>Ga0315336_1000001_pt1:0-4210000 | contig 4785295 bp, 4428 predicted proteins | sample ASW5metaG_FD_204512 | JGI IMG/M metagenome (GOLD analysis project Ga0315336, IMG submission 204512) | Ammonia-oxidizing marine archaeal communities from Monterey Bay, California, United States - ASW #5 | ecosystem: Environmental > Aquatic > Marine > Intertidal zone | place: USA...
CAGTTCCAACCAACCAGCGTCACTTACCGCCGCTTCACTTTTTTTGGTTAGCACGTCTGGCTAAGCGGTCGGTGTCGGTGGGCTCTTACTTTTTTGAGCCGCTAACGCGGAGTCCGAGGCCGGCCCGCTCCCCCTCCCGGCCACCCACGGGACGGTACGCTATGGGTGGCCGGGAGGGGGAGCGGGCCGGCCTCGGCACAACCAACACAACAACACCCTACCCGGCCGGCGCGAGGTACTCGCAAGACAGGCTGCTCGTATCGCGGTTCTTGATGCGGGTGTAGAAGGCTCCGGCGCGGGCGACAATCGCCGGGGTTTCGATGGCGAGCAAGAAGCCGCGTGCTTCAAGCGCCGCCGCCGCCTCGCGCACCGCGCCAACATAGTCGGCAAGCGACGGATAGCGTTCGGTCACAGAGGGACGTGGGTCCTTGGTTTGATCGCGTGTTTCGAGATCCCAATCGAAGGGTACGAAGGTGCCGACCCAGCGGTCGATCTGATCGCCGGCGCCAAACCGGTGCTGGCGCAGGTTCCAACCGGTATAGGTGCCGAGCGGCACGGCGGCGGCCGGCATGCGAATGCCGCCTAGGTCGATGCCGTCGCGATCCGGCATCGGCACGCGGGTTTCGAACGGTCTATCCAGGCCCGGCGGCGCGCGATCGATGATCCGGTCGGTCACCCAACGCTGGCCGAGATCAAGTCGCGGCGGCCTGAGGTTGACCGTCGGCAACCGCATCTCCGGCACTTCGGGAAAGCGGACGCGATAGATCTCCAAGGCTCCGAGCGTGTCATCGGCGAGCTTTGGATAAACACTGTCGGGCGGGGCTTCGCCGCGCACGGCCCAGGCATCGAGCTTGAGCAGCAAGGCGCGCATCGCCGGGCGGTGGTCGAGCGGGTTGATGCAGTTCTCGAACCAGGCGCGATGCGACACTAGCCAATTGCCGTGTTGGGCGCCGGCGAACACATAGAGCCGCGCGTTGGCGTCGAGCGGCACGTCTGTCAGCCCGTCAACGTCGGTGTGCAGAAGCGAGGCGGAGCGCGTCCAATACTCGCCCGAGGTGTTGGTGAAAAACAATTTGGGGACGGCCCGCGCGGACACCGCGCGCGCGAGCAAACTATCGCGCGCGCCGGTGAGCGGATCTTTTTGCGGCACGGTGGTGAACGGGAAGAAGTCCGCCGGATATTGATGATCCTCGTGCGGGCTGCCGTGTCGCGTGGTCTGGGCGAACCGGTGATTGAAGCCGCCCTTGCCCGACCCGCCGACATGGATCAACGCGGCATCGAACACCATGCGGTCAAGTTCGTCCAGGTGAAACGCCTCGAGCAGCATGTGATTGATCACCCGGCCCGATTGCGAGATGCCGAAGATCAGCGCGTGATCGACCGTCCCGGCGATCGGATTCGACTCGTCCACCGTGAAGCGGAAGAAGGAGATCGCATCGCGGATTGCCGCCAGGCCAAGCCCGACCACCCGCGCGTTGGTCGCCTCATAGACCACCTCGTACAACAGGCCGGGCTCAAAGCCGCCGTCGAGCGCGATATGGGTCGGATCGGGCACGGTTTGTCCGTCCTCAACGCGCGCGAATTGCCACTGGTCGCGGGGGATTTTGCGGCGAGGGTCGCGCTGAGTGGCGCGCACGGTAAGCTTGGCCTCGGGCTGGGCCACCAATACCGCGGGGTAACCGCGCGAGTTACCCCACGCCACCGGCTGGCTGTCCACCCGTTGCTTGACTGTGATCTCGGCGGTCACCGGTCCAGTGATCGGCTCGCCGTCGTCGCCGAGCGTGAGCGGCAGGTCGATCTGCATCCGGCCATCGCCGTCCAGCACATCCCAGTTCCATGCGCTCCACGCCAGCGTATAGCCTTGGGCAAACAAGAAACCGCTGCCGGCATCCGCCACGCTTGACGGCCGGTTGTTCCATTCGGCGTCGTTGAAAAAGCCGAGCATGCCGACGCCGCCACGATTGCCGACTTCGTAGAGCAGCCGTCGGTTACCGCGGGCCGGATCGATCGGCCGCAGCACCATGAATTCACCGGCAAAACGGACCAGGCCGTCGGCCTCACGCGGCGCGCGCCCTAAATCCACCACGCGCGCGTTGGCCGGGTGGTCGGGGTCGACCGCGTAATGCAGCAGGCCAACGATCTTTTCGTAAGCGCCGACCGTGCCGAACCGTTTGCCGCCCGCGAACGGTTCGCGCTGAGTGATCTCGATCCGCTCGACCTCCGCAAACGCCGCTGGCACGCCCAGCAACAGCAGCATTGCGCCGCATAGCGCACGCCTGAGCTCCGCCGCCATATTGCTCTCCCTTGTTCGCGACCGTCCGCGCGGCGATTATAGCGGCTTGCCGGACATAACAAGGGGTGTGACATGCGACTGGTGCAATTCGAGACCACGGACGGAGACCGCCGGGTCGGCGTCGCCGACGAAAGCGAATTGCGCGTCGTCGATGGCGCGGAGCGGATTTACGACCTGGCGTGCGAAGCGGCGGCGGCGGGCAACAGCCTGTCCACCCTGGTTGAAAGCCGGCTCGGCGGCAGCGTGGAGGATTACGGCGCGGCACTGGTGGAGAATCGGGTGTTGCCGCCGATCGATCATCCCGATCCGGCGCATTGCATGATCAGCGGCACCGGTCTGTCACACCTCGGCTCGGCACAAGCGCGCAACGAAATGCACGCCAAGCTGACGAGCGGCGAGGATTTGACCGACTCGATGAAAATGTTCCAGGCCGGACTGGACGGCGGCAAGCCGCCGGCCGGCCAGATCGGCGCCGAGCCCGAATGGTTCTGGAAAGGCGACGGCACCATTGTGGTGCCGCCGGGACGCCCCATCGACAGCCCGGGATTCGCGCTCGATGGAGGCGAGGAGGCGGAAATCGCCGGCATCTACGTCATCGGCCACGACGGCACGCCGTTTCGTATCGGCTTCGCGCTGGCCAACGAATTCGCCGACCACATTCTCGAAAAGCAGAATTACCTCTTGCTCGCCCACTCGAAACTGCGTCCCTGCGCGCTGGGACCAGAATTGCGCCTAGGCGCCCTGCCCCCGAGTGTCACCGGGACCGTGCGCGTCACCCGCGGCAACCAAGAACTTTGGCGCGCTGAGATGTTGAGCGGCGAAGACAACATGTCGCACTCGATCGCCAATCTGGAGCACCATCATTTCCGCTACCCGCTGTTTCGCAAACCGGGTGACGTGCACGTGCATTTCTTCGGCGCCGGCGTGATCAGTGTCAGCGCCGGGATTCATGCCGAAGACGGAGACGTGTTCGAGATCGAAGCGCCGGAATTCGGCCGGCCCTTAACCAATCCGATCCGGGTCCATCAAGACAATCCGATGGTCGAGGTGACGGCATTGTAAGCCGCGCCAATTTGGCGCCGGCGCCCGGCGGCGGCGGCGGCCGCTCAATTTTCCTTTACCCACGGGCCCCTGGCTGGCAGCCGTTGCCTTTGCTATAGCACTTCCATGACTCAAATCACCACGACGCCCGACCTGGCCACGCTGTGCGACCGCTTGGCCGGCGAGCCTTTCATTTGCATCGACACCGAGTTCATGCGCGAGAACTCCTATTGGCCGCAGCTTTGCCTGCTCCAGATCGCCGGGCCCGACGGCGAAGGGTTCGCGGTTGATCCGCTGGTCGATGGTCTCGATTTCGCGCCACTACTCGATCTGCTGCACAAGCCCGACGTGATTAAGGTGCTACACGCGGCGAGGCAGGATCTGGAAATTTTCTACAATATGTCGGGCAAAGTGCCGGAGCCGCTGTTCGATACTCAGGTCGCCGCCATGGTGTGTGGTTTTGGTGAAGCGGCGTCATATGACCGGCTGGCGCGCAAATTGGCGCGCGCCGAGGTCGATAAATCATCCCGCTTTACCGACTGGTCGAAACGTCCGTTGACCGATCGCCAGCTCAATTACGCGCTGGCCGACGTCGAGCATCTGCCAATCATCTATCGCAAGCTCGACCGGCAGCTGCTCGATTCAGGTCGTACCGGCTGGGTCGACGAAGAGCTCGCTTTGCTTACCAATCCCGACATCTATGCGCTCGACCCCGAACGCGCCTGGGAACGCATCAAGACCCGGACGGTGCGCCCGCGTTTCTTGGCGGTCCTGAAAGAAGTCGCGGCGGCGCGCGAACGCTACGCGCAAGACCACGATGTGCCGCGCAATCGTGTGCTGCGCGACGAAGCCTTGCTCGAGATCGCCGCGCACGAGACCGCGACGATGGACGAACTATCGGGCATACGCGGGGTGAGCAAAGGCCTCGCCGCGGGACCATTCGGCAAAGCATTGTTGGAGGCGGTCGGTCATGGCGTTGCCATTCCGGAAACAGACCGGCCGCGACTGGCGAAACCGCCGGCCGCGCCACGCGGCGTCGGGCCGATGGTCGACCTGCTCAAGGTGTTGCTGAAAATGCGCTGCGAGGAAAACGACGTTGCGATCAAGCTGGTCGCCACTACCGCCGACCTCGAACAGATCGCCGCCAACGACAAAGCCGATGTGGCCGCCATGCATGGGTGGCGCAGGACCTTGTTCGGCGACGACGCGCTTGCCTTGAAGCACGGTCAATTGGCTATGACCGGCGAGAACGGGCGCATCGCGCTTGTTGAATTGGAAGAACTTTAAAACGAACGGGGTCTGGCATTCGCCTCTCTTCATCAGGCGCTTAATTGGTGGCCGACGGACCTCAACCATGGCGGAATTGGTCATTCCCGATCACGATTGCGAAGCGAAGAAGAGATCCTCCCAAATCCAAGCGCCTCGCCCTTGCCCGTCCGTAAACAACGACAATCAATAAAATCGGTCGCGCCAAACTAAGTGGACCGATGCGATGGTTCCGATCTCTCCCGTCGCGATGCCGATGTCTTGCCGCCGCGCCTCACCGCTAACAGGCAAGCCTCAGTCTCGGACCGTCGCCCCCTTATGGTCGCGGTTTGGACAGCGGGCGAAGGCGCCCGATCAGGCGCAGAGGTAACAAGAGGACCAACATTGCCACAAAGACCGGGCCGAAAGGCTGATCCAGCATGAGGGCCAAAGTGAAAGCGGCGACATAGGCCGCGACCGAAAGAACGACCCCGAGCCAAACCGCCTGACTCCATGACGAGGCGAACGCAAAAGTGATCCAGGCCGGCACAAGAGCCAGCGCGAACGCCGCCATAATACCCATAGTCGACGCTGCCATGCCAAGAGTGACCGCAACGGCGATATCGAAAATCAGGGCATGACGCCGGACCGGCTCTCGGTTCGCGGACGCGGTTCCCGGAAACAGACTATAAGAGAGCAACCGCCGCGAAAGCAGCGCGGAGAGCACGAGGAGACTCAACGCGATAGCGCAAGCGCCGGCAAGGTGTTGGGCATCTGCGAAATAAAGCTGCCCGTCGATGAGCGCTTCTCCAACAAAGCGTCCATGCGCGCTGTTCGCCATCGCCAGGATCATCACCATCCAACCGACGATTATCACCAGCCCGTGAAAGTCGTTTCCCTCGCGTCGCAGAACCGCTTTGAGCGCGGCGGTCAGTGCGGCCGTGGTCACGCCCAGCGCCAAGGCCGGGATGCCCAGCACGGCGCCGACCACACCGCCCGCCGCCGCCGCCTGGCTGTAGCTCAGAGCGCCCAACCATTCGCCGCGCAACCGAACCAACGGTCCAAGCAGCGGCACCGCCCCCGCTATCAACAAGCCAGTCAGGAAAGGAACCTGGAACAGCGGATCGATTGGGATCAGATCGGTCATTGGTTAAGCGGCAAGAGGCGCGTGCACACGCGATCGGCAAATTGCAAATTGTGGCTGATTAGAACGACGCCGCGCGTGCGGTTGCTTGCCGCGATCATCGCCTCTAGCCGCACCTCCGCCTCGGGGTCAAGATTGTTGGTCGGCTCATCGAGCAACACCAAGTCGGCCGGCGCGGCCAGCGCCGACCAAACGAAAATTTGCTGGCGTTGACCACTGCTCATGCGATCGAGGCGCAACGATAGCCACGACCGCACTGGATCGCCGATCGATTTCTGGTTGGCGCCGGCGGAGGCGGCCACGTCGCCGCCGGTCAGTGGCGATTCTCCGAACTCGGGAAATCGCTGTGCTTGATACGACACGCGAAGCGGCCGGTATCGGCGGACGGTGCCCGCAAATATGGTCGCCTCGCCCGAAAGCGCGCGGAGGAGAGTCGTCTTGCCCGCTCCGTTGGGACCAGAAACGCCCACCACCTCCCCCGCGCGCACGGCAAACGACACCGGACCGATTACCGGCCCGGTGTACCCGGCGCACACATCGAACAGCTCTATCAGAGGGTCTTCGGAGTTCCCAATTGCCCGCGCCGTCATCGTCAATGCACCGTTGATTTCGATCGAATAGGATAGCGATCCACGTCTCTTAACGTCTGTTTGTTCGCGTGCGAACCCCGAGGCTAGCCGGACGCCGCATTGCTGATGATCGACACAATTTGATCGAACAAGTCCGTGTACGTCTCTATGCCGGGCAACCCGCCCACGGAAGCTGGTATGACCGCCACCGCGATATCCGTGGATCGCTGGAGAAAGGCGGCCGACTCTTGCTCATAAAACGGCTCCATGATGAGCATCGCGATTTTTTCGGCCTGGACTCTGTCAACGAGTTCTCGAAGGTGTCGCGCGGTCGGGTCGACACCCGGTATCGGTTCCACCTCGCCGACAATGTCGAACCCGAACGCGGCCGCCAAGTAGGGGAAAGAGCGGTGGTAGGAGATCATTTTTCGGCCGCGTAGCGGTCCAAGGGTGTCCCGCCACTCGCTAAGTTGCTCGTCGACACGCTTTGCGAAAGCTTCCGCTTGCTCTCGATACCGAGCGGCATTGCCCGGATCGAGAACACCGAGCCTTTGCGCGATGGCGTGTCCCATTGCGATGCCATTACGCGGATCGAGCCAATAATGCGGGTTTCCGAGGGCGTGAACGTCCCCCATGGACCGATCGACTGGACCAGACGGAATATCCAGTAGCGTCACGGCCGTGGACAGATCCAAGAAGCCCGCCGCGCCCGGTTGGACCGCCCAGTTTCGAGAGCCATCCAGGACAAGGGGAAGCCATCCAATTTCCAAGTCTGCCCCGACCGCAAGAACCAGATCGGCGTCTCGGGCCGCAAGTTTCATGCTCGGCTTGGCTGCCAGATGGTGAGCGTCGCGTGTTCCCGGTGCGAGGCTCTTGACCGATACCAGGTCGCCACCGACCTCGCGGGCAATTGCCGCGAGGTCGGTCGTGGTGGTTACGATTGCCACCTCAGCGTGTGCAAAGGATGACAGTGTGAGCAGTGGGAGGGCCAGAAGCCCTCCCACCAGCTTTCGAAGGTATTCTCTCATGGGCGGGCCTCAGAACTCGTGAGCGCCGTGCGAGCCGAGCGCGACGCCGAGTTGAATCCAAATCGAGTCCGCGGTGTGGCTGTCATAGGTTCCGGTGATCGGATCCGCGTCCTCGGACAGACCAGCCCCCGGCAGGGCCTGAGCCCAATCGTGGTTATATTGCAGGCGGACTTTGCTCCACTCGGTCGGATACCACGTGATGTTCGGCGAGATGCGGTAGCGTGCTGAGCGGTTGAAATCGGTGCGGTTATCGACAGAACCGTCGGATCCCATGTCGCCATCGGCGTACCCAAAACGCAATCCAGCGACCCATCCGGGTGTGAAGCCGTATAAGGCCTGGGCATACATGCCCCAGTCCTCGAGGTCGATCCGTCCGGTGTCGTTGATGTCCCCGGCTTCGTAATGTCGGCCGATCACCTCGCTTTCGAACGAGACGAAGGGGAATCCGCGCACTGCGTCGGCGGCCACCCACTTTGCGTAAATGTCGCCGCCATAGATCATGGTCTTGTTGCCGGGACCGGTGCGGTTGGGCCCGGTCGACAGCGATGCGCCGATATTGACGCTAAGCGTGTCCGTCAGGTCGAAACCATTGACCCAGCGCCCGGTATAGACCAGGTCGGAGAAATTCCGTTGCTGGATGATCACGTTTTCGAACTCCGCAATACCTTCGTCCTCGCCGCCGAAGCTCGGCATTGTCTCGCCGTTGGAATTCTGCGCGGCAATCGAGAGTTCGGAGTACCACGGCAAAGGCGTCAGCCACGACAAGTTGGTGCCGACTTGCCGCTGCCCATCCCCGCCGAACATGCGCGTGATGACCACAGGCTGATCGGCGAAATCTTGGGCGTGGACGTGGATTGAGTTCTTACGCCCAAACGGCGAGTAAAACTGTCCGGCGGCAAGCTGAAAGCCACCGGGCAAGAACCGGGTTCTCGCAAACGCTTCCTCAAGCTCGAGTACCGTCTCGCCATCCTGATCGATCTGAAACAAAATAGTAGCTTGCGCATCAAAATAGGGGTCGACCACGCCGATCAATGAAAGTTCGGCGGCTTGAAGCGTGAAACCGTTGCGGTTGGGGTCGTGCGCGCCGCCCTGCAAACCGCTCTCACCCTCCTTGATGATCTCGTCGCCCGCCGAAGAGCCGCCGGCCGCGGTGTCGATATTGAAGCCGATGCCGAGGCTTGCGTCGCCGCGGGGCGTATTGATCAGGATTGTTCCGGGCCCCGTGACGGAGGCTGTCGCCGGTCCGGCTCCCTGATTTTCGAGTTGCTCGATGCGCCCCATCAAGGCGCCGATTTGCGCTTGATAGGCCGCTTGATTGGTCAACATCTCCTCGCGGAGCTTGGCCAATTCAGCTTGGAGCGTCTCCGCGTCATCTGCGGCGTGGGCCAGATTTCCGCCGTGCCAGAACGCCACGGTCGCCGCCAGCAAAATGCCGACGCGCCATTGCTTGGCGTGTGCCATGCGATAGTCCTTTCGCTGTTGTTGTTGATCGAACGCATGCGTCAGCGCGAGCCGCCGGAAGGGCGGTCTTCGTGCAACGCGGGCTTGTGACGATCAGGCGAAAGGAGGTGCGCGGATCGGAAATACCGAAGAGTGGTTGTCGCTCTTGACGTCGTCCGGCATTACCTGACGAGCCAACACCAACTCGAATCGACCCAGGGTCGCCGCTCCGAGGCATAGTGTTGTGGGCGGATGGTCCGCCAGCAGACATTGGTCGCCGTAGGTCGTACCCTCTGGACCCGGGGCGGAATTCTCGTGATCGCCGCCAGACCCGTCGGATACGAAGAACACACCATGGTGATGGCCGCGTTCGGTCTCGTCCGACGCGTGCGAGCCAAAGTGTTCGTGACCGGATCCGGCCTGGCCCAGCGCGTGCAACTCAACATGCGTCCACCCGGAAACCAGGCAGAAAATTGCGAACCAAGCTAGGAGCTTGGCGCTACGCAGTTGGATCAAAAAATTCGTGCGGACCATACGGACCAATCAAGTTGTCGAGTGCCTTATTGGAGCCAAGACCTGGATCCGGCGGTACCGTAAAGCCGCACTCAGGTTCATGTCCAGTGTTGCGCAATTTTTGCGCCGCCGCCCGTGTCCGGGTGGCGGCGAACCCTATTCGGTGACGACGCGCTGGCGCTTAAGCACCGTCATTTAGCCATGGCCGGCGAGAAAGGGCGCATCGCGCTTGTTGAGTTGGAAGAACCGCCGTAGCGGCGGCGCGGGATCTATTCCGCTTCCGCTTCGACCTTCGGTTCCAAATCCATCCCCCGCGCCAAAGCTTCGAAACGCTTAATCACGATCTCGCCAACAAGCCGCTCATCACGAGGCTGATAGCGCAACTTCAGCACTCCGCGCTTCTTGGCGATTTGCAGGGTGAACCGGTCGATCAAACCGGGGACGCCAGCGGAAATGGTTTCGGCGAGACGCGCCGCAGCGCCGACAGTGCGCGCCCGGCGCGCCTCGTCCGGATCAATCAGCCGCTCGATCCGCCGTACCAGGTCGGACGATTCACGCCCCGTATAGCGAGCGTACACCGAGAGGGCGAGAAAGGCGCGACCGTCATGACCGGTGTGGAGCGCCGGACTGCGCAGAACGTCGTTGAACGCGTGCTCGGCGCGATAGTCAGGATGAGTCCGCCAACCAATGTCGGTCAAGAGGCAGGCGGCGTGACGCAAACGAGCCTGCTCGGGCGTCTCGTCAGGAAACAGCGGCAAGGTCCACCCCACGATCCCTGCCCCATACGCCGGAAATCGCGACATGCGTTCGGCGATTTCTTGGCACGCGCTGAGCAAGGGATCCTCGTCGCGGCCCGCCGGTGACAGGCTGGAATAGAGCAGACCCTCGCGCAGGCCATAGGCGGAAAACTCGACTTGCTCGGGCTGCAAGACCTTCAACACGCGGCTCATCAGCAAGGCGCCGAACGGCAGAAAATCGAGACGACGGCGTGACACGCCTTCAAGAGCGGCCAATGATTCACGGCTTTGCCGCGCCACTAAATTCGTGACTTTGGCGATTTCCGACCGGCGCAGCCGATAGCGGTGGATCACCCGTAAGGGATAATCCTGCTGCGCCATATTGACCCGCGCCAGTGCGCGCCAACTGCCACCAACAGGGTAGAGCGTTTTGCCGCGAAGGCCGGACAGCCATGGCACCCCGGCAAGGGCATCGTCGATGATTTCGCGGGCCCGACTTTTGCGCCCGTCGGAAACCGCGGTCAGGCGAAGCGGGCCGAGCGGCAATGTCACCTGGTCGAGGACCTTGCCGTGGTCGATGCGAACCAATTCCAAGCTGCCGCCGCCGAGGTCGCCAACCACGCCGTCCGCGTCCGGTACGCCGGCGAGCACACCGAGCGCCGAGAACTCGGCTTCCTCGGCGCCCGACAACACCCGCACGTCGATTTGGCAGGTGCGTTTTACCTCGGCGACGAACTCCGCACCGTCCTTGGCGTCGCGTACCGCGGCGGTCGCGACGCAATCCACCACCCCGACACCCATCGCCCGGACCAAATCGGCGAACCTCTGCAAATTGACCAGCGCCTGGCGCACGCCATCGCCGTCGAGACGGCCGGTGAGGTGCAGGCTGCGCCCAAGGCCGCACAAAATTTTCTCGTTGAACAGCGGCAAAGGCGCGCGGCGGACCGCGTCGAAAACCACCAAGCGGATCGAATTCGAGCCAATATCGATGACCGCGTAGCGCTTGCCATACGCCGTCGTCGCCAAAGCGATGGGTGGGTCAAGGGCGAGTGTGCCGGTATCCGTGGTCATCCACTGCCCTTAACGCGCTTGGCTAGCCGCCGGCCGCAATTTGTAGGCGCGCCGGACCTCCCGATCGCCTGAGAGCGCTGCCCCGTCCGGACAAGCTGGGATTGGTCATGAAATAGGTGTGCGCGCTGAAAGCGTCGTCGGCCGCGGGCAGGCGCTTATAGGTGCCGTCGGGGCGCATCACCCAACTCTGTGCTTCGTCCTTCAAATTGGCGACCATGATCTGATCGAGCACTTGTTCGCGAACGGTGTCGTTTTCGATCGGCACCATCACTTCGCAACGACGATCGAAATTCCGCGGCATCCAGTCGGCCGACGAAAGGTATATCTTTGCCGCCGCCGACGGCAGTGCCTGCCCGTTGCCGAAACAGACGATGCGTGAATGTTCGAGAAAGCGCCCGATGATGCTTTTGACCCGGATGTTCTCCGACAGGCCCGGAACGCCGGCGCGCAGGCAACACACGCCGCGCACCACCAGATCGATCTGAACCCCGGCGGCGCTGGCTTCATAGAGCTTGTCGATGATCTGGCCGTCGACAAGCGAATTCATCTTGGCCCAGATGGTTCCCGGCCGGCCGGCGCCGGCATGCGCGATTTCATCGTCGATCAGCTCGACCAGACACTTGCGCAGGCGGAACGGCGCGATCGCCACCCGCTCGAACGCGTCGGGCACCGCGTAACCGGTGGTGAAGTTGAACAACCGCGCGGCGTCGCGCGCCGTCGTCTCGTCACAGGTAAAGAACGACAGATCGGTATAGATGCGCGCGGTCACCGGATGATAGTTGCCGGTGCCAAAATGCACATATGAGCGCAGCCGATCGCTTTCGCGTCGCACCACATAGGTCACCTTGGCGTGGGTCTTGAGCTTCATGAAGCCATAGACCACATGCACGCCGGCGCGCTCCAGGCTGCGCGACAGTTTGAGATTGGTTTCTTCGTCGAAGCGCGCCTTGAGCTCGACCAAGGCGGTCACTGTCTTGCCCGCCTCCGCCGCCGCGATCAACGCCTTCACGATCGGTGACTCCGACGAGGTGCGATACAGGGTCTGCTTGATCGCCAGCACGTTAGGGTCCGCCGCCGCCTGCTGGAGAAACTGCACCACCACGTCGAAGCTTTCATACGGATGGTGGACGACAATGTCTTTTTGCCGAATGGCGGCAAAGCAATCATTGTCGTACTCACGAATACGCTCCGGGAAACGCGCGGCATACCGTTCGTAAACCAAGTCCGGCCGGCCGCAATCGACCATTTCCGCCAACCTGGCAAGATCCAACAACCCTTCGGTCACGACGACTGCTTTCGATCCCGCATCGAGTTCATCCACAACCATCTGCCGAAGCTCTTCCGGCATGTCGGAACTGATCTTGAGCCGAACGATACCGCCGCGCCGACGCTGCCGCAGCACGGTTTCAAACAAAAGAACGAGATCTTCCGCCTCTTCCTCATATTCGATGTCGCTATCCCGCAGCAGGCGAAACGTGCCACGTCCGGCAACGGTGTAACCGGGGAACAACTGGTCGACGAACAGCTCCACCAAGGTCTCGATGGCAATAAACCGAATGGTGTCACCGGGCAGACGGGCAAACCGACTGACCTGCTCGGGCAGCGGCACCAGGGCCCGCATGCCACGGCCCTTGTCCTTGCTTAGTAGCTGGAGCACCAGAGCAAAGCCGCGATTGGCGATGAACGGGTACGGATGCGCCGGGTCGATCGCCAGCGGCGTCAGCACCGGGAACACCTGTTCGAGGAAATAATCCCGAAGCCAGTCGATATCCGGTTTCGACAGCTCGTCGGCGTTGACCAAACTGATGCCGGATTTCTTGAGCTCGACCTTGAGCTTCTGCCAAATCCGCTGCTGCTCGACCATCAGCCGTGCCGAATCTTCGAGGACTTCATCAAGCTGTTCGGCAGGCGTCCGGCCATCCAGGCTCTGAAGCACGATGCCGTTATTGACCTGCCCCTTCAGGCCGGCAACGCGGACCATGAAGAATTCGTCGAGGTTGCTGGCCGAAATCGACAAAAAGCGCAGGCGCTCAAGCACAGGCTGCCGCTCATTGTCGGCTTCCGCTAAAACGCGCCAATTGAACGCAAGCCACGACAGCTCGCGATTGATATAGCGATCCCTCGGCTCAAGCGCCGGCTCTGTGGTCGCCTCGTCTACCGCTGTAAGCTTGGATTTCTGCGCCGCGTCGGACATATCTCTGTTTCCGCCGTTCGATGATTGTTACTGCATCGGAACAGCCGGCTATACATTACAACAATGTCACCATTCTTACATATTGGCGGCACGACGCGGCGGTGCCACCGCCGCGTCGTTTTATCTCGGGTTCCAAACTAAAAAGTTCCGCGGAACGCGCCGCCATCCATCAAGAAGTGCTGGCCGGTGACGAAGCCCATTTGCGCGCTGCACAGGAAGGCACAGGCGTCGCCGAATTCCTCGGGTTGGCCAAAGCGACCGGACGGGTTCATCGCCGCCATCTTGGCAAAAAAGCTGTCATAGTCCTCGCCAGCTTTCTCGGCCCGAAACCGCATATTGCCGGTCAGCCGGTCGGTCACGAAGGGCCCCGGCAACAAGCAGTTTATGGTCACGTTGTGGCGCACCGTCTCGCGCGACAGCCCGGCGACAAACCCGGCCAACCCGGTGCGGGCGCCGTTTGACATGCCGAGTTCGGGGATCGGGCTCTTGGTTGACGCGGACGTGATATTCACCACGCGGCCAAATTTGCGCTCGATCATGCCGTCGACCGTCGCCTTGATCAGTTCGATCGGCGTCAGCATGTTGGCGGTCACGCCCTGCATCCAATCCTCGCGCGACCAATCGCGAAAGTTGCCGGGCGGCGGCCCGCCGGCATTGTTGACCAAAATATCGGGATCCGGACACGCCGCGAGCAATTCTTTCTGGCCGTCCGGCGAGGTGACGTCACAGGCGACCGCGGTCACCGTGGCGCCGGTCTGGTCGCGAATGTCCTGCGCCGTCGCCTCAAGCGTGTCGGCGGTGCGCGCGTTGATCGTTACCGCGACGCCTTCGCGCGCCAACGACATTGCACAGCCCTTGCCCAGCCCCTTGCTGGACGCGCATACAATGGCCTTTCGGCCTGCCAATCCCAATTCCATCAAGACCCTCCCTTTTCATTGTCGATGCCAAAATCCGTGGCCAAAACGTCACGCGCCAACCTCATGGTGACTGGCCGGCGAAGCGCCAACGCCCTGTTATCCAGCGTCGCGACAAGCCGCCGCGCGGCTTCGAACGATCGCTCCATGCGCGCGAGCAAATATTCAATCAGTTCCGGCGGCGCGTCGAGCTGGCGATCGGCGAGCAGCTTGACCAGCACCGAGGCGAGTAGCGTGTCGTCAGGTCCGGCAACAGCGACCGCGGGCAGCGCACCGATTCGCGATGCCAAATCGGGCAGTTGGAACCCCAGACGCGCCGGGGCTTCCCGCGCGGTCATCAATAGCTTGCCGCCGCGTTCAACAACCATGTTGTAGAGATGAAATAAAACTGTCTCGTCTTCGGCGGCGTCGAGTCGTTCGACCGCCAAGTCGACATGAGAGCCGAGCGCGTTGACGGGATCTGTCTTAGACAATTCGGCCGCGTCGAGCGCGAGCGCGTCGGAGCGTGCCCGCCAAACCTCCAACAGATGGCTCTTACCACAGCCGGGCGGACCATGGATGACGAGGCCCAGCGTGTTCCAATCCGGCCAACGGTCAATCCACGCTACGGCTTCGCGATTGCCGGGCGCTACTAAAAAATCGCCAGCACCCAGCGCCGGCCGATGCGGGAGTTCAAGGGCCAACTGACTTGCGCCACGGTCGTTCACGTCTGCGGACCGGCTCCCCCCGATCTGGCGCCATGAAATAGCGCACTGTCGAGATATTGATTGAGCGCGAACCGCACCAGAACGCCGATTATGGCAGCCACGGGCACCGCCAACAGCACGCCCACGAATCCGAAAAGCGCGCCGCCCGCTAGAAGGGCAAACATTACCCAAACCGCATGCAACCCGACGCGCTCGCCGACAAGTTTTGGGGTTAGGAAGTTGCCTTCAACCGCCTGACCCGCAAAGAAAATCAATGCCAACACACCAAGCTGTAATGAAAAGCCGAATTGGAGATACCCAAGGCCGACACTCAGCACCAATCCGACGAGCGACCCAACGTAGGGAATGAACGATATCAGCCCCGCGATCATTCCGACCGCTAGGCCGTAGCGCAGCCCGGCGAGTTCAAGCGCAACGGCATAGGCGACGCCGAGAATCAAACAAACCATCGCCTGGCCGCGCACGAAGCCGGCCAGCGTACGGTCGATCTGCCGTGTTTGCTCACGGATCGTGTCGGCGTGATCGCGCGGCAACCAAGCGTCGATACGCGCGACCATTTGGTCCCAATCACGCAGCAGGTACCACGCCACCACAGGGGTGATGAACAACAGTCCGACCACGTTCAGGACCGCCAAACCCGAGGACCAAATGCCACGAACCGCGCTGAGCACCCAACCCGCGGCTTCCTTTTGCAGGTCGGTCAGGGCAGCGCGGATATCCTCCATTTGCTGTGGATCGATGCGCGTCGAAGCGGTTTCCAACAACGATGCCAAGCCATCGATCGCCGCGCGGATCACACTCGGCAACTGCTGAACCATGCCGATTAACTGGCCTTGTAAAAGCGGCAAAAGCAGAAGAAGAACGGCAACGAAAACGATGAAAAAGGCGGCCAAAACCAACGTCGTCGCCAACCCGCGCGGCACGCGTCGTGCCTCCAGCCGGTCGGCCAACGGATCCAGGAAATAGGCCAGCGCCATGCCGGCGACGAACGGCAGCAGGATACCGCTCAAAAGAACCAGGAAAATGATCACGAAAAGCAGCGCCGCCAGCCAGAATAGGCTTCGCCTGGCCGGACTCATTCAGGCGCTCCCGAAATCGCGCTCGGATCCATTAGACGGCGGGCAAGACTCATTCGACAAGCAGATCGTCGATCATCACCGGCTCAGGTTCGATTTCGGGTATCGGCGGCGTGTCTGCGATCTCGGATGGCTCCACAACGGCATCGCCTCCGGCCGCCGGCATTGTCATGGCACGGGTACCCGCCCTCGCCACGCGGTCTTCAAGCCGCAACAGGCCCGACTCCGATTCGACCAATTCGAACTCACGCGCCGCCAGAGCCGACAAGAACCGGCTCTCGGTCCCGAGATAACTGAGCGTCAGCTCGGCCTTGGCAGTGCTGAGCGAGGCAATATCGATGCGGTCGATCTGCGACAGAGCTTCAAGCCTGCGACGAACACTCAGCCATGCGCCGAGCTCACCGAGCGGCACTTCGACCGACAGCGAGTTGACCGCCCGGAAGTCGAGCAAATTTTGAGCGATCCAGGCCTGATCAAGCTGCCTTGCGACCGCGGCCGCGGCACCGACATAGCTAATGCCCGTCGCGTCCGGCGCCTGCGGATCAAGCGCATAGCTGTCGCGCAGCAGCACCTGAGCGTCCGCGCCGTAGCGCCGCACCTCGACCGAGACCCGGCCGGAATTGGCGTCGGGCCACGCCATCATCACCAACACGTCGGCGGCGGCATACCGATCGGCGATCTTTTTTAGAGCAAGCAGGTCGCCGGTAGCCGCTTGATCGGCGGCGATGGTCGAAACGTCGGCAAGCTCGCCGTAGGGCAGCGCCAGATCGGTCAGGTGCCCCCGCCACGCCAGGTCTTGCCACGCGGCGCGCCAATCGTTCGGCGATGCCCAAAGCCGCGCGCCCGCCGAATCCGTGACCACCGGCAGCACCAGTGCGAGTGGGCTAACCGTCTCCGCGTAGGGCACGCCGTATTGTCGTAGAGCCGCGCGCACAGCGTCGGGCTGGAACTGGACGGTCATTTCGGCGATATACCGCTTGGCTGACCGCCGCTCATTGGTCACCTCGTAGCTGCGCACCAGGCGGTTGATCATATCGCCATCCGGCGGCGGCAATCGGGAATGATCGGTGACCAACGTCAGTTTCTCGAACATCCGCCGCACCGCCTGCACCTGTCCGGCGTAAATTGCCTTCTGCTGTGCCGCTCGAGCGTCCTCGGCGGTCGCAACGACCCGAACCCCGGTCACTTCGAACAATTCGGCCGCCTGCGCCACGCCGACCGCCAAGGCCAGCCAAGCGACCGACGCACACGCAAAACCTATCCAGGGCAACCGCCACGAGGGACCCATTGCAAACCGCCGCCTATTCAGTATGTTCAGCATTCCGGTGCCCGCCCGCTATGCGGGACCCGGTGTTCTCGTGGCGCATCATATCATGAGCGACCGGCCCAGCCACCCCCTCAGCCCAGCTTCCAGCGACAGCCATAGCTATCGCGCCGCAGGCGTCGACATCGACGCCGGCAACGCTTTGGTTGAGCGCATCAAGCCCTTGGCGGCGGCCACCGCACGGTCGGGCTGCGACGCGGCGCTTGGCGGGTTTGGCGCGATTTTCGATTTGGCCGCCACCGGCTATCGCGACCCACTACTGATCGCCGCGACCGACGGTGTCGGCACGAAATTGCTGATCGCGGGGGCCGCACGACAACACGATACGGTCGGCGTCGACTTGGTCGCCATGTGCGTCAATGACTTGGTGGTGCAAGGCGCCGAACCGCTGTTCTTTTTGGATTATTTCGCGACAAGCGCGCTCGACGTCGAAGCCGCCGCCGGCGTGATTGCCGGAATCGCAGTTGGCTGCCGCGAAGCCGGTTGTGCGCTGATCGGTGGCGAAAGCGCCGAACTCCCAGGCCTCTATCGGCCGGGCGATTACGATCTAGCGGGCTTTGCGCTCGGCGCGGTCGAGCGAGACGGGTTGGTTACCGGTAAGGACGTGGCGCCGGGCGATGTGATGCTTGGCTTGGCGTCGAGCGGGCTTCATTCGAACGGCTTCTCGCTCGTGCGAAAAATCGTTGAGGCCGACCGTCTCGATTTGGCCAAATCCGCCCCATTCGACGCTTCAGTCAGTCTCGCGGACGCCCTGCTCCGCCCGACCCGGATTTATGTGAAAAGCCTGCTTGCGGCGATGCCGCTCGGCATCAAGGCTTTGGCGCATATTACCGGCGGTGGCTTGGTTGAAAACCTGCCAAGGGTGTTGCCGGCGGGCGTCGCCGTGTCGATCGACGCGGCGACCTGGCGCCCGCAGCCGGTGTTCGATTGGCTGCACGGTGGCGGGCGCGTTTCGAGCGCGGAAATGCTCCGCACGTTCAATTGCGGCATCGGCATGGCGGTGGTCGCCGCACCGGCTCAGGTTGACGCCATTAGCGCCCGCCTCGCCGAGTACGGCGAAAAGGTGTGTCGCATCGGCGAGATTGTGGCTGCCTCGGACGCGCAAGCGGAGGTCCGTGTCGATAATGTGAGCAGCGCCTGGGGATGGTGAGCCGGCAAAGGCTCAAGGTCGCGATTCTGATTTCCGGACGCGGCAGTAACATGCGCGCATTGGCCGAGGCGTGTGGGAAACGCGACTTCCCCGCCGAAGTGGCCTGCGTGATGTCCAACCGGGCGGACGCCGCGGGCTTGGACTTCGCCGCCAAGGCGGGCCTGGCGACACATGTGGTCGATCACAAAGCTTTTTCGAGCCGCGAGGCGTTCGACGAAGCGCTGTCGCAAGCGATCGAAGAGCGTGGCGCGGATCTGGTCTGCCTGGCCGGTTTCATGCGCCTGCTCGGCGCCGGTTTCGTCGAGCGCTGGCGTGACAGATTGATCAACATCCACCCATCGCTGCTACCGGCCTTCAAAGGGCTCGACACCCATGCCCGGGTTTTAGCGTCCGGCGCCAAGTTTACCGGCTGCACGGTGCATTTCGTGCGGCCCGAAATGGACGATGGCCCAATCATCGTGCAGGCGGCGGTGCCGGTGACGCCTGAGGATACCGAGTCTTCTCTGGCGGACCGTGTGCTCGCCGAAGAGCATCGCATTTACCCGCTGGCGCTGCGTTGGATCGCCGAAGAGCGCGTTCGCGTGGCGGACGAAACGGTTTTGGTCGACGGCGCCCGAGCAACGAACGAAATTCTGATCAATCCTGGTTCGGTGGCCTGACCGAAGGACGCTCTAACGCAGGGAAATTTGACCATGAAGATGGAAGTGAGCCCGCTTCACGTGCAATCCGCCTTGATCACGGTGATGGTTCAGCTGCTCGCCAAGCTCCGCGAAGCGGACGTGTTCGACTCCGACGATGAAATGATGGGCTTGCTGCAGAATGCGGCCGACGCCAACCGGCGCGAATACAATCCCATCAATCAGGGCGCCGCCGACTTCATCGAGCAGGTTTTAATGATGAATCCAACATTGAAGAAACCAGAATAACTTATTGTTAAATACTATTATTATTATCCGACGATATCTAGCGAGCTGAAAAAGAATGCGATTTCAATCGCCGCATTTTCCGGGCTGTCGGATCCATGCACCGAATTGGCTTCGATCGATTCGGCGAAATCCTTTCGGATTGTCCCTGCGTCGGCATTGGCGGGATTTGTCGCGCCCATGACTTCTCGGTTCCGCTCGATGGCGTTTTCACCCTCGAGCACTTGCGCCACCACGGGTCCGGAACACATAAAATCGCACAAATCACCGAAGAACGACCGTTCCTTGTGGACAGCGTAGAACGCCTCCGCCTGCTCGCGACTCATTCGTAGACGGCGCTGGGCAACGATTCGCAAGCCGGATTCTTCAAAGCGCGCATTGATCTGGCCGGTGAGATTTCGCCGGGTCGCGTCAGGTTTGATGATTGATAGGGTGTGTTCCACGGTCATTACCGATTCCGTTCGCTGTTTCGGGGCCGGGGCGTTATAGCCATGCCGGCTCCGGCCAGCAACCGCGTGTTACCCCAATCACTGTCGTTTCGCCCTAGGCCCGCATGCTGAAGATCACCAACCTTGGATACCGCATCGACGGACGCCCCTTATTCGACGCCGCCAGCATGGCTCTGCCGCGGGGCCGGCGGGCGGCGCTGATCGGGCGCAACGGCAGCGGCAAGAGCACGCTGCTAGCGCTCATCGCCGGCGATTTGCAGCCCGATGCCGGCAGTTTGGAGCTTCGCTCCGACGCTCGCGTGGCGCTGGTCGCGCAAACCGCGCCGTCGGGCCAAACCAGCGTTCACGACACGGTGCTGGCGGCGGACATGGAGCGGACGCGATTGCTCACCGAAGCCGACAAAATCGAAACCGACGACGGGTCGCCGCTGCGGATCGCGGAAATTCACGAACGGCTGGCTGACATCGACGCGCATAGCGCACCGGCACGCGCCGGCGCGATCCTGCATGGCCTTGGTTTTGACGCGGAGGCCCAGGCGCGTCCGCTCGACGAATTTTCCGGCGGCTGGCGCATGCGAGTCGCGCTCGCGGCAGCTTTGTTCGCCGAACCCGATTTGCTGCTGCTCGACGAACCGACCAACCATCTCGACTTGGAGGCGAGCCTGTGGCTGGTGCAATATCTGGCGCGCTGGCGCCACACGCTGTTGGTGGTGAGCCATGATCGCGGGCTGATCAATCGAGTGGCAAACCACACGATCCATCTCCACCAAGGACGCTTAGTTGGCTATCGGGGCGGATTCGATGCCTTTGAGCGCGCGCGTCGCGAACAGATCGCGCTTGAGTCGTCGTCGCGCAAGAAGCTCAGCGCCCAGCGCCGTCACATGCAGGCGTACATCGACCGGTTCCGCTACAAGGCGACCAAAGCCCGCCAAGCGCAAAGTCGGCTAAAGGCCTTGGAGCGATTGGGCGAGCCGCCTCCCCCGGTCGCGGACCAATCGGTCGAATTCCATTTCCCGGAACCCACGCCGTTATCACCGCCGTTGATCGCACTCGATAGAACGTCGGCCGGCTACGAGCCGACAAAAGCGGTGCTCTCCGGTCTCAATCTTCGGATCGATATGGACGACCGGATCGCCCTGCTCGGCGCCAACGGCAACGGCAAGACGACGTTGCTGCGACTGCTGGCCCGGCACCTGTCGCCGCTCGCTGGAGAGTTGACCGCGGCGCGCAAGTTGAAAGTCGGATATTTCGCGCAGGACCAAGCCGACGCCCTCGACCCCACCCAATCGGCGCTCGGCCACGTCGCCGAGCTTATGCCGAACGCGGACGAGACCCGACGACGCGCCCACCTCGGCCGTTTCGGTCTGTCGGGCCCGCTCGCCGAACAGACCAGCGCGTCGCTCTCCGGTGGCGAGCGGGTGCGCCTGGTGTTGGCGCTGGTATGCTGCGACGCGCCGCACATATTGTTGCTCGACGAACCAACCAACCATCTCGACCTCGACGCGCGCGAGGCGTTGATCGAGGCGATCAACGAATATACCGGCGCGATCGTCCTGGTGACCCATGATCGCCAGCTCATAGAACTCTGCGCCGATCGCCTGTGGCTGGTGGCGGACGGGACGTGCCGGCAATTCGACGGCGACATCGACGCCTATCAAAGCCAACTCCTGGCGAGCCGGAATTCCGGCGCCAACGGCAAACAGAACACCGACAAGCCGAAAACATCGTCGAAGCCTGAACGGAGACGCAAGGCCGCCGCGCAACGAGCAGAGACCGCGGCGTTGCGCAAAGCCGCTCGCGAAGCGGAAAATCGAGTCGCTAAGCTGACCAAGGAGAATGACGATCTTGCCGCGAAACTCAGCGATCCCGCTTTGTACGAAGGGCCGCGCGAGGAATTCGCGGACCTGACGCGCCGTAAGCGCCAGGCGGAAAAATCACTCGCCGAAGCCGAAACCGCGTGGCTGGAAGCGGCGGCGGCGATGGAGCACCGATCGGCCGGCAACGCCGATACTTAAACGCCAACGCTCAAAAGAGCCGCATTGCGAGACCCAGTCATAGCCGGATTTGGACTTCGACGCGGATGCCGATCTGACACTAGCGGTAAGTCTGTCAGGTTTTGAGACTGGGACTTCCGTAGTTGCTCCAACAGCAGCCGCTCTCACAAAGCCGACCTTTCGGCAACTTGTGACCCGAACCAGACTCTCCTGACCTCCGCGTTGTTAGCTATTTCAGCTGTTCCAAAAGCGCCTTGGCTTCCTTCAAATTGGTAGTATCGAAGCCCTCGGTAAACGAGTCGTAGACAGGGCCGAGTAGATCGCGGGCCTCTTCGGCTTTGCACTGGCTGTGCCACAGTCGTGCGAGCGCGGTCGCCGCGCAGAGTTCCTCAAGCTTGGCACCCTGTTGCTTGGCAACATCTAGGGCATCCGCGAAATATTGCGCAACTCTTTCCGACTGTACCCCGTCCGTAGCTCGGCAAAAATGACCACGGGCCAGCAGATTTAATGGGCGCCCCAAATACTCGCCGCTACGCTCGATCATTTCCTCGCTTTCCATGAGCTTTGCGTCTGCAAGATCAAGCTGATCAGTCTCGATGTAGGCGAGCGCCAGTTCATAGAGCGGCGCCGGTTTGCCGCCAGTTCCTCCAATATGGTCCAGTAATTCCAATCCCCGTTCCAGATCCACGATGGCATCTTTCGGACGCCCCTGATAGCGCGCCAAGCAACCCCGATTGAGATAGCCCCACGCGCCCCAAAACGGGAAGCCCTGCGCCTCGTCGAGCGATATGACCTCGTTCGACCAAGCGAGTGCGTTTTGACTCGCGCCCGCAAAGGCAAGCCCGAACCCGCCCATGGCGAGCGCATATGCCAACGAAAATGGATGATTGAGCGTGCGGGCGTGTGCGACCGCAGCTTCGGCGCGCGCGGCGCCCTTCTCAAATTCACCAATATGCGTGTGTACGCCGGAAACGAAACTCGCCGCCGCGACGTAAATATCCTGACCATAGACGAACCTCAATTCGCTGTGCTTGTTCGCCTCGTACGAACTCAGCACTTCTTCGGTCTGCTCGATGGCGCGAGCATAATCCGCGCGATTCAGGCAAATGGAACCTATTCCTTGACGGGCCACCAACTCGACATCCGCGTCGTCGTACAGGCGAGATATATGTAGCATACTCTCGAATTTATCTAATCCCCGATGAGTGTTCCCAGTAGTCCAATCATAATATGCTATAGCGTACAATATCGGGCACAGGGCCGGAGATGGCTCGCTCGCTTCGAGCAGCGTTTCCGCCCGCTCGAACACGTCGCGGACATCGGGATCGGCGTAGCCATTCCTTGCAACAAGGCAGAACCCCAAGGACGATTGTAGTTTCAGCTCAATGTCGTCACGCTCCTGGCCCTCTCGAAGGCTTGAAATCAGCGACACGCCCGCTTTGAGATGCTCCAGCGCTTCGTCCGTGCTTGCCCGCGCCGAAGCTATTTGTCCGGCCGCGAGCCAGAGCGGCACAGCCCGTTCGGGCATTTCGGCTTTGGCGTAGTGATGGGCGAGTAATTCCGGCTCGACGTCGGCGATGCTCGGCATATTGGTGCGCAGCGCTTCGGCGATTTCGCCATGTAGGGCTTGGCGGTCGCGGCGGAGCAACGACTCATAAGCCGCGTCTTGGACCAGTGCGTGCTTGAAGATGTAGGTGGCGTTGGGTGGTGAGCCGCGGCGGTGGACGAGTTGGGATTCAACAAGCTTGTCAAGCGCGGCGTCCAGATCCGGGCGGCTCAGGGGCGACAAGGCCGTCACCAACTGGTAGCTAAACTCGCGTCCGATCGCAGCGCCGATCTGGGCCACTTCCTTGACCGGGATCAGCTGATCGAGCCGCGCCATCAGCGAGTCGTGCAGGGTGTCCGGGATTGCGATCGCATCTACGGAGCCCGACAAATCGTAACGGTCGCCGGCATCGACCACGATGTCGGATTCGATAACTGCTTTCGTGAGTTCCTCGATGAATAACGGCACGCCGTCGGTCTTGGCGATGACCTGTGCGCTTAAGGAGGCGGGCAGCGGTTTGTTGCCGGCGACGCGCTCGATCATGGCCGCGCATTGGCGGCGCCCAAGCCTATTGAGCGTGTGATAGGTGACATGAGACATGCCACCCCAACGCGGCTCGAACTCTGGCCGGAAAGTGATGACCATCAGGATCGGCAGGTCCGCTACGGCCGCGACCAGATGATCCAGAGCCTCAAGGCTCGTAGGATCAATCCAGTGAACGTCCTCGAACACCAATAGAATCGGGGTCCCACGCGCGAGCCTGGCAAGTTGCGCTGCCAACGCTTCGACTATCAGTTCCTTTTGTCGCTGCGGCGAGGCATTGAGCGCCGGATAGCGGTCCATCGGCAGCGCCAACATTGCCGCGAACAAAGGCGCGACGGACTGCACATTGTCGCTCGAGCGCGCCAGCAGCGATTCGAGTTTATCCAACCTGGTCTCCGCATCATTATCTGCGCCGATCCCAGCGGCGAATTCGAACTGTTGGATGAAAGGGTAGAACGCTGAATTGGTGAAAAAGGGCGAGCATTGATATTGCAGCCGGATGTGATCGTCGTCAGCGGTCAGCTGCCGGAAGGTGCTGGTGATCCGGCTCTTGCCGATGCCCGGTTCGCCGCACAACAACACCACCTGACCCTCGCCGTCGCGCGCCTGGCCCCAGCGGCCATTGAGCAGGCCGATCTCTTCGTCGCGACCGACAAACGGCGTCAGGCCGCTTGGGTGCATCACCTCAAACCGGCTCGAGGCTTTGCGCGCGTCCCTGACCCGATAGAGGGGCACCGGCACCGCGACGCCCTTAAGGTTGTGCGCGCCCAATTCCTCAAAATCGAACAGGGTCTCGACCAACCGGTGGGTGCGTCCGCTCACGACCACTGTGTTGGTCTGTGCCATAGCCTCGACCCGGGCCGCCACGTTGGGCGTATCGCCAACCACCGCCATATCGCCGCGAGTGTCGATGCCACCGACCTCGCCCGCAACCACGTGACCGGTGTGGATGCCGATGCGGACTGCCACTTCCAAATCGCGTTCTGCAGCAAGTTTCCGGTTCAGCGTTTCAATTGCGGCAAGTATGTCTAGCCCCGCCCAAACCGCACGCTGGGCATCGTCCTCATGGGCCACCGGATAGCCGAAATAGACCATCAGCCCGTCGCCGAGCGTCTGAGCCACATGACCCTCAAAGCGCGCAATCGCGGCGCCGCTCGTGTCCTGATAGGCGCGCATGACCTCGCGCAGGTCCTCCGGATCGAGCTGTTCGGACAGCGCAGTCGAGCCGACCAAGTCACAGAACATCACTGTAATCTGGCGGCGCTCGGCGTCGCGGGGCCGGCTACGCGAGGGTCGCTCGTCGTGATCTCGGGTATGGCCGGCATCAGAGCCCCGCAGCGCGTCGATGGCACGCAATAGGATCTTGCGGTGACCCATGACAGCCACGCCCAGCTTCTCAAGGTCGGCGTCGTTCAAATCGCGGGCGAGATCGAGCGTAATCGCGTTCGCTTCAAACGCATCGGCGTACCCGCCTAGATCGATTTGTTCCAACCAAGTACGGACGTTTTTCATTTTCCCTCCTGCGAATAGTTTACACGCGGGAGGGGAGTCGTGAACTGGTGGTCGCGAATGTCTGGGTTTGGCTACAAATCCCCTAACGGGCGGTGCCGACATTGCGGGAGGACCACCCCCGAAAGCGGACCTCGATCTGACACGTCTCCAGGGGAATTGTCAGAGTCCTTGCTCAAAGACCGACGCCGCACCAAAAGCACTCAAAGTCAGGCTTGCTTCTCCCACCGGCCATCGTCGGACTGCGCCCAATAGGTCAGCAGGTAGCCGGCGTCCTTGCGCGCCTGCCACCGCGCGCGAGCGGCCGCGAGAGCATCGGGGTCGTTGCCGTCGAACAAATCGAGGCAGCGTTCGAAATCGTCCAGGTCGGGGGCATCAAGTCCGTCGGTGAGCATGAGCACGCTTGCCTGGTTCGGGTTTTCCTCGGCCATGGTGAGATAGATCGGCTGGTCCGGCGCGTTGCCGTCTTCCGGACCGCCGTGGGCGAGAAAGCCGCCAGGGTCGTATGTCCACAACAGATCATTCAGGGAATCGAGCCGCGGCTTGGAGCCGCAGCGGACGACCACGCGCATGCCGGCGTCTGCCGCGCGTTCGAGCAGACGCGGCAATGCGCGTTCCAACGGCCATTTCTTGAGCTGGTAGAAACCGATTTCGGTCTTGTCGCCCTCGCCCATCGCCGTCCTGTCGGTGTCCGCGGCCTATTTCGCCTCGTAATTATCGGCGACCAGCCGGTTCAACATGCGAACGCCGTAGCCGGTGCCACCCTTGGGCGCTAGGTCGCTGCTCTCGGTCGACCAAGTAACGCCGGCAATGTCCAGATGAGCCCACGGCACCTTGTTGACGAAACGCTCCAAGAATTTCGCCGCGGTCACACTGCCACCGCCGCGTCCGCCAATATTCTTCATGTCGGCGATCGGCGATTTGAGCATTTTGTCGTAGGCGTCATCCATCGGCATCGGCCAGGCCGGCTCGGCGACCGCCTTGCCGGCGTCGACCAATTGCTTGCTCAAGGTCTCGTCGTTGCTGAACAGGCCGGCTTGATACTTGCCGAGCGAAACGATGATCGCGCCGGTCAAGGTGGCGAGATCGACCATGAATTTCGGCTTGAAGCGTTTCTGCGTGTACCAAAGGGCGTCGGCCAGCACCAACCGACCCTCGGCGTCGGTGTTCAGAATTTCGATGGTCTGGCCTGAGTAGGACGTCACCACGTCGCCCGGTCGCTGGGCGGTGCCGGAGGGCATGTTTTCGACCAACCCCACCACGCCGACCACGTTGACCTTGGCTTTGCGTCGGGCCAGCGCGCGCATCAGGCCGACCACCACGCCCGAACCGCCCATGTCCCACTTCATGTCTTCCATGCCGCCGGAGGGCTTGATCGAAATACCGCCGGTATCGAAGGTGACGCCCTTGCCGACGAAAGCGACCGGCTGCTGATCAGCGCGCTTGGGCGCGCCATTCCACTGGATAACCACGAGCTGCGCGTCATGCTGACTGCCGAGCGCGACGCCGACCAGCGAGCCCATGCCCATTTTCTCCAGCCGGGCCTGGCCCATCACTTCAACTTTGAGGCCATCGCGCGTGAGTTTGCGAATTTCCTTCGCGTAGGCGGGCGGATGCAGCACGTTGGGCGGCTCCGAGACCAGATCGCGGGTCAGGAACACACCGTCCGCCACCGCTGACATCGGCTTGTATGCCGCGCGGGCCTTGGTCGGGTCGGCTGACATCATGGTCAAACGAGCGAGGCTCGGCTTGTCTTCTTTTTTCTGCTTGGTGCGGTATTTGTCGAACCGATAGCTTTGCAATTGTGCGCCATAGGCGAGACGCGCGGCGAAGGTCGCGCTGTCCAATTTACAGCCCTTCGGTACTTCCGCCACCATGGCGGCTTGGCTCTCGCCTGAATTGGCCAAATGCGCGAGCGTTTTGCCGCCTGCTTTCGCCGCCGCCAGTGCGTCGAAATCCTTGGGATCGCCAACACCCAACAGGACCACCCGCCCTGCCTTGAGTCCGGCTGGTGCCATGACCGACAATATTTGCCCTGAGCCACCGTCGAAGCGTGAGTGCGCCATCGCCTTCGTGAGCGCGCCGTCGGTCGTGGCATCGAGACGCGCGCCGCTGCGCGTCAATTTGCGGCCCTCGGATACCGGCACAACCAAGGCGGCTGTGGTTGTAAGGGACGGCTTGGCGAAAGTAATGTTCATCTGGCTCCTCGTTGCGGTAAATGGACCCCTAGCACCCGCAAAACGGCGCACACTTTAGCGATTGTGCCAGCTAATGAAACATTTGGTTTGGCGTCGCGGTCCACGGCATCGCGCACAGTTCGAAATCGAGATTTCGTTTCGCTAAAAAAACAATCTAAGGCCTTGAAAAAAACGCCTCGGCAGAGGCGAGTCATTTTGACCGGCGGGGCCAATTCGATTACTCTGCGGCGTCGCTTGGATGATGGTTCCGAGCTTGGCCGATCGCGGCGCGGGGAACGCATGCACCGGCATTTTCGGTATATCTTCGTTCAGCTCATCGGGCCGTTTTTGATCGTTCTGATGAGTCTGACGGGTGTGGTGTGGCTGACTCAGTCACTGCGCTTCATCGACCTGATCGTCAACAAAGGCTTATCAATCAGCCTGTTCCTGACGCTGACGGTCCTGCTCCTGCCATCGGTTCTCGGCATCATCTTGCCGATCGCGCTGTTCGCCGCGGTGGTCTACACCTACCACCGCCTGACCAGCGATTCCGAGATTGTCGTGCTGCGCGCCAGCGGGCTGTCGAGTTTGCGGCTCTCCGGTCCGGCCGTGGCCATGGCAGTGATCGTCACCGGCGTGATGTTCGCGGTCAATTTGTATTTCATGCCCGCGGGCTTTCGCCTGTTCAAGGACATGCAATATGAGATCCGCCATTCCGTGGCGTCGGTGTTGCTCCAGGAAGGCGTATTCAACACGCCGATCGACGGCCTGACCGTCTTTGTTCGTGACCGTGATCCCGGCGGCGAACTGTCGGGTATCATGGTTCATGACAGCCGCGACCCCATCGAGCCGTCCACGGTGATGGCGGAAAGCGGCCGATTGGTGCGCACCCCCGACGGCCCCCGCTTTGTCTTGATGAACGGCAGCCGCCAGCAGATCGACGCCGAGGACGGGCAACTGTCGATGCTCTATTTCGACTCCTACGCCTTCGATTTTGGTGTCGACTCGGAATTTTCGCCAGCACGGTTCCGCGAGGCCAAGGAGCGATTTCTGCCGGAACTCTTGTGGCCGGTCGATGCGGTAGAGGAGCGGCATCGACGCGAATTTGTCGCCGAAGCGCACAGACGCGTCGTCAGCCCGCTGTTCGCCATCGTGACCGCGTTGATCGGCGCCGCAAGCTTGCTGGTCGGCGAGTTTAATCGGCGAGGCCAGGTCGGGAGGATCTTGCTTGGCGTCGGCGCGGCCGTGACATTTCTTGCCGGGTCGTTCGCCATGCAAAGCATGTTGGTGGATATGCCCTGGATCGCGCCGCTATATCATTTCGGAGTGATCGGCGTCGGCGTCGCCGCGGCATACTTACTGGCTGTCGATCGACCCTTGCGGCTGATGCTAAAATCATTGCCGACGGGAGCGCGTTAAGCCAATGCGTCTGTCGGCGACACTCTTCTGGTATTTTGCGCGGCAAATCGGTATCGGGGTAGCTGTCGCTTTTTTTGCGCTTTCGTTCTTAATTTTCCTGGTCGATGTCGTCGAGCTGAGCCGTCGCGGCGCGGGCGAGGCGGACGTGCGGTTCGCCATCATCCTGAAAATGGCCTTGCTCCATTTGCCGTACCTTACGCAGCAAGTCATTCCCTACGCGGTGATGCTTGGGACGATGCTGGCATTGGCGCGATTGAACCGGGCCAGCGAATTGGTCATCGCTCGATCATCGGGCATATCGAATTTGCAGATGCTTATACCGGGGGTGCTTGTGGCCCTTGCGATCGGCGTGGTCACTGTCACCGCATTCAATCCTTTCGCGTCCGCGCTGTTGTCTCGCTACGAGCAGATCGACAGCCGGTATTTGCGTGGCGAGGTTTCGAATCTGGCGGTATCCAGCTCGGGGCTCTGGCTTAGACAGGCGGACGATTTTGGCGAGTCGGTAATCCACGCGAAACGCATAACGCCAACAGAAATCAAGCTGCACGAGGTGATCATTTTCCGTTTCGAGGGGCAGGATAAATTTGTCGAGCGAATCGACGCGGAGACCGCCGACTTGCATGAAGGCTATTGGCAATTGTCCGAGGCCCTGATTACCGGCCCAGATAGGATCGCCGAACGGCGGGAAACCTATCGCTTTGACACCGAGCTGACGGTCGATCGGATTCAGGAGAGCTTTGCGTCTCCCGAAACATTATCGTTCTGGCAGATGCCGGCATTTGTCGCATTGCTCGAACGTGCGGGGTTCTCATCGCTTAAGCATCGAGTTCATTGGCACAAGGTGCTTGCAAGCCCGCTGCTGCTGGCCGGGATGGTGTTGATCGGCGCGACGTTTTCCTTGCGGATGACGCGCCGGGGCGGCACTGGGCTACTGGTCGGCGTCGGCGTGGCGGCGGGCTTCGTATTGTACGTATTTTCCGACGTGATTTTGGCGCTTGGCCTTTCAGCCAAGATACCCGCCGAAATATCGGCCTGGGCACCGGCCATGGTCGCGGTGCTGATCGGTTCGGGCCTGTTGCTCTACGTCCGCGATGCATAAAAAAAGCGATAATCGGGGGGGGAATTTGATGAAGGTATTGGTGGGCCTGGTCTCGTCGGTGGCGATGATTTTGTCGTTCGCCGCGCAGGCCCAAACCACGCCCGACCCAACCGCGCCGGACGAAGAGGTGTTGATGATCGCCGACGAGGTGGTCTACGACGAGGAACTGGGCGTGGTGACGGCACGGGGATCGGTGGAAATGTCACGCGACGGCCGTGTGCTGCGCGCCGACACCGTGTCTTACAACAAGCGCAGCGATCTGGTCACGGCGTCGGGCAATGTCGCCGTGATTGAACCGAACGGCGAAACCGCTTTCGCCGATTATGTCGAGCTTACCGGCGACCTTAAAAGCGGCGTCATCGAAGGCCTTGGGATTCTCCTCACGGACGGCTCACGCCTCGCCGCGGCTGGCGGGCGCAGGACGCCGGATGGACGCACCGATCTGCGGAAAGCGGTTTATAGCCCTTGCGATCTTTGCGAAGACGACCCGGATCGGGCGCCGATCTGGCAGGTCAAGGCGTTCCGCGTGGTGCACGATAAGCAGTTGAAGACGATTTTCTACAACGACGCCTTCCTGGAAGTGTTTGGGATTCCGGTTTTGTACGTTCCGTTCTTCAGCCATCCCGATCCCACGGTCGACCGCAAGACCGGCTTTCTGCCGCCGACGTTCGGACGTAGCTCGGCGCTCGGGGCGACCTATACCCAGCCATACTATTTCAATATCTCGCCCGAAAGCGATGCCACCCTCACGCCGACCATGACCAGCGATGAGGGACCGGTGCTCGCCGGCGAATATCGCCGAGCCACGCAGAGTGGGTATTACGAGCTTGAAGGCAGTATCACGCGCGGCGATCGCCTGCCCGAGGACAATCGGAATACCGAGCGCACCCGCGGCCACGTCAACTTGGTTGGCGACTTTGCGGTCAATCCGTTTTGGGATTACGGCTTCGCGATCGAGCGCGCCACCGACCAGACCTACCTCGGGCGCTATGGCTTCGGTCGTGGCCGCGCGTCACTGACGCAAAACATTTACCTCAGGGGTGTGCGCGAAAACGACTACGCCAATGTAGACGCTTATTATTTTCAGAACCTCGACGCCAATGTAGACGAATCCACCGTCCCGATCATTCTGCCATTGATCGACTACGGATATCGGAGTGACCCTGAACTGTTGGGGGGTGTGTGGACCTTCAATGCCAACGGCCGCGTTCTCGGACGGCCCGACGGCGCCGACAGCCAACGGCTTTCGGTGACCACGGGGTGGGAACTGCCACGGATTGGTGCCTGGGGCGACGTCTCCAAGCTCCGGCTGTCGCTGCGCGGCGACGCCTACAATGTCAATGACGTGACGGATACCCAGAATCCGACCGGCCCGGAATTGGAAGGATTTACCGGTCGCGTCGTGCCGCAGGTTGAGTACAGCGTGCGCTGGCCCTTGGTTCGGTCAAGCGGCGGTTCGCGTCAGATTATCGAACCCATCGCGCAGGCAATCCTGGCACCGAACGGCAGTAACCCGAAGGACATCCCCAACGAAGACAGTCTGTCATTCGAATTCAACGACGCCAACTTGATCAGCGCCAACCGTTTCCCCGGCTTGGACCGGGTTGAGGGCGGCGCACGGGCGAACTACGGCATTCGCGCGGCCTATTACAACGAGAACGGCGGTTGGTCGGAATTCCTGTTCGGCCAGACATACCGCCTGCAGGACGATGACACATTTGAAGAGGGCACAGGGCTTTCCGAGCATTTTTCGGACTATGTTGGCCGGCTCACGGTTTCGCCAAGGCCCTATATCGATCTCGGCGTGCGCTTTCGCCTCGACCAATCGAATTTCGCGATCCGTCGTAGCTCCTTGTCGGCAAGCGCCGGTCCGGAGTGGCTGCGCGGCAGCTTGGCGTACAATTCGCTCAGCGACGAACCGACGACGGGCGTGCCGAGCAGCGAGGAACAACTTCTGTTAGCCGCCAGTTATCGGTTCGCCGACAATTGGCGGTTGTCCGCACAACATCAGCGTGACCTCGGCGAAGAAGGCGGCAGCCTGCTCAGCGGCATTGGGATCGGTTACATAGACGAATGCGTCACGCTCGATTTTTCGGTCAATCGCAATTTCACCAGAGACCGAGACATTGAAGACACGACGAATTTCTCTTTCCAGATTCGCCTGCGCAACCTGGGCTGAGGTGAGCGCATTTTCCATCACCTGGTGCGGCAGGTGTTGCGACAGCCCAACCGAGTGCCTATACCAAAGCCCGTTGATTTCGACCGACTGCGAAGGATAACCGGGATGAAGCGGGCCCACGGTACCAATCCAGCAAAACGGCGCTCGACGCTGATCGCCATGGTCATGCTCTGGGGGTTCGGCCTCGGGTGGGCGGCGGGCCCAAGCGGCGCCCAAGACATGATGCGGATCGCCGCTATCGTGAACGAGACGGTGATCTCGGTGTTCGATTTAGAAACCCGGATCAACATGGCGTTGAGCAGTTCGAACCTGCAAAACGACACGGAAGTGCGCCAACGCCTCGCCGGCCCGGTGCTGCGAAACCTGATCGACGAGGCGCTGCAGATCCAAGAGGCGGAACGCCAGGGGATCCGTGTCAGTGAACAGGACATTGCCCGCGCGTTAGTCCAGATCGAAGAAAACAACGGTTTGGAGTCCGGTGGTCTGCCCGCCTATCTCGGGCGGCTAGGCGTCGCCGCGAGCACCGTGGAATCACAGGTCCGTGCGCAGATCGCTTGGGGCAAATTCATCAACCAACGCATTCGTCCGACCATCGATATCAGCGAGGAGGAAATCGACGAAGAGATGGCGCGCATCGAGGCCAATCGCGGGCGACCCGAGTATTTGGTCTCGCAGATTTCGCTTTATTTCGATGCCCAGTCTACTGAGTCCGACGTGCTTGAGACCGCACGCAGCCTGATCCAGCAGGTTAGGAGCGGCGCGAAATTCGCGGCCGTGGCGGCACAGTTCAGCCAGGGCTCGATGGCGCGGAACGGCGGCGACCTCGGTTGGATCCACGAAGGCGAGAGCCGTCCGCAATTCGACGAAGTCCTGGCTGCGATGGAAGTCGGCAGCGTTTCGGAGCCCATAAAACTCCTCGACGGCGTACACATTCTGGCACTGCGCGAAAAGCGGACCGATGCAAGCGCCGTGGACCTCGGCGAAATCCAGGTCTATCTGACCCAGATATTAATGCCCAGCGAAGCCGACGAACCGGCCGAGGCGGCCGCACAGCGCCTGCAGGTCGCCCAGACGATTGCCAACGACGTAACCGGATGTGAGGCGTTCAACCAAAGGGGCGCGGAGGTCGAGGGCTCGCTGTCGGGCGACATCGGCTGGGTCCGTTTGAGCGATCTTCCCATCGAATTTCGCGACACCGCCGCAACGCTTGAAATCGAAACGCCCGGGGAACCGATCACCACGGCCACAGGCGTCCATGTATTGATGGTATGCGAGCGGCGCGACCCGAACGCCGAAATCGACATGCGCGACGTTATCTACGAGCAAATCTCGACCCGTCGGCTCGCGATTCTGGAGCGCCGCTTGCTTCGCGACTTGCGTCGAGCCGCTTTCGTCGACCTTCGCGTCTAAACCGACACCGGCTCCGGTGGGGGAGTTCGACCCCAAGCGGCTGCCGCCGTTACGAGATGTCATCTCGCGTCATGGTCTGCGCGCCAAGAAGTCGCTCGGCCAGAATTTTCTGCTGGATCAGAATCTCACTGACCGGATCGCGCGATCAGCGGGCGACCTGAACGGTGTTGGCATTATCGAGGTCGGTGCCGGCCCCGGCGGATTGACCCGGTCATTGTTGGCAACATCGGCCCGGGAAATCGTTGCGATTGAACGCGACCCGCGTTGCCTGGCGGCGCTTGCCGAGCTTGCGGAAATCGCCGGCCCGCGACTACGCGTGGTGGACGCCGATGCGCGCAAACTCAATGTCGCGACACTTGCCGAGCCGCCGCGGGCGGTGGTCGCCAACCTCCCCTACAATGTCGCGACACCCTTGTTGATCGGGTGGCTCGAAACGTTGGCGCAAGACCCACATGCGTTCACATCCCTCACACTCATGTTCCAGAAGGAAGTCGCGGAGCGGCTCGCCGCGGAACCTGGAAGCCGAACCTACGGCAGGCTGTCGGTTCTGGCGCAATGGCTGTGCGCGGTGTCGCTGCCGTTCGATGTTCCGGCGCGCGCCTTTACGCCGCCGCCGAAGGTCACCTCTACCGTGGTCCGGCTTGTGCCCCGGCCCTCTCCCATCGCGCCGGCGGATGTCGCCAGTTTGCAGCGCGTGACGGCGGCCGCCTTCGGCCAGCGCCGCAAGATGGTGCGCACAAGTTTGAAGAGTCTGCCGGTCGAAAGCGGCCCGCTACTCGCGGAAGCCGGCGTCGACGGCACGGTGCGCGCCGAGACATTATCCGTTCAAGAATTTTGCGCGCTCGCCCGGGCACTCACCCGACGCACGTCATAACGCGGGTGCGTCAGCTACTGGTCAATTCGCCGACAAAGCGGCTCAGATCGATGTAACGATCCCGGCGTAACCGCTCCGCGCACAAAATGGCGCTGACCTCGGCGACCGCCTGGGCGATATCGTGGTTCACCACGACAAAGTCATACTCGGCCCAATGAGTCATCTCGCCGGCGGCCTTGGCCATGCGGTTGGCAACAACCTCCGGCGGGTCCTGGGCGCGCGTCGTAAGCCGGCGCTCAAGCTCGGCGGTGCTGGGCGGCAGGATAAAAACCTTGACCACGTCATCACCCATCGCCTCGGTCAATTGCTGAGCACCCTGCCAGTCGATGTCGAACAACACGTCGCGCCCCTCACCTAGCGACGACTCCACCGGTGCGCATGGCGTGCCGTAGTAGTGGTCGAAGACGCGCGCATGTTCCAATAGCTCGCTATTCTTCACCATCGCATCAAATTCGCCTTTTTGGACGAATCGATAATCCTCGCCGGGAACTTCACCCGGCCGCATGGGTCGGGTCGTCACCGAAACCGACATCCACAAATTCTCGTCGCTGGCCAGCAACTCGCGAGCGATCGATGTTTTGCCGGCGCCGGACGGAGACGAGAGCACCAACATCAGCCCACGACGACGCATCGGTGACTTCGAGGTCAATAGGGACTCCGACTACTCAATGTTCTGAACCTGCTCACGCAATTGATCCACCCCGGCCTTAAGCGCGAGGCCGATGCGGGTGAGGTTTAGATCGCTCGACTTCGAACACAGCGTGTTGACCTCGCGATTGAACTCCTGACACAGGAAATCGAGCTTTCGCCCGATTGGCTCGGGCTCCTCCAGCAACTCGCGCGCGGCGGCAACGTGCGCCCGCAAACGGTCGAGCTCCTCGCGCACGTCGGCTTTGGACGCGAGCAAAGCGATCTCCTGCGCCAATCGTTCCTCCGAAACGGTTTGACCAGCCGCCAAGAAGTCCTGCACTTGCCGCTCAAACTTATCGCGCAGCGCCGCCGGCTGCGTCGCGGCGCAAACGGCCGCCTCTTCCGCAAGCCCGGCGATGGTGTCGAGCAGCCCGGATAAAACGACCGCAAGGTGTTTGCCTTCCTCGCGCCGGTTCGCGACCAAGGCGTCCAGTGCTTCAACAAAACCATCCATCATCGCCGCGTGGCGTGTCTCGATCTCGGGTTCGTCGTCTTCCACCACCTCGACCATGCCCGGCAGCGCGAGCAGTCCATCGACGCGTGGACGTTCAACCTGATGGGCCGTATCGAGCTCCGACACGACTGTTAAAAATTGCTTCAGAAGGCTCTGATTTATTCTCACGGCGCCGGCGCCCACCGTCCGTTTCACGGCCAATGAAATGCTCATGCTTCCGCGTCGGACTCGCCCGCTTGCCGCCTTCCTGATCGCCGACTCCAGGGCGTCGTTGCCTTGCGGCAGGCGGACTCGCAGATCGAAACCGCGATTGTTGACGGTCTTCAGCTCCCACGCCCAGCCATGGCGGTCGTCCTGGCCCTGGCTGCGGGCGAAACCGGTCATGCTGGCGACGGTCACGGCCTATTGATCCACGGTTTCGGACGCGGCTTCCGTTCTCGATTCACGCTGCACGCGCCGCCATTTCGCGACATTGCGATTGTGGTCCTCAAGGGTCTTGGCGAACATGTGTCCGCCGGTCCCGTCCGCGACAAAAAACAAATACTCAGTTTTTTGCGGATTGAGCACCGCGGCAATCGCCGCGCGACCGGGATTGGCGATCGGACGCGGCGGCAGACTGTCGATCCGGTAGGTGTTGAACGGATGGTCCGTCTCGAGATCGGAGCGCGTCAGGGCTCGGCCAAGCGGCCCCTGCCCATCGGTCAATCCGTAGATGACCGTCGGGTCGGATTGCAACCGCATGCCCATGCGAAGGCGATTGACGAACACACCGGCGATGAGCGCTCGTTCATCGGCGATACCGGTCTCTTTCTCGACAATAGAGGCCAGAATCAAGGCTTGATCCGGCGTATCGAACGGCAGGTTTTCGGCGCGGCCGGGCCATAGCTCGGCCATGGTCTCCGATAATGCGCTTTGCATGCGGGCGATCATCTGTGCGCGGCTGTCGCCTTTGCTGAAATGATAGGTCTCGGGCAACAAACTGCCTTCCGCGAGGCGTGTCTCGACGGTATCGACCAGACCGGACGCCTGTTCGACCAGCGCGACAATTTCATAGGAGGTCAGCCCCTCGGGCACGGTCAGTTTGCGCGCCAGGGTCCTGCCGGTAATGAGCAAATCGATCAAAGCGCGACTACTGACGCCGGCGGGAAGCTGATACTCGCCGGCCTTCAACTTTCCGCCCGACGCCAGCAGCCGAAACGCCGCCTCGAACAGCCAGGCGTTTTCGATCGCGCCCGCGTCTTCCAACACCTCCGCCGCGCGCGCCACGCTGCTGCCTTGAGAGATATCCAAAACAATGTCTTGTCCGAGCGGGCCCGGCCGGTCGGCGTGGTTGACCAGCCACAAAGCACAACCGCCAACACAAATGCCGAGCAGGAGTAAGAGAGAGAATAGACCGCCCAGCAATCGCATCAGGTGGCCCGTCTACCCGCCAAGCTTGCCGGCTCGGTCACTGAATTTGTTTGAGCACGAGGCTGGCGTTGGTGCCGCCAAACCCGAAGGAATTGGAAAGCGCGGCGCGCACCGGTCGCTCTTTGGCCTGTAAGGGGACCAGGTCCATGTCACAGCCATCGGACGGATTCTCTAGATTCAGCGTCGGCGGCACCACATTGTTGACGATCGAAAGCACCGAGAAAATTGCCTCCACCGCACCGGCAGCGCCAAGCAAATGGCCGATCGACGACTTGGTCGACGACATGGAAACCTTGCCCGCCGCATTACCAAACAATCTCTTCACCGCCCCATGCTCGATTTCGTCGCCGAGCGGTGTCGAAGTGCCGTGCGCGTTGATATAGTCAATGTCCGACGGGTCCATTTCGGCACGGTCGAGCGCCGCGCGCATCGACCGGAAACCGCCGTCACCGTCGGGAGCGGGCGCGGTTATGTGATAGGCGTCGCCCGACATGCCATAGCCGACCACTTCGGCGTATATGCGGACGCCACGTTTCTTCGCATGCTCATAATCTTCGAGCACGACGACGCCTGCCCCCTCGCCCATCACGAATCCATCACGGTCGCGGTCCCAGGGTCGCGACGCGCGCGCGGGCTCGTCATTAAACCCAGTCGACAGGGCGCGCGCCGCAGCAAAGCCCGCCACGCCAAGTCGCGAAATCGCCGCTTCCGCGCCACCGGCCACAACCACGTCGGCGTCGCCCCACATGATCAAGCGCGCCGCGTCGCCAATGGCGTGGGCGCCGGTCGAACACGCCGTCACCACCGCGTGATTTGGCCCCTTGTAGCCGTAGCGAATTTGCACCTGACCGGACGCGAGATTGATCAGACTGGACGGAATGAAGAATGGGCTGATTCGCCGCGGGCCTTTTTCATGCAGCGTCATCGTCGCCGCCTCGATCGCCGGCAATCCACCGATCCCCGAGCCGATCAGGACACCGGTTCGCTCCAGGGATTCGGTGTCCTCCGGCATCCAATCTGCGTCGCGCACCGCCTGATCTGCGGCCGCCAGCGCGTAATGGATGAACGGATCCATCCGACGCTGTTCCTTCGGCTCCATATAGTCGTCAGGATTGAACGCGTGGTCATCGCCGTTGCGCGGCACTTGCCCGGCCACCTTCGCCGGCAAATCCGATATGTCAAAGCCGGTGATGCGGGCAAGACCGGATTTGGACTCGAGCAAACGGTCCCAACTTGCCTGCACGCCGCAGGCAAGTGGTGTTACCAATCCCAACCCTGTAATGACGACTCGCTTCATCGATTCAAGCGCCTTCCTTCAGGCGCTCCCGCCGCGTATCGATTCGGAGACCTTCGACCGCCCGAGTCGCCGGGCGCGGCCAGAGCGAAATGACTCGAAGCTACACCTGTTTTTTAATGTAATCGATCGCATCCTGAACGGTGACGATCTTATCCGCGACGTCGTCGGGAATTTCGCAGCCGAACTCTTCCTCGAAGGCCATTACCATTTCCACGGCATCCAAGCTGTCGGCGCCCAGATCGTCCATGAGACTGGCACTCTCGGTGACCTTCGCTTCGTCGATGCCCAGATGCTCGACGACGATCTTCTTCACCCGCTCGGCGACGTCGTTTGCGTCACTCATTAGCAAATCCCCTATCGCGATTTCGTCACAATGATTTAGCGCCCCGGCCGGCGACCGACACGGCATACCCCTGACGGGCGGGCGCGCGTTGGTAACACACTTCCTGACGGTTTGCCAGATGGTCTGCGCGGCACCGAAAACGGTCGCCGACAGTCGTTAGATCATGGCCATGCCGCCGTTGATATGCAAGGTCTGGCCGGTCACATAAGCGGCTTCCTCGGACGCCAAATAAACCGCGCCGGCGGCGATATCCTCCGACGTACCGAGTCGGCCGGCTGGGATCGCGCCGAGCAGTCGTTCGTGCTGCGATTCATCGAGCGCCTGGGTCATCGCGGTGTCGATGAAGCCCGGCGCAATGCAATTCACCGTAATCGACCGCGAGGCGACTTCGGAGGCGAGCGACTTGCTCATGCCGATCATGCCTGCTTTCGACGCCGCATAGTTGGCTTGGCCAGGATTGCCGGTGACACCAACGATCGAAGTGATGTTGATGATACGGCCCCAGCGTCGTTTCATCATGCCGCGCAAGACACCGCGGCTAATCCGAAACGCCGCGGTCAAGTTAACCTCGAGCACCTGGGCCCAGTCGTCATCTTTCATGCGCATGGCCAAACCGTCGCGTGTCAGTCCGGCATTGTTGACCACGATATCGAGCTGACCGATCGCCGCTTCGGCCTCGCCGGCCAGAGCTGCCACGGCGTCGGCGTCAGACAGATTGCACGGTACGACGCTGGCATTGTCCCCAAGGTCTGTCGCGACCGCATCAAGCGCGTCGCGGCGCGTGCCGGATAGCGCGACCCTGGCGCCGGCGCCGTGAAGCGCGCGGGCGATCGCGCCGCCGATCCCGCCCGACGCTCCGGTGACCAAAGCGCCTTTGCCACTCAAATCGAACATGAGCTCCCCTTCCAGCCCGTCACAATGACTTGGCGAACGACTCGATGTCGTCCGGACTCAGTACCGAGATGCCCGAGACGTCGCGGTCGATGCGCTTGGCGAGCCGCGACAGAACCTGACCGGCGCCGAGCTCGACCAAAGTGTCGACATCATGTTGCTTCATGAACAAAACGCTTTCACGCCAACGCACGGTCGCTGTCACCTGCTCGACCAGAGCCGTCCGAATCCGTGCCGGCTCGCTTATCGGTTCGGCCGCGACATTGGCGATCCACGACGGCTGCGGCGCAACGATGGTGACTTCCTCCAACGCCTCGGCCATCACCTCCGCCGCCGGCGCCAGCATGGAACAATGGAACGGCGCGCTGACCGGCAACGGCATGGCGCGCTTCGCGCCCTTTTCCTTGACCAGTTCGACCGCGCGCTCGACCGCCGCAACGGCCCCCGAAAGCACCACCTGACCCGGCGCATTGTCGTTCGCGACCTGACACACACCGTCCGCCGACGCTGCTTCCGCGGCTTCGGCGACGTCGTCGAGGTCGAGTCCAAGCACCGCTGCCATGGCACCTTCGCCGACGGGCACGGCGGCCTGCATGGCTTGGCCGCGCCGGCGTAGCAGCCGGGCCGTATCCGCCAATGTGAGTGAACCGGCGGCGGCAAGCGCCGAGTATTCCCCCAGCGAATGACCAGCTACAAAGGCGGCCGCGTCAGCGGGTTTCACGCCTGCCTCGGACTCCAGCACACGAACCACGGCGAGCGACGTCGCCATCAAGGCCGGTTGGGCGTTCTCGGTCAGGGTTAGGTCGTCTTCCGGCCCCTCGAAGATGATGCGGGACAAACGGGTATCGAGCGCGTCGTCGACCTCCTGGAAAACCTCACGCGCCGACGCAAACGCATCGTGCAAGGCCTGGCCCATGCCGACCACCTGAGATCCTTGCCCCGGAAACACGAATGCGCGCGCCATCGCCTTACCCCGCGACCATTGTTTGGAGTCTTATCCTGAGCCCACTGCGGCCGGTTGGCATAGCGGGTTCGCGGCGCTAGAAGTAACCGCGACCGCGAAGCTGTCAAGCACGCCGAGCGCGGCTTGCACCGCCGACCGAAATCAGTATAGTGCGGCGCCTTGTATTTCGGCGCGCCGCGACGGGGTCGCGGGCGGCGGTTTTGGTCGTGGCCGGCCAAGCCGCGACATCCGTTCCGCGTTGGGATTTTTATCAGGCACTCCAGGTTACTGGGTCGAGGGAGCCATTTATGCCGCTCTACGAGAGTGTATTTATCGCGCGCCAGGACATTCCCGCGCAGGAAGTCGAGGCGCTGGCCGAGCGTTTCGAGGGAATTGTCTCCGAGAATGGTGGCTCGGCGGGGTCGCGCGAGTATTGGGGTCTCAAGAACCTCTCATACCGCATTAAGAAGAACCGCAAGGGCCACTACACGATGCTCAAGCTGGAGGCCCCAGCCGAGGCAGTTCACGAAATGGAGCGGAACATGCGGATTAGCGAGGACGTGCTTCGCTACTTGACCCTCCGCGTCGACGCTCTGCCTGAAGAACCATCAGTTATGATGCAGGCTCGTTCGGCGCGCGACGATCGCGGCCGGCGTGGCCGGCATGGTGATGGCCCACCGCGCAGCTCTGAGACCGCAGCAGCTAAGCCGGCGGAAGAGGCTAAGCCCGCTGCCGAGGCCAAGCCCGCAGCGGAAGCCGAGGCCCCGAAAACCACCGAAGATACTAAAGAGCAGGAGTCCTGAGCCATGAGCAATGGTGGTGCATCCTCTCGCGCGACTGTGCCGTTGCCGCGCCGGCCGTTCTTCCGGCGCCGCAAAACCTGCCCGTTTTCGGGCCCGAACGCGCCGGTCATCGACTATAAAGACGTGAAGACCTTGCAACGCTTTATTTCCGAGCGCGGCAAGATCGTGCCGAGCCGGATCACCGCGGTATCGGCGCCCAAGCAGCGACGGCTGTCGCAGGCGATCAAGCGGGCGCGGTATCTGGCGCTGCTGCCATACATCGTAAAATAGCTGAGACCTGAGCCTCGCGCGGCCTCAGACGCCACGTGCTCGCGTTAGATTAAGGATCGTCCACATGGAAGTTATTCTGCTCGAACGGATCGAGAAGCTGGGCCAGATGGGCGATCTGGTTAAGGTCAAGGACGGCTATGCCCGGAACTTCCTCCTGCCGCAACAAAAGGCGTTGCGCGCCACCGCGGCGAACCGGGAGCGCTTCGAGGCCGGTCGCAGCCAGTTGGAAGCCGACAATCTGGAACGCCGCGGCGAAGCCGAGTCCGTGGCCAAGAAAATGGACGGCCTGGCTGTGGTGATGGTGCGCCAAGCCGGAGACACCGGCCAGCTCTACGGCTCGGTGAACGCACGTGATATCGCCGACGGCGTTACCGCAGCCGGATTTACCCTTGATCGGCGCCAGGTGGCCATGGACCGGGTGATCAAGACCTTGGGCCTGCATCCGATCAAAATCGTGCTGCACCCGGAGATCTCACTGACCGTCACCGCTAACGTGGCGCGGTCGGAGGAAGAGGCTAAGCTCCAGGCTCAGGGCGTCGACGTGACCGCGACGGATCGCGACGAGGAAGAACATCTCGAAGCCGAGGAAGTCGCTGAATTGTTTGAGGAAGAGGCCCAACCGGTCTTGACCGACGCGGACGACGACGATCAAGACACGGCGGCGGACAGCGACGGCACGGGCGAGGTAGAAGACCAAAAAACTTAGGTTTTTTAGAGACTTAAACGCCCATCTTGCGGGATTTTCTCGCCCCTTCTCAGATTTGATAAAACGTGGTTAAATTTCCATCACTTGACGTGACCACTGAAGGTCGGGTCGACGGCGGGCAACCGTTATGGGGTAAACGGCAATAGAATGCCGCCGCGGCCCGAAAGGGAGGCGGCATGCTGCTCGACTTTTTTTTCCATCGGTTGATTAAGCGCGGCCGGTTAACGGTGATCCGCGTGAACGGCGACCGCAAGACCTACGGGTCATTGCCGGGGCCAGAAGCCACCATACGTTTGCACGACCGGGGCGTAGCGCATCGTATCGCGTTGAACCCGACGCTTGGCGCGGCCGAAGCCTATATGGACGGCCGCTTGACCATGGAAGATGGCTGTGAGCTGTATGACTTGCTCGCGGTCGCCACGATCAACATGGAAGGCCACTGGAAACCTGGAATTCTCAAACTCCACGTGGTCCTGGGCCGTTGGACGCGGCGGTTCTGGCAACACAATCCGATCCGGCGCGCCAAACGCAACGTTGCCCACCACTACGATTTGTCCGACGACCTCTACGAGCTGTTTCTGGATTCGAACCGGCAGTATTCCTGCGCCTATTTCGAGCATCCGAACCAGGATCTGGAAACCGCACAGCTGCGCAAAATGCAGCATATCGCGTCGAAGCTTTTGCTCGAACCGGACCAGTCAGTGCTCGATATCGGCTCGGGTTGGGGCGGCCTGGCGATGCATCTGGCGCAGTCCAGCGGCGCGTCGGTCCATGGTCTGACATTGTCGGAAGAGCAATTCAAGGTCGCCACCAACCGCGCGGCCGCGAGTGGCCTCGCGGATCAGGTTAGCTTCGCGCTGCAGGACTATCGGCGCGAAAACAAGCTGTATGACCGCATCGTCTCGATCGGCATGTTCGAGCATGTCGGCCTCAAGCACTACAATGAGTACTTCGCCAAGGCGAAGCAGCTCTTGAAGCCGAATGGTGTCATGCTGATGCATACCATTGGTCGGTGGGACGGCCCGGGCTCGACAGACCCGTTCATTCGTAAGTACATCTTCCCAGGCGCTTACACGCCGGCATTGTCCGAGATTATGCCGGCGGTCGAACGCTCGGGCTTGGTGGTTACAGATGTCGAAGTCCTGCGTCTGCATTATGCTGAGACCTTGCGCGCCTGGCGCCGCCGATTCCAAGCCAATTGGGACAAGGCCAAAGAGCTTTATGACGAACGTTTCTGCCGTATGTGGGAGTTCTACCTCGGAGGCTGCGAGGTCGCGTTCCGTCACCTGGGCTTGGTGGTGTTCCAAGTCCAACTCGCCACCCGGCAGGAAGCGGTGCCGCTGGTCCGCGACTACATCACCGATTCCGACCGCGGCCATCAAAGCGCCGAACTCGCGGCCGAATAGCCGGGCGCGGCGCTGCGTCGCAGCCACGGTCAGCCCATGACCGCCACGTCGACCCATGACGTGGCGGTGATCGGCGCGGGCATTGTTGGCGTTTGCTGCGCACTCGAGCTCCAAGCGGCGGGCCATCGGGTCACCGTCTACGATCCGAAACCGCCGGGAACCGCCACCTCGTTCGGCAATGCCGGAATGATCGCCGCCGGCTCGATCATTCCCTACAGCTGGCCCGATCTGTGGAAGTCGGTTCCGTCCATGCTGTTCGATCCGATGGGCCCTCTCACACTTCGCTGGCAACATTTGCCGCGCGCCGCGCCATGGTTACTCCGCTTCCTGGCGGCCGGACGACGCAGCTCGTTTGATCGCATCACATCCGAGATGGCGCCTCTTGTCGGGACGGCACGGCCGGCCCACGACGCTCTGATCACCGCCCATCGCATCGACCCGGCGTTGGTGAGTCCGAACGGTTATCTGATGGCGTATCGAAGCGAGGGGAAATTCGCCACAACCTCCTTGCTTCGCGAATTGCTAGCCACCCACAATGTGCGCTTCGACGTGCTCGACGCTCACGAGCTGCGCCAACTTGAGCCCGGGCTATCGCGCGAATTCCAGAAAGCGCTGTTCATCCCCGACGGCACGTTTGTCACCGAATCGGTCGCGTTGACCCGGGCCTATGCCGATGCGTTTGTCGGGCGCAGTGGCGAATTCAAACAACTGACGGTTCGGAGCACCGAGATGGGGCCGGACGGCCCGCGCGCGGTGCTAACCGAAGGCGGGCGATTCGCCGCCGACCGCGTGGTGATCGCGGCGGGCGCGTGGTCACGCGCCCTCGCCCGACAGTTGGGATCCGACGTCCCCCTGGAAGCCAAACGCGGCTATCACATAAACGTTCCGTGGAACGATAAAGTGGTGCTCAACCGTCCGGTCGTCGTCGGCGAAGGCCAATATACGCTGTGCCCGATGCGTGACGGCGTGCGCGTGACCGGCGGGGTCGAGATTGGCGGGCTCGATTTGCCGCCGGACTATCGCCGCATCCGTCGCCTGTTGCCGCATGCCCAGCAAAGCCTGCCCGGACTTGGCGAAACCATCGATCGCGAATGGATGGGCCATCGGCCGGCCCTGCCCGATTCGAAACCGGTGATTGGAAATGCGCCGCGTCGCCCCGGCGTTTACTTCGCTTTCGGCCATGGACACCTCGGGCTGACATTGAGCGCGATTACCGCCCGCCTTGTCGCCGAAATGGTCGCCAACCGCGCGCCAAGTGTCCCAATTGAGCCATTTCGGATCGACAGATTCTGAGCACAGCATCGAATCGAATCTCGGACGCCGTTTTTCGATGTTCGTCCAGTGCGATTCGGATCGGTTCCCCAGGTTTATTTTTTATGCACAGGGCCACTTTCGTATGCCGTTGCGGACAAGCTGCATTAGACTGCGCCGATGGATCCCGTCTCTATCGCCCCCGACCAAAATCAAGTAGCAGAGTCCGGCGATACGCTGGGGTATCGGCAGCTGCCGCAAAACGAAGAGGCCGAACAGGCGCTGTTAGGCGCGATGCTGATCGACAATTCGGCCTACGACCAAGTCTCGACCTTTCTCGAACCCGACCATTTCTATCTTCCGGTACACGGGCGAATTTATGAAGCCGCGCGCGCACTGATTTCGCGCGGTCAGATTGCCAACCCGGTTACCCTCAAAGCCTATTTCGAATCCGACGAAAGCCTCGCCGACATTGGCGGCGCGCATTACCTGGCGCGGTTGGCTGGCGCGGCGGTAAGCATCATCAACACCGAGGATTACGGCCGGGTGATTCGCGACTTGAGCGTTCGCCGCAGCCTGATTCACATCGGCGAGGACGTGGTTAACACCGCCTTCGATCCGCGCATCGAAGAGACCGCGACGACGCAAATCGAACAAGCCGAATCAAGCCTGTACGAGCTTGCCGAGACCGGCCATGACGAGGGCGGCTTTAAACCGCTGTCGACCGCACTGGCCGAAGCGGTCGCGAGCGCCGAGGCGGCGTACAAGCGTGACGGCCAGTTGTCCGGCGTACCGACCGGCTTGATCGATCTGGACAGTCTTCTGGGCGGCCTTCACAAATCCGATCTGTTGATCCTGGCCGGTCGACCGTCGATGGGCAAAACCGCGCTGGCCACCAACATCGCGTTTCACGCCGCCAAGAGCTACCGCACCGCGCCGGACGAAACCGGCCAACCGGTGGCGGTTGACGGCGCGGTGGTGGGATTTTTCTCGCTCGAAATGTCGGCCGAACAGCTCGCCGGACGCATACTGGCGGAAGAATCAAAAATCCGATCCGACAACATCCGGCGCGGCAAAATGTCGAGCGAGGAGTTCATGCGGCTGGTCGAGGCGAGTCGCGACCTTGCGTCCGCGCCGATGTTCATCGACGACACACCGGCCCTGTCGGTCGCGGCGCTGCGCACCCGCGCGCGCCGCCTCAAGCGCACTCATGGTCTGTCGCTGGTGGTGATCGATTACCTGCAATTGATGCGGCCGTCGCAGCGCCATGACAATCGGGTGCAGGAAATTTCGGAGATAACCCAGGGCCTGAAAGCGCTGGCCAAGGAGCTCGATTTGCCGGTGCTCGCGCTGAGCCAGCTCAGTCGCGCGGTGGAGCAGCGCGAAGACAAACGCCCGATGCTCTCGGATCTGCGCGAATCGGGATCCATCGAACAGGATTCGGACGTTGTGATGTTCGTTTATCGCGATGAGTATTACCTTGAGCGTGGTGAGCCGCAGCAACGCGCGGAAGAAGCCGCCGATCGCTTCGATTCACGCTATCGCAGTTGGCAGGAACGGTTTGAAAGTTCGACCGGTCTGGCCGACGTCATTATCGCCAAGCAGCGGCACGGGCCGATCGGCAATGTCAAATTGCGCTTCCTCGCGGATACCACGAAGTTCGAGAATTATGCGCAATCCGACCATCTTCCGGACCAGAGGCTGTAGCCGCCGCCCCGGCGACCGCCGATCATGAACGCGAACAGCGACGACACGCGGGTCGGTACCAGACTAATCGTTGATCTCGGCGCGATTCGCCGAAATTATCGCACACTGGTTGACCGTGTGGCTGAGTCCGTGACGGTGGCCTCGGTGGTCAAGGCCGACGCCTACGGGCTGGGCGCCGATCGCGTGGCGCCGGTTCTGGCCGCCGCGGGCTGCACCGACTTCTTCGTCGCGACCGCCGAGGAGGCGATCGCGTTGCGCGCGGTTTTGCCAGAGGTCCGGATCTATGCGCTCAACGGCAACATCCCCGGCAGCGAACCGGATTTCGCCGCCAACGGGCTGGTGCCAGTGCTCAATGACCTCGGGGCGCTCGAGCGTTGGCAGGCCCAGGCGCGGCTCGCCGAAACGCCGCTGCGCGCCGCGATCCACGTCGACACGGGCATGTGCCGGCTCGGCCTGTCGCTGGCGGAATGCGACCGTCTGCAAGCCGAGCCCGAGCGGCTCGACGGTCTGACGCCGTCGCTCCTGATGAGCCACCTCGCCTGCGCCGAAGAACCCGAGCATCCGTTGAACGAGGCCCAGCGCTCCAATTTTCTGGAATGCGCGCGTCGCCTGCCGCCGATGGCCGCGAGTCTGGCCAACTCGCCTGGCCTGTTTCTCGGCCCCCGGTTTCACTTCGATATGGTGCGCGCGGGCGCCGCTCTGTTTGGCATCAATCCGACGCCAAACGAACCGAATCCGATGGCGGAAGTGGCTCGTTTGCAAGGGAAAATCGTTGCCTTGCGCGACGTTGACAGCCCTATGACCGTTGGCTACGGTGCCACGCATCGCGTGACCCACAAGGGGCGGATCGCAACCATTCCGATCGGCTATGCCGACGGATATCCACGTGCCCTCGGCAACTTAGCGAGCGGTGTACTGGCTGACCGAGACAGGAGCGACGTTTCGCTGCCGGTTGTGGGTCGGGTCTCAATGGATTTGATCACTTTGGACGTTTCCGAGCTGCCGCCGGACCAGACCGCGATCGGCACCTATGTCGATCTGTTCGGCGGCCGGCGCACGGTCGACGACGTCGCCGCGGAAGCAGGCACCATCGGCTACGAACTGTTGGTTCGCATCGGCAAGCGAGTTCCGCGCGTTTATCGCGATTCGGAAATCGAAACCGCCGCCGCCAAGACCGGAGCAGACCGCGGATGAATCCGATTGCCTTGATCGGCCGCGTGTTCCTGGCCTTCATGGCCGCGACCGGGCGGGTCATATTGTTCGCCATCACCGGTATCAGCCACTGCGTGCGGCCACCCATCTATCCGCGACTCATCGTCCGGCAAATGCTCGACATTGGCTATTACTCGCTGCCCGTCGTCGGCATGACCGGCCTGTTCGCGGGCATGGTGCTGGCGCTGCAAAGCTATACCGGGTTTAGCCGGTTCGGCGCCGATAGCGCCATCCCCACCGTCGTGGTGATCTCGATCACCCGCGAGCTCGGCCCGGTGCTGACCGGCCTGATGGTCGCCGGGCGGATTGGCGCCTCGATGGCCGCCGAAATCGGCACCATGCGGGTGACCGAACAGATCGACGCGCTCTCGACCCTGTCGACCAACCCGTTCAAATATCTGGTGGCGCCGCGGATCATCGCCGGCGTGACCATGCTGCCGCTGCTGGTGTTGGTCGCCGACGTTATCGGCGTGCTCGGCGGCTATCTGGTGGGCGTCAACAAGCTCGGCTTCAACGGTTCCACCTACCTAGCCAATACCTGGGAAAATCTCGAAACGCTCGATGTGGTATCCGGCCTCACCAAGGCGGCGGCCTTCGGAACCATCATCGCCTTGATGGGTTGCTATCACGGTTACAATAGCCAGCGCGGCGCCCAGGGCGTCGGCACCGCAACCACCAACGCGGTGGTGTCGGCGTCGATCCTGATCCTGATCGCCAACTACTTCATCACCGAACTTTTCTTCGCCAAATGACCGCGCCGCCAATGATAAAGATGTCCGGCGTGACCAAAGCCTTTGGCGACAAGGTGGTGCTCGACGGCGTTGACCTGGAGGTTGGGCGCGGCGAGTCGGTGGTGGTGATCGGCGGCTCGGGCTCCGGCAAGTCCGTGACACTCAAATGCATCCTGGGCCTGCTTTCGCCGGACGCCGGCACCGTGGAGGTCGACGGTCGCGACGTGACGCATCTTGGCGGGCGTGAACGCGAGGCGGTCAACCAGAAATTCGGCATGTTGTTTCAAGGCGCCGCTTTGTTTGACTCGCTCACGGTTTGGCAGAATGTCGCGTTTGGTCTGATCCAGGGACGCGGGCTACCGCGCGACGAGGCCAAGGCGACCGCGATTGAGAAGCTCGCCGCGGTCGGTCTCGGGGCCGAGGTCGGCGACCTGTTTCCGGCGGAGCTTTCCGGCGGCATGCAAAAACGGGTGGCGCTGGCGCGCGCCATCGCCGCCGCGCCTGACATCATTTTCTTCGACGAGCCGACCACCGGCCTCGACCCAATTATGGCCGATGTGATCAACGACCTGATCGTCAAATGCGTGCGCGACCTCGGCGCCACCACCTTGTCGATAACTCACGACATGGCCAGCGCGCGCAAAATCGCCGACCGCATCGCCATGCTCTACAAGGGCAAAATCATCTGGATCGGGCCGACCGAGGAAGTCGACCGGGCCGACAATCCCTATGTCGACCAGTTCGTCCACGGCCGCGCCGACGGACCGATCCAGATGGAAGTGCGCGCGCCGTGACCGGCCGTCGCATCCAATTGTTCACCTTCGGAATACGGTGACCAAGGTGGCGCGCGCCGCCTCGCGCTACGTTTGCCAAGCCTGCGGCGCCGCGCACGCCAAGTGGGGCGGCAAGTGCGAAGCCTGCGGCGCCTGGAACACGCTGGTCGAGGAAGCGGCGCCCGAGGCTGTGCCGAAAGGTCTCGGCTCCGGTAAAGGCAAGGGTAAACGCTTTGACATCGGATCGCTGTCTGGAACCAGCGTGCCGCAGCCGCGCCTGACCACGGGAATCAATGAACTGGACCGCGTGTTCGGCGGCGGGCTGGTTGCTGGTTCCGCGGTCCTAGTCGGCGGGGATCCCGGCATCGGCAAGTCAACCTTGTTGCTCCAGGCAACCGCCGCGCTGGCTCGAAACGGCGCGCGGACGGTGTATGTCTCGGGCGAGGAGTCCGACGAGCAGGTGCGCCTGCGCGCCGGCCGCCTGTCCTTGGCCGATGCGCCGGTCGGGTTGATTACCGCGACCAGCGTGCGCGATATCGTCGCCACCATGGACGGCGCCGACGCGCCTCAGGTGCTGGTGATCGATTCGATTCAAACCATGTTTGTCGACAGCCTGGATTCGGCGCCCGGCACGGTTGCCCAGGTGCGCTCGTCGGCGCAGGAGCTGATCCGTCTGGCCAAGCGGCGCGGTACCGTGCTGCTGCTGGTCGGGCACGTCACCAAGGACGGCCAGATCGCCGGCCCGCGCGTGCTCGAGCATATGGTCGACGCGGTGCTCTATTTCGAAGGCGAGCGCGGCCATCAGTTCCGCATCCTGCGCGCGGTCAAGAACCGCTTTGGCGCGACCGACGAAATCGGCGTGTTCTCAATGACCGATGCCGGCCTGGAGGAGGTCGCGAACCCGTCCGGCCTGTTCCTCACCGACCGTTCGTCGCCGGTGACCGGGGCCGCCGTTTTCGCGGGCCTTGAAGGCACCCGCCCGGTTTTGGTCGAAATCGAGGCGCTGGTGGCCCCAACCCCGCTCGGAACACCGCGCCGCGCTGTAGTTGGCTGGGATACCGCCCGCCTGGCGATGGTACTCGCGGTGCTCGATGCGCGCTGCGGCCTTGCTCTTGCCGGCAGTGATGTATATCTGAACGTCGCTGGCGGCTTGAAAATCAGCGAACCGGCGGCCGATCTGGCGGTTGCGGCGGCGTTGGTCTCGTCGCTCACAGACTGCCCAGTGCCGCAGCGCGCCGTGGTTTTTGGCGAAGTTGGCTTGTCCGGCGAAGTGAGACCGGTGGCGCAAACCGAGGCGCGCCTTAAGGAGGCTGCGAAACTTGGCTTTGAACGGGCTTTGTTGCCGCCGACGCGGACCGCGCTGCGGTCTCCGATCGAGCTTATCGAGCTTGGCCGGTTGCAGGACCTTATCGGCGTGCTCGGCGAACCGGCCGTCCGGTCCGCGCTGGCGCGCTAAAGAAGTCGGCAAACGGGGGAAGTGATGGAGCAACAGCCATTTAATATTGTCGACATCGTGGTCGCCGTTTTGGTGCTGTTGTCGGCGGTGTTTGCGTTCTATCGCGGCTTCGTGCGCGAGGTTTTGGCGATCGCCGGCTGGGGTGGCGCGGTGGTGGTGACTTATTACGCTTATCCGCATGTGCGCCCTTATGTCGAACCCTACCTGCCCGCTGACTGGCTGACCGATGGCGCTACCATCGGCGGTGTCTTTCTGGTGTCGCTGGTGGTGTTTTGGCTGATCATCCACGCGGTGGTGGTACAGGTGAAAGACAGCCCGCTGAACGCGCTCGATCGATCGCTCGGTTTTCTGTTCGGCATAGCGCGTGGCGTGTTGATCATCGCTCTGGCGTTTCTGGTCGGCCAGTACACCATGTGGAAGGGTGAGGATGAGCAGCGCCCCGAGTGGATTGAGGGCGCCCGGGCGCTGCCGATTATCGAGTATTCGGCCAACTTGATTGCCGGCGCCCTGCCCGAGGAAATTCTGAACCTGCCGGGATCGATCACCGAGGACATGAAGGCTCAGCAAGGCAGTCCTGATACGGGCGCCAGTGAGGCGGAGGTGGAGAACCTGGCACAACCGCCGGTCGCCGCGCCGGCCGCGGACCCCGCCGCGGAGGACAAAGGCTATACCGAGACCGAGGATCGCGCGGTCGAAAACCTGATCGAAAGCGAAGCACTTGACGCACCGAGTGACGCGGATGGCGGCGAAAGCCAACAATAAGCTTGCTTATGAAAATTAACGCAAACCCCTGGGACGACGACAAGCTGCGCGAGGAGTGCGGTATTTACGGCATGTTCGGCCACCCGGAGGCGTCCGCGCACACCGCTTTGGGGCTCCATGCGCTGCAACACCGAGGCCAGGAGGCCGCCGGGCTGGTCAGCTACGATGGCCGCATGTTCCACACCCATCGCAGCCTCGGCCATGTGGGAGACATTTTCAGCGATCAGCGGGTTATCGAGGCGTTGGCCGGCGATCGCGCGATCGGCCATGTGCGCTACTCGACGCAAGGCGAAACCGTGCTGCGTAACGTGCAGCCGATCTTCGCCGATCTTGAAGGCGGCGGTGTGGCGCTCGCGCACAACGGTAACCTGACCAACGCTTTGGCTGTGCGCCGCGATTTGGTCGGACGCGGCTGTATCTTCCAGTCGACCATGGACACCGAAGTCATCGTCCATCTGATCGCGACCAGTCTGGCGCATGATTTTATGAGCCGGCTGATCGATGCGCTCGGCCAAGTGCACGGCGCGTTCTCGCTAATCATGCTGACCGACACCGCGCTGATCGGGGTGCGCGACCGGTTCGGCGTTCGGCCCCTGCAAATCGGCGAACTGGACGGCAGCTTTATTTTGACGTCAGAGACCTGTGGCCTGGACATTATCGGCGCCGATTTTGTGCGCGATGTCGAGCCCGGCGAGATCGTCATCATCGACGAAACCGGGCTCACCAGCCTGAAGCCGTTCCAGCCGACACGGCAACGCTTCTGCGTCTTCGAATATATCTATTTTTCGCGGCCGGACAGCGTGATCGAAGGCCGCGGCGTATACCAGGCCCGCAAGAACATCGGCGCCGAGCTGGCGCAAGAGAACGGCGTGCCAGCCGATGTGGTCGTGCCGGTGCCGGATTCCGGCGTTCCGGCCGCAATCGGTTATGCCGAGGAAGCCGGGTTGCCCTTCGAGCTCGGCATCGTGCGCAATCACTATGTCGGCCGGACCTTCATCGAGCCCGGCGACTCGATCCGCCATCTCGGGGTTAAGCTTAAGCACAACGCCAACCGCTCGACACTGAAGGGCAAGCGCGTGGTGCTTGTGGATGACTCAATCGTGCGCGGCACCACGTCGATCAAGATTGTCGAGATGGTGCGCGACGCCGGCGCCGCCGAGGTCCATATGCGGATTGCCAGCCCGCCGACCACGCACTCTTGCTTCTACGGCGTCGACACGCCCACGCGCGAACAGTTGCTGGCGTCGCAAATGGACGTCGAGGAAATGGCGGCGCATATCGGCGTAGACTCGCTGGCCTTCGTCTCACCCGATGGGCTTTATCGAGCCATGGGCGAATCCGGCCGCGACCCGGAGCAGCCGCAGTTTTGTGACGCCTGCTTTACCGGCGATTATCCGATCGCGCTGTCCGACGCGGAAGGCGGCTTCGGCCCGGTGCAGCTCTCCCTGCTCGCCGAATCCGCCTGACCACCATGACCAAAGCCGAACCGGCGCTTTCCGGCCGCATTGCGCTGGTTACTGGCGCATCGCGCGGCATCGGCGCCGCGGTGGCCGAGCGCATGGCGGCGGAAGGCGCGCACGTTTATGCGGTCGCGCGATCCGAAGCCGATTTGGAAACACTGAACCAGCGGATCAACGAAAAAGGCGGCATCGGCACCATGGTGCCGCTAGACCTCACCAACGGCGAGGCCATCGATCGCTTGGGCGGGGTGATTGCCGAACGTCACCGACGCCTCGACATATTGGTCGGCAACGCGGCGGTTCTCGGCGCGGTCAGTCCGCTCGGCCATATCCGACCGCATGTCTGGGATCGCGTGATCGAAGTCAATTTGACCACCAACTGGCGGCTGATCCGCAGCATGGATCCGCTGCTCCACCAGTCTGACGCCGGCCGCGTTCTGTTTGTCACCTCAGGCGTCGCGCGGCGCCCGCGGGCCTTTTGGGGTGCTTACGCCGTGAGTAAAGCCGCGGTCGAGATGCTCGCCGGCATTTATGCCGAGGAAGTTGCCAAGACAAATATCCGCGTCAACATGATAGACCCGGGCGTGGTCAGAACCGGCATGCGCGCCGCGGCCATGCCGGGGGAGGATCCGGATACCCTGCCGCCGCCCGAAGCGATAACCGATACGTTCGTGACGCTCGCCAGCCCCAGTTGTGATAGTCACGGCGAGGTCATTAAAGCGAAAGTCTCGGCTTCGGATTAGTCCTGCTTCTTGTCCTTAACGTAGGGATTCTTACCGGCGCGCGGCACGATGCGGATCGGCGTTCCCGGCAGTTTGAAGGTTTCGCGGAGCGAATTGGCCAGGTAGCGCTTGTACGACTCCTTTAGGCCACGCGGGCGATTGACGAAGACCGCAAAGGTCGGCGGCCGGGCGCTGACCTGAGTCAGATAGCGGATCTTCACCCGCCGGCCTTTGTCCAGCGGCGGCGGATGGAACGCCAAGACATCCTCGACCCAGCGATTGAGCGCGGCGGTCGGCAACCGCGTATCCCACACCTCACGCGCAGTAAATACGGCGGTCATCAACTTGTCGATGCCCGTGCCGCTGGCGGCGGAAATCGGCACGACGGAGACGCCGCGCACCTGGGTCAGCGCATTCTCCAACTGTTGGCGCAGCTGCCGGCTGACCACGTCTTTGTGTTCCACCAAGTCCCACTTGTTGGCGACGATTACCAGCGCCCGTCCCTCTTCGACCACTTGCGCGGCGATAGAAAAATCCTGCTTGTCCATCGGTCCGGTGGGGTCGAGTAGCAGCGCGGCGACATGACAGGCACGGATCGCGCGCAGGCTGTCGCCGACCGAGAGCTTCTCAAGAGGCCCGGTGACGCGCGCGCGCCGCCGCATGCCGGCGGTATCGACCAGCTCCACCGGCTGGCCTTGCCACTGCCACGGCACCATCACCGCGTCACGGGTAATCCCCGCCTCCGGCCCGGTCAGCACGCGTTCGTCGCCGACCAGACGGTTGACCAGGGTTGATTTGCCGACATTCGGCCGCCCGACGATCGCCAGCCTGAGCGGGCCCGCCCCAGCGGACTCTTCGGGTTCGTCGTCTTCGAGCTCGGGCAATCGGTCGACCAAGGCCCGGTAGAGGTCGGCCAGGCCCTCGCCGTGCTGCGCCGAAATCGGCACCGGCTCACCAAGCCCGAGTTCATGCGCCTCAAGGATGCCGGCCGCTCCGGCTTCCCCCTCGGTCTTATTGACCAGCACCGCCACCGGCTGGCCACGCCGTCTCAGCCAATCGCCAAAATGGCGGTCGAGCGGCGTGACACCGGCGCGGCCGTCAACCACAAGCAACACCAGGTCGGCTTGGTCCAGCGCCGCGTCGGTGCGCGCTTGCATGCGCGCCTCCAGGCTTTCTCCGGCGGTATCTTCCAGTCCGGCGGTGTCGATCACCCGAAAGCGGGCCGGACCCAAATGGCCGGCACCTTCTTTCCAGTCCCGCGTAACGCCCGGCTGATCATCAACCAGCGCAAGCCGCCGACCGACAAGGCGGTTGAACAGGGTCGATTTCCCGACGTTCGGCCGGCCGACAATGGCAATGGTTGCTGTCATAGTGTTTTCACCCAAGGCTGGACGTTCATCAGCCTTGGTCTAACAACCGAGCTCCGCTAACGGAGCGCGATGAGCTCAGCGTCCGTGGTAAGCAGATAAAGGGTTTCGCGCGCCACGATTGGCGATACACGCACCCCATCGGGCAGCGATTGGCTGCCAAGCAGCTCGCCGCTATAGGGCGAAATCGAAAAGGCCTCGCCGTCACTGCTGGCCACCACCAGACGGTCGCCGGCCAGAACAGGGCCGCTCCACAGGATCGGCCCCTCGCGATCCTCGGGATCCTCATAGCGCGGCAGCTCGGACACCCAGCGAATACGGCCATCGCCTCGTCGTAGGCACACCAGCTCGGCGTCGACGGTGACGACGTAGATGTAATCGCCAGCGACCCATGGTGTTTGCACACTGGGGATTTCCTGCTCCCATATGCGCAGGCCCGAGCGTAGATCGATCGCCACCAATCGGCCACTCTGACCCGCCGCGATCACCATGCCGCGATCGATGACCGGGCTCGCGTCAACATCGCTCAAATTGGTGCGCGCGCCCATACGGCCCTGGAAGATCAGTGAATCCGACCAGGCGACCCGCCCGTTCTCGACCCGTAAGGCAAACACCTCGCCGGACGAATAGGACGTGATGACCAAATCGCCGCTGACCGCGGGCACCGACGTGCCCAGAAGTCCAGCGGATTCGGTGATGCCTTCATGCGTCCACAAGATGCCGCCGTCTTGCGCGCTAACGGCGGTCAGGCGATTGTCGAATGTAGTCGCGAACACCCGTCCGTCGGCCACCATCGGCGCGGCGCGGATCGGTGCACCGAGATTCTGCTGCCAGACAGTCTCGCCGTCCGCCGAATTGAGGGCGAACAGATCGCCGAAGGCGGTGCTTACAAAAACCAAACCGTTTGCGAAGGCGACGCCACCACCGAGGCTCGCCTCGTCTTCCTCATAGTCCGGGATCAGCTCGCGTTCCCAAATCACCGAGCCGCCGTCGAGATCGACACCGTAGGCGGTGGTGTCCGCATCAAGCAGAAAAGCCCGATCCTGAGTGACCACCGGCGCGGACAGTATGAGATTATCGTCGCTCTCGCCCGCGCCGATATCGCGGCGCCAGGCGATCTCCAAGGGATCGCCAATCGCCAGATGGTGAATCGCGCGGTCTGGCGTGCCGCCAGCGACCGGCCAGTCAACATTGATCAAAGGCTGGGGCAAAACCACCGGCTCGGTGGCCAGCGCCGGGTCGGGTTCGAGCGCGCGCTCGAGCAGCAGGACGGAAATCCGTTCGCCCGGCAATGGCACGCCTTCTTCGCCGCCGCCAAACCACGTGTCGCCACATCCGGCCAACACCAGAGCGGCGCCAGCCGTTAGTAAGATCTTGATCGTCGTCATATTTTTCGTCCGCTCCGCCTATTCACCAATCGCCGCGCGCAATTCGGTTGCGCGGCTTTTGACCCCCGCAGGCACTCCGGCCTCTTCGGCGAGTTCGGCGAAAATGGCGCTCGCGTCCGCCGTTCGTCCGGCCTGCAGCGCGGCCACGCCTTGCAGCTCGCGCGCCAAATGTCGCCAAGGTCCGGCCCCACCGGCAACCGCGGCGAGCCGTTGCTCGGCGCCGGCTGGATCCTCACTGTCGAGCAGACGTTGGGCGGCCAGCACCGCCGCCAGCTCACGCAGCATCGATTCTGCCCCGCCGTCGTCGATGATCCGGTCGTAAACAGCGATCGCCCCCGCCTGATCGCCAGCCTCGGCGAGCGCCGCGGCTTCACGAAGTCGGGCGAGCGCCGCGTAACCCGCGTTCGCCTCCTCGGCGAAGGCGGCAAATGCGCGCGCGGCCTCGTCGTTGCGGCCTTGTTCGGAAAGCGCCGCTGCGGCCAGGAAGCGCTCGCCGCGCTCCACTTTCACCGATGCGCTGTAGCTGGTCCAAACCGTATAAGCGGCAGTGCCGCCCACCAGCACCACCACGGCACCGATTACCAACCAGCGAAAGCGCTGCCACAGCGCGGCGTAGCGGTCGCGCTGGACGTCTTCATCGACTTCGCGAAAAATCTCCGACACAGGCCTTGTCTCATTCTGTCCGAAAGGGCCGCTAACCTATCTCTCCGGCGGGTTGAAGGCAAACCGCATCGGGTGTTTAGCCGGCGCTTCGTAACATTCCTGTCACGGCGATTGACCGATCCCCCCGACCTGCTTCACTATCGCCATAGGAGGAGGCCAAAACACAGGAATTATGGGACAGCTAGTCGACCTAAGGGCCTATCGTCAGCGCCGCAAAGCCGTGGTCTATTTCAGCCGGCGCGAGCTAAACATGCTTCTGGGAATGTTCAGCCGAAGGGTGCTGATCGGCGAATGGCGCGACTACACCATCGACAATCGTGAAGGCTTCGCGGCGTTTTGCGTCTATCGGCGCAGCCAGGACGCACCCCTGTTCAAGATCATTCGCCTGCCCGCAGGGAGCAATCCAAAGGGCGACTATGTGGTGATGCAGGGCCACTCGCTTCTGCGTCGTGGCCGCACCCTGCACGACGTCATTTCCGGCTTTGCGCCACCTCTGAAGGCCGTGCGCAACTGACGCAATCCGCGCCGGCGGTCATTTCGGTTCAGATATGGGTTTCCGTCGGGACCGGTATCGTTGTTGTCCCGGCCAGAGCGGTGGGTGAGCCCTAGGCGTCGACTTTGTCCGCCGCGGCCGCTTCTTCTTCCGATGGTTCAAGCAGGCGGTGCAGGTGGGCGACAAAATAGCGCGTTTGGGCGTCGTCCACGGTCGCTTGCGCCGCGCCGCGCCAGGCGTCGAGCGCCTTGGCGTAATTCGGAAAGACGCCAACGATTTCGACCTTATCGGTGTCGACGAATTCGGTTCCATTCGGGTCGACCACCTTGCCGCCGAACACCAAATGCAATCTTTGCTTTTCCATGGTTTGCCTCGCGCAACAGCCGCGCTTGTTCATTCAATTGAAGGGCCCGTGAGCACCCTCAATTTAAGCGCTTTCCCACCCGCGACAAGGTAAGGCGCCGACTCCCCGGCGATGCCGCTGAATTTGGAATGCGTCACAGGCCAGCGACCCGTCGTCGCGTTGCGTCTGATTTCCAGCGCTTACCCGGGTTTTTCGACGACAATAATGGGCTCGGTTTTGTAGCGTCCGGCGCATTCCGATACCGACGTTTTCACCAGATCGTTCTTGGTGCCCATGTCGCAGCTGAGCCAGCGCTTCTTTAGGTCAGGCGCAATATTCGCCTCGGCAAGCGACTGATCGAGCAATTCGTGGCGGAGCAGAAACACCTCTTCGGTGACAAACATATGCATGTGACCGGTTTTCAGCGGCCGACCGCCATAAACCTTCGGTCCACCGAATAAGCCGGCCATGTAATTGGTTTGCTGATTTTCCAGATGTGGCCGCGGGACACCTTTAAAGAAATCCTTTAACCAAGGATGGCTTAGAAGCTTGTCATAAAAAATTACATGAACTTTTTCTATGATCGGCATTCCGCCGAGTTCATCGAATAATGTCTCCGGCATTCGGTCGCACCCCTGCCATCATTTTCGCTCCGCCTCGGGTGTGCCCAACCCGCAGTGGAACCGCTCTTCATCAGAAATAATGAGTTAGGCCCAACAGTTTCGGGAGCAAGATATCGGGATCGATTGGAACCGGCGGCGTCAAATTAAGTCGCATCGGTTGCGACGGACGAGCGGGGCCAATCGAGCGATTGCGCCGTTACCAACGCATTAGTGACGTCCCGCACCCCCTCGCACTCCCAGACTCCATTCCGAAGCATGAATCGCCAAGAGTTAGTATTCTCTACCCGCTTCGCGCTTGCTAACACTAGTGAGTGTGGGATGAGAGCCGCCCTCATCACAGAAAAGTCCGCGTCAAAAAGGACCGCCGCTAGAACATCGAAATTTCTTTCGTCAAGGCGGCGGATCGCCCCGAGCTGGCGCGAGGTATTCGGTTGGACGAGGCGTCGACCTTTTATTTGGTAGCGCGTTCCCTCGTCGTCTCTAGCGTCGACATCCTTTGTCGAGTTGTCTGCGACCTCCCAATGAAAAGCCTGACAAAACAGCCATTCGGCATAGTCGCCAAGCGGGGCATTCAATGTCCGGACAACGCCGCGACCGCGGAGTTCCACGACGGCGTCTGCGTTGAGCCGGAGAAGGTCGATGGGAGAAAATCTCGAAAGATCCATGTCTCTCCAAACCGATTAATGTCACCGATCCCGGGTAGAAATTAGCTTAGTTCCGGGCACGATCCTTATCGGATGTTGCCGTCTACTCCCACTCGATGGTGCCGGGGGGTTTGGAGGTGATGTCGTAGACCACGCGATTGATGCCGCGCACTTCGTTGATGATGCGGTTGGCGACGCGGCCGAGGAAATCGTGCGGGAACGGGTAGTAGTCGGCAGTCATGCCGTCGGTCGAGGTAACGGCGCGCAAGGCGCAGACATGATCATAAGTGCGGGCGTCGCCCATCACGCCGACCGTGCGCACGGGCAACAGCACCGCGAAGGCCTGCCAGATTGCGTCGTAGAGGCCGGCGGCGCGGATTTCCTCGAGATAAATGAGATCGGCCTTGCGAAGCACCTCGAGCTTCTCCTCGGTGATTTCGCCGGGGATGCGGATCGCCAGGCCGGGACCGGGGAACGGGTGGCGGCCGACCATGTCGTCGGGCAAGCCGAGCTCGCGGCCGAGCACACGCACCTCGTCCTTGAACAGTTCGCGCAAGGGCTCGACCAATTTCATGCGCATGCGCTCGGGCAGGCCGCCGACATTGTGGTGCGACTTGATGGTGACGCTGGGGCCGCCGGTGAACGACACCGACTCGATGACGTCGGGGTAGAGCGTGCCCTGGGCGAGAAAATCAGCGCCGCCGGCCTTTTCCGCCTCGGCCTCGAACACGTCGATGAAGGTGGCGCCGATCGCTTTACGCTTTTGCTCGGGGTCGGTGACGCCGGCAAGCTTGTCGAGAAACAGCGCCCGTTCATCGGCGTGAACCAACGGCATATTGAAACGGTCGCGGAAGACGTTCACCACCTGGTCCGCCTCGCCGGCCCGCAGCATGCCGGTATCGACGAACACACAGGTCAGTTGATCGCCGATGGCCTGATGGATCAGCGCCGCCGCGACCGAAGAGTCGACGCCGCCGGACAGGCCGCAGATCACCCGCCCCTCGCCCACCTGCGCACGGATACGTGCGATCTCGGCGTCGCGAAACGCCGCCATGCTCCAGTCGCCGGTACAGCCGGCGACGCGGTGGGTAAAATTCTTGAGCAACGCCGCGCCGTGCGGCGTGTGCACCACCTCTGGATGGAACATCACGCCGTAATAGCGCCGCTGGTCGTCCGCAATCACCGCGAATGGTGCACCGTCCGACGTGCCGACGGCGCGAAAGCCCGGCGGCGGGGCTTTGATCCGATCTCCATGACTCATCCACACCTGTTCGCGATCGCCCTTTTTCCAGACGCCGTCAAACAAGGTGCAATCGTCGATCACGTCGACAAAGGCACGGCCGAATTCACGATGATCGGCGCTTTCGATCTCGCCGCCGAGCTGGGCGCACATGGTCATCTGGCCGTAGCAAATGCCGAGCACCGGCACGCCGCGGTCGAACACCGCTTGCGGCGCGCGCGGCGTGTCGTCGAGGGTCACCGAATCCGGCCCGCCCGACAGGATCACCGCCTTGGGATCGTGCTCGTCCAACGCCGCCTCGGCGCTTTGGACCGGCACGATTTCGCAATAGACGCCGGACTCGCGCACCCGCCGGGCGATCAGTTGCGTCACTTGCGATCCAAAATCGATGATAAGCACGCGGTCGGTCACGGGCGCGATCCTGTTAGCCAGTCAAGAAAGCGCATAGATAGAGCGTCACAAAGCGCAACGCCATAGCGAACACGGGCACCTCCGACCTTCTCGCCTGTCTTGGTAAGCGACGAGATGCGCCGTGCTTATTTCTTAGCACGAGATCGCCGAGGCGGACCGTGTGTGCTCAATCGTTTTGCATCCGAAATAATGTTAAGATGACGGCGGTTACGACCCAAGACACACCCTTTCGGGGGATGAGGGAGGAAACCGACTCATGAAAATGTGGATGCTTTTTGGCGGTTTGGTCGTGGCGATGCCGTTCGCGCTGGTCCTCGCCACCGTCCCGACCGCGCACGCTTTTGATGAGGCCGACGTTCAGAAGCTCGCGGATACGAATGAATGCGCCGGTTGCGATCTGTCTGGCGCGGATCTGACCGGTCTGGAATTGCGCCACGCGAAAGTGCCTGGCGCCAACCTGGAAGGCGCGAACTTGAGCGGCATGGATTTGGCCGGGTCGAAATTCACCGGCGCCAAGCTGAGCGGCGCCAATCTACGCGGCGCCGGACTCGGTAACGCCTATTTCGACGAGACAGATTTGACCAACGCGGACCTACGCGACGTCAGCGCCTATATCACCAATTTCAAGAACGCCGACATGACCGGTGCCAAGCTGAACGAAGACTCGATCGGCGGCGCGCTGCTGCGCGGCACGATCATGCCGGATGGGTCAAAGAACGAGTAAGGCGCAACGCCCTCAGTGGGATTCCGCCTCGTTGAAGTCGAAGCCGCCGGGCTGGTGGGCATAGATTAGGCACGGCTCGGCGGAGACGCAGCGGATGGTGTAAGCGGTGCCGGCGGGTAGAAAATAGAACGCGCCGGCACCGAGCGACCGGGACGTGTCAGATCGGTCGGTGGGGTCGAGCAGCGTGCCGGAAATGATCACCGCCGTGTAGTCGTGCGAATGGTAGTGCGCCGGTGAGACCAGGCCGACTGGAAACTTGACCAATTTTCCGTACGGACCGATCGTATCATCGCCCCACAAGCCAGCAACGCGCACACGGTCGCTGGACCAATTCAATTCGGCGGGTGTCGCCGAGCGCGGCGGCGCTTCGGCGAACGCATTACTGTCGGCCATTCCGAAATTCAGCAACCCGATCACAGTCGCCGCGACGACCGCCTTCGTATCTCTCAGCATTGATTGGCTCCCTATTCATCGGCCAATTGGCGCAGACGTAAAGAGTCGGGGATTGCCAGCGGCTCACCGGTTTCAAGCAGGGTTTTCAGACCGGCGAAGATCGGATACCAGCCCAGGCGCACCGCCTTATAGGTTTCGGTCTCGCCGTCAAATTCGTCGTGGGTGAGCGTCAACCGGCACAGTTCGTCCTGTTCCTCGATTTCCCAGGTCACGCGTGACAGCGCATCGTCGGAGTCGGCAAAACAAAAGCTGTGCACCAAGCGCCGGCCCGGTTCGACCGACAGGACCTTGCCGTCGTGGACAAGTTTACCACCGGCCCGGAACCGAAGCGGCGCGCCAACCTCCAGCGTCGAGTCGACGCGCATGCCGTAATAGTAGCGTTGCGTGATGTCCGGGTCGGTGATCGCCCGCCACAGGGCATCCGCGGACGTGCGGATGTAGATGACAAACACATGCCGAGGCTTGGCCGCTTCCGCATTACGGCTTTCGTCGCTCGGCTGTTGTTCAAAGGCCTTTTTCAAATCGCTCATGGCCTCCGTGAATGGCGCCGCGTATCGGCTGATCCAGCGATCCTGGATCTCCTGCACCGGCACCGGGTTCAAATAGTGAAAGGTCTGCCGACCGATGTGGCGGACGGTGATCAGGTCGGCGCCACGCAGCACCCGCAAATGCTGCATCACTCCGACACGACCGATTTCCAGATCGTCACACAGCTCGCCCAGCGTCTGGCCGTCGCGGGCGCGCAACCGGTCGAGCAAACGCCGACGCAGCGGGTTGGCCAGAGCCCGAAAAACCGCGTCCGTCAAAGCTCAGCTTTTCGGCGGATCGCCGGAACATGTCGAGTTGACCACGCCCCAACTTGCGGACACGTAGGTCACCGTGTATTCGCAGGTCCATTGCCGTCCGACATGCTTGCCGGTTCCGCCCAGGCCTGTTTCGTGACCAACGCCGCCGGCCTGGGCCGACTTGCTGCGCTGAGACCGCTGAAAATACTTGTCGCCGTCAGGATCGACATGCTCGCAATAGCCGTCGAGGTCGACACCGTCGGCACCCCGCTCGACCATGCCGGTGCACGCCAAGGTCCCGACCGTGACCCGATCCGACCAGATGTTTTGATATGCCCCGTTGTTGGTGAAGGTCATGACCGTGCGCCCGTCGGGCAGATCCACCGCCCGGTTCTGGAACGTGAAGGTCGCATAGGACTGCCACTCCGCCGCACCCGCCGACCAAACCGGCGCCGCGCACAAGGCCAACACGCCCAGCGTCCAAACCCGTCGCTTGCTTGAAGTCATCACAGATCCTCCCTGGAACTGATATGTCGTAAAAATATTACATATTTTTCAATCACGCAAGCTGTGTGGGACCGTGGCTAGAGTCGGCGGCGCAGAAATCGCTTAGACTGGGCGGACTAAGCGTAAAACTGAGCGGGGACCCCCATGAAAATTGCCGAGCTGACGGCGTTTCCGATTTCGTTTCCGATCCCCGAGGACAAGGCGGTGACGCTGGGGATCGGGCGGGCGATCAAGCGTGACGCGGTGCTGGTCAAGGTGGTGACCGAAGACGGTCTGGTCGGTTGGGGCGAGGCGCATGCCGGACGCGCGCCGGGCGCGGTGGCGCAGCTTGCCAACACCACGCTCAAGACCTTGATACTGGGCATGGATGCGACCGACGTGGTGGGGGTCTGGGACCGGGCCTACAAGATGCAGTTCGCCAGCCACGGCATGGGCGCGGGCGCGGCGATCGCCATGAGCGGCATCGACATGGCGCTGTGGGACATTCGCGGCAAGGCGGTCGGCTGGCCGCTTTATCGCTTGCTCGGCGGGCGCGCGAAATCGGTGCCGGCGTACGGCGGCGGCGTGTCGCTCGGTTATCAGCCGCCCGACCAACTGGCCGCGGAAGCGCAAGCGGTGGCGGCGGCGGGCTATGGCGCGCTCAAGCTTCGGCTCGGCGATAATCCGCGCGACGACATTGCGCGCGTGCACGCGGTGCGCAAAGCGCTCGGCGACGAAGCCGATATCCTGACCGACGCCAACGCGGCCTATTCGCTGGCGGATGCGCGCCGCGTGATGCCGGCGCTCGACGATGCCGGGGTCGGCTGGCTCGAAGAGCCCTTCCCGCCGCACGATCATCGGCGCTACCGCGAGGCGCGCAGTTTTGGCCGCACGCCGTTAGCCGCCGGTGAGAACCACTACACCCGCTTCGAATTCCACCGACTGATCGAAGACGGCGTGGTAACCATCATCCAACCGGATCTGTCGAAGACCGGAGGCATCACCGAAACCCTGCGCATCGCCGCCCTCGCCTCGGCATGGAAGCTCTTGGTGAATCCACACACGTCGGTGACCGGCCTCAATTTGGCGGCCTGCATCCATGTTTTGTGCGCCATCGACAATGCCGGATATTTCGAGGCTGACCTGTCGCGGCACAATCCGTTCCGCGACGTGCTGTGCGATTGGCGCGCGGATGTCGCTAGCGACGGCACGGTGCAGCCGCCGGAACGCCCAGGCATTGGCGTTGAAATTGACGAAGCCCGCCTCGCCGAATTCCCGCTTATCGATGGTCCGGGATACGTGTGACCGTTACGGTAAGCGACCGAATTTCTAGCGTGCCCGCTCAAGCATGGCGATGAAGAAACCGTCGGTGCCGTGCGCATGGGGGGTGAGTTGAAGCCAAGATCCCGTTGCCGGTGGCTCGGTTCCAATGGTTTCGCGCCAGATCGCCTCGATCGACATAGCTTTGAAATCGGCGTGTGCGTCGAGGAAGGCCGTGATCTGGTCTTCGTTCTCTTCGCCTAATACCGAGCAGGTGGCGTAGATCAACCGGCCGCCAGGGGCGACCAGAGGCGCGGCCTGCTCAAGGATCGTCATTTGCTGCGCGCGGTATGTCGCGAGCCGTTCGGCCGTCAGGCGGTGCGGCTGGTCGGGGGCGCGGCGCCAGGTCCCGGTGCCACTGCATGGCATGTCGAGCAACAGGCGATCGGCCCCGCCTGCCATCTCGGTAAACCACGGATCGTCGGCGTCACCGAGCACGTGGGTTTCGATGTCCTCGACACCGGCGCGCGCGCGGCGTGGTTCCATACGCGCGAGCCGGTCACCGTCGGTATCGCACGCGATCAGGCGTGCGTCTTGCGCCAGGCGTTGCCCGAGCGCCAAGGTCTTGCCGCCGGCGCCGGCGCAGAAATCAACGACACAGCGCGCGGTCTCGGCAGCGACCAACAGGGCAACCAGTTGCGCGCCCTCGTCCTGCACCTCGATCAAGCCATCGCGATAGGCGTCGAGGCCGGTGATGTTGGGCCGGCCTGCGACGCGGACACCGATCGGCGATAGCGGAGTCGGCGCGGCATCGAGACCGAGCGAGCACAGCGCTGCAACCATCGCGTCACGCTCGGCGCGGCGTTCGTTGACGCGAAGATCGAGCGATGCCTCGCCGAGTAGCGCCGCCGCTTCCCTTTCCAACGCCACCCCGAAGCGCCGTTCCAAGCCCGGCATAAGCCATTCCGGCACGCCGAGCCGAGCGGCGGTAGGCATAGCCGCCCGATCATCGTGGTCGGCGGCGGCGATTTCACCGAGCAATGTTGCTTCGACTTCGGAGAGCGTTGGTGGCGCATATTGGCTACTGCCACACAGGGTCGCCACGCTGTCCAGGCCGGCGGCTTCGGTCAGGACCGAATGGACCAAAGCCCGAAGGCGCGCCGACGGCGTGGCGCCGTGGTGATTGAGCCGCCAATCCAGCGCGAATTGCGCGCGCAGCACGGCGTACAGCCGGTCAGTGATGGCGCGGCGGTCTTTCGAGCCGATATAGCGACGCGCGCGCAAGTAACGGCGAGCAACCAGGTCGGCGGGCCGCTCGTCTTCTTCGACCGCCGCCAATAGCTCGATCGCCGCCTGCAAACGTGCAGCCGGCGTCATTTACTTTGGACTCTCATGATTAGCTTACAAATTACCCAGGCGGAAACGCCACCGTAAACGCGGAAATCAGGCTTTCGGATTATAGTTAGGCGCCTCGCGGGTGATGGTCACGTCATGAACGTGGCCTTCACGTTGGCCGGCGCCGGTTACCCGCATAAACCGCGTGTTGCGCTGGAAGTCCTCAATGGTGCGGTTGCCGGTATAACCCATCGCCGCGCGCAAGCCGCCAACCAATTGGTGAATCACGCCGCCGACCGGTCCCTTGAACGGCACCTGGCCCTCGATACCCTCGGGCACCAGCTTGAGCGCATCGGCAACTTCTTGCTGGAAATAGCGGTCGGCGGAGCCGCGCGCCATGGCGCCGAGCGAACCCATGCCGCGATAGGCCTTATAGCTTCGGCCCTGGTAGAGGAAGACCTCGCCAGGGCTCTCGGTGGTGCCGGCGAGCAACGAGCCGATCATCACACTGTCGGCGCCGGCCGCGATCGCCTTGGCAAGATCGCCCGAATAGCGCACGCCGCCGTCCGCGATCGCCGGCACACCGGCATCGCGACACGCCGCCGCGGCTTCGGTGACGGCGGTGTATTGCGGCACGCCAACGCCGGCCACCACCCGGGTGGTGCAGATCGAGCCTGGCCCGATACCGACCTTGACCGCGTCGGCGCCAGCATCAATCAAGGCGCGCGCGCCGTCGGCCGTGGCGATATTGCCGCCGACAATCTGGGTTTGGTTGGATAGCGATTTGGCCTTGCCGACGGCGTCGAGCACGCCCGCCGAGTGGCCGTGCGCGGTATCGACCACCAGCACGTCGACCTCGGCGTCGATCAGCGCCCGCGCGCGCTCAAGCCCGGCATCGCCCACGCCAACCGCGGCGGCGACCCGGAGCCGGCCTTTCTCGTCCTTGCACGCATTTGGGAAAGCGCGCGCCTTTTCGATATCGGTGACCGTAATCAGACCGACGCAGTGATGCGCCTCATCGACCACCAACAGCTTCTCGATGCGATGCTGGTGCAGCAGCTTCTTGGCTTGATCGAAGCCAATCCCTTCCTCCACCGTGACCAGGCCTTCATGGGTCATCAGCTCGCGCACCGGGGTGTCGGGGTCGGTCGCGAACCGCACGTCGCGGTTGGTGACGATGCCAGCCAGCCGGCCATTGTCACGCTCCACTACCGGAAAGCCGGAAATCTTGTGCCGCTGCTGAAGCTCCTGCACCTCGGCCAGCGTGGTCTCGGGAGTCACCGTGACCGGGTTGATCACCATGCCGGACTCGAACTTCTTGACCCGGCGCACTTCGTCGGCCTGCTCCGAGACATCCAGGTTCTTGTGGATCACGCCGATGCCGCCGGCTTGCGCCATGGCGATCGCGAGGGCTGCCTCGGTGACCGTATCCATCGCGGCTGAGATCAGTGGGATGCCGAGCGTGATGTCGCGGGTAAAGCGGGTCCCGGTCTCGGCGTCGGCGGGCAGCACGGAGGATTCCCCCGGCTGGATCAAAACATCATCGAAAGTGAGCGCGTCACGCAGGTCCATAAGCTCTCCCGGCTCAGGGTGGCGCCACTATAGCGGGTCAGGCCCGGCCGCTCGGTATGTGACCCGCATCACATGTGATCGCCGTCACATGCGGCATAGTTCGGCGCGTGACCGCTGTCACTACGACTCAAACGGCAATAGGGCAACTTGTTTAAAGCGGTCCTTGCCACTGGACCGGTCGGCACTCACGGGTGCCGCAACTCGATTGAGCACGCGACTGAGGAGATGCTCATGCTGATATGGACCACCACAGGCCCCAAGCGCGCCGAGAAATCGGTCACAAAACAGCCGTCCGAGGAGGCCTTCGCCGAATCGCGCGCGGAGCCTGATCCGGCAGCCGACAGCGACAAGGCCGGCAAGGCCAAGCGGTGCGCCGACGTGTTCCTAGACCGCCCTGCGACTGATCGGGCACCCACGCCCGAAGCGGTCGACGACAGCGACTGGTCAAGCGCCGAAGCGGCGCGCACCAAAGCGCCGGAGACCGCCGAGTAACCGCCGAGTGATCTCGCGCGAATAGGCGCGCGCGCCTAGCCCGGCGGCTGATCCGCCTCAGGATCGCCGCGATACCCCGTCGCCACCACATACATTTCCGACGAGTCAGCCCGGCTGGCCGGCGGCTTGACGTGCTTGACCTTGCGAAAAGCGCGTTTGAGCGCACGCACGAACTCGGCCTCGCCGCCGCCGCGTAAGACCTTGGCAACCAGGGCGCCGTCGGGCGCCAGGATCGCGTTTGCGAATTCGAGCACCGCTTCGCACAACGCCATGATGCGCAAATGATCGACCCGCGCGACCCCGGTGGCGGGCGCCGCCATGTCGCTGAGCAACACGTCGGCCGGCCCGCCGAGCGCCGCGGCGATTTTGGTCTCGGCATCCGCTTCTAGAAAGTCCAAACGCATGAACGCGGCGTCTTGCACCGGCTCCATCTCGGCGAGGTCGACCGCAAGAACCTGGCCGCCGCCTGATTTGCCGGCGCGCACCCGTTCAACCGCCACCTGCGTCCAACCGCCTGGCGCAGCGCCCAGGTCAACCACCCTGCCGCCGGTCTTAAACAGGTGAAAGCGCTCGTCGATCTCGGCGAGCTTATAGGCGGCGCGGCTGCGATAGCCCTCGGCGCGGGCCCGCGCGACGTAGGGATCATTGAGCTGTCGGCTGAGCCACCGGGTTGATGAAATCGGCCTGCCGCGCGCGGTTTTGACCCGCTCGGACAGCTGGCGTCCGCCCGGGCCGCCTTTGCCCCGGCCGCCACGTTTTGCGCGCGCCATCGGTGTCTACGAAACCGTGTTGTGCGACGGTCCGTCGCGCGTGGCTTGCCGATCGGCGGCGATCAGGTCGTAGAGAATGCCTTCGCGCACCCCTCGGTCGGCGACGGTCAGCGCCCCGACCGGCCAGGTCTGGCACATCGCCTCGAGCAGGGCACAGCCGCCGACCACCAGGTCGGCCCGGTTGCGGCCGATACACGGGTGCGCGGCGCGACCATTGAGATCGAGCGAGGCGAGTTCGCGCGAGACGTGGGTGACCCGGTCGAACCCGAGCGCCGTGCCATCGACCCGTGCGCGGTCATAGCGTGGCAGGTCCATGTCGACGCCGGCCAGCGTGGTTACCGTGCCCGAGGTGCCGATCATCTGCACGCCGCCGTCCCGGATCGCACGGCCCACCTGGTGGCGCTCTTCGAACGGCGCGATCATGTCGGCGATGTGGCGGATCATCGCGTCATACTCCTCAAGCGTGAACTGGTCGCGCCCGAACCGTTCGGCAAGGGTGATCACCCCGCACGGGATCGATTGCGCGCCGAGAATTTCGGAGCGCTCGCCCGACAAGTCAACCCAGGTAAGCTCGGTCGAACCGCCGCCAATATCGAAAATCAACGCATGGTTGGCCTTGGGGTCGATCAACGGCGAGCAGCCGGCGACCGCAAGCTCGGCCTCCTCGGCGCAGGTAATCACCTCGAGGTCGAGGCCGGTCTGGCGCTTGACCCGGCGAAGAAATCCCCGCGCGTTCGCGGCGCGGCGGCAGGCCTCGGTGGCGACGCAGCGCGCCGCATGGACGCCACGGCGGCGCATCTTGCCGGCGCATACCCTGAGCGCCTTGACCGTGCGGCGCATCGCCGGCTCGGACAGGATCAGCGGATCCTCCGGATCGCCCATGCCCTCGCCCAGACGCACGATACGAGAGAAGGCATCGACCACAGTAAAGCCGTCGGACGTTGGCGTCGCGATCAGCAGCCGGCAATTGTTCGTACCAAGGTCGAGCGCGGCGAAACTCGCGCCGCCGGCGTCCTGGCGCGTTTGGGCCACGACCGGTCCTTGGCCGTCGATGCGAGCATTGCCCGACAAGCCGTGTCCTCCCTGTGCGGACGCCACGTCACGGTTCAAGCGAACCCGCGCTGCGCCTCGGCATAGCACCGTGAGCACACGCCCACGCCACCCCGCAATGTTATTTTTTCACGCTCATTCTAACACAGAGCGACCGCCGGTCGCAGCTTGACTTGGCGAGACCCGACTCTTACCGTGCGCCAGCCCATCGCTCGACGGCCCGGGAGCGGCCGCGCCGTTGGGGGATAGTTTAACGGTAGAACTGTCGGCTCTGACCCGACCAGTCCTGGTTCGAATCCAGGTCCCCCAGCCATTCCAGACATGCACGGCGAGTCGGCCTGATCCCGATCGTCGTCCTCCTATGGAAGCACTAGGGATTTCCCTCTCCTGTGCCGCGGGTCTGCGCCAAGGTCTCGTCGCCAACGGCTGACGTAGAAAACGCCAAGTCCGCGTCAGCCACAACCGGCAGCCCAGCTTGCCGCCGGGAGCGCCACTGCCAAGGACAAAGCCGTTAATGTCTAATCCCAATCAATGACGGTCGCGTCGCTGGGTCTAGGTTTAAGAATAGAGCTCTCGGATTGACCGCTTGTCCTGGTCGAAATTCGGGTTTTCGAGCGAGTCTCGGCATACATCGGCGTTGGGCACGATTATGATTGTTCTCCAGATTTGAAAACGGCGGCGTTTAGTGAGTATGAAAATTGGACTATATGCGGCGGTGAACGAGGTCGTTCACCATTACATGGTGGATGTTGTCGGGCAGGGTTTGCAAAAGCGCGGCTCGGTCACGGCGCCAGCGCGGGTGCAATATGCCTGGCCGAACCGGGCGGGCACGGTGCTTTATGTCGCCGCGAGCGATGGCGGGCCAGGGCAAAGCGGAACGGTTCACACACTAAGCGCGTTCGCGATCGATCCATTCACCGGCGATTTGGCCGAATATGGCGCGGCTGTCGCGATCCCCGAGCGTCCGATCCATGTGTCTCTGACCAATGACGGCCGGTATGCGCTGGTGACCTTCAACCGGTCGGCGATGATCGAGGTCTATCGCATCAACCAAGACGGCACTGTCGGCGGCAAGGTCGATCAGCCCAGGATCGACGCCGGCGTCTATGCCCACCAAGCGCGCCAGGCCGATGATGGAACGGTGATCGCGGTCGGCCTCGGCAATCCGGCAATGACCGATGCGGCGGGCGATCCGGGAACCCTCACCGTGTTTGCCTATGACGACGGAAAGTTTGAGCTTACCCAGCGGTTGGTCGTGCCGGACAATCTCGGGCTCCGTCACCTCGATTTCAGCGCCGACCAGTCGCGGATATACGTGGTGGTCGAGCGCGGCAACAGGCTGCTCACCTACGCGCTCAAAAGCGGTCAGTTGTCGAGCGAACCAATTTATACGGCGGATACATTGGCCAATCCGAAGGATGTTCGCGCCGGGCAGCATGCCGGCACTGTTCATCGCCACCCGAACGGCAAGACCCTGTACGTCGCCAACCGTGCGTCGGGGTTGACCAGGGCGAACGGCGTACCGGTGTTTGCCGGCGGCGAGAACAATATCGCCGTGTTCGCGCTCAGCGAAAGCGGCGAGCCGCGTCTGATCCAGACCATCGACACCTTGGGGTTCGAGGCGCGCACCTTTTCGATCGATCCGAGCGGCCGGTTGATGGTGGTCGGCAATCAAATCCCGCTCGATGTGGAGAACGACGGCGTGGTTTCGACCATTCCGGCAAGCCTTGCCATATTCCACATCCAAGATGACGGTACCCTGCGCTATATCCGCGTACACCAGAATGACGCCAGCGCCAGCCGCCCGATGTTCTGGACCGGGATGGTCGCACGACAGTAGGACAGTCGTACGACTGAAAGACTGCTCTAGTCCCGAAATCGTGACCCGGCGTTGATTGACACCGCCATCGCCAAATCGCCACAGTCGCCAGACCGATGCTGACGATTTTATGTCCTTGGCCATCACGGCAGCGCGGTGCCGGACGCGGGCGAATGGGATTCCGCGCAGGCGTGGCGGCGCTTTTGCTCGGCTGCGTCGGTTGCGGGACACCCCAAGGCAAGCCCGACTTGGCGATCACTTACAACCGCAGTGCCGCGTTCGAGGCGCCCGACCGCAATCCGATCATCGCGATTCCGGGTCTGCTTGGGTCAAAGCTGCGCGACGAAGCCAGCCAGGCCATGGTGTGGGGCGCATTCGACATGCTGTCGGTCGACCCCGACAGTCCGGAGGGACTGCGGCTGCTGTCATTGCCGATCGGCGCCGGCGATGAGCCTCTGGCCCAACTGCGCGACCGGGTCGAACCTTATGAGGTGCTCGACCGCGCGCGCGTGACCATCTTCGGCATCCCGATCGAACTTGAAGTCTATGCCGGCATTTTGGCGACGCTCGGTGTCGGTGGCTATCGCGACGAAGCGCTCGGCCTGGCCGGCGAGATCGATTATGGCGACGACCATTTCACCTGCTTCCAATACCCCTATGACTGGCGCCGCGACATTGTCGAATCCGCACAACGTCTGATGCAATTCGTCAGAGAGAAACAGACCTATGTGCGCGCCCAATATCGCGAGCGCTACGGCGTCGAAAACGCCGACGTGAAGTTCGATATCGCCACCCACTCGATGGGCGGACTGGTCGCGCGCTATTTCCTGATGTATGGCGACCAGGATTTGCCCGCCGATGGCTCGCTGCCCGAGCTCACCTGGGCCGGCGCGGCCTATGTCGAGCGCGTGATCTTTGTCGGCACGCCGAACGCCGGCTCGGTGGAGGCGTTCGAAAACCTAGTCAACGGCAAGAGCCTCGGACCGTTGATGCCGCTATTTTCGCCGAGCCTGATCGGGACCTATCCATCCACTTACCAACTGCTGCCGCGCTCGCGGCACGGGTTGGTGGTATGGGACGGCGATCTCGAACAGCCAGTCGAGGATCTGATGGATCCCGACCTTTGGGCGCGGTCCGAATGGGGTCTCGCCGCCCCCAATCAAGATCGATTGCTCACCATGTTAATGCCCGATGTCGCGGACGCGGACGAACGGCGGCGGCGGGCAATTTCACTCCAGGCGCGTATCTTGCACCGGGCGGCCGCGCTGCACGCCGCGCTAGATCGTCCGGCCGCGCCGCCGGACGGTCTGGACATGCTGCTGGTGGCTGGCGACGGACACCGCACGCCGAAAATCGCCTCGGTCTCGTCACAAACCGGAGACGTCGCGGTGATAGAATATGGCGATGGTGACGGCACAGTATTGCGCTCAAGCGCGTTGATGGACGAGCGCGTGGGCGGCCCCTGGTCGCCCCGCGTCAAAACGCCGATCGGCTTTCACTCGGTGCTGTTCTTGCCGGAAGAACACATCAACCTGACCAAGATCATCACCTTCCGCGACAATATCCTATTCTGGCTGCTGGAAGACCCGCGCGGCGATACCCGCGCCGATGGGTAACCCCCTGCCCGTCTACGGCGGGGTCGGCACGCGCGGCAGGCGGAAAAGGAACACCAGCGGAATAGCGGCGATCGCGACCCAGGTCATCAGCATGAAATCGTTGATGTAAGCGATCGCGGCGGCTTGGCGAGTGATCTCGGCGTTGAGCGCGGCGCGGCCGGCCGGCTCGGCCAGCGACCAAAGGTCTGGCATGCCGGGCCCGCGCACCGCCGGCGCGTAAGGATTAATGTGGCCGACCAATTCGGCATGATTGACCTGGGTGAAACGGGTGACCAGGCCGATCAGAACGCTGACCGCGATGCTGGCGCCGACATTGCGCATCAAGTTGAACATGCCGGCGGCTTCGGTCCGGTGATGTTGCGGCAGGGTCCAGAAGGTCGCAACATTGAGCGGCGCGTAGAAGAAGCCGAGCCCGACGCCCTGGAGAAATCCGGTCCACACCAAGGTCCACATACTGACCTCGACCGTGAAGCCAGTCATCAGCCACATGGTCCAGGCAACCATGGTGAGCGCGATAACCAAGAATACGCGCATGTCCACCTGCCTGCTGAGCTGGCTAACCACAAACATGGCAATCATCGCGCCGATCCCGCGTGGCGCCAGCACCACGCCGACCGTTACTACGGGATAGTCCATCAGGTTCTGCAAGAACGGCGGCAGGAGCACGAGAGCCGTGAGCAACAGCGCACCGAACAAGAATATCATCACGATCCCGACCACGAAGTTGCGGTCGGCGAATATATGTGGATCGATGAACGGCTTGCGCGACGCGGTGGCGCTGTGAACGACGTACATGTAGAGCGCAACAGCAGCGAGCGTCGCCTCGATGACAATCTCGGTCGACCCGAACCAACCCTTCAGTTCGCCGCGGTCGAGCATCAGTTGGAACGCCCCGACCGCAAGGCCGACCAAAGCGAAGCCAAACCAGTCGAATTGTCGTTCTCGATCGCGTTCGGTCTCCTGCACAAAGGTCAGAATGCCGAAGAGGGCCATTATCCCCACCGGCAGATTGATTAAGAAAACCCAGCGCCAGTGATAATATTCAGTCAAGTAACCGCCCAGGGTCGGGCCGAGGATCGGCCCGAGCATCACCCCGACGCCCCAGATCGACATGGCCGCCGCGTGCTGTTCACGCGGGTAGGCGTCGAGCAGAACCGCTTGGGACAAAGGCACCAGAAACGCACCGAATCCGCCTTGGAGAACGCGATAAAACACCATCTCCTCGAGCGAATCCGCGATACCGCACAGCATCGAGGCGACGGTGAAGCCGGTCACCGCGATCACGAATAGACGTTTGCGGCCGAAGCGACCGGCGAGAAACCCGGTCGGCGGCATCATGATTGCCGAGGTAACGATGTAGGACGTGAGCACCCAGGCGATCTGCTCCTGGGTGGTCAGGAGCGAGCCCTGCATATTCGGCAGCGCCACATTGGCGATGGTCATGTCCAGCGCCTGCATAACCGTCGCGGCCATCACCGAAAAGGTGATCCACCCGCGATGCACACCGGCTGTGCCGCCGACGCTTCCCGCGCTGGTTATGTTCGCCATTTTTTTGCGGCCGCGTTCGCGCGGCTACTCGCCGGGCAGCAGCCAGGCCAAGGCGGACGCGGCGAAGGCCGGCAGCGGACGCTCGTGCCCGGTGTCGATTGACACGGTGGCGCTCATGCCGACCCTGAGCGGCGGGTCGTCCGGCGCGCGCTCGACACGCAGGCGCACCGGCACCCGCTGCACCACCTTGACCCAATTGCCGGTGGCGTTCTGCGACGGCAGCAGCGAGAACTCGGCGCCGGTGGCCGGGCTGAAGCTCACAACCTCGGCCTGCCATTCATGGTCCGGATAAGCGTCAACCGTGATCGTCGCCGAATGCCCGAGCCGGACGTGGGTCAGATCGCTTTCCTTCAAATTGGCTTCGAACCATAGATCGGCGGATTCGACCACGCTGATAATGGGTTCGCCGGGCTCGACGAAGGTGCCGGGCCGTAAGGCGACACGGCCGATAATGCCGTCGGCCGGTGCCCGCACCACCGTGTTGCGCAGCTCGCGCGCGGCGGCGTCGCGGTGCGACAGAGCATTCAAAAAGCGCGCGAATTGTTCGCTCGGGGTCTCCGGATCGCCACCGAGCTTGGCCAGGATCTCGCCGAGTTCGCGTTCGCGCACGGCAACCTGTTGTAGCGCCATGTCGAGGTCGTGGCGCGCCTGGTCGACCTTGACGCCGGAAACCACCTTGCGCTCGGCAAGTTCGACCTGGCGGTTGAATTCGCGGCGATAGAACGTGGCATCGGTCTCGGCAAGCTCAACCTGTTCCTGCTTTTGCCAGAAATTGGCCCGCAGCACCTCGATCTCGGTGCGTACCATGTCGAGCTGGGCATCGGCCTGGGCAAGCCGGATCTGATACGGCTCATTGTCGATGCGGAACAGTTCGTCGCCGGCGGCGACGGTATCGTTAGTGTTGACCGCGACCTCTGTCACGCGGCCCGGAACCTCTGGGCTGATCGCCACCATGTCGGCGCGGGCATAGGCATTGTCGGTGTCGACGAAGCGGCCGCCGACGACCCAGTAATAGACCCCCACCAAAGCCACCGCGACCGGCACCACAACCAGCAGAACCCCGCGCGTGACCAAACGACCCCAGCGCCGCCGGGGCTGCCGCGGCTGTTGTCGCGGCGGCTTGAGCGGTGTTACCGGCGCGGCCGGGCGCTCTTCCTGCGGATGCACGGGCGCAGGCTCAGCCATCGCCAATCCGCCCCGCCATGATCCGATCCATCAAGTACTTCCTTGCGACGTACCCGGCGAATATCCTGCCAGGTCCAGTCTAAAATAAGCCGAATCCTAGCCTTTCCCCGCTTTTTCCGAAAGGCTGAGACCGAGGCGTACACCCTTTCGCCGCGGGCCACCACCATCGAAAAGACAACCCTGCGATACGTTTGCGGCAACCGGCCGGTACTTGCCGAGGCGAAACCACGCTGCTTAGACTGCGGCCGGGCACGAGAAACCCGCGATACAGCGCGGTGCGTGCGGGAATGCGGGATCGATGGGTTTCACGGGTCTTTTGATCGCGAACCGAGGTGAGATCGGTGTGCGCATCGCGCGCGCGGCGGCCGAGCTTGGCCTTCGTAGCGTAGCGGTTTATTCGGACGACGACGCCAATTCGCTACATACGCAGGTGGCCGACGGGGCACGGTCCCTCGGCGCCAAGGGCGTCGCCGCCTATTTGGATGCGGACCGGATCGTGGCGCTGGCGCGCGAGGCGGACTGCGACGCCATTCATCCGGGCTACGGCTTTTTGAGCGAAAACGCGGACTTCGCACGCCGTTGCGCCGATGCGGGGATTACCTTCGTCGGCCCCAGCCCAACGGTGCTCGATCGCTTCGGCGACAAGGCAGCGGCGCGCACGCTCGCCGACACCTGCAGGGTGCCGGTTCTGCCCGGCACCGAGGGGCCGACCAGCTTGGACGACGCGCGGGGGTTCCTCGCGTCACTGGGCGATCGCGGTTCGATGATGATCAAGGCGATCGCCGGCGGCGGCGGGCGCGGCCTGCGCCCGGTTTCGGAAATCGGCGAAGTCGAGGATGCCTATAACATCTGCCGCTCGGAAGCCAAGCAAGCGTTTGGCAATGACACGGTCTACGTCGAGCGGCGCATCCCGCGCGCGCGACACATCGAGATCCAGGTCGCCGGCGACGGCTCAGGCAGCGTTATCCAGTTTGGTGAGCGCGAGTGTAGCCTTCAACGCCGACATCAGAAGCTCGTCGAGGTCGCGCCGAGCCCCGATCTGCCGCCAGGCTTGCGCGAACGTCTCGCCGAGGCGGCGGTTCGCATGGCGCGCGAAGTTCGCTACGACAATATCGGCACATTCGAGTTTCTGATCGACGCCGAAAACGTGCGCAGTCAAGGCGATTTCGCATTCATCGAGGCGAATGCCCGCCTGCAGGTCGAACACACGGTGACCGAGCAGGTCACGGGGATCGATTTGGTCCGACTCCAGCTCGACCTCGCGAACCATAAATCGATCACCGACCTGGGCCTTCAACAGGAAAAGATACCGCACCCACGTGGCTTCGCGATCCAGGTCCGGATCAATAGCGAGACAATGAATGCGGACGGGACCACCAAACCATCCGGCGGCATCCTCGGCGCGTTCGAACCTCCGTCAGGGCCCGGTGTGCGCGTTGATAGCGGTGCATACGCCGGCTACCGTACCAATCCCTCATTCGATTCCCTGCTCGCCAAAGTGATCGGGTATTCCGCCTCGCCCAACTTCGCCGATGCGGTGGCGAAAACCTATCGCGCACTGGGCGAGTTCAAGGTGGACGGGGTGGCGACCAACATTCCATTCCTGCAAAGCCTTCTTGCGCATCCCGACATTCAAGCCGGGCGCGCCTATACCGACTTTGTCGCCGATCACGTCGCTGCATTGGTCGCGCCGGACGCGCTCGACCACCGCAAGCGCTATTTCGACAGTGCCAGCGAGGCTGATGTCCCTGCCCCGAAACGCGCCGGCGCTAAGGTCGACGCCATCGACCCATTGGCGGTGCTCGACCATGGCAAGACGCCCGGTGATGGCGCGATCATGGGCCCCGCCGACCAAGCACCGCAATCGCCAACCGAGGAAATCGCCGGCCCCGACGGCACCGTGCCCATCGTCGCACCAATGCAGGGCACCATCGTCAGTGTTGGGATGGCGCCCGGCGATTTGGTGCATCAGGGCATGCAGGTCTTCGTCATGGAGGCGATGAAGATGCAGCACGTCATCCCGGCGGCGTTTAGCGGTGTTGTGCGCAGCCTGGCAGTCGCCGAGGGCGACGCCGTTTACGAGGGACATCCCCTCGCCTTCATCGAGGAGCGCGCGGTCGACGCGCCGGAGACCGAAACCGACGAGACGATTGATCTCGACCATATCCGCCCCGACCTCGCCGAAACGCAGGCGCGCCACGCGATCGGGCTTGATGCCGCGCGGCTCGATGCGGTTGAACGGCGGCGCAAGACCGGCCAGCGGACCGCGCGCGAGAATATCGACGACCTGTGCAACCCAGACTCGTTCGTCGAATACGGCCCATTGATCATCGCGGCGCAGCGGGCGCGGCGTTCGGTCGAAGAACTGATCGAGCGGACACCGGCGGACGGGCTGATCGCCGGCATCGGCCAGGTCAACGGCGACCTGTTTGACGAAGCGGCGGCGCGCTGCGCGGTGATGTCCTACGACTATACGGTGCTCGCCGGCACCCAAGGCTTCAAGAACCACGAAAAGAAGGACCGCATGTTCGAGCTCGCCGAGCGGTCGCGCCTGCCGATGGTGTTCTTCACGGAAGGCGGCGGCGGCCGGCCCGGCGACACCGACTGGGTGACCCCGGCCGGGCTGCAGGTGATGGCGTTCAACCTGTTCGCCAAGCTGTCCGGCTTGGTGCCACTGGTCGGCATTGCGTCGGGGCGCTGCTTCGCCGGCAACGCGGCGCTGCTCGGCTGCTGCGACGTCGTGATCGCGACAGAGAATTCGACCATCGGCATGGGCGGCCCGGCGATGATCGAAGGCGGCGGGCTCGGCGTGTTTCGGCCCGAGGAGGTCGGTCCGATGTCGGTCCAGGTGCCGAACGGCGTGGTCGACATTCCGGTCGCCGACGAAGCCGAGGCCGTGCAGGCGGCCAAACAGTATCTGGGATATTTCCAAGGACCGATCGCGGATTGGGAGTGCGCCGATCAGCGGTTGCTACGTCGGGTGATCCCGGAGAACCGCCTGCGGGTTTATGACGTTCGCGCGGTGATCGAGACCCTGGCCGATGCCGGCTCGGTATTGGAATTGCGCAAACAATTCGGGCGCGGCATGGTGACCGCGTTGGTCCGCATCGAAGGCCGACCGCTCGGCATCATCGCCAACAACCCGACCCATTTGGCAGGCGCGATCGACAGCAACGGCGCCGACAAGGCCGCGCGCTTCATGCAGCTGTGCGACGCCTTCGACATACCGATCCTGACCCTGTGCGACACGCCCGGCATGATGGTCGGTCCGGAAGTCGAAAAGACCGCGCTGGTCCGTCATTGCTGCCGACTATTTGTCACCGGCGCCAACCTGACCGTGCCGTTGATGACCATCGTGCTGAGAAAAGCCTATGGCCTGGGCGCGCAAGCGATGGCGGGCGGCAGTTTCCGGGCTCCGTTCTTTACCGTTGCGTGGCCGACCGGCGAGTTTGGCGGCATGGGCTTGGAAGGCGCGGTCAAGCTCGGTTTCAGAAAAGAGCTCTCCGCGATCGACGACGCCGAGGAACGCAAAACGCTGTTCGAGGACATGGTCGCCAAGGCCTATGACCACGGCAAAGCCCTCAACACGGCTTCGCATTTTGAGCTGGACGATGTGATCGACCCAACGGAGTCGCGGCGTTGGATCGTGAGCACGCTCAAGTCGGCCCCGCCGCCGGCGCCCCGAAGCGGCAAAAAACGACCGGCGATCGATAGCTGGTAGCGGAAACGCTGCCCGGTCAAATAGCGCCAATTCGTCGAGAAAAGCTCCAACCGGTTCGGCTTTGCTAGAGCCATAGCCGGCGTTTATGATATTGGTTTCTCGGGCGTCATTCTCACAGTCATGATCGCTTAACGTAATGGCCGTCGTCTTTGACTTATTGGACGGCTCAGACGGAAAGGACCTCGATGCCACGCAAGCCGAACTATCGTTTCGAGCGTATGGAACGCGAGCGGTCAAAAGCCGCCAAGAAAGCAGCGCGCGCGCAAGCCAAGGCGGATAAGGCCGAAGCGCGTAAGACTGAAATAGACGGGGAAACTCCGGCAGACGACGGCCCCGACGCGACGGCCGAAGAGCCAGAGGATTAGCGGAAATTCAATCGCCGAACGGCCTCGCCCCTGCGTTGTGGGGTTGCTCACATATCACCTAAAGATAACTTGACATATCCACCATCTGGGCCAAATCTGGCGTCACGTTGCACGGTCGTGATGTGTACCGGAGAGGCTGGAATACCGGCTAGCCGAGTTACTTCCTGACATTGTGGGCGTTGTCGTGATCGAGAGCCGCCGTGGGGCAGCGCTCGGATATCTATTTATGGAGACGTGGTTATGGCTAACGGAACAGTAAAATGGTTTGACCCCGTGAAGGGATATGGCTTCATCCAGCCGGATAATGGCGATAAGGATGACTTTGTTCACATCTCGGCAGTCGAACGTGCAGGCTTAACCACGCTGAGCGAGGGACAAAAAGTTTCCTACGAATTGCAGCCGGGAAAAAACGGCAAATCCGCCGCCGAGAATCTCGTCATCGAAGACTGACTGTTCGGTCGCCGATTCCGACCGCGGTCGAGAGCCGGCGCACTCCGACCAAACAAGCCGCCGATCGGAAGATCGGCGGCTTTGTCGTATCCGGGCGCAAAGGCGGCGACGGGCGCGACCAAAATTTACGCGTTTGTCGCAATTCGATCGTCTCAAGCCGGTGTTGTCGTGATGCCGTAACGCTTGGCCCAGCCCAGCCCAGCCAAGGTGTTGCCCTTCGGGCGATACTCGCAGCCGACCCACCCCCGATATCCGCGCTCGTCGAGAAGATCGAAGATGTATGGATAGTGGATCTCGCCTACGTCGGGTTCATGCCGGCCCGGTACGCCGGAGATTTGGACGTGCCGCAAGATATCAAGGTTGGCTTCGAGCGTAGCCGCCAAATGACCTTCGAGAAGTTGCATGTGATAACAGTCGAGATGCAACGCGATGTTATCGTTGCCGAGCTCATCGATTATCCGGCGCGCCTGATCGGAAAAGTTTAGAAAATAGCCGGGCATTCCTTCAGTGGTGTAGGTCGCGCGACCATCGACCATCCCCAACGCGCCGTTGATCGGCTCGATAACGACGGTGACATTGGCGGCTCGGCAGGTCTCGGCGGCGTAGACCAGGTTGGCCTTGTAAACGGCTTCCGCGTCGGCGCGCGAAACGCCGTCGGGCACGCAGCCGGAAACAACGTGAACCAACTCGCAATCCAGCGCCCGTGCATAGTCGATCGCCGCCGCGACTCCGTCTCGGAATTCCGCTTCGCGGCCAGGTAGCGCGGCCAACCCACGCTCGCCCCGGTCCCAGTCGCCTGGCGGCGTGTCAAGCAGCACCATCTGAAGTCCCGTTTCGGCAAGGCCCTTCGCCAAGTCCTCGGGTCGGTAGTCATAAGGAATCTGAAATTCGACCGCCTTGAAACCAGCCGAAGCCGCCGCCTCGAAGCGATCGAGAAACGGCACTTCAGAAAACAAATAATGCAAATTGGCGGCAAACCGGGGCATGAGCGGCTCCTCAAAAAATTTCAAGTCGATCGAGCTTCAAGGCGAAAACCGGGGCATGGTTTCGCGAAGCGAAGTTAGTGCTGTCGTTTATTGTGGTGCATTGAACCGGGGGCCGCATGGTAGCAGCATTTTTTGAATCCAAGCCCGATTTGGCGAGGAATTCGGTTACAGCTCTTCAGAGTCACAGACATTGGCGACCGGCGCTAAGATCGATTGGCGGCTCGGCGCGTCACACGGTCAAGTGACACGCACGTGCGTCGCCCCCGGCTCGTTCCCGAGCGACGTTGATCGAAATAGCGGCCAGCGACAACTTATCGCGGCCAGCCGGCCGCGTTCCTGGTATATAGTCGTCGGCAATCTGAGCCGACCGGAACGGTAGATGGTCGAGAATTCCAGACACACCACATTGGGCGTCATCAGTTTCGGTCTGGCGCTTGGCGTCACCGGCGCGATTGTGACGGCGCTACTCGGGATATCGGCGTGGGCAATGGGTTGGGGTATTGCCGTGGTGCAGGTTCTCGGCACGCTGTTCGTCGGCTATGGCCCAAGTTTCATCGGCATCGTGGCCGGCGCGGTATGGGCTTTTTTTGACGGTTTCATCGCCGGCCTGCTGATTGCCTGGCTCTACAATCGATTTCTTCTGGGGCGACAGCGCCACACGTCATGAACCCGCGGCTCAGAATGCGGCTGAGCATGCTTGCGATTGCCGGATGCCTGTCGATTGGGTGCGGTGGGGTAAGCCACGCGCAGCTCAAAGTCACCAGCCACGCCGGCTCGGTCGACGGGTTGTTGGCGAATTCGCACCTGATCGCCGGCCGCGACGAAGGACTGCTGATAGACGCCCAACTGACCCGCTCGGACGCCCTTCAGGTCGTCGAGATGATCAAGCGGTCGCAGATAGAGCGGCTCACGGTGTTTATCACGCACGGACACCCGGATCATTATCTCGGCTTGGCGGAGATTCTTTCCGCGTTCCCGCGCGCCCGCGCCTTCAGCAACGCGGCCACGGCAATCGCGATCGCTCGCGACGGCAACAAAGCGCGAGACTATTGGAAACGATCATTGGGCGATGACATTGTCGACCGGGTGATCATTCCCGAAGTATTGCGGACCCGAGAAATCGAGCTGGAAGGCGACGCGATCCGCGTTATTGAGATGCGTGACAGCAGTGAAAGCGCACGGCCCTCGGTGCTGTATCTGCGGCAACGGGGCTGGTTGTTTTCCGGCGATTTGGTCTATTCGGGCGTTCATTTGTGGCTCGCCGAAGACCGGCCCAAGAAATGGCGCGTCGCGCTCGACGAACTCGGTGCGTTGGGCCAGATCGACATGATTTACCCCGGACATGGCGAGGCCGGATCCGCTGGCCTTCTCGAGCGCAACCGGACCTATCTGACACGCTTCATGGAACTGACACGGAAAACCGGCGACGCCGAAGAATTGATCGAGGGCATGGAAGATCTATATCCGGCGCACCAACTGCCGTTCTTCCTTCGCCGCGCCGCGGAAATTGCCAAAGGAACTTCCAGCCAATGACCCAGCTGATCCTGGCCGTGGTCGTGTTCGTCGGCGGCCACGTGCTCATCTCGGGAACCGGATTGCGGACGATCCTCGTGGGCCGCATCGGCGAAAAAGCCTTCCTGGGACTGTTTTCGGTGTTCGCGCTCGCGACGCTGGTGTGGGTCGCGATGGCCTACCGGGTCGCGCCGGTCGTACCGGCGTGGGAACCGCCGGCAAGCCTGCGCTGGCTCACGTTCGTGTTGGTGGCGCTGGCAGTCTGGCTGGTAGTGGCCGGCGTGATGACCCGCAATCCAAGCTCGGCCGGACAGACCGATGCGCTCAAAGCGCCCGGCGCCGCGCGCGGCGTGTTGGCGGTGACCCGACACCCGGTGATGTGGGGCATTGCGGCATGGTCAATCGGGCACCTGCTTGCGCGGGGTGACCAGGCCGCGCTGATCATGTTTGGCGGCTTCGCCGTGCTCGCACTGGCCGGCAGCCTGTCACAGGAGCGCAAAATGCTGGCCAAATACGGTGCCGATTGGGGCGCCTTCGCGAGCGCCACGTCGCACCTGCCGTTCGCCGCTATCGCCGCCGGCCGCGCACATTTCCGGCCAAGCGAAATCGGCTGGCGCTCTCCGGCAGTCGCATTGGTCGTGTTTATCGCCGTGCTCGCGGCACACCCTTGGCTATTCGGCGTCTCGCCATTGCCTGGCTAAGGATTAGGCGACTCTTCAGCAGCCAGGCGAGCCTCTATTTCGTGGCGTTGAATCTTGCCAGTGGTCGAGCGTGGCAAATCGTCTAGTTCGACAAAGCGGATTTCCTTCGGCCGCTTGTAGCCGGCGAGCCGATCTCGGCACTGAGCCATCAGGTCATCCGCGCCAAGCGTCTCGTCGGTGCGCGCGACGAACGCTACCGGCACCTCGCCCCATTGAGGGTCGGCGCGCCGCACCACCACCGCGTCGGCGACGCGGGCGTCGGCAAGCAGCACTTGCTCGATTTCGGCCGGATAGACGTTCTCACCACCGGTCTTGATCAGATATTTGGCGCGGTCGACAAAGTCGAAGCTGCCGTCAGGATTGCGCCGAAACATATCGCCCATGTGGAACCAGCCGCCGCGAAAATCCTCGGCGTTGGCGGCGTCCGCCTGCCAGTAGCCGGAAAACAATGTCGGGCCACGAAAAGCGAGTTCGCCCGGCGCGCCATCGGGCACGTCCGCATCGTCCCCGTCGACGAGACGCACTTCGCAAAACGAATTGAGCCGTTTCGACAGGCTGTCCGGCGCGGTGTCGATCGGGATCAGCGACCCCGATGCCGGCGGGATGCCGGTCTCGGTCGCGCCGAAACTATTCAGATACGGCGCGTTCAACGCCCGCGTGACCTCTGCGATCTGGTGACGCGGGATAAGATCCGCCATCGCGCCGATGATACAGATGCCCTTAGGCGTCAGCGGCGCGACAGCGTGGCGTTCGAGCAGGCGGTCGATCACGCCGGGCATCAGGATCATCCAGCCGACCCGGTGTTCGCGCAGCACCGGCCACAGATGGTCGAGATCAAACCCGTCGACCAGCGCCACGCGGCCACCGATCAGCAATGAGCCGATCGCGAGATCGGTCGACGCCATATGGAACATCGGCGCCCAGGCTGGAAACAGTTCGTTCTGCCCAATGCCGTAATCGGCGCAAAACACCATGACGCGGGCGAGAAAGGCGCGATGGCTGATCACCGCGCCCTTGGGGCGCCCGGTGGTCCCGCTGGTATAGAGGATGACCAGCCCGTCTTCCGGATCAACCGACGCGACCGGCTCGGCATCGGTCTCCCGCGCGAGCAACGCCTCGTAGGCCGGCCCGAGCTCGATCACGGTTTCCGGGCGGCTTGGGGCGGCGGCCAGCGCGTCAGCGTGGCGCGGCGAAACAATCGCGAGCTTGGGCGTGGTCAGCGCGATGCAGTAATCGAGCTCATCCCCGGCGAGGCGCCAATTGAGCGCCGCGACGATGGCGCCCAGCTTGGCGCAGGCGAATTCGAGCTCGACATATTCCGTGCGATTTTCGGACAGAATGGCGACCCGATCGCCGCGTTTGACGCCGCGTCCGCCGAGCGCGTGGGCGAGCCGATTGACGCGGCTGTTGAACGCCGCATAGGTCCAGCTCACACGTGCATCCTCGACCGCCACAGCATCTCCCCGCGTGCACGCTTGTTCGCGCAGCAAGCCGCCAACAGTGGCGCGCCCCGCAAGGGCGGTAAGGTCGTTTGCGGTCATGAATCCGGTTTTATACCGCCAACGCGCGGAAATTGACCGGAAATGCGGTGATCGCTATGCTTTTTCCCGCGCAAGGGCCCAATTTATAAGGCGCCGCGCGGTACGGTTTTGGTGATTGGGGACATGCTTCGGGCACGCTGCTCGTGGTGCGCTGAACCGTTTGTGGAATCAGGGAACCGGACGATGAAGTCTATTTTTGCCATTTTCTCCGCCGCCTTCTTGGCTGCCGGCGTCGCGACGTCCGCGGTGGCCGACGGATCAGTCGATCCGTTCGATTCGCCGCTATGGCAGGCCATGCACGAGGACTTCTTGTATGGCGACGAAGCCGTGTTCGACGATTTGGTCGGCGTGGTGATGCCGCTCGATATCGAAAACAGCACCGACGTGCCGGTGGCGATCAGGCTGTCGCCCGACCTCGATGACGTGCAGGAAGTCGTGCTGATTGCCGAGAACAATCCGATCCCGCTGGTCGCGCGGCTTTACCCGCATCGTCAGATCAACATGTTCGGCATCAAGATCAGATTGGAAATGTCGACCCCGGTGCGTGCCGCGGCACGCACCGCCGACGGCGTTTGGCATGTCGGGTCGGAATGGGCGAATGTGCTGACCCCGGGCGGCTGCTCGGCGCCAATCGAATTTAGTATGGCCGGCATGGGCGCACGGGTCGGTGAGATCTCGTTCCGGACGTATGAGCGCGACGACGGCACTGATCGGCTGAAGATGCGCATCATCCACCCGATGGAAACCGGTTTCGCATTCACGCCCGAAGGCGACGAAATTCCAGCCTATTACGTCGAGCGGATCGAATTGGCGGATGAGTCCGGCCCGATCGCCGACTTGGTCACCAATGCGGCGGTAGCACCCGACCCGATCTTCACGATCGATGTCGCCGGTCTCAAACAAACGCTGCAAATCAATGCGCGTGACAGCGAGGGTCTCGAATTCGAGACCTTCCGCTGAGCGGCCTTGTCCTGACACCGACGGGTCATTTGCAATGAAACACTTAAAAGAAATTTGTGTGGCGGTGCTGGTCGCGGCGGCGGTGCTGGCCGGAACAGTGGGCGTGCAAGCGCGCGGGCTGACTTATGGTCTCCAGGCCGACGAGATCGCCGACGGCGTTTATGTGTTCTGGGGGTTGCAGGAGAACTGGAACGTTCAGAACGGCGGCAATATTGTCAATACCGGGTTCATCGTCGGCGACAAGGAAGTGCTGGTCATCGACACCGGCCCGACCAAGTTTTACGCCGATGAGATGATCGCGGTGATCCGCGGCGTCACCGACAAGCCGATCCGAAACGCCGTGATCACCCATCACCATCCCGACCATTCCTTCGGGCTGCAGCGGTTCAAGAAGGTCAATGCGCGGGTGATGATGCACCCCGATGCGAAGACGGGCCTGCTCCGCGACGGCGAGACCCTGATCGGGTTCATGGAAATCGCCATGGGCCAGGGTTGGATGGCGGGCACCGAAATCGACAAGCCGAACAAGCTGATCCGCCGGTCGCAAGTGCTTGACCTCGGCGGTCGCACGGTCAACGTGCTGCCGCTTGAAGGCGGCCATACGCCAGGCGATGTTATCGTTGTCGATCAAAAGACCGGCACCCTGTTCGCCGGCGATCTGATTTTCAATCAACGCGCCCCAACCGTGCCGCACGCCGACGTGCCGAAGTGGCTCGATCACCTGGGCACCCTATCGGCGATGGACTGGCAACGCCTGGTCCCCGGCCACGGTCCGCTGGTCACCGACCGCGCGGCCTTCGCGATGATGGAGGACTATCTCGAATTTCTGCAGCAATTCGCGCAGGATTCGGTAGCGCGCGGCGATACGCTGGCCGACGCCATGACCAGCGACGTTCCCGACCGCTTCAACGACCTTTCAACGCTGGAAATCGAATTCGGCCGCTCGATGCTCAGCCTGTTCCGCAGATTCGAAACCGAAGCCTTCGACTCAGCCGTCGCGGTCAACTGACGCTGTTTACTCCAACGGAACCTTGAGCTCCATCGGCAGCGTGGCGTCGGCGGACCATTCGGCGAGCGAGCCGTCATAAAGCTTAGCTTGCGAATTACCCAGCAGCATGTTGGCGGCAAGCCAGCCGATCGAGCTTTCCAGGGCGGAATTGCAGAACAGGATTTGTGGCGTGTCGATGGGCACGCCGGCGGTCTGCCATAGGGTGCGCAGTTGGGCTGGAGTGCGGAAACTCAGCTCTTCGTTCACCACAATCCAGGTCATCGGCAAGTTGACCGCGCCAGGAATGGTGCCCGGACGGACCACCACGCGGGTGCGGTTGATACCGAGATAGTGGTCCTGGGACCGCATATCGATCAGAGGCGTCCCAGACGCGAGCGCGGCTTCGACCTCGGCGCGGGTGGCAATCATGTCGGGATGCGGCGCGGCCGTAAACGTTGTCGGTTCGGGCGCCGCCGGGCCGACTTCGATATCGTTGTCCCATTCCGCCGTCCAGGCGCCGATACCGCCATCGAGGATCGATACCTTGTCGTGACCGATATAGCGGAAGATGACGAACATGCGCGCCAATTCGGCCGGCGAGAACATGTCAAGCGCGGCAGTCACCAGCACCACGTGGCTGTCGTTGGAGATGCCGAGATCGCCGATCAGCGCTTCAAGCCGCGCCACCGGCGGGATCATATTATCGACGCCGTTGACGGTGGCGCGCCAACCGCCCTGATAATAGTCGGTGTGCACCGCACAAGGCACGTGCTCGGCCTCGAAGTTCTGGCGCGAGCGGCGCAGGTCGAGCACCACCAGGTCCGGGGCGCACAGGCGCTCCTGCAGCCATGGGACGTCGACGATTGGCGGCGCGGGCTCGGCCTGAACGGCGCCGGCCGCGGACCATGCCGATAGCAGCAATAGGGGGCCGAGGAACTTCCTGATCAACGTATGAAAAGCCATGGTTCTAAAGGATTTAGGTATAAATGACCGGTTTCGTAACGGCTATTGGGAAACGCGATTGGGACTATAGCTTAATTCGGCCCGGGCGACTTCCTATGTTCGCCGGACTGCTCGGATGGCCGAGCGGTGTGTTGCAAAACACTCAATCCACCAGTGGAGGGATTCTCTTATGTGGAGCACTCCTGTCGTTCGTGAGATCGCGGTTGGCCTCGAGATCAACTGCTACGCCTGCGCCGACCTATAGGCCCAGGACACGAATTTTTCGTGTTGACCCGACGCCGGCGGTAAGGCTGCCGTGAACATTCGGAGGTGGATCTATGCACATCCGCGTTCTGGGCTCTGCCGCCGGCGGCGGGTATCCCCAGTGGAATTGTAATCATCCCAACAGTCGGCGCGCGCGCGAGCGCGACCCGGCGGCACAACAGCGCACACAGTCGTCGATCGCGATAAGCGCCGACGGCAAACGCTGGTTTCTGTGCAACGCGTCGCCGGACCTGCGCAAGCAGATCCTCGACAATGATATTCTGTATCCGCAGAACGGCCTGCGCGACAGCCCGATCAAGGGCGCGGTGCTGACCAACGCCGACGTTGACCATACCGCCGGCTTGCTGAATTTGCGCGAGTCCCAGCCGCTCAGCCTGTACGCGACGCCCAAGGTGCTCGATATCCTGGCGGCCAACAGCATTTTCAATGTGCTGAACCCGGACTTTGTCGGGCGTAAACCGCTGACCCTTGACGAGCCGACCATGCTGGTGTGCCCCGACGGCAGCGACAGCGGCGTCGTGGTGGTGCCGTTCGCGGTGCCCGGCAAGATTGCTCTGTGGCTCGAAGACACCAGCAAACCGGTTGAAACCGGCGCGGTCGGCGAAGACACCATCGCGCTCGAAATTCGCGACGCGTCCGGCGCCACCCAGGCGTTTTACGTTCCCGGCTGCGCCTCCCTCCCGGATTGGCTCGCCGACCGGCTGCGCGGCGCGCCTTTGGTGCTGTTTGATGGTACCCTGTGGGTTGATGATGAAATGATCAGCTCAGACGTCGGCGTTAAGACCGGCAAGCGGATGGGCCATATGAGCGTCTCCGGCGCTGATGGCACCGTAGCGGCGTTCGAGGATCTCGATGTGGAGCGGAAAATATTCATTCACATCAACACGACCAACCCGATCCTGCTCGACGACAGCTCTGAACGGGCTGAAGTGGTGAAGAGCGGCTGGGAAGTGTCGTATGACGGTATGGAGATCACGATATGAGCAGTGCGGTGGTGCAAATTAAGCCGACCCATTGGTACGACCTGGATGTGCCCGATGACCGGCTGATGACGCCGGACGAGTTCTCCGACGCAATGCAGCAGATCGGCCGCGAGCGCTATCACAGCCTGCATCCGTTCCACAAAATGCTGCATGGCGGCGAGCTGAACCACGGCCAGATCCAGGCCTGGGCGCTTAATCGCTACTATTATCAGGCGAGCATTCCACGCAAGGACCTGACTTTGATGGCGCGGCTGCGCACGCCGGAGCTACGGCTCGCCTGGCGCTCGCGGGTGCTCGACCATGATGGCGTCGAGGTCGAGACAGGCGGTATCAGCCGCTACCTCCAGCTCATCGATCGACTGGACCTGGACCGGGATTACGTCATCTCGACCGAGGGTCTGCTGCCCGGAACCCGGTTCGCGGTCGACGCCTATGTCAACTTCGTGGCCGAGCGTCCGGAGCTTGAAATGATCGCTTCGTCGCTCACCGAGCTGTTCGCGCCGACCATTCATAAGGAACGCATTGCCGGCTTGTCAGAGCACTATGACTGGGCCGACGAATACGCCCTGGCCTATTTCAAGAAGCGTTTGGGCGAAGCGCCGAAGGACGCCGAATTCGGCCGCGACTATGTTATCCGCGAAGCCGACACGCGCGAAAAGCAAGAGGCGGTGCTCAACGCGATCCGCTTCAAGACCGACGTGCTGTGGGCCCAGCTCGACGCGCTCCACTTCGCCTATATCGATCCGGGCTTCATTCCGCCGGGCGCCTTCGTGCCCGATGACCGCAAGGACTGAGCGGGTGAACGAGCGGCTGGTCATCGACGACGAGTGCACGCCGAAGCTGCCACGGCACGCCAAGATGCGCTTCGACAAGCCGCGCGACAAATGGATCATTCTGGCGCCCGAGCGCGTGTTCGAACTCGACGAGATTGCTTACGAGGTGGTCTCGCTCTGCGACGGCGAGCGCTCGCTGGTCGATTTAGTCGACATTTTGTCGGCCAAATTCGACCAGGCGCCGCGCGACGCGATCCACCAAGACGTGACCGCCATGCTGCAAGGCCTGGCTGACAAAGGATTCATCGTGTCATGACCGATGTTATCGAACAGACCGAAACCAACGGTGGCGGGTCACCCAACAAACTAGTGCCGTACGCGCTGCTCGCTGAACTGACCCACCGCTGCCCGCTGCAATGTCCCTATTGCTCGAACCCCCTCGAGTTGGAGCGCGCCAGCGGCGAACTCGCCACCAAGGACTGGATCCGGGTGATGGACGAGGCGGTCGAGATGGGCGTGCTGCACGTTCATTTCTCCGGCGGCGAGCCAACCGCGCGCAAGGACCTGGAAGAGCTTGTCGCCCACGCCAGTAAAATTGGTTTGTACAGCAACTTAATCACGTCCGCCGTTCTATTGAACGAGGATCGGATCAATCGATTGGCGGACCTTGGGCTTGATCATGTGCAGATTTCGTTCCAAGATTCCACCCCTGAGCTGGCCGATTTTATTTCGGGTTATAAGGACGGCCTAGAGAAGAAAATAGTGGCGGCACGCCTAGTGCGCAAAGCCGGGATGCCGCTTACCTACAACGCGGTGATGCACCGTCACAATCTGCACCATCTGGAAGACATGATTCAGATGGCGGTGGATCTCGATGCCGAGCGCATCGAGGTGGCGCAAGTGCAATATTATGCCTGGGCGTTCAGGAACCGTGCAGCGTTTCTGCCGACCCGTGAAGAGCTCGATGAAGCGGTGCGGATCGTCGAGGAATCGCGTGAGCGGTTGAAGGGCGTGTTGGCGTTCGATTTCGTGGTGCCGGACTATTACGCGCAGCGTCCGAAATCGTGCATGGGTGGCTGGGGCCGGCAGTTCCTCAACATCACGCCGTCCGGCAAGGTGCTGCCGTGCCACGCCGCCGAGTCGATCGAGGATTTAGATTTCGACACCGTGGGCAATAAGTCGCTCAGCTGGATCTGGGAAAACTCCGAGGCCTTCAACAAGTTCCGCGGCACCGAATGGATGCCCGAGCCGTGCCAGAGCTGCGACCGCAAGGAAATCGATTGGGGCGGTTGCCGCTGCCAGGCCTTCGCTTTGGTCGGCAACGCCGCTGCGACCGATCCGACCTGCGCGCTGTCGCCCGACCGCCACGTGCTCGACGAACCGCTCAAGGAAGCGCTGGGTGAGTCACCGGACTTCGTCTACCGCCGCTACGGCAACTGAAACGCCGATGGCGCCAGCGCTCGCACCGGTCAACAAAGACGACGTCAAACATAACTGGACGATCCGCGCGCCGGCCTGGAACCAGTGGGCCGAGCGGGTCGAGAAGATGGCGCGGCGGTTCAACGAACCGCTGATCGAAGCGGCCGGAATCGCGCCCGGTATGCGCGTGCTCGACCTTGCCTCCGGCGCCGGCGAACCGGCCCTGACCATCGCACGGACCGTCGGCGCGGAGGGCCACGTCACCGCCACCGATCTGATCGACGACATGCTTGAGGGCACTCGTCGCCGCGCGGCCGAGGCCGGGTTGTCGCAGCTCGCCTGCGAAGTCGCCGACATGGAAGCGCTCGGCTTCGACGATGCCAGCTTCGATCGAGTGACGTGTCGGTTCGGCATCATGTTCGTGCCCGATCCGGTGAAGGCCCTGCGCGAATCTCTGCGCGTGCTGAAATCCGGCGGCCGCACCGCGTGGATGGTTTGGGGTCCGATGGACGACACCACCTTGTTCACCGTTATCCAGCGAGAAGTGCGAGCGTTTCTCGACCTCGGGCCGGTTCCCGACTTGCCACAATTCCGTTTTGGCGACAACGGAACGCTCTCCTCGGTGCTGACCGAGGCCGGGTTCGCCGACGTCGAAGAGCGCGAGCTCAAGTTCGACGCCAACCCGCCCGCCGGCTCGAAATTCTGGGAAGCGAACGTCGAAATGTCGTTCGCCGAGGAACTCGCCAACATGGACCCGGATCGCCGCGCCGCGTTGGACGGGCAGATAGAGCGCGGTTTCGCCGCGTATCTCGACGGCGACCGTTACAAGGTCAAAGCGCACGTCCGCATCGGCACCGGCGTCAGGGGGACGTAACGGTCACCCCGGACTTGATCCGGGATCCAGAGCCACCCGGTTCCGTGCGTGTTAATGAAACCCTAGTTGGATCGCGCGACACCCTGGCCCCTGGGTCAAGCCCGGGGTGACGCTCATGTCTTGGGCTTCTTCTTTGATGTCGCCGCAGCGTCGGCCTTCGCGGCCTCATCGCGCGCGTGGGCGCGGATGCTTAGTGGGATCGAGGCGATATAGGCGAACTCGACCACCAGCAGCACCCACCAGAGATAAGTCGCGGTCAGCGCGGCGAGCGCGGCCATCAGGACCATCGCCGGCAGCACATGTTCGTGCCGCAGCTTGACCGCTTTGAAACTGAAGGTCGGCACGCGGCTAACCAGGAGCAGGGCAACCACGAGCAGATGAGCGGCAACCACCAGGGGATGAGTCCACCAACCCTGACCGAGTTCGAAGGACAATAGTAAGGGCAACACGGCCACGCCACATCCGGCTGGGGCAGGCATGCCGGTAAAGAAGCGTGGTGAGGTCTCGGGCGGCGCGTCGCTGGTCGCCGCCACATTGAAGCGTGCCAAGCGAAGCGCGCAGCACACCGCGAAAAACAGCACCAGGCCCCAGCCGGCGCCGCGGATTTCCGACAACACCCAGATATGCAGCACCATAGCCGGCGCAACGCCGAAATTCACGATGTCGGCAAGCGAGTCGAGCTGGACGCCGAATTCACTGGTGGCGCGCAACAAGCGGGCCAGCCGGCCGTCGAGAGCGTCGCATATCATCGCGACAAGCAAGGCGATGACCGCGATCTCGTAACGCCCCAGCAAGGCAAACCGAATGCTGGTCAGGCCGGCGCAGATGCCAAGCACGGTGACCGTGTTCGGCACCAGCAAATTGATCGGCGGGGGTCTGAGGCGGCGGCGCGGTTGCATGATTAGGGAATTTACTCTTCGTGGCCGAGAAAGCTAACCGGAGCGCAGGCGGGCGATGACGGTTTCGCCGGCGATCATGCGTTGGCCGACCAGCACCAAGGGCTCATAGGCCGGATCGAGATAGACATCGACCCGACTGCCGAAACGGATCATACCAAAGCGTTCGCCTGCGGTGACCGCCTGCCCCGGTTTCGCGTGGCACAGGATGCGGCGCGCCACAAGGCCGGCGATCTGGACAAACACCAGCTCATGCCCGGCGCCGGTGGTCATGCGAATGGCGGTGCGCTCATTGTCAACACTCGCTTTGTCGAGCGACGCGTTGACGAATTTGCCCGGCCGATAGTTGACCGCGTCGATCGTGCCATCGGCCGGTATTCGGTTCACGTGCACGTCAAACACGTTCATGAAAGTACCAATGCACGTGCGCGCTTCGCCATGTGGGGCGACCTCGGCCGGCGGCACCGCGTCGCGCACCGAACAGACCACGCCGTCCGCCGGCGCAATGACCAGGCCCGGCCGTCGCGGCGTCACGCGGTCGGGGTCGCGGAAGAAATAGACGCACCACGCGGTCGCCAGCACGCCCGCTAAACCGAGCGGCGTTGCGATCCACCACAGGATGACGGTGACCGCGGCAAACAAGGCGATAAAAGGCCAGCCGGCCCGATGGATGGGGACCAAAACAACTTTCAACATGTCACGTCCAAGAGATCAGGCGGGTCATATTTATTTGCCGGCATCAACCAGACCACCCGCCGGCGCGGCTTCAGCTTCGCGCAACGCCGCAAGGCGCTCGGCAACGCGCTGGCTCTCCTGTTGGCGTGACCACATTTCAGCGTACAGACCATCTTTTTCGAGCAACTCGCGATGACGTCCGCGTTCAACCACCCGCCCTTTGTCGAGCACCAGAATTTCGTCCGCGTCGACAACGGTCGACAAGCGATGGGCGATGATCAGCGTCGTATGGCCGCGCGAAAGTTCACGAAGATTGGCTTGGATTTCCTTCTCGGTGGCGGTGTCGAGCGCCGATGTGGCTTCGTCGAACAGCATGATGCGCGGCTGCTTCAATAGCATGCGCGCAATCGCCACGCGTTGCTTTTCGCCGCCGGACAGTTTGAGGCCGCGCTCACCGACCATGCTCTGATAGCCCTGCGGCAGGCTAGCGATGAATTCGTGGATGTGCGCCGCCCGCGCCACGTTCTCGACCTCCTCGCCCTCACAGCCGGGACGGGCGTAGGCGATGTTGTAGAGAATGGTGTCGTTGAACAGCACCGTGTCCTGGGGAACGATGCCGATTGCCGCCCGAAGTGAAGATTGGCTGACCTCGCGCAGGTTCTGGCCGTCGATGCGAATTGCGCCGTCCGTGGCTTCGTAGAACCGGAACAGCAGGCGCGAGATTGTCGATTTCCCGGCGCCGCTGGGGCCAACGATAGCGACGGTTTGCCCCGATCCGACCCGAAACGACAGATCGTGCAGGATCGGCCGCTCGACGTCGTAGGAGAAATCGACATGATCGAACTCGATCTCGGCGTTACCGACCTGCAGCTCCGCGGCGGCGGGCGCATCGGCGATCTCCGGATTCTGGCCGAGCAGATCGAACATGCGCTCCATGTCGACCAGCGACTGCTTGATCTGGCGGTAGACAAACCCGAGAAAGCCGAGCGGCTGATATAGCTGAAGCATGAACGCGTTGATCACCACCAAATCACCGAGGTTCATGCGGCCATCGACAATCGCTTGCCCGGCGAGCAGCAGCACCGCGGTCATGCCGATCGCGATGACAATGCCCTGGCCGATATTCAGCACCGCCAGCGTGACCTTTGTGGTCACCGCAGCGTCCTGGTAGCGACGTAACGACGTGTCGAACCGGCGTGCTTCGTGCTCCTCGTTGCCGAAATACTTCACCGTCTCGTAATTGAGCAGGCTATCGATCGCCTTGGTATTGGCTTGCTCGTCGGAATCGTTCATGCGCCGAATGAAGCGGGTGCGCCATTCGGTCACGAAGAACGTGAACGCGATGTAGAAGACCACCGACGCGAAGGTGATGGCGGCATAGGGCGCGTCGTAGCGATACAGCAGAATGCCGCACACTAGGCCGATTTCGAGCAGGGTCGGCAGCACATTGAACAGCGTGAAGGTCAGCAGGAACTCGATGCCCTTGGTGCCGCGCTCTATCACCCGGCTTAATCCGCCGGTGCGACGTTCAAGATGGAAGCGCAGCGACAAGCTGTGCAAACGCCGGAATGTCTGAAGCGCGACATCGCGAATGGCCTGCTGACCGACCCGCGCGAACACCGCGTCACGCAATTCACCGAACGCGACCGACAAAAGCCGCGCGAGACCGAAGGCGACGATCAGCGCGATCGGCAGGGTGAGAACCACGTCGCGGCCGGCAGCATCGAGCCGGTCGACCACGCTGCCAAGCAGCAGCGGCACCTGAACCACCGCCACCTTGGCGCCGATCAGGAACAACATCGCGATCACCACCCGTGTCTTGAGGTCCAGCCTGCCGGCCGGCCACAAATAGGGCAGTAATGTGCGGATAACGTGCCAATCGCGGCGATAGCGCGTCCGCTCGATCGGCTCCGACTCGCTCTCTGACGGGTTTGGATCAGGCTGACCGGCGGTCATCGCGCCGCTCGATCAGCCGAAATAGCGCCGGCTATCACCCGTCGGCGCTTTCTCCGGGCAAGACGAAAATCTGACCAGGATAGATCAGGTTTGGATCCCGAATCTGATCGGTATTGGCGTCGAAAATCACCGTGTGCTCGACGCCTTTGCCATAGATCCGCCGCGCGATGCGCCACAGGCTGTTGCCAGGCTGCACGACAACCAAGCCCTCCGCCACCGACGCAGTGGTCAAGTCGGCGATTGAGAACGGCGTCTCGAGCCGCGAAACCACCAAGCCGGACTCGTCGATCTGGTCGATCCGCAACGTGTAAAGTCCGGGATCGATGAGTTTGTCGGGCAGCAGCCGCCATTTTCCGTCCGTACCGACCGGTGTGTTGCCGATCGGCTGATTGTCGAGATACCCCGCAATCATATTGCCCGGAATCGCGGTACCGGAGATATCGAAATCGCCTGCGTCATCATAACTAACCGATTCGAGCCGCAGCTCGCCCGGCGCCGAGATACCGCCACCCGGCACGCCGCCTTGCAGAAAGCGCGCCTCACCGCCACCGGCGCGCGCCATCAAAACGGCGACAGGCTGCGCGGCCGGCGCATCGGCAACCACCGCCGCCGACGGCGCGTCCGGAACCATCAAAACCACCACCTGTTCGGATTGGGCTTCGATGCCGGCCGTCGACCGTGCCACCAACCCAATTTCACTTGGTCCCGCCGGTAGAGGCTGATCGGGCACCACCACCCATTCGCCGCGCGCGTCGGCGACCGCGCTGCCAACCACCGCGTCTCGATCGATCACCGAAACTTCGTCGCCGGGAGCCGCTCGGCCGGCGATCACCGCATTGCCGCCAGGCGCCACCCGAACGATGTCGAAGGTCGGCGCGGCCGCATTGACCGGATTATCCACCGCCTGTTCGCGGGTTTGCGGCTCGGGTACAGCCTCGCTCGGCACCGCGTCGGCAACGGCTTCCGGAACCGCCGCGACGTCCGGCGTCACGCGAGCGACCGTGGTCTCGGTTTGCACGACCGCTAACGCGTTCGAATCGGCGGTCGCGGGCGCATCCTTATCGGCTATGGCGGCAGCCTGATTGGCGGGCGCGTTCAGCTCGACGATCTGCGACGACTCGGACATCGCGGAATCTGTTTCCACGGCGCTCGGAGCCGCCAGGTTCGCGTTTGATGGGGCGCCATCGGCAGGCGCTTCACATGCCGGATCCCCCGGCGAAGCGACGCCAGCAACCGGAAGCGGAAGCGGGCACACCGGGTCGGCAATCGCAGCGGCGGGATTGTCCTCGGCCTGCACGGTCTTATGGGCCTCGATCGGCTCGGACGGCGGCGACTCAGGAAGCGCTGCGACGGTTATCGCATCGTCTATCGGGCCGGTCGCGGGCACCACCGTCGCGGCGTCGGTTTCGGCTTCGGGCGGCTCATCAAACCCCTCGGACGCGGGCTCTTGGACAGGCGCGGGCCGGTTCAGGCGCGCCGGCTCACTGTCCATTTCCGCGACCGCATCGGTTTCCGGTTCCGCCAATTCAGTCGGCGCGGACGGGTCCGGATCACGCGAGACGACCCCGACAACGGCGTCGTCCGTGGCGCCCGAGGCAGCATTATTGGCGGCGACGTCACCGGTTTCGCCCCCGCCGCGAAACGCGAGAAATCCGTTGCCCCAAACCGACCAGCCATACAACAGCGCACCGGTCGCCACGACAATTGTGGCGGCGGCGAGTGGGGTTAGGCGGCGCACTCAGTTCTCCCTCACGTGTCGAATCGCTGCCTAGACTAGTACGCTTATCCCTAATTCGCAATTAACGGGGAATATTTCGAAAGCAGAATAGTCCCAGCGGCGTGCGGTTTAGCGCCTGTATTGAACAGATCAGACGAACGCCGCCGGGCAAGTTCCAAACTGCCAGGGCTCAGCGAAAAGCCTCAACCTCGACATGCAACGTGATGTCGTCGCCGATGCCACCGCTACCGAAAGTCATGCCGAAGTCGGCGCGGTTTAGAATACCGGTGGCCGAAAAGCCAACTCGGGTCTGGCCTTCAACAAACGGATACGGCGCAAGCTGATTGAAAGTAACGTCCATAGTCACCGGATTGGTGACGCCGAGCAGGGTGAAATCGCCGGTGACCGTCCCGGTATTTTCGCCGGTCACCTCGATAACGGTACTGGTGAAAGTAATCTCGGGAAATTCACCGGTGTTGAAGAAGTCGGGCGAGCGCAAATGATCGTCGCGTGCCTGGTGATTGGTGTCGACGCTGTCGGCGTCGATGGTCAATTCAAGGCTGCCCGAGGTTGGATCGTCGGGGTCGAAAACCACCGAGCCGGTCATGCTGTTGAAACGCCCGAACAGGTTGCTATAGCCGACATGATTGACCTGGAAATAAAGAGCGGTGTGGCCAGGATCGATCTCGTAGGTCGCGCTTTCCGCGGCGGCCGGCGAGAGGCTGGCGAGCGAGCCCATTGTGAAGAGGGCAGCGGCGCAAATTGGCATGGTCTTAATCATCTGTTTCCTCCTAATTCATGAGATTTGAAACCTGTCCCGGTGGCGTCTCTCAATAGCCGGTGCCGGGTGGCGCAAGGGCACTGGCGATAAACACCGCGACCGCGGCGGGGATCGCCACCAGAACGCCATGGGCGAGCGGACTGACCGCGTGCCCGAACCAGTTGCTCGACGGCAAAAACCGAGCGACCGCGCGCGCCGCCGGTTGATCCGCAACGAAAACCGCCAACAGCGCCAGCAACGCCCACGACTCGGCCCTGGTGAACAGAACCATTTGAGTCATCAGACCAAGCCACGCCGCGCCGGCAGCGAACATGGCGGCGCGGGCAAGATCCATGCGCGCGACCGGCCAGTTCCAAATGGCATAGCCGGCGGTCGCCGCCGCAAGCGCGCCGGACAACTGGGCGATCGAGGCGCTGCGGCCGAATAGCGCGATCAGGCTGGCGCCGACGGCCGCGACCACCAACATTGCTGGCCCGCTCAGGTCGTCGTCGATCCGCGCCTCCAGGCGTCCGAGCACCGCGATCCAGACCAGGACGATTGGCAGTCCCGGCCATAGCCAGGTCATAGGGTCGCCAAAATCGAACCGCGCACCCATTAACCAGACGGCGCTCGCAACAGCGCCGACGGCTACCACGACACGGACGCCGAGCGGCGGGATCCGGCCCAAGTCGAGCAGAAGACCCAGGCCTCCCGCTGCCAGCATGATGTAGGCGATTTTGTGGCTCGCGCCGCGCGGGGGCCAGGCTGGCATCCCCAACACTAGCCAATAGGCGGCAAAAAAACCGGCGAGCAGGGCCAATCCGGCAAAAATGTCGCTGCGGCTACCACCGAGATAACGCAACACGCCGGTAAGCAACGCCGCCACCACGAATGGGGCCGCCGCGCTTTGCACGCGCGGGTCCGATAAAAGCGCTTCCATCGACCTCCAGCCAGAATGGACGCAACCGAGAATTGCGTTAAATCGCTAGCAAGTTTAGACAATCAAGACTAGACCGCCGGCCATTCCCACACAAAAACGTGATATCCGATGGCGGCGCCCAAGGGCGCGATTGGACGGGAGGCAACGCGCGTGATCGCATCACTGTGTATCTATTGCGGGTCAAACACCGGGACCGATTCGGCGCATACGGACCTAGCACGCTCGCTTGGCGAAGCGTGCGCGCAACGCGATATCGAACTGGTGTTCGGCGGCGGCGCGATCGGCCTGATGGGCGCCGCGGCGGACGGTGCACTGGCGGCGGGTGGTCGTGTCACCGGCATCATTCCGACCTTTCTCGAACAACCGGAAATCGCCCATCCCGGGGTGACCGAGATGGTGGTGGTGGACAGCATGCATGCGCGAAAGCAGCGCATGTTCGAGCGCTCCGATGCCTTCGCGGTGCTGCCCGGCGGCATCGGTACCCTCGACGAAACCGTCGAAATCATTACGTGGCGGCTGTTGGGGCTGCACGACAAGCCGATCGTGCTGGTCGACCATCAGGGTTTCTGGCGGCCCCTGCTCGCGTTGATCGACCATTTCGTCGACAGCGGATTCGCCTGGCCGGAGTTGCGCGATCTCTACGCCGTAGTTGACGGTTTGGATGCGCTGTTCGCGCACCTGGAAGCGGGAGGACCATCCGGCATCGCGACAGACGCCGATCGACTTTAGCGGCAAAGCCGCCGGCCCCACTTTGCAAGGCGTAATTGCCTTGATATTGTCCGCGCGCCGGTGCGTCCGGCGCTCCATCCCCTGCCCTACACTGATTGCCTAGGAGTTACCGGCCATGGACAAGATCAAGGTCGCCAACCCGATCGTCGAACTCGACGGCGACGAGATGACCCGCATCATTTGGCGCTTCATCAAGGACAAGCTGATCTTGCCCTATCTCGACCTCGAGCTGGCCTATTACGACCTTGGCATCGAGGCGCGCGACAAGACGGACGACCAGATCACCGTCGACGCGGCGGAAGCGATCAAGAAGCATCGCGTTGGCGTCAAATGCGCCACCATCACGCCGGACGAAGCGCGGGTCGAGGAGTTCGATCTCAAACGCATGTATCGCTCGCCCAACGGCACCATCCGCAACATTCTCGGCGGCACCGTTTTCCGCCAGCCGATCATCTGCGAGAACGTGCCGCGCCTGGTGCCGGGCTGGACGCAACCGATCGTCATCGGCCGTCACGCGTTCGGCGACCAATACCGCGCTACCGATTTTCTCGTGCCGGGCAAAGGCAAGCTCACCATGCGCTTCGAGCCGGCGGACGGCGGCGATGCGGTCGAGTACCAGATTTTTGATTTCCCCGAAGCCGGCATCGCGATGGGTATGTACAACCTCGACGAGTCGATCCGGGGCTTTGCCCGCGCCTGCATGAACTACGCGCTCGGGCTCGGCTGGCCGCTCTACATGTCGACCAAGAACACGATTCTGAAAGCCTATGACGGCCGCTTCAAAGACCTGTTCCAAGAGGTGTTCGACGCCGAATTCAAGGGCAAGTTCGCCGACGCCGGCCTGACCTACGAACACCGCCTGATCGACGATATGGTCGCCTGCGCGCTGAAGTGGGACGGCGGCTTCGTCTGGGCGTGCAAAAACTATGACGGCGACGTGCAGTCCGACACCGTGGCGCAAGGCTTCGGCTCGCTCGGCCTGATGACCTCGGTCCTGCTCACCCCCGACGGCGAGACAGTTGAGGCCGAGGCCGCGCACGGCACGGTGACGCGACACTATCGCCAGCATCAAGACGGTAAGGAAACCTCGACCAACCCGATCGCGTCGATCTTCGCCTGGACGCGCGGCTTGTATTACCGAGGCAAGTTCGACGACACGCCCGACGTCCAAAAATTCGCCGAGACCTTGGAAAAAGTCTGCGTAGACACGGTCGAATCCGGCTCGATGACCAAAGACTTGGCCATCCTGATCGGCCCCGACCAAGGTTGGCTCACCACCAACCAGTTCCTCGACAAGCTCGATGAAAATCTAAAGGCCGCGATGGCGCTGGAGACTGCGTAAGGAAGTGCCGGAAGGTTTGGCCGGGCACCGGGTAGTCCTGGTATTCGTTGCCTTACGCATGGCGGTGACATTGGGTGCATGCTCTCCAGGCTTTCCGAAATATCCGCAGTCGGAACTGTGCCGGTCGAAGACTAGTCTATGGTCACTTGCTGATTTGCTCGCATTTTCGATGGCCGTCCCGGTAGCCGAAGGCGATCGGACGCTGACCGACGGTGCCGTCGACGAATCTGTGCTTCTCGAATCCTTTTACGGCGAAGAAAAGCACGTTGCGATTTTTTTATATATTTATGATGTTTTGGAGCATACTAAATCACCGAATGATGAAGCTGATTTACTCAGGCTGAAAAATAAACTGCAAGACCATGAGGTCACGGTAGTCAACAAGAGATCGGTGGACCTCACTGCGGAAAATTACGATTTCATTAGAAAGATCGACTTCGACGGTGAGGGATTATTTTATAATCAGTATTGCGACAAAAAGGATGGCAGCGATTTAATCGACGCAGGCGATAAAGTGCTGTTAGGCCGCTTCGCGCCCCTCAATGCCAAGCCACTTGAATGACTGTTTGCCAGATATTGCCGCCGAACTCGGCCAGTCCGTAACCAAAATTGATAGCTATTCGGCTGCCTTCGCCGTCCCTGCAAGAGCGTCTTCAATAGCGGCGAGGGCTTGATCGGCAGCGCCAGCGTCGGGGCCGCCGGCTTGGGCCATGTCGGGGCGGCCGCCACCGCCCTTCCCGCCAAGAGCTTGTGCGCCGGCGCGGACCAAAGTCACTGCATCGAGACGGTCGGTTAGGTCGTCGGTGACACCGACGACAATGGCGGCCTTGCCATCGGTGGCGGCGACGATGGCGACCACGCCGGAGCCGATTTGTTTCTTGATCGCGTCGGCCATGCCGCGCAATTCCTTGGCCGGCACGCCGTCGAGTTTGCGCGCGGCGAGCGTCACGCCGCCGATATCCTTGGTCTCGGGCGATGCCGCCCCGCCGCCACCGCCAGTGGCGATCTGGCGGCGTGCGTCAGCGAGGTCGCGTTCGAGCTTCTTGCGGTCGGCGAGCAACGCCACGACACGGTCGGCGACTTCCGCCGGCGCCGCTTTCAGTGCTGCCGCGGCGTCTTGCAACGAGCGGCCTTGCTGGTTGACATAGGTCAGAGCGCCTTCGCCGGTCACCGCTTCGATACGACGCACGCCAGCGGCGACCGCGCCCTCGCCGATCAGTTTGAACAGGCCGATATCGCCGGTTCGCGACACGTGGGTGCCGCCGCACAGTTCGACGGAGTAAGGCTCGACTCCGCTGCCCATCGACACCACACGGACTTCATCGCCATATTTTTCACCAAATAGAGCGAGCGCACCCTTCTCCACCGCCTCGGACGGGGTCATCAGCAAAGTGTCGACCGCGGCGTTGCCAAGCACTTCTTGATTGACCTCGGCTTCGACCGCTGCGAGCTCGGTATCGCTGATCGCCTTCGGGTGGCTGATGTCGAAGCGCAGGCGGTCGGGCGCGACCAGCGAGCCTTTTTGCGTGACGTGGTCGCCGAGATGCTTTCTCAGCGCAGCATGCAGAAGATGGGTCGCGGAATGATTGCGGCGGAGCGCCGCGCGCCGGCCATCATCGACAGCGAGATGCACCACCTCGCCGACCTTGAGCGTGCCTTCCAACACCACGCCCATATGGACATGCATGTCGTCGAGTTTTTTCAGCGTATCGTCGATCTGCACGCGTATATGGGCGCCATCGGTGATCAGACCGGTATCGCCCATCTGGCCGCCCGATTCCGCATAAAACGGTGTTTGATTGGTTGTTACGGCAACCTTTTGTCCGGCGTCCGCCGACTCAACCGGCTTGCCGTCGACGACCAGGGCCGTGACCTGTGCTTCGGCCTGGCTGGTGGCGTAACCGAGAAACTCGGTGGCGCCGACGCGCTCGCGAAGCTCAAACCAGACCGCGTCGGTCGCGGCTTCGCCGGAGCCTTTCCAGGCGGCGCGAGCGGCCTCGCGCTGGCGGTTCATCGCGGTCTCGAAACCGGCCAGGTCGACTTCGCGGCCTTGTTCGCGCAGCGCGTCCTGGGTCAGGTCGAGCGGAAAACCGAACGTATCGTAAAGCTTGAACGCGACCTCACCGGACAGCGCTTCCTTGTCGCCGAGCTTGGCGGTTTCGTCGGCGAGCAACCCAAGACCGCGCTCAAGGGTTTCCTGGAACCGGGCCTCTTCAAGTTTGAGGGTTTCTTCGATCAACGCTTTCGCGCGACCGAGTTCGCCAAATGCCTGGCCCATCTCGCCGACCAGAGACGGCACCAGCCGCCACATCAGCGGCTCGCGCACGCCCATCAGATTCGCGTGGCGCATGGCGCGGCGCATGATCCGGCGCAGCACGTAGCCGCGACCTTCGTTCGACGGCATCACGCCGTCGGCAAGCAGGAAGCTCGAGGCACGCAGGTGATCGGCGATCACGCGGTGCGACGCCTTATGCGGCCCTTCCGGATCGGTGCCTGCGGCCTCGGCAATCGCGCCGATCAGGGTTTCGAACAGGTCAGTTTCGTAATTGTCGTGCTTACCCTGGAGCACCGCCGCGACGCGTTCGAGACCCATGCCGGTGTCGATCGATGGCCGCGGCAGGTCAACGCGCTCGTCGCCCGGCAGTTGCTCGAACTGCATGAACACCAGATTCCAGATTTCGATGTAGCGATCGCCGTCTTGATCTGGGCTGCCCGGCGGACCGCCGGCGATGCCGGGCCCGTGGTCGAAGAAGATTTCCGAGCACGGTCCGCAGGGGCCAGTGTCGCCCATGGCCCAGAAATTATCCGAGGTGGCGATGCGAACAATACGCTCTTCGGGCAAGCCCGAAACCTTGCGCCAGATGTCGAATGCCTGGTCGTCGGTGTGATAGACGGTGGCCCACAGGCGATCGGCCGGCAGGCCATATTCCTTTGTGATCAGGTTCCAGGCCAGCTCGATCGCGTTGTCCTTGAAGTAATCGCCGAACGAGAAATTGCCGAGCATCTCGAAAAAGGTGTGGTGGCGGGCGGTGTAGCCGACATTGTCGAGATCGTTGTGTTTGCCGCCGGCGCGCACGCATTTCTGGCTGGTGGTGGCGCGTACATAGTCGCGCTTCTCAACCCCGGTGAAGACATTCTTGAACTGCACCATGCCGGCATTGGTGAACAGCAGGGTCGGGTCGTTGTGCGGCACCAGCGGGCCCGACGCCACCTCGGTATGCCCATTGGCAACGAAGTAGTCGAGAAAGGCCCTGCGAATATCGTTCGTGCCGTGCGACGCCATGAGTTCCGCCTTGATCCAAACGGCGCATACCGCCGTCAGGCCGCGCCGAGCCCTTCGCTTTTAGCGAGCAACGCCAAACCTGTCCAGGCACGCTCTCGACGGCTCCGGCCGGCCCACACACGCAAAAAAAGGCGACGGGAGGCGAGGTGCGGACGCGCTCCCGTCGTATCGGAGTCAAGTGGAGGGTCGGCGCCGGTTTGGGGTCCGGCGCTCTGCGGGGTAATGGCGGGGTGGATTTAGCCTTCGGCCGCTTCGTCGTCTTCGATCGGCTGTCCGTCCAGAGCTTCGGCGACCAAGCCGGCATTGGCGCGCACAGCGTGCTCGATCTGCGCCGCCATCTCGGGATTGTCGCGCAGGAACTGCTTGGCGTTCTCGCGGCCCTGCCCGATGCGGGTCGAGTCATAGGAATACCAGGACCCTGATTTCTCGACGACGCCGGCCTTGGTGCCGAGGTCGATCAGTTCGCCGTTTTTCGAAATGCCCTGGCCGTACATGATGTCGAACTCGATCACCTTGAACGGCGGCGCCAGCTTATTCTTGACCACCTTGACCCGGGTCTGGTTGCCGACGATCTCGTCACGGTCCTTGATCGCGCCAATGCGCCGGATATCGAGCCGCACCGAGGCGTAGAATTTGAGCGCGTTGCCGCCGGTGGTGGTCTCCGGGCTGCCATACATGACGCCGATCTTCATGCGGATCTGGTTGATGAAGATGACCATGGTGTGCGACCGCGAGATCGACCCGGTGAGCTTGCGCAGCGCCTGGCTCATCAACCGCGCCTGCAAACCGACATGGGAATCGCCCATTTCGCCTTCGAGCTCGGCGCGCGGGGTGAGCGCGGCGACGCTGTCGACCACCAGCACGTCGATCGCGCCGGAGCGCACCAGAGTGTCGGTGATCTCAAGCGCCTGCTCGCCGGCGTCGGGCTGCGAAATCAACAGCTCCTCGACATTACACCCGAGCTTACGGGCGTAGACCGGGTCGAGCGCGTGTTCGGCATCGACGAACGCGCAGGTGCCGCCCAGGCGCTGGGCTTCCGCGACCACGTGCAGCGCCAGCGTGGTTTTGCCCGAACTCTCCGGGCCATAAATCTCGACGATACGCCCACGCGGCAGGCCCCCGATGCCGAGCCCAATGTCGAGCCCGAGCGAGCCGGTCGACACCGTGTCGACCTCGACGACGCTGTCGCTGCCGAGCTTCATGATCGAGCCTTTGCCAAAGGCCCGCTCGATCTGACTGAGCGCGGCGTCCAACGCCTTTTGTTTGTCCATTGAGTCCTGCTCGACGACGCGGAGATTAGCCTGCGACATGTTCGGTCCGTCCCTTATTTCACAACCCATGGAAGCGTTCAACGAAACTCAATGTACCCTTTTTGTTCTCATTTGCCAACGGCGCATGCAATTTTTTGAAAAAAAATAGAAAATCAGTAATTCGTTCGCGTCCCGTTCGCGTTTGGAACGCGAAAAACGAATCACCCCGCAAACCGGCTAACAAGCATGGTCAAGGGACGTGGCGCAATAAACTCAGGGTGTGGCTTTTCTGCCAGGCGTGCGGGATACCGCGTTTAGTTTGCCGACTAAGCCCGCCCGAAATCGGTGGCATAGAGTGCCCGCAATTGCTTCAGAGCGGCCTCAGGCAGCGGCCCCATCTCGGCGCCGGTGATCGCCTCTTCGAGGTGGCGGTATTCGGCCATGCCCACCGCGACGCAGTCGATGTCGGGATTGCTGAGCGAGAACCGGATCGCGGTTTGCGCCGGCGTGCCGTGCTCGCGTCCCAGCGCTTCGAGCACCGCGCGGGCCTTGCGCTCCTCTTCCGAAATTTGAGTCTCGTCGGTGATGATCATCTCGCGACCGGTGCGTTGATCGGTGGCGATCACGCCGGCGGCAAAGGCGCGAATGTTCATCACGCCAACCTTATGTTCGCGACAATCGGCGATCAGGTTGCTCAAATCGTGGCCGGTCCAGGCCAGCGGCATCGCCTCGCCGGCGCTCGGGTTGAGCATGTTGTAATAGACCTGCGCGGCGTCGATTCGGCCGCTCGCAATCACCTGCTTAACCGCCGGCGCCTCGCCGAGCGCGGTGATACCGAAATGCCGGATCACGCCCCGATCGCGCAGGCGTTCAAACGCCTCCAACACGCCGCCGTCGCCGAGCACGCGGTCGAGCCCTATGCGCTTGTCATCGGTCTCCGGCGCGATCGGATTGTGCAGATAGATCAGATCGACACTCTTGCGTCGCAACCGGTCGAGACTGGCGGCGAAGCTCGCCTCGACCTGGCCTGGAATGTCGTCGAGCCGCTTGAGATCGAGCAATACCTTGGTCGACAGATGCGGCTCGTCGTCGATTTCCTGAAGCAGCCAGCCGAGCGCTTCCTCGGACTTACCGTCGCCATAAGATGGCGCGGTATCGATCCAGTTGATTCCGGCTTCCATGGCGCGCCGAATCGCCGCCCGTTTGGTGTCGTCGTCCTTGTGAATCAAAATGCCGCCGACCCAGCCGCCGCCAAACACCACTTCAGACACCTCGACGCCAGTCCGGCCGAATTTCCGATGCTTCATGTCACTCGCGCTCCCCAGCGATAGACAGGCCGACGACGGCTAGCTGTCCTCGATCCACTTCCGATATTCGGCCAAGGTCTCCTCGTTCGGCGGGTAGGTGCCGAAGGTTGAATGGCCCTGCTCGATCCGCTCGTGGACAAAGCGTTCGAGCCGTTCCTGCTCAACCGCGTCGCGCGCCACGTCCTCGGCAAGGTGACGCGGCACGGCGACCACACCCTCGGCGTCGCCGACCAGAATATCGCCGGGAAAAATCGCCACCCCGGCGCACCCGATCGGTTGTTGCAGATCCGCCGCATAAAGCGTCGCGACACTCGCCGGCGCCGCCGCACCGGCGCAGAACGCAGGATACCCCATGTCCCAGATTACCGGCGTGTCGCGCAGAGCGCCGTCGGTGATCACCGCCGCAACGCCGCGTACTTGCAGCCGCTTGATCAATATATCGCCGAGCGAACCGGAGCGGATGTCGCCCATCGAATCGATGATCAGCGCCCACCCTTCCGGTGCCGCTTCGATCGCCCTACGCTGCGGATATTCGTGATTGGCCCAAATCTCCGGCACCGCGACGTCTTCGCGTGCCGGGATGTAGCGCAATGTATAAGCTGGCGCCGCGAACGACGCGGCCTCAGCGTTGACCGGCGCGACCCCCGCCAAAAATGCGTTGCGAAAGCCGCGCTTGAACAACTGCGTGGTGAGCGTCGCAGTGCTCACGGTCTTGAAGGCCTCGAGCACCGCCGCCTCGGGCGGCTCGGGAATCTCTGTCATGCACAACGTCCCCCATATTCGTGTACCGTCTCAGTGCGGCCGACGAATTAACCTGCTTTATATCACGCCCAACCGCCTGAGAACGGGATCACCTGCGCGGTGATCCAGTCCGCCTTGTCGGAGGCGAGAAACGTGATCAACGCGGCGAGCTCTTGCGGCTTGCCGAGTCGACCGAGCGGAATGTGTTTGGTGATCCGTTTGAGCGTTTCGGGGTCGGAGATCAATTCGTCAGGAAAGTAATCCGGGTTCTCGACATAATTCGGGCCGATTGCGTTGACTTGGATGTTGCTCGCCGCCAGCTCCTTGGCCAAGGTCAGCGCCAAAGAATTGGCGGCGCCGCGCGCAGTGACGTACATCGAGTAATTCGGCAAGCCGTTGAGCGGCGTGGCCGAGGTAATAAACAGAATCTTCCCGCGTTTGTTCCCTTTCATGTGCGGCACCACGGCCTGGGCCATGGCGAACGGCGTAACCAGCATCGCCTCCATCCCGGCGCGCAGATCGTCGAGCTTGGCCTCCTCGACCGGCGCCCGGATCGCCGGAAACGCGTCATTATTGATCAGCACATCGATATGCCCGTGGGTCTCCAGCACCTTCTCGACCTGCCCCGGCTCTGGATCGATGCCGATCACGGTCGCGCCGTCGGCCTCAAGCGCCGGAATCCCCGACGGTCCAGCGAAAGAATCCGGATTGGTGAACAGCACCACGGGCCCGTCAGCCATTTCATTGTCTCCCTATTTTATACTCTGCTATCGCTCTGGCCCGAACATCAACGCAAACTGGGGGCAGGATCCGCCCTGCCCCCGTGTTTGACCGATTTACTTCGGTACCTCGAAAAACGGCGCCGGGAGGAGAACTTTCGACTCCTGGGTTTCCATCAACGGCCGCACCTTCGGAATAAACTCGTTCCATTCGGGCTGCTCGAACAGTTTTTTGCGGCGCTCTAGCCGGTCGTCAAGGCTGTCATAGCCCCACATGTGGACGATCTCGTTCAACGGCCCGTGTTCGGTGTTGTAATAGCCGACCATATTGCCAAGAATTTTCTTCTGCACGTCCATCGCCAGCTCTTCATAATGCTTGAACCATTGTGCGTGGCCGCCAGGCACAAGGCGGTAGGTGCGCATTTCGACAAATTTCGACATCTGTTCCCTCCTCATATATCGGGGTGTTCGGCGCGGTGAGCCGCCGGCGCGGCACCAAACCAGCGGCCCGGAACCTTGTCAACGCGGCCGCTAGGACATACAGAGACGCCGCAACGAAACCGCCCAAGCGGAGAAGAGAATGGCCAAACCCTACCGCGCCCTGGTCGTCGACAAACCTGGCGACGACGTGACTGTGAATCTGGTCGACCGCACCACGGATGACCTGCCGGACGGCGACGTGACCATCCGCGTCGCGTATTCGAGCGTCAACTACAAGGACGGCCTGGCGACGCTCGCCAAAGGCGGCGTGGTTCGCAACTATCCGCATGTGCCGGGGATCGATTTGGCGGGCAGCGTGACCGAGTCAACGGATGCGCGCTTCAAGACCGGCGACGAAGTGCTGATTACCGGCTTTGACCTTGGCGTCGCGCATGACGGCGGGTTCGCCGAGCTTGCCCGCGTGCCGGCTGACTGGGTGGTGAAAAAGCCCGACGGCCTGAGCTTGCGCGACTGCATGCTGTTCGGCACCGCGGGCTTTACCGCTGGGCTCGCGGTCCAGGCGCTCGAAGCGCACGGCGTGAGCCCTGATAATGGGCCGATTTTGGTTACCGGGGCCACCGGCGGGGTCGGCTCGGTGGCGGTGAGCATGCTGGCCAATCTTGGCTTCGATGTCGCGGCGTCGACCGGCAAGGACAGCGAGCATGACTATCTGAAAAGCCTGGGCGCGTCGGAAATTTTGAGCCGTGACGAGGTCTCCGCCGAATCGCGGCCGCTCGACAAGGGCCGCTTCGCCGGTGCGATCGATCAAGTCGGCGGCAGTACTTTGCCGTGGCTGATGGCGCGGATGAGTTATCGCGGCGCCATTGCCTGCACCGGACTCACCGGCGGCGTCGCTTATTCGTCGACCGTGTTGCCGCTGCTGCTACGCGGTGTTTCCGTGCTCGGCATCGATTCGGTGCTGTGCCCGATGGAGGAACGGCCGCCACTGTGGAAACGATTGGCCGGCGATCTGCGTCCCAAGCATCTCGACGATGAGATCGCGGTCGAAACTGACTTGGATGGCCTCAAGGACGTACTGGCGAAAATCCTGAAAGGCGGTGTGCGCGGACGCACCGTGGTCAAGCTGGACTGACGCTTTTTGTCACGTAGGCTGCGCCGGCCCGCGTCAGCAGGCTATTGAAAAAGCCGCCCGAGCACCGCGATAGCGATCAGGGCGCCGGCGACAAGCAATCCTATCAGCCGGCGGCGCGGCGAGGTCCACGGCATATAGCGAAACACCTGACCGGTGAGCGTGGGGGTTAGCGCATAACCCTCGATGGCCCGACCTTCAGCGTCGCGCCGACCCGAAATGTCGACTTTCTCGACATCGAGCCGTCCCTCCATCGCCGGCACGATGTCCGGTGCAGCCAGTATTTCGCCCGGCGCCGCGGCATCACGCAAGCGCATGGCGTCGGCATGGGCGTTGGCACCGGCGGCCAAACCGATCCGCAGCGCGAAAATGTCGCTGTCACCTTGCTGCCGAGATAGTTTACGGATTTCTACCGACGCTCGAACTGCACAGCGCCCGGCCTGCAATGCATCATCGAACCGCGCGAACACGCCTTGCTCGAGGCCAGACGCTGCGGCGGCAACCGGGCCGCCGCCCGCACGCGCGACAAAAGCCTGCATCGCCGCCAGGCAACGCTCGGTCATGGCCGGACTTGGCGTGTCGAAAGATGCGGCGAGAACAGCGCCGGAATCGGCAAATCCCTGTCTCGCTCGAATGTGATCGCTCATACTTGCGCCTCCGAGCTGAACCATGGCGACATAGCAGACGCCGCGTTCAGGGTCGATCCGAACGCGATCATCGTCTAAGAGTCAGACTCGGAGGACGGGGAGGACAGAATGCTATATCGCGACTTCGCGACCACCGACGATCTGGATGCGGAATACAATCTTGGCGCGCGGGTGCCGGAGAGTGTCCAGATCGCCGGTCGCTGGGCGCACGAAAGCGCGCAGGCACGCGAGAGCCTGGATTGCGCGTTGGGCGTGCGATTCGGCCCGACGGTCGAAGAGTATTTCGATATCTTCCCCGCCAAAGGTGACGACAACGCGCCGGTTCATCTGTTTATCCACGGCGGCTATTGGCGGCGCTTCGGTGCGCGCGATTTTTCGTTTATCGCACCTCAGCTGGTCGAGGCCGGCGTGACCGTGGCGATCAGCAACTACGCGCTGTGTCCCAAAGTTTCGGTTGGTGAGATCGTCCGCCAGAGCCGGGCGGCCTTGGCATGCTTACATGACCACATCGCAGATTATGGCGGCGACCCGACCAGGATTACCGTGTCGGGCCACAGCGCCGGCGGTCACCTCACCGCGATGATGATGGCCACCGACTGGACCGGCGACTATGGCCGGCCAAGCGACTTGATCAAGGGCGCTTGCCCGATCAGCGGCGTGTTCGATTTGGAGCCGATTCCCTACACCTTCCTCCAACCATCGGTGCAGGTTACCTGGGAAGAAGTCCGCCGTTTAAGTCCGATCCACCTGATCCCCGAGGACGCGCCGCAAATCACCGTGGCGGTCGGCGGAGCCGAAACCAACGAATTCGTTCGCCAAAGCCGCACCTTCCACGAAGCGTGGTGCACGCGCGGCCTGAATGCGGATTTCCTGGAAATCGAGGCCAAAAATCATTTCGACATTCTCGACGGTTTCCAGGACCCGGACAGCGCCCTCTTCCACACTATCCTCGGTCTCGCGAACCGTTAGCTCGCACTTCGCGTCTGGTCGTCTTTAAGGGATCGCGGCCGCGATTAGGGTCTCGGCCGAACCGCGTGCACGGGCGGCGGCATCGCGTTCGCCAACGACATAGGCCATGGTGATGGCGCCCTCGATCAGAATATTCAACGCGTTCGCCAAATCGTCTGGATCGCGCGCCCCCGCCGCCTGCGCAAGATCGCGGATATACGATCTGACCATGCACTTATGTTCCGCCGCGCTGGCGTGAATCGGGTCGTCCGCGTGGCCATATTCTGCCGCGGCGTTGATGAACGTGCAGCCCGAGAACGTCTTTTCCGCGAACCACACGCCAAGCACGTCGAACAGCGCGAGCAGGCGCGCACGCGGTGTATCCGCGCTGCGTTCGACCGCCCTCACGAACCAATTGCGGAATTCTTCGTCGCGACGGCGCAAGACGGCCAGAATTAGATCGTCCTTCGAGCGGAAATGCTTGTAGAGCGTCATCTTCGCGACGCCCGACTCGGTCAGAATCCGGTCGATCCCCGTGGCGTGAAAGCCGTCACGGCAAAACAGATCGAGCGCGGTCTGAACCAAATGTTCACGACGGTCCAATGCCATCAGTGCCTCACTTTGACTATATTCATTATACAAACCTGTCTGTATATAGCGGGCCACGCTGCCGATTTCAACTTTGGTCATCATGAGCGACATATCCGGCGATTTTGCTGTTTTCTGGCAGATTAGTCGCCAAATCGCGGAATTTGGAAATTCCCGCCCCAATCCACCCCGGCATTCATCAAACACGACAACGTGATTTGAATAAACAGACTGGTCTGTCTATTTACAGCATCGAGTTTGAACACACCGATTCCAATCCGCTGGACCGCACCGGCTGCCGACAGCGGAAACCAACGCCGAGAAAGAGAGGACAGTCGCCATGAAAAATCTTGCACACAGTTTGATGGGCCTGCTCGCAATCGCCGTTGTCTCCCTGTCCGCGATGCCGGCCCAAGCGCAAATGAAATGCGATCTTCGCGACAATGCGATCACCCAGCTTGAAACCCAGTTCGACGAACATGTGATTGGCCGCGGCCTTACCAAAAACGGCCAGGCGATGGTCGAGGTGCTGGTCAGCGACGCCGGCAGTTGGTCGGTGATCGTCACCGACACCAATGGTCGCACCTGCCTGATGGCCACTGGCGAGGATTGGTCGGCGATTCAAATGCTGGTCGGCGACCCGGTTTAGCGAACCCCTGCCAAGCCTACTCACACAAGGAACGGGACCATGAACACCGTCATCAGCGACATCGCCTTCACGCCGTCGGTCAAAGCCATCCAGAGCCGAAAGGGTTCTCGTACCGGCTACGCCCGCATGGAGGAGAAAGGCGGCTGGCAAAACACCGTCACCGACGACCTTGCCGGCTTCATCGCCGAGCGCGACTCGTTTTACCTGGCCACCGCGAGCGCCGACGGACAGCCCTATGTCCAGCATCGCGGCGGCAAGCCGGGCTTTCTGAAAGTGCTCAACGAAACCACGCTCGCCTTCGCCGACTTCAAGGGCAACCGGCAATATATCAGCGAGGGCAATCTGGCCGAGAACGACAAGGCGTATGTGTTCCTGATGGACTACGCCACTCGCCAAAGGATCAAGATTTGGGGCCGCGCGCGGATTGTCGAAGACGACCCCGATCTGCTCGAAAGCCTGGTCGACGCTGACTACAAGGCCAAGCCCGAACAAGCGGTCGTGTTCGAGATCGAGGCATGGGATGTGAACTGTCCGCAGCACATCGTGCGGCGCTTCGACGAGACCCAGATCGAAAAACTGATCGCACCGCTAAAGGCGCATATCGAACAACTAGAGGCACAGGTCGCCGCCCAATCAGTACGCGCGTAAAACCGCCAACAAGGAGAATCCGTCATGACCAAACAATATGATGTGGTCGTCCTCGGCTCCGGCAATGCCGGCATGGCTGCCGCGGGACTAGCGCGCGCCGCCGGCAAGACGGTCGCCGTCGTCGAATCCCGTGATGTCGGTGGCACCTGCCCGATCCGCGGTTGCGTGCCGAAGAAAGTTCTGGTCGCCGCCGCTCAGACTCTGCACCAGATAGACCGCGCGTCGGAGCACCACATTGCCGTCGAGGACGCAAAACTCGATTGGCCAAAACTGATGGCGCGCGAACGCACCTTTGTCGACGGCGTGTCGGACGATTTCGCCAACAGTCTGGAATCGCGCGGCATCGATCTGATCGAAGGCGCGGCCCAATTTATCGGTTCGGACCGCATCGCGGTCGGCGGCACCACTTTGCAGGCGAACAAAATCGCCATCGCCACCGGCTCCAAGCCAAGACCATTGCCGATCCCCGGCGCGGAACACCTGATCACCAGCGACGATATTCTCGAAATGACATCCCTGCCCGACTCGCTGATCTTTATCGGCGGCGGCGTGATCGCCTTCGAGCTCGCGCATGTGCTCGCCCGCGCCGGCACTGATGTTACGATTCTCGAGGCAATGCCACGCATCTTGCCGAATTTGGATGCCGACCTGATCGCGCGCCTGCACACCGAGAGCGAGCGGATTGGTATCCATATCGTGACCGACGTTGCGGTGAAGGAAATCGCCCCCGACGGCAACCAGCTGAGGGTTAGCGTGAATTCCGTCGGCCGACCTGCCGACTTTTCCGCCGACCGCGTGGTCAACGGCGCCGGACGTATCCCGGACGTCGACGCTCTCGACCTCGACGCCGCAAACATCGAGCATGACGGCACCCGGATCATCGTCGACGAGTATCTGCGCAGCGTGTCGAACCCGAACGTGTTCGTTGCCGGCGATGCGCTGTCGGGCACCGCGCAGCTATCTGCACTTGCCACATATGAAGGTAAGCAGGTCGGCAAAAGCATCGTCAACGGGGCCCTGCACGCCCCGGATTATCGTGTCGTTCCCGCCGCGGTCTATACGGTGCCCGCTCTGGCGAGCGTCGGCTTGACCGAAGCCGAAGCGACCGAGCAGGGTCTGTCATTCTCGGTGAATAGCAACGACATGACCGAATGGCGCTCGGCGAGAACGCACGCCGAAACAGTCGCTTACGCCAAGATTCTGGTGGACGACGACAGCGACAACATTCTCGGCGCTCACCTGATCGGGCACGGCGCCGAAGAGATCGTCCATTTGTTCGCGTTCGCCATCAAACACGGCGTGACGGCGGGCGAGATCGCAGACACCGTCTACGCTTATCCGACCTTCGCGTCGGACATAAAATTCCTGGTTTGAGCGGGCGATCAGGCAAATGCCAAGATCAGCCCGACGGTGAGTGCGCCGAGCACCGCGCTTTGCACGCGGTGGTCGGCATACCACGCCTGGCCCGCGCGAGCGGGTTCGGGCGCCAAATCGGTACGCCGGAACGTGGCGGCGGCGACGGAGGCCGGCGGAGCCGGGGTGAGTACACTAACCAATGCCATTACACCGAGACTTAGGCCAAACATGATCATTGCCATGTAAGTGAAGTGAATTGCCGGCAACCCTGCGTCCGCCCAGAACCCGGTAACCTGCTGAGCGAGGAACAGCGCGACACCGACCGCGAGGCCGACCACAATCGCCGCGAACGCGCCCGCTGCCGTGAATCGCCGCCACAATAGGCCGCCGAGATAGACCGCGACGATCGGCGGCACCAGGTAGGCGAGCGTCGACTGGAAATACTGGAACAATGAGCCGAAGCGTTCGATCAGCGGCGCGTAAAGCGCGGCGATGATGATCAGACCGCCGGTGAACAGCCGGCCGATCAGCAGCAAGTGGCGGCTTGAGACCCCGGGCTTGAGCGGCCGCACAAAATCCATGGTCAACAGCGACGCGGCGGCGTTGAGCGCGCTGTCGAGACTCGACATGATCGCCGCCAGCAGCGCCGCAACGATCAAACCGCGCAGGCCGATCGGCAGCAGGTCGAACGCGAGGGTCGGAAATATGCGGTCGGGGCTGTCGAGATCCGGATAGAGCGCGAGGCCGATCATGCCGGGAATGACCATCAGAAACACGTTGGGCAGCTTCAACAGGCCGCCGAACAGTGCGCCCTTACGGCCATGGTCGAGGCTGCGCGCCGCGAGCGCCCGTTGGACGAAATACTGGTTGACGGTCCAGTAGTAGAAGCCGAGCAGCACCACGCCGAGAATACCTGGCCACGGTAGAAAGTCGTCGCTCGCCGGCTTGAACAGCTCGCTTCGCGCCGGACCAACGCGTTCGAACAGCGCATCCCAGCCGCCCACCGCCGCCAGCCCGAAAATCAAGATCGCGACGGCACCGACGATCATCAGCACGGCCTGCAAGGCGTCGGTCACCACCACGGCGCGCAGGCCGCCGATCAGGGTGTACACCCCGGCGAGCAGCGCCAGCACCGCCGTCGTCTGCCACAGCGAGACCTGCGGGAACGCGGTCGACACCACAATGCCGCCAGCGTACAGCGCGCCGGCGGTGTCGATCAGCATCAGGGTGAGAATGGTGAACCCGGCATAGGCCCAGCGCGAGCGCCGGTCGAACCGCGCTTCGAGATATTCCGGCACGGTGAACAGCCGCGCGCGCAGAAACACCGGCAGCATCACCAGCGCGAAGATGATCAGCACCAGCGCAGCGGTCCATTCATAATGGAACACCACCAGCCCGTGCTCGTAGGACGCGCCCATCAGCCCGACGAAACTGGCGCCCGACATGTTGGAGGCGAAGAACGAAAAGCCGATCAGATACCAGGGCAGCGACCGCGCGGCGAGAAAGTAGTCCTCGGCGTTGCGTTCAACCCGTCCCGCCCACAGCCCGATCGCGACCACCACCACCAGGTAGCCCACAACGATCGCGATATCGACGCCGGCGAATTCGACCATGCGCGCCTCCGCATCGCCGAGAGTCTGGCGGAACCATGGCGAGCGTCAAGCCGACATCCGGTATCGCCGCATAAACCTTCGTTATAGAGCGCACGAAATAAGCCTTAGCCCAATGGCTGAGTCTCTTGGGCAATACGAGATTGGGCGCACCGGCCGCAAGGCCTGCCAACCGCAACTCATGCCCAAGGAGAATTCCATGACCAAGCTTCGCAATACGCGCCGCGCCATTACCGCCACGACGGCCGCCGCCGCCCTCGCTCTGCTCGCCGGCACGGCGACCGCGGCGGTCGTCAACGGCGACTATGTCGGCAAGTCAAGGACGGAGATCGCTCAGAACCTCGAACAGCAAGGATACGAGGTCCGCAAGGTCGAGACCGAAGACGGCAACCTCGAGGCTTATGCCGTTCTCGACCGCAAACGGTTCGAGATCTACGTCGATCCGCAGACCGGAAACGTCGTGAAGATCAAGCAAGCCAACTAACCACGAACCAGCAGCGCTGCTTGCCATAACCGGGAAAGGATACGTTCATGCACACGATCAAGGTTTGGGATCCGGTCGTCCGGCTTTTCCATTGGGGAACAGCGCTGCTTTTCTTCGCCAATATGTTCGTGATCGACGATGAAAGCGCGCTGCACAATTATGCCGGCTACACCCTGTTTGCCCTGGTGCTTATTCGTCTGGTCTGGGGCGTTGTCGGAACCGAGCACGCACGGTTCAGCGCCTTTTGGCCGCGTGTGAGCGATATCAAGCGGCATCTCAAAAGCCTTCTTACGGGCGTACCGGAGCAGCACCTGTCGCACAATCCGCTCGGCGCCCTCATGGTCTTCAACCTACTCGCGACCTTGGTCTTGATCTGCGTGACGGGGATCATGATGACCACCGATATGTTCTGGGGCGTCGACTGGGTCGAGACGCTGCACGAGGTCCTCGCCAACTATGCACTGATCTGCGTCGGCCTCCACATCGTCGGCGTGCTGTTTGAAATGCATCGCTCGAAGGTGAACATTGTGAAAGCCATGGTCACCGGCCGGAAGGAGATGCCGGAGGTGCGTGGCTGACACAACAACCGTGGAAAGCGAACACGCCCATGGCGAACAAGAAGATGCCGTTTGTCCCACAACCCATCTTCGCGCGAAGAACGTTGGCGCTCTGGGCGCTCCTCCTTATCCAAGTCGCGTGCGCGGCCTTCTTTATCGCCGACATCATCACCGATTTGCTGGGTCTGGATCTTGCGGTTGGGCGCATCGACCATCACGAATTCGAGCTCATCTTCGTGGTCGCGTTGGTCATTGGCGTTGTCCTGACCGGTTTGGAGATACGCAACATCACGAGGCGGGCGGAACGGGTCGAGGACCAGCTCAAGGCGGCCTCGGGGGCATTCATGCAATTGCTCGACGAGCACTTTGAACGCTGGTCACTGACGCCGTCCGAGAAGGACGTTGCTCTGCTCGCCATCAAAGGGCTCTCTATCAACGAGATCGCGGCAATTCGTGAGACGAAGGAAGGGACCATCAAGGCCCAATGCAATGCGATCTATCGCAAGGCCGGCGTATCGGGCCGCCCGCAACTGTTAAGCGTGTTTATCGAAGAGCTCATGGGCACGGGCCTGAGGACGACCGAGCCGTCGTCCCAGTGAACCTCGGACGCCCCCCCTACTCGATCGCTACAAACGCCGCCAAGTCGCCCACATCCCGTTCGCGACCTATTGCAGGCTCCCGAGGCCCCGCTCGATCGATATGCCGAACCTAATCTGGGTTAAGGAGCGGAGGCCGGTCGCGCATTAATCAGAGTGCGAGTGACTATGATAATCACTCGCAATTTAGCGCGTTGGGGGAATGTCTGCATTGTGATTGAAGTCTGCTCGGATAGGCCCCGCAGGATTCGGGCACTGCTCGACAATCGGGGCGCGCGTGGGAAAGGCCATGGCGCCTGAACCGGACCCGCTGGGCGCGGGCGGATCGCGCGGCTCTTTCGACCGGGACGGCGCGCTGCCGGCTGTCGCGGCCCGTATCGAAGCGTTTTTCGCCGCCCATCGGGATCAGCTCGCGCTCGTCCACGTCGCGATGTTCGTGGTCTTCATGGCGATCTTATTCGTGCCGCTGCTGCTCAAGGCCCCACCATCCGACGCGGGCGTTCTCGACCACTTCACCGTGTTCGCCAATTTTGCGATCTGGACCGTCTGGTTTCCGCTCGTCTTTCTGTCGGTAATCCTGACCGGCCGCAGTTGGTGCGGTCTCTTGTGCCCGATGGGCGCCGCTTCCGAATGGGCCAATTCGCGCGGTCTCCGCCGGCCGATTCCCGCGTGGGTGCGATGGCCGGGCACGCCGATCGTCAGCTTCGTCATCGTCACCATATGGGCGCAGACCGCTGGCGCGCGCGATCATGCGCCGGCGACCGCCATGGTCTTCGGCAGCGTCCTCGTCGCCGCCGTCGTCCTCGGGTTTTTCTATGGCCGCAACAAGCGCGCCTGGTGCCGCCACATGTGCCCGATCGGCCTGCTGCTCGGGGTGTACTCGCGTATCGGGGCTGTCGATTTCCGTCCCAAGCGGCCCAAACCGGGCGGCGATGCTTGGACCGAGCGGACCGTCTGCCCGACCATGATCGACCTCAATCGCAAAACCGAATCCCGCCATTGCATCGAGTGTTTTCGCTGCGTCAATCCGCGCGCCAAGGGCGGCTTGTACCTCAAGCTGCGCGCTCCGGCGGCCGAGGTGGCGGGCGTACGCGACCACAACGCCAACCTGGCCGAGGTGCTGTTTCTATTTATCGGCACCGGCGTCGCGCTTGGCGGCTTTCTGTGGATGGTGCTCGAGTCCTACCATGCGTTGCGGATGGCGCTCGGCAATTGGGTCATCGACCGGGGTTGGTATTGGCTGGGCGAGCCCGGGCCGATCTGGCTGATGGCGGTCTATCCCGAAGCGCGCGAAGTCTTCCGCTGGTTCGATTTTTTCTTGATCAGCGGTTACATGCTGGCTTGGACCGCGGTCGCCGTGATCCTGCTTACCGCATTGACCGGCACGGCGGCGTGGCTTGCCGGCCGATCCGGCGGCACGGGCACCCATCGCATGCGGTTTGTCGAGCTCGGCTATCAATTCCTGCCGATCGCCATGGTCTCCTTACTGCTTGGCCTCGGCGGCGATCTGTTCGGCGGTCTGGAGATGCTGGGCCTTGGCAAAGACAGCGTGCGCGGCGTCAAGGCCGCTCTGCTGATCTTGAGCGCGCTCTGGAGCATCGTTCTCGGTTATCGCCTTCTCGCCCGCCAGGGTGTCGCGCCGGCGCAGCGTTGGTTGCCGCTACTACCCGGCGGCGCCGGCAGCGTGATGGTGGGCGCGGCTTGGTATCCGGCCGTGCTCGCCGCCTGACGACGGACCCATCGTGGCCTTGATGCACAAAACAACCAATAGGATGACATGAAAAAAATGATGAAAAAAATGCAGAATGGCGTGCTGATCCTCGCGGCGGTTTTCCTGACATTCGCGACCGGGTCAGCGGTTGCCGACGAATTCCCCGCGGGCGAGCCGGTGGAACAGTTCGGTATGGAGATCGCCGGCATCTACTTACAGCCGGTGGAAATGGATCCGGCCATGGCGGATCAAGATCCGGGCGAAACCGACATCCATCTCGAAGCCGACATTCATGCGACGGATGGCAACGCCCACGGTTTCGCGGACGGCGACTGGATCCCATATCTGATGATCGACTACACGCTCGGCAAGGAAGGCAGCGACTGGACCCAGTCCGGTATGCTGCATCCGATGATCGCATCGGACGGCCCCCACTACGGCGCCAATGTCGCCCTGGACGGCCCGGGTCTCTACCGCGTCTCGTTCAGAATTCTACCGCCCGCGGGCGATCACTTCATGCGTCACACCGATCAGGAGACCGGCATAGCGCCATGGTGGAATCCGATCGACTATGCCGGCGAGTTCAAGTTCATCGGCACCGGCAAAAAGGGCGATTACTGACGGAGCGCAGACGATCAGGTGACGGCTTTTAGCGCGCCGAAGGTTTTCCTTCGCTCCGCAAGAATTAGTAGCGCTTGCCCTTAGTCGGATCGACGCCCGCGTACATGATGCGCCGTTTCATTTTCGTGTCGCGGCGGCAGAGTTCGAAGTCCTCCTTCATCAATCGGCCCTTCGGCGCGCCGGCAATCGCGAAATGTCCGAAGCGGTCTTCTCCGCTGACCAAGGCGACGAGCGCGCGGTCGCCGGACTGTTGTTTCATCGACGGTTTGATGTAGCGGATGGCGGACGCGATGCGCCGGTCGTCGGTGGTGTTGGGACCGGACGCATGAAACAGATGGCCATGATGCATCGAGGCCTGTCCGGTCTTCAGCTCGGCATACACGCCGTCTTCGTCGTCGACCTCGACGGCGATCTCCTGGCCGCGTGAGAGCAGGTTGTTGTCATCAAACGTATCGACATGGGCCACCTGCTGCTTCTTGTGGCTGCCGGGCACGAATTTCATGCAACCGCTGGCGATCGTCGCCGGAGACAGCGCGATCCAGCTCGTCGCTTCCTGCGCGGTATCAAGACCCCAATAGGTCAAGTCCTGGTGCCAGGTCACGACCTTCGGTGAGTTCGCTTCCTTGATGAAAAGCCCGGCGCTCCAAACCATGAGATCAGGGCCAAGCACCTGGGACGCGGTCTCGATCAACATGGGATGACGGATCAGGTGATCGAAGGACGGCAACAGGCGATCGGGATAGGAATATAACAGCGCAAGTTTCTCAGGCTCATCCGCGAGCTCGGCCTCGGCGGTTTCCAGGTCGGCCCGGATCGCTTCAGCCTCTTCGAAGCTCAACACGTCGATCGGGCAGAAGAAGCCGTCTCGCGCATAGGTCGCGGCGAGGTTTTCGGTTGATGTGGTGGTTTCGGTCGATGTGGTCGCCACGTCAGCGTTCGCCAAAGTCATTTGTCACTCCTAAAGCCCAGCTCGCATCCCCCGTGAGGCGTCAATATTGCGAGTGCCGCACCGCCTGTAAAATCGATATTATAGACAGGTTTGTATCGATATCATAGATATCCGGTATGCGACTGAACCGCTTCGACTTGAACCAGATCGTCTGCCTGGACGCCCTGCTGGCCGAGTGCAGCGTCAGCCGCGCCGCCCAACGCGTTCATTTGAGCCAATCGGCGATGAGCTCGGTGCTGGCTCAGTTGCGCGGCCATTTCAACGATCCGCTGCTGGTGCGGTCGGGGCGGACGCTGGTGCCGACGCCGTTTGCCCGAAGCCTGGTCGGACCGGTCAGCGAGCTGCTGTCGCGGGCGCACGCGCTCACGGCTTTGGCGCCGGATCAGGCGCCGGCCGACGTCGACCGCGAAATGAAAATCGTCGCATCGGACTACAACATGGCGGCCTTCCTGGCCGGTTCGATCCAACGCGCCGCCGGGCCGATGCCGAATTTGCGGTTCGACGTGCTGCCACTCACCACGCAATCGGCACAGTCGTTAAAAGACGGCGAAATCGATTTACTCATCGCCGGGCAGGCGTTCGATGCCGCCCGGCCGCCCAACGAAACGCTGTTCGAAGATAATTTCGTATGCCTGACCGCGTCGGAACACGCGCCCAAGGGCGGCGTGTTGACGCGGGCCGAATACCTCGCCCGGCGGCATGTCGTGGTGCGCTACTTCGAATATCAAATGACGTTCGAGGACGAGGAAGCCCTGCGACGCGAGGGGCTAAAGCGCCGGAGGCAAATAGCGGTTTGGTCGCATTCCTTAGTTCCGCAACTGATTTGCGGGACGCCGGTGATCGCCACCACGGCGTCGCGGATCGCCACTCAGATTGCCGAACGCTGGCCGATCAAAATTTTTCCGTTTCCTTTCAAACAAGAACCCATGCGGATTTACGCCTACTGGCACGCCAGCCGCGACGAGGACCCTGTGATGCACAGTTTCATGAACATCGTGCGCCAGGTCGTCGCCGAGACGTCGATGGCCGCGCGCTGAATGGGGTAACCGGGGTTCGACGCGCGGGGATGCGCGTCGTCGCCGTCATCGCCGTTACGTTCAGTCGAACGCTTGCATGATGCGCGCCCAATCCTCGATGGCGTCTTCGTTGCCGGGCGTAAGCTGCACGCTGAACCGGTTGTAGCCCGCGTCACGCAGGGCCTCGATGCGGCCTTTGATGTCGGATTCGGTGCCGGTGAAACTGGTCTCGCGGATCAGGTCGGCGGTGATGAAAGGCCGTTCTTCGTCTTTCAAAAACATCAGGTGGCCGCGATGGTTCTCCAGCCACGGCGCGTCGGCCGGCTCGAACGCGCGCGCCCGTTCGATATAGCCCACGGCTGAGTCGGGAACCGGGCTGACGTTCGGGAGACCGGCCAGCGCTTCGTCGGCGGCGCGGTGCAAGATCACCGCCGCGCGGGGGCCGGCTTGCGCCATGGCGCGCGGCGAGTCCGCCGGTTCGCCCTCTGCCAAAATGCAGCCGAGCACGAAAGCGGTCGACCGAAGGTCCGCGTCCGCGCGGCCCGCCTCGCGCCAGCTCTGCTGCATATCTTCGAGGCCCGTGACGGCGCTGGCGACGTCGCTGAAAAAATACATCCAGTCGGCGCCGAGTTTGGCGGTCAAGGCGCGCCCCCGCGGGCCATAGGCCGAAATGTGGAGGGGTATCTCGTCAACGGTGTTGATCAGCCCGGCGTCGGGGTTGAGGAAGCGGATCTTACGTGTCTTGCCGTCGAAGGTGGCCTCCAAGGTTTCGTTGGCGAGAAGGCCCCTGACGATGCGGATATAGTCCTCCATGTCCGCGAGCTTCAACGCGCCAAGCCCCATGGCGCGCCGGCCCGTGAAACCCGTACCGACGCCGAAATCGATCCGCCCCGGCGCGAGCTGATTGAGCGACGCCAAGGCATTCGCGGCGACCGGCGCGATGCGGTTGGACGGAATCAGGACGCCGGTACCGAGCCGGATATGCGATGTCTTGACCGCCGCCGCGCCCATGGCAACGAAACAGTCCGCGCTCAACATCTGCGTGTCGTAGAACCACGCTTGGGTAAATCCCAATGCCTCGGCGCGCTCCACGACCTTCCAGGAATCGGCCGCGGTCGCCAGCGTAATGCCAAACTCCATTTATTCGCCCCCTATCGATCCGCGTAAAGCCGTCGCCAAACTGGCGTTACCAGCTGTTCCGGAGCTCTCTCAGTTTTACGAAGACGTCGCGCGGGCTGGGGTCATCGGGAAGGTCGGAGAAGGTTTCGCGCAGGCGGGCGATCACCGACGGGCTGTGCAGGCGGAAGAAGGTGTTGATCTCCTTCTCCAAGCCAATCGTGGTGACCTTGGGCGCGTGCGGATCCTGGTCGGCGACCTCATCGAGCAGGGATTTGGCGCGCGCGTTATCCGGCTCGCGGTCGAGGGTGAATTCGAGATTGTTGGTGATGTAGTCATGGCCGGGATAGATCAGCGTATCGTCCGGCAGATCGGCGAGCTGGCTTGCGAAGGTGTCGTATAGCTCGTTCGGGTGGCCGCCATTGTGGCAATTGCCGGCGCCGGCGTTGAACAAGGTGTCGCCACAGAACAGCGATGGCTGGTCGGTGCGCGACAATAGGCAGATGTGGCTCATGGTGTGGCCGGGGGTGTCGAGCGACTCGAGCTCGACCGATTTGCCGATCTTGATCACGTCGCCGGCGGTCAGTCCGACATCGATGCCCGGAATCTTGCCCTTGGCGCCGGCGTGGGCGAGCAGCTTGGCGCCGGTCGCGTCGATCATCGCGCGGTTGCCGCCGGTATGGTCGCCATGCTCGTGCGTGTTGAGAATTTGGGTGATGTTCCAGCCCATATCCTTCGCGCCTGCAAGGCATTTCTTGTGATCGAGAGGATCCACCGCAAGCGCCTCCCCGGTATCAGGGCAGGCAATCAGGTAATTGAAATTGCGGTAAGCATTCTCGGTATAGATCTGCTTCACGATCACGGCCGCTCTCCTGTATCGCTCAAAATCCTTGGGGTTTCCGCCATCATAGAGCCTTCTACGCCATCCGTGGCGATTTTGGCGACTACTGGGGAAAACACTCGTTTGTGACGGGAGTCACATCGCGTTTTCCCGAGCGATGCCACATTAATCACGCTTCCCCGCAACACCTGGGCGTCGCTCACTCCTAACGGATGGGCGGCGCCTTTTTCTTTATTTTTCCCGGTTTTCCGCGCTTGTTCCCTGCCCGCGTGGCATTTTTTCGAAATTAATTTCGAAGTGTGAACAATGTCACAGCGGCCAGGGCCGGCCGTCGTCATGATGCGTTTGTTTCCTCCTCCACACTGCACACACCGCAGCGCCGGCCCGGAAGCCCCCCTTGTCCCCCCAAGCCAATTCCGGGTCGGCGCATCCCTCCTCCCAAAGAAGTTTTGATAGGCCGCTGACGCGGAGTCCGTAGCCAGCCCGCTCCCCCTCCCGGCCACCCACGGGACGGTACGCTATGGGTGGTCGGGAGGGGGAGCGGGCTGGCCTGGCACACCCAAACAAAAAGAGCGTAGCTGGCGACGGACTCCGCGCTAGCGGCTCAAACTAAACATGCGGGAGCGGGCTCGCGCCGACTTACTTGCCAAATATCAACCCGGCTCCTGCGCTTTCTCAACCACGGCGCGGAGCAGGACGTTGCAGCCGGCGGCGATGTGGTCGGCTTCGGCGGATTCGATTTCGTTGTGGCTGATGCCGTCCTTGCACGGGATAAACACCATCGCGGCGGGGCCGATGTCGGCCATGTATTTGGCGTCGTGGCCGGCGCCCGAGGTGATATCGCGGTATGGTCCGCCGAGCTCGGCCGCCGCGCGCCGCACGGCGTCGACGCAGGTCGGGTCGAACGGCGTTGGCGGCGAATACCAGATTTCATCGAGCGCGCCTTCGAGACCGATTTCACTGCACACCGCGTCGACCGCGTCTTGTAGCGCCTTTGCCATGAGGGCGAGCGCATCGGCGTCTGGATGGCGCATGTCGACCGATAGCTCGACCGAGCCCGGAATAACGTTGCGCGAGCCGGGGTGGATGCGGAAGGTGCCGACGGTGGCGCGGCCTTCGGGTCCGTGGTCGAGAGCGATGCGGTTGATCCGATCGACGAGGCGCGACGCGCCGAGCAAGGCGTCCTTGCGCACGTCCATCGGCGTCGGGCCGGCGTGGGCTTCCATGCCTGTAATGCGGCAGTCGAACCAGCGAATGCCTTGGATCGCGGTGACCACACCAATGATCTTGGCTTCCGCTTCAAGGATCGGGCCCTGCTCGATATGCGCTTCGAAATAAGCGTGCACTGGGCGGCCACCGACCGGCGCGGCGCCGGCATAGCCTATGCGATCCAGTTCGCCGCCGACAGTGACAGCGCCGTCCTCGTCGGTCTCTGCGAGCGTTTCATCGAGGCCGAACGCGCCGGCATAAACGCCGGAGCCCATCATGGCGGGCGGGAAGCGCGAGCCTTCTTCGTTGGTCCAGGACACGATTTCGATTGGACGCAAGGTTTCGATGCCGGCGTCGTTGAGCGCGCGCACGGTTTCCAGCGCCGCCAGCACGCCGTAGGCGCCGTCGAATTTGCCGCCGGTGGGTTGGCTGTCGAGATGGCTTCCGGACATCACCGGCGGCAGCGTGTCGTCGCGACCGGGCCGGCGCGCGAAAATATTGCCGATGCGGTCCACCGTCACCGTGCAGCCGGCGTCCTCCGCCCAGCGCACGAACAGGTCGCGGCCGGCCTTGTCGACGTCGCTCAAGGCCAGGCGGCACACGCCGCCCTTGGGCGTCGCGCCGATCTCCGCCAATTCCATCAGCGACGCCCACAAGCGTGCGCCATCGATCGCGAGGTCGTTGCCGCGTGTCGTGGTCTCGCTCATGACACGAGGTCCGGCCGTCGCGTGTGCCAGTCGTGCGCTTGCTCGTAGGCGCGGGCGGCGCGCAACACCGATACTTCGCGAAACATCGGGCCGACCACGTGCAATCCGACCGGCAGCCCGGCTTTCGTAAAGCCGCACGGCACCGAAGCGGCCGGGTTCTTGGAGAGATTGATCGGGAAGGTATAGGGGGTCCAGCGCAGCGGCTCCCCGGCATAATCGTCCGACGGAACCGGCACCCCGGCATCAAACGCGGGGATCGGCATGGTCGGCGACAAGAGCAGGTCATACTCTTCGAAAAACTTGTTGAGCGCCGCGCCGTTGGCGGTGCGCTGAAGCTCGGCGACTTTGATGTCGAGCCCGCTCATCTTCCGGCCCACCTCGGCGTATTCGGTCAGGGAGTCTTCCATTTTGGCGACCTGATCGTCGGTCATGTCGTCGATCAGCTTGGCCGCGCCGATGCTCCAATAAACATTGAACACCGCGCCCGGCTCGTACGGCCAGACCGGGTCGGCTTCGATCACGGTTGCGCCGAGCGACTGGAATTGCCGGGCCGCCGTCGCCACGCAATCGCGCACTTCGGGGTCCAGGCGCACATTGGGCATGCCGAGGGTTTCGCTGTAGGCGATGCGGACCCCGGACAAGGGCTGGTCGAGATTGCGGCGGTAGTCCTCGTCGTCATAGGGCAGCGCGGTCCAGTCGCGCCAATCGGGCCCAGCAATTACCGTGAGCATCAAGGCGGCATCGGCCACGGTACGGGTCATCGGCCCGACATGCGCGACCGAACCGAACGGACTCGCCGGATAGGCCGGCACCCGGCCAAAGCTCGGCTTAATGCCGAAAATCCCGGCGAACGACGCCGGAATCCGGATCGAGCCGCCGCCGTCGGTGCCGATCGCCAACGGCCCCATGCCGGCGGCCACCGCCGCACTGGCGCCACCGCTCGACCCCCCAGGTGTTTTATCCAGGTTCCACGGATTACGCGTGATACCGCTGACCGGGCTGTCGGTGACGCCCTTGTGGCCAAATTCGGGCGTCGCGGTTTTGCCAACCAGCACCGCACCGTGTTCGCGCAGCCGCGCCACCACCGGCGCATCCTCGTCCCACGGCTGGTCGGGGTTGATCGCTAGTGACCCGCGCAGCGTCGGCCAGCCCTTGGTCAGGATCAGATCCTTGATCGAGGTCGGAACACCGTCCAGCAGGCCTTTGGGCTCACCGGTGCGCCAGCGGTCCTCCGAGGCGCGGGCGGCGGCCAGGGCGCTGTCCTCGTCAACCAGGATAAAAGCATTGATCGCCTCGCCATAACGGCCGATCTGGTCGAGCACGGCGCGTGTGGCCTCGACCGGCGACACGGTCTTCGCGCGATAATGATCGACCAATTCAGTCGCCGACAAAAATGTTAGGTCTTGGTCCGCCAAAGCCCGCCCTCCGCTCAATAGACGGCGGAGTGTGCCATCCCCACGCCGACGGACCAAGCGCCACGGTCACAGCGGTGGCAGCGCAGGCAGGCCGGCCGATCAAAGCGGGCGACAGACCTCTAGGGAAAGTCCGAGCTCCTTGAAAATCAGGACTTTATCACCTTTATGTGAGATAATTCCTCCAAGCATGGGTCAGTAAAACGAGCCCTCGCCACCTTTTTGACATTTTTATGGTTCATCTATTGCGCTATGGGAAAGCTATCAAGAACAGAGCCGGCGACCGACCTTTGGTCGGAGGAAGCCGAGGTATCGCCCCGCAGAGTTGGCGACGAGCCCGGTCGTCGCAAATGCCTGATGTGTGCCCGTGCGTTCGATTCCGAGGGCACGCACAACCGCATTTGCCGACGCTGCAAGGCTAGCCAGACCTACCGAAGCGGCTAATTCGGTACGGTCGGCCTAGGCCGACGTCTCAGTCTGATTGGTACCGCGACCGGCGCGTAGCGTTTGGTCGCAACCGGCGATGACGCGCGCCTAAAGTACACGTGACCGACCGTGAATTGAACGTGCGCGCCGCAAGCGCGATATGCGTGGCACCGGAACGTCCGGGGTCGATCGTGGTGGCACCGCATGAAAATCTTGGTTGCGTCGTGGGTTGTGGCAATTGCGCTGGCAATGCCGGCGGGTGGAGTATTCGCGGCGAACGACACGGATCCGGTCTTGTCGTCGGACGGATGGCGGGTGCTCAGCGTACCGGGCCAGGCCTCGGCGCGATTTCTGCCCGGCGCAACGGGCGAAATCGAAGTTCATACTGACCGTTCGGTGGGGTTTTTGTATCGGGCCGTTTCCGCCGATGAAGCTTCCGGCTCCCTCACCTGGCGCTGGCGTGTCGACAAAAGCGGGCCGCAAACCGATCAAGCCGACAAGGGCAAGGATGATCGCCCGCTGGCGGTCCATTTGTGGTTTCCCATGGCCGACGGCGACGGGTCGTTCACCGATTGGCTTTACGACCTGTTCGGTTTCCCCGCTGTGGGCAATGCTCTGACATACGTTTGGGGCGGCCGGTCGGAGGTCGGCACGGTGTTGGCCAACCCGCACTTACCGCCGGGCCGTGGCGTGATCACGATTGCCGCCAGCAGCCCCGACGCCACAGGGAGCTGGCTCGTGCAAAATCACGATTACGCCGCCGATTTCGAACGCCACTTCGGCCGCCCCGCGCCCAAACCCGACTACATCGCGATTTCCGGCGATACCGATGACGTTGGCGGAATGAGCCTGGCGCGCATCGCCGACTTGCGATTTGACAGTCGATCGGGGAGCGCACCATGAGCCGCCACGTCGACGACGTCCAGTTGAACCGACGGCTGGCAACTTTGGCCCGCCAGGGCGAGCAGTGTCTCGCGGATCCGCCGGCGGCGCGCCGACCCCGCAAAGTAAGGATGCCAGCCGGACTGCCAAACAATGTCGCCGTTAAGGCCATCAGTCATCTGGCGCATGGCGAGGTGCTGACCGCGCGTCTGTGCGACTGGTTGGCAAAGGCGCTACCAATGGCGTCGGCGCGTCATTGCATGACGGTGCAAGGCGCGGAGGAGCGGCTTCATGCGTCGCTCTACGACGCCTACTTGACCGAGCTGGGCGACAAGGCGAAGCCAAGCCCCGCGATTGCCTTGATGGAGCACGAGGCCAACGCGTGGGATGGTCCGCCCGACGCCTTGATATTGGCCATCCACGTGCTGCTGGAGAGCGAGGCGCTTGCCCTCCAGCAAAGCGCCACGCGATGGTTCCCCTGCCCCGGTTTTCAGGACATCAATCGACGGATTTCGCGCGACGAAGGGCGTCACCTTTCGTTCGGTCGGCAATATTTGTCCGCCGCGCTGCCGCAATACTCGGTTGCCGAGAGACAGCGGATGTTTCGCTGGCTGCAAGCCGCGTGGCTACGTATCACCCGCGCAGTGGTAAGCGATTTAGGCCCCGGTTGGTCGCCGATGGTGCTCGGGTTCGGCGCATGGCGACGCCAGCGCTGGGCGTGTGCGCTCGCGGAATTCGAAACGGTCGGATTGATCGAGGCCGATGCGCGCGAGACGAAGGCGGCGCCATGAGAACATCGGTGATCATCCCGACGTGGAATGAGGCGAAGCGGATCGGCGATGTGGTCGCCAGGCTGGTCGGCGACGAACTGGTTGATGAAGTGATCGTCGCCGATGCCGGCAGCCCGGACGGCACCGCCACGATAGCTGAACGCGCCGGTGCGCGGATCGTTCGCGCGCCGCAAGGTCGCGGCCAACAGCTTCGCGCCGGCGCCGCGGTTGCAGGCGGCGAGGTGCTGATATTTCTCCATGCCGACACGCAGTTACCCGCCGGCGCTCTTGCGGCGGTGCAAGCTGCGCTGCGCGACCCCGGCGTAATTGGCGGCAATTTCCGCGTGATGTTCGACGGCGACAGCACGTTCGCGGATTGGCTCACCGGATTTTATTCCTGGTTCCGGAGCAAGGGCCTTTACTACGGCGACTCGGTGATGTTCCTGCGTCGCGACGTCTACCGGCAGCTGGGCGGCTTTCGTCCGCTGGCGCTGATGGAGGACTATGATCTCAACCGCCGGATGGAGCGACATGGCGGTACGGTGTGTATCGATACACCACCGGTGATCACCTCATCGCGTCGCTTCGAGGGACGGCGGCCGGCCTCGATCTTTTGCCAATGGGTGCTTTTGCACGTGATGTTTTACGCGCGGGTGCCGGCCGCCTTCCTATCCCGCACCTACGATTCCGCGCGCGAACGGACGTCGTCTTAGGCGATCACCGCGCGGCGTCTGCCGGCAGATTCTCCGGCGCGTTCAACTGCCAATCGTAGCGGGTGCCGTGAATCTTGCCGATTTGATTGAGCTGGTTCGCCAGGTCAGGCTCGACATACAGCGTCAGATGATCGAGCAGGCGCATGTCGTGCTTGCTGAAGTCTTCGAAGAACCAATCGTAAATCCTTGATATTATGACTTTATCGTTCTCTATCGTGATCCCGCGCGGGTGGCTGAGATATTCGCGCGCCGCGAGGTCGAGAACCGAGCCCACCGTCTCCCCACGATAAGGCTCCGGACGTAAATTCGGGCAGCCGATCGACGCGCAATTGACCGCGTAGTGAATGCGCGGATCCATCCAAATCGGGCGCAAAATGCGGTGCTCAATATCGTTGAGCGACAAGGCGACGCCTTCAACCATGACCAATTCCGCGTCCCACGGGCCGTCGGCAAACCAACCTGACGACAAATCGATGTCGCGGATCGTTTCGACCGGATAGTGGTCGAGCACCACGCGGATGGTCGCGGCGTTGTAGAGATTGATCCAATAAGCCATCTGTTCACGGCGGGAATAATCGCTGATTGGCACGGCTTCGAGCCGGGCGATGACCGCTTCGAGCGCGGTGCGATCCTCGGCTGTTACCACCACGTAGTCGATGACATTGATGCCGGACGGTGTTGGCTCGACGTAGCGATCGAGCAACCTGGCCCAATCCGCGTAATCGATATGAGCCGGATTGCTGTCGTCATGCGCCTGCCAGCGCGGCCAGAGCTCGGAGTCGGGTGCGAACAGGCTCTCGACACTGCGGAAGCCGGTGAGCGTGGTAGCCAGCACGACCGCGAGAAAAGCCGTACCAAGCCACCGCCTGGGTCGCCCGATATTATTGTCGTTCATGAGTACGCTCCGTTGCCACGATTGCTTTGCGCGGAACGTCGGTATCGGGCCGATCACATTCAAATAACAACGCCGAGATTTCACGCGTGTGTGTTGCGATGTGAGGGGTTTAGGTGAGTCGATCGGCCAGTCCCACCGTCCAGCCTTTACCTGTCGCACCGCGCGGTTTAATACCAAGGCCAGCGCCCACTCGGGCGACGGAGAACAGGGGAGAATCGATCATGGCGGGCAAAGGTAACGGCGCCAAGCGAAGCGCGGGCTGGTTCGGCAGTCGCGACATGCATGGTTTCCTGCATCGGTCGTGGATGAAGAACCAGGGTTTCGCGGCGGAGAATTTCGAAGGCCGCCCGGTGATCGGCATCGCCAATTCGGCGTCGGAGGTCACACCGTGCAACGCGCATCTCGGCAAGGTCGCCGAAGCGGTCAAACGCGGTGTCTGGAAGGCCGGCGGCTTCCCGCTTGAATTCCCCACTATGTCGCTCGGCGAGCCGGTAATGCGGCCGACCACCATGCTGTTCCGCAATCTGATGGCGATGGATGTCGAAGAGTCTATCCGCGCCAATCCGTTCGACGGCGTGATCCTGCTATGCGGCTGCGACAAGACCACGCCGGCGCAAATCATGGGCGCGGCAAGCGTCGACATTCCGGCCATCGTGCTCACCGGCGGTCCAATGCTGAACGGCAAGTTCCAGGGCCGCGACATCGGCTCGGGCACCGACGTTTGGCGCTTCACCGCCGATCTGCGTGCCGGGCGCATGTCGCTCGACGATTACATGGAAGCGGAATCGTGCATGAGCCGGTCGGCCGGCCACTGCATGACCATGGGCACCGCCTCGACCATGGCCAGCGTGTCCGAAGCGCTTGGCCTGCAGCTGCCCGGCGGCGCCGCGATCCCGGCGGTGGATTCCCGCCGCTACGCGCTCGCCGAATTCGCCGGCTCTCGTATCGTCGACATGGTCGAGGAAGACCTCAAGGTCTCCAAGGTGTTGACCCGCGACGCGTTCGAGAATGCGATCAAGGTCAATGCGGCGATCGGCGGCTCCACCAACGCGATCATCCATTTGCTGGCGATCGCCGGCCGGCTCGGGGTGCAGCTCAGGCTTGAGGATTTCGACGAGCTGATCCGCGACATTCCGTTCCTGGTCAATCTGCAGCCGTCGGGCGAATACCTGATGGAAGACTTCTATTACGCTGGCGGTCTGCCGGTGGTGATGAAGGAACTCGGTGAGCTGATCCACCAGAACGCGCTGACGGTCAGCGGGCTGACGGTGGCGGAGAATGTAGAGAAGGCCAAGAACTACAACGAGGACGTGATCAAGACCCGCGCCGCGCCGATCAATGTCGGCGCCGGCACCGCGATCCTGCGCGGTAATCTGTGCCCCGACGGCGCGGTGATCAAGCAGTCGGCCGCCGACGAAAAACTGATGCAGCACAAGGGTCGCGCTGTGGTGTTCGAGGATATCGATGACCTTGGCGCACGCCTCGACGACCCCGACCTCGACATCGACGAGACCTGCGTGATGGTGCTGAAAAACGCTGGCCCGAGAGGCTATCCGGGCATGCCGGAAGTTGGGAATATGCCCCTGCCCAAGAAGCTTTTGGAAAAAGGTATCGAGGATATTGTGCGGATTTCCGATGGGCGGATGAGCGGTACGTGCTTTGGCACCGTGGTGTTGCACGTGGCGCCGGAGTCCGCGGTCGGCGGTCCCCTCGCCCTGGTTCAGAACGGCGATATGATCGAGCTGGACGTCGCCAATCGCCGGCTGCATCTCGACGTGAGCGATGCCGAACTGGAAAAGCGACGCAAGGCTTGGTCGCCTAGGGAGCCGATGGCGACGCGCGGCTATGCGCGGATGTATATCGATCACGTGCTGCAGGCCGACGAAGGCGTCGATCTCGACTTCCTGAGAGGGTCGAGCGGCTCCGACGTGCCGCGTCAGTCGCACTAGGCACCGCCAGGCCGGCGGCGTGACGTCGATCCGGATCCTCTATCCGGACGTGAAATCGGTTGACGATTTTGCGTTCGAGCGTGCGGTGGTGCCCGACGGCGTCGACCTGATCCACTACGACGCGACCGACGTCAGCGCGATCCCCGACGACGTGTGGCGCGACGCGGACGCGATGGTGACCGGCATCAGGATGCCGATCGACGACGCCGTGTTCGATCGCGCGACCAGCTGCCGGATCATCACCCGCCTGGGCGTCGGCTACGATATGATCGATACCGTGGCCGCCGCCCGGCGCGGCATACGGGTGTGCAACGTGCCCGACTACGGCACCACCGAAGTCGCGGATCACGCCATCGCCTTGCTGCTCTCTCTGCTGCGCGGCGTGGTGCGCTACGACCAGGCCTTCCGCGCCGACAAAGAGGAAGGCTGGAGCTTCCGGCACGCACCAGTGGTCAAGCGACTCGGCGAGGTCAAGCTTGGCGTGGTCGGGATCGGGCGCATCGGCACCGCTGCCGCGCTGCGGGCCAAGGCCTTCGGCATGTCGGTGAGCTTTTACGATCCCTACGCGCCCGGTGGCACCGAACTCGCGCTTGGGGTCGAACGCTTCGACAGCCTGGAAGCGCTGCTCGCCAACTGCGATGCCATTACCGTGCATACCCCCCTCACCGACGAAACCCACCACCTGATCGACGCCAAGGCTGTGGCGGCTATGCAGCCGGGACTCGTGCTGATCAATACCGCGCGCGGCGGCGTGGTCGACCTCGACGCGGTTCATGAGGGTTTGAAGCAAAGTCAGATCGGCGCGGTCGGCCTGGATGTGTTCGAAACCGAGCCGCCTGAGCCAGACCATCCATTGATCAAAGCCTGGCGCGCCCGCGAGGATTGGATCGACGGGCGCTGCGTGATCACCCCGCACGCCGCCTTCTACAGCCCGACCAGTCTCCGCGTAATGCGCGAAAAAGCGGTGATGACCTGCGTCGATTACCTGACCAGTGGATTGCTAAAGAATTGTATCAATAAAAACCTGCTAACCAATTAAAATAAAAGAATTTTCCGTCGCCTTTTCTATAACCCGTCGCGGTGTTCGAGAAGCTCGATCGCGGCGTCCCACAGTACCCAGCGGTCATACAATGAAAAGTCGGCATCAACGTGCCACAGCCCGTCGACCAAATAGAGCGATGCCCGGTCGTCGCCGAGACGCCGGCCGAGATCGATACTCTCGGAATAGGGGATGATCGTATCATCGCGGCCATGGATCAGGATCAGACGCGCGCTTGCGGCTTCCAGCGGCGCGGCGGACGGGTCAAGAGCAGCCATGTCGTCGCGGATCGCCGGCGGCAATGCGGCGACCAAAGCCGCAACCCGGTCTCTGTCCGTGTTGCCGGCGAGCGCCAGCACGGATTTGCCTTCCGCCCCCAGTTGTGACGCTGCGGCCGAGGTGTCGACCGCCGGGTCATCAAGCTTGGCTTCGGCGATTGCGACCAGTCGCGCTTGATCCGCCGGATCATCGAGGCGCTCGGCGTTACTTTTGACGAAAACCCATTTGCCGTAAGCGTTGGGCTCGGCGTGTCGCCAACGGCCATCGAGCCGGTAGGCCCCGGTAGTGAAGAACCGCACCACTTCGGTAATGTCGTGATAGCCGCCGACCGAGACCACGAAGCCGACCTGGTCGCGCGCACGCGCCGTGCTCGCGGCGAGCAGAGCGGGGCCGGCGGCATAGCTGATGGCGACGATGCCAACCGGCTGACCGCCGGTCAGGTGCGCCTGGCTGGACAACCACAGCGCCGCATCGGCCACGGTATCGATATCGGCGGGACGGACCTTGAGCGCGCGTAGGCTTTCCACGTCGGGCACCAACACCGCGAAGCGCACCCGCGCCAGACTGGTGGCAAAGGCGACTAGGCGCGGATCGTCCTTGCCGGTGCGCGCGAGACCGGGGACCAAGACCAGGGCGGCCACCGTTCCCTCGGGCGAAACATAAAGATCGCCAAATCCGCCTGAATAGACGATCGGCCGGCGCTCGGGCGCCGGTGTATCGCGCTTGAGTTGGCTTGGCCCCTCACCCGCCGCGATGTCCGATAGCAGGGCCGCCGCCTCCTGAGCGCGGTCGGAACAGCCGGCCGTGATCACGCAAAATGCGAGGAAGACCGCGTATCGTGCCGCAAGCGTCACAAAAACAGGTGTCGGCATCCGCACAATCAGTCCCCATATGGAGTCGAATATGGTAAGTTGGCCCTTGGGAGCGGGCGTGTGAAGCTGGAAGTCTGAGAATGCTTCAAAGCGCTCTTGCGATGACGGTCATGGTGGCCGTGGTATATGGCGGCTTGGTAGCCGGCAGCTACGCTATTCAGCGCAAGCTGATTTATTTCCCGGATCGCACCCGTCCCAATCCCGCCGAGTTCGGGGCGACACATTTCGAAGAAATCTTGCTTCAAACCGATGACGGCTTGGAATTGCTGTCCTGGTTCGTGCCGCCGGGCGAACATGGCGCACCGATCTTGGTTTATCTGCACGGCAATGCCGGCCATATCGGGCCGCGCGCCGACAAACTCACGCCCTACCTGGAAGCCGGTTACGGCGCGCTCCTGGTCGGCTATCGCGGTTACGGCGGTAATCCCGGCGATCCGAGCGAAGATGGGTTGTATCTAGACGGCGACGCGGCGATCGGCTGGCTCGCGGCACGGGGCCATACCGCCGACGCGGTCGTGTTGTATGGCGAATCCCTTGGCACCGGCGTGGCCGCCGAGCTCGCCATCCGGCATTCAGCGCGCGCGCTGGTGCTGGAAGCGCCCTTCACCTCGCTGCCCGACGCGGGCGCCCGCGCCTACCCCTTCCTGCCGGTTCGCCAGCTCGCCTGGGACCAATTCAACACCATCGGTAAGATTAGCCGGATCGACATGCCGGTGATGATTTTGCACGGCGAGGTCGACCGTGTGGTTCCCATCGACATGGGTCGCGCGGTGTTCGACGCTGCGCAGCACCCGAAGCAAAGCCACTTCGTGCCCCATTTCGGTCACGAGGAATTGGTCGATTTCGGCGCCCCGGACCAAGTGCTCGGCTGGCTTAACGCCATCCACGAACCAGCCGAGTAGCCGACTAGCCTTTGAAGCGGCGCTGTTCGGGCGGCAGGACCTGGATGTCCTCTTGCTCGATGGGGATGTTCGGCCATAGCAAGCGTTGGCAGCCGGTCAGCACCAAAGTGCCGTCATAGAGCTGGAACAGCTTGAATTCATACTTACCCGGCGAATGCATCGCGTCGATATCGTTGTCCTCGATCTGGAACTGATCGAAAAGCTCTTTGGCCACGAAGAACGCGTTGAGCGTCGTGGTCGCGATCAACTCATAGCCCTTCGCTTTCCCCAGTTCGATCGTGGCGAGCAAGGACGAGCCCTCATGGACATTTGGGTCGGGGTCTTGGACATAGTAGACATCGTTGGGGATCGAATAGTTGAACTCGATAACGACCACCCGCGGCCGAAAACGCTCAAGCGACCGCCAGATGTGCCAATCCTGGCCGTCAACATCGATGCTGATCAGATCGAGATCCAGGGGTGCCGGCGTTTCCGCGAGAACGGCATCGAGCGTGTCCTCACCCGACAGGTTGATGAAGCGCTGGGCCAACACAGCGCGCTCATTGTCGCCGTGGGTCCTGCACAGTTTCTCGAAGCGTCCGGGATGCCCTTCGATATAGACGCCGCGCCAACCCTTGTTGACCACCAAGTTCCAGGTGTTGCTGAGGTGCTTGCCGTCCCAGGCGCCAAATTCGACGCACCACTTATTCGATGCCCCGATCATCGAAAACACCCGTTCAATGATGCCGTCCTCGCCGTTTTGCGAGGTCACATTCTTGCGGACCACCTGAAGATAGGTGCTCTCTGGTTTGATGCGGGATTTCGGCTGATATCTCAGATCGGGCATAACGCTCTCAATCTCCTGGCAAAACTTGGGGATAACCGTGTTGCTACGGGGTTACCGAAAGCCTATGTTTCTTTCGTCGACCTCGGTTGGGAGCGGACATGGGGCGACTTCATTTCACAATCGAGTTTTAGGCATATCCATGCAAGATGGCCGCGATGAACAGCCTCGGGGCGGGGCCACGTCTGCGCTAGAAGATGAGCGCACAAAGAGCGCCGAACGGTTTGGCCGAAAGTCCGCGGACGACCCCGCCAGCGAGCCTGTGGCAGCGTCTGCGTCACCGGCTACCACGGCGCCGGACGATAGCGCGGTCGAGGTGCTCGAGCCCGCAACCATTTCTGCGTCCGATCAGTCGCGCAACGAGGCGCAACCGCTGGCGCCCGAAGCGGCGGTCGGTGAGAAACCGGCCCAAGAGTCGCCAATGGCTCCGACGGAATCCGCGGGTGACGATGCGGACGCGGCCGATGGCATGACTACCGTCGAGGCCGAAGTTCGGATGAGCGACGGCGGCATTTATATCGGCACCATCAGCCTCTCTGAAGGCGAACGTGCGCTTGACCTGGTGAATTCGCCGGTGCCGTTTTTTGAGCTTGTCGAGAGCTCCGGCAAGGTCCGGATTATGAGCAAGGTACAAGTCCTGCAAATCATTCCTTACGAAAAAGGCACCGCGGCCGGCCGTAGTGGAGGGTCTTTGATGTGACTGATTCAATCGATTATTTTCTCGCGTTGTCTTCGCCGTGGACCTATCTGGCCGGTCCACGGTTTAAGGATTTGGTCGCGCGCAACGGATTGCGCGTTACCTATAAGCCATACAACATCATGCACGTTTTTCAGCTCAACGGCACCAAGCCGGTGGGCCAACGTCCAAAACCGGTTCAGTCGAATCGTTTGCGTGAACTTGGCCGCTGGCGCAACTTTCTCGGCATGCCGCTCAATCTGCACCCGGCACACTTCCCGGTCGACCCGACACGCGCCGGCCACGTTCTGATCGCAGCCCAGCAAGCGGGCACAGATCAGGACAAGGTGATCGATCTAGCCGACGGGTACTTGCGCGCTTGCTGGTCCGAGGAACGTGACCTTGGGGATGAGGCCACCTTGGTCGCTGTCGCCAATGAGCAAGACCTCGACGGTGATGCGCTGCTCAAGGCGGCGGATGGCGATGACGCGAAAGCCGCGTTCGAGGCGAATACCGAGGAAGCGATCGAAAAAGAAGTGTTCGGCTCGCCGACCTGGGTCTGCGACGGTGAAGTGTTCTGGGGCCAGGATCGGTTGGATTTCGTGACCCGCTTTGTCGAAGGCAAGGCCTGACCGCCGGCAACCACCCCCCTCGCCCCGCGTGACCAATTGCCGTATTGATGGATGCTCAGATCACGGTAGGAACGCGATTGCGATGAAATTTGGGCATCGGTTGTTTTCAATGTTGCTGCTCCTGGGGCGGGGCGGCGCCGCCGTCTTGATGGTAGCCGCTCTGGCGTTGCCGGCGGCGGCGAAAGACCGGCTGGTCATCGGCATGACCCAGTTCCCGTCGACGCTGCATCCGCACATCAATTCCATGCTGGCCAAGTCGTACATACTCAATGCGACCTTGCGGCCGCTGACGGTCTATGACCAGGACTGGAAGTTGGTGTGCCTGCTCTGCACCACGCTGCCGACCATCGAGAATGGCTTGGCCGAACGCGAAACCACGGAAGCCGGAGAAGACGGGGTCGCGGTCACCTATTCGATCCACCCCGACGCGACCTGGGGCGACGGCACCCCTGTCACCTCGGCGGACGCTGTATTCACCTGGCAGGTCGGGCGCGACGAGCGGTCGGGCTTCGCCGGCATTGAAGGTTTCCGGCGAGTCCTGTCGGTCGAGGTGATCGACGACAAGACCTTCATTTATCACGTCGACCGGCTGACCTATCAATACAACGCGGCGGGCGGCTTTTTGCTACCGAGCCATCTTGAAGCCGCGCCGTTCGAAGACCCGGCGGAATATCGCCATCGCACGCTCTACGACACCGACCCGTCCAATCCGGGCCTCTATTTCGGGCCTTACCGGGTGACCGCGGTTGAGTCGGGCTCATATGTGGTGCTTGAGCCCAACCCGACCTGGTACGGGCCCAAGCCCGCCTTCACCGAAGTGGTGATCCGGGTGATCGAGAATACCGCGGCGCTGGAAGCGAACCTGCTATCGGGCGAGGTCGACTATGTCGCCGGCGAGCTCGGCTTCAATATCGAGCAGGCAATGTCGTTCGAGCGACGGAACCCGGACCGCTACGACTATCTCTACAAGCCTGGGCTGATTTACGAACATCTGGATATCAATCTCGACAACCCGACGCTGGCCGATACGCGGGTGCGTCAGGCGCTGCTGTACGCGCTTGATCGCGAGCAGTTGACCGGCAAACTGTTTGGCGGCCATCAGCCGGTCGCGCATTCCAACGTCAACCCGCTGGACCGGGTGTTTAGCGATCAGGTGCCGGTTTATCCCCACGACCCGGACAAGGCGGCGACGTTGCTCGACCAAGCGGGTTGGGGCGAACTGCGCGACGGGGTGCGCCACAACGCGGCGGGTGAAAAGCTGTCGCTGTCGCTGATGACCACAGCGGGCAACAAATCGCGCGAACTGGTCCAGCAGGTGCTGCAAAGCCAGTGGCGCAAAGTGGGGGTCGAAGCGGTGATCCGCAACGAGCCGGCACGGGTGTTCTTCGGTGAGACCATGACCAAGCGGACCTATGACGGCCTGGCGATGTACGCCTGGCTGAGCGCGCCGGAATCGGTGCCGCTGTCGTCGCTCAAATCCGATCAAATTCCGGCCGAGGAGAATGGTTGGTCGGGTCAGAATTTTCCGGGCTACCGCAGCGATCGCATGGACGAACTGATCGACCTGATCGAACGCGAGCTCGACCCAGCGGCGCGGCTACCAATGTGGGCCGAGCTGCAAACGCTCTACGCCACCGACCTGCCGGTGCTGCCGCTGTTCTTCCGCGCCGAACCCTATGTGTTCCCCAAATGGCTCAGCGGCGTGCGCCCGACCGGGCACCTGGTAACCACCACCATGTGGATCGAGGAATGGCGATCGGTCGATTGACAAGCGCGCCGGGCTGACTGCGTGACCGACTTCCGCGAGGCAGTTCTTGGCCCCGCGCCGCCAAAAGCCGAGCCGTCGGCGGCGCTCGAAGTGCGCAATCTATCGGTCGACTTCGACACCCGCCAGGGACCGCTCAGGGCGGTCGACAATATCAGCTACCGCATCGAGCGCGGCCGCACGCTTGGCGTGGTTGGCGAGAGTGGCTGTGGCAAATCGGTTTCGGCGTTGGCGGTGATGGGGCTGATCGACCCACCCGGCGAGGTCAGCGCCGGCGCGATCAATTTGCGTGGCACCGATCTCAGCCGGCTGCCCGAGCCGATGTTGTGCGGACTGCGCGGCCGCGACGTGGCGATGATCTTTCAGGAACCGATGACCGCGCTTAACCCGGTGATGACCGTCGGTGCGCAGATCGCGGAGGTGTTGAAGCTTCACCAAGATTTCAGTGGACGGGAGACCTGGCGCCGTGCCGTGGACCTGCTCGCCCAGGTCGGCATCCCGCTGCCGATGCGGCGCGCGCACGAATATCCGCATCAATTATCGGGCGGCATGCGCCAGCGGGTGATGATCGCCATGGCGCTGGCCTGCAAGCCGGCGCTGCTAATCGCCGACGAGCCGACCACCGCGCTCGACGTGACGGTGCAGGCGCAAATTCTCGAACTCATGCTCGATCTTCAGCAAACAGTCGGCATGGCGATCCAATTTATCAGTCACGATCTGGGGGTGATCTCGGAGATCGCTGACGACGTGGTGGTGATGTATGCTGGGCGCATCGTCGAGCAGGCCCCGGCCGACGAGCTGTTCGCCGCGCCGCGCCACCCCTACACCCGTGGCCTGCTCGCCACCCTGCCCCGCATCGGCGCACGCGCCGAACGCCTGCCGGCCATCCGGGGCGCGGTGCCCGACCTCGCCCACCTGCCGAGCGGCTGCGCGTTTCGCGACCGCTGTCCCAACGTCACCACCAAATGCGCCGGCTTGCCACCCAAACTCGAAGAAGAGACGCCGGGGCACAGCGTCGCTTGCTACGCGCCGGGGATGCCGTGAGCGGCGCCCTGCTGGAAGCGCGCGGGTTGGTTAAACATTTCCCGGTCACCGGGCGGGGCCTGTTCGCCCGGCGCGAGGGCACCGTGCACGCGGTCAATGGCGTCGACCTGACGGTATCGCCGGGCGAAACCTTGGCGCTGATCGGTGAAAGCGGCTGCGGCAAGACCACCCTCGGCCGCACGCTCGCCGGGCTATACCAACCAACCGCCGGCGAAGTGCTCTATCGCGACGTCGCGCTTCCCGACGCCGACGCGGCCTTACGCAAAAAGGCACGGCGCGCCATCCAGATCGTGTTCCAGGACCCCTACGCCTCGCTCGACCCGCGCATGACCGCCGGCGCGATCATGGAAGAACCGTTGCGCATCCACCGTGAGGGAAGCCGACGCGACCGACGCGCCAAGGTCGGCCAATTGATGGACGCGGTCGGGTTGGCGCCGGCGCACGTCGATCGCTACCCGCACGAATTCTCCGGCGGCCAACGCCAGCGCATCGGCATCGCCCGCGCGCTGGCGCTCGACCCCGAGTTGGTGATCGCCGACGAACCCGTCTCGGCGCTCGACGTATCGATCCAAAGCCAGATTCTCAATCTGATGCGCGACCTTCAGGACCAACTCGGCCTCGCCTATCTGTTCATCACCCACGACCTGGCGGTGGTCGACTTTATCGCCGACCGGGTGGCGGTGATGTATCTCGGTCATATCGTCGAGGTGGCGACGCGCGACGCGCTGATGGACGCGCCACGCCACCCCTACACCCAGGCGCTGCGCGCGGCGGTGCCCGAACCCGGCCGCGGCAAACGCCAGCTTGGCGACGCCTTGCCCGGCGACGTGCCGAGCCCGCTCGATCCGCCGAGCGGCTGTCCGTTCCACACTCGATGCCCCAAGGCCGATGATATCTGTCGCGCCGAGATGCCGCGGCTCGATAGCGCCGCCGGCTGGGATGAGCATCGGGTCGCTTGTCATTTCCCGTCATGATCCGCTACGTCGCCGGCCGCATCGTCGAATCGCTGATCGTCATCGCGCTGATGTCGATCGTGATCTACGCGCTGATGGCGCTGATGCCCGGCGATCCGATCGACATCATGATCCAATCCGACCCCGATCTGACGAGCGCGGACGCGGCGCGGCTGAAGGCGCAGTACGGCCTCGATAAGCCGATATTGGAGCGCTATGCGAATTGGCTCGGCGCGGCGGCGCAGGGCGATTTCGGCTATTCGCGCATCCACAGCAAGCCGACGCTTGAGGTGATCGGCCCGCGGCTCGGCAACACCGTGCTGCTGATGGGCATCACCTTGATCGTCTCGCTTGCGCTGGCCATTCCGATCGGTGTCGCCTCGGCTCTCAAGCCCTATTCGATCCCCGACTACACGGTGAATTTCCTGGCGCTTGCCGGCATTTCGGTGCCGGTGTTCTGGCTGGCGCTGATGCTGATCATCTTATTTTCGGTCAACCTCGGCTGGCTGCCCGCCGGCGGCGTCGGGACCATCGGTGTCGACGGCGGCTGGGCGGCGGTGTGGGATCGAACGCGCTATCTGATCCTGCCGGTGGTGGCATTGAGCATCGCCAACGTCGGCGGCCTGACGCGCTTCGTGCGCGCGGCGATGATGGAAGTGATGCGCCACGACTATATCCGTACCGCCCGCGCCAAAGGCGCGCCGCGCCGCCGCGTGGTGATGCGCCACGCGCTGCGCAACGCGATGATCCCCGTGGTGACGATCCTGGCGCTGAGCTTCGGCGGGCTGTTTTCCGGCGCGCTAATTACGGAAACGATGTTTTCCTATCTCGGCATGGGCAAGCTGATCTACGACTCGATCATCGGCAGCGACTACAACGTCGCGCTGGTCAGCTTGTTATTCGCCACCGCGGTGGTGCTGCTGAGCAACCTGGTCGCCGACCTGTGCTACGCCTGGCTCGACCCACGGGTGACGTATCGATGAGCATGCTCACCGACACCGCCGCGCCCGGCCGCCAATCGCTGACGCGGCTCACCTTCGACCGGTTTCTCGAACACCGTATGGCATTGGCGAGCGGCGCGTTGTTGATCGTGCTCACGCTGGCGGCCCTGGCCGCGCCGATGGTCGTGGCCTGGCTCGGTCTTGACCCGGAAGACGTCGACCTTCTGGCGCGCTACGAGCCGGCCTCGGCGGCGCATCCGCTGGGTACCGACGAACTCGGCCGCGACGTGCTCGCGCGCCTGCTCTATGGCGGCCGGGTATCGCTGCTGGTCGGGCTCGCGACCGCGATCATCGCCGCGGTAATCGGCACCGCGGTCGGTCTGGTCGCAGGCTATTACGGCGGCTGGGTCGATGCGCTGTTGATGCGTCTCACCGACACGGTAATCGCGCTGCCGATCTTGCCGCTGTTGATCGTGCTGGCGGCGATCGACCTCGGCAAGCTCGGCCTGCCGCCCAACATCGCCACCTCGCCCGATATCAGCCTCTATCGCATTATCATCATCATCGCGCTGGTCGGCTGGACCACGGTGGCGCGGCTGGTGCGCGGCGCGGCGCTGAGTTTACGCGAACGCGACTTCGTGCTCGCCGCGCAGAGCCAGGGCGCCGGCGGCGTGTGGATCATGCTGCGCCACATTCTGCCCAACGCGATCTCGCCGATTATCGTCGCCACCACTCTCTCGGTCGGCAACATCATCTTGCTGGAGTCGGTGCTAAGCTTCCTCGGTCTCGGCATCCAGCCGCCGATCGCGAGCTGGGGCAACATGCTCAACAACGCCCAGGAGCTAATCTACGAGGCACCGATGCTGGCCGTGTGGCCCGGCCTCGCCATCTTCGCCACCGTCATCGCCTTCAACTTCCTCGGCGACGGCCTCCAGGACGCGCTCGACCCGAAGGCGATACGGCGGTGAACAGGCACACCTGGCACATCGCAAACGGCTAGGTCAGCGCGTTCCGTTTGAGGCGTTTGTGCCTCGAAACAGCAATGACACCCTTCTCGATCCTCATTCGGAAAATGATGCTGCTTGCCGTGCGCCGCGCGAGGCACGAACGCCGTCAGATCCGAACCAATCCGAACGGTGGCACGCAAATTAATTGCGAATTCAAAATGAAAAATTGGTTGTAGTGTGATAAACTTTTAAGCGTGAGGGTTTAACCATGACCAAATAAGGGGCAACTGTTATGGCAACCAAAAAGCGCAAAAAGCCTGACGATCAAGACGAATTTGACGATCCCGACATCGGCGACGACGAAGATTCTGAAGGAGCCGGGAACGCGAGCGACGACGAAGACTTCGAGCCGGTCGATCCTGAGGACGATGAAGTCGAATATGATGACGAAGAAGCTGCGGCGACCGCTCCGAGCAGCGATCTGATGCAACTGCGTGACAACGTGGAAAACGCCCTGTTTTCTCAGGAGCCGCCTGAACACGGCGCATTTGCCGCGGCCGAAGCGTTCCAAGGCGCAAACAATATCGTCGGCGTAGGGATCGGCAGCGCCGAGGTGGACTTGGAGCAAGTGGGCGACGATGGCCCAGGCGCTCCGGTCCTCAACGTATATGTGGCAGAACCAACGTCGATGGACGAGGTCCGCGCATGCGCCGTCGATAGCCTCGGGATTCGTACATTGAGTAGCGACCGCACGCCGATCAATGTCATATGCACCGGTGTCATTGAGGCGCTGCCTCACCGACATCGTGAGCGACCTTCGCCAAACGGCATCTCGATTGGCCACAAGGACATTACGGCTGGTACGCAAGGCTGTTTGGCGCGCGGTCGCAGCGGCAATCGCAGAAACCGCGTCTTGGTGCTGAGCAACAATCACGTGCTTGCCAATACCAATGCCGGACGACGGGGCGACTCCATATTGCAACCGGGCCCCGCTGACGGGGGGCGCAATCCGCGGGATCGCATTGCGGTGCTTGAGAGGTTCGAAGAGATCTTCTTTGATGGAAGATCCAATTTCGTGGACTGTGCGACGGGATGGACCTGGCATCGGCGCGTGCGTCGTGAGTTCATATATCGGTCTCGGGGACGGTGGCGGTATTTCCGTGTCAGCAATCAGCCACGCGCCTGCCGCGTCGGCATGCCTGTCGGCAAGAGCGGACGCACCACGCAGCTGACGGTGGGACGAATTACCGACTGCAATGCCAGTATCCGAGTGAGTTTCGGCCAAGGCCGCATCGCCAATTTCAAGGATCAAATCACCATACGCGGGCAACGTGGTAATTTCAGCGCCGGGGGTGACTCCGGTTCGTTGATTTGGGGCTGGGACCGGCGTCGCTATCCGGTCGGCCTTTTGTTCGCCGGCGGCGGAGGATTTACGTTCGCCAACAAAATCCAGCGAGTGCTCGCGGAACTCGACATCAATCTTTATACTTAGGTTTGACGAGTCGCCGGGGTCCTATGCCCCGGCGACTCGGGCAAATCCATCTACTGGCCCAAACTGCGATGATACGCAGGGATTGAAGGAGGTCGGTCTTGGTCGCGGCCAATAACGAGATGCCGGAAGACATCAAATTTGACCCCGACACCGAAGAATCCATGACACGAATCAAAGACGTCAAAGAGCGCCACGAAGATGAGCTAATGACGTTGCCCGAGGTGACCGGCGTCGGCATTGGACAAAACGAGATTGGCGACGAAGCGATCATCGTTTACCTGCAAGACCAGTCCGCCGCGGCTCAGTTGCCTTCAAAAATTGAAGGCTTCGAAGTCTTGCCTCAGGTGACAGGTATTATCGACGCCCAGGAAGCCTAATTGCCGTAGCGAACAGCAGGTCGCCTACCGAATGCCTTCTCCATTTGGACGAGTTGGGCTTTTACTAAGTCGGCCACAGGGTCGATGAGGCAGTCGACGATGGCGAAGTGGTCTAGGTCTTTCGGGATGAGGTAGTCGCAAGGGTAGCCGAGGGCGCGCCATCTGGTGGCCATGTCCTCGGATTGGCGGTGGTATTCGGGCGACTCGTCCTCGCCGACCACGATGAAAAGTGACGCCGGGTATGAATAGGTCTGCAAGGCAGGCGAATTTCGTGCGGCCATCTCGGCGTCGAGTTTGAGCTTTTCATTCAGGTACGACAGATGGATCGGTTCGAGCTCGAACAGGCCGGAGACGGCGCAAGCGCCCTTGACCAGGTTTGGCGGCAGGTCGTCGCCGAACTCGGCCCAATTGGTCGCGAGCAGCATGGTCGCCAGGTGGCCACCGGCGGAGTGGCCGGTGACGTAGATGCGGTCGGGGTCGTAGCGGTAGTCGCGCGCGTTGCGCCACAGCCAGGCGAGCGCGGCGCGGTTCTGGCGGACGATCTCGTCCATGTTGGCGTTGGGCGCGAGCACGTAATTGTTGACTGCTGTCGTCACTCCGTGCGGCACCATGCCTTCGGCGACATAGGAATGATCGCTCTTGTCGAGCGAGTACCAATAGCCGCCGTGGATGAACACGTAGAGCGGCGCGCCCTCTTCCGCCGCCGGAAAGATATCCAGTTTTTCGATGTCCTGGTCGCCGAACGCGAGGTCGAGATGACCGTCTATTTTGGCGCGCGAACCTTTGCTCCACTCGGCCCAGGCGGCGAAGCGGTCGATATAGTCCGGGAAGCGCTTGCGGTTGTTGTACTGCGCGTCGAGCCCCGCCTGGTCGTAGTCGCGCCAGACGGCGCTCGTCACGTCAGTCATTTGGCGCTCACTCAGCCGCGGTTGCGCCGCCGGTGCGTTCTTCGATACGCACTTTCTGGCCGGGGGTCGGCATGTGGCTGCCGTCTTCCTTTACGGTCTCATAGACCGCCGGCACGGTAATTTCCAACAGCTCGAGGTCTTCCGAATATTCGCGCAGCTCGTGCATGGTGTTGCCGGGCACGGTGACCGCGTCGCCCTTGCGGTAGGTGATCTCGCCCTTGTCCTTGTAGAAGAAGCTCACCCAGCCTTCGAGCACCATGGCGAACTGAAAGTCGACGACGTGGCGGTGCAGGCCGTTATGACCGCCCTCAAGGTGCTTGGCCTTGATGATATGGGCGTGGATGTCACCGCCGGTCGCGTCGGCAACGCCGAGATCGCGATAGGCGAACTCTTCGCGCAATCCGTCGGTTTCGTACTCCGCGCCTTCCGCCCGGCTGACCGTGAACTCGTAATCCGTGCCGCCAGGTTCCTGGCGCGCCGCCGCTGCCGTCATGGGTTCCTCCCCTTCGATGGTTGAATCCATAATACGCCGCGCCGCGCGGCCGGTAAATCAGCGCCCGTTAACCGCTTGTCAGGGTTGGCGGTCTAGGCTTTCGCGTGATGCTGCAATCATTTACCGATTGGCCGTTACGCCTCGTCCGGGCCCTGGTCGTCATCGTGTTCGCGATCGGCCCGGCGACCACCGGCCACGCCGCGTTCGAGCAACAGCTCGACGATGTTCAGCACGAGCGACTGGAAGCCGCGACGCACGCCTATCAAATCGGCGACTATGGTGAGGCAATCGAGTTCTTCACCGATCTCGCCAACGAAGGCGTCGGCGAGGCGCAGTTCTATCTCGGCTTCATGAATGGCCAGGGTCTTGGCATGCCGCAGGATTATGCGGTCGCGGCCGAGTGGTACGAGGAAGCCGCGCTGCAAGGCCATCCCCAGGCCCAGAACTATCTCGGCCTGCTCTATTTCGAGGGCAATGGCGTGGCGCGTTCGTTCCGTGACGCGTTTCTGTATTTCGAGCTTGCCGCCGCGGCCGGCAATCAGGACGCGGGCAACAACCGACTGATCGTGGCGCGCAAAATGACCTCGGCGCAAATCACCGAGGCGCAAAAATCGGCCGGCGAGATTATTCGGGCGCTCAGAAGCAACGTGAAGAAGATCGTGCTACCGCGCAGGATGGCCAGCGGCGTGGCGGTGGCCGGCGGCAACCTGTTCCTCACCCATGCGAGCGCGGTTCAGGCGTGCCGGGAAATCACCGTGCGTTTTGAGAATGCCGAGCCGCGTGAAGCCTCTCTGGCCAGCATCGATCGCTTCAATGGATTGGCCCTGCTCACCGCCTCCGGCGCTTTTGCCGAGCCGGTACCGTTGCGCGAAGCGCCGGTCGAAATCGGCGAGACGGTGACCATTGTCGGCTTCGGACTTGACGACAAGAAACGGCCGGTGGTCGAGATCACTGACGCCTCGATCATCCTCGACCCGGCGCTACATCGGGTCGACAAGCGGTACCTCCAGCTCTCCAGCCTGGTCGGCTCAAGCCAGCTCGGCGCCGCGGTGGTCGACGCCGAAGGGCGGCTGGTGGGTGTCATGGAGCCGACTTTGGAAGCCGTTAAGGTGGCTCAAATCCGCGGTGAGCCGCAGCGGATCGGCTTCGCGATTCGCCAAGAGCTCGTCCACCTGCTGTTCGAAATCAACGGCCACCGCTACGAGATCCGGACGGAGGACGACATGCCCGCGGCGATGGTGCCGGATACGGTGATCGATCCGGTGCGCGCGGCCACCGTCGCGATTGAGTGTTGGCGCGAGCAAGAGGGCAAAGACATGCCCAATGGCGACCAGGCAGCGGCAGAAAAAGAGCCTGCTGAGCCCGGCTAAGTTTGCGGAAATCGCCGGTTTTCACACACAATTTCGTGATACTATTTGACTAGAAATCTATCATTTAACTAATTGATAAATATTATTTTCTTACTCTTGTTACTTCCTTGGAACATCCTGAATTTAGCTACTTATGCCGCGCGACCGAATTTATTTCGGCACCGAACAAAACAAACACTTGATTTAAACGTTCGATTGACAATATATCGGCCATAAGAACGTGGTCGATTAAGCATCGCCCCTCCGATGCGACAGGCTGCGATACATAGCCTCCCTAATCGTGGCGGCGGGTATCTTTCTCTGTCCCCCGCCCCGCCGCCAACCTGACGGCCCCTCTTCTCTCCCCCCCAGAGAAGAGGGGCCAATTTCATTCAACATGTTTCAAATCGATTGATAGGGTCCGCGTTGGGCCTTCGAAAACGCTTGGCGCACTAAGGACGGCGGACACGATGAAAGACCATGGCCACGATCCAGTCTCGGCAATCGCCGAAGCCGATGCGACGGGCGCGGTGGCCGAGATCTTCGCCGATATCCGCACGACCATGGAAATTCCCATGCTGACCTCGATCTGGCGCACATTGGTCGCGGTGGAAGATGGCCTTGCCAGCGGCTGGGCCGCGACCAAGCCGCTTCATTTGACCAGCCAGCCAGCGGCCGCGCTGGCGCGCATTGTCGACCGCGCGGCCCTGCCGGTCCCGGAACCGCTGGTGCCTGGCCAACTCGCTTGCGCCGGCGTGCCGTCCAGCCAGGTGCCGGCGGCGCGCGCGATTATCGACGCCTACAACCGCTCCAACGGCATGAACATGGTGGCGCTGACTGCATTGATCGCTGCGCCCAGCGGCAAGCCACCGGACGGCCCTGTGGCGCCACCGCCGGCGCCGTGGCCGGCGTTGCGTCCGCTTTTGGCCCAAGCCGACATCGATGAGGATACCTGGGCCCTGTTGCACCAGATCAACCGCTTCGGCGCGGCGGCGGATGATGGCGGGCTGGCGACCCTGTGGCGCCATCTCGCGCATTGGCCGGGCCTGTTGGCGTTGATTCACGCCGGCCTGGCGCCGCTGCAACATGACGGCACCGTAGAGCGGGCGATCGGTGAGGTTCACGACCTGTCCCAAAGCGAAGGCGCGCGACTGGCGCAGCTTCGAACCGAACCAGTGGTGCTGCCGGAGCCGGCGCGCAGAATGATCGCGGACTACGTGGCGAAACCGGATCGGGTCGCGCGCATGGTCACACTCGGCCATGGCCTCGCGCAATGGCTGGCGGTCGCGCCCGATTAGTTTCGATCCGTGAATGGCGGCGGGTCGGTCAGCGGGGTTGTGCGCGGTCCCACCCGCGGTAATAGTTGTGCGCATATGATCACACCCGACGCCGTTTGAGACCGCGGCGTCCCAACAGCCCGACGAGCGATCATTTGGCTCAGCCTTCGGATATTCCGGTCGACAATCCGCGTGACCCTGTCGAGCCGCAGCAGCAGCGCACCGCTGATACGGAGAACTTTCCGGTCGGGTCGTGGCTGCTGCCGGCGAAGCTGCGACGGCATATCGCGCTGTACTATGCCTTCGCGCGCGCCGCCGACGATATCGCCGACGACGAAGCGCGTGACCCGAATCGCAAGATAGCCGAGCTCGACGCCATGGAGGCCGCGCTGTCGGGTGTATCAACGCCCGAGGCTCCCACCCCGACCGAGCAAAAAGCGCTCCGCCTGCGCGACAGCATGGCGGAGACCAATGTGCCGATCGCTCACGGCGCCGAAATATTGCGGGCGTTTCGCCAGGACGCGCTGAAACCGCGCTACCAGAACTGGTCCGAGCTGATGGACTATTGCCGCTACTCCGCGGCGCCCGTCGGCCGCTATTTGCTCGACCTGCACGGAGAGTCTCGGGAGACCTGGCCCTCGTCGGATGCGCTGTGCGCCTCGCTGCAAGTGCTCAATCATGTCCAGGATTGCCAAGTCGACTATCACCGCCTCGACCGGGTTTACCTGCCGCTCGACTGGTTCGCGCGCGCCAGGGGCACGGTGGAGGAGCTCGATCAGCCCTTCGCCAGTCCGGCGGTGCGCGCGGTGCTTGAGCGCTGCCTGGACGGCTGCGACGCTTTGAACCGCGAGGCGAGTGCGTTGCCCGGGCTGATCAGCGACCGACGAATGCGCATGGAGGCTGCGGTGATCGTCGCCATCGCCCACCGCCTGTGCAAGCGGCTGCGTCGGGGCGACCCGGTCGCGCGTCGTATCGAGCTGGGCCTGTCCGGCAAACTTGCATGTTTGGTTACCGGAGTCTGGACTGGGCTTTGGTAGCAATTGCCGAAATCGATGGCGCGACCGCCGCGACCCGCGCCGAGGAAGTGGTTCGCCGGGCCGGGACCTCGTTCTATTGGGCGATGCGGTTTTTGCCGCGGCCGAAGCGGGAAGCGATGTTCGCGCTTTACGCTTTTTGCCGTGAGGTCGACGACATCGCCGACGAACCGGCGCCCGAAGCCGACAAGCTGTCACGCCTCAATGGTTGGCGGCGCACGCTCGACCAACTCTTTGCCGGCGAGGCGCCGAGCGACCCGGTGGCCATGTCATTGGTCGCGCCGATCGCACGCTACCAATTGCCGCGGGCACCGTTCGAGGAAATTCTGCGCGGCATGGAGACCGACGCGACCGGCCCGGTGCGCGCGCCGACGATGGCGGAACTGGAAGTTTATTGTTCCCGCGTCGCCGGCGCCGTGGGCCTGCAGTCGGTGCGCATCTTCGGCTGCCGGGATGACCATGCCGATGCCTACGCACAGTCAACCGGGCTCGCCCTACAACTGACCAACATTTTGCGCGACCTGGAAGAGGATGCCGACGATGGCCGGCTGTATTTGCCGCGAGAGGCGCTCGACGCAGCGGGAATCACGACGCGGGATCCGGCGGAAGTCCTTGTCCACCCGGCGCTCGGCCGCGCGTGCGCAATGGTCGCTGAGCGGGCCGAGCAGAGCTACCGCGAGGCAATGCGCCTGCGCGAGGCCATGGCGCCGGCTGATGCCCGCGCGCTCAAGCCGGCGGCGATCATGACCGCGGTTTATCGCAGCCTGTTCGACCGCATGGCCGCACGCGGCTGGAACCGCGCCACCGAGCCGGTGGCGATGGGCAAGGCTGCCAAGCTAGGCGTCGCCCTACGCTGTTTGTTGACCGGCGCGTGAGTCGCACAGTTCATGTGATCGGCGCGGGGCTTGCCGGCCTGTCAGCCGCCGTGACGCTGGCGCGCGCCGGCGCCTCAGTCGCGGTGTACGAGGCCGCTGGGCATGCCGGCGGTCGTTGTCGGTCGCTGTTCGATACGACGCTCGATGCGTTGATCGACAATGGCAATCACCTGGTGATGGCCGGTAATCGCGCGACCTTCGCCTACTTGGACGCGATTGGCGCGCGCGACCGCCTGGCGACCACCGGGCCGGCGGCGTTTCCGTTTTTCGATCTGGCCACAGGCGAACGCTGGACGGTACGCCCCAACGGCGGGCCACTGCCGTGGTGGCTGTTCAGCCGATCACGGCGCGCGGCGGGCACGCGCGCGCTCGACTACCTCGGCGCATTTCGACTTGCCTTCGCACGCGACGAGGACACGGTGGACCGGCTGTTGGCGAAACCCGAAACGGTGTATCGGCGGCTGTGGGAGCCGCTCGCAACCTCAGCGCTCAACACCGACCCCACCGAGGGCGCGGCGAAACTGTTGTGGCCAGTGCTGACCCAGACCTTCCTGCGCGGCGAGGCCTGGTGCCGGCCCTATGTCGCCGACGAAGGCCTATCGCCGTGCTTTATCGATCCGGCGCTGGCCCTGCTGGACTCGGCTGGCGCCACGATCTCATTCAATCATCGCGTCCGCGCCCTGCAGCAGTCCGACGGCCGGTTGGTTGGGCTCGACACCACGCGCGGGTCGGTCGCGTTCGGCGCGGACGATACCGCCGTGCTCGCGGTGCCGGCGCCGGCGGCGGCGGCGCTATTGCCCGATCTTGCGGCGCCGACCGACAGCCGCGCGATCGTCAATGCGCATTTCCGGCTCGACCACGCACCCACCCTGCCCGACGGCGCGCGGTTCCTGGGTTTGGTCGGCGGCACCGCCCAATGGATCTTTGTGCGCGGGACCATCGCTTCGATCACGGTCAGCGCTGCAGACGCGCTGGCGGTCAAAGATAATGATGAGATCGCGGGGATTCTTTGGGGTGATCTCGCGCGGGCATTGGAGCTCGCCGACGACCGTCCGCCGCCTTATCGAATCATTAATGAGCGCCGTGCCACGTTCGCTCAGACCACCGCTGCGGCGGCCAACCGACCAAAAACATGCACCAGTGTGACAAATATGTACCTCGCCGGTGATTGGACCGATACCGGCCTGCCAGCAACGATTGAGGGCGCCATCCAGTCCGGCGTCCATGCTGCGGCGCTTGCAGGGGCTTCACAATCTTGAGAGGCCTTGCAAAATCGGCCTTGAATTTGCCCGATTCCAGCTTGAGGTTGTGTGTCAGAAATATGCAACCCAATTGAATGAGGGGCTGATTGCGATTATGGTTTTCTCGACCCTCCAACTAGAATCACAATAATTCGCACGGACATGGAGATCCTGCCCAAAAGCGGATCTAAGGAGTGGACCTATTCCTACTGACTCAAAGAAGCCTCTCCTCGACGCAGTCGACTTCCCCACCGACTTGAGACGACTGCCGGAATCGGACCTTCGACAGTTTGCCGATGAGTTGCGCCAGGAGATGATCGAGATCGTTTCTCACACTGGCGGCCATCTGGGCGCCGGGCTCGGCGTCGTCGAATTAACGGTGGCGATTCACTACCTGTTCAACACACCGCAGGACCGGCTGATCTGGGATGTTGGTCACCAGTGCTATCCGCACAAAATCATCACCGGGCGCCGCGATCGCATGCGAAGTCTGCGCCAAGGCGGTGGCTTGTCCGGGTTTACCAAACGCGCGGAAAGCGAATATGACCCGTTTGGCGCGGCGCATTCGTCGACCTCGATCTCGTCCGGTCTGGGCATGGCGGTGGCGCGCGATCTGGCCGGCGACGACAACGATGTGATCGCGGTGATTGGCGACGGCGCGATGAGCGCCGGCATGGCCTATGAGGCGATGAACAATGCCGGCTCGCTGGGCGGCCGGCTAATCGTCATCTTGAACGACAACGACATGTCGATCGCGCCGCCGGTTGGCGCGATGAGCGCCTATTTGTCGCGGCTGATCTCGTCGCATTCCTATCGCAGCCTGCGGCATGTCGCGAGCCAGGTGGCGCGCAAGTTCCCGAGGCCGATGGAGCAGGCGTTCAAGCGCGCCGAGGAATATGCTCGCGGCATGGTCACCGGCGGCACGCTGTTCGAAGAGCTTGGCTTCTATTATGTCGGGCCGATCGACGGTCATAATCTCGACCATCTGCTGCCGGTCCTGAAGAACGTGCGCGACGCCGACGATGGCGGCCCGGTGTTGGTTCACGTGGTGACCGAGAAAGGCCACGGCTATCCGCCGGCGGTTCAATCGGCTGACAAGTATCACGGCGTCGGCAAGTTCGACGTGGTGACCGGCGCGCAAGCCAAAAAGACAAGCAACGCGCCGAGCTATACGTCGGTGTTCGCCAAGGCCTTGATCGCGGAAGCCCACCAAGACGACAAGATCGTCGGGATCACCGCGGCGATGCCATCCGGCACCGGCATCGACAAATTCCACAAGGAATTTCCCGACCGGTCGTTTGATGTCGGCCTCGCCGAGCAGCACGCGGTGACCTTCGCCGCCGGCTTGGCGTCGGAAGGCTTCAAGCCCTTCGCGACGATCTATTCGACGTTTTTGCAACGCGCCTACGACCAGGTGGTGCACGATGTGGCGATCCAACGCCTGCCAGTGCGCTTCGCAATCGATCGGGCCGGGCTAGTCGGCGCCGATGGCCCGACTCATGCCGGCGCGTTCGACGTGACCTACTTATCCACCCTGCCCGGCTTTGTGGTTATGGCGGCGTCGGATGAGGCCGAGCTGATGCACATGGTGGCGACCTCCGCGGCGATCGATGATCGGCCGAGCGCGGTTCGCTATCCGCGCGGAGAAGGCGTCGGTGTGGAGCTACCGGAGCAAGGCACGCCGCTCGAAATCGGCAAAGGCCGGGTGGTGCGCGAGGGTTCGGCGGTCGCACTCCTGTCGTTCGGTGGGCGCTTGCAGGAATGCCTGAAGGCGGCCGACGAACTGGCCACGCGCGGTTTGTCGACCACGGTCGCCGATGCCCGGTTCGCGAAACCGCTGGATACCGACCTGATCCGCCGATTGGCCACCGAGCATGAAGTACTGGTGACCATCGAAGAGGCCTCGATTGGCGGATTCGCGTCGCATGTCATGCATTTTCTTGCGACCGACGGATTGCTCGATCATGGCCTCAAGATCAGGCCGATGATCCTGCCCGACCGCTTCATCGATCAAGGCTCGCCCAACGGTATGTATGACGAGGCTGGACTGAACGCATCGCATATCGTTGCCACGGCACTCGCCGCGCTCGGCCGCGACGACGCTGTAGCGGCGGCCTCCGAACTGGCCTGAGTCGAGAGGCCTAGTGGCCCAAAGCAGACTCAGGGTACCCATACGACGGCCAACCGAGGTCGTCCGGCTAGGCGCGCGGCGTGCCCTGATGTTCGCGCATCACAAATGCCGCGCAACGACGCCGGTGGGCTCGGTTGACCGCCCTTCGGGTCGCGTTTCCAGCTCCCTCGGGACGTCAGGCGCGCTAACCGATGGGCCGGCATCGCTGGCGCGCGCCTTCCTACCGAGAAAACCGGAAACGCGATCGTATGGATATCCTGAGTCTGCTTTGGGCCACTAGTTGCCATGGCGGTCTCAAACGCGCTTGCGGCTGATGCTTTCGAGCACGACGCCGTGCTCGACCGGACCATCGACGAGGCGACGCGCGCGCTAATCGCTCTGCAGCGCGATGATGGCCATTGGTGCTTCGAGCTCGAGGCCGACTGCACCATCCCGGCCGAGTATGTCATGCTCGGCCACTTTCTCGACGAGATCGACACCGCGCTCGAAGCCAAAATCGCGCGCTATATCCGCGCGCGCCAGGGCGAGCATGGCGGCTGGCCGCTGTTCCACGGCGGCGACATGGACATGTCCTGCTCGGTGAAAGCGTACTACGCGCTCAAGCTCGTCGGAGACGACCCGGAGGCACCGCACATGCGCCGCGCGCGCGAGGCAATCCTCGCCGCCGGCGGCGCCGCTTGCAGCAATGTGTTCACGCGCATTGCGCTTGCCATATTTGGCCAGGTGCCGTGGCGCGCGGTACCAGTGATGCCGGTCGAGATCATGCTACTGCCTCGCTGGTTCCCGTTCCATATGAGCAAGGTGTCGTATTGGTCGCGCACGGTGATCGCGCCACTGCTCGTGCTGATGACGCTGAAACCGCGCGCACGCAATCCGCGCGGTGTCGACATAGGCGAGCTGTTCACCGTGCCACCCGAGGCCGAGCGGAATTATTTCGCCAATCGCGGATTTGTCGCGGCGGCATTCCTCGGCCTCGACAGAATTTTGCGCTTCACCGAACCGGTGTTCCCGAAGGCAACGCGCCAGCGTGGTATTGACCGCGCCATCCAGTTCACCACCGAGCGGCTGAACGGTGACGATGGTTTGGGCGGCATCTTTCCCGCCATGGCTAATGCGTTGATGGCTTTCGACACTTTGGGGTACGCGCCGGATCATCCAGATCGCGCGATCTGTCGCCAGGCGATCGATAAGCTGTTGGTGATCGAAGACGATACCGCCTACTGCCAGCCGTGTTTGTCGCCGGTGTGGGATACCGCCCTTGCCGCGCAAGCCATGTTCGATGTGGCCAGCAACGGAGCAAGCGACGCGGCGCGCAAATCGGCGGGCGACGCCACAAAGTGGCTGGTCGGATGCCAAATCCTTGATGGTCCGGCCGACTGGCAAGTCGACCGGCCAAGCGTGCGGCCCGGCGGCTGGGCCTTCCAATATCGCAACGACCATTACCCGGACGTGGACGATACCGCCGTCGCGGCCATGGTGCTGGACCAAGACGACGATCCCAGCCACGACACCAACCGGGCCCGCGCCATCGAATGGATCGAAGGCATGCAGAGCGGCGATGGCGGCTGGGGGGCGTTCGACGCGGACAATATCCACTATTACCTGAACCATATTCCCTTTGCCGACCATGGCGCATTGCTCGACCCGCCGACCGAGGATGTCAGCGCGCGCTGTGTTAGCGCACTGTGCCAACTCGGCGCGAAGCCGGATCACCCGGTGGTCAAGCGCGGGCTCGACTACCTGCGCCGCACCCAACAGGCGGACGGATCCTGGTTCGGTCGTTGGGGCACTAATTATGTTTACGGCACATGGTCGGTACTATGTGCTTTGAATATGGCTGGCGAGGACTTGCAAGCGCCCCACATGCGGCGCGCGGTGGCGTGGCTCGAAAGCCGGCAGCGCGACGACGGCGGGTGGGGCGAAGACGGCGCAACCTATTGGGACGAACGCCGTGACGAGGCGACGGAAAGCACCGCATCGCAAACCGCGTGGGCGGTCCTTGCCCTGATGGCCGCCGGGGAGGTCGACTCCGAGGCGGTGCGGCGCGGCATCGACTATCTGCTGTCGGCGCCACGTGACGGCGCGCGTTGGGACGAAGATTGGTTTACGGCGGTCGGCTTCCCGCGCGTGTTCTATCTGCGCTACCACGGCTACGCGGCCTATTTCCCGCTCTGGGCGCTCGCCCGCTATCGCAATCTGACCCGCGGCAATCAGGTCCGGCCGACCGTTGGCATGTAGCGGCCAGGCGCCCGAGACCGAGTCACCGTCGGGTGATCAAGAACTCTCGGCGGGTGGCCGCAAACCTGAGATTATCGGGGTTATAACCGGCCTGCAGACCGAGGCGGACCTGGTGCGCGGCATTGCCAAAAGCGACGCGCCGGATCACGACGTGCGGGTGATGTGCCTGGGCCCTGGGCCACAGAAGGCGAGCGAGGCGGCGAAGCGCCTGCTGACCGTCGGCGCCACTCGGCTCGCCAGCTTCGGTTTGGCGGGCGGTCTCAAGATGTCGCTGTGGCCGGGCACGGCAATCGTCGCGCGCACCGTCGTCGCGGCCGACGGCACACACTATCCGGCCGACGCCACTTGGCATGGGCGTTTGATCGGTGGATTGATCGGCGATGACGAGGTGGTGGACGGCGAATTGGTCGAAGCCGCCGAACCGGTCACCACGGTCGCCGAAAAGCGAAAACTCTACGAAACGTCCCAGGCCGGCGCGGTCGACATGGAAAGCGCCGCGGTGGCGGCCGAGGCCGCACGCGCCAGCATGCCATTTATTGCGCTGCGGGCGATCGCCGATCCCGCCGATCGCAATATTCCGCCGGCGGCGCTGTCCGCGCTACGGGCCGACGGCACCGCGTCATCCATGCGCGCGATCGGTCACGCGCTGGCGCGTCCACAAGACATTATTCGGTTGGTGCGGCTCGGCCTCGATAGCCGCGCGGCGTTTGCGACGCTACGCCGCGTCCTCACGCGTACCGGCGCGCTGACCGGGGTCCCCCTCACCGCTCGGCGCCGCGTGCGCCGTCGACAGAAAATCTGACACATTGCTGTCGAACACGTATTCCGCCGACCGCGCCTTCGACAGATCGATCTCGGGCGCCAATGGGCCTTCGGTGCGCACCCCGCGCAGCCGCACCCAAAGCGCGCGCAACGGATGCGCGATGGTGTGGTTGGCGGCTGTCGGCTCGTAGCCGCAATGCACCATGCAATCGGCGCATTTTTCGTAGCGCCCGGTGCCGTAACTGTCCCAATCCGTGCTTTCCATTAGATCGGCGAAACTGTCGGTATAGCCCTCGCCAAGCAGATAGCACGGGCGCTGCCAACCGAAGACATTGCGGGTTGGATTGCCCCAAGGTGTGCATTCGAATGACTGATTGCCGGCCAGGAAATCCAGGAACACGCCCGACTGGCTGAATTGCCATTTGCGCCCGCGCCCAAGGCGGAAGACGTCGCGGAACAGGTTCTTGGTCCGCTCGCGGCTCAAGAAATGCTCTTGATCAAGCGCGCGCTCATAAGCATAGCCGGGCGAAACAGTGATACCCTCGACGCCTAGCGACGTCGCGAAATCGAAGAACCCGGCGAGCTTTTCAGTGTCGTGCCCGTCGAATACGGTGCAATTGACGTTGACCCGGAAGCCGCGGTCCCGCGCATACTTAATCGCGTCGACCGCGCGATCGAACACGCCGTCCTGGCACACCGCCTTGTCGTGCTCTTCGCGCAAACCGTCGAGGTGAACCGAAAAGGTGAGAAATTGGCTCGGCGTGAATAGGTCGAGCTTCTTTTTCAACAACAGCGCGTTGGTGCACAAATAAACATACTTCTTGCGCGCCACGATGCCGGCGACGATTTCGCCCATCTCCTTATGAAGCAGCGGCTCGCCGCCTGGGATCGAGACCACCGGCGCGCCACACTCGTCGACCGCAGCCAGGCAATCTTCCACACTCAAGCGGCGATTTAGAATTTCATCCGGGTAATCGATCTTGCCGCAGCCGGCGCACGCCAGGTTGCAGCGGAACAAAGGTTCTAGCATGAGGACCAGCGGATACCGCTTCCGGCCCATGAGCTTCTGCTTGACGATGTAGGCGCCGATCCGCGCCGCTTGTTCCATTGGGACCGCCACGTGGCCTCTCTTTCACTCGTTACCGCAGCCGAAATTCATACCGGCCGTCGCTCAGGATGCCTCGGCGAGGAGCGCCTCGGGCAACTTGAATTGGACCTTCTCCACAACGCCGTCGAGCGCTTCGACCTCGACATCGCCCAGCTCGCGGAGCCGGTCGATGACTTCCTGCACCAACTGCTCGGGCGCCGAGGCGCCAGCAGTGATACCGACCGTCATGATGCCCGTGAGCCATGCCGGCTCGATGCTGTTCGCCTCGGCGATCAGATAGCTCGGCACATTCATTTCTTCGCCGATCTCGCGCAGGCGGTTGGAGTTCGAGCTGTTTTCAGCGCCGACCACCAACAATAGCTCGACGACCCCCGCTAGTTCGCGCACCGCGGTTTGCCGATTCTGCGTGGCATAGCAGATATCGCGCAACGAGGGCCCGGCGATCGACGGAAATCTTTCTTTCAAAGCCTCGATCACGTCGCGCGTGTCGTCCACGCTCAAGGTGGTTTGCGTCACATAGGCGACCTTGTTGGGATCGAGAACCTCGAGCTGCGCCACATCCTCGACCGTCGAAACCAACAGCACGCCGCCAGGCACGCGACCGCTGGTGCCTTCGACCTCCGGATGACCCTTATGGCCGATCAGGATGACTTGATGGCCATGCCGCGCATAGCGCTGGGCCTCATGATGCACTTTGGCGACCAACGGGCACGTCGCATCGATAACCGGCAGATCACGTGACAGGGCCGCGTTTTCGATCTTTTGCGATACGCCATGCGCGCTGAATACCGTGACCGCGCCATCGGGCACCTCGTCGAGCTCCTCGACGAAGATCGCGCCTTTGTCGCGCAGTTCGTCGACCACCCGCTTATTGTGGACGATTTCGTGGCGCACATAGACTGGAGGTCCATATCGGTCCAGCGCACGTTCGACGATCTCGATCGCGCGTTCTACGCCGGCGCAGAAACCGCGGGGTTGAGCAAGGATCACCCGCATCCGTGTCGCTTTCCTGATTATGGTTCTTGCGGCGCCAGGTTATTGCACCGCACAGTCGATTCAATGTACCCAATCGGGCCGAAACCGCCAATACAAATGCCTGCGATCCCGGTAATTTACCCTAGTCCTGGCAAGGTCATTCGGGGGAAAAAGCCCGCCGGACTCCGGCGACAGACGAGAGGATAAAGCGATGAGCGTATTTCGAATGGTCGGCACGGCATTTTTCGTCGCCATGATCGGCGTTGGCGGCGCCAGCGCGCAGGAGGCGCATGCCCATATCGGCCACGTAATGACCGGCTGGTCGGACACGCCAAACGGCGAAGGTTTGATGTCGACCGCGCAGCAGGAAGCCGCGATCGCTCTGCAACATGCCACGCTCGCATTGTCCCAACCCGAGGATATCGAGTCGATCCGGCTGCACAGCGGCCATGTGCTGCACGCGATTGATCCGCTGGCGATCGAGGACGGTCCCGGTCTTGGCTATGGGCTCGAGCAGGCGGCATCCGGCGTTGCCGCGCATATTAACCTCGCCGCCGGCGCCCAAGACGCGTCCGACAATGTCAAACTGCACGCCGAGCATGTCGCCGCCAGCGCGCGCAATGTGGTCACCTGGTCGGGAGAGGTGGTGCGTTTGGTCGGACAGATCATGACCAACGACAATGCCAAGCATGCGAACATCATGGCCGGCAGCGTAAAGAACTTGCTGACCTGCGTGGTCAACGGTTGCGACGCAAACTCCGACGGCACCACCGACTGGGGCCCTGGAGAAGGCGGCCTCGCCCAGGCCAACCAGCATATGACCCTGATGATGCAAGGCGAAGGCATGTCCTAGTGAGTTGCCGTGGACCAAATCGGGGGGATCGAAATCATGTCTGAATTGGATGGCCGGGTTGCCATTGTGTCGGGCGCGGCGAAAGGCATTGGCGCCGAGACCGCGAAAGCACTGGCGGGCGAAGGCGCGACAGTTGTGATTACTGACCGCTTGGAGCCGGAAGGCGAAGCGACTGCCGAAGCAATCCGCTCAGCCGGCGGCGAAGCGCATTTCATGACGCATGACGTAACATCGGAAGGCGACTGGACGCGCATTGTCGACGAGACCGCATCCCGGTTCGGCGGCCTGCATGTGCTGGTCAACAATGCCGGGGTATTTCTCGAACGGCCCATAGAAGAGATGACGATCGAGGAGTGGCGCTGGCTGTCGTCGGTCAATCTCGACGGCGTGTTTCTCGGCACCAAGCACGCCATTCGGGTGATGAAGGATTGCTGCGCCGGCGACGGACCGTCGGGGTCGATCATCAACCTTTCGTCGGTCGCGGGGATCATCGGCTCGCCGATGAGCGCGGCCTACAGCATGTCCAAGGGCGGGGTTCGCCTGTTCACCAAATCGGCCGCTTTGGAATGTGCGCATCTCGGCTACAACATCCGAGTGAATTCAGTTCATCCCGGCATCATCGAGACCGACATGATGGGCCAGGTGGCGGAAAAGTTCCGACATATGGGCGACGATGACGACTATGACGCGGCGTGGCAGGCGTTGAGCAAATTGCAGCCGATCGGGCGCAAGGGCCGGGCGGAGGAAATCGCCCGCGGCATAGTGTTTCTGGCTTCGAGCGAGTCGTCGCTAATGACTGGCGCCGAGTTGGTTCTGGACGGCGGTCTGACCGCTAAATAGCCGCGTCTATTTTTGCCGACAAATAGTCGACTAAATAATTCGGAAAAAGCGTCGAAACGCCCGCTTCGCGCGTTAGTGACGCACGTTGTGCCTCGTCCTCTTCACCGCGTTCTCAAACCGTTTGCTCAATCTGCCCCACGGATCGAACGTGCGATCGGCCACGGTCGAGGAAAAATCAGATCGCCCGGATTAACCGGGCGTGATCAGGCGGCTTGGAGATTGTCGGCGAAGGTGCGGCCGCGATCCGACGCGATCTCGTACGATACCTTCTGACCTTCGTTCAGGCTTTCCATGCCGGCGCGTTGGACCGCGCTGATATGGACAAACACGTCTTTCCCGCCCTCGTCGGGTTCGATGAACCCAAAACCCTTTGTCGGGTTGAACCACTTAACAGTACCGGTTGCCATACTGGCCTCCTTCGGGGACACGTCCAAGACCCGCCACGGGGACGGGCCGCTGCTATGCCAATGCATCCGGAACCCGTGACTTATCCGATCGCGTCAGCCGAGCGAGTCGCCTATGAAGTCCGGCCAAATGGTGCTTGGCAGAAAAAACCTTGAGCGGGAACGGTCCGTGAGTCAAGTGCCGCAGGCACACTCAGGTTAGGCGCGAAGTTCCTTCTTGAGAATCTTTCCGGTCGCGTTCATTGGCAGTGCTTCACGTACCTCGACGAAGCGTGGATATTTGTAAGCCGCCAAATGTTGTTTGGACCATTCGATCAATCCGTCGGTATCGATCTTATGGTCAGGCTTGGGCACCACAAACGCTTTGATTTCCTCACCGTATTGATCGTCAGGCACACCAATTACGGCGGCCAGCGATACATCGGGATGGGTGACCAAAACCTCTTCCAATTCACGCGGATAAACGTTGAAACCACCGCGGATGATCATGTCCTTGACCCGGTCGACGATGTACAAATATCCATCGTCATCGAACTGCGCGATGTCGCCTGTGTGAAACCAGCCACCACGGAATGCTTCGGCGGTTTCTTCCGGCTTGTTGAGATACCCTTTCATCACGCAATGGCCGCGCACGATCACCTCGCCAGGGTCGCCGACCGGCACATCCTGGTCGTTTTCGTCAACCACCCTTACCTCAACGCCCCAAACCGGCGTGCCGACCGATCCGGGTTTTCGTTCCTTGTGCGGATGGTTGAATGTAACCACCGGCGACGTCTCCGAAAGGCCGTAGCCTTCGAGGATCGGCACCTCAAATTTGTCTTCAAATCCGCGTAACACCTCAACCGGCAGCGATGCGCCGCCAGAGCCGCAAACGCGCAGCGTGTTCTTGATTTTGTCGAGATCGACGCCATCGGCCGGATGGTGGAGCAATGCCCAATACATGGTCGGCACACCGGCAAAGATGGTCACACCGTCATCTTGCAGCGATTTCAGCACCGCGCCGGGCTCGAAACGCGGCACTAGCACCATGGTCACGCCGACCATGGTGCAGGCGACCATCAACACCACTTGGCCAAACACGTGAAACAACGGCAAGGTGAGCATGCACACGTCGTCGCCCTTGGAACTGAGCAGATCGCGCGCCACGACGGCGTTGAGCACGATATTGGTGTGGGTGAGCTCGGCGCCTTTGGGATGCCCTGTCGTGCCGGAGGTATAAAGCACCACCGCGACATCATCACCGTCACGCTGAACGGTCTCGAAGACCGGCGACTGATTGGCCATCAGCGCGCCCAATGTCTTTGTCCCGTCGATCGGCGACGCGGCGGCGGGATCGCCGGTGATAACCCAGAAATTCTCGCACTTGTCGGCGCGTCCGAATGCGGTGTGGCCGGCTTGGCCCATCGGCAGGTCGGCAGTGCCCTCGAAGCAGAAATAAGCCTTGGCGCCGGAGTCGTTGAGGAGGTAGCTGATCTCATCAGGGGTCAGCAACACGTTGACCGGCAGGATCGTGGCGCCGGTCTTGAGCACGGCAAAATAGATCATCGGGAAGTAGGGCAGATTGGGGCAACTCAGGGCGACCGTGTCGCCGGCGCCGACGCCGTGCGCCGCCAGTCCATTCGCGATCATGTTCGCCGCCGCATTGGTCTCGGCGTAAGAAAAGCGCCGGTTGCCGAGGATGAAAGCGGTGTGCTCCGGGCGCTCACGAGCGCTGGATTCGAGAACGGTGGACAGATTGTACATGGTGACCTCCCGGGTCGACGAACGCGCCAGCCGGTTTTAGCCAATTTCGGCTCGGTCGCGCCGTCTCAGATGCTTGAACGCGTTGGATATGACCGGCGGCGACAGCGCGGTCAAGCCGGTTCGGCGACGCCGCCGCAAAAACCGCACGGCACATACGGTTGCATTTGTCGGCGCGCCGGATTCACAATGCTTTCGTGGCACCATGACCGGAGGGAGATATCGATGAAAGCGACCTGGATGATCGCGGTTTGTGGATGTTTGGCGATCGGCGGCGCGAACGCGGCGCTGGCGGCCGACGAACCCGACAAGATTCTCAGCTACCGACAGAATGTAATGAAGTCGGTGGGTGCGAACATCACCAATATTGCGGCGGTCGCAAAAGGCGAGATAAGCGATACCCGCAACGTCGCCGCCAACGCGCGGGCGATCCGCGACGGTTTGCAGATGGCCGCACCTTTGTTTCCCGCGGGCACTGGCAAAGAAGCTGGAAAGACACGCGCCTTGCCGTCGATCTGGGAAGACACACCAAAGTTTGTAGACTCGCTTAAAGCGTCACAAGCGGCCGCTGAAGACATGATCGTCGCTGGTGAAACCAATGATCTCGGTGAAATTCGCAAGGCGATCGGCGCGCTCGGCAAGACCTGTGGTGGCTGCCACGACGATTTCCGCGAAGAACAATAGTTGTAACCGTTCGCGGCGGCGTCCGGGACGCCGTCCGCAGAGCGGTGCGCGCGCCGCCCTCGCCGGCTTATCGCTGGCGGCGGGCGTTTTGCTCGCTGACATGCCGGCGGTTGCCGCCGCCGACGAGGCGGACGCAATTGCGCGCGGCGCCTATTTGGCGCGTGCCGGCGGCTGCATTGCCTGCCACACCGATGTCAAAGGGGGCGGCGCGCCGCTCGCCGGCGGCGGAAAGGTGGAAACGCCCTTCGGCGTGTTTTATGCGCCAAACCTGACACCCGATCCGGAAAACGGTCTCGGGCGCTGGTCGCGAGCCGATTTTGTCGCCGCCATGACCCGTGGCCGCGCGCCGAATGGTGGGCTCTATTACCCGGCGTTCCCCTACCCCGCTTACAGCGGCATGACCGCATCGGACGTGTCAGACCTGTGGACCTACCTGCAATCACTTGCGCCCGTCGATCGCGTCGATCAAACGCACGAGCTCGCATTTCCTTTCAATCTGCGCGCCGCCAATCTGGGCTGGCAGTTTCTGTTCTACAGCCCCCAGCCGTGGCGACCCGACCCCGACCGCACGGCGGAGTGGAACCGCGGCGCCTATTTGACCGAGCACCTGCTCCACTGCGGCGAATGCCACACGCCACGCAATCCGTTGGGGGCCAAGCGCGGCGGCATGGCGTTCGCCGGGCACAAACAGGGAACGGAAAACACCACCGTCCCGAACATCACATCCGACCAGACGACGGGCATTGGCGATTGGAGCACCGGCGATATCGTGTGGCTGCTGCAAACCGGCTTCATGCCCGACGGTGACGATATTCAGGGCGAAATGAAGCTGCTCGTCGAACACGGTTCAAGCCACCTGAGCGCCGAGGATCTGAATGCGGTCGGGACCTACATCCTGTCGCTGCCGCCGATCGAAAACCGAGTACGCGAACCGTCTGCGCCAGCGGAGACCGACAACGGTGGATCGGATGACGACTACGATTACGATTTCTAATCTGGGGACTCGGCTGCGTGCATTCGGCCAAGCGATTGTGCGCGAGGTCACAGTTTGGCGTCTGGTAATCGCCGATCGGCGAACCCCGCGTCTCGCGCGCTGGCTGTTAGTGGGCGCTCTGGCCTATGCGTTATCGCCGATCGATCTGATACCGGATGCAATTCCAGTGCTCGGGCAACTCGACGATCTGCTGGTAGTGCCGCTCCTGGTTTGGCTTGCGCTGCGCCTGGTTCCGGCCCAGGTTATTGAAGATTGTAGGCATCGCGCAGGGCCGTGATCGTGGCCGGATTTCGGCCAATTCCGGGCCATTGTGAGGCGGCGTTCACAAGCCAGTGATCCCGGCTTCAACGCGCCATGCCAGAGGATTATGTGCAGCGTGACGGCCGGCCCGGCCATTGCTCCATAGGACCCGTTACAAGGATTCAAGGATTATGATTTCTCCATCTTTTGCCCCCATCGACGCGCGGCCGATACGTGCCGCCGGCGCGCGCACCTTGGCGCTGGTCGTGCTGGTGTTCACCACCGCCGCGACACCGCTCGCCGCGCAAGCGCGCGGCACGCCCGATAGTTTCGCGGACCTGGTTGAACAGCTATCGCCGGCGGTTGTCGCGGTCGCCACCGAAAGGACCGTGCCGGGCGGACGCCAGGGACAGTTCCAGGCGCCCCCGGGCTCGCCACTTGAAGAGTTCTTTCGGCGCTACTTCAGCCAACCCGGCCCGGGCTCGGAGCCGATGCAACGCCGCATGGCCGCGGGCTCCGGCTTTCTGATCGACGCCCAGGGCTACATCGTTACCAATAATCATGTGATCAACGGCGCGGACAGCATCACCGTCACGCTGACCGATGAGAGCGAATTTGAAGCGACCTTGGTGGGCAGCGATCCGAAGACCGATCTGGCGCTACTGAAGATCGAAGCCGACCGGCCGCTGCCCTTCGTCCCCTGGGGCGACTCCGAAGTGGTGCGGGTCGGTGATTGGTCCCTTGCCATCGGCAATCCCTTCGGGCTCGGCGGCACCGTGACCGCCGGCATCATTTCGGCGCGCGCGCGCAACATCAACGCCGGCCTCTACGATGATTTCTTGCAAACCGACGCGCCGATTAATCCCGGCAATTCCGGTGGCCCGTTGTTCAACCTTGACGGCCAGGTGATCGGCGTCAACGCCGCCATCGCCTCGCCGAGCGGCGGCAATGTCGGCATCGGCTTCGCCATACCGGCAGCGCTCGCCCAACCGATCATCGCGCAGATCCGCGAGCACGGAAAAGCGATCCGCGGCTGGCTCGGCGTGCAGATCCAACCGCTGACCGGCGACCTTGCCGAGGGCCTCGGCATCGACGGGACCGAAGGCGCTTTGGTCGCAAAGGTGACCGTGGGCAGCCCGGCGGCTCACGCCGACCTGCGCCCCGGCGACGTGATCACGGACCTTAACGGCGAACCGGTCGAAGACCCGCGTGAGTTGGCCCGCATCGTCGCCGAAACACCGGTGGGCCAAACCGTGCCAATCACCGTATCGCGCGACGGCCATGAGGAATCCCTGACGGTCACTATCAAGACGCTCGACGAGTCCGAGGCCGCCTTGCGGCTTCGCGACGACTCGCCGGCACGAACACCGCTCGGCCTGGCGGTCGCACCGATCACCCCAGACCTCGCGGCGCAATTCGGCGTCGCATCCGACACCGTCGGCGTACTCGTAGTCGGTGTCGACCGAAACGGTCCGGCGGCGCGCACAGACATTCGCGTCGGGGATGTAATCGTCGAAGCTGGCCAGGAACCGGTCCGCGATCCCGAGGATATCGGCGGCGCAATCAAGAAATCGGAGCAAGCCGGACGCCGCGCGCTCCTCTTACTGATCGACCGCCAAGGCGACATATTGTTCCGCGCAACCCCACTCGGCGTCGGCTAACCGCCCACTCTATCGCGCAAGAGGCGCTCCGACCCTAGCCCTCCCCCAAATTACGCGGGGAGGGCTTTTTCGTATCAGAGCGGCGAGTCGGGCGGGAAATCGGGCCGGCGTTTTTCTTTGTGCGAGGCCACGCCTTCTTGGACTTCCGGGCCGGTGAAGCCGAGGAATTCCAAGGCCAGCGAGGTATCGAAGGTGGGTCCGGCGCTGCGCAGCCAATTGTTGAGCGCGTATTTGGTCCAGCGGATTGCGGTCGGCGCGCCGGCAGCGAGCTTGTTCGCGACCTCAAGCGCTTTGTCCTGCAGCGTATCGTCGTCGACGCAAAGTGACACCAAGCCGATGCGCTCGGCTTCCTCCCCCGAAACCGGTTCGCACAGCAACAAATAGTATTTCGCCTTCGCCATGCCACACAATAACGGCCAGACGATCGCGGCATGATCACCCGCGGCAACACCAAGCCTTGTGTGGCCGTCGATAATCCGCGCGGTGCGCCCGACGATCGAGATGTCGGCGAGTAAGCCGGCAACCAAACCGGCGCCAACCGCCGCACCATGCATCGCCGAAACGATCGGTTTGGAGCAATTGATCACGTTGTAGACCAGATCGCGCGCCTCCTTCCAGACACGGACCCGGGCGTCATAGTCGACCGTCATAGACTCGACCAGATCGAAATCGCCGCCGGCCGAGAAGCCCTTGCCGGCACCACGCAGGATGACCGCCGAGACCCGGTCATCCGCATCGATGGCGCGCCACACTTCGGCGAGCTCACCGTGCATGTCGGCGCCGACCGAGGACAAGCGATCGCCGCCGCCCATGGTGATGCGCAACACGCGCTCCGCCGGCCAGTCGAAGCCGAGGCTGGGGAACCGCGCGTACCGGTCGTCGCCGGCGGTGGACTCTGCTGCCATCTGATCCTCCCGTGTCGATCAAGCGCGTCCTTTGTCAGCGCTCGCCGCCGGGCTGTCAATCGGCCATCACCAACCGCTCGAGCGCGCTGGGCGGGCGGACGCGTCTGTGTGACCGGTGGCGCGTCTGAGCGCCGCCGAAATGGCATCGAGGCTCGGGTGCTGCCACCGCGCGGCAATCACGCCGTCGGGGCGGACCAAATAGAACGCGCCGGTCATCGCGCCATAGCGGCGATGCAGCGCACGCTCCGTGTCGGCGACAAGCGGGAAATCACCGAGCGCGGCGGTCTCGGCAGCGCTTATGACGATCACGCTGAGCGGCACTTCGGCGGACTGAAAGCCCTGCAATCCCTCCGTGAGCGGTGCCGGCAGGGCGTCATAGTCACCGGTGAAGAACAATGCCGAGAAGCCTCCGCCACACACATCGGCCAACGGGACCGGGTCGGCGCGTCCGGTGATACGCACCGGCGCGTCGATCATTGCCGCACCCGGCAACGGGCCAGCGCGGAACTTCTTGTCGATACCGAACTGACTGGTCAGTGGCGAGGTCGCATAGTCGATCGGCGCCCCCGGTTCGACCGCGCCGCGCTCGCGCTCGTAGCTGTCGAGCAACGCGGCCGGCGCCGTATCGCGCACCACAAGCGCGAGCTTCCAGCCCAGATTCCGAGCGTCGTCATGGGCAAGCGCGTCGGCGGCGTTCGGATCAGCGAGGTGTGGCCGTAGGGCCGCGCCAGCGTAAAACCGGCTACCATCCCCCGGACCGTGCGCTGCGTCGGGCTCAGGGGGATTGAAACAAACAACAAATCGGTGTTCCGCTCCGGCCTTGTCAGGCGATGGAAAAATCGCCACCTCAACACCGCGCGCGGCGAGGTCGGACGCGAGCGCCCGGGCGGCGGCGCCGTTGCCGACGATCGCGACGTCGCCGGGAACGATCCGGTCAGCCACAGTGTTTTCTTATGTGACGCATCTGTCTCCGAGCATAGGTGAGGTGTATAAAGCGCGCCATGGGAGCGGATATTTCGGCTGCGGCGGCGATGCTGCTTATCGCCCTCGGCGCTTGGCAGGATCTATGGCAAACCATGGCGGATCAGGCGCGCACCTTGCTGCTCGAACAGCCCGCCGCTGTGGTCGCGCCCGCGGACGGCGTGAGCATCGGCGGAACCAGTTTGCACGGGAGCGCGACAAAACCGCTGCTGACCTTGCACGACGTGGTGGTGCGCGGCATTGCGGACGGCCAGCACTGGCAGTGGCATGTCGGCGACGTGATCCTCACCTTGCATCCAAACGATGTGACCCGGATTGACGCCACCCTGCCTTCGCCACAACGCATAAACGCCAATGGACCGCTCGGCCGCACCGCGATCACGGTGTGGTCGCGCAATTTGGCTGCGGCGATTTCTCTGTTCGACGACGGCCGGTTGCGGGCGGTAAACGCGACCGGCGACGGCCTGACCCTGGTGGCGCCGGGCGCGGAAGCCGAGGCGGCCGGGCTCGCCTTGTCAATTGACCACCGACCGGACGGCAGCGTCGGCATCGACGGAGCGCTTGACGAGATTTTGTTGCCGGAAGCCCATCGCTTAGCGCCGCCTCTGGGCGGGACGATCGATGTCGCAAGGCTCAACGCCTGGGCCACCGGACTGGCGCCGACGGCACCCGACACCGCGCCGGCCTGGCGCGATGCCGATGGCACCGTCGGGGTATCGGATTTCTCAGTCGAATGGGGGCCGTTCCGTCTCTCGCTCGATGGCCGCGCGGCGTTGGACAGCCAATTGCGCCCGGAAGGCCGCTTCTCAGTCGCCGCGTCGGGCCTGGCCAATGCACTCGATGCCGCCCATGCGTCGCAAATGATCGGCGACAAGGTCTATCGCGGCATACGCGCCTCGCTCGACCAAATCGGCAGTCTGCGCGGCACCGGTCCGGCCGACGATGTGCGATTGTCGATGGCCATGGCCGGCGGCACGCTCAGCTGGTCGGGTCTCCCGCTCGCGCGATTGCCATCGTTCAAGGCTGATGAAGGCGATCCCGCAATCGTAACGTGTAGTTCGGATGAAATCGTCACCGCCGAGTGCTAACCAGCCGTTCGCGCGGCAACTATTTCCAGAACTTTTTGTGTTCGTCAAACCGGTGCCAGCTTTCGAACAGCGACTCGCGGTGACTTGCCACCTCGCAGCCGTGCCAGCCAGCCAGCATCGCGCCGCCGATACGAGCGTTACCGGTTTTCGCAGCCGCGCGCGGCTGGCCTGAAATCAACTCGTCGACAAGTCTCTCGGCAACGGCGGCGTCATTGAGATAGCCGAGCGAGTTCTGCAAGGTTTTGAGTGCACCCAAGTAACGCACGGAACGCCGCCCATCGAATAAGCCGCTGAAGAATTCCACTGCATAGCGTTGCTTTTTCACGTGGATCCGTATGCGGTGGAGGTCGGGCGCCGGCAGATTCTCGATGTCACGCCCGGCGTCGCGCAACCGCGCATGACGCTTGGCGAGCACTGCGGCGGCATGGGAGGCAATGCACGCCGCGCGCAAACGGCGGGCCTTTTTGCCGGCATTTTCACTCCAACCGCGTTGTTCGATCCAGCGACCGAGCCGGAGCAGCAACCGAGTATAACGCGGCGTTTTGAGCATGGCGCGAACGCTGCGATATTCCCGGACACGCCGTTGCTCGGCGAGAGCATCAAGTGCGACAACGGCTTCGCTGTTGGCGAAATACGCGACCAATGGTCTCAAAATATCGGATAGGAAGACATCCATATCGCGCGCTGGGCCAAGTCGATCCAAAAGCCACTTTAGCTCCGACGCAATCGCCTCACCTTCGTCACCCACCAGAATCTTGGAGAACAGCGCCATGGCCGAGCGCAAACGACGCACGCCGACCCGCATCTGATGCACGCCTTCGGGATCGATGCCATTAGCCGCAGCCGGTTCGTTGGCCAAGATCTGAGCTAGGCATGATCGCGCGATGGCCTGGAAAGCCTCGTCGACCGATTGCGTCGGACCGAGGCGAACCTCGGTCGATCTGACCGGCTCGGGCACCGACGGTTCGAGCAGATCAAAGCCGCGCACCGCTTTACTGGCGTCGCCACTGCGCAGCGCGACGCCGTCGAGCAGGTCGAGCGACAGATCGAACAAGCTCCCCGGCTCGCCGCGCACCAGCTCCAGTTCGATTTCGCTGATCGGCTCCACGCGGCTACCCGCCTCGATACGGCCCGTGTCTAAGGCCAGTTCGATGCGCCCGCCATGCGCGTCGTCCAGAAGCCAGGCCGTGCGCGAAATATCCGTTGTGACCAACGGTTCAAGCCGCTTCCGCACCTTCTTGCGACGTAGCACCGTCGGCGGATCGACAACCAAATCAGGGCGAACCTTGTCGTCGGGCAAATCGATTTCGGTCTCGCGGCGATCTTCGATACCCGACAGCACCGTACCGCGCGTTTTTAGCGCCTGGACAAAGCGATCGCCTTTGCGGCGGACGCGCAAAAACACGCCGGCATGGAACAGATCCAGTGTCGGTGTGTCGAAATAGATGGTCTCGAGCCGAGCTGTTTCGGGCGGTCCGGCGGCGCGTTCACGGATCAATGGCAACCGACGCAATTTCGCCGCCGCCGCTGCGCTCAAGCCGAGCTTGAGCTCGACCTCTCTGCCGTCAGCCGACGCGTCGCACATCGCCGCCGATGGCTTGGTAAAGGTCATTTGGTCCACTGTTAGGCTCTACACCACACCCGTCTTTAACGCCTAGAGCCCCCACCCCCCCGCGGCACCGAATGGCCGCAGCGCCTAGCCATTAAATGAGGAATGCTGAATCCGGATCAAGTACCGTCTTGGGATTTTTCGGGCACGCGGTCAAACCAATTGTTTCGGCATGACGAATCTGGCCGCGCGAACGGCCCCAGGCGTCAAGTCGGACCAACTGTCGAGCGCGCAGTCGAGCAGCGCCAGTGACGCGGTCGGGAACTTGTCGGCGATGCGGCCCGCAACCGTGCGGTCGGCCTCGCCAACCAAATGCGCGGCCAAGTCTTGTAGGCCGGGATTGTGGCCGATCACCAGCACCCGTCGCCAGCGCTTGCCGAGCCGGCGCAGTCGCTCAAGACAATCGGCTCGGCTGGCGAGGTACAACGCCTGCTCGTATCGGATGGCGGGGGATTGGGGGAAATCACGCAGTAGACGGTCGAGCGTTTCGCGGGTTCGGATCGCGGTCGAGCACAGAACCAAATCGGGGACGAAATCCACTTCCGCCAAATAGCTGCCGATGACTGGCACCGCGCGGCGGCCACGCTCGTTGAGCGGACGCAAGTGGTCGGCCTCAACGCCAAGGTCCCACGCCGACTTGGCGTGGCGCATTAATGCAAGCGTACGATAGTGCGAGTCTGACATCGAACCGGTTATTGGCCGCGAGCGCTGAAATCGCAAACGAAAAAGGCAGGCGCCGATGGATATCAGCGCCTGCCCTTTCGTTGAAACCGTCGAATCGCCGCGACCGGCGAGCGACAGCTTAGTCCGTTGCTTAGGCCGGGTCGGCCTCGAGGTTCTTGATGACCCGACCCATCAACCGATCAAGGTGCGACTTGTCGGCGGAGCTCATGCCTGTGAGGGCGAGCCTGTCGACAACAGCGGTCAAGGGCGACAGGGCGCTCTTGAGAGCTTTACCTTTCGCAGTCAGACGAATGTGAATCTGACGGCGATCGGTGTCGCTACGCATACGGTTGACCAGCTTCTCGCGCTCCATGCGGTCGAGGGTGCGGACCATGGTCGGCGCCTCGATACGCACGCGATTGCTGAGCTCTTTCTGCGTCAGACCGTCCTCTTCCCAAAGGTGCAGCAGCACCGGGTACTGGCCGTAGCCGATACCCTTGGGGCCAAGCCGCGTGGAAAGCGAACGTACCAGCAACCGAGAAGCGATCGTCATCAGATGCGTGGTGGTCTTTTCATGCTTTGCTAGGGAGACCCGTGCCGGCGCAGGCTTCCCGGACGCCTTTTTCCGGGGAGCCGCTTTGCGGGCGGCCGTCCGGCGAGCGGCCGGCTTGCGAGCTGCGGTCCGACGGCCCGTCGTCTTGCGAGCGGTCGTCTTGCGAACCGCGGTGCGACGCGGTGCGCTACGGCGAGCCGTGGTCTTGCGAGCAGCAGCAGCCCGTTTCGGCGCGGCGCGACGCTTCGCGGCGGTGCGCTTCGGAGCCGCCTTGCGGGCGGTCGTCTTGCGAGCCGTGGTCTTGCGAGCCGTGGTCTTGCGAGCCGGCGACTTGCGAGCCGTCGTCTTGCGAGCGGTCGTCTTACGAGCGGTGGTCTTGCGAGCCGTCGTCTTACGAGCCGTCGTCTTACGAGCGGTGGTCTTACGAGCCGTCGTCTTGCGAGCGGCAGTCCGCTTCGGAGCTGCCTTGCGGGCAGTCGTCTTGCGAGCCGTGGTCTTCTTCGCGGCAGTCCGCTTCGGAGCCGCCTTGCGAGCGGTCGTCTTGCGAGCCGTGGTTTTCTTCGCCGCGGTGCGCTTCGGAGCCGCCTTGCGGGCGGTCGTCTTGCGAGCCGTGGTCTTGCGGGCCGGCGACTTACGAGCCGTCGTCTTGCGAGCGGTGGTCTTCCGCTTCGCAGCGGTCCGCTTCGGCGCAGCCCGTCGGGCCGTGCTCTTCTTCACCGGTTTCTTGGCCGTAGCCTTTCTCACCGGCGCCTTCTTCTTTTGCGCTGCCATCTAATTCAAAGCCTCTTTACCAAGGTTGGAGACACATTTGGGTTTGCATAGGTCGCTCGGTGACCCGGTAGCACATGTCATCGGACCAAAACGTTACCGGATTTCAGAATGTCGGCATTAGTGCCGCTGCCCTGCTTCCCAATCACGCTTGCGATTATGACGACAACTGTTTCCTACCGAATCGCCAGACTTGTTCTTAATAAACCAACTGTCTGATAGTGACAGCGCGGTTAGTCTGGCATCGGCTGAAAAGTCTCGCATAAGCGCGGACCGAATCCAAGCCGCTCCTTTCTCTGGATACGAAACCGGCCATCCCCATACGTGGAAACGGCTTTTAGCGACTTGAGATGCCAATTAGCGCACTTGTTATGTACGACAAGGGCTTGTGCGTTTTTTCATTTGCAAGTGATTCCGCTATGCAATGCTTGCGATAGCCATCAAACGCAGGTCGCAAATATAAGCCAGGCCGGTGATTGTCTCCGACAACCATTGAAATCCGCGCGTTTCCAGCGATTACATACCTGTGCCACCGGGCCGTAACATGGCTTGAAGGGCGCAATTTTGCAGCCGTGCAACAGTCGGCACAAACAACGCGCACCGCGCGCGAAACGCGCGGTAAAATCTGAAACAATTTCGATGGCATTTTAGCAGTCCGCCCGAACGGCGCGCACTGCGCACGTTTACATTTAAATAGGTGGCGGGGTCGACGCGGTGAAAATTTCGCGCCGATATGGGCATGCGAAAGCGTGTCGCGTGGTCAGGCGAGCCAGCGCTTGCGGCGACGATAATTTTTGACGTCACGATAGCTCTTGCGACCGCTCTCGCTCAAGCCGAGATAGAATTCTTTGACATCTTCGTTCGAGCGCAGTGTTTCCGCATCGCCGTCGAGCACCACACGGCCGTTCTCCAGAATGTAACCATAGTCGGCATAGCGCAGCGCGATGGTGGCGTTCTGTTCGGCAAGCAGGAAGCTTACCCCTTCATCTTTGTTGAGCCGGCGAACGATCTCGAAGATCTCCTCGACCAGCTGTGGCGCCAAACCCATCGACGGCTCATCGAGCAGGATCAGATTGGGCCGCGCCATCAGTGCGCGACCGATCGCCGTCATTTGCTGCTCACCGCCCGACACGTAGCCGGCGAGACTCGACTTGCGATCGGAGAGCCGCGGAAAATAGCTGTAAACCATGTCGAGGTCACGATCGACGCTGCTGCGACCGTCGCGGCGGGTGTAGGCCCCGGTCAACAAATTTTCATCGACGGTCAGATGCTCGAAACAGTGGCGGCCTTCCATCACCTGGATGACGCCACGCCGCACCAGTTCGTTGGGCGTCAATTTTTCGACCTGCTCACCGCGATACAGGATCGAGCCTTTGGTAACGTCGCCGCGCTCCGCACCAAGCAGGTTGGAAACCGCTTTCAAGGTGGTGGTCTTGCCGGCACCGTTCGCGCCGAGCAAGGAAACGATGCGGCCTTCCGGGACGCTGAGCGACACACCCTTCAAGACCAGAATGACGTGGTCGTAGACGACCTCGATATTATTGACCGACAGCAGCGGCGCCGAGGTGTCCGTGCTGGGCGCCTCGGGCGCCGCTGCCGTTGTCATTGCCATGATGCGACGAGTCCCTAGCCGGTTTCAGCGGGGCATTCGCGAACCGCGACGCCTTTTTCTTCGGCATAGGCCGCGGCGGACGCTTCGACCAGCGGTCGGGTCAAGCTCCAGTCGGGCTCGATCCAATCGTCAGTGATTAAAACCCATTTGTCGCCATCCCACTGCTGCACCTTCACCAAGCCACCGCCTTCGTGATCGAAGCACGAGGTCTTGAGTGGCGAGACCAATCCTTCGGCGCCCATCTCGGCAATTCGTTCCACGGTGATGTTCAGATTTTCCAATCCCCACTGAACCTCCTCGCCGCTCACTGCGCGATCGCCAAACTTGCCCATCGCGGTGCGGATCGCTTCCGTGGTCAGGATCGCCTGCACAATGCCGCGATTGTAGTAAATCGAACCAACGCGCTCGGTGTCGATGTTGCCGTTCCCCTTGTCGTGCACGTGGGTCATGATTTCCTTGATCACCGGAAACTCATGCCCCGGCGCGTGGAAGGTGGTGGTGACGTAGCCTTTCGCCGCGCTGCCGGCGGCGATGACGTCTTCTTCGGAGCCGCACCACCAGACACCGATCATTTTCTCACGCGGGAAGTTGATGCGCGCCGCTTCCTTGATCGCGGTCGAGCACATCACGCCCCAACCGCGCAGGATCACCCAGTCAGGTTTGAAGCGCCTGGAAATTTGCAGCCAAGTCGCCTTCTGGTCGAGGCCGGGGTGGGCAACCGGAAAATGCTGAACCTCGAAGCCGTATTTCTCGGCTTGCGCTTCCAACACCGTGTGGGTCTCTTTGCCGTAGGCCGAGTCGTGCAGCAGGTTGGCGATCTTGAGGCCCTCAAGATTTTCGTAGCCGCCTTCCTGCTCAGCGATGTAGGCGATCTTGGCCGTGCTCTGGTTCCAATAGTTCACGATCAGCGGAAACAGATAGGGCCAAACCCGTCCATCCGACGCGTCGGTGCGGCCATAGCCCATGGTCAGGATCGGAATCTTGTCTTCAGTCGCGCGTTCCATGATCGCGTAGGTGAGACCGGTGCCGAGCGGATTGAACACGGTGGCGCCTTTGTCGCCGCGTCCCTTCAGCCGCTCATAGCATTCGACCATGCGGTCGGGCTGATAGGCGGTCTCGCACTCTTCCCAAGCGATCTTGACACCGTTGATGCCGCCGTCACGCTCATTGAGCATGGCCATGTAATCGATAAAGCCACCGCCGACGCCGGACCCGCCGGGCGCATAGGGACCGGTGCGGTAAATCGTGACCGGGACGAAAACCTCATCGGCAAGCGCTACTTCGGCCACGCCGATGCCCGCCGCCGCGATCGCCGTGGCGGCGGCCAGGCCGCGCAGGGTTCGCGATTTCATCATAAGTCGTTCCTCCAGTTTTTCCGGCGAAGCGCCGCGGCGTCCTCGTCCAGTACGGTTATGGTCCGCTTCCTAGTCTCTTCTCAAAACGCAAAGCTCAATTACCACGCCGATACAGGGACAAGTGGCGATACATGCCCTCGACGTTAAGGGGCGACCACGCCTCGAACTGACCCCAATCCTTGTACTGGTCCAAATTCACCAACTGTTTGATCTCGTCGACCGATTTGCCGGCGCGCATATGAGTCAGCACCTGGGCTCGCAGGTCCTCAAGGTAGCCTCGGTGCGCCGCGACATCGGCGGGCACGCCGACCACACCGTGGCCCGGAACCAAAATGTCGAAGTCGATCGCTTCGACTTGTTTGAGTCCGGCGATCCACTGTTCGACATAATTGTTCTTCAGATCCTGATACGGCACGCGGTCGACGGTGACGATGTCGACCGCGAACAATGCCCGTTCCTCGGGAAACAACATCACGATCGAATTATCGGAATGTCCGAGCCCGACATAGATGAGCTCGACGGTCTTGCCCCCGAGCGTGAGCGTCATGCGATCGGAGAAGGTGACGTCGGGCACCGCGGTCGGCCGCTGCTCGCCGATTATTTGCACGCGCGCATTTTCATGCGCGACCACGGTGGCGGTATCAGCGAACACCTCGCCGCCGGCGATATGGTCGACATGATCGTGACTATAGACGAGATATTTCACCGGCACGCCGAACCGTGTATCGAGCTCGGCCTTGAGCCAAGTGGCCGCGTCCGCGTTGATCGGGTCGGTTACGATAATGCCGTCGGGCGTAACCAGGAATACGTTGAAGTGGAACTGGTTCTGGAACCGATAGAGATCGCCCGCAATGTTCGTGATCGACCGTTCCGGTTCGTCTTGCGCACCTGCCGGCCCGATCAATACCAGCACAGCCGCGACGAGCAGTGCGACGGGTCGCGTGATCATGGCATTTTCCTCCCTGCCTGATCGATCCTTGCGGTCATCCTAACGCGCCTAATGCGGGAAAGGCCACATACGCAGCTTTTCCTTGGTGATCTGCCACAAGCGGGCCAGGCCCTGCGGCTCGACGATCAGGAAAAAGATGATCAGGCTGCCGAAGATCACCAACTCAAGATTGGACACCACATCGGCGGGGATGGCGCCGCCTGACATGCCGGCGAGGTTGTTGATCAGGATCGGCAGCAGCACGATGAACGCGGCGCCGAGGAAGGAGCCGAGAATGCTGCCGAGCCCGCCGATGATGATCATGAACAGGATCTGGAACGACCGGTTGAGATCGAACGCCTGCGGCTCCACCGTGCCGAGATAGAGGAACGCCCATAGAGCGCCCGCGATGCCGCAATAGAACGAGCTGATGGCGAAGGCGAGCAGCTTTGTGCGCAACAGGCGGATGCCGATCACTTCGGCCGCCACGTCCATGTCGCGGATCGCCATCCACGACCGGCCGATCGAACTTCGCACCATGTTCTTGGCGGCCAACGCCAGCACCACCACGATCGACAAGGTGAGTAAGTATCGGCTGGTGGCGGATTTGAACTCGAAACCGAGGATTTCGATCGGCGGCGAGGAGATCACGCCAGAGGCATCATAATTGGTGAACCAACCAAATGTGGTCAGCGCCCATTCGATAGTGAACTGCGCGGCGAGCGTGGCGACCGCCAGATAAAAGCCTTTGATGCGCAGGCTCGGTAAACCAAAAATCACCCCAATCGCCGCCGCAATCAATCCGGCCAATGTAAGCGCGACCAAGAACGGCAGGTCGGGAATCCGGATCATCAGATTGTAAGCCGCGAACGCACCGGCCGCCATGAAACCGGCGGTGCCGAGTGACAGCAACCCGGCGTAGCCCGTGAGAATATTCAGACCCAACGCGGCGAGCGCGTAAATCAGGAACGGAATGAAAATCGATCCGAGCCAATAATCGGAGCCGATCAATGGGATCACAAAAAAGGCGACCGCCAAGGTTACCAGCAACGCCCAACGATCCTGCGCGATCGGGAAGATCGCCTGATCGGCACGGTAGGTGCTTTTGAACTGGCCGCACTCGCGATACAGCATCGGGCGTCTCCGCTATACGCGTTCGATGATTTTGTCGCCGAACAGTCCCTCGGGCCGGAACATGAGGAACACCATGGCGAGCAAGTAGGGGAAGAAATTTTCGACACCGCCGACGCCGAACAGGTCGAACGCCAGCAGTTCGGCAATCTTTTCACTAGCGCCGATAATAAGGCCGCCGACAATCGCACCCGGGATCGACGTGAAGCCACCCAGGATCAGTACCGGAAGCGCCTTCAACGCCAACAGGGAAAGGCTGAACTGAACGCCAAGCCGGCCGCCCCACACGACACCAGCGACGAACGCGACGATGCCCGCCACGGTCCACACCACAACCCAGATGGTCTGTAACGGAATGCCGACAGACAGCGCCGCCTGATGGTCATCCGCGACCGCACGGAGCGCGCGCCCGATCCGCGTCTTTTGGAAAAATATCGCGAGTCCGGCGACGAGCAGCGCGGCGATCAGCGCGGCATAAACTTCGTTGTTATTGAAGAAAAGTTTGCCGAGTTCGAAAGACGCATAGGGATCACCAAGTTCGAGCGAATGCGGATCACTGCCCCAGGCAATCTGTGTTCCGCCTTCGATAACGAAATTGAGCCCGATGGTCGCCATAAACAGGATGATCGGCGCCTGGTTGACCAGTGGCCTGAGCACAACCCGTTCGATCGCGAACGCCAGCCCGACCATGACGCCGATCGTCACGAGCCCGGCGAATATGATGTTCCAGCCCATCTCCAGCAGGCTGACGAAAGTAAGTGCCGCCATCAGCACCATGGTGCCCTGAGCGAAATTGAATACGCCCGACGCTTTGAAGATGAGCACGAACCCGAGCGCCACCAGCGAATACATCACGCCCGCCAGCAAACCGTCGACCAGAGCTTGTGCGTAAAACCACGCAATTTCGAATTCCATGGCGCCGCGCCTCCCTTCTAGTGCCCGGCGCCGAGATAGGCGTCGATAACGCTTCGATCCGCGCGAACCTGATCAGGCGTGCCGTCGGCGATCTTGCGGCCGTAATCCAACACCACCACGCGATCCGAGATATCCATCACCACGCCCATATCGTGTTCAATCAGCGCGATGGTGGTGCCGAACTCATCATTCACGTCGAGGACGAAGCGCGACATGTCTTCTTTTTCCTCGACGTTCATGCCGGCCATTGGTTCGTCTAGCAACAAAAGGCGCGGCTCGGCGGCCAGCGCGCGGCCAAGCTCGACGCGCTTCTGCATGCCGTAAGGCAAGCGCCCTACCGGGATTTTGCGGATCGCTTGGATTTCCAAAAAGTCGATGATCTTTTCGACAAACACCCGATGCTCGAGTTCGTCACGCTGATACGGACCCCAATAAAACGCCTGCTTTAAGAAGTTGCCGCCGAGCCGCGTGTTGCGCCCGGTCATGATGTTATCGAGCGTGGTCATGCCTTTGAACAAGGCGACGTTCTGAAACGTCCGCGCGATACCCTGGCGGGCGATCTCCGACGGCGCTATATCGCCGCGGGTTTCGCCTTCAAAAATGATCGCGCCCTTCTGCGGCTGATAGACGCCGTTGATGCAATTGAGCAGCGAGGTCTTGCCGGCGCCGTTGGGGCCGATGATCGCCAGAATTTCGTGCTCGCGAATTTCAACGGAAATGTCGATGAGAGCGTGAACCGCGCCAAAGCTGAGCGAGATGTCATTCGCGCTCAGCAACACCTCGCCGATATGCTTTGCGGCTTCATCGGACAAGGCTCAACTCGCCTCCGCGAGCGGCGCGACGGCATCGAGATCATGGATCGCCAAGGTGGCCTTGATCATGCCCTCGCGACCGTCCTCGAAGGTCACCTTGGCCTCGATCTTCACTTCGGACGAGCCGTCATACAAAGCGTCGATCAACTCTTTGTATTTGTCAGCCACGAAGCGCCGGCGAACCTTGCGGGTGCGGGTGAGCTCGTTGTCGTCAGGGTCGAGTTCCTTGTGCAGGATCAGGAAACGACGAACTTGCGAGCCGGCCAGCTTCGGGTCGTTGGCGAGCCCCGCGTTGACCTGGGTGATTTCACGGCCGATCAGATCATAGACCTCCGGCCGCGCCGCGAGATTGGTGTAGCTGGTATAAGCCAGCCCCCGCTTCTCGGCCCAATTACCCACCGCGTCGAGATCGATATTGACGAACACGCTAACAAAGTCGCAGCCGTCGCCATGCGCCACCGCTTCGAGCACATAGGGACTGAACTTGAGCTTATTCTCGATATATTTCGGCGCGAACATGGTGCCGTCGGTGACTTTGCCGACGTCTTTGGCGCGGTCGATGATGCGCAATTGACCGTCGTCGTCGAAAAAGCCCGCATCGCCGGAGGAAATCCAACCGTCATCCGATTTCGTCTCGGCGGTGGCCTCCGGATTTTTGAAATAGCCCATGAAGGTGCCGGGGCTGCGGAACTGCACCTCGCCGACGTCACTGATCCTGACCTCAACCTCGGGCATCGGCACGCCGACCGACTCGGCGTCGACCTGACCATCCGATTGGCCGCACACCAAAGCCGTGGCCTCGGTCATGCCGTAGATCTGCTTAATGTTGACGCCGAGAGAACGATAGAACGAAAAAATCTCCGGCCCGATCGCCTCGCCGGCCGTGTAAGCGACACGAATGCGCGAGAAACCCAGATTGTCCTTCAGCGGTCCGTAGACCAGAAATTCGCCAAGCCGATAGAGCAGGCGGTCGCCAAACGACACCTCCTCGCCATCCAGCAAACGCACGCCAACGCGTTCGGCCACTTTCATGAAGTAGCGGAACATGCGCCGCTTGATCGCCGCCGCATCCTCGATGCGGACCATCACGCTGGTTAGAATGTTTTCCCAAATCCTCGGCGGCGCGAAAAAATAAGTCGGCCCGACCTCGCGCAAATCGGCGAGCACGGTGGCGCCGCTCTCCGGGCAGTTCACGGTAAAGCCGGCGCAGATCGCCTGGGCATACGAGAACAAGTGGTCGCCGACCCATGCCATCGGCAGATAAGCCAACACCTCTTCACGATCGGTCAGGCGATCGTGCGCGATGCCGTTGAGCGATGTGCGCACCAGATTGTCGTAGCTCAGCATCACGCCCTTGGGCTTGCCGGTGGTGCCCGAGGTGTAGAGCATGATCGCCAGGTCGGCGCCCTGCCCTTTGGCCACCTCGTCGGCGTAGTAGTCCGGATTGTCCTGGTCGAAGTGCTCGCCGCGGCTCTGCACGTCGTCGTACCATTCGAGCCCCGGCAAGCGGTAGTGACGCATGCCGCGCGGGTCGTGATAGACGATCATTTCGATCCGCGACAATTGCTCGCGGATCTGTTGAACTTTATCGACCTGCTCCTGGTCCTCGACGATCGCGAAGCGGACCTCGGCGTGGTCGAGAATGTATTGCATCTCGTCGGCGATCGAATCCTGATACATCGGCACCGGAACACCGCCGAGCGCCTGCACCGCGCCGACCGCGATATAGAGATGCGGGCGGTTGTCGCCGATGATCGCCGCCTTGTCGCCGCGCTTGAAGCCATGCGCCGCCAAGCCAAGCGCCAGCGAGCGCACTTCTTTTTCGACCTGAGCCCAGGTGAAGGGCTGCCAAATTCCCAAGTCTTTTTCGCGCAGGAACACGCCGTCGGCCCGCGTCCGCGCCTGTTCGATCAGTCGTTTTGGTAGCGTATCGAGCGCGCCGTCGTGTGCCGTCGCCGAACGATTCATGATCTGATCCAGTCCCGCCCGCCCTTGCCAGGCGGTGCGGAATTGAGGTCCTCCCGCAATCGCCCCGCCCCCCGGCGCGACGAAGGGGGGGATTATTCATGAATAGCCTTGGGAAACAACCCCCGCATTGGCGCGCCTGAATCGGACGCTGGGGTGGTCGCGGAATGAAAAATGGCGCCGGTGGGACCTGGGTCCCGACCGGCGCCATATCGCGACGAATGTGGTGTGGCTGGAAGGTCTTGGGCTGGGCTCTGGGGCCACACCGGGTCGCAAAGTTTGGAAATGCAAGGCACGCACAAGGTGCGCTTTTTCACGCATCGTGTCGGTGATCGGAATCACAAGATGGTTCGTGTGGCAGCCGTCACATTTTTGCGAGCTGGTCACACAAGCGGCGCGCTAGGCCAAGGCGACCGCCAATACGTGCGTGCCAACGCGCAAACCCATCTGGTTCGCGGCGTCGGCTTTGTTCATCGCGATCTCGACCAGGCCGCACGAATTTTCGTACCAGATCGGCTCGCCGACGCCGACGTCGGAAAACGTCCGCGCCTGTCTAATGCTGACATCCCGAACTTCCAGCGACGCGTCCGATGGCAAGGTGGACGCTCTTATGCCGGTCATGGCGTTGCCATAGTGGTCGATATAAATCACTTCGCCGAAGTCATCGGGCCAATGCATGCCGACCGCGTCGTCGGGGTCGAACGGGTCGCCCGGCACGGGTTCGCCGCGCGCCAGCATGGCGGCAACCGGCGCGAACAGATCACGGCCGTGGAACGTGTTCGACAATCGTTTGGGCCGCCAGGTGATTTCCCACCATTCGGACGCGCCGGCATGTTTGGCGATCACGGCGAACAAACCGTTGTCGGGTCCAACAAACCAGCGACCGTCGGCGCGCATCACCACCGGGCGTCGGTCGGTGCGACCGACACCGGGATCGACCACGCCGAGCACGACCGCGCCCGGCGGCAGTTCGTCAACCAGAGCCGCGAGCAGATAGGCCGCCGCCTTATGCTCGAACACCGGCAATTCGTGCATCAGATCCATCACCGGGACCGACGGCGCGGCCTGAACGAGCACGGCTTTTAGCTGGCCAACATAGGGGCCATTGCCGCCGAAATCGGTGTACAGCACTATCATCCGGCTATCATAGCCGCCCACACCGCCAATTCTAGATACAGATGCGAACAAGACGACCAAGACGAAAGACCGCGCACCGCCGGGCCGCTATCACTGACACACCAGTGACGTTGATGATCGACGGTCTTGGTGCGCAAGGTGATGGCCTGGCGTCGCACGAAGGCTCGCGTGTCTATGTGTCCGGCGCTCTGCCTGGCGAACAAGTGCGCGCGCGTCTGCTCTGTCCGGCCGGTGACGGCATGGCAGCGGAGCTATTAACGGTCGAGGACGCATCGGCGGCGCGGGTCGAGCCGCCCTGCCCGCACTTCGGTACTTGCGGCGGCTGCGCGCTGCAGCATCTGGCGCTGCCCGACTATCGCGCCTGGAAACGCGATCGCGTGCGCGACGCCCTGCGTCGGCGCGGCTTCGGGGAACCGCCGATCGCCGACACCGTCGCCATTGGACCGCATAGCCGCCGGCGCGCCACATTGGTCGCGGACGTGCGCGGCGGCCACGCGGTGATCGGCTTTCATCAACGACGCAGCGATGCCCCGGTCGATATCGAAACCTGTCTAGTGCTCGAGCCCGCATTGGTCGAGCTGATCGAACTCTTGCGACGAGCATTGCCCGACCTGCTCGAGGGTGACGGTCGGATCGGCCTGCATGCGCAGTCGACGGAAACCGGCGTCGATCTCCTGATCCGCGCCGATCGCGAGCCGACACTCAATGAACGCCAAGCCCTTGCCAAATTCGCGGAGACGATCGATCTGGCTCGGTTGAGCTGGCGGCACGGCGAAAGTCTGGAGCCGATCGCATGGCGCCGGCCAGCCCTGGTACGCTTCGGCGCAAACGAAGTCGCGCCGCCGCCCGGCGCATTCTTGCAGGCGAGCAAAGCTGGCGAAGACGCCATCGCAAACGCTGTGCTTGCTGGATTGAATAGCGTACGAAGAGTCGCCGATTTGTTTGCCGGCTGCGGCAGTCTGAGCTTTCCAATTGCTGGCCGTGCACGGGTACACGCGGTGGACGCGGATGGGGAGCTGCTCGACGCGCTCGACGCCGCGGCGCGGGCGGCGAGCGGCTCGCGGGTCAGCGTCGAATGTCGTGATCTGTTTTCGCGGCCATTGGAGCCGGCTGAGCTAAGCGCCTATGACGCAGTGGTGTTTGATCCGCCGCGCGCCGGCGCGCGCGCCCAGGCCGAGCGGCTGGCGGCCAGCGGCGTGCCGTTGGTGATCGCCGTTTCGTGCGAGCCCGCCACCTTTGCGCGCGACACGCGGATTCTGGTCGACGGCGGCTATGCGCTCAAAAGCGTCACGCCGATCGACCAGTTCCTGTGGTCTTCGGCGGTCGAGCTGGTGGCGGTGTTCCGACGCGACGCAGTTCGAAAGCCATCGCGACCGCGGCGCCGATAAGCGCGATGGCGAGACCGAGCCACATCCACGTCATCATCGGATAGATCTTAAGCACCACCGGCACGGTCGACGGCGCGCGCAGTTCCGACATCTCGCCCTCACCTTCGACGCGATACTCCAGCGCCGGCAGCCAGATCTGTACGTCGCGCCACAAGCCGCGGTGAATGAACGGGTCGATCATCTGGGTGGCGCCACTCACCGTGCGGGCATAGCGATAGTCAATGATCTCGCACATCAAGCGCACCGGGCCGAGACCGCCGGAACTTTGGGCGCGTTCGTCGCGATAGACCGCTCGGCCTTGCTCCTCTTGGACCGAAACGCCGTCGCGCACCAAGGACCAACGCGCCTCGGCGACCGCGTGAAAGCCAGGCTCGCCGTTGCCGGCGCGCACGCCGTCGCTAACGAACGCCTCGTGATCAACCGCGACCGTCACCTCATAGCCCCAGGGGAACTTCACCGGTTTTTCGAAATCGTCCGGGTAGCTCAAATTGCGCCAGTTGTAGAGATCGAACACCGAGGCCACGGTCGCGCCGAGCAGCGCAACCACCACGCCGAAATGAATCGCCCCAACCGGCACATAATAGCGACCGACCACCCGGTGTCGGCGGTGGCGGACCAACGCGTGGACACCCCAGGCGAGCGCGGCGAGACCGAGATAGGCCATCGTCACCACCAGCGCGTCGAGCCATGGGAAGATCGCCGTGGTGTTGGACGAGGTCATGCCCTTGCCGGTGAAATGAGCGGCCATGGGCTGCCAGACCAAGGCGGCAATCAATGCGGCGACTGCAACGCCGATGCTCACCGCCCAACGCAGCCAGCGCCGCCGCACCGGTAAAAAATTATGGCCGCCGGCCAGGCCGATAACGATACCGATCGGGGCTAACAACGCGTTGGTGCGATACCGGTCGACCTCCCACTGGTCGAACAGGGCACGCAATTGATCCGCCTCGGCGGAAGAGGTCCAGCGCGCGAGAAATTCGAAAAACGGTTTGAATTTTTCCGGCTTCGGCGCGTTGAGCGCGGCGGCGATGTAAGCCTCGGCGAGCACGCCCGCGGCAACACAGGCGCAGCCGATCAAGGTGAGCGAGGCGACCAGGATCAATACCGCCGACTCGGTGCGCCGCGCGGGCGCGAGGTGGCGACAGCGCGACCGTACTAGCGCAGCGAGCGTAAGCAAGCTCAGCACGACGCCCAGCACCAGCAGCCACGGAAAACTGGTTTCGCCAACATAGCGGTGCGATGAGGCCAGCGCCGGATGCCGGGTGATGACCAGCGAGGCCAGCGCGGCGATGGCCGTGGCGAGCCCGAGCAATGGGTGCAGGCGGCCATAAGCACCGTCGTCGCGATAACGGCGCAGGGTATGCAGATGCGCGGTCGCGAAGGCCCAGACCATGAACACACTGGTCTGCACCGGGTCCCAATGCCAGAACTGGCCAAATGTGAAGTCCTCGTAGGCCCACCACATGCCGGCGACCAGACCCACCGACAAAGTGAGCCAGCCATAGCGCACCCAGCGCGCCGCGATCGCCGACCAATCGCCTTGCCCATTCGCGAGCGCCTGCAGCGCCGCGCCGAAGGGCGCCAAGAACAAGGCAAAGGCGATGAACACGAAAGGCGGATGCAACAGCATCCAGACCCGCACCAGATGCGCGTTCATGCCCTGGCCATGGGCGGTATCCGGGTTGATCAGCTCCGGCGGCAGGGCGGCGAACGGAGTCCACACCGCCGCCCCGATACCGAGTGCGGCAATCAGGGCCAACGCGCCCGGCCCGGCCCAACCGCGATACCGCACCAACCGCACCGCCGCGACCGACGCCAGCGTGGTCAACAGCAGCAGCGTGCCTTCGTCGCCGCCCCAAACGTTAGCCAGCTTATAAAAGGCCGGCAGCGCCGCGTGGCTCGACCGCCACACGTAGCTGTATTGGAACTGGTCGAATACCAGCAACAGCGCCAGGTCGAGCACCGCACCCACGGCGGTCAAGGCGGCCAACCGAGTGAGCAAGTCGCGCCGCGCTGAAACGAAAATCGCCGCCACGGACATGGCGATGACGAGCAGAACAGCGCCCTGAGCGGCAAGCCCACCGCCGGCGAACAGTGCGGCCGCGACCAGCGGCGCGGTGAGCCACCACCAACGCGCTAGACGGTCAGCGTTTGCCAACATCGGCGGCTGTCTTGCGTTCGGGCCCGCGGTAGGCGGCGGCTTGCTCGAAGAAGCGCCGCGCCGCTTCACCGCCCCGCGCATCGGAATCTGAGAAATGAGCCGCGAGCAGGCCGCTGGCGTGTCCGACCGCGGCCGACGCCCCGGCGACCGGCGACGGGGATTCACCATCGGCGCGCACGCAGGCGCCGAAATCGGCCTGAGCGGTGGCGAGGTGGGAGATTTCACCCGGCGCGCAGCGCGCATCGCCGGTAATCCGCACCACGCCCGGATAAGCCGAGGGGTAGACCGGCGCGCCGCGCGCTGGTGAGGCGCCGAGTAAAACACAGCCTTCCGCCAGTGCGGCATCGCAAGCGGCGCGCAACTCGTCGCGATCGGCATGCAAACCCAGGCTCATATTGATCAACGCCGCGCCTTGGGCCGTAAGCCAGTCGAGACCCGCGGCCACCGCCGCCGCCGAGGTAGTGCCGCGCGGGCCGAGCACCTGGGCGTTGAGCAAGCGAGCGCCAGGAGCGTGTGACAAGATGACGCGTGCCAGCGAACTGCCATGGCCGACCGTATCGAGCTCCGGATCACCATGCCCCACCGCACTGTCGCTTGTCGGACGAAATGCGCAACCGGCGGTGACATGCGCCGCCAAATCCTCGGCAACGCCGCTGTCGAGCAGGCCGACCAGGACTGGGTCAGTCACGATCCGGCTCGCTGGCTGCCAGCTGCACCGCGTCAGCCGGATGGAAAGTCCTGCCTGCGATTTGAAACACGCGGTCGGCTCCGGCAAGCGCCTCGCCGCGGTGGCTGATGACGATGCGGGTGCGCCCGGCAAACAGGGTATCGACTGCCTGGATCAAGCGCGCCTCGGTGTCGAGATCGACCGCCGAAGTCGCCTCGTCGAGGATGAGCACCAACGGGTCTTGCAAGAGAGAGCGCGCGATCGCCAAGCGCTGGCGCTGACCGCCGGACAGACGCGCGCCGCGCTCGCCGATCGGCGTGTCGTAGCCCTGCGGCAAGCCGTCGATAAAATCGTCGATCTGGGCGCGCTGGGCGGCGTTGCGCACTGCGTCATCCGTGGCCTCGGGCGCGGCATAGCGGATATTGTCCGCGATCGAGCCACGGAACAGCACGATGTCTTGCGCGACCACGGCGACGCGGCGGCGCAGCTCGGCCGGATCAAGGGCTCGAAGGTCGACGCCGTCGAGGGTGATCGCGCCGGATTGGGGATCGAAATGGCGATGCAGCAAGTCGATCAGGGTAGTCTTTCCGGCACCGGACTCGCCGATCAGTCCGAGCTTGGCGCCGGCGGATATTTCAAGGTTAGCGCCGTCGAGCACCGCCGCATCACCGTCCGGATAGGCAAAGCGCACCTGGTCGATGCGCACCGCGCCCGCAGCGTCGCGCGGCAAGTGCGTCGGTTGGGCCGGGGCCACAACATCGGGTGCCGCGTCGGTCAGCGTCATGACCCGCGCCAGGCTCACGCGCAATCGCATGAAGCCGACATAAATACCTAGCAAGCTATGGACCGGCCCGGTGGCGAAACCGAGATAGGTGTTGAAAGCAATCAAGCCGCCCAGCGTAAACTGGCCCTCGACGATCAGCCAGCCACCGGCCAGAAACACCCCGGCGCGGCTTACCGAGGTGAGCAGGTTGGGCACTGCGGCGGTGAGGAATTCGGTGATCTGCAGGCGCAGAAGGTCGCCAAGATAGCTGCGGTTGAGGCGCTCAAGCCGCGTCGCCTCGCGCGCCTCCGCGCCGACGGCTTGGATAAACTTGATGGCCGGCAGGGTTTCGACGAGGAACGCCGAAATATCGCTGACCCGCTCGCGCACGCGCCGGGTGCGCCGCTCGACGCGCGGCCGCATGGCGCGCAGATAGAGATATTCCGCCGGCAGCAGCAGCAGTGCGACCAGTGAAAGCTGCCAGTTCAGCCATACCATCAGCGCCAGCGCGCCGATCAGGCCGAGAATGCCGTTGATGCCGGCGAGCAGCGAGTCGGTGCAGAAGCGCTGAATCTGCGCCACATCACCGTCGAGCCGCTGCAGGATGTCGCCGGAGCGCGCGCGCGCGTAAAACGCCGGCGACAGGCGTTGCAGGTGGCGATAAACCGCCTCGCGCATCGAAAACAGCACCAGGCCGGACAGGCGCACGTGGCAATAGCGGTTGAGGCCGCCGAACACCAGATTGAGCACGCCGGTGAACAGGAGCAGCGCGGTCAACCACGCGAGCAGGGGCAGATCGCCGGCGAGCACGCCGTCGTCGATCATCAATTTCATGATGTAGGGCTGCGCGGTGATTATCAGAGTGACCACCAACGACAACGCGAAGACGGTGACCAGAGCGCGTTTCTGCGGCCGAACGAAATCGAACGCCCAACCGAGCGCACGCCGCTCCGCCGGTCCGAATTCGCCGGCGCCCTCGCCCGCCGTGCTTTTCGGCACGTTCACCGCGCTCCCCTTTGCCACCGCTCGCCCATGGGCTCAAAGCCTATACGGAATGCTATTCCAACGGCACCGCAAAGGCGGCGGCTCTTGCGGCGCGGCGGCTTGGACGTGGTAGAATGTGAAGATCAGGGGACGGCAGCGGGAAGGATTTGTGACATGGCAGAGGCGGCGCGGGTCGAAGACCACAATGGGGCCACAGCCCACGAAATAGAGGACGCGGATACGGTTTATGCGCGGCGCGCGCGATTTTTCGATCCAAGCAACGCCTTCAACATCGATTATCCGGCGATTCCCGCGCACAGCTTTGTCGATGAGCGCGACCAGGCCCTTGATCCAGCGACCGGCACCGCCCTAATCCCGCTCGATCTGAGCAAAGCGCTGGATTTGCCGTTTCCGGCCACCACGCCATTGGTGCTTGCGTCCTATGCCCGTATTCGCGACGGCGAATCGCTGCGCCACGAGGCGCGCGCCAGCACGGCTTTGTTTTATGTCATCGAGGGAGAGGGCAACAGCATCCGCGGCAGCGACGCCATCGCCTGGTCGAAGGGAGATGCGTTCTGCCTGCCGGGCGGCGAACCGATCGTGCACCTGAGCCTGGGCGGCGACAGCGTGTTGTGGGCGGTCACCAACGAGCCACAGCTCGCCTTCGAGCATTTCGCACCACCGACCGACAAGGATGCGCTGGTGCAGGCGGTGCACTTCCCCGCCGCCGCGATCGACGCCGAGCTCGATCAGACGTTCGCGCGACTCGCCAATCAGCGAACCGCCGGACTGGCGGCGATCATGGCCAGCGAGAGGCTGGAAGAGCGACGCAATATCTCGCCCACCCTGACCTTTGCCATGAACCAGATGGGCCCGCGCGGCGACCAGGAACCGCACAGCCACAATTCGATCGCGATATCGCTGACAATTGACTACGAGGATTGCTACTCAGTGGTCGACGGCGCGCGCAAGGACTGGCAGCCGTTCGTCACCACGGTGACCCCCCCCAGCAGCGTGCATTCGCATCACAACGGGGGAGACAAGCGTGCGAAGTGGCTGATCGTGCAGGACGGCGGCTTCTTCTATCATACCCGCACCATGGGCTTCCGCTTCGAAGACGACGCTTAGCGTACGAATTTTCTTAGTCAGTCTAAGCCGAAATCATCAGCATACGCGAATAGCGCCGGCAGGCCGCCGGTGTGCAGGAACACCACGGTCTCGTCGGGGCTAACGCGGCCTTGGCGGATATGGTCAATCAAGCCCGCCATCGCCTTGCCGGTGTAGACCGGGTCGAGGATCAGGCCTTCGGTTTCCGCAACGAGACGAACCGCGTCGCGGCAGGCATCGCTGACCACGCCGTAGCGCTCGCCGATATAGCCGTCGTCGTTGATGATATCGCCCGGCTCAAACGCGATATCGAGACCGAGCCGCTCAGCGGTGGCGGTGGCGATGCGGGCGATGTCGGTCGGTCGATCTTCGCTCCACCGGATCGGCGTAATGCCGACCACGCGCATATCGAGACCGAGCGCGCGAGCGCCGACCGCGAGGCCGGCCGGGGTCATATTGGCGGCGGAGAGATACAGGGCGTCGGCATTGATGCGGCGGGCGGAAAGCTGCTCGGCAAGCTCAGCCATGCCGTCGACATAACCGACCGAAGCGATCGCCTGCATTTCGACACGGAACGGAGCCACCAGATAGGGGCGACGGCCGGCGGCCTTCAGTTCGGCGACCTTGGCTTCGAGATGGGCGGTCAACTCCTCCATGTCGGCGATGTCGACCACCGTCACGTCGGCGCCCATCAGCCGGTCGAGCAACAGATTGCCCTGCAACCGGGGCCCTTTCTCGCCGTGCACCAGCACCAGCGCCGCATCGAGGCCAAGCCGGCGCGCGGCGGCAGTGATCTGCCGGCACCAATTGGATTGGGTGTACGCGCCGGCAACCACGACATCCGCGCCCGACGCGACAATGTCGGCGAACAGATACTCAAGCGTGCGCGTCTTGTTGCCGCCGAACGCGAGTCCGGTCATATCGTCGCGCTTGATCAGAATGCGTGGCCCACCGAGCGCCTTAGTGAGACGCGGGCAGTCGTCGAGCGGGGTCGGCAAATGCGCGAGCGGCACCCTTGGCTGGTCGGCGATACGGGCGCGCAGCTCTTGAAGGGTCAGCGGACCGGTCGGCGCAGAGGTGTCTTTGGCGGCGGGCATGGTCATGGCGATGTCCTCAGGTCAGCGGAATTGAGGCGATGTGGGTGTCGAACGCCGGACGCGCACTCACACGACCGTACCAGGCTTCGAACGCCGGCATGGGTGGGCGCTTGTCGACCAGGGTGAACCAGCGATAGGCCGAAGGGCCGAGCGCTATGTCCGCCATGGTGAAGGTATCGCCGAGCAGCCAACCACGACCCTCAAGCCGTCGGTCGAGGATTTGCCAGATCGGCACCGCGGTTTCGACCGCCTGCTTGATCTCCTCGACCGTGAACTTGCCGGGTTCGCGCACCAGGCCCCAGAAGATGGTGGTAAGCGGTCCAAGCACAGTGGTCTGCTGCCACTCCATCCAACGGTCGGCGTCGGCGCGCACTTGCAGATCCTCGGGACACAGCGCACCCATCGAATGTTTCGCCGCGAGATAGCGGACGATCACATTGCTTTCCCACAGCAAGAAGCCGTCATCGTCGACGGTCGGCACGCGAGCGTTGGGATTGCGCGCCAGCATGTCGTCGTCGCGGGTGCGACCGAATTGGCCGCCGGCATCCTCGCGTTCGAACGGCAACCCGATTTCGTCGCAACACCACAGCACTTTCTGCACGTTGGACGAGTTGTTCCGCCCCCAGATTTTCAGCATTTCGCTTCCCACCCACTCGTTTGTTCGATGTCACCCGAAGCGGATCACCGCGTCAACTGGTCCAGCAAGCTTTTCGCGTGTTTCAGCTCTGGGCTGTCGAATCCCTCGGTGAATTCGTCATAGACCGGAGCCAATACGGCATGTGCGTCACCATCCCTGCCTTGGCCGCGCCAGAGGTCCGCCAATGCGGTCGCGGCGCGAAGCTGCCAGGCGCGGTTTTTCTGGGCGCTGGCCAATTCGATCGCGCGGTGGAAGCTGGCTTCGGCCTCCGCTTTGTTCGCCGGCTTGGCGATAAGCTCGCAGTCCGCCTTGGCGATGTGAAGAAACGGCAGAGAATAATATTCTTCACACGCCTCGGCCTCGGCGATCGTACGGTTGATCGTTGCCATGGCATCGTCCTTGCGGCCCGCCATGGCGTAGCATCGGGCCAATCCCGCTAGCTGCACGCCGATGGTGACGATGTTGCCGGTTTGCCTGATCGCCTCCAAACCGTCATTGTATTCGTCGAGAACGCTCGCCGGGTCGCCGGCATTGGCTTGAAGCCACGCCTGCATCGGCGCCTTGAGTCCGGCATAGAAGCCCAACCGATGGATTTCCGCGAGCTCCGCCGTGCGCTCTACGGAAACGGCGAGCGCCGTCAGGTCTTCACGAAAATAGTCAAAATACGCGCGGTTCGAATGTGCGTAGGTGAGTGTTTGTGGGTGCCCCGACTGCTCGGCGAGCGCGATCGCTTGATCGGCCGCGGCGAACGCTTGATCGGTATAGCCGAGATACCACAGCACCAACGAAAGATTGGATAGCGCGGCGACGCCGGGGTCTTGACCGAACGCCAAGGCGAGGTGCCCGTGCGCCGCCGAGTCATACAGGTCGACCGCGGTTCGCAGGTGGTCGCGCGCGGTCTCCAGTTCGCCAAGGGCGCCATAAGACATGCCGGCCATGCGGTGCGCCACCACCAAAAGGCCGGAGTCACCGACGGATTCGGCGAAGGTGAGCGCTTCAACAGCAGGGTCGATGCTCGCCGCATATTTGGCGCACATCCACTGGTTGACCCAGAGGCCGTACAAGGCGGCCGGCAGCGTCGTCGGGTCATTCAGTTTGCGCGCTAGACCATAGGCTTTCTTAAAGGCTTCGTGGGTCTCGGGATTGGTGTAACCGCTGCGTGGGATCAAGGCGTTGCCGATCATCATGTGCAGCATGGCCTCTTGCTGGTCGCGTTCAGGCGACGTCTCGGTCTTATCGAGCAGCGTACGCGCGCGTTCCAAATGCGCGAGCGCCTCGTCACCGGCCGAGCGGCCAATTGCGGCGCGGCCCGCGGCGACCAGCAACGGCACGGCCTTGGCGGGCTGGTCGGCTAGGGCGAAATGATGCGCGACGATTTCCGGTTCACCGCCTTGGCCTTCGGCTAAAGCCGTCGCGATGCGACCGTGGATCTCGCGCCGGTTACGCTTCAACAGGCTGGCATACGCGGTGTCCTGCGCCAGCGCGTGCCGAAAACTGTAAGTGGCTTCCGGCGGTGTTCCGGCGCGATACACCATCCCGCTGTCGAGCAACGCGGCAAGCGCTGGGTCGAGCCGGTCGGCCGGCATTTGCGTGATCGAGACCAACAGCTCATGACCGAATTTCCGGCCAATACAGGCGCCGATTTGAGCGACCTGTCTGCCGGGACCCAATTGATCGAGGCGGGCCATCAGGCTGTCTTGCAGGGTGGCGGGAATACTGACTTGGGGCCGCACCGGGCTGTCGTTGTCGGCGGCGATGCCGCTTTCAATCAACGCCTTGGTCAATTCCTCGACGAACAGCGGAACGCCGTCCGCCTTGGCGATGATCTGGTCGAGGATCGGCGCGGGCAAAGCCACGTCACTGTCGACGTTTCGAGCAATCGTCGCGGCCTGGCGCCGGCCCAGTCGGCTGAGACTGACCCGCGAAACGTGACCAAGCCGCGACCAAGCCGGTTCGTAACCCGGCCGATGCGTGATCAGCATCAGGACGCGATGAGCGGCCAGGCGCGGCACCATCAGGTCGAGCGCTTGCTGGCTGGTCGGATCGATCCAGTGGGTATCCTCGAAGATCATTAAGACCGGACGCTTCTTGGCGAGCCCGATAATTTGTTCGACCAGGTCCCGAAGGATCAGTTCTTTTTGAGTCTGCGGCGTCAGGTTGAGCGGCGGATACCGATCTCCGATGTCGATCGACAGCATGGCCGCCATCAATGAGACGCTTTCAGGATTGTTGCGTACGGACTCGGCGAGCGCCAGTTCCAACTTATCGATCCGCGCGCGGTCGTCATCGTCCGGCAGGAACCCAGCAACGCGTTCAAAGTGCTGTCTGATAGGGTGTAAAATCGAATTCGTGTAGTAGGACAAGCATTGGTATCGGAAGCGAAAACTCGGCTCGGCGGTCAGTTCGTCGCGGAAAGCGCGGACAACGCGGCTCTTGCCGATACCCGGCTCGCCGCCGAGTAGGAAAACTTGCCCCTCGCCTTCCTTCGCTCTCTGCCATCGATCCCGGATCAGTGCCAGCTCGGTGTCACGGCCGACCAATGGCGTCGCCGCGTGCGCGTGTGCCTCGAAGCGTCCGTCGGTTTCGGATAGCCCGGCCACGCGCCAGCCGGCCACCGGCTCAGACGCGCCGGGCGCGGCGTCGTCGTTGAGCGCGGACAAATCGAAGGCGCCGCCGACCAGGTGTTGGGTGCTTGCCGAAATCACCAACTCGCCGGCGCCGGCCAGGGCTTGCATCTGCTCGGCGATACCCGGTGTTTCACCGACTGCCAGTTCCTCTTGCGCCACATCGGCGGTGGCGCGACCGACAACCACCGAGCCGGTGGCCGCGCCGACGCGCACTTTGAGCGGCTCGGCGGGTCGGATCGCTTCCACCGCCGAAATGACCTCCAATCCAGCGCGAACCGCGCGTCCGGCATCATCCTCGTGCGCCCGCGGCCAGCCGAAATAGGCCAGCATGCCGTCGCCCTGATACTGCGCGACATGGCCCTGATAGCGCTCAACCACGGCAGCGGCGGCTTGTCGATAGGCCCCGATCAGATTGCTGAGATCTTCCGGATCAAGCCGCTCGGACAGACGCGTCGACCCCACCAGGTCGCAAAACAGCACGGTAATCTGCCGGCGTTCGGCATGGTCGAGACCAACCTCGTCTTGAGACTTCGGCGCGGCATCCACCGACCGCACGGGTGACGCGGTCTCCACCGGTGGCGCGGCGAAGGCCCGCAGCAGTTGCTTACGGTGACCAAGCGATGCAACGCCGATATCCTTCAGGTCGTCTTCGTGGAGATCGGCCGCGATGTCGGGCGTCACCTGATGGTGCTCGAACGCCTCGGCGTAGCGGTCCAGCCCCACCTGCTCGAGCCATTCGCGGATCGTCGCCATCGCGTTCTCAGCCCGCCTGGAGCGCCGTTAAGACTGGCGTTTGGTGCGGTAGTCGCCGAACTCGCCGTCGCGCTCATCGAGCGCGGACTTGAGGTCGCGACGCCACTTCTCGGCAAACGCCAGGCTCGACTCGGTAGTGAAGGCGAGCGCCTGAAGCTCGGTGCCGGCGCGGATCGCGGTGCGAATACCCATCGCCTCCATGGCGCGATGCACACTGCGTTTGTTGATCTGTTGCAGGTCCGGTGGGATCTTGGCGACACGCTCGGCAATCATCAGCACATGGTCTTCCAGCTCGTCGCGCGGCAGGGCGCGATTGGCGAACCCGGTCTCCGCCGCCTCGCGACCGCTGATCGCATCGCCGGTGAGCATCAGCTCCATCGCCCGGCGCATGCCAAACATCCAGGGATGAAACTGCATGTCGGGCGGGCTCATCAGACGCACCGGCGGATAACCGATCTCGGCATCTTCGGCGACGTAAACCAGATCGCACGAGGTCGCGAGCTCGGTGCCGCCGGCGAGACAATAGCCATGCACCTGAGCGATCACCGGCTTGGCGAGATCCCACAAGCGGAAGTGCCCCTCGACCACGTGACGCGCCCACTGCCCGGCACCGCTAGCGGTATGCCACGGTTGGTCGGCGTGCAGGTCGGCGCCAAGATCGTAGCCGGCCGAAAAGCTTTTGCCGGCGCCGCGGACAATTGTGACGCGCACGTCGGGGTCGGCATCGGCCGCTTCAAGCGCTTCGTACAAGGCACCGCGCAGATCATTGCTGAGCGCATTGTGCTTGGCTGGCCGATTAAGGGTGAGCCGCCGCACCATGGGGCGCGGATCGTCGATCAGGATCAGTTCGCCGTCGGTCATATCATGTCTCCCGCCAGCCGGCCCGCAGCATCATTCGAAGACCTTGGTCCCACGCACGCCGGAGGCTGCGTTATAGCACGGGCGGCGCCCGCGCCCGCCGGCCGCGGGATTGAATCCCCTCGGACCGCACCATACGCTGCAGTCCCACGCCGAACGCGCGCGACAGACCATGCGAGGGAGACAAACAATGCGGACGTTGATGAACTGGCTCGGACGAGGCTTGGCAGGGCCGGTTTTGGCCCTTGCGTTAATCCTGATGTCGGCGAGCGTTGGCCACGCCGCAGACAAGCAAGTGTTTCAATCGCCCGACCTGCCACCTGGGTTGCCGTTTTCGCCGGCCGTGCGCGCGGGCGATATGATCTATCTTTCAGGCTCGCTCGGCATTGAGCCGGGTGAACGAAGGCTAGTACCGGGCGGCATCGGGCCGGAAACCAAACAGGCGCTGACCTATTTGCAGGAAAACCTGGAACGCGCCGGCGGCACGCTCGACGGCGTGGTCAAGTGCACCGTGTTCCTGGCCGACATCGCCGATTTCAGCGCCATGAATGTTGAGTACCGCAAATTCTTCCCGGTCGATCCGCCGGCACGATCGACCGTGGCTGTCGCGGCCCTGGCGCTCGGCGCGCGCACCGAAATCGAATGCGTCGCACTCGCCGACGATTAACAGTCGGCGCAGAGCTGACCCGCCGGCCAAAGCGAATTCGGCACAGCCACCGCCACCCCGGTTACTGTGTATCAGCCGGTGGCGCCATGGCGGCCATCAGCGGCGACGGATCGAAATAGCCATTGATCTCGCGGATCAGGCCGGCCTCGTCGAAGGCGTGCGTGTCAACGCCTTCGATGGCAACCACGCGACCGTCGGGGAGAGTGAACTCCGTGGTCCAGGTGATTGCGGCGTGCGCGCCGGCGACGATGATGCGATGAACCTCGACCACCACCGATTGGAAGCCCATTTGGGCATTCGCTTGCGCCCACGCCATCAGCCCGTCATGGCCGCGATTGGGTGGGGAGCCGACCGGCTCGTAACTCACCACGTCGGGTGACAGGGTGGCGATCCATGCTTCCATGTCGCCGGCATTCATGGTGTCGAAAAACGCCTGGCTGGTGGCGGCGATGTGGTCCGGCGCAAGGTCGCCGGCGCGCGCCTGCGGGGCGGCCGTGAAGTTGCTGGCGCCGAAACCAATCACCATCACGGCCACGACCAACACGGCCGCGCGCGGCCTATCCTTCAATGTTACGAATGAAAACACGCTGAATCCTCCCACTGTGAGACGGGCGAACGGCCCGGTTCACAAAAGGGACGATTGGCGCGGACACGATCCGGACATCCGGTGCGCGGGATCTTCGCTACGTGACCGCGATCATGGCCTCCGTGGCGGCGATAATATCCTCGGCGGAAACCCGGCACGCGGCCTCCAGCGGGCGCGAATAAGGGATCGGGATGCGCGGGGCACCGAGCCGACGCACCGGCGCGCACAACGCTGGCGCAAGATGTTCGGCCACGGTCGCCGCGATTTCGGCGCCAAAGCCGCCGACCAGCACTGCTTCCTGAACCACCAGCAGCCGACCGGTTTTCTCAACCGAGGCGAAGACCGTTTCACGGTCCCACGGCCACAGGCTGCGCAGGTCGATCACCTCGAGCGAGATACCGTTGCCAGCGAGATGTTCGGCCGCCGTTTCGGCAACGCCGACCATACGCGACCATGCGACCACGGTGGCGTCGGTGCCGGTGCGTGCGATGCGTGCGACACCAAGATCAATCGGCGGTTCGTCGTTGTCGGGAACATCGCCGGTGAGGCCCCAAAGATCCTTGTGTTCGAGATAGACCACCGGATCGTCGCAGCGGATGGCCGCCTGCAACAGCGCCTTGTTGTCCGCCGGCGTGGCGGGAGCCACGACCACCAGGCCCGGCACGTGTATCCACCAATTCTCCAACGATTGCGAATGTTGCGCCGCCGACGAGCGCCACATGCCCATCGGCTGACGCACCACCATTGGCACCCGCGCCTGACCGCCGAACATGTAGCGCGCCTTGGCGGCCTGATTGACCAGTTCGTCCTGCGCGCACAGCGCGAAATCCGAAAACCGCATTTCGACCACCGGCCGAGTCCCGGCCAACGCGGCGCCAACGGCAGCGCCCATGATGCCAGCCTCGGAGATTGGCGCATCGACAATACGTTCCGCGCCAAACTCTTCGACGAGGTCACGATATTGCCCGAACACGCCCCCGCGCCCGAGGTCTTCGCCAAGCGCCCACACAGTCTCGTCACGACGCATTTCCTCGGCGACCGCATCGCGCGCCGCCTCCAAGTAAGTCTGCTCGGTCATAACGGTGCTCCGATATCCTGGACATCGGCGAACGCGAGCGCGGCCTCCGGCCACGGCGCGGCGACAGCAGCCGCCACCGCCTGGTCGATCTCCTCCTGAGCCTCGGTCTCCATAGCAATGATCTCCGTCGCCGCGGCACCAAGGTCTTGCAGCAGCGCGCGGCAGCGGCCGATCGGTTCATCGGCTGCGTGCGCGGCAACTTCGTCGGCGCTTCGGTACGCCTCGGCATCGGCTGTGGTGTGGCCCTTGAGTCGGTAGGTTCGGGCGCAGATCAGACGCGGGCCGCCGCCGGCGCGCACCTCTGCCACCAGCTCGCCTGTGAGGCCATCGACCGCGACCACATCGTTGCCGTCGACGGTGCGGGCGGCGACGCCGAGGCTTTCGGCGCGCGCCGCGATGCCCGGGCCGGCGGTCAGTTCGGCGGTGCGCGTGGTGGCGGCGAAGCCGTTATCCTCGCAAACAAACAGGATCGGCAGCGCGTGCACCGCTGCCCAGTTGAGACCTTCCAGGAACGGACCGCGATTGACCGCGCCGTCGCCGAAAAAGCAGACAACAATTTGGTCCGTGCGGCGCAACCTCACCGCATGTGCCGCGCCGACCGCGATGGTGATGCCGGCGCCGACCACGCCATTGGCGCCGAGCATGCCGACGTCGAAATCGGCGATGTGCATCGACCCGCCCTTGCCTTGGCAGGTGCCGCCTGCCTTGCCGAACAGCTCGCACATCATCGCCGTGCTGTCGGCGCCCTTGGCGAGCGCGTGACCGTGGCCGCGGTGATTGCTGGTCAACAGGTCGGTCGCGCGCAGACTTGCGCACACGCCGGCGGCAACCGCTTCCTGGCCGATCGTTTGATGGATGGCGCCGGTAACGTGGCCGTCTTTCTGGGATGCGGCGGCCGCCTCCTCGAATGTCCGGATCCGACGCATGGTCCTGTACAGGTCGAGAATGCGCGCGCGATCCATATTGTCGTGGGCTGCTGTCATGGAAATTCCGATAGTGATACCAAGTGCCCTCGATACTAACCGCAACCATGCCGAAACCGCCCATGGTCGATGTGATCACCACAAATAGCGTGACCAAACTCGATGAGCGCCACCGCGGCCACGTGTTGCTCGGCGGCTCGCACGGCGGAGTCTACGCCGGCTACCTTGCCGCCAAGGCGCAAGTGCGCGCGGTGGTGCTGAATGACGCCGGCGTGGGTAAGGACCAAGCCGGCATCGGCTCGCTGGCGTATCTCGAAGCGCTGGGCATGGCAGCGGCCACGGTGAGCCACGCGAGCGCGCGGATCGGCGACGGCGAAGATTTTCTCGCGCGCGGGGTGATCAGCCACGTCAACACGATTGCGGCCGGCCTCGGCTGTGCCGCCGGCCAAAGCTGCCGCGATTGCGCGGAACGCCTGCGCGGCGCTCCGGCCTGGCGCGGCGTCCCACCGGTCTACGAGGAATCGCGGACGTTGCTCCACGGCGTTCCCGGCGCGCCCGAGGTCTGGGGACTCGATTCCGCGTCGTTGATCGCACCGGCGGATGCAGGCCACATTGTCATCGCGGGATCGCATGGCGGGTTACCAGGCGGCGTGCCAGGCAATGCGCTCAGGCATCCCGCTCTGGCGGCGGTGTTCAACGATGCTGGCGTTGGCATCGATCACGCCGGTATCAGCCGCCTGCCGGCGCTCGACGAGATGGGCATCGCCGCGGCGACGGTGGCCGCCGACAGCGCGCGGATCGGCGACGCCCGCTCAGCCTGGGAGACCGGGCACCTGTCGCACGTCAATCGCCTCGCCGAGCGCGCTGGTGGCGAACCTGGACTCAGCACGCGAGCGTTCGTCGATCTGCTTCTTGAGCACTACCGACATTAGAGAAGTTTAGTCGGCTAAGAAAAAAGGGCCGGCTTACGCCGGCCCTTCCAAACCTATCGGACGCGGATGTGTGATCAGCGGTGGATCACACGGATGCCGGCCGCGGCCTGATCGCCCCCCGGCAACTCGATCTTGCCGAGTTGCTCAAGCGTGTCGGTCGAGTGAATGGCGACATCGTTGAAGGTCGAGCCGATGTAAAGCTCGTCTTCGTCCTTCGACATGGCCACCGAATAATAGGTGTGGTCGAGGTCGATGCGGCCGATCAGCTCGCCCTTGGCAGCGTCATATTTGCTGAGCTGAGTATAGACGCCGAACATGATGTCCGGGTTGCTCGGCAAATGGGTCATCGAGAAGATCAGCACGTCCATCGAGGCGATATCGGTCTTGGTCCACTCATTGGTGCGCAGATCGACCTTGGTGGTGCCGAGGACGAAATCGGCAAGCTGATCCCAGTCGCCGGCATCGCGCGCCTGCTGGCTGGCGAATATCGGCGCGAAATAGGGGAAGATCATCACATCCAGATTGTCGTAAAGCGGCCAGAACGATAGCCCGTCGGGGTCGCCATAGGTCGGGCGCTCGTCTTCCCAGCTATTGAGCAGGATCTCCTGCTTGATCTCGCCAGAGTTGATGTCGATTTGACGGATTTCGTGGCCGAAGGTCCATACGGTCTCGCCGTCCTGCGACGGGGCCATGATGGTGTGACCGCGCGGCATGTCGACCGACCGATATGGCAAGGCATTCAGGCCGGCGTCAGCCTTGAACACCAGCATGCGATGCATCGGCCGAATCCGATAGCGGTCAGCAAGCAGCTCGACTTCCGTCACTTGAACCAACACCTCGGTGCCGTCTCGGCTAAGAGAGACGCCCGCGATGCTGCGGGCACGCACATTGCCCTGGCTCAGCACGGCGTGGAAGGTGACCTCGCAGGTGTCGATATTGACACCGACGACCTCGCCCCACCCGTTGGTGAGCACGTACGCAAGGGCGCCATCGGGCGACACAGCGGTGGCGATCGGCGATCCACGGCCGGGCAAAATGCAGCTATTCACCACCTGGCGCGCATCGGCGTCGATAACGTGGAGATTGTTTGGCTTGTTTACCGCGATGATGAATTCCTTCGCGGTCGCGACGCCAGCCGGCAGCGCCATCACGGCACAGCCCAGCGCAATCATCGCGGCGGATTTCAAGGCCCGGTTCATTGGTCCTCTCCCCTCCCAGTCACAAAAAGTCGGTCGCGAAAATACGGTCGCGACCGGGCGTCTCTACACGGTGCCGTCGTCGGTCGGGAACACCGATTCCAGCAGCCGCCAGTCCTTCGCCGACGGCGCGTTGGCGTTCCAGTCCGGATAGGTGTTCATGGTGTCCGGCACCTGGGCCGGCCACCAGCACGGGTCGGAGCAGCCGTAAAGGTCGGCCTCCATCGGCTGGCACAAGCCGGCGACGCCACCGAACGGGTCGATCTCCCAGCCCGGATCGAGGGTCGATGAACAGCCGGCAATCACCGTCTGCATGGCCCGGACCTCTTCCATCTTGCCCTGATCCAAGGCGTCGTCGATCAGGCGCGCCTTGCGGTTGATGGGATTGAGGTGCTTCATGATTTAGCCCTCCGCGGCTCGACGTAGGTTTGGAAAAAGCTTGGGTTGCGTTCCATGATGCGCGTGTAGGCATCGATGCCGAAATCCACCCAGTCGCGCATCAGATCGCAATAGTGATAGGTCGGATGGATCGGGTCGTTGTAGTGGGCGTAGCTCTCGTGATAGCAGCCGCCCGAACAGAGATTGCGAATGCGGCAGGTCTCGCAGCCGGTGTCCTTGCGGTCGAGGCGCGACTCGATGAACTTGCCGAGCGCCGGCTTGTCGATACCGCCATGGTCGACATGGCCAAAGGTCGGCAGGTCGGACCCGGTGAAGCGATGGCACAGATTGACCCCGCCCTCCGTATCGACCGCGAGTAAACCGACGCCAGCGCCACACGGCAACGACTTGGTCATGCCCTCGGACAGGTCGCTCATCAGCTGGTGCAGATTGCCGAAGCCGATGTTGCGGCCTTCGATCGCGGCGTCAACATAGCGCCGGCCGAGCGTCTTCAAACCATCGAACAGTTCGATCAGCTCGTCGCCGTTGAGCGCGAACAAGGTGTTTTCGGCGGATGTGACCGGCGCGAACCCGACTTCGTGGAATCCGAGCTCGTTGACCAGGTGATGCCATATGCCGACCACGTCGGTGACGCCGGCGGTTAAAGTGACCCGCGCACCGACCGGCCGCGCGTTGAACCGCGACAGCGCCATGCGCGCTTTCTCAGAAACCACTTCGTAGCTGCCGCCACCGCCGACCGTGCGCCGGTTGCGATCGTGCACCGCCTGCGGGCCGTCCATGCTGATGGTCAGCCCGAACCGATGTTCGTTGAAATAATCAACGATTTCCTCGGTGAGCAGTGTGGCGTTGGTGGTGAGCGAGAAATCGACCTTTTTGCCAATTTCAGCGGCGCGCGCCTCGGCATAATCGACCACTTGCCGGATCAACGGCATGTTGGACAACGGTTCGCCACCGAAGAAAACGATGTTGAAGCGGTCGCGCGTTTCGCCCTCGGCGAGCAGCATTTCGATGCTCTTGACCGCGGTGTCGAACGACATCTTAGTACCGTTGGCGGGCGCCGCGAGATCTTCCTTGTAGCAATAAGTGCAGCTTAGATTGCAGCCGCTGTTGGTGTTGAGCACGATGGTCGACAGCGGGAAATTCTTGACCTCGATCGACACGTGATCGGGGTGCAGCGGCCGGCCGTCGGTCAGCACCTCGAGGTCGAGAAATTCCTGGATCGTCTCGACCACGGTGCCCGGCGGATGGCGGCCGTCGAAGCGGCGGCGCACATCATCGGCGTTGATACCGGACGGCCCGGCCTCGCCGCGCGCTTCGGGTGCGAACATGTCGAGCAGCTCGCCCGAAACCTGGTCAAGCTCGAACAAGCTGGAGGTCGGGATGTGAAACAGCATTTGCCGCCCCTCCACCGCGACCCGGTGCACATTGTGCTCGACCAGTCTTAGTTCGTTCATTCAGTCACCCTACGCACGACCGAGGGGAAAGCGGCGCCGGCCGGGCCGGCGCCTTGGCTCCCTAACGGATCGGCGGATCGTTCCAACGTTGCACGGTGACGACCAGCTGGCCTTCCCCATTGATCGCGCCACCGCCGTCATCAACCGTGCCGACCACCTTTAGGTTGCCGGCATTGTTGGTCGAAAACGGCCGTGCCGGATTGAGGCCCGCGTCGGCCGGATCGTAAATCCCGGTGCTCGGATTCATCAGGCCAGCAAACCCGACATCGTCAAGCTGGGCCGCGACCTCATCGAACGGCTCGACCGACCAAGTGGCCGGCATGATGCCGATGCGCACGTCGCCGTCCATGTAGCCGACCGCGTCGAACAGCGCGAGTTGATCGGGCCGGGTGCCACCATTGCCGCCGACCCTGGCGATGGCAAAGCCGGGTTCGACCTTGATCGCCGCGACCTTGTCGTAAACTACGAAGGCATCAGCGGAGGAGCTCGTGCCGCCGACCGACACGCCACGCGCGCCCAGGGTCGCGTCGGCCGCCGCCCTGGCGGTCACGACCATGGTGTTGGCGTCCGCCGACACAACGCCGGTTATTTCAACGCCTGAACCGAGATCCACGTCACCGGAAAGGCCGGTGCCATGAATCGCGATTTGCGCTTCGCCACCGGCTTTGATGAACGACGGCTCGATGTCCATGACCTGGGAATGACCATCGCGGACGCGCACCGCGACGTAGTCGAGACCAATCTCGTCCTGGCCGTTTACCATGAAACGTCCGGACCCGCTGTTTCCATCGTCGGAAATCGTACCGATCGAGAGATATTGCTGATCGCCCGAACTCAACCGACCGCGCCATTCATAGCCCGTATAAATAATGGCATTGCCCTGCAGATTGGCAGAGGTGCCATCCGCCATGTTCTGGCTGGAATTGACCGCGTACAGGTCGCCGCCCGAGGCATCCGCCGTCAACACGCCGTGTTGGAAGCCGACGCCGGGACCACGCGCGACCCAACGCCAGTCGCCGGAAATGTCGACCGCGTGGCCTTGCCAGTCATCCCAGGCGCTGGACTGGTACGGGAAATTCTCCGCCAGCCAATCGGTGGTCTCGGTGGTCGCGATTTCAAACCACTTACGATCGCGGCCGTAGAATTGGTATTCGGTGGTCGGCCACTGACCGAGATGAAAGTGGATGTGCGTCTGCCACTCGTCTTTAGTCCGCCGCTGCAAGGCGCCGCGCGCGCCCGAGTGACACCGCGCGCACATGTAAAAATATTCCGGCGGGAAATCCTCCACATGCGCCGGCTGACGCTCGAGAATATAGCGGTATGGCGCGCTCTCCGAGGGCGCCAGTCCCTGTGTGTCGGCAAGATACTTGACCAGGGTCCGTTTCTCGTCGGGCGGAACTTCGACGCCGTGCATGATGCCCATGCGAACGATGGTCATCAGCCAACCTTCGGGCGTCTTACGCTGCCCATTCAACCGGCTGAGCCCGTCGCCCTCATCGGCATGGCACGCCCCGCAGCGGGCGTTGAGGATCGACTCCGCGTCGTCGGCCGCCGTTGCCGCGCCGGCGAACACGCCCGCGCTAAGAGCCAGGAAAAGCCCTAAAACCCATCCCATTCTCGTGCTGTAACGCAACATGGGTACCTTCCCCCTCCCATAATTGCCGGGTCAGGTCCGGTGCGCATCAACCAGCCGCGCGATAGCGACCGTCCGCAACACCGATCACATAAGAGTGATGTTCAAGGCTTATCAGACGTGAGTCAAGGACGGCCAGAGCGCGAGCCGCCGAAACGCCCGGCCGCGCGTCCCGGATATTGATAGCGTTTCAGGTTTCGCGGGCAACCAGAAGTCCGCGGTGGCCGAGCCAGCCAAGCGCGGTTTCGACCTGCTTTGGTTGGCACGATAAACGCCCGGCCGCGTCGGCGGTCAGATCACCGCCCGGCCGCCAGTCCTGATCGAGAAAACGCATCAACGCGACCAAAGGCACGCCATCGATTTGCCAAACGCCGCGCGGATGGTCCGCGGTTACCACCACGTCGCGCTCGACCACATAGCCATCCTCGACCACCGGCCGCCTTGCTACGACGGGCGCCGCCGCCCCGGGTCGCGGATGAGCCTCGGCATCGTCCGGCCAGGTGGCGCGTTGGATCCAGAACGGTCGGTCGGCCCAGCGGCTTTCAAGACGATAGAAATCGCGCCCCACGCGCGCTTGCGACAAGTAGGTTTGTTCCACGCGCTCGGCATAGAACCGCCGCGCCAGGTCGCCGTCATCCGGCCGGTCGAGCAAGGTATTGATTACCGCCATCGCGTTGAGCGCGGTCGATACCGCTTGGAACTGACCGTGACCCGACAAAGGGTCCAACCCATGCGCCGCGTCACCGATTCTAATCGATTGCACGCCAATTATGTCATGACACATGAATATGTTTGCGTTCCGGGCAATGACCTTGCCGTCGGGCATCGCCCCGCGCAGCCACTCCTCGGCCTCGGTGATCTCCGCGACGCGGTCCAGATAGAACAGCTCCAAGTCGGGTCGGGCAGGCAGGCCGTCGCCGTCCACCACGATCTGAAGATCGGCGTGCGGCGCATCAGGATGAGCAAACCAACACCAGCCGTCGGCGAAACTCGCCACCGCCGACACCGCGGGCATGCCTTCGGGCACGCGCCAACGACGCACCAACGCCGTCGAAGCCGGACCATGCCGTCGCCCGCCGCGCGCGGGCGCCCGGCGACCACGCGCCTCCACCAGGAAGCGCGCGCTCACCACTTCATCCTCGCCATCACGGCCGACGACATGCCAACCGTCAGGCTCACGCGACACCGTCTCAACACGACCGACGCGGACGTCAACACCGGCGGCGCGCGCGTCGTCGAGCAAGCCGGCGTCGAGCGCCTTGCGATCGACTAGGATTTCGCCGTTCGCCTGGCTGCGCTCGCCATTCCAGTGCGCGAAGCGATCAACCCATGGCCCAACCGCGGCGAGCGCTTGTTCGCAACCGGCGAAGCGCAAACCGTCCTCGGTCCGCGGCGACATGCCTTCATACACGGACTCTATGCGGGGCGACGTGAGCATGACGACAGAGCGGTTGGCGCGGGCAAGTTGGATGCCCGTAACCGCGCCGGCGATGCCGCCGCCCAAAATTACAATGTCGAATTCGCCAATGAGGCGGGTGTCAGTCTGCGTTGGCACTTTGGCTCGCCCCGACGTTGGTCGCGAAATCCGTTACGACTTGCCAAGTGCCCCGGCGGAAAGTCGACTAACCAGGGTGCACCGTATGCCACGGTGCTTCCGCGCCACAAGCGCCGATCGCGCAGCCTAGGGTGGCGGTTTTTGCGCTCCTTAGGCGGAGATATATTGCCGTAGCTGGCTGGCCTCGCGCTCGACCTCGGCGATTCGATCCTTCACCACGTCACCAATCGAAACGATGCCGACGAGCGCCCCGCTTTCGAGCACCGGTATGTGCCGAATGCGCCGTTCGGTCATCAAGCCCATCACATCATCGATTTTGGTATCAGGCCCACAGGTGATGACCGCCGCGGTCATGAGTTCGCGCACTTCGCACGACAGGCACTCCGCGCCATGCTCGGCGACGCACTGGATGATGTCACGTTCGGAGATGACGCCGACCACGGCGCCATCATGATCGGAAACCACGGCGGCACCGATCTTGCGCGCCATCAGGGCCTTGGCAAGCTCCTGGATGGTCGCACCGGGGTCTACCGTGAATACGTCGCGCCCCTTGTGTCGCAAGATATCGTGAACGTACATGATTCGGCTCCTCTGGGCAGTTACTGCTTAGAGCCGTTCTGGGCCAAACACCGGACGATCCAGGGTCGTTGCACCGCGCAACGGTTGCCACATCAGCGTGAGAGCATTGCGCCGTTTTCGCGCAGTTTAGGTAAGGCGAGCCATAGCCGCAAAACGTTGCCGGCCCTTAAGCCACCTGTGCCCTCGACGCCCCCCTGGTCCGTCCGTTCATTAGCGCCGGACGGCCGTTATTTTGGCGAAAGCATAGCACAAAGTACGCCGTATTGGCGAGTTCGACGCCAAATATCGCAGAATTAGAGGCGTACCGGGGCTTTGAGCCCCGTTTGCTTCGTAGCTATTCGGCGGCGGCCTGGGCGACCACATCGTCGGCCAAGCGGCCCGACAATTCCTGCAGGCTGTCGAACTTATAGTCGTAGGTGCCGACGCCGCGAGTGAGCGATCGCAATTCGATAATCAGGTCGCTTAGCTCAACCTGAGGCAGCAGCGCCGTGACCTGGTCCCAGCCCTTCCACCCTTCGCGCGGTTCGAAGCCGAGGATTTGTCCACGCCGGCCGCTCAAAAGGCGCTGGATGTGCGCCGTGAATTCCGTCGGCACGGAAACCGTGACGTTAAAAATCGGCTCCAGCAGAATCGGGCTGCATTTCGGCATCGCCACGCCCATAGCGATTTTGCCGGCCATCTGAAACGCCATTTCCGAGCTGTCGACCGCGTGATACGAGCCGAACACCAGTTTGACGCCGACGTCGACGACCTGGAAACCGAGCGGACCCTTCTTGCAGTACTCAATCACGCCAGCCTCGACCGCCGGAATATACTGTTTGGGCACCACACCGCCGACGATCGAATCTTTGAATTCGAATCCGGAACCCCGCGGCAGCGGTTCCACGTCGAGATAAGCGTCGCCAAATTGACCGTGCCCGCCGGATTGCTTCTTGTGCCGGCCTTGAACCCGTTCGGCCTTTTTGCGAATCGTCTCCTTGTAAGGCACGCGCACCGGTTCGGTGACCAACGGCAAGTTGAATTTATTGCGCAACCGATCGAGCGCGACCTTGAGGTGCATTTCGCCCTGGCCGCGCAGCAAGAACTGATGAGTGTCCTGCAACTGCTGTGTGGAGAGCGAGCGGTCCTCTTGGAGCAGCTTGCCGAGCGCGTCTGACAGCTTGACCTCGTCTGCGCGTTTCTCGGCCATGATGCCAAAGGAATAAACCGGTTTAAGCGGCGCGACCTCGAGTGCGTCGGGCACGGCAACCGCGGCGCCCGACGACAGCATGTCGCCAATACCGACCTCGTCCATGCGTCCGAGCGCGACGATCTCGCCGGCCTCGGCCTTGGCCACCTTCGCGGTGGTCTGGCCCATCATCTTGTTGACGCTGCCGACGCGCTGGCCGTTGAGGGTCATGCCGTCAGACAATGTACCGCGCCAGACCCGGACCAACGACAGTTTGCCGCTGGACGCGGTGTTGTAGGTCTTGAGCACCTGCGCGACCGTGCCGTCGCCACCAGCAAGACCAACCCGCTCGGCCGCCGCACCGGCTTCCGGCATGTCGTGTCGCATGGCCTTGAGCAAGCGACGCACGCCGTGCTGATGCTCGCCGGCCCCAAGCAGCACCGGCACCACCAGACCATCCTGGAAATCCTTGCGGATGGCGGAAAAAATCTCGTCGGTCGGCGGCACCACGTCCTCGAGCAACTGTTCGAGCAGGGTGTCGTCGAAGTCAGCCAGAGACTCGAGCATTTCGGTGCGGGCGGCCTGCTCGTCCTCGGCCATTTCGCTGGGAATTTCGATCAAAGATGACGCATCGTCGCCCTTGTATTCGTAAGCGCGCTCGTGGACCAGGTCGATATAGCCGCGCACCGACTCGCCGTTCTGGATCGGCACCTGGCGCAAGACCAGCGGGCGATCGGTCTGGTCCTGCATGGCGCCCATCAAGTCGCGCACCGACGCCGTGGCGCGATCCATCTTGTTGATGAACAGCATGTAGGGGATCGACCGTTCGCCGAGAAAATGCAGCAACGGGGCAAGCGCGACGGCGCGGTCGATCTCGGGCTCGACGACCACGATCGCGGCATCGACGCCGATAACGGCGTCAAGGGTTTCCTGTAAAAACTCCAGCGAACCGGGACAGTCGAGGATGGTGAAAGATTCATCCATGAAGTCGAAACTGGCGGCGGATACTTCCACACTCATCTGACGATCGTGCGCCTCGGTCGAGGCATCGCCGACCATATTGCCTTCTTTCACCGTGCCCTTGCGCGAGATCGCGCCAGCGGCGAACAGCAAATTTTCAAGCAGTGAGGTCTTGCCGCTGGAGAACGGGCCGATCAGCGCGATGCTGCGCGGACCCGAAGGTGCCTTCGAAGCCATGGCGTCGTTTTCGGCCGGCGGTTCGACCGGCCGCCCCTTGTTTTTGCGGGCACGCGTTCCGGTCTCGCGGCGCACGCCCTTTCGTTTCCATCCTGACCTCCCGACTGTTCACATTCGCGCCGTCGCTGGCAAGCAAAACCTTGGCCAAACGTGAGGTCAGATAAACGTTTCGGAAACGGAACGGCAGTCAATCGCCGCTGGGATCAAAGCCGATAAGAAGGATTACATTCGCCGAAATTTTTGTTGGCCCCGCCGCCGCCACATCGCCCCGCAGCCCGGTGACCAAAAGGCGCACGCGCAGCGGCCCAGAAGCGGCATCGAGGGTCATGGCACGCTCAAGGCGTTCTGGCTGATCTTGCGCGAACTGACCATAGTCTTTGTCGACAAGGCCGCCGGCGAGCAGCGCCAAGTCGAAACGGACCTCATATCCGTCGTCAGCCGCCACTTGCAGAACATTCGTCTCATCGTTGTAGGCAAGCATGACTCCACGCCCGTCGACGATGCGCACGGTTTCATCGGAAATGCCGCTCCACAACCTGCGCTCAAGCAGCAGATCGTATCCAGCGATATCGATCTTGGTCCGATCCGGCCCATCGAAACTGAATGACTCGGTGTCTTCCCAAATGCCCACATAGTCGAAACCGAATCCGGCGACGAGATCTTGCGCGCTAGGCCGATCGTTGGCAGGGGGTTCAAAACTGGCGTTTGGGACCAATTCGTCGAGCACGGCCCATGTCTTGCCCGTACTTACCAGATAGTCGAGAACCGAACTGATCCTTTTGCGCAGTTCGAATTCGACAGTACCGTCGGTTCGCGTGAGAACGCCGTCCTTGAGCACCCCCGCTTCTGCGAGTAGATCCTTTAGAATCGCGATCTGGCTGCGCTCGGACGTCACGGAGGCGCCCCAAGGGCCGAACGACGACGCGATCAACAACACCGCGAGCGACGCGGGCACCAGCATCAACCGCCGGCCACGGACGGAAAAATAGACAGCAATAGCGCCCAACCAGACGGCGGCGAGCACAAGAAAATAGCGTTCCTCGGTCACGCCGTAATCGTCAACTCTCTTGCCGACGGCGATCGCGAGCAGCGCGATCGGAACAAATAGCAAGACATAGAAGTAGCGGTAAAAAGCGCGCAGCCAGCGTGAGCCGCTTTCGCGCCAAGGGTAGCAGATCAAATGAGTAATCACGCCGACCGCGGCAAATCCGCAGGCCACGTTCGCTACATTGCCGCGCGGCAAGTCCCAGCTGAACAGGATTGAAATTACGTAGACATAGAGAACGACAAGGTAGATCGATGCGATCGGCACCAGCAGGGTGCCGGCGACAAAGCGGATCCAATTCGGCGCATAGTCGGCGGGCGGATCGGCGAAGCCGTCCGGAATTGCTGATAGGGCGATCCATGGCCAAAGGACCGCCAGGCAGATGACCCAAACGTCGCCATAGAGATCCGAGTCGACCTCGACGCCAAACAATGTCTCCACCGCGGCGAACAGAGCCGTACCCGCGATCGCCACCAAGAACGCGCCGGCGAGCCCGAGCGCCGCGCCCAACCAAGCGACCTGATTGAAGCTCCAAACCGCGTCGTTCTTAGACGAGCGCGCGAGAAACGGCGCGACCGTCGCTAACAATACGAGCCCCGGCAACAGAAACAGAAAATGCACCACCCAGATATCGTCATACTGGCGAGCGCTTAAAAAAACGATCGCGGCGACTCCGCCAAGCGGTGCGGCCGAGGCCAAAAGGCGCAGCGGGCGAGACCATTTTCGTTGCTCGGCGAATAAACTGCCGGCCAATGCCGCGAAAAACCCCAACGCCAAAAAGACGAGCGGATTGTCAGTCGGCCTGTACACGAAAAAGTGCTGATCCGCGACATACAAGCCGGCAAAACCCAGCGCGCATGCGGCTGGCAGCGGGAACCGGACAACCGCTTCAAGACCCTTGGCAAAGGTGGCGCCAAAATCTGGTCGCTTAATGGCAGACACCATTGTCTGTCCTCCCCCGAAATGCTCCGCCTCCCTGCTAATCGCCGATTATGGTTGCAGAGAGACCGCAATGTGTTCGCGTCGGGGCACACAAAACCGGACCGCAGGTCGCGCAAACGCAAAAAAATCAGATGTGAGTATCGCGGTGTATCCCTGCATAAGTGTAAATCGGAGCCCGCGTGTAATTTAAACGATTTCGCAACCGCCCGTCTGCACTCTGTCGTGCTCTGGAGGTAGTCGGATGGGCGACCGAAATCAGGAATTACTGCTGCGGAACCTGTGTCCGAATGCGGCTGGTCCGATTGTCGAGATCGGCAGCAGAGTTTTCGGCAACACGGTTAACTATCGGACGGTCTATCCCGACGCTGAATATGTTGGCGTCGATTTGGAATCAGGCGAAGGCGTCGATAGAATCGTCGATCTGGAACAAGGGATCGGCGACCTGGAGTCGGAATATTTTGAGTTTGGCATCTGTTGTTCGGCTCTCGAACACACACCACGGCCCTGGGTCGTAGCGGAGAATATTTGCCGCCTCCTCCGGCCAGGCGGCAACCTGTTTATTTCCGTGCCTTGGGTGTGGCGTTTCCATCCACATCCCGACGATTATTTCCGGTTCTCGTTCAGGGGCGTGCAATCGCTGTTCCCGGAAATCACCTGGCGGGGACTATTCTATTCAACCACCGTCACCGGCGAGATCATCGAGATCAATGTCAAAACCATAGATATCGATAACCGAATGGCGATCGTCAAAAAAATGGAAGCGCACGAGCAGCGAAAATACCTGCCGCATCTGATGGTCAACGCTATCGGAACAAAATTGCCGTCACCGGCCCAATCTGAACCGAACTAACGACGAACCGCCGGGGTTTCGATTTCGAGGCCCCTTCCGCGCCACGCAACATAAAGTTCGAGAGCGTTGTAATCCGGGTGGTTGATCGGCAGGGGTTCGGCGCGCGCTTGTTCATTGCAGAACTGGAAGCGCCGGTGCGGCGAGGCCATGGTGCCCCAGCGCATCATGTAAGTCGGGAAGCCGTTGAGCTGGCCTTGGCTGATATGTTCGGCACGCAGATAGTGGCCGACGCGCTGGTCGTGACACATGGTGCACGCAAGATCCATCTGGCCGACGCGTTGGTTATAGAGTTCGCGCCCGCGCACGAAGAACGGCGCCGCTGGCCCATCGATTGCCACCGACATCGGCAATCCCCGCGACTGATGCATGATGTAGGCTGTGAGGTCGAGCAGCGGCTCGCTTTCCGGCTCGTGCGGCTTGGCCTCCATGTGGCGCACCCGGCACATGTTAACGCGCTCGCCGAGATTGAGCAGCGTGCCGGCGGTTTCGTCGATCTTGGGGTAAGACGCGCCGACGCCGACCATGGTCGTTACGCCATCGTCGTGGCAGCTCGCGCACGACTTGCCGGCTTTACCGTCGACCTCCGACCAACGCAATCCACCGCGGTCAACGTAAAGCAGGCCGGGATTGGAAAACTCATCGTCTTGGATCGCGCGCGTCTCGGGTGAAGCAAACCAATAGCCCGATATCAACCCATCCGGGCGTACCGGCGTTTCGGGCGGCGGATCGGCAAGCGTCGTCACAGCCGAAAAGGCGGCGGCCAGGAAGATCAGTCCGTGGGTGAGGTGTGCGCGCATTCCGCGCGGCGGCTCAGCCTTCGGCGTCGCGGGCCGCGGGATCGGCCTCGCTGACATCGTCGTCGGGGCTGTCGAGCACGGTGATTTCGGCGGACCGCCGGGTCGGCTGATTATAGTCGTCGATCCACGTGACCTCGATGGTGCCAGATTCCTCGGCGCGCAGCTTGAATGCGAGGAATGGGTTTGCCGAAACGCCCGAATACCAGTCAGCGGAAAACACCAGCTTGCCGTTATAGCGGCATTCGACGAACGCGATGATGAAGCGCGAATAGATCACCTTGGTGACCGGGTCCATGCGCACGCCGGTTTCCATCTCGTGCTCGGCCATGGTCTTGACCGTGAACACCTCGCCGCGATAAGCGGTTTTCGGCACCTTGAGCCGGCGGAGTTTGTTTTTTAGCGCCATTGTCCGCGCCCTAGCTACACGCGCCGAGGGTCACGTTGACCCAGTTTCTTTGCATGCCAACCGTTCCGTCCGACATATCGGCGACGAACACGAGATGAGAGGTCGAGCGCATGCGGCAACGGAACGAGATTTCGGCCTCACCGTTTGCCGGCGTGAAGCGATATTTGGCGATTTCAGGAAACGGATTGTCGAGCGCGACGACATGAACCACGACCGGATAATCGTCCTCGGTCATCGCGCAATTCACCTTGAAGGTGACCGGCACCACATTGCCGTTCTCGGCGATGTCGGGCGTCGTGGCTTCGATCAGCCCCTCACGAAGCGGGCGAGACCGGATGATGTTGTCGACAATACGCTGTGCCTCGACCGGATCGGGTTCAACCCTGAAAGTCTGGCGAAAGCTCTGAAAGCGATCGCGGAACGGATTGCCGGAAAAATCGTGCTCGCCCTGACCCTGGGCGTGCGCGCCGGTCGCGGCGGCGAGACCAAGCGCGCCGGCGCCAGCCAACACTTCGCGGCGGCGCGGCCCTGACGGCCTGTCCCTGTTGCGCTTCTCGCTCATCCTCGATCCTTCGCGATCCGTTTCCTAATGTAACATTTCAGCCGGCGAACGCCACGCTTGGCGGATTAATCGCCGGTGGCCGGGGGCTCCGTCAAGCTTGCGAGATAGGCCACCAAATCCTCGATCTGCTCGGCGTTGAGCGCCGGCCGGCCGCGGTAATAGGGCTCCACGCGCTCCAGCCCGTCGACGACATAGAACGCCGGCATGATCGTGGTGGCGCTGAGCCGCTTGGGGTCGACCAGCCTGAGCCGCAGAGCGCCAGGGGTGAGCCGGGCGCCAATGCCGGCGAGAGTCGGCCCAATATCGCCGTGAAACTGCTGTTCGGGGATCGGCATATGGTGACACGCGAGACAATTGCCCTCACGCCCGGCGGCGACGGCGCGACCGCGCACCGGGTCGCCCGGCGCACCGGTCAGAGAGGCGGGAATCTCGTCGCCTACCACCTGATAGGGCGCCGACGTGTGATCCGCCGCCAACGCCGGGCCCGCCGCGCAAATCAGTGCAAACAGCGCGCCGCGCCGCCAAATTTCACTCATCGCTGCCCTAACAGGTCGCATCATAAGATTTATCTGAGACAGCCGGCCGGTCTTGTAAACCGGCCGCACCGCAATTTGAAAAAAACGTGAACCACCCTGTTAACCACGATGTTGGGTCGGTTATCATCGTTTTCGAGCGGTCGAAGCGGCTGGCAAACGCCGAAATCCGCCAAAAATCGAGATCTAAAGCGGGGCACAGTGGAGGAAAAATGTCGATCAGCGCAGTAAACGGACGCCGCACGAGCTTGGGCGCGATCGTGCTCGGCATCGTCGGGGCACTCGCCATGGCCGCGCCGGCGGCGGCTGATGAAGGGTTCCGGGTATCACAGACTTGCGCCGGGTGCCACGGCACCGACGGCGCCTCGCCCGGCGAAACCATCCCCATTCTGGGCGGACAAAGCGCGGCTTATTTGGCCGACAGCCTGCGCGCCTACAAAAACGGCGATCGCGACTATTACGTCATGAAGATCATCGCCAACGGCTTCGACGACGATCAGATCGACGCCATGTCGAACTGGTTCGCGAGCAAGCCATGGGTGGCGGCCGGCGGCATGGTCGATACCGCCATGGTCGCCAACGGCAAGGCGGTGGCGGACGATGCTTGCGCGAGCTGCCACGGCGCGGCCGGCGAAGGCACCGATGTGGCACCGCGGCTGGCCGGCCAGCCGGCGACTTACCTGACGCTTGCGGCCCAGGCGTATAAGAGCGGCGCGCGCAACCACGCCGCTGCCGCCGAGGCCCTGGCCGACGTTAGCGACGCGGATATCGAGGCGACATCCCATTACTACGCCAGCTTGCGCTAGGAGGCTGCCATGACACTGACACGCAGACGCTTTCTACAGACTAGCGCGGTCGGCGCCGGTGCGCTCGCCGCCAGCACATTGCCAATGCCGGCGCTCGCCCAAAGCGAGATCATGCCGAAATCCGGCAAACGGGTGGTGGTGGTCGGCGGCGGTTGGGGCGGCAACACGGCCGCCAAATATCTCCGCATGCAAGACCCGTCGATCGAGGTGGTGTTGATCGAACGCGGCGCCGCCTTCCGCTCCTGCCCGATCAGCAACTGGGTGATTGGCGGCCTGAAAACCATGGACGACATCACCGTGAGCTATGACGGCCTTGCCTCACGCCACGGCGTCAAGCTGGTGACCGATACGGTGACCGGCGTCGATCCGGCGGCGCAGACCGTGAGTGTGGCAAGTGGCGGCTTTATCGCCTACGACCGGCTGATCTTGTCGCCCGGAATCACCCTGCGCTCAAGTGAGATCGAAGGTCTTGGCGACGCGCCGCCGGAGGCTTTCCCGGCGGCGTGGAAAGCCGGGCTGGAAACCCAAATGCTGCGCGACCAGCTCCAGGCGATGCCGGCCGGCGGCACGGTGGCGCTGTCGATACCGCTTAGCCCGTTCCGCTGCCCGCCGGGGCCGTATGAACGGATTTCACTGATCGCCGATTATCTGAAAAACAACAAGCCCGGATCGAAGATCGTGGTGTTCGACGCCAACGCCAAGATCGTCTCGAAGGGCAAGCTGTTCCAGGCGGCGTGGGATGATTTCTATGCCGACGTGATCGACTATCGCACCGATCAGAATGTGGTGCGCGTCGATCCTTCGACCAAGACGCTCTACAGCGACTTCGAAGAGGTGACCGCCGATGTCGCCAACGTCATTCCGGCGCAGCAGGCCAACGCGCTGATCCATCAGGCCGGGCTGGTGCCGTCGGGCCGGCGGTGGGCGCCGGTCAATCCCTGGGACTTCACGTCGACCGAGGCCGAGAACGTGCACATCATCGGCGACTCCACCGACGGCTCCACGGTCGGCAAGGTGCCGAAATCGGGCTATATCGCGAACTCGATGGGCAAGGTCGCCGCGGCATCGGCAGTTGCGCTGCTCAACGGCCGCGAGTCGCCGCGCCCAAGCATGGCGAATACCTGCTACAGCCTGGTCAGCGGCGGCGAAGGCATCTCGGTCAGCGCCGTCTATGACTATGACGACGCGGAAAAGAAAATCATGCCGATCAAAGGCGCAAGCGGCCTATCGCCCGAACGCACCGCCTTGATCAAACAGAACGCCAGCGACTGGGCACAGTCCATTTGGCGCGATATGCTCAGCTGATTTTTCGTTAGCCATACAATAAAAAAGAGCGCCGGCGCATGTTTGCGCTGGCGTTTTTCTTTGCGCGCAAGATCGATCTTGTAGGCGAGGTCACGGCCGATCAGGTCGCCGCTAATGGCTGGCGCGGTAGACGCGGCCTTTCCAACGTGAGCGTTCACCGCGCCAAGCGCGGATTGCCGAGTGCCAAGTCATCGCGAGATACAGCGTCCCGATCAGCGGCAGGGCAAGCGCCCAGATCGGCGAACGGTGATAAAAACGGAGAATCGGCTGGTAGCTGATCGCCATCGCCGCGAGACCGGCAGCGGCGGCGAGTGCTGGTATGGCCGGCAGCGTAGCCAGGCCGGCGATCGGCGCCCAGAAGGCGAGTACCATCAACAGCGTGCACACCCCGAGCAAAAGGGGCGAGCCGCGCAGTTGGGTGTAGGCGGTGCGCGCGACCATGTTCCAGATCGGCGACAATCCTTTATAGGCGCGGTGACTGACCACGCCGTGGCTCAGTCCGATCCAGGTGCGGCCGCCGCTTCGCTTGAGCGCGGCGGCGAGTGTGCAGTCGTCAATCAAGGCGTCGCGCACCGCGTCGAAACCGCCGATCGCCTCGAGCCGGGCGGCATCGATCAACATGCAGCCGCCGGCGCCAGCCGCGACCCACGGCGTCGACCCGTTCGACAGGCGGAACGGATAGAGCAGCTTAAAGAAGTAAATGAAGGCCGGGATCAGCAACCGCTCCCACACGCCGTGCATGCGCAGCGACGCCATGACCGAGACCAACGCGAGACCGTCAGTCTTTTGCTTGGCGGCAAGCGCGCGGAGCATGCCGGGCGACAGCGTTATATCGGCGTCGAGCAAAAGCACAATGGGCCGATCGACATGCCACCGACCTTGTTCGAGCGCCCACAGTTTGCCGCTCCAACCGGTCGGCAGATCGGTGCCAGAAACCACCGTTAGTTCGGGCAGCCCAGCGGCGCGCGCGACATCGGCGGTGCCGTCGCTCGACTGATCGTCAATCACCACCACTTCCAATCCCCTGCCCTGCGCCGCTAAAGCACCTAGGGTTTCGCCGATCACCGGGGCCTCATCGCGCGCCGGGATTAGCACCGAAATGTCGGACAAATCCGCGTCATCGCCCGGCGCAATGTCGGGCTCGATGCGCTCAGCCGTACCCCATGGCCGCCACGGCACCACCAGCAGCGCAAGCCATAGGACGCCGCCAAAAGCGCCGAACCAGCCGAGCGCGGTCATGACGTCGATGCCCGGTGGCATCGGGCAAAGCACGTCATTGTGAATAGGATCGAGCGCATACTAACTTTTACCGTGAGTCGTAACCGCCTGTACCAGCCCGCCTTCAACGACGCGCCGACCATAAGGGAACTCCAAATTATGTCCGCCGAGATTATCGAAATATCGGTGCCGTGGATCAATTCCGCCCTCGGTCTCAGCTCGATCTATTGCAATAGCCGCTATTCTTTGTGGGGTCCGGTGCTGGCGCTGGCGACCATACCCTTGTGGGCCGCCTTCGTCGTCGTCGGTCATCATTGGGGCATGATCCCGGCCGAAATCGCCGCCACCGTGATGTTGGTGCTTCAATTCAACAAGTGGCGGCGCGACGGCCGCACCTGGGCCATATGGGGTGCTCCGGCTAACCCAGCGGTTTGAGCGTCCACGCGCCATCGACTTTGTGAAACCAAATGACGTGAGTGTCGGCGCAGCGCACTTCGTAAATCCCGTCATGCGGGGTCTTGAGCCTTTTAATGTCGCGTGCGGGGTCCTGTACGGTGCAACCCCGATCGGCGGCCGCCGCGACGACCGCGGCGCGGGCCTCTTCGTCAGCGCTTGCGTCCGCCGCCAACGTGACCGAGCCACCGGTAATCAACGCGGCGAGAGCAACGAGGGCCGTCCGACGCAGGATCATTGGTCAAGGATTGGCGTGGAGCGTTGCGTCACGCCGGCCGGCGCGCCAATCCCACGGCAGCACAAACGGTCCGCGCCAGATGCCGGTGGTGAGCGCACGCGCTTCGGACTCGGCGGCGGCATAGACCTCGGGATGAGCGCGGTGGGCAAAGGCGAAACCTGTGCGTACCAGCCACTCGGCGATATCGACGTCACCGACGCGGCACACGGCAAGGCGCGGCGTCTCGGCGGCGCCGGTATCGTGCACGGCGCGCGGGTCGCACACGACGGTCCGCCTACCCAAGGCGTCGGCAAGCCGACCGGCGGCCACTTGACCGCACGGATAGACGACCAGACCGTTGTCGCAGGTCTGTTCGGGCGAGAGCACGTCGATCGCGAACAACCGCAATGTCACGCCCTCGACCAGGATCATGTTGGTGTGAAGCACCCGCGCGGTTCCGGTGATTTCATCCATGGCATCGGCCGGGCGGGCAGAGAAGGCCGTGACCGTCATGACAACAGCCACAAACCATACGGTGATTGCATTGCCTCGCATGGCACGGTTATAGGCTGAGGTCCGGAGCCAGGCAATCCGACGCGCAAGAAGAGGCGCGCACGCGCGCTATAGGAGGTAGTGATGGGTCAGTTGGTCGACGGGAAATGGCAGAATCAGGCGATTGACACACGCAAAACCGGCGGCCGGTTCAAGCGCTCGACCACCCAATTTCGCGATTGGATCAGCGCCGACGGGTCGACCGGCTTTGCGGCCGAGGCCGGGCGTTATCACCTCTACGTTTCGCTCGCCTGCCCCTGGGCGCATCGCGCGGTGATCTTTCGCCGGCTTAAGGGACTTGAAGACTTAATCGGTCTATCGGTCGTCGACCCATATATGGCGGAAGACGGCTGGGCCTTCTCCGACGCGCCCGACTGCGTCGGCGATACTGTTAACGACGCGCGCTTTATGTATGAGATCTATACCCGCGCACAGCCCGACTACTCAGGTCGAGTCACCGTGCCGGTGCTGTGGGATAAAGCTCAAAACACCATCGTCAACAACGAGTCATCCGAGATCATCCGCATGTTCAACAGCGCCTTCGATGCGCTGACCGGCAACAACACCGACTACTATCCCGAGGCGCTGCACGACGAGATCGACACGGTGAATGCCGAAGTCTACGAGGCTATCAATAACGGCGTTTACAAATGTGGCTTCGCGACAACCCAGGAAGCGTACGAAGAAGCCTTCGACACTTTGTTCGCCGCGCTTGACCGGATCGAGCAACGATTGTCACGCCAACGCTATCTGTGCGGCGCACGGTTGACGGAAGCCGATTGGCGGCTGTTCACCACACTGATCCGCTTTGACCCGGTCTATGTCGGTCATTTCAAATGCAATCTGCACCGCATCGTCGACTATCCGAACCTATCGAATTATCTGCGAGAACTCTTTCAGGTGCCGGCCGTCGCCGATACCTGCAACATGCGCCACATCAAACAGCACTATTACCGTAGCCATACCTCGATCAATCCAACTCAGATCGTACCCAAGGGTCCGGCCTTTGATCACACCGCGCCGCATGACCGCGACCGCTTCGCGGCGGCGTGACGGAATTCAGCCAAGTTTGACTGGCGCTAGATAAATTGGGGTTTCGCCGTTTGAAACGCGCACGACATTTTCGAGCGCGACCCTGAAGTTACGCGTTTTCGATTCAAGCGTCTGCCCGCCGACATGAGGGGTCAGCAGCAGGCGCGCGCGAGCGGCCTCGGACATGTGCAGGAACGGATGATCCTGCGGCAAAGGCTCGGATTCGAAGACGTCGAACGCGGCGGCGGCGAGACGGCCTTCTTCCAACGCCGTCGCCACCGCCTGATCGTCGACCACGCCACCCCGACCGACATGGATCAGCCGCGCACTCGGTCGGATGAGCGCGATGCGGTTTGCATCGATTAGCCCGCGAGTATCGTCGCGCGCGGGCAGTGATATTGAAATGATATCGCTTGTAGCCAAGAGTACTTCGAGCGGCACCGCCGGCACCGCCGGGTCATCCTGGCCGGCACGTTCGGCGCGCACAACGTCGAGACCAAGTACGGCGAAAAGATGCGCGACCTGCTTGCCGATATGCCCGTAACCGACCACGCCGACGCGTCCGCCAAGTTCGTGCGCGGTTTCGGAATGGGCCTTGCGCGCAGCCAACCATTCGGCCTCGCCGCCGGTCGATAGCATCGGCAGCGGGCGCATGAGACGAAAGGCGAGCTGGACCACAAGCTGCGCCACGGACGGCGCGTTGAGGCCGGGAATGTGACAGACCGGGATGCCGCGTCGGGCGCATTCCGCGTGATCGACATTGTCGTAACCGGCCCCGGTGAGCTGGACCAGCCGAGCGTTTGGCGCGAGATCGAGCAGCGGCTTGTCGACCATGCCAAAGCCGGAACCAGTGACGATATAGTCGGCGTCGGCCACCGCCGCCTCGGCCTCGCTGCGCACATTGGCGCGACCGAAGCGGATCGAAAATTCGTCCGGCACCGCGAGCCCTGTGCTGCGAAATTCCTGCTCGGCCCAGACAAACGCAATCCGTTGCTCAGACATTTTTCATCCGCGTGATCCGTTCTGGAAAATAAGTAGGATACTATTTGGAAAAGGTAATTTCGACGGTGCCGAGGCCGCCGAACTCGGCGATCACTGTGTCGCCCGGCTTGGCGAATATCGGTTCGTTGCAGATGTTGCCGGTGGTCACTATGTCGCCGGCCTTGAGCACGTGCCCGCGTCGGGTGGCGGAATTGGCGAGCCAGACCAGGGCGTTGAGCGGGTCGTTGAGCGCGTTCGAACCGATACCGTCGGCGACGAATTCGCCGTTCACATTGGCACTGAGCGGAATCGACGTGCGGTCGATCGATTGCCAGTCCGCCACCTCCGGGCCCAGCACAAAACAGCCGTGCACGCCATTGTCGGCGACTGTCGGGATAATGGCCATCGGCCAGCCGCCGTCATAGCGGCTGTCGACCACCTCAAGCGCCGGGTGCATAGCGGCCACGGCGTCGAGGAGCTTAGTTTGGGTGAATGGCGCGCTGTCGGCGGTTAGGTCGCGGCCAAGCTTGAAGGCGATTTCGGGCTCGACGATGGGATGAAAGAAGGTGGCGGACTCGACCGTCGCCGGGCTATCGAAACTCGAGTCGGCGAACAGGCGGCCAAAGAACGGCTCATTGGTATTCGACATCTCCTGCGCCATTTTGCTGGTACAGCCGATCTTCCAGCCGTAGCGCGGCCGGTCGAGACGCGCCACCAGCGCATCCTGCACGGCATAGGCGTCCTTCAAGGTCGGAGGCTCGGCGCCCGGCGGGAACTCGTCGAGCGGCTTGCCCTCAGCACGAACTTGCATCAGACGGTCCACCGCCGCGTCGATCATCCCCTGCTCCATCATTTCCCCCTGGCCCTTCGTTTTTCGGCTCGCAAACCGGCAGGTACGGCACCCACCAGTATTCATGGTAATCGCCGGGCTGCGAGCGACGATGGTGTCGGCTCACTTGGCCGCCGCGGCGATGATTCCATGTGCATCATCTGCCCTCCAGTCCGGCGCGGCGGAGTATGGCACAGCCAATCGTAACCGTCGCGGAAGCCGACCAGTTAACCGCGAGCAACGCCCGCCCGGGGGCAAGCGGTACCGGGATCGATCGGGTGGTATGCGTATTTTCGCATCGACAGGCGGGGGGCGGTTCGGCGAAAATGGAGCTTGGTGCGCGCGATAACCGCGGCGAGGCGGCGTGCGCGGTGGAAGACGCACGAACCCTAAGAGGCACAGGACCATGCTCGACGATCTGCAAATCAATATTGCCGGTGGCCTGGAATTTCCGCTGCCACGCATGGCGCGGGTACGCCAGATCTTCGAGGATCATGCGCTGGCCGATGTCGGCGGCGCGGTGACCGAACAGCTTCAGCGGCCCGAGATCGCGGAGAAGATCAAGCCCGGCGCGAAGATCGCGGTCGGGGTTGGCAGCCGTGGCGTCAATAACATCCAAGAGGCGGTGCGCGCGGTGGTCGCCGGGCTCAAGGCCCAGGGCGCGGAGCCGTTCATCTTCCCGGCGATGGGTAGTCATGGCGGCGGCACCGAAGAGGGCCAGATCGGCGTGCTCGAAGGCTACGGCATCACCGAAGATCAGGTTGGCGCGCCGATCCGCGCGACTATGGACACCGATATCGTCGCCGAGATGCCGGACGGCACCAAGCTGCATGTCGACCGCTACGCCAACGCGGCCGACGGCATCGTGCTGATCAACCGGATCAAGCCGCACACCAGTTTTCGCGGGCCGATCGAGAGCGGCATCTGCAAGATGATCATCATCGGCATGGGCAAGATCGCCGGCGCCACGTCATTCCACGGCGGTTACGGCATGGACCGCTTCGGCGAGATCTTGCCGCCGGCCGCCGACATGGTGCGTCAGAACACCAAGTTCCTGTTCGGCATGGGCCTGGTCGAAGACGCGTTCGACCATACCGCGATCGTCGAGGCGATCCCGAGCGAAACCCTCATGCAACGCGAGCCAGAATTGCAGGCGCGCGCCAAGGAGCTGATCGCGAAGCTTTTCTTCGACGATATCGACGTGCTGGTGGTCGACGAGATCGGCAAGGAAATCAGCGGCGCTGGCGCCGACCCGAATGTCACCGGCGGCGCCGCGCGCGGTGTGGCCGGTTTCGAGAAACCACGGGTGAAAAAGATGGTCATGCTCGACGTGACCGACGCCACCCATGGCAATGCCTGCGGCATCGGCACCGCCGACGTGATTACCCAGCGGCTGTTGAGCCGGGTCGACTTCCCGGTCACCTACGCCAACATCGTGACCAGCACCTATCTCGAAGGCGGGCGCATCCCAATCGCCATGCGCAACGAACAAGACGCGGTGCGCCTCGCGGTCAAGACGCTCCCGGGCGTCGATCCGGCGGACGCGCGCATCGTGCGTATCCGGAACACCTTGACACTTGGCGAGATCATGGTCTCCGAGTCCATGCTCGACGAAGTGCGCAAACACGACCGCATGGAAATCCTCGAAGAACCGTCGGATATGGCCTACGACACCGCGGCGTAAGGCTTACCCGCGCCGGCGCGACTGCCGGCAAACACGGCCCATCGCGGCCCTAGATGTTTCACCGCCCGCGCGCCTGAATTGGGCGTCGCGGGCGATTTCTTTCGATCCGACATTTTAGCGGGGTTTGTCATGGACGTTTGCTTGATTACCGGGACCAGCACCGGCATCGGCGAGGCCGCGGCGTTGAGTTTCGCGCGCGCTGGCTTCCGCGTGTACGCCACCATGCGCAATCTGGCCAAAAGCGACACCCTGAAAAATGCGGCGGCGGCCGAGGATCTGCCGGTAACGGTGGTGCAGCTCGACGTCACCGATCAAGACTCAATCACACGGGCGGTTAGCGAAGTTCTCGAGGCCGAGGGACGGATCGACGTGCTGGTCAACAATGCCGGGCTTGGCGCGGCCTGCCCGGTCGAGACCTACCCCGAGGACGAGCATCGCGCCATGTTCGAAACCAATTATTGGGGCCCTGTGCGGCTGATCCAGGCGGTACTGCCCGGCATGCGCGAGCGCGGCAGCGGGGCGATCCTCAACGTTTCGTCGATCATGGGACGCACGGGCGGCGTGAACCAAGCCACCTATTGCGCCAGCAAGTTCGCCATCGAGGGCTTGAGCGAATCGCTGGCGCTTGAACTGGCGCCGCTCGGCATCCGCGTGGCGATCATAGAGCCGGGCGTGATCGGCACGCCGATCTTCGAGAACACGCCGCTGCACTATGACGAGACCTCGCCCTACGTGCGCACCATGCAACAGTGCGGGATGTTCTACCGCACGGCGGTGCCGCAAGCGACGCCGCCCCGCGAGATCGGCGACATGATGGTCGAGGCTGTGAAAAGCGAGCAACCGCGCCTGCGCTGGCTGCATGGCACGGCCGACAGCCTGGCCGAGCGGCGGGCGCAAATGAGTGACGAGGATTACGTGTCCCTTTCCAGCCTCGACGGAGCTGCCTATTCCGAGCGCTATAAACAACTATTCGGCCTCGACCTTTCCGCGGCCGATAAATGAGCGACCGTCGCGTAATACTTGCTACGGCACATAATTTAAGAGCGATTTGATGAAAAACGATGCGAACCAGCAAGTGGTCTTGGTAGCTCGGCCCGATGGAATTCCGCAGGCCGAACATTTCGAGCTGCGTGAAGGCGCGCGGCCGGAACCGGCCGACGGGCAGTTTTTGCTGCGCAACCTGTATGTCTCGGTCGACCCGGCGATGCGCGGCTGGGTCAGCGCGGTAGCCAATTATTCCGAGCCGGTCGCCATCGACTCGGTGATGCGCGCAATCGCTGTCAGCGAAATCGTCGAAAGCAACAATGCCGAATTCGCCGAAGGCGAGATTGTCTGCGGCCTGTTCGGCTGGCAGGAATTCGCGGTTTCCAACGGCGGCGACGTATGGTTTCGACACGATGCCGATAAGGCACCGGTCACCACGGCACTCGGCATTCTCGGCATTAATGGTTTGACCGCCTATTTCGGGCTGCTCGACGCTGGCGAGCCCAAAGCCGGCGACACGGTGGTGGTATCGACCGCCGCTGGCGCCGTTGGCAGCGCGGTCGGCCAGATCGCCAAGATAAAGGGTTGCCGCACGGTCGGGATTACTGGCAGCGATGACAAGGTGCGCGTGTGTAAGGAAGAGTTCGGCTATGACGCCGCGTTCAACTACCACACCGCCAACCTGGACGCCGCGCTCGCGGAAGCCTGCCCGGACGGAGTAGATGTTTATTTCGACAACACCGCCGGACCAATTTCTGACGCGGTGCATCGCCACCTCGCCATGCGGGCGCGCTGCGTGATCTGCGGCACTGCCTCGGTCGCGAGTTGGGATCCTTGGCCAGAAGGCCCGCGTCCGGAGCGTCATTTCCTGGTCAAGCGCGCGCGCATGCAGGGCATTTTGTTGTTCGACTATCAAGACCGCTTCGCCGAAGCGCGCGACCAGCTTGCCGCTTGGCTGCGCTCGGGAAAGCTCAGCTATCGCGAGGACGTGTTAGAGGGTCTAGCCGAAGCGCCCGGCGCAATCGCGCGGCTTTATGCCGGCGAAAATAGAGGCAAATTGCTGATCCGGGTGTGACGCCACGGCGCCGCGTTGGCGATTGAGCGGCGGTCGGACTTGGACCCGTCGAAATGGATCGGGTGAGCGGAGATGACCTGGAATGAATTGGTAACCTTCGCCGCGGCGATGGTCACAATCACCAATCCGATCGGCAACGCGGCGCTGTTCATCGGCATGGCGGGCCAACGGGCGGCGGTCGAACGTCACCGCATCGTCTTCACCACAGTGCTCGCGTCCGCGATCATTCTGCTTGCGGTCACCTGGGCGGGGGAAAGCGTGCTCGGCTTTTTCGGCGTTTCGATCCCGGCGTTACAGGCGACCGGCGGCGTCGTTATTTCGATGTTTGGCCTGTCGATGCTGCATGCGCGTCCGAGCGGTTTGCATAGCAGCAAGGACGAGCGCGACGAAGCGCAAACCAAGGACTCGATTGCGATTGTGCCCTTGGCGATGCCGATTATCGCCGGCCCGGGCACCATCACCACCGTCATTGTCGCCACCCACGGTCATGCAGGCGTCGCGAACAATTTGGAGATTTCGTCGGTGTGTCTAGCCGCGGTGCTGGTGGTCGGTGCTTGCTTTCTCGCCGCCGGGCCGATCGCCCGTGTGCTCGGGCTGTCGGGCATGAACATTCTAACGCGCTTCATGGGACTGATCCTGACCGCCATCGCGATTGGTATGCTCGCGGAAGGTGTCAAAGGCCTGTTGCCAGGTCTGGCCTAAGCCACAGTCAGCGCCTCCGTTATCCATGCGTAGATTTGACAGCATCGATCCGTATAGTGCGCGGTCCGATGTTCGGAGAGACGCCGACTCCGGTAATGAGGATATAGAGAGACGCCAGCCATGACGCTCAGCAACGGTCGTGAATTCTTGAGCATTCCGGGCCCGACCACGGTGCCCGACGAGGTGTTGAACGCCATGCACCGGCCGGCGGTGGATATTTACGCCGGCAGCCTGATCGATCTCACTGCCAGCCTGTTCGAAGATTTGCCGCGCCTGTTCCGGACAAAAGGGGATTGCTACGTCTATGCCGCCAACGGCCACGGCGCCTGGGAGGCGGCGCTGGTCAACGTGCTGTCCCGCGGCGACAAGGTGCTGGTGTGCGAAAGCGGCCGCTTCGCGGTCGGCTGGGGCGAAACGGCCAGCGTGCTTGGCGTCACGGTGGAAGCGCTGTCCGGCGATTGGCGGCGGGCCGTTGACCCGGCGGCGCTCGAAGCGCGCTTGCGCGCCGACAGCGCCGGAGAGATCAAAGCGGTGATGGTGGTGCAGATCGACACCGCGTCGGGCGCGTACAACAACATAGCCGCGATCCGCCGTGCCATCGACGATGCCGGCCACGGCGCCTTGCTTATGGTCGACACCATCGCCTCTCTCGGGTGCGTCCCGTTCGAAATGGACGAATGGGGTGTCGATGTCGCGGTCGCGGGCTCGCAAAAAGGTCTGATGATGGCGCCGGGCCTGAGCTTTATCGCCGCCGGACCCAAGGCCAAACAGGCGAATGAGAGCGCCGGTCTGCGCACGCGGTATTGGGACTGGCGTTTTCGCGACGGCGACGAGCATTATCAGAAATACTGCGGTACCGCACCCGAGCACATGATGTTCGGCCTGCGCAAATCGCTCGACTTGCTGCTCGAAGAGGGCCTGGACAATGTCTACACTCGCCATCGCCTGCTCGCCGAAGCTGTGCGCCGCGCGGTTGACGTGTGGCGCGGCGCTGGCGGCGTCGACTTCAATATCAGCGAGCCGACGGAACGGGCGGATTCGGTGACCACGATCGTGGTGTCCGACGGTCACGACCCGCAGGCGCTCAAGGACTATTGCCACCAGACTTGCGGCGTCGTTTTGGGCACCGGCCTTGGCGCGTTGACCGGCAAAGCCTTCCGCATCGCCCATATGGGCCATGTCAACGCGCCAATGATCCTCGGCACCTTGAGCGTCGTCGAGATCGGCCTCGCGGCGACCGGCATCCCGCATACCAAGGGCGGCGTGCAAGCAGCCATCGACTGGCTCGCCGAGTCGGTACCGGCCTAATTTCAGTGCCGAGCTAAGGATCGCTATGCCGGAAGATCATGCGAGCGAGGCATTAAGCGCCGCCGACGGGCCAACGCGGATTCGCGACCGCGCGGCGATACGCGCCGCTGCGTGGATGATCGGCACCTTGGTCAGCTTCATCGCCATGGCGGTGGCGATCCGCGAGCTTTCGACGAGTTTGCACACTTTTGAGATTCTTGCCTGGCGCAGTCTGGTCGGACTTGTCGCGGTGTTGGGCCTGGGTGCGGTCACCGGCTGGCACGTCTTGAAGGCGGTTCAACTGCGCTGGCAGATCGCGCGCAATCTTGTGCACTTTCTTGGTCAGGCTGGGTGGGCTTATGGCTTGGCGGTCCTGCCGCTGGCGACCGTGTTCACGCTTGAATTCACCATGCCTGCTTGGGCTTCATTGCTCGCCATCCTTTTCCTCGGCGAACGCATGACGCTCGCGCGCGCGGTGGCCGTGGCCGGCGGGTTCATCGGCATATTGGTGATCTTGCGCCCTGGCATGGTGGCGCTCGACGCCGCGATGCTGATCGTGCTCGGCTCGGCGCTCGCTTACGCCATGGCGCACACCATGACCAAGCATCTGACCCGGCGCGAGACCATTCCGGCAATCTTGTTCTGGATGGCGCTGGTGCAATTGCCGATCGGCTTCGGCCTCGCGCTGTCACCGTTGGGCGACGGTTGGACCATGCCGGGGATGGCGGAAGCGCCGTGGATTGCCGTGGTCGGCCTCGGTGCACTAAGCGCCCATTTGTGTCTTGCCCGCGCCTTCAGCATCGCCGACGCGATCATCGTGATGCCGCTCGACTTCTTGCGCCTGCCATTGATCGTGTTGATCGGCGCCTGGTTCTACGGCGAAGCGCTGAGGCCCGAAGTGGCGATCGGCGCCGCCATCATCATCGCCACGCTGCTGTTTGCTCTCATGCGCGAGCGCGGCTGAGTTTCAGAGCATTTTCCGACCGCGCATAGAGTTGTGCGCGGTTTGGTGATACCGTTTTGCTCGGGCTCGGCAATACCATTGTTGGCCGCGCGGGTGGCTGTGGTCGCCCGCCTTTAGCAGAGCCGACACCTGACGAGCCGTGAAGCATGCCGTGGGAGGCCGCTTCTGAATACGGTTCGAGCAAAGCGATCGGCGATTGGACGCCGCGTTTTCCCGCTCCTATGTCTGGTGCTGGGCCTGGGTCTGTTTGCACTAGACCTTTCCGGTCAGGAGGCTGAGCAGCGGCTAGCGATCTTGCTCGACATCGACGGGGTGATCGGGCCGGCGACCAGCGACTATGTCAGCCGCGGCCTGGAAAAAGCGCGCGACCGTGGCGCGGCCTTGGTGATCCTTCGCATGGATACGCCAGGCGGTCTCGATACCTCCATGCGCGCGATCATTCAGGAGATCATCGACTCGCCGATCCCGGTGGCGAGCTATGTGCGCACCGGCGGCCGCGCGGCCAGCGCCGGCACTTACATTCTGTATGCCAGCCACGTCTCGGCGATGGCACCGGGGTCGAATCTCGGCGCCGCCACGCCGGTGCAGATCGGATCGCCGCGCTCGCCGATCCCATTTCCCATGCCCGAGCCGCCCAAGCCGGAAGAGGATGAGGCCGCGAAGCAGGACGACAGCGAGGCGGAGGACGGCGAGAAAGAGAAGCCGGCGCCCGTGAAGCCGGCCGACATGAAGGAAAAGATCGTCAATGACGCCGCGGCCTATATTCGCGGGCTGGCGCAGATGCGCGGGCGCAATGTCGAATGGGCGGAAAAAGCGGTGCGCGAAGCGGCAAGCCTTTCCGCCGAAGACGCGATGGAAATGAACGTCATCGACTTGGTCGCCGAGGACGTGCCCGATTTGCTGGCCAAAATTGACGGGCGCGAAATACACGCGGGCACACGAACCATCCAGCTCGAAACCACCGCGATCATCGTCGAGGCGGTGGAGCCGGATTGGCGTACCAAACTGCTAGCGATCATCACCAACCCGAACGTCGCGTCGATCATGATGACCCTCGGCATGCTCGGACTGTTCATCGAGCTCCAGAGCCCGGGCCTGATATTCCCCGGGGTGGTCGGCGCGATCTGTTTACTGCTCGCCTTCTATGCCTTCCACGTGCTGCCGATCAACTATGCAGGGCTGGCGCTGATCGTGCTCGGCGTCGCACTGATTTTGACCGAGGCGTTCATGCCGAGCTTCGGGGTGGTCGGCATCGGTGGGCTGGCCGCCTTCGTGATCGGCTCGGTCATGCTGATCGATACCGATGTGCCGGGCTACGGCATCTCGTGGGAACTGATCGGCTCGGTGTCGTTCATCGTCGGCGGGTCGATGTTGCTGCTAGTGACGTTCTTCATGCACATCCGCAGGCGGGCGGTGGTTTCAGGCCGCGAGTTTATGATCGGCAGTCACGGTTTGGTGCTCGACTGGACCGACCAGACGGGCCACGTGCGCACCCAAGGCGAAGTGTGGCAGGCGCGCGCGGCCAAACCGCTCGACACAGGCCAAAGCGTGCGCGTTACCGGACTGGAGGGCCTGACCGTCCAGGTCGAACCGGAATCGCCGTCGGATCAATCCGAGCGGCGGGCAGATCGGGAATGATGTCATGATCCCAGCACTCACCATCGCCGGATTCGTCATTCTGGTCTTAGCTTTTTCGCTGAAAATATTCCGCGAATATGAGCGCGGCGTGGTGTTCTTCCTCGGTCGCTTCCAGTCGGTTCAGGGACCGGGCCTGCGGGTCATTGTCCCCATCATCCAGCAGATGGTCCGCGTCGACCTGCGCATCCGGGTCCACGACGTTCCCGAACAGGACGTAATCTCGCGCGACAACGTCTCGGTGAAAGTGAACGCCGTGGTCTATTTCCGCGTGATGGATGCGCAACGCGCGATCATCCAAGTCGAGGATTTCATGGCCGCGACCAGTCAGCTCGCCCAGACCACTTTGCGGTCCATACTTGGGCAACACGAGCTCGACGACATGCTGGCCGAACGCGATCAGCTCAACAAGGAGATCCAACGCATCTTGGACGAGCAGACCGACGCCTGGGGCATCAAGGTCAGCAATGTCGAGCTGAAACATGTCGATATCGACGAAAGCATGATCCGCGCGATCGCTAAACAGGCGGAGGCGGAACGCGGCAGGCGCGCCAAGGTGATCGACGCCGAGGGCGAGGCGCAGGCCGCCGAGCGCTTCCTGGAAGCCGCTGAGATCCTGTCAAAGAAGCCGCAGGCGCTGCAGCTGCGCTACCTAACGACCCTGCAGGCGATCGGCGTGGAAAACGCGACGACCATCGTGTTCCCCCTGCCCCTCGAAATCCTGCGCGCCTTCGCCAACGGCACCGATATCAATCCGCCCAGTGACTGATACGAAGCCGCGCCGATAGTGACCCGAGACGAGTTCGACGATTTTTGCGGTGGCCTCACGGGCGTTAGCCATGTCGTCCAATGGGGCAACGCATCGGTTTGGAAGGTCGGTGGCAAGATTTTTGCCATTTGCTCGATCTGGGGCGCGGGCGATCATGAAAAGATCGGTTTCAAGTGCAGCGATCTGTCGTTCACCCTGCTGTGCGAGCAGGACGGCATCGTGCCCGCGCCCTATCTCGGCCGCGCGAAATGGGTGCAGCTCGCCTCTCCCGACGCCATGACCGACCCCGACATCCGCCGCTACATCGCGCAAGCCCACACCATCATCGCCGCCAAGCTCACCAAGGCCAAACGCGCGGAGCTTGGCCTGTAACGCCTTGAGCAAGCCTATCTTTCGCAGCGATTACTGATATTTATAGAGACGACCCGTCTTAACCCCTATCCCCGACGCCATGGCACACTTTTCAATTGGGCTCGTCCTTCTGCTCTTCGCCTCGGTTGCCGCCGCCAATCCGGCGACGCGCGACGTGCCGCTCGACGAGATGGCGTTCACCCATCACACGGCCGGCCTAGAGTTCGAGGAGATCCTCGAATATCGAAAGGGGCTGGTGATCTTCGAGAAATTGTGGGTGCCGGCGCCGGCGCGCGGATCGCTCGGCCGGTTCGACGGGCTGGGGCCGCTTTATAACGCGTCGGCCTGTTCGCGGTGCCACGTGCGCAATGGCCGGGCGTCCGCGCCGCACGACTCGCGCGGATTGCGAAATCTGGTGATGCGCATTCTCGTACCGGGCGATGACGGGTCAAGCATGACGCCCGATGCGATCTATGGCCGGCAATTGCAGACCGCCGCGACGCCCGGCCACCCGCCGGAAGCCACGCTTCTGGTCGCGTACGCCACCGAGCCGATCACCTTGTCCGACGGAACCGTGGTCGACCTTCGGCGGCCGTCTTACCACCTGGACGATCTCGCTTACGGTCCGATGCACGCGGACGCTGCTTTGTCACCGCGTATCGCGCCGCCGATGATCGGCCTCGGGCTGTTGGAAGCCATTCCGGCCACCGCGATTCTCGCGCACGCGGACCCGGACGACCGCGACGCCGACGGCATATCCGGGCGCGCGAACATTCTGTCCGAGAAAGCCGACGGTCCGCCGGTCATTGGGCGCTTCGGCTGGCGCGCATCGCAACCGACCGTGCGGGGCCAGGCCGCGGCCGCGTTTCTCGACGATATCGGCATGAGTACGGCCGAGCGTCCCGAGCCCTATGGCGATTGCAGCGCGGCGCAGGAACTCTGCCATCAAGTGGTGATGGGCGCCGACGTTATCGAAATCGAGGACCGAATGATGAAGGTTCTCGACTATTTCAGCCGCCATGTTGCCGTGCCACGGCGCGAGACGGCAGACGACGCTGTGTTCGTGGAAACCGGTTGCGCCGCGTGCCATCGACCAAGCTTCAACATGCAGGATAGCGATGGCACAAAAACCATCCGGCCCTACACGGACCTACTTTTGCACGACATGGGCGACGGTCTTGCCGACGGAACCGGGCGCGAATGGCGCACCGCGCCGCTGTGGGGTCTTGGCCTGACCCAGACGGTGAATCCCGACGCCGGCTTCCTGCACGACGGCCGTGCGCGCAGCATTCTCGAAGCGATCTTGTGGCACGGCGGCGAAGCGGCCGCCGCGCGCGATGCGGTGATCGCCTTGCCCCGCGAAGACCGCGCGGCCTTGCTCGAGTTCTTGGAAAGCCTGTGATGCGCGTCTTCCTAACCTTCGCGCTCACGTTCTTCCTGTCAGCGGCCCTCGCGACCGCCAACCCGGCAACTCGCGAAGTGCCTCTCGACCATATGGCGTTCACGCATCACGCGGCCGCGCTGACGTTCGACCAGCGAATTCATTTCGAGAAAGGCCGGGTGATCTTTCAGCGGCTGTGGCTGCCGGCGCCAACATTTGGCATGCAAAGAAGGTTGGACGGGCTCGGTCCGCTCTACAACGCTTCGGCTTGCGCGCGCTGCCACATCCGCAACGGGCGCGGTTCAGCACCGGACAGCAAATTCGGATTGAGAAATCTGGTCATGCGCGTCGCGGTACCCGGCGAGAATGGTGAAGCCGCAGGCAGCGACCCGGTCTACGGCCGGCAGATACAAATGTCGGCGATCCCTGGACATGTCGCGGAAGCGGCGGTGAGCGTGACCTATTCAGAGCACTCGGTGAAGCTTGCCGACGGCACGGCCGTTCCATTACGCCGCCCGACTTACACCATGCAAGACCTCGCCTATGGCCCGTTGCACAATGACGCGGTCTTGTCGCCGCGTGTCGCACCGCCGATGATCGGTCTTGGCCTGCTCGAGACGATTGCCGCCAGCGATATTCTCGCCAATGCGGACCCGGATGACAGCGACGGCAACGGAATATCCGGCCGCGCGGCCGTCGTGCCGAACGAAGACAGCGGCGCGGTCACGCTCGGCCGCTTCGGCTGGCGCGCGGAGCAGCCGACGGTATTCGACCAAACGGTCGCCGCCTTCGCGGACCATATCGGCATGAGCAGTTTCGTTCGCCCGGAGGTCTTCGGCGATTGCCAGCCCGCGCAAGTGGCGTGTCGCGAGGCGCCGGATGGCGCCGACCCCCATGAAATCGAGACATATTCGTTTCACATGGTCGTCCATTACAGTCAGCAGGTTGCGGTACCGGCGCGCGAAAGCACGGATGACCGTGTGTTCGTTGAAGCCGGTTGCGCCGACTGCCATCGCCAGAGCTTTAAGGTGCCGGGCGCCGATGGCGCGCCGGCGCAAATCATCCGGCCCTATACTGACTTGCTGCTGCACGATATGGGCGACGGCCTCGCCGACGGCGCCGGACGCGAATGGCGAACCGCGCCGCTGTGGGGCCTCGGCCTGACCAAGACCGTCAACGCAGACGCCGGCTTTCTCCACGACGGCCGCGCGCGCACGATTTTGGAGGCGATCCTGTGGCACGGCGGCGAGGCCGCCGCCGCTCGCCAACGCGTCATCCAAATGACGGCCGATGACCGCAAAGCCCTGCTCGACTTTCTCTCGAGCCTTTAGGCCCGGGTTGGTTAGTGATGCGACGGCCGGACACCCGCCGTTGCCTGATCGAACTTACACCGCCGCAGCGATGGCGATGACGGATTGGTAGGCGCCCCAGAGCGATAGGACGAACAGCCCCGCCAGCAAGGAATTTTCCCACCATTTGTTGCGCCAGGCCTCGCCGATCAGGTGCGATCGGGCGGTGAGAATCCACAGCGCGCCGCACAGAACCGGCAAGACGATCACGGCGGCCGCGTTGGCGATGATGGTAAGCGCGATGAAACCGGGCATGCCGGGCAGCGTCCACACCAGAGGGGTGAACAAGCACCAGGCGGCGACCGCGCGATAGACGCGCGACCGGCCGACGTTGATCGGCAAGGCTCGGGTCGGCTCGCGCGAGCGGCACACCTGGACGATGTCGGTAACCATGTAGCCATACCCCGTCGCGCCACCAATTACCGAACTGTAGAGCGCGGCGAATACGCCGAGATAAAAAATCGGGCCACCGAGTTCGCCCAGTACAACGGTCAGCAGGGTGGCAAGGTCGTCAAGGCTCTCGACGGTGATGCCGCGCGGGTTGAGCACCTCAGCGCCGATGGTCCAGACCGACAGGTTGAGCACCACCAACACCGCGGTGCCGAGCGCCAGGTCGTAATGCTGCAAACGCCGGTATCGTGGCCCCTGCCATCCCTTCTGTTGCATGAAATAGGGGTAGAGCAGATTGGCGATCGAGCCGCCGACCGCCCCGATCAGCGAGATGATTACCAGGATCGCGCCAAATGCGCCGTTTTGTTCCGGAATGTCGAACAGGAGCACGCCGCGTGCCGCCGCCACCGGGCTCGGGCCGCTCCACGCGGCAACGCCGATCAGCGAGACGCTGAGCATGGCAAGAAACACATAGAAAATGAGCTCAACCCGCCGATACGAGCCACGAAAGATGAAGCCCGCCGCGATCAGCACCCAAAACACCGACCATATCCACGGCGCGCCGAAACCTGCCAGCTTGGTGCTCGCTTCGCCGACCCCCTTGACCATGTAGGAGCCGTAGAAATGGCCGAAAAACAGCGCGATGAAGCCGACGAACACCGGCATCCACGGATGCAGGCGCTTGAGCCCGGCCATGACACTTTCACCGTGCTGGTTGCACAGCTGGTATTTGGCGATGATCGACACGAACAGGAAGCGCACGAACAGCGCGATGACCATCGCCCACATCAGGCTGTAGCCGTAATTGCCGCCGGCGACCGCGGAATCGACCAGATCGCCCGCGCCTAGCCAGGTCAGCGCAACAATCAGCCCGGGGCCGAGCGAGCGGACATACTGCCAAAATGTCGCCGGTACCGGCGGCGCCGTCCTCGGGTCGTCCATCGAACCTGATCGCTGCGGCAAGCGTTCTCGCCCCGCTTTATGACGCCCAAGATAGCGCCCGCCTGCCGCTGCGGCTAGCACGGCGCCGATAGGTCCGGCCGGCCCTCTCCCGGCCGACATCGATGATCGGAGCCCATTGCCGCATCCGCGCCGAAGCAATTTCTGCCCCAAGCCGCGCCACGGCTCGCCGCCGCGTCAACGCGCACTAGTTTCATTTGAAACATTAAGCCACGGTCCAATGCGGAACCGTGGCGCGAGCGCGAGTGGAGATTCCTACGGGTTGCATACCAGAGGAATTGCCATGATCACGGACCGTATCGACGCCATCACGAAAATTCCGTCCGACTATCAGACGGCGACACCGCCATGCCCGAAAAGCGTCAAGATCGAGCTCACGGCGCGCTGCGACTTCAAATGCTTTTTCTGCGCCACCGGGGCCAAACTGCGCCCACGCGCCGACATGGATTGGGACCTGCTGTGTCGCCTGCTTACCGAGCTGCACGAAGCCGGAGTCGAGGAGATCGGCCTGTTCTATCTCGGCGAATCCTTCCTCTACAAGCGCCTGCCGGATACGATCGCGTATGCGCGCGATCTCGGTTTCCCTTACATCTTCCTCACCACCAACGGCCGTCTCGCAACGCCTGAGCGCGTGCGCGCGTGCCTCGACGCCGGTCTCGACAGCTTGAAGTTTTCGTTCAATTGGGCGGATGGCGACCAATGCAAGGAAATCACCCGGGTCGATGCCTTCGATACAGTCATTGCTAATATCGCGGCGGCGTACCGAGAACGTGATGCCGTGGCGGCCGACACCGGGCATCGATGCGGGCTCTATGCCTCGTCGATCCAGTATGACGGCGAGCAGCAAACCCGGATGGCGGCGGCGGTGGAGCAGATCCGCCCCTTCGTCGACGAACATTATTGGCTACCGCTGTATAGCCAGGCCGGACTGACCGCCGGCGCGCGCGACACACGTCCGGTCGCCGGCAATGTCGGACGGATCGGCGGCTTGCGCGAGCCGCTGCCGTGCTGGTCGCTGTTCACCGAAGGTCACATCACCTTCGACGGCCGGCTCTCCGCGTGCTGCTTCGACCATGACGGACGCTTCGACATGGGCGACCTCACCACCACCAGCTTCATGGAGGCGTGGCAGGGTGAATCCTTCCAGGCTCTCCGCGCCGCCAATCTGAACCAGGATGTGACTGGCACCGCCTGCGAGCGTTGCATCGCCTATAACTAATGCCAAACGCGCAAACGCCGCGTGCGGGCGTTCGGTGACCTAATTAAGTTCGCTCAACAACAAATCGGCGTCGGTGAGGTCCGGCGCACCGAAGCCTTGGGTGAACCAGTTACGGATCGGCAATAGCAGGCCGTGGGCCTTTCGGCGCTCGCCCTGTTCGCCCGTTCAGCATCGTCCTCATGCGCCCGGGGCCAGCCGAAATAAGACATCAAACCATCGCCGAGATATTGCGCGACATGCCGGTCATCGCGCGCCACCACCGCCGTGCAGCAACGCTTCGATCGCGGCGCGAAGCCGAACGCGGTGGCCGGCGCTCACGACGCCAAGATTCCGCAGACCCTCGGCCGTGAGGTCCGGCAACAGCTCCCACTCGATATCGTTCGCTTCGAACGCGTCGGCATAATCGCCGAGATCAAGCGTTTCGAACCACGCGCGAATACCAGCCATGATGTCCCATCCCGCTGCGGAGAATAGGGGCCCGCGTGGCCAATCACACATCGCCCGAGCATTGACAGGATGCGAAGGTTCCGACGCAATGGCAGACAACATCGATTGAGTAGACGACGGAAACGAATGGACCAAGACCAGCACTCCAACGTGGACCCGGTTGCGCGGGCGCGTACGCTGGCCGATCAGATCGCCGCGGCGGCGGATCAGATCGAGCAAGAACGGCAGATTCCCGAACCATTACTCAGCGACCTGCACGCGGCGCGCCTGTTCCGCATGGTGCTACCACGCGCTTACGGCGGCGACGAAGTGTCGCCCATGGTCTATGTCGAGGCGCTGGAAGAGGTCGCGCAACACGACGCCTCGGTCGCCTGGAACGTGTTCGTCGGCAACAGCGCCGCGCTGATCACACCGTACCTCGAACCCGAGACCGCGCGCACCATCTTTAGCGATCCGCGCGGGCTGATCGCCTGGGGCCCTCCTGTCGGCCCGTACGCCACCGCCGAGCCCGGTGGCTACCGAATTACGGGTAAATGGGGGTTCGCCAGCGGCTGCCGGCACGCCACCTGGATGGGCGCGCATTGCTACATCACCGAACCCGATGGTTCGACGCGGACCAACGATGCCGGCCGGCCGGTCATGCTTGCTTTATTGTTTCCGGCCGATCAGGCGACGCTTCACGATGATTGGCAGACCATTGGTCTGTGCGGCACCGGATCGGAATCGTATAGCGTCACCGATCTGTTCGTGCCCGAGGCAAATGTCGGCCGGCGCGGCGATCCGACGCTTAGGCGCATTCCGGGGCCGCTTTACGCGATCACGCAGCAAAGCCTGTACGCCGCGAGCGTCGCCGCCGCGGCGCTCGGCATCGGCCGCGCGATGCTCAACGAGCTGTGCGCGCTCTCGTCGCGCAAGACGCCGCTCGGTCGGCCGCGCATGGCCGACGATCCCAGGGTGCAGGCGGGCATCGCAAGAGCCGAGGCAAAGCTCGGCGCGGGCCGCGCCTATCTGCTCCAAACCCTCGCCGACATCTACGCAAACGCCGACGACACCGCGCCGATCGACATCCCCGACCGGGCGCGTATTCGCCTCGCCTCAAGTCACGCGATCCACGCATCGCTTGAGGTTGCGGACTACACGCACAAGACGGCCGGGGTCGACGCGATCTTCCACGGCCGCCCCTTGGAACGCCGCTTCCGCGACATCCACACTTTGTCGCAGCAAATCCAAGCCCACGAAGCTCATTACGAGTCGATCGGCCAAGTCCTGCTCGGCAACCCGCCCGAAGTATTTTTCTAAACGCGGTCGCGCGCAGTTCAACCGGCAGACGCGGGCAGCCGACCATAAAGGGCGAACAAGCGTTCCCAGTGGCGTTCGGCGGCTGGCTTGTCGTAACACCAACGGCCGGGAAACGCGAAACCGTGATGCACGCCCGGGTGGATTTCAAGCTCGCCGCGGACGCCCGACGCATCGAACAAGCCCTTGAGCTCTTCGACCATCGGCAATGGCGCCAAATCGTCGTGTTCGGCGCACGAGATATAGATTTCGCCCTTGATCTTGCCGAGCGACAGGTGCGGGCTTTCCTCCGCGTCGTTGACCAGCCAAGTGCCGTAGAACGACGCGGCGGCCAGCACACGGTCGGGGTAACGAGCGGCGGCAGCAAGCGCATAAGGGCCACTCATGCAATAACCATGGCAGCCGACCGCGCCGTTTCGCGCGGCAGGGTCAGCGTCGACGAAATCGAGCATCGCGGCGATATCATCCATCACTGGCGGGATGGTCATCTTGGTACGCACCGCGCGCATGCGTGTGTGCTCGGCGCTGCCCTCCTCCAGAACGTCCGGGCCGTAATACGTGTCGCGGCCGGCACGGTAGTAAAGATTAGGCAGCAAGACGAAATAGCCGACCGCCGCCAAGCGGCGCGCCATGTCGCGCAGTTCTTCCCGCACACCCGGCGCGTCCATTAGCAAGAAGATCGCCGGGTATGGACCGCCCCGCTCGGGCCGGCACAGAAACGTCTCCATCGCGCCGTCCTTGGTGGCGAGATCAAAAGTCTGTTCGATCATCTCGTTGTGCCCCCGGACAAGATAATGTTAGTTTACTAAATAAATAATGATCCGCCCGTGCAAGCAGAGTTTAGCGCGGTCTCAAGCGGGCGAGAGAACGTGGACGGCTCGGTCGGCGATCTTGTCCTTGACCTTGGCGGCGTACGCGGCCATGTGCGGCGAAGTGGCGTGGGCCTTGAGCGCATCGACGCTCGCCCATTTCTCGACCACCACGAACGTGTCGTCGCCAAACTTGGCCTGCCACCCGCCGACGCCCTCGGCATCGACCGCCGCGCCATATTCGATGCAGCCGTCCTCGGCCTTCACCGCCGGCATGTTATCTTGAAACGCCGCCAGAATCTCGCCGCGCTGACCCGGTTTCGCCGTAATCACCGCCACCACGTGAATCATCGACATTTCGCGCCTCCCCTGTGTTGTACAAAGCGGCAGACGCTACTGCGGGCGGGGCAGCATCGCAACCGTTGCGCCGCGCAAGCAGCCATGCGTGCGGCGCGAGACCGGGTCGCCTATAATGTGATCATGAGAACCATTCCGGACGCCGACGACCCTGCGCGCGCAGCCCTTCTTTTCGCCTTGGGCGACGGCCGCGCGTACACGCCGCGCGAACTCGCCAGCGCCACCCGGATGTCGACCGCTGAGGCGCGCGGTCACCTTCAGTCGCTCGAACAGGACCACGTTGTGACGATGCGGCGACAAGGACCGCACGGGTACTTCCAACTATCAGGCGGGAATGGTGAGAAGGCTGCGGCTGACCGGCATATCGCGCCCGCTCATATCCGGACCGGCCCGAAAGATCCGGCCATGCGGGCGGCCCGCGTTTGCTACGGCCATCTTGCCGGCCCCCGCGCCGTGCGCCTTTTCGACGGTCTCACCAAGCGTGGCCTGATCGCGGCCGACGGTGAGGCGCTGCGCCTGACTGACTCTGGTGAGACGTTTCTCAGCGATTTCGGTATCGACCTAGCGGCGCTGCGCGGCGTCCGCAAGCCGCTGTGTAAAATCTGCCTCGACTGGACCGAACGCCGGAGCCATATGGCCGGCCCACTTGGTTCCGCCCTGCTCAACCAGATCACGGCACTCGGCTGGGCCACGCGCGACCCGGGCTCGCGGCTGATCACTTTCTCCAAATCCGGCGAAGCCGCGTTCGACGCCCTGCTCGCCGCTTGAGGCGGCGCGACCTGCCTTCCCGACGTCGCTGACCTCTGGGACCGCTGGGGCGACCGGCGCACCCGGCTTTCTCCCAACACATGCTTTCTCCCCCGGATCAATCACACGCATCGCATATCCTGTATTTCTTTATGATTTAGAATATTATTCTTATTTTATTTCTGATATTGCTCAAAATTAGAAAATAATTATCTTTGTGGGGAAGATTTGCCATTGGAGCGGGGCCCATGTCGGTCGCTCCGCCCGGGCCGCGGCCACGCGCGAGCCCGTGGCGGTTCAGTCGACGGGGGAGCGATATGGGCCCCCGGCAAATTTTCGATCGCCGGCCTACGGTTAATCGCTTGAGGTTTTGGAGACCCGCATCATGAGCAAACTCATCAATGAAGTTGTGACCGCCAACAGCGCCTATGCCGCCGAGTTTGGCGACAAGGCGGCGTTGGCGATGCCGCCGGCGCGCCGCTTCGCCGTGCTCACCTGCATGGACGCGCGGCTTGATCCGGCCAAGTTCGCCGGGCTCGCCGAGGGCGATGCGCATGTGATCCGCAATGCCGGTGGTCGGGCGAGCGACGACGCCATCCGCTCGCTGGTGATTTCATACAAGCTGCTCGGCACCCGCGAATGGTTCGTCATTCACCACACCGATTGCGGCATGGAAACGTTTACCGACGACATCATGCGCCACCTGCTGGGGAGCAGCCTGGAAACCGCCGCCGTGGACGAAAATGGTTGGCATGACACCGGCACCGGCCCCGGTTCCCGCGAAGGGGACTATATCGACTGGCTGACTTTCAGCGACAATGCCAAGAGCGTACTCGCCGATGTGGATCGCATTCGGTCACACCCGCTGGTGCCGGCCAGCATCCCGATCCACGGCTACATCTACGACGTGAAGACGGGCAAGTTGGCCGAGGTCGTCGATACCACAGTCACTGACAAGGCCGCCTGAGTCATGGGCGTCACCGCATTTGGCCACCGCCGGGCGCCGGCACCGGAATCGATTAGCCCAGCGCGCGACCCGCATCGGTTCATAAACGAGCTCGACGACGCCATGATCGAACGCCTGGTCGCGCGGCTGGAAAGTCGTGGCAAGGACCAGGTGTTTACGCGACTGTTCGAACGCTATGCGAGCCGGCTCGACCTGCCGGCAGGGTCCGAGACGCTTGAGATCGGCTCCGGCACCGGTGTGGTGGCGCGCGGGCTCGCCCGTCGCGACGATATGCTCGGCGACGTCACCGGCATCGATCAGAGCCCGGTATTCGTGGAAATCGCGCAAGGTTTTGCCAAAGCGGAAGGGCTCGCGGACCAGATCAGTTTTCAGGTCGGAGACGCTCACGCACTGCCGTTCGAGCCGGCGCGGTTCGATGCCGTCATCGCGCACACGTTGATCAGCCACGCCACCGACCCGGCGACCGTGTTCGCGGAGGCGCGGCGTGTGCTGAAGCCCGGCGGCACATTGATTGTGTTCGACGGCGATTACGCGTCACTCACGTATGGCTATGGCGACGCCGAAGCGGGTCGCCGAATGGATTGGGCGTTGGCGAGAGCGACTTTCAATAATCCATTGGTCATGCGCGGGATGGCGGAACAGCTGCCGGATGCCGGGCTCACCCTGACCGACACCATAGCAGACGTGGTGTTAGAGATCGGCGCCGGCAGCTTCTTCCGTAGTATGGCGGAGACTTATGCGCCGTTAATCGCCAAGAGCGGTCTGGCGGACTCGGCCGAGGTCGACGCATGGCTCGGCTATCAGCACGCCGCCATCGAGGCAGGCCGTTTCTTCGCGTCGTGCAATTACTACAGCGTCATCGCCCAACGCCCGGGCTGAGTAGCAAAAACGGCCGCTATCGGCAAAGTTCGACCACGGCGGCGGCGAAATCGTCCGGCGCTTCTTGTGGCGGATTGTGGCCGACTACCGGGATCACCCGGCGTTGATAAGGCCCGGCGAATAGCTTCCCGTGACTCGCCGACATATCGGCCGGCGCAACACCATCACCATCGCCGTGAAGGACGATGGTCGGCACCGGAATCAATGGTTGCACAGCTAAGCGTTTTTCGATGTCGTCGAATGCTGCGTCACCGTCTGCGTAGCCGAAGCGATGGCGGTAGGACTGGATCACCACGTCGACGAAATCCGGATTATCGAATGAAGCTGCGGTAGCTTCATACGTCACGTCATCAAACGCCCAGTTGGGCGACCACAGCCGCCACAAGAGTCGGCACAGCTCGCGTCGATTGGCCGAGAGTCCGGCGCGGCCGCGCTCGGTGTGGAAATAGTATTGGTACCAGTAACGGTGCTCGGCCTCCGGCTCCGCCGGCGCGACCGAGCCGGCAATATCCTGGATGTTATAGCCGGCGCAACTCACCAGCCCGCGCACGCGCTCCGGCCACAGCGCGGAGACGATGCACGCCGCGCGCCCGCCCCAGTCGAACCCGGCCAGCACCGCTTGCGGCAATTCCAGCGCGTCGAGCAACTGCAACAAATCATGGCCAAGCGCCGCCTGCTGGCCCGAGCGCAGCGTGTCAGACGACAGAAAACGGGTCGGCCCGTAGCCGCGCAAATAGGGGACGATGATGCGCAGGCCCGCATCTTCGAGCCGCGCGACCACCGCGTCATAAGCCCTCGGGTCGTAGGGAAATCCGTGCAACAGCACCACTGGAAAGCCATCCGATGGGCCGGCTTGTTCGTAAGCAACGTCCAGAAGGTCGGTCCGGACGGTGTGCAGAGTCGGCTTGGCTGGCATGGGCGAGTGCTCTCGACGGGTGCGATGACGCACCCATCCCTAGCGCGGAACCGCGCGCCCGCCCAGCGCGAAATCGGCCTCTGCCAATCGGGGCCGGCGTCGGTTATGGTCGCGGCCGACTCGGCGGGTGAGCCAGAACAGACACGGGATTGAACGATGGCGTTGAAACTGGGCTTGATGCAGGGCTATTGGGGCGCGCGGCCGCCGGAGGATCTGATCGGCACCGCCAAGCGCGCCGAGGCGCTCGGCTACTGGGGATTTTTCACCGCCGAGGCCTATGGCTCGGATGCGCTCACGCCGCTCGCCTGGGTCGGCGCGCACACCGAAAAGATCAAGCTCGGCACCGCGATCGTTCAACTGTCGGCCCGGACGCCGACCGCCACGGCGATGCACGCGCTGACCCTCGACCATCTCACCGGTGGGCGAATGATCCTCGGGCTCGGTGTGTCGGGTCCGCAGGTCGTGGAGGGCTGGTATGGCCGACCGTTCGCCAAGCCGCTGGCGCGGACGCGCGAATATGTCGACATCATCCGCCAGGTGCTGAAGCGCGAGGCGCCGGTGCAGAATTCCGGACCGCATTACCCGATCCCCTATCCCGAGGATGCCGAGGGGTCGTGGGGTCTCGGCAAACCCTTAAAGCCGATTACCCACCCGTTGCGCGCCGACTTGCCAATTTTCCTCGGCGCCGAGGGCCCGAAGAACGTCGCCATGGCGGCCGAGATCTGCGACGGCTGGTTCCCGCTGTATTATTCGCCGGCGCGCCCGGAGATGTACGCCGACTCGATCGCCGGCCGCAAAGACGGCTTCGAAATCACCTATCCGATGCAAATGCACATCACCGACGACATGGAGGCCGGCCGGCTGCCGGTGAAGCAGAATGTCGCGCTGTATGTCGGCGGCATGGGCTCGCGCGATCAGAATTTTCACAACGCGGTGGTCGGTCGGCTCGGCTATGAGGACGCGGCGAAGGAAATCCAGGACCTCTATCTCGACGGCAAAAAGGCCGAAGCCATCGCCGCGGTGCCCGACGCGCTGGTCGACGAAATCGCCCTGGTCGGGCCCAAGGACCGCATCAAGCAACGCCTCGCCGAATGGGACGACAGCGCGGTGACCAGCCTGCTGGTCTGGCCAAAGAACGACGCCGACCTCGCCACCTACGCCGAACTGGTCCTCGACACCTAGAGTTTCTGGCCGCTCGCTCTCGCCCGGAAACGGCGCTAGCGCGGCGACAGCTTGGCGAGCAGACGGCCAAGAGTATTGGCCTCGTCGGCCGATAGTTTGTCGGCGAAGTGGTCTCGGATCGCGGCTTGGTAAGTGCGCCACATGCGCGGTAGCAAGCGACGGCCCTCGGCGGTGATCGCCACCACCTGACCGCGCCCATCCTCTGGGCACGGACGCCGTGTGATATAGCCGGCATCCTCCAAACGGTCGAGCAAGCGCGACAAATTATATTGCGCGAGCAGCATGTGGGTTTGCAGCTCAGCCGGCCTTAAGCCCCCCTCGCCCGCGCGCTTGAGCTCAAGCAACGCGTCGTACCACGCGAGCGGCGGCTGACCGGCGGCCTTGAGATCGGCCTCCACCGCCGCCAACACGCCCTGACTGACCCGCGCCAAGCGGGCCCAAGCGGTCACCGTCGCGTCAGGCAAAGTTTCAGGCATACGCTTGTGTATCAGTTTAATGCAATTGCATCAATCTTGACATTTCCATGCGTTTGCATATTTATGAATGCACTTGCATGAAATAAACCGAGAAAAACCAATGACCCAATTGATTCCAAGACCGGCCCAGGCTCTGGCCATTGCCGCGATAAGCGCGACGGCGATCGCGGCGCCCCCAGCCTTTGGCGAAGGCAAACCGACGGTTAACGACGCGCCGCGCTTTGTCGACCACGCGGCGAGCGATTGGCAAGACTGCGAAGGCCTGCCCGGCTGCGGCTTCGTTCTGGTGCGCGGCGATCCGGCGCGCGGGCCGTCGCAATGGCTGTTCCGGCTCAACGCCGGCACCGCGTTCCCCAAACACTGGCATCCGACGCCGGAGAACATGGTCGGCATCACAGGCACGCTGACCTTTCACTTCGAAACCGGCGAGACCCACGCGCTCACGTCAGGCGACTTCTTGAACTACCAGGCCGGCATGACCCATTGGGGCCAGTGCGAGGCGGGCGAGGACTGCCTGTTCTACGCCTTCAACGACCTGCCCTACGCCATCCACCTTCTCGAATGACGATCATGGAGACCGCGACAATGACCGCTTCTGCCGGGCTGACATTAGTCAGCCATCATTTGTGCCCGTATGTCCAACGCGCCGCAATTGCGCTCGCCGAGAAGAACGTGCCATTCGACCGTGTTCAGGTCGACCTCGCGAACAAGCCCGATTGGTTCAAGGCGATCAGTCCGCTTGGCAAGGTGCCGTTGCTACGCGTGGCGCGTGAGGACGGTGACGCGGATGAAAGCATCTTGTTCGAATCCGCGCCGATCCTGGAATATCTTGAGGAGACTCAGCCGTACCCGCTGCATCCGAGCGACCCGCTGACGCGCGCGCGCCACCGCGCCTGGATCGAGTTCGGATCATGCATCCTGAATGATATAGCGGGGTTCTACTCGGCGGCCGACGCACCGATGTTTTGGGCCAAGGCGAGCCAACTCAGAGAAAAATTCGACCGCGTCGAGGCCGAGCTTGGCGACGGTTTGTGGTTCGCTGGCGAAAACTTCAGCCTGGTTGATGCCGCGTTCGGACCGGTCTTCCGCTATTTCGATGCGTTCGATGAGATCGACGATTTCGGCGTGCTGTCCGACTTGCCGAAAGTCGCGCGCTGGCGCGACGCGCTGGCCGCGCGCCCCTCTATCCAGAACGCTGTCGACGATGGCTATCCGGGCCGCTTGCGTCACTTTCTGCGTCGAAAAAACGCTCGGCTGTCGTACCTCATGGCGGCGTGACGACCGGCGGGTGTGAACTACCTCACAGCCAGGCCCTGGCGGAAGTCTACGGTTGAATTCGTGGCCGCGCGGTGAAAGCTGTCGTCGGCGTGGCCGAGGTCCAATCTGGCGCGAAGGATGACGTGGATGTCCACAGACGTGATCGAAGACACCGAGTTTGTCGACTTCTGGAACCAGGTGCTGGTGCCCAAGTTCGTCAGGTACAAGCACATTCTGGTCGACGGCCTGACCCATCACAGCGAGGCGGTGTTTCCCGCCCTGGCGGTGCGCGAAGGCGACCAGGTGCTCGATGTCGGCTGCGGCTTCGGCGACACCGCTGTCAAGCTTGCCGAGCGGGTTGGCCCGGCCGGCCGCGTGGTTGGCGTCGATTGCTGCGAAGCGTTTCTCGACTATGCCCGCGCCGATGCGACCGCCGCCGGGCTGGCCAATGTCTCGTTCATCGAAGGCGATGCGCTCACCATGGATTTCGAGCCGCAGTACGACTTCGTGTTCTCGCGCTTCGGCACCATGTTTTTCTCCAACCCTGTTGCCGGGCTAAGAAATATGCGTAAGGCGCTCAAGCCCGGCGGCATCATGACCCACATCGTGTGGCGCACGCGCGATGACAATCCGTGGCTCAGCATGGCCAAGGACGTGGTGCTGAAATTCCTGCCACTGCCCGGCGACGACGCGCTGACCTGCGGGCCAGGTCCGTTCTCCATGTCGGGCGAAGAGATGGTGACCAAGATGATGGAAGCCGCCGGCTACGAAAACATCACCTTCAAGCGCGTCGACGCGCCCGTGCTGGTTGGCCGCACGGTGGAGGACGCGATGAACTTCCAGCTCGCCATCGGCCCCGCCGGCGAAGTGTTCCGCGAAGCCGGCGCCGACGCCGAGTCCAAACGCCCGGAAATCGAAGCGGCGCTGGCCGCCGCCATCGACGCCCAGAAAAAAGACACCGATGGCATCGTCATGGACTCGTCCTCGTGGGTGATCTCCGGCACCAATCCGGTTACAACGACGAAGTAAGAAGCTTTCAACAAACGCGTTTCTTCAGATTCCCTGCGTTAGTCGGCGGGAGGCACGGGAAAGATTACGGCGCAAACGTCTTTTTGCCCGCCACTTGCCCGATGAGTGCGGGGGATTTCTAGAGGCGCATCATATCTTTGTCGCCGGGACTGGAGGGGCAAAAGTTATGCCTTTGTCAGCTCCCTTCGAAACCATCACCTCGTTTAATTAACCGCAGCACTTGGCGAAGTCTCTCTGTCCAAATACCAAGTTTGTCTGGTTCAACAGTATCAGGCCGATGAACCAAGCTGTTCCGCAGCTTGCGTAAAGCCTGAATTTCATTGGCGAGACTACCGGAAATGATTTGTCGCTTGGCCAATTGTGAGATGGCCTCTCGGACAGACACATTTCGCTGCGTAACTCGTCGCGCTGTGTCGAGCAAATACTCTTCCAGTGTGACCCATTCTTTGATGAACCCTCCTAAGGCGCCAGGCTGCAGTTCGTCCTTCAACTCAGATCTTAACCGCCTAGATAAATCAAAAACCTTATCGTTCTTAGGAAAAAGGGAGCCCTCCGGAATTTGATGGAACCCCGCTCCCCAAAATTTGCTGGGAGAACGCGGAATAGAAAATTTCGCAACCAATCGATTTCTAAAATCTAGCTCTGTTTTTGAGTCATATTCATAGGTTACATCCGCCGTTCCCGCTAAATATCCTTCTTGGAAGTGGGGTCGAAGGGCGGCCGCAGGACAAATACTGAGTAGGCGAATGTTTACTAGGTCGTGTTCTGAATTGATCGTTATCCTATTTGTGATGTACGGCAATCCCAAAACGTAAACGTAGCAAGTGGGATCCGTACTTCTCAGTTGAGCGAATGAACATGCCACCCGCAAGGAATGCGTCAAATCAAGCAGTGGAGTCGCGGCCACCTCATAGTGCTGCAAGATGCTCCATTGAATGTAGCGCTTCCTCCTGAGCTCGGAGTGACCATCAACCTTGGCAGCCTTCCAACGCTTGACGAGAAGTCGACTTGCTTGATCCAAGAGGTCAAATCGATGCCTCATTTCGGCATGAGAAATCACATCGCCACGATAGATCGCAGGGTAAAGTGTCGTTCCTTCGGCCCGACTGCGGTAATCCTTATCCTGACCTCGAAAGAAAAGCAGATCGTCGCGGTTCGCGTAAGCGAGTTTAGCAACATGTTCGACTAACGCTCGAAAAGTCGTTACTCGAAATGCTTTCGCCCGCCAAACTGGGACTCCTTTACAGTGAGCCTGTAATTCGGGCGTGAGCCCCGGTCTGATCTCACGCATTCCGATACCTTTTCCCGAATACTCAGTCAGCCACAATCAGGTACGATCGCGGTCTTCGCGAACCGATGCAAAAGTTCTTATGCGTTCTCGGATGCCCTTTGGTTTGATTGTTTGTCCATCCTTTATCCCGCTACCTACGTGATCAGCTTCGCGTGTTCGTCGAGCTTCTGTAGCACTTCGTCGCGGGGGCGGGAGGCGAGGCCGATGAGGGCGCGGGTGACGCCGGCTTCGACGTATGACTCCATCACTTGCTTGTCGGGCTTGGCGCCGAAGGCGGTGATCGAGAGTTCCGAGAAGTCGCGGCCGGCTTCGTCGGCAACCTCGCGCAGTTGGGCGATGCCGCCGGCGACGTCGAAGCCGAAGCGCGGGCGCGGGAACCAGCCGTCGCAGAACTCGACCACGCGGCGCATGGTGTGGATGGTCTCGCCGCCGAGGATGATCGGCGGGTGTGGCTGTTGCAACGGCTTGGGGTCGGCCCAGACCGGATCGAAATTAACAAAATCGCCGTGGTACTCGGCCGCCTCCTTGGTCCACAGTTCTTTCATCGCCAGCACTTGTTCGCGCAGCTTCTTAAACCGGGTTTTGTGTTCGACGCCGTGGTTTTCCATTTCCTCGACGTTCCAGCCGCCGCCCATGCCGAAGATGAACCGGCCGCCCGACAGCTTATCCAGGCTGGCGATTGATTTGGCGGTGGCGAAATGGTCGCGCTGGGGTAGCAGGCAAATGCCGGTGCCTAATTTGAGCTTGCTGCTCGCGCCCGCCGCGAACGACAGCGCGACGAACGGGTCGAACGTGCTCCAATATTCGCGCGGCAGTTCGTCGCCGCCGGGCCACGGGCTTTTGCGGCTGGTCGGGATGTGGGTGTGCTCGGGCACGAACAGCGATTCAAAGCCGCGCTCCTCCAGCGCTGGCGCGAGCTCGTCCATGCGAATGGTGTAGTCGGTTGGGAATATGAAGACCCCGATATCCATTGTGCCCTCCCAGGCTACGGTCGTGAGGCTAATTCATGTGGCGTCGCCGGATGGCGCGCCGCGTGCGTAGCGGTTATTCGGCGGCGGCGTCAACCCGCCACGGGTTGTCGGCGGCTTCACCGGCGACGGTGGTGCGATGCATGACTCGGCGATACCGGCTTTCGTCCCACGACCGGCCACGATGCAGCACGCTGCGATTGTCCCACATCACCAGATCGCCGACGCGCCATTGGTGGCGATAGACGAAGCGCGGTTGGGTGGCGAATTCCAACAGCTCGGCGAGCAGAGCCCGCCCCTCCTCCACCGGCCGGCCGATAATGTGCGAGGCGTGGCGGCCAATATAGAGCGCCTTGCGCCCGGTCACCGGGTGAGTGTGGATCATCGGATGTTCGACCGGCGGCAGCGCGTCTTGCTCATCGCCGGTCAAGGCATGCGTTCCAAGCTCGCCCTGGGAATAGGCATAACTGTGCAGTGCGATCGCGCCGTCGAGGTCTCGCGTCTGTTCGTCGTCGAGCGCATCGTAGGCGGCGCGCACATCGGCATATTCGGTCTCGCCGCCCTCGGGCGGCACCTCGCGCGCCGACAGCAGCGACGCCATCGCCGGCACCACCTTGAACGAACTGTCAGTGTGCCACTCCCTGTTGCCTTCAAGAATCAGCGCCTTGGGGTCGCCGGGTTTGAGCAGCTCGCCGGCGGCGTCAACATTGGCCAGGTGATAGACCACGGGGTCTTCGCTAAGCGTTTCGGCGATCGAGCGCTCGAGCGCCCCGAACCGCTTACTGAACACGGTCTGCTGATCGTCGTCGAGGCCTTGGTCCGGAAACACCAGCACGGCGTGATCGTGAAGCGCGTCGCGGATGGTGACGAAATCCGCCTCGCTGAGGGGTTCGCGCAGGTCGACGCCGGTGATTTCGGCGGCGAACACGGGGGTCAGGGGTCGTACGGTGATGCTCATCAGCTCTGGTCCATGGTAATAGCGCTGGCAACAAATGTTTGCTGGCCGTTATTGTCATCAAAGTCCGGCTTTGGCACAAGACGGGGCGGCCAGGGGCTGCTGCGCGCCGGTTGCATGGCGCGGCGGGCCAGACGGCGTGATTGGGGGACCGACGGTGGACAAGATACGCGTGGGATTTATCGGCACTGGCCGGATATCCGATTTGCACGCTATCGAATATCGACAGAACCCGCATGCGGAAATCGTGGCGCTGTGCGATGCCGATCCGGCGCTCGCGGAAGCGCGCGCAAAGGCGTGGGGCCTCGACGGCGTGACGATCACCGACAATTACGCGGACTTGCTGGCGCTGGATGCGGTCGATCTGGTCGATATTTTGCTGCCGCATCATCTGCACGCGGAGACGGCGCTGGCGGCGTTCGCCGCCGGCAAGGCGGTGTCGTTACAAAAGCCGATGACGCTGACACTCGACGAGGCCGATCGGTTGGTCGATGCGGCGGAGGCCGCCAAGGCGCGGTTCCGGGTGTTCGAGAATTTTTTGTTCTATCCGCCGATCATGAAGGCCAAGGCGCTGGTCGATGACGGCGCGATCGGCACGCCGCTGACCATTCGCCTGAAAAGCAATTCGGGCAGCCGCAAGACCGCGTGGAATGTGCCGGACGCCACGCGGGCGTGGCGTCAGGATCCGACCAAGGCAGGTGGCGGCCCCTCCGTGTTCGATGACGGGCACCATAAATTCGCCATCGCCTGGCACTTCATGGGCCAGGCTGAGCAGGTCCACGCCTGGATCAGCCACACGGAAATGGCCGACGGCTCGTTGCGCGACAGTCCGGCGATGATCTCGTTCCGCTTTCCCAGTGACCGCTACGGCAATTTCGAGGTGGTGCATTCACCCGATCTCACCGTGCTCACCGACCACTACGCCCAGGACGACCGGGTCGAGATCACCGGCACCGAGGGCGTGGTGCTGGTCAACCGCGGCCACGGCCAACTCGCCGATGTCGCGCCGGTGGCCCTGTTGCGCGATGGCGCATTGACCGAGTATCGCGACATGGAAACCGGCTGGGAAACCAGTTTTGTCCACTGCACGCGGCATTACGTCGACGCGCTGCGCAATGGCGAACAGGCGCGATTGAGCGGCGAACAAGGCCGCCAGGTGCTCCGCTTCGCGCTCGCCGCCGAAGAGTCGGCACGTCTCGGCCGCGCGGTCGATGTCTAGCCGGTCCGACCTCGACGGCCCCGACCGCATCGCCGAGCGCGCGGCGGCGATCGACAAGGCCGGCGGACTTGACCAGGCGCTGTTTGACAAAAAGCTGCCGACGCCAGTTACCCTAACGCTTGCCGAGGCACTGGTTCTTGGCCTGCTGAAACAAGGCGTGAGAAAATACCTCGCGATCTTCGGTCACGGCTCGACACAAATCGGCGAGGTGTTACGGGTTTACGATCAGGCGGGACTGACCCGTACCTTCCAGTTCCGCAACGAGGTGGCAATGGCACACGCGGCGACCGCGTTGAGCTGGGCCTATGGCGAGATACCAGCACTGGTCACCTCGATCGGGCCGGGCGCGTTGCAGGCCATGGCCGGTTCGCTCGCCGCGGCATCGAACGGCGTCGGCGTCTATCACCTGTATGGCGACGAGACCACGCACGGCGAGGGCTACAACATGCAGCAAGTGCCAAAGCCGCTGCAGGGCGCGTTCGGCATGATTGCCGGCCTGTTGAACCGATCCTACACGCTGCACACACCGGAAGCTCTGCGCGAGGCGCTGCGCCAGGGGATCGCCACCGTCCATCACCCAGCTAAGCCCGGCCCCTTCACCCTGATGCTGCCGATCAACACCCAGCCACAATTGGTGACCTTATCGCCCGACGCCTTGCCGATGCCAACGCACCTGCCTCCGCTGGCTCCCGCTAGCGACCAGCCATTCATCGACGCGCTCGCTTTAATCCGGGGCGCGTCTCGTATCGCAATTAAGGCCGGCGGTGGCGCACGGCGCTTCGCCGACCCGGTGCGCAGCCTCGCCGAACGGATCGGTGCGGCGGTGGTTCTTAGCCCGGGCTCAACCGGGGTGCTACCAGACGCGCATGCACAAAACATGCATGTCGGCGGCTCGAAAGGGTCGATCAGCGGGAATTACGCGATGGCCAAGGCCGATTTGTTAATCGTTATCGGCTCGCGTGCGGTGTGCCAGTCCGACTGTTCGGGCATCGGCTATCCAAAGGTGCGCGACGTGATCAACCTCAATCTCGATGTCGACGACATACGCCATTACAACCGCACGCTGGCTCTGCAAGGTGATATCGGCGCGGTGCTCGACCGGTTGAACGCGACGATCGACCGTGATGGTTGCGAGATCGATGCGGCGAAACAAGCGTGGCTCGCCGACTGCGCGGCGGAGAAGGCCGAATGGCGCACCTACAAGCGACAGCGCTACGAAGCGACGCCACCGGTCGACGAGGTTTGGCAACGACGGGTACTCACTCAACCGCAAGCAATCAAGATTACATCCGACTTTGCCAAATCCGTCGACGCCTTGAAACTGTTCGACGCCGGCGATGTGCAGGCCAACGGCTTTCAGATCGTCGAGGATGACACGCCGTTCGATACCATCACCGAGTCCGGTGCGTCGTATATGGGTTTCGCCGCGAGCGCGCTGATGGCTGGTGCGCTTGCCGATGAGCCGCGCGTCGCCATTGCTTTCACCGGCGACGGCTCATTCCTGATGAACCCGCAAATCCTGGTCGACGCGGTGGCGCACGGTCTGCGCGCAACCATCGTAATTTTCGACAATCGACGCATGGCCGCGATCAGCGCTTTGCAGCTTGCTCAGTATGGCAAGGATTTTCGCACCAACGACCGCGTCGCGGTAGATTACGTCCGACTCGCCAGTTCAATATCAGGTGTGCTCGCTTTGAATGGCGGGGACACTGGCGAAACTCTGCGCGCTGCGCTCGATCGGGCCCACGCTCACGCCGGCCTCAGCGTCATTCACGTGCCGGTGTATGCCGGCTCTGATCCGCTTGGCGATATGGGTGCACACGGCCAATGGAATGTCGGCAACTGGGTCGCCGATGTACAGGCCGCTTACCGCGATTCGACGATTTGACGGACGTGTCAGCCGATGCGGCGAATCTTGTCGGAATCCGGCTCGTCGACGATGTCGTCGGGTTCCTCGGGCGTCTTGCCGCCGCGGGCGGCTCGGGCGACTTCGAGCACGATCACCAGCAGCGGCGGCAGGAAAATCACTGTGATCACCGCTGCGAACAATAGCCCGAACAGCACGATCGCGCCGACGCCGCGATAGAGTTCGGTGCCGGCGCCGGGCAGGAACACCAAAGGCGCAATACCGAACACCGTGGTGATCGTCGCCATCATCATCGGTCTGAGTCGCGTCGCCACCGCCTCGGGCACCGCCGTGCGCGGCGCCATGCCGTCCTCACGGATGTAACGCAGCGTCTGGTCGACGATCAGGATCGGGTTGTTCACCACGGTGCCGAGCAGGATCAAGAACCCGAGCATGGTAATCATGTCGAACGGCTGACTGATCGGCGCGAGACCGATCGCCGGCAGCATCGCACCCAGCGTGTTCAAGAGCCACAGCCCGACGATCCCTCCGGCGATACCGAGCGGCACCACGGTCATGATGACCAGCGGGAAACCCCAATGGCTGAAGATCGCGACCAACACCAGATAGCAAAGGATCAGCGCGATCGCGAAATTGCCCGACAGGGCGGCCCGGGTTGCCGACATCTGATCGCTGGCGCCCGAAAGGCCGAGGCTAACTCCCTCGCCCACTTGTCCGGTTTCGCGCAAATGATCGATAACCTCGGTCTGAACGATGCCGACCGCGGTTTCGAGCGCGACGCTGCGCGGCGGAATGATGTTGAGGGTCACGGTGCGGCGGCCATCGACGCGCCGCACGCTGTCGGTGTCGACGCGCTCAACCAGATCAGCGATCGCGCCGGCCGGCACCACGGCACCACCCGGCGTGTAGAGCGGCAGGTTGGCGAGATTGCCGAGTGTTTGCTGCGAGCCAGCAGCGCTGAACAGGAAGATGTCAATGCGGTCGCCGTCGATCAGCGCCTCGTCGACATAGGCGCCGTCGCTCAAAGCGGACAGAGCGAAGCCGACATCGCGCGCGGAGAAGCCAAGTTCGGCGATCCGGTCCCAGCGCGGTACGAACTCGATCAATGGCTGGTCGAGGCTGAGCGACGACGGATCCGAACTGATCTGCGGCTCCTCGAACACCTCCTCGGCGCGGCGATAGGCGGCAAGCGCGGTGTCGTAGATCGCGCCAAGCTCCACCCCAGCGACATCCAGATTGACCGCGCGCGTGCCGCCATCATTGCTCGAAATGATCGAGCCACGCGAGGAAAAGGCGCGCATGCCGGGATATTGCCGGAACAGGTTGTTGAGCGCGCTCATCAGCGCCTCGATCTTCTTCGGATCGACGGTCTCCGACACCACGAACAAGCGCTTGTTGTTCACCGACATCAGGAACCAGCCGATCGGCGGAAACTCCGTCTCGCCGGCTTCGAACGCCATACCGTCCGACTGAATGTGCGGCAGCACCACCTCGTGCACTTCGTCGGCGATGGCCGCCATGGCAGGAAAGTTGTATCCCGGCGGCGCGATCATGATCGAGAAGGTCTTGGCCTCCTCACCCTCGGGCAGATATTCACCTGGCGGGGTTAGCAAGACAAGGATCGCCAGGGTGCCGGCGAGCGGTACGCCGAAGCCGAGCAGCCGCCGCGGCCACGTCGCGACCAACCAGCGCACGCCCGCCATGACGGTTCTGATAAACGCGCCGTGTGCGTGCGCGTCTTTGGAGTCGCCGCGTACCAGGCGCACCCGGGCGCTGGCCGACGGCACCACGGTCACCGCGACCAACATCGACGCGACGATCGCCGCTGAGATCGCGATCGCGATATCGGAGAACAGCTGGCCTGCTTCTTCGCGCACAAACAGCACCGGCGCGAACACCAGCACCGTGGTCATGGTCGCCGCCAATACTGCCGGCCACACCCGCCGCACCCCGGCCAATGCTGCCTCGAAACGGTCGAGACCGCGCCGGCGCGCACGCTCGATGCTTTCAAGTACGACGATGCCGTTATCGAGGGTCATGCCGATCGCAAAGGCGACACCCGCGAGCGATATGACGTTGATGGTGCGCCCCGCCGCGAGCAGGCCGATGAACGCCGCCAGGGTGCAGATCGGAATGCCGATCACGCCAACGATGGTCGCCGGCACCGAGCGCAGGAACAGAAACATCACCAAGGTCGCGAGCAGCGCGCCGATCGCCAAATTGGTCCAGACATTCTGGATCGACGCACGAACATAGCGCACGTCGTCGCTGGTAAGAGTCAATTGCAGGCCGGCGGCGGCCAAGACGTCGCGGTTGATCGCCGCGACCTCGGCCATCATCGCATCCCTGGTTTCAATCACATTAGACCCGATTTCGCGCCGCACTGACAGGAGGAACGTCTGCTCGCCGTCGACGAAAGTCTTACGGGTCAGTTCGAAATGGTCGAGCTGCGCGCTGCCGACGTCGCGAAGCCGCACCGTCGCGTCGCCCTGCTGGGCGATGATCATATCTTCGATCTCTTCGGCAGAAGAGAAGCGGCCGACCGTGCGGATCAGGTAGCGCTTGTTACCGCTATCGACATCGCCGGCGGTAACATCGCGGTTGCGGCCGCGAACGGCGTCGCGCACATCGGTCAGGCCGAGCCCGGTCGCGGCAAGGCGCGCGGGGTCGACCTCGATCCTGATCTGGCGCTCGGCGCCGGAGCCGATGCGCACTTCCGACACGCCCGTTACCCGTTCCATGCGGGTGCGCACGTTGTCGTCGACAAAGTCGCGCATCATGTCCATGTCGAGCCGGATCGGATTGCCGGGCAGCGGCTCAATCCGGAAGAACAAAAACGCGTTCTGTGAAAAGGACGAGGCGTAGAGCCTGGGCTCGTCAACATTCTCCGGATAGCTCGGCACCTGGGTCAACGCGTTATTGACCCGCACCATCGCGTCGCCAATGTCGACACCGAACGGGAACTCCAATTCGATTTCGGCGGACCCGAAACTCGCGGTCGCGATCATGCGCTGCAGGTTCGGAACCGTGCGGAGGTATTCCTCCTGCTCAATCAGGATTTCCTTCTCGACGTCCTGCGGCGTGGCGCCGGCCCAACGCGTTTGCACGGTGATGGTGCGGATTTCGAGATCGGGGATCATCTGCACCGGCACGCGGGTCGCGGCCAGAATGCCTAGCACGCAAAGTGTCAGTACAACCACCGCGAGCTGCGTGCCATGCTTGACGGAGCCTTCGATCATCGCCGTGGCCTCAGCGCATCGCCGCTTCGTCGACGACGAGCACGGTCTGGCCTTCCTGCAGAGTCTCGTTGCCGTCGAGCACGACCCTTGCGTCGGGCTCCAGCCCTTCGATGACGTCGACAGTTTCCGCGATCGCACCGCCGATCCGGACCTTGCGCTCGAACACTTTCGCCTCATCTCCCGACCCGTCGACCACCCACACGGTGGTGGTGCCGTCGGGATAGCGCTTGAGCACGTCGCGCGGCAAGCCAAGCGCCACTTCGTCGCCTTCGAGGCTGAATCCGGCCACCGCCGACATGCCGGTGATCACGTCGCCGGTCGGATTGTCGAGCAATATGCGCACCAGAAACGTCCGCATCCCCGGATCGCTCAGCGGCACCTTGGCCGCCACCCGGCCGACGAACGCCTGGTCGGGGAACGGGTCGAGCCGCACGTTGACCGGCATGTCGAGCGCGACATTGGGAAAATGCTCCTGCGGCACTTGAACATCGAGACGCAACCGATCGGTCGCTAGCAGTTCGAGCACCGAGGTGCCGGTCTCCACCCACTCGCCACTCTCGGTACGCTTCCGGCTGACCACGCCATCGAACGGCGCCAGCAGCTGGTGGCGTGCGACCATTTCGGCGCGGGTCCGGCGTTCGACTTCGATCCGCGCCACCGAGGCGGATTCGATCTCAACCTGTGCCTCGCGCGTCCGCACCGTGGTCTTGGGCATATTCGCGCCTAGCGCCCGGCCCTCGTCGCGCAGCCGCTGCGCCTCGTCGAGCCGGGTCAGCGCCTCGTCCATGGCGGCCTCGGCGCGGTTCAATTCCAACGTAGCGAGCGTCGCGTCAAGCTCGAGCATCAAGTCGCCAGCGGCAACTCGGTCGCCGGCATCGACCAACACCCGACTGACCAGCCCGCTCACCCGCGGCGACAGCTCCGCATGACGCTCCGATGTCAGAGTTCCGGTAAAGCGCACCGTCTCCGCGTGGTCGAAAGGCGCCGGCGTCACCACCGTCACCGGCGGCGCATCTTGGGCATGGGCGGCGGCAGCGATCAGCCATAACGGCAGCGCCAGCGCACCTAGCCACCACCGAGCGCATCCTCGCTCAAGCCTTGTAAAAGAGCGTTCCTTCATAGCCTCCCAGCCATCCGGCGCACCCGGATATCGGATCCCTTTCGCCAAGAGGCTATCGCAAATCCACGTTGATCGCTAATTGACCTCAGACCACAACTCGCGGAGGCGCGTTTTCGCCGGCCGCCCACTGGGTTGTGAGGCGCATGGGAAGATGAGACGATGGCGAATGCTTACCAGTCTCGGCCGAAATGATCAGCATTGCGGGGCGCCGCTTGAGCGGGCGTGCCGAGGTGTTGCCGCGTCATGACGGCTTCGCTCCCGTGGTACCCATTCAGGCAGCTCGAAGACGCATATGCCTTGTTTTGGAGCTATCTGCGCACGGCCTTGCGGGACCGCGACATCGACGCGCCGGACACCCTAGCCAAAACCGAGGACTTTCGTGCTCATTGGGCCACGTCCGATCTGCTGTTGTCGCAATGTTGCGGATACCACATTGCGACCAAGGCGCAGAAGCTTGAGGCCGTGGGCGTGCCCCACTTTCTGCTCAAAGACATCAAGCCCGGTCAGTACAAATCGGTGATCGTGGCACGCAAGTCGGACCCCGCGAAACACATCAGCGAGTTTCGCGGTCGGCGGGCGGCGTTTAATGAGGACCAATCCTATAGCGGTCACACGGCGCTGCTCGGAGAGATACCCGAAAAACTGCGGGTCCGCGATTTCTTCTCGACGACGGTGCCGACAGGCTCTCATATCTGTTCTATGGAAGCAGTGGCGAAGAACCAAGCTGATGTTGCGGCGATCGACCAGGTGTCGTTTGGCCTTATCAGTGAGGGCTATCCCGACCTCGCGGCGCAATTGCATGATATTGGCAAGACCAAGGCCGCGCAGGCACCGCCTTACGTCACGTCCAGCGCACGCCCGGAGGAAGAAATTGACGCGATCCGCGACGCGTTGGTAACCACATCGCGACGACCGGAGGTCAAAAGTGCTCTCGAGGCGATGCGCATCCGCGTCATTATTGACGCCACTAACGAAGATTACTTGGATCTCGCAAAAGAGATCATGGCCGTTGAGAAATCCGTTGGCCTCTGACCAGCCGAAATGACCACGCCGCCAAACGTCCGTCAAACCGCATCCGGCGAAGATACGGCCGACAAAGCGAACCGCGAGCCGGCTAAATCGTTGCCGCCTGAAGAGCTTGAAGCAAAACTTCAACGGCATCAGGTGTGGCTCGACTCGAACGACCTGATGTCAAAAGGACAGGCTGACCTTGCCGGCTTCGATCTCAGCAACGTCGACCTTTCCGGTCGCAATTTAGATCGGGCACATTTACGAAAGTGCAATCTCACCGGCTCGAACCTTTCGGGTACAAAGTTGCGCGGCGCCAATCTCAACAGCGCCGACCTTACAGGCGCGAATTTGTTTGCGGCCGATTTGGAAGGTGCTCGGCTGCTTATGGCGAACTTAAGGCGAGCGGATTTTCAGCACGCTAATCTTGATGGCGCTAATCTAAACCGAGCGACATTGGATGAGGCCTATTTGTTCCGCGCCAGTCTTCGCGCGGCGAAGCTCAACAGCGCGTCGCTGCGCAGCACCAACTTCAACGGAGCGGACCTTCGTAGTGCCTCGGTCGTGAACGCCGATTTGAGGTGTGCCTCATTGGTGGCGACCGATCTTGAACAGACTGATCTGTCCCAAGCGCGGCTGCAGGGTGCCAACATGCACACGGCAAAAGCGCAGTATGCATCTTTCAGTCACGCCGACTTCGACACGGCGGCGTCGCCGAAACCGGCCAATAGCGCCGAAGCAAAAGGCAGTAATGCCGATTTGGGTCCAACCGATCTGTCGGAGGCGTGTCTGCAGCACGCCAATCTTGGCGACGCGTGTCTGGTCAGCGTGGCGGGGCTGCAATCGCACCAATTGGGCGGCGCGGACCTTTCGAACGCCAGCTTGCCCGCCGACATCGGACGCTTCGAAGGGCTTCGGCATGTGGAGGAACTGTCCAAGCACGCGCGCGGCATTTTTTTGGCGCTGATCGGGGGCTGCCTTTTTTCATGGTTGACGATCGCAACGACGACCGATGCCGCGCTGCTCACCAAAGCCGCGAACACCCCGTTGCCAATCATTCAAACGAAAGTGCCAATCGCTGGATTTTTTCTCGCCGCCCCGGCCATACTGCTGGCGCTCTACTTCTATCTGCATATTTATCTGCAGGATCTGTGGGAAAGTCTCGCAAGTCTGCCCGCGCGGTTTCCCGACGGCCGAACGCTTGAGCAACGCGCCTACCCGTGGCTGTTAAGCAATATCGTGCGCACCTACGTGCCGCTGCTTGCCAAGAGCAATCGGCCCTTCGTCAAGGCGCGCACGGCATTTTCGATTACGGCGGCGTGGGGCCTGGTGCCGTGCACACTGACCCTGTTTTGGTTCCGTTATCTGCCAAGCCATGACTGGCTGGGCATGGCGTTATTGACTGTGATCCTGCTGCTCGCGATTTGGTCCGGACATTTGTTCTATCAGCGGGCCGCGTCGGTGCTACGCGCGAATCCCGACCCGCCCAGGCGGGTCACACCCGGACCGGCGGTACCGGTGGTCGTGCATGTTGGTCTGGTGGCCGGCGCGATCTTGGTCGTCGCGATGACCGGACAGACGCGACCTGAATTGGAACTGTTCGGATATCGATTGTACGCCAACTTGCAGGATGCCGAATTGTCCGGCAAACCGAGCCATTGGACGGGCACCGGCGACAATTCCGACCTGACAGCGCAAATCGCCGCCGTCATCGGCTCTGACCTCGCGGGCGATGATCTCCGCTTGGCTTATGCGCCGGGCGCCTTCTTGGTCCGCGCCGATCTTGCCGGCGCCGATTTATTATACGCCAACCTTCAAGGCGCGGACCTGCGCGGCGCCGACCTCAGCGGTACGAATCTCCGTGGCGCGGACTTGCGGCAATCAAAGCTCGGCTTTCACACGCGCGCCGACCCCGCTTTTGGGCAGCCAAGAGATGACGGCTGCCAACAGCTGACGAAAGCGGTGAATTGGCACCTTGCCCACCGTGACGAAGCCATGGCGTGTGGCGAGTCCATCCCCGGATTTTCCTATCAGGCGCGGCCGGATGGGCGGGGACCAATACCGAACCAATAGGCTCACCCATACGCAGGATCTCCCCGACGCGGCGCATCGTGGTCAGTGTCAGGCCGCTGGCGCGGGGCAGGTTTCGCGATAGACTGCCACCCCTTGTTGGAAGCCGCCAGGAGCGCCTCTTGCTGCCACTATCCGTTCTCGACCAATCAATTGCCACCGCCGGCCAACCGCATGGCAAGGCGATCCAAGATACGCTTGCGCTCGCTCGGCATTGCGAAGCGCTCGGCTATGCGCGCTTTTGGGTCTCGGAGCATCACAGCCACCCGACCATTCTGGGCACCGCGCCGGAGATATTGATTGCCGCCATCGCCGCGACAACCGAGCATATTCGCGTCGGCAGCGCCGGTGTGATGCTGCCGCACTACTCGCCGTTCAAGGTGGCCGAACAGTTCCGCGTGCTCGACGCCATCGCGCCCGGCCGCATCGATCTGGGCTTGGGACGCGCGCCGGGCTCGGATGGGCGCACGGCCTTTGCGCTCAACCCGCTGGCTAATGAGCGCCCGGCGCAGTTCCCGGCCGACGTGCGCGACCTGCAGGCTTGGCTGTCGGGCGAACCGTTGATCGACAAGCATCCGTTCGCCAGCGTCAAGGCGTATCCCCAGGGCGACACGGTGCCTGAGATGTGGATCCTCGGCAGCTCAAATTACGGCGCCCAGGTGGCGGCGCATTTCGGCCTGCCCTATTGCTTTGCCTGGTTCTTCACCGACGGCCGTGGCGCGGCGGAGGCCATCGACATTTATCAGTCAAGCTATCAGCCGAGCGAGCGCCACCCTGAGCCCCATGCCGGTCTGTGCGTCTGGGCGCTGGCGGCGGAAAGCGACGAGGTGGCGCAGCATCATTTCACCTCGCGCGCGGTGTGGCGGTTGTTTCGCGATCGCGGTCAATTTACCACCATCGAACCGCCCGAGACCGCGGCCGCCCACACCCTAAACGCAACCGAGGCCGCCAACCTGGCGCGCCAACGCAAGGACGCGTTCGTCGGCACTAAGGACAAAGTCGCCGGGAGAATCACGGAGCTAGCCAACCAAATGGGCGTTCAAGAAATCGCCGTGGTTACCTGGACTTACGATGAAGCGATCCGCCGCCAGAGCTATGCCTTGCTCGCCGATGCATTTGATATGCAAGGCGCGGAGATCGGGACGGGCGACAATCCAGACCTGTCACGAGCGGCCGGTTAATCCTGGCGCCGCCGAATCTCGACGTCACGGGCAAATAGATTCAGAAGGAAGAATGTGTCGCTTGCGACCGCCGCTCGGCGGTTCCGCCCGATGTCAGGCGGCGCATGACTCGGCCGAGACCAGGCGGCACGTAGGCTCAGGCTTCACGGTTATTGTGCAACGCCGCGTAACAATATCAACGATCTGGCGCCAGGCGGCGGCCCGCTCCCGATTGCCGCTGCGGGCGGCACAATCCGCCCATCTCGCCGCGACTAATACGGCATCGCGCCCATGTCGCTCGATCAACATTCGCGCGGTGCGGGATGTATCGATCTGACTGCCGCCTCTTGTGACAATGTCAGGTTTCATCGGCGTTTCCTTTGTTGCTGCAATGCAGCATTTATGGAATTTGTACTGACCGACGAGCCGATCCGCTGTGACTTGTTTCACAGCGCCGATCCCCACGGTGCTTACGACGGCGCTCGGCGTCGCACGATGCGGCAAGTGCCTGCGCCAGCATGAACAATTCGTTGAGTGACGGCAGCTCAAAGACCAAACCGCCTGAAATTTCGGCGGGCCAATCGATGCCGTGTTGCCGCAAAGCCTCTTCGGCACTGTTTAGGTCGGGGTGCATCCGATCCTCCACTACCAGGACTGTCAGGCCGGGCGTCATCCGGCTTTTAGGGAAAGGGCAATGTATATTAGTATTATCCCTAGTTATGTGACCGTGCTCACGCCGACAGGCCTCCCGACGCTTTGCACCGCCTGAGGCTAAATAAAAAAATGGCGGGGGAGCTCCGCTCCCCCGCCCATAGCCTCTATTGATACCACTGAGACGGTGCCTTACACCATGGCCCTTCCCTTAGGGATATCGCTAGTTTCCGGTAGATCAAACCGCGTTATTGGTCCGCTGGCGTTGAATGCCCCTCCGGCTCACCAGGCGCGTTGAAATAGCCGTGAGCGGAGCGCCCAGGCAGCAATTGCGCAAGTTCGCTAAGGCCAACGCGAACCTGCGCCGCCAGGTTGTAAATGCCCGACCGGTAGGTGTGCGCGTGAGCCAATTCGGCCAAAACTCGGTCGCATTTGCTCATCATCTCAAGTACCGATCGATAATCAGTCGAGCCCCGTCTTCCTGTCGTCTCTAACATCGTCGGCCTTCCGTAGTTCGTGTTTTGTTCTAATTAATACGGCCACGGCGCCGGTTTTGTGTCAACCGCCCCTCACGTCAGAATCTGCTTGATCCATTCGAAAACCTTGACCGCGCCGGCGCCACAAGTCGCCATGATTAAGCCGAAGGCTAGCCGCGCACCAATGCCGATCCCGAACCAGGTACCTCGCGCCTCCGCCGCCGACAACAGCACGCCGCGCAGGTCACGGCGCATGGCCTTGAGCTCGGCCTTGATTTCGCCGATATGCACTTCGGAAGCGCCCGCACGGGTCTCGAGCACCGCGAGGCGCGCCATCAGCTCGGCGTGGGTTGGCTCGGTCATCGCCGAACCCCACGGATCGCCGCCACTTGGTCACCGGCGCGCAAGATTTGGCACCAGCCACACCGCGGCACCGATCAACACCCATTCGACCACCTTCGCCGCCGTCTGTTCGAAAGAGGCATCATGCGGCAGCGCCAATCCGGCGAGAGCCCAATCGGCGATCGCCACTGAAAGCGCCGCGGCCAGCGCCTTAAGCGAGCCCAGAACGCCGCCCGCAATGCGAGGCACGGTCATTCCGCCGGACCCACTTGGACCGAGACATCGAAGCCGCCCTCGCCGACCGCGCGCAGCACCGACAAGGCGAGTTCGCGCACCTCGGGACAGCCGTAGAATAGGGCTCGCGCGTCGTCCGCGCTGTCATTGGCCGCGCGACCCAACACGTCCACAGGCAACCGGCAAAGCCGCCGCTTGACGAACGCCAATATCTTGTCGGTTTCGCCTTCCGCAACCCGGTCGGCCGCCTCGATCGCGTCGATCGTCTGACTCGGCAGACAGCCGGCAACGCCCAATGCCAAGGCGAGCGCCACCACCCATGACGGATACATCATGATCTTCTCCGGAAATGACGGTGTGTTAGAGAACGGCTTGTGGGCTTACGGTTCGCCAAGGATGGCCACGCGTGAACCAGCGGGCACCGCTGCGTCGTGATAGTTGGGCCCCAGAAACAAAGCGAACCGTGCCAGAAAACACAGTTCGGTCGTGTGTGTGGCGTGTCCCGCGCATTCAACGATTACACCCGCAGGCCCCGCAGTAGCGCCGTCAACCGCTCACGCGAGACTTCGCCGCCGCCGACCCGGCATCGCCGGACAAACACCACGACATAGACGGCCGCGACACCCGGCCGCTCGAACCAGATCGCCGCATCGCCGTACCTCAGGCCCACGCTTTCGGCGAACGCAGCGAATTCCTCATCGCTCATCGCGTGCGAAACTGCGCCTGGGCGGTTGTGTCCGATCGAGGCGATTTCAATCTCGGGCGTGACGCACCGGAAATGGCTCGCCGAGCCAAACGACGGCACAATTGCACCGACAGCGAGCACGATAACAAAAAAGGCCACCGAAGCGACCCAAAACGTTTTCCGCATGGTGCGACCCTCACATAGCAGCGCTGGTCACGTGGATTTGGCGACTATCACCATGAGACGATACAGCCTACTGTTAGGCATTCGTTTGGCCGTACAGAGTCACATCTCCGGCCGCGACGTTGCCGCTGTCGAAGAGTAGCTGGACAGCGTTGATCGCTTCTGCGGAATTCCTGGTTCCGCCGCTATCCACTCGGGCGGGCCGATTGTCGGACGTCGCCATCGAATAGATAGCCTCCGAGATAAAGTAGGGAAATTCGTTGGCCGACCCGAGAGTGAAGCGGATGTGGAATTGAATTGCGTAACCCGCGTCATTGCCGATCGAGTTCAAGCCTGTGCCATTGAAGGCGATATAGATCTGGCCAATGGTCCCATCGGTGGATGAGCTATTCGTCGCCGCAAGCGTTTGCCATACGGTCCCATAGTCACTAGCTCCCGCATCAAACGACGCGCCGCCGTTACTATCGGTTCGGAGAAACAGATTGACGTCGTCTGTCGCAGGGCGAAGCCAGCCACTCAGGACATAAGTTCGATAGCTGCTGTCGAGACCGATCGTAAAGTTATAGGATGCGACATCGCTCGAAGAAATGCGCGTCAGAGGGACCAATCCTGAAGCGATAGTAAGGTTCGATGGGGAGACCTTCTTATGTCGCCCCTCGCTCGCGTCGTAGATCAGCAGCTCGTCATTATCCGCGTCGACCGTTGTCGACGGTGATCCGGCGGTGACGTTTTCCAGCGCGTTGATATTCCATTGCCCGGACGTGACGAGCAAGGAACCGTTGCAGAACACAAGCACGGATTGCCCCGGATCTAGGGTGAGCGTGGTCGCACCGTCGATCGTCTCCGCGCCATTCGGATCGAGCGTAACCGTGCCTGTGGCGTCGTTTCGCACGAAGCAGAACCAGCCGTCGCCGAGTGTGGCCGCGGCGGTAAACGACAGCGTGAAGCCGCCGGCGCCTGTAGCGCGGATTAGCTTGCTCCGGTCCGTCGTAGTGATCGTATAAGCGCCAGATTTGCCGGACACCGCGATCGCGGTCTTGAGGTCATCCGGCATGCCGCCGCCCTGAGATGCGACGCCGAGTCCTTCAGCGATGTTGTAAAGTGCCGCGGCGCCAAGTGCGCTTTTGAGCGAGTTGAACTTATCGATGACGCCGGCGAGGTCAACGAGAAGCGCTTGCTCGGGATCGTCAAGCACCGAGTCCGAGTTGTCCTTGGTCGCGTTGGCTGGGAGTGTGGTTGCCATTAGCGGATTTTCGGTCCTTTCAATTCGATATCGACGACGGAGTCGACGTTCGTCGGGCTGCCCTGTTGATCGAATAGCTTGAATTCAGCGCCGAGCCGGGCGGGCGACCCGCCGAACGCCCTGGCTTTGCTGACCAGCAACCATTGCAACGGCGTATCGGTACCCTGGATGGCGCGGATCGTTGCCGAGGTAATGTTTGCGATGTTGCCGCTTTTCGAGGCCACGACGAAGTGCCCGGGCCCGAGGCTCTCAAACCATACCGCGGTTTCGGTCGCGGTGTTGACGTCTTCAAAGTCGTCGACCTGTGTGTCGCCATCGAGGATGATGGTGGCCGTATCGAAGCGAAGCGCCACGTTCGGTGACGCCCCACCAACCGCATCGAAGCGGAATTGCACATACCGTTTTAACGTTTGCGGCGACAGCGCCTCAAACGCGCCAACAGGCGCACCGTCGGCGTCCGAACCGATCTTCATGCCGACCGTGGCTGTTCCGGTGCCGGTCAGCGTCACAAGCGGCGTGAACGACGTGTTGGCGCCGAGGTCGATGATTGGCGTTTCGTACGCGATCGGATCGGTGCGCGGGATCATGTCCTCGATCGTCGCGGCCAGTGCGCCAATCGTCGACGGCAAGTCGCCGATTGTCAGACCGGTCGCGGCCAGCAACTGGGTTCCGAATACAAAACTGTCGGTCTTGGCGCCTGGCCACAGCAGTTCGTGCTCGAGGCGCTGCAGAAGAACGCCGCGCAGGCGCGGGTCGCCGAGCTGCACTGTGGTGAACACCGCGTTGGTCGAGAAATTGTTGCTGGAGTCGACCGACTTGATGGCGAACGTCCACGTGCCCGCGGCCAATTCGTTGCTCTCGAAAGGCGACGCCAAAAGCAAACCGGTGTGCAGCGCCGTCATCGAGTCCCAGTCGGACGTCACACCGGATTTGTAACGAATGACATATCCGCCGCCGGCGCGCACATCCGCGGGCACCGCGTCATGCGTCCAGCTAAACCGCCGCGTCCCGTCGGCGAGCCTGACGATGTTGAAACTATCGACCGCGGAGGGCGGCGCGGTCTTACCGACGACCATATGATTGGATGCGGTAACAAATTCACCGGGGCTTCCGAGCGTCGATATGACCCGCACACGAACGTCGAAACTAGTGCCGTCTTCAACCGGCACGACGAAAAACTCGGTCTGACCCTTTTGTGCCAAGCCAGCGGTGGTCCAATCCGCGTCGGTGGATTTCTTGAACTGGATCTCATATCGATCGACCCAGCCTGTCGACGGCTCCGTCCACGACGCCTTGATGCGACTGATGATCGAGCCTTCGCCTATCGACAGCAGTTGGTCTGTGCCGCTGACCAGGGTCAGGCCGGATATCGTCCCGACATTGAACGGATTCGGCAGATTGGTATCGGGCGCGGCGTCGATCAGTGTCTCTTCGCCGAAGTTCCAGTTGTAGCTGGTATTCGCCTCCTCTTGCAGCGTCAGGTCGACACCACCCAATTCCTCCGCGAACTTGACCGCCAGCACGCGGAATTTCTTCGACGACCAGCCGAGGTAATCGACCGTCACCAGCACCGTGTCCCACACCCGCACCGTGAGTGCGGTCAGCTTACACGGCACCTGCACCGTGATGCCCTGGCGCGATTTTTCGAGATGGATCTTGGCGAGCCGCTGTGCGCGCGTGACATCGGTCGTGTACGGCAGCTCGATGTCACGGTTGAGCGTATCGCCACCATCTTCCGCGACGTAAGCCGCGTTTTCGACCGCCGGAAAGTCCGACGGCTGCCAGAAATTGTCCGGGTTTACGAATTCGCCTGTGACCCGGTTGAACAGTTCTCGGCGTTCCGGCTTGGCCCGGACTTCGAGCGGGCCGCGCAAATCGGAGATGGTCATGGTGGTGACCGCGGGCGTCGCGGCGCCGGCATAGATTTCATATTTGCCCGCCGCCCAGATCGTCACGCCGGCGGTCGCCGTGTTTATTTCTTCGATGACCTTGAGCGGGGTCTGGTCCTTTTCGAACACGCCGTTGCAGTCGTAGCGCACCTGGTCGTTGAGCTGGATCGTGTGTGTGCCACTGCCAGGCGCGAACGGCGAGACTTGGTCAAGGCTGACGGCGACGTGTTCAAGCGCGTTCTGATAAGTCGTCGCCAGCTTGAACCGGCCGTCGTCCAGCCGGATATAGAAATAGGCGCCTTCGCTCAGGCCCCCGGGCAGGTCGGCCGGACTTTGATCATTCGAAACCGTGACGCCGTCGCCGGTCTTCCATTTGTGTGCGTCCTCTGGGGTCGAGAGGATCAACCGGTTGTCCGACACGTCCTCGAGCGTGAACTGATCGGTCACCGTGGTCAGCGTTACGCGCTCATCGCAAATCGTTGCTTGAGCGGCGTTAACCGTATCGTTCACCTCTTCGGCCGTGATGCCGATGTCCAATTCATTGATCAGTGCGTCGCGAATGCACAGCACCGGGTTCGCCGTATAACGCGTCACGCCGTCGCGCGGGTCGAACACTTTTTTGCCGCGCACCACGGCGCGGACATTTGGAATCCCGTTCGGGAGCAGGTTTTGACTGCCCCGCAGGCGCAGATAGACATACGCGATGCCGCGCAGCCTATGGTCGGTCGTCCAGTCGGAAACCTCGGCGATAAGATCCGTGTCCGCCGTCTGGTCCGCACTGCCAAGGTGCTTCTTGATGCGCACCATCGGCACGGAACTACCGGTGAAAAACTCGCCCTCGGTGACCTCACCGGCGGCGTTCAGGTAGCGCGCGGGCACCCGCGTACCGTTGATGAAAATGTCGTCAATCGCCTCAACCTCGTGGCCGGCGAGCGCTACCACGAGATGCAGTCGGTCGTCGCCGTTGGTCGTCGTCGCGTAAACGAGCGGCCCGGAAACAAGCTGCTCACCATAAATGACGCGTCGGGGTTCGTTCGAGGACCGGATGACCTCGGTGCGCGTGCCACTGTCGAAAGTCGCTGTCCGTACCTTTGGTTTGGGCTTACCGAACAGGACCGTGCTGATGGCGGTCAGCGCGACCGAAATAGCGATCGAGACAAGGATGGACGTGAGGGAAATCGGCTCAGCGAAGTAGTAAGTTGGGTCGACTGACCCGTCCGGCAGCAGAAAGTAATCGTGCATCTACACCGCCCAGTGCAGCCGTGCGTGATAGACAGGCGCACGGGCCAAGCCGTTCGGCGCCGCGGCATAGATCACCCCGCCGCAATGGACGCCGAGCACGTCGCCCAATTGACTTTCCAGAAGTGCCAGATCGCCACGTCCGGCTTCGCCTTGGCGGATGGGCCGCATACCTTTCTCTGCGGCTATCGCGTGGGCGACGTCCTCAAGCGTCCCCGCGTACTCTTTCAAGGCGCGATACGCGCCGACCCTCGATTGGTATTGGCCGCGAAACGGCGCTGCCGGATCCACCCCCGTCATCGCTTCGATGCAATCGCACGCGAACAGGCAGCAATCGTGCTGCCCCCATGCGAACGGCTTCCCAGCCGCAGCGTCGATGACCCCGACGAGGCGCGCCGGCCAGTCCTCGAACCGCTTCATGCAACGCGCCACACGATTTCTTTTTCGACCATCTGCGCGACGAACTCGAGGCCCTTGTCACCCGGAAAACGGTTCTGCTGCTCTTCGTTGGTATAGCGCACGTTCTGCGCCTCCTCCCACCGCGCGAGCCGCGACTGGGCTTTGAGCGTGACAGTCGCCTCCTCGCCGAGCTGAATGTCCATCGTGTCCATCAACCCGTCGAACCACAGCGTCGGATCAGCGATCACCGCGAAATCCGCTTCCATCAAACCAAACCAAACGAGGCACGGCCGGCCCTGATAGTCCGCGCCGAGCGCCGATGAAATAAGGTCGTTCGGAATGCCGCGCAGCTGCAGGTCGATCGAGTAGTTCTTGAGCTCCGAACTTTCCTCGACCACGCTCATGCTGCCGTACTGGCCGACGCCGAGGAAATCGTCCGATGGGCTGCCACTATCGGCGTTGAACGTTAGCGTACGATCGGTCGAATTGAAGCGCAGCCGGCCGGTCGAGAAGTTCAGTTCCACGGCGGTGAATGGCCGAAAAATGTCCGCCGTCGAGGCCGTCGCCATTCCCGATGTAAGGTCGCGGCTCACGTGAACACCTCGACGCCCGAAATGCTGATGCCGTAGATGCTCATCTGGTCGGCGTCCCACGCCGCCTGATCGTCGTCGACCAGCGCCATTTCGCACACCGCCGAATTGACCGTCAGCGCCGCATTGTCGGCGGGCGCCGACCGGAACGGCGGTTCAATGGTCAGCGTCGCCTCGCCGGACCCGTTCGAATTGGCGTCCTCAACCACCATGTGCAGCTCGGCGCTCGCATCGCCGTTGGTGAACGAGATGTAGTCGCCGGCGCGCAGGATATTGGTGACGCTCGCGGTCCAGCCATCGGTCACCAGCGAGCTCCCGGTCTGCGCGGCGCCGTTCACCAAAGGCGTGCCGGTCGCCACGCCGCGCGGTGTTCGAGCGTCCGGGTCGCCGACGAGAAACCGGTTCGCCCCACCCCGCAGTTTAGCGAGCGCCGCCTGCCACGCCGCCGCCTGCCGGCGCTGCATGGGCGGTAGGGTCGCCGACAATGACCAGCGCGCACCCGGCAGCTCACGCGTCTGCACCGCACCATTGAGCGGCGAGATAAACCGCTGTGTGTTGGTGACGAGCGCGAACCGCGATGTCCGGAAATCCGGTGCCGTTGGCAGAGCAATGATTGCCATAAAAGCCCTTTACGATCATGTACGGTCGTTTGATGACGCGGATTGTCGCGCCGCGCAGCGCTATGCGGGGACATCGGGCAAGTGGCGCAACACGTCCGGCACGACAATCCGCCCCACCGAAGACCGGCGGTAAAAATCATCCCGGTCAAATGACCGCATATGATTGGAAAAAGCTCTAAATCTTGCCGATCGCCTTCGCGAACGACCCGCCCTGCTGCGCCTGATGCGCCACCTCGGCCACGGTCTCGCGCTTGATGCGCTCGGACTCCTGCCGCAACTGCACAACACTGCCATTGTCGGCGCGCCGGAAGTCGAAGTTCTGAGTGATATTCACATTCGGGGCGGCGTTAGACCGACCGGAAAGCGACGATAGTACTGGCGGACGAAGCGGGATGATCTGTGCCCCGCTGGGACGCGATATTGCGAGCTCGGGTCCCTCCTCACCGACGAAGCCAAATTGGCCGGTTGGGATTGTTCCGCCCTCTGCGAAATTTGCCCCGCCCAACGAATTGCCGAGCAACCCGCTCGTGCCAGCGCCTGCGCTACTGCCGCCGAAACTACTGGCAAGCGCACTCAAGCCCGCCCCGATCGCCGTTTGCAACAGACTCGACTTCGTGTCGCCGCCGCCCTGCCCACTGGGCAATTGCTCACCGAGCAGAATGACGCGCAGGAACTGCGCGATGACGTCTTTCAAGACATCGAGTAATTCCTTCAAACTCGTCCGTGCGATCTCTTCGAACCCCGCGCGCAACTCGTCCAACGCGAGCCGACCTATCTCCTTCAAACTATCGATATCGAGCGAAAGGTTGACAATTTCATCGGCCAATCGGTCTACCGCCCGATCTCCGACCCCCTTCAGCAAAGTATCAATCTTTTCGAGCGCCTCTGCTCCGACTTCGCCCGCCCCTTTTAATCCGTCGGTAAGATTTTCATCCAACGCGTCGCCAAGCTTTTCCAAAGTGATGTTGGAAATGTTGTCAATGATATCTTCAATATCCGTAAATAACTTCTCGATTGCGTCCGTTGTCATTGGAAACGGCCCTGTCGATTCACCACCTCCCGCCGCCAGTCCGGTCACAAATCTCCCGTCAATCATGCCCGGAAAATCCACCGAGCCCCGCCCCAGCGTCGTCTGCGGTACAAAAGGCGGAGTTGAGGCGCCGCCCCCCCTTCCGGCGGCCAAGATCAATGGAGCTTGCCCTCCCGTCGACGATTGAGGCCCAACAGGTCTTGATGAAGAATCTTCGAACCGCCGCAATTCCTGCAGACGTTCCTCCCGTAATTTCATCAACAAGTCCCGAAACTCCTGGAAAACTCTAAATTCCCGATCAAAGCCGCTTGCGTCGAAACGCAAGCCATTCTCTTCGGCAATTTTCTCCGCTATGCCCGCTCTTTCTCGCACACTGGCGATCGCGGCATCGGCGTCAACAATAAGGCCTCCGAGATCATGAATTTCCTCCCGGATTTCATCAGCCGATGTAGTTAACTGCTCCGTGATTTCTTCCGCACGGTCTGCTTGATCCCGGTCAAATTGTTTAAGGATGCGGTCAAAGAAGGTTTCCTCAGCTGAATCGCGATTTCTCTCAATTTTTGCATTGTTTCGGAGAATTCGATCGTCGGCGCGAGTGCGTTCCAGTTGTTCGAATTCTCTCTCAAGTACCGATTCCTGTGCCTCAAGCGCGGTAAGCACTTCTTCCGCATCAACACCAGCTTCTTCAATGTGATTTACTAACTCTTGAATGGTGGAAAGGCCCAAACCGTTCGCAATCGCTTCAGCTAATCTAGGTGCTGCTTGGTCAATATTGGCAAGGCGCCCCACATCGAAGTCGTCAAATGCTAGGCCAGCTTCTAAATCCGCTATCGCCCTTTCAATGTCTTGAGCGCTAGAATTCGAAAGTTTCAGCGCTTGATTGATACTTTTTGTAAGCTGCAGCACATCACCTTGATCGCGGGCAATTTCGGGCTCCAACTTAGTGATCGCTGTATTCAGACTCGCGAATACCTCCGCACTTTGGAGCGCGGCGCTGCGTGTTTCTCGAGCAACATCAAATATGTCAGCTTGAATGCCGGGTAGAATTTCCTCGCCTACCGTTTCGGACAATATTTTCTGTATTTTTCTGGTTTCTTCTAGGTTTTTTCTGTCTTCTTTTATCGCCTCCGCCATCAGTTCGAGCAGTGCCATGGATTTTGCCTCTAAAGGTGACGACTTTTTTCGATTTCGAACTTGCTTGCGAGACGTCTTAAGTGCGTCGTTTATTCGATCAGCGCCGTCTCCGGAAACAGCGAATAACCCGGCTCCAGCAATCGAGTCGTGCCGGTCGCGAAGTGCGCACTGATCTAGCGAATTTCGGTCGGATTAGTTCAAGCCGAACCGGAAGGAGATGACAGCGACTTTGTAACCTGTAATTGTTGACCCAAGATAATGATCTCGAAGCGACGATTGGATGTGTGTTGTCTTTTATTCTCGAAATTTTGCTTTGGGCGGTTTACCTAGCGCCAAGTATCGTAGCGCGCCTGCTTGGTCACAAAAAATTCTGGATGCTATTCGCACTGAATTTTGTGTCCTTGGCCATCCCAGTTTTTGCTTTGGAGATGTGGAGCGTCGAGATCGGTATTGTGGCATTCATCGTTTGGTCCACAATTTTTGCCTGGGCAATCGCACCACGGATTGACAAACCGGGCTTACTACGTGCGAAGCCAAGTTATGAAGATTCAATCCGGCCTGGCTCGCGATACGGAAAGAACGATGTTGGCCACATTTAGTCCCAAAACCTACGTCTTGCGCTGTTGACTTGCAGATATGATTGACGTTTATGAGTTCGGGCTTGGTATCGGCTTGTTACTTGCGTTTTGTGTGGCCGTCCCTCTGTATTTCGCACCCACTATTGTTGCCGCGATCCGCGGCCAGTACCTCTATTGGCCAATTTTCTTTGTTAATTTATTTTTTGGCTGGATATTGGTTGGCTGGGTAATGGGCTTTGTCTTAGTATTTTCTGAGGCCCCAATCAGGCAAACTTCCGCGTCGCCTCCTCCACCTCCAAACGGCAAGCCTGGCGCAAACGAGGCAAGCTAGGAATGAACAGCCGGGCTGCGAATTCCTAGGAATTTCCAGATCGGCTGTTGTGACCTGCTGCCCTCACCCTTCCTCCACCTCACGCTTCCACGCCGCATAGTCCTGACGACGCGCCCGTTTCGCCGCCGCGCCCGAGTGATAGTCGTGGGCCACGCGGAACTCGCTGAAGGTCGCGGCCCAGAAGGTGTCTGGGGACCAGCCGAAAGCGCCCATCGCCGCTTCCATGTAGCGCCGCCAGTCTAGCTTGTCGGACTCGGCGGCGCTTTCGGGTTTCCCGCATCCGCCTCAACGCGCTTTAAGTACGATTCGAGGTCGAGCGATATCATTCCTCGACGCATGGCTCTTCGCTGATGTGCGCGAATTGTCAGCGATGCGTTGGGTCAAGTCGCATGACGGCGCGGCCATTCCGAGTTGTTTTTCGGTGAAATATTCACGCTTTACCTGCAGAATGAACCCAGCTAGCGTTCCGCAATGTCTGGTATTCGGCAATCCTGGTTTGCGGCGGCCTGCGCAGCGGCGATCCTCGCTCTGGCAGCTTATGGGCTCTACGCCTCTTATGATCCGTCTCGGAGCGAGAGGTATGAAGAGCTACTCAAGCAATACGACGAAGGTACTGGAGGTGTTGACACCTCGGACCCAGCTTTGCGCGCGCTAATCGATGCTATTTATGCCACCCAAGAAAATAGAGTGTTGGGTGCGACCGCCGATTGGCTTTCGTCATGGGTTCGCGCCGAGCCCATCGGAGCCCTTATCGTAATTTCTCTTGGTTTGGCCGCATTCGGCGGCTTGTTGCTGCTACCACTCCTTATGTGGCGCAGCGTTCGGAGCTTGAGGGAAATTGCTGACAACCAACGTGTTCAAATCAGATTGCTTAACAGGGCAATCAATGAGGCCGAGCTACGGCGCGAGAGCGAAACTACGACATCGCACGAGCCATTAACGAGCGGCAGTTGATTCAATCCGTCGTGCCGCACTTACCCCATCTCCACCGTCCGCTTCCACACCGCGTAGTCCTGACGACGCGCCCGTTTCGCCGCCGCGCCCGAATGATAGTCGTGCGTCGCGCGGAACTCGCCGAACGTCGCGGCCCAAAACGTGTCCGGCGACCAGCCGAAAGCGCCGAGCGCCGCTTCCATGTAGCGCCGCCAGTCTAGCTCGTCGGACCCGGCGGCGCCTTCGGGTTTCCCGCGTCCGCCTCCGCTGGCGTTTGGTCACCGCCTGTATCCGCGCCATCCGCCGCCGCGTCCGCGGAGTCGCTGAACGCCGCGCCCAGAAACTCACCGAGGGAGCCAAGCAAGCCGACGATGCCGGCATCGATCACCATCTCGCCGACCTTGTCGTAGCTCGGCGGTTTCTTCTCCACTGCCTTGATGCCGGCCTGGACGATCACCGCCACGTCGCGTACCCCGACCGAGCCCTGGGCCAGCCGGCGCACCAGCGCGATCAGCCCTTCGCCGAGCTCGCTCTCGATCTCGCACAGCGCCTGAAAGGTCGGCCTGAGCACCCAATCGCGGCCGCCCAGGCTGAGCGTGATTTCGCCTCGCGCTTTGTTCATGAGCCGGCTTACTGTTTGTTAAACACGACGATGCCGTCGTTCTGTAGCGTCAACGAATATTCCACCGCGCCGGTATGCGTGCCATTCTCGGAGAACGCGGTCACGTTGAACGTGCCTTCGTAGTAGCTGCCATTGGCGTCGACCAGCAGGCGGTAGTTGCCGGTGGTGCGGTTCATCGAGCTCGTGCGCATGGCGTCAAGCTGCAAATCCGCGACGTCGGTGACGCCGCTGGTATTGACCGTCGCATTCGACAGCACGGACAATGTGCCGCCCCACCCCGCGTTCGATTTATCAGTGATATCCGCCGTGGTCAGATCCAGGCTCAGCGAGCCGTCCTGCTGGCCTTGCAACGTGGTAAACACCTCAGGCGAGCCACCGCCCTGCCCGACCTGTAGCAATACGTTAACACCGGATTGTTTCGCCATTCGTCATCCCCATGAAAAAAGGGCCGCTTCCTGGCGGCCGTCGGTGGTTGCGGAGTAGGTGAAAAGTGCGCGACGCGCGGACCGTTATGCCGCTACATACGCCGTTGAGGCCGCCCGCCAGTCGTCGGCGAAATCGACCTCGCCATAAGCGCCGCCGAACCACGGCCCGCCCAAGGTAAAGTGCACCGCCTTCGGATCGGCGCATTGGTCCACCGTGTTGTGGCCGACCAGATAGTTCCATTCGAGCGGCAAGCTGCCGATCTCGCCATCGTCAAGCCAGCGGAAGCCGTGCAGATCCAGCCCCGTCGCCCGCGCGACGTATCCCGGCGTCAACCGCGCGTTCGCCGGATGCGCCGCGTTCCACAGCACCAGGCTCGACCAGTTCTTGCGCGCATAAGCCGTCTGCGCCACACCGTCCATCTTGGCCGTCTCGCACGGTCGATGATCGTGCTTCACCGCCATCGCCGCAAAGCGATCATCGGCCAGCACGAACAGGTCCGCCACCGAGGCGCGAAACAAAAAATCCGCATCGACAAACAGGTGCCACCCGCGATAGCTCACGAGATACGGCACCAGGAACCGCGAAAATGAAAATTCAGTCGAGAACGGCGCGCCGGTCACGCCGTCGATGAACTGACCTTCCTCGCGTTGGTATGGCCGGTGATACACCGCCGCAACATCGGCATCGGTGAGTCTCAGCAGCCGCGCCTCAACGTCCGCACAATGCCGCAGGATCGACCACCGGCACACCTCGGCGGCCAGATGTTCGCGCGGATCGTAACCGACAAAGATCACGCCGCCGGCCGTTCCCGCGACGCGCCAATGGTTTTGCGCGCGCCTTTGAGGTGATCCATGTATTGCCCGAGCGGCGATTGAAACCACACATGCCCGCGCCCGCTCGGTGTCAGATCACGCCCCGTGATCCCGGTCGCGCCGCGCGCCTGGTCGAACGCATAAGCCGAATGCCACTCGAGCAAGTCGAACACCGTATCGCTCGCGTACAAATCGGCGTAGGCGTCGATCAACCGCCGCGCCTCGGGCAATCGGAACGCGATAAATCCCGTCTCCGAATGTTTCGGAACGCGCCCGAGATAGGCCACATCCGCATCGCCGATCAAACCTTCAACGAAGCCTTCCGGCACGTCGCGATAGGTCATCACGTCCGCGTCCAGCCAGACCAAAATCCCATCACCGAGGTCTCGCGCGGCATCGCGCGGGATCATCGCCATGCGGCAGAACTTCCAGGCGTCGAAGCGATAGCAGTACCCCGCACGCCGATCCTTGGCGCTCCAGCCCGGTCGCGGCTCTCGACCATTCGCCGCCACATTGCCGCGATGGCGATCGAGAAACGCGGCGCATCCCGGAATGTCGAACAAAGACCTGCATTCGCCACGCGGCACTTCAGTGCGTTCCTCGGTATAAACCTTGAGGTCGACCGATCGCGGCCAATGGCGATCGAAGCTTTCGAGAAACCGTTCGCCATACAAGCGATATCCGGATTGAGAGAAGCCGGTACACACCGTCACCATGTATGTCGTCCCCCGTTTATCCGGATCACCGTGTTGGTAATCGCGCCCTCGTCCTCGTAGAGCAGAAAGCGGATCAGCCGCGCGACCTCGATCGCGCTCAAGTAACACCGCCTGGGCTCTTCACGCGCCCGCTCGCGCAGCGCCGCCAGGTCGTTCCGCCGCCGCGTCATGCCGCCGTCCCAAATAATGTGCGGCGCCACCGCGACGAGCTGTTGCCCCGGCGCCAGCGCCCGCGTCTCGACATAGCGATGCAGCCCCGCCTTCGCGACCGCGTAGGTCGTGTCGTACGACCCTTTGAACCCCGACTCCGACCCCACTACGCAAATCCGCGCCGTTAGTTTCGCGTCTAGCACCGCCTCGCAAATCCGCACCGCCGAAATCAGATTGACCGCCAGGCTCTCGCACACCTCGGCCGCGGTCTGCGCGGCAATCGGTGCCTGGTGCAGCACGCCAGCACACAACAGAAAGCGATCGCCATCCACCGCCACCGGCTGCTCGCCGAGCGTCGCCAGATCATTGTCGAGCCGTACCACCTGCTCGCCAGCCGGCAACAGCGTACGAACCGCCTCAACGATCCGCGACCGCGCCCCGGTCACATGCAAGACTCCCATCAGGGCTCGATCAAATGCTTGATCTCGCGTTCGGCCAACAGGATCGCGTCGATTTTGCCCGCGCGGACTCGCAGGCTCCGTTCACCCGTGCGCACGATGTCGACCAGACGCGCATCGGCCCCACTTCGCGGCATGGCGCGGATCGACAATTTGTAATCCGCGATCTCGTAGTCTTCCCGCACTGCCGGATAGAACCGCGCCATCGACGCCATCATGCACTCGGTGCGATGATCAATCTCCTCACGCGTCACACTGTCGAGCATGGCGCGCGCGGCCTCGCGGCTCCGGCATGATTTCGAAAACGGCGTCCAGCGCGCCGAGGTCAGGCTGCTCAGCCCGCGCTCCTCATGCCACGGATAGAGCGACGGAAACGGCCCGTCCATAACCGTCACCGCGCGATTGGTCGGCCCCCGCAGCAGCACCATCAGGCACGGCTCGTAGCGGTCGATATCGCGGCCATCGCGCGCGCAGAACGTACAGTCGATGGTCCAGTCCCACACCGCATGGTCGCCCGGGCCAGGCGCGACGCCGAAGCGAACATGACCGTCGAGCAGCTCCGAAAAATGCGCCCGCGCCCGCTCGATCACGATATGCCGCTCGCCGGTGAGCACGGCGCCCTCGACATTCGCGAGCCCAAACTCCGCCGGCCGTTCAATCGTGACGAACTGTGTCTCTCGCGCCAGAATGTCACAATAGGTGCCGAAATCGATCAAGCTGTCCTGCGCCGCGATCGCATAGATATTGACCGGCACCCCTCGGGTGAGCGCGCCGTAGCGTTCCATGAACGCCGCGTGATGCTCCTGGCACAGCGCCCGGGTCAGCCGCGACCGCGGATAATGAAACCCGCCATGCAACCGCGCCGGATTGGCCCCACTTGCCCCGGCGAACAGTTCGTCCGCTATTTCATGCAGCTCAACCCGATGCCCCTCGGCCAGCAAACGCGCCGCCAAATGACACCCATACCAACCACCCCCGAGGATACGGATTTTCATGGGTCGAGCTGCGGTCGAATGGTGTTCCACATCTCTCCCGAAGCCATTTCATTAAGGGTCCACTGGCAATAGGCAAGGTCGGCGAACCACTGGCGCCGCGTCTGTTCCGACGGCCAGAATGGGCGATCGATGTCAGCGATACGGTGCGCGGCGACGGGGCGAGCGATGCCAGGACCGAGAACGATCGCCGGCACGCCGGCGAGGATCGCGTCGAGCGCGGCGTTGCTCGAATGCGTCACCAGCACGAAGCAACGCTTCAGTTCGTCCGCGAGCGTTGTCGGCGGTCGCGAAAATGCGACGCCGTCGATCGGCATCGCGTCGCGCCATGTCGGCTTGGGACGATGGATCACCGGCTTGTCGGTGATCGCGTGGATCTGCTTGATCACGCCGCGCGCATAAGCCGTGCAATCTCCGAGCCCATGAAAATCGCAATGTTTCTGGCTCGATCCCGCGAACAACACGCGGTCGCCGAACCATCGCGGCGCCGGCGTAAAAGCCAGCGCACGAGCACGGTCGTCGGGCCGCCGTTCGCGCTGGAATGTCGACAGTGGCATGTCGGCATCAACCGAAACCCGCCACAACGCCTCACCATTTACCTTTTGCCGCGTGTGCCCCTTGTCGAAAAACAGAACATGTTTGCCAGCCGCGCGATGGTCATCGAGCAGACGCCGCGAAATCCCCTTCACCCCAAACACGCAGCCGACCTCACCAACGGGCGCGCGATAGTCTTCGACGGCGCGCACTTCGAAACCGTCGCCGCCCGCGAGCACCGCCTTCCCGAGCGCCGCTGCAATCCGGTCCTCGCGCGGCTTGCCAGCCGACCAGAATGTGACGTTCACACCAAGCCTTCGCCGACCAAATAGTCCCAGCAGGCACCGGACGCCATTTCGGGCACCGACCATTGGCAGTAGGCGAGATCGGCAAGAAATTCGGCGCGACCGCCAGGCAACGGCGGGTCGTCGAGATGATCGAGGCTCGGCATCGACAACAACGAGGCCGCGCCGTCTTCGCAGTAGACCGGAATACCGGCCGCCAGCGCGTCGACCGCGGCGTTCGAATGGTGCGTCACCAGCGCCCAGCAGTCGCGAAGATACTGCCGAATATCGGTGCCGCCACGATGAAACGCCGTGCCGCTGATCGGCCGCGCGCCATCCCACGACGGTTTTGGTCGATAGCGGATCGCCCGCTCCGTGTGTTTTTTGATTTCCTCAATCGCCCGACGCTCCCAGGCCTCGGGCGCAAAGCCATTGACCGCCGCCGATCGGTCGCTCATGCCGGCAACGATGATATGCTCGCCCCGTTTCCGCCACGGTTTGAGCCGCACGCCGATCTGGTTGAGCCGATCGGGAGAATGCCCGGCGCGCAAATACGCGGTCGGGTGCAAGGCATTCACCGAAACCTTATGATAGCCGCCGAAGCGATCCTTCGCCGGCTTACGGTTCCAATAGCCGAGATCCATATAGACCGCCGTGGTGGCACTGCGGTAGGCCTCGAATACCTCGCGCAAACCCAGCCTGAGGCCATAGAAAATCGCCACATCAGCCTCAACCGCGCCGCTGAACGTCACGCCGTTGCGTATCTCGGGCGTGATCCCGTGCCGGCGCAACCCCCGTTGCCAGGCATCGCAGATCCGCCGCGCCCGTTCCTTGCCGTCGTCACGATAAATGGCGACGCGTGGAAACCCGGACCGCCTAGACAGACTCGAAAGCCATATTCTTGATCACACGCCAGCGCGCCTTGGCGGGCTTTCTGGTTGCCACTTTAAGGCCGACACTGTCCGCCCAGCCAAGCCAGTCGACACGGTCGATCTTCGCCATGTCAGCGGCGTCACGTTTGATGAAAAAGCAATTGATGCCCGAGCTATCGACAGTGACGAAGCGATAACCCAACGGCTCCCACAGCCGTCTCCACGCGGCCACCGAGGCGCCGAAATAGAAATGTTTCAGGCCGCGCGGCCGCTCAAACGGATAGCGGTAGGTCACCGTGATCGGCCGCGCGCCGAACGCGGCGTTGTACTCACATATCGCAATCTTGGGCCCGAACCCCGCCACCACCATCGCCTCGGCGACATGCCAGTCGATCGAATCGATATCGATCGAGAACACATCTGGATCGGGCATTAACGCGGCGAACGTGAGCGCCGACTTGCGTTCCGCCGGCATCGCGAGCGTCTGCACATTGTGCAACCCCTCGATCGCGCAGAAGGCTCGGAACGCCTCAAGCCGCTTTGCTTCACGATCGATCGCCAGGCCGAACCAACCTTGCTTGGCGAGCCACGTGCAATTGTTGCGCTTACCGTTGCCGCAGCCGATTTCCAAATACCGCCGCTCGCACTCGTATAGCGCGCTCACCAGATACGCGATGATGCCGTCCTCGCCGTTCTGGCTGTGCACCCGCTTCTCTATGGTGGCGAGCGCAACAATGTCTTGATCGCCCATCCGCTCTCAATCTCTTCCACGGAAAATTGCGACCAGGCGAGCCGGGCGAACGCCGGCAAGCGATCGGGATATGACGGATGGTCAAGATTCGTGAGCCCGGCTTCCGCCGCGCCCCGCGTGACGATGTTCGGCCCGCAATAAAAGGTCGGTATCCCGGCGAGCAGGGCTTCGGTCGCCGCATTGCTCGTGAACACCACCACCGCCCAGCACTCTCGCAAATGCGCCGCGAGCGGTTCGGTGAAATCGACCACACGGTCGTAAGCCGCGCTCGGCATCCGCCGCCGCCGTTTAGGGTGCGGTCGAAACCAGACCGGCCGGTCGGAATGCCGCCTGATCTCGGGCAGAACCCGGTCGGGCCAGTCATCCGGCATCGCCATGGCGTTGTAGCCGAAGCCACGTTGGCCACAGACCAGAGTGTGCGATCCGCTTTCGCGCCATGGATTGACCGGAATGCGCCAGGCGTTCCAGCGCTCCACGCTGCCAATCGTATGCCGGCTGTTACCATTGTGACCGCCGAGACCGAGGGCGAGATACCGTTCGCCACCGATCTCCCGCAGGTACGCTTCCTCGCAGACAATGTGCCGGCCAACCAGTTCGCCAAGCCGCTGATTGTTGCCGTAACTGTTCCAGCTCACCAGCACATCATCGGGACCCGGCGCAACGGGCACCGCCTTGCGCACCGCAAACCCGGCACGGGCAAACCCTTGCTCTATGACGTGGTGCCGGCCATCCTCGAAGCGGTCAGGCAGCCGGCTCCAGCAAGTCGGCGAGGTCGGCGGTCGGGAAACAGGCAATCGCGCTTCCCCGCGTACAATTGATCACCTCGACCCCGCGTGTCTTGAGCGGCGCCACGAGAGTCTCGAAATGTGGCAGCATGGCGCTGTCATATGTGCTCGCTCGTGTCGGAACCGGATGATCGCCGAACCAGTGCGACGCACCGTCCGCCGCAAATTTCATGTCGTAGCCAAGCAGCACGACGCGCGTGCACCCCAGATGCACCGCCAGATTGATGCACTGATAGCCGCTATTGCGCCCCGTGCGTAGCCCATCGGGCCCCTGGCACAAACCGCCTGCCACGCCCGCCTTGTCATCATTGCGCAAAATCTTGACCGGCTCGGGCAATGGCGGTTCAGCGGCGGTCGGCGCCAACCTCACCTTGGTCCCGGAAAAGCCCCGAAACGCCGGCTCATTAGCATGCCAGCGATACCATTTTGTATCACAGAAATAGAGCAGCTCGGCGAATAGACACAGCCGATAAGCGTCATTGATCGCGATCACCCGCCGCCCTTCGAGCACCGAACAGTCAACCTCACGCAAGCTCGGCCCGCCAGCGACAATGAAACAAGTCTCACCGCGCCACAAAGGCGGCACGCGCCAATACTCAGTCAACGATGTTAGGTACTTGCGATTGTCAAGCGACCTGCGTCGCGACCTCGAAGGTCTGCACGCCATGCCGCGTCAACCCATCGGCATCCAGCATCAACTCGGACTTGGTGAACCGGATCCACGCAAGCTCATGCCCGGTAACGGTCAACCCAGCCCAGTGCAAGGCCGCTGCCACCGCGCCCATAATCTCCTTCGCCTCCGTCGCGCCGCGCGCCCGCGACCAAGTATGAACGCGCAAAGCTTGCATCATGCCGCCCTTAAGCTTGTCATCAAACGGCACGCCCGAGGTCTCGCCGATCACCAAATAAGGAAACACGCTATCCGCGGGCACATGATCAAACACCCGCGCCCCAACAAGCGCCGCGACCCCAGCATCTCCGACCAAGGCCCCGTGTACGGCCGATTGCACGGCCGCCTGCGCGTCACCTGTCATGTGGAGTCCTCTTTGGCCGATATCCCAGCAATCGTTTCGCCATTACCGTGCCCCGTGATCAAACGGCGATGCCTTCTTCGGCCAAGATTGTCAGCCAGCGGTCGCGCTCGGATTCGTTCATCACGGACCGGATGTTGAAGGTACGTGTGCCGAGGCGGAAACGATGTTGCGGCGTGACGTCGGTGCGGTAGCGCATCCGTATGCGGTGGCTCACCCGGTCCTCGAGTTGCATGGCGCGGAGTTGTTCGCCGCCCCCAAGCGGCGTGACCTCGGCCCACACGGTCGCGACCTGGGTCGGGTTGGCCCACGGGTCGGTAAGGCCGCCGGCACCGTCGGGGCTCGCGTTTTCCGCCTCGATGGTCACCCGGTGGCGGAGCGCGCCCAGGGTCACACGACTCAATTGAGCGCTCGCAGCCGCGCCACGCGGAACGGCGAGAGCAGGTTTCGCGCACCCGGCGGCATCGGATCCAGCATCGCCAGATCTTCGCCGCGATGTTCGTAAAGTTGGGCGATCAGCATTAGGATCGCCTGGCGGATCGGCTCGGGTACATCACCGACGTGGGTGCCGTATCCCGCGGTATAGGTGACCTGGATTGCGTTGGCGACGCGATCGGCGCCGGCCGGCCACACGGCGCCGTTGCGCAGCACCACCCGGCCCGGCTCGCGTGCAACATCGATCAGATAGTTGCTCGCCGCGAACGTCGTCACCGTGTCCGCGTCGTCATACGTGACAATCGACGAAACCGCGATCAGCGGCGGCCGTGGCAATTCGAGCGCGCGATCGAGCGGGCCCACGCGTACGCCGATGCGGAAGCCGGGCGCGAAACCGGTGTCGGGCGATTTGTCGAGGCTAAGGCGCAAGGTACGGGTGATCAGCGCGCGGCCCAAATATGCCTCCACCGTGTGGGTCGCCGCGCGGACCAGGCCCATCAGCAGCGCGTCCTCGGCGGTATCGTCGTCGTTGAGCCGTAGCTGGTCCTTGACCATGGCGAGCGATACCGGCAGGCCGGTCGGCGGTGTAACGGTTGTCAGGCTCATCTTTGCTCGCAACGCAGAGTCAGCGACCGCTCGGCGGTCCGCCCCTGTCCGGTGGTGATGGTATTGGTCAATTGATAGAGCTCGCTCAATTGGCAGCCGGAAATAAACACCGTAGCGGTGCTCGTGGTGTTGGTCGCGCCGCTCAAGGTCGGTTGCGACGGGCTGCCCGTCGAGTCGCTGACCCCCCAGCTCGACGTCGAAATGGTGTCCGCTGGCGAGCCGGTCTCGGCGAGCCAAGTCACCCAGTTCATAGTGTAGTCGAGTGTTTCGTCGGGGTCGATCAGCAGCGTGGTCATGCTCAGTTCAATCTCCGTCGGTCGCCAGGCGGTATGACGCTACCGCGATCGCCGGCGCCAGGCGTTCCTATTTGGTTACCGCCGGGGCTGAATGTGCGTTCCTCGCCCGGACTCGCGATGCGCAACCCGCGCGGCGTGAATGTCCGAGACGTCGCACCCACCTGACTGTCGGGGCCAGCGTGGGTGCCGCTCGCCGACTGCGTCAGTGCCGGAAAAATTTGCGCGCTGGTGACATTGATCAGTTCGATGCCAGCCGCAAATTGTGTAACGGCGGGCAACCCCTGCGCGCCGACTGCGGCAAGAGCGTGCCCGCCCGACGCGGACTGCAGCGCTGCCGCCAGCACCTGGCTGGCAGTGCCCGCAATCGTCTGACCGCCGCCCGCCTCTTGTACCACTGACGGTAAGATGATCGCGGCGGTACCAGGTTGCGCCTGTTCACCAGATCCCGCTTGCGTGGCTGCCGGCAAATTCTGCACCGCGGCGCCAATCGCGTCACCTGACTCGCCGCTGCCCGCCTGGGTGGCGCTGCGCAAGGTCTGGGCAGCCGCACCGCCATGCGTTTGCTCGGCGACGGCAGCTTGGCCGAGCGACGGCACGGTCTGCGCCCCAGCGCCGGGCTGTGTTTCAACGCCCGCGCCCGCCTGGGTGGCAGCGGCAAGGGTCTGAGCGCCGGACCCGGTGGCGCTCGCGTCGGTATGTGTTCCAGCAGCTGCTTGGGATATGGACGCCAGTGTTTGAGCGCCGGCGCCCTCAAAAGCGGATTTGCCGCTGCCCGCGTGATTGAGGCTCGGCAGTGTCTGAACACCGGCACCCGACAACGTTTGGCCGCCAGTCCCCGTTTGCGTCGTCGCCGGCAGTGCCAGCGCGCCAGTGCCCTCTGCTGGTTGGGTTCCCGTGCCAGTCTGGGTGGTCGACGGCAGGGTCTGGGCGCCGACGCCGTCGGGCTGCATAACGCCACCACCGGCCTGGGTGAGCGACGCCAAGGTCTGAGCGCCGGTGCCAGAAGGCGTCGAGGCGACGGTGTAATGGACCTTGATCTCGCCGTGATCGACGCGCGCGGTGATCCCGAAAAGAAACGAGGTGTTGTCGGCTGCAACAGCAAAGCCAAACGTGCTCGCCTCGACATCACTTTCGGTAAGAGTGACGCTCCAAAGATCAGCCGCACCGCCATAGGTGGCTAGGGCGTCAGTTGTCGGCCACGTACCGGCGACGGCCTTATTGTCGCCTGACTTGCTGCCGCCCTTGATGAGCCGAATAACGCCGTCAACGACCGTCCCGAGTCCGCTCGTCTGGCTTCGCTCGAAGCGGACCTCAACACCGTCGGGCGTTGCGCCGGCCGGCAGCGACGCGCCGAAATTGGTAAATTCGAGGTAGTCTGTGTCCTCATTCTTGGCCAGAGCCGCGGTGGCGTAGGAATTATCCGACGCACCGGCATTGCTGGGGTTTGTCCACGCTATACCACGACTGTTGACGCTGCTTATGGTGCCGGCGCTAAGCCATCCGGTGTCAGCCATTGCGTGCCCGAACCGGCGGGATACTGTCTTCGCCGCGCTGACGCTTCAACCGTTCCGTGCGCTCGTGACGCGGTGTCTTGGAATCGCGCGGCGCAAGCTTGTCGAGTAACTGCGCCTTCTGGTCTCGCGGCAGATTTCCGTCCCGATACAGCGCAAAGGCCGGGCCGGCCATGCCGATTGTCGTATTGTCGATAATCACCTGGCGGCAGAAATGCGCCGTGCGCGGCGTCAGGTCGGCGTCGGTGAACTTCATGCTGGTCAGCACCCAGCGCAGCGGCTTGCCCTCTTGCGGGATCGCCAGCAAGGCGTCGCGATAGGTCCACCTATCGGGCTTGGTCTTCAGCCAGTCCTCGGCCGGCCAGCACATTTTGCCGATCGCTTCGGCATCTCGGCGTTCCGCATCATCAGCCGGTGTTTTTGGCCGGCTTCTGAACGCCGCGACGTAATCGCGGATCGGCATGTCGAGATCAACAACGGGCATGGCGGTGCCTCGGAAATGTGCCGCAAGCCGCCGTCAACTCTGCGGCATCGTCACGGTCCAAGAGGTCATCGAGACCGTCGAGCCGGAAACGATGGACACCGTGTTGAAGTTAAAGTCGGCGCTGGATGTGCCGGCCTCGCCATCAATCACGTCGTCGGCGCCGGTTCCCGTCGCGCCCGCGCGGCAATAAGCCAGCGTGCCGGTGGCGTCGGCCGAGCTGTCATCGGTGATCGCACTGGCGGTTGCCGCGCCGCCTGGCGCGGCATCGACGGCGCCACCGAATGCCGGATCGGAGCATGTGAGGGTAAACAGCAGCGTGCCGCTCTCGGCGGCGTCCGGGTCCGCCGGCTGGGTGCCCGTGCGGCCACGGATCGTGGCGGCGGTCGAGCCCAGATCGAGGCGGTCAACAATTGAATCGCAAGCCGCGATGGCGGCCACTGCGGCGATGCGAGTGTTAAGAGCCATTGGGAACCAACTCCGTGTGAACTGCGGCGGGATCGGGGAGCGGGTCGGCGACGTCGTTGCCAGCCTGGCGTTCCTCGTCCTCTCCCGCGTAAATCGGCCACTTCGCGTTCCTCACATGACCGCCGGAGGTCACGTATCGGCCAACGATGCGCTGGCCAACCTGAACCGATCCGATCTTGCCGGCGATGTGATTGCCGTCCGGATCGATCGCGAGTTTGTTCCCAAGTTGTGTCGCGAACATCTCGTCGCTGCGCGGCGACTTGGCGCGCAATTCAGCAACTGCCTCGGCAAAAGACTCCAAGTCCGCGCCAACCAAGTGCCTCGTCACCGCCTCGATCAGATGTTCGAACTCATCCTTGAAAGTGAGGTTATAGAATTCCTGTTTAAGCCACCCGCGATCACGCTCGGGGAAGCCGGTTTGAAACCCCTGGATCCACCAGACGGCAAATTGCCTGCCGTAATTGTCCAGGGTGGCCGTATCAAGTTGTCGTGGCATTGCCGTACTCACTAACTTCCAAATGTTGTTGCAGGCGCGTGCGTCCGATCGCCCTCGGCGACGACGGCGGCCATATCGACATTCACGGTGTAAGCTGTGGAAAGACGCGCCGGCGGGCCTGAAGACCCACCGGCTCAGTGAGGAAAGTTACGATACCGGAGTCCGGTGCGCGTGGCCCTTCAGCGCCCAGATACCGACCGGACCGCCGGTGGCGAGGCTAGTCGGGGTCAGCGTGACCCGGACGAACCGCCCGGAGCCGATATAGCTGAAGCGAACCGGCACGAGGTCGCTGGTCGGCGTGGTGACCACGCCGGACGCAACCGTGTGCGCGCCGTCGCTGTCGACATCGCCGGTCGCCACCGCGGCATAGGTGCCGGCACTGCCGGTGCCGTCATCGTTGGCGTGTTCGAGCAGCACCGCGATTTGCGCCGCGCCTTCAGGGCTCGCGCCCATCTCGGCGATGTCGCCGAAATCGACGACAATCTGTACCGAGTCGAAGCCCTGCGTATCGACGTCGCCGGTGTTCAGCGCACTGGAAGAAATCGTCTGTGCCTGCAGCAGGCGAACAGGCAGAATGTCGGAATAGGTTGAACGGGTTGCCATTGTCCTGTCCTCCTTAGCTGGTGGCCACCTTGATGGCCTTGTAGGATTCGAAATTGACCACGTCGCCACCGACCCGCTTGCGCGTGTCGAACAACACGTGCGGCTTGGCGGTGAACGGATCGCGCAGCACCGAAACGCCGAGCCGGTCGACGATGGTGTAGGTCGCTTGGAAGTTACCGAACACGATCGGCAGCGCGTTCGCCGCCACGTCGGGCATGTCCTCGGCCTCGATTACCGCGAAACCGAGCAGCGACGATGGCTGGCCAACCGTAAGCGATGGCTGCCACAGATAGCGCCCATTGGTGTCCTTGAATTTCCGCACTTCGGTGAGCGTCGACCGGTTCATCATCCACACCGCGCCGGCGCGATAGCCGGCCTTCAGCGCGCCAACCGCGTCGTACAGAACGTCCGCCGGATCGGTCGATGCGAAGTTGGCGGCCGCGCCGGTCGCGATATAGCCGAGATTACCCCACGACCAGCTCGCGTCGGCGACCGCCGGGTAATCCAGAAAGCCGCGCGGCCGACCGACACCATTACCGGTAACAAAGGCGGTGTTCTCCGTACGCGCAAACTTGTCGGCGACCTTGCCGGCGAGCCAACTCTCGACGTCGATATTGGCGTCCTCGAGAATCTTCTGAGTCGCCTTGGGTTGGGCATGCAGCTCGTACACCGGAATCCGCGCGGTCGCCACATCCGGCGTCGCGGTCTCCGATCGGCTATCGGTTTCACCGACCCATTGCGCCGCCGCCTGGTCCTTATCGACAACGAACTCGAGCGCGTCGGTGGTGACCTGCTCGACCGCCGCGACCTGCCGCACCGGCGACGTGTCGAAAATGGTCTCGACAATCCGGTTCGACGTCGCCGGCGTCACCCAATACCCGCCTTCGGTCTGGGCGCCGACCGATAGCGCCTTAAATTCGGCAATCGCGCTCCGGTGACCATCGGTCATGAACTCTGGACCGCGTCTGAGATAGGATTTCAGCGCCAGGCGATAGTCGCCGATCGCGCGCAAATCGACCTCGGTCTCGTCGACCGGCCGTTCTCGCACCGTCGACAACCAATCGCGCGCCGCTTTCACCGTATCCGCGCCGTCGTGCGATCGTCCAAGGCCGGGTCGGCTCAAAAAAGTTTCGATGCCCTGCAAACGATTATCGATGCGCGCGACCTTCTCCTCGGTCAGCGGGTCCGCCGTGCCTTTCTTCTCGATCTCGGCAAGGCGTTCGTCGTTCGCCGCCTTGTATGCTTCGAAGGCGCTCAGCGCGGCCTCCGTCGTCGCCTTGACCTCGGTCAGGGCGCCTGTGTGTCCTGCCATATCAGCTTACTCCTACAGGGTTGAACGATCAGCTGACATCGAGACGTTTGAGTCGCGCGATACGCGCGTGCGTCTCCGCCAGCCACTCATCCAGCCCGTCCTCGTCCCGAGGCTCCGAACCGGTTTTAAAGCCGCCGCCGGCGATCGCCTTGGCGGCGGCGCGCGAGAACCCGCCTGCCTCACGCAGGAAGCTCTCGAACTCGCGTATTGTCATGTCTTCGGCTTTCACCGCCTGTACCCGCGCGGCGGGGTTGGCGGCGAAGGTGACCAGCGAAATCTCCAGCAGCTCAATCTCTTCGAGCCGTCGCACGGACCGGTCGTGGTCAAAACTGTCCTTAAGCGTGCGAAAGCCGATCGACATTTCGTCAATCGCGCCGGCTTTGAGCAACTTGTACACGTCGAGACCAAGCGTCGTGTCGAGCAACCGCCCTTCGACGAACAGCCCCGTCTTGTCCTCACGGATTTCACTGAAGGTGCCGATCGGCATGCGACTGTCATGCTGCCACAACAGTTTGACCCGGCTCGGATCGCGCCGCCTGAGTGAGCGCGTGAATGCGCCGGGCTCAATCGCATCTCCGACCAGATCAACCTCGCCGAAGGTCGCCGCGTGGCCAGTAAAGCTCATCGCGCGTTCGGCCTTGATCTCGGCCTCGACCGTCAGTCGCTTGATCTCGGGCGCGTCAATCGTCTCGGCCGCGCGTGCACCGACAGCATTCATTATGCGGGATCCTCGAACAGTGTCTTGCAAATCATGATGTCGGTGCATCCCCGGCAGCGACTGGCGACGCGCCGAGGGAACGCAATTTGGCCGGAACCAGCGGCGTATCACCGCCATCGATTCCGCTTAGGCCAACATCGGCGCGCGCCTCATTAATGGTCATCACCCCGGACTGAACGAAGCCGACATTCTTTTCCATCTGCGCGCGCTTGCGCCCGACCAGCGCCGGGATCGCGTCGATGTCGTATTTCAGCCGCAGGCCCTCGCCAAACTCGGGCACCAGCCATTCATTCAGGTCGGATTCAAAGCGGTGCAGGATCGGGATCACCGCCTCTTCGTACATCGACAGTCGCGCCTGCTCGAAATTGGCGAAGGTCAGCGAGCCTTCGACATTCACCAGCTGCGGCGGAATGTCGTAGGCCATGGCGATTTCGCCGGCGCTCATGTTCTTCAATCCCGCCCAATCCATATCGCCCGGCGACAGACCCATCTGGGTCCAGTTGAAGTCGCCTTCGAGCAACAGGATGCGCCCGGCATTGTCCGGCCCCCTCAGCTTGGCGTCGAGATCCTGCTTCAAGATCGCGCGTTGCTCATCGGTGAGCGGCACTAATTGGCCCGACTCGTCCTGCGGCCGAAACACCACCGCGCCCGACGGCCGGCCACTATTCTGTAGCAAGGCAAGATTATGCCGGTTCGCAGCGTTGTGCTGATCGGTGCCCCACGCCGCCGCCTGCAACGGTGACATGCCGTAATGATCATCGAGCGGATGCCAAGTCTTGAAGTGCTTGACCGCCGACGCACCGGTACGGGCATCGACCGGATAACGAGCTTGCACCCGCCCTTCGATGGAATATTCGTAGGCAGCCGGAATTTCGCTGCCCGAGGCCTTAATACGCAAGCGGTCGGGCCGCAACGGCCACAGCTCGCGCGGCGGCCCGCTTGAAGGACCCAGTTTGACCAAGAAGGCGTTGCCCGCGAGCAGCCAATAGGCGCTCAATGCGGTGAAGAGTTCGACCCGTCCCTTGGTCGGCGCGGGGCTTTCCAGTAAATCGAGCAACGCGTGACGCGCGATCCGCTCGCTGCCCCGAAACAGCGTGAAGGGCACCGCGGCAATCGCTTTTGACAGCAATCGCACGCAGCGAAACACCACCACGTTTTGCTGATAGCCCTCGGCGGCAAGCGCCTCGTAGCGATCCGGCAAAGTTCGCGGCTGCCCAAGGCCCGAAACCGCGACCACCGGCGCTTCTTTGCGCTCGGGGCTCTCTGAACGCCACAAGGTGCGCCACGCTTGGCGAAGATTCATGCGCTAGCTGACCGAGTAGATCGCGGCGCCGCCCGAACGCAGGAGGTCCGTCAACGCCCACACCAGAGCATCCACCCGGTCGGGCGACTCCGTGGTGTTGGGGGTAAATGAGCACATTTGATCCTCCAGGTCGGGCATGGTGGCGCCGACATGCTTGACACGGTTCTGTTCATAAAGCGCGGCGATCGGCTCAGCCCGGGTGTGCTTGCCACGGCTCGCGCGCACCGCGCGAAACCCGATACTTCCGTCGATGGTGCGCAGCAGGCTGTGCACCAAATCACCACCCTGGTTGATTTCGGCGACGATGCTGTCGGCCTGGTGGGCGTGATAAAGCGCGACCGACTTGCGCGCCCAACTGTCGGGTGAAGCGCGTAAGGATGCGTCCTCAAGCACGTAGAAAAACCCGTTCTCGCCGAGTCCGGCGGCAACGATGCCGGTCAAGTCCGCGCCTTCGCCGCTGGTCACCGCCGGGTCGACCCCGATCACCACCCGCTTCAGCGCCGGCGTGGCCTCGACCCGATTGTCCTCGATCATCCGGCGCGACCACAGCGCGCCCGGCACATCGTCGAGCAGCTCGGCGTCGATCTCCTGCCGGCCGAGTCGGGTGCCTTGATACTTAGCGATGATCTGATCGAAAAAGGCCGCCGGCAAGTTGGCGCGGTTGTCGTAGGTCGAGCCACCGCTGATCACCGTGTGCTTGCCCGCCATCACTTCGCGCAGCACGCGCACCGGTTTCGGCGTCGTGGTCACGACCGCGCGCGGATGCTCGCCGAGCCGAAGCCCGAAGCGCGCCATGTCCCACGCGGCCGGATACCGCCACGCTGCCAGTTCGTCGGCCCACAGCGCGTCATGCTGTGGCCCACGCAGTCTCTCCGGCTCGTCGGCGCTATAGGTCGTTGCTATGGCACCGTTCGGCCAGGTGAGCCGATGTTTCGACGGTTCGTAGAGCGGCCGGTTCCACGGCGGCGATACCGCCAGCAGCCCCGACTCGCCTTCAACCATCACATTGCGCGCATCGGCCGCGGTCGGCGCGATCAGCGCAATGCGGCGCGCCTGCCCGCGCTCCGCCTGGCCCCGCACCCATTCGGCGCCGGTGCGGGTTTTACCAAAACCGCGTCCGGCGAGCACCAGCCACACCGACCAATCCTCGTCGGATGCGAGCTGGCTCGGCCGCGCTTTGCGCGACCAGTCCCATTGCTCAATGCGCCGCTGTCGAGCCAGCCTCGCGGCGCGCAACCTCTTGTTCAAGTCGTTGGATATAGGCGTCGAGTTCGGCATCAGTCATGTCGTCGAGGCTAATCCGGGTCTTGACGTCCTGCCGCTCGACCGTGAGTCCGTGCAGCTTGGCCTTGGCCATGATCGCCTGCACCGCGGAGCCCGCCTGCCCGAACACCATGCTAGCCAACCGCACCGCCTCCAACTCCTCGGTCAGACTCTCAATAGTGACGGCCTGTTCGGGTTGGTGAGAGCTGGTGGACGCCTCACAAAACAACGTGTCGATCCGAGCCGCCACCGCAGGCCTTCCCAGCACCGCTTTTGCCGCGCGACTAATCGCGGCGGCTGATTTCCCGTCAGTTTGATAAGCTCGCCGATACGCCTCAGCCGCACTGCCGCACGCAACATAGGCGTCACAAAACGAGGCTTCGCACCGTGTCAACTTCTGCATCGTTCGGCGCCAACTCAGCTATCCTCGATTTTTGCCCACACTGATGCAGAAAAATCCGCATATAAATCGCTTAGTGCGAATTGGACAAGGTGCTCCGGGATATCAAAATATTCTGCTACCGAGTAAAGAGTTTTCTCACCGGTTTCGACCTCTTCTTTACATTTTCTGCGCATATCGAAGGGAAACAGCAACTCGATTGCCGCAAATTTAGTCAGCGATTCTGTTGCCACGTCCTTTGGCGCGGCGACCGTACCATCTATCTCATCTTCATCAATCACGATGTATTCAATAATGCCAAGGGGATTGGTGGTATGAAACTCATCATCATCTAGCAGATGATGACTCGCCTCTTTCGCGAATACGTACCGTGTCCATGCCGAGCTGAGTTCGCCATCCACGTAGATAACTGATCTACCTTCGTACATCTCGATCATTCCGCGCAGCAAGCTGGAGTCAAGAGGCACCGTATAAACCTCGATTGAGACATCATATTCCTGCTCGATCGCGAATCGCAGGTTTTGCTTAGGCAAAGGAATAGAGTCGTCTGCCAGGCAATATTGACGCATGGTCTCTTGGACTTTGCGGACTTGTTCAAACAAGGGGGGGAATAATGCGCGATCAAGATGCATAGTTTTTGTCTCACAAAAAAAGCCCCGGGCACTCCCGAGGCTTTAATGATTGCTGTGGTAGTGTCAAGAGTTAGGTCGCGGGCAATCCCTTCCCGTCATCCCAATCATCGATTCTCGTGCATTTTCCTTCATCGACCAACCTGTAAAGGCGGTTGACCTCCTCGCAAAAAGTATCAACCGTAGACTCGGAAACACGGCCGAAAAAGAACTTCATATCTTTAAGCCCGTCATCCGCCGTCTTGGCTTGAAAGCGGGCGAAAAGCTGTTGCTGTTCCGTCAATGTTGTAGTCATTTCAAGCCTCCTTTCTTCCATCTTGCACTAGCGGCAGCCTTTACGATTTCCAGTGTACAGACCGCGCTCGGTGCGTTCTTCCATGTTTGACCTAGCATCTATCCGCTACTTCGTGCGGCGACGCCAATTAGTAATTCCCCTCCACTTCCCAGCAGCGAATGGCGCAACACATACCTTACGCTCCACCATGTGGCTGGACGTTTCGCACCGCATGGCCATCCGGGTATCAGCTAACTCACTCACTGGTGCCTGATGGCACCAGTTCGTGCTAAACAGGTTATAGCGCACCAGTCAATAGGTGCTTTAGATAACCAGGGGAAACCTCAACAAACTTAATGTGCCTTAACATCACATTCAACTTGATTTCCATCGAAAAAAGTGATAAAAGAAATTGATTTACTTTCTAATCAATTTCTTAAATACGCAACGACGCAGTGTGATTTGGCGCCCGAATTGCGCGATGCCAATCCAACCCGTGTTCAAACAAAAATGCTAGCAAAAATTGGGTGTCATGATCGGCGTATTTTGACAACCGATCAAATTGCTTCGTCGAGCGAAAGACCGTCGCCAGGGCGCGGCATTTGCCAATTCTGGCGCTCGAGATCGCGGGCGCGGGCACGCACGGCTTCCGGATCGATTTGGGCCTGTTGGCAAACCTGGTCGAAATTCTCGGAGCGGCTGAGCAACCACGCCCGCGCGCCACACCGCGCCGACTCGCCGACCTTGGGCCGCGCCCAGGCCGGAATTTCATCGTTGCCGAACGCAGTGGCGTCGAGAAACGCCTGCCAAATCACCGCCCGCCACAATCCGATGCAGCCGCCATCGGCGCCGATCGCCGAGCCGCGCCGACCAGTTTCGCCCGGTCCCGCCGCATCCAACCACGCCACATCGGCGAAACTGTTGCTGACGCAACCATCACCCGCCCAAACCGGCTCTTCGGTGCTTTGTTGACCAGCCGCGGCGTGGCCGAGCGCCAGCCCGCGATCCTCTATGGCTGTGTCGAAGTCGAGGTTAAGCAACGCCGTCGTCCCGCGACGGCGAGGCGCGTTGTCCATGATCGAATTGTCCCGCTGAAAAAGAAATGGTGGCCACCGATCCTCCGGGTGCACCACCACAATTATTATTTTACGGATAAAGCGGCACAAGGTAACCCAAAAACATTCTCTTTAATTTCATGAGCTTAGATCAGGCCAAAGCACCAATTTACGTGTCCGCTTATTCAGCATGAAATGCGCTCGATACTGAATCGTCTGTGGCGCGCCACATAGATTTGGGCAGCGCACTGCGGATCGACCTTTCATTAACCTAACCCCCGGCAACGGGGTTGACGCCGACCTCGGCAGGTGATTTCCAAGTGTAGCGCAATGCCGGCGCGTCTGTGCCGTCGGCGCCGGTGCGAGACCCATGTTCGGTGAGTCGGCCACCAAGCGATTCATATGCCGCGCGCGCCGCATGGTTGACCTCATAGACCCAGAGGTAAACCGGCGTATCCGGCGCCACGGTATCGATGCGGTCGGCCACCGCGCGCATCAATCCGGTTGCCAACCTACGGCGCTTGAAGGCCGGCAAGACGTGCAGATTGTCGATCCGCGTGCCCCACCGGGCATCGTCCTTCGCGAACGCGCAGGCGAAGCCAGCCAGCGTGTCACCGGCATATCCCACCACGGCAAGCGGCGGTGACACGTCGGCAAAGCGCTTCCGCCACAGGTTTCGGCGTTCTTCGTCGATCGGGCCATCGAGATAGGCGTCGCTCAGGATGCCGCGATAGGTGGCGCGCCAACTCTCGGCATGCGCCGCCGCGATCGCATCCGCATCGTCCATACCGTGTGCATCCCTAATTACGAAACCTGTCACAACCAACACATCCCCTCGCCCCGTTCGTCGTGCCATAATGCGCCGCATTGAACCAATCGCGCAGCCCGTCTTTTGACACACCCCCCAAGGTCACAGCCATAATGGAAAGCGTCTTTCTGCCCGTCGAAGACATCTACGTGCCGGCCCGATTCCGCGACGTCCTCGACGAAGCGAAAGTCGAGCAGATCGCGACCACCATTATCGAGACTGGTCAGCAGATCCCAATTCAGGTGCGTCAGGGCAAGGACCGTTACGTGTTGGTCGACGGGTTGGAGCGGCTTGAGGCCGTCCGCGCGCTTGGCGAGGATACCGTCGAAGCGCTGATTGTCCGGGCTCCCCGCTCCTGAGTATCCATGAGACGTCCACCCATGCAGCCAACGCAAACCTGCCCGCCGTTGTTCGGACGCAGCTGAATCACTAGGCTATTTCAGTCAGTATTGAATAGCTGAAAAAGTCCATTTTCGACGCCGCCGGATTGGGTAACGGACCAAGCTGATATGAAAAATCGGCGGACTCGGAGATACGGGAGATCAGGCAATCATGAATCAGCCGGTCATGAAAACGCTCACCGAGCAACAGCGCAGCGATTGGGCGATCAACGGCTTTATCCGGATGGAAAAAGTGTTGAGCCCCGACGAAATCGCGTTTTTCAGCGACCAGATCGACGACATGCGGGGCCAGCCGGGCTGGGAGCCTTCGGACCTACCCATCGGTCATTATGGCTGGGTCGACAAGAACGACGACCCTGACCCGGAAGCGTTTATGGACCGCCGCGACATTCTGCCCTACCACCAGGCGTTCATCGACATGATCGATCGCCCCGAGGTTTTCGACCTAATCGTCGACATTATGGGCCCGCACATCTTGCTCAGCATGTCGCAGGCGATCGTGCGCGCGGCGAACTCCCAATTTCCCGGCTTCACCCATACCGACGGTGGCGAGGCCCTGCGTCGAATCCGAGTGACCGAGACCAGCCACCCGCTGGCAATGAAGGCGCTTTATCTGCTAACCGACGTGACCGAGCCGGATAGCGGCAATTTCACCGTGTTTCCTGGCAGCCATATCCGGCCGTTCCCAGAGGCGGCGGATCCGCCTTTGTCACCGCGCACGCCGGGAGCGGTTCAGCTTACAGGTAATGCAGGAGACTGCTTCTTGTTTCCGCATTCGTTGTGGCACGGACCGTCACCCAATCATTCGAACCGAGCGCGCAAAACTTTGCTGTACAATTATTGCCAGCTGTTCGTGCGCGCCTATGACTTCGAAACCACGTCGAATGTGACGGATCGTGCCACGCCGCGCCAGCGCCGCCTGCTCGGCGACCTCGGCCATGCCTTCCGCCCCGGCGACTATTTCTACGTGCCGCAAGACCAAGTCGAGATCATTCAAAACGGCGCCACCTGAGACTGCGGCGCCGACAAGAGAGCCGGGGTAGGCGGCCGAATTTTTGTCGGCCGCCTTTCGCCGCCATTTTATCGCCGTTTGGGGGACGTCGGCCGCACAGCGGGCCCGGCGATTCGCGCCACACTCCGTGGCAGCCCGACGTGCGGGCGGACGAACTCCGTCACTGCGGGCACCTGACCAGTCCGCCTGCTAGATGTGTAATTTGGACTGCCTTGGAGTCCGAGCACATCGTTGCAGACGCCCCAATCCTCGATGCCTTCGCACATTACCTTGAACTCGTCGTATTCGACGCATTCAAGGTCGCCATTGTCATAGTCCCAGCAGACGAAATCGGTCGAGTCGTCCTCGGCGAAGGTCGGCGAGGCCAGCGCACCAGCAACCGCAAGAACAAGCGTGGCAATGCAAAAAATCCGCATAATCAAATCTCCTAAGTTTTCGTTGTCCTACCGAGTAGTCGTCGACAAGGCACACAAGGTTCATGACACTCACAAAAAAATCTCTTCATTGACGTGCCCGGCATCGCCGGGCAATCGTGGCATGGTCGGCGCTGGCGCGCTCCTGAGGACAAGACATGACCTATCAGTTGATATATTTCGCCGATCCAATGTGCTCTTGGTGCTGGGGCTTCGCGCCCGTGATCAAGGCTGTGCAAGAGCGATATGACGACCGTCTGCCGATACGGTTGATCGTCGGCGGACTTCGGCCCGGCACCACGGAGCCACTCGACGAAAATGGCAAGAAATCCATCCAGGAGCACTGGCACCATGTCGAGGAATTGGCGGGCCAGCCCTTCGATCACGGTTTTTTCGATCGCGACGGATTTGTTTACGACACGGAACCCGCGTGCCGCGCCGTGGTCGCCGCGCGACGCTTGTCGCCCGACGCAGCGCTGCCGATGCTGCGCCGCCTGCACCAAGCGTTCTACGCCGAGAACCAAGATGTAACTAACGGCGAGACACTGGCAACATTGGCCGAGGAAATCGGCCTGCCGCGCGATCGTTTCGAGGTCGATTGGGACGCCCAGGATACCCGCCGCGAGACCGCGACCGACTTCCAGATCACCCGCGACACTGGCATCCAAGGCTATCCGGCCCTGATTGTAGGAAGCGAAGAAAACGGCTATTCCCTAGTCACTCTCGGTTATCAACCATGGCAAAAAATCGGCGGGGCAATCGACGGCTGGCTGGCGCAGGCTCAGGACGAGCCGGCACCGGCGGTTGAACAATCAGTCAACAAAACCTAAATTGGCCCAATGCCTTGGGAGAAACAGTTCAATGAGGCCGACGTGCTGGAAAAGGCCATGCATGCCTTCTGGGCGCGTGGCTATGAGGCAACCTCGATCCAGGATCTGGTCGACTGCATGGGTATCAAGCGCGGCAGCATCTACGCGGCGTTCGGCGACAAGCACACACTGTTTCTCAAAACCCTCGAGCATTATGAAATTCACTATTGCCGCGACTGGCTCGCCTCGTTGCGGCAGCAGCACACGCCGCGCGCAGCGATCCTTTCGGTGTTCGAGAGCGGCATCAGCGTTGCCATATCCGATCGCAATCGCTCCGGCTGCTTCCTGATCAACACCGCCATCGAATTGTCCCCGCATGATCCGCGCGTTGCGCACGTCGTAGCGCGAGGCCTATCGGTGGCGGAGACATTTTTCCGCGACACCGTTGAAGACGGTCAGGAACGCGGCGAGCTCTCAAGGGACATCGACCCGGTCGACACTGCGCGCACCATGCTCTGCCTGCTGACGGCCTTGCGCGTCCTCGCCCGCGGCCGCCCGGAACGTCCCTTGCTCGAAGCCGTCGCCAACCAAGCCGGCGCCCTTCTCCACTAAACCTGCGTTGCTGACGAACTTCCGCACCGGTACGCGGGTTCGACATTTCGCATCGTGTTGACCGATCGTTCAAAATACCTAGACTGATCTCCCGTCGGCGAATCATGAGCGTGGCCGTTGTAATGCGCGGCCGTGCGAAAAAAGGGAGGACCGACATGTCCGTATCCTATGTGGAGCGGGAGGGCGCGAGCGCCGAGACGCTGGCGTTTTACGACAAGGCGGAGGACCGATTTCAGGCGCCGCTGAACATCTTCAAGGTGTTCGGTCACTACCCGGAATATGGCACCGTGTTTACCGATCTAATCATGGCCATCCTCAAGGATGGCGAGATCGACTGGCTGACCAAGGAGCTGCTGATCCTCAAGGCCACCCAGCGCAACGACTGCAAATACTGCGTGATCCAACACGAGCGCTTGTGCGACATGCTCGGCATGCCGGCCGAGAAAGTCGCCGACATCGATGGTGACAAATACAAAACCAGCCCGCACTTCACCGAAGGCGAAAAAGCGCTTCTGGACCTCACGGTACAGATCGGTATCGACGCCAACCGCGTGCCGAAAGAGCTTTGGGACCGCCTGCACAAACATTGGACCGAGCCACAGATCGTCGATGCGACCTTCGTGATCTGCATCTACATCGCTGTGTCCAAGTTCGGCGACGCTCTTGGCGTCGAACTCGAGCCGATGTTCGACGGCGTGAAGCCTGTCCTGACCATCGCGCACTGATCGCAGCGCCGGCGCGGGTAGACCAGCCCGCGCCGCCGCCCGGAGACGCATCGTGAAACAGATCGAGATTTTCACCGGGCCCGAATGCGGCTATTGCGAAGCCGCCAAGGCTCTCCTGAAACGCCACGAACTGACCTATACCGAGCGCGATGTCAGCCAGCCCGATGTGCTCGCCGAATTCCAACGAAGACTTCTGCGTGTTCGCTCCATCCCTCAAATTTTCATCGATGGCGAACATATTGGCGGTTATGAGGATCTGGAGCTCAAGCTGAAATAGCCGCCGGCCTCTGGCTGCCGCATTTCGACCAATTAGGCGGCGTGGTCCACGCCGCATGTCCGCTCGTGTCTCCTGACAGACTGTTGTCAGGAGCCCTGTGCCAGGATTGCGTCATCGCAACCTAGCACGGAGAGCTATCCATGAGCTTCACACCGGAAAATTTCGCGGTTTGGGTGGAAATCCCGGTCACCGATCTCGACCGCTCGATTGCCTTCTACAACAAGGTCTTCAATACTGAATTGAAGAAGGACACCACAAGTGGTCCGAACCCCATGGCAATGTTTCCAACGTCAAACGGAACCGGCGTTGCCGGCAATCTGTATCCGGGCAAACCGTCGCCGCGCGGGGCTGGCCCGACTATCCACCTGGCGAGCCCCGACAAGCTCGAAGACACCCTGGCACGGGTTCCGGAAGCCGGTGGTCAGGTCTTGTCCGATATAATTTCTATTCCGGCGGGACGGTTCGCCTACTGCGTCGATCCCGACGGCAACTCCATCGGCCTTTTCTCGCAATAGCCCAACGCATGCGACGCGCCGACCGCCTGTTTCAGATCGTTCAATATTTGCGAGGCGGTCGGCTCGTCACAGCGGCGGCGCTGGCCGAAAGACTCGAGGTTTCGGAGCGGACGATCTATCGCAGCATCGCCGACCTCCAGGCAAGTGGCGTGCCGATCGACGGCGAGCCCGGTGTCGGCTACCTGATGCGCGCCGGCTACGATCTGCCCCCGCTGATGTTCACCCGTGACGAGATCGTGGCGCTTGTAGCCGGGGCCAGGCTCATTCGCGCCTGGGGCGGCGCGACAATGGCCCGCGCGGCAGAGGACGCGCTTACCAAAATCGAAGCCGTGCTGCCCGACACCGACCGGAACCGCGCTGACCAAATCCAGATTCACGCGATCGCAGAAGAAATGACACCGGAGGTGCGCGACCGGATCGACGAATTGGAGCGCGCCGTAGAAGAAACGCGCCGCCTCAAACTTTCCTATGCGGACGCCGAGGCGCGACTAACGGAACGCGTGGTCCGGCCGCTCGGTCTCTGGTTCTGGGGCAAGGTTTGGACTTTGGTTGCGTGGTGCGAGTTGCGAGACGATTTCCGCATGTTCCGCCTCGACCGGATCGCTGACGTTCAAAATGGCGGCGAGCCCTTCCGCCCCGAACGCGGCAAAACCTTGGCGGATTTCTACCGAGCTATGGAAGAGCAATCGACGAGACGGGGCGCCCCAGCATCTGACGACTAAGGCCCAGTTTGCTCGCTGGATCCATGCTTCCAATATGGAAGCGCGCCGTTTGGGCGGCGGCAATTCGGGTTTGCCGCCGCCGTCGGCTTTCGTTAGCCGGACACTTTCGGCCTGAGATATTTGACGAACCAGTCGCGCGCGGCGCCACCGGTCAGTTCGAAACCATCCACATAGGCGCTGAAGTGGTGCCCCGGCGCGATGATGATTTCCTTTGGTTCAAGCGCCAACTCGAACGTCTCCAGCGCATGATCGGTCGGGATGAGCGTGTCGCGCTCCGAGACGATCATCAGCAGCGGCGTCGGGCTGATCCGTCTGACATACGCCCACGGCTCATACTCCAAAGCCATGTCCAAGCTCGCCAGCGTGGTCTCGTTCTTCCACGACGGCGCGCGCAATTTCGCGGTCTCGGTGAACCATTCATAGGACTCGGCCTGCGGCAGCGCCGCGTACCCGTTTGGGTCCTCGCTCACCACCGGGATCATCGCCGGCGGCTCGCCACGATATTGCGCCTCGCGATCGGCATCGAGCGCTCCCATCAGGCCAGGCCAAACGTCCTCGCGCACATTACGCTGGAACGCGTCGAACAATTTCGTCGCCGGCACCTGCGAGACCACCGCTTTGACCCGGCGGTCGATGGCCGCGACCACCAATACGTGAGCACCGCTATAGCTCGACCCCCATATGCCAATGCGACTTTTGTCGACCTCCGGCAACGTGCCGGCATAGGTAATGGCGTGGCGGTAATCGCGAACCTGGGCGAACGGATCGAGCTCTTGGCGTGGTTCGCCACCGCTGGCGCCGAGGTTACGGTTGTCGTAGACCAACGCCGCCATGCCGGCATTGGCAAATTCTTCGGCATATTTGTCGAGCCACATTTCTTTGACCGCCGACCAACCGTGCGACATGACGATCGTCGGCACCGGCCCTGACGCGTTTGCCGGTGTATAGAACCAACCGCGCAGCGTCGTACCATCGGCATCGAATTCGATATCGCGGCGATCGAAATCTGCTAATGCCGCGGTGGCCAACAAACAAAACCCAGCGGCCAGTGCCGGGATGTGACCGAGCCGCATGCGCGGCGCCTGAGACGTGCTCCTCATAATCCCCTCCCTTGGGTGTGTTGGCATCCAACGACCAAGGGCGCGGTGTTTTGTGACACCACTCGTTCGACGTGCCCTCGACCGAGACGCCTTACACCGGAGAGTGTATCACGATGAGGAACTTTTGCGCGGGCCGGCCTGGAGTGGGACGGCGGAGGAAGCGTTAGCGGCCGCGGCTTGAGCGCCGACTCATGGCCGGACGAATCGCCGAGCGCGCGGAATGAGCGGGCCCGTAGGTCTTTTGCGCCGGTGCAGTGCCCGAAGCGGTGGGGGCGCCGCCTGCTTTCGCGGGGCCGGCCTCTGCTTTTTTGGCGCCGGGCTTTTTGGCGCCAGGCCGTCGGTTCGGGCGTTTGTTCTTGGGCATGAAGTTTCTTTCGTCTGCTCGTCGTGGCTTGCGCAGAGCCTACTCGGCCAGCGCCAGAATGCAACCGCCGGCCCAGATCGCCACGCGGCGCACGTGGCATGGACTTTTTGGTCCCCCTCCCGGAAACTGACGCGCGGAGACGAGAGACCGAGAAGAAACGTGACGCGAGGGGCGCGGATGGGGCGCAAGAACCGGTTACGAAAACCATTTGCCGGACTGTCAGCGCTGGTTGGCTTGCTGCTGGTTGGTCCGGCGACAAATTTTTTGTCCGGCTGCGCCGGCAACAATGACTGGCGCACCGCGACGCGTGAATCCGCGGGCATCGCGCCGCCGGCGGCGGCGTATCGCGATCCAATCGTGCAAGTTTACGCGGCCCGCGCATTCAGTTGGCGCGGCGCCTTCGCGGTCCATACTTGGGTCGCCGTCAAGCCGCGGGATGCCGCGCAGTACACGATTTACGAAATAACCGGGTGGCGTGCGTACCGTGGCCAATCAGCGCTGTCGATTCACAACGGTGTACCGGATCGATACTGGTACGGCGCCCCACCTGAAATCATTGCTGAGCTAAGCGGTGACGGCGTTGGCGGCGTAATCGAACGTCTAGATGCGGCCGCGCGAGATTATCCGTACCGCGACACCTACACCATGTGGCCTGGACCCAACAGCAACACCTTCACCGCCTGGGTCGGTCGCGCCGTGCCCGAACTGCGTCTCGACCTGCCGCCGACGGCGATCGGCAAGGACTGGCTCGACATCACCGACGGCCAACTGATCGCCAAAGCGCCGAGCAATACCGGCTACCAATTTTCGCTGTTCGGCGTGCTTGGTGTGCTCGCCAGCGTTGAGGAGGGAGTCGAGCTCAACGTGGCCGGCCTCACCCTCGGCATCGACCCGCTCGACCTCGCCCTCAAGCTGCCCGGGTTCGGACGCGTTGGCGGCGGCAATGGCACCGCAAGCCGTGCCGCGGAGCCCGATTAGCGCGTCGTCCACGACCAGAGGCAGATCACCCTGCGATTGAAGACGGCTCGCTGACAATCATTTAGGAATCGCTCGATCCGCGCGTGTGCGAGATCGCAGCAAACATTGAAGGGGTGCAACGGCCCTCCGAGAACACCGCCTAGTCGGCGCGGCTGGCGACCTCGGGATCGGGATAGATGAAGCCCTGGACCAGATAGTTTCGCGCGCCGTAGCTGTTGCCCGGCGTATACCATACGCGCACCACCGACCAATCATTGTCCGGCGAAATATCGCGTACCGGTGTGCTCAGATGCACCTGGCCCTTATTCAGCCAATTCGCGTGATCGACGATGATCTCGCGTTCGTTAACGAATTGTTTGACCACCGCCAAGTGGCCCTGCCGCAACCGGTTCGTCTTGGCCAGCACCAGAACCGCGCCAAGCGCGGGGTCGAAACCACGTTGGTATCGGCTTTCAGCGCCTTCCCACCATGTCGCCGCGTCCCCGCGAATGCCGATGCCCGACGCATCGCGTGCGTAAGCCACGCATTGTAGCGGTGCCGACGCATCGACGATACGCGCGACCTGATCTCCGGAGTGTGCCGCACCGATTTCCTGCAGCCGCACCTGCGCCAGACCAGCACCCAGGAAGCCGAGGTCCGCCGCCGCACGCCGCGACAGATCGATGATCCGTCCCTCAACGAACGGGCCGCGATCGTTTACCGTCACCACCAAGCTGCGGCTATTGGCAAGATTGGTTACTTCAAGCCGCGTCCCGAACGGCAGATTCGGATGCGCCGCGGTGAGCGCCTTCATATCAAAAATCTCGCCGTTGGCGGTCTTGCGACCGTGATACGGCTCGCCGTACCACGACGCGACGCCAACTGCCTGGTAACCAGAAGGCGCTGGCGGCGCGGACTGCGCGATCGGCGGCGTCGGCGCAATTATGCGCGGCTCCGACGGCGCAATCATCGGCGCCGGTGTTGGTGTCGGTGCGGCGATCGCGGCGGGAGGTGCCGATACCACCTGACGCTCAGCCGTGCCGCTACACGCGGCCAGCAAGCCTGCCGCCGCAACCGAAACAGCTATCGAACGCAAATATTTGACTAGCAACGCCGTCTCCCGCGTCATCTTTCACGAGGTCCACCCGGACCCGTTATCGATATGAAACGGTCTGCGTGCCAATCGTGTGACGGCCGTCACACTTTACGGGTCTAACCCGCGCCAACCTTCGCGGTTGTGATCCTCGTCGGGTGCGGTTGGCGTTCGCAATGCCGACAGTTTTCGGCCTGCATCAGGTCGCGGCCGGCACGCAACACGGGCAAGCAGGCGGAGGCGCGGCAATCGCCGCAAACGGGCGGCTCGAGGCGGAGATGCTGGCCCTCGACCCACCATCCCTGATTGAACGCGCCAAAGGCTCTTCGGAGCGCTCGGTGCCTTTGGCGGTGCGCCGAAACCCAGTGGTGATGCGGAATATCCGGTCGGCGACGTCGCTATCTATTTCAATACTGTTCGCCCCGGTTGCGCGCCAACGATCGTAAGGTTGGCCGTCGCAACGCACCTCGACCGCGTCGGCGTCAGGCAACGTGGTAACTTCGAATTGCGTCGACGTGCCCATGCGGCCGGAGTCCGCAGCGTAGGTCTCGACGTGCAGCACACCCTCGGCCGGATCGTTCCACGCCCGGGAAATGCCGAGGGTGGGAAAATCGACATTCTGCACGGTCGGCGCGTCGAACTTCCACAGATTGGGTTCGCGGAACAAGCGACGCCAAGCGCCCAACCCGCCAACTTCGGCCATGATCATCAGCGCCGACATCTGGCCGCGCGGCCAGTCCTCGCCAAAGCCGAACCACCAGCCGAATTCGTCGCCGCCCATGCCGAAAGCTCTGGGCTCGAAATGCGCCTCGGCATAATCGTGCAGCCGTTCCATGGTCGTGTCGTCGCCCCACTCCTTGGCGAGCGCCAGGCCGAGCGCGAGAAAACGCGGATCCGCCGGCGCCCGCACCGGCTTACCAGGATCGTTCCACCCCAGCCGCGTGACCGCAGCGTGGTAGAGAAATTCGGCGTAGGCCGGGTCCTGCGGCAACAAGTAGAGCGATGTCGGCAGGCCGTCCGACGGCCCGTGCCGCATATGCTCGTCGAGCAACGGATCATAGTAAAACGTCGTCCAGCGCAACGCGCCCTTGTCGTCGACACCAAAAAAATTCTGCTTGGCGTAGTCGAGCCAAGACTCGGCGACCCCATGTGTCGTTTTGCCCGCCAGCGTATCGTACATCTGCAACCCAAGCCCCGCCGCGCTTAAACAAAACGGCCAAACTTTGGTGTTTTCGCAATGCAGGCCGGCAGGATGGCGCGACCACAAAGAGGCCATGTGCTCGGCCAGACGCGGCTGGGTCCACTCAAAGCGCGACCGATCGACACCCGCGACCTCAAATGGTTGATCCCACTTCGCCTCGCCCGATACATAGCGATGCAATGACATCGTCAGGTTGAGCCACCCCTTGAAAAACAGATTTCCCTCGGCGCCGATCGGGTCGGCTTGTAGGCCCCACGGCTCAACCCCGTTGGCGGTCCAGCCCGGCGTGTCGTAATCGCCGAACAAATGCTCGGGGATCAGAAACCCCTTCCACGCCTCAGGGTAATCGCCGCGCTTCGGGTCATCGCCAAATTGGGTCAGCCAATCAACCGCCGCCCAGTAGGTCAAATGCCGTTCGGCCAGCTCTTCCAGAATCCGACTATGAACCTCGCGCCACGCCGGCGTTACGTCCGCCATGATCCCCACCGCGTAACTCGACTCGGAAAGGTCGAAGCGCGGGAAGTTCATCATCGGCGCGGTCGAATAGCGGTCCCACCACGGATGCGGCACGCCGTCCGCCGACCAGTCATCCGGTGTCGTCGCCTTGCGCCACAAAAACCGCAGCCACCCCCGCGCACGGTCGTTCAGGCGATGGGCGGCATCTCCGTTGGTCGGCATGGGGTCATCCGTGAGGGTTGAAATGAGTTCGAACTGCCCATGCTAACGTCACTCGTCCGATGATCAAGTGGGCAGTCAAACACAGCATTCCAAACCGGTTCCGACTGGCTTTTTCCACCGCGCCCGGTTAGTCCATTCTTCAAATTCCGGATTGATCGTGGGGAGGATGATATGGCTTTGGCGGACTACAAGACGGCACTGGTGACCGGCGCGTCAGCGGGCATCGGCGCGGCAACCGTGCGCGCATTGGCGGCGAAGGGCATCAAGGTGACCGCGGTGGCGCGGCGCGCCGATCGGCTCGAAGCGCTGGCGAAGGAGACCGGGGCGACGCCGCTGGCACTAGACCTTTGCGACACCGGTGCGCTTTACGCCGCACTCGAACCGCTCGAGGTCGACATATTGGTCAACAATGCCGGGCTCGGCCGCGGCATGGCCGACTTTCTGCAAGCCAGCGTTGAGGATATCGACCTCACCATAGACACCAATGTCACCGCGTTCCTGCACGTGGTGCGCGCCGTGGCGCCCGGCATGGCGGCGCGCAAGCGCGGCCACATCGTCAATATCGGCTCGGTTGCGGGCCTCTATCCACTGCAGTCGCCGATCTATGGCGCGTCGAAAGGCGCGGTCCGCCTCGCCTCGCAGAACTTGCGGCTCGATCTGCTCGGTACCGGGGTGCGGATGACCGAAATCTGTCCCGGCCGCGTGGTCACCGAATTTTTGGTCCAGGCCGCCGGCGAGGAGGCCGCGCGCAAAACCTACGGCCAGTTCGACGAACTCAAACCCGAGGACATCGCCGACACCATCATGTTCGCGGTCGATGCCCCTTGGCACGTCAACCTGTCAACCATCGAAATCGTCCCCACCGAACAAGCCTTCGGTGGCATCCAAATCGTCCCTGTCGAGCGCTGATCCCGCTCGTCGGCTGCCAGTCGGTCCCGATCGGTGTATGCTGACGGGGTAGGCCACCTTTCCGAGGAACACGGCCGATGAAATCGATCCTGGTGCCGTTTTACGACTATTACGACGCCGATGCCTCGGCCTCGGCGGTGTGCGCGGCGTGCCATCTTGCCAAGGCGTTCGACAGTTACCTCGAAGGCCTGCTGGTGATCGAGGGCGAGAATACCGGCGCGGTCCAAACCGAAGACCCCGAACCGCACGAAATCGCTGACCAGATCGAGAATCATTTCCGCACCTTGGTGACGGGCGAAGGCATCGCCCTCACACCCGCTGACGCAAGCGGGCCGCGCGCCGCCTGGCGCGAAAGTACCGGCATCGAAAGCCACGTCGTAGCCGATTACGGCCGCATGTTCGACTTGATTGTCGTGCGCCGCGCCGCCAGCCACGCGGCAACCGATTGGCGCCATACGTATGAAGCGGCGATTTTCGAATCCGGCCGCCCTGTCCTGCTCGCACCGCTGGCGCCGCCTGTCGGACTCGGCGCCAATATCGTCATCGCCTGGAACGGTAGCACCGAGACCGCGCGCACCATCGCGCTCGGCTTGCCGCTGCTTGCCAAGGCAACCACCGTCACCATCCTCACAGTCGAAGGCGGCACCGTGCCCGGTCCGGCCGCCGAGGCGGTGCACGACTATCTCGCCCGCCATGGCATCGCCGCCGGCACGCGGCATATTGAGCCAGAGGGCCGCTCGCTCGGCGAAGCCATCCTCGCCGAAGCAGACACGATCGGCGCCGACCTGTTATTCAAAGGTGCCTACACACACACGCGGCTGCGCCAAATGATCTTCGGCGGCGCCACCGAAGATATTATTAGCAAAGCCACTTTGCCGGTGTTGATGGCGCACTAAGTCGAAGCGCGACGTTACACTTGTGATTCTAAGTGAAACACTGAGTATGCGAACCACTGCGGACCTGCACTTACTCACTCGCCAACGGATCGCCGGTTGACCGGACGCGCGACGTAGCCAACTTGACAGACGAAATATGAAGGCGCACACTTTTCTTTGATGGCCGCGATCGGGGTCTGAACGGCACTAGATGCGCCTCAGTCCTCGATGTTGCCAAGCTGTCGTGAGCGACCGCTAGCAGGAGGGTGCCTAACCGCATGGATCCGCCGGAAAGCTTTAGCAGGGCCTCGCGAACGTCGAGGCCACGGCTTGGACCGAGCAGCTGCAGCAACCGGGCCTAAGACGCCAAGCCGCCGACAATTTATATGAGTCGCACGAGGGCGAGATTGCCGGACGCGGCCTATCTCAGAGCCTCGCTGAAATGCCCGACATACATGCTGGGCAAATGGTTCGCAGAACCGATCAAGGGCCCCGCGCGCTCCCAGAGCGGCGGGGTTTCCGATTTACGGGCGCGATACTTCGCGGCCCCAACTTGCCGTCTTTCACCTCCCAGCCAGATCGCGTCTGTCGCCGTCGATTTTGCGTTACGACCCGGCCCATATCCCCGATTTTTGCTACCCCTCTCTGCGACCACACGATCGGGTTATCGAGATGCGCCGTGACCTGGTGAAAACAAGCAAGTTTCTCAGCCTGGTTCTGCGCCACGAGCCAGGCTCGATTGGCCTCACTTTGGATGGCTGCGGTTGGGCCAACATCGACCAATTGCTCGAAGCGGCGAAGAAACACCAGCGACCCATCTCCCGCGCGCAGCTCGAAGAGATCGTGAAGAGCAACGACAAAGCCCGTTTCGCGATCGACCATGAAAACAACCGCGTACGCGCCAGACAGGGCCATTCAATCAATGTCGACCTCGGGCTTGCGCCCGTGGGCCCGCCCGATCTCCTCTATCACGGAACGGTCGAGCGATTTCTCGCGTCGATCCGAAAAGACGGCTTACATCCTGGCAAGCGCCAACACGTCCACCTGTCGCCCACCGCCGAGGTGGCGCGTACGGTGGGCGCGCGACGCGGCGATCCAATCATCTTGACCGTAAACGCCGGCGACATGGCGCGCGCCGGATTCTCGTTCTACATGTCGGAGAACGGCGTATGGCTCACGGATCGCGTTCCCTCCGCCTTCATTGTGGACGGCGTTTAGGAGGTCATGCCGTCCGCTTACCGGTCTTCGATGGCGCGTCAGTAGTTCGCGACCGCCGAAAACATGTCGGCCTCCGCCTCGTCCCTCATCTCAGAGACGCATACCGTCATTTTTCGGCTATTCGCTTCGTATCCAAGGCGCGCGCATTGCGCATGCCAAAAGTCAGTCATGCTGACTGACGGGGTCTGACACCCCTGGAGCAGCAACGCCGCTCCGATACAGATAAGCTCAAGGTCAACACGCATACTCGCCTCCTATTGCGAAAACGCGTCGCCTCCTCCAAAGCTGTTAGCATTGTACCACACAGCGCCGCTATTTCCCAGCACGCTGCGGGCGCTGCTGACATTGGTCGATAGTGAAGACCAATAAATTCGATGTCTAGCTAAATATTGCTAGAGCAGCTCAGGTCAGCACGAAACCCCGATAACCGCCAGCGGCGATGGCATCGCACTTTTCGACATAGGCCGGGAAGCCGCCGATATAGGGCATGAAGATACGCGGCTTATCCGGCACGTTGGCGCCGACATACCACGAGCTGCATTGCGAACGCAGGTTCATATCGGCGACGTCACCGACATGGGCAACCCAGGCCTCCTGCGCCTCCACCGTCGGTTCGATGCGGCCGAGGCCCTGCGCGCGCATATGGCTGATACAGTCGGTGATCCAATCGACATGCTGCTCGATCGACGGGATCATATTGGTCAGAACCGAAGGGCTGCCCGGCCCAGTGATGGTGAACAGGTTGGGAAAGCCGGCGATCATCATGCCGAGATAGCTTTTCGGCCCTTCAGCCCAACGGTCCTTAAGCGCGACACCATCGGGCCCACGGATGTCGATCCGCTTGAGCGCGCCGGTCATTGCGTCGAAGCCGGTGGCGAAAACGATCGCGTCGAATGCGTGGTCCTCGCCCCCAGTCCTGACGCCCTCCGGCGTCAAGCGTTCGATCGGTGCGTCGCTGATGTCGACCAAGGTCACGTTATCGCGATTGTAAGTGGCGAAGTAATCGGTATCGACCACCAACCGCTTGCAGCCGATGATGCCCGTCGGGCACAGCGTTTCGGCGATCGCGGGGTCGTCCACGATCTGGCGGATCTTGTCGCGCACGAAATCGGCCGCGGTGTCGTTTGCCTGCTGGTCGAACAGCAGGTCGCCATACGCGCCGAGAAACGGCACGCCGCCGCGTTGCCAGCGCGCCTCATATTCGCGCCGACGTTCCTCGGCGCTCGCCTCAAGCGCCGAGCCGGTGTTGAACGCATAATTCAACCCGCTCGAGATCCGCTTCGCGCGAGCGCGGAACTCGGCGTAGTGCGCCTTGATCTCCTCGACCGTCACCTCGGGGTCATAACCTTCCGGCACCGCGCCATTGGTCGTCGCGTCATAGGGCGCGTGCTTGAGCGGCCGGTTGCGCGCCGGCACCGAATAGTGCGGCGTGCGCTGGAACACGGTGAGATGCTCCGCCTGCGCGGCAATTAGCGGGATCGCTTGGATTGCCGATGAACCGGTACCGATGATGCCGACTCGTTGGCCGGTGAAATCGACCAACTCGTGCGGCCACGTGCCGGTGTGGTAGATCGCGCCCCGGTAACTGTCGATGCCTTCGAACGCTGGCGTATTCGGCGCTGACAGGCATCCGGTCGCCATAACGCAGATCGGCGCCGCGTAGCGCCGGCCGGTATTGGTCTCAAGCAGCCAGCAGCCACGCGTCTCGTCGAAGCGGGCGGCGGTGACGCGAGTCTCGAAATCGATGTCGCGGCGCAAGTCGAAGCGGTCGGCGACGTGGTTGGCGTAGCGCAGAATCTCGGGCTGGGTGGCGTAGTGCTCGGTCCACTCCCACTCCTGCTCCAAATCCGCGTCGAACTGATAGGAGTATTGCACGCTCTCAACATCGCAGCGTGCGCCCGGATATCGGTTCCAGTACCAAGTCCCGCCGACACCGCTCGCCGCATCGAGCACCCGCACCGACAAACCGAGCCCACGCAACCGGTGCAACATATAAAGTCCGGCAAACCCGGCGCCGATCACCAGCGCATCAAAGTGTTGTTCGTCGTGTTGGTTCGTACCGGCGCCGTTTGTCGCGCCTTGTTGCGTCTCGGCCATGCCGCCTCCGTCCCGTCGCCTCATCGCACCCGGCCGCCACCCCTGCCGCGCAGGGACCATAGCGCAAGCCGTCCCGACGGCAAAGGCGCGGCCGGGACGCGGCGAAGGCAAAAAAGCGGCCGTCGGTGTGGCAGACGGCCGCAAGGTAGGTGCGAGAGGAGATGGCAGCCCGCAAGCGGGCCGATGAAGAGCTCTACAGGCTGTAAGCTCCGACGTAGCCGGCGAAAATCTCACCGGGCTCGTGGGTCGCCACCGCGTCGGGGCGGGTCTCGCCGGTCTGCTCGAGATACAGCGCCTGGGCGGAGCTTGCCCGGATCGGTTCGGAAACCTGGCTAGGCTCGACGCCGGCATTCGTTGCCTGGGACTGGTTCCACTGGAAACCACCCTGCGCCTGGGCGGTACCCGCGGCGGCAAGGGTCATGATGGCGGTGGTGGCGGCAATCGCGATCTTGGTGGAGAAGCGGGTCATCGGTCTGTCCTTTCAACATCGCCCGGCGGGGCGGTTTCGCGTGATCTGATGACCTTGATGTACGCCTCTCTCAACGGCCGCGCTGTTAGACGCTTCACGGACAGCCTGTGAACAGGGTCACACCGGAATCAACCCAAGATGGGACACGCGTTGGACATCGCCGGGCGCGGCCCGCGGCCGCCTCCTCATCGCAATGATCAAGTATATCGAAATAATAATGGTTGATATAAAAGAATATATAGGCTGATTTCAGCCTACTCGGTTCTTAATAACCAATATAGATAAAATAATTATAAAAATTGTTGCAATAAATATTTGATGTCTTTTATCTCCATTCTGGTACCTCCATCGATATTGTGTGAGGCGGACGCGTCAATGAAAGCTGGTGCCCAATTAGCGATTGTTGATCCGGACGCCGTATCCAAACACGGTATCACTCCACATCAGCCCAATTTGGGTGATCCTAAAGACCCGGCGCCGGCGGCTTTGCCGGCGCCGCACTTTTTCGCAACCAGCCGGGAGACCAAGGACGAGCGTCAAAGCGGCGGCCGCCACGGTAACACGCCGGGGCAAACCCAAGACCAGGCCGAACCAGACGTTCGGCGCCGCGATCGCCGGGTCGACCCACTCAACGCCGTTTTGTTAGTTGGCATATTGATTGTCAGCGCGGTTTTTATCGCACGGCTAATTGAAGCATTCAGTCAGGTCATCGGCTCATTTCGATGACTACCACACCGCTCTAAACATTGAACCGAGATGACCTTGCTTAGACAAAACACGTTATTGGTGAAACGGTTGTGCTTTGCTCTGCTGGCACCCTGGGCCGCGTCTACCATGGGTCACGCCGCCGGCACCGGCTACATATTCGTGAGCAACGAGGCGAGTAACACCGTCAGCGTCATCGACGGCGACAGCTTTGAGGTGGTGAAGACCATCGAGACCGGTGAGCGGCCGCGCGACATGCGCTGGAACGTCGACAAGACCAAGCTGCTGGTCGCCGCCAGCGGCGACGACCGCATCGAAGTCATCGACGTCGCCACGCTCGAGGTGGTCGGCACCATCGAGGCCGGCGAAGATCCCGAGATCTTCCAGCTCGACCCGAGCGGCAAGATCCTGGTCGCCGCCAACGAGGACGACAACGAAGTCACCGTCACCAACGTCGAGACCGGCAAGCAGCTGCGCGTGGTCGAGGAAGTCGGCATCGAGCCCGAGGGCGTGACCTTCCGCAATGACGGCAAGGTGGTGTTCGTCACCTCCGAAGTCACCAACACCATCTTCATCATCGACCCGTGGAAAGGCGAGATCCTCGACGAGGTGCTGGTCGGCAACCGCCCGCGCCGCGGCTTCGTCACCCCCGACGACAAGGAATATTGGGTGACCAACGAGCTCGGCGGCACGGTCAGCATTCTCGACGCCCAGACCTACGAGCTGCTCGACGAGATCTTTTTCGAAAAGCGCGGCATGCGCGAAGGCGACATCAACCCGGTCGACTTCGCCATGACCAAGGACGGCTCAACCGCCTACATCACCCTGGGACGCGCCAAGCACGTCGCGGTGGTTGACGTGAAGAGCCGTGAAGTCACCGACTATATTCTCGCCGGCGACCGCGTCTGGGGCGCGGCGCTGACCTCGGATGAAAAACTGTTGATCGTCACCAACGGCAACAGTGACGATATCAGCGTCATCGACACCGCCAAAAAAGTGGCGATCAATTCGATCTCCGTCGGCCGCACACCGCACACCGTCCGGATCGACGATTAAACAAACACCTCCCGGGCGTCGGAAAATCGACTGACCAAATGCGGAACGGCAATCCCGGTCATTTGTGCCGGCCGCCGCACCCATATCCGTGCCATCTGATATGCCGGACTTGAAGTCGATAGGTCAGGCGAACCGCCAAGCCGCCGGAAGAAAGCAGCAAGGCATGCGCGCCAATTGTCTCGCAACCGGCGCGCATGCATTACCGCGGGCGAATTATTCGCCTTCGCCAATCTCCCAGAGCTCGGGATTTGCTTCCGTGATCTTGCCGGTGGTGGCATCGACCTCGACATTCATCTCGCCGCCGCTCCCCAAGATGATATCAATTTCATATGCCGCCGAGCCATCATGCTCAATGCCATACTCGATGCTTTCGACTTCCCCCGGGAAAATCGAACGTGCGATTTGCACGGCATCCTCCTCGCTGATCTGAACCTGACGCGCGAACAACGGATCGGATTTTTCGACCTCGCGCTCGATTTCCCAGATCATCGCGTTCTCGGCGTTAACCTCGACCTCCCAGCGAATGCCGTCGGCGCCGAGAATGTCGAAGTCATAGATTGGGTCGCCCTCCTCGAACTTGTACTCGACATTGAGCGCCTGGCCTCCAAACACATCAAGCGCGGCTTGCAAACATTGCTCGAGGGTCTTGTCGTCCTCGTCGGCATATTCACCAAGGTCCACTGCATTGGCATCCACCGAGACACTAAACAAAGCGACAACACCAATGGTCGCCGAGAGACACGCTTTCATGGCATTCCTTTCTCATTCTCGAACGCGTTCAATCCACCAACGCGCATACAATTCCACCGAACATACGGCGCCGTTGGCGACTGTCATTCGAGATACGGTCTGTGGATCACGAATGGCTAATATCGGCCAAGACGCGGTTAAAATAAACCAATACTGGTCATAATCAATTGATTAGTTTGGCAGTTAACGCGCTTGGCATTTTTTTGAGCAGACCCATGTCGAGCGAATCCACCAATGTTACTCGCCATCTGGACCGGTGGTTTCGGCGTCACCAGCCCCGTACATCGTGGTTGAATCGGAAGGCACGAACTGAGTGGGCTCGAAGCGTTGCTGGCCCTTGTTCGGCAACGCCGCCATCGGCGTCGCATAAAACAGCCGGTCGCGATCTTCGAGGTCGACTTCAAACAAATGCGGGCCGGTCCGCACGGGTACTTGCTCCGCCTCGGCCGTGGCCATCGCCTGTTGTAATTCGGCAGCGACAATTGGGTGCCACGGCAGTTCATACAGGCGCGGCTCCGCGTCGCCCGGTACGCGAAGCAGAAGATGGATCGATTTCCCGGGATTCAGGTCGGCATACGCCACTTCGAACTCTTCGACATCGCCGAAGGTCATTTCCCAAGCCACCGGTTTTGGCCGGCTCAAGAGATCCGATAGGCCAGCGTAGGACGTTAAAATCGCGACAAGAGCGACCAATAAGCCGGCCAGCCGGAATCCAAATGACCTGTTTGCTTGGATGACCAAGACCGCCAGCGCGGCAAGCAAGACCGCGATCGCGGCAAACCCGTATGGTAAATCGCTCATTGGCCGTTGCCGGCAGGCGTCGCGCCTGCAACGGTGAAAACCACGTGTTTCACCAGATCCTGTTCGGCAATCCGAAACACGTTCGTCATGCGCAAGCCCCCGCCGCGATTCCGTGCCGCCACAATCGCCTGCTGGAGTTGCTCGGCCAGAGGCCTTTGCCACGGCAGCGCATACAGCCGGGGGGCGCCACCGCCAGGGTGCCGCGCGAGTACGTATATGCCAACGCCTTCGGTCCAATCGGCGAACAAGACATCGACCCATGGCCGCGACGGCGTGGCCAGCGAAATCGCGGTCGGCTGTGGCCGACCCAAGAGGACCGACGCGCTATATCCAGCCACCAAGACTGTGGCCAACGCCAACGCAACAGCGAAGGCCCGCCGTCGGGCGGTCGCCGGTGACATGGTGGCGCCGACGGCCAGTAAAGCCATCACAAATGCCGATGCCAAGAGCGGGACTGATAGCTCGCTCACTCGTCTTGCCCCGATTCCGGCTGAGGCTGTCGATACGCGGCTCGGTTCCCTGGGCCAAGCAAACTGCGCGCGAGTGTGTGAACGCTGCCCGGCACCAATTTGCCGCCGCTATCGATGGCAAAGCGGGCGGCGGTAATCTCCTGGCCTTCGACGTTGAGGACATAGTCTTTCCGGAACAATTGGTTGCGCGCGCGGTGACCAGGCCGAACCGCGCTGACCGCAACCGTAACCGGGATCGCGCCTTGTGCCGATGCCCCCCGATACAGGTGCACATTTGCGATGTGCTCGCCCGGCGAGATGCCCCGCGTATAGGCGATTTCGTAATTGATCGGCGTTGCGTCACGGCGCTCGCCCAGGTCGTCCCGCAACAGGTTGAAGTAAAGCCCGGCCATGCTGGAGAAGCCGACCGGCCCGTCGTTCGGCGCCTGTACCCAGAGATCGACGTCGGCATCGACGCCGTCAGGCCAAAACGCTTCCACGATTACGCTGCCGCTGGGATCGGCCACCGCTTCGTCATTGGTGCCCGGCGGATTGAGCCACGGCAGGAGCAGCATCACGATGGTCACCATGCCGGCCAAGGCGAGCATCGTCATGTCGCGAAAAACCGTCGCTCCCAAATCGTCGTCATCGATCATCGCTAGCGTCTCCCGGGTCCGGTTGAGACAACACTATTGCGACCGGTTACGAGACGCCGAAGCCGCCACCCGCTCACCCCGGTCTACGGTCGTCGCAACCAGCTCACGCACCGTCGACGACAACATCTGGAAACACAGGCCGAGCCACACGCTCAGCACGGCGCCAACCAATGTCGTGTAAAGAGCCACCGACATTCCTTCGATGAGGCTTGCCACCATCGGACTCACCGCGGACGGGTTCATGGCGATATCCGCATCGACGCCGGACAGGGCGATGATGAAGCCGATGACGGTTCCGATCAGCCCAAGAACCACCAAGCTGTTGGCGAGATATCGGATGATGCTGATTTGCCCAAACAGTCGCATGCGCATCGTTTCTGCCTGAACCGCGCGAGAGGACCCGTCGCTGTAGTGCGCTATCTCAAGGTAGCCTGTCACCGTTGGATCGACCGGGATATCGCCGCGTCGACACTGGTTGAGCGTTCGGTCGCTCCGCCACATAGCTTGGCTGCATAGAACCAAGCCGACCAAAAACGTTATCGCGATGACCGAGGTCAAACGGGTTACGTCGGAATCATAGATCTGGCTGATCCACCCTTGAATTACGGCGGCGACAAAAAGCGCCACCGCGACGAAATTGACCAGAACGTATCGCATGCTGCCCGCATAGGAACGAAGGTCAGCCATCGGAACCGCGTACGAAACAGAGTCACTCTCATAATGGGTCATTCATTGTCTTCCTTTTCACCAGCGCGCAGGGCGATCGGACGGTCACTAACGCTGCCGGGGACGAGCCGGCCGCTCTCGGTAAGGACGTATCGAAAGACGGTCACCTCCTCGCCCTCCTCGGCGAGTTCCAAGGCGCGCTCGACAATTTGAGTACGAGCACCGGTTGCCGGATCTACCGTCGTAACCACGACCTCTGCCGTAACCGAGCCGTTCTGCGGCGCGTCCGTACGATAGAGATGGATGTTGGCGACATGCTCCCCCGGCGAGATTCCGCGGCTGAACGCCACCTCGTAATTGATTGGCGTGGTGTCTTTGTGCGTGCCCAGGTCGTCGCGGAGCAGGTTGAAATACACCGCGCCGCGATTTGAGTAGCCGACGGCCTGATCGTTGGGCGCCGCGACCCAAAGGTCTAAGTCGACGTCGCGGTCATTGTCCCAGAACAGCTCGACAATCACGTTACCCGGCGGCTCGTCGGCAGACTCGGCCGCCGTGCCGGGTGGATTGATGTGCGGCAGTAGTAGCAAAACGATAGCGACAAAACCGGCGAGCGCCAGAAGCACGACGTCGCGAAAAACGGTCGCCGCTGCATCATCGTCCGCCGCGTCTGGCTGATCACCGAATTTCATCGTCTGATATCAACCACATCCTCACCCGATATTGCTGAAATAAACCAGAAAAACAAAACCTAACAACCACCACTGTGTGAAATAAACCAATAATAATAACCAATCGGTTATAATAAACCATTATTGATTTTAGATCATTCTTTTACATCATTTAAATATCTGTTGACACCCCAAACAGCGTAACGCACGGTTTTAACTTATAGGAACTATTTACTTCCTTAACACGACTTTTATGGGAGGAGATGCATGTCATCTTTGATTCGCACCGCGGCAACCGGGGTGATTGCCGCGGCGATCGGCCTTGGTGCCTGGACCGCGGGACCGATCCAAGTGGCGGCCCAATCGACGGATATGACCGATCCGAACGATTGGCCAAACTATCACCGGACATTGGGCGGCGGGCGTTACAGCCCCCTATCGCAGGTCAATGCTGACAATGTCAGTGACCTGAACGTCGCGTGGGTCCATCAACCGGGCGCGATCAACCACGGCCTGCAGGCCACGCCGCTCGCCGTCGACGGTGTTGTCTACTACTCGGGTTCGTACAACCGCGTTTTCGCGCTCGACGGAGCCAGTGGTAAGGAAATTTGGCACTACTACGCCGATCTCGACCCGATCACCGAACAGCTCGCGACATCGCCCTACAACCGTGGCGTCTCCTATGGTCATGGCAATATCTATATCGGCACGTCCGATGGCCGGGCAATCGGGCTTGACGGCACCACGGGTAAGGAACTTTGGCAAACCACGCTCGTCGAAACCAAGAGCTGCGGTTGCCTGTTCACCTCGCCGCCGTTGGTGGTGAACGACAAGCTTATCTACGGATCGACCGCTGGCGGCATGCCTGGTCGCGGCGGCGGCATTTTCGGTGTCGACGCGCAAAGCGGCAATATGCTTTGGCATTTCGAACCGGTTAAGGAAGACACGTGGGGCATCAACTCGATGGGCGAAGACAGCGCCAAGTACGCCGGCGTCGGCGCATGGCATGTCGGTAGCTACGACGCGGAAACCAACACCATCATCTACGGCACCTCGAATCCGACGCCGTGGTTTGACTGGGCACCGCCAGGCGAGGGTCCGGACGGATATAAGCGAAAAGACGGCGAAGGCGCCCGTCCCGGCGACAACCTCTACTCATCCTCGGTCGTCGCGCTTGACCCCGATACCGGTGAGCTCAAGTGGTATTTCCAAGAGCTGCCGCACGACGATTGGGATTTCGATTCCACGCTCGGCGAGTTTGTTCTCATAGATTCCGGCGACGACAAGCTCGTGATGCATCAAGCCAAGAGCGGCTTTGTGTACATCTACGACCGCGTCGACGGCGGTGTGAAAAACGTCTGGACGATCAACGATCACGTCACGTTCGTCGAGACCGTCGATCCGAAGACCGGCGAACTGATCGGTCGCAATCCGCCGTCCACCGATCCGGATAACATGTTCTGCCCGTCCATGAACGGCGGACGCAGTTGGAATTCAGGCTCACTCAGCCCGAAAACCGGCCTCTGGTACAATGGTCGCCAGGAGATTTGCGAGATTGCCGTCACACGTGAGGAACGGCCGCAAACCGAACCCATGCCGAACTGGTATTCGGGTGCGGATTTCCACTTCATTCATCCTCCGGGAGATGTTGCCCACGGCGCGCTTGATGCCTGGGACCCCTTGACCGGTGATCGGAAGTGGTCGGTGCGTTACAAATATCCGATGCTGGCCGGCGTGTTGTCGACCGCGGGCGACGTGGTGTTCGCCGGTGATATCCAGGGCTTCGTCCAGGCTTATCACGCGGACACCGGTCAGGAATTGTGGAGCTTCAACACCGGCTCCGGAATTCGTGGCGGCATCATCACGTATGCCGTTGGTGGGGAACAGTACATTCTGGTGCCCAGTGGCATTGGTTCGCACGTCTTCTTCGGATTGGCGGGCATATTCCCCGAGACTGCGGATTTCCCGGCGGGCGCGGCGCTGTACGCGTTCAAGCTGTAAAATCCGAATGCTCACGGCGGGCGGGAAGGCGGCATTTCGCCTTCCCGCCCGTTCCTTTAAACAGACCGTGTTGCCCGTGGCATCATCACCGCCTATGCGTGGCTCGGCCCTAAGACTTGATCGATACCCATGATAGCAATCAGAAATTTCAGGGCGCCGGTGCGACCTTTCATGCAAACGCAAGCGGCCATTTTGGCCCTTTGTCTGGTGGTTTCAATGCCGATCTCCCCGGCCCAAGCAGATCTTCTCTCACCTGAACACACGGCCGGCATCGATCTCTCCGATCCAGAGATCGCCAAACAGGGCGGCGAGATGTTCAACGGCATGTGTGCCGGGTATTGCCACGGCACCGCCGGCACCGCCAAACGCGGTCCGGCCTTGCGTAATCGCCCGGAGCTTGACGAGAGCACCCTCTACTACATCATCCTCAAGGGCAGAAAACGCGGAGGCAATCCGATGCCGCCCTGGGAAGGATTGCTGGACGACGAACAGATCTGGACGATTATCGCCTACATCGTTTCGTTGCGCGACGCGCCGGCCCTACACGCCCCGGAGCCGGAGACCGAGCCCCCACAATGACCCCGGCATCAACCTGTGCTCGTCGCTCCTTAGTCGCGGTCAGCCTCACGCGTGAGCATGGAATGCCTGGCTCATTTAACAATAAAACTGGCTGAAGAAAACCAATACGGATAAATAAAACCAATATTGATGAAATATAAAATTTATCTGTTGCAATAATTCTATAGTCTAAATTATCTTGATATTGGGTATCCTCCGCGATGCCGATTGCGACCGAAGCTCCGACGAAAGCCTGGAGTTTAGTTGGGGAAGGTGATCTGGATATTCGGGCCCGATCGATATCGCTCACAGCCCCACCCAGTTTGGGTGACCCAAAGACGCGGCGCCGGCAGTTTTGCCGGCGCCGTATTCCTTTGTCGGTAAGCAAAAATGCCGAGCACAAATGCCAATCTGGCCATAGATCACATCTGTTAGCGTCGCAAAGGATGGGCCGACGGACCGGCCGGTGATGATCCTGTCACTCCCGTCGCGCGTGTCTTGGAAATTCGCGACCGCATCACAGGCGCACGGCTCACTGTAATCAATGGCCAGCGGCACTTCTCTAACGTCGAAGCCGCAGATCAATTCAACGCCGCGCTACGCGCGAGCCTAGATGATCTGACGGGCGCCTAAGACATCGAAGAGGCCGTGCTCCACAACCTCCGCCGCTCCAACAGTCGGGCGTGGGCGACGGCTTTTCAACCGCCGCCAGCCTCTGCATTTCGCCGCTGGGTCAAATTCCTGTACCGTCGCAATTCGTGGAGTGGCGGAAGCCCGAGGAAGGGCATCGAGCGAACTGGGTTGGGAAACAGCTATGAGTAGGTTGAGTTTGGCATTGGCGTTCATCGTCGCCGCGCTGCTAGCGTGGAGTCCGCTTGTCGCCGCGCAAGAGGATCATCGCTCCATTTTGCGCGAGCTGCGCAATGTCCCGGCCAGCGCCTACGATGTTGGCGTGCTCAAGGTTGAACGGTTGATGTCCGGTTTGGACGACGCGCTATGGTCCTATACCTACGACCTATCCGACTACGGTGAGGATGACGACGGCTATACGCAGAAGTATCACACAATAAACTATCGCTACGGCTACGCGCAGTACGTCAGAGAAAGCGACACATTGTTACTGATCGGCGTGGCCCTAGCCAATGGCACCTATTTGGAGACCGAATATTGCGTCAAATTGCTCGATAAATTGGTCGACACCTTATTGAATGAAACCGGCTCAAGAGGCGATAGAAGAGATCGTGCCGGCGCGTTCTTGGAGCAAATATTTCCTTATTCCGAGCCTTGGACCGACGAAGATCAATCCGACATAACTGAACTGCTGCTCGACTCGGTGCTGGTCGAAGTTCGCTTGTTCGAAAGTTTACCGCAACTCGAGCCGAACCTCTCCTGCAAGGGTCACCTTTACGACAGCCAAGATGAATTTGCGATATCGGCTTTGGAGCGATAGCGCCTCACCAGCGAGACCCATTTTAGCGTATTGGCTTTAGGTCAAACATTTTTACATAGCTTACTAATTGCCTATGCCGTGAAATTCGTCCAACGCGGCGACATACTGGTCCAGCGCATCGATCAGCGTCCGGCTTTCGTCTACAGTTTCACGCGTTTCCTTGGCGATGGGTGTCCGCGCGGCGAGTTCCATCATATCGGCGGCGCCGTCGTGAAACTTGCGTGTCACCCCGGCTGCCTCGAAGGTCGCGGCGATCTCGCGCATCTCGCTGAGCCAGCGCGCGGCATCGAGCGGAATGCGCGGCACCATGCGCTCCATGGCAGCGAGCATGGCCGGTTGGCTCTCGGCGAGTTCTGCAAGATAGGGCTCGGTCATATCCATTGCGCGCGCTACGGTCAGCGTCGCGGCATGCAGTGAAAAAGTACCCTTGGTGGCGCTGGCGTAGATCATCTTCATCGCCGACGCTTGGCCGATCTCGTCGCCGAGCCCGCGCACCTTCACACCGCGCTCATTCAGTGCCTCAATTGCCGAGAGATCTGGCCCGCTCACGTAGAACCGCGTTCCGCCCAGCTCGCGCACCGGGTTGCGGCCGATAATCCCGGCGTCAATAAACACGGCGCCCGCGGCCGCGACCGCTTCGCCTACCTGTCGCGCGGTGGCTGGTGAAATCGCATTGCAGTCGGCATAGGCCGGGCGTCGGTCGGCGGTGATCATCGCCTTGGCCACCGTTTGTGCTTGATCAAGCGCAGCCTCGGGCGGCAGGATCGACAAAACTAAATCCGCCTGACGCGCGACATCTTCGAGCCCTTCCAAAACCTCGATCTTGGCCGCCTCAGCCAATTCCCGCGTGCGCGCGCTACGTCCCGCCAGGCATGTCACCACCCGAAAGCCGTGTTCGCGAAATGCAAGCGCGCAGCCGTGCCCCATATCGCCGGGCATCAGAATCGCGATGGTTTCAACCGTCATGCGCCGCATCATATTCGGCCGGATACAGGTTGGAAATCGGTGGCAAATCAGCCGGCCGCCTATACGATCTATTCATTGTCCGTATCAGGCACGTGAGACTTAATCGCCACCGTCGGCCTATAATTCCGGCGATCAACCGCCGAGCAACGGCGGGGTGCGTAGTAGGAGAAGAGCAGATGATCAATAAGACAACCGTCCTGATCGCGGGCGCGGCCCTGGTTGGGCTGGCGGCCGCGGCACTGGCTGGACCCGAGCGGATCAGCTTCCCGGCAAATTACAAATCCACCTTCACCCAATATCATTCCGGCGAGCGCCTTAACGGCGAGCAATACGCCGTGATCTTCGCCAATGATGTGGCGCTTCAAGCCGCCCGCGACGGTGGCGCGATGCCCAACGGCGCACAAATCGTGATGGAGATCTACAAGCCAAAAATGGACGCCGATGGCGAGCCAATGCGCGACGCTAATGACAGCTTGATGCAGGGTGATTTGGCCGCCATCGGTGTGATGGAAACCGGTGACGGCTGGGGTGCCGCCTACCCGGAGGATATCCGCAGCGGCGACTGGGATTTCGGTTTGTTCGACGCGGCGGGGGGAATCAAGAAAGACGATTCGACAGCGTGCGTCGAATGCCACGCGCCCTACGGCGATTCGGCCTACATGCATTCGTATGAAATGCTGGTGGCCAAAGCCACCGAGTAAGCGGCCACGCGCAACCGCTGACGTTACACCTTTTGACGAAGCCCTCTCCCGCGATCGGGAGAGGGCTTCGTTGCATGTCTCGGCAGCCCTGCCCGCTTCCTTACGACAGCTACGGTGCGGCATACTGAGCGAATGCAAGGCCCGCTTGCCAACCGAGTTTATCGGCGCCTGTTCGTCGCCCAGGTGGTGGCGCTCGTCGGCACCGGGTTAGCGACCGTCGCGCTTGGGCTGTTCGCCTATCAGCTAGCCGGGGCCAACGCCGGCATGGTGCTCGGCACCGCGCTGGCGCTCAAAATGATCGCCTATGTCGGTGTCGCGCCTCTGGTCGGCGCGATCGCCCACCGGCTGCCGCGCAGGCGCTTGTTGGTCGGCCTAGACCTCGCCCGCACGCTGCTGATCGGGCTGCTGCCATGGGTCACCGAGCTTTGGCAGGTCTATGCGCTGATCTTCGCGCTCAACGCCTGTGCGGCCGGATTCACCCCGACCTTCCAGGCAACCATCCCCGACATCCTGCCCGACGAACGCGACTATACGCGTGCGCTGTCGCTATCTCGGCTCGCCTACGATCTGGAGAACCTGCTCAGCCCGACACTGGCTGCATTGGCGCTGCTGGTGATGAGTTATCACGGCCTGTTCACGCTCAACGCACTGGCCTTCCTTGTCTCGGCTTTGCTTGTGCTGTCAGTGGTGCTGCCCAAACCGGGTGCCCCGAGCCGCGCCTCGACCTTGCGCGACGAACTCACCTATGGCACGCGGGTTTTCTTGGCGACGCCCCGGCTGCGCGCTTTGTTCGCGCTCTACGCCGCGGTGGCGCTGGCCGGCGCCATGGTGACCGTCAACAGCGTGGTGATCGTGCGCGACCGCCTGGGTGGTAGCGAATTTGACACCGCTCTCGCCTTCATCGCCGCCGGCGCCGGCTCGATGGCGGTGGCGCTCGCCCTGCCGGCCCTGCTCGACCGCGCACCCGACCGGCCGTTCCTCTGGGCCGGCGGCGGATTGATCACCCTCGGCCTGCTCCTCGGCACCACCGATCCCGACTTCATTACCCTACTATGCATTTGGGGCTTGCTCGGTGCCGGCGCTTCGTTGATCCAAACTCCCGCCGGTCGCCTGGTGCGCCGGTCGTGCCACGCCGGCGACCGGCCGGCGGTGTTCGCCGCACAATTTGCTCTGTCACACGCCAGCTGGCTGGTTGCCTACCCGCTCGTCGGCTGGCTCGGCGCCACTGCCGGACTTTCTGTCACCTTCCTTGTCGCCGCTGCGATCGCCGGCCTCGCCACGCTTTTATCGATGACCGCCTGGCATGGCGCGCCGGCGGGCAAACTTGAGCACCGGCACGTGCCGGTCGATCACACACATCCGCACGTCCACGACGAACACCACAGCCACTTACACGAAGGCTGGGAAGGCCCCGAACCGCACAGCCATCCGCACCGCCACGAGCCACTATCGCACGCCCACGACTACGTCATCGACGACCATCATCCCCGCTGGCCGAACCCGGCGCGCTTCTGACCCGCCTCGGATCATTCATAAACGAATGCCTCGATATCTTCGGCCGACAGCGCATAGGCGACGTCGGCGAGCTCCGTACTCGTCGTAGCCACCGTAAACAGGCCCGTCACATAGACCGGCTCGAACAAGCCCTGCGACCGGTACGGCTCTTCCGTGGTCACATACACAATCTGATTGGGCGGCGGCGGCGGCACGTGGATGCAAGCGCCGAAATACGGCACCAACAGGAATTGCTTGCTGCCTTCCGACTGGAAATCGAGCGGCACCAAATAGCCTGGCATGCGAATAGTCTTGTCATTGTACGCCGTGACCACCTCTGGGTCGTCGATCTGCGTCTGGCCAGGCGGCGGCGCATCGCCCGGGTCGTGAATGCCAAGCAGCGCATTGACGTCGTCGGGGCTCGGCGCCCCGGCCGGCACCAAGTCGCCCCACTGGATGTCGATGGGCGGATCGGCGGCATGAACGGTCAGGCTCAGACCGAGAATGGCCACCGCCACCAGCAAGCCATGGCGTATCAGTCTTGATGTCATAAGTGCTGTCCTCCTTACGATCGAACGGTCATGCCGTCGGCGAGCGACATGCGGTAGGCCCGCACCGCCGGCAATGCGCTCACAACGAGCGCGGCAACAACAATCGCGGCGAGCAGGCGCCACTCGCGCAGGTTTGGCGCCGCGATATCCAGGTAAAGCCCGTAGGTGGCGTCAACATAGGGCCTCGCCACCACGAGCGCGCCGTAGAGCAGGGCCAGCCCCACGGCGACGCCCATGCCCGAAAGCACCCCAGCCTCGATCATCAGCAAGCCAATGATCGTGCGTGGTCGCGCACCGACTGATCTGAGAATGGCCATTTCGCGCCGCCGCTCATTGAGGGTCGACAGGATCATGGTGATCATGCCGAGCAGCGCGGTGACCACCACCATAGCCGAGACCGCGGTTAGCGCGGTTTCAGCGGTACCGATCAGGTCCCACAATTCCTGTAGCGCCACGCCTGGCAGAATCGCGAGCAGCGGTTCCTCGGGATATTCATTGATCCAGCGTTGCAACTTGAAGGTCGTGAGCTTCGACTTGACGCCGAGCAACGCGGCGGTAATCGCCTTGGGCGCAAGGTCAAGCCGGCGCACCGCATCAGCCGGCACCATCGCGCTTGGCGATCGCGCACCGCTTTGCCAATCGACGTGGATCGCCTCGATCGCCTCCAGGCTGACGTGAACCGTGCGGTCAACCGGCGTGCCGGTCTTGGCGAGGATGCCGGCGACCCGGAACGGCTTATCGTCGTGCTCCGCGAACGACACCGCACCCAGGCCGTGCGCCACGACGATCGGGTCATCGACCCGATAGCCAAGCTGTGCCGCAACGTCGGAGCCAAGTACCGCGTCGAACAAATCGTCGAACGGCACCCCGGCGGCAAAAGTGAGCCCCCGATCGCCCCGGTATCGGTAGCGCACAAAATAATCGCCAGTAGTGCCCAGCACGCGGAAACCACGATGGCTATCGCCGAGCGACATTGGCACGATCCAAGCGACCTCGTCGCGCGCCGCGATATCCTCGTAGCTCTCCCACGTAACGTTGTTGGTGGCATTGCCGATGCGGAACACCGAATAGAGCAACAACTGCACGCCACCGCTGCGCGCGCCGACAATCAGATCGGTTCCGGCAATGGTATCGGCGAAACTTGCGCGCGCGCCGGTGCGCACCTTCTCGACACCGAGAAACAGGGCGACGCTGAATCCGATCGCGGCCACGGTCAGCAGCACCGTGAGCCAGCGATTGCGCAGCGACAACAGGGCCAGGCGAAGCAGAATCACGCCGCCGCCTCCCGTGAAATCTCGGCGAAGTCGGCGAGCCGCACCACGCGGTCGAAACGCGCCGCGAGCCGCTCGTCGTGACTGACCATCATCAGCGCCGCGTCGACCGCAGCGATCTGGTCAAACAGCAAATCGAGAAACACATCTTGCGACTGTGTGTCGAGCGCCGAGGTCGGTTCGTCGGCGACAATCACCTCCGGCGCTCCGATCAGGGCGCGCGCCGCCGCCACCCGTTGCTGCTGACCGACGCTCAGCGAGGCGGCCAAGCCGCCGTCTAACACCGCATCGTCGAGACCGAGCGCCGCGAGCAACCGCCGCGCTTCATCCCGCGCCGGCCGCGACGCGCTGGCACGCGCCCGCCGTGCCGGCGCGAAACTCAGCGCCAGCAGCACATTGTCGAGCGCGCTGGCATAGGGCAGCAGATTGAACATCTGAAACACCACGCCGTAATGCTCGGCGCGGAAGCGGTCGCGCGCCGGCCCGCGCATGGTCGCGAAGTCGCGGCCGAGCACCTCTATGGCGCCTTGGTTCGGCGCCGCGATACCGCAGATCAGGCTGAGCAGCGTCGACTTTCCGGCGCCCGACGGCCCGAGCAGCAGCAGCTTTTCACCGCGCCCGACCTCAAAGTGGTCGATCCGCAGTTCAAAGCGCGACCGCCCGGGCCAGGCGAAGCAGAGGTCGCTAACGCGCACCGCGGCCGGCCCGCTGCCCGGACGGCTCTCGATCGTGGCGGCGCGATCGCTCACCGGACCGCCGTTAGGTCGACCATCGGATCGTCGCGCTCGACTTCGTAGAGCGCTTGCGTAGCCTCGGTAATCAGACCAACTTCGAGCTCTTCGGCATTGGAAAAAGCCTCGAAATAGGCAAAGACGATCGACGAAAGCTCGTCTGGCGCGGCACAGGCGAGCTGATATTCGGCATGAAACTCAGCATGCCCGCCCTCCTCATCTTCGTGATCGTCGTGCCCGGCCTCGTCTTCATGGTCGGTCTCATCCTCGTGCTCGTCGCCAACCAGAGCCACCTCCGTCGCTTCCACCGAACAGCCGGCGGCCGCCGGTAGCACGAACAGGCTCATCGGGTCGGCGAGCATCGCTTTTGCCGCCGCCACCTTGGCCTTGTCATCGTCGGAGTCCGCGACGTGTTCGAAGCCGACAATGTCGGCGCCGGGTACCTCCAGCGCCATCAGCACCTGGCCACCTTCGATCGCAATCGTCAGCGATCCGTGCCCGTGCTGATGCGCGTCCAACTCGCGTCGCGTCTCTTCGGCGATGGCCCCGGTCGTGGCCACCGCCAGCGCGACGCCCGCGCCAATCAGTCCTCGCATTATTCAACCTCCGTAACTGTCGTGATCATCGGAAACGCATCAGCGACGGACGCCGCTAACGGCGGCGCAACTCGCGATGCGCTGGCGGAAATATCAGACGGTTAAGGGCGGAGCGCGGATGTGGACGGTGCGCGGTCGGCGGTCGTCCGCGACGGCGCTGGGGGGTAGGTGGTGGCGTAATGATCCGACAGCAGGCGATGGACACGTCGGGGCCGCCACCAAGGCGGACGTCGGATTGTCGGCCAACAGGCACTGAATGCTAAGGTCCGACCCGAAGTGCCCGTCTTCGGCATGCCCGCTCTGGTGCTGCCAAACATGCGCCCACATCGCCACCAGGCAAACCATCGCCAGCCACGACGCGAAACTGCGCCGCGACGAGCCCGCGCGAGGTTTTGCTGAGAGGGTCGGTCTCGGAGGCATTCGGCCATCCATCTAGGGCAACATCGGCCACACGATACCCATGTGATCAGCTTCGCCGAGCCATGTCCAGCGCCACTCATTTCCCTCCGGCCGGCGCACCCTTGCGAAGCGCCTGACGCCGGCCTGCCCCGCACGGGCGGCGGTTGCCGAGAGGCCGCTTTTGGCCGAAACTTGGGCTTGGCTAGCAAAAGACAATGGCAAGACACCGCCAGCAGGGGATAGCGAGAATGAGTGAATTTCAGGGCGTTTACACCGCGCCGCCAACGCCAATGACGACGGATGGCGAGGTCAACGAGGCGGTGCTGCGCGAAATCGTCGAGTTTCACATCGGCGCGGGCGTCGACGGTTTTTGGATGGCCGGCGGTGGTGGCGAAAGCGTGCTGCTCGACGACGAGGAAAACCATCGCATCGCCGCGGCAGTGGCCGACCAGGCCGCCGGCCGCGCCAAGGTGATCATGCATGTCGGCGCCGCAAGTACCCGACGCGCCGCCAAGAATGCCGAGGCGGCTGCCCGCACGGGCGTCGACGCCGTGTGTTGTGTCCCGCCCTTCTTTTATCGCCAGCCCGATGCGGCGGTGGTCGAGCATTATCGCGTGGTCGCCGCCGCTACCAACCTACCCTTCTTCTCCTACAACCTGCCACAAATGACCCAATGCGAGATCACCGCGCCGCTGATGGCCAAAATCCAAGACGCCGTGCCGCAGCTCAAAGGCGTCAAACATTCGGGCCCGAACTTCGCCGACGTGCGCGCGTTCTCAAGCATGGGCCTCGATACATTCATCGGCTTGTCGCCGCTGTTACTGCCCGCCCTCGCCTCCGGCGCGGTCGGCGTGGTCGACGGCTGGCCCGGCGTCGCGCCCGAAGTTTGGGTCGAAATTTGGCGTGCCTGGAACGCCGGCGACATCGCGGCGGCTCAGGCGGCGCAAGACCGAGGTATCGCGGTTTGCAAACTGCGCGAGATCGGCCACTTTCACGGCGTGCTCAAAGCCGCGACCGGTTACCGCATCGGCGTCGACTGCGGCAACCCGCGCCCACCTGGCCTGCCACTGACCCCCGAGCAAGACCGCGCCGTCCAACAACATCTGGCCAATCTCGACCTGCTGCCGGCGGCACGGGCCGCGAGCTAGCACGGGGTCGGCGGATTTCCGGTTCACCAAAGCGTAGGTTTGAAGACCATCAAGACGAACACTGCAACGAGCGCGAGAAACGCCGGCCATCCCAGAACGAACCATAGGCGCATTGCCGCGTGGTATGCCAGCGGCATTGGTTCGCCGCGCGCCCGCGCGTCTTCGGCCAGACCGCGCAAGCGATACTGCAACCGGACGACCTTCGCCCAGCAAACAGCGGCAATCAAGTAAAGCGCGTAGGTGGCGAGAAGCCAACTTGCCAAAGGGTCATATCCCGCCAAATAGACCATCAGAAATCCGGTGACAGGCTGAATTACTCCCGATGTCGCGATAAAAAGCCAATCCGCGAGCACCGTGTTTTTCGTCATACCGGCGATCCCCGCGACGTCTCCGCGCCGATGCATCACGTACATGTGAAACGCAGTTCCAAGGCCGGTGCCGAACAAAAGTGTGGCACTAATGATATGCAGCCACTTGATCCATAGGTAAGGATCGCTCACCGCTCTTCCTCCAAGACCCGATGCACCAAGACTAATGCAATTATGGGGAGGTTCTTGAGCAATCCGCCGAAGGGGTCCAGCCACGATCCCGGGGCCAAAATGCTCAAGCCAACGGTGTATCCGAGCACCAGCACCAATTGGACCAGCGCAAGCGTCCCTAACCGCCAGCCGACAAACAATGCGGCGGCAATCGCCAGGTCGATCAAGCCCATGCCGCGCGCCAATCCGATCGCCACGGCTTGATTGGCGATGACCGGCTCAAGAATGCCGAGAAAGCGCTCGGGCGCGGCGAACAGGCCGAGCAGGCCCGAGACCAACCAAAGCGCCGCCAACACCAGCCTTACCGCCGGTCGCAACAGAAATAGGCGCGCATGCCACAGATCTTGAGACTCGGCGGCGCGATCCGAGAGGATCGTTCTCAAACTACGCGCCTTGACCCCCGTCGCCGCTTCAAACCCTGACGCATCGCCGGTCAAACGCGCCTCAAATTGTGCCACGGCGGTGGTTGTGAGCGGGTTGAGCCGCGCCACATCGCCGATGCGCGCCATGCCGCGCACTAACCATTTGGGCATGGCAAGCAGCGGCCGCGGCGAAAGCCCGAGCCATCCACGATACGCAACCAAGGCCTCCGACAATGTCAGCCGCTCAGCGCTCGCCGGTTCGAGAATGGCGTGCTTCGCCGCACCAGACTCGAGCAGCCGCGCAATCCCCGCCGCAAGGTCATCTTTGTGAATCACATCGAGCTGCGTGCCCCAGTCGCCAATCACCGGCGTGACCCAGGGACAGGCCGCCATCGCACGCAGCATCGACGTACCGCCATACGAACCGTCGCCGATCACGATCGTCGGCCGTAACACCGTCCAATCGAGATCGCGCTTCATCAAGGCGTCATCGCCGGCGCGCTTCGACCGTGCGAATAGCGTCTCAGCCTCGGCCACGCCGATCGCAGAAATCTGGATCACCCGCCGCACTCCGGCGGTCTCGCACGCCGCAAAAAGTGCTTCCGGCGCCCCCTGGTGCACCGCCCAAGCCACGCGCGCCCGACGCGGCTGCAAGACCCCGGCGGCATTCACCACCGCCTCAACACCGTCGAGCGCCAGGCGCCAATAATTGGGCCGAGATGCCGCTTCGTCGGCCAGGTCAACCTTGATCGCCACAAGACCCGGAAAACGACGTATGAATTTGTTAGGCTCCCGCACAGCGGCCCGCACCTCGATGCCGGCGCGCTGCAATGCCAATACGATCGCCGAGCCGAGAAACCCGTTCGCGCCCAAAACCAATACCCGCATCGTTCCCCGACCGTCCGTATCGCGCGGCGTTATTATAGGGGCAGGTTTTGCGCGCTGGAACTAAGCGTTGCCTCGCTCACCCGTCCGGTGAATAGTCGGCCCGCATTGCGCGCTCTGGCGTCGCCCGGCAAAAAGTCGTTGAATGGACCGGCGAGAGTGAAGGAGACGCGCCATGGCGAAAGCGTTGAGCGACGCCGCGATCCGGCAATATCGCGATGAGGGGTACTTTTTTCCGGTGCCGGTTTTGTCGGCTGAAGAGACGCAGGGGTTGCGGCAAAAGCTGGAGTCGTTCGAAGCGAGCCAAGGCCATCCGCTCGACGGCGCCCAGCGTTCCAAATCGCATCTGTTGTTCAAGTGGGTCGACGATGTCATGCGCAACGACCGGTTGGTCGACGCGGTCGAGGACCTGATCGGCCCGAACATTCTCTGCTGGAACACCGTGTTCTGGATCAAGGAGGCGCACACGCCGAGCTATGTCGGCTGGCACCAAGACCTGAAATATTGGGGCCTCGACAATGACGAGTTGGTCAGCGTGTGGATCGCGCTGTCACCGGCGACGCCCGAGAGCGGCTGCATGAGCGTTTTGCCCGGCAGCCACAAGCGGCAGATGCTGCCGCACGATGACACCTATCATGAAAACAACCTGCTCACCCGCGGTCAGGAAGTCGCGGTCCATGTCGACGAGAAAGAGACCGTGGTGATGGCACTGGAGCCCGGCCAGGCGTCGTTCCATAACGTCAAATCAGCGCACGGCTCCGGCCCAAACAACAGCGCCGATCGACGCATCGGCCTGTCGCTCCACTATATGCCGACCCACACCAAACAAACCCTCGCCGATTGGGACACCGCGGCGCTGGTGCGCGGCGACGATCGTTTCGGCCACTTCGTCCACACCCCGCGCCCGGCCGCCGACTTCGATGCGGAAGCCGTGGCCTTCCACGACCGCGCCACCGCCGCCACCCGCGAAATCGTCTACAAGGACAGCACTGCCGAAACCCACACATTGTAGAGATCATTGGTGCGCTAACGAATTGATCAAATGCGCCGGTCTACGCGTTTCCATTCGCGACCGGCCTGCGCCGACCAACAGCTAAAGTCGGCAGCGGACCTCGGTGCGGCGCTGAAACCAATATGATAGCATCGGCATATTGCTATGTGCATCCGTATTAGCCCTTGCCTCGACGCGTGCGCGTTCGCGGAGGCCGAACGCATCATCCGACTTTACGCGGTAGAGCTCGAGATCGATCTAGGATTTCAGAATTTCGAAGAGGAAGTGTCGGATCTGCCGGCTCAATATGCGGCACCCACCGGCGGCATGCTGCTGGCAATGCGCGGCGAGGGGCCGGTTGGATGCGTTGGCGTGCGTAAGGTCGCCGGGGACATCGCCGAGCTCAAACGTCTATATGTGATGCCGGCGGCACGCGGCACTGGTCTTGGTCGACAGCTCGCCGTGGCCGCGATCAAACTTGCGGCGCAACTCGGCTACCAACGTATTCGTCTCGATACCCTTCCGTCGATGACGCAAGCAAACCAACTTTATCGATCGCTTGGCTTTCGACAGATCGCCCCCTACCGCCACAATCCCGTTCCGGGCACGCGCTATTTCGAAAAAACCATCGAAGCCAGCGAATGATAGCGGTGCCGCGGGCTGGCACGGCGAGCGGCAATATGGTTGTTTGCGAAGATCTTAAACGAGTAGCGGCATCGGAATATGAACCAGAGTGAGATCGAGCGCGTGGCGCGCAAAATATTCGCGGCGAGCCATGCACGCGCGCCCTTTGAACGATTGCGCGGAGCCGACGCGCCCGGGTCGATGGGCGATGCCTATCGCATTCAAGACGAGGTGCACCGACTGTGGGAGGCCAAAGGCGACGCCGGTCCGCTCGGCGGGCACAAGATCGCCCTGACATCGCGTGCCGTTCAAGAGCTATGCGGCGTCAATCAGCCGGCCTATGGTGCGATTTTCGCGCGCACCATCCGCCGCTCGCCCGCCACCCTGAGCGCCACCGACTTCGTCCATCTCGGCCTTGAATTCGAACTTGCGGTCGAGATCGGCCGCGACGTGCCAGCGGACGGCGCGCCCTTTGACCGTGAAACCATCGCGCCGTTCGTCGCCACCTGCATGCCGGCTTTTGAGCTGATCGAGGACCGAGGCGCGGACTATGGCGATCTCGACGCCGAGTCGATCCTAACCGATCGCTGTTGGTGCGCCGGCGTTGTGCTCGGCGCGCCGGTCACCGACTGGCAAGGCATCGACCTCGCCGCCACGCCGGTTGCCCTTACCTGGAACGGCGAGATTGTCGACGAGGGCATTGCCGGCGACTCGATGGGCCATCCGTTCGAAGGCCTAGCCTGGACCGCCAACCATCTCGCCGCGCAAGGCCGCGCGCTCAAGAAGGGCGACATCGTGATCACCGGCAGCGCCCTCAAAACTCGATTCCCCGCCCCCGGAGATACGATTAGCTATGCAATCACCGGCGTCGGCGAAACCGTTGTGCAGCTGGAATCTTAGCCAGCCGCCACCCGACGGAGCGGGAAGTCGGTTTTGCGGCATGGCGGGACAAGCAACCCCGCGCTATGCTTTTGCGCCGTCTAACAATGGGTCGGGGCGGATCACAGACGGAAGACGGCATCATGCGAAGCACAGACCGGGAGATGAACGCGGGCGAAGCCCTGCTGCGGCGGTTTAAGACCCTCGGCATCGACCATGTTTTCGTCAATTCCGGAACTGATTTCCCGCCGATCATCGAAGGCCTGGCGCAAGCTGGCGGCGCGGCCCTGCCCGAAATGATCGTTGCCCCGCACGAACATGCGGCGATGGGGATGGCGCACGGCTACTACCTCGCCACCGGCAAACCGCAGGCAGTGATGGTTCACACCAATGTTGGGCTCGCCAACGCGGCGATCGGCGCTATCAACGCGGCGTGTGATCATATCCCGATGATCCTGTGCTCCGGGCGGACGCCGGTGACCGAAGCGGGTCGCTTCGGCGGCCGCATGAACCCGATCAACTGGGGCCAAGAAATGCGCGACCAGGCCGCCTTGGTGCGCGAGGCGACCAAGTGGGACTTCGAGCTGCGCTTTCCGGAGCAAGTCGCCGAGCTTGCCGACCGCGCTTACGCCATCGCCACGTCCCTGCCGCGCGGGCCGGTCTATCTCAGCCTGCCGCGTGAAGTGTTGTGCGAGCCTTGTCCGACCGAAGTCCTGTCCGTACCGCCCGCACTCGCCGCCGTGATCCCTGGACCGCGACAATCAGACATTGAAGCAGCGGCGGCGATTCTGGCCAGTGCCGAGCGCCCCTTGATCATCGGCCAGCGTGGCGCAGGCGGCGGTGAAGGGTTCGCAACCCTCGCTCGGATCTGCGATCGCTGGGCGTTTCCCGTCGTCGAGTTCTGGCCCAACCAAATGACCTTGTCGACCGAGCACCCGATGCAGGCCGGCTATGATCCTGGACGCCGCCTCGCCGAGGCCGACGCGGTGCTGGTGATCGACGCCCTCACGCCCTGGGCGCCGTTCGAGCACGCGCCGCCAGAGGATTGCCCGGTGATCCAGGTCGGCCAAAATCCCCTGTTCAGCCGCACGCCGGTCCGCGGTTTCCGCACCGACATCGCGTTGCCCGGCGAAGTCACGGCAGTCCTCGCGGCGCTCGAATCCGCCCTGGCGCCGCATCATGCGGCGCGCACGGACGCCCTCACCGCCCGTCATGAGAAGCTTGCTAAGGAAAATCTGGCGGCGCGCGCGGCACGGCGCGAGACCGCGGAAGCCGGGTGCGGCGCGCCGATGTCCAAGGCCTGGGTCGCGCGCTGCGTCGCCGACTTGGCGGAACGCACCGACGCCACCGTTCTTTCCGAACTCGGCTGCCCGCTGCCGTTCATGACCATGACCCGGCCCGACAGCTATTTCCAGGAACCGCATGCCGGCGGCCTCGGCTGGGGTCTCGGCGCCGCGCTCGGCTACCAACTCGCCGACCGCGACCGTCCGGTGATCGCCACCGTCGGCGACGGTTCGTACATGTTCGCCAATCCTGTTGCCTGCCATCAGATCGCCGAAGCCGCGCGCCTACCGCTCCTGACCGTGGTGCTCAACAACGCCAGTTGGAACGCGGTGCGCATGGCCACCAAAGCCGTCTATCCGGACGGCGCCGCGGCCAAGGCCAACACCATGCCGCTGACCGCGCTCGCCCCTTCCCCCGATTTTACCAAAGTCGCCGAGGCCAGCCGCGCTTATGCTGAACGCGTCGAAGACGGCGCGGACTTGCCGGCGGCGCTCGACCGCGCGCTTAGCATTATTTCCAACGAAAAGCGCCAGGCCTTGCTCGACGTCGCCGTGGCGATCGATTAAGTCGAGATTGCGCGCCAGGCGGCGTGTCGTCTGGAATTCCGCAACGTGATAAGGTCGGTTTCAGCCGCAGGCACCCGAGGAATACTGGGTGCGGGCGGTAACGTCGATATTTGTGGAACCGCGCCATGACACCAGAACAGATTCTGTCTCATCCGGCTCGCGTGCTCCGCCAAGCGCAGCGAGAAGCCTATTTCGCCGATGGCTACATCTTGGTCGAGAATCTAATCTCCGACGAATGGCTTGCGCGCCTGCGCGGCGTAACAGCAGAGTTCGTCGAGAAGAGCCGAGCCGAGAGACAGTCCAGCGACGTGTTCGATCTGGCGCCTGGCCACAGCGCCGCGCAGCCAATGGTCCGTCGTCTCAAAGAGCCGGACGAACGCCACGAGACTTATTGGGCCTTCGCGAACGACATCATCGCCGACGTGGTGGCCGATTTGGTCGGGCCAAACGTCATCTTCCATCACTCCAAGCTGAACTTCAAATGGCACGATGGCGGCGACGAAGTGCGTTGGCACCAAGACATCCAGTTTTACCCGCATACCAACTATAGCCCACTAACCGTTGGGACATATTTGCAGGATGCCGACGAAGGCGACGGCCCGGTTGCGATCATCCCGGGCAGCCAAGACGGTCCGCTCTACGACCAGTATGACGCCGACGGCAATTGGACCGGCAGCCTGTCGGACGCGGACGCCGCGACTATCGACACGTCCAAGGCGACGCTGCTGACCGGCCCGGCCGGGTCGGTCACCGTGCACAATTGTCGCACCGTGCACGGCTCACCGCCGAGTGCGGTGACCGACGGCCGGCCGCTGTTGCTCAATGCCTATGCCTCGGCGGACGCGTTCGCCTACACACCCAACCCATCTCGCAGCAGCCACTATCGCGCCGTCGTGCGCGGCGAGGCCGCGCGCTGGGCTCATCACGACCCCCGCCCGTGCCTCATCCCACCGGACTGGTCCGGCGGCTACACCTCGATCTTCGCCGCCCAAGCTGGCGAGGAAGCCGCCGAGTAAGGCCAGAACTCTCCTCGCCGGCCTTTGGCAAAATGGTGACGGGCGAGACCGGTGCGCACCGCTGTTATCTGCCATGCAGCCGAAGGTCGTTGCGAAGCGGGGGCCGATACGGGCAATATCCGGCCACTTTGCGGTAAGGGAACGAGGCCTATCGTGACGATTGAGACCGAATGGCGAGACTATGATGTGATCGTGGTCGGTTCCGGCGGCGCCGGCAGCGCGGCGGCGCATGCGGCGGCGGAGTCCGGCGCCAAAGTGCTAGTCGTGAGCAAGGATCCGATCGGCTGCTCGGACACCAAGATCGCCGAGGGCATCGTCACCGTGCGCGCCAGCGCCGAGGATGACGACACCGAGGAAGTACTGGCCGAAAATTTGCGCATCGCCGGTTCCGACCTGCCGACACCGGAGATTACCGCCGCCTTCGCCGAGGATACCGAAGAAGCCTATGACTGGCTGCGCCGCCACGGCGTGCGCCCGGACATGGATACCAAGCAGGACAAGCCGAAAACTCTGCCGATCGCGCTCGGCGGTCATACCAAGCGGCGCTCGATCGGCCACCAGAACGGTGGGCTGGCGCTCGGCCACGCAGCGTGGAACGCGGTGGTCCAGGGCATCGACTATCTGGAAGACGCCTGGTTCCTCGACGTGATCACCGTGGCGCATGGCGGACAGACCGATGTGGTCGGCGGCGTTATCTATGACGCGGCGCGCGGCGTGTTCGTCGCGGTCCGGGCGCCGTCGGTGGTAATCGCGTCCGGCGGCCTCAGCACAATGTATTTCCCCAAGACCGACACCATGCGCGGCAACACCGGCGATTCCTATGCCATCGCGCTGCGCGCCGGCGCGGATTTGGTTGACATGGAGCAGGTGCAGTTCCTGCCCTTCACCATGACCTATCCGCCGGCTTATGAGGGCCTGCTCGCCGGCGAACCGGCCACAGCCGGATTCCTCGGTGTGCTGCGTGACAAGGATGGCAAGGTGATCCTTGACAGCGTGATGCTACGCACCCGCGCCGAATGTTCGGCGGCGATCGTCCGCGCGGTCGCGGCCGGCCGCGGCACCGAACGCGACGGCTGCTATCTCGATCTCACCGGCAATGTCGAGCTACCCAAGTCGGGCGTCTATTACGACAACTTCCTACAAACGTCCCTGTCCGGTGTCATGGCAACGGTTCGCCAAGCCTGGGGCCGCGAGGCTGCGCGCTGCAAGGAATTGTGGGAGGTGCGCCCGGGCGCCCACTACGCCATGGGCGGCGTACGGGTCGACGCCAACGGCACCGCCATCTCCGACGGCGAGGACGCGCCAGTGCGGGGCCTGTACGCCGCTGGCCAGGCGATGGGTGGCGTGTTCGGCTCCAACCGCTTGGGTTCGACCTCGCTCGCCGAAGGACCGATTTTCGGCGCCCGCTCGGGCCGTGCAGCCGCCGCACGCGCCGCCAAGACTACCGGCGAAGCCACGGCGGATGCGTTCGAGACCCGCCTCGCCGCCTATCGTGAGCTGTTCGGCCGTACCGGCGGCGATGCACCGGCACTACTAGTAAAACGCTTGCAAGCCGCGTGTTGGGAAGGCATCGGCCCGGCGCGCACCGGCGACGGCCTGGCTCACTTCGCGTCGCAGCTCGCGGACTTACGTGACCACGCTTCGACGGCCAGCATCTCGTCGGAGACACTGTGGAACCAATCGTTCATCGACTATGTCGAGCTGACCAACATGCTCGATACCGCCGAGGCGGTCACGGTCGCCGCGCGGGACCGCAACCATAGCTTGGGTGCCCATGTGCGGCTCGACGCAGGTCAGGCGTCCATGCTCTTCGACAAGCCTTATTCGGTCGTAGTGCGACACGGCGCAAACGCGGCTTACTCGGTTAGCCATGCGGCGCGATTGAAGACCTCTCTAAAACGCCTGCTGCCTCACATGATCGCCGACGCCAAGCGGAAACTGTTTCTCAAAACGCTCCGGCTGTTGCCGGCGAGCCTTCGCGACCAGATCCTGGAAAAGCGCTACCGCTCGGTGATGGGCGAGATTACGTCAACAGACGCGGCCGGCGCGGCCGAGGCCGCCAGCGCATGAGGGTCGAACTAATCACCGTGCGCGACGGCCAAGAGCGCGCGGTGGAGTATGAATACCAGCCGCGCGAAGAAGGCGAACGTCCGATGGCGCTCGACGTGCTGTTGCAGGCGCAAGCAACTGAAATTCCCGACCTCTCCTATCGCTATGGCTGCCGTAACCGGACCTGCGGGATCTGCACGGTCGACGTGAACGGCCGCCCGCGCATCGCCTGCCGCGCGCGGGTGCGCGATGGCGACCGGTTGAGCGCGCCAGCCACCTTGCCGGTGGTGCGTGACATGGTATCGCGGCGCGACGGCGTGGCGCGGCAATTGCGCGGGCGGTTGCCAAACGGCGTGCGTGGCAACGATCTCGATGTCGCGGCGGCGGACGACTATCACGCGCTCACCGCTTGCATCGAATGCTATGCCTGCCTCGATAACTGCCCGATGCACGCGCGCAATTTCGAAGATGGTGTCGAACAGCGCGACGAGGCCGGCGCCTACCGATCCGGCAATCCGTTCTCCCTGTTGAAGCTGCAACGCATTCGCCTCGACCCTGTCGCCGATCCGGCCGAAAAAGCCGCGGCGCTCGAAACCGCGTTCGACCTCGGCCTCGCCGACTGCCGCGACTGCCCTGGCTGCAAATGCGGCGTCGGCATCGACCTAAAACGCAAAGTCGTCAGGCCTCTCCTCGACGCGGCCTATCCAAGCGACTGATACGCGCTCCGTCCGACCGGCCGCGATTGCGTCGGCGCGGCCCAAAGCAATCTGGCCTCACACGAACTCTGGTAAGATTTTGGGGCGCCGCCGAACGAGGCTGTCGGTTAGGCGTTGAATTTCAGCGGCGACTCGGGTTGTCGTCTGTGACCTTGGGGCAGCGGTTACGACTTTTTCTTGGCCTTGGCAGTAGCTTTCTTGGCTGCCAATTTCTCCGCTTTTGCAGCTTCCTTTTCGGCGGCTTCCTTGTCAGCCGCTTCCTTGTCGGCCGCCTCCTTGGCCAGGCGCAAGGCGCGCAGGCGTGTCACCTGATCAGACTTTTGCTGACGTGCCTTTTCCTTGTCCGCCAAGGCCTGAGTATCCTTTTTTTGGGTCGCGGTGAACTGCTCCTCGGCCCTGGTTCTTGCCGATTTCGACATTTGGAAACTCCTCTGCCCCCAATCGAGGCATCGCGGACGGATTGTTTCATTCCGCGGCGCGCACGGACGGCCCGCCGAATTGCGAGTCGGGTCGGCGGCGACTGAGCGCCACACGCCGTTCGAGTGTTGTTGGTCGTACTTAATATGCCGAAGCACCGGCGGCGGTACGATCCACCTGCCTGCCTCGACTTATCGGGCGATCATTCCACGTCGCGTCGCCAACGACCCGCGAAGGTCCGCCCCCAACAAGTGTTGGAGGCGGTGCCAAACGCGGTCAGTCCGGAACCGAAAGATTCTCGGCCGAAGATTTGCCGTCGCGTCCGGGCTGAACTTCGTAGGAGATTTTCTGCCCTTCGCCGAGCGAGCCCAAACCGGCGCGCTCCACGGCTGAAATGTGGACGAACACGTCCTTAGAGCCGTCTTCCGGCTCGATGAATCCGAAACCCTTGGCCGGGTTGAACCATTTCACGGTACCAGTCGCCATCGTGATTTCCTCTAACAAGTAACTTGGCTGCGCGCCGCACACCGTGTGACGGCGCGGTCGATTTTACGTCCACATTGTCAGGGGTTAGCTAAACTAATCGGCGGACCGGTTATTCAGGTGGCACCATAGCAATGCAATACGCACCGGCGATACGTAAATCATCTCTCACAGATGTCAATGCCCGGCGGCGGCGGCGGCACCGGCGACTGCGGCCCCGGCGGCGCTGGTTTCCGATGCGCGTGCGACCGGCGAACCTAGAATGATCAATTGAAACAAGGTGTAACAGGATTCACGGCGGATCAATAGGCAGCATGCGGGCGTGTTGATTCCGGCTTATTTTTTTGTCTCCACAAAAACTGCTTCCCTGCGCGACGTCGGAGCAGTCCCGCCGAACCGACGCCGTTCGGGACAGTTTCAAAGGCTTGGGCAGTCAATGCCTGTACCGAAGGCATCATAGCCGCACGGGGTGCCAGCCAAGCCGAGGTTGAGGTGACTCTGGACGCCGTTCGCGCTGGATCGGCAGGCCTCAAACAGGCGACTAACGCCGGCGAGGTCGAACACCGCATCAGGCACCTCAATCGGTTGGCACGCCGCGAATGCGCTGCAGCAACGTTAGAAAAACCGACAACGACGGCTGGGCACGATGCCAGCTTCCGCCCTCACCTCTACACGGCGAATGCACAAGCTCGAATCTGCTATCTCGGCTAACGTCGATACCTCAGCAACCTTTAGCTGGTTCGCTCGTCGAGCGTCGATCTCGCCACCGAAATAGCCGTCAATTCGTTCTCGGCCTGGTTCGTGATCGTGCCCCTGCTAAATTTCTAAGGCGTGCGCGTCATCAGAGGCGATCAATGGTTCGTCGCTATCGTTCACGATAGATTCTTCGCCATTACGAAATTGGTTAGCTCGACGCCACTACGCGAGACAGTCTGCTCCATCACCACCGACCAGCCCTGACGTTCGAAGAAGTCCCGCGCGAGGTGGCTCGCCTCCGCGCGCAGTCTTGGCAATCCATGTTCGACCGCCACGGACAGAATGGCGTCGTAGAGCTGCTTGGCGACACCGTGGCCAATTCGGTCGGGCGCAACGTAAGCGAGGTCGATGCACCCATCGGCGGTTAGGGTCATGAAACCCACGACGCGGCCATCTTGTTCAGCAACCAGTGTTGTCTGTGGCTTGAGTCGGTCAAGCCATTCGGTGCTCTCTGGGATCCATGGTGCCCAGGCACGCCGTTGCGCCTCATCATAATAGTCTTGAGCACCGATGCGGACGGCATCGTAAAAAATCCGCGCGGTCGCCGCCGCATCCGCGTCCTGAATTGGACGGATGCGTATCGCCACCATGATTTTCGTTACCGTCGCGAGGCCAAGCCTAAACCGAGACCAGCGATTCCGCGAAACCTTGGTTCAAGGTTCGGCCGGTTCGAGCGCCGCAGGCGCGCAGCGGTTGAGGCGGGTCCAGTCCCACCTGAACTGGAACCAATTCTTGGCTCGCACCGCGAACTGGATCGCTTCGTCAACATCGAACGGCAGGCCAATATCGTCGTTCACCGTGTACAGATAGCGCACAATCCGAGGAACCGGGGCGCCGGCCTCCAGCAAGCGCATCATCGGGCCGACATAGGTCTCGTATTCGTCGCGCAGGGCATTCGGATCGGCCGTCACGCCGATCGGGTCATAGGTGTTCCACAGCGCCCGCAGTTCGGCCCACCTTTTCCGAGACTGTTCTTTATCCAACTGTTTCATCGGCTATCCGTGCATTTCGCGCTACGTTCGCCCCTACCATCACGTGTTAGCACACTAGCCATTGGTGGGAAATAGCCAACAAACACGCCACGGGATTTTCAAGCCTATTTGGCCTATTTGACGGCCATTGGGAACTCCGGTGCCGGTTGGTCGCGGTCCCAACGAAACTTGCGGTCGGTCTCATCAATCGGACAGTCGTTGATCGACGCCTCGCGCCGTCGCATCAAGCCGTTTTCGGCGAATTCCCAAAGCTCGTTGCCATAGGCTCGATACCATTGGCCCGCCACGTCATGAAACTCGTACTGGAACTTCACGCCGATATGGTCGCCAGTGAAACTCCACAGCCATTTCTTCAAGCGGTAATCCAACTCACGCTGCCACTTGCCGGTCAGAAAAGCGCGTACTTCGTCTCGACCCTCCAAAAACTCCGACCGATTGCGCCACACGGTATCGATCGTATAGGCGAAGGCGACCCGTTCCGGATCGCGGGTGTTCCAGGCGTTTTCCGCCATTTGAACTTTCTGCCGCGCGGCGTCCTCGTCAAACGGCGGCAATGGCGGGCGGGCGTCTTCGGTCATGCGGAGTCCTCCGATTGCGTATCCAAAACGTTGTCAGGCACGCCCATCATCTAGCGGCGGCGATACCCCGCTTGCCAATCACGATGACGATACCGAGCCGGGCGATGATGCCGATACGTGCGGCCAATCTCCGTGCCGCGCGCGCCAATGAAAGACCAATGCGTTTAGCGGAATCTTAAGTCGGCTCTGCCATGGAAAGGTCCTATGATCCGTCTTTTTGAACGTCGAAATCCGCGGCTGTAGCGATGATCGGCGCACCAGCCGTCGAGACTCTTGGCATTGTCGCCATCACCATCATGGTGACAAGTTACGCCCTGGAACAACGCGGACCGTTCTATATCGCGGCATTCGCGATCGGGTGTGCGCTTGCTGCGGTCTACGCGTACCTCCTTGGGTCGTACCCTTTTCTGATCGCCGAAGCCATTTGGGCGGCCATCGCGGCCCGTCGATGGCAGGCCGCAATCAAGACATCAGGTAACGCGAACAGCACCACGAACTGACCGCTGGGCCTTGCGGTCTCATCAGCCAATCCGCCAGAATGCTTAGACCGTCTCTCCGGGGGAGGTAATTGGCCATTTCGGCCGCACATCAGGACATCGGGAGGTCCAATGCATTCACTCATCAAGACTATTCGCTTTGCCGCATTGTTGTCGGCGGGCGCATTATTATTGGGGGCGTGTGGCACATTGCTCGAACCAGCGCAAAACACGATCCCACCGGACACGCCATTCGAAGCCGGATTGCACAGCGGCTACCTGCAACTTTCAAAATCGGAATATAGCGAGGCCGACTACCGTGACTCCGATACCTTCGCACGAAGGGTGATTGCCAGCTCTTTGGGCGAACCGGTTTCGCCGGAGGAGTTGTCAGGGCGACGCCTGCCAGAAGATAAAGTCGGGGAGCTGACGAGCGCGCGCCAGCGTCTCGTTTCAGCGCTCGACGCCACCGCCCGCACTAAGGTACCGGGCGCGGCCTCGCGCGCGCAGGTGATGTTCGATTGCTGGATGCAGGAGCAAGAAGAAAACTTCCAGCCCAACGACATCGGACGCTGCCGATCGGGATTCGAAAGCGCAATGGCTGAAGTCGAGGATGCGATGCGCCCGCCGGCGCCAGCTCCGGCCGCCGAAGCACCGCGTCCCGCGGTGCCGGAACCAGCAGAGGTGAAAGTTGCACCACGTTTCTACTCGATCTTTTTCGACTTCGACAGTGATATGGTCAGCGATGTTGCCTCTCGGGTGATCGACGAAATTCTGGCAGACTGGGGTTCGCGGGACGGCCAACTGACGCTGGTCGGGCACGCGGATTCGTCGGGATCGGCCGACTACAATCTCGGCTTATCGCAACGAAGGGCCAAGAACGTGCGCGCTGTCTTAGAAGACGGCGGTATGAGCAGTCCGAGGCTCGCGGACTCGGGTGTCGGCGAAACCGATTTGGCGGTGCCGACAGCCGATGGCGTGCGCGAACCGCGCAATCGACGGGTGACCGTGATCGTCCAGTAAAGACCGCTTTCGTCGCGCGTATTTATAACTTCGGTTGAGTCGGTAGCGCGACAAGGCAAATCTCTGGACGCTCGTCTAAACGGCAACCAGAAGGCGGTGGCCTCGGAGTACCAAACAGTGCTTCGCGGCCGCCGTCGTTCTCGACTATGGAAAATGGCAAAGCCCGCCGCCTCAGATTCGGGAATGCGCAACCAACCTTGAGCTTCGCGGAATAGCCGACGATGCTGTAGACGATTGCAAATGCGCGACCTTTGAATAACCTCGCGCCTCGCGCGCCTCGCGCGCCTCGCGCGCCTCGCCCGCCAACCGCGTTGGGTGGGACTTCAAGGAGCCGGACCATTGATCAAAAAGCTGCTCTTCATCCCGCCCATCCTGATCGGCGTCGCGGCTGTCTACGTCATGGCCGGCGGTCGTCAGGCGCCCGAGCGTGAACCGCTTGAGGAACGCGCCCGCGCGGTCAGGGTGATCGTGGCGGAGCCGGTCACGCTGGTGCCACGCGTCACCGGTTTCGGCAGCGTTTATCCCGGCACCGTGTGGAGCGCCATCGCGCAAGTCGCCGGCGAGGTCGTTTATGTCGACCCCGGCCTCAAGAAAGGCGCCATCTTGGCCGCCGGCACCGAGATCGTGCGTATTTCTCCCGCCGATTTCGAACTCGCGATCAGCCGCGCCGAGGCCAATATCCGCTCGGCGGAAGCGACGCTTGCCGAACTGGCGGTGACCGAGACCAATACCGCCGATTTGTTGGACATCGAAAAGCGCGGTCTAGAGCTTCGAGAGTCGGAACTTGCACGCAAACAGGATCTTTTCGAGCGCGGCACCATCGCGCGATCAGCGCTCGAACTAGAGCAACGCGAGACACTAGCCCAGCGCAAAAAGTTTCAGGATCTCGAGAACGCCCTGCGCCTGCTACCGACCCAACGCGCGGTGCAGCGCGAACAGATCGCCGTCTACCAGGCCGAGTTGGCGTCGGCGAAGCTCGACCTCGCGCGCACGCGCATCATCCTGCCGTTCGATGCCAGGATTGCCGAGGTCAATGTCGAGGCCGAGCAGTTCGCTCAGACCGGCGGCACGCTGGTCGTTGCCGACAGTCTCGACGTCGCTGAAGTCGAAGCGCAAATACCAATTTCGCAATTCCGCGCCATGGCGGCCGCGGGTGCGCCCGGCGGCGTGCCAGGCGGCATTACACCGGAGTCTCTGTCGCGGATCATTAAGACCATCAACTTCGAGGCGGTGGTGCGGTTGCGCGACGGCAAAGATGCCATCGAATGGCCAGCGCGTTTCGCCCGCATAAGCGACACACTCGACCCCAAGACCCGCACAATCGGCGCCATCGTTGCCGTTGATGGCGCGTATGCCAAGGCCGAGCCAGGTCGACGGCCACCGTTGACCAAGGGCATGTTCGTTGAAATCGAACTCCGCATCCGCGCCAGGGATGACAGCATCGTCGTACCGCGCTCGGCGTTTCACGACGGCAAGCTCTATGTGGTCAGCGCTGACGACCGGCTCGACATCCGGCCGGTGTCCGTCGGCCTGGTTCAAGACGATCTCGCGGTGATCGATTCCGGCATCGAACCCGGCGACCGCATAGTGATTTCCGACCTCATCCCCGCGGTCGTTGGCATGCTCCTTAACCCCCAACCCGATGACGCCGTGCTGACACGGCTTAAGGCCGAAGCCGCGGGCGGGATGCCCTCCCGATGATCCGCTATTTCGCCCGTCACCCGACGGCGGCCAACCTGGTGATGCTCGCGTTCATTGCCGCCGGTTTGTTCGCGGCGCCGGTGCTTCAACGCGAAACTTTTCCGCGCGTGCAACCGAACGAGATCGAAGTTCAGGTGCTCAACCCCGGCGCCCGCGCCGAGGACGTCGAGGAAGCCATCTGCCAGCGCATCGAGGATGCGATCGACGGCATCGACAATGTCGCCGAGGTGACCTGCGACGCACGCGAGGGCGTGGCGCGCGCTGTCGTCGAAATGGTCGAGGGCGCCAACCTTGACCGCTTTGCCTCGGACGTGAGCACAGAAATCGATGCCATTACCGATTTTCCGGTCCAGGCCGAGAAAGCCATTGTCAAACAGCTTGGCCGCACCGATTTCGTCGCTTCGGTCGCGCTGACGGGCGCGGCCAGCAAGCCCGATCTCAAAGCCTACGCGGAAGACCTCAAAGACCGCATGTTGGCCTTTGGCGGCATTCCCAAGGTCGACATCAAGGGCTTCTCCGATCACCAAATCCGCATCGAATTGCCGGACGCGGTTATCCGTCAATACGGCATAAGCATTTCCGACGTCGCCCAAGCCATCCAACGCCAGAGCCTCGACCTTCCGTCCGGACTCATCCAAACCCGCGACCGGGATTTGCTGATCCGCTTTGCCGACGAGCGCAAGACACCGGACGATTTTCGCGACGTCGTCGTCGTTGCGGGTGCCGGCGGCGGTCAAATACGGCTGGGCGAGATCGCCACGATCACCGACCGCTTTGATCTCGATGAAGATAAGGTTCTGTTCAACGGCAAGCCGGCGGCGATTCTGGACATCACCAAGACCGAGACTGAAGACACGTTGACGGTGATCGACGCGGTCGGTGCTTTCCTCGACCGTGAGCGCCAAACCGCGCCGCCCGGTGTCGAGATGGTGATCACCAATGATGTTTCATCCATCGTGCGCGACCGCCTGCAACTGCTGCTGACCAACGGCGGCCAGGGTCTCGTCTTGGTGTTGATCGTGCTGTGGCTGTTCTTCGGATTTCGCTACGCCTTCTGGGTAGCGGCGGGCCTGCCGGTCTCGTTTCTTGGTGCCGCGGTTCTGATGGTGGCGGTTGGTTACACCATCAACATGCTGACCATGGTCGGGCTGTTGATCGTGATCGGCCTGCTGATGGACGACGCCATCGTGATCGCCGAGAACATCGCGACCAAACGCGCGCAAGGCAAGTCACCGCTCGACGCCGCGGTCGAGGGTGCGCAGCAGGTGCTGCCGAGCGTGTTCGCGTCGTTCGCCACGACCACCTGCATTTTCGGGTCCTTGGCGTTCCTCAAAGGCGACATCGGCCAGATCCTCAAGGTCGTCCCGATCGTTATGCTGTTCGTCCTGGTGGTATCGCTGGTCGAGGCATTCTTGATCCTGCCCCACCACTTGGCGCACGCGCTCGAAAAGGCCGACGCCAAGCCGGGTCGCGTTCAGGCGGCGATGGACAGCGGCATTGATTGGCTGCGCAATCGCTTGGTCGGGCCGCTCGCCGTCATTGCCGTTCAATGGCGCTACCTCACCGCGGGCATCGCCGTTGGCCTGATGCTGCTGACTGTCGGCGCGTTCGCCGGCGGCCTGATCAAGTTCGCCGCCTTTCCAGAACTCGACGGCAATGTCATGGAGGCGCGAATTCTGCTGCCGCAGGGCACGCCCTTGGCGCGCACCGAGCAGGTGGTGGCGCGGATCAACGGCGCGCTCGATCGGGTCAATGAAAAGCTCAGCCCGGAACAACCCGGCGGCCAAGCGCTGATCCGGCAGGTGGCGACCAAATTCAACGAGAACAAAACCGCCAATGAAGCCGGCGCGCACGTCGCCACCATCACCGTCGATCTGCTCGAGTCCGAATCCCGCACCAGCCGCATCGACGACGTAATCGCCCTTTGGCGCACCGAGACCGGCGAGATCACAGATGTGATTTCCCTGCGCTTCGCCGAGTCCCAGCTCGGACCGGCCGGCCTCGCTTTCGACGTCCGCCTCACCGGCCGCGACTTGTACGACCTGAAAGCGGCCGCGCTGGAATTAACCGTTTGGCTCGGCGGCTATCGCGGCACCTCAAACCTGACCGACGATCTCAGGCCCGGCAAACCCGAACTCCGGATCAGGCTGAAGGACGGCGCCTCGACGCTTGGCGTCGACGCGCGTCAAATCGCCGACCAATTGCGCGCCGCGTTCTTCGGCACCACGGTCAGCGAAATCCAACGCGGTCCCGAGCCATATGAAATCGACGTCAGGATCGATCCGCGAAACAAGGACAGCCTGGCCGACATCGACGATTTCACCGTCTCGCAATCCGACGGCAGCCTTATCCCGCTGACCGCGATCGCCGACATCGAAACCGGACGCGGTTTCTCACGCATCAACCGCGTCAATGGCCGGCGCACCGTGACCGTGCAAGGCGATGTCGATGTGACGATCGCAAACGCCAACGAAATTCTCGCCGACACCGCGGCGAATTTTTTTCCTGAGCTGGCACAGCGTTACCCAGACGTCACCGTTTCCTTGCAGGGCCAAAACAAGGAAACCGAAACCACGCAACGCTCAATGGTGGGCGGCTTTGTGCTCGGCTTGATCGGCGTCTATCTGCTACTGAGTTTCCAGCTCAGAAGCTATGTCGAACCCTTCGTGGTGATGATCATCATTCCCTTCGCGCTGATCGGCGCGGTCGGCGGACACATGCTGCTGGGCTTGGATTTCACCATGCCCAGCATGCTCGGCCTGGTGGCGCTGGCCGGCGTGGTGGTCAATGACTCGATCTTGCTGGTGAATTTCACCAAGCACTATCACGGCGACACCAAATCGGTGGCCGAGGCCGCGCCGCTCGCCAGCCGCGCCCGCTTCCGCGCCATTCTAATCACTTCGCTAACCACCATCGTCGGTCTGCTGCCGCTGCTATCGGAGACCAGCCTGCAAGCCCAAGTGCTGATCCCCTTGGTCACCAGCCTCGCCTTCGGCCTCATGGTCACCACCCTGCTGGTTCTGTTCCTGGTCCCGGCGATGTACTCCATCCTCGACGATTTCAGCCTCGCCAAAATCGACTGACCTTGGTGGCAGCACGACACGTGTGATTCGTCCACGATGGACTACGAGTAAAAATTAGCATCGTAATCATTGAATGCGGCGCCCGCGGTGATGTTTGATGAGTAGGAGTATGAAGTGACGGATCAACAGTTTCAGGCAATTCCCATCTTTCGCATTTTCGATGTGGAAAAGGCGCGGGAGTTTTATCTGGATTTTCTCGGCATGACGGTCGATTGGGAACACCGGTTCGAAGACGGCATGCCGCTTTACATGCAAGTCTCTCTGGGTCCGCTTAAGCTGCATCTGACCGAGCATCACGGCGATTGCTGCCCAGGCTCGACGGCGTATGTACAGACCACCGGACTCGCGGGCTATCACCGCGAGATCACCGCCAAGGGCTACGGCTTCATGCGTCCCGGCCTTGATGACGCACCGTGGGGCGAAAAAATCATGGAGGTCACTGACCCGTTCGGCAACCGCCTGCGCTTCTGCGGACCGTGACAGTCGTTACCCGATCGGATTGACAAGGCGGGCACGACTGTCTAAGTCGAGCGCCGGGTACGGGCCCCAGCCGCTCGCGGGCGAAAGCCGTGGTGAAGCCCCGTTTAACGATCCGATCCGCCAAGTTCAGTGTCATGCGGGCCGATGGCAATGCGAGCACCATTGAAATTCCGCACGCAAACACTGCATGAGGCAAAGCGATGACCGGATCCACCCCTCTTCCTTCGATCAACGCATTGAAAGACGAAGCGCGACGCCTGCGCGCGGAGCACGACGCTCACAGCTCGTCGATCTCACATAGCCACGCTTTGGAATTGGTGGCGCACCAGTACGGCTTCAAAGACTGGAACACGTTGCACGCCGCGGCGGCTGATGGACCGCCGCAGGCACCGGTGGGCATCGGGGACACGGTACGTGGCACCTATCTCGGTCAGGCCTTTATCGGCGAAGTGCTCGATCTCGAGCCGCTCACGCCACCGGGCCGCTACCGCGTTACGCTGCATTTCGAAGAACCGGTCGACGTAGTGACCTTCGAGAGTTTCTCTTCATTCAGGCAGCGGGTCACCTGCACCATCGATCGCTCGGGCAAAACCGCCGAAACCACGTCCGACGGCCGCCCGCAGATGCACTTGGAAGTGTGTCCCGAACCGACCTGACAACCACCCATTCGATCAGGGCGATTGTCAGCTCGGTTAGGCCACTATCTGACAGTAACGTGCGGCGCTATACCGCTGCTCTGGCACCCGCCGCTTGCCGCGCCCTGCCGCCGTTGGCGGGGCGTTTGCGGTTGCGGGTGTTGCGGGCGCGGTGACGCTTGGGCCGTGGGCCGCCATTGGCCTTGCCGGCCTTCTTGGCGTTGCCTGGCCGGTCCGGTGCGGCGCCCCGGGGCGCGTCACCGATTACCGTCAGCGGGGCCTGGATCAGCCGTTCGATATCGCGTAGATAGGCGCGCTCGGCCGGATCGCAGAACGACACCGCCGCGCCACCGGCGCCGGCCCGCGCCGTCCGCCCGATGCGATGGACGTAGCTTTCGGGCTCGTTGGGGATCTCATAGTTGATGACATGGGTGACGCCATCAACGTCAATGCCGCGCGCCGCGATATCGGTCGCCACCAGCACCCGCGCCTCGCCGGCCTTGAACCGCTTGAGCGCGCGTTGACGGGCGCCTTGCGACTTGTTGCCGTGGATGGCGTCCGCCTCGATGCCCGACTTGGCGAGCTGATCCGCGACGCGGTTGGCGCGATGCTTTGTGCGCGCGAACACGATGACCCGCGACAGCGCGGGATCGCCCAAAATCTTGGTGAGCAAGCCCTTCTTGTCGCCGGCGCTGACATGGTGAACGCTTTGCGTGATCCGCTCGATCGGCGTCGCTTGCGGCGTCACCTCGACACGCACCGGATCTGACAAAATATCGCCCGAAAGACGAGCGATCTCACTCGGCATGGTGGCCGAGAACAGCAACGACTGCCGCCCCTTCGGCAACACCGCGACAATTTTGCGAATGTCGCGCACGAACCCCATGTCGAGCATCCGGTCGGCCTCGTCGAGCACCAGAAACTCGATCGCCCTTAGGTCAAGCCGCCGCTGGCCCATCAGGTCAAGCAGGCGGCCGGGCGTGGCGACCACAATGTCGACGCCACGGGTAAGGGCGTTGACTTGCGACTTCTGGCTAACGCCGCCGAAAATCACCGTATGGCGCAGCTTCAGATGTTTGGCGTAGGCACGGAACTCGTCGCCGATCTGGATCGCGAGTTCGCGAGTCGGCGCCAATATCAGGGCGCGCGGGCTGCGCGGGCCCTTGGCGCCGCCTTGCCGGGAAAGCTTGTGCAGGATCGGCAGCGCGAACGCAGCGGTCTTGCCGGTGCCGGTCTGGGCGATGCCGAGCATATCCTTGCCGGCAAGAAGGTCTGGGATCGCCCGCGCCTGGATCGGCGTCGGAACGATATGCTCTCTTTCAGTCAAGGCACGCAGAATGGGCTCGGCCAGGCCGAGCTCGGAAAAACGAAGATTAGTCACGTATGTGTCCTTATTGGTCGTATACGCCGAACGGCGCGACCAGCGTCCTAGACGCGGTCGGTGTCCGGCGTTTTACCAGTCCTGGGCGCGGCCGGAACGGGAAGTTTTTATGATTATTGTGCCCGGGACGTGGCGCCGCATCTGAGCAGCGCTTCGCGCAATCGCGAGACAATGGATGACGCTCAAATGGCCCGCTTCGCCCGCTATGTCAAGCAATTCAACCTATTCTGGCTGCCCGAAGCGCCTGTCTTCTTGGAAACTTGGCACTTTAGCTGCGCTCCTCCGGCAACGATCGTGCTAACAATTGATCGAAACGCGGCACCATTCCGGCGATCGCGGTCCCTTATTCACACGATGGATGCCGAACATGCTGAGGTTCTATTACAACGCCGCGCCGAACCCGATGAAGGTGGCCCTGTTTCTGGAAGAGGCCGGTTTGCCTTACGAACCGGCGCCGCTGGATACGCGCGTCGGCGATCAACACAAATCGGACTATCTTGCGATCAATCCCAACGCCAAGGCGCCGGCGATCGTCGACGACGGCATCACCGTGTTCGACAGCAACGCCATCTTGCTTTACCTCGCCGAAAAGACTGGTCAGTTTTTGCCAGCGGACACGCCCGCGGCGCGCGCCGACCTTTTGTCGTGGTTGATGTTCGTCGCGACGGGCATTGGCCCCTATTCCGGCCAATCGGTCCATTTCCGCCATTTCGCGCCTGAGGGCAACGATTACGCGGTGAACCGCTACGAATATGAGGCGCGCCGCCATTACGACATTCTCGACGCCCGCCTCGCCAACCAGCGCTACATGCTCGGCGACACCTACACTATCGTCGACATGGCGGTTTGGGGCTGGGCGCGCTTGGTGCCCCGCGTCCTCGGCGACGACGCTCTGCCAGACATGCCTAATCTCAAACGGCTGGTCGACGAAATCACCGCCCGCCCCGCCGCCGAACGCGCCATTGCCCTCGCCGCCAAGCACAAGTTCAAAACCGAAATGGACGAAACGGCCAAACGCGCCATGTTCCCCAGCAACTACGCGAACGCCAGCTGATCGGTGGAAGAAGCAAGCGACACGCGAGGCAGACGCCTGCTCTCATTAGCTCCCTATCTAACGTCTGGCCAACGCCTTCGGTGGCTCAATTTCCCATCGTCGCTGGCTTCTTGGTGGGCAGCAGGTCGTCGAACTCGGCTGCGGCCTTGGATTGGTTGGCGGCCATCTGCCGGGTCAGGTCGTCGGTTTGCAGCATGCCGGCTTGCCAGGTCGCCATGTGATTGAGGCCGTCGGCGATGGTGTGGTCGCGGGCGTAGTTCAGCATTTCCTTGGTGCCAACGATGGCGAGCGGCGATTTTTCGGCGATGGTGCCGGCCATTTCCAGCGCACCGGCGACCAACGCCTCGTGGTCGTCGAACACCGTATTCACCAGGCCGCTCGACAGCGCCTCTTCGGCTGGCATGCGGCGACCGGTATAAGCGAGTTCGCGCACCAATCCGGCAGGGATCAAATGCGGCAGGCGTTGCAGTGTGCCGACGTCGGCGGCCATGCCGATATTGATCTCTTGGATGCAGAAGAAGGCGTTCGCGGTGCACAGACGAATATCGCACGCCGAAATCAAATCAACGCCGCCGCCGATGCACGCGCCTTGCACCGCGGCGATCACCGGCAGCCGGCAGCGGTCGACCACCGAGAAACTCTCCTGCATGTCGAGCACCGTGCGCCTCAACCGCTCGCCGCGCCGACCGACATCGCCGCCGGGATCGGTTAGGCTGTCGAACACGCTCAAATCGAGCCCGGCGGTGAAGTGCCGCCCGGTCGAGGAAATCACAACCGCGCGCGCGTCACCCCGCTGATCGATCTCGTCGAACGCCGCCACCATGTCGCGCCAAAAAGCGAGCGTCATGGTGTTCAGCGCGTCCGGCCGGTTGAATTGGACGTGCGCGATATGATCGGCGACCTCAAGGGTCAGAGTTTCGTGTGACGGCGTTGGCATGAAGACCTCCAAAAGGGATGCGTCCTTATATCAAGCCGCGAATTAGGCGACCAACAGACAAGACGCGGGGTTGACCGCGCGACACGCGTCGGCGCACGTCACCATCGCTGCGCCCAACCCGGGGCGACAGTTTCCTTTGGTCGCAGCGGATTGAAGTCGAACAGTTGGGATTCTGCGAGCGCGCCGTTCCCGACCACAGCCTGCCAGAGCGCACCGGCGCGGGTGAACACCAGGCGATCCTTGTCCCAGTCGGCCCAACCGGCGCCGGTGAGCGGAATCAGATCATTGGGCGTTTCGAGCCAGATGGTCTCGTGGTACGGCCCATCGGATCTTTGAAAGTCGACTTCCTCCATCTGTCGGTACAGCACCAGCGGTTTTCTCGGATGCGGCTTCTTCCAGATCTCTCTCGGCCCCACACGACGTTCCGTGCGAGGGTCAAAACCGCGCTCCAGCAACTGCCAGCCATCCCTGAGCAAACGCTGCTCCCACGGCGCGCTCTTGGCCGGGCAGTGCCCAATTTTCAAGCGCTTCGCGCGAAACTTCGGATGCGGCTCGGAAGAACATGCCACATCGAGCAAGACGTGGCGGTCGGCTGTGAAAACACCGCCGCCATACCAACTGCCGAGGTTCGTCCACAACGCAAGCGCAGTGAAATAGGGCGGGCGAGAAATCGCCGTCCACGCCTCACCAATGCCGTCCGGGTCACGGCGGCGGCCATGTTTCGCGGCGAAATACACAAACAGCCGGCCGTCCGGCGACATGTCGCACCGTCGCTCATACACACGGCCGCGAAACCACTGACCCGGCGTGAATTTGTCCGTCGCACGATCCCATTGCGCCAGTTGCGCCCAACGCTTCGGCCCGCGTCTGAGGATCACACCGACCGGCGATTTCCGCGCCAGAAACACCGAAAGCCGACAAGGTGTCATTGCCATCGCAATCAAAGCGCCTCGTGTAGCGACCGCAATGGCACGCTAGTTACCGCACGATCTCGACACCTGCGCCCGCGTACCACCAAACAAGGCCGCGAAAACACGGACGAAAACCGCGCCGCGCGGCCGGGCGCACCTCAATCGATCGGCGTCGCTGTGTACCCGAAATCCGAAACCAGGCGCGAAGATTCGCCGCCCGGCACCCAAAGCACCAGCGCTTTGACCGGCTCGTCGGATTCGACGCTATGGGCGACCGTGTCTTCGGGTCGCACGATGCCGACGTTACCTGGGGTCAGCACATGGCGTTCGCCGTTCACCGTGTGGCCGAGAGTGCCAGACAGGATGTAGAAGATTTCCATCGAGCCGTGATGATGCTCGCCGCCTTGGCCGTAGCCGACGGGGATGGTGATCTCGGCGATGTCGAGCTCGGTGCCGCCGAGATTGGTCGCGTCGACCAGCATCTTGATGATCACACCATTCTTTTCCAGCACCTGCGTACCGGCGCTGCGCGGGGCATAGTCCGCGCCATGCACCGGGGCGATAACCGGTGCCGTCAGAGCAATCGTGGCTAGAATGAGTACGCCGCCGAGACAGGCGCGCGTTTGTCGATTCAAAGTCATGAGCCGTCTCCCATTGCAAGACTCCCACCACTTTGCCCCGATCGACCACGAGTATACCAGCATGACGACACGCTCCTCTGGCCTCCCCCCGTTCGTATCGGGAGGAGGCCGAAGTCTGGCGTCCTTTGACGGCGGAGGCGCCCGATCCAAATTACGCCGATGGATTGGCGCCTCTTCGTCACGCCGACAGGGCTGCGGCGGGCGTGATGCCGAGAGCGTGCCAATCCTGTTGCTCGGCCCAGGCTTGGTACGTCAGCCACGGCACTTCGGGGAAGTCGCGGCGCAGCGCGGCTGGATCGGCGGTGTATCCGACCTTGTCGAACCATTCGAACATCAACGCCATATCTTCGCTGTCGGGCCGCAACACGTCAGCCGGAAAGCCCTGGTAGGAGATTTCCCGGCCGCTCGCCTGTGAAATGATCGCGGCGGCTTGCGTGCCGGTGAGTTCGTCATCGGCGATGTCGTAACGCTTGCCGAACACCGCCTCGCGACGCTCCACCAAACTGGCGGCGAAAGCGCCGATATTGCTCACCGCGACCTGCTGCAGAACGCGCTCGGCCGGCAACGCCATGGCCAGTTTGCCGTCTTGCAGACCCGGCACCATCCAGGGTTCGAGCAGATTGTCCATGAAATAGACCGGCGCCACGATGCTGTGCGGGACACCGGCCGAAGCAAGGTGCTGCTCCACCCGGTATTTGCTGTCGAAATGCGGGATGCCGGTGGCGCGGTCGGCGCTCGCCACAGACCCCAGGACCACATGGCCGACACCAGCCGCTTTGGCGGCATTGACCAGCGCGATGCCCTGCGCGACCTCGGCGTCGACCCCGGCTTCGAATGGCGTTGTCATGGCGTAGATCGTGTCGACGCCGCCGGCGGCGGCGGTCAATGAGTCGGGATTGGTGAAGTCGCCGGCGGCAACGCTCACGCCACGCGCGGCCAAACCACGCGCCGAGTCGGTGCTGGGATTGCGGGTTAAACCGACTACCGAGTGGCCGCGCGCCAAAAGGGCATCGACGGCGGCTCCCCCCTGTTTGCCGGTGGCGCCGGTAACCAGAACTGTGCGTTTGTCGGACATATCGCGCTCCTGTGCTGTGTGAAATTCAGTTGCCCGCAACTTAGCGTCCACGCAGTCGTTGCATAATCCACATAAATTACGTTTTATTGTTTCATATTTGGGACAATCGGAGTACGCGACTTGGTCGATCTTAACGCCCTCGCGATCTTCGCCGGTGTGGTCGAAGCCGGCAGTTTCACCGGCGGCGCCAAGGCGCTTGGCTTGCCCAAAGGCAGCGTGAGCCGCAAGATCAGCGATCTGGAGACAGCGCTTGGCGTGCGCCTTCTACACCGGACCACGCGCAAGCTATCGCTGACCGAAATCGGCCGTGCCTACTATGAGCAATGCCGCAAGGGCTTGGTCGAGTTCGACGCCGCCAACCGACTGGTCGACGATAGCCAGGCCGAACCACGCGGCACGGTGAGGATCTCGGCGCCGGCCGATTTCGGCGATAGCGGACTCAGCGACTGGGTCGAGGCGTTTCTCGCCCGCTATCCGGAGGTGCGGGTAGAGTTGGTGCTCAGCGACCTCTACGTCGACCTGATCGACCAGCGCATCGATCTCGCTTTCCGCACTGGTCGTCTTGCCGACTCATCCTTCGTTGCCCGCAAGCTCGCGCCGACGCGTCGCGTGTTGTGCGCCAGCCCGGCCTATGTCGCGGAACGCGGGACGCCAATGACCCCGGACGATATGACCGATCACGACGCCGTGGTTTATGGCGGCGCCGCGACCGGTACGGTGTGGCGGCTGAACGGGCCTGACGGCGAAGTCACCGTGGCGGTCTCCGCGCGCGTCGCCGCCGATAGCATGAGCTTTATCCGCCGTGCTGCACTCGCCGGCCTAGGCATCGCGTTGCTGCCGGAGGCCTTCGCCCGCGCCGACTTCGCCGCTGGTCGCCTATCCCCCGTGCTCACCGACTACGCTACCGCCGGCCAAGGCCTTTACGCCCTCTACCCGTCCGGCCGCCATCTGTCCGCCGCGGTGCGCGCATTCTTGGATCTGGTCATCGAGATGAGCGGGCACGGCCTGCTCGCGCGTTAAGGCCAAGACACAGCTTTGACCAAAACATAAGTCAAGTCGCAGCTTATTCGGGCTCGGTAGGGTTTGAACTGGGTGGGTTGCATGAGATATACGCAAATGATACTCATTCTCATTGATTGAGCTCGTCGATATGGCGGTGGATGTTGCGGTTGTTGCGGAGGGTTGTTTGATGAATTTCAAGGTGTTAGTGGCGGCGCCAGGACTCGCGATTGGACTGGCGGTAGGATTATCGGGCCTGGCCGGAGCATCGGGCCTGAGCGCGCTCGCGGCGGACGCGCCCTCGCCGGAGGCCGTGGTGGCGCATTATGCCGACATGGCGGCCGTCAAATATGACGACTCGCTGATCACCGCGCAGCGCATGCGAGCGACCATCGACAGCTTCCTTGCGGACCCAAGCGCCCAAACACTGATTGACGCCCGACAGTCTTGGCGGATCGCACGCAAACCGTATCAACAATCCGAGGTTTATCGTTTCGGCAACAGCATCGTCGATGAATGGGAAGGCCGCGTAAACGCATGGCCGCTCGATGAGGGGTTGATCGACTATGTCGCACCGGCCTACGGCGTCGACAATGCCGGCAATGCCTTTTACACCGCTAACATAATCGCCAATCCCAACCTTTCCCTGAGCGGCAAAACCATCGACGCGACGGTTATCGATGCGACGTTATTGCGCTCGCTTCACGAGGTTGACGAGGTCGAGGCTAATGTAGCAACTGGTTATCATGCTATCGAATTTCTGCTGTGGGGCCAAGATTTGAACGGCACCAGCCCTGGTGCTGGCGATCGACCATGGACGGATTTTTCGCTCGACCAATGCAGCAATGGCAATTGTGACCGCCGGCGCGCCTACTTGGAAGCGGCGACCGACCTGCTGATCGATGATCTCGACGAAATGGTCGGCAATTGGCAAGAAGGCGGCGCGGCACGCACGGCGCTTGCCGATGCCCCCGCCGCCGAGGGCTTGACGGCGATACTCACCGGCATGGGCAGCCTGTCATACGGCGAGTTGGCCGGCGAGCGGATGAAACTTGGTTTGCTGCTGCATGACCCAGAGGAGGAGCATGACTGCTTCTCCGACAACAGCCACAATTCCCACTATTTCGATACCGAAGGCATCCGCAACGTCTATTTGGGTCGCTACACGCGCATGGATGGCACCGTGATCGAGGGGCCGGCGCTGGCCGACCTGGTGCGCGCCGCCTCGCCCGAGGCCGACGCCGTGTTGCGCGCGCGGTTGGAAGCCACGCGCGTCGCCATGACCGCGATCGTGGTCCCGGCTGAAACCGGCCAGATGTCCTATGACCAGATGCTCGGCGACAACAATCCACGCGGCAACGCGTTGGTCGAAGCGGCGATTGAGGCTCTGGTCGTGCAAACCGGTGCAATCGAACAAGTGGTCGCGGCGCTCGAACTTGACGCCATCGCATTCGAAGGATCGGATAGTTTGGACGCGCCCGAAGCAGTGTTCAACTAATCAATTGTATTACTAAGTAATTTTTTATCTAGCGGACCGAATTTAGAAGCCTATGAATATTCACGCGAATTTCGCGCGCAGCTTGTTGATCGTCGGGATTGCGGTCGCGGCCGGTGCCGGCGCGGTGTTCGCCGGCATGACGCCGGAGCAACGCGCGGCAATCCTGGCGCCGACCACCGATTTCACCCAAGCCGAACGTTGGGAAGCGCTATCGGGCGGCTCGGCGACCAATCGCAAACGGCTCGGCAAGGACGCTTTCGCGCAAGCCTCCGCCAATCTGTCGTTTGAGGAACTCAGCGACTTTCTTGTCGGCGACGGGTTGTTTCGTCGCACCTGGGTGACCGCGCCGGCGTCGACCCAGGCCGCCGATGGCTTGGGACCGCTGTACAACGCCCGCGCCTGCCAGCGCTGCCATTTGAAGGACGGCCGCGGCCATCCGCCCTCCGGCCCCGACGACAGCGCCGTGTCGATGTTCCTACGCCTGTCGGTGCCGCCGACCACCGAGGAAGAACACGCGCTGCTCGCCGACGGTCGCGCCGCGGTGATCCCGGAACCGACTTATGGCGGTCAACTCCAAGACCTGGCAATCCCCGGCCACCAAGCTGAAGGGCGCATGGTGATCCATTATGAAGAGACGCCAGTGACCCTCGCCGACGGCGAAGTAGTGTCTCTGCGCCGGCCCAGCTACACGGTCTCCGAGCTCGGCTTCGGCGCCATGCGCGCCGATGTGATGATGAGCCCCAGGGTGGCGCCGCCGATGATCGGACTTGGCCTGCTCGAGGCGATCGACGAAGCTGACATTCTCGCCGCCGCCGACCCAGATGATGCCGACGGCGACGGCATTTCAGGCCGGCCCAACCGGGTGTGGAGCGCCGAACATGGCTTGGTCATGCTCGGCCGCTTTGGCTGGAAGGCCGGTCAACCCACCCTTGCTGCGCAAAACGCCGGCGCCATGGCCGGCGATATCGGCGTGTCCAACCCGCTCAATCCGGATGCGTGGGGCGATTGCACGCCGGCGCAAACCGCGTGCCGCGCCGGGCCGCACGGCGACAGCCCGCAATATGATGGGCTCGAGGCGCCGGACGCCATGATGAAGTTGATCCTGTTTTACGCGCGCAATTTGGCGGTACCGGCGCGCCGAGACGTCGACGACCCGACTGTGCTGCGCGGCAAACAGTTATTTTATGAATCCGGTTGCACCGGCTGTCACACGCCCAAATTCGCCACCCGTCGCGACTATGAGGTGCCGGCGCTGGCGGGTCAGCTGATCTGGCCGTACTCCGACCTGTTGCTGCACGATATGGGCGACGGCCTGGCCGACCACCGGCCGGAAGGCGCCGCGGACGGCCGCGAATGGCGTACCCCGCCGCTATGGGGCATCGGCCTCACCGAGGCGGTTAACGGCCACACCTATTTTCTGCACGACGGCCGCGCACGTGGCTTGGCGGAAGCGATCCTGTGGCATGGCGGCGAAGCCCAGGCCGCCCGTGATGCCTTTGCCGCACTGCCGGCTGCCGATCGTGCTGCCCTGGTGGCCTTCCTAAACTCGCTCTGACCGGCAAGCCGACGCCCGTGATCCGGGGCTAACAGCCACGGTTCCAGGTTGGGAAACTGTCGCGCCTGGAACCAGAGGCAGCGATCGCTACTGCTACTCGTCCTCGCCCTTTACCTTTTCACCGGCTCTGTCGAGCGCGTCACCGGTCTTCTCCAGATTTTCGCCGGTATCTCTTTTCAGCCCGCGCCAGGTATCGTCGCATCCGGACAACGAAGCCGCGAAGGCGAGCAAAATCAGAGAGCCGGAAAGATTACGCCAGGAAAGCATGTGCGCCTCGCTTCGAAATTGACGAATTAGAGTTCTGAACCGGCGCCGATCATAGCAACTCTTGGGGGCGTTAGTCTCTATAATGAGGGCTGAATTTCGCTGACACCCGACACGCGGTCAGTTGCACTGCCTGGCCGACGTCTCTGTGCGGTAGATGGTGCATAGACCGCGAATTTGGCTGGGCGATCAGACCACGGGCCGCGACCGAAAGCCGCGGCTCTCGACCGCGTCCGCTAACGATCTTCTCCCGGCGAGTCGGTTGCCCGGCTAATCGAACAGAGCGTCGATGTCTTCCTGGGAGGTCCGGTTCTTGTCCGACTGGGGGCCGCCGAGCAGAGCGCTGTCGCCGTCGGCCTTATCGCGGCTCTCGACCGGGATGTCAGCAAAATCCTGTGGCTCCCAGATCTCAAGGATCGAGGAAACCCGGTCCTCGATATGGCGCAGCGCGTGCACCACCTTGGTAATCCGCTGGCCGGTCAAATCCTGAAAGCCGCATGCCTCCATGATCCGGGTAAGCTGGCCTGTCATCTCGGGCAAAACTTCGCCCAACTGACCCTTGTCCGCACCCTGCGTCGCCAGCATTTCGACAGACTTCTCGATCGTCTCGGCGGCATCGAGAATATCACTGGTGGCGGATTCGGTGGCGCTGACGATCGCATCAAGCTCGGACGACGCACCGATAATCCGATCGTCGTCCGCCAAGGGATGTTTGATCGCGGCGATCTCCGCCTTCGCGTGATGGATGACTTGCGCCATTTCGTTAATCTCGGCGCGCAGTCCGGCAAGCTGTCGCTTGCCATCGTCGATGGCGGCGTTGTCTGAGGTTTTGAGGGTCATGGAACCTTGTCGATTTTAGTTGCCCCGGGGCGAACGGAAGGATGTGCATGGCCATGTCCGGGCTGACGCGATCAATGGCCCCCGCGCGCCGGATTTGATCCGACCGATCATGCTTTTTTGCGTCAACCCGCTCCGGCGTATTGAGCCGCCAACTGGGTCAGCAGATCGATCGCTTCTTGCAGCCGGAAATGCTGGTAGATGACGAGCCCGTCAAGGCCCAGCAAAATCACGATCATCAGCAGGTCGCGCTGGTTAGCAGTCAGCGGTTGCCGCATGCCTAGCGTATTCATCATGACATGAAACATAGGCGCGCCGCGCCGTTCGACCAGTCGCGCGCGCGGCAATCCGTCATATTCCGCTCAGTTTCATACGAGAATCGCGGCCGGGCTGCTGTCGCAACGTGACTATCGCTACAAAGTTGCAGGAAATCCTGGGCAGTCGACCCAGCCAACCGATTTGCCGGCGCTAAGGTGTCAACTCCAGGTCAACGCTTGGTTCGGGCTCCATCTTGGCGATTCTGAATTGCCCTTTGCCACATTCCTTGGCCCGGTACATGGCATGATCAGCCGCTTGCACGAGGGCCGAGGCCTCTCGGCCGTGGGTCGGGCAGATCGCCAAGCCGACGCTGGCGCTGGTGGTGACGATGCGGTCATTCGACAAATGCATCGGCTCGGCAAGCCGCTCGTTCATTTTCGCGGCGATAACTGTGGCCTGGGCAACATTATCAACGCCGGCCAACAACACCGCGAATTCATCACCGCCGAGCCTGGCCACATGGTCTTCCTCGCGCAAACAGGCGATCAACCGCTCACTTGCGATGGTGAGTACTTGATCACCGGCGACATGGCCACTGTTGTCGTTGATCTCTTTGAAGTCGTCCAAATCGATGAAAGCCATCGCGAACCCCCGACCGCCGCGTGCATGGCGCGCCAACCAAGAGTGCAGTGTCTCGTCGAACGTGCGACGGTTGGGTAGCTTGGTCAGATGGTCACGCATGGCGCGTGAATAGAGCTGTTCTTTTTCCTCGACCGCGCGGGTGATCTCGTGCCCGATCCCGCGATAGCCGACAAATTTCCCATTGTCGTCGAACAACGGCTTGCCGCTGATCCGGACCCAAATGCTTTGCCCGTTCGCGCCCGTCATCGGATACACGAAGTCGACGATCGGCTGGCGCTTTTCGAGGCTCTCGAAGAAAGGCCGCCAGCGCTCGGGATCCGTCTTGGTGTCGACGAAATTCTCGCGGCGTTGGCCGAGGAATCGGCGCTCCTCATCAACCGTCTCGCCGGTTATGTAGGTGATCCGGTGTGCCTCGTCGGATTCCCATAGCCAGTCGCAGGACAAGCGAGCGAAATCCCGAAACCGCGCTTCGCTCGCTTCCAACGCGCGATTGGCTTTTTCCGCTGTCACCAGGGCCTTGATTTGGGTCATCTCCAAATCGCGCAGTTGGGTCAAATCGCGCAAGATAACGATTGCGGCGACCTGGCTGTTCGGGTCCGCGACCGGAGCAGCGGTCACCTCCACCTGCACCGCTTTGCCGTCCTTGGCCTCGATTACGCCCTCCAAGTGAGAGAGCGGCTCGCCGGTCTCGATCGCTCGATCAATCGGACAGTTGCCATGACAATGACCACCGGGATCGCCGAAAACCCTATAACACGGCAGCGACAAAGCCTCATCGAGCGAGCGACCGATCAACCGTTCGCCCGCCGGATTCACGTATAGAAGCTGGCGGTCCGGACCGCGGACATAGACCACCTCCGGCAGGTGCTCGAGCACCTCCGCTTGTAGCGCGAGCAGTTCACGCGCCGGTCCTGGCCGATCTCGCGATGACTTCGACACTCAGGCCTCCCAAGATCGAGCGAATACATGTCGCGTATCGATCGGAAGCGATCATTCAAGGACTAAAGTAGGTGCGTGACCCCAAAAGTGTATTGTTCAGCCAACCTCAATGGCCCGACCATCAATTGCAGGGGTTACGCCCTATGCATTTGGATAGTTCGGCAGAACGCATAGGATTTGTTTCCTGGCGGTACATCGCACAATTGCTTTTCGCTGGTCATGTCTCGGTGGAAAATTGTGACGCCCGTCACACAATGCGCCGCTCACCACCGTTCGTGGCGTGACGTCGCCCAGCACGGCGATTTATGCTAGGTTGCGTAGTGCGTCGAAAAGACATTTGGGCGGGAGAAGCTCGCATGAAATTGCTTCTGGCTGCCGGCGTTTTCGCACTTGTGGCCGCTTTCGGAGCCAGCACTGTGCAAGCCGGTCATTATCACCACAAGCGCAGTTATCATCATGGTTATCATCACGGCTATCACAATGACTATGGCGAAAAGCTGCTGATTGGTGCCGGCATCATCGCGGGCGCCCTACTGCTCACTCGGTTACTGACACCACGCCGCTATCCTCCAACGCCGGTCTATGTGGCGCCGCCGCCTCCACGCCGCTGCGTGCAGGACCGAGTTTACCGCCACCTGCCCAACGGCCGTATCCAGTGGGGGACTCGCACCACCTGTTATCATTAGGCGCGCGAGCGGGACGTCGGTTTCAACAGCGCGGCTGGGCTAACCCTCCGCCTCGGGGGCCGGCTCGATCAATTCGAGCTGTTCGGGCTCCATGCCATTACGGAATTGCTCCGGCGCGCGCGGATTGCATGCCATCAGATCGAAGGTGCCCTTGCCATAGGAGTGCGCGACCACGCGCCATTCCGGCCCGTCGGCACCGTCACTCATAAGTCGCACGCGATCGCCTAAGCGGAATTTGACGATCCCGTGCCCAGCCTTGCCTTGCATGACACCGCCTCCTTTGCACGAAAAGTCCGGACGCATTCATCGATCCAACCATAGGAGCACGGTATGATTCCGACCATGTGATGCGCCCTACCCCTAACATATAGTAGGGTTATCCCTAATTTTGTGATGGCGATCATAGTTTCCGCGGCCTTTGTGACGCCCGTCACACCGACTTGCGTGACCACATACGAAAACGCCCCCACACAGGGTGGGGGCGGTAATCGGGGTCTGACGCGGCCGCGCGAAGCGGCACGGTCCAGTGTTTCTGGGCCTAGTTAACCAGTTTCCACTGGCCGTCGTGTTGGCGGCAGGCGGTGCCGTAGGTCCGCTGGGCCTCGCCATTGATCGTCGCTTCGGACTGATATTCGCGGCAATACAGGCCGGCTTCGTCCTGATAAGTCTCCGACGGCATAAGATTGTAGCGTGAGCCGGTGTCTGGATTCTGCCATTGGACGGTCTGATAATCCGGTGTGGTCTCCATAAACCGGCCCAAGCAAGCCGGATCTGCATGATTCAAGCTGTCGCCGAATTCGCGGCCGAGCACGCCCCCGAGCAACACGCCTGCGCCGGTCGCCACCAGCTGGCCGCTGCCCTTACCGATGTTCGAGCCGATATAGCCGCCGGCCGCCGCGCCCAGCAACATGCCGATGATGTCTTGATTGCAACCGGCGAGATTGAACGAAGGCACGCGGCGAAGATCGAAGCCGTCGAACATGTAGCGATGGCCATGGCCAACTTTGCGCCGATAGCCGTGCGCCGGTGCCCACGGCGGCGGCCCGTTACCGGCCGCGTGGCCAGGCTTGAATTTGATTTTACCGTTGCCGTTTTTCGCCCCGGCCGACGCGTCGCTGGCAGCGAACGCGAAAATCACTAACGCGGCCAAGGAAAACCGAGCAATCGCGCCAAAAACTGTCATTGAACCGTTCTCCATGCCATCGCGCCGAAGCCACACCGGCCCGGAATAAGCTGGGATCGGCCGCGGACGCGCATGCCAAACCGCAGCGAACGGCCGCGTCTGACTCGCTGCATGACATAAGGTCAAATGCATACCCCGGCCCGCGACAAGCACGCCAAGTGTGACGGCCGCCACACTCCGTATGCTCCCGATTTTTCCGTATGCTCCCGATTTTTTTTGGGCGGACGTCGCGGTTGAAAATCGCAAAAAAAAGGCAAAAAAGAGCCGGCCGCGCTCAGTTAGGCATAAGCGCGACCGGCCAAATTTGTCTTGCGACCCCATTACGCTAGCGAATCGGATAACGCGAAACAAGGCCGCCCGATTCGCGCATCCGGCGACCCTCACACACCCCGCGGCGGCGAGAAATGTATCCGCATGCTACGGATCGGTCGGCGCTCACAGATTTTCGCGTCGATGCTTCTCGTCGAGTGACAGGATCAGATACGAAAGTTTTGACGCGTCGACGTTGGACCAGCCCGACGTCACGCTGCCGTTCTTCCACATTACGGAGACCGCGACCGCCTCAATCTCGGCGATGTTTTCCAGTCCGCTTTGGAAGATCTCCGCCGGCAGAGTTCCGTGTAGAGTTTCGACCGCTGCCATCAATCAATCCCTTCTTGGTTGGAGCCGCTCAAACAAGGCTTTATACCGGGGTCGCTTGAATCATTGGTATTGCCCTACCCGACCGCGCAAATTTCGTCACCAGCCAGGCGCCGGCAACAGAGACAAAGATAATGATAGGATCGACCCCATGGATATTGAAACACACGCGATAAATCCGGTGCGCCGCGCATCTTTGGCCATGTCGGCATTGCTGGCCGCGTTCCTGATAACGCTGGAAGCCGGGACCGCGCTTGGCGCCGGGGACTACCGGCTTGAGGCGAACTCGGTCGCGGACGGGGTTTATGTATTTTGGGGCCTCAATGAGCCGCAAACGCCGAGCAACGGCGCGCGCATCGCCAATGACGGCTTTATCGTCGGTGACGACGCGGTTCTGGTGGTCGACACCGGATCGACGCGCCGCTATGGCGAACAAATGCTCGAAGCCATCGCCAAGGTCACCGATCTGCCGGTGCGCCACGTCGTGGTGACTCATCATCATTTTGACCACGCTTTCGGTATCCCGGCGTTTGCCGACCGCGGCATCGAAGTGGTGATGCACGCCGAGGCCGCGCGCTTGCTGGCGTTTGAGGGCGAGGCGATCTTGACCCAGGTAACTGACCTCATTGGCCCGGAATGGATCGAGGGCACCACCGTCGGCATGCCGAGCCGCACGATTACCGAGGCGGAAGACTTCGACCTCGGCGGCCGCGTGGTGACCGTGACACCATTTCCCAATGGCCACACCCCCGGCGACATGGCAATCACCGACCGCGCCACGCGCACGGTGTTCGCCGGCGACCTGGTGTTCATCGGCCGGCCATCAACCGTGCCGCACGCCGACATCCCGACTTGGCAAAAACATCTCGACACCTTGGCGGAATGGGATTGGAAGCAATTGATTCCCGGCCATGGCGCGCTGGTCACCGCACCCGAAGCGTTACGCGCGGCAAAGGACTATCTAGTCTTCGTATTCGACCATACGGTTTGCGCGTTCCAGCAGGGCGACACTGCGGTCGAAGCGTTGATGGTGGATATCCCCGAGCAGCACCAAGACCTAGCGATGCTCGACGTCGAGTTTCAGCGCTCGGTGTTCCAATTGTTTCGGCAATACGAAGCTTCCGGCGCGCCGCCCTGCAATCAGTGAGGCCGGGCATTGGCTCCTGCCGTCGCGGCCTTGCGAGGCGTTCCCCGGCGAAGCGCGGCGGCGGTTTATCGGCCACCCGTGATCGGCGCCAACGATCCGATTAATGACATCGGCGCTAAAGGCGGGATTGGCCTATTTCGCGATCGTGTTCGCCGCCGGCTTTCTGCTCGGCACGGTGCGGGTCTTGGCGCTGGTACCGTTTCTCGGAGAGACGTTTGCCGTGGCGATCGAAGGCCCGGTCATTCTCGCGGTGTCGTGGATCGCGTGCAAATGGCTGATCACGCGCCTGTCGGTGGCCCCACGTCTCACGACGCGGCTCACGATGGGCACAAGCGCATTCAGTTTCCTGATGGTGGCCGAGTTAATTGTATCGCTATTGATATTTGGACGCGCCTTCGTCGAGCATCTCGGACATTACCGGACAACGCCTGGGCTGCTCGGAATTCTCGGCCAACTGGTCTTTGCAATTTTCCCCGTGGTTCAATTGCGGTTCACAACTGATCCAAACCGCCAAAGCTAGCGTCAATCTCGGCTAAGCAAGCCGGCTTGGCGCCAAAAGACCAAACACCGCGCCGGTCGGGTCGGCTAGCACGGCAAACTGACCGACTTTCGGTGCGTCGGACGCCGACTTTCGTACGTGCGCGCCGAGCGTCATCGCTTTGGCAATGGTCGCGTCTATATCGTCGACCGCAAGATAGGTCAGCCAACCCGCTGAGCCCGCCGCGACGAAATCACGCGACACGGCCCGGCCGCATCGGTGCCGTCCGCGCGTTTGAACACGGTGTAGTCAGGCGTTCTACCTGTATCGGTGTCGACCGCCTGCCAGTCGAACAGCGCGCCGTAGAAGCCCTTCGCCCGCTCGACATCGTCGGTGACCAGCTCATCCCACACGAAGGTGCCGCCCGGTGGCGGAAAACCGTGTGTCGGAACATAAGAGCAGATGACCGCGCCTTGGCGGTCCTGGATCACCGCGTTGCGACCGACGCCCGGCACGTCGAACGGCGGCCGGACGATCGTCGCGCCCAGCGTCGTCGCATTTGCCGTCACGACATCGACATCCTTGACCCGGACATAGGCGAGCCAACGGGATGGACCGCCGTCTTCCGGATCGACGATGCCGCCATGCGCCTCGCCACCGGCGACGATCAACGGATAATCCGCCTCACCCTGCTTCCAGACAGAGTCCGTCGCGTGCTCGATTTGGTAACTCCAGCCGAGCAACTCGGCGTAGAAGCGTTTCGCGGTGTCGACGTCATCGGTTAATAGGTCATGCCAAACGATGCGGCCGACTTCGCCCTCGGTGCGCATACTCTTTTCCCTTTCGCCAAGGGCAACGGCCGGCTGGTCCATGCTTGCGCCCAGAATTTGGCCGCCAAAAAAAGCATGAGTCCTGAGACTGGACGCTACTCGCGCCAATAGTCCGGATTGCTCATCGCATCAGCGCACATCACCATGCCCTCGACCGAGCCAATCACACCTGGACTCAGCGCTCGGACCATCCAGGCGTCCGCGTTTTTGTCGAGAATGGGATAAGGCGCCTCGAACCCGAGCGTACCGGCCGGGGCAAAGCCGTGGCGTGGATAGTAATCCGGGTGTCCGAGCACGAAGATCAGGTCCACGCCTGATTGCGAGAGACGTTGCGCCCCTGCTTCAATAAGCCGGCCGCCAACGCCCTGCCCTTGCGCGTCGGGCACCACGGACAACGGCGCCAAAATTGCCGGGATCGTGGTATCTCGAGCGCCGGTCAGCCGCGCCGCCGTGAACAAAATGTGCCCCACGGCTTGCTCGCCCTTGAATGCGAGCAAGGACAGAACCGGCCGCGCGCTAGGGTCGTTCAGAAGATCGTTCACCAAGTCGGCCTCGATATCTTGACCGAATGCCGCTTTGGTCACGCGCAAGACATCGGCCAAGTCGGAGCCGGAGGCCTCTCGTATTCGAAACTGCTCTGTCATAATTAAGGTCTAAGGCTCCCACACCGATACGTCGATTAGCTTGGCAGGGCCGATCATACCGTGGGGACGATCACAGCATCGACCGCGCGGCGCATCGACATCGGCAAGGGCGGCGCGGCGCCGAACCGAACGACAAGATCGGGCCGCGCGGCGCCGATACCGAGCCAGTTGGCGAATTCGGGCCGAACCGATCGCACCTCGATCGGTTGGTTGATGTGCGCGGTGCGAATGCCAAGCGCTGTGGCCTGCAAGGCGAAGCGCTGAAAGCTGCGCCCTACCCTGACCCAATGATCCCGATCTTCCTTTTCGCCGATGAAAACGGCGACACCGGCGGACGACCTAAGGTGGTTAGCATACTTCTGATTTTCGGCATCCTTGTCGAAAAACCATCCGAACATGAGCTTGCCGAACCAGGTCGGGATGGTCGGATTGCCCGACGTTGCGCTGAACAAACCGTCGCCCGTGCGCAGCGCGTCCGAAGGATTGAAGCGGATCCAGTCTTTGAGTTCTCTGACGAAGGCCGGATCGTCCATTTGAGCGCTATTTCCCTCGACAACATGGTCGACCACGGCCTCACGCCCCGCATTATCCGTAATCAGCTTCATCGAGACACCGTCAATCGCGGCGGCCGCTTCGAGGCGTTTCAGGTCATCGGCTGAGACCACTCGCCCGTCATACATCGATCGCGTCGATTGACGGTGTGGAATTGCGTCGTATAGCGCGCCCACTTGCGGCGATGCCGTCGCTAGATCGATATCGATGCGACCATCGCGACGATCATCGAATCCGAGCGCGCCGGGCCGCCCATGCGCCGCGGCGGCGATCAGAAAATTCTCCGCCGCGCAGCCGAGACTGACGTAAAGGTGGTGGTCGTCCGGGTCCGCCACTGGCGTACGCCGCGAAAAATCGGGGATAATGCTCACGCCGGTTTCCCGAACCGCGAAGCGCCAAGGCTGGGTGTTGTGCCCGTTCGCCGCGAGCGTGGCGAACCGCACCAGTTCCATCATGTCCGGGTCTTCTGAAAGCACGGTGCGCAACCGCGCGGCGGCTTCATGATAGCCGTCCATATCGTCGGTCCCCGAACATGCCGATAGCGGTGCCAGCGCAGCAGCTCCGGATAGAGCCAAAAATTCTCGGCGGTTCCGCACGTCTCTCTCCGAATCCAAATCGCCAGCGCCGAAAGAGTGGCCCAGATCCGGGCGTCATTCACTAATTTCGATTAAGCACGATCAGGCGTAAATACGGCGGAATGCGACGCCCAGACGCGGATCGTCGCCGGGAATTAGTCCCCGCTAGTTGACCCTACCTATTCGCTGCCGGACTGGCGCGCCTTGAGGATCTCGTTGGCGATTTCGGTCACCGCCTCCGTCACCGAGTTACGCAATTGGGCCTGCATATCCGGCTTGGCAAATCCGGATTGCAGCAGAGTGGAGCCATACGCGCTGATCTTCGCCACGTGACCTTCGGGCGCCGCCACATAGCGAAAAAGACTGACATCCAACGCCGCGTCACAGGTGTCGGTCACCACCCCTTCGACCCGACGCGCCCAGCCCAACGCGCCCAAATTCAAGACATTGGTTGACGCCGACACGTCATCCGACACCGTAATGCCCGAACGGCGTAAAATCAGTTCCGCCGTGTCCTTGAGCGCTCTCGGATGGGGCAAGCAGCCGTCAACGACCTTGTCTTCCACGTTGACGAAAACGCGTTCGACAAGACGCAATTCATCTTGATTGGCTGACGCCGTGCCGCACAGCGCACAGAGCAAGACCGTCGATAGGGCGACCAATTTGTGAAGGTGTGTCATGGCCGCCAGAGTAGCGAGAAACGCCAGCGCCACAGTGCTAAAAATCACTGTTTCGGAGCGACTTTCGATGCGATGCTTGCCCGCGCCCGCGACCGATCATTCATCCCTTGCCAAGCAAGCTACTGAAGATCAACCGGATAGCCGCTTTGTAATCGTCGACCGCCGCGCCGTCCGCGATAGCCAGCGCCGCTCTATCAAAGGCAGCCGACAATATGTCCGTCAGTGCGTCCAGCGGCGCGCCTTTCAGCGCGCCATTTGAAATTGCATACGCCAAGCCCTGTCTGAGTTCCTCGCCGCCGGTCTCCTTGTCGATCCGATCCATCTCGGCGTGGCCGAGCACGGCGGGCCCATCGACGAGCAGCAGACGAGCACGGCCCGCGACGGCCATTGCGGCGAAGTAAGCCTCGCCTCCGGCCATAACCGCATCAAGCGCCGAATCCGGTTGCTCGGTTTCCTGCTCGATCCGCCTCGCCACCGCCTCCGCCTCTTGCATCACCACGCACCGGAACAAATCGGCCTTGTCAGCGAAATGGTGATAAAGGGCGCCTCGCGTGACCTTCGCGGCGGCAACGATCTCGGGCGTTGCGGTGTCCGCGTAACCCTTTTTGACGAAAAGCGCTCGCGCCGCCTTAACCAAAGCAATACGCGTGGCTTCCGTTCGCTCTTTATTGGTACGGCGTGCCGAATCTCGTTGCATACATACAGCCTGTATGTTTATAATCCATATACATACACACTGTATGTAAAGAATGAAAGGCATGGAAGCTATGAAATGCACACAATTCTATCCCGTCATCATGACCGACGACGTGGCCGGCACGGCTCAGTTCTACCGGGATCATTTCCGGTTTCAGCCGAGTTTCGAGAGCGATTGGTATGTGCACTTGCAGTCGAGCGAGGATGCAACCGTCAATGTCGCGATCCTCAAGGGCGACCATGAAACCGTTCCGGCGATCGCACGCGGCCGAGTCTCGGGCCTGATTATCAATTTCGAGGTCGAGGATGTCGATGCCGAGTTCGAACGCGCAGAAGCAAACGGCTTACCCATCCTATTGCCAATTAAGGACGAAGCGTTCGGGCAAAGACACTTCATTACGCGCGACCCCAACGGGGTTTTAATCGATGTCATCAAGCCGATACCGCCTACTGAGGAATTTCTCAGTCAGTACGCGGCGGAGGCGGCCCCGGCTTAAGCGGATTGCATTGGCGCAAATCATCTGCTGCGGGACGAACGAAAGTGTTGAGGCCGTGCGGCGACGCGCGGCCTCAACCATGTAAGCGGCTGAGCGGTCGTTTGTGCGCTATGTATTTGTGATCGTCACCCCACCGGCTGTATGGTGACTTTGAGGACCTGTTCCGGCGCCGGATAGGTGAAGCCGTCATTCGGCGCGCGGACAACGTCCTCTTCGGATATTCCGGTGTTGAGCCCAGATTGGTTAACGCCGACATTGGGACCGGATTTCGGGTCTTCGTTGAGCTCGGTGCCGGCATCGAAAATGCCGAGCGACGCCGAGATGTCGCCACTTATTGGCCGGCCGTCAGCATCAAACAAGGCGATGCGGCCGTCGCGCGGGCCATAAACAATGTCGTTCGATTGCATCAGCATGGTCGCGAACGACAGATTCTCGCCCGGATTCGCTGTGACCCGAAACTCAAAGACCACGCCCGGCCACAGTTCGGCGTCGGTGTCCGAGCCCACTGGCTTGTAGAAAATCCCTGACTCCGCAACATCCGGATGGCGCTCCAGATAAGGCTGCATCGGCCGCACATTGCCGTCTTCCGCCAAAGCCTCAAGTCCGCTGACGAATGGCGTGGGCTCACCCGGCTGATAGACCGGCCAGCCGGACCCGTGCACGGCATACACACCGTGCGAGAAACCCGCCGCCTGACTGCTGCCATCGGAATAGACCATGGCGTCGAACGACGAAATGTTCTCGACACGTACGACGAACTCGGTACCGCCGGTGCGTGTCCGCATGACTTCCTGATCACGCATCCAGGGCTCTTGCGGCGCCGACGCCTCGGTTGCGCTTTGCTGATTCTGGCCCCGCGCTTGCGAGCCGGGACCGTGGTACGTGTTCGATTGCCGCGCGCCCACGGCGGGTTCGCTCTGGCGGAATTGCAGTGGCATGGCGCTCGCGCTCGCGATCGCAACCGTCAACCCAACTGTGGTGACTGTGGAGAGAAATGCCGGTTTCATTTTTGAATGCCTCGTTGCCTTTTTGTCCTAGCTGATGATTGGATGCCGCGATAAGGCTGAGGGTTACCGAGGCCACTCGACGTGATTGCGCCACCGGACAAACCCAAGGATGCGTTGACATGAAAAAGCATGCCATCGAGGCGCTCATCAGCACCGCGGACACGGCCATCAATGCAGAAGATTGGAACACCCTGCGCGGGATCTATGCGGACGATGCGGTTCTGGTGGTGCAGCCGGGAACCCATGCGGTGGGCCATGACCAAATCATGGCCGCGTTTCGGGCGATCGCCGATTACTTCGACCACACGCTCGACGTCGTACAAAACGGCATGACCATTCTTGAGGCCGGCGACACCGCTCTTGTGCTGGCCAACACAATGGTATCCTCCGACAATACGGAGACGGTCGAACGAAACGCGACGTACGTGTTCAAAATGCATCCGACCAAGGGATGGCTCTGCGTAATCGACAATTCCTACGGCCACGACCTCATCGACGCGAAACAGCCGTGAGAAACCCGGCCGCCCTTCTTGCCGAAAGCACAATCGGCTGGCGTCGTGTCCGCCAGCCGATTGATCATTGTGATTAAAGTAAAGGAAGCTCGCAGTGCCTAGGCGGCGACCGGCAAAGGCTCTGTCCAGGTGTATTGCTTGAACCCGTCGTCCACTGGTGTCGCCACGATATGGTTGGTGTAATTCGACAATACCTTGTGGGCGATGACCACAACGATCTCGAGCACGTTCTGCTTGGTAAATCCGGCGGCTAGGAATGCCTCAAGGTCTTCCGTTGAAGTCCAGCCGCGATTCTCGACCAGTTTCAGCGTGAATACGCGCAGTGCTTCTAGTTTCGGGTCGTCATATGAACCAACCGCCCGAGCGGTTTCGATGACGTCTTCCGGCACCTTTTCGCCTTTCGCCAATAAAGTATGGGCCGCCATGCAATAGTGGCAATCGTGATAGGTGTTGATCGTAAACTAAACGACATGGCGTTCAGTCGGGGTGAAGCTCGCTCGCATCAATAGCTCAGCAAGCTTGAGGTACGCCTCGACCGCGATCGGGGCTTCTGCAAGCACGCCATAGAGGTTCGGGATTCGCCCGCGAAGGTGCCTGGCGCCTTCGAGCACGTCTTTACTTTCGGCGGGTGCGGAGTCGGGAGTGTGGATCGTGAAAGTGGTCATCGGATGTCTCCTTTGCAGTTGGTTTGTCGTCTGGTTGGTGGTCCGATCAAACATTGATCGATCGGTCTAAGTTTTGACAAAAAAAAGCTACGCGGTTTCAAGAACGGCAAGCGCGCCGTTCACGATGCCGCGCGGCACCTCGGGCGCGTCGGTTACCCGGCCGATCAGCGTCAGGCCCTGATGGGCGCTCATAAACAGCCGCGCGAGGTCTCGAACATTGGTCGTAGGCTTCAGGTCTCCTTCCGTCTGGGCCTTGGAGAATGCCGCGTGGTAGGCGCCTTCGACGCGCTTCATGTGATTCCTGAGAGCCTTCGCCATTTCCGTATCGTCGGTTCGGAATTGCGCCATGCTGACGCCCAGTAGGCAGCCTGGGCTCATCGGCTCGGCATTGTCCGAGGCAAACTCGAGCATCACAGCCCGCACGTTTTCCAGCGCCGCACGACTTGGATCGGTGAGCCGCTGACGGATCTCACTTACGACGGTTCTCGAGTAAAGGTCGAGCGCCATCATGTAGAGCCCACGTTTGTTACCAAAGGTGTCGTAGAGGCTCTTGCGTCCGATCTCCATTGTCTGAAGTAACTCTTTCAGGCCCGTCGCCGCGTAACCCTTGGCCCAAAACAGATGCATCGCCTTTTCGAGGGCGATTTCCGGGTCGAATTGTTTGTCAGGTCCTCGAGTCATAATTGAGGATATGGCATACCTAAACCAATTGGTCAAGGTTTGTATAATAACGAACCTATGAGTGACATGCATGTCGACACTCCCGTGATCACCGGTCCGCAACGGATTTGCCGTGTGCTAGAAACCTCGGCATGAATATCGAAGCGGATTATGTGATCGTCGGGGCCGGTTCGGCCGGATGCGTTCTGGCCGACCGGTTGAGCGAGGATGGCGCAAGAGTGGTGCTGCTCGAGGCCGGCCCGCCCGATCGGCATCCGATGATCCACATTCCGGCGGGCATCCTCAGCCTGTTGGATCATCCTCGGCTCAACTGGAATTTTCATTCCGAGCCGGAGACCGGCACCGACGGCCGCCCCATCCACTGGCCGCGCGGCAAAGTGCTCGGCGGCTCGAGCTCGATCAACGGCATGCTCTATGTTCGCGGCAACGCGGCCGACTATGACGGCTGGGCGCAAATGGGCTGTCGCGGCTGGAGCTACGACGAGGTGCTGCCGTTCTTCAAGAAATCCGAATCCTACGACGGCGGCGAGGACAGCTTTCGCGGCCGCGGCGGCCCGCTGTCGGTCCAAGACTACCGCACGATTTTGCCGCTCACCCACCACTTCGTCAAAGCGGCGCAGCAGGCCGGCTTCGACTACAACCCTGACCAGAACGGCGCGCGACAGGACGGCGTCGGCTACTCGCAGATGACCCACCTTGGCCGGTTTCGCGGCTCAACCGCGCGCACTTACCTCGCCGAAGCGCGCGGCCGGCCTAACCTGCGCATCGAGACCGAGGCGCCGGCAACACGCCTGATCCTCGACGGCAAACGGTGTACCGGCGTCGCGTTCAAGCGCGGCGGCGAAGAGCACACGGTGACGGCGGCGCGCGAAGTGATCGTTGCCGGCGGCGCGGTCAACTCGCCACATATCTTGCACATCTCGGGCATCGGCCCGGCGGCGCACCTCAAGTCGATCGGCGTAGATGTCGCGCACGACCTGCCCGGCGTCGGCAGCAACTTGGCCGACCATTACGTCGTCCGCGTGCTGCACCGGATCAAGAACCAAATCACCATCAACGAGCTTGCCCGCGGCTGGCGAAAAATGCGCGAGGCGGCCCGATACTTCATCGACGGCCGTGGCGCGTTGACCTTTGGCGTGACCACCGCACAAGTTTTCTGTCACAGCCGCGAAGGCCTGGCGAGCCCGGATATCCAACTGCTCTTCACGCCCGCGAGTTATCAGCCGAGCAGGGTTCTAAAGCTTGAGAATGAACCGGGTTGCGCAGTAGCCGTCTGCCCCACCCGCCCGTCGAGCCGCGGCACGATCATGGCCGCCTCACCCGATCCCTTCGCAGCGCCGGCGATCCGTCCAGGCTATTTGTCTGACCAGGACGACCTTCGGGTACTTTCTGCCGGTCTCCGTTATGCCCGTCAGATTTTCGCCGCACAGCCGTTAGCTGACTATTCAGTTGCGGAGCTAAGCCCTGGCCCCGAGATGGACGGCGACAATGCCCTCGCGACCTTCGCGCGCGAGACCGGCACCACGCTCTATCATCCGGTCGGCACTTGCAGAATGGGCACCGATGATCAGGCGGTGGTCGACCCGACCTTACGCGTCCGTGGCATGCAAGGCTTGCGTGTCGTCGACGCCTCGGTCATGCCGACGCTCACCACCGGCAACACCAACGCGCCAACCATCATGATCGCCGAAAAAGCCGCCGCCATGATCCGCGAGGCAACGACTTAGCCGCTCCTTCGAAAAGATTGGACAGGAACGCCCGATGACCCTTGGCCCAATTTCTGCCGTCCGCGTATTCGTCCCTGACCTCGCCGCCGTGCACGGCTTTTATCGTGACCAATTGGGTTTAGACGAAACCTTTGCCAACGACAACGTGCTGGTCTTCCGCACCGGAACCGCCGACTTGGTTGTCGAGGCGGCAGACCCGACTGACGCGGAAGAAGGATCGTTGATCGGCAGATTTGTCGGCGTGTCGTTTGCCGTACCGGATGTTCACGCCGCCCATGCCGCCCTCATCACCAAGGGCGTGCGCTTCGTGTCCGGGCCGGAGATGCAACCCTGGGGCGCGGTAATGGCACACGTTTTGGACCCCGCGGACAATGTACTAACTCTTATAGAACTGCCGGATAACGCAACCGCTTGACGCGGCCACCTGTTGCCTGACCGCAAGGCGGGTGGGCAGGCGTGACGCTCGTGACAAGACCTGGATCACGCGACTGATGAGACTTGAACGGAACGTGCTGCTGCTCGCGGCGTGTCAGGCGCTGTTTTGGAGCGCCTTGATGATCGGCATCACCATGTCCGGTCTGGTCGGTCAGATGCTGGCCGAGCACAAGGCGCTGGCCACTTTGCCGGCCGGTATTCTCGCGCTTACCATGATTTTCGTCACCCGCCCGGCGTCTCAGCTAATGCAGCGTTTCGGCCGGCGCGCTGGCTTCCTGTTAGGCGCACTGGCTGGCTTAACCGGCGGCATGGTCTGCGTCGTCGGGATCTTCGTCGCCGATTTCGTGGTGTTTTGCCTGGGCAACGCCATTCTCGGCGGCTATCAGGCGATCGGACAATATTACCGGCTGGCCGCCACCGACTCGGTCGCGCCGGAGCACCGCGGCCGGGCCGTATCCACGGTTATGGCAGGTGGCATCGTCGCAGCCCTGGTGGCCCCCACGTTGTCGATCTGGTCGAAGGATCTGTTCGCGCCGGTGCTGTTCGCCGGTTCGTTTTTGGCGGTCGCGGTCCTAAGCGTCGCGGCCACCGCCCTGATCGCGGCCCTTGCCGAGACCACGCCCGAAGCAACCCCGGCACCGACCGGCGGGCGGCCGCTCGGTGAAATCATGCGCCAGCCAATTTTTATTGTCGCGATCGCCAACGCCGGGGTCGCGCAAGGCGTAATGATCATGGTCATGCTGGCCACGCCACTCGCCATGGTCGCTTGCAACTTTCCGGTCTCCGATGCGGCGGTGGTGATCCAGTGGCACGTTCTCGGCATGTTCATCCCGTCGTTCTTCAGCGGCCGGTTGGTCGATCGCTTCGGCGCCGCCACCGTCGGCATCGCGGGCGCGGCGACCCTCGGGGTTAGCGCCACGGTCGCGGCGAGCGGGATCGAGTTTCTCAATTTCGGCGTCGCCCTGGCTCTGGTCGGTACCGGCTGGAATTTCATGTACGTCGCCGGCACTACCATGATCACCGCCGCGCACCGCCCCGAGGAACGCGGCCGGGTTCAGGGCACCGCCGAGATGTTGATCGCCGGAATCGCCACAGTCTCTTCGTTCGCGTCGGCCGGATTGCTGAACGGCTTGGGTTGGTCGGCGGTGAATATCGGCACCGCGCCTTTGCTGATCATCACGGCGGGGCTAACCGTCTGGTTCGCCCGGCGCACTGCCAAAACCGCTCCAGCGCAGGCATAAACCTGCGCCAGGGGGCCTAGAGGCCTCCGGTCATTGCGGCATGAGATGCTGCTTGAACCACTCGAGCGCCAAAGATGATGCCGCCTCATAATGGCGCGAGTAAATGTCGTAATGCTTGCCAGAGTAAGTTTTATACTCGGCCACGGCATTGCCATTGATGATTTCATAGACCGCGTGGCCGTTTTTCTGGCGATCGAACAGTTCCTCGTTTTTGACGTCGATGATCAGAGTCGGCGCGGTGATCGCCGCCGCCGACTCGATTGGCCTGTACCCCGCCATCTTCGCCAGGTCCGGCGTACCGCGGAGATTCGGCACCAGATCGATGCCTTGCGGGATCGGGTCGATCACGCCGCGCGCCTTGTCGACGCCCCGTTGCCGCGCATAACGAAAACGCTCCGCCGACCAGCCAACACCCTGATAGCCGACCTGGCTGACAATCGCGGCAATACGTTCGTCGCGAGCGCCGAGATAGATCACATGCCCACCCGAATAGCTTGTGCCCCAAACGCCGATCCGCTCGCCGTCGACACCCGGTTCGCCGATCAAGTATTCGAGCGCGCTGGTGATATCACGGATTTGGTCGCGCGGGTCGACCACCTCGCGGATGGCACGAGCGCGCACCGTCACCACGCCGTCGGCGTCAGGTTTGGGTTGGTCGTCGATGATCACCAAGCGGCTGTCGCTATCCGCCCAGCCACGATAGTCGAAAGTCAGCACCACAAAGCCGGCGCGCGCGAACTTCGGCGCATAGCTATTGTTCAGGTGCGACCGCTCACCGCCCCAGCCATGGGTCATCAAGATCGCCGGCCGATCCGCGCCATTGCCGAAACCGTCCGGCAGCCAAAGATCGCCAGCCATGCGGGTGCCGTCGCTCCAAATATCGATCGCCTTACGGTCGGCGCTCTCGGCACCCGTTGTCCGCAACATTACGGCGACGATAATCAACACGAGCACCATCACTCCGTGCCCATGCGCACCAGATTTACTCAAACAGAAAGTAGGAGCCACGATGTCTTCCTCCCTTGGGCGGCGTGTTCAAGACGTCTGACTTACTGTACCTCGAATGCGTAGAGACGGTTGTTGCTGCGGCCGCCCCACAGCCGGTAGCCGGAGCCCCAATACACCACACCATCCGCGACCGCCGCTCCGCTATTGACCGAGCCACCGCTCGCATAGCGCCACAGAATTTCACCGGTCGCCGCGTCAAGCGCGAACATGGTGTCGGCCTTGGGACCGCCCGCCATCGAGCCGACGAACACAACGCCGTTCGCGACCGTCACCGCACCCATATCGGGCGAGTCGACATTGGGGTCGGCGGTCTGCCACAAAATCTCGCCGGTCGCCGCGTCGAGCGCACTCCAAAAGCCGTGGTAAATCCGTCTGCCGGCATCGCGCCCGTTGCCGCGCAAGGTCCAAGCACGCTTGGCGTAGTTTGAGACCGCCACGTAAATCCGTTCGCCGTCAGTGGCCGAGCCCCATTCCATGCCGCCGAGCGCGCTGCCCGGCCCGACCTCGGTTTGCCACACCACCGCGCCGGTATCTCGGTCAAGCGCCCAATAGACACCGCTCTTTTGCCCCGCGCCGACCAGATCATGCATCCGACCATCAATGGTTACGCGGAACAATGCGGGACCCTGGGCGAAGTCGTAGTCCGGCCCCTTCGGCGATGGACAGTTCTGCGGATTTAGCTGAGGTTCATAGCATGACACCGTATAGGCATCGAACGATATCATCGAGTTGCCCCATACAACGTCACCCGTGGCGATTTCAAATGCGACAAATGCATCGACATAGTTCTCGGGCTCATTCGCAATGCAGTCGCGCTCGGCATCGGCGGACGCGTCAGCCGTTCCCGCGCTGGCGAGACAAGCAAGCAGCCCGTCGGGCACGGCGTAGCTATTGCCCGTCGTTGCGTAGACCAGGCCCCGCAATGGATCGATCGCCGGCGTGCTGCCCCACACCGCATTGCCGGCATAACCATCCGCCTCGGGCGCCGTATGGGTCTGCCAGATCAGCGAACCGGTCGCCACGTCAAGGGCGGCCAAACTGCCGCGAAACCCGCAGCAGTCGTAGTCCGGCACCTTGGCGGCGACATACTCCTCCCACGAGGAAACGCCGACATAAACCTCTTGGTCATGGACCACCGCCGACTGCGTAATCACCGCCGTCGGGTGCGTCTCGATGATGGTTTGCCACACCGGCTCGCCGGTCGCCTTGTCGACCGCGATCACGCGCGCGCCGTCCTTGAACAATTCGCGCGAACCCTGGCTGCCAAGGATCAACAGATCGCCGGCGATCACCGGCGTCGTCCGCGCGCTATCGCCGCGAACACCGGTGTAGTGAGAAATCGGCTTCTTCCAAACCACCTCACCGGTCAACCGGTTCAGGCGGTACAGCCGACCCGCCGCATCGGTCACATAAACCGAATCCGCGTCGACCGCCGGCGTCGCCGAGATGTCGCCGCCGAGGCGCGCCACCCACTTGGTGCCCAATCGCGCGGCTGTGTCCGGCGCGATGCTGGTCTCCGCCGCCTGGTGCCGCGTGTTCGCGATATTCTGACCGGCGCTATGCCACTCCGCCGCCAACGCGCCGCCGGACGCCAGCAGCGGCCAAACTGCACCCAATGCGACGATCGATCGCTTCATTTTATCTAGCGCCATTCTGGCGCCAGTTTGACGAAGGCGCCCGACGTCATCAAGACGCCGCCCAATCGACCGTACCTGTCAGACCGAACCGGAGCGCCCGTCGCCTAATCCAATAGACCGCGGTCTTTCATGGCCTGACGGTAGACTGGATTCTCGGGCACCAGTTCGTGCGCCATCTTGAGATCCCGGGTGGCGTTTTCATGCTCTTTCATGTCGCGAAAGATCACGGCGCGGAAGAAATAGGCTTCGGCGAAATCCGGGTCGATTTCGATGGCGCGGTCATAATCCTCGATCGCGCGATCGAACAAGCCGCCGCCGTAAAAGGCGCCGCCGCGATGCATATGGGTCTTGGCGTCATCGGGCTTGATCCGTAACGCCTCATCAAAATCGGCGATCGACTTGTCGTGCTGGCCCATGAATTTTTTGCTCATGGCGCGTGTCCACCACGCCAGATGGTTCTCCGGGTCCAGCTCGATCGCCTTATCAAGGTCAGGGAAAGCGTAGCGATAGCGATTGTTGGTGTAGTGGCCGAAGCCGCGCTGGGCCAAAACTTCCGCCATGTCCATATCGTTGAGCCCGCCGGCCTCGATCGCCGCCGTGCAGGCCTTGATTCTCTTATCGGCATTGGGGGCATCGACACAGGCATCAAGCGCCGCATCGGCCCAAGCAGGCGCGGTCGAAGCCTGCACCAAGACCAGCGAAATCGCCGCCGCAAAATAAATCTGTTTCATATTTTCTCGCTCGTATCTCCGGGGCGGCCGTTGGTTCGGCCGCGGCATTGATTGGACGGCCCGTTTAGACGCAATCGGCCCCCAGGTCCACGTGCTTCAACCATAGCAGGTATTTGGCGCCAACTCACAGCCGCATGACCGCCCGGGACCCACGGCGCCGATTTGACACCGTGTACGGATCAAAACCCGAGCTGGATTTGACTGTACTGTCGAACGAACCGCAAAAGGAAATGCGCCCTAACGCACGCCCCGCTTTGCGTTTTGCAGTCCGCCCCTTTTCGGGGTCGGTTTGGTTTTAGGGCGCGCTCTGCGCCAAGGTAAAATCGAAACCGGCGGTCCAGAACGGGCCCTCGATGCCATGGTCTTTGGCCGCCGCGGGGTCCGCGTTTTCAACGAACGGCACGATCAGCGACTCCTTGACGCCGAACACTGCGTCGGAGTCCAAATAGGGATCGCCGTCGACAAAGATGTGGGTCACAACAGCGTCGTAATCCGGCTTGCTGACAATGAAATGGATGTGCGCCGGCCGGTATGCGTGACGGCCCATCTTGTCGAGCATGTGTCCGACCGGACCGTCGTCGGGCACGGGGTATGACACCGGCTTTACCGTGCGAAACCAATAGCGGCCATCGGCGCCGGTGACGAACTTGCCGCGCATGTTCTCTTCATAGGGGCCGTCGGGCTGCTGCACGTCATAGAAGCCCTCGCCGTTGGTCTGCCAAATATCCAGTACCGCGCCCTCGACCTGCGCGCCGTCGAAATCGCGGACGGTGCCGGAAACCACGCACGGCTCGCCTTTGCCGTCGCGACAAATATCGTCGCCCATCGCCATGCTTTCCGCGCCCGCGATATGAAACGGGCCGAGCACGGTCGCCTCGGTGCGGCCATCGGTGGCGCGGTGATTGATGGTCTCGACCAGCATCGAAACGCCAAGCGTATCCGAGGCCAGGATCCATTCCTGCCGCTTGTCATCCGACATCTGGCCGACCGCGGTCAGAAAGCCGATGGCCTGCTGCCATTCCTCCATGGTCGGCTCGACATCCTTGACGAAGCCGTGCAAGTGGCGAATGGCGGACTCCATGATCTGTTTGAAGCGAGGGTCCTGGCATTTTTCCAGTCGAGCGATCACCGCCTCGGCCGACTGCTGCTCGGTGAAATAGCGTGACATGGCCCACTCTCCCCAAGGTCACGGCCATTATAACGCAAACTCGCAAGCCCAGGTTCCCGCTCCCGGCAAGCCTCCCGCCCCCTCAATAGATGGCTCGAAGGCCCGGTGTAGCGGCGTTTGAGGCCGGCGGTTCGTCGGCGCCGCACGGTTTGTGATATTGTCACTGACCTTGCCGCCCAGGCTTGGCATTCTGGGGGCGCGAGGAAACCAACTGGCGTCGCACCGAAGTACGCCCACTGTACGGAGACGAATTCATGGCCGCGTTTTGGCGATATATCGGCGTGCTCAGCGCGACCGTTGTGGTTGTTGCGGGTCTTTCAGCCACCGCGAACGCGGTGGAACGGATATCAGTCAAGATATTGAACGAACGCGACTTCAAGCTCAGCATCGAACTCCGTGACAAGATGTGCGGCGGCAACGTGGCGTTGCGCGAACAACTTGAGGCCGGCGAAAGCCGCGAGATCGAAATTTGCGTCAATTCCAGCGGTATGGGCGCACTGCGCGCCGCCTACGGAAGCGGCTGTTCTCAGGTCAAAAGAACCGAATTCCTCGACCTCGCCGCGGGCGCCGAAATCACCTTTTAGAACCCCGTGTCGCAGGCCGGTTCGCGACCTTTTCGTCGCGGGGGCCGAACCGCGCCCGCCAGCCCTATTGCACTGGGGTCTTGTCGAACGGTCTACGGCGGACTTCGCAGCACATCCGCTATCTACATTGAGCGGCGTTAGGAGTAATTGCCGACGCCCTTCAGCGGCACGGTCGGACCGTCGATACGCACCAGATAGAGAATGATGTCACGCGCCACGTCCTGGTCCGTGATCGCCTCGACACCATGAAAGCATGCGTTGGTGTTGAGGAAGCAGAATAGGCTGTTCGGCCGGTAGCGCATGGTCTCGACATTCACGAACTTGTCGAATTCGTAGTGCGGCCCGCCTTCGCTGGTGAAGCCACGCTCCTTCGGGACAAAGATCGATGTGCCGAGATGCTCTTGGCTAGCGTCTGGCGGGCAATAGAACAGCATGGTGACAAATCGGTGCGGGGCATCGGTATGCGGCCCGATCGAGTAGCCGGACCGGTCGCGAACCAGGATTGATTCTGGGAATAGTTTAATGTCGCGGGGCTGATCGGCAAACCGCGTCGCTACCGCTTTCGGATACTTGCTTACCATCGCCTGCAGGAAGCGCTTTCCGGTAAACCAGGCCGCGAATTCGCTCCAGAAAGCGCGTTGGGCGGACGGCAGTTTGTCGATCGAGTTGGCGTCGGGCACGAAGACGAAGCGTTCGCGATAGCTTCCCTGCGGCACCCGACCGGTGTCGCCGAGGCAGGTGTAACGATCGTCGTCGGGGAGCATTGCGCGCAGTTCCCGGTAATAGTCGTCGGGAAACACGTCCTCTAGATAGAAATGCGGCGACGGCAGGCGGTGGATCGGCGCGGCGTCGATGCGCGCCAACACATGATCCTCAACACTGGCAGACATGGTTTGCGACTCCTTTGAATGGCCCCGACGAGGCACCACTCCGGCCGCGTCACCTGACCGAGCGATTAGCGAGCGCTTAATTCCCAAGGAGCCGCACGATCGCCATTTACCCCACAAGATTTTTATCGATCTCGCGGAACAGCGATTTGAGTTCCCGGTTCGCGATCACGCTTTTCGCGCCGGCGATGACTTTTTCTCGAAGCTCGCAAAGCGGCGTTTCCCATTCCCCACATGACCTCTGTTAATGGCACGTCGGAAAGTGTCAAACGCCCGTCATCCCATGTCTTCCGCTGGTCCGACGTGCGGCCAATCATGTCGTGCGAAGATTGACATTTGGTTGATTGCAGGGCGGCCGCGCGGCCCCGCGCAAAATCTGACTGTTAGACCCGGAAAGTGTCCTGCACGCGAGCCTGGTCGGCCTGGTTGGGCGCATAGCTCCGCCATTTGTCCCGGTAGTATTTGTCGCGCATGTCGCCGTCGGATTCCTTGTTGAAGGTAAGGAAGATATTGCGTCGACTGCGCGTGCCCGTGTTGGCCGGGGAACCATGCGGGACATAAGCGTCGAAGAAGATTACGTCGCCGGGATCAGCCTCCAGCAACGCGTACTCGTCTGTCGGCTGATAGGGCGGATCGTCCTCGGTCAGCGGCTGCCATTCCTCGGTCATCAGAGACCTCTGGTAGTTGCCCGAACTCATGAAACTCAGGGCGGCGTTGTCCAGGCGGTTCTCGTCCACCGCGATGGCCATGGTAATGAAGAAGTCGCAATAGGCGTTCCAGCCGGCGGCCTGGTCCTGGTGCAGCTTGTCTGGGCGGCAGCCGGGAAGCTTATAGTTGATCTTTTCCTTAAACAGCACCGGCGCCTCGCCGAGAAGCTGGGTCAGGCATTCCTTGACCTTGCCCGAGATAAGCAGGTCCGATGCGTCGCGGTTATGGTCGCCGACCACATTCTCGATACGTACCAGAATGGTCTCGCCGGTGACCGGGCTCGTTTCGTAGTATTTGGCCTCTTCACCTTCGGCGGGCTGCTTGTTGCGCAACTCGTCCGACCAGGCGGAAAGCTTCGCCAACTCGTCTGGACTGAAAAACCCTTTGATGACGACGAATCCGCGTTGGTTGAATTCGTCCACCTGGTTCTGGGTCAACGACATCGCGACGCCCTCCGGAATTCATCCATGCCCGACCGTTTCTTAGCAGGCTCCGCCGGATGATTTATTGACCTTGATCAATTCCGACCGGCATCCGCGTCGACAGCCAGTCTTCTGCACCTCCCTACTCCAACCGCCAATGCGTCGCATCCCAAAAGAACATCGCCACTATTTCACCGCCGTGAACCGCGCACCGCCCAAGGCTCCACTCTTCACCAAAGCCACCAATCGTTCGTAGGACAAATAAAACGCGTCGAATCCCGATGGCGTGCCGGCCTTTTCAGTTTCTTCCCGCAGCGCGCGATACATGGCAAACCGCTCTTCAAGGATCGGGCCCCAATCTGCGGTGAGATCATCGACCACGACATCTGAAAATCCAGCCTGGCGCAGAATGGCTTGATAGGCGTCCATGCTCTGTAAGTCTTGGGTCGCCATGCCCTGCCACATGATCTCCGTGTCCACGTCGCTCATCGGCTCGTGCAGAACCCAGTCGGTGAACGCCAGCCGCCCGCCGGGTTTGAGGATGCGATAGGCTTCGGCTACGGCTTGCGCGGTATCCGGCACGTGCAAAAGCGCTTCCTGGCTGACCACGGCGTCCATGCTGTTATCGTCCAACGGCACTGCCATGACATTGCCCTCGACGACGCGAACTTGATCCTCGAGACCGACCAGGCGCGTGAGAATGCCCGCGCCCTCGACCCGCGCCGGCGTCAGTTCAATGCCGGTCACCGAAACGCCGTAGGTGTGCGCGAAATAGCGAGACGGCCCGCCGAGCCCGGCGCAAAAATCGGCGACCTGAGCGCCAGCGGTCATTTTCGCAGCAGCCGCCAAGGCATCGTTGACGGCGAGGCCGCCGTAATGATCCTGGTCGTGATCGAACAGGTCGGGCGGGGTCAGCCCGTCGATCGATCCGCCCTGCGCCTCAAGCCGGGCCAATATCTGTGCGGCCGAAATCGGGTGACGCTCATAGAATGATATCGCCTGCGACGGCGCCGCGCCGGTCATCGCGCGCCTCGCATTCTTGGATCGGGGGAGGTTTGTCGCCGCGTCGCCTCGTTGGCATCCCCGCGGCCATCGAACGCGTCCCCCATATTGATGAAATGATATTTCGTCTGCGGGCTAATTTGCTGCGGCATGGGCTTCCCTGTTTTCGCTCTTGATCATTTGGCGCGCAACCTAGCGTGATCGTTCGACTTCGTGCAAACGCCGCGGCATTGGCACTCTGCGACGGCTTGCGATTGAAATGCGACGAGCAGCGAATTCCCTCGGCGGTGCCGCGGTGCTACGTTCCCCACGGCTTGCGATAGTCTCCAACGCCGCTCGGTGCGCCGGCTTATATTGCCCTGACCTTTGCTTTTTTTGGATTTCTAAAATGAAAATGAAAGCGTCCTGTCGCCTTTTTGCTTTGACCTCGGTCCTCCTCCTGATCACCAACGCCGCCGGCGCGACCGACTTGGAAGTGGTCGCGCGTTTGACGGAACCGCCAGGCAATATCGCGGTGACGCCCGACGGAAAAATCATCGTCAGCGTGCACCAAATGTACGGTCGGGAATTGCGGGTCATCGAGGTGCCGACTGACGGCGCCGTGACGCCTTTCCCAAATGCCGAGTGGAACGCGCCGCCAACCGACGGGACCATGATCGGGCTGCATTCCGTGCTGGGCCTGCGCGCCGATCGCGACGGCACGGTGTGGCTGCTCGACAATTCCGTCGGCGCCGGTGCCACGCCAAAGATCGTCGCCTGGGACACCAACACCGATACGCTTTCCCGCGTGATCCACGTGCCAGGCCCGGTCACTTCGGAAAAGCCTTATCTCAACGATCTCGCTGTGGACTTGGACCACGGCGCGATTTACATCGCCAACCCGAGCCGCGATCAGCGGCCTTCGATCCAGGTCATCGACATCGCGACCGGTCTGACGCGCACCGTGCTGGAAAACCATGCCAGCGTCGTGCCGGAGGACGTGCCGATCGTGATCGACGGCAAGCGCCTTCGCGTGCCGATGCCCGACGGCACATTCCTCGACCCGCGCTTGGGCATCAACCCAATCACCATCGACGGTGCCAACGAATGGCTCTACTACGGGCCGATGAGCGGCACGTCGCTCTATCGCGTGCGAACCGTCGACCTGCTGGATGAGACTTTATCGGACGACGACTTGGGCAGCCGCGTCGAACGCTATGGCAACAAACCACCCTCCGGCGGCATTACCATCGACGATGCCGGCAACGTCTATGTCACCGACGTGAACGCCAAAGGCATCGGCGTCACCCGGCCCGACGGCAGCTACGAACTGCTGGTTTCGGACGATGAGCTTCTCGCCTGGCCAGACGGATTCTCCACCGGGCCGGACAATTACATTTATGTCGCCGTGAACCAGCTCCACAAATCCGCGCGCCTTAATGGCGGAATCAACGAGTCCACCCCACCTTATTACGTGGTCCGCTTCCGCGCCCTCGCCCCCGTGACCGTCGGTCGTTGAGCCGGCAATCCACGACGTTCGAAGGAAAGGCTGGGGGCGGATCGCCTATGCTTTTCTGCCGATTCATGGCATAGAAGCCAACAAGGTGGGGTGTGCAGCGCACAAAATGGGAGTTACGAGCCGATGATCCGACGAGCCCTCGCAATTCTGGCGGTCCTGACACTCACCTCCACCGCCGCGCAAGCTGGCGAAAGTGACCCGCTTCAATCGGCGCTGTGGGAGGAATTGAGCGTCGAATATCTCGGCGACGGGCCGGTGGTTTACAACTACATGGTCAAACTGATCATCCCGCGCACGGTCGAGGACGCGTTTAGCGTTCCGGTAATGGTCAAACTGTCCGACCGGATCGATCCGATCGAAGAAGTGGTGATAATCGCCGAGAACAATCCAATTCAAGAGGCCGCGCGCATTTCCCCGCGCCGGACCATCCGCGCCGTCGGCATGAACATTCGCCTTGAGCAGTCGACGCCGGTGCGTGCGGCTGCGCGCGATGTCAACGGCGTGTGGCATGTCGCCAGCGTCAGAGTGGAAGTCAAGAACCCAGGCGGGTGCACAGCCGCCGGCGGCGGCGACTCCGCGGACAGCGCTTTGGGCCAAATCGCGATGAAGCAATTCAAACGGCCTAACCGCGCGACGCGCCTCAAAGTCGGCATCAAGCATCCGATGCATACCGGCTTGGCGCCGGACGAAGAGGGCGAGATCATCCCCGCCTACTATGTCGACCAAATGACAGTCGAAGATGCCGCGGGACCGATTGCGGACCTCGCCACCACGGCGGCAATAGCGTCCGACCCCAACTTCTTCTTCGATCTCCCCGACTCACTCCAGAGCGTGAGAGTGACCGCGTCGGACACAATGGGATTTGATTTCGAAGCCCTGGAAACGCCGCTCGATCCACCCGATAAGTCGATCTGATGCGGTAGCGAAGCGACGCACTGTGGTTGATCTCTGATCAGGGGCTCAAGCAATCTGCCATGCTCGAACTCTACGAATGGCCACCGACGCGGTCGCAGCGCGCGAAATGGGCGCTCGAAGAGTTAGGCATCGAGTATACGAGTCATGTGGTCAACTTGCCGGAAGGCGAGCAGGATACCGACGCGTACCGCGCCATTCACCCCCTGGGCGTCGTCCCGGCGCTCAAGACCGACGCCTATACAATAATTGAGTCGGTGGCGATCGTGCTGCAGCTGATCGACGAGCACCCCGAGAAGAACCTAGCGCCCTCGATCGGAACCCCGGAGCGCGCCCACTATTACCAATGGAGCGTGTTTGCCTGCGCGGAATTAGATCCGGCGATCATGATGGTTTTCGACAATACGATGCGCCCGCTTGAGCATATGCGCCCGCCCGGGACGCCGCATGACGCCGGGCTCGCTGAGCGTGGTCGCAACGATTTCGCGATCCGCGCCGATGTCCTGTCGAAAGCCCTCAGCGACCGCGACTACATGCTTGGGTCCGATTTTTCCGGCGCGGACATTCTCATTGGCCATAGCTGTTTCATGGCCACGTTTACCGGACTGATTGGCGATTTCCCGGTGCTCGAGGCGTATTACCAGCGGCTTCGGCGGCGACCGAGCCATCAGCGGGCCTACAACAGCTAATTCGACGTTTGGCCGGACCGGCCGTCGGTGGGCAACATGGTTTGGCGAAATACGGGGCGAGTGATAGAACGCCTGCGCCGGGCTGAACTTGGGCCGCCCGCGAAGAAGACAGCGCAAGAATGGGAGAAACGTCTTTATGAACATGTGGGTCCGAAACTTAGTGATGCTGACGGCGATTATTGGTCTCAGCGTGGGCAGCGCGCAGCCGGGCTTCACCGCCGCAGGGGCTCCACCTGATGGGCCGATCGATGCGGTCGAGACCGGCGCCGACCTCAAACTCGCCTGCGGCCAGGAAGTCGACGGATTCGAGGATGTGGTCGGCGAGAAAACGTACCGTTCGATGCTCATCGTTCAGTGCCGCGCTGTCGTGGGCACCATTGCGGGCATGATCAAAGCTGGGCAGTTCGCGATTAAGGACGCGCCGAAATGGCAATGCGTCACCATTCCCGAGGATCTGGGTGAGTTGTCGGCTACGTTTGTGAGCTGGGTTGGCCGCAAACCCGCCCTGATGCGCAAGCCGGCCGCGGTGGCCTTTATTGAGGCGATTGAGCTCAGCGCCCGGTGCAAGGAAACTTCATAAATCGGAGTCAATCGTCACGCGTGGCGAATAGCGATTTATAGCCATATTAATCAAGAGTTTGTGCTACAAAAACAAACTAATTTATGAGACAATTCACGCATGCTGCCGATTGACCGGTCGGCCGAGCATGATTACGTATGAACGGTCTGGTGATTACCCAATTAAAGAGGAAACAGCCATGAAATGCTTGGGCGTTGCTTTTGCCCTCATGATGATCGCCGGCTCCGCACAGGCAGCCATGGAAGACTGCGCACGGGGGCCTGAAGGCAATCTATGCAAGGCCGAGAATGGTGACCCTCACGCGATGTATTTGATTGGCCGCGAGGCCTATGACGCGGCGCGCGAAAGCGGCGACTTCGGCGAAGCCCATATGTGGGCGACGCGGTCCCGGGAAGCCGGATTCCTCGGCGGCAAAATGCTGTTCAAGATGGTCCACCTGCAAGCCGGACAGGGCCTCCACCACGACCCGGTGGAAGCCCATGGTTGGATCAGCACCGCGATCGCGGATGGCGAGGACTATTTGGTGAGATGGCAGCAGCGGCTAGAAGCCAGGATGACACCTGAGCAACTAAAGGAAGCACGCCGCGCCGAAATAGAGTGAGCCGTCACCGGCTCACTCCGTGGCTGTAGCCTAATTCGTAGCTTCTTGCAGGGCGGCGGCCTCTTCGGGGGTCAGCCGATTGCCATCTTCATCGAAGTAGACGCCCTTGATGTGCTCCTCGATATAGGTCGCGATACCGGCGATTTCGCGCTTTGAAAGCACGCTTTTGAATTCCGGCATGCCACGGTCGCGAATACCCACCTCGATCACATAGACCAAACCTTCGTGATCGAGAAACGTCGCGCGCAGGTCCGCGGCAAAGCCGCCATAGGCGGGACCACCGCGCCCGTCGGCCTTATGGCAGCGCGCGCATTTATTTGGAAGTTCGTCAAATACCTTCGGCGGCGGACCGCGCCGTTTCTTCTTCTCTTCCGCCATGGCTGTCGGGGCGGATAGCATCGCGAAAACCGCCGCGCCAAGAAAAGTCGCGGCCGTCAAACCAATGACAACGCGTGCTCGCTTGGTGAAATCATGCATTTTGTCAAATCCGGTTTATGGGTCGAGTCAGGCCTATGTGAGGCGCTTCGCCGTAAAGGTCAATAACCGCGAGGGGCGTGATCGCCACAGACCCGCGGACACCGAACATTCGATCTTCTGAAAAAAAGGGTGAGCCGGCGCCTTGGCGCCGGCTCACACCGCAACGAGTGTTCTAAAGCGAGAACACGTAGAGAACGTTGCTCGGCACAGCGGATTTCAACTCGGGCGTCGAGTCGGTGAACCACTGCGGCCAGGCACCACCGATGCCAACTTGGATGGCAATGTACTGCTTGCCATCGGCCTCGTAAGACATTGGCGGCGCATTGATCGACGAACCGGTCTCGAAGCGCCATAGCTCCTCAAGGGTCGAATCGTCGAGCGCGACCACGGCACCGTCGGCGGTGCCGGTGAAGACCAGTCCACCAGCCGTCGTCATGATGCCGCCCAGCATCGGGAACTCGGTCTCCCACTTGCGGGTGACCACACCGTTGGAGACGTCGATCGCCGTCACGCTGCCGGTGATGCGGCCCGAACGCGGGTCATCAAAGGTGAAGTACGGCGCGCCACCGAGGAACCATTGACGAGTGGACGGATCAAAGTTCTTCGGAGCAACCGCTGCGAACGCCTTGTTGCAGCTCTCGATCACCGGAATGTAGTAGAGGCCGGTGTGCGGGCTGTACGAGGTCGGCGGCCAGTTCTTGCCACCGGTGTGAGCCGGGCAGGAAATGCCTTCGATCTCGCTCCGTTCGCCGTCTTCGGTCTCGGTACCGCGATGCGCCGCGGTGCCTTCGTTGTAGCTCTGAACATCCGAGTTCGGATCGTAGGACGCCGGCCGGCCATTCTCATCAAGACCGTCCGTCCAGTTCAGCTTCTTAACGAACTGGGTGCCCCAAACAAACGCGCCAGTCGAGCGGTCGAGCGCATAGGCAAAACCGTTGCGATTGGCGTGCAGGGTGGAACGAACGAACTGACCATTGATCACGGTATCAACAAACGTGTTTTCCGCAATCGAGTCATAGTCGTACGGATCGTTCGGCGTGTGCTGGAAACCCCAGAGGAACTCACCCGTGTCCGCATTCACCGCGATGGTGCTGTCGGTCCACAGATTGTCGCCCGGGCGATAAGCGTTATCCCAGTCGGGACCAGGATTGGCCGTGCCCCAAACGATGATGTTCAGCTCGGGATCGTAAGAACCAGTCACCCAAGTGGAACCACCACCGGTCTTCCACGCGCCGTAATCATCTTTCCAGGTCTCGTGACCCGGCTCACCCGGCCCAGGAATGGTGTGAGTGCGCCAGATTTCCTCGCCCGTATTGACATCGAGCGCGGCGATCCAACCGCGGACACCGAACTCGGCGCCGGCCATGCCGGTAACGACCATGTCCTTAACAATCAAAGGCGCGCCGGTGATGGTCTCGGCGATGCCCGGGTCAGCGACTTCGCTTTCCCAAACCAGGCTGCCATCGGTCTTGTTCAAGGCGCGAATACGACCGTCGATAACCGGTGCGAGCACCAAGTTACCGTGAAGGGCCACACCGCGGTTGTTAATGCCGCAGCAAAGCACGCTCGGCGCCCAATCCTTGTCGGCTTCCGGATCGGATTTCCAAATCGTGATCGCCTTGCCACCGCGCACGTCGATCTTGGTGACCACGCCCCAACCGGTGGTGAGATACAGATAGCCGTTTTCGGCAATCGTCGTACCTTCGAGTCCCGCGAAGGGGAACACGACCGGATCGGTACCGCCGCCCTGGGCACTTCCCATTGCGTAGGTGAACGCGACCTTCAGATCCTTGACGTTGTCTTTGTTGATCTCGCGGAGGCCGGAGAATCGATGGGCCTCGTAATTACCATGATGATTGATCCAGTTTCCTGGCTCACTTTCACTATTGACCAGGCGTTCGTGGGTGACATTAGCCGCCAACGCCGTGCCAGCAAGCATGGCCGCGCCGGCAACGGCCGCGGTCACGCCCGCGACAGATGTGCGCAACCCGCTCAATCTCTCGGATTTCATTAATGGGTCCTCCCGTATTCCGTAGCCGCATCTCCGGGGAAGCCGTAATCGAAACAATTGGCCGCGCGCTTACCGCCGCACGTCCGTTTCGGCTCCGTCACCCCGTTGAACCGCCACTTCCACGCAGCCCGGGACCTCCCAGACTGCCCTATCAGTCGTATCATAAAGTTATCATTGAAAAAAAGGGCTGGCGACCAGAATCGGCACATATCGTCAGCCGGCGGTTCCGCAGCAGCCATTTTACATAATAATAAGTAACTCTACCGATTTAAAATCGACGGTTCAAAGGCGGCGGCGCGCTCGTCCAGGCCAGTGGTGGCGAGCTCGGTGGCCGGGTCCCCGGCCACCCGAACGTGGCGGAGACTACGGGGCTGGGTTTTGTCGTAGGGCCGCGCCCGGTGCAAAACACAGCGATTGTCCCAAATAATCACGTCGCCGGGCCGCCATTTATGGCCAAAAGTGCGCGGCGGCTGGCAGGCGAAATCCGCCAGTTCGTCCAAAAGCTGCTGTGCCTCGGCGTCGTCGAGGCCCGGAATCCGATAGGCGTGCCGGCCGATGAACAGCGATTTGCGCCCGGTCACTGGATGGGTTTTGACCAGCGGCCGCAATGGCGCGCCCTTGGTGTGATAGCCGTAGCCAGACCCCGTCTCGATCTCGTAGCCGATCTTGGCCTGAGACTGATACAGCGAATGGTATGCGGACAAGTCTTCAATTCGGTCCTTGGTGGCGTCATCGAGGTCATCGTAGGCCGCGCGCATGTCGGCCCATTCGGTTTCTCCGCCCTCCGATGGCACCACCTGCGCCGACAAAACGGACGCTTTCGCCGCCAGCGGCATATACGAGCTGTCGGTGTGCCAACCCTCATTGCCGTGCAGCACCTTGAAGCGATATTCGCCCGGCTCGACCACCGTCCCGTCATTCGTGGTGTTGGTGATCGAGATCGCCTTATCGTCCGTGTCGCGCAAAAACTCGATATCACCAAAGCGACTGGCAAACGCGATCTGGGCGTCCTCGCTCAGGTTCTGGCCGGGGAAAACCAACACGCCATATTGGTGAAACGCGTCCTCGACGCACTGCCACGTCGCCTCGCCCATGGTGGCCAGGTCGATATCGGTAATCGTCGCGCCCAATGTGGCATCGGTCGGCGTAATCGTCGGCTGCATAAGACGGCCTCCTAAACAAACCCGCAGGAATGACCGCGATCAGACCGGCCTTTTTGCCGAGTTCGGTCTTCGGACCGGCCGATCGCGGTTGCGCCTGTGCATCGCATCTTTAGGTTTGGCGGACTCAGCCGACGTGTCAATAACTCCCGACTCGGGCAAAAGCTCCCAGCTATTTCGCGCAACGCGTCTTATGGTGGCTCAACACCGTCGGACGACGCCCTGGAACCAGGGCACGCGATGGCCTAACATTTCGTGCGATCAACCTGTCTGGGCCGGCGAGCGGCGTCGTGCCGGGGGAATGAAAGCATGACGGTCGAGCTCAATCACACCATCGTCCCGGCGCACGACAAGGAAATGACGGCGCTGTTTTACGAGCGGGTTTTCGGCTTCACCTACGAAGGCTCTCTCGGCCATTTCGAGGTGGTCAAAATCCCGTCCCAGTCGCTGACGCTCGATTTCGACGAACAGGACGAATTCGCGCCCCAGCACTACGCTTTCAAGGTGAGTGAGGAAGAATTCGACGCCATCTTCGGCCGCATCAAGACCGAAGGCCGCGCCTATGGCAGCGGCCCCCGCACGCCGACCGACGGCGAGATCAACCATTGGGGCGGCGGCCGCGGCGTCTACTTCCGCGACCCCAACGGCCACCTGCTCGAACTGCTCACCCGCGACTACACACCGGAATTGTTCGCCGACGACTAAACGATGGATTGACCGTGCTTAGCCAGACATCTTTTTGTCTAGCACTGGCAGCGATGCAGGAGGGCTAGGCATGGCGCTTAGTGACGGCTACACCGATGTTCCTGCCGGCAAGATCGCCGCGGTGGTCACGCATCTCGAAATGGTGTCGCCAGCGTCACCGCGCCCCGTGCCGCCTCTCGAAGGCATCTCTCTGCGCGCCGTCACCACACCCGATGCCACTTGGTATCGTGACCTTTTCGCGTGGGTCGGCGCCGAGGATTGGCTTTGGTCGTCGCGGCTCGAGCTCAGCACGCCGGCGCTCGAAACGATTATTCACGACACGAAGGTGGAGATTTACGCGCTCACCAAGAATGGTCGCGACGAGGGCCTGCTCGAACTCGATTTCCGCACCGACAATGAATGCGAGCTGCTGTTTTTCGGCCTGGCACGCGCGTTGATCGGCCAAGGCGCCGGCCGTTACTTGATGAACCAGGCGATCGAGCGCGCCTGGTCGCGTCCAATCCGGCGGTTCTGGTTGCACACCTGCACCCACGACCATCCAGACGCGGTCGCGTTCTACATGCGCAGCGGCTTCCGGCCGTTCCGCCGCCAGATCGAGATTGCCGACGACCCACGCCTCGCCGGCGTGATCCCCGAGACCGCCGCGCCCCAACTGCCGATCATCCGGCCCTGACTGGGCGTCGGATTAACCCGCGCCGTCCGCCGGTCGCTCGAGCCGGTGAACAATGCACTCGTCGCGTTGGAGCGTACGGCGTTCGACGGGCTGAAAACCAAAGCGCTGGTAGAACCGATGCACGCGCGTGTTGCTGGCCAAAGGGTCGACCAAGACAGCGGTCACCGACGCATCGTCGAAACATCGCTGGAAGGCGAGCCGCATCATCTGCGTCCCATATCCCCGCCCGAGATCGGCCTCTTCGCCGATCCAGATGTCCATCGCGCGCAGGCCGGGCCCGACATCGCCCCAATAATGCGTCTCTTCCAGCGCCGGATCGATGATCTCGATCATCCCGATCGGCCGCCCATCGTCCTCGGCGATGAGAAATTCGCGCCACGGCGGGTCCTGCGCCAACTCGACCGGCCAGTCGTACCAATCGTCCTCCCCGCCCGCCGCGATGACATGCGGCTTGGTGTCCCAATAGAGCAGCAAATCGAGATCGGCCGGCGTGGCCTTGCGCAGTCGCATCCCTGCCATTCCCTTGTTGATGATTGAGCCCCGTGGGAACGCGCATTAGGTTGGCGCCGCCAACCGATCTTTCAAGAATTCCGCCAATACAGACCCCGTTCCTGGAGGCCCCATGCCGACCGCTGAAAAATTGCTGACCGAGGAAGTCCGTGGCGTCGAGGGCATCGTCCGGGTGCTCGAAGATGCCGGCATCGACATGGTGTTCGGCATCGCCGGCGGGAACATGGGCCGGCTCTACGACACGCTGTACGACCATCAAGACAGCATCCGCGCGGTGCTGGTGCGCCACGAACAGCTCGCGAGCGTGATGGCCGAGGTCTACGGCCGCCTCACCGGCAAGCCCGGCGTGTGTACCGGCCAGGGCATTTTCATGCTGGCCAACGGCTTGCTCGGCACTATCGAGGCGCATTTCGCCGCCTCGCCGATGCTGCTGCTGACCGATTTTTCCGACATCGCGCCGTTCACCCAGCACGCCACCTATCAAGGCGGCACCGGCGCCTATGGCTCGGTCGACACCAAGCAGGCGCTCAGCGGCGTCACCAAATATGTCGCCACCGCCAGCGATCCGTTGCAGGCGGCGCACGCCACCCAGCTCGCCATCAAGCACGCGCTGAGCGGTGAGCGCGGCCCGGTCGCCGTGCTCTATCATTCGAGCGCGCTCAACGGCCCGATCGACCCGAACCAGCGCCCCTTCGTCTATCCGACCAAACACCACTTCCCCGCCGCGCCGTCCGCGCACCCGGCGGATGTCGAAGCGGTAGCGCACGCGCTCGGCGCCGCCGAACGACCGGTGATCATCGCCGGCAACGGCGTGCGCGTCTCCAAAGGCTACGATCAACTCGCCGAACTCGCCGACCTCCTCGGCGCGCCGGTCACCACCACCGCCGCCGGCAAGGGCGTTTATGCCGAGACCGGCGACTGGGCGCTCGGCGTCTGCGGCAATTTCGGCCAGGCGACCGCGAACGCCGTGGTCGGCGCGGCCGATGTGATCCTCGCGGTCGGCACCCGCCTGGGCCCGGCCGACACCGCCAACGAAAACCCGGCGCTGATCGACCCGACACGCCAGACCATCCTGCAAATCGACATCGAGCCCAAGAACGCGAGCTGGGCCTTCCCGTGCGAGACCGTGCTGGTCGGCGACGCCGGCCCCACCCTCGCCCAGGTCGCGGACGCGGTGCGTGCAACCGGCGCGCCGTCCGCCGATACCGTCGCCGGCCGCAAGCAAGCGCTCGACGCCGCGCGCGCCGAGCACAAGTTCTTCGGCAGCCCGGAATACACCAGCGACGACGCGCCGATCCAGCCGCAGCGCGTGTTCGCCGAACTGCTCAAGGCGACCGACGAAGACGCCATGTTCACCTGCGACGCCGGCGAGAACCGCATCTTCATGGCGCACCATTTCCAGACCAAGGCGCCCGGCACGCTGCTGATGTCCGGCAGCGGCGGCATGGGCTACGCGATCCCCGCCGCGATGGCGGCTAAGCTCATCTACCCCGACCATCAAGTGATCGCGGTCTCGGGTGACGGCGGCTTCGGCATGTCGATGAACGGCATCATGACCGCGCGCGACGAAAACATCCCGATCGTCTCGGTGGTGCTCAACAACAGCGCGCTCGGCTGGGTCAAACACGGCCAAGGCAACCGCACCATCGCCAGCACATTTTCAGAAATGAATTTTGCAAATATCGCCAAGGCGATGGGCGTTAACGGCATAAGAGTGGAAGACCCCAAACACCTCGCCGCGGCCCTCAAAGAGGCCCTGACGAGCGGCCAACCCACCGTCGTCGACGTCGTCACCTCTTTCGACCAATCCTTCCGCGACGTCACCTCCCCACTCGCAGCGGGGTGATGTTGGAATTGGTATCGTAGGTATTTGATCTCACAGTCCATTCCAACCTTCATAAAAACCAATCGCGATCTAAGTAACGATCTAATTCGTCATTTGCATTAGTTATTTATTGGTTGCAATTTTTCTTGTGATTTGAAAATTACATTCACTACACTCCAACATCAAAAAAAATTGGTGTCTTCCCCGGCAATCTGAGTAATTCGCGGAACGCCCCTCACATCGGTCAGCATCCCGCTTATCGCATGACTTGAGGCTTGCATGTTACCCACAAAAAGGACTATCGAACTCGAAGCAAGACTTCCGAAAATTGCAAAGTAAACTTAGGGCGAAATCTCGCGGCGGCTGCAGAATGACTGGTGGGCACATAGTATTTCTCGGATTGTCCGAAAGAGCAGCTTATGTGCAAGATGGCAATTCAAATATAAGAAAATGGACCATAATAGGCCTTAAGAATGTGGTGACGTCCTACATATTCCCAATTTCCCTAAGTGGTTGGCAAATTGGCTTTGCAATACCGGATCATTTGATTGGTAAGCAAACAAACGTCGACTTCGTGAATGAATCGGGGAAATCTATTGGGCATGTGAAGATCGGATTGACAAAAATAGGCCCAGATGACGCCGGATTTGGAATAAATATTGGCGGTCCGTCGGTGTTGTCAGTCGAGAATGGTCACACGGTGGTGTTTGGCTCTCTGGACGATATCGGTATGACGATCCCAACACCTGGGGATTATTTCTTACAAGTTGGCGATCAAAATACTCAAACTACGATAGGACGCCTCCATTTCGCGGTAGTCGATCCCAAACCTTTGACACCAGAACGCTCAGCCGCAGTTCGCAGCGACCCGGGTGCGACCAAGGCAGTGCGTCTAGAGCTTGGATGCAATAGTTGCTCTACGAAGTTCAGGGTCTATGCAGGCTTGGATAAGAACGAAAATCTGAATGCAGAGGGATGGCAATGGTATGAGAATATCGCGGATCAATTTGACTGTGAGTGCGGTCGAACGTCAATCGATCTAACAATAATACGTCGAAACCTTCATGGGCTCCTGGGCAGTTGGTTAAAGCTTGGCCCGGGGCTCCAAGTGATTCCATTATATGAAAAATCGGTGTTACACACCATCCGAACAGACTATAAGAACTTGATAGATAAATCCCCAAAAGAAGAATCCCTTCAGGTATTTATCGAAGAAAATCCCGTACTCCTTCATCAGTTTCCCGCACGGCTTATATACTCCAAACCACCCATCCTAACGAAGTTTTATGCCGATTTTGCGATCGTGACTACGCGAAAAGAATTAGTGCTAATTGAAATTGAGAAAACTGACACACGATTATTGAAAAAGAACGGCGGCATTTCTGCGCAATTAACTCATGCGTTTGATCAAGTTCGTGACTGGTTGCATATTTTGGACGAGCATCGATTGGCGGCACTCGATTCAATGAATGTTTCAAGAGATGACGTTACTAGTGTGCGCGGAATTGTCATAGCAGGCAGAGATGGTGGCTATGACGCACAAGATTTGCGCAAGTTGAAAGGTGCCGACTTCGGCAACATCACCCTACTAACTTTTGATGACATACTATATTCTTTGGACGCTCTCGTAGAGCGGCTAGGCACGATGTAGATTGCTCTTTCTCAACGAAAGAGGCTGCCGAAGCGGCGAGCCCCCGTTATCGACGTCACCACCTCCTTCGACCAATCCTTCCGCGACGTCACCTCCCCGCTCGCGGCGGGGTAATGGGGAGGTCAAATGATACGGGGATATGTCCCGGTTATCGCGAATTGCTGTGCCCAGCATTACGTGGCCAGTTCGCGCAGGCATGTCTCCGAGGCCGAGGCCTCGGAGACACTAAGGTGTGGGACAAGGGCCGCTTCTGATGGCGGCGTTGGGGGGCGTTGCGTTGGTTAGGCGGCTATGGGTTCCTGCGCCTTCACTTGGGTTTCGAGTTCGGTGACCAGGTCGGGCGGCAGGGCGAGGTGGCGGGCGAGGTCGTCGAGATAGTGGCGTTCGGCGGGGTCGTCGGGGTCGATCGCCATGCGGGAGACCAGGTAGATTTCCGTGGCCTGCTCGGCACCGTTGGCGAGGCCGGCGACTTCGCCGACAGTTGACGGGCTCATCAGGGCCTCGAACACGAAGGCCTTGTCCTCGTCATCGAGCTGCAAGGTGGCGAGATGCGCGAGGATGGTCTCACGCTCCTCCGCGTCGATGTGGCCGTCGGCGTTCGCCGCCGCGATCATGGCTCTGACCAGTGTGAGGGCAAACGGACGTCCATCGGCGCCCGCGATCACGGTTGGGTCGAACTGGCTCGGCATTGGCGGTGGCGCGCTCGCGGGTTGCGCGGCGGATGGTTGCGGGTCGTGGGCTGCGTGACCCGGCTGTGCCGGCGCTGGCTGCGCTTTCTGATCCTGCCAATTCTGATAGGCCCGATGGGCGAGCGCGCCGAGCGCCGCCGCGCCGCCATACCCCACGACGCCGCCCGCGAGCTTGCCGGCGGTCTTACGGGCTTTCTTGCTGCCGACCAGGAGCCCAAGCAAACCGCCTGCGGCGACGCCACCCAACGCGACCTTTGCGTTTGGGCTGGACAGGGCGCTGGTGGCCGACTTCAGCGTGTCGCCCGCGGCGGCGCGCGTGTCGGGGCCTAGGAACTGACCGAGAAGCGTCTGGGGGTTCATCTTCAGTCTCACCTTTCTGTGTGGTTTCTGTGTGGTGTGGCGCCTGATCGCGCCGCGCGGATCATAGGTGGTGGGCCGAATGTCCAGGTTCCAGTCGATTGGTTTCGAAATTTTGATAGAAATTTGTGTTCAAGACACGGGGCCATGGGGCCAAGCGATTGGAACGTGGTGTAGAAGAGATGAGCTTTGCGTCAGCGTTCAATCGAGTTCAGTCCACCGGGAACGACACCATGAGCGAATACAGGAAAGGAGCGGCCGCCCAAATCGGGCACGCTTGTGACCGCGAATGACCCTCAAAACGGACATTGAACGCTGGGATTCGAAGTCAAAGGATGTGATTGCGTCGATTTACGATCAGCACATCGCGGAAGCTGGTTTCCTCGGCGACCTTATCGGTTTGGTCGCCGACAAATCCACGCAGAGGGGTGCGACTTGGCTGCTGAAACATTATTTTGATGAAGGTGGAGATCCGCTCGAAGAGCACCAGGTGAAAGCCGTCTATGCCAAGGTTGACGGCATGATTCATTGGGAAGCTAAGCTCCACATTCTCCAGTGCGTTGAGCACTTGCCCATCCCAGCCTCCCAAGTGAAAAAAGTCGAGAAGTTCGTACGAGCTTGTTTAGCCGACGAAGCAAAATTTGTCAGGGCTTGGGCTTACAGCGGCTTTCATGAGCTAGCGAAACAGCATCCCGAATTTCGATCGGAAGCGTCACGAATCCTCTCGGAAGCACTTGTAACTGAGACTGCCGGATCGATTCTTTCTCGGGTTAGGCGCAAGATTCAACAAGGGTTCTAGTCGCGCAATATCTTTGTGTGACTTAGACCCTATGGCGATTTGAACGTCGGTCGCACAAGCCCGATGCCGGCGCTCACCGATGGCGGTGTGAGCGAGCGGCCAGATCCGGCAACGCCTGCGCCGTGCCCGCTCTTGGCAAGCTTTCATATCGGCGCACCAGCGCCGTCGCTGGCTCGGAGCATGGGCCGAGCCGGACGTCGATGCCGGCGGCTGTTAGTTTGGCGTACGCTTCGTCCGAAACAAATCCGGCAATCAGCACGCGCGGGGCGCATTGGAGGATGCTCGCGGTCGTTTGGTCCCGCGCCGAGCCCGGGCTGCGGATCAGGCTGTGGAGCTGACCGCGGAAATCCGCCACCCCGATCCAGCGCGCCAAGGCGTAGAACGGCGATAGCGGCGCGTTAGGGCCATCGCACAGCAACGTCAGCGCGAAGCGGCGTTCCGGTGGCGGCCAGGATGGGGTTGAGCCAAAAATCATGCTACATATTTGCCGGCGCGCCGGCGGCAGCGCCATAATGCAGATCAATCGTGGCCGCGGTCATGCCGGTGACCGCCGCCCATCCTGACACCGAGGTCGCGACCGTGCACTGCCCCTGCCCCCTGACGCGCAACCACGAGGCAAATCCGTGTCTGCAATGCCCGGCGCGGCATTGGACCATTTGTCACGCGTTACCGGCGGATGAGCTGGCGTTGCTCGAGTCTTTCAAATCAGGCGATCGTGTCTGTGGGCCGCACGTGGACATCTACCAGCAGGCCGACGAGCTGGATGAGCTCTACACCGTGGTGGAGGGCTGGCTGTACCTCTCCAAATTGCTCGAAGACGGCCGGCGCCAGATAACGCAGATCGCGCTGCCGGGCGATTTTATCGGCTATCAGGCGAATTTGGCGCGGCCCGTGGACCATTCGGCGCGGACGCTGACGCCCGTGCGTTTGTGCGTGTTTCCGCGCACCAAATTTCTTGATTTCATTCGCACGCATCCGGAACTTTCCATCCGCCTGACGTGGATGATCGCGAACTATGGCGAACTCGGGCGCGATCGGCTGCTCAGCGTTGGCCGTCACACGGCGCTCGAACGCGTTGCGCATTTCTTGCTCGAGCTGTTTTACCGCGTCCGCCTACGCGACCCCGCGCCGGTCGGCTCGTCGATCAAGATGCCGCTCACCCAGGAACATATCGGCGATGCCCTGGGACTCACCTCGGTGCACGTCAACCGCATGGTCCGCGAGCTGCGCGAGGCGAACCTGGTTCAGGTCATCGATCAAACGCTCACCGTCCTCAATCCAGATGGATTGGCGGAGATTGCCGGCTTTGACGAGGACATGATGGACCGCTTGCTGGGCGAGCCGGATGCCTCCGAGTGCCGGGCTCAGCAAGAGGGCTAAACGTCCCTAAATGGTCTCGTCCCTTCGTGACGAGACACAGTCTCTAAGCTCCGACGTCACCGGTCCCTTTGGCCGCATTCTGTTCGCGATATGCCGCATCTTTCCGCGTGCTATCATCGACGCGTTCAAAACTGCTAGCCCGGGTCACCCGACGTTTGAGAAAAAAAGCGCGGGGCCGGCCATTCCAGAAGAACGGAAATCCATAGGGGAGGATTACATGACGTTGTATCCATCACACGATCGCGGTTTTCTTCCATACCTTTTGCGACGGTCGCGCGATTTGTTCGTAGCGGTTTGTCTGGTGGTCGGTCTCGCGCTTGCGGCGCCAACCGCCGCGTTCGCCGATGGCTGGATCACCGCCTGGTCGACCAGCCAGCATCCGCGGTTCGCGCCCGATTTCATTCTGGCGAACACGCCGCCCAAATCGGTCACCAACCAGACCATCCGGCAAGTCGTGCGGCTGAATCTCGACGGAAGCCAAATTCGCGTGGTGATCTCCAACGACTATAACGACTTGCCGCTGACCATAGGCGCCGCATCGGTCGCCACCGCCGACGCCGACGGCAAGATCGTCGCGGACTCGAGCCAAGCCCTCACCTTTGCCGGCGCCGCCGAAATCCGCATACCGCAAGGCGCGCGGGTGATCAGCGACCCGATCGATCGCGACGTCTCCGCCTTCAACAGCTTGGCGATCAGCCTGTTCTTCCCGAGCGAGGCGTTCCTCGACACCTATCATTGGGACGGGGTGCAGACGGCGTACATCTCTGGCGCCGGCAATTTTGTGAACGATACGTCGTTCGAAGCCGTGGCGACCAATCCGTCGCGTGTTCTGTTGTCAGCCGTCTTGGTCGACGCGCCGGCCGACGCCAAAGCAGTGGTCTTGTTCGGCGACTCGATCACCGACGGCAATTGCTCGACCGTCGACATGAACCACCGCTATCCGGACTTCCTCGCCGAGCGGCTGAATGCCGAAGGCCATTCGAATATCGCGCTGGTCAATGCCGGAATTTCCGGCGCGCGCCTGTTCAAGGACGGCATGGGCGAGAGCGCGTTGGCCCGGCTGGACACCGAAGTGTTCGGTCAGCCCGGCGTGACCACCATGGTGATAATGCTGGGCATCAACGATATCGGTTGGTCCGCCATGGGCCTGGATCCGTGGGCGCCGGTTCCGACCAGCGCCGACGTTACGCGGATGTACCAGATGATCATCGACCGCGCGCATATGCAGGGCATCCGCATCATCGGCGCGACCCTGACGCCGTTCAAGGACTCGTTCAAAGGCATCATCCTCGAGGGTTATTACAGCGAGGACAAGAACCAGGTGCGCAAGGAGGTCAACGACTGGATCCGCACCAGCGGCGCCTTCGACGGCGTGATCGACTTCGATGCGGCGCTGCGTGATCCGGCGCGACCCGACAACATTCTCGACGACTATAATTGCGGCGACAACCTGCACCCCAACGACGCCGGCTATCAAGCCATGGCCGACGCGGTCGACCTGAACTTGCTGATCGGCAACTGACCTCGGCGGAACCGGCGACCAACTGGCCCGTGCTGGTTGGTCGCCCCGGTCGGGCAGAAATGTCAGGCGCGCGCCGCCCGACCGAAACCTTTACCTAGCGCACTAACCTCCAGCGGTATTGACGTGGCCTTAGCGTAGCGACGCCAAGAATTCGAGCAGCGCCGCGTTAACCTCCGATGGCGCTTCCTGCTGCACCCAATGGCCGATGCCGTCTATGATTTTGCTGAAGCGGAGGTCTGTGCAATTGCCGGCGACGGTTTCGTAAAGGTCATGGCCGGGGATGAAATGGCGCACCGGGTCTTTGCTGCCGGCGATGAAGCAGCTCGGCTGCGCCACCGGCCGGGCGCCCAGCTCGGGTAGATTGTCAAAATCTCGATCCTGATTTCGATAGCGGTTGAGCGGGCCGCGAAAGCCTCCGGCCTCGAAATTGGCTACGAAATAGTCGAGATCGTCCGCGCTCATCCAAGATGGGAACGGATCGGGATCGGTCATGCTTTCCAGCAGGGTGCCGTCCGGCGATCCCTGCATGCGGTTTTTGGCCGACGCAGCGTCGCCGGAAATCGCATAATAGATCTTTCGCAAAGACAGTCTGACGTCCGCCTCCAACTCGGCCTCGGCCACGCCTTCGGCCTGAAAATAGAGTTGATAGAAGAACTTGCCCTCGTAGACTTGGCGCCAGAGTTCGAGGCTGGAGATCGCACCGCGCTTGAAATAGGGCACGCTGAGCCCGGCAACCGCCGAGACCCGGTCGGGATGCAGCGCCGCTGTGTTCCAACAAATCGGCGCGCCCCAATCATGGCCGATCAGGATCGCTGTGTCCTCGCTGAACGCATCGATCAGGCCAATTACGTCCGCCATCATACTGGCCATGTCGTAGGCCTCGACCGCGGCTGGCTTGTCGCTGCCGCCATAGCCACGGACATCAGGCGCGACCACGCGATAGCCGGCTTGCGCGATCGGCTTGACCTGATGCCGCCACGAGTACCAGAGCTCGGGCCAGCCATGCACCAGGATGACCAACGGTCCGTCGCCCTCGACCGCGGCGCGGATCGCGATGCCATTCGTCTCGAGCGTCTGCAAATCAAAATCCTGGTGCATGGTGCGTCCCTGTATTTGCCGCGCCGGTCAGGCGTCGACGCCCGGCGCGCCGGGGCGCCAAGCATAGGCGATGTCGGTTAGCGTCGCGGCCCCATCGCGCCCTAGTCCGAGCTCGTTGAGGCGAAGGCGCACCATCGGAAACTGTTCGCGGCCCCAGAACACTTCGCCGTCCAGCACAATCGTTGGCACGCCAAATACGCCCGCTTCATCCGCCCGGGACTGGATCGCGTCAAAAAGCTCGCGTCCCTCACCCGCCGCGAACGCGGTGAATCCCGCGGCATCCGCGCCGGCCTCCTGCAATACCGCGGCAATCACCGCTATGTCTTCGATATCGAGGGCCCGGCGCCAAAAGCGTTCATACACAATGTCGGTGTAGGCGCGGAATACGCCGTGGGCCTTGGCGTACAGCATGCCGATGGCCGCAAGCGACGAATCCCAGATCTTCTGCGTGCCGAGAATGGTCAAGCCGCGCAGATTGGCGTGACGCCGGGCATCCATATAGGTGTAGCGCACGCGCCGCCATTGATAGGCCGAGCGCTGCTCATGGAGCACGCGGTGATCGTCGTCGACCTCTGCGGAGCCGCGATAGCTGGCGATGTCGAGTGTGTAGGGCAGCCAATTGAGCACGAGGTCGAAGTCACGCTCAAACGTCCACGCGGGCTCGATCGCGAGGTAGGCATAGGGGCTCTTGTAGTCGATATAGATATCAAGTGTGTTCGCCACCAAAGTGTTCCCTTCATCCCGTGTCGTCGCGTCTTCGGACACGAGAGCAGTTTGCGATCACGCGAACCCGTTAGACCGGGTGCACTCGGAGTGATCACGCTTCGCGTGCCACGCGCTTTTCCTTAGCGCACTAATCCACCGTCGATCATAATGGTTCGGCCGGTGACATAGTCGGACAAATCGGTCGCAAGAAATTCGACGACGCCGGCGCATTCTTCGATGGTGCCTTCGCGTTGCATTGGCACGCGTTCGGCCGCCATTTCGGCCCGGTCACCGAGACGGCCGGTGCGGATGATGCCGGGCGCGATGGAATTGACGTTGATGTTGAACGGCCCGAGCTCTTGCGCCAGCGCGCGCGTGTAGTGGATGATTGCCGCCTTGGCCGTCCCGTAGGGGTGATAACTGCCGCGCGCGTCGACACCAGCGGTCGACGATACGGTGACGATCTTGCCGCCGCCCAGGCGTTTCATATGCGGCGCCACCGCCATGCAGGTGTACATGCAGGTGCTGACGTTGATGTCCATCACCCGCGCCAACATGTCGTCAGAACAGTCGGCCGGCGTGCCGGTGGTGACTTGGTCGAGCGTGTCGTTGGCGCCGGCGCCCGCTATGACTTCCCGCTCATCGGCGAAAGTCACGGTGCCACCGCCGGCGTTGCAGACCGCGATATCGATGCGTCCGAGCCGCGCGACGATATCATCCACCGCCTGATCCGTTGCGGCGCGATCGGTCAGATCAACCTCAAGGCCGATGGCGTGCACGCCAAGCGCCTCGCATTCCGCCATCACCGTGTCGGCGGTCAGCAGCGCGCGTTCAAATTCATAAACCTCCGCAGCCTTGAGATTGCGGTCGATGATCGCGATGTCGGCGCCAAGGCCGGCCAACCGCAGCGCATAACCGCGTCCCAACCCTCGCGCGCCGCCGGTTATCAACGCCACCTTGCCGGCAAGTTTTTTGTCAGTCATATCGTTTCATCCCTAATGCGGCGCTGTCCCTGTACCATGGCGCGGAGATCATACGTAAATTTGGCCCGGCGGTGTTCGAGGCCTCAAAGGATGATGGCGGAATGATGGACTATGACGGCTTCTGGGCCGGCTTTGTCGTGCTGTTCGGCCTTTTGCCGTTGGGTATCGGCGCCTGTGTTGCGGCGTTCTGGGCGCGACGGCGCGGCGCGCGCGGCGCGCGGCTGGTCCTCGCTGCCTTTCTTGGAGGGGTTGGGCTGGTGCTCTGCGTGCTTCTGGGCGCAGTCCTGGTATTTCGTGCGTAACCAGCTGGCCTGGGTCGTGGTAATCCGGCCGTCGCGGCGACGGACAGTATGTCTTTTATATCGATGCCGAAAACTACTTGGGAGATGCCGGGCACCGACGCCGCGGTCAGTGAGTGCCAACCGGGGCGTCGGCGCCTAGCGTGGTCGATTTACTACTCGACGGGATGGAAATCCGCTGCGGTGTCTTGGACTAAATAGAAAATGCAGTCTTCCGGGCCGACACACGTGTCACCGTGATAACCGCCGCCCGGCTGGAACACATACGAGCCCTGCGGCAGATCCTGCGTGTCGCGATCGCCGTCCTGGAACGAATGCTGCCAGGTGCCCGCCACGTTGACGCCGTGATAGTCACCCGTGTGCCAATGGAGCGGGGCCGTGAAGCCAGCCGGAAGCTTGATCAGCCGCCCATGTGCGCCAGTCCCCGGATCGCCCCATAGAACCGCGACTTGTAGCGGCCCATCGCCCAGCTGCTGCCAATCATGGGCATCGGACGCGATCATCTTGCCGCCGGAGACGTGGCCGCCGGCAATTCCCAAACTAAAGCCCAAACCGACAGCGGTGATTACCGAAACGCCAAACATCAGAGCAAGTTTCTTGGTCATGGTCTTCCTCCATTCAGTGTCATCTCGCCCGTGCCGCTCCGACCCCGTCGCCGTGTCGGATTCCTTGACCTAGCCGGACGTATTTCTCGCCACGACGGCAGGGTAATCGCTCGCAACCAGGCGAAGCAAGCCGATCACGGTCGATAACCGGGCGCGTCGTAGGGCTAATGCGTTCCGCGTCAGCCAATGGGCATCGGCTGACGCGGAACGGACTAAAAGAAAAGTCGGATACCGGCGACGAACGACAGTGCGTCTACATCGCCGCCGTGGTCACGCGTAATCTCGGCGGTGTCGAACAAGTCGCGTTCGTAGGCGACGCCAATATACGGCGCGAACTCTCGGAAGAACTCATAGCGCAGCCGCAGGCCAAACTCGACATCGGTTGGTCCGGCGGCGAGGTCCAACTCGTCGACATCTTGGAACGAGAGATTGACCTCGATTAACGGCTGCAACACCAGTCTTTGGGTGATGAGCAGCTCGTATTCCGCCTCCAACCGTGCCGAGACATCCGCCTTCTCGCTAAGGAAAAGCGCCGCATCAACTTCGAAAAACTGCGGCGCCAGACCTTGTAGCCCGACAACGGCGTAGGCGCGCGACGGGTCGGGTTCAAAGTCGTAGCGAATGCCGGCCTGAGCGTCGAAAAAGTCCGAGATCAGTCGGCTGTACAACACTTGCACCTCCGCCGCCTCGACGCCTTCGCCGAACCCGACCTCGCCCTCAGTCTTGAGAAACGCTTTGTCGAAGTCGGTGCCGACCCAGCCTTGCGCCTCCCAGACATATCCCTTGTGCGCGCCGAGCCGCACTTCGTTTTGGTCCATCTGGAAGAAGGTAAAGAGCGCGTCGTCGCCCCCGGCGGCGTATCCGGGAGCGGCAGCCAACAGGCCGACCAAGAGCGCCACCCAGAACCCGCTACGTTTCGGATCAATGCGCATGGCCGTCACCGTCATCGATCGACGCGGTTTCGGGTCCTCGCTCGACCCGCACCTCGCGAAACATGCCAGTCGCCATGTGGTAGATCAGGTGACAGTGGAACGCCCAGCGGCCCACCGCGTCGGCCTCGATGTCCGCGTAAACCGTGGTGCCCGGCGCGATACTCACCGTGTGTTTGGCCGGGTTCCATTTGCCGGCGCCGACGTCCAGGATGGTCCACATGCCGTGCAGATGCATCGGGTGGGTCATCATGGTTTCGTTGACGAACTTGAACCGCACACGCTCGCCATATTGCAGGCGGATTGGCTCCGCCTCGGAATATTTCAGGTCGTTCATCGACCAGAAATAGCGCTCCATATTCCCGGTCAGGCGTATTTCGATCTCACGATCGGCTGGGCGTTCGGGATAGAGCGGCTTCTGCGCCTTAAGATCGCTATACGAGAGGAACCGTCCACCATCGGCAGCGCGCGGCATGAGCCCGCTGCCCGGGGCGTAGAACGGATCACTCGCCTCGCCACCCATCGCCGAATGATTCATGCCGGCCATGTCACCGTGATCCATTTCGGCCATATCGCCCGCGTCCATCGTCGCCATATCACCGTGGTCCATTTCGGCCATATCGCCGTGATCCATGCCTTCATGGTTCATGCCCATATCCATCATGCTGAGGATCACTGGTTCGCGCGGCGTCGGAACGTCCGCCGCAAGCCCGTCGCGCGGGGCCAGGGTGCCGCGCGCGTAGCCGGTGCGCGACATCGACTCGGCGAACAGCGTGTATGCCCGGTCTTCTTTCGGATGCACGATGACGTCGTAGGTTTCCGCGACCGCGATGCGGAACTCGTCGACCTTGACCGGCTGCACATTATTGCCGTCGGCCTGAACCACGGTCATTTGAAGACCCGGAATACGCACGTCGAAGAAAGTCATCGCGGCGGCATTGATAAAGCGCAGGCGCACGCGCTCTCCCGGCTCGAATAGAGCGGTCCAGTTCTGTTCCGGGTTGTTGCCGTTGACCAAGAAGGTGTAGCCGCTCACGTCCGCGATATCGGTCGGCGTCATCCGCATTTCGCCCCAATCCAGGCGGTCGGACAGGGTGGCGGCAAGCCCGTCTTCTTCTACATCGTCGAAGAAGGTCATCAAAGTGCGCTGCTGATAGTTATAGTAATCGGACTGTTTTTTCAGATTGGCGAGAATGTCTTCCGGCGTGCTGTCATGCCAATCCGATAGCACGACAACATATTCCCGATCGAAACGGAACGGCTCGCGGCCCAGCGGATCGATGATGATCGCGCCATACAACCCCGACTGTTCCTGCAGGCCGGAATGGCTGTGGTACCAATAGGTGCCGCTCTGTTGCGCCGGAAACCGGTAAGTGTGCGTGGTGCCCGGCTTGATGCCCTCAAAACTCAGCCCGGGCACGCCGTCTTGCGTGAACGGCAAGATCAAGCCGTGCCAATGGATCGAGCTATCCACATCGAGCATATTGGTCACGTTGATCACCAACTCTTCGCCTTCTTGGAAGCGAAGCGTCGGCGCCGGGATCGAGCCATTGATTGCCAATCCCGGCCGGCCGGTCCCCGATACATCAAGAGTGATTTCGCCAATTGAAAGATCATACGTGCCCGCCGTTGCGGCGAGCGGGAACAACAGTGCGGCGGCCGCGGTCGCGGCGGCGACACTGCGCGTCATGCGCGCAATTAAAGACATTGTGCTGTCCTTACGGCGTGACGGTGATGTCGCCCATCATTCCGGCGTCGTAGTGCCCCGGAACGTTGCAGGCGAATTCCATCGGCGTGGCCTCGGTGAACTTCCAGACGACTTCGGCGCTTTGGCCAGGCTCGAGCAGCACGGTATTCGGATCGTCGTGGCTCATTACGTGGCCGTTGCCCATGTCCATGTTCATCATGTCGTGGTTGATGCGGTCGACCTCAATCACGCCATGCTCGACCATCATCGCCATTTCTTCCTGATGCGCGGCGTGCATGGCGGCGGTGCCAATGTTGAACTCGTGCACCACGCTGCCGTCATTGGTGACCACGAAACGGATGGTTTCGCCCGCGGTCACTTCGACACTCTCTGGGTCGTAATAGTTATCGTTCATCGAGACCGCGACGGTGCGGGTCGCCTCGTCGGCGTTGCCGGGCATGCCAGCCATCGGCATGTCGCCGTGGTGATCGGCCATGGGCATATCGCCACCGTGGCCGTGACGGTCGTCGCCGGCGGCAAGCGTGACGGAAGCGCCGAGGACCAGTCCGGCGGCGATCGCCACCAGGGATTTGCTAAAGTTGGGTATCGTAAACATATGCGTCATTCCTTCGAATACGGGTCGCGCGCATAGGGCGCGAACGGGATGCCAGCGTGTGCGCCGGCATCACCGATGTGTTGAGACGTTTGGCGGGCCTGACGGCGTCAGGCCGACCGCGCTTACAACAGCCGTTTCGGAGGTTTGAGCGGTGGCAGGATCGCGCGACCGCATGCGACGGTCGGGCGTGAGGAACGGGCAGCGATTACCAGATGCCGCGCCGTGCCCGGCATAATCTCCGGCACCGTGGCGGCGCAGCAGGTCATCACGCAACAGCCGCCCATTAAGCCCATCGGGCAGCCACCACCATCATCGTCGACGCCCGCGTGATGGGCGGGGACGCCGTGCCCGCCGGTATCCGGCACTGCGGCGTCAGGCATAGCGTGTGACGTGGTTGCGTGTCCGGGCATGGCGACGGCTTCGCCCGGCGCCGCCAGCGCAAGCACGATCGCGCCCAAAAGGACGACAATGCTCAAACTGATGCGCCGTAAGCCATTCACAGATTTTCGCCTATCCACCCGACAGCGCTCTCACGCGACACTCCAAAGGTAATGCAGCTCAACACCGCGTGCAACGCGACGGATCAAATATCGCGAACGGGCGAGCTATGCATTTGTGCCAGTCGGAATCGCGGTACCTGGACTCCCACGCGCATGCTATAGCGCACACGGACAATCCCGAAGCCCGACGCACGACCGAAGACGTGGCAACAATCATGAATGTAAGCGATGCCATCAATTTTGAAGATCTGCGGCTCATGGCCAAGCGGTATTTGCCGAAGATCGCCTTTGATTACATCGAGGGCGGCGTCGACGACGAAGACGGGCTCGATGTCAATCAGGCGGCGTTTCGCCGGCACCGGCTGATCCCGCGCTATATGGTCGATGTGTCGACGCGGAGCCAGACCACGCACCTGTTTGGCCGCGACTATGCGTCGCCATTTGGCATCGCGCCGACCGGGTTGGCAGGCCTGTTTCGCCCGGGCGCGGACCTGATGCTCGCCGAAGCGGCCAAGGCGGCCGACATACCTTTCGTCCTCTCCTGCGCCGGCACAGCCACGATCGAGGATGTTGGCAAGGCGACACCCGACAACGGCTGGTACCAGCTGTATGCCGCGCGCGACCGAGCGATATCCGAAGACATGATCCGCCGCGCCCACGATGCCGGCCTTTCGACCCTGGTGGTCACGGTCGACGTTCCGGTGCACCCGAAACGCGAACGCAACAAACGCAACGGTTTTGATCGACCGCTCAAAATTACGTGGAAAACCCGGCTCGACGCGATGCGCCGGCCGCATTGGTTGGCAAGCTATCTGAAAAACGGCATGCCGGTCTTGTCCAACTGGTCCGCCTACGCCGACGATGGTGCGACCGCCGACCAGGTCGCCGACTTGGCGGTTGGACAAACTCCGTCGCCCCTAAGCTGGAAAGACATCGAGAATTTTCGCCGCCTGTGGCCGGGGAATCTCGTGCTGAAAGGCATCATGCACCCGGATGACGCCACGCGGGCCGCCGAACTGGGGGTCGACGGCGTCATGGTCTCCAATCACGGCGCCCGCCAGCTCGACCGCGCACCCTCGCCGCTCGACGTGTTACCGGCGATCAAGGCCGCGGTCGGCGACCGCATGACCGTGATGCTCGACAGCGGCATCCGGCGCGGCTCAGACGTATTGATTGCGCTGTGCCTGGGCGCCGAGTTCGTGTTTTTAGGCCGCCCGACGCTTTACGGCGCCACGGTCGGCGGCACCGCCGGCGCGGCGCACGCCATAGATCTGCTGCGGGGTGAAATCGACGTCGTCATGGGGCAGGCCGGCCTGCCCGACCTGCGCCAGCTTGGCCCAGACTGTCTCCACCAAGACCACCCCGACGATCGGCGCAATGAGCGTCGGCTCTGATCGGCACGGGCGCCAACCATGGCTCCCCGATTCGAGTCCGGCTGTTAAGCGGGTGCGGCGACGCGGCTCTTCACAACGATCTGATTTCGGCCGTCATTTTTCGCCGTATAAAGAGCGGCGTCCGCGCGCGCGACCAAATCTTCGGCGGCTTCGCCGGGTGTGTTGTCGGCTACCCCGAATGACGCCGTAACGGTGCCATAATCCCGCCCGTCCTTGCCGCTTTTCAGGACTTTGCTCGCCATCGAGCGACGAATATTCTCGGCAACCGCCGCGCCGCCGTCCAGTCCGGTGTTCGGCAGGATGACGCAGAATTCTTCGCCGCCATAGCGGGCGAGGGTATCGCCGCCCCTGATGCTGTCGTCGATCGCGCGCGCGACCACTTTCAAGACTTGGTCACCGACCTGATGGCCGTACTTGTCGTTAAATTTTTTGAAATTGTCGATGTCCAACAGGATCAGGCAAAGGTCCTGTCCGGTTGAGGTTGAAAGCGCGCATTGTTCCGCCAGCCGAACCTCTAGGTATTTTCGATTCACCACGCCGGTCAGCGGATCGCTCATCGCTTCCTTGCGCACGGTCTCCAGATTCTCTTTGAGACCATCGATTTCGCTCGCTGCGTCCACAAGCTGGCCCTCGAGCACCTGGTTGGTCTCGACGATGTCTTGCGCCTCGGCAATCACGCTCCGCAATAGCGAAAGAACATGCTCCGGCGACGCCGCCAGAACCCCGCCGTCGATCATGGCGAGAAGAGTTTTGCAATGGTCACCGGTTTCCTTGCCGGCATGCTCCAGATCACGGCCGATCGTGTGCATTTGGGCATTCAGTTTCGCGCCGACATCCGCGATTTCCCGGCCTTCATTCGTGAACCCGAAATAGCTCTCGTAGAGACGTCTACTGAGTTGTTCGTCGATCCCGACGCCAGCCTCGATCAGCGCCCGAATTTCCTGCTTGAGCGCCGGGTTTTCTTCCGAGGCGTATTCGTACCAGACTGAGTAGTTGGCCGGATTTGGCGGGATGTCCCGCTGACCCATAAAGTCCGTTGCCGCACGCAACAGGTCCGTCGCGCGACTTATGCCGTGCGCATACTGCATGGTCTGTCCCCCACCCACGTTTCCCATATACGTGGCTACATCCCATCCGAAAATTACGACACGCCCGGAAAGGTGTCACGACAAATATATCTTGCAAGCAGTTGGAACATATCAATTTTTTGAGACGTATTCGGCCAGAAATCTGCTACTAATGGCTGAAAAAATGGGTGGGAAGCGACGGTGGCGAATTCGTCGATTAGAAAGGAAGGGGAACCATACCCTGTCTCACGCATTTAACACTGTGGCGGACCCTCCTCTGCCTCGCTTACGGGGGCGTGTCGCCGCGACAGTGGCACTTCCGGAACCGATGCGGGCAATCGCTTGACGCACCGGCGAGACCGTCGGCGGGGTCGACGCGGCGGCCTAAGCCGTACATAAAGGAAGATCCTACGGATCGACTCGGATCATGGGCCACCGTCATTGAGCTTTGGTAGAAGAACCAGCGCCAAGCTACAAAGTCGGTCCGCGCGACTAGCCGGGCTGAGCCGGAGGATTCTGGCCTCGCGACGCAGGCCGGCCTGGGCGGCTCCGATGACTCCGGCGCTCTCGCGACTCACGACAAGGAACCTGCAAACGCTTGTCCCCAGCGGATTTACCGCGTCGTGGAAAGCGCGCCTGCCGTCACTGTGGCGCAAGGCGATCTCCTTTGGCGGTTATGCCGCCGGTTGCGCCATTGTGGCGCTGCTTTTATGGCAGGTCGGCACAATTTTGTTCGGCTCGGGCCGATACGGATCGGCCGGATTCGAGACCGTGACCGTAATATCGCTGCCGCCCTACCCGGGTGAAACCTCGAACGCGTCTGCCGCCGCCGACACACCGCCAACGTCCGCCTTGGCGGCCGCGCACGAGTTTCAGCCCGTCGAATCGATCGAGGCCGCGGTACCGGAAATTTCGAGCACCGATCCCGCGCCGATACCGGCGCTCGGCACGCCGGAGCGGCCCACGGCACCGGCCGCGCTCGCTCTCGATGACGCAACTATGCCGATAGCGGTGGCCGCCGTCTTAAGAGACACCGCGCGCGCAGAGCCAACGCCGACACTCGGCGCGCCGACCCAATCTTCCGACCCGTCGGCAATCGCGTCCGACGATGCGGCATCACAGATACCGGCATCGCCCGCCGTCGACGGGCTCGAATGGGATTCCGAGCCGTCGCAGCTCGCCGCGATATCCGAAACTTGGCTGGAAACCCGCGATCAGGCGACCGCCGACCCGATGCCCTACGCAGGCCCCATCCCCGGTCCCGCGCCACTGCCGGCGATGTTGCAACCCGGCAAGTTGACGGCGAATCCCGGCATCAGCCCGGTCGAGCCGGTGCCGGCGGCCGCGACGCCGGGCGCAGACACGGTGCCGGTCGAACCCGAGCAATCGACCACCGATCTGGCGCTGGATGCCATTCCGGACGAAACGGTGCCAACCGCCGTGGAGCCGGCAATGGATGCGGTTCCGATTGCCCCTCCACCGACCACTATGGATGCGGTCCCGGTCGAACCCGAACAGTCGACCACGGACCTGGCGCTGGCCGGCATACCGGCCGAGCCCGTGCCGACCGCCGTTGAGCCGGCGGTGGACGTGGTTCCGATCGCGTCTCCGCCGACCTCCACGGAGCCGGCCCTTGTCGAGAATCCGGACCTACCGTCTCAAGCCGCCGCGGAATCGGCGCTGGACGTCATCTCTGTCGGCGTCGCGCCGGTTGCCTTGGAACCAACGCCAGACATTGCCCCGGCCGAACCTACGCCGGCGGCGGAGGAGCCGGCCTTCGATACCGTTTGGGTCGAACCGCTGCGACCGGGCAGTGAGACGGTATGGGATACAGGTCCGGGCGATTCCACGCTAACGGCGGACGATCGGTCGCTGGCCGCCATCGCGGCTGCATCGGATCCGACGGCCGCGGAGCAAACGTTGGACGTGGCCGCGATCGAGCCCACGCCGACGGTGGCGGACCCGGCTTTCGACGCCATTCTGAACGAAATCGCGCCAACGGCGGCGAAGCAACAAGTGGATGCGATTTCCGGCTATCCCACGCCGACCACACAAGTTGCCGCGTTGCCGACCGGCCTTGCCGTGAACCGCATGATCATGACCCGCGGCATCGAAAACAAGGAACCGATCGATAGCAGCTACCGGTTCGCCGCGGCGGATGGCGACGTCTATGCTTTCGCCAGTTTCCGGAACCAGAACTCGCCAACCCAGGTCACCTTCTCTTGGTTTCGCGACGACCGGCTGGTCACGTCCACAAAACTAAGGATTGGCCAGGCGGCGTCGTGGCGGACCTGGAGCCGGACCGGGGTTGCGGCCGGAAACTGGCGCGTCAAGATCACCGACGAAGCTGGAACTGTCCTGGCCGAATCCGCTTTCACGGTCAACTAGAGCACCGCGTGTAGGATGGCGACGTAACGGCCCATCCGTTATCCTCGATTTAGAACCGGGGAGACAAACCGTGACATCAATTCGGATGGAGCCGATCGAGGATGCCAGCGTTTGGCGCGGCGCTGATCTGGAACGTGACCGGTCTTGGGAATATGGCTTGGAAGCGGACCATCTCGCCGACTTGGACCAGGCGCTAGCGGCGGTCAAACAACGTGGGCTGCATCTGGCGGAAGTAACGCGCGAAGCGTTTCCGCTGCCTCGTCTCGCACCGATGCTGGCGCGGATCGCCGACGATCTGCGCAGTGGCCGCGGCTTCGCGTTGCTGCGGGGCTTTCCGGTCGAAGCGCACCCGTTCGAAGACCTTGAGCTGATGTATTGGGGCCTGTGTATGCACCTCGGCACCGGCATGACGCAGAATTCCGATGGCGGCCTGATCCATTACGTGACTGAAGGGCCGCTGCGGCCCAGTCAAGGCAAGCGCGGCGTCGGCTTTCCACAAAAAGCGCCGCTGCACATCGACTTGATGGATGTGGTTTCGCTGCTCTGCGTGCGCCAAGCACCGGATGACCCGCCGAGTTGGGTGGCGAGTTCAATGAGCGTCTATAACGAGATCCTGCGCCGCCGTCCCGATGCGCTCGAACGCCTTTACCAAGGTTTCGAGTGGGACCGTATGGACGAGCATGGCGAAGATGAAGACCCGACCTCGGGTTACCGCGTGCCGGTTTTTAGCCAATCCGACGGCACGGTCTCGTGCCAATACAACCGGCACTGGATGCAGCTCGCCGCCGACCGCAAGCAGCGGCCATTCACGGCGGAAGAGACCAGTATGCTTGATCTCATCGATGAGATTGCCGCCGAGGTAAAGCTCGAATTTCCATTCCAAGCCGGCGACATCCAGTTTTGCAACAACTACACGGCCTTCCACGGCCGCGCCGCGCACCAGGTCGAGCCGGCCGAGGATCGCCGCCGCGTGCTCATGCGGATCTGGCTCGACATGCCGGATATACGCCAATTTTCCGACGAATCCATAGTCCGCTATGGAAACGGCCGCCACGGCCAACTCGGTTGGACCGCCGCCGACATGCTGGCGCACCGCAACGAGTCTACTCGCCCCCGCCGTGACGACGGCGCGCCCCTGCTTGCTTAACGCCGAACACTCAACGATAAACCTCTTTTTTGCTGAACTGATTGGACGCACATGATCATCACGGATATTCGCACGCATCTTCTGTCGGTCCCGTTTGTCGATCCGCCAAAGACCGGGTTTCTGGCCCTGGAAGACATCGACCTGCTGGTGGTTGAGGTTGAGACCAAATCGGGTGTGATCGGCACCGGCCACTTGCATCCGCTGGCCGGCGGCATGCGCACGTTGGACACCTGCATCCACGAGATGCTGAAGCCCCTGCTGATCGGCGAGGACGCGAGCGACGTCGAAGCGCTGTGGTGGAAAATGTGGAACGCCACCTTCATTCAGGGCCGCATGGGCATCACCGTAATGGCGCAATCAGCGCTCGACATGGCGCTGTGGGACGCCAAGGGCCGTGCCGAAGGCAAGCCGTTATGGCAACTTTGGGGCGGCAGCGGCGATCCACTACCGATCTACGGTTCAGGTTGCTTCCGCGGCCTCGGCCACGACGGCATGATCGAAAAGGCCGAGCGCTATGTGGCGCAGGGCTTCAAAGCGATCAAGATGCAAGTCGCCCACTGCTTCACCCACGACGAGGATGTCGCCAATGTGCGCGACATGCGCGCCGCCCTCGGCGACGACATCGAGATCCTGGTCGACGTTAACCAAGGCTGGACGGCGGATGAAGCGATCGAGGTCGGTAAGAAACTCGACGCGTTCAACCTCGGTTGGCTCGAGGAACCGGTAATGGCCGACGATTTCGACGGCTATGACAGGATCGCCGACGCTATCGAAACCCCGGTGGTCGGCGGCGAAAACAATTTCACCCACCACGACTTCAAACCGTGGTTTGAAAGCAAGAAAATCCCAATCCTCCAGCCCGACGTCATGCGCGGCGGCTACACTGAATTGTTGGTGATTGCCGAGCATGCGAACCGTGCCGGGCTAAAGATTGCCCCGCACGTCTTCCCCGAGGTCAGCACCCACATCTGCGCATCGATCCCCAACCCGTCATGGGTCGAATATATGGGCTGGTACGACCACCTGTGGGTCGAGCCGGTGCCGCCGGTGAATGGCCTGATCACACCGCCCGACCGTCCCGGCCATGGTCTCGACTTCAAACCCGAACTGTTCAAGGACCATCCCTACCGCAATTGACCACGCCTGGCTCCGGAGTCACCGTGTCGACGCGGTGGCGATTGGTCCGGCGATGCGCGGGAATGCGGCATGCAGTGGAGCAAACTGAAGAAAAGGTTCGAGGGTCGGCTGGCAACCTGTTTTCAAGGGCGGCTCGCCATTCACGTCACCGAGTACCGCAATAACCGCATGGATGTCGGCCGCGGCTGGATCACGCTTGACGGTGCGGAAGTCTGCTCAGTCCAGGTCCCGTCGTTTTATGACGATGAGCGGATCTATTCGTCCAGCACACTCGACTTTGGCCGAGCCGTCGGTGAATACCTAAACATGCCCGTCGACGAAGCGCTGACCTCTGAACACCCGATCGTCCAGGCCCTCGCGTTTCTCGACAAGAAAGTCGGCAAGCGACGCCTGCAAAACATCGACACAGAGACCCTGCACGACCTACCGCTCACCACCTACCGGCTGCGTTGTGAATTGGAAGGTATCGTGATCGACCAGCCGCAGTGAGGTGCGCCTGACTATCGTTCAGCGGGCGACCAACCGTAGACCCTCGACAGCGTACCGCCCATTAAAGTGGCGCGGTCACTGTCAGAAAGCCGGTCGGTGAGATGGAACGGTTCGACTCCCTGTTCATAGGTCAGCAGATTGACCGCGCGAGTCCAGTCGGTGCCCCACAGGCAGCGGTCGAAGCCGAAGGCATCGAAAATGCGCGCGAGTGGGTCCCAAATATCATCGTATGGAAACGGTTCGTGCGACAGCGTGCAGGCGCCGGTGATTTTCATGGCGACATTGTCGTATTGCGCCAGCGCCAGCACCTTCGGCAGCTCAGCGAACGGGTCAGCCGGCGGCGGCGGTTCGAAAGGCTGTTGCATGCCAAGATGATCAACGACTATGCGTGTGTTCAGGTTGTTGGCGGCGAGCGTCGTCGCCTGATCCAAGCGGCCCCAACACAGCAGATTGACCGGCAGACCATGCTCGGCGGCGGCGGCGAGAACCCGGTTGATCCCGGGATCATCGGGGTCGCTGGAAACCTCGTGCGCCAACATGATCCGGATCGCGACCGTGCCGTCCCTCGCCGCCCAGTCCGCGATGGTGTCCGGCACGGCGGGATCGGCCGGGTCGACCGGCTTGATCAAGGCAAACCGGTTTGGGTGCGCCGCATGAACGTCAATCGCGTAGCTCGCATCATACCGGTACATGGTAAAGGGCGAGACCAGCAGGGCGCCAACAACGCCAACCGCGTCCATCGCCGCGACCATGTCGTCGCCGGTAACCTGCGCCGGCCCGGCAAGCACGCCCGCCCAGGGCCGGCCCGGATGATCGCGCTCATAAGCGTGGACTTGCGCGTCAAGTGTCAGCATCGCCGCCATCCTGCCATTGGTCACCGGCGAGCGGCAAGGTGCCTGACGGAAACGCCGGCGGCAAGCGAACCCAATATCCTAGCATCGCGGGCAAAGCGGGCGCGGTGATTGTTCGGGTCAGACCACCTTTCTGACTTCCTCAAGGAACCCATCGATCCCGCTACGCAACATGTTTGCCTGCTGCGCCAATTCGCCCGCGGCGGTTAGCACTTCGTCGGCGGCATTCTTGGATTCGTCGGCCGCTTGATTCACCTGGCCCATGCTGCCGCTGACTTCCATGGTTGCGGCCGCCGCTTGCTCTACACTGCGCGCGATTTCGGTCGATGCCGCGCCTTGCTCCTCAACGGCGGACGCAACCGTGGCCGAAACTTCCGTCACCTCTCCCATTGTCGTGCCAACGCGGTCGATGGCGTCCACGACCGTGTTGGTGGCGGAGCGGATACTGTTGATCTGATCCCGAACGTCTTTTGTCGCCGTTGCGGTTTGGCTCGCCAAACTCTTGACCTCGGCTGCCACGACCGCGAATCCCTTGCCCGCGTCGCCCGCGCGTGCCGCTTCGATCGCCGCGTTCAGTGCCAACAAGTTGGTCTGCGAAGCAATCTCCGTGATCAATTCGATGACCTGACCGATTTCACGTGATGCCTCGGCCAGCTTTTGCGTCTCGCTGGTGGTATCGCGCACTTGATTGACGGCATTGCCCACGATCTCCGACGAATGGGTCACCTGCTGCCCGATTTCCAACACGGTGGCGGACAGCTCCTCCGCCGAGGACGCGATGGTTTGAACATTCGATGAAGCACTCTCGGCGGCGGCGGTAACCGTCACCGCCAATTCACTGGTGGCCAACGAGGTGGTTTGGGTCGATTGCGCCGAAGCCTCAAGTTCAGTCGCCGCCGCGGCCAGGGATTCGACAACTTCGCCCATGGCAGTTTGAAATTCCGCGACGATGCTCGCAAACGCCGTCACCTGATCCCCCATCGCCTGCGTGGCGCCGTTGATCGTCAGACTGGCGTTGCGAAACGATCCGACCATTCCGGTCTCGACAATGCGGCGAAAGTATTTTTTCTCGCTGACATACTGCAAACATGCCGTCGACTCTCTGACATAGGTGTCGGAGCGGTCGATCATGTTGTTTATGGCATGGCACAGGCTGGCGAACTCGTCGTCCGGGTCGATATTGATAATCCGCGCTTCAAAATCACCTTTTGCCACCGCCTGACACACATCCAGGGCTTTGGTGATCGAGCCAGACTCGTTAGTCATGGTTAGTATTCCCCAATTGCACGGGCCGCTTACTCGTGCGGACCGCGATTGTTGTCACTTGGAACCGGTGTGCTTCGCTATGCGGCTTGCAACCGCCATATGAATTCGTCATACGGCACGCCACGCTCCTGGAGTAAATCCGTCATGACGGCGAAGGCCGCGAGCATGCCTTCCTTCCGGTTCGAATGCTTCTCTTCTTCAGCCAGCAATGACTGATACAGCGGCATAATATGCGTGGTTAGGATGTGGCGATCCGGAACACGCCGTGCGGAATGATAGCCAACTACATTCCCATTATTGTCTCGGCTTGGCGTTACGTGAGCCAAGACCCAATAATTGTCACCGTTTTTGGCGCGATTGTTCACGTAGGCGAATATCTCGTGACCGGTCGCAAGCGTGTCCCACAAAAGCTTGAATACGCACCGTGGCATTTCGGGATGGCGGATAATGCTGTGCGGCTGCCCAAGCAGCTCGCTCTCGGTGTACCCGGAGACTCTAAGAAAGACGTCGTTGCAGTATGTTATGTGGCCCTTAAGGTTGGTCTTGCTGACGATTATTTCGTCGTTCTCGAATTGAATCTCATTTCCGGTTAATTGCCCATCTTGGCTCATCTTCGAGGTCCTCTTGCCTGTATTGGCGCGTCCGGCCCCCTTCGCTTCGAGTTCGGTTTACCGAACTCGAAGCGCCAACCTAATTCCCCCATAAAACATATGGTTATATAGGCGCGCATTTCCTAACGGCGAGTGAAGATTCGCCCCCGACCCCGGCACTCGGCGCGGCCGTTGCGGTTTTTATTGCTTTCGCTGAGTCGGCGCGGTTCAGTGGTCTGCGACGGCGCGGTTAAGCGCCAGATGACCCAAATCCGACGGCTGACGCAGAATGATTAACGCGGCGATTATCGGGCTCGGTTGGTGGGGCAAGAAACTCTCGGCCTCCATCGCCGGCAGCCAAGAAATGACCTTCATCCTCGGTGTCGAGCCAGACGCGGCCACCGCGCCGGCGGTCGCCCCGACCGTCGATTTTCCCATCGCGGACAGTTTTGACGCGGCCCTTGCCGATGATCGGATCGACGCGGTGATCCTGGCCACGCCACACACCTTGCACGACGAGCAGATCGCGGCGGCTGCCGCGGCCAGCAAGCATGTGTTTTGCGAAAAGCCGTTCTCGCTAACCAAGGCCGGCGCCGAGGCCAGTGTCGCGGCCTGCAAAGCGCGTGATTTGGTGATCGGTATCGGTCACGAGCGGCGTTGGGAGCCACCGATTGCCGACGCCTTGGAAGCCGCACGGTCCGGCGTCCTGGGCACGCTGCTCCAGGTCGAGGCGAATTTCAGCCACGACCGCTTCACCAAGCTCGACGCCGGGAACTGGCGACTAACACCGGACAATGCCCCGGCCGGCGGCATGACCGCGACCGGCATCCACGTGTTCGACCTGGCGACCGCGATGCTCGGCGAAGCAGACACTGCATTGGCGTCGGCTGAAACACTCGCGTCGGCCATGCCAAATGGCGACACGGCATGCGCCATGGTGAAGTACAAATCCGGCGCGATCGCCTTCGTCTCGGCCCTCTCCGCAACGCCGTTCATTTCACGGTTCGCGATCTACGGCAGCGAAGGCTGGATTGAGATCCGCGACAAGGCGCATGTCGAGTCGCCACGCGGCTGGCTGGTGCAGAAATGTTTCAAGGAAGACGAGATCGAGCACCAGGACCTACCGGCCGCCCAGCCGGTGCGCGACAATTTGGAAGCTTTTGCCAGAGCGGTCGCCGGAAAAGCCGACTATCCGATCAAACCCGAGGAAATTATCCGCAACACGGCGGTCATGGAGGCGGTCTTCGAGTCCGCCCGCACGGGCAACCAAGTACCGGTGCCGTAAGTCGGAGTTTCGGCTAAGCTGTCGAGAAAATAACGGGAGGCTGCCATGGATACCGAATTACGCGAACCGCAGATCATCAATCCGGACGACATCAATCCGCGCTTCAATTGGGATCGCGCGATCCCCGCGCCGGGCCATTCCGGCGTCGATTTCGAAGAGCGCGTCAACTTCCAACGGCTACACAATTATCGGCTGGCGCGCGCCCGCGCCGCGCTCGCGGACTCGGACCTCGGTGCCTTCCTCTGCTTTGACGGCAACAATATTCGTTACTTGACCTCCACGGTGATCGGCGAATGGTCGCGCGACAAGATGGGCCGCTACGCGTTGTTGCCCGGCGACGGCGATCCGCATGTTTGGGATTTCGGCTCGGCCGCCACCCATCACCGCATGTATCTGCCGTCTTTGGGCGCCGGTTGCAGCCACGCCGGCATGGTCGGCCTGCGCGGCGCGGTGCCGCCCGATGTCGGGCTGATGCGCTCCGCCGCGGAAGAGATCAAAGCGCTTCTGGTCGAACACGGCGTCGACAAAATGCCGCTCGGCGTCGACGTGATCGAGCCACCGATGCTGCATGAGCTCGAAAAGGTCGGTCTCGAAATCCGCGATGCGCAGCAAGTGCTGTTGAACGCGCGCGAAATCAAAAACATCGACGAGATCACCCTGCTCAACCAAGCCGCCGCCATGGTCGACGGCGTCTATCAAGACGTGTTCGAAATGCTCAAGCCCGGCGTGCGTGAATCCGATATCGTCGCCCACGCCACCAAGCGCTTGTACGAGATGGGCTCCGACGATGTCGAGGCGATCAACGCGATTTCCGGCGAACGCTGCAACCCGCACCCGCATAATTTCACCGACCGGCTGATCCGCCCCGGCGACCAAGCCTTCTTCGACATCATCCAGTCGTTCATGGGCTATCGCACCTGCTACTACCGCACCTTCAATGTCGGCCGCGCCACCGACTCGCAGGACGACGCGTACAAACAGGCACGCGAATGGATCGACGCCTCGATCGCCATGGTCAAACCCGGCGTCGGTACCGATCAGGTGGCGGCGTGCTGGCCCAAGGCCGAGGACATCGGCATGGCCAACGAGATGGAAGCCTTCGGCCTCCAGTTCGGCCACGGCTTGGGCTTGTTCTTGCACGAACGCCCGATCATCAGCCGCCTGGTGTCGATGGACAACCCGATCGAAATCAAGGAAGGCATGGTGTTTGCCCTCGAAACCTATTGCCCGGCCACCGACGGCTACTCCGCCGCCCGCATCGAGGAAGAGGTTGTGGTAACGGATGAGGGATGCCGCGTGATCACCCTGTTCCCCTCACTCGAACTACCGATCGCAAATAAATATTAGCCTGGCAGGAAATTCAGTGGAACGCTAGCGGTCGGTCCGATTAATCGGCTTTTGGAAACCCGGTCGGAGCCCCCGGCGCGGCGCCGGGATCGGCATAGTAAATGATCATGCTGTAGATTTTTCCGTCGCGGCAGTGGAAGAAGTTGCAGTTCTTTAGGTGCCGCGTCCCCGCGCCAAGATAAGCAGAGTCGGGTTTCGGGGCGAGCTCAACATCGAAAGTGGCCGCGCAACATTCGCTCGGCGCATCGACGAAGTGGCGGAAGTTGGTGAAGCGCGCCACGTAGTTCGCGAGCAAATGGTCGAAGAAGTCCTGCGGGTGGCTTTCGCCGTCCTTCGCGTCCATCGCAAAGCGGCGCGGCGCGGCGTCGCCGTGGTAGATGATGACTTGCGCGTCGGCCGTAAAACAGTCCAAAGCCGCCGGAACATTCCCGCGCGTGACGCTGCCGAAATAGGCGTTTTCAACAAGGTCCACATAATAGTCGCGCGCATAATCTGACACACTAGCCCCCGTTTTCGTGCTGTCCCTATCCGACGGCATTTGAACCATTCCGTCAGCGCATTGCAATTGCGGCCGAACGTGGCGCGGCACTATGACGGTTTCCGTGGGCTTGTTGCTGCTTTCTAGTTGAGCGAATGTGCCGGATACAGCTCTCGCCAGGCGCCAGTGAGAACACGGGTCGCGGAGCGCAGGAATAAGATCAACAGAGCGATGGCAACCAAGATATCCGGCCACCCGGACTCAAACACCCATACCGAAAGAGCGGCGGCGATCACGGCAAACCCTTCGACAACGTCGTTCCGCGAGCACTCCCATACAGAGCTCATATTCACGTCACCGTTGCGGTAAGGATACAACAAACGCAAGCAAAGCATATTCGCTACCAAATTGACCAACGCGGCGATACTCATCGTTTCAACGATCGGGGCTTCAAGGTGGAATAGGTGCCACCCTATCTGCACCGCGACCGCGGCCGCGGCTCCCAAGATCAGCAGCCCTTTGAAGAACGCGACTCGTGCCTTGGCGACACGACTTGCCCCGACAACGGCCAAGCTCAACGCATAGGTCAGCGCATCGCCGAAATTATCCAAGGTTCCCGACAGGAGCGATGAGGACCCGCTGTGCAGCGCGCCGGCCACCATTACCAGGAAAGTCAGCACGTTGATCACGAGCACCCAGATCAAGACACGGCGTTGCCGCGCCTCCAGGGCCGCTACGTTCACCTCTACTTGGCAACAGCTTTTGCTCATGGGCTCGATTATCGTTCATGGACCGACGTCGGTCACGTTGAACCAAAGCACGTGGCTGATTTTTCCGTTTCGCGGCGAAATCTGGTTACGTCCAGATGAGGGAAAGATGCAGAACCATGAGGCCTTCTTGACCGCTCCGCCCGGCGGGACGAATGGTATCGATAGTGCCCCCGTGGTAAGCGGGGCAGGCCATCTGTCCATGGGCTTCCATCCCGATTGCGGATTGGAGTCGCTGTCCGGCGGTGCCATAACGCTCTGCCAGGAAGCAACAACCGCGTTGATGGCAGAGGAGAGATGACCGTGACAATGGCCAATCGGGTTAACCGCCAGTGGCATCTGGCACAGCGGCCCGACCGCGAGACTGGCGCCAGCGAGGATCATTTCACCTTCGAAACGGCGCAAGTGCCGGAGATCGGCGACGGCGAGGTTCTGGTGCGCACCATCTATCTGTCGCTCGACCCGACACAGCGGCTATGGATGAGCGATATGGACCAGTATATGGAGCCGGTGGCGGTCGGCGATGTGATGCGCGGCGGCACCATTGGCGTGGTCGAGGAATCGCGCGCCGATGGGCTGGCGCCCGGCGACGTGGTTCAAGGCTTTTGGGGCTGGCAGGATTACGCGGCGGTCAAGGCCGCCACCCTGCGCGCCAAATTGCCGGCGGACGATGACGTGCCGCTTCTCGACTATATGGCGGTGCTCGGCGCCATCGGCTGCACCGCCTATTTCGGCCTGCTCGACATCGGCAAACCGCAGCCCGGCGAGACCGTGGTGGTCACCGCGGCGGCCGGTGCCGTCGGTTCAGTCGTCGGTCAGATCGCCAAAATCAAGGGCTGCCGTGTCGTCGGCATTGCCGGCGGTCCGGAAAAATGCGCTTGGATTAAGGACAAGTTGGGCTTCGACGCGGCCATCGACTACCGCAACGAAGACGTGCCGACGGCGCTCGCCGCCGCCTGCCCCGACGGGATCGACGTGGTGTTCGAGAATGTCGGCGGTGACTTGCTCGACGCCAGCCTGGCGCTGGTCAATCTCAATGCCCGCATCCCCCTGTGCGGCCTCATCGCTCAATACAACGCGGCCGGGCCGGTGCCGGGCCCGAAGATGTTTCACAACATCCTGATGAAGCGCGTGCTGGTCCAAGGCTTCATCATTCTCGACTTTATTCCGCGGTTCCCCGAAGCACTCACCGCGTTGCGTGGATGGCTCGCCGACGGGCGCTTGAAATATCGGGTCGATGTGGTCGACGGTCTGGAGAACGCGCCGCAAGCACTCGGCAAACTGTTTGTCGGCGCCAACAAGGGCAAGCTCGTGGTCAAAGTGAGCGACGATCCCCGGCCCGCATGACCCTCCTCGCCGACTTGTAGCCGCATACAAGAACCGTGACGTGTCGTCGATGGAGGTGATCGAACGGTTGTTCGAAGAAGCGGCGCAACTGGCGGCCGATATGAAGTATTTGCTGCCCGACACCACGCCAACGGCGGTGTGAATCATTTCACAGATCGCAATCCTGGGATGTGCAAACTGTCCCAGGCGGCCAGTTCGGACTTGCCAGAATGCCTTAACGGCGGTCCGATACCGCTTCGTCCGAACGCCGAAAAGGCATTTCTCCGGGTTTGGCCGAGACCACGCGACCAGGACATTGGGACTCTGATCCGGCGCGCGCCCGTGAATTTGTGATTGACTATGGATAACGCCATGCTGATTTCCGAATGTTGCTTCGCTAATCGTTCTAAAGCCAAATCGGCAAATATTCGCGCGACGGGTTTCCGACGAATTCCTTATTTCGCTCTGCCTTATTGGCTTCTCGGCGGCATCACCTTGGCTAACGGCCAAGAGGCGGAAGGCTCTAACCCAACCTTCAATGATGGCGCCAAAAAGACAGAAGCCGCCGAACCGATCGAAAAAACCGAGACGCCATACGAACGGCAGAGAGCGGCATTCAACCAGATCGTCGCCGAGGAAAAGGCGCTGGTCGCCGAACTTAGGCAGCTCGAGGCGAAAGCAACCGAGATCGAGAAGCGTCTGACGCAAGCGCCGCCGGCGGCGCGCGAGGTGCGTAGCCCGGCGGAGAAAGCACAGGCGGCGCGCGTTCGGCGTCTTTCGAACGCGATCCGCGCGACACTGAAAGGGCGCTTTCGGAACTCGCTAGACGTTGTTCAGCTCGAGACGGAGGCAAAAATCCTTCGCGACATATTCGACGAGATCACCGATGGAATCACGTCTACGTCCGTTGGCCTGCGCTTCGCCGAAGTCGCGATGAAGCAGTTGGCCAAGGGCGGGGCGGTCAAGCCACACCGTACCAGATTCAGGACCATCTACCAACTTCGCAACGCCATCGCCAATGCGAGGCAGGCGCTCGGCACCGCGCGAAAAAAGGAAAAAAGGCGCAAGGCCGCGCTGGATCGAAAGCTCGAGTCTCTTGACCGCCGGCTCGAGGAGGCGCTTCACGCGGACGTGCCGTCGAGCAGCGGGCCGGACGACACGGACGCGGAGATCCTCGCGTGGCTGACGGCGCAGCAGGCCGTCGCCATGAAGACTCAGGAACTGAAAGATGTCCGCGACAGATTGCTGGCCCATCACATGGTGTCAATCCGCGCCGCGCAAGGCCAAGGTCCGCCCCACCTTCAGAACGTAGTCCTGCGTACGCCGCACATTATCTATTACAACGCCGGTTGGCAGGCCGACTCGGATGCAAACCGCACGGCCGAAATCGATCAGGAAAAACTGCTCAAGGACATCGCCGACCAAAGAGTGTTGATCGCGACGATCAAACAAGCATGGTTCGATATAGCGGCCCAACGCCTGCCAATCGCGCGTGACATGCATGGACGGGCCAAGCTCCTCCAAACGCTTGCGGAGAGCTACAAGGTGACCGCGACAAGCAGCATCGTCTCGAACGCAATCATCGACGGCGCTGTGGGCGTTGCAGGCGTTGTTTTCACCGGTGGCGTGGCAACGCTCGGCGCAAAGATTGCCTCGGTTCAAGACGACCTTGCCGCGAAACATGCAAAATCCTTGGCGTCTTTCTCCGACGATACGGCAAGCCGCTCGCTGCACCTGCTTGGCTACCCGGCCCATCGGTCTCCACTATTAAGGCTTAACGAGGCGTCGCGAGTCGGCGCGGCGGATCTCACGAGCGCTTACGTTGAGTTGGCCAAGGAAGCCGCGCAGCGGCAGGGCGGCAACGTTGAGCAAGCGGCGTCTCAGGCCGCCAAGGAGATCCGCTACATGATGCAACGCATCCACGTCGACAAGCGATTGCGTGAAGCCGCGGTCGACCTGGGCAAACGCGTGCGTCTCGAAAAAGAGCTTGGCAAAGGCGTTGCGCAGACGTTGACCGCCGGTTACTCGGACTACGCGCTTCAGCATATCCTGCCTTCGGGCATATTTGACACGCGTTCTTCCACCGGAGCCGTCGTCGGGATCGTCGTGGCGGACGGTCTTGGCGCGGCTGCTCAACTAGCGACCAGCGCCTATGCCGGCCGGCGCGCGAATTTGCCGAGCGTCACCACCTGGGCGGCGCAGAGCACGAAGCTCCGACGGTTTCAGAGCTTGCTTACGGAGAATGGAAAAGGGCTCGCGCTCACCGCGGTCGGCACGGTGACCAAGAGTCTTTTGACCCATGCCTATCAAGAGCGTCTCAATCAGACGGTGACCGAGTATTGGACCGAGTATGCCATCATTGCCTTTCTTGGACGGATCCTCAGGCAACACCAGTCCGTTGACCAGGGGATCAAGCAGGCACTTGTCTCGGCGCGGCTCGACCTGGCTCGCCTCCAGGCCACTTACGCGGCCATCTCATCGCCGCCCGTGTTCAAAGCCGCGACCGACGGCTACCTGCCCGACCCGGAGGGAACGGCGACCCTCACCCTTACCTTCTCAAACGGCCTAACCAAGGCGCCGACTGTCAAGGTAGCAGGCCAACCGATCGCGATGGCGCCGGAGGGATTTGCGACGGACAAGCCATTTCTTGCCCGCACGTTCACCGGCACGCTCAGTTTCGCGCGACTTCGCGATGGCGCACACGTTCTCGAAGTCGCATTGGTGCCGGACACGCGCCCGCACGCGCGGTTGGACAGCGACCCAACCACCGTTCCGATCCTCCTCTCGCCTGCTCTGAACAATTGGCGCAACGTGGATGACGGGCCGGACCGCCGGCACAAAATCGTCATGGACTTGGAAGTCCATCGCGCGCTCGGAGTGCTCGACGGGCTGATAGCGAAACTTTGGGAGGGCAAGGCGGACTTCGAAGAACGGTACGGATCCGGCCTGCGCGACTATGACGGTGGTTGGACGGGAATGTCCAAGTCGCTCGAACAGGCGCACACCCGCATTGGCGCGCCGGTGCAGGGTGATCCTAATGGCATTGCCTGGATGCGTTTCAACGGGCTTGGCCTAAAGAGCGCCGCGGTTTCCAGGTATCTGGACAGCGTTACCGAGTTTCGCGAATACGCCATCGCGCGGCTCGCCTGGCAGATGGATAAGCGGATGGACGACTCGCATCGCGCCTATCTCGTGCTTGTCGAGGAACGTGTGGGCCGTTGGCACGAAGCCGTGCAGCCTTTCCACGCGCTCGGCGACGAATGGCTGGAGACGCTGGCGACTTTCACCAATATCAACGCCATGGCGGACCAGACCGAAGCGCAGCGCCTCACCACGGCGAACCACGAAACCCTCGCCGCCATCGAGGCGGAAATACGCGCCTACTTCCCCGAACCGCTGCCTCGATACGAAGAGTGGAAAGCTGCGCAAGCAGCGAAGAACTGACACGCCCAGGCCAGGGTAGCGACATGACTGTGCCACAGGGCCCGTACGCACCGCTGCCACGGAAAACCGTTAGGATGCTCACGACGTGAGTGTTTGAAAATTTATCGGCACCGACGGATGACACCGTTTCGACATAACGAATGAGATTTCGATAAGGCATCCTGTTTTTCGCCGAGAGTCGACGGATTCGAGCACCGGATCCACCACACTGGTGATCACACAATAATTCGCGGTCTTTGCGCCACCGTGATGCTTGAGCTGTTGAACGTATCAAACACCAAAAAGCGACCACAATGACCTGTGCCTTGAGCCCTGCTATAACGCCGGCACGCTCGAACAGGGCGCGATGGCGGACCTAACCGCCAACAGAACGAACACTGAGGGGGGAGACCATGGCGAGTCATGCGACAGGCGACGGCGGCATTCCGCCACGGGATGCGGGCAAGCGCGGACTAACGCGGATCATGACCTTGGGCGGCGCCTATGGCACCCGCAACTACACCGTCAAAGGTCTGCGCGACCAAAAAGGTAAACGCGTGCTGGTCGAGACGTTGCCCTTCTCGCCCGAGGAAGCGGCAGCCGCCGAGGAAGCCGGCATCGACACCATGAAGGCGCGCTTCGACCCGGCCCACCCCGAGCTCACCGTCGCGGTTCGCAATGCCGCGCCCAATACCTTCATGGCGTTTTCGGTGGCGCTGGTCGCGGCCGCGAGCCCGGAAGAAGCGGTGCGCCTTGGCTACGACGCGATGGCGCTCGGCGCCGACGCCATCATGTGCCAATGGAGCCCGCGCTTCATCGAGGCCGCGGCGGAGGCCGGCATCCCAGTACAAGGCCATGCCGGCCTAGTGCCGCGCAGGAGCACTTGGACCGGCGGCCTGCGCGCGGTCGGCAAGAATCTCGACGAAGCCCTGTGGGTCTACCGCGAGATCAAGGCGCTTGAGAATGCCGGCGCCTACGCGGTCGAGGTCGAAGTGATCCCCGAAGCCTTGCTCGCCGAAATCAGCAAGCGCACCACGCTGATGACCTCATCCATCGGCGCCGGCAGCGGCGGCGACATTCAATTTCTTTTCGCCGACGATATTCTCGGCAACAACCCGCCACCCTACCCGCGGCACTCGAAGCAATACCGCAACCTCTACAAGCTCAAACAACAAATGCAGGAAGAACGTCTTGCCGGCTTCAAAGAATTCGTCGACGACGTGCGCAACGGCGCCTTCCCGGCCCCCGAACACGTCATTAACGCCCCCGACGGCCTAATCGATGATTTCGTTAAGGCTATGGAGGACTGACTCTCGGCCGGAAGGCAGGACGGCCGTTGAATCCTCGGAGTGTTTCGATTTTAGCGGCCGAGCCTTTGACTAAACAGCCAATCCCATAACGCGGGTTGCCGGTAAGCAGGCCAGCTATCATGGCCGACTTTCGACATTTCGATGAACTTCGGCCGACCGCCGGCAGCCCGAATGGACGCCACCAATTCACGCATCCGGCCAACCGCACTGAGAGGATCTTCCTCGCCATGATAAATCGCGAGATTGAAAGAACTGAGTGTCCTAGCATCCTCGATGTACCACCAACCGTTTACCGGGATGCCTGCCGCGAAAGTGTCTGGATAAAACACCATTGCCGCGAATGTTCCGACCGCGCCGTTTGAACTTCCGGTTACGTAGACGCGGCTGTGGTCAATCGAATATTCGCTGACAACTTCCTTTAAAATTTCCATCGCCAAACTTAGCGACTTAGACGGCCCCATCGCCGACCCAGCCGCATTCGGCGCGACCCACGGTTCTCCAAGCAACGCCATGGGCATGACAACAAAGGCCTCATAGCGTTGCTGAACCTTATCTTGCGCCGCGACGAACGCGCCTGCAGATCGTTTGTATCCGCCATGAAGCGCTAACACCAAGGGGTATACCCGGTTTGGGTCATAGTTTCGCGGTACAAGTAATAGGGACGAAGCAACAAACGGGAACGAGCTTGTCAGGTGATACCGTCGGTCGAACTTGTCCGTATTGTCCATCACCGGATCAAGCGGGTAGTTGGCTGAGATCCCGACAAAGACCAGAAAACTCAGGCACAATCCGATTAGGAGTGCGCGAAGCAATCGTCCCATTAAGTCTTTCGCCTAATCGCGACCCTTGATTTCGACATAATGCACCGACTCTTCTCTGACCGTTAGACGAGGTTCTAATCGGCAGACGGCGCAAGCGTATGTCACTTTGACGCGAATCTAAAATATAGTTTTAAAAGTTTTGCGGGAAACGCGGCATCGAGAATCTAACCGAATATTGAGTATTGTGTCGCTGGTCGCACCTGCGACCCTCCCATGCACGCGACGAAGCCTCACTCTCACCAATAACCAAAATGGTTAGTGCGAAAGAGCCACGAAGTTGGTTTCGAAGAACTCGTTTACGGATGCCGAAGCAGTTAGCTCGTCTTCACCTCGCCGAGCACCTTGACCTCGCGTTGCGGGAACGGGATTTCGATGCCGTTGGCCTTGAGTGCGGTCCAGATCATCAGCAGCAAGTCGGCGCCGACACGGTTTTCGCCGTCGTCGATGCCTTCCATCCAGAACTCGACCAAGATGTCGATGCCGGAGTCGCCAAAGCTTTCGATCTCGGCGTCGGTACGTTCGGCGATCGGGATGTTGTCGCCGCTGAGAACCTTCGGGTGGTCGGCGACAATTTGGCGCACGATCTCGAACAATTTTTCCAGGTCGGTGTCGTAGGCGACCTGAAAGTTCAATGAATAGCGCTGCTTCTTATTATTGTGGGTCCAATTGACAAACGCTGTGGTGATAAAGCGTTCGTTTGGCACCATGATGTCCTTGCCATCATAGGTTTCCAGTGTCGCCGAGCGCATGGTGAGCTCGCGCAGCGTGCCGGCGCGACCGTCTTCCAGCTCGATATAGTCGCCAATCGCGATGGTGCGGTCGAGCAGGATGATGACCCCCGAAATGAAATTTGAGGCGATTTGCTGCAAGCCGAAACCAAGGCCGACACCAAGTGCGCCGCCGAACACCGCAAGCGCCGTCAGGTCGATGCCCATCACGTTGAGGAGCAACAGCGAAATCAGCACGAAAATGCCGATCTGGAATAGCTTCGCGATGACCTCGCGGGTGCCGGCGTCGAGCTCGGAGCGGCTGCGGATCACGCGTTGTCCGGTGGTGTTTGAAACCCGCCCGAGCCAGAACAAAATGACGCCGAAAATCGCCGTCCGCGCCACGGCGTATAAAGTGAGGTGGATATTGCCAATCTCGATCGACACGCTGTCCAAGTGGCCGATCACGTCGTCGAGCCAGCCGACGACATAGAGCAACGCCACCGGCACGCCGACCCATTTGAGGATCATCGTGGCGGTCGGACTGTGAATGAAATGGCTCGCCAGGCTGTAGACCAGATAGACAAAGGCGATGCCTTGCGCCGCCCGCACCAACCAGGCCTCGCCGATTGTCGCTGCGCTGATCGGCGCGGCGAAGCCCAGCACCACCGCGACCATCACCGGCAGCAACAACCCGCGCGCGCGATGGATCGTCGCGCGGATGTCGTTGAACAAGCCGGCTTTGGGTTCGTCGCGGAAGATGGCGACCTTCCGGGTCAAATAGCCGGCCACAGTCCAAGCCAGCAGCAGCGCCGCCGCGACCACGACAATCTGGGCGAAGAAATTTATGCTTCCGAGAAGTATCAGCGCATCGCGCCAAAACGCCTCGGACCATTCGGTTAGCCGCTCCACGACACCCTCACCCCGCTGAATTCGTCGCGTGGAAACCTAGCGAATTTATGCCGCCGCGTCACACCGGATAACCGCTGGTCGCGCGATGTCCCGGAACGGCCACTTATCCCTTCGACACCATGCCGAACTTGGCTCGGCATCGAAACAAATCGGCCGTCCCGCGCTCTTCCGATGGATTATCCCGAACGACGGCAATTGGTCGATTTTTCGATCGCACACGGCCGAGTAAAAGCGCGAAACCCGCATTTTTACTGGCTTTCGGGGCTTTTGTGAGATCTAAACAATTTTAGCAGTTTTTTGCCGTTCATAGTCCGAATGGACCATGACACGGTGCCCCATTTGCCCGTATCGATAGGGGCATTCACCGGGGGAAACTCGGATCACTTATTCAGCCAAGGCCGTTTGGCCCCATTGCTCGAACCAGACTTTGATGACGGGAGGTATTGGCGATGCTTAGTCATATCGGAATTCCGAACGCAGCCGGTGACCACTCCGACCTTTTGGACCGCGCACTGTCTGCGGCCGAACGCGCCCTCGAACTAGATCCCAACAATCAGGGCGTCCGGGTCTACAAGGCGACCGCACACTTCTTCCGTAAAGAGCTGGATCTTTTCCACGCCGAGGCGGACCAGGCTCTTGCCTTGAACCACAACGATGCCGAAACGCTGGCCACGCTCGGTTATCTGCTGTGCCAAGTTGGCCGGTATGACCGCGGCGTGCCGATGATCAAGAAGGCTATATCACTCAATCCATTCCAGCGTAACTGGTATCAGCACCCGACGTTCCGCAACACCTTCTTGAAAGGCGATTACGAAAGAGCGCTTGAGATCGCCCAACCGGAAGAGACAGCAGCGAGCTTCTGGTCGTTCGTATACCAAGAAGTCGAGAACGCCGAGATGCGCGATATGGAGAAGGCTCAGACCGCGGCGGAAAAAGCCGTGGCGAACGTCAGTTCTGTCGCCAAGGGCGCCTACGACGCGTTCGCGGCCATCCGCATTGGCGATCTTGTGCGGCTCACCGACGACGAGAGCGACAACACCGAATGGACGGTGACCGGCCGCAGCTTCGGCAGCATGACCTATGACCTGTCCTCCGGCGACGCCATTGCGCCCGACCGCACACTGAACGGCGTGCACGTGTCGTTTCTGCGCAAAGTCGACGGCTCGGACATGGAAAACGTAAAGGTTATGCGCATGATCCCGGCGCTGAAACCGGTCCCGCAGCCGGCAGTCTCTACGAATTTTGCCGAAGTCGCTTCACGGCAATTGGTTAAGCCGCGAAAGATTGCGCGCTCCTAAGCCAACGGTGGCCGCGTCGAAACGGTAGTTTCGGCGCGGCCTCTATTCGTCAGCGAGCATGGTCAGTGCGGCCCGCCGGTCACCCGGCTTCAGTCTCATAAACAGCGTGCGGGCCTTCTTGATGTCTTTATCGGTCCCGCTCTCCGCGGCCGCCGCAAGCGCAACCGTTGTCGGATCGTCCTTGCCACAGATGAAAGCCAACGCTTTCGCCAAGCGCCCCATGGCTGCACGGTCGATTTTCATTTCGTCCATTGTGGTGTCCTTCCGGCATCAACCAATCCTGCCGCCGGGGGCGGCGCTGGCATCAAGACCCTAAAGCATCGCCCCGGCGGTTAGAACCGTTGGACCGGCTTGAGACTAGGGAAACACGTCCGCCTCGACTATCGTTGGAACGATCTGACGGGAAACTTGGCAGAGATCGGCGAGCGATGAGCGGCACGAACGAAACCTATCTTGGACGCTGCCTATGCGGGGCCATTATGTTCGAGGCGGTCGGCGCGCCACTTTGGGTCGGACATTGCCATTGCCAAAGCTGCCGCCGCAATACCGGCGCTGCCGTCGCCACGTTCGTTGGCCTGCTACAGACCCGGTTCCACTATACCAAGGGCGAGCCCAAGGTCTTCGCCTCGTCGCCCGGCGTCCGGCGCAGCTTCTGCGGCGACTGCGGCACGCCGCTGACCTACCAAGCCGATCAATATCCCGGCGAGGTGCACGTCTATATCAGCACCTTTGACCGGCCAGAAGCCTTCCCGCCGCAACTGCATGTCTTCGTCTCCGAAGCCGTTCCGTGGCTGCATCTCGACGACGAGCTGCCGCGCTACCACACCACCTCGCGAGACGCCAAGCCGATCGAGTGACCGAAGCCGACCTTGAACCGAGACCAGGTACTAGGGCCGTCACCGCAAACGAACCCACTCGATCCAGTGCGGCGATCGTGTCGATCATCCGCTTTTGCGCGCCAAGCGCGGCACGAAGATTATGAGCAATGTCGCGACAAACAGGCCAATGGCGATGGCGGTGAGAACATGAGCCCAGCTGTCGGGTCGCACAGTGCCGCAATAAACGATCACCGTGAACAACGGGATATCGAGGAAATGCACGATCTGATTAAGCAAGCTTCTCGCCTCTACGCGAACATCGTCCGTTAGGGATGCGCCGCGTTCCCGCGCGTTATGCGACTGGCGTAAGGTCTTGCGAAACTGGATCCGCGTTACCGTATTGCCTTCGACGAACTCGAACAGAAACAACCCCCACATGGCGACGACCCAGGGCTCCTCGAAAAAGCCAAGCCCGAGCTCAAGAATAAGGAAGAAGCCCGATATGCCGACCAGCAGGGCGCCCGATATGACAAGGCTATCGTAAAAGACCGCGGTATAACGCGCCGCTTCGGCAAATACCTTCATATCGGTGGTTCGGTACGCCTGAAGCTCGGAAATGAAAACGGCCAGCAAACCACCGCCCAGCAGAATGAAGCCGATAATGTGACCGAATTTGAGAAGAGTGTAATAATCCATAGTAAGCTCCCTTTACCGTCCCAAGGACCGCTTTGGCGGGGTTGAACAGTTCTCGTCCGCGCCCACGACTCACAATGTCTCAAGCTGTTTTTTTTTCGGCCATCTTACGACTTCCCAAACAGCTCGTTATGCCGGATCAGATTTCTTCGCGGACAGTTCGATGTCTTCGCACCGAGACTGCAGTTCGCGAATGACCTCGACCGCTTCGATCAGCCGCGTGGCATCCATCCCCTTTGCGAGATCATTCGACCAGTCAATTTGAATGGCGCCGATACCCTCCAGCGCTTTCCGCGCTTTGGCCGACGGAACGACAAGCATTGAACGAACGTGGTCGGGATTGCTTTCGAAGGTGACGAACCCCAAGGCTTTGAGGTCGTTTGCGATCCGCTGAACGGATTGCCGGGAGAGACCCATTCGACGACCAATCTGCGACACGGTCATCGGATGGCCGGCCCGGTTAATCGCTCCCAATACCTGCCATCTGGCGCTTGTCAGCCCTACCGCGCCGGCCAAGCGATCGCCCGCGGCAAGCAACTGACCATTGAAGCGGAACACTTCCAACAGGAGCTCGGTAAAAGCGGCGGCCTCGGGCGTGTGTTTCATTCAAACCTCAATTCCGACACTGTTATGTCAATATGACAGTATATTGTCAAATTGATTTTGCCCTACCTCACCGCCGCGCAATGCCGTCCGCTCACGCCGCGGCGAGATTGCCAAGGTTCTCCCGTCTCGCAATATCCGGTAAGACAGGGACTGTTTCCGCGCGACTCCGCAGAATCAGGATTTCGTCGGGATTTCAATCGAGCACGACAACGGGGGACCCGTGGCTTACGACCTCTTGATCAAGAACGGCACTGTGATCGACGGCACCGGCGCGCCGGCGTTCCAAGCCGACGTCGCGATCGCCGACGGAAAAATTGCCGAGATCGGTCGCATCGCGGATGGTGCGGACAAGGTGATCGACGCCGCCGATTGCGTTGTCGCGCCGGGGTTCATCGACCCGCACACGCACTATGACGCACAAATCTGCTGGGACGGCGCGGTCACTCCCTCGTCATGGCACGGCGTGACCAGCGCGGTGCTGGGCAATTGCGGCGTCGGCATCGCGCCATGCCTGCCCGAGGCGCGCGAAGTGGCGATGCGCGATCTGGTCAGCGTCGAGGCCATTTCCTATGAGGTGCTGAACCAGGGCATCACCTGGGACTGGGAGACGTTCCCTCAGTTCATGGATGCGGCGGCGGCGCGGAACCCAGCGCTAAACCTGGCGTTCCTCGCACCGCTCACTCCCTTCCGCCACTATGTTATGGGCGAAGAGTCGATGGAGCGCGCGGCAACTACCGATGAAACGGTTCAAATCCGCGACTTGCTTAGTGAGGCAATCGATGCCGGTGCCTTCGGTTTCTCCAGCACCATATTGAATCAACATCTCGGCTATGAGGGCCGGCCCTTGGCGTGCCGCAATGCCAGCCGCGACGAACTCAAGGCCTATTCGAATATCCTCAAGCAAAAGAGCAAAGGCGCCATCGAAGTAGCGTTGACCCGCCAGATCGGCGTGCTCGACGAAGACCAGTGCGACCTGCTCGACTTCTTGCTGGAAGAAAGCGGCCGTCCAGTCACCTTCATCGCCTTGTTCGACCGCGACGATATCCCCGAGGCCGTGCGCGATACCTTGCGCCGCGCCGCCCCGATGATCAAAAAAGGCGCGCGGCCGCAAACCTCGCCCTTGCCGCTGACCCGCGAGATCAACATGCGCAACCCGTTCTCCTTCGCCGCGTTTCCGTCGTGGAAGCGGGTGTTCGAGGATAAATCGCTTGAGGCGCAGCGCGCGACCTATGCCGATCCGGCGTTTCGCGACGCGTTCCGCGCCGATCTCGAACGAAAGCTCACCATCAGCAATTGGGATCGCATCACTCTGCACGAGGTGCAAAACCCCGAGCTCAAACGGCTCGAGGGTCACACCGTCACCGAGATTGCGCGCATGGAAGGCAAGGATGAGGTCGACGGCTTTCTCGACGTGGTGCTGGCCGACGATCTTGCCTGCGAGTTCACCACCTCCTCATTCAACACCCGCCCCGACCGCATGGCCGAATTGCTCAACAATGACAGCATCCTGATCGGCCTCGGCGACGGCGGCGCGCATCTCGATATGCTGTGCGATTCCGGCTACCCGACCTATCTGCTCGGCACCTGGGTCCGCGAACGCCAGGCGATCACGCCGGAAGAAGGCGTGCGCCGCCTCACCTCCGACCCGGCCGACTTGTTCGCCATCACCGACCGCGGCCGGCTGAAAGAAGGTCTTGCCGCCGACATCTGCGTCTACGACCCCGAAACCATCGGCTCGTCCAATCGAGGCGAACGCCGCTACGACCTCCCCGGCGGCGGCAAACGCATGGTCATGCCGTCGCGCGGCATCCAACACACCATCGTCAACGGCACGACGATCTACGCCGACGGCAGCTTAACGGGCGACACGGCCGGCCAGGTGCTCCGCTCCTGAGAGAGCGGAAACGGCCCCTATTGCGGCGGGTCCTCGGAGAGGATGAACACCGCGTCCATCGCTTCTTCGCGCGCCGGGATCGCGGATTGGTAGGTTTCGGAGTTGTACCAGGCGCGGGCTGCGATGGCGTCGGGGAAGCGGATGATGATGGCGCGCTGGTGGTCGTGGCTGCCGGCCAACACGTCGCAGACCTTGCCGACCGAGACCATCTCGCCGCCGGCCGCCTTGATCGACGGACCGGCAACCGCCCCATATTCCTTCAGTTTCTCAGGGTCCTTGATGGTGGCATGCGCGATCACGTAAGCGCTCATGTTTGGTATCTCCATTATGGGTGATGGTTCGGATCGTTCGTCCGAAGTTTTGCGGTGCCCCAAGGTCCAATGCCAAAACAGAATGCGGCCCGTTGGCCGCGTGCCGGTTGGTCAATGGATTCGGCCAATATCTACCACAACGCACCGCGCGCCGCCTAGGAATCGACGCGCGGACGTGCGTGCGAATTGACCTGGCGGCTCGCACCCGCCATCTAGACGTCGCGGAATGCGTAGTAAGGAGCAACAAGCGTGTTGGACAGTGGCGACAACGAGAAACTCAGACGGATAGCGCCAAGACAAGCTGGCCTATTGGGCAAGGCGCAAGCCGCGCTCGAATCGCACCTCTTTCAACGCGCCATCACGATCATCATCGTCATAAACGCCATCACGCTCGGGCTCGAGACCAGCCGCTGGGCGATGGACCATTTCGGCACGTTTCTGATGGCGCTTGATCGTTTCATTCTCGGCATCTTTGTCGCCGAGATCGCCACCAAGCTTGTGGTCTATCGCACGCGCTTCCACCGCGACCCCTGGAATATTTTCGACGTCATTGTGGTCGGCGTGGCTTTGATACCGACGACCGGCGGTCTGTCGGTTTTGCGCGCCCTGCGCGTGCTGCGTGTGCTCCGGCTGGTTTCGGCGGTATCGTCGATGCGGCGGGTCGTCGACGCTCTGCTGCGGGTGATCCCGGGCATGGGGTCGATCATCGCGCTGCTGGCGCTGGTGTTTTACGTATTCTCGGTCATGGCGACCAAGCTGTTCGGCGGCAATTTCCCCCACTGGTTCGGCACCATCGGCGAGTCTGCCTATTCGCTGTTCCAGATCATGACGCTGGAGAGCTGGTCGATGGGCATCGTGCGGCCGGTGATGGAGGTGCATCCCTTGGCTTGGGCGTTTTTCGTGCCTTTCATCTTGCTCACTTCGTTCACGGTGCTGAACCTGTTCATCGGCATCATCGTCGATGCCATGCAGACCGGCCATGCGGAAGAACAACAAGCCGAGCTACAAGAAGCGCGCGACGTCGCCGCCGCCGATCGCGAGGACGTGCGCCGCACCCTGGCCGAAGTGCAAGCCATGCGCGCAGAGCTCGCCGAACTGAGGCGGGCGCAGAGCGGCTAGGCATTTTTGCCGGAACCCACGACCGGACGCTTATGGTAATATTTCGTCGCTCGAATCGCGGTTTTTTTGGGGCTGCCCCGATGAAGGAGGGCGACCATGACGTTTGAAATTCGGCCGTTGAGCGATGCGCTTGGCGCTGAATTGCTCGGATGCGACTTTTCGCAGCCGCTTGCGGTCAGCGAGGTCGAAGAGCTCAATCGCGCGTTTCTCACCTATCACCTCTTGTGCCTGCGCGGCGAACCACTAACGGCTCAGGCGTTTTGCGAGGTGGCGCGTTATTTCGGCACGCCGCACGCGGAGACCACGCGCAAGCATTGGGTTGACGGTGTGCCTGAGATTTCGAAGCTGGTCAGCACATACAAAACGCCGGAAGACAAGCCGGCCGACCCGCGGCTCAACCGCCGCACGGGCTGGCACACCGATCACTCGTTCAAGGAAATTCCGCCGAAAGCGACCTTGTTGCACGGCCACGAAATTCCCTCCGCGGCGGGACATACCCGGTTCTGCAACACCGAAAAGGCCTATGACGACTTGCCCAACGCCACCAAACAGCGGCTTGAGGGGCTGATGGCGGTCCACAGTTACGACACCATGCGCACCCCGGCGCGGGCGCTTGCGCGCACGGCCGAGGAAGAAGCTGAGACGCCGGACGTAACGCACCCTCTGGTGCGCACCCACGAGGAAACCGGCCGGAAGGCGCTGTTCTTCAATTCCAACCGCACCGATCGAGTGGTTGGACTGGACCGCGCCGAAAGCGATCAACTGCTCGACGCAATCCACGAACACATGACCCAGCCGCAATATCGCTACGATCATCAATGGAAGGTCGGCGATATCATTGTGTGGGACAATCGCTGCCTGATCCATTCGGTCAACGTCGACTACCCGGTCGGCGAGCCGCGCGTCCACCTGCGCACCCTGATCGAGGGCGTGCGCCCGACCTAACCGCCATCTCCTCGATTTAGTAAGTATCCTACCCATCCCCAATGAGCAGGATCAAACCACGCCTGTCACCGGCGTCCAAGTTTTGTGCCGGCCAGTTTTTCGGCGCAATTTCGGTGGTGAAAAAGTAGGTGATGTTCCCGCACACGCAGGATGCCTCATAGTTCGTGCCCGCCATGGTTCGTCGCCTTCAGACTATTCTCTGATCAGCGCCAATGCGCCGGGTATGTCGCCTGATAGGAGGGACGTTCGCTCAGGCGCGACCGCCAGTCCGTGAGCCATGGATAGCGCGTGGCATCCAACACCAACCCGCCGCGTTCACTGATCTCGATGGCGGTGAGCCAAGACAGGTCCGCCCGGCTCAGGTTCGCGCCCAGCACGTGGTCTCCACCACGCTCGGCCGCGCGCTGTTCAACCCGGTCAATCTCGTCGGCCAGCGCTTTCAACGCCTCATCGACAACAGCCATGTCGCGATCCTCCGGCGCGGTCATGAACATCTGCACCGCGACCGGCCGCAAACCGGGCAGGAAATAGAGCAGGCATTCGAACTCCTCGATCCGCACCGCGGCGCGTCCGGCGGCATCGCCCGGAACCAAGGCGGGGGTCGGATGACGTTCCTCCAGATATTCGACGATCACCTGCGATTCATACAGCGTCACATCGCCATCGATCAGCGCCGGCACCCGACCGCGCGGGCTGCGCCGCAAATGCTCTTCGGTTTCGAGATCGCCATCGGACCGGCTGAGCGCGATAGTCTCATGGGCAAGGCCCTTCTCCGCCAGCACCAGTTCGACCCGCCGCCCGTAGGGGGAGCCGGGCATGGTGTAGAGGCGCATCGTGTCGGTCATTGTCGATCTCCAGAAATGCACGCGTAATCGCGGCGAACGTTGCGTTCGTTGCCCTTCCCCGCTGCGGCGCCAACCCCAGCCTGGAATCGTCGCCGCAGTCGTGTAGGGTGTCCGCGATAAACCTACGATAACCGGCTGTTCAGGGGGCCAGAATTATGAGACGGACGATTTATGCTGCGGTGGCGGTGCTTTTTGCGCTTTCCGCGGGCGCCTACGCCGAAGACCCGGTGGGGCCGAAATTAACGCCGAGACTGAAGGAATTGATCGCCAACGAGATGCAGCAGGTCGCGCAGGCGACCGCCGATATCAGTCTGGCGATCGCCAGCGGTGACCACGAAACGGTGATGAAACTCGGCATCGGTGTGCGCGATAGCTTCATTTTGAAACAATCCCTCACCGATCAGGACAAGAAGGATTTGATGGGCGCAGTGCCGCCAGAGTTCATCGCGCTCGACCGCCGCTTTCATGGTTTGGCCGGTAAATTGGCCCACGCCGCCGAGGAGCATGACAGCGAGTTGCAAGCTGTCTATTACGCCAAAATGCTCGACAGCTGCGTCGCCTGTCACGCCCATTTCGCCGCGGACCGGTTCCCCGGACTTGGCGGTGGCGGCGGAGAGCACGACCATTGAGCCCCGCTAAATTTGGCTTTGCCCATTGTCACAATGCCGATTTTCGCGCATACGGATTTCAAATTTTTTGAGGGTAGGATGATGAGTTATTGGACAAGACGCGTTGCGGTTCTTTTCGTAGGCCTGATCGTCGCCACGAGCGTCGGCTCGATTTCGTCGGCGAAGGCTGAAACCTTCGTCGGCGTCACCGTCGATGAACGGCTTACACTTGGGCTCCAAGTCGACGAGGCCGCCGCGCAGGCTTGGCTGCCAGATGGCTGGGTGGTTGCGGAGGTCGGCTCCGGTCCTTTTACCGGCGCGAATCTCATGGCGGTGTTTGTCGACCGGCTGCTGCAACTGAACGCTGAAGGGGAGCCAAGCGGCGGCGGCGCATTCAAAGCGATGGCCCTTATGGTTCCAGCCAAGCGGGCGAATACGCAAGAAACGGCGAACATGATCATTCGCATCTACAGCGCGCATGACGGCGCTGGCCCCTATAAGAATTCCGCCAAGGCCGATGTGAGCCGCGAGGCGACAACCAATGGCACGAATATCAGCGGCGGCGCCGGCAACGAGACCTGGCAAGTGAATCCGGCGTCGGGCGGCGCGGTAACGCTCAACGTCGAATACCAGCGCGAGGTCCCGACGCCACAGTCCCAAGAGACACGGCCGCGCTCCGCAGTGGAACCTGACTTTTTTCGTATTTACTATGTCAATCAGCTCGTTGATATCGTGAACAGCACCTCGGACGGCGTCGACCGCGCGCCGAGCCACGGCCTCAGCGTCACCGTTCCCGAACTCGCTGACATGTTCGACGGCAACGAAAAGCTCGTCGGCATTGCCGTAACGCCGTCATACACCCGTCAGACTTTCTTGCCATAGCAAGCTTTCTTTAACACGACCGCGACCTTCCCAACGTCGCCGATGATCCCTCGGCACCGACATCGGCGGGAAGGCGCGCGGCCGTGAAAGTCCTGACAACTTTGCCGCAAGCGGATTTGAACGAAATTCCGAACGCGGCACGGACGGCGGAAGCGGCTGGCTTCGACAGCATCGCCACCATGGAGAACCGGCACGACCCGTTCCTGTCGCTCGGCGTCGCGGCGGTAAACACATCTGATATCACCCTGACCACGGCAGTGGCGATCGCGTTTCCGCGCAGCCCGATGGTGGTGGCGAATACCGCATGGGACCTGCAAAACGCGTCGCGCGGCCGCTTCGTGCTCGGCCTTGGCCCGCAGATCAAACCGCACAACGAGAAACGCTTTTCGGTCCCATGGTCGCCGCCGGCGCCGCGGCTGCGCGAATATGTCCAGGCCCTGCGCGCGATCTGGCGGTCATGGCAGACCGGCGAAAGACTCCGGTTCGAAGGCGATCACTACACCTTCACCCTGATGACGCCGAATTTTGTGCCGCCCTCAACCGATCAGCCGCGTGTGCCGGTCACGCTCGCGGCGGTCGGGCCCCTCACCCTGCGCCTGTCAGGCGAAGTCGCCGACGGCGTGCGGCTGCACCCGTTCTGCACCCGCGCCTATCTCGAAGATGTCGTGCTCACCCACATACGCGAAGGCTTTGAAAAATCCGGCAAGCGCCGCGAGAATTTCGAGATCGCCGGCGGCGGTTTTGTCGCGACCGGTGAAACCGACGAAGAGGTGGCAAAGATCGTCGAGTGGGTCCGCTACCGCATCGCCTTCTACGGCTCCACCCCAAGCTATTGGCCGGTCCTCGAACATCACGACCTCGGCGACCTCGGCCGCAAGTTGAACGCCATGACCAAGGCGGGTCAGTGGGATGACATGGCGGCCGAGATCAGCGATGACGTTGTCGCCCTCTTCGCCGCTATCGGCCGCTACGACGAACTGCCGGAGAGAATCGCCGCCCGCTTCGGCGGCGTCGTCGACTTGGTCTACGCCAGCATGTCCTCCGACGTCCGCCCCAACATCCCGCCTGATGTCATAACTAACATCCAAGCAATCCCGACGGAGTTCGAGTCGTTTGAATCGCTGTGGTAGATACGCCGCCGACACTGGGCGGCATTGCCGGCGACACATATCGAAAACCGGTATAAGGGGCCGTCGACCGGCGCGCGGGGCGGCGCCGAGATAAGAAACGAGGGAAATGATCAGCATGGCTGGGTCTGAGCAAGCGGAATACGACTACATAATCGTTGGGGCTGGGTCGGCCGGGGCGGCGTTGGCCAATCGGTTGACCGAGCAGCCCGGCAATCGTGTGCTGTTGCTAGAAGCCGGCAAGGCCGGCCATCCGATGTCGCGGCTGCCGGTCAGTTTCGGGCTGTTTATCGATCATCCGGGAGTCAACTGGCGGTATTTTTCCGACCCCGAAGAAGGCACCGGCAATCGCGAAATTCCGGTGCCGCGCGGCAAGCTGCTCGGCGGTTCGTCGACGATCAACGGGCTGGTCTATGTGCGCGGCCAGCCCCTCGACTACGACACCTGGGGCCAGCTCGGCAATCGCGGCTGGAGCTGGGATGATGTCGAGCCGGTTTTCCGCCGCATGGAAGATTATCGCGACAGCGACGACGGCACACGCGGGCGTGGTGGGCCGCTGGGCGTGTCGGAGGTGGCGGACGAGAACCCGCTCTATGATGCGCTGTTCGACGCCGCCGAGACGCTCGGCATCCGCCGTTCCGCCGACTATAACGGCCGTGATCAGGCCGGCATCGGCAAGACCCAGGCCACCATCCAGGATGGCCGGCGCATGAGCACGGCGCATTGCTACCTGAATCCGGCAATGAAACGGAGCAATCTGAATGTCGTCACCGAGGCGCTGACCGAACGCCTGATCTTGGATGGCACGCGCTGCACCGGCGTCGCCTATTCGCGCGGCGACCGTCGTATCGAGGCGCAAGCGGCCCGAGAAGTCATTTTGTGCGCCGGGGCGATCGGTTCGCCGCAAATCCTCGAGCTCTCGGGCATCGGCAATTCCGACTTGCTGCGGGCCAGCGGCGTTCAGGTGCGCCACGACCTGCCGGCGGTGGGCGAAAACTTGCGCGAACATATGATGGCGCGCGTGCAGTGGCGGATCGCGGCGCCAGGCGTTTCGTACAACGAACGCGCGCGCGGCCTGAACCTGGTCGGCCAGGTTGCGAAATATGTGACCGCTCGCGGCGGTTTTCTCAGCCTTCCCTCGGCGCCGATGGTGGCGTTCGTGAAATCCCGGCCGGAGCTGGAGACGCCGGACCTGCAATTTCACATTGTGCCCTATGCGGTAAAAGACCCGAAACGGCGCAAGCTGCATAAATTTCCTGGCATGACTATAGCATGCTATCAATTGCGGCCGGAGAGCCTTGGCTCGATTCACCTTCGGTCGAAAGATCCGCGCGCGCAACCCGCCATCCGATTCAACTTTCTCGACGACCAAATCGACCGCGACGCCATGATCGAGGGTTTCAAAATCGCCCGCCGCATCGTCGCGGCGTCGCCCATGGATAAATTTCGCGGCACCGAACATTCGCCCGGCGCGGATGTCGACAGCGACGACGCCATTGAAAATTGGATACGCCAGAACTCCGAAACCTCGTACCACCCGATCGGTACTTGCCGCATGGGCCCCGGCCCCAACGCCGTGGTCGACGACAAGTTGAAAGTCCATGGCCTCGACGGCCTGCGCATCGCCGACGCGTCGATTTTCCCGACTATGCCGTCCGGCAACACCAATGCCCCCGCCATCATGGTCGGCGAAAAATGCGCGGATCTGATCAAGGGCGCAGCATAACCGGCGCGCCACACAGTTGAGGAAGAGGTATCTGGATGTCGGAACGTTCATATGAGCCTCGTGAAGTCCCGCAAGCTGTTCTGGATCGATTCAAGAAATTGCCCGTGGCGACCGTTTGGCATCATGTCGTGCACGATGCCGGCGTCGTCCTGCCATTCATCGAAGGGCTGACCTATTACACGCCTGAACTGGGCCGAATGGCGGCGCGCGCACGCACTCTGCGGTTTTTGCCGCCGCGCCCGGAACTCCTTGCCGAAGTGCGTCAAGGCGAAAACTCACCCGAATATCGTGCCATGGCGCGCTGCGGACCGGGTGACGTTCTGGTCTGTGACCTGATGGGCGAAACCCGCGCCTGCGTGTTTGGCGACATGAAGGCGCTGCAGCTCAAGATGAACAAGGCCGACGGCATCGTCACCGACGGCGGCATGCGCGATTTAGATGTCATGGCGGACGAGAACTACAACCTGATGGTTTACGCGCGCGGCCGCACCCCCTACGCCACCGAGCCCTGGGCCGAGCCGGCGGAAGAGAATGTGCAGATACAGTGCGGCGGCGTGCTGGTGCGCCCCGGCGACGTGCTGGTGGGCGACGGCGACGGCGTGGTCGTTGTGCCATCCTGGTTCGCGGAGGAATGTGTCACGGCGGTCGAGGAGCACGAAGACGTCGAGGCCTATGTCAAAGAAAAAATCATCCGCGACCGGGTGCCACCCGGCCGTTACTACCCGCCGTCACCGGAAATGTATGAAGAGTTTCGCAAGCACAAGAAAAGCTAATACGACCCCGCTTTTGGTGACGTTCGCGGCTACTCAACGAAGTCATGCACGCCATATCGTGGAACGCTCGTCGTTCCCGCGCATTGATTGGGCGACGGACGGACAAAAGGGGGTCGAATTGCTTGTAAAACTGATCGGGCGACGCGGACCAATAACCAGAAGTGCTCTCCTCGTGTCGGGGCTGTGCCTCGCTCTCCTTATTTTCATGCACGCGAACGCCGCTCAGGCCGACTTCGCTGATTGCTCGGCGTCTGGCTTTCTCGGCGGAGTCGACGATCGGATGCGGGACGTGGCGCTGCCGTGCGATGAAGCGGTGCGTTTTTCGATTAACACGCCGCGCGGACCGCGCGAGGTGCGGATCATCTATTCGACCCGCGACACCTATCCCGATTTGCTCGGCTTGGTTAGCGACATTCGACGCGGCGTCGAACGCGCCGCCGACGCCTTGATGGAGATCGGGGAAGGCGCGCCTGGCACCATCACGATCTGGGCGTCCAACCTCGCGTCCGAAGAGACTGACGCGGGCGGCGACACCCAAGCCGCGGCTTATCCCGTCGATGAAGCCGATGGCGAATGCGTGTTCGCGATCTATGAAGAGTCGGGCGCCGGCCAGGCGCCCTACGTCGCCGCGCACGAATTTTTTCACTGCGTTCAGTTCGCGACCGTCGGCCGCAAGGCGCTCAGATCCGTTAGCGCTTGGTGGGTCGAAGGCACGGCCGAGTGGTTTGCCAATCGCGCGTTCCCCGGCACCGGCAGCAGCGACGGCGATGTCACCGAGTTCGACGCCGTCTCGCCCGACTTCGCGCTCACCGCCATGGGTCAGGAAACCGTCGTGTTCTTTTTTTGGCTCGATCAAACATTTGGTCCGACGAAGGCAATGGCCTTGATGGCGGCGATGCCCGATAGCGGCGGCGAAGCCGAACAACAAGCCACGCTGGCCGGGTTCCTGGCGGCGGATGAATTCCAGCGTTTTGCCGAAGCCTATCTCGATCGGGAGATCGGTCAGCCCGGCGGCCGTGCGATCCCGTCCGATCCTTTTGAGGGCGATATCTACACGTGGGATGAATCCAACGCTCATACGCTCACCGCCGAGCGGTTTGTGCTGGCCCGCTTTCAAATGGAATATGCCTGCGGCGATTGGACCATCGAGCGACGGGAGGAACGCCGAACCTGGCACGTCAGTCTCGACAACGAACCGTGGCGGGATATGCCACCGCGTCTGTCGATCGCCGGTCCGGAGCCTGACGTCTATCACGTCGCCGCGTTCGGCATCGAAGCGGAAGGCTTCCAGGTCGCGGTCGAAGCCACGCGCAACCCGTGTCAGCAATGCCGCGAAAGCACCGTCGATGAGGAGGTGCTGGCCTGCCTGATCGGCCGTTGGGAGCTGGTATCAGGCGGCTATGGGGAACAAATCCAGCGCGCGCTCGAACTCTCCGGCCAGTTTGAATCGATCGAATATCCGGACATTGAATCGGTGCTCGTAATAGCGCCGGACGGCAGTTTCGAATTTCCCGGACCGCCCGAGGACTACAACGCGACCGTACGCACCGAAAGCGGCAACCTGTTCGAAGGCATCGGAACGCTTTCAATGGCGAGCAAGGGCCAATGGTCGATCGACGGCGACATGCTGCACATGTGCCAAGAACCGCATCGCGCCGCCATCGATCTCACCGTCATCGATCCCGACGGCGACGAGGAACGCCTCAGACAACGCGGCGGGCCCGATTCCGGGGCCATTCAACGAACGCGCCGCTTCGCTTGCGCCGGTCCCAACCTGGTCCTGCAAGAAGGCGGTATGATGACCTGGGAGTACAGCCGCGCTGACTGAAAGAACGGTCGCACGCCAGAGGCAACACCCTTTCTCTTGACAGGCGTCGGCGGACACGCACGATCCCCGACGCCAAGGCTCGGGGCGGACGTGGGCCGAACGAGAGAGAGGACGTCATGGAGCTGAAAGATCGCATCATTGTGGTGACCGGCGCGGCCGGGGGTATTGGCCGGGCGTTGGCGCGGCGGTTTCAGCAGGAAAGCGCCAAACAGGTGGTTTGCGCGGACTTAAATGGTGACGGCGCATCGGCGACGGCGGATGAGATCGGCGGGGTCGCGCTCACGGTCAATGTTGGGGTCGAAGATGACGTCAAGGCGCTGATCGAAACTGTCGAACGCGACCATGGCCCGATCGATCTGTTCTGCTCCAACGCCGGCATCTCGGTGTCCGGAGGCCCTGAGGTCGCCAATGACGACTGGCAGCGAATTTGGGACATCAACCTAATGGCCCACGTGTACGCGGCGCGCCATCTGGTTCCGCGCATGACCGAGCGCGGCGGCGGCTATCTGCTCAACACCGCCTCAGCCGCCGGTCTGTTGTCACAGATCGGCTCGGCGCCCTACGCGGTGACCAAACACGCCGCGGTCGGCTTGGCGGAATGGCTCGCACTGACCTATGGCGACCAGGGCATCAAAGTCTCGGTTTTGTGCCCGCAAGCGGTGCGCACCGCGATGACCGCCGGCCACGAAGACGCGGTCGCCAGCATCGACGGCATGCTGGAGCCCGAGCCGGTGGCCGAAGCCTGCGTGCGCGCGATCGAGGCCGAGGAGTTCCTGGTCCTGCCGCACCCGCAAGTGCTCGAATATATGCGCCGCAAAACCGGCGACTACGACCGTTGGATCCGCGGCATGCAACGCCTCAATCGCCAGTTCGCGCACTGAGTTCGTCGGCGCCCCTGCGCGTCTGAAAGGACGCCGGCCGGCTGAAATTGCGGATACAATTTAAGATGCGCGAATGGGCCGCGAAGCACGTGGTTATTTCGCTCACGCGCTCTAATTTCACAATGGGTCGGGGCAAAACACGCGTCTAGTTTCGCGGGAGGATACATGTCAAGAATCCGCGGAAAGAGGCTGTTTACCGCCGAGCTGCGCGCCAATCATTCATCAGGAATAGACACGGAGACGGTTTCGGCCGCCGACGTTCTGGACGCACTCGATAAGCTCGGGGACATGATGCGCGGCACGGCGAGCACGCCGGCAGAACCGCCGCCAGCGGTGAACCCAGAAGTCACCGCGGTCGCGACCGAACTCAGTGAACTGTCGCGTCGCATCCAGCAGGTGAAATCCGAGGTCGGGGCCATCAAACATCCCCTCGCCTCCACCGACCGCATCACCGATGCGACCACGCAGCTCGACACCATCGTCAGCGACATGGAGGTCGCGACAGATCGGATTCTTGAAGGGGCCGAGCAGGTCGAGGCGACGCTTGCCCAGTTCGTGGTGTTCAGCGGCGGCAACGAAGAAATTTCGAAGCTCAGCGTTGAGGCGAATGGTCACGTGACGCGGATGATGGAAGCCTGCAGTTTCCAAGACGTCAGCGGCCAACGCGTCGCCAAGGTGGTCAGGCTCTTCACCGAAATCGAAACTCACATAACCACGATCATCGACTATTTTGGCCCCGAAGCCTTCGCGAATGTCCCGGTCAGTGACATCGAGAAGTCCGACGAGCTGGGCGTTGTCCTGCACGGTCCCCAATCAGGAGGCCAAGGCATTTCCCAAGACGAGATCGACGCGCTCTTCGACTAATTGCTCGCGCCGAACGCGGTCGTTACAAATCTGACCTGATCCAATCGGGACAAGCCGCGTCGGCTCACGCGGTTGGGCAACGCCCCAAAATGACGTCGACGGCGCCGATCACCGGCGCGGCGTTTCGCCTGCGCTTCTGACCACCAGCGCCGCGTGACGACAGGGTTTGCTTTGCCGTGAAGAGGCCCTAGTGTCCGGTCGATTGGGGCGCCTGAAGAACCGGGCGTAGTTTCCCACCCCGGTTCCGACGAGGCGCAATGACCGGCAGCACCCTCAAGATCGAATGCCTTTCGGCGCGCGACGTCGACGACCATTTGCCCGACCTGGCCGGCCTGCTCAACGCGTGCGTCGCGGCCGGCGCAAGCGTCAGTTTCGTTTTGCCGCACAGCCTGGACGACAGTCTGGCATTCTGGTCAAACACCGTGCGCCCGGCGCTAATTGCCGATGGCCGGGTTGTGCTGGTCGCGAAGGCCGGTGGCCGACTGGCGGGCTCGGTCCAATTGGACTACGACACGCCACCCAATCAACCGCACCGGGCGGAAGTCACCAAGCTGCTCGTCCACCCGGACGCGCGCCGACAGGGCATTGCACGGGCCCTGATGATGGCACTCGAAGAACAGGCAAAACAGCGCCACCGCACTCTGCTCACCCTAGATACCGCAAGCGATATGGCGGAGCGGCTATACTTATCACTGGGGTATCAGCGCGCCGGTGTGATTCCGTCTTATGCAAAAGATCCGATCGAAGACCGCTACGACGCCACCACCATCATGTTCAAAACACTTTGATCGCGAGGGGCCGTCGGTCAGGCAGCTTATTGGTCATATGTGGCGGATGAAATTCGGCGAGTCCGTTCCGCTCTACCGATCGCGCTTCGCCAGATAATCTCCGATCAGCTCCAACAGGCGGTCGCGCCCGAAACTGGGATCGTGACCGGCGTGAACAACGCGAACCGGCAAGTCGCGCAGGCGCTTCATGGAGGCGATGTAGGGGCCGATTTCAGAATCCGCCAAACCGTCCAGCAGCGGCCCGTCATAGACGCAGTCGCCTGAAAAAAGAATTCCGGTCTCCGCTTCCCAAAGGCCGATGGAGCCCGGCGAATGGCCCGGCAGGTGCAGCACCTCGAAAGAGCGGTCGCCGGTGTCGACCCTATCCCCCTCTTCCACGATCTCACAAGCGCGGGCGGGAACCACTCCGTAGGCGTCGGGATCGTAGCCCGCATGGGGCAATGCGGTTATCAGCAAAGCTTCGGGGTCGAAGTCATAGCCGGCGTCCCGCAGGTAGGCGATGCCGTCGGCGCCGAACACGCCCGCCGGGACAAGGCCAGTGGTGTTATGCGGCGCCTCCAGCGCCGCCGCTTCGGCGCTATGCACAAGGCAATGCTCGAACTCGTTGTGGCCGCCGACATGATCACCATGGGTGTGTGTGGCCACCGCGCTCACCGGCTTGTCCAGCAGATCGCGCGTCGCTGCCTTTAGGCTCGCCACGCCCATGCCGGTGTCAACAAACAAGTCCCTTTCTCGCCCTCGGACGTGCCAGATATTGCAGCGCATGAAGGGCACCACGTGGGGCTCGTATAGCTGGGTTACGTCGCTGTCGAACCGGCGTCGTTCAAACCAGCGCTCAGCAATCTGCAAAGCCATCCGGAGCCTCCATTGGACCCAACACTCGCCCCGCGCCTGACGAGACGGGCAAGGGCTAGACCCAAGGCTACCTGGTTCGCGGTGCGTGCATCGGTTTTGGCAAATCCGCGCCTGACCGGCGGCAAATCAACCTGGTCCAACGGGTCACCATGATCGAGCTTAGGTTTTAGCCCGGCAGCAATCGTTCGATGGGAATGGCGGCATGCTCGTTGGTCGGGCGCGAAAGATAGAACTCGGCGAGAAGATGGCCTTCGGTTTCTTGTCCGGTTGGATCGATGCCGCGTTCGCTTAGTTGATCTAGCACCTGTTCCCGTTCTTCATTTGACTCGAACCGGCGCTGAACGAAGGTACGGCCTTCGAGCTTCTCGGTTGCGTATCCCCAATCGTTCAGACAGTTTTCGATCGCGTCGAACGGGAACAGCCGCAGCACGAAATTTCCTATCCAGGCTGGTTGTCCCCGTGTGACGGCCGGCAGCAGCTGGTCAAAGCTCTTCTCGGTCACATAGCCGACACAGCCGGTCGACATCACCAGATCGACCTGTTCCAGGTCTTTGCGCGCCGAACCGGGCAGCGGTTCATTTTCGAGATTGACCGCGAGCCCGTCGTCCAACAAGCCGGCTTCTTCGGCGAAGGCAATCGCGGATTCGGCCTGATCAAGACCGATCACCTCAATGTCCTGGGGCTCGTCAAGATTGCCGAAATACTGCCGGTCGCGCGACGCGACCTCATCCGGAGTGACCTTCGAAAGTGCCGTGTTGCCCCAATGGTCATAGAGCTCGGTCATCGACAGATCATGCTTCAGCAATGCCGCGTTGACACCGTACGAACAGCCCAGGTCAAGCAGATGGACCGTGTCGCCCGGCCGGCGCCGTCTGTGGGAAATCAGCTTCTGGAAGATTGGTTTGGCGTGCCCGGGGATGGCGTAACCGAGCTTTCTCAGCTCGCTGAAATAGGCCCTCGGGTCAGGCTGATCGTAAATGTGGTCCATGTTGGCTTTGACTTCATTGATATCCTCAAAGGCGGCATCGCCCGACATGGATTCTCTCCCTGGTTTCCCTATGGTCACGCCATTGCGGGGCCAGGGACGGCCGAAACCGATCTAACCGGACACACGACATGCAGAACACAAAACACATGCGCCATGCTTCGCCACACCCGCGATGCAAGAGTGAAAATCGTTTTGTGTGCTTGTTGGAACGACCCTAACACGGTTGTGGCGAATCCGAAACCGTGGTCCGGAAATTTCGCCGAAGCATCGCCCCGGCACGGCCGAAGCGCCTCCAAAAAGGTCTTTGTCACCGCTATGGTGGCGGGTCGAGATGGCTGGCGCCGCCGGCCAGGAGCAGATCACCCCGTGACGTGACCCTTCTCGATTAATATGACGATAGACTTTTCGGGGTCCCGGAAGCGATCGGGGGCCATCCATTTAGGGACGAATGCATGGACTTCACACGATTGGGCAATACCGGATTGAGCGTGTCACGCATTTACCTCGGCACCATGACCTATGGCAACCCGAATTGGCGGGCGTGGGTGCTGGCAGAAGACGCCTCGCGCCCGTTCATCAAGGAAGCGCTTGAGGCAGGCATCAACTTTTTCGACAGCGCAGACGTTTATTCGATCGGAGCATCCGAAGAGATCCTCGGCCGGGCGATCAAGGATTTCGCAAAGCGCGACGAAGTGGTGATCGCCACCAAGCTGTTTGGCTCGATGGGGCCGGGCCGCAACCAACGCGGCCTGTCGCGCAAACACGTGATGGAGGCGGTCGACGCTTCACTGCACCGCCTCGGCACCGACTTTATCGATCTCTATCAAATCCACCGCTGGGACGACGCAACCCCGATCGAGGAAACCATGGAGGCGCTGAACGACGTGGTGCGCGCCGGCAAGGCACGCTACATCGGAGCATCCTCGATGTTCGCCTGGCAGTTTGCGAAAGCGCAGCACACGGCGGAGCGCAACGGCTGGGCCAAATTCGTCTCGATGCAGAACTACTACAATCTCGCCTATCGCGAGGAAGAGCGCGAGATGCTGCCCCTGTGCCAAGACCAAGGCGTCGGCGTGATCCCGTGGAGCCCGATGGCGCGCGGTTTTCTGGTGCGCGATCCCGGCACCGAAACCGCGCGCAGCCAATCCGACGACTTCGTCCAATCGCTCGACATCGGCAAGCCGGCCGACATCAAAGTGCGCGACGCGGTCATCGCCGTCGCCGACCGCCTCGGCGTCCGCCGCTCCGAAGTCGCCATCGCCTGGCTGCTCAGCAAACCGGCTGTCACCGCACCGATCATCGGCGCCTCAAAAGACCACCACCTGAAAGACGCCCTGTCCGCCCTCGACCTCACATTGTCCGACGCAGATATCGCCGAATTGGAAGCGCCATATGAAGCGCAGAGAGTGGCGGGGCACAGTTAAAAAAGGATGCCAAGATGACACACCAACTCCTAGCACGTCTTAGCATAATAAGTGTACTATCTATCTATACTGTCCCGGCGCACGCCGACGATTTCGCGATTAATTTCGGTTGGGAAGGCATCGAGCGATGCTCGTCCACGCCGCCGGAAATTGCGGTGATGAACGCGCCAGAGGGCACGGCGCATTTTCTAGTCAAAATGGTCGATCTCGACTTCACCGCTTACAATCACGGTGGCGGAGTCGCACCAAATACCAGCGACGGCTCGATTTCCGAAGCTGACTACATCGCTACCAATTATCGCGGCCCGTGCCCGCCGGGCACTACGCACACCTACGAATTCACCGTCGAGGCGCAAGGCGCCGATGGCGGCACGCTGGCCACGGCGACCGCTAAAGCGGACTTTCCGCCCAAGTAGCAACGGCGCGCGGAAGCGCCGGAGGTTTTACGCTGGCGCGTCGCCAACTTGCCGGCGCCAGTTCGCTGCAAACCTATATCGGCGTGCCGTGCATAAGCTAATCGAATCCTAAGTATTGATGCGCGAATCCACCGCGCCAGTTATATCAACCCCAGCATCTCCAAAGCGACCCTTGAACCATTCTAAAGTTGTACGGTTACTTATTGCGTTAAACCAATAAGTGCGACAAATTATGTTTGATCGTGAATGCTAGAGGGGACATTCGAACGATGAAAAAATGGATTGCGTGCCTGGTTTTCTTGATGCTGGCGGGCTGCGCGGCAACGCAGGAAGATTTAAACGCGGTTGCAAGAGAAGAGGTTGCTCGTCTAGCAAAACCAAGCAAGCCATTATCGACCTTTTCGAACTATGAACTGAGGCCATTTGTCTTAGGGCCGGAAGTTGCATCAGAAGCAGAAAAAGTAGAACAGGCCGATATACTTGAAGGTATCATAAAAGCTAAATTGTCGCCGGTTTTTAGCAATTGGTCCTCTTCGGGCGACCCCGAACGATCGGGGACGCTAATTGTTCAACCTGAGCTCGTAAGATTAAGGGTTGTAAGTGGTGGCGCTAGATTTTTTGCAGGTGCGTTTGCTGGAGACTCTTACGTAGACTTGGATCTCAAACTAATAGACGGCGACACCGAAGAAGTGATTGCAAATCCGCGAATAAACAGAGATGCGGACGCCATGGCTGGCGCTTGGTCGATTGGGCAAAGCGACGACAACTTGCTTGAATACATTTCCTATATCACACACGAGTATCTCGCTTCGAATTATTGATATTTGAAATGTGACCTTCGGCGCTCGCACCGGCTTCGTGTGGTCTCCCTGGCCCCAAGCCCGTCTCCATGATGAATCGGATCTTGAAATCGATCATCGAGGCTGACGCGATGCGCGACGTCGCACGGGAGTTGTCAACGGCGCGACCGAGCGCAGATATCGAAGAAAACGGCGAAGGCCCGACTGAGGTCAACTAGAGGATCGTCGTCGCCGTTTTCATCTTCGTCTTCGTCCGCCGGCAGGTCAAATTGATCCCGCAGTCCGAGCGGCTCGTTTTCGAACAGGGCGATCAATTGATCGGTCATGCGTTGAGTATTTTGCAGCATTCCAAGTTTGGGCGGAAACCCGAAGGCGGCGATCCATAGCTTGCACACGCCGAGTATTTGGCCCTGCAGCGCGTCGCGCAAATCGATTTTCTCGGGCCCGTCTTCCGGCATGTCGGGAAATAGTCGGGCCATTATCAAGTCCGCGACCATTCGGCTCGCGGTTTGCCAATCCACTTCCCTGAACCGCCGCGCCCGCACCACGTTCGGAAACTGAACGTAGAGTGCGATCGCCCACCAAGCGGCGATTGTCGCCAGGCTTCGCCCAAACTGCGACGGCAGCCGGTCGCTGAATTGCTCGGTCAGCGCCGCACAAAATTGTGCGAGTTCGCCGAGCGCCTCTTCCGACGCAATGGACCCAAATCCCAACGATTTCCGCAGGCCTTCAAGCATTCTCCGCTCTTTCCGATGCGGCCCATAAGCGCCGGTGCCGCCGATTATACGGCCATCCGTGGTGCCTTGGGCGCGGCCGCGTCGATAGGTCGGATTGGTTGATCCAGCCCTTTTCCTGCAATACTCAAGAACGCATTGCTTGTGTTTTTGACTGAACCCAACCGGAGACACGTCATGAAATCGGCCCGCAAACCAAGTGTCATCATCGGTGCCGCCTTGCTTCTGTGGTCGGCGTCCGCGATGGCGGAGCCGGTGGACAGCGCCCGCTTGCTCGCCGCCGGAAGCGACGACGAGCAGGCCAATTGGCTGACCTACGGCCGCGATTACTCCAACCAACGGTTCAGTAAACTCGAGGAGATCAATCGCGACACGGTGGCGGATCTGGCGCTCGCCTGGGAGCACAAGACCGGCGCGCGCGGCGCGTTTCAGACCCACCCGCTGGTCGCCGACGGCATGATGGTGATCACCACGCCGGGCAATCACATCACCGCGCTCGACGCCGCGACTGGCGCGGTGCTGTGGCATTACGAGCATGTCTTGCGGGTGGAGAAAACCCGCGCCGGGAATTCCAATCGCGGACCGGCAATCGGTCATGGCAAGGTTTTCCAGGCGACCAATGACGGCCGCATGATCGCGCTTGACCGGCAAACCGGCGCGCTGGTGTGGGACAGCCTGATCGCGACCCCCGGGCCGGGCGAGGTCGAAGCGCTGGCAGATATGGGGCCCGATATCCAACAGGCTTTCATCGATGGGGTCGGTTCGTTCCCGGCGAAAATGCCGCCGCTGGTCGCCGACGGGAAGGTCATTGCAGGCGTGATCTCGGCGGGCTACGGGCTCTACCAAGACATTGCTGCAGAGCTCGGCCTCGGCGGCGCGCCGGAGGTCGAAACCAAAACCGGCCGGCGCGGTTATCTCGTCGCGTTCGACGCCAAGACCGGCGCAGAGGTCTGGCGCTGGCACACCACCAAAGCCGACGGTTGGGAAGGTGATTTCACCGCGATCACAGCCGATGGCGCGGACTTGCAACGTGACATAGAGGCCGAGAAAGCGGCCGCCCCGAAAATGCCGGAGGCCTGGCGGCGCGGCGGCGGTTCAACCTGGATGACCCCGGCCTACGATCCTGACCTTGGCCTGATATTCCTCGGCACCGGCAACCCCTCGCCCGCCGACGCCGATCAATTGCGCCCCGGCGATAATCTCTACACCAGTTCGCTCGTCGCGCTCGACATCGCGACCGGGGCGGTGCGCTGGCACTACCAAATCATCCCGCACGATATCTGGGGCTACGACGTGGCCAGCCCGCCGATCCTGTTCAGCGTTCCGCAGAATTACGACGCCCTGCCCGCCATCGGCGTCGCGGCGAAGACCGGCTGGTTCTACGCCTTCAAGCGCGAAACCGGCGATCTTCTCTTCAAGTCGGAGGCGCTGGTGCCACAGAGCAACATGTTCACCCACGGCTCGCCGGAGGGCGTGACGTACGCGCCGGGGTCTTTCGGCGGTGGCTCGTGGTCGCCGAGCGCTTTCCATCCGGGCACCGGTTTCATTTACGTGCCCGCGATTCATAAGCCTGCTACTTTATTCCAAAAGACCTATGTAGATGAAGCAAGCGGCGAAACAATTCCCTACATCGAAACCGGCTATGCCGAAGATGGCGAAGGCTGGGGCACGTTGAGCGCCGTCAACGTTCGCCGCTCGGGCAAGATCGCCTGGCAAGTTAAGACCGACAAGCCCTTGGTCGGCGGCGTGCTGGCCACCGCCGGCGATCTGGTGTTCATGGGCGAAGGCGACGGCCACTTCAACGCGCTCGACGCCGAGACCGGCGAGCGCCTGTGGCGTTACACCACCGAGTCCGGCATCAACGCACCCGCCATGACCTATCAGGCCGGTGGCCGGCAATATGTCGCCATCGCCGCCGGCGGCAGCCGCTTCTACGGCTTCGCCCCCGGCGACTCGGTCTTGGTCTTTGCGTTGCCAGAGAGCGATTAGTCCAAGGCGGATCGGCATCAAGTCAGGCGACGGCGCCGCATATTTGCGAAGGTACTTGGGCGCCGATATTTGAGTTTAGCGATCATCTACTCATCGATGCACGCCCGCATCAGCTGGGTAGCTGATACTCCTCGCATTTCTTGGCGCTGCCGTCGTCGCGCCGTTGATTGCCACTCACGGTCCCGGTCAGAAAGCCGTCGACAAAATCTTTTACTTTGTCCTGTTTTCGCACCCAGGATTCATTGATTTGGTTGCGTTCCGAGTCGGATAAATACCAAGACAGTGGGCTATCCGCGTCGAGCGAGACCACGCAGGTCACGATCGACGCTTTCGCGACACCTCCATCTGCGGTCCTATTCTGCTCGTCCCAATAGTCGATCTGCGTGTCCAAGAGTCGCTCATTGTTCACCACCTGGCTTGCAGATCGCACGTTGTAGATCGTCTCCAGCGGCGTTAGCAGATCCTCGATGAGGCCGGTTTTTCGCCGCGGCTCCAGTTCGATCTCGGTGCGCGACGCGCGTATCTGCAGCACCAGAACCTGCTTAAGCTTGCCGTCGGTTTTTTCCAGCACCGTCCTGAGATATTGAATCGCCGAGAGCATACCGTAATTGTCGTAATAGCCGCCGTCGCCAACATGAAAAGCGTGCCAGTTGCAGTCGGGTTCGAGCGTCGGTCGAGCAGTCGGCGTGACCAGCGGAAAGGCGGCGGAAAGTCTGGCGGCGGTCGTAATTCCAATATCCGACCCAGGATAGAGATCGAAGAGGCCACGGGCCTGCGGTATGGCGGTATCGGCGGGATTCACTGAGCATGGATTGCCGTCTTTCTTCGGATGCAGGTCGATCGGACTGATCACAAGCTGTTCCCCTGTCTCGACAATTGTTGCGTTGAAAGCCACCGGCGGCCGCCACCCCGCCTTTACGCCGTCCAGCCAGCTGCGCATGGTGATTGGCTCATCGCCATCAGTCTCGGCGAGGTTGTGCTGCCAAATCTGTTCCTGCGCCCAGGCACGGTCCTGCAACAGCGGTGAAGCTCCGAGGATGAACCTCCAAAAATCAGGATAGATGATTCCCCACGCCGCTGCGCCGATGCTCGACCGGCCCGCGTCCTCGACGATTTCGTCGAGCTTGTCCGGCTTCAGCCCGTTCTCGCCAAACTGGTTGACGATATACATGGTGCCGACGCTGCCGCCCGATGTCGTGCTCATCAGCAGCAACGACTGAGAGAAATCCGGACCAAGTCTTTTTTCAAGTTCGGTGACCACAAGGCTGGTCCAGTAGGAAGCGGTTATCCCGCCACCGCTGGACGTGATTATGATTGCGCGTTCGCGTTCTGGGTGCCTGTTTTGCCAACCATTATATGCCTCCACCGCGTCTGGAATATCGTCGGCGTCTTCGGCCGTCGTTAGCTTATAAGTGTAATCGGAGCCGAAAAGACCAGTCATGATCGCCGACGCGACAACCATGATGGTCAGGCTGGGTATCCGGAATTTATCGAGGAACAAGGTGATGGTCGGCAATATCCAGACGACCAAGATCATCAACAAAAGAAGATAGCCCATCGCCGGAACGGTTTCGGTCCACTCGGGGAAATTGTTCGGTGCCAAAACAAAATAGCCAACTAAATAGAGAAACGCGGTTAGATAGAAGAAAAGCCAAGTACCAAGTCGAATCCGCTCTATCTCAGTCGACTGCTGTTCATATCCTTGAAACAAGGCTTCCACGAATTTCTCGGACGTCCAAAAAACCAAAGCTCTGCGCAGCACACCGCGAACGCGTTTGCGCTCCGGGGAGAACTGCTTTCTTAGATAGACAAGGAAACGCCCCTGCACTTGCAATCGCCACAATGCCCACAATGCCAATGCCACTACTAGGCCGACGGCGATGCCAGCAATTTTTTCCAACAAACCAGTCGTAGTTGATTCCGAGAAACACGCATAAAGCAACGGGATCGGCAACAGAGAGAATATGCAAAGCCGAGTTGGAAAGGGGCCCAATCCCTTACTAAGAAACGGACAGAACGGGTTCTTATACTCGTCGGACGCTTTTGCTTTCGACTGTGCCTCGCGGCTAAACACGAGATGATTCCTGGGTGCCGTCAATAAATAGCTCGCGAGGGTTTTATTCATCAGCACCCAAGCCAGAAGCAACGACAACAGGGTCACAATGCCAAACCCGACCCCATCAAGATCGAACCAGTTCGCCAAGGTTCGCGATGTCGGCCCCTGTCGGGCAAAGAAGGGTCCAAGGACCAGGAGAAGTGCGGCGCCAATCTGCACTCGCAGGAAAAAGAGGTACTGAAACAGGTGATATTTACCTTGCGCCTTTCCGAAGAACGCGAGCAACGCGGCAAGAATGGCAATCGTGAGCAGCACCTTCCACATGGATTCCCCCAATCGAAAAGGCGTGCATCCAGACCAACACAGCGCATGTCTGCACGCGCCCCTTTCGGCGCGACGCGCGGCCAATCTTACCAGGCGGAAATTCTTTGCCCCTTACCACGCAGTCTCGCGTCGAATTCCCGTAATAAGTGTAGAATAACTTTTGCACTACCACAAACATTGATCGGAGCCGGCCAGGCGCGGGTCCGCCTCTTAACCCGCCACAATTGTCGCTTTAGCCATAAAAAGGCACGCGACGAGGTAGCAGATCGCCGAGCCGCCCGAGGAAATGGTTCGGATGTGATTCCAGAAACGCCAGACCGGCACGTATGTCCGCCAGTAGGACTCGGCATCGGGGCCGGCATGATTCATGGCATCAAGACGTTTGTTCATTGGTACGTTGAAAACAACAGTCACCAGGAACACGCCCGCTACGTAGGTTACTCCGCCAGCGATGACCCAAGCCGACGCGGCGCCGGGCGCGTAGAAATATGCGGCGCCAATCAGCAATGGTGACAGCGCCGACATGCCCAGAAGCAGAACCATGAACACCGTTTTGTAGACTTTGCGGTTGATGATCTGCATGGATTCGATTCCGCCTGCGGGTCTCACCGCGGCCAGCGACGCCATCACGAAGTCGGAGAAGGTCAGAAACACGCCGGCGACCAACCCGCAGGCTATGACAGAGAATGCACTTACGATTAGAATCCAATCCGCCGTCATTTTCTTTCTCCGCAAAATGCCTTTTTTTTGGTCTGAGCCGTCAATAAGACAGGCTAGGTGACCGGTGCAAATAGGCACTGCCGGTTAGTTGCCGCAGCATGAAACTGGCGACATCGGCGCGCGAAATCTTCAGTTTGAGGTCGGTTTCAGTTGGCGCAAAGCCATGCTTATAGGCCCCAGTCACCGGGCCGTCGGTGAAAGCGCCGGGACGAACAATGGTCCAGTCCAGTCCGCTCCGCTTTACCAGTGCTTCCTGCGCCTCATGGTCGGCATAGGCTTCCCGCAACAACAGCCCGAACATGATGCGCTTCCAGAAGAAATTGAGCACGGGCCGGCTGTCGCCGGCGCCGAGCGTGGATTGACATACCAGCCTGCGAACGCCGTGGCGCTTCATCGCTTCAATCACATGCTTGGTGCCGACGGCGCGAACCGTGCCCTTGCGCCCCGCCCCTAGTGCAATGAGAACGGCGTCGTGGCCCCGGACCGCGTCGGACACCGCGTTCGGGTCCAGAACGTCGCCGGCTTGGTGTGTGAGACCCCGATGCTCCAATTTCAACGCCGCGGGATCGCGCACGAACGCGGTCACCTGATGGCCTTGTGCCAGTGCCTGGTCGACCAACTGGCGCCCAACCGTTCCCGTCGCTCCAAAGATAATCAGCTTCATATCGATCTCCTGTTGTTCACTTGACACCGTGTCAATTGACGTGGTGACAAATATGCGCTACTTGACACTATGTCAAGCAATAATCCGAACACTCGAAATCGCATTCTGAAAGCCGCCTTGAACCTGCTGGAAGCAAGCCAGGGTCAGGGCGTGCGTATGACCGACATCGCCAAACGGGCGGGGATCACGCGCCAGGCCCTCTACCTGCACTTCGGCACACGAGCGGAGCTGCTAAATGCGACGACCCACTATCTCGATGAGATCATGGGGAGCGAAGAGCGGCTCGTGCCAAGCCGCACGGCGCAGAGTGGCATCGAACGCCTCGACGCCTTTATTGAAGCCTGGGGCGCTTACATCCCCGAGATCTACGGCATCGCCAAAGCGCTTCTCGCAATGAAGGACACCGACGAAGCGGCAGCGGAAGCATGGGATCAACGAATGCAGGACATGCGCGAGGGCTGCGAGGCCGCGATCAAGGCCTTGCACGGCGACAATATGCTATCGGCCGATCATTCACCGAAACAGGCGACCGATATTCTCTGGACAATGCTTTCGGTCCGCAATTGGGAACAGCTGACCATCGAATGCGGCTGGCCTCAAAAGAAATACGTAAAGACGCTCAAATTATTGGCACGACAAGTTTTCGTGGCCGACCGGACGTCAAACTGACAAGGGACGAAACTTATGGAAGAAATTTGTCGCGGGCTGCGGTTCCCCGAAGGCCCGATCGCCATGGACGATGGCTCGGTAATTCTGGTGGAAATCCAAGCCGGCGCGCTCACGCGTGTGCTTGCCGATGGCAGCAAGCAGGTCGTCGCCGACTGCGGCGGCGGACCCAATGGCGCGGCGGTCGGTCCCGATGGCCGGGTCTATGTCTGCAACAACGGTGGCTTCGCGTGGATGAAGGACGGGCCTTTCACGCGCCCTGGCGACGCGCTCACGACCGACTATCAAGGCGGCAGTATCCAAGCGGTCGATCTCGCCACCGGCGCGGTCGAAATCCTGTACACGACCTGCGGAGAAAACTCGCTCAACGGCCCCAACGATATCGTTTTCGACGCGCAAGGCGGCTTCTACTTCACGGATCTCGGCAAGCGTCGTGACCGTTCGATGGACCGTGGCGCGGTCTATTACGCCCTGCCCGACGGCAGCAGCATCACCGAAACCGTCTACCCGATTGACACGCCGAATGGCATCGGCCTGTCGGCGGACGAAAAGACGCTCTACGTCGCCGAAACCGCCGGGGCGCGCATTTGGGCGTGGGAGATCACGGCACCCGGTAAGCTCGGCCCCGCCCCGCATCCAATGCATCCCGGCCGCTTGCACTATCGCTGTCCGGGCTATGAACGGTTCGACAGCCTGGCGCTCGACAGCGAAGGCAATGTCATCGTCGCGACCCTCGGCACTGGCTGCGTCACCGCCGTGTCATCCGAGGGCAGAGTGCGCGCCGTCATCCCCGTGCCAGAGTTCGACCTGATGGTGACCAACATCTGCTTCGGCGGCCCGGATCTCCGCACTGCCTTCATCACCTCCTCCGGCCTCGGCATCCTCTACCAGATGGATTGGCACTGCCCCGGCCTGCCACTAAATTTCCTCAATAAGTGACGACGGAGCGGCGGTGGCTGAATCATACCGGCACCCGTACGATCAGGTCAGCGGTATCACCACCGGATAATTGACCGATGCCGCCCTCGGTGCCACCTTCGCCGCGACCGGACCCCCGTCACAGCACTGTCCGCGCAGGAGCACTCGGATGAGAACAGACCTTGGCGAGCTAACCGACTTGGACGCTGTCGACCGGCTGGTGACGGTCGAGGGTCTCGATCTCATCGAGGTTGGCTGTGCCGGCGGCAACGCGGCGCGTGGCCTCGCCGATCGTGGCGCCACAGTGTTTGGTGTCGAACCCGACCCGGTGCAAGCCAAGAAGAACCGGGCCCAGCCGCCCACGGCCAACGTCGCGCTCGTGGAGGCGGGCGGCGAGGCGTTGCCCGCCGAAGACCACAGCGTCGACGGTGTTCTATTCTTCCGGTCGCTCCACCACGTGCCCGCGGCGCTGATGGACAAGGCGCTCGCCGAAGCCGCGCGCGTGCTCAAGCCCGGCGGTTTTCTGTATGTGGCCGAGCCCAGCATGGAAGGCAGCTACTTCGCCTTTACCCGCCCGTTCAATGACGAGACCGAGGCGCGGACACTCGCGCAACAAGCGCTCAACAGAGCGGCGACGGCGGGCTTCGAAGAGACCGGCAGATACGTCTATACGCTGCACCCCCGGTACACGGACTTCGAGTCCACGGTGGTCCATTTCACCAACATGTCGTTCAACCGTATTACGCGCGAGATGATTGACGTCCCGGAAGTCCGCAAGCATTTCGACGCGGCGCGAACCGAAGACGGTTACATCTTCGACCAGGTCATGTTGGTCAACGTGTACCACCTTAACGGCGGCTAATCGCGCGGGCGGCGGCGTGATCCCCCCATCGCCGGGCCCCCGCCCCCGTCGCCGAGCCGTACCAATCGGCGGCCGTTAGGGCCCGCAACGATAACCGCCACAGGCCGCTTGGCCGCGACCAGCCAGCAACCGCATGACGCCGCGCCGGCTCCGCTCTCCTCCAGCACCACCGGCGTCAAGACAAAGCCACCAGCCGAGACCGAAGGGCCGCGCCGAAGCTGCCGACGGATGGCCCCTAGTTCCGCGCGAGCAACCATCGGCGCACTTCGGGCGAAACAACGAAGCCGACAAGCGGCGGTATCAGGCTTATCGGCACGACGCGGATTTCACCTTCACCGGCACCGCCGAGCGCCGGCCCGCTGAAATCGGGCGTGAACGCGACATGCGTGCGCGGCAAAGCGTTCGCCAGCGCCACGACGGGCGCCGCAAACCCGGCGAGCTCTCCGGTCGCAGCGGGATCGTCGGTGCCGAGCGAGAGGTCAAGGTAGGCGTGGCGGATATGGACCCGGCCCACAAGGTCGCGCAGCAGTCCAAAACCCCGCCGGATCACCGCCGGACTGGGCTTGCGCGGTCGCCGCGTCTTCTTCCGTGTCTTCGGCTTTTCGGAGGGCTTCGACCCTCCCGCACCCGTCTCGCGCCGCACGCGAACCAGGCCGAAGAGCCAGTCGACATGAAGCGAGCCGTGTGCGCGCGCACCGAGATCGATCCGCGCCATCACGTCGACCGGGATCATGAGCATGGTAATGATCAGGCAGACCGCCGCCAACATGGTCCAAAGTAGGCCCGCGAGCATCTGACCGCTTGCTCTTCGTGCTCGCTAGTCCTCGGCTTTCTCTGGCTCGCCCTCGGGCTTGCGTGCGCGCTCGACCACTTTGCCCACCGCCTCGCCGAGCGTCTCCAAAAGTGTGGCACTGGCTCCACGGATCGACTGAATGCGGGTGCCGTCGTCGTCGATGACGATGACCGCCACCGGGCGAATGCCACCACCACCGCCAGTGCCAGCGCCGCCCTCGCTCTCCTTGCCCGTCCCACCACCGGCGCCGAAACCAAAGCCGAAGCTCACAAGGGGAATGACTGTCACGCCGCCGTGGGTCGTCGGCTCACCGATCACGTTCTGCGCTTTCAGCATCTTGTCCAGTTCGCCCACCGACTGTTTCAGCAGGGCTTCTGTATCCGCCATGGGACCTCCTTGTGGTTTACGCCGTCGTCGCCACACTATGTTGAGTACAAAATCTTGACGCCGCCGGCATTGATTTGCCTTAACCGGTTGTCACGGGCAGGCCGGGAGACGCTAAAGCGGCCCGCGCCGGATGACGGCAAGGCCGCCAGGCCGAGCAGACGCCCCCGCCCGAACCGCAATTTCCGTAACCGCTGAGGGCGGAATAGAACTGGCAACCGTTCGCCAAATCGCATCCGTGGTCTAGACTGGCGCCTGAAGGTAATTTGGACCGGCTTCCGTGAACGTGAAACGGGGGTGCCGTTATGAATTTGCGCCGAGAGGGTCGCGAATGAATCGATTATTTGCAGTAGTTGCCGCGGCGTTGACGCTGTGCGCCACGCAGGTGGCGGCCGAAGACGACCGCGATTTGAATGGCGTCTGGCAGGTGCTCAACACCGCCAACTATGATCTTGAACCCCATCATGCGCGACATGCCATGCAGTTGCGCGAAGGTCCCTGGGGCCCGTTGCCCGACGCGCGCGTCGTCGCCCTGGGCGCGGTTGGCGCGGTGCCGGCCGGTCCCGGCGTAGTCGAGGGCGATGCGATCCCCTACACGCCCGAAGCGCTGGCCATGCGCGACGACAATCGCGCCAATTGGATCGACCGCGACCCCGAAGTGAAGTGCTATTTGCCCGGCGTGCCGCGCGCGACCTACATGCCGTTTCCGTTCCAGATCCTGCAAAACGACGACGCGGTGTTGTTCGTGTACGAATATGCCGGCGCCGTACGCAATATCTATCTGGAGGATCCGGGCGACGCGCCGCTGGATTCTTGGATGGGGCAGTCCTTCGGCTATTGGGACGGGAATACCTTCGTGGTCGAGGTCACCGCTCAGAACGGCCAGGCCTGGCTCGACCGCTCCGGCAACCATACCTCAAGCCAGCTCAAGGTCACGGAGCGCTACACCAAGATCGGCCCCGATCACATCGAATACACCGCTACGCTGGAGGATCCTTCGATCTATACCGAACCGTGGACCATCAAAATGGTCCTCTATCGTCGGGTTGGGCCGGATGCGCAGCTACAGGAATTCAATTGTGTCGAGTTCGTCGAGGAACTCATCTACGGGCACTTGCGTAAGGAGCCTTTGGAATGATCAGGATCGCATTGGCCGCGTTCACGTGTTTCGTTCTTTTCGCGACCGGCTCGATGGCCGGGCCATGGGATGGATACGATCCGCCGCGCCGGCCTGACGGCACACCGGATATGCAGGGCATCTGGACCAACGCCTCCGTCACGGCATTGGAACGCCCCGGTCACTTAAGCAAACTTGTCCTCACAAAGGAAGAGGCCGAGGCTTGGGAAAAGACAGCCTTAGCTGGCTCACGATCCGATGCCTTGCCGACCGATCCCAACGCGCCCGCCCTGCCCTCCGGCTCGTCCGATGGCGTCAGCGGCTACAACCGCTTCTGGATCGACTTCGGCACCAAGGCGGCACGCATCAACGGCGAATATCGCAGTTCCTGGCTGGTCGAACCCGCCACCGGGCGGCTGCCCTGGTCGTCCGCGGGCGGCTCGATTGCGCGTCGGATCGGCATTCGCAGTTTCACCAGCGCGTCCGATCCCGAAATTCGCGCGCCTGGCGAACGCTGTATCGTTGGCTACGGCGGCAGCGGTGGGCCGCCGATGATGAACGTGCTCTACAACAACAATTATCAGATCGTTCAGACACCCGGCACGGTGGCAATCCTGGTCGAGATGAACCACAACGCCAGGCTGATCCGTATCGGCGGTGAACACCGCCCGAAAGCGATGCGCGGCTGGCTGGGCGACAGCATCGGGCGATGGGACGGCGATACGCTGGTAGTGAACACGGTGAATTTCCATCCTGACGCCAGCATGCGCTCGGGCCTGCGCAACCGCTTGTACCTGTCGCCGAACGCCAAGGTCGAGGAACGCTTCACGCGCGTATCCGACACCGATATTTTTTATGAGTTCACCGTGGATGACCCGGAGATCTACACCCAGCCGTGGCGGGCGGAGATGGTGTTGCAAAAGACCGACGGGCCAATTTACGAATATGCCTGTCACGAAGCGAATTACTCCATGCACGGCATTCTGGCCGGCGCGCGACGCGAAGAAGCGGTGGCGGCCGGAACGGTTCCCGGGAACTGACGGCGCGCGCGCCCGACACCGCATGCCACGCTAAAGGATAAGCGAATGACCAGAACAATATTGGCCTTGATTGTTGTCGGCGTGTTTGGGCTGGCGACCGCACCGGCCAAAGCCCATCACTCTTTCTCAGCGGAATTCGATTCCAAAGCACCGGTGTTATTGCGCGGTAAGGTGACCAAGGTGGAGTGGGTCAATCCACATGCATGGGTGCATATCGAAGTCACCGACGAAAACGGCGGCGTGACACCTTGGATGGTGGAAGGCGGCACGCCGAACACGCTTGTCCGCGCCGGGGTTGACCGCAACACCATCAAGCCTGGCACCGAGATCATCGTTCGTGGCTACCAAAGCAAGGACCGCATTTGCGAACCCGCTTGCAAAGCCAACGGTCGCGATATCACCTTTACCGACGGCCGAAAAATTTTCATGGGATCGAGCGGCACCGGCGCGCCACGAGACGGGACCGATCCACGCGAACGGGGTCAACAACCCGATACCGATTTGCCTGCGCTGGAAGACGTCGATCAGTAAAACGCGATCCAGCGCCCGGCGGTAGCCGTGGTCAGCCACATGGCGATCGAGATCACCGAGGCGAGCTTTGTCCAACCATGATCCCCCGCTGTGCTTCTCGCTTGTTCACGCCACACTCCGACCCAGGCGAATGCGAGTAGGCTAATCAGCAACAGCAACATGGCCGCGCGGGCGAAGGCATCCGACAGGTACACGAACACACCCGCCCACAGTGCAATCGACGCGGCGGCCAGGGCCCAGCCCGATACCGACAACCGACCGTCGGTCTCGATGACACGGTTGCGCACGCCAAAGGTGAAGGTGATCGCGGCGGCGAGCGAAGCCATTTTCACCCAATAGGGCGGGCTGAAATAGAGTTTCATCAGTTCGCTGAACGCCATGGTCAATCCCGTTAGGATCGCCAAGGCCAGGGCGACAATGGTCAGGGGTCGCGCCACGCGATTGATCTTGGCCGGGCTGTGCGAAACCAACCCGCCGCCCAGCACGCGCATATCGACGATGAGAACCGCGCCGCCAAGCAATCCAAGCGCCAGCAGGTGCAACGCCCCGGCCCACGGCACGATCCAGACCGAGGCCTTGATCCAGCCAGCCAGCGCCGACTGGTCGAGGCCGTTATAGATCGGATAGATGAACTTCTGCGCCAGACTGCATTGCTCGACAAGGTCGCCATAGCGGCATTCGGCCATGTCGCTCAGCCTCAGCCCTACGCGGGACAGCTTGCTAGCATACTAAGCGTGCTGTCTGGCGTGAGCTTTTCGCAATTGAACCAGTCATAGGCGATCATGCGGCCGGTGATCACGATGGCAATCCAACCCGTCAGCGAAACTGCTGCGGAGACCCGCGCCGCTGCCGGCGGTGGCGCCGCGCTGTCCCAACGCGCGACTTCTTTTTGCACCCGCCGATGAAACAGGACAATGTTGCCAAGCGCCACCATCAGGATGACCATCTTCAGACGAAAGAACAGGCTGTAATAGTAAACCTGCGGCTTAGCGTAGAACAGCAGCAGACCGGTCATCGCCATCAGAATAAAGCCGGCGATGGTCCACGGCAGAATGCGCGCGGTCATCTCCGAGACTCGCACGGTGCGAAAGGCCACGCCGAGCAACCGCAGATCCACCATAATGACGGTGCCGACGAACAGCATGATCGTCAGCACGTGCGTCGCCTCGATGACCGGCCAAACAAACAGTGACTCGCGCAGCGCTATGCTCCACGTCGTTTCATTCATCCAGGCAATAAAGTCAGCCACCTTGGTCAGCCCGCTCGGACTCTGTCCTCGCTAACCCATCGGTGCGATATCGGCTGAACCCGATTTCGGCTCTCATCGCGAGTTTCGTCGTCACTCGACCCGATCAACCATGTAGCGTTCATGACACGCGACACACAGGCGGTACAAATGCCCGCCCGCATTGAACAGCGCGTCCTTGTCCTGAGCTTCGGCCGCGAACCGCGCTTGGTGTGCGGCAATTTCCAAGCCCCTGGAAATTTCGATCCAATCCGCGACCTCTCCGGCATAGTCCGGCGTCGCGAGTTTCCGGCTAATCTCGGCGACCAGTGCCGCGCCGTCGGCGACCGCGGCCCAACCATCGTCGGTGGTCGGCCACAGCTCCTCCTCGCCATCCTCGGTGATAATCCAGCCGGCGGAATCCCAGATGATCTCCGCCGCCGGCTCCAGATCCTCCAACATGAGTGCGTAGACACGGCTATAGCGCTCGGTGTCGTCGGCGAAGAGGGCCCCGGTAAGGCCGATGCCAAACAACGCCAATACAGAGCAGCGTATCATCCGGGACGGCATCTTCATCGTCTCCAGAATGCTTGGCTACCCCATCTGTTTGTCATCGATGAGGTAGCTCCGCAAAGCATTTCACTCGCGGAATTCCTGATCACACACGCGCATGGTGAAGCGCGCCAGTCGAAGCGACCAAAGCGCAAACCTAAAATTCGGCTTGCGCTTGCTCGGGCAAGTCTTGACGCCGAGGCCGAAACCGTGTTGGCCTCGGCCTCGCTTGAGGGGCTTACTCCGCCGCCACCGCAGTGTGGTCAGGGTGGCCGGGAACGTCTTCCACTGAATGGGTTTCATGCACCGCCGGAGACAGGATTTCGATTGCTTCAAAATCGTCGGAGCAGGCTATCTCGTTGTGCCGGATCTTCGCCGGCTGCAGTACGCAGTCGCCCGCGGTGAATTTCTTCTCGCCGGGCTGATCTTCATAGATGAACTTGATCCAGCCGTTCAGCACGTAAAACATCTGAAAATCGAGCATGTGCTGGTGCGCGCCGGTGGTGTGCATATCGTGGTCGGTGCCCTTGTGGTCCGCCTTGATCCGGATCACATGTGCGCGGACCATGCCATGGGTCGCGTCCTCGATACCGAGATCGCGGTATTCCATAAACTCACGCAAACCCGGCTTATACACCGCGTCTTTCGCGTAATTCGCGGAGAATTTCTGTTTCTGCTCGGATGCCAAATCAGCCATTTTCCTCAAAGCCCTCTTTCCCTCGTCCGCCGCCAGCGGACCTCACATCCCATCCAAATTATAGATTAGAGCATTATCCGGCTGTAGAGAACCACCCGAGCGGCATGGCTGCCCTTCACGCTCGATGACGCCGAGTTTCCACCGGCCGGCGCCCTTGCGCATATAACCCAATCTTAAGTGGCGTTTTTATGATGACCCGGATGTGCTCACCGGACCCGTCCTGACGCCATACCCAACTATGAGGGACTAAAGGTATGGGCTCCAGGGCATGATGAGTTAGCTCCGGCGCGGTTGCGCCGAGGGCCAAAGCGATTGGCCGCGCCGGCGCCCAGGTCTCAGTCTGAACGCGAGCAGGTCTTATCCGTAATTTAAGCGACCAAACCGGCCCAAATCATGACCACGCCGAGCGTCAGGGTTCCGGCACCGAACATCTTGATGATTCCGGCGGTGAATTTGAGCCGCGCGAACAGTCCCAGGAACCATTTCCCGCAAGCAATCAACAGCACCCCTTCGGCGAGCGCGATCCACCCGATCAGGGTTATGAAGCCGGCGAGCAAGCTCGACCAATCATGATGTATCGCCACGATAACGCCGCCGACCGTGAAGGCGACAAGACCGCCGAGAAAGCCGAACACCGGCTGGCCAATCATGTCTTTGATCATGCCGAGCGTGGCTTCGCTATTGGTCAGCAAATTGATGCCGGCTGCGACGAAGTAAAGACCCATCAAACCGGCAAGGATTTGGGTGGTGGTGAATGTGTCCACGGCGTGACACCTCTTCCGTGAGAAGTCGTACTGAGAAACCTAAGCCGATTCGATTGCGAATTATTATTGCGAAAACCGGTTAACGCTTCCACCGAATACAAAAACTGATCCAGGTCCGTCCACAAGGCTGGCTCGGACTCGGGCCGGATGGAATGGTGCCATCTGCGAGTGATTTGGCGCGATGCGCGCTTGTTGAAACGCGGGCAACGCCGTACTTGAAGGGCTAGTAAAAACGCCTTCTCACCGGTCGGACCCGGACGTGCGGAGTTGCACCAAGCAAGCGAACGAGGCCGTGGGCTGGCCTGATCCGGCGAAGCGGGCCGCTCCGCCAGCGACAAGCTGAGATTCATCGAGCAGATCCTAGCCCAGATCGCGGCCAAGCAATTCGCCCTGGACTGGATCTTTCGGGTTCGACGGAAAATGTCGGTGGCGGAATCGGCGATTTGTTTGGCGCGATCTGCGAGTGTGTTGGGTAAGTTTGCGCCGTAACATGCGTCAAGTCGCGAAGGCCATGGCGTTGTTCGAATAGGATCATTCTCGCACGACCCAATAGGCTTCTGCTTGGAGAGCCCTCGCATGTTTGCCGAGACGGCGACGCTGGGCGTTGTACGCACCGATAATGACGAACACTGATAGGGTGGATGACATGAGCTTTGCCGGCAGTTTCGCGGTTAATGCGGGATGGCCGATCATCCTCGCGGACCTTGGTGTGAGCACCGATAATGTGCTGCGGCGCGCTGACTTGCCCGGCGATTTGTTCGCACGCGAGAACGCAAGATTGAGCACGATCGATTACTTCCGATTGTGGCGCGGCGTGGAGGAAGAAGCAGACGATCCGTTGCTGCCGATCAAGGTTGGCGGCGCAATCACGGTAGAGGCCTTTAACCCGCCGATCTTCGCGGCGCTGTGCAGCGCAAATTTGAACCAGGCGCTGGAGCGTATCGCGCGTTACAAGCGGCTGACCTGTCCCATGACGCTGCACGTGGACGTGCGGTCGCACGAAACCGCGATCGAGATCGAGTGGGACGAAAAATCGGTCGAGCCCCCAGTCCTTCTAGCCGCGACTGAGCTGGTGTTCTTTGTGCAACTCGCGCGCTTGGCCACAAGAACCGAGATTCGGCCACTCCAGGCGCGCACGCCAAACCCGCCGGCCCCGGCTGCATCTTATGCTGAGTATTTTGGCGTCGGGGTCGAATCCGGACCGCGGCAGGCGCTTACATTTGCCGGTGAAGACGCCGAGCGGCCGTTTCTCACCGCCAACGAACCCATGTGGAGTTTTTTCGAACCAGAGCTGGAGAAGCGCCTTTTTCAGCTCGACCAGGCGGCCGCCATGTCGGAACGCGTGCGCGCAGCGCTCCTGGAATTGTTGCCCGCGGGCAGTTCATCGATCCAGGCTGTGTCTGCCAAGCTGGGGGTCAGCACGCGAACATTGCAACGCCGGCTGAATAACGAAGATGCGACCTATCAGCTCGTGTTGAGCAAGACACGAGAAGAGCTGGCCAATCACTATCTGAAGAACTCCGAGATGTCGGGGGCAGAGATCTCATTCCTGCTCGGCTTCGAAGATCCAAATTCCTTTTTCCGGGCCTTTCAAGCCTGGACCGGCAACACGCCCCAACATGTGCGGACAGCGGTGCACGCGAAACTCTGATCGGCACGGCAAGCGGCGGCCCGGTAACGCAAGTTCACAGCATTGCCAACAAATCGCGCGACAAATCCAACGGAGTTTGGCGCGAAGCGCTAGAACATTGGCGTCATACGCTAGTCACGCGGCGCGAACCGCCATGTAACCTTTAGCACGCTACTGCATTTAATCGCCAATGGAGGTAACCATGTTGACGCGTAACATTTTGGTTATGGCGGGTTTGGTTTTTGTGGCATCGGCTAATTTGGCCGCGGCCCAGGATCTGACCGGCCTTTGGTCCGGGCAAGTGACCGTGATTTCCGAGGGACAGACAAAGTTCCACACGGAAGCCGGCGTACGCGGCACCAGCGTAACGGTCCGGGAGCGGCAGGGCGTCGAAACCTTTACCAGTGACGTCACCGTGAGAATCGATACTCAACAAGGCAACGTTCTGGCCGGCAGCTGGACCAGCAGCCAGGCTGGCTTCCCCTTTGTCTGCGGTCTGAGCTCCGGCGGCGTCATGCACTGCGCCGACGAGACCGGTTATACGCATGCCACAATCTCGGGCTCAACCATGGACGTCTGCTACGCGCAGTCGGGCGAGGGCTCGGGAAGCGGCGGAAAGTTCGCCGCCTGCGGCGTATTAACCAAGCAATAGGCGTGTGTCCCCCTCTCGCCTTCGGCGCCACCGTCGGAGGCGAGAACCCGCCTGTATTCGGCGATAGTCGGCGAAACTTGGAGCAGGATGATGAAAGATTTCAAAGACAAAGTGGTCGTCATCACGGGGAGCGCGACAGGGATCGGTTTTTCCTTCGCAAAAGCGTTCGGTGCCGAAGGCGCGAAGGTCGTTCTTTCCGGCCGGCGCGACGATCGGCTGCAGGACGCGGCGAACAGCCTCAGCGACCTCGATGTCGACGTCCGCTATCACCGCTGTGACGTGGCCCAAAAGCGCGAGGTTGAGGCGCTGGCCGATTTCGCATGGGACGCGTTCGGCCGGGTGGACGTCATTGTCAACAATGCCGGGATCATTCTGCCCCAGCACCCGGCGATCGACACGCCCGACGACGACGTGCAGCGTATCTTCGCGGTCAATTTCTATGGCGTGTGGCACGGCTCGGCCGTGTTCGGGAAACGCTTCGTCGAGCAAGGAACACCGGCCGCGATTTATAACGTCGGGTCAGAGAATTCGTTCTTTTCAGCCGCTCCGTTCGCCGCGCCCTATGTGGCGACCAAGCACGCTGTTCTGGCTCTGACGGACGCGCTCCGCGAGGAGACGCCCGACTTTATCGATATCGGCCTCATCTGCCCGGGACTTGTCCGCTCGGAAATCGCTTCGCAAGAGGTAATGGCGCTAGGGATGGACACGGATAGGTTCACCGCCGTCGCGATGGAGCAGATGAAGAAAGGCGCGTTCTTCATCGTCTCGCACGCCTACAACATCGCGCGTATCGACGCCCGTCACGACGAAGTCGCGGAGGCGTACGCACAGCATGCACCGCGCTACGAAGGCGATGACGAATTTGACGTGCGGACCCTGTCGGCGAAGCTTGGCGAGCATTCGTGATGCCTACGCCGCGGGAGCACGCCATGACACCAGACAAGATTGCCGTCGTCACCGGCGCCAATCATGGCGTTGGCTTCGAGACGGCCGTCGGCATGGCAGAGGCCGGATATCATGTGGTGCTGGCGTGCCGCAGCCGTGACAAAGGCGAGGCGGCGAAGGCCGTGCTTGAGACGCGAGTACCCGAGGCCTCCCTCGAAATTCTTCTCATCGACCTCGGCAATTTTGCCTCGGTGCGGGCCTTCGCGGAGACGTTCCGCCAGCGGTACGAGCGCTTGGACGTCTTGATCAGCAACGCCGGGATTCTTCTATACTCGGCCAAAACCAACGCCGACGGCATAGAGCTTCAGCTTGCCACCAATCACTTGGGCCATTTCCTGCTGACTGCGCTCTTGTTCGACCTGATGCCGGATGATCCGGCGTCGCGCGTCGTTTCTCTTTCGAGCGTGGCCCACAAGGGCGCACGCATGCATTTCGATGACCTGAGCTGTCATGGTGATGGCGGCGTGGCTTATGGCCAATCGAAGCTGGCTTGCCTGATGTTCGCCGACGAACTGAATCGCCGGCTCAACGCAGCAGGGCGCAAGATCAAGGCGCTCGCCGTGCATCCGGGCGGGACGGATTCCGGGCTCTTTCATGAGATGAGCCGGGTGCGCTATTACGTCCTTAAGCTATTGTCACCGTTCATCACGCACTCCAATGCCTCGGCCGCGAGGCCGTCCCTGCACGCGGCTTTGTCTGGCAAAGTCCAGGGCGGCGAGTATTACGGCCCCACGGGCACCATGGAACTGCGGGGACGTCCGGGCCGCGCCAAACGCGATCCCTATTCTGAAGATCTTGCGGTCGCCAAACAACTCTGGACGCTCTCCGAGGAATTAGTGGGCGCGTGCTTTGAGCCATGACAGAGTTCAATGCGAAAACCACCCATACCGGAAGACGTGGAAGCGCTGGGCGACTTCGTTTGGAAAACCGTCGGGAAGATCGGCGTCATCGTCAACGACGTCGGCATGACGAAACCGGTTACACCACGGGTAAAATCAGCGGGTCGTTTATGAATGTCTGTTACTCCCAGGCTGGCACCGGGTCGGCGAGCGGCGGCAAAGTCTCCGCTTGTGGCACGCTAACCAAACGCTAAACCTACGACGACGATACGCTCTCGCCTTCGGCATTCGGCTGCTGCAAGGCAAGAGCGGATCGGCGCTCTGACGACCGGGCCCCGATGAGCGGCAATTTCGGACTCGCAGTGCCCCGCGACGTCCGCCGCGCGAAAACCTAAACCTCACCCAATTATCGACGGACCTGGCGCGAAACGCGATCCGGTCCATTTCCTATTATTGAGCCCAAGAACCCGGATTGACGAACGTCACTCCGGGAGAATTAAAATTTCTTGATTTCAATTAGTTAGGGGCGAAAAATAGTGAATAAGGTCGCCCAACGGGCAACGTTGGCGCAGCGGATAATTGCGCGCGTCGCGAGCGTTTTATCGACTCAGCTGACCGGCGTCGCGTTGCTGACCTTTCTCCCACTCATTTTCAATGGGATCATTTTCAGGCCATGGAGCGCGGAGGTCCGGGAGGCGCTGGCGTTGGCGCCACCGACAGTCTACGCGCCCGAAGTCGCGGTCGGGCTGGTCGTGCTCACTTTGGCGACGTTGATCGCCAGCCGCGATTTTCGCTTCGTGATGTGTCTGTTTTCCTCCGTCATCCTGCTTGCCATGGCGCTGCAGATCGCTGCGAAGGGCGATGCGGAATTGGTGGACACAACGCTCTTCAAGATCGCGAGTTTGCAGTCGATCGACCTGGGAACGCTTTTCATTCTCTATACCTTCACCGGATTTCTGACCTTCGTCGTTATCCTGCGCAAGCCGACCATGTCGACCTGGCTGTTCCGGCTGGTGGTTGTCTTGCTACTTACCGATATCGTACTAACGGTGTCCGGCGCGGGTTACAACTTTCTCGCGCCGCTTTTCTTCGCTTACTTCCCGTCGCAGATCAGCGTCTTGGCGTGCCTGACCATCCTGGCGACGCTTCGCATGATCGCGAAATTCTATCTCGAGAATGCCGAGACTCGGGCGAAGATACACGAAACCGATCCCCGCTATATGCGCGCGGTCCGCTGGACGACGCTGAAGCTTTGGTGGCCGATGCTGCTGATCTTCGCGGTTTTCACCCTGGCCTATCAGCTGGCGAGCGACCCGGTGGTCAACCGGCCTCTGGTCAAGCATCTCGACAATGTCGGACTCGTTGAAGAAGTTCAGAATGAGCCCAGCCTAGACCGCACTGTCGAACAAGCCGCGCAAGACGCGGTCGATCGGCAGAGTGAAAAGCTGCAAATGGAATTTAACCGGAGCCTCGCGGAAGCGTTGCGCGGAAAGGAACGCACGAAGGCGAATGTCTACAACGCGGTGGAAGACAGTGTGCCCGAGCGATTCCCCGGAACGGAGCCACGGAGTTGCGGATTTCTCGACTTTGGTTGCTACATCGAGAATGGCGTCAAATCGATGATCAACAGCGCTTACCGGTCGTCGCGCGACGGTATGCTCGACGATCTGGAGCGCAACCTGGGTAACGTGACCGACGGCGCGGATGACACCGCGCAAAAGATCAACACGGCCATGACGGACGCGAACCAGGCATTCGCCCTCCACACCAAGCAGGGAATTACCGATGTCGCGACAGGGTTGCGATTTGCCGGGTGGGTGGCGCTTTTCTACTCGCTGATGGTCCTGACCAAATCCTACATGATCGTTTTCGCACGCGTGTTCTGCGCGCGCGTCGCCACGGCGCTCGCGACCCCCGACGCCGACGAGCCTGAGCAAGGAGACGAAGCTGAGGCGGCCGCGCCCATCGGCGCCATGACGGTGCGCGGCAGTCAGCACCAGCTCGACCGGGCCGACGGCTATGACCGCTATTATGTGACCTTCCGTGCCTGCGGCAATAACGTGGTCGACCGGCGCCGCGTGCCGCAACCAATGGGGCTGGTGATCAAGCGGCTTCTGTCGAGCAACTACGCGATGTGCCTGGTGGATTTTACCGCCCATGACGGGATCACCGCCTGCGACATCATCGTCGACCCACCCTCGGAGATTATCCAATGGGACCTGAAAGCCGGCGATGAGGTTTTCATCGATCTGAAGAACCTGGTCGGCTTTACCGACACCTGCCGCCTACGTCGCTGCATTTCGTTAAGCCTCGGCGCACTGATTTTCGGGCGCCTGGTCTACCACTCGATCGAAGGACCCGGGCGCGTGTTCCTGCGAACCGTCTCGGCCCCGCTGGCCGGGAATGATCCCGGCACCACAAACATTATGCGCGCGTCGAGCCTCGTCGCCTGGCGCCGCGATACCGAATTCAACGTGATCAGCTCGCTGACCGTCGGCGACACCTTCTTCAGCGGCTATTCGGTCCGCAAGGCCGACCCACGCGATCACGTCGTGCTGTACGACACCAGCCAATCCCGCCGCCAAGGCGCCACCGGCGGCATCCTCAGCATGACCCGCGCCTTCCTGCTGCCGTTCTAAACCAACGCGCACTCGCCTGTTTCGACATCGCGCCACGCGGGCCGAAGCCCTCATGCGGGTGTCGAAGGCCCAAATAGGCCCCATAAATGAAGATGATCCGCCCGCCGCCGTTAATGATGTAGGCTCTCATCATGTCTACCTTCCTCACTATCTTGGCCGGCCTGGCGATAATGCTGGTGATTTACCTATTCCTGCGTTGGGGCACATCGTTGTCGCGGAGCAACCAGAAACCGTACTCGGCTCTCCCGGATTATGACGAGTATGAAGGCCGCGTGCGCGACGCGTCCAATGTCGTTCAAAAGGGCGAGCCGCAAAATATCCGGGGCGACAAGAGCTGAATTCGACGGTGCCGGCCGACCGGCATCGGGGAGAACACCTTTACAAGCAATCTCTGGTCCAGTGGACTAACCTCGCGTCGTTCCAACGATACGAGGTATTCCCGATAAACGGTTGACGGCATTGGGGCGCGTGGCGCAAAGAAGCGGCGGCACATGATGGCCGCCTCGGTTGGCGGCGTGTTGCCTATCAACCGGGAGCGCGCACATGGGTTTCGACGTTACGCCACATCTTCGCAAGGACCTGCCCAATCCGGCGGTGCCCTGGGGCGGCTATCCGGAGCTCAACTTCGTCGGCGGCCATAACGACCCGGCCAGCATTCCGGCGGCCGCGCTCGCTGAAGCGGCACAGCGTGTCATTGCGCGCGAAGGCCGATCGCTCGCCACTTACAATATGGACCACGGTCCACAAGGCTATTTGCCGCTGCGCGAATTCATCGCCGGTCGGCTGCATCGGGCGACCGAGATGGCGTGTGCGCCCGAGCAAGTCCTGGTCGTCTCCGGCTCGCTGCAGGCGCTCGACCTGGTCAACGCGGTGCTGATCGAGCCCGGTGATACCGTGATTGTCGAGGCGCAGACTTATAGTGGCGCGCTCGCGCGAGCGCGTCGCGCGGGTGCTGACTGGATCGGCATCGATGTCGATGACGACGGACTCAAAACCGACCAGTTGGAAAACACGCTCGCGGAGATGAAAGCGCGCGGAAAGCGGCCGAAATATATCTACACCATCCCCACCGTGCAGAACCCGACCGGCACGGTGATGAGCCGCGACCGCCGCCTGGAGCTGCTGCGTATCGCCGACGCCTATGACGTGCCGATTTTCGAGGATGATTGCTACGCCGATCTGACCTGGGACGGCGCCCGCCCGCCGGCGATCCGCGCGCTCGACCAAAGCGGTCGCGTGATCTATTGCGGCTCGTTCTCCAAGTCGCTCGCGCCGGCGCTCCGCATCGGGTACGTGGTCGCCGACTGGCCCGTACTCAGTCGTATGCTACCGGCCAAGTTGGATGGCGGTACCGGTGCCCTCGAACAGATGGCGCTCGCCGAGTATGCCACGAGCCATTTCGACGATCACGTGGTCGCGCTGCGCGGGACGCTGAAAGAAAAATGCGACGCCATGGTCGGCGCGCTGGAAGAACAGTTCGGTGTCGCAGCCGAATACCGCATCCCACGCGGCGGCATTTTCATTTGGGTCAAACTGCCCGAAGCCGTTGACACCACGCGCTTGGTGCAGGCCGCGCTCGCCGAAAAAGTGCTGGTCAATCCCGGCGCCGATTGGTCCGCCGACCCGGACTCCGGCCGCCACTCAATCCGCCTGTGCTTCGGCCACCCGTCGATCGAAACCATTCGCAACGGCGTCGCCCACCTCGCCGACATCTGCAACCGCGAATTCGGCCTCCCCGAACGCAGCGCCAACGTCGCGCGCGGCTAGCACCATTGGTCCGATTTCGAGATTGCCGCGCGCACTAGAGGAATGAAGGTGTAAGGTTCAAATCCCACAGAGGTTCCGACCACATTCTTTGTCGATTGCCGGGGATCAGATGAAAGCCTTCAGAGTCCTTGTGAGAGGGGAAAATTTTCTCATGAACGTTGAAGGAGCCGTCAGTCGTCAGGGGTTCTACACGACCAGATTTGTCGAAAGCACAGATGAAGAGCATGCCGAGCTTGCGGCCGTTGAGTTGATCCGGAACGACGAGACGCTTCAGAAAAGCGTGTTGAATGAACGGGCGGACGCGCCGTTGCTCTTTGTCGAAGAGATAAACGAGATACCCAAGTCGATGCTCGATGAGCAAGGACCGCTGGCGGGATATACGTTTTATGAGCAAAAACCGGAAACGGATTAAAGTGCCGCTTCTTCAGAGACCGAAAACGAGCCGAAATGGCTTTCTAGGCAATAAAGGTTTGGGCGAGGACAGCGCCGATCCGACTTTGTAATCGAACTTCACTCGGCCTAGTCCCATAGTGAACTATGCATTATGGTCGGGCGTCAGCCGACGATGCCTTACTAACGCAGGCACGGCAACAACGTGACTCCGACGCCTACCTAACTCGGCAGGTTAGAGCTTCCCATTAAGAACGCGTCGACGGCGCGGGCGCATTGGCGGCCTTCGCGGATGGCCCAGACGACCAGCGATTGGCCGCGCCGCATGTCGCCGGCGGTGAAGACGCCCTTGCGCGAGGTTTGGTACTCCGTGTCGTCCGCCGCGACGTTGCCACGAGCGTCCAGATCCACGCCCAGTTGCGTCAACATGCCTTCGTGAACCGGGTGAACGAAGCCCATCGCCAGCAACACCAGATCGGCGTCAATGCGAAATGTGCTGTCGGGTACTTCCACCATCGACATGCGGCCGTTCTCGCTGGGCTCCCAACGCACGCGCACAAGCTCCATTGACTCGACCGTGCCGTTGGAGCCGTGGAATGCCTTGGTCGACACCGACCAGTCGCGCTCCGCGCCTTCCTCGTGTGAACTCGAGGTGCGGAGTTTCAAGGGCCAATCCGGCCAGGTCAGCGCTTTGTCCTCGACCTCCGGTGGCTGCGGCATGATCTCGAGCTGCGTTATCGAGCGGGCGCCCTGACGGTTCGACGTGCCGACACAGTCCGAGCCGGTGTCGCCGCCACCGATCACGATGACGTTCTTGCCCTCCGCCAATATCGGCAGATTGTCGCCGATATGCTCGCCGGCAACGCGGCGGTTCTGCTGGGTGAGGAAACGCATGGCGGGATAGATACCGTCCAGGTCGCGCCCGGCGATATCCATGTCGCGCGGTTTCTCCGAACCGCCCGCCAAAACCGCGGCGTCGTAAATCTCCAGGATTTCGTCGACCGTTACGTCAACACCGACGTGGGTGTTTGAGCGAAACTCAATGCCTTCGGCCCGCATCTGCGCCATGCGGCGGTCGATCACCTGCTTTTCGAGTTTGAAGTCGGGGATGCCGTAGCGCAGCAGTCCACCGAGACGCGCGTTCTTTTCGTAGATGGTCACCGCGTGGCCGGCGCGCGCGAGCTGCTGCGCGGCGGCGAGGCCGGCGGGGCCGGAGCCGATCACGGCGACACGCTTGCCGGTGCGCCGGGCCGCGATGCGCGGCTCTATCCAGCCTTCTTCCCAGCCCTTGTCGACAATGGTGTTTTCGATGGTTTTGATCGTGACCGGCCGATCGCTGATATTCAGCGTGCAAGCAGCCTCGCACGGCGCCGGACAGATCCGGCCGGTAAATTCGGGAAAATTGTTGGTCGAGTGCAGAGAGTCGAGCGCGGACCGCCATTCACCGCGATAGACCAGATCGTTCCAATCGGGGATCAGATTGTTGACCGGGCAACCGGTATGGCAATACGGAATGCCGCAGTCCATGCACCGTGCGCCCTGGTCACGCGTTTCCGCATCCGTAAGCGGAACAACAAACTCACGGTAATGACGCACGCGCTCCGAGACCGGCGCATACCGCTGATCACGACGCTCAATATCCAAAAATCCGGTCGGTTTTCCCATTCCGATCATTCACCTGCTTGAGCAATGACGTTGACCGGTTCAGTCCCGCGCGAGGCCGCCTGCATTTCCAGCAGGGCGCGGCGGTAGTCGACCGGCATAACCTTGACGAATTTCGGCAAATACTGATCCCACAGGTCCAGAATGCTGCGGGCGCGATCGCTGTTGGTGTATTTCAGATGCTGTGCGACCAGGCTGCGCAGGCGCTGCGCGTCATGACGGGTCATGTCGTGAACAATGTCGACCTTGCCGTGAGTTTCAAGATCGCCGCGCTGGTGCTCGTAATCCTCGGCCGCCTGATCTTCCTCGGCGATCGGCTCAAGCTCGACCATCGCCAAGTTGCAGCGCTTTTCGAAATCGCCCTCTTCGTCGAGTACATAGGCGATGCCGCCGCTCATGCCCGCGGCAAAGTTGCGCCCCGCCTGGCCGAGAACCACCACGACACCGCCGGTCATGTATTCACAGCCATGATCGCCGACACCCTCGACAACCGCGGTGACGCCCGAATTTCTGACCGCGAACCGCTCACCGGCGACACCACGGAAAAAGCAGTCGCCCGCAACCGCGCCGTAGAGCACCGTGTTTCCGACAATAATGTTGCGTTCGGGCGCGAAATTGCCCGCGCGCGCCGGATAGATAATCAGGCGGCCGCCGGACATTCCCTTGCCAACGTAATCATTGGCGCCGCCTTCCAGCTCGAAAGTGACACCGCGGCTGAGAAACGCGCCGAAGCTTTGCCCGGCGCTGCCTTTGAACTTGACCGTGATGGTGCCGTCGGGAAGGCCGCGATGTCCATATTTGCGGGCAATCTCGCCGGACAGCATGGCGCCAACCGTGCGATTGACATTGGTCACCGGTGTGTCGATCAGCACGGCGGTCTGGTTCTCCAGCGCCGGCGCGGCCTCTTTGATCAACCGGTTGTCGAGCGCCTTGTCGAGCCCGTGATCCTGGGGCTCGCATTGGTGGATCGCGACCCCCGGCGCGGCCTCGACCCGGTGCAAGATCTTCGACAGATCGAGCTGATGCGCTTTCCAGTGCTCGATCGCCGCCCGCGTATGCAGTTTGTCGCGCCGGCCGATCATCTCGTCGAAGCGCCGGAAGCCGAGCGACGCCATCACTTCGCGCACTTCGTTGGCGACGAAGGTGAAATAGTTGATCACGTGCTCCGGCTGGCCGGTGAACAGTTTGCGCAGTTCAGGATCCTGCGTCGCCACGCCGACCGGGCAGGTGTTCAAGTGGCATTTGCGCATCATGATGCAGCCGGCCGAGATCAACGCCGCCGTGGCGATGCCGAATTCATCGGCCCCCAACAGCGCGCCAATGACCACGTCGCGGCCAGTGCGGAAGCCGCCGTCTACCTGCACCGCGATGCGTCCGCGCAGCCGGTTTCTGACCAGCGTCTCATGGGTCTCGGCGAGGCCGATCTCCCACGGGCTGCCGGCGCTCAGCACCGATGTGATCGGGCTGGCGCCGGTGCCACCGTCAAAACCGGAGATGGTGACGTGATCGGCGTGCGCTTTCGCGACGCCGGCGGCGACGGTGCCGACACCGATTTCGGACACCAGCTTGACGCTGACCCGCGCCTCTGGGTTGACGTTTTTCAAGTCGTGGATCAGCTGCGCCAAATCCTCGATCGAATAGATGTCGTGATGCGGCGGCGGCGAAATCAGGCCGACGCCCGGAGTGGAGTGGCGCACCCGCGCGATCCATTCGTCGACCTTGTGGCCCGGCAATTGACCGCCTTCACCCGGCTTGGCGCCTTGCGCCATCTTGATCTGGATATCGGTAGCGTTGACCAAATATTCCGTGGTCACGCCGAAGCGACCCGAGGCGACCTGCTTGATCGCCGAACTCATCGAGTCGCCGTTTTCCAATGGAAGGTAGCGCTCGGTCTCCTCGCCGCCCTCTCCGCTGTTCGAGCGGCCGCCAATCCGGTTCATGGCGATGGCAAGCGTCGTATGCGCTTCCCACGAGATTGAGCCGAACGACATGGCCCCCGTCGCGAAGCGTTTTAGGATGTTGGCGGCGGGCTCCACTTCGTCCAACGGCACCGGCTCGTCGGCGAATTCCAGTTCGAAGAGGCCACGAAGGTTGCGCAGCTTACGGTCTTGTTCGTTCATCCGCTTCGAGAAGGCGCGGTACTTGGCTTCGTCACCCGAGCGTGACGCGTGCTGCAGAAGGGCCACGGTTTCCGGCGTCCAAGCGTGCGTCTCGCCCTTTAGGCGATAGGCGAGCTCGCCACCAGCTTCGAGCGCGCGGCGATAGGGTAAAACGCCGCCAAAGGCGATCGCGTGGCGACGCACCGCCTCGCCCGCCACCTCGTCGATGCCGATACCGCCGATCGCGCAACGGGTGCCGGTGAAGTAGCGCTCCAGGAACTCGTCCGACAGTCCGACAGCGTCAAAAATCTGGGCGCCGCAATAGGACTGATAGGTCGAGATGCCCATCTTCGACATCACTTTGAGAATGCCCTTGTCCACCGCCTTGGTGTAGCGCTTGAACAGCTCCGCCTCGTCCACGAGTTCCGGCAGCTTGGGCCGCATGTCGGAGATCGTGTCGAAGGCGAGATACGGATTGACCGCCTCGGCGCCGTAGCCAGCCAACAGGCAGAAATCGTGCACACGGCGCGCTTCTCCGGTCTCGACCACCAGGCCAACGCCGGTTCTGAGTCCTTCGCGGATCAGGTGATGATGGACACCAGCCGTGGCGAGCAGCGATGGGATCGGGATGTTCCCTTCATCCACGCCCCGGTCGGAGAGGATCAAGATGTTGTAGCCGCGCTGCACGGCCTGCTCGGCGCGTTCGAACAACCGGGCCATGGCCGGCTCCATGCCGGCGGCCCCTTCCTCGGCCGGATAGGTGATGTGCAGCGTGTAGGTGCGGAATTCATTGTCGACGTGATTTTCGATCTGGCGAATGCGCTCCAGGTCGAGGTTGCTAATGATTGGCTGATACACCTCGAGACGGCGACGCGAACCGGCGTCATCCGGGTCCATCAGGTTTGGCCGCGGACCGATGAGCGAAACCAGCGACATCACCAGCTCTTCGCGGATCGGGTCGATCGGCGGATTGGTGACCTGGGCGAAACACTGTTTGAAATAGTCAAAGAGCAGCTTCGGCCGGTCGGAGAGCACCGCAATCGGCGTGTCGCGACCCATCGACCCGATCGGATCCTGCGCGGTCAGCGACATCGGCGTCAAAAATTGGCGGATATCCTCTTGGGTATAGCCAAAGGCCTGTTGGCGCAGCAGCAAGGTCTTTGCATCGGGCGGCAGCGGCCCAACCTCGTGCGGCAGATCCTCGATCTGGATCTGGGTGCGGTTGAGCCAGTCCTGATAGGGCTTGGCCTCGGCGAGCTGGGCCTTGACTTCGTCGTCATCAATGATGCGGCCCTGCTCCAGATCGATCAGAAACATCTTGCCCGGCTGCAGGCGCCACTTCTGGACAATGCTTTCCTCGGCGACCGGAAGCACGCCCTCCTCCGATGCCATGATCACCAGGTCGTCGTCAGTGACGACATAGCGGGCCGGCCGCAATCCATTGCGGTCCAGCGTGGCGCCGATCTGCCGCCCATCGGTGAAAGCAATCGCCGCCGGGCCGTCCCACGGCTCCATCAGGGCCGCGTGGTACTCGTAAAAAGCGCGGCGGGCCGGGTCCATGAACGGATTGTTGTTCCAGGCCTCCGGGATCATCATCATCATGGCGTGCGGCAGCGAATAGCCGCCGGCAACCAGCAATTCCAAGGCGTTGTCGAAGGTTGCCGAGTCGGACGCGTCCTCGCCGATCAGCGGCCACAGCTTGTCGAGATCGTCGCCAATGACGTCCGAGACCATGGTGTGGCGCCGGGCGGCCATCCAATTGATGTTGCCGCGCACCGTGTTGATCTCGCCATTGTGGCAGAGATAGCGGAACGGCTGCGCAAGCTTCCACGATGGGAAGGTGTTGGTCGAGAAGCGCTGATGCACCAGCGCCAGCGCCGACTCCATGCGTTCGTCGATGAGGTCGAGGTAGTACTTGGTCAGGTTGCCCGACAGCACCATGCCTTTGTAGACAATAGTCCGCGACGAGAAGGTCGGGATATAGAAGACCTGGCTCGGATCGATGTCCTGCTCGCGGACATCGCGCAGCACTTGCTTGCGAATGATGAAAAGCTTGCGCTCGAACGTGTCCTGGTCGGTCAGGCCAGGAGCCCGGCCGACAATGACCTGTCGAACCACCGGCTCTCCGTCACGAACGCTTTCGCCAAGGCAGGCATTATCGGTCGGCACTTCGCGCCAGCCGAGAAGCACCTGCCCCTCGGCCGCGATCGTCTGCTCGATGTGCGACACACATGCCGCCTGAGCGTCGGCTTCGCGCGGCAGAAAAACCATGCCGACGCCATAGTCTCCGGCTTCCGGCAGCGAAATCCCGAGCGTCGCGCTTTCCTCTCGCAGCAGGCGGTCGGGCAATTGCACCAAGATGCCGGCGCCATCGCCGGCGAGCGGGTCGGCGCCAACGGCGCCACGATGGTCCAGATTGACGAGAATTTGCAAACCCTGGCGGACAATGTCGTGGCTTTTGCGCCCCTTGATATTGGCGATAAAGCCAATGCCACAATTATCGTGCTCATACTCCGGGTTGTAGAGCCCCGAACTCTCGATTTGCAACGTTTCGTCCATCGTCACACTCCACCTGCCGCGGCGTTACTGCCGTCGCGATACTTGCCACCTGGTCAACACCGATCCGCCGTGCCGTCGTCCGCGCCTGTCGACGCGTCGCTTGTACGCCATGCGGTATTGCTGTGGCAGGAACCAATATTCGCTGCCCCCCGCGGACTCCTATCCGGATTGTAGCGTCCGGATCCCGCCGAGCCCAGGGCTGTTGATAACCCATTGAAGGGCCTGCCGTCTTGTGGCCGTTTCGTTACGGACCACGCCCGTGGGTAATAGCCACTTGGACTTATACAACCGCTCGACCGATATCCGGTCCCGCTTTGCGAGCGCCCAACGCCTTAGATCAAAACTTGAGAAAAGGCGCTAACGTATTTGTCCACTTTGTATTTTTGGGGGTTTGCCCCCCAATATTGCGGCGTTGTGGTCCCAATCGTGATGCACCCACACCGTCCGACCTAAGTGAATAGCATGTTTCGTCGGGTCTTGCCGACTAAATGCTTCTATAGGACGAATTCAGTGACGTGCCAGAGCGGCCCGTTGCCAGCCTCACACACCTGACAACCTCGCCGAAACGAACGCCGTTCGGCCCGGAACAAGGGGCCCAGACGCCCCCCGCAGGCCTATGACTTTTTGGTATTCGAGAGCATCGAACGCGGAGCTTTGCCGGCCCGCGCCGCCTGAGTTGTGGGACGCTTAGTATCCGTGATGGTCGTGTTTCAAATCGACCAGATGGCCCTGCGCCATAGACATCAACAAGCGCGCGATCACCTGGCTGACCACGACTGTATGGCTGTTTTTGGTCTTTTCCAGATGCGTCCGCAGGCCTTGTCGTACATCGTCGACACCGGTGGCATCGATGACGATGTCCAGGCCGCTATTGTTGGTGACCAGATCCATGAAATTGGCGGTCGCGACGATGCCGTGCTGCTGCGCGAGCTGCATACCCGGTGCGTTGGCGTCGAGGTCGGAAACCCCGGTTACGTCCACGAAGTCCAGATCGAGGAACTGCCGGAGCATCGGCGTCCCCGTCTCACCGCCGCCCACGATCGCCACGCTGATCTTGCCGTTGTCCATTCGCCGACTCCATTTCAATCACATGCTGGTAATTTGCAGCGTATGAAAGTGGGCTTGGCGCGGCTTGTTTCAACGTGGCGGAAAACGCGGCTGATCTCGGTGCCCTTGGCGTTTTCCGCCTCGCCTAGGGCGGATCGGCGGCGCCGTGCAGCCGGATGGCTGAGCCCGCCTTTGACGCCAATTGAATGAGTTCTTTGCCGATTTTGGCTCGATACGGCTTGGTGAACCTGCGGATGGGGCCGGTCACCCCAAGGCTGAACGTGGCGCTGAGGCTGCCTACCCGGATCGGTGCGGCGACGCTGGAAACACCCACTTCAATCTCTTCGACGCATTCGGCGTATCCCCGCGCCTGAATGTCGGCAAATTCCTGTCTCAGCTCCTCCGGCGTGACCATCGTGCGTTCCGTGAACGCCCTAAGCGGGCCATTGACGATGTCATCTTGAAAGGCCGTTTCGGCAAAGGCGGCAATCGCCTTGGAGCAAGAGCAGGCATGCATCGGGCGGCGTCCAAGACCCGGATGCATATACGCGCGCGTCGGATCGGCCGGGGTCTCGACGTGGATGATATCGACGCCATTGTTGCGAAAACGTGAAAGAAACACGGCCTCGCCGAATTCGATCGCAGCCTCTTTCATTGTCGGCGCGGCGGCATGGCGCACATCGACGTCGGACTGGCCCAGCAGGCCGATCCGGATCAGTCGCTCGCCAACCAGATAACGCGAATTTCCATCCGGATCGTCCAGCAGGCGCTGATCAGCCAGGCTCTGCAGCAAGCGGTAGCAAGTCGGCCGCGGCAAGCCCGTGACCTCCGCCAATTCGGAAGCCGACATGGGCCGCCCGGCAACGGCGACGGCCTCGAGCACGGTCATCAGTCGATCTAGATGCATGTAATTCTCATTTTATGGATATTCTTATCATAAAACGATATACAAATCCAAAAGCAGAAACCGAAGATACTGGCGTCGCGGCGACAGTATGCCCCGGTCGATAACTCATGCGAGGGAGATTTAGCGTGGCCGAAAACGGGCACTCCGAATGCTGTGGGCCGGGCTATGCCTCGCCGGCGGAAGCGATGAAGGCGCCACCCGAGAAGCTGCTTTACACGGTTGCACTTTACATCGGCACCGGCATCCAGAAGCCGGACTATTTGGCCACCATCGATGCCGACCCCGAAAGCCCGACCTATTCCCAAGTCATTAGCCGGCTGGAGATGCCGGGTATTGGCGATGAACTGCACCATATCGGTTGGAACGCCTGCTCCTCCTGTCACGGTGATCCGACCAAAGAGCGCCGCTATCTCGTCGTACCGGGCGTACGCAGTTCCAATCTCCACATCGTTGACTGCGGGACCGATCCGAAGAACCCGAGCCTTCACAAAGTTATCGAAGGCTCGGAGATCAAGGCAAAGACCAACCTCTCAGCCCCGCACACGGTGCACTGCCTGGGCTCCGACATCATCATCTCGATGCTTGGCGATGCGAAAGGCGAAGCGCCCGGCGGATTTCTCCACATCAACGAAAATTTCGAGATTGTCGGACGCTGGGAAAACGATCTCGGCGGTATGAAGTTCAACTACGACTTCTGGTACCAGCCGCGTCACAACGTCATGGTCTCCAGCGAATGGGCCGCGCCAAATACCTTCATGCCGGGCTTCGACCTCGAAGAAGTCGGGCATCTGAAATACGGCCGCGAAATTCATTTTTGGGATTTTGAGAAGAAGCGGGTCGAGAACACGGTCTATCTCGGCGAGGATGGTTTGATCCCGCTGGAAGTTCGGTTCCACCACAATCCCGACTCAAGCCACGGCTTCGTCGGCGCCGCACTCTCGTCGAATATTATCCACTGGTACAAAGAGAACGGTGAGTGGATCGTCGAGAAGATCATCGACGTCGAAAACGAACCTCACCCCGAATGGCCCATTCCATTGCCCGGCGTGATCAGCGTGATCCTGCTGTCGATGGACGACCGGTTTCTCTACTTCTCGAATTGGCTGCACGGCGATCTGCGCCAATACGATATTTCCGATCCGTCGAACCCCAAATTGACCGGCCAGGTTTGGCTCGGCGGTTTATTAGGCAAAGCGCCCGAGGTGAACGGCCGCAAAATCACCGGCGGGCCGCAAATGATTCAATTGTCGCTCGACGGCAAACGGCTCTACGTCACGACGTCGCTGTTTTCGACCTGGGATAACCAGTTCTATCCCGACATCCGCGAAAACGGCGGCTGCATGGCGATGATCAATTGCGACACCGAAAATGGCGGCATGTCGATCGACCCCGACTTCTTTGTTGATTTCGGCAAGGAGCCCCACGGCCCGGCGCGCTGTCACGAGACGCGCTATCCCGGCGGCGATTGCACGTCGGACATCTGGGTTTAGGCGAGCATGGCCAAGCTCCAGGAAAACGCGACGAACGAACAATTGGTGCCACGGTTCGCGATCACCCTCGCCAACCGGGGCAGACAATCATTTGCGGTCGAAGGAAATAGGCCGTTGCTCAACACGCTGGAACAGCATGGCGTGTCCCTGCCTTATGGCTGCCGTTACGGCGGCTGCATTTCCTGTGCCGCCAAGCTGCTAGATGGCCGCGTCGACCAAAGCGAAGGCGTTGCCCTGAACGGCCGCCAGTTGGCCGACGGCTACGTGCTGCTGTGCGTGGCGCGGCCGCAAAGCGACTGCACCCTAGATGTGGGGGTGGACAGTCACGACAAGCTCTATCGCAATCCGTTTCAAAGCCCGCTCAAACCCGATGAGTTGAAGCCCGGTATCGTCGACCGCGCAAGCCTCACTGGAGGACAGCCATGAACCACAGCGAAGAATATCCCGCTGACTATCTTGCCGGCATTCTGAAGGACGTGAAGACCATCGCCATGGTTGGCGCCAGCTCAAACCCGACGAAATTCAGTTATGGCGTGCTCAGGGTCCTTCACGAAACCGGCTATGACATGATCCCCGTCAATCCCGCCGAAGCGGGCAGCGAGATCCGCGGCCTCAAATGCCATGACTCGCTCGCGTCAATCGATCGGCCGGTGGACATGGTGCAGGTCTTCCGAAGCTCCGACGCCGCTTACGAAACCACCGAAGAAGCGATCGATATCGGCGCAAAGGTCGTGTGGATGCAGATCGGCGTGCGCAACGACGAGGCGGCGCAACTGGCCGAAGCGGCAGGACTGAAGGTCGTTATGAACCGCTGCCCGAAGATCGAACTGTTCCGGCCGTTTTGGAAACCGCGGCTTAACCAGGCCATCTAAAAGCGTCTCGACAAAGCGGGGGCGACGTATGAAAGTAAGTTTGCGGCGATCGAAGCGCGCAGACGGTCAGAAGCGCGCGCTGTCTTTGTCGCGCTGGCCGGTCGCCGCGTCTGCCTTGGCGGCAATCGTCTTCACCAACTCATAGATACGCTTGCGAACTATTCGATCGGAAATGCGGTGATAGGCACGTACGAACTCACGCGTTTCGGGGGTGTTCATCGGACTGAGTTCGTACGACCAACCGGGCTCATTTAAGCGCGGTGACCGGCCCGCCGTTTCGTCGGACATATCGTCAAAGAAGAAGGAAACCGGCACGTTCAGCGTCTTCGCCAAGAAGTAAAGGCGGCTTGCGCCAACCCGATTAGTTCCCCGCTCGTACTTTTGTACTTGCTGGAACGTCAATCCAATCCGCTTGCCTAACTTTTCCTGGCTCATCCCCAGAAGCGTTCGCCGCAGGCGGATTCTACCCCCGACGTGAACGTCGACCGGCTTTGGGTTTGCTGCCATGCTTGTCTAGAAGCCTCGGCCCAATGTCACCGACTGACGGTCCCTGCGGGCCATCGCGAAAACCGATGTCAAGTTCCTAAAACGCCATATTCGCGCATTCCCAAAGACGAGTCCAGTTGCTACGAAAACTTCGCCAAGTAATCGGTGCGCCGAAGACGCGGCCATACTCTAATGTGAGACTCAGTCCAAATTCGCGACGCGCTCCATCAGAGCCTCGGCGCCATTTTTCGGTCCGCAGACAAATTCCGATAGCGCGCTAGAAATCTCGTTCGCGCCGCCGGAATTACCGTGAACAGATTAGCCGGCCAGCAACATCAAAGGCTTAGCGGCGGGGTATGGTCGACGGCCTCTGGAACGATCGATTTTTCGGACAAGAAGGCACAGATCACTTCATTAAATTTCACAGGGTACTGCCAATGCGGCGCATGGCCGGCACCTGAGAAAATGTGAACCCGGTCCGTCCAGAGATTTCTGTAATCCAGTGACATCAAGTAATCCAAGCGGACGAACGGGTCTTTTTCACCGTGCATCACGCAAAGTCGCGTGTCGTCCGACTCCACTAAACGGCGCTGGTCTACGCCACGCCCCTTCAAGGCATTTGAGAGCATGTAGTGGCGAGCATCGCCGTCCGTGCGACGCACGCCATCCAGATGATGGCGCGAAACCCAGGCGTCCCCACCCAACATGCTCGTGGCATAAGCGAGCGCATCCGACTTCGTAAAATCCCGTTTGCCGGTCAACTGCATTTTTGGGGTCGCGTGAAATGCATCCTCCAAAGCTTCGTAACAGGGACGCGCCGGCGGCGTTCCGACAATAGCCAACGACCGTACCCTGTCATCGGTGGCAAGCAGTTCCAATCCGATATGGCCACCAAGCGACCAACCAACAACGTCAACGGAGGTCCAATTCAATTTATCGAGAAGTTCCCCAACGACCGCCGCGTATCCAGGAAAACTGTAAATGCTACTTGGATCGCGAGCATTGCTGCTGCGACCATGACCCGGCAGATCAGGCGCCACGACCGGGCGCCCTCGCAGCCTCATGGCCTCGATTTGATGCGACCAAATCTCTTTACAGGAGGAGTTGCCGTGGAGGAAAAGCACGGGCCGGCCAATCCCCTCGACGACGATTGCCGAAATCGTCATTGTACCAAGCTGAAATTCCCTGACTGGCAGTTCCTCGACACTTCGCACACGACGAAATGGAAAGAGCGCGCCGTGGCCCGTTTCTCTCTCCACCACCGCACTTCCGCAGCCAACGACTATTGATTCCGCCATCTACATTCCATCGCCCACGGAGTGGGTGCCCAAATCATTAACTTGCCTTGACAACGACCCGTGTGGCGATCCGCACATTGCGCGACCGCGGGCCGGCCGCGTGCTCGTCACTCGCCGCCCGCGCTAGCCAGCTTCTACCGATGACGCTCCGCATCCCGGCGTGACGCCCTATCGACCGGCCGCAAGGTCGTCCCCGCACCCCCTTCACTCCTAATGCACGTTTGTATAGATCATCCCGGACGGATAAAGGTCACTGGCGGACAAGTCATGTGAGGCCATTAAGTGTCGAACACACTGCTCTGTCATGTTTGAGCAGTAGCCATCGTTGAATTTCTCGAGAAGCTCTAGGGAAACATACGAAATCATTCTGATGAACAGAACAACCTCTCCGAGAGATTCGTCGTAATTTCTCTCCGACACTAAACTAGTGTTAATATTATATCGCTCTCGCAGAATATTTTCGCACTCTTCCAAATTCTCAACACAATATTCATCACGGAGATCAAGCAACGCAACGTTCTTGGCCGCCGATAACATGCCTATTATTGCGGCCGCGGCCTCTTGTTCGTTTTGTGCTGCGTTTTCTATAGATTTCTTCTTCATGCTATCTTACCCCGAGTTCCCCTCCAAGCTCATAGCCGAACTCCCCCGTTTGCTCGATGGGTTCAAATATCGTCGCTTTCAAACGCCGGGAGCACAACTAGGCGAACGCCTAGGTTCGGGTCTTGGGTCAAGATCATTACGGCCGGTGCTCCATTGCAGTGGGACAGGCACGCCTCATCGTGCCGATAGGACACTAATGTATAGGCCGACGCATAGAGACCAATCGCATTACAGACAACTTGGCCGTGTGGCAAGTCGACGAAATTCACCGCGGTAGACCGCACCTAGGAACTTGCCTAGTACCGTAGGCCTCACGAATGTGATTGCATCCAAGGCGTCGACCTTTACAAAGCGAGCTGATGCCATGATTGAAGCGATTTCATTCAAGTACGCTCACGAGTTCGGTGACGCGTTGGCGTCTCAAGCATCCCTTAGATACCGTGTGTTCGTCTTGCAGCGATCACTCCCGCACCATTTTTATGATGGGATGGAGTATGACGAGTTCGACACGCCGGCGGCGGTTTACTTGGTCTGGCGGGACCCCGCGCTGATCGTACGCGGCGTCATCCGGATGATACCGACCTCGGTCCCCTATATGCTCCGCAGCTACTGGCCTCATCTATGCGAAACACAAGATCCACCAGTGTCTGATCGAGTATGGGAAGCTAGCCGAATTTGCGTCGACCGGTCCTATGAAGCCAGGGATCGCGCACGCATCATGCCGGAACTCCTATGCGGGGTGCAGGAGTTTTGTTTGCATAGCAACATTGATGCCGTAGTTGGGGTGACAAGAAAGCATCTGATTAGCCACTTCATCCGCTCGGGAATCCGCTGGTTAGGCGAGCCGGCCGAGATCGAAGGCCAACAGGAAGCCGCGCTATTGGTGCCAACCGAGAGCATCAGGCCGGTGGAACACTGCAAAAAGTACGGAATTCACGGCCCAATCCTCTCATTCAGCGCCGTAGAGCGGCAAAAAGCTGCTGCATGACGGCGCGGGGGTGACGACCACGCTCACGAAGAAGCGAGATTGCATGTGTTGACAACTAACGCAAGTAACATGGCCGACGCGGTCGCCTATCTCATCAAAGTGGCGAGGCATGCCGGCATGCGAAGAATAGCCACCAAATTGGGGAGCGTTCGTTCGGAACTCTTGGATTTGGCGCGTGAAGAGGTCGGAGAGGTTGAGTCTGATCGGATTGTGTCGGTTCCTCCGGATCAGCACTAGATCTACCGATTTTTCTCACAACTGTTTGGAGGCATCGAAATGTCAGAATTGCGTAGCTTTTCCGGTTCGCATACGGAATTCGACCAAATGGAGTCATCGGCAAGATACTACTGTCGACACATGCCGGCGGTTTTCACGAAAGCCAGCAATGCAAGTCTCTGGGACGAAAACGGAGTTGAGTATACGGACTTTCTGGCCGGGTGCGGATCACTCAACTACGGGCACAACCATCCTGTTCTGAAGGCCCGAGTCGTGAACCATCTTGCCATTGACGGGATGGTCAACGGATTGGACCTGCACACAGCGGCCAAGCGGGATTTTATTCGCGCTCTGAGAAAGACGATCCTCGAACCGCGAGGCTTGTCCTATCGCGTTCAGTTTCCAGGCCCCACCGGGACAAACGCGGTCGAAGCGGCACTCAAACTGGCACGTAAGGTTACCGGGCGAAGCGGCGTGGTCGCATTCACCAACGCCTTCCACGGGATGACACTCGGGTCGCTTGCGGTTTCCGGAAAAACGCAAGCGCGTTCCTGCGCGGGTGTCTCCATGAGCGAGGTCGTGCGCCTGCCATATGACGGCTATTTTGGCGCGGGAATTGAGCAATTGGATCTGTTCGCCGCGATGGTCAACGACCCGTCGGGAGGCATCGAGGCGCCTGCTGCGTTTATCGTGGAAACGGTTCAAGGAGAAGGCGGACTGACCGCGGCGAGCCCGAAATGGCTGCGCCGCCTATCGCAGATTGCCCGCGATCTTGGCGCGGTCTTGATTATCGACGATATTCAAGCTGGCTGTGGGCGAACGGGGACATTCTTTAGTTTTGAGGCGGCCGGTATCGAGCCCGATATTGTCTGTCTTGCTAAGTCTATCAGCGGGATCGGCCTGCCGATGTCCCTCGTGCTGATACGACCGGATTTGGATCAGTGGGAACCGGGCGAACATAACGGCACCTTCCGCGGTAACAATCTTGCCTTTGTCGCGGCCACGTCCGCCCTTGCTTTGTGGCAAGAATCGGATTTCACGGATCACATTTCGGCCACAGGCCAAAGAATTCGCGATTGGATCGGCAGTGTCACTGAGAAATATGGATGCGACGTGGTGAACGCGCGTGGTGTTGGGTTGATGTCCGGGCTCGCCTTTGCCGACAGGGCCGTTGCCGGCCTGGTGGCGGAAGATGCATTCAAGCGCAACATGCTGATAGAAACGTCCGGGCCGTATGGAGAGGTTCTCAAACTCATGCCGCCGCTCACGATTGAGCGCGACCAATTGGAGGACGGGTTGCGAATACTGGATCTGTCCATAGAAACGGCCCTAGCGCAGGTCGGCCACCATGGACAGTCTACGGCAGCGTGACGGCGCGCTATTGCCGACGCGCCGAACATATAGCCAGGCAATTACAGTTCGTTTTAGCGGCGATGTCAGAAACCGCGGCCCCGAAACTAGAGTTCTATGAGTCCGCGATGAATCGCGATAACCACCGCGGAGATCTTGTTATTCGCGCCCAATTTGTCCATCGCGTTGCGAATATGGAACTCAACCGTCTTCTTTGAAATAGACAATATGTCCGCGATGTCGGAATAACTCTTGCCGCATTTGGACCACCGCAGAACCTCAAGTTCCCGTGCGGTGAGAGCAATGTCTTCGGGCTCCGGAAATTGATCATTTTCCGTCAGCTCGAGAAAACGGGTCCAGGTCTCATGGCTTATCGAGTGCAGTAGACTGAGGCATTCTCGGTTGGCCGGCTCGTCTGTCCGCCTGCTTATGCTCAGTATGTCGAGCTGGTTGCCAGGGCCGTGAAACGGAAAGGCGACGCCAGAGTGGACACCGATATCATTGCATTCATTTAACAAACTGATTTGTGATTTCGAGAGCTCGGACCTGTTGATCGCGTGGTTCCAAAGAAAGGGTCTCCGGGCCCGAAGGGCACACGCCAAAATGGGGTCAATCTTCTCCCATTCTTTATCGAAATAATATTCGGGATATCCGTCAGGGAATTCCAGCCAATGGAGCTCGCTCACGTCTCGGCCGCGCACCGAGGTGAATATCAGATTCTCATATCCTTCAGACTGCACTGCCTCGGAATACAGGCGTTGCAGTTGGTTAACCGTCGCAGCCTTCGAACTGAGCTCTACATAGTCCTCGAACCGGCGCATTGGGGCCACTCCCGTTTCCCCGACCCAATCGTCAATTATGAGGTGCTATGAGTATTTTCCGCAAGGCTTTCGAATTGGCCGATCCACCTCGCCCAAACGCGCGCAACGGGATCGCCACATGAGCCAACGGCTGGACACAACCCGTCTCCAACTTTGGAACATATCGAATTGACGGCATGGGAGAGTTTCCGGCTTATTGCAGCCGATCAGGGGGCCAAGACCGGATACTAAGAGCCGCAGTGACTTAGCTTGGCGCCAATAGTCAGGCATTGACGCGGTGGGCAATTCAAGTCGCCGGCGTCGGCGCGAAGGTCGTGTGGATGCAGATCGATGTCCGCAATGACGAGGCGGCGCAACCGGCCGATCCAACAGCATGCGCCGGCGACAAAGCAACTTGGCCAGCGCAATCGTGTCGTGTCGCGCCTCTTTACCCTGGCGGACCTCCCCTTTCCGTGCCAAACCCTCATACGTTTTTTCGCAGCGCCCTAGCGCCACGGCTATTGATCCGCAAGCGACAACGCGCATAGGATCGCGCCCGACCGTTAGCGCCAGTGGTCTGAAAACGGACAAACTGATTAACGATGAAGAATAGCCAGCTATTCGTTTAGAAATTCGACCTTAGTGAGGTATCCCATATGTCGATCGACACCGACCCCGCCATCCGGCCGCGCCGCAGCTTCATCTTCTCGCCCGGCCTCAAGCCCGAAATGTTTCCGAAGGCGTTGGCGTCGGGCGCGGACATAGTTTGCGTCGAACTCGAAGACGGCATCGCGCCCAAGGACAAGGAAGCGGCTCGGAAGTCGGCGCTGGCCCTGTTTGCCGAGCCGCAGGCGGATGACGGTGTTGAGCGCATCGTGCGCATCAACTGCCTGCGAGATGAATTTGGCCTCGCCGATGTTCAGGCTGTGCTCAAGACCGATACACCGCCGCCTGCGTTGATGCTCCCGAAAGTGAAGACTCCGGACGAGATTGTCTGGCTGGACGACCTTCTGAGCGAACGCGGGCATAGCACGCGCCTGCACGTCATCATCGAAACCAACGCCGGCCTGGAAGCCGCCTATGACATCGCCCACGCGAGCCCGCGCATTGACGCGCTCTTCTTCGGCGGCGTCGACATGGCGGCCGAACTCCGCTGTCGGAATGCCACGCAACCCTTGCTTTACGCCCGTTCGCGCGTCGTCCATGCCGCGGCGGCGGCCGGACTGGATGTCATCGACGTGCCGTTTCTGGATTTGGACGATCCCGATGGCATGGTTCGCGAGGCTGAAATGGCGCTGGATCTCGGATTCAGCGGCAAGGGCTCCATCCACCCGAAACAAATTGCGCCTCTAAATGGCGTCTTCACGCCGGATGAGGAGACGGTCGCCCGCGCGCGCCGGGTCATTCAGATTTTTGAAGACGCCGACACGGGTCTTGTGGTCGTCGACGGCAAACTGATCGAGAAGCCGGTTCTACGCGACATGCGCCGCATCGTCGCCATCGCGGATCGGGTTGCGGCCGCATAGGCTCGCGGCGGCATCACCAGCATGACCCGCGCACTCTTGTTGCCGTTCTAACGAGACGTCCGGCTTCCACTTAATGTAGCCGGTGGCGCCAAATGGACGGCTGTCACTTCTCGAAAATCAATAAATGCTGCCAGGGCAGTTCGTTGATGGTTTCGACCCAGGTGAGGCCGCCGGCCTCCATTTCGCGACGCGCCTGGGCCTCGGTCATCTTGTGCAGCTTGAGGATCGGGACCGCGGGATCCTCGGCGCGAAATTCGAGCAGGTAGACCCGCCCTCCGGGCCGCAGGCCACGCCGGATGCCCGCGACCATTTCCGCCGGGTGCGAGAACTCGTGATACGCGTCGACCAATAGCACGGCATCGACGCCATTCTCCGGCAAGTTCGGATCGGTGATCGTGCCCATCACCGGTGTCACATTTTCAACGCCTTCGTCGCCGGCGCGCTTGCTGATCAGATCGAGCATTTCCTGCTGGATATCGACCGCAAGCACCTCCCCGTCGGGCACCATCTTGTTGAGGCGAAACGTGTAGTAGCCGCTGCCGGCGCCAATGTCCGCGACCACCGCGTCTGGGCCCAAGTCCAGAAGGCCGAGCAGGATGTCCGGTCGCTCCTCGGCCGCGCGCTCGGGTCTCTCCAGCCACTTCCAGCCGCGGTGCCCCATCACTTGGGCGATCTCGCGGCCCATGTAGATCTTGCCGGTGCCGTGGCGCGTCGCCGGCTCGTAGCTGTAGACGCCATCGTCCTGCGCCGTCACCTGGCACGCCGACGCGAGCACGATTCCCAAAATCACCAGCGGCAAAAGCGGTCTCATCGCATCCTCCAAACTCCGGAACCCGTTTCGTCGATCGGCCCCATACCGAGGCTCGATGATCATGACCCATTTTACGCGTCGTATCCCCAGATGGATGTGCGCGCCCTCAAATGACGCATCCGGTGTCAATCGTCAGCGACCGCGTCCGGCGAGCACCAATACCTTCCAATGCCACCAAGTCCGCTCCTACCCAATGCCCGACATCGGCCGGGAACCCTCGACGCCTCCAGGTTTCGCCCATTCAACATGTTCGTTTCGCCTACATGCGGCGCTTTTCGAAGACTACTTTGCGTTGAAATGTCAAGTTGATACTATTTCCGGTAGTCTGGAGACATGTGGTCGGGTGCCATAGTGGGGGAGCATGGCAATGGAGCCGTCCTTTTCACGTCGCCGATTTCTCAGGCAGGCTAGCGCCACGGCATTGCTGGCCGGAGGTGCGCCGGCAATTCTCGCGCACCGCGCCAAAGCTCAGGCCAAGACGTTACGCATACTTCGCTGGAAGCATTTTGTTCCGAGCTACGACAGCTGGTTCAACGACGTCTACATCAAGGAGTGGGGTGAGAAGAACGATACGGAAGTGATCGTCGACAATGTCGGCCTGGGAGATCTCGGCGGTCTCGCCGCCGCCGAGGCCGAAGCCGGTCAAGGCCACGATCTGGTTCTTTTTTTGGCGCCGCCGCCAGTCTACGAAGACCTAGTGATCGATCATCGCGAGATTTACGAGGAATGCGAACGCCGTTACGGCAAGGCCGCCGAGTTTGCCCGCCGTAGCAGCTACAATCCGCGGACTGACAAATTTTACGGCGTTTGCGCCGGCTACCTGCCGGCCGTCCTAACCTATCGCCGGGACCTCTGGGACGCAGTCGGCGAAACGCCAGATAGCTGGGACACAGTTCGCAAAGGCGGACGCAAGATCAAGTTGCTACATGAGAAGCCGGTCGGCATCAGCCTGGCGCCTGAGAATAACAGCAATTACGGTCTGCGCGCCTTGATGTACGCGTTTGGCGCGTCGGTTCAGGACGCCGACGGAATGCCAGCCTTGAAATCCAGCGCAACGCTCGAAGCGCTCAAGTTCGGCAAAGCGTTGTATGAGGAGGCGATGCCGAACGACGTCGTGCTGTGGAATGCGGCCTCGAATAATCGATTCATACTCGCCGAGGACGGTTGTTTGACCGTCGACACGCTGTCGATCGCGCGCGCCGCGGAAAATCGGCAGCTTCCTGTGGATCCGCATCTGAAGCTCGCTCAACTGCCTGAGGGCCCCGCCGGACGGATCGGGCCAAGTTTTGGCCTGTTAACCTATATCATCTGGAAATTCTCGCGAAATGTCGACGGCGCGAAGAAATTCTTAGTCGACTATATTGGCGATTTTCGCCACGGGTTCCAAGCTAGCGGCTTCCAGAACATGCCGAGCTTTCCGGGTACCGTGTCGGACTTGGCCAACCTGGTCGAGAATGACCCGCATGCCACGGACAGTGGACGCTACCGCATTCTAGCCGATATCGCCTCGTTGACCACGAACGTGGGCGACCCTGGTTACGCTAACGCGGCCATCGACGAAATATTCGCCAAAGGACTGATCCCGATCATGTTCGCGCGCGTCGCCACCGACCAGCAAACGGCCGAAGACGCTCTCGATCTCGCCAGCAAGGAAGTTGGCGAAATTTTCGACAAGTGGCGCGCGGCGGGGAAAATTTGATGGCTGGCCATTTCTACCACGATGCAGGGCTAAGCGTTAGTTTAGCCCTGCATCGCGCCACCTGTGTGCGTTGAGCTGGACGTCGACCGACTATGCGCATCCGGCACAAACTTTTCATGGCGACGGCGACCCTAGTGGCGCTCCTGATTTGCCAGATTCTGGTGGTCGGCTATTTCATTCGAGAACTGCAGTCAGCGGTCGATTTCGTGTCCTCGGCGCAGCGGGTTATCGAGGCGGATTTCGTCGCCGCCGATGTGGTCACAACGCTGCGGGCCGAAATAAGAGAACTTCCGTCGCGCTACAACAAGGACACGCCCGAACCGACGCACCTCAAACCATTGTGGCATGACCTGGAGGCCTTGATCGATGAGATCGCCTCCTCAGCGGCGGCGCGCTCAGTCGACCCTCCGGTCATGGCGGCGGTTGTTGACGCCTTGGATAACGCTGAAGCCGAATTCGCGCGAGCCGAGGCGGCTTTGATCAGTGGCACAAGTGACCTCGACGAACTAATCGAACGCGCGGTCTTCACGAATAATGCTTTGGCAGCCATCGCCGAAGCTTTGGACGCGCTGGCCGTCGAACTCCGCGGTCAGCTCCAGCTATCGGTCGACCGCGAGCAGGCTATACACAATCGCCCCCTGATTGCGGGCATCGTCTTTGGCGGCTTTGCCGTTCTATCGCTGTTTGCATTCTCTTGGTTGTATATCGACCGTAATATCGTTGCACGGCTAACGGCACTCAGCGATAGCATGCTGGCAATCGCGGGCGGCAATTTGCGCGCGGCCCTGCCGCCAACACCTGGCAGCGACGAAATCGACGATATGGGTCGAGCTCTTTCCGTATTCCGTGACACGGCTGTCGAGGTAGAAGAAACCAACCTGCGAGAAATCCGTCGGGCGCGACAGCGGCTGACCGATGCCATCGAAAGCATATCGGAGGGGTTCTGCCTCTACGACGCCGATGATCGATTGATCGTGTGGAACAAGACTTATCTCGACCTTCTCTATCCGGGCGCCGAGCGCGTGATCGAGCCTGGAATTTCATTCGAGGCGGTTATTCGTGGCGCCGCCGAGCGTGGCCTTGTTCAGGACGCCGAAGGCCACATCGACGAATGGATAGCCGGGCGCCTGGCGGCCCATCGCGAGCCGAGCGGGCCGATAGTGCAAAGGCGGGGCGACGGCCGTTGGATTCGGATCAGTGAGCGCAAGACCCAGGACGATGGGGTGGTCTCGGTCTATACCGACATCTCCGAACTGATGAATCGCGAGGCCGAACTCGCCGAGAAATCGGGCGCCCTGGAAGCCACCCTGGAGAATATGGGCCAAGGCGTCGCGATGTTCGACACCGACCTCAATCTCACGGTCATGAACGAGCAGTTCCTGGAAATTCTGGACATTGCGCCGGACAGATTTGGCATCGGCGACAAGTTCGAGGATTTGATCCGATACAATTCCGAACGCGGCGAGTATGGCGACGTCGATGCGGAGCAGGAAGTCCGGCGCCAGCTTGAAATCGCCAACCGCTTTCAACCGCATGTCGTTGAAAGAACACGCCCGGACGGATCCGCGATCGAAGTCCGTTGGAAACCCGTCAAAGGCGGCGGCCTCGAGCTAATCTATACCGACGTAACCGAGCGCAAGCGGCGTGAAGTAGAGCTTCGTGAACTGGTTAACACCATCGGTGCGGCGCGCGACCACGCCATGGCCGCGACAAAGTCCAAAAGTCAGTTCCTGGCTAACATGAGCCACGAGCTGCGCACGCCGCTCAATGCCATTATCGGTTATGCCGAGCTTATCCAAGACGAGATTTACGGGCCAGTGCCTGAGAAGATCGGTGAAACTATCGACCGCATCGAGCAAAGCGGCCGACATCTCGCAAACCTGATCAATGACATTCTTGATCTCTCAAAGATCGAGGCCGGTCAGATTAATCTGTCATTCGCCGACTACTCGATAGGTGACATTGTTCAAACCGTGGTTGCCGCCGTCGAACCCCTGGCCGCGGAAAAAAGCCTTGAACTCAGGGCCGACCTGCCAGACGGCCTGCCGATCGGCAGAGGCGACGAACAGAGGATTACCCAGGTGCTGATGAACCTCGTCGGCAACGCGATAAAGTTTACCGATGCCGGAAAAGTCGAAATCGAAGTTCGAACCGATGACGGCTCGTTTCTTGTCGCGGTGTCGGATACCGGCGTTGGCATCGCCGAGGCCGACTTGGAAGATATCTTCGAGGAATTTCATCAAGCCGATGGGTCCGACACCCGAAACCGAGGCGGCACCGGACTTGGTCTGGCTATTTCGCGGCGCATGCTCGAACTACACGGCGGCCGCGTATGGGTCGACTCAAACCTCGGAGAAGGGTCCACTTTCCGGCTGTCGCTACCGGTCGTGGCCGATGAGCCAGCGGAGGTATCGTGAGCAAAACCATCCTGGTGGTCGAGGACAATGAGGACAATCGCCGTATCATGCGCGATCTCCTCACCAGCGCGGGTTTCGAGGTACTTGAGGCGCTCGATGGCGAGAAAGGCGTCGCGGCGGCAAAAGCGAATGTTCCCGACCTGATCCTAATGGATATCCAGCTACCGGTCTTTGACGGGTATGAGACGACCCGGCGGATTAAGGCCGATCCCGCGCTTCAAGCGATTCCGATTATCGCCGTCACGTCCTATGCGCTGAGCGGCGACGAAACCAAGGCCCGTAAGGCCGGCTGCGACGACTATGTCGCCAAACCGTTCAGCCCGCGCGAACTTCTGGCCAAAGTTCGCGCGCATTTGGCGGTCTAGCGGTCGCAGCCATGAGATCGCCAGCGCAGATTCTTGTGGTCGACGACAATGCCGCCAATCTCGATATTCTGTGCGCTCGTTTGCGTAGCCGCGGCTACGACATCCTCACCGCCGAAGATGGCGAGCAGGCTCTGGCGGTCGCGCGCGCCGAAAAACCCGATCTCGTGCTCCTAGACGTCATGATGCCGAAGGTCCACGGCGTCGAAGTCTGTCGTCAATTGAAGGCGGACGACACATTGCCGTTCATGCCGATCATCATGGTCACCGCCAAGGCGGATTCGAAAGACATCGTCGTGGGGCTGGAGGCCGGCGCCGATGACTACCTGACCAAACCGATCGATCAGGCCGCGTTGGTCGCCCGGGTCCAGTCGATGTTGCGGATCAAGTCTTTGCACGACACGGTCCAGGAGCAGTCGACGAAACTGGAGACCCAGGCCGGGCAGCTGGCGGAGTTGAACCGCGGCTTGGAACAGAGAGTTCGCGAAACGGTTCACGAGAACGAACGGATCGGTCGCCTCAAGCGCTTTGTCGCGCCGCAGATCGCCGACGTCATCGTTTCGTCCGGCGACGAGCGCTTGCTCGAAAGCCATCGGCGCGAGATCACCGTGGTTTTTGCCGACCTTCGTGGCTTCACGGCTTTTTCCGAAACGGCGGAGCCCGAGCGACTGATGACCGTGCTCCGCCAATATCACGAGGCGATCGGCGCGCTGATATTTGAGTATGAGGCGACTTTGGAACGGTTCGCCGGCGATGGCGTGATGGTCTATTTCAACGACCCCTTACCCTGCCCTGATCCTTCGGCGCGCGCGATCAAGCTCGCCGCCGCGATGCGCGAGCGCGTCGGTGACATGGCGCGGGTCTGGCGCGACGAAGGCGATCAACTCGATTTTGGTGTTGGCATTGCTTCCGGGTACGCAACCCTCGGAAAGATCGGTTTTGACGAACGGATCGATTATGCCGCGATTGGCCCCGTCACAAATCTGGCATCCCGTCTATGCGACGAAGCCAAAGGTGGCCAAATCCTGATCAGCCAGCGCGTGCAGGCCGTCGTTTCGGATCTGGTCGACGCTGAATTGATTGGTGAGATGACTTTAAAGGGTTTCAGCCATCCCATGCGCGCCTTCAACGTTGTCTCACTAAGAGATAGCTAGTTAGTGGGTTTGTTTGCGGTTTGGTTGCGAGCACCCATGGCCGGACACGGCCTGCCAACTCGTCGAAACCGTCGACAGGCCGCGCCAACAAATACCCACGTATGGTTGAAAAGGGCTCTAGAACCCGGTGGCGGCCAACCAGCCGCCGATATTGCCCTCATACTGCTCACGCAAAACCACGACCGGACCGAAACAGTTGCTCGGCGACGCGAGCTTTGCTTCGATCGTGGCGTCGCCGGTGGCGCTCAACGGTGCCACGTCGGTCTGAGCGACCAGGCTGCCATTGCAAATCAGAGCCGCCGCGACGCCGGTGACGCCATCCGGCGTTCCGTTGAAGTCGCCGGTCGTGGCGTCATTCAGCACCAGCCCCTGCACTTCCACCGCGAGCTTGCCATCCGACGACAACATCGCTTGCCCTGACTCCAAAGCCCAAATCTTGCCGCACGAATTGACCCCGCCGACGGTCGTACCATCCGATGGACACGCCGCAAGTTTGGCCGCCAGCACACTGTCATCCGCATGGGTGATGCCTGCGCCAACGAAGAGAATTGTCGCCACCACCGTGGTCGCCGACATAATGGTTCGTGAAATCATGATTTCCCTCCCAGTTCGCATTCGCTCACTTCAGCACACGTCCGGCGTTGATGCCGCGCGACAAAAGTCTTTGCCAATGCCTCGCTGTAGAGGTCTTCGTTGAGCGGGAGTCCTTGCTCTGCCTACGCTGTATCCGTCCGCCCGGCATGGGTCCGAATGGCGAAGCGTCAGCAGCAGTATATTGAAAAAAGAGAAATTCGCCCGTCATTTTCTCTAAAACGGTGAAGTAGTGTATTTGAGTTCACCGAATCTACGGGGCTAGCACAGTATTTTGCGCGTTATCTCAAAAGAAAATGAGGCAAAAGACCATTTTCCGGACCGAATAGGCGCGCGGGACGTCTTATGGAGTGACCGCACATCTCTTGCCATGATCGGTGTCGTCTGGACTGCAATGAATGACCGCTGGTGACTACGCCTAGCCGCAATCGGGGTGTCACGCGAACCTGGCTGTCAGCGCGGTTTACTCGGCGGCTTCGCGCCTGGGCAAAACCCAATTGGGACGCGGGAAGTGGCAGGTGTAGCCGTTGGGGATCCGCTCCAGGTAATCCTGGTGCTCGGGTTCCGCTTCCCAGAAATCGCTCACGGGCTCCACTTCCGTAACCACCTTGCCGGGCCAAAGGCCGCTCGCCTCGACATCGGCGATGGTGTCCTCAGCCACCTGCTTCTGCGGTTCGTCCGCGTAGTAAATTGCCGAGCGGTAGGACATGCCCTGGTCGTTACCCTGGCGATTAAGCGTGGTCGGATCGTGGATCTGAAAGAACAGCTCGAGAAGCTGTCGATACGAGACTTGCTCCGGATTGAAGAGGATCTCGATCGCCTCGGCATGGGTGCCATGGTTGCGATAGGTCGCGTTTTCGACATCGCCGCCGGAATATCCCACGCGGGTCTTTTCGACCCCCGGCAGCTTGCGGAAAAGATCCTGCATGCCCCAAAAGCAGCCGCCCGCGAGTACCGCGCGATCTTGCGCCATTGCCGTTCCTCCAATTGATCCCGGTTCGCACCGTAGCGCGCCACCGCCGTTTCGTCACATCGGGTGACCGCTAGAACCATCCATATCGGGCACTTGCGCCGTTAGTTCAAGCCGCACGATCCATGCATTCAACAAGCCGTGAAGACCTCTAGGACCGCTCCGCCGCAAAACCGTTTTGGATGTCTTTGATCGTGGCCAGCGCCTCATCAGGCAGCGGGCCCTTATTGACCGCGTCCGCCGCCTCCTGCAACTCGTCGAGCGTCGCGATTCCGATCTCGGTCGTCGAAAGCGTGGGGTTCGAAATCGCAAAGCGGATCGCCAATTCCGGCAGACTCGTCGCGTGCCCCGCCGCGACAACCGGTTCGAAACGCAAGGTGCGTCTTACGTCGATCGCATAATCCGTGTCCGACCCGATCGGATCGACCACCCGCATTCCCAAGGGATGACGCGTCTCGCTGCCCGAAAGCGCGCCACCCGCCAGCACCCTGACGCCGATCGAGCCAACGCCGTGGCGCTCGGCGACCTTCAGAAGCTGCCGATAGTCTTGCGCGGGATAACCGGCCGCAACAGTTTCACCTGCGGATGGAACGAGAGCATTGAAAAAGATTTGTGCGCTATCGAAACAGTCCGACTCGATGAGCGCGTGAAGCGCATCCGTGTCGCCATTGGCGGTAAAACCAAGGAATCGCAATTTACCTTCGTCTCGCAATTTTCGGAACGCCGGCACGACTTCCTCAATGACTTGATGGGCGGTCATGTTTCTGTCGCCATCGGGATCGCCGAGCGTGTTGTGCAGCTGAAAGATATCAACGTGATCCTGTTTCAGACGCGCAAGGCTGGCGTCGAGCGAGGCCCGGATTGCGCCGGCGACGTCACTCTGATGGTCTTTGGTTAACCCCACTTTCGTGCTGACGATAACGCCGTCGCGATTACCGCCAAGCGCACGGCCGAGATTCTCTTCCGAGGCGCCATTGCCATAGGACGCCGCAGTGTCGAAGTGATTGATGCCGTTGTCGCGCGCCCAGGCGACAGCGCGGTCTTGGTCAGCCGGGCTTCCAGCTGTCATCAGTCCACCGACAGCCCCGCAGCCAAACGTCAACCGCGAAACATCGAGGTCCGTGCGGCCAAACCGTCTTTTCTCCATCAATACTATCCTTTGTGCTGCCAATACCGCTTGCAGGTGCCTTAGCCCGCCGGGATGACCGGTTCATCCGGCGCGGCCACCCGACAGTGACGCTTTCTCGCGCCGTTGGCGATCCTCATATGGATTGCCGGATAGCGGTTCCGCACGATATGGATGGACATGGCGGCGAACGGACTGCGAGAGACCGACCTTTATCCACCGATCAAGCATCTGCTCGAAGAGCAGGGCTACGAGGTAAAGAGCGAGATCGGCGCGGCCGATGTCGTTGCGGTGCGCGATGGCGACGATCCCGTCGTCGTCGAACTCAAAACCGGCTTTTCGTTGTCGCTGTTCCATCAGGCGATCGACCGGCAGCGTGTGACGGACGCGGTCTACATCACCGTCCCGCACGGCACGGGCCAGACTTTTCAGCAAGCGCTGCACAACAATCTGGGTCTGTGCCGCCGCCTCGGGCTGGGGCTGATCACTGTGCGCGCCGGTGACGGCTTTGTTCAGATCCATTGCGATCCCGCGCCGTACCGCCCGCGCCAATCAAAAACCCGACGCGGTCGCCTGTTGCAAGAGTTTGCCAGGCGGGTCGGCGATCCCAATTCCGGCGGCTCGACGCGGCGCGGCCTGATTACCGCCTATCGCCAGGATGCACTGAAATGCGTGCAACTGCTGCACCAACACGGCCCGACAAAAGCGTCGGAAGTGGCGAAGAAGACCGGCGTGGAAAAGGCGCGACGCCTGATGTCCGACGACCACTACGGCTGGTTCGACCGCGTACAAACTGGCGTCTACGCGCTAAGCCCGAAAGGCGTCACGGCCGTCGTAGATTATGCTGAGGCCATCGCGGCGCTCTGTGGGATAGCTCTCACGGAGGGCTGATCCTCGGGTCGTTCGTTCGGGGCACTTTCCGGCGCGCCTGGCCTCCAATGGATACTTGGCATTCGAGCCGACAATGTCGGCTTTGTCCTCAAATCCGGATGTACGACACGTTGTCGTCTTAAGCTCGGGTTTGACCCACAGGAAACATTCGCCGTCGCTTTCAATAAGCGCGATACCTCGGCTCTTCCAACGGCGCTTGGGGTCCTTCAGGTCAGCGATGTTGAAGCCCGCGGTGAAGCAGCTGTACACCGGGGTGAGACGGTCGTGGGCTTACTTGGTCTTGCCATCGGACTGCCAGGGGCGGACGAGTCCCGTGGTCGCGCGGAGTTCGACCAGACCAAATGCTTGGCCTAACACCGTCGGGAGGAAACCGCTGTCATAACCGCATCGCGCATCGGCGGCCGGGGAAGCGTTCCACTGGAGACCTTCCAACCGACGTGCCGGTTAGCCCAAGCTAACCAACGTACCGGCAAAAATGGCGGCCTTGCCACTCGGGCGGTTGGAAGGGATTGATGATCATCCAAAGTCCATTCTGTTCCGTTACGAACCGCACCAGGAACTGTTCGGGTTGCGCCATATTCGTGAAATCAGCGAATTCGCCTTCCCCGCGAAAAGTGTAGTGAGCGTTTGGACTACGGACTTCCCCCGCCGTGTAAAATTTGACGTCCCCGGTCGGAATAACGCCGGTGATGTTGCGATTTGGGCCAGAACCCCAAGTGATGCCCGAGTCGGAAACGTACTCCAGCACGATATTCATATCCGCGGCGACACCGCCCAAGTCGCAAGTGAACGACATCTGTTGGGTTTGCGCGGTGGCAGTTCCGGTGCCAAAGCCGAAACCAAGGCAAGCCGTCAGGGCGATAGCGGCAAATTGTGACTTCGCGCAAAGGCCGAACTGCTTGATCGAAACGCGAGAAGCCGCGGGCGCGACCGTTTCTACGCAATTCTGCAAGCCAGAGTCGCTCATTGATTTCACCTTTCTTTGCATGGTCCAACACATGGCCTATTGGCCCGCGCACCTGTGTCTGACCTGTTGTCTGGGCGGTGCCTCCCAAGTCCAACGATATGAGCACGATGCAATGGCAGCCGCCGTGAAGCCGATAACATGTGGACCATGATCTCTTTGACCCAACGCCGGTGAACTGGTTCACACCGAGTTCCGTGCCAGGACACCAACTTTCTGTTCAGAAAGCCCCCATCCGACCGTTGGGCAACCGGGCCGTATCATGGCTTCTTAATAAGCATGCCAATTAATCAGCATGCCAAGCGGGCCGTCTCGGGCCTACGAAAATCGCTCAAGTGGGTGTCAGGAATTTCGAAGACAGAGGCCGCTCCGCGGGCCGTACAGATTCAGGAAACGGCATTCCATTACTTGACGATCTGACGACTTGGCCAGTTTTGGCTTCATCATCGGACGTCAGGCGCACGCGCCCTGAACGGGGACATTTGACCCGGAGCAGACATTTTCGACCACCGGAGTCCCCGTCTGGCCAATCCGCGGAAATAACGATGTGAAGCGGTGACCCCTCCACCAGAGTGTATATGCGAGCAAAGCCTGCGAGGACCGTTGAGCGGGCTTTTTAGACCTTCATGCAAATTGGCGTAAACGGTTGACGGTGCCCAGACATTCTTGACCTGATGCAAATCAATGACGAAACGCCGGCAGGCGGGGCACGCTTCGACGAAACTACGCGCTTGTCGGAAGGCTTCCTTACCGGCGACCGGGGCGCGGACTGGTCCGGCCAGCCGCGACCCTGATGATGGCAGGAGAGAACATGAGGATAGCATGGGTCAGTTCCGAGATGCGGGGCGAAACCGATCGCCTGCTTGCCGGGGTCGCCGATCAGTTGCAGGCCGGGGGCTCGGCCCTTGCCGGTATCGTCAAGGAGCTGGGCCATACCAGCGCCTACGCGAATGGCTGCGACATGAAAGTGCGGGTTCTGCCCGAGGGTCCGGTGATCCAGATCACGCAGAACCTGGGCGCGGGTTCCGATGCCTGCCGGTTGGACCCGGGCGCGATTGCCACCGCGGTTTCGACCGTCGAAAGCTGTTCGCTCGACAAGGCCGATCTGTTCATCCTCAATAAATTCGGCCCCGAAGAGGCGGCGGGCCGGGGGTTCATATCCGCGATTGCCAAGGCGCTGGAACAGGACATTCCGGTCCTGGTGGGCGTGGGCGCGGCCAACCGCGAGGCGTTCGAGGCCTTCGCCGGAGGTCTGGCCGAAACGCTGCCGACGGATCCGGACACGATCCGCGAATGGTGCCTCGCGGCAATGTCGGATGGTCAAGACGACGAAAGCGGTTGAGCCACCTGGCGGGATGACCCGGCCCAGCGCAAAACGGACACGCAACTCCTCTGACCGGGTTCGCGCCTGGACGGGACCGGGGATTCTTGTAGATATGTAGGCACTCGCATTTTGTGACGAGGCGCCCTACTCACTCAACGTCCGTACCGTCGCCCGCTCGTTATCGGCCATCAACCGGCCATAGCTGGCGACGCCAACGGCCAGAATCGCCGCGAGCTTGCGCTGTCCTTCGTTAGCGGTCATCGCGGTGCGGCCCCGTTGGTACCGGGGGATAGGGTAACTTTACCCCCGACTCAGGACGTCGATGAGGCCGGCCGGTTTCGGCAAGTTTTGACCCAAATGCGACAATAGGTGCGTTTAACATCGTGGACGCTCGCCGGCGGTCTCGAAAGGCCCCATGGACTGGGCGATGGGAAATCAGCCGGATAAGGCACCAGCCCGTTGGGTACGAACGCTTGCAACACCGTGAAGTTGTTGCGTAGGATTACCACCATTATAAACTCAGAATTTACAGGCATTTAACTAGTCATGCGCCAAAAATTATTTTGGATAACGCGAAGTTCGAATGCCTGTACTTTGTGACTTCGTGGAGCGTCGATCGTGCCTGTTCGCTGCGTGGTAATATGAGCCGCCGCCGAGCGGGATTTATGCCTATGGGGCTTGTTTGCATGATCGTGATCGCGACGGTCATGCTACTAGTGCCTGACGTGGCTGGGGCGGACATGACCGACCCGCTGGAGCAGCGACTTGTCAGTCGTGTCGTGGATCAAGCATTTCCAAGCGCAACGGCAATCGGCTCGGTGTCCGGCGACCCACCGGTCGCGGAGGTTCTGGTCGACGACCAGTTGGCGGGTTACCTGTTATCGACCTACGACACAGTAGCAATCGGCGGCTTTACCGGGCTGCCCTTCGATATCGTTGTCGGAATCGATCTTAAAGGTCGTGTCCAGGGCGTTGCGCTGATCGAGCATCACGAACCGATCATCAACCCAAATGCGATCCCGGTCGGACGGCTTCTCGGGTTTTTCGAACAGCTTTCGGGTTTTCGCGTTGACGGCTCGACGAGCGCGAACCGTAGTTCGGTGGATGGCGTGTCCGGCGCGACCGTCAGCGCAAGGCTGATGCGTTCTGCCATCGTTTCGGCCGCCCGCAAGATTGCCAAGCAATACGGAATTATCGACGACGCCGGCGACGGCGTGACGGTCGACATGGACAGTGTCAAAGCGCGTGACTGGACGACACTGCTCGAGGAAGGCGCAATCGGGCGCAAAGTGGTGACCTATGGCGAGATAGCTCGTCAGACCGGCCACGCCATTCCCGACCGAGCGGACGACGAAACGCTGGTCGAGGTCTACGCTACCCTGGCGACCCCGCCGGGCATTGGCCACAATGTGTTCGGCGACAGCTGGCACGCGTCGCATTTGTCCGAGGTCAATGCCGACGATCATCTGGTGGTCATCGCCAGCGTCGGCGAACGGCCGATCTTCATATCCTCTGCGCAAGATGCGGGCGCCTCTCCCGGTCTGCGCATCGTCCAAGACGGAGAAATTCTTGCTCTGTCGCGCGCCAATAAGATGGGCAAACCGTCGGTCATTCCGCGCGGCGCACCGTTTTTTCAGGAACGGGCGATGTTTCGACTTGGCGCGCGGGACGGCTTCGACGCCCTGAAGCCCTGGACCCTGGAGTTCGCAGTGGCGCCGAGTGTCGTCGGTGGCCCGGAGGGTGACGAGCCCACCATCTTCTCGCTGCCATACAGGCTGCCGGTGGATTTTGTCACGGGCAGCGACTTTGCCCTTGAGGAAGCCGGTTACAAGCAGCCGAATTATGCCCTGTTTGGCTTGCTGCGCAAAAGTCTGTTCAGCCGCTGGCAGATGGTCTGGACCGAGCGGGTCGGCGATATCGCGGTGCTGGTAATACTGCTGGTGGTCTTGACGCTGCTACTGCTGTTCCAGGGCCCAATTTCACGCCATCGCCGGGTGCTGGTCGGCCTGCGAATGGGTTTCTTGACTTTCGTTTTGGTGTGGCTCGGGTGGCTCAAGGATGCACAGCTAACCACCCTCAACATCACCGCCTACGCAAACGCGTTGTTCTCGGGCCTGGACCCGACGTTTGTTCTGCTCGACCCGCTGATTTTTCTCCTCTCAATCTATGTCCTCGCCACGCTGGTGCTATTGGGACGCGGCGTTTTCTGCGGCTGGTTGTGTCCGTTCGGCGCGCTGCAGGAGCTTAGCAACAGGCTGGCTCGGCTGTTGCGCGTGCCGCAAATCACCGTGCCGGACGCGATCAACGAGAGACTTTGGGCGGTCAAATATGTCATTGCCGTGGTCATAGTGGGGCTTGCGATCTGGTCGATGGACGCGGCGATCGTGGCCGCCGAGATCGAACCTTTCAAGACCGCCATCGTGGTCGGCTTTGAGCGCCATTGGGCTTACCTGTTGTATGCCGGAGTGTTGCTCCTGGTCGGGCTGAGTATCGAGCGTTTCTTCTGCCGCTATTTGTGCCCGCTGGGGGCGATCCTCGGCGTGCTCGGTCGCTTTCACATCTTCCACTGGCTGAAACAGCGGGCGGAATGCGGTGACCCCTGCGCGGCATGTCGTCGTGCGTGCCCGGTCGACGCCATTCGCGTGGACGGCAAAATCAACATGAATGAATGCTTCCAGTGTCTCGATTGCCAGGCGGAATATTACGACAACACGGCCTGCCCGCCGTTAGTCCGGCGGCGCAAGCAAGCGGAACGGGCCCTTAGCGCATGAACCGGAAGCTGCCATTGACGTGCGTTGGTGCACGATTGGATCCGTGCCCATACCCGTGCGCTGGGAGCCATGCTCAAGGCGAAGACACGACGCTCCCGACATAGGCGTATGATCACGGCAATGAGGCAGTTTAGCGAAGTCAGGCGAGGACTGGCACTTGTGGTCGGCGTGGGGTTCGTCATCGCCGGTCTGGTCGGCGGAGTTGCTGCGACTGACGCGGCCGCGGCCGACGCACTTGCCGACCGACTGACCCCGGAGCACCTTGAACTGATTTTTCCGCGCGCCGAGCGGGCCGAGCCGACCGATGAACGCCCGCCCGCCATGACCGTTTACCGCGACGGCGAGGTCGCGGGGTACGTGCTGTCGGTCGGCGATATCGTGGAACCGACAGGCTACACGGGGCAACCGTACGATATCCTGCTCGGACTCGATCTTGACGGTTTTGTCACGGGCGCCACGCTGATTTCTCATAGTGAGCCATTGCTTCGCAATACAGGTATCGACCGCGCGATCGAAGATGCGGTTGCTGGAACGGTCGGATTGGACGTGCTCGCGTCTGAATGGAGCGTTTTGGAAGGTTATGCTGGGCGGGGCGACGTCAGCGCGTTGGTAATGCTGGAAAGTATCTACAACGCCGGACGCGCGGTCGCGGTATCACGGGAGCTGCGCGGTCCCGGCGAGCGCGAGGGCCGACGCCTTGATATAGCCAGTTATCGCCCGCTCGACTGGGCGGAACTGCGCGACACGGGCGCCGTACGCCGGCTGGCGCTGACCAATGGCGACATCGCCGCGGCGAGCATCGCGGTGGGCGACGGCACCTCGATCTCGCCCGATCCGCCGAACCAGTTATTTGCCGAGATTTACGCGGCTTTGGCGACGCCGGCGCTGATCGGACGGAATCTTCTTGGCGATGAAACTTACGCCGACTTTGTGACGTCAGAGTCCGGCGGCGCGCATTTTCTGGTGCTGGCAGTCGACGGTAGCGCGACCATACTTGAGAATGCGTCAGCACCGCCCGCCAATGCCTCAAACGCGCCGGCGCGGGTGCGGGTGCGTCAGGATGGTTCAGCGTTTTCGCTCGAACAGACGACACTCCGCGCGCTCGGTGGGGTCGCGGCCGCAGGCGCACCGACCTTCTCGCAGATCGTGTTGGCGCAGTTGCCGGCTGAATTGAATTTCGACGCGACGCGGCCATGGGCCCTCGAGTTGGCGCTTGGCTCCAGCGGCGTGCAACCTGTTTTCGCTTTGACCTACGTGCCGCCGCCCGCACTAGTGATCGAGCCAATTCCCCACCTAGTTGCCGTCGCCGACAATCGCACGGCCGAAGTTCAGCCATTATGGATCTCGGTATGGCTCAACCAAAGGGTCGGAATCGCAATTCTATCGATGTCGCTGCTGGTCCTAACGGCGATCGTGCTCCTACAGGGCCACTTGGCGCGACGGCCGCGACTTCTGCCATGGGTGCGAAGCGGCTTCCTTGTTTTCACCCTGGGTTGGATCGGTTGGTTTGCCGGGGCGCAGCTTTCGGTGATGCACCTTATATCGGCTGTGCAAGCGCCATTCGAAGGCCGATCGCTTGGCGCGCTTCTGTTCGATCCGCTGACCCTGATCTTGATGGTCTTCGTCTGCGTGAGCTTGTTCCTGCTCGGACGCGGTGTCTTTTGCGGATGGCTGTGCCCTTTCGGCGCGCTGCAGGAACTGCTGAACAAGGCAGCGCGTCGTTTGAAGGTACCGCAGGTGCGTTTGCCGACCTGGCTCAACGAACGTCTGTGGGCGCTCAAATACCTGCTTCTCATGGTGCTGATCGGATTGTCGTTTGTCGATGCCGCGTACACCGCCCGCGCGGTCGAGATCGAACCGTTCAACACAGCGATCTTGTTCGGTTTCGCGCGCGCCTGGCCATTCACTGTGTTTGCCGTGGTCATCCTCGGCATCGGTTTGTTTATCGAAAGGTTCTTCTGCCGCTATCTGTGTCCGCTCGGCGCCGGACTTGCGATTGTCGGGCGTTGGCGCATGGTCGAGTGGCTTAAGCGGCGCCCGGATTGTGGCAGCCGCTGCGGGACGTGTGAGGGGCTGTGCCCGGTGCAGGCGATCGGCTCTGACGGCGCGATCAATCTCAACGAATGTTATCAGTGCCTGTCGTGTCAGGTGGCCTATCACGACGATCAGGTTTGCCCGCCCTTGGTGGCGCGTCGCGCACGCCGAGAACGCCTTTCCAGCAACCAGCAACCCGCAGCTCTGCACGTGGCGGCGGCGGTGGGCGACTGATGGAACCGGCGTCGCTCATATCCGGCGCCGGTCACACCGTCGATTGCAACAACGCGGCCACGTGCCCGCCGCAGGGAGGCCAATGTGCCGAATAAGCCAAACCAAACCGAGATGACCCGCGATGCGGCCTACACGCCGGTTGCGCGCGGTGGTCTGCTGCACCGACGCGCCTTCCTGGCCGGCGGCGCCCTGGTCGCGTCCGCGGCGGCACTGCCACGCATCGCGAACGGGGCCGCGACGATCGGCGACCATGCGCCGCCCTCGATGACCAGTCCTGGCGCCGTGTTTCGCGGCTATGGGCTGCCGGCCAAGTTTGAAGAGCCGGTCACGAGAACCGTGCTGCAGCCCTATGGCGAGCTTGCGCCCGGCGCCGGCGTGGCGATGACCCCTCTGCAAAGCCTAGAAGGGACCATTACGCCCAACGGCCTGCACTTCGAGCGCAGCCATAATGGTCGCCCTCATATCGACCCTGAAAAGCACGAATTTCTTGTGCACGGCCTTGTCGCGCAGCCGCTCAAATTCAGTATCGAATCGCTTTCGCGCTATCCGAAAGTCACACGGACCTGTTTCATTGAGTGCGCTGGCAACAGTTTCTTCAACAGCAATCTTTTCCCGGAAGCGATGCAGGTGCCGGTAGGCATGATCCACGGGTTGGTCTCGGGCGCGGAGTGGACGGGCGTTCCGCTCTCCACCCTACTCGAAGAAGTCGGACTCGACCCGAGAGCGAAGTGGATTCTCGCCGAAGGCGCCGACGCGGCCGCCATGAGTCGCAGTGTTCCGGTCGAGAAGGCGCTCGACGACGCAATTATCGCACTCTACCAGAACGGCGAGCGCTTGCGACCCGAACAAGGCTATCCCATGCGGCTCCTGTTACCCGGCTATGAAGGCAACATGTCGGTTAAATGGCTGCGCCGGATCAAAGTCACCGAGGGTCCGACCCATACCAAGGACGAGACCTCAAAATATTCCGATTTGACGCCTGACGGGACTGCCCGCCAATTCACTTTCAGCATGGGGGTGAAATCGACCATCACCCACCCAGCCACTGGGCTCACTATGAGCGGGCCCGGTTTGTACGAAATTTCTGGCCTGGCCTGGTCAGGCCACGGCCGTGTGACCCGCGTAGAGGTGTCGGCCGATGGCGGCAAGAGCTGGGCCGACGCCGCACTTGATGGACCGGTTCTGTCCATGGCGCTGACGCGGTTCCGGATCCCGTGGCAATGGGACGGTGCGCCGACCTTGCTCCAGAGCCGCGCGACGGACGAGAAAGGCAACACCCAATTGAGGCGCGAGGTTTGGTCGGCCCAATACGCGTCGGGGCACTTGTATCACTGTAACGCCATCCAGACTTGGGGCATCGCGAGCAATGGTGAGGTGACTAATGTTTATATTTGAAAACCGCGGATATCTGCTTGCGGCGGTGATTGTCGCGCTCGCGTCGTCGGCACCGGCTCATGCACAGACCGGCCCATCGCTGGGCGAGTCCGTCACGGCGGAGGAGGTCGCCGAGTGGGACATCAGCATTGCGCCCGACGGCGCCACACTGCCGCCGGGACAAGGCGACGCGGCGCGCGGTGAGGAAGTCTACCAGGATCGTTGCCTCCGGTGCCATGGAGAGGGGGCGGAGGGGGGCGAAGGGCTTGCCGACGCGTTGGTCGGCGGCATCGGTTCGCTGGCATCCGATGCGCCGGTTAAGACCGTCGGCAGCTACTGGCCCTATGCGACGACGCTGTTTGATTATATTCGGCGCGCCATGCCTTACAATCGGCCGATGTCGTTAACAAACGAAGACGTTTATGCCATAACAGCCTACATATTGGCTCTCAACGACATCATCGAGCCGACACAGGTGCTCGATTCAGGCTCGCTGTCCAAAGTCGAGATGCCGAACCGAAATGGATTCGTGCTTCACTGGCCGGAGTCGAACTGAGATTTCATTGATCCGCACGAATATCTTGTTGAAACGCCGTCGCCCGAGCATTCCAGCTCTTACCGGGGTGGAAAGGGCTAGGCCGAAAAGATTTGACTGCGAAGCCCACGCAATTCTTTGTTTGTGGTAGCGCACCCCGGACCGGCAAGGGCAGGCTTGAGGCCTGCGGAATGACCGATTGTGGCTATGACTGCCCATAGAGCGGTGGCCCTGACGACGGTGAGCTAAGGGTGAAAAGCAGACAATTCAGTCGACTACGGTAACTTTGCACCCGACACTGGACGTCAATTGCGGTGAGCCTGGACGGGGAAATGTGACCCTAAACGGACATTTCTGACAATCGTTGTGTCAATTGCGAACCGTCGTCCTTTCTCGACCGATACGGCATCCATCCGGCTACACCGCAAAATTGTTTGTCAATCGGCCCAAATTTCGCTTTGGTTGATCTAGGAGCGCGTTTCGATCAGGCGGGGGACCAATGAGCTTTACAGGATTTTCAGAGAAGAGGCGCGATGGCGAAATTGTCCTCGAAGCAAGGCCAGCGTGGCGTTCCTATGCAACACATTTCATTGTTACTATTGGCGCACTTCTCCTCGACGTTTTTCGTGTTGAAGTCGCTGTTTTCCTGTTGGAGTACTTGGGCATCGAGATTGGGCAAACATGGCTCAGCATCATTCATGTCGTCTTGCTGATTGTTCCTGCGATCGCAGTACTCAATATCGCGAGACACAGATTCTCGAGAAAATACATTGTCAGAAACGATAACCGAATAATTTCTGAGCACGGATATATCGGGAGGCATGAACGTTCGGTCCCAATACAAGGCGTGAGCATTGAGGTCATTCAGCCGTTCTGGGGGGCCATCTTTGATTTTGGAGATCTTTGGTTTCGGCCCGGCACGGAGCAACCTGAATGCATATGGGAAGGCGTGATAAGTCCCCGAAAGCTACGCAAAGATATTGAAAATTATAGTCAAACCCAAAGGGTCGTCGGACAACAGCTGTCACAGGCTAAAAAGCCCACAAATTCCGATGCTGGTCTGGAGGACCCCTACTGGATTGTTCCGGAAGGTGTCGAGTTCAGCCGAAGAGTGATCCAGCTACCCAGCTTCCACGAATCGCTAGCCGACCTCATATACAGAAATTATGCAACGACCAACATCTTCAATCCGCTCATTGGAAACCACAGTCACTGGATTCGTCGGGGCGATAAACTGTGCAACTTGCCGGGCATGTCGAATGAGGATGCAATCGTCGCCCCGGTGTCTGGGCTTTTGCTCCATCACACCGGCTCAATCTCAAATTGGAGTTCATCGGGTGGCCCCCGCTTCCTCCTTCCGAAATGCGAGGACGACCCGTTATCCGTCGCGAGGATGATGAGTGGATTGCGATCCTATTTCCTCAATGATGTCCGCAATTTTACGAGACATGGTTTTTATAAGAGTTTTTCTGTCGAGAAGATGCAGGCTCATATCGAGCAGGCTCTGGAGGAACAACTTGCCGGCTCCTACAAATTCACTGACATGCGGAATGAGAATTGGAATCGCAGTTGGTACGATGAACAATTTCCTGACCGACCAGACATAGAGCGGGCATTGAAACCCATGCTCGATGATATGCATCCCTAGTTGTTCGCCAGGCGCACAATCGCCGAGGTCTGCAAAACTTCGTCATCAAACACAATCGGCTGATAAAGCTGTGTCGTTCTAGGTTAAGCGAGAACTCGACACGCCCGCCGTTCGGTCAATGAATACTTCTCCCGGACATGGCGCACACATCAGTGGCGGTGTGGCCTGCGCCCCCTAACAGGATCCAGGTATTGAGTTAGAGATCTACACCTGGATCCTGTTAGGGGCGCAGGTCAGTGCGTCACCATGTGTTAACGCGCCGACACAAATTTTCGCGGCTGGCTATGACCGATTTTGGCTAAGAGCTGACCTGGGACCATGAGCTATCCCATGTCTTGATGGGTGCCGTATCCGGACGCGCTTACTTTTAGGCATCCGCCATCGCAGGGCGCCTCACGATCCCTTTCGATTGGCGCTTCTCGCTCTTCGCGAGGTACGCCTGGACCACGCCGCGATAGTCGGTGGGGTCGTAGCGCGCGAAGATTTCGGCCGGCAGGTTGGGCAGTTTGCGCCACTGAGAAATGCCAAGGTCCTGGAGGAGGATGTCGAGATATTGCTGGTAGCGCGTGCTGACGGCGATGTTGTAGGTGGGCTCGTAGGAGCTGGTGTCGCGCTTCCAGGCCGCCACGCGTTCGGCCGACGCCAACATCTCCGCCTGCGAGGGAAGTTGCAAATCGCCGCGCAGCGCGGCCACTTGCCATAGCGCGCCCATCTCGCACAAGGCGATATGCAGGAACCCGTGATTGTAGCCGGCGAACCCGAGGCGCGGGATGCGCGGATCGATCAGGTGGCGGTAGAGAGCCGGGCCGCCGTCCTGGCCCTCTAAAAAGCTGCGGTATTTCTCCGGCAGATACGGGAAGGTCGGCGCTTCATTGCCGCAGCACAGGCACACGAGATCGGCCGCGACGCGCTCGCCATCACCGAGTACCAGTCCATCCGCGTCGAAGGCGGTGACTTCCCCTCGCCTCGGCGTAATGCGGCCGTGGGCGACGTGTTCGTAATAGCGCTCGGGCGCGAGCGCGGAGGCGCTGCGCAGATCCGCGACGAACTGGCTTTTGGGCGGCATGACCGTGTCCAGCACGCTTGGGTCCTTGCCGCCGAGCTTGGCGTCTCGCCGGTGCTGGAATTGGAACATCGTCGCGATGAACGACCAGAACCCATCCACCACGCCGCCGAGACGATTGTGCAGGAACTTCTGCGGGCCCGAGCTGTGGCACCAGGCCGGCATCATGTCGCTGCCGAAGCGCGCGAAGAAGGGCCGCGTGTAGTCGATACCGAGCAGATAATCGGGGATGGTCCAGCGCGGCGTGCGAAACACGTGCACGGTCTCCTCGGCGATGGGCGCGCTCCAGGCGGCGAAATCGAGCGCGGTCTTGCCGAAACCGACGACCGCGACGCGCTTGCCCGTGAACATGTCGGGCGAGTCGATGTTGGTGATGACCTCGCCCTTGAACGCGTCCATGTTCTCGAACTGTGGCTGCCGCTTCGCGTCGCCGCCGGGATATTGCCCGGTCGCGATCACCACATACGAAAATGATTCCCGCGCTCCGTCGTTGAACGTGAGGGTCCAGCCGCTGTCGGTCTCGACCATCTGGGTGACAGCCCGACCGAGCTTGACGTCGAGCCTGAACTCTCGGACCGCCGCGTTGATATAGTCCAAGATCTTCTCGCCGGTGGGGTGGCGGTCGGGCTTGAAGGGCCAGGGGAATTCGGCGAACTGATATTGCGGCGCGGTATTCTGCAGCCTCACGCCGGGATAGGTCTTGGTCCACTGACCGCCGATCCGATCGGACGCTTCGTAGACGGTGACCGCGTAACCGCATGACTGCCAAACGTTGGCCACCGCCACGCCGGACACCCCGGCCCCAATCACGGCGACCCGCCCTATATCAGCCATCGTCACCCTCCCCGCTCCTCATTACGGCGGCCGGTGTTCTGTTTTCTCGTTTCCCCGGTCGTCCGGATTGGCAGCGTAGCGCCGAACGGCGCATCACCGCCAGTAGACCTTGCCCAGCCGCATCGCCGATGGTGCCGGTCATATTCAGACGCTGCGTTCCTGTAAGCGTTTGTCGCGCCAGTCGATGGCCGCGCGCAGTCCCTGCTGACGCGCTATGTCTAGGAACAAACGCTTGGTTTCCATTCCCTGGCCTTCGATCAGCAGATCGATATCGAGTGCAGCCTCCAGTGCTTCACCCATCCCCATCAGCTCAAAGCTTCGATTAAGGGCGCGTTTGGTCTCGGCGACCAACGGGCGATCCATGGCGGCAATCCGTCGTGCGATGCCAAGCGCCTCCGCGAGCTGAGTGCCATCGGCCACGACGCGGTTGATCATCCCGATCTCATAGGCACGTTTCGCCGGCAGTGCGTCTTCGCCGGTCAGTATTATTTCCTTCGCCATTTTCATACCGACGACCCAGGGCAAAATCATCACGACGATCCCGGCGCCAAACTTCAATTCCGGCTCTCCGAATGTGGCGTTTTCGGTCGCGATGGTGATGTCGCAGGCCATCGCCAATTCGCAAGCCCCGGCCAGCGCGGGGCCGTGAACCGCCGCGATCGTCGGTTTTTCCAGGTGCCAGAATCGCATCACCGTATCAAAATCGCGACGCAAGACCGGACGCCATTCTTCGACTCCTTGCGGCGTATTTGCGGCCTGCGCCTTTAAGTCGAAGCCTGAGGAAAAGCCCTTTCCCGCACCGGCTACAACGACGGCGCCGGTTTCCGTGTCGGCTTCGGCCTGATCAAGCGCCAGGTCCAGGTCCATCAACATGGACTGATCCATGGCATTCATTCGTTCCGGCCGGTTGAGCGTAATCAAACCGACGGTGCCGAGGCGTTCGTACAGGACAGAGGGGTTTTCTGGCATGACAAGTCTCGCTTCTTTTACGTGTTTTTTGAGGCCGCGCGGCCGGAACACAGCGTAGCGCCGTAGTATGCACGACCGCTAGCGGGCGGTTTCGCGGTCGCATCACCGATCGCACGATCATGCGCGCCAAAGTGGAGCTTCTGATATGGTCACGCGGTGAGGCGCCGGCGTGATATCTGCGCGCACATGGATCAGGAGAGATCGGATGCCCCTTGCCCAACAACGGTCCACACTTGCGACGCCGTTCGCGATGGAGGGAACGACGCCCGCGGTAGGCGCGGAAATCAGCGGGATCGATCTGTCGGCTTCGCTTGACGACACAACCGTCGTGGCGCTCCGTGCGGCGTTGGTGGATCGCGGTGTGCTCTTCTTCCGTGACCAACCGATCACGCCGGACCAGCACGTCGCGTTCGCTCGGCGGTTCGGCCATGTTCCGCGGGTTCCGGATTCGATGTTCCGCACGCACCCAGACAATGCCTTCGTTTCGGTGCTAGAGAACGACGCCGAGCGGCCGCCGACGGTGAACAACTGGCACTCCGATTATTCCTTCGCGGCCGAGCCGGATTTCGCGTCGGTTCTGCATGCTGTCGTCGTGCCGCCGGCCGGTGGCGATACCCTCTGGGTCGGCATGGCCACCGCCTATGATGGCCTTAGCGACCGCATGAAGGCGCATCTCGACGGCCTCACCGCAACGCACGACTTCATGAAGCTGTACGAACGACCGGTGAAGAAGCCGTTGTGGCAGGGCGAACGCGGCCGCTTGATGGAAGTGGCCCGCCAGGAGTTCCCGCCAGTCAGCCATCCGGTTGTGCGCGTGCATCCAGAAACCGGTCGCAAAGTATTGTTCGTCAACGAATCTTTCACCCGCCACATCGACGGGCTGTCGGACGGCGAAAGCCGCGCCCTGCTCGGCTATCTTTTCGACCATCTGAAGTCACCCGAATACCAGGTTCGCTTCCGCTGGGCCCCAGACAGCCTTGTCATGTGGGACAACCGGGCGACGCTCCACTACGCGGTCGCGGACTACCATCCGGCGCATCGCCTGATGCATCGGGTCACGGTGCTTGAACGCCCGCGCCTAGACGAACCCGAAAATGCCTAGTATATAGCGTTTGAGCCGCCTGCTTTACGTTTGGTTTACCAATGGTTACCTATGTTGGCGGCGCCGGATGTCGCTTTTATTATCCGTTTGATTCGCTAATCCCCTCAGGTCAGATACCAAGGAAAAGCCATGACTGTGACGAAAACCCAACTCGCCGACGCCTACTCCGCGGCCCTGACCAAGGGACTTAGCGACGAATGGGAATACACATTCACCCGCAAGGACGCGAACAGGTTCCTCGACATACTGTGGCCGGTCGTCTCCGAACTCGCGCTCAAGGACGCCAACAAGACCAAACCGGGTAGCGTGCCGCTGGGCTATCTCGGCCGTCTCAAAATGAGCTATAAGGCGGCGACCAAATCCCGCAAAGGCACCAATCCCTTTACCGGCGAGCCGGCGATCTTTAAGGCCAAGCCCGCGACCCTGCAGCCGCGTTTCACCGCCGGCAAGGCGCTCAAGGAACAAGCCGGCAAACACTGTAAAAAGATAAAATAGGCCCCTCAAACGCCGGGCGCGACAAACCGAATACTCGCGATCGTCGCCGAATTAGCATCGGCACCGGTCGAGGTCGTTGCCCGGCCAAGCGTGCTCCTCGACCGGCCAGTTCCGAGATTCGGCGCTGCGTGTCTGGCATCGACTTATGGACTCAGGACGCCCCATCGACCATGTCGTGATCGCGGTTCGCGATCTCGCGGATGCGGCCGCGCGCTTCGAGGCGTTGGGTTTCACGGTCACGCCGCACGCATCTCATCCGGATCACATGGGGACGTCGAATCGCCTTGTGCAATTCGGCAATCACAGTTTTATCGAATTGGTCCACGCTGACCGGCCGCATTCGGTCGACACGCATGATTTTTCCTCTACACCTCGGCGGTTCAGCTTTGGTGCCCATATCAAAGCATTTTCGGAGAAGCGCGACGGCATGGCCGCGCTGGTTCTTGCAAGCGCCGACGCCCATGGCGATGCCCAACGTTTCGCGGCCGCGGGTATCGACACCTACGCGCCGTTGGACTTTGAACGCCATGCCACGCTGCCCGACGGCTCGCGGTCGACAGTTGCCTTCTCCTTGGCGTTCGCGACCAGCCCGGCGATGCCGGACATTGCGTTCTATGTTTGCCAGAATCGCTTCCCGGAGAATTTCTGGAAACCGGCCTTTCAATCGCATGCTAATGGAGCTGCCGGCATTTCGGCGGTCACCATGGTCGATCATGACCCGGCACGCCATACCGACTTTCTTACGCGGCTGACCGGGGCCGCACCGAGTCCTGTTGATGGTGGTCTGTGCGTGCCGTGTGGTGTCAAACAATCATTGTTTGTGGTCACGCCGGACCACTTCGAGGACCGGCGCCCGAACGCGTCGCGCACGCTCCCTTATTTCGCCGGTGTGACAATCGAGCGGCCAGGCGACGCGCACGCCGCAACCAGCGCAGACGTGGCGTGCGGCATTTTTCTCGATTGGCAGCAACCCGGCGGGCGGCGGTGCTCTCTTCGCTGATCAATCAAGGTCGCTGGCGTCGTGCCGTTCGGGCACGCATTCTTCCTCCGGTCCCGACGTCTTGTTAACCCGCCTTCCGCGCTGAACCGCCGGGCGTTCTTGTATCTCCTTCGCCCATCTCACCACATGTTTATAGGATGTCACGTCAAGGAATTCCTCTGCCTCATAGCCGTTATTCAGCACAAGGTTGCCGTACCATGCATATGTCGCCATGTCGGCGATATTATACTCATCGCTGCACAAATACCGCCGATCCGCGAGGTTCTTGTCCAGTACATCAAGCTGGCGTTTCACTTCCATCGTGTAGCGGTCGATCGGATATTCGAATCTTTCCGGCGCGTATTTATAGAAATGACCGAACCCACCGCCCAGATAGGGCGCACTGCCCATCTGCCAAAATAGCCATGACATGCATTCCGCCCGCGCCGAGGGATCGTGTGGCAAAAACGCATCAAACTTCTCCGCCAGATAAAGCAGGATGGCGCCCGACTCGAACACGCGCGTCGGCGGCGAGGTGCTGTGGTCGAGCAAAGCCGGAATTTTCGAATTCGGATTGATTTCCACGAAGCCGCTGCCGAACTGATCGCCCTTGCCGATCCTGATCAGCCAGGCGTCATACTCGGCCTCGGTCTTGCCGAGCGCCAGAAGCTCTTCGAGCATGACCGTGACTTTGACGCCGTTCGGCGTCGCCAGCGAATAAAGCTGCAACGGATGCTTGCCAACTGGCAGCTCTTGTTCATGCGTGGCGCCGGCGATGGGCCGGTTGATGTTGGCAAATTGCCCGCCATTTTCGTTTATCCATTTCCAGACCTTAGGCGGCGTATAAGTCGATGTTTCGGGCATACGTGCTGCTTTCTGATTGCAATTAGGATCCCGTAAGCGGGAATGAGTGGGTGGGTCAGGCGCTCGGACGAAGCGCTCGGCGCCAGTATTTGTCGGGACCGAATACTAGTTCAATGCCGGCGCCGCACCAACGGACACCGATAAAGCCGGATGCTGGTTCGCACAAGAGCCGATCGAGCCGTGCCGGTCGGCGAATGATGCGGGGGCCAAAAGATGAATGCACGGATAGCCTACAACCGCTATATCCCACGCCAATAACGTCGGCGCCGGCACCGGCTACATGCCGGGCATTAGCTGAGAGAGGAAAGCTGAACCGATGGCAATCGACCAGGACAAGATATTGAATTGGCCGTTCAAGCAGGTCGAGCAGACCTATACGGCGAAGGACAGCATTCTCTACGCGCTCGGGCTCGGCCTCGGCGCCGATCCGCTGGACGAACGCCAGCTGGACTTCGTGTGGGAGGAGGCCGAGGGCTTCAACGCGCTGCCCACCATGGCGGCGGTGCTCGCGGGACCCGGCTTCTGGGTGCGCGACCCGGAAAGCGGCATCGACTGGGTCAAGGTGCTGCATGGCGAGCAGGGCGTGCGCATCCACAAACCGCTGCCGCCCGCCGCGACCGTCACCGCCACCACCAAAGTCACTGGCCTGATCGATAAGGGCGCGGACAAGGGCGCATTGATCTATATCGAGCGCACATTGGTCGACAAGGCCACCGGCGACAAATTGGCGACGCTCACCCAAACCACCTTCGGGCGCGGCGACGGCGGCTTCGGCGGCGCATCCGGCCCGACCAAACCGGTGCACCCAATCCCCGAGCGCGACGCCGACATGGTGTGCGATCTGCCCACCCTGCCCCAGGCGGCGTTGATCTATCGCTTGTCCGGCGACCCGAACCCATTGCATGTCAGCCCCAAGGTCGCGCGCGAAGCCAATTTCAAAGCGCCGATCCTGCACGGCCTGTGCACCCTCGGCGTCGCCGGTCACGCGATCCTTAAGGAGGCGTGCGATTACGACGTCAGCCGCTTCAAATCGCTGGACTTGCGCTTTTCCGCGCCGGTCTATCCCGGCGAAACCATCCGCACCGAGATGTGGCGCGACGACGGCATCATGTCCTTCCGCTCCAAGGTGGTCGAGCGCGACCTGGTGGTGCTGAACAATGGCCGCGCGGAGGTGGCTTGAGATGAGCAAGACGAAACAAGGCCCGCTCGCGGGCGTGCGCGTTGTCGAATTTGCCGGCCTCGGCCCCGGCCCGTTCTGCGCCATGATGCTGTCGGACATGGGCGCCGACGTGCTGCGCATCGACCGCAAGGGCGCGGACGCACGCCGCGAGCCGAAATATGAAGTGATGAACCGCGGCCGGCGCTCGGTCGCGTTGGATTTGAAATCAGCCGAGGGCCAGGAAGCCGCGCTCAAACTGATCGCGGGTGCGGACGCATTGATCGAAGGCTTCCGCCCCGGCGTGATGGAACGCCTCGGCCTCGGCCCCGAAGTGGCGCAGGCGCGCAACCCGAAACTGGTTTATGGCCGCATGACCGGCTGGGGCCAAGACGGCCCGCTCAAGGACGCCGCCGGGCACGACATCAACTACATCGCGCTGACCGGCGCGCTGGAAGCGATCGGCACCAAGGCCGGCGGCCCGGTGCCGCCGCTTAATCTGGTCGGCGATTTCGGCGGCGGCGGCATGTTCCTCGCCTTCGGACTGGTCTGCGGCATATTGGAAGCGCGCACGTCAGGCAAAGGCCAAATGGTCGACGCGGCGATGACCGACGGCGCTTCGGTCCTGATGGCGATCATCCACGGCATGCGGGCCTGGGGTTTCTGGCAGGACGGACGCGAGAGCAACTGGCTCGACGGCGGCGCGCCCTACTACAACACCTATCAATGTTCCGACGGCCACTGGATCTCGGTCGGTTCGCTGGAGCCGCAATTCTACGCGCTTCTACGCGAAAAGACCGGGCTCGCCGACGACGCCGGGTTCGACGACCAAATGCAACGCGGTGAATGGCCGGCACAAAAGGCGCGGCTGGCGGAAATCTTCCGCACCAAGACCCGCACCGAATGGTGCGACATCATGGAAGGCACCGACGTGTGTTTCGCCCCGGTGCTGTCGCTGCCTGAGGCGATCGACCATCCGCACAACAAGGCGCGCGGCACCTTTGTCGAGATCGACGGCGTGCCGCAACCGGCCCCCGCCCCACGTTTTTCGCGCACCTCGCCAACGACCCCTGCCCCACCCGTTGCCCCCGGCCACGACAACGAACCGGCACTCGCCGAGTGGGGCTTTTCCGCCGACGAGATCGCCGCGCTGAAACAAGCCGACGCCTTGTGACATCCCGTTGATTGAACGACAGACTGCATTTCAAGAGAGGACGACCCCGTGAGCGAACAGCGCGTGATCCCCAAACCGACACCCGAAACCCAGCATTATTGGGACGGCGCCCGCGAGGGTGAGCTCCGGCTGCAAACCTGCCAATCCTGCGACAACACCTATTTTCCGCCGCGCCCGTTCTGCCCCGAATGTGGGTCGCGCGACGTGGCCGCTACAAAAGCATCGGGCAAGGGAAAGTTGCTCAGCTATGTGATCAACCACTTGCCCTCGCCGGGCTTCGAGCCGCCCTTCGCGATCGCCATCGTCGAGCTTGAGGAAGGGCCGCGCCTGATGTCGAACATTCTCGATTGCGAGCAGACGCCCGAGGCGTTGCAGCTCGACATGCCGCTCGAAGTCACGTTCGAAAAGCTGACCGACGAGATCACCCTGCCGCAATTCCGGCCGACCAAATAGGCACGCGGAGACAAAAAGATGAAACAGAAATCCGTTGCCATCGTCGGCGCCGCCGAGACCACCGAGATGGGCAAGATCCCCAATATGTCGCAAATCCAGCTGCACGCCGACGCGGCGCTGAACGCGCTGGCCGATGCCGGGCTGACCCTCAAGGATATCGATGGCGTCGCCACTGCCGGCCACAACGCCAGCGAGGTCGCGCATTATCTCGGCATCGCGCCGACCTGGGTCGACGGCACCTCGGTCGGTGGCTGTTCGTTCATGCTGCATGTGCGCCACGCGGCGGCCGCGATCAACGAAGGCCTGTGCACCACGGCGCTGATCACCCACGGCGAAAGCGGCCGCCATTGGATCGGCCGCTCGGGCGCGTCGATCTTCCCGTCACAATTCCAAATGCAGTTCGAACAGCCGTACGGCGTCACCCGCCCGCCGACCATGTTCACTCTGCCGGTGCTGCGTTACATGAAGGACTACGGCGTCACCGAGGAACAGATCGCGCAGGTGGCGGTGGTGCAGCGCGAATGGGCGGGCTTCCACCCGCGCGCGAGCTTCCGCGACCCCATCACCACCGATGACGTGCTCAACTCAAAAATGATCTGCTATCCGTTCCGGCTGCTCATGTGCTGCTTGGTGACCGACGGCGGTGGCGCACTGATCCTCACCAAAGCCGATCGGGCAAAGGATTTTCCGACCAAGCCCGTCTACGTGCTCGGCACCGGCGAAAGCGTCGAGACGCCGTTGATCAGCCAGATGAAGGACCTGACCAGCTCGCAAGCCTTCCGCATGTCGGGCAAGAAAGCATTCGACGAAGCCGGTATATCCCACAGCGACGTCGACCACCTGATGATCTACGACGCCTTCGCCCACCTACCGCTCTACGGCCTGGAAGACCTAGGCTTTGTCGGTAGGGGCGAAGCCCCGGCCTTCATCGAAGAGCGCAACACCGCCCCCGGTGGCAAACTCCCGCTCAACACCAACGGCGGGGGTTTGAGCTACATGCACTCCGGGATGTACGGCATGTACGCCCTGCAAGAAGGCGTCCGCCAAATGCGCGGTCTCTCCCCCGCCCAAGTCGACAACGCCGAAATCTCCGTCGTCCACGGCGTCGGCGGCATGTTCGCCGCAGCGGGGACGGTCGTGCTGAGCAATGTGGCGGGGTAATCCACAATGAGTGGGACTGGCCCGATACACCGAAATCAGTTCCGCTAGCAAGTCTGGTTGTCGCCAGTTTACAGAATTCGACCAGATTCCGCTGGCGACCGGAACTTTGGCTATGTAGAAGGAGCTGTGCCTGCGGAAACCTGGATGGCACTCCATGTCAGAATGCATGGAGACCAGGCGCAGCTTCGCATGAAGATGCGCGTTATTTGACGTAAACTGCACCCTCGAATGTCTTGTCGATCCGCGCACAAGCATCGGTTTCTCTCAGGTCCGCTAGACATGGCAGAATCGCAGGTACCAGGAATATCAATAAGCTCCATTACCTTCAGCGACGGTACTAATGTTCAAGTTTCGCCCGACGATGTTGTTCTCGTCGTCGGGCCAAATAACGCCGGAAAAAGCGAATGTTTGCGCGCATTGAGGCAAAAGCTAGAAAACGCTGGCAACGTTAGCCCTGTCCTCGAGGGCTTTCGGCTACAAAAAACCGGAAGTCAGGATGAGTTAAGCAGCTGGATCGAGAGTTGGGCGGTTCGGCGAATAGATTCTTCTGCCGCGGACCCGATCTATCATGCGCATGGGCACGCAACATACCTCACTACTGCCCGAAACGAATGGCAGCTGTATGACAACGCCGTGGGCGGTCTCGCGCGCTGGTTTTGTAATTTTTTGTCTGCAGACGAACGGCTGCAAATCTGTAATCCGGCAGACAATATTTCGCTAGGTCGTGACGACCCTTACCATCCTATTCATTTTTTGCAGCGGGACGACCAGCTCGAAATTCGGCTGAGTTCCAAGTTCCGAAAGGCATTTGGCGCAGATTTGATCGTTCATCGAAACGCCGGGAACATTGTTCCATTGCACGTAGGTGATAGGCCCGAACCAGCGGCGGACGAAGATCGCGTTAGTGCTGCTTACATCAGGAGACTGGAAAAGCTACCAACGTTGCATACTCAAGGCGACGGCATGAGAAGCTTTGCAGGCGTGCTCTTGGCAACGTCCGTTGGGCGCGAAAGCATTATGCTGATCGATGAGCCCGAAGCTTTTTTGCATCCACCGCAAGCGCGCCTACTGGGCACCACTCTGGTTCAAGATAGGAACAAGAAATGTCAGCTATTTATCGCGACTCATAGTACAGATGTGCTGCGAGGCGTTCTTGACACCGAGAGTCCCGACGTCCGCGTGATTCGGATACAGCGAAGCGGAACAATAAATACAGTTCGTTTGTTGAGCAATGAAAGGATCAAAGAGCTATGGGGGGACCCGTTGCTCCGTTACTCAAATATCCTCGATGGCCTTTTTCATGATGGCGTCGTGGTATGTGAAGCCGATGCCGATTGTCGCTTCTATTCGGCTATGCTGGACGCGACATTAGACGCTACACCGGATGACGCAAAACGCCCGGACTTGATGTTCACACACTGTGGGGGAAAGGCTCGGCTTGCAACAGTGATACGAGCACTACGAGAAGTCGACGTGCCGGTACAAACGGTTGCGGATTTTGATACGCTATCTGAAGAGGAACCACTTAAATCAATAATCGAGTCCCTTGGCATCGAATGGCGGGCGGTACGCGCTGATTGGCAGCTTGTAAAATCCGCAATAGACAGCAAAAAACCTGAACTAAATACGGATGAAGTTAGAAAAGAGATTGAAAAACTTCTTTCATCGGTTGCTACTCTCATATTTCCGTCAAAAACGAAATCTGAAATACAGAAAGTTCTTAGGCGTTCCTCGCCATGGGCTCAGGCTAAACTTGTTGGCAAAGCGTTCGTACCATCGGGCGACCCGTCCAAAGCGTGCGAACGACTATTGTCGAAACTGCGTGCAGGGGGCCTTCACATCGTAGAAGTCGGAGAACTTGAAGGTTACGCAAGGACAGAAGGTGGGCACGGACCGAAATGGGTTAACGCCGTCCTGGCACGTGACCTCGCGACAGACCCAGAACTGGAGAATGCTCGAAAATTCGTTATGGGCCTCGCGGGTGAACAAGCTTGACCAACTGAGCCTCCAAGCCGTCGCGCTCGCCTGCAGAACCGCAAGTACGGGAATCCATATCGGTGAAGTCCAGCAATAAGCATTCCGGCATGTACGCCCTGCAGAAAGGCGTGCGCCAAGTGCGCGGCACCTCCCCCGCCCAAGTCGACGGTGCCGAAATCTCCGCCGTCCACGGCGTAGGCGGCATGTTCGCCGCCGCCGGCACGGTGATCCTCAGCAACGTGGCGCCATAATCCGTTAGCATCGCACCGAAATCGTCACCCCGGCGCCGAGTCCGGGGTGACGGGTGCAGTGACGATTCGTCTAGTCGCGTTTGACCATGACGCCAGCAAAACTCAGATCTTTTGCCAAGCCCGCCCAATCCACGGACGCTGGCCGAAACTTGTCGAGCGGATGGCCGGCGTCCACCGAGATGTCGACGGTGACCGGCGTTGCGCCGCAGATATTGGCAGCAAAGGGATATTGGTGCATGGCCTTTTCCCCGCCGGCCGGCAAGACCACGGGATAGTTGAGCGTGCCGGACGCCTCACCGCACGGTTCCTCGGAAAGCGACAATTCGATGCGCATGATCTCGGCACCTTCGTGCATCGCCGTGCCGACCACGGTGCTCCCGCTCTCATCGACCACGGCGCTTCCGTCCACTAGGTTGAGCCCTTCGGCCTGTGCGCCCTCTGCCCCCGGGCCCGTCACGCCCCACAGCACATAACGTCCCTTGGCGCCGCTTGCGGAGTCGAAGCCGGCAAGGTCAACCCAAACATAGGCGCGCGTATAGGCAGGGTGGTCGTAGCCACCGCCAGAGCGATAGATGTTGAGGCCGCCGGTTACGCCCTCGGCCGGTTCCAACCCCTCGGGCAGGGCGGCGCGTACCGCCGCCTCATCGAGCGTAATTCCGACCAGCATGTGGGTGTTGCCGCGCACCACATAGGGCGCGGCGTCGGCAAAGGCCGCCGCGGCAAACCCGGATACGCATGTAACGAAAGCCGCTACGGCCACGAACGAACGCAAATGGATTTGTCCCATTTCTCCCTCCTCATAAGCTCGGAGGCACAGCCTAGAGGAATCCCTACGTCCTGCAAACTCGCCTTAACCGTGCGGTAGCCGCCCATGCCGCGATCGCGGCCTCGTAGGCCTAGGCCTTGTCGGCAAAGGCGAAGCCGCTTCCTTCATCGAAGAGCGCAACACTGCCCCCGGCGGCAAACTGCCGCTCAACACAAACGGCGGCGGTTTAAGCTACATGCACGCCGGCATGTACGGCATGTACGCCCTGCAAGAAGGCGTCCGCCAAATGCGCGGCACCTCCCCCGCCCAAGTCGACAACGCCGAAATCTTCGTCGTCCACGGCGTCGGCCGCATGTTCGCCGCAGTGGGGACGGTGATCCTCGGCAACTTTGCGCCTTAGGCGATCGCCGGACCGGGCCGGGCTTACGCGAACGTCCCGCCTGCTCTCAACTGGCGCTCAAACCCAACGCCGGATAAGTTTGGCTGTGAAAATCCGAGAGACGGTCATCAAGCGACGGCGATTGAGCGCCACCAGGGAACGACAGCGTGAGCCAAGTTGACAACAGTTTAGGATTTGCGGCCGAGAGCGATGTGCCGCTCGCCTACATGCAGCGGATTCGTGGCTATTATCTGGCGCTGGGCTACGACAATCCCTATCGCTGGGCGCACTACCGCGACGTGCCGTTCGCCCCGCTTGCGAAGCCGCTGTCGGAGGCAAGGGTGGCGATCGTCACTACCGCCGCGCCGTTTCAGCCGGACAAGGGCGATCAGGGCCCCGGCGCGCCGTATAACGCGGTGGCCAAGTTTTATCGCGTCTATTCCATGCCGTCCGACGCGCCGGCCGATCTGCGCATCTCGCACGTCGCGATCGACCGGTTCCACACGACGGCCGAGGACATCGGCAGCTATTTTCCCATGGCGGCGCTGCGCGAAGCGGAACAGGCGGGGCGGATTGGCGCCGCAGCACCGCGCTTTCACGGACTGCCGACCAACCGCAGCCAGGTCACGACGATCGAGCAGGACTGCCCCGATCTCCTAGCGCGGTTGCACGAGGACGAAGTTGACGCTGCGCTTCTCGTGCCGAATTGTCCTGTCTGCCATCAAAGTTCGGCGCTTGCGGCGCGTCACTTGGAAGAAAATGGTATAGCAACTGTTGTGATGGGCTGCGCCAAGGACATTGTGGAACATTGCGGCGTGCCGCGTTTTCTGTTCAGCGACTTTCCGCTGGGCAACGGCGCCGGCCGACCCAACGATACCGCCTCGCAACGCACCACGCTTGCTCTTGCATTGTCCGTACTGGAATCCGCGCCGGGGCCGCGCACCACGGTGCAATCACCCCTGCGCTGGGCCGACGATGATGGTGCGTGGAAACAGGATTACAGCAACGCGGATCGGCTTTCGCCCGAGGAACGCGCCGCCAAGCGCGCCGAATTCGACGAGATCAAGCGGGTCGCCAAAGAGCGCCGCGACCAAACCGCCGCCGAATAAGGCACCTGAACCACAGCGCTCCGTCACCCCGGGCTTGATCCGGGGCCTAGGGCTGGCGCGCAATATTTTCGGGCAACTATTCCCGAGTCCCTGGGCCCCGGCGCAACGGCCGGGGTGACGAGTGTGGCGTTGCCCCTACACACGCGCGAGGGTCGGGGCAGTCGCCCTACCAGTTCTCCAGCCACGGCCGCAGCACCACTTCAAACGCCCAGGTCGAGCGGTGCTGTCGGTGGAGATGAAGGTACATCTCCGCGATTTGGTCCGGATCGGCCAGATTGTCATCGACACTGGTTCCCGCGCGGCGGTGGGCGCGGGTGCCGTCCTGTTGCATCCAGCCGATGGCGGCGTCGATCGGCACCTGCGCGACATGAATACCTTCGGGCATCAGTTCGCGCGCTAAGCTTTGCGCCAGCCCGGTCTTGGCGTGACACGTCATGGCGAATGCACCGCTTCGCGGATAGCCCTTAACCCCCGCACTTGCGTTGGTGAAGATGATCGTGCCGCGCGTGCCGTTCTCGTCAGGCGCCCGGGCGAGCATCTGGGTCGCCGCCTGTTGCGATACCAAGAAAGCACTGTAAGCGCCGTTTTTGATCGTATTGAGCGCAAGCTCCGGATCCGCCTCTGTGATGCGTTTGCCAAAAATGTCGGGAACGCGCCCGTCGATATTGTGCACGACGAGCTTCGGCGCGCCGTGGTCAGCCGCAACCGCGGCAAAAAGCTCGGCAACTGAGCCTGGATCGGAGGCATCGCAGCTATACAGGGCGGCACCCGCCAATTCGCTGAGTCCCTTGAGAACCGGTTTATCCAGGTTGCGCGCGGCAATCGCGACTTTCATTCCTTCCCGGGCGAACAGCCGCGCGCAACTCGCGCTAATACCTGGACCGCCGCCAACGATAAGAGCAACTTCCGCATCCGCCATTTTCAGTCTCCGTTTCTGTCGTCAGGTCTATCTCAGCGGACCCAGAAGCGGAGTCGCCCGAAGGCCGCATTTGACCCATAGCCGAAAAGTGGCCCGGGAGCATCGTCAAAATGTGATTGCCTGGACTCATCTTATCTGCGAGCCTTGGCTCAGGCTTGATCGGAGCCTCTGCGTCCACGGAAAGGGCTGCGCCCGCGATCCGACTAATTCGTTTGTCGTACATACTCCCCTTTTCACGTCTGGCGGGTGGACACGGATTTGAGGAAAGGGAAGTCCGATGGCTAAGCCGTCCGAGCACGCCGACACCCCATTTCATATCAATTTCGAGCAGCAGAAAAAGCGCGCCAAGGAATTGCGCGACGATCTGCGCCTCGCGGACAAAGGCGCCATAGATCGCTTTAAGCACCACCATCCAAAATCCGCCGCTCTCTCGTCCGGCGATATCGTCGCGACGCTGCCGCGTCTCAGCGAGGCGCAATTGGTCATTGCGCGCGAATTCGGCCTGGCTAGCTGGGCGAAATTGAAAATGCATGCCGCGGCGATGGAAACGGCTGGCATGGCAATCAAGCAAAAAGAAAAATCGCCCGACGCCGAGTTGGAAACCCTGCACATTCGTTGTGGAACCGACTTGCAGTTAACCCTACCGGCCGCCGGGTTTGTTGGGAGCTTCCTGGAATATTCAAACCCCTTCTGCCAGGGACCGGTGATTGACGGTCCCGATATGGTTGCGACACGGGCCGATTTTCTCAGCCGGTCCTATGAACTCCATTCGGTCGCCGAGACACTCACGGTCTTGCAGAACGAAGAAGACAGTTTGACGAACGCCGCACACCGGTATGAGCGCGTGGTTTTGTGGTTTGAACATGACAGTTATGATCAACTTATTCTGATCAGAATTCTTGCCTTTCTTGCCCAGCACGGGGCGCCGAATTCATTGGAACTGGTCGATCTCGATCATTTTCCGGGCTCGGTTCGTTTCATCGGGTTGGGTCAATTACCGCCTGAAGCCATCCGCATGTTGTGGAGCACGCGCAAGCCCGTAACACCGCGGCAACTTAGTCTTGGCCGCGAGGCGTGGGATGCTCTGCGCGCCTCCTCTCCTACGGCTTTGGCCGAACTGGCGTCCGCGCACAACCTTGCTCTGCCAAATCTGTCTCGCGCGCTGAAACGGCACCTCCAGGAATTACCGTCAACGCTAACCGGCCTTGGTCTGACGGAACATCTCATTCTCGAAATTCTCGGCGACGGAAACCAAACCGCCGGGCAAATCTTCCGTGCTCTCATGCGGGACAAAGAGCCGCTTCCCTGGTTGGGTGATCTCATGTTCTGGTTCATTCTGAGATCGATGGGACAAGTCTCGACACCCGTGTTCGAGGTGGTATCGCAAAATGACCATCCGGGAACCGCTAGTGATCCGCTGGTCGGCGAGCCCGACTGGATGTCGCCGCACCCGCCAAGGGAGTTGGCGATTACCGATGCGGGCCGGGCGGTGCTGTCTGGCCGCACCGATTGGCTGTCCTTAAGTCCGCCCGATCGGTGGTTGGGCGGCATGAGGATTTCCGCTCATCAACAATGCTGGCGCTGGGACCGAGATTTGGAGAAGCCGGTCTACGTATAAGAGGCGTCATTGAAATCGTGATTCCATGAATAGATCGGCTTAGTGGAGCAAATCGAAAATGCGGCTTAGTGATACTCAACGAATTTAATTGCTTGGCTCATAAAAGACGCGAAGGCTGATCACCGCGCAAACATGATCGACGGCGTACCGTTGCCGACATTGGCTCCAGTGCCTTTATCCCATACACTCACTGGCCAGAGGTCTCGTGTGGACGAGTCGGCCAGGAGAAATACTACCAATGAGACCCTTTTATCTGTGCTTCGTAGCACTTTTTTTTGCCATTCCCCAGGTCGGCAGCGCGGCGATAATCGAGACCGGTCAAGACCTTCAGAAAGCATGCCACACGCCCGACGAACTTTCGGCGTGCCTAACCTTTTTACAGGCGGTCCATAAGACCGCCAAAGAGATTGCTCTGGCGGATGACGCGGGGTCGCGTCGCATCGTCGGCTCGTGCGGGCCAGACAAGGGCATCGATACGTTGCCTCTGGCTGTCTGGCTGCGCGACGCTTGGTACGCGTACGCCAAGCGTCACCCGGACCGGCTAAATCAGCGGGCCGCGGCAGCGGCGTTGCACGCTTTCGAACAGCAATGGCCATGCGGCAATGGCGATAAACAATAGCTGGAAATTTTACTTGCGCGGCTAAGAGTGGGTGTGAATGACAATGACGACAATTCCGGAGATTGCCGCTTTTCACGATGATCTGGTGAGCTGGCGGCGCGACATCCATGCCCATCCGGAACTCGGGTTCGAGGAATCCCGAACTTCCGACGTGGTGGCCGACAAATTGACATCATTCGGGTTGGAGGTGCATCGCGGGCTCGCGAAGACGGGCATCGTTGCCACGTTGCAGGCGGGGTCTAGCGATCGCGCGATTGGGCTGCGCGCCGATATGGATGCGCTGCCGATCCAAGAGTCCAATAGCTTCGATCATTGTTCGCGCCATGCCGGCAAGATGCATGCCTGCGGCCATGACGGGCACACCACCATGTTGCTCGGGGCCGCGCGCTACCTGGCCGAGAACCCGTCGTTCGACGGCCGCGTCCATTTCATCTTTCAGCCGGCGGAGGAAGGTTTGGGCGGCGCCAAGGCGATGATTGCCGAGGGGTTGTTCGACCAATTCCCAATGGACAATGTGTACGGCATGCACAACAGCCCCGGCATGCCGGCCGGCACCTTCGCCATCCGGCCGGGCCCGATGATGGCCGGCGGCGCTTTCTTCGACATCGCCATTTCAGGCGTCGGCGCCCACGGCGCGCGCCCCGAACACAGCGTCGATCCGGTGATCGTCGCGAGCCACATCACCACGGCGCTGCAAACCATCGTCGCGCGCAACACCAAGCCGGTCGACACCGCCGTGGTCAGCGTCACCCAGATACAAACCGGCGACGCCTATAACGTGATCCCGCAAACCGCCCACATGAAAGGCACCGTGCGCGCGTTTAGCCGCGACACCATGCAATTGATCGAGGACCGCATGCGCGCCATCGCCGAGGGCGTCGGCCAAGGCCTCGGCGCCAGCGTGACGATCGATTTCCGCGAAACCTTCGCGCCCGTCGTCAATGCGCCGAGCGAAACCGAGATCGCCGCCGACGCGGCGGCCGACCTGGTCGGCGACGACAATGTCGAGCGCAATCGATCGCTGATCATGGGTTCGGAAGACTTCAGCTACATGCTCGAAGCCTGCCCCGGCGCCTATATCCGCATCGGCAACGGCGCCGGCGAAGGCTCGTGCCAGGTGCACAATCCGGCCTACGACTTCAACGACGAGATTTTATCGCTCGGCGCCAGCTACTGGTCGCGCCTGGTCGCCCGCAAACTCGCCGCCTGACGCGACGTAACTGCGCCGCTCCGCAAAAACAATTCACGAAAATTGGGGGAATGATGGGAAACGCCAAACGAGGCATGCCGGGCTTGCGCGGCACCGACCATATCGGTTTCACGGTGCCGGATTTGGACCAAGCGGTCGATTTCTTCGTCAACGTCATCGGCTGCGAGCCGTTCTATGAACTCGGGCCGTTCGACGCCGATGACGACTGGATGGCGGTGCACCTCAGCGTCCACCCGCGCACGGTGATGAAGCGGTTGAAGTTCCTGCGCTGCGGCCACGGCACTAATTTCGAGCTGTTCGAATATGAGGCGCCGGACCAGAACCGCGCCCAACCCAAGAACAGCGATATCGGCGGCCACCACCTCGCCTTCTATGTCGACGACATCGACAGCGCGATCGCATATCTCCGCGAACAGGGCGTGCAATTCCAAGGCGAACCCACGGTGCGCACGGCCGGGGCGAGCGCCGGCCAAACCTGGATCTACTTTCTCACCCCTTGGGGCATGCAATGCGAACTGGTCAGCTTCCCGGGAGGCAAAGGCTATGAGAAAGACACCGACGCCAGGCTGTGGCACACGGTTCACCCCGAGCTCTAAGAGGCCGATAGCCCGCTAACCGCCTATCGCCCAACCCCTATTGAACACCGAGAACGCACGGGTTACTCGGCGACGCGGGCCATTGGTGACATCGGGCCGCTGGCTTGACCGGGCATTAACCAGTCGTGTGGGAGGCCGAAGTCCTGGAACATCAGACGCGTGGAAATCCGCGCGCCTTCGTAGATCACCGGCAGGCCGCTGCCGGGATGGGTTCCGCCGCCGGCAATGTAGACGCCGTCAAGTTCCTCGAACCGGTTCTGCGGCCGGAGGTGCAGCAGTTGGCCGAACCCGTGCGACAGGTTGAAGGTCGCGCCCTTGTAAATATTGAAGTCTCGAATCCAGCCGTCGGGCGTGACCACGCGCTCTACCTCGATGCGATCCTCAATGTCGTGTAGTCCGAGGCGCTTCAATTGATCAAGCGCGACCTGTCGATAGCGCGGCGCGGCTTCGGACCAATCCACGTTCTCGGTTTGATGCGGCACCGGTAGCAGGACATAGAGCGTGCTCTTGCCCGGCGGCGCCAGGGTCGGATCGGTGACGCTGGCGTTCTGCACATAGCAAGACGGGTCGACCGACAGCACCTTGCGGCGGACGATATCGGCGATGTTGCGGTCGTAATCGGCCGAAATGTAGATCGAGTGATGGGGCAAGTCCTCATACACGCCATTGAGTCCAAGATAGAGCATGAAGGTGGAGCAACTGAACTTCTTGCGCGCCAGTTTGGCGTCGGTCCAGCGCCGGCGCAGGCGGTTCGGTACGAGCTGCGTCATCGCCTGCGCGAAGTCAGCGTTCACCACCAACGCGTCGGCCGGCAGCGTCTCCGCTTTGGTCCGGACGCCGACGGCACGCCGCCCGTCGAAAAGGATTTCCTCGACCGGCTCGTTGAGGCGGATATCCACCCCCATCTGACGGGCGATGCGGGCCATGGTTTCCGACACCGCGCCGCAGCCGCCTTTGGGATGCCAGACGCCGCTTTCATATTCAAGAAAGGCCAGAATCGAAAACAGTGATGGGCAATTGTAAGGCGACATTCCGAGGTAGAGCGACTGGAAGGTGAAGGCCAGCCGTACCCGCGGATCGTTGAAAAACGAACCGACGTCCGCCGTCACTGATTGATGCGGCTTGAGGTGCGGAAGAAGCTTTAGCGTGGACGGCTTCAAAAGGTCGGCCCAACCGTGCCATGGCCGCTCCAAAGCCGGCCTAAGATGCTCGAACTTGTTCTTGTTGTACGCGATGAAGGGCTCGAATTGTTCCGCGTCGGCTGGGCTGAGCGCGGCGATTTGCTGCTTCATCTGCTCGACATTGGCGGTGCAATCCAGCGCCCCGCCGCCGCCGAAGACGATGCGGTACATCGGGTCGAGTTGCGTCAGTTGGAGCTCCGACCACAGGTCGTAGCCGCAGGACGCGAAAATCTCGTCCAGGATTTGGGGATGCAGGAAAAAGGTGGGTCCGGTGTCGAACTTGAACCCGTCTATATCGAGCGTTGCGCAGCGTCCGCCGACGCGGTCCATCCGTTCAACCACCGTCACGTCGAGACCCGCGTTCCGACACAGCATGGCCGATGCCAAACCGCCCGGCCCCGCCCCGACGACAATCACCCGCCGTAGGCTTTGTCCCATCGTTAACCCCCGATTCTCAGTTCAGGCGTTCGCGCGGGGAAACCTCAGCGCCGTGCCCGTCCCGTATAAAAAAGGCGCGCGTGCGGCCCATGTGTCGCCGCGCGTTTGATGTTGTCGGTGTGCAATACGTCCGCTTGACGCGAATGGTTCACATGCCTTTCATCGCGTCACACTGAGCCGCACGGAATCTCAGGCCGGCAGGCGCCAGGGCCATCCGAGGTGCGGCGGAGATTTCCAGCTGGAGACGCGCGCACGATGCTATTCGGTCAGCCATACGAAACCGCCCAGCTGCTCGTTCTGATCAGCGCGTCACTGTGCTTTGGGAGTTTTCTGTGGGGCGCGCTGTTCCTGTTCAAGCGGCCCAAGCCGCGACCGGCATCAATGGTGCTCGTGTCGCTGTGTATTCTGCTGACGATCCTGTGCCAGCTCGCCGCGATCCTCGGCTTCTACATGCATGATCCGATGCGACTGGCCGTCGCGTTGGTATTTTACGCGCTCAGTTTCCTGGTTTTCTGGAGCGCGGTGCGGGCGATGCGGGGGCACGTCATGCCCTATGCGTTCACGCCGGGAGCGCCGCGCGCCTTCATTCGCGAAGGTCCTTTCGCCTGGGTGCGCCATCCCTTCTACAGCGCCTATCTGATCGCCTGGTTGGCGGGATGGATCGCCACCGCGCAATGGTGGCTTTTGGCCCCGACGGCGGTCACCGCCTGGCTTTTGATGCGTGCGGCCAAGGGCGAAGAAGCCGCGTTTCTGGCGTCGCCGTTCGCCGCGGCGTATCGGGCCTACCAGCGGACGACTGGCCGCCTCGTGCCACGCCTCTGGCCGACCTCGTAGCTCAATCTCGGCTCAGGCTTGCGGCACCTCCGCGCCAACGCGAACATTGGACGTTGCGACCCCACGATCATATTCCACCACGGCCCGGCTGACATTCTGACCGCACAGCACGACCATCGGCATCCCCCCGCCCGGGTTGACCGACCCGCCGACGAAGAACAGGTTTTCGTAGCGCTCGCTTTGTTTCGGCGCCTTGAAGCCGAAATTGGTCCAGCGATCGGTAACGACGCCGTAGATCGAGCCCTTGTTCGAGTAGTACATGTCGCGAATATCGTGTGGGGTCAGAACGTGCTCGAACACGATGTGGCGACGCAGATCGGTCAGCCCCATGCGCTCGAGCTTATCCAGAATGAGGTCCTTAAGCGCCAGATAGTCTTCGCGCCGCAGCGGGTTGTCGTCGTCGATATGCGGGATATGCGGCAGGATTTTCAGGCTGTCACCGCCGGCCGGCACCACCGTCGGGTCGGTGCGCGACGCCGCCACCACATACACTGTCGGGTCGGTCGGCAGTTCGCGTTTTTGAAACACCGTGTGGAAATGCTTCGGCTGATCCCCGGACATAAAGAAGTTGTGGTGCGCCAACTGCGGATACTGCCGATCCAACCCGAGATCGATCACCAAGCCTGAGCACGACGGCTCAAATCGTTTCAGTTTGCGCAGGAACCCGGCGTCTTCGCCGAGCAACCGTTCGTACGCCGGCACCACTTCCATGTTGCAGACAATGATATCGGCGGCCATGCGGTCGCCGCCCTTGAGTTTCACCTCGGTGGCGCGCCCGTTCGCGGTGACGATTTTCTCGACCTCGGTGTCGAGCTTGAGCGTGACGCCGACTTCGTCGAGCAGCCGGTGCAGCGCGCGCGCGAGGTTGTACAGGCCGCCGTCGACGTACCACAGGTCATGGCGGAAATGGATCGCCGGCAGGCAGTTCATGAAAGCCGGCGCGCGCAGCGCCGACGAGCCGACATATTTGATGAATTGCTCAAGGATATCGCGCATGTAGCGGGTTTTGATGAACCGTGCGACGCCCTGCTGCATATTTCGGAAAACGTCGAACTGGGTGAACTTCCACAGTCCGTAAAACTTGCGAAACTCGGTCGCGTTGTCCAAGCCTTGCTCGAAATAGCCCTCGTTGACCAGGTCGTAGAGCCCTTCCGAATATTGCCGGAAACGCTCGAAGTCCTCCGGCGCCTCGCCGATCTTGTGTAGCTGCGCGGTCATCTCGGCTTCATCGGGCGTCATGTCCACGACCGTCTGGTCCTCGAACAGACAGCGCCAATGCGGGCGCACCGGCCGGATCGAGACATAGTCCGCCATCCGCTTGCCCGAGCGTTCAAAGAGCCGCTCGAAAATGTGTGGCAGGGTCAGGATCGACGGGCCGAGATCGAAGGTGAAGCCCTCGGCTTGGAGCTGGTTGAGCTTGCCGCCGACATGCCCGTTCTTCTCCAGCAGCGTGACCGCATAGCCCTCCTGAGCCAGGCTGATCGCCGCTGACACGCCGCCAAGCCCGGCGCCAATGACGACCACCGATTTGCGTTGCATGATGTGATAGGCCTCCAAGGTCCGAGAGCGGAACAAGACGTCGCGCCCAGGACTTGGAACTGTCGCCACCAAGAATCAACGAGACCAGGTCTAGGGACCGCGCCTCAAGTACCTCGAGCCGGTTTGGGCATTTCAGCTTCGCCGACGCGCCAAAGGGCCGGTTGACGGAGGAGACCTTCGAACGCCGCCGCCGCGATACAAAGTAAAGCGTCGTATCAAGTACGGAGGCGTCGATCCCACAAGGGGCAAACGCCACTAGCCGCGACGGCGATGAACGCCGGTGGTCTTAACCGCCCATTTTTGATCGGCGAATGTCGATTAGCTATCGCTGCTCTTGCCAATCGCCCTATACACCAGCGCACCAAGGGCCCCGCCGACGATCGGCGCCACCCAGAACATCCATAATTGCGCCACCGCCCATCCCCCGACGAACAAGGCCGGCCCGGTGCTACGCGCGGGATTCACCGAAGTGTTGGTGATCGGAATGCTGATGAGGTGGATCAGGGTTAAAGCGAGGCCGATGGCGATCGGTGCGAATCCGGCCGGCGCGCGTCCGTCGGTCGCTCCCAAAATGATCATCAGGAAAAACGCGGTTAACACGACTTCCGCGATCAACGCCGAGACCATCGAGTAACCGCCCGGCGAGTGCTCTCCGTACCCATTGGACGCGAAGCCGCCGCTGAGATCGAAACCGGCTTTGCCGCTGGCGATGAGATACAGCACGCCGGCCGCCACCACGGCCCCCGCCACCTGCGCGATCCAGTACGGAATGATCTGGCCGGCCGGAAAGCGCCCGCCGACCCATAGCCCGACGGTCACCGCCGGGTTGAAATGACCGCCCGAAATGTGACCGACGGCGTAGGCCATGGTCAACACGGTCAGGCCGAAGGCCAGCGATACACCGACAAACCCGATACCAAGTTGAGGAAAAGCCGCAGCCAGAACCGCGCTGCCACAGCCACCAAACACCAACCAGAATGTCCCCAGCGCCTCCGCGCCCATTTTGTTCGCCAACGCCATGCCCGACCCCTTTCTGCTACCCCGTTTTGACTGTCTCGTATTGGCTATTTCAAGCGAGGATCGGGCACCGGTGGCCAACAATGTTCGCCCTGCCCCCCAGCGATCGGTCCCGCCGACGCGCTAATTGCCTTTCGGCCCCATCAACCACCAAAGAACGACGCCCAACAGCGGCAGGAGAAGGACGATCACGATCCAAATCACCTTCTGGCCCGTGCCTGCCGAGCTTTGCAACGTTTTCACAATTGCATACACATCGGCGATCAAGACCAAGAGGCCAAGTATACCTGTGACTTCGAACCCCATGCCGCTCCCCCACGCCCCCGCCAAATCAGCCCGACTTAAGAACACCACACGGAGTCAGATAACTCAATACTGAGTTACCTATATGTCTCCCTTCAATATTCGCCGGTCGCCACGGCTCCGGCCCGATCTCCTCGGCGGGCGAGCCGGCTTCGAGCAGTCGCCGATAAGGCCCTTCGCGACGAAATTTCATCCTACGATTCATAAGTTGCACAAATGACGTGTGTCACCGGAACCAAATGCATCGCATCGCGTTGTATGGATATACGCGTTTTAGCAAAAGGCAATGAATAAACAGCCAGCTCAACTCGTATCTGGAAGAATGTCGGAAAATCCCGGTCTTTAGCGGGAAAACGCCTTTTCGTTGACGATAACGATTAGATTACTAATTATTTTTATCATCATGGCCTGTGTATAAGACAGCCAAGATGAATGACTCGCGCAATTACCTGAACATATGCGCTTGACGATACCGGTCGACGAAGGGCGCTCAAATACAACCGAGACCCGCGCGAACAAGCCGTTCGCCGCCGCGGCTCGTCGGCGGATCACAATCAATGGCGTGCGGCCCTTGGTCGGCGCGGATTCACGGATTCAGCCAAGTTAGGGGGCACTAAACGTCATCTAGGAGATCTGGGATCACACTTCAGTCTTTAGGGGGTAACGATGATGGACATCCGGCTATCGAGATCTTTGGAGGTTAGGAAAGGTTCGCCGCGCGCAGAGGAGCCGCGGAGGCTTCCAAGGCCGACCTGCGCGACATTTGCGGCCGTGCTCATAATGTGCGCCGTGCCGGTCGCGGCTAATGCTCAATCGAACGAGAAAAACTGCCGCGGCATGTTGTTCTCCACGTCCGAGGATTTCACGATGCAGCGGGGCGAAGGGCCAGACGGCAACCCGATTGTGTCCGACGGGGATGTACTCGCGTTCGACCCAGGAAGCGGCGTCACCCGCATCTGCGTGCGCAACCGGGTTTTGCTGGAGCCGTTCGATATCAAGAGGGTCGATCTCGGGCTCGACGCCGTCGCCTCGCTCGGTAAGAAACGCGAAGCGATCGCCTTTTCAACCGAACTCGACTCGATTCATGGCCAGTTCACCGCGGGCGACTTGCTGTTCCGTAGCAGTGTCGCATTCCTCAATGGCTTGATCATTCCGAATGCCGCGTTGCTCGCGCAAACCAAACTGCAACCGCCCTACGATATCGGGCTGGACGCGGTGTCCTTCGTCGGCGACGAGGAGAGGTTGCGCGAAGCGCTGAAGGAAATTGCCGCCGTCGGTCGTGACGAACTCGCCTCAAACCCGGATATCCTCGCCAAAATCTTGCGGCAGTTCGAGGTCGACATCCTGTTCTCGACCGAGGGCACGGCGCCATCGGCGAAGGCGCCGGCTTTCATCGACGGCGACCTGCTATCGGCGGCGACCGGGGCGATCTTCCGATCGCACGCGGACCTGTTGCCGAACTTGCCGGCCGGCATTCCGATCCGCGGCGCGGACTTTGGCTTGGACGCCTATACGTTGGGCCTCGACCCGCGCACGAACGGCGTATCGGAACTGATCTCGACCGAAGTGGATGGCCGCGCGCGGCAGTCCTTTACCGACGGCGACGCACTGACGCCCGGCCCGACCCTGCGTTACAAGAACTTCACGCTGCTCAAGTCGCTAACCCCACCCACCTTCGATTTGGGGCTCGACGCGCTGCATCTCGACCTCGGCGAGCAGGCCTGTGCCTCGCCGATCATCACCGATATCAGTGAAGTCCCGGTCGGCTTCATCACCTTCGCGTCGGGTTTGGCAGACGTCGGCGCGCTGTCGGATCGCCCATTCGGCAACGACATCCGCATCCAAGGCGCGCTACCGAGCGCTATTAGCTGCCCGAACATCGCCAATTTCGAATATCGCGTCGAGCTCGACGACGGCTCGGGCTTCCCCGCCCTCACCGACCCGAACACTCTGGTCGTACCGACGAACTGGTCACGCAAAGTTGACGCAAACCCTAACCCGATCATTCTGGATTGTCCGATCGGCACGGCGAACGACACCTATGAGCCCAAGCCCGGTGGCTGGTTCGAGCTGACCGACTATCGCCGTTGGGACGAATGCTCCTTCGGCGATAACGAGAGCCTGGCGATTTGGGACTCTTCCGCGTTCGCCGCAAATCTCGACCCCACCGATCCACCGGTGCTTGTCCGCTTCCGCATCGTGATGCGGCAGATTGGTGCGGCGCTACCGACCTTCGTTGGTCCGCCGGTGCAGATCCGGCTCGACAACACCAATTACGATCTGCCGGTCGCGAAGGACATGCCGTTAACCGGCGATATCAGCATGACATTGGCGGCGTCCTCCGGCTCCGGCCTGACGGTCGACGACTGTAAGGTTGAAGGCGATGCCACGAGCGTCGTGCTCGATCTGGTGGGCCGTGCACGCGACTCCCATTTCTGGCGTTACACGCTGCGCTGGGCGGGCGGAAATGCAGTCGGCTGGCGGGCCATTACGCCGACGGTCGACAGCGTGTTCAACAATGACGGATCCGATCGGCCCGAACTCAGCCTGACCGGCACCCAGCCAGCGAACGACACCACGGTTCTGCTGTCCACGTTCGATTTGACAGCGGCCCACCAAGCCGCGACCGGCTCCTCAGAATTGCCGGTGGAATGCGGCTACACTGTGGAATTGCGCGCGTGGGATCGCACAATCGTCGGAACTTTTGTACCCGCCACCAACAATTTCACCACCTCCACCCGGCGCCAAGAATACCCGCTGTCATTCTGCTACCGACCGACAGACGGTTAGCCTCCTAACACATCGACGACACCTGTGCCGAAGCCCAGCGCTTCGGCACTTTTGTCTGACGGTCATGGCGGCATGGGATTTCCGGAACCGGCGAGAGGCGCTCGTTCGATGGGGCCCGCTGCAACTAACCGGCACAATTCAGAAAGATCGCAAGCGTTTAGGGATTCAACCAATTTCCAAGCGTTGCGTCATGGACTAAGCCTCTCGATTCGAACTGCTTTGGCACGGACGCGGTCGTAAAGTGCTACATCTTCATTCAGCGGCGTCAGCGAGCCATGGCGGTGCCACCGGTTTACCATCCACCCGCACTTCGTCTTTTTCGTTATCCAGCACAACTGGATTGTCGAACAGCGTCAGAGTTGGACGAACTCCAAAGCGTCCCTCCATCCAATCTGCCCATCCATCATGAAACCACGCTTCGGCATCTTCGCGTGTAGCAAACTCGTAAATTCCACCTCCACCCGCATCGCTATTGAGGTAGTACTTTCGGCGCAAACCTTTTACGTCATGAAAAATTTTCGTCGACTCAAGTGACTGATCGATAACGAATTGGTGTGCCCGCTTGGGACTGCCGAGCGGGATCTGAACCAGTGCGATAATCATGGTCTCTCCCTATGTCTGACGCGTAGCCGGATGGGTTCGCGAGAGGGCTACCGCTCAACAGCATAACAGACAGACACCTTGACCGCGCAACTACCCACCTCGACTTCCGGAGCCGGTGTCATTGCGCTTTACGCCAGCCTATTCGAAATACCGCCGTCCGCGATCATGGCGCTGCCGGTCACGAAGGCGGATTGATCGGATAGGAGAAACAGCGCCGCTTGCGAGATTTCCTCGGGCTCGGCCATCCGATTGAGCGGATGCAAGCCCGCGATATATTCGTGAACGGCAGGATCATCGCCCGACATCGCGGTTTTCGTACCCCCAGGCAGCAGCGTGTTAGCACGAATGCCGTCCGCCCCATGCTCGGCTGAAAGAGACTTGGTTAAGCCGATCAGCCCCGCTTTTGACGCGGCATAGGCCCCCATCCCCGGCAAGCCGGCATTCGTGTAGCCGACGAAGGACGATGTGAACACAACCGACCCGGCGCCCCGCTCCTTCATGGCCGGTATCTGGTGTTTCGCGGCGAAGAAAGCACTGGTCAGATTTGTTGCTATGACATCGTTCCAGTTCTCGGTCTCCATGTCAGGAATTGGGCCCATGTCCCCCATAACCCCCGCATTGTTGAACGCCGCGTCGAGGCCACCAAACTCTGATTTCGCCCGCTGCACGAGTGTGATTGCGTACTCTTCATCTCGAATATCTCCGGCCACCGACACCGCGCGCCCGCCGCTTTGAACGATCTGCTCGACAAGCTGATCGAGCAGCGTCTTTCGCCTTGCACCTAGGACGACATTCGCGCCTTCCGCGGCGAACAACAGCGCCGACGCGGCGCCGATCCCACTGCTCGCCCCGGTGACGATGATAGTCTTATTGTCGAGTTGCATCCTCATGCCTCCAAGGGTTCTTGATGGCCCCTTTGGTAAGAATGCGGCGCTCGACCGTCTATCCGTTTCCGGCGCTCATAGTTTCTTGCCGCCCCCACACCGTGCGACGTCTGTTCATATCTATGAGCCGTTAGGTGACGGCGCGGCAGCGACTCGAGATGCCCCCGTCCACTGTGAAGATTTGGGCAAATGTGAAGTAGTTCACAGACCGGATGGTGACCAAGATCGAGTGTGATTAGGCCACAGGGCACCGCAGTTCACACATAGGAGACCAGCTATGACCCCACGCCCGTTGTCGCTTCTCGCTATCGTCGCCGTTGTCGGTCTGTCCACCGGTGGATTGACGATCAACATGGCTGCCGCCCAAAGTGATTCCGCCTCTGTTCCCGAAGTCGAATGGGATACCACGCTCAACTTCTTTCAATTCGACGCCGACAAATTTGTCGGTCAACGGTTCACCGCCAAATGTCCGCCGAGCACGGTCAACGAAGCCTTTTCGGGCGTCTTTGGAACCGATGTTTATCCCAGCAAAAGTTCGATTTGCGTCGCGGCGGTGCATGCCGGGCAAATCGACAAGGCGGGCGGCGTTGTGACGGTTCAGTTGAATCCGGGGGAAGACGGTTACACGGGCAGCGTCCGCAACGGTGTCGAAACCGCGGATTTGCCGGGAACGCCCCGCAGTATCGTATTTGTTGGCCCGTCTCTGGCCGATGCCCACGCCCAAATCCACCGTTCGTACATCCCGGCGATCGACTGGGATACCAAGTTCACCAGGACCGGATTTGCCCACAAACAACTAGTCGGCCAAAGGTTTACCTTCAACTGCCCCGCGGCACCAAGTGACCTGCGGTCTAGACGGGTTATCGGAACCGATTCCTACGCGTTCAGCAGCATGATTTGCCGCGCCGCGGTCCATTCGGGAAGAATCACGACGGATGGCGGAATCGTGTCCCTGCAGATGGAGCCGGGCGACACCAAGCTTGTCGGGAGCATCCGGAACGGTATCGAGACCAAGGACGGTCCAAGCGGCATACGCACCATATCCTTCGTCGCAAGCTCGGTCCAAAACTAGCGGATCGACCCTGACCTGGTTTGTTGGCCCGGCGTCCCCTCCGACGCCGGGCCAAGGCGCGCGGCCGACCAAAAGCACCTGTGACCACGTCTGGCTCGCGCGCGCATGCCTATTCGCCGGCACGCCGGCCCATATGACGCCGTTATGGAATTGAGGCAATCGGATGAAGCCGGTGGTGTTCCCCGTAGCGACCGGCCTTTTGGTCCTGGCGACCTGGCTTGCCGTCGCCGCGGCTGAACAATGCGCGCTGCCGAATACCGATCCGAAATTCGATTGCTGGAGCAGCGTTCAGATTGTCGCGGCCTTCGCCTCTATCGCCGCGGGGCTCACCGCGATCGCGGCGGGACTTGCCCGCGCGTTGCTCCATCGCTTTCTGGCCTTCAGATCGGTCGCCTCCGAATGCCTCTCCGCCGTGCTGACAAGCTTCGTTCTGGTCCTGCTGTTTTCCGGTATCATTTACTGGGAGATCGGTTTCGGCGGCATAGCGGGCAATTTTTTTGCCTGGCTAATCTCCAGTTTTACCGTGAGCGGCGCCTCACTGGTTATCGTCAAACGGGTTTTCAAACAGGCATAGGGCGACAGTGAGCTGTCGCGACTATGTTCTGTCCGGTTCAGTTCATGCGGTATCGGCGCAAAGCACGGGGGAGGCACACCATGATCTTTCAGATAATCGCCATTGTGCTGCTGGCGGGGTCGGTGGGGCTGATGCTGGCCGCTTTCATCAGCAATCAGATCGACCCAAGCTATTCGTCCGCTTTGACAATCCCCATCGCCAACCTGGCCAGCCTGGCGCTGACGCTCCTGGCGCTGCCGTTTGCGGTGACCGCTTATCGGAAAAACAAACAAGCGATATCGGCGAAACGAACGATGATGGTCGCCTTGGCGCTTGTGGCCGCTCTGGCGTTGCTCTTTCCGCTAACGAATCTGGGCTATCTGAGTAAGGTGCAATGAAATGATGTTTGGAGCCCCTTCTCGGCCCCAAACATGTCCGAAGGCTGATGAAGTGGCGGCTGGCACCTGAATCACGACCGAGTAGCGGACCTATCTGGATCTTTTCCCGCCGATCTAACTTAGTTCGCGTTGGAGGCCCGCCAGTCCGTCGCTAAACGCGCCTTCCAGCATGGCGGTCATATCGGCCTCTGCCTCGGCGTCGCAACCGAACTCGCACGACCAGGTGATTTCACTGCCGCCATCAGCGCCCGGGCCGACCTGCATGCGTCCGACATAGTCGACCAGCGGAAGCGGCGATTCGGTGATCGAATAGGTGAAGACCCGTTGGGCTTCGTCAATGGCCTCGACTTTCTCGAATACGAACGCACCGTCTCCCAAGCCACATTTACGCACCGCGCCAACGCCTGATCCCTCAACCTCGCAAGTCTGCACGATAGGCACCCAGCGCTCCAATCCGCCCACCGATCGAATTTCGCTCCACGCCGCATCGGGATCCACGGCAATGGTTTTGGTTACGCTCACGCTGGTCATATCATTCACTCCGTGTGCTGGCCGTTTTCTTGGACAAAAGAATAGGGTCGGGCGGTGGGCGTCAAGATGCCATGACGGTTGACAGATTTTACCCGGCCCCTGGTCGCGCGAGCCCATTTCAGCCAACGCCCCGAGACCGATAATTTTATAGTCTCAAAAGACCGCGCCAGGATGTCCATCGGCTTGGACCAGATGACTCTCCGTTTTTTCGCCGACTAATCGCGAATGGTCGGTGTTTAGCGGTCCATAATTGCACTGCTGTGAATCCGATCGCAGCGACGATCCGCGCGCTGGTCATATCCCTATATCGCGGTTTCCTTGGGAACGATCATCATCCGCGGAATAAACACATTGCGCGGGCAGGTCACCATGAACATCACGCATTCCGCGATGTCCTGGGGCGTTAGCGGCTCTTGCATGCCGCTTGCGTCCTTGGGATGCACCGGCATGTGATCGTGCAGATCGGTCATCACCAAGCCAGGCTGAATGCACGAGACTTTAACGTCGGTATCGGCAAGCTCCATGCGCAAGCCCTCGGTCATCGCCTCAACCGCGTATTTGGTACCAGCATAGGCCCCGCTGATCGGGCGGACCTTGGTGCCCAATATGCTGGAAGTCGTGATCAAATGCCCAGCGCCCTTGGCGCGGAGGTGGCGGGCAAACACGTAGGCCGCGCGAAACGCCGCTTCCACATTGACCCGGACCATGGCGCACATCGCGTCGATATCGATGTCATCGACGCTCCCGGTCTCGATCAACCCCGCATTGTTGACGAAAATATCGCAACCGCCGAATCGTTCCTTGGCGGTCTCAAGCAATCTCTCGGCTGTGTCCGGTGACGCAATATCCGCGGCGACGGCGACTAAATCGTCGCCCGGTGGATAGGTGGCTAATTTTTCGGCGCTCCGCCCGTTAACCACAACGCGCATACCCGCATTGCGGAAAGATTCCGCTACGGCGCGCCCAATCCCGCTGCCGGCTCCGGTCACCACGGCAACCTTACCGTCAAGTATTTCGGCCAATTCTCCGCCCTCCCCTATGTCTGGTCCTCATCAAAAAACGAATGCCGCAGTATACACGCCTATCGCTGGCCGCACCGCCGACGGCCCTGCGATTGTCGCCTGTCGGCTGGGGGTCGACTCGCGGCGCTATTGACCGCTTCGTTCGGTTTGCCGCCAGAGTCGAAAACGAAATCAATGTCGGGCGGAGCAATCTCAGGGAGTCAACGTTTCGCCGAAATCTCGAAGGTCAGCGACGCCCAGTAGCTATGCCAGACATCTTTGGGCTGCTCGTCCCACCGGATGATGTGCACGGCGTTCAACAGAAATTTTCCGCCGCCGGCAAGCGGCATCAAACGCGTCCCGCTGCGACGGCTCGTGGCCGCATCCGGCCCCGACCACGCGACACGACGGTATCCAAGCGTTGATTGAAGCCGTAAACCTTCTCTGAGATGGTGACGGGTTGATCGCGTCAACCATTCGCCTGGTGGCGACCTTGGCGCGAGGTAGCCGACCCACCGTGATACGAACCAAATGCGAGGCACGACGATGCGACCGAACAAGATCAAGCAAATGTGGCGCGATGGTAAATGCGTGACCTTGGGTTGGCTTTCCGTGTCTCACGGATTCACCGCCGAGATTATGGCGCGTCAAGGATTCGATGCCCTGTGCATCGACCTGCAGCACGGCACGTCGGAACTGCCGGACATCTTGCCGATGCTGCAAGCGGTATCGCAGACCGACACGGTCCCCATAGTGCGTGTCGCCTGGAACGATCCGGCGACGATCATGCGGGCGCTAGATCTCGGCGCCTACGGCATCATCATACCGCTGGTCAATACAGCCGAGGAAGCGGCGCGGGCCGTCGCTGCCTGCCGCTATCCGCCGGTCGGCATGCGCTCGGCGGGCCCTGTGCGGGCCATGCACTATGGCGGCGCCAATTACTTCGACGAGGCCAATGACGAGATCGTGGTCATGGCCATGGTCGAGACTAAGGAGGGCCTCGCCAATCTCGACGCCATTTGCGCCACGCCGGGTCTCGATGCCGTCTATATCGGCCCGAGCGACCTGTCTTTCGCTCTCGACTTGAAGCCACGTCCGGATAATCCCGACCCGACCCATCTCGCGACCTGCGACAAAATCCGCGAAACTGCACACCGGCATGGCATAAAGGCGGTCATGCACTGCGCCGGCGCGGAATTTGCCGCAGGCGCGGTGAAGCGGGGTTTCGATATGGTCATGCTGGCCTCGGATCTCAATTGCCTGATCGCGGGCGCGCGGATGCAACTCGACACCCTAAAGGCCAAGACGGGTGGGTGAGCAATGGCAATTCCAGGTGCGCGTTACCTTGGGCGATGAATTTGCAAGTTTGGCGCGGCGTGATCCCAGCGGTCCCGCCTTGGCGAAATTGTCGAATATCCTGAAGACGCATAATGCGACGATGAAATGCCAGTTCGACGCCTTCGCCGACTATGTGCGCGAAGCCGAAAAGAGCGGCGTGGAGGCTTTTCCACTTTACGCATGGACCAAGGCAACGATCGAGAATTCCGCGAAGAAGGCCAAATATCTAAAGTCATTCACGCTTTATGTGAACGGCGAAGAGGTGTACGCCAAAGACAAAGCTTATGCGCTCGAGGCCGAACTCCAGCCGCTCTTTGATGGCAAGATGATTACACGAATATCGAAGCACGACACCAATCCGGCAAACAACCCGCAGCCGCCGGAGCGCTATCGCAGTTGAGGTGCGCGGCTAACCACCGCATTGCGTTTCAAGCAGGCGAGGGTTGAACCGGCCACTGTCGCCGCCTCGAGTGACTTGTTTCCTGGTGAATTCAGGCACTTCGTTCTGCGCGCATCGAGGTCGGTTCGGACTTTGGTGATGTCGAGGCCGTCCCTCAGTCGGAACACCGTTATCTGTGCGTTGGCAAGCGGCTCGCTCTGCCATAGAAGCGTCACCGGCGGGCCCGACCCGGGCCTCATCTCTACAAGTAGGGCGCGAACAAACGCGCGAAGCCGTTACGAAGCTTGATGGCCAAAGGGCGTCCGTCCATTTCCGGAAGCGTGAGCAGGGCCGAGCGGGCCTTGGCTTGGTCGACATGCTGCGAGAGCACGGAAACGAATTCCTCGCCGTATATCTCCAGGTTGAACTCGAAGTTAAGGCGCAAGCTCCGGGCATCGAAGTTGCCCGATCCCACAATCGCATAACAATCATCGACAACAAAGAGCTTGGAATGTGCGAATGGCGCGGGTTGACGGTAAACCTGCACGCCGTGTTCGAGCACCTGCCAGAGCATGGCATCGGTCGCCCAGCTCACGAATGGAATGTTGCTTTTCTCGGGTAGGACGATTTCCACGTTTACGCCGCGCATCGCGGCCGCGTTCATGCTGGCCACCAGCTCGCGGTCCGGCACGAAGTAGGGCGTCATGACACGTACGCTCTCCCTCGCGGCATTGGTTGCAGCCATGTACATCCATCGCAGTTTTTCGAAGTCCTCATTGGGCCCGTCGATGATCACCCGGGACCAAAGATCTCCCGCCCACGGCAATTCCAACGGGTCCGCCCGCAGGTGGTTAGCTCCGGTCGCGAAGGACCAGTCTTCCAGGAATGCCTGCTCGACGTCAGCGACAACCGGCCCGCGTACCTTGAAGTGGAGGTCGAGCGCTTTCTTGGGGTTGTCGTCCGCGTCGGCAAGGTGCCGAACGCCAATGTTCATCCCTCCGGTGAAGGCGAGCTTGCCGTCTAGGACCAGAATCTTGCGGTGATTTCTCAGGTTCAAATGGCGGACCCACCGCCAGCGATTCCAAGGCATGAATCTCGCCGTCGGGATGCCCTTCTCCCTCAGTAAACCGGAGATACGAGGTCGAGAGTAAGTCTCGCCCACACCGTCGACGAGCACCTTGACATCCACGCCCCGCGCTACGGCGTCGGCAAGAGCGTTGACGAATTGGAGACCGACTCGATCACTGTCGAAGATGTACGTGCATAACCCGACGGAATCACGCGCGCGGCCGATTTCCTCGAGCATGGCAGGGTAGGCTTCCTCGCCGTTGACCAGCAGCTCAATCCGATTTCCCTGCACGAAACGCCGCCGTGTCACCTTGCGCGAAAGCCGGATGAAACCGAAGTGTTCCGACGGCCAGTCCGCGGTCAAGACAGGATCGTCCAGGTCGCTGTTGTCCGGGATGGGCCACCGCCTCCGGAGATGCCGCGCCCTTGCCTTGATGCGGTTCACACCAAACAGCAAATACAGCAACGCGCCGAGTCCCGGCAGAAGGAAGCAGACGGCGATCCAACCGAGCGCGGAACGTGGATCCCGCTTCCGTAGCAGGGCATGCCCGGCGCAGACGAGGGAAAGCAGTATGGCGAGCGCGAAGAGAACCCAATGAACTAGGCCGCTTTCGAAATTCGGAAAAAACAAATCAGTCGCCCGCTGTACTCGACATAGAGAGTGACAAGATGGGGTTAATGCGCGTCATTCTCAAAGCTGGCGATTTGCCCTTTCGAGGTGCCGTTCGAGCTCTCTTCGAAGCTGGTCGGCAGCCGGCCCGGCCTGCGCGAAGATCTTTCCCGCCTGGTAAAACTCGAGCATCAGAACGTCCACAATCTCTGGGCAAATGTAGATGTCCGGCGGCTGCGCCGCGATCTTCTGGCGCAGGATGGACTTCTGCATGATCTGAAACGAGTTGAAAACCGACTCCTGGAGCGAAGGAACCAGACCGACACTCTCGGTCCTGCTCCCCATCACGTCGATCGCGATTGTGACGTCGCACTCGTCCATAATCAGATCGTACGGAACGGGATTGACGACACCCCCGTCGACCAGAACCCGCCCGTCGGCGACCACGGGTTCGAAGATCCCCGGCAGCGCCATGCTTGCGTGTATCGCTGTCCGGATGTCGCCGGTTCCGAGCACCACCTCTTCACGCTGCCAGAAGTCCGCCGCAACCACTTTGAGTGGCGTGCGCAGCTCCTCGAAGTCGCTGACTTTCACATGTTCCATCAAATCATCGAGAAAAGCGTCAACCTTTAACAAACCGCCGCCCTTCCAGTTGACTTTCACGAGTTGCAACCAGCTGAAGACGTTCTTAGCGGTGTTGGCGAACTTGTTCTTCTTCGTGTTTGAAACGCTCTGGATCTCCTCCCTCAACGTCTTGGCGCTCATGCCCGATGCGTAGAGCACGCCGACGATCGCACCGATGCTTGTGCCGACGATGCAGCTCGGCCGGATTCCGAACTCATCGATCACCTCAAGCATGCAGATATGGGCAAGTCCCTTGGCTCCGCCTCCGCCGAGGGCCAATCCGATATTAGTCACCTGTCGGTCCGCCGTACGTTCACATTGTTTGCATTACGAACCAAAGGTGCTCCTCCTCAGTCGCGAAGTCAGGGTCGGGACTAGACGTCCACGGTTCAATTGGGACGGGACAGTCAACAATTTTTGCTGAGAACTTGTTCATTTCGTGCTGCTCGACAACCAATTGGAAGAACACCTTATCTGTGACACATGGTCACGTCCGGTTTGAGAAAATCAAGCAAGAAGCTGTCATTGTCTCCGCCTGGCCACAAGCCGACGTAACGCGCTACAGATCGCTCTGCCCGAATTGGCGCCAACATTGGACGTGCTGCGCGCTGGAGAATTCCCGCTACCGCGGACGCGGGGCGTTACGGCGCCGTGCTTATCTCAAAGGTCAGCGAGGCCCAATAGCTGTGCCACACGTCGTCTGGCTGCTCGTCCCAGGGGATGATGTGCACGGCGTTCAACAAAAATTTTCCGCCGCCAGCAAGCGGGATGAGCGCGCCGCCATCAGGGCCGGTCTGAACTTCCGTGATGTCGAGTTCGTCCTTGAGACGGAACACCGTGATCTGCGCGTCGGCCAGCGGTTCGCCTTGCCATAGAAGCATCACCGGCATGACGGCGTCAGTCAGCGTCAACTCATAAGGATTGGCATTGGCGACGAGCTCGATCGGCATGCCGATGATCACGTCCTCTCCGTCTCCTTCGCCGCTCTGGACCAGCGCCTTGGCGCAGCGTGTAAAAGCCTCGTCAAATCCGACTTCTTCAAAACCGCGTTGACGGTGTTCTTCGAGCGCCCAATTGAGACCGCTTTCATCGAGAAACTTGGCGAACTTTCCCGGCTCGCTATACGTCAGCCGTGATGGCGTGGAGTAATAAGACAGTACGTGCAGGCCGGACGGCCCGGGCGCCTCGTTGACTGCTGGCATGTCGCCAATTTGCGCGCGCCATGGCCGCATACCGTCGGCGTCGACGGTCCACGTGCCCTTACTGCGCGCCGGAAGGAACGGGTAAGCATCGCCCTTGAATTCCTGGCCGATCCGCAAATTGGCGGTGATCTCTTCGCTCGCCTCGAGCCGGAACTGAACCGGATCGATCCAAAATTCGTGCGCCGCCGCCGCCATCGGCGGCGCCACGACGCAAAGGAGGATAAAGAGTCCTCGAAAAAGGCGCGGGCTGAGCACGAGCATTTATCCTCGAGTCACGATACAAGACACGGCGATCTGCGGGAGACCATACGATGCGTTGGCATAGGCGCAAACACAAGGCAATCCTGGCTATCGTCGTAATCGGCGTGGTCGCGCTTGAGGCGGCGCGCGCAATGGCGCACGAGGTCGTGCCGGCGATCGCGGATCTGTCGTTCGATGGCGAAGGCGGCTACGCGATTACCATCGCGCTGAACTTGGAAGCTCTGATCGCCGAGATCGGGCCGGAGCACGAGGACACATCGCAGGCGGCGAACGCGGAAGACTATGACCGGCTGCGCCGTCTTTCGCCGACGGATCTCGGCATTGCCTTCGACGCGTTCGCGCCGCGCTTCCTTGAGCGGGTCAATCTCAAGGCCGATGGCGCGCGCCTTTCACCGCGCGTGCAGGCGGTGACGATTCCATCGGTCGGCGATACCGATCTCGCGCGTGTTTCGGAGATCGTACTCGGCGGCGCGCTGCCCGCCGGCGCCGACGCGATCACCTGGGCCTGGGACCGCGGCTTCGGCGCGATCGTGATCAAAGTGACCGGCCCGGAAACAGACGGCGCAACCGATGCCGCGCCGGCGCCACTCTATTCCGCCTATTTGCAGGACGGCGCCGAAAGCGACCCGGTGCCGGTCATCGGCGTGCGGCAAAAAGGCACGCTTGAGGTCTTCGGCGAATATTTGAGTATTGGCTTCACCCATATCGTGCCGAAAGGTCTCGATCATATCCTCTTTGTCGTCGGCCTGTTCCTGCTGAGCACACGTTTAAGTAGCCTGCTATGGCAGATCACCAGCTTTACCCTCGCCCACTCGGTCACCCTCGCGCTTGGCGCCTTCGAGATCGTGCGGATCTCGCCGGCCATCGTCGAACCGCTGATCGCCGCATCGATCGTTTATGTTTGTGTCGAGAACGTTATCTCGGACAAGCTGCAACGTTGGCGGCCCGTCATCGTCTTCGGATTCGGCCTGCTCCACGGCCTGGGCTTCGCCGGCGTGCTCGGCGAAATCGGCCTGCAGCCGGGCCACTTCATCGCCGGCCTTGTCGCCTTCAACGTAGGCGTCGAGCTTGGCCAGCTGACGGTGATCGCCGCTTGCTTCCTTGCAGTTGGCCTGTGGTTCCAGCACAAGGCCTATTATCGCCGCGCCATCACCAATCCGGCGTCGCTGGTGATCGCGGCGATCGGCGCCTATTGGTTCATCGAACGCACATTTCTCTAACCGCGCCTACGGATCATTGGACTATGCGACATTTTTCAGCGGCTCACATTGGGTTTGCCATCGCCCTCGCCCTGGTTCTCGTGGCCTTCGGGCCTGCTTCAGTCGTTCTTGCCGACATGAACGATCCCTTGGAAACCCGGCTCGCACCGGACCTTGTACAGGCGCTGTTTCCCGGCGCTGACGGCATTGGGGCGGTCGCGGGTGACCCGCCGATCGCACCTGTCCTGACGAACGGCGAAATCGTCGGCTATTTATTCTCGACTCACGAGACCGTGCGCCCCGCCGGCTTTTTCGGCGCCTCTTTCGACATCATTGTCGCGCTCAGCGCGGACGGAATTGTCGTCGGCCATCGCAGCTTGGAAGAGTTCGAACCGACGATCGCCGACAATATCGTGCCGCAGGCGAACGTCGATGGCATAATCGCCCGAGTTTACGGCACCCACGTGCGCGCCATACGCCGCCTGGTGCCGCGCCATGCCGACGCTGTGTCCGGCGCCACGGTCAGCGCCATTGTCATGGCGAACGCGGTAACCAATGCCGCCACCGCGGTCGGCTACATGAAAGGCATGATCGACGATGCCGCCGGCGGGGTGTCGGTCAAACGCACCGATTTCGTCGAGCGCAGCTGGGCCGACCTGATCGCCGACGGCTCGGTGAGCGAATTGTCATTGACCTATGGCGACGTGCGCGAGGCCTTCGCGCGGCAGCTCGGACCCGACGCGCAACCGGATGTCGAGATGGGCGCCGACGACGAGACTTTCATCACGCTTTATGCCGCGCTGGCGACACCGCCGACCATCGGCGCCAATATCATGGGTCAGTACGCCTACCGCGGGATGACGTATAAGGCCAATCCACGCGCACAGCACTTCGTGATCGTCAGCGCTGGCCCCTATGAGTGGCTGCCGGCGGAGACGTGGATGGCGCCCTCGGTGACCCGCATTGTCGTTGTGCAAAACGGCCGCGAGATGCCTTTCTCGCCGGCGATCATCGTACCGCTCGAAAGACTTGCGGCCGAGGGCGCTCCGGCGATCCAGGCGACGGCGCGGTTTACCCTGTCGCCGCGTGTCGCGTTCAGCGCGATGGAGCCGTGGACCGCGCGAGTGCGGATCAACGAGATAGCCGAGCCCGGCGAGACCCAACGCCGCGTCGACTTCGACCTGCCCTATCAACTTCCGGCGGCCTATGTCCAAGGGAGCGACTATGCCTTGGAAGAGGCTGGCGTCAAGCAGCCGCATTATGTTGGGTTTAGCTTGTTACGCGAAAGCACGCTGACCGAATGGCAACGCGCCTGGGTCGAAAAACGCTGGGACCTCGTTGCCCTGGTCGCGCTGCTCGCCGCCGTCTCGTTCGCCGTTTTGTGGCAATCATGGATCAGCCGGTCCGAACGCCGCCGTCAGGTCATACGATACAGCCTTCTCGGCGTAACGATCGTCTGGCTCGGGTGGATAGCCGGTGGCCAACTAACCATCGTCTCGGTGATCAACTATGCGCGCGTCTTGGTCGCCGGGCTCGACTGGACGACGGTCCTGCTCGACCCGCTGCTGCTGATCCTGTCGGTCTATGTGGTGGTCTCGCTGGTGCTTTGGGGGCGCGGCGTGTTCTGCGGTTGGCTGTGCCCGTTCGGCGCGCTGCAGGAAATCTTGAACAAGGTCGCGGTGGCGCTGCGCGTGCCGCAATTAGGCATTCCCGCCGCGCTTCATCGCCGTCTCTGGCTGATAAAATACGGTGTCGCCGCGGTGATCTTCGGGCTCGCGGTCTATTCCCTGCCCGCGGCCCTGACGGCGACCGAGATCGAACCGTTCAAAACCGTGATGACCGCCAAGTTCGAGCGCTCGTGGCCCTACGTGTTCTACGCCCTTGTCTTGCTGTTTGCCGGTCTGTTCATCGAACGTCTGTTCTGCCGCTTTCTCTGTCCGCTCGGCGCCGCGCTGGCGGTGTTCGGCAAGCTGCGCCTGCTCAGCCCGCTCAAGCGCCGCGCCGACTGCGGCAGTCCGTGCAAACTGTGCGAAAAACAATGCCCGATCGACGCCATCGAACCGAGCGGCCGCATCAACATGACCGAGTGCTTCTATTGCCTCGACTGCCAGGTCCTGTATTACGACGACCACACCTGCCCGCCCCTCGTCGCCGCCCGCAAGCGGCGTGCGCGGGACAAAGCCCCTCGGTCACCGGACCTTGTTTCCGAGCCGGCATAAAGCTTGGAGGCCGACTCTAGCTATAGACGCCCGGCGTTACCTCGGTCCCCTTCGCCAACGATGTCTTGCGCGTCATCGGGATGAGGTCGCCGGCAAGCCGCATGGCCCCCACCTGCATGATCATTTCGCTCACCGCCTTGGAGTGCGGGCGTTCGCTAATGGTGTCGTACCATTGCTTGACCTTCGGATGCTTTTTCCAATCCGCGTCGCCCAGGACCGCGCCGGCGACGTGCGAAACCAGTTCGTGGTACCCCAGTAAATCCGCGAAGCTAATCTCGTCACCGCAAAGATAGGTATTCTTAGTAAGCCAGCCTTCCAAATACCCCAAGGAATCGTCGAGCGTGTGCCGCCCTTTGGCAATCTCCTTGGAATAGTCGTTCTTGCCCCAAATGCACTCGGCGAAATGCGTGTAGAAGAACGCGCCGGCGCCACGGCGAAGGTACGACGCGTGCCAATGGCAATATTGTTGAATCGTCGCGCGCTGCTGGGCGGTGGCGCCGAACCAGTTTGCCGGCGCGGCAAATTTTTCATTCAGGTAGAACGCAATAGCCGGGCTCTCCCACACAACAAAATCGCCGTCACAGAGGATCGGCACCTGCCCGGTCGGGTTGTATTTATCCTTGAAGCTCCGCTGCTCGTTGCTCCCATCCATTAGGTTGATAACTTCATCCTCAAACGGGATGCCGACCTCAAGCATGAATTGATGAACGGACCGGCAGGGTTGGGACGTGGGATGATGAAGAAAACGCACGGTTGAGCTCATAGGGATACCCTCCTCTGGATTGGTGGAATCGTCTTTTGCACGCATCAATCGTGATCGTCCGACCGCTCTGACCCGTTTCGCGACCAAAGCGGCTGTTCCACATGGTCACGAGCGTAGTGTCACGGCGTGAGCCGGTCCAGTTTCGCGCTTTCAATTATCCGCGATGTCGCCCGTGTGTCTGATTGCCGGGTTGAGGAATCGACCCGTCAAATTTGGCTATTTCGTTCGGGTGTCGATTACGTGTCGCAAGGTCACAATCAGCACCGGGCGATTAGCGTTGCTCGCATCCCTAACCGCGTTACCCGGAAAGGATGTCCACGTGCGAGCGACATGTCGTCGCGGCAAGTCAGACGACCGACGGGCATCGTGGGCGGCTCGCCGCGCGCGAATTAGCAATAAGACAGCGCGGGGGCCACCAAATCGTCGCGCTGGTTCGCCACAATTCTCCCGCCCTTAGGTAAAATACCTTAAGGGCAATACCGGTTGAAATAGCAATAATAGTCGGTCCATTTCAACCATGCCGGCTAATAGAGACCAAATGAAATAAAATAATTACGGAAACTATTGCAAGATATACCCAACCTCCTCTAATCCAATCCTGGGTATCTTCCAACGATGCTTTAAGAGGTTGAAGCGTCAATGAGATCATCGAGCAAGTACGAGATTGCTCGGCGAGACGTCGAAGCCAATCTTGGCATCATTCCTCAACTACCCAAATTTGGTATCTCCAACTTTCTGACGCCGGCTCAGTCGCCGGCGTCTTTTTTTATCCGCGGACCAGACAACGGATTTTCATCGTCAATACGCCAATACGCATCGATGCGCGCTGGTTGGAGATCGGTGCCCGCACCTTTTTTTCCGGTTTGGCGGGCCAGTGCGATGAGCGAGATCAGAAACTTTTTTCGGCTGCCCGGACCGACCTGCGACCCGGGCTGATTTGACGGGCCGCGCATGCGCGGCCCCGCAGGAAACGCAATGGGAGGATGATCATGAGAAATTGCCTAATCGGCGCGGCGGGTGTCGCGGCCTGTCTCGCACTCGCGTCCACAGCGAGTGCCGTCGACCTCGGCGAATATGCCGACGAGGACGACAAGACCCTCGAGCAGTGTTTGCAAGCCGCGCTCGACGTATTCGGCGGCGAGGCGCTCAATGTCGAGTACAAGTTCGAAGAGGGCGACCCGATCTATGATTTCGACATTATCGGCGCCGGCGGTCTTCGCTGGGAAGTCGAGGTCAACGCCGAGAACGCGATGATCTGGGAGATCGAGCGCGAGGTCGAAAAGTCAGACCCGATGTTTGCAAGTCAAGCTCAGATCAGCGAGCAAGACGCGATGAAAACTGCACTCGCCATGTTCCCCGGCGAGGTTGAGAGCATCGAGTATGGTATCGAGCACGACGGCTCGGCGGTCTACGAGTTCGACATCGTTCTAGCCAGCGGCGGCGAGATGAACATCGAGGTCGATGCCACCACCGGCAAGATCACGGAAGCAAATCCCGAACTCTGGGAGATCGGCGAAGGCGAATAGCGGCAACCTGGCTGAACGGTCGCATGGTCGAAGTCGGGAACAAGCCACGGTTCAAGCATGTCATTGCAATGGCGCCGCTGATCGACGTCATATTCATGCTAATCATTTTCTTCATGTTCGCCGGGTCGTTGGTGCGGCCGAACCCGTTCGACGTCGAGCTGCCGGTGGCGACCAGTGTGGACCAGTCGCCACCGGCGACGTTGGTGGTTGATGTTAGCGGCTTCGGCGAGCTCGCCCTGAATGGCGAGGCAAGCTCTCGCGAAAAGCTGATGCGAAGAGTTGGTGAGTTGGTTGAGGCGTCACCGGACCTAGAGGTCATTGTGCGCGCCGACGCCGGGGCGACGACCGGCGATCTTCTCACCACACTGAGAGACCTCAGCGTGGCCGGCGTGGTGTCGTTTCGTCTCGCCGCCCAACCGCGCACGGCCGCTTTCGGCGGATAATTGCTGTCCGCAAATGCAACCCGTAACGACCGAGCGCAGGTCGCCCAAGGCCGTCGGCTGGTGGCGGTCCGCTGGTGGCATATGCTGCTGGCGATTTCCGTGTCGGTCGCGGCGCACGCATCCGGCTTGGCGCTTGTCCCGGACCTTCATGATGCGACATCGCCCGCGCCCCGCTCACCCGAAGAAGTGCGCGTCGACATATGGGCGCTGGGGGTTCCGGACGGCGCCGTCAATCCGACCGAGATCGCACCGCTCGGGCTCCCCGACACAGCGCCCGACGAGGCCGGTTCGGCGCCGCCACTTGGCCCAGCGCCACGCGCCGGAGCCGACCAGCCGGCACACCTGCACCCGCTCCCGCAGTTGCGATCCTACGCACCGGAGGCAGCGCCGGTGACACCCCAATCGACCCCGGCGGACCCAACTGATCCCGACACGGCTCCGGCCATCCAACCGGCATTACCGCCCCAAGTGCCGGACCTACCCGCGCCCGGAGCCCTCGACGAGCCCGTGCTTGCGGACGCGCAACCGAACCTTCCGTCCGAGCAACCGAGACGGCCGCTGCCACCGACAGCGGTCGGGTCCGCGCTCGAGCCGGCCTTGCCAGCCGGGCAGCCAATCGAATTGCCGCGGGACGATCCGAGCGGTGTTCCTGGTGGTGTGCCGTCGGGAGTGGTTCGCGAAGGAAACCCGCTCGGCATCGCCGGGGGAACCGGCGACCGACCACGCCGGGGCCTTCTCTCCGGCAGCGTTAGCGGGACGACCGACCCAAAATCGCTTTACGCCGGACAGCTCTACGAGGTCATCAACGAGGTCGCACGGCGACGCTACCCGCGCCAGGCCCGGCGCCTCGGCCTGGAGGGCACCGTGATCGTCAATGTCATCGTGGCCTCGGACGGCACACTTGATGCCGTGACGCTGGCGGATCGCGAGAATGCGCCTCCCGGACTTGCACGCGCCGCGATTAAGGCGGTCGAGGAGGCGGCACCTTTCCCGCCCTTCCCCGAAGAGCTGAACGAACAGACGCTGGCATTTGTGCTCAGGGTGACCTACCGGCTGCAATAAGGCGGTCGGCCGGCGGCTCCGCCCTAAGGCGTGCTACCGGAACGCCGGATAGATGCGCTAGGCGCCATGCATCACGTGATCGCGATCGGGTTGCCCGGTGATCCAGTAGCGCCTTTGATCGGTAGTGGGCTAAAGAAAAATGCTGCCCTATAGGCGCCAGCCTCGGCCAGGGCATCCAGATCCAAGTTCTCGAATAAGTAGACACCGTATTTGGTCAGCGCCTGCTGGTGAACCGGATAAGCCAGGCCCTCCACCGGGCTTGGCAGCACTTCTACCGCCCAATTGTCGGCGCCGATCAGGCTGGCCCCACGGTCGATCAGCCACTGAGTCGCGTCCAGGCCGAGGCCGGGCTCGCCGTCATAATAGCTCTTGTTGTCGATCATCCACTGCCGACCCCAGCCGGTGCGAATAAGCGCCACGTCGCCTTTGCCGAAATCATCCACCGACAAGCCCTGCCGTTCCAGAGACTGTTCGAGATCGGCGACAGATATTTCCTCGCCGCGCTCCAGATCGCGATCCTTCAACGCCTTGATGTCGAACAGGACGTACGGCGTGACAAAGGGTTTGACGTGCTCAACGCCAAGCTTTTTGAAACCGTAAGATCCGCGAATTTCAGTCAACGACATGCCGTTATAAAATCGCTTCTCGCCGTTATTGTCTGGCCCATCTAGCTCGACCCCGATATGGGCCAAGCCGTCGAACTGCGTGCCAACTTGCCCGATCTCAGTGCAGAGAAATTCTTCGTGCGCGATCACTTTGTTCTCACCGATCGGTCCCAGGGTCGGGTTCCCGGGTATCCGCAACGAAAAGCCGCGGCCGGGAAAGAACGGCATGCCCTGTTCGTATGCCCGCCCCAGGCTGATGACCTGGCCATTGCGGATCAATCCCGCGGCTTGCAGAACCTTCTCCGGCGACATCAGGTTCGACGCGCCGGCTTGGTCTTCCGGCCCCCACATCGACGGCCACCAATCCCGGCCGCCTGTCGGTCCGGCGACTTCGGCCGCCTCAACCGGCTGGCGCGCGGTCAATCCGGTCAACGCAAGCGCCGCCACCGCTGCGCCCGACGTCACGCCGCCGGAAATAAACGCCCGGCGTGTCGGATGGGCCTCATCCTGCGCCTCTCTCGAACGTTTTCGCTCTTGGCGCGCGGCCTTATCGGTTTCATTCATGATCACAGCCCCATGCTCAGTGGTTCTCGAAAACGACCCAAATCCCGGGGGTATTTCCACCACGATTCGTTAGGACTGAGCATTCTGACCTAAATCAACCGGCGTCGCAGTGGCCAGACGAAAAAAACCGAACCCGCGGATTGCTCGTGGTAGCCGGCTTTGGACATCTAAGAATGTCGAAGCGATAACGCTCAAGCTCAAAAGGCCCGCTGCGAGAGCGAGCCTTTTTCGCCGAGGGTTCGGGCAATCGTCGTCTAACGGTCGGGTGGCCTGGACTGACGACCGTATCGCGACATTAGTCGAGCGAAGCAGCCTGACGTGGACCCGTATGGCTTGCATCGTCCGCGTCCGCAACGCCGTCCGCATCCGGGTCATACAGTTCGCCTTTGGCGACTTCGACAAATTCGCCGGTCGCATCCTTCTGCTCGGTCACGTAGGCGCGATATCCGTCCTCATCGGGCAGCAGCATCCAGGTCCGCGCTTCCGACGTCACGACGCCATCCGCGTCTCGCGTATATGAGAAGAGGACATCGATGCCGCCGCTGCTCACGGTGAAGGTTTCCGTGCTTCCTTCGTTTTTCACCGGCAAACCATCGATGAAGTGAGTGCCGGCGTCGGACGTGCCGGACTGAGCCGCCGGCACGGCTGGCGCCGCACTGGTCAGCGGCGCCGCGACTGTGCCGTTCATGGCGAAGGCCGGGCTCAGAGCCACGGTGGTGGACACCAACAGGGCCAGGGCGAGTAGCAAAAAGGCCAGGGCAAAAGTGCGTGTCGTGTTCATCGGTTCCCCCTTTGGGTTCTCAGGCATACCCATTGAAGCCGAAGCCGATGACGGTTGCAGTGAAGTGCGTAACCGCGGGCCGGTGATATTGTTCACAGCCCGGGCGGCACACCGCGGGCGCGCCGCCCGGCTGTTTCCAATCCGGTGGGCGCCTGTAAGCGACCGGGCGGCTGTCTCGCCTGCGATCGATGACCTTATCCCGGCGAGAAACCGTCATCGTCGGCACGAGGTCCGACCCGCAATCCGGTCGATTAAGGTTTGGAGCCGGCGAACGTCTTGGTCAGTTCCTCACGGGGGTCTTTTTGGAGCTGGGCCTTGGGATAAATGTAACCGTGCTCATCCATGGCCGCGAGATCCATGGGATAGACCCAACCGTCGCGAAAGGTGCGGGCGGTCGCCTCGACCGCCGGATGATCGGGCCGAAGGCGTGCATTCTAGACGGCAGCATCAATTATAGTCATTGAGGCATTTTGCCACTTCGCGCGACGACGAACTCGGCGCAACCTTCGACAATCGCGCCCGGCCGGTTAGCATGCTTCCGATATCGGCATAACCATTGACCACTGGCTTGCTGACGCCGATGCCTCGCTTCATCCGTTCTTGCCGACTATGTACTATTCGAAATTCTTGGCGAACTGGGCGATCAGTTTTTTCAACTTCTTTTCATCCACCGCCTTGATCGCGTCGTCAGGCGTCATCCATTTGCGCCGCCGCTTGTTCTTCTCCGGCCAACTGTTCTTTATCCGCGTCACCGCCATCAGGAACACGTCGACCCGGCACAAGCCACCGCCTTTCAGCTCTATTTTTCGGTAATCGTAGGTGCCGAGGCAGCGCCGCGACACCGCGCCCACGACGCCGGCTTCCTCGAACGCCTCCAACGACGCCGAGGCTCGTGCCGACAAGCCGTCCTCGTAGTGTCCTTTGGGCAGAACCCAGCGTCGGGTTTCTAGCGACGTCACCAACACCACCTGCAGACCCTGCTTGTGGCGACGATAGGCCAGCACCGCGCACTGCTTTATCGGCGTCCTATCCGGCATCAGCTCCTGGCACTCTCCAACGGCCGGCGTCATGGCGGATCCCTCACTCACCACGCGCCGCACCCGGGCGCATCGGAACGCCGACAAATTTCCAGCTCGTCCGATGCAGAATTTCAATGCGAACCCCGCGCGGGAGTATGACGCGATTCTAATGTCAGATTTATGACAAGCGATAGGCTCTGCGCCGACCTTATCCATCGGGGCGACGCCGGGAGACGAGATCGCATTCCACTATCTAACTTCCCTCAATGCCCGATTGTCGCGGATGGAGCACAAATCATCAGAATTGCGATTGGCGATCGACGCCGAGGTTTGGGCGTGGTCGGAAGAGAATTGAAGGTTCCGCGGAACGTGCAAAGCCGTACACACATGCCTCACGAGCAATGGGGAAGCCGCTATGGCTTCGTGCTGGCGACCATCGGCGGCGCGGTGGGCATCGGCAATATTTGGCGTTTCTCCTATGTCGCCGGTGAGAACGGCGGCGCGGTTTTCCTCTTCATCTACCTCGCCTTCATATTCCTCATCGGCGTGCCGTTGATCATCGCCGAATTGGCGATCGGCCGTCACGCTCAGGGGGACGCGGTCAGCGCGTTCGAAACAGCCAGCAAAGCGAGCCGATGGCGCGCGGTGGGCTGGTTGGGAATTCTCGCCGCTGTCCTTTTACTCAGCTACTACGCCGTTATCGCCGGCTGGGCCTTGAAATACTTCGCCGGGGCCGCGACCGGTGCTTTGTGGCGCACGGCCGGAGAAGGCTATGGCGGTTATTTCGAGCAGTTTATATCTGACCTCGGGGAGCCATTAGCCTGGCAGGGAATCACGTTGACGATAACGATGCTCGTCGTAGCGGCCGGCGTTCGGCAGGGAATCGAGCGTGTTAATCGGTTCCTCATCCCATTTCTGGCGCTCATCATTATTGCGCTTGCCGGATATGCGCTCACCCTTCCGGGATCGGCCGCCGGCGTCAGCTTTCTCCTCACCCCCGATTGGACGGTGTTGCGGGATCCCGGCGTCTATGCGGCAGCCCTAGGCCAAGCGTTTTTTACACTCGGGATGGGAATGGCGTTTTTCGTGACTTACGGGAGCTATATGCCTCGGACATTCTCGATACCCGCCTCCGCCGGAATCGTTGCGGCGGGCGATACGCTTTTTGCGCTTATCGCCGGTTTGGCAATTTTCCCGGCGGTTTTCGCCTTGGGCGGCAATCCCGCCGCGGGGCCCGAATTGGCTTTCATAACGCTTCCGCAGGTCTTTCTCAAAATGCCGGCGGGAACGATTATCGGCGCCGTGTTCTTTCTGTTGCTCGCCACCGCCGCGATAACCTCGATGGTCGCGTTGCTCGAAATATCGGTGGCGGCCATGACGCGCAGGCTCCGTCTGTCGCGTCAGCGCGCGACCGCCGTCATGGGGGCTGTTGTCTTTCTGATCGGTTTGCCGTCGGCGCTGAGTTTCGGTGTGCTGAGCCACGTCCGCATCGGAACGCACGGCATTCTCGACGCGATCGATTACGGTGTGTCCAATTTCCTGTTGCCGACCATCGGGGTTCTGACCGCGCTCTATGTCGGCTGGCGCCTGGAACGCGCGTTCGTTTTGAACGAAGCGGATTTCGGCGAGAGTCGGATCGGCGCCGTGTGGCTGTGGCTGGTGCGAACCCTTGTCCCGCTGATCATACTCGGGATCCTCCTACAATCAGCCGGGTCGCTCTAACCTTCCTTGAACGGACAGTCGATCGGCGGCGTTCGACGACGCCCAAAATACCAGCTTGATGTTTCGTTTCAGCGCGTTTTCGGTCAGCTGCGCGGTCGCGATGACGCCGAGTGATGTGGCGCGTTCACGCAAAGCGTCAAGCTTGGACAAAACTTCCGCGTCTTTGCCAACCCGGCCGAAAGCTTGGACGACCCGATGTATTTCATTTGGGAGGACGAGAATATGGAAACCGGCGTGTACGTCCCGAATTTCCTGTGACCGCGCCTCGGTCGCCGGAATAAGATCAGCCGGCACGCGGCCCCTTGCGTCTGACGCTTGGGGCCCACGCCACCGGCGACAGTCTCCGCGCAATCCGTTGTTAGGGACTAATGGCCTCGCCCGCCGGCGCGACGGCGCGGCGGTAAAGGTGCCACGAGGCGTGGCCCAGCACCGGCAGAACGACGAGCAAGCCGACCAGCCCCGAGAGCAGCGACAGGCCGATCAAGATCGCGATCAGGGCGCACCAAATCACCATGACGGCTCGGTTGGCGAGCACCACCCGCACGCTGGTCACCATCGCGGTGACGAAATCGCAGTCGCGTTCGAACAACATCGGAAACGAAGTGACCGAAAACGAGAAAACGCCGAGCGCTATCACCGCGCCCACCGCATTGCCGATCACGAGGAACATCAGCCCCGCCGGCGTGGTCAGTATGTTGAGAATGAAATTCTCGGACGACAAGGCGTTCAGGCCGAGAAAGCCGAAGAATAGCAGCGCGGCGATATCCATCCATATGAAAAAAGCGAAGCCGGTCACCAGGGCCATCCAACCGAGGTCCCAGTTTGACGCGTGGCGAACCGATCGGTGCACGGCTAACCAAGACACTTTTTCACCGCGTTCGAGGCACGCCGAGACGGCATAGAAGCCAGTGGCGATAAACGGCGCCACCAAGGCGAAGCCGGCGGCCAGAGGGTAAACCAGAAACGGCAGATCGAAGCGGATCAGCATCAGGATCAGCAGCCAACCGCCCGCCGCATAGACGCCGCCGAGGGCCATGCCATGGAGCGGCGCCCGCCGAAAATCGCGCAGGCCCGCGGCCAGCACCTCGAGCAGGTCGCCTATCGTCACTTTGCGCACCACCGGCCCCTGTACCGGGCCGCGCGCGCCACCGCTTTGTGCCGCCTCGGTCATGCGTCGCTCGTCAGATCACGCTTTACATCGGATAATCGCGCTCGGGGTCGATACCACAAGTTTCAATGAATTTGCGCACCTGCACAACCTCTTGCTTGGGCAGACTGTGGTTCGGGTGAGAGAAGTTCGCGCTGTGGCCGTTCAGGACCACATGGGTCTTGCCCGAATGCGCCGATCTGATCTCCGCGCCCAACTCGCTCAACACATGCTCGACATCCTTCATGGCGATATTCGCGTTGATCGGGTGCGCGAACAGCGTGTGAAGGATCTTCCGGTGGTGATGGTTCATGCCTGCCTCATTGACGACCACTGACGATCCCTAAATCTAGGCGCCCCGCCCGCCGCCAGCCTTAATGCAAATCAGAGCGGCCTCCCAGCCGCCACCATCAACCCCTGTCGTCATGATCCCCGCACCGGCGAAAGAAAAGCAGACTCGGTGATCCGCTTCGATGTCGCCGACGTAAAAGCTGGCATCATCAATCTTCACCGAGAGTTCATCATCATGATCCGACGCACCCTGATCGCCGCCGCCACCGCGCTGCCGATCGCCCTAATCTCCATCGTCGCCAAGGCCGGCGATATTGTCGACACCGCCGTCGCCGCGGACGATTTCAACACGCTGGTTGCCGCGGTGCAAGCCGCCGACCTGGTCGACGTGCTGAAGGGCGATGGCCCGTTCACCGTGTTCGCACCAACCGACGCGGCCTTCGCCAAGCTGCCCGCCGGCACGGTCGAGGATCTGCTCAAGCCCGAGAACAAGGATCAGCTGATTGCCGTGCTCACCTATCACGTGGTGCCCGGCAAGATCATGTCCGGCGACATTGCCGGCAACACCGCCATGGTCGAGACGGTTCAGGGCAGCAAGCTGTCCGTCGACGCGACCGATGGCGTGATGGTCGATGAAGCGACCGTCGTGAGCGCCGACATCGTGGCCAGCAACGGCGTCATCCACGTCATCGACACCGTGGTGCTGCCAAACTAACCCCGTCGTATTTCCTCTCCGTTTCGACCGCCACTCAGGGGCCGGCTCATCGCCGGCCCCGTTTTTCTTGCGACCAACACACTGGCGTCCCATCGGAGGTCGCCCTGTTGACACCGCCAGGGCCGGCCGGTGCACACTGCCCGCGTTTCGACGCCGACACGGGAAGCCGACGATGCGCCGCCTTATCACGACTTTGTTGACCGCCACCGCCGTATTCGCGGCCCATCAGGCAGCGCACGCGGAACCAGCGGCGGATGGCTGCGCGGACAGCCAAGCGCTTGCGCCGTTCACCGACTGGGCGCCGGATGCCTTCGGGATGGACACGACAGCGGTGCCCGCGGGCGACGGGCGGCTGGTGGTTCGGCTCGACAATGCCCAGCCCGACCGCTTGCGGTTGACGCACGATGCGGCGGGCGGCGAAATCGCGCTCAGGGTCGAGAGCGGCGGCTCCGATCACCTGGCCGTCGACACCACCGCTTTCAACAGGCTGTTGCTGCGGTGCGTGCGCTTTGAAGGCTTCGGCGCAGAAGACGAAGTGTTCTTTGATGGCATCGATGCCGGTTTTGTCGCGCGGCGCTGGCGGATTCCGCATCACAGCATCGGCGCCGCGCATGCCCAATCCGAAGCGCACCGCGAAGCCGTCGCGCACATCGAACGCCTCACCGACCACGGTGCCCTCGGGGCCGCCCTGGAGGGGTGGGAAAAATCCGAGTCCGACGGCGCGGCATTGGACCTCGCGTTACGCAACACTGTCGCGATACTGGTCAACGCCACCGCCTACGCCAATACCCGCAGCGGCGCCAAAGTGCGCGGCGACAGCCGCCATGTGCTTGAGGTCGGCGGCGGCATCCTGTTGCGGATTCGCGGCCGCCTGATCATTGTCACCGCCAGCCACATCGTGCCGAGCCGTTCGCCCAACCGCGCCGTCCTGGCGCTCGCGCACGACGGCACAGCGATTCCGTTGCGCCAACTCCTACACGGCGGCCAACGCTTCGACCTCGCGGTGTTCGGCTTCGCCGACCCGGAGCAGGAAGCCGATGCGCTCAAAACCTATGGCGGCGTGCGCCTCGCCGACACCAGCCTCGCCGCGCACGAGTTCGTCTTCCACATCGGCTTTCCCGACAGTTGGCAAACCAACGAACACGCGGGCCCGATCCAAATCGGCGCCGTCGCCTTGCCGTGGGTGCCGCGCCCGATTCCGGTGCTGACCTCCGGACTGGTATCGGAGGTCAATGAATTGACCGTGCGCGCGTCCGCGCGGATTGCCCAAGGCGACTCCGGCGGCGGCTTCTTCACAATCTCACCGACCGGCGAGCCTCTGTTGATCGGCCCGACCTCGACCGTGCGCAGCAGAGAGGCGGACGGCAACCCGCCAGAAGCCGAGGTCGCCGGTCCCGTGACCAGCGGCATTTTCCGCCTCCACGTCTTCGACCTCCCCAGCCTGATGCCCAACTACTTCGCCGCCGCATCTGCCGGCGGGCCGGAGTAATCGGTCCGTTCGTTCACCAAGTGAGCCAGCGCAGCACAAACGGATTTTCGCGGCGGACGAAGACGCGGCGGAGTTCGTCGCCGAGCAGGATCACCAAGGCGAACGGGACGCTGAGCAGCAGGTGCCAGGGCTCGAGCGGCGCGGTGCCGAAAAAGGTATTGAACGCCGGCACGTAGGCGATCAGCGCAAGCAGCATCAGCTCCGCCGCGATGCCGAGCAGCACCAAGCGGTTGGCGAGCACGCCGACCCGCAGCAGGCTCTGGCGGCGGGTGCGGCAGATGATCACATCGGCGACCTGACAGATGATGATAGAGGCGAAGAAGCCGGTGATCGCGGTGCGGTAAAGCGGATCGGACGACGCCAGCTCTTGGCCCCACTGCCAGCCGCCGCTGTGCAGAATGACGAAGTAGGTGAAGAAGCCGGCGGCGGCCTGAAGCACGCCGACAATGCCATAGCTCATGAACAGTAGATTGCGCGTCAGCAACCGTTCGCCGCGCCTGCGCGGCGGCTTGTGCATGACGTCGGTTTCCGGTTTTTCGGCGCCCAGGCCGAGCGCCGGCAGAATGTCGGTGCCGAGATCGATCGCCAGGATCAGCACCACGGTCAGCGGCAGCGGAATGTCGAGCAGCACATAGGCGATGAACGGCAAAATCTGCGGCACGTTGCTGGTCAGGATGTAGGCGATGAACTTCTTGATATTGTCGAAGATGGTGCGGCCTTCCTCGACCGCCGCGACGATGGTGGCGAAATTGTCGTCCATCAGCACCATGTTGCTGGCTTCTTTCGCGACCTCGGTGCCGCGCAGCCCCATGGCGACGCCCATATCAGCGTTTTTCAGTGCCGGCGCGTCGTTCACGCCGTCGCCGGTCACCGTAACCACCTCGCCTTTGGCTTGCAGCGCGCGCACGATGCGGAGTTTCTGAGCCGGCGAAATGCGCGCGAAAATCAGCTCGGGCTCGTCGAGCACGTCCGCCAGCCGCTCGTCGTTCATGGCCGCCAATTCATCGCCTTGGATAACGGTGCCATGCTTATGGATCAAGCCGATTTGCCGGCCGATGGTCTCGGCCGTGAGGCCGTAATCGCCGGTCAGCATAGCGACCCGAATACCGGCGGTGCGGCAACGGCGGATCGCATCGGGTACCTCCGGGCGCGGCGGGTCGAGCATGCCGACGATGGCGACGAAGATATAGCCGTCGATCGGAATCTCGGCGTCCGAGGCCGGGCGAATTGCCAGCGCCAAGCCGCGTTCGCCGCGCGCGGCCAGCTCTCGGTAGCCGTCAATCAAGTGGTTGCGCCGCACCCCGGTGAGCGGCAGCACGTCGCCATTGAGAAAAACCCGGTCGCACATGCCGAGCACCACCTCCGGCGCGCCCTTGAGGTAGGCCTCGAAACCGTCGCCACCCGGCGTTGCGCACACGGTGATCATGCGTTTGACCGTGGAATTGAACGGCTCTTGCGCCACCCGCGCGAACCCCTCGAGCCCGTCGCCTGAGAGGGTGCGGTCGCCGTAGAGCAGCAACGCCCCCTCGGTGGCGTCGCCGACGTATCCGTCTTCGGTCAGGTGCGCGTTGTTGCACAACATCATCACCCGGCGCGCCTCGCCGATCCGCGACTGGTCGAACAAGCCGGGATCGTTTGCCTCGTACGATTGACCGCCGATCACCACGGCGCTCACCGACAGGCGGTTCTGGGTCAGTGTGCCGGTCTTATCGGAGCAGATCACCGTGGTGCTGCCCAGCGTCTCGACACTCTCCAGATGCTTGATCAGCGCGTTTTTGCGCGCCATCCGCTTGCTCGCCATGGTCAGGGCAAGCGTGACCGTCGGCAGCAAACCCTCGGGCACGTTGGCGACGATGATCCCGATGGCGAAAATCAGGCTGGCGAGCTCGCCGCGGCCGATCGCCACGCTGACCAGGAAGAACGACACGCCGAGGGCGATCGCGATGCCGCTGATGATCTTGATGAAATATTTCAGCTCCTTGCGGATCGGCGTTTCGACTTCCTGGGTTTGCTTGGTCAGCTCGACAATGTTGCCGATCTCGGTGTCCATGCCGGTGCGACACACCAGCGCCTTGGCGTCGCCGCTTTGCACCAGCGAGCCGGAAAACAGCATGTTGCGGCTTTGCAGCAGCGCCTCGTCGGATTGCGCCGGATCGCGTGTTTGCGGCTCGCTTTCGCCGGTCAAGCTGCTCAGGTCGACGGTCAAGCGGTTGGCCTCAATCAAGCGGCAATCCGCCGGCACGCGGTCGCCTTCGGACAGCAAAATCACGTCGCCCGGCACCAGCCGCTTCGCGTCGACCTGCAGCCTGTCGCCGTCGCGCGCTACCACCACCATCGACGGCAGCATGCGCTGGAAGCTCTCCATGATTTTTTCGCTTTGGCGCTCTTGCAGGTAGGTGAAGACCGAATTGAGCACGACCACGCCGAACAGAGCGTAGGCGATGTACAGGTTGCCCTGGCCCGGATCCAGATAGTCGGCGAACAAAGCGAGACAGCCGCCGACGATCAGCAGAACCGCGAAGAAATTCTTGAACTCGCGAAGGAACTTGACGATTTCGAGTGTATCTTTTTTGACCCGCAGCTCGTTCGGGCCGAAGCGCGCGAGTCGCGCCTCGGCTTCGGCGGCGGTCAGCCCCGCCTCGTCCGATCCGAGATCCTGAAAAACCTCATCGAGGGGCCGCTGGTGACTATTTTTCAGCGCCGCGGTGGGCAAAAGCGTTTGCAGCATTCGTGATGTCCCAATGCCGGTAGGATTGTCCGGCCGAATGACCCTATTGCGCATTGGTTACAGTTTCACGAATCCGTCGGCGCCGAATTGACGCCATTGAAAGGCTCATGATTGGGGAGAGCCGCTTTCAGTCGGGATAGAGCTCGCTTCGCGGTCGGCAACAAGCGCCAAAAACCGTGACCGGGCGTTCTTATGCCGCCTCGCGATGCTGGTCGATGAAGCGGCGCAGTACACCGACCAGTTTTGCCGCGTGCGCGTAGCTTTCATGGTCGAGCGCGCGCTGAATGTCATCCTGGATCATCGCCCGAATCCGAGGCGCGCCGTCCGGGCCCTCGATCAGATACTCGGCGAGCTCCGCCGCCACAACCTCGGGCAGATGTTCATGCTCCGCGATTGCCTCGATCACCTCCTCGGGCAGATCAACCAATCCGATACAATCTTCGACCGTAAGCATGGCACATCTCCCGCCTGCCAATTCGACCGGTTAAGGTGCTCAGAATGAGCGGCGGCTGTCATTGACATAGAGCAAGATGCGAGCGGCGTTCGACCGCACGCACGCCCTACCGTGCCCCTCCCCCGCAAAGGGGGATGGACCTAAGTTAGGTGCCCGCGAAAATCCCTCCCCCTTTGGCGGAGGAGGGTTTGGATGGGGGTAGTGCGACGCCTGCGCCGCCTGTCACCACATCATCACCGCCGTATCGCCGGAGGCGGCGGCGTAGTAGAGGCGGATGCGGAGCTGGTAGTGGCGGTCCTTGATCAGGCGCACGCGGAACGATGCGTTGCGCCGGTAGCCACTGTCGTCGTCGCCTTTGACGTAAATGAAGTCGGCGCCGTCTTCCTCGAACAGAACCATCACAGTGTCCGACTGGCCGAACGTGCGGAAGTTATAGTCGCGGCTCGCGGTCGGCAGCACGTTGAAGTTCTTCTGCTCGCCCGGGCCGATCGACAGCTGTTCGGAGCGCCACGGTTTGAGCTCGGGCACCACGCCGCCGGCGGCGGGATATAGTTGTCGCACCACCTGCTCGTCCTTGTCGGACAAGCCGGCGGCGGGAACTAGGTTCTGCGTCCGGTAGCGCGCGGGCTCGCGGATCAGGCCGCGCTGAAACGCATAGTGCATGATCGAATTGGGGTCCCAGTCGGACCCGTCGACGGTCAAGGGATCGATCTTGTTGAGCACATTATTGTCGGTCTTCGCTCGATCCCACGGTGGGTTCTGGGTGCGTGCGAAATAGTCGTACACCGCCTGCTCGTCCCAGACGATGCCGGCATTCGGATTTTGGTGCTCGTGGTGGAAACCGATCGCGTGGCCGATCTCGTGCAGCGCGGTATCCAGCCCGTTGGAACCCGAGACGTTAATGTTCCAGCCGAAATTCATCGTGCGTTCGTTCTGGCCGACGCGCAATGCGTCCTTGCCGATATACGACCACGAGCCTTGGCCATGACGGAAACCGATCCGAAGTTCCGCCTCGTCGATATCGCCGACCTCGGTGAATATCAAACCGATGCCGATATCTTTCCACATCTCGAAGGCGCGCCGCACCACCGCCTGTTGTGACGCGTCGCCGGCGAACGGGCCGGTATCATATAGATAGTAATGCAAGTTTGTCTCGTTGAGCCAGGCGCGGCCGATCGACCATATCGCCTCGGCGCGTTCAACCGAGACTTCGGGCCCATAGGTCGGCCGCTCCATCGGCGGAACGCCGCAAAACTGCGCCGCGCCGCCGTCATCATCACCACCGCCATAGTCACCTTCGTCGTGCGCCGCCTCGACCCGATCCTCGAGCGCCGCGAGTCGATCGATCACGCTATCAAGCCGCGCTGCCATCGATTTCTTTTCCGCCATCTTCCGACCTCCGTTTGTTGGTATCGCGCCCGGCCCTCACCTCACGCGCGCTCGCTTACCCGTTAAACCACCGCCCAGCCCCTCGGCGCTGTGCCCGACATCACCTCCGAACAACCCATCTTGACCGCCCCAGTTCCCAGCAAGCCCCCATTCCGTGCGGTAGCGCGTCTTCCGAGGCGCCGGTCATCGCGCCTTCCGCTGCCGGAAATGCGCTGCGAGCGTGGCGAGGCCGGCTTGTAGGCGCGCAAGGTGATCGAGCGCGGGCACCGTGCGGGCGCGCAAGCAAGCCGGCCAGGTGTCGTGGACGCACAGATCGATGACCTCGGCCTGGACCCGCGCGCCGCACTCAGACAAGGCGGCAAGGGCGGCGGCATACGCGGTTTCGCGCGCGGCTTGGCCGGGGTCGTCGGCGCTGGCCGGCGCGGTGCCGCGCACCCGACCGATCTCAAACGCCGGCAAGCTGGCCGGGCCGAACACCGCGAAACGCAGCAGGGCGAACCGGCGACCGGCATCGGCCTGGTCGGGCGCGAGCAGGCGCCGGGTTTCGAGCAGGTCGATCGGCGTCGCGGTCTTGGCCGGATCGCCGCCCGGCCCGGCAAGCGCCAACCGCTTGGCCGCCACCTCAAAGCTTGGTCGGCCGTCATAGAGCGGTGGCCGGCCACGCCCGCCCAGGCGCCGTCGCGGCGGCTGATCACGCGCTGCGTCACCGCGTTTTCCGGCTGTTTCCGTCGCGCCGGAAGCTCGCTTCGTTCGTCGTGCTTTGCGCTTCTTGCGTTTCGCCATCTTGCCTCCGTTGCCCACTCGATTGCTGCACTAATGATTACCGGATCGCTGTGGCGCAGGCACACCGAGCCCGGTGCGGACCATCACATAGCTGTAGTCGTCAGGCCCATGGCGACGCTGGAACAGATGGACCAAGCCGCGACGTTCGGCGTCGCACGCTGCGCTGCCCAGGGCGGCGGCGCGCTGGCGTTCGTGGCGCATCACATTGCGTGGCGAGCGCGCGACTTGCAGGTGGCCGCGAAAATAGACGCAAGTGTCACCGCACCTCGCCTCGGCGAGCCAGGCCGCCAGCCGATCCGGGCTGGCTGTCCGGGCCGGCCGATCGGGCTCGGAGACAGCAGCCGTCCCCGCCTCCGGCAGACTTTCATTCTTTCTCATCTCCGAAACTTGCGCCTCCGTGCTAGACCGCGCGCTCACGACGGAGTCGCGATCTGGCGCAGCCGGTCGAGGGTGGTGCGTTGACGACGCACCTCGGCTTGGCACAGGGCCCGGATGTCGTGTGGGGTCGGACGCCGGTGGTCGCCGCGCCGCCACGCCCGACAAGCTGCTTCGACGGCCCAACGCGGAAACTCGCCAAGGTCTTCGGCCCAATCGCACGCCACCGCGGTTTGCAGCGACGGGCTCATGCTGGGCGTCCAATAGTGCGCTAATAGTCCGGCGATACGGGCCAGTAACCACGGCGTCAGCGCCGGTTTGAGCTCCCCCTCCAGTTGATCGACGGCGCGCGCGGCCGCGGCGCGAGTCGCTTGGTCAATCCGGTTCGGTGGGCTCCAAACCGGCGGCCGGCGGGCGCCGTAGTGCAGCGTTTGCGGACTCGCCGCCGAGTCGATCAGCCGCTTGAGCGAATCCGGCAAGCAGACGGTCGTGGGGAGAGGAGGTTCGAGCAAGCTCGTGTCGGTCATCGGGGGTGGCCTCCGGCATTGGTTTGAGACGGCGCGCCTTGGTATCGGCGATCGCCTGGTCGAAGTAAGCGAGCGAGCGCGGCGGGTCGTGTCCGCGACGCGCCATCAGCCGCTCGATGGTCGGCAGAATGTCGAGTTCGGGGTCGAAACCTTCGGCGAGCCAGCGCTGCACCCGGCCATAACTGCCAAGCCAGCGTGGGTCGTCGGTCACGCCGATGGCGTCGAGCACCCGCTTTCCGGTCACCGCCAGGAGCGCGCCGCTTGACGAATGATTGCCGCCCTCGACACCATCGGCCCCACCCGCCAAATCAAACCCGGAGCGACCCGGTCGATCGGCAGCGGCTGTCTGGGGTCTGATCTGTGGACTCTCGAGTCTTGTCTCTCGCCCTGGAACGTGCGCGCGATATTCCTGCCCGTCATTTGCCAAGTCTCTGGAATCGGGCGATTTATGCTTGTCCTCGCGGCGCGCTTGGTGGCTTTTCGCGGCGTTCTGGCTGAGTTTCGCGGCCTCACGCACGGCATTTTCGAGCATCGCTTCGGCGCGCGGATTGCTTAGCAAACCGTCGGCGGCGGTGAGCTTGCCGGCCTCGATCAGACGCCGGCGCAGAGTGGTCCATTTGCGTGTCGAGCAACCGCACACGCGGGCGATCCAACGCGCATCGTCGGGGATCGGCTCGCCACGGTCATAGATCATGTCGAGCACGATGGAGTACGCGCCCTTTTCCTCAAGCGACAGCCCCAAGGTGCCGGCGATGAAATCGGCCGGGAACCGCTTGTACCAAGGCCGCCCCCTCACCCGACACGCGCCCCACGCTCGGTCATGCGCGGCCGCCCGGTCATTCGGCGGCGCCGCACGGAAATTTCTCGCGCAGCCTCGTTCGCCGGCCGGCGGTGAAACGCGCGCAGCAGCGGTCGAGGGTCGCGGCGAAATTGGCGTCATCGGCGCGCAGCGCATCGGCGCGCCGCAGGCCGTGGAGCACGCTGGTATGGTCGCGGCCGCCGAGCCGCGCGCCGATCGCCGGCAGACTGAGACTGGTGTGGTGCGCCAGCATCCAATAGGCCGCTTGGCGCGCTCGCGCCACCGGGCGAGTCCGCTGGCGGCCACGCAACGTCGCGACGCCAATCCCGCTGACCGCCGCCACCACGTCCAGAATCCGTTCGGGCAACGGGAGATGAATGCCGACATAGCGGCCGTCTATCGCGTCGGTATCGGGGCTGAGATACAGATCGGTCATAATGCAGCCACCGGGGCGACCGGTTGCCACGACGGATCGACACCGACCACGACCCGTGCCATCGGCGTAACTACGCCATTACGTGCGCCCGCGCCCGCGCCATAGCCGGAACCAGAGCCGCCGCCCCCGTCGCGGTACCAGAACCGCCGACCACATCCGGCCTCGGCACAACGGGTGATCTCGGCGCCTGGTCCGGGGCGCGCCAGCACGAAGCCCATGCCGCAGCGGCCACAAGATCGGCTCGAATTGGCGTTCATCAGGTCCTCCCTTGGCTATGCCCGACGCGCGCGAGGCGGAAGCGCGGCTGCGGATTGTTTTCTATGCTTGATGCGAATATATGCGTATATATGTGCGTAATCAACCTTAAAGCCAAACGAACGCGATTGACCCACTTATGCATTCATGCATAGTGCGGGCACCCGGAGTGGAGTGAAGGGGCCAAGCCTTGTGACGAAACCCTGGGGCACGAAACCTTGAGTTCGACGGCATGAGAGAGAGTCTCGGCCAACATTTGCGCCGGCTGCGCAAGGCGCGTGGCGAGAGCCAGCAGGATGTGGCGGCGACGATCGGCGCCAAGCAATCCACCGTGTCGCGCTGGGAGCGCGATGAGCAGGAGCCCGAGCCGGCGCACCTGGCACGCCTGGCGGCATGGGCCAAGGAAGATGTCGCCGAATGGCTCAACCGCTATATCGGCGAGTTCCCGATCCACGATTACGGCGATTTTTTGCCGGTTATCGGTGCCGTCGAAGCCGACAAATGGGCGGCCGGCTGGGAATGGCCGGAAGCCGACAAGTTCGATATCGCGGTGCCGGCCGACAGTCGCTATCCCGGCATCGAGCGGTTCGGCCTGGTGGTGCGCGGACCGGCGATGGATCAGCTCTATCCAGACGGCGCGATCGCGATATGCGCCAGTCTTAGCGCGCTCGACGAACCACCGACGCCCGGCCAGAAACTGGTGGTACTGCGTCGCGACGCCGCCGACCGTTTCGAGACAACGATCAAGGAACTCGCGCTCGACCAGGATGGCACGCCGTGGCTATGGCCGCGCTCTCGCCACCCGGCGCACCAGAGCCCGCTGCCGTTTCCAACCGGCATCAAGGAGGCCCCGGGATCGGCATTCGCCGAAGCCGCGGTTGCCTTTGCCCAGCCGGTTCGCGTCGCCGCCCGCGTGCTCGCGGTCTACAAGGAAGAATAACGGCGCGAACGCCGCCCCACTGTGCCGGTGGCGGGAGTGGGAAAGGCCCTTTTGCCGGCGCCGGCGGCCCGCGGATTATTTCGTCGCCGTAACGGCCGCGCGTCCTATATCTCATGAAGCAGCGATTGGCCTCGCCACTGACGCCCGGTGGCTCTCCGGCCCGAATCGCCGCCTCATTCCTATTTAGTTAATGCATAACTACGCATAATCGGCATTATGACCGGTAATGCGGGCACGCATTTAATATTTGACAAAATATGCGTATTCGCATATTCTTGAGTCATGCCGATAAACCGCCCGTTCCCCGCCGCCGCGAGCCAAATCGGCTGCCGCGGCGGCCGGACCGCGCCGCGCCCAAACGTCCCTCCCCGTGCCGGGCGCGGCGCGCTTTTTTCGGTCCCGGGCACACGATGACCGGCCCTCCGGATCCGGACAGTCGCTACACCGTGCTACCGCAAACCCTCCGCCATGAACGGCGCGCCGGGGCAACCGCGGTCGATATCCAAATCGCCCGCGCCCACTCCTATATCGCCCGACTCGAAGCTGAACTGGCGCCCAACACCCCCGGCCCCGTCACGCCGGACCGCGAACGAAAACAACGCACACTCCGCGAGTGGCGCGCGCACCTCACCAATCTACGTGCCGATGCCGCCAACGCGGCCACATACCGCCACGCCGCCGAATAACCCCGCGACGCCACTAAGCCAGCGAGGCGACACCAATGATCAGCCTGTTCAGCCCGCACCACGCCACCCTTCTCGCCCGCTGCCACCGTCGCAGCGCCCTGGTCGACGCCACCGAAGCACTCCGCGACGCGCTTAACGCCACTCGCCCCTTCGCCGCAGACCCGGCCCGCCTGCTCGACACGCCGCATAACGCCGCGACAGAATTTGTGCTCACGCACAATGGCGCACGATACCGGCTGACTATGCGCCCTGACCCCGAAGTGACTGGGTAGCCAATCAGTTAGCGATGCCGCGTGTCCACACAGCGCACGAAGCAGCGCCATGATAGTGACCTGACCAACGGCGCAGGCGCCCCTCTTTAATAACCCGCCAGATCACTACTTTTGATGATGGTATTTTTGGTTTTTCTCGCCAAAGCGTTATCATCCACTTGTTAAATGACACAGGCCGCCGCCCCGATGCAGGCGGTTAGCATTTCAATTTCCGAGGGGCATGACGGAATTTGCCTTCTCAATTCGTAGCTGAATGATTTCACCGCATGAGGCTTCCGATGCTTTCAGATTTACAGAAGCAGTCCGCTCAAGCCATCGTGAACATATTCGAAACCAGCCAACCATTAGGTGACTATGGTAAGGTGACGCTGCTGGCAGGCGACAGTGGCCACCTTACCTACGGGCGCTCACAAACCACTTTGGCGAGCGGCAATTTATTTCTTCTCATCAAAGCCTACTGCGAGGCGCCGAACGCTCAGTTCGGCTCGGCACTAAGCACGTTTCTGTCCCGTCTCGAAGACATCGATCTGGTCCTCGACAACGATATCAGTTTTCGCGAGCTATTACGCAGTGCTGGCGACGATCCGGTCATGCAAGAAGTCCAGGACGCATTTTTCGACCGCGTTTATTGGGAACCGGCCGCCGCGTCGGCAAATTTTATCGGCAGTAAATCGGCGCTTGGAATGGCGGTCGTCTATGACAGCCGGATTCACGGCTCTTGGCATCGGATGCGCGATCGCACAACCAAGAAGCACGGAGCGCTCAAGGATCTCGGCGAAAAGAAATGGATGAAACGGTACGTCAAGACACGGCGCGACTGGTTGGCAAATCACTCGAATAAATTGCTTCGCAAGACAGTTTACAGAATGGATGCCCTAAAGAAATTGCGCGACGAGGGCCGATGGGATCTCGCGCTCCCCTTCACGGTTCGCGGCATTATTGTCGATGCGGCAGCCTTGACCGGTCGCTCCATGCGGGTCTCGGCGGAAGTAACTGAAGAACGGCTCTTGCGGCTGCGTAACCCGTTCATGCGCGGCGCTGACGTGTTGACTGTGCAAAAGGCGCTAAAGAACACGGGAATCGCGGTCGATACTGACGGCGTCTTTGGGCCGGCCACGCATGCTGCCGTGCTCGAATTCCAGCAACAGAACGCGCTGATCTCGGATGGTGTGGTGGGGTCAGCCACCCGAACCAGCCTGAGGTTAGATCTATAACACTCGAACATAATTGATCTGGGCCATCCGCCACGCCACGCGCGACTGATCTCCCGATTGAAGCCATCCTGGACCGCCGGGCCCCGTGTTGGTCCGCGGCGCCTTATCCGCCGTATTGGGTGTAGAGTGCGCCGGAGGGAAGCATGCCAAGTTTCTGGGAGTGAAGAAACATGACACGGATAGCGCAGAAGATGACGGCAGGATTACGTTTGTTGGCTGGCATAACTGCTACGGTGGCGCTCGGAGCGGCGCTGTTTGCCGGAGCATCGGGCGCCGCGGCGGCCGGCGATTTCGAGGTGCGCGATGCGTGGGCGCAGCCGACGGCGGGTGCGGTCGACGTCTATTTCACCTTGATCAACAAGGGCGGGATGGGATTTCTGGTCGGCGTCGAGGCCGATGGCGGATTGGCGCAGTTCTGCACGGAAATGGGCTCGGTCACCACGGGCGTCGCCAGCGACTGCGGCAAGATCGACCGTATGATGCTCGCCGGCGACGATAGTTTCGTGTTCGACCGGCGCGATGTTTACGTCCAGCTCAGCAAACTTGATCAAACCCCGGAAGTCGGAGATACGATAATCGTTCGTCTGCTATTCGCCGACGGTACCAAGGTCCCGATCACCGCCGCCCTCGCCGACCGCGAGACTTGACGGCCACAAGACGATAGCCGCGTCGGAAGCGTTCTAGCGTTCGTCGTATTGGTGCTGCGCGGCGAGCACTTCGTCGATGTGGGTTTCGGCCCAACGGCGCACCGCCTCGACCGCCTTGACCAAGGTTCCGCCGAGCGGTGTCAGTGAATATTCGACGGTTACTGGCACAGTCGGGAACACCTCGCGTGCGACCAGCCCGTTGCGCTCCAGGCCGCGTAGCGTCTGGGTGAGCATCTTCTGCGAAATACCATCGATCCGACGACGCAGGACGTTGAACCGATGCGTGTCCTCGGCCAGCAGGCCGAGCACCAGCACCGCCCATTTGTCGGCGATCTGATCCAGCACCAGGCGCGTCGGGCACGCGGCGCTGTAGGGATTCCATTCAGGCATCGCCGTTGCCTCGTACAGTAGTTACTTTTAGGTACCTATATTACAAATAAGTGCCTAATTGACGAAAGAGAGTAAACGTCCAAATGTGTCGGCGTCAACGAGATACATCCCCTCTCCCCGACGCAAGAAAGGCACGAAGACCATGAAACACGGTATTTTCTCAGGCCGCGCATTGATCGTGATCGCGGCATCCCTGCTGTTGGCAATCGCGGCCCCAGCCCACGCGCAGGATCGCCCGACCAGCAATCAAGAGATTGTAGGGCTGGTCGGCGACAGCGTGTTCAACGACCACGATTTCTCCGTGCTCGAGGACTATATGCGCGCCGACTATATCCAGCACAATCCGCTGGTGCCACAGGGCCGCGACGGCTTCCGCACCTTCTTCGAGGCCGCGTTCGAAGCCATCCCGGATTGGTCCTATACCCTAAAGAACATCATCGCCGACGGTGATTTCGTCTGGGTCTACGGCAGCTATGCCGGCACCCAAAAAGGCGATTGGCTCGGCATTGCCGCGAGCGGCAAGAGCTTCGCCTTCGACGCCGTCGACATCTTCCGCGTCGAGGATGGCAAGCTCGCGGAACACTGGGACGTGATGGACATCTACGGCCTGTTCACCCAACTCGGCGCGCTCGAATAGCGTGACACATCGGTGGGACGGCGTCGTTGCCTCCGCGCGCCGTCCCGTGCCCCATCACCGCGCTTTTCCGATGGCCATCAGAAAGCCCTGGAAATAGGCCGCCGGCACAAAAATGGTCATGGACCCTCTGCGGCCGCTGATCCGCACGTCGAAGCCGGGACCGGCGGCCAACGCACGCATCTGTTCGATCGACAAGTCGACGCCAACCGTTTCCCGAAGCGTGCACCGTTCCTCTGTGCAGTACGCGACCTCACGATCGATTTGCGTAACGTGGAAAGCAGCGCCGGCGGCGTGCGCACGGTTGAGAAACAGCCACTCATTGACATCAGCAACGACGTAAAGTTGCGCCACGGTCAGCCGCCCGAAATCCCGATCTTTCGAGAAAGCGCGCAGCCGGTAGCTATCGACCACATTATTGCCGATGGGCAGAACCTTCGGCCCAAGCGCTTTCCACAATCCGTCATAGCGGTCCCGCGAGATCTCCGTACGCGCCGCGATATCGAACGGGTCCGATGGATTCGGCAGGACGCCGCAACTGGCCAAGCTGCAAAGACACACGGCGAATGCGGCTATGCCGAACCGCTGGCCGATTTCGAGTACTGCGCCCGCGCCGATCACGTGGGTCTCTGGCCGATGGCCGTTAGAAATCCGCGAAAATAGGCGGCGGGGACGAAGAAGAACACGGTGCCTTTTCGGCCCGTGACCCTCACGTCGAAGCCGGGGCTGCGGGCGATGGCGTGGAGCTGGTCGATCGACATGTTGATGCCGACCGTCTCCACATAGTCGCATCCCGACTCGCTGCAGTTCTTTTCTTTCCGCTCTATGGGCTCAACCTCGTATTCCACCCCGGCGCTGTGCGCGTATTTGAGATAGAACCATTCATCGGGGTGGGTTTTGACATGGAGTTGCGCGTACGCGGGTCGCCCGAAATTCTGGTTGCGTGACCACGCGCGCAGTTTGTAGCTGGTGACGTCGGCGTAGCCCCAAACGACGATCCCGGGTCCCTGGGCTTTCCAGTAGCCATCGTACGGGTCCTTCACCAATTTTACCCGACTCGCGATGTCGACTGGCTGCGTCGGATCGGGCAGGGCGACGCACGCCGACGTGGTACAGAAGAATGTCGCAACGAGCAGCCCGCGCAGTCTTGCCAGTTTGCCGGCCATGGGGTCCGTCCCTCACAACTCTTTAAAGGTGCGGGGCGAAGGTCACCATAGCTCACCTGAACAAAGCATGAACAGATAGGGCGTGACGACGCAATGGTTAGCCACCAGCGGTCGAGGCCAGCGTCACCAGCTTTTGAGTTTCAGCGTTTCGTCGAGTTTGAATGTGCGGTCCTGATCGTCTTCTTCCTCGACAATCGCGCCGTTTTTGTCGAACACGCGCACGCGCAATTGATGCTTGGTTTTATCGACCGAGAGGCGGCAGAAATTGTCCTCCTGGGTAAAGTTCCAGGCCTTGTAGTCCATGGTGATCGGTTTGCCCTCGCTATTCTCAAAGGCGAACGTGTCCTCCTGCCCCTCGGCCGTCGAGTCGTGCACATAGTCGGAAGATTCGCCGTCGGCGAACGGAAACGGCCAGTAAAACGCCGACGAGGTGACCGAAAAGGCCTTGATCGCCGCGGCCGCCCTTGTGCCCTTGAACCGCATCTCGGCGACATTGGAACAGTGAATATCGCCGGCCAGGAACACCACGTTTTGGACGCCGTTATCAACGATACAGCGCAGGATCGCTTCGCGCGTGTTGGGAAAGCCCGGCCACGAATCGCTTTTTTCTTTTGCTTCCGGCTTGCGGTCGGCGCGCGCCGACATCGGGCTGGGCACGAACACGCTCGATGTCACGATGAACTTCGGCACGTTGCCCCGGTTCGTCTGCTGCGCTTTCAACCAGTCGAGAAGCCTCTGCAATTGGCCCGGCCGCGCGCCGGGCAGGGTCGGCCGGCCGAGCAAATGATTGTCTGACAAATTATCCGGCTCGTCCTCCAAGTAGCGCTGAGTGCGCGTGTCCAGAACGAAGAACGGGTAACTTCCGCAATCAAACGAATAGTAGAGTCGCTTGCCGTATGTACGCGGGCCGTGGCTCCACTGATAGCTTAGGTAAGCGTCGATCGCGATGGTGAACAATTGGTACTTGGCGTCGCGCCGTATCCGGTCCTGCGACCAGTTGTCCTCGATCTCGTGGTCGTCCAGAATCATGTAGGTCGGTAGCTGCCGCATAAGGCGGCGAATGTTGCGCGAGCCGAACGCCGTCAGATAGCGTTCGCGGAATTCCTCATAGGTGTCGGCCCGACCGATCGGAACCCACCGATTGAGGAGGTCGGCATAGATCTGGTCGCCGACCATCAGGGTGAAGCGCGGCGGCGAAGCGTCACCCTCATCGTCCATCATGTCCGCCATCGGGCCGAAAATCCTGTCCGCGTGTCGGACCTTCCATAGCAGGCCGGGATAGCGGCACGAACCGAGAAGAAAATCGAGCCGGTCTTGCGTGTCGTCAGCCTCTGGAAAGGTGCGAAACCGCGCCTCGGATTTTTCCGCCGGCAAGCTCTTTAAGTCCTCCAACCAAGCGCCGGCGGGCGGCAGGCGTGATTGCAAATGCTCCGAACTGGCGCCCTCCTCGTCGTCAATCGGGTCATCCAGCAACAAAGTGCCGGCGCGCAGCACATAATCCGTATCCGGCTTTAGCGGCGCCGTGCCCTCGTCAGCGCCGAGATAGATCGTGCCGCTTCGGTCAAATTCGCGTCGCAGCCGAAAATAGTAATAGGGCTCGCCCGCCGGCGCGGCCCCGTCTTCGGATAAGACGGCGACGACGCCAAGTGTTCGTGTTTCGGCGTCGAGCGCGCTCGCGGCATCAGCCTTCGGATCGGCGCGAACCCATATTCGGGCACAAGTCGCCGCGGTGTGCCCGACAATCGGCCCAAGACCCGCCGCCCGCAAACTCGACATGACATGCCCCTTTTGTCAGCCAATGGCGCGCAAGGACGCGCATCCACGCAAGGACTCAGACTGCCAGCAGGGGTTGATTCATGCAACGCATCAAGGCGTATCATTTGCAGACCGGTAGCCGCCGGCCAAGGCAAGAAGGACGAACGACGCGGAGGCCTATCCGCGCAGCCAGGTCAACGCGTCGGCGCGGCGGCCGAAATAGCCGGTCGGGAAATCGGCCGGGCCTTCCGGCGCCGGCGCGCTGCCGATCGCCGGCATGCCGGCAGGCATGATGAAGGCGAACTTTTTCACCCCGGCCGCGTTGTAGCGCGGAATGATGTGCGCGTCGCGCCAGCCTTGATCCATCTGGGCCATGTCCATCCTGAACTGCACCGCATCGACCAATCCGCCCGGCCGGCCGCATGCCTCGACATGGCCGGCATAGGTGGCGAGAAACGCGTTGAAATCCGCCGCCGCCATCGCGTCCGTGGTATCGAACCAGCGAATCTCGACGCAACCGTCGTCCGGGCGATCAAGAATGTCGCCCCACTGGTCGCCATACACAATCCGTACCGCCGCCATGCGCTTGCTCCGTGCCTGTACTGTGTCCGCCCTGGCAAGATTTGAGCGATCGACCGCTGGTGACACAATCGAAAAGATTGACAAAAATTGTTTCCAGAATGGAAATTGTTGAATTACCCGTCTTGTCATCTGGGGAGTTCGCCCGATGGACCTTCGCCGCGTGCGCGCGTTCCGCGCCATTGTCGAGGCCGGCAGCCTGACCAAGGCGGCGGGCATCCTGACCATGACGGCCGGCGCGCTGTCGAAATCGATGCGTCAATTGGAGCGCGAGGTCGGCCAAACCCTGTTGGTCAAGCAAGGCCGCGGCCTGCGCCTGACCGATCACGGCAGCTTGCTTTACCGGGTGAGCGGGCCGTTGGTGGAGGAACATAACCGGGTCCGCCAACAACTTGACGCCTCGGTCGTCACGCCTGAGCGAACCTTACGCCTGGCGACCTACGAAGTGTTCTCGACCCACGTTCTCGCCGCCTTGCTTGAACACGGCCTCGCCGATCACCCGCTTGAAGTCCACGAACTTGGCGTCGGCGGGCTTGAGCGCGCGATCGCCGGGCGCGAAGCCGATATCGGCCTGACCTATCTGCCGGCGCCACGTCCCGGCTTGACCTTCCGCGCCCTTGGCGCGTTCTCGTTTCAGATCTACCGCAAGCGCGGCGCTTTCGCCGCCACCGCCTTTGCCGACCTTCCTTTCGCCGTTCCGATGGCGTCGCTCGACGAAAATCTAGGCGACGCGCTGGCGATTGATTGCTGGCCTTACGAACGTGTGCCGCGCAAAGTGACCTACCGCCTCACCTCGCTTGAGTCGGCGTTAGCGCTCTGCCGCTCGGGCCATTGCGCGGTGTTTCTGCCGGATTTTGTCGCGCGCTGTCACAATCGGGCGATGCCATCCGACAATCTGTTGGTGACGCGGCGACCACCGCCCCAACTCGGCCCAATCCAGCGCCAGGTGCACTTGGTGTACCGCGACGCGGACGCCGGCATGCCAATCATCGAACGGGTGGCCGCCGCCGCTGCCGCAGTGCTGAAGAACAAGGCGTGAGCGCCCGACCTTTGAAGCGGGAATGGTAAGGGTTGGGCCGACCGATCGATCGAGGGTTGCAGGCGATGCAGCGTGCCGACGGGGCAGCTAATGCCGCCACACGCCACGATCGTCACCAAAGCCTGGATCTAGCCGGTCATCGCCCCGTCGGTTTCATAATTGCTTTCCGTCAATATGATGCTTTGGATAAATCAACCTGGTTGCGCCGGACTTTCCCGATCTGACTTCAGGGTTCGGTGGGGCCGGTAAACCGAGCCCGAGCTAGAAAGTACAGGCACCATGGCGACACAAGCTGAGAAGGCGAAGGCGTTCCAAGACCTGCACCAACGCGCCGGGGCCTTCATCATTCCCAACCCCTGGGACGCGGGGACCGCGCAGATCCTTGCCTCACTAGGCTTTGAAGCCTTGGCGACGACGAGCTTCGGCGTCGCCAACGTGCTAGGCCGCCGCGACGGCACCGGCGCGGTGACAAGCGACGACATTCTTGAGAACTGCCGCGTGATCGACGCCGCGACAGCGCTGCCGGTCAGCGCCGATCTGGAGAATTGCTTCGCCGACGAGCCGCGCGCCGCCGCCGAGATGATCCGGCATGCCGCGGATGCCGGCATGGTCGGCGGATCGATCGAGGATTTCACCGGTGACCACAACGCGCCGGTCTACGATTTCGACCATGCCGTCGAACGCGTACAAGCAGCGGTGGAAGTGGCACGCGCCCTGCCGTTTCCATTCATGCTCACGGCGCGGTCGGAGAACTTGCTGCATGGTCGCGACGATCTCGACGATACCATCCGGCGCTTGCAAGCGTTTGAAGCGGTCGGCGCGGATGTGCTCTATGCGCCCGGTCTCAAGGATCTCGAAACAATTCGCACCGTGACATCCGTGGTCAACAAGCCGGTGAATGTCGTCATGGGCCTGGCTGACCCGGCGCTCACCGCCGATCAGCTCGCCGACGCCGGGGTCCGGCGGATCAGCGTTGGCGGCGCTCTGTCGCGCATCGCGCTCGCCGCGGTCTTGAAAGCCGCGCGCGAAATGCGCCTGGAGGGACGCTTCACCTTTGTCCGCGACATGGCCTCGGTTCGCGAACTCCGCGACATGTTCCAGCATCCGAAATAATCCGACGCGCATCACGTTTCGTATGCGTGACCTATTGAACGATGGTTGGAGCACGAGAGTTCAAGCATTTGTCCGGCTGATCAAATGTCCGCTGCCCTGACAACTGAGCCGTGCCCCCACGCGCAGCAACATTTTTTTGCCGCCACGAAGCGTTCCAACCGGGGATCTTATGATAGCGTCGGTCTTGGCTGATTGGGGCATCGGTCCACGATTATCTTTGCGATGACCGTCCGCACCCGAGTCACGCCTTAGGCTACGCAAAGGCGATTGGCACAACGCCGGGGGCGAATTTGGACGGGTTGATCGCAAACCGGCTGAGCGCATTCAAATGCGCGTTTGCGGTGTCCGCCGGCTTCTTTGGTCTGTTTGCTTGTCTTCCGAGTTTGGCGTCCGACCGATCGGACACCGAAGCCGTTGATCCGGCAGCGGCCACCGACCCCTTGCGTGTCGACCTGTTGCCATACGTTTGGTTTCGAAATACGGACGGAGCGGTGAGAAGTGGGCCGTTGACCGTGGACTTGACCGGCAGCTTTTTCGACTACTACCGAATCTCCGATGACGCCGGCTTCGGCTTTGCGAAAATTGAAGTGCGTCGGAAAAGATTTGATGTGGATCTTTAGGGAAAGGAGAGGCGTTTCGCGCGGCCCCAATGTTCCATTGCGCGCCGGTCCGCTTGAATCGTTGGACGCCGAGGGCGACATACGAACGTCCCCCAACGTGGCTTTGTATGGAGGCATTCGACAATGAGAAAAACCGATCGCCTGATCCGCGTCGGCGTCGTGCTATCGGCTTTCTTGCCGACCACCGCCTGCGCGGCGTCAAACCTGGCCGGCAGCGAATGGCGGCCGACGGAAATCGGCGGCGTCACGATCCCCGCGGACGCAGAGATGTTCGTACAATTTGGCGGTGAAGGTCGGCTCCAAGGTCATGGCGGCTGCAATGGCTTCTTCGGCTCCTACAAACTGACGGCGGACAAGATCGAGATCGGCCCGCTAGGCGCAACGCAGATGGCCTGCGCCGAGCCTGTCATGGATCGCGAGCTGCTTTTCTTCCAGGCGCTCGGAAACGCCAAAAGCTTCGTGCGAGATGGCATCAACTTGTCGCTGACCGACGCCACGTCGGGGAGCGCGGCCCGCCTGATACAGACCGACGCCGATTAGGACCGACCCGCGCGATCCCGACGAAATCTAACGAAATTGTGACAAAAAACGGCCTTTCTGTCGCGATTTCGCTTCGGATAGTGATGCGAAAGTGGCATTGATGAGGCACACTTTGGCTATAGGATTCATGAAATATGTTCACTTTTTTTCCTCGATCGACGGGTCATACCATTCTGCTTAGCGCCTTCGCGGTGTGTCTGGCGGTCTTGATCGGTGATCCGTCCGGCGCCGCCGGCCAGGATCGGGCGGTCGGCGATATCTGGCGCGGCGAAGCGCCTGAGCCGACGTGGGGCGGCGGCGAGTCCGCGTCGGGCTATGCGCTGCGGAGCGCGCGGCATCAGGCGTTCATGCAAGGCGGCGTGCCGGCGGAATACCGCAACGCACGAAGCCCCTATCCGGCGGCCGAGAAATTCATTCGCGAGGGCGGCGAGATTTATGCGGCGCAGTGCGCGCGCTGCCACGGAGCCCAAGGCTTCGGAGACGGCGAAGTGGCAATGGATTTACGTCCGACGCCAGCCTTTCTGGCTTTCATGATCGACAGCCCCGACTTGGTCGACGAGTACCTTATGTGGACGGTCGCCGAAGGCGGGGTGGAATTCGGCTCGGACATGCCGGCCTTCAAGGACACCCTCACGAACCGCGAAATATGGAAAATCGTGGTCTTCATGCGCGCCGGTTTTCCACCCGCCCAGGATTGAGCTGACGGATTTCCCCACGGCCCGATTGTGGAAGATTAGATGGACCGGCAGCCGGAATTGCAAGCCTGCCTTAAACATTTTGGACGCCGCAAAATAACTAGTATAACAATCATTGGCTATGTCCCTCTGCCCTCACTTGTTGGCGGATGGCTCCGAGTCCATCATTGAAAATATCTCTCAATAGTTGAATAAATCAATTAAATCGTGCCTTATGAGAGAAGTTTACTTTTGGCAAATAGCCAAGATGGGGCACGGAAACAGCAAGTAGGCGACGGAGTCATGGCATGGCCTTTTGAGGCGGCGATAAGTGACTTCGAAAACGGGACAATGCGCGCATCACCGGCCCGGGAAATACCTGATGCCGTGCGCGCCGGCGATCTGTCCGCGTACCCCGGACGTAACATAAACGGGTTATGAAATGCGCGCCGATATGCCGCCCACCGACGTATGCACCTTAAGGCAAACTGTCGGCGACGTTTTGGCCTTTATGCAGTCATTCTAGCGCGGAGATAAATATGACGAATGGTCTTCATTCAGCCTTCAGCCATTGCCGGGCCGTCGCACTCGCCGCGGCCTTGCTCGTCCCGTCGCTTGCGGCCACGGCGGATGAGCTTGCCGAAGCGCAGGATACGGTCGACAAGGCGCGTCGGACCATCGAGACGTTTAAGGCCGACCCGGACATGGCATGGTTCCGCGACCACGTGCAGGACGCAAAGGCGCTGATGATCGTGCCGGTGCTGCTCAAGGGCGGATTCATATTCGGCGGGTCCGGCGGCAACGGCGTGTTGTTGGGCCGCGACACGGCGACCGGCGAATGGAGTGATCCGGCGTTCAATTTTATCGGCTCGGTCACCTTTGGCCTGCAGATCGGCGCCGAAGCAGCGGAAGTGGTGTTGATGGTCATGACCGAACGGGGCAAGTCCGCCATGCTGTCGACCGAATTTAAGCTCGGCGCCGATGTCAGCATCGCCGCCGGGCCGATCGGCGCGGGCGCAAGCGCGGCGACCACCGACGTGCTCGCGTTCTCGCGCGAAAAAGGGCTATTCGGCGGTCTGACCATCGAAGGCGCCGTGATCAAACCGCGCGACTCTTGGAACGCCGCCTATTACGGCACGGCGGCCGAACCCATCGACATCGTGGTGCGCCGGATCGTTAGCAACTCTCGAGCGGACGGACTGCGCGCCGCGGTCGCCCGCACGAGCGGCGGCGCGCCGGCAGCGGCGGCGCCCGTGCCCTACGATCTGGCGGCAATCCAACGCGCCCTCGCCGCCAAGGGCTACGATCCGGGCGCGGCGGACGGCGTGATGGGCGCCAAAACCCGCGACGCGATCCGCCGCTATCAGCAAGCCGAGGGCCTCACCGTGACCAGCGAACCGTCGATCGAACTGCAGCGTATTCTCGCCGCGCCCTAACAAGTCGGTGCCTGGCAGCGCGGTGTGGACGCGTTCTGCCAAGTGGGAAACATAGTAGAAACGGAAAGCCAAGTTGGCTCGGCAGGCAGATACCAATTGGTTCGTGCATGATCGCGTTTCCGGTGGTGATCCACACCATGGGGATCATCGGCCTGATCGCCTGCCTTAAAGCACGAATTTTCAGCAGGGCGTTTCTTTATCTCCAATTGGATCAGTCTGAGAGCGTAGAGCGCGCGCTCCATTTCTCGACCGTCACCTTCACGACGATCGGCTATGGCGACATCGTGCTGGACGAACGCTGGCAGCTGCTCAGCGCGTTCGAGGCGGCGACGGCTGGGCTCATAATCGGTAGCGCACGGTCGCGGTGATGCGGACGGCGGCGAGACGCCGGGCTGGTGTTTGCGATTGGCCGTGGGCGGAACCCTGAAATGAACCTATTGACTCGGTCGCTTATGAATATAACTATTCTATTATGGAACAATTGAGTTATATACGGTCGCAACCCAATCTCGACGCGGTTTTTGCGGCGCTCGCCGACCCTACGCGACGGGCAATACTGTCACGGCTCGCTGACGGCCAGGCTTCGGTGAATGAGATCGCGGCGCCATTCGAAATCAGCCAACCGGCGGTTTCGCGGCATCTGAAGGTGCTGGAACGGGCGGGCTTGATCGAGCGGGACGTGGACGAGCAACGCCGCCCTGCGAGATTGAAAGCTGAAAATATGGCGGCGGCCGTCGATTGGCTTGCCGAATTTAGAGCCTTTTGGGGGACAAGCTTTGACCAGCTAGATGACGTCCTTAGGCATATGAAACAAGCCGAAGCGAAGGAAACAGGCCATGAGTGAAGTACCCGAATACACACTTGACCGTATCTTCGACGCGCCTCGCGCAATGGTCTGGCGTGCTTGGACCGATCCCGAATTGCTGTCGCGCTGGTATGGCCCGGGCGTCGAAACGATCATTCATAAATTTGATCTAAAACCCGGTGGGATGTGGCTCAACGAGATGAAGTGGGGTGACAAGTCCGATCTCAGCAAAATCACATTCCAGGAAGTCGTGCCGGAACAGAAGCTGGTTTGGCATCACTCTTCGTCGGACTCCGATTGGAACGTCATCGCGAATCCGATGATGGCGGATTGGCCTCGCATGCTGTTAACGACCGTGACATTCGAGGATGCAGGCTCCAAGACGAATGTCCGGCTAACTATGGTACCTCTCGAAGCAACCGATGCCGAAATCGCTTGTTTCGCCGGCGCCATGGCCGGCATGGATAACGGTTGGGGTAAAGGCTATGCGGTAATGGATGAGCTGTTCGCGGAGTTACAAGCGGCAAATACTTAATTGAGAGAAAGCGCCGGCGGAGTTTGTCGCGCAATGCCGCGCATGTCCGTCGGCGGACGCGGCTCGATCTTCGCGAACGGTTCCCGCGTCAGCGCAGAAACAGGAACCGCGATAGGCTGGGGATGATCGCCGAGAAGAACCGCGCCATCGTTACTCGCCGCGACCCCCAAATCAGGGTCGAGGCAGTGCGCTTGGTTTCGAAGTCGCCGCCGCGCCGTCCGAAAAGCGATCGGTGTAAACGCTCCACTTGATCGGTCGCCCGGGCCCCGAGCGTTGACACTTGCTCTTGGCCGACCGCTGTTCGTGCTCCGAACGTTTGCCGGCCCCAGGACAGGAATGAGCCGTAGAAATCCAACGGCGCGTCGGTTAATCGAGAGGCGCGCCAGAAGCGCATATCCGCCCTCGTCGGCAGCGCACGCCACACAGCCAGCGTGAGAAATACGATCAGCGCCGCGGCCGGTAACGACACCAGAACCAGAAGACCGAGCCGTTGGGCCTGGTGTTCCGTCAAGGCCTCTTCGCGCAACGTCTGACGAAGCACCAACGCATCTCTCTTGAGCGGTTCGACGCGCTGCTGCGGAACCGCAACCTCTTCTGTCGTTCCGAGCTCCGGATTCCAGTACGGCAGTCGGACTCCGTTGATATAGGTGACGTCTTCGGTCTCGATGTAAATGTCCCAGGACTGTTCCACATGGGCGACAAACCCCGTGTCGGTCTTCTCGGTCTCGGCCGACACCTCGGTGTGCAGCACCCGGTGGCCGTCATTCGAGTCCAAAACAAGCTCGGGCAATTCATCGGCGGCGACGCCGGCAACGGTCAGTGTGACCGTGCGGCGCACCGTGTCGCCGTTTTGGATTTCATTGATTTCGTGCGACCAGGAATCCTGCATCGTGACGTTCCGCGAGACGATCCAAGCGTCGCCGACGAAATCCGGATCGTTCGGATGAACGGTAATCGTCTGCTCCGGATATGTTTTTTCGAATTCGAAATTCGGGATGTTGCCTGGCTCGGAAATGCCGGTGACGGTGATTGGCGGAATAACGATCGTTCCGCTTTGCAGGGGGACGATCGCGAAGCGCATTTCGTGGCTGTACGCTTTGTCGCCGAGTTCGGCGTAGCCTTCGTCGCCGACTAGTTCGATTTGCTTCGTGTGTGGGCGTACGAGAACGTCGGAGCGCACGCCTTCGATAGCCGGCAGGTCGAGCCGAATGCGCTTGAACGGGTCGGACGAAACGAACTGAACGCGCACGACGATCTCGCCGCCGATATAAGCACCCTTTGTCGCGACGAACTCCGGTTCCAAGGTAACAGCAAACTGTAACCGACCCGACTGATCGATCTGTTGCGCGAACGCAGCCACACCGAAAGTACATAAACATAGGCAGCTAAGCAGTATGCGGATCATTCGGCGATCCCCGCGATCCGCGCTTCATAAACCGACAGCATCCGCGCGCGCAGAACCTTTTCCGGATCGTCTTGAATCCGGCGCAGCAACACCTCCGCCGGACGCGAGCTGGCTCTCGGCTTCAAGTCGACGGTTCCCGAGATGCGACGATCGTCCCGTCCCCGATCCTCGCTGGATTGGCCAATCGCCGTCGCCGTGCCGACCTCACCGGTCACGTCGACGGGCTTCGGCCGCTCGGCCGACTCGCTGTCGGTAACTTCATCGGTGTCGTTCGTATTGCCAGCCGTCTCATTTTGCCGAGATTCCGCCGCTTGTGACCGGTTCGATACACCCTCTTGGGGCTCCGTCACCTGACGCTCCTCGACTTCTGCCTGCTCTTGTTCAGGCCGCGGCTCGGGCTCGTCACGGGGCTGCTCCGGCTCGGTGAGTTTTTGCACCAAATCCAAATTGTAGAGTGCATCCACGTGCTCAGGGTCGAAACGCAACACCCGTTGATAGGTCGCGATGGCATTGGGCCAATCGCGCAGATACGCATAACTGTTGCCCAAATTGTAGAGGCTCAGCACGGTCTCGTCGGCGGTGAACTCGCGTGACGCCTGCGCATATCGACCAGCCCGGTAAGCCGCGACACCGCGCCAGACGGTTTCCCGAAAGAACAAAAGCGCCAGGTCCGGCTGTTGGTCGTTCAAGTACTCAGCCGCGATCTCGAAATCCGTCGGGACGCGATCGATTCTCGGCCACAGCCACGATATGGCGACGGCAATCGCCACAACCACGCCCCAGCCGATCCCACGCCACATCATGACGATCGGATCCGGCGAAAGAAGAAAAGCCACAACAAGGCCGCGCCCCCGACGAGCCACGGCCCCAACGCGAACTCCGCCGCTTCATCGCTATCCCGCAGGGCGTCGGCGATCTCTGCGTTCAAATCGTCGATGACGGCGCCGATGGCGGTTTCGTCGGTCAACCGCGCGCCGATCCGATCGGCATACCCCTGCCAGGCGGAGACGTTCTCGCGATCCACCACAAGCGCCCGCAGCCAATCGCCGGCCGCCGTCGCATTCGCGGCGGGCACCCCGCCGCCGGTGACCAGGACCAGCTGTCCGACGACCATATCCGCCCGCGCTAATAAGGATTCGGCGTGGGTGATCGCAATGCCCGGCGCCCGTCCCGAGACCGGCATGACCTCGGGCTCAATCACTTCCAAATACCGGTCGATATGCGCCCGATCGGTGGTGAAGGGCACGATATCGAACGCTTCCGCCGTGAAGACGACGAGCGCGGTCGGCGTGGTTGGCGCGGCATCCAAAATTCTGTAAGCGATCAGTCGCTGGCGTTCGACGTCAACGCCCGAGCCGATATCGAGGGCGATCACCCGCCCGGCCAAATTGCCATAAATAGTGGGTTCGCCGTAATCCAGGATGGGGCGGGCCAGGCCAAGCACCAAGAGCGTCCAGATCGTCAACCAAAGCCCTAACGGCAGCCGGTTTTGCGAAACCACCTGTTTCGCCATGAAAGACTGCATCGTCGGACTGATGGCCCGATGCCAATGCCCGGGCAAGCTCATGGCCGCCTGGCCGTGCCAAAGCGTGAGCCACGCCACCAGGCCGAACGCCGGTAGCAGTAAGACGAGCACAAAGGGATGAACGAAACTCATGCTTTGCGGAGCTCTTGAACAACCAGGCCAGCCAGCGCGAGCAGCGCCAATGCGACGGCGTAGAGCGACCAATCGCGCAAGATATGGTTCTCTTCCTCCGCGCGCGTGGTGGGTTCCATTTCGCTGATATCACGCGACGTTGCCGCCAGGCCGGCCGACGACTTTGCCCAGAAGAACGCGCCTTCGGTATTACGCGCAATCGCTCTGAGGACATCCGCCCCGTCGGCTTCGATGTTGGACGTGAAGCCAACGGTGTGGATTCGAATGTCATGTGTCGCCGCTAATTTGGCCGCATCGAACCCGGTCAACTCGCCCGAATTGTCTTCACCGTCCGACAACAGCACAAGCACCTTGCTGGCTTCTTGCTCCAGGTCGAACGTCTTGACCGCAAGCCCGATCGCGCGACCGAGATCGGTCCGATGTCCCGGCAGGCCGATCTCCAGCTCATCCAGCACCGCCGCCACGGCTTCGACATCATAGCTCAGTGGCGCAATCAAATAGGCCTCATGGCCATAAGCGATCAGCCCGACCCGATCGCCCTTTCGCGCCTTGATGAAATCGCCGAGCGTTTCACGGACGACCACATAGCGGGGTACGGTGACCCCGTCCAGAGCCATATCAGGCTCCTCCATGCTGGCCGACAGATCGACGGCGATCATCAGATCGCGGCCGGTCGGCGTCAGCAGATTCGAGTCGCGACTGTATGGTCCCGCGAGCGCGATCACGAGCAGAAGCCATCCCAGAGCCTTAAGCCAGAGCTCTTCCGGTCTTCCCTGACGCCGGAGCTGGCCTTGGTCGGATAAGCCCGAGATCAAACCGCGGATCGGCGCTGGTATCGGCAGCGCGGCGTTCGCGGCCACGGCCGGCAGCAGGCGCCAGGCCAGTAATGGCAGCGGCAAAAGGAGAAAGGCCCACGGACGCAACAGATCGATCATCGCCCAAGTTCCGCGTTCAAGTAGGTGATGAACTCGGCCTTTTCGGTTTCGGATACGGACTCGGGAAGCCGATAGGCCAGGTTGGGCAGAGTGATTGGGCGCCGCGCCCGATCCGGCAGGCCGGCGGCGAACGCGAGCAACATGGACCACTGCGCCGCGTGATCCTCTATTTCGACAATGCGAGCGAAATCGGCCTTGGCGCTTCGCCGCCACCGATTGTGTCGCCAAAATCGCACCACGAGAATTACGCCAAGGACCACCGCCAACGCAATGAACGGCCAAGCGGCAAACGCGGTCGGCTCGATCGCGCCAAGCCCCGCGGGCAAATGAATATCGCGCAACTGCGCAAGAACGTTGTCTTCACTCACCGTTCGGTTCCCGAAGACAAAAGGCCGCCGCTCGCGGCCTCGGTAATCCGCCAGCCGTCCTGAAGCAGACTGCGGCGCAGCGTGCGGCGAAGGTCGCTCACGGCGTCTTGATGTCGGCTCGCCATCGATTTCGAGACCGTCGCCAGGCGGCGCAGCGGATCGCTGGCTGTCTGATAAGGGTAACGCCCGGCCGGAAACGGGCGGTGAAACATCGGGTCCTCGACGATGATGGCGCGAAAATGACGGAAAGCGTTCAGTTCGCGCACCTTCTCGGTCAAAGCGGGTGTCGTGTCGCCGAAGTCGCTGAAGACGCAGATTTCATCGCCGAATTTCAAGAGCCCGCTGGCGGTATCGACCGCGGCGGCCAGGTCGTCGCCGCCGTCATCCGCTTCGCGGGCAAGCGCCGCCGCGTAACAGTCCTCGAGATTCTTCAACAAGAACAAGACGTGCCCGCGGCCGCGGCGTGGCCGAACCAGCACCTGATCCGGCACGATGATCATCCCGACCGGCTCCTGTAGCGTGAACGCCTCCCACGCCATGTGCGCCGCCAGCAGCGCGGCGGTCTTGGCCATCGGCCGCGTCTCAGTGCCGAACAGAAGATGCGGGCGCAGGTCGACGATCAGCATCCGGGCAAGATGCGATTCCGCCACGAACCGTTTCATTTGCGCGCGGCCGGTGCGCGCCGTGGCGCGCCAATCCATCCAGCGAATATCGTCACCCGGCACGTACGGTCCAACGCTATCCAGGTCCATACCTTGCGCCCGGCGTCGGCCGGGCCGCATGCCGGTGGGATAGCGTTCGCCGGGCAGCATGCGACCGCGCACATGGCGCGGTTGCGTCGCCATAAGCTCGCGCAACGTCAGTTTTGTCGGGTCCGTCGCGTCCGGGTCGGACGATTTGGCACCGCTAAACCACACTGACCTGTTCCAGCAAATTTTGGATAATCTGATTCGGCGTAACACCGTCCGCTTCCGCACGGTAGGTCAGCCCCATGCGATGACGCAACACGTTGGGCACCAGCGCGTGCACATCCTCGGGCAGCACGTGATCGCGTTCCATCATCCAGGCGCGCGCCTGCGCGGTTCGCGCCAGCGACACCGACCCGCGCGGACTCACCGGATGCGACAAATGCTCGCCAACGCCTTCCAGGCTCTCGGGATCGCCGCGGGTGCCGGAAATCAGCCGGACGATATAGTCGCGGATGGGCTCGGACAGGTGCACGTCGAGCACCAGGCGCCGCGCCTCCGCCAAGTCCGCCTTGGAGATCGGCGTCGGCGCCTCGCTCGCTGTCAAAGCATCAACCGCCTCCTGCAAGACCAGATCGAGGATATTTCGCTCGGCGGGAAGGTCCGGATAATCGACCGTGACATGCAGCAGGAAACGGTCGAGCTGCGCCTGCGGCAGTTCCCACGTCCCCTCATGCTCGATCGGGTTCTGCGTCGCGATGACGAAGAAGGGCGACTCGAGCTTGAAGCTTTTGGTGCCGCTGGTGACCTGCCGCTCCTCCATCGCCTCGAGCAACGCCGACTGCACCTTTGCTGGCGCGCGGTTGATCTCGTCGGCGAGAATGAAGTTGCCGAAGACCGGTCCCATTTGAAAATCGAATCTCTGCTCGCGAGCATCGTAGATCGAAGATCCGGTCAAATCGGACGGCAACAAATCCGGCGTAAACTGGATCCGGTTGAACACGCCTTCCATCGCCTCCGCAAGCAGTCGCGCGATGCGGGTTTTGGCCAATCCCGGCGCCCCCTCCAACAGGATATGGCCATCGGCCAATATCCCGATCAACAAACTGAGAACCGTTTGGCTCTGGCCGATCATGCCGGACTCGAGCCGGCTTCTCAGATCAACAAATGACGGACGAACTGACACCGAATTTATACTCCCTAGCCCCCCGACCACTGAAAACCCGAGCCATGGCGCGCACCCTCAAACCCGCTTTTCCAAGCGCCCTCGATCACCAATGAAATTGACTATCGAGGTCGCGTGGGGAACGGCGTCGTGGTGAGCTGGCTCGTGCTGGAACGCAAACGACCTCATTCTTGACCCAACAGCGATCATCACCAATGGACGCCCCCTCGATGATGAACCGCGTCGCTAAGCCAAATTGGAATTGACCGGCAATGCCCGGATGACAACCGGTTCGGGGCCGGAGGTTATCCATTCGCGGCCCAGACGGCAAATCCGAGATTCAACCCACCCCGAAATACATGAGCGCGGGTCCGAATTGGGCCGCGCCACGCCCATGCCGGGTGCCGGTCAAACGCTGGCGGTTTGGGGAATCGCGCTCACTCGCAAGAACGGCCCAGAACGCGATCCCAGACCTGAGCGCGTACAGGCGTCGAACAATTGACTGCCCCCACGGTCAGTACCAATGGTGAGTTTAGATATTCGTCGTTGTGAACTTGCCCCGAACGTTGGACCGGGTATGATCCCGTGGGCTGGCGCGTGAGGCCAGTCGCTCCGGCGATTACGGCGCCGCCTTGGAAAAGACTGTGCCCGCCGCCGACAACGGAAAGGCGGACGCGCAGTATTACCTCGGGATCATGTATCTTAACGGTTACGGCGTCGAACCAAGCATGATCGAGGCGTATAAATGGTTCGACATTTCGCGCTCAACTGCATTCGATTTCTACGCCGACCTCGAAAGCATCGAAATCGGCAAGTTGCAGGAGGAAATGTCGCCACAAGATTTGGCGACCGCGCATAAACTGTCGAGCGATTGGCTGGCAAATCGTTCAGCTTATTCTGAAGCACGATGACACTGTGGAAAATTTGCCCCCGCTGGCGGATGGGCTGGCCACCACTGCACCGTCAAAATATGCCGCCAACGATAAGAAAAACGGCGTGACTGCCGCCTTCGGTGTAACCGTACCCTAGGTATAGCGGCCCAACATATGTGTCCGCTCCGACAAAGAGACTGCCGCCCAACAACATATCGTCGAACGACACGTCTTCGATTGCGTCAAAAACATTGCCATATTCCAACGATGCGCCGGCATAAAGGGGAAGACCCAAGAAAGTCGGGCCGAAGCGTTCCACCTCCTGGTAATAAATGACCCGGGTGAGCAGCGCGTTGTCGCCGGTGAGCGCGCCGCGGAGCAGACCCGACACGCGAAACGGTCCGCCCAATTCAAACCGTCGGCTGATGTCGGACTCGCCGTCAACCGTCAACTCGGCAACTTGCCCAAGCGCGAAAGTGTGATCGCCCCACGATGAGGCGCCATTGGCGGTTAGACGGATCGCGTGAAACTCCTGGTCGGCCCCAAGAGTCTTTGGCGACCAGATGTACTGTCCGGCAGCCAACGACCCCTGTCGTGGAAAATTCAAGTCATCAAGATCATCGAACAAAACACCGGCGCCAAGCGAAGCGGTTTCGAATGTCTCTTTTGCAATAAGGCCTGTACCCGTCACTTCCCGGACTCGACCGATACCCCGGGACGCCACGCCGAATATTGTTAGATCATCACTCAAGTTGGTACCGACCCGAAGATCCAAGCTCGCGTCAAGGACACGTGTCTCGGCAATCTTCTTGCGGTTCTTGAAGACCGCCACGTCGCGGTCAGAAATCGCCGCGGCCGAACCGACAAAGAACCGGGCAGCCGGATCGAGTGGCTGATAAAATTCGCTGATCAGGCCCAGGCGATTGCCGACGATCATATCGGAGCGCCATTCCCCGTTGAGCTCGTTCAAGCCCGGGGCAGTGTATCTGGTGCCAATGTTGTAATTGGCTTCACGATCGAAATCGGTTTGTAGTTCGATGCCAAATCGAATGTGGTTTTTGCCGGCCGGATTTTCCCTAGCGACAACGAGTATCGCGGCCCCATCCTCGTCGGGCTCTAGCGCATAAGTCACGGTTTCAAATTGGCCAAGACCGTAGATACGCGAAATATCATCCTCAAGCTTCGCGGTATCCAAGGGATCCCCGACCCGGGTTCGCATTCTCGCTCTGAGCACCTCATCGGAAAGAGTCGTGTCACTCTCGACAACGATGCGGTTGATGCGCCGCCCCTCGAAATTAGCGACTAGCTGCCGCGGGCGCTCACGGCCGGGCAAAGCCAGCCGAGCGAGAGGCTCGTAGGATTGCTTTGCCGACGCCTCCCCCAGCGCCACCGCCTCCTCGGTCCGATCGAAACTGGTGAATCCCAAGTCGCCCAGATCCATGACAATTAAGATGTCGTCCTCGCTTAGAGAGGCGATCTGTTCGCGCCTGCCGCGAAGCACCATGAGATCCATCATTCGTCTCATGACGTCGACCGGCGAGGTCAGCTCGTCCGCCGGTCCGAGTTTTTCGGCGAAACTTGCCACAATAACTATATCGGCCCCCAAATCACGCGCCACATTGACCGGTATGTTGTTGAGCACGCCGCCATCGATCAGTGTACGACCATCGATCACGACAGGCGGAAATGCGCCGGCCACGGACATGCTCGCGCGCAATGCCATCGCAAGTTCGCCGCCAGCCAGCACGACCTCTTCACCGGTTTCAATGTCGGCGGCGATCGCGCGGAACGGAATCGGCAGCTTGTCAAAATCTTGAATTGCGGCGGCGGCTGCCGTCAGTTTTCTCAGTTCGAGCGTTAGGCGCTGTCCTTGTATCGCGCCGAGTGGCAAGCGAGCTTCGCCGTCCTTCAGCCGCAGTCTTGGGTCCGCGAGAAAGCCGAAATCATCGGTCTTGCGGCGGATTGTGAGCTCGCGACGCGGCGTATCGTCGATGAATATGCCGTTCCAATCGATTGATTTGACGATAGATTCCAATTCAACTGCCGGGAGGCCCATGGCGTATAGCCCTCCGACGATGGCGCCCATGCTGGTGCCAACGACCAGATCAACGTGAACGCCGGCCTGTTCAAGGACCTTTATGACGCCGACATGGGCGATCCCCTTGGCGCCGCCACCAGCCAACACGAGGCCAATCGTCGGTTCGGGCCGTTCCTGCGCCACCGGCTCGTCCGCCGGAGCGGGCGCGGCGGTAAGAACGAAGCCCAGGAATGCCGTAACGACAAGCTGCTCCAGCCAAGCAACAACTGGCACGGAGAGAAGCCGCCGGGCGGAGGTATCCCGACCATGCGGCCTTTCGCCATTCATTGGCACACAAATCATTCCTCTAGCGGCGTGACAAATCCGCGCTCAGCGTAACGCACGCTTTCAAGCAGAGAGTTAATGCGACGATAAACGTCATATTTCCTGCCGTTACCACGCACCGACATCTCGCAGTGCCGAGGTGCACCTCAGACTGACCGCGGACTCGTTCTCTTTCAGACAGGCAAGGATACGCCCCTCCCCGATCTCTACGCCCGCGCATTGAGCATCTATATCGTCCGAGCACTCGTTCGCAACGTATGACAACGCATTGACCGCACGCTCGAGCTGCACTGCGGCGTCATAGAGGGCGAATTCGCATCGACCCGAAAGCTTATCGCCATGGGCATAAATGCATGCAAGGACTCGTCCTTCTCCAGGCGTGACCAAGGCGCAAAAATTATCGATTTCCGTTTCGCACCCCTTCACGAACGTTTCGATCGGACCCTGAGCCAGCACCGAGTGACTCAAAACCAACGCGACAGAAAACAAGGCCGCTTTCATCACTTGTCTCATCCGTAACCTCCACTTTGCGTTGTATTGAAAAATCGCATCGAAAAATCGCTCTTGATCGGCCGATTTTCATTCCCGCACGCCTTTCTACGCGCCAGCAGCGCAAAAAGATGACTTTTGGCCGCGATTTCACCGGTTTTGCAACCACCAGCCCGTGCTAATTTTCGCCGGCTCCCTTGTCCGGGGTCTGCGATTATGCCAGCTTTACGCGAGAATGATTACGACCAGTCGGTCAAAGGGGCGCTTTTTTTCAGAATAGTTTCTGGTTGGCGACAGCGCCTTCGACGCGTCGACCTTGCCCGATCGGACTGGGTTGGGCGCGCCGATCGGACCCCGGGGGGATTGTGCGTGAGGCCTTATCATTTTTGGGAGAAGAATGATGTTCAGAAGTAACAAGGTTTGGATTTTGGCCGCGGCTATGTGCGCGCTTGCGCCACTCAGCGCGGCGGCGCAAGACTCTGCCAGCGCTCAGATTGGCTACCTGCGTTGCGATGTCGCCGGCGGCATAAGCTTCGTGTTCGGATCCACCCGCGATCTCGAATGCGTCTACACGGCCGCCGCCACCGACCGTGTCGAACAATATACCGGCGTGATCAAGACCTACGGCGTCGATATCGGCTTCCGCGAGAGTGGCGTGATGATATGGGGCGTGTTCGCCAGCCAGGACGATCCCGGCCCAGGCGCGCTGGCCGGCGACTATGGCGGCGTGACCGCCGGCGTCGCGGTCGCGGGCGGCTTGGGCGTGGACGCCTTGTTTGGCGGCAGCGAACGGGGCATCGGCCTACAACCGCTCAGCATCACGGGATTCACCGGCCTCAATGTCGCGGCGGGTGTCAGCGGATTGGAGCTGGTAGTCGCAAACTGAGCCGCCAAGGGTCGTCACCCTGGGTGCATCCGGTGCTCCAGGACAGGAGCATCGGTTAATCGGCGGGCAAAAAATCACAGAAACGCAAACCGCGCAGCGTCGATGGCATTCATGAACTGATCTGGTTGAGCTGGTTAGCCGTAGTGCTAACGGTTGATTGCAAACTGAGGAGGGCCAACGAATGTTGGATGCAGCTAGAAGATCGCTGATCGCGGGCGTCTTGGCGTTCGCGATTGCGGCGCCGGCGACGGCGCAAACCGACAAGCCGAACATCTTAGTTATCTGGGGCGACGATATCGGCCAATCAAATATCAGCGCCTACACAATGGGCTTAGTCGGGTACCGCACGCCGAATATCGATCGCATTGCCGCTGAAGGCATGATTTTTACCGACTATTACGGCGAGCAATCGTGCACAGCCGGCCGATCGTCGTACGTCATGGGCCAGAGCGTGTTCCGGACCGGTCTCTCAAAAGTTGGCCTGCCCGGCGCCGAGCAAGGCATGCGTGAAGAGGACCCGACCATTGCCGGCCTGCTCAAAGCGCAAGGATATGTCACCGGCCAGTTCGGTAAAAACCATCTCGGCGACAAAGACGAACATCTTCCGACCAATCACGGTTTCGATGAGTTTTTCGGCAATCTCTATCACCTGAATGCCGAGGAAGAGCCGGAAAACGAAGACTATCCGACTGATCCAGCTTTCCGCGAGCGCTTTGGCCCACGTGGCGTGATCAAGTCCGCGGCGGACGGCCAGATTCAAGATACCGGCCCTCTAACCAAAAAGCGTATGGAAACGGTCGACGAGGAAACGCTGGCAGGCGCCCTCGACTTCATCGATCGCGCGCATGCGCAAGGCAAGCCTTTTTACGTCTGGTGGAACGGCACGCGCATGCATTTCCGCACCCATGTGAAGGATGAGCTGCGTGGCATCTCGGGTCAGGACGAGTATGCGGACGGCATGGTCGAACACGACATGCACGTCGGTGTGTTGCTGGAGAAGCTCGACGAGCTCGGAATCGCCGACAATACGATAGTGCACTATTCAACTGATAACGGCGTTCACATGAATACCTGGCCGGACGCCGGCATGACGCCGTTCCGCGGCGAAAAGAACACCAATTGGGAAGGCGGTTGGCGGGTCCCGTCCATGGTGCGCTGGCCCGGCAAGATTGAAGCTGGTCAGGTTTCCAACGAAATCATGCACCATATGGACTGGCTGCCCACTTATCTTGCCGCCGCCGGTGAACCGAACATCAAGGCCAAGCTCAAATCAGGCGGCGTCAACGCGATTGGCCGCGAATACAAGGTCCACCTCGATGGGTACAACTTTTTGCCATACCTGACCGGCCAGGAAGATACGGGGCCGCGCGATGAAATCTTCTACTTTTCCGACGAAGGTGATTTGACGGCATTGCGCTACCAGGATTGGAAAGCGCTCTTCATGGAGCAAAAAGCCGAAGCGACTTTGCGCGCTTGGATCGAACCTTGGACGCCGCTCCGTGTGCCATTGATTTTCAACCTTCGCCGTGACCCGTATGAACGCGCCTATTCCACGTCGAACACCTACTATGATTGGCTGATCGATCGTGTGTACTTGCTGGTGCCTGCACAGGTCTATGTGGGGAATTTTCTGAAAACATTTCAGGAGTTTCCGCCGCGGCAAAAGGCCGCCAGCTTCGGCATTGATCAGGTCATGGAGCAACTCGTAGCGCCCGGCGGAGCGCAATAGTTCGGCTCGGCGGTATCGTTTGGGAGGGCGTCGCATCTTGGCGCCCTCCTACCTTTAGGGCGAGATTTTCCAAACGTGGAAATCGATTGTGAAGCGTGGATTCTTTCTCATTTTGGGCACCGCCGCCTACCTATTGTCCGTGGCGGGCTCATCCGCATACAGAGTCGAACCCGACCGCCCACGACTCGTACTGCAAATCACAGTCGACGCGCTTCGTGGCGACCTGATCGAGCGCTATTCCGCCGGGTTGGGCGAAGGTGGTTTTCGCTACCTGTTAGATAGCGGTGTGGTGTTCGCCAACGCTCACCATCGCCATGCGAATACGGAAACAATTGTCGGCCACACCACGCTTGCCACTGGGACCGACCCGGCAATCCATGGCATGGTCGCCAACCTCTGGTACGACCGCAAGACAGCCAACGCCCGTTACAACGTGCAAGACGCACGATATCCGCTGGTCGGCCAAGGCGGCGTCGACGCGTCGGCGGAGATCGACCCTACACAAAGGGCAGCGACAACCGACGGCCGCTCACCCGCCGCGATCCTGACGTCAACAATCGGCGACGAGATTGCCCTATCACTCGGCCCGACCGCGAAGATTTTTGGTGTGTCGATCAAGGACCGCGGGGCAATCTCGATGGCCGGTCATGCCGGCACCGCGTACTGGTTCTCAAAAAGCGCCGGCGCCTTTGTGACCAGTACCTTCTATCGCGAAGCCTATCCGGCTTGGCTGACGACGTGGAACAACGCCGACCATCCCGCGCGCTATGCCAATACCACCTGGGATCTGCTTCTTGAGCCTTCGACCTACACGTTCGCAGCGGCCGACGATCAGCCCTGGGAAACCGATTTCCCGGGATATGGCCGCAGTTTTCCGCACCCCTACGGCCCAGCGGACAGCAAGTATTTCACCACCCTGCTGACCCTCAGCCCCGCCGGAGATGAGCTAACGCTCGACCTGGCCAAAGTGCTCATTGAGGCTGAAGCAGTCGGCGCCGACGAGGTTACGGACTATCTCTCGATCAGCTTCTCGTCGACCGATTATGTCGGCCATGTTTTCGGCCCTTCCAGCCTCGAATCCGAAGACAACATCAAGCGGCTTGACCGGACCCTCGCGGACCTAATCGCCTTCATCGATCAGAATGTGGGCCTCGACCAGACGCTCATTGTGCTCTCGGCGGACCATGGTGCGCCCGAGGCGCCGGGTTATCTGGAAACGCTCGGTATCGAAGCACGCAATTTCGACTTCTCTGAAATCGACAAGCAGCCGGCCATTGCCGCGCTGCGGAGCGAATTTGGCGTGGCGGAGGAATTAATCGAGTCCTTTTCCCAGCCTTACGTCTACCTGAACCGCAAGGTGATGGAAGCGCGCGATCTCGATCCGACGACCGTCGAGGCACGAGTGGCCGAAGAACTCACAAAGATGCAGGGCGTCGCATATGCCGTATCGAGTTCGGCACTCCGCGCCGGTCGGGTTGCAACGACCAGTGTGACCGATGCAATTCTTGCCAACTTCCATCCCGACCGCTCGGGCGACATTTATGTGGTTTTCGAGCCGCATTGGTTTGTCGCCGACTTCGACGGCCTGCACGTCACATCGGCACATGGATCTCCCTGGCATTACGATACCCACGTCCCGATAATCTTTGCCGGGTCTGGGCTCTCGCCACGACGCGTCGATCGCCGCGTTGAGACGGTCGACGTTGCGCCAACAATCGCGGCGCTGCTGCGGATTAAGCCGCCAAGCGGCTCGCTTGGCGAACCGCTTCTTGAAGCACTACCCTAAGGCCCGACGGCCGAATGCTCAGCGAACGGAAAAGCGACAGCATGAGCTCCACCGCACGATCCCAAATTCTCGACCTCAAAGCCCGTATGGGACAGTCGATCATTGGGCAGGAAAGTGTCGTCGAACGGTTGATCATCGGGCTGCTTGCCAACGGTAATTTACTGGTGGAGGGGCTTCCGGGTCTTGCCAAGACACGCGCGATCAAGGCGCTGGCTCAGAACCTTGAAGCCGATTTCAGCCGCATCCAGTTTACGCCCGACCTTTTGCCCTCCGATGTGACCGGCACCGAGGTCTACCATCAGGTCGACGGCAAGGGTGAATTCCGCTTCGACCCCGGTCCGATCTTCGCCAACATCGTGCTCGCCGACGAGATCAACCGCGCGCCGGCCAAGGTCCAAGCCGCACTGCTCGAAGCGATGGAGGAACGGCAGGTCACTGTCGCCGGCACGACACACAAGATGGAGCCGCTGTTCATGGTCATGGCGACCCAAAACCCGGTCGAACAGGAAGGCACCTACCCGTTGCCCGAGGCACAGATGGACCGGTTCCTGATGCACGTTATGATCACCTATCCGCTGGTCGAGGACGAGGTAAAGGTGATCCAGCTCGTCCGCGGCGAAGAAACGGCTGTCGCCGCGGCGAAGGTACCCGACGCGGCGGCACAGGTCATTTCACAAGAGGCCGTGTTCGAAGCGCGGCGTGAAATCGCGTCGATCCACGTAGCCGACGCGATGGAACGCTACATGGCCGATTTGGTCTATGCCACCCGCACACCCGAAGCATATTCGGACGACATGGCGCGCTGGATCGAGATTGGATCGAGTCCGCGCGCTTCGTTGGCACTCGACAAATGCGGGCGCACACACGCCTGGCTCTCCGACCGAGATTACGTCGATCCGCAGGACGTGCGGGCCATCGTGCACGACGTGCTGCGTCACCGGTTGACGTTGAGTTACGAAGCACAGGGCGAAGGTGTCACGCCCGACAAGGTCGTCGACGAAATCGTCACCCAGGTCGCATTGACCTAGGCCTGTGGTGCATGCGCGATCACGCGGCCAGGACCAGAACGGGAGTAACGCGGCGGATCGCCGAGCCATCCACGCCCGATCCGCGGATCCAGGTCGACCTCGCCCATCTGCGCGCTCTTGAAGGTCGTGCGAAGGCGCTGAGCTTCCTTCCGCGGCAACCAGCGCGCAGCGTGCTGAATGGCCGGCATGCGTCTCGTTTGCGCGGGCGCGGTCTGAATTTCGAAGAGTTGCGTGGCTATCTACCCGGCGACGACGTCCGGTCCATCGATTGGAAAGTCACCGCGCGCACCGGCGAACCTCATGTGCGTGTGTATACCGAAGAACGCGACCGCCCGGCCCTCATTGTCGTCGACCAGCGCATGTCGATGTTCTTCGGCTCACGCCACAACATGAAATCGGTAACGGCGGCTGAAGTTGCCGCGCTGGCTGCGTTCCGCATTCTCGATCAGGGCGATCGCGTGGGCGGCATCATTTTCGGCGATGACGACATTGTCGAAATCCGGCCGCAACGTAGCCGGCGGGCCACAGATCAGGTGCTAATCGCCATCGCCGAAGCCAATGCGCGGCTGCACGCCAAGGCACCCACGGTGAACCCGATACCCCTCAACCGCCCGCTGGAAGCCGTTGGCCGCATCGCTAAGCGTGACCATTTGGTTGTCGTGATCAGCGACTTCGATGGCATCGATGAACGCACCAAGACACTGCTCGGCGGTCTAGCGCGGCACAATGACGTCGTGCTCGGCCTGGTGACCGATCCAATGGCCCAAGACATGCCCGAGGATCTCCGCTTGGTCATATCGGACGGAGAGCTCCAGGCCGAGATCGACACGCGCTCGGGTACGGTCCGGCGCGCCCTTTCCGAGACGTCATCCGGTCGCCTAGCCGGTATTTTGGACTGGCAGCGCTCGCTCGGGATCTCCGTCTTGCCACTCAGCGCCGGCGAGGAGACGGTGCCGCAGGTCAGGCAACTCATGGGCCTTCCCGCGAGGGCCAGATGAGCGAAGACCTTTCAACCCTCACGCTCATTGAATTGTTGGACCGGCTAGAGCCGGTTCCAGAGCCGGTCCCCGTATCGCTTTGGCCCCAAACCGCGGGATGGATTTGGCTCGGTCTGGCCGCCACGGTCTGCGCTGTATGGCTCATCCGACGTTGGATCAAATACCGCCGCGTCAACGCCTATCGCCGCGCCGCATTACGAGGTCTTGCGGCAGCCGGAAACGATCGCGCCGCGGTCGCGGCGATTCTACGCCGAACGGCGCTCGCCGGCTTTCCCCGCTCGCAAGTTGCTAGTTTGTACGGAGATGACTGGCTCGCCTTTCTCGATCGCACCTATGACGGAACGGGATTCGCTGAGGGTCCGGGACGTAACATTTCCATGGCCCCGTATTCATTAGCTAACGAATCAGTTGACCTGGCGCCTTTGGCTGCGGATTGGGTGCGTCGCCATCGCCGGTCACGAGCGTCTTCCCCGTGATAGAACTCGCGGTCCCTTGGGCTTTGTTGCTATTGCCGGCACCATACCTGGTCTGGCGATTTGTCCCGCCTTACCGCGAGCGTATGTCGGCGCTGCGGTTTCCCTTTTTTCGACGCGTTGCCGACGCCGCCGAGGTCGCGCCGCGACAGGGTTCGGTGGTGATGGCGCGGCAGCGGCTGCAAATGATCGTCGCGATCGTGGTTTGGGTGCTCTTGGTGATCGCCCTTGCCCAGCCCGAGCGGGTGGGCGAGCCGATCGAAGTCACCAAGGCCGCGCGCGATTTGATTCTCGCCATCGATATCTCCGGTTCGATGGACGAGCGCGACTTTGTCGCGCAGGATGGCGAGCGCATCCAGCGTCTCGCAGCGGTGAAGAGAGTTGTTGGCCAGTTCGTCGAGGCCCGCCAGGGGGATCGCGTGGCGCTGATCATCTTTGGCGCCAAGGCGTTCGTGCAGGCGCCGTTTACCGAGGATCTGCGGACGGTGCGCGAATTGCTGGATCAGACAGAGGTCGGGATGGCCGGTCCCCACACCGTGATCGGCGACGCCATCGGTCTGGCGATCCGGACTTTCGAGGCGAGTGACGTTCAACAACGCTTGCTGATCCTGCTGAGCGACGGCGCCGACACCGGCAGCCGCATGAGCCCGATCAACGCCGCCGAAATCGCGGCGCAAAACGGCGTCGAGATTTACACCATCGGGGTCGGCGATCCCAAAGGCGCCGGCGACCAGCGCGTCGATCTCGCAGCCCTCGAAAACGTCTCAGCCCGGGCGCAAGGACAATTCTTTTTCGCCGGCGACGAAGCCGGACTTGCAACGGTTTATGACCGCATCGAGGCTCTTGCACCGCGCGAGGTAGAGACGCTGTCCTTCCGTCCGCGAGAGCCCTTGAGCCATTGGCCGCTTGCCGCTGCCGCGGTTCTCGCCCTTGCGGCGCTGGGTTGGCTGCACTTGCGGTCACGCCGGAGCGCCGCCGCGTGACCGATTCCCTCACCATGTTCGAGCTATTCCACTTCCTGCGCCCGTGGTGGCTCGCGCTGCTGCCGATTGCTTTGCTTTTTTGGTGGCGCATCCGCGCGCGCGCGACATCACGTTCTGATCCGCCCGCGGGCATCGCCGCGCATCTTGCTGACGCCCTGACAGTGGGCAGCGACGGCACCGGTCGTATCCTGGCGATCGACGGCGTCGCGATAGCGGTCGTTCTAATTTCTGTCGCCACGGCCGGACCCACATGGAGCAGAGTTCCGAACCCGCTGCTCGCGCAAACCGCTCCCCTCGCCGTCGCCCTCGAAGTCTCGGAAACCATGCTATCGACAGACGTGCCGCCAAGTCGCATCGAGCGCGCCAAGCATAAGATCCTTGATGTCATCGCTGGCCGCGCCGGTGCGCGTACCGCGCTCATCGCCTACGCCGGATCCGCCCACCGGGTGGCGCCACTGACCGAAGACCCGCAGGTGCTCAAACCATTCCTTGAAGGGCTGACGCCCGAGGTCATGCCCAAGCAAGGTCAGAACGCGACTCAGGCCCTCGAACTCGCGCGCGCCACGTTAGCCACCGAGGAGGTGCCCGGCGCCATTCTCTTCGTTGTCGACGATGTGGACCGCGCCGATCTGCCGGCGCTCGAGCGCCACGCTTCCGAGAACGGGCCGCGGGTCGTGTTTCTGTCGGTCGGCGGATCGGAGTCCGCGCTGCGGGATCTTGCTCAGGTTCCGGGCGCCGTCGTGGTGCGCGCTTCGCCCGACGGGTCGGATGTCGCCGAAATCGAGCGCCGCGTCGCGTCGGCCTATCGCGACGCGCTTGCTCGCGACGAACGGCAGCAATGGGAGGACCGGGGCTGGCTGTTGGTCTGGCCCGCCGCGCTGCTTTGCCTTTTCTGGTTTCGCCGCGGATGGACCATGCGTTGGAGCTTCGCGCTGGCCATCGTGACATTCGGCGCCCCGGACAATCCGGCCCAGGCGGACGGGATCGCCGCCTGGTTTCTAACGCCGGATCAGCAAGGTCGCTTGGCGTATGAGGACAAGGAATTTGCCGCGGCGGCCGACCTTTTCGAACTGCCTGTCTGGAAAGGATATGCGCATTACCGGGCCGGTAAATATGCCGAGGCCGCTCAAATCTTCGCCCGCCTGCCGACCGCCGACGCGGCGTTTGCCGCCGGAATGGCGCACATAAAAAATCGCGCCTATCGAGACGGAATTTCGGCTTTCGAAACGGCGTTGCAGCGCGATCCCGACCATACCGCCGCGGCCCAAAATCTTGAGATCGCGCGCGCCATTCTCGCCTATCTGGAGAAGGTGCGCGAGCAATCCGACACCGGCGAGGAAAGTGGCATCGGCGCGGATGACGTGGTGTTCGATAACGAGTCCGGCCGTGGAGCGGAAACTACAATCACCGGCGAGGACCAGGTGAAGATGGAAACGGCGGAGCAGTGGATGCGGACCGTCGACACGCGCACGGCGGATTTCCTGCGCATTCGGTTTGCGCTGGAAGTGGCGAAAACGGCGCCATGAGGATTCACCTGCTCTTTGTATTTTGGGTTTGTTGGCTACTAGGGCCCGTCGTCGCAGCGGCACAGGACCTTGCCGAGCCGCGCGTGAGTATGGAGCTGGAAAAAAACTCGGCCATTCCCGGCCAACCTATCGTTCTCAGACTCACGTTGTTGGTGCCGACCTGGTTACCCGAGCCACCGGTCTTTCCGAGCTTCGAAGTTCCCAACGTCATGGTGCGCCTGCCGGCCCGAGCGTCGGGTCCGATCAGCGAACGGGTGGGTTCCGAGACATGGTCCGGCGTGACACGGGCGTACCGGCTCTATCCCATGACCGTTGGCCAATTTCGCATTCCGCCTCAGCCGGTGCGCATCACATTCGCGGACCCAAAAACGCGAAACCCGATCACCATGGAGCAGCTTACCGACGAAGTCGTTTTTGAAGGGAGAGCCCCCGAAGCGGCGCGGGACCTCGATCCGTTTATCGCCGCCACCGCGCTCTCTCTCGAACAGACCATAGAGGGAGAGCCGCAAAACCTTGAACCCGGCGGCGCCTTCACCCGCGGGGTAACAGTGCACCTGGAGGGCACCTCGCCGATTTTCCTGCCGCCCTTGATCCCACCAATCGCGGCCGAGGGGCTCTCGGTCTATCCGAAAGAGCCAGTGGTGACTGATATCGATGAAGGCGGAACCATGTCGGGCGACCGGTTGGAGAGCGTGACCTATATCGCTGAAGCCGGCGGGCGCCACGTGGCACCGCCAATTCGATTGAGTTGGTTCAATCTCCAGACCAACGAGGTCGAAACCGCGGCACTGAACGGCTTCGACATCGTGGCGCGCGGGCCGGCGCCTTCGCCTCCACCGATTGACTGGCGCGCATTTGCGCCTTGGATCGTCGGCGGTGTTTTGACCGCCGTGCTGGCCGGGGCTGCGGTGGCCTTCGCCTGGCCACGGGTCGCCGCGTGGCACAGGCGTCGGCGCGAGGCCTATCTGGCATCGCCGGACTTCGCCTTCGGCAGGGCAAAGGTTGCACTCCGCGCACGCGACTTTAACGATACCGTCCGCGCCATTGAACTCTGGTCCTCGCGCCTCCGCCCCGCTTTCGGCGAAACCGAACCCCGTCTAACGAACGCACTCGTCGGCCTCGGCGCGGCATATTACGGACCCGACCGCGGCCCGCCTCCGGAAAAACTCTGGTCAGAGGCTCGCGCGGCCCTTGAGGCGGTGCGGCGCGAGCGCGGTGCGGCCGCCAACAGGGCCGGCGCCGGTCACGCCTTGCCGCCGCTCAATCCTGGACATATTTCATGACACATTTCATTAGTTGGCTAGCGATTATACGCAATTTCGTCTTCCTTGGGACGGCATTGCTATCGGCAACGGCCGGCGCCCAAACACCCAGCCATGTCAGATCAGAAACCTGCGCGGCCTGCCACACCGGCGAAGCGCAAGCATGGGCTGGCTCGCATCACGCCTGGGCTTGGAAGCCGCCGCACCAGTCCACAGTGCTCGGTGATTTCGACAACGCCATTTTCGAGCATGGCGGCGTCACCACGCGGTTCACCCGCGACCAAGACGGCTTTTTCGTCGAAGCCGAAGGGCCAAGCGGCGCCACACAGCTTTTCCAAGTTCGTGGGGTTGCCGGCATCGCGCCGCTTCAGCAATATCTGCTTGAGACCGATGCCGGCCGGCTTCAGGCTCTCGATATCGCGTGGGATATCGATCGCGAGCGTTGGTATCACCTATATCCGGACCAGGAAGCGCGGCCCGGCGATGGACTTCACTGGACCGGACCTTACAAGACCTGGAATGCCCGCTGCGCGGAATGCCACGCCACCGGCTTCAAAAAAAATTACGATCCCCGGACGCGCGCTTACACCAGCACACAGGCCGAAATCGGCGTCGGATGCGAGGCGTGCCACGGCCCCGGCGAGGCGCACGTCGCCTGGGCCAAGGCACCGGAAGATTATGACGATGCTTTGAGTCCCGACCTGACCTCAACGGGGTTTTCCATCGAGTTCACGGCCAAAAGTGCTGAGACCGAAATTCAGCAATGCGTCGGCTGCCATTCCCGCCGGGAGCCGTTGAGCGACGGCAATCCGCTACCGGGAACGGTGTTCCATGACAGCTACCGCCTCGCGCTCCTGCGTCCCGGCCTCTACCACACGGATGGCGCCATCCTTGATGAAGTTTATGTCTACGGCTCGTTCCTGCAGTCGAAAATGTACGCGAACAGCGTGCGCTGTTCCGATTGCCACGACCCGCATACTGCCGGCTTGAAGGCCAAGGCGAACGCGGTCTGCACCCAATGCCATTCGCCCGCGGGCAACCCGCGGTTCCCGACCCTGCGGCGGACAAAATACGACGACCCGGGCCACCACTTCCATGAAGTCGGGTCCGACGGAGCGCAATGCGCCAGCTGCCACATGATCGAACGCGTCTACATGGGCATCGACGGTCGTCGCGACCACAGCTTCCGCATCCCTCGCCCCGATCTTTCCTCGAAAACCGGAGCGCCAAACGCATGCACCGACTGTCACGCAGATCACGACGCACGGTGGGCGGCGGCCGAGATCTTGCGCCGCTTTCCGGACGCGAACCGGGACGGCCCGCATTTTTCTCAGATCTTCGCAGTCGCACGCACGAATCCCACGAGCGTCGCCGAAACCCTTTTGGAAATTGGCGCCAACGGCAAACTTCCCGGTATCATCCGCGCCTCGGCGCTCGACTTATTGCGCGGTGCCACCGAAGCTACAATCGCGACCGCAGCCGCACCATTGCTCGGTGATGCCGACCCATTGGTCCGAGCAGCAGCAATCCCCGTGCAGCGCGGCGCACCCCCGATCGAGCGCGTCCAGCGGCTCATTTCAATCGTCGAGGATCCGGCTCAATCGGTCCGCATTGCGGCGGCGCGCGAACTGCTTGACGCCCCGATCGCACAGCTGCCACCGCGGATGGCTGACGCACTTCAAAAGGCGACGGGCGAATGGCGCGCCTCGCTCTTGGCTAAGGCTGATTATCCCGAAGCGCATATAGCGATCGGCGGGGCGGCATTGGTGCTGCGCAATCCGGGCGCGGCCGAACAGGCGTTCCGCGAAGCGGTCCGCCTCGATCCGCAAAGCGTCGACGCCTGGCGGATGATTATCCGCATTCTTGCGGCGACCGGTGATCCGGATGACGTGCGTGCGACATTGGATGACGCGCTAGCGGCCAACCCTTCAAGCGAATTGCTCCTGTCTCTTGAGCAAGAGTTTGATGAGGCGACTGGTCGATAGCGCGACACGATCTCATTCGTCGCGCGCGAGCGGCCGCCGGCTTGCCGGATGAGCTAAAGTTTCTCGATTTGCGTCGATCAGGTGCAACGGAACTCGCGCGCGCAGGCGCGACCGATGATGAGATTAGGGCGGTCACGGGTCGTCTCACAAAAGAGATTGTGAGCGTCTATATATTGCCCGACGATCGCATGGCGGAAGCTGCACAAAAAAAAAGCGAGACGCCCTCGATCTGAATCAACGCCGATCGAGAACGAAATCAGCACAAAGTTGAAAGGATAGACCGGCAGAATCGGAAATTTGTTGAAAGGGTCAAGCTCCGAAATACTCTAACCCCTTGAAAAAATTGGTGGGCGCACAAGGACTCGAACCTTGGACCCGCTGATTAAGAGTCAGCTGCTCTGCCAACTGAGCTATGCGCCCACGGGGTGCCGACCCTATAGCAGAGGCGTTTCGGGCTGTCGAGACGCCGGCTCGGTCGGACCGGTGCCGCGTCCGCTTGACGCGCTTTGCGCCTAGCGTTGCAAGCCGTCGAGATATTTACCGATCGGGATATCGCGGTGGATATAGACGCTGAGGATCAGGCCGATCGCGACCAGCACGGTCATCATCGCGGTGCCGCCATAGGAGATCAGCGGCAGCGGCACGCCGACCACCGGGATCAGCCCGGTCACCATGGCGACGTTGATGAACACGTAGAGAAACACCGTGGTGGTCAGGCCGAGCGCCAACAGCCGGCCGAAATGGCTGCGCGAGCGCAGCGCGATGGCGATGCCGTAGATGAAAATCATCATATAGAGGATCAGCACGGTCGCCGCGCCGGCGAGGCCGAATTCCTCCGCCAGCATGGTGAAGATGAAATCGGTCTGGCGTTCGGGCAGGAAGCTGAGCTGGCTTTGAGTGCCAGCGAGGAAGCCTTTGCCGAATAGGCCGCCGGAGCCGAGCGCGATCTTCGATTGCAGAATATGGTAGCCGGTGCCGAGCGGATCGTTTTCCGGATTTATGAAAGTCAGCACGCGTTGGCGTTGATAGTCGCGCATGAACTGCCAGCCGATGGGAATCGCGGCGGCGACCGCGCCGCCGATCAGCGCGAACTTCCACCAGCGCACGCCGGCGGCGAAGAACAACGCGGCGGCGCCGAGGATCAGCATGATCGCGGTGCCGAGGTCGGGCTGTTTCAACACCAGCGCAGTCGGCAGCGCCACCATGATCAGTGGCGGCACCAGCACGCCGATGCGCGCGACATCCTCGAGCGGCCGGGCGTGGAAATAGCGCGCCAACGCCAGCACCAAAGCAATTTTCATGACTTCCGACGGCTGTAGCTGGAAAAAGCCGAGATCGATCCAGCGCTGCGCGCCCATGCCGATGGTGCCCATCACCTCGACCGCGATCAGCAGCACCAACGCGCCGGCGTAGATCGTGTACGACCAGCGCATCCAAAATCGCAGGTCGATCACCGCGACTACCAACATCGCCGCCAGGCCAATGCCGAACCGCGCTGCCTGGCGCGACGCCCACGGGTCGATATTGCCGCCGGCCGCCGAATAGAGCATGGCGAGGCCGAAGCCGGCGATGGTCATCACCAGTGCCACCACCCCCCAGTTGATCTGGCTGATCCGGTCGACCAGGGTGATTTCAGGATTTCTTAGAACGCCGAGCGCCATGATTATGTCCTAGCCGCTGGCGCGGAGTCCAAGCCGGCCCACGCCCCCTCCCGGCCACCCACGGGACGGTACGCTATGGGTGGCCGGGAGCGGGCGTGGGCCGGCGCCGACTTGAACCAATAAGGGGAGCGGGCTGGACGCGGACTCCGCGATTGCGGCCCAAACATAAAGCGCGCGCGTCATCACCCTTGGCTCGGCTCGTTTTCGTCATCGGCGGCGGGCGCTTCGGCGATCGGCGCCGGTGAGCCGCTTGCCGAGCCGCGGGTTTGCGCTTCGATGAGAATGTCGCGGGCGATCGGCGCCGCCGTCTTGGAACCGCCGCCGCCATGTTCGACCACCACCGCGATGGCGTAGCGCGGGTTATCGATCGGCGCGTAAGCGACAAACAAGGCGTGATCGCGATCCTTCCACGGCCGGTCTTCGTTCTTGATGACACCGGCGTCGCGTTCGGCCTTGGTGATGCGCTTGACCTGGCTGGTGCCGGTCTTGCCGGCCATCGTCATGGTCTCGTCCTCGATGCGCGCGCGATACGCGGTGCCGCGCTGGTGATTGACCACCTTGTTCATGCCGGCACGCACCAGGTCGAGCGCGGCGCGGTTGAGACCGAGCGGTTCATTAGTCGGCTCATTACCCACCGGTTCGACCGGCTGGCCGACGGCATCGCGCAGGTCGCGCGCCAGGCGCGGCGTGATCCCCTTGCCGCCATTGGCGATGCGCGCCGTCATTATTGCGAGTTGCAGCGGCGTCGATAGCACGTAGCCCTGGCCGATGCCGGCGTTCAGCGTTTCGCCCTTATGCCAAACCTCGCCATGGGTGCCGCGTTTCCAACCCGGCGTCGGCATCAATCCGGATGCCTCGCCCGGCAAATCCAGACCTAGCCGGGTGCCGAAGCCAAGCCGCCGGCCCATTGCGGCGATCCGCTCGATGCCCGTCTTCAGTGCGATGTCATAGAAATACACGTCACAGCTCTTGGCGATGCCGTCGATCATGGTCAGGTTGCCGTGGCCGCCACGCTTCCAGCAATGGAACCGCCGTCGGCCGAGCCGCATGTGGCCCGGGCAGTAGACTTTGTGTCCGGGGCCGACCACGCCGGCCTCCAGCGCCGCCATGGCGACCACCAATTTGAAGGTCGAGCCCGGCGGATATTGCCCGGCGACCGACTTGTTGATCAGCGGCGCGCGCGGATTGTTGACCAGTTCGTTCCAATGGGCGTGGGTCAGGCCCTGGTTGAACGCGTTGGGATCGAAGGTGGGCGTGGACGCAAGCGCCAGCACCTCGCCATTGGTCACGTCGAGCACCACCGCGGACGCGCTTTCCTCGCCGAGCCGCGCTGTGGCGAAGTCTTGCAGGCCGCGGTCGATGGTCAGCACCACATCGTGGCCGGCCTGGCCTTCGTTGCGGCTGAGTTCGCGGATCACCCGGCCGTGAGCGTTGACTTCGACATGCTGGTTGCCGGCGCGGCCACGCATGGCGATGTCGTGGATCTTCTCGACGCCGTTTTTGCCGATGCGGAAATCAGGCAGTTCGAGCAGCGGATCGCCGGTCAGCTCTTCTTCCGACACCGCGGCGACATAGCCGAGCACGTGGGCCAGCGGCGCGCCGTGCGGATAATACCGGGTTTGGCCGGCATCGATCGACACGCCGGCGAGGTAGGGCGCGTTGATCTCGATCTCGGCGACCTGGTGCCACGGCAGATGCTCCTGCACGATGATCGGCACAAACCGCCGCTTGCGCTTGATCTCTTTCTCGATGCGCTCGCGTTCCTCGGGCTCGATCGGCACGTAAGCGTTCACCGCATCGAGTGTCGCCGTCGGGTCGTCGGTCTGTTCGGGAACAATGACCAACCGGTAATTCTGATGATTGACCGCGAGCTCGACGCCGAAGCGGTCTAGAATCCGCCCGCGCGGCGGCGCCAACAGGCGCAAATTGATCCGGTTCTCTTCGGCGAGCACTTTATATTGCTCACCCTGCACCACCTGCAGGTAATAGAGCCGGCCACCGAGCACCGACATCAAGGCGAGTTTACCGCCGGCGAGAATCGCGGCGCGACGGGTAAATGCCTTGTGGCGTTGGATTTCCTGTTGGTTCATCGACCACGCACCGATAGTGCGCTCAACAATTCACGCTGCAACACCCCGAACGGCCAAGCGATCAGGGGATAGACCGCGACGGTCAACAACCACTGCACCGCCACCGATGACGGATCCATCAGCCGCCAATAGAACAGCGACGCCGCCGTCCACGACAACAGGCCGGCGCCAACCGCGAAGATGCCAAAGCCGACCCAGGTTACCGCCAGGCCCTTGCGGTCGAAGAATTTGCGTTGGCTGCCCGCCGCGCCGTGCAGGAGCAACAGCACCAGCGAGGTCAGTCCGATCGGCGCGCCGGTCAAACCGTCATGCACCAAGCCGATTAAGAAGGTGGCGATCAGCGGAAACAGATCGGGCCGGTAGATCGCCCAGTAATAGATCGCGATCGCCGGCAATACCGGCATTACCGGGCCAAGCCCGTTAACACCGATCGGCAGAGTGGATATCAGCGCCAGCAGCAGGGTCAGTGCGAACGGCACGACCGCGCGCAACCACGACTCAACGCGTTGCCAACCTTCGGTGTCGCCGCTCACTGCGCCGGGTCCGGAGCGGCTTCGGGCACCGGATCGATCGCGATCGCTGCATCACTGGTCGCCGCCTCATCACTCGCCGCCGGATCGTTTTCGGCCGGAGCCGATGTCGATTTTGGCAACTCTGGTTCGAACAGTTGGCCCGGCACGCCGACCATCTCGACCGGCGGCAACGGTTCGAAGATCGGGACCTGCCAATCCACCAATCTGACATATTCGACCTGGCCAAGATCGGCGATGGGTTGCACCCGCACCAGCGCGCCGACCACCGAGGTGACCACGCCGACCGGCAGACCCGGCGGCAAAACGCTGCCGTGGCCGGAGGTAACGATGCGCGCACCGACCTCGACTTCGGCGTCGCGCGGCAGGAACGCTAGGCTCGCGGTCGGCCCGTTGTCACCGGCCAGCACCGCCGGTTGGCGGGTGTTTTCAATGATCACCGGAACCCGCGAATTGAGATCGGTGATCAGCAATATACGCGCCGCGCGTCGGCCGACCTCGACCACGCGCCCGACAAATCCGTCGCCGGTGACCGCGGCCTGGCCCTGAGCAACACCATCGTTGGCGCCGGAATTGACCAGTAGCGTGCGCACATAGGCGCTACCGGAATCACCAATCACCCGCGCCGACACGAACGCCGGGCGCGGCTCCATTTTGAAATTGAGCAAGCCGCGCAGTTGCGCGTTTTCCTGTTCGAGCTGGCGCGCGCTCAGCTCCCATCGCTTGCCGCGTTCAACCGCCTGCATGAGCTGGCGGTTCTGTTCGCGCAGCGCGAGGAACCCGGCGCCTTCTTGAACCAGGAAGTTGACCGATTCGACGGGGCGAGACAAAGCATCGAGCATCGGCGACGCAATGCTCACCACCACGCCGCGGATCTGATTCGCGGCTTGCGGTTCAACCTTGCCGACAACCATGAGGGTGACGGACAGCATGGCGAGAATCAGGAGTCCGAACCGGTCCAGCAATGCCCTTAACGGCACTGCGACCCGGCTCAATCCTCCTGACGGCTGCTGCAGCATCATGGATTCTCAAAGCCCTCTACACGGTCATCATTGCTACGCTATCTTACGATGACTTCCCGCGCCGGACAACGAACGAGTCGTAAAAACGTCCGTTTTACATCAACTTAGTAGGCGCTGTGCAGAACGTGCTTGAGCGTGCGCATTTCTTCGAGCGCGCGTCCAGTTCCGATCGCAACGCAGGTCAGCGCCTCCTCAGCGATCGACACCGGAAGCCCGGTCGACTGACGCAGTACCTCGTCGAGGTTACGCAGCAAGCCGCCACCACCAGTTAGCATGATTCCCTTGTCCACGATATCGGCGGCAAGTTCCGGCGGCGTGTTTTCCAGCGCCACTTTGACCGTCTCGATAATCGCGCCGACCGGCTCGGCCAAACTTTCCGCCACCTGCCGTTCGCCGATGACGATTTCCTTGGGCACACCGTTCATCAGGTCGCGCCCCTTGATCTCCATCACTTTGCCATTGCCGTCTTCGGGCGGCGAGGCGCTGCCGATCAACACCTTGATCTTCTCAGCCGAGGCTTCACCGATCAGCAGGTTATGATTGCGTCGGATATAGCCGATGATCGCCTCGTCCATCTTGTCGCCGCCAACCCGTAGCGATTTGGCGTAGACGATGCCGCCGAGCGATAGCACGGCAACCTCGGTGGTCCCGCCACCGACGTCGACCACCATCGAACCCGTCGCCTCGGTCACCGGCAAGCCGGCGCCGATCGCCGCCGCCATCGGTTCCTCGATCAGGAACACCCGGCGCGCGCCCGCGCTTTCGGCCGATTCCTGGATCGCGCGCTTCTCAACCTCGGTCGAGCCCGAGGGCACGCAGACGATGATCTGCGGGTGCGCGAAGCTGCGCCGATTGTGAACCTTGCTGATAAAATGTTTGATCATTTCCTCGGCGATCTCGAAATCCGCGATCACGCCGTCGCGCAGAGGCCGGATCGCCTCAATGTAACCCGGTGTGCGGCCGAGCATGTCTTTTGCTTCGTGTCCAACCGCGAGGACCTGCTTCTTGCCGCCCTGGTCAATAATCGCCACCACCGATGGCTCGTTTAGTACAATCCCGCGTCCCGCAACATATACCAGGGTATTCGCGGTGCCGAGGTCGATCGCCATATCGGCGGACATCAAGCCCATCAACCGTGAAAACATGTTTTTTATCTACGCTCCACGACAATCTATAAGGGTGCCGCCACGCCGTGTCGCGCCCGTGCGTGGCGGCGGCCGTACTGAAGACGGCAACGCATTACGCTTGTGCATATAGCGCTGCCGGTGCGGTTTTCTCACGTTTGACCAGCAATTTGTTCAAGGCGCTGATGTAGGCGTTGGCGCTCGCCACCATGGTGTCGGTATCGGCGCCTAAGCCATTGACGGTTCTACCATTCTCCTCAAGCCGCACCGAAACCTCGGCCTGCGCGTCGGTCCCCTGGGTCACGGCGCCGACCTGGAACAGCTGGAGATGGGCCTGGTGCGGGAACAGTTGGCCGATCGCAACAAAAACGGCGTCCACCGGACCATCGCCCTCGGCGGTGGTGCTGGCGGTTTCGCCATCGATTTCAAGCGTCAGCTCGGCTTCGGGCCGCACGCCGGTGCCACAGCGCACCGCCAGCGATACCAGCTTGATCCGCTCATTGCGGCGCGAGACCGCATCATCGACCAGCGCGATCAGATCCTCGTCATAGACGTCCTTCTTCTTATCGGCCAAGTCCTTGAAGCGCGAAAAGGCGTCAAAAAGAGCATTTTCCCCGAGCTCGTAGCCAAGTTCTTGCAGCTTGGTCTTGAACGCATGGCGGCCGGAATGCTTGCCCATCACCAGCGTGGATTTGGTGAGACCCACCGACTCAGGCGTCATAATTTCGTATGTGCCCGCGTGTTTCAGCATGCCATCCTGATGAATGCCGGCCTCGTGCGCGAACGCATTGGCGCCGACAATCGCTTTGTTGGGTTGCACCGTGAACCCTGTCACCGCGGAAACCAGCCGCGACGCCCTCATAATGTTCTCGGTACGGATATTGGTAGTGTACGGGAATAGGTCGTTGCGGGTTTTGATCGCCATCACGATCTCTTCCATCGACGCATTGCCGGCGCGTTCGCCGAGCCCGTTGATGGTGCATTCGACCTGGCGGGCCCCCGCTTTGACCGCGGACAGCGAATTGGCAACCGCCAGACCGAGATCGTTGTGGCAGTGAACCGAAATCACCGCTTTGTCGATGTTCGGCACCCGGTTGCGCAGCATTTCGATCAGCGCGGCGAATTCCTCCGGCGCCGTATAGCCGACGGTGTCCGGAATATTCACCGTGCTGGCGCCGGCCTTGATCGCGCTTTCCACCGTGCGGCACAGGAAATCCGGCTCGGTGCGGGTGCCGTCCTCGGGGCTCCATTCCACGTCGTCGACCAGGTTGCGCGCGTGGGTCACGCTGTCGATGACCGCCTGATGCACGTCTTCGGGAGACATCTGCAGCTTATGCTTCATATGCAGCGGGCTGGTCGAGATAAAGGTGTGGATACGTTTGCGCTTGGCTGACTTGAGCGCCTCACCGGCACGATCGATATCCTGAATGCCCGAGCGCGCCAGACTGCAGACCACCGACTCCGTAACGATCTTGGAAACCTCGGTAATCGCCTCGAAATCGCCTCTGGAGGCAATGGCGAAACCGGCCTCGATCACATCGACGCCCATTTCCTGAAGCACCGTCGCGATCTCGAGCTTTTCCTCGAGCGACATGGAAGCGCCAGGCGATTGCTCGCCGTCGCGCATGGTGGTGTCGAAAATCGTGACTTGCTGGCGGTCGTCTGCCGGCTGGGCGTCCTTTGCCCGCGCGGCGTCATTTGACTGTGTCATCTGCCGTTCTCCTCTGCGATGACGGTTGACTTAAGTATCCAACTCCCCCTGAGTGCGTCCTACGGACGCCTGCTCAGGGGCACCTAAGTCGCAGTCCCGTGCCGCCTTGGAGTCCACGCAGACTCGCCGCCAACGCGCGCGCCGGGCCGTTTGGCCGGGCGGTCACACAAATCTGGCAGCGAGAAAAGGTCATAACGTGGCAAACTCTTCCGTTTCCGTAACAAGCTGAATTCTAACACTCTAGCCGGTTCCGGCACAGCCGAATCCCGCCCCACTCAAAGCCCGCGTCCCCGCGGCGGCACGCCAAAAACGAATCACTTTGGCCCTGCCGCCGACAAATGTCTACGCCGACTTCCACATATCTAGCAACAGTTTGTTGAAGGTTTCTTAATTTGGGCTGCGCACTGGACGAAACCGAGCGGGGCGGAGCCGACACCGGTCAGATTTCACGACCTCGTGACCGCCCAGTGGCGATGGCCCTCGGAGATGTCGATTTTCTCTGGCTGAGCCGCCCTAACCCGCCCGCGGTTCGAACCGTCGCGCCCGCACCTGCGCGGCCGTCAGAAACCCGTCGATCGACCGCGAGCTGTGCCCGTTCGCCAGGCCCTCGTCGATCACGGCTTGCAGCGCCCTCACCCCCGCCTGGCTGTCTTGGTCGCGGCGAATGAGATCGCGGATATAGTCGCTGGTGGTCGAATAACGTCCACAGCGGACCTGGGCCTCGCACCAATCCTTCATTACCGTGGGAACAGAAACATTCATTTGCGCCATACCATGTCCTCCCACCGTGAAAGCTGTCACAGCGCCAAAAATTGTCAAAGTTTGACAATCACACTTTTGGCGATTGGCTATTCGGCTTCCACTGCGGTCTTTAACGAAACGGCCCTCTTTTTTCGCCGCTTTTTGCCAAGTCGGCGCAAACCAGCGTTATTGCACCATCGGCCACGTCCGGTTCACCTTCCGGTGCGGGTGGCGGAAGTGACACCTAGTCTTGACCAATTGGTATAAACTCACCATGCTTTGAGATCAGCGGCAAAAGCATTGGACATCTCATATGCCCTGGGAAAAATCTTTCGATACCGATGAGATTTTGGATCGCGCGACGGCCGTGTTCTGGGCCAAGGGCTATGAAGGTACGTCCATGGCAGACTTGCTGGCGGCTACCCGGATCAACAAAGGCAGTCTTTACAACGCCTTTGGCAGCAAGAAAGCTCTGTTTACGCTGTCTCTCCTGAAATACGACCGTGAACAGAGCCGAGGCACTTTGACCCAACTCAAAGCGATGAATGATCCCGTCGGGGCGATCGAAGCCCTGTTTGATGGGCTCATTGCACAAAGCCTGAATGACCCCGAGAAAAAGGGTTGCATGCTGATCAACACAGCCCTTGACCTGCCTAATCACGATGAGGACATCGCAAAGGCGGTAAAAGCCGGTATGGCGGAATTCGAAGCTTTCTTCGTGCAGCAACTCATAGCTGGCAAGAAAACCGGCGCAATCCCAACCCACGTCGATCCAAAGATTACGGCCAAGGGATTGTTGACCCTCGTTACGGGACTGCGGGTCCTTGCCAGGGGTGTATTCGACAAGTCTGGTCTAACGGCCATCAAAGCACAAGCGCTTGATTTAATTCGATAAACCTCCGTCCCGCTGTTTTTTTGAATAAGTCTTGACCGATCGGTATAAATCCTTATCTTGGTTTTGACCGATCGGTATAAACAAATCAATCGAGATAACCCGCCGTTGGAGTTCAGCCGCCGTTTAACCCGTGTCACGGCGGTTGAGTGAGACCGCGCAATTGGAGAAACACAATGAAGATCTCAAGGCTCGCAATACCCTCGGCCGCTGCCGCCGTCATGCTCTTGTCCGCGCCGGCACAGGCCGAGAGCCAGGGTTCCTACGACGGTTTCAAAGTGCCGCCACTCGAAGTGTCCGCAGAGTTTCCGTACACGCACAAGTATGTCGAGATTCTGGGGTCGACAATGGCATACGTCGACGAGGGCCAGGGCGATCCGATCCTGTTCCTGCATGGCCAGCCCACATCGTCCTATCTGTGGCGAAACATCATGCCTTTCATGGAAGGTAAGGGCCGCTTAGTCGCGCCGGATAATATCGGCTTCGGTAAATCTGACCAGCCGGAACTCGCCTACACGTTTTCCGATCATTACAGATATTTCGAGGCCTTTGTCGAAGAGCTGGGCCTGAAGAATATCACGCTCGTTGTCCATGATTGGGGATCGGGTCTTGGACTTCATTACGCTGCCCAGCACCCCGAAAACATCAAGGGCATCGTGACCATGGAGGCCTTGCATGCGCCGATGCTGCCGGCGGCAAGCTACGACGCCATGCCCCCCAATATGGGTGGTTTTTTCACAATGGTTCGTAACCCAGAAACCGGCCGCGATCTGCTGATCAAAGACAATGCCTGGCTAAGAGATGGAGGTTTTCTGGAAGCATTCACCAATCGCCCGATCGCGCCTGAAGCTCTTGAGGTCTATCGAGCACCGCACGAAACCGAAACGTCGCGCATTCAGGTTAACCAGTGGCCAAATGAGATCCCGATCAACGGTCAGCCGGCCGTAACGACTCAAATCATTGCTGACTACAATCGTTTCCTGGAGCAGACCGACCTTCCATGGCTCTTCCTATACGCTTCGCCGGGTGCAACCGCGCCAGCCGAAGCCGCTGACTACTGGGCTGCCCGCGCTAAGAACATCGAGACCGTCTATATCGGCGCAGGCCTGCACTACGTGCAGGAAGATCAGCCCTATGCAATCGGGCGTGCCATCGCGGATTGGCATCACCGCCTTGAGAACAAGTAGTCAATCGAGGTCTGGGCTGCCGTAACCCGGCGCCCAGACTCCATCACAAAAAGAAAGAAATGATCATGCTACTCGACACGCCCATTTGTGATTTTGGCTGGAAAGCGCCCGACTTCACGCTCGCCGATCCTGACGGAAACAGTTTCACCATGTCAGAGCAACTCGGTGAAAAGGGTTTGCTTATCGCCTTCATCTGCAACCATTGCCCTTATGTGCAGGCGGTCGCCGAGCGCTTCGCCGATGACATGCGCGAGCTGCAAGCAGAAGGCATCAACGTTCTTGCGGTGATGTCCAACGATTATCGCTACGTGCAGACCGATAGCCCGCCTTACATGAAAAAATTCGCCGCGCAGCATGGTTTCACCTTTCCCTACCTGATCGATGAAACACAGGAGGTAGGCCGCAGTTACGGCGCTGTCTGCACGCCTGATTTCTTTGGCTTCAACAAGGATGGTGAGCTGCAATATCGGGGTCGGCTTGATGATGCGCGCATGGGCAACTCAGCCGATCGCAACAAAGAGCTGGTCGATGCGATGAAGCAAATCGCGCGAACCGACCAAGGCCCCCGCAAGCAAGTCGCGAGCATGGGCTGCTCTATCAAGTGGACCTGACAACGATGGCAAACATTGAACTCTATACCGGCGCCACCCCCAAAAGTTGACCGTTGACGGATGGCACCAAAGAGCCGTTTTGGCGCCTGCCGGAAACGTCTTTTTTTTCATTGAACCTTTCGGCGTCCGCCTACGACTAACCGATGAACGATGAGGCATCGGGCCGCATCACATATCGGGAGACGCGCTATGAAACGTTTTGATCGAACTCTTGCAGTGGCCGCAACCACAGTCTTTACGACCGTCGCCTTGCTTAACGCATCGGTCGTCGCGTACGCGGCGCCGACCGGGCAAACGCCATCCGCGCCGATGGTCCAGACGGTGCCCGTCACGCCTCAAATCGGCGGCATGACCACACGCACGATCGATCTCAATGGGGTCCTGGCACGGCCCGACGACGGCACCTACGAGCTTCATCCGCTGCTCGCTACCGACAGGCTGAAAAATCGGGGGGGCTCCTGCTACGGTATGATCACGTGCTGTAACTCCGCGTGGGTGCAAGGGTGCGACGTGGATTTCTTCGAAGAGGTCTGCACGTTCTACGGCGGTGAAGTCGTGCTGAATCCGTTTAGCGACGGCAGCATCAACTACGAATGTCACGAAGCCTGATAACCCGGCATCGTCTTGAATGTCGCACCGAGACCCCCCACCCGGCGGCGCCCGCCCATGGCTGGCGCCGCCGCTGAGGCCACCGCGCTTCAGCGAAACCGCTGACAGCGCGGAAACACTCAGTTTCATTCGTGGAGATTTGGTGAATTTCAACACTGCGATCAGTCTTTGCGGCGACCTCGTAAAGACCTTATAGAAATTAGTAGTATTCATTCTATCTGTACGACAGGGGCTACTCACTATTCTATCAGTACGATAGGGGCCACTCACCATATGCCAATGCTTTGCTAAGCATGGATAGGGGTCGGATAAGTCGCAAAAAAGCGGGGGAAGTGTCATGCGTCCGTCTTTAAATCTGAAGATCGCCGTAAAAATACCTTTGATAATCGTCGCCATGTCATCGTTCGCGATCTTGGTCGCGAGCACAATTGGGTATTTCAAAGCGTCAAGCGCCCTTAGCAACGAAGCCGGGAACAAGCTCACGGCTTTGTTAGACGCGCGGACCAATCAGATGGACCGGTATCTGGCGGATATTCGCGACGATTTGCTAAGCGTCGCGGAAAATGAGATGACGCGTGCGGCTCTCGCCAGCTTCAGCGCCTCCGAAACTGAGTTGGGTAGCAGGCTTACCGAGCGCCTGCAGGAATTGTACATAACGGACAATCCTCACCCCACCGGCGAGAAGCATAAACTCGATCGCGCGGACGACACCTCGCAATACAGTCAATTGCATGGTCGCTTTCATCCGTGGTTCCGCGATTTTTTGGAGCGACGCGGCTACTACGACATCTTCCTGATCACGCCAAGCGGCGACCTGATCTATACCGTTTTCAAAGAGCTCGACTACGCCACCAACCTGAACACCGGCCAATGGAAGGACACCGACCTCGCGGCTGTGTTCCGGGCGGCGAAAACCAACGCCCAGCCCGGCTTCATCGAGTTCGCCGATTTCAAACCCTACGAACCGAGCTTCGGCGCACCGGCAAGCTTCATCTCCACGCCGGTGCTTGACGAATACGGCCGATTGGAGGGCGTGCTGGTTTTCCAAATGCCGATCGACCGTATTAACGGCCAGATGCAGGCGTCCGCCGGAATGGGCGAGTCCGGTGAAACCTACCTGGTCGGCGAAGATTTCCTGATGCGCAGCGACTCGCGTTTTTCCGAGGAGTCGACGATCCTGCAAACCAAGGTCGAGACCGAAACGGTCAGGGCGGCCTTGGCGGGCGGCACCGGTTTGGATGTGGCCGACGATTATCGAGGCATTCCGGTGTTCTCGGCCTATAGCGGCCTGGAGTTCGAAGGCACGCGTTGGGCCGTGATGGCTGAAATCGACGAGGCCGAAGTTCTTGGCCCGGTGCGCGCGTTGCGCAATTTCATGATCATAGCCGGCCTGGTAATGGTGGCGATCATCGCGGTGATCGGGCTCTTGTTTGCGCGCGCGCTGACCAAACCGGTTTCGCAGATGACGAATGTCATGGGTCAGCTCGCCAACGGCAATCTCGACGTTGAAGTACCGGCGCGCGGTCGCAAAGACGAAATCGGCGCAATGTCCAACGCGGTCGAGATATTTCAGCGCAATGCGGTCGAACAGGTTCGTTTGGAAAAAGAATCGGCGCGCATGCGTGAGGAAGAGCAGCAGCGTGAAGAGGAACAGCGGGCCGAAAAAGCGAGCCGCGATCGGGCGGAGCATGACGCGGAGAAACGCCGGCTAGAGGAAGAGGCCGCCCGCGCCGAAGAGAAGCGCGAGGAAGAAAAACGCCGCGAGCAGGCGGAGCGTGACGCGGAGAAACGCCGGCTGGAAGAAGAAGCCGTTCGTGCCGAGGAGGAGCGCGCGGAAGAGGCACGCCGCGCGGAAGAGAAGGCCGAGGAACAAGCGCTCAAGGAGAAGGAAAAGCAAGCTCAGAACGAGGCGCGCCAGAAGCGCACTGAGGAAATCGAAACCTTGATTGGCGCCTTCGAGCGTCAGGTCAGCATGGTGTTGCAGGCCGTCGACGCCGCCCTCACCCAACTTAACGAAAATGCGCAGACCATGTCCGTCACCGCCGAGCAGACCAACCAGCGCGCGGCAACCGTTGACTCGGTCTCGCAGGAGGTGAGCGCCAACATTCAGACCGTGGCGACCGCCACCGAGGAACTGACCAGCTCGATCAGCGAGATATCCACACAAGTATCCGACTCGTCGCGGATCGCGGCGAGTGCTTCGGACCAGGCAAGACGCACCAACGACAAGGTTCAGGAACTGGTCGATTCGGCGCAAAAGGTCGGCGAAGTGGTCAGCATGATTTCGGATATTGCCGAGCAAACCAATCTGCTTGCGCTTAACGCCACCATTGAATCGGCGCGCGCCGGCGAAGCTGGCAAGGGGTTCGCCGTGGTTGCCGCGGAGGTCAAGTCACTGGCCACGCAAACCGCGAAAGCCACCGAGGAAATTTCCACTCAGATCGCCGGCATCCAGGAAGCCACCGGCACCGCTGCCGGCGATATCAGCGAAATTGGCGAGACGATCGAAAAGATCAACGAGATCTCGGCCATGATCTCCGCCGCCGTCGAGCAGCAGAGCGCGGCGACACAGGAAATATCGCGGAATGTCCAGCAAGTCGCCGCCAGTTCCGAAGAGGTCTCCACCAACATCACCGATGTCAGCAAGGCGGCTGGTGAGACCGGCAACGCGGCGACACAGGTGCAAGGGGCTTCGACCGATTTAGCCGGTCAATCCGCCACATTGCGCAGCGAGGTGGACGGATTTCTTAGCAAAGTGCGCGCAGCCTAAGGCCGACCGTTAAACCACACGAACGACGAGGACAGCGGGTCGCTGAGACCGGGTGAGTAGCCCTTCCAAGGGGCCATTCACCCGCCTCGTCCATCACCTTTCGCCATCGCGGCTTGCACCATTGTCTCCAGCGCTTGCAGGAAGCGGGTTCGGTCCTGGGGGGTGAAGCTGGGATTGTAGCCCTTGCTCTCGCCGGTCTCGCGCAGGTGGGCGAGCAGGTCGCGGGTAGCCAACGCATTGCCGATATTCTCCGGCGTAAAGGCGCGCCCGGTCGGGCCGAGGGCGCCGGCGTCGGCTTTCAAACAGCGGTCGGCGAGCGGGATGTCCGCGGTCACCGCAATATCGCCCGGTCGGACATGCTCGGCGATCCAGTCGTCGGCGGCATCCGGTGTATTCGGCACCATGACCGACCGGATCAGCGGATTGCCGCGCGTGTTGAATCCGCCATTGCTGACCATGTGGACAACCAGCCCGTGACGCTCCGCCACACGCAGCACCTCGCGCTTGACCGGACAGGCGTCAGCGTCGACGTAGATTTCGGTCATCGGTGTTGCGTGCCCTCCCTGCCTCTCTCCGACCATGCGGTTGGCCGCGCCGATGACGCGCGGCGATTGGTTCGCTAGCATGGCGCCTCACCTGACGAGGAACCGGCCATGACCGATGCCGCCACCCGGCCGTGGGAAACCCATTATCAGATTACCGACACCACGGTCATTGCCGAAACGCCCGATCTGCGGGTGCTCGAGATCACCCTCGGCCCCGGCGAGGAAGTGCCGTGGCACGTGCACAGCCAGGTCGACGACATCTTCTATTGCCTCAGCGGCGCCATCGAGGTGCTGACCCGCAAGCCGGAGGAGACCCATGCCCTCCCCGTCGGCGCGTCCTGCCGCATCCCGCACGGCCGCGGCCACCGCGTGGTCAACGCCGCGCCCGACGGCGCAACCAGCCGCTTCGTGCTTATCCAAGGCCCCGGCACATACGATTACGTGCCGCTGCCGTAGGTCTTGGCGCGGCGCGACGTGGCTGTCCGGCCATCATCGATGACGTGTGCTATCTGTACGCCGCTGGTTCCATGCCCTGAGCGGGGAGTGTCCGATGGCTGAAAACGACGCACGCGAAGTTGTTGTGCCGCCACCGCTGATTTATCTCTTCGGATTCTTGATCGGGTTGGCGCTCGATACGGCGTGGCCGGCGGCGTTTCTGCCCGCGACCACCCAATATGTCGCCGGCGCCATCACCATTGCCCTAGGGCTCGCGCTGTTCGCGGCGGCGGTCGCGGCCTTCATTCGCGCGCGGACCAGTCCGGTGCACGAACGTCCGACGACGAGTATCATCACCACCGGCGTGTTTCGCTATTCACGCAATCCGATTTATGTCGCCATGACCCTGGTTTTGATCGGCCTCGGCCTGGCTATCGACAGCGCCTGGATCATCGCCATGGCCATGCCTGCTGTGCTAGTCATCCATTGGTTCGTCATCCGCAAGGAAGAAGCTTATCTCGTCGGCAAGTTTGGCGACGAGTACGAGCGTTACCAGCAAACGGTCCGGCGCTGGCTGTGATCGGGCATCGAGCACGGCGCAATCGACGAAGGAACTCACGTGCCCGCGCATAGTCTTCACCTGCATGAAGTCATTGTGTTTTTGGTGGTCGCCGGGATCGCGGTGCCGCTGATCCACCGGCTCAAAGTCAGCCCGGTGCTCGGCTATCTGTTGGTCGGGCTGTTGGTCGGGCCGTATGGCGTGGCACGCTTCACCGATACCTTGCCCTGGCTCGAATACATGGTGATCGCCGATCTCGACGGCGTGCGTGCGCTCGCCGAGCTTGGCATCGTGTTTCTGCTGTTCATGATCGGGCTCGAACTGTCGGTCGAGCGGCTCTGGTCGATGCGGCGCATGGTGTTTGGGCTCGGCGCGGCACAGGTGGTGGTGACCGGCACGGTCATCGCCGGGATCGCCTGGCTGTTCGACAATCCGGTCCCGGCGGCGCTGGTATTAGGCGCCGGCTTCGCCTTGTCGTCCACCGCGATCGTCATGCAGCTTCTGACGGAAAAGCGCCGGCTGGGCACCGCCGCCGGGCGCACCAGTTTCGCGATCCTGTTGTTTCAGGATCTCGCGGTGTTGCCGATCCTGTTCATTCTCGGCGCGTTCGCCGCGTTTGGCGCCGGCGGCAGCGGCGAGGGCTCGGTCGCCCTGTCGTTCGCGTTGGCGCTTGGTCAGGCGGCGATCGCGGTGGTCGTGATCATGGTTGCGGGGCGACTGGTGATCCGCCCCTTATTCCGCTTGATCGGCGCGGCGGGCAGTTCGGACGTGTTCCTTGCCGCCGTGTTGCTGGTGATCATCGGCACCGCAGTCGCCACCGAGGCCGCCGGCTTGTCGATGGCGCTCGGCGCGTTTCTCGCCGGGCTGGTGTTGGCGGAGACCGAGTATCGCCACGAGATCAACGTCGACATCGAGCCGTTCAAGGGCCTGCTCATCGGCCTGTTCTTCGTCTCGGTCGGCATGGCGATCGATGTGGTCATGGTCGCCGCCCGCCCCTGGTGGCTGGCCGCCTCGGTCTTCGGCCTGTTCGCGTTCAAAGGCGTGATCATCTACGTCCTGGCGCGCCTGTTCCGCCAGCCGCGGTCGGTGTCGCTGGAGACCGCGCTATTGCTCGGCCAGAGCGGCGAGTTCGCCTTCTTGGTCGTCGGCCAGGCCTTCGCGCTCGGCCTAATACCCAACGAGACCGCGCAGTTCATGCTGATCGTGACCGGGCTAACCATGTTGGCGACGCCGTTGGTCGCGCGGATTGCGCGAGACCTCGGTCGGCAGGTGCAACGGGCCGAGCAAGCCGGCCAGCTCGACCCTGTTGACGCCGCCATGCCCGGCGACCTCAGCGACCATGTGGTGGTGGTCGGCTACGGACGCGTCGGCGAAATGCTCGGCGCGATCCTCGGCGAACAGGGCGTGCCGCACGTCGGGCTTGATCTCGACGCCGGCGTGGTCGCCCGCTTTCGCGACGGCGGCGCGGCTTTGTTCTACGGCGACGCGTCGCGGCCGGCGATGCTGCATCAGATCGGCATCGACCACGCCCGCGCCGCCGTGGTGACCATGGACAGCGCGGCCGCCGCCGAACGCGTGGTCGCCACCATACGCGCCACCCGGCCGGACCTGCCGATCTACGCCCGCGCCCGCGACTCCGCCCACGCCACGCGCCTGCTCACCCTCGGCGCCAGCCACGTCATCCCCGAGACCGTCGAGGCGAGCCTGCAGCTCGGCGAAATGCTGCTCGAAGGCCTCGGCGTCCCCGACGCCGCCGCCCGCCAACTCATCGAAGCCCGCCGCCGCCTAGCGCAAGCGGCGCTGGATGAGGGCGGCGAGGTGTAGCGGGCCAACTCAGCAAGCAACAGATTGCCAGCGGCACGAGAAATCCGCCCAAAACGCCCCCCGCAGGCTACGCTACCTCCGCTAGTCCTCTTGAAAATAGTCTTGCTCAGCGAGAATTTTCGTTTCTGGTAACACTTGGCGCAAATTGTCGATCTGTTCGGCGTTCAGGGGATTGCCACTCAGGTCCAACGCTCGCAAATTTGCTAACGTGGCCAAAGGCAACACGTCCTGGACCTGCGTGCCTTGGAGATCGAGCCTCACCATGCTTGTGACCCCGGCCAAAGGCAACACGTCCTGGACCTGCGTGCCTTGGAGATAGAGACTCTCCAAGCTTGTGAGTCCGGCCAAAGGCGACACGTCATGGACCTGCGTGCCTTGGAGATCGAGACTCTCCAAGCTTGTGAGTCCGGCCAAAGGCGACACATCCTGGACCTGCGTGCCTTGGAGAGAGAGACTCTCCAAGCTTGTGAGCCCGGCCAGAGGCGACACGTCCTGGACCTGCGTGCCTTGGAGATAGAGCCTCACCATGCTTGTGAGCCCGGCCAAAGGCGACACGTCCTGGACCTGCGTACCTTGGAGAGAGAGCCTCACCATGCTTGTGAGCCCGGCCAAAGGCGACACGTCCTGGACCTGCGTGCCTTGGAGATCGAGCCTCACCATGCTTGTGAGCCCGGCAAGAGGCGACACGTCATGGACCTGCGTGCCTCGGAGATCGAGACTCACCATGCTTGTGAGCCCGGCCAGAGGCGACACGTCCTGGACCTGCGTGCCTCGGAGATCGAGACTCACCAAGCTTGTCAGCCCGGCAAGAGGCGACACGTCATGGACCTGCGTGCCATCGAGATCGAGGTCCCCCAAGCTTGTGAGCCCGGCCAGAGGCGACACGTCCTGGACCTGCGTGCCTTGGAGAGAGAGACTCTCCAAGCTTGTCAGCCCGGCAAGAGGCGACACGTCCTGGACCTGCGTGCCTTGGAGATAGAGACTCTCCAAGCTTGTGAGCCCGGCCAAAGGCGACACGTCATGGACCTGCGTGCCTTGGAGAAGGATCCTCTCCAAGCTTGTGAGTCCGGCAAGAGGCGACACGTCATGGACCTGCGTGCCTCGGAGAGAGAGACTCTCCAAGCTTGTGAGCCCGGCAAGAGGCGATAGGTCTTCAATTTCTTGAAGGAACAAACTCAATGAACTCACGGATTCGAAATCATCGCGCGTAATCTCGTCCACGTTTTTGTCAAGAGACTGGGCGATGGCCTCGCGAATTACCAAAGTCGCATCGGTTCTCAAATCACTAAAAACGGTCGGATCGGCCGGGTATGGAATACGCATCAGTGCACCAAGCTCTTCATCGCCAAGAAGTCCGAAATACGGGACAAAAATCCAGTTCCGAAGTAGGGGCCGAAATGCGGCGGGCAAGCTTTCGATTAGTGTGTTGCGTTCGCTCTCCCAATCTATGGCGTCATCTCCTACGGTCGGGTCGAATCGTGAGCGATCCTCAAACTGCAACGGCCATAGACGCTCAATGTCTTTGGCTGTGAGGCGTAGCAACGGCGGTTCCTCCGGACGCGCCCTGACGGCCGCGGACCACGCCTGGAAAAATTCGCTCCCACGCCTCGACCCAGCCGCCGACTCCATGCTGTGCCGCAAGCCGAGAATCCGACGGACCAGAAAGTCTTGGACGCCCTGTTCAGGTGTGGGCGGCTCGACACCACGAGCAGCGACCAATTTAGACAGACGCACGCCCGAGGCGTGTATTAGCGCCGAGTTTATTAGGCGCTTAATCTCGCGCGGCGAACGATTTGCCAACTTAATGACAACGGGCTCTAGTGCATCTTTCCGGTGCTCTAGGCTACTCCACGTTTCATTCTTCGAAACAATGCCAGCGAAGAAAGACTCGACTTCCCCTTCGGTCGGCGCCAGGGGAATTTCCACCTGGAACATTTTCGCCAGATAATCTTTTGCCTTCTCCTCGTCGACGCCCATGTCGTCGTATCGTTTGATGACCAGTTGATCCACCACCGTTTTGTCGACGCCAATGACGAACATCAACCGTTCGATATCGAGATAAAGCTTCAGTGCCTCCAGCACCTGCAGCGCGATATCGGGCATGCACCGATCCAAGTCATCTATGAACACCACCAAGCGTTCGTTGTGCTTGAGCGAGCGTTTGACCCAGTCACGCATCACGGTCTCGAACTCGTTTAAGTAAGCTGCTTCAGGATTCACGGTGTCATCGAAGTCGCGCGCGATGTCTCTGAGCGCCGCCATTTGCGCTTCGACCCCGCCTCCGGAAACTTTCACGTTGGACAGAATGTGAATGATGCTTCGGCCCAGGAAGCGCCCGAGGTCCCTAGCATCGCGGGTAAAGGTCTTGAGCGTGTAATCCTTGTCCGAAAGACAGGCCAGGATCACTTCGGCGACAAGCCCACGCCAAACCTCCTGACGCTCCTGATACTTCCACGGATAGAACCAGGCCGTGCGAATGATGCGAACGTCATCCTCTTTCTTTAAGTGCTCCTTCGCGGCGTCGTTCCATTGTCCCAGCCGGCCCTCCAGCCACCGCATGGCGGAGGTCTTGCCTGTGCCCCAGTCGCCATAGATCGCGGCAGCAAATGGCGTTTCGGTCGCGGGGTGGCGCAAGATTTCGAACAACGGTCCGATTTGACGCGCGAGGTCAAAAGTATCGGACCCTGGCGACTCGGCTTTGAGCGCGCTATCTGAAACCAGTGTCAGCTCCGGCGGCGTCGTGACCCACTCCGGCACATCGGATTTGCCTGCGTCCGCCATGATTTCGGCTCCTCGCAAATACAACCATCGGATGATGCCACGAGCCCACTGAAAGTTAATCGATAATTGTGGGCTGGCTGACAAACCGAATTTTTGGGCCCGCCTCGCCCAAGCCGCGCCGGATGAGGGCGGCGACCCCTAACGCAAGGGCATTGGCCCTTGGCGTAAGTTGACAGCGTCTACCAATCAAACTTATGTTGGTTGACATTGTCAACTTAGGAGTCGTGTGGGGATCGCTCGCGCGCACAAAGGGAGAGAAAGTGGCCAGACCGGTTGATCTCCGCGAGGCGTATGTTCAAGAGGCCTTGGCAATCGTCGAAACCTCGGGCGTGGAGCAGTTGAGCTTGCGCGAGGTCGCCCGTCGGCTTGGCGTGTCGCATCAAGCGCCTTACAAACATTTCCCGAGCCGCGACCATATTCTGGCGGAAATCACCGCCCGTGCCTTCGACGCGTTCGCGCGCTTTCTCGATGACCAACCCCATACCGGCAATCCGCGCGACGATCTGCGCGCCCTGGGCCGGGCCTATCTGAGCTACGCGCGCGACAACCCGCTGCATTACCGGCTTATGTTCCGCACGCCGCTACCCAATCCGCGCGAGCATCCGAACATGATGCAAAAGGCCACGCACGCATACGCACTCCTCAGCGACGGCTTGCGCCGGCGGTCCGGGGCGCGCGGCGAAGCGGCCTCGGACGCGCGTACCGCCCTCGACGCGCTGTTCGTCTGGTCGACCATGCACGGCCTCGCCAGCCTGCTCGACTCCGACATCGCCGAGGCCCTCGACCTGCCCGCCGATGTGATGGCTAACGCCGCTCCGCACGCCCTGATGCGGATCGGACTGGCGCTCAGCGCGGGCCACAGCCAGCGCGTTTCCGCAAGCGGCCATCCGCTTGATCGAGATAATTTGGCGCGCGGAGCAAACGTGGTTTAAGTCGATGCGGCGCCGGTTGCGGTCGCGCAGGGTTGCTGAAAGAGGCCATACCTGACCGCAGATTTGGTAACGTGCGGCGGCGGTCGGAAATCGAACTCGAAAACAGGAGCAAATTCACCATGGGGCGCACAAAAAAACTTCTTGGCATTCTGTTCGCGGTCGCGCTGGTCGGCGTATCCGCCTGTGCCCAGATCGAACAACAGACGGGCGTCAGCACCGGCGCTCAGACCGGCGCGGCGGTGGGCGCGGCGGCGGGTGGGTTGATCAGCGCGGCCGCCGGCGCGGATACCGGCTGGATCGTCGCGGCTGCCGTGCTCGGCGCGGTCGCGGGCGGCGTGGTCGGCGACTATATGACGCGTGAAGACAAGGCAATGGCCGGCAAGACCACCAACGACGCGCTGGAAACCCAACCGACCGGCAATACTTCAACCTGGCGCAACCCGGACAGCGGCAATCGCGGTAGCATCACCGTCGACGAAACCTTCGAAAAGGCGGACGGCGCCCCGTGCCGCAAATTCACCCAGACCATCAGCGCCGGTGATCGCACCGAGTCCGGGGTCGGCACCGCATGTCGGGCCGCCGACGGAACCTGGCAGATCGCGAGCTAAGCCGGCACGGATCGACCAAGAGCTTCGCGCCGGGTCGGTGCAGGGAGGTTTCTATGCCACATCTAGACTCACTGCCCGACCAGGCGACGTTGGTCGACGTTTTCAAGCGTCATCCGGACGTGTCGGCCCCATTGTTGGCGATGCACGAGGCGATCATGCGGGCGCCGTCACCGTTCAGCGCGGCGGAGCGTGAGGCCATTGCCGCCTATGTGTCGAGCCTGAACGAGTGCCAATACTGCCAAGGCGTACACGCCAACGCGGCGGTGGCGCTGGGCTCGGATGGGGCAGAAGTCGAAGCGATATGCGCGTTGCCGGAGCGGCCGGGCGATGCCCGGTTGGCGCCGGTGCTGACTTATGTTGCCAAGCTAACCACCGCGCCGGCCACCGTCAGCCGTGCCGATGTCGATGATATTCTCGCCGCCGGCTGGGATGAGGCCGCGGTGTCCGCCGCCGCATTCGTCGCCGCGCTCTATGCCTTCATGAACCGCATGGTTGAAGGTCACGGCATTAAGGGCTCGGACGAGTATTATGCAGCGGGCGGCAAGCGACTGGCCGACATAGGCTACGCCGGCCTCGCCGCGCTGCTCGCCGAATCATCGTAAGCAAGAAACATACGAAACGACGGAGACTTTCCAGACCATGACGACCAAACTGACTTTTCGCAGCTTGAAAGCGCGGCCGGTATTGCTGAAGCTCGAGCGGCCGGTGGTGGCGCGCATCGCGACCATTCGCGACTGGCCGCTCATATTGATCGACCTGGAGACCGAGGAAGGCATTACCGGGCGCACCTATCTCGAACCCTACGTGCCGAAGAGCATGAAATATCTGGTGCCGGCGCTGCACGATTTCGGCGAAATGATGAAAGGCCAGACCATCGCGCCGATGGAGCTGTTCGACCAAGCGCGCAAGTCGCTGCATTTCGTCGGCTACGAGGGCCTGTCGATGATCGCCGCCGCGGGCCTGGACATGGCGGCGTGGGACGCACTCGCCAAGGCCGCCGACATGCCGCTGTGCGTGCTGCTCGGCGGCTCGGTGGGTCCGGTGAAGGCGTACAACAGCAACGGCCTGTGGCTGCACGAACCCGAAACTGTGGCGGCGCAAGCGGTCGAGCTGCGCGACGAAGGCGGTTTTCAAGGCTTGAAACTTCGCTTGGGCCGAGACCGAATCCCGGACGATCTCGCCACCGTCGCCGCGGTGCGTCGCGCGGTCGGCGACGACATGAACCTGATGGTCGACTTCAACCAAGGCCTCGATCTCGCCGAGGCGCTGGAGCGCTGCCACATCCTCGACGACCTCGGCCTAGCCTGGATCGAGGAGCCGATCGTCTACGACAATCTCGACGGTTTTGCGCGGCTCACCGCCGAACTCAAAACCCCAATCCAGATCGGCGAAAATTTCTACGGCCCGCGCGAGATGCACAAGGCGTTGCAGAAAAACGCCTGCGACCTGGTGATGCCCGACTTCATGCGCATCGGCGGCGTGACCGGCTGGATGCGCGCCGCGGCGATTTCCGGCGCCGCCGGCATCCCGACTTCGACCCATCTGTACCCGGAAGTCGGCGCGCACATGCTGCGCGTGACAGAAACCGCTCACTGGCTCGAGTGGCAAAGCTGGGCCGACCCCATCCTGCAACAACCGTATGAGATCAAGGACAGCCACCTGCATATCCCCGACACCCCCGGCGTCGGCCTGGAATGGGACGAGGACGCGGTCAAAAGTCACGCAGCTTGACGCTCCGTCCGACCACGCGGACCCGTCTTGCCTTTGTGCGAGCGAGTGAACCACGCGTGCATCCGATCGACATATTCGCGGAATCCGCTTGTCGGACGCACCGAACTATCGAATTATTCATACTGCAATGGAGACTGACGCGCCCTTTGGCCCAACATTGTTGCAGGTCTGGAAAGACTATCGGCAGGCCGCCGCGCGCGCGAGAGTCTTAAAAAAGCGCCTGCAGTCGGGCCGTCTTCGCATCGCGATGCTCGGCATCGCCGGCGCGGCCTGCGGCGCGATGGTTATCCAATCCTCGACATGGTCTGCCTGGCTATCTACAGCGCCGTGGATCCCGAGCGCTTTCGGGGCCGGCGGCGCGGTGTGCCTCGGGCTGGTAGCGGTTTTTTCCCAACATGTTCTTCGAACAGGTTTCGAGAGAGATTGGGTGCTGCTCCGTTCCATTGCCGAGGCGTTAAAGTCCGAAGCGTTTATTTTCATGGCGCAAGTGAGGGCCCATGGCGGCGTAGACGGAGAAGATCGCCTGTCCAGTCGCGCGAAAAAACTTCTTGGCAATGGTCTGCCCGGGCTATCGGTGTCAATCGCCCCGCAGGACGAAATCGCTGGGCTCCCCGAAAACTGGCTGTCCGATGCCGATTACATACGGCTAAGGGTCCAAGACCAAATCGAACGATTTTACCGGCCTCAGTCTTTGAACGAAGCTCGCAAAGTCGTCCTAGTTCGCAGAACAGCGTTTTTACTCGGTGTCATCGGCGCTGGCCTCGGCGGTTTTGCAGCTGTCGACACGGACTCTGCTTGGGCCGCGGCATGGATTGGCGTTATTGGTACCACCACAGGAGCGGTAGCTGCCTATCTATACGCCGAACGGTCTGAATACCTTGCCACGAGCTATGATCTAACCGCACGCAGATTGGATTGGTTGATTGTAGATTGGCAACGGCAGAAAGCCAAACACCCCGATGCGTCGCCGTCCGAGTTCATCGTCGCGTGCGAGCAGGCCATCTCGGTCGAAAACGCGGCGTGGGTGGCGGAGTGGACAACGGACACTAAAGCGCAAAACGCGGCGCCCGACGGCGCGGGAGCGTGACCGTATCCGCGGAGGCTAGAGGCGGCGCTAAACGCCCTCTTCTGTCGCGACAACATTGTCCTCCGCAAAGCGGGCAGTTATGAGCTCCATGAAAGCGTGGTTCTTTGGCATAAATTCCGTAAGCAGTCGCCTGATTTCCGGAATATCATTTTTTTGCATCGCTAAGTCGAGCTCTCCGGTTTCCTCTGGATTTCTCAATTTCCACCAATCCGCATAGATTGACATTATATGCTTTGCGACCGGATTACTGAATTGGTTCATGAGAAGCTCGGGATCGTCCAAGTCGAAAGCCTCGGCCTCCCGCATCATTCCATCGAGAGTGTTTTTCAAAGCACCATACTCGTCGTCGTCCAAGTCTTCTCGCGTGTATTTCTCAAGCACTTCCCAACGAAACCGGTACCCCAGCCGCAGTGCCCTGGCGACGGCCATCACTTTTTTCGGCACAAGTGACGCGTCCATCGCAGTCACGTCTTCAACAAGACATAACGTGATCATTTTGGCATCATTTGCGTCAACCTGCTCCACTTTTGTGAGTACCGGTCGAAACATTTTACCCGAATCAATATTGCTGCCTGTCGCCGCTCGAACACAATTTTGCAATGCGATCGGGCGACGGTTACGAGAAACATCCCGTATTGCATGACAGAGCTCATACATCCACGGCTGAGACTCCTCGCCGTCCCAAACAGCATCGAGGAGACCATGCAGTGTATCCGGCATTTGATTAAGCCCAAATAAGGTGTCATGGGCATCAGTGTCGATCACTTTTGATTTCGATAGCTCCTCAATGTTCCTTAACTCCAATATCTCTTCTATTCTGTTTTCCATTTCTTCGTCATGAGCGCTTCGAATTCTCTCGTATTTTTCACTAAATCCTTTCAGTTCTTCTTTGGACAAATCCTCATACTTCAACATAGACCTGCCACCCGCTAGAAGTAACCTCAAAAATCGGGCCTTATAAATTTGAGTCTTTCCGACGTTCATAGTTCCCTCCATGACCTTAGCCATTTGGAGGACAACATTATTTATTTTGCGTCTATTTAATTTTCCATCATTCAGTATAGGCATCCCTGGGAAATACCCCTCACCGAAGCAAATATCTTCCAAGAGTTTGGTAATACCAACTCTGTCGGCTTCGATCATTGTGAAATTCTGTATTGGTTTCGGTTTTTGCCCGTGGTGAATACATATTAATTTTCGAAGGGGATCACCTTCCATCACCATACGAAACATGCCGGTCTCGTATAGACACCAGTCTAGATTGTCGGATACGGGCGGAAGAAGAAGCACAAACAAATAACTTTCTCTAATTGCCTCCAATATTTTCTGACGATATTCTGTACCTACATTAAATTCTCCAGCATAATGTATTTTAAGTTTATTTTCTGTAAGCTCTTGCAAGGCAGATACAATCTCTTCAATCTGCTCATCGTTGCCGAATTTGTAACTCAAAAAAACCGGGATTTGGTCGTGACAAATTACCGGCAGAGCTTGCTTTGCCAAGTCGACAGCATTTTGGAGATCACCCAGAGCATCGAAGAGACGGCGAAGCTGGACCTGCTTGCTCTGGAACCTCATAAAAGTATTCAGGATAAACTCGTCGTCCAAGAATTTGGAATGGGCATCCTCTTGGTTAAGTCGCTCGACTCCATCTGCGACCATTGGTTCAAATCCTTGTCTGGAAAACCCGCATTTGCTGTATTGAAAAGAGGTTTTTCAAGATTTGCAATAAGAATTGGTTTTGATCGTGAGATATGGGGTGAGTCGTTTGTGGAGTGAGAGATAACTTGCGGACAAGAAGTCTTTGTCCGATGTCCGGATGGCTGACCTTGTGTGCATTGGCGGCGCCGCCGGTATCCCCACCTCGACCCATCTGTACCCGGAAGTCGGCGCGCACATGCTGCGCGTGACAGAAACCGCTCACTGGCTCGAGTGGCAAAGCTGGGCCGACCCCATCCTGCAACAACCGTATGAGATCAAGGACAGCCACCTGCATATCCCCGACACCCCCGGCGTCGGCCTGGAATGGGACGAGGACGCGGTGAAGGCTTTCGCCGTGAAGTGATCTCACTGGCGCCTTCGAGGACTTCCATCATCCACAAATGTGATCGAAACCTTAGTGCGCTACTCTTAATTTCGAGCGAGCGAACGCAAGAGCCGGCCCCTACGGTACGTTGACCATGCCGCCCGACGCGACAACGGTTTGACCGGTGGTGAAACTCGACCGGTCGCTCAGCAGGAAGTAAGCCATTTCCGCGATCTCTTCGGGCTTGCCGGTGCGGCCCAACGGCGTTGCCGCGTGCAAAATGCGCCGTCCCTCCTCGGAGGCGTTTTCGGTCATCTCGGTGTCGATAAAGCCCGGTGCGATACAATTCACCCGGACGGTCGGGCCGAAAGCGCCCGCGCAATTGCGGGTTAGACCGATGATCGCCGCCTTAGATGCGCCATAGGCGATCAACCGATCCGGCGCCAGTGGGCTTCGCGCCAATCCAATCACCGATGACATGCAGACGATCCGGCCGAAGCCCCGCGCCAACATGCCGTCCTTCGCCAACCAAATGGCGTGAAATGTGCCGTCGAGATTGACCCGCATCATCTCGTTCCAAATCTCGAAAGACATGTCGAGCTTGTCTCCGGCGCGGGCCACGCCGGCATTGCTGACCAGCATGTCGACCGGCCCGAGCTGATCGTCGATGTCGGCAAACATCTGTTTCATTTGGTCCAGGTTCGACACGTCGGCTTGAAAGACCGCGCCGGTCCCGCCGGCCGCCGTGACCTGGTCCAATGTTTCGTGCGCGGCGTCAGCGTTGGCGGCATAGTTGATGGCGATGCGGGCGCCGGTCTCGGCCAGCCGCGCGCATATGGCTCGGCCGATGCCGCGCGAGCCACCGGTCACCAATACGGTGCGATCGTGAAATTCTTCGTCCGGCATGGCGCCCACCTCCCTTTGGTCGAAGCCAGGCGCCGACCAATATTGAGGGGACGGCATGTCGCCACCGCGCACGCCGTCCCCATCTCGCAAATCATGTCGCGGATGTTACTCCGCGGCAATCGGCATCGGCGATCCGTCGGGCATATGCGTCGGCCTGCTCTTCTGCACGCTGTCACGCTCGTTCACTTCGTCATACCAGCGTTTGACGTGCGGCGCGCTGTCAGGAATCTGCATTTCCATCGCGTGCCCGAAGTCGACAACGGTGATCGTCGTGATGTCGGCCACCGAGAAGCTATCGCCGGCAACGAACTTGTTCTTTGCGAGCTGCTCATTGAACTTTTTGTGGAACCGTTCGACGCGCATTTTGCCGCGGTCGACTAGTCCCGGGATCTGCGGCACCGGCTCGGTGTGACCGGGTAAGCCGCGATCGACGAAATTGGGATGCGAATTGCGGAAGATTTCCGCGTGTCCGACCATGCCCTCGTCATAGGCCCGCCGTTCCCAAGAGCTGATCATGGCTTTTTCCAGGGCGGTCGTGCCCATCAAAGGCGGATTGGGTTGCAGTGTCTCGAAATAGTTCCAGATCGCGAGCGTCTCACCGATCTGCGTGCCGTCGTCGAGCTCGAGCATCGGCACCATGTAGTGCGCATAGTGGTCCTTAAAATCCCCCTTGAGGATAATATCCGAGGTGATGCATTCCTCGTGCTCAACCTCAATGCCTTTCTCCAACAGGAACATCCGCAGACGCCGACAGTTCGGCGCGAAATTCCACTCGTAGATCTTCATGACGTCCTCCCCGTGTTTCTGGCCTGTATATCCAGACGCCGCCGAGCTGAGCGCTCTGGGCGCCGCTCCTTTCACCGAGTGGACCGTTGATGGGCTGATCTAGGGCTTGGATGGGACCTACGGCATAATCGAACGAGGATCGCCGACAGGCCCAATCCTTCTCGCTCTGAAGCAGCCTCCCCCCAGCCAAGACGATGCTTGCCGACCTTGTTGGTTTTAGAGATTAGTCGGTCTCAAACCATCTTACTAAGCATGGGTATCGTCAACAAGGTCGCAAGAATTGTGGAATACCAAAATTCCCATAAAAACAATGGCTTACAAATAGCCAAGCCTAGCGCGAGGCTGGCGCCCAGCAGCGGTGCTTTGAACGGTTCTCCGATTGTGTATGCTGGCAAAAAATGCCTCTGCGCCGGCTCGGGGAGTGGTTTGGTTTTGATGGCGACCGCCGGCGCGTTCCCGCCTTTTTCGGAAACGCCCGGCATAAGTAAGGAAGCAGCTATGTCCATGTCTTCGGCGATAGACACACCGACCGAGGCGGTCCGCACCGGAAGTTTCAATTACATGGCCGGGTCGGCGGAGCCTTCGCTCTTACGCAACGGTAAGGTGCTTACCCGCCGCGACAAAGACGGCAGCGACTCCGATTGGCTGGGCGTCGATTTGGTGCCGCACGACATGCAGGTTCATGACGCGCGGCTGCTGGAAGCAACGGACCGGCGCACCATCCTCGCCAATGGCTTCGAAATGCTCACCTGTCCCTTGGCGAAGCCGGATCTCGATTTCTTCGACCATGACCAAGTGGTGCGTGACTACTACCCGCAATGCGCCGAGATTATTCGCGAGGCTAGCGGCGCGCGCTTCGTCGCGGCGTTCGATCACAATGTTCGCTCGGCGGTCGGCAAGGCGAGCAAGAAGCGCATCGAGGGCGGTCAACAGGTGCAAGGCCCGGCCGGCGTCGTGCATGGCGACTACACGCTGACCAGCGCCCCGCAACGGCTGCGCGATCTGACCAAACAGCCGACGATTAACGACACGTTCCGCACTGTACTCGCCGAAGGCGACACACTGCTCGACGCCGACGAGGTTGAGAGGGCATTGGCCGACGGCCGCTTTGCGATCATCAATCTCTGGCGGAACATCGTCCATGAGCCGGTGGCCACCCATCCGCTCGCACTGTGCGACGCGGCCACGGTGCGCCCGGAGCATTTGGTGGTTTTTGAAATTCACTACCACGACCGGGTCGGCGAGAATTATTTCGCGAAGCACTCCGACGGCCATCACTGGTACTTCTATCCCGAGCTGACTCGCAACGAGGCGTTGCTCATAAAGCAATGGGACTCGGCCGGCGAAATGGCACGCTCGAACGGCGCGCACGCCGACCTAACCGGCCCGGGTGACCCATGCTCCTTCAGCTTCCACAGCGCCTTCGAAGACCCGACGACGCCGGACGATGCGCCGGATCGCTGGAGCCTCGAGGTCCGTTGTGCGGTGCTGTACGACTGACATGACCGGCTCGCCGTTTCTATCCGAAGACGAACATAGGCAATTTGACGCCGACGGCTTTTTCTTCCGCCGCGCGCTGTTTTCGGCGGACGAAGCGGCGGCCATGTTGACGGCGGTGCAAAGCGATCCCTTGATCAAGCAGCACATGTTCGACCGCCGCGACAATGACGGTCGAGCGACGATCGCCGTTCAGTGGAACCATCCGGGCGACAGCACCTACGGCATCGGCGCCCGCAGCCGGCACGTGGTCGAGCCGATCGAGACTTTGATGGGCGGCGAGGTCTATCACTGGCACTCGAAGGTCACGGCCAAGGAAGCCGGCGTCGGCGGCGCCTGGGAATGGCATCAGGACTATGGCTACTGGTACATGACCGGCTGCCCCTATCCGGACATGATGAGTGTGATGGTGGCGCTCGATCCCAGCACCGAGGCGAACGGATGCCTCAAGGTCTTGAGCGGATCGCACAAGTTCGGCCGTCTTGATCATGTCCGCGACAAAAGCGGCCAGGCCAAAGCCGACCCGGACCGCGTTGCCTGGGCCGAGCAGAATCTCGAAACAGTGTCATGCGAACTACAGCCGGGCGACGGCATGTTCTTTCACAGCAACCTGCTCCATTCATCCGGGCCCAATCTGTCGGACCGTCGCCGCTGGCTGCTGATCTATTGCTACAACGCCGCCACCAACGAACCGATCATCAAGACCCACAACCCGATGTATTCACCGCTCGTAAAGGCGGACGATCTCAATATCAGCATGGACTCGTTGCGTTTCGCCGACGGCAGCGAGTCATTCCAATCCGACTACGTCAAAAAGCAGATCGCAGAGGCGGCCGAGTAAATCGTCCAGGACGCGTCTGCCCGCGAAGCCGCCGAGACTTTGCCTTGCTACCGTTTCACGGCCCGTATCGGCTACGAAGTCGGCAAAGGCGGTTTCACCCAATCTTCGGTTTGCGTCGCCTGGACGGGGCGGTCGACATAGGTTGATAGCGTCACGAACGTCTCGGTCGCCACAACGCTTTCGAATGTGTGCAGTTGGCGGAGAAATGACTCCAACGCGTCCGATCCTGGCACCCGGACTTTCAAAATGACCGAGGTGTCGCCGGTCACGGTGTGCACTTCCTCCACCTCGGGCCGGTCCGCCAGATCTGCGAGCGCCGCGCTATAACCCCAATTCTGGGTTTGCACATGGATGAAGACCAGGAGGGGCTTGCCGATCCGCTTGCCGTCGACACGAACCGATGTCGACGTGATGACGTGCGCGGCGCGCAGACGTTTCACGCGCTCATGCACCGCCGGCGCCGAGAGCCCCACCCGGCGGCCCAATTCCGCGTAACTCTGCGTCGCATCATCGACCAGAGCGCCTAAGATTTTTCGGTCCATGGCATCGATCGGCGGGTCTGCCGAATGCTTCTCCCGAATGTCATCTTTTTTCATGTCGGATAACCCATATTCCTCTTGTGTAACAAATATTATTAGGCGTAACGGGTATTACGCAATATCTGATTCAGAAACTATTGAAAGAGCCAATGACCATGAAATCAGGCGAAATGATGCTCGAAAATTACGGCATCTCATCGGCGCGCGGGTTCCTGGCCTCATTCGATCCGGAATCGGTGACGCTTCCCGACGTGCTTCAGCCGGTTCGCGACGCGGCTCTGGCCTTGCCGCACACGCTGCCGGCGGGCGGGATTCGCCGGTGCCTCAAGGCGCTGCCGGCCTTAGATCTCACCGCCTTCTGCGCCGATGCCAGCGACGCCGAACACCGCATTGCCATGGTGCATTACTCTTTCCTTGCGCAGTCCTATGTCTGGGGTGAACCGACGCCGCCGACGTCGTTGCCTGCGCCGATAGCGGTTTCGCTTTGGCAACTGGCGAAAACGATCGGTCAGAAACCGATCCTGCCCTACTCAAGTTATGTGCTGGACAATTGGGGCCGGCTCGATGCCACGCGCCCCGTCGACCTCTCGAACATCTACATGATCCAGCCGTTTCTCGGCGGTCAGGACGAAGCCTGGTTTGTCATCGTGCACGTCGCGATCGAGGCTCGGGCCGGCGAGATGTTGGCGTGTTTTCCTGCGCTCATCCGCGCCGCCCGCGACGGTGACGATGCAGCGATCGAAAAAGGCCTCGCCACCATCGCCTCGGTCTGGGACGAAGTCTACGCGATATTCGACCGCATGCCGGAGCGCTGTGATCCGCACATCTATTTTCATCGCGTGCGGCCGTGGATCAATGGCTGGAAAGACAATCCGGCCTTGCCCGATGGCGTGATCTATGAGGGCGTGGACGAGACCGGCGGACGACCCCAAGCCTTCCGAGGGCAGACCGGATCGCAATCGTCGATCGTGCCCGCCATGGATGCGCTATTCGGTATCAGCCACGCCGCCGACCCATTGCGCGCGTATTTGGACGAGCTGCACGAGTACCGCCCGCCCGACCATCGCCGGTTCATTGACGACGTGCGCGCCTCAAGCCGCTTGCGGGAGCACATCCAGACAAACGGCAGCCGGTCCCTCAAAGCTCTGTATAACGAGTGCGTGCAAAAGCTTGCGCGGTTCCGCACACGCCACCTGGACTACGCGGCAAGCTACATCAACAAACAGGCAAAGGGCGATGCCGGCAACGACACGGCGGTGGGTACCGGCGGCACGCCGTTCATGAAATACCTCAAGAAGCACCGCGACGAAGTAAAGGATCAGTTGCTGGCGATTAAGGAGCCGGAGGACGCGTAACATCGGCCGCCGCGAACCTGTGGAGCCCCTCTGATATGCCGGCAGAGGCCGCCGACCCCGGTGATGATCTTAGCTCGCGATGCGCCAGACCTTCTCGCCCGCCTCGAGCCGCACGGCCAAGGCTTGGCGCTGCTCTTCCAGCACGAGCGGAAGCTTGTCCTTGAAGCTGTGAAACAAACCGGTTTGCGCCTCCGTCTCGCGAAGCGCGGCGTCGCGATCGATGTCCATGATGTCGCTGAAATCGGATTCGGCGAAATCCAATCCGTGCCAATTCAGGTCGCGATGCCGAGGCATGGCGCCGAACGGACCCGACTCGGCGCCGGCGCGCCCTCTGACACGCTCGACGATCCATTCGAGGACGCGCATGTTCTCGCCAAAGCCGGGCCAGATGAAACGTCCTTGATCGTCCTTGCGGAACCAGTTGACCCGGAAAATCTTCGGCGGATTGTCGAGCCCCTCGCCCAGCGTCAACCAATGGCGCCAATAGTCAGCCATGTTGTATCCGCAGAACGGTAGCATCGCCATCGGATCGCGCCGTATGGCGGCCTGGTCCGCCGCCGCGGCCGTCGCCTCCGAGCCCATCGTCGCGGCGAGATAAACGCCGTGCGCCCAATCGTGCGATTCATAGACCAGCGGGAAGGTGTGACTGAGTCGTCCGCCGAAAATAAAGGCGTCGATCGGAACGCCGTCGGGATCGTCCCATGCCGGATCGATACTCGGACAGCGGCTGGTCGCGCAGGTAAAGCGTGCGTTCGGATGCGCCGCCTTGCGCCCGCAATCGGGCGTCCAATCGTTGCCTTGCCAATCAATGAGATGATCGGGCGGGTCGCCGTCGATCCCCTCCCACCATACATCGCCGTCGTCGGTGAGCGCGACATTGGTGAAAATGGTGTCGCGTTCGAGCATCTTCATCGCGTTCGGATTGGTCTTGCTCGATGTTCCGGGCACCACGCCAAAATAGCCCGCTTCCGGATTGATCGCATGGAGGCGACCATCCCCGCCCGGCTTGATCCACGCGATATCATCGCCGACGGTATGAACTTTCCAGCCCTCATACCCCGCCGGCGGAATCAACATGGCGAGATTGGTCTTGCCGCAGGCACTCGGGAACGCTGCCGCCACATATGTCTTTTCGCCGCTCGGCGCCTCCAACCCGAGGATTAGCATATGCTCCGCGAGCCATCCTTCGTCGCGCCCGATCACCGAGGCGATGCGCAGCGCGAAACATTTCTTACCGAGCAGCGCGTTGCCGCCATAGCCACTCCCGAACGACCAGATCGCGCGCTCCTCCGGGAAATGAACGATATATTTCTCTTGATTGCACGGCCAAGGTACATCGACCTGCCCCGGCGCCAGCGGCGCGCCGACCGAATGCATGCACGGTACGAAGTCGCCGTCGCCCAAGGCATCGAGCGCCTTTTGCCCCATCCGAGTCATGGTTCGCATGCTCGCCGCGACATACGGGGAGTCCGTAAGCTGGACGCCGATATGCGCGATCCGCGATCCCAGCGGGCCCATCGAGAAAGGGATGACATACATCGTCCGCCCCTTCATCGCGCCATCGAACAGTCCGCGCAGGGTCGCCTTCATCTCAACCGGATCGGCCCAATTGTTGTTCGGGCCGGCATCGGCTTCGTTCTCGGGACACACAAAGGTCCTATTTTCAACCCGCGCGACATCCGCCGGATCGGAGCGCGCCAGGAAGCACCCCGGCCGCATTTCCTGATTGAGCGGGATCAATGTGCCGGCCGCAACCATCTGGGCGCACAGCCGGTCATATTCCTCTTGCGACCCGTCGCACCAATAGATCGCGTCGGGCTTGGCGAGCGCCGCCATAGCCTCGACCCACGCATCCAGCTTCTGATTTCGGGCCTCTATGCTCTCTAACGCCTGTGCCGGCATCGGTCTCCCTCGGCTCGCCAGTTTGTCACGCCTACGCGGGCGACACATTCCTGAGCTTTGCGCCACAAATCCAGTGAAAATGTCTTCCGAGTGAAATATTCGGCGTTGGCGCGGTCCCGGCACCGGTTTCAAACATGGCTAAGATGCTGTCGTCAGGGCTATCTCTGCACGGTGTCGGCTCGCTCGTATCTGTCTCTGGCTATTTCTGCCGCTCGGTGCGCTATGTGTGAGATGTCTCGAGAATTGCCCAAAGCAGACGCTGTGGTTGCTTATCGCCGCTACCAGAAACCTGCCTTTGTTTGGCGTTGCGCACGAATCGGGTTCGCGTGACCTCGCTCGCCACGGTCAGGGAAGAGCGTCCTCAAGAACTGCGCGCAGGCCAACCATCGCGGCTTCCATTTCTTCCGCCGCAAAACCGCAGAATCCCAGCAGCAAGCCTTTCTTCGCGGACGGCGCTGCGAAATAGGACGACAGGGCGGGACAAATGATGCCCTGGCTGGCGGCTGTCGCGGAAATCGCCTTGTCGTCGCAGCCCTCAGGCAGCTCTACTGCGATCTGCATGCCGGCACGGTGGTCTTCAAACGACACATAGCCCTCTAAATGTTCATTGAGTAAAGCGATCAGAGCCGCGCGCCTGTCGGCGTAGATTCGTCGCACCCGTCGAATGTGGCGATAGAAATCTCCATTTTGCATGAACAGAGCAAGCGCGCGCTGCGGCGTAATCGACGCTTTGGTTCCGTAACGGCGAAGCGTTTCCGAAAATCTCGGGACAAGGTTCGGCGGCACAACCAGGAAACCGAGACGCAAGCCATTGGAAAAAACTTTGGCGAAGCTGCCGATATACAATGTCCGCCCGTGAGCATCGAGGCTTGCCAACGCTGGAATGGGGCGTCCGGCATAGCGAAACTCGCTGTCGTAATCGTCCTCGACGATCCACCCGTCGCTCTCCGCCGCCCATGTCAGAAACTCGTTGCGCCGCCGCCTGGGCATCGCCCCGCCGAGCGGATATTGCGACGATGGTGTTAGCACCACGAGCGCGGGCCTAGGTCTTTTCTGCGACGCCGTCGGCGGGATGGCCCCATCACCATCCATCGCAAGCCAGGACGTTTTTTGCCCAAGATTTTGCACGAACAGGCGCAGCGGCGCGTAACCCGGATCTTCCAACCCGATGCAATCGCTTTGGCCCGCCAGGGTTTGCAAACATTTCTCCACCGCGTCGGCGGACCCGGCGGTCACCATGACTTGCTCGGGCGCCGCCTTTAGCGCCCGCCATTCGGACAAATAGCGGCAGATCTCCGACCGCAATAGATAGTCACCGAACGGATCATCGTTTTTGAGTAACGCCTCGGGCTCCGTTCTGGCGACACGAGCGAAACAACGCCCCCATTGCCGATATGGAAACAACCGCATGTCGGCCAGGCCCGGCTGAAAAGGTTTGAGCGGATATAGCGGAGCCGCGGGACCATGCCCGGCGCCGGCGGGCTCCAACGTCGACGGCTCGAGTTCGACCTCGCCGGTTTCGCTGACATAAACGCCCGAACCCGCACGCCCCCGCGCGAAGCCTTCGGCAATCAACTGGTCGTACGCGGTGACCACCGTGGTCCGCGACACGCCCAGATCTTCGGCAAGCTTTCGCGACGCGGGCAGTCGGTCCCCGGTCGCCAATTGACCGGTCACGATCCGAACCCGCAGCGCGTCGTAGACCTGTTCGAACAGCGGCGTCTCGGCGTCCGCCTCGATAGTCATGCCCATAAGCGGCAGATCGGACATCGCAAATTGGCCTGTCTATTTTATCCGAAATTGGACGTATCAAACATACCAAAATCGGAGTAACTAACAAAAACCCAACGGAAAACCAAGCTCTGCCAGGATCAATCCGATGACCGAAACCCTGCCGATCACCGAGCGGACCCGCGTGCGGCGGTTGCACGAACGGGGCGATTTCAGCCGTGAGACCATCGACGCCATTCTCGACGCGACGCCAATGTGCCACGTCGGCTATGTCATCGACGGCAAACCCTATGTGACGCCGACCTTTCAATGGCGCGAAGGCGACCGCGTCTATTGGCACGGGTCGTCCGCCAGCCGCATGCTGCGCAGCGCCGCCGGCGCCGAGGTGTGCCTGACCGTGACCCTGCTCGACGGATTGGTGCTGGCTCGCTCGGGCTTTCACCATTCGCTCAACTACCGCTCGGTGATGGTATTTGGCACGGCGGAGAAAGTGGCGGACGCGGACAAAGAGGCGCGCCTGCGCACGTTCTTGGACGGTCTTTATCCCGGCCGCTGGGACAGCCTGCGGGCGATGACCGACCAGGAACTCAAAGCGACGACGGTCCTCTCGATGCCGCTCACCGAAGCGTCGGCGAAGATCCGCACCGGTATGCCGGTCGACGACGAACCCGACTACGAGCTGCCGATCTGGGCCGGCATAATTCCGATCCATCACACCCTCGGCACCCCCGAGCCCGACCCGCGCAATCTGGACGACGTCGAGATGCCCGATCACGCGATGTCGCTTTCATTAAGTTAAGGCCGTCGGATGAGGGCGCCTCACGCACCCTTCCGGCCCCATGCTTGAAACACCGTTGATGTCGTGGAGATCGTCGCCGCGTCGTCGAGATGCGCGCGACAGGCCGCGATCGCTTTTTCCACGTCCGTTTCGGTCATCAAGCCGAGTTTCATAATCGTGTCGCGAACGGACTGGACGGTCTGCGGCAGATAGTCGGCCAAGTCATCTTGGCTGCGCGCCCGCGCCGTGCACGCGCGGAAATCGACATTGGTCAATCCGGCGTTACGCAGCAGGCCGTAGACCCGCCGACCGGCATACGGGTCCGCGCCGATTTCCGCGAAGAGCGAGATGAGAACCGCCTTCAGCCGGTCGAACGCGGCGCAGGGGGGATAGACGTGAATGCCGTCGGCATCGGCTTCTTGCAAGGCCAGGACGCCGCCCGGCTTCACCAGCCGCAACGCCGCTTGCACGACCTCCTCGTGGCTGCCGATCGTTGTGATCACATAGCGCACGTGGACCATGTCGAAGCTCTCAGCCGCCAGCGTGTTGTCGAAAATGCCGCCGGTCTCGAAACTGACGTTGGTAAGGCCCAATGCCTTCGCCCACTCTCGCGCGGCGGCAATGCTGAATTCGTCGACGTCGAGCCCGACGACGCGGCCATCCGGCCCGGTGCGGGCGGACAGTAGATCGACAATGCCGCCCGCGCCGCATCCCAAATCCAAACACGCCATACCCGGCGCGACGCCGATCCGGTCGAGCATGAACGCCGCTTCGTCCGCCAGCGACTCCGCCTGGATGCGCAACCGCTTGATTTCATCGGGGCTGGAAGCGAGCGGATAGTTGCCATGGTTCATGGCCGCACCATCCTACCCAGCCGCGACCACCGTCAAGTCCTTGCGGTTGGCTTCGATGACGTCGCAGTTATCGTCGACGCCGAGGCCCGAGGCCGGTCCGCACGAGAACGCGGTCGTTGGCTCCCGCACAATGGAGCCGGCCGATGTAGCCACGGCGATAAACCGGCGCGCTGAGTATTTGGTTCCGACCATTCCTAAACTGAGTCCCCGATGCCAGCCGTCCATGGCAAAGGGTCTTCTAGTTCACCGACACCCCCAAGATTTCGACGGCGCGGCATCACAATACGACCACTGGGCGTCGAAGCCATCGGGCGTCAGTCGCCCCACGAAACGACCCCAATAGTAGCTGCCGTCGTATGGCGCGTCGCAACGACTTGCTGAGGACCCTTCAACCCACACACCATCGATGTCGTCCCGGACGATTTCTCCGAACAGCCGGCCATCGTCAGAATCGTACCGAGCGAGTAAGCCGTCAGATGCCCCGTTGAAAGTGAAGTTTCCATACTGGCTCGCGCACGTCTCCGGTCCACCGTGCGACCACCCGCCACCCGGTCTCGACGATTGCGCCGCCGGGAGCAAGGTCGCGCAGTCGACAATCCCCCTGTCGATGTCGGGTGAGCGATAAGTGCCTTGATTATGCAGGTCGCAGGCGTATTGCCACGCCTCATCGTGGGTGTGAAACGGCGGTGAAATCGAGCTCCAACCGGTCGCGGAGTAAGCCGCGTCCGCGACCCCGAGAATGCATTCACCGCCGGCACAGTTACCGTAGACAAAAAGTGATGGTCCAGCGCCTGTTCCGCCACCGGCAACTCCGCCGCCGCCTCCGCCGCCGCCACCGGGGCCTCCACCGCCGGGCCCGGTCGCACCCGCCATTGGCGCGCTGCAGAACCCACAGACCGCGGGCCCTGTTGTCAGGACGTTACGCGCCGCGACCGCATTCCCCCAGCTGTAATAGCGTGCCACCGGCCACGTCTGCGACTGGGCGCTTCCCACGATTAGCGACTGCCGAGAAACGGAATAGCAAGTACACACCCACGGCGGTTCAGTGAGATCCGTGTACGTCTTATGCACCCAGGCAAAGTCGTTAGGGTCTTGGCTCAAGGCGACGCCCAGCGAACACAAATACAATGCGACTCCAACCCATAGCGCTTTCATTCCCTAATACCTCTCAAGAAAACAAGCATTCGTGCCGGTCCACCTGACTCGCTGCGCCTGCGCCCTCCGGCCTAGGTTCGCATCCGTTCCCTTTGGTTGGGTACGCTTTGCCCGGCGCATCGGCGGCGCATGGAGGACAGCGAACTCCGAACCTCACCCTCCCCAAATCCAGTCATTCTCTTAGCCTACTCATCATCTCATTGCTGCGATTGACGGTAGCGCGCGCCGGCTGGCGATTCTTCGGCGCGTTGCCGATGTCGCGCGTCCTGCTCAGCGGTGCTGCCCGGTCTTTCACCGCTGCCGGCCAACGCGGCTCTTTTGACCGCGTCGCGATTGCGGGCGTCCTGCAAATTCTCTTGGATTGAAGCTAACGCAAAGCCCGCGACAAAAATTGCGGCTACAATCGTGATCAGCATTTTCATTGGTACATCGACCGAAACATCTCAATTGCGAAGCAACCATGGGCCTCGGCGATAGGCGGGCCGGGCCAATATGGACACGATGAAACCAATTCGCCTGTCGCGTGGCAATGCCAAGGCAGAGTACAGATGTACCCTGTCGCGGCGCGATGTGTGACTATGCGCGCCTCTCCAAAACCGGCTCGGTCAAACGAACCGATGTCTTCTTTGGGCCACATGGTTAAAGTGCGAAAGAAGGCTGGTAACAGAAATTTTATTCCGGACTCGGCCGTATTTGGTTTGATTATGTGCTTTTATGAACGCTGAAGCAAAAGTCTATAGCGACCTTCTGGCTGCCTCAGCCGATGACATACCGTTCGACACACTTGTGAAAACGGTTGTGGACTATTTCGGCGGCGGCGGCGGCGTGGTGTTCGAGTCAAATCGCAAAACCGGCGAAATCCTCGACTGGGCGACGCCGTCGCTGATCATCGGTGAGGACGGTTACAATGATCACCTCAACGCGATTAATCCCCGCATGCGGTATTCGTTGCGCCACGCGCCGCGCCATATCGCCTACGAGCGACGGTTCATCAGCGAACGCGCAATGGATCGCCACGAATTCTACGACTGGCTCGGGAAGTTTGATGGCTTTCGGTACATGCTCGGCACCCGGGTTTACGATGACGGCGATGTGTCTCTCTTCCACTCGGTCGAGTTTTCCAAGAAGCACGGGCATCCGGATACGGACAAGATCGAAGCGTTCGCGCGGCTAGCGCCGGCGATCGGCAATGCGTGGCGTCTGCGCAGCCGCGTAAGGGCGAGCGAAAACCGGCGGGAGTCCGAAATTTGGCTCCCGGATCACGTGCCGTGGTGCATTTTCGCGTTATCGAAGTCCGGCGCGGTCTCGGGCATGAACGGCGCCGCGCGCGCCATGGCGGCCAAATCTGATATCGTCGAAATTGTCGATGGCGCGCTGCGCGCAAAACACCGAGCATCGCGAGCAACGTTTCAGAATGCGCTTCGGTCGGCGCTGTCCGGCACCGCGGCTGAAACGCTTGTCGCAACCGGTTCGGCCGGCCCTCCGCTCATCGTGCAAGTCCTGCCCGTCAACGCGTCGAGCGTGGTGCCGTCCACGGCGCCGCCCGCTCTGGTCTACATACAAGACCCGGACGCCAAATCACGAAACGTCGGCCAGAGTCTCGGCAGGCTCTATGGCTTCACGCCGGCCGAGCAAAAACTTGCCGACCTGCTTGCGTCGGGCTTGGATCTTTCCACGGCCGCAGAAAGACTTGGCCTGTCGCGTAACACCGTGCGCAATCGCATGCAATCCATGTACGCCAAATCTGGAACCCGGCGACAAGGTGAATTCCTGGTCAAAGTCCTCGGAGTTCTCGACACATAGAGGCGCGCCTCGCTCGCATTGCATGGCAACAATTCGCTGTCGTGGTAATTGGGCGCGATAGACCAGGGCGACTCGCGGGCCAGCCATCAGACGCTTCATAGGCTGGGGCCGTCGACTCGGATGCTTTGCTCCATGGCGCGGCACTGGTCATAGATAAAGACATCGAATCCCGACATCTTGTCTTGCCAATTGGGTATCAGTGAATTGACGCACTGGATGACCACGCGATCGATGTAGTTGTCGAAGACGGCCCACGGATTATCGAGATCCGCCGGTTCCAAGCCTTCGCCAGGCGTCACCGATCCAAGCGCCGCACCGGCGGCGTTGTGTAGGTCTGTCATGAAATCGACCTGCAGTTCGACATCCTTCCGCGTGCCTGGACGACCGACATGCCCCGAGATCAGCGTGTCGTACTCATATCGTTCATTCAGATCGCGGATCTGCCGAAAGGTGCCGGGAATGTCCTCCGCAAGCGCCAAACGCGTCCACATCATCCAGCCAGGAAAGACAACGTCGATCAGCATCAGTGTCCGACTTTCGGAATGCCAAATCTCGATATTGCCGTCTTGGTGGTTTGGACCGTTGTAGCGTAGCGCAAGGCTCTGACCGCCCGTCGCAAGCTGAAAAATCTGATCCTCGCCGCCAAACACCGTTGCGGGCAGTGGGCGGTTCGGGTCCGCCGCGCGCTTCAGTTTCTCGAGTGTCTCTTCATGCGCAACAATCTCGACATCGGGAAACGCTTCGACAATGGCGCCGGCGAAGCCGATGTGGTCGATATGAGCATGACTGTAGATAAGATGCGTGATCGGCGCGCCCGGCGAAATCTCTTCCGCGATGGCTAATAGTCTTGACCCGATGGTGGGCGGCGCGTCAGCAAGGATCAGACCGTCATCGGTCTTTAGAAACATGACTTGATAGACGCCCTCGGTAGCGAACCAAGCGCCCTGCCCAAGGTCGAGCAGACCATACCCCTTGTCGCGGTCAATTGGGATTCCGCGGGACTGCTCCAGGACGGGAGCGTACTTCTCGACATGAGTGACGGGCGGTGCAATCTCGGGCGCACCCGGATAAGCGGCAATATCCGCGGCGGCGGCGGGTGACACCAAGCCGAACGCAACGAGCGCCGCGAAAAGCGGGATCTTCATGAACTGTCCTTTCTGATGTTCCGGCGTCCCGCTCTGGCGGGAAGCCCCGAAGTAGTGTAGTGATTGATACATAAGCCAGCGACAATCGCAACAGGTTTTTTAGTGATCGATAAAAAAAGAAAAGGCGGCAGGCCCCGCGGCTTCGACCGAGATAGAGCGCTCGAGCGAGCCATGGAGCTGTTCTGGGCGAAAGGCTACGAAGCCGCAGGCTTGGCCGAGTTGACGCGCGAGATGGGGATTAACCCGCCGAGCCTCTATGCCGCCTTCGGCAGCAAGCTCGGGCTATTTCAGGCCGCGATAGACCGCTATTGCGGCACCCGTGGAAGCTTCTTTGGACGGCTATCCGGTCCAGAAGCGCTGGACATCAAGCTTCGAGCGGTGCTCGAACTCGCGATCGAGGTCTATACCTCGGACCACGCCGCCAAAGGCTGTTTGGTCATGGATGGCGCGCGCAATTGCGGCGACGCGGGCGCAATTGAGGCGGCGGCGGCAATCAGAGAGGGCCTACGCGATCAAGTGCGCACCCTCGCTACGGAAGCGCAGGTAGAGCCGGCTGCGGCGATCGCCGACTATTTCGTCTTTCTCCTGACCGGTCTTTCGGCGGCCGCGCGCGACGGTGCGGGCCGAGACAGATTGAAACGCGATCTCGACACAGCGTGGATTGGGCTCGCAAGAATTCTGGAAGGCGACGCTTGAATAGCGAAGTTTGAGAATGATCTTCAGGTTGGTGCGCTGGCTCCGATGACACCCCAAACTCAATCGACGCTGATATCGGTGAGCACTTCGACGCGGCTGAGACGCCCCTCGCTCACGCCGCCGCCCTACGAACCCTCTGACAAGGCCGCGCACACCGTTCCAGACCGGTCCCATAGGTTTGGCACGACGGTTGAGGAGTAACCGGACACGAAGTCCTTTGCCTCTCCGGTCTCGGGCACGAACGCGTGTCGCGCGACGGCTCCGATGTTCGCGCCGTAGACATGGATCGATACCGACGGCTGATCCACCATGTCATTCGCGACCACATGGATATCGCCAATCGTTGGCGAAACGGCGGTGACTTCTCCCGGCCGAAGGACCCCCTCGCCCATTCGTGTCAACGATCCGTCCTCGGCGCGGTCGAACGTGGTCTCTCGCTCCGCGCCACGCAATTGACCGACCAGGCCCCATATCGTGTGGTCGTGAATGGGCGTTTTTTGGCCCGGCCCCCAGACGAAGCTGACCACCGAGAACCGCTCCAACGGATCGCAATACAACAAATATTGCTGGAAATGCTCGGCGTGCGGCTCGGCGAAGACGTCGGGCAACCAATCGTCCTCCGCGACCAGCGCGGCCAGCATCTCGCGGCCCTCATCAAGCATACGCGCCTCATCGCCGCCGATGTCGGTCAGGCGGGTCATTTGCTGCACATAGGTACGCAATCGATCGACATTACTCGAAGCCATTTTTCAAATGCCTTTCTCCCTTATCAACCTCCGCCGCGCCGCCAACGCAGACCCCACGCTACTCGTGTCGGTACCTTTGTCGCACGCGAGGAATACGCCGGCGGCGCGTTGGATATGTGGGCAATTTACGAGCCAACCCTCACAGGCCGTCGCGCTGCTTGATCGCCTCGACCACCGGCCGGAAATCGTAACCGAGATACACCTCACTCTGGAAAACCGAGTAGCTTGCGGCCTCCAATGCTCGGTTGACCTCTCGCACCTTAATCGGCGGCACCTTCAAGGTTAGAACATGTCCAAAGCTCATGAGCTGATACCAGCTCACGATCTCGACGTCGTCGGGCGGAAATTTCGCCCAGAAACCGGTCTCGCGCAGGCGTTCGGTCATCTGTTCCAACGTCAGTTGCTGGGTATGTTTGAGAAAAATTGTGACCAGCACACTGTCGGCATCAGGCTGAATTGCGCCCGGATCGATCTGACTCATGAGTTATCCTCCCGTGGAATTGCCATATCCCGGCGTCAATGGCCAAAACCGCCATCGCCACCGACCAATCTGGCAATTAACAGGGTCGCTCCAACCGGACATTGATCGACCTCAATGAAAAATCTCATTCCACGATCTTCGGCGTGGGTTTGATGCGGAGCGCCGCCCTTTCCACCTGCATCGCGCCAAACGGAAGTTTGGTGCCCAGTCACCGCGTCGCGCAGCAGACGTGGGGCCATGAGCGGACCGCCAACCTGGCTTTTCCATTCTCTTGATTCAACGCCGTGAGGCGAGGCACGCCAGACGGCCTACGAGGCGTCGTATACCGTCAGATCGGTGCGGTTGGCTTCGATGAAATCCCAGTCATAGTCGACGCCAAGGCCGGGGCCAGTTGGAACGGGCACACAGCCGTCTTCGCCGACGCAATCGAGTTGGTCCGAATAGCCGCAGCGGTAGACCGGCGCAACGGCGTTCGGGCAATCGGGGCCGACCAGCGCGACTTCATAGAAGTTGCTGTTGCGCATTGCCGCCATGACATGGCGGTGCGCGGGGCCGGAGGCGTGCACCTCGACATCGATGCCAAAGGCTTCGCCGAGATGCGCGATTTTCATGGCGCCGGTGATGCCCATGTCATATTCGGGGTCGCTGCGCAGCAGGTCGGTGCCGCCGGCGATGAGAAAATCGGCTTTCGGCTCGACGCCTCTCACATGTTCGGTCTGCAGGATCGGCGTGCGGAGCGCTTCGCGTAGCCTTTTGTGGGCGAACGCCGACACGCCTGAGTCGCGGAATGGGTCTTCGTACCAGAAATAACCGCCCTCATCGCAGGCGCGCCCGACATAAAGGGCATCGGCAAAGGTAGCCAAGGTGCAGGCGGGATCGAGCATTAGCGTCATGCGGTCGCCGACGGTCTTCGCGACATGCAGCACGTTCTCCGCTTCCTCGCGCGCATCGCCTTCCCGCCAGCCATGAATTTTGTACGCCCGATAACCAAGGTCGTAACACTGCTCGGCAAATGCGGCATAGGCCTCCTTACTGTCGAGACCGCCATTGCGATCACCGAGATAAGTCGAGGCATAGGCTGGAAGCCGAGTCCGATAGCCACCTAACAATGTCGAGATCGAGCAATCCAGCTGCCGGCCCTGCCAATCCCATAAAGCGATGTCGAGCGCGCCATGCCCCATGTGATCGAATTGGCGCGCTTCCCATTTCAGCGCGTCGTAAAGCGCCTCGCGCTGTTCAGCCTGCTGACCGATCAGTTTCGGTGCGAGCATTTTGGTTTGTCCCAGGGTCGAAGCCGAGGCCACCCAGTTGGTGACATACTCGCCGCGGCAGCCGTCTTCGGTTTCGATCCGCACCGCGAATTTCGGCAAGCGCGTCGTCTGACCCTTGGCGAAGGTCACCGCGCCAACCGATCTGGCGCCGGACATCAGGCCAAGATTCTTGGCATCGAATGCAAATTCGTGAATCTCAGCCCGGGTAATCGTGGTCATGGCCGTCCTCCCTGTCGTACAGCGGCGGGAGTGGAGGCACAAAGCCGGAGCAAGTCAACGCGAAATTGGAAGGCTGTGGAAGACAGAGGCGACAGATACGGTAAATCGGCAAGCGGGTGCCTTGGGCCGTCGCTCGGACCAAGCGATCTCAGCTTTGACCGCTTGGCCCGAGTGACGCGCTCACTCCGGTCTCAATTTTCTAGGGTGTTAGGAGACCGGTTATGCCGGTGCTCAATTGATCGGCGCAAGCAGCCCTGGCGCGGTGACGAGCTGGCGAACGCCGTGTGATTTGGCTTCATCGAAGACGTTGCCCTTGGCCGCCCACTTGTGAAGCGAATTGACGTCAACCTTCGCGCAGGACGGTCGAACGCTCCAAGTAACCTGAAGCGGCGAACACACGCTCTCGGTGTAACTTGGCCCGGTTGTCGACCCCCCGAAGACCACCGGCACACCCGTATCGGTCGGTAATGCCTTCGCCTGATGCAGCCCGTCGACCATGTTGCCGGCATAGGCGAAATCCGCGAAATCAAGTGCGTTCGGGTCGTTAACCACAAGAAAGACCTGCGCTTCGACGCGAAGCTGCGGATTGGCGCAAGCGTCACTAAGACAAGACCCAAGCCCTGCGCCGGGCGATATGTCGCAGGAAGTATGCACCCAATGCACTTCGATGGTGTCGCCGGGTTTGATGCCTTTGAACGCCGCGTCGCCGTCCGGCATTGCGAGTTCGGCTTCGGTTAGCGAGTCGGTTTCATTGCACTGCCAGCCGCCATGGTCTCCGTCTCCCGCGAAGACCGCGAAGCCCGGACCCTTGTGCTCGGCGTTGGTGTGGGTGTGAATATTGCAGAGGTTCATTTGACTCGCTGCGGGAGCCTCCGCGAAGAGTCGCGCGTTGGTGCCTGCGACACTGGAGATGTCGCGCGGTGTTTGAGGGCCGAAGCCCGTGCACAGGTCCTGGCTAAACGCGATGGAAGGGGCATACAAAGAAGCCGCGACGATGATGGTCGCGGCGGCGGCAGTACGGGTCATTGATCGACAATCTCCATTTTTGAATCCGACCGCCACACACCTGGGATCCAAACCGGCGGTTTCCAAGGCTTTCCTGGGAAATGTTCGTCCTGCGCTGCCAAAGAGCGCCGAACGGCATAAGAAGCCCCATCTCCTCTGATCCAAGGCTTTTTTTGCGGAAGACGGATCATGGGACGTCGCTATTTTCCCTGGATGCTGGCGCTGGTTGGGCTTTTTGTTGCGCGTGTGCTGGCGCAATTAGTCCAGGCTGTACACCCGACCGCCATACTGCCCCCTTTCGAGGCGTGGCACGGCGCGGTGCTGCCCTATCCGTTGCTTGTGGTCGTGCAGACCGTGATGATCTTGGTGTTGGCGTGGATATTGTGGCGGGTCCGCAACGACGCGCTGTCGCCGAGGCGCTGGAAATACCGTCTTTGTTTCCTGTTCGGCGGCCTCTACTTCTCTTTCATGGCATTCCGTCTTGTGGCGGGACTGACGGTGCTCGCGGATCACGCGTGGTTTTCAAAGAGTCTGCCGGCTTTTTTCCACGTGGTCCTCGCGACATTCGTTCTGATGCTGGGTCACTACATCTACAAGCAAAGTATGAATGCAAAGAGCGACAGCCCATTTGGAGAAGACCGACGTGACTGACCACGGCGCGGACGGCTTTCTTTCAAGAATGATCGTCGTCGCATCATATCCAACGATCTTGGCGCTGGGCTTCGCATTTTATACGGCGTTTACCAGCGGCGGCTTGCCGGTAAGCTTGGCATCCTATGTTTCGGTGGCGATCTGCGCCGCGCTGATCACCCTGCACGAGATAAAACTGCCTTTCCGAACCGCGTGGAAACCGCAACGGTCCGAAATCCACACCGACGCCGTCTTCATGGTGACAATACAGGTCGCCCTGCCCTATCTGCTATCGATCAGTGTGGTGGTGGCGGTGTCCGAGTATTTGCAGTCCAGTGGGCTCACCATCCAGACGATTTGGCCGCACGACTGGCCGGTGCTGGCGCAAGCGTGCTTGATGCTGCTCGCGGCCGATTTTGTCCGTTACTGGATGCACCGGGCGTTCCATAAGGTGACACCGCTATGGCGGTTCCATGCGGTTCACCATTCGCCGCACCGGCTCTATTGGTTGAACGTCGGCCGCTTTCACCCGATCGAGAAAGCGATTCAATTTGCCGTCGACGCCGCGCCATTCGCCTTGTTGGGCGTTTCGCCCGAGGTGCTGGCCGCCTATTTCGTGTTCTATGCGATCAACGGGTTTTTCCAGCATTCCAATTGCCGCGTCAGCCTGGGCCCGCTGAACTATCTAATCAGCGGTCCGGAACTGCACCGTTGGCATCATTCGAAGCTGCCGCACGAGTCGGACACCAACTTCGGCAACAATCTGATCGTGTGGGATCTGTTGTTCGGCACCCGGTTCCTGCCAAAGGACCGAGAGGTCGGGGTGCTTGGTCTCATCAATCGAGACTATCCGACCGGCTTCCTAGCCCAGCTCAAAACGCCATTCGTCCGGGGCCCGGAGAACGGCTGAGCATCACCGTGCCATCGCTGTCGAATGCTCTCACCCACGCGCTCTTGAAAGCGATGCTGAGCGTCACACAAGGCCGAAACTTTCGCGCCCTGTTGCAGGCATCCAAGACCCCCGGCGAAGCTCAGGCCGCCTTGCTTACACATATCCTGGCAACCAACGCCGAGACAGACTTCGGCAAGCGTCACGATTTTTCTCGTGTCAAACACATTGACGATTTTCGGCGCGCGGTGCCGGTCCAGACCTACGAAGACCTTCGCCCCTTGATCGACCGCCAGGAACTCACCGGCGAGCGATGTCTCACCCAAGAGCAGCCGGTTTACTATCATCGAACCAGCGGCACGGTCGGCGCGCCGAAGGACATACCGATCACCGAATCTGGAATTCGGCGCATAAAGCAGCATCAAAAAATCTTCGCCTACACGGTGTCTCGAGGATCAGAGGCGCTCGAAGGCAAATTGTTCGGCATCAGCGGCCAAGCCGTTGAGGGCACAATGCCAGGCGGCACGCCGTTCGGCTCGGCGTCCGGGCTGCTCTACCAAAGCCAATCGAAACTTGTGCACTCGCGGTACGTGCTGCCATCCGAGATTTCCGACATTGAGGACTATCAAGCGCGCTATTTGGCGATGGCGGTCTACGGCTTGTCAGCGCCCTCAGTGACATGCGTCGGCACGGCCAATCCGTCAACTTTGGTTAGGCTACTATCGTTGATCAACGACAAACCGGATATGATCCTCCGCGCGATCACCGACGGTTGTTTGCTGAAGACGGAACGCAAGCTAGCCCCTAACCCCCATCGCGCGGCGCTACTCGCAAAAAGGCTGAACGCCGCCGGGCGGCTTGGCTTTGCCGATATATGGCCCGATCTCAAGGCAATCCTGACCTGGACCGGCGGTAGCTGCGGCGTGCCGCTGCGCAGCCTATCGGCATCGCTGCCGCGCGACGCCAAGATCATCGAGCTGGGCTACGTCGCGAGCGAGGTACAAGGCACGGTCAATATCGATGCACGGCGAAATATTTGTCTGCCGATGCTTCTTGATACGGTGTTCGAGTTTGCCGAACGGGAACAGTGGGAGGGTGGCGAGGCGGATTTCCTGTCGCTACACGAGCTCGAAACCGGGCGCGACTATTATGTCTTCGTAACCACGACGGAAGGCCTTTACCGCTATGACATGAACGACATCGTGCGGGTCACCGGCAGGATCAATGAGGCACCCGCCTTGGCGTTCGTCCAGAAGGGCAAAGGCGTAACCAGCATCACCGGTGAAAAGCTGTACGAGGCGCAGGTGCTGGACGCGGTCATGGCGGCGCTGACCGACCGCGCCGTTCATGCGGTTTTCTTCATCATGCTCGCCGATCAGGAGACCGCCCAATACGCCCTTTACATCGAAGGGGAATCCGCCAACTGCGGCGGCGGGCCGGGCCTGGCCGACGAAATAGACAAGCGTCTCCGCGCGACAAACATCGAATATGACGGCAAGCGAGGCAGCGGACGATTGGCGCCCTTGGCCCTCAAGTGGCTTCGATCCGGCGCCGGCGACGCCTACCGGGTCAGCCGCGTGGCAGCCGGGCAGAGAGACGCTCAGTTCAAATATCTGCATCTTCAATACGCGCACGAATGCGCCTTCGACTTCGAGTCGTTCGCCAAGTCGCGGTGAGACACATGCGGATCGAACGTTTGCAGCTATTCTGTTTTCCGGTTCCGTTCAAAACCGTGTTTCGCCATGCCTCGGCGAGTCGCGCCCAGGCGGAGAATTTGATCGTCGCCGCGCATTCAGACTGCGGTCAAACCGGCTACGGCGAAGGTTGTCCCAGGAGCTATGTCACCGGAGAAAGTGTTGCCGGCGGAGCGGCGTTTATTCGTGACGTCACCGGCTCGATCACGGAGTCAGTGCGCGACACAAATAGCCTGCGCGCCTGGATTGGCGAGCATAGGTCCATCATCGATCACAACCCGGCGGCATTTTGCGCGATCGAACTCGCGATCTTGGACCTGCTTGGAAAAGTCGAAAACTGTCCCATCGAGCAGCTTGTAGGCGTGCCAAAGCTGGCCGGCGCATTCCAATATTCGGCGATCCTGGGTGATGCACCCCATCCGATCTACTGGTGGCAGGTCAGGCGCTATTGGAACCGCGGGTTTCGCGACTTCAAGGTTAAGGTCTCTGGCGACCCGCGCCGCGATCGCCGCAAAATCGATTTGCTCCAAAAGCGCTCCGACCAGAGCGTGCGGGTCCGGCTCGACGCGAACAATCTCTGGACCTCGGCCGAGTCGTGCATCTCGCACATCACCGGGCTTTCCGGCGATGTGTTTGCGATTGAGGAACCGCTGCAACCAGGGGATTTGGGCGGTTTCAAGCGTGTCGGCGAGGCATGCCAGGCGAAGATCATTCTCGATGAAAGTCTATTGCGACCCGAGCAGTTGGATAGTCTCGAAGACGCCGACAGGTGGCTCATCAACCTTCGCGTCTCGAAAATGGGCGGCCTTGTTCGCTCGCTCGATGTCGCCGAAAAAGCCGCTCAAAAAGGCATCGGGATCATTGTCGGCGCCCAGGTCGGCGAAACCAGCATTCTGACACGCACCGCGCTGACGGTGATGAACGCCCATCGCACGAACCTGGTCGCATCCGAGGGCGCATTTGGCACGCACCTGTTGCAACGAGACCTGGCCTCTCCCTGCCTGATGTTCGGTGACGGTGGACAGCTGGATACGGATCAAATGGCCATCAACGGCGAGCCTGGTCTCGGTCTGCGGATTCAAGACTCGAGCCTCGCCGTGTTGGATTGATCGCGCCTTCTGAGAAAATCAAGCCGCGACTAGCGTCTTACTCACCGTTAGCAAGCAATATATCCCGCGTCGCGTCATCGGCCGGAAACAAGAGTTCGATTTTGAGGTCGGCCAGGGCAATGTCTTCGGCGGTGCCGAACTGGGCGATGGTCGAAAAAAAAGAAAACACGACGCCGTTCGCCCGATAGCGGGCCGGTATCACCGCCGGTAATGCTCCGGGCGTATCGATGCCTGAGCCATCGGCTTCGCTCGCAAAGGCATCGGCCGCCCGGTCGAGAATTGCATCGCCGCCGAGATGCGCGCTTTCGGTGCGCAGGCGGACCATCATGTGGTGCGCCACCTCTGGCCAATTGTCGATCGCCACGCGCACCGCGTCCGAGCCGGTGAACGCGTCCAGCATGCTTTCGCCGACTTTCAGACCAAGCGTGCCGAGCATCATGCTCGCCGATTGGTTCGCCGCCACCAGACACCAATAGCGATCGAGCGCGAAGGCGGGGAACGGGTCGTGGCGCTCCAATGTCCAGTCGACGGCGGCGCGCACATGCGCCATGTCGGATTCGTTCAGGTCGCGGCTGCGATAGGCGGGTGAAAATCCGGCCGCGTTCAACAGCGCGTTGCGCGCGCCGCGCGGCACCTCCAGGCTCTCGGTTAGTTGGATCACCATCGACCGGCTCGGCCGCGCCCGCCCAGTCTCCAGGAACGAAATGTGCCGCGCCGAAACGTTCGCCGCCAGCCCCAGGTCGAGCTGGCTCATCCGGCGCTGCCCGCGCCAGTCCTTCAGAAGCGCCCCGAACGGGCTTTCGGTAACCTGCATCAGTGCCTGCCTTCGCGTTTGAGAGTTCCATCATAAGCTGGACGTGCGCGAATGCACTTACCTCGGAGGTAATTGCGGGCTGTCGCGCCGCCGCCCTAATCTCGCCCCACGCTCGATCAAACAGGAGATGACCGATGTCCGCTGACTCGACACAAACCTGGTTGAAGGTCGCCGCCGCCGTGACCATTGGCTTCGGCCTGCTGATCTTCCTCGCCGCCTATCCGGCGACCGCCGGCGTGACCACATTTCTCACCGACCTGATTATTTGGCCGATCGATAGCGCACAAACGCTTGCGTCGCCCGAGGCTCGCATGTTGTGCGCGATCATCGGCGGTGTAATGGCCGGTTGGGGCCTGATGATTTGGCTAATCGCGACCCGCCTCTATCCGCGCGAACCGGCGCTGGCGCGCATGTTGATCCTCACCAGCATAAGCACCTGGTTCGTCATCGACAGCATTGGCTCGCTCCTGGCCGGCGCCCCGCTCAACGCACTGTTCAATGTGGGCTTCCTGCTGTTGTTCGTGATCCCGCTCAGGCACGCTCCCCGCCGCGCAGCAGCCTGAGCCCCACCCGGCGCGGTGCCCCCCGCCGCGCCGGGCCTTCGATGAGCGGACTAATCTCCACATTTGCGCTCCGGCACAAAGACGACGGCAATGCCGGCATCCGGCGCCTCGACCGCAACGACGCGAGTTTCAGCCGTGCCGATTTCATTCAGCGTCACCGTGTGCCCTTGGGCGCGCAGCTTTTGCGCAAGGTCTTCGGGCCCGGCGATCCCTTCAAATTCAGGTTTTTGCGCCGCAGCGTCGGCGAGGCTGACGCAACCGCCTTCACGCCCCATCAACACCCAAGTCTCGGCCCAGGCCGCGCTAGACAACGCGATGAGCCAGCTCGCGACGATTACCGATGCCAACCGTGTCATGCGTCGGGCTAGTACCATGTGCCAAGTTCCCCGACCGAAATCGAATGCATGTGAATCGTACGTCGAACGGACCGTCATGAAAACCGCCTGCTCTCGACGACGGTCGATGCGCGTACTATCAAGGCAATCCGCAGATAACCGCGCAAGGGGACACCGATGAGCGCCGCCAATCCTGCCTTCCTATCCGCCAGTGACGCCGCGCGGGCGATCCAAGGCGGCACGCTGAGTCCAGTCGATCTGGTCGACGCGTTGCTGACGCGGATCGAGACGCATGACGGAAAGCTGCACGCTTTCACAGAAGTTTATTCGGACGAGGCTCGGCTGGCGGCGGAGGCGGCGGACAAGGCCATCCGCGCCGGCCACGCGGTCGGGCCGTGGCACGGCGTGCCGATCGCGCTCAAGGATCTGATCGAGATCGAGGGCCGGGTGACGATGGCCGGCACCCAGCATTGGTCGGAGCGGGTCTCGGGCTACACCGCGACACTGGCGCGGCGCGCCATCGCCGCCGGCATGATCGTGATCGGCAAAACCCACACGGTCGAATTCGCCATGGGCGGCTGGGGCACCAATCAGAAGCTCGGCACGGCGTGGAACCCTTGGGATCTTGAAACCCACCGCGCGCCCGGCGGCTCAAGCGCGGGATCGGGCGTCGCCACCGCCGCGCGGCTCGCGCCGTGGGCGATCGGCACGGATACGGGCGGCTCGGTGCGCCTGCCATCGGCTTGGACCGGCCTTACCGGTCTCAAAACCACTCTCGGGCGGATCAGCGTGCACGGCGTGTTACCGTTGGCCGCGAGCATGGATACGCCCGGGCCAATGGCGCGCACGATCGAGGACGCGGCCCAGCTTTACGCCCTGCTCAAGGGCCCGGACCCGGACGATCCGCTGACGCGGCGCCCGCCGATCGACGATCCCCTGCCCGGCATGGATCGCGGCGTCGCAGGCCTGCGTTTTGGCGTACTCGACGAGGCAGAGCGCGCGGGCGTCGATGCGGACGTTCTGGCCGCTTACGACACTGCTATCGAAAAGCTTGCCGCACTCGGCGCACGGCTTGAGCCCTTCGCCCTGCCCGAACACACCATGGATTACGGCGCCAAGGTCGGCCGGCTTATCGGCTCCGAAGGATATTCGTTAGTCGGCGAATTGGTTGATGACCCGAACTTGCCGCTCGATGACGATGTGCGCCCCCGCATCCAGCTCGGCCGCGACGTTTCCGCCACCGACTATCTAAAGCTTCTGCGCGACCGCGAGGCAGATAAAGGCGTGGCATTGGCGGCGTTCGACGGTTTCGACGCCTGGTTGACGCCCACCACAGAGACCGCCGCACCCGTGGTTGCGACAATAGACCAAACCCAAACCCCGGCGCGTTTCACGCGTCCGATCAACTGGCTCGACTGGTGCGCCCTTACGCTCCCCAACGGTGCCACCGCCAACGGCCTGCCGGCCGCGCTGCAAATCGTCTGCCGCGGCTACGACGAAGCCACCGCGCTTCGCATCGGTCACGCCTACCAAAATGCGACGGAGTGGCACCTTCGCGCGCCGGAAGGCCTGGATGTTTAGCGGGAGGGGCCGTGACGACGCGCGTGGATCTCTAAATCGAAGCGCGTGGCGCGGCTGAAGTCGGCGCGCACCGTCTCTGGATTGGTCACGCCCGGGATCGTCCCGCGCGGGCCGTAGGACCGAGCGACTCTTTCAAGCTCGCCGCGCGGCCGTATACGCGTGGTCTCGGTCGGCGCATGAATTCGACCGGCTTCATTGGCGCTGCGGCCACCGAGATCGCGGCCAAAACTAGGACTTTGCGCAAGCCCCGCAAGGCCGACGCCGAGCACAATCACTACCGTGAAAACACGCATGGGATGAGAGTAAGCCCGAAGGCCGATGAAAGGAAGGTAGCCCCTCCGCCCAGCCGCGAAGATTGACCGACTGGGTCAGTGTAGTGGAACTGTGCTCTAACCGACGTCGGAATATTTGATGCCGCGCAGCGTGTCCAAGCCTGGACCGATGTCGGACACCACGAAATCGGTTCGCCTGGGAAGGCTGCCGATCTCCGGTTTGGGAAAATTGCTTTTCCACGCCATCATCTTGACGCTAATCGTGCAGAGCGCGCTGCCGATGCAGACTTGATACTCGTGAATCAAGTCTTGCATCCGCTTAAATTTCTCGGCGGTGATCGTCTGCCACATGTCGCCGGTCCGGGCATTGAACATGTTCAAGACGGACGTGATTTCCAGCTGGGCCGCCTTGAGCTTTTGCTTGATGCGCGAAATCTGCGAGCATGTCGTGGCCATGGTCTGATGCCGATTCATCGGCGGCGCCGCGGAAATGTGATCAAGCGCTTCGTAAAACTCTTCAAGAACCGGTTGGATGTTGTCGAAGCAATATTGATAGTAGGACAACGATAAATAGGCGTCACCATATTCCTGAATGAAATGAGGAATCTCCAGGATATCGGTTTCCAGATCATCGGCCAGACGCATCAGATTTTGCTTGGCGCGGGTGGTATCGGGAGACTGGAATAGGCCAACCAGATCGGCGAGCTCCAAATCGTCGCTCTGGTCCTCACCAAAGATCGACGCCATCAAAGGCTTCAAGAAATCGCGCATATAGACCGACAATCGGGCAGTCTCCGACTCTGACAAACTGAGGTCGGTCGCGTTCTCGATCTCGATCCCGAGGCGCCGCAAATGGATTCGTAAGCTGAACACATCGAAGCTCGGTAGCTCGCTCAGCTTCTGAACGAGATCGACATCGGGATGCGGTTTGCAGCCGAAATCGAAGATCCGGTAAAGTTCCTGCGGCGGCACCTGGCCACTCCCGGTGCCGGTGTCGGAAAACAGCTCCACTCGGCCTTCCAGCCGGGCATTTTTCACCAAGCGGGCGCGCCTCAGCCCCTTCGTTTCAAGTGGAATCGATGAAAGCGGAAGTATGTGGATGGCGTCGTGTTCGGTGCCGAACACGCGTCCGTCGTCAGGCATCTGCTCCGTCCCCCCTGGATCGGATGAACAGCATTGCCCCCGAATGAAATTCCGTATGGCCTTCCGACAGCCGAACGGTCTGCTAACATAATTGATAGGGTATGGGAAGTAGCCGCCAACACGGACAGTCGCATCAGCGTGAGGTCGGAAATTCCCCAAAATCTGGGAGATTCTGTGCGGCGTTCGCCTATTTGTGTGTCGGCGATGGTTCGGCAAAATCGCAACAGTCCGCAGCAAAGTTGCGCGCCTATTCAATTTTCCATATGCGATAGTAGCAAAATCGACCCATGTTCATCTCTTGAGTGAGTTGGCTTGCTACAGAGCGCGCGCGGGTATGCCGAATTAACCGTAGATCAATCTGAATGCGAAACGGGTCTAACGCGGGGCAGGCGGGCCAACATTGAACCACACTGACACATCATAATCTGAGTTTTCGGGCGGGTTAGAGCGAGCAAGCATCTCTGTGGAGCGTCAGAGTTGGGTGCGTAAACATGCCTAAGCCGACCGACCGAACTAATCCTGTGGACGCGCAAGCCGCCGCTACGTCACGCGCGTCCCCGCCTCTCACACAACCGACACGGTACGAGCTCGACGCGGTGTTGCTGGATTGCAATGCCGCGGTCGCCCGGATGATGGGCGAATTCGTGGCCGGCGCCCAGGCCGACATGGCTGTGCTGAAAGAAGCGGCGAACGCATTGGCCGCCTCGGGCGGCGCGCCGGCCGATATCGCGGCGGTGCAGCGGGTGACTCATAACCTAAAGGGTTTGGGCGGCGGCATCGGCCTTCCACTTCTTACCACTGTTGGTGAGAGCTTGTGCGACTTGCTCCGCGACCGCCAGACCGTCGATGACCGCGTGCTTGACCTGATAGATCAGCATGTCGCCGCGATGGACTGTATCGTCACCAGGCCGATCATGGCTGACGGCGGCCTGGAAGGCGCCAGCCTATTGGGCGAACTCCGCGCCGCATCCGAAACGATTAACGCCTATTGGATCGGCGCAGAAACGACACGACGATAGCCTCTCGCCTCACCCGGTGGAAATGCGACGATGATCACGAAATCGCGGCGAACGTGACCGCCGTCACGCGGCCCGCGACGCCTTGAATTACCTTTGCCTTGGGGCGCGCGAACTCGTTGTCTTGTCCCCTGGCGAGAATCCCCCGACGAGGACCCGCGCGCCCTGCAAGATCAAACGGTCGGAGGTCCACGAGATGCAGACGCAGGTAATAAAAGCGAGAGCAATAAACGTCTTCGATATGGGGCTGCTGGGCTTGCTGCTTGGCTTGTCCTATGCCGGCGCATATGACCGCGTAATCTGGTTGGTATAGTCGGCTGCGCCCGTTGCCACACGAAATCCCGTCCACAAGGTTGCCCGACGATCGTTACGCCAGCCAAACCTGACGCGGCGCGTCATCGGCGACACGGTCTCCCACCCCTCGGCACACGGTCGCGGCGCGTAATCCGCGCGCGAAATTTCGCGTAGATCGTGATCGCGGCCACGCCTCGGCTCGCCGACCAAATCTAAATTTCAGCCCCGGCTGGGGCCCATCGCGTTGTGAGCGCGTGTGGCCCCCGGTCGAAACGATTGCACTGCCGATCAACCAGCGCCTGGCTGCATCGAGCTGTGCGAGACGTTACAAGGCCGCGCGGATGGGACCGCCGGCCGGCCAATGTCGGAGGGCTGAACAATGCCGTTGCAACAAAAGGTTCGGAAACTGGCGCGGGAAATCATCGACGAGGCCGAGCGAAACCCTGCGTTCGCCGCCCGTCTCGATGCCGCGCTTGCGGAGTCGCCCTGCGCGGCCGCAACAAATGATTCGGCAGCGACGAACGGGGCCGCCAACCCAACGGCGAACGAGGAAAAACGCCGCGGCGCCCAACGCAGGCCAGCCCTCCTCGACCCGATCGAATTGGCCCGCTGCGGCGAACCGACGCTCCGAAGTCGCTTGGCAGACCTCAGCGTCCACGAGCTCAAGGATGTGGTCGCCGACTACGCCATGGATTCGAGCGGCCAGGTGATGAAATGGCGTTCTCCTGAGCGGATCACCGACCGCATCGTCGAGAACGCGCTTGGCCGCGCCTACAAAGGCAGCGCGTTCCTATCCTGACCGCGAATAGGGCAGCGCGCTTCAGCGCCGTGGGCGATAGGTCAGGCGCAGCATCCCGGCCGGCAGAGGGGTGGCCGCATCCAGCTCGAACCTCAGGCTGCGACCGGTTTTCGGAAACAGCGGTACGCCGTCGCCCAGCGTGACCGGCAAGACGAATATATCCAACCGATCGATCGCGTCTGCCTCAAGCATCGCCTGCTGAAGGCGGCCGCCGCCGACCACCCACGCATCACCATCGGTCAAGCCGCGCAGGTGATCGACCAGCGCCGCAATCCCGGCGCGCCAAGCCTCGACACCGTCCGGCGCCGCGTCGACCTCGCGTGAGGTTACAACCAGCCCGCGTCGGCCGGCATAAGGCCAACCGAACCCGAGCACCTGTTCAAAAGTGGTCCGCCCGAGCACGACGGTTCGAATGCCGGCGAAAAATTCGTCGAAGCCATACTCGACATCTTGGAAGTCATCGAGCCAACCGACGCCTCCGTCCGCATCGGCGATATAGCCATCCAAGCTTACCGCGATGTAACCGACAATTTGAGCCATTTGTGTGTGATCCGTTGGTCCGATATCGCCACCGTTCGTGGCGCCGGCCCGCGTTGAAGAGTTGCGTCGGAAGGGGCAGCGGCGGGAGTGACTCTTGCCGAGCTTATCCGGCGGTGCCCCAATAGTTGAAGCTGGCGGGCTTCCAGCCGGGCAGGTACAGCGTGTCGAGCGTCCGAATGACGAAGCCGCCGGATTTTAGCAAGCCGGGAATGTCGCGGTTCAGGTTGCAGCCGCCGCCGATGCACTTCCACAGCGGATTCACCCGGTCCTGCCATTTGCGTACCGCCGCATCGGGCGCCGCGCCGTGTTCGCAAAAAATCAATGCGCCGTCCGGTCGCAAGACCCGCCGAATTTCCGCCAGCGCGGCGGTCACATCGACCACCGTGCACAAAGTATAGGTGATGACAACCGAATCCGCGCACGCGGTCTCGAGCGGGATCGATTCGGCGTTGGCCACGACATGCTCGATCGATAGCGTACTAAGGTCTATGCGTTCGCGAGCCAACCGCCACATCTCGTTCGACGGCTCTAGCGCCCAGATATGCTCGACCTTGCCAGCGTCGTAGAAAGGCAGGTTGAGCCCGCTGCCAAATCCGATCTCGAGCACCCGACCACGGGCTTTCGGCACCACCTTCGCGCGCTGCCTTTGGGCCGGCTCGACGCCACAAGCGGAGTCGATCGCACGTGGCAGAATGAACTTGGCGTATAGACCCATGTTGCCCTTCGGCACAGCCGTTGAACAATCGGCTCTATCATCCTGTCCGACCGACCTGTGCCTGTCGAGGCCGAACGTTTATCCCGATGTTCGCCGGCTGCTCTCGCCAGCCCGAGCCTTCACGGGTCGCCGCGCGATGACAGCGCGCACCAACGCCGATACTATCGCGGCACGGACGTCGGAACCGGCGTCGCGACGGGAGTGGATGAAATGCCGACTTATCACGGCAGTTGCCATTGCGGCACGGTCAAATTCGAGATCGACGCCAACTTGTCACGTTTGGTGGAGTGCAATTGCTCGATTTGCGTGAAAAAGGGCGGCGTGTTCAAGGTGGTGCCACCCGAGCGGTTCCGACTGCTCCGGGGCGAGGATGCGCTGACGCTCTATCAGTTCAACACCAAGGTCTCCGAACATTACTTCTGCAAGACCTGCGGCATTCACCCGTTCGGCCACCCGAGATCGGCGCCCGAGCGATACTTGATCAATGTTCGGTGTCTCGACGATTTTGACCTCGAAGCCGAGACCTACGAGGTCGATCGGTTCGACGGCCAAAATTGGGAAGCCGCCTTCGCCGCTCGTATGCCACACGGCTAAGCACGGCAATACCGAAAAACCCGCATTTCTGTGATCGACGTTTGGTCGATGCGTTCGCCGTTGCGCTACCTTGACCATGCGATTGAGAATCTAACTGCGGGAAAGCCGTGATGCCGATCACAGTATCCTTGGCGCGGGTTAACTGGACGCTGGGCCTGATAGTCGTTGCACTAACCTTTTTGGGCTTGGTGTCCGAGGTTCTCTTGAGCGTCTATCAAGAGGACTGGGCCTTTGGCCTGGTGCCGTTGCTGAACCTCAGCTACTCAGCCAACATCCCAACCTGGTATTCGTCGATCCTGCTGTTGGCGTGCGCCGGCCTGCTCGGCGGCATTGCCTGGATCAAGCTCGGCCAAGACGCGCCATATGGCCGGCACTGGACGGCGTTGGCGCTGATCCTCGGATATCTGTCGATCAACGAACTCGTACGGATTCAGGAGGTGATCAACCCGGCGCTCACCGACACGTATCACCTGAACGGCCTGTTCACGCTTTCCTGGGTGTTCCCGTTCAGCATCTTGGTGGCGTTGTTTGCGCTCGCTTATCTCGGTTTTCTGCGCCATCTGTCGCACCGTTTCCAGGTTTGGTTCGGAACCGCCGGCGCCCTCTATGTCGGCGGCGCGCTTGGCACCGAATTGCTGATTAGCCTGTGGTACGGCAGCCATGGCGGTGACAATCTGGTCTATGGCTTGTTGAACTTGGCCCAGGCGTCGTTCGAGATTGTCGCCGTGACGGTTTTTCTCTCGGCTCTGCTCGCCTACATCAGCACCGAGATTGGCGAACTTCGCATTAACCTGCGAGATCAAGCGCCGCCTGAACGCGTTCGCCGCCCCAAAAAACGCGCAGCAGAAAAATCACCGACGAACAACGCGGCGATCACGCTCAAAGATAAACTGAAAGCCAGGTACTTTCTGCGCTATGAAACGCGCTGACACCGGTGCCGCCGCAACATAGGATCACCGAGGAAGCGCGGGGTTAGCGCCTCACGCGGAGTGGGACGCGCTTCGGTCGCGGCCATAGTCGACCAGCATGGCGACCTGGCCCATCAGTTCGGCGCGGCGCGCGTCGTCGATGACGAAATGGGCATTTATGCGGCCCATCTCAGCGGCGGCGATTTCGCAATCGATCTGTCCGACATAGGGCAGGTTCATGCGCAGGCGCACGCCGGGCTCAATCTCTTGATCCGAGGTGAACACCAGGCCGTCCGCGGTGATATCGATGACATGGCAAGGATAGACCATCTCGGGCACCACAAAGGTCGCCGGCCGGTCGTAATGCGCGGCGTCGAGCACCGTCGCGGTCTCCATTGCCGGGGCCGCACCGGCGCGATTGGCTTGCTCGAGCCGCCCGCGCAGATAGTCCCACAGGCGGGCCATGTCCTCGACCATCAACGGATTGGCCTCGCCGGTGGCCGGGTCCTCGGCGTTCGGTAACGCGCAATCGACGTAGCGCGGCAGGATTACCGGCGACACCGTGCCATGCTGAGCCAGCGACACGATGGTGGCGGCGGTCATCTCCTCGTCATCGTTTGCCTGGTTGACCACGAACACAAACGGCGCCGGCGACTCTTCGATCAGATCGAGCACCTCGCCCACCCGATCGAGACCGCCGCCGTCCGGCTGCACCACGACCACCACCAAATCGCTCGCGCCAAGAACCTCAATGCCGCGCGGATCGTCGGCCCTAAGCCTGGCATCGATCAGCACCAGGCCAACACCTTCGTCGGCAAGGCCGCGCACGCTCGACGCGGTACACGAGGCATCCCACCCAGCGGCGACCAGACCATCGGACGGCGCGGCACGCGCCCAAGCCAGCAGCGCGCCATCGTCGTGAGCATCCAACATCACCACCGGCGGCGCGCAATCGGCGCGCGCGCTCACGCCGAGCCAAGCGACAAGCGTGCTGCCGCCGACCGACCGGTTCGCCGCGACCACCGCGACACTGTGCATGGCGCCCCCGCGCTTAAGGCCTTCTTTCGTCGCTCGATAGATAGCCACCAAGCGTAAAGCTTGCCTTAACGCGTCATGTCTGCGCGCTCGGTGAGCGCCCTTCATGACGTTCACGCTCCATTCAGGCACCACACTGCAACCTGTGCGCCTCAGATCGGATGCCATCGTGCAGGAGACCATCATGAAAGCATTCGCTAAGTCATGGACCCTGACCCTTGCCGCGCTGCTATGCCTTAGCATTTTGGGCCGAACCGCGCCGGCGTCCGCCGAGTACGAAACGTCGGCGGTGCAAGACGCGACGCAGCGTGTCCTTGAACAAGTGGTTTATGGCACGGCGCTCGCGGCGCATGAGGAAGCGCGCCGTGCGACGTCTCAATTTCCCGACGTGTCCGCGGCCCGCGCACTTCCGCGCCTGTCCCCGGACGCTCGCGCTGAACTTTACGCTCTCCGTGCCGCGCACGACCGGTCGGTGGAAGAGTTGGAAACGCGGCTATATCGCAAGCTGACAACGATCACGCGCGCGTTCCAACGCGAAGCAAGCTTCGCCCGCACGCCTGGGCAAGTATGGGAGATGCGCTACGATCTCGAACGCCAAGTGGCGCGGGCCTACGCAAGATTCGAGACGAAATTCGCCGAGACACGGCGACGGTTCGACGCCATGCGCGCGCAAATCGTCGGCACCGGGTAGAGCGTCGACGCCACTTGAATTCGCGGTCCGCGCCAAGCGTAAACCTTGCCTTAACGGAGACCTTCTTACTCTGGCGCGCGCCGCGGCGCTTCGCGTGGCCGGCGATTCTGCCGCGCCAGCGCGGACGCCATGCCTGGAGCCCACGCGATACCTGTGACCAATCCGAGCAAGACCGCGTCGCGTCCCCGACGGGCGGCGCCCCATGGATGAGACCGATGCCGCCGTCGGCCATCTAGTCCGCCTGATAGAGGCGGCGGCGCCCGAGCAACGCGCGCGGGTTGCCAACTGGATTGGCGAGGCGATCGGCGATACCACCTTCGTCGGCCCCGAGGGACTGATTCTCGCGCGCATTACCGAAACCTTGTGCCGCGATGAGGCGATCAACGTCCGCCAGATTTTGTCCGAGCACGTTCTACACAACGAGCATTTGCCGCCCGCGATCGCGCGCCGGATGGCGCAGGACGTTGACTCGATCGCAGTGCCCTTCATTCGTCGATCGGAGGCTTTGACCGACCCGGACCTGCTGCGCTTGGTCAGGCAGAACAACACGCTCCGCCAACTCAGCGTCGCGCGCCGCGATCAGGTCAGTCAGTCGGTCTCGCACGCGTTGATCGATACCGGCAAAATGCCGATCGTCAAAGGCCTGGTCGCCAACAGCGGCGCCGAGATTCACGAGGCCGACTTCGACCTGGTGCTAAGGATCTTTGGCAATGTGGCGTCGGTCACCCACTTGCTGGCCAGACGTATGGACCTGCCCAACACTATCGCCCGCCAATTGGGCCGCACGAGCCAAACCGGCGCGGCGCAGCGCCGCCCGCAACTCGCCGGCGCCTCGCCGCATTGGCTATCGAAGTCCTGATGGTCCGGCGCCATTTGGCGTAATCCCACACTCCCATTGAGGTTGACCCGGGCGGGGCGAATGATTTTTGCTGGCTGTGAAACCTGCGGCATACGCCGCAACAATGTGGGGAGGAAAGACAGATGGCTATCTACATGATCGCCGATGCCGAGGTGAACGATCCCGAGTCATACAAAGCCTACCTCGAGGCGGCGCCGAAGTTCGTGCAGAAGCACGGCGGCGAATATCTTGTGCGCGGCGGCGATTTCGAAGTGCTGCGCGGCGATTGGAAGCCGACACGGCTGCTGATCTTCAAATGGCCGAGCCGCGAGGCGCTCGACAATTTCATGAACGATCCCGACTATCAGCCGTGGAAGAAAATCCGCGAGGCCGCGACGACGCCGAAGAACATGATGATCGTCGAAGGCGTCAAGGAACCCGTCTTTTGACCTTGCCGCCACCGGCACGCCACCCGAGAACCAGGAGCGAGTCCGCATGATCGACCTGCATTACTGGCCCACCCCCAACGGCAAGAAGGTCACCATCCTGTTGGAGGAATGCGGCGTGCCCTACAACGTCGTGCCGTGCAATATCGGCCGCGGCGACCAGTTTGAGCCCGAGTTTCTGAAAATCTGTCCGAATAACCGCATGCCGGCGTTGGTCGATCATGATCCGCCCGGCGGCGGCGACCCGATTGCCATCTTCGAATCCGCCGCGATTATGATGTACATCGCCGAGAAGGTTGGAAAATTTTATCCGCAGGACATGCGCGGCCGCTACGACGTCAATCAATGGCTGATGTGGCAGATGGCGAACCAAGGGCCGAAATCGGGCGAGCGCGGCCATTTCGCCCGGCTCGGCGACGAACACGGCGATCAGTCCTATGCGCTGACCCGCTTCGGCGACGAGGTCAACCGAATGTATGGCGTGCTAAACAATCGTCTCTACGACCGTCCGTATCTCGCCGGCGACGAATACACCATCGCCGACATGATTTGCTATCCCTGGACCGTGAACTGGGAAGGCCAGGGCGAGGACATCAACGCGTTCAAGTATTTCAAGCGCTGGTTCGAGGAACTCTCCGCCCGGCCAGCGGTGAAAAAAGGCATGGCAGTCGGCAGCGACTTCGGTGACGATCCGTCAAAACTCTCCGACGAAGAGAAAACCCGCCGCCGCAGACTCCTCTACAACCAACGCGCGCGCCCGGCGCCTGCGGCTTAATCGTTAGCCGCTGACGCAGCGTCCGTAGCCGGCCCACGGGTCGCGCCGTACTTCCGCGCCTCAGGCGAGATCAAATCCGCCGGCGCAATTACACACCTCGAGAGGAAACGGCAAAAGTGCGAATGAACGAAATCCCGTTTGGGACAACGGACTGGTCGAGCGTAGAGCGTACGGAACATAAAGGTGAGACCGGAGCCGCGTATTGGAAAACGCGGAGTTTTGGCGATATCCGCGTCCGGCACGTTGAATACACGCCAGGCTATTTGGCGGATCACTGGTGCGAAAAAGGACATATCCTGTTCTGTCTTGAAGGTGAATTGCACACCGAACTCGAGGACGGGCGGGAATTCGTTTTGAAACCCGGCATGAGCTATCAAGTCGCCGACCACGCGGAACCGCACCGGTCATCAACGAAAGTCGGTGCCAAGCTCTTCATCGTCGATTGAATCTGTCTGTGACGCGCCCGAATGCGTAAGTTTGACTACGCGCGGACGGATTTTTCGGGATGCGCCCGTCGCCCGCGTCGTTTCGATTAACCGTCGAGGCGGCGGTATAGGTTGGCGAGCATGGGCTGGTCGAAGACGTAACCGTCCTCGGTCCGCGCCGCCTCGAAACGTTGTCGCACCTTGGCCACGTCGATCTTATCGGGAGTAATGGGGTTGTACGACACGCCGGTGAAGCGGGCCATCATGGATGCGAAGTCCGTGTACCGGGGACGCCGCATATAGACATATCGGCCCGTCTCTTCGAAACCGGCCGCCGCCATTCCGTCGAGCGCTTGTTGCGCAAGTATCCGCACCTCGGACTCGTCGTTGAACAGGCGGCCGAGGGCGAAGTTGCTGCCGTCCATGCTGGGCTCCGCGACATACAGAAACCCACGGGGCTTGAGCACGCGCGCGGCCTCGGCTATCGCCATTTGCATCCGGGCCGGCGGTATGTGGTGCAGCGAACGGAAGAACAGCACACCGTCGACGCTGTGGTCTTTGGCGGGCAGTGCCTCGCCACCTGCCTCGACGAGCGTGACGTCAGGCGTGGCCGGCTGCGAACGATTCTTCTCCGCCTGCACCGGGTCGGGCTCGGCACCGAGCACCGTGGCGCCGCGCTCGGCAAGGCCACGCGCTGTGTCGCCGCCGGCGCAGCCGACCTCGACGAGATTCAAATTCCGGACGTTGAGCAAACGGTCCACGGCGTCCAAGTCGCTCAGCTCGCCAAGGTCTGTTCTCATCAAAAATATCTCCTAGACGGACATCTTTCAGATTGTGAGCCGAATGCGCCAAAGTAGGCGGGGAGGGTTCGTCGATCACCGCCGGCTCAGAATTCCCACTGCATGCGGAAGCCGATGCCGTCGATCACTTCGCCTTCGCTCAGGCCGGTGTTGCTCAGATTGTCGATGTCGGAATGCACGTAGTTGAGCGAGAGCCGGACCAGCGCGGTCGGGTACCAATTAAGTCCAAGCGTAATGTTGTTGGCGGTTCCGCCGCGAATACCACCGTGGACCAAGTCGTTGACGCCGTCGTCTAGATCGATATGACTGAACCGCGCCGCCACCTCGAAGGCGCCCCAACCGCCGGTCTCCAGGTCAAACTCGTTGAACGGCTGCACGCGCCAGAGCGTGGCGAACCGCGAGTAATAGTTGGGTGACTCACCGGTCAGGTAATAGCTGCCTTGGACGTAGTACCCGTTGAAACTGAGATCACGAAATGCGGTGTCGTGCGGACCGTTGTAACGCTCGATCTCGAGTCTCTGGTACTCGGCCTGAAACGCGAACGACCCGTAGACGCCGAGTAACTCCAACGCGCCATAATAGTAACTGTCGACGCGTTTGATGCTTCCCGTGTCGACAAACGATGTGTCATCAATACGCAGTTCCGACCGCGCGTTAAAGCGCTCGCGCCCGCCCGCCTCGCCCCGCGTGACAGTCGGTTTGCGCCAATAGCCGGCTACGCCAAAATGCAATGCCTCCGTGCGCTCGGCGATCGGTGCCCATGTGGCACGGCCATGCAGACCGTAGCCCTCGCTATCGCCACCGATTTCTTTTGCCGGCACGCTGTGTAGACCCAGTCTCACGTAATTATGCTTGGTCCGATACAGTGATGAGACACCAAGCGACGGAGTGCCCGGCGCAAAACCAAACGCGCCGGAAGACATCGCTTCCTCCATGAACATGCGCCGGCTGGAAAAGGTCGAGGCATCAAGGGGCGGAGAGATGGTCTGTTGCCCAACCAGGAACCATAACGGATCCAACCCACGATAGGCGACCAACGCCGAACGTAGGCCGTCTTGCGCCACATCGCCGGTATCAAAGAAATCGTGCGCGCCGAAAAAGATAAAGTCTTGATAGAGCAACGCGCTGACGAGGAGGATACCGCGGCGTGCCTTGATACCCGGTTCCAGGTCGGGCTGGAGCGCCTGGGTGGTTGCTGGGCCACCCTGAGCGTTCTGACTATACGTGCCCGCGTCGAGCTGAAGCAGCGTACCGACGCCGATATTGAAGTTACCGTCCTCGGTCCTGTAACGCGGCAGAGGGCCGAACACCGCCGTCTCGGGATTGTAAGCGCTCGCAGCTTGGCCGGCGTAAACATCCTCTTCTTCTTGTGCGGGCGCTGTTTCCGGTTGGGGTGCGTTCTGATCCGCCTCGTCTTGTTGTGCGACGGCCGGCGCGGCCGAAATCAAACCAATCATGCAAAGGCCAAGGACCAGCAGAAGCGCTTTTGCCGCGTAACCAGAACCACATGTCGTTATGACCGGTGTTTCACGCCGTTCGAGTATCTTCTCATCGAACACTTCAACCGATGGCTCTCCAAGCAGACCCTCAAGTTGATCCGTCGAGATTAAAGGAGAGCGATTATTAGTCACTTCTCTTAATAGTTCGTACGACAACAATTATAAATCTCCGCAAAGGTAAAGGGGAAATTCTTGTAGAAAAACGATTTGCGCTTCATGCATTGATTGGTTCCGTCAGTGGCGCGCGCCCGCGCTGACTGGCGGCGCGCCCGGTCATGAGGCCACTCTCCGGCGGTCTTTGATCGTGAGCCAAATCAGTACGGCGCCAGCGAGGATGAGGAAGGGGACCATCGCGACGTTGACGGCAGTCCAGCCATCGGCAGGCGTGCTCCCTGAGCAATTCATCAAGCCGCCCGAGGCAAGGCCCGCCAGCGTTACGCAGCCAAAGACGATCGCGTCATTGAGACCTTGCACGCGTGCTCGCTCCTGTGGCGCGTGCGCGGTGGCGAGCAGGGCGGTCGCGCCGATGAAGCTAAAGTTCCAACCGAGACCGAGCAGAATGAGCGCGGCGAAGAAATCAAACAGCGCAACGCCGGAGAGCGCGATAATGCCTGCGATCCCAAGGATCAACAGGCCTGCGGCCATCATTCGGTGCGCACCAAAGCGGACGATTAGGTGGCCGGTGAAAAAGGCGGGCGCATACATCGCCAATATATGCGCCGAAACGATGTCATTGGCGTTGTCGGTGGTGAAGCCGCAACCCACGACGGCCAATGGGGTCGATGTCATCACCAGGTTCATCAGCGCATAGGAGACCATGGCGCAGATGATCGCCGCCAGGACAGTGGGGTTGCTCAGAAGCTCTAGCCGGGATCGGCTGACAAGCGCGTTTTCGTCGGGTTTCGCCCTTCGCGCGCCCTTCGGTAAATCAAGAAACAAGAACAGCAGCATGCCTAGGAGGTTCAGCGCGATAACGGCGAGATAAGTCCCGAGGAAAGGAGTCGGAAGAAGGCTGCCGCCAATCATCGGCCAGACCGACACGTCGGAGACCAGTTTGTTTAGCTGAGGCCCGAAAATCGCCGACAACAACCCGCCCGCCATGACATACGAGATCGCCTTGGGGCGGAATGCCTCCGACGCGGTGTCGGTGGCGGCAAACCTGTAAAACCAGTGCGCCGACATGTAGATGCCGGTCAGATAGTGTCCTAAAAGCAGCCAGGCGAACGAGCCGGTATACAGGCCGTACGCGGAAATTGCCGCCCCAATGGCGCCGCCCGTCGCGCCGACGACAAAACCAAACCGCCGGCCCCGGTGCTCCATTAACCGGGAGAGCCAAGGCGCCGTGGTCATTGCGCCAAAGACCATGAGCGAGAGCGGCAGCGTGGCAAGGCACGGATTGCTGGACAACATGTTGCCCGCGAGCCCACCGACGACGAAGTTCATCGGCAGTTGCGCGCCCAAGATGGCCTGCGCGGCCACTAGGACCGCGACATTTCTTTTGGCACGGGCGTCGTCAATGTGTGTCAAGGCATCATCCGTAGGGCTGATGGAGAGAAGCGCGAGCGAAGAAAAAAGCCCGCCGCCACAACCTCCACTTCAGCGCCGAGGCTACAGGGCCGGCGCCCGCGCTTTTGGTTCGTAGGTTGCGATAAAGACCCCCGCCCCGGCCAACACCATTCCCAGCCAAGCCAAGGGCGGCATGATTTCGCCCAATACGAACCAGGCAATGAGGGCGGCGAAGGGCGGAACGAGAAAAAACAGCGCGGATACGCGGCTGACGTCTCCGGCCCTAATCATCGCCAATAGCAAGCCAACGGCAATGAGCGAGGTGCCTATGACCAGGTAAGCAAGCGACGCCGTGAATTCCCACGTCCAGTCAACGTGCATCGTTTCCAGCAGGAGCATGAAGGGCAAGACCCCCACGAAACCGGCGGCGTATCCGATAAGGTTTGACGTCACTGGATGGTGAGAAACCCCAAAACGCTTCTCCCACAACGAGCCGGCGGTAATTCCAAAAAGCGCCAGAAACGCGAAGACAAAACTTAGCACGGTGGGCGGTTCGATTTCTGAGCGCGCTATGATTACAACCGCCGCGCCAACCAGGCCCAACACCAGCCCAGCCCATCTTTGCCGTCCGATTTTCTCGTCCGCCCAACTTGGCGCAACCAGGCCTACGAGAATGGGCTGCAGCGACAACAAGAGTGCCAAGGTTCCCACCGCGAGCCCGGATTTGAACGCCATGTAGCACATGCCGAAATAGAGGGATTGGAGCAAAAATCCGACGATCGCCAGATGCGCCCAATCCATGCGGGTCTTCGGCAATGGAGGCCTAAGAATGACAAAAAGGGCAGCCATGATCACGACGACGCAACCAAAGCGAAGCGTCAGAAACGTCATCGGTTCGGCAAAAGCCAAACCGTATTTGGCGGCTACGTAGCCAGTAGACCAAAGCACAAGGAACAGGGCCGGCGCAAAGACGAGCCAGTTCGGTTGGTCAGCTTTCAATTTCGCTCATCCGATCAATCTGGCTCGGTGATCATTTACGCTGCTTTCTGGTAATCCAAATCTGACAAATGGCGTCCATACGACGGCGATCCGAGATCGTGGTGGGGGCAGGGGGCGGACGGCCGCCCGTTGGGTCGCGTTTCTGGTGTTCCCGGGGTGTTAAGTGCGCGTGACGAGGGGGGCTGCGTCAGCGCGCGTGTCCCTACCGAAAAAACCGGAAACGCGATCGTATGGACGCCACATGTCAGATTTGGGCCGCTAGGTATCGTGACATTGGCAACTCGTTGGGGGTTCCTGTGCATGCGGTTTCGATTATTGAAGGCTGCCTTCGGATCATGCCAGAGACAAACGATAGGTCTTCACATATGGGGTGAGTTTTTCTAACATCTGAGCATGGCACGGCGTATTCCCCCGCTCAATCAACTCAAGGCTTTTGAGGCCGCTGCACGCCTAGGGAGCTTCCGCGGCGCAGGCGAAGAACTGAATGTGACCCATTCGGCGGTGAGCCATCAAGTCAAAGCACTTGAACAATATTTCGGCACTCCGCTCTTTCATCGCAAAGCGCGGGGGGTCCAAGTAACGGACGCAGCGCGGCCACTCTGCAACGATGTTCAACACGCCCTCGACCTGCTCGCGGATAGCACGGCAAATTTCAAGGGTAGCGGTCTCAGCGGTAAACTCAGGATCAGTGTGGCGCCATCATTTGCGTCGCGCTGGCTGCTAAAACGCCTCGGCGGATTTCGAGAGCGTTTTCCCTCAATCTCCATGGAGCCGTATATTGGCTCCAACGTCCTGGACTTTCGCCGCTCTCGGGTTGACCTCGCCATTCGGCATGGTTCCGGAGAATGGCGTGGTCTCTTTGCCGAGAAGCTTTTCGACGAAAAGCTTTGGCTCGTGGGCTCCCCTCGCGTGGCCTCCTCATTCAAAAACAGAGGTCGTACGATCGACCTAAGCCAAGCGCAATTGCTCGCGGCACATGGACGCAAAGGCGAGTGGGATATGTGGCTCAAGGAGACGCATATGGGAGAGATCGGCAAAAGCGATTTTATTACCTATTCGACACAGGCGCTTGCGCTCGATGGCGCTATCTCCGGCCTCGGCGTGGCGCTGGCGGACTACCGTCTGGTAGAGGACGAGATACACGGAGGTCGGCTCACACAGATTACCGACCATGTCCTCGAAACCGGCCGAGGGTTCTATCTTGTGTGGCCCAACAGGCCGGTAATCGATGCTAAAGCGCGCGCCTTCAGAGATTGGTTGCTTGCCGAATTGTCATAAACTTTCGCGCACCACCAATGGCGGCACGCCGGCCACGCGCCGGCTGCTTAGTCGGCTTAAGTCGACTCCAGCCTATGCCCGCTACGGACTCCGCGTCAGCGGCTAGACAAAAATCTAAGGCTTGTCGTAGAGCCGGCGTTTGGCTTGGGCCAAGAACGCTTTAGGGTTCTTGATAGGGTCGATTTCGCGGGCAATATCGCCGAGTTCGGAGCGGGCGAAGTCGAGATTGGCCTTGGTTTCACGCGCCGCCGTGCGGGCGCGCGGTTTGACCTGGGTCTGATAGACCTCGGCCGCCTTGGCCTGCACCTGTGGGTCCGCCGCCACCCGCCGGGCCGCCATCGCCAACAATCGTCGCATAAGGAGCATCGCCTAAACCTCGTCTCGAAGTCGCGCGATTATAGCAAATCTCCGCGAATTTAGCCCGTTTCCATCGGCATCGCCGGATCGTTGGCCCATTCAGACATCGAGGCGTCGTAAACCGTGACATTGTCGTGGCCGAGCATGGTGAGCACGAAGGCGTCGCTGGTCGCCGCGATGCCGCCGCCGCAATAGAGCACCACCCGCTCGCGGTCGAGCACGCCCGAGTCCTTGAACAGGGCTTCCAGCTCCGGCCACGGGCGATATGCCTTGGTCTCCGCGTCCAGCAAGTCGGCAGCGGGAATGTTCATGCTTCCGGCTATCCGCCCTGGCCGGCCGTAATTCACCTTGTCGCTACCATCGTGCAGCGACGATCGCAGCGCATTGACCACGCAGGCGCCGCTGTCGTCCATCGCCTGCCGCACTTCGTCCCTGTCGCAGAACAGGCCGGCCCGCGGTCGCGCGCTCAGCGCTCCGGCGGGATAGTTCGTCGGATCGGTGGTGACCGCGCGTCCTTCTGCCTGCCACTTGTCGAACCCGCCGTTCAGCACCAGGGCATTGTCGAAACCGATCGCGCGCAACATCCACCAAATTCGTGTCGCCCACTGGATCGTCATGCGGCTGTACAGCACCACTTGGCTGTCGTCGCTGACGCCGCGCGCCGCCATCGCGGCCGCAAGTTGCCCGGGCGACGGCATCATAAAGTTGAGCTTGGTGTCCGGATCGGACAGCTCGGCAAGGTCGAGAAAGCCGGAATTGGGGATGTGCCCGGCGTCATAATCGGCGCGGCCGCTTTCAACTCGATAGATGCGCGGCGGGTCGGGCCGCAGCCACACCGTACAGTCGAAAACCCGCAAACCCGGATCATCCAGCCGCTCGGCCAGCCAATCGGTTTCAACCAACGTGCTCGATCGCAGTGCGTCTAAATCGGACATGCGTTAGCTCCCTATCTCATAAGTCCTAAATCGTCTCGACCAACTTGCGCAGGCCCTCACCAATATTCTTCAGCGCAGCTTGATAGATAAACCGGTCCCAGCCGATACAGAAATGGCGGACGCCGAGGTCGATATAGCGCTTGGCCTGCTCCACCTCGGCGATCTCCCAGCGCGGCAGCACGCCGTGCTCGATCGACTTCTTGATCACCAACTCCTCGTACGGCTTGATCTCCGGCGTGCCCATCATGCCGGGCTGGCCGCGTGACAGGCCGAAATCGGCCGGGCCCCACTGGGTCATGTCGACGCCCTTGGCCTTCGCCCGGATCAAGATCTCGTCGATATTCTCAACCGCGACATTCTTCTCGATCATGATCAGGAACAAGATCGACTTTAGGTCGGCCATATAGTTGTCCGGGCTGTAACTGGTCAGCGCCGGACGACGTAGCTTGAGCCCCATCATACCGCCATCGTCGGGCGTGTCCGGCCGCAACGATCCGTGGCAAATATCCACGTCATCCGCCGTACGGATATCGGTATAGAGCACCGCCTTGAACCCCGCGCCGAGCGCGGCTTGTGCCCAAAAGCCTTGGCTCTCCTGATCAAGCTTGATCATCAGCGGCAACCCACCGCACTGCGCCGCCCGCGCCATGTGATACAGCGCCTGCATGTCGAACGCCGAATACTCCGCGCAATATTCGCCGTAGTCGAACAGGCCGGTATCACCGATCACCTCCGGAATATCGGCATCGGACGACAGAAAGTGGGTGCCGATGGTCGGTTCCCCGGCGGCGAATTTCTCTCGCAACGTATTCGGCATAATCATGCGGCTTTGGCTTTCGCGTCAGAGATGAAGTCGATCAATAGTTCACTTACTTTGCCCGCCTGCTCCTGCTGGACCCAATGGCCGGCACCATCGATCAGGTGGCAAGCAACCATATTGGTGCAAGCGGTGCCCTGCATTTTTTCGAAGTCGCCGGGCTTCTGGTAGGTGCCCCAATCGCTTGTTCCGGCGATAAACATAGAGGGCACATCGATGGTCCGGCCGGCGAAGAGCTGCATTTCCGGCAGGAACGCGCCGCCGGTCATGACGCGATAAGACTGCAGACCGCCCTTGAAGCTGATCCGGCCATATTCGCCACTATAAACCGCGAGATCCTCGTCCGGCAGCCATTCGCACGCCGCGATTTCCGCGGCGCTCGGCATTTCGGGTTTCACGGTCTCAGCCATGTTTTGGTCAAGGTCCATAACGTAGTAGGTCGGTAGCTTAGCAAGTTCCTTCGCCATCCAACCCTTGAGCGGATAGGGTTTGTTCTCCGCCCAATCCGCGCTCTTGTGGTGGTAGTAGGCGCGCATGAAATCGTGCACGCCCTGCGGGCAATTCATCATGTCGTTGTTGGCCGGATGCGTCGCATAATACCACTGATAGTGTTTGCGCGGCCGGTCGAGCGCCGCCATCGCTTCGTGAATATCGGGCCCGCCCCCAGCTTCTTTGCCCGGCACCGGAAGCGCCGGCGGACCGCCGAATGGCGCGCTCATCAACACGCAGGACCGAAAAATGTCCGGCCGCACCAGCGTGCACCAGGCTGTGACCGGCGAGCCGTAATCGTGGCCGATCAGTGCGCGCACCTCCGCATAGCCGAGAGCCGCGACCAAGCCGACAGTATCGCGCACGATATTGAGCATCCGGAACGGCGACAGATCGTCGTCATACTCCGCCGTCCAGCCCGTGGTGCGCCCATAGCCGCGCTGGTCGGGAGCGACCACGTGATAGCCCTGCGCCGCCAGCGCCGGCATCACCTTGCGCCAGCTATAAGCAAGTTCCGGAAAGCCGTGCAGCAGCATCACCAGCGGCCGGCCTGGCTCGTCGAACCCGGCCTCCAGAATGTGCATAGTGAGCCCGTTCGAGTTATCGACGAAACGCGACCGAATGCCCGGTGGGATCGTGCCCTCGCCATACGCCACGGTGTTTGCCATGCCGTCCCTCCCCACGCCTATTCGCTGGTCCAATTGGGCGCGCGCTTCTCGGCGAAGGCCTTGGGGCCCTCGACAAAATCGGCGCTGTCATAGAGCTTCTGCACCGCCGGGTAGACCGTGGCGATCGCTTGTTCAAGATTTGGAATATCGAAGCCCTGATAGACCGCCTGCTTCGAGGCCCGCACGGACATTGGCGAACATTCCAAAATGAGGCCCGCCCAACGTCGCGCCTCGGCCATCAAATCAGCTTGTGACGTCACCTCGTTGACAAATCCAAGCTCCTTGCCTTCCGCCGCCGATACCCGGCGCCCCGTCAAGATCATGCCGAGCGCGCGCTTCGTCCCCATCAGGCGCGGCAGGCGATGCAGGCCACCAGCCAATGCCGCCAAGCCAACACGCGGTTCGGGCAGCGCGAACACCGCGCTGTCGGCGGCGATGATCAAGTCGCAGGCGAGCGCGATTTCAAAGCCGCCGCCCATGGCAAAACCATTGACCGCAGCGATCAACGGTTTGTCGAGATCGAAACGCTGGGTAAGTCCCGCGAAACCCGACGCCGGGCGCTCACGCGGGCCGCCTGCGGCCTGGTATTTCAGGTCGTTGCCGGCGGAAAACGCTTTGTCGCCGGCGCCGGTGACGATCGCAATCCACTGCTCGGGATCGTCGCGGAAATCGTCGAAAACCGCCTCGAACTCGAAATGCGCCGGCGGGTGCAGCGCGTTGTAAACCTCGGGCCGATTGATGGTGATGACGGTCAGTCGCCCGTCGCGCTCGACCTCCAAAAACTCGTATCCCGCCATGCCGCGCCTCCCGATTTATCCACTGTGTGTTTCTTATGCCGCCGCCAGCAAGGGAGGTACCGCATTTTGCCCGCGCACGCAAAACCGCGCTGGCTCATTCCGCCGCCGTTGCTTCCGAGGCGTCGGGGTCAGCGTCAAAAAACACGATCACCCGCTCGGCAAGATCAACGGCGGTGCCCAGGCTATCAACGACGATGGCGCTGGCGCCGGCGGCATTCAGTTTGTCGATATCACTCTCTTCCGGGGCGCGGGCGATGACGCGCGTCTCGGGCGCCAGCCGGCGCGCCAGGCCGACCACGCGTGAGGCCACATCAGCGTCGGGCAGCGCCACCACCACCAGCCGCGCGCGATCGACATGGGCGGCGCGCAGCACTTCGGGCCGGGCGGCGTTGCCGAAGAACACCGGCAAGCCGCGGCCCTGAGCCAGGCGGACGCGTTCAGAATCGTTATCGAGCACCACCACGCGCATGTCGAGGGTCAGCAAATGGCGGGTCAGGGCCATGCCAACCTGGCCGAACCCGACCACGATGATGGTGTTGGCCTGCTCGGCGGTGTCGGCGTCGATTTGGGCGAGCGGGCTGGCCGCCGCGCCCTCTACGCGGTCCAGCCAGTTTCGGCCAACCGCCACCGCCAGCAGCGTGACGAACATGGACAGTGCCACGCTAACGGTCAGTATAGTCGAAATTTCGCCACCGATCGCGCCACCGGCGACGATAACACCGAGAATGACGAAGGAAAACTCGCTGCCTTGTCCCAGCAGAACGCCTAATTCAACCGCCAGTCGCCAGCGATAGCGCAACACCAGCGCGATCAGGCTCAACAAGACCACTTTGAGCGCGACCAGTCCCAATGTGAAGGCCGCGACGACGGCCGCTTGATCAAGCGCGACGGCAAGGTCGATCTGCATGCCGACCGCCATGAAGAACAGCCCGATCAGCAGATAGCGGAACGGCGCGATGTCGGCGGCAATCTGATGGCGAAACTCTGTGTCGGCGACCATCAGCCCGGCGACGAAGGCGCCGAGAGCGGCCGACAAGCCGGCATGTTCGGTCGCCCAGCTCGCCGCCAGCACCACCAGCAACGTCGTCGCCAACATCAACTCGGGCGGGCCAAAGCCGGTCATGACGCGCAGCACGCGCGGCAGCACGAACCGCGACACCACCACGATCGCCACCAGCACACCAATGCCGCCGAGCACCAAGTTGACCACCGAAAAATCGGCGGCCTGGGTCCCGCTAACCAGATTGGCGGCGATAATCAGCGGGCCGACCGCCAGATCCTGCACCAACAGAGTGGCGATCGCCAGACGGCCAAGCTGGGTCAATGTGCGCTTGAGGTCGCCGAGCAACTGCAGCACCAGCGCGGTCGACGACAAGGCCAGCGCACCGCCGACCACCACCGCCACCCCCGTCTCGACACCGAACCGCATGGCGAGCGAGCCGATCGCGGCCGCGGTCAGCACAAGCTGAGCGATCGCCAGCGCATAGACCCTGACGCCGAAAAGGCGCAGACGCTCAAGCTTGATTTCGAGCCCGACATTGAACAGCAAAAACACAATGCCAAGTTCGGCGAGTATGGCGACCACCGCGACATCGCGCACGAGCCCCAGGCCGAACGGTCCGATCACCGCACCGGCGACCAGCAGCCCGGCCACCGAGCCCAAGCCCAGACGCGTGAACAACGCGGCGAACGCCACGAAGGCCACCAATATGTAAAGCGTCTGGATCACGCCACGGCCCGTGCCTCGGTTGCGATCGCCCGCAAGATGTCAGGCACTATGCCGCAATTGCGCCGTCATGCCGAACCGGGACGCGCAAAACGCGCAATCAACAGGTGATTGATTGTGCATCGGCGGGCGCGGCGTTGCCGGCGATTTCAGCCGGCGCCAGTTGCTGGGCCGCTTCAGCGGGACGCACAGCGGCAAAACCGGACAGATTGGCAAACAACCAATCAAGATCGCCGTCGATTTGGCGCTCGACCGGCACCCGGCGAGGCGGCACGGGCCGGAATTGGTCGCCAGCATGTTCGGCGACAATGAACCGAAACACATAATTGGGAGTCAGCCCCATGCGGAGATCGGACAGGACCAACGCGCCGTCGCGCAGTTCAGTTCGATAAAAGCCCTTACTGAAAGCCGCTAGCCGCGCCGCGTCGTCGAGACCGTCAAGGCATCCGTCACCCGCCGGGCCGCGTGCATGACGATACACCGTAACTGCATCCGCACCGCCCAGTACCGGCACATAAATGTTGAAGTAATCCGCCCCGTTGATCGCGATCACCCGCCACGACAGCGTGTTGAACGGCGTCGGCGTCGCCATCACCCGCGTCGGCACCACGCCGCTCTCCGCCAGCACTGCGTCGGCGCGCGCGAGCACCGCCTGTTGGGCGACGAGGCTCCACCCGAGATAGAGCGTCGGCAAGGCCAGACACCAAGTGAGCACGGCACGAAATCGTGGCGTCCAGGCGCGCAGGAACAGCGCCCAGATCAACGCGACCAGCAGCGGCAGGGTGTATAGCGGATCGATGATGAACAGCGAGCCGATGCCGACCGGCTCGGGCATCACCGGCCAGAAGATGCGCGTTCCATAAACCGTGAATGCGTCGAGCAACGCGTGTGTCGCCAGGATCAAGTAGACGGCCGCGTAAGTGAGTCCCCGCGCGCTACGCAGCGCCGAGAACAGCCGGATCAACACCTCGCCGATCACCGGCGTCGCGACGGCCTGGACGATCAGCGAATGGCTCGCCGCCCGGTGCCAGACAAAGGCGTCGATCGGATCGTCGAACGGGTAGAACACGTCGAGATCGGGCAAGGTGCCGAGCACGCCGCCAGTCAACGCCGCCCGGCGCGGTCCAAGCCGCCGCCCCAGCACCGCCAGGCCAACCCCCGCGCCAAGCGCAAACTGAGTGATCGAATCCATGCGCCCTATCTAGCCACCTAAACAAGTCCCGGCCACCCCGTGGGTCACTGTTTTTTCGATGCTAGCCTTTGCGCGCCGACTTCTTGGCGCGGTGATAGGTCAGCGCGGCGGCAATGCAGAGCGCCAAGGCGTCATTGGGCACGGTGTCGGTGTCCTGGAAGATGATGGCGCGGTTGCCCTCGAATTTGAACTCATTGGGAAATTGTGAGCGAAAGGTGTCCACCAGACTGGTTTGGCAATTGAAGTAGAGCGCGTAACGGCTTGGCGCGGATTTCTTCCAACCGATCCTGATCGTGCTGCCGCTCTTGCTGGCCGTTGTCAGATAGGCCGGCTCGCCCCATTTCAGCGTTTCCGTGATCGGCCCGACGCCTTCGGTCGCCGCCGCGGTCTCCAGGATGAGTTGCCGCAATTCCATGGCTTTTAAGCGTATGGCGGACGGATAAGACTCGAAGACCTCGGCGACGGCTGGGTCAGGCGGTGATGTCATGAAAAGGACTCACAGGTCTTTTGGGGCGTCGATCCTATAGACTACGCCGAAATGGATTAGATTGCTCATCGGCCAGCCCGACCCCGATGTCAGGTACGAACCGCGCGGCGCGCTATTGGCGAATTTCATGCGAGCTCGAATTATCCTTAGTACCGCACTCTATTTCGCCGCCTTCGGTTGGGTCGCGACACAGCAACTGGCCGTCGCGGACGACGGTACAATCGCATTGCGTCCGCTCGCCGAAATTCACGGACTTCGGATCGGAACCGCGCTGTCGCCAGCCGGCATGACCGACGATCCTTATTTGACTTCGCTCACCCGACACTTCTCTCTCGTGGTTCCAGAATACGGCATGTATATGAGCGAGCTTCAGGCCGCGCCCGATCGCTGGGATTTCGCGAAGGCCGACGCGGTCGTTGGATTTGCGGTATCGCACGGTTTGAAGCTGCGCGGCCACGCATTGATCTGGGGACTGCCGACGGCGTCGTCCAACCCCTTCGGCGGCTGGACGCCAACACCGCGTTGGCTGCACGAGGGCGCCCTGTCCCGGGACGACGCCATCCGCATTATGCGGCGTCACATCGAAACGGTGATGAGCTGTTACCAAGGTCGTGTAAACGAGTGGGTGGTGGTCACCGAGGCCTTGGGCCCGCGCAACGTGGACGGCATGATGTTGAGCCCGACGGTCTGGCTGGATCGGATCGGCCCCGACTACATAAAGCTAGCGTTCCAACACGCGCGAAAAATCGATCCGGATGCCGTGTTGATCCTGAACGATTACGGTGCGGACTATTTCGGCCAGGATGGCGGCGGCGGTCGGGTTGATACCTATTACGACCTGGTCGTTCGCTTGCTCGAGGACGGCGCGCCAATTGACGGGATCGGCTTTCAATTCCATTTGAAAGCGGGCCGCGACACCCCCCGCGTCGACCAAATCATCGACAATATGGCGCGTTATCAAGGGCTCGGCCTGAGCACGCACATCACCGAACTTGATGCGCGAATCCAGGCGCCAGTAACCGACGCCAAACTGTCGCAGCAAGCGCAACTCTATGAGACGGTCACCCGCGCGGCGATCGTGAACGGCGCGGTGAAAGACATCGTTCTTTGGGGTTTCACCGATCGCTATTCGTGGATCACCGCCGGCGAAACCTTTCCCGATCACCCTGTCGGCGTCATCATGGACGACAATTTGCGCCCCTGGCCATCGTTCCACGCCATGGGCGAAGCTCTACGCGGGCCGCAATGACATGAAACCGCAAGGATCACAGGTGACCGCCGACGCGCGACCGGAGCAGATTCACCGTTACAACCACCGCTTTTTCGACAGCGACCGCTGGCGCGATTTCAAACCGCGCGCCGACGACATTCTGGTGTGCACCGCCTACAAGGCCGGTACTACCTGGATGCAGATGATCTGCGCGCTGCTAGTCTTCCAGACCACCCGCTTCGACCGTCCGTTGGGAAAAATTTCGCCGTGGCTTGAGCGCGACACCGCGAGCATCGAAGACGTGCTCGCACTATTGGAGGCGCAGAACCACCGCCGTTTCATCAAGACCCACACGCCGCTCGACGGCCTGCCCTATTTCAAGGACGCCACCTATCTATTCGTCGGCCGCGACCCCCGCGACATTTTTCTTTCCAAGCGCAATCACATTCTGAACGCTAACGCCGCCGCCGCGCCGACCCCTGGCGGCGACTGGCCTGAAGTCCCTGAGGATATCGGCACCTTCTTTCGCAAATGGATCACCACCGGGGTGTTCGACTGGGAGCATGACGGCTGGCCGTCGTGGTCGGTCCTGCACCACAACGAGACCTTCTGGCGGTTTCGCCACCTGCCCAATATTCATTTCTTCCACTACGACGATCTGAAACGCGATCTCGACGGCGAGATGCGGCGCGTCGCGGACGTGCTGGGCATCGCCGTCGACGAAGCCTTGTGGCCCTCGCTCGTCGAGGCCGCGACCTTCGACAAGATGAAGCAGAACGCCGAGCAACTCGCCCCCGGCGCCGAGCGCGGCGCGTGGCATGACACAGCCCGGTTTTTCAACAAGGGCACCAGCGGCCAGTGGCGCGATGTGCTCGGCGAGGAAGAACTGCGTCTCTATCGCGCCGCCACCGACGAGCGCCTGCCCCCCGATCTCACCCGCTGGCTCGAAACCGGCGGCCCCGTGAAATGAGCGGAGGTTCGGAAATTGGACAACGCATTTGACAGTGTGGAGAGCACTCTATGGCCGACTTCATCCTGACCAGTAACAGCTTCAAAGACGGCGACTATTTGCCCAACGACCATGTGCTGTCAGAAGCGTATGGCTTTGGCTGCGCGGGCGGCAATCTGTCGCCGCATTTGGCGTGGACCGACCCGCCGGCCGGGACGCACAGCTTCGCGCTGACTTGTTTCGATCCCGACGCGCGCGAACTCGCTCTCGGCGCCGGGAGCGAGGGCGGTAAGCTGCCTAACGGAGCGCTTCAAGTGCGCACCGATTTCGGCAAGCCGGGCTATGGCGGCCCGTGCCCGCCCGAGGGCGATCACCCGCATCGCTATCTGTTCACGCTGCACGCCGTGAGCCTCGCCGAGCTCAAGGTCACCGCCGACACCTCGGCCGCGGTGGTCGGTTTCCAGCTCAATTTCAACACAGTCGCCAAGGCGACCTTGATGGGCTTGTACAAACGCTAACGGAAAAGCGGAGTTCGATAGCCTGCTGAATTTTTTAGTCATTCCAGTTCGCGGGCCGCACGCAACATTGTGATTTGCGGGCGCTCCAAAGTCGGCATACCCTCTTCGCACTTTTTGGACCGTGCACGGGTCAGGCGAAGGCCGCGCGAAGTCCTCAAAGATAGCGGGACTCCGCGTCGAACCCTCAAATGGCACGGCCGACAGAGGGAGGAATCGACGCCATGGATCGAAGACGGTTTTTACAGATTCTCGCGGCCACCGTGGCCACGGTCGGCACCGGTGACTTGGCCGCGGCTGTGCCGCAGGCCCGCGTTCGTCGCACCGCGATGGGCGCGATGGACAAGGTTTACACCTTTTTCACCGATGCCGAGGCCGCGTTCGTCGAGGCGGCGGCGGCGCGCCTGATCCCGGCCGATACGCTTGGCCCGGGCGCGCTCGAGGCCGATGTTCCCTACTTCATCGACCAGCAGCTCGCCGGCGAATACGGCGCGGGTTCGCGCTTCTATCAACCGGGCCCGTACGGCGACACCACGGGTTACCAAGGATATCAATTGCCGTTGTCGCCGCGCCAGCTCTATCAGATTGGCATCGCGGCGACCGACCGCTATTGCGTGGAAACCCACGGTCGCGCGTTCGCGAACTTGGCGCCCGAGCAGCAGGACGAGGTGCTCAAGGGCCTGCAAGGCGTCTCGGGTGACGTGTCGCTCGAGGAAGTGCCGGGCGCGACATTCTTCTCGCACCTGCTCACCGACACCAAGGACGGATTCTTCGCCGACCCCGCCTATGGCGGCAATCGCGACATGGTTGGTTGGAAACTGGTCGGCTTTCCCGGCGTCGCGGCCTCCTACACCGAGGTCATCGGCAAAAACCAGCCCTACGATGTCGACCCGGTGAGCATGAGCGACGTGCGTGAAGCGCGCGTGCCGACCGATCACCACGGCCATCCGATGCATCGCCGCGCCGAAACGCCGAGGCGGACCACCGCGCCTGAACCGCGCGCCGACGCGGACAAGGACGATGTGGCGATGAACTGGGAGGCCAACCGCATCATCGGGTTCATGTAACGGACCGCACCGAGCGGCGGCGCGCTCAGGCTTAGCCGGGCGCCCGACCGGATGACGCGACGCGAAACAATCTAGACGAGCGGCGCGACCCCATGAAGGCGGCACGCGCCCCGGGGAGGACTTCAAATGGCAATCCGGATGAAACCTGTCGACGTGGTGACTATCGGCGTCGGCTGGGCCGGCAGTATCATGGGTCTCGAACTGGCCAAGGCCGGTCTCAAGGTGGTGGGCCTTGAGCGCGGCGGCGACCGCCGGCAAGAAGACTTCACCCTGCCGAGCATGCACGATCAGCTCAAATACGAACGTCGCCTCGATTTGTTCGAAGACTTATCCAAAACCACCCATTCCTTCCGTAACAACACCGGCGAGGTTGCGCGACCTCAACGCCGGCATGGGCCATGGCCGTGGGGCCAAGGTCTCGGCGGCGCCGGCTTCCATTGGGCCGGCTGGACCTGGCGGCTGACGCCGTGGGATTTCAAGATCAAGAGCCGGACCACCGAGCGCTACGGCGCGCAAATGATCCCGGAGGATTGCACGATTCAAGACTGGCCCATGACCTATGAGGAAATGGAGCCATACTACGACCAGTTCGAATATACCTGCGGCATCTCGGGCAAGGCCGGCAATCTGGGCGGCCAGGTGCAGGCCGGCGGCAACCCGTTCGAGGGGCCGCGGTCGCGCGACTACCCGAACCCGCCGCTCAAGCGCAGCCACGCTGGCGAGGTCTACGAGGCCGCGACCGCGGGCCTCGGTTATCACCCGTTCGCGATGCCGGCGGCGCAATGCAGCCAGCCTTACACCAATCCCGACGGGGTGAGCCTCGGCGAGTGCGTGTATTGCGGCTACTGCATGAACTACGCCTGCGAAACCGCCGCCAAGTCGACGCCGCAAACTTGCACATTGCCGGCGGCGTTCGACACCGGGAATTTCACCGTGCGCACCAACGCCGCCGTGACCCGGATCAATACGTCTGGCGGCAAGGCCACAGGAGTCACCTACATCGACTCACGCGGCCGCGAGATCGAACAGCCGGCAGACATTGTCCTGCTAACCGCGTTCACCTGGAGCAATGTTCAATTGCTCTTGGTTTCGGGCATCGGCACGCCATACAACCCGGCGACAGGCAAAGGCGCGGTCGGCAAGAACTTCGCGTGGCACTGGGTAACGCCAGGGATCCAAACTTTCTACGACAATGACCACCTGTTCAATCCCTACATGGCAACCGGCGCACTGGACACCGCCGTTGCCGACTTCCAAGGCGACAATTTCGACCATAGCGGCCTCGACTTCATTGGCGGCAGCCTGATCGTCGCGTGGATGGGCGGACACGGCCCGCTCGCCTTCCAACCGACACCACCCGGCACGCCGGCTTGGGGCTCGGATTGGAAAAAGGCGGTTGCGCACTATTATAACCGTAGCTTCCTAATTGTTGGCCTACATGATCATATGTCGTATCGCGGAAACTACATGGATCTGGACCCGAACTATTCCGACGCATGGGGCAATCCCCTATTGCGCCTGACTTACGATTTCGGTCCGAATGAGCACAAGCTCAGCCGATACATGCAGGGCAAAGGCGAGGAAATCGCCAAGGCGCTCAATCCAAGCCACTACGCGTTATGGGGCCTGCCGCAGCGGTTCGACCAAGGGCAGAACTACTTCATGATCCATCAGGTCGGCGGCGCCATCGCGGGAGACTCGCCGGAAAACAGCGCCGTCAACAAGTACATGCAATGTTGGGACACGCCCAATTTGTTTGTTATCGGCGCGAGCGCGTTCCCGCAACTCTCATGCTTCAACCCGACCGGCCAAGTTGGCGCACTCGCCTATTGGACGGCGGACGCGATCAAGAACAAGTATCTGAAGAATCCGGGCCTCCTCGCCTGAGCCGGAACCGAGCCGGCGGCGACACCGCGTCGCCGCCGGCTCATTCTCATTACGCCGCCTTGCGAGCTTGCTGTTTGGCGAGGCCGCGTTGGAAGTCGGCAAGCGAAATGGTGCGCTCTACCGCACCCGCATCGTCCAGCAGGTCATAGACCCGGCCGTCGACCTGTTTCATGGTTAGCAGGATCACCGCGCCGTCGGGACCGCCGGCTTCCTGATGCATTTCGTCGCCATCATTCGCCGAAAATGTGCCCGGCTTTTTGATTTTCGCAGTCTCCGGATCCGGCCCGTTCAGGTGCCAGACATGGTGCTCGCCGTCGATGACCAGGGTTTTGGTGGCACCGACATGATTGTGCGGCACGCAGCGTGCGCCTGGCGCGAATTTCATCAGCATGTCGACGGTCTGCGTCCCATGATCAACGCTCAGGATGTGATACCAAAGATCGTGGAACCCGGCGAACAGCGCCCAGTCGATTTCACGATCATCGAATTTGTAGACCTCGGCCATTTCGGCTCTCTCACTCATTTCGTTGCTTTGGTGCGCGGAATCCGGGGCTCAGATCACATCCGGTCCGATGCGCGATCGCCCAACGATTACCGGCCGCAATGCCAGCGAGACATTGTCGCGTGGTTCGTTGCGCCTCGTGACAAAAAAGAAATCAAACCAGTTTTCGCTCGCCACCGCTACTCCACCATCGCCAAGTCGGTGACGTCGAGCCCGGCTTTGCGCAAGCCTTCAATCAAGTGCTGCGCGTCTTCGGGCGCAAAATTCCATTTGCGAAGCCAGTCACCGATAAAACGGATCAAATCCGGTCGTGCGGCAATCAGCTGATCCAACGCCTCTTGGCTGCCGTCGCGGTCTCCCACTTGCGCATGGGCGATCGCCAAACGCATATGCGCCCGCCACGAGGTGCCGCCAACCGCGGTCGCTTTTGCCACTTCCAGCGCTTGTTCGTAATCCCGGTTTCGATAGTGCGCATGAAACTGCGGGATCAAGTACCAACTTGGATAGACCGGATTAAGCGCGATCGCCCGATCGATCAGGGCCAAAGCCGTGTCCTCTTTTCCGGCAAACGCGAGGTAGTACCCCGCGGTCCCGACGATGTCGGCGTTCATCGGATTGAGCTCGACCGCCGCCTCTGCTGCGGCCACCGCCCTGTCCAAATCCTTGTCGAAAAACAGCACCCGCGCTAACGCCAAATGCGCCCACGCGCTCGTCGCGTCGAGCTCCACGGCGCGCCGTGCCGCAACCAGCGCGCGGTCCAGAAGGTCTCGATCTGGGGTGAGGTCGCTACTGTACGTAATGACATAAACCATTGCCAACGACGCCCATGCGTCGGAGTAGTTGGGCTCGACCTCAACCGCGCGCTCCAAACAAGACCGCGCCCACACTTGCCCTTCCGCCGAAATCGCCCGTCGCAGCGCGTGTACCCTGAGCACGCATTCGTACGCATCGAGATTTGCCGGCGGAATGGCACGGGCCGACGTCTCGGCCGCACGTGCCATCACGCCATGTGCGCCGGCGATGGTACCGACGATCTTCTCCGTGATTTGATCCTGAATTGCGAAAATGCCGTCGGCCGTCAAGTCGCGCTCGTAGCTATCGGCCCACAGTTGCGCGCCGTCGCTCGCTTGCACCAATTGCGTCGAGACACGGACTTGGTCGCCCGCGCGTCTGACACTGCCCCGTAGCACGTAACGAACGCCAAGCTCCTCGCGCAGTTGATCGATATTGACCGGCTGGCCCTTGAACTGGAATGTGGTATTGCGGGCGAGAACAAATAGATCGCTGAACCGTGTCAGCGCTGTGATGATTTCTTCGGTGATCCCGTCGGCGAAAAAATCTTTTTCCGGGTCGCTCGAAAGATTCTCGAAAGGCAACACCGCGATCGACGGTCCTTTCGGCAGGGCTAGTCCCTCGACTTCCGCGCTTGCAATGGTTTCGGTGCCCTGATCCGCGCCCCGCTTTAAAAAGGCGTTCGACTGCCAGGCGATGACCCCGGCAAAGGCAAGAGCGACCACGGTGAATGCCGCGACAAATATCCGTGTCTTTTTGTCGCCTTTTACCGCGCGCGCGAAGCCGCTACCACCGTCGCGCACAACCGCGTAAGCGCGAACCGGTTCGGCAATATTTTTCACCGTGTGTTTGCCGGCGTCGGCCAATTCAACGTCAAGTTTTTCGCCGATCGCTTGGCGAGCCAAATCGCTGACTATTACCCCACCGGGCTCAGCGAGGCTTTCCAGCCGCGCCGCGACATTGACGCCGTCGCCGTAAACCGTGCCATCGTCCTGTTCAACAATGTCGCCCAAATTGACGCCAATGCGGAACGCCATGCGACGATCGGCCGGGCGCTCAGCGTTGCGCTCGGCCAACGCGTCTTGAACTTCGATCGCGGCGTGCACGGCTTCGACCAAACTGTCGAATATGGCGAGCACGCTATCGCCGGTGGCATCGACCACCCGGCCCCGGCGCGCCTCAATCGCAGTGCGGAACAACGCGCGTGAGTCGTGGAGTGCGGCGATCGTTGCCGCCTCGTCCAGCCCCATCAATCGTGAATACCCGGCCGCGTCCGCCGCCAAAATGGCGGCCAACCGGCGCTTGGCTTCGACCATACCTGTTACCTCTCGCCCCCTCGCTCCAAGGTAGGACGCGTGAGGACCACGCTCAAGTCATGGACGCGTGGAAAGTCTGAAAATTGGCGCCACCTAATGTCGCCGCCCAGGTCCCCCAAGGTTACTTCGGAAACAGGAAAACGATATTGAAGCGCACGCCGAATCCCTCGGGCCCCGCCTCAGGCCCATCCACCCAGTAGCGAATGCCCGCGCCGATCTGAATTCGCTGGGTACCGATAGTGAATAACTGATTCGCCCCGGCGTTTATCGGAACCGATGCACGATCCGCGTTCCAATCGTAAGTCGTCTCGGTGTTAAGGAAGAAGCTCGTCGCACCCGAAGTCGTGTAGTTGATGAACGGCTGAAGGAAGGTGCTGTTCACGTCATTGCGATCGCTGTCGCCAGCAACCGACCAAATGTGGTTCACAAGCGCGCCGTACGTCCAAGGACCGCTTTGACGTAAGACCACGGCCGTCGGCCCGAGGCCGAATTTCTCGGTCCCAAGTTTGCTTTCCGTCGCGGTCGGAATCAGCAACACCGGGCCGACGCCCCAAATGATGCCGCTCTCGCCAACCTTGGCCGGCGAGAAGAAGGCGCTTTGCACCACGTCACCGAGACCGAACTGCGTGCCCTCCCTCGGTATCACGTCATCCTGCCAGACCACCGGCAAGATGGTGCGGGAAATGAAATTCCAATCGTCGGAAATCGAGAGCGGAACCACGGGCTGAATATTGACCGCCAAACGCTCGCCGTCGTCAGCGCTTCCGAAGTTCTGATCGTAATTGAATTGGAACGGCACGCTGATCAGGCTTGCGACCGGGTTCGCGAGCTGCTTCGCAAGGTCTTCTTCGGTGGACTGACTTTGCGCGGGCCCAGGGACCACGATTAGGTACATCGCCCCGACGCATGTGAGGAATCGGTAGAGCATTGGCCGTGCCTTTCGACTAAACATGCATTTGGCCATAGCAGCGCCCGCAGGCGGACCGCGCCGCCACTATTGCTTATGATTGTAGAACTACGAATAAAATTCTCTCTTGGATTGCCGTCCAAGTAAAATTTTTTCGATCTGAGAGGAATGTGCGATCGACGCGAAGGGCCGCACGGCTGGCGCAAAAGACCCGTGCTAGATGGCGACGTTGTTCTGCGGACGCCCTTCCAGGAATGCGATGACATTGTCGACCGCGCCTTCGTTCAGCAGCTCCGTCGCCTCTGCAGTCCAGTCCGCCGCGTGTGGCGTCAGCACGACCTGCTCGCAGGCGAGGATCGGATCATCGGCGTCAATCGGCTCCTGCGGATACACATCCAACCCGGCGCCGGTCAGCCGGTCGTCCATCAAGGTTTTTCGTAACGCCGCCATGTCGACAACGTCGCCCCGCGCGCCGTTCAGAAGAATCGCGTCGTCTTTCATCATTGCCAATTCGCGTGCGCCGACGAGATGGCGGGAGTCGTCGGTTAGCTTGACATGCAAACTCACCACGTCCGCGCTTTTCAGCAGGTCGTCTAGCTCGACGAAACGCACGCCGAGATCGGCGGCCCGCTTTGGCGACGGATTGAAGGTCCAGGCGATCACGTCCATGCCGATGGCGCGGCCCAAACGCGCCATCTCCGCCCCCACCGCGCCGGTGCCGACAATGCCGAGCACTTTTCCTTGAAGCATCATGTTGAGCTTGCGCGTCCACCGCCCCGCTTTGACCTCGGCGGTTTGAAACGCCAAGCGCTTGCCGACCGCGAACATCATGGCGAACAAGTGCTCGGCCACCGCGGGCGCGGTACGGCCCGGCTGGTTCGACACCACGATGCCGAGCTCCTTGGCGACGTCGAGTTCGATCATGTCGGTGCCGATCGAGCAGGTGGTGATCATTTTGAGCTTCGGCAGCGCCCGCAGTTCGGCGGCGCGCCACGTCACCGCGCCACGCGAGTTGATGATGATCTCGGCGTCTTTCGCCCGATCGATCTTCTCCTCGCTGCTTGACGGTTGCGTGTCGAAAATCACGACGTCGCCATAGGGCTCGAGACGCGCCAGATTGGGCGAGCCCGCGATCTGCAGCGGATTGTCCCCCGGTACGACGATGTGTGCACGCTGCGCCAATACTATCCCCCCTCACGTCCTGCCATCAATTTGAGCGCCGGCGGGACCTTACCCTATCGGAGTTCGCCCGGAAACGCCGCCGATTGCCGCGCGTCGTGTCTCTACTGGGCATCGTGGAAGATCAGGCCGAGGGTTTGGCGGTGGCCCGACCGCAGGCGGCTGACACCGTGGCGCATGGTGACCCGATAGGCGCCGCGCGCACCGTCGACCGGCCGGTCGCGCACCGCGAACACCACCGCATCACCTTGCCGTAACGGCACCACCTCGGCGCGCGACTGCCGGCGCGGTCGCTGTTCAGTCAGCACGAACTCGCCACCGGTGAAGTCGCGCGCCGGGTTGGACAGCAACACCGCGACCTGCAGCGGAAACATGAGCTCGCCGTAAAGATCTTGGTGCAGGCAGTTGTAATCACCCAGCCCATAATTGAGCAGCAGCGGCGTCGGCCGCACTTGCCCGATCGCGTGGCACTGTTTGAGAAACGCCGCGTGCTTCGCCGGATAGCGCCGGTCGAGCCCGAGGCGTTCGTGCCATCGATTGGCAATCGGCGCCAGGCGCGGATAAAACGCGCCGCGCAGAGCCGAGATTAGGTCGGGCAGCGGATAGCTGAAATATTTGTAGTCACCCTGGCCGTAACCGTGGCGCGCCATGTGGATGTGGCTGCGGAAGCGTTCGTCGTCAGCATAAAATGTCGCGATGTCCTGACACTCCCGCGCTGTCAGCAGATTGCCCAGCAACGCGAAGCCTCGATCATCGAGCGCTTCCGACACGTCGGCCCAGCCAAACCCCGCGAGCCGATCAACGGGCGAGCCGGCCGGGTTCGCTGCCGGGCGGGCCTTGGCTCGAGCGCTCACGCGGCCGCCTCGCGTTCGAGCAGCGCAAGCTTACGCTCTACACCCCAGCGATACCCGGACGATGAGCCATCCTGGCGCACCACGCGGTGACAAGGGATCACTACAGCAAGGTCGTTCGCCGCGCACGCTCGCGCCACCGCGCGCACCGCCCCCGGCGCGCCAATGCGTTGGGCGATCTCGGCATAGCTCGCGGTCTTACCAACGGGGATTTCGCGCAACGCCCGCCAAACCCGTTCTTGAAACGCGGTCCCGTTTAAATCCAGAGGCTCGTTAAAATCCTCCGACGGCGCGTCGATGAAGCCAACGACCTTGGCAACCAGATCGTCGAACCCGCCTTCACCCGACGCCTGACGGGCCCGCGGGTAGCGATCCTGAAACTCTTTTGCCAGCGTGTCCGCGTCGTCTCCCAGCAGGACGGCGCACACGCCCCGCTCGGATCGCGCAATGAGCACGGTTCCGAGTGAGCAATCCGCGACCGCGAAAGTGATTTCGGCAAGCGTTTCGTCGAACTGGCTTTCGGTATGCATGATCTCGATCCTCAAAATGATTGGCGTCGACATGTTGAGGGTGAAATACCGGTTCGGGCTCGCGCCCGCACTCCGATCCTTGCGGTCAAATCGAAATTACGGCACCCGGATATCCTGAACCTATGCGCCCGCCGCCAGTTCAGCGTGCGTGAGGTCCAGGGCCATGCGCAGCAGGCGGCTCGAAGCTTCACGTGTCATGAAGCCGGCGTGGGCGGTCAGTGTGACGTTGGGCAGACCAGTTAAGGCATGAGCGGATTTCAGCGGTTCGTCGGCGAACACGTCGAGGCCGGCATGTCCGAGCTGGCCGGATCGTAGCGCCTCGACTAGCGCTTTTTCGTCGACCAAGGCGCCGCGTGCGGTGTTGATCAGAATGCCGCCCGGTTGCATCAGGGAGATGCGGCGGCTGTCGATCAAGCCGCGCGTATCATCGGTGAGCGCCAGGTGCAGGGAGACGACATCGGCGCGCGCCATCAGGTCGTCGAGTTCGGTCGAGACGCAAGGTAGATCGGCGGGTACGCCGCTGCGGCTCCAGGCGATCACGGTCATGCCAAGAGCATCGCCGAGGCGCACCATCTGTTTGCCGATCCCGCCGGTGCCGACAACGCCGAGTGTCCTGCCGGCGAATTCGATACTGTCGAGAGTCTCCCAAGTGCCGTCGCGAATGGCACGGTCCATCACCGCGATCTTGCGGCCGGCGGCGAACATGAGCGCCACCGCGTGTTCGGCGACACTCCGGTCGCCATAGCCGCTGATCGTTCTTACCTTGATGCCGAGCCGTTCGGCCGCAGCGAGGTCGATATAGCTCGACGCGCCGGTGCCCATGAACACGATCGCTTTGAGCACGGGGCACGCCGCCAGCGTCGCCTCATCCAATTCCGAGTGATCATTTACCGCGACCGTGCAATCCTCGAGCATGGTGCGGACTTGTTCCCGGCCCGGACTGCCGATGTTCAACACGAGGTCCGGAACAATGTCGCGAAGGTCGTCGGTGTAGAGATCCGCCAAGAATTGCGGGCAGTCGATAAACTTGGCGATCATGAGCGCTCCCCTCCAGCAAGTCGCTATTGCCGGTGGCGACAATAACGCACGGAAATTTTCGGCTTTGCGCGGTCTATTCGACGACGGCGCGACCGATGGTGTTAGTGTCGGCGCCGAACCAGATCGTGCCGCTTGGCCGGTGGTACATCATGTGGCGGACCGTGCGACCGCCCGAGGGCACGGGCGTCGTGCTGAAAAACGCCTGCGTCGTCGGATCGAAGCCGACGAATTGGTTCGGATAGACTCCGGTTTCAACCACCCAGATCCGGTCTTGCGCATCGATCGCCATGGCGTAAGGACTGGCATCTTCGCCAGACGGCAGGAGCCATTCTTGAAATGACTCGGACGCGGGATCAAAGACGCCCAAATACCCGTCAGCATAATCAACGTACCAGACACGGCCGTCGGACGTGATCCCGAGCCGGCGCGGCCGGGCACCCTCGCGCGGTAAATCGTGCTCGGTCAAGGCCAACGTGTCGGGATCGATCGAGGCAAGCTTGTCGGTACCGAACAAGGCAACCCAGGGCGTGCCATCGGCCGCCACAACGATGCCATAAGGCCGTGCGCCTTTCGTCGGCACCGCGATCAAGTCCACTTGCCGGTCTGATACCGTTAGCTTACCAACAAAATTACTGCCTTGCACGGTGAACCAGATATCGCCGGCCCCGTCAAAGATCAGCGTGTGCGGATCGCGGGCGGCCTTATCCGGCATGGCGATTTTCTCGATCTCGTCCGCACCCGGATCGTAGCGCCCGATATAACCCTTGCGATTGCCGGCGAACCAAACCGCGCCCGTGTGATCGACGATCAAATTATGCGGGCCGACTCCGTCTTCGAGATCGACCCTGTGGAACGCCTCCGTCGCGGTGTCGAAGCGAGCAAGATAGTCGCCGCCTTGGCCGACAAACCAAACCTGGTTGGCGCTTTCGGCGAACGGGTCACGCGGCCTGGAGCTTTCATACGGCACGTCCCACTCGCGGATATCGATGGCGTCGGCACGCGCCTCTTCCGTCGCCGCTTGGATCCAGAAGGCAGCGGCCACCACGGCGAGTCCAGTTCTAACGATCATTTCGCACCTGCGGAGTGTCGGGCCGGCCAAGCACCAGCGCAATTTCACGGCGCGCAGTGTAACCCGAGGTTCGCTCGCGGCGAAGCACGGGACTTGTCGGCGAGCGGCTTTCCCCCGATGATCGGGCCCAAATATGGGATCAGACGGGGGGACGTCATGGCGAGCAATCGGGATGCGCTGTTGGACGGCTTGCGGAACCAGGCTTTGCACATTCGGCGCAATGTCTGGCGCGCGCTGCACGCGGCGACCAACGGGCATGTTGGCGGCTCGACGTCCGCCGCCGATCTTTTGGCCGCGCTCTATTTCCATCACTTGCGGCTCAAGCCCGCGGAACCCGATTGGCCGGACCGCGATCGCTTCGTGCTGTCGAAAGGCCACGCCAATGCCGGGCTCGCCGCCGTCCTCGCTCAGGCCGGTTTTATCGACGAGGCCCTGCTCGACCGGTTTTACGGCTACGACTCGCCGCTCGGCATGCATCCGGATATCAAGGTCGCAGGGGTCGAGATGAGCACCGGCGGGCTCGGCCATGGGCTCTCGGTGGGCATGGGCATGGCGCTCGGCGCGCGTCTGCAGAAGCGCGATTTCCGCACCGTGGTGATGCTCGGCGATGGCGAATTGCAGGAAGGATCGAACTGGGAAGCCGCGATGGCTGCGGCGCAGTTCCGGCTCTCCGAGCTCACCGCGATTGTCGACTTCAACAAGGTGCAGCAAAGCGGCCATGTGAACGACACGGTCGGGCTCGACCCGCTGGCCGACAAATGGCGGGCGTTCGGCTGGGCTGTGCGCGAGATCGACGGCCACGACATGGCGGCGATCGTCGATGCGCTCGACGATCTCCCGTTCAAAACCGATCAACCGTCGATGCTGATAGCGCACACCGTCAAGGGCAAAGGCGTGAGCTTTGCCGAAGACACATATGTTTGGCATAGCAACGTTGTGAGCGACGACATTTATCAACAAGCGCTCGACGAGTTGGGAGAGCCGGCATGAACGCGGCCGTACCCGACAGCGCCGGCACCGCTCAGCCCGAGTGGGTGCAGGCCGCCGGCAATCAGTCGCGCCTCGCGTTCGGCCTGGCGCTCACCGATATGGCCGATCGCGACGAAAGCGTGGTCGCGGTCGCGGCCGATACGTTGGATCTGATCGGCTTGCGCGCATTGGGAAAAAAATATCCCGGCCGGTTGATCGACGTCGGCATTGCCGAGCAAAACGCCATGGGCGTCGCCAGCGGCCTCGCCACCACCGGCTTGCGACCGTTTCTGTGCGGCTACGCGCCGTTCATCACCGCGCGCTCGATGGAACAACTGCGCAACGACGTTGCCTACGCCAACCAGCGGGTCGTGATCGGCGCGGCGGCGAGCGGCATTTCGCTCGGCGTCGCCGGCGGCACCCACCATGCGCTCGAAGACCTGGCGCTGATGCGTTCGCTGCCCAACCTCACGGTCATTGCCCCGGCCGACGCGCACCAGGCCTGGCACGCGACCCACGCCACCGATCGGATCGACGGCCCGGTCTATATCCGCCTCGGCGGCCGGGTCGAGGAACCGCCCGTCACGCCCGTCGATGGGCCATTTACCGTCGGCAAGGCCGAAACTCTCCGTGCCGGCAATGATGTCACGGTGATTGCCTGCGGATGCCTAGTCGCCCCCGCGCTCGATGCGGCCAACGAACTCGCGGCCGATGGCGTGCAGGCACGTGTACTTAATATGCATACCATCAAGCCGCTCGACCGTGACGCGATCCTCGCCGCGGCGGCGGAGACTCGCGGCATCGTCACGGCGGAAGAACATCATTTGACCGGCGGCCTCGGCGGCGCGGTCGCCGAACTGCTCGCGGAAAACCACCCGACGCCCATGCGCCTGATCGGCATGCCCGACGAATTCGCCATCGTCGGCCCGACCGGCCAAGTGCGCGAACGCTACGGCATGAGCGCCGCGCACATCCGCGACGCCTGCCGTGACCTGATTGAATGACGCGGGGCGCCGCGGTTTACGGCCGTTCAGCAACCGAGCAGGATTGCGAGCATGGCACCGGACACCACGGCCATTGCGGCCGCGGCAACCGTCGCGAAAGTCATCGACTGGTCGGAAACATATGTGCTCAGCATGGAGCCCTCCTATTTCTTGCGTCTGGGCTCCGCTCTCATCTCGCGGGGTCAGGTATAGGCGCGCATGAGGCATTTCGCTATGAACTACTTCACACACCCGTCATAGGCCCGACTTAGTCACTGATGTAAGATCCGAACAGAGGAATAGTCATGACCCAATCATCGCAAGACGCTTGCCCACTGATCGGAACTTGGGAACTGGTTGGCATGTACCGGAATTTGGAAAGTGGCGATCGTGAACCGCCGAGCGACGGTTGGGAAGATGCCAAAGGCTATATTACTTACGCACCCGGCGGACGCATGTTTGCCTTACTAAGTAAGCGGGACAAACCACCAATCGATTATCCGGACATCGACGACTCCAAACGCATCGACGCGCACAAGTCGATGGTCGCTTATACCGGCCGCTACGATTTTCATGGCGACCACGCGCTGCACCACGTCGATATCTGCTGGATTCCCGACTGGGAAGGCGGGGACCAAAGGCGCGAGGTAATGCTAGACGGCGACAACCTGACCCTCACCACCCCGCACGGCCGCCGCCCCGACGGCAGCATGGGGAGCTTCTCGTTGGAATGGCACCGCGTCGCTTGACCGTTGGTGACGCACCCCGTCTCGTTAGAACGGGACGGGGTGCGTCACGCGCGATTTTGAGCTGCGGTCTATTGTGCCGCGACGAGATGCTCGATTGAAAACAAGAACTCAGTGTCGTCCAACGGGTGGTGGCACTCGCGGCACGAGGTCGTGTCTTTTCCGAGATTCTCCCCCGCGGGGCTGAATATTTCGAACTCCCAGTCGCCGACTTTCAGCTCTTCGGAATATTGGTCGTCCCAACCAGCGCGACGCTCCATCACCGCGATCGCTTTGAACGCTCCCGGCAAGCGCCGTCCGAGTGTGCTTTCTATAACCTCGCCTTCGCCGTCCGTCACGGCGGCGAAAATTTCGGCGACCAGAACCGAACCATCCGGCAATGAGCCATCTTTTCGGGCACCGTCTCGAGCGATTGCGTTGGCGTAGAGCGTAATCGTCTGGCCGTCCGCGAGCAGGCGATCGCCGCTGTAATACTGAATGAACTTCGTCCGATAATCCTTCGGAAACTCCAGAACACGGTCCTCACCGGCACGCACGGCGGTTGCCGCGAACGCCGTCGCTAGGACGGCAATCAAAATCAGATGTTTCATGACACAGATCCCTCACTGAATTTTTCCCGGCAGACTTAGATCGCCCGACGCAACGTCGAACACATCCGTCACGCACAAGAGAGGCGCGTGGATGTTCGCGTTTACGTGTAGCGCCGCGGTCACGCCGTCATAGGCGGCGCCCGTCACCGCGTCCGTATCCGCGAAAGCCGCGTTCACCGTGATCTCCGGACCATCGAACAATGGCGTAAAACCCGGGCTGTCGATGAAGATCGGCAAACCCGGCCACGTCGCGGGCATGTGCGGCGTCTCTCCGGCGGGAATGTCCCTCACGCCAAGTGCCCCCTCGCCGCACGCTTCGGTCGGGATAAGCACCACCCAATGGCTGTGCCAGTCATCTCCGTCGTTCGTCGGATCACCGTCGCGGTTTTCATCGTAGAGCGGCGTATCATCAAAATCGGGGTGGCTCGTGGCGGCGAGCGCCAGAATCCCGGTCTTGCCCTCGAAACCGACGGTGGACGGGTCGAGCGAGGTTGGCCAGACATAGGAATGCACCGGGGCGCCACCAAGCGCTCCAATCGCCTGCGGTTTGTCGGCGCCGGCAACACCATTGGTTGTCATATGAAAACTGACGGTTCGCCCGTCGCGATGCGCGTGCGCGGCGAGAATGTCGAACGACGCCACCACGTTGTCCGGTGTGGCATCCGACAGAATTGCCCCTTGTTGGTTCAGCGCATGGGACCCTGTGTCGTCCGCGCAAGCCGCAAGAGCGGGCACGATGACGGCGAAGGATGTGAGCAGCGCGGTTCGCATAGTGAGCTCCTTGGTTGAGTTACTATGCGAATAATATTAGCGACTCGCTACTATTGCAATATTGTTTTCGACTCGCTATCATTTGAGAATGACCGAGGCAGCACGGAAATCCATCCGAGCGATGCTCGATCGCTTGGCGCGCGTCGGCGCATCCGAGGAATGGGCGGGCGGCTTAAACCCCACGCAGGCCGCGGCGCTCGACTACCTGTCGCGCGCAAACAGGTTCTCGCGTTCGCCGACGCAGGTCTCAGACTATCTGTCAGCAACACGCGGAACCGTGTCCCAGACCCTCAAGGCGCTGGCGAGAAAAGGCTTGATCGTCGAGCGAAGGTCGGCGGCGGACAAGCGCAGCATCTCATACGATGTCACGACCGCCGGGCCCGCGGCATTGACGCAACAAGACACGCTTGACACTACCTTGACGTCCTTGTCGGATCGCGAAGCAAAGCTGTTCGCGGATGCTCTGCACAAGATTTTGAAAGATGTTCTCGACCGTCGTGGCGGACGCCAATTCGGCCTGTGCAAAACATGCAAGCATCACGGACGGAAGGGGAAATCAGCGCATTGCCTACTGCTCGACACGCCCCTCAAGCCGGCCGAAGCATCGCAAATTTGCTACGAACACGCGACGTGAAACGCCGCTCCGCGAGCTTTCCAACCGACACATCATGTCAAACGGGTTATGCGCCGACGGCAAGCATCGCATTATCCTTATGCTCGCCGCTAAACTCAACTAGCGCAGGAACGTAAGCGACACCGCCCAAACTCCGCTCGGTGCTCTTGACTTTTTAGTCTTGAATGAGACATAAATGTCTCATGAGCGAGATACGCCCCCAGACGCGCGACGCGATTATCGAGGCCGCCTTTCAGATTTTCGGTGGAAACCCGGGCGCGTCGCTCGCCGACGTCGCGGAGCGGGCCGGCGTCGGCCGGGCCACCCTGCATCGTCACTTCAGTGGCCGCGACGATCTGATGGTCGAGCTTGCGCGCACCGCAGTGCGCGAGCTTGACGCGGCGATCGACACCGCGGTCGCCGATGCGCCGTCGCACAGCGAAGCGCTGCGCCTTTCGCTGAAAGCGATCATTCCGCTTGCCAGCCGGCAATGGTTCCTGGCGCGAGAACCGGTCGAAGACGATCCGGGCGTAACAGCCGACTATGAGAGACAGATGCGCGAGCTCTCCGACGCCATTGACGCTGCCAAGAGCGAAGGCTGTTTCGGCGCTGACGTGCCGACGGCATGGATCGCGCAAGCCTATGACGGCGTGATTTACGCGGCGTGGGAAATGGTCCGCGCGGGAGACGCCACCCCAAACCAGGCGGCCGCGCTTGCCTGGCGCACCCTCACCACGGGACTCGGAGCACCAGATCATGACCAGTGACGCCTTGGAAACGCTTGGCAGCCAGATCGACGAGGCCTTCTTCCTGATCGGTGGCGCGATCCTCGCCATTGAACTGATCGGCGGCCTGATCAAGGGCACGCTGCGGTGGCGTTCGCTCGGCGACATGGTCGCCAGCGCCTCGACCCAACTGCCGTTCATCCTGATCCAAATCACCCTGCTCACCGGCGCTTTCGGGATCTATGTGTTGATCAGTGAAAGCCTGATCACCTGGACGCTGCCGATCACCGCCGGCACCATCGTTCTCGCCGTTCTGGTGGCCGATTTCACCTATTACTGGGAACACCGCCTGGCACACGAGATCCGCGTGCTGTGGCTGCACCACGCGGTCCACCACTCCTCGCGCCACATGAACATCGTGACCGGCTTTCGCTTCGGTCCGTTCGAGGGCGTGTGGTCCATCATCGCGCACTTGCCGATGCTATTTATCGGCTTCTCGCCGGAAATGCTCCTGTTCGGCAATCTCGCGGTGCTTGCTTACCAGACGTGGATTCATACCGAGCTAATCGGCAAGCTGGGGCCAGCGGAATGGGTCATGAATACAGCGTCACATCACCGCGTGCATCACGGCTGCGACGACAAGTATCTCGACCGCAATTATGCTGGCATACTCATCATTTGGGATCGTTTGTTCGGCACCTTTCAGGTCGAGGAAGAGACGCCGTGCTATGGCCTGAAACGTGATTTCGACAGCGTCAATCCGCTTGTGGTCTGGTTCTCCGAATTCCCCGGATTCTTTCGCGATCTAAAGAATGCACGCAGTTGGGGCGAAGCCTGGATGCGCACCTTCGGTCGGCCGGACTGGACCCCAGAGCCAGGTGCGGCGGCTCTAACCGAGCGAGGCTAGGAACGCGAGCAAAGCGGCATTGACCTCGCCGGGCGCCTCCTGCTGCACCCAATGGCCCGCGCCGTCGATGATCGTCTTGGCGCGGAAGTCGGCGCAGTTGCTGGAAACGTCATCATACGGGTCGAAGCCGCGGACGAATTTGCGCACGATGTCTTCCGCGCCGGCGATGAAACAGCTCGGCTGGGTGATCGCCGCGGCCCCCAACTCAGGAAGATTGAGAAAATCCCGTTCCTGGTTGCGGTAGCGGTTGAGCGGACCGCGAAAGCCACCGGCTTCGAAGTTTGACGCGAAATAGTCGAGATCGTCCGACGTGAGCCAAGCTGGAAACGGATCTGGATCGGTGAGCGCATCCAACAGTCCGCCGCCCACCGGCCGGTCAACCCAACCGTCCGCCGATGGCGCATCACCCGACGCGGCAAAATAGATTTTTCGCAGCGCGGTTCTGACATCGACCTCCAACTCAGCCTCGGCGACGCCTTCGTCCTGGAAATAGAGTTGGTAGAAAAATTTGCCTTCGTACAGTTTCCGCCAGAGTTCGATCTGCGACACCTCGCCGCGCTTGCGGTAGGGCACACTGAGCCCCGCCACCGCCGAAACGCGCCCAGGATGAAGAGCCGCGGTGTTCCAACAGATTGGCGCGCCCCAATCGTGACCGATTAATATGGCGGTATCCTCGCCGAACGCGTCGATCAGACCGACCACATCGGCCATTATGTTCGCCATGTCGTAATCTTCCACCGCGGGCGGTTTGTCGCTGCCGCCATAGCCGCGCACATCGGGCGCGACCACGCGATAGCCGGCATCGGCGATCGGCTTAATTTGATGCCGCCACGAATACCAAATCTCGGGCCAGCCGTGCACCATGATCACCAGCGGGCCGGTCCCCTCGACCGCGGCGCGCAGTGAAATCCCGTTTGTTTCAACCGTCTGCAACGTGAACTGCTCGTGCATGGCGTGCCCGATTGCCTCCTTTATACGTCCCGAAAACGACTGTGATGGGCGACTAGCGTAGGGCCTTTTTTCTGCCTGGCGGAATCCTTTTCAGGATGCGTTTCGTCTTGTGTGTAGAGCGGCCGTCGACGCCGTAGGAAGACCAACAGTTCGAAACGCGGGAGGAATTCGATGAAATCCAACGCCTCAGAAGCTGTCAGTCGTTTTTTGAGTTTATGCGCCGCCTTACTGACGAGCGCCTATTTGACACAACCGGCCGGCGCCGCCGACCCACTGCCGCGCCTGCTGCCAGAAGCGCTTGAGATCGATTTGGCGCTAAGCGCCGCACCCGACCGGCTGCGCGCCGACGCCGGAGTCTACGTGCTGCGTCGCGGCGGCTTTGTAGAGGTTAAAAAGGCGGCTAATCACTTCTCCTGTTTCGTTGTGCGCACCGTGCCGCGTTTTGATGTTCCATCGCCGGATGCGTTGATTCCAATTTGCTTCGACGATGAAGGCATGCGCACCGTCGCGCCGCGCCATTTCGATACCGCCGCATGGATCGAAGCCGGCGTCTCGCCGGCCGAAATCCGTGATCGGATTGCCGCGAACTTCGCCGACGGCACCTACACGGCTCCTGCTCAGCCGGGCACGTCATACATGATCTCGCCGATCCTGAATCTGCCCGACGGCGAAGGCGGCATATGGAATTACCCGCCGCATTTCATGTTCTACGCCCCCGGCCTCACTAATGGCGAACAGGACGCCGTGCCTGATCGCGGCGACGGCTGGCTGCCTTGGATCAACAATGAAGGCCCGCACGGCATGTACATCGTGCCACTCGGCCAAGCCGAACGCGACCTGGTTCGCCAAGAGCATAGCGAACTGATCCGTGCGGTCGAAGCGTTTTTGAGCGAGTCATGAGGCGTCACCAAAAACACATAAGCCGAGAAAATTAGTGACCTAATCGAATTCAAAACAAAGGAACGAGCCATGAGCACAGTGATGGTGCGATACAAGGTCAAGGCCGATCGAGTCGAGGAAAACCGTGGCTATATCGAGCGCGTTTTCGAAGCACTGAAGCAGAATCAACCCAATGGCCTGCGCTATGCCTCGTTCTGCCAGCCCGACGGCGTATCGTTCGTGCACATTGCCACGGTCGATACCAAGGACGGTGAGAACCCGCTGTCGAGCACACCGGAATTTCAAGCGTTCGTCGCGGACATCAAAGACCGGTGCGACGAACCGCCCGCCGCCACGAATCTCGACTTGGTGGGCAATTACAATCTTGTCGGTGCCTGAGCCGGCCTAGCATCCGCCGCGTCCATCGGCAGCGACGCACGGAATCCGCCAATAGCCGTCGCCGCGGCACCTGACCGCTTGCCACGCGCCCAACCGTCGGGTCGAATACGCCCCGACCGGATGAGGGCGCACGACGCGGGGGCGGTATGGACGACTTCGAGCTAGGGAATAGGCCGCGGCCGCTATGGGGTGCGAAGGCGGCGCTCCGGCTGATCGCCATCGCCGCGACGGCCCTGTGCATCGCGGACGGTACGGCCTTGGCGGACATGAACGATCCGCTGGCTACGCGCCTGACACCGGATGTTGTCGCGCACTTGTTTCCCGAAGCCGACGCGCTTGGCGCCATCGAAGACGAGCCGCCGATCGCGCCTGTTTTGGTCGGCGAAGAGACCATAGGGTACCTGTTCTCGACCCATGAGACGGTGCACCCCAAGGGCTATTCCGGCCATTCCTTCGACATCATTGTGGGCCTGGACCAGGAAGGCGTGATTCGCGGGCACATGGTGCTCGAAGAACACGAGCCGTTGATCGATTCAAGCTCGATCGGGCCGGAGGCGGTCGATCTCTACCTCGACCAAACCCATGGCTACGATCTCAAACTGCGCGGCAGTTTTCTGCCAAAACATGTCGATGCCATTTCGGGTGCGACGATCAGCGCGGTGGCGATGCGCCGCGCCGTCGTCAACGCGGCGACACAGGTCGGCTTTCACACCGGCGTCGTGACCGACAGCGGCATCGGCCTCTCGCTCGACCGGTTCGGATTTGTCCCGCGCGGCTGGACCGACCTGATGGCCGACGGCTCGGTGCGGTCGCGCACTTTGACAAACCAAGACGTCCGCACGGCGTTCGCCACCCTCGGCCCCGATGTTACGCCGGCCGTGGAGCTTGGCGCCAACGACGCCCCGGCCCTCACCCTCTACGCCGCGCTCGCGACGCCACCCACCGTAGGGCGCAACCTGTTTGGCGAACGCATTTTTCAGAAGATCACGGAGGTCGCGGTCCCTGGCGAGCAACAGCTCATAATCGGTTCGGTCGGCGGCTACAAATGGCTGCCGCGAAACCCGTGGCTGGTTGACCTCATCGATCACGCGCGCATCGTCCAGGGCGATCGGATCATCCCGCTCGAGACGCGCGCCTACGCACCGACCCGCCGCCTTGCGCCAGACGACGCGCCCGATTTCAATTCACTGGCCCGCTTTGCCCTGCCCGCCGACGCGGGCCTCGATCCGCTGGCGCCATGGTCCATCGAAATCGGCTTTCCCGAAGTCGCGAACGGCGACGACGAGCCGCGTCAGGTCTTTCTTGGGCTCGACTATCAAGTGCCCGGCGCATACGTGCGTGGCAGCGACGTCGCGCTGGAAGACGCTGGCTTTCGCGAGCCGATTTATGTCGGCGTCGGGCAATGGCGCCAAAGCACGTTGAGCGAATGGCAGCATGTGTGGATCGGTAAGCAGTGGCAGATTATCGGGCTGGCCCTGCTGCTGGCGGCGGTGACCGGGGTGTTCTTGTTCCAGCATCGGATCGCGCGTTCGCGGCGGATCCATACGGTGCTGCGTATCGGTCTATTGACCGTCACCCTGGTCTGGCTCGGCTGGATCGCCGGTGGCCAGGTCACCATCCTAACCGCGATCACCTATTTCCAAGCCGCGTTCGGCGCGGCGGACTGGCAGATCATTTTGCTCGACCCAATGCTGGTGATCGTGAGCGGTTATATCGCGGTGTCGCTGGTGCTTTGGGGTCGCGGCCTGTTCTGCGGTTGGTTGTGTCCTTTTGGCGCCTTGCAGGAACTGCTCAACCGGCTTGCCCGTTTCGCCCGTTTGCCTCAGCTCACCGTATCCGAGGCGCTGCAACAACGGCTTTGGGCGGTGAAATACCTCATCGGCATAGCGATCTTGGGGCTCGCCGCGATATCGCTGAGCACGGCAACCATCGCAGCCGAGGTCGAGCCGTTCAAGACCGCGATCACCATGGGCTTCGCGCGCGCCTGGCCTTATGTCGCCTGGGCCGTGGCGCTGCTCGCCGCTGGCCTGTTTGTCGAGCGCCTCTTCTGCCGCTATCTGTGCCCGCTGGGCGGCGTGCTGGCGATCCTCGGACGTTTCCACGTGCTCGACTGGTTGCCGCGCCGGCCCGATTGCGGCAACCCCTGCCAGATCTGCACCCATTCCTGCCCAATCGGCGCGATCGACACGGCTGGCAAGATCAACATGAATGAATGCCTGCAGTGCCTCGACTGCCAGGTCGACTATTTCGACGATGAGCTGTGCCCGCCACTGATCATCCGGCAGCGCAAGATCGCACGCTGCGCCCCTGCCCCGGTCGGCATCTGACTACAGACTAACCGATTTCCGCATGTGAACGAGAGCCCCGCCGGCCGGTATTGATTCGCGAAGGAACGCGTTGAAGCCGCGGCGCTCATAGAAAGCGATATTCGATGCAAACGCTGCGTTGGTATAAAGACGGAGCTCGGTTAGTTCCAGCAAACGAGCTGTTGCTTCGGCGTGGCGCAGCAACTCGTTGCCGAGACCTTGACCATGGCGATCAGGTTGAACGGCTATGTTTTCAACAATGAGATGGTCGGGCTGACGGACCATCTCGATAAGAGCGACGATTTCATCAGCTACTTCATAAAGATCGATAATATGTTCGCGGATCGCGTGCTGATAATCCGCCGCCATTGGTTTGGGTTCCCGGCCGATTAACGGGACCCATTTCGCGTATGCGACCCGAACGAGCGCTCTTACGGCTTCAACATCGTTCGGACCGGCACGCCTTAGGTTGCGCTGGCACACCGATCAGACTCCAGTGTCTCAGGGTTCTCGAACCCGATACCAAATCGTGCGCGCGCTCAGTCAGCCTCAGTCCTTGCTCAGCGTGCAATGCGGGCGCTGCCACAGGCGTTCAAGATAGCGCCCCAAGTTCGGCAGATCGTCGTTCAGTTCGGCGCGGCGGCCCCAATTCACCGTGTAGCCGACGATGATGTCGGTGACCGAGAACCGGTTCTCGACGAGAAAATCATCATCCGCGAGCGCTTTATCCACCACCGCCGCCGCGCGTTGATAGGCCTCGCCGTTTTGCTTGAAGACCGCCGGAACGCGCTCTTCCTCGGGCAACACGAACCTGTTGCGCGCCGAGCTCCACAACCACGCTTCCATCTGGGTCAGCGCGAAACTGACCCATTGGTCGTGCAGTGCGCGCGCCCAGGTGCCGGACTTACCGATCAGATTTTTCTCCGGCGCCAGGTCGGCGATATAGGTCGCAATGGCGGCGGATTCGATCATCGGCTTGCCGTCGATCACCGCCGCGGGCAGCATTTTGAGCGGGTGAAATTTTTCCAATTCTGGCCGCGCGGCGCCTTTGCGACCCGCCGGTGCGGTCACGTATTCAATGTCCGCTTCCAACAATGTCCAGCGGCAGCGTACCGACCGCGACCCGTCCGCCTCAAAAAGCCGAATATCCAAACCCATGCCTCCCTAATCAATCCGTGCTTGAAAAAATGCCCCGACGCAGATGATCGCGCCCGCAATGCCACCGCGCGCTTATATCAGACTCGCAAGGACTTGGCAGAACCGATCTCGCCAACGCGACCGCAGGAGCCCCGCCGGCCAAACAAGACCTAGCCCTGGCCCTCGATGACCGCCTTGAGATTGCTGAGCTGCGGTCCGTCGCTCTTGCGCATCGCGAAAACGATCAGCGGGTGTAGCAGCTTCCAAAACCCGGTCGCCCGGCACACCGCGTGTAAGGTCATTTCCGTGCCGGCGTCGCTGGGCGCCACGGAATAGGTATAGGTCGCCGTGACACCGCCCTGGGTCGAGGTCAACGCCAGCCGTTGGCCCGGGTCGAGGTCCGATACCTGCGATGCCCGCTGCTTGCCGCGCGCGTCAAAAGTGAGGTTGGTGCCGACCTCGACCGGCCCCGGCGTGGTCTGGCTCATATCGTCTATTCCTGGCATCCATTGTCCGGCATTGCGGAAATCAACCAAGTAATCCCAGACCTCTTCCGGCGCCGCCGCGATCGTTTCGGTTACCGTGAAACCATCGGCCATGTAACGTCCTCCCGCCACACTGTGGGTCGCCACGCGACGGACAATTTACCCGTCCATGCGGCCATCGACGACCGGGTTTCAACCACTTGTGAAGTCCGTTCGCCGCCCTTGTCGGGCCGTGCCGATTGCTGTGAATACGAGCCAAAACCTTGCCCGAATGGCTCAATTTACCAATTCCCCCTGTTATTTTAGGGTCGGGATCGCCATATTGCGCGACTTCTGAGACAGCCTGAGATTTCCGGACCACCGATGAGCCAGCTTCAAGGTGAAATCGCGCGGCGGCGCACTTTCGCCATCATTTCGCATCCCGATGCGGGCAAGACCACGCTGACCGAGAAAATGCTGCTGCTTGGCGGCGCGATCGAGGTGTCCGGCGCGGTCAAGGCGCGCGGCAATGTGCGGCGCAGCCGGTCGGACTGGATGAAGGTCGAGGCGGAGCGCGGCATATCGGTCGCCTCGTCGGTGATGACTTACGAGTATGGCGACTGCACGTTCAACCTGCTCGACACCCCAGGCCACGAAGATTTCAGCGAGGACACGTATCGCACCCTCTCCGCCGTCGACAGTGCGGTGATGGTGATCGACGCCGCCAAGGGCATCGAGGCGCAGACCCGCAAGCTGTTCGAAGTGTGTCGCCTACGCGACGTGCCGATCATCACCTTCATCAACAAGCTCGACCGCGAAGGCCGCGAACCGTTCGACCTGCTCGAGGAAATCGAACAGACCTTGCAAATTGAAGTCACGCCCGCGACCTGGCCGGTCGGCATGGGCCGCGCCTTTCGCGGTTGCTACGACATGCTCGCCGATCGCTTGGTGCTACTGCCCAGGGGCAAGGCGTCCGGCGCGCTCGACGAAGAAGCGGAAGCGGAGGCAATGGGCCACACCATCGACGATCCCGCGCTCGACGATCTGTTGCCGCCCGATGCGCTGGCGCAGATGCGCGAGGACGTGCCGATGGCCAAGGGGCTGTGCCCGCCGCTCGACCTCGACGACTATCGCGCCGGAAATCTGAGCCCGGTGTTTTTCGGCAGCGCGATCAATAATTTCGGCATTCGCGCGCTGCTCGACGGCCTGGTCGCCATGGCGCCGCCGCCCGGCACGCGCCCGGCCAGCGAACGCACGGTCAAGCCGGACGAAAAAAAAGTCACCGGCTTCGTGTTCAAGATCCAAGCCAACATGGATCCGAAGCACCGCGACCGCGTGGCGTTCTTCCGCGTCGCCTCGGGCCACTTCAAGCGCGGCCATAAATTGCAGTCCGCGCGCACCGGCAAGGCGGTCAATGTTCACAACCCGATGCTGTTTCTGGCGCAGGAGCGCGAGACCGCCGAAGGCGCCTGGCCGGGCGACATTATCGGTATTCCCAATCACGGCAACTTACGCATCGGCGACACGCTGACCGAGGGCGAAGCGCTGCAGTTCACCGGTATTCCGAGCTTCGCGCCCGAATTGCTCGGCAATGTCCGCCCGATCGACCCGATGCGTTCGAAACATCTCGGCCGCGCGCTGATGCAGCTCGCCGAGGAAGGTGTGGCACGCGTGTTCAAGACCCGGCGCGGCGCCAATTGGGTCGTCGGCGTGATGGGCGCGCTGCAGTTCGAGGTGATGGGCGACCGCATTCGCACCGAATATGATGTGCCGGTGCGCTTCAGCCCGTCGTCGCTGCACACCGCACGTTGGCTAGAGGCCGACGACCCGGCCCTGCTCAAACGGTTCATCGATAAGAACATCGGCTCGATCGCCGACGACCATGACGGTCTGCCGGTGTTCCTGGCCGACGACAATTGGCACCTCAACCGCGCCGCCGAACTCTGGCCCGACATCCGCTTCCTCAAAACCGTCGAAACCTTCGTGCCCAACGCAGACGAAACCGTGAGCTAGCCGCGTCGCTCGGTTGCCGCGAACGCGGCGGCAGTTCTCTCAAAATTGTCCACCTTGGTTGCCGACCACCTGAAACAGGTGGATGATAACTATTGCGCTGTTCGCGGCGCTTTCGTCATCTGTTCGCGTTGCGCGTAGAATCGCATTCCGTGCGCGCGCCCACCAACCGAGATGATTGGCCGAGCAATTGGCCCGTTGACTACTAGCAGACAGGGGGCACTGATATGAAAGAGCTGCGGATCGGGCTGGTGCTTTACGGTGGTGTCTCGCTCGCCGTCTACATGAACGGCGTGGTCACCGAGCTATGGCACGCTCTGCGCGCCTCGCAGTCACGCGCCGGTGGCGGCCAAACCGATTTAGATGGTACGGCATCGGTCTACAAGGATCTGCTAGATCGACTCGCCGAGGACGCCAACACGGAAGAGCTGCGCATCGTCGTCGACGCGGTCGCCGGCACATCCGCCGGCGGCGTTAATGGCGCGGCGCTAGCGAAAGCGGTGGTCGAAGGCGGTGACGCGCGCGTACTCAATACTGTGTGGATCGAGCAAGCCGACATCGCCGCGCTGGCCGCCGAACCAACGAACCGTGCGCCGCGCGCGCTACGCTGGGCGGCGGCGATCGCGACAACGGTGATCCCCGTTTTGCGCCGGCTCCGCAAGCGGATCGATGACGTGCCGGGCATCGATTGGTCGTGGGCGCGCGATCACGGCTACGGTTTCCTGACCTCGAAATCAGGCACGGGCACGCCCCTTGACGGCCGTTATTTCACCCGCATGATCGCCAAGACTTTCAAGGACATGGTGGCGAACGGCCCGCTCCCTGTTTTGCTGCCGAGGCGCGGCACGTTCGACCTCAGCTTGACCCGGACCGACCTTCACGGCTGGCCGAGGCATCTGCCGGTCAGCACCGCGTTTCACCCGGAACCGCTGTACGAGCGCCATCACGGGCACGCGATGCATTTTCGCCGCCACGCGGGTCATGACCGGTTCGACGACGATTTCGGCCTGACCTACGCCTCGCGCAGCACCGCGGGTTTTCCAGTCGCGTTCGCCCCGATCGGTTACGCCGATATTGCCGCCGACTTCGCCGAAGCCCGATCCGGAGACCAGGCGCCGCCTCTGACCGACTTCGCGCGCCATCATTTGCCCGAGCACGACCTTGCCAATTTCGCGCCCGAGCATGCCTGGATGATCGATGGCGGGGTGCTCGACAACAAGCCGTTCAGCTATGTCGCCAGCGCCATCGAGCGCAAGCCTGCCGATCATGAGGTGTTCCGCACCGTGGTTTACATCGAACCCGACCCGGAGACCCAGATCGACAAATCGCCGACCGTGGTGCCACCGCCGACCGCCTTGTTGGGCGGGCTGTTCACCCTCGCCCGGCACGAACCCATCTATGACGACCTGCGCCGCCTCGACGAGCGCAACGACAAGGTCGGCTGGATCTTGAAGATTCTCGAAGCCGGCAAAGCCAACGCCGCCGCCATGGCGGAACGCGCCGGCGACGCGGCATCGCCACCCCTGTCTTGGCCGCCAGCGCCCACCGATCTGGAAAGCTGGCGTATCCAAAGCGTCACCTACGCGGCGGGCGAAGCGTTGGCCGGCTATCCCGGTTACGTCGTGCTGCTCGCACGGCGCGCGGCCGACATTTTGTGCGACCTGGTGTGCCAAGCTCTCGACTTTCCCTACCACACCCGGCACGGCTATTTCGTGCGGCGACTGGTGCGCGCCTGGCTGGAAACCCACGACGCGTTCGCGCCGCCGCGCTTCGACCCGAACGACGGCCACCAATATAGCGCCATGCAGTGGCGGCTGTTCCGCGCCTTCGACCATCCGTTTCGTCTGCGCCGGCTACGGACCTTGGTCCACGCGGCGAACGACGCGTACGACATGCCGGATGGTGGCCCTGAACGCCGCTCTATGCTCGACATTTTCAAAACCAGGCTTGCCGACCTTGCCTTTGACTTAGAGGCGCCGCTGGACGGGGGCCTCGGAGCCGCAAGCCGGATTCGCGAAGCCCTCGGCGGGCTCGACGCGGCCGGAATCAACCGCGCCATCGAAGAAGTTGCATTCGACCCTTCGCGAGCCATCGAACGCTACGCTGACGATCTGCAGGCCGTGTTCGACACCCTCGCGGAGGCGCTTGAAACGCGGGCCGAACGGCACAATCAGGGACTGATCGAAGCGATTGCCACGCTTCAGGGAACCGCCTATCAGGCGGTCGCCAAGGCTTATGTCACTTTCCCGTTCATCGATGTAACCCTCGGCCCGCTGATGGACACGGCGCGCCTCGAGGATTTGGTCAAGGTTCGCACAATGCGAATTTCGCCCGGCGACGCGACCAGCCTGTCCGACGACCCACAGCGGCTCAAGGGCCGAGAACTCGGCGCGTTCGCCGGATTTCTTCGACGCACGGCGCGCGAGCACGACCTGTTATGGGGTCGGCTGGACGGCGCCGAGCGCTTGGTGGACTTGATCGTCGAGGCCGCAGCGGCATCGGGCGCGGATCCGTCGAAGCTCGCCACCATTCGCGAAGATTTCCGGCGGCGCGCGATGAAAACCATTCTCGACCAGGAAGCGGCGCGTCCCGGCTCCTCGCTCAGCGAGACTGCGGCCGAACTCAGGCAGAAATTGCACGCACCATAGGCTTCGAGCCTATTCGTCGAGCGTAGAACCGGCGCCGCGAACCCGGGTTTGGCGCATATAGCGGCGGTATTTATCGGCGTCGTAGCCGGTGCCTTTGTGCAGCAGACAACGATTGTCCCAGATCACCAGATCACCCGGCTGCCAGGCATGGGTATAGACATGCTCTTCGCCCGTCGCACGGTCGAGCAGGTCGTCGAGCAGCGCGCGGCTCTCGGTTTCGTCCCAGCCGTCGATCGCCTTGGCGTGCGAGCCGACATAGTAGTTTCTGGCGCCGCTGCGCGGGTTGGACCGCACCAGCTTCTGCCTGACCGGCGGCAGCGACGCGGCGTGCGACGGCGATACCGCGTCGGGGCCCACCTTGCTTCTGGAAAACACATAGTCGTGGATCGTGATCAGCGGATCGATCTCCGTCTTCGTCGCATCAGGCAACCGGCCATACGCGGCGCGGGCGCTGGCAAACTGGGTTTCGCCGCCGTCATCGGGCACCTCATAGACGCACATGACCGACACGTAGGACGGCACCTTGCGAAACGACGAGTCGCTGTGCCACATGTTGTTGCCGGTCAGAAAAATGATTTTTTCATGATCGTTGCCAAGCTTAGTACCGTCTTGCTGGACATTGCCGATGGTGCCGAAGTAATTCACCACCCCGTCTCGCCCCAAGGCGGTGTGGCTTTCCTCGGCCTCGCCGAGCCGCCGGGTAAAGGCGAGCTGGCGGTCATCGTCGAACGGCTGATCGGAAAAACACAGAAACGAATGTTCGTCGATCGCCGCGTGGATTTCCTCGACCACCGCATCCGGCAAAGGCGCGTTCAGATCGACCCCACTCACCCGCGCGCCAAATTCATCATGCAACGGCTCGATGCTCAGTGTCGCCATAACCACATCCCCGGCGCGGCCGGTCCGGCCGGCCAACGCCGTCATATTGCTTGACCCGAGATACATGAGTTAGCCACCGCCACCCCGTCTCGGTCAAGCGCGCCGAGCGTCGACGGTTGCGCGGCCACGACATTGACTTTATCGATAGCCGCGGTGCCATGAAAACAGCAGTCGCAATCAGCCATGTCTCCTTTGAAGGCCTTGATGGGTTCGAGCCCGCGTTGGAGGCGGCGGGTTACGATGTCGCTTACGCCGACGCGACCCAGGCCCTGCCCGAAACCGCCGAGACGGCCGATCTGCTCGTGGTTCTGGGCGGTCCGATCGGCGCCTATGAGCACGAGGCCTATCCGTTTCTCAAAGCCGAGCTCTCGGTGATCGAGCAGCGCCTCGCGGCGGACCGTCCGTTGATGGGTGTCTGCCTGGGCGCCCAGCTGATTGCCCTGGCCGCGGGCGCGCGCGTCTTCCCCTCGGGAATCAAAGAAATCGGTTTCGCGCCCATCACCTTGACCGAGGTGGGCGCGACGTCCTGCCTAGCGCCGTTCCAAGACGACCCGGTGACCCTGCATTGGCACGGCGATACGTTCGACCTGCCGCCCGGCGCGGCTCATCTTGCCTCCACCGCGCACTGCGAAAATCAGGCGTTCGCGCTCGGCGCCAACGTGATCGGGTTCCAGTTTCACCCCGAGGCCACCGGGCGCGATATCGGGCGTTGGCTGGTCGGCCACACGGTCGAACTGGCGGCGGCAGGCGTCGATGTGAAACAAGTCCGCGCCGATGCCGCGCGCCACCACGTCGCACTTGAACGCAAGGCCGAGGCCATCGCGACAGCCTGGCTAGCACAACTAGACCTATAGCGTCCGCCGGTCTCCGTCCTCGCTCGCCGCGCGACGCGCCATTTTTTCGATCAGGCGCGGCGCCACGCCAGGACGTGTGTAGGGGCACACCGCGATGCAGATGCCGCAGGCCATATGCTCGCCGAAATAGGGAATGCACGCGTCAAAGTCGACATACCATTTGGATTCGCCACGCACCGTTTGCTTGGTGTGCGTGATCGCGCCAGGCGGGCAGGCCGTGGCGCAGACTTGGCAGTTCAGGCAGAAATCGCCAGCGCCGAAGCTGTCAGGCGTGTCGGCTAGGAGCGGCAGATCGGTCGCAACCGCGGACAGGCGGAACCCGGAGCCGTAGGTCCGATTGATCATCGAGCCGTGCTTGCCGAGTTCGCCAAAGCCCGCGGCGATCGCGGCCGGGATCATGTTCAGCGCACCGCCCATCGGCCCCAGGAACGGCGTCGCGTTATAGCCGAGCGACCGAATATGGTTGGTAAGCCGCGCCGCCACCCGCGCCGCCCGGTTGTACTGATCGTGCAGATCGTAATAGGCGTCGGGATTCTCAGGGCTGCCCGGCGCCTGGGCAAGCCGCTCATAGTCGTGCGCCACGCCGATCATCACCAGAGTCGGCTCGGCGATTTCATAGCCGGTATACACATTCTCGGCGGTGACCGGCGTGATGCCGACCAGGTCGGCTTCGTCAGCCAGCACGAAATCCTTGATCGATCCCGTCCACTGTTCCGCGCTGTCCGTCTGCCGCTCGGTTGCCACGGCAACCAATTCCGGCCCGCGATCGACCGCCGGATTACGAAACGACCGATCCTCGATCGAGCTCGGCCGAAACTGCGATACGATATATTGCTGCAGTTCTCCGTGGGTCTGCTTGTCGGGCGGATGCCAGAAGAACGGCGCCGGCGGTCGCCACTCCGCCTCGCCGAGTCCGTTCACCGTGTTGCCCGAAATCTCGGGAAACTTATCGAGGATATCCTGCCTCGGCCGATAACCCGGCTCCGCGCGCGCCATGCTGCCCTCGTTTGTGCCCAACCCGATCATGATCGCAGGACCGAACGCCGGTCAAGACAGACCGATTTCGGGCTCTGGTGGGCCTACCGTACCTGCCTACTCGTCGAGACCGAGATGCTTGAACGCGCGGGCGCGTTTGTTGAGCCACCAGCCGAATTGCGGTTTCCACAAACCATATTCGGTATCAATACCGAGCTCGCGAGCGGCGTGCAGCGTCCAATTCGGATCGTTCAAGGCTTCACGCGCGACCGCCACCAGGTCGGCGCGACCATCGCGTACGATCGCGTCGGCGAGCGAGGCCTGCCAGATGAACCCGACGGTCATGGTGGCGATGTCGGCCCCCTGCTTGACCGCTTCGGCGAGCGGCGCTTGGAAGCCGGGGCCAAGCGGCAGGCGCCGCGGCTTTTGCGCGCCGCCAATACCGCCGCTCGAACAATCGATCATATCGACGCCTTCGGCCTTCAGCCTTCGCGCCAGTTCAATGCTGTCAGGCACATCCCAGCCGCCGTCGATCCAATCGGTGACCGACAGCCGGAACAGCAGCGGATAGTTTTCCGGCCAGACTTCGCGGATTGCCGCCGCCACCTCGAGCGACAAACGCGCCCGCCCGTCAAAGCTGCCGCCATAAGCATCATCGCGCCGATTGGCGATTGGCGAGTAGAATTGATGCATCAGAAAGCCATGCCCGGCATAGACCTCAATGACCGCGAAACCGGCTTCGAGCGCGCGCGCGGCGGCGTCGCGAAAACCGCTGACCACATCTTTGATGTCGGCCTCGGTCATCTCCTGCGGCAGCGGCCAACCTTCGCCATAGGGCTCGGCGCTCGGTCCGATCGCGGCCCACGGCGCTTCGTCGCGGAGCGCGACGTCGTCCTGGTCGACGGGCGTTTCACCGTGCCATGGCCGCCGTTCACTGGCCTTGCGCCCGGCATGAGCGAGCTGAATTCCAGGTACCGAGCCTTGCTGCTTCAGAAAGCGCGTGATGCGCGCCAGCCCATCGATCTGGTCGTCGTGCCAAAGACCGAGGTCGCCGTGAGTGCGACGGCCGCGCGCCTCGACCGCCGTCGCCTCGGTGAACACCAAGCCGGCGCCGCCCAGAGCGAACCGCGCCAAATGCGCAAAATGCCAATCATCGGCAAAACCGTTTTTGGAGACGTACTGGCTCATCGGCGAGACCACGACGCGGTTCGCCAAGCACACGTCGCGCAGGGTCAGAGGATCGAACAATGCCATGGCAATTGCATTTTTCTGGGAGCCCAAGGGACACCAATTGCGCAATCGATAGGCGACTGGCGCACTGGTTGTAGCAAGAAATGTCGGTGACCCAAATAGAAACGGCCCGGTTGAAGTTGGAGCGTTCAACCGGGCCGGGCGGCGACATAGGGAGAGTCGCCGGATCCGAGCTATGTGGGGGGGACCGGTGGTGAGTGAGGGGGCACCACCGGGGGGCCGCGGTATCATTTTGGAACGATCCCGCATCTGAACGCCACGATGCTCGGCGTGGTCTTATTCCAACTCGCGGGATTAAAAAAAGTTCCATCCCTGTGGCAAAAATGACAACATTTTCGATCCGCCCCTTGCGTACCCTCGCCTGTAATTGTTGAGACGCAAGGCATCGCCTATGCTGCCGCCCAATTGCGACGCACGCCTGCAAAGAAATGCGGCGGCGGGGACCACGCTCCGAGGACGCCATGAACAACGCGGCAACGACAACTAACGGGCACCACGGCGGTGCGGACACGGCGGAGAATGACGCGACGTTTCAGGCCTATTTGCACGCCGGCGCGCAACGCGCCTTGGCCTTGGGCAATCGCGGCCCGATCCGGTTTGATGCCGACGGCAAACTGCACCAGGACATTCTCGACGCCTATTGGCGCTGCGGCTTCTACATTTTCGAAGGCGTGCTTAGGCCGGAAGAGCTGACGGAGATCGAGGCCGACGTGCACGACATTCTCGACCGCCTGCCAACCGAGAAAGGCTCGCCGGTTGATGCCCAGGGCCGCCCGGCGCTCGCCGTTGATTGCGAGGCGCCGACGCTTTTCTGGTCCAAGCCCTTGGGCGACCCGTTCGGCGGTACCGACCAAGCGAACGGCCGGCACCCGGTGAAAATGGCTGAGCCCAGCGCCGCCGCCGATGCGCCGAAGGAGATCGTCTACGTCATCCTCGGCTCGCTGCAATTCTCCGACGCCTGCCTGCGCGTCAACGGCCACCCTGATTTGCTGGCGGTCGCCGCGGCGATCAACGGCGACGATTTCGTGCCGTTCAACGACGCGCTATTCTTGAAAGAGCCTGGTCTCGGCGCATCGGTCGCCTGGCACCAGGACGGGGTCACCCATTGGGACAACCCGGACTGGGACCAAGGCATCCACGGCGTCAACTTCATGGCGCAGCTCTATGGCTGCACCGCCGCCAACGGCGTCTGGGTGGTGCCCGGCACGCACAAGCTGGGCCGGGTGGACATCGCGGCGCTGGCCGCCGAGGCGGGCTCCGACCGATTGCCCGACGCGGTGCCAATGATCTGCGCGCCCGGCGATGTCGCGATCTGCAACCGTCAAGCGCTGCACGGCTCCTTCGCCAACAACAGCCCAGACTGGCGGGTAACGGTCAATTTCGGTTTCCACCGCCGCAAATCGGTGCTCGGCGTGCACGGCGGCGGCATTCATAACGCCCCGGCGGTCTACGACGCCGAGCGTATCGCCAAACGGTCACGCCTCATCGCCTACGCTATCGACGCACGCCGACAGCGGTTTCCAGACGAAAAACCCTTCGCCTACAAACCATTTGCCGGGGCCGACATTGAGCACCCTTGGACACCGGAGGCGAAGGCGGGCCTGAAGGATTACAATCTGCTCGATCTGAGTATCTAGAGCACTTTCCGGCTTATCGGACTATAGCGGACGGCAGTGGCTGACCCGACCGTGCACACCACGCAATCACCTGCAGGTATTGATCGTATAGGCCCAGATTCTCTTCAATCGCGCGGTCCATAGCCTCCTCGATCGTTATCGACGATCGCTCCTGTTTGCGTATGCCCATGGCAATTCTGAGCAAACGAGTAAGGGCGGGTGGTTGTCCGTCCCGCCGGGCTTGATCGGACTCGGCGTCGGGGCAACTCGTGTCGCGGTACAACATGTTGGTGTCCCTGGCTCCTGTTGAATTGTCGGCGTGGCGAGCGGTGGTAGTTCGGCGAAAGCCTGGTCCAGGTCCGGTCGAGATTCGGCGATGCATGTGCGTGCATCGACCACGATTTCCGGCCCGCAAGCCAAAGCGTCTTCCGCAACCGAGAGGTAAAAATAGGATAAGAGGGCGAGCCCGCTCCGCCATCGCAGGATCCGGCTCCTTCGTGGAGCATGACAATGCCGAAATCTCACCACCGCGCGCCTCTCCCGAATTGCGTCGAGGCTCTAGGAAGCCTCTTTGCTCGGGAGAACACTTACGCCCGCTTTGTTACGAGCGTCTGGCGTTCCGATGAAATCTCTCTTTCGAACGCACGACGCCGATATGACTGCCGCGCCGCCGGTCCGGCGTCACAATGTCACGAGAAAACTTGCGGCGCCGTTAGTTGACGCCTTCGACCTGCACGTAGGCTGTTATGGCTTCACCCGAGACCGCATAGGCGCGGTGGTCGTTAGCGTTGAGTGTAACGCTGATGGTATTCGCCCCCGGCGGCAAATGCCCGATGTGAAGCCATGGCCCGTACAAGCGCATTTTTTTGATGCCGTTTACGTACAGATGCGCATGGCCATGCCCGGGCCGATGCGCTTCATTGACCTCTGTCGGTGTGAATTGAAAGTTCTCCACGCTGACCTCGAGGTTCCAGCCGCCGACCGCGTCCTCGGTGACTCGCAGGCTCAAACCAGGCGTCGGAGCTCCCGCCGGCATCTCGACCATCCCGCCATGATCATGCGCGGCGGCAGCGCCTTCGCCGTGCGCGCTGTGGTCCGCCTCCTCCATGGCGAATGCGGTGCTTGAAATCGTCAGAAGCGCGGCGAGCGCAACACTGGCGAGTGTAATCGATCGAGACATATGGCTCAGACCGGTCAGTGGAGGCTGCCCGGCCCGTTGTTGAAATGACCGGCCGGATGGTACCAAGCCGGCAGCATGGTAATCGAGTTCGGCGTCAGCCCTTGTTCCTTGAACACGTCGATCGAGCCGATCACCTCTTGCTTCACCAAGTCGATCACGGTGATCGACCCGTCGTTTATGCCGGGAATGTTGAGCAGCGCGTTCTGCACATAGGCGATCGTTTCGTCGGGCGTGAACGCCACATGATGCGAGCCGCCGGCGGCCGGCAGCTGCTTGAGAAGCTTCGGTTTCAGCGGCCCTTCGCCGATATCGAAAATATGAAAATGGCCTGGATCGGCCGTGGTGACGTAAAGCCGGTCGACCGCCTTGTTGAAATAGATTTCCAGCGGCATGTGAGCGTCGACTGCATCAAAGTCGAAAACTTTTTGGGCATCGAAAGTTTCGGTCTCGGCGTTCCAGACGGTCGCCCACAGGCTGTCTTCCATCATCACCGTGACATACGCAGTCGGCGGTTCGGCGCCAGGCACAAAAACCGTTTCGACCGGTGCGGTGCCCTTTTTATCCGAAACCACAACCCCGCCGAGATGCTCGCCGGTGCTGGCGCGGATCACCTCGACGGTATTGCCGGCGGCGCTCATATCAGGCGCCACGCAATTGGCGACCAGAATGCGGTCAATGCCGCCGTGCAGCGTAATGCCGTGCGGATAGGTGCCAGGCATATCAATAATCTCAAGCACCTTGTCATTGATCGCGTCGCCGACCACCACATTGCTACTGCCCATGCACGTCAGATACCAGGTGGCATTGTCGTCGGACAGGATGATGTTCTCCTGCACCGCACAGCCGGGCGTCGGGATCGGCTGCATCCGAAACGGCCATTTGTTGAGGTCGATCACGTGCAACATCTCTTTGCCAAGCGACGTCACGTAGGCCTTGGTCAGATCGTTATTGTAGAAAATGTGGTGCAGCACGAGTTCGGGATCGACTGGAATGTCGGCAATAATCTTGCCGTAATCGGGCGAATTCGGATCGAGCTCGATGATCGCAATGCCTTCGCGACGGTTTTCTTCAGCATTTTGTAGCTGCAAGGATTCGAGCGAGTCGTCCGCTTTGGTCTCGTAACTCGTGATCGCCAGCATCTCCGCCGACGCGGCGCTCGCGGCGAACACGACCGCCATGCCGACTAGCGCAAATCGCCTAAACATTTTCGGGTCTCCCATCCAATTCTTGTTGTTATGGCGCGGTGATCTTCCGATAGTACCGCAAGTATTTTTACAGTCAGAAATTAACCGTCGCACCTTCCGCGATACCCTCTTTAATGTGCGTCTTGTTCTTAGTACAGCCGATGCGAACATAGAGCTGCACCTTACCCAATCCGTCCTCGCCTGGACATAGCTGGACCGGCACCTTCGCCTGCGCGTCCATGGTGTCCTTATAGAGCACCGTGCCGCATACCAAGTCGGTCACCTGCACCCAGCGGTTCATCTCCGAAAAGTTGAGAATCTCGGCTTGCAGCGTCGCCTCGACCGCGACGGCGGGGACTGAGAGAGCGCCAAGGCTGATCGCCACTACGCCGGTCGCAATGAGTTTCTTCATGGTTGCATCTCCAAATTTCGACGTGTCATGGCCTCTGACGGGCCGTTTACAGATTGATTTCGGCGCCGCGCATGATGTTCTCGTATGGCGTCGGCGTCGCGCTGGCGCAGCCACTAGCGACAATCGCGACAATTTCCCCGGTGCCCGCGACATTGGCGCAGATGCGCACCCTGCGGCTTTCTCCGGCGTCCAGCCGATCGCGGAACCGGGTCTCGTTGCCACACACTACATCGCGAATTTCGACGATCCGGTTACCGTCGCTCGCGTTGGTCACGGTGATGGTGAAGGTCTCCTCAGCCCATGCGGCCGGCGAAAAAACACCGCACAGAAAAAGCGGCGCGAGTATGAGGCCGGCATGCCGGCAAATCTTAGCCAGGGATGCGTTTCCTGCCACGGGCCCACGCCGCCCCCAGTAATTCATTCACGATCGGAATTGCGAGGGTGCCACGGCCGTGCCGCGGCGTCGGTGACTAAGTCACAAACTCAATATCTGGCTCAATAGCCGGCGATAACTCTGAGGCCCGACCGGTCGACCAGGTCAATCTCGCCGCGCCCGAGCCGCACCAGCCCGCGACGCTCGAAATCCTTGAGCTGCCGGCTCACCACCTCGCGCGCGGAGCCGAGCTCGCTGGCGATCTGCTGGTGGGTCGCGGCAATCGGCGACTGTTTCTCCCCCTGATCGAGCAAATACTGGCTCAACCGAACGTCGAAGCGCTGGAAGGCAATCTCGTCGATCAGCGCGAGAAGATCGGAAATGCGCGTGCTATAGGCGGTCATGACGAACTGCCGGAACTGCGGCGACAGCCCCATCAGATCGTTGAAGGTCGGCGCATTGACCGCCACCGCCTGCACATCGTCCTCGGCGACTGCCTCGGCATCGTAATCCCGGTTGTTCATCAGGCACACGGTGGTCAAGACGCACGTCTGGCCCGGCTCGACGCGGTAGAGCACGATCTCACGGCCACTTTCGGAAATCTTTTGCACCCGCACGCTGCCGTCGAGCACCATGAGGTAGTTTTGGCACGGCGCACCGGCGGTAAACACCATGGCGCCCGACGGCACCGACACCACCTGCGCGCCGGCTTCCAGCTTCTCCAGATTGTCTGGCTCGACGCTTTCAAGGTCGGGAAATTGCGACAACCATGCAGCCGGCATGTTGGTCTCCTCCAGAAATGTGCCCACATTTCGCTGCGTGTCCGCGACGGTCGGTTGGTCCGACCTGCCTGGCGCACTTGGGTCTTATGCCGCGTGTGCCCATCCCCCGCAACGGTGTTCGCCGCGCCCCCGGGGGAGATCTTAGGAGGCCGTGTGTGACCTTGTCACAGACCCAAGAGACGCGCCTGAGCTACGTAGAACCCCTCATGGGCAAGTCCAATGCGATCCCCCCTTGCGTTGGCGTGCCATTTGGCGCGGCGGCAGGGTACGATGCGCCGGCCGCCGCGCCACCGTGGGAAACTCATGTCTGGACCTTCAATGCTGATCTTCGCAAAGCCAAGGCTGCAAAAAGCCGCCCTCGTCACCTTGCTCGGATGCCTGTATCTGGCCCCCGGCCACGCCGCGGAGGACACCAGCAACCTGTTCCTGCAAGGCCAAATCTCCCTCCCGGTCCAATCCGCGTCGATGGTCGGCGAGGCCGACCGCCTGATCATCAAGATTTATCACCCCGGCAGCGACGGCGTGGACAAGGACCCGAAATACACCTTCCGATCCGTCAGCGACCTGCCGACCGATTTCCGCATCGCCCCGCCGATCGACATGAACGGCAACGCCCGCTGGCCGACCTTCATCGTCGAAGCCTTCACCGACAATGACGGCGACGTGCTGACCCTCGGCCCCGGCGAACTCTTCGCCACCACCGGCGACCCCCTGCCGCTGGGCACCGAAGGCATCGAGCTCAAACTGGCGCCACCCGCCGACTAAGGCCGCACCCTCCACGTTACCGACCGATCGTGTATGGTCGCGAAAACCGCGCTAGGGAGGCGACATGACGGTCGAGGTCAACGGTATCGCGCACATTCAGCTCACGGTCACCGACCCTGAGCGCTGCATCCCGTTCTGGGAACGCCTGCTCCATTTCCTGGAAATGAAAACGCTGGTGCGCAACGAAGACACGATCTACTGCATCGGCAGCCGCACCGGCATCATGGTGCGTGGCGCCCCGCCCGACAAACGCGACCGCAAATTCGACCAGAACACCGCCGGCCTGCACCACATCTGCTTCCGCGCGCGCTCCAAGGAAGACGTTGAAACCATCGCCGCCTTCGTCACCGACGAGCTCAATGCCAAAATCGTCCAACCGCCGGAACCAGGCGACCGCTTCGCCCCCGGCTACTACTCATTCCTGTTCGAAGACCCCGACGGCCTCCGCGTCGAATTTAACTACGTCCCCGGCGCCGGCCACTTCGGCAAGGACGGCCGCCTGGGGCCGGAGGGCCAAGGTCCCGCCACTCGCTACGGCGAGGACGGGTTGACCGACGAATAGGGTCGGTTGTTGGCGCGGGCCGCAAAAATGTTGAGAAGAGAGCTCTCGTGACCGAGGCATTCCCCACCCAAGCCCAGATCGTCATTGTCGGCGGCGGCATTATTGGCTGCTCGATCGCCTACCACCTTGCCAAGTTGGGGCGGACGGATGTCGTGGTTCTGGAACGCGGCCAGTTGACCAGCGGCACCACATGGCACGCGGCCGGCTTGGTTACGCAGCTCCGCGCCACCTATACGATGACCGAGCTTTGCCGCTACGGCCCGCGCCTGTTTTCGTCCTTGAAAGACGAAACCGGACAAGACACCGGCTTCAAACAAAACGGGTCACTGCAAGTTGCGCGCACGCCCGAGCGGCTGACCGAAATCGCCCGCATGATCTCGCTCGGCAAGGTCTTCGATGTCGAGGCCCGCATGGTCGGCCCGGCCGAGGCCAAGGTGCTTTACCCGTTGCTCGACGAAAGCAAGGTGCTTGGCGGCGGATTCATCCCCGGCGACGGCCAGACCAACCCGATCGATACGACGATGGCGCTGGCCAAGGGCGCACGCAACGGCGGCGTGCGGATCATCGAGCGGGTCAGCGCCACCGGTTTCGAAATCACCAACGGTACTGTAACGGCGGTCGAAACCGACCATGGATCGATAGCGTGCGAAACGGTTGTCAATTGCGCTGGCGTTTGGTCACGCGACATCGGCGCCATGGCCGGCGTCAAGGTGCCGATCTACGCCGCCGAGCATATGTATGTGACCACCGAGCCCGACCCGTCGGTGCCGCCTAGCCTGCCGGTGCTCCGCGACACTGACGGCTTTGTCTACGTCAAGGAAGACGCCGGGAAACTGTTGGTCGGCGCGTTCGAGCCCAACGCCAAACCGCTGCCCTTGAGCGCCTTGCCGGAAAAATTCGAATTCGGCGAGCTGCAAGAGGATTGGGATCAGTTCGAACTGCCGATGTCGCGCGCCATGGAAATGATCCCGATGCTCGAGACCGCCGGCATCCGACATTTCATGAACGGCCCGGAAAGCTTCACGCCGGACAACCGCTTCATCGTCGGCGAAGCACCGGAGCGAAAGAATTTCTTCGTCGCCGCCGGGTTCAACTCGCAAGGCATTCTCAGTTCGGCCGGCGTTGGGCGGGCGCTGGCGGAATGGATCGTCGAAGGCCGGCCGACGATGGATATGTCCGAAATCGACATCGCGCGCTTCCAGCACTTTCAGGTCAACCGCCGCTATTTGCACGACCGCACGCGGGAAAGCCTCGGCCTGCTCTACGCCATGCATTGGCCGCACCGCCAGGTCGAAACCGCCCGCCCGGTGCGCGAGACACCGCTGCACGGCCGCTTGGTCCAACACAATGCCTGCTTCGGCGAGGCCGCCGGGTGGGAGCGCGCCAATTGGTACGCGCAGAAAGGCGTCAGCCCGACCTACGACTATTCCTTCGGCCGGCAAAACTGGTTCAACGCGGTCGGCGAGGAACACCAGGCGGTGCGCGAACATGTCGGCCTGTTCGACCTGTCATCCTTCGGCAAAACCGTTGTCCAGGGACGCGATGCGGAAGCCCAATTGCAACGCATCTGCGCCGCCGACTTAGGCGTGCCGGTCGGCAAGGTGGTCTACACCCAATTGCTCAATCAACGCGGCGGCATCGAGGCCGATCTCACCGTCACCCGGTTGGCCGCGGATCGCTTTTTAATCGTCACCGCCGCCGCGTCGCAGGCGCGCGACTTCAACTGGATCCGCCGCCACCTCGACGGTGATGCGTTCGTCACCATGGAAGACGTCACTTCCGCCTACGGCGTGCTCTCGGTGATGGGGCCGGAGGCGCGGGCCTTATTGTCGCGCCTGTCCGATGCCGATTTCTCCAACCACACCTTCCCCTTCGGCACCTGCCGGGAAATCGAGATCGGCTATGCCAAGGCCCACGCGCTGCGCATCACCTATGTCGGCGAGCTGGGCTGGGAGCTTTACCTGCCGACCGAATTCACCGGCCCGGTCTTCGACCTCTTGATGGCCGAGGGCGAGGCGTTCGGACTTCGTCTCGCCGGCTATCATGCGCTCGACTCGCTGCGCAGCGAAAAAGGCTATCGCCACTGGGGTCACGACATCTCACCCGCCGACACGCCGCTGGAGGCCGGATTGGGCTTCGCTGTCTCGTTCAAGAAAAACACCGACTTCATCGGCCGCGCCGCGCTTGAACAGCAAAACCAAGCGGGATTGCGCCGACGCCTCGTGCACTTCCTGATGGACGACCCCGACCCGATCCTGCTTCACGACGAACCGATTTTTCGCAATGGCGATTTGGTTGGCATGACAACGTCCGGCGCGTTCGGCTACACGCTCGGCCGCTCAGTGGCCATGGGATATGTCACCATGCCCGAGGGTGCGGACAAAGCGTGGTTCGAAGATGTTTCTTACAATATCGAACTCGGCGGCAGCCGCTTCCCCGCCACAGCTAGCCTGCGCCCCTTCTTCGACCCCGCGCACGAGCGGGTCAAAAGCTGAGGGGCGATCCGCGTCCTAGCGATGCAAGTCAGGCACGTGCTCGGGGCCGCCGACGCGACGGCGTTCCTCGTCCACCGCGCCGTAATAGGCGGCACTGGTATTGTCCTCGTCGGCGCGGTAATCGATGTAATTGACGGTCATCCGCCCATTCGTCACGCGCCCGGCATCCGTTCGCACGTCGGTCTTGTCGATGACAAAACGAAGACGAACTTGAGGGCCGACAACGCCGTTATCCCACGGCGCGGAATAGACCAACATGCGCGACGCGCCGGAGATGGTCATCTTGCCGGGCCCGTTTTCCGCGATGATGTCGTCTAACATCCGGTCGAACGTGGCCGTGTCCGGCCCGGTGAGCACCAGGTTCCAGCGAAACAGCCGCTGCTCGCGATCAAAATCCGCTTGCAGATGAATGCCGCGACCGTCGCCGTCACCGGACTCGGCCTCATGAATTGCCCGATAGTAATAGACGCCCAAACTGGGCAGCTCGGGCTCCGAATAAATCACCCGCGTCTCAAGCGGAAACTGCGCCTCCACCTGCTCGATCGTCGCCCCCGCCCGAAGCCCCAGAATATCGATCGCCCGAACATCGGTGGCGTGCGCCCCCCGCGCCAAAAGCGCGGCCATGACCGCCGCAAGGAAAAATCCCAAACTCTTAAGCCTCACCACACCCATTCCCGTCTCGCCCGTTCTGCCGCCATCCAAATTCACGCCCACGCCGACCCCGTTCGCAGCGCTTAGTCTGACCGACGGCCGGAATACCTGCCACGGTTGGCCGCTCAACGCAAACCACGTCCGGCCGCTTGCTCCGCAGAACGCCCTGTTCTATAGAACCGCGGATCGATGTGGAGAATACCGGAGATTGAGCGAAAAAATGGCGGACTCAGGCGGAAAAAGCGAAGGGAAATCGGAGGCTAAGTCTGACGCTAAGTCCGAGGCCAAGGACACCTCGGCGAGCGACGCGGGGGATGGCAAGGCGTCGGACAGCGGCAAATCTGATGGCTCTTCAGACGCGTCGTCGGGCTATAGCCGGGGCGAGAACCAGAAGGTGGTGAGCAAGGCCTATCGGTCGAATTGGGACGATGTTTTCGGCAAGAAGAAACGGCGCGAATCGAAGACCTGACATCCCTGCGGTGAAGGGCGCGCTCGCGGTCTGGCGCGGCTCTCGTTTCGGCCGGCGAACTCGGACGCCGGCGCGCCGCAGCCGCGCCATCATGCCCGAAACGGCTCTAAACAGGGCCGGATAGCGCTTCGACCATGACGCCGTTGGCATCTTTCGGATGAACCAGCCAGCGGCCCGAGGCTTCGGCGCTGATCGGATCGCGCATCAAGACGGTCATGTCGCGGGCGACAAGTTCCTTGCCGCTCGCCTCCACATCGTCGACCTCAATGCACAGGTGGTAAAAACCCTCGCCGACCGTGGCCAGGCGTTTGGACAGCGCATTGTCCATATTCGCTTTGTCCAAGGGCTCCATGATCTCGATCACCATTTCATCCCAGGTGCCGCCGACCGACAGGAAGACGCTGCGGATCCCCTCGACGTCGATCGTGCGCTCCTCGACTTTTTTCAGCCCGAACGAGTCGGTCCACAAAGTGGTCGCCCTGCCGGCGTCGTGGACGAGGACACCGATATGACTGATCTTTTTCGTGTTCATGGCTCTGCTTTCGGTTTCAAAGTTGCTTGCCCGCGCCCCGTGCCGCCGCACCAGCGTCGACACAAGCTAGCGTGGCGCGCGCCAACGATCATGGAAAAAAGGCCGGGCGCGGCGGAGGCGCCATCGATTGGGAGCCGTGAGCCAAGGCGCGCCGCCCGTCGGTTGAATCCAGGCTCCAGGCCGTGCTGTACTCACGCTGCGGGCGTATGGGCTCGGACCTGGGGTGAAACGAATGGCGATGACGGACACGGCGACGGGTAACAGCGAAACCGGGGGCGCGTGGCGCCCCTCTGGGCCGATCGCGCTCGCGCCGATCAACGCCTGGCCGCCGCGCCCGGTGGCGGTGGCGAAATGGCTGTTCGGCTTTCCCGGTTATCTCTGGCCGCAGAACGCGTTCTGGCTCGGCGTCACGCTGATCACCTGGGTCTTTCTCACCCCGCCGCTCGCCGCCATGCAGACGTTCGAGCTATGGTGGATCGGGCTGCTGTTCGCGCGCAATCTCGGCTTCATCGTGGTGCTGTTCGGCGGGCTGCACCTGTATTTCTATACCTTCAAGGGCCAGGGCGACGGGTTGCGGTTCACCACCAAGCCGTTCGCCACCAACAGCCGCCGCTTCCTGTTCAAGGATCAGGTGCGCGACAATATCTTCCACTCGCTGGTCTACGGCGTGCCGGTCATTACGGCGTACGAAGCGATCACCTATTGGGCCTTCGCCAACGGCTATCTCGGCCTATTCGACCTGAGCGGCCATCCAGTGTTGTTCTGGGGCTGGTTCGCGGCGCTGATCCTGCTCGCGCCGGTGATCCACGCCATTCATTTCTATTTCGGCCACCGGCTGCTGCACACGAAAGCGCTCTACAAAAGGGTGCACGCGCTGCATCACCACAATGTGGAAGTCGGGCCGTGGTCCGGCCTCGCCATGCATCCGGTCGAGCATGTCATCTATTTCTCGACCGTCGCGGTGCAGTGGCTGCTGGCGCTGCATCCGGTGAACGCACTGTTCCAGCTTCACCTCGCCGCGTTCTATCCGGCGCTCGGCCATTGCGGGTTCGAGAAGCTGATGATCGGCAAGAAGCTCGGCATCGAGGGCGGCAACTACTTCCACTACCTGCACCACAAATATTTCGAGTGCAATTACGGCGGCAGCCTGACCCCGCTCGACAATCTGTTCGGCACCTTCCACGACGGCACCGACGAAGGCCACGCGCAAATGCGCGACCGCATCCGCGCCCGCCGTGCCGCGAACAGCTAGCGCGCGTTAGGCAACTGCGGGGTCTGTGCTCGGTTGCCCAAGTTCGTGCGCCCGCGCGCGCCGTTTGCCGGCCGCGACCAGCGGCGGACACACATGTTCGTCGTCATAGAGCACCTGGCAATCCAGGCAGTAGAAACATTCGGTCATGTTGATACGTCCGCTCGGCTCGATGGCGTCGATCGGGCAGCGTCTGGCGCATAATTGGCACGGGCTGCCGCATTCGGCGCGGCGTTTGAGCGGGTTGAGCCGGCGCAGCTTGCCGCCGACCGCGAGCGCCGCGCCCAACGGACACAGGTAGCGGCAGAAAAACCGTTCGACGAACAGACCGGCGGACAGGAGCAACAAAGCATAGGCGACGTAGGGCCAGGACCGCTCGAATTTCGCGGTCATCACGGTCTTGAACGGTTCGACCTCACTCGCCACCATCGCCGCCGGTAGCGAGACGATCGCGGTTCCGAACACCACCGCGGCAACGACGTACTTCACCAGCCAAAGCCGGCGATGCAAGGCGCCACGAATCGTCACTTGCGGCACCCGCAGCTTCAGCGCGAGCTTGTTCAGGATCTCCTGCAACGCGCCGAACGGGCACAGCCAGCCGCAGAACACGCCGCGCCCCCACAGCACCAGAGAAATCACCACATAGACCGAGAGGATCAGCAACAGCGGATCGAACAGCACCGTGGTCCAATCCAGACCCGCCACGAACACCCGGGCGTAGTTTATCACCGAGACAATGGTTAGCTGGCCACCGGCGATCCAGCCGAGCCATACCAGCGTGACGCCGAGCAGCCCGTAGCGGATGGCCACGCGTCGCCGTTCCGATTGGCTGATCCACGATTGCCAGATCACCGCCGCCGACACCGCGGCGAGCAGCGCGATGAGCGCGATCAGGTCCCAGCGCTTCTCGACCCAGGTCGCCTGCCAGTCGGTCATCGTGCTCTCGCGCAGCAATCCGAACCCGACATAAGTCGGCGCTTTCAACCCGGCTTCCTCGAGCGCGAAATCGCTGCCTTCCACGTAAGCGGCCGGCACGCGGTAAGGCATATCGAAATCGACCCGCCGCCGGTCGTTGCCTGTCGTCCTCTTCTCGTTGACACGCACTTGCACGGCCCACGGCTCGGTCGCCTTGAACTCGAGCCGCGCCGGCAGGCTGAACCGCGCCACCGCGTCCACCGGCGGGGCCCCCTCCGCCGCAAGACCCTTCAACGGCTCGACATCGGCCGGCCTGAGGGGCATCACCTGGCCGTTCTGGACGATGGCGATGTCGGTGACGGTCGCCACCATCCATGCCGCCGACGGCAGCCAATCGAGACCGCCCGCGCTCGCGACCACAATGTGCTGCGCGCCGGCTTGGGACTTCTGGTTCATCAATCGATAAGCTTGCTCGCCCATCAAATTGGCGCCGACCGTCGGCGGCGTCGCCAGCGCGGCGTACAGCGTGAGGAAGGTTTCGTCAGCGGCGCCCATCGCGAGATCGGGTTCCGCCGACGCGCCGAGCTGTTCGGCGAACGCGCCCTGCACGTCGCCATAGCTCAACACCTGCCGCCGCACCGATCCGTCGGCGATCAGCTCGGACCAGGTTCGGCTTTCGTAACCGTAGCGGTCGACCGATACCCCGCCCGCCGCATCGTCGACCATCCCCGTCAAGTAAGCGACTTTCGTCGCCGCGGCGGTGAAGGCGTTGGCCATCGCTTTCGCGCTCACCGTCGCGCCGGAAACACCGTCCGTCTTGCGCGGCGCCAAGCGGTGCATGCCGCGCACCGGGCCGTCATGCCTGCGGGCCAGGATTTTGTCGATGTTGGCCATCGGCACGATGGTGTCCGCGACCATCGGCTCGTGCTGCTCCAAGGTGCGGTGGCCGACGACGATGCCGTTCGCGTCCAGCCCGATGACGATGTCGAACGAGGTGCCGGAAAACCCGCTCGGCCGCACCGTCTCATGGGTCGAGAACAGATAGCCGATGGTCTCGCCATCCGCCAAAACCGGCGCCACCGGCGGCTCCCCCTCGACCACGCCGATCCCGTCCGCACCCGGAAACAGCTCTTGCACAAGCGCCGGCGTGAGCCGCGTCTCCAACGGCGCGTCCATATCCGCGAACGCGCCCGCCGCCAACGAGACGAGCGCAAAAAGGCCCGCGACGACCAGCCTCACCACGCGCCATCCCGCCCGCGGCACCCCGCCGCGACCGAAACCCGCTCCGGCCGCGAAACCAGCCCAAATCCGTCTAATCCCAGTACGCATGGGCGCCTTTATCACCATCCGCCCGCCAGAACGCAAATCGCCGCGCCACGACCCGCGCGAAGACGGGACGACCCACGCCTTATGGCCCGGCGCTTTCACTTGCTTGATTGAACACAGATTCGCCGGCGGCTATTTCCAAGCCATGAGTGCCCACGCCGCCAGCTGCCCCGACCGCGGCGGCCTGCTCTGCATCACCTCCGCCCCGGCCGAAGAGCTCGCCTACATCGTCCTCGCCACCATGCTCTCGGTCGTCTTCATTTACGTGTGCCTCCCCGGCCACAAATGGGACCGCCGCCTCATCCGCGGCGGCGATGCGTTCGATTGGGAGGGGTGAGAGGTCAGTGGATTAGCGAAATGGCGGAGGCGGCGCGTAAGAGGAGACACGCGTCGTTACGAAAGTGGCCCTCGAGGCGCAGTTTCGACTTGGGTTTTCGACAATTGCCATAGGACAGGATCATTTAGTCATTAAAAAGCTGATACTGATGCTCGTCATGGCTGGTTGTTACAAATCTAGATGGCCTTAAAATCAGCCGCCCCCCAACAATCTCCATGCTGAGCGAAATTTCTACGGTGGGCATGTCGACGACAAATTTCGACCTGGCTATCGAATTTATTATTGATGTAATTGGAATTTTCACCACGCTCTCGGACGATTCATATCGGCCAATATTATCGATACCGATCACCCTAGTGGATTCGAGCGGACCAATTTTTTGCGGCAGAGAGGTTTCAAGGAGTACTTTTCGTTCTGTGAATCCGCCATTTTTTGACCTTTTTTGGTCAGCGAATCTCAATAAATCTTGCCAATCAATATCTGCGGCTTTAGCCAAGCCACGCAGTACCTCAAATACATCGGCTAGCTCGGCGCATCTCTCTTCGCTACTTGCTGCCCTCAGAAATTCCTCCAATTCCTCGATCATTTTCCCAGTTAAGCCATGACTCAAATCTTCCTTTTCGAGCAACGCTTCGATCACGGTCTCTCCGCCCGATTGAATATTAAGCGAGACTTTATCTCGAACGATTTTTCCAAACGTTCGTCGTTCGCGCTTTCGATGATATTTCGGATCATTTGTGAGAACTATTGCAATACCCGCTTGGCTCAACCGATAATAAGTGTGGCCAAGTCTGGACCCGTGTAGTTGTACAGGTAATCTTTTCTCGAGTGCGGTATCAATCACTTTTTGAAGAAATTCATCGCTTCTAATGAGCTCAACATCAGGCGCAAGCTCAATCATCGCCTGGCGCTCAGGCAATCGCTGTAAATCGCCAGGATTCCGAACCTTAAATGGTTTGTAACGCCCTTCATCCCTTGGAGCTGTGTCCAAGTGTTCCCGAGATCTGTACCATGGCAAGTTTCTCCCAACACCATATCTTTCTGGGATTCCGCAAAACCACATGACTTGGGCATCTTCGCCCAATTTATTCGCTATCTCCCGGGTACGAAAAGCGATTTCAAGAATATCAGGCTGCTTAAGTACACGTCTGCGACCTTGGCTTCTCAGAATGTCCTCGTACACCCAGCTCCCGTCCAACTTCTCTCGCAAAAAACGTGGTTTGAACGTTGACTTCGTCCCTATAATTTTTCTACGCGGAATGTTGACTTCATAAGTATCTACCGGCAAGACCTGCAGCCCATCGGGAAGCCCCCACAATGCGTCCACGATCACCGTGGGATCGTCAGGACTTGCATATACCCAAGCTGAAGCCTCGCTTGGTAGGAATGCATGAATTAAAAACGCAATATGATCTATCTGCAAATCGTCGTCGATCAGGCGATCCAAAGTAGTTCGGCACCAATCGTATGCACCCGCCGCGCTTTCTGTATCAGTCCTCGGTAAGTTGTACTGACGAACGCCCGGTTGTTTGCAATCGGTCCGAACGACGGCTCTATCGCCAGTGACTAATTTGATTTCTTCGCAAATATTGTTTCTTGAATTCGGAGAACTTAAAGATTCGAAGAATTCTCTGGCGGTCAGCGGGTAAATTCTTGGTCCAGGGTTGTCATTATCGAAATCGAACTCCGAAAGATTTTTTAGTTTTGTCCACTCAGTTTGGGATCCAATGGAATACGGCCTGAGGATTTTCGCTTTATCTGGTTGAGGATCAATAAACGCGGAAGAGTCGAATTTAATACGGGGATCGAAACCGACATCCTGCTCTCGCCATTCCAAATCGAGTTGAACCAACCATAAGAACCCTCCGGCCGTTACCCATTCGATATGACACCGCGGACCCAAATTTTCTGTCATCCACTTGCCAACGGATCTCAATGACTGGTGCGGCACACTGCTTCCACAGCCGATCGGCAATGTCGACTCGGGCATGGGGGCGGATTTGGAGTTCAGCCCTTTGCTCGACGTCCAGTTCGGGCGCTCAATTTCGTAATTCCACTGGTTGCGGGTCGGGCTAAGCCGAACTTCATTTGAGAGATGGCCCGAAAATGTCGGCTGTAGGTACTTTTGAATTACAATACCAAGGCGCTCATCTTTATCGATTTTCTCAGCTGAACGAAATATTGTTTCGATTGCTTCAGCTAAGTAAGACAGTTTTCTAGGGCGCGTTGTAACAACTGAATCGAATTTTCCCCGATCCTCAATCTTCTCCCCCACTCCACTTGAACGCACAGCGATTTTTTCTGGCCCGGTAGAATCCAGCCATGCCATGGCCTTTTTCAAGAGGTCGCGATCGAGACGGCGATTGTTTTTCCAAGTATCGTGAAATTTAACGGGAAGAACCTCAAATTCGGGGCACCATGCCGCCGGGATAAGACGTAAGCCCGCTGCCTTTGAACCATGTACGGTGGCGTTCTTCTGAAATTCCGAGAACGCATTGCCGTCAGTTAGTTTAGACGGCCTAAGAGCCATAGAATGAGCACCTTCAGTCGAATCAATTTTCCGAATCTAAAGTTCCAAATATCTTCTGCGCGAGATTCTGTAACGCAGCAAGTACGTTGTCGGAGAAGTAGCCGAATATGAAGCCGCAGGCCATGAGCGTTAGGACCTCATCAAAACTCTCTTGCTTTAGAAATGGAACAATGCCGGACGCGAACAAAAAACCAGTAAATAAAGCAACCATCGCCGAGTTCCACGGCACTATGAAGCGCCACAAAATTCGATCCCTGTTCCACGTGCCCTTTGCAACTGTGTGGTACAACCACTTAAAATCAAATACTATGCCTCCAATCATACCGGCAATAGCAAGTGCCACCCATTTCACTTTGTCGGTGGAAATTTCAATGTTAAATAATGATGATCGGACTAAGCCTGGCTCAACTTTTGTGGTACAGGCGTCAATCAGTAAGGTTATGCAAATCGCCAATACACATACTAGATACGAGATCTCAACGATAATTTGATACCAAGCGCTTTTGTCATACCTGCTTTTCCAGTCACCATGATTTCGCCCATCATGCAAATCATGGTGATGTTCGCCCTCGTTTGACATTCTAGGCGATCAATTTCTCGCAAGTTTCTGCAATATTTTCGATATGTGGATATTGTCGATAATTCCATTGGTCTCCTCGACCAAGGCGATCTGCAATCAACCGCCGAAACCACTGCGACTTTGGTACATTCGGAAGACCAACGAGCGCCTTTGTTGGTCCAGCAACTAATAAGTACTCCTCATCTTTTGGCAGTTCGTTCCACATATCCGCCCCACATGTAATCGGCGACCAAGATATATTTTGGTCGCACTTTGCAAGCTCGGCCAGATCAAAATCTAAGGGAACGATATGGAGGTGAGCTTGATCAACCCCGCAGCTCAAATCTGAAGCGCTACGACCTCCATGCTCAAATACTTGCACATTGCCGGAGAATACGCGCAACTTCTCACGCGCGGCGGCGACGATATTCGTTAGCTCGCTGTGTTTATCATTCTCCAAAAATGAGAGGTTGCATATTGGCCATCTTGGAACGACGATTAACCAACCTGGCACCAAGGAGCCAAGTGAAGGTAACACCGCGAAATTTCCGGTTTCCCACAAAACCTTGTCCCAATCGGGACGCGGACCCGGATCCGCACGATCGAACAACCAAGAAAACCTTGTCATGCCGCTTTCCATGGAGTCCTCAGCCGATTCTTCGGTTTACTGTGCTGAGATCAGTTGACCAATCTCATGACAGCGCTGCCAAACGAAATCCAATCTTCGAACATTGCTAGCCTAAAGCATTTTTTCGAATCGAGCACTCCTTAATCAATCTTCTTTGTAAACCAAATATGCAGCCCGGCGACCATATGGCTGGGTTTAGTTAATGGCGTGGTTAGGCATTCGGCCACAGGTGCAGCGTGAATCAGGGCAACGCCGAGTCTCACGAGTCAGTGTGAGGCATATGGGATACGAAAGAAAAGACTGCGAGCGGCGCCACGCGTTATAATTGGAACGCTATCGACGTTAAGACGATGCGATCGTCACGCCGCCTAGGCACTAAAAAACGACGTGGCACCCGTCAAAGACCGACCCGCGCGTTGACGGCGGCGCCCAGTCGAAAAAAGGCGCCGCCATCACCGCTAGTTCTTCGTCTTGTCGACCAGCTTGTTCTCGGCGATCCAGGGCATCATGGCGCGGAGTTTTTCGCCGACTTGTTCGATGCCGTGTTCGCCGGAGCGACGGCGTTCGGCCTTGAAGTTCGGTTGGTTAGCTTGGCATTCAAGCATCCAATCGCGGGTGAAGCGGCCGGTTTGAATGTCGTCAAGCACGCGCTTCATTTCGGCGCGCACATGGTCGTCGATAATGCGCGGGCCGCTCTTATAGTCGCCATATTCGGCGGTGTTCGAGATCGAATAGCGCATGTTGGCGATGCCGCCCTCATAGATCAGGTCGACGATCAGCTTGACCTCGTGCAGGCACTCGAAATAGGCCATTTCCGGCGCGTAACCGGCGTCGACCAGGGTTTCGTAGCCAGCGGTGATCAGCGAGGTCATGCCGCCGCACAACACCACTTGCTCGCCGAACAAATCCGTTTCGCACTCTTCCTGGAAGGTGGTTTCGATGACGCCGGCGCGGCCGCCGCCGATGGCGGAGGCGTAGGACAGCGCGATCTCCAGAGCGTTGCCGGACGGGTTCTGGTCGACCGCCACAAGGCTCGGCACGCCGCCGCCGCGAACATATTCCGAGCGCACGGTGTGGCCCGGGCCCTTCGGCGCGATCATGAAAATGTCGATATCGCTGCGCGCCTCGATCAACCCGAAATGGATGTTGAGGCCGTGGGCGAAGGCGAGCGCTGCGCCCTCTTTCATGTTGCCGGCCAGATCGTCACGGTAAATGCTGGACTGCAGTTCGTCGGGCGTCGCCATCATCATCACGTCGGCGGTTTTGGCGGCCTCCGCAACACTCATCACCTTGAAGCCGGCGGCTTCGGCCTTTGGCGCGGATGACGAGCCTTCGCGCAGCGCGATCGTCACGTTCTCGACGCCGCTGTCGCGCATGTTGGCGGCGTGGGCATGGCCTTGGCTGCCATAGCCGATGACCACCACGTTCTTCGACTTGATCAGGTTCAAATCGGCATCACGATCGTAATAGACACGCATGTCTTAAAACTCCCCCTGCGGGCTAATCGGCGCTGGTGAGCGCCGCGTTACGCGGTTATTCCAGGCCGCCGGTGCCTCGGGCGATGGCGGCGACGCCGGTGCGCGACACCTCGGACAGGCCGAGCGGGCGCATCAGCGCGATAAAGGCGTCGATCTTCTCGGTGGCGCCAGTGATCTCGAAAACAAAGGACTCGATGGTGCTGTCGACCACGCGGGCGCGAAACACGTCGGCGATGCGCAGTGACTCGACCCGGGGCTCGCCGGCGCCGACCACCTTGATCAGCGCCAATTCGCGCGAGACGTGGCGGCCCTCGAGGGTGAGATCCGTCACCGAATGGATCGGCACCAGGCGGCCGAGCTGGGCCTTGATCTGCTCGATCACCATCGGCGTGCCGGTGGTAACCAAAGTGATCCGCGAGCGTGCTTCCTCCGGGTCGACCTCGGCGACGGTCAGGCTGTCAATATTATAGCCACGCCCCGAAAATAGGCCGACCACGCGCGCCAGCACGCCGAACTCATTGTCGACGATGCACGCAATCGTATGGGTCTCGACCTGGTCGCTCACGGGTCTCATTCCATCGGAATCAAGGTTTTGCGCGGGTTGCCACGCCCAACGCGGCCGGCACTGTAGCGAAATAGCTTTGATTGTAAATGGAAACCCCGTTCCGCCCCGATTCCTCTCGGCTCGTCACGGGATCGAGACGAATTTCCGAGCCAAGCCGCCTGAATTCGGGGCTCGCCAACTCGCTCGGCTTCAGCGGCTTACTTGGCCAGCGCCGGCTCGCGATCGGGTGCCCGGTTCCGGTGCACCTGCTCCAGTTCCTCGATGATGCGTTGGTTGACGGACCCTTCAACCATATCGATCGCCACCTCCATGGCGGTCGCGAAGCCAAACGCGTCGGTGCCGCCGTGGCTCTTGACCACGGTGCCGTTGAGGCCGAGGAACATGGCGCCATTGTACCGTCGCGGATCAATCTTTTCGCGTAACGCCCGCAGAGCCGGGCGCGCCAGGCCGTAGCCAAGTCGGCCGGCCCACGACCCCGACAGGACACGCCGCAGATACTCGGTCTGCATCCTAAGCGTCCCTTCCGCCGTTTTGAGGGTGATATTGCCGGTGAATCCATCGGTCACCACGACATCGGTGGTGCCGGCCAGTATGTCGTCGCCCGCGACCAAGCCATGAAACACAAAGTGGCTGTCGACCTTGCGCAGGATTGCCGCGGCCTCGCGCACCTCGACCCGGTCCTCCGGCACCCCTTTACCGACATCGAGAATACCAACGGTGGGATTAGCGCGACCCAGGACGGTCTGCGCGAACACCGCCCCCATCGCCGCGAACTCCACCAAGTTGCTCGCGCTGCATTCGATGTTGGCGCCAAGATCGAGAACGGTGACGGGGCCCCGTCGGGAGGGAAAAACCCCAGTGATCGCGGGACGATGAATGCCGGGCAGCATGCGCAACGAAAATTTCGCCATCGCCATCAACGCGCCGGTATTCCCGGCCGAGATGACCGCGTCGGCCGTGCCGTCGGCGACCGCCCGAATGGCAAGTCCCATGCTCGACTTGCGGCCGCGCCGAAGCGCGGTCGCCGGCTTCGCCTCACCGGAAATGACGGTCTCCGTATGAACGATATCGGCGCGCCCGGCGAGCGCCTTCGCCTGCCCCAGAAGCGGTTCGATGGCGTCGCGGTCGCCAAAAAAAGTGAATCGCGGACCGGCGTGACGCGTGGCCGCCAGGTTGGCGCCGTTAATCACCGTTGCCGGCGCCCCGTCGCCCCCCATGGCGTCGACGGCGATTTGCGCTGTTTTTGTCACGCAGCCATGAACCTCACTTCGACGTCGACCTCGGTCGGCCCAATGCCTCCCCGGCCCCGCAACACGCGATCCCGCTGGCGCCCGCTTAGCACATAGGGCGTTACGACGGCACGAACCGGGACATTGCCGACGCGTGGCCGACAACCTCCTTTGCCGCGACAAACCAAGTCGTCTCTCTGTATTCCAGACCGTGTCGGCGACAGAACGCGGAGGTTATGGCGCGCGCCTTGGGCAGTCGATGCGCGGGAATTGTTGAGAACAGATGGTGCTCGATGTGGTTGTTCAATCCGCCGAACAGGAACCCGGACACCGGCCCACGACCAAGGTTCCGCGTTGATTCAACCCGCTGCCTCAATGTCGAAATAACCTCGTCCGGCCGCCCGATCTTTCGGCCGATGTGATTTACCAGAAAGATCGCGCCCAAATAGGGACCCACGAACCAATTCATCAGCAGAAAATTCGTCAGCGCGTCCGCCGCTCCAAGGACATAGATCGGAACAATTGACCAGCCAAGTATATGCAGACAAAACGCTAACCGAGCGTTAAACGTCGACCGCCAATTGCGCGCCATAAAGACGATGCCGTCAAACTTAATTGAGAAGCCTTGCAACGATATTAAGATCCAAATCAGATAACCTTGGTACCGGCTGATTATTTTGCCCAACCCGGTCTTTGTCAGAGCTGATTTCTCGTAGAGGCTGAAGACACCCGATTGCATGTCGGGATCGAACGCTTCTTCGTTGCAATGCTTGTGGTGGCGTCGGTGAATGTCCTGGAAGTGCGAGTAGCTAAGACCGGTCAGGAAGGTCATGAAGAATTGACCGAACAGCTCGGCCCTCGCGCGGTTTCGCGTGAGAGACCCGTGCAGGGCCTCGTGCGCGATGAACCCACCGTGCACCTGTGCGCACGCCAGCAGCATCAATATCGGCAGGCGGATCGCCCAGTCCGGGCTCGACAGCAGCACGAAATATCCGGCGCAATACACCGTGAAGACGAGGACCATGTTGCCGAAGGTCGCCCACGGGGCGAATTTGAAGCAGCCCGCCGCTGCCAGATCATTCCTCAATTCTCTATAGAGTGCATCCTCGGTTGCGATGTCGCCTTGCGACACGCTATCGAATTTTCCCGCCGCATAGTGACCTTCGGGCTTCACAAGAGATTGAGGGCGCATAGTCGATGCGATCCTTCAGTGGTGGGTGATGCCCCGGGGATTTGATGCTGTATTCCATTGCCTGCCTATGCGGCCGAAGGCTCGTTTATCACGTTCTATCGTGGTTGGTGAAGCTGTGGGATGCGGGCGCTCTATCCGGCCTGCCCGTCGAAAAGGGATTAGCCCTGGATCAACCGGCATCCGCCAAGAGCTGTTCCGCCTGCTCAAGGTCGCTGCATCGTCCGCGTCCTTCGAGCAATCGGCATAGCGCGCTCAGGGCCTCATGCTCGGATGCCGAGGGCGCCCCACGCTGAAGACGGTGGCGCAGGGTGCTCGTGCGCGTGCGTAATTCGAGCGCTCGTGCATCCTGCGATTGTGCGATGTCCATGGCCTTAACGAGCGCGGCGTCGATCGCCTCGTTCGTCGCATCGCAATCGTCCTGCCTCAAACAGCGTTCTCGCAGGAGATCGGCGCGAACACGATGCGATTCCGCCACCATCCAGGCTTCATCGTGCCGGTCCTGGTCAGACAGACTGCTGTCGACCAGATCGATCGCTTCGTCGTACCGACCCAGTTCGCCATAGGCCCTGGCCAACAGCAACACATAGTAGGGGCGGAATATCTCGGAGCCGGTCGCGCGCCAGGCGGCCAGCCCCTGGCTCATCAACTCGACGCCCCGCGCCTGGTCTTCCCCATCCCGGAAAATCGCCGCCCCCAGCATGATCGTGCCGCCGGCGAGCCATAGGGGAAAATCATGCTTCGTCGCGACATCGATGCAATGTTCGGCGTGCGCCTTGCTCGTGACATCGTCGCCGGAAAGCTCGAAAATCACGGTTGCAAAGTTCAAGGCCCAAGCTTCCGTGAAGGGATGCCGCAGATCGCGCGCCCGACGCAGCGCGGTGTTCATGTCGTCAACCGCTTGCTCGGGATAGCCTTGCAGCCACATGATTATCGCGCGAACACTAAGCAATGCGACCATCGCGTCGTTGCCATAAATGAATCGATGGTTCGCGTCGCGTTCCGCATCGAAAAGCGACAGGCTTTTTTCAATGTGCTCCAGCGCCTCGCCCAATTGCCCGAGGAAAGCGAGACAAATGCCACAGGTGAGATGGGCTTCCAGTAGTAAACTCGGATCCTGCACGCCTTCGGCGACATTGAGCATTTGCTGCGTTATGTTCAGAGCCGTATTCAGTTCCGAGCGTGCGAAATAAAATCTGTAGAGGCCCGACATGACCGGAAAAAGATGCGGCGTGGCGCCAAGCTGCTCACACAACACCCTTGCCCGGGAAAAAGTGCGCTCGACGTCTTCGTTGGCGTAGCCATAAGACGCGGTCAGCGCCGTCCCTAATCTGACCAGCAGCATGAGCTCTCTCTGATCCCGCTCGCCGGACTCTTTTTCCGTCTGGATCAAATCAAGGCCCTGCCGCAATTGGGCCGCGGCTTCAACGTTGGCCGAACGGTCTATGGCGCGTATACCGGCTTTTTCCCAATAATTGATTGCCGGGCCAACGATGCCGGCTTGGGTGTAGTGGCGGGCGACCACCTCCGGTTCGTTGTCGCCAATCTCCGGGAAGTTTTCGAGCAGAACCTCCGCGATGCGTTGGTGCAGGTTCTGTCGTTTGCTCTTGAGCAAGCTCGCGTAGGCCGCGTCCTGAATCAGGGCGTGCTTGAAGGTGTAGGTGGCGCTCGGTGGTTTCCCGTGCTGGAACACGAGCTCGCTGGATGCCAACTCCTGAAGACCCGTCCGAAGGTCGATGTCGCGGAGCGGACAAATGGTCGCCAACAGTTCGTGACTGAACGTCCGGCCCAGGCACGCACCGGTTTGGGCGACTTCCTTGGCCGGGGCGAGCCGGTCAAGTCGGGCCATCAGGCTGTCTTGTAAGGTCGCCGGAATCGCGAACGACGGCACCGCGCCATCCAATTCGTAATGGTCAACCGCGTCTCTCAGAAATCCCGCTTCCAAAACCGTTTTCGTCAATTCCTCGACGAAAAGCGGCACGCCATCGGTCTTAACCACAATTTGATCGAGCACTTCGTCCGGCAGCGCTTTGCCGCCGGTCACTTCGGCGACCAGGTCCGCCCCCAACCGACCCGACAAGCGGTTCAAGGTGAGAGTGGTGATGTAGTCACCGGCCGACCAAGGCGGCTCGAATTCCGGGCGGTAGGTGACGATGAAGAGCCCCCGCAGATCACGAATCCGCTCAATCACCGCGCCAATGGCTTCCACCGTGGTCGGATCGATCCAATGCGCGTCCTCCATCACCAACAGAACCGATTGTTTCCGGGTTAGCCCAACCATCTGGTCGGCTAGCGCCGCGATGGTGCGCTCCTTCTGTTGCTGCGGTGAGAGGTTGAGGGGTGGGTACCGGTCAACCGGCAGCAACATGACCGCAGCGATGAGGGGCGCCAGATCTTGCGGATCAACGGCGCTTTGCGCCAACAGCCCCTCCAACTTGTCGAGCTTTTGATCCGAGGTGTCGCCCGGCGTGAAACCCGCCGCCCGTTCAAGCTGATCGATGAGTGGGTAGAACGCGCTGTTGTTGTAATACGGAGAACACTGGTAGCGCAGTTCGAGATGGGGCTCGTTTGCGATGCGCGCCCTCATGGCCTGGGTAATCCGGCTCTTGCCGATGCCCGGCTCACCCCGGAGAAGTACGACCTGACCTTCACCGTCCTTCGCTCGGTCCCAACACTGCATTAGCATGCTAATTTCAGCGTCGCGCCCAATCAGCGGCGTAAGCTGGTCCCCGTGGGTCGCTTCAAAGCGATCTCGGGTCGCCGCAACCCCTGTCACCTGCCAAACCCGAACCGGATCAACAATGCCTTTAAGCGCCTGCTCTCCCAGATCCGCGTAATCGAACACACCCCCGGTCAGTCGGTGACTGGAGTCGGCGATGACAATTTGATCCTCGCCGGCAAGCCCTTGCACCCGGGCCGCGAGGTTCGGCGTCTCACCGACCGCCAATTTCGGCACCGACGCATCGCCCTCGCCGGTCTCACCGACAACAACCGCCCCGGTGGCGATCCCGACGCGAACCATCAGGGGTGGATCGGCTTTTACCTGTTTAACGGCCTCGACGATTTCCAAACCCGACCGAACCGCACGCTCGGCATCGTCCTCATGCGCCACGGGCCAACCGAAATAGGTCATCAAACCGTCGCCGAGATATTGCGCGACGTGACCTTCATAGCGCTCGATCACCGAGCCGCAAACTTTCTGGTAGGCCTGCATGAGCGTGCGCAGATCCTCGGGATCGAGTCGCTCCGATAAGGCCGTCGAACCCACGAGGTCACAAAACATGACCGTGATCTGCCGCCGTTCGGGTTCCAGGCCCTGCGTCGCGGACGTCGTGCTGGCATGAGCCGCGTCGTGGCCATTGTGTCGCTTGTCGGCTTCGCGCTTTGCCGCCTTAAGGATCTTGAGACGGTGACCGACCTTCTCTACGCCGACGTCCTTGAGCACGTCGTGGTCGAGTTCAGGCAAGAGCTCAAACGAGATTTCGTTTGTCTCGAACGCTTCAAAATACTGCTCGAGCTCGAGCTCTTCGAGCCACCGACGAATGTCAGTCACACGCATCCTCCCACGGCGATTTTACCCGCAAAGTCATGGCTTTGCACATCATGCCGCTGCGAACCGAGGTCAGGTTGGGTCCCGACTGAACTCAACAGCTAAAAATGGCAAGAACACGAGTGGCTATCGTCGACGGTTAGGGTTAAATTCGGCCGAGTCGAATTCGCCATATCGGGCAGCCTGTTGACCGCGCGCGGCGCGCCGGCAAGCCAACCTCCACCAATTTCCTGGAAATTTCGAGGTACCCATGAAAGGGAAGAAACAGGTTATCGATTGTCTTAATGAGTTGCTGACTGACGAGCTGTCCGCAGCCGACCAGTATTTCGCTCATTCGCGAATGTACGAGGACTGGGGACTGCAAAAGCTGTACGAAAGGATAGCCCACGAACGGGAAGATGAACTGGCCCATGCGGACGAGATCATCAAGCGCATCCTGTTCCTTGAGGGAACGCCGAATGTCGCCAAACGGAACAAGATATCCATCGGAAAAACGGTTCCGCAGATGCTCCAAAACGATCTCGATTACGAGCTCGCAGTCATCAAGAAACTCAAAGCGGCGATTGCCGTTTGCGAGGCAGAGCAGGATTACCAAACCCGCAACATTCTGCGCGAAAACCTCGCCGAAACCGAGGAAGACCACACCTATTGGCTTGAGCAGCAGCTCGGCCTGATCGAGAAGGTCGGCCTGGAGAATTACCTGCAATCGGCCACCGGCGGAATTTCAACCGCCTAGGAAGCCTGACGCGAGGGTCCGCAATGGAAGGCAATAAATCCGTTATCGGCGCGCTCAATAGCGTGCTCAAGATCGAGCTGACGGCGATCAATCAATATTTCCTGCATGCCCGCATGCTGCGGAATTGGGGTTTCCAAGATCTCGGAGCGCAGATCTACAAGCAGTCAATCGAAGAGATGAAGCACGCGGATTGCCTTATCGAGCGTATTTTGTTTCTCGAAGGGCTTCCCAACCTCCAGGACCTGGGACGGCTCATGATTGGCGAGGACGCGCCCGAAATTGTCCGGTGCGACCTCACCATGATGCAGCAGGAGCGCGCCGAGCTGGTGTCGACGATCGAGCTTTGCGAGCAGAAACAGGATTATCAGAGCCGGCACGAGCTGCGGGAAATCCTCGAGGAAGCCGAAGAGCACATCGACTTCCTGGAAACTCAGATTCACCTGATCGAGACAGTTGGCGTGCCGAACTACCTGCAGACCGCGATCGGCGAAATAAAAACCGAGTAATCAGGGCCCAATCGACACATGAGACGACCGCGCTGCCAACCGGCGCGATTAACGTGTGCAATCGCACGGAATGCCCGCGCGGCTTACCGTCGAGTGCCGTTCGACGTCGTGTTTGTGGGTTGCTCGGACACCGAACGCTCGGTGCCCTCGTTTGCGCCGCCAGCGCGGCCGTCGGGACTTGGTGCCGAAGGAAGAGCCTTGGCCGTTCTATCTCGAGGCCCGTGACCATCACCGTGAACGTTGGCGCCGGTGAAAGCGGCGACGATCTGTTTCGGTCTTAATCCAAGCCAGAGATACATGTGTATGCGGCCGTGTTTACCGGTCGGACCCAGGAACGATCGGCGCCAAAGCGGCTTCTCCACCGGAGGTGTGGACGCCGTCGATCAGCTCTTGGGCGACCTCAATGCATTGACCGCATCGTGGCCCTGCGCCAAGAGAAATGTAGGCTTCCTCAGCGCGACGAACGCCTGCTTTCGCAAGTTCCTGCAATTGTGCTTCGCGGTAGCCGTTGCAAACGCAGACAAACATTTCTTCTCTCCCTGAACGCTAAATCTGGCGTCGCTGAGAATGATTGTCAATTGCATTTGTAAAGATTTCGCTGGCCGGGTCTACGGCTTGCTTAATGCCACCGGCCCTGCTTTCCGATTTTTGGTCGCCATGTCGGTGGCGTTGGCCATCGGCGGGACCCCGCGCTAAGCTTCGGGATTATGGAAACCAAGCCTTTCAAAGTCGGGGCAACAGCCGGCCTGATCACCGCGGCGGCACTGCTGTGGGCCGTGATGGCCGCACCCGCCATGGCCCAGGAATCGGCGGACGCGCCCGAGGCCGCCGAGCCGACGGTTCAGGAAACCATCGCCGAGCAGCGCAACCGGACCACTCAGGAGCTGTTCCAGGCCGGCCAATACGAGGCCGCCAAGGTCGCCGCCGAGGAGGCCGTGCGCGCCAACGAGGCGGCGCTTGGCGAGGCGCACCCGCATACCACCCTGGCGATTTCCAACCTGGCGGTGGTGCACCAGATGGGCGGCGACTACGACACCGCCGAGGCGCTGCACCAGCGGGTGCTGTCGATTCACGAACGCGAGCTCGGGCCCGAGCACCTCGATGTCGCCGGGGAGCTGCTGGCGCTTGGCCAAATGGAACGCAACCGGGGCCGCTACGACGCCGCCGAGGCGGCGCTCACCCGCGCGCACGAGATCCGGCTCAAGCAACTCGGCGACGCCGATCTTCTGGTCGCCGAAAGCCACAATGAGATCGCGCGGGTGATGCGCGTGCAGGACCGTTTTCAGGAGGCCGAGCAGCACCAGCTCGCCACCCTGACCATCCTGCAAACCCAGTACGGCCCGAATCACCCGGTGGTCGCCGACAGCCTCAACGAGCTGGCCTTGATCCACCACAATGCGCGGGCCTACGACAAGGCCGCGCCGTATTACCTGCGCGCTTTGTTGATCCGGGAAAAGTTTTACGGCGCCGAACACATGCAGGTGGCGCGCAGCTACGCCAACCTGGCGATCTTGCATCACAATATGAAGCAGTATGTGCGCGCCGAGACCTATTACCAACGCACGCTCGACGTGAAAACGGCCGCGCTTGGCCCCGACCATCCCGACGTCGCGGTGACCTTGCGCGATCTCGGCCTGATGATGCACGAGCAAGGCAACAGCGCCGAGGCCGAACGGCTGCTGCGCGAATCCGTCACCATGTTCGAAACCGCGCTCGGCCCCGAAGCGCCGGCGGTCGCCGGAACCCTCGGTCGGCTCGCCGAGCTCTATCTCGCCGAGGAACGCTTCGACGAGGCGGAACCGCTCCTGCTGCGTACCATCGCGACATGGGAGACTGCGCTCGGCAACGACCACCCCGCGCTCGCCCGAGCGCTGTCGAGCCTCGCAATGCTGCATGTCCGGCGGCAAAATTTCGATGCCGCCGCGCCACTGCAGGAACGCGCGACCGGGATTCTGGAAACCGCGCTCGGCGCCGATCACGCCGACGTCGCCACCGCGCTCGCCAACCTGGCGATGATCCGCGACGGCACCGGCGATCCGGGCGCCGCGGCGGCGCTCTATGAGCGGGCGCTGGCGCTTCGCGAACAGGCGCTGGGCCCTGAACACACGCTGGTCGCGGTCACCCTCGACGCCTACGCCGGCGTCGCCCGCAGCCAAGGTCGCGACGACCACGCCGCCGCCCTTGAAGCGCGCGCCGCCGCCATCCGCGCCGCCCAGCCGGAGTGATTGGCGGCAACTCTCACCACACTCAAATTCTCAGAAACATTCCATAACTAATTATTTCGATACCGAAATACATTTTTTTATTCACGCATTGAACAAAACTTGCGCGGCTCGTCTTCTTAAGACGCCGTCTCAGGTGCGATGCGGACCTTTGCTAAGAACGACCGTGATTCCAGCGCTGAAATAGAACTGGGCGGCCGCACGCGACCGCCCAGATTCCCGAATCCGGAATCTTTCGTCCGATTTAGACCAGCACCATGCCTTCTTCGGTGCGGGTCGGCACATTGTCGTCGCCGGAGAGTTTCATCTCGTTGTGCGCAGCGCCGGCCGGGATCATCGGGAACACGTTCTCGAGCTTGTCGACGCACATGTCGACCAGCACCGGGCCGTCATGCGCGATCATCTCCGCGATAACGCCGTCGACCTCCGAGGGCTTGCTCGCGCGCAGGCCCTTCCAGCCGAAGCTCTCCGCCAGCGCGACGAAATCGGGCAGCGAGTCGGTGTAGCTCTCGGCGTAGCGGCCGCCGTGGAAAAACTCCTGCCACTGGCGCACCATGCCGAGATACTCATTGTTCAAAATGAACACTTTGACCGGTATGCGGTACTGTTTGACCGTCGACATTTCCTGCATGTTCATCAGGAACGAAGCCTCGCCGGACACGTCAATCACCAACGCGTCCGGGTGCGCGGTCTGCACGCCGATCGCCGACGGAAAGCCGTAGCCCATGGTGCCGAGGCCGCCGGAGGTCATCCAACGTTTGGGCTCCTGGAAGCGCAGATATTGCGCCGCCCACATCTGGTGCTGGCCGACCTCGGTGGTGAAATAGACGTCGCGCCCGGCTGTCGCCGCCTGCAGCCGTTCGAGCGCGAATTGCGGCTTGATGCTGGTCTCGGACGGTTCGTATTTCAGGCAGTCGACCCCGCGCCATTGGCCGATCTGGTCCCACCATTTACCGGTGGCGTCCTTGTCAACCGTGCGCTTGGTCTGTTTCCACAGCGCCAGAATATCCTCCAGCACCGCGCCGACATCGCCGACCAGCGGCACGTCGACCGCGACATTCTTGTTGATCGACGACGGGTCGATGTCGATGTGGATCTTTTTGGCGTGCGGCGAGAAATCGGCGATCCGACCGGTCACCCGATCGTCGAAGCGCGCGCCGACCGCCAGCATCACGTCGGAATGGTGCATCGCCATATTGGCTTCGTAGGTGCCGTGCATGCCAAGCATGCCGAGCGACTGGTCGTCGTCGGCCGGGAAGCAGCCGAGACCCATCAGCGTTTGGGTAACCGGAAAGCCGGTCATTTCGGCCAGCGCCCGCAACCGCTCGGTGGCCTTGGCGCCCGAATTAATCACCCCACCGCCGGCATAGATGATCGGCCGCTTGGCGCCGGCGAGCAGCTCGACCGCCGCCTCGATACCGTCCGCCTTTGCGCGCTTTGACGGGCGATAGGTTTTGTGCTCAACCCCGTCGACCGGCTCGTAGTCGGTCGAGTCGTTCATCACGTCCTTGGGCAGGTCGATCACCACCGGGCCGGGACGGCCGGATTTCGCGACATAGAACGCCTCGGCCATGATCCGCGCCAAATCGCGCACGTCCTTGACCAGATAATTATGCTTGGTGCACGGCCGGGTGATGCCGACCGTATCAGCCTCCTGAAACGCGTCATTGCCGATCAGGTGTGTCGGCACCTGGCCGGTCAGGCAGACGATCGGGATCGAATCCATCAATGCGTCGGTCAGCCCGGTCACCGCGTTGGTCGCGCCAGGCCCCGAGGTGACCAGCACCGCGCCGACCTTGCCGGTCGACCGGGCGTAGCCCTCGGCCGCGTGCACCGCGGCCTGCTCGTGGCGCACCAGCACGTGGCGGAGCTGGTTTTGCTGGAAAATCGCGTCATAGATCGGAAGCACCGCGCCACCGGGATAGCCAAATACGACGTCGACGCCCTGATCGATCAGGGATCGTATGACGATTTCGCCTCCAAGCAGTTTCATGTGTGCCTCCCCGGCGCTAAGGCGGCGCCGCGCAATAAGTTCCAGAAAATCAAAGGGAGCCAGTCCTAGAGCCGGCGCCCGCTTCGGTCAATAGAAAGCGCTCAACCGCCTCGACGCAAGCGCCCACCGCATCCGCCCCGGCCGAAACCCGCAAATCCGGCTGATATTGGTGGCGAAACCAGGTCAGCTGCCGTTTGGCGTAGTTGCGGGTCGCCTGTTTGGCGCGCCGCGCCGCCTCTTCGAGATCGATCTCACCGGCCAAATGCGCAAATAGGGCCGGCACCCCAAGCGCTTTCATCGCCGGCAGCTCAGCGTCCAGGCCGGCCTCGGACAGCGCTCGCACCTCCTCAAGCGCACCAGCCTCGATCATGGCGTCAAACCGCGCATCACAGCGCTCGTAGAGCGCCTGGCGATCGGCCTCAAGCAGGATCTTCAGCGTCGGCAAAGCCAGCCCGCCCTGATCGGCCTGCTGCCACTCGGCGAGCGGCCGGCCGGTGGCCTCCAGCACCTCCCAGGCGCGCAGCAAGCGCTGGCGGTCGCCGACCTTGATGCGCGCCGCGCCGGCCGGGTCACGTGACGCCAGCGCGCGGTGGAAGTCCGCACTGCCAAGCGCCTCGAACTCGGCCCGCGCCGCCGCTCGTACGGCTTCGGGAATCTCCGGGACCGGCGCCAGGCCGTCGAGCAAGGCGCGGATGTAGAGCCCGGTGCCACCGACCAAGATCGGCAGTTTTCCGGCGCCGGTCGCCGCATCGATCTCGTTGAGCGCGAGATGCCGCCAACGTTCCGCGGAACAAGTCTCGGCGGCCGGCATTATTCCATAGAGCCGATGCGGCATGCGGGCTTCGTCGGACGCGCCTGGGCGCGCGGTCAGCGCCCGGAGTTCGCGATAGACCTGCATGCTGTCGGCATTTATAAGGACCGCCGCAACACCCCTGGTCTCCAACGTCTCGGCGATAGACAAGGCGAGCGCCGACTTACCGCTCGCGGTCGCTCCGGCAAGCACGATCACGCCCCGCGTCGCGGGGCGGTCCCCACTCCCATCTCGGTCACTCATGGACGCCATCCTCACACTGATCGCGGCGCCGGACAAAGCCAATCTCGATGGCCCAACGGTCGGTCGCGTGGTCAGTGCGCTGACCGACCAGGGCGCTCGCGGGGTCACGCCGCCGGACTGGCTCGCCAAAGGCATCGCCTGCGACATCAGCTTTTCCGGTTTGCCGCCGGCGACCGCGAAATCGCTGGTCATCCAAGCAATTAATGGCCAACCGGTTGACGCGGTGGTTCAGCCTCGCGCCCATCGCCGCAAGCGCTTGCTGGTCGCCGATATGGATTCGACCATGATCACCGGTGAAACCGTCGACGAGTTGGCGGCGCGCGCCGGCGTCCGCCGCAAGGTCGCGCGCATCACCGCACGGACCATGCAAGGCGAGCTAGACTTCACCGACTCGCTGCGCGCCCGTGTCGCCCTTCTCGCCGGACTGGACGAGGCCGCGTTGACCGACGTGCGCGATCATGCCCTGACCGAAATGCCCGGCGCCCGCGCCCTTGTCGCCACCATGCGTGCCAATGGCGCGTACACCGCGCTGGTATCCGGCGGCTTCACCTGGTTCACCGAGGCGGTCGCCGCGCATATCGGTTTCGACGCGCATCAGGGCAATCGGCTGGAGATCGTCGACGGCGCGCTGACCGGTCAGTTGCACGAGCCGGTCATCAACCGCGGCGGCAAGCGCCGGGCGCTCAAAGCGATTGCCAAGGAACGCGATATCGCGCTCGCCGAAAGCCTGGCGGTCGGCGACGGCGCCAACGATCTTGACATGCTTGCAGACGCTGGCCTCGGTGTCGCGTTCCGCGCCAAGCCCTTGGTCGCCGCCAGCGCGCCGGCCCGCATCGACCACGGCGACCTCACCGCGCTGCTTTACTTGCAGGGCTATCGAAAATCCGAATTTGTCGACTGACGTACGTATGGTCCGGGCCGGCACAGGTCCGACATCGCAGACGTCACCCCACCCAACATCGGGCAAGAAAAAAGGGGCCCGCTTGGAACCCCTTTAATTCACGAATTTTCAGGTAATTGATCAGCTATCGACCAGCCGCACGGCGATGAATTGAAGATCGCCGTCACGATCGAGCAGTAGCAGCACGGTGTTCTTGTCTTGATCGCGGTGCTCACGCACACGATCGGCGACCTCGGCCGGGCTGGTCACTTCCTGCTGGCCGACCTCGACAATCACATCGCCGGCACGCACGCCTTTTTCCGCCGCGGCGCTGGCATTGTCGACCTGCACCACCATCACGCCCCTGGCCTCCTGCGGCAGCTCGAACCGCTGGCGAAGTTCGTCGGTAATCGCCGACAAGGTGAGCCCCAATTCAGGCACTGCCTGCGTGATCGGTTGCTCCGGCGGTGGCGTCGCCGAAGCGACCTGGGCGGCGGTTTCGTCGAGTCGCCCGACCGTAACGCCCACCGTCACCGACTGCCCTTCGCGCCAAATCTCAACATCGACTTCCTTGCCGATCTGAGTTTCGGCCACGATGCGCGGCAACCGGCGCATGGTCCCGACCTCCTTATTGTCGAACCGCAGGATCACGTCGCCCACCAGCAAGCCGGAATCTTCGGCCGGGCTGCCTTCGGACACGCTGGCGACCAAGGCGCCAGAGGTGGAGCCCAGGCCCAGGCTTTCGGCCAGGTCCTCGGTGACGGTCTGAATTCGCACCCCGAGCCAGCCGCGCCGCGTCTCACCATATTCGCGCAGTTGGTGAACCACATTCTTCGCCAGGTTCGATGGCACCGCGAAGCCGATACCGACGCTGCCGCCGGTGGGTGAATAGATCGCCGTGTTAATGCCGATCACTTGGCCGTCCATGTTGAACAGCGGTCCGCCAGAATTGCCGCGGTTGATCGACGCATCGGTTTGCAGAAAATCGTCGAACGGACCGGCGTTGATGTCACGCGCGCGCGCCGAGATGATGCCCGCCGTAACCGTGTTGCCAAGGCCAAACGGGTTGCCAATGGCGACCACCCAATGGCCAACCTTGGCGGCATCGGAATCGCCCCAGCCCACAGCCGACAGCGGTTCCTCGGGCTCCACCTTGAGCAGTGCCACGTCGGTCTTCGGATCGCGGCCAATCAGGGTCGCTTTAAGCGACGTGTCATCGGCGAATGTGACGGTGATCTCATCGGCGTTCGAAATCACATGATTATTGGTAACGATGTAGCCGCTCGCGTCGACCACGAATCCCGAACCCAGCGACGTTGTGCGGGGCGACGGTTGAGCGTCGGGCTGACTGTCTGGTTGCCCCTCGCCACGACGGTCAAAGAAGTCGCGGAAAAATTCCTCGAATGGCGACCCGGGCGGAAACTGCGGCACCGGCGCGCCGCCGCCGATTTGCTGGACCTGCTGGCTGGTCGAGATATTGACCACCGACGGCACTAGTTGCTCGGAAAGATCCGCGAAATCCTCCGGCCCTTGGGCCTGTGCGACGCCGGGCGCTACTAGCATGGCGCCGAGTGCGGTCAAGGCGGCGAGGCGGCCGAGCGGCCGAGCGGACACGCGCGCGCGCTCAGCGAGAGTGAGACATCGGGTCACAAAATGCTTCCTTCAAAATCCGCCAGCCGCGGCTACCTCGCGCGCCGGCCCGGTTATCGCATGCGGGCGAGACTTCCCAAGCCTCGCTGTCCTAACCTAGAGCGTGGTCCCGGCCAATTCAAGCAAGCCACATGCCGGGTTCACGGTTTCGTCAGGTGTTCCAATCGACGTAGAAATTAGCCGCGAATCAGCCAAACACCCAGCACGCCAAGCCCTGAAACCACCAGCCCAATGGCACGGCGCGCCGAAGGTGGCACATCCTTGAGCCGCTGCGCCAAATCGTCCAGCCGGTCAGCCATAACCGCCAAGAACAAGCCCTCGATCACCAGCATCAGGGCCAGCGCGGTCAGCAGATCCGCCACGCTGCGCCCCGATCAGGTGTTGATGCGCCGCACTTCTTAAGGTTGCGGACTGGGGCTATCAAATTCTCCAAAGTAGCGGAAAAATTCACTGTCTGGTGACAGGACCATAGTGGTGTCGTCACCGCTCAGGGCTTCCTGATAAGCCTGCATCGACCGATAAAAGGCGAAGAATTCAGGATCCTTGCCGAATGAATCGGCGAAAATGCGGTTCATTTCGCCCTCGCCTTCACCGCGTAGAATTTGCGAATCCTTTTCGGCCTCGGCAACGATGACAACTTTCTCACGATCGGCCTCGGCGCGAATCCGCCGGGATTGCTGATCGCCGAGGGCACGCAGCTCCGCCGCTTCTTGCTGGCGTTCGGTCTGCATGCGCCGGAAAACCGCTTCCGAGTTGGCCTGCGGCAAGTCGGCTCGCTTGATGCGCACATCCTCGACTCTGATGCCGAACGGCGCCGCCTCGGAGCGCACGCTGGCGGCGATCCGCCGCATCAGGTCGCCACGATCTTCCGACACCAGCGCCTCGAGCGGCACGGTGCCGAGCACCCGCCTGAGATTGGTATTGATGATCGAGCCAAGCCGCGGCCGGAGGATCGCTTCGTCGCGAACTGTTTGATAGAACAGCAGCGGATTGTCGATGTGGTAACGGGCAAAGGCATCCACCACCAGACGCTTCTGATCCGACGCAATCACCTCTTCGGCCGGAGCGTCGTAATCGAGCAGCCGATTATCAAAGGTTATGACATCCTGGATAATCGGGATTTTGAAGTGCAGCCCTGGCTCCTGGATAACATCCTTCACCTCGCCGAACTGCAACACCAGCGCTTGCTGGCGTTGCTCCACCGTGAAGACGGCTGAAAGGATTGCGATCAGCGCGACGATCGCAAGAATACCGCCGCCTATCAGGCCAAGACGATTCATTGTCCGCTCTCCGTGCCACTGGCGCCGCTACTTCGCTTCTGAATTTCCGGCAAAGGCAGATATGGCACCACGCCGCCGGCGCCGTCGCCGGAACTGTCGATGATCACCTTGGTCATATCGCGCATAACCGATTCGATGGTTTCCAGATAAATCCGTCGTTTGGTAACGTCCTTGGCCACACGGTATTGCTCGAACACCGCCTCGAAGCGTTGGGCGGCACCTTCAGCGCGCGCCACCACCTGCTGCTTGTAGCCCTGCGCCTCGTTGCGGATCTGCGCCGCCTGACCATTGGCCTGCGGCACGATGCGGTTGCGATAGGCCTGCGCTTCGTTGATCACGCGTTCCTGGTCGGCGCGGGCGCGTTGGACATCGCGAAAATCGTCGATAACCGCCTGCGGTGGATCGGCGCGCTGGATCAGCACGTCGGTTACCAGAATGCCTGATTGATAGTCGTTGAGCATGGCCTGAAGCAATTCAAGCGCCTGAATGGCAACGGCCTGCCGACCCTCCGCCAGCGCCGAGGCAATTTGGGTTTCGCCGATCACCTCGCGCATGGCGCTTTCCGCCGCGGCTTTCACCGTGGCGTCAGGGTTGCGAATGTTAAACGCGAACTCCTCGGCGTTGCCGACCTGCCACTGCACCACGAAACTGATGTCGATGATGTTTTCATCGCCGGTCAGCATCAGGCTTTCGTCATTGACCGGTCGACCGCCGCTGTCACCAACTTCGACGCGCCGCACGGTCAACACCGGCACCTTGATCACCTTCTCGACCGGATACGGAATGTGGTAGCGCAAACCTGGTTGGGTGGCGCGGACATATTCGCCGAAGCGCAGCACCACGCCCTGTTCTTCTGGCGCGACGGTGAAAAACCCGCTCAGTCCCCAAAGCACGACCGCGACCAAACCCGCAAGCAGCACACCCTTGCCGCCAAAGCCACCGGGTAACATGGTCCGCACCCGGTCCTGGCCACGCCGCAGTAGTTCTTCCAGGTCGGGGCCTTGCGGCGAACCACCGCCACGGCCACCGCCCCACTGACCGCCACCGCCACCGTCACCGCCATTGCCGCCACCACTGCCGCGTGGTCCCCAAGGACCGCCGCCGCCCTGATTGGTCCAAGGCATGTACTGATTCCTTCTTGAGCTCCTGAGCCGCTATCCGGTCCGGCCGAGGGTCGGCCGAATCCCGAACGCGGTTTGCCGCTGCCGCGCGCAACGTCTATATGTGGCCAGCAACGCGTGGCCAATAACGGTCGCACTGCGCGCCGACGGCAACCTTGCGCAACATATCGGCGGAGCATAGGGATTTTCAAGCATGGCACACGTGAGTGAGGAACAAATTCGCCAAGCTTTGTCCTCAATGGCCGTCCCGACCCGCGAAGGCGACGTGATTTCGCTCGGCATGATCTCCGGGATTGTAATCAAAGACGGCAATGTCGGTTTCTCGATCGAGATCGACCCGGCGGAGAAAGATGCGCTCGAACCCATGCGCCAGGCTTGCCAGGATGCGGTGCTGGCGCTCGCCGGCGTGGTCTCGGCGACCGCCGTGTTGACCGCCGAAAGCGCGCCAGCCAGCAGCCCGCCAAATCAGGGCCACGGCCACTCGCATGGACCGGGTCCGCAAGGTGGACCGCCGCCCGCCAGCGGCATCCCCGGGGTCGACGCGATCATCGCCGTGGCGAGCGGCAAGGGCGGCGTCGGCAAATCCACCGTGGCGGTCAACCTGGCGCTGGCGCTTGCCGCGAACGGCCAACGCGTCGGCATCCTCGACGCCGATATTTACGGCCCGTCGCTGCCGCGCATGATGGGCATTGGCGGCCGACCGCATTCGCCTGACGGCAAAGTCATCGACCCGATGCAAAGCTATGGCATCCAATGCATGTCGATGGGCTTTCTCGTCGACGAAGAGACGCCGATGATCTGGCGCGGCCCGATGGTCCAGGGCGCGCTCGAACAGATGATGCGTGACGTGCGCTGGGGCGAACTCGACGTGATGGTGGTCGACATGCCGCCGGGCACCGGCGACGCGCAACTGACCATGGCGCAGAAGGTGCCGTTGGCCGGCGCGGTGATCGTCTCGACGCCGCAAGACATTGCCCTGCTCGACGCCCGCAAGGGGCTCAATATGTTCAAGCGCGTCGACGTGCCGGTGCTCGGGATTGTCGAGAACATGAGCTATTACGTGTGCCCGAATTGCGGCGACCGCGCCCACATTTTCGGCCACGGCGGCGCCCGCGAAACCGCGCTAAAACTTGGCGTCGATTTCCTCGGCGAAGTGCCGCTCGATATCGCCATCCGCGAAACCTCGGACCAGGGCCGGCCGATCACCGTCACCGACCCCGACAGCCCCCACGCCATCGCGTTCCGCGATATCGCCACCAAGGTGGCCGCGAAGATAACCGGCGATACCGCCGCGCCCTCGGCGCCGCGTATCGTGGTGCAGTGACGGTCGCTCGCCAGCCCACCCCCCAACCGTCAGCTTTTGAAAGATAAGTGGAAATCCACGCGCACACGCCGGTAGGAGAGACTGATAGCCACAAGCAGTCATCGACCATCACGGCGTTGTTGACGGCTACGCGGACTTTCCGGTCATGGCCCTTGAGAGCATAGGCCGAACCATTACGAGGGCGTGGGATGCCCTTCGAACTGCTTTGCTTTATCGCAAATTTCGTACCAAGAAGGTTTTTCGGCGACGAACTCATGAAACTGGTTTTTAAGCACGAACTCACAGTCGAGGGCATTTGCCGCAATTGGAAAACTGTCCGCTTCAGATAGGATCTCACCAAGAGAGGTACCGCAAATTTTGCAGAAGCATCTGTCGTATTTGTAAGGGGAAACGGGCTGAAAGAGCACAACGTGATCTCGCCCTTGGATCCACCTCAGGTCTTCTTTTTTGACAAAGACAAAAGTGCTGGCACCAACCTTGCGGCACCGGGAGCAATGACAAGTGCCCATCATTGACGGTTCGGCCAAAAGCTCAAATTTTACCGCCTCACAGCAACAGCTTCCCTTAATCACCTAGGAAGTTCTCCCTGCTCAAAATTTGCCTTTAAAAAGAACAATAAGGGAACATTCAAAAAGAGGCAATGACATAGCAGGGCTTACACCGGCCATTGCCTCAGAGGTACTCAATGGCCGATTAGGGTCATAACAGGGCACCCAAGAGCACTCCTGCGATGTCCGTTTCCGGACGCAGATCGTAGGTTGACCGAGACAACCGCGCGGTCGCTGGCCCCAGCTAGCGGTTCGCCCGATCAAAGCTGACTCGGATTTCTTATCGTCCCGCACTTTCGGCGACGCGGGGGCTGTTGGATTCCAAGAGGACGGCTTGGCAAAGCCGTTCGACGATCGCCTCGCGTTGTTGCGGCGAGGCGTCGGCGATATCCGCATTGGCGGCTGTCGACTCGTTCGTTTGAGAGCGCCCGGGCTCGATCTTCGCAATCTCGGTCATGGTATCCCCACAGTATTCGTGCTCTTGTCACTGGCACGTCTTGCAAGACCAAGACCATCAGGTTTTGGCAAATAAACCGTTAAAAACAAAGAATTTTTCGTTGTTCTTCCGCAACGAAACTGGCCGACCCTCCAAGGGCTGGGCAAGTTCTGCCGAGACCGGCCCCGCTTAGCCGTCGCGCTCCAGCAATGCCATCAGTTCGCGCCATTCGCGCGGGCTGAGGCCGCTCGAGGCCTGCTCGACAGCCTCTCCCGCCAGCATGCGCCGGACCACATCGAGCCCGCCGGCCGACAGCGACGCGGCGCCGTGCACATAGTCCATGAACGCCTGATAGGTCGCCGGCACCCACGGCTTGAGCACCTGATCGATCATCACGTCGGCATAGGCGCGGATTTCGTATTGTGCGTGAGCGTCGGCGCGTAACGATAGGAAATGTAAAAGATTATGGAGATCGGTTTTCCAGTACCACTGGGTGTAATAGTTGAGTGACAGGTTCATCCGCGCGAGCTCGCGGGCCAGGCCGACACGGCTTTCGTCAACCGTCTCGCCGTCGGCGTTCTCATTCAGCATTTCGGCGTAGTGCGCGTAGGCGCGTTCCGAATCTTCGCGTAGCAACGACATCACGTGCGCCGCCTCTTCGCCTTCAAGCACAGCGCCCCGGCCCTGGCGATTGTCGGTCGACTGCGCCGCCAGATGCTCCGGCGCCGGCAAATAGAATTCGTTGTCCAGGATCGAATAACGCGCCGAATATTCGTTGACGTTGGCGGTGCGATGGCGAATCCACTGACGCGCCACGAAGATCGGCAGCTTGATGTGGAACTTGATCTCGCACATCTCGAACGGCGTGGTGTGGCGATGGCGCATGAGATAGCGGATCAGGCCATGATCCTCGCGCAGCTTGCGCGTGCCCTTGCCGTAGGACACCCGCGCCGCCTGCACCACCGCGGCATCGTCGCCCATGTAATCGACCACCCGCACGAAACCGTGGTCGAGCACGCCGAGCGGTTGATAAAGGATCTCCTCCAACGCCGGCACCGTCGCGCGCCGCGTGGTCTGTTCGTTGGCGCGCAGCGCCGAGATCGCCTCGCGCTCCTCGCGTGACATAGTGGCGTCATCGGCGGCAGGCTTCTGGCCCCCGGCGCTGGTCTCCGCCGGGCCGTTGGTTACGTCGCTCAGGGTCATCGGGGCTCCATCGCTGAAATGCCGTGTCACCGTGCAACCATACCCCCCTGCACGCAAGCGAGCGAGCAACAGGACTGTGAGTCACGGGGATTCACAGGCCGGAATAACGGGGAAACCGAGTATAAACCGGCGGCGATTCGCGACCTATCCAACGAATCAACCCTGTAACGACCGCCCATGTCGGTGCACCAAACATGGCGTGGGCCTTTCGTCGGCCGGTGATTCTGCCTATATAAGGGGTGTCGGCGCGAGCCGACTATGGCGATAAACGCGCTATGGAATAAGCGTCATGGACCCGGGGGCAGTACCCGGCGCCTCCACCATTCGAATTACGGCTTTGGTGATAACCAGGGCCGCGTTATGGGGGCGAAATAGGTTCGACATGCGTAGTAAAGATAGTGTTTTCGTTCGGCATGGTACCACCGTTATCGGGCCATACGCATAGTTGCGAATGACAACTACGCCGAGGCTTCGCTCGCCGCGTAATGCGGTCGGCAACCTCAAAGTAAGCCCTTTGCCCTAGCAGGCTGAGGCGGGGTTCGGGGCGCACCTGGCAACAGAAGCGCCCCACTAATTACCCGAGCGCCGCCTCGGCGCCGGCGAGCCACAATGAGCGGAGCGGCCCGAGAATCCCGATGGCAGACGACGAACAAGATGGCCTCGATTACGAGCTGCTGGTCGACAACGCGCTGCGCACGGTGGTGTACGCCGCGCTGAAGCAGGTGGCGAAGCATGGCCTGCCCGAAGGCCACCATTTCTATATTACCTTCCGCACCGATCATTCGGGGGTCGACATCGACTCGTCGCTGCGCGCGCAATATCCGGGCGAAATGGCCATCGTGCTGCAGCACCAATTTTCCGGCCTGGTTGTCGAAGCGGATTTCTTTCAGGTAACGCTTAGTTTCAGCGCCGTGCCCCGCACCCTGGTCGTCCCCTTCGCCTCGGTCACCTCTTTCGCCGACCCGGATGCCAAGTTCGCGCTACAATTCCAGAGCCCCGTCGGCTTGTCCGACGCGATTGGTGAACACGCGGCGAGCGCGCCCGCCGACGAGGCCCACGCCGTTGCTGACAGCGACGGCGACGGCGACGGCAATATCGTTGCGCTGGACACCTTCCGCAAAAAGTAGCGCCGGCGCCCGGCCGTTCGCGCCACCTCGACACTCTCGACGACTCGAAAAAAGGATCTTCAATGCCCGAATTCGCGTTTCAGGAAATGTTCCCGATCGGCGAGGACGACACGCCGTACCGCAAGCTGACCGGCGATTTCGTTGAGACCGCGACCTTCGACGGCACCACCGTACTCAAAGTCGACCCCGAGGCCCTGACCCTGCTCACGTTCGAGGCGTTCAAGGACATCTCACATCTGCTCCGGCCGGGCCACCTGAAGCAACTGCGCATGATCATCGACGACCCGGAAGCCTCCGACAACGATCGATTCGTCGCCTACGAGCTGCTCAAAAACGCCAACATCTCGGCTGGGCGCGTGCTGCCCATGTGCCAGGACACCGGTACCGCCATCGTGATGGGCAAAAAGGGCCAGCGGGTGTGGACCGGCGCCGACGACGAGGAAGCGCTGGCGCGCGGCATCTATCGCACGTTCACCGAAACCAATCTGCGCTACAGCCAGCTCGCGCCGATTGGCACCTTCGAAGAAGTCAACACGGGCACGAACTTGCCCGGCCAGTTCGATCTGCAAGCGGTCTCCGGCGACACCTACAAGTTCATGTTCATGGCCAAGGGCGGTGGCTCCGCGAACAAGACTTTCTTCTTTCAGCAGACCCCGGCGGTGCTGACCAAGGAGCGCCTGCTCGCCTTTTTCGACGAGACCCTGCGCACCCTCGGCACAGCGGCCTGCCCGCCCTATCATTTGGCGGTGGCCATCGGCGGCACCTCGGCAGAGATGAATCTAAAGGCGGTCAAGCTGGCAAGCGCCCGCTATCTCGACACCTTGCCGACCAAAGGCAGCGAAGCTGGCCATGCCATCCGCGATCCCGAGTTCGAGCAGGAAATTCTCGCGCTGACCCGTAATTTCGGCATCGGTGCGCAATTCGGCGGCAAATATTTCTGCCACGACGTGCGTGTCATCCGGCTGCCGCGCCACGGCGCCAGCCTGCCGATCGGCATCGGGGTATCGTGCGCTGCCGACCGCCAGGCACTGGCCAAAATCACCGTCGACGGCGTGTATCTGGAAGAACTTGAGACCAACCCAGCACGCTACATGCCGGAAGCGTCACCCGACCAATTGTCCGACGACGTCGTTGCGATCGATCTCAACCAGCCGATGGACGAGATCCGCCGGCGGCTGAGCGAACATCCGATCCGCACCCGGGTCAGCGTGTCCGGCCCGATGATCGTCGCCCGCGACGCCGCCCACGGCAAACTGCGCGCGCGTCTCGAAGCCGGCGAAGACCTGCCGCAGTATTTCAAGGACCACTGCATCTATTATGCCGGCCCGGCAAAGACGCCGGAAGGCTACGCCACCGGATCGTTCGGACCGACCACCGCCGGGCGCATGGATTCCTACGTCGACCAGTTTCAGTCGCATGGCGGGTCGATGGTGATGCTCGCCAAGGGCAACCGTTCGGCCGAGGTAACCAAAGCCTGTGCGACCCACGGCGGCTTCTATCTCGGCTCGATCGGCGGTCCCGGCGCCCGACTGGCGCAGGATTGCATCAAGCATGTCGAGTGCATCGAGTATGAGGAACTCGGCATGGAAGCGATCTGGAAGATCGAGGTCGAGAACTTCCCCGCCTTCATCGTGGTCGACGACAAAGGCAACGACTTCTTCACGCAGATCAACAAGCGCTAAGCCAAATCCCATGCCAAAGGAACGGCCAGAAATCGTCAACCATTTGTGTGACGTACTGGCGCCGCTTGGCGTGATTGAGCCACGGTCGATGTTCGGCGGATGGGGGCTTTACGTCGACGGCGTAATGTTCACGCTAATCCGAGATAACGAGGCATATTTTCGCGCCGACGACACCACCGCGGGCGATTACGAAGAGCTCGGCCTCCCACGCTACAAATCGCGCATAAACAGATCGATTATCATGCCGTACTATCTATTACCGCCAGACTTGTTCGACGATCCCGACATGATGCTCGAGTGGGCTGAGCGCGCTCTTGCGGCCGCGCGCCGGGCCAAAGCCGCGAAACCGCCCAAGAAACGGAAATCCGCCGGCGCGTGAGCGGGGTTCAAAAAATTTCGATATCGATCCGCGGTCACCGCACGAGTATTTCGCTCGAACCCGAATTCTGGACCGCTTTCCGCGAACTGTGCGCGCGCGATTCACGCCCTCTGGCGGAAGCTCTGATGCAGATAGACGGCAACCGCGACGGCAATTTGTCCAGCGCCATACGCCTTTGGGTGCTCGCCCGCCTCCGTGAGGCGGCGCATCTTCCCGACACTAAAGCTAACCAGGTCGACACCTGATAAACACGATCCAGTGAGCCACCCCGGAGCATGTCCGACTTGAGCCGGATTTCGGACTCTCTGCGCTGCGCCATGAAGAGTCAGGAAATAGCCAATTGAAGAAATACCGGGCTGCATCGAAAGATTGGTTGGTATCGTTAAACTTGTGACAAAGTGGGCGTTCGCGAGCGGCACCAACGCTGTAACCTACAAAGCCATCCATGTCCGAACCGAACCAACCAGAGCAAGATCGTGAGGATCTAGAGCTACTCCTGCGCGGCTTTCAGGTCTCTCGCATGTTGCGGCTGGTCGCCGACCTTGGGATCGCAGACAAGATCGCCCGGGAAGGGGCCATCTCATTGCACGACCTCGCCGCGGCATGTTCCGTGCTACCTGCGCCGTTGACCCGGGTGATGCGGGCGCTGGCGGCGTTCCGCATCTTCCAAATCTCACCCAATGGAAATGTCTCGCATACGCCACGCTCGCTCCTGCTTCGCATCGATACGCCGAACAGCATGCACCACTCCGCACGGTTTTGGACCGGGCCCGGTTCATGGAAAGCCTGGGGCGAGTTGGACGTCGCCATGACCGGCGGAACGCCACATGAGGCAGCCTGGGGCATGACCCGATTTACCTACCTTCGCGAGCACCCCGACGAGGCCCGTGCTTTTGACTCCATGATGGCCAACTTTCCCGATAACCGTCTTGCCGCTGTCGCTGAAGCCTACGACTTTTCCGTGCCTCGCCTGATCGTCGATATCGGTGGCGGCAACGGAGCCGCATTGCGCCACATCCTGGCCCGCTTTCACACGCCTCATGGCTTGGTGTTCGACCGTGAAGATGTCGTCGGTGCTTTGAAGCCTGGGGATCTCATGGACGGGCGGATCGCCGCCCAGGCCGGCAACTTCTTCGAGCAGGTACCGGTCGGAGCCGACATGTATCTGCTCAATCGTGTCCTGCACGATTGGAAAGATGAAGACTGCCTGCGCATTCTCCGGACGTGCCGCTCGGCCATGGGCTCGGTTGGTGCGCTGCTGATAGGTGAGCAGATCCTTGAACCGAATCCCGCGCGTGGTCGGCCGGCGGATTATCTGATGGACATGCATATGATGGCTGTATTTGGACAGGCGCGAGAACGCACAGAACCCGAATTTCGCGATCTGCTTGACCGGTCTGGCTTCGCCCTGACGCGAGTCGTGCCGACCCGCTCTCCGGTATCAGTCATCGAAGCGAAGCCGGTCCCCGCTAACGGCTGAAATCATCTGGCCGCTCGGGGTTTTACAGCGCCGCGCCGTTGATCCTTGATGTCTCGTTTGGGTCAGGATTCTCCGTTCCGAAGGCGTTCAGCTTACGTCCGGAACCGAGGGCAAGTCGGACATTCACCGGGTTGGCTCACCGGATCGCGTTTCTCGGTCTACGTCTTAGTTCCCTATCAAATCATCGAGAAGCGAATCGAAGAAATCCGGCCCCTCATCCGCTGGCTCTTCTTCCGGTTCTGGCGCGGGTTCGGGCTCTGGGTCCGGTTGCGGCTCAGGCTCAGGAAGAGGATCGGCCGCCGGTTCAGGCGTTGGCTCCGGGGTCGGTTCGGTTTCCGGCGGCACCGTATCGTCAGGCTGCAATTCCGGCGCCGGCTCGGGCAAAGGTTCGGGCGTCGAATCTGGCTCTGGTTCCGCTGCGGGCGTCGGGTCGGGGTCGGCCGTGGGCGTCGCGTCTGAGACAGGTTCTGGCGCCGGCTCTGGTGCTGGCACCGGTGCTTCGGGAATCCGTGGTCGATCGGCAGCCACTTCGTCGATCGGTGCGCCCTCCGGCGGCGTGCCATTGTCGGTCTCAGGGGCTGGTGCCGGGGCCGGGGCCGGCTGAGATGCCACCACGCCAAGGCCTCGTTTGATCAAATATTGCTCAAGTTCGGCGATCTCCAGATCCTTGACCGACTGATCCGGCGGTCCGCTGAACCGAACGCCGATCGACGGCGCAGCCGGGTGATCGCGCAGATCGACCGAGGCGCTGGCGTCGATTTGCCAGTTCGCCAGATCGACATTGCCGACCAGGTCCACGGTACCGCCGTCCGCGATCAAGCGTGTGTCGGTGGTCGAAATTTCTCCGCCTGAAATGGCAAAATTTCCGCTCAGGTCGCTGTACCGAGTCTGCCCGGTGTCGAAACTCGCCGTAGCGGATTCGCGAAACGCGTCGACGCTTTCAAAGCTGTCCAGTCGGTCAGACAAATCCGCCAGTCCCAAACCACGCACCAAACCGCCGCTGGCATCGCGAAAAGCGCCGCGTCCCTGCAGGCCCAAAATCAATTGCCGCTGGTTGCCGCCCTGGGTGCTGAACCGCCCTTCGAAACCGATCAAGCCGGTGACCGCGTCTATGCCAGCCCATCGGCCCAGCGCTTGGCTCACATCGGCGCCGTCGATCTCGACCGACAGTCGTGCGCGTGGCACCGCTGCCGCGATCAGCTGGCCCGAAATCGAGGCATCGCCGTCGAACAAGCGGCCGGTCAAGCTTTTGATTTCCAGCGTGCCGTTGTCGAGCGCCAGCGCCAGCTCGGCGCCATCGAAGCGATGGTCGGCGAGACTCAGCGATTCGGCCGACAGCTTGATCGCCGCGTCGAGCGCCCGCAGCCCGGAAAGATCGAGCGCCTCGCGCGACCAGCGATCCTCGGCCGGCGCCTCGTCCACCGCTGACGGCGACTCCGGCGGTGTCGGCCAAAACTGGTCAAGGTCGAGCGGCCCGGCGACCAGATCGGCGGTAAGCGCCGGCCGCGCACCGGCCAACGCCAGGTCGACGCTGCCAACCAACGAGGTTCCCGCGAAGTCAGCGCCGAGATTGGGCACTGCGAGTGCCTCCGCATCGCCGGCAACCCGGCCGATCACGGTGATTGGCCCGGCGTCGTCGGGAAACACCCCCTCCAAGCCCAGCAGGTCGAAAACCGTTGCGGTGTCGGGATGGTCGAGCGATGAGTTTAGCGCGTAGCTCGGCGAGGCAGGCAAGCCCTCCACGCGACCTTGCGCGGTCAGCGAACCTTCCCCCAGGTCGAGGGTGGCGTCGACATCAAAGCCTGACAGATCACCGATGACCGTTGCCTTCACCGAGGCCGGTTCGGCCGGCGCGCCGGATCCCAACTCGGTGTCACGGCCGAAGACCATCATGTTGAGCAGACCGGCAAAGTTAGGATGATAAGCATCACCCGCAAGGTCGAGACGCGGATCCGCGCCGGTCGCGCCCTCGATACGTCCCTTGACCGCCATGCGGGCAACACCGACCGAGGCCCCGGTCTCGATATCGAACGCATCTAAATTGCCGTCCAACGCCGCGGTGACCGAGACCGGTCCGGAAATAAGCGCCGGCGCCCGCTCAAGCGACATAAAGCCGAGCGCATCGAGCAACTCCGCCAGGTTGGGATTGTTCACGCTGGCATTAAGGTCGAACGCGGTCTCGCCCATGGGATCGGCGATCGAGCCCGCGAGCGTGACAGAGGTCTTGAGTGCCCGCAAACGTCCGTCCAAGGTCAGCGCGCTCGCGTCGCCCTTAACCTCGGTGTCGAACGACAATGGACCGGCGAAGACGGACGGCAGGTCGCGAAGCTGTGGCATGACGCGCGCCAGCGCCGACAAATCCTCGGTGTCGAATTTGACCGTACCGTCCACCGATAATGCTTCTCCGAGACCGGAAATCTTGCCGGTGGCTTCGGCTTTCGCACCGGCCAAGTCGGCGATGCGCGCATCGCGCAGGGTCAGATCGCCGCCCTGCAGCAGACCGTCTAGTTTGAGCCGACGGATCGGGGTGCCGCGATAGGTCAGGGCGTCGGCCTGGAGCACGAAGTCGGCATCGAAGTCGGCGAGCAACGCGGCTAGCGCGGCCCAGTCCTGACCGTCATCGTCCTCGTCGTCGCCGGTGTCGCGGCCGCCGGGGGGCACGCCACCGGGCAGGACGATCCCGGCATCGGCGCGTTTGGCATAGACGTCCAGATTGAACCGGTCGACACGCAAGTTGATACCGAACGCCGGACGCGCGCGCAGCGCATAGGCGACGCCGCCGATGAGACGAGACGTGTCCAAGCCAAGATCGATATTGGTGACCTGACCGGTCGTTCCATCACCGTCGATCGCCGCCGACAGGTTGAACTTGCGCAGCCTGTCGGCTGGCACGTTGGAAATATCGATCTTTACCCAGTTGAGCAACGCTCGCAGATTGTCCGACGCGGCTTCGATCTGTCCGGCGAAGCGCGGGCCCGCCTCGCCGAAAGTCAATTTACCGAACAGGTTTACATCCGACGCTGACGGCAGTTGCGCCGACAATCGTTGCACATTGATCGCGCCGCCGGCGATATCGAGATTGACAATCGTCTGGCGAACGATCTGATCCTCATAGAGGATGGCGTCGATGGTCACGTCGACGCCGCCGCTCAGGTCGCTCGGAATTTCGAACAACGCCAGCGCGTCGTCGGCTTCGGTTGCATCCGTGGCGTCGGTTGTTTCCTGATCCGCTTCGGTTTCTTGGTCCGCCGCGTCGTTGAGGCCGGCCACCAAGACGTTGAGATCAAGACGATTGGCGTCCAGGGTCAGATCGAAGCGTCGGGGCACCACGAAAGTCGCCAGCATCTCGCCCTTGGCGACCGTGTCGCCGAAGCGGATTTCCAGTTCGGTAACGGTCAGTTCCTCCGCCGACGCCGTCAGCCGGCCCTCTACGCCAATTTGCTGGTCGGGCGGCAGGCGCATCGCGACCGGCCGGCCCAGGGCCGCGCCGAGCCAATCGAAAATTGGGCCCGAGTCGTCTCCGTTGAGGCTCAGTTTCCCGTCGGTCACCGGGCCGCTGTCGGCCAGCCGGACACCACCTTGGAAATTCAGTTTTGCGCCATCGGAGTCGAGGCGCGCACGGAACGCGATGCGTTCGCCGGCAGCCACTTCGCCAACCGTCAGATCAACATCGAGCGGCTGGCCGCGGACACTCAGCGACCCCGCCGCCTGGTAGGGTCCGTTGAGCGAATCGGCGGACAGCACCAGATCGATTGCCTCAACCCGCTCTTCCGCGTCGCTGGCCCGGTCGTAATAGACGAGCGCGCCGTCCTCGATCGAAACTCGATCGATACTGACCTCAAGCGCCCCGGCGATCAGGCCCTGCAAACCGCCGGTCTCGGTGGCGCCGGCTTCGGCCTGCCAATTGCCGCGGCCGTCGGCAAACCGTTCCAGCGTGACCATCGGTGAGACCAGCGCCACGCTTTCGACCCGAATCTCGCCGGACAGGATCGGGAACAGGCCGACCCGCACGTCGAGCGCCTTAAGCGCCATGAAATCACGCTCGCCCGCGGGCTCGACATCGGCCACGCGCACCAAGCTGGCCGACAGCGTTGGCACCGGCAACATGGCGAACGCAATCGGCCCGTCGATCGCGATCTTGCGGCCGGTGGCAGATTCCAGCCGCTCGACGATCTCAGGCTTATACCGGTTCCAATCGACAAAGCTCGGCCCAACCAGAACCGCGGCAACTGCCAATATGACAATTGCCACCAGGCCATAGATCAGCGATTTCAACCCGAAGTCCTTGCCGGTGGTATCGGCGTTTCGGTCAACGCGCTCTCCCGCACGCTTGCGCGCTTCAGAAATGCGGCTAATCTACAGGATGCCAAACGGTTGATACATACCGTAAATTGGCCAAGTGGTGGCGTTGGCGTTAAGATTCTCACAACGCCGTCCGCGAATTGACAGGACCGACCCGATGGGTGACGTCGTCAATCTCAACGCCTATCGCAAGCGCCAGGAGCGCGAAGCGATCAAAGACAAAGCAGCGGAAAACCGCGTGCGTCACGGCCGCAAACGCGGCGCCAAGCGCAAGGGCCAGCAAGAGCAGGACCGTGCGCGCGCCCGGCTCGACGACAAGAAGCTCGACCCTGACCCGGCGGACACCGCGAGCGACAGCTCGGAAGATCCGAACCGCGGCGCTTAGCGCTGGTGTAACCGGCGCAGGAATTCCGACATCAGTGATACGCGATCCGGCGCCGTCAGGTTGGGCCGCCCAGAGTAAATGCGTTCTCACGCCAAGATCGTGAGCCGAAAGGAGCATCCGTGAAAGCATCTGATTTGTTCGTGCGCTGCCTGGAGGCCGAGGGCGTGCGCCACATTTTCGGCGTGCCGGGAGAGGAAAACGCCGACCTGATGATCTCGCTGGAAGACAGCGACATCAATTTCGTGCTGTGCCGACACGAGCAGTCGGCGGCGTTTATCGCCGACACCTATGGCCGGCTGACCGGCACCGCCGGCGTGTGCTTGGGCACGCTTGGTCCGGGCGCGACCAATCTGGTCACCGGCGTCGCCGACGCGAATATGGACCGCTCGCCGGTGGTGGTGATCACCGGCCAGGCCGGCACCGATCGCATGCACAAGGAAAGCCACCAGCATATGGACGTGGTGGCAATGTTTCGCCCGATCACCAAGTGGGCGCAGACCGTACAACACGCTTCGACCATCCCCGAAGTGGTGCGCAAAGCGTTCAAGACCGCCGAGGCCGAAAAGCCCGGCGCCGTGCTGATCGAACTGCCCGAGGACTTGGCCGAAAGCGATACCCATGGCACGCCGTTGCCGGTCAGCCGCACCCGGCGCGCCGCCGCCGATCATAAAGCAGTGATCCAGGTGGTCGACGCGCTGCTGGCGGCGCGCAATCCGATTGTGCTGGCTGGCAATGGCGCGGTGCGCAAACGCGCGTCGCGTCAGCTCCAGCGCTTCGCCGACCTCACCGGCATCGGCGTGGTTAACACTTTCATGGGCAAGGGCGCGGTGCCACGCGACGATAAGCACTGCCTGTTCACCATCGGCCTGCAAGGCGGCGACTACATCAATTCCGCGATCGACGAGGCGGACCTGGTGATCACCGTCGGCTACGATCTGGTCGAATACAGCCCGGCCTATTGGAACCGCGGCGAGCCCAAACCGGTGGTGCATATCGATTTCACGCCGGCCGAGATCGACCAGGCCTATCCGGTCGCGGTCGAGGTGGTCTCCGACATCGCCGACGCACTGTGGCAGATCAACGAGACACTCGAGCAGGAGCATGCCGACCGGCTGCCGCTGTTCGACATCGCCGAACGAGCCAACCTGCGCTCGATGATCGCCGAAGATCTGGCGGCGGAGGCGAGCGACGCCGGTTTTCCGGTCAAGCCACAACGCATTTTGAACGATGCGCGCGCCGCCCTGGGCCCCGCCGATATCGTCCTCTCCGACGTCGGCGCTCATAAAATGTGGGTCGCGCGCTATTACCAGTGCGACGAACCCAACACCTGCCTGATCTCCAACGGCTTCTGTTCCATGGGCTTCGCACTGCCCGGTGCGATCGGCGCCAAACTGGCGCGCCCCGAAAGCAAAGTGCTGGCAGTGTGCGGCGACGCCGGCTTCCTAATGAACGTTCAGGAAATCGAGACCGCGGCGCGGCTCAAGCTCAATATCGTCATCATGGTGTGGGTCGACGGCGAATACGGTCTGATCAAATGGAAACAGCAGAACCAATTCGACGGCCGCCATTCCGACCTCGCCTTCACCAATCCGGACTTCGAAATATTGGCCAAGGCGTTCGGTATTTGGGGCCACATGATCGACGGCCCGAACCAGCTCGACGATGCGCTCGCCGAAGCCTTCGCCCAACCCGGCCCGGCCCTGCTGGCGGTGCCGGTCGACTATGCCGAGAACACCAAGCTAACCAAACGCCTCGGCAATCTCGTCTGTCCGATTTGACGCTGTTCGGCTGATCCGCCCAGCGTAGGCCGTCTTAACAGTGTGCTTGACGCCGGTTCCGCTCGCGATTATATTTAACCTTATGGTTAATAATCAATCAGAGACGCTCGACGCGATTTTCTCCGCCCTGGGCGATCCGACGCGGCGGGGAATTCTGGCGCAGCTCGCCAAGGGTGAAGCGCGGGTCACTGACCTTGCGGCGCCCTATCAAATGTCGCTGCCGGCGGTCTCGAAACACCTGCGGGTGCTTGAGGACGCCGGTTTGCTGAAAAAAGAAAAGGACGGCCGGGTCATTCGATGCCGCTGCGACCCCGAGCCATTGAAAAGCGCTGCGGAATGGATCGAGACGTATCAACGCTTCTGGGAAACGCAGTTCGACGCCCTCGCCGAATATCTCGAAGACTCAGACGATTGAGGAATTTGAATCATGAGCATGCCGCAACTTAGTACGGAAACCATGTCGGCTTTTGTCAAACGAACATTCAACGCACCGCGCGAGAAAGTCTTTCGCGCCTGGACCGAGCCCGAGGCGCTGAAGTGCTGGTTCGGCCCAGAGGGCTTCACCTTGCAGTCGGCGGAAGTCGACCTGCGCACTGGCGGAAGCTACCGCTTGGCGATGAAGCCGGCGAACGGCGACGTCTACTATCACTACGGCACCTATCGTGAAATCGACCCGCCAGAGAAACTGGTTTTCACCTGGATCCTTGAGGATCAGCCCTGCGACGGCAGTGAGAACCAGGATTGCGAAACCCTGGTCACAGTCGAATTTCGCGATCTCGGCGCGACCACCGAAGTGACACTGACCCACGAGCTACTCCCCACCGAGCAAGCCCGCGCCGGCCATGAGTTCGCCTGGACCGCCAGTTTCGACTGCCTTGCCGCGTTCGTGTCTTAAGGCCCGCCAGAATTTCAGTCGAAGGATCAAAAAGATGACCAAGACCACACTGTCTCGTCCCGCATCGATCACGGCCGCGCTGGCAATCATGATCGCAGCGTCTCCCGCCTGGGCTGATAGCGAATCCGCAGAAATCGTCAATCAGCCACCTGAACTGATTGCCTGGCAACAATCACCGGAAGGCGCCTCCTTCGCGACCCTCTGGGGCGATCTGATGGCGGACAAACATGGAGCCATGATCAAGCTGCCGGGCGGTGTGAGTAGCCCCATGCACATCCATACGGTGGATATGCACGGCATCGTCATCTCGGGCACCTTCTCGCATATCGCCGAGGGCGCCGAGGCGTCCAGCGAAATCGACCTGCCACCCGGTTCCTACTACTTACTGCCGGCAAACCTGCCGCATATCAGCCGCTGCGTCTCTGAGGTCGAATGCGTCACGTTTATTTATCAAGACGCAAAGTTCGATTTCGTCCCGACCGAAAACTAGGGGGTAAACCACGTTCGAAACGGTCCGCGTCCATCGCCAGCACGCCGAAGTCGGAACTGGCGTGGATGCGTGTCCCGCACCAACTCTAGTCGCTATCGGACTGCTGTGCCTTGATCGACTGGATGACCGGCCAGAAATCATAGCTGAGATACACTTCGCTCTTGAAAGTTGTATAGCTACCGGATTCAAGCGCCCGATTGACTTCACGCACCTTGGCTGGCGGCACCTTGAGAGTGACCACGTGGCCAAAACTCATCAATTGAGTCCAGCTCACCACCTCAACCCCGTCAGGCGGAAAATTCTCAAAAAAACCGTTTTTGCGCAGGTTGACGCCCATTTCGTCGAGCGTCAGCTGCTGGGTGTGCTTGAGAAAAATCGTCACCAAAACAGTGTCGCAGTCGGGCGCAATCCGCGACGGATCTTGATCTGCCATGCCCGGTCCTCCCATGTAAAAAAAGCCGATTAGAACGGCGCACACACAGGCGCGCATCGCTTTGCGGACCACGGCCAAATCTCGTATTGGATTTGTGGCTTCGACCGTGCCAGCCGCGCGGTCGTTTACACCCGGACGATCTTGCCTGGATTCATGATGTTGTCGGGGTCGAGCGCTTGCTTGATCGAGCGCATCACCGACACACCCTCGCCGAGCTCGGCGTTGAGGTAGTCGATCTTGCCGTAGCCGATGCCGTGCTCGCCGGTGCAGGTGCCCCCCATCGCGAGCGCGCGCGCCACCAGCCGATCGTGCAATTCTCCAGCTTCGGCAATTTCTTCATTGTCTTCCGGATCGACCATGTAGCCGACGTGGAAATTGCCATCGCCGACATGACCGACGATCGGCGCCAGGATTTCGGTCTGGTCGCTGTCCTTCTTGGTTTCGCTGATGCACTCGGCGAGCCTGGAAATCGGCACGCAAACGTCGGTCGACATCACCTTCTTGCCCGGGCACAGCGCCATCATGGCGTACAATGCATCGTGACGCGCCTGCCACAGCTTGTTGCGATCCTCAGCCTTTGTCGCCCATTTGAAATCGCCGCCGCCAAACTCCGCCGCGATCGCCTGCGCCGCCTCCGCCTGTTCTTCGACATAGTTTGTGCTGCCGTGGAATTCGTAGAACAGCGTATAGGCAACCGGAAAATCCATCTTCGAGAATTCGTTAAAACCCTTGACCGACAATTCGTCGACCAGCTCGATCCGCGCCACCGGAATGCCCGACTGGATGGTCAGGATCACCGTGTTCACCGCATCCTCAATCGACGGAAACGCGCAGACCGCCGCGCTCATCGCCTCGGGAATGCCGAACAGGCGGACCGTGACCTCGGTGATCACACCGAGCGTGCCTTCAGAGCCGACAAACAGCCGGGTCAGGTCATAGCCGGCCGCGGACTTGCGGCTGCGGCGCGAGGTGCGGATGATCCGGCCGTCGGCCAGCACCACGGTGAGCGCCAACACGCATTCGCGCATAGTGCCGTAGCGCACAGCGTTGGTGCCGCTGGCGCGCGTCGCCGCCATGCCGCCGATCGAGGCATCGGCGCCGGGGTCGACCGGAAAGAACAGTCCGGTGTCGCGCAGATATTCATTGAGCGCCTTGCGCGTCACGCCGGCCTGGACCGTGCAGTCGAGATCCTCCGGATTGACCTCGACCACCTCGGTCATCCGGCTGACGTCGATCGACACGCCGCCTTGCAGCGCGGCGACATGACCTTCGAGGGACGTTCCGGTGCCGTAAGGAATGACCGGCACTTTATACGTTGCGCACGCCGTGACGATGGCGCTGACTTCCTCGGTCGATTCGGCGAAGGCCACCGCGTCGGGGCTGACCGGCAGATGAAAGGATTCATCGCGGCCATGCAGCTCGCGCACCGCGGCCGAGGTGGTCAACCGGTCGCCCAGCAGCGCGCGCAGCTCGTCGAGCAACGGGCTTGCCGGATCAAGGCGGCTGGGGGTTATCGCGGGTTGAGTGGCCATGGCGTTCGAAACTCCCATCAAAACACGTCAATTCGGGCCCGTCTTATCATTCCGGCATAGAAAGGTTAAGTCGGCCCGCCCTAGGAGAAATGCATGGCTGTCGACTAGGATGCGCGCCGCACAACTTAGGGACTGACCCGCTGATGGACAACGAATCCGCCACCACCCTCACGCCGCTTGTGCTGCACCGCGAGCCGGTACGCACCGAATGGCTGGACTATAACGACCATATGAACGTGGCCTATTACGTGCTGGCATTCGACCATGCCTCAGACGCCATGTGCGATCATATCGGCCTTGGCCATGACTATATGCGCGAGACCGGCGGATCGATCTTCATATTAGAGAGCCATGTCAGCTATTTGCGCGAGGTGGTGCGCGACGACCCACTGCGCTTCGCGACCCACATTTTCGACCACGACGCCAAGCGGATTCATTTCGCGCACGAAATGTATCACGACGAAGATGGCTACCTGGCGGCGACCAACGAGCTGATGATGCTGCATGTGGATTTGAATACACGGCGCACCGCGCCGATGCCCGACGCGGTGCTCGAAAAGCTCAGCGCGCTCAAGGCTGACCATGCCGATCTGCCGCGCCCCACCGGCCTCAGCCGCGCCATGGGTCTCACGGCCGGCAAGAACCAGTGATTACCCTAGCGTCAAGGCGGGTCTAACCGACAAAAGTGTGACGGCCATCACATTTTGGCGAAACCCCCACACTATATTGTGCTTGTGAACAAGAGCGGGACTGGAGGCGCAGAATGGCGATCTCACCAGTCGACTTTCCGTATCCGTCGCCGATCGCGACAGCAGTGCGCGCGATTCAAGAGGCGAATAAGACGGTCGCGGATGTGGCCCAGAACGTTGCCGAGAATGGCGCAGAGGGCCTGGTCGAGGACGTAGTGACGTTGAAGCAAGCGGAGCTCGCCGTGAAGGCGAACGCCGAAGTGATCCGCACGGCTGCCGAGCTCGAAGACGAGGTCATCGACATCCTGGCCTGACCGACGTCCGTTAGCACCTGGCGCAGCTCCGGGCCGGGCACATCTTGCAACGCGTACCGCGCAGCACCATCATAGATCGAACAGTTTACGGCGGGGAAATCATCATGCCCGAAGCGCGCGGCGGCGGCGACGCCACCACAGTTCCACACAGCGACCGTTGGATGCGACTGCTCTACATGGTGGTATTCGCCATCATCGGTTACGTGGCCTATTGGCTCATCCTGTTCCTGGCGGCCGTGCAGTTCGGCCTCACCTTGCTGACCGGACAGCCAAACGAGAACCTAAAGGACTTCGCGGCCAAGCTCGACGCCTACCTTAAAAGCGTCACCGATTTTCTCGGCTATGCCAGCGACACCGTGCCGTTCCCGTTTTCGCCGCTCGACCAGGGTACCGCGGGCGCCAGCGCTAGTGTTCCCGCGAGCGCCAAAGCGCCGCGCAAGCGCGCCAGCCGCGCGACCGGCAAACCGCCAGCCAAACCTAAGCCCAAAACCGACACCAGCACCAAGCCGACCGCAGAAGACGACGACGGCTGAGCTTTATGCCGGCCGGTGACGGCGTATCGGTCTCCCGCGTCGCCCAATTGTGGCGGCGCCTCAAAACGAACGATCATCTGATTCTATCGGTGTTGGCGGTTGCGCTTGGTATCGCTGCCGGCTACGGCGCGATCGGATTCCGCTTCCTCATCGACGCCGTTCAGTTCGGCTTTTTCGGCTCGGGCTCGGAACACGTGCTGTCGATGGCGCGTGAGCTCGACTGGTGGCACCGGCTGATCGCGCCGGCGCTTGGCGGTCTTGCGGCCGGTCTGTTCATTCACCTGGTTTTGTCCGACCGTCGGTCGCACGGCGTCGCCGATGTGATCCAAGCCTGCGATCTGCACGGCGGGCGCATGCGACTGCGCGACGGGCTTAGCCAGGCGGCGGCCAGCGCACTATCGATCGGCGCCGGCGCGTCGGTCGGCCGCGAGGGCCCGGTGGTGCATTTGGCCGCGACCATGGGCAGCTGGCTCGGCCAGCGTGCCGGACTCGACCGAGCGCAAATGCTGACCTTGCTTGGCTGCGGCGTGGCGAGCGGCGTGGCGGCCTCGTTTAATGCGCCGATCGCCGGCGTATTTTTCGCGCTCGAGGTGGTGGTCGGCCACTATGGTCTCGGCGCGTTCGCGCCGGTAGTGATCTCGGCGGTGATCGGCACGATCATCGCACGCGCGCAATATGGCGATTTTCCAGCGTTCACCGTGCCCGGAGCCGAAATCGCCACCTACTACGAGATGCCGGCCTTTTTCCTGCTCGGATTGGTCTGTGCCGGGATTGCGATCACGTTTATGGCCGGCACCATGTGGACCGCGCGGATCGCCGGCGGCATTCAAGTGCCAGGCTATCTAAAACCGGCCATCGGCGGCTTATTGGTCGGCGCCATCGCGGCGGTCTATCCGGAAGTGCTCGGGGTCGGCTACGAGACCACCAATTTGGCGCTCAGCGGCTCTTTCGAGCTCCAATTATTGCTGATCCTGATCGTCGCCAAGATCGCCGCAAGCTGCCTCAGCCTGGGCGCCGGTTTCGCCGGCGGCGTGTTTTCGCCGTCCCTGTGTATCGGGGCGCTGACCGGCAGCGCCTTCGGCATGGTCGCCGTGCTCGCGGTGCCCGAGGCCCAAGCCAATGCCAGCGCCTACAGCATTGTCGGCATGGGCGCGGTGGCGGGCGCGGTGCTCGGCGCGCCGATCTCGACCATCCTGATCATTTTCGAACTGACCGGCGACTACACCCTTACCATCGGCGTGATGATCGCGGTCGCAACCGCCTCGCTGATCACCCGGCAAGTCACCGGCGGCTCGTTATTCACCTGGCAATTGCGGGCTCGCGGTATCGACCTCGCAAGCGCCCATGACCGCGCCGAAGTGCGTCAAATCCCGGTCGGCGATTTGATGACCGACCGGTTCCGCACGGTTGACGAACGCACCCTCGCCGGCGAGATCCGCGAGGTGCTGCGCACCGCGCCCGACTATGACCTTTACGTCACCGATCCGGAGGGCCGGCTGACCGGCGTGGTGACCTTCGACCGCCTGCGCGCCTTGCTGTTCGAGGCCGAGCCCGACGCGACCACCACCGCCGGAGAGATCGCCACCGCCGACCTCGATTATCTGGTGCCGACCGACACGCTCGACCGCGCCCTCGACATCCTCGAGACAACGCCAGCGCGCCACTTGCCGGTCGTCGCCGACCGCGCCGACCCGCATTTGATCGGCGTGCTGCATCGTCAGAATGCCCTGGTGGCTTACAACAAGGCCCTGCTCCGCCACCGCGCCGAGGAACGCGGCCAGACTTGATCTTCCGGAACGCCGACGATTATCCGGTGACTGCCAAGCTAAGGGATTGTTGCTCCAAAGCGGAGTTTCAAGGTGCGCTGGCGGCGATCGGCTTCCCGGTCACCGAGGCGCGCTCGGAAATCTCGATCCAGTTGCCGTCCGGGTCGCGCACGAACGACACCCGCGCGGTGTCGCCGAACGCGGTTGGCGGCATGCCCTCGGCGCCGCCTCTTGCCAGAATGCCGGCATGTTCGAGGTCAACCTGGTGGACCTGAACAGTAACGTAGCGATAACCGCGCGCGCGCCAGTCACCGGTCGGGAGCACCGTGGCATCCGCTTCGAGCCGGATTAACGAGTCGCCGCACCGAAAGACACCATCGGCAAGCGGTTCGAACCCGAGCACATCACCGTAAAAGCGCGCGGCTTGCGCCACATCGCGCACCCCAAGCCCTACGGCGACGCCGGTAATGCCATCCGTGCCGGGCTGGACGAGTGTGACGCGGTTGCCGTCGGGGTCGACGAGTGATCGCGCTTCAGCCACGCCGGGGCGCGCGATGAACAGCTCGCGATAGCCCGAAGGCGGCACGTCTGGCAACGGATCGCGCGCATGGTTCATTTTCAGGATCGAGCCGTTGACCAGATGCCGGTGCTGCTGCACGCCACCGCCGATCTTCGCCATATGGTCGTAGGAAAGCCCCACAGGACCGCTCCAAAAAGCCAATTGCGCGTCACGCAGGTTGCTGAATAGCCCGACATCGATATGTGGTTTTGCAAGACGCATGCGGGTATCTCGGTTCGTGGCGGGCCCAACAGGAGAGTGTGGTGGCACGGATAGCGCTAGCCTATCATGCGCCGCGTCTCGTCGGCGAATGCGACCCAATGCGGCATGTGCCGACCCTGAAGCGAGATACGGGTCAATGACCGAATTACCGATCGCGGAGTCACCTGGCGGCCGCTTGATGGCGGCGCTCAGCCGGATCGGCGCCGATGCGCAAGACACCGCCGAGGTACGTTTGCAGAAAACCATGCTGGTCGCCTCGACGCTGACCATGGCCAGCCTGGGCATCATCTGGGGCGGTATCTACGCCTACCTCGGCGAATATACCGCGGCCGCCATCCCCTGGTCCTACACCGCTATCTCGGTCGCCAGCATCACCTTGTTCGCCAACATGAAGCGCTACCGCTTCTTTCGCTTCAGCCAACTCCTATTCTCGCTGTTGCTTCCGTTCGTGCTGATGGTGGAGCTTGGCGGCTTCATCGAATCGAGCGCGATCATCTTGTGGTCGCTTAGCTGTCCTCTCGGTGCGCTGGTCTTTGCCGGCCGCCGGCAGGCGATCCGCTGGTTTGCCGCCTATGCGGCCTTAATTGGACTCGGTGTGGTGTTCGAAGCCGTGCCGCACGCCCGCACGGAACTACCGTACCAGGCTGTCATCCTGCTATTTCTGATGAATATTCTTGGCGTATCGGGCTTGGCCATGATGCTCCTGCAATATTTCGTCGGCGAACGAAATTTCGCCTTGGAAGTGCTCGATCGCAAGCACCGCTGGATCAGGCGTGCTTTTTCAAGCTACGTGTCGCCAAATCTGGTGCGCTACTTGATCGACAATCCGGAAGGGTTGGAGCTGGGTGGCGAGCGGCGGACCTGCTCATTTGTTTTGACCGACCTGACCGATTTCACGCCGTTGGTGGAGAACACCGATCCCGAAATCGTTGTCTCAACTCTAAACACCTATCTCGAAGGCATGACGGCGATCATTTTTTCCCACGACGGCACCATCGACCGGATTGTCGGCGATGCCGTCTCGGTGATGTTCTCCGCGCCCGTAACCCAACCAGATCACGCGGCGCGGGCAGTATCGTGTGCGCTGGCGATGGACGCTTTCGCGCAAGCGTTCGCCAGGCGCAAGCGCGCCGACGGCCTTCCTTTCGGCACAACGCGCATCGGGGTGAATACCGGGCCGGTGATCGTCGGCAATGTCGGCAGCACCTCGCGGCTCGACTATCGCGCGCTCGGCGACACCATCAACACCGCCGCGCGGTTGGAAAGCGCGAACCGCCATCTCGGCACCCGCCTGTTGGTCAGCGAGGCCACCAAGGCCGGCTGCGCCGACGTCCCGATGCGACCCGTCGGCACCCTGATGCTCAAGGGCAAGACCAAAGGCGTCCAAGCCTTCGAGCCGGTTCTCAACGGCGCCGCCGGCGACTATGACGCGGCATACGACCTCATGGCATCGGAGTCGACCGACGCATTGGCGGCGTTTGAAGCACTCGCCGACGGCGCGCCCGACGATCCGTTGACCGCCTTCCACGTCCACCGTCTGCGCGCTGGCGAAACCGGCGCCACCATCACGTTCACCGGCAAATAGCCGATCCACCGGTCCGGCAGCTACGCGCTAAGCGTTTTTTGCACCGCCGCCCGCCAGCCGGTGAGACGATCGGCGCGCATTTCGGCCGACATGATGGGTTCGAAACTGGCATCACGTCGCCAGCGGCCTGCGACATCGTCGAGCGAGGCGAACAGGCCGGCCTTGAGCCCGGCGAGCGTGGCGGCGCCGAGCGCGGTGGTCTCCATCACCACCGGACGGTCCACCGGCAAATCCAGAATGTCGGCGAGATATTGCAACATCCAGCCGTTCGCCACCATGCCGCCATCGACGCGGAGCGTGCCGGCGGAAATCCCGTCGTCGGCCATCGCCGACAGCAGATCGGCGGTCTGATAGCACACCGATTCCAAGGCCGCGCGCGCCAGCTCCGCCCGGCCGGTCGCGCGGGTCACGCCCACCAGCGTGCCTCGCGCGTGCGCATCCCAATGTGGCGCGCCGAGGCCGGTAAATGCGGGCACAAGATACACGCCGCCAGTATCCGCAATGCCAGCCGCCAAGGCCTCCGTCTCGGACGCGCTTTTGATGATGCCGAGTGCGTCGCGCAGCCATTGCACCGCCGCGCCGGCGACGAAGATCGAACCCTCGATGGCATAGGTCACTTGTCCGTCGAGACGGTAGGCGACGGTGGTGAGCAGCCGATTGTTCGACATGACAGGTGTATCGCCGGTGTTGACCAAGGCAAAACATCCGGTGCCATAGGTGCTCTTGATCGCACCGGGCCGGAAGCAGCATTGGCCGATCGTCGCCGCTTGCTGGTCGCCGGCAATCCCCAAAACCGGGATCGGCCGACCAAACCACTCCGGCGCGGTTTCACCGAAGTCGGCGGCGCAGTCACGAACCTCGGGCACACACGCGCGCGGCACCTGGAACCAATCCAACAACTCATCGTCCCATGCCTGGGTATGAATGTTGAACAAGTTAGTGCGGCATGCATTTGTCGCCTCTGTTAGGTGCGCGGCGCCTCTGGTGAGTCGCCAAAGCAGAAACGAGTCGACGGTACCAAATGCTAAGTCTCCGCGCTCCGCCCGCGCCCGCGCGCCCGGCACATTGTCGAGAATCCAAGCGATCTTGGTCGCCGAGAAATAGGGATCGAGCAAAAGCCCAGTTTTCGCGCGGACCGCTTCTTCCCGACCCTTGGCGCGAAGCGCGTCGCATACATCCGCCGTGCGTCGGTCCTGCCAAACAATGGCATTGTGAATCGGCGCGCCGGTCTCACGGTCCCAGACCAGGGTGGTTTCGCGCTGATTGGCGATGCCAATCGCGGCCACGCGGTCGCCGGTTTGCTCGGCCTCGGTGACTGCCCGTCGCGAAACCGCGAGCGTGGTGCGCCAGATTTCCTCCGGATCGTGCTCGACCCAGCCGTCGTTCGGATAAAGCTGCGGAAACTCGGCCTGGGCCTGAGCAACGATCTCACCCTCATCGTTAAACACGATGGCGCGACTGCTCGTCGTTCCCTGATCGATCGCCAATATGAGCATGATCCCCGCCTTTGGTCGTGTGCCTGGCCGCTCTATCTGATTGTTATAGCAAGACGGGCTGACAATGACTCACGTGACCGAAACGATCGACCTGCTGGTGATCGGCGGCGGCATCAACGGTGCCGGCATCGCGCGCGACGCGGCCGGCCGTGGGCTCGGCGTGGTGTTGTGCGAAAAGGACGACCTGGCGGCGCACACCTCGTCGGCCAGCACCAAGCTGATCCACGGCGGGTTGCGTTATCTCGAACAGGGCCGCCTGCGCTTGGTGCGCGAGGCTTTGGCCGAGCGCGAGGTGTTGCTGAACGCCGCGCCGCATATCGTTCGCCCGCTACGCTTCATCCTGCCGCATGACACCGGCCAGCGCCCGGCATGGCTTTTGCGGCTCGGCCTATGGCTCTATGACACCTTGGCGGGCCGCAAGCGGCTCGCGCCGACCACCAAAGTGGATTTGCATGCCACGCCCCATGCCGGCGCGCTGGACAACCGCCTGAAGACCGGCTTCGAATATTCCGACTGCTGGGTCGATGACGCCCGCCTTGTGATTCTGTGCGCACTTGATGCCAAGCAACGCGGCGCAACCATTTTGACGCATACCAAGTTTGTCTCGGCGGAACGTCTCGACGACCGTTGGCGCGCGACCCTCGAAAGCGCCGACGGCGGCCAGACCACGGTCGAAGCGCGGGCGCTGGTCAATGCTGCCGGGCCATGGGTCGGCAGCGTGCTCGCCAGCACCACCCCGGACGCCGCAGGCACCGCACCGCGCTTGATCAAAGGCAGCCACATCGTCACCCGTCGGCTGTACGACGGCGATCATGCCTACATATTTCAAGCCGCCGACAAGCGCGTCATTTTCGCGATCCCGTTCGAGCGTGACTACACGCTGATCGGCACCACCGATGTCGCTTACGACGCGGATCCCGATACGGTCGAAATCTCGCCCGAGGAAACCGACTATTTGTGCCGCGCCATTAGCGCCTATTTTGCCAAGCCGGTGCGCCCCGACCAGATCGTCTGGTCCTATGCCGGCGTGCGCCCGCTCTATGACGACGAAAGTGACGATCCCTCATCCGTCACCCGCGACTATGTACTCAAGCTGGACGCACCGCCGGACGCCGCGCCGCTTCTCTCCGTTTTCGGCGGCAAGATCACGACTTTTCGCAAGCTTGCCGAGCAAGCGATCGACACATTGTCGCCAAAAGTGAGCAGCCGGCGCGGCGCATGGACCAAGCACGCACCGCTGCCCGGCGGCGATGTCCCAAGGGCCGACTTCAACGCCTACACTGCCGAATCCCGCGACCGCTACCCCTGGCTGCCGGCCGACCTTCTAGACCGCCTGCTGCGCACCTATGGCACGCGCATCCACGACGTGCTCTGTGACGCGAAAAACCTTGCTGATCTCGGCCGCGACTTCGGCGCCGGTCTCACCGAGGCCGAACTCCGCGCGCTCACCACCCATGAATGGGCGCGCACCGCCGACGATGTGCTCTGGCGTCGCACCAAACTTGGACTGTGCATGACCGCGGATCAGCGCGCCGCCGTCGTCGCCTGGCTTTGCGATCGCGCGCGATAGCGAAGTCGCGCTACATAACGTCAAAATTGCCGGCGAACACCAGATCCAGGCGCCCGCTGCGCCAGCCACGCGCCAGATCACGCACCAGCGGCGACGGGCCCTCGCGGTAGCGGCGGACAATCGTCTGATCCGCCTGCTCGTCCGCGCGCAAGGCTCGGGTTGCTTGGCGATGCAAGATCTTAAGCGACTCGGGCGGCGGTCCGTCAAGCTGCGGCGCGACGCGCACGTGTACGCTGGCGCGTTGAAATTGACGCGGCTTATCGCCCGGACGCTCCAACATGTGGAGCCCAGTCTCGGACGCGAGCAGGCTATATGCGCCATATCCGGCCACCGCGTACACGGCGCGAAACGACTGCCGCGCATTATCGTCTTCGCTCTCCAACTTGGTGAAACGCATACGGCGGGTGGTCGCCCAACTTTCATACATGGCGGCCAATTGCCGGGCGAACGCCGCGCAGCGCGACCAATCCTGCGTGCTGTCTGGCCTCACTTCAACAATCAGAAATGCCTCGCGCGGACGACCTTGCTCAATATCTAAGCAAGCGATCTCGAGGAGGTGCAGATTTTGCGCCAGCACGCCGACCATATGGGCCGGCGCATTCGACCGACCGGCCCCGGACTGTCGTTCGAGCCGTTCCAAGAGCGAGCGGGCGCGCTTTACCCCCGCGCCGACACGGTCGATATACTCCGCCAGCCCCAGGGTGGCGAAGCGCTCCGGCGACGACCAGAATTCTGCCGTCTCCATCTCAGCGAACGCGGCGTCTTTGCGTTGCTGCCACGGCTCAGCCTCGACCGTCTCGTTCAATTTTTCAAAATACCGCCGCAAAGCGGCGAGCTCCGCGCGCGACCCCTGCGGGCGCAGCAGAATTGATTGCGGCGTTTCCTCGCCCGCCACAGGCTCCGCCGCCCCGGCCTCGACCGGTTCTTCGGCCAATGGCGCATCGGGGTCGACGAAGCTGACCTCCAGTCCGTCCTGCTTACGCGAGACGAACAAAAACTGATCGCCCTCGGGCGCTTGATGCCGGACGATGGTCATCGCGAGCGGCGAAAGAAGATATTGCTCGATCGCCCGCTTGAGCGGCCTGGCGCCAAGATCGGGCCTGAATCCTTTGTCCAACAGAAATTCGATGGCGCTTTCGTCCCACTCGACCGCCCAGGCACGGTTCCGCAAGCCACGGCGTTGGAACGCCGCCACCAGCTCCTTCTGCAAAATCTCGCGCATGATGTCGCGGTTGAGCGGCTGGAATACGACAACGCGATCCAAACGATTGATGAACTCCTTGCGGAACTCCTTCTCGATCGCTCGATACACCTCGCCGGCATCAAAAGCCTGACCGGTCGAACCGAAGCCCACCGAAACGCCGGTTGGCACCGACGCGCCTAAATTCGATGTGAGGATGATGATTGCATGCCTAAAGTCCGACGTCTGACCCTTGCGATCGGTAATCCGCGCGTCGTCAAACACCTGAAGAAAGCTGTCCCAAACCTTCGGGTGCGCTTTTTCGAATTCGTCCAGCAAAATCACCGAGAACGGCTGCTGGCGAATCTGATCGGCCAGCGAGTCGCTCTGATCCGCGTCGGCATGGCCGAAAAGCCGGTCCAAACTCTCTGGCGTTTGCAGCTCGCTCATGTCGAGGCGGATCAGTCGCCTGGCGTCACCAAACAGCCACTCGGCGAGTGTCTTAGCAATTTCGGTCTTGCCGGTTCCGGTCGGACCGGCGAACAGAAACACCCCAATTGGCCGCGTCGGATCGGTTACGCCAGCTTTCATCATCGCCACCCGCTCGACCAGGCACCCCACCGCCTCATCCTGGCCGATCACGCGCTTTGCCAGCAGTTTTTTTAGGCTATCCAGGTCGAGATTTTGCCGTTGATCGAGAATCTCCAGCGGCAATCCGGTCTGGCCGGACAAGGTGAGCACCACGTCATCGAGGCTCAAAGTTGGCATCGGATCGTCCGAGTCCGCCTGCAAACGGATCACGGTCTGATCGAGCAAACTGAGTAAACTGCCCGGCGCCGCCCGGTCGCTGAGATATTGCTGTGCCAGGTCCCACGACTGATCGATCGTCAGCGGGTCTTTGACCGTGACGCATTGTTGCAACCATTCACCGGCGAGATCGAGTGTCGCTTCCGGCGTCATTGGATCAACGCGTAGAGTTGAAAGGGCGGTCGCGGTTCTTGGTTGCTCGTGCAACAATCTTTCGAGCGCCGCCGGGTCGGTCTCGCCCGCCACTCGGATCTCGCCCTTTTCGATCAGCGGCAGTAGAACGTCGAGCGCGCCGATCGGGCTATAGCGATGCCGGCCGGAGAGTGCGAGCGCATGAAATTCCGGAATCATCCAGATGACCTTTCGCTCCCCACGCACCTGCTCGACGACCGATTTCAGCCGTTCCTCGAACTGCCCGATATACATTTGGCCGGCGATCAAATCGGCGTGGCCGCAAACGAACACCACCCAACCTTTGTCATAAAGGCGTTTACCTAGCCTGCGAAGGATCGCGGTTTTGCCAACGCCGCGTTTGCCGACCACCAAGCTGGATTGCGGATGCGCCGCCAGCAGTGCGCCCTCCAACAGATCAACCGCTTCCTTGAGCGCCGGATGCTCGACGACCGAACCGGCGCTGCGCGCCGCATCATCGTCCCACAGCCGCCCGACCGTTTGCAGAAGCGTCTCGTCGATCCGCTCCGAGCGCCATTGGTCCATTTGGTCGAGGACGGGCCCGCCCAATTCCGCATCGAGACCGCGCAAAAAGCCGCGCAGCGACTGAAGCGCCTCGGCATCCATTTCGGCCGAGACGTTGTCGAACGATGGCACCTCGCCTGCCGACAGGCGACTCTCAACGAAGTTCGCGAGAAACATTCGCGACGGTCGATATTCCAGAAATCCCGTCGAAACCGTCAGCACCCGGCCGATGATGCGTTCGCCGGGCGGCATGACTTTGCAGAGATATTCAAGCCCAAAATATTGCGGCCAGGGCGCGATCGTCCCGATGCAATCGATGATCGCGCGCTTGGCCTCGGCGCCATCGTCTCGACGCCGCAAGGCCTCTATCGCCAAGCACGAAAGGATCGCATTATCGCCGGTGACATAGTTTATCAGGGTGTCGATCTTGACGCTCGGGTCGCACAGATCGTTCACCCCGGTCTCGAAGTCAGGGCAGTTGTTGAGAAGATCGTTGGGATGGGCGGACGCGTAGTAGAAGTCGGAAATCCGCGACGCCACGGCATAAATATCGCTCGTACCCGTCTCGGTCGCTTCGGTAGCGCCCTCAGCCGCCGACTCGTCCGGCCGCACGTCCTCCGCGGCGGTGGCGCCGCTGATCAGCTTCGCGAGGAAATACATCAGCAGCCCGACTGCCACTAGGACCGGAACTATTAATTCCACCGACCGTCCCTCGCCTTTCGTTCTCTGCCGACCGGATGCGGCCGACGGCGACCTTATACCAAGGCACTCTCAGATTGATCCATTTGATGGTTTGGGCCAGTGCGCCGGCCGAACGCGCCGTTTCCGTCAAACCCGGGTGTCAGGCGCCGAGGAAAATCGCCCGCACAAAATCTCGGTACAGCATTACTTGCTGCAGCAGGACGTTTTTGTCGCGCGTCGCCTTGGAAACGATGATGCCGCCGTCGACCAGCGCGGAGATCATGTCGGCGAGCGCGTCGAAATCCACGTCGATCTTTGGCGGGTAACGTTCGGCGATAAGGTCGAACTGCTTGCGAAAGCGCCGCCGCCATTCGAGCATCGCTGTCTGGTTAAGGTCACGCACATCCTGGTTGAACAGGTTCTCCTGATAGCAATAGGCCGCGATGAGGCAGCCAGGATGACCTTCGGGCAGGTCCGCCATCATCTCGGCAAACATTTTCAGACCGACCAGGAATCCATGCAGCGGGTCGTCATTCAGCTCATAGGCACGACGAAACAGGTCGTCCAACAGCGTCTCTTCGCCATCGATGTAGCGTTGCAGTAACGCCTTGGCGAGCTCGCTCTTATCCGAGAAATGATAGAAAAAGCCGCTTTTGGTAATGCCCACCGCGCTGATCAGCTCATCGATCGAGGTCGCCGCGAAACCTTTCTCGAGCACCGCCTGCTCGGCCACTTCAAGCAATTTCTCGCGGGTATCGCCACCGCGTTTGGTCAGCACCTGATTCATGGTGAGAGTCCTTGCATCCACGGGTCCGTTTATGCCGGGCCTCCGCCACACTGTACCACAGGTCAAGTTGGGCGGCCCCGACACTCCGCGTTAGCACAAAACGGCACCGTCGGTTGTGACCTAATTCACTGATTTGCAGACAAGAAAATGAAAATCGTGTGACCGGACCATGAGTCGGCTATCGCCGGTTCGCGAATTCCTCGAGTCTATGCCCAACACGCGGCCAAGCGGCCGCAGGCGATAGCGAAGGAGCCTTAGGCAATGGCAAGACATCGAAACCATCTGCCGCAACTCGATGGCGGCATCTTTTTGACCGACGGCGGTCTCGAGACAGTGCTGATCTTTCACGAAAATTTCGATCTTCCGCACTTCGCGGCGTTCGACCTGCTGCGCGATCAGGCCGGCAAACAGGCCCTGCGCAACTATTTCCACACCTACGCGCAAATCGCCCAGAACGATGCCGCGGGGTTCGTATTCGAAAGCCCGACCTGGCGGGCCAATCGCGACTGGGGCGATAAGCTCGGCTATTCAACGCAGGCCTTGGCGACGGTCAACCGCGAGGCGATTGAGTTGATGTCGGAGTTGCGCGACACGTTCGAGGTGCCGTACGCGCCGATGGTGATCAGCGGCTGCGTTGGTCCGCGCGGCGACGGCTACGACCCCGGTCACGCAATGAGCGCGGATGAGGCGCAGGTCTATCATGCCGAACAGATCAGTGTCTTCAGCGAAACCGAAGCCGACATGGTCACCGCGATTACCATGACCAACGTTGACGAAGCGATCGGCATCGCCCGCGCCGCGGAGGCCGCCGAGATACCGGCGATCATCTCGTTTACGGTCGAAACCGATGGCCGGCTACCGACCGGCGAGGACCTGGCAAGCGCCATCACCGAGGTGGACAACGCCACTGCGACCCCACCTGCCTACTACATGATCAATTGCGCTCATCCGACGCACTTCGCCACCGATCTTGGCCGTGGCGGCGACTGGATCGGTCGGGTGCGCGGGATTCGCGCCAACGCTTCCCGCATGAGTCATGTCGAACTCGACGAAGCGACCGAGCTGGATGACGGCGACCCAGTCGAACTCGCGTCGGACTATGTCGTGTTGGTCGACCGATTGGCGCACATCAATGTGTTCGGCGGCTGTTGCGGCACCGACCACCGGCACGTCGCGCAAATCAGTGCGGCGTGCCGGCGCGCCGCGCCCCGCCGCGCCGCCTAACCCAGGGCAGCGGCGGTTCGCCCTCCACTGCACTGATTGAGGTTCAAGGCCCCGGCTCTTAAAGTGGAGCCGGGGCTGTACTTTTTTGGACTTGATGGGGGGACAGGGCGTGGCGAATGCGGTGGAGCGGATTGAAGGGGTAAGCAACAAGGCTCATGCGCTGGCGGACACGCTGGGCGCGGTGCTCGTTCGCGGCTTTCATGTGTTGGCGCTATTCGCCATCGGCGCCACCATCGTCTGGGCCGCCGCATTCGAATTCTTCCGGATGGTCGCCCAGGGCCACGCCACGGTCGAGGATATCCTGCTGCTGTTTATCTTCCTCGAACTCGGGGCGATGGTCGGTATTTATTTCACCACCAATCATATGCCGGTGCGCTTCTTAATCTATGTCGCGCTAACCGCCTTGACGCGTCTGCTGATCAGCATGGTCAACCTCGAGCATGTCGATCTGATGGACGCCATCCTGAATCCGCATTGGGGCCTACTGTTGGTGACCGTTGGTATTCTTTTGCTAGCATTCGCCGTCCTGATCCTGCGCTACGGCTCATACAAATACCCGTCAGCTCCCGCGACCGGTCGCGACAGCGAAGACGCGGATTAGCGGAAAAGGACTTTGCGCTCGTCGTTAATTCACTGACGGAGGCGGCTCATCTGAGATCTCCAGGCCGGCCATGCGCAGGCCGTCAAACCAGGACTGAAACCGAGGACGCACTCGTTCAGGATCCAAAGGAGCGATCGCGGCCAAAACGAGGTCGGGGCTAAAGTCCGGCTTGAGTTCCATTAGCGTATCGAGCGCCTTCTTTGCTTCTTCTTGACGCTCAAGGTAGGCGAGCGACGCAACTAATACCACGTTTGCCCAGTAATGCGCGTCCGGATGACGGGTTGCGCGTCGTGCATCTTCGACCGAAGCCTCATAGTTGCTCAATTCTAGGTTCGCCCAGGCGCGCAGATGGTGAAACAACCAGATGACCGGATCGCGCGGACTCAAGCGAATAGCGGTATTAAGTTGCGCAATCGCAGCTTCCGGTCGTCCCGCCAGAACGAGTGCCATGCCCAGGCCATGATGAGCGAGTGCTAAGCTGGGATTGAGTTCGATCGCCGTACGAAGATCTTCCACCGCGGCATCATAATCACCCTCTAACGTTTGAACTCTACCGAGCGCGAAGTGACCCATCGCTTCCCTGTCGTCGAGCGCTATAGCTTGCCGTGCTAACTGATTGGCTTCCTCAATGTATTTCTTTGGTGAATTGGTATATGAGAAGATGACCTGTACGAAGCGCACATACGCCATCGCCGCAAGAGGTTGAGCGAATTTTGGATCCAACCGAACAGCGCCTTGCAAATAACGATGCGCGTTGTCCAAATCCTCGGCGTTCATTCGCCAGAGGTGCCACATACCGCGTTGGTAGGATTCCCACGCGTCCAAGTTACTCGGAGCTTTGCGGTGGGCCCGTTCCCGCTCGAATTTCCCGACTTCCGCTTGCATGGCCGACACAAGCGTTTCCGTGATCTCGTCCTGCAGATCGAATAGGTCGACCATCTCTCGGTCGTAACGCTCCGCCCACACGTGGTTGCCGGAGGCGGCTTCAATTAGCTGTGCGTTGATTCGAACCCGGTCGCCGCCCTTCCGCACACTGCCTTCGACGACATATCGGACCCCGAGATCACGGCCAACCTTTTTTACATCGACCGCTCGACCCTTGTAGGTGAATGAAGAATTGCGGGCGGTAACGAGCAGCCAACGCAAGCGCGAGAGTTCGGTAATCAGGTCCTCAGTGATACCGTCGGCGAAGTAATCCGGCTCGGCACCGCCGCTCAAATTTTCGAATGGCAGCACGGCAATCGAAGGCTTGTCGGGCAGCGCGACCGGCGTATCAGCGCTTGGCGATGCGGCCGTCACGGTTTCAGCGATCACCCGATAAACGCGCACCGGTTTGGTTATGTTTTTGACCTCATGCACGCCAGCGTCTTCGAACATTCTGTCCAGCTTGCCCATCACCTGCCGGTGAACGTCTTCGGAGATCATAACCCCGCCGGGCACCGCCAAGCCCTCGAGGCGCGCCGCTACATTGACGCCGGAGCCATAGATAGAGCCGTCGTCTTTTTCGATCACGTCACCCAAGTTGATGCCGAGCCGGAAGCGCATGCGCCGCGGCTCGGGCAATGCCTCGTTCCGGGTCTCAAGTTCGTCCTGAACTTCCAGCCCCGCCTCGACCGCGCCGATCGCGCTCGGGAAAACCGCCAGCACGCTGTCGCCAGCGGTATCGACGATCCGGCCGCCATGCGCGGCGGCGGAGTCGCGGAACACCGTACGACAAGCGTCGAGTGCGGCGAGGGTGGCGCGCTCGTTGGCCTCCATGAGCTTGGAATAGCCGGCTACGTCCGCCGCCAGAATGGCGACCAATCGTTGATCCGCGCGCGGCTTCGACATGGAATGTCCTCCCGGCAGGCATGCTATGTATCGTTGCACGCGGCGACAAGCCGGTCGGATCAGTTGGCCGTATCGGATGCGATCAATGGCCGGCGAATGGGCGGCTCTCGGCGCGGGACGATCGCGAACCTAGAATAGCAACAAGCGCACGATCACTCGCGCGCTCATCTTATAGTCGTGCCAGGCCAGCGAAACCTCGTCGGTAATAGCTGCGTTTACCCAAATCGAGGCAACGCCGGCCTGGCCGCCCCAAATCGAGGCTACTTCACCTCGACGGCAACATTGGTTGGATTGGTGACAATGTCGTAGACGGCGGATCGCTTCTGCGACTGGGCGACCAGCGCCTCGATTTCCTCGCGGGTTGCGTCCGCGTCGATTTCGAAGGTTACTTTGATGCCGCCGAACCCGTTGCGCACGTCGGTGTCAATGCCAAGGATGCCCTGGATATCCATGTCGCCTTCAAGCGTCGCCTTGACCGAATTCAGCTGGATGTCGCGGTGTTGCGCGACCGCCGCGACGCCGGCGGTCAGGCAGCTCGCCAACCCCACGAGCACATATTCGACCGGTGTCGCGCCATTGTCCTCGGACGCAAAGGTCTCGGGATGATCGGCATCAAAATTGAAGGTGGTTCGGTGCTTTTGTTCAGCGCCAAGTCCGAAATACCCCTCGACCTCGGAATGGCTGTGCGTGCCGTTTTGCCACTGACACGTCGCGCGCCAAGCAAACTTGGCGGCCTCCGGCGTTTCGGTCAGCGCCTCGCGCGCGCCCAGTAGGGCTTCAACGTTTACGCCATTGTTGACTGCGCCATCGTTTGCCGCCGTTGCAGCCTCGACCATTGAGCATCTCCTTGATTTCCGCCCCCCACCGGGGCTTTCAAATTCGATGCAACCCAGTCTCTGCCCAGGTTCACAATAGTGCTGTGAACCAATTCATCGCGGTGCTGTGAACTAGTTCACACGCCCGTGCTCTTCGCTCCGCGGCTCACGAACGCCGTGGCCGCGCGCTTATTCCCGCAATTCAGGGATCACCCAGAGTGGCGCGGCGCCACGGGCGACGCGTTGGACGTTGTCGAAAGCATTGCGCAGGCGCTTTTGGTTGCTTTCGAAGGTCGGGCCAGCCATGTGGCCGGTGAGCACCACATTATCCAGGTTGAACAGCGGATTGTCGGCCGGCGGCGGCTCTTGGTCGAACACGTCGAGCCCGGCGCCGGCAATGTCACCGGCTGTGAGCGCGGCAATGAGCGCGGCTTCGTCGATCACCGGACCTCGGCTGGTGTTGACGATAAGCGCCGAAGACTGCATCAAACTCAGCTCGTCCGGGCCGATCAGATATCGCGTGCTCTCGTTGAGCGGCACGTGCAACGTCACGATATCGGACATACGCAATAATTCGCGTAGCAAGCGAAAGCTTACGCCGAGCGCGTCTTCTTCATATTCGCTGAGCCGCGCAATGTCGTAATAGACGATGTTCATACCGAACGCACCCGCCAGTCGCGCCGTCTTCTTACCGATATTGCCGAGCCCGATAATGCCGAGGGTCCTGCTGTTCAGTTCATGCAGGCGCGGGATCGCGTTGCCGCGCCAACGGCCACCGACGACATTGGCGTGCTGGTGCACCAATTTGCGCGAGGCGGCGAGCATCAGCATGATGGCGTGCTCGGCGACCGCCACAGCATTGGCGCCGCCATTGTTCGCCACCGGCACCCCTGCCCGGCGCGCGGCGTCGAGATCGGCGCGGTCGTAGCCGGCGCTGAGCAGTTGGATCAGTCGCAGACGCGGCGCGGCGGCGTATAGCTCATCCTTGATCAAAGGATCGACGAAGCCGACCAGAAATTCGGCGTCGCCGATCGCCGCCTGATAGTCGGCGCTGCCTCCCGCCGCGACCACCAGTTCGAAACCCGCCGGCGCAAGATCGCGCGCCACCGCCGCCGCGTCCGGAAATTCGCTGACAAAGACGATTCGGTTGGCCATCACGTGTCCCCCGCGTGTTTTCCGCACAATAGCATGCACCTTGATGCACCCGCGCGGGGCATCCGATATAGTGCGATGAATCATGTCGGACCCATTTGATCTTAGCGATATCGAGCCCGCACCGCCGCCCGTGCCCACCGCGCCGGCGGCCTATCTCGCGGGCCTTAATGACGACCAGCGCGCCGCCGTCGAGGCCATCGACGGCCCGGTGCTGGTGCTTGCTGGCGCCGGCACCGGTAAAACCCGCGTGCTCACCACACGGCTTGCGCATATTCTGCTGACCGGCCGCGCATTTCCTGGCGATACCCTGACCGTCACCTTCACCAACAAGGCGGCGCGCGAAATGAAGGACCGGGTCGAGCACCTGCTCGGCCGTTCGGTCGAAGGCTGGTTTCTCGGCACCTTCCATTCGATCGCCGCGCGCATCCTGCGCCGGCATGCCGAGGTGGTCGGGTTGAAATCGAGCTTCAGCATCATCGACACCGACGATCAGATTCGCTTGGTCAAGCAACTGCTGTCGGCCAACGATATCGACGACAAGAAATGGCCGGCGCGAGTGTTGGTCGGCATTTTCAGTCGCTGGAAAGATCGCGGCCTGACGCCGGACAAAGTATCGGGCGATGATTCGGCCGAATTCGCCAACGGCCGGGCGGTCGAGCTTTACCGGCAATATCAGGAGCGGCTGATCACCCTCAACGCCGCCGACTTCGGCGATCTGTTGCTACACAATCTAACCTTGTTCAACACCGACGCCGCGGTGCTCGCCGAATATCAAGAGCGCTTTCGCTATCTGCTGGTCGACGAATATCAAGACACCAATGTGTCGCAATATCTCTGGCTGCGCCTGCTCGCTCAGAAGCATCGCAACATTTGTTGCGTCGGTGACGACGATCAGTCGATTTACGCTTGGCGCGGCGCCGAGGTCGGCAACATTCTGCGCTTCGAGCGCGATTTCCCCGGCGCCACGGTCATCCGCTTGGAGCGTAATTATCGGTCGACCCCGGCGATTCTCGGCGCCGCGTCCGGCCTGATCGCGCACAATGAAGGCCGGCTCGGCAAGACTCTCTGGACCGATGCCAACAGCGGCGAAAAAGTGCGCGTGCGCGGCACTTGGGACGGCGAAGACGAAGCGCGCACGGTGTCCGAAGAGATCGAGTCGCTGCAAAGAGCGCAGCATGCGTTGAACGAAATGGCGATCCTGGTGCGCGCCAGCTTCCAGACCCGCGCCTTCGAAGAACGCTTCATTCAGATCGGCCTGCCCTACCGGGTGATCGGCGGCGTGCGGTTCTACGAGCGGCTGGAGAATCGCGACGCCATCGCCTATCTGCGCGCGGTCACGCAGCCGGCTGACGATCTGGCGCTTGAACGGATCATCAACAAGCCCAAGCGCGGCATCGGCGACGCCAGCCTGCGAACGCTCAATCTGCACGCCCGCGCCCAAGGCATTCCGCTGCTCGCCGCCGCGCGCGAATTGGTCGAATCCGACGAACTGAGAGGCCGGGCGCGCAACGCGCTGGCCAAACTGATCGGCGACCTCGACCGCTGGCGCGCGCAGGTGCCGGTGACCGAGCCGGCGCGGCTCGCCGAAATCGTGCTCGATGAATCCGGCTATACCGAGATGTGGCAGCAAGACCGCTCAGTCGAGGCGCCGGGCCGGCTGGAGAACCTGAAAGAACTGGTCTCGGCGCTCGAGGATTTCGACACGCTCGAGGGCTTTCTCGAACATGTCAGCCTGGTGATGGAGAACGCCTCACAGACCGCCGGCGACATGGTTAATCTGATGACATTGCACGGCGCCAAAGGGCTCGAATTCGACACCGTGTTCCTGCCCGGTTGGGAAGAAGAGCTGTTCCCCAACCAACGCTCGCTCGACGAGGGTGGCCTGAAGGCTCTGGAAGAAGAACGCCGGCTCGCCTATGTCGGCCTGACCCGGGCGCGCAAACGGGCGACCGTGCTCTACGCCGCCAACCGGCTCATCTTTGGCCGCTGGACCACCTGTTCGCCGTCGCGCTTTGTCGAGGAATTGCCCGAGGAGCATGTCGACCGGGCCAGCGTCGCCGCCGCTTACTATGCCGGACACGGCACGGCCGAGGATATCGATCCGGGCGCCTTCGACCGTCCGGCCATCGGCCGCCGCCAGAGCAATTGGCAACGGCTCTCGGCGCGTCTTGGCGCCACCGCCGAACCGGCGATCGAAACCCACGATCACGCACCCGGCGCCCTCGCCGTCGGCACCCGCGTGTTCCACCAAAAATTCGGTTACGGCCTGATCATCAAGGTCGACGGCAACAAGCTCGAAATCGCGTTCGACAAAGCCGGCACCAAAAAAGTGATGGACAGCTTCGTCACCCCGGCGTGACTGAGTTCTCCGGCCCGGCTTGCGCGGCGGCGCGGTAGGCGGCGGGCGAAACACCGAAATAAGACGCGAACGCGCGGGTGAAATAGCTGCGGCTGTCATAGCCCACCGCGGCGCTAACCGTCTTGACCGGCTGGTCGCCGCCGACGAGCAAGCGCGCGGCGCGATGCAGACGGATCTCTTTGAGAAAGTCGATCGGCGCGCGGCCAAACGCATCACGAAAATGATCGGCGAAGGCGGAGCGGCTCATGCCGGCGGTATCGGCAAGCCGCTCAACCGTGTGTGGCGCCGCCGGTTTGTCGAGCATTGCCTGTACCGCGCGGCCGAGCCGTTCGTCTTCCAACGCGATCAGCCACGGCACCCGGCACTCGCCGCTTTCGCAATGGTGCCGCAACACCAGCACCAGGCATTGCTGCATCAGCGCCCGCACCAGCATGTCGGTGCCGGGCTGTGGATCCGATAGTTCGCCGAGCAATGATTCGAAGGCGCGAGAAAACTGGCCCGCCTCGTCCGACGCGACAACGATAGGGTCGCGCAAATAGTCGAACAGGCCGTGACCGTGATGATAGACCGCGTTGAGCGCGCCGCAGGCCATCACCGCCTCCGCCACGGCGGGCGGGCGGTCGAGGGTCATGGTCTTGCACATCGATGCGGCGTTGGTCGTCGCCTGGCACGGTCGGCCGTCGGCCTTGGGTGCTTCAAGCGCCTGACGGCGCGCCGGCGGCACGATCACCGCGCTGCCCGGGGTCAACGCGATCGCTCGGCCGTCATCAATCAAGAACCGCCCCTCGCCGGCGAGCATGTAATGGATCACGGCGGTGTCAGCGCGTCCAAGGTCGAGCCGCTGGCCAGCGCCAACCCGGCACACCGCGAACGGCTGTACCGCAACATCAAGGCCTTGCAACAGCTGTTCAAGCAGCACTGAAAAGTCCCTCCGGCGCCAGTTTCCTGGACGATAAGGCACAGCCCCCGGACCCGCAAGCACGCGCCTTGCGCGAACCTTGGAAACCCCAACGAAACCCACAATACGGAGACGCAGCCATGAGTGCATATCACGGCCCCGTGACAGGCCGCTTGACCGCCGCTTCCGTCGCGGCCATCGGCCTCGCCGCTCTGCTCGCCTGGTCGAGCCCCTACGGCGCGACCGCCGCCGACGACCCCTACGCCGATCCGGCCGAGCCAGCGCTGCCGCAGACCGACATGACCGTCGACCTGTCGAACACCGCGCTGGTGATCACCGACCCACAGATCGACTTTCTCAGCCCCGACGGCGTCACCTGGGGCGTGGTCGGCGCCAGTGTCGAGCGCCACAACACCGTGCCCAATCTCGAACGCCTGATGAAAGCCGCGAAGGACGCCGGCATGACCGTCGCCATTTCGCCGCACTACTACTATCCGACCGATCACGGCTGGAAGTTCGGCGGACCGCTCGAAAAACTGATGCACGCGATCGGCATGTTCGACCGCAAGAGCGCCCTGTCGGTCGACGGCTTCGAGGGCTCGGGCGCCGACTTCATGCCGCAATACAAACAGTACATTGAAGACGGCAGCACCATCATCTCGTCGCCGCACAAGGTATACGGGCCGGAACAGAACGATCTCTCGCTGCAGCTCAGGAAAGCCGGTATCGACCGGATCATTCTGGCCGGCATGTCCGCGAATTTGTGCGTCCAAGCGCATCTTCACGAACTGCTGGAAGACGGCTTCGAGGTTGCGGTGGTACGCGACGCCACGGCGGCGGCAATGTTGCCCGAGGGAGACGGATATCTCGCCGCCCTGATCAACTTCCGCTACATCGCCAACGCGCTATGGACCACCGACGAAACCGTGAGCCGCATCGCCGGCGCGGGTTCATGATTCGGCAGGACGTCACTTAGCTTGATAACGATTCCGCACGCACGACCTCCCTCCGCTAACCGCGGGGGGAGGTTTAATCCGACGTCAGCGCTTCCGGGTTAACCACCACGGCGGGATCCAGCTTGCCGTCGATAAAGTCCATCACGTTCTGAGCACACCGTCGGCTCATCCGCTCCAAGCATTCGGCGGTGATCCCCGCGACGTGCGGGCTGAAGACCACCTTATCGACGCCGAGCAACGGACTCCCGGCCGGCGCCGGCTCTTTTTCGAACACATCGATACCGGCGCCGGCGATCACGTCGTTCTTGAGCGCGTGGCTCAAGGCCGCCTCGTCGACCAAACCGCCGCGCGCCACGTTGATCAGGTAGGCGTGCGCCGGCATGGTCTCGAGCGCCGCGGCGCCGATAATGGCGCGGGTCTCGTCGGTAAGCGGCGCGTGCAAGGTGGTGAAGTCCGCCGCGGCGAGGCCGGCGCTTAGCGACTCCGCGCGCACCGCGTCCGATGCCGCGATCTTGGCGTCGTCGATATAGGGATCGTGGACCAGAACCGTCATGCCGAAGGCGCGACACAACCGCGCGACATGCGTGCCAATGCGCCCCAGCCCGATGATGAATACGGTCTTGCCAAGAAGGTCAGCGCCGAACGACAGACCGCTGCCTTGCCAATCGCCGGCACACGTGGTGCCGTGCCACTGCATGGCGCGCTTGGCCAGCATCAGCATCATATGCAATGTGTGCTCGGCGACGGTCAGCGAATTGGCGTCACCGACGGTGGCCAACGGAATGCGCCGCGCGGTTAGGGCGTCAACATCGACATTGTCATATCCGACGCCGTGCCGCGCGACCAGGCGCAGGCGGTTGGCACTGGCGATTATATCGGCGTCAATTAGTGCTGTGCGCACGATAACCGCGTCGGCCGCGGTCATATGCACGGCCACTGTCCGCGGGTCCTGTTCAATCTGCGTGACCACGAGATCGTGCCGACCCGCCAACAGGTCTGAGCCGGCCGGATGAATCCGGCCGATGATTAAAACGTTCAATGCGCTCACCACGCCGCCCCCAAATGCCCCCGACGAATACCCCCGCAAAATAGAGCGGTATTTTGGCGCATAAGCAATTTGGGCCTCCCCTAGCCGACCCTGGGACAAAGACGCATGAAAAAAGTAATGCCCCGTCCCTAGAGCCAATTGTGAGAATGACGCAGACTGCGGCGCATGATCAATACGCCGCACCGCAGCTTGCCGGCGTCACGCTGGCAGGCCGAAATCACCATTCCAAAGCCGAGCTTGGCGTTATTCGAAGAAGCATTCGCAACCGCCGAATCGGTGTGGAGTGAGCCGGCCGGTGAAGATCACGTCAGTCTACGCGCAGTCTATGCCGATGCGCCGGACAAATCGGCGATGGCGGTCACACTGGCGATCGCCGCGGCCGCGGCCGCCGTGCCCCCGCCAATTTTGGCCCTATCGCCCTTGGAAGACCGCGACTGGGTCGCCGAAGGCCTCAAATATCTGGACGCGGTTGCGGTCGGCCGGGTGCTGGTGCGCGGCGACCACTTGGCGCCCGCGCCACGCTCCGGCCGGATCGAGCTTGTGGTCGAGGCCGGAACCGCGTTCGGCACCGGCCATCACGCGACCACCGCCGGCTGCCTGGCGGCAATTCAGTCTGTGCTGCGCGGTCGCCGTGTCGGTCGAGCGCTCGACATGGGGTGCGGCACCGGCGTGCTGGCGATGGCGTTGGCCCGGCTCGGCGTGACGCGGGTGTTGGCGGCAGATGTCGATCCGGTTGCGGTCGCGGTGACCGGCGAAAACGCGCGCGCGAACCGGGTCCACCATCGAATCCGAACGGCGGTCGCCGACAGCTATGCCGCGCCGGTGCTACGCGCCGCGGCGCCGTACGACCTCGTGGTCGCCAACATTCTGGCGCGGCCGCTGGTCGCCATGGCGCCGGCGCTGGCTCAGGCCCTGGCGCCGGGCGGCGCGGCCATCGTGTCGGGATTGTTGGCAAGCCAGCAACGCCTGGTGCTTAACGCGCACCGGACCTGCGGTTTAATACTGAAGGGTAGGTTGGTTCGGGAAGGTTGGGCAACGCTGACCCTGACTAAGCCCACGTTGCAGCGCAACAAGACCGGCCCCGAACAAGTCGTGGGGACTATTCGGGACCGGCCGGAAGCGTCGTTTTAGCGTTCGATTTTCGGGGAGAACGAATTAACCGAACAGGTGGCGCAAGCGGTGCGCGATGTCGTCAATGGCGGTGTTGAACGCCTGGGCGCGCATGCGCCGACCGCGGGTCAACAGCTCGTTCATATCCTTGCTTTTCAGGGCCTCGACATCGGGGCTGGCAAAGCGCACGTTCTGACCAAGACGAGTCTCGGTGTTCATGACTATGCTCCTTATTTTATGGCTGACGCCGTCCGGTGAGGCTCGTGTTCGGGGTCTCGAAGGGGCGGTGCATCCTTGGTTTCAAATTATTGACGCAGTGCAATATAAGTCAGTGTTGCTGACATTTCAATCGAGCGATCGAATCAAACTCGCAAATCAGCTATGCCGCGCTTGCATGGCTGAATTATCAGGGGTTGATATAGAGCGACCGGGCCTTGCTCCAAGGCACGGTCCGGCCTAGCTTCCTGGCACCCATATATCGACGGAGCCAAGCCACATGCCCAACCCGTCCGGCACCGCCGAAACCGCCATATCGGCACCGCCCGATGCGCTGACCGAAGCCTTGAATGCGGCAAGAGTCGGGCTGACCACCGACCAGGTCCGCAGCTTGGTCGCCGGCGTCGCGGCCGCGCCCGCCGACGAGGACTCGGAGGCGTGGATGCGCTTAGTCGCGCCGGAGCCGCCCGCGCCTTTACGCGAACAGCTTGCGCGCGCCCTTAACGCCGCCCGCGCATCGCTCGATGACGCCGAAACGCCGGGCGACCCGATCGCCCTGCTGCGCGATGAATTGAAAACACGCGGTATCGACGGCTTTGTGGTGCCGCGCGCCGACGAGCATCAGGGCGAATATGTGCCGCTGTGCGCGGCGCGGCTGGCGTGGATCTCGGGCTTTACCGGGTCCGCCGGCAGCGCGGTGATTCTGGCCAACCAAGCCGCCTTGTTCGTCGACGGGCGTTACACCTTGCAAGCGGCCACCGAGGTCGCCGGCCGGCCGATCGAGGTGGTCCATCTTACTGATCAAACGCCGGACGCCTGGCTCGCTCAAACGTTGCAGGAGGGGCAGAAGCTCGGCTTCGATCCCAAGCTACACACCCGCGCCGGCGCCAAGCGCCTGGCTGCTGCCTGCGTCAAAGCCGGAGCCGAGCTGGTGCCGGTCACACCAAACCCTTTGGATGCTGTCTGGACCACCCAGCCGCCGCCGCCGATCGCGCCGGTGGTCGCGCACGATATCGCTTTCGCCGGCCAATCCGCCGCCGAAAAACGCACCGCGCTGGCCGACGAACTCGCGAAGCAGAGCGTCGATGCAGCGGTTATCAGCATGCCGGATTCGATTGCCTGGCTCCTTAATTTACGCGGCGGCGATGTCGGCTACTCGCCGTTGCCCTTGTCGTTCGCGGTGCTCAAAAAGGATGCCGCGGTCGACCTGTTCGTCGATCCGCGCAAGCTCGATCCCGGTCTCGACCACCACCTCGGCAACGGCGTCGCGGTGCATCCGCCGGACGCGCTTGGCGAAGCCCTGAAAGCGCTCGGCGCCGCCGGCGCCACGGTGCAGGCCGACCCGATCACCGCCTCGGAATGGATTTTTCAGGCTCTCGAAACCGGCGGTGCGCGCATCGTCGAGGCGACAGATCCGTGCGCTTTGCCGAAGGCGATCAAAAACCAGACCGAGCTCGACGGCACACGTGCGGCGCATCGTCGCGACGGCGCCGCGCTGACCCGCTTTCTGCGCTGGCTCGACACCACGGCGGCGGATGGTTCGTGCACCGAGATCCAGGCCGCCAACCGACTAGAAGATTTTCGGCGCGCGGGCGATCACTTCCGCGGCTTGAGCTTTCCAACCATTTCCGGGGCCGGGCCCAATGGCGCGATCGTGCATTACCGGGTCACTCCGGAAACCGACCGGCCGCTCGAACCGGGCTCGCTCTATCTGGTCGATTCCGGCGCGCAATATCTCGATGGCACCACCGACGTCACCCGCACCGTGGCGATCGGCACGCCGAGCGACGAAATGCGCGACCGTTTCACCCGTGTGCTCAAGGGCCATATCGCCATCGCCACCGCGCGCTTCCCGACCGGCACCACCGGCGGTCAGCTCGACACTTTGGCGCGGTATGCGCTCTGGCAAGCCGGGCTGGATTACGACCATGGCACCGGCCACGGCGTCGGCAGCTATCTCGGAGTCCACGAAGGCCCGCAGCGCATTTCCAAAGCCGGCGGTGGCATTCCGCTCAAACCAGGCATGATCGTGTCCAATGAACCCGGCTACTATAAGACCGACGGCTACGGCATCCGGATCGAGAATCTGGTCACCGTAATCGCGTGCGACCGCCCGGCGGGCGGCGAACGCGACCTGCTCGGCTTCGAGACCCTGACCCACGCGCCGATCGACCGGACCTTGGTCGACACGACGCTGCTGACGCCCGACGAGGTCGCTTGGCTAGACGGTTACCACGCCACGGTCCGCACCCTGTTGACGCCCTTGGTCGACGGCGACGAGGCGGCCTGGCTCGCCAAAGCCACCGCGCCGCTCGACGCCTAAGGAAAAGACTATCCGCTAGTCGCGTTCTTGAGCGCGTCCAGGTACCCCCTGATGCGCGTGGCGTTGACGCCAACATCGGATCGGCCAACGCGGCTCGCGCTACGCACATCGACACGCGTCGAGACCGCGGTGCCCGTGCCGGTCGGCGTTAGCCGGACGACGATGTCGTCCTTGAACTTGTAGAAGCGGCTGGTCGCGGTGGCCTCGATGCGCCCGGCCTGTGGGTCCTGAGCGACGAATTCCCACTCCAACGCCTCGGCCAAAGCTTCCGCTTTCTCGTAAACCTCAGCCGGCGACGCCGCGACCACCAGTGGCTCGATGTCGGGATAGCCCGCTTGCTGTTGCAACGCGACTTCGGGCGTGTAGGTGAGATCGTTCATTTCCTCACCACGTTCGGTCCCATAAGCCTCCCGTGCCGCCAAAACCGCGACGAAGCGGGGCGGGTTCGTAACATCGGTGCTGACATCGTGGATAAACGGCACGGTTCGCACGATGAAATACTGATTGCCGACATAACCAGCGGAAAGACCACCGGCCGCCAAACCGATCAGCGAAATAAACAAACCGTAACGATTACCGCCGGGCAAAGTCGCGCCCAGCCCGATCAGCGACAGCACCACTGCTCCCGCACCGGCATAAGTCGCGTATTTAGTGATGGTAAGAAGTGCGGTCGGATAGCCCCAATAGCCTTCACGATAGCCATAGGCCCCGGCGAAGAGCGCCGCCAAGGCGCCGACCCCGATCAGAAATCCGAGCGTTGCAATCGTAGACAGGCGCTTATGGCCCATGTCCCCTCTCCCTGATCCATTGGCGCTCGCCGCTCCGACGGCGCTAAATCATGGTTTCACCGCTTAAACCGCAAATCAACCATGGCCGCCGGCCGGCCCAGCATCGCTCGTGTGCCGGGTGTGATAGCGGTCACACAACCGCCCCGGTCGCGCGTGACCGCCGTCACTGCCGATTCGCCAATGCCGCACAAATATTGAGGTTGAGGCGCGGAACCATGGGGGGCAAGGAAACAAGGATGCTCGTGATGTCCATCAATGACGTCGAGGCCGCCAGCCAGCGGGTTCAGGCCATGCGCACGCGCCTTGACGACGTGCTCACTGAGTTTCGCGCCGGCGAGCCGGTGCAACCGGATGCCTATCAGCGCTCCATGAACGATCTGTGCAAAGCCCTGCTTGAGCTCGAAGAGATCAAATCCTAAGGCTCGACCCTCAAACTCAACTCACGAGTTGGTGCCAGTCCTCCTCGCTCAGCACAATCAGCCCAAGCTCACGCGCCTTGGTGAGCTTCGACCCGGCATCGCCGCCAGCAACCACATAATCTGTCTTCTTTGACACCGAACTCGCGACCTTGGCGCCAAGCGATTGCGCCATCGCCTTGGCCTCGGCTCGGCCCATGGTCTCCAGCTTGCCGGTGAACACCACGGTCTTACCGGCCACCGGCGAGGCGCTCTCGGGCGCGGCAAACTCACTCACTTCGACCAGCGACTTCAGATCCGCCAGCACCTCTTGGTTATGCGGCTCGGCGAAAAAGTCGACGATGTCGGCAGCCACCTTCGGCCCAATGCCGTCAATACCGACCAACGACTGATAAGCCTCCGTCTCTTCGTCGCGCGCTTCCGCAACGGCGGTGAGCAGCGCGTCCCGCGATCCATAGTGTTGCGCCAACAGCCGCGCGTTCGCCTGGCCAACCTGGCGTATACCCAGCGCGTATACAAAGCGGTCGAGCGGTATCTCTCGTCGCGAATCGATAGCGTGCAATAGATTACGCACCGAGGTTTCGCCCCAACCTTCGCGCGCCTCGATCGCCTCCGCCTGATCCGATAGGCGGAACAGGTCGGCCGGCGTCTTAACCAAACCGTCGCGCCAGAACGCCTCGATCTGTTTTTCGCCGAGGCCATCAATGTCAAACGCGTCGCGGCTGATGAAATGACGTAAGCGCTCGACCAATTGAGCGTCGCAGATCAGGCCGCCGGTGCAGCGGCGCACCACCTCGCCCTCCTCGCGCACCGCACTACTGCCACACACCGGACAGTGGTCGGGAAACTTGAACTTTTTCGCACCCTTCGGCCGCTTGTCGAGCACGACCTCAACGATTTGGGGGATCACATCGCCGGCCCGCTGCACCACCACGGTGTCGCCCTTGCGCACGTCTTTGCGCGCGAGCTCGTCCTCGTTGTGCAACGTGGCGCGCGACACCACCACACCGCCGACCGTCACGGGGGCCAAATTCGCCACCGGCGTAAGCGCCCCGGTGCGTCCGACCTGTATGGTGATCTCTTCCAGTCGGGTGACCGCGCGCTCGGCCGGAAACTTATGCGCGATCGCCCAGCGCGGACTGCGACTGACGCTGCCCAGCCGGCGCTGCCAGTCGAGCCGGTCGACCTTGTAGACCACCCCGTCAATATCGAAGGGAAAATCCACCCGGCCGGCCTCGATGCGTTGGTGATAGGCCAACAGCGCATCGGCCGAGTCGCAGACCTTCGCTGGCTCGTTGAGCACGAATCCGAATTTGCCGAGCCGCGCACGCGCCTTCCACAATGTTTCGCCGAGCGGGTACTCGCCGGAACCGCCGGTGATCTCGCCCCAGGCATATCCGAAGAAATGCAGCGGACGTTGCGCCGTGATGTCCGAATCGAGCTGACGCAGGCTGCCGGCCGCGGCGTTGCGCGGATTCGCGAATGGCGGCTCGTCCGCTGCCACGCGGGTTTCGTTAAGGCGCTCGAAATCGGCCCTGGTCATATAGACCTCGCCGCGCACCTCGAGCACATCGGGCACTTGCTTGCCCGACAAGCGATCGGGCAGGTCAGTGATGGTGCGCAGGTTGGCGGTGACATCTTCGCCTTCCGTGCCGTCGCCGCGGGTCAGGCCCTGGACGAATGCGCCATCCTCATAGCGCAGCGACGCCGACAGCCCGTCAATCTTGGGTTCCGCGACTAGCTTGACCGCTTCATCTTCGCCGAGTTCTAGGAAGCGTCGAATGCGGGCGATGAAATCCGCCACATCGTCAGCGTCGAACGCGTTGCCCAGCGACAGCATGGGCATTGCGTGGCGCACTTTGCGAAATCCGCTCGCCACCGGCGCACCAACGCGGTCCGACGGACTATCGGCCCGCTTGAGCTTCGGAAACCGCGCCTCGATTTCGGCGTTGCGCTGACGCAGGCCGTCATAGATAGCGTCGGAAATTTCCGGTGCGTCGCGATTGTAATAATGCTCGTCGTGGCGGGCTATGTCGGCGGCGAGACGCGCGAGCTCCGCATTGGCCTCGGCCTCGTTCAGCGCCTCTACCGGCTTTGTGTCGCCACCGCTCATGCCGCGGCCGGCGGCGCCGCGCCGGCCTCCAATAAGCTATCCGCGGCGGCGCGCGCCTGATCGGTAATCTCGGCGCCGGCCAGCATGCGCGCAATCTCCTCGCGCCGGGCCGCATGGTCCAACAGCGCGACCGTCGTCGCGGTGGTTTTGGTTGCCGCCGTCTTACGCGCGGTGGCCTTGGCAACCCGGAAATGATGATCCGCCAGCGCCGCCACCTGCGGCTGGTGGGTGACCACCAGCACCTGGAGCTTGTGCGCCAACCGCGCCAATCGTTCGCCGACGGCATGCGCCGTTGCGCCGCCTATGCCGGCATCGATTTCATCGAACACCAACGTGCCCGAACCGTCACGCTCGGCGAGGGCGACACACAGGGCGAGCATGAAGCGCGACAGTTCGCCGCCCGAGGCAATGGCGTGCAAGTCGCCCGCCGCCGAGCCCGGATTGGTGGTGACCTCAAAGCGCACGCGGTCGGTGCCAAGGGCGCCGCGATGGGCCTCGGGCAGGGCATCGATGCGAGTCGTGAAGCACGCCGCGCCGAGTTTGAGCGGCGCCAGCTCGCGCGCCACCGCCTTGTCGAGCCGCGTTGCCGCCTTTTTCCGCGCCGCGCTCAGTACGGCCGCCGCGTCAGCATAGCTCTGTTCGGTCTTGGCAAGGGCCACGCGCAAGGCATCGAGCGCGCTCTCACCGTCGAGGATCGCTGCTAGCCGGGCCGACAGCATGTCGCGCACGGCGCCCAGGTCATCGACCGACACCCGATGCTTGCGCGCGGCGGCGCGCAGGGCAAACAGGCGCGCCTCGACCGCATCGAGACGACCCGGCGCCGCCTCCAAATCGTTTCCCGCGGTTTCGAGGAGTCCCACTGCCTCCGTCGCTTCGATCGCCGCCCGGTCGAACGCCGCGACGAGATCGTCGAGCTTGCTTCCCGCTTGTTCGGCGATGTCGGCGATCAAGCGGTGGGCAGCGCGCAATGCCTGATCCGCCGGCGCCGCACCGGCGACCGTCTCGGCCGCGTCGGACAAAGCCTCGGCGATTTTCTCCGCCGCCATGAGAAAGGCACGTTCCTCCGCCAAGCGCGGCTCCTCGCCTAGCTCAGGCGCCAAGGCGTCGATCTCCTCCAGATCGTGCGCCAAATCGTCGCGCGCGCCGAAATCGTCGGTCCGCGCCTGTTCGGCGTCGCGCAACCGTTCGGCCGCCGCCTGCCACGCCAAGTAAGCGGCGGTGCAAGCGTCAACCTTGCTGGCGAGACCGCCGAATCGGTCGAGCGCAGCGCGATGGCTGGTCGGGTCCATCAAACCCAGCCGGTCATGCTGGCCATAGCTCTCGACCAACAGTGCGCCAAGCTCGGCCAGCCCGGTCACGGTCACTGGCTGGTCGTTGATGAATGCGCGGCTGCGGCCGTCCGGCGACAGCGTCCGGCGCAAGACCAGCGCGCCATCGGGGTCGGGGTCGAGCCCGTGATCGTCGAGCCATTCGCGAGCGGCGTGGCCGGCATCGAGATCAAACACCGCGCTGACCGAAGCCCGCTCGGCTCCGGCGCGCAGCAGGCCGGCGCCCGCCCGCTTACCGAGCGCGAGCCCAACCGCGTCGAGCAAGATCGACTTGCCGGCGCCGGTCTCGCCAGTCAACGCACACAAGCCCGCGCCGAAATCGACGTCGAGTCGCTCGATCAGCACAACGTTGCGGATCGCAAGGCGTACAAGCATGCCCGTGCCCGCCGGTTCGCGGCGTTATCGATTTAGAAGACGCGTGCTAGCCACGAGCTTTCGGACAAGCGCGGCTCCAACTCGCCTTCCTGCAACAGGACGAAGGAGTCCTGATACCAATCGGTGCCGGGATAGTTGTAGCCGAGCACCGCCGCCGCCGCTTGCGCCTCGCCGACAATGCCCAACGCAAGATAACACTCGGTCAGCCGCAATAACGCCTCGGGCACATGGCTGGTGGTTTGATAGTCGAGCACCACGTTGCGGAACCGGTTGATCGCGGCGAGATAAAATTCGAGATCCTGGTAGGTCCGCCCGACTTCCATTTCCTTGCCGGCCAAATGGTCGCGGGTGAGCGAGATTTTCAGCGCCGCGTCGCGGGCATATTTCGACTCCGGATAACGCCGCATAATTTCCTCGAACGCATCGAGCGCGAGCTCGGTATTGCGCTGATCGCGGCCGACATCGGAAATCTGCTCGTAATAGCTCAGCCCGACAAGGTAATGCGCGTAGGCAGTATCCGGATTGCCCGGATGCAGCTCGATGAATCGTTCCGCCGCCAGCACCGCTTCGTCGTAATTATTGGCTTGGTAGCTGGAATAGGCCGACATCAGTTGCGCCTTGGTCGCCCACACCGAATAGGGGTGCTGGCGCTCCACCTCCTCGAAGCTGCGCGCGGCCGGTGAATAGTCCCCGTCGAGCAACTGGTCGAAGGCCTCGTTGTACAAGTCCTCGACCGGCCGTTCGACATAGACATCTTCGTCGCCGCCACCGCAGGCACCCAGGGCAGCGAGCGCCATGCCCGCCATCGCCGCCTTACAACAATCGCGTAACCGCTTCTTGATGCCGCCGCGTCGCGGCGCCGCTTCCTCGCGCATCGCCTGAATCCGTCCTTTTATGAGCCCGCTCGGTCAAATCTGGTTCCAAGCCCGGCGAGTATATCACGCGCCCCAACGCCGCAAAGAGTGCCTGCCCGTCATTGCTTGGATTGTTAGCTCGGTGCGCCCCCCACCCTTGACTTTTATTTCATGCCATCAGCTAATTGCGCCCTGCGGCCAGCCCGGCTAGGCGACCGTATAGAAATATCCCATGGGAGGACGTTTATGCGAAATCTGAAATCTTTGGCGATCGCCGGCGCGGTGGGCGCAGCGATGGCGATGAGCGGCGGCGCCGCGTGGGCCGAATGCTCTGCTGACGACAATTCCGGCTGCGTTGGCAAGCCGTGGGTCGACGGCGACGTGATGGAAACCCCGCTCGGCTCCAAGTGGTGGCCGAACCCGATGTGGGGCGAAGGTGATCAAGCCGGCTCGACCAACTGGTACAAAAAGCCAGAAGTCGTGCTGCGCGCGATTGCCGAGATCAAACAGGGCAAAACCATCAAACTCGGCCACGAATATACCGCCGAGATGCCACTCTTCGGCGCGCGCAAATTCTCGCTGCGCATTCCTGGCACCCCGACGGGCGGTCCGTTCGGCTCCAACAGGATCATGTGGAACGACGAGTTCCTGTCGACCGAGGTCGGTCAGGTCGGCACGCAGTTTGATGGCCTCGGCCACATCGGCGTGCAGGTCGGCGCACCGGGCGACAAGAACGAGATGCGTTGGTACAACGGCTTCACGGCTGCCGAAATGGGCAACCCCTACGGCCTCAATAAACTCGGCGTCGAGCATCTGAACCCGATCATCGCGCGCGGCATCCTGTTCGACATCGCCGCCTATCGTGGCGTCGACTCGATGCAGGCCGGCGAAGTGATCACCATGGACGACATCAACGGCGCGCTCGCCAAGCAGGGCATGTCCGACTACACCCCGATGCCCGGCGATGCGGTGATCTTCCGCACCGGTTGGGAAATGCATTGGAACGACCCGGCGACCTTCAACGCCGGCGCTCCCGGCACCGGCATGGAAGCCGCGCGTTGGATTGCCGAGACCGTCAAGGCCGGCGTGACCGGTGCCGACACCTGGCCCGGCGATGCGGTTCCGAATCCGGATCCGGCTTGTGCGTTCTGCGTGCATCAGTTCCTGCAGACCCGCCATGGCATCATCAACCAGGAGAACATGAAGCTCTCCGAGGCGGCCAGCTTGGGCGTCTATCAGTTCGCGTATTTCTACAGCCCGGCCCCGATTAAGGGCGCCACGGGTTCGATGGGCGCGCCGGTGGCGATCTACTAGATTGCTCCACGCGTCGACCGGCTTGCCGGTCGCGAACAAGATCGCGGGGCGCGCCAATGGTGCGGCCCGCTTTCTTTTGTCTGCATGTCGTCTAAACCGCGCTTGACCCCCGTCCCCGACCCTGCCATAGCCGTTTCATGACCACTGCGCCCTCCGCAGCCTTGCTGGATGAGTTGATCGAGTTTGCCAACGATCTCGCCGATGCCGCGCGCTTGGTGATCACCCGGCATTTCCGCAGCAATCTTTCGGTCAATCATAAGCAAAGTGATATGCCGCGCGGCCAACCGGTGACCGACGCCGACCGCGATGCCGAATTTGCCATGCGCGGCATGATCGAGGCGCATTATCCCGACCATGGCATCCTCGGCGAAGAGCACGGCGCCACCAAATCCGATGCCGACTGGCAATGGGTGCTCGATCCGATCGACGGCACCCGCGCGTTCATCGCCGGCTTGCCGATGTTCGGCACACTGATCGGTCTGACCCATGGCGGCGCGCCGGTGCTCGGCGTAATCGACCAACCGGTACTAGGCGAACGATTTGTCGGCCATGCGCGCGGCGCAACCTTCAACAGCGTGCCGATGTCGACCCGCGCCTGCGCCACCCTCGACGACGCGGTGTTCGCAACCACCGACGTCGCCATGTTCGCCACGCCAGCCGCGCGCGCAGCATTCGAGACCATCCGGCGGCGCGCGCTGGTCACCCAGTTCGGCGGTAATTGCTACGCCTATGCCATGCTTGCCGCCGGCGCCATCGATCTTGTCATCGAAGCCGATCTCAAGCCGTGGGACGTCACCGCCCTGGTGCCGGTGATCGAGGCAGCCGACGGCGTGATTACCGGATGGGACGGCAGCCCGGCGCATACCGCCAGCCACGTCCTCGCCTGCGGCGACCGCGCGCTTTACGATGAGGTCGCGCCGCTACTTAAGAGCGCTGTGTAAGACCAGGGAGGGCCCGATGAAGATCAAACGTCTGGAGCATGTGGCGATTGCCGTGCACGACATGGACAAGTCTAAGCACATGCTTGAGAACCTGTTCGGCTTCGAGGTCGAACTGGAAGAGCAGATCGACACCACCAAGCTTGCCATGTATCCGGTCGGCGAAACCTATCTCGAACTGTTGGAGACGGTGGAGCCGGGATCGTGGCTCGACGGTTGGCTCAAGGAAAAAGGCCAGAGCCTGTTTCACTTGTGCTTCGAGGTTGAAGACATCGACGCGGCGCTCGACGAACTGCGAGCCAAGGGCGTCAAGCTGCTCACCGAGACCCCGCAAACCGGCCACGGCGGCAGCCGCATCGCTTTTCTCGACCCGCGCTCGACCGGCGACATCGTGATCGAACTCGCCGAGCTGCCCGCCGCCAAGTCCGCCGCCTGAGTCGACCGCAAAATCCGACGCTGCTATACCAGGTCCCAATAATGGGCCGGATCGCTAACCTGCCAAGGGCGTGGCAGTGCGCGGCGATATCGCCCCAAAAGCCGGGAGGGCGAGGATGAAACTGCGGCGCGCATTCGCCGGATTCGGTGCGGCGGTGGCCTTGATGGCCGCGGCTATGCCTGGGTTTGCGGCGGACATCGAACTACCAAAAACCCTGGTTTGGACCGCCTACAACACCGGCTCGGCTGGCTACAACCAGGCGGTCGCGATCGGCAGCGCGTTGAAGAACGCCCACGGCGTCAATTTGCGCGTGTTGCCGGGTAAGAACGACGTTTCGCGGCTGTCGCCCCTGCGCCAAGGCAAGGCGCAATTCTCCGCCACCGGATCCGATAGCATTTACGCGCAGGAAGCGGTCTACACCTTCGGTACCCGCAAATGGGGGCCGCAATCAATCCGGCTGCTGCTGCACAATGTCGCTGACGGCTGCGCCGTGTCGATGGCCGCCGCGGCCGACGCTGGCATTGAGACCCTGGCCGATCTGAAGGGCAAGCGCGTCGCCTGGGTGCGCGGCGCGCCGGCGCTCAACAAAGCCGTTGAGTCGATGCTCGCGTTCGCCGGCCTAACTTGGAACGACGTCGAGCAGGTCGAAGTGGGGGGCTTCGGTTCTTCGATCGATGGCATTATAGCGGGCGATATTGATGCGGCGGAAAGCGCCACTTTCAGCACCTACATGGTCAAGATGGAGGCCTCTCCGCGCGGCCTCTACCACCCACCGTCACCCCACGACGACACAGCGGGCTGGGAGCGGATCAAGCAAACCGTGCCGTGGTATTTCCCACATCATTGTAAGCAGGGTGCGGCGGTGCCCGACACCGGCTATGAAGGTATCGGCACCGCCTATCCAATCCTGATCGCTACGCCGCGCGAATCGGACGATTTGGTCTACAACATGACCAAGGCGATGTACGCCCTCTACGCCGACTACAAGGACGGTGCGCCCGGCGCCAACGGCTGGACCTGGGAACGCCAACAAATCGAAACCGTGTTCCTACCGTTCCACGACGGCGCCATCCGCTATTACCGCGAGGCCGGCCAATGGACCGACACGGCTGAAGCGAACCACCAAGCCAATCTGGCGCGTCAAAAGATCATTCAAGATGCTTGGGCGGCATTCATCGAAACCGCACCAGACGATGACGACGCCTTCAATCAAGGCTGGATGACCGCCCGCGCCGACGCCCTGCACGCCGCCGGTTACCCGCCGGTATTCGAGACCTGGTGACACCGACCTCTTTAGCGTAGCCAGCGAGCATGGCCGAACCGACGCAAACCGTGGATGCGAGCGGTCCCGTAGCCGAGGAACCCGGTCCGTCGCGCTATCGCCAACTGGGGCCGATCTGGCTCACGATCATCTTTGTGGTAACCGCCGCGGCCGTCGCGGTCGCGGTCAATCAGCTATTCAATTTCGGTGTGTTTAAGCTGCTGATCGGCAAAGTGCTGGTCAACAACCGATATATGTACCTGGTTGCCGGGCTAATGATTTCTATGATCTTCGTGGTCCTGCCGGCGACCAAGCGCGCGCCGCGCGACCGTGTGCCACTCTACGATGCAGTTCTCTTCGTGCTCACACTTGGGCTGACCAGCTACTACGTGTATTTCGCCGAGGCCATTCTCGACGAAGCATGGGAATACACCGCTCCGACACACGGGCTCTATGTCAGCGTGGTTATGTGGGCGGTGGTGCTCGAAGCCGGTCGCCGCGCTGGCGGTATCGCGGTGTTCCTGATCGTCGCCATCCTCTCGCTTTATCCGACCTACGCCGATTCCATGCCTGAGGTTGTCTCGGGCGTCGGCCAAACATTTCTCGACACCGCTGGCTTTCACATGTTTTCCGAGGAAAGCTTGCTCGGCATTCCGATGCAGGCGTTCGCCATGCTGGTATTCGGCTTCCTGCTGTTCGGCGTGGCGCTGATCTACACCGGCGCCGGCCAATTTTTTATCAATTTTGCTTTCGCTCTGCTCGGCCATGTGCGTGGCGGACCGGCGAAAGTAGCGATCTTTTCCTCCGGCCTGTTCGGGTCGATGAGCGGCGGGCCGGTGACAAATGTGCTCACCACCGGGTCGCTGACCATTCCGGCGATGCGGCGGATCGGCGTGCGCGCCAAGACCGCCGGCGCGATCGAGGCCTGCGCCTCGACCGGCGGTGTGATGATGCCGCCCATCATGGGCGCCACCGCGTTCGTCATGGCCGACTTTCTCGACCTGCGCTACATCGACGTGGCGCTCGCCGCGGTGATCCCATCATTGCTGTTCTATTTCGGCCTGTTCATGCAGATCGACGCCTATGCCGCGCACCACCGGCTAAGCGGCTTGCCACGCGCCGAACTGCCGTCGTTGTGGAGCGTGTTCAAGGATGGCTGGTATTACGTCGCGGTGTTCGCGCTGCTGGTCTGGCTGTTGGTTGTGATGAAGCGCGAGGCGCACGCGCCGTTCTACGCCACCGCGCTGCTGCTAGTGATCAACCAGTTCAACCCGCGCCATCGCATGGATTGGCAAAAATTCAAAAAATTTGTCTATGCAACCGGTGGCCTGCTGGCGGAACTCGCCGGATTGCTCGCCGCGGTCGGCTTGATCGTCGGCGCGCTACAAGTCACCGGCATGACCGGCACCTTGACCAACGATCTGGTCTACCTCGCCGGCGGCCACACCTTGGCACTATTGCTGATGGGCGCGCTGACCAGTTTCGTCCTCGGCATCGGCATGACGGTCACCGCCGCCTACATCTTCCTCGCCATCATTTTGGCGCCGGCCTTAATAAAGCTCGGCCTCGATCCCTTAAGCGTGCACATGTTCCTGCTCTATTGGGGCATGCTGAGTTTCATCACCCCGCCGGTCGCTCTGGCCGCGTTCGCCGCCGCCTCGGTCGCCAAGGCCGAGCCGATGCAGACCGGCCTCGAAGCCATGCGTATCGGCACGATCATTTACTTCATCCCGTTCTTCTTCGTGTTCAACCCGGCGCTGCTCGGCCAAGGCAGCACGCTTGAAACGGTCATTGTGGTGGTGACAGCGATTGGTGGGGTGGTGTTGGTCGCCGCCGCGTTGCAGGGCTATTTGATCGGTCTGGGCAGCTTGGCAACCGGACCGGTCGGCTGGTTGGCGCGCGGGCTGCTGGCGGTGGGTGGCCTGACCCTTGCCGCGCCTGGCGGCGGGATGATCGGCTGGAGCCACGACCAGCTTGCCCTGCTTGCCGCCGCGTTTGCCGTGCCCGGAATTCTCCTCGGCCGCTTGGCACAGCGCCCCATTAGCATCATCAAAACAAACGATTGATCGAAATCAAGGCAGCGACCGGCCAAGGCGCTCATTGTCAGTTGGTAAGGTTTTCTCGCGGTGAGGAAATCCGATTGAATTGTCAGAAGGACTTCAAACGATGGGCAAGACTTTTCACTCACTCGCGGCCCTCCTCCTGGTTACGGGTTTCGGCTTCGCGACAGCTCAAAGCGCCGTCGCACAACCGAAAGAGGGGTGTGGTGTCGAAATCACCGAGGCCGATCGTGCGGCCATGGAAGGCTCCGAAGGCGGATCGGGTGCGCCGCAGCCGCATGTCGGCGATCCGGACATGGCCGAACACGCGGCGATGGAAGGCTCGGTCCAAGGCTCTGGCGCACCCATGCCCGGTCGTGGCGAGTGCGACGATATCGACCAACTACCGCAAGCCAGCACCGAAGGCTGAGGCGGCAATCTCACATACGGCGCGCGGCGCTTCGCGGAAGTGTCTCGCGCCGTCGCATCTGGTGTTTCCTTAAAGCGGCGGACGTTTCTCGACCCAGGGGCGATCTCTCTCGAATGCGGCGGCGGCCTGCAGAACGCCGAGGTCGTCGAAACGGCGGCCAACAATTTGCAGGCCGACCGGCAGGCCGGACTCGGTAAAGCCGCACGGAACTGAAGCCGCCGGATTGCCGCTGAAGTTGAACGGGTAGGAAAACTCCGCCCACATCACCCAATCCCAGACATGATGTGGCCAGCCAGCCGGCTGCAGTTGGTCGGCCGGAAACGCGGCGACCGAGACCGCCGGCGTCAGCAGCAGGTCCCACTCCTCGAAAAAGCGATGGATCTGCTCGACATAAGCGATCTTACGCGCGCGCATGTCGAGATAATCCTCCATCGAGTGACCCATGCCGTGGCGAATGCAAGCGACCAGGCCCGGATCCATCTGATCCTCCCAATCGGTTAGATGGCTAGCGAACGCCTGCTCGTGCGCCGACCACAGGAAACGGATCAATTCAGGACCGTCGGGACCGAACGGCGTCGCCGGCTGTTCGATCGTGCAACCGAAAGCCTCGAACGCCTTGACCGCATCTTCAACCAGCGCCGCCACTTCGGGGTCGACCCGGGCATGGCCGAGCGTCGGGCTGTACGCAATCTTGAGGCCGCTCAAGTCGCGGTCGAGCAGATTCGGATAATCCTCAGGTTGGGCCTCAAGACTTGTGTGGTCCCACGCGTGCGGCCCCGCCATCACCTTGAGCATCAGCGCGGTGTCGGCGACGGTGCGGGTCATCGGTCCGACATGCGATGTCTGATCGTTGTTCGGCACTGGCCAGTTGGGCACCCGGCCATAGGTCGGTTTGAGGCCAAAAATGCCGCAGAAATGCGACGGCATGCGGATCGAACCGGCGCCGTCGGAGCCGACATGCAGCGGCCCGTAGCCGGCCGCCGCGGCCACCCCGGCGCCCGCCGACGAAGCGCCGGCATTATAGCCAAGCTGCCATGGATTATGCGTGATGCCGGTAAGCGGGCTGTGGCTCACGCCCTTCCAGCCGAATTCCGACGTGGTGGTCTTGCCGAGTGAAATCGCGCCCGCGTCCCGCAACCGGGTGACCACCGGCGCATCGATCGTCGGCAAGGTACCCTTGAGCGCACACGACCCCCGCTCGGTCGGCACCCCCGCCGTCTCGACTAGATCCTTGATAGTGACCGGCACGCCGTGCAGCGGCCCGAGCATGTCGCCGCGCGTGAGCGCGGTCTCGGCCTCGCGCGCCGCCGCCATTGCCGCGTCGTAGGTCAGGGTGGCGAAGGCGTTCAGCTTGGGTTCGAGCCGGGCAATTCGATTAAGCACCGCGTCCGCGAGCTCCACCGGTGAGATTTCCTTTTGCCGAATCATACCGGCAAGCTCGGTGGCAGGCGTGAAGCAAAGGTCTGTCGTGTCCATGGCGGTCAAGTCTCGCATGTTATTTTATTGGTGTACTAACAAATCAAGCGTAGTCGTAGAGCGTCGCCGGATTGTCGACGAGGATACGACGTAGCGTCGCGTCATCGGGCAGCCAGTCAAACAGCGCATTGAGCAATGTCCCGTCGTTGGGCATCAGGCTTTTGCCGAGATCGGGATGGGGCCAGTCGGTCGCCCACACCAGGCGCTCCGGAGCGGCGGCGATCAGCGCTTTGGCGAATGACGCGGCGGCGGGCCACGGCGGGCCAGAGAAATCGATCCGGTAGCAGCCGGAGAGCTTGACCCAACAACGGCCGCCGTCAACCAGGTCTAGCAACGCGCGAAAGCCCGGCTGATCGACTCCGTCGTCGGCGTTCATCCGCCCCATATGATCGATCACCACCATGACCGGCAGGCGCGCAAGCCGTGGCGCGAGCTCGGCGACAACGGCGTCGCTGACCATTACCTGAATGTGCCAACCGAATTCGGCGACCCGCGCCGCCATCGCCTCAAGCGCGCCGACGCCGACGCCACCGCTGTTGACGAGGTTGAATCGGGTGCCGCGAAAGCCGATTTGATGCAAGTTTTCGATATCGCCGTCGGAGACAGTCTCGTCAAGCACCGCGACGCCGCGCCCGCTATGTCCGAGCGCCTCAACCGCTTCCGCCGTGCACGCATGATCGAAGCCGTAGATACTCGGTTGCACCACCACCGTGCGCTCGAAGCCGAGCACTGACCGCATCGCCAGATAGTCGTCCATCAGCGCGTCGGGCGGCGTGTAGTCTCGCTCATCGATGTAGGGGTAACGATCGGCCGGGCCGAAAATGTGCATATGCGTGTCGCACGCGCCGGTCGGCACCGGACGGCGCGGCGGCTCGGTGTTGGGATCCGCAGGCGGCGACGTGCCGGTCATATCAGTTCATCCAATAAGATCTTCGCCTGTCTCAAATCTCTGGTATCCATGCCTTCGGTGAACAAGTCGTAAATCGGCGCCAGGAGCGCGCGAGCTTCCGCCGCCTTGCCCTGGCCACGCCAAAGCCGCGCCAGCGAGGTGGCAGCACGCAGCTCCCATGCCCTCGCGCCCTGCGATCGCGCCAGCGTAACCGCGTGAGTATAGACGGTTTCGGCCTCGGCGCTCCGACCTTCAAGCGCCAGCACGTCACCCTTGAAGCGATACAAGTCAACCTCGAACCAGCGTTCCTCGGTTTCTTCCACCGCCGCCAACGCGTCGCGCAGGGCTTCGAGCGCCCGATCGGTCTGGCCTTGCTTCACGTGGCCTTCGGCCAGCGCGCGATAGGCCATCGGCCAATAGAGCCGCCCTTCGATTTCGCGATATTTCGCCAATCCCTCGGTCAATTCCGCAACGCCATCGGCGATATCGTCTCGGTCGATCAGCGCCCAGCCTTTGATGATGCGCATGAACGCGAGCCAGTAGGGAAAACCGTGCTGGCGCGCCAACGCCAAACAGGCATCCGCCGTCTCGCACGCGCGTTGCGCCTCGCCGCACAACAGGTTCACCACCGCGTCGAACATCAGACCAAGCGCGACGCTATAGGGGTGCGACACCGTCTCGCCGAACGACCGCATCTCGGCGAGCAACGACTGCGCCTTTTCCGGATATCCGAGGCACCAATGGCTCCACGCCAAATAGCGCAAAGCGGTCACCTTGGGGTCCATCGTGTAAACATGGCCAAGTGATCGATCGCGGTCGGGGTCGTACACTTTCAAGGCCCGCTCGAGATGATCTTGCGCGCCGGAGAATTCGCCGAGAACCAGGAGCACCGATCCGAGCGCCCGGTGCGCCGATAAAATCGCCACCCGATTTTGCGCCGCCTCGGCACGGCGAACGAAATCCTCCGCGGTCGCCCGCGCCTCAACCAACTCGGCGCGGATCAGATGAATCACCCACAGCCCGAACAAGATCGGGAACAATTGCGGCGGGTCGTCAAGCCGATGACAAAGGTCGCGCGCGCGCTCGTAGCACCGATTGGTTTCGAGCGACAAATAACCCTTCGCCGCGATCAATGGCGAACCGAGCGCCACTTGCAAGGCGAGCTCTCGCCTGTCCCAATCAGGATCGTCTTGCGGTGTCCTAGCGATCAGGTCGAGGCCTTGGCGCAAATGCGCGATCGCCTCCAAATTGGCGACACTCTCAGCGGACCGGCGGCCGGCCTTCAGCCAAAAGTCGATCGCCGGCTCAGGTTGGCCGGCCTGGGTATAGTGATAGGCGACCAGTTCGGGCTCGCCCGCCGCCCAATCGGGAAATTGGGTTACCAGCGCCCGCGCGATGGTCTCATGATGGCGCTGGCGGTCACGCTTCAACAGCGACCCATACGCCGCGTCCTGAACCAAGGCGTGCTTAAAAATGTACGAAATGTCGGGCGCCACGCCGCGGCGAAAAACCAGGTCGGCGTGCTCCAGCGTGGCCAACGCACTGTCGAGATCCTGGCCGTCGGGCGGCATGACCTCCGCCAGCAACGCATGGCTGAAGCTGCGGCCGATGGTGGCGGCCAGTTGCGCGACCTCTTTGGCGGCGCCCAATCGGTCGAGCCGCGCCATCAGCGAGTCCTGCAGCGTCGTCGGGATCGACAGCGTGGCGAGCGAAACATCGATGTCGCCATCACGCATCGCCGCTTCCACGACCGATTTGGTCATTTCCTCGACGAACAAAGGCACGCCGTCCGACACCGCGACAATCTCCTCGACAATGCGCCGTGGCAGCGGACAACTCCCGGCGGTCGCCTCGACGATCGCCGCCGCCTGCCGTCGGTCGAGCCGCGACAAGCTGAGCGCACTGACATTGCCGCCGCTGGCGCGCGGTGCGCGATATTCCGGCCGGTGAGTAATCACCAGCAGAACCCGCCGTGTCTCAATGCGTTGGGTCAACCGATCGATCACCTCTTGCGTTGTGGGATCGATCCAATGGGCGTCCTCCATGATCATCAGTACCGGTCGCTTCTCCGACAAGGCTTCGACCTGTTCGATCATGGCGAGCAGCGTGCACTCCTTTTGCTGCTGCGGCGACATATCGGTGGACGGATACCGATCACCCGGGTCCAGTGACAAAGCCGCCGCGAATAGCGGCGCCGCTTCGGAAATATCGTCCAGGGCCTGGCCCAGCAAGGCCTCCATTTTGTAGAGCTTCTGGTCATTCGTGTCGTCTACGGCGAATCCCGCCGCCAGCTCGAATTGCTCTATCGAGGGATAGAGCGCGGTGTTCACATAGTAAGGAGAACATTGGTAGCGCAATCGAATATGTGGTTCGTCGGCGACCGCATCGCGCAGCGCCTTGGTAATGCGGCTCTTGCCAATACCCGGCTCGCCGCTGAGCAGCACTACCTGCCCATCACCATCTTTGGCGTAGGCCCAGCGTTCCATCAGCAGCGCCAACTCGCTTTGCCGGCCAACCAGCGGCGTGATCTGTTGGCTGCGTGCCTCGAACCGGCCACCGACATCCGCGACGCGAATGACGCGCCAGGCCGGCACCGGATCGACCACACCTTTCAGAACCTGACGGCCAAGTTCGTCGAGGTCGAAGGTCCCGCCGACCAGGCGCCGTGTGTTCGGCCCGATGACGATTTGGTTCGGCGCGGCCAGCTCCTGCAGACGTGCGGCCAGGTTGGGCGTCTCCCCGACCGCCAGTTTGGCGACGGTTGCATCGCCGGCTCCTGCATTGCCGACTACCACTTGCCCGGTTCCGACACCAAGACGGACTTTGAGCGGTTGATCGATTGCAATCGCGCCAACCCCGTCCACCAGGTCGAGCGCCGCCCGCAATGCCCTCTCTGCGTCATCCTCGTGCGCCGACGGCCAGCCGAAATAAGCCATAACACCATCGCCCAGATACTGCGCAACGTGGCCTTCATAGCGTTCGATAAGACTGCTGCAGACGTTCTGATAGGTCCGCATGAGGGTGCGCAAATCCTCAGGGTCGAGACGTTCGGCGAGGGCTGTCGAGCCGACGATGTCGCAGAACATAATCGTGAGCTGCCGCCGCTCGGCGGCGGCATAGCCCGGGGCCGCCGGCTCGACCTGCCGGAAAGAAACAGGTTCGGCTGGCGTCGGCGGCGCCACTGGCTCAGCGATTTCAGCCTCGCCCGCCGACAATCCGGCGATCGCTCTCAGCAAGCGCTTGCGATGGCCGAGGCTCAGACCGAGATGGCGCAGATCGCCTGGCTCAAGCGCGCGCAGCACCTCCCAGTCGATATGGTTCTCGTCGAACACGGGAACATGTACGCCGAGCCCAAGGCCGCGCAGCCAGTCTGCGACGCTCTCCATCCCTGTCCTCCCCTCAAGGACTATAGCAGGAGTCGCGACGCCGGGGTCGTCCCCGGCTATAGCCTGTCGAGGAACCCGATTAGGGCTTCGCCGAACGCCGCCGGCTGTTCGACATTGGCGAGATGCGATGCTTGTTCGATGACCGCCAGCTCGGAGCCAGCAATATTCTGATGGATTACCTCAGACGCCGCGACCGGCGTGGCGGGATCGTCGGCGCCGCAGATAACCAGGGTTGGCAAGGTGATCGCGCTTAGTTGGTCTGTGAAATCGATCTTGCTGATTGCGTCGCAACAGCCGGCATAGCCGGGCACCGGCGTGGCCTCGATCATTTGGGCAATCTTCTCGACCTCGGGCGGCCGGGCTTCCAGAAATGACGGCGTGAACCAGCGTTCGAGGGTAGCACTGACCAGGGCTTTCATGCCCTGCTGCCGCGCGGCGCGAATGCGACCAGCCCACAGCACGCCCGCCCCCTCAGGCCACCGGCTGATGGTGTCGGCCAACACCAGGCCGGTGAAGCGATCGGCATGCGCGATGCCAAGTTGCTGGCCGATCATGCCGCCCAACGACAGGCCACAAAATGCGCTTTTCTTGATCCCGAGCGCGTCGAGCAGCCCGATCAGATCGTCGACCAGCAAATCTATGCTGTATGTGCCGCCGGGCGCGCTGGTCTGGCCATGCCCCCGCGTGTCATATCGAACGACCCGATAGCGTGGCACCAATGCCGCGACCTGCGCATCCCACATGCTGAGGTTGGAGGCTAGGCTGTTGCTCATCACCACGATCGGCGCGTCGTCCGGCCCGTCGATCTGATATGCGATGTCGATGCCATTGACGGCGATGGTCTCGGTCACGGTGTCGGTCCCCCCTTCGCTGTTGTTAACTTGGCTCGTCGACGATGCGGTTTTCCAACGCCCCGATTTTGTCGATTTCGACCCGGACGGTATCGCCCGGTTTCAAATATCTTGGCGGCGTCATGCCTTCACCGACACCCGGCGGCGTGCCGGTGCTGATCACGTCGCCAGGCTCCAAGGTGCACGCGGCCGACACGATTTCTACCAGCGAGAAGCAATCGAACAGCATTTCCGAGGTGTTCGAATCCTGGCGCAATTCGCCATTCACCAGCGTTCGTATGCCGAGCGCTCGCGGGTCGCCCACCTCATCGGCGGTAACCAACCAGGGCCCGAACGGCGCGCAAGTGTCGAACGACTTGGCGAGCGTCACTTGCGGCGATTTGGTGACCCATTCGCGTATGGTGAAATCGTTGACCACGACGTAGCCCGCGATGACCTGGGCCGCGTCGGAGCGCGCGACGTGACGACACCGCTGACCGATCACGATCCCAAGCTCGGCCTCGTAGTCGAGCGAGGCGGATATGCCCGGACGCCACACCGGATCATAGGGGCCGGTGATCGCGGTGGAGAGCTTGACGAAGCAACTCGGAAAATCCGGCCGCGCCGCGCCGAGTTCGGCGATGTGGTCAAGATAATTGAGCCCGATCGCGAGAAACTTTCCAGGCCGTGGCACCGGTGCTTCCAGTCGGATATCCGTGAGTGCCGGGCCCTCGCCACGGGCCGCCGCGGCCTGATCGAGGGCGGCCGGACCGGCGGCAAGGAGCACGCCCAGGTCGGTGGGTAGTTCGGGTGCCGCCCGTGACAGATCGATCAGCCGATCGCCGTCGACGACGCCCGTCCGGGTACCTTGCGCGTCCGTGAAGGTAGCGAGTTTCATGTGTGATCCTTATGCTGCGCCGGCGACACAATAGGCTGGCCGGAGGCGAGATGGAACGGGAGTCGATGGCGTATGACGTGTTGATCGTAGGCGCTGGGCCGTCTGGCCTGGCGGCGGCGATCCGCCTCAAGCAGCTATGCGCCGAAAGCGACGTCGAGCTCGGCGTGTGCGTCATTGAGAAGGGCTCCGAGGTCGGCGCGCATATCCTTTCAGGCGCGGTGCTCGAAACCCGCGCCCTCGACGAGCTGATCCCCGACTGGAAAGAGCGAGGCGCGCCGATTACCACGGCGGTGACCGAGGAACGCTTTTTGTTTCTGTCGGAAACCGGCGGCGTGCGGTTTCCCAACACCCTGCTGCCGGGTTGCCTGCGCAACCACGGCAATTACGTCATCAGCCTGGGCAATCTGTGCCGCTGGCTCGGCGAGCAGGCGGAAGCCCTGGGCGTCGAGATTTACCCAGGCTTCGCCGCCGCCGAGGTGCTGCGCCACGAAGACGGCTCGGTCAAAGGCGTGGCGACCGGCGACATGGGCATCACCAAGGAAGGTGAGCAAGGCCCCAACTACCAGCAAGGCGTCGAGCTGCACGGCAAGCTCACCTTTTTCGCCGAAGGCTGTCGCGGCAGCCTTGGCAAACAGCTGGAAGAAATGTTCGACCTGCGCCAGGGCGTCGAGCCGCAGACCTACGGTATCGGGCTCAAGGAGCTGTGGGAGATCGACCCAGACAAGCATCGGCCCGGCCTGGTCATGCATACCGCCGGCTGGCCGCTCAAATCCGATACCTACGGCGGCTCGTTCCTCTATCACCTGGACGGCAACCTGGTTTCGGTCGGCTTCGTGATCGGGCTCGACTACGCCGACCCATACCTGAGCCCTTATGAGGAATTCCAGCGTTTTAAAACCCATCCCAAGGTGCGCGGATTCTTCGAAGGCGGTCGGCGCATCGCCTATGGCGCCCGGGCGATCAACGAGGGCGGCTTGCAATGCCTACCCAAGCTCACCTTCCCCGGCGGCGTGCTGATCGGCTGCGAGGCCGGTACGCTGAACATGCCCAAGATCAAGGGCAGCCACACCGCGATGAAGTCGGGCATGTTGGCGGCTGAGGCGGCGTTCGAGGCGCTCAGCGGCGGCGCTGGCGATGGCGTCGAGCTCACCACCTATGCCGACGCATTCAACGCCTCGTGGGTTCACGAAGAACTCGCCGCCGCGCGCAATGTGCGCCCGTCGTTCAAATGGGGGTTATTGGTCGGCACGCTTTTGACCGGCATCGATCAAGTCTTGTTCCGCGGCAAGGCGCCGTGGACCCTGAAACACGGCCATGCCGACCACGAGGCGACCAAGCCCGCCAAAAACTTCCAACCGATCGATTATCCCAAGGCCGACGGCGTGTTGACCTTCGACCGGCTGACCAACGTGTCGTTCTCGGCCACCAATCACGAAGAGGATCAACCGGCACACCTCACGCTCAAGGACGACGCGGTGCCGGTGGCGGTCAATCTCGAAACCTATGACGCGCCGGAACAACGCTATTGCCCGGCCGGCGTCTACGAAATCCTGCGCGACGATGACGGATCGAACCCACGGCTGCAGATCAACGCGCAGAACTGCGTCCACTGCAAGACTTGCGACATCAAAGATCCGACCCAAAACATCGTCTGGGTGGTCCCCGAAGGCGGCGGCGGCCCGAACTACCCGAATATGTGAAAGCGCCCGGTGAGTGAGATCAGGTGCCGGCCGGTCGGGCGACGATCAGTTTGATGATGTCCTGATACAGAAAACGTTCTTCGACGATGTCGAGTCCCGCCGCCGGCATATATTGCTCGGTCCGGCGGTCGAACGTGGCGCCATAGGCGAACCGCACCCAGGGCGCCCACAGCCGCATCATCCGCCGCTTCCACGGATCCCCGGGCGTGGCGTACTCGAGCAAGCGGATGGTGCCGCCGGGTTCGCAGATGCGCCGGAGCTCGACCAACGCCGGCAGCTGCAATGAATCGTCGAGCACGCAGAACAAAAAGGTCGCCACGATGGCGTCGAATTGCCGATCAGGAAAAGCGGTTCGCAGGACGTCCATTTCGGCCAGCTCGACTGGCGCGCCGGTGAGGTCGCGTCGCTGCCGCGCCCGCTCCAGCATGGCGGCGCTCAAATCGATGCCGGTGACCTCTGCGCCCTCGGGATAGAAATCGAAGTTACGGCCGGTGCCGACGCCGGCGTCGAGGATCCGACCAGAAATGCCCTCGAACAGATGGCGGCGGATCGGCCGATAGCGGCGGTACTCGAACGGCAGATCGAGCAGGTCGTAAAGTCGCGCGATGCGCTGATATTTGTAACGGCTCATCGCCAAGCACTCAGACCTTAGCCCCGCATCGCAATCATTCTTGAAACCCCGTTGGAAACTATTTGCAGTTTGCGAGCCGAACACGTGTGAACTTGTTCACACCTGCAGTGTGGGGTAGTTCGCTGCGGCGGACGGGAGATTGCGACATAACTGTTCTCAACAAACGGCGTCGAGCCGCCCCCCACACAAGACATGCAAAAGAGAACGGTCATGAAAAACAAATCCCGCCTTCCCCTGACGATCATCACCGCTGCCGGCATCGCTGTGAGCGCCTTCGCCGGCGCTGCCTTCGCTCAGCCGGCTACCGACATCTATGCCTACACCGGAACGCAACCCGCAAACGGCGTCGCCGCCGGACGCGTTGATGTCGTGCGCGCGCCGGTTCCTGGCTTTGCCGTCGCTTACGCCCAGTTCGGCCCGGCCGCGACTGATCTTACTTTTGACCGGCCGATCGTGGTCGCCGCACCGTTTGTCGGTCGCGGTCACGTAACAAGCGCCGGCAACACCGTCACATTGACCGGCCTCGTCGCGGGCAACTGATTGCCACTGTTTCGCCGCGATAAAGCGCGGGCGCGATGCGCCCGCGCTTCAGGCGTTGAAGGACCGAGTAACCGCTATTGCTTGGTCAGCTTGCCACAGGCCGAGACCTTGCCGCCGCCGGCGGATCCAGTGCCAGCTTGGGCGTAACAGAAGTCCATGGTGACGCCGGAAATAGTACCGTCTACGTAGCCGGTTTCGTCGGCGCAGAGCATACGGCCTTCCTCGGTGATAGCGCAGACGAACGGAAACCCTGCGTTGCCGCTCGACCATTCACCGGCGACCAATTTGCCTTCCTGTTGATCAATTCTGACCGCCACTGGCTGCGCGAAGGTCGCAACCCCTTCACGCTCGGTGACGGTAAGTTTGGTGCCACGAACGCCGGATTCGGTGCCGAGTTTCGTCGCACCCTCCGTGATACCGGTTACCTCGCCGGTCCAAAGGCCAGTAACGTCGTCCGCGGCGGCGACCGTGGCCGCTCCGCCGACGATCATTAGTCCAGCAACGATCAAACTTACAAACTTAGGCATGCCTACCTCCATATGTGGCCGATCCGAGCCTTTCCCGATCCGTTCTCATCTCGCATTGCCGGATCGCCTTCCCGCTCCTTCATTCGCTGCTCGGCCATAGGATCAGTGAGCCATACGCTCGATTGCCCAGAACGAACAACGTGTCTAGTTGCGTGAAAAGCGTGCGTTTCTTATCAGTGAATATGTGCCCCGCTCGCCCGGCTTGATCATCCGGGGCGACGCGTTACATCGCACACATAAAATGCGTGTCTCGGCTTATTGTCATTGATGCAGATCAAACTGGCCGGAGACGTTCCGGCTCGACCAAGTCGCGGCGTTACGATCCGTTATCGGCGTCCGGGTCCTCGCCGAAGCAAAGAATATTGCCGTCGGGGTCGGTGACCTCGAATTCCCGCATGCCATAGACGGTTAGTTCGATCGGCCGAGTGATCGGCGCGCCGGCGGCTTTGTACGCGTCGGCCAGGGCGTCAAGGCCGTCGACATGGATATAGGCGCACCAGCCGCCTTCGCCCGCAGCAGGCGGGCCGTGCCAAGCATTGACGAACAGGACACTCGTGTCGCGGTCGAAAATACCGAACCGCGGCGGGTCGCCGCCCTCCTCGACCACGTGATAGCCGAGCGTATCGACATAAAATGCCCGCGACCGCGCATAGTCCGCCGACTTCAGTACCGGCGTGGATCGGAGAAAGCGTGTTTGGGTCGTTTCGGACATGCGGAATCCTTTTTTTCGCGGTGGCGGTAAGCGGCGACCCGGAAACTAACCAAAGCGGCCAATCGGCACATACAAAAAAGCGCGCCGGCCTGGATCGCCAATCCGTGTAAAGTGAGCGGATCCACGAAACCGCCGAAAGACCGCACGATGACCTTCCGACGCGCCAGCTTGCCACTTACCAGTCTATTGTCGTTCGCTCTGCTCGCTTGCGCGGGCGCCGGCGCGCGCGATCTGCCGCTCGAGCAGATCACGCTGCCCGACGGCTTCAAGATCGAGGTGTACGCCGAAGGCGTCGACAATGCGCGTCAGATGGCGCTCGGCGATCAGGGCACTTTGTTCGTCGGCTCGCGGTCGGCCGGTAATGTCTACGCCGTGATCGATAGCGACGGCGACGGCCGGCCGGACAAGGGCCGCTTGGTCGATTCTGGCCTGGAAATGCCGACGGGCATCGCTTTTCGCGACGGCGCGCTTTACGTCGGCGCGATCAGCCGCGTGCTGCGTTACGACAATATCGAAACCCAACTCGATACGCCGCCGGACCCGGTGGTGATTACCGACCGTCTGCCGAGCGATACGCACCATGGTTGGAAGTATCTCGGCTTCGGGCCCGACGGCAGGCTTTACGTGCCGGTCGGCGCTCCATGCAATGTGTGTGTCCGCGACAGCCCGTACGCGACGATCCTGAGCATGAACCCGGATGGCTCGCAGGCCGACGTGTTCGCGCACGGCGTGCGCAATTCGGTCGGCTTCGACTTTCATCCGACCACCGGCGATTTGTGGTTCACCGACAATGGCCGCGACAATTTGGGCGACAATGTGCCGCCCTGCGAGCTCAACCACGCCCCCGTACCGGGCATGCATTTCGGTTTTCCCTATTGCCACGCCGGCGTGATCGCCGACCCTCAGTTTGGCAACCAAGGCGAATGCCCGGAGTTCGCGCCGCCGGCAAAGGCCCTCGGCCCACACGTCGCGCCGCTCGGCATGGCGTTCTACACCGGCGCCATGTTCCCGCCCGAATATCGCAATCAGATATTCATCGCCGAGCACGGCTCATGGAACCGTAGCCGCAAGATCGGCTATCGCGTGACTTTGGTGCGGCTCGACGAAACCGGACGCGCGCTATCGTACGAAACCTTCGCCGAAGGGTGGCTGCAAGGCGAGCGCAATTGGGGCCGTCCGACCGACGTGCTCGTGATGCCCGACGGCGCACTGCTGGTCGCCGACGACCAGGCCGATGTCATTTATCGGATCAGCTACGGCGGCTAAGTTAGGCGCTCAGATGGCGGGGCCGCCGCGCCAATCTTTGGTATTTCGGTGACGATCCGGATCGGCTATCGCGCGCATAAAAAAAGGGGGAGGCCTGATGGCCGACGTAATCAAAAAAGTAGGCTTTATCGGGCTCGGCAACATGGGCGGCCCGATGGCGCGCAACCTGGCGCGCGGCGGCTTTTCGGTGACCGGTTTCGATATCAACGCGACGGCCCTTGAAAGGGCCGTCAAAGGCGGCGTGACTCCGGCGGATGATGCACCATCGGCCGCGACCGATGCGGACGCTGTGATCACCATGCTGCCTGATACGCCCGACGCGCTTGCGTGTCTGACCGGCGCTGGTACGGCGCTCGAAACGATGAAACCAGGCGGCCTGGTGATGGAAATGAGCACCATCGCGCCGGCGGCGACCGACCAAATCGCGGCGGCGGCGCGCGACGCCGGCTTGACATTCGTCGACGCACCGGTCGGACGTGGACCGGCACAATCCGAGAGCGCCGAACTGTTATTCATGGTCGGCGCCGACGATGCGGCGCTGGAGCGGGCGCGGCCGCTGTTCGACGCCATGGGCGACACCGTGATCCATTGCGGCGCGGTGGGCACCGGCATCCGCACCAAACTAGTCAACAACTATCTTTCGCAATCGACTTGCCAGCTCAGTGCCGAGGCCGTTGCATTGGGGTTGAAAATGGGTCTCAGCCTCGACAAATTTCTGCCTGTCATGACCGGTAGCCTGGCAACCAATCAATATTTAGCTAGCTATTGGAAAACCAAAGTTCTGGCGGGCGATATCGAGCCGGGATTCGCAATCCGGCTTTCGCACAAGGATCTCAGTTTGGCGATTGAGATGGCAGAGCAAGCCGGTGCATCGGTGGCGACCGGACGAGCAGCACGGGATCAGGTAGGCGAAGCAGCCGAGCAGATGGCCGACCAGGATGTCTCGGCCCTGCTTATCGCGGCTTGCGCAAAGGCGGGTGTGGAGGCGCCTTGAACATGACCGATCAGAAAACGGTGGCCGAAGCAGTCGCGGCCACACTTAAGGGCTATGGCGTGAAACGAATGTTCGGGGTGCCGGGCGGCGGCTCGAATCTTGAGGTGATCGACGCCTGCGCGGCGCTCGGCATTGACTATGTTCTGACTCACACCGAGACCGCGGCGGCGTTGATGGCGGCGGCGACCGGTGAGTTGACCGGCACCCCGGGCGTGGTGATGACCGGCCTCGGCCCCGGCGCGGCGAGTACCGCCAATGGCGTCGCCTATGCCTGGCTCGATCGGGCGCCGCTGCTCCTGCTGACCGATTCCTACCGACCGGGCACGCACGATTTCGTTACCCATCAGAAATTCGACCATTCGGCGATGTTCGGCCCGGTCACCAAGGGCACCGACCGCGCGCGCCCCGAGGACGTGACCGAGGTGTTGGCCGATCTGCTCGACCGCGCACTTGAACCGCCGGTCGGGCCGGTGCATCTCGATCTTTCGGCAATCGATGCCACGGCAATGACGACCGCGGCGGATATCGCGCCGCGCGCCGTGTCTCGCTCCGTTAGCGGCGACGTCGCGGCCGCGCGCGACCTGATCGACACCGCGCGGCGGCCGGTCATCATCGCCGGCATCCAGGCGCGCAACGGCGACGCGGCGGCGGCACTCGACCGGCTGGCCGAACATCTCGCTTGCCCGGTGATGACCACCTATAAGGCGAAGGGCGTCTACGCCGACGGCGCGGCGCGCCATGCCGGCCTGTTCACCGGCGCTAAGACCGAGGCGGCGTGGCTCGCCGACGCCGACTTGTTGATTCTTTACGGCGTCGACCCGGTCGAGCTGGTCGCCTCGCCGTGGCCCTATGACGCGCCGGTACTCGAACTGGCGGAAGCCGAAATCCGCCCGCATTACACCGATTTGGCGGCATCGCTGTTCGGCCCGCTGCCCGCCCTCGCCGAAGCGATCGACGGCGCCGGCCAGCCGGCCAATTGGTCCGACGCACCGGCGCCGATGGCACTGCCCGAGGCCAATGGCGCGGTTTTGTCGCCGTTCGCCGTTGTCCGCGAAGCCATCTCCGCCGCGCCCGAGCGGGTTCGAATCACCGTCGACGCCGGCGCGCATATGGTGGCGCCCATGACGCTGTGGCCCGCCAAACAACCCTTCGACGTGCAAATCTCGAACGGCCTGTCGACCATGGCTTTCGCGCTACCGGCGGCGATCGCCGCGGCGTTCGAGGAACCGGACCGGCCGGTTATCGCGTTTACCGGCGACGGTGGCCTTGCCATGTGCCTCGCCGAGCTCGCCACCATCGCGCGTCACGATCTTCCGATCACCGTGGTGGTGTTCAACGACGCCGCCTTGTCGCTGATCGATCTCAAGCAGCAGCAGCGCGGGTTTGCCACCAGCGGCGTGCGCTTCGCGCCGATCGACTTCGCGGTGATCGCGGACGGCGCCGGCCTAAACGCGTCGCGCGTCGACGACCCGGCAAGCCTGCGCGCCGCGCTCGACCGCGCGTTCACCGAGCCCAAGCCGATGCTGATCGACGCCCAGGTCGACCCGGCCGGTTATCGCGCCATGTTCGAAGCTATCCGGGGCGCCCCAGCGCAGGCGACACAGACGTGAACAATCACGCCTTGTGTCCGTCGCGCGCCAAACACCAGGTTAGAGCATGCGCTAGAAGCGGGTGGCGTTTAACGATGAGCTACGGATCAACTCCATCGTGCCCTGAGGGATCTGATCCAACTGGGAGTCCGTACGCACGCGCGCGATTTCCTTCTGCCTTAGGTCCTTGCGGAGTTCGAACATCCGCGCCTCCCGGTCGGCGCGGGTCATCTGCCCGGCTGCCACTTTTTCGGTCATGGTCCGATGTTCCGCCATGATCGCTTCGTACAAGCGCGGTTGCGTGGATTCCAACATTAACGTGGACCGTACAGCGTCGTAGGCGCAATTGGCCCATGCCCGCTCTGTCGGTGCTATTTCATTTGGCCCAAGAACGCCGGGATTTTCCGGATTGTAACCGTGAGTCGTTTTGCATTCCTCGCGGCGCAATTTGAACTCGTCGAGAGCTTGCTGCATGACCCCAAAACGGCTTGTCGGTTCGCCCAACGGCTGCGTCGCGCAACCTGCCAAGATACCTGCCACAAACGCGAACGTCAGAAAGCGGATTATCCTCATTTTACAGCCCCTCCGAGGTCTGCCCCTTCCCGCAGGGCACGGCGCGAATCGGATGTTGTAAAGCCGAAGTGTATTTCGCCTCAGTCTTTCCGCACAAGCGTTGATCGGGTGCCTCTGGAATTCCATTAGCGCCCATATCGGAATGTCGCGACGCACGTACCAACGATGCAACGCCAAAAGAATCCCGTGGCGCTTGGACCACGGTTCGGTACCATGCACGAAACTGAAAGTACCGAGCGCGCATGACCAATATCGTTCCTGTTCTGATGGCCGGGGGCCTGGGCACCCGGCTTTGGCCGCTCAGCCGCGAGATTTATCCCAAGCAGTTGATGAACCTCGCCGGCGACGGGTCGCTGCTGCAACAGGCGGCGCGGCGTGCGCTGGACTGCGCGACCGCCGGCGACGTGATTACCGTGACCACCGAGGCGCATTATTTGCCGGTTCGCGACCAGCTCGCCGAAGTCGACGCGGCACTCGCCGACAATATTCTGCTGGAGCCGGAAGGGCGCAACACCGCCGCGGCGATCGCCGTGGCCGCGTTGCGTGCGGCGGCCGATGGCAGCGACCCGACCCTGTTCGTCGCGCCCGCCGATCACGTGCTGCGCGATACCAAGGCGCTGGCGGACGCGGTTCGCCTTGCCGCGCGGGCCGAAGAGCACCTCTGCACATTCGGGATTACGCCAGATCGGGCCGAAACCGGTTTTGGCTATATCGAGGTTGGCGCGGCGCTCGACGGCCTGGACGGCATGTTTGGCGTGGCGCGCTTTATCGAGAAACCGGATGCCGAACGAGCCGAGCAACTGATCTCCGCCGGCGGCGTGTTGTGGAACAGCGGAATGTTCGTGTTCCGCGCATCGCGCATCCTCGATGAGCTGGCCTGCCATGCGCCCGACATCGAACAAGCCGCCCGAGCGGCGTATGCGGCGCACCGCGATGACGCGGGCGCCGTGCGTTTTTCGCCCGACCTCTACGCCTCGATCCCAAAAGCGCCGATCGATACCGCGGTAATGGAGCGCTCCGACAAAGTGGCTGTGGCGCCGATCGATCCCGGCTGGTCGGACGTCGGTTCGTGGCTCAAGCTTTGGCAAGTGAGCGATCACGACGACGCCGGCAATGTGACGATGGGCGACGTCGTGACAGCCGACAGCCGCAACTGCATGATGCGCGGCGACGCGCGCCTGATCGCCTGCGCCGGACTAGACAATGTCGCGGTGATCGAAACCGCCGACGCCGTTTTGGTTGCCGATATGACCAACGAGGCGGCGATTAAGACGGTGATCGACGGTTTGCGCACCGCGGGCCGCGAGGAGGCGGTGCGCCATCTGGAAGAAACCAGGCCCTGGGGCTCATTCCGGGTTTTGTTGGCCGGCGATCGGTTCAAGATCAAGGAGATCGTGGTTAACCCAGGCGCAAGGCTCAGCCTGCAATCGCACGTTCACCGCAGCGAGCATTGGGTGGTGTTGGCCGGCACCGCACGCGTGACCTGCGACGACTGGACGCGTGACGTTCCGCCCAACGAGTCGACCTACATCCAGGTCGGCGCCAAGCACCGGTTGGAGAACCCGGGCAAGATCCCGGTGCGCATCGTCGAGGTTCAGGTCGGTGACTATGTCGGCGAGGACGACATTACGCGTTACGACGACGTCTACGGCCGCGCCGAACTCGAAGAAGCGTCGTAATCAGAACCGACCGCGCCTACTGGTCACCCGGAATACCCCACGACGGCGGTTTCTGAAGACCGTCTAACGTGTCGATCATGATCGCCGCTTGGTCCGCTTCAGCGAGGCCTTCGCGAGCGGCTTGCTCGCGGCAGGTTTCGCTGCACATGGTTCGCACCGACACCGCCGGATCGACCTGGCCGCGATCCTCGTGGCGCATCGCCTGCATCGCGAGCTGCAGACACATGCTGGCGCAATGGCGAAAGTCCCTGCCCTCGTCGAACAGGATCGACCGCTCACCGGCGCAGGCGGCGGAGGCCATCAAGACCCAACCTGCCAGAGCCGGCAAAACGCGTCGGGCGTGCCTCAATCGACGATCGCCTGCAGCACCAGGTTGCGCAGCTGCATGCGGTAGTGGTTGCGGTTTTTGACGCTCTGCATCATGTAAACCACGACCAATTGCTCGGCGGGGTCGATCCAGAAATAGGTACCGGCGTAACCGCCCCAAAAGAATTCACCGACCGATCCCGGCCACGGCGATTCCCCGGCCGCGGTGCGCACGCCGAAACCGAGGCCGAAGCCATAACCGGGCCCCGGCAGATACACCGTGCCATTCTTGCTGATGTTGTCGCCAAGGTGATCGGCGGTCATGAACTCGACCGTTTTACGACTGAGCACGCGCGTGCCGTTAAAGGTGCCGCGGTCGAGCATCATCTGGCAGAAGCGGGCATAGTCGGCAGCGGTGGAAACCAAGCCGTGGCCGCCGGCGAGCATTTTCGGCGCGCGAGTAATGTCGATCAGATCGTCGACGGCCCCGGTTTCCGGGTCGGCCTGCGGCTCGGCGATGCGGCCCTGCTTCGCCTCGGGTACCCAGAATCCGGTATCAACCATGTCGAGCGGCTCGAAGACACGCGCGTTCAGGAAATTGTCTAGCGGTTCCTCGGCGACCACCTCCATCACCGCGCCAAGCACGTCGGTTGAGCGGCCATAGTCCCAGGTGGTACCCGGTTGCCATAGCAAGGGTAGCTTGGCCAATTGATCGGCATAGTCGGCGATCGGTATGTCGAGATCGAACGAAGCGAGGCCGGCTTGTTTGTAGACCTCCTTCACCGGGCCATTGCCGATGAAGGCGTAGGTGATGCCCGATGTATGGCGCAGCAGGTCGTGGATCTTGATCGGCCGCGCGGCCGCTACGACCTCCATGCTTGTGGCACCAGTGGCCGCATCGGTTTGGGTAACGCCGACCGTCATGTCGGCAAAAGCCGGCAAATATTTCGACATCGGTTCCGCCAAATAGAGCCGGCCCTCTTCAACCAGCGACATGGCGGCGACCGAAAAGATCGGCTTGGTCATCGAATAGATGCGGAAGATCGAGTCACGGCGCATCGGGTCTTCGGCGGCGCGATCACGAAAACCGAGCGCCTCGTGATAAGCGACCTTGCCATGGCGCGCCACCAGGATCACCGCCCCGGGGATCACGCCGGCCTCGATGTCGCGGCTGAACAAATCGGTGACACGTTCGAGCCGTTCGCTCGACAGCCCGACCTCCTCCGGCGCCGCCGCCGGCAACTCCTCGGCCCACGCATTCGCCGCCGCGATGAGCAGCACCGGCACCAAGGCAATATCAGCCAGACGTCGCATGATCTCCTCCCTCGACCAATGGGACTGGCCACAAGTATAGCGCTGTTGCCCAACGGGGCGCGACTCGCCGACCAACGGATTGCACGATGAAATGACATGCGCCGATCGGCCAGGCCTGCTAGCGTCCGGTCAAGCAAGCAAGAAAAGCCAGCTTGCCGCATCAGGCAGAAGGACTCGGTCGATGACGCGATTCAGCCTGAAGGATCATTTCACTTGGATGATCATCGCCGGCGTGGTCATCACGGCCAACGGCGTCATTCAATCGGTTGGCGGCACCCAGCCACTCGGTTTCGCCAGCTTGGCGATGGGCGTGTTGCTCATCGGACTCGGGATTGCCAGGCCGCGAGCCATGTCGAGAGACCGGTCGGCGCCGCCGGCACCGGCGGCTACGACAAGCACTGGGGCGCCGTCCCGATTGATCCGCCCGATCGGTTTTCTACTCATTGTCGCCGCCTTGGTGCTTGCTGTGGTATCCGGTTTGCCCGCCTATTTCCGCGACGGCACCGCGATGCCGGCCGCGGCCACGGTGGCGATGTGGACCGGGTTAGGGCTGGGGATTGCGCTGCTCGCTTTCGATTGGCAGCGCCACAGACCAAGTGGGCGCCGGTCGGTCGCGCTCTTCCTTGGCGTGGTCATCGGTCTGCTCACGGTGTGCGCGGCCACCACGTCCGTCGTCCGCACCGGCGTCGTCGCGGTATGGTCGGCATCTCATCCCGCGCAAACAGTGTTGGTTTTCGCTCTCGACGCCGGCGGCGATCAAGCGCCGAGCGAAGCACTGTTGGCGGAAATCCAGGGCGCCTTGACCAAATTTCTTGAGGCCTCAGGGCAGTTTCATCCGCCCGAGCGCGTCGGTGACGGCAATCTCGCCCTCTTGCTAGCAGAGACCGATTCGATAGCTACGGAAGAGTTGCCCGACATTATTTCGGCCGGCTATCTCGGATTTCATCTGGTACACGACGACAGTGACAGTCTTGCCGTTGCGGTGACAGACGGCGCGTCGCCGCCTGACGGATATCGCTTGATCGCCACCGACAGCGGGCCGTTGCTTATCGCGTCTGATCCAGTATTGACCGGCGCCGACATTGTCGATCAAAACTTATCGTCCGGCACGAATGGTGAACCAATCGTCACGGTCCGGTTTAACGATGCAAGCGCCGCACGCCTGGCCGAGATAACCGCGGCGAACATCGGTCGCCGGATGGCGGTCGTTTCACGCGGTCGCGCTATAATCGCGCCGACAATTCAGGGGGAAATCTCTGACGGCAATGTCCAAATCGCCGGCGGCATCTCTTCCGACGACGCTTTCAACCTCGTTCGCGCGCTCTATCTTGGCGGCCTGCCGGCGCCGCTCGTGCTGGTCTCGCAAGACACCATCGATCAATAGAAACAGAATCCGGCTATGCGCGGAACGACGGATCGCGGCTTTCGATCAGGCGCATATAGGAATCGAATTCTAGCTTGCCGACCGGCAGACCATCGTTAGCGTTCAGGAAATCGTCGGTCATGGCCGCGGCGCGTTCGCACACGTCTTGTGGTGGCTCGACCAGCGGTGCGCCACCCGCCTGGGCCGCGACTTGAATCTCACAAGCACGTTGCAGACGGAACATCAGAATAAAGGCTTCTTCCAACGTCGCGCCGCAGGTCAGCAGGCCGTGGGTGCGCAGGATCAAAACTTTCTTTTCGCCGAGCGATTTGACCAGACGCTCGCGTTCGCCAAGATCGATACTCGGCCCTTCATAGTCATGATAGGCAATGCGGCCATGAAATCCCGTGGCGGGCATACTTATCGGTAGTAAGCCATGTTTCTGTGCCGCGACAGCCATACCGGCAACCGTGTGGACATGCATGACGCAACCAACATCGTGCCGCGCGCCATGAATCGCGCTGTGAATCACAAAGCCGGCGGGATTGATTGGATAGTTGCCGTGTCCGACGATGCGACCGTCAAGATCGACTTTGACCAAGTTCGACGCGGTCACTTCGTCATAACGAAGGCCGTACGGATTGATCAGAAAATGCTTGTCCGCGCCGGGCACACGCAGCGTAACGTGACCATAGATGGTCTCGGTCCATCCGAGGTGGTCGAGGATTCGGTACGCGGCGGCAAGCCGCACGCGCAACGACCACTCCTCGGCCGACACATCGTTAGCCTGCGGGTTCACCTCGGTGCTTAGGCCCTGGCTCGTGCTCATGGCGCATTCTCCCGTGCTTTGACAGGAGAAGCATACACCAGACCGAGAAAACGCTAATCCGCTTGTGCGGGGCTTGTCCTGCGTACCACGTCGCGTCTTTGTCGGCGCTGTTTGTTCTCGTACATGATGGTGTCGGCGCGGTTGACCAGATTGTCGATGGCAATCGGGCTGTCGGGATCGTATCGCGCCACGCCGATGCTGGCGGACAGATGATACGGTCGGTCGGATTCTGCGTTGAAGGTAACCAGCGAGGTTTGTAGGCGCTGGATCACGCCGTCGGAGCGGAAGGGCGAGCCCTCGGTGACCAGCGCGACGAATTCATCGCCACCGATGCGACCGACAACGTCGGATTCGCGGAAGGTGAGACGCATCAGCCCCGCCATGTCCTTAAGCGCCTGATCGCCCTCGGCGTGGCCGAGCTGATCGTTGATCGCCTTGAGCCCGTCCAGATCGACAAAAACCGCGAGCATCGACTTCTTTTCGCGCGCCGCGCTCTTGAGCTGCTGTTCGGCAAGCGTCAGAAAACCGCGCCGGTTGCTGAGACCGGTGAGTTCGTCCCTGACCGCCATCCACATCAACTCGTCGCGCATGCGCACCCGCTCGGTCACGTCCATGCCGATGCACACCACGTTGCCGCTGCGGCCGTCGGCATTGCGCGCGCTGGTCGAGTTCCACTCCAGCGTTAGCGCGTAACCGTTTCGGTGACGCATGACCATCTCGTGCGCCGCCAAGTCATCGGCCTTGAGCCGCTCGCGCACCTCGGACAGGTCGGATGAGTTGGATTCGTCCGCTTCCGGCGCGAGTATTTCCCACCAGTTATGGCCGATCAGTTCGTCGGGCCGATATCCGGTAATCGCCGTGACCGCGTCATTGACGAAACGCGTTTCGCCGCTGGCCGACAATTCGCACACGATCACCGGCAAACGATTAACCAATTCGCGGTAACGGGCTTCGGAGACCCGAAGCGCGCGTTCGATCTTCCGGCGGCGCTGCGCCTCGCCATAGAGCCGGGCCGCATGCCGGATCGCGGCGTCGAGTATTTCCGGAGTGAGCCCGCTCTTGGCGATGTAGTCGGTCGCGCCGGCCTTCATCGCCTCGACCGCGATCGCCTCGTCGCCTTGTCCGGTCAGCATAATCACCGGCCGGTCGAAGCCGTCGTCGCGGATGGCGCGCAGCAGTTCCAGCCCGGTGTCGTTGCCCAAGTGATAATCGAAGAAGCACAGGTCGTAACCGGCGCCGTGCAGCTTGGCGCGCGCGTCATCAATATTGTCGACATGATCGAAGTCGCTCATCGGCACCACACGGCCAAGCAACGAGCCGAACAGCACCACGTCGTCTGGATCGTCCTCGACCAAAAGGATTTTGAGCGACGCCAAGTCGGGCGCGCCGGTAATGGCGGAATATTCAACCGCCATGATCTTCGCTCACCGCAAGAGAGGGACCAAATTCATCCGATTCGCGCCGGCGCGGCATAATGATGATAAATCGACTGCCCTGATCGGGCTCGCTTTGCACGGTTACGGTGCCGCCGTGACGCTCAGCGATTTTCTTGACGATAGCCAGACCCATGCCGGTGCCTTCATATTGGCCCTTGCCGTGTAGGCGACGGAAAGGCTGAAAAATCCGATCAGCAAACTTCGCCTTGAACCCGATGCCGTTGTCCGTGACCGACAGAGCTACCTGCTCGTCCTCCTGCAGTTCAGCGGCGATCTTGACCACCGGCGATCGGTCCGGGTGATGAAATTTGAGCGCGTTGGACACCAGGTTCTGGATCAATTGTCGGATCTGCACCGGATCGGCGTCAATGATCGGCAACGAGCCGACTTCCACGGCTCCGTTCTCACGCCGGATTTGCTCGCCAAGGTCCGACACGACGACCTGCGCCACGGTGCCAAGATCGGTCGCTTCGAACGGCTTGGCCTGACTCGTCACGCGCGCATAGCGCAATAGATCAGCCAGCAGCTCGAGCATGCGTTCGCTCGCGCCATGCATCCGATCGACATAGTCGCGGCCGGTTTCGTCCAGCGCGTCGCCATAGTCTTGGCGCAACATGCGGCCAAATGAAATTACCTTACGCAGGGGTTCTTGAAGATCGTGCCCGGCGATTGTCGCGAATTGGTCGAGCTCCTCGTTCGAGGATTTCAATGCCGCGTTCTTATCGTCGAGTTCCTTGTAGAGTGACCACATCACCTTATGCGCCTCGTCTAGCTGACGCTGCACATCGGCAAGCTGTTCCTCGACACCTCGCTCCTCGCCGGCCGAGGCACCCTCAGTATCCGGGATCGGCGCCGCGGTCGCGATCATGTCTTCCCCATGCATCAGCGCTTCCAGCCAACCATTACAAGGCTTTATCGGGCCGGCGGCGCGCGGACACCAACCACCCGCGCGACCAACCCAAGGCTATGAAATATAGGCCGGCCGGCCACCACTGACCAATCAGGACTAGGTTTGCACTAGCCCGTGCAGGTCAGAATTCGCCTTCGATCCGGTGTCCGTCCGGGTAAATCCACACAGCGTTGCCCGATGGTTTACCGCTTTTATAGGTCACCTCGACCCGGGTTCCGTCCTGATACAGCAGCAACCCTGGGCCCTCCTGCTGATCCTGTTGGAAGGTTCCCTCGAACCGGTCGCCATTGGGATAATGGATGGCGCCTTCGCCGTGGCGCTTACCATTGTCGTACGCGCCGATATATTTTACGCCGTCCGCCTGGGTATAGGTTCCCGCGCCGTGTCGCTTACCGTCAGCGTAAGCTCCCTCGTAAATATCGCCGTTAGCCATCCGAAACGTTCCTTGGCCTTCGCGTCGGCCATTAACGAAATCGCCTTCGTAGACATGACCTTCGCCATATTCTAAGCGACCTGTGCCGTGCATTTCGCCGTCGGCAAAATTGCCGATATAGCGATCGCCGCTGGCGAATCGTAGCTCGCCCTCACCCTCGCGCCGGCCTTCGATGAACACGCCTTCATAGGCCGCTCCGTTTGCGAAAGTCAGCTTGCCGCGGCCGTGCATCTGGCCGTTTTCAAACGCGCCTTCGTACTTGCTGCCGTTGCTGAACCAGAACGTTCCGTCACCGTGCCGTTCGCCATCGTCGAAATCGCCCTCATAGCGATCGCCGTTGGGATAAACGAAAATGCCCTTGCCGGTGATTTTGTCTTCGATAAAGGCGCCTTCATATTTGCCGCCGTTAGCGTAGGTGATGACGCCCTGGCCGTGCATGCGGCCATTACGCAGTTCGCCGTCGTACACACTGCCGCTGGGAAAAGTAATTTTCCCCTTCTTCAGCGTATCGGGCGAAATCGCCCCGTCTTCCGTCGCCGCGTCCGGTGCCGCCGCGCCCTCGGTCGCCGCGTCATCTTGGGCCCAGGCTGACGTCGCCGGCAGTCCAAATCCGCCGGCAAGCAACGCCGCGCTTGCCGTCACGGTAATGATTCGTTTGACAGTCTGGGGGTAAGTCCCCGCTTCGCGTGGCTTGGTCATGCTCGAATAATCCTCCCTGAACCGCAGCGCCGGTGCGCTGTTTCCGCGCATCATCCGACGGTCCGTGGCTAATCGTACTCTTCGTTGCCTGGCTCCATTTTTAGCAAGCGCGGATGAAATATACCAAAGGTCATTACTAACGATCGTTGGTGTCACGCCATCAAAGCCGCCAAAGCGTGACCTTGTCCGAAAATGCACGATCGCGCCACAGGCCGCGAACATCGGCCAGAATGCCGCCGTTGGCGAGCAACGCTTCCGTCGAATCCGCGGTCCAGCCAGCGTAATCCTGATGCGCCACGGTCAACGCCAACCCGCCATAGGGGCCGGACGGCCGGTCGATTAACTCAAACCCGTATTCGCGTGCGACCTCGGCCGGATCGGCGAGCGGATCGTGGACCTCGACCTCGATACCGAACGATTGAAGCTCGCGCACCACGTCGACGCTGCGCGAATTGCGAATGTCCCGCACGTTTTCCTTGAAGGTAATGCCGAGCACGAGACAGCGTCGCGGCAGATCCGTAGCCAACAGACGGCGCGCCACCGCGCGACCGACAAATTCGCCCATGGTGTCGTTGATGCGCCGTCCGGCCAGAATCACCTCGGGGTGATAGCCGTGCCGTTCGGCGGCGTAGGTCAGGTAGTACGGATCGACACCGATGCAATGCCCGCCGACCAAGCCGGGTTGGAACGGCAGGAAGTTCCACTTGGTCGACGCCGCAGCCAGCACGTCCCCGGTATCCAGGCCCAACCGGTCGAAAATCAGCGCGAGCTCGTTGACGAAGGCGATATTGACGTCGCGCTGCGCGTTTTCGATCACCTTGGCGGCTTCGGCGGTGCGAATGTCGGCGGCCTGGAACACCGGCCCGATCGCGCCGTACAGCGCCGACAAGGCTTCCGACGCTTCGGGCGTTTGCCCGGCCACCACCTTGGTGATCTTGCCAAGCCCGTGCGCCGGGTCGCCCGGATTTATCCGCTCCGGCGAATATCCCAGGAAGAAATCGCGCCCCGCGACAAGGCCGGACTCGCGCGCGATCAACGGTCCACAAACGTCCTCGACCGTTCCCGGATAGACCGTCGATTCAAGCACGACGACCGCGCCTTCGCCGAGCGCGCCGCCGACTAGGCGGCAAGCGGCTTCGACCGCGCCGAGATCCGGCTTGTGGGCGTCGTCGACCGGCGTCGGCACGGTGATCAGATAGGCGTCGAGACCCGACAACTGACTCGACTCACCGGTGAACGCGACATCGCTCTCGGCCATGTCCGATTTCGCCACCTCGCCCGACCGATCCTCGCCCGCAGTCAGCTCGGCTACCCGTTTTTGGTCGATGTCGAAACCGACCACGCGCCGGCCGGCGCGCGACAGCGCGACCGCCAGAGGCAGGCCGACATATCCGAGACCGATTACGGCAACGCTATCGATTTTCATGAACGCGCGGAATTTAGAGTGATGAGCACCGGTGTGGCGCCGCCATGGCGGCGGCGGCTATTGTAGCCGTCGCCGCCGGTCCAACAAGTCGGGATTGGCTGGAATGCGTATTTACCAGTCTTGGAGCCATCGATGCCGATCAAGTCGCTTATTCGTACCATCCCCGACTATCCGAAAGCCGGGATCATGTTTCGCGACATCACCACCCTGCTCGCCGATCCGCGCGGTTTCCGGACCACGGTCAATGAGATCGTCAACCGCTATACCGGGCAACAGGTCGACAAGGTTGCCGGGATCGAGGCGCGCGGCTTCATATTGGGCGCGCCCGTCGCCCACCAACTTGGCGTCGGCTTCGTACCGGTGCGCAAACAGGGCAAACTGCCGGGCGACACGTTGGAGCACCACTACGATCTGGAATACGGCACCGACACCATCGAAGTGCATACCGACGCGATTGCAGCCGGCGACAAAGTGTTGCTGGTCGACGATCTGATCGCCACCGGCGGCACCGCGGAAGCGGCGGTGCACCTGATCGAGAAATCGGGCGGTAGCATCGTCGAATGCTGCTTCCTTGTTGATCTGCCCGACGTCGGCGGCCGGAAACGGCTCGAAAAGGCTGGTCAAACCGTGTTCGCGCTGTGCGAATTCGAAGGCGATTGACCGTAACCCAAGCTCCGGGCGACGCGGCGTGAGCAAGCGTACAGTCTTGGTATTCGGCTCAGGCGGCCAGGTCGGTCGCGCCTTAACCGAATCACCACCGCTGGTAAATTTGAGTGTCGAGGGACGATCCCGCGCGCAGGCCGATATCAGAGACGCCAACGCGGTGCATGCGGCGATCACGGAAAGCGCCGCGACGGTGGTGGTGAATGCCGCCGCCTATACCGAGGTCGACCGCGCCGAATCGGAACGCGATCGGGCTTTCGCGATCAACCAAACCGGCGCATCGACCGTCGCCGCGGCCTGCGCCGAGGCGTCGGCGCCATTGATCCACTTGTCGACCGACTTTGTGTTCGATGGCGCCAAGGCCACCGCCTACGACGAAAGCGATTCGGTCCATCCTCTATCGGTCTATGGCGAATCGAAGGCCGCCGGAGAAAACGCGGTGATCGCGGCGCAGTCATCTTCCGTCGTGCTGCGCACCGCCTGGGTCTACAGCCCGTGGCGCAAGAATTTTGTTCGCACCATGCTGCGGCTCGGCGCCGAGCATGACGAATTACGCGTGGTCGACGATCAGCGCGGCTGCCCCACCGCCGCGCGCGACATCGCGAGCGCCGTGCTGGCGATCGCCGCCGCACTCGCCGACGGCAAGCAAGACGGGTTCGGCATTTTTCATTATTGCGGCCGCGGCGAAATCAGTTGGCATCGGTTCGCGCAGGAAATCTTCGCGCGCGCGTCCGAGCAGGGCCTGCCAACGCCCAAACGCCTAATACCGATCACCACGGCCGACTACCCGACACCAGCGAAACGTCCAACCAACTCGGTTTTGTCGTGCGAGAAAATCGCCCGTGTCTACGGCATTGCGCCGCCGCCGTGGCGAGACAGCGTAGCAACGTGCCTCAACGAAATCGCGGGCCAACGACCGTGACGGTCGTGGCCCGCACAATGTTTGGGAGGCTAACGGGAAGCTAGTTGCTGACGATTTCCCAGCTGCCATCGGGCTGGCGGCAAGCGGTGCCATAACCTGACTCGGTCTGTCCGCCGACCGTGATGGTTTGTTGGAATTCGCGACAATATTGGCCGCTATCGGTCTGATAGGTTTGGGTCGGGGTGTAGGTGCCCTGATTACCGCTGTCCGGATTCACCCAGGTGGTGGTCTGACCGGTCGGCGCCGCTTCCAGCGTGTTCTGATAGCTCTGCGCCGCATAGGCTTGGTCGGCGCGGTCGAGCGATTGGCCAACCGAGCTGCCAAGCAGACCGCCGAGCAGTACGCCGGCGCCAACGGCGGCAAGCTGACCGGTGCCACTGCCGATCTGAGAGCCGGCGAGACCACCGAGGCCAGCGCCCACTAGCGTGCCACCAATCTGTTTATTTCCCTGGCCCTCAAAACAACCGGCCACGCCGAGTGCAAGTATGCCGGCGACCGCGATGCGGGCGAGCTTCGAGTGCGAGATGTTCATGGCGTCAGATTCCCTTCACGAGTCACGGAGTGTGTCGAGTCGGCGCAACTATACTTGGCCCTAGATGAACCTAAGGTGAACCCTAAAATGGCTGTACTCTGGGCTTTTTGGTCCCAGCGTGATCGGAATCACACATATTCACCCGGCGACCCGCAGTTCCACCTGCTCACAGATATAATGATAGACGCAGGTGTGAAGTTCCTGGATACGCGGCGTATCGGTCGACGGTACTGGAATCAGAATATCGGCTTCGGCCGCTAGGCGCCCGCCGCCCGCGCCGGTCAGCGCGATGGTGGTCATCCCCATGGCGCGGCCTTTCGTCAACGCGCGCAGCACGTTTTCCGAATTACCGCTGGTGCTGAGGCCCCAGACCACGCCGCCCGCCGCACCGAGCGCCTCGACCTGGCGCTCGAACACCGTGTCGTAGTCATAGTCGTTGCTCCACGCGGTGGTCACCGCGGCGTCGGCGCCGAGCGCGATCGCCATCAGGCCGGCCCGTTCGCGCTTATAGCGACCCACGAGTTCACCGGCGATGTGCATCGCATCCGCCGCCGATCCGCCATTGCCGCACAATAAAAGCGGGCGGCGCGCTTCAAACGCCGTGGCGATCGCCTCTATCGCCGCCGCCGTCGGTTCTTCAAGCCCAGCCGATGCGGCAGCCGTGAGATCCCGCGCCGTCGCGGTGAAATAGGCGTCTATGGTCATCCTCGGGTTTCGGCCTCCGCGCCGGCATCCGACTGGTTCAAGTTCGCACGCCCAATACCGCCCAAACGCCACAGCCCGATCAAGCCCCACGGCGTCACCGCGGCATAGATGGCGGCCTGAAACAGCAACACCAGTGCCAATGCCTCGGTCTTGGCGAAGCCGATCGGCGTGAGCACGCTGACGGCGACGAATTGATAAACCCCGACATAGCCCGGTGTCGATGGCGCGACGCTCGACAAAGCCAGCGCGACGATCATCAGAAGCGCCAGCACCGGCGTCATCGCGTCGAGTCCGAGCGCGATGGCGACGGTGTACATGCACGTCGCGTCTATCGTCCAGACGATGGCGGTAAGCAGGCCAAACGCGGCCGCACCGCCATGGCTTTGGATGCCGCGCGCGCCGGTGAAGAATTCGTGCCACATCGCCACCAAGCCGTCGCGCCAGCGTGGTGCGACCGGCAATCGGCCGGCGGCGATCTCAATCCATCCCGCAAGCCTCGGCGCGGCGAGCAAAGCCAACAAAGCAACTAGGGCGGCGATCGACAGGCCGATCGACGACGTCGCCAACCAACCGGGCGCCGCCGGGATCAGCGCCACCACCGCGCCCGCCATCGCCACCACCACGATGGTGTCGAGCACGCGTTCGGTGACCGTGGTGCCCAACACAAAGGTTTTTCGAATGCTGAGATGTCGGGCGAGCAAAACCGAGCGCAGCACGTCACCGGCGCGCGCCGGCAAATAGGAATTGCCGACATAGCCGGCCGTGGTGGCCCAAAACATGGTGAGGAAACCGGGCGTCGCGCGCACCCGCACCAGCACGCCCCAGCGCACCGACCGCAACACCATCGCCAGCGTCATCAAGGCCCAGGCAAGCGCGACGTAGCGCAGCTCGGCATCCGCTAAGCGCGCGCCGAGTTCAGCCCAATCGACCCCGCGAAACGCCAAATAAAGCAGCACCCCGGCAAGCGCCAGAACCCCCATTTGCGCCAAACGTCGGCGAGTGCGCGACGATTCGGATGCGGCGGTCTCGGTCATATCGGGCGCAAATCCGCGCGACGACGCAGCAGCAGCCCTGGCGACCAGCTAAGGCTCCCCAGAACCGCTTTCCACGCCACCCGTCGCGCCGTCTGAACGCGCTGGCGCTCGGCAAGAATTGGGCCGAGGCCGAAAATCGCGTCTCCGACCCCGCGATAATGCGCCGCCCCCGCCGACACGCCGCCTTTCAGCAGGAATAAACGCGCCGGATATACCAACGTCACTGCCATGTGAATCGGCGCCGCAACGATCAGCAACGGCAGGGGCATATTCTTGATCATGGTCCAAATCCGATTGCGGGCACCATGATACAAAGTGAAGGCGCTACGGCGCCCGGACAAGCCCGCGCCGACATGGCGGACCTCGGCATCGGCGACCTGAACGCATCTTTCGCCGGCAAGTCTGAACCGAAACCCCAGATCGATATCCTCGCAATAGCAGAAATATCGCTCGTCGAAGCCGCCCGCGGCCTCGAATCGATCACGCCGCCACAAGGCGGCCGCCGCGCAGGGAGAAAATGTCTCGGCGTAATCTGGCAGATCGGTCACGCGGCGTCCGTGACCGCCCCGCCAAGGAATCCCTGCAAACCAGAGCGCATCACCGGTTCCGTCAAACCGCGAAGGATCGCCATCGTCGATCTGTGTCGAGCCAAACATGGCCACGTCGGGAAATCGGTCAGCCGCCGCCATCAGCTTGGCCAACCAATCCGGCTCAGGGAACGCATCCGGGTTGAGAGTCGCAATCCACGGCGTGGTTGCTCCCTTGGCGGCGCGATTGTTGGCCGCTGCGAAGCCGAGATTTTCGCCAAATTCCATCACCCGTAATCGGCCATCGAGCGCCGGCAGCTCGCTGAGAGAACCGTCGGTTGATCCATTGTCGGCGATCACCGCTTCAAAGTCGCTCATGGTCTGCGCGTCGAGCGCCGACACACATCGGGCAAGATGATCGCCGCCATTGTAATTGACCACGATGACCCGCACGCGCCGCTGGCCCGTCACGGCGTCGGGCGTATCGGACTGATGTATGGATTTTCCCATGGTCATCGAGACGCTAATCGGCGCGGCACCGATTAGCCAGCGTGACCGGTCGATCTTGGAACATGGTAGGATCGAGCCTACGCAATCGATTGGCCGAACACCGCCCGTGACAGACGACACCGACTGGATCGCGACCCATCGCCGGGTGTGGCGGAAAAAGGCCGCGCTGCGACGCTACTATGAGCGCGATGTCTTCGATCGCATCCGCGCGGAGCTGAAACCAGGCCGAATTCTCGAGCTCGGCTCCGGACCGGGATTTTTCGCCGCCGATCGACCCGATATCGTCGCAATGGATATCACCGTGGGCCCGCGCTCCAACGTTGTTGCCGATGCGCATTTACTGCCTTTTCAAGACCGGGCTTTCACGAACGTTGTCGGGATTGACGTGTTCCATCACCTCGCGCGCCCTGGCCAGGTGCTCGCCGAGGTCGCGCGCATTCTGACCTCCGGCGGCCGTTTGATCCTGGTCGAACCGTGGGCAGGACCGTTTGGGCGATTGATCTATCGCCACTTTCATCACGAGGACTGCGAGGCGGTTCCCGACCCGTGGGCGTGGGCAGCGCCGACAGGCAAGGATCCGATGACCGGCAACGCGATGATTCCCAAAGCGGTGCTGGCCGATTCCGCGATACCAATCCCCGATCGAATCCCCGACCTTTCTTCCGCCCAGGTGACGCCTTTTGGCGCGGTGTCGTTTCTGTTCACGGGAGGATTTCAAAATTGGGGCGCGCCATGGCCGCTCGTCCACCTCGCTCTTGGGGTCGAAAACCTGATGCCGCGCCCGATGATGAATTGGCTGGCCTTGCGCGCATTGTTCGTTATCGAGAAACGGCCGAGCCACGCGGCCAACGGCTTGTCGGAATCCGATGGTGATGGTACGGCTTGACTGAAGATGTTGGCTGGCTGAGCACCCATGCAAATTGAAACGACCGCGATCCCGGCGGTGAAATTGTTGCGTCCGACGCGCCTGGCCGATGACCGTGGCTTCTTCTCGGAAACCTATAGCCGGCGTACTTATGCGGATGCCGGCATCGACGTCGATTTCGGTCAGGACAATCTCTCGCTTTCACACGCGCCGGGTACGGTACGCGGTTTGCACTTCCAAACGCCACCGGACGCCCAAGCGAAACTTGTCGGCGTTGTAACCGGTCGCGTGCTTGATGTAGCCGTCGACATTCGGAAGGGCTCGCCGACCTACGGCAAACATGTAGCAGTCGAATTGTCGGCCGCCGACGGCGCGCAATTGTTCGTGCCGGAGGGCTTTGCGCACGGCTTCTGCACATTGGAACCGGATACCAGGGTGACCTACAAAGTTTCCGCCTTCTACGCTCCCGAACACGAAGCTGGGATCCTCTGGCATGATCCGGCGCTGAGCATTGATTGGCCGGTGACATCCGAAGCTGCACTTGTGTCGGATAAGGACCGTACATGGCCGAAGCTCGCCGAATTTGAAAGCTGCTTCGGCTATCATCCGGTGCCCGCGCAATGAAAGTCCTGGTCACCGGCGGTTGCGGATTCATCGGCTCGGCCCTGATTCACGAGCTGCTCGCGCGCCCGGACTTTTCCGTGGTCAATCTCGATAAGCTCACTTATGCAGCCAATCCTGCCTCGCTCGCGGCGCTCGAGAACGAACCGCGTTACCGCTTCGAGCACACCGACATTTGCGCGCGCGCGGCGGTCGAAAAGATCTTCGCCGATCATTGTCCGGACGCGGTGATCAATCTGGCGGCGGAAAGCCACGTCGATCGTTCGATCGATGGACCCGAGACGTTCTTGCAGACCAACGTGGTCGGGACTCACGTGCTCTTGGAGGTCGCCCGCGCCTATTGGGCCGCACTGGACTCGTCGGCGCAAACGGCGTTTCGGTTTCTCCAGGTCTCGACCGATGAAGTTTTCGGCGACCTGCCGCCTGGCGTGCGGGCACGCGAAGACGCGCCGTATGCGCCGGGATCTCCCTACGCCGCGTCGAAAGCGGCCGCCGATCACATGACCATGGCCTGGCATCGCACCTACGGGCTGCCGGTGCTGCTCAGTAATTGCACCAACAATTACGGGCCACGCCAATTTCCGGAAAAGCTGATCCCGCTGATGATCCTCAATGCCTTTGAAAGAAAACCCCTGCCGGTCTATGGCGACGGCGCGCAGGTGCGCGACTGGCTGCATGTCGAAGACCACGCGCGCGCCCTGATCACGATCCTGAGCGGGGGCCAGGTCGGCGAGCGCTACAATGTGAGCGCGGCGTGCGAAAAGCCGAATATCGATGTGGTGCGGTTGATTTGCCGGCAAGTGGACAAGCTCGATTCCCGGCCCGACGGCGCTGGCCGCGACACATTAATCGACCATGTACCGGACCGACCGGGACACGACCGACGCTATGCGCTCGACGCAAGCCGGCTGCACAATGAACTAGGGTGGGCGCCGGAGCTTGACTTCGAGGACGGGCTCGCCGCAACGATCCATTGGTATCGGGACAATCCCACATGGTGGAAAGACTTGCGCCAATCGACTTACGCCGGCGAGCGCCTCGGCCTTTCGACGGCCGTCGCGTCGGAGGCTGGCCAGTAGCATGAAAGGGATCATCCTCGCCGGCGGCGCCGGCACCCGCCTGCACCCGGTCACCCGCGGCGTCTCGAAACAATTGCTGCCCATCTACGATAAACCGATGGTCTACTACCCATTATCGACCTTAATGTTGGCCGGAATTCGCGATATTTTGGTAATCACCACGCCCGAGGACCAACCACGATTCCAAGCCTTGCTGGGCGACGGATCACAATGGGGAATCGCACTTTCCTACGCCGCGCAACCACGCCCCGAAGGCCTGGCGCAAGCCTTTCTAATCGGTCGTGACTTTATCGGGAACGGGCCATCGGCCCTGGTACTCGGCGACAACGTTTTCTTCGGTCATGGCCTGACGGCGCTGCTATCTCAAGCATCGACGCTCAGCACTGGCGCGCGCATTTTCGCCTACCAGGTCGACACTCCAAGCGCCTATGGCGTCGTCGACCTCGACGAAAATGCCAAACCGACTTCGATCGTCGAGAAACCCGATGCGCCGACGTCACACTGGGCGGTGACCGGACTCTATTTCTACGATGCCAATGTCGCCGAGATGGCGGCGTCTCTCGCGCCATCGGCGCGCGGTGAATTGGAGATCACCGACCTCAACCGGCTTTATCTTGAGCGCGGACAGCTGGAGGTCACCCAACTCGGTCGCGGTTTCGCCTGGTTGGACACCGGCACGCATGATTCGCTGATCGCCGCCGCCGAGTTCGTCCGCACGGTCCAGAAACGCCAGGGCATGAAAATATCGTGCGTCGAGGAAATTGCCTATCGCATGGGCTTTATCGACCAGGAACAGCTAATAACCCTGGCAGCCGCTTTCGGCGCAACCGAATACGCGGCCTATCTCCAAAACTTGGTCGCCGACCGAAGGCTCGTCTAACAGACTCTAGAGCCGTACACGGTCCTGAGAGAGCAAGCCCGACTGTGTTTCGAGAGAACTCCGCGGGCGCCCCGATCGCCGTGTGCGCGCGTGGCGCCATCCGCGGTTACGCAGCGTTTTTGTATTGGTCGATGATCTCCGCCGCAGCTCCAATATCTTTTAGGCGGCCGTGGTCGAGCCAAATCACTTTGTCGCACATGTCTCGCAACATGCTGAGATTGTGAGACGCGACGACGATGATCTCCGCACGCTCGCAGAATTCCTCAAATCGTTCGCGCGCGCGTTCGATAAAATGAAAATCGCCGGCGCCGATCGCCTCGTCCATGATCAATATTTCTGGGTCGATCGACGTTATCAGACCGAACGCCAAACGTAATTGCATACCAGATGAATAGGTGCGCAACGGTAAGGACAAATAGTCACCCAACTGGGTAAATTCCTCGAGATCTGCAACCGCACTTTCGGTTGCTTGCCGGGAAAATCCTAAGAGGCTCATCGCGAAACTGATATTCTCGTAACCGCTCATCTCCGGATCTAGAAAAGACGTCGCGCTAAACAGAGACGATACCCGGCCGTCAACCACGCAATCGCCGCTGACGGGTTCGTTAATGCCTGCCAAAACTCGGAGCAGCGACGACTTACCAGCCCCATTTCGGCCAACAATGCCAATCCGATCTCCACTCCGAATATCCAGCGAAATATCGTCGAGCGCGCTAACGATCACCCTGTTTCCTTGGGTGCGCTTGATCGCTCCGCCAACCGTGAGACTCGCCAACGCGCGTTTTAACGACCTTTCGGCACCGTGATAAACCGGATGCACGACGCACACATTTCGCAACTTTATCGATGCCATTTCACAACCAGTAAGGGATGCGTTTGCGCGTGGCGCGAAACACAAAATAGGCAAGTATTCCCGCACCGGCGCTCGCCAGAACCACAAACAAATACGAACGCATGTCCGGAACCTTGCCCAGGATCGGTGCTCGGACGACCTCGATAAAATGGTAAAATGGGTTCCATTCTACCCAATATTTCTTGCCGGCGATCCGATCTTCTTGCCAGAAAATTGGCGTCAGAAAAAACGCCAGGTTCATACCGGTGCTAATGATCTGCTGAATATCCCGAAAGCGCGTCCCCAGGACTGACACGATCAACGCGCAGAAACAAAGAGTGGGCAATAAAAGGACCAGCCCTACTAACGAAAGCAGAGACTGCCATTGAAAATCCCAGCCAAGAAGCAATAAAAAAATTAGCACCGCAGCCATATTGTGAAGAAATACTATGAAATTTCTCAGAACCGTCCGATAGATATGAGCGGTCATTGGGTAGGTAAATGACATGATAATTTGCTGAGCCCCAATGAAGACGGTCGAGGCATCGTTCGCGGTTCCCAGGATTAGACTCCAAATCGCGAGCCCGACAGCCAAATAGGGCAGGTATATTTTGATGTCGATCCCGAATAAGGCGCTGAAGACGAGGCCGAGCCCCAAAATCGTCGTGCCCATGCTGATGGTCAACCAAAGCGGTCCGATCATCGTTCTCTGGTAGCGGCGGCGAATATCGTACAAGGCAATCTTCGTCCAACTACGCCACCAAAGGAGCCCATTGACGACATCCTTGCGCGCGAGGGCCGCGGATCGTTTCTGCTCAGGGCTCAAACCCCAAAAAAACCGCATTATCGGCAACACCGATCGCTTCATACTTTTAAGGCCGTGCTTGGCGTTGCCGGCAAGCCACTAAATGCTGGGCGTTCGCCGGATTATTCAATTCGCGGACGTCCGCATCGACGCCAAGATTTTCCGCAAATAGTCTCTGCCCGCGTCCGGCTCGTTCTGCGGTGGCGCCCAATCCGCGTTTTCCGATTCTGTCGAAGCGAACGGACCCGCGGTGCTTTCCGCGAACACCAGCCATTCGTCGTGGATCACCTGGCTGTGAAACGTTCCCGCGGACATTCGGTAAAAGAAGGCACCACCGGCGTCGATCGGCGCCATGTCGAAAATTCCGGCGACACGGCCATCGTTCTCGAATTGAATCATCGTCGCGTGACCTTCCAAGACCATGAAGGTTTCCGACTTTTTGAGGTGACGATGCGGCGGAACGTAAGTTCTCGAATGGGACACAATGATCATATCATGCTGCGTGGAATCGGGGGACGGGTGCGTGCACAGCCTGGCGCGACGCAAAGGGCTTGCGGCGGCCGCCGACTTGAGAAAAGCAACGGCCTCCTGATCCGCCACCACGATGCGCCGGTCGGTATAGAACACACCGGGTTGGGTCTCGTTCCAAGATTCGGGCAACATAAATCAGGGCATGGCGGGCGCGAATGCGTCGACCGGTTGGGGTACCTGATGAACCTCGGGCAATGGGATAACGAACCGGCCTTTGCCTCGCAAGTAGGCTTGATGTTTGCTTACAATCGCATCGGCGTAGCGCCAGGCAAGAATGATAATGAGATCCGGATCGTGCTGAACCACGCCGTCTCCACTGAACACCGGCAGTCGATAGCCCGGTCCGCGCAATTCGTCCTTAAATGGCGTGTCATCCAGAAAGAACGATAACCGAGACGTCAGATCGAAATGGTGAATTAATGCGGCGCAGCCAACCGACGTGCCATAAGCCGCGACCGTACCGCCTTTCCCGCGCACGCCATCAACAATCCGCAGCAAGGCGTCCCGCGTCGTCTCAACCCGGTCGCTAAAGCGACTCAAACGGGCAGGATCGAAGAGGCCGCTTTCGTGTTCGAGTTTTATCAGGTCTCCTACCCGAGCCGCGATTGGGTGGGGTCCGCCCCGATGCTGTACCCAGATGCGAATTGAGCCGCCTTTTGTTTCGATGCGTTTCGCGTCGAACAGCTCCATGTCGAATCGTTCAAACAACGCCTTGGTCGACCGTACTGAGAAGGTCGACAAATGCTCGTGGTAAATGACGTCGAGCAGGAATCGCTCGAACACATCAAGCGCGTATTGTGTTTCAAAGACAAACGCACCCTGCTTCGAAAGCAGTGTCTTGAGGCCGCGCACGACATCGTCGAGATCGTCAATATTAGCAAATACGTTGTTGGCGACGACGAGCTCGGCTTGGCCCGAGTCCGCGACAATCTTTTGCGCTAATTGTTCGCCAAAGAACGCCTCAAGTGTCGGTACGCCACGCGCCTCCGCCGCAGCGGCGATGGCGGACGCCGGCTCAACGCCGAGCACCCGCATACCCAATTGCTTGAATGCCTGAAGAAACGTGCCGTCATTGCTGCCGAACTCGACCACGAATGCATTGGGGCCTAGCGATTGCTCCTCGACCAATTTCTCGGCCAACGCTTGGAAATGCTCCGGCAAACCCGTCGATATCGATGTGCGATACAAATATTGACGATAGAGGAGCGCGGGATCCACGACGTGCACCAGCTGTATCAGCCCGCAATCCCTGCACAAATAGGTATCCAATGGCGCAACCACGCCTTCAGATTTCGATATTTCGGCAGTGGGCGACACGTTGGGCGACACGATAGGCACGGGCGCAAGCGGGACGCAACCGACAATCTCGCGAGATCCGCAGCCGCGGCACGAATCGCGCACGTTGACCACTGGGACACTCATTGCTGGACCCGCGCTTCCTCGGTGTCGCCTACCGGGCCGCCGCCGCGAGCGCGGGAAGGCTATTTCGGCTCATTTCAATGTCCAACACGGCATGCAGGATCAACTGGTGACCAACTTCCACCATGCCATATTCGTGACTGGGAATATGCAGGTTGTATTCGCCCATCCGGCGCAAAGGATTGTCGGCATCGAAGCCCGAAAAAGTGAATAAGCTGATGCCGACCTGGCGCGCCACTTCGGCCGCTTTCAGAATGTTCGCTGAACGCCCTGAACTGCTGACAGCGATCAACACATCGCCTGCTTTGCCGTGCAAGGCAACTTGCTCGGAAAAAACGTTCTCAAACCCAAAATCATTGCTCAGGCAGGTCAAAGCGGAACCATCCGTGAAAACGACCGACCGAATGCCGCCGTTCTTGGAAAAATCAATCGCCATGTGCGAGCAGACACCCGCGCTGCCGCCGTTTCCAATGAACATCACCTTGCCGCCAGCGTCGTGCGCTGCGCGGCAGGACTCACCCATCCCGGCGACGCACGATTCTAGGCACACGGCCTCATGGTTTCCATCGATCGCGGTGGTCCGGCTGGTAAGATCGGCGAATTGGCGGAGATAGCGCTGAAACAATCCTATCATTTGTGCCGCGTCCTAGGTTGAGCTATGGCCGACCCCTGCAGTCCCCGGTCAGGGATAACAAGCTGCCATCTAATTCGTCCCGATGGAACCGTTTTGAAACAGGGCTACTGGGAACTGGTTTTTCGAGTGCAATAGCCGGGCCTCAGGCGCTCACCGTGTCGTCCCCAGAAGACGATGATTCGATGGAAAGCAGCACCGTTCCGGCCAGCGAGATATCTGGATCGGGCGAATCCACGAGACGCAGAGCAACCTGGGTCAAAGCATTGGAACGATCGAGCGTGGACTAGAGCATAAGATGGAATAAAATTCGCCACCGCGCGCAACGTAGGAGGCGTTTTTCGCGATCACCGCGTCCTCGATCTCGGGCGACACACCGAGCAAAACCAAATCTACGCCATCCTCGATCAGACACGTCGAAGGTCGAATTTCAAGATCGCCAGCCGGCATGAAATGGCCTTGTTTCGACGGTGTATCATCAACAACATAAGCCAGAAAATCGGACAAATCGTGGTAGGTGACAAACGCTGAGGACAAGTGACCGGCCCCGTAGATCACTGGCGCCTTACCGGTGCGATCGCGCACTTGAGCAAGGAATGTTTTTAGACTTCGTGTGCGCTCGCGGAACCCGTCAGCATAGTCTTTCAGCGATTGCCTGCCTTCGTCGGCAGCAGTGGGAAATGTTACTTGTCCCGCCGATCCGTCGTTTTCATTCTTTTGCATCACGTGCACCAGGCACGGCTCGTAGATCAATGGAAAAACATCCTGCCATACCGGCTGAAACCCACTCAACGAGGGCAGTGCCGCGAAAGAGCTTGGCGTGAAATAGGCGCTGTGCTCTTCCCAAATCATGGTGTAGTCGCGGCGCTGGAGATTGGGCCGACAGTCCGGCACCTCGAGCACAAGATAGCCGTTGTCGTTCACCAGTACGCGCAAGGCGTTGATGAATGTCGCGATATTGCCGCAGTGTTCGACGATATGGCGCGCGACCAAAATGTCGGCCCCTCCTTGGCGCGCACGAATTTGATGCGCGACATCCGGCGTCAGAACGTTCTGAACTGTTTCGATGTTCGCCGCCGGATCGTTGACGCCGAGGTCCACCCGCCGATCGATGGTCCAATGAGATAGGCCAGCCCTCGCGAATCGCTCGAGCGTCGAATCGTCCTTATAAGTGACGCCAGCCACGACGGACTGCGCGCCGATGCCGGGCAGCCGCAAGCAGCGGGACACGACTTCGTCCAGGTGCGCCTCCGGTTCCCGGTACACAAGCGGGAACGGCGGGACAAGTTTGGTGTGCGTGATCGGCGGCACCAATTGCACCAAGCCGCAACCGTCACAACCGCCCAATGCAAGATTGACTTTCAGCGCCGCGTTACCGGCCTGGGTGGCAAATTTGTTTGAAACCGGCTGGGGTCCGAGCTCGAAACGAGCGATCACGAGGCGGCCACACAGCACGCATGCGGATTTCCGTCGCGCGCGCGCCGGTGGCGTCGCGGGTCTTACGCCTCGCTCGTCGTTCCCCGATGGTTGCCGCCGCTCTTTGCTCATTCAAAGAAGATGAAACCGCAATCCCCCGTGTAGCCCCACTGACCGAGCAGCCATTTCCACATACCGGTGGAATAAAAACTCATGCAGGTGAGCTGCCAGTACAGCAAATTGGCCTTTTCGCTCTCATTGCGAAACGACTCGACGCACAGCCACGATTTGCCCTTGGACACACGCTCCATCTCGCGCACGGCTTTCTCAAGATCAGCAACCTCGAGATTGTGGAAGGTATTGATGGACCAGACAAAGTCGAAGCTATCGTCTTCGTATGGCAACTCGGTGCAATTGCCAACTCGGAGATAGGGCTTTACCTCTTCTTTCGCGTGCTCGACCCCGTACTCGGAAATATCAAGGCCCGCCACTTCGACCCCCGGCACGGCCTGGGTGAACTCGTAAAGCAAAAACGCCTTGCCGCAGCCGATATCCAGAATGCGGTCGCCGGATTTTAGGCCGTAATGCTTCGCGATATCCTCGGCGATTGGCAACCAGCGACCATCATAATGATAGCCGCCATAACCGTATTGGCGCTCTCCGTCCCAGTAATCGTAGCCCCATTTTTTTGCGACCTCGGCGCACGTGGCTTTGTCATGATCGACAACCCGTTGCACATAGTCGCGCTGGGTGGCTTTCTGGTACTTAGCGAGAAAATTTATCTCGTCCATCGGATAGGCTACCTCGGCTCTGCGATTGTGGATTCGTTGGTTGGGGCCATGTTCATCATCCATGGTCCATATGGATAACGCAGCGACCGCACGTACTTGCGCTTTGCACCGTGGCCACCGCATCGTTGATTTGATCGAGCGCGTAACGCGCCGTTATCATTTCCTTAAGACGCAGTTTGCCTTGCTGGAAAAGCGTCAGATAGCGAGGAATATCCACACCTGGGTTGGTTTCACCGCCATGCGATCCGATCACGCGCCGGCCAAAGTGCAACGGAAATGAATCGAACGGCATCCGATCGCCAGCAAAAGGGACGCCGGCAAACACGGTAGTGCCCGTATTCGCGGTCGCCTGATATGCGCTCACTCGCACATCGTTCACGCCGGTGGTATCGATCACCGCGTCAAACCCTTCGCCAGCCGCAAGGTCGCGCAGGGCCTCGTCCACATCCGTTTTGGTCGCGTTGATCACGTGCGTGGCGCCAAACTGCCGCGCGGTTTCCAGCTTCTCGTCGTTAATGTCGATCGCGACAATGGGATAGGCGTTCACCAAATCCGCTCCCTGCACAACGTTCAGCCCAATGCCACCGACGCCGAATACGGCGATCGATTGGCCCGGCATTAAGCGCGCGTTGTTAAACACGATGCCGAGACCGGTGGTTACCGCGCAGCCAAGCAAAGCCAGAACATCCGTAGCAAACTCGCCGGCCACGGGCGTCACTCGGTTTTCCGAAGCAATGGTGTAGTCCGAAAATGTCGTAACCCAACCGGCGCTCAATACCTGCCCGTTGTGACGATAGCGCGGTGGTTTCGAATCGATGCCAACGCCCTTGATCCAATGTAATACCGCCCTGTCGCCGACTTTCACTTTGCTGACGCCCGGACCGGTATCAACGATCGTCCCGGCGCCTTCGTGGCCCAACAGGTGCGGGATGTACTGATCTTCCCCCTGACGACCGGTGATCTCATCAATCTGTTTGCCGCAGATGCCGCTATGGTCGACTTTGACCAACACCTGTCCGACATCCAGCTTGGGAATTTCAAGCTCGACAATTTCAAGCGGCGCATTTTGCTGCACCAGGACGGCTGCCTTCATACTACTCCTCATATTATTGACGAGCTTTCGCATCGGCGCCGCCGATGCCGCTCGGGGCTATTACGTGATTCGGGATGTCACGCAGTTTGAAACGCTTCGCGGACCGTGGCGGCGATGTCCGGTGCAGATAAACCATATCTGGCCATCATGGCGTCCTGGCTGCCATATCCGGACGGAAAGACATCCGGGATTCCCAGGCGGACGACGCGCGGCACCGCACCGGGCAGTCGATCCACCAGCGTCTCGACCACGGCCGCGCCAAGCCCTCCAACAAGACTATGCTCCTCCACCGTCACCAGCATTCGGACCTTGGCCGCATGGTCGCAAAGCGCTTCCGCATCGATCGGCTTGACGGTGTGACAATGCATGACGCCACAGCTAATTCCATCGGCGGCCAGCGAATCCGCCGCCTCAAGAGCGCGCGCCGTCGTAGTCCCTGTCGCAACGATCAATACCTCGCCCGGCGGTCGCTTGAGGATCGTTTTGCCGATGGCGAATTGTTCGGCGGGCGATGACACGATCGGATCGCCTCCCTTGGCAAGCCGGATGTAGATCGGACCGGCCCAATCCAGACTCTGGTCCATGAAGCGCCGCATTTCTTCCCGATCGCTCGCCACGAATACCGTCATATTCGGCAAGGCGCGCATCACGGCGATATCTTCAAACGCAAGGTGTGTCGGCCCGAGCGGCGCATACACCGTTCCGCCGCCGTTGGCGATCAGTCTCACCGGCAGATTGTGCAGACAGATGTCGACCGCGATCTGCTCAAGCCCGCGACGCGTGATGAAAGTCGCGATGGTATTCACGAATGGGATAAATCCCTCCATCGCCATGCCGGCCGCCATGCCAATCACATTGGCCTCCGCGACGCCCTCCATGAAGTAGCGATCCGGAAACTCGTCGCGCAGACCCTCCAGGGTACCCGGGCCCAAATCCGAGCCCACGAAAACCACCCGGTCATCGCGCTTAGCCAGCTCGTGAACGGCTTCCAGGCAAGTCCGGCGCATCAGCGTTCCAGTGCCTGATACATGTCGCGAATCTCGGCATCGGTCAGCTTCGATTTGTGGTGCCAGCCCGGATTGTGCTCGGCGAACGGGAAACCTTTGCCCTTGACCGTGTGGCAGATGAGCGCGCTCGGCCGATCCGATTCGAAGGGCATACCGTTCAACGCGTCGGCAAGAGCCCTGACGTCATGACCGTCGACTTCGCGTGCCGCGAAATTGAAAGCACGCCATTTGTCCAGGAACGGCTCTAAATCTTGGACTTCGCGTGTCGCGCCAAACGATTGAATTTTATTGTAGTCGACGATGGCGACGAGATTGCTTAGGCAATGCTTGCCGGCGCACATCGCTGCCTCCCAAACCGAGCCCTCGTCGCATTCGCCGTCACCCATCACGACAAACACGCGGTGGTCTTGCCGTTTCATTCGCGCGGCCAGCGCCATGCCCAAGCCAAGCGACAACCCATGGCCAAGAGCACCAGTACTCGCTTCGACACCCGGCACTTCCCCCGCTTCCGGGTGCCCCCCCAGAATCGAGTCGCTCGCGCAAAACCGGTCAAGCTCGTCTGCAGGGAAAAAGCCCTTGTCCGCCAGCAAAGCGTATTGCGCCAAGCAGCCATGGCCCTTGCTCAGAATAAAGCGGTCACGTTCGGCCCAATTCGGATCGCGCGGGTCGTAGCGCATGATGTCGTCGTAGAGCACGCGCAGAACTTCGATCAGCGACGCCGCTGAGCCCAAATGACCGCGGTTGCCGCCCACAAGGCCGCGGACCACGAGCTTTCGCAGATGTAACGACCGTTCGTCCAAGTGGACCTTCGGCTGTTCGGCCACGTCTTGCAGCGCCGATGTCACACAATGCCCTTTCAAGAAGCCGTGGCGCGATATGCCACCGAGACGAGCCTGGTTGGCTGGTGTGACACGCGGCCACAACCATCCGATATCCCATTCTGTTTCATGCCTGTCTTACCAAGATAAATCCAGACACGTCACAACAATTTCACTCGCTATCCCGCGCAGCCGCATTGTTCGCGGAAATGGCCATCGCGGATTCAAACGTAGCCTCGCCTCCGCGCCCTTGCTATGAGGATACTGGAGAGGCAATCAGCCGGGGAACGCGCCTCCATGATCTCGGGGTGGTATTAGCATGGTGATCGCTCGTTTCACCCGGTCGTTGGGCACGCACCCGCTCCGATGATCGGGTCATCGAGAAAGAGGCGAGAGGCCACTACCGAAAAGCAGTTGCAGGCCGAACTGTCAACGTATCGTCATGCGTTCGAAACCACCGCCACCGACCGAGACCGTTGGAAGGCTATCGCGGAACAGGCGTTAATTGAGACTGCGAGTCCGGTAAAATCGCTCCCGGCCGACTCGGACCTGCTGCCGCCAATTGACCTCGCGACGCAGCACGTGCTCGCGCGTCGCCTTTCAATGAGGCAAACGGCCGACCACTATTTTTTCATTGATGTCGTCGGCACCTGCAATCTCAGGTGCCCGTCCTGCGCGGTCGGCAATATGCCCGCGCCTCCGGTCAAGGGCCTCATGTCAGCCCGCAAGTTCGAAGACGTATTGACCAAGATAAGGGCCGACTATGGTGAACATCAACGCGTGTTTCTTGACCTCTACAATTGGGGCGAACCCGGTCTCCATCCCAAGCTGTCCGAGTTGGTGAAACTGGCAAAAAACGCGGGATTTGGCGTCGGCATCTCAAGCAATCTTAACGTCTTCCCGGATTTGCGTGACGTTATCAAAGCCGAACCAGATTACATCCGTGTTTCGCTGTCGGGTTTGCGTCAAGCGACGTATGAGACCACCCATAAGGGCGGCAGTGTGTTCGCCTTGTTGTCGAATCTCTACCGTTTGCGCGATCTTCTGAATCTTTACGCCTCACAAACCATCGTTCAGATGGGATTTCACGTTTACCGCACCAACTTCCCGACGGATTTTTTGGCCGCGCGGTCGTTGTGCGACGAGCTCGGATTTTTGTTCTCTCCGGTGCTCGCCACGCTCATGCCCGCCGAGCGAACCGTGGCCATGGCCGAGGGTCGGCCGTCGGATCATTTCGACGAGGATCTGCTCGAAAAGCTCGTGCTTTCGGTGGACGAAACGCTTGCGATATTTCGCGCCCACGGTCCACCCACCGAGGACTGCCAATTTCGCCAGGCACGGACGACGATTAATTTCGATGCGAGCGTTTCGCTGTGCTGTGCCACTTATGAACGAAATTCGGTTATCTCGTCCGATTTCTTGACAACATCGCGCGACCAAATCGAGGCGCGCAAATATGATCACGGTTTCTGCGCCGATTGCATGGGCAGCCATGTCAACAAACTCTATACTGGCTTTAACGCGGCCGAAAAGCAGGACGCCGCAATATCAGTGCTTGGGCCACTCTACGCCGCCTATCTCGACCAAACCAAATTGATGGGCAGTGCCAAGCACGTAGTGGTCGGCGAGTCGTTCGAAAGTAAGCAAGCTGTCTATGAGCGAGGGTTGAGCGCTCTTTCCCACGGTGAGCCAGGGTGGAATGAAGCCGAAACCTGCTTCGACGCCTTGGTGACAGGCGCCCCCGATTTCGCCGAGGGTTTTTTCCAAGCGGCGGCGCTCGCCAGGCGGCGCGGTCAAAAAGCGACGGCCCGCGCGTTGGCACAGCGGGCGAACGAACTCGACCCGAATCAGCCGAATTACCGCCGCCTCAAGGACGATCTTGACGGGGTCAGCGAATGACCGGTGTCACGCGGCGCTTTGCGCAACGTTTCCCGGAGGCGTGGTCTCCGCGCCATCAGATATTTGTGCTTCGGCGGAAATTTCGATAGGCGGATCTCGCCGTGCCGTCGCGACCGTTGGCGCAATTCGATAGCCTGGCAAGTCAATGCCAAGATAGTCGGCCAGCGGCACTGACACCGCCGTCTCCGTCCGCAAACGCTCACACACAGCCTTTACCAATCGCGCAAATTCGGCTTGCTCCGCAGTAGGGGGGTGGTTTCTGTGCGCAAGCCAATTCAGCATATCGTCCACTGCGGCAACGATCTCGTCGGACGTGCAGGCGACGACCCGTATGCCGGCGCGGCGAAACTGGAACGTATTCTCCATGTGAAAAAAGTTCTGTTCGAGCGCTTGCGCGATCGAGATTTCGTCCGCGTCTTTCGTTCGGTCCTGCGGCGACGCGACGCGCACATAGCGCTTGAAGCACGCCATTTCGAGGCTCGAAGGAAACAAGGTATAGTGAAGCACCGCATTGACCGACAGGAGCGGTACGCCGAACGCGCGGGCATAAGCGCACGGACCGGACTGACAGCCAACCATGAACGCCGCCCTGGAAATCAAAAAAGGATCGAGTTCGGGCGAGTAGCACTTAAGAAAGGGCGCCTCGAAATACCCGGGCTGGCGTATTGGTAATCGTTGGTTGCTGCGATCGCCGATCCGAACCACCTGGAACCCGCGAGCCAGCAAATGGCGAATGGCCGGAATATAGTCGTGCGGTTTGGTGTCTCGAAACGATTGCTTGGTCAGTTGGTGGTACTGCGGTTCGCGGAGATGCAGGACCACTAGCGGCTTTGCGAGATCGATATTTTCGCGCTCGCAGATCGAGCGGCCCAACAGATCAATGTGGTTTGGCAGGGTGAGGCACCAGCTGTTGTGCTGAAATTCGTCCGACCGATCGCCGTGCCGCAGGTAGACCTCGCGTAGCAGCCCCCAGTAATTCTTTACGACCAAACTCAGTTCGACGTCGTGCAGGCCCCCGAATTCCTTCTTGCCGAACAGCTGCAAGCCGGCGGCGACGTTACTTGCCACACGCGCGAAATCATGCGGAGGCACCAATTCGTCGATGCGAATGGTTTGCTCGCCAAGATTCATCCAAGACAGGTTGAGCATAAGGTCGTCCTCGACCTCGATATACTCGCCGAACTGCTCAAGGATTTCGATGCAGACGGCCGACGCCGCTCGGTAGGTGTCGCGGCTCGGCCCGATAAAGTAAATTTTGTCGAAGCGATCGCGATTTAGAGCCAGAAAATGATATGGATCGAGAATGGCATGGCCCAGCGCTTCTGTTGACGACAGGAAAAAAATGCCGATTCGCCGCGTGTCGTGGTAAATCGAGTCACTGACAATTTGTTCGCCCAAAACCGACCAAATTCGCTGGCCGACATTTTGCCACGGCCGGTCGCGAATGTCGTATTGCAGGAAGAAAAATTGCGCGGTCCGCTCCGTGTCGCGGCACATCGCGGCAATGTAAGACAGCCGCAACAAGGCATAATCGCTTCGCGCAAAATCTACCCCGGACGCATAATCAAGTTCGTGCCAGCGCAGGGCCTGTGGATAGTCGCCGATTTCGAACAGTGCCAAGGCGTAATAATGGCACAGCAAGGGATGTCGCTTAACGACGTGCTCATCGATCCCTTCTAACTTGCGGAAAAGCAAGTCGGCGGCGCGGCCCGTGTCCGACAGCATCAGCGCAACCTCTAGGCACCGCGGCCTCCGAGTGATCCGCCAAAGCGCTACCGCAAGACTAGCCAGGGCCAGTCGATCCGGTTTTTTCGCCGCGGCAAGAAACACATCCGCCGGTTTTCGCGCTAGCCTCCACGGGACCACGAACAGGACGAGATAGGGTGCGAGGGAGACGAGCGGAACCGCGGCCGCCGCTCGGTACACCTGCCGCGCGGCCCGACGGGTGAACAGACGTATGTTCAAGGCACCTTCCCCTCGCTTTGATGCCGCTAGCGTTTGATGATGCGTGGCGAAACCCTATAAGCGCGGCGTCGTAATCATAGCGGCCTCGCCACAGGCCCCGCAACGGTTGCAAATCTGCTAGATTGCAAATGAAGCATCGCGCCGCGAATCATAGCCGGCGTTAACAGCGCAAAAACTGCCAAAGGGACAGTAGCATTGCGGCTATCAACCGCTAATCCTTCGCCTCCAACATCAGCGCCGGTCACGACGGCCCTGCCAACATTTGCGATCAGTGTTCCTGTTCTCGACGGTGTCGAATGGCTTCAGGATGCCCTGGAGAGCCTTGCGATCCAGTCGGTTCCGCTACGAGTCGCGTTGCTGGATGCGAGCGGCGGTCAAAAAGTCGCATCGATCGCGGAACCGTATCGACCGATGATCCACCATCGGTATCATCGTGCGGGTGATGACGGCCAGGCGCGCGCGATTCAAACCGGTTGGGACGCACTCGGGGCCGACATCTATGGCTGGTTGAATGCGGACGACCGGCTGATGCCCGGGGCGCTCGCAAAGGTCGCCGAGGCGTTCGCCGCGAATCCCGAGGTTGACGTGGTTTACGGTCATGCGCTGCTGATTGACGGCCACGGCGGATTTCTTTCTTATTTTCCCACCATTACGCGCGGCCTCGATCGACTCCCTGTCAGCAATGTCATATGCCAACCGGCATGCTTTATTCGTCGCCGCGCGCTCACCCGTATCGGCGGACTCGACCCGCGGCTGCATTATGTCATGGACTGGGACTTATGGCTCCGCGCGCACGAGGCCGGCAGTAAATTCCTTTTTCTGGACCAGGTGCTGGCCGTCGTGATCGATCATCCGGAAAGCAAGACCAACAAGGGGGGCGAGCAACGGTATGCCGAAATCGCGGCGTGCCTTCGAACGTATGTCGGCGGCCGCAAGAGCCTCGCCAGCATGCTCCGCCACCGCGGCTCGCACGCCCACCGACAGAACCGCCATCTTCGGTCTCTCCTGCTGCGGGGCAGCGCCCTGCTCCTGGACCCGTCCGGCCGGGGCAGCCGCGGCAATGGCATCGGTGGTATCCGCCTGAGCGACCGCCGGGTGACTGGGGCCTGCCGGGTTCCTCTGCCGTGGTATGAACCGGGGCCCGCCACGCGGCTCTTGGTTGCGGCACGGCCATTCGGGGATTACCGTGTTCGGTGTAACGGATCCAATCTGACCGTGCGCGGCGACAAATCAGGCGCCTGCTTCAGTGTCGACTTGCCGCCCGCGCCGGAGCGTTTGTACGACGTCGAGATCATGTGTGCCGAGCGGACCTGGCGCCTACTCGACCTTCGTTTGGTGCGCTGAGCCCACGCAGCCTCGGTTCCCAACGGTTTCGCCGATGCGTAATGTCCTTCGAATGAACCCCTGCTTGTTGATGTTAAGTATTGCCCCGCCGGCGCATAAGTCCGGTCACATCGAGTGAGTTGACATGGCCCCTATCTCAAAGCGCATGCGCGACCCGGTGAACCAGCCCAACATCGATTTTGTCGAATCGCGCGGGCAGCTGCGGCTCGGGCTGCTGAAAAGCCGCGAGTGGGCCGAGGATCCCAGGCGGTTCCTGTTTTCCCTGGCTCGTTACAAATTTGTCGCCAAAATGCTCAGCGAGCAGGAGCAAGTTCTCGAAATTGGCTGCGGCGATGCGTTCAATGCGCCGATCCTTTTGCAGGAGGTGCAGGCCCTGACCGTTACCGATTTCGACCCGCTGTTCATTGAGGATACCAAGGCCCGCATGCTCGACGAATTTCAGTACGAGGCGCTGGTTCACGATTTCTTGGACGGACCGTTGGGTGGCCGACTGTTTTCGGCCGCTTATTCACTTGACGTTTTGGAGCATATTGCCCGTGACCAGGAAGATGTTTTCCTCGCCAACATTTGCGCCAACCTTCGCGACGATGGGGTGCTAATCGTCGGTATGCCGTCTCTTGAATCGCAGTCCTATGCGTCGCCGGGCAGCAAGGCTGGTCATGTCAATTGCAAGTCGATGCCCAAATTCCGCGATACAATGCGACGCCATTTCGCCAATGTCTTTATGTTCTCCATGAACGACGAGTTGGTGCACTCGGGTTACCACAAGATGGCACACTATCTAATCGCGCTTTGCTGCGGCCCTAAGCGGTACGGCAAACCGTCCGAGCCATAGCGCGCAAAGCTTCGGCACATTGACGGCAGCTTCGACCATGCCCGCACGGATTTGCCTCGGGATTGATCTCGACAACACGATTATCAACTATGACGACCTGTTTCCGCGTGTCGCGATCGAATTAGGGCTGTTGCCGGAGTCGATGCGACAGGCGTCCAAGGTCGAAGTTAAACACGCGCTATCGCATGGTAACGACGGGCATGACTGGATGCGACTGCAAGGGCAGGTTTACGGACAATATGTATACCAGGCCAAGGCTTATCCCGGCGCCCTGGAAACGCTCCGCTCGCTCGCCGCGGACCCGGATTTGAGGGTGTGCATCGTCAGTCACAAGACGCGCCACGGTCATTTCGACGAGACCCGCACCGATTTGCGCGACGCGGCGATGGACTGGCTGGCGGCGCACGAACTGCTGGCGTCTAACAGCGCTGGCGTGGCTGTACGCGACATTTTCTTTACGGATAGCCGCCAGGAAAAAATTGGCGTCATCGGCGATTTGAGCTGTCGCGCCGTGGTCGACGATCTGATTGAAGTGCTCACGCATCCCGCGTTTCCCGCGACATCCCGACGCATCCTGTTCGCGCCGGACGGCCAGATTTCGCCGACAGACGAAATCCTGGTTTGCCGCTCCTGGTTGGCGGTGGAAAGCGCGCTTCGTGAATGCGTTGCCGGATCCGTCTTGTGACCCATCGCATAGGTGTGGCCGAGCGCGACCAGATTCGCACACTTGCGGAGGCGCTGCTCGGCCGCGACGTCCGGTCGGTTTCGGTCGCCGGTCGCGGCGCCAACAGCCGGGTATATCGGGTCGAGGACACCGCCGGTCGGCACGCCGCGCTCAAGCGCTATCCGCCGGTGACCGATGACGACCCGCGCGACCGGCTCGCGATCGAGGTCGCGGCGCTCCGCTTCCTTGAAAGCGAGGGCGTCGACAGCGTGCCGCGCGTGCTCGCCGCCAATCCCGCCCGCTCCACCGCGATATTGAGCTGGGTGGATGGCGAGGTGGTGACGCAGCCCGGCGATCGTGACATCGAGCTGGGATTGGGATTCCTAGAACGCGTGTTGCGGCTCGGCGACGCGGCCGGCGCGCAAGCGATTGCCGTAGCCCCCCGGCCGTGCCTGTGCGGCACCGACATAGTCGATCAAATTGGTCGGCACGAGGCCCGCCTTGTCGCCGCCGCCAAAAACCAATCCGACCTTGCCGCGTTTCTCGGGGATGAATTTATCCCCGTCCGCGCCGCCGCTATCACCGCCGCCGAAACCGCAGCGCGACGAAACAACATCCCCTTTGACCAGCCGCTCGAGCGTGATCGGCAGGCGATGTTCCAAGGCGACTTCGGCTTCCACAACGCGCTTCGCGCCGCCGACAACGTGCTTGGTTTCATCGATTTCGAATATTTTGGCTGGGACGATCCGGTCAAGCTGATTGCCGATCTGCTGCTGCACCCGGGCAACGGCACGACCACCGCCCAACGCAACAGCTTGGCGCGCGGGGTAAGAGAAATATTGAATCCGCGCGACCCAACAATCAACGTGCGGCTGGACAGCTACCTCGGCCTCTTCCGGCTCCGCTGGGCCCTGATTGCGCTCAATATCTTCCTGGCGCGTCCCGCCTCCGCAAATCCGCGCGCGGGCGCGACGTCGAATGCCGAGGCTCGACAAATCGAAACATCGCGCAAAATGCTTAAGAGCACTGTTTGCTGAGAATACGCAAATTGCAGAATATATACCAAAGCTAATAATGGTAGCATACAAATGAAACATCGATTTTATCGAAATAATAACTGAAAAAATTCGATAAAAGAAAAATGCGCTAAACCGCGATTAAACAATCAGAAAATCTCCACACGGAAATAATATTAGACATCCATTATACCAACTCGGGCCTCCGCTCCTGTTTCTAGCTTCTCAAGATCTACATCTTTGCGGCTAAAATCTACCCATCTCTGCATCCCCACGAGTTCCGCCAGCAAGAAATAAACCGTCTTTCGGCCAAATGTCAGCGCGGCGCCCCGTACGGCAAATGAAGTTCCTCTCGGGCAACGATTCTTGCTGAGTACTCGGCCAATCAGTTGTGTATGAAATCTCCTACTTCGTTTTACATTAAAATAATCTCTGCGACATTCGCGGAATCATTATGCTGCAACGAGGGTGGACTTACAGATTGCAAGTCCCAGCGAAAAAACTCAGTGGATCTCATTCCAACCAAATCGACGAGCAAGCGAATTTGGAATTAGCTTGGTAGATCGCTGTTTGAAATCTTCGGAAAAAAAATCAAGCCATTCGTCCTTCGCACCTTTCCGAAAGTGAGTCTCCCCGGATCGGTCACTGAGTTGAAGATTGAATGAATCTAGTGGCACATCGAGCTGGCGCAGCAAGTTGGAAATATGAGCACTCTCTTGGCCCGCCATCTCTTCATGGGTCGAAAGCACGATCTCAAACTCTGAATCCTTTTCGTCAACCTCAAGCCATCCGTGTAACCATTCGGCAGCGGGTTCGAGGTACCCTCGCCACACATGATCTTCTGTCTCTTGCTGCGATCGTTCGCGGTCCCGCGATACACCAATTCTTGGGCTGTAATACCACCACGAAACTGCGGCTTGGCGTGGATCACGAAAATGCAGCACAAATTTTTTAATTTGAGCATTCTTGAGAGCCTCTATGTTCGACTTACTCGGCGCAAGGTGGTGTTGAGCGGTCATACCGCCTTCGGCGAAGACTTCGAGCAAGCTCGGAACGACAATTTCTTTCATCATTTGGGCCCAGGGCGCAACTCTCAACATGGGTAACTGTAAGGACGACGCAATTGTCTTCCAAATAAATATGCTTCCTGATTTGGGCAACGTTATCAGTAGGACACTAGGTAAGCCGCGTTCGATTGCCGCCGTCTGGGCGGTACGGGTGCCTTCGTCGGGCCAGTAGCCATCACGCACAGCGTCAGCATATAACCTGTCATGTTCCGCAACCGATTTTCTCTTGTTGAAATAAACATCAGTCGCGTGCCGCTGGTTAGGAAATATTGGGTCAAGTGCTCGCGATAACTCGACAAAATCGAGGCCTTGCTCGCTGATATTGGCGACCCGTAACACAACCTCGGCAAAATCGAGAAGGCCACCGGCCGCGGCTCTGGCTAGGGTTTCGGGGTCGTCGGTTTGCTGTAAGCGGCTCTGCAAGTTCAGCACGCCCTTTGCCGCCAATAAGCGCCGGCCAATAGACGCCGGCGCAACGTCAAGGTCGTGTCGGAAGACGTGCGCTACGAGTCCCGAAAGAAGCCTGTCGTGTTTATCGGCGAGCCTCCCCGCAAGCGCCTCCAGCCGATCTCTATCTGCCGACGTCGTCTCGAATGCGTGTTTATAGGTCTCCAGCTCCTTGGCTAATCGATCCCGGTCAAACGCTACGCTTTCAAAGGCGTGTTCATGCATTTCATTTTCGACCGCCGTCTGTCGCTGAGTGACGGCCGCGGAATCGGGCGGCACTCCATCATTGCTAAGCGAATGGAGAAGTCCGTGAAGCTTACTGCGAACGGAACGCAACACTTCGACCATCAACCTTTCCTTACCTAAGTCCGTTCCTCAAGGCCCAACACGGCACAGTCAGACCGGGCAATTGAGAAAGAGGTATTTACCTTCGACCTCGTGACGGTCCGAAATCGAACTGTCAATTCCGGCACAAACCGATCGGACTTCATCCGATTACGATCTACCGGCATCGCAAGCTTGCATAGCGTCAATTTTAGCGTCGCCGATCCGGCGCGCTATTTGAACGATTTGAGGCGCGCTCGGGGAAATCTGTTCACGCCTCAAGCCGCGCTTCGCCACAGGGCCTCGATCAGGCGCATGTCGGCGAGGGCGTCATCGCCCATTGTGCGCGGCGGCGGACCGCCGGCGAGGCTGTCGACGAAGGCGCGCGCCTGATGGGCGAACGACCAGCCGTCGCCGACGTCAATCCGGCTTACACGCGGTTCGGGCTCGGCCTCCTCGATGATGACCTGGCTGACGCCGGCGGGGTCCATCGGCGACGGGACAGCGAGGCTCAGGACGCCGCCTTCGAACAGGAACTCTGCGCCTTGTCGCCAACGACCCGGGCCGCATTTCGCGACTTCGAGCGCGATCGGCACGTCGCCGCAGGTCAGGCTGGCGAAGATCGCGTCCGAATTCGGACACAAGAGCCGTTCCGCGCGCAGAGCTTCAGGGAAGAACAGGCGCATCAGATTGACATCATGGCTCGCCGCATTGAGGAACCAGGCATAGGGACCGGCGAGATCCGGTGCGAGCCAATCTGGCGCCTCGGGCCAAACGTCGAACCGCGTGGCACGGCTTTCCGTCGGCCGTTTGTGCGGCGGCGGCGCCATGGCGTAGCCACGGGTAAAGTTGTAAAATCGCGCCGCCAACAGGGCCCCCAGTCTTCCCGACCGCATGAGATCACGGAACGTCTCGGCCGCGGCCGACACGCCAGGGTCATAACGTTTCATGAATCCGACCGCGTATATCAGATCGCTGGCTTGCGCGGCGGCGACGAGCCGCTCCGCCTGTGGCACGGTGTGCGCCATCGGTTTCTCGGTCAGCACGTGCTTCCCCGCCTCGAGCACCGCGAGTGTCAGCGGGCCAGTGCATGGGCGCGGCGCAACCAGCACCACCGCGGCGATCGTGGGATCGGCAAGGATCGTCTGGTGGTCGTCGACCACACGATCACCACCGCATCGCTCCGCCAACACACGGACCAAGGACGATCGGCTCTCCGCGATCCATTTCACGCGGCAGCGGGGTTCCTCAAGATAGAACGGAAGATGGCCGACCTGGCTCATCATTCCGCCACCAATTATTCCGATATCGATGGGGCCGGCGGCGATCACGCTGCCGATCTCACTTCAGGTCGACCGCCTGCATGGTCCTGATATTGTAGTATCGGTCGTCCTCCATCGTGTTCTTCAAGCGACCGTCGGCAAACGCCGCAAGCAGGTCGCGCACGGCATCCTCGATCGTCTTCGACGGCCGGAAGCCAAGCTCTGCGGCAATCTTATCCGAGGCGACACGATAGGAACGATTGTCGTCGGTCGGGACGTACTCTAGCGCGACTTCGCGCGGCTCCGCGTTGTCGGTCTCGACGACACGTTTGACCGTTTCCGCAATCTCCCCGACCGAGGCGTTGTCATACCCCGCGTTGAAGACCTTCCCGTCGATCCTCTGTGCGGGCACGGTCAATAAAAGCTCGTAGAGTCGCGTCATATCGTCGATATGGATATTTGGGCGCTGCTGGTCGCCGCCGAAAACTTTTATCCGGCCTGCATTGACCGCGTGATTGGTCAGAATATTAACAATCACGTCAAGCCGCTGGCGCGGCGCATAGCCGCATACCGTCGCGGGGCGAATGGTCACAGTGGTAAAGCCAGGCTGCCGTTCCTCCTCCAACACCGCCTCGCACATCGCCTTGTAGCGTGAGTAATCGGTAAGCGGCTCCAGCGCGAGATCCTCGACGACGCGATCTTCGTCCTTCACGCCATAGACGCTGGAGGAAGAGGCATAGATGAATCTTTCCACGCCGGCCTCCTTGGCCGCGCGCACAAGGGGCCGGAATGCATCAAAGTTGATCGACTTACCAAGCTCGGGATCCAATTCGAACGACGGGTCATTCGAGATACACGCAAGATGGATAACCGAATCACAGCCCGCCAATGCCTTGTCTACCGCTGTCTCGTGCCTCAAATCTCCTGTCACCTGGACCAAATCAGGGTGACGGGCGACTGAGTCCAATACGTGATGGCCATACAAGCACAAGTCGAGCACGGTCACCTTGTGGCCGGCCGCCAAGAGCCGCGGAACGAGCGCGCTGCCGACATATCCCGCGCCGCCGGTAACCAACACATGACGCCGCGCTTTCATGCCGCTCCCCATCTCTGACCGTGCTTCATTTCATCAGTGTCGTGATGTAGCGCTGAATGTCGATAAGCGTCAAATAGCGCCGATGGCCGACGATGTTGGCCGCCAGGGCTCCGGCGACATTCCCGGCGCAAGCCGCGGTAACCGTATCGCCTCCCGCCGCGGCAATTCCGGCCGCGACGACGAAAAAGGCATCGCCTGCGCCAACCGTATCCACCACGCCGTTGGTGAAAGCAGGCACATGTACCGCCGCGTCTTTTTCTCGGTCAAGGGCGTAACACCCGGCACGCCCATGCGTAACAATCATGTGCGAACATTCAATTAGATGAGGCAGGCGAGTCTCAAGGAGTTTAGGCAGATCCAAATGCTTCTCGCTCGACGCCAAACGCGCTTCCATCGCATCGACGCACACAAAATCCCCTCCACGATGCTTAGTCAGCAAATTATATCCGATATTTCCGGCATTGGTTTGCACGTTCAAAGCCAAGAATCGACTGTTCTTATGCAGCATATCGATTGTCGGTTGTTGAAACATGCCGTGGCCAAAATCGGCGACGACAACCACATCCGCGGACTGCAGTGGCCGATCGAGCAAATCATGTAATCTCTGCTGGCCGTCATCCGACAGCGGCGTGTCATTCATTTGATAGACTTCAAACAATTTGCGAACATAGGTCGGCTCGACAAACCGTATTTTCTCAACTGTCGGGCTCTCACTTTTGTGCAAAAACCGCGGTCGCACATTCTCGTCCAAGCGTTCGCGCACAAACGCCTCATATGTTTCCGGCTCGCTGCTGTCACCGATCATCGTAACCAGTTCGACATGCGGACAGATCGCAGCGATGTGGTTGGCGATCGCAATCGCCCCGCCAGCAAAAACTTCCTGCTCGCGTTGGCGGGCGGCGATAATGTTCTCTTTCGCCGCCTTGCCCATCGGTTCGACATAAACGTAGCGATCAATGATGCACTCGCCGACGACAAGGATCTTCATGTCCTTAAGCTTTTCAAGCAGGCCCGACAAACGTTCCTCGATCCCCGATTTGCGCGCTTCGGCGATAAAATCGCGGGCCCCATCGGAAATCATCGAAAAATGCCGGTTGAGCAGATTTGACGAGCTGAAGGTAATGCCGTCGGTATAAACAATTTGGCCGCCGAGCCTCTCCACCAAATCCCGCTCGGCGATAATTTTTTTGGTGATGTCGTTCTCCGCCGAGGCATACTCGCGGCCCTTGACGTAGAAGTCTGGCCGGACCGACATGATCGAGGGCGTCGCGCTCGGTTCGTGCACAATCGTCACAAAGTCGACTACAGAAAGCGCCGCCAGCATCTCGGAGCGCAACTCCGCCGCGAATGCCGGACGATCCGGCCCCTTGTTCACGTGTTCGTCGGCTGTAATCGAAACGACCAGAACGTCGCCAAATTCTTTAGCCTGTTCGAGATGCCGATTGTGACCGACATGCAGAAGATCAAAAACGCCGTGACACAAGACAATCTTCCGTCCCTCGTCTCGTGCGTCCGCAAGGGCCTCTTCAATCACCTCGAGCTCAACGATTTTTCCGATGCCTGTTTCGTTCACAGCGGATTCCTCTGAATCACATCGGTTCCAGGCGGAGACTGCGCGCTTTTGTCGCTTTCTGTCCTTTCGGCCGGGCTCTTCTGCAGATATTTGAACCAACCCTTAGTCGCCTCAGCTATGGTATCAGGCGCCCAAAGCGGCGCATCGCGCCAATAGTCGATGTCATCGAGGACCGCTTTTACCCCGTCTTCAAAGCTGACTCGCGCGCGCCACCTGAGCTCACGATGAATTTTCGTCACATCGGCGAATGTGCGATCCGGCTCGCCGGGTCGCTTCGGGATATACACGACGCGCCGCGGCCCTAATAGCTCGACCAAGTGTTTCACGCTGTAGGTTCCACCGCTGCCGACGTTATAGACTTCGCCAACCTTGTCCGAGCCTGCTGCCGTAACTAACGCGTCGACCACATCAGTGACGAATGTGAAATCGCGCGTCTGCGTGCCGTCGCCAACGACAGTTAAGGGTTTGTCGTGCAGCAGCTGGGCGAGAAACACCCCGAACACCGCACCATAGGTACCACTCGTGCGAGCCCTCGGACCAAACACGTTGAACAATCTCAGTGAAACTGCCGGCAAATCATATAGCTGCGCCCAATGCCGAACGACCTCCTCACCCAGATATTTGGTAAGAGCGTAGGGGTATTGCGGACGTATAGCGGCGGTTTCCGATGTTGGGTAGTCATCCGGTATGCCGTAGCACGAAGACGACGCGGCATACACGAAACGCCGGACATTCGCACCAACCGCCTGCTGCACGACATTGAGCGTGCCGGTGATGTTTGCGTGAAAGTATAACTCGGGATCTTCGATTGATGGAACAATGTCTGCCCGCGCGGCGAGATGGAAAACACGCTCGCAGCCAACAAACAATCCCACCAGCGCGCTAGCGTCGCTGACATCGGCCTCAACGAATTCGACATTTGGATTGTCGTGATGCCGCTCCAAATTTCTGCGGGAGCCGACACTCAGATTGTCGATAATCCGCAACTTTCGATTTGGATCGTCAGAAATCAGCCGATCGACAAGATGGCTGCCGATAAATCCTGCCCCGCCCGTTACGATGTCCATGCTTCGCTCCCTTCAACCGTCTCGGCCGCGTCACCGCGATGCCGTCGAAGCCAATCCGAAATCGATCCGTGCGAAATTGTTGGTGCCCTATTGCCGGAGCGATTTGCGGCGTGATCGCAATCAACCGGAAATATGAGGCTCAGCATCGGTGCCACGACCAACGATGCATTTCGCGCGCCGCGCGTCTCCGGACCCGTCGCGCATATTGCCGCGACCACCAGAGCAGCATAGGCCCCAGAAATCCGTAGTCCCTCGGCTGTTTTAGCCCGGTCAAAATGCTACGTCGAATGAATGGCGCCAATGCCCCGGGCGACCTTTTGATTGCCGCGCGAACATCTGCCATGTCCGGTTGGGCGAGCCGGTCAAATATTGCCTCGACGACCGCGGATTGCTCGGTTGGCGAACGCATCCCGGCGGAGTACCCGGAAGGAGACACGCGGAATTCGGCACAAGTACGCGTCGAATAGAAAAACCCATACCGGAAAGCAAGCGCATAGATAGCAAGCCAATCAGCATGCCATCGCAATTCCGGATGATAAGCGCCAATTTGACGGAATGCCCGCGTTCGAAACAGACATGTCGTCGCGGACAGCCATACGAACCGCCGTCGCAAGAATTGCCGGAAAGCATCTGGACTCACATATGCATTGGCTGCGTTCACGAACCATGGGCCCAAATCCGATTCCGGTCCATGAACTCGGACGCCAACACTATCGTCCGATCCTGCGTCCCCATTGAACTCGGCATAAGCGGACGCACAAAATGGAGCATCGGACCGAGAAGCCAGAATTGGGCGCAGCGTCTCGATCATGTGGGGCATGATGCGATCATCCGCGCTCGCAAGCAGAAGGAACTCCGTGTCCACCTGATCGAGCCCGCGATTGACGCTCTTCGCAACCCCAAGGTGCTGGTCATTATAAAGAACCTTGAGCCTGGGCTCCTCAAGCCCAAGTGAGCGTAAAACCTCGCGGCTGCCGTCGTCGGAGGCGTCATCGACAATAATGATCCGGTTTGCGGGCGCGGTTTGTCCAAGAATGTTCGCCAGCGCCTGTGGCAGGAAGCCTCCGTGATTGCGGTGCGGCATTAACACGGTCACCTCGCCGGGCGCCATCACACGTCCCCCACGGGACCATGTGGAGAGGCCACCGCGAATTCGCCTTCGACCGGTAATCCAGTTTTAGCCGAGCGGTAGGCGGCATGAACAATTCGCATAGTGTCGAGGGCGAGATCGAGATCCGGTGAAACGCCGACCGCGGCGTGTTTGGCAAAGCGCGTCAGCACATGCATGTAACCGTCCGACTTAGGACCCTGGTAGTCACCGCTAGCGCGCTCGCCAGCGGTCCCAACGACGCGCAACGACACTGACGCCGATTGAGCCAGCACCATGTTCCAGCCGACTTGGATCACCGCCGAGACACCGTCCATCTGGATCAGCAGTTGCGCAACATCTTCTATCCCGTCGGGAGACGCTTTGTCGCGCCCAAATTGAGCGAACAAACGAAATCGCCGGCGGCGCGGCAGCATCTCAACCAGCATCGCCACCAGATGGCTTCCAAGGTCGGCGAGTACGCCGCCGATCGCCTGCTCCGGCGCGGCGCCCCAAGAAGAAACCGGTCGCGGTTTGCGGCGCAGCCATTCGAAGTTCATCAAAACTGGATCACCGACCGCTCCATCGAGCACTGCCTGGCGGAGCGCCGCATTTTCTTCACGAAACCGGTTGTTGAACGTCACGTGCAGTGTCCCCGGCCCGAATTGCGCGCGAGCGACGAGGTCCTCTATCTCTGCCTCGGTTACGCACACCGGCTTCTCGACCAGGACATGGCGCCCGGCGTCAAGCGATTTTGCGACGATCTCGTGTTGCGCGGCCGGTGGTACGCAAACAATCACGCCACGTACGGCCGCGTCATCGAGGAGTTCAGCAAGTGTCGCGTAGACACATTCAATATGCGCTGCGGCTGCAAGCCGCCGCGCGGAATCGATTTGCCGCGACAAAATCCCTCTCAGGTGGAGGCCAGGGACATCGGGAAGGTGCCTCTGATAGAAACGGCGTACCACATCGCCGGCACCAACGATGGCAATGGATATCGGCTTGGTCATCGCACCGTCATTGGCGCACAGGGCCTGCCGCGCCTTGTCCGCCGATATGCCCTACCATTACTGAGCCTACGAAGTGTCCTTAGAAACGCTCGTCCGAGTCATCGCCAGATAAACTGTCTCGCGACCGAACAGAGGCGCGAAACGCTTCATCTCGGCGACAGCCGCTGCCGTCGGATGGTCTTGGGCAACCAACACGGCGGCTTCCGAAAGTGCGTCGGCGTAAGAAGCATCGGTGCCCGCAACGGCATTCGCCAAGGCTCTAACGGCTCCGGCAACTTCGGCTGATGCCGTATCCAACGAGTCATGAGCCCGATAAGCGCGCTCAAACTCGACAGCAGCACCGTGCAACCGCCAAGCGGCAGCCGCTAGGGATGCGTTCTCCGAAGCATCGCCCGCCGGCAGCACGCGGCGGTGATCGATGAAGTTGTGCAGATTACCGAGGTAAGCGTCAGTGTAATTCTCCGTGAGCCGCCGCGCGTCCCCATGCAGGCTCTTGAACCATCGCCAATCAACGCGGAAGCATGGGTTCGCCCCCGTAACTTCGAAGTCCGGGCCGATGTCTTCGATGACCATCTCGATCGGGAGGACCACGTTTAGATAATGAGGATTGATCATACAATCGAGTATCCAATCGCGATGGCTGCGAGTCATATCCGGTAATGTTGCCAGATGCGGAGAAAATGCCTCAAGTAAGGTCGTTACTTTGGTCTCCAGCGAATCGATTGGGGAAACCAGCTTGTCAGCCAGAACGCGCCGCACGACGTTGGCCGCGAATCCGGCTGGCGGCACGAACGTCACGACCAGACTGCCGCCGGGCGCGACAAGACCGGATAGCTTGCGCATGAGATCGCGCTCTCGCGGCAGATGGCCGAGCCAATTCTCACACAAAACAATATCGAACGGCGCATCGGTCTGAAATGCCTCGAACCGGCCGGCATTGATCTGAGGAGGCGTATGAAGCAGGTGAAAGTCAGCGTAAGCTTGGCGTATGTCACGGACTGCTTGCGGGTTTGGCTCGACCAGGTGATATGACGCGGGCTTGAGACTGGAGACGTAGAGACTGTTCTGGCCTGAGCCGGGCGCCACCTCGAGCACATTAACGTTACGAAATGCTACCGGCGCCAGTCCGAGGGTCGTGTAGAGGGCGCTGCGTCGCTCCAGATGCGCGTCGAGATTGCTTACGTCGTAGTGAACAGGCGAAATGCCATGATCCATATAGTACTCTAAGTGACCGCCCCTCTCCGTTACGCCTCCACCAATGCTCATGAGACGATATCCATGCTATACTTATTATGACGAAAGATAAGTTTACGATAAGATTTACTGGTATCGTAGGCGCCCTTACTCGTCATGCTGGGCTCATAATCTCGGTGGAGGTCGGACACAATGAACCGGACGCGGCACCCAGATTGCATTTAACTTCTTCGATCGCATAGAAAAACCGTATGACTATCTCGCGAAAGTAAATGGCCAACATTTTTTCGACCTGGGACGGTGCGGAACGGTAGAGCGAATCACAGTCATACAAAGGCCTCAATAGCGACATTCAAATGTCTTGGGAAGCCGTTATCGCAAACCGGCATTTTCGCTGCAACAGACTCATATGCACATGGCCGAGCGGGCAACATCCGCCGGACCGGAGAAACCGCCGAGCGGCGTGGCGCGTCGGGTCACGCGCCGCTTTTGATTTTTTGGAAATCTCGGTACCATTCCACGAATTTCGGGATTCCTACTTCGATCGGTGTGACTGGCGAAAAACCGGTGTCGCGCTGGATTGCCGAAATGTCGGCATAAGTCTCCTGCACATCGCCGGGCTGCATCGGGAGTAGTTCGCGTTCCGCGCTTCGGCCGAGCACTTGTTCCAACACCTCAATGAAACGCAGCAGCGGCTCCGGGTTGTTGTTGCCGATATTATAGAGCATGAACGGCGGGTCATTGGGGCCCTCGCCGTCGACGGGAGGCTGCGCCATCACGCGCAATACGCCGTCGATAATGTCGTCGACATAAGTGAAGTCTCTGCGCATGTCGCCATGATTGAACAGCTTGATCGGCCGGCCGTTGAGGATCGCGTCGGTAAACAGGTAAGCCGCCATATCAGGCCGGCCCCACGGGCCGTAGACCGTGAAGAATCGCAGACCGGTAATCGGCAGGCGGTAAAGATGGCTGTAGCAATGCGCCATCAGCTCGTCGGCGCGCTTGGTCGCCGCATAGAGCGAAACCGGCGCATCGACCCGGTCCTCGACCGCGAATGGCAGCTTGGTATTGCCGCCGTAGACCGAGCTCGAACTGGCGAACACCAAGTGTTCCAGCCCCTTCATGTGGCGGCATAGTTCGAGGATCACCGCGTGGCCGACCAGATTGCTGCGCACGTAGGCCATCGGATTTTCCAGCGAATAGCGAACGCCGGCCTGAGCGGCGAGGTGTACCACCGTCACAAACGGCCCGTGGTCGCGTGCGACGGCAACCATCGCATCCTCGTCCGAGATATCCACGCGCTCGAACGAGAAACCGTCGCGATCGGTCAGCCCGGCGAGCCGCGCGTGCTTGAGCCCGACATCGTAATAGTCGTTGAGATTATCGACGCCGACGACTTGCTCGCCGCGATCGAGCAACGCGGTGGCCAGGTGATAGCCGATAAAGCCGGCGGCGCCGGTTACGAGAACAGTCATATGGGCTCAATTTCGCTGACGTGGTGGCGGCAAAATCAGGGCAGCGCGGCACAAATGCAAGCTCAAGCTATGCCCAGCCGGGTGAGCAGCGTGCCGTGATCAGCCACGCTGTCGGCGGTTAGCACTTCGAAACTGTCGTCGGCCACCTCCATCGCGGCCGATCGGTCGCCGGCGCCGTGGCCGGTCAGCACGTGCAGGCCGCCGGCAAGTCCGGCGGCCTTGCCGGCAGCCAAATCACTCGCCCGATCGCCAACGATCCACGATCGCGCAAGATCTATCGGCCAGACCTCCGCCGCCGCCAGCAGCATGCCCGGGCGCGGCTTGCGCCAGCCATGATCCGCAATCGCAAATGGTCCCGTGCCCTCGGCGTGAAAAGCGCAGGCCAGAACACCATCGAGCATACCGCCCTCGCCCTTGAGGAACGACGATAGGCGCGTCTGGACGGCGACGAACGCCTCCCAACCATACAGACCACGGCCAATGCCAGACTGATTGGTCACCGCCAATACCGGCGTGCCCGCGCCGTTGCAGGCGGTAATAACGGCGCCAGCGCCGGAGATCAGCGCCACCTTTGACGGCTCGTGCAAATAGCCGGTGTCCTCGACCACCACCCCGTCGCGGTCGAGAAACAGCGCCGGGCGCTGTGGCCCCTCCGGTGGCGGCCGCAGCACTTCGCGCCACAAGCCAAGATTGTCGACGAGATGATCTTGAATCTGCGTTTGGGTCACACGGTCGGCACGGGCGCCGCCCGGTTCACCGTGTCGGCGTGATCGCGATACCAGCGATAGGTCCGCGCCAACCCGTCGTCGAGCGACGTCCGCGCGGTCCAGCCGAGACCGGTCAGTTTGGCGACATCCACCAACTTGCGCGGAGTGCCGTCCGGCTTGCTTGCGTCGCAGTGAAACGCGCCGTCATAGCCGACCGTGCGCGCGATGGCTTGCGCCAGTTCCAAGATCGTCAGATCGCTGCCGGTGCCGACATTGACGTGGCCCTCGGCGCCATAGGTGCGGGCCAGAAACACTAATGCATCGGCCAGGTCGTCGACGTACAGGAATTCGCGGCGCGGCGTGCCCGAACCCCAAATCTCAACGGTGTCGGCGCCGGTCTCCTTCGCCTCGTGGATCTTGCGCATTAGCGCCGGCAACACGTGGCTGCTAGCGAGTTCGAAATTGTCTTCCGGACCGTATAAATTCGTCGGCTGGGCGGAGATAAAATCGCACCCATGCTGCCGGCGAAAGGCGTCGCACAGTTTGATGCCGGCGATTTTGGCGACCGCGTACCATTGATTGGTTTCTTCAAGCGGGCCGGTCAGCAGGGCGTCCTCGGGCATCGGCTGCGGCGCCAGCCTGGGGTAAATGCAGGTTGACCCAAGAAATACCAGTTTCGCCGTGCCGACGCGGCGCGCGGCCTCGATGATGTTGGTTTCGATCGCCAGATTGTCGTACAGGAAATCGGCCGGTCGGCTGTCGTTGGCGAGAATGCCGCCGACCGTCGCCGCGGCGATGAACACTAAGCCCGGCCGTTCCGCCGCCATCCAGTCTTCAACCTCCGCCTGACGCCGGAGATCCAGCACCTCACGCCCAGCCGTGAGTATCTCACACGGCTCGGATTCAAGCCGACGCACCAGTGCCGCGCCGACCATGCCGCGATGGCCGGCCACCCAGACCCGCCGTCCGGACAGCTCAAATGCCGCCGTTTCAGTCATTGTAATGTTCGCACGTCATGGTACATGGCGCGACGAGTCTAGCGCAGAAGGCGCGCCCTATCACGGGCGGATGCCAAAAAAAACGCGGTACTGTCTAAGCGATCGCCGCGACCGCTTCGTCGGACCACAGCGTGTCCGGTGCCCGGGCCGGCGTCTCATCGTCGTAGCACCAATTCGCTTCATCGGCGAACAGGACATGCAGCAGCTCATTGTTCAACCGATGTCCGGCGCGCACTGCCTCGACCCGGCCAATAACGCGAGCGCCTGCAAGAAATAGGTCACCCAGACAATCGAGCACCTTGTGGCGAACGAATTCGTCACGGAACCGCAGCCCGTCCTCGTTAAGCACGCGCTCGGACCCGACGACCACGGCGTTGTCGAGACTGCCGCCGCGCGCCAATCCTGCCTCGTGCATGGCGGCGACCTCGGCCTCCAAGCCGAAGGTTCGCGCCCGCGAAAGGTCGGTTTTGAACAATCCATCCACGCCGATGAAATTGAACGCCTGGCGGCCAATTACCGGATTATCGAAATCGATCTCGAACCGCACGGAAAGGGATTCGGCCGGATACAGCGCAATCCGCTTGTCACCGTCGTCAACCGCGACTGGGCGCAACACACGAATGGACCGCCGCGGCGCGTCGAGCGTTTCAATCCCCGCGCACTCGATCAGAAACACGAAAGGCTCCGAGCTGCCGTCCATGGCCGGCACTTCCGGCCCGTCGAGTTCAACCACCGCATTGTCGACGCCGCAGCCCCACAACGCAGCCATCAAATGCTCGACCGTCGCAACCTGAGCCACACCGTCACGCGCCAGGCTGGTCCCGAGCGTGGTGTCAGTCACCAAGTCATAGCGCGCCGGAATCGCCAGGCCGGCCAAGTCAGACCGCACAAACGTGATTCCGCTGCCCGCCACCGCCGGGTGCAGCGTGAGATGAATCTCCGAACCACTATGCAGGCCGACCCCGGCACAGCTGATCGATTTGCGAAGTGTCGTTTGAATGGCGTCCGTCACCGTGTCCCCGCGCCCGCCGATCGGAACTTGTTTAAGACGGGCCGGCCAAGACGAGAAACCATCGACGCCTTGAACTGGTTCGCCCGCTTAAGCCCTTCCCACTTCGGCCAAGCGTTCGAACCGCCGGTGCCTCGCCCAACGCATTACGATGCGGTGATTTGAGTGCTCCTACATCTCATTTAATGAGACGGTCGCCGGCACTCAAATCACTCTTTGTTGCAAATTGTTACGCATCCTCCTTGCGCATTCAGTTTGACTGCCGGCGCAGAAATGCGGGGATATCCAGCAAGTCTTCCTCTCGCCGCGCGGCGGGCTCGACCGGGGGCGTCGGCGCCAGGGTCGGCGCGGTTGTCATGACCGGTGTTGGCGTCGGTGCCGGTGATGGCGCCCGGGTTGGGGCGGTTACGGCCGGGGTCGCCGACTCGAGTACCGGTTCGCGCACCGGATCGCGAACTGCCGAGCTCATTTCCGGCGCGGACGTCCGCACGGTTTGGGCGGGTGTGGCGGTCGACGTGTCGGCCTGCATTTTGCCCGTGCGCATCATCCACTCGAACAAACGCGGCCGCACATTGGTATCGGCGTCGGCAGCCGGCCGATTGCTGGGCGTGCCGCCATATGCACTCGCGGCAGGCTCCGCAATCGCTTGTTCGCTGGACGCACCGGCGGTTTCGAGAACCCGTTCGGTCTCAGCAACCGGCTCGCGGTCGCTCGCACGCCGTCCGGTCAGCGCCGGTTCGGCCTGCATGGAGAGGGCTGGCGCTACCGTGGCTTCCTGAACCGCCTCCATTTGTAGCTCGCCATCCGAAGCAAGCTCCGTCGCGCTGGGCGCGCTTGCGGAGGTCAGTCCCAACAGGCGCTTGGCCACCGGCACCGCCTGGGCAACGGTTTGCGCGGCGGTATCGACCGCTGTCTCGGCGATCGACGGCGCGGGCTGCTCCGGCTCTACAATCGGTCCTGCGGACTCCGCCGGGGCCGCCGATGTGGACAAGCTTGCCGCGATCCGCTCTACGCCGGCCAAGGCCGCGGCCGAGACCGACAGGCTGCCGTCGTCGATACCGGTGGCGACCACCGACACGCGGACCCGTCCGGCCAGCTCTTCATCGAAGGTCGACCCGAAGATGATGTTGGCTTCGACATCAACCTGATCGCGGATGTGGTTACACGCCTCGTCGACCTCGAACAGAGTCATGTCGGGGCCGCCGGTGATGTTGACCAAAACCCCACGCGCACCCTTCAACGACACGTCGTCGAGCAGCGGATTGTTGATCGCGGCCTCGGCGGCTTCGAGCGAGCGCTTCTCGCCCTCGGCCTCGCCGGTGCCCATCATCGCCTTGCCCATTTCCATCATCACCGAACGAACGTCGGCGAAGTCGAGATTGATCAGGCCGGGCATGACCATCAAATCGGTGACGCCGCGCACGCCGGAGTAGAGCACGTCGTCGGCCATCTTGAAGGCGTCGGCAAAGGTGGTTTTCTCATTCGCGATACGGAACAGGTTCTGGTTGGGAATCACGATCAGCGTGTCGACCATCTGCTGAAGCTCGTCGATGCCCGCTTCGGCGATGCGCATCCGGTGCTTGCCTTCGAAGTGGAAAGGCTTGGTCACCACGCCGACGGTCAGGATGCCGAGCTCGCGCGCCGCGCGGGCCATGATCGGCGCCGCGCCGGTGCCGGTGCCGCCGCCCATGCCGCAGGTGATGAACACCATGTTCGCGCCTTGGAGGTGGTCTTGGATCGAATCCAACGCTTCCTCGGCGGCTTGACGCCCAACATCCGGCCGGGCCCCCGCGCCAAGGCCCTGGGTGAGCGACGAGCCAAGCTGAATCCGTCGCTCGGTGAGTGATTGGGCAATCGCCTGAGCATCGGTGTTGGCGATCACGAACTCGACGCCTTCCAGGTGCGAGGTGATCATGTTGTTGACCGCGTTACCGCCCGCTCCGCCGACGCCGAAGACGGTGATCCGCGGCTTCAGTTCGTGGGTCGCGGGAACGTTGAGATTAATCGTCATCGGGCCCTCCTATTGCCTCCGGTGTTGACGTTGCGGTGCTGCAAACGGTTCGGTCCGGCGGCGGCACGCAACACCACCGGGCGCGATCTCAAAAGTTCTCTCTCAGCCATTGGCCTATCCGTCCAAAGCCGGCGACCTTGTCGCGGGCGGAAACTATTCGACGAGCCGTGGGACGAGTCTCACGGTCCGCGACATGCGCGAGCAATCCGGCGCAAGTCGAAAACGCTGGGCCGCTGGTCGAGGCAGCTAGACCTCGTATCGGCTGCGGCTTACCGAGCCGCACCGGGCAGTCCAGAATTTGCGCGGCAACTTCGCGAACACCGGAGAGCTGGCTGGCGCCGCCGGTGAGCACCACGCGTCGCCCACTCATTTCGTCCAGCCCGGCGGCGGTAATGCGGTCGCGCGCCAACTCAAACGTTTCCTCGACGCGCGGCCGGATGATCTCGATCAATCTGGCGCGCGAGATATGGTTTGGTCCGGCGTCCGGGGTTTCGCCAACCTCGGGGACATCGATCATCTGACGCTCGTCGGTGCCGCCGGCGATGGCGCTGCCATGAAGCGTCTTAAGCCGTTCCGCTTCGGCCGGAGCCGTCGACAAGCAATAGGCAATATCGTTCGTGATATGCGCACCGCCGACGGGCACGCTGTCCGCGTAAATCAACTCGCCTTGCGAGAACGCGCCGATCGCGGAAGCGCCAGCGCCGAGATCGATGCACACCGCGCCAAGCGAAAGTTCGTCCTCGACCAGTACCGCGCGACCGGCGGCGTAGGACGAGAGCACCAAGTCCTCGATTTCCAAATGGCAACGCCCGACGCACGCGGTCAAATTGCGCACCGCGCCGCGCGCCACCGTCACCATATGCATGATGACGCCAAGCTGGTCGCCATACAGCCCGCGCGGATCGCGAATGCCGCCCGTACCGTCAATGCTGTAGTTCACGGCACGTAAGTGCACGGCGGTCCGATCGTCGGGCACTGGCAGGCGAAACCCTTCGTCAAGCACTTGCTTGATATCTGACTCGCCGACTTCATGACCGCCAAGCGCGACTTCGACCGCAAAGCGTTGTGAGTGTGGTCGACCGGCTGACAAATTAATCGCGACCGTGCGAATAGTTTCCCCAGCCATAGACTCGGCGGCGTGGACGGCTTCGCGGATTGCCGCTTCGGCCGCATCCATATCGACGACCGCACCGTTTTTCATTCCGCGCGAAACTTTGTGACCCACGCCAAGCACGCGCAGCACGCCCTCGCCATCATCCTCGGCGATGAAACAGCAAATCTTTGCCGTGCCGATATCAAGCGCGGCAATCAACTTGCCGGCCCCATTGGCCGCGCCGTTCACCATGTTGGATTCGCGGCGATCAGGCATCGGACCCGTCACCCTTGGCAATCTTCGCGTCGGGATGCAACCGCGCCGCCACCCGATCGGCCTGGCGCAAATCGAGCACCACGATGTCGCTGTCGAGCACCCGCTCGCTCGCTTGCAATTGAGCGAGCCGCCGCCACGCGGGCGCCAACGCGCCTTCCGGCAGTTTGACGTCGATCCGATCGTCGAAGCGCAAATTCCAACGGCGCTCTCCGACCCATATCGCGGCCGAAATTCGCTCGCTAAGCGCCGGTTCCCGTGCAAGCGCCCGCACCAAAGTCGGCAGCTCACCCGGTGCGCCGGCACCGACAATGTGCGGTAAATGCGCGTAGCGGCCGACATCGGTGCCGGTAATCACCGCACCGGTCATGTCGACCACCCGTAGCTTGCCCTCGTGTTGCCACAGGGCTGTAGGGCGGCGCTCGACAATTCGAATATAAAGCGTGTCGGGTAGCCGCCGCTCCACGGTCGCGCTGGCAACCCAGCCGACCGCTTCCAGGCGTGACCTTGCCGCTTCGGGATCAACACCCAAGATCGCATCGCCACGTGACAGCTCCAAGGCGGACAAAAGCTCGCCTGCCGGCGCCCGATTCCGGCCCTCGACATAGATCTCGTCGATCGCCAATCCCGCCGCGACGCTGGCTTCGAGCATTGCCACGCGTATTTCATCGATGCCGTCGACAATTTTGCCGCTCGACCAAAAATTGAGAGTCCCCACACTAATTATCAGTACGATAAAGAGAATTCCAAACGAACGCCAGGGTAAATGACCGATTAACCCGAAATTCCACGAAATTTTCGCTGCCTGACTCTTGGCTTGCTTGCGGTTGGCGTTGCCGCGACGGTTTGCCCGCGAGCCATTGCGCGCCACACGGTCGGATTTTCTGGCGTTCAAGCGCGACATTGCGCGTCCTCCACCATCCACTCGACCAACGCCGAAAATGTGATACCGGCGTACGCGGCGATCTCCGGCACGAGCGACAATGGCGTCATGCCGGGCTGTGTATTGATCTCAAGCAAACGTAAGCCCAATCCACCCTCGCTATCGTCATACCGAAAATCGGCACGGGTAACACCGCTGCATCCGAGCGCATCGTGCGCACGCTGCGCATAATCGAGTGCCGCCTGATATTCGTCCTCCGGCATCGGCGCCGGCATCAGGTGGTCGGCCTTACCTTCCACATATTTAGTGTCATAATCGTAAAAGCCTTCGCGAGGCCTGATTTCCAGCGCACCGAGCGCTCTGTCACCCATCACCGCAACCGCCACTTCGTGCCCCGGAACGTAAGCTTCGACCATGACTTCGGGGCCGTAATGCCATTGCTGATTGCCCATCGGCGCCGGCCCGTCTTTGTCTGTAACAATGCGTACGCCAACGCTCGAACCTTCATTGAGTGGCTTGATAACGTATGGCCGCGGCAGCGGATCGCCGGCCTCGATTTCTTCGCGACTGACGGTTCGTGCATCGCAAATCGGGATACCGACATCGCTGAACATCCGCTTGGCCATCGGTTTGTCCATCGCCAAAGCCGAGGCCAACACGCCCGAATGAGTGTAGGGCAGATCGAGCAATTCGCAGAGGCCTTGGACGCAACCGTCCTCGCCGTATCGCCCGTGCAACGCGTTAAAAACAACATCCGTGTACGGGCGAATGTCGGTGAGCTTGGAGCCGATATCGCGCCCGACATCGATTGGCGTGGCATGGTATCCAAGCTCGCCCAGCGAGTCGGCGACCGCCGCACCGCTGACCAGCGATACCTCGCGTTCCGACGACCAACCGCCCATCAAAATTGCGATCCGCGTGGTCATGACGTGGCCTCCGCGGGTCCGCCGCCATGCCGGCCGATCCGTCGGATCTCCCACTCCAGCCGCACGCCGGTAGCGTCGAACACGCGTCGCCGAACCTCCTCGCCAAGACCTTCAAGGTCGGCGGCGGTGGCGTCGCCGGTATTGATCAGGAAGTTGCAATGCTTTTCAGACACCATGGCGCCGCCACGGGTAAGACCACGACACCCGGCGCGCTCGATCAATTGCCAGGCCTTAGCGCCTCCGGCCGCATCCGCCGGCGGGTTGGCAAACGTGCTGCCGCCGGTGCGCGTGCGGATCGGCTGACTCGCTTCTCGCTGCGCGCTGATCTCGGCCATGCGTTGAGCGATTGTCTCGGGCGCTTCGGCTTCACCGCGCAACACCACGCCGGTGCAAATCCATGTCTCGGGCAGACCGCTGTGGCGGTACCCGAATTGCAGCGCTTCTGGTGTCAAACGATGGAATTTACCTGACCCATCGACCGCGGCGGCGGAGACCAAGACTTCGCCGATCTCACGGCCGTAAGCGCCGGCATTCATACGGATCGCGCCGCCGATCGTGCCGGGAACGCCACTCAAAAATTCAAGCCCGCCGATCCCGGCCTCGCAAGCGACACGCGCCACGTTGAGGTCGAGGGCGGAGGCGCCGGCGGTCACGGTCTCGCCTTCGGACTCGATCGTCGCAAAGCCACGACCGAGCCGGATCACCACGCCATCGATGCCGCTATCGCGCACCAAGACATTCGAGCAAACGCCGAGCACGGTGACCGGAATCTCAGCCGGTTTGGCAGCAAGAAAATCCGACAAGTCCGCCGCATCCGCCGGCGTAAACAGAACTTCCGCCGGCCCACCGACCCGGAACCAACTCACCCGATCAAGCGGCGCATCGGTTCTGAGTCGACCGCGCACGGACGGGAGACGGTCGACCAGACTGCGCTTCTCGGCCGCCATCATTGCGCGCCTCCGGCGGCGTTCGGCGGCTCCATAAGCGCGACCAACGCCCCTGGCAAATCATTCGCCCACTGAGTGATGTTGCCGGCGCCAAGGCACACCACCATGTCGCCGGGGCGGGTCATTTCATATATCAGCGGCGGCAAGACCTCGGGCGCTTCGAGCGGCACCGCGGCGCGATGGCCGCGCGCGACAAGGCCGTCGACCAATCCATCGCGATCGTAGCCAGCGATCGGTTGCTCGCCCGCCGGATAGACATCGGCGACCACCACCGCGTCGGCGTCGTTGAAGCACGAGCAAAATTCCTCGAACAAGTCGCGCAGCCGCGTGTAACGATGCGGCTGCACCACGGCGATCAGGCGACCGTCGCCGTCTTGCGCCCGCAACCCGTCACGCGCCGCCTTGAGCACCGCGGTGATTTCCACCGGATGGTGGCCATAATCGTCGATAATCGTGACGCCGTTGACTTCGCCGACCCGGGTAAACCGACGACGAACGCCGGCGAAATTGGACACGGCTTTGCGAATGGTGTCTTCCGGGATGCCCATTTCGACTGCGATCGCGACCATAGCGAGCGCATTCTGGACGTTGTGAGCACCTGGCATATGGAGCACTAGATTGGCGAAAGTTTTGTCCTGTGGCTCGCTCTCGCGCCCGACCAAAACCCGGCGACTAACGACGATATCGAACCGCGTGCCGTCGATCTGGGGACGCGCGTTCACGGCGCGTATGTCGGCCTGCGGACTGACGCCATAGGTCACCATGCGACGGTCGGAAATGCGGCCGATCATCGATTGAACCTCGGGATGGTCGATGCATAACACCGCGAAGCCATAGAACGGGATGTTCTCGACGAAGGTCTGGAACGCTTCGCGCAATCCGGCGAAGTCGCCGTAAAATTCGAGATGCTCCGGGTCGATATTGGTGACCACGGCAATGGTTGCCGGCAGCCGCACAAAGGTGCCATCGGACTCGTCGGCTTCAACCACCATCCAATCGCCAGCGCCGAGCCGCGCATTGGTGCCGTAGGCGTTGATGATGCCACCATTGATCACCGTCGGGTCAAGCCCGGCGGCGTCAAGCAACGCCGCGACCATCGAGGTCGTGGTGGTCTTGCCATGGGTGCCGCCGACCGCGATCGACCATTTGAGCCGCATCAGCTCGGCCAGCATCTCGGCCCGACGCACCACCGGCAGTAAATGTTGGCGCGCCGCGATGAGCTCTGGATTGTCGGCTTCCACGGCGCTGGACACCACCACCACCGAGGCATCGCCCAGATTGGCCGGGTCGTGACCGACATGGACCGTGATGCCAAGGGCGCGTAAACGCCGCACATTGGGATTTTCGGAAAGATCGCTGCCTTGAACTTGATAACCGAGATTTTTCATCACCTCGGCGATGCCGCTCATGCCAATGCCGCCAACGCCGATAAAATGAAGCGTGCCAATATCGAGCGGGAGCTTAGTCATGCCGCGACCTTCCGGTCGCCATGTTCGGCGATGAGCGCGCGCGCGGTATCGACCAGGCGTTCGACGGCGTCGGGGTGCCCGATAGCACGCGCCCGCGCGGCCGCGGCGGCGAGCCCGGCCGGATCGCCGAGGATTTGCTCAACGCGAAGCGCCATGCTGTCCGGCGAAAGGTCTTGCTCGGAAATCATCCAGGCACCGCCCGCTGCCCCGACAGCACGCGCGTTGGCGGCTTGATGATCGTCGGTGGCGTGCGGATACGGGATCAGGATCGCCGGTCGTCCGACCACGGTAAGCTCGGCAACGGTTGAAGCGCCGGCGCGCGCAATCACCAGATGCGCTGCGGCCAGACGATCGGCGACATTCTCGATGAACGGCGCCAAATTGGCCTCGATTCCAGCATCGCGGTACACCTGACGCGCTGTATCCAAGTCTTCCTCGCGACACTGTTGAACCACATGTAAACGACCGCGCATCTCTTCCGGCAGTTTGGCAAGCGCCGCCGGCATCGTCCTGCCGAGAACACGCGCGCCCTGGCTGCCGCCGACCGCCAAAATCTCGATCCGGCCGTCGGCGCGGAGCTCGGGGTACGGCACCGACCGCGCCGCGACGAACTCAGCACGCACCGGGATACCGGTGCGCACCAGACGCTGCCGGCTGGTCGGCCGCAAGTTGGTGGTGTCGGGAAATGCCGTGGCAATCACGCGCGCGCCCGGCGTCAACAGCCGATTTGCGCGACCAAGCACCGCATTGGCTTCGTGCACCAGGGTTGGGATGCCGAGACTGCGCGCGGCGAGCAAAGGTGGCACCGACGCATAGCCGCCAAAGCCAACCGCCAAGGAAGGCGCCAGCCGGCGCAATAGCGTGCGTGCTTGAAGCGTACCAAGCAACAAATTAACCACCCCGCGCAGCATGCCCAAAATACCGCGTCCGGCCAGGCCGCCGGCGCGCACTTTGTGACACGGCACGTCGGCAAGGTCGCCGCCGAAAGCGGTGCCGCGGCGATCGGTCACGAAGGCCGGCGTCACGCCCGCGCTACGCAACGCGCGCGCCAGCGCCAAGGCCGGAAATACATGACCGCCCGTGCCGCCGGCTGCGATCACCACCGGTCCACTCGCGACGCGGGTCATTGCCAGCTCCCCGGGCGCGGTCGCCATCGGGTCAAGGCGAGCAGCATGCCCATGCCGACCGATAGGGCCAGCATCGACGAGCCGCCATAAGACACGAATGGCAAGGTCATGCCCTTGGTCGGCACCAAATGCAGCGTCACCGCCATATTAATCAATGCCTGCAGGCCGAACTGGGTGAGCAGGCCGGCGGCGGCGAGCAAGACGAAAAGATCCTCCTCCTCAGCCAATCGGACCAGTCCGCGCAACACGATGAAGGCGAACAGGCCAACGATCAGCAAGCAGGCGATCAAGCCGAATTCCTCGCCGGCGACGGCGAAAATGAAATCGGCGTGGGCGTCGGGCAGATGATCCTTCACCACGCCCTCGCCGGGACCGCGCCCGAACAGGCCGCCGTTGGAGAACGCGCGCAACGACGTCTCGACTTGATAATTGTCGCCCGCCGTCGGGTCGAAGAACCGGTCAATGCGGCTGCGCACATGATCGAAGCTGGCATAGCCGATCATCAAGCCGCCGACACCCAGCCCCAACAGCGCGCCGACCCAAACCAACGACAAGCCGGCGAGGAAATATTGCGCGAACCAAACCGCGGCAACCGTGAGCGCCATACCGAAATCGGGCTGCAGCATGAGGGCGATCAAAATCGCACCCAATAGCGCCGCCGCGATTGCGTCGCCGGGAAAGCGGTGAACTTGGCGCTGAGCGGCAAACAACCAGGCAGCAGCGACCGCCAGCGCGGGTTTGAGAAACTCGGACGGCTGGATCGACAAGCCACCCAGACTTAGCCAACGCGTCGCGCCTTTGGCCTCGGCGCCAAGCAACACGGTGGCCAAGGTCAGCACCAAGGCCACACCGAGCATCACCACCGCGACGCGCCGCACCCCGATCGGCGACAACAGCGACACCACGAACATCACCGCCAGCGCCGGGATCAGCAACGCCAAATGACGCCGGAAGAAATGGAAACTGTCGAGATTCAATTTTTCCGCAACCGGCGGACTGGCGCCCAGCACCATCAACACGCCGGCGCCGATCAGCACCAGCAGCGCCGCGAGCAGCCAGCGATCCACCGTCCACCACCAGCGGCCGACCAGACTGATATCGGTGCGCGCGAAACCGTTCATGCGCCGCTGGCCCCCGTGGCCGCAACCGGCGTGTCGGGCAGGCCCTCGACAAGCGCCCGGAAGGCGTCACCGCGGGCCTCAAAGTCACTAAACTGGTCGAATGACGCGCAGGCCGGCGACAAAAGCACCACCGCGCCGTCACGTCCCTCGCGCGCGGCTAGCGCCGCCGCCGCAGCGACCGCGGCATCGAGCGTGCCGCTCAGCGTGACCGGAATCCGATCGGCCAGTTCCTCCGCGATCATCGGCGCCGCTTCGCCGATGAAAAAACCATGGCGCGCCCGGCTTAACAGCGGCACGAGCGCGGACAGATCACTGTCCTTGGCGCGCCCGCCGGCGATCCAGTAAATGTCTTCGTAGCAGCCGAACGCCTGCACGGTCGCCTCAACGTTGGTTGCTTTGCTATCGTTGACGTACCGAATACCCGCTTTTCGGGCAACCAACTCTTGGCGGTGAGCGAGCCCCGGATAGCTTGCCAGACCACGCGCCGCGGCACCCGGCTCGACTCCCAAGGCGCGCGCCACCGCGTAAGCAACCGCGGCGTTTTGCCAATTGTGCGATCCGGGAAGCGTTTCGATCGCCGACAGCGTCGCCACCTCATGCTTCACGCCGTCCAGGGCGTCAATCAACACGCCGTCTCGAACATACACGCCATCCGCGACCGGTCGCTGGGCTGACACCGCAATCAGGCGTTGCGTGCCATGAGCGGCCAAATCGTCAAAGATCGCCGCGGTGATCTTGTCGTCGACCGCGATAACCGCAGCGCAATTGCCCGTCTGACCGGCGAAAATGCGCTTCTTGGCGGCAACATAGCCGTCCATGCCGCCGTGGCGATCGAGATGATCCGGCGTGATATTGAGCAGCGCCGCCACGTCAAACACCACCCGGCTGGTCAAGTCGAGCTGGTAGGACGACATTTCAAGCACATAAATGCCATGCTCATCGAGCGGCTCGAGATCGAGCGCCGCGGTTCCGAGATTGCCGCCAACTTGGACCTCGACACCGGCTTCGCCCAACAGATGGCCGAGCAGCGCCGTGGCGGTGGACTTGCCGTTGGTTCCGGTGACACCGACCAGGCGCGGGCTTTTGGTTGCTGCCCCGCCCTCGGGCCTCAACGTGCGGCCGAGCAACTCGACCTCACCTAGAATCTCCACACCCGCGGCGCGTGCCGCATTGACCACTGGATGGGGCGTCGGATGATCGAGCGGCACGCCCGGACTCAACACCAGCGCTCCAACACCCGACCAATCACCGTCGGCCAGGTCGGACGCGTGCGCCCCCAGCGCCGCGGCAGCGGCGCGGCGATCGGCATTGTCATCGTCGGCAAGCACGTCGGCGCCACCGGCGGCAAGCGCGCGCACCGCGGCCAGTCCGGCGCGTCCGAGACCGAACACGGCGGCCTTGGAGTTCCGATATGCCGGCACTGGGATCATCGGCTCACCGCAGCTTCAAGGTAGCGAGCCCGGCGAGCGCCAGGATCGATGCGATGATCCAGAACCGGATGACGATGGTTGGCTCTTCCCAACCCTTCTGCTCGTAGTGATGATGCAGTGGCGCCATACGGAAGACACGCCGGCCGGTCAGCTTGAACGACGCGACTTGGACGATCACCGACACCGCTTCGAGCACGAACAGACCACCGATGATCGCCAGCACCAGCTCGTGCTTGGTGATCACACTGATCGTGCCCAGCGCGCCACCCGCCGAAAGGCTGCCGGTGTCGCCCATGAACACCATCGCCGGCGGCGCGTTGAACCATAAAAAACCCAAGCTGGCGCCCACCAGGGCGCCGCACAGGACCGCAAGTTCGCCGGTGCCCGGTATGGCGTGGATCTGCAAATACTCGGCGAATACCGCGTTGCCGACGAGATACGAAATGAATCCGAAACACGCAGCCGCGATCATGATCGGCACAATCGCGAGTCCGTCGAGACCGTCGGTGAGATTGACCGCGTTCGATGCACCGACCACCACCAACATGGCGAACGGCACGAAGAACCAGCCGAGCTGCAACAAAACATCCTTGAGGAACGGTACCGCCAAGGTGGTGGCGAACTGGGCCGGCACCAGGCGCGAAATCCACATGGTCGCGGCCAAGGCGATGGCGAACTGGATCAGCAGTTTGAGCCGTCCTGGCAGGCCGCCATGGTGGCGTCGCGTAACCTTCAGATAATCGTCGATGAACCCCACCGCGCCGAAGCCCAGCGTGACCATCAACACGATCCAAACATATTGGTTCGACAGGTCGGCCCACAGCAACGTACCGATAAGCACGGCAATCAGAATCAAGAACCCGCCCATGGTCGGCGTGCCCTGCTTGGTCTCTAAATGGCTTTCCGGGCCGTCGGTGCGGATCGGTTGGCCCGAGACCTGGCGTGCGCGCAACCAACGGATCACAGCCGGTCCGAGAATAAAGCTCAAAATCAGCGCCGTGAGCACCGCGCCGCCGGTGCGGAAGGTTAGATAGCGAAACAGATTGAACAGGCCGAAATCGTCGGCATAAGGAACCAGGAGATTGTAGAGCATGCGCTGCGATCCCCCGCTCAGCCGTCGCCATTTGCAGATAGCGGCCAGTCGCCGCCCTTTGCGTGACCGGCGAGGTCGGTCGCGCTGGTCTTCAGGGCGGCCACCACGCGATACATTGCGCTGCCGTGCGACCCCTTGACCAACACCACATCGTCCGCGCCCAACGAGCCGATCAACGGTTGAACCAAAGCGTCAGCGCTGCCGGCGTGCGGCCCCCGCCTCGCCGCCGGCAGCGCCTCGTGCAGGGCCACCATGAGCGGCCCGGCTGTAAACACCAGATCGATCTTCGAGTTCTGCAGATCGGCCGCGAGCTGCGCGTGCAGATCGTGCGCCTGATCGCCGAGTTCGAGCATGTCGCCAAGCACCGCGACACGTCGGCCGCCCTGGGCTGGCTCGATGCTGTCGAGCACCTGGAACGCCGCGCGCATCGACGCCGGACTGGCGTTATAGGAATCGTCGATCAGCTCGACCGCCCCCGCCGGCAGTGTTAGCCGATGCCGCGCGCCGCGTCCCTCCGGCGCCCGCATGTCGGCGAGCGCCGCGGCGGCTTTCGCCACATCGCCACCGAGCGCGTGAACCGCACCGAGCACGCCGAGACTATTGTGCGCCCAATGCCGCCCATCGACGCGCAGCGTGAAAGTCAGCGGTTGATCGTCGATCGAGACATCCACCCGGTTGCCGTCACCGGCCGGCTCGTAAGCACACAAACGAATGCCGCAGTCGGGAAGCGTGCCGAAACTGATGATGCGATCAATCTCATTTGCCTGCGCCGCGGCGGCAAGCTGTCGGTAGCACGGATTGTCGCGGTTGAGCACGGCGGCGCCGCCCTCGGTCACGCCCTCGAAGATCTCCGCCTTCGCCTCGGCGATCTGATCGACGCTAGCAAAAAATTCCAGATGCACGGCTTCGACCGTCGTGATCAGCGCCACATCCGGCCGCGCAATCTGAGTCAGTTCGGAGAGTTCACCCGCATGGTTCATACCCATTTCGATCACCGCGAAATCGGTCTCGGGATCGAGCCTGGCAAGCGTTAGCGGCAGACCGAACTGATTGTTGAAGCTTCCGGTACTGGCATGAACCGAGCCCAGCGCCGACAGCGCCAAGGCGGCCATCTCCTTGCTGCCGGTCTTGCCGACGCTGCCGGTAATACCGATCACCTTGGATCGCGCCCGGGACCGGCCCGCAATGCCCAGCGCAACCAGGGCCTGCAACGTATCTTCGACCTGCACGACGGGCCGCGTTTCGGCGTCACCGGAGGCAGGCGGCCGCGCGATCACCGCGCCCGCCGCGCCCTTGGCAAGCGCATCGTCGACAAATTCGTGACCGTCGAAATTGGGCCCGACAATCGCGATGAACAGATCGCCCGCCGCCACGGTCCGGCTGTCGATCGACACGCCAGTGGCGCTAAAGTCGCCGGCGCCTTGGCCGCCGGTGGCCTCGACAACCTGGTCCCTGGTCCACAAAACCGCCGTCATGCGCCGCCTCCGGGCGCCGTGAAGGCCTTGCGGACAAATTCGGCATCGTCGAACGGAATCGTTTCCGCGCCAACGATTTGATAAGCCTCGTGACCTTTGCCGGCGATTAACAATACATCGCCAGGGCCAAGCCCGCGCACCGCCTCGTTGATCGCCTCGGCCCGGTCGCTGACCTCCGTCGCGTCGGGGCAGGCCGCCAGAATCTCGGCGCGGATGGTTGCCGGGTCCTCGTCGCGCGGATTGTCGTCGGTGACAATGACGCGGTCGGCCAGTTCCGCTGCGATCGCGCCCATTTGCGGCCGCTTGCCGGGATCTCGATCGCCGCCGCAACCGAACACCAGGTGCAAACGCCCGTTAGTGTGTGACCGCATGGCGCGCAACGCCGCCACCAACGCGTCGGGCGTATGCGCGTAGTCGACATAAACCGTCGCGCCATCGTCGCGGCGGGCGATTTCTTCGAGCCTGCCGGGAACACCGGCTACGCCGCCCAACGCCTGTACCGCCGTCGCCGCATCCTCGTCGCAGGCGATCGCGAGCGCTAACGCACACAGCAAGTTCTCGGCCTGGAAGTCGCCGACCAAGCCGGTTTCGACATGGTGTGTTTCGCCGCCAACCTTGATTTCGAGGCGTTGACCGTTCGCCTGGGGCTCGTGTGAAACCAGCCTCACGTCGCAGCCGCCAATCCCATAGCTGAGGATCCGGTGACCACGTCGGCGGCTGATTTCCGACAGCGCTTCGAATTGCGCCGAATTCGCATTCAACACCGCGGCGCCACCGGCCGGCAGAAGCTCCTCGAACAGACGCGCCTTGGCGCGGAAATAGGTCGCCTCGGTGCCGTGATAGTCGAGATGGTCACGCGTCAGGTTGGTGAAGGCCGCCGCCGCGAGCCGCACGCCGTCGCTGCGATATTGATCCAGTCCGTGACTCGACGCTTCGAACGCCAGGTGATCGATCCCATCCTTCGCCAGGGCCGCGAGCATCTTGTGAAGATCGCCGGCGTCGGGCGTGGTGAGCGATGGTCCGGCCTCGAAGCCGGGCGCCGAGACGCCCAATGTGCCCATGCTTGCCGCGCGACGCCCGAGCCGTTGCCACACTTGGCGGGTGAAACTGACCACCGAACTCTTACCGTTGGTGCCGGTCACCGCGACGATGGTTTTCGGCTGGTCGCCGTGGAAGTTGGCGGCCATCAGCGCGTAGCGGCGGCGTGGATTCTCGTCGGCGATCAGCGGCAGGTGCGCATCATGCGCCAACGCGGCGGCGCTGGGCGGCGCCAAAACCGCGCAAGCACCGCGCCGTGCGGCGTTCGCGATGAAGCGTGCGCCGTCGGTATTCGCGCCCGGCAGGGCGGCGAACAGAAACCCGGGTTTGACCGCCCGGCTGTCAGAGGTCAGGCCGGCAATTTCGATGTCGGGTTCGCCGGGGGAAAGAAACATTCTATCGCCTGCTAGCTCAGAAAGACGCAAGACGGATCTCGGTCCCGTCCGGAGTGATCAACAGGGGCGTCGATGCCGCGTCGGTGTCCGGCGGCTCCACCGGCTCGAGGCCGGCCATCGGCCCAATCCGTGCGATCACCCGCCCGACCACCGGCGCGGCGGTCCAACCGCCGGTGGCACGATTGTGCGTGCCTTTGTGCCCCTTTGGTTCATCGAGCACCGCCAGCACTACGAAACGCGGCTCGTGGATCGGAAACACGCCGACAAACGACGACAACAAACGCTTCCGGTCGTAGCCCTTGGCGCCAATTTTTTCCGCGGTCCCGGTCTTGCCGCCGACCGGGTAACCGATTGCGTCGGCCTTGCGGCCGGTGCCGCGTTCGACCACCAATCGCAACAGTTGGCGCATCCGATAAGACGTTTCCGCCTTAATAACCCGCGCACCAACCGCCGGTTCCTCGCCGGCCCGCGTGATGAGGGTCGACGCTATTAGTTCGCCGCTATTGACCAACGCCGCGATCCCGCTCGCCAGTTGCAGCGGGCTGACCGCGATACCGTGGCCGAACCCGACAGTTGCGACATTGACGTCCTTCCACTGCGGTGGCGGCAACGGCGCGCCGACTTCTGGCAGCTCGATCCGCGACGGGCTGAGCAATCCAAGTCGCTTAAGAAATGCGCGTTGCCCCTCAGCGCCAACATCAAGCGCCATCTTGGCGGCGCCGATGTTCGACGAATGCATAAAAATCTCGGGCACCGAGAGCCAGCGATTTTGCGCGTGATAGTCGCGAATGGTGAAGCGCGAGACTCGCAGTGGTTTCGACGCATCATAACCGTCGGTCAACGAGACCGTACCGGCGTCAAGCGCCATCGCGGTGGTAAACGCCTTAAAGGTCGAGCCCATTTCATAAACGCCAAGCACGGCACGATTGAACAGTGGCTCCGCTTTACTTGCCTTGACGATCTGGTTTGGATCGAAGTCGGGCAGGCTAACCATTGCCAGCACTTCACCTGTGTTGACGTCGAGCACCACGCCGGCCGCGCCGAGCGCGCGAAATTCGTCGACCGCCTTGGTGAGTTCGGCGCGCAGCACATGCTGGTAACGAATGTCGAGGCTCAACTTCACCGGCGTGGTCGGATTAGCGCGCAGCGCTTGATCGTATTGTCTTTCGATCCCGGCAAGACCGCTGCTGTCAACATCGCTGAACCCGACGACGTGCGCCGCGAGCCGGCCGGCGGGATAAAACCGCCGCTGGGCCGGCAGGAAATCAAGACCAGGTTCGCCCAGTCGGTTCACCGCGTGGACTTGGCGCGGCGTCAGACCACGATGAATCCAGACGAAACTGCTGCCACTGGCCAGGCCGCGTTCGACCGCTTCCACATTCAAGCCTGGCAACACCTCGGCGAGACGCGCGGTGGTGGCGGACGGATTGTCGACCAGCCGAGAGTCGGCATAGAGTGCGTGCATATCCAGATTGGTCGCCAGCACCACGCCGTTGCGATCCACGATGTCGGCGCGTTGGACCAACGGCGCCGCGATGTCGGCATGCGCCATCGCGGGCCTGGTCTGATCGGCGCCAAACAAACCGACTTCGATTAACCGTCCGGTCAGGCCGAGAAATGCCAGCGCGAACAGCCCGGCGCCGATCGCAAGGCGGCTACGCCCGGTCTCCAGCGCACGCCGGCCGGCGCCATCGATGCGCAAGCGCGGCGCACCTTGTCGGCCCGACAGACTGGCGAATGTTTCGGTCATCGTTGAGTGTCACCCGCCGACGCGGCAGTCGGCTCGGCCTGGGCAAGCTCCGAGGTCGGCGTTGCCCGACGCGGCAGGTCATGCGCGGCGACGATCCGATCCGCATCGAGCGGAACCAGATCCAGACGCTTCTTGACCAGGATCTCGAGGTTTTCCGGCCGGTTGAGATACGTCCAGTCGATGGACAGCACGTGAATGGCTTGGCGTTCCTTGGCAAGTTCTCCGGCGAGCCGCGCGGCATCGGCTTCAAGCGCGGCGACCTCGTATTTCAGCTCGTAGAGTCCGAGCGCGGCGGCGCCAAGCGCCACCGTCACAATGATCGTCGAACGACGTCTCATGCCGCCTCCAACAGTGGCGGCGCGTCGGTGCGCTCAGCGGCACGTAGCCGGGCGGACCGGGCGCGCGGATTTCCGGCGATTTCCTCGGCGCTTGGACGAACCGGGCGACGACCGAGAAGGCGAAATGACGGTTTGAGCTGCGCATCCGTGTCCGAATCCGCGACCGGGCTGTGCCGCGACGGACGCGGCGCCGGTTTGGCGCGCGCCGCCATGAAGCGCTTGACGATCCGGTCGTTCAGCGACTCAAAAGACACCACGACCAGACGCGCGCCGGCGGTCAGCAACCGCTCGGCCGCGGCCAACGCCCGTTCGAGCTCGCGCAACTCGTCGTTAATGTGAATCCTTAACGCCTGAAAACTTAGGGTTGCCGGGTCGATGCCGTCGCGCCGACGCGGTAGTGCATCGCGGATGACCGTCGCCAATTCTCCGGTTCGGGTGAACGGACGCACCGCGCGGGCGGCGACGATTGCCGCCGCCACCCGCCGGGCCCGCCGCTCCTCACCGTAGGTGTAAATGATGTCGGCGAGCTCTTGTTCACTCGCCTCATTCACCACATCGGCTGCGGTCGGCCCGCTCGCGCTCATGCGCATATCAAGCGGGCCGTCGTCACGAAAACTAAAGCCGCGGCTCGGATCATCCATTTGATCGGACGAGAATCCGACGTCCAGAACCAGACCACCGTCGAGCGCGGTTACCTCATATTTGCCAAGCAAACTATCGATTTCGCCAAACTGCCCCTCGACGACGTGTAGCCGACCACCATATTGTTCGATGAGGGCCTGGCCGCGCGCGACCGCTCGCGGGTCGCGATCGATTGCCCAGACCGTGCACTGCGCTGCCGCAAGCAGCGCTTGGCTGTAACCGCCGCCGCCGAACGTACCGTCGGCGTAAACCGCGCCATCGCGAGGCGCCAAGGCATGGATGACTTGGTCCAATAAGACGGGCACGTGGCCGGAACGCAGGGAGGATGACGTTCCGGTCACGTGCCGCTCTCCACAGGCCGGGAAGGGTCTGGCATGGCCTGGGGGCGCCGACGCAGCGCCTGACGGTCGGAAGGGGTTAGGTCACGAACCTGCTGCTGGTAGATTTTGTGCTGCGCAGGGTCCCAGATTTGGAACGACTTACCCAAACCGACAAAGACCACCTTGTCGGAAATTCCAGCATGCTGGCAGATCGCGTCGGGGAGGACGACGCGGCCATCCTTATCGGGTGTCAAAGGATGGCTCATGCCGAATATGGCTTCCGAAAGGCGGACTTGCTCATCCGACATGGGATCGAGGCCTTCGATGAGATCGCTGAGCGATTCCATGTACGCCTCGGTGCGGCATTCGGCGCCTTTGAGCGAAAGCGCAGGATATGCGTAGAACGTCGCGCTCTTGCCGAGAATCGAGCGGAACTGGGCTGGCACGGACACTCGACCCTTGCCATCCAATTTCTGCTCATGACTGCCAACGAAAAGCGCCACCGCTGTCCCCCAAATCGGAAAATCCCGATTGGCCCTGTTCCTGCCTATGCCCGCCTGCGGGCATCCCCTCCACAAGATCCCAAGGGATCAACCCCTTGAGTGGCTGAACTGGGATCATACGGGATAACATGGGAATATATGGTCGTCAATGGGACCAACCATTCAGCGTATGGGTTTAGCAAGTCTAATTGCGCTGTTTGACTTACCAATCGACGGTCGCCGAAGTGTTCGTCTCAATTCCGGACACCAAGCCCTAGTAGTGACCACAAGAAACACACCCTAGGGCTGGATTTTGTTAATAATTTGTTCTTAGTATGTTCCAAATCGGAAAACGAAACGTCCGCGGCTGAAAATAAATTCAGCGGCGGAAAAATTCTTTTACGGAAGTGAGTTGCGACCCGAGGTTCGGGCCGCGTGCGAAACAAAAAACGGCGCCAGACGGCCTATAAGCCGGGTTCTGTACCCGCAAGCGGGCGATGGCCATTCATCTGGGACGTCCGTCACCGGACGCCTCGCGCGACCTACCCGGACGGCGACCGCGAAAACTCGATCCGCGCCGAAACGCCTGCCGTCCCTACTTGGTCTTGCTCCCGGTGGGGTTTGCCGTGCCGCCCCCGTTACCGGCGGCGCGGTGCGCTCTTACCGCACCCTTTCACCCTTACCGCCCGTCGCCGAAGCGCAAGGCGGCGGTTTGCTTTCTGTGGCGCTTTCCCTGGGGTCACCCCCGCCGGGCGTTACCCGGCACCGCGTCTCCGTGGAGCCCGGACTTTCCTCCCCGCGCGAACGCGGAGCGGCCATCCGGCCATCTGGCGCGACTGTTAGCTAGGGGTTCGAACGATTGTCGTCAAGCGTGGCGGATGCGCCACGCTTAAAAGACTCCTCGCGCTCGGCGAGTTCGATCCAGCGTTCTTCGGCGTCGGCAAGCGCCGCGCGCGCGATTCCGAGCGCATCGGTCGTGCGGTCAAAGCGCGGCCGATCACTCTCATAAAGATGCGGGTCGGCCAGGATAGCCTCTAAGTCGGCGATCTCGGCTTCAAGACCGGCGATGCGGTCCGGTAAGGCATCGAGTTCTCTTTGATCCTTATAGCCAAGGCGCCGCCGTTCCGAGCGTGGCTTGGCCGGGGGCGCTTTGGATGATGAGGTCGCGGCCGGTTTGGATTCGGCGCCTGCGCGGACGCGGACCATGTCATCCCATCCGCCGACGCAGGTCTGAACCGAACCGTCGCCCGCCAGCCACAGCGTGTGGGTCGCCAGGCGGTCGATGAAAGCGCGGTCATGGCTAACCATCAGCACCGTGCCGTCATAGTCAGACAAAACTTCCTGAAGCAGATCAAGCGTCTCGAGATCGAGATCGTTGGTCGGCTCATCGAGCACCAGCAGGTTGCTCGGGCGCGCCAACAGAATGGCCAGCAGCAACCGCGCCCGTTCACCACCCGACAAACTCGAAACCGGGCTCATCGCCTGCTTTTCGTCGAACAGAAAATCCCGCAGAAAGCCCACCACATGTTGTGGACGCCCACGCACGTCGATGGTGTCCCCGCCAGCCGGACACAAGGTCTGCCAAAGCGTCACATCGGGGTCGAGCGCGGTTCGGTTTTGGTCGAAAATCTCGACCTGAAGGCCACTGCCATGGCGTGCGGTTCCGCTGTCGGGGTCCATCTGACCGGTTAGCAGGCGTACCAACGTCGTCTTTCCGGCGCCGTTTGGTCCCGTGATCGCAATACGATCTCCGCGCATCAGCCGGATCGAGAAATCCGAAATCACCGAGCGGTCGGCAAACCGTTTTTGCAAGTGCTCCGCCTCGATCACCATGCGCCCGCCGGCTTCGGCTTGTCCGATGGCGAGTTTGGCGGCGCCGACCGGACCGCGTTGCGCCCGCCGTTCAGCGCGCAGAGCCTGCAAGGCGCGCAGCCGGCCTTGGTTGCGACGGCGGCGCGCGGTGACCCCGGTGCGCAGCCAGTCGAGCTCGACGGCGAGTTTCTGGTCAAGCCGTTCGCGGTCGCGTTGCTCCTGGGCATAGACCTCGGCCTGCCAGGCTTCGAAACCATCGAAACCGCGGTCCGCGACACGCAGATAACCGCGGTCGAGCCACGCTGTCCGGCGCGCAACACGGGTCAGCAATGCGCGATCATGGCTGATCAACACCACCGCGCCGCGATAGCTGGTAAGCCACGCTTCCAACCATTCGATCGCCAGCAAGTCGAGGTGATTGGTCGGTTCGTCGAGCAACAGAAGCTCCGGCTCGCCGACCAACGCCCGCGCCAAGGTCGCCCGGCGCGCCTCCCCGCCGGACAGACTGTCGAGCCGGTGGTCCGGTTCGACGCCGAATGGCGCCAGCGCGGCCTCCACTGTGTGCCGCGGTACCGCTCCCGATGCGCCGACCAGGTCGGCTACCGTTACCGCGGCGCCGTGCTGTGTATCTTGCGCCAGAACGCTGACACGAAGTCCCGGTTTGGCCCATCGCTCGCCGGCATCCGGCTCAACTGTGCCGGACAGCACCTTAAGCAAGGTCGACTTGCCGCCGCCGTTGCGCCCGACCAGACACATGCGATCGCCCGCCGCCACCGCAAGCGAGACATTGGCGAACAATGGCTCGGCGCCAAATCGAAGTGAAACGTTCTTAAGGCTTAACAGCGGCGGCAAAACGGCAAACCCTACTCATCCCATCGGCGTCGCGTCGCGCGATCGCCACCCCTTATATAAAGCGGCCAGACTGTTCGCCGTGGCAAAAAAGGAAGGGGCCGCGCACGGCGCGGCCCCTGGTCGTCGCGTATGGCAAGATCTGATTAGAAGTCCATCCCGCCGCCCATATCAGGCATGCCGCCACCGGCAGCCGCGTCCTTCTTTTCAGGCTTTTCGGCCACCATCGCTTCGGTGGTGATCAGCAGGCCGGCGATCGAGGCCGCGTCCTGCAACGCCGCCCGAACCACCAGGGCCGGATCGACGATGCCCGCTTTGAACATGTCGGTGTAGACTTCGTTCTGGGCGTCGAAGCCCATAGTCGCCTTCTTGCCTTCGAGCAATTTTCCGACCACGACCGAACCGTCGACACCGGCATTCTCGGTGATCTGACGCACCGGCCACTGCAGGGACTTGCGCACGATATCGACGCCGACCTGCTGGTCGTGATTTTCCGGCTCTACCTTGTCGAGCGCCTTGCCGGCGTAGAGCAACGCAGCGCCGCCGCCGATCACGATGCCTTCTTCAACCGCGGCACGGGTCGAATGCAGCGCGTCGTCCACCCGGTCCTTGCGCTCTTTCACCTCGATCTCGGTGGCGCCGCCGACCTTGATCACCGCGACGCCGCCGGCCAGCTTGGCCAGCCGCTCCTGCAGCTTCTCGCGATCATAGTCGGAGGTCGTCTCGTCGATCTGCGCGCGGATTTGGCCGCAGCGGCCTTCGATGTCGGCGCGCTTGCCGCCGCCGTCGATGACCGTGGTGTCGTCCTTATTGATTTCCACTTTCTTGGCGCGACCAAGCATGTCGAGCGTAACGCCTTCGAGCTTGATGCCAAGGTCCTCGGAGATCACTTGACCGCCGGTCAGGATGGCCATGTCTTCGAGCATCGCCTTGCGACGGTCGCCGAAGCCCGGCGCCTTGACCGCCGCGATCTTCAGGCCACCGCGCAGCTTGTTCACCACCAGGGTCGCGAGCGCTTCGCCCTCGACGTCCTCGGCGATGATCAGCAACGGCCGGCTCGACTGCACCACGGCTTCAAGCAGCGGCAGCATCGCCTGCAGATTCGAAAGCTTCTTCTCGTGCAGCAGGATGTAGGGATCTTCCAACTCGACATTCATCTTGTCGGCGTTGGTGACGAAATAGGGCGACAAGTATCCGCGATCGAATTGCATGCCCTCGACCACGTCGAGCTCGGTCTCGAGGCCCGTGGCCTCTTCCACCGTGATCACGCCCTCATTGCCGACCTTCTCCATCGCGGTCGCAATGATCTCACCGACCTCGACGTCGCCATTTGCGGAAATCGTGCCGACTTGGGCGATCTCTTCGTTGGTCTTGACGGTCTTGGCTTGTTTGGCGAGGTCCTTGACCACCGCGTTGACCGCGAGGTCAACGCCGCGCTTGAGATCCATCGGGTTCATGCCCGCGGCGACCGACTTGAGGCCTTCGCGAAAAATCGCCTGCGCGAGCACGGTCGCGGTGGTGGTGCCATCGCCGGCAATATCGTTGGTCTTCGACGCAACTTCGCGCACCATCTGCGCGCCCATGTTCTCGAACTTGTCGACAAGCTCGATTTCCTTGGCGACCGTCACGCCGTCCTTGGTGATGCGCGGTGCGCCGAACGATTTGTCGAGCACCACATTGCGGCCCTTCGGCCCCAGGGTCACCTTGACCGCATCGGCCAGGATGTCCACGCCGCGCGCCATTCTCTGGCGCCCGTCCATGCTGAATTTTACGTCTTTTGCTGCCATTTCAGGACACTCCTCTTACTGGCTTGCTTAAGCGGCCTTGCGCTTGCTCTTGCTCTTCGCCGCGCCCTCGAGGACGCCCATGATGTCGGACTCTTTCATGATCAACAGCTCATCGCCGTCGATCGTCACCTCGGTGCCCGACCATTTGCCGAACAGAATGCGATCGCCCACCGCCACGTCCGGCTTGACCAGTTCGCCGCGCTCGTCGCGCGCACCCGGGCCAACCGAAAGAACCTCACCCTGGCTCGGTTTTTCCTTAGCCGTGTCCGGAATGATGATACCGCCCGCCGAGCGCTCGTCTTCCTCGACGCGACGGACCAGCACGCGGTCATGTAAAGGACGGAATTTCATGCTCTTGTCCCCTTGTCGCTACCTGTGATGCCAAATCCGTAACGTATCAGCACTCGTCTGCGTAGAGTGCTGATACTCCGAGCCGGGATTTGGGGGATTCCGTTGCGCCTGTCAAGGCAAAGGTCTCAAAATTTGTCAGCAGTCACGTCGTGTCGCTGCTAATACGTTGATTTCATTAAATTTTTTTTCGCTATCCCCTTTCCAACCTGAGGGACAGCAGCCATCCTCAATAAGAAACGATTTGGCGATAACTACGATGCGAGGATTCATGGCTACGCACAGTCGTTCAATCACCGAGCTGCAATTACGCGGCTACCGCCTGACCACGGCGGAAATTCTTTATCACATGCCGGACCATCCGGGGCTGCTACAGACTTTCCTGTGGCAGGAGTATGACCTGGCGCCGCGCTTTCCCGCGCTGAGCCGATTTCTTGATTTCTGGACGCGCGAACTCGACGGACCTTTGCACTCGGTGCGTCTCGCCTCGACCGAACTGATCAAGCCGAGCGAGTGGCGACACACTGACGCGGTGCTGACCGTCCAATAAGGCGCTCGCACGCCAAACCACAGGCGGCTCCTTAACTTTGGCCGCCTAGACACCGCCACGGTACGGTCCGCGTATCGTGATCGCGCACGTGCACCCGACGCGCTTTCATCGATCGGTGCCGCGCCCCGAGCGTCCTGCCCCGCCGGCACGCTCCCCCCTGCCTCACTCCGCCACATTTCTCGCTTCGGCGATCGCTACGGTTTCCGCTACGTCGAATGAAGACGGGCCACGCTTGACGGATAGTGATGGTCCGACAAAGGTAGCGCGCCGTTTTCACACCCCCTTAGTTAGAGCGCGCGCACAATGACTGGCTGGCAGTTTTGGATCGACCGCGGCGGGACCTTTACCGACGTGGTCGCAAAATCCCCCGACGGCACACTGCGCAGCCACAAACTGCTGTCAGAGAACCCCGAGCAATATGCTGATGCGGCGCTACAAGGCATCCGCGACATGCTTGGGCTCGAAGGCGACCAACCGCTGCCAACCACGACAATCGATGCGGTCAAGATGGGCACCACGGTGGCAACAAACGCCTTGCTGGAGCGCCAGGGCGAGGCTTGCGTGTTCGTCACCACGCGCGGTTTCGCCGACAGCTTGCGCATCGGCTACCAGAACCGCCCGCGCTTGTTCGACCGTCATATCGTGCTGCCGGAAATGCTCTATGACCGTGTGATCGAAGTCGACGAACGGGTCATGGCCGACGGATCGGTGCTAGCGCCGCTCGACGAAGTCGGCGCGCGCCGTGATTTGCAGGCCGCATACGATGATGGGCTGCGATCCTGCGCAATCATCTTTATGCATGGCTACCGGTATGTCGATCACGAGCGCATCGTTGCGGACATCGCACGTGACATCGGCTTTGGCCAGGTTTCTGTTTCGCACGCCGTGACACCGTTGATGAAACTCGTCAGCCGGGGCGACACCACCGTTGCCGACGCGTATCTGTCACCAATCCTACGGCGCTATGTCGATCGCGTCGCGGCCGATTTGGACGGCGGCCGCAACGATACGCGCACGCAGACACGGTTAATGTTCATGCAATCGAACGGTGGGCTTACAGACGCGCATCTGTTTCAAGGAAAAGATGCCATACTATCTGGTCCAGCGGGCGGCGTGGTCGGCGCTGTCCGCACCGCCGGCATGGCCGGCTTTGAGCGGCTGATCGGCTTCGACATGGGCGGCACGTCCACCGACGTGTCGCATTATGACGGCACCCTCGAACGCACACTCGACAATCAAGTCGCCGGCGTGCGCATCCGTGCGCCGATGATGCGCATCCACACGGTGGCGGCCGGCGGCGGCTCGATCTTGCATTTCGACGGTGCACGCTATCGCGTCGGCCCGGATTCCGCCGGCGCCAATCCTGGTCCGGCCTGCTACCGGCGCGGCGGGCCGCTGACCGTCACTGACTGCAATGTCATGCTCGGCAAGCTGAAGCCGGACTTTTTCCCCAAAGTGTTCGGCCCGAACGCCGATCAGGCATTGGACGAAGTGGTGGTGCGCGAGCGTTTCGCGGCGCTCGCCGGTGAAATTCGCGATGCCACCGGCGACGAGCGAACGCCCGAGCAAGTCGCCGAAGGTTTCTTGCGGATCGCGGTCGACAATATGGCCACCGCGATCAAGGTGATCTCGACCCAGCGCGGTTACGACGTCACCGAATACACACTTGCCGGCTTCGGCGCGGCCGCCGGTCAACACGCCTGCCTGGTCGCCGACGCGCTTGGCATGAACCGGGTTTTTCTGCATCCGTTCGCGGGTGTGTTGTCGGCCTATGGCATGGGGCTCGCCGACATTCGGGTGATCCGCGAACGCGCGGTCGAAACGCCTTTCCACCCGGCGGCGTTATCCGAGGTGGAAGGTGCGCTTGATGCACTGGCGGCCGACGCGCACGCCGAAATGGCAAAGCAAGGCATTGCCGACGACCATGTGACACGAATTCGCCGGATCGATCTGCGCTATCAGGGTACCGACGCGCCTTTAACTGTCGATTTCGATCCGCCGGCCGGAATTCTCGACCGGTTCGAGACGGTGCATCGCCAACGTTACGGCTTTGCCGCCCCGGACAAACCGATGGTGGTCGAAGCCGCTTCGGTCGAGCTGGTCGGCGCCAGTGAATCGGTGGAGGACCCGCTGCTGTCGGAAACTGCGCAGCCCCCGCCCGCCCCCGCTGGGCACACCAAGATGGTGGTGGACGGCCAACACCATCCGGCACGAATCTTTGACCGCGAAACACTCGGCCCCGGGCACGCCATTGCCGGCCCAGCCATCGTCATCGAACCGACCGCGACCACGGTGATCGAGCCCGGATGGACCGGCGATGTAACCGCGCGTGGCCATCTTGTCCTAAACCGCACGACGCCGCGCCCGGCGAGGGTCGCGGTCGGCACCACGGTCGATCCGGTGATGCTCGAAATTTTCAACAACCTGTTCATGTCGATCGCCGAACAGATGGGCAGCGTGCTCGAGAACACGGCGCACTCAGTGAATGTGAAAGAGCGACTCGACTTCTCCTGCGCGCTGTTTGATCCCGACGGCAATCTGATCGCCAACGCGCCGCACATGCCGGTGCATCTGGGCTCGATGGGCGAAAGCGTTCGCGCGATCATCGCCGCGCGCGGCGACACGCAAAAACCCGGCGATGTGTTCGTGTTGAATGCGCCCTATGCCGGCGGCACGCATCTGCCCGACATCACCGTGATTACGCCAGTGTTCGATGACGCCGGCGCGGAAATCCTGTTCTATGTCGCGAGTCGTGGCCACCACGCCGACATCGGCGGCATCACCCCCGGCTCGATGCCGGCGGACAGTCACGTCATCGAAGAAGAAGGCGTGCTGATCGTTAACCACCAACTGGTCGCCGAAGGCCGCTTTCTCGAAACCGAACTGCGCAAGTTGTTGGGATCTGGCGAATGGCCGGCGCGCAACCCGGATCAGAATGTCGCCGACCTCAAGGCCCAGATCGCCGCCAATCAGAAAGGCGTCAGCGAACTTGGCCGCATGATCGACCATTTCGGGCTCGACGTGGTGCAGGCCTATATGGGCCACGTGCAGGACAATGCTGCCGAGTCGGTGCGCCGCGTGCTCGACGTCCTGAAGGACGGTACGTTCGAATACCGGCTCGATGACGGCTGCGCGGTTAAAGTGACGATTTCAATCGACCACGCGGCGCGCCGTGCGCGCGTCGACTTCACCGGCACCTCGCCGCAACAACAGTCCAACTATAACGCGCCGACCGCGGTATGCCGCGCCGCGGTGCTCTACGTGTTCCGCACCCTGGTGGACGACGACATTCCGATGAACGAAGGCTGCCTGGAACCGCTCGATCTGGTCATTCCCGAGGGCAGCTTGCTCAGCCCGCAATATCCGGCCGCCGTGGTCGCCGGCAATGTCGAAACCAGCCAGGTGATCACCGATACATTGTACGGCGCGCTTGGCGTGGTGGCGGCGAGCCAGGGCACGATGAACAACCTCACCTTCGGCAACGACCGCCACCAATATTACGAAACCATTTGCGGCGGCTCCGGCGCGGGGCCGGATTTCGACGGCACCGACACGGTGCATACCCACATGACCAATTCGCGCCTGACCGATCCGGAGATTCTCGAATGGCGCTTCCCGGTTCTGCTCGAAAGCTTCGGCCGACGCCTCGGCTCGGGCGGCGACGGCCGCCATCGGGGTGGCGACGGCGCAATCCGCCGCGTCCGCTTCCTCGAAGCCATGACCGCCTCGATCCTATCCAACCATCGAACCGTCGCGCCCTTCGGTGTCGACGGCGGCGAGCCTGGCACCTGCGGCCATAACTTCGTCGAACGCACCGACGGCACGATCGACGAACTCACCCACGCCGACACGGTCGAGATGTCCGCCGGCGATGTGTTTGTAATCGAGACCCCGGGCGGCGGCGGTTACGGCAAACCCGACTGACTGTTAGCCTACTATATAGATTTTCGTATCAAGCCGCGTCGGCTCGACGGGGCGGTATCAGAGCGGCAATAAATTCGAGAATTTTGGCAGGCTCCGCACCCGACTTGCGCTCGACGTCGGAAAGCGTTACGCGCGCCACGGGCCCCTTGCCGGCGAGCGACACAAACTTGTCAAACGCGGGCGACGCATCGCCGCCACCGTGGGTCATCACGCAGGCGATCGCCGGCAACGCCGCGGCATGGTCGCGCAAGTAAGCGCGCATCGGCGGGGCAGGCCGCCCCATCCACACCGGGGTCGCCAACACGACCAAATCGAACCCACGCGGATCATGCTGTGTCGGAGCAATCGTTACGTCGCGGCCGCTGAGCGACGCCCACCCGGCGCGCAGAAACCACAAGAAGCCGCGCGCAAATGACCCGGCATCGATCACCTCGATATCCGCGCCAGTTTGCCGCGCTATCTCCCGTGCGACCGCCTCGGTGTGACCACCCCGCGAATAATAAACCACCAGAGTTTTTCGATCGGCCATGGCCAGCTCCCGGCATAAGAGTAGCCTTCAAACTGCCACGAACCGGGCGAGCGAGCGTTGATCTGGATTAGACCGTGAAGTAGCACGCTTTGGGGTGGTGCAGGACGATCGCCGAGGTGGATTGCTCGGGGTGCAGCTGCGCCTCGTCACCCAGCGTTACACCGATGCGGTCGGCACCGAGCAGGTCGAGAAGCTGCGCCTGATCTTCCAGATTGGGGCACGCCGGATAGCCGAACGAATAGCGCGCGCCCTGATAGCCTTGTTTGAGCAGCTTGTTCATGTCGCGCGAATCTTTGTGGCCGTAGCCGAGCTCCTCGCGCACCCGTTTATGGGTGTATTCGGCCATCGCCTCGGCCATCTCGACGCCAAGCCCATGCAAATAGAGATAGTCGCGATAACGATCGGCGAGGAACCACTCGCGCTCAACGTCAGAGGCGCGTTGGCCGATGGTCACCACCTGTAAACCGATCACGTCGCTCTCACCCGAATCCGCGTCGCGCAGGAAATCGGAGATGCACAGCCTTTCGCCATGCGGTTGGCGCGGCAAGGTAAAGCGCGCGACCTCGCGGCTACCGCCGCCATTGTCGAGCAGTACCACGCTGTCGCCCTCGCCAACCGCGCGCCAGAAGCCGTACGCCGCGCTCGGCACCATGATGTCTTCCGCCGCGCAGCGCGCGATCAAATCGTCAAGCAGCGGGCTCAGCTCTTTCTTCGCCCAGGCGCGGAATTGCTTGAAGCTTCGGCCCTGTTTCTTGTAGCCCCAATGCAGCTGATACAGCGTATGCGTGTTGATATAGGGCCTAAGATCAGACGGTGATAGCCGGTCGATGGTCGCGGCGCCCCAGAATGGCGGCTCCGGCACCGCCGCCTCTTTCGCATACCCCGCGCGGCGTTGACGGATCGGTTCCCAATCCTCTGGCGCCAAGGAAACGGTCGGTATGTCCAAGTCCGGCGCCGACAAACCATTGTCCGACAAAACATCGGCCGTGACTTCGGCGTCGGCGGTAATCGTAACCTCGGCCACCGGCGCGCGTTTCTCCCGCGCCGCCGAAACGATCTCATCGAACCCACCTTCGACCACTGCTTCCATCAGCGTCAGACCGTCGAAGGCGTCGCGCGCATAGGCGACACGACCACAGTCATAGGCGTCGTGGCAATCAGTATCGACATAGCGGCGGGTCAGTGCGGCGCCGCCGAGCAGAACCGGAACTTCGAGGTGCCGGCGCGACATTTCCTGCAAGTTCTCGCGCATGATCGCGGTCGATTTCACCAGCAAGCCCGACATACCGACGCAATCGGCGCCGTGCTGGTCCGCCGCTTCCAGGATACTGGCGATCGGTTGCTTGATGCCGAGATTGACCACCGAATAGCCGTTATTGGTGAGAATGATATCGGTCAGGTTCTTGCCGATGTCGTGCACGTCACCTTTGACCGTCGCGAGGACGATGGTGCCGCGCGTCTCGCCGGCGACCCGATCCATATGCGGCTCAAGGTGCGCGACCGCCGCCTTCATGGTCTCCGCCGACAGGAGCACGAACGGCAGCTGCATCTGGCCCGAGCCGAACAGTTCGCCGACGACCTTCATGCCGTCGAGCAGATGGATGTTGATAATGTCGAGCGCAGGGATGGTTTCGAGCGCGAGATCGAGCTCCTCTTCCAGTCCCTTGCGATCGCCGTCGACGATGCGGAGCTTGAGCCGCTCTTCGACCGTTGCCGGGCGCTCGCGTACCTTATCCGCAGCGGCCTCGCGCCCTTCGAACAGGGCAATGAAGGCGTGCAACGGGTCATAGCCCGGCTTGCGACGATCGAAGATCAGATCCTCGGCCGCGGTCGCCTCGTTTTCGGGGATCTGATGCAGCGGCTTAATCTTGCCGACGTGGATGATCGCCGAGGTCATGCCGCGTCGGCGCGCATGATCGAGGAACACCGAGTTCAACACGTGCCGCGCGGCGGGCCGCAAGCCGAACGAGATATTCGACAGACCGAGCACGATCTGGCACTCGGGCAACGCCTCGGCGATCTGCTCGATCGCGTCTAGAGTCTCGATGCCGAGTTTGCGATCGTCTTCGTTGCCGGTGCAAATGGTGAAGGTGAGCGGATCGATCAGCAGGTCGCTCGCCGGCAGGCCGTGCCGGTCGCGGGCGAACTCCACCAAGCGCCGCGCAATGGCAAGCTTGCCCTCGGCGGTTTTCGCCATGCCGTCCTCGTCGATGGTCAACGCGACTACCGCAGCGCCGAACTTGCGCGCCAATTCGAGCCGCGCCGCGGCCGGCGCCTCGCCATCCTCGAAATTGATCGAATTCAAGATCGGCTTACCGCCATACAGGCGAAACGCCGCTTCCAACACATTCAGTTCGGTCGAATCGAACACCAACGGCACGGTCACCGACTGGCCAAGCCGGCGTACCATCTCGGTCATGTCGGCGACCTCGTCGCGACCGACAAAGGCGGTGCACAGGTCGACGCAGTGCGAACCCTCGCCAACCTGATCGCGGCCGATAGCCACGCAGGCGTCCCAATCCTCGGCGTCCTGGAGTTCGCGGAACTTGCGGCTGCCGTTGGCGTTGCAGCGTTCGCCGATCAGCAACAATGCGGTCTCTTGCTTGAGTCCTACTTGCCCGTAGAGGCTGGCCACCGACGGCGTCCAAGCCGAGTCTCGGCGCTTGAGCGCCGGCCGAAAGCCGTCCTCGGAGCGTTCACGCAATAATTCATCAAGCGCGCGGATGTGCTCGGCCGTAGTGCCGCAACAGCCGCCGACAATCGCCACGCCATCTTCCTCGACAAAACGCAGCAACCATTTCGCCATTTCCGCCGCGCCCAGCGGATACCGCGTAACACCGTTCACCAATTCCGGCAGACCGGCATTCGGTTCGACCGAAATCAGCCCGCCCCAATTTTGCGAAATCCAACGCACATGCTCGGCCATCTCTTGCGGACCGGTCGCACAATTGATGCCAAGCACCGATACATTGAGCGCATGGAGCACCGTAACCGCCGCGGCAATATCCGCGCCGACCAGAAGTGTTCCCGTGGCCTCAACCGTTACCTGGGCAACGATTGGTATTTCTTTTTCCGCCTCCGCCATCGCGCGGCGCGCGCCATTGATCGCCGCCTTGGCCTGCAACATGTCCTGAACGGTTTCGATGATAAGAGCGTCGACGCCGCCGGCGATGAGGCCGGCTGTCTGGACTGCGATCGCATTCTCAACCGCGTCATAATCGACCTGGCCAAGCGTCGGTAGGCGTGTGCCGGGGCCGATCGAGCCGAACACGTATCGCGTCCGTCCGTCGCCCGACACCTGATCCACCGCATCGCGGGCGATTTCCGCCGCCGCTTGATTGAGCGCGAACGCCTCGTCGGCGAGGCCGAATTCGCCCAGCGTAATCGGTGAGCCGCCGAAACTGTTGGTCTGCACCGCGTCGGACCCGGCATGAAGGCTCGCGAGATGGATACCGCGAATCAAATCCGGCCGCGTTCGGTTCAGCACCTCGGTGCAGTTCTCCTGGCCGGCAAAGTCAGTCTCGACATCGAGGTCCATGGCTTGGACCTGACTGCCCATGGCGGCGTCGAGAAGCAGGACGCGCTCGGAGAGGGATTGCAGAAGCTCACACATTCTTGTCCGCCTATTGTTGAGTCTCGGCGTCGGCGGACAGCGCGCGAACGCCCAGCATGTGGCAGATCGCGTAGGTCAGCTCGGCACGATTCAAGGTGTAGAAATGAAACGAATCGATGCCCTCGCGGGCAAGTCCAAGGCATTGTTCAGCCGTGGTCACGGCGGCGACCAGGCGACGTGTCGCGGGTTCGTCGTCGAGCCCCTCGAACCGCCAACTCATCCATGGCGGAATCGTCGCGCCGCACGCCGCACTGAACTTCACCACTTGAGAAAAATTTGTGACCGGCAGGATTCCGGGCACCAACGGCACCGAAAGCCCGGCGTCCGCCAGCCGGTCGCGCAGCCGCAGAAACGCGGTATTGTCGAAAAAGAACTGTGTAATCAGTCGAGTCGCGCCGGCATCCACTTTACGTTTCAGGTAATCAAGATCCGCGTCCGAACCGCGCGACTCTGGGTGAGTCTCCGGATAAGCACCGGCGCTCACCTCCGAATATCCGATTCGCCTGAGTCCCTCGATCAGCGCGATCGAGCCGCCATAGCCTTGTCGATGCGGCTTGAAACTGGCTTCACCTTCGGGCGGATCGCCCCGCAAAGCAACGATGTGGCGAACACCGGATTGCCAGTATCGCGTCGCCACCGCGTCGACTTCATCACACGCGGCGGCGACACAAGTCAGATGCGCCGCGGGCACCAGGCTGGTCTCCGCCAGGATGCGCTCGACCACCGCATGCGTGCGTTCGCGCGTGCCGCCACCGGCACCGTACGTCACTGACACAAAGTTCGGCGCCAGTGGCGCCAGACGATCGATAGTCTGCCAGAGATTTTCAGCCATCGCCGGCGTTTTGGGCGGAAAGAACTCGAACGATACGTTGAACGCATGCCCAGCGCGGCCGCCGGCGAACGCTCCCGTGGAATCGTAAGGCGTCATCAGAGTTTCCGCCCGACCGACCGGCGACGGCCAATCGATTCGACGTTCGGCGCCACCGCCGGCCACAACAATACGGTCAGCGGATCGCTCGGCAGGCGCACCGGATCGCCTGGCGCGAGCCCCGCCGATTCGCACCACGCCGACATTTCGGCCTCGGCGAAGCCCAAACGCCGGTGCGCGTGATCGTCGCGGAGAAATTCCTGATCGTGCGGCGCGAAATCGACCAGCACCAGCTTTCCGCCGGGCTTGAGCACACGCGCCGCCTCGGCCATCGCCGCCGCTGGATTGTCGGCGAAATGCAGCACCATGTGGAACACCACCACGTCGAAACTCGCACCCGGGAACGGCAAATTGTACATGTCGCCGTGACGCACCTGGCAGTGCCTGAGCTCCGGGCTGCTCAACCGCACTCGCGCCAGCTCGAGCATCTCGTGCGATAGATCGAGACCAACCCCGCGTTCGACCCGAGGCGCCAGTCGCTCCAATATCCGGCCCGTGCCCGTGCCAACATCGAGTAAATCCGCGATCGGCTGAGCGCCCAGCAAATCCTCTAGCGCCGTCTCGACCTCGCGTTCGGAGACATAGAGAGCGCGGATCTCATCCCAGCGACCGGCGTTCTCGCGGAAATAGCTTGCTGCCCTGTCGGCCCGTTTGCGCTTAACCGCATCGAGCCGCTCGCGGTCGAGCGCCAGCGTCGGATCGTCGTCGGGCAGCAGACCGATCAGGGTTTGCGCTAGCCGGCCGCCGGAAAACGGTTGGGCGATTCGGTAAAACACCCAGGTTCGCTCCTGATAGCGCTCCAGCAGACCCGCCTCGCACAAAAGCTTGAGGTGGCGTGACACCCTGGGTTGGCTCTGGCCGAGAATCTGGGTCAGCTCCGTCACCGTCAGCTCACCCTCGGCGCAAAGCGCAAGCAAACGCAGGCGTGTCGATTCGCCGGCGGCCCGCAAAGCATTCAGCAGATGATCAAGAGACGGCATATTTTTTCCACGATCAGAATTCAGCATATAAACATATCTTTATGTTGCGATCAATCCAGCCTGGAGGCTCATAAGGCTGGGCATGCCAGGGGCAGACTGGGTTCTGCTCGCATCGAACGGCTCGAATGGCCGCGGCCCGTAACCAGGATTTCGCATGAATCACCTGATTTAAGGTTGTTGAAATTATTGGAGGTGTATGGATGCCGAAGGGTTTGTCCCGCGGGCTTTCAATTCGGTGAACCATGCGTCGATGTTTGCTCAGATCTCACCTGCCCGACGATCGTCTCCGTAGCGACGCACAGTGCTTGCCTGCACACAGTTGCGACATATTTACAACTGGCTTACCCGCGAGGCCCTATGCTGGCTCGCGGTCTGGCGTTAGGGGGGGGTATATGATACCCAAATGGTGTCCGCCTGTGACTTGCACGCGGTGTGGCGGGGCTATATGCCTCGCTCACGCGAAAGCGATTTTGCGCGGTGCAGTGTCCCCTCGCAAGGCGCGACTGGGGGTGCGAAACCGGCAAAAGAGCGATGCGGATGGCGGCGTGTTTGGTGAGAAGAACGGAGCGGATTTCTTGATCGGTCGGAAACGCCGTGGGACACGCTCAAGGCTGCCTCACGGCGGCGCAGCGTCCACACCAGTGTTTGGCAAGCTAGCGGTTAACGGCGCGTCATTGGCGCGCGGTGTCGTACTGGCTGGAGCGTTGTTTTTGGCCGCCTGCGCCACGCCACCCGTGGATGATCCGATCGCACTGGCCGAGTATGAAGCCGCCAACGACCCGCTTGAACCGCTCAATCGGAAAGTGTTCGAGGTTAATCTGTTCCTCGACCGCATCCTTTTGAAGCCGGCCGCCCAGGCGTACGTTTGGCTGTTCCCGATTGAATTCCGCGACGCGGTTCACAACATCATCACCAATGCGGACGAACCGGTTAACTTCGCTAATGCCGTACTCCAAGGCGACGCCGGACGCGCGGCAACGGCCTTCGGCAGATTGGCGATCAACACCACCTTGGGCGTCGGCGGCATGATTGATGTTGCGAGCGACTTGGGTTTGGATCCGGTGGAAGAGGATTTTGGCCAAACATTGGCGGTTTGGGGCCTCGATTCCGGCCCCTATTTGGTGCTGCCATTATTTGGTCCAGCTACGGTTCGTGACGGTTTCGGGCGCGTAGGAGATTTCTTCTTCGACCCGTTGACCTATGTCCTATGGAATACGGACAAGGATTACATCGGGCCATCAATTCTCGCCACGACCGCTTTTGATTTGAGGTCGCGAAATCTTGATACACTAGACGAGATCGAACGGACGTCGGTCGATTTCTACGCGACCATCCGCAGCCTCTACCAGCAGAGGCGCGATGACCTGATAAACAACGGCATCACCCCAGACGACGAAGATCCGTTCATTTCCGATCCCTTTGACTATTAATGAGCAATCTCTGTCATGCTTAGCAAAGGCCTAATTGCACGACGACACTTGGTTATGGGCGCCATCGGCTTGCCGCTTGCGCATCGTCTCATGGGTGGTACCGGCACCGCCAAAGCATCACCCGACGGCGCGGCTGAGTTTGTTAAAGGTCTGGTCGGCGACGCAATCGCGGTGCTCCAGATTCCGGCTGACAAGAAGTTGGAACGGGAAGCCGGCTTCCGAAGCTTGTTGCTGAGCTACTTTGACGTGCCTTTGATCACCCGCTTGGTTGTCGGTCGGTATTGGCGCAAGGCGAACGAAGAACAGAAAGAAGCGTTCTCGACCGTGTTCGAGCAGCACATCATTAAAGTGTACACCTCCCAGCTCGGCGTCTACCGTGACGAGAAAGTCGAGCTGCGAAACGTCGCCGCGCGCACCGATAAGGACACCATTGTCGGCACCGAGGTCATGCGCAACGCCGACCCGCCGCTCCGCATCGATTGGCTGGTGCGTGAGAGCAATGGTAATTACCGGATCATCGACGTGGCGGCAGAGGGGGTCAGCATGATGACCACCAAACGCTCTGAATTCTCTTCTGTCATCGCCCGTGACGGCATCGACGGCCTGATCGAACAACTGGAAGCCCTCAATGCGCGTGGCGCAACCGACTTCGGCGAGTCCTGACACGGCATTCGGTCACAATAACGCGATACTTCTGAAATGACCCGGCGACCGCGGCGCGGCGCCGGGTTTTTTCATGCGCGGACGAGTGGCTTGTAACGGATGCGATGCGGCTGGTCGACGGCATCACCCAACCGGCGGGCGCGGTCCGCTTCGTAGTCGGCGTGATTGCCCTCGAACCACTCGACGTGACTGTCGCCCTCGAACGCCAAAATGTGCGTGGCGATGCGGTCGAGAAACCAGCGATCATGGCTGATCACCACCACGCAGCCGGCGAAATCCAAGATTGCGTCCTCTAGCGCGCGCAGTGTCTCGACGTCGAGGTCATTGGTCGGCTCGTCGAGCAGCAGCAAATTGGCGCCGGATTTGAGCACTTTCGCCAAATGCACGCGATTGCGCTCACCGCCCGATAGCACGCCGACCGGCTTCTGCTGATCCGCGCCCTTGAAGTTGAACCACGACACATAGGCGCGGCTATTCACTTCGCGCTTGCCGAGCTCGATCGTGTCTCGGCCTTCCGAAATCTCCTGCCACACCGAGCTGTCGCCGACCAAGGCGTCACGGCTCTGGTCGACGTAGCCGACGTCCACTGTCTCGCCAAGCCGCAGGCTACCGTTGCCCGGTTTATCGGCGCCGGTGATCATGCGGAACAAAGTGGTCTTGCCGGCGCCATTGGCGCCAATCACGCCCACAATGCCGCCAGGCGGCAGGCGAAACGACAAATCGTCGATTAACAGCTTGTCGCCGAACGCCTTGCTCAAATGCTCCGCTTCGACCACCACGTCGCCAAGCCGCGGACCGGACGGAATCGTGATCTGCGCCGGCCCGGCGCGTTTTTCACGCTCCGCGCTTTCGGCCAACAGTGCCTCATAGGCGTTGATCCGCGCCTTGCCCTTTGCTTGGCGCGCCCGGGGCGATGCCTGAATCCACTCAAGCTCGTTCTGCAACTGCCGACGCTTGGCCTCCGATTCTTTCTCTTCCTGCGCCAGGCGCTTTTCCTTCTGGTCGAGCCAGGACGAATAATTGCCTTGCCAAGGAATACCATGGCCACGATCGAGCTCGAGTATCCACCCAGCAACGTTATCGAGAAAATAGCGATCATGGGTGACCGCCACCACGGTGCCGTCATACTCGTGCAGATAGCGTTCGAGCCACGCTACCGATTCGGCATCGAGATGGTTGGTCGGTTCGTCGAGCAACAGCATGTCGGGATGCGACAGCAACAGCCGGCACAGCGCCACCCGGCGCCGCTCGCCGCCCGATAGGTTCTCGACGCCGGTATCGCCCGGCGGGCAACGCAGCGCATCGAGCGCGATTTCGATGTTGCGGTCGAGATTCCAGGCATCCGCGGCATCGATCTGCTCCTGCAACGCCGCCTGTTCCTCCATCAGCGCTTCCATGGCGTCCGGATCGTCGGCGACCTCGCCAAAGCGTTCGTTGACCGCATCGAATCGGTCTAGCAAGTCCTTGGTTTCCGAAACGCCCTCGAGCACGTTCTCCATCACCGTCTTGCCGGCATTGAGTTCGGGCTCCTGTGGCAAAAACCCCACACGCAGGCCGTCGGAGGCCCAAGCCTCACCGGCAAAGTCGGCTTCCTGGCCCGCCATGATACGAAGCAGCGTCGATTTACCGGAACCGTTTAGACCCAGCACGCCGATCTTGGCGCCCGGCAGAAAATTCAGCGAGATGTCACGGAGTACCGTTTTGCCGCTTTGAAACGACTTGGTGAGCCCCCGCATATGGTAGACATATTGTGGTCCGGACATGTTTTCTTGCGTCTATCCTCTTATCCCAAGGCTTAATGTCAATCTTGAAGCGACGTCCACATTTCGATGTCGCGCTGTTCGGTCCAAATTCGCGGATCAACAATGCCCTTGGCCTCGTCAAAGGCACGGCTAACGTCGAACGGCAAGCAATGTTCGAAAATCACCCAATCGCCGAAGCGCGGCTCTAGCTCGGCGCGCGCCGCGGCAAACGCTTGCTTCAAGCTCAGGTCCTTGGCCGCGCTGTCGGCGGTGCTTTCGGCCAGGGAGCGCACGAACGCCGAAGTCTGATCGATCGCCTCATTGACTTGTGCCGGCGACATCAGCGCATCGCCCCGGCCGGGCACCATTTTTTCGGCGCCGAACCCGCGCAGTTTTTCCAACGTGTCCGGCCATTCGCTCGGGTATGAGTCACCCGCATAGGGCGTGGCACCATACTCGACGAGGTCGCCCGCAAAACAAATTTTCTCTTCCGGCAGCCAGGCGATGATGTCGCCCTTGGTGTGGCCTTTGCCGATATGCATTAGCTGCACTTCGCGGCCGCCCATATGGATGGTCATCTTGTCGCGAAACGTGAGCGTCGGCCAGGTCAGCCCGGGGACCGACTCGACCGCTTCAAACAGCCGCGGAAATCGCTGGAGTTCGGAGTCATAATCCTGCTGACCGCGTTCGACGATCAGGTCGCGGGTCATCTCGCTGGCGACGATGTGCTCGGCTTGGTAGGCGCTGGCGCCCAACACGCGCACCGCGTGATAGTGGCTCAGCACAACATATTTGAACGGCTTGTCGGTGACCTTGCGCACCTCGTCGATCAGCTCTTGCGCGGCGACCGGGGTCGCGCGCGTATCCATCACCAGCACGCCGTCGTCGCCGATCACCACGCCGGTGTTTGGGTCACCTTCGGTGGTATAGGCATAAACGCCATCGGCAAGCTTGGCGAATGTCGCCTTCTTCTCTTCCAAATCGGCTTGTGATGCGAATTTCTTGGACATCTCGACTCTCCCTCACACCCAGCTCCGAGCCGGTGCGCCTGAAAAGCGCGCCTAATGAGCGCGTCTGTATAACAAAGTGCCCCCGGGTTCGGTAGCGGACCGCGACGCTGGCTCCGAGCGCGACGATCTGCTAACAGATGTTGTTACGTTTGTAACCAATTTTCGCCAGCCAGCGCCAGCACCGGGCGAGCCGCATGCAAACATACAAATTCCCACGCTTCGACTTTGTGACACCGCCCGAGATGAGTGGCGAGGCCAGCGCGCGACACCGCGTGGCGATCGTCGGCGCCGGGCCGATCGGGCTTGCCGCGGCGATTGACCTTGCCCAGCGCGGCATTGAAAGCGTTGTGCTCGACGATGACGATACGGTTAGCGTCGGCAGCCGTGCGATTTGTTGGGCGAAGCGGACGTTGGAGATCCTCGATCGCCTCGGGGTCGCCGAGCGCATGGTCGACAAGGGCGTCACCTGGCAGACCGGCAAGGTGCATTTCGGCGACCGCACGCTCTATCAATTCGATCTCGCCGACACCGGACGCCAACGCTTCCCGGCCTTTATCAACCTGCAGCAATATTACGCCGAGGAATACTTGGTGGATCGCGCCCAGGACTTTGATGCCATCGACCTGCGTTGGCGCAACAAGGTGGTCGACCTCAAGGCGGGTGAAAACGGCGTCACGCTAGAGGTTGAAACCCCGGAAGGCTCGTACGCCCTTAACGCCGATTGGGTCATCGCCGCCGACGGCGCGCGCAGTCAGGTGCGTCGGCTGGTTGGGCTCGACTTTACCGGACGGGTTTTCGAGGACCGGTTCCTGATTGCCGATGTGGTGATGCGCGCCGATTTCCCAAAAGAGCGCTGGTTTTGGTTCGACCCGCCCTTCAATCCCGACCAGTCGGCGTTGCTGCACATGCAGGCAGACAATGTTTGGCGCATCGATCTGCAACTGGGGTGGGACGCTGATCCCGACGAAGAGCGCAAGCCGGAAAACGTTGTGCCGCGGATCAAACGCATGCTCGGCGACGATGTCGCCTTCGATCTGGAGTGGACCAGTGTCTACACCTTCCAGTGCCGGCGCTTGGAGAAATTTCGCCACGGCAGAATTTTGTTCGCCGGCGATGCGGCGCATCAAGTCTCACCGTTCGGCGCGCGCGGCGCCAATAGTGGTTTGCAAGATGTCGACAATCTGGTTTGGAAACTCGCCCTGGTTCTCGAAGCCAGAGCGCCAGTGACCTTGCTCGATAGCTATGACACGGAGCGGGTGTTCGCCGCCGATGAGAATATTCTCAACTCAACCCGCTCGACCGATTTCATCACGCCGAAGAACCCGGCCAGTCGCGCGTTTCGCGACGCGACGCTCGAACTCGCGACCGACTGGCCGTTCGCGCGCGATTTCGTCAACAGTGGGCGCCTGTCCAGGCCCGCCACCTATAATGACTCGCCGCTCAACGGCGGCGACGGTTTCGGCACGATCGCCCCTGGCACGTCCTGCCCCGACATGCCGGTCCGCGCCGCGCGGGCCGGCGAAGCCGAAAGCGATGCTTGGTTGCTCGACTTGCTCGGTAACCGGTTTGCACTGTTGTGCTTTGGCGCCCAAGCGGCGGCGTCCGCAGGCCTTGAGGCTCTGAGCGAGGACCCTGTGCCCGTCGACCTCATCTTGGTTACCGGCGGTAAAAGTGCGCGCAGTACGGCGGTGATCGATTCCGGCGGGAAATTGGCACGCCATTTCGGCGCGGAACCCGGCAGTTGTTTCCTGTTTCGACCCGATCAACATCTTTGCGCGGCGTGGCCAACGGCCGACATAGACACGATCCGCGTCGCGCGCGATCGAGCGATCGGCCTTATATCCGCTGCCGCCGCGCCGGCAGCGGCGGCGGCGGGCTGAGCGATGTCGGACCTTCTACGCAAAGAGCTCGGATTCGACGATGCGGACGCGGTCTATGAGGCCTTAATCAACGCGATTAGCGGCCTTGATGACCCCCAAGCGATGAAACTGATGGCCAAGCTCGTTCTCCTCCTCGCCAATCACATCGGTGACAAAGAAATCGTCGCGCAAGCGCTCGAGACCGCGCGAGAGTCGTAAAGCGCCCGAGCGCAGACAAAACAAAGCCTCCCCCACGATTTAGTGAGGAAGGCAAGTTAGTGACGGCTTCGCGCCACGTCATTCGCATTAACGAGGTGCGGTGCGTGTCGGAACGGGCGGAGGCGGAGGCGGCGGTAACGTGCGGCCAACGAAATGCGCCGTTGCCGGCACCGGCGGGATCGGAGGCTCCGGCGGCAACCATTCGGTTTGGAAACCATCCGCTCCGGGTACCTGGTCTCCCGAGAAGATGAGGATGATCTCGAGCCAGCTGAATTCCTCGCATACAATCTCGTTGTCCGAGGCGTACTCGCACTGGGTGCACCCGTGTGAGTCACAGTCATCGGTCGGGAACGTCGGCTGCTGCCCGGCCTGAGCGGCCGTCGCAAGCGCCACAAGTCCGCTCGCGGTTATGGCAATCAAAAAGCGTTTCATCGGAAGTCTCCTTCAAGTTTGGTGTTATTTGGGTTGGCGTTCGTCGCCTTAGTCGAACGTGCACGTTGCCCAGCCCGGGCCTTCGTCGCCGTGCCCACCGTTCGCGTCACACGCGGCGGTGAAGTGGGTGCAGGCATCCGTTTCGGTGTCGCTGCAACACGTGAAGCCTTCGGCGCAGGGCCAGATCACGGAGTATGGTCCCGTGTCATTGGCGGCGAATTCGGGGGGAAGTTCGGACCACGGAATCGGGTCGGTAGGGTCCGGACCTTGAGGATCTTCAACCACCAGGTCGCGGCGGGGCGGAGGCGGCCGCAGCCGCTCGGCGGTCAGATTGCCGCCGGGAAGCGGAATCATCTGGTGATGTCCCTGCGGCGCAACGGTCGGCTTGACGGTCGTCGGTTCCGCCGATGCCCCAACGCCGCCAAGCACCAAGCCGGCGAGCAAGGCCACCTGGACAGCACGGATGATCGAAAGTTTGGTCGTGAGCATGGGTTCGTCTCCTGTGTCTGAGCGGGGCAAGGCCCCATGCTCAGTCAGTCGACGGCGACGAACCGATGGTTCACTTCAAGCGTAGGTATTTTCCGTCAGCGGCCATGACATAGCCGCCCGCGCCACAAATCAGTGATTGTGCTCGCGGTTGAAGGCTTCGACCCGGTCCTTGGGCTGCTCGGACTGGTGTTTGTCCTTCCACTCGCTGTACGGCATGCCGTAGACGATTTCGCGGGCTTCGTCGTATGAAACCTCTTCGCCGCGCTCGTCGGCCTCGGCCACGTACCATTTCGACAGGCAATTGCGGCAGAATCCCGCGAGTTCCATCATGTCGATGTTCTGGACATCGGTGCGTTCGCGAAAGTGGGAAACCATCCGGCGAAAGGCCGCAGCCTCAATTTCGGTGCGTTTTGCGTCGTCCATCTTGCCCTCCTATCGGCATCGGGCGGTTCGTGTTTGGCCCGAATGTATGCAAAACGGTCGCGTCTATCCAGTGGTCTGGGCGCCTCGGGCCTTGGGCTCAATACCGATCAGGCTTTCCTGCATCAGCATATCGACAACCCCGCGCGCGGCATCCAACGGCTCGGCGCCGTCGTTACACAACATGCGCCAGACCGCGAGCTGACGGTGCGCACTGGTGCCGTCGCGCACGATGTCGCGCGCATGCTCGATCTCGTCGCGACAGCCGAGCGCTTCCGCGTCCGGTTCGACCATCGCAATCATCTCGTCGACCAACACGTCCATCGGCTTGACCTGATTTTCGCCAAAGTCGATCAAGCCCTGGTCAAGGCCGTAGCGCATGGCACGCCAGCGGTTCTCGTCGATCAGCGCCGTCGGATAAACGCGAAACCGCTGGTTCTGCCGCCTAAGCCGCCACAGCATCCGGTAAAGGCACTGGGTCAACGCGGCGATTGTCACCGCATCCTCGATGCGCGTGCACACGTCGAAGATGCGCGATTCAAGCGTCGGGAACCGCGCGCTCGGCCGCACGTCCCACCACAGTTTGGACCCGTCCTCGATCGAGCCGGCCGCGACCAGTTGCTCGACCAAACGTTCATATTCGTGCCAGCTCGACAATTGCGGCGGCAGACCAGTCCGCGGCAAGCCGTCCCACACCGTCAGCCGATAGGATTTGAGCCCGGTATCCTCGCCCTCCCAAAACGGCGACGAGGTGGTCAAGGCGAGCAAATGCGGCAGGAAATAGCTGAACTGATTCATCAAATCGACGCGCACCTCGTCGTCGGCGATCCCGACATGAACGTGCATGCCGCAGATCAGCAGCCGGCGTGCCGGCGCGCCGTATTGGTCTTGGATCGCGTCGTAGCGTTCCTTGCGCGTGTGGTGCTGTCCGTGCCAAGTGCCGAAGGGATGCGTCGAGGCGGCGATCATGCCGAGGCCATAGCTCTTGGTGACGTCGGCGATCTCACCGCGCAGACGGCATAGCTCCTCGCGCACTTCGGCGATATTCACGCACACCCGCGTGCCGATTTCGATCTGGGTTTGCAGGAATTCCGGTGTTACCTGACGTGGCAATCGCTTTTCGCACTCGGCGACCAGACCCTCCGGCACCGTGGGCACCAGGTCGCCGGTGTCGCGATCGACCAGGTAATATTCCTCTTCCACACCGAGGGTGAACGGTGGCGCTGTGTCGGCGTCGGTCATGTCTTGGCCGCCATCGAACGGTGAGCCGGGTCGGCGAGCGGTCCGGCGAGCACGTCCTTGAGCCGAAACGCCCAGCGCTCCACGCCGGCGGGCGTGTCGATCAGGTCCTGGCGAATTTCCAGCGCCACGCTGGGGAGCCCGCGCGCGCTTGAATGGTGCGGCAAGGTGAAGGTGAGATCGCTGTAACCGGTGTAAGGCTCGTTGTCGCCCACGACGAGATCCGGGTAACGCTCGAAAGCTTTCAGGATCGGCGCTGCCAAACGGGTGTCATCGTCGTGCAGCACCGCGGCGTGCCAGGGTCTCTCGTAGCCGTCCATAACAGGCGTGAAACTGTGCACGGCGACCAAAGCCGGCGCGCCATGACCGCTCGCCGCGGCGATCCGTTGGGCGATCTGGTCGTGATAAGGCCCGTGGTAGAGCTTGGCGCGGCGATCGGCCTCGGCCGCACCGAGCCCTTGATTGCCGGGCACGACGATCTCGTCGCTGACCGCTGGGATCGATTGCGGGTGATCGAGCGACCGGTTGGGATCGATCAACAGCCGCGAAAATCGGCACAAAGCCGCCGGCGCATTGAGCAAGTCCGCGAGGCGGCGGGTCAGTGGCCCGGCGCCGATATCCCAGCCGATATGCCGCGCCATCACAGCGGCATCGAGGCCCAGATTATCCAGGTCGCCCGGCACGGCATTGCTGGCGTGGTCGCAGATCAACAGCACCCCGGGGTCGCCCTCGGGGTTGATGATCTCGCAAACCTGGTCCGCGGTGCCATGCATCGTCATCACTAGTACACCAAGCTGCGGGCGGTTTGCGCGCTCAAATAGATCAATCGCTTAGTCCTTTACATCAAACCTTGGGCGGATTGCGGTGCGCGCTTATAACCGACGACGCGCCACCCTTTAGCGAGAGTCCCCGTGAGCAACCGATTGGCCGTATTACTGCTGCTTGCCGGCACCTTTGCGATCGGCTTCTCGCCGACCTTCGTCCGGCTGAGCGAAATTGGCCCGGTCGCGACCGCCGTCCACCGCGTGGCGCTGGCATTACCGCTGTTGTTCCTGGTGCTTGCCGTTGAACCACGCCGGGGCGCCACCACGCCGTCGCGCGCCCTGCCGGAAACTGTCGCGGACTTTCGCGATTTGGTGCTTGCCGGTCTGTTTTTTGCCGGCGATTTGGCGTTCTGGCATTGGTCGATCACCGAAACCTCGGTCGCCAACGCGACCTTGTTCGCCACCTCGACGCCGATTTTCGTCACCATCGCCGCCTGGCTTTGGTTGGGCGAACGCATCACCCGGCGCTTCATGGCCGGGCTCGCGCTCAGCCTGGCCGGCGCGGCAATGCTCGCTGGATCGAGCTACCAGTCCGCGCCAGGGCACCTCTATGGTGATTTTCTTGGCGTCGTCACCGCGTTGTTCTTCTCTGGCTATCTGCTGATGGTCAAACGGTTGCGCGCGCGCTTCTCGGCGGCGGCTATCATGGCTTGGTCCGGCGTGGTTACCGCGATCACCTTGGCTGGCCTCAATTTATGGGCCGGCGAGCAATGGCTGCCGCTGAGCTTGTCCGGCTGGGCGATCCTGATCGGCCTGGCGCTGCTCAGCCACGCGGCGGGCCAAGGCTTGGTCGCGCAGGCGCTGGCGCGCTTGCCCGCCTCGTTCTCGGCGGTCGGCATGCTGAGCGAGCCGATATTCGCCGCGATCATCGCCTGGATCGTGCTGCACGAGGCGGTGACGCCGCTGCAGGCCGCCGGTGGCGTGGTGATCCTCGCTGGCATTGTGCTCGCGCGGCCACGCAATTCCGCCAATGCTGGCGCGGCACCAACCAACGGCGCTAGTGTGTCACCGCCAGACGAAAAGGCGGGGGGATGAGCGAAACACCGAGACAAATTTTGCGCGCGATGTTCGACGCGGCGACCGAGTCGGCGATGCCCGGCATCGCCGTGCCGCCCCACCTGCCGCCGCAGCCGAAGGGCCGGACCGTCGTCGTCGGAGCAGGCAAAGCCGGCGCATCCATGGCGCGTGCGGTCGAGCAAGCCTGGGCCGCCGAAGGCCGCGACGGCACGCTCGAAGGACTGGTGATCACGCGCTACGACCATACCGCGCCGACCGAGCACATTCGCGTCGTCGAAGCGTCGCATCCGGTGCCGGACGAAGCCGGCTTGGCCGCGGCGCGCGAAATCATGGAAATGGTCTCCGGCCTCGGCGAAGATGACTTGGTGCTGTGCCTGATCTCCGGTGGCGGCTCGGCGCTGCTGACCATGCCGGCGCCCGGTATTTCGCTCGATGACAAGCGCGCGGTAACCGGCGACCTTCTGCGCTCCGGCGCGACCATCGGCGAGATGAATTGCCTACGCAAACATTTGTCGGCGATCAAAGGCGGGCGGCTGGCGGCGGCGGCGCACCCGGCGCAAGTCGTGACCTTGATGATCTCCGACGTGCCCGGCGACGACCCGGCGGTGATTGCCTCCGGCCCCACCGTCCCCGACCCCACCACGTTCGCCGCCGCACGCGCCGTGCTGGCCAAGTATGACATCACGCCGCCGCCCGCCATCGCCGCGCATTTGACGGCCGAAGCCGACGAAACACCGAAACCGGGCGACCCACGCCTCGCCAACAGCCGGGCGGTGACCATATCGACACCGCAGCAATCGCTCGAGGCGGCGGCGGTGGTGGCGAAGCAAGCGGGATTCGAACCGATGATCCTGAGTGATGCGATTGAGGGCGAGGCGCGTGACGTCGCTCTGGTCCACGCGGCTATCGCGCGCCAGATCGCCTTGCGCGGCCAACCAGCGGCGGCGCCGTGCGCGCTGATCTCCGGCGGCGAGACCACGGTCACCGTGCGCGGCAAGGGTCGCGGCGGACGCAACGCCGAGTTCCTGTTGGCGTTGGCGGTGGCGCTCGATGGATTGCCCGGCGTTCATGCCATCGCCTGCGACACCGACGGCATCGACGGCAGCGAAGACAATGCCGGCGCGCTTGTCGCGCCCGACACGTTGGCGCGGGCGGCATGCCTGGACGTCGACGCACGCGCTCATCTCGCCAACAATGACGCCTATGGTTTCTTCGAATCGCTCGACGATCTCTTGATCACCGGCCCGTCGCTAACCAACGTCAACGATTTCCGTGCTGTGCTAATCACCAAGGCGGAGGGCAAGTGATGCGACGACGCTCACGAAAAGCCAAAATTCTCGCTACCCTTGGTCCAGCGACCGAGAGCCGCGAAATGATCGCCGCGCTTTACCAAGCAGGCGTCGATGCATTCCGGCTCAATTTCAGCCACGGCGATCATGCCGGGAAGGAAGCGATTTACCGCATCATTCGCGAGGTGGAGAAAGACGCGCTGCATCCGATCACCGTGGTCGCCGATTTGCAGGGCCCGAAACTTCGCGTTGGCTCGTTCAAGGGCGGCAGCATCGATCTCAAGATCGGGGCGAAATTCCGCGTTGATCTCGGCAAGGCCAAGGGCGGTAAAGACCGAGTGGCGCTGCCGCATCCGGAGATTTTCGCCGCGCTTGAACCCGGCATGGACCTGCTCCTCGACGACGGCCGCATTCGCCTTAGGGTGGTCGACTGCGGTAACGAGTTCGCCGACACAGAAGTGGTGATCGGCGGCACCTTGTCGGACAAGAAGGGCGTCAATCTGCCCGGCGCGGTGCTACCGCTCGCCGCGCTGACGCCGAAGGATCGCCGCGACCTCGCCTTCGCGGTGAATCTCGGCGTCGATTGGCTCGCGCTCAGTTTCGTTCAGCGCCCGGAAGACATCGCCGAAGCACGCAAGCTCGCCGGCCACGACGTGGCGATCATGGCGAAGATCGAAAAACCCGGCGCGGTCGAACGCTTCGACGAAATCCTCGAGCTTGCCGACGGCATTATGGTCGCGCGCGGCGATCTCGGCGTTGAAATGGCGCCCGAACAAGTGCCGAGCATTCAGAAACAGATCGTGCGCGCCGGACGCGAGGCCGGCAAGCCGGTGGTGGTGGCGACCCAAATGCTCGATTCGATGGTGCGGGCGCCCGAACCCACCCGCGCTGAGGTCTCCGACGTCGCGACCGCGGTCTACGACGGCGGCGACGCGGTGATGCTGTCGGCCGAAACCGCGGTCGGCGCCTATCCCGTCGAGACGGTCGACATCATGCACCGGATCATCGACCGCGTGGAACAAGACCCGCTGCAACGCGAATTTCTTGACGCCGCGCGCTCAGCGCCCAGTCCCACCGCCGCCGACGCGCTCAGCGCCGCCGCGCATCAAGTGGCGCACACCATCGGCGCGGCGGCGATCCTGACCTACACCCAGTCCGGCGCCACCGGCCTCCGCGCCGCGCGCGAGCGGCCCAAAATGCCGGTTCTGGTGCTCACGCCCAATCTCGGCATGGCCCGCCGGCTCGGCTTGGTTTGGGGATTGCGCTGCATTCACGGCGACGACGCCCGCGACTTCGACGACATGGTCGAACGCGCCTGCCGCGCCGCGCGCTTCCGCGGCTATGCAGATACCGGCGGGCGCGTCGTGATGATCGCCGGTGTCCCCTTCGGCACGCCCGGCGCGACCAATCTCTTGCACATCGCCTATATTCCGCCGTTCGACGATCGACGCGAAACCGACCGCCCGGTCATCGGTGCGGAATAGCAAGCTTTATTTAGGTCGTTAGTGGACTATCCAGTTTCGGGAACCGGCACTCCGGCTTGCGCGCAGGTCGCCTGAACCGTGTTGCGCAGCAGGCACGCGATGGTCATGGGGCCAATACCGCCGGGCACCGGCGTGATCGCCCCAGCGACCTTCGCCGCTTCCGCGAACGCGACATCGCCGACCAGACGATGCTTGCCGCCTTCGCCCGGCACCCGGTTGACGCCGACGTCGATCACGGTCGCGCCGGGTTTGATCCAGTCGCCGCGCACCATTTCCGGCCGCCCGGTCGCCGCGACCAGGATATCCGCCTGCCGGCAGGCATCGGCGAGATCCCGGGTGCGCGAATGCGCCACCGTCACGGTGCAGTTGACGCCGAGCAGCAACAGCGCCATCGGCTTGCCGACAATATTCGACCGGCCGACCACCAAGGCGTTGGCGCCCGTTAAGTCTCCCAATGTGTCCTTGAGCAGCATCAGGCAGCCGACCGGGGTGCACGGCACCATGGCAGGTTGGCCGGTGAGTAGCCGGCCGGCGTTGATCACGTGAAATCCGTCGACATCCTTGGCCGGGTCGATGGCGTCGATCACCGCCGCGGAATCGACCTGAGGCGGCAAGGGCAACTGCACCAGAATCCCATGCACCGCCGGATCGGCATTCAGCTCGGCGACCTTGGCCAGCACCTCGTCTTGGCTGGCCTCGGCGCTCATCCGGTGCTCCCAGCTATTCATGCCGGCCTCACGCGTCTGCTTGCCCTTGTTGCGGACATAGACCTGGCTCGCCGGATCCTCGCCCACCAGCACCACCGCCAGGCCCGGCTTTAGGCCATGTTCGGCGACCAACGCGCCAACCTGCTCGGCGACCTTCGCCCGCAAGCCGGCGGCGAACGCCTTGCCATCGATAATCCGCGCCTCAGCCATGGGCTACCCTTCCATCCGATCTATCCGAAAGCGGATACATTCCGCGCCTCCATATCGGATCACGAGGCGTTGTCAACAGGGACCGGAATGAGATAGGTAAGGGCCCCGCGATTGGGGCGTAGCCAAGCGGTAAGGCAACGGGTTTTGATCCCGTGATCCCTGGTTCGATCCCAGGCGCCCCAGCCACCCAGTCTCAACCCTTGTGCCGGCCTTAGGCTATTCGCCACCCGCCGATTTCACAGGCGCGCCATTTTCACTAAGCTTCACCGCCCATGGCGAGAAGGAGCGACCCATGCATCGAATCAATGATGTGACGTTGCAGTCGGTGATCGAGGTTGAGGAGCCGTTTGTCGATCCGCTGGCGTTTTTTCCCGACGCGACCCAAGAGGTGATCGACGCACAGGTGGAGTGGCTGAAGCCACGCTACCAAGATCCGGCGACCGGGCATCTGATCTTTTGCTTTCAGTCATACATTCTGCGCACCGCGCATCACACGATCCTGGTCGATAGTTGTATCGGCAACGACAAGGAGCGCCCGAACCGGCCTGGCTGGCACAAACGGTCCGGCAGCTACCTCGCCGAGCTTGCGGGTATCGGCGTCGATCCCGCGGAAATCGATTTCGTGTTGTGCACGCATCTGCACGCGGATCATATCGGTTGGAACACGCAGCTGGTCGATGGCCGATGGGTGCCGACTTTTCCCAACGCGCGCTACGTGATGGCGCGGCGCGAGTATGATTTTTGGGAACAGCGGTACCAAAGCGACCCGGGCGGCCCGCGCCAAATCGCCTTTGCCGACAGCGTGCTGCCGGTCGTCGAAGCGAACAAAGCCGAATTTGTCGACGGCGATCATCAGATCGAGGATACGGTGTGGATCGAACCGGCGCCGGGCCACACGCCGGGCAATGTGGTGGTCAATGTGCGCTCGGGCGATGACAGCGCGGTGCTGCTCGGCGACAGCATTCACCATCCCATCCAACTCAAGCACCCTGACTGGTCGTGCATGGCGTGCGAGGATAAGGCGCAATCAGCGGTCACCCGGCGCGGGTTGATCGAGCGTTATGCCGACACAAGCACGGTCATGGCGCCGGCCCATTTCATTGCGCCGAGCCTGTGCCGCTTCGTGTCCGAAGGCAACGCGTTCGGCTTTCGCGCCATCGACTAGGCGACAAGGGTCGATTGGGCGGTTAGAACAGCCAAACAAATTTTGATGGAGCCCTAAACGCCATGTCCCAAGACGCCGTCTCCGAACTCGCGCCCACCGGCACCCTGCGCGCCGGCATTAACCTTGCCAATTTCCTGCTGGTCACCGGCAAATCGCCGTCGGGCGACCCTGAGGGCGTCGCGCCCGATATGGCGCGGGCGATCGCCGATAAATTGGGTGTCGGCGTCTCTTACGTGACCTTCGCCAACCCCGGCGAACTCGCCGACGCGGCCGGCCAAAATGTCTGGGACATCGGCCTGATCGCCGCCGAGCCAAAGCGTGCGGAGACCATAGCGTTCACCAACGCGTACGTAGAGATCGAAGCGACCTACATGGTGCCCGAGGGCTCGCCCTTAAACACGATTGAAGACGTCGACCAGCCCGGCGTGCGCATCGCGATCGCCGACCGCAGCGCCTACGACCTGTATCTCACCCGCAATCTCAAACACGCGGAGCTGGTGCGCGTCAAAGGCCTCCCGGCCGCCACCGAACTGTTCTTGACCGAGAAACTCGATGCCCTCGCCGGTCTCAGACCGGGTTTGATTAGCGACGCCGAAAAAGCGCCGGGCGCACGCATTCTCGACGGCCGCTTCACTGCCGTGCAACAGGCGGCGGGCACGGCGATCGCCAACAAAGCCGGCGCTGCGTTCCTGCGCGACTTTATCGAAGACGCCAAGGCGAGCGGCCTGGTCGCCGATCTGATCGACCGACACGGCGTCACCGGCCGCCTGCTGGTCGCGCCGCCGGGGTGATGCGCGGATTCGCGAACGTTCTCTGCGCAACAATCGGCGCAATCGCCGCCGTTCATCTCGGCGCGTGCGCCGCGCAGACGGAAAAAATCTCGGTCGCGGCGGAGACCGGCGACATCGCGTTGAACGCTTGGCTCGGCAAGCCCGATGATGAAGGGCCGTTTCCTACCGTGGTTCTGCTGCACGGCTGCTCCGGCACCGAGCGGTCGACGTCTCATCACACGGTGTGGCGGGGCCTGAATCGCCATGCCGATTTGCTCAACGAAAACGGTTACGCGACTCTCATTTTGGACAGTTTCGGGCCGCGCGGCATCAGCGACGGCTGCACGAGACCAGCCGATTATCTGCCGATGCGCATGGCGGATGCGCGCGCCGCGCTCGACCATCTTCGTGCTCTGCCATCCATTGATCCCGACCGCATTGGCCTGGTCGGGCTTTCGCTCGGCGCGTCGACCGCGCTTTCTGCGGTGAGCAATTTCGCGGCGCGGGATCGGCGTGGCGGCGGATACGCCGCGGTGGTCGCGTTCTACCCGTGGTGCGCGCCATCATACACGCGGTTCGACGCGCCGATCCTCATCCTGATTGGCGAAGATGACGATTGGACGCCCGCCGATCTTTGCCGCCAGCTCGAAGACCGCCTTGGCGCCGAGAATGACATTACCCTTGCGGTCTACGCGGGCGCGCATCATTCGTTCGATCTCCCGATGCCCGGCCGCTTCGTCATCGAAGGCCACGTGGTGGCCCCCAACGATGCCGCGCGCCTAGACGCGCAATCGAGAATGGTGGACTTCTTTGACACCCATCTCGCAGTGCGCTGAAGCCGCACAGACCTTTCCGGCCTGAGAACACGAAAGCCGATAATGAAATTACTGAGCGCGACACCGAGCCCTTACGCCCGCAAGGTGCGTATTGCGCTCGCCGAGAAAAATCTGGCGTTCGAGCTGATCACCGAAGTTCCGTGGGACGACGACACCCAGACGGCCGAGTTGAACCCGCTCGAAAAACTGCCGGTGTTGTGCCTCGACGACGGCACGACGGTTTACGATTCGAGCTACATTCTCGAATACCTAGAAATCAAACACCCCAAGCCACCGCTTTTCCCAAGCGATCCGGATGAGCGCTTGGCCGCGCGCCGTCTCGAGGTGCTGGCCGATGGCATTTGCGACGCCGTGGTACTGGCCTTCTTCGAAAATTTGCGACCCGAGGCCCATCGCAGCGTCGCCTGGCGCGACCGGCAGATACGCAAAATTGAAGGCGGCCTCGGTGAGATCGCGCGTCTGGTGCCGGGCGACGGCCACTGCGTCGGCGATCGCTTCAGCCTGGGCGACATCGCGGTCGGAACCGTGCTCGGCTATCTCGAAATACGCTGTCCGGACATCGAATGGCGCACGCGCTATCCCAACCTCGAAATCGCGTTCACCCGTTTGTCGGAACGCCCCTCGTTCCAGGACACCGTCCCCACGCCGCAGAAAATCGGGGCCCAGGTAGTCTGAGAAATTCTGAGCGGCGAGCTGTAGCGAAACCTCGCTTCAGCCGAGGCGATCGCGCACCAGTTTCGTGCCTGCGACCAGCGCTTCGAGTTTCGCGTAAGCGATGTCGCGCGGGATGTATTTGAAGCCGCAATCGGGCGCCGGGATAATCCGTTCCGGCGGCACGTGGGGGAACGCGCGTTCGATACGCTCGGCCACGGTCTCCGGCGTCTCCACAGTCATATCGTCGAGATTGATCACGCCGAGAATGATGGTTTTGTCCGACAGATCGTCGAGCGCGGACAGGTCGAGGTCAGGTTGCGCGGTCTCGACGGAAATCTGATCGACGCTGCAATCGGCAAGCTCGCTAAGGAAGTGATAGTGGTCGGGGCGATCCTTGATCATCGCCGCGTAGCCCATGCATAAATGCAGCGCGGTGGTGCCACCCACGCCTTCAAGCGCCCGATTGATCGCCGGGATGGCATAGGCCTTGGCGTTGTCGGGGCGGGCTTGGACGAACGGCTCGTCGATTTGCACCACATCCGCGCCGGCCGCGAACAAATCTCTGATTTCCTCGTTGACCGCCGCGGCGTAATCCATGGTGAGCGCGACGGGATCTTTGTAATACGCGTCCTCGGCCTGCTCCGACATGGTGAACGGTCCGGGCAGGGTCGCCTTGATCTGGCGGTCGGTGTTGGCGCGCAGAAATTCGACGTCGCGCACTCCAATCGGGCGCGTGCGCCGGATCGGTCCGGTCACCAACGGCACCGAATTGGGCGTGCCCTTGCGCGAAATCGCGGTGCCGTCACGCTCCGGATCGATACCGTCAAGCGCGGTGGAAAACCGGTTCGAATAGCTTTCGCGGCGCGTCTCGCCGTCGGTAATGACGTCTATACCGGCGCGTTCCTGCGCCCTAATCGCCAGGATCGTCGCATCGTCCTGCGCTTGCTCGAGCCATTCCTCGTCGACCCGCCACAGCGATTCACGGCGCGTCCGCGGCGGCGAGCCGCCCGCAAGTGTTTCGCGATCGATCAACCAGTCGGGCTGGGCATAGCTGCCAACCACCGATGTCGGAAGAAGCTTGCCGTTCGCCGCGTCAGCCATGGTTCCTTGCCTCACTTATTATTGGATTTCGTCGTGCAGCACCGGAGCCGGCAAATGGTCGGCGTCGAGACAACACCAATCGAGCGGCGCCATACCGAGCTGGTCAAAAATCGGCCGCAATACGGCGACCCGTCGAAACGGCGCATAGGCAAGAGCATCGCTTTCGCCGGCAAGCGTCGCTACGGCAAGGTCATCGATCGCGGCGATCACCGGCGCGAAATCATCGAGCACGGTCACCGTGAGCGACGCGTCCACGGACTGCTCCGTGTCGGCCGGCCATTCGAGCGTTAGACCGCGCACATAACGGCCGTCGCCCATCCGTGCATCGAGCCCACTGACAGAATCGCGCAGAGCGAACTGGGCGCGCCAGCCGGCTTCGGTTCGGTCGAGCGATCCGTCGCGAATAACCAGACCGGCAGGTGCCGCCGTCTCGTAATGCAGACGGCTCAACACGCCTTCCAAGGCCGTTCCCTCGCCGCCACGCAACAGCCCTTTGAGATGCGCGCGTTCGCCCAGCCGGCCATCGCAATTGAAGCGAATATCCACGGTCTCCGCGGCAGCATTCGGCGTCACCTCGCATGTAAAATGCAAATCATGCTCCGACACCGGGCTGGCCGCGAGATGGTCGCTCAAGCGCTCGACGTCGACCGCGGCGAGGAAGTCGCTCAGGCCGCCGATGGCCTGGCCGACCCAGCTCGGTTCAACCGGCGACAACCCCGCGAATGGCTTCGCGACCTGCCACACGCCGAGGGGCGGACGCTCGAACAGCGGCTCATGCTCTGCGTCAAATTGCACCAGCTCGTCGGTTTCCAGCGAAGCCAGGTCCATCATGCCGTCTTCAAGTCCGACCCAGCCGATGCCGTAACCAGGCTGGCCGAACGGGTCGTGGTCGAGCAAGTTCGCGGACAAGAGCGAAACGCCGCGCGGCCAACGGGCGCGCCAGCCTTCCATCAGGGCATCGGCGAAACGGTCGCGCGCGCCATCCCCCGCATCGGTAACCTGATAACGGCTTGTCAGCCGATACCGCAATGCCGTTATCAACCCATCACGCCGACACTGTACCGCGCGCTCAAAATCCCCAACCGCCTCGCAGCCTTCTTGCCAGACTAATTGATAGGCCGAGAAAAAGTTCGTCCGGTCGGTCGCCTCGTCGAACAGCTCGGGTATGTCGAAGGGCACCTGGGCCGGGATGCCGTAAAAACTATCGGACTCCATGTTCAGCAACGCGGCGATTTGCGCGTTATTGTTGCTTTCAGCCCACGGCGCGCCGGCGTAAATCACCGACTGATTATGGTGGCAGGCGGTGCACAGGCCGCGGTCGGCATAAGTAACCTTCGGCGTACCGCCCTCGCGATAATCGGTCACCACCTGATACTCGAAGCGTCCGGCGGCCTCGTTATAGGCGATCAGCTCGACCGAATCGCTGAGTGGTTGATAGCCGAGATAGAGCCGATCCCTCAGCATCGCTCCGGATTCGCCCGCCGGCGGCGCGGATTCGGCATCGACCGCGACGACCGCGCGCGGATAGCGGAAAAAATCGGGCGACGCGGTATGGCGATGCAGTGAGCGGCCGATCGGATGCAGAACTTCCTTCATCGGCCCGCGATAGCCCTCGCGAAGGCCCGCCTTCAAATGCTCGATCAGCGCCTCGAACGGATAGGGGACGTCGAAAATCCATTCGCCGTCGACCTGCTTGGCGACCAGGTGGTCAAATACGGACCGCCCGACCGGTGGAAGGCTTGGACCGCGGTCGTCCAGGCTCGCCAACGGCTCGGGCCCGAGCGGCTGCTCCGCCAGCGCGCCGCTCGTCGCCAACCCGAACGCCGCGCAAAACGCCACGATCGCCCCACCAAACCGCCAAGTACGCAATCGTCCGACGGTCATCTTGCTCTCCGCCAATTAACCCGTGAAAACATGCCGTTGATAGGCCTTATCGCCCGACCGACTAGCCAAGCGCAACCACATAGGTTGCATGGCCGATCGGCTAAACCGCCGTATTGATGGCCGAAAACGACACACGCGCCTCGGCGAAGCGGCGCGCGGCGATGGCAAATGTCGCTGCCGGTGCGAGCAAGCCAATCTGCACATGGCTGAAATCGGCGAGCGGTGCCATGACCAGGGGCGCCAGCCAGGCAAACCCGAGCAACGCCTGCTCCCAGCCGCTCCACGGCCGGCGGCCCGCATCGGCGATCAGTATTGCCAAGGGGATCGCCAACACGGCCAAGTCGTGATTGTTGAGGTGCGGTGTCATCAGCAAGGCGCCAGCGACCAGCATGGCGGCGGCGAGCTGCGGGTTGTCACGCCAGTTCCACCAGCCCCGCGCGACCGCGATAACAACCGCGACCGCCACGACGCCTTGGGCCGCGTAAGCGACGGCGGTGCCAACATCGAGCATCCGAAGCGCGACGAACACACTCGGCATCTTGGCCCACGGCAATTGCCCTTGTTCGAGCATCGCCGAGGCAAACCCGGCATTGCCGATAAAGGCGATCCAGGGCTCCATACCGAATACTAGAACCGACGTCAGCGCCAATGCCAGCGTCGTCGCTGCGGCAGCGAAAAAAGCCACCCATTGCCGCGCGCACAGCAGCGCCAGCGGCAGCAACAATCCGAGCGTCGGCTTAACGGTCAACAGGCCAATCAGAACGCCGGCCAGAATCGGACGGCTGGCCAAGCTCATCATGGCACCGCCCAACAAAGCGGCGGAAAACAATCCGTTCTGGCCCTGGATGATGTTGAGATACACGCCTGGGAAAGCCAACGTGAGCCACAACCGAAACGGCGCGGGCGTTAGCATGGCAAGAACAACGACAAATACCGCGAGCCCGGTCAGTGACCACAACAGCCACGCCATCGGATAGGCAAGTTGGGCCAGGGGCGCGATGAACAGGCCGTATATAGGCGGGTATGAGAATATGAACCTCGACTCATTGTTTGGCACCGCGCGTTTCGATGCTTCGAACAGCTGTTCCGGATCGTACGCGTCGACGAATCGGCCCTCCGACGCCAGCTCGGATGCGCTCCAAAATGCCATGAAATCAGCGCCGAGGACCTGACCCGACGGGTCGATCAGATCACTCGCTCGCAAGATCCACGCCGCGGTCAACACCACAAAGGCGCTGATCAGGATGAGTGGATAGATGCGCAGCCGGCCCGACGTTAGGAGCCGTGAAACGGCCGTCGGATTACTAAGTTTGGCGGAACGCATGAGGTGCGCTAAGGCAGTCCGGCCCGGCCGCGTCAGGCGCGCGCGGCGCCGCGCGACCGCAAAACCGCTTGGCCAACGACATAGGTCCACAAAACACCGATCGCGCCGCCGCAAAGGCCCGCGATCATCCAGCCTGCACCCGCCTGCGTGACGAGCCATGCCAACCACAGATTGGCCGCAAGCCCGAACGCGGCGGCGACGCCGAAAACCAGGAAGGCTCCAACGACATCTCGCCTTCGCGCCCGCCGGAAGCTCGACTCAAATCGCAAGGCCGCGACGCATCCCGTGATCATCACAGCGATCGCGGCGACCGCTTGCGCCGCGCCGAAAGACGCCGCAGTCCAAGTCATTAAAGCTGCCAGAAAAAGCATGTGAAGCGCGATTCCGGCCGCTATCGCGAGTAACACCGCGAGCAGGCCGACAGGGACGATCCGCCCGACCAACTTGTCGAATATCATTGCCGCGAATGCGAGCATGACGGTTACGTCGAGTTTGCTCTCACCCGAATGCCGCTCGTGGAATGTCATTGGGACTTCCTCGAACCGCAGGCCACGCTTGGCGCTGGCGAAAATGTCGAGCAGGATCTTAAAACCCGTGCCGGTCAAGTCATGCACCACTTCGTCCAGCAATGACTGGCGGAGCATGAAAAAGCCGGTCAGCGGATCGCTTAGCTCAGCACGGGCCACACGGCGCGCAATGCTGTTGCCCACTCGGCTCAGCAGCTTGCGCGACTCGGACAGGCCCTCAACCCGGCTACCGCCGGCAAAGCGACTCGCGACCACGATATCGAGATTGTTCCGCTCCAGCGTCGACAACATCCCAGGCAGCACCGCCGGGTCATGCTGAAGGTCACCGTCCATCACCGCGAGCACCGGTGCGGTGCTCGACAACATGCCTTCGACGGCGGCCGTGGCGAGGCCGCGCCGGCCGACCCGGACGATCAGGCGCACATTGTCGCGGTGTCGGCTCAACCGCCGCACCACTTCGGCGGTGCCATCGGTCGAATCGTCATCGACGAACACGACCTCCCACGCGGTGTCGGTCAGCGCCGCCTCGAGACGGTCCACCAAAGACTCCACATTGCCGGCTTCGTTAAAGGTCGGCACCACGATGGTCAGGCCATACGCCATGAGAAAGAGATAGGGCCGGCGCAAAGAAACGGCCAAACCGCCGGAATGGGATTGGCCGGAGAGATTGACCGGGATTGTCGCGCCCCGCATCCTGGTGCCCCAGAGTCGGTCTCGGAGGTGGTAATGGCGAGTGTGGCGGCGGCACGGACGCCCATGGGTATGAGCGAGGCGGAGCGCAGGGTTCGCACCGAACTTGCAGCGGTTTACCGCATTTTCGCACGCATGGGGCTCGATGACCTGATTTACACCCACATCTCGGCGCGCCTGCCGGGGCCCGAGGCCCACTTCCTGATCAATCCGTTCGGCTTGATGTTCAACGAGGTCACGGCCTCTAACCTGGTTGAAATCGACCTCGACGGCGCGCCGGTGCACCCGGGCTCATACCCGGTCAATCATGCCGGTTTCGTGATCCACAGCGCCTTCCACCAAGGCACCGCTGACGCCAACTGCGTGATCCACCTGCATTCCGAGGATGGCTGCGCGGTGGCGGGGCAAAGCGCCGGGTTACTGCCGGTGAACCAGTATTACTTCTTCTCAGGCGGCGGCGTGGCCTATCACGACTATGAAGGCTTGGCTCTCGACGCGGACGAGAAGCAACGGCTGGTCGGGCACCTCGGCGCCAAGAAGTGGATGGTGCTACGCAACCACGGTCTGCTCACCGTCGGCGCGTCGGTCGCCGAGGCCTTTTTCCACATGTACAATTTCGAGAAAGCCTGCCGGATCCAGATAAAAGCCATGGCCGGCGGCCGGGCTGAGCTGGAAATCCCGCCTGTGGCGGTGCAGGAAAAGACCGAGGCCCAGCGCCCAGTCGGCCTCGACCTCGGCGGCTGGGGCGAACAAGAGCTCGCCGCTTGGATGCGCCGGCTTGATCGCGAGGAACCTGACTACCGCGATTAAGACCGCGGCAAGGGTCGGCGGACTTTTTCATCACGCCTCCGTAACCATCACGATTTCGGTTTCTTTGATCGAAATGTGGCTGTGTCCAAGATCAATATCGCTGCTGAATCGCTGTGGGAATGGCGGCGGCGCGGCCTATTTTGACTAGTCGCCGCGTGGCCGACGCGCCGGCGGGCCAGGGGGATCAAAACGGTCGGCGGGTCTCAAAATTTATGACTGAAGTGATCGAGAAAGAAGCGCCGGCGACAGCCGATCTACCGAGCAAGGTGGCGTTCCAGATTCCACTTTTCGAGCGGGTCGACGACGGTGTGTTCCGTAAATCGTCGGATGGCGTGGCGATGTTCGCCCTGCGCATCGGCGAGACCGAGGCGACCCTGCCGCTCAAGGGTATCGCCATGGAATACAATCTCGAACCGGACAGCCCTGATGCGACGATGCTGAATTTGGTCGCTGAGGGGCTCAATTTCGTCACGGCGTTGCGGCTCGGCGATGCGATCCCCAAGGAACTACTGACCGGCGAGCCGTCTTGGGAAATCACGGCCTCCCACCGGTTGCTCGCACAACAACGCCTGTCCATGCAGTTGGTCACCTGGATGTCCGGCGAGGAGCTGCTGGAGGCGGATCCGGCGCAGCTTCTTGCCATCGCCGAAGACACGGAAATGCAGCAAAGCGTCAACGAGGCCCTCGGCGCGGCCGCCGAGGAACTCGGCTTTGGCGGCGACAAGGAAAAGGTCCTGGCGCTGATCGAGGAACTGGTTGAAGAGCTGGCGCCAATCGAGGCCCTGCGCGAAAAACTCGCGAAGGTTCTCGAAATCCGCCGCAAGGTGTTGGCGCTTCGCCGCATCTACGGCAAGGAAATGAGCGCCCTCGAAATCGCCAATTCGGTCTCGCGTCTGATGGAGATCGCGGCCGCGGAATTTACCGGCCGCTTCGAAGAAATCGACATGAAGACCAGCGAAATCATGGCCGCGATGCGGAACATGGGCGAACAGAAAAAGTATGTCCGCAAACAGCGCGACGACCTGTATTGCCGCCTGGTGATCTGGGACGAAATGTTCCAATGGTGGGACCAGGTGGTGCTCGAGAACAACAGCGACAATGTGGAAACCATGCGCGAGAGCTATCGGTTCCTCGCGCCGCGTTTCATGAAAGTCGACGATTGGGTGTTAATGGGCCAGGTTCAGGGCAGCGGCAAGCCGGACCAAGCCCGGGGTACCAAGGTGAAAGATCGCACCAAGGGCGGCAGCGGTAAAATGCAGACCGGGATGCGCTGGTAGTTAAGCGAAAATACTAGCTATCGGCGCCTTGAGACGCCGCGACCGCTTCAACCTGCAACACGGTGCCATCGATACCGGTGACTTTCACCTCGGCGCCGACCGGTTGATCGTCCCCCGCCACGAGCCACAGCGTGTCGCCCACCCGCGCCTTGCCGCGTCCATTCGTAATCGGTTCGGCGAGCTTCACCACCCGCCCGACATATTGCGACCCACGCCGGTTTAGCTGTGGCTCGTCGGTGTCACCCACCGACGGCCGCCAGACCTTGCGGCCAAGGTAGATGCTACCCACGGACAAGATCGAGAATACGATAATCTGATACTGCCAGTCGAAATCGGGCAGGGCGAGAAGCAGCACCCCGGTGACGCCGGCCGACACGCCGAGCCACAGAAAAAAGGTTCCCGGCAACAGCATCTCGAGCGCCACCAGACCGACGCCCGCGATCCACCAATGCCAATATTGCAGTTCGGTAAAAAAGCTGCTGTCCATCATGTTCCACCCAAGATGGCGTTCCGCGTGTCAAATGACATGGCGAAACGGTCCGAAATTACAAGACGCCACGTGGCTTCGAACGCGCAATCGAGAGCGTGAAACGGCTCAAGATTGGCGGTCCCAGGGACCGCCGGACGAACCGCCACTGCCGTTTGCGCCACCGCCTCCGGCGGACCGCGCAAGTTCCGCGATGCCCGCGATCGACCCGATCACGCTGGAAGCCTCAAGCGGCATCATGATCACCTTCTGATTGTCGGCGGAGGCAATATTGTTCAAGGCATCGACATATTTTTGCGCGACGAAATAGTTGATCGCCTTCACGTCGCCCTTTGCGATCGCTTCCGAGACCATGGTTGTCGCCTTGGCCTCAGCTTCGGCCGCGCGTTCGCGGGCCTCTGCCTCGCGGAACGCCGCCTCGCGCAGGCCCTCGGCCTCTAGCACCGCGGCCTGTTTGCTGCCTTCGGCGCGCAGGATATCGGCTTGCCGCGCGCCCTCTGCCTCCAAGATCACAGCGCGGCGTTCACGTTCGGCTTTCAACTGGCGCGCCATCGAATCCACCAGATCGCGCGGCGGCGATATATCCTTAACCTCGATACGTGTGATCTTGACGCCCCACGGATTGGTCGCCTCGTCGACAACGTGGAGAATCCGCGAGTTGATCACCTCGCGTTGCGACAACAACTCATCAAGTTCCATCGAGCCCATCACCGTCCGCAGGTTGGTCAGGGTGAGATTGATGGTCGCCATTTCGAGATTATTTACCTCGTAGGCCGACTTCGCGGCATCGACAATCTGGAAAAACACCACACCGTCGACCAAAACCATGGCGTTATCCTTGGTAATGATCTCCTGGCTCGGCACGTCGAGCACCTGCTCCATCATGTTGAGCTTGGCTCCGATCTTGTCGATGATCGGCACGATGAGATTGAGGCCGGGGCGGAGCGTTTTGGTATATCGGCCGAACCGCTCCACGGTAAATTCCCGCCCCTGCGGCACCGATTTGACGCTCATGAACACGAGAATGAGGGCGAGAACGAGGACGACGAGGACGAAAATCGTCAATCCGGCTGGCTGCATGTGAACATCCTCTCTCAAGCGAGGCTTTGCGGCTGCCCCCGCTCCGCGGAATAAGCGCGCATCGCCGCAGTCGGCCGTGCCGAACGGCCGCGCGACGGGGTTCCGGGCACATCGGTATGGCGCTCCTATTTGAATAATGTGGGTCATCACGGCGTCGCGGCCAGAAACAGGCATGACGTTTACCGACACAGCCACCATATTCACTCTGACGAAACGAAATTCGAACGCTGGGCTGATGACGCCGGCTGTCCGGATACACCCCGGGGACCGGCCTCCCGTCGTGGGGCAGGGAGAGGGAACGAAATGAACTTCACGGGCAAAAAATCGCCGACCAAGCTCGTAAAAGAACTGGTCGTTTTGTTCTCGTCTTTGCAGAGTTTCCGTAGCGAACTCGCGGCGATCCGACATCCCAATACGGATGCGGACCGGTTCGACACCATGTCCGATCAGCTCGATGCCATCGTCGATGCGACCGAGGACGCGACCAACAGCATTCTCGGCACCGTCGAGGAAATCACCCAGTCCATCGACGATCAACGCACCCAGCTTGAGGCCGCCGGCCTCGGCGATTGGGCCGGGGAGATCGAAAATAAATTTCAAGCGATCTTCGAAGCTTGCTCGTTCCAGGACATCACCGGCCAGCGCATCACCAAGATTGTCGGCGAGCTCAAGTTTATCGACGAGCGCCTTAACTCCATGATCGACATTTGGGGCCCTGAGGGCCTGGTCGAGGAACCCGTACCCGCGCCCGCCGATACCACGCCGGAAGGCGAGAAGCTCGAGGGCCCGGCTTTGGCCGGACAAGGCGTCAGCCAGGACGAAATCGACAAGATGTTCGACTAGCCGGCGAACCGGCAGCCCTAGCCAAGCGCAAAAGACGGCCCGATAGGGCAATCAGCACGACAAATTGACTTTCCCACGGACGATCTGATTAGGTCCGTTCGTCGGACGATTCCAGTGCCACTGCCCGGCTATGGGAGGACGAGTCGTGACCATCCGTATCCGCGCCATTTATCTGACGATCCTCGTTTGGGCAGTTATGGCGATGCCGCAATGGCAGGCCGGTGCCGCGGCGCAAGAAACCGATGCGGCGGCGGAGAACCGGGCGCCATTTTCACTGATCGATCAGAACGGGCGCGCAGTAACCGACCGTGATTTCGCCGGCAGCTTCATGCTGATCTTCTTCGGCTACACCTATTGCCCCGACATATGCCCGACCGACCTCACGGTCATGAGCGAAGCCGTTGACCTGCTGGGCGAGGCCGGCGATGTGGTGCAACCGATTTTCATCACCATCGACCCCACGCGCGATACCGCCGAGGTCATGGCGGCCTATGTGAAGCATTTTCATCCGCGATTGGTCGGCCTGACCGGAACGTCCGAGCAGATCAGCGCGATCGGGGCGCGCTACGGCGTCCAAGCCCAGCGATACCAAGCCGAAGCTGCATCGGAGCCGGCGGATGACGAATATTATCTAGACCACACGGGCGCGATGTACTTGTTGGGGCCGAACGGCGAAGGCCTCACCTACTTCCAACACGGCATGCCGGCAGCGGACATAGCCGCCACCATTCAACAATTCATCGACCAGATTTCATAAATGTGAGGACGCCAACGTTGCCACGTTGCGCCTGAACGCATAGGGATCACCAGAAATCGACAAATGTGGGAAGGTTCAGGCATGAGTCTCGGCGACATCAAAGCCCTTACATTCGACACCGGCGGTACCATCCTCGACTGGCACACTGGGTTCTCGACCGCGCTTGCCGCGCTGGGCGCCAAGCACGGCGTCGAGAAAGATTGGGCCGCAGTGACCAATGAGCTTCGGCGGAAATCGTTGAAGAATGTGGTCAATCTCGGCGAGAAAGAGCCGCCCGCAATCAATTTCGACGATGGCCATCGGCTGGCGCTGGATGACGTTCTGGCGGAGAACGACCTTGACGCCGCGACGGCGGACGATCGGCGCAAAATTTGGTGGGACGCGGTTCACAATTTCGAATGCTGGCCGGACTTCCCGCCAACGCTGCCGAAACTCCGCGAGAAATACATCTGCGCGTCGTTCACTTTGCTCAGCGTGCGGATCATCGTCGACACCGGAAAACGGAACGGACTCAGTTGGGACACGGTGATTTCGTGCGAGTCGATCGGCAAATACAAAATTTTGCCCGAGGCCTATCTCACCGCAGCCAGATGGCTACAGCTCGATCCCGCCGAATGCTGCATGGTGGCCTGCCACAATTTCGACCTCGACGCCGCCAGAGCCGCTGGCTTCAAGACCGCCTTCGTTCGCCGCCCGGACGAATGGGGCAGCGAAGGCCCACCCGACCCCACCGCCAACCCGGAATGCGACATCATTGTCGATACCTTCCCCGAACTCGCCGAGCGCCTCGGCGCCAAGGCCTAATTCCTCGCGGTTTTTCGAATTCGGGCCGCACCATTAATACGGGCGAAATCTGACGGCGCCGGGGTTTTCGGCGGTGTCCTTGATATGGGTTACGGCGGCTGACCCGCGTCTGTGTCACTGAGCGCCCTTTTACGCTGGCTTGCGTAAGGGGGCAAAAATGACGGACACATCGAAACCAACGGGCGGAAGTAGCGACTCGTCAAAAAAGAAGGGTGCTGAGCAGCCCAAGCCAGGCAATGGCGCGCTGGATGGCGTGGAACCAATGCCCCAGCCAGAAGCCAATGGAAAAGCTGTCGAAGCCGACATCAACCCAGTTCAGCGCCTGGCCCAGATGCGCCAAGATCCGGCCGCCATCCGCCGGGCCTTTGAGACCGGCGAATATCCCTACAAGCACAAGATACGCCGCACGGTCTATGAGAAGCACAAAGCCGAGCTGCAGATTGAGCTGCTTAAAGTTCAGGAATGGGTGAAGGCGACCGGGCAAAAAGTCGTAGTTTTGTTCGAGGGCCGCGACGCCGCCGGCAAGGGCGGAACGATCAAACGCTTCATGGAGCATCTGAATCCGCGAGGCGCGCGCGTCATAGCATTGGAAAAACCCAGCGAGCGCGAGCGCACAAAGTGGTTTTTCCAAAGATATATCGAACATCTGCCGGCCGCGGGCGAGATCGTCATGTTCGACCGGTCTTGGTACAATCGCGCCGGTGTCGAGCGGGTCATGGGTTTTTGCTCAGCCAACGAATATCTGGAGTTCATGCGCCAATGCCCCGAGATCGAGCGGATGATGGTGCGCAGCGGCGTACGCTTATTCAAATACTGGTTTTCGGTGACCCGCGATGAGCAAATTCGGCGCTTCACGGCGCGCGAAAACGAACCGCTCAAACGGTGGAAATTATCGCCCATCGACCGTGCCTCCTTGAACAAATGGGACGATTACACGGAAGCCAAGGAAGCCACGTTCTTTTACACCGATACGGCGGATGCGCCCTGGACCATCGTCAAGTCGGACGACAAGAAACGGGCGCGCCTTAACTGCATGCAACATTTCCTGTCGACACTGCCATACCCGGAAAAGGATAAGCAGGTCGTGCGCGGACCCGATCCCCTGATCGTCGGCTCGAGCGCCGACGTTATCGGCAACAGCGAGCATATTTTAGGCAAGAGCATCCACCCAGACCAACGGCGCTCGCATTCCGACACTGCACGGGCGGATCCGCTCACTAGTCACAAATAGAACCTCGTTCGTCGGCGCGAAGCGCTAACCAGATACGGCTTGCCAAACGGCAAAACCGGACGATCTCCATTTAGTTGGGGCATTCTGGCGATATTGCGTTCTGAAGCCCTCTGAGTAGACGCGCCCTCGGCCACGGCTGGGTGGCGCTTTGCGCACGACCTGGCCGTGACAAGGCTGAAAGTGCGCCATTTGAGGTGCCCATGCTGGCCGTCGTCGGCGCTATGAAAGAAGAAATTGATCTCCTCGAGCAGGAGATGACCGGCGTTGAGCGCGAGACCCGCGCCGGCATCGAAGTGGCTCGAGGTCGCTTCCAAGATGCCGAGATCGTTTTGGCGCGCTGTGGCATCGGCAAGGTCAACGCCGCCATCTGCACCCAGATGCTGATCGATCACTATGCGCTGGATGCGATGATCTTTAGCGGCGTGGCCGGTGGACTTCTGCCCAATATGCGCCCCGGCGACCTGGTGATCGCAAGCCACTTGATCCAATACGACATGGACCTGACCGCCTTCGGCCGCCGGCACGGCGAACTGCCCGACCAAGACCGGATGACCGAGTCCGATCCGAATTTGGTGAAACAGGCGGCCGACGCATTCGACCAAGCCTTCAACGGCGCGGAAACCGAACCTCACCTGATGCTCGGAACCGTGGTCTCAGGCGACCGCTTCATCCAGGACCCCGAAACGTTGCGTTGGCTGCAACGGGAATTTTCGGCGCTTGCGACCGAGATGGAAGGCGCGGCGGTTGGTTACACCTGTAACCTCAATGAGGTTCCGTTCGTCGTGATCCGTGGCTTGTCCGACACCGCGGGGGACGAAGCCGCGGACGACTATTCTGAGAACCTCTCGGCGGTCTGCCACAATTGCTATCGTCTCTTGGAGCGGCTGATCCCCGTCGTCGGCTGACTCACCGAAGTTCGGCGTCCGCTCCGCTCTCAGCTCTCATCGACGACCCAGCCTCACCTCGGTCGCACTGCCTTTGCGTTTGCGACTAACTCGCAAATTGGTGGGCTGTTTTTTATTTACCGCGCGTGCAAAGCTTCGGGATCGGTCTTTAGGTTGAGGCACCAATCCAATGACGAAAAACAACACCAAGCAACGGATCGTCTGGCCGGTGGCAATGGCGATCGCGGCTATCGGGCTTGCGGCGCCGGCGCAGGCTGAAGAGTGCAACGACGTTCACGAAATTGAAATCACACACGTTTTCACCCCTGGCGACGCCTACGCAAAACCGGGCGATTGCTTCCATTTTACCAATGTCCACATGATCGAGCACAGCGCGGTGGGCATGGACCGGGAATTCAATACCGGCATCCTCATGCCCAATGGCACTGCTTGGCTGCGCTTCGATGAGCCAATCGTCATTCCTTACGTTTGTGGCGTTCACCCGCTGATGACCGGCGTGCTCGTCGTCGAAGACGAAGAGTAACGACCGGCACAAAAGTGACGGCGGGACACTCGAACCGACACGCGGCGTTTGCGCGGTCGCTTTGGTCTCGTTGCCTGGGGTTGGGAGTCGTCGCGGTCGTGGCGCTCGTCACGTCATACGCTCATGCCGGGATGGACGATCCCCTGGCGACCCGTTTAACGCCGGGCATCGTCGCCGGCTTGTTTCCCGAGTCCGACCCGATTCTCGACATTGGCGAGGGCCCTTCCCTCGCAACCGTGAGCAAGCAAGGAAAAGTAGTCGGCTATCTATTTTCGACCCACGAGACCGTGCACCCGGCTGGGTATAGCGGCAACTCCTTCGACATTGTCGTCGCACTGAGCAGCGATGGCGTGCTTCTCGACCATCGTTTACTCGAGCAGCACGAGCCGCTCATCTCGCCCGGCATGATCCCACCGTCCAATTTCCGCCGCTTCCTGAGCCAGCTTCACGGCCTGAATGTAAAGACCGACCGCCGCTTCGCGCCAAACAGCGTCGACGCGATTTCCGGCGCCACCATTAGCGCCATGGCAATGGGCCGCGCGATGCTCGATTCCGCGATTCTGGTGGGCCATTTGAAGGGTGTAATCGACGCAGAGGCGACCGGCGTTTCGCTGGATATCTACGAATATGCCGAGCACGACTGGCCGGACCTGGTCGCCGAGGGTTCGATTGCCAGCCTGACATTGACCAACGGCGAGGTCAGGACCGCTTTCGCCGCGCAATTAGGCGATGAGGCGGTGCCTGAAGTTCCGTTCGGCCCCGACGATGAAGCGTTCATCACGCTCCATGCCGCAGTCGCGACGCCGCCGGCAATCGGCCGCAACTTGTTCGGTACCCGCGCTTTCCGCCATATCATGCGCACCGCCAAGCCCGGCGAGCATCAGCTTTTGGTCGCTTCTGTTGGGCCTTATCAGTGGATTCCGAAAAATCCTTGGTTGGTGCCGGTGTTCGAGCGCGCGCGCATCGTACAAAACGACACGGTGTTGCCGCTGGTGCCGGAAAATTTTTATCGCGCCCGCCGGCTGGCGATCGAAGGCTACCCATCGCTCCGCAATGCCGGGCGTTTCAGCGTCCCGGTCGCGACCGGCTTCGACCCGGTCCAGCCTTGGACGCTTGAGCTCCGGGTTTTCGAGCAGGCGCCACGGACCGGCGAGGCGCGCGCGGTCGACTTCGCCCTGCCCTATCGCATTCCCTCGCAATATGTGCTCGGCGACGACCAAGCGCTCGAAGATGCCGGCTTCAAACAACCCACTTACGTTGCTTTTGGTTTGCTGCGCGAAAGCACTCTGACCGATTGGCAGCATATCTGGGTCGACAAGCGCTGGTCGGTTCTGGGCTTAATCGCGCTGTTGAGCATGGTGACAGCGGTCATGCTGCTGCAACACCGTCTAGCGCGATCGCGCCGTCTGCACGCCGTGCTGCGCACCGGTATTCTGATGGTCACGGTGGGCTGGCTCGGCTGGGCCGTCGGCGCCCAATTGACCATTTTGAGCGTCATAAACTACGCCTATCTCGCGCTCGCCGATGTCGATTGGCGCTCGGTCCTGTTCGACCCGCTGTTGGTGATCCTGACCAGCTATGTGGTCGTGACCCTGCTGTTGTGGGGGCGTGGCGTATTTTGCGGCTGGCTGTGCCCGTTCGGCGCGCTGCAAGAATTGCTCAACAAGTTCGCACGCCTGATATCGGTGCCGCAAATGAGTATTCCGGCAATCGTTCAAGCGCGCCTATGGTTGGTCAAATATGGCGTCGCGGCGGGCCTTATCACCATCGCCTTCTACTCGATGAGCACGGCAACCATTGCTGCCGAAGTGGAACCGTTCAAGACCGCGATCAGCCTGCATTTCGATCGTGCCTGGCCCTACGTCGCTTATACTGGCGTGCTGCTTGGTGCAGGCCTGTTCGTCGAACGCTTCTTCTGCCGATTTTTGTGCCCGCTCGGCGCGGTGCTGGCGGTGGCCGGGCGGTTTCATGTGTTCGATTGGCTGGAGCGACGGCCGGAATGCGGCAATCCGTGCCATATCTGCGAAAAGTCTTGCCCGCTGGGCGCCATCGAATCCACCGGCAAGATCAATATGAATGAGTGCCTACAATGCCTCGACTGTCAGGTCGAGTATCACGACGACCAACGCTGCCCGCCACTCGCCGCCGAACGCAAGCGGAATAGCGGCATAGCCAGTCCCGTCGCACCGGCGCAACCACTGCCCGCCGAGTAGCGCTCATGCGTTGAGAGTGCCAATCAGCAGACTCGTCGAGGTCATTGTTATCTGTTAACGTTTTTTCGACCGAAGGGGTTTGTTTGGGACGGTCGACCAACACCGGAGCCCGCAGCTGATGGCTAGTGCGCCAGAATCTCCGCGGAACTTGGCGTTACGCGCCGGTAATACCGGCGGTCACGGCACACGTACCGGTGTCGTTAAGCACCCAGGACATACGTTATCGAAAGACGACGCGACCCACTTCGGCGCGCGCAGCGGGGGACTCACCCTGCGCCTATAGGCATGGCGCCGCCAGCATAGGCGACGCTTAATAAAATCATGAGGGAGGCACTTCCATGGAGCTGAATTTTCTAAACCATTTTAAGAGTTTCGAGAAAGGTAAGATTAATCCCTGGGACAAGTACCAGCCGGGCACCGCGTTTTTCCGTAGCGGTAATATGTCCGGCCAGGTTCGCCACCGCATGGACGAGATGTCCGAGCAGTCGGAACTGCCGCGGCGGGAATTCTTCAAATCCGCTCTCGGGTTCACCGGCGCCATGCTGGCGGTCAACGCCGCGACCGGCATGCGCTTTTTCGACGTTTCGGACGCTGAAGCCCGCGAGTATGCAGCGCTCGAAGAGGTTCAGGGCGCGGTTAGGGGCAAAACCGGTTACGTCATCGACATGCACACCCACGTGTGCACGCGTCCCGACGGCTATATCGAAGGCGTCAACACCACCACGCAAGGCATGTGGTTCGTCGACCTGCTCGACGGTCTCGGCAAGGCGTTCGGCATGGAGAACGGCACCGCCGACATGAATGTCGAGAACTTCGGCAAAATGCTGCTCGACGGCAGCGAGACCGACGTCGCCGTGTTCAACCCGTTCGGCTTCCGGGAAGATTACGGCGGACAGGACATGGTGCCGATGGAATATCAGGCCCAAGTCAAGCAAGCCTATCCGAACAACACCATCATGTTGGCCGGTGGCCTGACGCCGAACCAGGGCGTTACCGAGACGCTCGAACGCCTCGAGGATTATGTGAAGAACTTCGGCGCCTCGGGCCTGAAGCTCTACACGTTCGACTCGACGCCGCAAAAAGGCTGGTGGTTCGATGACGAGAAGCGCGCTTATCCGATTTGGGAGAAGTGTCGCGAGCTCGGCATCAAGAACATCGGTTGCCATAAGGGCATCCCGTTCGGCCAGTTCATGGCGCGTTACGCCCATGCCGAGGATTTCGACAAGGCGTGTGACGACTTCCTCGACCTCAACTTCATCGCCTACCACTCTGCGTGGCCGTACCACTCCGAGTTGGCGGCGTTGAAAGGCTTCAAGCCGCAACGCAACAATCTGTACTGCGAGATCGGCTCGACCTTCGCGGCGACCGTGACCAGCCGTCCGGTCGAGTGCGCCCACGTGCTCGGCACCTTGGTTCGCGACCTTGGCGCCGACTACGTGATGTGGGGCACCGACTCGCTGTTGTGGGGCAACCCGCAGTGGCAGATCGATGCGTTCCGCCGGTTCCGGATTCCGGATGAGCTGATCGATGGCCACGGTTATCCGCAGCTTACCGACGAGGTCAAGGCGAAGATCCTCGGCGGCAATGCGGCCCGTATTTGGGAGCTGGAGACCGCGATGAACGACCAGGGACGCGAAGTCCCCGTGGTTGATTTCGGCTAAGCCGGACACATGACATTGGGATGGCCGGGCTTTCGTTCGGCCATCCTTTTTTTTACTTTGACGAACGGACGATTGGACGGAGGGGGCTATGCCCACTTATGAGTATAAATGCGAGCCGTGCCTGAAAATCTACAAGGTCCGGCACAGCATGAACGACAAGCCCAAGGTCAAATGCCCGGAATGCGACAAGGTCACCGAGCGGATGATTTCGGCGCCCAATCTAAGCATGGGCGGCTACACCAGCCCGACCGAAGCGAAATACGCCAAGATGAGCGAACGCGATGAAATCGCGCGCGAAAAGGAACTACAGAAAACCTACGAGACGATCTGGATCCCCGACGACGTCAAACACAGCCCCTGGCACGACGACGATCACTGAGCCCGAGAATTAGGGGCTAGGACGCCATTGGCAGGCACGACGGGCCGATCGGTTCGAAGCTCTTATAGGTGAGAATGAATTCGCGATGGCCGAGCGCTTCGGATTTAGTACGCGCGCCGTTCGAGACCTGCTTCACCAGATCGTAGATTTCGGCGCCGACCTCGTCGAGGGTCGCGCGGCCTTCGAGAATCCGCCCTGAATCGACGTCCATATCGTCGGCCATGTTGCGGTAGGTCTCAGGGTTCGCGCACACCTTGATCACCGGCGCGATAGCCGAGCCGACCACCGAGCCGCGCCCGGTCGAGAACAACACCACATGCGAGCCGCAAGCAATTAGCTCGGCAATCTCTGCATTGTCATTGATGTTGGGAAAGCCGAAGCGCGGCTCGCCGTCCGGGATCACGTCGAGCAAATAAAGCCCGCCCGTCGGCGGCTGGTCGCCTGGCTTGATCAAGCCGGAAATGTCGGACACGCCGCTCTTGGCGTAGGCGCCGAGTGATTTTTCCTCGATGGTGGTCAAGCCGCCCTCGGCATTGCCGGGCGCGATGCTGGCGTGCCCCATGGTGGCGTAATAGCGCTCGGTCTTTTCCATGCAGGCACGAATTTCCTCGGCCAGCTCGGGCGTCGCCGAGCGCTCGGCCATATAGCCTTCGCAGCCGATCAGTTCGCCCGTCTCCTCGAAAATGCCGGTGCCGCCGTCGGCGATCAAAAAGTCGAAAGCACGGCCCATGGCCGGATTGGCGGTGATCCCGCTGGTCGCGTCCGAGCCGCCGCAAATCGTACCGACCACCAGTTCACTTGGGGCGATCTCGGTGCGCGTCACCGTGTCGATCTTGGCCAGCGCTTCACCGACCCACTCAATACCGGCCTGAACGGTCTTGGCCGTTCCGCCGTTCTGTTGAATTACCAAGGTCTCGACCGGCCGGCCCGACTTGGCGATGGTCGCGGCGAGCCCGGTACGATTGAAGCCCTCGCAGCCCAGTGACAGCAGCAGCGCCGCCCCGACATTCTGGTGCGTACACAGGCTCTCCATCATGCGCAGCGCGTAGCCGTTTGGGTAGCAGCCAGGAAAGCCGATGACGTGAACCTCGCGATCGCGATAGGCGAACGAGATTTCGCGCGCCACGTGATGGGCGCATTCGACCAGATAGGCAATTACGACCACGTTACGGATGCCCTTGCGCCCATCATTGCGCAGATAGCCGGAAATAGTGTCAGTCATCGATTAGCCTTTAAAGGCGCCCTCACCCTCACGATCGTAGGTGTGGATGTAGTCGCTTTGCAGATTGTGAACATGGACATGCTCGCCGACCGCGATGGCGGCGGTGGCCGATCCGATCGGCGCGCCATATTTCAGCACGGTCTCACCGGCGGCGATGGCACGCACCGCGATCTTATGCCCGATCGGCAGTGTATCGGCGATCGCGACGTCTTCTCCGGCAAGCCGCACACGTTCGCCAGCGGCCAATCGCTGCGCCACGACGCAAATATTGTCCTTGGGCGACAGGTAAACCAGTCGTGGATCAATTTCGGATGTGCTCATGGCCCGATCCTATCCGGCGTGCGGTGTGCGTGCAAAGCCAAGCTTTAAGCAATCCGCCGGTCGTGGGATGATGGCCACCATGCACAGGCAAGATCAGCCAGGATGGACGATATGACAGGTTTTTCACGGCGTCGGGTGATCGGGGCGCTCTCTGCCGCCGCGGCGATGTCGGCCTCCCCGATCGCGAGGGCGGCGACGTGCGTAACCACGCCGGCGGGGCCCGAAGGGCCGTTTTTTCCGGTCAAGATCCGCGAAACCGATGCCGACCTGACCATGGTGCGCGGCGCCAGCGGACGCGCGCAGGGCACGGTGATCGAGGTATCGGGCCGAATTGTCGATAAGACGTGCCGGCCCCTGGTCTCGGCGCTGGTGGAGGCCTGGCAGGCGAACGCGGCCGGCCGTTACGACCACCCGCGCGATGACTCCAACCCAGCCCCACTCGATCCCAATTTCCAGGGTTTCACTCGGCTGTATACCGACGCGAGAGGCAGCTTCCGCTTCCTGACCATCAAACCGGGCGCCTACGCGGTGAGCGACAGTTGGTGGCGGCCGCCGCATATCCATTTCAGGGTAACCCCGGTCAGCGCGCCGTATCTGGTCACTCAAATGTATTTCGCCGGCGAGGAGCTTAACGCGCAAGACCGGCTCTTCAACGATATCGACCCGGGGGCCCGAGACCGCGTGGCGATCGACTTCAGCGGCACCGGCGCGGAGGGTGTTCCGGCCGGCACCTTCGACATGGTGGTCGGCGCCGGCTGACCAATGCCGTGTGCGCACAGTGTTTTCGCTCCTGACAACTCTTCCCGGCGTCGCAAGACACCCCCATCCAAACCCTCCCCCATCAAGGGGGAGGGCTCAGTAAATACCGCCGCCGGAAATCCCCGCCCCCCTTGTGGGGGAGGGTTAGGGTGGGGGGTACGCCGCCACCAAGCCTTGGTGACGACCAAATGAATCAAGCGTTCAGGCTCGCCACGTTCAATCTCGAAAACCTTGACGATGTTGGGGCCGGCGGATTGACTATCGACGAACGCGCCGCCTTGCTGCGCCCACAACTCGAACGCCTGGGCGCCGATGTACTGTGCCTTCAAGAAGTGAACGCGCGCGAACATGCCGACGGTCGCCGCGACCTCGACCATCTCGACCGTTTGCTCGACGGCACCGACTATGCCGACTTTCAGCGCGCCGCGACCAACAGCGTCCACGGCAGGATCATGGACAAGCACAACCTGGTAGTGCTCAGCCGCTATCCGATCACCGCGCAACGCCAATTGCGTCACGACTTGGTGCCGCCGGCCCAGTATCAACCCGTGACCGGCGAACAGGCCAGCGCAGCGGAACCCGTCGAATGGGAACGACCGATCCAGCTGATCAGCATTGAAATCGCACCCGAGCGCGCATTGCACGTGATCAACCTGCATTTACGCTCACGGCTTGCGAGTTTCATTCCGGGGCGCAAGACCGGACCGTTCTCGTGGGCGCGCGCCGACTCGTGGGCCGAAGGCGCCTTTCTGTCAGCGGTCAAGCGTAACGGTCAAGCGCTCGAAGCCCGGCTCGCGATCGATCAAATCTTCGACGCCGAGCCAGATGCCCTGGTGGCGATCTGCGGCGACCTCAACGCAGAAGCCGACGAAGTGGCTGTCGAGATCCTGCGCGCGGACACCGACAACACCGGCAACCCGAAGCTCGCGGGCCGTGTGCTCGCGCTTCTACAGGCGGCCGGGGATACAAGCAGCAATGTCTCGATGCTCTATCACGGTCGCAGCATTCGACCCGACCATATCCTCGTCTCGCGCCCGCTTCTCGGTTGGTATCGCGGACTCGAGGTGCATAACGAATTGTTGCATGACGAAGCAGTATCGATGGCAACCGGAACGCCATCCGCGGAAAGTTGGCATGCGCCAGTGGTCGCGTCTTTCGAGATAAATGGAATTCAACCAAATTAATCTAACGACTGAAAAATTCGTGAGGAAATTTTGCCATGCATATTGAAGGGGTCTCAGCGGTGGTGACGGGCGGATCGTCGGGGTTGGGCGCCGCGACATGCCGCGAGCTTGCCGGCGCCGGTGCGCGGGTGGCGGTGCTCGATGTCGACGAGACGGAGGGCGCACGGGTCGCCTGCGAGGTCGGCGGCGTATTCTGCACTTGCGATGTCGGCGACGAGGCGAGCGCCATCGCCGCCTTCGAAGCGGCGGCGGCCGCCAACGGCGCGGCACGCATTTTGGTCAACTGCGCGGGTATCGGCCCGATGGCGCGACTGTTCCGGCGCTCGGGTCTGCATTCGATCGAGCTGTTCGAACAGATTATGCGGGTCAACGCCACCGGCACTTTCAATTGCGTGCGGCTCGCCGCGGCCGCCATGGCGAAACTCGAGCCGACCGACAGCGGCGATCTCGGCGTGATCATCAATACCGCGTCAGTCGCCGGGCTTGAAGGAACCCAGGGCGCGGTGGCCTATTCGGCCTCGAAATCGGCGGTGGCCGGCATGACCTTGCCGCTCGCGCGCGAGCTGGCCGAACATCATATTCGCGTGGTAGCGATCGCGCCGGGCGCCTTCGATACGCCGATGTATAGCGCGATCGACGCCCAGGCGACCGAGCGCATGCTCACGGACGTGTTATCGCCCAAACGTCTCGGCCGGCCGGAGGAATTTGCCAAGTTCGCACGGCATATCGTTGAAAATCAGATGCTTAACGGCGAAATCATCCGGCTCGACGCCGGCATACGCATGGCAGCCAGATACGTCTGACACTTGGCTTTGATGCAAAATCGGGTAGAAAACCAAGCCTAGACCTCAAACCGACAGTCCCAAAGGTGCATGATGGATAGCGCGCTAGACGGAGCCACTCTCGAGTCTCTAACCGCCCCGGTCCAATTCACGCTGAAGGACAGCGAGACGCCGATCGCCAAGGTGCATCAGCCGGGCCAAGGTCCCGACGACCGCACCGGCGCCTTCGTGGAGCGCGAGATCCTCATCCACAACGGCCGCCCGACCGCCGACCAGCTCGACCTCGACCGCGAAGGCTATCTGTTCATGCGCCACGACACGGCGGTCAAGGATCTCTACGACCATGACGAAGTGCGCCGCGACTATTACCCGGAGATGGAAGCGCTGATCAAACAGGTGACCGGCTGCTCCAAGGTGGTGGTCTTCGACCACACGCCGCGCATCGACGACCGCTCGGCGCAGGGCAAAAACAATGTGCGCGGGCCCGCGACCATCGTGCACAACGACTTCACCATCGAATCCGCCGCCCAGCGTGTGCGCGATTTGCTGCCGCCTGACGAGGCCGAGGCGCGGCTGAAAAAGCGCTTTGGCTCGATCAATGTGTGGCGGCCGATCCGCGGACCCGTGCAAACCTCGCCGCTAATGATCTGCGGCTGGGGCGACCTCGAGGACGACGACATGATCGTCTCCGAACGCCATTACCCGGATGGCCGCGTCGGCCGCATATTGCACGTCGCCTACAATCCGGAGCAGCGCTGGCAATACTTCCCGCACATGCAGCGCGAGGAAGTGGTGGTGCTGAAGTGCTTCGACTCGCTCGACGACGGCACCGCGCGTTGGACCGCGCACGGCTCGTTCCAGCCGCCCAATCTGCCCGCCGACGCGCCGCCGCGCGAGAGCATCGAGATCCGCTCGATGTACTTCTTCGACTGAAGCGATACCGCTAACGCCATCTCTGTTAATCGGACTTGCGCATTGCTGCGCTTGGTTGTTAGACCTGTGCGCGACGCGGCATCGGGTGATGCCAAGCAAAATATGAGAACGGGGAGGAGACCATGGCGGTCACCGTGTTACTCGAACTGAAAGCAAAATCCGGAACCGGCGGCGGTCTCGTGGAGGTGTTCAAGCAGATCCTTCCCGACACGCGCAAGTTCGACGGCAATATCAGCGTCACCACCTACCAAAATCAGGACGATCCGGACACGGTGGTGCTGATCGAGGAATGGGAATCCCGCCCAGCCTACGAGAAATATCTCGGCTGGCGACAGGAAACCGGTGCGCTCGATCAACTCGGCCAGGCGATCGAGGGTGCGCCCAGCATCCGCTATTTCGACGCCACCGACGCCTAATCCAAAGCCACTCAAACCATTTGGCGCGCGCCGCGTGCGCGCCCTATTCTTCCTTTGCGTCATGTCGCGCGGGCGGTCACCATGCCCGGGCGACATGATCGTTTAGGGAGGTGAAGCCGTGTCGATTGCGGTCGGGTTGGGCCTGGCGGATTTTCCGTTCTCCGACGCCAAGGGCTATTGGCGCTGGGTCGCCCTGTGCGAGGACGGCGGCGTCGATTCCTTGTGGCAGACCGACCGCCTGATTTCCCGCCGCCCGATCCTCGAGTGCATGAGCACCATGGCGGCGCTGGCCGGCGCCACCCGACGCATCAAGTTCGGCATGAACGTCGCATCGGTCGGCCTGCGCGACCCGCTGTTGCTCGCCAAGCAATGCGCGACCATCGACGTGTTGAGCGAAGGCCGGCTGCTGCCCGCTTTCGGCATCGGCAATGTCCGCGCGCCTGATTGGCAAGCAACCGGCATTGGCACCAAGGGGCGTGGTCGGCGCACCAATGAAGGGCTAGAGCTGATCTCGCGGCTATGGACCGAAGAGTCGGTCGACTTTGACGGCGATTTTTATCGGTACAACGGCGCCTCGATTTCGCCCCGGCCGGTGCAGAAAAAAATCCCGCTCTGGCTCGGCGGCTCCAGCGAGGCGGCGATCAAGCGCACCGCGCGGTTCGGTACCGGCTGGGTGGCCGGCTTCGAAACGCCTGAGGAAACCGCGCCAGCCATCGTAGCGATCAAGCAAGCCACGGCGGAGGCGGGTCGACCGATTGCTGACGACCATTACGGCGCCTCGTTCGCGTATCGCTTCGGCAGTTGGACCGACGCCCCGGTGGCGCGCACGGCCGAGGCCTATCAAGCCCGCTCGGGCCGCGACCCCCGGCGGGCGATCATCGCCGGCGACAATGACGACATCATGCGCCGCATCGACGATTACATTGCTGCCGGCGCGTCCAAATTCATCCTGCGCCCGATCGGCGACGACGACGCGGACATCCTGGCGCAGACCCAACGCCTGATCGACGAAACCCTGCCCGCCGTCGCCGGCTTGAACAAAGCGGCATAATTCAGAGGCGCTGGTCACCGATGACCGATAGTACGGCATTGAAACTCGGCGATCTGGCGGATCGCGCGGCGGCGCGTTGGGGCGCGGGTGAAGCGCTTAGTTTCGAAGGCCAACGCTGGTCATTTACGGAATTCGCTGCCGAAGTCGACCGCTGCGCCAAGGGTCTGATCGCGCTTGGCGTCGCGCCCGGCGAACGCGTCGCACTGTGGATGACCAACCGGCCCGAATGGCTGTTCGCCATGGTCGCGGTGGCCAAGGTCGGCGCCGCGCTGGTGCCGCTCAATACCCGCTACCGCACCGACGACGTTTCCTACACCCTCGCCCAGTCGCGCAGCGCCACCCTGATCGTCAATGCGCGCTCCGGTCCCGTCGACTACGCCGGGATGCTCGCCGAGGCGATGCCGGACTTGGATCAAGGCGCGCCCGGCGCCCTCACCCTCGCCGGTTTTCCGGCGCTGAAACGGCTGGTGCTGCTTGGCAAGCCCAAGCTGCCCAACGCAAGCCCTTGGGATGAAATGCTGGCGGCGGGCGATACGATCGACGACGACGCCCTGGCAACGCGCGCGGCGGCGGTCACCGCCCACGATGTGATGATGATCGGCTACACCTCGGGCACCACCGGCCACCCCAAGGGCGCCGAGATCACGCACGCGGCCGTGCGCAACACCGCCGAACGCGCACCCCTATTCGCCATGACCGAGCGCGACGTGGTGATCAACTATCTGCCACTGTTCCACATCTATGGCATGAGCGAGGCGGCGATGCTGTCGCTGCTCTCCGGTGCGCGCCAGGTGCTGATGGATACCTTCGATGCCGACCGCGCGCTCGATCTCGCCGAGGCCGAGGCCGCGACCATGCTGCACGGCTTCGAAGCCCATTGGAGCGACCTGCTCGCCGCCCAGGACGCGCGCTCGCGCGAAGTCTCGCTCCGCCTCGGCACCTTCCCCTCCGGCACCGAAGCATCGGCGCGGATCGCCGCGCGCGTCCAGGATGTGTTCGGCCCGACCTGCAGCGGCTGGGGTATGACCGAGGCCTGGGCCTTCGTCATCATCAGCCACCCCGACGACACCGCCGAACAGCGGGTAAACGCGTCTGGCCGCCCGATGCCCGGCTACGAAATGCGGGTGATCGACCCTGACTCCGGTGCCGACCAACCCGTCGATGTACCAGGAGAACTATGGGTCCGCGGCTACGCCCAAATGCGCGGCTATTTCGACAAGCCGGAAGCGACCGCCGACTTCATGACCGAAGACGGCTGGCTCAAGACGGGCGACATGGCGCGCATCCGCCCCGACGGCCAGCTGGTGTTCATGGGCCGCTACAAGGACATGCTGAAAATCGGTGGCGAAAACGTCTCCCCCGCCGAAATCGAAGCGCGCTTGGCGGCTCTCGACGGCGTGCGCGAAGTCGCCGTGGTGGGCATGGCCGACGACCGCCTCGGCGAAGTTCCCGTCGCCTTCATAGTCCGCGACGAGGGCACAAATCTCATTGAACAGACGATTACCGAAAGCTGCCAAGGCCGCATCGCCAGCTTCAAAATTCCCCGGCGCATCTTTTTCGTTGCCGAACTACCGATGACCCCATCCGGTAAAGTCCGTAAGGTCGAACTGCGCGACCAAGCCCGTCAGCTTGTCGCGGCGGCGGAGTAGCTCGGGAAGAGGTTGAGACTACGGATGACGTTCCTATGGCCGCAAAAATAACAGCGATTGTCGGTTATGTACTTTTGGGCGCATCGATTTTGCTTGTTCTCTTTGTTATGTGGGCGACCGTGGTCGATGGCGGTTGGACCGCGCTGTGGAGTGGCGCAAATCCCAAAACTGTGCTTGGGGCAAAGAATTTGCTCATTGCGCTTGTGTTTCTTGCTCCCGGATTTCTGCTAATTATGTTGTCTCACTATTTAACTAAGAAGTAGAGAAACTGATCGTCCAAATCTTGCCTCGCCTTAATTGGAATTTCGGAGTCTCGCTCCACAAGCGCTCAAACCGGGAAAACCGCACGCCCAAGTTTTTTGGCGTATGCAGCCTCTACCGCCCCTCAGACCGCCAACCGAGCATCAAGCCGCCGAGGGCCAACGCGAGCAGTAGCCACGGTGGCATCAGGGGGACTTGGTCGAGGCCGGTGACTAGGAATTGGCGTTGTTCGACCAGGCCGATCCAGCCGCGGCCGGCGGTGTCGCGACCGGCGCGGACGCGGCGGGCGGTGGGCAGGTCGTCGCTGGCGAGCCAGATGAGGCTGCCGTCAGTCGCCGCCACGGCGGGGCCGAGCAAGGTATCGGTGGCGCGCACGTCTTCGAGCTCGCGACCGAGCGCCGAGCCGGCGACCGCGATCGCCGATTGATCGTCGTGTTCGAAGCGGTAAAGGCCGGTTTCCTCCGACTCCAACATCGCCACCGCGCGACCGTCGCCCTGGTCGACCAGGGTCAGGCTGCTGGTTTCACCGCTTGGCAGGGTGACCGTTACCTCGCCATCGATCGGGCGCAGGCTGCGCCGGGTGACCTCGATGCGGCCGTCCTCGACCACCGCGATCAGGTCTTCCTCTTCGAGGTCGGGTTCCTTCATCAGCCAGTGCACCAAGCGGCGCAGTAGGTCCGACTGCGGGCCGCCGCCCTCGAAGCCCCGCGCCCACATCCACGAATGATCGGATAACAGTTGCGCAACGCGGCCGTCGCCGATGCGGTCGAGCACCAGCAGTGGGTGTTCCTCATAGCCGTTCATCAGAGTGGTGCCGGAGCCGAGCTCGACGTCGAGATGGCGGAACCAGCGGCCCCATTCAGGATCGCTTTTGCCCTCTTGTCCCTCCGTCTCGGTGCCGCCGGCGACGGTGTTGCCGCCGGGAAGGCCCGCGGTGACCGGATGGCGCAAACCGTCACGGGCGATGCGCGGGGTGAAAGCGTCGCGGAAAATTCGCCCGGTCGGCCGGCCCGGCAGGATGGTGCCGAGCGGCGTGCCGGCGAGGCTCAAGGGCGAGGCGAACGCTTGGCCCGCGGAATCAAGCACCGCGCCGCCGCCGACCACATAGTCGACCACGTTGCTCAAATAGACCATCGGCAGAATGCCACGCCGGTGGTAGCTGTCGAAAATGATCAAGTCGAATTCCGACAAGTTGGCGGCGAACAGTTCGTTGGTCGGGAACGGGATCAACGACAGTTCGCGCACCGGCGTCAGGTCCTGCTTGTTCGGCGGCCGCAGGATGGTGAAGTGGATCAGGTCGACCGATGGGTCGGCCTTGAGCAGGTTGCGCCAAGTGCGCAGACCCGGGTTCGGCTCGCCTGACACCAGCATCACCCGCAACCGATCGCGCACGCCGTTGATCACGGAAACCGCGCGGTTGTTGTCGAGCGTCAGTTCGGCATCGCCCGGATCGACCTCGATCTCGAACGCGCTGATGCCGGCATGTTCCAGCGGAATGGTGATCTCGGTCGCCTCGCCGATGCGCGCGAGCGCGCGGCCCACGCGCTTGCCGTCGGCGCGGATCACGATCGGCGCGGTGGTGCCTTCCCACCCTTCGTCGTCGACGCGCACCGCGATGGTCACCTCGTCGCCGACAATGCCGTAGCTCGGCGCGCTGTCGATCGCCACCCGGCGGTCGCGTTCATCCGGCGCGCCGGTCAGCAGCACGTGCAACGGGCCCGGCGTCGCTTCGGCGAGCTCTTCGTCAACGCCCGGCGCGTCGTGGATCTGGCCGTCGGTGATCACCACCGCACCGGCGACCCGTTTCGGCGGCACGTCGGCAAGCTGGCTGTTGAGCGCCGAGAACAGGCGGGTGCCGTCGCCGCCGCTGTCGTGGTCGACCGTCACCGTCCGCACTTCGAGGCCGGGCAAACCGCGCAGCGATTTGGCCATCGCCTCACCAGCGACGCGCGCTTGCTCGGCGCGCTCGCCGATCGACTGACTGCGCGACTGATCGACCACCACCACCGCCACATCGTCGAGCGGCTGACGCTGCTCGCGCACGGCGGAGGGATTTGCCAGCGCCACCCACAATCCGGCCAGCACTAGCGCGCGCCAGCCAGTTCCGCGCGCACGCCGCGCCGCGCCGAACCCGAGCAACAACAGCGCCAACACACCAAGACCGGCAAGCACGCCGATCGGCAGCAACGGGTCGAAAGCGACGGTGGTGAACGCGTCCATTACTCGGTCACCAACGGCTCAGGCCGGCCAAGCCGGCGCAGGATCGACGGGATGTGCACCTGGTCGGCTTTGTAATTGCCGGTCAATGCGTACATCACCAGATTGACACCGAAGCGAAACGCCATTTCGCGCTGGCGGTTGGTGCCGGGGACCACCGGATAGCTCGGATAGCCCTGGTCGTCGAGCGCCCACGCGGCAGCGTAATCGTTGCCGCCAATGATGATCGACGAGACGCCGTCATTGACGTCGCCCTCATAGCGCTCGACCCAGATATCACCGCCGTCCCAGCGCCCCGGGAAGTGGTCGAGCAGATAGAAAGCGCGGGTCAACGCGTGGTCTTGCGGCACCGGAAGAAGCGGCGGCACATTAAGGCCGCTCAACAAGACGTTGAGCTTGCCGCCGCCGCGTCCGCTCCCGTTCAACCGGTCGAGCGGCGATTGGTCGCGGGTGTCGAACAGGATCATGCCGCCGTTGCGCAAATAGTCGTCGATGCGCGCGCGGCCCTTGTCGCTGAGCGCGCCCTGTTTGTCGATCACCGGCCAATAGATCAGCGGATAGAACGCAAGCTCGTCGGTCTCGGGATCGACCGCGATCGGCTCGCCGGCTTCGACCGCGGTGCGCGTGCGTAGCACCAGAGACAAGCCGGTCAGCCCCTCGGCGCTAATCCTGTCGACTTCGCCGTCGCCGGTGCGCACGTAAGCGAAGCGCGTCATTTGCGTGAGCTCGGCGACTTCCTCGTCGCTCCAGCCTTGGGCATGGCCGCGATCCGAACCGGCGCCGGCGGCCAGCACCACCAGCACAATCGCGGCGCCGACGCGCGCCGGCATCGGCATCAGGCCGCGCAACGCCAGCGCGATCACCGTATCGGCCAGCGCCAGCAGGAACGCACCGATTAAAAACCACGGCCGCAGATCCTGGACCCGGTCGCCGCCATAGTCGCGCACCGTCGTGACGCCAGGCAGCGCTTCGAACGCCGCGACCGGCAAGGATTCGGTGCCGAGATTGAGCGCACGACGCTGCAAACGATTGCCATACTCGCCAGGTGGATGGCTCGGTCCGGCACGGACGTCGTTCCAGTCGGCGCCGGCGATCGGCGCGGCGAACGGGCTCGGGTCGCCAAGCCGGCCGAAGCCGTCCAGACCGGTCAACGCGGGCAGCCGTTCGGTCGACTCGGTGTCGGAAACGCCCACACTGAGGCCGACGATCCGATGCAGCATATCGACGAACAGGCCGGACAAAGCGAGCGACGCCCAGTCGGTATTGGCGGTGGTGTGGAACAGAACCAACCACCCGCCTTCGCGTTGTTCGGCGGTGACCAGCGGCGTGCCGTCGCCGAGACGCGCCCACGCCTTGTCGACCAGGTCGAGCGATGGTTCGGCGAGCACTTGGCGCTCGACCAACACGTCGTCCGGAATCTCCAGGCCGGCGAACGGCGAGCCTTCGGGGAACGGGCTGAGTGGCATCGGCTGCTGCCAGCTCAAGGCGCCGCCGAGTGACCGGCCGCCTCCGATGCGCAGCGGCACCGGCACCAATTCATCAACGCCTTCGGCGAGCCGCGGCCCGGCGAACCGTACCAGCACGCCGCCGGCCTGGATCCAAGCGTTGATGCCGCGCAGTTCCTCGCCCGTCAGATTGCCGACATCGGCCAGCACCAACACCGAAAGGTCGCCACCGAGTAGCTCTTCGATATTACCCTGGCGCACTTCGGCGAACGGGCTCATCGCGCGTTCCAGATAATAAAGGTCGGATAGCAACGGCTGGCTGCTTTCGGCCGCGCCACCGGAGATTAGACCGACGGGACGGCGGCGCCAGCGCTCGTCGAGCAGCACCACGCCGGCGGCGCTGGTCTCACCCTCGATATCGAGCCGAACGATGTCGTTGCGCAGCTCGCTCGGCAGATCGAGGGCTTGCTCGGCGGTCAGTGCTTCGGCATCGAAGGTCACCGGCTGGCGCGCCAAGACTCGGCCGTCATCGCCACTGGCGCGCACCAAAACCGTCTCCTCGGGCGCGGCCGTCGGGCGGGCGACGCGCAAGGTCAGCGTCGCGGCCCCGGCGACCGGCGGCAGCAACACCTTGGCGCGCTCGGCCGGTGCCTCGACATGAACGGTGAGCGGGCCGATCGCCTGCAAACGGTCGGCGAAATTGCTGGTCGCCGATGGATCAGCGTCGAACAGCCCGTCGCTGAGCCACACCAGCTCGGCACCGTCGAGATCGGGAATCTCTTGTTCGAACGCGGTGATGAATCCGGCGCGGTCGACCGGCCACGGCTTGGGTTCCAGCGCGCGTAGCAGCGCCATCGCATCGCTCGCCGGCACCAACCCATTGATCGCGAAATTCGCTTCGTCGTCAGGTCCCGCCGCGGTCGGGGCCGTGGTGGCGATGAGCACGCTGCGCCCATCACGGCGCGCCTGCTCGATCCGGCTTTCGGCCAGGCCGACGCGTTGCGCCCAGTTCGGCGCGGCGCCCCAGCCGTCGTCGACCACCAGCACCAGCGCGCCCTCGCCCTCCACCGTCTCGCCGGCATTTAGCAGCGGATGCGCGACCGCGAGAATGACCAACGCCGCGATCAGCAAGCGCAGCAACAGCAGCCAGAGCGGCGTATGCGTTGGGGTTTCCTCGGTGCGCGGCAGGCCGAGCAGCAGACGCACTGCCGGGAACACGATCCGACGCGGTGCCGGCGGGTTGATGCGCAGCAGCCACCAGATCACCGGCAGCGTAACCAGCGCGCCGAGCGCCCATGGCGCGGCGAAACTGAGCGCGCCGAGGCCGAACATCAGCCGGCGACCTCTGGGTTGGTGGTCATCGCTTCATGCCCAATTGGCCGGACAAACCTAGATAGAGCGACAGCAGCGCGGTTTCCGGCGGCCGATCGGTGCGGTGAGTGAGAAACGTCCAACCATTGGATCGCGCGATCGCCGTGAGCTCGGCGCGCTGTGCCGCCAGGCGGCGGTGATATTCCTCGCGCACCGCCTCAACCCGCCCGATCACCATCGATTGTTCGCCCTCAAGGCCGGCAAAACGGGCCCGCCCGCTAAACGGCAGATCCTCCTCGGCTGGGTCGAGCACTTGCAACAGATGGCCGACCACGGCGGCGTTGTTCAGCCATTTGACCGCGCCATGCACGGTCTCCGTCGGGTCGAGAAAATCACCGATCAGCACCACTTGGGCATGGCGCGGCAATTGCTCGCGCGCCGGCAGGCCACCGTCGGATGTGTCACGCACCAGAGTCTCGGCGAGCCGATTGAGCGCCGCGATGCCGCGCGCCGGCCGGCGGCCATGGCCGAGCAGCGCCACCTGTTCGCCGCCACGCAGCAACAGGGCCGCGACAGCTAACAGCAAGATCGTCGCGCGGTCGGCCTTGGTATCGGGCACGTCCTTGGAGCGATAGTCCATCGACGCCGATGGATCGCGCCACAGCCAGATGCTCTGCGACGCCTCCCATTCCTGCTCACGGACATAGAGCGGCACCGATTTTGCCGATTGACGCCAATCGACCTCGGATGCCGGATCACCGAACTGGTAGCGGCGATATTGCCAGAAGGTCTCGCCGGTGCCGGGTTGACGCCGGCCGTGCACACCCTGTTGCACTGTCGAGGCAATGCGATGCGCCGCAACCAACAGTGCCGGCAGCGACGCCGCAGTATGTTCGGCGCGCTGTCGGGTTTCGAGGGCGGTAGCCGCCGCGTTCATTGGCCTGTCAGCCTTGGTCTCAGGCCAAGGGCTCGCACATACGCGCGATCACGTGTTCCAGGGTCACCCCTTCGGCGCGCGCGGAGAAACTGAGGTCCATACGGTGCCTGAGCACCGGCGGTGCGAGGGCAATCACGTCATCGATCGACGGGGACAAACGGCCGTCGAGGATGGCGCGAGCGCGCGACGCGAGCATCAACGCCTGACTGGCGCGCGGCCCCGGTCCCCACGACACGCTGTCGCGCACCAACTCTATCTCGCTGTGATCGGGACGCCCGGACCGCACCAAGGTGAGAATCGCGTCGACCACCGTCTCACCGACCGGCACCGTGCGCACTAGGCGCTGCGCCGCCATTAGGTCCGCGCCATTCATTGCCGGGCGCGCCACAGATCGTTCGGCGCCGGTGGTCGCCAGCATCATCTCGCGCTCGGCGCCGAGGTCCGGATAGTCGATGTTGATTTGCATCAGAAACCGGTCGAGCTGAGCTTCGGGCAATGGATAGGTACCCTCCTGCTCGAGCGGATTTTGGGTCGCCAATACATGGAACGGTTCGGGCAGATCATGACGTTCGCCGGCCACCGAAACTTCCTGCTCTTGCATCGCCTGCAGCAACGCCGATTGGGTGCGCGGGCTGGCCCGGTTTATTTCGTCGGCCATCAGCAACTGGCAGAACACCGGCCCCTTGATAAAACGGAAGGCGCGCCTGCCGCTGTCCGATTCCTCGAGCACCTCCGAGCCGATAATATCCGCCGGCATCAGGTCAGGGGTGAACTGGACCCGCTTCTCCGACAGGCCGAGCACCTTACCCAAGGTTTCTGTGAGCAGCGTCTTGGCCAGTCCGGGAACACCGACGAGCAGCGCGTGACCGCCGGACAACAGGGTGATCAGGCTTTCGTCGACGACCTCTTGCTGGCCGTAGATCATCTCGCCGATATAGCTGCGCACGGCGGCCATCTGGTGGCCAAGCGCTTCGATTTCGTCGACCAGACGGGTGTCCGATGGGTTGGCCGAGGCGGTCTCGTTCGTCGCGGGGTTGGTCATTGTGTATCAAGCCCGTGCTTTGGTTTAACGTTGCAGGGATGGACTCGAAACCGCTCGAACGTCAGACGCGCGATGCCGCACCCCCCAACGGACCGGAATCTGGTGAGGCCGGCCCATACCTTTGCGGCGACATCGATATTCGGATCGGTCGCGATGGAACGTGGTTCTATCACGGTTCGCCGATCGGTCGCAAACCGCTGGTGAAACTGTTTGCCTCGGTATTGAAGCGCGACGAAGCCGGCGATTATTGGCTCCAAACGCCGGTCGAAAAAGCCCGCATCCAGGTTGAGGACGCGCCCTTTGTCGCGGTGGAAATGACAGTCAAAGGAACAGGTTGCGACCAAAGTCTGAGCTTCCGTTCTAATCTGGATGAAGACATTGACGCCGGGCCGGAACACCCGCTTCGGTTCGCGTTCGACCCAGCGACCGAGGAACCCTCGCCCTATGTTTTGGTGCGGCCGGGGCTTGAGGCGCTGATCGTGCGCGCGGTGTTCTACGACCTCGTTGACCTCGCCGTGGAGGACACCGAGACCCATATGTTCGGCGTATGGAGTGGCGGGGCCTTTTTCCCGCTTGGACCAGTGGAAGACGATTCCTGATGCGCACGCTCGTCACGGAGAAGGTGGCCAAACGAACCGCGGACCGCGTAATCCCCGCCTCGCTTGCCAAGGAGAGCGGGAAAGACCCGCTGTTCAACGGCAACGCCGTGGCGGTGTCGAAGCCGGCGGCGGTGCTGGTGCCGTTGATCGACCGGCCGGCGGGCATGACCGTGCTGCTGACCCGGCGCACCGAACATTTGACCGATCACGCGGGGCAAATCAGTTTTCCCGGCGGACGCACCGAGCCGGCGGATCGCGACGCCGTCGATACCGCGTTGCGCGAGACGGAAGAAGAGATCGGCCTGGCGCGCGCCGCGGTGGAAGTGGTGGGCTGTTTGGATACTTGCATGACCGGCACCGGCTTCCGTGTGGTTCCGGTGGTCGGGCTGATCGCCGCACCGTTCGAGATCACCGCTCTGACCCTCGACAGCTTCGAGGTCGCCGAAGCGTTCGAGGTGCCGCTGGATTTCGTGCTAAACCCCACCAACCACGCCCGCCGCACGGCCGTCAGGCACGGCCACCGGCGCGAGTTCTATGTGTTGCCATATGAAGACCGTTATATCTGGGGCGCGACCGCGCGCATGCTGGTAAACCTGCACGAAGTTCTTCAGGAGAATTCTTGAGTACCGTCTTGATACGCCTACTAATTCTTATACTGCCGGTATTGTTGTACCTGGGCTGGCGGTATCTCGCGCATCGGCGCGCCGTTGGCCGTGGCGGCCCCGGCCTCGACCTCACCGAGGGCCCCTGGATGTGGCTTCTGACCGGCGGACTGGTCCTGATGATCATGAGTTTTTTCGTCTTGGCCTTTACCACCGGTGAAGAGCCCGGCGGCGTCTACGTGCCCTCTAAGTTCGAGGACGGGCAGATCGTTCCCGGGCATATCGATCGATGAGCGACCCGATACACATTCGAAAATGACACCCAGCGGGCGCATCGAACCGCAGGAGTGGATGACCGCGTCGTCGACCCGCGCCACGATCGAGGCGCTCACCGCCGACCGTGCGACCGTGCGCTTTGTCGGCGGTTGCGTGCGTGATGCGGTCGCCGGACGCGCGGTCAAGGACATCGACCTTGCCACGCCTGATTCGCCGGACGCCGTGATCGCCCTGTTGGAGAAGGCGGGGCTCAAGGCGGTGCCGACCGGGATCGCTCACGGCACGATCACCGCGGTGGCGCACGGACAGCCGTTCGAAGTCACCACCCTGCGCCGCGATGTCGAGACTTTCGGGCGTCATGCCCGGGTGGCCTTCACCGACGACTGGGTGGAGGACGCGGCGCGGCGCGATCTGACTTTCAACGCCATGTCTTGCGATCCGGACGGCACGCTGTACGACCCGTTCGACGGCCGCGACGACCTGGCCGCCGGCCGGGTGCGCTTCGTCGGCGAAGCAGGGCGTCGCATAGAAGAAGACGTGCTGCGCCTGCTACGCTTCTTCCGCTTTTTCGCCTGGTACGGCCGCCCGCCGGCGGATGCCGAAGCCATCGACGCCTGCCGCGCATTGGCGCCGCGGTTGGAAAATCTGTCGGGTGAGCGGGTCCAAGCCGAACTGCTGAAATTGCTCGGCGCGACCGACCCGATGCCGGCGCTTGATTTGATGGCCGAAAATGACGTGCTGACCCACGTGATCGCTGATGTCCGGACGGACTGGCACGATCGCCTGAGCGGCCTGATCGCGCTTGAAGGCGCGCTCGGCGAGCCGTCGCCGGTACGCCGTTTGGCCGCGATAGTCGCTAGTGGCGCCGAAGCGTTGGCCGAGCGGTTGCGATTGTCACGCGCCGATCGCGACCGTCTGATCGACCTTGCCGCCCCGGCACACTTGTTCGATTTGGCAATGGACGACCGCGCCGCCCGACGCGCGTTACGGCGCATGGGGCACGAGCGATTTCATGATTTTGCCCTACTCGCCCGCGTCGACGCCGGTCACGATGCCGCGCCCGATTTCAAACGTCTGCTCATCGTCGCCGGAGATTGGCACGGCGTAAGCCTGCCGGTGCAGGGCCAAGACCTGCTTGACCGCGGCATCAGCGCCGGACCGGAGGTCGGCCGCATTCTCAGCCAAGTCGAGCACTGGTGGGAGGACGGCGACTATCGCGCCAGCCGCGAAGAAGCACTGGCGTTCTTGGACAAAGTGCTGGCGGGCGACGCGCCGGGAGGCTGATCAAGAAATCCGGCAAGGGCCGCTAAGGCCATTTCACCTCGGGTGGCATCGACATCAGGATCGCTTCGGTGTTGCCGCCGGTGGCGAGGCCGAACTTGGTGCCCCGGTCGTGGAGCAGGTTGAATTCGACATACCGTCCGCGCCGAACGAGCTGATGTTCCCGCTGCTCAGGCGTCCAACTTTCGTTCATATGCCGTCGAACGATTGCCGGGTAAACCTCTAGAAACGCTAGGCCAACGTCTCGCGTGAAGGCGAAATTCGCGTCCCAATCGCCTTCCAGATTGTCATAAAAAATGCCGCCGATGCCGCGCGGCTCACCTCGATGCGGCAAATAGAAATATTCGTCGCACCATTTTTTGTAACGCGGGTAATAACTTGCGTCGTGTTTGTCACACGCGGCCTTGAACGCGGCATGAAACGCCTCGGCGTCAGCGTCGTCCGGAAACATTGGGGTCAGGTCGCCGCCGCCGCCGAACCACGATTTGGTGGTGACGATGTGGCGCGTATTCATATGCACCGCCGGCACCAGCGGCGAGCACATATGCGCGACCAAGGAGACGCCGCTTGCCCAAAACCGGGGATCGTCGTCGGCGCCCGGAATTTGCGCGCGAAACTGCTCGGAAAACTCGCCGTGCACGGTCGAGACATTGACCCCGACCTTTTCGAACACCCGCCCGCGCATCACCGACATTACCCCGCCACCGCCGGCCGGACGCTGCCATTCGGTGCGCTGGAACCGTCCGGGCGCGCGCTCCACATTGGGCCCCGCCTCAAGCGTGTCCTCGAGCAATTCGAAAGCCGTGCAGATTTTGTCGCGCAGTTCCTCGAACCAAGCCTTGGCGCGCGCCTTTTGTTGTTCGACGAGATCGGTGTCGGTCACGGCGTCTCCTAACGATCCGGGATCGGCGTCATGCCGCCGGTTTGGCGAAGCGCCTCCCCTAGCACCATGGCGGCGGCCAGCGCAACGTTGAGTGACCGCAGGCCAGGCGCCATCGGAATGCGCACCCGCGCATCGGCCGCGTCATGGATCGCTTCCGGTACACCGGCGGTCTCGCGCCCGACCATCAGGATGTCATCCGGCAGAAACTCAAACGTCGTGTAGATCTGTTCGGCGTCCGTCGTCAGCAGAATCAGTCGCCCGCTTGACCCGCCGTCGCGATAAGCGCGCCACGAATCGTGTCGGGTCATTTGCAGGCGATCGAGATAGTCCATGCCGGCGCGGCGAAGCTTGCGATCGCTGAGCACGAATCCGCACGGCTCGATGATATCGAGCGGCACATCAAGACACGCGCATAGGCGCATCATTGCTCCAGCATTGGGTGCGATGTCAGGTTCGTAAAGAGCCAGTCTCAATTCGGTTTTCCAGCACTAATTGAATGCCCCGCAAACAGGGCTATATCCCTGGACAACGTAAGACAATTGGGGCACAAAGACCGCGCCTTTTCTGCGCGGTCTATTAGAGGAATCTCCATGGCGGAAACCGCTTCACCGAGCGCTCATGGCGCGGCGGCCCCGACGGCTGTCGAGGGCGAGACGCGACGTGATTTCCTGTACATCGCGACCGGCGCGGTCGCCGGCGTTGGCGCGCTCGCGGCGGCATGGCCGCTGATCGATCAGATGAACCCGGCCAAAGACGTGTTGGCGTTGGCCTCCACCGAGGTCGACCTCTCGTCAATCGTCGAGGGTCAGTCGGTCACCGTGGTCTGGCGCGGCAAACCCGTGTTCATCCGCTCGCGCACCCAAGCCGAAATCGACGAGGCGCGCGCCACACCGATAGACGAGCTTAAAGACCCGCAAACCGACGAGGATCGCGTGGTCAAGGATCCGTGGCTGGTGATGGTCGGTGTGTGCACCCACCTCGGCTGCGTGCCGCTGGGCGATGCCGGCGAATACGACGGCTGGTTCTGCCCGTGCCACGGTTCGCACTACGACACCTCGGGTCGGATTCGCAAAGGCCCGGCGCCGGAGAACTTGCCGATTCCCGGGTACGTCTTCCTCGACGACACAACCATCCGCATCGGCTGACGGGCCACATATCATGAGCAATTCCTCGATGGGCACCCGCGTTGTCAGGTGGATCGACTATCGCATGCCGATTTTCACCTTGCTCGACCACGCGGTCGGCAGCGGCTATCCGACGCCGAAGAATCTGAGTTACTGGTGGAACTTCGGATCTCTCGCCGGCCTGGTGCTGGTGATCCAGATTGTCACCGGCATCGTGCTTGCCATGCACTACACGCCGCATGTCGACATGGCGTTCGCCAGCGTCGAACGAATCATGCGCGACGTGAATTTTGGCTGGCTGATTCGCTACGTTCACGCCAACGGTGGTTCGGCGTTCTTCGTAGTGGTCTATATCCACGTCTTCCGCGGCATGTATTACGGCTCGTACCGCGAGCCGCGCGAGCTGCTGTGGATCATCGGCGTGTTCATCATGCTTGCCATGATGGCCACCGCCTTCATGGGCTATGTGCTGCCGTGGGGACAGATGAGTTTCTGGGGCGCCACGGTGATCACTAACCTGTTCTCGGCGGTGCCATTGGTCGGCGAAAGTATTGTCGCCTGGCTATGGGGCGGCTTCTCGGTCGATAACGCGACGCTGCAACGCTTCTTCAGCCTGCACTATCTGCTGCCGTTCGTGATCGTCGGGCTGGTCGTGCTCCATGTCTGGGCGTTGCATCGGTTCGGGTCGAACAACCCGCTCGGCATCGACACCAAGGGCGAAAAGGACACCATCCCCTTCCATCCCTATTACACGGTCAAAGACCTGTTCGGGATCGGGGTGTTCTTCGTGATCTTCGCGGCCTTCGTGTTCTACGCGCCGAACTATCTCGGCCACCCGGACAACTACATCCCGGCCGACCCGCTGGTCACGCCGCCGCACATCGTGCCCGAATGGTACTTCCTGCCGTTCTACGCAATTCTGCGGTCTATCACCTTCGACGTATGGTTCATTCCCGCCAAACTGATGGGCGTGATCCTGATGTTCGGCTCAATCCTGGTGCTTGTGGTGCTGCCCTGGCTCGACCGATCCCCGGTGCGTAGCGCCAAGTTCCGCCCGATCTACAAGCAGATATTCTGGCTGCTGGTGGTCGTTACCGTGATCCTCGGCATCGTCGGCGCCAAGTCGCCGAGCGAACCGGTGTTCAGTGACATGCCTGGGTTCCAGTATGTCCATCTCGGCCAGATCGGGACCGCCTACTACTTCTTCCACTTCTTGATTTTGATGCCGCTGCTGGGTCGCTTCGAGAAAACACGACCGTTGCCCCCAAGCATTAGCGAACCGGTGTTGGGCGGCGGCGGTGCTGCCGGCGTGGCGCCGGCACGGGAGAAGGCATGATGGCGGCGCGCAGCATGAAAAGCCGGCTGGTCGCCGGAATGGTTGGCGCGTTGATGCTTGGCGCGGGCGGCACCGGATCATGGGCCGCCGGCGGCGACGTGCACCTACCCGAGCAAGAGTGGAGCTTCGACGGCATATTCGGTCATTTCGACCGTGCCGAACTGCAACGCGGCCTGCAGGTTTATCTGGCCGTCTGCGCGAACTGCCACGGCTTGGAGTATGTCGCCTACCGTGACCTCGGCGACATTGGCTACGACGAGGATCAGATCAAGGCGATCGCCGCGCAATACGACGTGTTGGCCGGGCCGAACGAGGACGGTGAGGTGCTGGACGAGGATGGCGAGTTCCTGACGCGCCCCGCCCTACCGGCCGATCGCTTCGTTTCGCCTTATCCGAACGACAAAGCGGCCGCGGCCATCAACGGCGGCGCGGTGCCGCCAGACTTGTCTCTGATGTACAAAGCGCGGGCGGACGGCGCGAATTACATGTACGCTCTCCTCACCGGCTATTTGGACGAGCCGCCGGAGGATTTCGAGCTGGTGGGCGGGCTCAGCTACAACGCCTACTTCCCCGGTCACCAGATCGCCATGCCGCCACCGCTTTACGGCGACGACGTGGAATATGCCGACGGCACCGAGGCGACCATCGAGCAGGAAGCGCGCGACGTCACCGCGTTCCTCGCCTGGGCCGCCGAACCGAACCTGGAGAAGCGCAAGAACATGGGCCTCACGGTGATGCTGTTCCTGATCGTCATGACCGGCCTGTTTTACGCGTCAAAACGCAAAATCTGGCGCGACCAGCACTAGAGTACTGGCGGAAATAAAAACGGCGGGCGAACCGGGTTCATATCCGGATCACCCGCCGTTTTTGCGTTTAGCACTCAGGCGAAAATATCGAACGGTTCGAACTTCCCGCGCAACACCTGGCTTGCATCCGGCACACCGAGCCAACCTTCGATCATCGTGGCGTAGACCCGGCGGAAATCGGTGGTGAAGTGCAGATTGTCGCCCTCGTCGAGCTCGGTCAGGCTCGGCACCGCGCCGTAATGGCCGCCTTTCACGTTCTTGCCGACCACGAACATGTTGTTCGCCGCGCCGTGGTCGGTGCCGAGGCTGGTGTTCTCCGGCACCCGCCGGCCGAACTCCGAGAAGATCAGCACCGCGACGTCGTCCGCCCGGCCGATCCGTTCCATGTCGTCCATGAAACCACGCACCGCGTCCGCCGCGTAGGTCAGCAACCTTTGGTGCAGATTGCCCTGGTGGACATGGGTGTCGAACGCATTGTTGCGGAACGACGTGTAGTAAAGTCGGGTCGGCATGTCAGCAGCGATCAGCGCCGCGATCTTGTCCAGATCGATCGGCACGATGCCATAGTCGATCGGTGTGCTGTACCCCGCCCACGCTTCCCGGACCAACGCCGACGCATCGAGCGCCCCTTGCGCGATGTCGAGCAAATACTGCCGCGACGGGTTGCTGTCATTGGTCTCGGCGACATGCTGGAACATGTCCTGCTGCTGAAAAAATCCTTCGCGAGCGAACTTGTTCGGGTCGTCGAACACCACTGGAACGTGATTGCGGCTGCGCACCGCCAGTGATTGCGTGGCGTCGATATTGACCACGTAGTTCGACCCGCCCTCGGGCTTCACCGTGTCAGCCAGCCGGCCGACCCAGCCAAATTCCTCACCGCTGTTGGGCGCGGCGGTGTGCCAATAGGCCGCGGAGGTAAAGTGCGAGAATGACGGGTTCTCATAGCCACAGCCATGCACGATGGCCATGTTGCCGTCCTTGTATACCCGCTCAAACCCGCGCACGCCGGGATTGAAGCCGAAGCGATCGTCGATCTCCAACACCTCGTCGGGCTTGATCGCGATTGTCGGCCGAAGACGGTAATAGGCGTCATCGGCATAGGGGACGACGGTGTTGAGGCCGTCATTGCCGCCCGATAGCTCGAGCACGACCAGAATCTTGTTGTCATCGACCGCGGCGAGCGCATCACCCGTGCGGCCGAACACCGACGCGCCAGGCAGACCGCCGAGCGCGGCGAAGGCGCCCGCGCCAAGACCAGCGCGCATTAGCTCGCGCCGTGTGATGCCACGGTCTTGAAGGAATTTCCGGTTCATCTTTTCAATCCTCGCAAAATCTCAGGCTCCAGCCCTGGCCTTAGCCAAGCTGATATTCCGGTTGGCTCATGATTAGGTGGATCAGCATGCGCACCGGCTCTTCGAGATAGCTTTCGGCAGCGGCGATGTCCGACGTGCCGAGTTCTTCATCGAGAAACGAGATCAACATCTGCCGTTCGTCCGCACCGACCGGCACGCGCATCAGCCGCATGACAAAGTAGTCGACCACCTCTCCCGTGTTGGCCAAGCCTTCGGCCAGCACCATGTCGGCAAGGCTCACCTGGATTGCCTGGCGCGGGATCGGTTTGACCCGCTGGATCGCCATTTGCCAGCCGCGGTAGGAGCCGAAGCGCGTGTTAAAGTCCTCGTCGCGGTCGGCCATCATGTTCGATTCGGCCATCATGCCGCCTTGATCCGCATAATTCGCCATGGTTGCCGATGTGATGTCGGCGCCGGCCTTAACCTTCCGGTGCACGTCCCGGATCGTCGAATCGTACGCGTAGCGGTCGCCCGGTGTGAAATCGATATCGAGGAACAATACATCGCGCGCGAAATTACCGCGCTCGAGCAACAGACCAGGCGTCACCCAGCTCCGCCCCTGCGCCCAGCCCGCCACGGTGGGCGGCCAGAACAAGGTTTGGCCGAGCGCCGTGGTAACGTCGTTGAAATCCGGAATGCCGGGAATCTCCTCGGCGCCGAGTTTCTTATAGGTCGAGACCACCAGTTCGACGGGGCTCTTGATATGGGTGCCGACTGACGCCGGGCTGTAGAAGTCTTTCGACAGGAAGATCGCCCTGAGCAGCGGCTTCAGTTCGTAATTGGATTCACGGAAGATCGCCGCGAGGTCGGCATTCAGCGCCGGCGAAATCTCTTCGCGGGCGAAATACCGATATAGCTTCGCCGAGATATATTCCGCCGTCACTGGCTGCTGGAGAATGATGTCGATGGCCTGGACACCATCGAACGCGCCGCGCTGGCCGAGAAAGTCCTTCTCGGTCTCGTCATGCTGCTCGTTGTTGATGATGAATGTCAGGTCATCCGAATTCCAACCGGTAAAAGCGCGCGCGCCTTCGCGAATGTCGGTCTCGGAATAATTACCCACGCCCATGGTGAACAGTTCCATGATCTCGCGGGCGAAGTTCTCGTTCGGCGCGCCTTTGACGTTCACCCCGGCGTCGAGGAAGTAGAGCATCGCCGGGTCTTGCGCGACCGCCAACACCATCGTTCCAAAATTGCCCGTGGCGTTGCGCCGGAAGGTCTCGTTCTGCAGCAACATTTTACGGAAGTCGCGAATCTTGCTTTCGCTGTTGGCGAAGTGACCGTGCCAAAACAGGGTCATCTTTTCTTCCAACGGCCGGTGCGTAGCGAGCATTCGGTTAGCCCACCAATAGGACACCCGCCGAGTCTCGAGCATGCTCGCCCGCAGCCAATAGAAGAACTTGTTGACCACCGGCTGAAGCGGCCGGTTGCCTGTCGCCTTCACCTTCACGCCAAGCGCTTCGCCGGTCTCCTTGGCGAGTTGGGTGGTCGCCGGACGGCTTGGCGGGAAATTCAACAAGCCGGCATCGTGAATGTCGGATGGGTCGTAGGGCGGCAAGTGGCTGCTATCGATCGCGTCGTAGTTGACTAGATACCGCACCGCATTCTCTGGTGTCATCGCGGCGAGCGCCTCGATTTCCGCCGGCGTGCCGCCGAAGCCCGCGCGCTCGATCAGATGCGCTGCGCGCTCATAATTCCAGTCTTCGGCCCCGATCGGCGACAAATCGTCGACCCACGCCTGATTTGCGGTCGCGGCCGAGGCCCATATGGCCGCCGCGCACAGCGCGCCTGAAACGCGCCAAATATGATTGAAAAATCGAGGCATTCTCTCTCTCCGTGCCGTTGAGACCGGCCCTATTCCAACGTGTTAGGCTTGATTATATCACTCGTGGCCATGCATTAAGCCAATCGCTGCCATTCGCGGATGTGTGGGTTATCAGCCAGCAAACGGGACAATTGATGGATTTCAGCCTGACCGAAGACCACCAGCAAATCATTTCGGCGATCGAACGGATTTGCGCTGATTTCGGCGACAATTATTGGCTCGAGTGCGACAAGAACGAGACCTTCCCGCACGATTTCTGCGCCGCGCTGGCGGCCGACGGCTGGCTCGGCATCGCCATGCCCGAGAACTTTGGCGGAGCCGGGCTCGGGGTCACCGAGGCCGCCTTGATGATGCAGACCATCGCCGCTTCGGGCGCCGCGATGAGTGGCTGCTCAGCAGTTCACATGAATATTTTCGGCCCCAACCCGATCGTGGTGTTCGGCAGCGAGGAGCAGAAGCGCCGCTTCCTGCCGCCGCTGATCGCCGGCAAGGAACGCGCCTGCTTCGCCGTTACCGAGCCCAATGCCGGCCTCGATACCACCCGGATCACCACCCGCGCGGTGCGCGACGGCGGCCGCTACGTGGTGGACGGGCGCAAGGTCTGGACCTCGACCGCGCAGGAAGCCGACAAGGTGCTGCTGCTGGCGCGCACCACCGGCATCGAGGACACCGCGCGACCGGTCGACGGGCTGAGCCTGTTTTACGCCGATCTCGATCGGTCGAAGGTCGACATCCGCAAGATCGATAAGATGGGACGGAACGCGGTCGACACGAACGAGCTGTTCATCGACGGCCTGTCGATCCCGGTCGAAGATCGGATCGGCGAGGAAGGCCAAGGTTTTGCCCTACTATTGCACGGCCTGAATCCGGAGCGGATTTTGGTTGCCGCGGAAGCGATCGGCATCGGTCGGGCCGCTCTCAACCGGGCCGTGACCTACGCCAAGGAGCGCGTGGTATTCGGCCGGCCGATCGGCCAGAACCAATCCATCCAGCACCCGCTCGCCGAAAGCTGGGCCGAGCTTGAAGCCGCCGAACTGATGACTTTTAAAGCCGCAAGCCTTTACGACGCCGGCAAGCCGTGCGGTGTCGAAGCCAATGCCGCCAAACTGCTCGGCGCGCGCGCCGGATTTACCGCCTGCGAGCGCTCAATCCTGACCCATGGCGGCTACGGCTATGCCGCCGAATTCCATGTCGAACGCCTGATGCGCGAAATCTGGATCAACCGTATCGCGCCGGTCAGTGAGCAATTGGTCCTCTGCTATCTTGCCGAACGCGCCCTCGGACTACCCAAGTCGTACTGATCCACGCTCGGGAATGCGACGCTTCTAGAGGAAGCCGGCATAATAAACTTGGCCCGTCGCTGCAAAATCAGCAGCGCATCCACGGCGACCGACTGACGAGATGACATGCTGGATAGGATCATCATTGCTATTTTTTTGGGCGCCGCCGGTCTTCTTGCGTTTGCCGTGGGACTTGATTTCTTCGAAGAGTATCAAAAACCGGAAAACGTCGTTGAAAGGCTGGCCTCGAGAGGCGGTGTGGAAGCGCTTCTCAGCATCATCAAAGACGATACGAAATCCGATCGCGTCCGGCGATTGGCCATATCTCAAATTAGTGAAATGAATGGTGACAAAGGTTCTCACGAAGAAACCGAAACCCGACTAGTCGCTCTGCGAGATAGCGGGGCCGTCACGGAAACGACCAGAAAGTTCGCACTAGAAGCGCTTAACAAAATCAATCAGGACAAAATTGACCAGGGTGTTAACGCGATTGCCGAAAAGGTAGTCGCGCTCATTGAGGGCAATGGCTCAAATGTGCGGTCAGTCGACCACGCCGAGCGTGAGGCATCAGGGAAACCAGAAAATATGCCAGTTCAAACCGTTTTGGTTTTTGACAGGCCAGTGTCAGATGGACGGCTCACCTTCAACAAAAGCAATTCAAACGCACACGGCGCGCGAACACCTTTCAAGGGCCTCTCTTCCCTGGAGATAAAAGGCAGAGCGCAAGAGGTCGATCGCGCTGGTGTAATCATTCAATACGAAAAAATTGTGGGACGATATGAGGGACCAGGCTGTAACACCGAAGCGCGGCAATATTTCGCGGACTATCTTTTAGTTAGACTGGACGCAGGAACAGTAATGAAACTCGGCGCCACCGCCGGCAAAAAACCTTCAGATCATATCAGTTGGGATTCGAACTCAGGAACCTGCTACGACACGGGACAAGGGCGACGCCCCAACACATTCGGTTTCTTTGACGTTCAATCATTCGGCGGACCTCCGCCGCAGTAAACGACCTCGCTTAAGGTGGAGGAATGGCTATGGGGACGACTGTAACCTCCACGTAACCGAGATCGTCACACCCAATTTGGAAACACGGGCATGATCCAAGTGCACTCAAACGATCATCGAGTTTTGTTCCAACCCTCACGCCGCGCCCGTGTCCATTGTTTCGTTCTGCCGAATAACAGCCCCGCACTGGACGAGGGCATCAATCTCGGCGTCTGAGTAGCCCGCTCCAGCCAGAACTTGCCGGGCGTGTTCGGAAAAATGCGGCGGCGGAGTGCGCGGATCGCCCGGCGTGCGCGTCATCTTGATCGGCGTGCCGATCACGCGGCCATCACCCTGATCGACCACCATGTCGCGCGCCTTGACTTGCGGATGGTCCAAGACTTCGGGGATTTCGAGCACAGGGCCGGCCGGAATTCCCTGGGCCAGCAGATGCTCGGACAAGGCAATGCCATCAGCCTTGGCGAGCAGCGGTTCCAACGCCGTGCGTAGCACGTCCTTGTTGGCCACCCGGTCGGCATTGGTGCGGAAACGCGGGTCGTCGGCGAGCTCGGGCGCACCGAGTTCTTCGGTAAAGCGTCGGAACTGGCGATCGTTGCCGATGGCGGCGAACAGCTCGGTGGTCTCGGTGCCGAACATGTCGTAGGGCGCGATATTGGGATGCGCGTTGCCGGTGCGCTGCGGCCGCTCGCCGCTCATCAGGTAATTGGCGCCGTGCGGGTGCAGCAGGCTCACCGAGCAATCGAGCAACGAAACCTCGACCTTTTGCCCCTCACCCGATCGCACGCGCTCCTGCAACGCCATCAGGATCGCCAGGCCGGCATAAAGACCTGTGGCGATGTCGCTGATCGGCACGCCGAGCCGAAACGGCGGGCCGTCGGCGGCGCCGTTGATGCTGGCCAACCCGCTCATCACTTGGGCGACCGCGTCGAAGCCGGGCATGCCGGCCATCGGCCCGGTCGTGCCATAGCCGGTGATCTGGGCGTAGATCAATTTCGGGAACCGCACTTTTAAGGTTTCTTCGTAGCCGAGCTGCCACTTCTCCATCTGGCCGGCCTTGAAGTTCTCGATAAGCACGTCGGCGCCTTCGAGCAGGCGGAACAGCACCTCACGGCCCTGCTCGCTCGAAAGATCAAGGCCAAGACTATGCTTGTTGCGGTTCACGCCGGAAAAATAGGCGCTCTGGCCGCCCTTAAACGGCGGGCCCCAGGTGCGCGTGTCGTCGCCGCGCGGCGGCTCGATCTTGATCACCTCGGCGCCGTGATCGCCGAACATCTGGGTGCAGAACGGGCCCGCCAGAATGCGCGTCAGGTCCACTACCTTGAGCCCCGCCAGCGCGCCGGATTTTGCCGGTGAGCCGGCTGTTTGAGCGGCCATATTCTCTTTCTCCTGGTCGATCTTTCGCGGGCGCACCATATCGGCTGTGGCGGCCGGCGCACAGGGCCCGGATAGACCGTCCGATCCGGCGTTAGTCGCAATTGACAGCAGAGGCGCGATCGCTATAGTCCCCGCTTTCCGAATTTCGCGGCAGCCCTGACTCCCGCGCCCTTGGAGCGTGAGATGTACGCAGTCATCAAGACCGGCGGCAAACAATATAAAGTCGCCAAAAACGACGTGATCCAGGTCGAAAAGCTGGCTGCCGAGGCTGGCAAGTCGGTCTCGCTCGACGAGGTTCTATTGGTCGCCGACGATAAAGGCGTGACCGTGGGCGCGCCGACCGTAGACGGCGCGAGCGTATCCGCGACGGTGCTGGAGCAAGCGCGCGGAGACAAGATTGTCGTATTCAAGAAGAAGCGCCGGCACAATTATCGGCGCAAGGCCGGTCACCGGCAGGACCTGACGGTCCTTCGCATCGGCGATATCAAGACCGGCGGCAAGAAAGCCGCGGCGGCCAAGACTGAGGCCAAGGCCGACGAGAAGACCGAGGCAAAAAAGCCAGCGGCCAAGAAGCCGGCGGCGAAGGCTGACAGCAAGACCGAGACCAAGGCGGCGGCCAAAAAGCCTGCCGCGAAGAAGCCTGCCGGCAAACCGAAGGCCTCTGGCGGTAAGACCGAGGAGAAAAGCTAATGGCGCATAAGAAAGCTGGCGGCAGCTCACGCAACGGCCGCGATTCCGCGGGCCGGCGGCTCGGCGTCAAGAAATATGGCGGGGAGATCGTGATTCCCGGCAACATCATCGTGCGCCAGCGCGGCACCAAGTTTCACCCGGGCGACAATGTCGGCATGGGCAAGGACCACACCATATTCGCCAAGGTTGACGGCAAGGTCACGTTCAAGACCGGCCGGCTTGGGCGTACTTTCGTATCGGTGGATACCGCCGGTTCCTCGCGACCGGGTGACAGCAAATAGAATTCGGTGGGCAGCCACCGACGGTGGCGCCCATTGCACAATGATTAGACGGAAGAGGGAGATGGGCCGCCATCTCCCTCTTTTCGTTAAATCCCTCCTCCGTCCACGGCAAGACAATGACCGAGACGCAGGATCTAGAGCTGAAAACCAAGCGGCTGCTATTGCGGCCGTACAAAATGGATGATGCCGCCGCCCTCCAAAGCCAGTGCGGCAACTTGAATGTGGCGCGCATGACCTCTCGCATACCGCATCCCTATCCCGACGGCGCGGCGGAGCAATGGATCGCCGCCCAGGAGGCATTGCGCCGCGATGGGCATGAGATCACCTTTTGCATCGATCACGACGGCGCGATGGTTGGCTCGGTCGGCCTGCGCCGTGCTCATGGCGGCACTTATGAGCTTGGCTACTGGATCGCCGAGAACACCTGGGGACAGGGCTACGCGACCGAGGCCGCGCGCCGGGCCGTGGCGTTCGCTTTCGATGAACTGGGTGCGGCGCGGGTGTGCGCCGGGCACTATGTCGACAATCCGGCATCCGGCCGCGTTCTGGAAAAATGCGGCTTCCGCTACACTTCCACCAACAGTCAGTTGAGCGTGGCGCGCGGCGCCACGGTCGAATGTCGGCGGTTTGTGATCGAGGCCCGGACAGCCTAGCGATGAAATTTCTCGACGAAGCCAAGATCTACATAAAAAGCGGCGACGGCGGCAACGGCTGCGTCGCCTTTCGGCGCGAGAAATATATCGAGTTCGGCGGCCCGGCCGGCGGCAATGGCGGTCGTGGCGGCGATGTAACGTTCGTCGCGGTGGAAAATCTGAACACCTTGATCGACTTTCGTTACCGCCAGCATTTCCGCGCCAAACGCGGCGAAGACGGCTCGGGCCGCGACCGAACCGGGCCGAGCGCACCGCCCCTGGTGATTAAGGTACCCGTCGGCACCACCCTGCTCGCCGAGGATCGGGAAACCGTCATCGCCGATATGATCGAAGCGGATCAGACCGTGACCCTGGCCCATGGCGGGCGCGGTGGGCGCGGCAACGCGTCGTTCAAGTCGTCGACCAACCAGGCGCCGCGACAGTCGGAACCGGGCAAGCCCGGCGAGGACCGCTGGGTCTGGCTACGACTTAAACTGATCGCCGATGTCGGGTTGGTTGGCCTGCCCAATGCCGGCAAATCGACTTTCCTGGCGGCGGTCAGCCGCGCCCGGCCAAAAATCGCCGACTACCCCTTCACAACTTTGACGCCGCAGCTTGGCGTCGTCGGTATTGACGAGAGCGAACTGGTCATCGCCGACATTCCGGGCCTGATCGAAGGCGCCCACGAAGGCGTCGGCCTCGGCGACCGTTTTCTCGCCCATGTCGAACGCTGCGGCGCGCTGCTGCATCTGGTCGACGGCACCGGAGACGACGTGGCCGCGGCATACCGCACGGTCCGCACCGAACTCGAAGCCTATGGCCAGGACCTCGCCGGCAAGACGGAAATCGTCGGGCTGAATAAATGCGATGCAGTACCAGAATCCGATATTGAACAATTACGGCAATCGCTTATGGAGGCCGGCGCAGATCATGTCTTGGCGCTGTCTGGGGCCACGGGTCATGGTGTGACTGAGGTTTTGCGGGCGATAGTCAAGATGATTGAAGAAGCGCGGGCGGCGGAGAAACCGACCGAGGTCGAGGCATGGCAGCCCTAAGCGCCCGCATCGACAAAGCCACGCGCATCGTCGTCAAGATCGGCTCGTCGCTACTCACCGAAGGCGGCGACGGCGCAGTGCGCGAGTCGTGGCTTGCCGCGCTGGCGGACGATGTGGCGGCACTGCGGGCGCGCGACAAGCAAGTGATGTTGGTGTCGTCCGGCGCCATCGCGGTCGGGCGGCGGCGCGTGGGCATGATGCAGAAGGCGCTACGGCTCGAAGACAAGCAGGCCTGCGCCGCCGTCGGCCAGATTCGCCTCGCCCACGCCTATCAGCACGCGCTCGACCGCCACGGTATCACCGTCGCGCAAGTCCTTCTGACACTTCAAGATTCTGACGATCGACGACGCTACTTAAATGCCCGGAATACCATCGAGTCGCTGCTGCGCCTGGGGGCCCTCCCGTTGATCAACGAGAACGATACGGTGGCCACCGAAGAAATCCGCTTTGGCGACAATGATCGGCTCGCGGCCCGGGTGGCGCAGATGGCGGGGGCCGATTTGCTGGTGCTGCTCTCCGACATTGACGGCTTCTACACCGCCGATCCCGGGGTCGATAAAACCTCTCGCCGGCTCGACGAGGTGGCCGAGATTACACCCGAGATCGAGGCCATGGCCGGCGGCAGCCTGTCGGACACCGGTTCCGGCGGCATGGTGACCAAGATTGCGGCCGCGCGCATCGCCATGAGCGCCGGCTGCGACATGCTGATCGGCGCCGGCGCCCCCGACCACGCCCTGGCCGGGCTGGTCGATGGCGCGCCCTGCACCTGGTTCACCGCCAAGGACAATCCGCTGACCGCGCGTAAGCGCTGGATCGCCGGCAGCCTGCAGCCGGCCGGCTGTGTGGTCATTGACGACGGCGCCCACCGGGCGCTCGGCACCGGCAATAGTCTGTTGCCGGCGGGCGTGGTGGCCGCCGAAGGGGCGTTCAAACGCGGCGACCTGGTGCTGGTCAACGACCCGGCTGGACGCGAGGTGGGCCGCGGCCTAAGCGCCTATTCGGCCGACGATGTGAGGCGCATCCGGGGCCACAAAAGCAATGAAATTGAACGGGTTCTCGGCTATCGTGGCCGAGAAGAAGTAATTCACCGGGACGACTTGGTTTTGGTCCCGCGCGGCAATGAGGACGCACCATGATCAACATGGCCCAAGAGGTCGAACGCCATATCGCCAAGGACCAAGTGCGCGAGCTCGGCGTGGCTGCCAAGGCTGCCGCGGCTATTCTCGCGACCGCGACGACCAAGGCGAAGAATACCGCGCTCGCCGCCGCCGCCGGCGCCATCCGCGCCGGTGCAGAAGACATACTGGCCGCGAACGAAAAAGACATGACCACGGCGCGCAAACGCGACATGTCGGACGCGATGCTCGACCGCTTGGAGCTCAACGAAGCACGCGTCGAAAGCATGGCAAAAGGCTTGGAAGACGTCGCCGAGCTGCCCGATCCGGTGGGACGCGACCTAGGTGATTGGACGCGGCCAAACGGCCTGCGCATCAGCCGCGTTGCCGTGCCACTTGGCGTGATCGGGGTGATTTACGAGTCGCGGCCCAACGTGACCGCCGACGCCGGCGCCTTGTGCCTTAAATCGGGCAACGCGACGATCCTGCGTGGTGGGTCCGAGAGTTTCAATTCCTCCACCGCGATCCATGAATGCCTGGCGCACGGACTCAAAGTCGCGGGCCTACCTGAAGCGAGCATTTGCATGGTGCCGACCCGCGATCGGGCGGCGGTCGGCGCGATGTTGACCATGACCGAATGCATCGACGTGCTGATCCCACGTGGCGGCAAGTCGCTGGTCGAGGCCGTCGCCAAGGATAGCCGCGTGCCGGTGCTCAAGCATCTGGACGGCGTTTGCCACGTCTATATCGACAAGGCGGCCGATCCTGCGATGGCCGAGGAGATTAGCTACAACGCCAAAATGCGGCGTACCGGGATTTGCGGTGCCGCTGAGACGTTGCTGATCGATAAGGCAGTGGCGGAGAACCTGCTTCCCGACCTCGTCGATCGGTTCCTCAGCAGCAGTTGTGAGGTGCGCGGCGACGAGATGGTGCAAACTTTCGACCGGCGCATCGTGCCGGCAACCGCGGCTGACTGGGGCACCGAATATCTCGACACCATTATCGCGATCAAAACCGTTGACGGCGTTGGCGAAGCGATCGCGCATATCGCCGAGCACGGCTCGCAGCACACCGACAGCATCGTCACCGCCGACACGGACACCGCGGAACGCTTCCTGCGCGAGGTCGACAGCGCGATCGTGCTGCACAATGCCTCAACCCAGTTCGCTGATGGCGGCGAGTTCGGCATGGGCGCCGAAATCGGCATCTCCACCGGCAAACTTCACGCACGCGGTCCGGTCGGGTTGGAACAACTGACCAGCTATAAATACGTCGTTCACGGCAGCGGGCAGATCCGACCCTGACCAAATCTCGCGCGCTTTATCGCGATCTTGCCCGCCTGTTGCCGCCGGGACGGCGGTGGCCGCGTATCGGCTTGATGGGTGGGTCGTTCAATCCGGCGCACCAAGGCCATCGCCACATCGCTCTTCTGGCCACCAGGCACTTGCGCCTGGATCGCGTGTGGTGGCTGGTGTCACCGCAGAATCCACTCAAGCCTGACGTCGGCATGGCGCCACTGGCGGCGCGCATGGCCAGCGCAGAGAAAATGGCGCGCGGTTCACAAATTTGCGCCACCGATATCGAGCGGGCGCTTGGCACTCGTTACACCATCGACACGGTTCGCGCGCTGCGTCGCCGGGTGCCGCAGGCCCGCTTCGTCTGGCTGATGGGGGCCGATAACCTGGCCCAGTTTGCCGCCTGGCGCGACTGGCCGGGGCTGTTTCATGCGGTCCCCATTGCGGTTTTCGACCGCCCGTCTTATTCTTTGCGGGCTTTGTATTCTCCGGCTGCACGCCGTTTTGACCGGTTTCGCCAGCGCGCTGGTCGCGCTGGGCGACTTTTGGATGAATCCCCGCCGGCCTGGATTTTTGTGCGCTGCAGTCTTCACCGCGAGTCGGCAACACGGATCCGCGCGACAGGGGCGTGGCCGACCCGCTATGGTCAATGTGAGGCGGGACAAGGGAGCGAGAGATAAGCGACGCCAATCAGACTTTGCGGGCCGAAACGGTGCAGCGCATCGCGGTAAGCTCACTCGAGGACGACAAGGCCGAAGACATCACGGTTATCGACCTCGCCGGGAAAACCAGCATCTCCGATTACATGATTATCGCCAGCGGTCGGTCTAACCGGCACGTGGCGGCGCTCGCCGAGCATCTGGTCGAGCGATTGAAGAAACGTGGCCTGGTGCCGCTGAGCGTCGAAGGCCTGGCGCAAGCCGACTGGGTGTTGATCGACGCCGGTGACGTGATCGTTCACGTCTTCCGGCCCGAGGTGCGCAGCTTCTACAATCTGGAAAAAATGTGGTCCGTGCCGCTGCCTGAGCAGGCGGCACAATAGGCGCCGGCGCCGCAGTCGGCCCGAAAGCAGAATAGCGTCATGGCATCGAGCAATCGGCCAAGCCCGGTGGTGTTGTGCATCCTGGACGGCTGGGGCGATCGAGCGGCGACCGAGGCGAACGCCATCGCACTCGCCGACACGCCCAACTGGGATCGCATGATCGCCACCTGCCCGCATGCGCTGATCGACGCTTCGGCAACCGAGGTCGGCCTGCCTGACGGCCAGATGGGCAATTCCGAGGTCGGCCACATGAACATCGGCGCCGGACGGGTGGTTCTGCAGGACCTGCCGCGCATCGACACGGCGATTGCCGACGGGAGTCTGGCGCGTACGCCGGCGCTGACCTCGTTGATCGACGCTCTGAAACAGTCGGGCGGCGCTTGCCACCTGCTCGGCCTGATGTCGCCCGGTGGCGTGCATGCGCATCAGGATCACATCGCCGCGCTCGCGCGCCTGGTCGCCAAAGCCGGCGTCACAGTCAAGGTCCACGCCATTCTGGACGGCCGCGATACACCGCCGCGCAGCGCCTTGGACTATGTGCGCGTGTTCGAGACCGCGATCGGCGACCTAGATCTTGTCAATATCGCAACCATTAGCGGCCGATACTACGCGATGGACCGCGACAAGAGATGGGATCGCGTCGCGGCCGCCTACACCACCTTGGCCAATGGCGAGGGCTCGCGCGCGGCCAGTGCGGCGGCGGCTATCGAGGCGAGTTATGCCAACGACATTGGCGATGAATTCGCGGAGCCGGTGGTGGTCGGCGACTATGCCGGCATGGCGGATGGCGACGGTCTGTTGATGGCCAACTTCCGCGCCGACCGCGCGCGCGAAATTCTCGCCGCCCTGCTCGACCCGACGTTCGACGAGTTCCCGCGCGGATCATCGACCAACTTTGTCGTGGCGCGTGGCATGGTCGAGTATTCGACCGACCTTGCGCGCTATCTCGACCCGTTGTTCCCACCCATGGATTTGCATCACACCCTCGGCGAGGTGGTCGCGGACGCCGGTCTTAAGCAGTTGCGCGTCGCCGAAACTGAGAAATATGCCCACGTCACATTTTTTCTGAATGGTGGGCGAGAAGAGCAATTCGCCGGCGAGGAGCGCGATTTGGTGCCATCACCGAAGATTGCCACCTACGACCTGCAGCCCGAAATGTCGGCGCCGGAGGTTGCCAAAAAAGTGGTCGACGGAGTGGCAAGCGGCCGGTTCGATCTGATCGTGGTGAACTTCGCCAACACCGACATGGTCGGCCACACCGGCATCCTCGGCGCGGCGATCGCGGCAGTCGAGGCAGTCGATGCATGTCTCGGTCAGATTGTCGCGGCGGTATCGGCCGCCGGCGGCGCGCTGCTGGTGACCGCCGATCACGGCAACGCCGAGCAAATGACCGACGCCGTTAACGATCAGCCACATACCGCCCACACCATCAACCGTGTCCCGGTAGTGTTGGCGGGCGGCCCAGAGCACGCCGCCCTGTCCGACGGTCGGCTCGCTGATATTGCGCCAACTCTCCTGACCTTGCTCGGACTGCCCCAGCCGGCGGAAATGTCGGGCCGGTCCCTGCTGCTCGCCGAACCGGCGCACCGTGCGGCTGGCTAACCGCCTTAATAGCTGGCGGCGACCGGCATTGGCGCTGGTCACCCTGATGGCGGTCTTGGCTCCGACCGCCGCTATCCCGCAAGATGACGACACACCAGAAGACCAGCTTGAGGAAATTGAAAACGCGATCCGCGAACGCGAGGTACGCGACAAAGGGCTGGAAAGTGAGGTCAAAGACGCGTCTGGCCAGGTCGAGAAACTTCGACAGGATCTCATCGACGCCGCCGCGGTGGTGCAGGATCAGGAAACCCAACTCGGCGACACGGAACGCGAGATTGAAGACCTTGATCGCCGGTATGCCGAACGCCAGGCGGCGTTCGAAAAGCATCGCGAAGAGCTCGAAAGAACCCTGGCCGCGTTGGCCCTGTACGCGCGTAGCCCGCCGCAAGCGCTGATCGCCCGGCCCGGCGAATGGGCCGATACGGTGCGCGGGTTGAAGCTTCTCGACAACGCGATACCGGCCTTGAAGGAAAGTGCCGATGCGGCAGCCGCCGAGGCCTCGGCGCTGGCGGCGCTGCGCGACGCGCGGTCGAAACGGCAGGTCGACTTGGCCGACAACACGACCGCACTTGCCGAAACCCGCGCCGAATTGCGGCATTTGCTCGAACGCAAATCCAGCCTGCACGCCACCCTGGTCGCCGAGCGCCGCCGGCTCGGTTATGAGATCACCGCATTGGCCGCCGAAGCGACCGACACGCGTGACCTGATCGATCGCCTGGAAATGGCGCGCGCTGAAGCGGCCGCCAGACAGGCCGACGAAGCCGCGGCGCGGGCCGCCCAGCCGGCGGAACCATCGGATTCGACCGGCTCCCTGCGCGCCGATGATCTGGTCGTCGGCGCCCCACCACCGCCCCCGGACGCGCCTGTCGAGCCGGCGGCCGCAGACCCCGCGCCCGCGCCGTCGCCCGATCTCGCTGACCCAGACCTTGCCGCACCGGAAATTGACGAGGAAGTGGCGCCGCGCATGGCCAACGCCACGCCCTTGTCGGATACACCGGCTGAGTCGGGCGACACCGCGCCAGTGGCGGCGCCGTCCAGCGATCTCGCCGAACCGGAGCTCGCCGCGCCAGACGTTGATGCGGAGCCGCCGCCGCGCTTGGCCAACACCACGCCACCTTTGTCCGGGTCAGCGGCTGAGTCCGGAGACACCCCGCCAGCGGCGGCGCCATCCGCCGATCTCGCCGAATTGGAGACGCCGGCCGTCGCACCGAATGTGGACGCGCCAACTCGTCTGGCGGCGGTACCGATTTCGCCGCCGCGGCCACCGGTAAAATCGAGCCTACCGTACCCCGCGCACGGTGATGTGATCGCGCGATATGGGGCGGGCAAGGACGGTGGTCAGAAAAGCCTGGGAGCGTCGATTCGCACGCGGGAACGGGCGCAAGTGGTGGCGCCGCGACGCGGCGAGGTGGTGTTCGCCGGACCTTTCAGAGGCTTTGGCCAGCTGTTGATCCTGGAACACGACGGCGGGTATCATAGTCTATTGTCCGGTTTCTCTCGTATAGACGCTCAGGTTGGACAAAACGTGCTGGCGGGAGAGCCCGTCGGCGTCATGGGAAATGTCGCTGAAAGCGCTACAATCTTGTACATAGAAATTCGCCAAGACCGCCAGCCGATCGATCCGATCCCCTGGCTGCTGGCAGGTGATCGAAAGGTCAGTGGATGATCCGTAAGTTATGCCTCGCTGGGGCGGTGGCTGTTGCACTCGCGGCATCTGGAAATAGCGGCCTAGCCGCCAATTCGGATACCTATCGTCAACTCAATCTGTTCGGGGATGTATTCGAGCGTGTCCGCGCCGAATATGTCGAGGAAGTCACCGACGAACAGCTGATCGAGTCCGCCGTGCAAGGCATGCTGGCCGCGCTCGATCCTCATTCGAGCTATTTGCCGCCGCGCGACTTCCAGGACATGCAGGTGCAAACCCGCGGTGAATTCGGCGGGCTCGGCATCGAAGTCACCATGGAGAACGGACTGGTCAAGGTGGTGTCGCCGATCGACGACACCCCGGCGGCACGCGCCGGAATTCAGCCGGGCGACTTCATCAGCCATATCGACGGCGAGCAGGTGCTCGGCCTGACCTTGAGCGACGCTGTCGAGCGCATGCGCGGGCCGGTTAACTCGCCGATCACCGTGACCGTGTTGCGCGAAACCGAGACCGCGCCATTCGACGTGCGCTTGGTTCGCGCCGTGGTCAAGATACGTTCGGTGCGGTCGCGGCCCGAAGGCGACGTGGCCTATGTCCGCGTTACGTCGTTTAACGAGCAGACACAGCCCGGCTTGTCCGACGCTATCGACACCTTGCGTGGTGAGCTTGGCAGCCGCATGAAAGGGCTGGTGCTGGATTTGCGGAATAATCCCGGCGGCCTGCTCGAACAGGCGGTGTCGGTCAGCGATGCGTTCTTGGAACGCGGCGAAATCGTTTCGACCCGCGGCCGGCGTGAAGAAAGCGCGCAGCGTTACAACGCCAGTCCGGGCGATCTGATGAGCGGCCTGCCGATCGTCGTGCTGATCAATGGCGGTTCCGCGTCGGCGTCGGAAATCGTTGCCGGCGCGCTTCAAGACCATGGTCGGGCGGTTGTCTTGGGTACGCGCTCGTTCGGCAAGGGCTCGGTGCAAACAATCATCCCGCTGCCCGGCAACGGCGCGATGCGACTAACCACGGCACGCTATTACACGCCATCGGGCCGATCGATCCAGGCCAAGGGTATCGACCCCGACATATTGGTCGAGCGCACCACGATCGAGGCGACGGAAGCTGGCAGACAACGTCGGGAGGCTGATTTGCGCGGACGCCTCGAAGGCGATGGCGTGGAAATCGACGAAGATGAAGAAATATTGCCAGAAGTCGAGGAAGTGCCCGAAGAAGCGGTGGAAGAGATACCCGAGGAGGCGCCCGACGAGCCGGCCGTGGCCGATATCTCGGGAGACGATCCGGATTTAATCGATTTCCAGCTCCAACGCGCGCTCGACTTGCTGGAGGGCGTGGCTCTGTTCGACAAAAAGGTGTGAGCGTCAGACCGCTGGTTTTCCTATCGCCGAGCGCGACAGGATCGATAGTCCGAGCCGTGCCAACGGAAGCCGCAGGGTGAAAAAGAGCCGGGTTCGTCTCATATCAAGGTTGCCCGCGCTGCCGCTCGCGGCCGGTGCGCTCGTCGTGCTTTCCGGTAGTTTGGCGGGGTGGCTCGCCACGCAAGATCCGCTGCCAGAGACCCTGCCCTACTACGTCACCCTACCAGTTGAGGCGCCGGCACCCACCGAGACAGCCGAGATCCCGGCGGAGGAACCCGACACCGCGATCACCATGAGCGCGGTCGACGCCGCGCCGGACGAAGGTGAAGCCGCTTCGGGCGAAGGCGAGACCACACAAGGTCAAGCCGAGCCGGCAGCGACCGACGACGGGACGGATACGCCGACCGAAACTGTCGCGGACGCGGGGACGAACGACGAGGGCTGGACGTCGCTGAAAAACATCGGCCTCGGCGCGCGCGCCTCGTCCATGCAACCGGCGCCGCATCCGGCGCTCATCGAGCAGGGCCGTTACGGCCTAATGCCGATTATTTCGGCGGACGGGCGCGAATCCTGGCAAGTCTACGCGCGCCCGTTCAACGACGCCAACCCAAGCCCCTTAATCGCCTTGGTGTTCACCGAGCTCGGCATGAGCCGTGCCAAGACCCACAAGGTGCTGCAGTTGCCCGGCGAGGTTACTCTTGCGTTTTCGCCCTACGCCGAGGGTTTGGATGAGTGGGTCCGCCAGGCGCGCGCCGGCGGCCACGAGGTGCTGCTCGAGGTGCCGATGGAACCACCGAGCTACCCGTCCGACGATCCCGGGCCTCGGGCGTTGTTGACGTCATTGGGACCAACTCAGAATCTGGACCGGCTGGATTGGTTGCTCGGTCGCTTTCAGGGCTATGTCGGCATCATGGAAAGCATGGGGGGCCGCTTCGCGACCTCGCCGCTGCATTTGGAACCGGTGCTCGACGCGCTCAAGCGGCGCGGCTTGATGTATGTCGATCGTCGTCGCAGCGCGTCGGCTGTGTCCAGCGGGATGGCTAACGACATTGACTTGTTGCGTGTCGGCGCGGAAATCGAGATCGACTTTGATCCGGCACCGCGCGAGATCGAGCGGCGCCTGGTCGCCGCCGAGAACCGGGCCCAGCGCACCGGATCGGTCGTTCTGGTCGCGCACCCGTATCCGGTGACGGTCAACGCTGTCAGGGATTGGCTCGGAACGCTGGAAGAAAAAGCCATGGTACTGGCCCCCCTGACCGCCGTCGCGGCCCGCCAAGCAACGAGTGAGTGACCCCGAATCCACTGCTGGCCTGCCTTACCGACCGTGCGTCGGGGTAATGCTGTTGAATTCAGCGGGCCTGGCGTTTGCCGGTCAGCGCCTCAACATGCAGGTCGATGCCTGGCAGATGCCGCAAGGCGGGATCGATAGCGGCGAGACACCGCGCGACGCGGCGATCCGTGAGCTGGCCGAGGAAACCGGCATCGTCTCCGCGGAGGTAATCGGCGAAAGCGCGGGCTGGTATCGCTACGACCTGCCCGACGAAATGCTGGGGCGAATATGGCGCGGGCGCTACCGCGGACAAGAGCAAAAATGGTTCGCTATGCGCTTCGACGGATCCGATAGCGACGTCGACCTTGACGCCCACGAGCGCGAGTTTGCGACGTGGCGCTGGATCGACCCGGAAGACTTGCCGTCGCTGATCGTGCCATTCAAACGCGCGATCTATGAAGCGGTGGTCGAGGAGTTCCGGCCACTGTTTCGCAACACGCGGCGCTAACTAGCTCTGCGCCGCCGCCAGGCGGGCGCCACGCCAGCGGACGAAACCCCACGCGACCCGGCCAAGCGCGCGACCGAGCCGACCGCGTGGGCGGATGCCGGCCGCCTTGAGCACCATGGCGACGGCGCGGGCGAGATGCCCTTCGCGATAAATACTGTAAACACGCCGGGCATAGGCCTGGCTGCAGTGTCGCCGGCGATACGGTGCCGGCAGATCGTTACCGCAAAAATAAGCGAATGCCAGTTCGTCATCCTCGCTTTCGAAGATGCGGCCGAGCGCGACCCGGATCCGGCGCCAACGGCCGATTTTCTCATTGTCCAGATACACGCCGAGCGTGTCGTAAAACAATTTGTAGTGGCGAAATTCATCAGCCGCGATGAGCCGGCAAACTTCCTTGAGCACCGGCTCTTCGGCGGCCGCCGATAGCGCGCTATAGAAAGACGAGGTTCCGGCCTCCACTACGCAACGAGCGATCAGCTCGCCGCTGCGCGTTCCGCGCACCGACTTCTCCACATCGACGGGCAACTGGTAGCCGTCGCGAAAACGCGCCAGGCTGGCCTGATAGTCGAACGACGGATCCGCCAGGCTTGCCCAGCGGCCCAACGCCTCACCGTGGCGAACTTCCTCGACGGCCCAGGCCGAGGCCGCCGCGCCAAACGCTAGATCAGCGGGAAAGACCTTGTGCAAATAGGCTTCATAGTCGCGGCCGTTGGATTCAACCAACGCGGCCGCCTTGACCGCAGCAAGCAGGTCCGGGTCGACCTTATCGGGGTCGAACCGCTGCCACGGAATATCGTCCAGACTCCATCCCTTCATCGCCGACCCATTTGTCTGCGAATGTGCTCCTGATAGTCGAAAACGATAAATGATGCGCGCCCAACGGGCAATCGCGTGGGCGCCGTGGGGGCCTGGTTTGGCATCTAAGAAAGTATTGTTTTCTGCGGTTTACTTAGACAATCGCCCGGTTTTCAGGGGCGATTTTTCGACGCTATGTCGCAATTTTGTAATAGTCCAACGCCTCGACCAGTGCAGCCGCGATGACCTGTTCCGATTCGGCGCGTGCCCGTTCATCGTCGTTGCGGGCATCCTCGACCGCCTGGTTCGCGTCGCTCAAACGCGATGCCGCTTTGTCACGCCCCACATCGTTTAGGGCCAAGGCTTCTTCAGCGAGAACGGTGCAGCGGCGCGGCGTCACTTCAGCGAAACCGCCGGCGACGAACACCCGATCGGTCACGGCATCGCCTTCGTAAATCTCGACGACCCAAGGGCGTAGCTGCGACATCACCAGGGCATGACCCGGCAGCACACCGAAATCGCCCTCTTCGCCTGGCACCACGACCATATCGACGGCCTGCGAGACCAGCAGCCGCTCAGGCGACACCAGTTCGAATTCGACCTTGTTGGCGTCCGCGTCAGCCATTGATCAATCCTCAGGCGGCCTCGGCGGCCATCTGCTTGGCCCGATCGCGCGCTTCGTCGAGCGACCCGACCATGTAGAACGACGCCTCGGGCATATCGTCGCATTCGCCAGCGCAAATCGATTTGAAGCCGGCGATGGTGTCTTCCAGGCTGACCAGCTTGCCCGGCGAGCCGGTGAACACTTCGGCGACGAAGAACGGCTGCGACAGGAACCGCTGGATCTTGCGCGCCCGCGCCACCGTCAGCTTGTCTTCTTCCGACAGCTCGTCCATGCCCAGGATAGCGATGATGTCTTGCAGCGATTTATAGGTCTGCAGGATCTCCTGGACCTCGCGCGCGACCGCGTAATGTTCGTCACCGACAATGCGCGGATCGAGCATGCGCGAGGTCGAATCAAGCGGATCCACGGCGGGATAGATGCCAAGCTCAGCAATTTGTCGGCTGAGCACCGTGGTCGCGTCCAAATGGCTGAACGACGTTGCCGGCGCCGGATCGGTCAAGTCATCGGCCGGCACGTAAATCGCCTGCACCGAGGTGATCGAGCCCTTCTTGGTGGTGGTGATCCGCTCCTGCAAGTTGCCCATGTCGGTGGCCAGCGTCGGCTGATAGCCCACCGCGCTCGGAATACGGCCGAGCAGCGCCGACACTTCGGAACCCGCCTGGGTGAACCGGAAAATATTGTCGACGAAGAACAGAACGTCCTGGCCCTCTTGGTCGCGGAAATATTCGGCGACCGTTAGCCCGGTCAGGCCGACCCGCGCGCGAGCACCCGGCGGCTCGTTCATCTGACCGTAGATCAGCGCCGCTTTCGAATTTCCGCCCTTCAGGTCGATAACGCCCGACTCCATCATCTCGTGATAAAGGTCGTTACCCTCGCGCGTGCGCTCGCCGACCCCGGCGAACACCGAGAAGCCGCCATGCGCCTTGGCGATATTGTTGATCAGCTCCATGATGATCACGGTCTTGCCGACGCCGGCGCCGCCGAACAGGCCGATCTTGCCGCCCTTGGCGTAAGGCGCGAGCAAATCGACCACCTTGATGCCGGTGACCAAAATTTCGGCCTCGGTCGATTGGTCGACGAAATCAGGCGCGGGCGCATGGATCGGCGCGCGATGCTTGGATTCGATCGGACCGCGCTCGTCGATCGGTTCGCCGACCACGTTGATGATCCGACCGAGCGTTTCCTGGCCGACCGGCACCATGATCGGCGCGCCGCTATCGGTCGCGGGGGCGCCGCGAACCAATCCCTCGGTCGAGTCCATGGCAACCGTGCGCACGGTGTTTTCGCCAAGATGTTGGGCCACTTCCAGCACCAGCCGGTTGCCCTGGTTCTCGGCCTCCAACGCGTTCAGAATCGCTGGCAATTCGCCGTCAAACTGGACGTCGACCACGGCGCCGATAACCTGGGTGATATGTCCGACATTGTCGCTCATTGATTTACTCCCGGAAACGATGCCACGCCCTACAGGGCTTCGGCACCGGACACGATCTCGATCAGTTCCTTGGTGATCGCGGCTTGGCGCGACCGGTTATAGGTCAGGGTCAGCTTGTCGATCATCTCGCCGGCGTTGCGGGTGGCGTTATCCATCGCCATCATCCGCGCGCCCTGTTCGCTCGCCCCATTCTCAAGCAGGGCGCGAAAGATCTGCACCGCCATATTACGCGGCAACAGGTCTTCGAGGATCTCTTCCTCGCTCGGCTCAAACTCGTAGATCGCGCCGTCCAACCCGGGGTCAGCGTCTTCGGCCTCGTCGTCGTCGACGACCGCGAACGGGATGAGTTGTAGCGGTGTCACGACCTGACTGACCGCCGATTTGAAGCGGTTGAAGAAGATGGTGCAAACGTCGAACTCGTCGGCGTCGAAACGGCGCGTAATCGATTCGGCAATCTCGGCCGCTTCGGCGAACCTAACGCCACGTGGGCCAATATCTTCCACTGAGTCGATGATGCGGCTGGCAAATTCGCGGCCGAGCTGTTCACGCCCCTTGCGGCCGACAATCATCAGTTTGACGGTCTTACCGTCGTCGTGGAGTTCGGCGATCCGGCGTCGGGCGGCGCGCACGATCGAGCTGTTAAAGCCGCCGCACAGACCGCGATCCGATGTCGCGATGACAACGAGATGGGTCTGGTCCGACCCAGTCCCGCGCAATTGGGCGGGCGCCATCTCGTTGTCGGCGACGCTCACCGCCAGCGACCGCACCATGCGTTCCATGCGGTCGGCAAACGGACGCGCCGCTTCGGCGGCGTCCTGCGCGCGCCGCAGCTTTGAGGCCGCGACCATTTTCATGGCACTGGTGATCTTTTGCGTCGCTTTGACGCTGGCGATCCGCGTGCGGAGTTCCTTGAGCGTGGCCATTCGGGCGTCTCGGGCGTGCGTTCAGGGGTAAGTTACGGTTACGCGTATGACTTGGCGAAATCGTCCATCAGCGCCTTAAGCTTCGCTTCCGTGTCGTCGGAAATCGCGCCTTCGGAGCGGATGGTATCGAGCACGCCCGCATGCTTGGCCCGCACATCGGCCAGCAGACGTTCTTCGAAGCGGGTGACTTCGCTGGGCTCGACATTGTCGAGATAGCCGCGCACGCCAGCATAGATCGAGACCACCTGCTCTTCGATCGGCAGCGGCGTGTATTGCGGTTGCTTCAACAGTTCGGTCAGCCGTTCACCGCGCTTCAGCAAGCGCTGGGTCGCGGCGTCGAGATCGGAGCCGAACTGCGCGAATGCCGCCATTTCCCGGTATTGCGCAAGCTCCAGCTTGATCGTGCCGGCGACCTGTTTCATCGCCTTCACCTGAGCCGCCGAGCCGACACGGCTCACCGATAGGCCGACGTTAATCGCCGGGCGAATACCCTGATAGAATAGGTCGGTTTCGAGGAAGATCTGACCGTCGGTAATCGAAATCACGTTGGTCGGGATATAGGCCGAAACGTCTCCGGCCTGGGTTTCGATCACCGGCAACGCAGTCAGCGAGCCCGACCCATTTTCCTCGCTCATTTTGGCCGATCGTTCGAGCAGCCGAGAATGGAGATAGAAGACATCGCCCGGATAGGCCTCGCGGCCCGGTGGCCGGCGCAGCAACAATGACATTTGCCGGTAGGCAACCGCCTGCTTCGACAGATCATCGTAAATGATCAGGGCGTGCATGCCGTTGTCGCGGAAAAATTCACCCATCGCGCAACCGGCATACGGCGCAAGAAACTGCAACGGCGCCGGCTCGGACGCGGTCGCGGCGACCACGATCGAATAGTCCAGCGCGCCATTGTCTTCGAGTGTCTTGACGATTTGCGCGACGGTCGAACGTTTCTGGCCGACCGCGACATAGATGCAGTAAAGCTTCTTCGACTCGTCGTCGCCGTCGTTAACCGACTTCTGATTGATAATGGCGTCGATCGCCACCGCGGTCTTGCCGGTCTGGCGGTCACCAATGATCAGCTCGCGCTGTCCACGACCGACCGGCACCAAGGAATCGATCGCCTTGAGCCCGCTCTGCATCGGCTCGTGCACCGACTGGCGCGGAATGATGCCCGGCGCTTTGACGTCCACACGGCGGCGCTCGCTGGTCTCGATCGGACCCTTGCCGTCGATCGGGTTGCCGAGAGCGTCAACCACGCGGCCCAGCAGTGCCTTGCCGACCGGCACATCAACGATAGCGCCGGTCCGCTTGACCGTATCACCCTCGCGGATCGTGCGGTCGTCGCCGAAAATCACCACGCCGACATTGTCGACCTCGAGATTGAGCGCCATGCCGCGAATGTTGTTCGGGAACTCGACCATCTCGCCGGCCTGGACATTGTCCAGTCCATAGACACGCGCGATGCCGTCACCGACCGACAACACCTGGCCGACTTCCGCGACCTCGGCTTCGGTGCCGAAGTCAGCGATTTGTTGCTTGATAATCTTCGAGATTTCCGCGGCGCGGATATCCATCATCCGGCTCCTTTCATAGCGAGCCTAAGCGACTGCAGCTTGGCCTTGAGCGAGGCATCGATCATGCGCGACCCGACCTTGACCACCAGGCCACCGATCAGGAGCGGATCAACCGTGGCGCTGAGCCGTACGTCGCGTCCGGTCGCGCGTTTGAGCGATGCCATGATCGCTTGAGTTTGTTGGTCGGTTAATGGCTTGGCGGCGGCAACCTGGGCGGTGACTTCACCGCGATGGGCCGCGAGCAAGCTGTCGAAGCCGCGGATCATTTCCGCCAGCACGAACAAGCGCCGGTTGCGCGCCAGCAGACCGAGTAGATTGGTAGCCAACGCGCCAAGCTCGGCCTGTTTGGCCAGCGCGGTCACCGCGCGCCCCTGCGCCTCACGGTTAATAACAGGGCTGCTGACCAGGCGCCGCAGATCGTCGCTTTCGTCAAGCATGCCGCGCACCGTCGCAAGGTTGCCAGCAACCTCGTCGAGCGCGTTTTTTTCGAGCGCTAAATCGAACACCGCGGTTGCGTATCGACCGGCAAGCCCGGAAACGCCAATTGCCTCTTCGCTCACGCGCCACCCACAGGAATTTTGGAGAGATAAGCGATTGAAATATTGAGAAAACGTGCCAACCCGGAAAGGGTTGATTGCGCCCCTTCCCGGGGGCGCGCGTTAGGTAACACACCTATTTTGCGCTTGCAACATTCGTCCGGCCAACCTGGCCGCGCCTTACAAGAAACTGTAGGGGTCGATATCGACCTGCAAGCGCACCCCGGACGGCAGACGCACCGATCCGAGCCAGCCGCGCAGCAGCGGCTGCAGCGCCCGGTCCCGTGGTCCCTTGACCAACAGGCGATAGCGGTGCCGGCCACGGATCAGCGAAAGCGGCGCCGGCGCCGGCCCAAGCACCTCCACGCCATCGCCGCGCGGCGCAGAGCGTCCGAGAGTGATCGCGATCTGCCAGGCATCGTCCGCGTCGGCGCCCGCCACGATGACCGCCGCAAGCCGCCCGAACGGCGGCATGCCGGCGGCACGGCGGGCCGCCATTTCGGTGGCGATGAAGGTGTCGCGGTCGCCCGCCACCAATGCGGCCATGACCGGGTGTTCGGGCTCGTAGGTCTGCAACATCACCCGACCCGGCCGCTCGGCCCGGCCAGCGCGGCCGGCCACCTGAAACAGCAATTGATAGGTGCGTTCGGCGGCGCGCAAATCACCGCCGGCAAGGCCGAGATCGGCATCGACCACGCCGACCAGGGTGAGCGCGGGAAAATGATGGCCCTTGGTGATCATCTGAGTGCCGATCAACAGATCGAGCCGTTCTCCGAGCATCGCGTCGACCACCTCGGCGGCCGCGACCGGCCCGTGAATCGTATCGCTCGTCATCACCGCGGCACGCGCATCGGGAAATCGCGCCGCGACTTCCTCGGCGAGACGTTCGATCCCGGGGCCGCAGGCGACCAGCGTTTCCTCGGCTTCGCAGCTCGGACAGGCATCGGGTACCGCCTGGCGATGATCACAGTGGTGGCACCGGAGATCGCCGGCCAAACGATGTTCCACCAACCACGCCGAACAATTCGGGCATTGCAGCCGATGACCGCACGCACGGCACAACGTGAGCGGCGCATAGCCCCGCCGGTTCAGGAACAGCATCGCCTGTTCGCCGGCGGCGAAAGTGCTCTCCAGCGCGGCGACCACTGGCGGCGATAGCCACTGACCGCGCTCCGGCGGCGTCGCGCGCATATCGATCGCCTCGATTGTCGGCATCTCGGCGCCGCCGTGACGCTGCGGCAGATGCAAGCGCCGGTAACGGCCGGCTTCGACATTGCTGACGGTTTCCAGTGACGGCGTGGCGCTGGCGAGCACCACCGGCGCATTCGCGATTCGCGCGCGGACCACCGCCATATCGCGGGCGTTATAGATCGTGCCGTCTTCTTGTTTGTACGAAGCGTCGTGCTCTTCGTCGACGACGATCAAGCCGAGATCGTGGTACGGAAGAAACAGGGCGGAGCGAGCGCCGACCACGACCCGCGCGCGGCCCTGAATCACCGCACGCCAGGTTTCGCGCCGGCGGGATTGGCGCAGGTCGGAGTGCCATTCCGCCGGAGCGACCCCGAACCGCGCTTGAAAGCGCGCCAGCCATTGCGCCCCGAGCGAAATCTCGGGCAGCATGACCAGCACCTGTCGTCCGGCGTCGAGCGCCGCCGCAACCGCCTCGAAATAGACTTCGGTCTTGCCGGCGCCGGTCACGCCGTCGAGCAGCGTGACCGCGAACTGTCGCGCTTTGACGTCGGCGGCGAGCGCCTGCGCGGCATCCGATTGTGCCGCCGACAAGGTCGGGCCGGGACGATCGGGATCGGGTATCGGCCATGCCGGTTCGGCCGATTGCGCGACCAGCCGCAACGCGCCCGCATCGATCAGACCGCGCACAACACTGCTACCGACACCAGCCGCGCGCGCGAGCTCGGACTGCGGGACCGCGCCAAGCTGGTCGAGTGCGTCCAACACCGCGGTGCGTTGCGGCGTCATCCGATCGGGCTCGCCATCGGCGCGCGCCACAACCGCGCGCGGACGCGGCGTCTCAAGCGCCGCGGGCACGCTCATCGCCATGCGCACCACAGCGCCTGGGGCAGCCAATGTATAGCCGGCTACCCAATCGACGAAGTCACGCAATTCCGGCGACAAGGCCGGCACATCGAGCACGGCGCCGATGTCGCGCAGCTTCTTAGGATCGACACCACCTTCGCCGGCGCCCCAGACCACCCCGATCAAACGGCGCGGCCCAAGCGGCACTTCGACGAAGCTGCCAGGCGCAACAACGACGCCATCGGGAACCCGATAGTCGTAAGGCCCGACCAAGGGCAAAGGCAACAGCACCGAAACAATCCCGGCAATCGGCGCTTCAGCGGCGCTGGCGAGACGCTCGTTCATGGAGTAGACTCGCGTCCTCTCACAATGCCGTTCGATGCGGCGCGTCTGCCGGAGTTAAAGGGTGCCATGAAATTTTTCGTCGATACCGCCGACATAGACGAGATTCGCGATCTGGCGGCAACCGGGTTGCTCGACGGGGTGACCACCAACCCGTCTCTTATAGCAAAGACCGGGCGGCCGTTCCTCGACGTCATCGCCGACGTGTGTGCGGCGGTGCCAGGACCGGTCAGCGCCGAAGTCACCGCGACCGATGTTGAAGGCATGGTGGCCGAAGGCAAGCGGTTGGCGGAGATCGCCGACAATGTGACAATCAAGGTGCCGCTCACCTGGGACGGGCTCAAGGCCTGCCGGCGTCTGCGTGACCACGGCGCCATGGTCAATGTCACGCTGTGCTTCGCACCGGCGCAGGCGCTGCTCGCCGCCAAGGCCGGCGCCACGTTCGTCTCGCCGTTTATCGGCCGGCTCGACGATCTGGGCCAGGACGGTATGCAGCTGATCGCCGACATCTGCGAGATTTACCGGGCGTACGACACCATTGAGACGGAAGTGCTGGTTGCATCGATTCGCAGCCCGCTGCACGTGACCGAAGCCGCCAAGCTCGGCGCGCATGTCGCGACCATCCCACCCAAGGTGCTGCGTCAGCTCGCTCAGCACCCGCTCACTGACAAGGGCCTCGCGGCATTCCTCGATGACTGGCGCAAGACCGGCCAGACGATTCTCCAGGAGGCCCAGGCGGCCGAGTAAACTATGGGTGGTTTGCCTACTCAACCGGCGGCTACCGGGACTTAACGTATTCTCAACGCGAGATCCTCACCCTACCCTCTCCCGCATGCGGGAGAGGGTTTTTAATGCATCCTGTGGCCGAAACCGGCGTCTCCATCAATCTGCCCGTCGCGCCGGATTTGGCGGAAGCGGTTGGCGCCTGGCGAAACTGGCTTACCGATGAGCGGCGGTCGTCCGAGCACACGGTCGCCGCCTATGAACGCGACCTGGTCGCCTTTATCCGGTTCCTCGCCGAGCATATTGGTGGTCCGGCCGCGATCGACGATCTCGGGGCTCTCAAGCCGCGCGACTTCCGCGCCTGGCTTGCCGGCCGGAGCAGCGACGGCATGGCGCGCAGTTCCACCGCCCGCGCGCTCTCGGTGGTGCGCGGCTTCTTCCGATTTCTCGACAAACGCGGCCTGGTTCACAATCCGAATTTAGCCGCCCTACGCACGCCGAAAGTGCCGCGGCTGGTTCCGCGCCCACTGACCGAACGCGACGCCGTCGACGTGGTCAATGAAATCGGCTCGCTCAGCGATGAACAGTGGATCGCCGATCGCGATATCGCGTTGCTCACACTGCTGTATGGCGCGGGCCTGCGCATCTCCGAAGCCTTATCGCTGACATGCGGTGATGTCGCGGACCTACCCGATACGCTGGTGATTACCGGCAAAGGCGAAAAGCAGCGCCTGGTCCCCATGCTGCCGGTGGTACACGACGCCATCAGCGTCTATCTGGAAAGTCGGCCATACGTGATCAGCAAGGACGACCCGCTCTTCGTCGGCACCCGCGGCGGTCCGCTCAATCCGGCGGTGGCGCAACGTCAGATGCGCCGGACACGCGGACTGCTAGGGCTGCCGGATACCGCGACGCCGCACGCCCTGCGCCACAGCTTTGCGACGCACCTGCTCGGTGCCGGCGGCGATCTACGCACGATTCAGGAACTACTCGGCCACGCCAGCCTGTCGACAACTCAACGCTATACCGATGTCGAAGGCGAGCAAATGCTGCAGATTTACAACGACGCGCATCCCCGCGCGCGCAAATAGCCGACTAATATCTTAAACGTGAATCGCCTTGCCGAAGGCGGCGAGCGACGCGGCTTCCTGAACCGCTTCGCTCAACGTTGGATGTGCGTGGCAGGTCCGCGCGATGTCCTCGGCCGAGCCGCCAAATTCCATCACGATCGCCGTCTCGGCGTCGGTAAGCACCTTGGCCATCCCAGCGGTGTGGCCGACCGTCTTGGCGCGACTGTTGGCGGTGAACGGGAAGCTGCCCGATTTGTACGAGACACCCGCCTCCTTGAGCTCCGCCTCGGTCTTGCCAATCCAAGCAACCTCGGGATCGGTATAAACCACTGCCGGAATGACGTCGTAGTTCACCATGCCGTGGCCGCCGCCGATGGTCTCGACCACGGCGTGACCCTCGGACATCGCTTTATGCACCAGCATCGGACCCGGAATAACGTCGCCAATGGCGTGGATATGCAGCACGTTGGTGCGAAAGCAGTGTGGATCATTCGGCAAGTGGCGGCAGCGCACTGTTCCTTGAACCTCGCTTTCTTCGGCCGCGCCGTGCCCATACGGAAGACAAATGAGGAAGCCTGGATTACACCATCACCAAATGCACGGCGGTAACTCGTGCTCCGATCGCCGCGCCAACGACCATCCGGAAGAATCCACTTCATTGAAAGCGGTGAAAATGAACGCGAGTCAACTCGGTGTCGGTCTGCGCGGCGCCGGACAAGTTTCCTACGAACACGCCAAGGCGATCCAAAACAACCCGCGCCTGTATCTGGCGGCCGTCTGTAGCCGGTCCGCCGAAAGTGCGCGCTCGCTTGCCGCGGCATTCGCTTCAGATGCGACGATATATGAAAATTACGAGGACATGCTGTCCGACCAGGACGTGAATATCGTTTCGGTCTGCACACCTAATTACCTTCACGCCCGCGAAGCCATTCAATCTTTCGAAGCCGGCAAGCATTTGATTTTGGAAAAGCCGGTTGCGATCAACAGCGAAGAACTCGCAGAGCTTCGCGCCGCAGCGCGCAAAGCGAATACCAAATCCGTCGTAAGCTTTGTGCTCAGATGGCATCCGATGATCCGGAATTTGAAGGCCTTACTGGATCAGCGGGCCATCGGCGACATTTACTATGCTGAGGCGGATTACTGGCATGGGATACGGGAAACGTTTTCTAGCTATAACTGGATCCGCCAGAAACAATTTGCCGGGGGCGCAATGATATCAGGTGGCTGCCACGCCGCCGATATCATGAGGTACTTGACCGGAAAAGAAGTCGAGGAAGTTTTCGCGCATGGTTTCAGGAAGCGGCCTGACTTCGACTACGACACGACAATAGTTGCCTCCATCAAATATAATGACGGAAGTGTTGGCAAGCTATCTTCCTCGTTGGACGGCGTGCGTTTTCCGTATCAATTCAACGTCGATCTATTGGGAACGGACGGCGCCATCCGGGACAATCGGATCTACTCGAAGATCTTGTTTCCGGAGCAAACCGATTTTGTAACGGTTAACTCGGATACGCCAAATTCCGGCGCGGTCGCACATCACCCATTTCAGCAGGAAATCGACGATCTCGCCGACCATATTCTTGATGACAAACCGATTCTCTCGGATGTGTTAGATGCCTGCAAGACGTCGGAATTAGTGTTGGCAATAGAAACTTCCGCCGCGACCGGTCAACCCGTTCGGATTTCCAGCGAGTAGATAAGGCTCGCGGTCAACTAGGGTTCAATCGTTGCGGACCGGCGCAGGAGAGTGACGCAGTGACATCGAGTATTTCCACGCCTAGATGTGAATCGTCTTGCCGAAGGCGGCGAGCGACGCGGCTTCCTGCACCGCTTCGCTAAGCGTCGGATGCGCGTGGCAGGTGCGCGCAATGTCTTCGGCCGAGCCGCCGAATTCCATCACGATCACGGCCTCGGCGATCAGCGAACCCGCTTCGGTGCTCATAATGTGAACGCCGAGCACACGGTCAGTTTCAGCATCGGTCAGCACCTTGGCCAGGCCGGCGGTGTGACCAACGGTCTTGGCGCGGCTGTTGGCGGTGAACGGGAAACTGCCTGACTTGTAGGCGACACCGGCTTCCTTGAGCTCGGCCTCGGTCTTGCCGACCCAGGCAACCTCAGGATCCGTGTAAACCACCGCCGGGATCACGTCGTAGTTCACCATGCCGTGGCCGCCGCCGATGGTCTCGACAACGGCGTGGCCTTCGGACATCGCTTTGTGCGCCAACATCGGGCCGGGAATCACATCGCCGATGGCATAGATGTTCGACACGTTGGTGCGCAGCCGATCGTCGACCATGATGAAACCGCGATTGTCGACCGCGACACCGACATCCTCCAGGCCCAGCCCTTCGGTGAACGGCCTGCGCCCGACCGAGACCAGCACCACTTCGGCGCTCATGGTTTCCGGGTCGCCACCCGCCGCCGGCTCCAGGGTCAGCGCTACCTCGTTCGTGTCCGCCTTAGCTTCGCTGACCTTGGTCGCCAGCTTGAAGGTGAGACCCTGCTTGGTCAGCAGCCGCTGATATTGCTTAGCCAGCTCAGGATCCATCGTCGGCACCAGGCGATCGAGAAACTCAACCACTGTCACTTTGGCGCCCAGCCGCTGCCAGACCGACCCGAGCTCAAGCCCGATATAGCCGCCGCCGATCACCACCAGGCTTTTCGGCACCTTGGGAAGCGCAAGCGCGCCGGTGGAACTGACGATACGTTTCTCGTCGATCGGAACGTTCGGAATCGATGCCGGCACCGAGCCGGTGGCGAGAACGATGTTCTTGACCGAAATTTCCTTCGTGCCGGCGCCGTTGTTTGATCCGACCGAAATCGCGTTTGGACCCGTGAGCCGTCCGGTGCCGGTCAGATAGTCGACCTTGTTCTTCTTGAACAGGAACTCGATGCCGGCGGTAAACGAATCGACCACCTTGGTCTTGTCCGCCATCATCGCCTTGAGATCGAGGCCAAGTTCGCCGACCTTGATGCCGTGATTGACGAAATCGTTGCCCGCCTCGTGATAGCGCTCCGACCAGTGCAGAAGCGTTTTCGACGGGATGCAACCAACGTTCAGGCACGTGCCACCAAGCGTGCCACGGTTCTCGATACACGCCGTGCGCATGCCCGCTTGCGCCGCGGCGATCGCCGCCACATAGCCACCAGGGCCGCCGCCAACTACGGCGACGTCGTATTCTTGTTCAGCCATCGTCCCGCTCTCGTTCTGCCCGACTGGGCCAGGTCTCAATCAGATATCGAGCATGATCCTTTGCGGATCCTCGATGCACTCCTTGACCCGAACCAGGAAGGTCACCGCTTCCTTGCCGTCGATAATACGGTGATCGTAGCTGAGCGCCAGATACATCATCGGCCGCGCCTCGACCTGGCCGCCAACCACCATCGGACGGCTCTGTATCTTGTGCATGCCGAGGATCGCCGATTGCGGCGCGTTCAAGATCGGTGTCGATAGCAACGAGCCGTACACGCCGCCGTTGGAAATGGTGAACGTGCCGCCGGACATGTCGGCGACGGTCAGCTTGCCGTCGCGCGCCTTGACGCCGAATTCGCCGATCGTCGATTCGACTTGCGCAAAGCTCATGCGATCAGCGTCGCGCAGCACCGGCACCACCAGGCCCTTCGGCGCGCCAACCGCGACGCCGATATTGTAATAGTCCTTGTAGACGATGTCGGTGTCATCGATCTCGGCATTGACCGCCGTCTGCTCCTTGAGCGCGACGATCGCCGCTTTCACGAAAAACGACATGAAGCCGAGGCGGATGCCGTATTTCTTTTCGAAGCTCTCTTTGTATTCCGCGCGCAGCGCCATCACGTTGGTCATGTCCACCTCGTTGAAGGTGGTCAACATGGCCGCGGTGTTTTGCGCCTCCTTGAGACGCTCGGCGATACGACGCCTCAGCCGGCTCATCGGTTCGCGACGCTCGCGGGCGTCGCCGCCGGCGGCGGGAGCCTGTACGGGCGCGGGTGTTGGCGCCGGTGCGCGTGCCTCGGCCGGTGCCGGCGATGGCGCGGCCTGACCGGCGTTGACGGCCGCCAGCATATCGCCCTTGGTGACCCGGCCGTCCTTGCCGGACCCGTTGACCTGACCGGGATCGATGCCGGTGTCGGCGGCGAGCTGACGCACAGCCGGCGACTGTGCCGTCGATGACGGTGTTGGTGCCGGCGATGGCTCGGGTGCGGGCGCTGCGGCCACGGGCTGTGGTTCCGCCGCGGCCGCGGGCGTGCCATTTACCGGCGACTCCGAAGCCTCGGGCGCCGCGCCCTCCTCTATCCGCCCGAGAATAGCGCCGACATCGACGTTTTCGTCTTCGGACACCAAGATTTCGCTCAAGGTTCCCGCGCTTTCCGCGGTCACCTCCAGGTTCACCTTGTCGGTCTCCAGCTCGACGATCACTTCGTCTTGGCTCACGCCGTCGCCGGCTGACTTGAACCACTTAGCAACGGTTGCCTCGGTAACCGATTCGCCGAGCGGCGGGACAATGATATCGACGGTCATATTCGCCTCGTAACTGCTGCCGCGTCAGCCGGTCAGCGCGGCTTCGAGCAACGCCGCCTGTTCCCGCTGATGGGTCTTGATCAATCCGGTCGCGGTCGATGCTGCTTCGGCTCGACCGGCATAAGTGGGCCGCTTGCACGTGTGATTGAGATCATCCAGAAGCGCCTCGATGCGCGGCGCCACGAACGTCCAGGCGCCCATGTTCATCGGCTCTTCCTGGCACCACACGATATCGGCCTTGGGGTATTTCTTAAGTTCGTCGCCGAGCGCCACAACCGGGAACGGCGCGAGTTGTTCGAGCCGAAGAACCGCCACGTCTTTGATGTCGCGAGTCTCCCGATCTTCGATCAAGTCATAATAGACCTTGCCAGTGCACAGAACGACCCGTTTGACCTTGGCGCGCGCGGCGATCTTCTCGGTTTCGGGCAAAACCCGGTGAAAGCTCGAGCCTTCGGCCAAGTCGGCAAGCGGCGAAACCGCGCGCTTGTGGCGCAGCAACGACTTTGGCGTCATCAGGATCAACGGCTTGCGGAACTTACGGTTGAGCTGACGCCTGAGCACGTGGAAATAGTTCGCCGGCGTGGTGCAGTAAGCGACCTGGATATTGTCCTCGCCGAACAATTGTAGGTATCGCTCGAGTCTTGCGGAACTATGCTCCGGTCCCTGACCTTCGTAGCCGTGCGGCAGAAGCAGCACGACGCCCGACATGCGCAACCATTTACTTTCGCCGGCGCAGATGAACTGATCGATGATCACCTGCGCTGTGTTGGCGAAGTCGCCGAACTGCGCTTCCCACATAACCAGGGAATTGGGATCGGCAAGGGTATAACCGTACTCATAGCCAAGCACCGCCGCTTCCGACAGCAGACTATCGGTCACTTCGAACGGCGCTTGCTTCTCGGTGATGTAATTCAGCGGAATGTATCGGTCTTCGGTGGTCTGATCGACCAACACCGAATGACGCTGCGAAAACGTGCCACGGCCGGAATCCTGACCGCTCAGGCGCACCGTGTGGCCCTCGACCACCAGGGTCCCGAAAGCCAGCGCCTCGGCGGTCGCCCAGTCGATGTTTTCGCCGGTCTCGATCGCCTTCCGGCGTTGGTCGAGAAAGCGCACGATCTTGCGGTGCACATTGAAGCCGTCGGGATATTGGCACATCGCCAAGCCGACTTCGCGCAGGCGCTCCATTGGCGCCGCGGTGTCACCCCGGCGATCGCCCGTCGGCGCAGCCTCGAAACCGGCCCACTCGCCCTCCAACCAATCCGCTTTGGTGGCCTTAAAGCCGCGCGCCTCTTCATAGGCGTCCGCAAGCTCGGCATTGAATTTTTCACGGCGGCCATCCGCCTCGCTCGGCGTCAGCACGCCTTCGCCGATCAGCTTTTCGGTGTAGAGCTGGCGCGTGGTCGCATGTTCGTCGATGCGCTTGTACATCAAGGGCTGAGTGAACGCTGGCTCGTCGCCTTCGTTATGCCCATGGCGGCGGTAGCAGAAAATATCCAGCACCACGTCACGGCCGAACTGATGGCGAAAATCGGCAGCCAGTATCGCCGCGTGTACCACCGCAACCGGATCGTCGCCATTGACGTGGATGATCGGTGCCTGAACCATTTTCGCGACATCCGACGGATAAGGCGACGAGCGCGAATATTTCGGGCTGGTGGTAAAGCCAATCTGATTGTTGACGATGACATGCAGCGTGCCGCCGGTGCGATGCCCACGCAGTTCCGACATCGCGAGCGTCTCGGCGACGATGCCCTGGCCGGCGAACGCCGCGTCACCGTGCATCAGCACGCCCATGACCCGCTTGTGCTTGGTGTCGTCAAGCATCTCCTGCTTGGCGCGAACCCGGCCCATGACCACGGGATTGACCCACTCGAGATGCGAGGGGTTTGGAGTCATCGACAAGTGAATTTTGTGGCCGCCTGGCAAGACGCGATCGGCCGAGGTGCCAAGATGATATTTCACATCGCCGGAGCCCTGAACTTCTTCGGGCTTCGCTGAGCCGCCCTGAAACTCCGAAAACACCCGCATGTAGGGCTTGCCCATGATGGTGGTCAGAATGTTGATCCGACCCCGATGGGGCATGCCGAACACGAACTCCTCGACGCCATGCGCGGCGGAAGAGCGGATGATCGCTTCTAGCGCCGGCACCAGACTTTCAGCGCCTTCGATCGAGAACCGTTTGGTGCCCGGATACTTGACATGCAAGAACCGCTCGAAGCCTTCGGCGAGATCGAGCTCGGTCAGAATTTCGAGCTTTTGGGCGTTGCTAAAGCCGGTCTGATTGAGCGTGTTCTCCACCCGCTGCTGGATCCACGATTTTTCCAGCGGGTATTGGATATGCATGAACTCGATGCCGATCTTCGAGCAATAGACCTGCTTGAGGATCTCCAGGACCTGGCGCAGCGTCGCGGTTTCGTGCCCCAGTACGCCGTCGATAAAAAACTCGCGGTCGTAGTCCGCGTCGGAAAAGCCGTAACTGGTCGGGTCGAGCTCAGGGTGGTGCTTTTGCCCGGCGAGCCCGAGCGGATCCAACTCGGCGATAAGATGCCCGCGCACGCGATAGGCGCGGATCAACATCAGAATGCGCAGGCTGTCGCGGGTGCGAGCCAGAACGTCGCCGGTATCCAGGGCCGCCGCCGGCCCACTGGCCAACGACGCCGGCTCACGGTCGAGATCGGAAAAGAAATCGCGCCAAGTCGGGTCGATCGCAGCCGGATCTACCCGATAACGCTCATAAAGTTCCTCGATGAAGCCAATATTGGCCCCGCTCAGGAACGACATATCGTCGAGTTGTATGGCCATTGCCCGCGTCACCCTGTGGGTCGATTGCACGCCGGTTTTTCCGGCGTGGCGCGCAGGGACTGTTTGCGACTAGCCCTGCATCACCTTCAACATGGTGGTCCCGAGGCTCGCAGGCGAGTCCGCGACTGTCACGCCAGCCACCCGCAAGGCCTCCATTTTCTCCGCCGCTCCGCCTTTGCCGCCGGCAATAATCGCCCCGGCATGACCCATGCGCCGACCCGGTGGGGCCGTTACACCCGCAATGAAGCCTACCACCGGTTTCTTGACCGATGAATGACTCAGAAAATCGGCGGCTTCTTCCTCGGCCGTGCCGCCAATCTCGCCGATCATGATTATGCCCTCGGTTTCCGGATCGCCGAGGAACATATCGAGGCAATCAACAAAATTCGTTCCGTTAACTGGGTCGCCACCAATGCCGATACAAGTGGTCTGGCCGAGCCCGACCGCGGTGGTCTGCGCCACCGCCTCGTATGTCAGCGTGCCGGAGCGCGAAACCACGCCTATTTTGCCCGGACTGTGAATGTGTCCCGGCATGATGCCGATCTTGCATTGATCCGGCGTGATCACGCCCGGACAATTCGGTCCGACCAGCCGGGTGTCCGAATCCTCGAGCACGCGCTTGACCGGGACCATATCGGCGACCGGAATGCCCTCGGTGATACACACCGCCAGGCGAATCCCAGCGTCCACCGCCTCCAGGATCGCGTCGGCTGCGAACCTCGGCGGCACGTAGATCACGCTGGCGTCGGCGCCGGTCTTTGCGACCGCGTCGTGCACCGTGTCAAACACCGGCAGATCGAGGTGTTTCGTCCCGCCTTTGCCCGGCGTAACTCCGCCGACCATCTGCGTGCCGTAGGCCAAAGCCTGCTCGGAATGAAAAGTACCCTGCCGGCCGGTAAAGCCCTGGCAGATTACTTTGGTGTCAGAATTTACCAGAACCGACATCAGGCGACTTCCTTGACCGCGTGAACGATTTTTTCCGCCGCGTCCGCCAGATCATCCGACGAAACGATAGGCAGGCCGGATTCGGCCAAGATCTTCTTGCCGAGATCGACATTGGTGCCCTCAAGCCGCACCACCAAGGGCACCTGCAGACTGACTTCGCGCGCAGCGACGACAATGCCTTCGGCGATCACGTCGCAGCGCATGATGCCGCCAAAGATGTTGACCAACACGCCCTCGACGTCGGGGTCGGACAGGATCAGCTTGAAGGCTTCGGTAACGCGCTCGCCGGTGGCGCCGCCGCCGACATCGAGAAAGTTGGCCGGCGACCCGCCATAGAGCTGGATGATATCCATCGTCGCCATCGCCAGACCGGCGCCGTTGACCATGCAGCCGATATTGCCGTCGAGCTTGATGTAATTGAGATCGTGGCGCGCCGCCTCGCGCTCGCGCGCATCTTCCTCGGTCTCGTCGCGCAACTCCATGATGTCGGGATGACGTTCAAGCGCGTTGTCGTCAAAGTTCATCTTGGCGTCGAGCGCAAGCAGTTCGCCACTGCCGGTGACAACCAATGGATTGATCTCAAGCAGGCTGGCGTCCGATTCGATATAGGCCTTGTACAAGGCGAGCATAAACCGCGTCGCCGAGCCGACCTGTTTGCCCTCGAGCCCAAGACCGAACGCTAGGCGCCGGGCATGAAACGGCTGCATGCCGCTTGCGGGATCGATGGCCACGCGGAGTATTTTTTCGGGCGTCTTGGCAGCGACCTCTTCGATATCCATACCGCCTTCGGTCGACGCCATCAGCGTGATCCGGCTGGTCGCCCTGTCGAGCAGCACACTGAGATACAGCTCGCGCGCGATGTCGCAGCCTTCCTCGACATAGATGCGGTTTACTTCCTTGCCACCGGGACCAGTCTGGTGGGTGACAAGGTTCATACCGATCATCGCCTTGGACACCTCGGTGACCTCGTCGAGCGATTTGACGACCTTTACGCCGCCACCCTTGCCGCGTCCGCCGGCGTGGATCTGTGCCTTGACCACCCAAACCGGGCCGCCAAGCTCTCGCGCTTTCTGTTCCGCCTCGGCTGGCGTGTAGGCTACGTGACCTCGCGGAACCGCAACGCCATACTTAGCAAGCAAAGCTTTTGCTTGGTATTCGTGAATGTTCATATCAATTTGCCGCCTGATACGCGGCTGCCCCAGGTTTCCGCCGCTTTGGAGTGATTTAACACGATCCGCGTGCCGGCCAAGTCATCCCCGGCGAAACAGAGCCTTTTTCGACCGTACGGACCCGTTTGATGGCGCGGATCGTCACGCCGGGTAGGCGCGCCGCACGGCGCGATGCGGGGCCATCGGGCAAGCGGCGCAACGCATCCGGCGCGTCGAGCCACGCCACCGAAGGCCGGATGCTTCTTGTCGCCGGCCGCGTCGCGGACCGCTTGAAGTGGGGTCGCACTACGGCGCGGCCCGCTCCTAACCGGCGGCAAAAATCATCCCGGTCAAACGGGTTCGTACGGTCGAAAAAGGCTCCAGCCATTCTTGAGGGATTTAGCGCTTTATCGGCCGTTTTCGCGCCGCCGGCCGTCGGCCAGCCGTTTTACGGGCCGTCGCGCGCCGCGCCGAGGGCGCCCGCGTCGTTTTGGCCGCCGCGGCCGGCTTTTTCGCGGTTTTACCCATCATCTTTTTCACGATCGTGACCAGACCACGCACCGCCGCCACGGATTTGTCGAGCTGCGCCTTCTCGGACCGATTGAGTGAAATCTCGACCACGCGTTCCACGCCCTTCGCGCCAATCACCACGGGCGCCCCGACATACATGCCGCGAATGCCGAACTGACCATTGAGGTATGCGGCGCATGGCAGCACGCGCTTTTTGTCTTTGAGATAGGATTCGGCCATTTGGATCGCGGCGGAGGCTGGCGCGTAAAACGCCGAACCGGTCTTTAGCAAGCCAACGATTTCCGCGCCGCCGTCACGCGTGCGCTGAACAATCTTGTCGAGCCTCTCCTTGGTGGTCCAACCCATCTTCACGAGGTCGGGCAACGGAACGCCGGCGACCGTCGAATAGCGTGTCAGGGGCACCATGGTGTCGCCATGGCCGCCAAGCACGAAGGCGGTGACATCTTCCACCGAGACTTTGAACTCGTCGGCGAGAAAATAACGAAAGCGCGCGGAGTCGAGAACGCCGGCCATGCCTACCACCATATTGTGCGGCAGGCCCGAAGCTTCGCGCAGCGCCCACACCATGGCGTCGAGCGGATTGGTGATGCAAATGACAAACGCCTTGGGGCAATTCTTTTTGATGCCCGCGCCGACCGCCTGCATGACCTTAGTGTTGATACCCAACAAATCATCGCGGCTCATGCCCGGCTTGCGCGGCACCCCGGCAGTGACGATGACCACGTCCGCACCCTTGATGGCGCCATAGCCGGTTGTGCCGGACAGCGCGGCGTCAAACCCCTCGATCGGCGATGACTGAACGAGATCAAGCGCCTTCCCCTGCGGCACGCCGCCGACGATGTCGAACATCACGACATCTCCAAGTTCCTTGAGCCCGGCAAGGTGGGCGAGTGTGCCGCCAATGTTACCGGCGCCGATCAACGCTATCTTGTTGCGAGCCATTTGGGTGTCCTCTTAGGAGGGGCGTGAAGTGTCGGGAAAGAGACGCCGGTAAATAGCCTGAAAACCAATTTCCATCAAGGTGGGAGAGGAAGCGGGCCGGCTTGACAGAGCCAACAAACAAATGACCAGCTTAGAGCACGTGGCGAGCGCTCAAATATTCGCCGCTCTGCATTTCGATCAGGCGCGACGCAGTACGCTGAAATTCGAAGGTGCCAGTCCCGGCAGTGTATAGCTCATCGGGCGGTACGGCCGCGCTCATGATCAACTTTACGGTATGGTCGTAGAACACATCGACCAGCAGGGCGAATCGGCGGGCCTCGTTGCGTTGTTCGGGCGTTAGCGCCGGCACGTCCGCCAATAGAACAGTGTGATAGTGCTGCGCAATGGCCAAATAATCCGCCGCGCCGAGCGGTTGCTCGCATAGGTCGGCGAAGGTGAACTGAGCGATACCGCGATTGGTCGCGGGCACCCGGACCTCGCGCCCCTGAACCATCAAAGTCTCGGCAATCGGCGACACGCCGCCTGCGAGGCGTTCGTAGGCGGCGTCGAGCGATCGCGACGCTTCCGCGCCAAGCGGGCTGAAATAGACCTTGGCGTCGCGCAACCCGTTCAAGCGGTAGTCCACTTCGCCGTCGAGGTGGAGCACGTCAAACCGGGCCTCGACCAGATCGATGAACGGCAGGAAACGATCGCGCTGCAGGCCATCAAGATAGAGATCGCGTGGCGGCCGGTTGGATGTGGTGACCACCACCACGCCAAGTTCGAGCAGCGCGGTGAACAGGCGCGCCAAAATCATCGCGTCGGCAATATCGAGCACTTCGAATTCGTCGAAACACAGCAGCCACGCCTCGCCGGCGATCGCCTCAGCCAGCGGCGGAATCGGATCGGCGCCGGTGCGGATGCCGTAGACACGCCCATCCTTGCGCCACTGGTGAATCCGCCCATGAACTTCGACCATGAACGAGTGGAAATGGGTGCGGCGCTTGGCCTCGACCGGCGCTTGGTCGAAAAACAAGTCCATCATCATGGTCTTACCGCGCCCGACACCGCCAAAGAGGTACAGGCTTTGCGGCGGCGACACCGTCTTTTCCAAACCAAGCCGGCTACGCCAGCCACGCGGCGCAGGCGGCTTATAGCCGCGCAAGCGAACGTGAAGCGCTTGCAGCTTCTCCGCCGCGAGTTCCTGCGCCGGATCGGGCCGAAGCGTGCCGTCGCGCAGCAGCGTCCGGTAACCGGCGATCGGCCCGTCGGTCAATGGTGGATTACCCTGTTACGTCGCACCGGCTCACGCCCACTCCCCGGCCACACTTTCGTCGTGGCCAGGAAGGAGCGTGAGCCGGCACAGGTCTATAAAGCGTTAAAGCGCCCTATTGCAGCGTCGGGATGGTGTATTCCACGCCTTCGCGAATGCCCGACGGCCAGCGAGCGGTCACGGTCTTGACCTGCGTATAGAACCGCACGCCTTCCATGCCGTGGGTGTTGGTATCGCCGAACTTGGAGCGCTTCCAGCCGCCGAAGCTGTGATACGCAACCGGCACCGGAATCGGCACATTGACCCCAACCATGCCGATATTGGCGCGGGTAACGAAATCCTTCGCCGCATCGCCGTCGCGGGTGAAGATCGCGGTACCGTTGCCATATTCGTTTTCGCGTACCAGGTTCAGCGCGCTTTCGTAATCGTCGGTGCGCACGACCGACAAGACCGGACCAAAGATCTCTTCCTTGTAGATATCCATGTCCGCCGTCACCTTGTCGAACAAGCAGCCGCCCATGAAATAGCCGTTCTCGTAGCCTTGCAGCGAGTAGTCGCGACCGTCGACCACCAAGTCGGCGCCCTGCGCCACGCCCGAGTCGACCAGCCCTTTGATGCGCTCGAGCGCTTGAGCGGTGACCACTGGCCCCATGTCGGCATCAGTATCCGTGTACGGCCCTATCTTCAGGCTCTCGATCTTCGGTTTCAGGCGTTCGATCAGCGGCTCGGCGGTGCCACCCACCGCAACCGCAACGGAGACCGCCATGCAGCGCTCGCCGGCGGAGCCGTAGGCCGCGCCCATCAAGGCGTCGGCGGCCTGGTCGAAATCGGCGTCGGGCATCACCACCATGTGGTTCTTGGCGCCGCCCAGCGCCTGCATGCGTTTGCCGTGCGCCGATCCGGTCGCGTAGACGTATTGTGCAATCGGCGTCGACCCGACGAAGCTGACCGCGCCAATGTCCGGATCGGTGAGGATCGCGTCGACCGCTTCCTTGTCGCCATTGACCACATTGAACACGCCGTCGGGTACGCCGGCCTCCTTGAACAGTTCACCCAGCAGAAGCGGACAGCTCGGATCGCGCTCAGACGGCTTCAGAATAAAGGTGTTGCCGCAGGCGATCGCCATGGGCGCCATCCACAGTGGGATCATGGCGGGGAAATTGAACGGGGTGATGCCGGCGCACACGCCAACCGGCTGGCGGATCGAGTAGCTGTCGACACCGGTGCCCACCGACTCGGTGTACTCGCCCTTAAGCAAATGCGGAATGCCGCAGGCGAATTCGACCACTTCGAGGCCGCGCGTGATCGAGCCCTTGGCGTCGGGGATGGTCTTGCCATGCTCCGAAGACACCGCCTCGGCCAGCGCATCCATATTCGCTTCGATCAGCGACTTCAGGCGGAACATCATGCGCGCGCGCGCGATCGGCGTCGTGGCCGCCCAAGCCGGCAAGGCAGCTTTTGCAACCTCGACCGCATTGCGCATGTCGGCCGCGCTCGCCAGCGGGACTTCCTTGGTGATTTCGCCGGTGGCGGGATTGAAAATCGGGCCGGTGCGGCCGCTTTCGCCGGCGACCTTCTGGCCGTTGATAAAGTGATGAAGCATTTCAGTCATGATGTCTCCCATCGCCTTGCCCGCGTATCGGGCAAGGCGGCTATAAAACGATGGTCGGCGGCTGCCGCTGCGGCGCTTTGATGCCCCGACTAACGGGTTATTTCAAGTATCCGAGTTCGCGCCAAACGGCATAGCGCGTACGAAAATCGTTCATCGACTCCCAGGCGCGCTTGAAAGTTTCGTCCTTTGCCACTTCTTCGGCGACCACCGTCTGCCACGCGGCTTCGAGTTCGGCCAAGATTTCCGGCGACCATTCATGCAGGGTCACGCCCTGTTCCTGGAAGTATTCCAGCGCCGGCACTTGCTCGGCCTCGCCGAGCGCGATGGTCCGCTGCACCATGTTGCCGCAGGTGATCTCGAATAGGCGTTGCTGACGCGGTGTCAGAGCGTTCCACCGGTCGAGATTGACGATCAGTTCCACCCAAGTCGACTGCTGGTGCCAACCCGGAAAGTAATAGTGCTTGGCGATTTGATAGAAGCCGAGGCTCTTGTCGATTGCCGGGCTGGCCAGCTCGGTCGCGTCGATGGTGCCAAGCTCCAACGCCGGATAGATGTCGCCGGGCGCGATCAGCTGAGTGGACACGCCAAGCTTCTCGATCACCCGCGCACCGAGACCAAAGAACCGCATCTTGAGACCGCTCAGGTCTTCCGAACTCGCAATCTCATTGCGAAACCAGCCGGAGGCCTCGGGTGCGAACAGGCCGCACAAATGCGCCTTGATATTGTGCTTGGCGTAAATTTCGTCGAGCAGCGGCTGGCCGCCGCCATTGTAATACCAGGCCAGATATTCCGGCGCGTCCGGACCGAACGGAACCGCGCTGAAGAGTTGCAGCGCCGCCTCCTTGCCGGCCCAGAAACCCGGCGTCGAATAGCCGGCGTCGACCGAGCCGGACGAGACCGCGTCGAACACTTCGAGCGGCGGCACCAAAGCACCTGGCTCGAAAAACTTCAGAGTCATATTGTCGCCGGATGCAACCGAAAGGTTGTCGATGAACGCCTCGACCGATGGCCCCACTAAGGCCAACGACAGGGTATAGGAGCTGGCCAGTTTCCAGTTCACCGGATCGCCGAGAGCGCCCTCGCCGTCGGCCTCCGCCTGCTCGCCGCCGCCGCCGCTATCGCCGCCGCCTTTAGAAAGGAAACCCCGGTCCACACCGATGCCGACCACGACACCGACCACCAACAAAATAACGACACTGACTGCACGCATGATTTCCTCCCGCTCGCACGGCGTACCCAAGCGGCCGCGGTGCTCATCGCATTTGCGCGACAGCATACGCCATTCACGAAAGCGCGAAAGCCTTCGTGCCTATCGATTATTGTTGGGAAAGCGGGCTTAGCTGGCGATGCCGCTCACTGTGAGGGTAATGTAAACGACATACCCGGTCAGCAGCAGGCCGCCTTCGGCCCGGCTGACGCGACGTTCGGTGGTCATCATGATCAGCAGCGCCACCGTTACGCCGATCATCACCCACAAGTCGAAACGCAGCAGCTCAGGCGGCACCGGCACTGGTGAGACCATGGCAGTCACCCCGGCGATCGCCAGCATGTTGAACAGATTGCTGCCCAGCGCATTACCGACGGCAAGATCGCTGTGTCCGCGCAGAGCCGCCATTCCCGCGGTGGCAAGTTCCGGAAGCGAGGTGCCCAACGCGATCAGGGTCAGCCCGATCACGGCCTCCGATAGGCCCGCCCATCGTGCGATATCCACCGCGCCGTCGATCAGCAGGCTCGCGCCAACGACAACGCCGCCAATTCCGAACGCGGTGATCGCCAGAGCGATCATAATACCTGCGGGTGCCGCCGGCACTTCCTCTTCGGTTTCGGGGTCGGCGGTGGGCGTGCGGCGACGCGCGGCCCAAAATGACCAAACCGTGTAGCCGATCAGGACCAATACCATTCCGCCGCCGGCGATCCAGCCGATCGTACCAAGCAAGCAGATCCCGGCAAATCCAAGCGTTGCGACCATCAGAAGGCTACCGTCGCGGCGCACCAGACCCGGCGAGATCGTGATCGTCTTTAGCGCCGCGGCCGCGCCGACGATAAGCAGGATATTGGCGATATTGGAGCCAACGACATTGCCCAAGACGATGTCGGGATGGCCGGTGAAGACGGCCTGCAGACTGACGACCAGTTCGGGCGCGGAAGTACCGAAAGCGACCACGGTCAGTCCGATCACCAGTGGCGATACACCCAAGGCGCTCGCCAGTCCGACCGCGCCGCGCACCAGCAATTCGCCGCCGCCGACCAACAGCAACAAGCCGCCAATGACCAACAGCACACTCATGCCGGAGCGAACGCCCGGGTGACAGGATCAATAACGGTCATACGCATGCCGCCGCCACACCCGCATCAATGGATCGAAAGACTCTTGGCACCGGGCGCCTCTTCAAGCTCGTCCATGACAATGGCCCGCGGAAGCTCGCCGACAAGTGTGCACGACACATTTGGGATGCAATGAGGAAACAAAAAATGTGGTAGCCCGCCGTCCTTTTCGGGCCCTCGGTGGCGCGTTACAGCTAGCGCCGCTCGACCATCAGCTTTTTGATTTCGCCAATCGCCTTGGCCGGGTTCAGACTCTTAGGACAGGTCTTGGTGCAGTTCATGATGGTGTGGCAGCGATACAGCTTGAACGGATCTTCCAGATCGTCCAGCCGCTCACCGGTCGCCTCGTCGCGGCTATCCGCGATCCAGCGATAGGCCTGCAACAACACCGCCGGCCCCATGTACCGATCACCGTTCCACCAATAGCTCGGACAGCTCGTGGTACAACAGAAACACAGGATACACTCGTAAAGACCGTCGAGCTCCTTACGTTCCTCGGGCGATTGTGGCCGCTCCGCGTCGGGCGGTGGTGGTGACTCCGCGCGCAACCAAGGCCGGATCGACGCATATTGGGCATATGCGTGAGTCAGGTCGGGCACCAAATCCTTGACCACCGGCATATGGGGCAGCGGATAGACCTTCACGTCGTCTTTGATCTCGCTGAGATATTTGGTGCAGGCGAGCGTATTGGTGCCGTCGATATTCATCGCGCAACTGCCGCACACGCCTTCGCGGCACGAGCGGCGGAAGGTGAGCGTCGAATCCGTCTCGTTCTTAATTTTGATCAGCGCGTCGAGCACCATCGGCCCGCAGCTATCCAGATCGACCTCGTAGTGGTCGAGGCGCGGATTTTCATCGTCGTCCGGGCTCCAACGATAGACCGTGAAGGTCTTCACGTTGGTCGCGCCGTCCGGCACCTTATGGGTCTTGCCGGCGCCGACCTTGGAATTGGCTGGCAGGGCGAATTCGGCCATCGTTCAGTCCTTCAAGATTTCGTCGAATGCCGGCTAGTAGACCCGCGCCTTGGGCGGAATCGGCTGCACTTCGTTGGTCAGGGTATTGAGATGGACCGGGCGGTAGTCGAGGCGAGGCTTGCCGTCGTCGCCAAGCCAGGCGACCGTATGCTTCATCCAATTGTCGTCGTCACGCTCGGAGAAATCTTCTCGCGCGTGGGCGCCGCGGCTTTCCTCGCGATTGTACGCGGATCCGACCGCGACCACGGCTTGATACATCAGATTGTCGAACTCCAGGGTCTCGACCAGATCGGAGTTCCACACCATCGACCGATCCGACACGCTGATATCGTGACGGCCGTCCCACAGCTTGCCGAGTTCCCTGACGCCTTCGGCCAGTACGTCACCGGTGCGGAACACCGCGCAGTGGCTTTGCATCAGTTTCTGCATTTCGAGACGCATGGCGGCGGTCGGCGTGCCGCCCTTGGCGTGACGCAGCCGGTCGAGCCGCTCAAGCGCAAAGTCACCAGCCCCGTCGGCAAAATCCTTGTGCGTTTCACCCGGCGTGACCAGCTCGGCGGCGCGGATCGCCGCGGCACGGCCGAACACCACCAGATCGAGCAGTGAATTCGATCCCAGGCGATTGGCGCCATGAACCGACACGCAGGCCGCCTCGCCGATCGCCATCAGGCCCGGCACCACCGAGTCTGGGTCTCCGTCGCGTATGGTCACCACCTCGCCGCGATAATTGGTCGGCACGCCGCCCATATTGTAGTGGCAGGTGGGCAGCACCGGGATCGGCTCACGGGTCACGTCGACGCCCGCGAAGATGCGCGCGTTCTCGGAGATCCCCGGCAATCGTTCGTTGATCAAATCCGCATCCAGATGTTCAAGGTGCAAATGGATGTGATCCTTATTGTCGCCGACGCCGCGCCCCTCGCGAATTTCGACGGTCATCGAGCGGCTGACCACATCGCGGCTGGCAAGGTCCTTGGCCGACGGCGCATAGCGCTCCATGAAACGCTCGCCCTCGGAATTGGTCAGATAACCGCCCTCGCCGCGCACGCCTTCTGTGATCAGCACGCCGGCGCCGTAAATCCCGGTCGGGTGGAACTGAACGAACTCCATGTCCTGGTTCGGCAGGCCGGCGCGTAAAGCCATTGCGTTGCCATCGCCGGTGCAGGTATGCGCCGAGGTGCAAGAGAAATACGTCCGGCCATAGCCACCGGTGGCGAGCACCACCAGGTGCGCGCGGAAACGGTGGATGGTGCCGTCGTCGAGATTCCACGCCATCACGCCGCGGCACACGCCGTCCTCATCCATGATCAGGTCGAGCGCGAAATACTCGATCATGAATTCGGCTTGGCAGCGGAGTGCCTGCTGGTAAAGCGTGTGCAGAATGGCGTGACCGGTACGATCGGCGGCGGCGCAGGTGCGCTGCGCGGTGCCTTCGCCGAAGCGCGTGGTCATGCCGCCGAAGGCGCGCTGGTAAATCTTGCCTTCGGGCGTGCGCGAAAACGGCACGCCGTAATGTTCGAGCTCGATGACCGCCGGCGCCGCCTCGCGGCACATATATTCGATGGCGTCCTGGTCGCCGAGCCAGTCCGACCCTTTGACCGTGTCGTACATGTGCCAGCGCCAATCGTCCTCGCCCATATTGCCGAGCGCCGCCGAGATGCCGCCCTGGGCAGCGACGGTGTGGCTGCGGGTCGGGAAAACTTTGGTTAGGCAGGCAGTCTTGAGGCCTTTTTCGGCCATGCCAAACGTCGCGCGCAGGCCGGCGCCGCCGGCGCCAATGACCACCACGTCATAGGTGTGATCGGTGATCGGGTAAGCTTCGGTCATTGTCGAGTGCCCCTTTCGACCATGCGCGGTCAGCCCTGAAATGCGATTTTAAGCACCGCGAAGATCGATCCGGCGCCGAGCACGAAGGTCGCGAAAGTGCTCAACAGGAGCATCGCGTGCTTGGCAAAGCCGCCATGAACATAGTCTTCGATCACCACCTGTAGCCCGAGCTTGGCGTGATAAAACGTCGCGAAAAGCGTCAACACTAGCGCGATCGCCACCCAAGGCTGCGCAATCCACGCGGTCACCGCCGCATGATCCGTAAAGCTGAGCCGCGCAAGCGAATAAGCCAGCCACAAGGCAAGTGGCACCAGCGCCACCGCGGTGACCCGCTGCGCCCACCAATGCGCCACACCATCCTTGGCCGCGCCAAGCCCGCGCGCGCGTCCCAGCGACGACCGCAAGCCGGTCATAAGGCGCCTCCCGCCGCGTAGCCCAACGCCCAGGCCAGCAGTGTCAGCGCGGTGGCGACAAGAACGACCGCCCAGCCAGACCGATAAGCGGTGGCGAGTTCGTAGCCATAACCGGCGTCCCAGAACAAATGCCGGATGCCATTCAGCAGGTGGTAGAACATCGCGAACGTCCAGCCGAACAGCAGCAGCCGTCCGATCATGTGACCGATAAAGGATTGCGCGGTCGCGAATGCATCAGGCCCAGACGCCGCGGCGGCAAGCCACCAGACCAACAACAGCGTGCCGACCGCGAGCGCCACGCCGGTAATCCGATGCAGGAACGATAGAACCGATGTGAGTTGCGGCCGATAGACCTGAAAATGCGGCGACAGCGGCCGTTCGGCCAGCGGCATGATCGACTCCCCGGGTAGTTCGGTCATGAGACAGCGCGAAAGCGCCTATAAGTTAGCTAGACCGTGGATTCCGGCAAGTCAACCAGCGATCAGTTGTGGCGCCTCGGCATGAGCACGGTATAGTCGAAATCAAGAATCACCGAAGGGTGGTATTTGCCGTCCGCGTCTCGGTCGGGAAAGTCGGCACAAGGCTGATCGCGCGTGGCGAGGGTACGCAGCCGTAATGCGCCGACATCGGTTCTCCCGGCGATCGGCCAAGCGTCGATCACCTCGGACCACGCGTAAATCGTATCGCCAGCAAAAGTCGGGGCAACGTGGCGGCCGCCATTGATCGCGGCGATCCAGAACGCGTTGGCCAGTCCGTTGAACGACAGCGCCCGCGCCAAGCTGATAATGTGCCCACCATAGATCAAGCGTCGGCCGAATCGGCTGTCCTTGGTGAGCACGGCATCGAAATGCACCTTCGCGGTGTTCTGATACAGCCGCGTCGCCATTGCATGCTCGGCTTCCTCGATACTCATGCCGTCGACATGGTCGATGCGCTCGCCCGGCGCGTAGTCATCCCAAACATGCCGGCTGCCGGCCGCGTCAAAGTCGTAGCCCGCGAGGTCAAGACCATCGGGCAAAACCAATCTGTCGGGACCGACGTGATCGGCGAGCTTGGGAACCACCGGCTCGGGCGCCGGCGTGTCGGTGTCGCGCTTCGCCACCATCACCCATCGCATATAGTCGATCACGGTCTCGCCGCGCTGATTGGCGCCGACTGACCGCACATAAACCGTTCCGGTCTTGCCGTTGGAATTCTGCTTGAGGCCGATCACCGTCGACTGGGCCGACAGCGTGTCACCGGGATAGACCGGCGCCATGAAGCCGCCCTCGGCATAACCAAGATTGGCCACCGCGTTGAGCGACACGTCCGTCACCGTCTTGCCGAACACTATGTGGAAAGCGAGCAACGGATCGATCGGCGCTTTCGGGAGGCCGATTGCCGCGGCGAAGCTATCGGCACTGGGCACCGCGAAGCGGTTGCCGGTTAGCGCGGTGTAAACCGAGGCATCGCCCGTGGTAACGGTGCGCGGCGTCGCATGGACCAGTTCCTGGCCGATCGCGAAATCCTCGAAAAAATTGCCGGCGTGAGTCTTCGCCGCGTTACCTGTTTGGCTCATGCGGCGTTGGCCGTCTCAAGCGTCGCAATGGTCTCGGCCAGCGTCATCAACCGATGCGCGGCCTCGACATGCAGGCTCTCGATCAGCTTGCCGTCGACCAGCACCACGCCTTTGCCCGCCGCCTCGGCCTCGGCGTGCGCCGCGATGATCCGCTTCGACCATTCGATCTCGTCCGCCGCCGGCGCGAATATTTCGTTCGCGCCGGCGAGGGTCTTGGGGTGGATCAACGTCTTGCCGTCGAACCCGAGCTCGCGCCCTTGGCGACAGGCATCGGCGAAACCTTCATCGTCGGCGAGGTCGAGATGCACGCCATCAAGAATCGCCAGGCCATACGCCCGCGCCGCGACAACACAGATCGACAAGGCGGCGAGCATCGGCAAACGCATCGCGGTATGCGCGGCGTGCAGGTCCTTCACCAGGTCGGAGGTGCCCATCACAAAGGCGCCGAGGCGGGGGCTGGCGCCGGCAATCTCCTTGGCGTTGAGGATCGCCAATGGGGTCTCCATCATGCACCACAGCGAGAGGCTTTCAGGCGCGCCATGGTCGTCCAGCACGCTGAGCGCCTGGTCGATATCGAACGCTGTGCTCACTTTGGGCACCAAAATTGCGTCGGCGCCGCAACCGGCCATCGCGATCAGATCGTCGCGGCCCCACGGCGTGTCGAGCGCGTTGACCCGCACAATCAGCTCGCGCGCGCCATACCCGCCGGCGCTCAGAGCATCGAGGATTTGTCCGCGCGCCAGCTCTTTGGCGTCAGGCGTAACCGCGTCCTCTAAATCCATGATGATCGCGTCGGCCGGCAGGGTTCTGCCCTTCTCAAGGGCGCGCGCGTTTGCCCCAGGCATATAAAGCACGCTGCGGCGCGGTCTTGCGGTTGCGGGCATAAAGCTGGCCTCTCCCACCAGATTGAAGGACGCCGGAACTTAGTTATTTGGGTTTTGCAACGCAATACGGGCACAAAGGCCCAGTTTCACTCAGAAACTGCAGCCGTCGAATTGGGTGCCGTCGAAGAACACGTTCAGGCACACCGCCTGCGCCAAGCCATCGCTGACCAATCGGCGCGACGGCTCGCCACATTCGCTCGATTGATCGAGCGCGTAGGCCACGCCGATCTTGCGCAAAGCGTCGAGGAACATTTCGGCCGCCACCTCGTCGACCCCTAGGAGCGATCGGTAGACTTCGCGGATATGCTGCTCGTTCTTCTCGGCTTCGAACTCGAAACCCAGCTTTTGCGCGCCGTCGAGATGTAGGCATTGCTGATTGGCCCACAAACCGCTTGAGACACGGGCGAATCCGGCGAATTTCTCTAGCGTCGAGTCAGGCACGCCGGCCAAATCGTCGGGCTTGAAAGACGGGAACGAAATCTCGCCCACCGATTTCGCGTGGCCGAGGAAATCGTCGATCGTCACGCCGCCGGCCCGGCTCAGGTCAGCGATCCCCTCCTCGAGCCGTCCGACCTGCAAATAGGACAACCCCCGGCCCGCGTGATAGCCCCTCTCATCGGGGTTGAGGTCAATCGCCCGGGTGTAATCCCGGATCGCCGAGTCATAGGTGCCGACCATCTTGTGCGCGCCCGCGCGCGCCGCCAGCGCGGCAGCGACCTGTTTCGGGTCGGGCTTACCGCCGAGTTGGATCGCCTGATCAAAGTCAGCGATCGCCTTGGCAAAGGCCGCCATCTTCACATGAACCGCACCACGCGCGATGAAAGCATCGGCAAGTTTCGGGTTCACGCGAATCGCCGCGGTCAGGTCTTGTAGCACCAGCGGATAATCGTGCCGCTGACGGTAACCCTCGGCCCGATCGACCAAGGCCTGAGCGTCGGCCGGGTCGCGGTTCACGGCGGCGGTAAAGTCTTCCATCGCCTCGTCGGTACGGTCGAGCTCCAGTCGTGCCCGTCCACGCCCGCGATAGGCCTCGCTCACTTGCGAATCGGCGGCCCCAACAGAGACCAAGACGCTGGTGTATAGGTCATTGGCGTTCTGAGGGTCGCCACGCGCCAAGGCGTTGCCTGCCTGCTCCAGGGTCTCCGAAGCGTCGAAAGTTAACCCATCGACGCACCCCGTCAGGCAAACAAGAAACAATCCGATCATAGTGGGTCGCATGGCAACACGGTCCCGCTCATCGTCCCTACCCCCGGGGAAGCTCTCATTTGGCCACGAAAAATGTGCTAATTCAATCAGCCCCAACAAAGCGCTTGAATCGGTGCATTTTGCCGCATGCCCATCATCTCGATCCAGTCTTCGGTCGCTTATGGCCATGTCGGCAACAGCGCCGCGGTGTTCGCGATGCAACGCCTGGGCGCCGAGGTATGGCCGGTGCATACGGTGCAGCTCTCGAACCATACGGGGTATCCGGATTGGGGCGGCGGCGCGCTCGGCGCGGCGCATGTGGCGGAGGTTTTGGCAGGCGTCGAGCGTCGTGGCGGATTCACGCACGCTGCAGGGCTGCTCAGCGGTTATGCCGGCAACCCGGACCTGGTTGCGGTGATCGCCGACGCGGTGGGCCGGTTGAAAACCGCCAATCCGAAAGCGCTTTTCTGTTGCGACCCGGTGCTGGGCAACGATGTGAAAGGGCTGTTCGTCGCCGAAGAGGTGGCCGTAGCAATAAAGGAGAAATTGCTCTGCCGCGCCGACATCGCAACGCCGAACCGCTTCGAGCTCGCCTGGCTTACCGGCGCCACGATCGACACGGTCGATCAAGCGCGCACCGCCGCCGATCAGCTTGCGGCACACGGGCCGGCGGCGGTGGTGGTCAGTTCGCTTCCGACGAATGCCGGTATTGGTGTCTTGGTGCGCGACAATAATGATACCTGGCTAATCGAAACCCCACATCTTGACGTCGTCGCCAACGGCGCGGGCGACTGCTTTACCGCCATGATGCTCGCACGGCTGGTCGGCGGCGCGCCGATTGCTGAGGCGGCCGCCAAAGCGGTTTCGTCGATCTTCGGATTGCTCTCGCGCAGCGATGGCGGCGAGCTGCCGATCGTCACCGCACAAGATGAGATTGTCGCGCCGGGTCGAGAATTCGTCGCCACACCTCTTGAATAAGACAATTCGCTTGGCTTGCTAACTAACTTGCTTTTCGCGGCCTTCCCAGAACGGTTTTCGAAGTTCGGTTTTGAGGATTTTACCGGCACCGGATAGCGGCATCGGCTCGTCACGGAAGCTGATGCTGCGCGGACACTTAAAGCCGGCGATCAGCGCGTGGCAATGGGTCTCTATGTCGTCGGCGCTCGCGCTCTCGCCGTCTTTCAGCCGGACAATGGCGTGCACCCGTTCGCCCCATTTGTCGTCCGGCACACCGATTACCGCGCATTCGGCGACCGCTGGGTGCTGATAAACCGCGTCCTCAACCTCCGCTGAATAGACATTCTCACCGCCTGATATGATCATGTCCTTGACCCGGTCGACGACGTAAACGTAGCCGTTCTCGTCCATATAACCGCCGTCGCCCGAGTGCATCCAGCCGCCGCGCAATGCCTCGGCGGTCAGCTCAGGTTGCCGCCAATAGCCCTGCATCACGTTGGCCCCGCGCACGATGATCTGGCCCACCGTGCCACGCGGCACCTCTTGGTCATCATCGTCGACAATCTTCACTTCGACCCCCGGCGCGGCGCGCCCGGCGGAGCGGAACATATTAGCCATCGGCCCCTCGACGACGTGGGCCTCGGGGCCGTTCACGGTGGACAGCGGCGCGCATTCGGTCTGGCCGTAGGCGTGGCTGAACCGGCAAGCGGGGATCACCTCGAGCGCTTTCAGGATCACCGCCTCGGGCATCGGCGATGCGCCGTAGCTAATGTGCCTGAGACTCGATAGATCGTAGTCGCCGATCGACGGGTGATTCACCACCATGTTGCACATGGTCGGCACCAGTAGCGTGTCGGTGATGCCATGCTGCTGCACCGCGTCAAGCACCCCATCAGGCGAGAAGGCGGGCATGAAGATATGCTGCGCGGCGACCTGGGTGATCCCGAAAATCGCCAGGCAATCGGCGATATGAAACATCGGCGCCGCGTGCAGCCACTTGGCATCCTCGAAAAAGCTCAACGTCGGAATGCAGTTGAACGTGTTGAACACCAAGTTGCGGTGACTGAGCATGACACCTTTCGAACGCCCGGTGGTGCCGCCGGTGTAGAACAGGCCGGCAAGATCTTCATAGCCGCGCTCGGCGTCCGTCACCGCGTCCGCGTCGTTCACCACCGCTTCATAAGCGCGTTCGCCGTTCGCCGGCGCGCCATCCGACATCAAGATGACGTGCTGGACGGAAGGAATTTTGCCGGCCGCTTTGAGCTCGGCAATCACCGGCGCGAAATTATCGCCGATCAGCAGAACGCGGCATTCGCTGTCGTTGATCCAGAATGCGATTTCAGGCGGTGCGAGCCGCGTGTTGATCGGCACGAAAACACCGCCGGCCCACGCAATGGCGTACAACGATTCGAAATAACGATCGCTATTGAGCGCCAGAACCCCGGCGCGCTCGCCGTCAACAACCTCCAGGCCGCGCAAGGCGCCGGCGAGTTTGGCGACGCGCTCAACAACCTCGCCCCATTTGCGGGTCCGGCCGCCGTCGTTGGTGGCAAGAACATTCGATTTGATTTGCGCCGCCCGTTTGAGCGCCTGCGTGAGATACATCCCTGCCCTCGATTTGTTTTTGGATCCCGACGACTCAGTCGGCGTTGGGATCAACCTTCGCCGCGTCGATCATATCCTCGATGCGGGTGAATTTGACACGCGGCCGATTGCCTGAGCCGGCCGCCACCTCGGCTTGGTCGATACGCTGCCAATCCTCGTACGAGGTCGTCTCGGCAGCACGCTCCGCGAGCAGAGCGTCGAGCCCCTCGGGGCCCGGTTTCCCGGGGGCCACATGATCATCAATGATCTGATCGACGACCGAGCGCGCATCGTTGCGATTTGTGCCGATCACGCCGGTGGGTCCGCGACGCGCCCAGCCGACCACGTAAACCCCGTCTTCGACTCGGCCGCTGTCATTCTTGATCGTGCCGCGGGCCTCATCGATCGGCGGGCCATCTTCGCCACTGGCGGAACGATAGCCGATTGCCGAGACAAATAGCTGGGCATCGATTTCAAATGTTTCGCCGGTCGGCACGGCGCGTCCGTCCTCTAGGCGGGTGCGTTCAAACCGGACGGCGGAAACACGGTCATCGCCAAGAATCTCGACCGGCGACGCGTAGAACATGAGATGAATTTTCACCGGCCGTGGATCGGCCGCGCCATCAACCTCGGAAAAAGCTTTTAGGATGCGAAGGTTTTTTTCCTTTTTGGGCCGCTCCGCATCCGGCACGTCGGCGGCGGATTCGGGCATTATCGTCGGATCGACCACCGGCGCCGCGTCTTCAAGCTGACCAAATTCGCTTAGTTCGGGCGAGGTAAAACTTGCCTGTAGCGGCCCCCGTCGTCCGACCACATAAATATTTGTCAGTGGCGCCGCGGTGATTGCGTCCGCCGCGCCCGGATCTATGTCGCTTTGGGCCATCTCGGCGGGCGTCTTGGCCAGCAGGCGCGCAATGTCGAGGGCGACATTGCCGTTGCCAACCACGACTGCGGTTTGCGCGTTCACCTCCTCCGACAAGTCCAGCGATCCGGGCACCGCGTTGTACCAATTGACGAAGCCAGTCGAGTCGACAACCCCGAACAGGCTCTCACCGGGAATGCCGAGGCTGCGCGGCGCTTGGGCCCCGACCGCCAGGATGAGCACGTCGTAAATCGACTTCAGCTCGTCATAGGCGACGTCGCGACCGAGTTCGATATTGCCGATCAGACGCACCGCGTCGTTCTGCAAAATCCGGTCATAAACCCGGATTACGTTCTTGGTGTTTTGGTGATCGGGCGCAACGCCGGCGCGCACCAAGCCATAGGGCGTCGGCAAGCGATCGAGAATGTCGATCCGGCACGCCTCCGGTTTGCGCACCAACGCATCGGCGGCATAAAAGCCGGCCGGGCCGGCGCCAACGATGGCAACCGATAAAGAGGGCGTCTCGTCGCTCATATCAATTGATCCCCGGCCGTGTCCGGTGTCAGGCCGCCGAACCGGCGGAAAAATGATGGGGCTGCCTCGGGCAACGGTCCGTCGGCGGATTCTAAATTGCTCAACACATACGCCTCCGCTGATTGCCAAACGCGTCGGTACAGGTCGCCACACAATGCGCGCGCCGCGGTACCGGGCCAGTCGATGGGGAGAAGTTCGTCCGGCAACATGGGGTCGCGCAGAATTGCCCGTCGATATTCGTGAATCAAGAGCGTTCGAATAACAAACCCGTGCTCGGGATCGATCCGCGAATCGCCTTTCAGGCCACGCCATATCGGCCTAAACCGATCGAGAAAGCCGCGATATGCGGCCCCAAGACGGTCCAAGTCCCAGCCATGAGCGGCCAGCCCGCGCATCGGTCCGAGGGCATCGGACGAGGTCAGCGTGCCGTTCGCCGTCGCTTCGGTGTCGAAAACCACCACCTGATCGGCGAGACCGAGATCGCGCAAAGTCTGGTCGAGCTCCGTGGTCTCCGACATCGGGTGCGCGAATACGCCCGGCGCAATTGCGCCAAATCCCTGCCAAGTGAGTTCGCGGCGCAGCCCATCGCGCCGCGCGTCATCAGCCCTGATCGCGCCCGCGACTACAATCCGCCAACGACCGTCCCAGGCCGGCGGGCTGCCGGCATAGATACGCCGCGTTGCCCGCTCGAAACGGCGCCTGCCGGTATCGGACAAGCCATAAAAAGCGCGTCGACCGATGGTCTGGCGCGCCAGCCAATCGTCGGTCGCCAGACGGTTCACCGCCGTGCGCACCAAACGTTCGTTCAATCCCAACGGCTCGACCAGCTTTACCAGACTCCCAAGCCAGACCCCGCCACCATGCGGCGTAACCGAATCCCCGAACACGGTCACCATTAGCGAGTTCGCCTTCGGTTTAATCAGCCCTGACAGGGTGGCCACATGCGACGCAAGCCCAACGCCCCTTTGATGCTTCTTCGTCGCCAATTCAGCAGTCATTGTCACCTAGATTTCACGAAACGGCGTTACCGACACGGCCCCGAATGTGCATCGGGAATCGGTCAAAAAGCGGTTTATTTTAGCGGCTTATGGTGCCGGTGGGGTGTTAATTACCACGGCATCCCTCAATCTCGCGCAATTATGATACAAATTTAATTGTTAGAAATTTATTTTTGTATCATATTATCGTCAAGCGCGGGCGAGCAAGCGCCTGTCATGGAGGCCGCGATGAAAACCTACGACAAGGGCGACGTGTTGCCGGACGACTACCGGACAGCGCTGATCAATCTGATGTGCTTTCAGGCCGATTCCGAATATGCCGGCGGACAGCGCGTGGCCGAAAACATGCAGTACGCGCCGCGGCCCGAGGAAGCCTATCGCCTGTCGAAGAAGGTGATGGAGGAATTCGGTCACGCTTACTATGTGTGGAACCTGCTTGCCGATTTAGGCCTCGACGTCGATGTGCGCCTGCAGGAGCTGGTGAAGAATCCGGACGATCCGGACCCGGCCAAGGTCAACGTGATCAACGGCTTTCGCAAGCAGAACTGGGCGCCGCTGTTCGACCATTGGCACGACGTCGCGCTGTTCTCCACCGTGGTGACGCCGGCGGCGGTCGCCTTCCTTGGCCAATATCGCGAGTGCTCTTATTTGCCGTGGGCGAAGGTCAATACGCGCATCCATAAGGAAGAGATGGGCCACCTTGCGTTCGGTGTCTGGGCCTCCAAGCGGTCAATCGAGTTTGGTGGCGAGGCGGCGCGCGAAGATATGCAGGGCCGGGTCGCCAAGTTCATGCGGGTCGGTCTCGGCTTCTATGGCCGGCCGTCGAAAGGCGACAGCAAGTCGGAAATGTTCGACATCTACTACGAGTACGGAATCAAGGTGAAAAAGCCGGAAGAACTGCAGGCCGAATATCTAGAGCTGCTCGAAGACCGGCTCGGCCAGGTCGGGCTGGAAATGCCGCAAGGCGTCGAAGCGGATTACGACATGCGCGTCGGATATGAGCTCGAAGTTGCCGAATAAATCGCCGGCGATGGCGAACACCTCACGCCGCAATCCTGTCCTCGAGACAAATCTCGACCGGCTGGCGCGTTACGGCTATAGCCGCGGCTCGGCGATCACTGAGGCTGCTCCAGCGGCCGAATGGACCCGGCTCAAGGGTGACTTCGCCGAACCGGGTCGGCCCGCCGTCGCCGATTTCAATGATTTGCCGCCGGACACGCGAGCGGCCGCCCTGCACTATCTCCAGCTGAAGCGTGAAGCCGACCGGCTGTTGAGCGCGTGCGAGGCGGCGCACAAGACTATCCTCGAACAGGGCCTCGACGTCGATCGCGTCGAGGACTACGCCGAGATCCGCGACGCATACGAGGAAAAAGTCGAAGAGTTTGGCGCCGCGCGCCGCGCGGTTTCACACCTGCTCGCTAAGTTGTAAGCAGACTCAAATTCAGTGCCATACGAATTAAACGGACGGATCGGCTCCGCGCAATTCGTCACAGATCGTCGGTAGGCCCCGGCAACTCCGAAACGACTTTCGCGTTGACGCGTTGGGTGCGCCCGCGAAACAGGGCGATCACACGGCCATCCCGGCCGCTAACCGTTACATCATAAAGCGCGGTTCGTTTTCGTAAGGACTGTTGCTCGGTTTCGGCGCGGAGGACTTCGCCCTTGCGCGCGGGCTCGAGGAAGCTGATATCGGCGGCCGAGGCGACCGAGGTTTGATTAAAACTGTTCGACGCGATCGCCATGGCGGTGTCGGCGAACGAGAAAATCATGCCGCCATGGCAGATGTCGTGGCCGTTCAACATGTCCTCGCGGACGGTCATTTCCAGCACCGCGCGGCCCGGCCCGATTTCGACCACGCGCATCCCCAACGCATGAAACACGCGGTCATTCGCTTCCATCGCGACGAAAACGCGACGCGCGAGCTCTTGCGGGTCGAGTATGGCGTCCGCCGCCGCCCTCGCTTCATCGTCCTTCATGTGCCGGTGAATTTCGGCGCGCGCTTTTCGAGAAACGCCTGCACGCCTTCGCGATAATCAGTCCCGAGACCGGCGACGCGTTGCATGTTGCGTTCAAGATCGAGCTGCGTCTTGAGATCGTTGCCGAGCGAGGCGGTCATCAAACGCTTGATCAGACCGATGGAACGCGTCGGTTGCGTGGCGAGATGGCGCGCGCAGGTCATCACCTCGTCCATCAACGCGTCGTCATCGACGCATTTGTAGATCATGCCCCACGCTTCCGCTGTCTCGGCGTCGAGCCTGTCACCGGTCATCGCCAGCGCCATGGCGCGTTGCATGCCGATCAGACGCGGCAGATGGAACGACCCACCGGCATCCGGCACCAAGCCGATTTTAATAAACGCCTGGATGAACGATGCCGAGCGCGCCGCGAAAACCAGATCGCACCCGAGCGCGAAATTGGCGCCGGCGCCCGCCGCGACGCCGTTGACCGCGCCGATCACCGGCATCGGCAGTTCCTTGAGCGTCAAGATCAATGGGTTGTAGTATTTTTCCAGCAATCCACCGAGATCCATCTCCTCGTCAGCGGTCACGTCGCGCGCACCCAAATCGGCACCGGCACAGAAAGCGCGCCCGGCGCCAGTGATCACCAAGGCGCGCGCCTTGTCCTTCACCGCCTGTTTGATCGCCGCGCGAATCTCCTTGTGCATGTCGACCGAGAATGCGTTGAGCTTGTCCGGTCGGTTGAGGGTCAGCAGCGCGACATCGTCGGAAATGTCGAAAAGAATGCATTCGAAGCTCATGGCCTAGCGTCCTTTGAAATCCGGTTTGCGTTTTTCCAGGAACGCCGCTGTGCCCTCATCCTTGTCGTCGGTGGCGAACAAGAGCTGAATCGATTGGCGTTCGTAGTCGAGCCCGGCTTCCATCGACGTGTCGTAGGACTTGAGCACCGCCGCCTTGGCGGCGCGCACCGCGATCGGCGCTTTCGATGCGATCGCCCGCGCGATATCGAGCGCCTTGCGCAGTGTCAGCTCGGGCGGCACAACGTCGGAGACCAAGCCCGAGCGCAACGCCGTCTCCGCGTCGATCATCTCGCCGGTCAGCACCAACTTCATCGCCAGCGACTTGCCGACGGCGCGGCTGAGCCGTTGGGTGCCGCCGGCACCCGGAATGATGCCAAGATTGATTTCCGGCTGGCCAAACTTGGCGTCGCTGCCGGCGACGATGATGTCGCACACCATGGCCAATTCGCATCCGCCGCCCAGAGCAAATCCATTTACCGCGGCGATCAACGGTTTCGGGAACAGCCGAAAGGCATCCCACTTCAACATCCTGGTGTCGTGCAGGATCGACACCCGGTCGTGGGCATTAAGCTCGGAAATGTCCGCGCCCGCCGCGAAGGCACGCTCGTTTCCGGTGATCACCACCGCGCGCACTGCATCGTCTTTTTCCGCCGCCGCCAGAGCCGCCGTGAGCTCGTCGAGCAGCCGGCCGCACAGCGCGTTGTACTGCTTCGGGCGGTTGAGCTCGATCAGCAGCAAGCCATCCTCGGGCGTCGAGACAATAATGTCGTGAGTGTCGGTCATCGAATGGTCCTGGGAAGCGAATGGGTGTGCGCCGTCACACCTGCGGCGCGGAGCGCCACCATAATGGACCGGGCCTGTGACGCCAATCACTGGGGCCTGCAAGCCCCTAAGGTAGCTTCATGGCGACGGGATATGGAGAGATAGACCGATGACTAGACAAGGACTTCATGACGGGTTTCGCCACGCGGCGGCTACCATGACCACACAGGTCATGGCCCTGATCGCGATGGCCTTGTGCACCTTGCTTGCCTACCAACTGCACGAACTGTCGCGGGCCACGAATATGGATTTGGGCGCGATCGTTGGCAGGATCATAGCAACGGTCAGCCACACCGTGATGGCGGCAACCCAAATGCACGAGTACGCCGCGATGTTGATCGTGCCGGTTGTTTTCGTCGGCTGCCTGTCGCTCGGCGGATTGTACGTCTGGAGCCAGAAAGACGGTTGACCAGCCGCGCCGGCGCGCTGCGCCGGTACACTAAACGTCGCCTTACCTAGCCAAGAATGGGCCGGCCCGGTACCTCCACCGGGTCGGCCTATTATTTTGCACCTTGTTTGTCGCCGAATCCGGTGTCATCACATCGAGCAAGCGAACAGCAGGCGGGGATTGCCGCGTGAAGGCGCATGTCAGAGTCTTTTTGATCGCGGCTGCTTTCGGACTTGCCGCCTATGCCGCCATCATCGGTTTGATTTTCCTGTTCCGGCTAATTGGGCTGACGAGTTGATGGACACGCCGCTGCTCTTGTTTGACGGACCGGAGAACACGGACTTGGTGGTCGTCCTCGCCCACGGCGCCGGCGCGCCGATGGACAGCCCATTCATGAACGAGATCGCTGCGGGTCTCGCCGATCGAGGGTTGCGCGTCGCCCGTTTTGAGTTCGCCTATATGCAAGCGAGGCGAGACGGCGGCGGCAAGCGGCCGCCCGACCGCCAACCGGTGCTGCTCGAAACCTGGCGGCAGGTGATTTCATCATTCGAAGACCCCTCCCGGCTCATCATCGGCGGTAAATCGATGGGCGGCCGGATGGCAAGCATGATCGCGGACGATGCTGGAATCGCCGGGTTGGTGTGCCTGGGTTATCCGTTTCACGCGCCGGGACGCGCCGACAAACCGCGTACCGAGCATCTGGCCACGCTCAAAACGCCCGCCCTAATCCTGCAAGGCGAACGCGATCCGTTCGGCGGTCCGGACGAAGTGGCGACCTATTCTCTATCCGACCAAATCGCGGTCACCTGGTTGCCCGACGGCGATCATGATCTCAAACCCCGCAAGAAGAGCGGCGTCAGCCACGCCGAAAACCTTGATCGCGCGATTGCCCAGATCGCTGAATTCGCCGACGCGCTGGCGTAAATCGCCCTCGCAGAGCACAAAACGAACCGGCATCGACGAAGCTTCGAAATCAACCGATTGCATTTTGATCGCTTCGCACGCAATTTGCCGCGCAGGGGCGTTCCAGATGGCCTATGCTGTGACGCTTCACACATGGTGTCGGCGCGGATACGAACCGTTTCCCGCCTCAGAAAATTTCGGTGCCCGGATGGCCAATAAGCCACAGACTCACGAAACCCGCCGGCGCTCGGAAGACGTCAAGCTCGGCAGTGACCGCACATTCGGCTTTGTGTTTAGCGCGGTATTCGCGATCGTCGCGCTTTGGCCTCTCATCGGTGGCGGCGGCCCGCGCATCTGGGCACTCGTCGTAGCCGCGTCGTTTCTCGCGCTTTCGCTGATTCGGCCGCGCCTCTTGCACCCGTTGAACTTGGTCTGGTTCCGGTTTGGCATGCTGTTGCACCGCGTCGTCAGCCCATTGGTGTTGGGCTTGATGTTTTTTGTGTCGGTCACGCCGATTGCGCTGATCATGCGCCTGTTGGGCAAGGATCCACTCAGGCTCAAATTCGATCCGGACACGGAAAGCTACTGGCTCGATCGCGTCCCAGCCGGCCCGGCGCCGGACTCCCTCAAAAACCAGTTCTGAGACAGCGTTATGGCGTTTATTCTTGAGCTTTGGAAATTCCTTCGCATACGAAAGAAATTTTGGCTTTTCCCGATCATCCTCATGATGGTGATCTTCGGTGGCCTGATCGTACTCGCCCAAGGTTCGGCCGTCGCGCCGTTCATTTATACGATCTTCTAGGAACTCAAGAGAGCCAGCTCGAACGTGAGAGTCGTTTTCTTGGCACGGTTTGGTTGTCCGACTAGCGATATGAATCGCGATACCTAAGACCCATGCGTATTCTCGGCATATCGGCTTTCTACCATGACAGTGCGGCAGCGCTGATCGACAACGGCGAAATTGTCGCAGCGGCGCAAGAGGAGCGCTTCACCCGCAAAAAGCACGATTCGGGATTCCCCAGCCACGCCATCGACTACTGCCTTGCCGCAGCCGGAACCGAGATCGACAGCGTCGATTATGTCGTGTTCTACGACAAGCCCTTTCTCAAGTTCGAACGGTTGCTTGAAACCTACGTCGCCTTCGCGCCGAAAGGATTTTCATCGTTTCGCATGGCGATACCGGTATGGCTGCGCGAAAAGCTGTTCCAGAAGGACCTGCTGCGCAAAGAGCTGAAAACACATTTGGCCGATTTCGATTGGCAAGAGAAGTTGCTGTTTTCAGAACATCACCTGAGCCACGCCGCATCGGCCTTCTTCCCGTCGCCGTTCGAGGACGCGGTGGTGTTGACCATGGATGGCGTCGGCGAGTGGGCCACCAGTTCGGTCGCGCTCGGCAAAGGCAATCACCTGGAAGTGACGAAGGAGCTGCATTTCCCGCACTCGCTGGGGCTGCTCTATTCGGCGTTCACTTATTACACCGGCTTCAAGGTCAATTCCGGCGAATACAAGGTGATGGGGCTTGCGCCTTACGGCGAGCCGAAATACGCGCCGATCATCCTGGAGCACCTGGTCGACCTCAAGGATGACGGCAGTTTTCGCCTCGACCAATCCTATTTCGATTACTGCACCGGGTTGACCATGACCAACGGCCGCTTCGCCGACCTGTTCGGCCACCCAGTGCGCGCCGACGACGACTTGCTCACCCAATTCCACATGGACATTGCTGCATCGGTCCAGGCTGTCACCGAAGAGATCGTGTTGCGCATGACGCGCGCGCTGGCCCGCGAAACCGGGTGCGCCAACCTGTGCCTGGCCGGCGGCGTGGCGCTCAACTGCGTCGCCAACGGCAAAGTGCTGCGTGATAACAGCTTCGAGAATATTTGGGTCCAGCCGGCGGCAGGCGACGCGGGCGGCGCGTTGGGCGCAGCCTTGTGCGGCTATCATTTGTTCAAAGACCAGGCGCGCACGGTGTCGAACGGCGGCGACGCGATGAGCGGTTCTTACCTCGGGCCGTCATACGCGCACACCGAGATCGAACAACGCCTCACCGATGTCGGCGCCAAGTTCAGTGTCTTGGATGATGACGTACTGACGGATAGGATCGCCGCCGACCTCGCCGAAGGCCGCGCGGTCGGCTGGTTCCAGGGGCGCATGGAATTCGGCCCGAGAGCGCTTGGCGGACGCTCGATCCTCGGCGACCCGCGCTCGCCGACCATGCAGAAAACCTTGAATCTCAAGGTCAAATACCGCGAAAGCTTCCGCCCCTTCGCGCCATCGGTGTTGCGAGAGGACGTGTCCGATTGGTTCGACCTCGACGCTGACAGCCCCTACATGCTGATCGTCGCCGACGTACGCGACGATAAGCGCCGTCCGATGTCAGCCGCCGACCAGGATTTGTTCGGAATCGACAAACTGAACGTCGCGCGCTCAGAAATCCCCGCGGTGACCCATGTCGACTACTCCGCGCGCGTTCAAACCGTTCACGCGGACACCAACCCGCGCTATCACGCCCTGATCAGCCGGTTCAAGGCCAAGACCGGATGCCCGGTTCTGGTCAACACCAGCTTCAACGTGCGCGGCGAACCGATCGTCTGCACGCCCGAAGATGCTTTCCGGTGTTTCATGGGCACGGAACTCGACGTGCTCGCGGTGGGCAATTGCGTGCTGGTCAAAGACGATCAGGACCCTCGTCTCCAACTCGAATACAAGGACGCCTTCGAGCTCGACTGAGGTTCGGTCAGTTTGGGGGCGGCAGCCCGACGGCTTTAAGCGCTTGGCGCTGGCGACGATCGAGAGCCTTCACGTCAAAGCCTTCGATCAGGGTCTCGAACATTCGGTGCCAGTTGATTTCCGCCTTCAGGTGCATGAACACCGAGCCAAGGCCGATCGCGGCGCGGTCGACAAAAACGAATTCGCGCGGCGGCCGGACACCGCCGAGCCGGCGCAGCTCGCCGTGAACCTCCTGCGCCACCTCATGCCCGTAGGCGCCGGTTGATCCGTCTTGAATGCGGCGCTCGCGATCTTCGATCAACGGCGCATAGACATAACGCGCCCACATGTTGAGCACATCGATCACTTCGCGATTGAGATCCTTGAACCCCCAGCCTTCATAGGCCGAAACCGCCAGCGCCTCGTCGCCGTCCTTGAGTGCATGGTACAGGTCGATGACGCCCTTGACGAAATGCCCCTTAAAGATGCGGACACAACCATAGTCGAGCAAATTGATGGTTTGATCATCGCGCACGGTGTAGTTGCCAAGATGCGGGTCACCGTGGATCACGCCGTAATCATAAAACGGCACGTACCAGGCGCGGAACAGGTTGTAAGCGACCGCGTTGCGGGTCTCCAGATCGGCATCCTTGATGGTCATCAACGGCTCGCCGTCGAGCCAGCTCATAGTTAAGAGGCGCTTGGTCGAAAGATCCGACACCACGTCCGGCACATGGACACCGGGCTCCTCGGCGAGAATCTTGGCGTAGAGCGCCATATGCTTCGCCTCGCGCTCATAGTCGAGTTCCTCGCGCAGCCGCTCTGAAATCTCGTCGTGAATCTCGCCGGGGTCGATGGTGCGGTCGTAGCGGCGATAAATACCGAAGATTAGTTTGAGTTGATTGAGGTCCGCATCGACCGCCGCCTTCATATCCGGGTATTGAAGCTTGCAAGCGAGTTCTTGTCCGTCGTGAGCCGTCGCTCGGTGAACCTGACCCAAGGATGCGGCGCGGACGGCTTCCCGACCGAAGTCCTTAAACTTGCCTTGCCAATCATCGCCAAGCTCGCCGGCCATGCGCCGACGGGTGAACAGCCATCCCATGGCCGGCGCGTCGGCCTGAAGTTGTGCCAATTCTCCAGCATACTCGCTCGGCAAGGCCTCGGGAATCGTCGAAAGAAGCTGCGCCACTTTCATCAACGGCCCTTTGAGACCGCCAAGCGCCTGGCGCAAATCCTCGGCGTGCTTGCGGCGGTCGAGCGGCAAGCCCAGATAGCGCTCGCCGGCAAGCCGCGCCGCCAGGCCACCGACCCGGGTCGAAACCTTGGCGTAGCGTCGGGCGCGCGCGCCGAGACCGCCTTCGTCGCTCATCCGGCGGTCTCGGGTTCGAACGCGGCTTCAAGCTCGTCAACGAAGGATTCGATAACCCCGAGGCCTTTGCTCCAGAACGCGGGATCGCCGGCATCGAGCCCGAACGGCGCCAACAACTCCTTATGGCGCAACGTGCCGCCGGCACGCAGCATGTCGAGATACTTTTCTTGAAAGCCTTGCTCGGCGTCCTGATAGACCGCGTAAAGCGCGTTCACCAGGCAGTCACCGAAAGCATAGGCATAGACGTAAAACGGCGTGTGGATGAAATGCGGGATGTACGACCAAAAACAGCGATAGCTGTCGTCGAGCCGGATCGCCGGGCCAAGGCTCTCGCCCTGCACCGACATCCAGGCATCGGCAATATCGTCCGGCGTCAACTCGCCGTCGCGGCGACGGTCGTGAACCAAGCGTTCGAAGTCGCAGAACGCGATTTGACGAACAACGGTGTTGAGCATGTCCTCGACCTTGCCCGCCAACATGATGCGCCGCCGCGCCGGATCGGTCTCGGCATTCAGCATAGCGCGGAAGGTGAGCTGTTCGCCAAACACGCTTGCCGTCTCGGCGAGCGTCAGCGGCGTGTCGGACATCAGCGCCCCTTGCGGCCCGGCGAGCACTTGATGGACACCATGGCCGAGCTCGTGCGCCAGGGTCATGACATCGCGCGTCTTGCCTTGATAGTTCAGCAACAAATAAGGATGCGCCGACGGCACGGTCGGGTGCGCAAACGCTCCCGGCGACTTGCCCGCACGCACCGGCGCATCAATCCAGCCGCTATCGAAAAAGCGCCGCCCGATATCCGCAAGGTCGGGCGAAAACGCCGCATAGGCGTCGAGCACCGTATTTTGCGCCTGTTCCCACGGCACGACCTGGTCGTCGTCCTCCGGCAGCGGCGCGTTCCGATCCCAATAATCGAGCGCGTCGACGCCGAACCAACGCGCCTTGATCGCGTAATAGCGATGCGAAAGCTTGGGGTACGATGCGCGCACCGCCGCCATCAAGGCCTCGACCACGTCGTCCTCAACCATGTTTTCAAGATTGCGCTGCGAAATCGGCCGGGCATAGTTGCGCCAGCGGTCCTCGATCTCTTTGTCCTTGACCAGCGTGTTGGTGACCAGCGCGAAGGTCTGGCCATTTTCGCCCAACACCTCCGATAATGAGCCGGCGATTTCGCGGCGCGCCTCGGCGTCTTTCGACGACAACAGATCGAGCGCTTGCGCGTTGGTCAGCATGTCGCCGCGAAACGGGAAGCGAAGCCGCGCCAAGGTCTCATCGAACAGCCGTACCCACGCCGCGCGCCCGGCGACATTTTTTTCGTGCAGCAATTTCTCCAGCGCGTCGTCGAGCTGGTGGTCGCGAAACGCGCGCACGTCACGGATCCACGGACGGTACCGCGCCAGCGCGGGCGCTTCGAGCTGGTTCTCTAGCACCGCCTCGTCGATGCGATTGAGCTCGAGCACCACGAACAGCGTCTTGGTGCCGATGTCGTTGGTGCGCTCCTGCATGGTTTGCAGGAACCGGCCGGACTCGGGGTCGTTCATGTCGCGGGCATAGACCAGATAGGCGAAACTCATCACGCGCCCCAGCGTGTCGCTCAGCCCGTCATACCGCGCGATCAAATCGGCCAGCGCCACCCCGTCAAGCGTCGCCAGCTTACCTTCATATGTCTCGGCCAAAGCTTCGGCTTCAGCGGCGGCGCGATCCAAATCGGCGGTAAGGTTCGGCGCGTCAGTGCCAGGATAGAGATCGGACAGGTCCCATTCCGGCAGGGTGCCGAGATCCTTGGCGGTGGCGGTCGTGGTCATGCGTATCTCCGATTTTGTACGCCGACCATATAGGACCCCAAGGAGGCAGTGCCAACGTTCTCACCAACCGTTAAGATCGCTTGACACGAAAGTAACGCGACACGAGTGGGGAAACGCGATGAAACTCGACACCTGGCCGAACCTGGTGGTGATGCTGTTCGACCAAGCGGCGAAACATGGCGACGCGCCGTTTCTGTGGGAGAAACGCGACGGCGCCTATCGCTCGATCAGCTGGCGCGAGGCCGCCGAGCAAGTGGGCGCGCTGGCCCGAGCGCTCAAGGCTTATGGTTTGGCAAAAGGCGATCGCGTGGTGCTGCTAGCGGAAAATTCACCGCAATGGGCGATCGCCGATTTCGCGATCATGGCCGCTGGCGGTGTCAGCGTGCCGGCTTATACCACCAACACCGCGCGCGACCACGCGCATATCCTCAACGATTGCGGCGCCACCACCGCGATCGTTTCGACGACCGTGCTCGCTGGCCCCCTGGTCGAGGCTGCGAAAGACGCCAAGGCGCTCAAGCGAATCGTCGCGATCGAGCCTGTAGGCGGCGCCGCGCCAGCGCATGTCACAGTGTCATCTTGGGCCGAGGCGCTGAGCAAGGGCGCTACGGCTCCGGGCGATCCCGCCGCCGAGGCCGGTGACATCGATGCCGGCGCCCTGGCATGCCTGATCTACACCTCCGGCACCGGCGGCGTGCCCAAGGGCGTCATGCTCAGTCACCGGGCGATGTTCTGCAATTGCGTCGGCGCTCACGATCTGCTGCTCGAACTCGGCCTCGGCGACGAGGTATTCCTGTCGTTCCTGCCGCTGTCGCACTCCTACGAGCATAGCTGCGGGCTCATGTTCCCGGTCTCCATCGGCGCACAGATCTATTACGCCGAGGGGGTCGAGACGCTGACGACAAATCTCGCCGAGGCTCGGCCGACGATCATGACCGCGGTGCCGCGGCTCTATGAGGTGATGCGCCAGCGCATTCTGGCCGGCGTTAAGCGGCAGAAGGGCCTGAAAGCAAAATTGTTCTGGCGCGCGGTGGAGCTCGGCCGCAAGCGCTATGAAGCACCTGGCACCCTCGGTCTCGGCGAGCGCCTGCTCGACTGGTTGGTCGAGCGGCTGGTGCGCAACAAAGTGCGGGCGCGTTTCGGTGGCCGGCTGAAGGCGTTGGTCTCGGGCGGCGCGCCGCTCAACTACGACGTTGGCGTGTTTTTCACCGCGCTCGGCCTGCGCCTGCTGCAGGGCTATGGCCAAACCGAGGCGGCACCGGTGGTGAGTTGCAATCCACCGTCGCGCATCAAATTGCGCACCGTCGGCCCAGCGCTGACCGACGTCGAGGTGAAGATCGCCGACGACGGCGAAATTCTGGTGCGCGGCCCGCTATTGATGGACGGTTACTGGAATCACAAGGACCTCAGCGAAGAAACCCTGCGCAACGGCTGGCTGCATACCGGCGATATCGGCGTGATCGACCAGGACGGCTACATCCAAATCACCGATCGCAAGAAGGATATCATCGTTAATTCGGGCGGCGACAATGTGTCGCCGCAGCGCGTCGAAGGCATCCTCACCCTCGAGCCGGAGATCGAACAGGCGATGGTGATCGGTGACCAGCGCCCGCACTTGGTCGGGCTATTGGTGCCGAGCGAGGAGTTCGTGCGTGATTGGGCGCGTGAGAACAAATCCGATGGTGATCTTGCCGGAATTCGCGGCGACAAGGCGTTTCGCGCCGCGGTCAGCGAGGCGGTCGACCGCGCCAATGCCGGATTATCACAGGTCGAGAAGGTCAAACGTTACGTGATCGCGGAAGCGGCCTTTACGGTCGACAACGGCATGATGACGCCGACCATGAAGGTGCGACGCCATGAGATTCTCAAGCACTATGGCCCCGAGCTAGAGGCACTCTACTGAGCTGATACCACTCGATCCAGATCAGCCCAATGGCGATCGAAAGCGGCCCGCACATCTTGTTCTGTGTCACCCGGCGATAGGTAGCCATACAACAGAGCCAGAACCTTGGCATCGATCGCGGCAAGGGCTACCGCGGTGGAGGTGGCCTCGTTGTTCTGAAAAATCACACTTTCTGGGAAGATGCTGGAATGTCCGCTTGGTCCTAGCGCGTGGTAAAGCTCGTGAATAAGCGTCGCCTGCCGTTCATCACCTTGCAGCTCGTCCATGATCAGTGACACTGAGATTTGCGCCGCATGGTCGGGCTTGACCGATAGCTCGGTGTACCCGGCGCCGCGCTTGGCAATGTCGGCCTGCATGCCGTGCCGCGCGGCCAGTGCCGGCATCATCCCGCTTGATGCGAACAGGATGCCGACGTTCACGTTGCCCTTGTCGACTTCCTCAACCCGTATCGGGAACCGACCGAGGAGCGGATTAAGCTTGTCGAGCGCCCGCGCGACAAAGGCACGGTCCTCATCGGTGGCGCCAATGAGAATTAGCACCGGTTGCTCGGCCCATCGCGTGACCCGACCGCCGTCATAAGTCGAATCCTCTAACGCGGTAAACAGGACTTCGCGCACATGGCGCCACTCGCGTTCCGACTGTTCTTCGGTGTTCGCGAAAGCGAGCTCGGCCCCGGCCAGCCAGAAAGTGAGTACAAAAGCGAGTGGTCGACGCATAGCTAGCTAACCGATTGGAGGCCCATTTTGGACAATCGCGGCCCGATCTCGGCCTGCCATGCTTCGAGCAAGTCGGCATTCGATCGCTTGCGCAAGCCATAGGCGCGGTACAGGTCGAGCCGTTCCGAATTACCGCGTCCGAAGCTTGCCGCCACCCGTGGCCACCAATAATCGACCGCAGCCTGTGGCCGGGCCAGGCGGCCCGAGCGCTCGATCACCCCGGCAAGCGCCGCCTCGCCGCGCCTGGCATGGCGCTCCTCGCCGGCAATCACGTCGGTCAGCGCCTCGGCGAAGGGTGCATACGAGCTTTCGGCCTGGTCCGATAGTTGCGTCACCGACGCCGAGCCCATCAAAATCTCGAACACCAGCGCGTCGAGCCATCCATCAAGCGGATAATGGAAAACGTTGAGCCGCTTGTCGCCGCCGATCCGGCGCGTGCCGAGGTTGGCCGAGCGATCAACCCGGCCGGCCCAAGCATGTTCCGCGAGATAGAGGTCCGGCTTAACGCCGAACGGCTCGAGCAGCGCGAGCACCTGGCTGGCGTGGGCGTATTTTTCGCTGACCATGCGCGCCGCCAACACGCGGTCCTCGAGGGTCGGCGCGGCGTTGACCAGATCGGCGAACCCGGCCGCTCCGGCCAATTCGGAATCGACCAAAACCACCATCAGGCGCATCAGTTCGGTGCGATAGCCGGGCGTTACGTCGTCCGGGCCGCCAATCGTGCCGCCGCCCTTGATGCGCTCGACGAGCGCGCGATCATTGTCATGCATCATGTGTCTGCGCCGTCCTTGGCCGTCGCTCCGAAGTCCGAAAGCGTATCGTTCGGCGCCGAACCGGGCAAGACGCGGTGACGCGGTTGAAACGACAATCCCGATGCCCGAGACTGCCGCCGGGACTGACGTCCGTCACTCTGGAACCCATGTTCGTCGAGGGACTCTTGGCCGACATACTGATCATCGTTGGAACCGAATCGGGCAACGCCCAGATGGTCGCCGATTACTTGTCCGACGAGCTTTCGCCCCTCGGTCACGGGTTCGAAATCGTCAATGAGGGCACGGCGGACGATGCGCGGCTCAGTGAGCGGTCGGTGATTCTCGTGTGCACCGCGACCCACGGCGACGGCGAGCTGCCCGACAATTTGATTCCGTTTCACGACGCCCTGACCGAGGCGCACCCCGACCTGTCGCACCTTCGCTATGGCGTCATCGCATTGGGCGATCAAACTTACGCGGATACCTACTGCAACGCCGGCCGCACCTTCGATGCCCTGCTCGCAAAGTTGGGCGCACACAAAGTCGGCGAGCGTCTTGAGATCGACGCCTGCACTCAGCCGCTGCCCGACGAGGACGCGCTAGAATGGGCAAAGGAATGGGTGGAGACGCTCTGAGTGACCGGGGAGCCACCCCCACCCAGGCGTAAGCTATGGCACCGCCCATTCCGGCACCACGCCGAGTTCGACATCCAAAACCACAAGCATGATCGAATAGCCGACGCCGGTGATCACCCCGACCCCGATCAAGTTGAGCCAGACGCCGGCATGGATCATCTGGCCGATCTTGACGTGGCCCGAGGCAAATACGATGGCGTTGGGTGGCGTGGCGACCGGCATCATGAACGCGCAACTCGCCGCCAGTGCCGCCGGCACCACTAGCAGATAGGGATTTTCTCCAAGGCCGATCGCCACCGAGGCGACGATCGGCAGAAACGTCGCCGTGGTCGCGGTGTTGCTTGTCAATTCAGTGAGCAAAATAATCAGCGCGGTGACCGCAACCACGATGATCACCGGCGACAACCCGCCGAGCGCATGGGTCGAGCCACCGATCCAGGCGGCGAGCCCAGTCGCCTTGATCGCGCCGGACAGGCTCAGGCCGCCACCGAACAGCAGCAGTACGCCCCACGGCACTTTCTGCCCCCACTCCCAGTCCATCGCGAATTGGCGTTCGCGCCAGTTGACCGGAATCACGAACAGCAGCAGCGCCCCGGCGATGGCGATCACCGTGTCGGTAAGCTGCACGCCCGGCAAAGCGCCGGCGATCAGCGGCCGAAAGATCCACGCCGCCGCGGTCATGGTGAACACCACCAGGACAGTTTTTTCCCCGCGGCTCATCCGTCCCATTTCGCTTAGCGCTTGGGCGATGATCTCAGCCGAGCCGTGCGCCGGTTCGCCCGGCACTCGGTAGACCACGCGGGTGAGCATGAGCCAGGCAATCGGCAGCATAATTGCCACCAGCGGCAGACCGATCAGCATCCATTGGCCGAACCCCAGCGTGATGCCGTACGCCTCGTTGATAAACCCGGCCATGAACACGTTGGGTGGCGTGCCGATTAAAGTGCCTATGCCGCCAATGCTCGCCGAATAGGCGATGCCGAGCATCAGCGCGATGGCGAAACCGCTTTTGCCGACCGTCCGGTCTTGCGCGGCGAGTAGCGCCACCACCGATAACGCGATCGGCAACATCATCATCGTCGTCGCGGTGTTGCTGACCCACATGCTCAACAGCGCGGTGGCCACCATGAAACCGGCGATAAGGTTGGCGGGCCGCGTGCCGAACACCGAAATCAATTTGAGCGCGATGCGTCGATGAAGCTCCCACCGCTGCATCGCTAACGCGATCACGAAACCGCCGAGAAACAGGAAGACCAAGGGGTGGGCATAAGGCTCAGCCGCCGCTTTGACGTCGGTCACGCCGAGCAGGGGAAACAGAGCAAGCGGTAGCAGCGCGGTGACCGGAATCGGCACCGGCTCGGTCATCCACCACACCGCCATAAGGAGCGCCACCGCCCCCGCCCGCCATGCCGCCGGCTCAAGCCCCGCCTGCGGCCCAACAACCAGCATCACCAGCACGATCGCCGGGCCGAGAAAAAGCCCCACCGACCGCGCGGTGCGCGCCCCGCCGCCAGGACGGCGGGAGTCATGGTTTGCCGCAGTTTCGCTCATCAAATCGCTCCCCTTTTCGCGGACATGCGTACCCCATCACACATTGTGCGGAAACCTTTGATTTTGGGCTTTTTTTTACCCCTATTCCGCCTATCTAACTCACTCGGGGCGGCGCCGGATCGGAGCGGCAATTGGTTTGGGCAGCTGGGCGCACATGAATAGATTCGTTCGCGAAACGTTGACAGCGTTGGTGGTGACGACCGTGATCGGCACCGCAACCGTGCCTGCTATGGCGCGCCAAGACGATGACGTCGAGGCTAAGGCCGCGGCGCAAGCGGCGGCGGCGGAGGCCGCGGCGGTGATCGCCGAGGACTTGGCTGACGCGCGCACCGCGTTCGGCAACCGCGACTATGCCGGCGCGCTCGAACTGCTCTTGCCGCTCGCCGAGAATGGCAATGCGGACGCGCAAACTCTCGTCGGCTTCATGTATCGCACCGGCCTGCTCGGCATGGCCGACTATGACCAGGCGGCTTTATGGTTCGAGGCAGCGGTGGAAAAGCAGCACCCGGATGCCTTGTTCAACCTGGGCCTGATGTATTTCCAGCATGAACTCGAACCGACCAACGGCCGGCTGACGCGCTATGCGTTTAGTGCGGCTGCTTTTGAGCGCTTCATTGACGCAGCGACGTTGGGCCACGCCGACGCGCAGCTTTATGTCGGCCACATGTACGCCGAGGGCTTGGGTGTCGATCGTGATCCGATCGAAGCCTACAAGTGGTATCAACTCGCGGCGTGGCAGCGAAACAGTCTGGCGACCTCTGAGCGCGACCGCCTATCCGGCAAGCTGTCGCCCGACGAACTCCACCAAGCCAAGGAGTCGGCGCGGGCGTTCCAGGTCGCGACTGAATCCGAATAGTTTATTGTCGGCCCGCGCTTCAGGCGTCGGTGCCGATATACCTCTCAAGGCTCTTCAACCGAGCGCGGACGCCTGGCGAACGCGGATGCACTTCGAGCATCTTCTTCAGTGCCTGATAGGCGTCTTCATATTTTTCCTGAGCGGAGCGGATCATCGACAGGCCCGACAGGGCGCCGAAATGGCGCGGTTCGAGCGCCAGCGTTTTGTCGATATCGTCGATCGACGCCTGATAGTCACCCATCAACCAATAGAGCGTCGCGCGCTTGTTCCAGCCTTCGGCAAAATCGGGCGCCGTTTCAATCACTGAATTGAACGCCGCCAGCGCGATCGGAAAATCGCCCTGGTTCATCGCCTGGATGCCGCGCTGTAACATCAAATTCAGCGAGTCGTCGCCTGAGTCGAGCCAGAGCACCCAGATCGACTGCTCGATCTGACCGAGTTGCTGCGGATCTTCCGTTTGGGCGAGCAAGACGAACAAATCGTCGAGACGCGGATCGTCTTGGCGCGACCAGCCAGGCTGGCCCCATGCGAGCGCCATCATCGCCACCGTGCCGAATGTCATGAACCATTTCATCATGGGCCCATTATGGACCCAACGCGGACGCAAAAAAAGCCCGCCGCCCTGTCGAGCGTGATTGCGGGCACCGGATAAAGCGCGGTTGGTTACGCCAGCCCAGCCGGTTTCGGACCGCCGGTCGCCCAGTCCAGCAGCTCGGCGGTGTGCACCACTGGCACGCCTCCTTCGCTCGCGAGCTGGGTCAGACAGCCGATATTGCCGGACGCGATGACATCGGCATCAAGACGCGCCAAATTGGCGAGCTTGCGGTCGCGCAGTTTGGCGGCAAGCGTCGGCTGCAGCAGATTGTAGGTGCCGGCGGAGCCGCAGCACAGGTGTGCCTCCGCCGGTTCAACCACCGCGAACCCGGCCGCCGCGAGCAGAGCCTTCGGGGCGCCGGTGATTTTCTGGCCATGCTGGAGCGAACAGGCGGCCTGATACGCGACCTTGAGCTTGGCGGCAGGCTGCGACGGCTTGGCGACGCCGAGATCGCTCATCACCTCGCTGATATCGCGCGCGCGCGCGGCGACCACTTGGGCCCGGTCGGCCCATTCAGGATTCGTGCGCAACATGAAACCGTAATCCTTGATCGTGGTGCCGCAGCCGGAGGCGTTGATCACGATGGCGTCGAGCCCTTCGCCGTCGATCTCGCGATGCCAAGCCGCGATATTGGCCTTAGCGCTCTCCAGGGCCGACGCCTCTTTGCCCATATGCAGGGTCAAGGCGCCGCAACAGCCCGCGCCTTCCGCTACCACCACCTCGCAACCGTGGCGGGTCAACAAACGCACGGTGGCTTCATTAATTTGCGGGCTAAGCACGCGCTGAGCGCAGCCGGTGAACATGGCGACCCGCATCCGGCGTTTGCCTTCGGCTGGAAACACCTGCGGCCGATCGACGGCAGAGCTGGCGGGCACTGTCGCCGGTGCCATGTCGAGCAAAGTCTTGAGACGCCCCGGCATTAGCGCCTTGAAAGGTTTGCCAAGTCGCGCCGCGATCAGCGCCAAGCGAAAGACGCCCGGTCGCGGCAGCACAAAAGCAAGCAACCCGCGCAACAGGCGCTCCGGCAGCGGCCGGACGTGCGTCTCCTCGACATGCACGCGGGCCTGGTCGACCAGATGCATGTAGTGAACGCCCGACGGACAAGTGGTCATGCAGGAAAGGCAAGAGAGGCAGCGATCGATATGTTTTGCCACGCGCACCGGCGCATCATTGCCGCCTTCAAGCATATCCTTGATCAGGTAGATGCGGCCCCGCGGGCTGTCCAACTCATCGCCAAGCAATACGTAAGTCGGGCAGGTCGCAGTGCAGAAACCACAATGCACGCAGGCGCGCAGAATGTCGTTTGCTTCAGCGATGTTCGGGTCGGCGAGCTGAGCCAAGCTGAAATTGGTTTGCATGCTCTCAGCCCTCGGAAACCATGCGCCCAGGATTGAGTACGCCGCGCGGATCGAACTGGTCTTTCAATCGGGCGCTCAATGCCGCGAGAGGCGCCGGCTGAGGTTGAAACACCGGAATTCGCGCCCGCAATTCGCCATCGCCGCGCACCAAAGTCGCGTGGCCACCCTGGCCGGCCTGCGCGATCGCGCCCCTAATCGCGGCCGCTCCGCCGTCGTTTCCATTCGGTCCGATAGAAAGCCAGATCAAGCCTCCGGCCCAATCGTAGTACCACTCCGCGTCACAGGCCGAAGCAACGTCGGCGACAATCGCGGCGGCGGCGGCCGGCGGCACCGAAACCCGCCAAACCGCGCGGTCGGCGTCGGCAACGAACGGCGTCACATTACCGAGGCCGCGCCAAAACGCGCCTGAATTGCGTCCATGCAATTCCTCGACAGCACCATGGCGGCCGAGCAGTTCGCGCAATCGTTGGCAACGGTATAGCACCGACGCCTCCGTGCCCTCGATACGAACCGCGGTGACGGCTGCGCCAGCATCGGCGACATAAGAAACGTCCGACCGTTTGGCGACCACGGCCGGCAGGTGCGCCATCGCCGATGGCTCGAAGGTGCTTCGCGCAGCCTCACCCAAAGCTGAGATCGCGACAGCGTCATCGAGTCCCGAAGCAAGGATTGTGCGGGTCTTTTCTGGCGCCGGCAGAACCTTGAGTGTAATATCCGTGAGCACGGCAAGGGTTCCATAAGACCCCGCCATCACCTTGCACAAATCGTAGCCGCTGACGTTCTTGACCACGCGCCCGCCGGATTTAAAGAGCTCGCCGCGGCCGCTCACCGCGCTGACGCCGAGAAAGTGGTCGCGCGCGGCGCCGGCCTTAACCCGACGCGGCCCCGACAGGTTGCACGCCACGATACCGCCGATCGTCGCCTCGCCCGCCGGCGCGCCGAACAAGGGGCCGAGATCGGGAGGTTCGAACGCGAGCTGCTGGTCGTGCTTGGCGAGCACGGCCTCGACCTCCGCCAAGGGCGTGCCGGCGCGCGCCGTCAAAGCGAGTTCCGAGGCCTCGTAGAAGGTGATGCCGGTTAGATCGCTGGTATCGAGTGTGGCGGAGAGATTGACCGCGCGGCCAAGTCCGCCCTTGGTGCCGTGGCCGACAACTTCGATGGGCGTGCCCTCGGACACCGCCCAGGCCACCACGTCGCAGACCTGTGTGTCCTCGGTCGGCCGAAATTGGGTCGACATCAAAAACGCGGCAGGTCGGGGAACGGCAGCTTGCCGTGGTGGACGTGCATTTTGCCAAGCTCGGCGCAGCGGTGGAGCTCGGGAAACACTTTGCCCGGGTTCAACAAACCGTCCGGATCGAACGCGCATTTCACGCGTTGCTGTTGATTAAGATCGATTTCGGTGAACATGGTGCCCATCAGGTCGCGCTTTTCGACCCCGATCCCGTGTTCGCCGCTCAACACCCCGCCAACCTCGACGCAAAGCTTGAGAATTTCGGCGCCGAATTCTTCGGTCTTTTCAAGCTCGCCGGGATTGTTGGCATCGTAAAGGATCAGCGGGTGCAAATTGCCGTCACCGGCGTGGAAAACGTTGGCGACCCGCAGTCCGTACTTCTCGGACAGTTCCGCCATGCGCTTCAAGACTTCGGGCAGGCGCTTGCGCGGAATCGTGCCGTCCATGCAGTAATAATCCGGGGATATTCGGCCGACCGCGGGAAACGCCGATTTGCGCCCGAGCCAGAAGCGCTCTCGTTCTTCCTCGCTTTCGCTCGCGCGGATCGAAACCGCGCCACAGCCCTTGGCGATTTCGCCCACTTGCTCGATCAGGCTATCGACCTCGACTTGCGGTCCGTCGAGCTCGACGATCAATATGGACTCGACGTCGAGCGGATAGCCGGCGTGGCAAAAATCCTCCGCCGCATGGATCGCCGCCTTGTCCATCATTTCCATGCCGCCGGGAATAATACCGGCTTCGATTACCCCTGCGACGCACTCGCCACCCGCCTCGACCGACGGAAAGCCGATCAAAAGCGCCCGCACGGTTTCCGGCTTGGGCAAAATGCGCACGGTGACCTCGGTGATCACGCCGAGCAGCCCTTCGGACCCGGTCATTACGCCGAGCAGGTCATAACCCTCGGCGTCGAGGTGCCGGCCACCGAGCCGCACCACTTCGCCGTCCATGGTGACCACCTCGATGCCGAGAATATTGTTGGTGGTTACGCCGTATTTCAGGCAATGCACCCCGCCTGAATTCTCCGCCACATTGCCACCGATCGAACAGGCGATCTGGCTCGACGGGTCTGGCGCGTAATAGTAGCCGTCGTCATCGACCGCCTGGCTGATCGCGAGATTGGTGACGCCCGGCTGGACCACGGCACAGCGATTCTCGTAATCGACTTCAAGGATCCGTTTGAACTTGCCGAGCCCCAGCGTGACGCCGTCAGCAAGCGGCAGCGCGCCACCCGACAGGCCCGTCCCGGCGCCACGCGGCACCACTTTGACGCCGCGGTCAGCGCACAGTTTGAGGATCGCCGAAACCTGAGCCGTCGTCTCCGGCAATACCACCAGCATCGGCAGAGCACTGTAGGCGGTTAGGCCGTCGGTTTCGTAGGCGCTCAATTCGTCGGCATCGGCAATCACGCCTTCACCTGGCACAATGCGACGCAGCGCTTCAATCAGCTCAGCCCGTGCGGCGATTACCTGCCGATCAGGCTCCGGCATTTGCATATCTGGTCCTCACGCGAACTTAGGAACGAGGGCCACCGGCAAACTTAAGGCCCGCCCTGTGTGGGCGGGCCTTTTTTACATCAAATTTCGATCGGTCAGAAATTATAACGGAGGCCGATCTTGGCGATATGCGCCGTCGTGTCGTCAAAACCGCAGCAGCCATTGTCGATCCAGGCATATCGGTAACCCGGGACCAAATCCAGATTTGGCGTCAGGTGCATGTTTAGTCCGATCTCGCCAAAAGCGGTCAAATCGGTCGACGAGTCGCCGCTGGTGGTAACCGTCGTCCCGCCGAAGGTGGCGGTCACCGAACCGAGTTCTTGGCGCGCGATACCAACACCGCCGCCCACGTAGGGCGACAGCCAGTCATTGACATGCAGGTCATAAAACAGATTTCCGGTGAACAACCAGACATCGAGATCGGCGTTAAGGCCCACCGTGACACCAAGCGCATTCAGGTCCGCATCGTCGATATTGGTGTACCCAACCTCGCCTTCAGCGCGTAGGCCGTTGCCAAATCGATATCCGGCCTGGCCGGCGATGCCATAAGCGGTGTCGTAATCGACCGAAACGCCGACGCCCGAGATTGTGGCGTCGCTGTCCTCAAGGAATATCGCGGAGCCAGACAGCCCCACGTAAAAGCCCGGATTCGCGGGGTTTTGCGCAGCGGCCGGATGAGTACCGATCGCCGCCCAGGTTAGGAACAAAAACGTCAGTGGGATCAGCTTGAACATCGTCTTCCCCTTACAAGATTTGATCGAAATCTAGGGTACGCAGCCGATGTTCTCAATATGTTCGTATTTAAATGCGATAAATTTAACGACCTGAGTCTCTTTAATACAACATTTTCTCTCGACTCACTCGTTTACAGATCAAAATAGTAATTGATACTCGTTATGATTGCTCGATCGTGCACGCGAAATTTTAGTCGGCGCCCATGCGTGGGCCGGCTGTGGCGCGACGTGTTTTCGAAATGCTGGTAGTTATTGAACGCGATCGGGCTCGATTAACGAACCCGAGCGGACTAGGCCGACGGAGCAATCAGCCCTGGCGGGCCTTGAAGCGGGGATTGGTCTTATTGATGACGTAAAGCCGACCCTTGCGCCGCACCACGCGGCAATCCTTGTGCCGCCGCTTCGCGGACTTAAGCGATTTCAGCACTTTCATGGCCAGTCCTTCCCGACTAAACGCGCCGTGCGCCGGGCCGTCATCGACCCGCGAGGCGCCGGACCATAAGGAGCCTGCCACGACCTGTCAATCGCGCAGATTTCGGCCGGTTACAGTGTCGATTCGTGCTTTAGGGCGTGAATGCGATAGCAGCGTAAATCGTTGGCCTCGAACAATGCGAGACGACGGCACCAAATCTCCGCCTCCCCGACCATCGCTCCCGCCGCGTCGCGGCTGAGATCGCCTGGCTTGATGTCGCGAACCAGTTCTTTCCAGCCATGCAGGACGAGCGACTTGAGGCTGTCCGTCATATCCTCGGAGACGCGCACTTCAAACCCGATATCTTTCAGCCGGGCGACAGTCTGATCCACGCTCCAGGGTATTGGTGTCGGATGTTCCGTGGCGATCCAGTCTTCGAGCGCCGGCGACATGTGATCGTCTTTCGGCAGCAAATAGTCGGTGAACAACATCTGGCCGATTGGCTTCAGGACCTTGTAGATCTCCTCAAACAAGATCTCCTTTTCCGGCAGGGTATAGAGCCCTTCCTTCGAAATCATGGCGTCCATGGTGTGGCCGCGGAGGTCGATCTTGGGCGGCTCGAAATACTGAATCGGCGCCTTCTTGGCCATGCCGCCCATAACTGACAGCTCCATCCCGGCCGCCGCCAAGTCATTTTGGGCCTCCAACCCGGTCACCCAGGCGCCGGTATCCTCGGCCACCACGCGCGAGGTGCCGCCCAAACCCGCGTTAATATCAATGACGCTTTGCTTCGCGGTTAGACCCAGTGGCTTGACCAGCATTTTAATATGCTCGGCTTCACCCGGCGTACCGAAGCCCTCACCCCAGAGCTTCTGAACAATCTCCTGGCGCGCTTGGGTCCATTCCTCCGGCGAGGGTGTCTCGGCCGCCGGCGTCGGCTCGGACGCCTCATCCGCCGCGGGAGCGGATTCCTCCGCCTCGAAATCCTCGCCCTCCCACCAGGCGCGCAATCGACCGCGCAGCTCGTCGAATCGGCCCGCGTCCGACAGCGCCTCTTCGCCGTCGTCCGGCGCGGCTTCCTCCGCCGATGCTTCGGGGTCCGCGTCTTCCTTATTTCGCTTTTTCAGCAAGCCAAGCACGATTCCAACCTACCGCTTGTCCGCCTATTGTATCGTTGGCGGAGACTCAACCCCAGGTACAATTGTGCATATAGAGCGAACGAAGGTGAAGTGGTGGGACAACGGTCCGCTAATCCACAGCGACGATGACAAATTCAATGGGGTGGGCCCGGCCGATGGTGGGCGCGGCTGGGATTGAACCAGCGACCCCCACGATGTCAACGTGGTGCTCTCCCGCTGAGCTACGCGCCCGTACCGCCGCACCGGCCGGCAAGGGGGCGCACTATATCCAACAGCGCGCTATTGGCAAGCGCGCCAGCCGATTTTCGGTCCGATCGCCGGATCAGGGCTGGCCGGCACTAGGGGCCAGCGGTTAAACTCCTGTCGCATCGAACCGAATAGTTCGAAAGCAGGGGTTTTGACGCACAGATCCACAGCACCGGCCGCGCGTCGCGACGCCGGCCCATCGGGCGAACCGGCCTATGAGTTATTGCTCCCCAAGGAGCAGACCTTGCCGGTCGTGCTCGCCTCGCCGCACAGCGGGCGACGGTATGGCGAAGCGTTCTTGCGTCAGGCGCAACTTGGCCACGTCGCTTTGCGCCGCTCGGAAGATGCCTATGTCGACGATATCTTCGCCTCCGCGCCAGATATTGGCGCGCCGCTCATAAAGGCCCTGTTTCCCCGTACCTATGTCGATGTCAATCGCGAGCCCTTGGAGCTCGACGCCGATATGTTTTGGGAACCGTTGCGGTGGCGAATAAATCGCACGTCACCGCGCGTGCGCAGCGGCCTGGGGGTCATTGCCCGGGTCGGCGCCAATGGGGCGTCGATCTATGATGCTCCCCTGTCGGTGGCGGAGGCGCGGTCAAGGCTTCGCAACTGTTACTTTCCGTATCACAAGACTCTCCGGCAGCTTGTTCGGCAGACCCGCGACCGATTCGGCTATGCCATTTTGATTGATTGCCATTCGATGCCATCGCAAGCAGTGGCCAGGGCATCGGCGATGCCGCGGCTCTCCGGCGGCGCGGCCCGGGGCATCGATATGGTGTTGGGCGATTGTCACGGCGCGTCGTGCATGCCGCAGCTCACCGACTGCGCCGAATCGGCCCTGATCGACCTGGGTTATACCGTGGTTCGCAACAGTCCCTATGCCGGCGGGTTCACCACACGGCATTACGGCCGCCCGGATGATCGGGTTCACGCGCTGCAAATCGAAGTCAATCGTAAGCTCTACATGGACGAGGCCCGGCTGACGCCGGCCGACGGCCTGGCCCGACTGCGCACCGAGCTCGCCGGCGTGATTAGCGCTATCGGCACCGTCGTCCCATTCGCTCGGGCGGCCGAATAAACCACCCCGTCCTTCCCCAATTGAAAGCAGAAAAAAAGGCCGTGGCGCGAAGCCACGGCCCAAGTTCAGGGAGGAAACGCCCTAGAGGGGCAAGCAGGACGACGGGGAAGCCCCGTCACCTGCTGCGAGCACTATAATTTCGCCGCTAGTGCATCGCAATAATTTTTTGCGTGCGTTACAGCAAAAAATTGGTAATCCATTATAAAAATTGTGTCTTTTTTACCATGCGACGCAACATAATGCGTCTGGGCAGGGATTTTTCGCCGGCCTATTCGGCGGCTTGGAGAGACGGCGCCACCGAGAGGTTTTGCCGCAAATCGGCTTCCGCCCGTTTGGCCGCCGCAAGATTGCGGTCCTTGACGTGGCCAAAACCCCGAATGCGCTCCGGAATCCGGGCGATTTCGACTGCTGTCGCGTGCTGACCGGAAGACAAATCCGACGCCAGACGGCCCACCGAGTCAAAGTAGGCTTCGATCAGCCGCCGCTCGGTCCGGCGTTCTTGGGTGTAACCGAATGGATCGAGCCAAGTTCCGCGCAGTCCGCGCAATTTCGCCAATATGTTGAAAATCGGCAACATATAGGATCCATAGGCCCGCTTGCGCAGATGGCCGGTATGCGGATCGCGCGCGGCAAGCAGCGGCGGCGCAAGATGGAACCGCAGCTTGAAATCGCCATCGAACGTGTCGCGCAATCGCGCCAGGAAGCGGCCGTCGGTATACAGGCGGGCCACTTCGTATTCGTCCTTATAGGCCATCAATTTGTAGGCGTTTCGCGCTACGGCCTCGGCGAACGCGGTGTCACCTGGCGCGGCCTTCTGCTCGGCGGCGCGTGCAGTGTCGACCAGCGATTTATAACGAGCGGCATAGGCCACGTTCTGATAATCCGCGAGATGGGCGGTGCGGCGCTCGATCAAATCGTCCAGCGTTTCCGCGGTAAACGGCGCGGACGGCGCGGGGCCGAGGCGCGCGACTTCAGCCGCGACCGCATCCGGATCGGCGGCGGCCAGGCGACCCCAAGCAAAAGCGCGTTTGTTCATCGCCACCGCGACGCCATTGAGCTCGATCGCCCGCTCCAACGCGTCGGCGGACACCGGCACCAGTCCTTTTTGGAAAGCGAGTCCAATCAGGAACGGATTGGCGGCAATCGCGTCGCCGAACAAAGCGACGGCCACTTGGTTAGCCTCAATATAAGTGACGTTCTCGTCGCCCACCGCCTCGCTCACCAGTTTTTGGTTGAACGACAAGCCGAAATCCAGATCGGGATCGCGGACAAAGCTCGCGACAGGCGTGTTATGGCTGTTGACCACCGCCCGTGTCTTGCCACGGCCCAACGTCTCCAACGCCTCGCGGCCGGCGGCCACCACCAGGTCGCACCCGAGCAACACGTCCGCGCGACCTCTGCCAATGGTCAGGGCGTGCAAATCCTCGGGATCTTTCGCCAGTCTGATGTGGCTGAACACGGCGCCGTTTTTTTGTGCCAGGCCGGTTTTGTCGAGCACCGAACAGCCCCGGCCCTCGATATGCGCCGCCATGCCGATCAAGGCGCCCACCGTGACCACGCCGGTGCCACCGACCCCGGTCACCATAATGTTGTAGGGCTCATCAAGCGCCGGGCGCGCCGGCTCAGTCAAGTTTGCGAGCAGCGCGTCGCGGTCGGCGTCAATGGTCCGGGTTTTGGCTTTCGCGCGCAGGTCTCCGCCTTCCACCGTGACGAAGCTCGGGCAAAAGCCATTTACGCACGACATGTCCTTATTGCAGGTCGACTGATTGATTTGCCGTTTGCGGCCGAACTCGGTTTCCAGCGGCTCCACCGAAACACAGTTCGACGCCACCGAACAATCGCCGCAGCCTTCGCACACCAGATCGTTTATGAACGCGCGGCGCGGCGGGTCGATCATTTTGCCGCGCTTGCGACGACGGCGCTTTTCCGTGGCGCAGACCTGGTCATAGACCAAGACCGTCACGCCACCGATCTCGCGCAGATCGCGCTGAACCGAATCAAGATCGTCGCGGTGGTAGATTTTCGTTCCCGGCGCAAACTCGCTGCCCACCGGATACTTGTCAGGCTCATCAGTGACCACGGCGACGCGCTTGGCCCCCTCCGCCGCGACCTGGCGAGTGATTTGCGCGACATCCAACGGCCCGTCGACCGGTTGTCCGCCAGTCATCGCCACCGCGTCGTTGAACAAAATTTTGTAGGTCATGTTGGCGCCGGACGCGACCGCCGCTCGGATCGCCAACAGACCCGAATGAAAGTAGGTGCCGTCGCCTAGATTGACGAAGATATGCTCGGCGCTGCTAAACGGTGCCTGGCCGATCCAAGATGCACCCTCGCCACCCATCTGAGTGTAGGTCGCGGTCTTCCGGTCCATCCCCTGAACCAGGAAGTGGCAGCCGATTCCCGCCAAGGCGCGGCTGCCTTCGGGCACTCGGGTCGAGGTGTTGTGTGGGCACCCGGAACAGAAATAGGGCGTGCGCGATATCTTGCTGACGCTGCTCGATTTCGCCAACGCGGGAGCAACATGGCTCAGGCGGTTCGAAAGCCGCCCGCTGTCGTCAAACGCCGCAAGCCGGCGACCGAGCCCGGCGGCGACCTCGTCGGCACTCAATTCATAGGTCTCGCGGAACAGGACCGCGCCGGTCTCGTCGCGTTTACCGACCACGCGCGCCGGACGCTCCAGGCTGTTGAACAGCCGCTCCTTGATTTGCTCCTCGATCAGCCCGCGTTTTTCCTCAACCACGATGATCTCGTCGAGACCGGTGGCAAATCGGTTGAGCCCCTCGGGCTCGATCGGCCAAGTGAGCGCCAGCTTGTAAAGTCGCAGCCCCATCGCCGCCGCGGCATCCTCGTCGATCCCAAGATCATCGAGCGCCTGCATGACGTCGAGATAGGATTTTCCCGTGGTGACGATACCGATCCGCGCTTGCGGGCTGTCGTAGATCATGCGGTCGAGACCATTCGCCCGCACATAGGCGTGCACGGCCGGCATTTTGTGGTCGGCCAGGCGGGTTTCCAGTTCCAGCACATCGTCCGGCCAGCGAATTCCGAGCCCGCCCGCCGGCATCTCAAAATCGTCGGGGATGCGAACCTCGACCCGATGCGGATCGACGGTCACCGACGCGGAGGAATCGACCGTCGTGGTGACGCACTTGAAGCCGACCCACACGCCAGCGTATCGCGACAAGGCGATGCCATGCAGGCCGAGGTCGAGAAACTCCTGAACACCGGCAGGATTAAGCACCGGCATGTAGGTATGCATCATGGCGTATTCGCTTTGATGCGCCACGGTCGACGATTTGGCCGCGTGGTCATCGCCGAGCAGCGCTAGCACGCCGCCATGCTGCGATGTACCAGCCGCGTTGGCATGTCGAAACACATCGCAGGACCGGTCGACCCCGGGTCCCTTGCCGTACCATATACCCAGCACGCCGTCATATTCGGACGGCTCTATCAGATTGACCTGCTGGCTGCCCCACACCGCGGTCGCGGCCAAATCTTCATTCACGCCCGGTTGAAATTTGATGCCTTGGGCGTCGAGGAAACGCCGCGCCTGCCACAACGCGCCATCGTAACTACCAAGCGGCGAGCCGCGATAGCCGGAGATAAAGCAGCCAGTGTTCAAGTCGGCCGCCGCATCACGCCGGCGTTGCATCATCGGCAAACGAACCAAGGCTTGGGTTCCGGTCAGGAAGACCCGGCCGGATTCCAGCTCGTATTTGTCGTCAAGCGTGACCGCGGCAATGGTCATTAAGACGGCTCCTCAATGCGCACAAGGCGGTGGCGACGGAAAGGCTCCCCGCCATGTCCAATTAAAATAGGTAATTAATACTGACCTATTTGGCAACGCCAATTCCCTCGCATTCGGCGAATGGGGCCCCGCATCGCCCGCATGGCTCAAATTTTCGCCCGATAAATCCAGTTTTTGCGTTCAAAATTAGAACATGAAACGGTTTTTATTATAATTAACAATAATTTTTACGGATTCTCTGAGTGCGAACCCGAGGAAAACGGGCTGATTGGCCACGTCGTGGAATCCAATCTTCTAACCCGTTCCGATTACACAAATCTTGCCGAATTGCAGTGCGCGCAAAACGCATCTGGTGCGGTAATTGTTGGCCTCGGCAGAGGACCGGCATCTAAGCCTTTGATTTGGCGCAGATTGCCAGCTTCGGGCTGCATCGGCTAGCGGTCTCGTCAAAAACTCGTGATTTAGAACAAGCCGATGATCTGTCCGTCACTGTCGACATCGATCGAGTCGGCTGCGGGCGTCCGCGGCAGGCCCGGCATGGTCATGATATCGCCGCACACCACCACCAAAAACTCGGCGCCGCCAGCCAATCGGATTTCACGGATGGGCACCACATGATTGCCAGGCGCACCTTTCAGGTTCGGATCGGTCGAGAAGCTGTATTGGGTCTTGGCGATGCACACCGGGAAATGCCCAAACCCGGCCTCTTGTAGTTCCTTTATCTGATTTCGGACACGCTTGTCCGCTATGATGCCCTGCGCGCCATAAACGCTTTGGGCGACGGTCCGCACTTTGTCCCATAGCGGCAGCGCGTCGTCGTAAAGCAATCGAAATTCGCTCGGTCGCGTGTCGATCGTTTTCACCACGGCCTGCGCGAGGTCGGTCGCGCCGGCACCGCCCAGCGCCCAGTGGTCGGCCATGATTGCTTCAACATCGAGTTCGGCACAGGCCTGCATCAGCGCATCGATCTCGCCCTCGGTATCGGCGGAAAACCGATTGATCGCCACCACCACGGGAACACCAAACCGACGCACATTCTCGACATGGCGCGCGAGGTTCTGGATACCCCTTTCGAGTGCCGCGACGTTTTCGGTGCGAAGGTCGTCGCGCGCCACGCCGCCATGCATTTTGAGCGCCCGCACGGTGGCGACCAGCACCACGCAATCGGGGGCGAGCCCGGCCTTGCGGCATTTGATATTGAAGAATTTCTCGGCGCCGAGATCAGCCCCGAAACCAGCCTCCGTGACCACGTAATCGGCGAGTTTGAGCGCGGTGCGCGTGGCAACAACCGAATTGCAGCCATGCGCGATATTGGCGAACGGCCCGCCATGAACGAAGGCCAGGTTGCCTTCCAAGGTCTGCACCAGATTGGGTTTAAGAGCGTCTTTGAGCAAAGCGGCCATCGGGCCCGCCGCGTTTAGCTGGGCGGCGCGGATCGGTTCCCGTCCGCGGGTGTAGCCGATGACGATGTTTCCCAGCCGCTCTTTTAAATCGGCCAGATCGTTCGCCAGGCAAAAGATCGCCATGACCTCGCTGGCGACGGTGATGTCGAAGCCGTCCTCGCGCGGGAAGCCATTGGCGACGCCGCCGAGCGAGGCGTTGATTTGACGCAAGGCCCGATCGTTCATGTCGACCACGCGGCGCCAGGTTACGCGTCGCAGGTCTACGCCAAGCGCGTTGCCCCAATAGATGTGATTGTCGATCAGCGCGGCGAGCAGATTGTTGGCGACCCCGATGGCGTGGAAATCGCCGGTAAAATGAAGGTTGATGTCCTCCATCGGCACTACTTGCGCGTAACCGCCGCCGGCCGCCCCACCCTTCATGCCGAAGCACGGTCCGAGGCTGGGTTCGCGCAAACAAATCATTGTCTGTTTGCCTATGGTGTTGAGCGCGTCGCCGAGGCCCACGGTCGTCGTGGTCTTGCCCTCGCCGGCCGGGGTCGGCGTGATCGCGGTGACCAGGATCAGATTGCCGTCCGGACGGTCGGACAAGCCGGCGATATGGTCGAGCGACAATTTGGCCTTATGGTGACCGTAAGGTTCGAGCGCGTCCGACGGCAGCGCCAAACGTTCGCCGGCAATGTCGACGATCGGGCGCAACTCGGCGGCACGAGCGATTTCGAGATCGGATTTGGGCGAAACGTGTTGCTCTGGGCCACCGGCCATGAATGGGCCTCCTCGGTTCGGTCACGCGCCCGGGACCGCGTGGGCGGTGATCGATACGCCGGGTATGCGCGATATTCACCCCGGGCCGGGCTCTGTCAAGCGGGCCCCATTTTGACCGCGTAACGGACCCGCTGGCCGGCCATCGGGTCAACCTATTTCCATGAGCGCGGACACAGACCCGGTGTCCTCTATTGTTTATCCTCACGAGTGGCCATATGAGCCAAACTATCCGGGAGCCTTTGAACATGCTCAAAGCACACCAGACAAAGAATCTCCGCTTGGCCGGATTTCGTCGCTGTTTGTTGATCGTTCCGGTTTTGACAACGCTCGCTCTGACTGTCGCCGGGCCGGTAAATGCTCAGAACACGTCGGAACAATCAGAGCGTAGCGGACTTATTGAAGAGCTGGGGCTTTGGTGGGGCATGTCGCTGGGCGACATGCTTGAACGCGACGAGTTTACGCTCGAATATATGGGCAAAGGCAGTGGCGGTGACCATTACGCGGCAACCGCGTTTCCGCCGGTGATTGACGACCTGAACCAAATCATTCTGTATTTCGGTTTCGATGATCGTCTGTGGCGCCTCGCCTTCCTCGGCGTCCCGGAGAAGGATGGGAGTGGTGTCGGAACCGCGCTATTTGCCCGTTACGATGAATGGAAATCCGTATTGAACGAGATGTACGGCGCTGGCGAGTCTTTTCATCGCAATACCTCTCCGGATGTCGAGCGGCCGGATTTGATCTTGGCAACCCTGCGAAGGGGCGATGCCTGGCATTTCACCCAATATGACCGCGACGACGTTCACGTTCAGCTTGGCGTCAAGGGCACCTCGATGACCTTTGGCCACACCGCCATCTACATCAAAAATCAGCAGATGGCCGCGAAAGTCGAGGCGGACCGAGAGGCGGTCGAGCAAAGCACCAGCCAAACCCAACCGGCTCCCCCAAACCAAACAGAATAGGTGGAATGATGAAGGTACTGCGCGCCCCGTTAATTGCATTTGCTGCCCTGATGCTGCCAAACCAAGGTTTCGCGCAGACCGACTTATTGGACGACGCGTTGGGTGTGTTGAAGTCGATCGACAAGGATGCGCCGTCGGGGACCAGTAGCTTGCTGGGCAACCAGGAAATCGCCGACGGCCTGCGGGAGGCGCTGCGCGTCGGCACCGAGCGCGTGGTCAGTGCGATCGGACAAACCGACGGTTTTAACGCGGATCCGGAAATCCACATTCCCTTACCGAATTATCTGCGCGACGTGCAATCGGCCTTGGATCTGGTCGGCGCCGGGTCGATGGGGCAGGACCTAGAGCTCAAGCTCAATCGTGCCGCCGAAGCCGCCGCGCCCGAGGCGCGGGAGTTGTTCGTCGACTCGATCACGCAGATGACGCTGGATGACGTGAAAGCGATTTACGACGGACCCGACGATGCCGCGACGCGGTATTTCCAGCGCACCATGACGCCCGGATTGCAGGAGCGTATGCGCCCAATCGTCACCGCCGCCATGTCCGAAGTCGGCGCCGTGCAGTCCTACGACACGATGATGTCGTCTTATGACAATATTCCGCTGATGCCCGATGTAAAAGGCGAGTTGAGCGATTATGCGGTCGGTAAGACCATGGAGGGATTGTTCTACAAGCTCGCCATCGAGGAAGCCGCAATCCGCCAAGATCCGGCCGCACGATCCACGGCGTTGCTGCAGAAAGTCTTCGGCTCTTAAAGCGCTATCGGGGTTATTGACCGGACCATAGGGATTCGGCTTTTTGGTACGCCAGATCGGCGGCCGCCCGCCCCATTTCTAACGCGCGTAAATTGGCGTCCATGATGTGGATACCCCCGAACAACCGGGCCATGCCGCACTGCGACGCCGCTTGGCTAAACGTGTCCCAACGCAGGGTCACGGTGTCTTGCGGGGTCGCGCGCTCAAACGCGCCCTGGCCGCGCCTGACCACGTAAATCCCAACCGCTTCGCGAATACCATCGCGGTTCAGGTCGCCCACTTTGACGCTTGGGTCGTGAAAGCGGTCGCTGCCGGTGAAACGTTGCAGCACTGCCGCGGCCGCCGCCGCGAACGCCGAATGGCCGGAGACATATTCGGCGAACGCGGGTGACGGATTGGCGGTCCACTGATAGGGGATCCAATCCTCGCCGCGCACCGGGCCGAAGCCTTGGTCGCGGCCAAGCCAACCGAACAGCGTCTGACCGGCAAACAACATGCGGATCGCCGTAATCGGCCGCACCGAATCGTAGGCGACTTTCGCATCCCAGGCGACGATGCCCGCATCAAGAAGCGCCGCATTGAGCGCCAGAAATAGTTTCGCATCATCATCGAGCGTGTGCCCATCGCGTCGCGAGACCTGCTGCGCGAAATGGTTCCAGTGACCGCTCGGCATGGCGAAATAAGGACCGTCGTGCGACCAGACCTGCGCGATAACGCGTTGCTCCTCGGTCAGCGACGCCTGGATTTCAACGACTTCGGTAAATTGATCGATATAGGCTTGGTGCGACGTCGTCTCGCGGCCAAGCGCGTCGACATAGGGGCTGTTGTCTCCGTAACGCGGCGGCGGCGGCGGTCGCATCTGATCGGCGCTCGCCAGGGCGAACGGCGCAACCTGCGGCCAGTGCGGCGTGATGAACATCTGCGGTGCGAAATTGCCGTATTCCTGCGGATCGAAGAACGGTGGATTGAGAACGAAATCCTCCGGTCGGCTCGCCGGATCGAAATCGGTCACCACCAACGGCTGCCAGCGATTAGGATCAATTTCGCCAAGCGACGCGCCAGGGAGATTGACCGGCTGGTAGCCGCTCACGTCTTTGTAATGGAACGCGGCATTCGCCCCGTCGACGTCGCGGGCATCCAGCACGGCATTCGCGGCCGCAATGCCGATCCAAGCCGCGGTTCCGGGCACCGGGTTCATGAAAGGCTCGTAGGCAAAGCCCTCGCGATTGAGCTGGTCGAAAAAGTTGGGGATTTGCGCCGGATAGATTTCGGTCAAGACCTCAAGCGCGGCATAGCTGATGGCCTCCGCCTTGGCGTCTTCGCCCCATCCCGCCGCAGAAACGTCAAGCACCGCCGAAGCCTCAAGTGACGGTGGGGCATAGACCGGACGCGCTACTGGGTCGATCAACGCCCAGGCATCGTAAATCGCGGTGTGAAGCAGGTACAGTTCGCGCGACACGATGGTCGGCATCGGCCGGCCGATGCAGATCGCCTCCAGCGCCCGTTCATTCCAGCGGGTCACCACGGTGCTGCGCGCCGCCATATTGTGCGGTCGGCAAACTCGATCTTGCCCATCCGCCTCGATGGCGCCGGCAAGGCCATCACCGACGACCAACGTCATCACCGCCCCAATCAAGCCGGCCTTTAGGACTGCACTCACAACACCGCTCCCTCCCGAATGGCCAGTCGCCACATCGCCAATGGAGCGCGATGTGGAGTCTCGAGCATTATTTTGTCTCAAGTATGGAACAAATTTTGCCGAATTTCGTTGCACTCTAGATGATTCCAACTCGAATGCGCACCAGTCCGGCCGCCGACACCGTTCACTGGTCGTTTTTTGTCTGACGAGACCCGCCTCGAAAGTGACGAGCATCAACGACCAAATACCCAAAAAAAGAGTGAAATCAGATAAATATCGTCTTTTACGAGCCGGAAATTATTGACATGTCGGTAAACCGAACACATGATTCCAAGGGTGATTCTGGTCCGGGGGGAGAGGGATACCGGCCGAATCTGCGGTATTTTATTGTGCAGGAGCGGGCGGGGAGCCTTGAATGAAGTTTGACCACGCCGGGGGGCGCGTCCTTTTAACGGGGATCGCTCTAGCGCTTAGCTGTCCTGCTTACGCTGTCGAAAAATCCAGTTTCAGCCAGTCGATCGAGGTCACCAGCCGCGTCGATGCCGGGGCCGAAATTCTTCACGTCAATTATCCGACCGATGGGGCACTACTAGGCAATCAGGGCCAGGCGGCCGATTTCGACGCTGAGCGGGTAGAGCGGCGCGCGGTCAAGATCGGCAAGGGCCAGACCATCGCGGATGTGTTGCATGCCGCGGGCGTTTCAAGAACGGACGCCGCGGCCGCGGCAAGCGCCCTACGGAAACACACCGACTTGCGCCGGCTACAGATTGGCCAAGCGGTCACGCTGTATGTGTCGCCGTTGCCGCGACCGGTGATCGGCGTGGTTCTAATCGGCGTTGCTCTCGACGTCGGCAAGGGCCAGGACGCCGTGGCGTTCCGGGACTTCAACAACAAATTCTCTGGGCGCCGCGCGGCGCATGATGAAGCGATTAGCCTGCTGGAATCGATCGTGGTGGTCGACAAAGCGCCGAATTCGGAAGAATCCGGCAGCCTGGTCAATCGTGATTTTGTGCTTCGCAAGCGGCAATCGATCTATCGCGTGTTGGTCGAAAGCGGCGCGAGCAAGGAAGACGGCCTGCGCGCGACCGACGTATTGGCCAAACAGATCGACATGCGCCGGCTTAATGTCGGCCAGAAATTCACCGCGACATTCGAGACTTTTTCGGACGGGAGCGACGCCAGGCTGGCTGGGGTGGCCCTGACGATGCCAGATGGCCAGACGGCGATTGTCGGGCGTACCGAGGACGGGCGCTGGCACAACGGCCCGGCGGCGCTTGATACAGCCGAGCCCACCGAGGCGCCCGTCAAGAGCAAAGTCGAGCAAGCCGAGGAAAAGGCCGGCGATACCCCAGTTGAAACGGCCGCTCCGGCGCCGTCGGGCGATACGCCTGATGTAACCGTTGTAGCGCCAAGTGAAACCGCCGAGGCCAAGACCGCCGACGTGGCCGAAAAAGCGCCGGATACCGCCGACAAGCCGACCGTTGCCGTCGGAACCGAGCCAGCCGTGCCCTCTCCACGTTCGGAAACCCGCACAGTGGTGCTCGAACGCGGCGACGGATTGTTCAACCGCATCATGGATGCCGGCGCCACCCGGCAGGAAGCGGCCGTGGCGGTCAAGGATCTCGGCAAGGTCATCAACCTTCGCCAACTCCGTATCGGCGAGACGTTCCGGCTCACCTTCAGCACGCCGCCCGGCGGCGATAGAGCGCAACTGACCGGCCTATCGGTTAATACCAAGCGCAAGGAGTTGGTGGTTCTCGGCTGGCCGCTCACGGGTGTCGACAAACCAATCGCCACCGCGGACGCGACGGCCAAACCGGTCAAAGAGCCGGTACCGTCGAAGAGCGCAGAGAAACCACCGCAAACCGTGGTCGCACACGCTGTGGTGCCGTTAAGCCACGAGCTTCGCGTGGTTAAAGTGGCGCCGGGCGACAGCCTTTTTCGGTTGCTGAAACGGGCCGGCGCCTCACAAGAGGAAATCAGCTTGGCGACCCGCAGTTTGCGGCGGATATACAATCCGAACCGACTGCAAGCCGGCCGCCAGGTGATTGTCGAGATCGAACATACCGACGACGGCAAGCGCCTGCTCGGGATGACGCTTCAGACCGGCAAGCGGGCCGGCGTTAAGGTCAGCCGCAACAAGCGGGGCCAATTTACCGCCCACAAGCTGGGATCGTCGGCCTTCGGACGTGCGGTCGCGGTCGCCGAGGCGCAAACCTCCGCCCGTGCCACAGCCGCGAAATCCGGTGTGCTGCCGAAAACCGTGACGGCTGCCGCGCCGGCGAACGTCGAAGATCTAAATGCACGGGTCAATGGGTACGAGGTGGTCAATCTGGCCGAAGGCCTCCGCACCACAGTGACATTGGCGCGCGGCGCGACCTTGATGGAGACCTTGATTTCCGAGGGCAGCAAGCGCGACGAGGCGAATGCCGCGGTCGCAGCGGTCAAGCAGCTGTTCAATCCGCGAAGGCTGCAAGCCGGCCAATCGGTCTCGCTGACCTTCGTCAAGGCCACGGTGGCCGACCCGTCGTCGGCGACGGCGAGCGTGAACCGGCAGCTCGCCGGCCTGAGCCTGAACTTGGATACCCAGACCCGACTGGACGTTGTACGGCTTGAAGACGGTGGCTTTGTATCCGGCTTCGTCGAGCGCGAACTGGTCCGCGATTATCGACGCGTGGAAGGTGTAATCAATTCAAGCCTGTACCTCGCTGCCGATGCAGTCGGCGTGCCGCGCGGCGTGCTGATGGACCTGATCCGCATTTACAGCTTCGATGTCGATTTCCAACGCGACGTCCAGCGCGGCGATCGGTTTGAAATTCTTTACGAGACCTTTGTTGATGATCAGGGTACGCCGGTGAGACCGGGTGATATCTTGTATGCTGAGCTAAACGTGTCCGGCGACAACAAACCGCTTTACCGCTACGAATTGAGCGATGGACGTGTCGATTACTTTGACGAAAACGGGCAAAGCAGTCGCAAGGCGCTGATGCGTACGCCGATCGACGGCGCGCGTTTGTCCTCGCGCTTCGGCATGCGCAAGCATCCGGTGCTTGGCTACTCGAAAATGCACAAGGGCATCGATTTCGCGGCGCAACGCGGGACCCCGATCTACGCGGCAGGTGACGGCGTTATCGAACGCGCATCGCGCTATGGCGCATACGGCAACTACGTACGTATCCGCCATAATTCGGATTACGCCACCGCCTACGCGCACTTAAAGACGTTCGCAAGAGGCATTTTCCCGGGCAAAAAGATCCGCCAGGGCGAAACCATCGGCTATGTCGGCACCACCGGCCGTTCAACTGGGCCGCATCTGCATTACGAGGTTTTGTATCGGCAGAAGCACGTAAATCCGCTCAGCGTCAAAATCCCGACCGGCGTTCGGTTGGCTGAAGCGGATCGCCCCGGTTTCATGGCGGAACGCGATCGCGTGGTAGCTTTGTTCGAAGAATTGCCAAGCCTGCGTAGCGTCGCCGAAAACCAGACCAGCACGTCTAACTAACCGATCGGACCGCACCGGCCGGGCCGCTGCGCGGTCAGGCCGCGGCTTGCTGTAACCCGTTGAGGGTCAAGGCGCCGTCCAGCACACCGACATGGACGGTTTCACCGTCCTTAACGGTGCCTTCGAGAATCAGACTCGCCAGCGGATTTTGCAGATTACGCTGAATCACGCGCTTTAGCGGACGCGCGCCGTAAACCGGATCGTAACCGGCATCGGCGAGCCATGTGAGCGCCGGGTCGTCGAGGTCGATCGCGATGTCGCGGTCGGCGAGCAGCTTGCGCAGATGCTCCAGCTGAATCGCGACGATGCCACCCATCTGATCGCGACTGAGACGGTGGAACAGAACCAGTTCATCCAGGCGATTGAGGAATTCGGGGCGAAATGCGCCGCGCACCACCTCCATGACCTGGTCCCGCGCCGCACTGGTGTCGACACCATCCGGCAGAGCGGCCAGCACGTCGCTGCCGAGGTTCGAGGTGAGAATGATCAACGTGTTCTTGAAGTCGATAGTGCGGCCCTGACCGTCGGTCAGACGCCCGTCATCGAGCACTTGCAAGAGCACGTTAAACACGTCTGGGTGAGCTTTCTCGACCTCGTCGAACAGCACGACCTGATACGGCCGGCGTCGCACGGCTTCGGACAGGGCGCCGCCCTCCTCATACCCGACATATCCCGGCGGCGCGCCGATCAGCCGCGCGACCGAATGCTTCTCCATGAATTCGGACATATCGATGCGGATCAAAGCGGCTTCGTCATCGAACAAGAACTCGGCTAACGCCTTGGTCAGTTCGGTCTTGCCGACGCCGGTCGGACCCAGGAACAGGAACGAGCCAATCGGCCGGTTTGGATCCTGCAACCCGGCGCGCGCGCGTCGCACCGCGTTGGCCACCGCATCAATCGCCTCGTCCTGGCCGATCACCCGGCGGTGCAAGGCCTGCTCCATTTCGAGTAGCTTCTCGCGCTCGCCCTCCAGCATCCTATCAACCGGAATACCGGTGGCGCGCGAAATCACGCTGGCGATATCGTCCGCGGTCACTTGCTCGCTAACCATCAGCGGCGCACAGCCTTCGCCGTCCCCGGTCGTCCCGAGTTTGGCCTCGAGATCAGGAATGACGCCGTGGGCAAGTTGGCCGGCGCGTTCGAAGTCGCCCGCGCGTTTCATCTGCTCAAGCTCGATGCGCGCGGCTTCCAATCGCTCCTTGACGTCTTGCGCCCCGTGCAGCTGATCTTTCTCCGCTTCCCACTTGGCGGTCAATGCGGCGGCCTGGCCCTCAAGGTCGGCGAGCTCGCCGTCAAGCTTCTTGAGCCGCTCCTGCGAAGCCACGTCGGTTTCCTTGCGCAGCGCCTCGCGCTCGATCTTTAGCTGCATTACGCGGCGATCGAGCTCATCGAGTTCCTCGGGCTTGCTGTCGACCTCCATGCGTTTGCGGCTCGCCGCCTCGTCGATCAGATCGATCGCCTTGTCCGGCAAGAAGCGGTCGGTGACGTAGCGATTCGACATGGTCGCAGCCGCGACGATCGCTCCATCGGTGATCGCAACCCCATGATGTAATTCGTATTTTTCCTTCAAACCGCGGAGAATCGAGATCGTATCCTCGACCGTAGGCTCGGACACGAAGACCGACTGGAAACGACGCGCCAGCGCGGCATCCTTCTCGACATGCTTGCGATATTCGTCAAGCGTGGTCGCGCCGACGCAATGCAGTTCGCCGCGCGCGAGCGCCGGTTTGAGAAGGTTCGACGCATCCATCGAGCCTTCCGCCGCGCCCGCGCCGACCAGCGTGTGAAGTTCGTCGATGAACAGGACGACTTCGCCTTCGGCGGCGGTGACTTCGGACAGGACGGCCTTGAGTCGCTCCTCGAATTCGCCGCGAAATTTTGCACCGGCGATAAGCGCGCCCAAATCCAGCGAGAGCAATCGTTTGTCACGCAACGATTCGGGCACATCGCCGGCGATGATGCGATTCGCCAAGCCCTCGACGATGGCGGTCTTACCGACGCCTGGCTCACCAATCAGCACCGGGTTATTTTTTGTGCGTCGTGACAGCACCTGAATGGTGCGACGAATTTCTTCGTCGCGGCCGATCACCGGGTCAAGCTTGCCCTCGCGAGCCATTTCGGTGATGTCGCGGGTATAGCGCTTCAACGCCTCGTAGGATTCTTCGGCGGAGGTCGAATCGGCGGTGCGCCCCTTGCGAATTTCGTTGATTGCCGCGTTGAGCCCTTCCGGCGTGACCCCGGCGGCCGCAAGGATGTCGCCAGCGCCGGTGCCCTTGGCCAACGTCAGGGCCAGCAACAGCCGTTCGGCGGTGACGAAACTGTCGCCGGCCTGTTCAGCGATTTTCTCGGCCTGCTCAAACAGGCGCGCGGTTTCGGGCGCGAGATAAAGTTGGCCGGCACCACCGCCCTCCACCTTGGGCAGCGCGTCCAGCGCGGCATCGGTTTTCTCCAGGACTTGTTCGGGCCGCCCCTTGGCGGCGCGGATCAGGTTCGCCGCCAGGCCATCCGCGTCCTCAAGCAGCTCCTTGAGCAGATGCTCAGGCGTGAACTGCTGATTGCCCGCAGCCACGGCGCGTGACTGAGCTGATTGGATGAAACCGCGGCTGCGGTCTGTGTAGCGATCAAATTTCATCGGTCCGCCCCACTTGATATGGTCAATATCAGTCGCAGGACCACGCCGTCAGTGGTTAAGACACGTCCCCCGGCGCAGGCTGATCCGTCATTTAGTGTGATATTTGTGCAACACAAGGGGTTGAGGTGGCATTTTTTTGCCACTGAATTGCGTGCAACTGCGAAGTCGGCATTGGAACGCTAGCAGGCTCCGGATCAAAGCGCCGAAGGACGATTAGGCCGTCGCGTTATCGCTCGTATCTGGCTCGCCCTTGGTCTTTGCCGCCGCCTCGCCCGCGGTCTCCGACGGTTTCGCGGCCTCCGACGGTTTGGCGGTCGCTGCTGGCTTGCCGGTCGCTGCCGGCTTGGCGGTATCCGCCACCTTGGCCTGCCCGCCATCCTGGGCAAGATCCGGCTGAGGCGCGTTCGGCGCGACGGTCTCGGCGGCCGGGGCGCGTCCTCTGCCACGTCCGCGTCCTCGCCCGCCGGATCGCTCTTCGGAGCGCCCGTCATCGCCGCGTTGGCGGGATTCATCGCTTCGTGGGCGTGCGTCGTCGGTTCTTTGGCGTCCGTCAGGCTGTTCGCGACCGCCATTGACCCGCGTGGCACCGTTGCTGTCCGCGGGATTGGCATTGGCTGCGTTCGCGGCTGCGGTCGCTAAGTGACCGTTTATGATGCGCTGATAATGCTCGGCGTGCTGAAGGTAGTTTTCAGCCGCAACCCGGTCACCGGAGGCAACCGCATCGCGCGCCAGCGCCTGATAGCGATCCTGGACCTGGCTGGCGCTGCCCTTGATTTTGACCTCCGGACCGTTGCTCTCATAGTTCGAGGAAAGCCCGTGTTGATGCCTGCGACCATTTGAGCGGCCGCGATGGCGCTTCTGGTTGGGACCTTGCTTCATCGATTCCCGTCGTTGCGTAAATGAATGTCCACGTTTTGTCTTGCCGTCATGTGCTCAAGTTGTGCTCTGCGCTCAAGTCAAAAGACCCGGCTGGCACACCCAATACGATCCACATATGACGATTGGCACTCGGCGTCGTTACCCGACGCGGAGACTTCCCACGTGCTTTTGGACAGTAGCGCGTGACCGTTTGGTTTCCAAGCCCTTTATCATCTCCGTTCGGCGTTTTAATCCGGTATCGCACTGATACACCGTTCGATTCCGGCGAGGTCGGCGTGTCGCGCCTGTCCTCCGAAGCCGCTCCGTTTCAAAATCTCCGCCACCGCGTCGGCTTGCCCAATGCCAACCTCGATTACCACCTTACCGGCCGCGCCAACCACGCGAGACAGATCCGGGATAAGCTGGCGGTAGGCACCGAGCCCGTCCGCGCCGCCGTCCAGTGCACGTCGTGGTTCGAATCGCGCGACTTCCGGCTCCAATGTCTCGATCACATCGGTCGGCACGTAGGGCGGATTGCACAAGACGAGATCAAATCGACCGTCGAGCGCCGTTATCCAATCGCCGGCAATAAAACATGCCCGCCGCGAAAACCCTAGCCGTTCAGCATTCTTTCGGGCCACTCGGGCCGCACCCGGCGCGATATCCACCCCAACTCCGGATGCCGCCGGCAACTCACTCAATAGCGCCAGCAACAGACAGCCGGTCCCGGTGCCCAGATCAAGAATTTGGTATGGCGGTACGCGCGAATCAAGTGCGGCCAGCGCGGCCTCGATCACTGTCTCGCTGTCTGGTCGCGGGTCGAGCGTGTCCGGCGTCACTTCAAAGTCCAAGCTCCAGAACTCGCGCCGCCCCAATATTTGCGCCATCGGTTCGCGACGCGACCGACGTGACACCGCCGCCTCCAAACACGCAAGTTGCTGACGGTCGAGCGGCGCGTCAGGCGCCGAGACCTGGCGTTCGGCCGAGAAACCGGTGGCGTGGCGCAGCAGCAAGCGAGCCTCGGCGCGCGCGGCGTCAATACCGGCGCCTGACAGCCTCTGTTGCGCCCAGCGCGTTGCCGCTTCGACGGAGCGCGCCGGCAGGTCGACGGTCATGATATTTCCGCGAGTTGGGCGGATTGATAATCGGCGGTCAGAGCGTCGACGAATTGATCGAGCATGGCGCCGTCCAACATCGCATCGATGTCAAAGACGCTTAGGTTGATGCGATGGTCGGTGACCCGACCTTGCGGAAAATTGTAGGTGCGAATCCGCTCGGATCGATCGCCGCTGCCGATTTGCGCCCGCCGATCCGCCGCCCTCGCCGCGTCGCGCTCGGCCCGCTCCCGCTCGTACAATCGCGCGCGCAGAATACGCAGCGCCTTGGCGCGATTCTTGTGTTGGGATTTCTCATCCTGCTGCGAAACGACGATCCCGCTGGGCAAATGAGTGATCCGCACCGCGCTGTCGGTGGTATTGACCGATTGGCCGCCCGGGCCGCTCGCGCGGAAAATGTCGATGCGCAGGTCTTTATCGTCGAGCTTGACGTCGACCTCCTCGGCTTCCGGCAACACCGCGACAGTTGCAGCGGACGTATGAATCCGACCGGACGCTTCGGTCTTTGGCACCCGTTGAACCCGATGCACGCCGGATTCGTACTTCAGCCGCGCAAAGGCACCACGGCCCTTGATCGCCGCCGATGCTTCCTTAACCCCGCCAATGCCGGTTTCCGACAGGCCGAGTAGTTCGAACCGCCAACCATTATGTTCAGCGTAGCGCTGATACATGCGAAACAGATCCGCACCGAACAGCGCCGCTTCATCGCCACCAGTGCCGGCGCGAATTTCGAGAATCACGTTTTTCTCGTCGGCCTCGTCGCGCGGCAGTAACGCGAGTTTCAGCGCATGCTCGAGTTCGGGAACTTTGGCCCGACATTCGGCAAACTCGCCGGTCGCCAGTTCGCGCATTTCGGGGTCAGACTCCGGATCGGCGAGAATATCGGCCAAATCCTGGATCTCATGACGGAGTTTCCGCAAAGCGCCGATCCGCTCGACCACGCCGGTGAGGTCGGAATATTCCTTGGCGAGCGCAACTCGGTCGTCGTTCGACAGGTCGTCGGCCGACATCCGCGCGCCGATTTCGTCGTAGCGCTCGACGATGAGGTCCAGTTTGTGGTCCAGGTCCATGGCTCGCTAAGGCAGTACGTCCGACAATCGCGGCAGTGCAGGCGTCTCGCTTATGACGCCGCGGCGATTGCCGGCTCGGCCTGTTCCGCCTCGATCTCGGCCGCCTTCTGCTCGACCAATTCGACCAGATGGTCGACCAAACCGTCATCCTTGATCCGATGGTCGGTAACCCCGCTCAAATAAACCTGATGCGTGCCTCGGCCGCCACCGGTCAGGCCGATGTCGGTCTCGCGCGCCTCACCCGGCCCGTTGACCACGCAACCGATCACCGACAACGTCATCGGCGTTGTGATGTGAGCCAGGCGCTGCTCCAGCAAGGCGACCGTGTCGATCACCTGGAACTGCTGGCGCGCGCATGACGGGCACGAAATGATGTTGACGCCGCGATGGCGCAAGTTGAGCGATTTCAACAACTCGAAGCCGACCCGCACTTCCTCGACCGGATCCGCCGACAGCGAGACCCGCAGCGTGTCGCCAACGCCTGACCAGAGCAGCATGCCCAGCCCGATTGACGATTTGACCGTGCCGCTGGTCAGACCGCCGGCCTCGGTAATGCCGATATGCAGCGGATAGTCGCAGGCATCCGCCAAGCCTTGATACGCGGCGACCGCGAGAAACACATCGGAGGCCTTGACGCTGATCTTGAACTCGCGGAAGTCGTTGTCTTCCAGAATGCGCGCGTGGTCGAGCGCGCTTTCAACCATCGCCTCGGGGCACGGTTCGCCGTACTTCTCCAATAGGTGCTTCTCAAGCGAGCCGGCATTCACGCCAATGCGCATCGAACAGCCGTAATCGCGTGCCGCGGCAACTACCTCACGCACGCGCTCGGCGGAACCGATATTGCCAGGATTGATGCGCAGGCACGCGGCGCCGGCCTGGGCGGCCTCGATCGCGCGCTTATAGTGGAAGTGAATATCGGCCACGATCGGCACGTCGACCTGTGCGACGATGGCCTTAAGCGCGGCCGTCGAGCCCTCGTCCGGGCATGACACCCGCACGATGTCGGCGCCGGCCGCTTCCAGCGCGCGAACTTGCGCCACGGTGGCCGCGACATCCGTGGTCAGCGTGTTGGTCATGGATTGAACGGTGATCGGCGCATCGCCGCCCACCTCCACCGCGCCGACACGAATTTTGCGGCTACGGCGACGATCAATATCTCGATACGGGCGAACGCTCATAATCGGGTTTCGCTGACCTTGGCTATTAGGGCAATCAGGGTTTGCCCTGCGGCGCCGTCCTTGGGGCTCGCGGGCGGCGCGATTATACCGAAGGCTCACGCCCAGCGAAAGCGCGCCGGTAAAGACAGGTTTTTCGGGCCTGGGAGACCTGGTTGACGGCGCGCGCCGCCCCTATCAAGGGCAAGGATCGACCCGATCAAACGGATCTAGAGCGCGGGGAAATGGCCTAGCGAGAGCTGACGGTATCAGCGCCGGTCAGTGCGTCCGGGGACAGCGGAACATTGCGGCGAACCGTGCCTTCCGGCCCCAGCGGCGGCATCAGAACGCCGTCGACCAGGATTTCAATGCCGCCGGCGTTCCCGGTCACCAAGCTCAAATCGGCGCGATTCGGCACCCGGAACGTATCGCCCGGCTTCAGTACGCGGGTCAGCAGAAGCTCATTGTTCGAGCCTTCGACCTGCACCCAGCTTTCGATGCGCGCGCGAACCACGACCCGCGCGTCGATATTGCCCTGGCCGTACACGCGCGGCTCGTACTCCGCCGACGGCGCCATCGGCACAAGCGGAAGCGCGTTCTCCAGCAAGGTCGGCGCCTCCGGCGTCTCGGCAAGCGCGCCGGTGATCGGAACCGCGCTGCCCGGTTCGTTCCCATCCGTTTCACCAAGCCGAAACCCGTCGACGGTGTCGGACAACGGTGGCAATTCCGAATCGGACTCGGTCGAAACGACCGGGTCTACCCCGGCTTCAAGCCCGGCGACGACCAACCGGCCGATCGCATCTTCGGATGGTACCGGTTCTATTTCTAATTCGACCGATGAACCGCTGTCGGGTTCGGTCTCGATGCGGTTGCTCGACAGCCGTTGCACCGTTTCGGTGCCGGAAGGTTGCGAAGCCGGCAGGTTATCGCCTGCTCGCAGCACGCGCGGCACGTCCGCAATGTCGGTTGATTCACCCTCGGCGTCCGAGACGACTCGCTCCGGCGCCCGCAGCGCGGTTATCATCGGGGCGGTTGACGCAGCGCGCATCGAATCTTCGGCCGTTACCGTAGTCGAAGCCGAATTCGCGCGATCGCTGGCGTCATTCAGACCGAAGTCATCATCCGCGGCCCGCCTGGTCTCCACCGCCGTGATCGCGGATCGAAGACCGCTGGAGAGCGAGCCCTCGGGCGCATCGGTGCTAGAGGGCGCGGACGTTTCGGCCGGCGCCGCAGCAGGCATTCCCGTAACCGCGTTTTCCGCCGAAGCGACCAACAAATTGGCTGGTACCATCGCCACCAGTTCGCGGGGCAGCTGCCCACGGGTCTGCACATAATTCCAGGTGCCATACGCGCCGACCGCGATAATCAAGCCCACCAGCAGGGCGCGCAAATCCAGACGAGAACGCCGCGTTGCCGGTTCGGGAAAATGCAATTCGAGCTTGGGGCTCGGACCGTCCGCTTCCTCGCGAAAGCGCTCGACCACCAGATCACCGTCGAGATGCAGGTATTCGGCGTAAGCCCGAATAAAGCCGATGGCATAGACCTGGCCCGGCAGATCCTGGAAACGGCCTTCCTCGATCGCTTGGATGTGGGGCCGGCGGATTCTCAGCGTCGACGCCACCAGGTCAGCCGATTGGGCCGCCGCTTCGCGTGCCGCGCGCAGCTCGGCGCCGATACCCTGATAAGGCAGGTCAGCCGCGCCGGGAGGAGCCGAGACGTAAGGTTCGGTCCGTGCCAATCGTTACCCTTTCCAAACTATTCGGACATCGTATCCGAAGCGCCTGGACGATTCTGGGCCACGTCAATACCGTGACCTAGCCAATCGCCGGAAACAAGAAATATGAGCCGGTTAAGTGAAATTTAAAGATGCTCGCTTTCACCAGCGGCCGGCACAAGCATACGCTGACCGGCGCAGAGGTTGATTCCATCGGAAGCAGTGGTTTGGCGTTAAACCTCTACCCCGTGATCATGCGCGAAATCGAGCAAGCGCTGCTTCAAATCCATATCGGCCGAATCGCGCAAGCCGTCCAGATAACGAGTCAATGCGGCCAAAGTGAGGCTGCGGCACATGACCTTAATGCCGCCGAGCCGGCTCGGCGGCATCGAAAGGCTGCGGACTCCGACCCCCGCCAACGCCATCGCTTCGATCGGATCGCCAGCCGCTTCACCACACACGGTCAGTGGCACGCCGTGCGAATCGCAGGCTTCGACCAACTGACGAAACAAGGCCAGGACGGCTGGGCTCAAGACGCCATATCGTTTCGAGATAACCGCGTTGCCACGATCGCTGGCGAACAAGAACTGCACCAAATCGTTAGTCCCGACAGAGACAAAGTCGACGGCATTGAGCAAAGCCGGCAATTGCCACATCAAGGCCGGCACCTCGATCATAGCGCCGACCTTGAGCGATTCGGGTTGCGATTCGCCAAGATCGCGACAGCGACGTAGTTCGCGATCGAGCAACGCCTTGGCGCGTTTGAACTCACCGACCGTCGCGATCATCGGAAACATCACACTAAGTGGCCGCCCATCGGCGGCGCGCAACAATGCCCGAAGTTGGTGGCGCAATATTGCCGGCCGGTCGAGGCCGATCCGAATCGCCCGCCAGCCCATGGCCGGATTTTCCTCGTTCATCGCCGGCAGATAAGGCAATCGCTTATCGCCGCCTATATCGAGCGTACGAAACACCACCGGCTTGCCGCCAGCGCTGTCCATGATGCCACGATAAAGTTGCGTCTGCGCATTGATGTCAGGGTAACGAGACGACATCATGAACGGAATTTCGGTCCGACACAGCCCGACACCGTCAGCGCCGAAGTCATCGATCCGCTTGGTATCGACAACCAATCCGACATTAATATTGAGGGAAATTTCGACGCCATCGAGCGTCATCGCCTTTACATCGCGCAAGGCCCGATAGCGTTCCTGGCGCTGCGAGCGGTCGGCCGCTTGCTCATTGAGCAGGTGAATCTCAGCGTCCTCCGGCCGCGCGGTGATGCGACCTTCGGTGCCGTCGACGATCACCGTTTCGCCCGCACTCAACCGGCTAAGCGCGTCGCGGACCTGGCCGACCACGGGGATTTCGAGGGCGCGCGCAACGATCGCGAGATGCATCGTCGGCGACCCGTCTTCGAGCACCACCCCACGCAACCGCTCACGATCGATTTCCAGCAGCTCGGCAGGGCCCAACGATCGCGCCACCAACACCACATCGTCCGGCAAGTCGGGTCCGCCGATCGACCCGGCTTCTCCGGTCAGGTGGCGCGACAGGCGATTCGCCAGCTCTTCCAGATCGAGCAGGCGCTCGCGCAAATAAGAACTCGTGGCCTGCGACATGCGGACGCGCGTGTCTTCCTGCACCCGGATCACCGCCGCCTCGGCGGACAGGCCCGAGTCGATAGCGTCCTCGATTCGCCTGAGCCAGCCACTGTCGTCCGCGAACATGCGAAAGCTTTCGAGCACGTCACGCGGCTCGCCGGCCTGCGCGAGGTCGGGGGCCGCCAGCATGCGGTCGAGCCCTTCGCGCAACGCCGCCACGGCTTCGGCGAGACGACGCTTTTCGACCGTGGGGTCATCCGCGACCAGACGCGTCACCGGTGCCTGCGGCCGGCGCACCACCACGGTGCCGAGCGCAAGGCCGGGAACCAGCGACTGGCCTTCAATAACAGCCGGACCGGTAAAACGACCTTCCGGCGCCAGCAATTCCGCCGGGTCGACAAGCTCGCCGCCGGCGGCAAGCTCGGCGATCACCATGGCGACCACCTGCAACGCTTCGAGCTCTTCCTCGTCATAGTGACGGCGGGTCCGGTTCTGCACCACCAACACGCCGATCACTCGACCATCGCGCAGCACCGGGACACCCATCAGCGACTGATAAATCTCCTCGCCGGTCTCCGGTCGATAGGCAAACAACGGATGCGATTGGGCGTCGGCGAGGTTAAGCGGCCGTGCGTTCGCCGCGATGTGACCGACCAAGCCTTCGCTGATCTGCAGGCGCGTCTTATGCACGGCACTCGGGTTGAGCCCTTCGGTCGCGAACAGCTCCAGCACTTCGCCGGCGCGCATTAGGTAGCAAGAGCAGACCTCCGCAACCATGTCGGAGGCGATGATGCGGACCAGCTGATCCAACCGATCCTGTGCCCGCCCGTGTCCGGCCATAACGTCGCGCAGCCGGCGCAGCAACCTGCGCGGCCCGCTGACGCTTGGTGTGCTGGTCATCCTTGGGCGGCCGCCCGGCTCTCTGGCTCGTCTTCTCCGGACGGTACATCTTCGGCAACGTCGCGACGTTGCGCCAAGGCCGTTGCTGCCTGCTCGACAAGTTCGTCGATGATCTCGGCGGTCGATTGCTCGCGGGTCACCATGCCGACACTTTGGCCAGCCATTACCGAGCCGCCCTCAACATCGCCGTCGATTACCGCGCGGCGCAGCGCGCCGACCCAGAAACGCTCGATCTCAAGCTGCGCTGCCTTCAAGTCGAGCTCGCCTGATTGATGGCGCGCGATGACCTCGCGCTGCACTTCGATAAAACGCTGGCTCGCCTGGTTGGCAAGCGCCCGGACCGGAATGACCGGGAATTTTGGATCGAGCTGGACCGAGGTCTGCGCATCGCGCGCGTTGCCCCGGATGAACGCTTTCTTGAACGCCGGGTGCGCGATCGACTCGGTGGCGCAGACAAACCGGGTGCCAAGCTGACAGCCAGACGCACCAAGCTCCAAATAGCCGGCGATCGCCTCGCCGCGACCGATGCCGCCGGCAACGAACACCGGAACCTGGGAAATCTCGGGCAGAATTTCCTGCACCAGCACCGCGGTGGATACCGGGCCGATATGGCCACCGGCCTCACTGCCTTCGATGATCAACGCGTCCACACCCATACGCACCAATTTGCGCGCCAGGGCCATGGCCGGTGCAAAGCACAGCACGCGGATACCGGCGTCCTTGATGCGGTTGATCGCCGCCGAGCGTGGCAAACCTCCGGCAAGCACGATATGGCTGACCGACTGCTCGACGCAGGTATCGATCAAGCCTTCGAGCTCCGGGTGCAGGGTGATCAGATTGACGCCGAACGGCCGGTCGGTCATCGCGCGCGTCGCCTGAATCTCGGCGCGCAACAGATCCGGCCCCATCGAGCCGCACGCGATGACGCCAAAGCCGCCGGCATTCGATATCGCCGAGACCAGATTGCGCTCCGACACCCACGACATGGCGCCGCCGAGAAGTGCATGCTCGCTCCCAAGCAACTCACAGCCCGGCCGCCACAAACGGGCGAGGCGTTCCCGGCCCGCGTCGGCGCTGGTCACCGTGGCGCGCGTTGCGTCATTCGCCATCGAGACCGTAGGCGGTATGGAGCGAGCGCAAAGCGAGCTCGGTATATTCCTCAGCAATTAGCACGCTTACCTTTATCTCCGAGGTTGAGATCACCTGGATGTTGATGCCTTTGTCGAACAGCGTGTGAAACATCTTTTGCGCGACACCGGGATGGGTGCGCATGCCGACGCCGATCACCGACAGCTTGACTACGTCAGCGTCGGACAACAGTCCCTGGAATTCGAGACCCGTGCGATTGCCTTCCAAGACCTCGAGAGTCCGGCCAAGGTCCGATTTTCCAATCGTGAACGTGATATCGGCCGAGCGGCCGTCTTGCGACGAGCTTTGCACGATCATGTCGACATTGATGCCGGCGTCGGCCAGCGGGCCAAACACGCTCGCGGCCACGCCCGGCCGGTCCGCGATTTGAGTCAGCGTGATTTTCGCTTCGTCCCGACTATAGGCGATGCCACTGACAATGTTCTTTTCCACGATTTCGTCCTCATCGACCAGGAACGTGCCCGGTACATCCTCGAAACTCGACACCACCTGCAAGGTGACCCCGTGTCGCATCGCCAGCTCCACCGCACGGGTTTGGAGAACCTTCGCACCGAGTGATGCCATTTCGAGCATTTCCTCGTATGCGATTCTATCAAGCTTCCGGGCCTTCGCAACGATGCGCGGGTCGCTGGTGTAAACCCCGTCGACATCAGTGAAAATATCGCACCGCGCGGCGCCAAGCGCCGAAGCCAGCGCCACCGCCGAAGCGTCTGAGCCGCCGCGCCCTAGCGTGGTAACTCGGTTGCGCGGGCCCAGCCCCTGAAAACCGGCGACCACCGCCACCTCGCCTTGGTCGATACGCCGCCCGATCTCGGCGGTCTCGATTTTCTCGATCCGCGCCTTGCCGTGCATATCGTCGGTGACAATCGGCATTTGCCAGCCGAGCCAAGACCGCGCAGGCACCTGAATGTCCTGCAGCGCAAGCGCCAAAAGCCCGGCGGTGACTTGCTCGCCGGCCGACACCACCACGTCATATTCGCGGGTGTCGTGAAGTGGCGAGATTTCACGAGTCCAGCCGTCCAGCCGATTGGTCTCGCCCGCCATCGCGGACACCACGACCGCCACATGCTCACCGCGATCAACCGCCTGTTTGACGCGGCGCGCAGCATTGCGGATCCGATCGAGGTCGCCGACCGACGTGCCGCCGAATTTTTGGACGATGCGCGCCATGCCCAGAGGTGCCCTGCCGCCATATTTGGAAAAACAATTGCCCCACGGTTGCCCGCGAGGCGCGCTATTCATACTTTTCCGCCACCCCCCTCGCAAGCCGGGACAACAGAATGACCGAGCGCGCCACGGCCTCAGCGCCGCCCACGGACCCCACCGCCGACCCCGCCGAGGTGGCGCGTTTCGCCGCATTGGCAGAGAAATGGTGGGACGAAACTGGGCCATTTGCGCCCTTGCACAAGTTCAATCCGGCCCGGCTCAAACTGCTCCGCGACCGGATTGCTGGGCGCTTCGACCGCGATATTACGGCGCCCGCGTCCCTCGCCGGCCTGCGTCTGCTCGATATTGGCTGTGGCGGCGGCCTGCTGAGCGAACCGATGGCGCGGCTTGGCGCGCAGGTCACCGGTGTCGATGCCGCGGACCAAAATATCGCCGCCGCGCGCCTCCACGCCAAACAAAGCGGGCTCGATATCGACTATCGGAATGTGCCGGTGGAATCGCTCGCCGACGAGGGCGCCCGCTTCGACGTCGTGCTCAACATGGAGGTGGTCGAGCACGTTGCCGACGTGCCGGCGTTCCTGACCGCTTCGAGCGCCTGCCTGGCGCCCGGCGGCTTGATGTTTACGGCGACTCTCAACCGCACCGCCAAGGCCTACGCGCTGGCGATTGTCGGCGCCGAGTATGTGCTCGGCTGGCTGCCCCGCGGCACCCATCAATGGTCAAAGTTTCTGCGTCCGGCCGAGTTAATTGGGCAGCTTTCGGCCTGTGGCTTGACCCTCGAGGAAGCGCTGGGCATGACCTATAACCCGATCACCGCCCACTGGTCGGAAAGCCGCGATCTCGGCGTGAATTACGTCGTGGTGGCGTCCAAACCGGCCGATTAGTCGAAAATATCCGCCAAACGGTCGATATCGGTCGCATCGTTGTAGACATGAAAGCTCAGGCGCACCCACGGCGCGTCAGCAATGGTGCTCACCGTGGCGACGATGCCGTGGTCATGGCGCAGGCGGCTGCGTAAGGCCCGAGAGGTGGTGCCATCGGGAACCGGCGCGCGAACGGCCACCATGGCGGCGGTCATCGGCGCAGGCGCCAGTCGTTCAGTGCCCCAATGCGCCGCCAAGGAGTCTCCAGCGCGGTTCGCCAACCCAGTCATGTACGCCCGCGCTTTCGCCGGCTCCAGCGATTGCCAGAAATCAAGCGCGGCGGGTACCGAAAGCCAGGCGCTGTAATCGCGGGTCGCCGACCAGCCGAATGAGCCGGCGAACCCGGCATTGTGCTCGGCGGCGATGATCGCCGGACGCAGCGTCGCCTGGTGTTCCGGACGCACCCACAACAGCGCGACGCCCTTCGGCGCGCACAGCCATTTGTGGCAACTGCCGACGTACCAGTCGGCGCCGATATCCGGCATCGAGAGATCGAGCATGCTAGGGCCGTGGGCGCCGTCGACCAGCACCGGCACACCGCGCTCTCGGCATAGCGTGCACAGGGTTTCGATAGGCATCACCACGCCGCCCGGCGAGGTGACATGCTCCAGCACGGCGTAGCGGGTGCGTGGCGACAGGGCCTCGGCCACGGCCTCAACCACTTGGTCAGCGCCAGTCAGCGGCACCGCCGGGCTGACCACCACCAAGCGGGCGCCTGCTGCTTCGCAGATGTGCTGCAACGCCTGTCGCAGACCGCCATGGGCGAGCGAGGTGGTGACGATTTCGTCGCCCGCTTCGATTAGCCACGACCGCAGCACCGCATTGAGTCCCTCGGTTGCATTACCGACCAACACCAGATCTTCCGGCGACGCGCCGACAAACTGCGCGAGCCGTTCACGCACCGGCCCAAGCGACGGGGCAAGCCGCTCGGTCATGAAGCCGGCGGGGTCGGACTCCAAGATTTCGCGCCAGCGGTCTTGCGCGTCGAGCACCGATCCCGGCGCGGCGCCAAACGCGCCGTGATCAAGATGAGTTAGAGACGGATCGAGCCGCCAGGCGTCGCGCACGCGGGCGCCAAACTTGTTAGCAAAGGGAATGTCGGGTTCGGTGATCAGCTGTCGCCGCGGGGGACCCAGGGGATGACGGAAAAATCGACACCCTCGTCCTTCAACTCTTTGGCCTCGTCGGGCGTTGCGTCGCCGTGGATATTGCGCTTTTCGGCTTCGCCATAATGGATCTTGCGCGCCTCTTCGGGAAACTTGTCGCCAACATGATCGCTGTTGGATTCGACCTCGGCGCGCAGCTCGCGCAATTTGCCCATCACTTCGGCGGCCTGCGCCATGTCCGGGCTGGCAGTCTTACTGGGTGAAATGTTGGGAGCCATCGGCGCCTTCGCGACCTCGGTAGAGCCGCAGGCCGGACACACCACTTCATCCGCCTTGGCCTGTTCGTCATAGGTCGCGCTGTCGCGAAACCAGGCCTCGAACCCGTGATCGTTGGCGCACTTGAGATTGTATACAATCATCGTCCGCGGAACCCTTAAAATGCCGCTACAATCCAGTGTTTTGTTACCCTTAGATGGCACGCATTAGCAGTCAGAACAAGAGTTTGCCACGCCGATGATCGCACCCTCGCCCTGGGTTGAACGCTTCGCACCGCTGATTCCGGCGGCTGAACCGGTGCTCGATCTCGCCTGCGGCAGCGGTCGCCACACCCGGCTGCTTTTGGCGCTTGGCCATGCGGTGACCGCGGTCGATCGCGATATTTCGGGCCTCGCGGACATTAACGATGACCGCCTCAGCCGCGTTGAAACCGACTTGGAAGATAGCGGGCCCTGGCCGCTCGCCGAGCGCCGGTTCGCCGGGATCGTGGTCACCAACTACCTGCACCGCCCGTTGTTCGAGCCGATCGTCGGCGCACTCCAACCGTCCGGCCTGTTGATCTACGAGACGTTCGCGCGCGGCAACGAGCGCTTCGGCAAGCCGAGCAACCCGGCTTTCCTGCTCGAACCGGGCGAACTGCTGGCGGTCGCCGCGCGCGCCAAGCTGCGGGTCTTGGCCTATGAGGATTTGGAAATCACCGAGCCGAAGCCTGCCTGCATTCAACGTATTTGTGCGGTGGCTCCGGCATGATCCGTAGCAAAAGGGGAAACGGTCCGTGAAGTACAGCGTGTTCAGCGGCGTGTTGCCGGAACTTTCGGCCGAGCAAGTGGTGGAGCGGCTGGCATCGCACGGATATGACGGCGTGGAGTGGCGCGTCAACGGCGAGTACCACTTCCCGGCCGCCGAGATCGATCGGCACACCGCACGCATCCGCTCGCTCGCGGACGCGCACGCTCTCGATGTGGTCTCACTCACCGGCTACACCCCGCTCAGCGACATCGACGGCATCCGGCGCATGGCGACCGCGGCGGGCACGATCGGTTGCCCGCGATTCCGTGCCTTCGCCGACCATTACGACCCCGAGCGTGACTACTGGGCCCAACTCGACGGCGTGCGCGCCGCTCTCGATACGGTTGAGGCGGTGCTCCGCGGCAGCGGCGTCAAGGCATTGCTCGAGGTTCATTTCGGCACCCTGCTGTCGAGCCCTGCGCTGGCCTGGGAGGTCATGCGCGACCACGACCCGGCTGTGGTCGGGGTTATCCTGGATCCCGCCAACACGGTGATCGAGGGCGCCATGCCGATGCGCATGGGGCTCGACATGATCGGGCCGTACGTCGATCTGGTGCATGTCAAGAATGTGTGCTGGGAGCGCGCCAAGAACGGCGACTGGCGCTGGCGCTTCGCCGACCTGCTTGAGGGTCAGCTTGATTGGGTCGACGCCGTGCGCGCGCTCAAAGCGGCCGGATACGACGGATATCTCTCGTTTGAGAATCTCAATCGGGTGCCGGTGCGCCACACCGGTTACGTCGACGAGGAGCTGGTCGGAGCCGGTGGCCCGCCGCGCGACATCGACGAACGCCTCGCCGAGGAGCGCGCCTTTATCAAGGGGCTGGTCGACGCGGCCTGAGCGGTTCTATTCGGCAGCTTTGGCGGCAGCAATCGGGCGTGGGGGCGCATAGTCCCTGTCGTGCGACAGGCTCGGCACCTTGCTCCGCGCTGCCTCGACCGCGCCGAGATCGATATCGGCCGTGATCACGCCCGGCTCTTCGCCTGCTTCCGCGAGGATTTCGCCCCAGGGGTCGATGATCAGGCTGTGGCCGTAGGTGCGTCGTTTGCCGTAGTGGGTGCCGCACTGTGCCGGTGCGAAGACGAAACACCCGGTCTCGATCGCGCGGGCGCGCAACAGAACGTGCCAGTGGGCACGGCCGGTCGGCACCGTAAACGCGGACGGCACGCTGAGCATCACCGCCCCCGCCTGGGCGAGGTCGCGATAAAGGCCGGGAAAGCGCATGTCATAGCAAACGGTCATGCCGAGCGGGCCCCACGGCGTTTCTGCCACGACCGCGCGGTCGCCGGGCCGGTAAGATTTGGATTCGTGGTAGCTCTCGCCGTCGTCCAAGGTCACGTCGAACATGTGAATCTTGTCGAACTCAGCGGCCGTTGCGCCATCGGCATCAAACAGCAGCGATCGATTGGCGAGCCGGCCGTCACTGGCCTTTTCGGCCAGGCTGCCGGCCAGCAGCCACACCCCGGTCTCGCGCGCGACCTCGGCAAAAGCCTTACGCGCCGGATGGCCGCCCGGCTCCGGCGCGGTCTCGCGGATAGCGTTACCCCCGGCAAGCAAGGTCGCATTTTCAGGCAACAGAACCAACTTGGCGCCATCCGCCGCTGCCGCACGGACGAACGTACAAGCGATGTCGATGTTCGCCGCCATATCAGGCGTGCTGGTTACCTGAACACAAGCAACGCGCACGGGTTCGGACATCAGATGAGGCCGAGCAACCGGTCGAGCTCGCCCGTTTGTTCGAGCGCCGCGAGCTCGTCAGAGCCGCCGATATGGCGGTCGTCGATGAATATTTGCGGCACCGACGTACTACCTCCCGCGCGCTCAAGCATCTCAGGCCGCCGAGACGGGTTCAACATTACGTCGATGTCCTCATACGCAACGCCCTTACTGTCCAGCAGCCGCTTCGCGCGGAAACAGAAGCCGCAAAACGGGCTGGAATAAATCACAATCTCGGCCATCGAACCTCAATCCACTCTTATCGTTCGGCGTCTTACGCGCCTGAACTCGGCAGAAAGCTAGTCTTTTTTGCGCTATACGCCAAGCTAGCCCGCTTCCCCTCCCAGCCACTCAGGGGACGGCATGCCATCGGTGGCCGGGAGGGGGAGCGGGCTGGTGCGACCCCACGCATGTGAGCTAGCTAGGACCTAATCACTGAGCACGACTCGGGCAAGGGTCAGCACACCGATGTGATGGGCGCCGGCCCGCCGCAGAGTCTTTGCGCAGGCGTCGACCGTCGCCCCGGTCGTCAGCACGTCGTCGACCAAAAGGATGTTGCGGCCCTCGACCAGCGACCGACGCGGCGCGGGAACCTCGAATGCGCCGGTGACATTGGTGCGTCGCTGCGCGCGGGTAAGCCCGGCCTGACTTCCGGTTGGGCGTCGGCGGCGCAGCGCATCCGTGGCGACGGCGAGCCCGGTCTGTCGGGCCAGGCATTGCGCGATCAGGGCTGACTGATTGAAGCGCCGGGCGATCAAGCGCCGGCGATGAAGCGGCACCGGCGCCACCACATCGGCGGTTTCGACCAGTTCTGCGCCAGCGCGCGCAAGCCAAGCCCCGAGGGCCGGCGCCAAGTGCGTCCGATCGGCGTGCTTGAGCCCGACCACCAAGCGCCGCGCCACATCGCCGTAGCGCATTACCGCGCGGGCGCGGTCGAACGCCGGGGGTGTGGCTGCGCAATTGCCGCAGAGCGCGTCCGGCCCAAGATCGTAATCGAGCGGTAGACCGCAGCCAGAGCATACGGGCGGCGCGATGAAATCCACCGCGGCCCAGCACGCGGGACACAATCGCCCGGGTCCATCAGCCGGCCCGCGACAGGCAATGCAATGCGGCGGCAACAGCAGGTCGAGGACGCGCCCGCCCAAGCTGACCAACGGATTGCCTCCGAGGTCAGCCATCGGTTGCCGGGCTCTGGTGGCGATTTGTCATGCCCGGTACCCTACCTCAGATATGACCGACCTGATGATCGTCTTTGACCGCGCGCTGGTGCGCCGGCGCCGCGACCGAGCCGCCGGGCGGTTGACCGCGCACGACTTCCTGTTTCTCGACGCCGCGGATCGCTTGGTTGACCGGCTGGAGGATATCGGCCGGACGTTCGACCGTGCGCTCGATCTCGGCTGCCACGGCGGCGAGATTGGGCGCGCACTTGACGCCTCCGACAAAGTCGGCTGGTTGGCGCAATCCGACCTGAGCCCGGCGATGGTCGCGCGAAGCGCCGCAACTGCGCGGCGAACGCGCCTGACCTTGGATGAAGAGAGGCTGCCTTTCAGCGCCAACGCATTTGACTTGGTGATCAGTGGTCTCAGCCTGCACTGGGTCAACGATCTGCCGGGCGCCCTGTTGCAAATTCATCGGACGCTGGCGCCTGACGGGCTCTTTCTGGCGACCGTGTTCGGTGGCGAGACGCTCGGCGAATTGCGCGCCACGTTGACCGACGCCGAACTCGCGGTCTCCGGCGGCGTCAGCCCGCGAATATCGCCGTTTGTCGACGTCCGCGACGCCGGCATGCTGCTGCAACGCGCCGGGTTCAGCCTGCCGGTCGTCGACGCCGAGACGATCACGGTGACCTACGCCGACCCGCTTGCCCTGCTGCGCGACGTTGGCGGCATGGGCGAAGCCAACGCACTGGTCAGCCGAAACAAGACCCCGTTACGGCGCTCGGTTTTGACGCGAATGCTCGAACTATACGCGGAGCGGCATACGACCGCAGACGGCCGCATAACCGCCTCCTTCCAATTCGTCACCCTGACTGGCTGGAAGCCGCACGCAAGCCAACAGAAGCCGCTGCGACCGGGCAGCGCCGCGCAACGTCTTGCCGACATGCTTGAAACCGAGGAAAAACCGGCTGGCGAAACCACACCCCGTTAGGTGTCGAGTAGTCGCTTCAATTCCGATACCAGGGGAATGTCCGCCGCCGGCATTTCGAAATTGCTTAGCTCAATACCGGTCGCCCAGGCAAGAACCTGACCTTCTTTACCATGGGGTGTCTCGGGCCAACGGCGGCAAAGCATCAGCGGCATGACAAGCTGAAATTCGTCATAACGATGCGAGACGATCGCGAACGGCTCGAAATCACCAACCCCAATCTCCACGCCGAGTTCTTCGGACAATTCGCGGGCAAGCGTGATCGCCGGGCGTTCTCCCGGCTCCACCTTGCCACCGGGAAATTCCCACAGCCCGGCCATCGCCTTGCCCGCCGGCCGTTGCGCCAGCAATACGCGGCGATCGTCGTCGACCATCGCCACCGCCGCGACATACACGACCGGCATCGTGGCCTCGATCGCCTGGTCGCGGTAGGCCGGGCGTTCCAGACGATGGATCACGATTGGGCGGCCGTCATAAGACCCGTCGCGTTGATAGGTTAGGCCCGATTTTTCGAGGACGCGCGCGCTGGCGGGGTTCTCGGCGATCGCCACACCCCAAATCGCCGCCAAGCCTAGCGTGTCGAAACCGAAGGCGACCACGCGTCGCGCGGCCTCGGTGGCAATACCGTCGTTCCAGCGCTCGCGGTCGACCCAATAGGCAAGTTCGCCCACAGCGCGCTGGTTTTCGAGCGCGAGTTCGACCAAGCCGACCAGCGCCCCGCTCTCTCGGTCGTGGATCGCGAAAGCGAATTCCTTGCCCGCGAGCAATTGACCGCGCGTCCTGCCGATCCAGTCGCGCACCGCCGCCGCCGGATATGGATGCGGCAGGCCGGGGCTGTGGCGCGCCATTTCGGCATCGTCAAGGACGGCGGACAAAGCCTCCGCATCGTTAGGGCCAGGGGGAGAGAGCAACAACCGATCGGTTTCGATCGGAGCGAAACTCACGATCGGTAGTCGGCGTTGATGTCGACATAGCCGTGAGTTAGATCGCAGGTCCAAACTGTGGCGCGCCCGCGACCGACGCCGACATCGATGTCGAAAGTAACTTCCTGGCCGCGCATGTAGTCGGCGACCGGCGCCTCGTCATAGTCGGGTCGCACCATGCCACCTTCGGTGATCAGGGTCGGCCCGATCTTGATCCTGAGCTTATCGCGATCGGCTTTCTCGCCGGCCTTGCCGACCGCCATGACGATCCGCCCCCAATTGGGATCACCGCCGGCGATCGCGGTCTTGACCAACGGAGAGTTGGCGACCGCGAAGCCAATGCGCCGCGCCGCGCGCGCGCTCGCCGCGCCGGTGACGGTGATGGCGACAAATTTCGACGCGCCTTCGCCGTCGCGCACGATCTGGTGCGCGAGGTCTAGGCAAAGGTCGTCGAGTGCGGCGCGAAATCCCTTCAACCGCCGATCGCGCAACGCGTCCGGCGGCGGGTCGACCGGCACCTTGCCGGTTGCGAACAACAGCACCGTGTCACTGGTCGAGGTATCGCTGTCGACGGTGATCGCGTTGAATGAGCGGTCGACGCTGGACTTGAGCATCGCTTGCATCAGCGGCACCGGCAGCGCGGCGTCGGTTACAACATAGGCAAGCATGGTCGCCATATCCGGCGCGATCATACCCGAGCCCTTGGCGATGCCGTTCAGGGTGACGGTGCGGCCGTCGATCGAAGCGCTACGCGTGGCGAGCTTCGCGAACGTATCCGTCGTCATGATCGCGTGCGCCGCATCCGACCAGCCGTCGGGCGAGAGCCCGTCCCGCAACCCAGGCAAGGCTTCGATAATTTTCTCGAGCGGCAGCGGCTCGCCGATCACCCCGGTCGACGACACGAAAACCTGTTCACGACCGCAGCCCAACATGGCCGACGCAGCATCGACCGTGCGCGACACGGCATTCACCCCGGCGGCGCCGGTAAACGCATTGGCATTGCCCGAATTGACGATCAGCGCGCGGGCGCTCCCGTTGGAAAGCGCCTCACGGCACCACTCGATCGGCGCCGCGGCAGTCAGCGACTTAGTGAAGACACCGGCCACGCTGGTGCCGGGATCGAATTCGGCCAACATGAGGTCGGTGCGGCCGTGATAGCGCACGCCGGATGCCAAGGCGGCCAGGCGCACACCGCCGACCGGCGGCAAGTCGGGCGGGCTGGCCGGCGCCAAAGGCGATATTTTTGGCGCCACGATTTACTCCGTTGGTGCGGCTTCCTCGGCCGACGCAGCGTCCATCGGCGTACCGTCCCGATTGAAGCGTTCGACCGGAAAACTGTTGCGCAAATCGGCCAGCACTTCTTCCACGACCTCTTGGCTCATTTCATTAAACAGCTGCTCGCGCACCTGTTCCATCGGCTGAGCCTCGGTTACCCGAGTTTCTTCGAGTTTGATCAAGTGCCAACCGAATTGGCTTTTGAACGGCGCGGAGATTTCCCCAACCGCCAAGGTCCCTGCCATCTCAACAAGCTCGGGCACCATCGAATTGCTGTTGAAGAAGCCAAGGTCTCCACCCCGATCCGAACCCGGGTAATCAAGGCTGCGCGCTAGGGTTTCGAAATCCTCGCCGCTGTCGAGGCGCGCTTTGAGGGCCGTCGCCTCAGCCTCGTCTCCGGCCAAGATATGACGGGCGCGCCGCTCGGTCCGCCCGGCTTCATCCTGGACGTACACCTCGTACCGCTCCTTCAAAGCCGCCGGCAAGACCTTGGTCCGGATGATATTCTGCATGAAGGTTTCGGTAAGCACCCGCTCCTCCAGCCGCGCCATGCGTTCAACATGATCGGGCGTCTGGCGCAAACCGGCCGCGTTTGCGGCCTGCAGGACCATCGCGCGGTCGATCCGGTGCTGGAGAATTTCTTCATAAAGGTCGTCAAACGGCCGTTGCTGGCGTTCTTCGTCAGGCAGGCTGTACATATCGGAGACCACTTGGGTCAGCCGGATCTCGGTCTCGCCAATCCTGGCGACCACAACATCGCCTTCGGAGGCCGGATCAGCGGCAGGCGTGGGTTCTTCCGGCAGCACCATGCCCAGCGGCGGTTCGAGTACTTCCTGGGCCGCGGCATTAAATGGCAAAATGAGCAACGCGCCCGCCAGGGCGTTGCGCAGGAAACTCCAAAACATGAACCGGATCCTTTTCGTCGTCGCGGTGCCGCCGCGCCGGCGCTCCAGCGAGCGCATCATGCATATTGCGCAAAACCGCACAAGTGAAGGCCCCGCGCGTTGACAGGCCACTGGTCGGCGCTTATGTCAAGCACGTCAATCGGAAGCAATTTGCAGCCCAATCCGGCCTTAGAGGTCCCCCAATGCTCACCGCCCTTGCCCGCCAGTTTATGGGCACTCCAAACGACCGGCTCATCAAGGCGCACGGGCGCATAGCGGAGCAGATCAACGCGCTCGAAGCCGAGATTGAGCCGCTGACCGACGAGGCGCTTCGCGGCCGTACGCAGATGCTTCGCGACCGCCTGGAACAGGGTGAAACCCTAGACGATCTGCTGCCCGAAGCCTTCGCGACGGTTCGCGAGGCGGCCAAGCGCACCCTCCACCAACGTCATTTCGATGTCCAGTTGATCGGCGGCATCGTGCTGCACAGCGGCCAGATCGCCGAAATGAAGACCGGCGAAGGCAAGACCCTGGTGTCGACCCTTGCCGTCTATCTCAACGCCTTGACCGGCAAAGGCGTCCATGTGGTCACGGTGAACGACTATTTGGCGAAACGCGACGCCGGCTGGATGGGCCAGATTTATGAATTTCTGGGCCTCGAGGTCGGCTGCATTGTCGCCGGCCTGTCGACCGAGGAGCGGCGCAAGGCTTATGCCGCCGACGTCACCTATGGCACCAACAACGAATTCGGCTTCGATTATCTGCGCGACAATATGAAGTTCACGCTGGAGGAAATGGTCCAGCGCGAACCATTCTTCGCCATCGTCGACGAGGTGGACAGCATCCTGATCGACGAGGCGCGCACGCCACTGATCATCTCCGGGCCGACGGAGGACAATTCGGAGCTCTATGTCCAGGTGGATCGCTTGATCCCGGAATTAGGCCCCGACGATTTCGAGGTCGACGAGAAAGCGCACAAGGCCTCTTTGACCGAGGCCGGCACCGAGCACATGGAACGGCTGCTCGACCAGGCTGGCTTGCTCAAGACGCCGGGACTCTACGATTTCCAGAACGTCAGCGTTGTCCATCATGTCAACCAAGCGCTGACCGCGCACAAAATGTTCAAGCGCGACACCGATTACATCGTCAAAGACGACAAGGTGGTGATCATCGACGAATTCACCGGCCGCATGATGGAAGGTCGGCGCTACTCCAACGGCCAGCACCAGGCGTTGGAGGCCAAGGAAGGCGTGAAGATCGAGAACGAGAACCAGACCCTCGCGTCGATCACCTTCCAGAATTATTTCCGCCTGTACGAAAAACTTGGCGGCATGACCGGCACGGCCTCGACCGAGGCGTCTGAATTCGAGCAGATTTATGGTCTCACGGTGGTCGAGGTCCCGACCCACCGACCGATGGTCCGCGCGGACGCCGACGACGAGATTTATCGCTCCGCCAAAGAAAAGGGCGAGGCGATGGTGCTGCAGATCGAGGAGTGCCGCAAACGCGGCCAGCCGGTCCTGGTCGGCACCACAAGCATCGCCAAGTCAGAAGAACTGGCGGCGATGCTGAAAAAGGAAAAGATCCCGCACAAGGTGCTGAACGCACTGTATCACGAGCAAGAAGCGTACATTATTGCCCAAGCCGGGCAACCCGGCGGCGTGACGATCGCCACCAACATGGCCGGCCGCGGCACCGACATTCAGCTTGGCGGCAATCTCGACATGCGTCTCGACGACGAGCTTGAGGGCGTCGAGGCGGAAGATAAGCGCGCCGAAATCACCGAAAAAGTGAACGCCGAGGTTCAGGTTGGCCATGACGAGGCGATCAAAGCTGGCGGGCTGTATGTGATCGGATCGGAGCGTCATGAAAGCCGGCGGATCGACAATCAGTTGCGCGGCCGCTCCGGCCGTCAGGGCGACCCCGGCGGTTCGAAATTCTTTCTATCGCTCGAAGACGATCTGATGCGCATTTTCGGTTCGGAGCGAATGGATAGCATGCTCCGCAAGCTCGGCCTGGAAGAAGGCGAAGCGATCTTCCACCCTTGGATCAACAAGGCGCTGGAGAAAGCTCAACAAAAGGTCGAAGCGCACAATTTCGAAATCCGCAAGAACCTGCTGCGCTTCGACGACGTGATGAACGACCAGCGCAAGGTGATTTACAGTGAACGCATCGAGCTGATTTCCGGCCAAGACGTGTCGGAGGCGGTGGTGGAGATGCGCGAACAGACCATCGAGGACCTGGTGCCGCGCTATATCCCGCCAAAGGCGTATGCCGAGCAGTGGGATATCAAAGGTCTGCACGAGGAGGCGCTGCGGCTGTTTGGGCTCGACCTGCCGATCGCGGAGTGGGCCAAGGAAGAAGGCATCGCCGAGGACGAAATCCGCGAGCGGATACAGGACAATGTCGAGCGCCGCATGGCCGAGAAAGCCGCGCGCTTTGGCCCCGAGCTAATGCGCCGGGCCGAAAAGTCCCTGATGCTGCAGATCCTCGACCAATTGTGGAAAGACCATTTGCTGTCGCTCGACCATTTGCGGCAGGGCATAGGCTTGCGCGCTTACGCGCAGCGCGATCCGCTGAACGAGTATAAGCGCGAAGCGTTCGAGCTGTTCGACGACATGCTGGCGCGGTTCCGCGAAATGGTCACCACGACCCTTGCCCATGTCGAGATCCAAGCCGCCGCGCCGCCGCCCGAAATGCCGACGCCTTCGCAAACGCAGCGGGTCGAGAGCCGCGAGCCCGCGCACGCGCATGCCGGCGCCGCCACGCCGAACGTCCGGCCCCGCGCGGCCGTTGCGTCGCGCGATCGCAATCCTCAAGATCCAGCGAGTTGGGGCAAGGTCGGACGCAACGAGGCGTGCCCCTGCGGCTCCGGCAAGAAATACAAACATTGCCATGGCAAGGTCGGCTAGAGCACTTTTCGACCGTACGCGCTCGCCAAATTTGTTTCTTAGCTGATTAACCGGTCGCGGAAATCGGGTGTCGGATTAACCGAGCCCGGTTTGGCCTATAGCCATGAACTTCTCGCGCCGGCGCGCACGCAGCTCGCCACCCGGCACGCCGATCAGGCCGCGCAAGGCCCGTTCGATCTCGTCGCCGACACTCTCGATAACGCCTTCCGGTGCGCGGTGCGCGCCGCCAAGCGGCTCGGGAATGATCGAGTCGACAATCGCAAGCTTGTGCAAATCCTGCGCGGTCAGTTTGAGCGCGTCGGCGGCATCCTGCGCCTTATCGGCGCTGCGCCACAGGATCGACGCGCAGCCTTCGGGCGAGATCACCGAATAGACCGAATTCTCAAGCATCGCGACATGGTTGGCGGCGGCCAGCGCAATGGCGCCGCCGGAGCCACCCTCGCCGACCACCACGCTGATCAGCGGCACGCGCACATCGGTGCATTTCTGAATCGCGCGCGCGATAGCCTCGGATTGACCGCGTTCTTCCGCGCCGATGCCGGGGTAAGCGCCGGGCGTGTCGACCAACGTGATCACTGGCAGGTCAAATCGCTCGGCCAAGTCCATCAAGCGCACGGCCTTGCGGTAGCCTTCCGGGCGCGCCATGCCGAAATTGTGGCGCACGCGGCCTTCGGTATCGGCGCCCTTTTCGTGGCCGATGATCATCGCGGAATAACCGCGAAACCGGCCCAAACCGCCGACAATAGCGAGATCCTCGCCGAACGCACGGTCGCCGGCCAGCGGCGAAAAATCGTCGATCAACGCCTCGATATAGTCGCAGAAATGCGGCCGGTCAGGGTGCCGCGCCACCAGGGTCTTCTGCCACGGCGTGAGCTTCGAATAGGTCTGCTTGAGCAGACGCTCGGCCTTCGACTGCAGCCGTGTGACCTCGTCGACGATATTGAGTTCGCCATCGTCGCTGAGGTGCCGAAGCTCTTTGATCTTTCCTTCGAGTTCCGCGATCGGCTTCTCGAAGTCGAGAAATGTATTCATCGAATCAGTTTACCACGCATCGGCCGTAGACGCATCCGTGAAACCCGTTTAGCTAGCTAATTTCAACGTGTTCGGAGGCCGACCGGGCTCTACGGTTTGGTTCTACGATCGAGGGAAATAGGGGTCGCCGAACGCCGATTTCAAGGTCTGCCGTCACGGACGGCTTATGACAATGCGGCGATTTGCTCGGCGGACTTGACCAAATTCTCCGCTTGCTTGATTGAGGCGATGTCGATCAAGCGACCATCGAGCGCCACCGCGCCCTTGCCCTCTTTCATCGCCTGGGCCATCGCTTCGAGGATCCGCTTGGCGTTGGCGACATCTTCCTCGGCGGGGCTGTAGACCTCGTTGGCGAGACCGATCTGGCTCGGATGGATCGCCCATTTGCCCTCGCAGCCGAGCACCGCGGCGCGCTGCGCCTGGGCCCGATAACCGTCGGGGTCGGAAAAATCGCCGAACGGGCCGTCGATCGGGCGCAATCCATGGGCGCGCGCGGCGACCACCATGCGCGAGATGGCGTAGTGCCACATATCACCCCAATAATATTCGCGCGGCGTGCCGTCGAGCGGGTCGGTGAGAACGCCATAGTTTTTATTTGGCCCGCCGATCGAGGTGGTGCGCGCCTTGGTCGACGCCGCATAGTCGGCAACACCGAAATGCAGCGACTCGTTGCGCGGGCTGGCGCCGGCGATTTCGTCGACATTCGCCATGCCGAGGGCGGATTCGATAATCATCTCGAAGCCAATGCGCTTTTTGCGGCCCTTCGCCGTCTCGATCTGCGTGACCAGCATATCGACGGCATAGATGTCCGCGGCGGTGCCGGCCTTCGGGATCATGATCAGGTCCAGCCGGTCGCCGGTTTGTTCGAGCACGTCAATGACGTCGCGATACATGTAATGAGTGTCGAGCCCATTGATCCGAAGCGATAGTGTTTTCGACCCCCAATCGACGTCGTTAATGGCCGCGATAATGTTCTTGCGCGCCTGCTCCTTGTCGCTCGGCGCGACGGCATCCTCGAGGTCGAGAAACACCATGTCGACCTTCGACGCCGCCGCTTTCTCGAACAGCTCGGTGCGACTGCCCGGCACCGCCAGCTCGCTGCGATTAAGGCGCGGGGTGGCCTGCTCGACGACCGTAAAGCTCATGGAAATCTCCTAAACGAATGCCGTGGGTTTTGCTGCGGCGCAATAACGTCCGCGTCGACGCGCGCTGTCAAGCCGGTCGGTGCAGCTTATTGAGCCAAAGGATGATGATCGCGGACCAGGGCGTTTAGGCGTTCGGTCAGCACGTGGGTGTAAATTTGCGTGGTCGAAATGTCGGCGTGGCCGAGCATCGCTTGGACGCTGCGCAGATCGGCGCCGTTCGCGAGAAGATGGCTGGCGAAGGCATGCCGCAAAACATGCGGCGAGACCCTGTCGGGGTCGATCTCGGCTTCGATCGAGAGCTCCTTGAGCATTTGCGCGAAGCGGTGGCGGGTCAAATGCCCTTCCTTCGAACGCGATGGAAACAGCCAACGCGACCGATCGCGCCGGCCGAGAAACCGGCCACGCACCTCAAGATATTCGGCGATGGCGTCGGCCGCCGGTTCCCCCAAGGGCACCATGCGTTCCTTGCCGCCCTTGCCGCGCACCAGCAACAGGCGCCCGTCGCCGTCTAGCGCCGACATCAGCATGCCGACCAATTCCGAAACCCGCAGACCGGTGGCGTAGAGCACTTCGACCAAAGCGGCGAGCCTGAGACCCTCCGGGCCGGGTGCTTCGTGTGCCGCGACGATCAGGCGTTCGACTTCGTCTTCGCTGAGCACTTTGGGCAAGGGTCGACCGCGCACCGGCGCGTCGATCACCGCGCTTGGATCGTCGTCCCGCAAGCCCTCGCTGAGTAGAAAACCGAAAAACTGGCGCACGCTCGACAAGCGTCGCGCGGCGGTGCGCGGTGACAGGCCACGACGCGCAATCGCGCCGAGAAAAGCGCGAATGTCGTCGCTGCTAGCCTGGCTGGCCGGCCGTCCGCGCGCGCTCACAAACGCGGAGAAGTCCTCAAGATCGCGTCGGTAAGCCACGACGGTGTTTTCCGCCGCGCCGCGCTCGGCGATCAGCATTTCGATAAACTGTTCGAGCAACAGATTATCGGTCTGGCGGGTCACCGATCGGCCTCGATGAGCGCCTCCACGGCCAACGCTCGAGCCTCTTCTTCCAGGCCGACCGCGCGCAGGCTGCGAATCACCGAACCGAGCGTAATCGCGTCGGCCCCGACGGGTCCGGCCTCACCGAGAGCGATCAAGCCCCACAGTGCGGTTTCGCCGATACGCTTGGCGCGCGCCGCATCCCGCATGGCATAGCGAATACCGATGTTGGGGATTTCAACCGCCGCCATTACCGGCGCGTTAACAAACAGGCCCCAGCCATCCGGGCCAACCGCCAAGCCGAGCGCATCGAGGGCCATGAACACCGGCGTCGCCGCGGCCGCGCGCGCCGCTGGGTCGTAGGATTCGGGTAAGGACGCCCACCAAGCGGCCGCCATTGCCGGTCGCCAGGCGCGGCCGGCACCGACTCGCGCCGCCGCTAGCAATGGCAATGCCTGAATTTGGGCCAGCTTTGCTTCGGGCTGATAGACCGCGAGCTCGACAAGCGCCAGGTACCAAGCCTGCGCGGCTTCGAAACGCGACCCGGCAATCAGCGCCGGCATGGCATCGGACGCGAACCAGATCACCGTGTCGGCCGGCGATACGGACAACAGCGAAACCCCGGACGCGCGCGCCAAAGGACCAAACCCAGGACCGCCGGGCGCGGCAAACAGCGCGGCCAACAGCCCGGCGCGCTGATCCGATTCCTGTTCGCCGCGTATCGCCTGGAACAGCAGCGCGCGACCAGACGGGCCCGGTGCGTCGTCGGCTTGGCCGCGCGGATCGGCAAGTTCGGTCTCGGAAAAGTCCGGTTCCATATAGGCAGCCGCCAACGCTTCCGGTGACAAGGCGCCGAAGGCCGCCGCGCGTTCGGCGGCAGCAAGTCGCGTCTCCGGTTCTATCTGCGCCCGATCGGCGAGAGCCCGCGCGCCCGCCGGGGCTATTGCCGCAACCAAGTCGGCCGGGATTTCGATCTCGGCCGCGATGGTCGTGGCGAACGACAAGCCATCGCCGAGCGCCGGCGGCGCGTCGGAAAGTTGTCCAAGCAACTTCGCCGCGGCGGCCAAAAACGCTTGATCCGACTCGTCCGCCTGGTCGCTCAACAACGCCAGGGACAAACCGGCCGCATCAGTCTCGCCGGATGACGCTTGGCAAAACATCAATGCCTTGCGCCATGCCGATGTCGGCGTGACGCGAATCTGGTCGCGCGTTAACGCGCAGGCGCCAATCACGTCGTCGGCCCAGAACAGAGCCTCCGCCGCATGCCATTGTGCGCGGGCGCCAAGCGTGGATTTCGGCAACACGCCGACCAGCTCGGTCGCATCGTTGAACGCGCCAAGCCGAATCAGCGCTTCCAGGCGCGCGGCGATGAAATCATCGGCGGCGACATCGAGCGTCGGCGGTCCGGCGGTCGAGAGCATCATTCGCCGCGCCAAATCATGCATGGCTGGCGACCGCGCACCGACTGGCAGACGTGCGAACAAATCGATCAGCCGAGACGCATCGGTGTCACGCCAAAGGTTCGGGTCCAAACCACCGTCCGCCGGGTCCAAGGTCCCGGCTGATCCACCGGTCAGTTCACCCAGCGGACCGACGGAAATGCCGCCCTGGCCGGGAGTTGACGCTGACGGCCCTGGTTCTGGTGCTTCCGAGGCGGGTGGCGCAACCAGCGGTGCGGTCTCGATGGTGGCCAACGGCGGCGCTTGCTCGATCGGCTCAGGCGCCGCCAGTGGCGCGGTCTCGGACTCTAGCTGCGCCGCCGCGCTTACCGGCAACAGGAGCGACCATGCCGCGACCAACGCTAGCCGGCGCTTAACGCGGCAGACGATCATCGGGAATGGGTATCTCCACCGTTTCGGTGGGGGGCGGTATGTCCCAGGTTGCTAGAAATACACCGCCGCCGATGATGACCACGAGCAGCAGCAGGCCAATAAAACGCAAGAAGGTTCGCATCCGGCTCCTATTTCAGCCGCCGCCGTCGCGCATCCTTCGGGCATGCGATTCGGCGATAGTCGCTGTCGAGACAGGCGTTAACGGCTGTGATATAGTCCTGCGGGTTTGGTGCGGCGCAGTCTACCGGCTCGGCGGACCCGATTCAACGCATTGGCGCGGGTGGCCCGAATGTGTGGGCTTTTGGTTGCGCCGGTTTCCCGATCATGAACGACACCGCACCACGGTTCGCTGACAAGACCATCGTCCTGGTCGGATTGATGGGCGCCGGCAAAACCAGTGTCGGTCGGCGCTTGGCCGCGCGGCTTGGCGTAAAATTCGTCGATGCGGATGTCGAAATCGAAACTGCCGCCGGCATGACGATCGCAGATATTTTCGCCGCGCACGGCGAGACCCATTTCCGCGACGGCGAGCGCCGTGTCATCGCGCGCCTGCTTGACGGTCATGGCCAGGTTCTGGCCACCGGCGGCGGCGCCTTCATGGACCCGTTGACGCGACGGCATATATCCGAGAAGGCAATATCGGTTTGGCTCAAGGCTGATCTCGACGTGTTGTTCAAACGAGTATCGCGGCGCAAGACCCGGCCGCTGCTGAACAAAGAAGACCCCAAAGCGGTCCTCGAACAGTTGATCCAGGAGCGCTATCCGGTCTATGCCGAAGCCGACATCACTATTGAAAGCGTTGATGCGCCCCACGAGGTCATGGTCGAGAAGATTCTAAACGCCCTCGACGAAATCGGCGAATCGGCAAAACGGCAGAACCAATGAGCGATAGGGAAACCGTCCGCGTCGAGCTCGGAGATCGCGGCTACGATATTGTCATCGGGCCGGGCCTGATCGCAGAAGCAGGCTCACTCCTTTCGCCGGTCATGCGCCGCCCGCGCGCAATGGTGGTGACGGACAAGACGGTGGCTCCGCTCTATCTCGACGAACTGGAAAAAGGCCTAAAGCGCGCCGGCGTGGAAATCGCCACTTTCGTGCTGCCCCCAGGCGAGCACACCAAGGACCTCGCACAGCTCGGTTCGCTGCTCGACAATATGCTGGAAGCAAAAGCCTCACGCGATACGACGATCGTCGCGCTGGGCGGCGGCGTCATTGGCGACCTCGCGGGGTTTGCGGCGGCGGTGGCGCTGCGCGGTCTCGATTTCATCCAGATTCCGACGACGCTGCTGGCCCAGGTCGATAGCTCGGTTGGCGGCAAGACCGGAATCAACGCCCGCTTCGGCAAGAACCTGATCGGCGCATTCCACCAGCCGCGCCTGGTGGTAGCCGATACACAGGCGCTGGACAGCCTGCCGCGGCGCGAACTGCTGGCAGGCTACGCCGAAGTGGTGAAATACGGCCTGATCGATGATCCGGGCTTTTTCGAATGGCTCGAAGCTAACGGCAAGTCGGTTCTCGGCGATGGTGACGCCTCAACGACCATGGCGGCGCGGCGGCACGCGATCGCGACTTGCTGTCGCGCCAAGGCGCGCGTCGTCGCCGACGACGAACGCGAAACCGGTCGCCGCGCGCTGCTCAACCTCGGCCACACCTTCGGCCATGCATTGGAAGCCGAGATCGGGTTTGGCGATGCCTTGCTGCACGGCGAAGCTGTGGCGATCGGCACGATCATGGCGTTTGATTTTTCGGTCCGCCTGGGGATGTGCCCGGCAACCGATTTGGCACGCGTGCGCGATCATTTTGACGCGGTCGGACTACCGGTCGCGCCGCCACGGCTACAGGGCCGCACCTGGCAGGCGGAGGACCTTCTCCGGCACATGGGACGCGACAAGAAAGTTCGTGATGGGCGGCCGGTGCTGGTGCTGGTGCGCGGTATCGGCGAAGCCTTTCTTCATGACCAAGCAACCGACGAGCAAATTCTTCCCGTGCTCGAAGCGGCGATTGCCGCCTGAGCTGCGAATAATGCTGTAGACGTGCGCGTGACCTGACCCATGGACCTCGCCCTTATCCTCGTGCTCGCCGGAATTTTGGCGCTACTGCTGTTGTCGGCATTCTTTTCCGGCTCAGAGACCGCGCTCACCGCCGCGTCGCGATCGCGCGTCCACCATATGTCCGAGCGCGGCGACAAGCGGGCACGCCTGGTCGAGCGGTTGATCGAAAAACGCGAACGGCTGATCAGCTCCATCCTGCTTGGCAACAATGCGGTCAACATTCTGGCGTCGGCGCTGGCAACCAGCGCCTTGATCGGCGTGTTTGGCGAGGCGGGCGTGGTTTACGCGACCATCGCCATGACCTTTTTGGTGTTCGTGTTCGCCGAGGTGCTGCCCAAGACCTATGCCATCCGCAACGCCGACCGGATGGCGATGGCGCTGGCGCCGGTATTGAATGCGGTGGTGATCGTACTGGCGCCGGTGACCGGTGCGATTCAGTGGCTAATCGGCGGCCTGTTGCGCGCACTCGGCAAAGGATCCATTGGGGCCGGCGGACCGTCGGCGGCCGATGAACTGCGTGGCATTTTCGACCTGCACGCGCACGAAGGGCGAGTGCGCAAAAATTACCGCGACATGTTGCGCAGCATTCTCGACCTGTCCGAGGTTGAGGTCGGCGAGATCATGGTCCACCGCAAGAACATGGTGACCGTCGACGCCGACCTGCCGGTCTCGCGCGTGGTGGCGGAGGTCCTGGACAGCCCCTATACCCGCGTGCCGCTGTGGTGCGAGGAACCGGACAATATTGTCGGTGTGCTGCACGCGAAGGGCATGTTGCGCGCGATTCGCACCCACGACGGCGACATCGACCAGCTCAACGTGATGGACCTCGCCTACGAGCCCTGGTTCGTCCCCGACACCACCAGTTTGGCCGAACAACTGGCCGCGTTCCGCCGCCGGCGTGAGCACTTCGCGCTGGTGGTCGACGAATATGGCACGCTCGAAGGCCTGGTAACGCTCGAAGACATCATTGAAGAGATCGTCGGCGATATCGCCGACGAGCATGACTTGCCGACCATCGGCGTGCGCCGCCAACCCGACGGCTCGTTCGTGGTCGCCGGCGAGGTGACGATACGCGACCTCAACCGGGCCCTCGACTGCCGCCTACCCGACGAGGAAGCGGCGACCGTCGCCGGCCTGGTATTGCACGAGGCGGAACGGATTCCCGAGGTCGGCCAAAGCTTCGAGTTTCACGACTTCGACTTCGAAGTGCTGGGACGCGAGCAAAACCGCATCACCTCTCTGCGCCTCAAGCCTCACGTTAAGGCGCTCGACGACGAGTAAGTCCGATCGGCGCGGCAGCTTGCCCCTCGCCCCGTCTCGCTTTATGCCGGTGACTATCAATCCTGACCTAAGGCCGCATCGCCATGCCATTGTCCGCTCCCGCAGACCGGGAAACGATTCACACCCGCACCATCGAATGCCGTGGCTTTCTCCGCGCCGACGGGTTGTGGGATATCGAGGGCGTTCTGCGCGACACCAAGAACTACAGCTACAAAAATCAGTGGCGTGGCGAAGTGGCGCCGGGCGAGCCGGTGCATCACATGGAGATCCGCATAACCGTCGACGACGCGTTCGTGATCCGCGACATCGAAGCGGTGAGCGACGCGACACCGTATCAAGTTTGCCCGGACGCCGCGCCCGGCCTCGCGGTATTGAAGGGCGAAAATATCGGCCGCGGATGGTCGCGAACCGTGCGTCGATTAGTGGGTAATATTAAAGGCTGCACCCATCTGAACGAGCTGCTTGGTCGCATGGCGACCACAGCCTATCAGACCATCTACCCCTACCGCCTGCGCGATCAAATGATTGGCAAGATCACCGGTGAAAAACCGCCGCCGGTGCTCAATACATGCCATGCCTGGCGCGACGACGGACCGGTCATCCGCGAGTTCTATCCGGAGTTCTTCGTCGGGAACAACAGCGAGAAACCCACCGATGCTTAGCGTCGCGCCGCTTCCTCGGGCGTCAAAGTGGTCAGAGACAACGCGTGCAAGCCGGCGGCGAATTCGTCGGCGAGCAGGCCGTTGATCAGGCGTTGGCGGTCGACGCGCGATTTGCCGGCAAAGGCGTCCGCGACAATCAACACTTTGAAGTGGCTGTCGCCGCCGGGACGCGCGCCCGCGTGACCCGCATGCAAATGCGACTCGTCGACAATTTCGAGCGAGTCCGGACTTAGAGCCTCGGCAATCTTGCGTTCAAGCGAGTCTTGGATGGACATGATTGTGATCGCCTATTGACGGATTGAGGTTGGCTCCTGTTGCCGCAAGCCGTGAGTCAATGTCAAGCGCCGGTGGTCTAGATTAGACATGGAGGCCTTCTTGTCTCACCGCGCCATGATCGGCATATTGAATGCTATGACCGAACGCCGAACACGGCTCCCAAACCGCGAAATACGCGACTGGCAGGACGCAGAGACCGAAGCCGGCGATCGCGTGTGCAATTGGCCGGGCTGCGATGGGATCGGCGATTATCGCGCCCCTAAATCTCCCACCAATTTGCGCGAATACCGTTGGTTCTGCCTGGATCACGTTCGCGACTACAACAAGCACTGGGATTATTTTTCCGGCCTCGAGGAAGGTGAGATCGAAGAAATCCGCCGTCAGGATGCGGTATGGCATCGGCCAAGCTGGCCGCTCGGTGGGCGAACCGACAGTGATATTCTCAAGGCAGCACAGAACGGCTTTGCCGACCCCATGGACGTCATGGGCAATGGCGCCGCCAGCGAACCGGCGCCGCCGAAAACCCCGCGCGACGAGGCGCTCGCCAAGCTCGGGTTGGACCGCAATGCCTCGCTCGCCGAGCGCAAGGCGCGCTATAAAGAGCTGGCCAAGCGCCACCACCCGGACGCCAACGGCGGCTCCAAGGCGTCCGAGGAACGGTTGAAAACCATTAACGAGGCCTATACGTATCTTCTGAAATCCGACGACGGGTGACCCGTTCAGGCGCGTTGTGCGCCAATTTTCCCTAACGAGCCACGCAGGAATTTGCCCATGGCCACTCCGCACGCCGCGGATAACGCGGCCCAGCTAGCCGAACGCATGCCCGATATCGAGGTGTCGGTGCGTCAGGTATTCGGCATCGAAAGCGACATGGTCGTGCCAGCTTTCTCGGATACCGAGGAGCATGTGCCCGACGTCGACGAGTCGTACCGGTTCGATCATGACACCACATTGGCGATCTTGGCCGGCTTCGGTCACAACCGCCGGGTCATGATCCAGGGCTATCATGGTACGGGCAAGTCGACGCATATCGAACAGGTGGCGGCGCGGCTCAACTGGCCGACCATCCGGATTAATCTGGATAGCCACATCAGCCGCATCGACCTGGTCGGCAAAGACGCGATCGTGTTGCGCGACGGCCAACAGGTGACCGAGTTCCGCGAAGGCCTTTTGCCGTGGGCGCTGCAAACCCCGACCGCATTGGTGTTTGACGAATATGACGCCGGACGCCCCGACGTGATGTTCGTGATCCAGCGGATCCTCGAAGTCGAAGGCAAGCTCACGCTGCTCGACCAGAATCGCGTGATCCAGCCGCATCCGGCGTTCCGGCTGTTCGCCACCGCCAATACGGTGGGGCTCGGCGATACTACGGGCCTCTATCACGGCACCCAGCAGATCAACCAGGGCCAGATGGACCGCTGGAACATTGTCGCCACGCTGAACTATCTGCCGGTGGAGCAGGAAGTCGGCATTGTGCTTACCAAGGTGCCGGCCATGGACGACGACGACGGTCGCGACACCATCGCCCGCATGGTCGAACTGGCCAACCTGACCCGCACCGGCTTCATGAACGGCGATATCTCGACCGTGATGTCGCCGCGTACGGTGATTACTTGGGCCGAGAATGCCGACATTTTCAGCGACATGGCGTTCGGCTTCCGCGTCACCTTCCTCAACAAGTGCGATGAGACCGAGCGGCCGGTGGTCGCCGAATATTATCAGCGCTGCATGGGCGTAGAGCTCGCCGAGTCGCCGGTGAACGCCGCCGTCAGCTAGTGGCCCGGCCATGACCGAGCGAGGCGAGCTGCCGTCCGAGGCGTTCAAGCGCGCGGTCGCCGCAACCACCCGCGCCATTGCCCGAGACGGCGAGATGGAGGTAGCGTTCGGCGCCAACGGGCCGCGTCTTGAAGACGGCCGCGTGGTGCTAACACCGCCGTCACGCGAGCTCAACATCCAAGAAATCGGCGAGATTCGCGGCGAGGCCGACGCGCTGGCGCTGCGCAAGCGTCACCACGACGCCGATCTGCACAGACTTCGCCGACCGCCGGGACAAGTTGCACAAGGCATCTACGACGCGCTCGAACAGGCGCGCTGCGAGGCGATCGGCGCGCGGCGGATGACCGGTGTCGCCGAAAATCTTACCGCTGCGGTCGAGGCGCGCTGCCGCGACCAACATTTCGACCAAGTGGAAAGCCGGGTCGATGCGCCGATCATCGACGTGGTCGGTTTGCTGGCACGCGAGCGGTTGACCGGCCAAGAGCCGCCAGAGGCGGCGCAGCATATGTGCGATTTATGGCGGACTTGGCTCGATGAGCGCGTCGGCGACGATTTCGAGCAATTGGCTGAGAATGTCAACGACCAGGCGGCTTACGCAGAGCGTCTGCGCAGGCTGATCGCACATCTCGAATTCGCCGACGAAGACGAAAACGACACTGCTAACATGGACAGCGAGGCCGGCGACGAGGACGCCGCCGACGACCAGATGGATGCGCAGTCGGAAGGCGAATCGTCCGACGAGCCGGTCGAAATGTCGGGCACGCCGGGCGCCGATTCCGACGAAACCGCCGATGACGCTTCCGAGGTCGAGATGGACTCGACCGACGAAGCGTCGATGACCGGCGACGAGGAAGCCTCGGCCGATGCCGAACCGTGGCGCCCGCCGCACGACCGATCGAACTCACGTCAGCCCGCCTATCACGCCTACACCACCGACTTCGACGAGGTGATCGACGCCGCGGAGCTGTGCGAACCGGAAGAGCTGACCCGGTTGCGCAACCACCTTGACCAACAGCTCGCAGCGCTTCAGGGCGTGATCACCCGGCTCGCCAACCGCCTCCAGCGCCGCCTGTTGGCGAAGCAGATGCGGTCTTGGGATTTCGATCTGGACGAGGGCATCCTCGATACCGCGCGCTTGGCCAGAATTATCACCAATCCCACCTATCCATTGTCGTACAAACTAGAAAAAGAAACGAACTTCCGCGACACGGTAGTAAGCTTGCTATTGGATAATTCCGGTTCGATGCGCGGGCGGCCGATTTCGGTGGCGGCGATGAGCGCCGACATTCTGGCGCGCACCCTGGAACGCTGTGCGGTCAAGGTCGAAATTCTGGGCTTCACCACGCGCGCCTGGAAAGGCGGCCGGGCGCGCGAGAAGTGGCTCGCCGACGGCAAGCCGGGCAGCCCGGGGCGGCTCAACGAGCTGCGTCACATCGTCTACAAATCCGCCGACATGCCTTGGCGGCGCGCCCGCAAGAACCTCGGATTGATGCTGCGCGAAGGGCTGCTCAAGGAGAACATTGACGGCGAGGCGCTGCTGTGGGCGCATGACAGGTTGATGGCGCGGAGCGAACAACGGCGCATTCTGATGGTCATCTCCGACGGCGCGCCGGTCGACGATTCCACCCTATCGGTGAACTCGGGGAACTATCTCGACCGTCACCTGCGCGATGTCATTACCTGGATCGAAAACGTCTCGCCGGTCGATCTGCTGGCGATCGGCATCGGCCATGACGTGACGCGCTATTACCGCCGCGCGGTGACCATTGTCGACGCCGAGCAACTCGGCGGCACGATGACCGAAAAACTCGCCGAACTGTTCGACGAGGATGCGACCAACCAGGGCAGTGCACGCGGCCGAGCCCGCGTGATGTAAGCGAAACACGCATGAAAATCGCGCGGCACGTAGCCGGGCTTTGCGCGCTTATAGTCGCGGCGCCCTTGGCCGCCGATCCTATAGACCTCGACACCAAAACAATCGCCTTGGCACCGACCGAGCCTAACGTCAACAAGGTCGGGGCCCTGACCTATCGCGGTGGGCTCGAACTGTCCTCGAAGGACGCGCGATTTGGTGGTCTATCGGGACTAGCGGTCAGCACCGATGGTGACAGGCTCGTAACTGTTACCGACGCGGGGCATTGGTTCGAGGCGCGTCTCGTCTACGATACCGACGGGACCCTGACGGGGCTTGCCGACCCAGCCATGAGCACGCTCAATGACGAATCCGGTCGCCCACTAACAAGCAAAAGCGAGTCGGATGCGGAATCGCTCGCACCCGCGCCGGGCGGCGGTTTTCTGGTGTCGTTCGAACGTCAGCACCGTGCGCATTTCTACGCCGCGCCGGGCGCCAACGCCGAGCCGCCCGATTTCGCGCTCGGCGATCTGACCGGTGTCAAGCGCAACGGCGGGTTGGAGGCGATGGAGTATCTGTCCGACGGACGCTTGTTATTGCTGACGGAAGATCATTTTGTCGCCGACGGTCACTTGGCGGGCTGGCTCGTGGATGGCGGCACGGTTGTGTCGCTGACCTATCCGGGCAACGGCTTTTTCAAACCGACCGGCCTGACGCGTCTCGCCGACGGCCGGTTGTTGGTGCTCGAGCGCGGCTACACCTTGATCGGCGGTCCGAAGGCGCGGATCATGATGATCCCACCGCCGAGCGGCCCCGGCGCAATCACCGACCTGACCGAAATCGCCCGGCTGCAGCCGCCGATCCAAGTGGATAATTACGAAGGCATCGCGGCCCGCACCGGCAGCAACGGCGAGACGCTGCTCTACATCGTTTCAGACGACAATTTTAATGGCATGCAGCGCACCCTGCTGCTGATGTTCGCGCTCGCCGAATAGTCGGCGGCTTTACGCTTTTGCCGCCTCCGACGGCTGCCAGGCCGGCAGCAGGCGGATCAGCGCGCGGTACGGCACCAGCAATGCCGCGGCCATGCTCAGCTTGGCAGCATAGTCGCCGAGCGCCCAGGTAACCCACGGCAGCCCGCTCAGCGCGAACGCGAGCGAGAAGAACAATGCGGTATCGAGAGCCGATGCGATTATCGAAGACGCCAGCGGCGCGCGCCACCAAGCCATCCGCCGCATGCGGTCGAAAATCAAAACATCAAGCAGTTGCGCGGCGACGAACGCCGTGCCGGACGCAAAGGCAATCCGCGGCCCGGCCGGGATCGACAGCGCGACGCCGAGCACGAAGCCGACCAGGATTACCTGGCGTGCCCGCGCCGGCCCGAACGCGCGATTCGACAGATCGGTAACCAGAAACGCCAGCGGATAGGTGAACGCGCCCCAGGTGAGCCAATCGTTGATCGGATATTGGACCGCAATGTTGGAGGCGACCACGACCGCCACCATCGCCAAAATCGGCGCCCACAACTGCTTCACAATGCTGGTGGTGTTCATGAGGGTGTCTGCCGAAGCAAACTGGCGTTTCAGCCGGTCGCGGCGGCTTTCGCGGATTTCTCAATCTGGGTCTTGAGCCGACGGCCGAGCGGCGTCAACTCTTTCGCCCGCGCCTTGGCGAGATAGGCGTCGAGACCGCCGCGATGCTCAACCGTGCGCTGGGTGGCGGCGGTAATTTTGAGCCGGATGCTGCGGCCCAGCGCATCGCTATAGAGCGAGCAAACCTGAAGGTTCGGCTGGTAATGGCGCGGCGTACGATTGTGGGCATGGCTCACATGCATGCCGCGCAGCGCGCCCAAACCGGTCAAATCACAGCGTCGGGACATTGTCGAACCCTCGGGAAATCTGCCATATGTGTCGTTCCGCGCGGCCAGCCCTGGCCCTGCGGAAGCGTGGGTTCTAAGTCAGGCTATCGGGCGCGTCAAGGCCGATCCACTGCTGCTTGCGGCTCGGCCCGCCACGCCGCAAACTCGCTTGCCACCGACTCGCAGCACCAAAATTGAGAGCCGACCCGACCATGATCAATCGCATGAGGTTCTATAGCGGTCTGGTGCTGTTGATCTTCGTGACCGGGCATCTGATCAACGTCGCGCTCGGCGTGATATCGGATGCGGCGCTTCGAAGCGGCCACGCGATCCTGATGCAGCCTTGGCATAGCCTACCCGGCACGGTGCTGCTCGTCGGCGCCGCCTTGCTGCATATGGGCGCCGCGACTTGGTCGATTTTCGACCGCAGCAGCTGGAAATTGCCCGGCTGGCACCTGGCTCAAACCATTCTCGGCCTTTTGATCCCGCTCATCCTGGTCGGCCACGTAATCGGCACGCGCGTTATCCAGGAAGTCCTGGCGGTCAAGATGAGCTATGCGCTTGAGCTTGCATTCCTCTGGGTCGTCCGGCCCGATTTTGGCGTTACCCAGGCGATCACTTTATTGGTGGTCTGGGTTCATGCCTGCGTCGGTCTTCAGGCATGGCTGAAGCTCAAGGCCTGGTATCAGCCGTGGCGCCAGGTCGGCTTTTCCCTAGCGCTGCTGTTACCGGCCCTTTCGCTCGCCGGCTACGTCGCGGGCGGCATGCGCGCCCGGCAACAAGCGGCGACTGAAGGTTGGCTGGAAGCCTTGGCAGCCGAGGCCAACGCCGGTCCGCATGTGCTCGATTTCGTGATCGACACGATGCTGACCATGCAGGCCGCCTATCTTGGCGGCTTGGCGATCATTTTCGGTGCGCGCGCTGCCATGAGCTATGCACAAAAACGCCGCCATGGCCCACGCGTCACCTATGCCGACACGCGCACCGCCGATGTTTCGCCGGGCATGACCTTGCTCGAGGCGCTGCGCGCGGCCGGCATTCCACACGCCTCCGTCTGCGGCGGCCGCGGCCGCTGCTCGACCTGCCGTGTCCACATCGATCATGGCGCGGACGACCTCACGGCGCCCGAGTCCGATGAATTGAAACTGCTCAAACGCATCTCCGCGCCGGCATCGGTGCGGCTCGCCTGCCAAATCCGCCCGACCGGCGACCTTGCCGTCACCCCGCTTCTGCCGCCCACCGCGACCGCCGCCGACGCGCTTGGTCGAGCCGACCGGCAGCGTAGCGAGGAACGCGCGGTCGCGGTGCTGTTCGCCGACTTGCGTGGCTTCACCCGGTTCACCGAGGCAAGTCTGCCCTACGACGTCGTGTTCGTGCTTAACCGCTATCGCGAGGCAATGGCCGAGGCAATCGAACAAGCCGGCGGCGTGGTCAACGAGTTCATCGGCGACGGCATCATGGCGCTGTTCGGGCTCGACGGTGACATCGACGGTGGCTGTCGCGACGCGGTGCGCGCCGCCCAGCTGATGGCGGAGAGGCTGGACGCGCTCAACCGAACGCTCAGCGACGAACTTGAAGAGCCTTTACGCATGGGCATCGGCATCCATGCCGGCTCGGTGATTGTCGGCGAACAAGGCCACACGAATCTCAAGGGCATCACCGTGGTTGGCGACGTGGTCAACACCGCCAGCCGCATCGAAGGCATGACCAAGGACTACAAAGCACAACTGGTGATTTCCGAGGAAGTGTTGACCCGCGGCGGCGTCGCCGCCGACAGCGCCGAGCGGCACGAAGTCACCGTGCGCGGCCGGGTCGAGCCGATGACGGTTCGGGTTTTCCAGTCCACGGTTGGTCTGTCGATTTAGCGCCAGCGAACCGGCCACGACACGTCTGCGTCGTGGCCGGTTCGGCGAGATCTAGAACGGTCCGAAGGCGAATTGCCAACCGACCAAAAAGAAAACATCGGTTTCGAGCTGCGGTCCGTTCAGATCCTGATGGATCGGCGTGCCGATCTCGAACGCGATGCGATGACCGCGCAAGAAACCGCTTTGGCCGGCGAGATTGATGCCGAACGAGAGATCGATGCGCTCACCGCCTTGAAAGTTGGGATCCGCCGTTTGCACCGGCGCGGTTATCCGCGCGTCCATGCCATCGATCTGACCGATAGTGCGACCTTTGAGGCGAACCGAGGTGCTAAGAGCGTCCGTCCACAGATAGCTGCCCCACGCGGTCACCTCGTGCTGGTCACCAAGCGAATAGTTGGCATCATTTTCGCCAAGACGAATGGTGCCGGCATATTGGGCGCCCCAACCGAAGCGGTTGTGCTTGCCGGTATATGTGACCCCGGGCAGCGCGTCGTAGGTGCCGGAGCCGAGTTGCATGGGGTATGGCAGAGTCAGGACCGGCCGCATGCCGGTCGGCGCCAATACATCGTCGGTCTCGTCGATCGATCCGGTGGGCAGGCTTATGCCGGCGTTTAGGTGCACATGGTGGGTGGCGTCGTCATAAACGCCGATCATGCCGACGAGACGCGTGTCACCGACGCCGCTCGACTTTGTGGTGAATTCGCCGCGGCGGGTTGTGCCGGTCATGCCCTGGAAGGTGACATGGTCCATCTCTTTCCTCAGATATGAGCCCATGCCCATCAGGGTCAGCCAATCGGTCGGCGCGAACATCGCGCCGAACATATGCATGTCGGTGGTCATGCTGAGCGGCACCACGCGGAGTGTCGGTGGTCCGGCATGCGGGTTCGGGATCGTGGTGACGATTTCCTCAGGCGACACGTCGTCGGTGCCGATCCGATTGCCTTCCATGTCCATGCGCATGAAGCGATAGGACAACATCCATTCGCCGGCCTTGTGCATATGCTCGCCCATAACGCCGATCGGCGCATGGCTATCGGCGCGGATTGCTCCGGGCTCGCCGGAAACAGTGAGCCCCGGATCGTCCGCAAGCAGGGAACCGCTTGCCGCTATGATGAGGGCCGTCGCCGAAGCGGCGACGGCCGAAAATCTAGTCGTTGTCATTTCTTGTTCTCCCCGCACGGACCGGTCGAGCGGCCACGCGCACGCGATAAAATGCCGCTAGGCCCTGCGTGTCCCCGCGGCGTTCGTATTCTCAGTGGAAATCCGGTGTCAGATTTCGGGCGGGTCGCGGGAGGGGGAAAAGGCGTAGGGAGCGGCACGGTGTCCGCCCTGTGCCGCCAACGGAAAGGTGTCAGGACCGGTCTCATAATGGACGATCCCCGACGCGACGAGGCAGCTCGCGCCAGCGCAGCCGCCGCTAGTGCAGACACACGTGGCGCATTCCGAATGGTCGACCGGAACCGGCACATCGGTCGGTACGCCGCCGGCTTCGGTCGCGACCAGCATGCGCTTGATGCCATCGCTGGTGCAGATTTCGAGAAATTGGCCGCCACCGGTTCCGCCGCCATCGGCCGCAACGGCGAGCAACGGCCACACGCCGCCGTGCAGAATGGCGGCAAGCAAGGCCACAACGCCTAACACCCGCCGCCGATTGCGACGAAGCATCACCGCTCGCATTTCGCTCATCAGCGCAGGCACAAACATTATTCGGCAGCGTGTTCCGTAAGCTCGTCGGGTGGCAGATCTTCCAGCCGGCCACCTTTGGCCAGCACGTCCTCAAGCACGCCGTCCTCGATGTCAAGGCGCAGCGCCTCGTTGAAGCGGTTGTAGAAGCCGCACATGGCGGTGCGGAAGGTCAGTTCGACGATCTGGGCTTCGTCGAAATGCTCGCGCAAAGCCGCGAACATTTTGTCGCTCACCCGTTTGGAATCGGTGGTGACCTGAACCGCGTATTCACGCACCAATCGATCGGTCTCGTCGAGGCCGGGGCAATCAGGCTCGAGGATCTGCAACGCTGTTTCAATCGGCAGGCCGGTTTCAACCAGGCGCGGTGCGTGGTGGGCGACGCAATAGCGGCATTCGTTGAGTTTCGAGACCGCGAGCACCGCGATTTCGAGATAGCGTTTCGGCACCACCTTCTGTTCGTTCAAGTCGAGCACCAGCCCCATCAGGTGCTCGAGGATCGGCGGCCGGTGCGCGAACACCTTGACCTGGCTCATAAACGGCCCGAATTCCTCCTCGAGCCGCCGATAGAGTGGCCGCAGGGCCTCCGGCGCCTCGTCGACCTCAATGTCCCTGACCCGCGCCATCGCAGCCTCCCGTTTGGAAAATCGCCCGCCGAGTGTGACGCACGACGGCCGCCCACGTCAAAGTTCGTTGTTGTCCGGACTAGAATCCAGAAATACCGTGAGAAGTTCGGCCGCCGCGGCCGTGGGACTCAGATGTCCCGAGGCAACTTTGCTTTCCACGTCGGGTAGCCGCTTGGCGACGTCCGGCGCGGCGCGCAGACGCGCTTCGAGCGTCTCGCTGACCTCCGCCCACATCCACGCGATCGCCTGTGCGGATCGGCGCTGGTCGATCTCGCCCGCGCCGTCCATCGCGGCGCGGTAGGCGCTGACGGAATTCCAGACCTCGGGAATGCCGTCACCGGTCAGCGCCGAAGCAGCGAGCACCACCGGTGTCCAGTGCGGCGACAGGGGTCGCATCAAATACAGCGCACTTTGGTATTGCGCGCGGGTCTGCTCCGCCGTGGTCTTGAGATCGCCGTCGGCTTTGTTGACCACCAGCAGGTCGGCGATTTCGATGATTCCGCGTTTGATGCCCTGCAAATCATCGCCACCGCCAGGCGCCACCAGCAGCACGAACATGTCGGCCAAATCGCGTACCGCGTATTCAGACTGGCCGACGCCGACGGTCTCGATAACCACCACGTCGAAGCCGGCGGCCTCGCACGCCAGCACCGCCTCGCGGGTCCGCCGCGCAACGCCGCCGAGCGTGCCGCCGCTTGGGCTTGGTCGGATGAACGCCTCTTCTCGCCGACCGAGTTCCTGCATGCGGGTCTTGTCGCCAAGGATCGCGCCGCCGCCGCGCGAACTCGACGGATCGACCGCGAGTACGGCGAGGCGACGGCCCTGGTCGAGCAAATGCAGACCAAAGTTTTCGATGAAAGTCGATTTACCCACCCCCGGCGCGCCGGAAATACCGATGCGCACCGACTTGCCGGCGTGCGGCAACAGCCCTTCGAGAAGGCGTTCCGCTTCCGCGCGGTGGTCCGGTCGCGTTGATTCGATAAGGGTGATAGCGCGCGCCAGCGCGCGTCGATCGCCGCCTCGGATCGCCTCCGCCCAGGTGGCGGCGTCGGTCTCGCTCACGCGGCCTGGCGACGCGCCTGCACGAGGGTGATCACCTCGCTGGCCGCCTCGGGAATGTTGGTGCCGGGCCCGTAAATCGCGCTGACCCCGGCCTGACGCAAGAAGTCGTAATCCTTGGGCGGTATCACGCCGCCGCACACTACCACCACCTCACCGGCGCCAAGCGTGCGCAGCGCCTCAATCATTTCCGGAACCAACGTCTTGTGCCCGGCCGCCTGGCTCGACACGCCGACCACGTGCACGTCGTTTTCGATCGCCTGGCGCGCGGCCTCTTCGGGCAGTTGGAACAGCGGCCCGATATCAACGTCGAAGCCGAGATCCGCGAACGCGGTGGCGATTACCTTGGAGCCGCGATCGTGGCCGTCCTGGCCGAGCTTGACCACCAGCATGCGCGGCCGCCGGCCTTCGGCGCGGGCGAACGCTTCAACCTCGTCCCGGATACGCTCCAACCCACCATCTTCGTCGTAAGCCGCGCCATAGACCCCCGACACGCTTTGCGCCTCCGCCCGATGGCGGGTGAATGCTTTTTCCAATGCGTCCGATACCTCGCCAACTGTGGCGCGCGCTCGCACGGCCTCGATCGATAGGGCCAGCAGATTGCCGCTACCATCGGTCGCCGCTGCGGTTAGCGCGTCCAATGTCGCTTGGCACGCCGCTTCGTCGCGCGATTCCCGCACCGTCTTGAGCCGTTCGATTTGTTGCGCGCGCACCGCCGTGTTGTCGATGTCGAGAATGTCGACCGGCTGATCAGTCTCTGGCTGATACTTGTTGACGCCGACCACGGTTTCTTCGCCGCGGTCGATGCGCGCTTGCCGGCGCGCCGCCGATTCTTCGATCCGTAGCTTGGGCATGCCGGCGGCGACCGCCTTGGTCATGCCGCCCATCGCCTCGACTTCGTCGATCAGCTTGCGCGCTTCGGTGATCAGACTCGCGGTCAAGCTCTCGACGTAGTAGCTGCCGGCCAGAGGATCGACCACATTGGTAACGCCGGTTTCCTCCTGCAAGATCAATTGCGTGTTGCGCGCGATCCTTGCCGAGAAATCAGTTGGCAGGCCAACGGCTTCGTCAAGCGCATTGGTGTGCAGAGACTGGGTGCCGCCGAGCACGCCGGCCAACGCCTCGATGGTGGTGCGGACGACATTGTTGTAAGGATCCTGGGCGGTCAGCGACACGCCCGAAGTCTGGCAATGGGTTCGCAACATTAAAGAGCGTGGGTCTTTGGGCGCGAATAGCTCGGTCATTAAGTCCGCCCACAGGAAGCGCGCGGCGCGTAGCTTGGCGACTTCCATGAAAAAATTCATGCCGAGGCAAAAGAAGAACGACAGGCGCGGCGCAAACGCGTCGATGTCGAGGCCTTTGGCGAGCGCGGCGCGAACATAGTCGACACCATCGGCAAGGGTATAGGCGAGCTCCTGAACGCAGGTCGCGCCGGCCTCTTGCATATGATAGCCCGAGATCGAAATCGAATTGAATTTGGGCATGTGCTCGGCGGTATGGCCGATAATGTCGGCGACGATGCGCATCGACGGCTCGGGCGGGTAGATATAGGTGTTGCGGACCATGAACTCCTTGAGAATGTCGTTCTGAATGGTCCCGGACAAAGCGTTCCGCGGCACGCCCTGTTCCTCGGCGGCGACGATATAGCCGGCGAGCACCGGCAACACCGCGCCGTTCATGGTCATCGACACGCTCATCTCGTCGAGCGGGATGCCGTCGAACAGGATTTTCATGTCCTCAACCGAGTCGATCGCGACGCCCGCCTTGCCGACATCGCCAGCGACGCGCGGATGATCCGAGTCGTAGCCCCGGTGGGTGGCGAGATCGAACGCCACCGACAGACCTTTTTGCCCTGCCGCCAAATTGCGCCGATAAAACGCGTTCGATTCCTCGGCGGTCGAGTAGCCGGCATATTGCCGTACGGTCCACGGCCGCGCGGCGTACATGGTGGCCCGCGGGCCGCGCAGATAGGGCGCGAAACCGGGCATAGTGTCCAGGTGCTCGAGCGCCGCCAAATCCTCGGCGGTATAGAGCGGCTTGACCGCGATACCTTCCGGCGTCGTCCAGGTCAGCGCATCGGGCGACTCGCCTTTCAGGTCTTTCGCGGCCTTGGTCGCCCAGTCGGCCACGGTCTTTTTGGCGAATTCAGCCATCAAATCGTCTCGTATCGGGAACTAGCGTAAGTGACGCGGAGTCTATAGTTTTTCCGCAGCCGCGAACAGTAGCCGGAAACACGGGGAGGAACCATGGCGGAGCTTCATCCGCAGCTCGAAGCGCTGCTTGCCGAGATCGCAACCGCGAATTATCCCGATCAGATCGATGTGCCGGTCGACGAGGCGCGGCGCATCACCGTCGACCGCGCCCAACGCTTTTACGGCCCGCCGGAGCCTGTGCAAAGAGTTGAATCTTTAACGATCCCAGGCCCGGCGGGCCCGCTCAATGCACGGCTCTACGCGGTCGAAGCCGACGGTCCGCTGCCGATCGTGGTCTATTTCCACGGCGGCGGTTGGGTGCTCGGCGACTGCGACAGCCACGACAAAGGCGTGCGCGCGCTGACCAACGCCTCCCAGTGCCTGAGCGTCTCGGTCGAGTATCGCCTGGCCCCGGAAAACCCCTTCCCCGCGGCGATCGACGACTGTTTCGCGGCATTGCGCTGGGTTGCCGACAACGCCGCCGCGCTCGGCGGTGACGCGGGCCGAATTGCGGTCGCCGGCGACAGCGCCGGCGGAAATCTGGCCGCCGCGTGCGCGCTGCTGGCCAAAGCCGAAGGCGGCCCGGCGCTCGCCTTCCAGCTACTGATCTATCCGGTGCTCGACAGCGACCTGGAGACCGAATCCTATCGCGAACACGCCGACGCATTGGTGCTCAACCGCGCGCGCATGGAATATTTCTGGGACCGCTATGTGCCCGATATGGCGATGCGTAGCGACTGGCGCGCCGCGCCGATGCGCGCACTCGACCTTACCGGCCTGCCGCCGGCGCTGATCATCGGATCTGGCCTCGACCCGCTCTACAGCGAGGGCGTGGCCTATGCCAAGCGATTGCGAGACGCGGGGGTGGAAACCGAGCACTTGCCGTTCCCGCGCATGGCTCACGCTTTTTTCCAAGCCCCCGCCTTACTCGATGACTCGCGCGGCGCGATTGATCGCGCGGGCAGCGCCTTAAAGTCCGCATTCGGCACCCAGGACCCGGCATCGGCCGCAGCCCAGTAGCGGGCTTGACCGGCGCGTGATTCCGCTTCACGACGATAATCCGACACAGATCACGCCGTACGTCACGATCGCGCTGATCGCCGCCTGCGTTTTGGTGTTTCTATGGCAGGTCGGATCGTCACCGGAGGCCGCGAGGGCGGCGATATTCAGCTATGGCGTGATACCTGCCGTTTTGCTTGGCCCCGCCAATCTGCCGCCTGACTTGGCGGTGCTGCCGGCGCCGCTGACCATCGTGTCGTCGATGTTTCTGCACGGCGGCTGGATGCACCTGGGCGGCAACATGCTCTATCTCTGGCTGTTCGGGAACAATATCGAAGACGCGATGGGGCACGGCCGCTTCATCGTCTTCTACCTGGTGTGCGGCGCGGCGGCGGCACTGGCGCAGGCGGTCGCCGCGCCGCTCTCAGAAATTCCGATGGTCGGCGCCAGCGGTGCGATTTCGGGCGTGCTCGGCGCTTATATTTTGTTGCATCCGCGTGCGCGCGTGCTGACGCTCATTTTCCTCGGCTTTTTCATTACCATGTTCCGGCTGCCGGCGATGATCGTGCTCGGCTTCTGGATCTTGATCCAAGTCTTCAACGCTGTTTTCCAACCGGCCGGCGGCGGCGGCGTTGCGTTTCTGGCGCATGTCGGCGGTTTCATCGCCGGGGTTGCCCTGATCGGCCTGTTCAAGCGGCGCGACGTGCCGTTTTTCGATCGCGGCAGGCCGCCGCACGTGCCCGACCGCCGCTGGGACGGCCGCCTCAAGCGCGGCCCGTGGGACAAAAGAGGTTAGCCAAAAGAAGCACCGCCGCCGGAGCCTTCCGGCGACGGCGAGCAATCTCGACGTGAGTCGGCTGAATTCTGTTTTTGGTTTTGTTGTCCGGCTATCTTTTGGTGAGTGACGCGCAGCCAGTCAGCTTACCCTCGAAGCTGCTTTCGACGTAGCAGACCTTTATCTGGCTTTCGGACTGGACCTCGACGCGCGTGAAGCCACGATTGTCGGCACACATGAGCATGCTGTCATCGGCGAAGGTGCACACGAACGGAAAGCCCGAGTCGATGCTGGCCCAGTGGCCGGCAAGCGCGCCGCCTTTCTGGGTCTCGATGATCACGCTGATTTCGGTCTCGACGAATTCAGGATTCGGTTCAATGACCTCGCCTTGCTGAGGTTGAGTGATCTGGGCCGACCGCCCGGTGACCGCCGCGGGACCAAAATGCGGCGCGCCCATGCTGACGCCGGTGAAGGTGCCGGACCAGGTGCCAACCAGATCGGTTTCGGCGTGGGCCGGAGCCATTCCAACAAAGATCAGGCAACAGGCGAGACCGCCCAGTATGAATTTCGACATGCATTCCTCCTCAATCGCTGCACGAGCCCTATGGTTCGACCTGGTGTCGTTTGGCACCCGTCGATTGGTTAGGGCCGCGTCTGTGTGATCGATATTGATCATTATGACGGTATCATAAGATCAATTATGATCATATTAGAGAAGAAAATCAGTGGAAATTGCGTGAGATCACCGGCAAATCTCGGGGGTCGCGACCCGGCCGGGTGACCTCGTCCGCGCGGGCCAGCGCATTGCCGAAATCGGCGTCCACGTCGGTGAGCCGGGCGAGCAGCGGAGTCAGATCGACCAGGCGCTTGGCGATCACGTGAATGACAATGCCTTCGCGCTGCACCTCACCGTCGACGCCAAGCAGCTTGGCGCCGAGTATGATGCGGCGATAGCGCTCGAAGATCGGCGGCCAGACGATAATGTTGGCGACCCCGGTCTCGTCCTCGAGGGTCGCGAAGATCACCCCCTTGGCGGTGCCCGGGCGTTGGCGCACCAGCACTAGACCGGACAAGCTGACCCGCCGGCCCTGCGCGATATGCGCCAGACGGTCGGTGGTGACCATGCCGCGGCGGTCGAACTCGTCGCGCAGCAGCGCCAGCGGGTGGCGTTTGAGCGACAATTTGAGACTGTTGTAGTCCTCGACCACCTCCTCGCCGAGCCTCATGTCGGGGAGCTGCGCCGCCGCCTCGACGCCAGCAGTGGAAATATCGTGGCGCGCCTCGGCGGCGGCGAACAGCGGCAACGGCGCTTCGCCGAGACCCTTGACCGCCCACAGCGCCTGGCGTCGGGCAAGTCCGATTGAGCCGAACGCGTCGGCCTGGGCGAGCTTGTCGAGCGCCGCCGCGGTGAGCCCCGCACGCCGCCACAGATCACGCGCGCTGGCGTAACCCGCGCCGCGCGCGCGTACCAAATGCTGCGCCGCTTCCTCCTTGAACCCTTTGATCTGACGGAAGCCAAGCCGGAGCGCAACGCTGCCCGCGCTGTCCGCCGCCGGCTCCAGGGTACAGTCCCAATCGCTCAGATTGATATCGGGCGGGCGTACCACCACGCCATGGTCGCGAGCGTCGCGCACGATCTGCGCCGGGGCATAAAAACCCATAGGCTGGCTATTGATCAGCGCGGCAGCGAACACCGCCGGATAGTGGCATTTTATCCAAGCCGAAATATAAACCAGCAGCGAAAAACTCGCCGCGTGGCTCTCGGGAAAACCGTAATCGCCAAAGCCCTCGATCTGTTTGAAACAGCGCTCGGCGAAGTCGTGCTCATAGCCGCGCGCGACCATGCCACCGATCAGCTTGTCGCGAAAACCGTGGATCTGGCCGGTTTTGCGAAAGGTCGCCATGGCGCGGCGCAACTGGTCGGCCTCGGTCGGCGTAAAGCCACCGGCGACCACGGCGATGCGCATCGCCTGCTCCTGAAACAAGGGCACGCCGAGGGTTTTTCCGAGAACCTGTTCGAGCTCCGGCGAGGGGAAGTTGACCGGCTCCTCGCCGCGCCGGCGGCGCAGATAGGGATGCACCATGTCGCCCTGGATCGGCCCCGGCCGCACGATCGATACCTCGATCACCAAATCGTAGAACGAGCGCGGCCTGAGCCTGGGCAGCATCGACATCTGGGCGCGGCTCTCGACCTGGAACACGCCGATCGAATCCGCCTCGCACAGCATGTCATAAACCACTGGATCCTCGGGCGGGACAGTGGCCAACGTGACCCGCCGCCCATGGTGGCGGGCGAGCAGGTCGAACGCCTTGCGCACGCAGGTCAACATGCCGAGGCCCAGCACGTCGACCTTGAGCATGCCAAGCGCGTCGATGTCATCCTTGTCCCATTCGATGACCGTGCGGTCCTCCATCGCCGCATTCTCGATCGGCACCGCCTCGGACAACGGTCCCTGGGTGATCACGAAGCCGCCGACATGCTGTGACAAATGGCGTGGAAAGCCGATCAGCTCTTGCGTCAGGTCGAGCGCGAGCCTGAGTCGACGGTCGGTCGGGTCGAGGCCAAGCTCGCGCACCTGATCGTCAGGCGGGGCTTCGCTGCTCCAACCCCAGATACCTTTGGCTAGTGAACTAACCATATCGAGCGACAGACCGAGCGCCTTGCCGACCTCGCGGACCGCGCTGCGCCCGCGATAGCTGATCACCGTGGCGGTCAACCCGGCGCGGTGACGGCCATATTTGTCGTAGATGTACTGGATCACCTCCTCGCGCCGCTCATGCTCGAAATCGACGTCGATATCGGGCGGCTCGTTGCGCGCGGCCGAGATGAAGCGTTCGAACAGCACGTCGTGCCGGTCCGGGTCGACCGCGGTGATGCCCAAGCAGTAGCACACCGCCGAGTTGGCCGCCGAGCCGCGCCCCTGGCACAGAATATTTTGCGTGCCGGCGAACCGCACGATGTCTTGAACAGTGAGAAAATACTGCGCGTAACCAAGATCAGCGATCAGCGACAATTCATGGTCGAGCTGGGCCTGCACCTTGGCCGGTACACCATCCGGATAGCGGTTCAGCGCGCCGATCTCAACCAACCCGGCGAGATGACTGTCGGGTGTCATACCGTCGGGCACCACCTCGTCGGGATATTGGTAAGCCAGCTCATCCAGGATGAACGTGCAGGCCTCGGCGATCTCGATGGTGCGCGCGAGCGCATCCGGATAGTGGGCGAACAACCGTTCCATCTCGGCCGGCGCCTTGAGGTGGCGCTCGGCGTTGACCGCCAGCTTGAGGCCCGCCTCGTCGATCGTGCAATGTTCGCGAATACAGGTGAGTACGTCGGCGAGCGGCCGCCGGTCGGGCAGATGGTAGTGCACGTCGTTGGTCGCCACCATCGGCGCGCCCACCGCCGCGGCCAAGGCATCGAGCGCGGCCAAACGGTCGGCGTCGGCGCCACGAAATTGGCACGACGCGGCCAGATAACAGCGCCCAGGATAGCGTCCGGCGACTTCGGCCAGATGATCGGCGAAGGCTTGGTCCGGCAATGCATCGTCCGGCGGCAGTACGATCAGCCTCTGGCCCTCGGCATAGAGGTCGAGATCGTCCCAGCCGATCTCGCACGCGCCTTTCACCGCGCGCCGCTTGCCGAGGGTGAGCAGCTGAGTCAGTCGAGCATAGGCCGCGCGGTCGGTCGGGAAGCACAACGCGCTCGGACCACCGTCATAAAAATCGAGCCGCACGCCGACCACGAATTGAATCCCGGCCTGCTTGGCCGCCATATGACCGCGCACGATGCCGGCAACCGAATTATGATCGGTGACCGCCACCGCCCGATGCCCCAATGCCGCCGCGCACGCCACCAGCTCCTGCGGATGCGCCGCCCCACGCAAGAAACTGAAATTACTAGTGACTTGAAGCTCCGCGTAACTGGTCATTATCTGGCTAACAAAATACCGACATCAACTTGTCCTCACGCGAATAAGCCGTGCAGGTACCAGCGTGGGCCGCCGTCGGCGCCAAGCGCGGGGTCGCGGTAGAGGCCTTCGCGATAGAGCCAGAAGCGCGCGCCGGCTTCGTCCTCGACCCGGTAATAGTCGCGGGTCGGCCGGTCGTCGCGCCACCATTCATCCTCGATCCGCTCAGGACCACTGGCGCGCGCGACGCGGTGCGCCCGGCCGCGCCAGCGGAACAGCCTGGGCGGGCCGTCGGGCACCATGGCCACTGCCTCGACCGGCACCGGCGGGGTGAGCAGACGCACCGGCCGTAGCGGAACCTTTGGCCAATCGGTCGCACGCTCCGGTTCCGCCGGTGCAATCGGCGGCAGACGCATCACCGCGCGGTCGGGCTGATGGCTTTGGCGCGGACCGAGCCGGGCGACCCGGTCGGGGCCGAAGCGGTTGGCGAGCCGGTCGACCAGGTCGCCGAGCGCCGCCCCATCCACACACTCGTCAACCAGGGCCGTCTGATGCGCCGGCAGCACATCGGTCTCGGGCGCGGCAAGCTGCATCACCTCGATGCCTTCGCCGACGTCGAGACCGTCGAGCTTATCGGCGAACAGGCGCGCGAGCGCCGCCGCATCGCGCGTCGGCCGGCTGGTGCCGACCTCGACCGCCCGCGTCAAACCGTCGATACCGAACAGGACCAGGCCGAGCCGGCGCGCGCCGCGGTCAGCCTTTGTCAGATCAGCGCCAAGACCGTCAAGCAAAGTGCGCAGGGTCGCCTCGATCGACGCGGTATCGGCGACCGGTTCGGCGAACACCCGGCGCGCTTGATGCGCGGCGGGTGGGCGGCGCGGCGCGATCGGTTCGGAAGCGCGGCCGAGCGCTTGGTCTAGCCGGCGCAATATTTCCGCGCCGTAACGGGTGGCGAGCGGCGCGCGCGGTTGACGCATGATATCACCGATCCGGCGCAGACCGACCCGTTCGAGCCCCGCAACCGCCGCCTCGTCGAGCCTGAGCGCGGCCACCGGCAAGCCGGCCAGAGCATCGCGCGCCCGCCCCGGCGGCACCACGCCGCCATCGCCGAACCGGGCCACCGCCCACGCCGCGCCAGGCGTGTCGGCAAAGCCCAGGCGGGCATGGAAGCCGCGCCGGGCGAGGCCGGCCTTGAGGCGGGCAAGCAGCGCCGCCTCACCGCCGAACAGATGCGCGCAGCCGCTGACGTCGAGCCACAGGCCGTCGCTGCCGCAAGTCGAGACCCAGGGGGTGAAGCGCAACGCCCAGTCGGCGAGCCGGCCGAGCGCGGCCGCCGCCTGTTGTGGTTCGGCGGGTCGGGTGATCAACTCGGGCACCAGCGCGCGCGCATCGGCCACCGTCATGCCCGGCGCGAGACCGAGCGAGGCGGTCGTGACCGAGACTGCGGCGAGCCGCTCGGTGCCTGCCGCCGACTCGGTCAGCGCCAGCGGCTCAGCCGGCGCGTCTTGACCCTGACTGTTGGGCCGTCTGTTGCCACGCCACAGGCCGGGCGGGCATTGAAGGTCGGTCTGCCAATGCGGCAGCCACAATGAAATCACACGTCTCATGACACCATCCAATGGTCCAATGATGGGGCGCCGCGCCTCCACGGCACCGCGCCAGGGTGACCCGCCAGCCCGCCGCCGCCGGGCCGCCGCCGAGGCTCGCCGCGCCCGGCACCGCGTCGAGATGCCAGCGGGTCAGCGCCGCGGCCGCGCCGCCCGCCGCATCGCCGCGGTCGAGCAACAGGCAAGCGGTGCCGTAGTCGCGCGCGGCGAGTTGCAAGCGCCGGCTGGCGGTAAGATCGGCCGCCGCCTCGCCGAGCACGGCGTCGAAGCGGCCGCAAGCAAGCGCTTCCTCAAGCACCCACAAAACCTCTTCCGGGCGTTCGACGCGCACCACCAACAGCCGCGCCGGATCAACCCCGAAAGCGGCCAGCCCCGGCGCATACAAATCGCCCCGGCGCAAACACCACAGCGCGTGCCCCCGCCCGCCGCACAGCCGTCCGAGCAACGCCGCCGCGAACCCGGTCGCCGCACCAGTGGACTCGGTGACCGCCTCGGCAGCCGCCTTGGTATGGGTCTTGGTATCGGCTTTGGCTTGAGTTTCAGGCGCGTCCACCGCAATCGCGTGTAGCGCGGCGCGCGGCAGGCCGCCCCACGGCAAGGCCTGATCGATCGCCGCGATGCCGAACGGCACCGCGTCCGACCGCGCCGTCGATTCTTCGTCGCATTCGATCGCGCGGATCTGCGCGCGCAGCGCCTCGAGAACGCCCCGACGATCAGAAATGGGACGATCAGGAACGGAACGATCAGAGACGGCGAATGGTTCGCCGACCCCTTTCATGATCGGGCCGGCGTGCACGGACTCCCGTGGCACGAGTACCTCCTATATGTTCTTGGTTTGTTCTAATCGGAGATAGCCGGAAGAGTCAAGAGTGCCAGAGGAATGGCGGTGCCATGTCCTCCACACAACCCCTCCTCCACACAGACGGGAGGGGTTTCTCGAGCAAGCCACGCCGAAGCGCCTCACCCCGCGCTAGCGGGGCGGGGGGCAGTTCAAGCGCTCGGTGGCCTTGAACGTTGGATCAGTCGGCGACCTTGATCATCAGCTTGCCGAAATTATCGCCGCTGAACAGGCGCAGCAGGGTCTCGGGAAACGCCTGCACGCCACCCTCGACGATGTCGTCGCGCGCCTTGATCTTGCCCTCGGCGTGCCACGCCGCGAGGTCCTTGAGCATCGCCGGCCACTTGTCGCGATAATCGAAATAGATGAAGCCCTGCATGCGCGCGCGTCGCGGCACCAACAGGATTGCGCTACGCAAGCCGTACATCGGACCGGTCGCGTTATATTGCGAGATCGCGCCGCACAGCACCGCTCGGCCAAACACGTTGATGCGCGCCAGCGCCGCATCGAGAATCTCGCCGCCAACATTGTCGAAGAAAATGTCGATGCCGTCGGGGCAGGCGCGCTTGAGCCCTTCATGCACGCTCTCCGACTTGTAGTCGATCGCCGCATCGAAGCCGAGTTCGTCGGTGAGATACGCGCATTTCTCCGGCCCGCCGGCGATGCCGACCGCGCGGCAGCCTTTGATCTTGGCGATCTGGCCGACATGGAGGCCGACCGACCCCGCCGCGCCCGATACCACCACCGTCTCGCCCGCTTTCGGCTCGCCGACCTCGATCAGCCCACAATAGGCGGTCAACCCGGCGATGCCGAGGGTGTTGAGCCAAGCCGGCGCCGGCGCCAGATTGGTGTCCGCTTTCATCAGCCCACTGCCGTCCGAGATGGCATATTCCTGCACGCCTTGGACGCCGGCCACGGTATCGCCAACCGAGAAGCCATCGTTGTTGGACGCCACCACCTCGCCGACCGTGAGCGCACGCATCACCTCGCCGATCTGGACCGGCGGCACGTATGACGGCCGGTCGTTCATCCAGCCACGCATGGCGGGATCGACCGACATGTACTGGATTTTGGTCACTAATTCGCCGGGACCGGGCTCAGGCGCAGGCGCCTTGGCGCGCTCCCAATCGCTCTCCTTGGGCAGCCCCACCGGCCGCGCCGCGAGTTTGATCTGATGATTGATAGCTGCCATCTGCTCCTCCTCTTTGAATTATTTAATTAGCTACCAAACCAATGCCGGGATAGCCATATCGGGTGTCACGCCGTGTTCGTTACAGAGTTTTTCTAAACGATCCGGCGGCGCGGACGCGCCCCAGTCGATGCCAAGCGGTTCGGCGAGGACGCCGCCTTGCACCAGCACCGTCTTGAGCCCGAAAGCCTGAGCGCCGGCAATGTCGGTTTCCAGCGTATCGCCGACCGCCAGAACGCGCGCCGGATCGGTGCCGTCGAGCAAATCGAAACACACCTGATAAACGCCACCATAGGGTTTGCCGAAATAGTGCGCCACGCCGTCCATCGTTTCATAGAATTCGGCGAGCGCCCCGGCGCACAACACCCGTTGGCCCGAATGGCGCACCACCACCCGATCGGGGTTGGTGCAGACCATCGGCAGCCCACGTGCGGCGGCGGCGCGCAGCAACGCGTCATATTTATCGAGTGGATCGTCATCGTCGACGATCCCAGTATTGAGGATGAAATCAGCTTCCTCGACCGCCGCCGCCGCGTAGTCGAGGCCAGCAAGCAGATCGGCATCCTTAGTAGGCCCGATGTAAAGAAAACGTCGGCCCATCTCGGCGAAGGCCGGGTCGTCGCGCGTCTCGAGCGCCATGCGGCTGGCCTCGCCCGAGGTGACGATGCGGTCGTAGAGCGCGTGCTCGATGCCCATGCCGGCGAGACGCTCGACCACCGCCTGCTCACGCCGTGGCGCGTTCGACAACAGGATCACCGTCTTGCCGCGCGCGTGCAGTTCGGCGAGGCATTCGGGCGCGCCGGCATAGGCATGGCTGCCGTCCATCACCACGCCCCACAAATCGAGGATCAATGCATCGAAACGGTCGGCCAAATCCGACACGCGGTCATATTGGGCGATAGTCGTGGAAAGCTGGTTGGTCATTCGATCCGACTTACTGGTGTGGCTGCCCAAGGTCGCGAGCAAAAGCCACGCGAGACCCAGTCTGTCAAGAATGCCGCGTCGTGTTACGCGTCGACGCCCACCGCCTCGGCGACCGAAGCAAAACCGTCATCGGAGAGACGCTTGGCAAGCCCGATCTTAATGTCGTCGAGCAAGCCAAGACCTTGGTAGGTCAGCGCGGTATAGAGCTGGATCAGCGACGCCCCGGCACGGATCTTAGCGTAGGCATCATCCGCGCTGGCGATGCCGCCGACGCCGATCAACGGCAGCCGCCCTTCGGTGAGCCGGTAGATCGCAGCGAGCAGATCGGTCGACGGCCGGAACAGCGGACGGCCGCTCAACCCGCCGGTCTCCTGGCGTGCGGAGCTGGCCAAAGTGTCGGGCCGGGCGATGGTGGTGTTGCTGACGATCAACCCGTCAATGTCGCGCTCCAACGCCACTGCCGCAATGTCGGAGCGCGCACTTTCGTCGAGGTCGGGCGCGATTTTGACCAAGATCGGCAGTGTAAGCCCCAGCGCGGCGCGCGTCTCATGCAAGGCACCGATCAATTTTTCCAGCTCTGACTTGGCCTGTAAATCGCGCAGCCCCGGCGTGTTGGGCGATGAGATATTGACGGTCACATAGTCGGCGAGCGACGCCAGGGTTTCAAAGCACGCGCGGTAATCCGCCAGCGCATCCTCCGAATCCTTGTTGCGGCCGATATTGACTCCGACCACCCCATCCATCCGATCTCGCTTGGTTAAGCGCATGAGCGCCGCGACCATGCCACGATTATTGAAGCCAAGCCGATTGATCACCGCGCGATCCGCTGTCAGGCGAAATATGCGCGGTCGCGCATTCCCGGCTTGCGGCTGCGGCGTAACGGTGCCGACCTCGACGAAACCGGCACCGCGCGCCAGCAGGGGCGCGAAAGCCTCGGCGTCTTTATCGAAGCCCGCGGCGATACCGACCGGATTGGGAAATGTGAGATCCCAGACACGGGTCTCTAGACTCGGCGGATCAACACTCGCTCGCCCCGGCGCCAGGCCCGATTGAAGCGCCCGGATCGCCAACCGATGCGCGGTCTCAGGCGGCAGCAGACGCAGTAGCGCCGTCGCCACGCCGCCACCTGTCATGCGGCGGGGGCCGGCGGAATGTGCGGCGGGAATTGGTGCATGCCGTCAGGACCGAGCGGCAATGGATCCGCACCAACCACCGCTGCGGCGGGCAGTGGCCCGTACAAATGCGGAAACGCTTCATCGTGCCGACCGGGCTCCCATTTCAGAGCGTCGCCGAGCGCCGCCGGATCGACCGCGATGAGCACCAAGTCGGCCTGGCCGGCGCGATGCTTGGCGGCGCTTTCCGCAACTTGAGCGGCGGTCGAGAAATGAATGAAGCCGTCGCGCAGGTCGTCGGCCGAGCCAAGATAGGTCTCACCCGCTTGTGCGCGCGCCCAGTCGGCCGCATGCGCCATATGATAGATCGGCTGTTCGGTCATGGCGGCCGCAAGCTACCCGAAGCCGGGCCAGGTGAGAAGACAGGCCGCGCGAACGGAGGCTGGAAGCCCATGCGCATCGGCCCGCGCACCGTTTCGCCCGCCACATTTCGGCCACAAAATGACCCCCAATTCTCCGTGCTTCCGCCGTTGGTTTGCCTGATCGATCGACCACTTTCACGATGCTTGTTCGGCTCCCCACCACGCTCCATCACCGAATAGGCGCCGGCCTCCACACCGGCAATTTCTGGCGGCGAGTGGCTTTCGTGGTCCCCTCCCCACTCGCCGCCAATTTCCCTCCCGCTCCAGATAATGCACGCCGCCTGATTTTTGTTATGGGCGAGACCGTCGGTCGCGCTACGTTGCCGGCTAGCGAGCCGAGGAGCACGCATGGCGGCGATCACGTATTACGACGGCGAATGGCACGACGGCAATCCGCCGGTGATGGGGCCGATGACCCAGTCGTTCATGCACGGCTCGACTGTGTTCGACGGTGCGCGCGCGTTCAGGCGCATGGTGCCCGACCTCGACCTACATTGCGCACGCCTGCTGAACTCAGCCAAAGTGATGGGGCTCGATCACGACCTCACGGTACAGACGCTGTGCGATCTCGCGGTCGAGGGCGTGAAGCGGTTTCCGCCGGATGCTGAACTTTATATCCGCCCAGCCATGTGGGCCGAGGACGGGTTTTTGATTCCGGAAGGCAAGGCGCGTTTTTCGCTCTCCTTGTTCGACGTGGCGATGCCCGAACCGACCGGCCTCAAAGTGTGCCTGTCGACATTTCGCCGGCCCGATCCGACCATGGCGCCAACCCAGGCCAAAGCGGCATGCCTGTACCCAAATACCTCGCTGGCGCTCAAAGAGGCGCAGGCCAGGGGTTTTGATAACGCGGTGCTGCGCGACGGCGCCGGCAATGTCGCAGAATTCGGCACCTCCAATCTTTGGTATGCCAAGGATGGCGCAGCCATCACCCCGGCCGCGAACGGCACATTTCTCGTCGGTATCACCCGCAACCGGGTGATCGGCTTGCTCGAACAGGCGGGCGTCGAAGTCCGTGAAGAAACGGTGCGGCCGGAAGACTTGGCCGAGGCGGATGAAATCTTCTCGACCGGTAATCTCGGTAAGGTGTTACCGATTACCCGCTTCGATGAACGCGACTTGCAGCCGGGCCCGATTTTCGCGAAAGCACGCGAACTTTACTTCGATTACGCAAAAAGCCAGACGGTCTAACATTCCAACAATAAGTGCGTTCACGCGCCACTGACACGACGACAGGGGAGAACATTATGAAAATCACCGCGGTCGAAACCCGCCATTGCGACGCCGGCTGGCGCAATTTTTCGTTCTGCAAGATCACCACCGATTCCGGGCTGGTCGGCTGGAGCGAATACCAAGAAGGTTTCGGCTCGCCAGGCGTGACCACGGTGATCGAGGCAATGGGGGACCGTGTGGTCGGCCAAGACCCGCACGCGACCGAGGCGATTTATTTCGACCTTTATGCCGCTACCCGACCGGCTGCTGGTGGCGTGGTCGCGCAAGGTCTGGCGGCGATCGAGAACGCGCTGCTCGACGTTAAGGCGAAAGCGCTCGACATCCCTGTTTACAAGCTGCTCGGCGGCGCGATACGCGACCGCATTCGGGTCTATTGGTCGCATTGCGGCACCTACCGCGTGCAAGATCCGGATGTGCACGACGCGCCTCCACTCAGAAACCTCGACGACGTAAAAGCGCTGGGCAAGGAAGTGAAGGACCAGGGCTTTACCGGCCTCAAAACCAACATCTTCCGGTTTAGCCGCGAACGGCCGCTGTGGGCCCCGTGCTTCAACATGCCGGCGGGTTATCCGGAGTTGAACATCGAGAAAGAGGTGATCCGCGAACTGATCCCACAGCTCGAAGCATTCCGCGACGGCGCCGGGCCGGACATGGACATTCTTCTCGACCTCAATTTTAACGCCAAGACCGAGGGACTTAAGCAGCTCGTCCAAGCGCTCGCGGACCAGAAGCTTTTCTGGATCGAGATTGATTCCTATGACGCGGCGGCGCTCTCCGACGTGCGCCAAGCCTCATCGACGCCGATTTCAGGCTGCGAGACGCTCATCGGTATCCGTGAATTCCGGCCCTATTTCGATCACCGCTCGGTCGACGTCGCGATCATCGACGCAATTTGGAACGGCATCGTTCAATCGCTGAAAATTGCCGCGCTCGCCGAATCCCACGAAGTCAACATTGCGCCGCATAATTTCTATGGCCATCTATCGACCATGATGAACGCGCATTTCGTCGCCTGTGTACCGAATTTCCGGATCATGGAAATCGACATCGACCAGGTACCGTGGCGCGACGAATTGTTCGCCCACGTACCCGAGATCGAGAACGGCTATCTGAAGTTGCCGGACACGCCGGGTTGGGGCTGCGATCCCATCGAAGAAGCGCTCGAAGCCCACCCGCCCAAGGGCGTCGCCGGCATCACCCACCGGCACTGATCGCGCAAAAAACTGGAACAAATTTGACGATTTGGGGTTATAGAACATATAGCGAACAACTTCTTGACCGGGGCCAGTCGGGCTCCTAGAGTCAGCTCTATCGTCAACCAATCAAAGCCGGATTGCGCCGGCCAAACGGTCCCCGCATGAGTGTCGCAATCGCCCCGATTTCCCAGCAGATCTGGGACATGAAATACCGTCTCAAGGCGGCCGACGGCGAAGCCCTGGACGGCACGGTCGAGGATAGCTGGCGGCGCGTCGCGCACGCCCTCGCGGCGCCCGAAAAAGACCCGGACAAGTGGGCGGCGCGGTTCTACGAAGCGCTTGAGGATTTCCGTTTTCTGCCCGCCGGGCGGATCATGGCCGGCGCCGGCAGCAACCGCAAAGTCACCTTGTTCAATTGCTTCGTGATGGGCGCCATCGCCGACGACATGACCGGCATTTTCGACGCGCTGAAGGAAGCCGCGCTGACCATGCAACAGGGCGGCGGCATCGGTCACGATTTCTCGACCCTGCGTCCGCGCGGTGCGCCGGTGCACGGGGTCGGCGCCGACGCCTCCGGCCCGGTCTCGTTCATGCGCGTGTGGGACGCCATGTGCCGCACCATCATGAGCGCCGGCCACCGGCGCGGCGCCATGATGGCCACCTTGCGCTGCGACCATCCCGACATCGAAGCTTTCATCGACGCCAAGCACGAGCCCGGCGAGCTGCGCATGTTCAACCTGTCGGTGCTGGTCACCGATGCGTTCATGGACGCGGTGCAGCGCGACGAACCATGGGACCTTACGTTCGGCGGCACCACCTGGCGCACGGTTTCGGCGCGTGCCTTATGGGACCGCATCATGCGCGCGACCTACGCCTATGCCGAACCTGGCGTGGTGTTCATCGACCGCATCAATCGGCGCAATAATCTTGCCTACTGCGAGGAGATCCACGCCACCAACCCGTGTGGCGAACAGCCGCTGCCGCCCTACGGGGCCTGTTTGCTCGGTTCGATCAATTTGTCACGCCTTGTGACTGACCCTTTCACCGACCAGGCTGCTATCGATCTTGACCAACTTGATTCACTGGTCACGATCGCCGTTCGCATGCTCGACAATACAATTGATGTGTCAGGCTATCCATTGCCGGCACAAGAGCAGGAAGCGAAGGCCAAGCGGCGCATCGGCCTCGGTATCACCGGCCTCGCCGATGCGCTGATCATGTGCGGCGCGCGCTATGGCAGCGCCAAGGCCGTGGCGCTCACTGAGCAATGGATGGCGCGGTTCCAACATACGGCCTATTTGGCCTCGGCGGCGCTCGGGGCGGAGAAAGGCGCGTTTCCGCTTTATGACGCGGAAAAATTCTTGGCCGGCGAGACCATCGCCGCGCTGCCTGCCAAATTGCGCGCGGCGATTGAATCCGATGGCATGCGCAACGGCTTGGTGACCTCGGTGGCGCCGACCGGCACGATTTCGCTGATGGCGGACAACGTGTCTTCGGGCATCGAGCCGGTCTACGCCTTCAGCTACCGGCGCACGGTTTCGCTTCCCGACGGTGGTGCCCAGACCACCGAGGTGATCGATCACGCGTACCGCCAATACCGCCAGGTCTTCGGCGGGGACGCGCCGCTGACCGACGCCTTTGTCGACGCGCAGCAGCTCACCCCGGCCGACCATCTGGTGATGCAAGCCACCGTGCAGCGCTATATCGACAGCTCGATCTCCAAGACGATCAATTGCCCGGAGGCGATTTCGTTCGACGATTTCAAATCGGTCTATGCCCGCGCCTACGAACTCGATTGCAAGGGCTGCACCACCTATCGGCCGAACGCGATCACCGGCGCGGTGCTGGAAACCGATGAGCAAGCGGCGCAGCGCGCGGCGGACGAAGAGCAATCGGAACTGCCGCTCGACGAACCCCTGTCATTGCGGCCGAACGACCCTTACGACGCCGGCCGCGTCGTCTACATGACCCAACCGCTCGACCGGCCCGAGGAATTGCCGGGCAACACCTACAAACTGCGCTGGCCGGAAAGCGAGCACGCGCTCTACATCACCATCAACGACATTGTGCAGGATGGCCGCCGCCGCCCGTTCGAGATTTTCATCAATTCGAAGAACACCGAGCACTACGCCTGGACAGTTGGCCTGATGCGCATGATCAGCGCGGTGTTCCGTCGCGGCGGCGACGTCTCATTCGTGGTCGACGAACTGAAAGCGGTGTTCGACCCGCGCGGCGGCCAATGGGTGGCCGGCGGCTATGTGCCATCGCTACTGGCGGCGATCGGCGACGTGATCGAAAAACACATGATTACTATCGGCTTTTTGCAAAGACCAGACGCCGGCAGCAAACAGGCCGTTAACGCGGACGATGCCGGCCCCTTGCGCGGCTGCCCCCGCTGCGGCCACCGCTCGCTGATCCGCCAGGAAGGCTGCGACACCTGCACCGACTGCGGCTATTCGCGATGTGATTGAGCGGCGCACCTCGCGCCCGGCAATTACATTTCGTACTGCGGCAGCGTTACGGTTTCTTCGCGTGCCATCGAAATCCATTCCGCGACGTGTGGCTGCGCTTCGATCACGTCAACATAGGCGGCGGCAAAGTCCGGCAATGCGACTTCATACGTGCGGAAGCGCATGGCGACCGGCGCGTAAAACACATCGGCCAGCGAGTAATCGCCGAATAGGAACGGGCCGGCCGCCCCATAAGTGTCACGCGCCAATCGCCATAAGGCGACGACCCGCTCAATATCGTCGTCGACGCCGGGGCCACGGCCCTTGCCTGGAAAGGTGGCGCGGATGTTCATCGGCATGTGGGTGCGTCTCGGCGCACAGGCTGCGCGCCATGGCGCGCGCCGCCTCATCCTTCGGCCACAAAGGCGCAGTCGGCGCCAGTTCGGCGACCGTCTCGGCGATCGCGAACGATTCCCAGATCACGCGGGGACCGATCGTCAAAACCGGCACCAGCTGCGCCGGCGGATAAGCGCTAATGGCGGCTGGGAAATCGCCGGTGCCGGCCGGCAACAGCTCAACGTCGAAATCGAGGCCGGACAGGCGCAGCGTGAGCCAGCCGCGCATCGACCAGGTCGAATAATTTCGGTAGCCGATGATCAGCCGTAAATCGCTCATATTATCACCTCGCCCATTTGACCATGCGGCGAACGCCCTCGTGACCGCCGCGCACATTCGCTATAAGGGTCGCTCATCCACATCAAGTGTTATTGAGCATGCGCTTTTTCGGTCTTTACGCCCTGATCGCCGTCGCGGCGGCGGGTTATTCGATCTACTGGTATTACCTCGCCGACCAGACTGATGTTCTGGTCGAGCAGCAGATCGAAACCTGGCGCAACGACGGTCTATCCGTGTCCTTTGCCGACCGTCGCACCTACGGATACCCCTATCGCCTGTCGTCAGAAGTGAATGCCTTTGCGATCGGCGATCGCGACGGAGACGATATTTGGAATTGGCAGGGCGAAAAACTTACCGTCTACGCACAGCCCTGGAACTTGCATCATTACGTCGCGGTGCTCGAAGGCGTGAACCAGATAGACATTCTGCAGCCCGGCGCAATTTTAAGACTCGATGCCGCGGCGGAGTCGGCGCGGGTGAGCCTTGTGTTGGACGACGACTATCAAGCCGAGCGCGCGTCGGCTGAGTTCGGCAAGCTCGCGCTGCGGCCGCGCGACGAGGTTACGGGTATCACGGCGCACCACGCTGAACTTCATGCGCGACGGCCCGATGCCGACCCGAACGCCCTGGATGCGGCGATGATTATCGACGGCCTGATCATTCCCGCCGGTCTCGGCGGCACGCTCGGCGACGAAGTGCAAAATTTGACGCTGGACAGCAGCGTGTCGGGGCCACTGCCCGAACAGCTCGATCCGGCATCGCTGGCCGCGTGGCGCGACGCCGGCGGCACCGTGGAAGCGCACAAACTGGCGATCGACTGGGGCCCGGTGCGCATCGACGCCGATGGCACGCTGGCGCTGGATCATGCTTTTAGACCGCTCGGCGCGATGACCGCTCGCGTCATCGGTCACGACGCGCTGATCGATTTTCTAGAAACCGAGGGCACCATCAACGACAAGGTGGCGGCGGCGCTTCGACTAACATTCGGACTGCTTGCCGTAAGGCCGCCGGCGGGTGGTCCAGCGGTGCTAACCGTTCCGATTACCATCCAGGATGGCCGTCTGGCCGCGGGACCGATCCCGCTTTTCGAAGTCCCACCGATCATTCCACCGGCCAAACCCGCAAGCTGAATAAGCCTCTGCCCGATTGGCAGAAGATTATTTAGCCAACTCTACCCCCTGACGACTAAGCCTGCTTGGCTTCGATCACGCCGCGGCGGATAGCGCGGGTCTCGGTGAAGATTTTTTCCAATGTGTCGCCTTCGCCGCGGCGGATGGCGCGTTGCAGTCGCGCCAAGTCCTCGTTGAAAGTGGTTAGCATTTCCAACACCGCCTCGCGGTTATTGAGAAATACGTCGCGCCACATCACCGGGTCCGATGCCGCGATACGGGTGAAATCGCGGAAGCCGCCGGCGGCGTATTTGATTGCCTCTTTTTGAGTACGTTCCTCGAGCTCGAAAACCGTCGAGACGATGTTGTAAGCGATCAAATGCGGAATGTGAGAGGTGATGGCGAGCACCAGGTCATGATGCTCCGGGGTCATCAGATCGACCGTGCTGCCGACTCCCCGCCACAAAGCGGCGACCCGTTCGACCGCCGCGTCATCCGCTCCCTCGGGCGGTGTCAGAACGCACCAGCGTCCCTCAAACAATTCGGCGAACCCTGCCTCGGGGCCCGAATGTTCGGTGCCGGCGATCGGATGGCCCGGCACGAAATGAACGCCGGCCGGTATATGCGGCGCCACCGCCTTGATCACCGCCGCCTTGACCGAGCCGACGTCGGTGACGATCGCACCTTCGCTGAGCGCTGGCGCGATCGCCTCGGCAAGCGCGCCGCTCACGCCCACCGGAGCACCGAGAACGATCAAATCGGCGTTTCGCACAGCGTCCGCCGGGCTCTCCACTACCCTGTCGACAATATCAAGCGCCGCGGCGCTCGCGCGGGTCTCCGCGCTACGCGACGTGGCGACTGTCTCGCCGGCCAGGCCCTTGGCCCGGATCGCGCGCGCCAGAGAACTTCCGATCAGGCCGATGCCGATCAGAGCGATCCGCTCGAAAAGTGGTTTTTCCGCCATTAATATTAGTCCGCTATGCGGCGCTTATTCCGCCGCCTTAAGGGCGTTCGCACTGATTGGCCGCGGGTAGCTGCCCAGGACCATTATCCGCCCCGCGGCCTTGCCAAGTCGCGCCCGGAACGCGCCGATGCGTGGGTCTTGCGTTTCCAAAAAATCATCAATTGATACTAAATAAAGCGCGTGTGCCGGTTCATCGGGGTCTTGCCACGACGCGATCCACTCAGCGTTCAACCCGGCCGTGGCAAGATCTTCGCGCAAGCGGTCACGGCTAATTTCTGATAAGCGTTCAATCGCTACCAACGTTACGTCGTCGCCGGTGCGTTCCGGGTTCACCATCGCGATTGCCAGCGCGGATGGCCGATCGGATTGATCGTCCGACGCATCCATAAAAGGTAGTCTAGCAATGATACGTGGAACATCGTCCCCGAACGATACCAACGCGCGCCACCACGGGTCGGACCGCTCACCGACGGGATAAGGTAGAATGCCGACCGAAACCTTGCCGTTCCAGACCTCCTGGACAACTTGGTTAACCGCCGGATATTTACGGATCGGCACCCAAGCGCCAAACTGGTCGCGGCCAAGGTCGCGGTACGACGCAACATCATCGGGCGCGAACACACCGATCGAATACTTGCCTTGCACGGCGACCTGCGCCGACAACAACTCGCGCCAAATGCGAACCAGCACCGCGGGCGGAAACGCACCACTATGCCGCCCGACAATGCGCCGTATGATCTCTGCCTCACGCCCCGGCCGCAGCGCGAGCGCGGGCGCGTCTTCACGCCGCTTTAGCGCGCCGACACGGCCGACCACGTCGGTCCGGCGCATCAGGAGATCGTGGATCTGATCGTCGATCTCATCGATTTCCCGGCGCAAATCCTCGAGGGAAACATCGTTTGTCATAGTGTTAGTCTGGTGCTTCAAGTCTAGCGATCAAGGCGCCTAGTAGTAGCCATGGGCTGTCATAAAATCAAAGAAAACATTGACGCACCAAGGCCGCCCACATACCTATTGCGATCCCCGAACGGCGAGCTGACGGCATGGAACCTGGCACGGCATCAGAGGCCCGGGCAACGTTCCGCCCGGACGGCAGCGTGAATCACACGCCATCGGTCGAACTCGGCCACGATCGCCCGCTTGAGCTGGCGAATGGCGCGACCCTGGGTCCGTTCACCGTCGCCTATCAATCCTACGGCACGCTTAACGAGACGCGTTCAAACACCGTTCTGGTCTGCCACGCCCTGACCCTTGACCAATATGTCGCCGGCATTCATCCGGTGACCGGCCGCCCCGGCTGGTGGGACGATATTGTCGGGCCCGGGCTCCCGTTGGACACCGACCGCTATTTCGTCCTGTGCGCCAATGTGCTGGGCGGCTGTATGGGCACCACCGGGCCGGCCGACATAAGCCCGGCGACCGGCAAGCCGTATGATATGAGCTTCCCGCTGATCACCATCGGCGACATGGTCGAGGCGCAAGCACGGCTGCTCGACCATCTCGGTATCGACAAAGTGCTGACAGTGGTCGGCGGTTCGATGGGCGCGATGCAGGCGCTTGAGTGGGCGCACCGCTTTCCCGACCGCGTGTTCTCGTCGGTCCCGATCGCCGGCGCGCCGCGCCATACCGCGCAAAACATCGCGTTCCACGAAGTCGGCCGCAAGGCGATCATGTCCGATCCGAATTGGCATAATGGCAATTACCGGGTCCATGGCACCAAGCCGAGCCAAGGCCTGGCGGTGGCGCGCATGGCGGCGCACATTACGTATCTGTCCGACGAGGCGCTGCACCGCAAGTTTGGCCGCGGCCTGCAAGACCGTGAAATGCCGACCTATGGGTTCGAGGCCGATTTCCAGGTCGAAAGCTATCTGCGCCACCAAGGCAGCACCTTCGTCGACCGGTTCGACGCCAACTCGTACCTCTACCTCACCCGGGCGATGGATTATTTCGACATTGCCGCCGAGCATGGCGGCCAGTTGGGCGCGGCATTCGTCGACACGCCGGTGCGTTTCTGCCTGATCTCGTTCACCAGCGACTGGCTGTTTCCGACCGCGCAAAGCCGGGCGATCGTTCATGCCCTCAACGCCAACGCGGCGAATGTGAGCTTCGTCGATATCGACACCGACAAGGGCCATGACAGCTTTTTGCTCGACGTGCCCGAGTTCCACGCGATTCTGTCGAGCTTCTTGAACAGCGTCGCCGAGCAACGGGGCATTGGCACGGCGTGACCGCGCACGCCAAAACCAACGCCGTGGCGCCCGCGGCCGCCAACGCACGGGCGGACGGCATCCGCGTCGATCTGCAACTGATCGCCGACATGATCGAACCCGGAGCGCGCCTGCTCGATATCGGCTGTGGCGATGGCGCGCTGCTGCGTCACCTGGTCTCGGAAAAGAAAGTCGACGGCCGTGGCATCGAAATCAGTCAGACCGGCGTGAATGCCTGCGTTCGCCAAGGCCTTTCGGTGGTTCAGGGCGATGCCGATACCGACCTAAAAGACTATCCGGATTACGCCTTTGATTATGTGGTACTGAGCCAGACGCTTCAGGCGACCTACAACCCGCGACTGGTTCTGCTGGAATTGCTGCGCATTGGCAGGCGCGTGATCGTGTCGTTTCCGAACTTCGGCTATTGGCGCTGCCGCACGCAGCTTGCTATGCGCGGACGGATGCCGGTGACCGGCGTGCTCGACAATCCGTGGTACGCCACGCCGAACATCCATTTCTGCTCGATTAGCGATTTTCTCGACCTGTGCCGCGCCGAAGGCGCCATCGTGGAACGCCGCCATGCCTTGGGCCAAGACGGCTTGAGCACCGGATTTTGGATTTCAAAATTCTTCGCCAATCTGCTCGGTGAGCAAGGCGTGTTCATGCTCAGCCGGACACCGCCGGGCTAGAATTTTTCGCGAATTTGTAGACCGGTGCGATTGGCCGAAGGGGAGCCGGCCGTGGCGGCGCGACGTTCGGCGACGCGTGAGGCCTTTATCGGGATGCCCGAGTAAACTTGCTTCTCCGCTTCAGCAAGCACCACACCGCCGAACGGATGAAGCCAGCGGGCGCCGAGACGCTCCCAGGCTTGCGCGAGCCCGAGCATGAACCGCCGGCGACTGGGCGGCATGTAGAGCGCGAATTCCGACCGCAGCGGAACGAACAAATTGTCGCGCAGCAATCGGTCGATTTGCTGCTGGCTATAGGGTTGACCGTGCCCGAACGGCGTCCGCTCCAACCGAGCCCAGACGCCTCGGCGGTTCGGCACCACCGCGACGATCCGGCCTTCGCCGGCGAGAACCCGCCAGACCTCACGCAGCATGCGGCGAAGTTGCTCGCTCGACTCGACCGCATGCACCAACAGCACTCTGTCGAAGGCATTGTCGGGAAATGGTAGCTTATCTTCCTCGCTCAGCGCGACCAGTCCCGGTCCGCCCGAAGGCCAATGCGTGACGCCTTGAAGATCCGGCATGACCGCGACCGCGCGTTCGGCTGACTCTTGAAACGGTCGCATATACGGGGTGCCGTAGCCGATCGCGAGAATGCGCAAGCCAACCGTCTCCGGCCACAGTTCGCGCAACCGCCGCCGAATCAACCGGCGCGCAATGTGCCCGAGGGGCGAGGCGTAAAACTGCCTAAGATACGATACGTCTTGCCACATGAGTGCGTAAGAATAGCATGCTAACTGCCACGCCGATCGCAATGCGACCGGCGACGATCAGCGCTTCGCGGCCTTCGCTGTGCGACGCGGCCGAGCGGCGGATTTTTTCGCCGGTTTCGCGGCGGCACGGGATTTTGGCGCGGCCTTCCGTTTGGCGCGCGGTTTGGCTTTGGGCGATTTTCGCGCCGCCTCGCGATACACCTCGTCGACCTCGAGCTGATAGCCCATGGCGAGCTTGTTGGTCTGGTTGAACATGCCGACAACAGCCATCAATTCGCCGAGCATTTCGTCGTCGAGACCGAGCTTGCGCGCCGCAGCCGTGTGCGACCAGACACAATACTCGCAGCCATTGGTGGCGCTCACCGCGACCGCGATCATTTCCTTGGTCAGGCTATCGAGCCGCCCCGGCGCCATCACCTCCTGCAGTTCGCGCCAGAGACGTTCGAGGGTCGGGGGATGGGCGGCAAGCGTTTTCCAGACATTCGGCACAAAGTCGATGCCGCGCTTGGCCATGATGTCGTCGAAGACGCGGCGCACCCTGGGGCTCGCCTTGTCGTATTCGACCATGTTTACGGTCGCCATGGGCCATCTCCCTTCAACGATGCTCTTGATCAGTACATATGCTGACCGCCGTTGATCGACAGGGTAGAGCCGGTGACAAAACCGCCATCGTCGCTGACCAAAAACAGCACGCCGCGAGCGATTTCGCTGGCCTTGCCGAGCCGGCCGACCGGGATCCGCGCGACAATTTTCTCAAGCACCGACGGCGGCACGGCGGCGACCATGTCGGTGTCGATATAGCCGGGGGCGATGGCATTGACCGTAATGCCCTTACCGGCGCCCTCCTGGGCCAGGGCCTTGGTGAAACCGTGAATGCCCGATTTGGCGGCGGCGTAGTTAACCTGGCCATACTGGCCGGCCTGGCCGTTGATCGAGCCGATATTGACGATGCGGCCAAAGCCCCGCTGACGCATGCCGTCGATAACGCAGCGACTCATGTTGAAACAAGACCCGAGGTTGGTGTCGATCACCGCCTGCCACATCTCGTGATCCATCTTGTGCATGGTGCCGTCGCGGGTGATGCCAGCGTTATTGACCACCACATCAACAGGGCCGAGATCTTCAGTGACCTTGGCGATGCCGTCCTGGCATGCCGCAAAGTCGGAAACGTCCCATTTGAACGTGGGGATACCGGTTTCGGCCTTGAACTTGGCGGCTCGCTCGTCGTTACCGCCGTAATTGGCCGCGACTTTGTAGCCATTTTCGTGGAGCATGGACGAGATCGCGGCACCGATGCCGCGGGTGCCGCCAGTGACCACTGCGACGCGTCCGGTCATGATGGATTCCCCCTGCTGGTATTGGTTTCAAAGCTGCGGTTCTCATATCACAAATTGTGCAGGGCAGAAAATCTATTTCGCACGTGCGAGAAGCCACTCGAAAAGCGGCCGCCAGCACTCCGATTCCGCCTTGCGCCCAGCGACCATTCCGATGTGTCCGGCGCGCGGATGCGCACTCATCGCTCCCGGTATCGCCTGCGCCAAGGCGAGCGCGGAACCGGGCGGCACCACGCGGTCGCGCGCCGGGATGAATGTCAGTGTCGGTAGCGCTAGATCGCTTGGCCGCACGGCTCGCCCGCCAATCCGCCATTCCTCGCGCGCCGGCTTGTTTTCGCCATACCAACCGAACAAACATTCGGCGGCGGCCGGACCGGCGAGCGGCACGCCGTCGTTGAGCCAGTCCTCGACCTGCACGAAGGCCAAGGCGTCCGGGCCGTCAGGCTCTAGCCGTGCGAAGGCGCGAAACTTGTCGGCGACCCGGGTCGGTTGGAGGACCGCGAAACACACCTGGAGCATGTCCACCGGCATCACCGCGCCGGGAACAACGACCGGCGCAAACATGGGCTCGAGGGCGGCAAGAACCTGCGTGCAACCTGGGTCGTCGGCGTGAAAATCCCACGGCGTCGCGAGCAAGGCGAGCGCCGAGACCTGCTCGGGCCGTGCCTGCGCCAAGGCCACCGCCAACGTGCCGCCCATGCAATAGCCGACCACCGGAACCGGCCCGCCGGCCAGCGCGCACGCCGCATCGAGCGCCGGCGCCAGACGCTGTTCGACATAATCGGTCAGATCAAATGATCGCTCGGCCTCGCCGGGCTCGTCCCAATCGACCACCAGAGATCGGACACCGCGGGCCGCCAAATAATCGGTCAGACTGCGGCCCGGTGCAAGGTCGAGGATATAGGCGCGATTGACCAGCGACGGCACCACAAGCGCCGTCACCTCCGCTTTCGGCGCATTCGCCGGACGATGGTCTCGTAGCGTGGTGGTGCCGGCCTGCCATACCGCCTCGCGCGTTGGTGCGTCGCGCCGGTAGGGATGCGCCCAATAGGCTTCGACACCGCGCGTGAACCCGGCGAAACGGGCGCGTACCGCAGAGGATAGAGCCTCGGACAACTCGCCAGCATCCGCCGCCGCAAGGGCCGACCCGACCACCGAGCCGTCCGCTCGCAGCGTCGGATCCCAAGGCACCGCGCCGGCGCGCGCCAGCGGCAAACCACCCAGAGCACTCAACCAGATCGTACTAGCGAGGCCGAGATGGACCGGCAGCGGTCTCGGGCCCAGCCGTGGGCTCAGTCCCGGGCTCTGTCCCCGGTTCGGCATTGTGCGCTGCACCATTTCCTCGATCGTCCGTTGTGCCCGCCCATGCCACCGCCGTCGCGGCGGCGGCCCAGAACGCGGCCGAACTCGCTTCGATCTGCGATTGCCACAAATCCAGGTACCGTTCGCTCAAGCCGCTCAAATCGGATGTTTCGGGCATTCGGACCAGTATGACTCAGAGTTTTGATACTATAGGCACGGCCTAATCGCGTCGCCAGCCCTGCGTCTTTCCGCACCGCAACGAATGCGATATATTGCGCTATGTTGCGACGCGTGGGCCACGCCCGCATTCGATCCCCGACCACGCGATATGCGCACATAATCTTTGCGGGCCGATGAGGGAGACGCGATCGGCAATGGCGAAAGCGAAAAACGACGACACCCCGGTGGTGATCAAGAAATACGCCAACCGTCGGCTCTACAACACCGCCACCTCGAGCTACGTAACGCTCGACGACCTGTGCGACATGGTCAAAAAGGGTGACGACTTCGTGGTCTATGACGCGAAGTCGGGCGACGATATCACCCGGTCGGTGCTCACCCAGATCATCTTTGAGCAAGAGGCCAAAGGCGAAAACCTTTTGCCGATAGGATTCCTACGCCAGTTGATCGGATTTTACGACGACCAGCTGCGCGGCCTGGTGCCATCATATCTCGAAGTCGCGATGGAGAATTTCACCAGCAATCAGGACCAGATCCGCGCCAATTTGGAAGAAGCGTTCGGCGGCATGTTCCCGTTCCAGCAAATGCAGGAACTGAGCAAGCAAAACATGGCCATGTTCGAGCAGGCCCTGTCGATGTTCAGCCCGTTCAACCCTGGTGCCGGTGGCACCAACGGTGGTACCGGCGCGGCAGCCCCCGGGCCCGCACAGGACGTGGCCGAGACCGACGCGAAGTCAGGTGAGGAGTTACGCATCCTGCGCGATCAGCTCGATCGCATGCAGGCCCAATTGGACGCGCTAAGCGGCCGCAAATAGGCGCTCCAGCGAACCGAAAAGTGCTCTAGTTGCGGGCCGGCGCGCCCGGATTGACCAATTGATCGATGTAGCGGCCCTGAAAGAGCTTGAGGCCCAGCGTTCGGCCATAGTCGACCGCGGCATCGTCGTCGCAATGCGAGATAATCAGCCGTTCGGGCCCGGCGCGCACCACGGCGTCCAGAAAACCGTCAACACCACCCACTTCGCTGGCGCTCGGCACCACCGGTGTCCAATGCATTTTCAGCAGATCGACACCCAAGCGCTCGCGGTCGCATAGCACCAGGGTCTCCGGCGTCAGCCCGTCAAGACACAACCGGTAGCCCTTGCTGCGAATGAAGTCGCGGCCGAACTGAAACGCCTTGATGTCAGCGAATATATCCATTGGCTGGAGTTCGATGACGATCTGCAGTTGCTGATCCTCGCGCAGGTTGGAATCGAATTCGAGGAAGCTTTGCGACAGCAGAGTGTCGACATTCATGTTCAGACTGATCGGCCCGTGAATCAGCGTTTCCGGCCGGCGCGACAGGATCGACAGCACGCGCAGGTCCAGCGATTGCGTGAGATGCTGGAAGAGCCACCGGTTGCCCGCCAGATTGACATTGGGCATGAGCGGTTTCTGCAGATCCGCGATGCGGACATAGATTTCCTCGAACACCGGCTGCGGCGGCCGGTCGGGCAACAGGGCGCAAATCGGCTGTCGGCGCATATAGGCGCTGAGATCGATGCCGGTCAGGGCGTTCTGAAGCTGGAACAAGCGGCTCGGATCGAGCGGCTCAATCTCGACAAACGGGGCTCGACTGACGTCGCGCGCGTTCATCTGCCGCGATTTCTCGATCGTTAGCTTGCGCACGACCGCCTGCAACCGACTGTTGCCAACCGACAGGTCATACCAGGTTGAGAAGGCCTCCGGCCGCCGGCTAAGCGGGTCGTCTTGGAACAGAACGCGCGTGGTTTCGACCGCATCGTTGACCACGCTGACCAATGGCCCCTTGATCAAAATCACCACGTCGAAATTGAACAGCACGAAGGTGCGCCCCTCGCTCATACGCGCGAGGTCCTGCAGCCCGACCAACGCGATGCGGACCGTGTTTTCGCGCCGGTGGCTCGGGCTCAACTTGGAGAAGTGGAAGTGGACGGCCTGCCAACCGAGCGGGTTGGATTCGAGATTTTGCAGAAACGAAGCGAGCTGCTCCTCGGCATAGTTCGAGGACGTGCCCAGCGGTGACGCGAGTCCGCCGACCGCTGGCGCCATTTCAGGCCACCTGGTCCAGCGTTTCGCCGATCACGCCGAACAGCCGGTCAATATGGCTGCGCTCAGCAATCAGCGGCGGCGACAAGGCGATGACATCGCCGGTAGTGCGCACCAGAACCCCTTCCTCGAAGCACCGCACGAAGGCGTCATAGGCGCGTGTAGTCGGCTTGCCGGGCCGCGGCTCTAATTCGATGCCGGCGACCAGACCGAGGCTGCGAAGATCGACGACATGTTTCCGGTCGCGCAGGCTATGCACCGCATCCTCCCAATAGGGCGCGAGGTCGGCAGCGCGGTCGAACAGCTCGTCCTGGCGATAAACGTCGAGCGCCGCGAGGCCAGCGGCACACGCCAGCGGGTGGCCGGAATAGGTATAGCCATGGAACAGCTCGATCAGATGTTCCGGCCCGTTCATCAGCGCGTCGTGAATGCCCTTGCGCACCACCACACCACCCATCGGGACCGCGGCGTTGGTCAGGCCCTTGGCCAAGGTAATCAAGTCGGGCACCACATCGAACAATTCGCAAGCGAAGCTCGAGCCCAGTCGACCGAACCCGGTGATCACCTCGTCGAAAATCAGCAAGATGCCGTGCTCATCGCAGATGTCCCGGAGTCGGCGGAGATAGCCCACCGGCGGAACCAGAACGCCTGTCGAAGCAGCCATCGGCTCAACGATTACGGCGGCGATGCTGTCAGCGCCGTGGAGTTGGATCAGCGAATTGAGCGAGTCCGCCAAATGAGCGCCCCATTCGGGCTGTCCGCGGCTGAACGCATTATGCTCAAGCGAGTGCGTGTGAGGCAGATGGTCGACCTCGGGCAATTGGTTACGGAACTGGCGGCGGTTGTTGCCGATGCCGCCCACCGAAATGCCGCCGAAGCCGACGCCGTGATAGCCGCGCTCGCGGCCGATAAGCCGGGTTCGGCCTGGCTCTCCGTTCGCTTGGTGATAAGCGAGCGCGATCTTGAGCGCCGTATCGACCGACTCGGAGCCTGAGTTGGTAAAGAATGCGTGATCGAGATCGCCCGGCAGCATGGCGGTAAGACGCGCCGCGAGCTCGAATTGCAGCGGATGCGCCATCTGGAACGAGGGCGCGTAGTCCATGCGTTCCGCCTGGCGCTGCACCGCTTCGATGATTTCCGGGCGGCCGTGACCGGCATTGACGCACCACAGACCGGCGGTGCCGTCGAGAATCTCGCGGCCGTCGACGCTGCGGTAATGCATGCCCTCGGCCGATACCAGCAGCCGTGGGTTCGCCTTGAATTGGCGGTTCGCCGTGAACGGCATCCACAAGGCGTCGAGATTGTTCGGCGTCTTGCCTGCCAGATCGTCCACAACACCAGCTGCGGTCGTGCTCATCATCAGACTCCATCGATCACGAAATTTTTAAGACCCTACCACTTTCACAAAGGTAAACAATTGGCCACTTGCCGTAAGTTCGCGCGGCTAAACAAATCGATGCGACCTAGGAATGATCGGCGGAATCACTATTTTTATGGGTATGTCCGGCATTGATGGCAGCAGGGTTGCTCCGCCGACGGCACTCCCGCAAAGAATTGGGAGCGCGGTCCACCCCGCGCGGCCAATTCCGGACTACAAACCAGCCGCCGGAAACACGCCCGCAGCCGCACCGTCCAGTGTCGCGCGGGTTGCGAGCGCCGGTGGATCCACCAACCCGGCCTATGCGATCGGCTTCCTCGCCCAAGCGATCGCCCAGGAATCCTTGCTGCTCGGCGCCCGCGCGCCAAGGTCGGATCATCGGGAGCCGGTCGAGCTCTATCGCCGAACCCAGGACGACACGGCCGCCGCGCCGGGACCGCAAATCAGCATCGATCTTAAGATCTGATTTCCTGCCCGGCCGCGCCAACGATTGGCGAGCGGGGCGATCCACGGTAAAACCCGTCACATCATGAGCACATCAAGTACAGTCCGCGGTTTGCTATCCGCCGGTGCGGATGATGGCGTGGCTATCGCTGCGCCCGGCCAGACGCCGCTAACCTTTTCCGGCCTGCGCACGCATGTCGATGCTGTGGTCGATGCCCTCAACCGTCACGGCATTGGCCGCGACGACCGGGTGGCCATCGTTTTACCCAACGGACCGGAGATGGCGACCGCGTTTCTTTCGGTCGCCTGCGGCGCGACGACGGCACCGCTCAACCCTGCCTATCGCGCCGAGGAATTCGAATTCTATTTGTCGGACCTCAACGCCCGCGCCTTGGTGGTCGAGGCGGGCGGCGAGACACCGGCGCGCGACGTCGCGACCAAGCAGGGCATTCCGATCTATGAGCTGGCCCCGAACCGAGAAGCGGCCGGCCTTTTCTCCCTCGCCGGTCCAGTCCAACCGCATACGCCCGAGACGGGTCTCGCGGAACTGGACGATGTTGGGTTGGTCTTGCACACGTCGGGCACCACCTCGCGGCCCAAGATCGTGCCGTTGAGCCAGGCCAATCTTAGCGCCTCGGCCCGCCATATCGGCGCAACGCTGGCGCTGACGCCCGACGATCGATGCCTCAATATAATGCCGCTGTTCCACATTCATGGGCTGATCGCGGCGGTGCTGTCGTCGGTCGCGGCCGGAGGCTCGGTGTGGTGCACGCCCGGCTTCAACGCGCTCCGCTTCTTCGCTTGGCTCGATGAGGTGGCGCCCACCTGGTACACGGCGGTGCCGACCATGCATCAGGCGATCCTGTCTCGCGCCGGACGCAACCAGGCGATCGTCGAGCAAGCGAAGCTTCGCTTTATCCGTTCGTCCTCGGCGTCGCTGCCGTCCCAGGTTATGGCCGAGCTCGAGAAGACTTTCGGCGCGCCGGTCATCGAATCCTACGGCATGACCGAAGCCGCGCATCAGATGGCGAGCAATCCGCTGCCGCCGGCGGCGCGCAAACCAGGCTCGGTCGGCATCGCCGCCGGGCCCGAGGTGCAGGTGATGACGCCCGACGGCGCCATCGCGGCCTCGGGCACGGTGGGCGAAGTGGTGATCCGCGGACCCAACGTGACCAAGGGCTACGAAAACAACCCGAAAGCCAATGCCGAGGGATTTACCGACGGTTGGTTCCGCACCGGCGATCAGGGGATGCTCGACGACGAGGGCTATCTGACCATCACCGGACGACTCAAGGAGATCATCAACCGCGGCGGCGAGAAGGTGAGTCCGAAGGAAGTCGACGAGGTATTGATGGATCATCCGGCGGTCGCCCAGGTGGTGACCTTCGCAATGCCCCACGCCAAGCTCGGCGAAGAAGTCGCGGCGGCGGTGGTTTTGCGCGATGGCGAGACGGCAAACGAACGCGATTTGCGCGACTTCGCCGGCGGGCGGCTGGCCGACTTCAAGGTGCCGCGCAAGGTCGTCTTCCTCGACGAGATCCCGAAAGGCGCCACGGGCAAATTGCAACGCATCGGACTCGCCGAAAAGCTCGGACTCGGCAACGCGGCCTGAGGTCATGAAAATTTGCGTCTATGGCGCCGGAGCGATTGGCGGCTACATGGCGGCGCGGCTCGCCCACGCCGGCTCGGATGTGACCGTCATCGCGCGCGGCGCCAAGCTCGAAGCGATCCGCAAAAACGGGCTCACCTTGTTGAGTGAGGCCGGCGACATCACCACCCACCCGGCGGTGACCGAAGATCCCGCCGAAGCGGGTCCACAGGATTATGTGATCATCGCGATGAAGGCGCATTCGGTGCCCGCGGTGGCGCATAAGATGATGCCGCTGTTTGGCCCCAAGACCGCTGTGGTGCCGGCGGTTAACGGCGTACCCTGGTGGTATTTTCACAAGCTCGACGGGCCGTGGCACGACCAGCGCATCGAGACCGTCGACCCTGGCGGCGCCCAGTGGACACATATCGGGCCCGAGCGGGTGATCGGCTGCGTGGTCTATCCCGCGGCAGAAGTCGTGGAACCCGGCGTGGTGCGGCACATCGCCCTTGACCGTATGCCGATCGGCGAGCCTGATGGCTCGAAGTCCGACCGTGCGTCAGCCTTGAGTAAAGCAATGATTGCTGCCGGCATGAAGTCACCCGTGCGGCCGCGCATCCGTGACGATATCTGGATCAAGCTTTGGGGCAATGTTGCGTTCAACCCAGTCAGCATGTTGACCGGCGCGACCCTGGCCGAGATTGCGGCCGACGAGCTGGTGCGGCCGGTGGTGCGCGCGATGATGGTCGAGGCCAAGACGATCGGCGAGAAGCTGGGCGTCAAGTTTCCAATCGACGTCGATCGCCGCCTCGAAGGCGGCGGTGAAGTCGGAGACCACAAGACCTCAACACTGCAGGATTTCGAAGCGGGCTTGCCGGTTGAACTACCGGCGTTGATCGGCGCGGTCGCCGAACTCGGCCGCATGACAGAGGTGCCGACCCCCGCGATCGACGCCATCTACGCCCTCGCCCGCCAGCGCGCCATCACCGCCGGGGTATGGCCGGAAGGATAAGATCGGCCGAGTTTCGGGCGGTCAGCCACCCATCTCGCGCTTGAGGTAAACAATCAATTGTGCGCGTTCGTCGGGGTCGGCGACATACCGCTCGACATGCGTGGTTGCGAACAGCCGATCCACGTCATCAGCCTGCTGACTGAGAATCGCAAGCACGCCATCCCGATCGTGGCACTCGCCGCAATAAGCTTTGTAATGAACCCCGCCCGGATGCGGCGGCTCGACCAGCAGGGTCAGCATGGCGGCGCCAAGCACCAGACCGACGACGCCTGTCCCGATCACAATGGCTCGTCTCCACTGGCTGCCCGCCACAGGCCATCCGCTCCATGAAGCAGTCTGGATTGCTAGATCGTGAGATTGCCACACGACCCCCGAGCGCTCCGTAACTTGGATCAAGTCATCAGCCCAAAGCCAACAAGGACTACCGCGTTTTCATCTTGAGCCCCGAAGTGGTGCGGCGGCGTCAAATCAATTCATTAGTACGGCAAAGACCAAGCCCGCCCCCGAATAGGGAGGGCTTGGAAGAAGGTGGCTCGGATGTCGAGTGGCGTTCGCGACCTCAGTCGATCACCGCCTGGAGGACCAGTGATTTGAACGATGTGGCGTAAGGCAGCAATTGCTTGACCGATTGCATCATGTAGATGCCGATCAATTCCTCGCTTGGATCGACCCAGAAATAGGTGCCGGCATAACCGGCCCAGAAATATTCGCCGGCCGACCCTTGCATTTCGGTCAAGATTCCCGGCGAACGGGGCCCTTCGCCGCGCACCGCGAAGCCCAGACCGAAGCCGTGTCCCGGGCCTGGAATATAGAACGTGCCATGGTCGAACATGTCGCCGACGTGATCCTGCGTCATCAGTTCGACGGTTTTGCTGCCGAGAATCCGAACGCCATCGAGTTCGCCGCCGTTGAGCATCATTTGCAAGAACCGCACATAGTCCGTCGCCGTCGATGTCAGACCCTGACCACCGGCTTCGAATGACGGCGGACTCGTCACGTCGATATATTTCAAGATCAGGCCTTCGCGATCACCGGCATGCGGCTCGGCCAGCCGTTTGAGCTTGCCCGGCGCCACATGAAAGGCCGAGTCGACCATGCCCAGTGGCTGGAAAATTCGGGTCTGAAAGAACTCGCCAAGGGTCTGGCCCGAGACCACCTCGATCAGCCGCCCGAGCACGTCGGTCGAGCGGCCATATTCCCAGACCGTGCCAGGCTGATACTTGAGCGGCAGCGCGCCCAATTGGCTGACCAGCTTGGTATTGGTGGTGGTGAGATCGTTCATGCCGCCATCGAGATACAGTTTCTCGACCGGCGTTTCACCAAACACGCCGTAGGTAATGCCCGAGGTGTGGCGCAGCAGATCAACGACCATAATTGGCTGGGCGGCCGGTTCGGTTTCGAGGTTGCTCGCGTCCGAGGCCTCGTCGGCGTTGGTTGCCGCCTCAAGCCCTTCGAGCTCGGGCAAATATTTGGACACCGGGTCCGACAGCTTGAGCTTGCCTTCCTCGACCAAGATCATCACTGCGGTGCTGGTGATCGGCTTGGTCATGGAATAGATGCGGAAAATGGCGTTGCGCGGCATCGACGCATCGCGCTCCGGGTCGGTCACCCCGTTTGATTCGAAATAGACGATCCGGCCGCGCCGCGCGACCAGTGCGACATAGCCCGGAATTTCGCCGCGGCTGACGCCGGCGCCCAGCACCTCGCTGATGCGATCGAGCCGCTCGGACGACAGGCCGACATCCTCCGGCACCGCGAGCGGCAGCGCGTTGGCGGCGTCGGTTTTTTGTATCGTGGCCTGGCTCGCCCAGGCGCTCTGGCCGATTGGAAGCACACCGAGCGCGAATACGACGAGCGCTAAGGTCAATCCGAAACGCATTGTCGATGTCATCAATTTTCCTCCCGTAACCGCATTCCGCCGATGATCGGGAAGGCGCCCCGATCCCCAGGTGACGCGAACGCCAAGTTTAGTGCCGAATTCCGGGCAGGGCGACTCGGAAAACTGCCCTGCCCTGGCTCTGGATCATGGCTAGACTGCATGCTGAAGCAATTCACGCTGGTATCACATGTCAGCCATCGTGTCGGGAAAGGAATTTTTCATGCTGTTGGAAGGGTCTTGTCATTGCCGTGCGGTTCGCTTCTCCGTTGCCTCGCATACGCCCGTACCGTTCATGTATTGCTATTGCGCCGTGTGCCGGAAGACCCAGGGCGGCGGCGGTTACGCCGTCAATCTTGCCGGCGTGACTGAAACGCTCGAGGTGACAGGGCGTCGCAACATGACGATCTATCGCGCCCGCGAGGCGCTGGTGGACGGCGGTGCCGAAGACGACGGGCTGAGCCCGCTGCGCCGCCATTTCTGCAAGAAATGCGGCAGCGCGCTCTATGCCTGGGACGCTCGCTGGCCCGCGCTACTACACCCTTTTGCCTCCGCCATCGACACGCCGCTGCCAAAAACACCCGAAATCTGCCACATCATGCTCGACGCGGCGCCCGCCTGGGCCGAGGTGCCCAAAGGCAAACGCCATAGCCATTTCGACGGTTACCCAGAAGAATCGATTGAAGATTGGCACAAGGCGCGTGGTTTGTGGCAGGAATGACGGATCACTTAGCCGACTAAACTTCCAGCCACTCCTTGCGAACCTGGTCGTTGGCGGTGAATTCGGGGACCGTGCCTTCGAACACGATTTCGCCGTGGCCCATGACATACAGGCGGTTGGAGATCTTGAGCGCGATGTCGAGCTTTTGTTCGACCAGAAGGATCGAGATACCGCGGTTGGCGATTTCGGCTAGCAGGTGGCGGATTTGATCGACCAGCTTGGGCGCCAAGCCTTCGGTCGGCTCGTCGATCATCACTAGATCCGGATCGCCCATCAACGTTCGGCACATGGTAAGCATTTGCTGCTCGCCACCTGAAATCACCGAGCCCAGTGTATCGGCGCGGTCGCGCAGGTTGGGAAACATGTCGAACATGTCGTCGATCGACCAACGGCCCCGCTTGCGCATGTTCTTGATGCCCAAGACTAAATTCTGACGAACCGTTAGCGTGGGAAAGATATTACGATTTTCCGGCACATAGCCGATACCGCTGCGTGCGATCTCGTGCATCTTGCGGCCGGCGATTTGTTGGCCACGGAACAGGATCGATCCCTGCGGGGCAACGTCACCCATGATCGCCTTTAAGGTGGTCGAGCGACCGGTACCGTTGCGCCCTAGCAGGCTAACGATCTCGCCCTCGCCGATCTTGAAATCAACGCCTTGTAGAATGTGGCTCTTGCCGTAATAAGCGTGGAGACCCTGAACTTCGAGCATCACGACGCCTCCGTGCCGAGATAGGCTTCCTTGACCTCGGCGCTGTTGCGGATTTCCGCCGGCGGGCCCGATGCGATGACCTCGCCGTAAACCAGCACCGTAATGCGATCGGCAAGGTCGAACACCACGCCCATGTCGTGCTCCACGATGACCAGGGTTTTGCCGGTGGAAATGCGCCGGATCAGCGCAACAGCCTGGGCGATCTCGGAATGATTCATGCCGGCGGTCGGTTCGTCGAGCAGGATCACATCGCCGCCGCCGGCGATGGTCACGCCGAGCTCGAGCGCACGTTGGTCGGCATAGGACAGCATGCCGGCCGGCCAGTCGCGTTTTTTTGAAAGCCCGATGCGCTCAAGAATATCGTCGGCACGTTCCGCGACATCTTTCTGGCGGCTGACGAATTTCCAAAACGCGTATTTGTGACCTAAGGAAAACAGGGCGCCACACCGCACATTGTCGAGTACGCTCATACGGTGGAACAGATTGGTGACCTGGAAGCTACGGCACAGGCCGGCGCGGTTGATCTGGTGCGCCGAACGACCGGTAATGTCCTCGCCTCGCAGCCGAATTGCCCCACTGCTGACCGGAAAGCGGCCACTGATTAGGTTATACAGCGTCGACTTGCCGGCGCCGTTAGGGCCGATAATCGCGTGCCGCTCGCCTTCAGTGATCTGAAGGTTTACGCCGCGGATGATTTCGGTCTTGCCGAAGTTCTTGTGAACGTCTTGGAGTTCAAGCGCGGCGGTCATTGGTTGGCCCTCGCGCGAATTTCGTCAATCGCCGAATTCCAGGCGCCCGCCGCCATTGGATACGTCTTGCGAATAGCGACAATACCCACGGCCGCCACCACCGCAAAGCTGAGCCAAGGCACCACATTGCTTGGATCCATCGGTATTCCATAAACCGTCAGGCCGTGGCCGCCGCCCAGCCGCGAGGTCTGGTAGATCAACAGTTCGATTAGTCCGATAAACCCGAGCAACATGACCACCAGCGACCCGATAAACAGCAGGTATGGCACAGTTAATGACGCCAACAGGCGCGCGTCGACGCGCCAGATGGGTTGGTGCATGGCAATCAACCCCGCCAGGCCGCCCGGGAAGAACATGATCACCGCGACAAACAAAATGCCGAGGTAGAGCACCCAGGCCTCGGTGATCGTCGTGAGCGTGCCGTTGAGGAACGTGATCAACACCGCGCCAATGATCGGGCCCGCGAAATTGCCGATGCCGCCGATATAGGCCATGAAAAGGACGAGACCGGATTGGAGAGCACTGACGCTTTCGAACCCGACATGCTCAAAATTGATCGCGTGTAGCGAACCGGCCAGGCCGGCAAAGAATGACGAGAGCGCAAAAGCGAGCCAGCGGATGCGTTGGCTGCTGTAGCCGACAAACTCCGTGCGCTCGGGATTGTCGCGTACTGCGTTCGACATACGGCCAAACGGCGTTTTCGTGAGCGCGTACATCGCCACGGTCGAAACCAAGACCCAGCCCGCGATTAGATAGTACACCTGTATGTTCGGACCGAAGGTAATGCCAAGCGGCTCGGGACCGACCATGCGATCGGTCTGGATGCCATCTTCACCATTAAACACCGCGACCAGAATTAAGGTTAGTGCGGTAACCATTTCACCGAATCCGAGCGATATCATGGCAAAAGTTGTGCCGGCCCTGCGAGTTGAAACGTAACCGATGAGCCCGCCAAAAAACAAACCAACCAGTCCGCCCAGGAGCGGGAACAGCGTGATCGGGAAATAGGGCGCGATATCGTCGTAGACGAAGTTGAGGTAGTGGATGGTGAAATAGCCCGCCAAGCCAAAATAGATGGCGTGGCCAAACGACAGCATGCCGCCCTGCCCGAGCAGCATGTTGTACGCCAGCGAGAAAATCACCAGCACACCCATCTGGCTCAACAGATTGAGCGCGAAGCCGGAGGTGAATATATGCGGCAGGGCGACGAGAATGACCGCGCCGAGAATCCAAACGCCGAAGCGCGACATAATGGAGCCGGTGGCGGTCATACGTCGCGCGTCCCGAACATGCCGCGCGGCCGAAAGATCAGCATCAACACCAGCAGCAGATAGGGGATCACCGGCGACGCTTGTGCGGTGGTGATACGCGCGAAATCACGGAACATGCCGGCGGCGTCTACCTCGATACCGAACGCCAACAGAAGGGCATTGAGGCCGAAATCGTAGAAGATCGCCATGGTCTGGATGACGCCGATCAGCAACGCGGCGACCAGTGCGCCACCAAGCGAGCCCAGGCCGCCAATCACGATGACCACGAACACGATCGGGCCAAGTTGCAATGCCATCGCCGGTTCGGTGCCAAGCACGTTGCCGCCGATAACGCCGGCCACCCCGGCGAGCGCACAGCCGAACCCGAAGGTCCACATGAAGATCGTCGGCACATCGTGGCCGAGGGTCGCCACGTGAGTCGGGTCTGATACCGCGGCGCGGATGATCAAGCCGATGCGGGTCTTGGTCAGCAACGCAAACAGGGCGACAAAAATGCCGACCGATACCAACAGCATAAACACCCGATAGGCGGAGTAGTCGAGGCCGGCCCAGGCGAACAAAGTGAAGTTAAGCGAGTCCGGGATTTCGTATGGGACCGGCACCCGCCCCCAGATCATCTGCACGACTTCTTCGATGACGTAAGCGATGCCGAAGGTGAACAATAGCTCCGCGACATGGCCAAATTTGTGCACCGGTCGCAGGCCGTAGCGTTCGACCATCGCGCCGATCACGCCGACCAACAGTGGCGCGAAAAGCAGGGCCGGCCAGAAGCCGATGTAGGAGCTGATCGAATAGGCGAAATAGGCGCCGAGCATGAAGAAGCTGGCATGGGCGAAATTGAGCACGCCCATCATGCTGAAAATGAGCGTGAGCCCGCTCGCCAGCATGAACAACAACATGCCGTACAGCACGCCGTTGAACAGCGCGAACATGAAAACTTCCACGTGTCTCCCCCGCGTCCCCGGTTTCTCGTCGTCTTACTTAGCGCGCCGCCGCGGTCCCCCCGAACCTGCCGACGGCGCGCCTAGAGCCTTATGGTCGTTTCATTTCGCAGGTGGTCGGTAGGGTCAAATCCTCCGCCGAAACCCACGCATCGGTTTGCCACGCCACGTTGTCAAAGGTTTCGCCGTTATAGAGGAACGGCCGCTTCACATCGTTTGACATCGAGCTGATCACCATCGGGAAAATTGCCTGATGGTCGTCGGCGCGGATCAGCACTGGACCGGCCGGCCCTTCGTACGTCATGCCTTCGAACGCCGCCGCGACCGCGGCCGGATCGTCACTACCCGCCTTTTCAAGCGCCTGGGCAAACATCATCACCACCCAGCCAAAGCGGTTGGCATATTGGCTTTTGCCGGAATATTCGGTCCAGCCGGCGTCCAGCGCGGCCATATCGGCCGGCTGTGTTTCGAACAGCGGGTCGTTCTCATGCATTTCGGTCAGCTGCTTGAGGCCGACCGTAATGCCGTCGCTGCCGCCAATGCCGGCGATCGAACTCGGGATGCCGCCGTAGATCGTATAGAACGGCGTTTTAAGACCGGCTGCCGAGGCCGCTTTGACAAAGCGGACCAAGTCGGGGCCCCAATTGCCGGTCAGCACCGTATCGGCGCCTGACGCCTTGATCTTGGCGATATAGGGCGTGAAATCGAGAACCTTACCGAACGGCACGATCAGCTCGTCGCCGACCACCTCTACATTGGGCGCGCGCTCAGCCAGCAGCTTTTGAGCGGCCGCCTGGAACGACTGGCCGTAGGCGTAGTTCTGATTGACCATGTAGAGCTTTGAGGCGTTTTCATCGCGACCGATCTGGGTGGTCAGCGCCGCGACCTTCATATCGACATTCGCGTCGAAACGAACGTGCCAGAACGAGCACAGCTCGTTGGTAAACGCGGTGGTGACAGCCGAATGATTGAGAAACAGCATCGACTGGTCCGGATTGCGCCGATTGTGCTTGCCGATGAATTTGATGATGTTCAGCGCGTGGTTCGAGCCGACACCCTGGCTGACAAAGCGAATTTCATCGTCGATCGCCTTGCGCAATTGCTGGGTCGTCTTCTCTGCATTCATGGCGTTATCCAGCGGGACAACTTCAAGCATCCGCCCGCCGAGCACGCCACCGCGCTCATTGACCACGCCGGCGTAATACTCGAAGCCTTCCAGCGTGTCGCGGCCGACCGCCGCAATCGGTCCCGAAAACGGCTCGATCAGCCCGATCTTGACCGAATCTTCCGCCCGGACCGCCGTCGCGGCAAATCCAAGCGGCACCAAAACCAGCAGCCACGCTGCGATTCCGCGCATTGTCATCTCATCCTCTCTGTCCACCGCACTCGGTGTTTGTCTTAGTAAATTTGGCGGGAGCATACCGACACCGGCCCCGCGACCGCAAGGCGAGCCTCAATAGCCCATGGCGCAGCCGTCTTTGCGCGGATCGGAGCCGCCGGTGAGCACGCCACGATCCCAATCGATGGCGATTGCCTGGCCACCGCCAAGCGGCGAATCCGCTTCCTCGACGGTGTGCCCGCGCTCCGCGAGCCCGGCGGCAACCGCCTGCGGCACGCCGCGCTCCACCTCAAACGCGTCGCCGAAGGCGAAGGCGCGGGGAAAATCGAGCGCTTCCTGCACCGACATGCCGTAATCGATGACATTTGTCAGAAAGTGCGTCTGGCCGACCGGCTGGTAGTGCCCGCCCATCACGCCAAACGGCATCAGTGCGCGGCCATCCTTCATCGCCATGCCTGGGATGATGGTGTGCATGGGCCGTTTCCCCGGCGCGATGCAATTGGGATGCGCGGGATCAAGCACGAAGCTGGCGCCACGATTGTGGAACAGCACGCCGGTCTTTCGGCTCATCAGGCCGCTGCCATAGGACTGGAACAGCGAGTTGATGAACGAAGCCGCATTGCGGTCCTTGTCGACCACCGTGAGATACACCGTATCTTTGTGCGGTACCTCTCCCGGTGGCGGCATGTTGACCATCGCCCGCTTCGGGTCGATCAGGGCCCGCAGGCGGTCCGCGTAGTCCATGGAGATCAAGGTTTCCGTTGGCACATCGGCATGGGCCGGGTCGGCCACCAAGCCGGCGCGGTCGCGGAAAGCCAGCCGCGTCGCCTCGCCTTCGAGATGAAAGCGCTCGGCGCCAAGCGGATCGAGCGCCGCGAGGTCAAAGCCCGACAGAACATTAAGCATCTGCAGGACCAGCAGGCCCTGGCCGTTGGGCGGGCACTCATAGATCGACACACCGCGATAGTCGGTCTTGATCGGTGTTACGTAATCCGCGGTGGCGGCAGCGAAATCGTCCACCGTATGCAACCCGCCAAGCGCTTTGAGCGAATCCACCATGTCGACGGCAATAGAGCCGGTATAGAAAGCGTCGCGGCCGCCTTCTGCGATTGCGGTCAGGGTGTCGGCGAGTTGCGGTTGGTGATGGACCTCGCCGCTGATCAACGGATTGCCAGCAGGCTGAAACACGCTTTTGCAGTATTCGTCAGTGCCCGTTTTTTCGAGCTCGCGTTCCCAGACATACGCCACCACGTCGTGCACCGGATAGCCGTCGCGGGCGTAACCGATGGCCGGCGCGAGTAGTCTGGCAAGCCCGAGCTTGCCATGATCATCAGACAGTTTTTGCCACGCCGCGATTGCGCCCGGTACGGTGACCGCGTGCGGTGAACGAAAACCAATTTCGTCGATGCCCTGTTCGGCGAACCAGTCGGTATTGGCGGCGGCCGGTGCGCGGCCGGAGCCGTTGATTGCGATCACCTGGTCAGAACCGCCGGGCGCATAAAGCGCGAACACGTCGCCGCCGATACCGGTGGAGTGCGGCTCGACCACCGCGAGCACGGCGGCGGCGCAAATCGCCGCGTCCATGGCGGTGCCGCCATCGCGCAGGCAATCAAGCGCGGCCATGGTAGCCGCCGGGTGCGAGGTCGCCGCCATGCCGTTAAACGCGTGCACGGCCGAACGGCCCGGCAAATGCAGATCGCGCATTTTCTTCCTCCCCGCGACTTCGTTGGCTTGGTGAGCCGCGCCCTCTACTAACCGCGCGCCGCCGCCTGAGCAAGCGCGGTCTTGGCGGCCTCACAAAGGTTTGCGCATTGGCCGAGGCGACGGTCCGGTGCTTTTTTTTAGTTGGTGCGCCTATCCATCAGCACGGTGCTGCGATATTCGAGCGGGCATTCGCCCTTCTGGTTGAAGACCCGGATGGCGAGCTTGAGAATGCCGCGGTTTCCGGCTTTGGTTTCGCGTTTTTCGTCAATGCCAATTTCGGCGTGCAACGTGTCGCCCGGTCGCACGGGCGTATGAAACCGGAATTCGTCAAGCGATAGCCCCGCCAACAGGTCGGGGCCCAGGATGCTTTCGATCATTCCGGCGGTCAGCGAGGCGGTGAGAAAACCTGGCGCGATACGGCCGCCATGCGGCGACTGATTGCGGGCATACTCGTCGTCGACGAATACCGGCAGGCGCAGGCCGGCGAATGACGTAAACGAGACCAGATCAGCTTCCGTGACCGTACGGCCATAGGTTCGATAGACCGCGCCGACGTCAAAATCGTCGAACCGGGGATGCCCGGCGGGTGGACCGTCTTGGACCATCTTAACCGGCCAGCGCGGGGTTCGGTTCTGTCACGTGCAGCACACCGGATGTGATCAAAGCCTCGACTTGTTCCGCGCTGTAGCCAAGCCCGGCCAGGATATCTCGGCCATGCTCGCCGATTGCCGGTGTCGCCGGGCTCAAATTGGCGAACGCCGCGTCGGTCATACCGGGAATGCGTGGCACCGGCACCGTGCCCACCGCGTTTTGCGCGGCGCGCGGCGCGGCGTCGATCGCCTGGACATGGGAATCCTCCAGCCAATCGGTGATCGCGTTGATCCGGTTGCACAGCACCTTTGCCGCGGTCAGCCGCTCGATCCATTCATTGGTGGTTCTGGTCAGCAGCACTTCGCGGATCATTGGCGCGAGGACATCAAGCGTGTCGGCGCGTTTTTCCGGATTGTCGAACCGTGGGTCGGTGGCCAGGTCGGGACGGCCGATCACACGGCAGATCGCCTGATACTGCTCCTCGCGCATCAGGGTGATGGCGATCCAGCCGTCGCTGGTTTGGTAGCTGCCCCCGGGCGCGTTCAATGGCCGCGGCGAGGCGCCCTCGAGATGGGATTCGACAATTTTCGGCGCGATCAGCGCGGCCGCCGATTGCATCAGGCTGACGTCGATCAGCCGGCCCTCGTCGCCGCGCGCGTATAGAGACGTCGAAACCGCCTGGAAGGCGTACATCGAGGCCACGGTATCGACCAGGACGAAACCGACCTTGAATGGGGTTCCCGCCTCGTCGCGGTTGATCGACATGATGCCTGAGAACGCCTGACCCACCATGTCGGTGCACGGCCGCATGGCGTAGGGCCCTTTCTGGCCGAAGCCACTGATCGACACGTAGAGCAGGCGCGGGTTGGACGTCTTCACCGTCTGGTACCCGACGCCCAGTTTGTCCGCGACGCCGGGACGGAAGCTCTCAATAACCACATCGGCGTCATCGATCAGGCGATGCGCAACGGCGACGCCATCCGGAGATTTGAGATCGAGCGCGATGCTTCTCTTGCCGCGATTGACCGCCATTTCGAGCGCCGTGTGCGGCCCGTGGCGGGTGCCCAAGCCGCGCGACCAATCGCCCTTCTCCGGCTCAATCTTGATCACTGACGCGCCATGCGCCGCGAGCAACATGCCGCAGGCCGGACCGGCCAGGCCCTGGCTCAGGTCGACCACCCGAATATCGGCGAACGGGCGATCGTAGCTCCGCGCTCGCGTGGTTTCCTCCATGCCGCTGCACCTTTCGCTGGCGTCTTCAGGACGCGGCGCATTTTGGTCCGCCCGCGCTCTGTGAACAAGCCCGCGCCGCTTTGCCTGCCGAAATACGCGTGCTATCCAACAACCCAGACTGGCGCGGGAGGGCAAGTGGTGGCTGACAGCGGCAAACCGGTGACGCATATCGCGCACCACACCAATGAAGCGATTTTCGTGCGCGGCGAAAACTTGGTCGACGACCTGATCGGTCAGATCAGCTTCACCGAAATGATCTTTCTGCAATTGATGGGTGCCCGGCCGAGCCCGGCGCAATCCGCCATTCTGGACGCGGTGCTGGTGACCTTGATGGAGCACGGCATGACGCCCAGCGTGATCGCCGCGCGAATGACCTATATGTCCGCGCCGGAAGCGATGCAGGGCGCGGTCGCCGCCGGGCTGCTCGGCGTCGGCAGCCAGTTTATCGGCACCATGGAGCAGGCGGCGGCGCTGATCGCGCAAATCCGCGACGCCAGAGACAACGGCGCCGAGGAAGCTCGCAAGATTGCCGATCACCATCGCGAAAACCGCCTGCACATGCCTGGCTTCGGGCACCATTTGCACCGGCCCGACGATCCGCGCTCGCCGCGCTTGCTAGCGGTGGCCGAAAGCGTCGGCGTCGACGGCGGTCATGTCGCCGCGCTGCGTGCGTTGGCGGAGGCGGTCGATACAGCCTACGCCCGGCACATCACGATCAACGCGACCGGCGCGGTCGCCGCGGTGCTCGGCGAAGCCGGCATTCCGACCGACATCATGCGCGGCATTGCGGTGATCAGCCGCGCCGCCGGTCTGGTCGGCCACGTGCGCGAGGAACAGCAGGAACCCGCCGGCCGCGCGATTTGGGACGCGGCGGCCGCGGCGGTGACGTACTCTGACGATCAGACATGAACGGTACACCGGAAGATAACGGCGCTCCAAACCACGAAACCTGGTTCGAAACCGGCGTTCGGAAAACGTCGAGCGGGTTCAATCTGGTCGCGGCGGTGGCGTTGGTTGCGATGATGGCGCACGTCAATCTCGATGTGCTCGGCCGATATCTTTTCAATGCGCCGCTGCCAATGACCACCGAGGTGGTATCAGCCTATTACATGGTGGCGGTGGTGTTCCTGCCGCTCGCCGCGATCGAATGGCGCGACGGGCACATCTCGGTCGAGATCGTGACCCAGTTCATCAGCGCGCGAACCCGCCGTCTGCTGCTAATCGCAACCGGCTTGCTGGCCGCAGCCTATTTCGCGGCGATCGCCTGGCGCACGTGGTTGGTCGCCGTTGACAAATTTGAGCTCGGCGAATTCACCACGGGTGTTGCAACGCTAAGCATCTGGCCGACTCGTTTTCTCGTACCGCTCGGCTGCGGCTTGATCGTCTTGGTGCTGTTGATTAAGGCGGCGCGGCTTGCCTTTGGCCGACGATGAGGCGGTGGGGCTAAGGTCTGGAGAACGGCTTCATTGGACTGATCACATGATGAACGGGCTGAAAACTTTCTTCACGATCCGACAAGGTGTTGCGGCGTGGGTCGGAGCGGGGATATGAGTTCGCTCGCCATAGGTTTTGTCGGGCTCGGCGTGTTGGTTTTGCTGCTGCTTTTGCGCGTGCCGATCGGTGTGGCGCTGGGTGGCGTTGCGTTTTTTGGCATTTGGGAACTGACCAGCCCACGCGCGGCATGGGGCGTGCTGGCGTCTATCCCATACGATTTCGTCGCGCATTGGTCGCTGAGCTCGATCCCAATGTTTTTGCTGATGGGCTTTATCAGCTATCGCGCCGGGCTGACCGAAGGGTTGTTCCGCGCGGCGCGCGTATGGCTCGCCGGCGTGCCGGGCGGCTTGGCGGTGACCACAATTGGCGGCGCGGCCGGATTCTCCGCCGTCACTGGCTCGTCGGTCGCGTGTGCCGCTGCCATGGCAAGAATTGCCCTGCCCGAAATGCGGCGCTATCGCTACGACCCCGGCCTGGCAACCGGCGTGGTCGCCGCCGCCGGCACCATCGGGTCGCTGATTCCGCCCAGTATCATTTTGCTGATCTATGGCATTTTCGCCGAGGTGCCGATCAGCAAGCTGTTCATCGCCGGCATCCTGCCCGGCCTGCTGACCGCGACCATGTACGCGGTGATGGTCGTCAGCCGGGTCAAGCTAAAACCATCACTGGCGCCGGACCGGGTGCCCGCCTCGGGCCTGCGCGAAAAAGTCGCGGCGCTCGGCGAGACTTGGCCCGTTCTGTTGCTGATTATCGGTGTGTTCGGCGGCCTGTTCGGCGGCCTGTTCACGCCGACCGAGGCCGGCGCGGTGGGCGCGCTGATGGCTATTATCGTCGCACTGCTAAAGCGCACGCTGAGCATAGAGACATTCAAGCTCGCGGTGAGCGAAACACTGCAGAGCACCGCGGCAATCTTCGTGATCGCAATCGGCGCTCAGTTGCTCACACGCTTTCTGGCGCTGTCGGGCGTGCCCGAATTTCTCGCGGACACCTTGGCGGTCGAAGGCGGCAGCGTTCTATTGTTGGTCCTCGGTTTTTCGCTTGCCTATCTGGTGCTCGGCATGTTCGTCGACCCAATCGGTATTATGCTATTGACCTTGCCGATCATCTTGCCAATTGCGGACGCGGCGGATATCAATCTCATCTGGCTCGGCATCCTGGTAACCAAATATCTTGAGATCGGTCTGATCACGCCGCCGGTGGGGCTCAATGTGTTCGTTATCCGAAGTGCCGTCGACGACATCGAGATCACGACGATATTTCGCGGCATAGGCTGGTTCGTCGCCGCCGACATAGTCACCCTCGCCCTGTTGATCGCGTTCCCCGCGATCTCGCTCTACCTACCGGGATTGCTTGACTAGCTCCGCGCGTCACATGCCGTAGGTGGCGGGATCGATTTTATCGAACACCTCGGTTTTCAGCACGGCAATCATCCGATCCGTGTCTCCGTCCAGCGGGTCCATGATCGCCTGCCATTTCTTCAGCAGCGATTTGAATGTCGCGATGATTGGCTCGGGTTCGGCAATACCATGCTGCTCTCGCGCAATCTCGGCGATGCGCAGCAGATCAGCCTCAATGAAGCGTGCTTTGTCTTGCAGCAACGCCTCGCTGGCCTCGATGATCTCGGTCTTGCCGCCTTCTGACGCGCGGATGACCTCTTTGTCGAGCTCGGTATAAGCCACCGAGACGCCGACCAGCGCCATCGCGGCGTTTTCGAGCAGATGCTTACGCTGTTCCGTGGTGAGATCGCGCCACGTATAGCCGCTGTAGCCGAGCAGCGATAATGAGTGATAGGTACCGAGGTCGAGCAACGTCGCGTGCAGCGCCACATCCCACAGACTGTAGGAGCGCAACGCCGCGATCGGCTGAAGAACCACGTCGGTAATGCCGCGTTCCAGGCTCTCATACATGTCCGACGAGGGAAGATTGACCGGCACGCCGCCGACGCTCGCGGCCCAACGGTCCCAAACGCTGCCCGGCGTGCGGATGCGCGCGCCCTCAAGGTCGGCGACGCTCTCGATCTTCCGGCTGCCAATGATCACATAAGGCGCCGTGGAATACGTACCGGTATAAACGAGATCTTGAGCAATGAGTTCGTCAAGACATGGTTGGCAATGCAACATATTGAACTCTGTCACCGCCGCCGCGGTGGCGACGTGATTTGCGCTCAGCATCGCCAGATCGGCGATGAGCTGGGCATGCGGAAATTCCGCTGGATGATAGGTCAGCGCAACAACCCCGGTATCCGCGATGCCGTCGCGAATCCCCGGCATGGTCGCCTTGGCGCTCAACAACGCGCCACCCATGAACAGGCGAAAGCTAATATCGCCGCCGCTCGCCTGCTCGACGGCTTCCATGAACGGCTCATATCCGCCGTAATTGACCGGATGCTTAGGCGCGACCCAGGAACTGATCCTGATTTCGGTATCGGCGTATGCCCCGCCTGTAAAGAGAACGGCCGCCATGAAAATGGAAACAGGTGTCAGCCTGAACATGATGTCCGTCCCCTCGTGTTGCGGTTTCTTTCGTCGCGCCGGTTTGCATGCTGTGGCGCAGGCGGCCTAAGAGTCAACTCAGCCATTTGCAGCGCCGACTCAATCCTCCTATAAGACCGGCGCCCGTCCTCACCAGCGGAATCCACGAAGCATGGAAAGCGAGCTGAAAGCGGCCATTGTTCCGGTCACGCCGTTCCAACAGAACTGCACAATCCTAATCTGCGCGCGGACCATGAAAGGCGCGGTGGTGGATCCGGGTGGCGAAGTCGACCGGCTATTGGCGACGGCTGAGGAGCATGGCGTGACGCTCGAGAAAATCCTGCTTACCCATGGCCACATTGACCATGCCGGCGGCACGGCGGAACTCGCGGAACGCACCGGCCTGCCGATCGAGGGGCCGCACGCCGAAGACAAATTCTGGATCGATCAAATCGAGGAGCAGGGCGAACGCTTTGGATTTGAAGGCGCGCGCGCTTTCACGCCCGACCGCTGGCTGGGCGACGGCGATCAGGCGCAATTCGGCGACATCACGCTCGACGTGTATCACTGCCCTGGCCACACGCCGGGCCACGTGGTGTTTCATCATCCGAGAGCGAAATTGGCCTCGGTCGGCGATGTGCTGTTTCACGGCTCAATCGGCCGCACCGACTTCCCCCGTGGCGATCACGAAACGCTATTAAGGTCGATCCGCGAAAAACTGTGGCCGCTCGGCGACGAAACCACTTTCATTCCCGGCCACGGGCCGCTCTCGACCTTCGGTGAGGAACGCCGCAGCAACCCCTTCGTGCACGACTAAGAGGCGGTACGGAACAAATTCTTAGGCGCGGGTTCGGCGCGGGTGTAGTCGCCGGCGCAAAACATTCCGCCTTGATAGCGCTCCGCCACCGGGTCCGCATCGGCCAGCACCGACGGCACGTCGTCCTTGAAGACTTCCGCATTGTCCTGCGGTTCGAATCCGATCAGTTCGCGCGCATGATCGGACCACCATCCGCGATCATTGGCCGATACGCCCCAGAACACCGAGCAACCCATTTCGGGCGCCGCGAAGCAGCGGTCAACAAGCTCGATCAAATCGTTGAAACTGAGCCAGGTACTGAGCTGCCGCACATCGCTCGGTTTTTCGAAGCACGAACCGATGCGTAACAAGGCGCTTTCAACACCGTGCTTATCCCAATAATAGCGGCCGAGCAGTTCGCCATAAGCCTTGCTCAAGCCATAAAACGTGTCCGGGCGAAACTGGCAATCTTCTTCCAAATGCTCGGTGCGCTCGTGAAATCCGATTGTGTGATTGGTCGTCGCGAGGACGACGCGCGCCTTGTTGCGACGTGCCCCTTCGTAAATGTGGTAGGTGCCGCGAATGTTCGCATCGAGAATGTTTTCGAACGAGCTTTCGCCAGAGATCGCGCCGAAATGCGCTATGCCATCCACGCCATCGCACGCCGCGAGCATGGCCGTTTTGTCGGCTGTATCAGCCCGAATAAATTCGACGCCCTCGGGCACGTCGTCATGCGGCTCGATGTCGGTGAGCCGCAGGTGGTATCCCTTATCATGCAAACCTTTTGTCAGAACTTTACCGAGATGCCCGGACGCGCCGGTTAACAAAAGCGTAGTCATGAGGCTGCCTTTACTAAGAAACAAAATTTTGGGAGCTAGGAAGACCGACCTGGTTCGTCCAACGCCTGGCGTGCGATCCGGGCGAGGTCGGCCTTGCGAAACGGTTTGGCGATAAGCGGCATGTCGATGCTCCGGACCGATGAGTCGGAGGAGAACTGATCGGAGTATCCCGACATCAGAACAGTTTTGAGAGCCGGCCGCAGCAACCGCGCTCGCTTGGCAAGGTCTAGCCCGCCCGCCCCTTCTGGCAAAACCATATCAGTGAGTAGCAATGCGATAGCGTCGTTTTCGCCGAGCAGACTCAAACCATCTTCCGCAGTCTTCACCACGATCGGCTGATAACCCAAATCCGTCAGCACGCGTCTGACGAGGTCGCCTACATCCAAGTCGTCCTCGACGACAAGAACGATTTCGCCTCGGCCCCGCGGCGCGTCTTGCGGCAGGGCTCTTGTCGTGGGCACAACGGTTGACGCGGCGGGAAGGTACAGGCGAACCCGTGTGCCCAAGCCCTGTTTGCTCTGAATATCAACATGACCACGGGATTGCTTCGCAAAGCCATAGACCATGCTGAGTCCCAAGCCGCTGCCGGTCCCAGTTTCCTTGGTGGTGAAAAATGGCTCGAACACCTTATCGAGGTCGTCATTGGAAATGCCTAAACCGGTGTCCGAAACAGACACGGCGACATAGCGTCCGGGCGTCAAATGTTCGCGCTGTTCTCGATCTTCGCCGCCAACCTCGACGTTACTGGTCTCGATAAGCAGGCGCCCGCCCAGCGGCATGGCGTCACGTGCATTGATGGCTAGGTTCAGCAACGCCGCCTCAAGCTGCCCGCGATCGATCTGCGCTGCCCACAATTCATCATCCAAGTCGGTTCGGATCCACAAATGTTCGCCCAAGGTGCGATGCATCAGCTCGACGAATCCCGTGATCAACTGGTTCACATCGGTCGATTCTGGACGCAGCGACTGCCGGCGCGAAAAAGCAAGCAAGCGACTGGTCAGATCAGCGCCCTTCTCTGCCGCCCTCGCCGCGCGCTGGAGCGCCGGCCCTATTTGATCGGTTTCGAGTGAACCATCCTCGACGAGTTCCAGATTGCCTAAGATGACTGCAAGCAAATTGTTGAAGTCATGCGCAAGACCACCGGTTAGCTGGCCAACCGCTTCCATTTTTTGCGCCTGGCGAAAGTTCTCGTCGGCGCGCCTTCGCTCAAGCACATTGCCAAGCTGATCGCCAAGGTGATCAAACACTTCCAAAATTTGCTCTTGGGGCTCAACCGCTTCCTCGGAAAAAAATTCCACGATGGCCGCCACCCGCCCCCCCGAGCGCACGGGAAACGCACAACCCGACCGCACCGAACAAGCGCGTGCCGCAGACGCCCGCGGATTGTCCAGCGTGGCCCCCACATCCACCACCCAAACGGGCTTTCCCGCGGCCAAGGCTTGTCCCGGCAAATCACTTTCGGAACCGAGCCGAGCCTGATGCGCGGCGCGTCTGAAATCGGCATACGCCTCACTATCTGTCAGGTGCCAAAAATCGTCTGCGACCGAGGGTTCGGCTCCACTTTCTTCGAGCGTGAAGGCATGGCCGATCGGCCAACCCGTATACTCACAGACGGCAGCCAAACAAGCGCACAAGGCCTGCTCGAAGTCGGGTGCCTGGTTGGCCGCGACCAAGGTCGAATGCAGTAAGCTCTTGGCTTGCTCGGCGCGTTTTAATTTCGTGATGTTGGTGTATGTCGAGATCAAGCCGCCGTCCGGCAAAGGCGTATCAGCGATCAGGAGCCAGCCGCCGCCCTTTGATCGGATTTCATGCGGGGATGTCGAGTGCCGACGCTCTTTAAGACGTGCCTCTAACCACACGTCTTCGCGCCCGCGGGCACGCGGAATCATGCTGGCTTTCAACAAGCGACGCAAATAGTCCTCGTGGCGTTCGCCGATCACCGGTTTTATGCCGACAGCCTCGTGCGCGGCCCACCAAGCTTGATTCGCAAGGACTAGACGGTCGTCTGCGTCAAACATGGCAACCCAGACCGACAGGCTGTCGATCGCGGCGGCAAGTCTTCGCTGCGCCGCATTCGCGCGTTCCTCCGCCTCGACCTGCGCCGTGATGTTGGTCGCGATGCCTCGATAACCGGTGAAACCACCGGCGTTATCAAAAACCGGCACGCCGCTGGTACGGATCCAGATATGAGCGCCGTCCGAAAGACCCTTTTTGTAGGCCAGATCGCGGAAAGGGCGGTGCGCCGCCAGGTCCGCTTCGTAGGCCTGCCAAAGGTCCGGATCCGCCGAAATTACGTCCGGCCCGGCCACTTCGACCCGTGTCTTGCCGATGAACGAGCTGGTGTCAAACGTCGGTGGGCTTTCTCTGCCGGCCGTTATCGATCGGTAACGATGATGCTCGTCGGTTTCCCAGAACCAATCAGAGCCTGCCTCCGAATAGTCCTGCAATCGACGCTCGCTTTCGCGCAGCGCGTCCTGGGCACGGCGCTGATCGGTGACGTCGTAATAGGTCGCCTGAAGCGCCGGCTCGCCATCCCATTCGACGGGCACAGGCCGCGCATTGAGCCAGATATTCGAACCGTCTTTGCGGATTGCCCGGAATTCATAGTTCGCAGGCGCCGGCTCGCCGCGCAAACGCGCCGCCCCATAACTTTGCATGCGCGGCAGCTCTTCTGGATGAATAAAGAACGCCACCGATTCCTGGCCAACGATTTCTTCCGGCGAACCGTACCCGAGGATATCGGCGAGAGCCTGGTTGGCGAACAGCGGCCTATCGTCACGCAGGACCAATACGCCCTGCAGGGAGCCCTCGACGAGATTACGAAAACGCTGGGCGTTTTCCCGCGCTTCCAGCTCAGCGCGCTTGGTCTCCGTGATGTCGTATAGGCTGCTAAAGATTGCCTGTTCGCCGGCGAACTCAAACAACCGTGCCGATATGACCGCCCACATGGTGGCGCCATCCGCGCGCCTCAGCTCTAGCTCAAAACTGTTGTATCGGCCGTTCTGGCGCAACGCCTCGAGCAGGGTTTGGCGTTGCTCGGGCGCCTGATACAGATCGGTGGCCTTACGTCCCACCACATCGTCGGTGCCGGCGCTGAAAATTTCCGAATACAGGCTGTTGGCGTACAAGATCGTGCTGTCGCTTAGCCGCGTGATCGACGCGGGTATCGGGATCGCTTCGATCATCGCTGTATCGCGATCAGCACGAGTTTTTCGCTCCGTAATGTCGACCAACACACCGTCCCAGGCGACATCACCGTCCGGCGTTTTCTCCGGCGCGCAACTGCCGTGCATCCATCTGGCGCAACCGTCCGCGGCCAGCATGCGGAACTCCAGCTCACATCCCGTGCCACGCTCCGCTGACTCACGAATCGCCGTTTCGAGTCGGTCAAGATCGTCGGCGTGCACCGCGCGATAGAAACCTGACGCATCAGCGATCACGTCTTCCGGTTCGAGGCCGCAAACGTCGCGAATCGCCGCGCTTATGTGCGTGAAGGCCATGCGACCGTCTGGTCGCATTATCTTGCGAAAAACGATTCCCGGTGTCGTACCGGCGCTATCCGATAGGTTTGGCGTGCTGCCCTGATCACCGAGCGAACTCACTCCGACCTGCCCCATTTGACGTCAAATCCTTAGCCTGTCCCAGAGGTGCCGGATCTTAGTTTCCGGCTAAGCGTCAATATTTCGCAAAATCATCAGTCGAGCATCAGGTTACACCGAATGTCGAAAGATCAAGATCGGTTTCACGCAGTGCCTTAGGCGCGAAAGCGTCCAACCGGCGCGCCGGCGAACTCGGTTTGCATGGTGAGGATGCCGCCGGTGAACGGATGGCGTTCCAAGATTTCAGGCGCGACGTTGACCCGTAGGCTGGTGATAAACAGCGTTTTCATGTCGGGCCCGCCGAAACAACACATGGTCGGCGTCGGAACCGGCAACGGGATTTTCTCCAACAGCGCGCCATCGCGCGAAAACCTGTTGATTACGCCGGCCGACACGCCGCAACTCCAATAGGCGCCTTCGACATCGACCGCGGCGCCATCGGGCCGACCTTGTTCGTCGGTTAACTCGGCGATGCGCGTGCGGTTGGACAAGGCGCCGGACGCCGGATCGCAGTCATGCCGGTCGATCCACCCACCGCGTGAGTCGCTGTGAAATAAGGTCCCGCCGTCGCCGGACCAGGCAAGGCCATTCGAAACGGTGAGATCGCCGATCTTGCGTTCCACGCCACCGTCGGCGGTCACACGATAGAGCGCCGCCACCGGTTCCTTATCCGGCCGATCATCCATACTGCCGACCCAAAACGCGCCGTCCGGACCGACTTTGCCGTCATTGAGCCGGTTGGTCGGGCGCTCCGGTTCGGGATCGACCAGCAGCTCCACGTCGCCGGATGCGGGATCGAAAAGGTGAACACCGTTGGGCAGTCCGACCACCAAACGGTCGCTCTCACATAAGCCAAAGGAACCGACCTTGCCCGGCAACTGCCACTTGCGCGTGCGCCGCCCACCCAATTCGATAGCGTGGATCGCGGCACCGTCGATATCTGCCCATAGCAGTCGATTATGTGCTTCGTCCCAGACCGGACTTTCGCCCAAGGCGCATTTTGCGTCGACAAGGCATTCGATCGCTTCAGCCATATTTACGGTGCTCCTCGATCCAGGCGGTTGCCGCATGTATGATCATAGCCGACCGGAGGACCGGCGGACTAAGCATCATGAACCTCGACGCATTCGAACAATCACTGCAACAAAACGCGCCGCCGGGCGAGCTCGACAAGGCGCTGCAGGCCCTATGGTACGAGGCCAAAGGCGACTGGGAGGCCGCGCATCAAGCGGCGCAGGCCCAGGATGACGAAGCCGGCGCTTGGGTGCACGCCTATCTTCACCGCGTCGAGGGCGACGAAGGCAATGCCGGTTATTGGTACCGGCGCGCGCGCAAACCGCACGCGACCTCTGACGTGAAAATAGAATGGCGCGAGATCGCAGCGGCGCTACTTTGACGGCGACCATCCGCGTCTAGGGTTCGCCGCCCAAGTAGTACTGCTTAACCAGCTCATTGTTTCTGAGCTCTTCCGCGCTTTTGCCCTCGAACGCAATGCGCCCCCCGACGATGACGTAAGCGCGGTCGACGATGCGTGACGCCTGATGGAAATTCTGTTCGGCCATCAGCACGGTGAGACCGTATTTGTCCTTGAGTTCCTTGATCTTGGTCATCATGCGGCCGACCAAAATCGGCGCCAGGCCGACCGATGGTTCGTCAATGATGAGAATACGCGGCGACGACATCAGCGCGCGGGCGATCGCCAGCATTTGCTGCTCGCCGCCACTCATGCTGCCGGCGCGCTGCCCCTGGCGCTCCTTCAACACCGGGAAAGCGTCGAAGCATAAGGCGCGATTTCGCTCTACGTGGTCGCGCGCGGTGCGCCGGTAAGCGCCCAGCATCAGGTTTTCCTCGACCGTCAGTTCCGGAAACAAGCGCCGGCCCTCGGGCACCAGCACAATGCCGCTCTCAACGACTTGCTCCGGCGTTTGGCCGACGAGGTCGATCGAGTTGCCATCCATCTCGGCGCGAATTTGGCCCGCCGTCGGCTGAACCATGCCCATGATGCACTTGATGAGCGTGCTCTTGCCGTTGCCGTTGGTGCCGAGCAAGCCGACCGTCTCGCCGGCGGCAACCGAAATCGAAACGCCGTCGAGCACCCGCGCGGCGCCATAGCCAGCCACCACATTCTCGATGCTGAGGCTATTCGCCAAGATACGCCCTCTCCACATCCGGGTCGCCGATCACCGCTTTCGGCTCGCCGTCGGCAATCTTTTGTCCGGCGTCGAGCACGGCGATGCGCTGCGAGAACCCCATAACCGCGCGCATGATGTGTTCGATCATTACGATGGTGATGCCCTGGTCATTGATCTCCGACAGGATGGCGAGGATCTCGTCGACTTCGGCATGCGCCAAACCCGCCATCACTTCGTCGACGATCAACAGGGTCGGACGCACCGCGAGCGCGCGGGCGAGTTCGAGCCGGCGCATGTCTACCTGGGTCAGATCGGCGCATTTATCGTCCGCCCGCGCCGCAAGCCCGACCCGTGTAAGGATCGCCCGCGCCTCTTCCGAAACATTGCCACCATGGCGGTCGCCGGCCGCATATTCGAGCGGGATGATCAGGTTTTCCAGATTGGACATGCTGTGAAACGGACGCGGAATCTGGAAGCTCCGCGCGATGCCCAGACGCGCGCGCCGATGCGCCGCCCGTCCGCTGATATCGGCGCCGTCGAACAGAATGCGGCCGCCATCGGTTTGCAGCGCACCGGCAATGCAGTTGATCAGTGTGGTTTTACCAGAGCCGTTCGGACCGATCAGGCCGAGACGCTCGCCGCGCTGGACGTCCAACGACACCTGATCGAGCGCGACGAATCCGCCGAAGCGCTTGGTCACCTCGCGCACCTCAAGCAGCGGCTCGGTCATCGCCCGCGCGCCTTCGCATAAAGCCGGCGCACCAGGCCGACGATGCCGTCGGGCGCAACGATAACGAAAACCACCAGCATGATGCCGACGATCAACAAATTAAGCTCCGACGAGATGGTGACCGTGGCGATCTGCTGCGCGCCGCCGAGCAGAATCGCGCCGATGACCGGACCGAGCCAGCTTGTCGGGCCGCCGATCATCGGCATGGCGACGGCGTTGACCGCGTATTCCAGATTGAACGCCGACGGCGGATCGATGTAGGTGACGTAATAAGCGAACGGCGCGCCCGCCAGCCCCATCATGCCGCCGCTGATGGTGGTCGACATGAGCTTCAGCTTAAGGGTGGGCACGCCCATGCTTTCGGCAACGCCTTCGTCGTCGCGGATCGCCGCCAGGCCGCGGCCGAACCGCGACCGCTCGATGTAGCGCGCGACGAAAATCGCAAACGCCGCCAGCACCGACATGATCCAGAACAGAAATTCGACATAGCTGTCGAAGAAAAACACTTCTTTCGGCCGCAGCACGAACGCGCCGGAGGCGCCGCCAACATGCTCCCAATTGGAAATCACTGTCTCGAGCACGATCGCCAACGCGAGCGTCGCAATCGCGAAATAGACCCCGCGCAAGCGAAGCGTGAGATAGCCGGTAGCGAGCCCAATTAACCCACAAACCACACCGGCAAGCGGAATCATTACGTAAAGTGGCAGCTCCACCCACTTAACCAACGCGATGGTGGTATAGGCGCCGGCCGCGAAAAACCCGGCGCTGCCGAAGTTTACGTATCCAGTGTAACCTCCAAGGATATTCCAAGCTGTCGCCAGCACGATGTATTGCAGAATTACATAGCCAGCGAAGAAATAATATTCGTTCTCTATCACCCGCGTCAGCACCAGGCTGAGCAGGATCAAACCGACAGCGACGAAGAGGAACGAACGGTGCGACACGTCTAACGTCCCATCAGGCCGGCGGGTCGCACGGCAAGTGCGAACAGGAGAAAGCCAAAGGCCACCGCGGGGGCCCAGGACGGGCCGTAGAACGTCGCGGTAACGCTTTCGACGATCCCAAGCACGATCGCCGCGAGCACGGTGCCACCAACGCTACCCATGCCGGCGAGCACAACGATCGCGAACACGCGGCCGATATAGGCGCGGCCGGTCGCCGGCTCCACCGGTCCGATCACGATTAACAAGGCTCCGGCGACGCAAGCCGTGGCGATGGCAATGCCGAATGCAATCCGCTTGATGCGCACGGGGTCGGCCGCCACCAGTTGCAGTGCCAGTTGATCCTGCGCCACCGCACGGATCGCACGACCGAGAAACGTGCGCGCCAGAAACAGATACAAGCCGACCGCCATGGTGATAGCGACCAGAAACGGCACTAGCATGCGCAACGGCAACCGCACGGTGCCAAGGTCGATAGTACTGCCGATATAGGCGGCGTTGACCAGCCGGTAGTCGACGCCATATTGCAGGATCAAGCCGACCTCGATAATGAACATGAGGCCAAAGAAAAAGGCGAGGCCGCGCAGCGACTCATTATCACGTTTTTCAAAGCTCGCGTGATAGACGCTATAAGTTAGCATGCCAAGGATGAAGAACAGTGGCGTCAATACCACGCCCATCACAATCGGATCGACGCCCCACTGCGCGTTCCCGGCATAGGCCAAGTATGACCCCAAAATGACAAAGGCAGGATGTGCGATATTGACGATGTTGAGCAACCCGAACACCAGGGTCAGCCCCAGTGTTACGGCCGCGTAGAAGCCGCCGAGCATCAACCCGGAGATCAGCGCGTCGGGAAGCAGTTCTAGAGACAACGGACGGCGCGGTTAGCGTGTCGCGATCACTTGGCGTCCGGATACGGCGCGATCAGCGCCCCTGATTTCCAATCCTCAGGATAGAGCACTACCCGGGTTCCGGCCTGGGTGAACTGCTCGAGGCTCTGGTCCTCGATGCCCTGAAACTGAACCATCAGCATGCGAGATTTCGACCATTCTCCGTTCGGTCCAAAGCTCACATCGCCGACCACGGTCTCGAACTCATTGCTGCTGATATAGTCGGCGAGCTGGTCTTGATCCAAACCGCCAGTGGCTGTAACCGCCTCGCCGAGAATCTGCATGTTGGCATAGGCAAACGGCGGCAGGTAGTAGCCCAGCGGATCGACGCCGGCATCCGCCGCGATCGCCTGGTACTTTTCGAGAAACGCCTCGATGCCGGGAAATTGCAAAGTCGGCTCGGGCACCCAAAAGTCGTAATTGACGATGCCGTTGAGTTGCGGACCGAGAGCCTCCATCAGTGAGGCGAATTGCACGCCGACCATGCCGCCGCCGAATAGCTTGGCGTCGAGCCCAAGCTCGGTCACCGACCGCACGATGCCCGCCGAATCCGGCGGATAGGACGCAACGTAGACCACGTCGGGTTGGGTCGACTGAATCTTGCGGATAACCGGCGAGAAATCGACTGTGGTTGGCGGATAGGTCTCGTCATAGACGATCTCGAGCCCCGCAGCCTCGGCGTTGGCGCGCGCGCCGATCAAGGCATTACGAGGGAACTCAGCGTCGGCGCCGACCAGCGCAACGGTGGTCGGCTTGGGTTCCGACTGCATCGCGATCTCGAAAAAGCCTTTTGACCACTCAATCCGTGGTTCGGGCCCGGCCGGCAGAATCTGGAAATAGCGCGAATAGCCAAATTCCTCATTCGAGGCGAGGCCGAACAGCGACATGAAAACCATGTCGTAGTTCATCGCGATTGGGATTGCCGGTGTGATCGTCGCCGAGCCGTAGCCCGAGACGATCAGGTCGACCCGATCGATGTTGATCAGTTTGGTGTAGATGCCCGGAACCTTGGCCGGGTTGGTCTGGTCGTCGTAAAAGACCAGCTCGACTTCCCGGCCGAGAAGACCACCGGCGGCATTGACATCGTCGCGCCAGATTTCGATAGCGATCAGCGCCGCCTTGCCCGCACCGGCCAAAGCACCGGTAAGCGCCATGCCGAACCCGATGCGGATCGGGTCTTCGGCTTTGACCGTTGGCGCCGCGGCCACAAGGCCGATCGCCGCCAGAACAGCACCGACCAACAGGCGCCGCGCACCCCCGAACTTGCGTCGCTGAAGCATCCCGCACCTCCCCCTAAAACAGTCTGTTTTCGACTTTGTTTGACGCGATCATAGCGCATCCGGCCGCCGCCGCCGAGCCCCCGTGCTCGCTAACGGTGAAACGACTGCGGCATCGACCGTCAAAAAAATATCGGAAAACCGCCCTAACGGGCCCGCCGAACCTGAGGGTTCGGCTGATCTATCGGATCATGTCGGCGGATATGGCGGTTTCGACCATCACCGAGTTAACCGTTGTCCGGTCCGCGCCAAAGGGATCATGGATCGTGCCCTGGCGATCGGTGTCCAACAAGCGGCCGAGCAGGCGGCCGCGCTCGACCATGGTGTGGCCGAACGGCACGCGCTGATCGCGCCATGCCTTTAGCCCGGCGTCGATATTGCCGTCGGCGGCGTCGAAAGATTCGGCCAGGGTCACGGCATCTCCCGCCGCCTTGGTCACCCCGAAGCCGGTGTGCGGCCGGGCGACAAACGCCGCGTCGCCCAAAATCGCCACCCGCCCAAATACCATTTCCGGCGACTCCAGATCGTAAATCGCCTGCAGGAATGGCCGGTCCGTTCGCTCGATCAGCTCGCAATATTGCGGCGGTAAGTTGGCCGGGGCGTCCGCGCGCATCGCCGCGACCACCTGGGGATGGACGCGATTTGGCGGCATGGAGACGTCGTGCCGATTGCCGTCGGGGTCGGTGAACAGTGCCTCGAATTCAGGATCGGTGCCGGCCTGTCGGTACCAGACCCAGTTCAGCCGGTGTTGGTCCGGCGACAAGGTGCCGCCTTCGCCGGCGACCGGATAGCACAGGAATTGCTCGCCCGGAGGCAGCGAAAACGAAATTCGTCCGGTCAACGCCGCGCGCGTCGCTTCGCTCGCCTCGGTCGCTAGAATCATGCCGCGCCACGCGACATAGCCGGCATAACGCGGCGACGCGTCGGGCAGCATTTGACCGCGCACGGTGGAGCGCACGCCATCCGCGCCAATCAACAAATCGCCGCGCTCTTCGCGGCCGTCGGCGAACACTGCAGTGACGGTGGTGCCCTCCTGTACCACGTGATCAAGCCGGATCCCGGTATGGTATGCGCCCGCCGGCATGCCCGACATCAGGCGCAGGTACAGCATGTCCCAAGACGTGGTGACCTGAGGCATGTCGTGTTCGCCGAGCACGGCGCCGCTTTGATCGAACGTGACCCGGCCATTCAATTCAACGCCGAGCCCGGCGCTGCCGACCCCCGCCTTATCGAGCGCCACCATCATTTCGGGATGGGTGGCGATACCAGCGCCGCGGCTTGCCAATTCGTCGGTCGATCGCTCGAACACGTCGACCCGCCAGCCGCGTTTGTGCAGCAGCAGGGCGGTGAACAGCCCCGCCATCGACCCGCCGATAATCAGGGCACGTGGCCTCGCCTCGTCGCTCGAAATTGCCATTTCTCGTCCTCCCCGGCCGATTGCGCGCCAAGCGCCGCCATTATGCCATCTCCTTCCAATCTCCCAACACCGATGACAGACGCATGGCTGGCCCGGCCACGTCGCATTGTCGGCCGCAACAGCCCCGGGCTAACATGGCCGCCAATCGAAACGGGTTAGGCAGGTGGGAAACGGATGGCGGAGACGATCAAGGTTGGCGACATGGTCGCCGAATTTCTTCAAGGCGCCGGGGTCGACACGGCCTTCGGCGTAATCTCGGTTCACAATATTCCGATGCTCGACGCGATCGGCCGAGGCAACGCGATCCGTTTCGTGATGGCGCGCGGCGAAGCCGGGGCGGGTCATATGGCCGACGCCTACGCCCGCGTCACCGGTGGCTTGGGCGTGTTACTGACCAGCACCGGGCCCGGCGCCGCCAACGCCACCGGGGCGATGGTTGAAGCGCGTTTCGCCGGCTCGCCGGTGCTCCATCTGACCGGCCAGACCGCGACAGGCAACGTCGACCGTGGTCAAGGCACGGTGCATGACGTTCCGAGCCAGCTCGACATGCTGAAATCGGTATCCAAGGCGGCGTATCGCGTGCAGTCGCCGGAATCCGCTCTCGGCACCTTGGCGCGCGCGGCAGCCGAGGCGATGACACCGCCGACGGGCCCGGTGAGCGTCGAAATTCCGATCGACATCCAACGCGCCGAAATCGCCCGACCGGCCGAGCTGGACACCTTCGCCCTGCCGGTGCCGCCGGCGGTGGCGCCAAACCCGGCGGCGCTCGACGCGCTGGCCGACATGGTGCGCCAAGCGCGCCGGCCGATGCTATGGCTTGGCAACGGCGCCAAACACGCGGGCGAGGCGGCGACGCGGTTGATCGATCTCGGCATCCCAATCGTGACCAGCTGGAACGGCCGCGGTGCGGTACCCGAGGACCAACCGCTGTGTCTCGGCCCGCTCAACGGCACGCCTCAGGTCGAGGCCTTCTACGACACCGTCGATCTGATGGTCGTGGTCGGCTCGCGCCTGCGCGGCCACGAGACCCGCGACATGTCGCAGAACATGCCATCGCGACTTGCGCAGATTGATGTCGATCCGCAAGCCGACGGACGCACTTATTCCTCCGAGTTTTTTGTCTGCGGCGACAGCGCGCTGTCGCTCGCCGGTCTCGCCGACCGGTTGGACGGCAAGCTTGCTATCGAATCCGGTTACGGCGAGGAGATCACCGCGCTCAAGGCCGAAGCGACCGAGGCCTATCGCGATTATCTCGGCCCGTATCGCAGCTTCCCGGGAGACTTACGCGAGGTGATGCCGCGCGATGCAATTTGGGTGCGCGACATAACTCTCAATAACAGCACCTGGGGCAACCGCATCTTCCCGCTCTATGGCCCACGCGATAACGTCTATCCGATTGGCGCGGCGATCGGGCCGGGCATCCCGCTCGGGGTCGGCGCGGCGCTTGGCGCGAGCGGCCGAAAAGTGGTTGCGATGTGCGGCGACGGCGGTTTCGCCCTCAGCTTGGCCGAGGTGTGGACCGCAGTGCAGGAAAAAGCCGACGTAGTGTTCCTGGTGATGAATGACCAGGGCTACGGCGTGATCAAACACATCCAAGACAAGCTGTACGATGGCCGCCACTTTTTCGGCAATCTAGCCACGCCCGATCTGGCACAGCTCGCCACGCTCACCGGCATGCCGTACGAGCGCGTCGACAGCGCCGACAAGCTGGGCCCGGCGGTAACCGCCGGCATGGCGGTCGACGGTCCGGCATTGGTCGACGTCGATATGACCGCGATCGGTGAGTTCCCACCCTATTTCGCACCACCACCTTATGCGGAAAAAAAGGCGGGATAGGTCGAGCCTGGGCTGAGATCGGGTGCCTCTTAGCCAGATACAAATACAGCGCTGGCATCGCGCAAAATTTGACTCTTTCGCCAAAGCCGTGAATCAAAGGCGGAAATCTATTGCCACAACAGTTGGCGCTGAACGTCGTCCAGTCCTTGGGCAGCGAAGAATAATTGTGTGACGGTAAGCGGAGGGGATGGGCCATGACGCAAGAAATTCAGGTGGGCGGCCTTAAGGTCGCGAAACAGCTTTACGATTTCGTCAATGACGAGGCGCTGCCGGGAACCGGCGTCGATACCGACGGTTTCTGGGCGGCGCTCGACGCGATCGTGCACGACCTGGCGCCGCGCAATCGGGAACTGCTGGCGCGCCGCGACGAATTGCAGGCGAGCGTCGATGCCTGGCATCGCGAACGCCGTGGCCAAGACTTCGATTTGCCGGCGTACAAGGCGTTCCTAACCGAGATTGGCTATCTATTGCCCGAAGGCGATGATTTCGCCGCCTCGACCGAAAATGTCGACGCCGAGATCTCGACCATCGCCGGCCCACAATTGGTGGTGCCGGTCACCAACGCACGTTACGCGCTGAACGCCGCGAACGCGCGCTGGGGCAGCCTGTACGACGCGTTTTACGGCACCGACGCGATCCCCGAGGATGGCGGCGCCGACCGGGCCGGCGGCTATAACCCGGTACGCGGGGCGCGAGTGATCGCCGCGGCGCAGGAATTTTTGGACAATGCCGCGCCACTTGCCGACGGCTCGCACGCCGACGCAACCGCCTATGCCATCGAGAATGGACAACTCTCCGTCACCCTCAAGGACGGCGCGACGACCGGGCTTGCCAAACCAGCCAACTTCGCCGGTTATCAGGGCGACGTCGCGAACCCAGCCGCGGTGCTACTGGCCAACCACAATTTACACGCGGAAATCCAGATCGATCCCAGCCATCCGATCGGCAAGGACGACCCAGCCGGGGTTAGCGACATTTATCTCGAATCCGCGGTGACCACGATCGTCGACTGCGAGGACTCGGTCGCCGCGGTCGATGCCGAGGACAAAGTGCTGGTCTATCGCAATTGGCTCGGCCTGATGAAAGGCGACCTGACCGACAGTTTCGAAAAAGGCGGCAAGACGGTTGACCGAAGATTGAATCCCGACCGCCACTACACCGCCCCCGATGGCACAACGCTGACGCTGCCCGGCCGTAGCCTGATGCTGGTGCGCAATGTCGGCCATCTAATGACCATCGACGCGGTGCGTGACCGCGACGGCAACCCGGTGCCAGAAGGCATTCTCGATGGCGTCTTCACCTCGCTGATCGCCATGCACGATTTGAAGGGCCAGGGGACCTATCGCAATAGCCGCGCCGGCTCGGTCTATATCGTCAAACCGAAAATGCACGGACCCGACGAGGTCGCGTTTTCCGGCGACCTGTTCAGCCGCATCGAGGACGCGCTGGGGCTCGACCGCTTTACCCTCAAAATGGGCATCATGGACGAGGAACGGCGCACCACCGTCAACCTCAAGGAGTGCATTCGCGCCGCCAAGGATCGGGTGTGCTTCATCAACACCGGCTTCCTGGACCGCACCGGCGACGAGATGCATACCTCGATGGCGGCCGGCCCGATGATCCGCAAGGGCGACATGAAATCGGCCGCGTGGATCTCGGCTTACGAAGACTGGAACGTCGATATCGGCCTCGCCTGCGGACTGCAGGGGCACGCCCAGATCGGCAAGGGCATGTGGGCGATGCCCGACCTGATGGCGGACATGCTGAAAATCAAGATCGGCCATCCGCAAGCCGGCGCAAGCACCGCATGGGTGCCGTCTCCGACCGCCGCCACCCTGCACGCGACCCACTATCACACGGTTGACGTGGCGGCGCGCCAAGCGGAACTGAAAAAGCGCAAACGCGCCAACCTCGACGATATTCTGACGGTTCCGCTCGCCGATCGACCCAATTGGTCGGAAGATGAAATTCATCAAGAGCTAGACAACAATGCGCAAGGCATCCTCGGTTATGTCGTGCGTTGGGTCGACCAGGGCGTTGGCTGCTCGAAAGTGCCAGATATCAACAATGTCGGATTGATGGAAGATCGCGCGACCTTACGCATCTCCAGTCAACACATCGCCAATTGGCTGCACCACGGCGTCTGTTCCGAAGATGAAGTGATGGAGACCATGAAGCGCATGGCGGGCGTGGTCGATGGCCAGAACGCCGGTGATTCCGCCTACCGGCCGATGGCCGGCGACTATGACGACAGCGTCGCCTTCCAAGCCGCGTGTGATCTGGTGCTCAAGGGCCTCGCCCAGCCCAGCGGCTACACCGAGCCGATTCTGCACAGCCGCCGCATCGAAGCCAAAGCGAAGTTTGGTGGCTAATGAAATGAGCAGCAATGAATTTAGGGGCTGCCGACCATACCAACACTTCGATTAAACATAATCTAGGAGGGCCACGTGGCGCTTTACGAACTTCGCACCTACACGCTGTATGTCGGCAAGATGAAAGACGCGATCGACATCTACACAACGCTTGGTTGGCCAGCGATCCAAAAATATGAGGACAAGCTGGTGGGCTATTTCACCGGCGATGTCGGGGCGCTTAATCAGATCGTCCATTTATGGAAGTTCGACGACGATATGGATCGACGCCGCGTCTGGGAAAAGATTTACGCCGACGAGGATTTCTTGAAATTCGCCGCCGCGTTCCGGCCGTTGATCATGTCCCAAGAGAACAAATTCCTGCTAGCGTCACCGTGGGGTCCGCACCCCTAGTTATCAGCCCGCGAGTATCGGGGAGGCCTGGCCCATGAACCTCGCCGAATGGCTTTACCGCACCGCCCGCACGCGCCCCGAAGCGCCGGCGCTGCTGACCGGTGATCGGGTGGACGCCGATTATCGCGACTTCGCGGCGCGCGCCGCGGCGATCGCCGGCGGCTTGCGTGACCGCTTTGGCGTACGGCCCGGCGACCGTATCGGCGTGTTCATGAGCAACCGCACCGAATATCTGGAAGCGCTCTATGGCGTTTGGTGGGCGGGCGCGGCGGCGGTGCCGATCAATGCCAAGCTGCACCCGAAGGAAGCGGCGTGGATCCTCGCCAATTCGGGCTGCCGGCTCGCGTTCGTGAGCGACGATATTGGCTCGGCTCTGGCCGACGTTCGCGACGAGGCGCCCGAGTTAGACCAGATTCTGTCGGCAGACGATGCAGAATTCACCGTGCTGCGCGGCGGCGACGGACCCGATCGGCCAGAGCCGCGCGACGGCAACGACCTCGCCTGGCTGTTCTATACCTCTGGCACCACAGGCCGGCCCAAGGGCGCTATGCTCTCCTGGGGTAACTTGCTCACCATGTCGCATTGTTACTTCACCGAATTCGGACCGATCGGGCGCGACGATGCGATGCTGTACGCAGCGCCGATCTCGCACGGCGCCGGCATGTACAAAATCCCGCATATTCTGGTCGGCGCGCGACACGTCGTGCCTGAATCAGGTGGCTTCGACCCCGGCGAAATCCTCGAGCTCTCCGCCAAGCTGCGCAATGTCTCGATGTTCGCCGCGCCGACCATGGTGCGGCGCTTGGTCGACGGCGCCAAGGCGCGCGGGTCGGACGGCGATGGCATCAACACGGTCATCTATGGCGGCGGGCCGATGTATCTCGCCGACATCGAAGAGGCGATCGAGGTGATGGGCCAGCGCTTCGCCCAGATCTACGGTCAGGCCGAAACACCGATGACCATAACCGCGCTGTCGCGCCACTGGCATCAGAACGACGGCCATCCGCGCTACCGCGCGCGGCTGGCTTCGGTCGGCTTGCCCCAGAGCGGCGTGCGGGTGCGCGTAACCGATGGTGATGGACAAACTTTGCCGCCCGGCGAGGTTGGAGAGATCGAGGTCAAGGGCCCGAGCGTCATGCTCGGCTATTGGAACAACCCCGAGGCCACCGCCGAGACCATCCGCGACGGCTGGGTGCGCACCGGCGACATGGGTGCGTTCGACGAAGACGGCTTCCTGACCCTGCACGACCGCTCGAAGGACATGATCATCTCAGGCGGCACCAACATCTATCCGCGCGAGGTGGAAGAGGTGCTGTTGGCCCATCCCGACCTACAGGAAGTCGCTGTGGTCGGACGTGCGCACCCCGACTGGGGCGAGGAAGTGGTCGCCTGCGTGGTGATGAAGCCAGGCCGCGTGCTCAACGAAGCCGCGCTCGACGCATACTGTCTCGACGCGATCGCGCGTTTCAAACGCCCCAAGGCCTACGTCACGCTCGACGCGCTGCCCAAAAACAATTACGGCAAGGTGCTCAAAACCGAACTCAGAGAGAAGCTCGCGCGGCCGGAGTGACACCGCCTATTTCGGCGGCAGGGTATCGACAAATTTGCGGGCGAGCGTAATCCAGTCTTTCAGGGCGTCGTCAGCGCAAGTGGCCGCGTAAACGAAGATGAATCCGCCGATACGCCGTTCGCCAAAGGCCATGGGTTCCGCGCCGGGTCGCGTTAGCGCGGCGGCTTCCTGCTCCTTGCCGACACGAAAAACGTAGCGGCCCTTGTCCGCCGCGCACAGCATGTTGCCGTCGATGAAAAAGCCGAGGCCGCCGAACATTTTCTTTTCGCTCAAACCATCGGCACCAACCAGCGCGGCACGCAAGGCGTCGGCGAGCGGCTCGTCGTAAGCCATGTCAGAGCCATGTCACAAGTAGCCGAGATCGCGCCACACTGTGTAGTCGGCGCGGAAGCTTTCGAGCGATTGCCAGACCCGCGCGAAATCCGCGTCGGCCGCGACCTCTTCCGCGACCACTTCGTCCCACGCCCCCTTGAATGCGGCCATCATGTCATCTGGCCATTTGTGAACGGTGACGCCGGCCGCCTGTAGATCCGTGATCGCCTGGAATTGAAGCGCCTCACCCTCAGCGATCGAGTGGCGGAAATTGTCGCCGCAGGCCGCTTGAATTTGCGCCTGTTGATCTGGCTTGAGCCCATCCCACTTGTCTTTGTTAATCATCAGCTCAAGAAACGTCGATTGCTGGTGCCAGCCGGGGAAATAGTAATGCTTGGCGATTTCGTGAAAGCCGAGTTCACGGTCGATCGCCGGCATGGCGAATTCGGTGGCGTCGATGGTGCCGAGCTCCAGCGCTGGGTAGATGTCGCCGCCGGCGAGTAATTGGGTCGAGACGCCAAGCTTTTGCATCACCCGGCCGCCAAGGCCGAAAAAGCGCATCTTGAGGCCCTTGAGGTCGTCGAGACTATTGATCTCCTTACGGAACCAACCCGAAGCCTCGGCCGAGACGATGCCGCACAGCACGCCCTTGATGTTGTGGCGGCCGTAGATCTCGTCATAAAACGCCTCGCCGCCACCGTAGTAGAACCACGCCATATACTCGCCGATCGGCGGCCCGAACGGGATCGCCGAGAAAAACACCAGCGACGGCACCTTGCCAGCCCAATAGCCGGCGGTGCTCCAGCCGGCGTCGACACTGCCGCTCGACACCGCGTCGAACACCTCGAGCGGCGGCACCAGAGCCCCGGGATCGAAGAACTTCATTTCGATGCGCCCGCGCGACATCGCCGCCAGCGTGTCCGGCACGCGCGCTCCGAGCGTTCCCACCTGGATCAGCGAAGCTGGCACGGTACTGGCGATTTTCCAGCTCACCTCTGGCCCCGGCGACGCGCCGTCGACGGCCGAGCCGTCGCCGCTGACCACGGTCTGCGCGCCGGACTGAAACGCCAAATAGCCGATCGCCAGCCCGGCGATCAGCCCGACCAGCATCAAAACCAGATTTCGCATGTCACGCTCCCGCGTGTTTGGGTCTCAGGGGCTCTGCCTCGGGCCGACGTGGACGTCTATTCCGCCGCCAAGCTACCCCGCCGCCCAGGGAGTTCGCCGCGGATGACATAGGCGAGGGTTTGCACCACCTGCTCCGGCGTTTCGCACACCGCCAGCGCGGCCGCATCGACTTCCTTGAGCGCGTGGTTGACCGATGGGTCGTGCAAGGTGATCAGCGCCTTGCCGAGCGCCGAGGCAACGCCGGCATCGAATGCGGCATTCCACTGGCGGTATTTGTCGCCGAAGCGCACCACCACCACATCGGCTTCGTTGATCAGCGTGCGGGTGCGAATAGCGTTCATCGAAGCGCCCTTGCGATCATGCCAGAACGCGTCCGACTCACCACCCAGGATGGTGACGCCGCAATCGTCGCTGTCCTCGTGTACGCACACGGGGGAGTCGAGCCGCACGGGCAGGCCGGCGCTGCCGATCCCATCTGCGATACGGTCACGCCAGTCAGAGTGAATTTCGCCCGACAGATAGACCCGCCATGTCCGCTCGCCCATAACCTCGTCCTTCCCGCATGGTTCGCCTGAACCGTTTCTGGCTGGGAAAAACCTAGCGGCTCGGGCCCACTTTTGAAAGGCTGCCGCGCAGTCCGGCGGCGGCCTTGGCGAGCGCGGTGACCCGGTCCCAATCCCCGGCCGCGACCGCATCGCGCGGCGCGACCCATGACCCGCCAACGCACACCACCGTCTCAAGCGTCAGATAATCCCGCGCGTTGGCTTCGGTTATCCCGCCGGTCGGGCAGAAACTGGCCTGAGGAAACGGCCCGGCGAGCGCTTTCAGAGCGGCAACGCCACCGCTCGGTTCAGCCGGAAAGAACTTCATCAGCGCGTAACCGCGCGCCAGCAGCCCCATCACCTCGCTTGCCGTCGCCGCGCCCGGCAATAACGGTACCGCGCCGTCTTCGGCCGCATCCAGGAGCGCCGGTGTGGCCCCCGGGCTGACCGCGAAGCGGGCGCCGACACGCTCAACCGCCGCGAGCCCTTCACCGGTCAACACGGTGCCGGCCCCGACGATCGCGCCTTCAACGCCGTTGGCGATCGCTTCGATTGCGGCTACCGCGGAGTCGGTCCGCAATGTGACTTCAAGGATCGGCAATCCACCAGCAACCAGCGCTCGAGCCAGCGACACAGCGCTCACCACGCTGCCAACGGACAGCACCGGCACCACCGGCGTTCGCGCTAGCAGATCCGGCAATTCGCCCTGCCGATGATTATCGATTGTCGCCGAGGTCAGCTTTGTCTCGTCCACAACGCGACTGTCCCAAAATTTCGCCATTGTCCGCGCTATAGTCATCGCTTCGCGAAGGTTCGACAAGTGGGCGACGCCTCAATCATGCGGTGGCCGCTGCCGCCCAAACATTTTTTCTCATCGGATTTGAACCCCGCTTAACACGGCGTCGACTTACCCAATGACAGCGCCAATGGGCGCCTTGCTTCAACCGCAAATCGCTGACTCAAAATGGAGAGAAAAATGACCCGTATTGTCCGCATTACCGCCCTCGCCGTTACCGCCACTCTGCTCGCCGGTCCGATCAGTGCACAGGCCGCGATCGGCGTTCCTGACAGCCTTAAATGCGAGGATGCATTCTGGCCAGGCGACGAAGGCCACGAAATCTGCTTCTGGTCCGACCCGCTTGACAATGTCGACGCGCCCGCCGACCCCAACCGCGCCTTCGAGTCCTTGAAAGATGTCGGTCGGCCAACCGTGCCGGTGCTGAGGCTGCCGGTCGCGCCGCCGCCTGTGCAGCCTACTCCAACCCGGATGATCCGCTGACCGCAAACGGTCAGCCCCGAAAGCGGCGGCACCATACCCGCGACCGCTGTTTTCGGGGCGACGGGGCCCTTCTCAACCGGTCTTTCCCTGCGTGCTCCTGGCTAAAAAAGTTGGACGGCCGCCCGCCCGGCCCCATATAACCCGCGCCATGGGCACCCGCCGTTTCGTCAAGATGCACGGCATTGGCAACGACTTTGTCGTTCTCGATGCGCGCCAGACGCCGCTATCGTTGGCGGCGGCCCAGGCACGCGCGCTTGCAGACCGACGAACCGGCGTCGGCTGCGATCAATTGATCGTTCTGGAGCCGTCAAAAAAAGCTGACGTATTCATGCGTATTTACAATGCTGACGGCGGCGAAGCGGGGGCCTGTGGTAACGGTGCCCGGTGCGTCGGCGCCGCCGTTATGCAGGAAAAAGAAGCCGATACGGTTTTGATAGAAACCGCCTCCGGGATGATCGAGGCGCGCGACGCCGGCGATCATCGCGTGTCGGTTGATATGGGTATGCCAAGGTTGGATTGGCGCGAAATCCCTCTCGCCGAGGAACGCGACACCCTGCATATCGGACTCGATCGCGCACCGCTGGCTGATCCGGTGGGTGTCAGCATGGGCAACCCTCATGCGGTCTATTTCACCGACGATGCCGACGCGGTGCCGCTCGGCGAGATCGGACCAGGCTTGGAAACCGACGCTTTGTTCCCTGAACGCGCCAACATAGGCGTCGCGCAGGTTACCGGGCCGGACAGTCTCAGGCTCAGGGTGTGGGAGCGCGGCGCGGGGCTGACCCAGGCCTGCGGCACCGGCGCTTGCGCGGCTGTGGTCGCCGCCAGCCGACGCGGCCTGACCGGGCGGCGTGCGGAAGTAACGCTCGACGGCGGCGCGCTCGACATCGACTGGCGCGCCGACGATCATGTCTGGATGACCGGTCCAGTAGCGACGAGCTTTATCGGCGAAACCGACCCCGGCTTACTCATATGACCACGCCCGCGCAAGCGCCTGAAATCGTCACCTTCGGTTGTCGGCTGAATGCCTACGAGTCCGAGGTCATGCGCGGCCACGCGACGTCCGCGGGCCTCGCTGACGCGGTGATCGTCAATACCTGCGCGGTAACAGCGGAGGCCGAGCGCCAAGCGCGACAGGCGATCCGCAAAGCTCGGCGCCGACGGCCCGATGCGCGGATTATCGTCACCGGCTGCGCGGCGCAGATCGATCCCGCGCGGTATGCCGCGATGCCCGAAGTCGACGCGGTGATCGGAAACCACGAGAAGCTGGACGTCGCAAGCTTCGGCACGGATGCCAACGAGCGCGTGCGGGTCAACGACATCATGGCGGTACGCGAAACCGCCGGGCATCTGGTCGCCGGTTTCGACGGCCGCGCGCGCGCTTTCGTGCAGGTGCAGAACGGCTGCGACCATCGCTGCACCTTCTGCATCATCCCCTATGGCCGGGGCAACAATCGCAGCGTGCCGCTCGGCGCCATTGTCGAACAGGTGCGCAAGCTGGTCGATGCGGGTTATCGCGAAGTGGTGTTGAGCGGCGTCGACATCACGTCTTATGGCAGCGATCTGCCAGGGCGCCCGGGATTGGGGCCGATGGTGCGCCGCCTGCTCGCGGCGGTGCCGGATCTCGAGCGCTTGCGCCTGTCATCGATCGATGTCGCCGAGGTGGACGACACCTTGCTCGGACTGATCGCCGACGAGCCGCGCCTGATGCCGCATTTGCATCTCAGCCTACAGGCCGGCGACGATATGATCCTCAAGCGCATGAAGCGCCGCCACAGCCGCGATCAGGCGATCGCTTTTTGCCATCATGTCCGCGCCCTCAGACCCAATGTGGTGTTCGGCGCGGACTTGATCGCCGGCTTCCCGACCGAGACCGAGGCGCAGTTCGCCAATACGCTGGCGCTGGTCGACGATTGCGACCTGGTGCACCTGCACGTGTTCCCCTATTCAGAGCGCGAAGGCACGCCGGCAGCGCGAATGCCGCAGGTCCCCACTCCCATCCGAAAAGAACGCGCGGCGCGGTTGCGCGTGGCCGGCGAGCACCGGCACGCGCAGTATCTCGCCGACTGTGTCGGCGGTACCGCCAGGCTCTTGGTCGAGACGCCCGAGACCGGCCGCACGGAGACCTTCGCGACCGCGCGGCTCGCCGAAGCCGCGACACCCGGCAGCGTGGTGCCGGCGCGTTTAGTGGGTGTCGATGGCGCGATGCTATTGGCGGAAGCGGCGTGAACGAGACCTCGGCGCCAACCCGAACCGGATGGCTTGGCCGTCTGAAGGCCGGCCTTGGGCGGTCGGCAAAGGCGCTGGGCGATGGCATCGGCGGTATCTTCACCAAGCGCAGGCTCGACGACGCCGCGCTCGAAGAACTTGAGGAACTGCTGATCACCGCCGATTTGGGTGCGTCGTGCGCCGCCCGGCTCACCGCCAACCTGGCGAAGACAAAATTCGACAAGGAAGTCTCGCCCGATGAAGTGCGCGGCGCGCTTGCCAATGATATTTCGGAAATCTTGGCGCCGGTCGCGCGGCCACTCACGCCCGATCTTGCGCACAAACCGCATGTGGTGTTGGTGGTCGGCGTCAACGGCACTGGAAAAACCACAACGATTGGCAAGCTTGCTAACCAATGGCGTGCCCAAAGGTTGAACGTGATGATGGCCGCCGCGGACACGTTTCGCGCAGCCGCGGTCGAGCAATTGCAGGTATGGGGCGAACGCGCCGGCGCGCCGGTGGTAACCGGCAAACCGGGTGGCGACCCGGCGGGCCTCGCCTATGACGCGCTGGAGCGCGCCCGCGCCGACGGCGCCGATATCTTGGTCATCGACACCGCCGGCCGCTTGCAGAACAAAGCCGATCTTATGGCCGAGCTGGAGAAGATGGTCCGGGTGCTGAAAAAGCTCGACGAGACCGCGCCGCACGACGTAGTGCTGGTGCTTGACGCTACTACCGGCCAGAACGCACACCGCCAGGTCGAGGTGTTCCGCGAGCTCACCAACCTCACCGGCTTGATCGTAACCAAACTCGACGGCAGCGCGCGCGGTGGCGTAGTTGTGGCCCTGGCCGAACGCTTTGGCCTGCCGGTCCACGCGGTCGGGGTTGGCGAAGGCATCGACGACCTGCGCCCCTTCGAGCCCAAAGCGTTTGCGCGTGGGTTGTTCGGAATTGAAAGCCAAACCGCTTAGCCATGAAACAATTTTTAAAATTTGTGTTCGAAATCGGCCCACTGGTGGTGTTCTTCATTGCCAACGGGCGCTGGGGCATCATGCCGGCCACCGCCGCGTTCATGGTGGCTACGGCGATAGCCTTGCCGGCTGCCTGGTGGCTACATCGGCGGGTACCGGTGATGCCGTTGGTCTCGGGCGTGTTCGTCCTCGGCTTCGGTGGTCTCACCCTGTTGCTGGATGACGAGACCTTCATCAAGCTCAAGCCGACGATCGTCAATCTGCTGTTCGCGGCGATCCTGACTGGCGGTCTGGCGTTCCGCCTGGCCCTGCTGCAAAAATTGTTCGATACGGTGTTTCAGCTCACCGAACGCGGCTGGCGCTTGCTGACCATCCGCTGGACGCTGTTTTTCGTGGTTCTCGCGGTGCTCAATGAAGTGGTTTGGCGCACTCAGACCACCGAGTTTTGGATTCAATTCAAGCTGATCGGCATCATGCCGCTCACCCTGATTTTCAGCTTGGCCCAGCTGCCGCTGATTACGCGCTATCAGATCGAGGAAAAGGACGAGGCCGAGGAACCGGCGGAATAGGGGCCGGTCAATAGGCTCCGGTTTCTCCGGGAGGATTGGATCGCGGCGACCAGTCGCCGGTCTCGGAAGCATCGCGATGGTGGTTGAGCGCCCACTCGACGCTTGGAAACGCCAAGTCCGACCACGGAATTTCGTTCCACTCCAACAGCGCCACTTCCAAGCTTTCGTCGCCCGCCGAAACGTCGGGTGAGATGAGGCTCGCGGCGTAGATCACCTGGACCTGGCTGATGCGCGGAATGTTGTAGACCGCGAGCAGCCGGTCGATGGCGATATCGGCATTGGCCTCCTCCGCCGCCTCGCGCGCCGCGCCGGTGTGAGTTGCTTCCTCGAGCTCCAAATAGCCGGCGGGAATGGTCCAATAACCTTTGCGCGGCTGGATCGCGCGCCGACACAACAAAAGCTTGTCATCCCAAACGCAGACCGACCCGACCACCACCAACGGATTGCGGTAGTGAATGAAACCGCAATCGAGGCAGACGTGACGCGGCCGGTTGTCACCTTCCGGCACCATAACCGAGGTGGGGCCCGTCTTGCGGTCGTTTTCGGACTGGGACATTGGGGCACTATGAAACGGGCGGTGGACTAGGTCTAGAGCGCCATTCGGCCCGATTTATTCGTCGCTGGCGCGACGGCCCAGGGGATACGTGCCGGTGTTTCCACGAAACGGCAGCAGCAGAATGTGAGCAAGCGTCAATTTCGCCGGCTCGCGAAATTGTTCGAGACCAATGGTCATGCCTTCATGGCCGGCCGCCGGCTGAGCCCGATAAGTGCCGAACAAGCGATCCCACCAAGGCAGATTGAAGCCGAAATTGCTGTTGGTCTCCGTCCGCACCACCGAATGATGCACCCGATGCATATCAGGCGTGACAACGAACAAGCGCAGGACCCTGTCAATGGCCAGCGGGATGCGCATATTGCCGTGGTTGAACATAGCGGTGCCGTTGAGCAGCACTTCGAATATCACCACGGCCGCCGGATGTGGGCCGAGCGCCGCGACCACGGCAATCTTGAGGATCATCGACAGCACGATCTCGATCGGGTGGAAGCGCGCGCCGGTGGTGACGTCGAAGTCGAGATCGGCGTGGTGCATCATGTGCAACCGCCACAAAGCCGGCACCGCATGAAACATCACGTGCTGTAGATAGATCACGAAATCGAGCACCGCGACGGCGAGCACAATTTCGAGCCACAGCGGCCAGTCGAGCCAATTGAACAGCCCCCAACCGGCCCCAGTAGCGGCATGCGCGAGGCCGACCGCGGCGGTCGCGAACAACAAGCGCACGACCACCGTGTTCAAGACCACAAGGCCGAGATTGGCGATCCAACGGGTGAGCTTCGACATGGTCAGGGCGCGCCGCGGCACGGCAATCTCCGCCAGCGCGACCGCAACGAAAATGCCCAAAAAAGCAATGAGCCGAATGGTCGGCTCGTTCTCAACAACAAAGGAAATCATGCATCCGGACCGTGACGCCCAACAGGGCGGATAGCTTGAACCCGTTAGCGTGGCTCGACGGAGGCCACTTTATCAGGGTCGATCAATGGCCGGTAGCGGGGCGCACTGATGCATGGCGGCTCGCTTTGGTCACCCGGGCACAGCATCACCGGATAGAACGACAGCACCCCGGCTTTCGCCAACCGCGACACCAAGACTGGCTCCAGAGAGCGGTCGAGCGGTCCCACGACCACGCGATAATAGAAGATGCCGTTGACCGTTTTGGCGGAGGTCGTCGCCGGCAAGTTGGCCAGGTGCCAGGCGGCGGCGCGCGCATCGACCTCGTCTCGAAAGCTGGCGATCACGACGTAAGGCTCGGGCGATTCCAGCCCCGTGAACTCGGGCAGCATCAACGGGTCGATCAAGACATCTTCGCGGGCGGCTTCGGCAAAAACCCCGCCAAACGCGGAGTGTCGCGGCTCGGCGGTCGCGTGGGCGAGGGTCGCGTCGCTATCCGGGTAATCGTCCGGGCGGCACACCGGCTCGTCCTCGAACGCCCGCATGGGCTCGCAATCCTCGCCGGTCAGCGCCGACAAGCCGTGTCCGTTGCTGGTCTTGCCCGTGGCCATCAGGCTGACGCCGTCGAGTGCGGCGCGGGCGACCACCACGGTCGGCCCGGCGGCGCAGCCAGCAAGCAGAAGCGGCACAAGGACAAGCGCGGCAAAAAGCCGAAAAAATAGCCTGGGCACGAACATGGAGAGTCCATATAGCGCCCAAACGCCCAGTTTCCGCGACCATGGTCACGGAAAGCCAGGCAGGCCGATCCGAATTTAGATGGTTTGGTGCCGGGCCTTTGCGCCGCGCTCGATCGCGGCAGCGGCGAGTCGGTCGATATCGAGCCGATGACGCAGAATTTCGAGCAAACGCGCCTCTTCCTGCGTCACCTCGCCGTCGGCAGCGGCGACGTCGCACGCCACCGCATAGGCCGTTTCGGCAAGTCGGGCCGGCAAACCGCTGACAATCTGGTCGAGAGTCGTTTCCAAACCGTCTTCGTCGGCCAGCGCCTCGGCGCAATCTGCCGCCTGGTTGGTCAGGCCGGACAGGTCATAGTCACTGAACGCCGGCATCATGCGGACGATGTCGCCGATTTGGGCGATTTCGCTGTCGCTCATATTGCCGTCGGCGGCCGAGACCAGGACCATGGTGTAGATCAACGCGGATTGGGGTTCGAGCATTGCCGCCTCGTTCCAGTTTTGGGATGGCCGAGCGCTTTTGTTCGCCAGCGCGTCGACGAGGCGCATTTATCGGGAACCGGGGTCCGGCGTCAACTCGCCTCGCACCGATTGGCTGAGAAAGCCGCGAGTTTCGGCGACGGCTTCGGCCAACCCCACCCGTGCGACCTCCACACCCTCCGGAAAAGCGCTCAAAAGCCGGGTCGGCGTGGCCGCGTCGAGAAGTGTGAACACACCGCGATCGTCGGCACGCCGAACCAAGCGGCCGAAAGCTTGGCGCAGTCGCAGACGCACGAGCATGTCGTCATAGGCGCGATTACCGAATCGGTCGCGCCGCGCGCGATGCAAAATATTGGGCCGCGGCCACGGCACCCTGTCGAACACGATCAATCGCAACGATTCGCCAGGCACGTCGACACCGTCACGCAAGGCGTCGGTGCCAAGCAGGCAGGCATCGCGTTCGGCGCGAAAAATCTCCACCAGGGTCGCGGTGTCGAGCGCATCGACATGCTGGGCGAGCAATAACAAGCCTGCATCGTCGAGCGGCGCGGCCAGGCGCCGGTGAACACGCCGCAGCCGCCAGATCGCGGTAAAAAGCCCAAGCGCGCCGCCCCCCGCAGCGATGAACAGTTCGCGATAGGCCGCCGCCACCTGCGCCGGGTCGTCGCGGTTGACGTCGGTGACCACGAACACCCGGGTCTGCGCGGCATAGTCGAACGGTGATGCCACCGCCGCGCGCACCGGCGCGACCGGCAGGTAGCCAACGCCGGTGCGCACCTCCGCCGCGCGCCAATCCGCCTCCGCATCGTCGGTCGCGTCGCGCAGTGTGGCCGAGGTGATCAGGGCGCCCTGAGCCGGCAGGAGCACGGCGGTGGCGAAGGGTTCGGTGGGATCGACCCAGTGGCGGTACATGCCGACATCGCGGGGTTGACCGTCATGGCGATCAATCGCGAACCAATCGACAAACGCATCGGGTCGTTCGCCGGCGAGCGATTTGAGCATCGCGCGCCACGGCGCGATCAGGTCGAGGCGACGGCGGCGCAACGAGCGGCTGGTGGCTTCGATACGAATGCGGATCGCCGTGTCGAGCAGGTCGGCATCGTCATCAAGCCGGCGCATCAAAGTTTGCTCCAACCGTTCCATCGGCTGCGCCAGATCGGCCAACGCGGCATCGAGCAATTGCGCGGCGTCGAGCAGCCCCTCGACGGGTGGCCGGGTATCGGTTTCGGATCCATAGCCACTATCTTGGGGCGAGCGCGCGCTGACCTGCTGGTGAACCGACGACAAAAACTGTTCGCACGGTCCCTCCGGCCGTCGATCCGCCACCCGGCGCATCCATCCGTCGGCGGGCAGCGCGCGGGCGCCAGCAAGCACCGCATCCAGCGCTTCCGCCGCGCGATCGTCGCCTTCCACAAGATCGCCGGCACGGCGACGCAAGCCGCGCGCCCGGCCACGCCGGGTATCCTCCGCACCGCGCAGCCAGCGTCGGAGTTCGCGAGTCTCGAGCCCCGACAAGTGCACCGCAAACGCACCATCGGCAGCGTCGAACAGGTGATGGCCCTCGTCGAACACGTAGCGGGTCGGCAAAAACGGATCGTTGTCGCCGGCCGCGGCAAGCGCCATTACCAGCGCGTGGTTCGCAATCACCAGTTCAGCATGTCTAGCTTTGCGCGCCGCGCGCTCGATGAAGCACTTTTTCCAATGCGGACACGCCGAGTAGACGCATTCGCCGCGCCGGTCGGTGAGCGTGCGGGTGCGCGCGGTGCCAATCAGATCGGCGAGCCAGCCGGGAAAATCGCCGCCGACCATGTCGCCGTCGCGGCTGAAACGCGCCCACCGCGCGAGCAGGCCGAGCGCCACGCCACTGCCGCCGATACCCGGCAAAGTCCGGTCGCCGAGCCGGCCGGTCGCTTCGTCGAAATTGAGCAGGCAAAAATAGTTTTCGCGACCCTTGCGCACCACCACCTTGCGCGCTTTCTCGCTCGGGTCGGGGAACAGCCGGTCGAGCTCGCGGTCGATCTGCGCCTGCAAATTTTTGGTGAAGGTAGAGAGCCACACCGCGCCGCCATTTTTGTCGACCCAGACGCTGGCCGGCGCGATGTAGCCGAGTGTCTTGCCGACCCCGGTCCCCGCCTCGGCGAGTGCGACCCGCGGCGCGCCCTCGTGTTCGCGTGGCTGGAAGGCAAACGTGACGCCCGAGGCGTAGTCGGCCTGTTGCGGCCGTGCCTCGGCGCCTGAGCCGAGCAACGCGGCGAGCCGGGCGCGCGCCTCGTCGGGCTCGACCGCGAAATGGCCCGGCGGCGGTTCCGGCGCATGCTCGGTCCACTCGGGCAACCGGGTCCACACATCAAGCCGCGAAGCGGGCGCCGAAACACCGAGCGCGAGCGTCGCCGCGGCGCCCCAACTCCAACCATGATCGGCCATGCGACGCGCGACACCGGCGGCCTCTTCGGGCCTCGGATAGTCCGGCCGCGCCAATTCAGCGAGCAAGGTGAGCGCCGCCTCGCGTAGCGCCACAGCTTGATCGGCGAGCGCTACCGGAACATCGAGCCCGGCCGCTGCGGCCAGCCCGCGCGGTGTCGGCAAGCAAAATTGCGCCGGGCGGACGAAGGCGAACAGCTCAAGCACATCAAACGCGGGAAAAGGGTCGCCGCCCAGCCGGCGGGCGGTCGCCGGCGCATGACAAACCAGCGGTGGCGTGGTGCGCGCTTTGTCCCGGACCGCCTTCGGTTTGAGCGTTTCGACCGTACCGTCCGGCGCCAACCAAACCGCTTCGCGGCCACCCGCGACCAGGACCGGGGCGTTGGGCAACAGGTCGTGCGGATTGATCGGCGCGCGCGATGACGTCATGGCGGCGAGTATAATGGGCCGCGTGCGCAGCGGTCACGGTTGGTGCGACAATTGACGCAGGCCGCCCCCAAGCCTAGAAACGCCGCTCAACCGGGAGATCGCCATGTCCGAAGAGCGCGAGCTTGCGCTGCACAGCAATGCCTGGCCGTTTGTCGAGGCGCGCAGTCTGGTCGATCGCCTGGGCGGCACGCTGCCGGACAAGGGCTATGTGCTGTTTGAAACCGGTTACGGGCCGTCGGGGCTGCCGCATATCGGGACATTCGGCGAGGTGGCGCGCACGACCATGGTGCGGCGAGCGTTCGAGCTGATCTCAGACCTGCCGACGCGGCTGTTCGCCTTCTCGGACGATATGGACGGCTTGCGCAAAGTACCCGACAACATTCCGAACCAAGACATGGTGTCGGAGCATCTGGGCAAGCCGCTGACCGTAATTCCCGATCCGTTCGGCACCCACGATAGCTTTGGCGCGCACAACAATGCACGACTGCGCGCCTTCCTCGACCAATTCGGATTCGAGTATGAGTTCAAGAGCGCCACCGAGTGTTATCGCGCCGGCGAATTCGACGAAACGCTCAAGCAGGTCCTGGTCCACTACGACGCGATCATGGACGTCATCCTGCCCACGCTCGGCGCCGAGCGACAGGCGACCTACAGCCCGTTCCTGCCGGTTTGTCCGAAGACCGGGATCGTGCTGCAGGTTCCGGTGGTGGCGCGCGACGTCGAGGCCGGAACCATCAGCTATCAGGACGAGAGTGGTACAACAGTCGAAACGCCTGTTACCGGCGGCCACTGCAAATTGCAGTGGAAGGCCGATTGGGCGATGCGCTGGGTGGCGCTCAACGTCGATTACGAAATGTCGGGCAAGGATCTGATTCCGTCGGTGCAGCTATCGAGCCGCATCTGCCGCATTCTCGGCGGCGCGCCGCCGGAAAACCTAACGTATGAACTGTTCCTCGACGAGCAGGGCCAAAAGATTTCGAAATCCAAGGGCAATGGCCTGACGATTGATGAATGGCTGACCTATGGGTCGCGCGAGAGCCTTGGCTTGTACATGTTCCAAAGCCCGCGCAAGGCCAAGCGGCTCTATTTCGATGTCATCCCGCGCCAGGTCGACGACTATTTGAGCCACCTGTCGAAATACCCCGACCAGGACGCAAAAGACCAGCTTGCCAATCCGGCTTGGCACATTCACCGCGGTCAGCCGCCGGTGCAGGTGGTGCCACTGAGCTTCAATATCCTGTTGAACCTGGCCAGCGTGTGCAACACCGAGGACAAGGCGGTGCTGTGGGGTTTCATCAGCCGCTATGCCGCGGAGGCAACGCCCGAGACCAACCCCATGCTCGACGAATTGGTTGGCTACGCAATCAATTACTATCGCGACTTTGTTAAGCCGGAGAAGAACTACCGCGCACCGGAAGCCGGCGAGCGCGCGGCGCTGGAGGATTTGGTTAAAACCCTAGACACCCTGCCGCCGGATGCCAACGCCGAGGCGGTTCAGACCGAAGTCTACGAGGTCGGCAAACGCCATGACTTCGCCGACCTCAGAAGCTGGTTCAAAGCGCTCTACGAGATCCTTCTGGGCCAGAGCCAGGGCCCGCGTATGGGCTCGTTCATTGCGCTTTACGGCCGCGACGAGACCGTGGCGTTGATCAACAGGGTGTTGATCGGCGAGGATTTAGCCGCGGCCGGCTAACCACGGTTCGGTTATTGCCGCAAGTGCGGCGCGAAATGCTGGCGGATATTGGCGTCCAGCACCTTATCCAGATCGTTGGCGAGATCCTCGGACATCTGGAACAGAATCTCCTCGCGTTCCCGCAAGGTTGCGTTCTCCGGCAAGGTTCGCGTTCGCTTGGCCTCGCCTTCAACCGAGGCGGTCGGCAGCCCGTTTGCGCCGACAAGTTCGACGGTCATGGCGACCCGACCATCGAAGCGCGCGGACTGTTCGTTGGTGAAACTGCCCTCGACCGTCTGATTGGTGGCGAGTAGCGTTTCAACAATCCGCGCGTCCTGGATCGTCGCGCGTACGAGACCCCTTACCCCTGTCGGTTCCAGCCTTTGCTCCGCCCAGCGGCGCAACAACATGCTCGGCGGCACGGGGGAATTTTGCTCGACATGCGGCGCCGCAAGCGGCGGCACATAAGCCTCGACCACTTCAATCTCCGCGGCATCGATTTGAAACGGCGGCGCGCTGCGAAAACTGATCTCCGGATACTTGGCCGGCTGCGGCGCCGGCAAACAAGCGGTCATCAGAAGGCCAATCGCAGCAAACAGCGCGATGATTGGTGGACGAATGGTTGTGACCATGAACGACTCCGATGGATAGTTACCGACCCGAAGCAACATTATAGCAAGCGCTGCCAAATTGCGCGTGCGCCGGATTTATGGCTTCGATCAGTCAGGTCTGATCGATCGCGGACCCGTCGACGCCGAACAGATACTGCGCATTGCAATAATCACAGGTGATCTCCAGCCGCCCGTCGATCGCAAGATCGACACGGTCGGCCTCCGGCAAGGCGCGCACCACATTGGCCGCGCGCTCGTGCGAGCAGCGACATTCGAAGCGCACAGGCCGTGGCTCGTGCAATCGAACATCGTAATCGCGGAACAAGGGCCCGATCAGTGCCGGCGCAATCGCCAGCGGGTCGGCCAGGTCGGTGCGTCGCAGCCGGGCGACTTGGGTGCGGGTTTCGGCCCAACGCGCAATTTGCGAGCGGTCGTCGCCCGACCGGCCATCGGATTCGGGCATTTGCTGTACCACCAGGCACCCGGCCCGCCACGCCGGGGCCGCGCCGTTCTCGGCGGGCCACCGCACCGCCGCAACATCAATCTCGGCGCGCAATTGCTCGGACCGCGTCAGATAAGACCGCGCGGTCTCGGCGAGCGTATTGCCTTCGAGCGGCACCATTCCCTGATAGCGATCCTGGTCAGGCCCCTGATCAACCGTGAAAGCCAAGTGCCCGCCACCGAACAAACCGGCATTACCGGCCGTGCCCGGCGGCACCGCGTCGCCCAATGCCGCCGCGTCGAAGCCGGCATAACCGCGCATGGCGCCATCGGTTCGGTAATCGGCGATCATCAGACGGACCGGCCCATCACCTTGGATCTGGGTGGTGAACGTGCCATCGAACTTTAGCGTATCGGCCAGCGCGGCGGTCAACGCCAGCGCTTCGCCGAGGAGGACCGAAACCGGCTCCGGATAGTCGTGCTGCGCCAAAATCGCATCGACCACACCACCCAGGCGCACCAAGCGCCCGCGTGCGACAAGGCTATCGACACGGAACGGTTGAATCAGATCATCGGCTGTCAGCAAATCAGACATGGTTCAATATTAACACGCCAAAGAACGCGTCACTCCATAAGCGGCTGCATTCGGGTTTGAGCAAGACCGCCGCTCGGATCGAGCGGGGCCGGCGCTCATATGGGTCGCCGGGGCCCGAAATTTAAGATTTGGCCGGAATGGTTATGAAATTCGATTGAACCAAGCCACTTTCGATCGTATATTCTGTCCATACAGAAATAAATGACGCGACCGCCATGAAACTGACACCGGCCATGGAACAGTATGTCCTCCATTGGGGGGAGATGGGCACTCGCTGGGGAGTCAACCGTTCCGTGGCGCAGGTGCACGCGCTGCTGTTCCTTGCCGAAAAGCCGATGCATGCAGACGAGATCGTCGAAACGCTGGAAATCGCGCGATCGAATGTCAGCACGAGTCTGAAGGAGCTTCAAGGCTGGGGGCTGGTCAGTCTGTCGCACGTGCTTGGCGATCGACGCGATCACTTCGTCGCAGAGGGCGACCTGTGGACGATCTTGATGACAATTGTCGAGGAACGAAAGCGCCGCGAAATCGACCCTACCCTGAGCATGCTCAGGAAGTGCGCGATTGAAGCCGCCGACGACCCCGAGACTCCGACGGACGTCAAGGCGAAGATCGAACACATGTTGGAATTTATGGAAAACCTGACCGGTTGGTACGATCAAATCAAGGGCGTTCCAAAGCCAACGCTTGTCAAACTCATGAAATTGGGCGCCAAGGTCGCCCGGTTCGTTTCAAAGTAGGGGCATTTTTTTGGCAATTGATTTCTGTTTATACAGAAATAACGGTTTATTTCGGCAGGCAGCTAGACAGGCCGAGATAGACCGAAAAGATAGGAGAATCGCGCAATGGAAACGGTCCTGATTCTGGTCACTCTTCAAGGCATAGTCGGCGGTTTCGACAATTTGTGGCATCACGAAATTACCGAAAAATTGCCGTCCCGGCGTGAGGCGCGCGCCGAGCTCTCCCTCCATGCCGCACGCGAACTGATCTACACGCCGATTTTCTTGTCATTGGGTTGGCTAGCATGGAACGGCGCGTTCACATGGCTGTTTGCCGCGCTGGTGGCCGCCGAAATTGTCGTGACGATGAGCGACTTCGTGATCGAGGATCGCACGCGGCGCCTGCCGCCGTTGGAGCGGGTAATACACACTGTGCTCGCAATCAATTTCGGTGTCATCGTCGCGTACTTGACGCCGGTTCTGATGGCTTGGGCCCAACAGCCAACCGGTTTCGTGCAGCATAACTATGGCGTTCTGTCTTGGGTGATGACTATCTTTGGTGTCGGCGTCTTCGCCTGGGGTATCCGGAATCTTGCGGTCGTCATCGGGTACCGCAAACCGACTTGGCGGAAACAAGGATTCAACGTCACGGCATCGGATCAGCCCAAGACCGTTCTTGTCACGGGCGGCACCGGCTTCATCGGACGCGCATTGTGTCGCGCGCTGATCGAGCGCGGCGACACGGTGATCGTTTGGACTCGCCGGCGGGCGCGCGCGCTGCATTTGTTTGGGCCATATGCCATTGCCGTGGAATCACTGCAGGAAATTGACCCGGACGCCACGATCGACGCTGTGGTGAACCTCGCCGGAGAACCGGTCGGCACCCAATTGTGGACGCGCAAAGCCAAGCGCAGAATGATCGACAGCCGGGTCGAGGTGACGCGCGCTTTGGTCCGTTTCATCGCACAGCGGCGCATCAGGCCCGCGGTTTTAGTGAACGGGTCGGCGATTGGGTTTTACGGCCCACGCGACGGCACGCCACTAACGGAGCGGAACGGGCCGCGGCCGGGTTTCATGTCAGCTCTCTGCCAGAGCTGGGAAGATGAGGCTGAGACGGTTCGCGCCCTTGGCGTTCGCCTCTGCTGCTTGCGTATCGGGTTCGTGCTTGGGCGCGATGGCGGCTCATTGCCGCCGCTCGCCTTATCGGCCCGTCTCGGTCTCGCGGCCGTGCTCGGCGAAGGCAACCAATGGATGTCTTGGATTCACAAGACCGACATGGTCGCGCTGATCCTGTTTGCCCTCGACAAGGGTCGGGTCTCCGGATCGATCAACGCCACGGCACCGGCGCCGGTCTCCCAGGCGGATTTCATCAAGACGCTTGCGAAAGTCCTTCACCGCCCGGTTTGGCTGAGCATACCGGCCGCCGTCTTGCGCCTGGCGCTGGGCGATTTTGCCGACTTGCTCGTCACCGGCCAACGCGTGCTGCCGGCGCAGGCAATGCGTGCGGGCTTCCAGTTCCGTTTCGCGACGTTGGATCGCACGTTGGAGAATGTTCTTCCGCCTTCAACGCACACCAAGCGCGCGGGGCGGCGATCAGGCGTTAAGGCAGTACAATAAGACGCCCTTTTGTGCATGGAGGCGATTTTCGGCTTCGTCCCACACCACCGATCGCGGCCCGTCGATCACCGGTTCGGTCACTTCGTCGCCGCGGTGCGCGGGCAGGCAATGGAGGAAGATCGCATCCGACTTGGCCGACGCCATCAAGCTCTCGTCGACGCGGAAGGGGTCCATCAGACGATGCCGATTGCCCGGCTCGTCGCCCATCGAGACCCAGGTGTCGGTCACCACGCAGTCAGCGCCGGCCACCGCTTCGTGCGGATCTTCGGTGAGCGTGACAGCGCCGCCGGCGTCCGCCGCCCAGGCGATCACATCGGGGTCGGGCGCCAGCGCCGTCGGGCAGGCGAGACGTAGTTCGAAACCGAGGCGCACCGCCGCGTGCACCCACGAGACGGCGACATTGTTGCCGTCGCCGCTCCACGCAACGATTTGGTTCTCGATCGGGCCGCGATGTTCCTCGACCGTCAGCACATCGGCCATCAGCTGACACGGATGGCTGTGGTCGGTGAGACCGTTGATCACCGGCACGTCGGCATGTTCGGCGAGCTCCAGCAGCGTTTCGTGGCGAGTCGCACGGAGCATGATGGCATCGACATAGCGCGACAGAACCCGCGCGGTGTCGGCGATGGTTTCGCCGCGTCCGAGCTGGCTGTCGTCGGGGCTAAGCGTTACGGCGTGCCCGCCGAGCTGAGTCATGGCCAGCTCGAACGACACGCGGGTTCGGGTCGATGGCTGCTCGAAAATCATGGCAAGCGCCCGGCCCGCCAGCGGCATCTCCGCCGACCGGCCGTTCTTGGTTTCGGCGGCCTGGCCGAGAATGCCGCGCAGCGTTTCGCCGTCGAACGCATCAAGATCAAGGAAATGGCGCGGCGCGTTCATGACCCGAGTGCGTCGCACGCCGCGTCCAGTGCCGTCACCGCCTCCTCGACGTGATTTTCGTCAATGTTGAGCGGCGGCAACATACGCGCCACGTTCTCGCCCGCCGGCACCATCAATACGCCGCGTTCGCGCATCGCCGCCACCAGATCCATATTGGTGACTTTGCATTTAATGCCGACCATGAGGCCCTGGCCGCGTACCGACTCGAGCACGTCCGGGTGCCGCGCGACGACTGTCGCGACATCTTTGTGCAGCCGCGCGCCGATCTCTGTTACGCGGTCTAGAAACCCGTCCTCGAGCAGCACGTCGAGCACCGCATTGCCTGCCGCGGCGGCGAGCGGATTGCCGCCGAAGGTCGATCCGTGGGTGCCCGGCACCATACCCTCGGCCGCTGTGTCACTGGCCAGCACCGCGCCAACCGGGAAACCACTGCCAAGCCCCTTGGCGAGCCCCATCACGTCGGGCGTCACGCCATGCCATTCGTAGGCGAACAATTTGCCGGTATGGCCAATGCCGGTTTGCACTTCGTCGAACAGCAACAGTAGACCGAACTCGTCGGCAATGGCGCGCAGGTCTTTCAGAAAGCGTGAATCTGCTGGCCTGATACCACCCTCACCCTGAATCGGTTCGACCAAAATCGCTGCGGTTTCCCCGGTGATCGCCGCGCGTACCTCATTGGTGTTGCCAAAGGAGACATGGTCGAAGCCATCAACCGCGGGGCCGAACCCCTCAAGCGCTTTCTGATTGCCGCCAGCGGCAATGGTCGCGAGCGTGCGGCCATGAAACGCGCCGTCAAACGCGATAACCCGGAACCGTTCGGGCGCGCCCTTGTTGTAGTGGTAGCGGCGCGCGACTTTGATCACGCCTTCCATCGCTTCAGCGCCCGAATTGCAGAAGAACACCTTGTCCGCGAAGCTGTGTTCGCACAACCGTTCGGCAAGCCGCGTTTGGCCAGGGATATTGTAGAGGTTCGAGCAATGCCACAGTTTACCCGCCTGATCGGTCAATGCCGCGACCAGGTGTGGGTGCGAGTGGCCGAGCGTGTTCACCGCGATGCCGGTGGCGAAATCGAGATAACGTCGCCCGTCTACCGCGAACAGATAGGGTCCCTCACCCCGCTCGAAAGCGAGGTCGATCCGTGCGTAAGTCGGCATGACGGAAGACATCGACACTCTCCTGAATATTCGCGGCGAAGGCAGACCTCCCGCCACTCTGGGTTTCAGAAAAGCGAGGGACTATCAGCATCGGCCCTCGGCTTGTCAATGGCCAGGGGGCGCGGCTGCTATTCCTTGATCTTATAGCCGCGAGCGAGCATCTGGTGGCACAGGGTCCACAGCGCCGCGTTGATCGCCAACAACACCACAACGCCGATGATGAGCGAACCGTCGGCCTTGCCGATCAACGCGTAGCGCATGCCGTCGATCATATAGAAGAACGGATTGAACAGGCTGACCGTGTGCCACGGCTCGGGCAGCCGATCGATCGAATAGAAGGTGCCGGACAAGAAGGCGAGCGGCGTAATGACGAAATTGGTGATCGCCGCCATCTGATCGAATTTGTCCGCCCAGATTGCCGCGGCCATCCCCAACAGCGACAGCATCAAAGACGCGGCGACGGGATAGAAAATCAGCGCCCAGATATTGTGAATCCCAATCGGCACGAAGGTCGCAATCGACACACCGACTGTAAGCCCAACCAACAACCCTCGCATCACCCCGCCTATGGCGAAGGCAAAGGTGAGTTCGGTCGGGTTCAGCGGCGGGATCAGAATATCGACAAGATTCCCCTGAATCTTCGACGACATAAGGGAAGACGACGTATTGGCGAACGCATTTTGCACGATAGCCATCATCACCAGTCCCGGCGCGAGAAACACCATGAACGGTACCCCGCCCACGGTGCGCACCGCGCCGCCGAGCGCCAGCGCGAAGATTGCCAGAAACACCAGCGTGGTCATGGTCGGCGCGAGGATGGTCTGCGCCGGAATTTTCATGAACCGGCGAACTTCCTTGGCGCACAGGGTCCACAAACCGAGCCAATTGACGGCGCCAATGGGCGGCCGCCCGGGTCTGGTCACCGGCGGCGTCATGCCGTCCGTATGTTCACTGATCGCCACGAGATGGATCCTTTCGCCGCCGAGGCCGGCGCGAGCCTTTGCACGGAGCCGAAAATTGCAATATATTCGGACCCTTGTCCACAGGGGCGTCCAGCGGGAAACAACCGGCAAAAAAAGCGCCGCTGGGGCTCCAAGCATCTATGTTGTTTGGGAAAACTTGGTCGGGGCGAAGGTGACGCGATAATGCGCTCCGCGATGGGCTGGCCCTTGGTCACGCAGAGGACCGCGCCGGCCATTCGCCGCGCCTCCTGAATTGGGGGCATCGGCGCCAAGAGTAAGGAGGTGCGAGGTGGACGAGTCCAGGACGACCGTGCTGGTCGTCGATCGGGATGAAGCCGATCGACGGGTGTTCGCCGACGACCTGGGCGACCCGGAGTTCGCATTCGCCTACGCCGACGATAGCGACGACGCCATGACACGTATCGCCGGCGGCGATATCGGCGTTTTGGTGATCGACTTATCCGATGAGGTGATCAACGGCGGAGGGTTGCTGGGACAGGTGCGCGCGAACGCGGCGTATGATCAGATTCCGGTGATCGTTCTGCTCGATCGTCCGGACCTCGACAAGGCCGACGGGCATATGGACGCCGGCGCGGATTTCTTTGCGCTTAAACCGCTTGAGCCCGCCTTGACCCACGCGCGGTTGGTCGCGGCGGTGCGGCATCGTCAGCTCCAGACGCAGATTCGCCGCCAGCTCGCGCATTTCAAAATCCTCAACGAAGTCGGCATCGCGCTATCGGCCGAGCGGAACACCAACCGACTGCTCGAACGCATTCTGCTGCACGCCAAGGACATCACTCATGCCGATGGCGGCACGTTGTACATGGCGACGGAAGACGACCGGCTACGCTTCGCGATCATGCGAACGGACTCGCTGGATTTCGCTTTGGGCGGCACCACGGGTAACGAAATTCCGTTCCAACCACTGCCGATGCACATTCCCGATACCGGCGAGCCGAACCATCGCAACATCGCCACGCATGTCGCACTAACCGGCGAGTCGGTGAACATTCCCGACGCCTATGAGGCCGAGGGTTTCGACTTTTCCGGCACTCGCGCTTTTGATCAGAAGACCGGTTACCGGTCGAAATCGTTCCTGACCATTCCGATGAAGAACAATGCCGGCGAGGTCATCGGCGTTCTGCAACTGCTCAACGCGACCGACCGGCGCACCGGCGAAGTGATCCCGTTCTCGAGCGAATTGCAGGAAGTGATCGAGTCTCTGGCGAGCCAAGCCGCGGTGTCGATCGACAATCAGTTGCTGCTGCAAGGCCAACGCGAGCTGCTGGATTCGTTCATCAAGCTCATCGCCGCCGCGATCGACGCCAAGTCGCCCTACACCGGTGGTCATTGCGCGCGCGTGCCGGTGTTGACCGAAATGCTCGCCGACGCCGCCTGCCGGTCTCAAGCAACGGCGTTCGAGGACTTCGATCTCGACGACGAGCAACGCGACGAGCTGATGACCGCGGCCTGGTTGCACGACTGCGGCAAAGTGACCACGCCGGAATTCGTGGTCGACAAGGCGACCAAGTTGGAAACCATTTTCGACCGCGTGCAACTGGTGCGCACGCGCGCCGAGATTCTCAAGCGCGACGCGGAGATCGACTATTACCGCGCGCTGAACGAACCGGGCGCGGATGCCAAACGGTTGGAACAGGAACTCTCAGCGCGCATCGCTCAGATCGACGAGGACGTGGCATTCCTTGAAACCGTCAATGTCGGCAGCGAATTTCTGGGCGACGCGGCGATCGCGCGCGTCGAACGTATTGCCGGTCAAAATTGGCGCGGACCAGATGGCATCGATCAACCATTCCTATCGGACAACGAGGTCAACAATCTCACGGTCAGGCGCGGCACGTTGACCGACGAGGAACGCAAGGTGATCAACCATCACATCGTGATGACCATCGAGATGCTCGACAAACTGCCGTTCCCCAAGAACATGAAGAACGTGCCCGAATATGCCGGCGGTCACCACGAACGGATGGATGGAAAAGGCTATCCCAAAGGGCTCAGGCGACACGAAATGTCGATCCCCGCACGGGTCATGGCGGTCGCCGATGTGTTCGAAGCCTTGACCGCGCGCGACCGTCCATACAAAGATGCTATGAAGCTAAGCGTTGCCATGGATATCCTTGGCAAGATGAAACTTGATCATCATATCGACCCTGATCTATTTGACCTTTTCGTCGAGCAAAAAATTTACCTGCGGTATGCCGAACAGTTCTTGCTGCCGGACCAGATCGACGAGATCAACGTGGATCAATATCTCGGCCCATTGCCTGACGCGATGCCCGACAAATTGCCGTCTCTGGAAGTAAACCAACCAGCCTGACGGCCCCCGGCGACGACCACGACTGGAGAGAAAAGTCAGATGACGGTTACGATCTATCACAACCCACGCTGCAGCAAATCCCGCCAGACCTTGGCTCTGCTCCAGGAAAAGGGGATCGACCCCGCCGTCGTCCAGTATCTCGATACACCGCCCGATGCGGCGACGCTGAAGGACCTGCTGGGCAAGCTGGGCCTGGCGCCGCGCGACCTGATGCGGCGCCAGGAAGCGGCGTATAAGGAGAACGGCCTTGGCGACCCGGCGCTCGACGACGACGCCCTGATCGCCGCGATGGTGGCCAACCCTATATTGATTGAGCGGCCGATCGTGGTGAACGGTGCCAAGGCGGCGCTCGGCAGACCGCCGGAACAAGTGCTCGACATCCTGTGATCCCGCGGTCCGCGATATTGAACCAGCAACCAACCTGACTTCTGGGCATGCCCGATCACGACATGGACGACTATCAGGGCGGCGGGCGGCGGGGACCGGGCTGGATCGGCTTTGTCCTGATCATGGTTGCGCTGGCGGTCGGGCTTTACGCGCTTGATCAATACAACCCGACCATCTTCCGCTCCGAGGAAGGCGCCCGCCGACTGATTTACCTGGTGCTGCTGCTCATTATCATCGGGCCGGCAATGTTCATGGGGCGGCTGTCGCGGAATATTCGCAATATGGTGGTCTGGGCCGGCATGCTGGTTCTGCTAGCGGTCGGCTACGCGTTTTGGCATCAGGGCGAAGTGAGCCCCGGCGCGGCGACGTCGGGATTAATGCCGCAGCGGGGCGTCGCCGACTCGCCAAGCGAAGCTCGGTTCATCGCCAACCGTAACGGCGATTTCGTGGTCGAGGCGCTGGTCCAAGGCGTAACCGTGGTGTTCATCGTCGACACCGGCGCAAGCGATGTCGTGTTAAGCCCCGACGACGCGGCACGGATCGGCTTGAAGGCCGATCGGCTGGAATACACCCAGCGTTATCAAACCGCGAACGGCGTTATCTTCGGCGCGCCGGTCCGGCTCGACTGGATGTCGGTGGGTGGAATCAATCTGTACGACGTGCGCGCGTCGGTCCCCGACAGCGAGCTACGGCATTCACTGCTCGGCATGAGTTTCCTCAATAGGCTGGCCGGCTTCGAGGTTCGCGACGGCGTGTTGACGCTGCATCGTTGACCGAATCTTTGGTTGCTAATTAATTCTCGTATTTGGCTGAATTTTTCGCGCTGGCGCTAATTCCGGCGTTCACGATCGTTGGAGTCACGCCGTTTGACCGCATCGCGACTTTCCTAGCCGCGCGCTTAGACACATTCTAGTTCGAGGAATGCGTCACAGGCCGAACATCGCACGCAGAACCACAAAGCTTAGCGCGGCTAGGCCGGCGGCGAGCGGCAGGGTCACCAACCAGGAGGCAACGATGTTCAGGAACACACGGAAACTAACCTGATCGAGCGCGCGTGCGAGCCCGACGCCCATCACCGCACCGACAGCTATGTGCGTAGTCGAAACGGGAAGGCCTGTGCGCGAGGCGAGAACAACCGTCGCGGAAGCCGCCAGGGTGGCACAGAATCCGCGGTTCGGCGTCAATGGAGTAATCCGCCGCCCGATGGTCTCCATCACCCGGAATCCATAGGTCGCAAGCCCGAGCACGATGCCGACTCCGCCAAGCAACAGGATCCACAGAGGCAGCGCGGACTCGGCCGCGACTTCACCCGCCGATCCGACCATCCCGACGACCGCGGCAAGCGGTCCGACGCCGTTCGCTACGTCGTTCGAGCCGTGGGCGAACGCCATGGCGCAGGCGGTAAAGATCATCATCGGCGTGAAGATGCGCTCGACGCGCGCAATGTTGACATCGTGGCTCGCGGCGTCATCCACGTGCACTCGCTTGATCAGGATCCAGCCGATGGCGCCCACCACTAGGCCGATCAGCGTCGCGTAAACGAAACTCATGGTGACGCTGAGTTCGATGTTGAGATGCTTGAGCCCCTTGAACAGCGTGATCAAGGAAATCACGAAACCGACCAAGAACACATAAACCGGGCCCCACCGTTTGGCGCTTGAAACCGGATGATCAGTCTCGAGGATCAAGCTCCGCACGCTCAGTTTGAGCGCGAAGGCGATGGCGCCGCCGATCAGTGGTGAGATGACCCAGCTCGCGGCAATCGCGCCGACCTTCGACCAGTTCACCGCGGAAAATCCGGCTGAAACCAAGGCGAAACCTATGATCGCCCCGACGATGGAATGCGTGGTCGAAACCGGCCAGCCGCGCCAAGACGCAATCAGCAGCCAGGCGCCGGCGGCGAACAGAGCGGACAACATGCCAAGCACCAGTTCGCCCGGCATGTCGGCAAACGTGGCGAGATCGACGATATTGCTGCGAATTGTGGTGGTGACATTTCCGCCAGCAATCGCGGCGCCAGAAAACTCGAACACCGCTGCGATGATGATCGCGCCGGTAACGGTGATCGCACCCGAGCCAACCGAGGTGCCCATGGCATTGGCGACATCATTGGCGCCAATGCCCCAGGTCATGAACAGGCCCAGCACCACCGCCATGCCCAGCAACAGCGTGCCGTGCGTCGCGATAAAGTCCATCGATCCCCCCAGATGACGACCGACCCCACGTGTGGCGCCCGCCGCGCGAGCCAGCACCATACACCAGGGCGCATTGACAACGATCCGCCTTGGCCGGGGTTACATTTACCGTCGGTCCCGCGCCGGCGGTTGCGATTGGGTTGAGTGAATGGCTAGAGGTTCCGCGCCTTTTCGCGCAAAACGAACTTCTGGACCTTGCCGGTCGATGTCTTGGGCAGCGGACCGAAAATCACCGTCTTCGGCGCTTTGAAGCGCGCCATTTTATCGCGGCAAAAATCGATTATGTCAGCCTCGCCGACCGCGCCGACGGACGGTTTCAGCTCAACGAAGGCGCAGGGCGTCTCACCCCATTTTTCGTCCGGCCGCGCGACCACGGCAGCCTCCATGACCGCCGGGTGGCGATACAGCACCCCCTCGATTTCGATCGACGAGATGTTCTCGCCGCCCGAGATGATGATGTCTTTCGACCGATCCTTGAGCTCGATATATCCATCTTCGTGCATCACGCCGAGATCGCCGGTGTGGAACCAGCCGCCGGCAAAGGCTTCGTCAGTGGCTTGCGGGTTTTTCAGATACCCCTTCATCACGATATTCCCGCGCATCATGACCTCGCCGATGGTCTCGCCGTCTTGCGGCGTCGACGCCATGGTCTCCGGGTCCATCACCGCCAGGGATTCGAGCACCGGGTAGCGCACACCCTGACGTGCCTTCAAGGCCGCCTGCTCATCCGTCGGCAACGCATTCCAATCCTCGTGCCAAGCGCAGACCACCGCCGGGCCGTAGCATTCTGTTAACCCGTAAACGTGGGTCACATGGAAGCCGATTTTTTCCATTGCTTCGATCACTGCGGGCGGCGGCGGCGACGCCGCGGTCATCACCTCGACACGATGATCAAAGGCGGCGGTCTCGCTGTCTTCGGCATTGACCAGCATATTGAGCACGATCGGCGCGCCGCAGAAATGGGTTACACCGTGGCGCGCGATCGCGCCGTAAATCTGACCAGCCTCAACCCGACGCAAACAAACATGGGTGCCGGCAAGCGCGACCACGGTCCATGGGAAGCACCAACCGTTGCAATGAAACATCGGCAAGGTCCACAGATAGGTCGCGTGCGGCGGCATCGTCCACACCAGTTGGTTGCCCATCGCGTTCAGGAAGGCGCCACGATGATGGTAGACCACGCCTTTCGGATTGCCGGTGGTACCGGAGGTGTAGTTGAGCGAGATGGCGTCCCATTCGTCGAGCACCTCCAGCGGCACGAAGGTCGGGTCTCCGGACTCTAAGAAGGCTTCATAGTCGACTTCACCGACCCTCTCGCCAGCGCCGTGGTAACTCGGATCGTCATAGTCGACGACGATCGGCGGCGCCGTCATGCCTGCCAGCGCGTCCTTGATGACCGAACTGAATTCCCGATCCGTGATCAGCAGCTTGGTTTCGCCATGTTCGAGAACGAACCGGATGGTGGCGGCATCGAGCCGCACATTCAGCGCGTTGAGCACCGCGCCGGCCATCGGAACACCATAATGAGCCTCGAGCAGCGGCGGTACGTTGGGCGCCATCACCGCCACCGTATCGCCACGGCTGATGCCGCGCGCCGCAAGCGCGGATGCAAAACGCCGGCAGCGCGCCGCGAAGTCGCGATATTTGGTTTCGCGGTCGCCGTGCGCCCACGCAATCCGGTCCGGGTAGACGGCAGCCGCCCGGTCCAGGAAGGAGAGCGGGGTCAGCGGCTGGTGATTGGCCGGCGTCTTGTCGAGGCCGCTGGCATAAGGGCTTCCGGTCATTATCCACACCCGTGCGAGAAGTAATGCGCGCTGTGACGACTGCATAATGCCGTCGACCCGTATCGACAAGGATCGCTTGGCATCGCCACCCGTCAATCGCCGCTAGGCCTATCCCTAGTTTCAGGTGCTCGCCTGGCACCTGCAAACCATCTCCGCCTCAGCTCGCCGTGATCGTTTCGGTGTCGAAACTCGACCGGTCATTGACCGGTTATCTCCGACCGGTGCAACACTCTACCTTGCGCCTCGCCAAGAGTTGATCGGCACATCGCCAAGACTCCTCCGTCTTGGTGGCCTGTCCGAGGTCCAGCCCTATCTTTGTAATGGGTTACGTGCACCTCACCCGCCGGCGCATCGGTCGGTTTTGACGAACAATCGGCCCCGACGGCCAGAATTTGGAAATTGCGGAGGACTGACCCCGCGCCAGCGCGGTCAACAGGCATGAACGGTCGCCAACGAGTTCTAATCCTTATCGCCATCATGTCGGTGATCGCGCTGTCGGTCACGGTGACGTCGGTTGCGACCCTGTACAACGCCGCCCTCGAACAGCAGGGCGAGCGTATGCGGGAAGCGGCCGAAGGCTATGCGACGCTGGTTCGCGCCGCCACCCGCTTGGGTGGCGCGGAAAACAATACCTACTCGGTGGCGGACGCTCTGGCGGCGACGTTTTCACTATCCGACAGTCACAACCATCACCACGGCGGCTTCGTTCTCGCCGAACGTATGGGCGACAGCATTCACTTCCTGCTCGTCCACGACGTTGACCGCAACCCCGAAAATGTGGCGGAGAACCGGATTGCGGAGATCGCGTTTGACTCCGAATTCGCCGAACCCATGCGTCGAGCCCTGCTCGGTGAAGTTGGAACCGTAATCGGCCTCGATCTGCGCGGCGAAAAAGTGCTCGCTGGTTATGCCCCGGTGGACGAACTCGGGCTTGGCGTCGTGGTCAAGGTCAACTTGCAGGAGTTGCGTCGGCCCTACATTCAGACCGCAGTGCTCGCCACCCTCATCTCGGGCGCCTTGATTGTCCTCGGTGTGGGTTTGTTCCACAGGATCGGGATGTCGTTCGTGCTGAGCGCCGAGGAAAGCGATGTCAGACACCGCTCGGTCCTCGATACCACCTCGGAGGGCTATTGGCGCGTCGATGAATCGGGACGCACCGTTGAGGTGAACCGCGCCTTGTGTCGCATGCTGGGTTATGAGCCAGACGAGATCATCGGCCGCGCGCCCGCGGAGTTCGCGGACGATGACAACCGACAGGCCCTGGAGGTCTATTTAAGCGATACCGGCGCCGATGCCGGAGTCGCCGAGGTGGTGCTGAAACCCAATTCGGGGCAACCGATCCACGCCCGCGTAAGCGCCAGCCCGCTAAGCCGGAAGAACGGTGCCACCGCCGGCGCCTTCGCCTTTGTTTCCGATATCTCGGACCAGAAACGCACCGAGTTCGAATTGCGATACCTCTCGCAAGCCGTCGAACAAAGTCCCGCCTCGGTGATCATCACCAACACCAGCGGCCACATTCAATATGTGAACTCGAAATTCACCGACATGACCGGCTATGAGCCCGAAGAGGTGATCGGCGCGAGCACCAAACTCCTCACCTCCGGGTTCGGGTCTCCAAAGGTCCACGACGATCTTTGGCATACCATCAGGGCCGGAAAGATTTGGCGCGGAGAGCTTCATGACCGCAGAAAGAACGGCGAGTTCTTCTGGATCGACTCGGCGATCACGCCGATCCGCGACGACACCGGAACCATCACCCACTACCTCGCGGTCCAGGAAGACATCACGATCCGCAAGCAATATGAGGAGCAGCTTGTCCAACAGGCGAACTACGACAAGCTCACCGGCTTGCCCAACCGCGTACTGGGCGCCGACCGCCTGACCAAGGCGCTGCAACGCTCGAAACGAAGCGCCACCAACGCCGCCTTACTGTTTATCGATCTCGACGGTTTCAAGAAAATCAACGACAGCCTGGGCCACGCCACCGGCGATCGCCTATTGCAGCAAACGGCTCAGCGACTGTCGCAATGCGTTCGCGCCACCGACACGGTCGCGCGCTGGGGCGGTGACGAATTCCTTATTGTGCTACCGGATTTGGCGACGCCGGAATCGGCGGAGCTCGTCGCCGAGAAAGTCCTCGAAGTCTGTTCAGCGCCCTATCAGCTCGACGGTTACGAGCTTTCGGTGACCGCCAGTATTGGCATCTCGGTGTGCCCGCTCGACGGCAAGGACAGCACCGAACTCATGCGTAACGCTGACGCCGCGATGTACGCCGCCAAGGATGGCGGCCGCGACCGGTTACGGTTCTTCATGCCCGAGCTGAATCAGCGCGCTGTCGAGAGATTGGGACTTGAATCGGATTTGCGCCGGGCGCTGGCGAACCAAGAGTTCGCCTTGCACTATCAACCGGTTATCCGGATCGAAACCGGCGAGATCGTTGGCGCCGAGGCCCTGCTGCGATGGAACCACCCGGAAACCGGCTTGATCCCGCCCGACAAATTCATTCCGATCGCCGAGGACACCGGGTTGATCGTGCCGATCGGCGACTGGGTCATGCGCACCGCCTGTCGGCAAGTATCGCAATGGCGCAAGGACGGCTTGGGAGACCTCACGGTGGCGGTCAATGTCTCCGCGCGCCAGGTGACCGACCGAGACTTCATCGGGTCGGTGGCGCGGGTATTGAGCGAAACCGGCGTGGATCCTTCCTGGCTGGAGCTCGAAATCACCGAACGTCTGCTGATGAACGACGCCCCGTCGACCAAGATCGCGCTGGACGACCTCAACGCCCTCGGCATCGGATTGTCGATCGACGATTTCGGCACCGGTTACTCGGCACTAAGCTATTTGCAGCAATTCGCGTTCGATACTCTCAAGATCGACCGCGCCTTTGTTGACCGGGTGGCAGACGACAAAGACAGCGCCGCATTGACCAAGGCGATCATTCGCATGGCACAGAGCCTGGGTCTCAAGGTGATCGCCGAGGGCGTTGAAGGCGAAGCGCAATTGAAGTTCCTGCGTCAGCACAAGTGCGATCTCGCCCAGGGCTATCATTTCAGCCGCCCGGTCCCAGCCGCCGATTTCCGCACCCTGCTCGAAGACGCGGCCATCAAGCCCAAGACGCGGCGTATCACATCACCCGCCGAGCCCGCCAACGTCTAACGATTCAGCAGCGCCAAGCGCCCGGTTTTGGACAATTGGCGTGCATGGGAAGAAACGAACTCCCGGCCACCGGCTCGGCTTCGTCGTCTGTCCGAAGCCGTCTCCCTCACGGCACTGGTAGGCCATAGGAATAGCCGGCATCCCTGAGGAATGGGACCGAAGACGATATGCATCGAAATTGGCTGGAGCGGAAACCGACGCAGGCCGAAATCGACCTTACGAAGAATGGTGAGAGCCAGACATTTCGGTGGATTATCAACGGTTAGCGCTGAGTTCAGGAAAGTTCGTTCTTTTTCAGCTTTGCCAACCTGACGGTTTCAATCGCGCGGCATATTGTTAATCGCCAACACCTGCGCTAACAGCCCTGCTAAAAAAATAAACTGCCCGTTCGGAAACGCCAACGCCTCGCTTCGGGGGAGAAGGGGGAGCCGGATGCCCGGGCAGTTTTTAGTAATCTCGGATCGTTGGTTTGCTATTCAGGGCATCTTTATATGACCCGAGTAATCACGTAGTTCTCCTGTTTCGGCGTTGTTTCGCTTGCCAAGAAATTTGCTTGGGATAAGCCGGTGTGACCCTTACCAGAGTCAACCGGCTGCCGTCGTTTTCTTGAAGTCATCGACATGCTGCTTGAGCAGATTCGATTGTTCGGAGAGCTCGGAAGCTGCGCTGAGAACATCGGTGGCGATGCGTCCTGTCTCTCCGGCAGCCTCGGTCACTTGAACGATATTGGTCGACACCTCCTGGGTGGCGGCGTCCTGCTCTTCCACCGCTGAGGCGATGGTCGAGGCGATCTCGTTGATCTCGTTAATCGTCTTGGTGATCGATTCGTTGGATTCGACCGCCGACTGCGTGGCGCCCTGAATCTCGGCGACTTGAGTCGAGATTTCTTCGGTGGCGTTGGCGGTCTGGTTGGCTAGAGACTTAACCTCGGACGCGACCACCGCGAAGCCCTTACCGGCATCGCCGGCCCGCGCGGCCTCGATCGTGGCGTTCAGGGCCAACAAGTGGGTCTGGCTGGCGATGTCCTGAATGATGTCGACCACCTGGCCGATTTTCTGGGCCGCCTCGGCGAGACCGTCGATCTGTTTGCTGGCCCGCTCCGATTCATCCACCGCGCCGCCGGCAACACCCGCCGAATGCGACACTTGCCGGCCGATCTCGGCGATCGAAGAGCTAAGTTGTTCGGAGGCCGCGGCGACAGCCTCGGTGCGCGAGGTTGCGGTTTCGGCCGTCATTTGCATCGATTCCGCACTGGCCTGCATCTCGGTCGACGCCGACGCGACGACGTCGACTACGGAAGCAACGTTGTTGGCCATTTCCAAGTTCACCCGCCGGGACTCGTCGTCCTTTGTCTTTTGCTCGGTGACGTCGATGGCATATTTGACGACCTTGAACGGATTGCCGTTGGGATCGAGAATCGGATTGTAAGACGCCTGGATCCAGACCACTTTGCCGCCCTTGCCAAGGCGCTTAAATTCGTCGGCTTGGTATTCGCCGCGTCCGAGCGCTTCCCAGAACTGCCGATATTCCGGGCTGGCAGCGAATTCCGGTTCGGCGAACATTCTATGATGCTGGCCTTGGACTTCCTGAAGAGAGTAGCCCATCGCGCCGAGGAAGTTCTCGTTAGCGCTGATGATGGTACCGTCCATCTCGAACTCGATGACGGCCTGCGACTTGCTGATCGCTTCGACCTGACCTTCGAAGTCGGCATTCCGAAGCTTTTGCTCGGTGATGTCGGTAGCGTATTTGACGACCTTGAAGGGTCGGCCGCTCGGATCCAAGATCGGATTGTACGACGCCTGGATCCAAATCTCCTTGCCGCCTTTACCAAGCCGCTTGAATTCACCCGCTTGGTATTCGCCACGACCTAAGGCCTGCCAGAACTGCTGGTAAGCAGGGCTGGCGGCGTATTCCGGCTCGGCGAACATCTTATGATGCTGGCCCTGGACCTCCTGCAAGGAGTAGCCCATGGCACCGAGAAAGTTTTCGTTGGCGGTGATGATGGTGCCGTCCACCTCGAACTCGATCACGGCCTGCGACTTGCTGATCGCTTCGACTTGACCTTCGAAGTTGGCGTTTTGGAGCTTTTGCTCGGTGATATCGGTGGCGAATTTGACGACCATGAAGGGCTTGCCGTCCTGATCAAGGATCGGATTGTACGACGCCTGGATCCAGATTTCCTTGCCACCCTTGCCGAGGCGCTTGAACTCACCGGCCTGATATTCGCCGCGGCCGAGGGATTCCCAGAACTGTGAATAGGCCGCGCTGGCGGCGAATTCCGGCTCGGCGAACATCCTATGATGTTGGCCTTGGATTTCGTCCAAGGTGTAGCCCATTGCCCCGAGGAAATTCTCGTTGGCCGTGATGATGGTGCCGTCCATCTCAAACTCGATGACCGCCTGAGACTTGCCGATAGCGCTCAGCATAGCCTCCAAAATCGCGATCCTCGCATTCTGAGACACCTCCGATTCACCCGAATTCTCGTCGATTTTCTCGTGCTGGTTGTCTTGATTTGGCGAGGTCGTCTCTTGTTCATCCATGTTCCATATCCCCAGTCTTCCTGAACACGCTAATTTAACTCCGAGAACCCGACCTGACCGTTAGGCCCTCACAGGCGAGATTTCGGTACCTACAACGAGATTCGAATCGCTCAGACGATCGCGAACTATCATCTCGAACGTGATTCCTTCAGGCGCCCGCGCATTGTTCGTAAGCCATCGAGTAACGCTGAGCATTCCGGCCCGCCGCCACTTCCAACCGTGTTTTCAACGGGCGCTTCCGATCTATGCGGCGGCTCGGACCTCTGTTGCGCGATCCGGCGTGTTGCTCGCATACCTTGCTGTTTACCCCTAGTAATATGACTTAAACGTAAATGGGTGTGTAAACAGAATTTCCCAAGAAAAATTTAACAGGCGCCAGCTTTCTCTCTGGCAAGTTGCTGAAGCGACGCAAGTGCTGCACGGCTTCTGGCGCTAGTCAGATCAATGCGATGCCGTATTCGAGCGAAGTATCCCTGCCGAGGCACAATCTCATCAGACGCTATATCGCGAACTGGCGACGGCCAGCCTACCTCGACGCGCCAATCGACCGTTCCGTCATGTATTGCTCCGAGACAACCGCGGCTCGTCAGACGAGGACAATTGTCCGGAAGCGAACTTGATGATATTCGTGGAGACTAGTCAGCCGTTTAGATTCCCGAGCCTGCGAATGGAATGTGCAGCGCGTGGTTTGCCGAAATAGCCGACTAACATCGCAAATCTAAGAATGTGACCTCGGGTTATCGAGCCGCATGCCGCGCTTGGTCGACTTGGAACGGAATGAATGGCGAGCAATAAGCGAGGGAAAACGAAAGCCCGATCTTCTTCGATCCGGTCACGAGAGGAGTGGTTGGAGGAGATCGCTTTGCGAATGCGGACCTGGTTCGACGATTTAGGTTTTCCCCTCCCCCCCATTGAAGCGCGCACCGGATTCTCGAGCTCTGGCCGCCGCACACGAAACATCGCCGAATCATGGTCTCAAGACGGTGGGAAATCGTTTGTGATCTTCGTTCGACCCGACCACAACGACGAATTTGAAGTTGCGGCCGCAATTGCACATCAGATGTGCCGAATTTCGGTGTGGGACAAAGACGACCATGGCTTTCTGTTCCGGCACCTTGCGGTTTCAATCGGCCTCCGAGGCAGGAAATCAGAGAGCCCTCCGGGCAATTTGTTCCGGGAACTCGTTGGTCCCGTCCTTGAACAAACGGGCGCCATGCCCTCTCAGGCGATCGAGCATGCCGATGTTGCGCAGAAAACACGCCAGACGACACGCATGGTGAAGGTAACCTGTGCCGACTGCGGATATATTGCGCGGGTCTCCCGGAAATGGCTTAACGAGGTCGGGCCGCCACTATGCCCGCAACACGGAAAGATGGTGCCGAGCAATTGAATTAGCTCCGTGCCGGAATTTTTCTTCCATTCACCACTGTGACGCGTACTTAATTTCAATCACTCAAATATTGCGGCAACAACTGACTACAATTCGCGAAAAATCTTCTCACATATTCGATTACTCGCCCAAGACATTTCGTTCGAACAACCGACGAAACGCCGAATGATAGACCTCGTAACTTTGATAGTTCTGGTTTAAATTCGTCAGCAGATAGCCTCGCCGGGTCACTCTCGTTTTCATATGAATAGCCTACCGTACTAAAGGTATGTCTATGGCGCGGATACTAGTGATTGACGATGAACCCTTAGTCCGGGAAATATTCGGGATTATCCTCAAACGCGCCGGTCACGAAGTTGTGATAGCGGCCAATGGCTCCGAGGCCGTCGCCATTCACAGAGATCAACCCGCCCATTTGGTTGTTACCGACATACTGATGCCCGAAATGGATGGCCTCGAGACGATCGAGGAGCTCCGACTCAGATCCCCTGGACTTAAAATCATCGCCATTTCTGGCGGATCCAAGATTTGCAACGTGGACCTTCTATCGCTGGCGACCAAGTATGGCGCCAGCGCGGTGTTACGCAAACCCGTCGAAAATGCGGAGTTGGTACAATCCGTCGTCAGTTGTCTTGGCTCGACCGAGGTCGAGAATGTGATTCCTTTGCAGCAATCGCGCTGAAAACAAGTTTGTAAGATCCGCGCTGTCGGAGCGCGGCATTGATTCAATCGCTAAACAAAGCTGATCGGTTGCTTTGCGACGATAATTGAATCTGTCCGGAATAGATCCAGATGAACGCAAACCTGCCCGCTTCAGACGAAGCACAAAACCGCGAAAATCTGCAAAACACCGCGATACCTGAGCAACGCGGCCTTGAGCGACCGAATGCAGCGGGCACCGTTCGTTATACCTTGTCGACAACCGGCCGGCGAGCAGTCCAATTGGCCGCCATACTGGTGATTCTTCTGCTGTCGGTCGCCACAGTCAGCGTGCTAAACGTTCGCTCATTAGCCGACGAGATAGATGGCATAGTGAACAGAGACCTACGGTTGACGTTAATCGTAGGCGATATCGAAACGGTGCAACTCCAGCAATCCCTCAAAATAGAACAGGCTATTCATTACTCACATCTGATACCAAATGACCCTACGGCTCGTCTGAACCTCCACGAAGCCAAGGATAAATTCACTGAGCTGTCTTCTGTTTTCCGGAACTTGATTTTCGCCGCCAAGGGAGTCATTTCGGAAACCCTCGAGTCCGCGAAAACAGAAACCGACCGAGAGAAATTCAAAAAATTTCGGGCACAACTACAGATTATCGACCAACAGTATGAATTGTTCCGGGAAAAATCCGACCGCGTTTTTAGTTCCATCGGTGACGGTTTCTCAATGCAACAGAGGAACCAAATCGCGGATCTAGAGGCCAAGGTGGCAGACCTCAACAATGCACTGATTGACATAAATAATCAGATCAAGAGCTTTACCATTGGCGCTTTGCAGGACGCGAGATCGCACGAAATATTTGTCTTAACGTCGATTGCCGTAGTCGGGCTTGTCAGCGTTATCGTCGCTGTATACGTGTCTTTTCTGATTATCCGGGGGATAATTTACAAGGAATCTGCCGAAGATGTATTGCGAGCGAGTGAGGAGAATTTGCGCGCGATCGTCGATAACGCGGCCGATGGTATTATCACGATAGACGAACGCGGTTGCATCGAGAGTTTCAACTTTGCTGCGGAGAGGATTTTTCAATACGCCTCTCGTGAGGTCATTGGGCGGAATGTCCGTTTGTTGATGCCGGAGCCGATGCGTGGCCAACACGATAGTTACCTCAGTAATTATTTGCGGACCGGAGAGAAGAAAATTATTGGAATTGGCCGAGAGGTTGTCGGCCTACGAAAAGACGGGTCGGAGTTTCCGCTGGATTTGGCTATCGGCGAGGCGCACATGTCCGCGGGGCGCCGGTTCACGGGAACGCTTCGTGACCTAACTGACCGGAAAATACTCGAGGAACGATCACAACAAGCGCGCAAGCTTGAAGCACTAGGACGCTTGGCCGGAGGCATGGCGCACGACTTCAACAATCTGCTTCAGCCAATTATCGCCTATACGACTGTCACTAGGGAAGATCTCTCCGGCGACGAGGTTTCCAAGGAGAGTTTGAGCAAGGTTCTTGAGGCAGCCGAAATGGGGAAACGGCTTGTCGCAAAAATCATGACATTCGGACCGACCAAGGCCGAAGAACGCGAGACCATCGATTTTTCCGCGACCGTTTCGAGATCAATAGAACTTGTGCGACCCACATTGTCGGAGAACACGGCCCTTCGCGCCGATTTGGAACCCGACGTTGGAAATGTGCTGGCCAATAAAGTTCAAGTTCACGAGACCATAGCAAACCTGATCGCAAATGCTGACGATGCTATCGGGCGACAGCCGGGCAGCATTGAAATCATTGTTAAAAAACGGCGGATCGAAACCGATCCAAACAAATTACCGCGGCTCGTCATGGGCCAAGAGGGTGATTACGCCCTCCTGGTTGTCAAGGACACGGGGTGCGGCATGGATAGCGCGGTTTGCGAAGAGATCTTCGAGCCATTTTTCACGACAAAGCCCACCGGCTCCGGCACCGGCTTGGGACTTGCCGTCGTCCAGGGCGTGGTCACCGACCACGGCGGAACGATCAAGGTCACCAGTGAAGTCGATATTGGAACGACGTTCGAAATTTGCTTGCCAATCGTCGCGTGAGCCACGCCATGAACGTTCAAATTTCCTGAGGCGGCATCAATTCAATGGCGTGCATTATGGTCATCGACGATCAGCCATTGGTGCGAGCCTCGCTTTCTTTCGTGCTCCGACGTGAAAACCACGTCGTGCTCGAGGCGGCCGGCGGCGAAGAAGCCATTGCCCTGTACAGAGACAAGCGTCCATCGATCGTTATTACCGACATTATTATGCCGGGTATGGATGGGTTCGGCGCGATTTCCGAACTTCGGAAATTTTCTCCGTGCCCGAAGATCATTGCTGTCTCGGGCGGCGGTCGCAGCGAGCCACAAGACGTCTTAAAGAAGGCCAAGACTTTGGGCGCAAACGCAACAATCAGTAAACCGATTGACGTCAAGGATCTTATAGCTGCGGTAAACGAGCTCTTGTCCTCATAAGGCGATCAGACCTGTAAGCCGCAAACCACACACCCCGCACGCGGGGTTGAGCACGGTCGTGTTAGCGGCTGCCTGCTTCTAAAATTGGTCCTTAACGGACATTGAATGCAATTTCTGGAATGTCTGCTCTCGATGTCAAAGCGGACATAGCAGTCGGAGGACTGGGTAAGGGCTACTCCGAAGACGATACCGCCCAGGCTTTCAGTTTGGCTGCGTTTTCTCCTCGCACTTGCCAGGACATACATCGCACGCCCCCGCCCATGTAGCAGACCTTCTCCGAGCGGACTGGGATCACTTCCTTCGCCGTCCAGTCGCGAATACTCTCCAAGGCTTCTGCGTCTTCAGGAATGCCAAACTGCGGGAAGTAGACCCTCTCTGGTGTGACGAGCATATTTGTGTAGAGCCCGCAGGCTGAACCGAACTTATCGTCATAGATCTCACTCCCGTCGTAAGGAGTCGTGATCTCATGGATGGTTACGCCGGGCAGTCCCGCCATCAGGTCCGCTTTGAGCGCGGCGGCATAGCCCGGGTCCTCTGGATAGCGGTTTATCACCAGGACATTCGGATCGATAAAGGCAACGACCCCATCTGCGTGCTCCAGTCCGCCTTGTTCATCGGCCTCAATGAATGCGACATGCACGACGCCTGTTTCCTCAATGATGGCGGCGCGGCCTTCTTCCTCACTCAGACCATTGTCGCGCAAGAACTTTCGGCTGACGACAGCCCGGCCATGATAATCATCTACAAAATTGCCGCCATCGTTGAGCAAGTCGGACTCGGCGAACTCAACCCCGGATTTCTCCATAACCGCCGCCAAGACATCTTGCACGTGATCGGCGGCTGATTGACCTTTTCTTCCACCCCCCTGGCCTTCGGATGTGTACCGAAACATCACGGGTGAAACTGTGTTCGACAGGCTGAAGTCGCGTGCCCAGATGTCATCCTGTGGGGCGATAGCGACGCGATCAGGCCCCAAAGCCTCGACATAGGCCGGGTACATCGCAGCATCTGTTAGGACTAAAAAGTCGTCCCGGTCTTTGGCGGCCGCTGCGTACGCGACATGAAAATCAAAGATGTCTTCTGCAGCCTCTGCGTAATACGGATCGTCATTCTTTGGTGCCGTCACAACAATCAGCTCGCGATCCTTCGCCATCTCGATCTGGCCTCCATTGCCTTGAGAGCCTTCAACGCCGATACCACAGGCAACCGTACCGGCACAAAACAGCAAGGATAGATGTCGCAGCATGCATGCCTCTATCGTGAGTGGGTACGCAGATCGGGTGCGCTATGGCAATGACCGCCCCTGGCCCAAGGCCCTTTGTGGAGATGTTCGAACACGCCATGACCTTCCTTGCGAGCCCGCAGAAACTCTGGGCTTCTAAGCGAATGGAGCACAAAAGAGCGGTTCTGAGACTGGCCTTTACGAACCGTTGGGCCTATCGCCGAAAACGAGGGTTTCGAACGCCCCAGATCGCCCCGCCTTTCAAGGCTTTGGCGGCAATTTACGGGTCGGAAGACGGGATGGCGCGCCCGGGAAGATTCGAACTCCCGACCCCCAGATTCGTAGTCTGGTGCTCTATCCAGCTGAGCTACGGGCGCATGCCGTGTGGGCGCAGGTCGATCGGCCCCCGAGGCGCGCGCACCCTACTGAAATCCCCCGGCGAACGCAAGCGGCGGCGCCGGCCGCGAAACCGGCCAAAAACCACCGAATCTCTCGGAAAAAGCGCGCGTTTTGACGCGAAAATCGGGAGGTGTAAACTCGCGCTCATATTTAAGTAGTAAAGCGCCCTTTAATGTGGCGTTGCGACCGACAAGCATTTTCGAGAGAAACTGGCAATTTCGAGAGAAACGGGCGACAAAAATCATGCTCAACAAATTTAGGCTCACACTATTGCTCGCGGCGCTGGCCTTGGGTGGCTGCTCGATTGCGGGAGACGGTCTTTGGCCCGGTACCGCGGAACAAGCCGCCGAACAAGCCGCCGCGCAAACACCGAGCGCACCGACCGGTACGGAACGCGTAACGCTCGGCGACTGGGCCAATCCACTGAGCCCCGGCGAGCCGCTGGTGCTTGATCTGCCGGCGCCTCGAGACGCAACCGCGTCCGATTCCTTCGTCGGCAAGAAAGTGACCGCCTTGCGGTCGGACCTGGATTTTCTGGTCGCCACGCTATCCGGGCAGAACGAGGAATACGGGGCTATTGTCGGCACCACGGCGCAGACCGTCGATCGCTACGATGCATCGATTAACAGCGTTCGAACAGGTTTGAGCGCCGGGGCCGCGCCGAGTGATTCTGGATTGGTGTCGCAATTGCAGTCGGCCAGCGACGGTCTCGACCAAATCGGCGGCAGCAAACCTCGATTGACCGAATTGTCGGCGCGCGTCGCCGCCAATACCGGCTTGGCAGCTTACGTAGGCACGTCGGCGAAGTCCGCGATGGACGTGGATGGCGCCGGCGAGGATGATCGTCAGCAGCTCATGCAGATCGTAGAGGATGTCGCGCAAGTCGCGGCGGAGAACGACCGCCTGCTGAGCGAGGTCAACGCGTCAATCACGCGCAACGATGCCGGGATCGCGGCCGAGCGAACCAATCTGAGCACGTTGATGGCGGCAGTCAGTCGCGGCACGGGGAGCGTCGAAAGCCAGCCGATGGCGGCTGCCATGATCAGCAATGGCGCCCTGATCGCCATCGAGTTTGGTCGAGCGCGCTTTGAATACGAACAAGCGCTGTACGAAGCCGTATCCGCGGCCTTGAACCAGCGACCGAACGCGCGGTTTGAACTCGTCGCCATGATGCCGCAGCGCGCCGGCTCGGGCAAAAATATGAAACAAAACACCGAACGCGTTTTTCGATCACTGGTTGAAATGGGACTGCCGAGCGAACGGGTCATATTGTTGTCGGAGACCGATGCTTCGCTAACCGACGGCGAGGTTCAGCTCTACACGCGCTGACGCCGGCAACCGCGAGAATAGAAGATGGTGAGTCAGAACACACAATTTGTCGGATTGGTTCTGATGTGTTTCGTCGCGTTTGCCACAGGCGCGCCGGCTGACGAACCTTTATCCACCGGTGACCGAGACTCCATTCGTTCAGTGATCGAAAGCCAACTCGATGCGTTCCGGCGCGACGACGCGGATGATGCGTTTTCGTTCGCCGCCCCCATAATTCGCGAAAAGTTCGGCAACGCAGTCACCTTCATCGAAATGGTGCGTACCGGCTACCGACCGGTATACCGACCAAGCGAGGTCGTGTTTCGCGACATTGATATGAGCGGAACCCTGCCGATCCAGGAGGTATTGGTTGTCGACCGGGAAGGCGGCAGTTTCATCGCCCACTATCCGATGCAACGGCAACCGGACGGGCACTGGCTGATCGCCGGATGCTTCCTGTCGCCGTTCGAAGGTGAATCGACCTGACGCTCCGAACCGTTTGCGTCAGGCGTCTCCGATCGCGATATTGTCGATCAAACGAGCCTCACCCAGCCAGGCGGCGGCGAACACGCGCGCCTGACGGTCAAGATTGACCATCGGTGCGAGCGTCTCCGCATCGCGCGCCTCGAAATAATCCACCTGGTCGAAACCGGCTTGGTTCAGCGCTTCACGCCCCGCGGCTTCGGCTTCGGCGATTGATGATCCGCCCGCGATGCGCGCCGCCGCGGCGCGTAGTTCGCGGTAGATCGCCGGCGCAATAGCCCGCTGCGCCGCGGACAGTTTGACGTTGCGCGACGAGATTGCCAGGCCGTCATCTTCGCGGACCGTCGGCACCGGACAAATGCGCACCGGAATATCGAGGTCGCGCGCCATGCGACGGACAACTTGGAGCTGCTGATAATCCTTCTCGCCAAACATCGCGTCATCGGCTTGGCATTGCAGCAGCAGCTTAGTCACCACGGTCGACACCCCGTCGAAGTGGCCCGGTCGCGACGCGCCGCACAAACTGTCGGTCAAACCCGCAACCAACACGCTGGTCGAAAATCCCGCCGGGTACATTTCACTCGCCCGGGGCACAAAGGCGACATCGGCGCCGGCCTCGCGCAGCTTCGCGATGTCGCCGTCCAGGTCGCGCGGATAGGTATCGAAATCCTCGTTCTCGCCGAATTGCTTGGGATTGACGAAAATCGTCACGATGACCCGGTCGCACCGGGCCTGCGCCGCCGCGATCATGGCGACATGCGCGCGGTGCAGAAATCCCATGGTCGGCACCACCGCCACGGTATGACCACCGGCACGCCATTTTGCAACGCACGCGCGCAAATCGGCCACTGTATCGAAAATCTGGACCTGCGACGCCGCCCCGGTTTTCCTAGCGATATCCCCAGACATGCGGGGCACCCTAGCCCCCAACCTCGCCATCGGTCAATGATTTCAGATTGCGCTGCAACATGGCGGTCCGCAGGGTGGGCTTGCCGGCACACCAGCCGCGCTTAGGATGGGAACATGATTAAATTTAGTACCCCGATGAGATTCGAGCTCCGTCGCGCCGCCCAGCCGGCCGCGATCCTCTTTGGCATGGCCATCGCACCCTTTGCCGCAGCGGATGATCAGGGCATCCAGCCGGAAGTCGGGACCGGCACCGCGCAAAATACCGCCGCCACCTCGACGCGCGAGATGGTGGCGGCGGCGAATCCGCATGCGGCCCGGGCGGGCGCGGAAATTTTAGCGCAGGGCGGCAGCTCGGTCGATGCGGCGATCGCCATGCAGCTGGTGCTCAATCTGGTGGAGCCGCAGTCGTCCGGCATCGGCGGCGGCGCGTTCTTGCTGCATTACCAAGCCGCATCCGGCGCCGTTCTGGCCTATGACGGCCGCGAGACAGCGCCCGCGGCGGCGGCAAGCGATTTGTTCGTCAAACCCGATGGCAGCCTGCCGGGCTATTTCGAAGCCGTGATCGGCGGCAAGTCGGTCGGCGCGCCGGGCTTGTTGCGCATGCTTGAGGTGGCCCACCAAGCGCATGGCCGCCTGCCCTGGGCGAGCCTGTTTGAACCGGCGACCGCCTTGGCGGAGTCGGGATTCGCGATCAGCCCCCGCCTCAACAACCTCGCCGGCCGCGTGCCTACGATCAAACAGATGCCCGCGATCGCCGACTATCTGCTCGACGCGGACGGGACGCCGAAGGCGGTTGGCACGATTCTGCGGAATCAAGCTTTTGCTGACAGCCTGAAACAGATTGCGGCCGGCGGCGCGAACGAATTTTACCAGGGCGATATCGCGAGCGATATTGTCGCGGCCGTCCAAAACGCGATGGTAAATCCCGGCGTGTTGAGCCAGGAAGACATCGCGACATACGCCGCCAAAATGCGCGCGCCGGTGTGCCTGCCCTATCGCGGCTACCGCGTCTGCGGCATGGGTCCACCCAGTTCCGGCGGCACGACGGTGTTACAGATTCTCGGCGTGCTCGCGCATTTCGATATGGCGGCGCTGGCGCCCGACTCAGTCGAAGCACTCCATCTGTACGCCGAAGCGAGCCGGCTCGCCTACGCCGACCGAGACCTCTACATCGCCGATCCCGATTTCGTCGAGATACCGGTCAACGGTCTCCTCGATCCGGGGTATCTCAAGGTGCGCGCGGCCTTGATCGATACCGCTCGGGCCGCGGACGCGGTTGTGGCAGGCACACCGCCGGGCGCGCTGAAAGCCGATCGTCAACACGCCGCATCGCCCGAATTGCCCGCCACCTCGCACGTCAGCGTGGTCGATCGCGACGGCAATGCGGCCGCCCTGACCACCAGTATCGAATTCGCTTTCGGCTCGGCGCTGATGGTGCGCGGCTTTCTGCTCAACAATCAGCTCACCGACTTCTCCTTCGCGCCCGAACGTGACGACCGTCTGGTGGCCAATCGGGTTGAGCCGGGCAAGCGGCCACGCAGCTCGATGGCGCCGACCATCGTGTTCGACCCGCAGGGCCGGCTGTCGATGGTGCTCGGCTCACCGGGCGGGTCGCGGATCATCTGCTATGTCGCCAAAACGCTGATCGCGGCGATCGACTGGCAGCTCGACATCCAGGCGGCGGTCGATCTGCCACACCGCTGCAATCGCGGCGGCGCAACCGAGCTCGAGCAAGATAGTGGTCTCGAAGGCTTGGAAGCCGCCCTGGTTGCGCGCGGTCACACGGTCAAGATTGGTGACATGAATAGCGGCCTACACGCCATTCATATTACCTATGACGGCACGGGCCCGACCCTTCGCGGCGCCGCCGATCCTCGCAGAGAGGGCCAGGCGATCGGCCACTGACCCGATTCGTTTGATGTTTGGCTAATCGGTGAATTGTCGGGACATGACGCCTTTTTTGTCGCTTTTTGCCGCGAAAATCGGTGCCAAAAGCCGTTGCACGTGCAATCTATGGGGTGAAAAGCGAGGATAACGGGGATAACTCAGCTCCGGCCGTTGACTCTCGAAATTCTGCCCCACACCATAATTTCCAGCGTCGATCCGGTCCCCTGTATCATGCGGTGGCGGCCGGGGAGCAGCGCGGCCCGTAAGGGGTCGAGCAGGTCGGCTCGATTTCGATCGGACGCCCGCGCTTGCGGGGACCGCCGGATGTTAGGCCCGGGTATCCGGATCCGAATGGGCGGAGACCACCCCGTTGTCGTCGCTGGTCGCGCAACGCGACGATGGGCCGACATCCCGCAACGGCGGCAATACCGTTGCTCGGGGACCGGAAGCGGTTTCACGACCGTGACCAGTCACAGACCGGAGGGGTGCACCGATGGTCCTCCGGCCTGTCATCGGTGGCCAGCTCGATTTGGCGCCGGAACGTCGCCTTGGCGACAGGAGCGAGGAATCGATTTGGTAACGTGCGGGGCGCCGGGTGCAAACTCGGCGCCCTTGCCGTTTTGCCGCCACTTTGCCGTTGAAACTATTGCGTTGGCAAGTTTAGGCGGAACCGCGTGCCGTGCGCGCCGGTTTCGGCCAATGTGATGTCGCCGCCGTGAAGCCGCATGTTCTCGCGCGCGATGGCAAGGCCAAGCCCCGAGCCACCGGGCCGAACCGAACCGGCGAAAGGCTGAAACAAATGGGCGCGTGCGCGTTCGGGCACGCCCGGTCCGTCGTCCGCGACATCGATGACGATCTCGCCATCCTCGCGCCGCGCGGAGAAGCAAATCCGTCCGCCGTCCGGCATGACGTCAAGAGCGTTGCGTGACAGATTCTGAAACACGCGGAATAGCTGAATATGGTCCGCCGTGACTTCGATATCTTCCGGCACCTCGTTGACCCAGTCGATCTTTATGTCGGTATCCATCGCAACGATCTCGGCGACATCATCGATCAGTCTGTGCAACGAAAACTGTGTCGGCTCAAGCTCGGGCTCGTCGGACTGGGCGTAGTCCAGCGTACGACTGCACAGCGTCACCGCGCGGTCCATCGCCGTGACCAGCCGGGGTGTTACTTTCTGAACCGTCGGGTCGTCGCTTTTCGCCAAACTGTCGGACGCAATCATTGCCGTCGCAAGCGTATTGCGAAGATCGTGGTTGACCTTTCCCATCGCCGAACCAAGCGCGGCGAGTCGCGTTTTTTGCATCAGCGCGCGACGAAGGTCGCGTTGCATATCGCCGAGGCTCTTTTGGGCGACGCCGATTTCGTCGCCACGGTTGGTATCGGGAATCTGGCTCGCGCGGTCTTCCGGGTTTTTGCGGAACCGCGCCAGATTAAGGGTAATCGTGCGCATCGGCCCGACCATCAGCCATTGCAGGCTGACATAGACCAACGAGGCGGTGAGCAACGACAGCACGATCGACAAAGTGAGGATGCGGTTGGAAAAATCCCGCATCGAGCGAAACAGATCGCCCTGACCAAACACCACCTCCACCACGGTGCCCGGCGCCATGCGCGATTCGTCTAGCACCCGGATGGTCTTGTCTTTTCCGTCAATCATCACGGCAAACGCTTCCAGCATCAGGTCGATCGGACCGGTGGTGCGAAGGTCGTAAGTGGCATCAACGGGAGGCGGCATAGCAGTCGACAGCATGAAGCTCGACTGCGTCGGGGTGCGCAACACAACGGCTTCAACCATGGCGTGGCCGAGCAAGCGATACTTAAGCCCGGGTTCGAGGTGGCCGTCCGGCGCGGCCTCCAGCGCCAGCGTCGCCAGATGACCGGCCTCCACGCGTTCATGCAAGTAAGCCAAGCGGTACCGGGCAATCGACGGCACATAAATCAGCACCTCGCCGACCAGGACGAACAATACGGTCAGCAACAGCAAGCGCCCGGAAAGGCTCCGCCAAAAAGGCACACGAATCAGGGTCCCAGTATCGGCCATAACGGGACTATACCAAGGCTCGACGATAATCGCCCATCAGAGCCGCGTGATCACGGCCTGCCTAACCGAGCTTCAGGAGCAGCTTGACGATTTTTCGGGTGCGGTCGCTGAATAGGCTTGGCGTGTAATAGGATCCGGCGGCGCGTTTGCTGACCTCCGACAAGGTCGGATAAGGCGCGATCACCGAAGCCATGGCGCCGATTTTCATGCGCTGCTCGACCATCAAGCACCACGGCAAAAGCAGTTCGCCCGCGTGCGCGCCGGCGATCGAGGCGCCTAGCACGCGGCCACGCTTGTCGGTGACCACTTTGATCATACCCTCGGTCCGATGCTCCGCCTGCGCCCGATCGTTTTCGGCGTAGGGCCAATGCAATACCCGCGCCTCGCCGTGCTTCTCACGCGCCTCGGCCTCGGTAGCGCCGACCTGGGCGAGCTCGGGGTCGGTGTAGGTCACCCATGGCACCGCGCGATAATCGACCTTGGCCGGCAAACGGAACAAGGCCCGGCGGATGACGATGCCAGCGTGGTACCCCGCCATGTGGGTGAATTGATACGGCCCGGCGACATCGCCGATCGCGAACACTTTTCGGTTACTGGTGCGCAACCCGGCATCGACCGCGATGCCACGCGGCGAATAGTCGACGCCCGCCTCCTCCAAGCCCAAACCGGCGACATTGGCGCTGCGGCCAACCGCGACCAGCAAATGAGAGCCTTCAAATCGGACCGGCTGCCCGTCTCGCTCACCGAGAACCGCGACGCCGGCAGGCGCCGGCTCGGCGCCGGTCACTTTTGTGCCGCCATGCAGCGCGACGCCCTCGGCGCGGATTTGCTCTATGACAATGTCGGCGAGTTCCGGATCGTCCTTACCGAGCAAGCGCGCCATCTCGATCACCGTAACCTCGGCGCCAAGACGGCGGTGTGCCTGGGCGAGTTCCATGCCGATCGGCCCGCCACCGATGACCAGCAAATGCGCCGGCCGCTCGCCATTGGCAAAAATTGTCTCGTTGGTGAAATAGGGCACCGTGTCGAGGCCGGGGATCGGCGGCACCATCGGCGACGAACCCGTAGCAATGACAAAGCGCTTGGCGCGCACACGATGGTCACCGGCGACAAGTTCCTTCGAGCTGGTGAAACGTGCGGTCTCACACAGCACGCGCACCCCAAGGCTCTCAAACCGTTCGACCGAGTCATTCGGCGCGATGGCGGCGATCACGCCTTGCACATGCGAACGTACTCGACCGAAGTCGACGCTCGGATCGACCGCCGCTATGCCGAAGCGGGACGGGTCGCGCATGGTATGAGCGGCGTGACCAGCGGCGAGCAGCGACTTTGACGGCACGCAGCCAAAATTCAGGCAATCGCCGCCCATTTCGCCTTTCTCGATCAGCACCACGCGGGCACCCATCTGGCTGGCGCCAGCGGCGACGCTGAGTCCACCGGACCCCGCGCCGATAACGCAGATATCGGCGGTGATTAGCTCACTCATGAAATCCGGTCCGTTCAGGCTTAGAAATAGATCTTGCTGGAATCCATCCCGTCATAGAGATGACTGACGAATTCGCCGTAACCATTGTACAGGCGGGTCGGGATGTTCTTGCCGGTGCCGAGCAGTTTTTCAGTCGCCTGGCTCCAGTCGGGAAACGGCACGTCCGGATTGACGTTCGCCCAGAATCCATACAACTCGTCGTTGATGGTGTTCCAGAACGTTTCGGGCTGGTTGTCGGTAAAGCTGATCCGAACCATCGACTTGATCGATTTGAAGCCATACTTCCACGGCACCACCAAACGGATCGGCGCGCCGTTCTGGTTCTTCAGCGGCTTGCCGTACAGCCCGGTAGCGATAAACGCGAGCTCATTGGTCGCCTCGGCCATGGTGAGGCCTTCGGTATAGGGCCACGGGAACCAGCTTTGGCGCTGGCCCGGCGCCTTATAGCGATCCATAAAGGTTTCAAATCGGATGTGCGTCGCGCCCGACAATGGGCGCGCAAAGTCGACCAGAGCTTTGAGCGAAAATCCGCTCCATGGCACGATCATCGACCAAGCCTCGACGCAACGATGGCGATAGAGCCGTTCCTCGCGCGGCATCTGCCGCAGCAGATCATCGACATTGATCTCGAACGGTTCTTCGACCATGCCGTCGATCGCGACGGTCCAGTCGTCCGTCTTGAGCTTCTGCGCCGCCTTGTAGATTTTCTTGTGCGAGCCGAATTCGTAGAAATTGTTGTAGGTGTTGACCTGTGCCTCGTCGGTCAGTGCACGTTCGACCGTGTAGGTCTCGTTGCGCCCAAATGGATACAGATCGGCGCCCGGTGGCGCGGCAAGGGCAGGCATCGCCGCGACCAAGCCGCTGCCGGCGGTCGCGGCGCCAGCGGCCAAGCCTTGCAACAATTGGCGACGGGACAGATAAACGGCTTCAGGCGTTGCTGCCGAATCCGGCAATTCCCACGCCCGCTGTTTCCTTATGAGCACCTAGACCTCCAGGCCATTCGAAACGGCGTTGACAGAACAGTGGGGCGATAAAGGGGCGCGGTCAATCGGCTCACCTCGATCGCCGGAAACTGTGAGTATCCGTGAGATATCTCACCAAAGCATCACGCCCGCCCTTGATGCAGGGCCAAAAACCCCCAAATTATACAAGGCGGTGCCGGAAACGGGCCGCGAGCTCCAACGGGCGCCATATTGGGCCCGGATGATGCGGCGCAAGGAAGCGCCAGCGCCGAACGGAGCTGAGAAACGTTTGCCATCGACTCGCTCGTTACGGAGGTGTCCGATGTCCCGAATGTCCGTTTTCGACAGCCCGCTGCTGCTCGGTTTCGAGCCTTTTGAGCAATTGCTCGACCGCGTGGCCAAGTCGGCGCAGGATTCCTATCCGCCCTACAATATCGAGCAAATCGATGACACGCGTTTGCGGGTCTCTCTCGCGGTTGCCGGATTCGCCGAAGCCGATCTTTCGGTAACCGTGGACGGCAGCCAGCTGATGATCCGTGGCCGACAGGGCGATGAAGGCCGGCGCGTCTATCTGCATCGCGGTATTGCCGCCCGCCAATTCCAGCGCAATTTCGTGCTCGCGGACGGGCTAGAGGTCGCCGGTGCGCGGTTGGAAACCGGCCTGCTGCACATTGAAATCAATCGGCCGCTGCCCGCTTCGACCACGCGCACGATCAAGATCGAGAGCGAACCGACGCCCACAAAAACGCCAAAACTCAAGGCGGTCGGCGATGAATAAGCCGACAGCTCGATAACAAAATCAATATCGAATGGAGACGGAACAATGACCGACCCCACGATCCCCAAAGATTTACCGGCCGAAGCCATGGCTACGCTCGGCCTGCCCCATCTTGCTTACGTCAAGGTTATCGAGGTCGACGGCGAGACCGGCTATGCCATTCACGCCGCCGATGGCAACCAAATGGCGGTGCTGTCCGACCGCGAAACCGCATTCGCGGCAATTCGCCAACACGACATGCAGCCGATGAGCGTCCACTAGACCAAGTCTGATTCAGGCGCTCATCACTCGTCACCGGGAACCAGGCCGCGAGGCAGGCTCTCGATGTGAGCGCAGATATCTCGCGGACGGGTGAGCCAGATGCGCTCGCGGTAGGCGGCGATGTGCTCGAACACCCGACGCAAATGCCGAATGCGGAAGGGTCGCCCGACCACGAACGGATGCAGCGACATCGGGCAGACCAGCGGTTGCGCCTCGCTCTGCGCTAGCATTTCATCAAAATTATCGATCAGCATGTCGGCGAATTCCGGCGCGGTATAGCGGTACCAAATGACGCCGCGCGTGTCGTTGCATTCGATCGGATAAGGCATCGCCAGGATGCGGCCACCCCGCGTCGTCATCCAAATCGGTTGGTCGTCGCAAGTCCAATCCATGAAATAGCGATAGCCTGCTTCCTGCAACAGATCGGCGGTGACCGCGCTGTTCGACAGCCAAGGGCTCATCCAACCCGACGGCCGGCTGCCTTCGTGACGCACCATGGTCTCGGTCGCTTCGGCGATTAGCGCAGCTTCGGACGCCTCGTCCAACCCACCTTGCTCGTTCGAATTGGTGACACCGTGGCCAAGGATCTCATCGCCACGACGCCGCAACGCTTCGGGGATATCAGGGCATTGGTCATAGATTGCGGTGTTCATTTGAGCCTCGACCGGGATGTTGAATTCGTCGAACAGCTCGAAAAGCCGCCAGATACCGACCCGATTACCGTAGTCACGCCAGGAGAAGATGCTGTGGCTCTGGGCCTGATCCGGCGGGGCGATGGCCGCCCCCTTGCCTTCGCCAAAACTGAATTGCTCAATATTGACCGCCACATAAACCGCCAGACGCGTGCCGTTCGGCCAGTCATACGGTGGTCGCGTGGTGATGTTGGAATAACCATATCGACCGTGGGTCCGCACCATGATGACCTCCTTCTCACGCATTGGAGTTGCGCCGGTTGCATTGTATCCAGGTCGTCTATCGTGTGCTTCGAGATTGCCACGAAAACGTAATCGCAGGTCCATACGTTGACGTGGGGGCGCGTCGGTCATAGCGTGATCCGCGCCGACGAACGCAGCGGTTTCCAACCAACGAGGACGAACAAATGTCCAACACACATTCGCTTTCCGACCGCGCTGAGGAGCTTGAGATTCAGCAAATGCACGAGCTTGGCGACCGCCTTGTTACCAAGTCGTTGCTGTACCATTTGGCGGACGGCGAACAATCGCTCGGCAACGGTTTCGGGCAGGGGACCGGCAAGCAACTCCTGATGGGCGAAGATCCACGCCTGCCGAAAATGCCGGACAAACCGACGCTGGCCGATTTCTTCAAGCTTCGCTTCGCGCCCGCGCAACAGCATTTGCTGCAAAGTGCGCGGCTCGCGCGCAGGAACGGCCTGCCCGAACACATGATACTCGCCTGCCTGCTGCACGACATTGCGGTGGCTGGATTCATTCGCTCCGACCACGGCTATTGGGGCGCCCAAATGATCGAACCCTATGTCGATGAGGAGGTGACCTGGGCCATCCGTGCGCACCAGAGCTTGCGCTTCTTTCCCGACGAGTCGGTCGGCTACGAATATCCGGAGAATTACATCACGATGTTCGGCGCGGACTATCGGTTGGAGCCGTACATCGTCGAGGAATATGAGCGTGCCCGAAAGCACAGATGGTACATGTCGGCCCGCATGATCTGCGTCAACGACCTCTATTCGTTCGACCCCAATATTGTGGTGGAATTGGACGAGTTCGAGGACGTGATCGGCCGCCACTTCAAGCAACCCGAAGAGGGGCTCGGCAACGACAATACTTCATCGTCGCACATGTGGCGCACCCTGCGGCGCCCCTGCAATGCGCTTTAGAAAAGTATTTCGCCGGCTAACGAAAGCGACCAGCGCTTAGAATGGCAGTTTGACCAAGAACCGCGCTCCGCCGATACCACCAGGTCCGTCGCCGCGTCGATTCTCGGCCCAGATCGTGCCTTTGTGAGCTTCGATTATCTGCTTGGAAATGCTCAGGCCGAGCCCGGAATGGGTGCCGAATTTTTCATTGGCGGGACGCTCACTGTAGAAGCGATCGAAGATGGCGCGCGTTTTTGATGGCGGTATGCCGGGCCCTTCATCTTCGAACATGACCAACACGCCGTCCCCACGGTGGCTTAACCGCACGGTGATCCGTCCATTCGGCGGACTGAACGTCACCGCGTTATCGATCAGGTTACGAAACACCTGGGCCAGGCGGTCCTCAACGCCGTCGACTTCGACCGACCCGGCCTGATCCAGCACCAATTCGACGGTCGGCGCGTTAGGCGCCGCGGTTTCTCGCTGCATGTCGACCATGGTACGCAATAAGGCGGCCAAGTCGACCGGGCTCGCGGTCGCGCGAATAAGTTCGGCGTCGAGCCTGGAGGCCGCGGAAATATCGGTGATCAGCCGGTCCATTCGGCCAATGTCTTCGACCAACACAGCGAACAGGCGTTTCTGTGTGTCTACGTCATCGATTCTTTGGATGGTCTCGATCGCGCTGCGCAGGCTGGTCAGCGGGTTCTTTAATTCGTGCGCGACATCGGCGGCAAAATTCTCAATGTCGTCGACCCTCTTGTGCAGGGCTTGGGTCATCGCGCGCAGTGACACACTGAGGTCGCCAATCTCGTCCGAGCGGCGGCTGAGGTCGGGAATTTCCTGCGCGCCGCCCCACCCGGAGGTCACCCGCTCCGCGCCGGCGGCAAGCTGGTGGATCGGCTTCGCGATGGTCCCCGCGAGGTACAGCGATAGCAGAACCGTAATCGCCAGGGCCAACAAGCCGAGCAGCAAGATGTCGCCACGGACCTCGCGCACGCGCGACTGAATATCCTCGGTGCCGGCGGTCAGCATCAAGGCGCCGAGCACCGCCTTAAAACGGCTCACCGGCACCGCGACGTTGAGCACCATATTGCCGTCGGCGTCGACCCGCGCCTGAGCCCCGATTTGGCCACGGAGCGCGCGCACCACCTCGGCATAATGTTCGGCCCGTTGATAACGCGCGTCGACATAGTGCGGCAACTCACCGATCAGCACGCGGTCGATCATGTCGTTCAGTCGGTCGAGCAATGGATCAAGCGGCCTGGGGTCTTCGGGCCGCGGCAGCCTTTGAATTTCGACCCACGACCTGTCGCGCGCGATGCGCAGGCTGTCGGCTACCAGTTCGCCATTGTTCTGAAATACCCGCGCTCGCGTGCGGATCGGCCGGGACAGCGGCTGTATCAAATAGGCCGCGCGTTCCGGATTGATCGCCTGGGGCGCCGTTGGGTCGCGTGGGACAACGGTTTCGCCAAGCGCGGCCGCGATGATCAGCCCCTGGGTCGTCAGGGCTTCCAGCCGGCCTTCGATCAGACCGCGTTGGTACTGATCCATATAAAGAACGCCGGCGACAATGATCGCAAGCGCCAGCAGATTCAGGGCGAGTATTCGCTGGGTGAGCGATGAGAACCAGCGACGACGACGACGCGGCCGGGCGGCGCCGGTACTTTCCGCCAGCGCATCCGGCGCATGGTGCCGGCTCGCATGTCGCCGTTCCTTGCGCGGCGCTACCCGGGGGCGCGGGGCCGCTTTTTCATCCTTCGCTGTATCGATAACCGATGCCATACAAAGTCTCGATATGAGAAAAAGATGAATCGATAGCGCGGAACTTGCGGCGCATACGTTTGATGTGGCTGTCGATGGTGCGATCGTCGACATAGACTTGGTCGCTATACGCCGCGTCCATCAATTGGTCGCGGCTTTTGACGTGGCCGGGTCTGACGGCCAACGCCTGAAGAATCAGAAATTCGGTCACCGTGAGAGTAAGCGCCTGCCCGCGCCAGGTACAAAGGTGCCGCGCCGGATCGAGTACCAGATCGCCACGTTGGATAACCGCATTGTCGGCCTCGCTACTGCCCTCGGCATCGCCATCGGCAAGCTGGACACGGCGCAGCAGGGCGCGAATTCGTTCGATCAACAGGCGCTGCGAGAATGGCTTGGTGATGTAGTCGTCGGCGCCCATTTTAAGGCCGAGCAGCTCGTCGAGCTCGTCGTCCTTCGAGGTCAGAAAAATCACCGGAAGCGCCGATACACGCCGCAGTCTGGTCAGCAGCTCCAAGCCATCCATGCGCGGCATTTTGATGTCGAGCACGGCAATATCGACCGGATCGTCGGTTAGGCCCTGGAGCGCCTGCTCGCCGTCGGTATAGGCACGTGTCTCGAACCCCTCGGCGTCAAGCGCGATCGAGACCGAGGTGAGGATGTTCTGATCGTCATCAACAATGGCAATACGCGGTTTCACATCACATCCTTTTTTTTGACTTTATCACCGTTCGCCATAATCTGCTCCAATCCCTCGGCCGGCCCAGTGTTTTCACCGAAGTTGGTGATATACGTACGGCTCGAATTGCTTTGATCGAACCGCCGAATTGGCCTGAGTGAACATCCCGCGAACTAAGTTGCTGCTATTTTTGGCGAAAATATGACAGAAGCCGGCAATCCGAAGGCCGCCGCGTCTCCGGCGGACCAGGCCCGCCGCCTGATCCGGTCAAGCGATCGCGCAACCCTGGCATCCGCGCAGCAAGACGCTGCGGGGTGGCCATACGCGTCGTTGGTCCTGTGCGCCGCGGACCACGATGGCAGCCCAATTCTTCTGCTTTCCGACTTGGCCGAGCATAGCAAAAACGTATCAGACGATGCGCGCGTTTCCTTGCTCTTCGACGGCACGGTGGGTCTGGACGACCCCCTAACCGGGGCGCGCGTCACCGTGCTTGGAAACCTCTCCCAGCAGCAAGACGATCGCTTGCGCCGCCGTTTCCTCGCGCGCCATCCGGCCGCGGCGGGCTACGCCGATTTTGCCGATTTCCATTTCTATCGCCTCAAGATCGAGCGTGCGCACCTGGTCGCCGGATTCGGCGCCATCGACTGGATCGACAGCGCGGCGCTGCTTTTCGACGTAACGAACGCGCAGGCGCTGAGCGATGCGGAAACCGACATCGTCGAGCATATGAACCAAGACCATGCCGACGCGCTCGATGCTTATGCGCGCGGCATACTCGGCTTGCCCGGCACGGAATGGACCATGACCGGAATCGATTCCGAGGGCTTTGACATACGACTTGGCGGATCAGTCGCGCGGCTCGATTTCGATGTTCCCGTCACCGACCCTGCGGGCGCGCGCCAGTCCTTGGTCGGGTTGGCGAAAACCGCCCGTTCCGAATCCCCTGACAGCAAAGCGGAAAGCAACTCATGACCGGCCCCTATCTCGTGCCCTATAAGGGCGTCGTGCCAAATCTGGGTGCGCGCGCAAAAATCGCTACCGATGCCGCGCTGATCGGTCAGGTGACACTGGGCGATGACGCGATACTCGGTCCGCTCGTCACGTTGCGCGCGGACGGACATCGGAACGACATTGGCCACACGTGCCAGTTCCTCGACCGCGCTACCGTTCACGTCGCCGACGGACTGCTACCGGCCGTGGTCGGCCATCGGGTGACGGTGGGTCGGTACGCCTTGGTTCACGCCTGCACCATCGACGATGATTGCCTGTTGTGCGACGGCGCGGTGGTCATGGACGGGTCGCATATTGGCGCGGGGGCCGTGATCGCCGCCGGCGCCCTCGTGCCGCCTGGCAAGACACTGGAAGGCGGCATGCTTTACGCCGGCAATCCCGCCAAGCCAGTGAGAGAAATTTCAGCAACCGAGCGCGAAACCCTACGCGACGCCTTGATCAAGGGCCGGCAAGACGACGCGGTTTTGGCGTGCGATTTGCCGCCACTGACCATGTCGCCTTTTCGCGCCGAAACCACGGGCGCGGAACCTTTACTGTCGCTAGCGAATGCCGCGCCGGAAATCAATCCCGCCGCCTACGTCGCGCCCAATTCTTTGGTCGCCGGGGCCGTCTCGGTGGCCGAGCATGCTAGCGTCTGGTTTGCAACGGTGGTGCGCGCCTTCGGCGCGCCAATCCGCGTCGGCGCGCGGTCAAACATTCAAGACAACAGCATCTTGCTTACCAAACCTGGTAGCGGCGCGCTGGTCATCGGAGAGGACGTCACCTTGGGTCACAATGTGCGCATGAGCGCCTGCACCGTCGGCAATGGCTGCTTGATCGGCATGGGTTGCGAGGTCATGGAGGGCGTGGTTGTTGAGGACGGCGCCATGGTCGGCGCGCGTGCTCTAGTCGAACCGGGCACGGTCGTTAAAGCCGGCTATATCTGGGCCGGGCGGCCAGCCCGCGAGTTTCGACCGGTGAAGACCGAAGAACGTACGTTCTTCGGTCGCGGCAAAGAGGTCTATGTCGGCTATGCCGGCGCGTACCTCGAAGAAACCACAGCAGCTTGATTAACCACAGCGACAGAGAATCATTAGCCGGCGAACAGAAGTTTTTCGCGCTCGAATAATCGCTGCGCGTACCAGAATAATAGACCGGCGAGAACAAGCGAGACACTGGCCGAAACGACGATCTGATGCATCGCAACGGGATCGCCGGAAATTAGCTGATTGAAGATCGTTAGTTGTCCTAGCAACGGAATGGCGGCAACGGCATCGGTTGGTTTTAGTGGCGAGAAAACCAGCACCATGCCCGGCAGGGCGGGAATCAGCGGCAACAGGCCGAGATAGATTTGAGCCTCCTTCATCGACCGGGCAACCAGCGCGATGGCCATCTGAAAGGCGACCGCGACCGCCATCAATGGCAGCGCCACCATAAAAATGGCGGCGAACACGCCGAATGACGGCGGCGGGCTGACTCCAGGGTGCGCCGCGGCCGCCAGGCCGAGTAATATTCGAAACCCCGCCACATTGATCGCCATGGCCAACGCGGTCATCACAAGCCCAACCACCGCCTTGCCGAGCAGCAGACCCGATCGCTCGATCGGCGTGATGAGTAGCGGTTCAAGCGACCCCCGCTCGCGCTCGCCGGCGGTCATGTCGACGGTGATATGCACGCCGGCCAAAAAGATCATGAACATGATCAGCGGTGGCGTCAGATTGTAGAGAAAGACCGCGATATCGGCGGGTCGCGACAAATTCACCTGGTCGATCGCGACGGTAATCAAGAAATCCTCGCGCAACCCCGCCTCGCGGGCAAGCTGACCGGCTTGCTGGCGGTTAAATTGCGCGATTACCTGACCGACCTGACCCGACGCTTGCAGGTTTTCGATCTTGGAGTAATCCGCATAGATCCGCAGGGAAAACCGGTCTCCCGAGCGCGCCTCCGGTGGTATTTCGAAGCCGAGCGGTGCACGCCCTTGGCGAACCATGCTGCTCAAGTCGCCCCGTGCCGGCACAGCCTCGATCCCGTTTTCGGCCAGAAAGGCGACAAAATCCGGCGCGTGTTCCATGCCGATGGTCGGAATCTGCATCGACTCCGTTTGCCGTTCGCCGGACAGGACATTACCCGCGACATACAAGCTGACGGCGACCAGAAGCGGTCCCAGCATCGGATAGACCAGAGCCAAAACCAGGCTACGACGATCGCGCAGATGGTCGAGCAATTCCTTACGGATCACCACCGACACGCGCCGCAAGGCGCCGTCATCGAGAAACCAGGGTCGCGCCGTCATTCCGCCGCCCTCAATTCGGTCTCGCTGACACTGGCGACAAAAACGTCTTCGAGGTCATCCGCCGCGTAGCGCCGCCTGAGTTCGTCGGGCGTGCCTTCGGCGAGCACCGCCCCCTCGGACACGATCACCAAGTCGTCGCACAGGGCCGACACCTCGGCCATGATATGGCTCGACAGCAGCACGCAATGCCCTTGGTCGCGCAACTCACGGATCAGGCTGCGCACCGCCCGGCTGGATACCACGTCAAGGCCGTTGGTCGGTTCGTCGAGGATCAAGTTATGCGGCCTGTGCACGAGCGCGCGGCCAAGCGCTACCTTGAGCTCCTGGCCGCGTGAATAGCCCCGCGCCCGGCGATCGACAAAGCCGCCCATGTCCAACCGATCGATCAGCAGCGATGTCCGTTGCGCCAATTCGTCGCGGGCCAAACCTTGCAGCGCGCCATAGTAGTGAATGTGCTCTCGCCCGGTGAGCCGCGGATACAAGCCCCGCACGTCGGGCAGAACGCCAAGGTGCCGCTGGGTCGCCAAGCGGTTACGGGTGACTTCTGTGCCGTTCACCCAAGCGCTGCCCTCATTCGGCTCGAGCAGGCCGTATACGGTGCGAAACGCCGTGGTCTTGCCGGCGCCGTTCGGCCCGATCAATCCGGTAATTCGGCCATCGCGCGCGGTTAATGACAGACCATTCACAGCCTGCACCTTGCCGAAGGCCTTTTTGAGGCCGCGAATTTCAATCATGTCAGAGGTCTTTGTCCGGTGGCCCGATCGGCGCTCCGAACAATGATATAGCCGTCGGCACCGAAACGACCAGATAAGCCGTTACCCTTTGGCGATGTGGCGCGCCACATCGCTCGCGTTTAAGGTGTGGGAGGCGCTTGCCGGTCGACTAGGGATTTTTCGAGCACGGTGCGCAGCTCGGTCAATCTCACCGGCTTGGCGAACGCGCCCAGGACTGTCAGCCCGTTTTCCTCGGCCAGGCTTTTCGCCGCATGAAGCATCGGCGCGGCATTGCCGCTAATCAGCAACAGGTCCGGCTTGTGCGGCAGCTTGCCGAGCTCCCAGATCACTTCGATGCCGTCCATGTCGGGCATAAAAATGTCCAGGGCGATGATGTCCGGCGCGTCATTCGCGATCATCCGCAGCCCCTCACCGGCGTTCGGCGCCACCGCGGCACGATATTGCGCACGCTCCGCCACGGTTTTGATCAGGTCAGCCCACTCCAAATTGTCGTCGATCACCAATAGATACGGTGTCATCCCTCCGTCCCGCCCAATTTGCCCGCCACCCCGCGCGCAACAATAACGCGCCAACACATGGCTAAAGCACTTCTCCCCATATCAGCTTTAGCCGACGATCACCTGGCACCTTTTGACGGACCAGACAAGCATCTCGATCGACGCAGGGACGGGAGATCGCAAAGTTTCGAATTAGACCGGCACGATACGCCGTGAACTCGCCGCCTCGCGGACAAGTAAAATGGCGCACCCGACAGGATTCGAACCTGTGACCTCTGCCTTCGGAGGGCAGCGCTCTATCCAGCTGAGCTACGGGTGCGTGGGGCGCCTAGCGCCGCTTTGGAAACCTACTTGACGGCAGGCGACGGGTAAAGCGTGGATCAGCCGTCTACTCGGGGCGCCTAAGCGGCGTTGGATCGGCTGGTGAGCGACAGGAACAGGTCTTCGAGGTCGGGCTCGAAGGTCGATAGGTCGACCACGCCCAAGCCGGCTCGGGCGACCGCCGCCAGAATTTCTTCGACGCGGGTGTCCGACGGGCGATAACGCACCACCAACCGCCGCGGCCCCGACAGATGCGCGTTGAAGCGCGACAGCGCCGCCGGCACTTCGGCCAGATCATCGTCGAGCACCAGGGCGATTTCCTTTTCATCGAGTTGGCGCACCAGCGTCTCGGTGCTGTCGCACGCCACCACCTCGCCATGATTGATAATGGCGATGCGGTCGCACATCTCTTCGGCTTCTTCGAGATAATGGGTGGTCAGAACCACCGTGGTGCCGCGCGCATTAAGCGCCCTGACATGGTCCCAAAGCTGCACCCTGAGCTCGACGTCAACGCCCGCGGTTGGTTCGTCGAGCACCAGAATCGGCGGGTCATGCACCATCGCCTTGGCGACCATCAGCCGCCGGCGCATGCCGCCCGATAAACGCCGCGAATAGGCATCCGCGTGTTCGATGAGACCCAGTGCGGTCAGAATTTCGTCGGTCCGACGCTCGGATGCAGGCACGCCGTAGTAACCGGCCTGAAGCTCGAGCGTCTCGCGCGGCGTGAAGAATGGATCGAGCACCAGCTCCTGCGGCACGATCCCGATCATGCTCGACGCGGCCCGGCGCGCGCGGTCGATATCGTGGCCCCAGATTTCAACCGTCCCGGCGGTCTTGGTGACCAGCGACGCTAGAATGTTGATGAAGGTCGATTTACCGGCTCCGTTCGGACCAAGCAGACCAAAGATCGACCCGCGCGGCACGTCCAGATCGACGCCTTTCAAAGCCTCCTTGGGCGGCGGGCCGCGATAAACCTTGCGCAGCGCGCGGGCACTAATCGCTAATGACGGTTCGGCGGGCACGGCCATGGGCAAAACATCCGGGCGGTGGGGTTGATGACTCACTCCTATTCCAGTCGCGCATGGGTCGCAAGTCCGCCAGCCTTCAAACAGCATGAGCGGTTGCGCGTCGGCGCACCGTGGCTATCATGCCGCCGCCGACCAGCCAGCGGGAAACAGTGCGTTATGGAACCAGCGGAAACGATGACCGTCGATACGGAAGAATTCGCCTGCGACGGCGGCGACGGGCCGCTCGGCCATCCACGCGTCTATCTCCATATCGGCGAGGACGGCACGGTCGATTGTCCCTATTGCGGCCGTCACTATGTTCTGAGCAGCACCGCTAAGGGCGGTGCTCATTAGAGCCCGTACCGAAGATCAACCGCTACGCCGGGGCCTGCCCGGCTTTGCCCAATCGCAGCTCGCCGCCGTCCCACGCGCGGCCGAGCAAAACCGCGCATAGGCCGCCGGCCGCGCACATGGCCGCCATCGCGTAAAATGCGCCGCCCGTCGACAGGGCGTACAACGCGCCCGAGCCCGACATCACCACCGCCAGGATGACGCCCATCACGACCGCAGAGTAGAGCCCCTGCGCGGTTGCCGAAATCGATTCGGGCACCGCGCGTTGGATGAAATGCATGGACGCCAGATGTGTAGCGCCAAAAGTCGCGGCGTGAAGCGCCTGAACCAATACCAGGGCGGCGAGATCGGTGGTCGCGCCGGTCACGCCCCAGCGCAGCACGCCGGCCACCGCGGCGATCCACAAGAGCGGGCCGATCCCCACGCGCTGCACGACCCGACCGGCGAAGGCAAACAGCACGATCTCCGCGACGACGCCCTCGGCCCACAGCAGGCCGATCGTCGAATCGGAAATCCCGGCGGCGCTCCAATGAAGCGTCGAAAACCCGTAATAGACCGCGTGGCTGCATTGAATAAGCGCGGCCGCCGCCATGAACAGCAGAAACAGCCGGTTGCTTAACAGGCCACGGAACGCGCGGCTGCCGCGCGCATGCGTCACCCGGACATCCGGCATCAGGAGACAAGCCACCACCACGACGGTGGCGGCACCGATCACCAGCCACGGAATGTTCTCCACGCCCATCCGCTCGATCCACACGCCACCGCCCCATGCCGAGACGATAAAGGTGATCGACCCCCAAAGCCGGACCCGGCCATAGTCAAAACCCCGCAGGCGCGCGGCGAGTAGGGTGACATTCTCGCCAAGCGGCAACATGGCCGGGAAGGTCAGCCCGACCAGCACCGCCCCAAGCGAAAGCGTCCAAAGCGAGTCGGCGCTGCTATAGAAGACAAACGCGGCAAGCGCGGCGAGCGACAGGCCGATCATTACCCGTCGCCGCGTGCCGAGACGATCGGACAGGTGCGCGAATAGCGGGCTGCCGATAACCTTGGCAGTGGTCGACAAAGCCAACACCAAACCGATTTCCTCGGGCCCCAAACCGCGCGCCTGCAACCATTTCGGCCAGAACGGCCCGAACACACCGACGGTCAGAAACGCCGCCCCGTAAAACCCGGCCAGCCGCCACGTCACCGGCAGCGGATTTGAACCGGTAATCAAACGCGGTCCGACCTTTTGGCTTTGCGTAATGTCTGTCGGTGACTTCATTGACGCCTGTGATCGGGAACGCGGTTCAAACGCCGCCACCATGACCAAAGGCGCTGGCCGGTCAAGCCGCCGGCGCCATCTCGACTTTGAGCCACTCTTACGGCATGGTCCGGCGAACGCTCATTCTTTCGATTGGACGCGATTCGGACCATGGCCAAAGCCGAGAAGAGCCCGCGCAATGTCTGCCTGGTCGATGGGTCGGGATTTATTTTTCGCGCGTTCCATGCGCTGCCGCCCTTGACCCGATCGGACGGCACACCGGTCAACGCGGTGCTCGGCTTTTGCAACATGATCTACAGGTTGGCGCGCGACCAGGATTGCGATGCCATCGCGGTATTGTTCGACACCGCGCGCACCACCTTTCGCAACGATATTTACGAGGACTATAAGGCCAACCGGCCCGACCCGCCCGAGGAACTGGTGCCGCAATTTCCGTTGATCCGCGATGCGACACGCGCTTTCGGTCTGCCGTCGATCGAAATGCCTGGTTACGAGGCCGATGACTTGATCGCGACCTATGCCAAGCTAGCGGCGCGCAACGGCGACAACGTCACCATCGTATCGAGCGACAAGGATTTGATGCAGCTGGTCACCGACCAGGTGGTGATGCTCGACCCGATCAAAATGCGCGAGATCGGCGCCGCCGAAGTGGTCGAGAAATTCGGCGTGACGCCCGACAAGGTGATTGAGGTTCAGGCGCTCGCCGGCGACTCGACCGACAATGTGCCGGGCGTGCCAGGCATCGGCATCAAGACTGCCGCCCAGTTGATCGAGGAATATGGTGGCCTCGACTCGCTGCTCGCGCGCGCCGAAGAGATCAAGCAACCTAAACGCCGCCAGAACCTGATCGAAAATGCCGAGCTCGCGCGTATCAGCCTTGAGCTAGTGACCCTGCGCGACGACGTGCCGGTGGAGGACGCGCTCGACTCATTCGGCCCGCTCAACCCCGACGCGGACACATTGGTCCCCTTCCTGCAAGAACAAGGCTTCAAGTCGTTGTTGGCGCGGGTGCAGGCGGAATTGGGTTGGGAAGCAGACGAATCGGCGACCGAGACACCGGGCACGCCGACGACGCCCGACGAGCCCGAGTACGAACTGGTCACCAAGATCGAGGATCTGGAGCGCTGGGTCGCCGCGGCGGTCGAGGCTGGACGCGTTGCTTTCGATACAGAAACCACGTCGCTCGACGCCATGCGGGCCGAACTCGCCGGCGTATCGTTATCGATCGAGCCCGGACGCGCGTGCTATGTGCCGCTCGGCCACCGGCCGCCCGACGGCGATCTGGTCGGCGAGGTGCCAGAACAGATCCCACTCCAGGAAGCGCTCGGCGTGCTCAAGCCGCTGCTTGAAGATCCGTCGGTCATGAAGGTCGGCCAGAACCTCAAATACGACATGCTGGTGCTGGCCAAGCCGCCCTATAATATTGAGATAACACCGTTCGACGACACAATGCTGATGTCGTTCGTGCTGGCCGCCGGCCAACACGGTCATGGTATGGACGAACTGTCGCAACTACATCTCGGCATCGCGCCGATTTCGATCAAGCAAGTTATCGGCACCGGTAAATCCCAGATCACTTTCGATCGGGTGCCGGTCGCGCAAGCTTGCGATTATGCCGCCGAAGATGCCGATATTACGCTCCGGCTCGACCACACGTTCAAGCCACAATTGGTTGCCGAGCATATGGTGAGCGTCTACGAGACCATGGAGCGCCCATTGGCGCCGGTGCTTGTCGCCATGGAGCGACGCGGCATCAAGCTCGATCGAGCCGAACTCGCACGCCTGTCGCGCGATTTCGCCGAGCGCATCCAAGCCTATGAAGAAGAGATTCACAAACTCGCCGGCCGCAGCTTCACCATTGGCTCGCCCAAGCAGCTTGGCGAAATTCTGTTCGATGAAATGAGCTTGCCGGGCGGCAAAAAGGGCAAATCGGGCGCTTACGCGACCGGCGCCGATATTCTTGAAGACTTGGCCAACCAGGGCCACGACCTTCCGGCCCGGGTGATCGACTGGCGCCAGCTCAGCAAGCTCAAGAGTACCTATTCGGACGCGCTCGCTGAACAAATTGATCCGGATACCGGGCGCGTTCACACGTCATACGCCATGGCCGGCGCGGCAACCGGCCGATTGAGCTCGACCGACCCGAACCTGCAGAACATTCCGGTACGTACCGAGGAAGGCCGCAAGATCCGCCGCGCGTTCGTGCCGGAAAAAGGCTACACGCTGATGAGCGCGGATTATTCGCAGATCGAGCTGCGCCTGCTCGCCCACGTCGCCAGGATCGACGCGTTGCGCGAGGCATTCAAGAACGGCGCCGACATCCACGCCATGACCGCGTCACAGGTGTTCGACATTCCCGAGAAGGGCATGGATCCATTGATGCGGCGGCGCGCCAAGGCGATCAATTTCGGCATTATTTATGGCATCAGCCCGTTCGGGTTGGCGCGCCAACTCAGCATTCCGCAAAAAGAGGCGAAGCTTTATATCGACGCCTATTTCGAGCGTTATCCGGGCATTCGCGACTATATGGACGAGACCAAGGCCTTTGCCCGCACGCACGGCTATGTCGAAACCATTTTTGGGCGTCGTTGTTATCTGCGCGGTATCAACGACCGCAACCCGGCGCACCGCGGGTTCGCCGAACGCCAAGCGATCAATGCGCCGCTGCAGGGCTCGGCGGCCGACATCATCAAGCGCGCGATGATCCGCATGCAGCCGGCACTCGACAAGGCCAAGCTAAGCGCGCGGATGCTTCTGCAAGTCCATGATGAGTTAGTGTTCGAGGTACCGGAGGCCGAGGTTGAAGAAACCGGCAAGGTGGTCAAACGCGTGATGGGAGAAGCGACTTACCCCGTCATCGAGCTCGCCGTTCCGCTTACTGTCGACACCGGCACCGGCGACAATTGGGAAGAAGCACATTGACCACTGAAAAAATATTTCCTTCGCATAGCACTTAATTAGACTTCGCCCCACACCTTTTCCGCCACATCGGTAACCAGCGCGAGCTTGGCGCGTTCGTCATCTTCACTAATGACGTTACCGCCGGCGACGCTAGCGAAGCCGCATTGCGGGCTCAAGGCGAGACGATCGAGCGGCACCTGCCGAGCAGCTTCGTCGATGCGATGGCGGAGCGCATCGACCGGTTCGAGCGTGGCGGTCTTACTGCTGATCAGGCCGAGCACCACGGTTTTGTCGTCGGGCACGAAGCGGAGTGGCGCGAAATCGCCGGCGCGCGGCGTGTCATATTCGAGAAAGAACGCGTCCACATCCAACCGGTTGAACAACGCCTCCGCCACCGGCTCGTAGCCGCCTTCGGCCATCCAGCGGCCGCGAAAATTACCCCGGCACAGGTGGATGCCGACAGTCATCTCGGCAGGCCGGCCTTCCAGCGCGCGGTTGAGCACCTCAATGTATGTTTCGATCAAGGCCAGCGGGTCTTCGCCTTGGTCGCGCGCCTGTGCCTGCACGTCCGGGTCGCACAGCATGGCCAGCGGCACTTCATCGAGCTGCAGATAGGTCGCGCCGCACGCCGCCAAGGCCGCAATCTCGGCACGATAAACTGCGACCACATCATCCCAGAATTGATCGAGATCGGGATAGACCTCCGGGTCGACGCACCCCTTGCCGCGGTAGAAATGCAACGCGCTGGGCGTCGGCAAGGTGACCTTGGGCAGCTGATCGGTGTGGGCGGACACGAAATCGAATTCCTCGGTCGCGATACCCCGCGCGCGCCTGATCGGACCGGTCGCGCAGCAGGTGCGCCAACGGTGCCGACCGCCCTCCGCGTCGCGAAATTCGAACAGCGAGTCGGCTTGGCTGAGTCCGTCAAGCGCATCGATAAGAGCCGATGACCAAGCGGCGCGGCGAAACTCGCCATCGGTGATCACGCGCAGGCCGGCTTGCTCCTGCATATGGATGGCCTCGACGATCGCAGCCTCGACGGCGTGTTGATATTGCGCCGCGCCGATGTCGCCGGCGGCGTGCGCTTTATGGGCGCCCTTGAGCGCGCGTGGACGCAACAGACTGCCGATATGCTCGGCCCGGAACGGCGGATCGTGACGCGGCGAGACCATGCTAAACCCTTCTTACAACGCATGTTTTAGGCGGCGCCCTTGACGCATTGGCGGCAGCGCGGCAGGGTGGCGCCTCGCGGCCATAAGACCCCACCCGAGGGGCTAGGGGCAACGTTTGATAACCGCCGCGCGTCGGCGAGGGAGGACCATGGCACAGGGCAGCGTCAACACCGCGTCTGTTGGACAATCCGAGGATTTGGCGGCGTATCTCGCGCCGAGCGAATTTATCGACAGCGACTCACCCACGGTCACCGAATACGCCCAATGGGCCGCCGCCGGCGCGACCACCGACCTCGAGCGCGCGCTCAAGCTCTATTACGCTGTACGCGACGACATCCGTTACGACCCGTACGGCTTCGACACCAGCCGCAAGGGCTTCCGCGCCAGCCAGTGTTTGGCGCTCAAACGCGGTTTTTGCATCACCAAGGCGGCGCTGTTGGCGGCATGTGCGCGCGCGATCGGCCTACCCGCACGGGTCGGTTACGGCGACGTGCGCAATCACCTGGCGACGAAGAAGCTGCTCGAAATCATGGGCACCGACTTGTTCGTCTTCCACGGCTACACCCAGATGCTGATCGACGGACGGTGGGTCAAGGCGACCCCCGCGTTCAATAAAGCGCTGTGCGATCGGTTCGGCGTCAAGCCGCTTGAGTTCGACGGCCATACCGACTCGCTGTTCCATCCCTTCGATACGTCCGGGCGCAAGCACATGGAGTATGTCAACGAGCGCGGTGAATATGCCGATGTGCCGTTCGACGAGATCATGACCGTGTGGGCGGAGATGTATTCGGAGTCGGGGGTTGAGACCGGTTTCGCGGTTCCCGGCGCCGATTTCCACGCCGAAGCCGCCGCCGAACGGGCCTGGGTTTCCGGCGGCTAATCCGATGAGCCCCGCCGGCCGGTTGCGCGAATTGGTTCACGCGCCTGGCTGCACGCTGGCGCCGGGCGCCTACGACGCCTGGTCGGCACGGCTGATCGAGCAGGCGGGGTTCGAAGCCTGCTATCTCGGTGGTTACGGCGCGGCGGCGTCAATGCTCGCCATGCCCGACCTCAGCCTGATCACCGGAAGCCAGATGGCCGATTGCGCTGCCAGAGTCGCCGACGCAATTTCAATCCCGGTGATCGCCGACGCCGATACAGGCTTCGGCGACTTGCTCAATCTCCGTCACACGGTTCGAAGTTATCTGCGCGCGGGTGTCGCGGCGATCCAGATCGAGGACCAGGATTTTCCCAAGCGCTCGGGTCATCTCGAAGGCAAACGCGTCGTCGACCGCGATCAGATGATTGCTAAGATAAAGGTTATCAAGGATATCGCCGGCGATGATTTGCTGGTGGTGGCGCGGACCGACGCCCTGGCGACCGACGGGCTGGACGAGGCTTTGGCGCGCGGAAAAGCCTATGCCCGCGCCGGCTCCGACATTGTGTTCATCGAAGCGCCTCTGTCGCGAGACGAGCTCGCGCGGATCGGCCAGGCCGGCGAAGATGGCACCCCGATGCTCGCCAACATGACCGAGGGCGGCAAGACGCCTTATCTACCGGCCGAGGAATTGAATCGCTTGGGCTTCGCAATCGTTATTTTTCCGGTGACCGCGCTGCTCGCCGCGACCCGCGCCCTACAAACCACGCTGGGCGGACTGATGCGCGACGGCGCGGTACACCCTTCCGCCCTGCCCGGCCTCGCCGACCTCAACCAGATAAGCGGGGTCGCGGAGCACTTGGCCTACGCGGCTCGCATGTCCGATCAGGAGCCATCGTCATGAACCGACTTGCTGGGATCGTGTGTGCCGGATTGGTTTCATTGATGGTCGGCGCGACGGGCGCGACCGCCGAGACCACGTTGCGCATCACCCTGCAACTGCCGATCACCGCGCCGCTTGGCCAGAATCTGCTTACGTTCCAAGAGCATGTCGAAGCAGCGAGCGGCGGCGATATCCGAGTCGAAATCTATCCGAGCGCACAGTTATTCACCGATAAGGAAGTGCCGACCGCGGTGGCGACCGGCCAGATCGAGATGGGCGTGTCGTCGCTGGCACGCTTCGCCGGCACCATTCCGGCGGTCGACATCTTCAATGTGCCATTCCTGTTTCCGACCGAGGAGGACGTGCGCGCCGCGACCGCGCCGGGATCGCCGGTCCGCGTGCCACTCGACACCGCAATGGCCGAGAAAGGCGCGCGGCCCTTGTGGTGGCAGCCCTATGGCCTCGCGCTGATCATGCTGCGCGACGGCGTCGCCAAGCAGCCCAGCGACATCACCGGGCGTAAGATCCGCACCTTCGGCAAGGCGCACGAAGCATTCATCAACGCACTCGGCGGCGCCGCGACCAACATCTCCGGTTCGAGGCAATTTTTAGCCTATGAGCGCGGCACGGTTGACGGCGGCATGACCGGACCGACCACGATCAAGGATCGCAAGCTTTATCAGGTGCTCGACTCGGCGGCGTTGACCAACCACGCGGCGATCGAGTTCGTGGTGCTGATCAACGAAGAGCTATGGCAGGGTTTGCCGGATGAGGAACGAGCCATCTTGTCCGATGCGGCGCGGGTGGCCGAAAACCAACTGCGCGACCAGTTCCCGTCTCTGGCGCAAGAGGCGCTCGACGAAGCCGCCGACAACGATATGGAAGTCTATCAGCCGACCGCGGAAGATCTTGCGGCCTGGCGCACCGCCACTGAACCGCTCAAACAGGTTTATCTTGATGCATCGGGCCCGCTCGGCGCCGAGTTGCTCACCGCCGCTGAGGCGATGACTGGCGACACCTCACAATAATTAGGCGGCGATGGCGACCCGGTCGCGGCCAGCCTCTTTGGCTTGATAAAGGGCGCGGTCGGCGCGCGCCAAGAGCTCGTCGATACCGTCTTCGTCGCCGCCCCGGTTCGCAACGCCGATGCTGACGGTAAATCCGAACCGGTCGTCGCCGTTGGCGACGCGGAGGCGACTGATCCCCTCGCGCAGCCGCTCCGCTAAAATTTTCGCGCCGGCGGCATCGGTCTCAGGCAGAATCACCGCGAACTCCTCACCGCCGAGCCGCGCGATCACATCACTGTCCCGCAACATTTCCTGACAGGCATTGGCGAATTGACGCAGCGCCTCGTCGCCCGCCGCGTGACCATACGTGTCGTTCACGACCTTGAAGTGATCGATATCGAGCATCAAGACCGAACAGGGTCGGCCATAGCGCGCCGCTCGGCCAATTTCGTCCTTGCCGCGTGCGATAAAGTTGCGCCGGTTCGAAACGCCCGTCAGCGGGTCGATCGCGGCGTCGCGCCTGAGCCGGACTTCGTGGGTCAAATCATGAACCACGGCGATGTAAAACGCCTCGTCATCGACGACCGCCTGGCCGAGAGTCAAACTCAGCGGAAACGTGCTGCCATCTTTGCACGCGCCGGTCAGCTCGCGCTGCCGACCGAGAATGGCCGGCTCGCCTTCTTCGCGAAATTTCTTGAGATAGCCATCGTGGAGATCGCGGTGCGATTCCGGCACCAACATCTTCACATTCTGACCAATGACCTCATTCGCACTGTAACCAAACAGTCTTTCGCATGCCGGATTGAACACACGCACCACGCCCTGCCCGTCGGCAATCAGCAAGCCGTCGAGCATGGTTTCGAGAACCGCTCGTAGATGCAGCGGATTGGAAAATTGGTCGGTATCGGCCGTAGTCATGTCACGCGGCCTTATCCAATCTGGCAGAGGTTTTCCAGGCGACATCATGCCACGGCTGTCGGCGGTATCGCGGCTGCCATATACTCCGCCGTGCACCGCTCGCGGTTCGGCTACCATTCATCAAACTGAAACGTCCCCCTCTATGCCGACTATTATTACCAACGCCACGCCCTTAGTGGAACCGACAAAGACAGCCATATTTGGGCAGCGGGTATTGTGTTCGTACGCCTAGTTAGCCGCGCGAGTAAGGCGATGGCGTGGTTTGCGGCCGCCGCGTTTTTCGTTATCGGCCTGATCATCACCTATGAAGTGGTGATGCGGTATGTGTTCACGTCTCCGACCCGCTGGGTCGAGGAGATCGCGAGCCTGTTGCAGATTTACGGCGTGTTCCTCGCCTGCGCCTGGCTGGTGGCGCGTCGCGAACATATTCGCATCACTGTGGTGACCGCGCGCCTGCCGCACACCACGCGATTGTGGGTGGCGCGCGCGAGCTTGATCGTGGTGGCGGTTGTCGCGGCGTTCGCCGCGCAGTCGGCCGCCGATCTGATGTGGTCCGCTATCGACCGTGGCGAGCGAACCGATTCCACACTCGAACTTCCGATGTGGCTGCCACATGTCCCGGTCGTCATCGGACTGGGTCTCACCGCTTTGCAGGCGGTGGCAACGGCTTTGGCAAGTTTCGATGATCCGACCATGATCGCCGAAGACCGGCCGCGGACGGACCTGTAATTCGATGACAGCCGTTTTGATTCTGATTGCTTTGTTCGCGGTGCTGCTCGTCGGCGTCGATATCGGCTTCGCGCTGGCCGGACTCGGCATCGCGCTACTGCTGCTCGGCGATTTTTCGCCGCTCATCGTGCCGCAGTCGATGATGGCGAGCATGGATAATTTCATCCTGCTCGCGGTGCCGCTATTCATTCTGATGTCGAACATTCTGCTGCGCGGCGGCGCCGGCGAGGACTTGTTCGGCGCGGTACAAAGCTGGGTCGGCCACTGGCCGGGCGGGCTGGCGGTGGCGACCATTTTGTCGTGCGCGATCTTCGCCTCGATTTCGGGGTCCTCGGTGGCGACAGCGGCGACCATCGGTACCGTGGCGATCCCCGCCATGGTGGCGCGTGGCTATGAGCGCCGCTTCGTCTATGGCCTGCTCGCCGCCGGCGGCACGCTGGGTATTCTGATTCCACCGTCGATCCCGATGATCGTATTTGGCTTCGTAATGTCGGAATCGATTGTCGACTTGTTCCTCGCCGGCATCGGCCCCGGCGTGCTGCTGACGATCTTGTTTGTTGTTTACGCGATTTTCCACGCGCGGCGCGGCGGTCAACAGCCGAGCGAAAAGGCCAGCGGCGCCGAACGCTGGCGGGCGACAAAACGGGCGCTGCCGACTCTATCGCTCGCCCTGCTGATTGTTATGGGAATTTATTTCGGCGCCTTTACGCCAACCGAAGCGGCCGCGATCGGCTTTTCCGCGTCGCTGGTTATCACCTTGCTTGTGTTGCGCAGTCTGTCGCTCCGCCAACTGCCGGCGATCGCGGTCGAGTCGATGAAAACCACGGTAATGGTGCTGTTCATCATCGCCGGCGCCAAGGTGTTCGGCCACGCCATCACCGTCTACCGCATCCCGCAAGATGTTACGGGCATGGTGGTGTCGAATATCGCCTTACCGGTCGTGTTCATCCTCGCGATCTGTCTGTTGTTGCTGGTAATGGGCTGCGTGCTCGAGACGCTGTCGATGATGCTGTTGATGCTGCCGATCATTCAGCCGTCGCTCGCCACGCTCGGCATCGACCCGATCTGGTTCGGCGTAATCTTCACCATGATGATCGAATGTGCCCTGATCACGCCGCCGGTGGGGCTCAATTTGTTCGTGATCCGCGCGGTCGCCGTTCAAGCCGAAGGCGCAACCAGACCGCCTGGGCAAGCTGTCGCCACGGTTGGCGATGTGGTGCATGGCACGTTGCCGTTCGTGATTTTGATTCTGATCGCGGTCGCGTTGGTCGTGGCGGTGCCAGACATTGCCCTGACCATTCCCTTCAAACTCTGACCGTAAACGGGATCGCCGTCATGTTCGCACCACCACCTGAGATCAAGACCCGCGTGTTTGCCAGCGTGCCGGAAACGCTGCGCCGGCCCAATCAACGGACCGTCTGGGCCGATGCCTTGCTACATGGCCGCATGGTGGACTGTTTTCTCGAAGGCCCGTCCTTCGATACCGATGGCAACTTGTATGTGGTCGACATTCCCTACGGGCGGATTCTCCGTGTATCGCCGGACGGCGAATTCGATGTCGCCGCCGACTATGAGGGCGAGCCGAACGGGCTGAAGATCCACGCCGATGGACGGATTTTCATCGCCGACCACAAGCACGGCATCATGGTGCTCGACCCGGCGACTGGCGATGTTTCTCCCGTCCTCGACCGGCCGCGCCATGAGCGGTTCAAGGGCTGCAACGATCTATTCTTCGCGGCCAACGGCGACATGTACTTCACCGACCAGGGCCAAACCGGGCTGCATGACCCGACCGGACGGCTGTTCCGTCAGCGAGCGGATGGTGCGCTTGAAGTCGTGCTCGACATGGTGCCGAGTCCGAACGGTCTGGTGACCAATCTGGAAGAGACCATCGTCTACCTGGCGGTCACCCGCGACAACGCGGTGTGGCGGGTGCCGCTGATGGCCGACGGCACCGCGACCAAGGTTGGCGTGTTCATTCAAATGTCGGGTGGGCTGGCCGGCCCCGACGGCATGGCGCTCGACGAGGACGGAAATCTGGCGGTCGCGCATGCTGGGCTCGGCACGGTGTGGCTGTTTAGCGCGCTGGGCGAACCGATCGCGCGGGTGCGAAGCTGCACTGGTGTGATGACCACCAATGTCGCCTATGGCGGCCCCGACCGCAAAACCCTGTTCATCACCGAATCCGAAACCGGCACCATCCTCGCCGCCGACATGCCGGTGGCCGGTCGGAAAATGTTCGGCTGATCCGCACGGCGAAATCCGCCAGTAGGTGTCACCTTTCCAACCTCCCGATCGTCTTAGAAACAACGACAATCACCGCACCAGGCAAAGGGAGGTTTCCGATGAAGCTTTACACCAATCCGCTTTCACCCAACTGCCGCAAAATCCAAGGCGTCGCCGCCCACGCCGGCGTCAGCCTCGACGTCGAAATGGTCGATCTGCTCAAGGGCGCGCAAAAGCAGCCCGATTTTCTGGCCATTAATCCAAACGGCAAGGTTCCGGCGCTGGTCGACGGCGACACGACATTGTGGGAATCGAACGCCATCACCTGCTACGTCGCCGGCCAGGCCGAAAGCGATCTGTGGCCGAAGAGCAATCAGCGCTACGACATATTGCGCTGGATGTTCTGGGAGTCGAACCATTGGTCAAAAGCGGTCGGCACCGTGATCGGCCAGAAAATTTTCAATGCCGCCAATCAGGACCAGGCGATCATCGATAAGGGGATAGCCGACTTCCGCACCTTCGCGACGGTGTTGGACACTCATTTGGCCGCGCGTGACTTTGTTTCGGGCGAATCGCTGACGGTGGCCGATTTCTCCATCGCAGTCTGGCTTGGCTACAGCCAAGTATGCGGCCTGCCTTTGTCCGAGTTCCGCCACGTCAGCGCCTGGCATGATCGGTTGAGCGCCCTGCCGGCGTGGGGCGAAATGCATCCGCCACAGCCAAAGGCGGCGTAATCGCGACACACCCGTCAAAATCTCGCGCCCGTCGGGGCACGTCCGCGATATGCTCCGAAGCATTCATGGCCGGGAGCGAGACAGATGGCGGGCGAGGACGATGCGATCGTGATATGCGGCGGACCGAACGGCGCGTTCGGCGTGCACTACGCCAACGCGCGGTTCGCCGACATATCCGGGAAAGCGCCAGGCGAACTGATCGGCCAAAAACTGTTGGCGGCGCTCAGTGAGATTCCACAGGAACAGCGCACCGGGTTAACGGCGTCCTTGGCTCTGCCCCAGCCGATTTTTCAGCACCTCGACGTGAGCACATCGAACGGAGTCCCGCAGCGGTTCGAATTGGCCGCATGGCCGGCGCCGCCGGGGACAGCGACACCGGTGATTTGGGTGATCCGCCTGCGCGAACAGGGCCTGAGCGCGGGCCCACCACCGATCGACCTCGATTTCGCCGACCATTTACCCATTGGCTTGGCGTTGTTCGACGCGGATGACCGGCTGACCTGGTTCAACGGCACCTATCATCGCGTACTCGGCCCCAATGCCCACCTGCTCAAGGTCGGCGAGCTGTTCGAAGACATCATGTCCACCGCCTACCGTTCCGGCCATGCTGCCGGCGGCACGGACGATATCGAACTCCGCATCGCCGAACGTCTTGCCAGGCATCGCAATCTCGACAGTTTCGAAGAGGCGTTGTCCGGCGGGCGATGGCTGTTGACCCAGGAAATCGGCACGACGGACGGCGGCACGCTCGGCGTTCGCACGGACATAACTGAGATCAAGAGCGCCGGGGACACGGTCGGTTAGGGTGACCCGGTTGCGCTTCGCCATGATCGCATCCGCCGCATGATCCTTGCCCTTCAACTGCTTCTGCTTCTTGTCGCCGCGCGATTGCTCGGCCGGCTGTCGACCTTGTTGGGTCAACCGCCGGCGTTTGGCGAAATGCTCGCCGGCGCCCTGCTCGCCATCGGCATCGGGCTGACCGCGACGCCGCCGCTGGCCCTCAGCGAGCTTGCCCACAGCCCAGACGTCGCGTTGGTCGCTGAGATCGGCATTTTCTTTCTGCTGCTGCTCACCGGTATTGAGATGAAGCCGGAGGAAATTCTGGAGCACTCTCGGGAGTCATTTTGGGTCGCGTTGGGCGGCGCCGTCTTGCCGTTCGCGGCCGGCTTTGGCTTTGCCTGGCTGGTCCTCCCCGACTCCGGCTACAAACTGGCACAAGCCATGATCGTCGGAACCGGTCTTGCGATCACCGCAATCCCGGTCGCGGCGGAGGTGTTGCGCGAGCTCGGTTTGCTGCATCGGCCCACCGGCGAGGTGATCATCGCCGCGGCGATTTTCGACGATGTGCTCGGGCTGATCCTGCTCGCGGTCACCACCGCGGTCATCGGCACCGGGAATTTCCCCTCGATCCCGGAATTCGCTTTGCTGTTGCTGAAAGTGGCGACGTTCTTCGCGATCGCCGTTGCGCTCGGCCGTTACGCGCTGCCGGCCATTTGGCGGCGGGCGATCAAAGTGCGTGCGCGCGGCATTCGGCTAACCACGATGTTGGCGACGGCCATCGGATTCAGCCTGCTCGCGCTCGTCTTCGACATGCATCATGTGCTTGGCGCGTTTATCGCCGGGCTGTTTTTTTCGCCTGTGGTTGCCGGCGAAGCGGCCTATGGCAGGCTCAAGCAACTCGTCGAGACCGCGACCTTCGGGTTTCTGGCGCCGATCTTCTTCGCTTGGATAGGGCTGCAATTTTCGGTCGCCGTGTTCGGCGAGATTCCGCTGGTTGTGGCAGCGCTGATCATCATCGCGATGCTGGGTAAAATCGTCGGTGCCGGGCTCCCGGCGGTATGGGCCGGCATGAGTCGACGAGACGCGCTGGCGGTCGGCGTCGGCATGACCGGACGCGGCGCGGTCGAGCTCGTGGTACTGAGCGTTGCCCTCAATGCCGGCGTTTTTGCCGCCGATGGTGATCATCCGGTGGTGGCCAATCTATTCTCCGCCCTGGTGGTCACAGCCGTCGTCACAACGCTCGCCATGCCCTTGCTCTTGCGCTGGGTATTACGCGGAAAAGCATCACCCTCATAAGTGGTCTGGATACCGCCGAAAGAAAAAGGCCCGGTCGCTCGCGCGGCCGGGCCCAAATTCGTAGGTACGCCTCGGCGCGTCAGGCGGCTTCGACCGCCTTGCCACGATAAGCCACGGCGCAATGCTCTTCGCAATAAGGCCGCCCGGACACCCGTGAGCTACCGCAGAAATGGAAATCCGCGTCACCCGGATGGCCGATCGGCCAGCGACACATTCTCTCGTTGAGATCAAGCGGACTCATCGCCCTGTTCTTGACCTCAGCCGACACCACCGGCCGTGCCGGTGTCGATTTCGATTTGTGCGACAAGCCCAGTCTGTTGGCCTTGCCAATAACCGCGTTGCGGGTCATACCCAAGCGGTCGCCTATTTCGCGTGCACTTCTCCCCTCAAGCCACATCGATTTCAAAATCTCGACGCCTTCATCAGTCCATGCCATATCGGCAACACCCCTGCAATTTGGACTTAGATGCGTAGATTTAGTGAATTTCTGATCGTTGATCTACTACATTTTGTGGTTATCCACAGGAAACGTGTGTTTTTCACAGTTTATCCACCGACCTACCCACCGATAGCCCGAGCGGCGCTTGCCGGCCGCGTCCGGTACTGCTAACCAACGGACAGCCGAGCGGAAGGTTCCAGCCATGCCACCAAGTATTTCTCCCAATCAGGATCTCGTCGGGGTCGCCGGCAGTCGCTGGCGGCTGAATACGCCAGCGCTGGTGCTCGATCTCGACATATTGGAGCGCAATATCGAGGCGATGGCAGCCCATTGCCGAGCGACCGGCCAAGCGCTCAGACCACACGCCAAGAGCCATAAATGCACCGCGATCGCGCACCGGCAGAAGGCCGCCGGAGCGCTCGGTGCCTGTTGCGCGACTATTCGCGAGGCCGAGACCATGATCGGCGCAGGGGTCGACGGCGTGCTGATCACCTCACCTGTCGCCAGCGAACCGAAAATCGCGCGTTTGATGGTGCTACATGCTGCTAATGAAAGCCTGATGGTTGCCACGGACACGCCGGAAAACGTCACGGCCCTGGCCGCCGCCGTAAACGCAAGCGGCGTCGGTCGACCCTTGGCGGTGGTGGTCGATTTCGACGTCGGCACGCATCGCACGGGCGCTGCCGGCCTAGACGCGGTTGTCGCCTTGGCGCGCGCCGTTGAGGAAGCCGAACCTTTGCTCTTCGCCGGCGTGCAAGCCTATTATGGCCACCTTCAGCATATCGAAGACTTCAGTGAACGGCAGGCTGCGGTCGCCGAGGAAGCCGCACGGCTCAAAGCGGTGGTGGCCGCGCTCGAAGAAGCGGGATTACCGCCCGGAATTGTCACCGGCGGCGGTACCGGCACCCACGATATCGACCATCGCGAAGGCGTGTTCAGCGAGCTTCAGGCCGGCTCGTACCTGTTCACCGACGTACAATATAATGTCTGTGCCCTCACCGCCGACGAACCGCGACCGTTCGAACCGTCACTGTTCGTCCACGCCAGCGTGGTCAACAATGTCCACGACAGCCACGCCATCATTGATGCCGGGCTAAAGAGTTTCGCCACCGACGGGCCGGCGCCGGAATTCTCCGCCGGCGCGCCGATCGGCGCGAGCTATCGCTTCTTTGGCGACGAGCACGGCGCGGTGGTCTATGGCGATGCCAACGAACGTCTTGATGTCGGCGCGCAAGTCGCCTGCGTCATCCCCCATTGCGATCCAACGGTGAACCTATACGACGTCTATCATTGCGTGCGCGGCGACACGCTGGTCGAAATCTGGCCGATAGAAGCGCGCGGCAACCCGTGATGGCATCCGTTCAATTCGGCATCGGCCAGTCACTTCGGCGCAAGGAGGACGCGCGCCTGCTCACTGGAACCGGCCGTTTTGTTGATGACCAGCACCGGCCCAACCAAACTCATGCATGGTTCGTGCGCGCGACGGAAGCGCACGGCCATCTGAAATCAGTCGACACCGACGCCGCGAAGGCCATGCCCGGTGTGCTCGGCGTCTATACCGCGGCTGATCTCGGTGATGCGCTCGGCCCGATGCCGGTCGGTGTGCGACCGAAATTCGCCGACGGCAGCCCGATGAAGGTGCCGGCGCAGCCCATGCTCGCGGCCGATCATGTGCGCTATGTCGGTGACACCGTGGCGATGGTGGTCGCCGAAACACTTGAACAGGCGCGCGACGCGGCCGAGGCGGTGACCGTCGAAATCGACGCATTACCGGTGGTGATCGACCCAAGGGCGGCCCTGGCCGAAGGCGCACCGCAATTGTGGGATGCGGTACCGGGCAATCTGTGTTTCGACTGGGAAGCCGGCGACGCCGCGGCGGTGGACGCCGCGTTCGCCGAAGCCGTGCATACCGTATCGCTCGACGTTACGAACGACCGGGTGGTGATCGGCGCCATGGAGACCCGTGGCGGGCTCGCCTGGTACGACACCGAAAGCGAACGCTTCACCCTGCAAACCGCGTCGCAAATGCCGCACCCCTTGCGAAGCGAGCTCGCGAAAATATTCGACTTGCCCGAGGACCGCTTCCACGTGTTGGTCGACGACGTGGGCGGCGGGTTCGGTATCAAGAATTCGGTCTATGTCGAGATTCCACTGATCCTGTGGGCGGCGCGAACTCACGGCCGCCCGGTCAAGTGGATCGACGAGCGTGCGGACGGTTTCCTCACCGACTATCAGGGCCGCGGCCGCGATCAACGCGTGGAGTTGGCGCTCGACGCCAGCGGACATTTTCTGGCGCTACGTGTCGACATTGTCGGTGACCTCGGCGCCTTTCCGTCGCCGCGCGGCGCCATTCCACCGACCTTCAACACCACATCCCTTAGCGGCGTTTACAAAACGCCAGCGATCCATGTGCGAACGCGCGCGGCGCTGACCAACAAGGTACCGACCGAGGTCTATCGCGGGGCCGGGCGGCCGGAAAATCTGCACCTGCTCGAACGTTTGGTGGATGTCGCCGCGCACGACCTGGGCGTCGACCGCTGGGAGCTGCGCCGACGCAATTGCATCCCGCCCGAGATGCTGCCGTTCAAGACCCCGCTTGGCCTTAACTACGACGCCGGCCGCTACGAAGAGACGCTTGAAAAGGGCCTCGCACGCGCCGACTGGACCGGTTATCCGGCGCGCCGCGAAACATCAAAAGGCCACGGCCGGATGCGCGGATTTGGCTTGGCCAATTTCGTCGAGAGATTGGGCCACGGCGTCGACGATTCCGCCGAGCTGCGCATCGAAGCAGATGGCGGCGCCACCGTGTTTACCGGCACCATGTCGAACGGCCAGGGCCACGAGACGGCGTTCGCGCAGATCGCCGGCGACTTGCTTGGCATCGATCCCATGCGCGTTGAGGTCGTCCAGGGCGATACGGATCGGGTCAAGGAAGGCGTCGGCACCGGCGGGTCTCGGTCGATCCCGCTCGGTGGGGCGTGCCTGAGCTTCGCCGCACGCGATTTGATTAACAAGGCGAAACCGATCGCCGGCCATCTGCTCGAAGCCGCGGCCACCGATATCGAGTTCAACGATGGCGAATTTGTAATCGCCGGCACCGACCGCTGGATCAACTGGGCCGGGATCGCCGCCGCGGCAAGTAGTGGCGCGCTGCCCGCCGACATCGATGCCTCGCTCGACGCGGTCGGACGTTTCTCGCCACAGAACCACACCTATCCCAATGGCTGCCACTGCTGCGAAGTCGAAGTCGACCCGGACACCGGCGCGGTTGAAATCCTGCGCTATACCGTGGTCCACGATTTCGGGCGCGTGCTCAACCCAATGCTGCTCGCCGGCCAGGTTCATGGCGGCGTAGTCCAAGGTCTTGGGCAAGCATTGTTCGAGCACACGGTCTACGATGCCGAAAGCGGTCAGCTCCTGTCCGGATCCATGATGGACTATTGTCTGCCGCACGCGGCTGACGTGCCGAACATTGATTTGCAGACTATCGAAACCGCGTCACCGTCGAATCCGATGCGGTTTAAAGGTTGTGGCGAGGCTGGCGCGGCCGGCGGCCCACCGGCATTGGTCAACGCGGTGATCGATGCGCTAGCGCCGCTTGGTGTGCGCCACATAGACATGCCGCTCACGCCGCAACGGGTGTGGCAGGCGATCCAACGAGCGAAGGAGAAGACCAGTGGTAATTGATGGGGTGGTGGCGCTGGGCTTCGATGTGTTCGGCACGGTGGTCGACTGGCGCGGATCGGTAACCCGCGACGGCGAGGCGCTGGGTCGCGACAAAGGGGTCGACAAGGATTGGACCGCGTTCGCCGACCGCTGGCGCGCCGGATACCAACCAGCCATGGAGGCGGTGCGCACCGGCGACCGCGACTGGACCATTCTCGACGTGCTGCATCGCGAAATTCTCGACCAACTGCTCATCGAGTTCGGCATCGAAGGCCTGAGCGAGGCGGAAATCGACACTTTGAACCGGGCTTGGCATCGCCTGGACCCGTGGCCTGATTCCGTCGACGGGCTAAACCGGATGAAGGCGAAGTACACCCTGTTTACCTTGTCGAACGGCAATGTGGCGCTGATGGTCAACATGGCGAAACGCGCCGGCTTGCCGTGGGACGTGATTCTCGGCGCCGAGATTGCCGGCCACTACAAGCCACAGCCCGAGGCCTATTTGAAAAGCGTCTCGCTGCTCGGCCTTGAACCGCCTCAAGCAATGCTGGTCGCGGCGCATAACGGCGACCTTCAGGCCGCCCGCGCCGTCGGCATGCGCACCGCCTTTGTGCGCCGGCCGACCGAGTATGGCCCGGACCAAGATTTCGATCTCGACGCGGAAGAAGATTGGGACGTGGTCGCCGACGACTTTGTCGACCTCGCCGCCAAGCTTGGTTCCTAGGCCGTGACCATCCCGTTCAACAAGCAGCTCGACTTTTCCTATGGCGTCGCCGACGACGTGAGTCCGCTTATCCGCCGCGTGGTGGCGGAGAATCCGAGCGCCTTCACTTTCCACGGCACCGGCACCTATATCGTCGGGCGCGGCAAAGTCGCGGTGATCGATCCCGGCCCCGACATTGCCGGTCATGTCGATGCTCTGGTGAATGCGGTCGACGGCGAGGATGTGACGCATATCGTCATCACCCATACCCATATCGATCACTCGCCGGCGGCCAAACATTTGAAAGCACTGACCGGCGCCGAAACCTACGGCTATGGCCCACACGGCGGCGGCCGTGACAGCGAAACGGTCGAGGAAGGCGCGGATCGCGATTTCACGCCGGACCATCGCATCGACGACGGCGATGTGATTGCCGGCGCCGGCTGGACGCTGGAAGCGGTGCATACGCCGGGCCACACGTCGAACCATCTATGCTTCGGTTTGCACGAGGAAAACGCCTTGTTTTCCGGGGACCATGTTATGGGCTGGTCGACAACCGTGGTCTCGCCGCCCGACGGCAACATGGCCGCCTATATGGCGTCGCTCGACAAACTTCGCGCGCGCGAAGATGGCCGTTACTATCCCACCCATGGCGCGCCGATCGAGAAACCCGGCGCTTTCGTCAAGGCGCTCGGAGCCCATCGCCGTCAGCGCGAGCTGCAGATCGCTCGCTGTCTTGCCGAGGGCATCGACACCGTCCCGGCCATGGTCGAACGCATGTACACCGACATCGACAAGCGTTTGCATCGCGCCGCTGGCCGCTCAGTGCTCGCGCACCTGATCCACATGGTCGAGACCGAACGCGCCGCGTGCGATGGCGCACCGGATAGTGAAACGAAATTTAGAGCCTCAAATAGATAGTGTGCTTATTTGATATGGCCGACGCGCACAGCCAGCGGCCACCGCACGGTCCGGACAAAATCGTCGGCGCCCCACGCCGCGGATAGAGCATCCGCAAAAGCAGGCATCGGATCCCGCCTCGTTTCCTTCCGTACCGCATGCACCGCCGACCAAGTGCCGATATAGCCGAGAAAATCGACGAGCGACCAATCGACGTTGATCGCCAAATCAGGCGGATCAATCTCGTCGAACGGAAACGGAAAATTCCGGTATCCGTCTTCGACATGCCAGCGCTCCGGCGGCCAATAAGGGCCGATCGTCTTGCTATAGAATTGCCCGATCACCGGATCGGTGACCGCATCCACCTTCATTGGCCCGTAGCTCACCAACGCGATCGCCGCGCCCGGCCGGCCGACTCGACGCGCCTCGGCGTAAAAGGCCTCAAGGTCGAACCAGTGCGCCGCCTGGGCCGCCGCGATCAGATCGACGGTGTCTGCTTCAAGGCCACTTTGCTCCGCCGGGGCGCAGCGATAACTGACGTTCGGATAGGGCTCGGCGTTTTCGACCTGCGCCTCACTGGCATCTGTCGCAACGACGCGATCGAAACGCGCCGCTAGCAGCCCCGACAATTGGCCGGAGCCACAGCCGCACTCTAGCGCAAGCGCGGTCGCCGGCGCGGCCGCCGCTAGAAAGTCGGCCAATGCCGCCGGATAGCATGGCCGATAGGCGGCATAGGCGTCTGATTGTTCAGAAAAGTGGTCCTTGAACGTTTCAACGGCCACGAGAGAAGGAACCTTGCTTGATCATTCTTCGTCGAAGACGAAACGGCCGTGGATGGTTTGAAACCGAGGTACCGGACGATCGCCATCCGCCGGCGGACGTTTGATTTGCTCACCAACCATTTCAAGAACCAGATGTGTTACCTGGGGGATCGGTAGGGTCAATGCCTCACGCAAGCCAACCCATTTGAGGTCAACAAGCTCTCCGTCGCCGCGCAGCTCCCCGACCGCGTGCTTGGCGTCAGCGACAAAAAAGCGGGCGTTGAATCGGCGAGGCCGTTTGGGTGGGGTGACTGCGCGGAAAACGTAGTCCAGCACATCGAGGGCCGGCCCCATGCCATTCTCGGTAAACGCATCCCACGTGGCGCCGGTCCCCGGCGGACGCGCGCCCCTGACGAGCGGCGCTCCGAGCATCAGGCCAGTTTCCTCGTACGTCTCGCGCACCGCGGCGATCGCCAACGCCTTGGCGCGTGACGGCGTCGCCGCGCGCTCCAGCCGCGTCTTGACCTCCGGCCGCAGGTGGGAGGCCGGCCGCACCAGGTGATCGTGCCGGTCAACCCGCCCGCCTGGAAACACATAGCGGTTGGGCATGAAGGCGTGTTTGGCGTGCCGCTGACCGAGCAATACTTGCGGCTCGCCCTCGCCATGGCGGAGCAGGATCAAAGTGGCGGCGTCACGCGGGCGCGGAGAACGGGGCATAGGGTTCGGCTTGATTTCAATGTTGGGTGCTGGCGTTGGCGAGGCTGCCATGATACCCGGTCTGGCTCGCCTCGCCACACCTCGTTGTCGCAAGGCTGGCGAGCGCCAAGAGGGACCGTGGGAGGGATGCCATGCCGATGCTCGAAACCGCCGATGGGGCGCTCTACTACGACGTCACCGACCTGACCCCGCCGTGGCACGAGTCGCCCGAAACCATCATCTTTCACCACGGTGTCGCCATCCATCACGGCATCTGGGCGCGCTGGTGGCCGGTGCTGGCGCGCCGCTATCGCGTGGTGCGCTTCGACATGCGCGGCTACGGCAAATCGGAGGTACCGCCCGAGGATTATGCCTGGTCGATCGACGGCCTGGCGCGAGATCTGTTCGCGATCGCCGATGCGACGGGGGCCAAGCGGTTCCACTATGTCGGGGAATCGCTGGGCGGCGCGCTCGGCTATTACCTGGCGATCCATCATCCAGACCGCCTGCTCAGCTTGGTCGCGTGTACCGCCCCGCACCGCGGCGGTTCGATCAACTGGGTGCAGGAGTGGCGCGCGTTCATCGCGGAAAACGGCATGAGCGGATGGTCCGAGCGAATGATGGACCGACGCTTCGCGCCGGGCGCGCTACCCGACGCGGAATGGCAGTGGTTTCACCAAGTGCAATCCGCCTGCCCAGCGCATGTCGTGGCCGGCCAGGGTGAGATGCTGATCGATGTGGACCTTTCCGACGACCTCACGCGGATCACCACGCCGACCCTGATGATCGCCGGCGATTCGAGCCCGTTCCTGACCTCGGTGACACTGGCGGACACCCATAGTCGGGTTCCGGGCGCGCAGATGCAACTGTTCGCCGGCGCCCGACACGGCGTTGTGCTATCGCACGGCACCCCCGCCGCCCAGGCAATGCTCGATTTTCTCGAGAAGGTCGCTGCGTAGCGATTAGCGCGTCACCAGCAGCGATAGACGGCCGCGCTCAAGCAGCGGCAAGAGGGCGCGACGGGTCTCGGCATCTTCATCCTCGGCAGACCAAACGACGATTGCGCCTGGCCGCTGCGTGACCGCCTGCACGAATGCGCGCGATCGGTCAGCGATACGAACTTTTTTCGACACAACGTCCTCTGTATCCGTCACGCCGGCGAGCTTTACGTCCTGTTCGCCATTGGCGACCAATAGCGTTAGCGTGCGATCGGTCGCGCGCGCGACGCGCACGGCCGCGTCGATGGCCCGCAATTCGTGCTCCGAGTCGCCGAACATGACCAGGACTTCGTTCGCGCGCGGCGCCGTGGAACACAGGCACAATACCGACGCGCCGGCGGTGGCCAGGGCGGCGCGCGCGGCACGGCCCAACGCCCGTTCTTCGACCACGATCAGGTCCGCCGGCTCGACCGCGGCGCCGAGTTCGCGCGTGACGCCACCACGGACAACGCGGAACGACCAGGGCACCGGTTGCGACCGGGCCATGGCTAAGCGCTCCAACGCCGCCCGCGCCTCATCGGCCGCCCTGCGCATCGACCGCTCTATGGTCCGCAGATCTACATCCCGCGACAGCGGACCGGGCCCCGCCAACCGGGTAAACGGCAACGCGCCCATCCGCAGTTGGTTCACGTCTTCGATGAACAAGCCGGTTAGCTCGGCGCCGAGACTGGCCGCGAGTCCCGCCGACAGATCGAGCGCGGCGCGGCTTTCACGCGACGAATCGAAGGCGATGACGACGCGGCGATAAGCGGAGTCACCCACCATCGTCATTCTCCCGCTTGGCACTCTGCCCACCGCCGGCGCCGAATGCCTTGCGCTTTTCAGCGAAGTCTCGAAGTTTCGCGAGCACGCGTCCATTGATGCTGTCGGGCGGAAACGCACCCTTGGCGCCGCGCCGCCCACCGCGGACGCCGGTCAATATTTCGATGCCTTGATCAATTGTCTCGACCGGGTAGACATGGAAGCGGCCTTCCTCCGCGGCCTGGACGACATCTTCGCGCAGCATCAGATGTTTGACGTTGGACTTTGGAATCAGCACGCCTTGGCGTCCGGTCAAGCCACGGGCCAGGCAGAGATCGTAGAAGCCCTCGATCTTCTGGTTGGCACCACCGATGGCCTGCACTTCACCGAACTGGTTGACCGAGCCGGTAACCGCAAGCCCTTGATCGATCGGCGCGTCGGCGAGCGCCGATAGGATCGCGTACAGCTCTGTCGACGAGGCACTGTCGCCATCGATGCCGCCGTATGACTGTTCGAACGCCAGACTTGCGGCGAGCGATAAAGGTGTGTCGGTGGAGAAGCGGGCGGCCAAAAAATTGGATAGGATCAGCACGCCTTTCGAGTGGGTGGCGCCGCCGAGTTTGACCTCGCGCTCGATATCGATGACTTGGCCGCGACCCATGCGGACCCGCGCCGTAATCCGCGCCGGCCGGCCGAAGCTGAAGCCACCTAACTGGATGACCGACAGGCCGTTGATCTGACCCGGCCGCGCGCCATCGGTCTCGATCAGGATGGTGCCGCGTTCGACCTGCTCGCGCATACGCACCGCGATCCGATCCGAGCGGCGCCGACGCGCCTCGGTGGCCGCGCGAATGTCGCGGGCGCCGGTCACTTTCGAGCGCCGCTCGCCGGCCCGATAATCGGCTTCCGCCAGTAGGTCCGAAATCTCCCGCGTCAACGTCGACAGCCGTTCTGAATCGCCGGCCATACGGGCGCTTTCCTCAATCACCAGCGCGACACCTTCCTTGTTGATCGGCTTCAAGCGGCTGGCACGCGCCTGAGTAGCAATGAACCGCGCGTACACCAAACTCGCGTCGGCATCACGCGTCATCCGATCGTCAAAATCGACCGGCACTTTGAATAGCTCTGCGAATTCCGGATCGTGTTGCTGTAATAAATAGTACAGCATCGGATCTCCCAGCATAACGACCTTGACCCGCACCGGTATCTTCTCCGGCTCTAGCGATACCGTGCTGATCATACTGGCCATCTGGCCGAGCGATTCAATGCGAATCTCGCCGGCCCGTATTGCCTCTTTCAAGCCTTCCCAAGCGAAGGGGCGGGTCAAAACTTTGCGTGCATCGAGAATCAAATAGCCGCCATTGGCGAGATGGAAGGCGCCTGGCTTGATCAAATTAAAATCCGTGACCAAGGCACCCATTTCCGACAAGTGCTCGACCCGTCCGACCAGGTTCTGATAGCTCGGATCGGTTTCGTGAACCACCGGCGCGCCATGATTGCCCGAATGGTCGACCAGCAGGTTCACTTGGTAGCGTCTGAACGAGGCTTCGAGCGCCGCCTGCGACCCCGCCAACCCCGCACCGGGCATTGCCGGCGGCGCGGCGCCGTCCATGTCTTGCCGGAACAAGCCGGCATTTTCGATTATATCGTCCTGCACTCGCGTGAGGTGCGTGACGACCGCGGCAATATCGCCATATTTAGCGCGCAAACTATCGATAAAATGGCCGACCGCGAAGGTCGTCACTTCCTTGTTTAGCTGTTTTATTTTTTCACGCGCGGCCTGAAGCAAACGCGGTAATTCCCGCATGACGTCTTGCAGCTCATCCTGCAAAGCGGAAATTTGGCTCGACACCTTCTCGCGTTCAGCCGTGGGCAATTTGTTGAAGACCTCGGGACTCACAACTTCGTCGCCTTGCATCGGTGCGAAACCCATGCCCATCGGGGTGCGCACCAACGCGATATTCTGTTTGCGCGCGCGTTGTTCGATTTCCTGTAAGGCGGTCTGGTTTTGCTCCTTGACCTCGTCTTCGATCACCTGCGCGCGAGCCCGATATTCATCGCTCTGGAAAGCCGCCGGAACCGCACTGCGCAGGTCATCGATGAGCCGCTCCATATCAAGGCGCAGCGTCGTGCCGCGTCCCGGCGGCAGCATGATCGCGCGCGGTCGATGCGCTTCTTCGAAATTGAACACATACACCCAGTCGTCCGGCACCGGTTCGCCGGCGGCACGTTGCGACAATTTGCGCCACACCACGTCGTGCATTCCGGTTTCCGCCGGACCGAACGCGAACAGGTTGAACCCGGGCTGGCGAATGCCGATGCCGAATTCAAGCGCTTCAACGGCGCGCGGTTGGCCGATCACTTCTTCTAGATCGGCAAGCTCTTCCGTGGTTTGAAATCGAAAACGGGACGGATTGCACCGACGCCTCAGCGCCGCGGGTCGCAAGGGCCTTGGGCTGGCCATGTACACACCTTGTTTTTATGGAACGACGCATGATCGAGTGGCGATGTCGGGGCTGTCAAGCATTGCCGAGAAAGACGTCGCGATAGCGGCGCACCCGACATGGCTGCCCTTTTGTTTCCGCGTTTGAAACCTCCGAGCTTCCCGTCTGGATCGGTTATGATTTCCGCCGCAGGTCCAATCGGGACGACGAGGGACGATATGAACACCGCTGTTTCACTAACCGAACGCGCACCGGCTCAATCTACCCGCGCGACGGCCGCGCTGCCAGGTCAATTGCGTTCGGCGTTCCGGGTCGAGGAAATTGCTGGGCTGAAACTCGCCACCCAAGCGAGGTTGGTTGCCGTGGCGATCATCGCGATCTGGCTATTGGTCGATACGCCCACACCCGCACTCTACTACTTCGAAGCGGTGGGTGCGCTGGCCGCGCTTTCGGGATTAGCGCATTACCAACTGGTAGCACGCGGCGTCGGCGGTCGCTGGATCAGCTACGCATTCGTCACTTTTGACATGGTGCTGATTGCCTATGCCTTGACCGCACTCCCTGCTGCGCTGATCGGTACGTGGCCGCCGCAGATGATGCTCAGGGACAGCAACACCGAATATTTTCTGATCATGCTGGCGCTGGTCGCGCTCGGGTACGAACAAAGGCTGATGCTATGGGGTGGCCTCGTGGCCGGCGGCTCATGGCTGGTCGCGGTTCTGTGGATCATGTCGCAGCCCGGCACAACCAATTATTATCCTGAGGATATATTCGGCCCCAAGCATCTTGAGCTTGCTCTCAATCCCCGGTTCATCGACGTCGGCGCGCAGGTTCAAGCCATACTCATTTTTATGATCGTCGCGGGCATCTTGTCGGCGGTGGTCTGGCGATCACGCAGGCTGGTCATGCGCGAAGCGGAAGTGGCGCGCGAACGAGCTAATCTAGCACGATATTTCTCACCCAATATGGTCGACGAACTGGCGGGTCGCGACCAGCCGCTCGGACCCGGCCGCCGGCAGGATGTCGCCGTGTTGTTCGCCGACCTGGTCGGGTTCACCACACGCTCCGAAGCCATGTCGCCGGAAGACGTGCTGGATCTGCTGCGCGAATTCCACGGCCGCATGGAAGCCGAAGTGTTCCGACACGGCGGCACGCTGGAAAAGTTTATCGGCGACGCCTTGTTGGCAACCTTCGGCGTACCGCAACCGGGCGCCGCAGACGCCACCGCCGCCTTGGCGTGCGCGCACGCCATGAAGGCAAGCGCGGACCAATGGCGCCAAGAACGCAAGGCACGCGGCGCACCGTCCATGGAGGTCGGCATCGGCGTCCATTTCGGACCCGCCGTACTCGGCGATATCGGCAGCGAACGCAACATGGCCTTCGCGGTGGTTGGCGACACCACCAATACCGCGAGCCGGATCGAGGGCCTGACCCGCGACTACCAGCGCAACATCGTCATCAGCGACGATCTGGTCCGCCGCGTTCGCACCGACTCGCCGGCCGAAGCCGACAGCCTGCTCACCGGTTTTCGCCAGCGCGAGCCGGTCCAGCTTCGCGGTCGGAGCGGGCCGATCACCGTCTGGACCTTGGGCGGTACAAACGGCTCACGCGACGCGGGCTGACGTAGCGCTATTCCGCGACGGCTGCCATGGAGCCACGGCCCTCGGCAGCGCCAAGATGCTGTTCGATCTCACTACGGTTGAGCGTCTCTTGTGCTTCGAGGGCCTTGATGAGCGTCTCGATGCGACCGCGATGATCACCGATCACCGCCGCCGCGCGGGTCTCAGCGGCCGCGATCAATCGATGGACCGCTTCGTCGACCGCGTGCGCCGTGGTCTCGCTGAAATGGCGTGGCTGGGCGATTTCGCGGCCGAGAAACGGATGTTCGTCGCTTTGACGTAAATCGACCGCGCCGACCGCCTCGTCCATGCCCCAGCGCGACACCATGGCGCGAGCGAGTTGGGTCGCCTGGTGAATATCGTCGTCGGCGCCCGAGCTTACCGTGCCAAGCAGTTCGCGCTCCGCTACCCGCCCCCCCAGCATCACCCCCAGCCGGTCTTCAAGATAATCCTCCGCCAGGGTATGGCGCTCGACCTCGGGCAGCATGTGGGTGCCACCGAGAGCGCGGCCGCGCGGGATGATCGTGACCTTGTAGAGCGGATCGGCGTTGGGCAGAAAATGCGCCACCGTCGTGTGGCCGGCCTCGTGCACGGCGAGCCGATGGCGCTCGTCCGGCTGAATCGCCAGGGTGCGCACCGACCCCATCAGCAGCTTGTCACGCATCTCATCGAACTGCCGCATGGTGACTGAGGCATCGCCCGCGCGGGCCGAGGCCATGGCCGCCTCGTTGACCAGGTTTTTCAGATCGGCGCCGGAAAATCCCGGCGTGCCCGCGGCCACCGTGTCAAGGTTCACGTCGCCCGCCACCGGCACCTTGCGCGTGTGCACTTGAAGGATCGCACGGCGTGCGTCCTTATCGGGCAGATCGAGGGTGACGTGGCGGTCGAACCGGCCCGGGCGCAGCAACGCCGGGTCGAGCACGTCGGGCCGATTTGTCGCCGCCAGCACGATCACCGCCTCGTGGCCGGCGAAACCGTCCATCTCGGAAAGGATCTGGTTGAGCGTCTGTTCGCGTTCGTCGTGGCCGCCGCCGAGGCCAGTTCCGCGCACCCGGCCGACCGCGTCAAGCTCGTCGATGAAGATGATCGACGGCGCGCGCTTCTTCGCTTCGTCAAACATCTTGCGCACGCGGCTGGCGCCAACGCCGACGAACATTTCGATGAATTCGGACGCCGAGATGTGGAAGAACGGCACACCCGCTTCGCCCGCCAACGCTCTCGCCAACAACGTCTTGCCGGTACCCGGCGGTCCCATCAACAGCACGCCGTGCGGCGGCTCCGCGCCAAGCCGGGTGTAGCGATCCGGGGCGCGCAGAAAATCAACCAGCTCGGAGACTTCGCGCTTGGCATTGTCCTGTCCGGCGACATCGTCAAAGGTGATCTGTTCGCGCGCGCCTTTAACGGCTTTCGCAGTGCCCGACAGGAAGTCACCAACCTCGCGTCCGCCGAGCCGGCCGGCGAGATTGCGGTAGGTACGATTCCAGAACCACCAGTAGACGCCGATCAGGATTACCCAGGGCAACAAGCCCGAAATCCACCGGCTGACACCGCTTTCGACGGCCTCGCTGCTATATTCAACGCCGTGGGAATCGAGCAGCGGTACCAGCGTGTCGTCGTCGACCCCGGGTACCCTTGTGGTTACCCGGCTTGCCGGTTCGTCTCCGGGCCCCGGCACCGTGCGGCCGCTCAACACGGCATGAATCTCGTCGCCGCGAAAAACCGCGCTTTCGACCGCATTCTCCGCGACCAGACCCTTGAATTGGCTGTAGGGAATTTCCGCGACCGTTTCACCGCGTGGCAAATCGGTGCTCACGGCCAGCCACAACAATAGCACGCCAACGATCGCCGCAAGCGGCAGCCATTTCGGCATCCGTTCTATGGCGTACCTCCGATCCTAAGTCGGCGAAATTCAAACGTTGTATGATAGCGCGTTCGAGCGCGCACGTCAGTGCGACATCAAGATGGGCACCGTCATGTGACTCAAAATATGCTGCGTCGCGCCGCCAAACACCGCTTCCCGCAACCGCGAGCGGCCATATGCGCCCATCACGATCATATCACTGCCCAGATCGCTCGCCATGTTGAGCAACTCATCGCCGACCGCGATATCCGGCGCAATGCTATGACGTGCCTCCACCGGGACGCCGTGATGCGCGAGATGCGCCGAGATATCGGCGCCCGGTATATGCGCTTCGTCGGCCGGATCAACCGCGAGCACCACGACGCTTTCGGCGCGCGTCAGAATCGGTAACGCGTCATGCAGCGCGCGCGAGGCTTCGCGGCTGCCGTTCCAAGCGATCAGAATCCGTTTGCCGAAGCCTGAATGATCACCGGCATACGGGATCGCTACAACCGGCCGCCCGCTGGACAGCGCAAGTTCGCCCGGAAAGCTCTGTGACCGTGCGCCGCTCTGTCCGTTCTCGGGCTGCGACACCATGATCAGGTCGATATAGAGACCGTGCTGCGACAGAAGCCGGCTCGCGATGCCCGCCTCCTGACGCCATTCCGCCCGCACGCCGGCACTGTCGGCAGCGGACTCAAACGCTTCACGCACCTTGTCCGCTTGCCGGGTGTAAGTTTCGCGCGCCCGATCGAGCAGCTCGGCACTGATTTGAGCCGAGACGTAGCCCGGCAGTTCGGCATATTCGAGCGCGAACAAGCCGATCAGATGGGCCTCATGCGCTTTCGCCACTTCGGCAGCCAGCGCGAACCGCGCGTCGCGCTGGTTGTCGTCGTCAGCATGAACCAGAATTTCCTTGATCATCGCTCGACCCGCCTCCGCATTCTTTATGTTCGATCCGCCGCCGCACAGGTAATGCGGCGCGAACGATCACGATAGACGGAGCGGTCGATACCCTGCTTTAGCCTGTGTTAAGAGCGTTTTTGGGGCGAGGCGACAAGAAGTACGAAGGCTGAGGCGCTGATTGCCAAATCAGCCTATCGTGCGCCGTTGGTCACGGCCCCGTTTTCTCGATGTTCCAGAAGAACTGAACCGGCGATTTGATCAATCCCTTTATCGAGTCGCGATAACCGACCGGGGTCGACCATTGGCCGTATAGGCCGTGAGTGACAATTTCGAACGCGCGGATCTGAATTTGCTCGGCGAGCAGCTTGCGACCTGCGGGTTCGGGCGTGCGCGCGAACTCGTCGCGCAGGCGCTCGATTTCTTCGTCGCAGGGCCAGCCGAACCAGGCGCGTTCGCGGCAACCGCCGGAAATCGCGATATTGGCCACCGGGTTGGCGACATCGACCGCGAGCGACCAGGTGTGAAAAATATTCCAGCCACCTTCCGACGGCGGATCGGTCATCGGCCGACGCGAGGTCAGCGTGCTCCAGTCCATCGCTTGCATCTCAACCACCATGCCGGCTTCGCGCAGCACCTGCGCGGTGACCAGCGACGCGCTGTTGAGGATCGCGATGTCGGTCGGCTGCAGCAGCACGATCGGAGTGCCGTCATAGCCGGCCTCCGCAAGCAGGGCTTTGGCCTTTTCGACATCGTGACCGACCAGAGCTTCGCTGCCGGTATCGGACTCGTAGGGCGTGCCGCAGGACAACATGGACGGGCAGGTGCGGTAGTAGGCCGGATTGCCGACCGCGGCGCGCATATAGAGCTCTTGGTCGATCAGCCACAACACGGCCCGGCGCACACGCACATCGTCGAACGGCGGATGCAAATGGTTCATGCGCAACCAGCCTTGCACGCCAAGCGGATCGAGATTCTCGACCACCACGCCCGGCGAAGCCTCCATGATCGGCAGCAGATCGTGCGGCGGCAGCTCGAAATAGTCGATTTCGCCGGCCAGCAGCGCGTTCATCGCGGTCGCCGCGTCCGGAATGTAATGCCATTCCACCCTGTCGACTTTCGCCAATTTACCGCCCGCGGCGAAACTCGGAGCCTCGGTGCGTGGCACATAGTTCGGGTTCTTGACGTAGACCACCTTGGACCCAGGCACCCATTCATCTTTGATGAAGATGAACGGGCCCGAGCCGACAATCTCCGGCACCTGCTCGAAGGGGTCCGTCTCGGCGTGCCGCTCGGGCATCATGAACGGCACGTTCGAGCTGATTTTTCCGAGCGACTCCAAAACCAGCCCGTAGGGCGCGGCGAGTTCAAGCTCAAAGGTCTTGTCGTCGATGACGCGCAGGTCTTTGGTGGCGTCGGCGAGCTTCTGGCCCATGCCGTCACGCGCGCCCCAGCGCTTGATCGAGGCGACGCAATCCGCCGCCGTCACCGGCGCGCCGTCGTGCCAGACCAGCCCATCGCGCAAGGTAAAGCGCCAGGTCAGCCCATCGTCGCTTGTCGACCAACTATCAACCATTTGTGGTTGGACTTCGAAATTTTCGTCCATCGCAAACAGCGTGTCATAGACCATGTAGCCGTGATTGCGGGTGACGTAGGCGGTCGTCCAGATCGGATCGATATTCTTCAGATCCGCGTGCGGCACAATCCGCAGCACCGTCTCCGCCAGGGCGGCAAGATTAAATGAGAAAATCACCAATGCGGCGACGGCAACTATGAAAGCCCTGCGCATTATTGCTGACCTATATATTTTTCCGTCTTTATGGCGGTACGGCATGGCCTCTTGCTTCAGGCCGCGAGCACCGAATCTTGGCCTTTCGGACCAAGCTCTTGCAGTCGCAGCGCACGTCCGGGCCGCGCGCCTGTGCTGGCCCCGTCCCGCCAGGTGATCCGGCCGTTGACCATCACCAGCTCGATTCCCGCCGCCGGCCGGGTCGGCTGTTCCCACGTCGACCGGTCGGCGATGGTGTCCGGGTCGAACAGCACCAGGTCGGCATAAGCGCCGCGGCGCAGCACGCCACGATCGGTCAGGCCGAACTGCGCCGCCGGCAGCCCGGTCATGCGACGCACTGCCTCCTCGACCGGGAACAGGCCGACATCGCGCGCGTAGTGACCGAGCACGCGCGGAAACGTGCCCCACAATCTAGGATGCGGGTGGCTGTCGTGCGGCAGACCGTCGGAGCCGATCATCGCGTGCGGAAACGACAGCACGCGGCGCACGTCGGCCTCGTCCATGATGAAATAAATCGCGCCGGCCGGCTGCAACCGATCGGCTGTCGCCGCCTGGCTAAGGCTCCATTCTTCCGCGATGTCAGACAGGTCGCGCCCGGCGACTTCGGGATGCGCCTTCGACCACGTGACGATCACTCGGCTGGCATTCATCATGCGCCCGCTGTCGAGCACCGTGGACCCAGCGACATAGGGATAAACATCCAACGCCACCGGCTGCTCGGCACGCGCGGCGGCGATCTTGGGCAAGGTCTCGGTGGTACGCCCGTGGTTCGCCGCGCCGGCACATTTGTGGTGCGAAATCACCACCGGCACCTTGGCGGCACGGCCAATGGCGAAGGTCTCGTCGAGCGAGTCGAGAATATGCGCCGTTTCGTCGCGCATGTGCGTGGAGTGCATGGCGCCGGCGGGCGCCAGCGCCCTGGCCAGCTCGATCACTTCCTCGGTCGGCGCGGCATTCGCCGGCTGATAGAACAAGCCCGTGCTCATGCCAACCGCGCCGGCCGTCAGAGACTCCTCAAGGCGCGCGCGCATTGTTACGATTTCGTCCGCGCTTGCCGGCCGATCGAGGCGATCCATCACGCCCATCCGCAGGGTCGAGTGACCGACCTGTGCGACCACATTAACCGCCGGCGGTTCTTCGTCGAGCGCCGATAGATAGCCTGCGAAATTTTTGAAATACTGATCCGGCCAATCGCCAATCAGGTCCGCGGGTGGCGGCGGCGTGACGGTCGGTGCGAGCGGCGCCAGGCTGATACCACAATTTCCAGTGACCACCGTGGTCACGCCCTGGCTCACCTTGCACGCCATGGTTGGATCGCTAAGCACGGCACGGTCGTCGTGGGTATGCACGTCGATAAAGCCTGGCGCTACCGCATGGCCGGCCGCGTCGATCTCGGCCGCCGCTGACATGTCCGAAAGCGCGCCGATCGCGACGATCCGGTCATCGGTAATTGCTATATCGCTACCGCGCGCCGGCGCACCGGTGCCGTCGATTACTCGAGCATTACGGATCAACAAGTCGGGCTTAGCGGAATCATTCATCGGTAATGCTTACCCTGCCCTGACAAATTTTTGGAAAGCGTGGCAGGTAAGCGGCGCGAAATGATCGATCGCGCCCGATGCTTTCACCACCTCGCCGACATAAAAATCGCCGCGCGAGTCCGCCCAGATGCCGTGCGGTACGATAAAATTGCCCGGCAGCACCGGATTCTCGCCGCCGATTTGCGCCTGGATATTGCCGTCGAGATCGCAGATGGTCACCCGGGCGATCGGCGCGTGGCCCATCGGCGGATGTTCCATGAACTGAAAATGCGGGCGGTCGGGGATCGGCACGGTCCAGCCAAGTTCAGCGATGTACAGATTTTCCTGTTCGTCGATAAACAGGTCGTCGGGGCGGTTTACCCAATCCCAAGTTTCGAGATATTCGCCGGCGCTCGAAAAAATCTGGATGCGCGAGTTTTCGCGATCGGCGACGAACACGCGCCCCGACCGGTCGACCACGATACCGTGCGGCAGGTTGAACTCTCCTACGCCATTGCCGGGACCACCCCACGACGAAACCAGCTCGCCATCGCCCGTGAAGTGATGGACCCGTGCATTACCGTAACCGTCCGAAATAAACAGATCGCCGGCTTCTGTCACCGCCACATTGGTCACCATGTTGAACGGCCCACCGGCGTGCTGCACCGGCGTTTCGCCGAACACGAACCCGGTCTCCGCCGGCTTATTCGGCTCGCCGAGGGTCATCAGAAGATCGCCGTCAGTGGTAAACTTGCGCACGGTGTGGTCGAGATTGTCAGCGCACCAGACATGGTCGTGTTGGTCGATGAAGATGCCGTGGGCGCTTGAGAAAACACCCTCGCCCCAGGCGTTGAGGAACTTGCCCTCCTTGTCGAACACGATCACCGGGTGAGCGCCGCGATTGAACACGTAAACTTGGTCGCGCGAGTCGACGGCGACACCGGCCACCTCGACGAAGGACCAGCCTTCGGGCAACTGCTCCCAGCCTTCGAGCACTTCATATTCGAGCTTGTGCGCGCCGATCGCCATATGCGCTCCCTCCCCGTTCGTCAATTTTCCGGAACCATAGCAGAAACCGTTCGGCGAAGTCGCACTGGGACCAGCGGTCGCGGTGTGCTTTGCTCGCCAGCCGATCGAACCGGGTAGAAAGAGCGAGGGAGACGCCATCATGGCCGTGGACTACGACATCATCGTCAAAGGCAACAATCTGAGCTTGCGCGAGGGCTTTCTGGCATTCGCCAACGCAACATTGATTTTCACGCCCGACGGGCCGGTGCTGTTCGATACCGGACATTACTGCAACCGGCTGCCGCTCCTATCCGGCCTGGAACGTCACGGCCTGAAGCCGGCTGATGTCAAGGCGGTGTTTCTGTCGCACCTCCATTTCGATCATTGCAACAACATCGACCTGTTTCCGGACGCCAAGGTCTATGTCAGCCAGCGCGAATGGGACTACGCGAGGAGCCCGCACGAGCGCGACTTGTTCATGCCTTGGATGATCCATGAACAGCTGCAGAAGCATAATGTCGAGTTTGTCGGCGGCGACGGACGGGTGGCCGACGGCGTGCGCTATTTCCCCGCCCCAGGTCACACGCCCGGTTCCTACGCCCTAGAACTGGATACCGATACCAAGGGCCGCGTGGTGATCGCCGGCGACGCGGTGAAGTACGCCAAGGAAGTCGCAATGCGCAAAAGCGACATGGTGTTCGACACGGTAGAGAACAGCACCGCGACGATTAGCCGCATTTTGGATCGCGCGGACCGCATCGTGCCCGGCCATTTTCCCGAGTTGATCAAACGAAACGGCGTATTCGAATGGGACGATTCGGCCGAATTCGCCCTAATTGTGCGCTAGTACCGAGGCGCGAAAGGCTCGGGTTGCCTCCAGAAATCGCCGCTTCTTCGATTCCTGAACGCCAGATGAACGGGGTGTTCAGCGCCGCTTCAACGCGGCTGCCTAAACTGAAGCCCAATCGATTCGCCCGTCAGCAATCCACCGGACGCTGGGTGCCCCCGAATCGACGGACTTTGGTTGAGTCAGGAATCCGAGGGGCCGGAGATAGCCAAAGCGGCCGGTACTACGGAGGCCCCTATGCTTCGCAAACTTATCGTCGCCACCGCTACATTGAGTCTCGCGGGTTGGATAGCCAGCACTCCCGCTTTGGCCGACGACGATGACTATGATGACGATGATTATTACGAGTACGAATATGACGACGACGATGATGATGATCGTCGCTATCGTCGCCACCATGCACATGGCGCTCCACCAGATTGGGCACCAGCACACGGGCATCGCCACAAGCACAAACACAAATACAAGCGAAAACATAACCGCAAGCACCGGCACCACGACTACCGGCAAGATGCATACCGGCACGACGCCTATCCGAACAACTTTGCCTACAATCCGCTCGGTGACATTGGCGGAGGTCGCTGCAACCGCGACGCCATCGGCACCATTCTAGGCGCCGCGACCGGTGGCCTGCTGGGCTCGCAGCTTGGCGACGGCACCGGCCAGATGGCGGCGGTCGGCGCCGGCGTATTCCTCGGCGCGATTCTCGGCGGCTCAATCGGCCGGCAGATGGATCAGGTCGATCAATCCTGCGTCGGACAGGTGCTGGAATATGCCCCGGACAACCAGGCGGTGGCCTGGCAGAACCCGAACACCGACGCCTACTACACCACCACCGCGACCAACACCTACGAGCAGCCGAACGGTCGCTATTGCCGGGAATATCAGACCACCGCCACGGTCGGCGGCCGGGTGCAAGACATGTATGGGACCGCCTGCCGCCAGCCCGACGGCGCCTGGGAGCTCGTGAACTAGGCGGCTTCTCCGCGCCACTATTTTTGCCGACGGCGACCCCGAAAACCGGACGTCAGGTCCTAGGAAACCTCCCCCAACGGCCTGGCCACCTCCTCATCCGGTTTCGGGGTCGCCAAATTCGGGATTGGCAGCCCATTGGTCGCGTGACCTAGCGCGCGGTCACTTCTCCGTCATTGTTATCGTTTGCCCTGTTTCCCCATCCTTCAGACGCGCCAAGTGGAAGCCGACAAGCGGGTCATCCGGATAACGTTCGTGCAAACGAGAAAACGCGTTGAGCGCCGCGCCGTTGCTTTCCGCGAGTAATCCAAACGCCGTCATGTAGGATGTCACGCGTTCGGAACTCGCATCCTGGAGCGTTAGGGGTTCAAAGGCGTCGATGGCTTTTGTTTTGCCTTTGAGGATCAAGCTGCCTACGGGTCGCCCGGAAAAATCCGGCACTTGCGCCATGGTAGCGCCGCTCACGCAGATGCGAGTGCCGATATGCTTGTTGACGGTTTCCAAGCGCGCGGCGGTGTTGATTGCGTCGCCCAACGCACGGTAATCCGAATGATACTCGCCGCCGACATTCCCGATGATGACCGTGCCGGTATGAACGCCAATGCGCGTGTGACCCGGTTGACGGCCCGTGCCGGCCCTGTGAGCGCGAAACTCCTGCGAAAAAGCATCCATGGCCAGCGCACAATCGACGGCGCGCCGAGCATGATCTGGTTGCACGACAGGCGCGGAGAACATTACCGCCACCGCGTCCCCAGTGATTCGGTCGAGCGTGCCGTCATGCTCGTAGGTAACCCGCGTCATGCCGTCGACATATTCGTCGATCACGTCCAACAACGTCTCGGGGTCAGACTTCTCGACAAACGAGGTGAATCCCGCCAGATCGGTCAGTACAAAGCTGCACTCGCGGCGCTCGCCGCGCAAAGACATGCCGTCCGGATTCTGAATAAAGTACCGCACCAGATTCGGCGAAACATGGCTTGAAAAGACTTGCTCTACTAATTTTCTTTGATGCTCGGTTTGAATGTGGCGCACCAGAGATGAGATCAAATAGACCGCACCCACCATGAGTGAAGGGTAAATCGGGTCGATGAGAAGCTTAAAATCGACATAAACATACATCGAGACAGCGGTTGCCAACGCAAAGGCCATCGCGCCGACGATCGCAGTCCAAAAAGCGCCGAACCACGCTAAGAGCGCAATCACGATCAAACCCAAAACGATCATAAAGATCATTTCCACGGCGCCCACCCAATTGGGCCGTATCAACCAGCTTTGCTGAAGCATCTGCTCGATTATTTGGGCATGCACCATGGCGCCCGCCGCCGCGGGATGAAGCGGTGTTGCGCGCACGTCGAACAAGGCAGCAGCCGAGCCACCAATGACAACGATTGCGCCTTGCAAATCATTCCTGGGCACGTCGCCGTCAAGGACCTTCCAGGCGGGAATTCTACGTTCCGGAGCCGGGCCGCTGAAATGAACCCACATACGGCCGTTTCGATCGGTCGGTATGGACAATTTCCCGATCCGAACTAGCTCGATCCCTTCTTTGCTGTAACCAGCCTTCTTGTTGGTCGACTCCACGGTAATCGTGGTCTCGCCAAGGGCGACGCGCAGAGCTTCCAATCCCAATGTCGGATACAGTGTCTCGCCTTTGCGGGTCAGCAGCGGGATCTTTCGAACCACGCCATCCGCGTCTGTCGGAAACGATATGGTTCCATTTCCAAGCGCCGCGTTCTCAAATATCGGTAGGGTCGGAACTGTATCCGTGAACGGCCTGATAAAAGGCAGCGCATCGGCGCCATGTCTGGCATATCCGGCTTTCGACGCCGGGGCGCCGCCAGGACCTTGGCTCGTCTCCGCGAATGCGGTCACCACCTTTGCTTTGCTCATGGCTTCCGCCAATAAGGCATCGTGATCCGGCAAACGCTCGATTTCTTGGGCCAGATTACCGATGGGCCCGAGCAAGCGCTGCAGCTCCGAAGGCGAAGTCCGGTCCGGCTCCGCGAACAAGACATCAAATACGATGACCGCAACGCCCAAATCGTCCAATCGATTGACCAGGTCCGCAACGCGCGTGCGAGGCCATGGCCATTGGCCAAGCCGGTCCAAGGTCTCGTCATCGACGTCAACAAACCGAACCGGGCTCGCCTGGTATTCTCGCGGCCGCCAGCGTTGATAGCTGTCGAATACCCTGTTGCGGAACTCTTCGACCAGTGTTGGTTCTTCGTACCGAATAAATACCGCAGCAGCGAGAACGAGGAGCGACAACCAGATGTGCGCGCTCGATTTAATTAGCCTGCCCATGCACTATTTCCAACCGTCTCGCCGTCAACGTAAGTTCGAACTTTGCGCTCGCTAAACAAAGCGTATTAGGAACCAATCCTCACGGTAATGGGCTGTCAAGCGCCTTGTATCTGCCATAATCGTCGTGCGGTCGGCATCGGACCACATTGAGTCAGCCCGACGGACGGTCGGGCGCAATTGGCTCAAAAATTTAAGGAATACATCTCGGTCGGACAAGTAATATCAATGCTATTTGAATAAAACACTTTCTACTTACTAAAATAAATGTGAAAATTTCATATTTCTTTGCTTTATCAACAAAATACGGTCCGACCGAGTACTCTTGCACAATCCGCGAGTAAAATTTTCGATCGGCTAATTTTCATATAATTATTTCTATTATCCAATTATTTGACGTAATAAATTATATTTTGCATCGGGATAATAATAAAATATTCAATCAAAAATATTCTATGTAAAATACGACTTATAAATCTATTAATTGTTACAACCTTGTAATATTAAAGTATTTGCGTTTGTATATCGTATATATTCGTAACACTTGGTGAAAAATTTGATGATGACAAGAAACGCAAATTTTGTTCAAATTTTAGCAATCATAACTATAAGGCGTCGCCGGTAAATGAGCTAGCGACGCCTAGACTATCGTCGGCGGATTTGGGGAAAACTGTGAAATTCGACGGAGATCGAAGCTCGTTCGAAACCGGCATACCGGCGGACTCTTTTTATCCGTCGGGGGTTACGCCGACGCGCCTGCAGATTGCCGACGACGGTGCCGTGGTGCTGCCCGATGGCGAATTGCTTACGGACGCCTTGTATCTGCGCGTCGGCGACAACCTGGTCATCAAGTCGGACGACGGCGAGATCTATATCGTCAGAGACTATTTCGTTCTCGGTGATCGCCCGACACTGGTGAGCGAAGACGGTGGGCGGCTGACGCCCGAAATGGTCGATGCGTTTGCGCTTAACCACGACCCGGTACACGTCGCTCAAGCCGATGGCGATTTTGCGCCAGGCGCGGTCGCGGTTGTCATCGTTGTCGACGGCACAGTCACGATCACGCGAGCGGACGGCACTGTCGAAGTCGCCACCGTTAACTCTCAAATATACGAAAACGATGTCATCGAAGCGGCCCCCGATTCGGGTGTCCAGTTACTGTTCATCGATGAGACTTCGATCGTCCTGAGCGACGGCGGCAGGCTCTCAGTCGACGAGTACGTTTTCGATAGCTCGTCCGGCGACGGCTCATCGGTCTTCTCGGTGCTCAAAGGCATGCTTGCCTTTGTTTCCGGGCAGATCGCCGACAACGACCCCTCCGATGTCATGTTCAACACGCCGGTCGCCAGCTTTGGCATTCGCGGCACGGCGGCGATAGCCGACATTCAACCGCCGGGGATCTTGAGCAGTTTCACCGTCATCGACGGCATCATCTATGTCACCAACGATGGCGGCACGACCGTTCTCGACGAACAGTATGCCCGCACGCTCGTCGAAAATTTTCTTACCGCCCCCAGCCCAGCGACTGTCATCACGCAGGAGGAATTCGAAGAGATCTACGAGGCGATCCTGAGCGTTTTTCCTGACTTCTTCGCGGACTTCGTGTTCGACGACGACCTCGATGTATCACCGGAAGCCGGACCGGATACTTCGCCCGGATCCGAAGGTGCCGGAGTCAACGACGGCGGAACGTCACAATTCGTGGCGTTCAATGAAAGCAGTTCGGAAGACGAGGGTAGCGGTGAGGGGCGTGAGTCTTCAGGCGGCGGTGGCGACCCGTCAAGCGGTTTTCCTGATGGAGGGGGATCGTCGGGAGGCGGCGGCACGGGTCCGGGGACCGACACGGTGGGGACGGAGGTCGTCTTCGGCGACCCGCCATCTGATCCGGGCGGCCCACTTAATCTGAGCGGTACGCCTGGCCCAGATAATTTGACGGGCTCCAGTTTCGACGACGTGCTGGCGGGCAACGACGGCAACGACACGGTGTCCGGCGCGGCGGGCAACGACTTGTTGAGCGGCGACGGCGGCAACGATGTTGTGTCAGGCGGCCCCGGCGGCGACACCATCACGGGCGGCGATGGCAACGACCTGCTGACCGGCGGTGCGGGCGACGATTTCGTGTTCGGCGGTGGTGGCAACGACACGCTCGTCGCCGGCGTGGGCGAAGGCGAGGACGAATATCACGGCGACGCCGGCGTTGACGTTATCACCTACACCAGTGCGATCAATAGCTTGCATATCAACATGGTGGACGGCGAGACCGCCGGCGGCCCCGAGATCGGTGACGATAAGTTCGACGGCATCGAAAATGTCACTGCCGGCGCGGGCGATGACACGATCATCGGCGATGGTGGCGACAACGTTCTGGACGGCAGCGGCGGATCCGATTCGATCGAAGGCGGCGCCGGAAACGACAGCATTGTTTTTGATGTCAACGACGCGTTCGTGGATGGCGGCGCCGGCACCGATTCATTAATTACAAACGGCGGCAACATCGACCTGACAGGGATTACTCCCGGCCAATTTACCGGCATCGAGTTGGTCGATCTGTCGGGCAACGGTAGCAACACCCTCATATTGGATGCCGCGAGTTTGTTGGCGCTGGTCGGGCCCGGCGGCTCGCTTCAGGTCGTCGGCGACGAGTCGGATGCCGTTGATATTGGTCCGGGCTGGACGATCACCGGAACCGAGTTGGTCGAAGGCCAGACCTTCTTGGTTTACGAACAAGATGGCGTATCCCTACTCATCAGCAACGCTATCGATCAGTCCAATGTCGACGCAGTGCCGACGGTCTCGGTCAGCGACGGCGCTCCCGATCCGGCGACCGAAGGCACCGACGGGACCATCACGTTCACCGTCACGCTGTCGGGCCCGGTCAACGCCGATGTCACGGTGGACTTCTCCACGCTCGACGGCACCGCCATCGCCGGCACTGACTATACGACGAACTCGGGCACGCTGACCTTCCTGGCCGGCGAGGTCTCAAAAGACGTCACCGTTACGATCCTTAACGACGCAGTCTTTGAGGATCCGGAAGCCTTCTCGCTACAGATCAGCGATGCGGTTTTCGACCCAGGTGGAGCCGATACGGTCGTCGTCATCGCCGACGATACCGGCGCCGGCGATGTCATAGACGACGACCCCTTGCCGACGGTGTCGATCAGCGACGGCGCACCCGGCGCCGCGACCGAGGGCACCGACGGCACCATCACCTTCACCGTTACGTTGACGAATCCAGCGGCATTCGATGTCACCGTCGACTTCACCACGCTCAACGGCACGGCGCTCGCCGGCAGCGATTACGTGCTGGCCGCCGGTACGCTGACTTTCTTGGCCGGCGAGACCTCGCAAGATATCACCGTCACGGTGCTTGATGACGCGGTGTTCGAAGACCCAGAAGCCTTCTCGCTACAGATTAGCGACGCCATGCTCGATCCAGGCGGCGCGGCCACGGCGCTCGACATCACCGACGATACCGGCGCGGGAAATATCGCCGACGACGACCCGGTGCCTACCGTTTCGATCAGCGACGGCGCACCCGATCCGGCGACCGAGGGAATCGACGGTACCATCACCTTTACCGTCACCTTGACGAACCCGGCGGCGTTCGACGTCACTGTCGACTTCACCACGCTCGACGGCACAGCGCTCGCGGGCAGCGACTATGGCGCGACCTCTGGCACGCTAACCTTCCTCGCAGGTGAAACCTCGAAGGACATCACCGTCACCATCCTTGACGACTCGGTGTTCGAGGATTCGGAAGCCTTTTCGGTGCAGATCAGCAACGCCACCCTCGACCCGGACGGCGCGGGAACCGTGGTTGGCATCACCGACGATACCGGCGCGGGAAATATCGCCAACGACGAACCGGTGCCTACCGTTTCGATAGGGCCGGTCGATGCACAGACCGATGTCACCGAAGGCGGTGTCGCGGCGTTCCGCATCTTCCTTGAAGGCGGAGTGACCAGCACCGAAGCGATCACCGTCGCGCTCTCGGCAAGCGATGGGACCGCCGGCGGCGGCGACTACAACAATCTCCAGTTCTTTGCCGACGCGGACGGCACCATCCCGTTGACCGACAACGAGGCGACCATCGCCGCCGGCGATACCGAGGTCACCATCTTCGTCCGGACCCTCGACGACACCATCGTCGAAGGCACCGAGGACTATTCGCTCAATATCGACGGCGTGGTCAGCGGTACCGCCACCGTCGGCGACGCCAGTCAGACCGCCGACATTATCGACGACGACACCGCGACCGTCTCGATCGGGCCGGTCGATGCACAGACCGATGTCACCGAAGGCGGTGTTGCGGCGTTCCGCATCTTCCTTGAAGGCGGAGTGACCAGCACCGAGGCGATCACCGTCGCGCTCTCGGCAAGCGATGGGACCGCCGGCGGCGGCGACTATAACAATCTCCAGTTCTTCGCTGATGCGGACGGTACGATCCCGCTGACCGACAACGAGGCGACCATCGCCGCCGGTGACACCGAGGTCACCATCTTCGTCCGGACCCTCGACGACACCATCGTCGAAGGCACCGAGGACTATTCGCTCAATATCGACGGCGTGGTCAGCGGTACCGCCACCGTCGGCGACGCCAGTCAGACCGCCGACATTCTCGACAACGACGCGGCGACCGTGTCGATTGGGCCAGTCGATGCGCAGACCAATGTCACCGAAGGCGGTGTTGCAGCGTTTCGCATCTTCCTCGAAGGCGGAGTGACCAGCACCGAGGCGATCACCGTCGCGTTGTCGGCGACCAACGGCACTGCCGGGAATGCCGATTATAACAATCTCCAATTCTTCGCCGACGCGGACGGCACCATCCCGCTGACCGACAACCAGGCGACCATCGCCGCCGGCGACACCGAGGTCACGGTCTATGTCCGGACCCTCGACGACACCATCGTCGAGGGCACCGAGGACTATTCGCTCAATATCGACGGCGTGGTCAGCGGTACCGCCACCGTCGGCAATCCGAGCCAGACCGCCGACATTATCGACAACGACACCGCGACCGTGTCGATCGGGCCGGTCGATGCACAGACCGATGTCACCGAAGGCGGTGTCGCGGCGTTCCGCATCTTCCTCGAAGGCGGGGTCACCAGCACCGAGGCGGTCACCGTGGCGCTCTCGGCGACCAACGGCACTGCCGGGAATGCCGACTACAACAATCTCCAGTTCTTTGCCGACGCGGACGGCACTATCCCGTTGACCGATAACCAGGCGACCATCGCCGCCGGCGATACCGAGGTCACGGTCTATGTCCGAACCCTCGACGACACCATCGCCGAAGGCACCGAGGACTACTCGCTCAATATCGACGGCGTGGTCAGCGGTACCGCCACCGTCGGCAATCCGAGCCAGACCGCTGACATTATCGACAACGACGCGGCGACCGTCTCGATCGGGCCGGTCGATGCGCAGACCAATGTCACCGAAGGCGGTGTTGCGGCGTTCCGCATCTTCCTTGAAGGCGGAGTGACCAGCGCGGAGGACATAACGGTCGCATTGTCGGCCGCCGACGGGACCGCTCTTGGCGGCGCCTTTGACGGCGAGGGTTTCGATTACAATAACGTCCAGTTCTTTGCCGATGCGGACGGCACCATCCCGCTGACCGATAACCAGGCGACCATCGCCGCCGGCGAGACCGAAGTCACGGTCTTTGTCCGTACCTTCGACGACGGCTTTTCCGAGAATACCGAAGACTACAGCCTGTCAATCGATAGCGTGGTCACGACCAACGCCACCATCGGCGACGCCAACCAGACCGGTCTGATATTCGACGACGACGCTCAACCCGTGGTCGATCTGAACGGACCGGAAGGTGGCATCGATACTGGGCCGGTGACCTACACGGCGGATCTCGGCGCAACATCGATCGTCGAAGCCGACGCAACGGTGTCGGACGCCGACAGCGCAAATCTGCAATCCATGACAATCACGCTGACCAACCCACTCGACGGGTTGGCGGAAATTCTGGCGGTCGATACGAGTGGCACCGGTATCAGCGCCATATACACCCCACAAACCGGAGTCTTGTCGCTAACCGGTGTGGACACAGTAGCCAACTATCAGGCGGTGCTGCGCTCGCTGACATACGAGAACACATCAGAGGAGCCATCCGAAGGACTGCGTACGGTCGACGTCGTTGCGACCGACGAGAGTGGCATCTCCTCGCTCATCGCGCAGTCCACGGTGGACGTGGACTCCCAGCCCACCGCCGACGCGCAAACAGTGACCCACGATGAGACGCCGGGCGAACAGGTCAACACCGACGACGTGGCGGCGATTCCCGCGGCAACTTTGTCCGCCCTGCAGGCGGTATTTGGAGACGTACCCCCGGAAATCGGGACGGCGAGCGACAGCTTATCGTTCTCCGGAAACGGCGGCGCATTGGCGAGCGTCGGTTTCGACAACATCACTAACTTGTCCGCCACGGGCTTGATGTCCGATGAACAGCCGGTTCTCTTTTTCCGAATTAGCGACACGCTGTATTTAGGTTCCACGGATGTGACGAATTCCGGCACCGCAACAGCAACAGCGGTGTTTGCCATCCATATCGATGCGGATCTCGTCAACGAGATTGGCTCGGCGACATTCGTTCAATTCCAACCGATTGATCATCCAACACTCGACCCCAACGAGATCGAAAGCTTTACCGTCGACTACACCGTCACCGGCACCGATGCGGATTCGACGACCAACTCCATCACATACGAGGTCGTCGACGACGGCCCGGACGCGAGCGCGCTTGATATCGACTTCACCGACGTCACGCACGACGAAACCGAAGGCGTGCAAGTGGCGGCCGGCGCGGACGATGTTTCGCTGGACGCCTTTCCGCTCATATTCACCGGCGGCGCGATTGGCTGGGCGAAATCGGCGATCACGGTAGACGACAGCGCGGCAGCGGTGTTTGGCACGGACGGCGCCGGCACGGTCGAACTCGCTTTGACCAACTCATCGGGTGGCACCTTCACCAATGCCGGGCTCGGCACCGAGACGAACCTGTCGGCGACGGAGGGCGGAAAAGTATTCCTGTTCGAGGGGCCGAACGGCGTCGTCCAAGGTTGGACCACGGACGGGAATAGCGGCGCCGCAGCCGATCAGCTCATTCTGGTCTTCGAATTGTTCGTAGATAACGTTTCCGGCGAACTGCAACTGGCGCAGCACGCCGCGATCTTTCATTTCAACAACGCCGACCCAAACGACAGCGTCTCTCTGCTCGACACGAACAATGAGGAAGCGCTCGCGTTTATCGCCGCGACCGTGACCGACCGTGACGGAGACCGGAACACCAACCTTTTCGCGCTCGGCGCTGGCATGGTCGTATTCCTAGACGATGCTCCCGCGGCACTAGCCGATCTCAATTTAGCCGTGACCGAAGGCGATGCGGACACGTCAGGCACCAATTTGTTCGCTAACGATACAACTAGCGTCGATGGAGTTGTCGTTGCGAGCATCGACTATTTCGACACGGATAGCCTAGCGCAAAATGCGACAATTGCGGGCGGCGGTGACGTCACGGTGCAAACTCAAACAGGCGCGCTGACCGTCGCATCCGATGGTACGTGGAGCTTCGACGCCGACAGCAACGTCAATTTCGGCGAAGGCAATTCTGTCACCGAGTCCTTCACCTATAATACAGTCGACGGTGACGGAGACGGCTCCAGCGCCGTTCAGGACGTGGTCATCAATCGCCAATCCTCCGGTGGGACAGCTGGCGACGACACGATTTTTGGCACCAAGGGCAACGACACCCTTGAAGGCTTTACAGGCAATGATCTGCTGTTCGGATTGGGCGGCGACGACCTTTACCGGTTCACCGCCGGCGATGGTGACGACACCATCAACGACACGTCAGGCACCGATACCATACAAATCTCGGCCGGACGCCTCGGCTTCGCCACGCGCCAAGGGTCTGATCTGATCATCGGTTACGGCCTGCGCGGCAATGCGGATCAAATCACGGTCGAAGATCACTTTTCCGCCGGCTTCAATCAAGAAGTCGAGATTATCGACGTCGCGAACCAGAGACCCGGCGGCTATGTCGCGAACATACTGACCGGCCTCACCGGCACCAGCGCCAACGATTTGATTATCGGTACCGCCACCGACGACACAATCACCGGTAACCTAGGGCATGATTTCATGTCGGGCGGCGCCGGCAACGACTCGCTTGAAGGTGATCTCGGCGAAGACACGCTGATTGGCGGCGCCGGGAATGACACACTTGACGGCGGCTCGGGAGATTTTGACACGGCCTGGTATTTCGGCGCGCCGGGCCCGATCACCGTTGATCTGACACTTTTTACCAATCAAGTCACAAATGACGGGACCGGCGGCACCGACACGTTAATCGATATCGATAAGATTGTCGGCTCCAACACCGGCGCCGACAGCATTACCGGCGACTCGTTTGCGAACACGATTGAAGGCCGGGGCGGCAACGACACACTTATCGGCGGCGGCGGAGATGATTGGTATGGCATTCATATCGACGGCGGTCGGGATTTAATCAACGATGTCAGCGGCAGCGACACGATAGCATTTCACGGCGCGCAACTGTCTTCGGCGGAACGCGATGATGGCACGCTGATATTCCGCCATAGCACAGATCTCGCAAACAATCTCGTGGCGGTTCAGAACGGTGTTGGAAACAACCAGATCGAGACTATCGTAACCTATGACCCGTCGGATCCCTACGGCACGCCGACCGGCAGCTATACGTTTCGAGTGAATCTCAATGCGACGGCCGGCAACGACTTCTTGGTCGGAACTGGAATCGGGAATGCGTCGATCGAAGGCGGTCTGGGCAATGACTGGCTAAACGGAACCTTCGGCAACAACGACACGCTGAGAGGCGGCGACGGCAACGATGTTTTAGTCGGAGACACGTTTAGCGACAGCATGCCCGGCGGTGCGGATATTTTGGACGGTGGCGCTGGAAACGACACGTATCATTTCTTCCAGGGCTCCTTTGCCGCCGGCGGCGCCGACCTGGTCATTGATTCCGCCGGCGTGGCGGACACCCTCACCTTTTTCAACACCCCGCTACGCACGGCCGTAAGGATAGACGGCAGTCTTGAGCTGCGCTACAGCGACAATATCACTGGCAACCGCATTGTCGTCCAAAACCAATTCCAATCAAACGATGCCATCGAACACATCAAGCTGCACGACATCAACGATGTGTTTAATACGTTCGTGATTTACGACATCCGCTCGGACACGAACTCGACATCGGGCAATGATTTCATCGTCGGTGTCGGGCCCGGTAACTTGTCTGGCGAAACATTGTCCGGCGGCCTGGGCGACGACTGGCTGAACGGTACCGACGCCGGCGACGACACGCTTATCGGTGGTCCGGGAACCGATTTCCTAGTCGGCATGGGTGGCGATGACGAGTACAGAATAGGTGCCGGCGATGGGTTAAATTTTATCAGCGAGCTCAGCGTGTCCAGCCAACTCGAAGAAGGCGGCAGCGACACACTGCGCTATGACGGCCCGGCCATCATTTGGTGGGCGGTCAGAACCAACGACGTCGACAATGACCTGCGCATTGAATTCAACCAATTCGGCTCGGAATCGGTAGTGATCGTTGATCATTTCGGCGCCAACGGCGCGGCGGTCGAGACATTGGAGTTAGCGTCCACCGGTTACACCGCTAACATTGCGACCGGGACCACCGGCACGGCCGGAAATGACTTCATCGTCGGCGAGGATTTCTTTTTCACCGAGGTGAGCGAAACACTGAACGGTGGCGACGGGGATGATTGGGTTTGGGCTGGCGGTGGCGGAGTTCCCGGCAACGGCGACTCCGTGATCGGTGGCATCGGCAATGACACCTTGGTCGCTTCGGAATTCGGCAGTGATACGCTCGACGGCGGTATCGGCAACGACTTCCTGAGCGGCGAATTTGGCAATAACACCCTGTTGGGTGGCGCTGGGAATGACACACTCGATGGCGGCGGCGGTATCGACTCGCTTGACGGCGGCGCGCAAAGCGACTTCGTGAGCTACGAATTTACCGACGGATCGAACGGTAACTTTGCAGTCACCATCGATCTCGCGAATAACCAGGCGACCGATTTCGAAGGCAACACAGATACTTTGGTCAACATCGAGAACGCAATTGGATCGATCCAGGGCGATACAATTATCGGCGACGCTGGCATCAATGAGTTGATTGGCGCCGCCGGTGGCGACACGATGACCGGCGGTGCCAGCGCCGACACCTTTACTTGGCGCGCCCAGAGCGACCTCGACTTCGACTTCAACGGTTTGATCGACGGGATCGACGAGCTAACCGATTTCAGCGGCGCCGGAGAAGGCGACTTGCTCGATATATCGCAACTATTGAGCGACTTGGGTGCCTCTCAAGTGAATGTCGATTCCTTCTTCCAAACCGTGATCGACGGCGGCGACAATTCGAAAGTCAACTTGCAGGTGGATTTCAGCGGCAACGGAACCAACTGGCAAACTTTCGCGACAGTCAACAGCGGCGACGGTTTGGTCGGCGGCGCTCTTGAGCTTGACGTGGACAACAATATTAATTTCGGTTTCCCGTAGTCCGCTAATTGTCTTTGCGCGCCGCGCTATCCTGCTTATGAAGAATCACTGCCGTCGAAGGTGTACGGCATCGCGCGGGCGGCCACCGCCTCCAACAACTTGCATTGCTTGGGCAGTTGCCGCGTCAGAGCATAATGCTCAACCACCGTGCGGCGGGCCGCTTCCCTCATGGGCGCAAATTTTTCCGGCTGATCGAGAACTTCGTCGACGCGGGCGGCAATGTCTTCCGGCGAGAAAAAGTCAACCAGAAGGCCGTTAAAACCATCCTCTATCACTTCGGTCACCGGTGCGGTGTTCGATCCTATAACGAGACATTGCGCCGCCATCGCCTCTAGCATCGACCACGACAATACGAATGGGACGGTCAGGTAAATGTGCGCCCGCGACAACCGAAGAACTTGGAGGTAGGCGTCGTATTTGATGCGGCCGAGAAAATGGATCCGTGACTCATCGATCGGCGCTTCAGCCATCAAATGTTCGCGCCAGGTGACGCCTCTCGCCGGACCGCGTCCGTAGCTCACCTGATCGCCGCCTACGACGAGGATGTGGGCATTCGGCCGGCGCTCAAGGATCAGGCGCGCCGCGCGCATAAATTGGTGAAACCCCCGGTATGGCTCCAGATTGCGCGCCACATAGGTGACCACTTCGTCAGCCACCGTCAGCTTTAAGCCACTGACGAGCGTGATTTCCGTATTGCCCGCAGGCGCGACAATGTCCGTGTTAATCCCGTCGTGCAGAACGGAGATCTTTGGTTGCAGAATGCTCGGATATTGCCGGCCCTGCCACTGCGTAGGGCTGACAAGCCAATCCGCACTTTCCATACTAAGCAATTGACCCGCGTTGCGGGCACGAAGCCGTGCTTCATCGAGTTGCTGTGAGGATATCTCCGGGTCGAAATTCACGTCCGCGCCATTGGCGTGGTAATAAAATTCGGCATACGCGAGCCGCGGTGCGTCGGGGAACACGTCTTTGATGAACATGTCCTCCCCCCAACCGGGATGCGACAGAATCACGTCCGGCTCAAATCCTCGCGCCTTCACCGCCTTCGCCGTGCGCAGCACCGCGTCGCCATGGTGAACCTTATTCTCGAAGTCCTGGACATAGGGGTGCCGGCTCACCCGCGGTTTGCGGCCGATCTTGTACAGCGCATGGCTCACACCCCGCACCCGGCCCGCCGATGATTTGGCGATCGCGACCAGGCGGTGGCCACCCTCGCGCGCATAGTGCAATGCGATGTGGCGATACTGCGCGGGAAAATTCTGATGGATGAAGAGAATATTCATTCGGCGTGAAACACATTTCCTTAAGCTGAACGGGCGATTCTAACGCAACTCGGCGAAGCACAATACGCGACAACCCTATCGTGTCGAAACGTTCCAACGACGCCGGCTTAAAAAAGGGCTGCTGCTTCGCGCGGTCTCACGGTGCGCGGCTTGTCAGGTGTTCGAGACGATTTCATCCCGGGACGAACGAGGCCATTCCATTGGGTTTTGTTGGCGATTGTGGCGCGGCTGAGACACTCCGCCTGGAATCACCGAGCGGTGCCCACATTCAGATTTTTGTGCACCAGTTTTTCGGCTATGTCGCGAGATCGGCCAGCGTGTTGACTGGCCAATCGAACCGTTCGCGGCAGACATAGGCGGTCGGCATGTCGTCGGGAGGAGGGCCAGTGGGCCGAAGCGGCCAAGTCTCACCGTTCACGGGCGCGTACGGCGCGGAGCCCGATGGGGCGCGATAAATTTGTATCTAAAACAGTTAGTTCTTATCCGTTGGCGATCGTCCGGGCTCTAACTTGGGTTAGGGCCGTTTGGTTCCGATCCGTATTGAAAGACGCAGGTGCCAAAGGGTAGCGGTACACTTAGGCGTTATCGCCACGCGTGACGGGGAGAAGACAGAATGCGATGCCAAATCACGACATTGATGAGTTTAGCCGGCAAGGTGTCTTGTGCGCTGCTGGCGATAGGCGTTGCGCTTCCGGCTGCGCAGGCTGAAGAGTCACTGGTCGATGCAATCAAGAATGGGCGCCTAATTCTCGACATTCGGTACCGCTTTGAGTATGTCGACCAGGACGGACGGCCGGAGAACGCTGAAGCGCATACCGTGCGCACCAAACTCGGCTACGAAACCGCGCCTTTCTATGATTTCAGCGTGCTACTCGAGCTCGAGAATAGCTTGACGCTCGGCGGCGAAAATTTCAACAACACGATCAACGGTAAGACCCGCTATCCGGTGGTTGCCGATCCGGAGGCGACCGAGGTCAATCAAGCATATCTGACTTATGGCGGCATTCCGGACACGAAGGTTCAGGCCGGCCGTCGCGGCATCATACTGGACAATCAGCGCTTCGTCGGCACTGTCGGCTTTCGTCAAAACGAGCAGACTTTCGATTCCGCTACGATCGCGAATAGCACACTCGCTAATCTAACCGCGCAATATAGCTATGTGTTTGGCGTTCAGCGCATATTCGGTGACGATTCGCGGGTCGGCGATTTTGATACCCGCAGCCATCTTGTTCATTTGGCGTATGACGGATTCGAAATCGCATCGATCACCGGCTACACCTACTTGATCGATCTCGACCAAGATGCGCCGGGCCTATCATCGAAAACCTTCGGCCTGCGTGCCAAGGGATCCTACCCCATCGGCGACGCGAAGCTGCTCTATACCGCCGAATTCGCCCATCAGAGTGATTACGCGAATAATCCTGCCGATTTTGGCCTGTCCTATTTCTTGATTGAGCCCGGTATCGCTTTTCATGGCCTGACCGCGAAGGCTGGCTTCGAGTCGCTCGGCGGTAACGGTCGCAACGCTTTTCAAACACCCTACGCCACGCTGCATGCCTTCCAAGGCTGGGCGGATGTGTTTCTGACAACGCCGGCGGACGGCATCGAAGACTATTACGCGAGCCTGAGCTACGTGTTCGATGTCAACGGCCTCGAATTTCTTGACGGCCTCAAACTGACCGGCGTTTACCATTTATTCGAAGCCGAGGACTCAGGCACCGACTACGGCTCGGAATGGGACTTTGATATCACAAAGAAAATCTACGATCGGTTCACTCTGTCGCTCACCTACGCCAGTTACGAGCGCGACCAGTTCGCCGCCGACATCGAACGCTTCTGGTTCACGGTCCGGTTCAAATACTAGTCCGCCATTGCCGCATCACGCGGCCGGTAGGAGCCGTCGAGGTCAGTGCGCGTGACGCCGCGGTCATTTTGACCATGCCGCCGACGGCCAGCATGACGCATTGATTCAAATCGAACAGCGGTCGTGTTGGTCCGCGCTGACTTGGTCGATAGACGCCCAGGTAAACGATCCGGGTGATACACTCGTTTGATGTTCGGCAAGAGTATCAAGCTATTCACGCTCCTCGGGTTCGAGGTCAAGGTTGATCTGAGCTGGGTGTTGATCGCCCTGCTGATCACCTGGTCGCTCGCGACAAGTTTTTTTCCGTCCGAGCACGCCGGATTCCCGGTCGCGATATATTGGTGGATGGGGATCGCCGGGGCGCTCGGCCTGTTCGGCTCGATTATCTTGCATGAGCTTTCGCATTCGGTGGTCGCCCGACGTTTCGGCATCCGGATCCGGGGCATCACACTGTTCATCTTCGGCGGCGTCGCGGAGATGGAGGACGAACCGCCAAGCCCGCGCGCCGAGTTCCTGATGGCAATTGCCGGGCCCGCCGCGAGCATTGGCTTGGCGCTCGGCTTTTACGTGCTGGCCGCAATGCTGCAGGCGGCGGGGTTGGCGGCGCCATTGGTCGTGGTTTTGCAGTGGCTCGGCCTGATCAACGCGATACTTGCCGTGTTCAACATGGTCCCCGCCTTCCCGCTCGACGGCGGCCGCGCCTTTCGCGCCGCGCTTTGGCACCGATATCGAGATCTCAGGCGCGCGACCAAGGTCGCGTCGAACGTCGGCAGCACCTTCGGCCTGCTTCTGATCGCATTTGGCGTCTTCAACTTGTTTACCGGCAACATTGTCGGCGGGATTTGGGCGGCTCTGATCGGCATGTTCCTGCGCGGCGCGGCGGCGGCGTCATACACGCAAGTGGTTACGCGGCGAGCGCTTGAGGGCGAACCGGTGCGGCGGTTCATGACACAGCGACCGGTCACCGTGCCGCCCGATATCAGCCTGCTGACCTTTGTCGAAGACTATATGTATCGGACCTACCACCAGGTCTATCCGGTGATCGAAGATGGGCGCGTGCTCGGCTGCATCGGCGCGGCGCAAGTGAAAAACGTCCCGCGCGAACAATGGTCGTCGGTCACGGTTTGGGAGGCGTTTGATCGTTCCGGACCGGAGAACACGATCGATGCGGACATGGATACGGTGCAAGCACTTTCGCGCATGCGGCGTTCCGGGCGCAGCCGGCTTCTAGTGGTCGATCACGGCGCGTTGGTCGGCATTATTACGCTCAAGGACATTATGCGGTTGCTGTCGCTACGCATGGACCTGGAAGGCATGGACTGACGTGCGTGCCAGCGCACCGGTCTTACAGGCGATTCGGGTGATCATGACAGCGGGCGCTTGCTCCCGGCATTCCGGTGTCATGGCCGTCCTGCTATTGGTCGTGCTGAGTGGATCCGCGATGGGGCAGGATTGGCCAATCCCGCCCTGCGCGCACGACGCGTACCCATCCTTCGCGCCGATCGATAGTCCGCCAAATATCGCGGTCTGGTTCGGCGGCGATCAGCCGGGCATTTGGTCACCAACCGCGTGCACGGGATGGGTGTCGAGACCATTCGCGTCCATGATCGCGGTGGCGGGGCGGTTTCATAATGCCGGCGGCATGGCCGCGTTGGCGACACGCGTGGGCGCCATATCGACCGCCACCAGCATCCGCTACTGGTCGGTGTCACGCCAGAAATGGCGTCCTCTGTTCGCCGAGGCTCAGGCCCTGCGGACGCCGGACCCCGATACACCCCGCGACGATTTCACCGAGGACGAGGTCAGCGTTGGCGCGGATTTGTACCTCTCGCAGGAGGAAAACAACCCGACCAACGCGGTAGTTTATCGGATGACGGTCCGCGAACGAAGCGCTCATCGTCTGGTGCTGAGCGTGACGAACGAAAGCCCGGCCCGGCTACTGCTGGTCCCGATATTCGAAGTTGGCGAGCAAGAATCCGTCACCTTTTTGCTCCATGAGCGTGACCAAATCTGGCGCTATTACAGCTTGACCCGCCTCGGCGGTGGACCGGACACGGGCGCGCGGGACCATGCGTCGTCGCTGGTCAACCGCGCGATCGCGGTTTACCGCCACGTCGCCGGCATACCGACAGACCTAGTCCCCCCGGCCGCTCAATAGCGATTTCTCAGGCGTTCCTCGCGGCCGATCGAGCGAGCCATGTCGGCCTAATTTGCATCAAGCACGGACGCGGCGAAGTCTGACACACTCCAGCTTCCAATGCTTGTTCGACGAACGCGAAGGAGCCGTCAATCATGGGAGCGGAAGCAGACACACGTCCGCCCGAAGGCGGCGACGCCGGGCGGCGGGATGTCATTACCGCCGAGTTGATCGCCGAGTCGTTGGGCGAAATCGACGACGCGAAAATGGCCGCGTTGCTCGCCACCGCGGCAACCGCCGAGGAATTCGAGGAAGCGCTTGCCTGGGCGAGCGGCGAGAGCGATGTGATGGGCGAGTTGGAAAAGCGGCTCGATGGCGCGGCGGCTCTTGTGTATGAAATTCTCACCACCGAAAACCAATATCCCGAGGAAGAGTCCTAAGGCTTGGATCGGCGCAGGCGGTGAATAGATCTGGCAGCCATGAGTAATAAGACTCACATATATACCAATGTCATACTAACGGTCATTGCGGTAACGCTGATGGCTCTTGCGATTCTACTATTCTCGAGCGGCGCCTGCGCTATTTCGTAGGGCCTCACATACGGTCTCGGCAATCTGTCGCTCGCAACAAATGAGTCTTCCGGCTCGACATGCTCGACAGCGGAATTTGCCGCACGTATCGCGCTTGATCTTAATCCAGGTCAGAGATGAGCCACCGCGATGCTGGCACTGTCTCAGCAGCGAAAACGAAACCACCGGAATCCGTCACACCAATGAGGTATTGGCATGGTTGAGAAGTCGCATACGGCCGCGGGTGAAGCCGCGAGATGGTGGCCGTCACTCTATGAACCGCTGCGCGGTCTCGGGCAACGGGTCGCGGACTTTTTCGCTCCAAGCGCCGAGGCGGCGGCAACAGAAGATTTCTATGAGATCAATATGGAGCTACCGGGGGTCACCTCTGACGACATTGACGTGTCGGTGCACGACGGTTCGATCACGATCAAGGGCGAGAAGCGGTCACAGCGCGAAGAGCATGGTCGGACATACTTTTTCTCCGAGCGTGAGTATGGCGCGTTCCAACGCTCATTCAAACTGCCGGCGGATGTTGACCCCAAGAATGTAACCGCTGACTTCAATGAGGGCGTGCTGTCGGTTCGGATTCCAAAAGCAGGTCCACCGCCAAAGGAAGCACACAAGATCGAGGTACGCACAAAATGATGTGTACCAGACAATCACGTGGCCTGGACAACATCACTTCATAGGAGGCTATGGACTATGCTTGTTTCTGCGCGCCGGCCGTCGAGCCTTGGCGCCGTGTGCGGTGCCATCGCGATTTGTCTGGCGATTTTGATCGGTGACCCACCCGAAGCCACGGCACAGGATCGTGACGCGACGCGGGCGCTTGGCGATATGTGGCAAGGCGAAGCGCCGTCGCCATCGTGGAGCGGTGACCAAGCCGCCGCGGCCTACGCACTGCGGAGCAAGCGTCATAAATCGTTCATGCAGGGTGGCGTGCCGCCGGAATATCGCAACGCCCGAAGCCCATACCCGGCGGCGGAGATGTTGCTTCCCGAGGGCCGTGCACTTTACGTCGCCGAGTGCGCGATCTGCCACGGCGCCAAAGGTTTCGGCGATGGCGAGGCGGCGATGGATTTGCGCCTGCCGCCAGCCTTCTTGGCCTTCATGATCAAAAGCCCCGATCTGATCGACCAGTATCTGATGTGGACAATCGCCGAGGGTGGCGCGGAATTCGGTTCGAGCATGCCGGCGTACAAGGCGTTCCTCACCAATCGCGAAATCTGGAAGATCGTCGCCTATATGCGCGCCGGATTTCCCGACGTCGCGGACCGGTAGCGGGTTGTCGGCAAGGCGGGCCGATCAAGCCTCGAAGCATGGACTTGGAAGCACGGTCGACGAACTTTGGTCAAAGGAGCTGCGGTATGAACCAGTCACCAGTCGAACAGATCCGAGCGATACTGGCAGGCGCGAACGATATGACGATCGCGACCATTCGCGGAGACGGGTTTCCGCAGGCGACGACCGTGAGCTATGTCAGCGATGGACTCACGATCTATTTTGGCTGTGACCCGAATTCTCAAAAAGCGCGAAACATTACGCAAAACAACAAGGTTTCGTTGACGATCAATCTCGAATATAGCGACTGGAACCACATCGAGGGCGTATCGATGGCCGCGCTGGCGGAGCGGATTACCGATGCGGAAGAGATGGAGAAAATGGGCCAGCTCATGGCCGAGAAATTTCCACAAGTTGCCGCGTTTATCCCGGAAGACTCCGACGATATGGCCTTATTTCGCGTGACGCCCAAAGTGGTCTCTTTACTCGACTATTCGAAAGGTTTCGGGCACACCGAAATGGTGGAACTCTAGTCTGATAGTGTGCGTCGGCTACGGGGCGATTTCGCACGAGAAGCGGGCCACGAAGTGACCCGTCACGGATATCGCCCCGTCTTACAGTATTGTCCGATTGGGATTGTCTGACGCGGGAATCCCGGCGTGGGGGAGTGGTGCCTGGAATCTTATTATTACTGTTCTATCTGGTCGTCGCGCTTGCGCCGCTAGCAATCGCATGGTCTCTCGGCCTTCCGCCGCGACCGTTGCTCGACGAAATATCCTCGGGTATCGCACTTGCCGCCGTATCGATGCTGCTGATGGAGTTCGTGCTGTCAGGTCGGTTTCGCCCGATCAGCCGGCGCACAGGCATCGACGCCACGATGCGTTTTCATCAACTTGTTGCGCGGCCGGTGACGGTACTGCTGCTGATCCACCCGTTCCTCTACAGCACGCCACTGCGGCAAACATCGCTGCCGTGGGACGTAACCGGCCAGACCTCGTTAGGCTTGGACGCAGCTTCGATCGTCACCGGCCTCGCCGCCTGGGTGCTGCTTGGCGCCCTGGTGCTCAGCGCCGTCTTGCGGGACCAAGGGCCCTGGCGATACGAGGCGTGGCGCCTGTCGCACGGCTTGGGGGCCGCCTTAATCGCGGGGTTCGGGGTGCACCATGCGCTGGCGGCCGGGCGGTACAGCAGCCACCCTTCGCTCGCGGCCTTTTGGCTGGTGCTGCTCGCCTTGGCACTGCTGACGCTGGTCACGGTGTACCTGGTCCGGCCTTTGCTCAAGATGCGCCATCCCTATCGTGTCACGGCGGTACGCCGGCGCGCGTTGAAAATCTGGCAGGTGGAGATTGCGCCAACAGCCGGCGAGGTCCTTTCGTTTAAGCCCGGCCAATTCGTTTGGCTGACCTTGGACCGATCGCCGTTTTCCATTCGCGAGCACCCGTTCTCCATCGCCTCTGCGTCGGCGGACAAGAGCCGGCTAACATTCGTGATCAAGGAGGTCGGAGACTTCACGCGGCGGATCGGAGAGATCGCGGCCGGGACACGCGCCTACGTCGACGGGCCGCACGGCGCGCTCACCCTCGGCGAGCGACCGGCTGCGGGCATCGTGTTCATTGCCGGCGGCGTCGGGATCGCGCCGATCCTGTCGATGCTGCGTCAGCTCCGCGCCGACAACGACCCCCGCCCGCTCAAACTCATCTACGGTAACCGCGTGCGGGAGCAGATCGTCGACGGTGACGAGCTTGAGGAAATGACGCGCGATCTCGACCTCGCGGTCGTCCACGTGCTGTCCGAACCGCCCGAGAGCTGGGACGGGCCGGTGGGCGTGACCGACGAAGCGCTGATCCGCGACCTCTGCGAGCGCCCGGACAAGGCGGATTGGCTTTACGTCGTCTGCGGTCCGCCGCCGATGATCGACAGCGTCGAGGACGCACTGGTAGCATTAGGTATTCCCGCGGGCCAAGTCGTATCGGAAAAATTCGCTTACGACTAAGACGGACAAGGTGAACCCATGCAACATCGCCAAGCCTCTCGCGCCGTATGGATTGTGTTCTTCGTCGTCGTGGCCGTCGTGATCGCTTTTGCCCTGCGCTGACAATGCGCCGCAGATAGAAATGATTACTGCTGCAACGACCTCATGGAGATGAACGATCTAGTTTTCGCTTAGCCAAGTCGCGGCAGGAACGAAGACCGAGTCCTCAGTGGGACGCTACTCCTCACGCCCATTTGATCAGCTCGGAGCCACGCCGGATCACCGTGCCCGCTTCGTCGCGGAGCAGTGCGCTGGCGCTGGTCAAGTCGCCGATACCGGCGATGCCGCCGGTCACATCGACGAACCGGCATGCGGCTTCGACCTTGGGGCCCATCGACCCTCTGTCAAACGTGAACTGGCCGAGCGCCTGAGGGGTAGCCTGCCGGATAGCACGTTGGTTGGACGTCCCCCAACCGTCATAGACCGCGGGCACGTCGGTGAGGATCAACAAGGCATCGGCGTCGAGTTCGATCGCGAGCAGCGCCGCGCAATGATCCTTGTCGATAACCGCCTCGATGCCGCGGATCGCGCCGCTTTCGTCAATGCTGACCGGAATCCCGCCACCGCCGGCGCAAATCACCAGGACACCCGCGTCGACCAGTGTTTTGATCGCATCGATTTCGCGGATTGCTAGGGGGGTGGGCGACGGCACGGTACGTCGATAGCCACCACCATCCTCGACTATCGTCCAGCCGCGTTCTCGCGCCAAGCGGCGTGCGTCCGCCGCCGCATATAGCGGGCCGATCGGTTTGGTGGGATCAGCGAACGCGGGATCGTCTGGATCGACTTCGACTTGAGTCAGCAGTGTCGCGATAGATCGGTCAGGTAAGCGATTGGCCAGCTCACGTTCGATGACATAGCCAATCATGCCTTCGGTTTCAGCGCCGAGGACGTCGAGCGGAAAGACGGAACTCGCGTCATCCGCCGCGGCCTGAAGCGCCAGGAGGCCGATTTGCGGGCCGTTGCCATGGGTAACGACGACATCGTGCTGCTCGGCGATCGACGCGATGGCGTGCGCCGCGTTCGCGACGTTCCGCCTCTGGGTCTCCGCGTCGACGGGTTCGCCACGACGCATTAAGGCATTTCCGCCAAGCGCGACGACGACCAGCATCAATGGCTTTCGGGTCCGCCGTTCACTGCGTCGCCGATCGCGGCATGTTGAGCGTGGCCAGGAACCGATCGAGCACGGCGTCTAAGCGCGGTTCGTCGGTATCGGCATAACGATAACGCGCCCGGACGGTCGGCCTGCCCGGCGGCACGATCCCTGCCGGATCGATTGGCGTGGCGACGATCACCACCTCGGCATTGGAGGCCTCTATCATCTGGCGCAGCGCCACGCGCTGTTCATCGGAGTAGCCGACATTGGGCAGCACGGCACCGATGTGCGGGTAACGCGAATAGACGTCGCGGATCAGCTCATGCGCCATGGTGCGCGGGTCGACGATTGCCGCGGCATCGCCTTGCAGCGCCGCGACATAGCCGGCGCCATGGGGCCGGCCGCCGTGGGTGATGGTGGGGCCGTCCTCGACCACCAGAACCCGGCGGCCGCGCACCGCGTCAGGGTCGTCGAGAGTCACCGGCGACGCCGCGCGAACCAGAGACGCGTTGGGGTTAACCGCCCTAAGCTCCGCCGTAACCGTGGCCACGGCCTCGGCCGATGCCGCGTCGACCTTGTTGAGAACGATCACGTCGGCCATGCGGAGCGCCGCTTCGCCGGGATAGTAGGCTGTCGCCTGCCCGGGCCTAAGGGCATCGGCAACAACCACGTTGAGGTTGGGTTGGATGAACGAAAAATCGTTGTTGCCGCCATCCCAGACCAGGATATCCGCCTCCTGCTCCGCGGCGGCGATTACCGCCGCCGTATCGACGCCGGCGAACACGATATTGCCGGCGGCGATGTGCGGCTCGTACTCCTCACGCTCCTCGTTGGTGCAGTACTGCGCGTCAAGATCGGCCATGGTGGCGAAACGTTGGGCGCGCTGTTGTTCAAGGTCTCCATAGGGCATCGGATGACGGATTACCGCCGGCGCCAAATCCCGCGTGCGCAACAGGTCACAGAGGTGCCGCGCGGTCTGCGACTTACCGCAACCGGTTCTGATCGCGGTCACCGCGATCACCGGCAGGCTCGACGGGAGCATGGTCGATTTCGGCCCGAGCAGAACGAAATCCGCTCCGGCGGCAAGACTGCGCGACGCGGCGTGCATGACTTGATTGTGTGTCATGTCGCTGTAGGCAAACACCACTCGGTCGACGTCTTGGGCTCGGCATAGGTCCTCAAGCTCAGCCTCGTCAACGATCGGGATACCGTCGGGATAGTTGGCGCCCGCCAGCGACGGCGGATAACGCCGCCCGCCAATGCCCGGTATTTGCGCGGCGCTGAATGCGACCACCTCGGTCTTCGGATCGTCGCGATAGACCACGTTGAAATTGTGAAAGTCGCGGCCGGCCGCGCCCATGATGGCGACGCGCGTACGAAGCGTGGACACAGTCATGCTGATCACCCAGGAATGGTTTCTGCCCTGCAGCACACCACGGCTGTGGGGCTGGGGCGTTGATTTGAATTAGCCGTCGGCCGCCATGCCGAACGGAAACCGCTTGATTTGTATCAGCGTTGTCAAACACCGATTGCGCTATCAAAAGGACAGGTCAGCCAGGCCTTAACGCGCGTATGACGGAACAGGAAACCGGTCCGTCAATCGTGAGCCGACCGATGAACCGAACCGAGGAGCTGGCCCGGTGTTCAAAGACCGCACAGACGCGGGCATGCAAGTCGCCGCCCGCCTTCTCAGGTGGCGCGGAAATCGCCACGGCAATCGACGCGCCGCTCGACCTCGCTCTGGTGCGCAAGATCGGTCTGCCGTTTCAGCCCGAACTTGCGATCGCCGCGGTGGTTAACGGCGACCAGGTCACCGACTTTTTTCGCCGCGACGCCGAAAGCGTGGCAACAGGCCGGGAAAACCTCAGAAGCCAAACAGGACGGTTATGCCGAATGAAATGACGACGGCCGCGCCGCGGTATCGGTTCGCTTTACCGACCGTCGAAGATTATGAACCTTTTATCAGGGCCGAAGCTGTCGCCCGGATCATGGCCAAGGCCGAACGGCTACGCGACCTTCACGTAGTTAATATCAACTCGACCTACTATGGCGGTGGCGTCGCGGAAATGCTCTCGCCGCTATCCTTGTTAATGAACGCCACCGGCATCAAGGCCGGTTGGCGCACTGTCCAGGGCCGACCTGATTTCTTTAGCGTAACAAAGAAACTTCATAACGCGCTGCAGGGCGGCCATATCAATCTGACTGACCAGAAACAGCGCATCTTCGAAGAGGTTGCTTTTGAGAATGCGCAGCGCCTGCACCTCGACCACGATGTCGTGGTGATCCATGATCCTCAACCCCTACCGCTAATCCGTTACTACCGCAAAAAGGCACCCTGGATATGGCGCTGCCATCTCGACCTCAGTCAGCCCGATCCGGAGACATGGCGCTATATCGCGTCGTTCGTCGACAGCTACGACGCCGTGATTCTGAGCTTGCCGGACTATGCGCAGACGATTGGTCCGCCACAGCTGTTTTTCGCGCCCGCCATTGATCCTTTTTCGGCCAAAAACAAAGAGCTCGAAGAAAAAGAAATCAATGAGCGATTAGCGCACTATGAAATTCCGCAAGATCTGCCCCTGGTGGTGCAGATATCCAGGTTCGACAGTTGGAAAGACCCCAAAGGGGTTATTGAAGCGGCCAAACTTGTGATGAAGGAAACGCCTTGCACGCTGGTGCTATTGGGTAATGTCGCGACCGACGACCCCGAGGGCCAGGAGGTATTCGAAGCGATCCACCGGTCAAGCGGTGAGAGAATCATCGTTCTGTCGTGCCAGGATTCAGCTCTGGTCAACGCGCTCCAGCGCCGCGCGGCGGTGGTGGTGCAAAAGTCGTTGCGCGAGGGCTTCGGCCTGACGGTTACCGAAGCGATGTGGAAAGCCCGGCCCGTAGTCGGCGGCGACGCCGGCGGCATTCGTCTTCAGATCGAGGACGGCGTAACCGGCTTTCTGGTTTCGTCGGTGCAACAGACTGCCGATCGCATCATCCAGCTGTTGCGCGACCCGAGGTTGGGCCGGGAAATGGGACAAAAAGCGCGCGAAAGCGTGCGTCAGCGCTACCTGATGCCGCGCTTGATGGAGCAGTATTTCGACTTGTTCGCGTCTTTCGAGGCGCGCTTTCAGGTGCGAAAGACATGACCCTGCGCGCCACCGCCGATGTTAGAACGGTGCAATGATTCCCGGGTTGCGATGGCTGCCATGGAAGTTCGCGGTGCGCCGCGTCGCGCGCGCGCATGGTTTTCTGGACCCCATCGCCTTGCTCGCGCACCTGCGTGGCTTCTCGCAACCGTCCGAGGTCGCCGAGCCGATCGAACTGCTGCGCGCCGGGGCAGTGCTGCATGCGCGCGGGCTGCTCAACAGTCGAGTGATCCAGCACAATCTCGACTGGGTGTGGCCCTATTGGGTCGAGCGCCAATTCGACCCGAACGACGACGCGTTCATCCCACGCGCGTTCTCGATTACCCACATCAACCTGACCCATCGCAACTGGACCGCGGTGGGCCTGCCCGATTGCGCTGAATTACCGATCGTTGATCCTCGCGGCTTGGTGACACCGCATCTCGACGGCTGGTCGGTCGACGCATGGATCGTGACCGAGGATGGCCGGACCCTGCTGCCGACACGCGCGGAACGGACAGTCCAGCGGCTCGACCTGGGCGACGGCATCGCCGTAATCACGGAGTCGGAGGCGCCTGGTCTCTCGCTGACGGTGCGCGCCGACGTCGTCGAAGCGCCCGGCGCGCCGGCCTGCCGGATCGCCGTGACCGGGCGCGCCGACACCCGTGCCTGGACAGTGCTGGCACTTCGGCCGTGCAATCCGGAAGGCATCAGCCCGGTGCATAAGGTCAACCTGTCCGCCGACCGCGAACACTGGGCAGTCGATAACCGGCGCGCGGTGGCGTTCGACGCCAAGGCCGACCGGCACCATGTTTCGGACTTTCACGCCGGCGACGTGCACATCCATCTCGGGGATTTGGCGGATCAACATCATGGCGTGTGTAATGTCGGCATGACCACCGCCGCGGCGATGTTCGAAATCGACGGCGACGCACCGAGAGAGATCGTCGCCACCATACCGTTAGCCGACTATGAAACCGAACCCGCCGCATTGCCGTCCTGGTCGAATGCTTTGGCCGGCGTGTGCCGGCTCAAGATACCCGACCAGCGTTACCAGGAGCTCTACGACGCAGCGATGCGCACTTTGGTGCTCCATTCGCCGGGCGACGTCTATCCCGGCCCCTACACCTACAAGCGATTTTGGTTCCGCGACGCGGCGTTCATGATTCATGCCTTGCTGTGCATGGGCTTGATCGACCGAGCGGAGCGTGCGCTGGACCAATTCCCGCACCGCCAAGCGGCCTCCGGCTATTTCCACTCGCAGGACGGCGAATGGGATTCGAATGGTGAAGCGTTGTGGATCCTGCGGCGATATTGCGAACTGAGCGGCCGGCCGCTCAAGCCGGCGTTGGCGAATACCGTCGGCCCGGGCGCCGCCTGGATTGTCAGGAAGCGGCTGGCGGAGTCGGGCGACGATGCCCATGCCGGGTTGTTACCGGCGGGCTTCAGCGCCGAGCATCTGGGGCCCAACGACTATTACTACTGGGACGATTTCTGGGGCGTCGCGGGCCTGCGTTCGGCGGCGCGCCTGGCGGCGTTGGCGGGCGATGACGCGACAGTCACCCGCTATGCCAGCGAGGCCGCCTCATTCGCTGGCGCTATCGACCGCAGCCTACAGAACGCCGCGGACCGGCTCGGCCGCGAAGCGATGCCGGCATCGCCGCACCGACGCCTCGACGCGGGCGCGATCGGGTCTCTCGCGGTCGGGTATCCGTTGCAACTCTGGGCGCCCGACGATCCGCGTTTGCTAGGTACGGTCGAATACCTGCTGTCCGACTGCATGGTCAGCGGCGGTTTCTTCCAGGACATGACACATTCGGGCATCAACGCTTATCTCACCTTGCACATGGCCCAGGTGCTGCTGCGCGCCGCCGACCCGCGGACTTGGGACCTGATACGCGCGGTAGCGGATTTGGCGACGCCGACCGGCCAATGGCCCGAGGCGATCCATCCCGCGACCGGCGGCGGCTGCATGGGCGACGGTCAGCACGCATGGGCGGCGGCCGAATGGTTGCTGATGATGCGCAACTGTTTCGTGCGCGAGGAAGGCGATCGCCTGATCCTGGCGTCAGGAGTTCCCGCCGCCTGGCTGGAGCAGCAACAGAGTCTGAGCTTTGGCCCAACGCCAACCCCATGGGGCCCGGTTTCGCTCACCATCGCGCCGGAAAAAGACAGAATTTCTGTGGCTTGGCAGGGCGCCTGGCGCGGTGATCCACCGACGATCGAGGTCAGGTTGCCCGGCTTCGATCCGGTGACCGCCAAACCGGATACCCTCATAGTGCGCCTGGAACGCGAGCGCGTGACATGAACATTCTCATGATGACCAATACCTTCACGCCGCATGTCGGCGGGGTCGCACGGTCGGTCGCGTCATTTACCGCAGCTTACCGCGACCGGGGGCATCGAGTGATGGTGGTAGCGCCGGAATTCGAAAACATGCCGACAGCAGAAATCGATGTCATTCGCGTGCCGGCGATTCAGCATTTCAATGGGAGCGATTTTTCGGTGGTGCTGCCGATCCCCGGATTTCTCAGCGCGGCGGTCGACGATTTCGAGCCGGATGTGTTTCATTCTCATCACCCTTTTTTACTGGGTGGCACGGCACTGCGCATGGCGCGCTATCGCCAGCGTCCGATCATCTTCACGCACCATACGATGTACGAGCAATATACCCATTACGTTCCAGGCGACTCTCCGGCGCTCAAACAATTCGTTATCAGCCTATCGACCAGTTACGCGAACCTCTGCGATGGAGTGTTCGCGCCAAGTGAAAGCCTTTCTCGTGTGCTTTATGAGCGCGGCGTCGAAACGCACGTCGAGATTGTTCCGACTGGAATTGACGTGAACAGTTTCGCAACAGGTAGCGGCGCGGGCTTTCGAGACGTCATGAGCATTCCCCACGATGCCTTCGTGGTCGGGCATTTAGGGCGGTTGGCGCCCGAGAAGAACCTGGAATTTCTCGCCCAGTCACTTTGCCAGTTTCTCGAGCGCAACCGCAAGGCCCATTTTCTACTTGTCGGCGAAGGTCCGTCGGAGCAGACCGTGCACGATATCGTTGACCAAGCGGGTGTCGGCGATCGCGTGCACATGGCGGGCACGTTGACCCGAAAGGCTTTGATCAGTGCTTATCGTGCGATGGATGTGTTTGCCTTCGCGTCCAAAAGCGAAACCCAGGGCATGGTGCTCGTCGAAGCGATGGCTGCGGGCGTGCCGGTGGTCGCCTTGGACGCCAGCGGTGTCCGGGAGGTCGTGATCGACGGTCGGAATGGGCGGCTGTTGAAGCGGGAATCAGTCGACACGTTCAGCGCCGCGTTACAGGCCATCGCCGATCTCGAGCCGAAAACGCTCGCGCGGTTTGGCCGCGGCGCGCGCAAGACCGCTGACAAATTTTCGATCGATCGCTGCGCCGAGCGCGCCTTAACCTGCTATGAGCGGGTCAGTCGCCAAGAGCGAGCCAAGCATCAGTGGGATATCGAGCCGTGGAGCCAGACCCTTGGGCTCATCGAGACCGAATGGAACCTCGCGAAGGGCATCGCGGCGGCGGCGGACGCAGCCCTGCAAGCCGACTTATTCCCAGACTAACCGTTCATGATCTATCGCTTTGAAAGGGTCGTCCGCGCCACCCGGAGATGGTTGAGCCGGAGCTTTTGGGCGGCACGATTTCTCGGCCTGTCAGAACCGGCGGGAGCAGCCGCGGATGCCGGGCTGGTGGTGATACAGATCGACGGTCTTTCGCACACGCAGTTTCGAAAGGCGCTCAAAAAAGGTGAACTGCCGTTTCTACGTCGGCTGCTAGGCAAGGAGCATTATCGGCTGCACGCGTGTTATTCCGGGCTGCCGTCGAGCACGCCGGGCGTCCAGGGCGAGCTGTTCTATGGCGTCGAAACTTCGGTCCCGGCGTTCAGTTTCAGGGACCGGGTGTCGGGACGGATCGTGCGGATGTACGAGCCCGCCGCCGCCGCCGAGGTCGAACGAGCGCTTGAAAAGCAGGGCCGCCCATTGCTGCGCGGCGGCAGCACCTATTTGAATATCTTTTCCGGTGGTGCCGATGAAGCCCATTTTTGCGCGTCTTCGTTCGGCTGGGGTCCAGTTCTGCGCGCCGTCAACCCTTTTGCGCTGGCTTTCCTTATCGTGCTCAACATTTTCAGCGTTGTGCGTGTCATGGCTCTCCTGATCGTCGAGTTCGGGCTTGCGGCGATCGACTGCATCCGCGGATTGATCGATGGGCGTGATTTGTTCCGCGAGCTTAAATTCGTACCGGCGCGCGTAGGCGTCTGCATTCTACTGCGCGAACTTGTCACGATCGGCGCGATGATAGACATCGCACGCGGCTTACCAATTATTCACCTCAACTATCTCGGCTATGACGAGCAGGCTCATCGCCGCGGCCCGTCTTCCAAATTCGCGCATTGGACGTTGAAGGGCATCGACGCCGCGATCCGCCAGGTTTGGGGCGCGGCGCATCGCTCGGTCGGGCGCCATTACGACGTCTGGGTCTATTCCGATCACGGCCAGGAAGCGACCCTGCCCTATCCAAAACTGCACGGCCGAACCGTCGAGCAGGCGATCGCCGAAATTTTCGACGAAACGGTCGATCAGGCGAGCGGGTTGGCTGGCGCGAACCATCGTGGCATCCAGTCGCAACGCGTGCGGTTCCTCGGCGGCACCACGCCGCCGCGCGTGATTCCGATCTACCGCGAACCGCCACAGCCGGGCGCTGCGGCGGCGGTTTCGGTGGCCGCGCTGGGACCGATCGGTCTGGTCTACCCGGCACAGCCATTGACCGACGCGGGCCGAGACCTCATCGCCACCAGGCTGGTCGAGGAAGCCAAGATCCCTATGGTGCTTGCCGCCGGACAAGCCGGTACAGCGATCGCCTGGACCGCAGCCGGCCGCTTCGTCCTGCCCGATCAGCGCGACCGGGTTCTGGGCGCCGACCATCCGTTCGTCGACGAAGTGGCGCGCGACTTGATTGGCCTCTGCCATCACCCCGACGCCGGCGCGTTCGTGATTTCCGGCTGGTGCGCCGATGGTCCGCCCATCAGCTTCCCGATCGAAAACGGCGCCCATGCCGGCCCGGGTCCGGAAGAGACCAAGGCGTTCGCGCTACTACCCGGCGACACGCCGCTGCGCGCGAGAAAGGGCGGCTATGTGCGCCCCGCCGACCTGCGCGAGGCCGCGTTTCATATCCTCGATCGAAATATTCCGGCGATCGCGCTTCCACGCGACGTGCCCGCCGTGGCGCAGCGCACACTGCGCATCATGACCTACAATGTGCACAGCTGCATCGGCATGGACGGCCGGCTGTCGCCCGAACGGATCGGCCGGGTAATCGCGCAATACCGACCCGACGTGGTGGCGCTGCAGGAGCTCGATGTCGGCCGGTCGCGCACCGGCGGCGCCGATCAGGCACAGCTCATCGCGCGCTATCTGCGCATGCAATTTCACTTCCATCCCGCGCTCCACATCGAAGAGGAGCGCTACGGCGACGCGATTCTGAGCCACCTGCCGTTGCGCCTGGTCAAGGCGGCGGCGCTGCCGCGACCCCGTGTTCCGCGCAGGCTGGAGCCGCGCGGCGCGTTGTGGGTGGCGGTCGAGCTGAACGGCACCGAGGTCCAGATCATCAACACGCACCTGGGGCTCCTGCAAGGTGAACGCCGACTGCAAGCCGACGCGCTGCTTGGGCCTGATTGGCTGGGGCACGATGCGTGTCGTGGCCCGACCATCCTGTGCGGCGACTTCAACGCCCTGCCGTCGGGCCCGGTCTGGCGCAAGTTGAGCGACCGCCTGCGCGATACCCACGACGAGGCACCGGACCAACACGCACGCCGAACTTTCTTTGGTCGGTACCCCGCTGCCCGCATCGACTATGTGTTCGTCGACGACGAGATCGAGGTGGTCGACGCTCAGGTGGCCAAAACCGAGCTTGCCCGCACCGCCTCCGACCACCTGCCACTGATCGTGGATGTGAAGATTCGAAAGCGGCCCGATACCGCGGACGGTAACGTCGATGTTGCCACCGTTCAGTAAGCCTAGATGATAATAAATAGTGCGACATTCATTAACGATTTAGCAAAACTCGCAGGCCGCTATGAATCTGATGACGGTGCGCACTGACCCGGCGCAGGGTCGCGCCACCGGCTATTGCGAGTACGTGTCCCGATCCGCAAGTGCCTTGCGCGCGAGGCGGGTGAGATAGATCGCGGTGCCGAGAGCGACCACGAAACCGGCGCCATATACCGCCCACTCGACATTCGAGCGAGCAACACCAGGCGTCCCGAGCAGAGCAAGGTTGGCGGCGAGTGAGCCGATATAGACGTTAGTCACGGTGATCGGAATAACCCCGAACGCGGTGCCGAACACGAAACCCCACAAGCCATAGCCGGCCATGCCGAAGAAATAGTTCGATAGCTTGAAGGGAAAAAGCGGCACCATGCGCGTGAGCAATACGATCTTCCAGCCTTCGCCGCCGAACTTTTCATTGATCACGCGAAACCGTGGATGGTTGCGGGCGTAGCGCGCGAGACGGGCGCCAAGAAAATGACGTGCGATCAGGAACGCGATCGTCGCGCCCACCGTGTCGCCGATAACAACCAGGAGCGATCCCTGCCCGACGCCGAACAGAAACCCGGCGCCCAAGGTGAGCGGTAGGGTCGGCAATACCAGCACCACGAACACCGCATAGGCGAGGGCAAATACTAGGGGCCCCCAAACCCGACGCTGATCGAGCCACTCCAACAGCGCCAAGACATGCGGTTCGGCATCGAGCAGGATGATCGCGCCGATCGCGGCGACGATCAGCACGACGCCGATAGCGAACGAAACCTCCACGCCGAAGCGCACGACAAAGCCGCGTCTCATCTGTCACTTCCCGCCAGTGGTATTTGCCGGCGGCCAAATCCATGCGGTTTGTCCGTAATCATTGAAGCCCAGCATGTCCCATGGTCGCGCGCGGCGCCACGGAATAAGCCTCACAGGACGCGCGGCTTGACTTGCATTAATGCTCGTGGCGCCGGTTTGCCGGACTCTGTTCGAGGCGATTGGCCAGCAGGAAGACCTCACGACCAGGTGCACGCGGCATGAGCCCGAACTCTCTATCCAGCTACGTTCACGGCGCATCCGAGACGCCTTTGCTTGGCGCCACTGTCGGCCAATGCTTCGATCAAACCGCGGTGGCGGCTGGCGACCGAGACGCTTTGGTGGTGCGCCACCAGGACATTCGCTGGTCGTACGCGGAGTTGAAACGGCAGGTCGACGCGTTCGCCGCGGGTTTGATCGCACTCGGCTTGGTGCCCAGCGAGCGGATCGGCATTTGGTCGCCCAACAACGCCGAGTGGGTGGTTGCGCAATTCGCCTCCGCCAAGGCCGGTCTGATTTTGGTAAATATCAATCCGGCCTACCGGCTAGGTGAGCTCGAATATGCGCTGAACACGGTGGGCTGCGCGGCGCTGATCGTCGCGCCGAGCCTTAAGACCAGCGACTATATTCAGATGCTGTACGAACTATGTCCTGAGCTCGCCGACGCCACCCCCGGTGAACTCAAGTCAAAGCGCGTGCCGAGCCTTCGCACCGTGATCCGGCTTGGCGCCGACCACACGCCGGGCATGTTCAATTTCAACCAAGTGCCGGAGCTCGCCAACCAGGGCCACCGTGACCGAGTCGAGGCGCTGACGGATCTGCTGCAATTCGACGATCCGATCAACATCCAGTTCACCAGCGGCACAACGGGCACGCCAAAGGCGGCGACCCTGACGCACCACAATATCGTCAACAATGCCTATTTCACCGGGCGCCAGATGCGCTTGGGATCAGATGATCGAATGTGTATCCCGGTGCCGATGTACCATTGTTTCGGCATGGTGCTCGGCACCCTGTGCTGCGTCGCGCATGGCGCCACCATGGTGTTCTCGTCAGCCGGTTTTGACGCTACCGAAGTGCTCAAGACGGTAGCCGAGGAGCGCTGCACCGCGCTGCATGGCGTGCCGACCATGTTCATCGCAGAGCTTGATGATCCGGATTTCACGCGCTTTGACCTGTCGAGCCTGCGCACCGGCATGATCGCCGGCGCGCCGTGTCCGGTTGAGCTGATGAAACGCCTGATCAACGACATGCATCTCAGCGACATCACCATCGCCTACGGCATGACGGAGACCGGCCCGGTCAGCTTCCAGACCAGTATCGACGATACGTTGGAACGCCGGGTCGAAACCGTCGGTCGCGTGCTGCCACATATCGAAATCAAGATCGTCGACGAAGCGGGCCACATCGTGCCGCGCGGCATCGCCGGTGAGTTGATGACCCGCGGTTATTGCGTGATGCCGAAATACTGGGGTGACTCCGAGCGCACGGCGAAGGCGATCGATGACGCGCACTGGATCGCCAGCGGCGACATCGCGGTGATCGACGAAGCCGGCTACGGCCAAATCGTTGGCCGGCTAAAGGACATGCTGATCCGCGGCGGCGAAAATATTTTCCCGCGCGAGATAGAGGAATTCCTCTATCAACACCCAAAGGTCGAGCAGGCAGAGGTGTTCGGCGTGCCCGACCCGAAATACGGTGAAGAGGTCTGCGCTTGGATCAAGCTGCGCGACGGCGAGACCGCTAGCGCCGAAGATATCCGGGCGTTCTGCGAGGGCAAGATCGCCCATTTCAAAATCCCGCGCTACATCAAGTTCGTCGACGAATTCCCGATGACGGTCACCGGCAAGGTGCAGAAATACCTCATGCGCGAGCAGATGGCGCGCGAACTCGAACCCGCGACGGTAGGCTCCGCATGACCACCCACACGGTCGCCGAGTTCGAGATTACCCGCACTGCCTATCTGGCGGCGGACGGCAGCGTGCTCGATACCGTGCCGGACTTTGCCAAAGACCCAAACGCCTTGCTGCCGCTTTATCGAGCCATGGCGCTGACCCGCAGTTTCGACGAGAAGGCTATAGCCCTACAGCGCACCGGGCGGCTCGGCACTTATGCCTCGGTGCTGGGTCAGGAAGGGGTCGGCGTCGGCGTCGCGAGTGCGATGCGCGCGGACGACGTCTTGCTGCCGGCGTTCCGCGACCATGCCGCCCAATTGTGGCGCGGCGTAACCTTGGAGGAACTATTTCTCTATTGGGGTGGCGACGAGCGCGGCAGCGACTTCGCGGTTCCGCGCGAAGATTTTCCGGTTAGCATCCCGGTCGCAAGCCACTTCCCGCACGCCGCCGGCGTAGCGCTGGCGATGACCCTGCGCGGCGAAGACCGCGCCGCCGTTGCGCTAGCCGGCGACGGCGCTACCTCGAAAGGCGATTTCTACGAGGCGCTCAATCTCATCGGGGTCTGGCGGCTGCCGGCGATTTTCGTGATCAACAATAACCAGTGGGCGATCTCGGTGCCGCGCGATGAACAGACGGCCGCCGAGACGATCGCGCAAAAGGCAATCGCGGCGGGATTGCCGGGTGAGCAGGTCGACGGCAACGACGTGATCGCGGTGCGCGACGCGGTCGACCGCGCGCTGGCCCGCGCGGGAAGTGGTGACGGCGGCACGCTGATCGAGGCGCTGACCTACCGGCTTGGCGACCACACCACCGCCGACGACGCCAGCCGCTACCGCGAAGACTCAGACGTCGCGCCGCATCGGGAGAAGGAACCGCTACGGCGGCTGCGCGCATATTTGCAGGCTAACCAAGTCTGGGACGACGCCGAAGAGGCGGCGCTGATCCAGGACTGTAAAGCCAAGGTCGAGGCCGCCGCCGAGGCTTACATGGCTGCGGCGCCCGAGCCGTCGGTGGCGATGTTCGACCATGTCTATGAAAGCCTGCCCGACGATCTGGTAGCGCAGCGCGACGCTGCGATCTCGACCGAGACGGCGTCCGATGCCTGAGTTGACTCTCGTGGAGGCGGTGCGCGCGGCGTTGAGCCGCGCCATGGAGGACGACGATCGCGTTCTGGTGCTGGGTGAGGATGTCGGCATCGACGGCGGCGTGTTCCGCGCCACCGATGGGCTGGTGCAACGCTTCGGCTCGGCGCGGGTGCGCGACACGCCGTTGTCGGAACTATTGATCGCCGGCATGGCGGTCGGTGTCGCGGCGCAGGGCTTCCGTCCGGTCGCCGAGATTCAATTCATGGGATTCCTGTACCCGACCATCGATCAGTTGGTAAACCATGCCTCGCGCTTGCGCACCCGGACGCGCGGCCGGCTGACCTGCCCGATGGTACTGCGCGCACCGTTCGGGGGCGGCATTCACGCGCCCGAACACCATTCCGAGAGTGCTGAATCGATGCTCGCGCATATTCCGGGCTTGCGCGTGGTAATCCCGTCGTCGCCGCGCCGGGCTTACGGGCTTTTGCTTTCGGCGATCCGTGACCCTGACCCGGTGGTGTTTCTAGAGCCCAAGCGGCTCTACCGCGCCGCGCGTGAAGAGGTGCCTGACAATGGCGAGGGTCTCGCTCTCGACCGCTGCACGGTTCTTCGTGACGGCGGCGACGTCACCCTGATCGGTTGGGGCGCGATGCTGACCGAGACCCTCGCCGCCGCCGATGCTTTATCCAGTCAGGGCGTCGCCGCGGAGGTTGTCGACGTCGCCACCCTCAAGCCGCTCGACATGGCGACCATTCTCGCCTCGATCGAAAAGACCGGCCGCTGTGTCATCGTCCACGAAGCGCCGATCACTGGCGGCTATGGCGGCGAAATCGCCGCGCGGATCGCCGAACAAGCCATGCTCAACCTGGTCGCGCCCGTGCGCCGGGTGGCGGGCTACGACACCGTGATGCCGCTGCCGCGCCTAGAGCACCACTATATGCCCTCGGCCGGCCGTATCGTCGATGCGGCGCGCGACCTGATGGCGTATCGTTAAGCGAAAGAGTTGCCCATGCCCGACACTACGCACTCGACGGCAGAGCCCGCCGCGACCGACGACCTGTTTCGCTTTGCCGACGACCTCGGCCCGGCCAAGATCATCCACATCACCCAGCCGTCGCTGGGGCTGCGCGCGATCCTGGTGGTCGACAATGTGGCCTGTGGCCCCTCGATCGGCGGCGCGCGGATGGCGCCTGATGTCAGTGTGGAGGAATGCTTCCGCCTGGCCCGCGCCATGACTTTCAAGAACGCCGCCGCCGGCCTGCCGCATGGCGGGGGCAAGTCGGTAATCGTCGCCGATCCGGCGATGCCGCTGACGGATAAACAGGTGGTGATCCGCGCGTTCGCGCGCGCGATCGGCGATATTTCCGACTACATCGTCGGCCCCGACATGGGCACCGACGAGCGCTGCATGGCCTGGGCCAAGGACGAAATCGACCGCGCGGTCGGCTTGCCGCGCGAAATCGGCGGCATTCCGCTCGACGAAATCGGCGCCACTGGCTACGGCGTGGCGGTCGCTGGCGAAGTCGCCCAGGAATTTGCCGGAATCGCCCTGGAGGGCGCCCGCGTCGTGGTGCAGGGCTTCGGGGCGGTCGGCCGCCACGCCGCGCGCTTCCTTGTTGAGAAAGGTGCGATCTTGGTTGGCGCGTCGGATTCTCGTGGCACGATCAGTGCGCCGGATGGACTCGATCTCGATGCCTTACTAAGGATCAAGCGCGACGGCGGCGGCGTGATCGATTCCACCGCCGGCACCAAAGCCGATAGAGACGCCATTGTCGATATCGCCTGCGACATCTGGATCCCGGCGGCGAGGCCGGACGTCGTGCGCGCCGACAATGTCGACCGGCTCGACACCAAGCTGATTTTGCAAGGCGCCAATATCCCGATCACCGCCGATGCCGAAGCTTCTCTTCATGCGCGCGGTATTCTTTCGGTCCCCGACTTCATCGCCAACGCCGGCGGCGTGATTTGTGCCGCTGTGGAGTATACCGGCGGCACCGAAACCGCCGCGATCGCGACGATCGACGAAAAAGTCCGGCGCAATACTGAGGAAGTGCTGACAGCCGCGCGCGACAAGGCCGTGCAACCACGCGAGGCGGCGATCGCCATGGCCCGCGACCGGGTCGAACGCGCCATGACTTACCGTCGCGACAGCTAAGATGAAATAGGTGACGGTTTCCACAGCGTTGTCAGGGCAAGTCGGCCTGTCCATAAGCCCGACCTTTTCCGCATCTCGGCCATTTGAATCGAGGAAGACGGTTGTCCCAGCGATCGTCGGACGTTGCAAAGCGGATCAAACGGCACCAGACTGCCGCGAATAATGAGTACGGTGTTAGTAACCGGGTGCGATCGCGGCATCGGACGCGCCATATGCGTACAATTGCGTGATCGCGGCGAACAGGTTGTCGCCGCCTGTCTAGGCGATCCGCCGGACTTGAGCGACAGTGGAATTCGGGTCGAGCCGCATATCGATGTCACCCGGGATGAGCCGGTCAACGACCTGGCCCACCGCCTTGAGACGGATGGCGTCACGCTGGACTGGTTGATCAGCAATGCGGGCGTGCTTGGTGTCGACGAATTGGGAACAATCGACTTCGATGAAGTGCGTCGCCAATTCGATATCAACGCCGTTGGGCCATTGCGGGTGGTTCAAGCCTTAGCCGGCAGGCTGAAGGCCGGATCGAAGGTCGGCATTATCACCAGTCGCGTCGGCTCGCTTAGCGACAACGGCAGCGGCGGCATGTACGCCTATCGCGCGAGCAAGGCGGCAGCGAATATGGTCGGCCTCAATCTGCATCACGATCTCAAAGCCCGTGGCATCGCGGTGCTGATGCTTCACCCAGGCATGGTGGCAACCGACCTCACCAAGGATTTTCCTCGTGATTTGTCGTGGATCGACCCGGACGAGGCGGCGGCGGGCTTGATCCAAAACATGGACGAGCTCACGCTCGAAACAGCGGGCAGATTTCGCCACTCAAATGGCGAATATCTGCCTTGGTGATCGATTCAGCCGATCGTTAGTATGCCAGTTGTACTTAACGCCGCCGCCGCGCGAAAACCTGTGTTTGAGGCTTCCGCGCGGCGACCCGTCGATCGCTTGGCGTTACTCAGACCTCGCCGTGAAAATAGTCGACATTGACGTCCTTCTGATAAAACTTGAGAACATATTGGTTGGAAACGTCATTGCCGGCATAGAAATCCGCCAGCACCTGATTCCAATTCGCGCCGCCGAAAACGCCGATCTTTCCCGAGTCGGGATATTCGGTGACTTCCGGCACGATATTGGTCGACAGACATAGATAAACCAGGTCGGAATCGCTCGTGTTGACCAGCTTGTGGGGCAGGTTCCGATCCGGTGGCATGGCGGCATAGTCGCCCGCCGATACCGGGATTTCGTCCTTGCCGAGGGTAAGCGTTCCGTTGCCTTCGATGATAAAGATGGCTTCTTCATTGGCGTGGTGCGAATGCAGTGGGAACGCGTACTTTCCGGCCGCCACCCGGAAATAGCTGCAGCCCAACTGATCCCCCCCGGTGGAGCTGCCGAGACCCTTTACCGCGTGGTGGAATTTGTCCTCGACGGCCACTTCCTTCTCGTCGATTTCACTAATGTTGATAACGTGCTTGTGCCTCGCCATTTCGTTCCTCCCATTCTGGTTGTTGCCGTTGCGCTCTGGACATGCCGGCTCGAACCAAGACCCTGCCTCGCGTGGGCCGGGTTACGCTGTCCGAAAAACCGTCATTGGCGCAACTGTTTGCTCGCCCCTCTCCCTTTCGAACCCTCCCGGCACTTTCTTTAATCCCGCTGCACGCTATGCGATGCAGAAAAGGCGGCTGGATAAGGCAGCACGCCACCTGCTTACTTTTGATTTGTCAGGCGGCGTTCATTCGCAGGCAAATCTTTTCACGGTATCAAACGGCGTGTTGCCTGCTTCGCTCCGCCGTCGAATGTAAGCTAAGCCAGTGCGTCGATAGTCTCTTGCGTCAGCGCGCATCTGAGCTAAACCGACATGCCGGACATGGTAAGGCGACCGATACGACCGTTTCAACAATCTTCGCGCCGATTTGGTTTGGCCGGAGTGGTCGTGAATCCCCCTGCCATTCCTTGAATTGGTCACCGAAACTTGGCGACACACCACGGCGGATCGATATTGCGGGCGGGGTAGCTTCTTGACCCCACGGCACGTGTTCAGAGAATTTTCATCTGATTCTTAAGATCTGTTCATGTCGCGGACAGGCTGTGTTCAACGGCGCCAGCGTATGACTCTTCGCAAGATGCACATGACCCAACCGCGGAGAGTCAAAAGATGAACATTGCAACCTTTTCGTCCCCCACCGTTCCCACTCGCACGAAATGGGCCTTCACCACACGTCGCGTGGTTCGCACCGACGTCGCGGGCTTGTCGACCAGCCTGTGCGACGCGGTGTCGGGTGATCTAGTGCTCGGTCAGATCATGTGCATCGGTCACCACAAAAATATTCAGCTCGCCAGTGGTCGTTCGTCCAAATCCTACGTTGGCGATTTGGTCGTGTTGGCCTGCGGCGACCGCTACGCACCCGACCAGTTCGAGGGACTCGGCGATCTTGACCCGGAGCTCGCCGACCTGCTTGCCGGCGGCGGGGTGCTCGGCCGCATGAGACAAGCCCACGCCAAAATGGCGGCGCCAACCCAGGTAAAGCCGGTCGGTCTGTTGGTCGATCGAGACGGCGAGATCATCAATCTCGGGCGCTATGCGCTGCCGATCAAAAGCCGCCCGACGGATCTTAAGGTGGTCGGGGTGGTCGGCACCTCGATGAACGCAGGCAAGACCACCACCGCCGCTAGCCTGGCACATGGGCTGAGCCGCGCCGGCTACCGCGTTGCCGCCGTCAAGGCCACCGGAACCGGCGCATTCGGCGACTTCAACGCCTTTCGCGATGCCGGCGTCCCGATCGTCGTCGATTTCACGGACGCCGGCATGGCGTCGACCTATCGACAGCCGCTCGACCGGATCGAGCAAGGCTTCGACGCGCTTGTCGCCCACGCCGCCGAACAAGGCGCTGACATTGTCGTAGCCGAGCTTGCGGACGGTATTTTCCAAGAAGAGACTGCCGAGCTTCTTCGATCGTCCACCATTCGCGACGCTTTGTCCGGGATCGTTCTCGCGGCCTCCGACGCGGTCGGCTTGGTCGGCGGAGTTTCGCACCTCCGGCAGATCGGCTTGGAACCCCTGGCGGCCTCCGGTCTCGTCACCGCGTCGCCGTTGGCCGCGGCCGAAGCTGGATCGGGAGCGGCCGTAACCATCATTTCATGTAGCCAGCTATGCGACCCGACGCATGCCGTCGAGCTGCTCGGCGACATTCTTCCATTCGAGACGCGGTCGCTGCGCAAAGTGGCATGACAGCTGTCCCTACCATATGCGGCGAAGGCCGGGCCGCCGGCATTGCGGCGGTCGCGGCCAGCGCCGTGGGGCAAGCGGTCGCCGCCGGCATTGCCGCGATCGCGACCCGTCAGATTTTTCGCGACCTTCACTATGGCGACGCGGGGTTACCGGTCGTGCCGCTGGCGATCCTGTTTCTCGCCGGCGCGGCGATCGCCGGTCTGAGGGTGTGGGGGCGCGTGGCTGGCGAGAAGCTTGGTCAGGACTACGCGATATCGCTGCGGCGAGCCCTGTTCACACAGCTCACGCTGATGCCCGCGAGCGTGGTGGCGAACCGGCGCAACGGCGCGCTGGCGCTGCGTTTTGTCGGAGACTTGGCCACGGCGCGCAACTGGGTCGGCCTCGGCATCGCGCGCATCATTTCAGCGGCCATTGTGGTGCCCGGCGCGGCGGCGGTGCTGCTGGCGCTTAATCTCAACCTCGGACTCGCGGCTGTAGCGCCACTCGCGGTCGCGCTGGCGGTCATGCTGGCGATGGCGCCGTGGATTGCACCGCTTCACAAACGCTTGCGGCGCCGTCGGGCGGGTCTTGCGATCGACATGATGGAACGGGTTTCGGTGGCGCCTGATCTGATGTTGATGGGGCGTGACAAAATCGAACTCAAGAAGCTGAGTAAACGTAGTCGAGAGCTGGGCACGGCCGCGGTCGGCCGGGCGCTGGGCGCGGCGGCCTTGCGCGGTTTGCCTGAAATCGGCAGCGCGGCGGCCGCCGCATGCCTGTTGTTGGCCGCGTTTCACGGCGATGCGACGCCGGCCGAAGCCGCAGGCGCGCTTGCTGTCTTGGCAATCTTGGCGCAGCCAATGCGGGATTTGGCCGGGGTTTGGGATCATCGCTGCGCCTGGCGCATCGCCCGCCACAAATGCGAAATACTGTTCGCCTCGCCCACCCTTGAACCAGCCAACGTCACGCGCACGCCGCGGCCGAAGGGCCCCGCGCGTCTTGTCTTTAAGCATGCCGCCAAAGGCGCGCTCCTTGACCTCGACGCAACGGCGACCCCGGGAGCGAAGATCGCGATCAGTGGCGCGAACGGTGCGGGCAAATCGACGTGCCTTGCCCTGGCCGCGGGCCTCGAGTTCGCTGATCACGGCCGGGTCGAAATCGATGGCGTCGACATAAGCGCACTACGGCATAGGGATCGCCAGCGTTCGGTGTTTTACATCGGGCCGCGCACGCCAATCCTGCGTGGCAGTCTTCGGCGCACATTGACCCTGGGGATTCGGCCACGGCCAGACGACGTGGCGATCGAGGCCGTGGCGCGCGACTTCGGCCTCGCCGACGTGCTGGCCCGGCTCGGCGGCTTGGACGGCAAGGTCTCGGAGGGTGGCCACAATCTTTCGTCCGGCGAGGCGCGGCGGATTCGCCTGGTGCGCGCGGCGCTTTCGCAACCGCGCCTTCTGCTGCTCGACGAGTTGGACGCTGTGCTCGACGCTAAGGGACGAGACGCAGTACGGACCTTGGTTCGAGAGACCACCGCCACCACACTCTTCGTCACCAACGACCCCCGCCTGATCGCATGCGCGGACATCGCGTGGCACCTTGACCGCGGCACGATTGTCGAGCGGACGCTGGTCAACGATCCGTCTGCCGGTGATGGCCCCACTGATCATACCGACCACCCTCGCATGATTGCCTGAGCGGATCGAGACGCATTCTTGAAGATCATCTCAAAGCTCTATTTGTCCGTCGGTCTGCTACTCGCCATCGCGATCGGCGGAACCTTGCTCGCCGTCGCTTGCGCGCGCGAAGGGTCCATACATGCCGTGCGAATGAATTTGGCGCACGAAGAATACGAAGGTTACCTCTCGCTCTCCAACCACACGTATCAACTTTTCAAGCAGTTCGGCGACGCCATACTGATCGGCGATAGGGATCTCGGCGTCGGGGAAACTGCGCTGCAAAACAAAATCCGCGCGGATATTGGGCACATCCGTCAATTGACGGCGGAGGAAATCCGGCAATTTGGCGAAGGCGCCAACGAACTTGAGCACCTTGAACGGATCGAGGCCCAAATCAACGGCGTTCTGGTCGAATATGAGGAGGTGGTTCAGTCGCGCGACCGCGAACAGCTAGTGACATATTGGGCACGGCTTTCGCGCATGCTCGACGAAAGCATCGACATGGATTTCAACCAGCTCATTAAGGAAGCGATCGACAGAGAGGCCGCCGAGGTCGCCCGCGAAAAAGCCGCGACCATCCGGATGATCCGGCGCTTCGAGCTGTTGGCGGCCGTTTTCTCCCTGATGGCGGTTTTGGCGGCGACCGTGAGCGTTTGGATTCTACGCCGTGACCTGCGTGAGCCGATCGTCAAGCTGGTGGACGGCGCCGCAGCGCTGGCCCGCGGCCAAGTGGCCCACAAGATCAACGTGGTCGGACGCAACGAACTCGACAACGTCGCGGTCGCGTTCAACCTCATGGCAAAAGAGGTGCATAGTCGGGAGCAGGCGCTGTTTCATTCCAATAGCCGACTCGAAAAGGCGGTGTCCGACCGCACGGAAGAACTCGAACACTTGCTCGAGGCGTTGAAGCGGGCCGACGAGAACCGCAGACGGCTGTTGGCGGACGTGAGCCACGAGCTGCGCACGCCGCTGACCATCATTCACGGCGAAGCAGAGATCGCCCTTCGAAGCGACGAGCAATCGCCGTCCCGATACCGCCTGGCGCTGGAGAAGACGCGCGACGCGGCAGCGCATACGGCGGAGCTGGTCGACGACCTGTTGTTCCTGGCTCGACGAGAGTCGGGCGAGCCCAGACTGAAACGCGAGCTAATCGATCTCTCATCCCTCTTGCCAGGCATTGTGGAGCAATACCGGGCAGTTGCTAAGCAAAACGATACAAGCGTGTGTTTCGTCGGATCTGTCGATAAAGCGCCGGCAAGGACCGATCCGGTCCGTATTCGGCAAGTCGTGCTGATCTTGCTCGAAAATGCGAGCCGCTATGGTGGCCGTTCGATCGAGCTGCGTCTCGATTCAGCGCCGAAGGGATATATCCTCACAGTCTCCGACGACGGGCCGGGCATGACCGACGACGAGCGGGCGCATGCATTCGAACGGTTTTTTCGCGGCTCCAACGCGGCGGTACGCTATGGCCAGGGCTCCGGACTAGGATTGCCCGTGGCGAAGGCCATTGTCGAGGCCCACGGTGGCGAAATCACATTGAAAAACTCACCTAGCCAAGGCCTGACCGTATCATTCACGGTGCCGAGTGAACCCAAGCTCGACACCGCTGCCTGAGTCCTACGGCATCGGATACGAGCCCCGCCGACCGATCGGCCGCCGCATAGTCCCGCGTTGTCGCCGAGCGCCGTGATTTGGGAGATCAAATGAATTTCTCGGAATAGCGCAGCCACCCAAGCGTTGTAGAGCAGAGGATATTTTTGACGATGACCCATTAATCGTCCCGTCGGCCTGAGGACATGAACCGCCACCTGCCGACAGGGGCAGAACAAGGGCTGGTAATGAATCTCTTGCTTGTCGAGGACGAGGTGCGCGTCGCCGACTTTGTCCAAAGCGGCCTGAATTCGGAAGGCTGGACGGTGACGGTTGCACACGATGGTGAGACAGCCATCGAATTGTTATCCAACGATGTCTTCGAGGTCGTTATTCTCGACCTGATGCTACCGGGAATCAGCGGTTACGAAGTTTGCCAGCGCATGCGGGCGAGAAAAAATTTCACCCCGGTCTTAATCCTCAGCGCACTCGACGATGTCGAGGACCGAATTGCCGGATTGCGTATTGGGGCTGACGATTACCTTTCCAAGCCGTTCAATTTCGAGGAGCTCCTGGCACGGCTCGAGGCGCTTACCCGTCGCGCGCCGGATCAACGCGGCATGGCCCCGTTGGACGCGCGTGTTCTAACCGTTGGGCAGGTCAAATTTGACACCTGGTCGCTTGAGGTCACGTGCAAAGGGCAATCGATCGAATTGTCGGCCAAAGAACGGGACATTCTCAAGCTTTTCCTATCCAACCCCGAAAGAGTCTTATCCCGCGAACGCATCCTGAACGCGTTGTGGAAGATCACCGAAGACCCGCTTACCAACGTGATCGATGTCTACGTCGGCCGGCTCCGAAAGAAATTGGGCGATTGCGGAAGCTATATAAAGACCGTTCGGGGCGCTGGATATCGGCTATCGGTCTGCAATCATAAATCCATAGCTACAGACTAGTTATTATAGCAATTAATGGTAACACCTAGCCATAATACTGTGTAACGAAAATCTCGAAGCACTAATTTTTTTGGCGGCTCATAGAGCGACGGGCGTTTGCATATTCTGCATCCGCCCTGTGTCTTGCCCGCCCGGGCGGCCCGCGTAAATCACAGACCGCCCCGGTTCGCGCCTCACCTTATTCCGCTGAGACAGCCTGGCGCGCATTGGCCAGGGTAACATACGTTCCAACGCTCGGTTCACCGGACAAGGGCATGTCATTGTCGCTTTCGAACGCCATCAGCGCTTTGGAGGTTTCCTGGCCCCAAACACCGTCGATCGACGCCGTGTAGTAGCCGAGGTCGCGCAACAGGGTTTGGAACTCACGGGCGCGGTCAAAAGGCTGCATTAGCTTGTAATCGCTGATCAACGACCGGGTTAGCTGTGGATTGGCCCAGCCGGCTTCAAGGCAAGGGCGAAAATCGAGGTCGTAATAGTCAGCGATGTGGATCATGACCGCCGCCTCCGTGATGTGACGTTGGGCCATTTGCGGTCCCTCGACACTGGCGCCGGCTAATGCGATAGCGCCGGATGTCTCGCCATTGTCAATCAACAAATCGGCGTCCCCGGTGGTAGAAGCGACCACCAGACCGACACCGGAGGCGTGCGTCACGATGCCGTTGATCGACGTCGAAAAGTCGCCCGCAATCAGATCATAAGCTTGGTCGCCGCCTAAGGTGAATAGAACGTTGCCGACATTCACTTGGACCGCGGCCGCGGTGTCAGCGCCGCGCCGGTCAAACTGAGTCCAGGCGCCATTGAAAACGATCAGCTCAGCACTGCCGCGGCGGCTGGTGGGGGTAACGTCGGTGTCGATAAGGACGCGAACCCGATCGGTATCGAGCCGATTGACCGCGGTTCGGATCCACCAGCCGCCGCCTCGGCTCAACCCGCGTTGCCGAAAGAATCGCGGCACAGTTTGATCGGGGATACTCTCGACATAGATGTCGATCGGTCGAACCGAGGATTCCTCAACCAGTGTTCCGAGACACCGCAGAGCGGTCGAATGATAGGTTTCGATCGAAGTAACTGGTTCGGACGGTTGAAACGCATCGATGCCGGGATCTATGACCGCGCAGCCACCGCTGAGGACGAGTCCGAAAATCCCGCTCGTTGAAGTAAGAATTCTTGCAAACATTGCCGACTAAACTCCCGTTCTTCCCCAGCCAGCGCTCCGACAGCTGTAGGTCATTTGCCATACTACTCGTTTCTTCGCGACGCTGGCCTTGTCCCGGCCACAAGTTCGCCGCGCAACTATCGGATCACCGGCGACGCCGGACCGTAGGACAAGGCTCGCCCTGCGAAGACCCGCAATAAGTTTCGGATAACATGACATAAACGAATTTCTACCATGTCATATTCCCAACAACCGCCAGATGGAATGAAACCAAAGAGAAATCGTAAATCTCCCTGCCACGGTGGTGGTTGTTATCAATCAATCGGCTCTTTCCAGCCTCCACTGATCAGGTCGCTCTCGGCTTCGGGCGCCAAAGGCGGCTCGGGCATTGCAGCTTCGAGCGCTTGATCGAGAAAGCTGTCGAGCGGGCCGGTCGCCAATTGATATTCCGGCCCTTTCTGGTCCTCGACCGGATAGCCCCACAAATCCGTATGAACCATCATTTCGAGCTGCCACGCTCCGGCGCCCGACCGACAGGCGACACCGTACGAGGTTAGCCCGCCGGACAAGTCCTCAAACTGGCGGCAGTACCGGCCGTCGCGATGGACGAAGGTGAGCAGCGGCGTGATCTGACCGCCATTGGTGTCGATCGCAATGGGCGCGCCGCTGCGGCCGGTTTCAAGAACCGCGGCAAGTCTTTCGGGCCCGTTCGCGTCATCCTCCGCGCCAAACAACCAAATGCTGGTCGCACCGCCAATCGCGATCAGCAGCACCGCGGTGACCGCGTGCGCCAAACCCGGCGCGAGAAAACCTTCGAAGAGACGTCCGAGACGAAATCCGCTGGCGCGTGCGCGGCGTTGGTCGACGACCTGCAGAAGCTCATCCGGAACCGGTTCCTTGAGCGCGCTTTCATAGGACGCGCGCAACATCCCATTCAGTTTGCGAAGCGCATCGGCGCGATCGCCGGCAATCGGATCATCGGCGAGTTGGGCCGCGACTTTGGCGTCCTCGGTCGGTTCAAGCTCGCCGTCCACATGGGCCATGATTTTTTCATCTGATAACGGCATCCGGTTTTTCCCAATCTTCCTTACCTGACTGTTTGCGGTGGTTGATCGGTGCCAACCATGCCAAGCAGTCGTTTTCGCCCGCGCGCCAAGCGGCTCATAACGGTGCCGATGGGCAGCTCAAGCACATCCGCGGTTTCCTGATAACTAAGTCCTTCCACGGTGACCAAAGCGAGCACGATGCCTTGGTCTTTCGGCAGTTCCGTCATCGCCCGACGCACTTTGTCCAACGTCAAGCGCGAGTCCATGTCGTCGCGGCCGTCGCGCCCAACCAACTCCGTTATCTGGTCGAGAGCCACCGGCACCGCGCGACGGCTTTGGGTTCGTTTGTGATCGATCCACGCGTTCTGCATGATCCGGTACATCCAGCTATCGAGCCGCGTTCCGTCGGTCCACTGATGCAGCGCGCGTAGAGCTTTCTCGCACGACGCCTGCACCAGGTCGTCTCCGTCGGCCTTACTACCAGTCAGGGCATAGGCAAAACGCCTTAGCCGGGGCAGTAATGCGACCATTTGTTGCGTCGCTTCGGTCATCAGCTCCACACGCTCGATCTATTGGGGCAACAACGCCGGCGTCCTGGAATTATTCCCAACGCCGGAAAAATTAATATTTGGGAATTTTTTTGGGGGATCCAGGGAATAGACCAGCCCCCTGGGGCGTTTAAAGAGTGTGAGGATGTCTGATTATGCCTCAGCATTGATCGGACGGAACGTTTGAAGGGCCGGTAGGAACAATGAAACGGTATGTCCTGGTCGCCGCGATCTTGGCGCTGACCTGGTCGGCATTCGACTATGGTTTGGCCAGTTGGTCTCAATTTGACCTCGGTGTCGGCGTCCGTCCAGCGGCGGCCGATGACGACGATGATGATGACGGCGGTGACGATGATGATGGCGACGCGGAGCAGATTGCCGATGACGATGCAGCCGCGGCCACTGGCGACGACGAATTCGACGACGACGATTTCGACGAAGATGATGACGTTGATGACGATGATTTCGACGAAGATGATGACGATGACGATGATGACGATGACGATGAAAATGAGGACAATGGCGACGACGATGATGGCGAAGATGACGACGATGTCTCTTCCGAGCCGTCGGCGGACCTGATCGATGACGAGGAGGGCGTCAAAGACACATCCGAAGCAGAGTCGGGTGGCCCTGTACGTATCGAGACCTTGACGACGACTCTGCCGGAGGATGACGGTCTTATCGAGGCAGGCGAAATCCTCGCGTTTGCGCCAGACGCCACATCTCTCGACCAAATTGAGGCGCTCGGCTTTAGTGTCGCCACGCGCGAGTCGCTCCCGGCGCTCGGCATTGAAATCGCCCAGATCATAAGCGGGGCTGAACGAGACCTAGAGGATGTTTTGGCGGAACTACGCGCCGCGGTGCCGGACATTACGTTTGAGGCAAACCACATCTACAGCCTGGCCGGTAATATCTGTGAAGGTAATGGCTGCTATGGCACGGATCTGATTGGCTGGTCGGGAGACCGCGCGTCGTGTGGCGGCGGTATTCGGATTGGTTTGATCGACAGCGGTGTCGATACCGCGGAAACAGCCTTAAAATCAAGTCAAGTGCGGCAGCAATCGTTTTTGGAGGACCGGCTGCCGGCGCCCTCCGATCATGGGACCGCCATCGCCGCCCTATTGGTCGCGAGCGATGGCGAGACCTTCACTGGATTGTTGCCCGAGGCCGAGCTGTTGGTGGCGGCCGCGTTTTACCAGCAGCCCGACGGCACGATACGGGCGAACGCTTTGGCGCTTGCGCGAAGCCTGAACTGGCTTGTCGGCGAACGGGCGAGCGTCATCAATTTCAGCTTAACCGGCCCGCCGAACGGCTTGCTCGAATTATCCATCGCCCGCGCGCACGCCGCGGGCGCGATCATTGTCGCCGCGGCTGGCAATGGCGGGCCCTCCGGTCCGTCGCTATATCCCGGCGCCTACGACCAGGCGCTTGCGATCACCGCGGTCGACCGTTATCTGCGCATCTATCGGCACGCCAATCGCGGCGGCTACTTGTTCGCGGCCGCGCCGGGAGTCGGCATCTGGGCGCCGACCGGCGGACCGAACGGACGCGCCTGGGACGGCACTTCATTCGCTTCGGTGTTCGCTGCCGCGATTCTGGCCGAGCAGGCCGCGCACGACGCGAAGCCCGGCGATATCGCCAAGGCAATCGCCCGCGACGCGCGCGATCTCGGCGCGCCCGGACGCGACAATGTCTATGGCTGGGGATTGATGGCGAGCCGCCCCGGATGTTTGCCCTGACCGCGGGGCCGATTGACGAGAACGAAGGCGCTCCTGGTCGCAGCGCAAGGGCATTGCTGCTCGACAACACCAACTGAGGGTCCAGTGCTGCAAGCGCGCCACCCCGCGGGCGTCGGGATCAGCCGCGGGCCTCTCGCAGCCATTCGGCGAAACGGCTCAATGCGGCGTTTTCGCGGGCGTGCGGCGCACGTACCAGGAACATGCCCAGCGGTATCGCCAGGGCTTCGCCGAACGGTGCGTGGAGTTGCCCGCTCGCCAAGTCCTGGCGCACGAGATCGCTCAGCCCGATCGCCACGCCCAGGCCCTCAATGGCCGCCTGGTAGGCGACCGATGAGCTTTCCAGCACCAGGCCGCTTTCGGGGTCGACCGTATCGACGCCAGCGGCCGCGAGCCAATCGCGCCAATCATGCCGTCGGGTCTGGGCGTGAAGCAGTGTGAGGCCCTCGAGCTGGTCGGGGTGATGCAGAGGCCCGGTCGCGCCGCGCAGTCCCGGCGCACATACCGGAAAGCGTTGTAGGGCCAACAGAAACTCAGCCTCGCACCCTTGGAAGTCGCGTTCTTCGGTCAGCAGCGCACCATCGATGGGACCGGTCAGCAGGTCGTAACGGCCTAGCGTGGTGGCGAAATTGATGTCGATGTCAGGATGCGCCGCCTGCAATCGGCTCCAGCGCGGCACCAGCCAGCGCATCACCAGGCTCGGAAAAGCGCAAATCGTGAGCGATTGCCGCCGGCTGGCTCGGACGTTGGCACTGGCATGATCGATCACGCTCAGCGCCCCGCCGACCTGATCGTAATATTGTCGGCCGATGTCCGTCAGCCGGACGTGTTGCGGGCCACGCACGAACAGCGCCACGCCAAGGTTCGCCTCCAAGGTCTTGACGGCCTTGCTTATCGCGGCCGGTGTGACGAACAGCTTTTCCGCGGCCCGAGCGAAACTCCTGGTTTCCGCAGCAGCGACGAACGAGACCAGTGGAGTCATTGGCGGCAGGTCTCGGGCCATTCACTTGCTCCTCGATCAAGGGCAACTTTTCGTTAGCCTAAGTTTACAATTAGTCGTTTGCTCGTCAATCGCCCCGGTGCCAGCATCGCCGGATGCAGTCTTTGGGGTGCGTACAAGCAATAAAGACCCGATAGGGAGGCGAGTTATGGGCCATTTGCTCAGCGAACGTGAGCTTGACGAACTCGAATATGCCGACAAGGCGGCATTCCACTCACCCATACCGACGCAGATGGTGTCCAACGGTGAGTTCAATCCGCTGCCGCAGAACGAGCGGCAAAAACATGTAGAGAGCCGCATCAAGGCGCTCGCCGACGATATCGGCGGCCGGCAGGGCCTGTCGCGCAGAGCGTTTCTGCAAACCACTTGCGGCATGGCCACGGCGTTTCTGGCCATGAACGAAGTGTATGGGCCGGTCTTTTCGGTGAAGGAGGCGGAGGCCGCCGATCCCGAGCTCGCCCTGGCGCGCGCCGAGACCCTCCGCCATCAGTTCGTGATGGACGTGCAGACCCATTTCGTACGTGACGAATTCGAAATGGATGGGCTTCTCGGCCTGGCGAACTTCGCCGCGGAGCACTGGAATCCAGCCATCTCCAAGGAGAACATCAATCTCGGCATGTACAAGTTCGAGAACTATCTCAAGGAGGTATTCGTCGACAGCGACACCGATGTCGCGCTGCTGTCTGGCGCCCCGTTCGACGATCCGAACTGGGTCTTGCTGTACAACGACCAGATGGCGCGCGCCCGCAACATCGTGAACGAGACCGCGGGGTCCACGCGCATGCTGGCCCATTCGGTGATCCGTCCAACCCAGGATGGCTGGATGGACGAGGTCGACGAAGCGATCGAGACCTTACATCCGGATTCGTGGAAGGCCTACACCATCGGCGATCCCTTCGGCACGTCGAAATTTCCCTGGCGCCTCGACGACGAGGAGCTGGTGTATCCCTTCTACGAGAAGGCGCTTAAGGCGGGCATCACGAACGTTTGCGTCCATAAGGGTCTCATGCCCTACGACTACGAGACCGCGCACCCCGCCTCCTGGCAATACGCCACCGTATGGGACGTGCCGAAAGCCGCGAAGGATTGGCCGGACCTCAACTTCATCATCTACCATGCAGCCTGTCAGCCATTCTTGGAGCTGCCGGACCGCCAGCTCGCAGAGTTCGAGGACACCGGCTACATCCGCTGGGCGTCCGATCTCGCCCGCATTCCGGAAGAGCACGGCGTCACCAATGTTTACGCCGAGCTCGGCACCGTGTTCGCGAATTGCTGCGTAACGCATCCGCCGCTTGCCGCGGGTCTCGTGGCGACGCTGGTCAAGGGGATGGGCGCCGATCATGTGGTGTGGGGCACCGATTCACCCCTCTACGGCTCGCCGCAATGGCAGATCGAGGCGTTGCGGCGCATTGAGGTGCCGGAAGCGCTGCAGCAAAAGTTTGACTTGGCGCCTCTCGGCGATGCCACGTCGATGGTGAAGAACGCCATTCTCGGTCTCAACTCCGCGCGGCTCTATTCCCTTGACCTGAACACGCAGCGCGCGGCGTTGCCGGGGGACAAGTTCGCCGAGATGCGCGCCCGGTTCGGCAGCCCGGACGGTTATCATAGCAATCGTTCGAATGCGGCCTACGGCTACGTCACGACGGCGTAACGCAACGGGCGGCCCCGGCGCCGGCCGTGGTCGCCCACCTCACTTCTTTCTAACCAACCCGAGCGGCGTGCGGCATCCAGCGCGTTGCCGGCCTGGAGACTGACGCAATGACAGCGGTCGCAACGGCGAATTGGCAACGACGCCGAAAGTTTTACGCTTGGGGCGCGGAGGACGAAGGCGCCAGCGCCGACGAGGCGCGCGCCATCGAGCGGACATGGGCGGAACCGTTGGGCGTCGACTCTTTCGAGACCACGCCGACACCCACGCTCGACGACATAGACCTCAAGCCCTCGCGCACCATTACCATCCCGGCGGCGCTCAACGAGATCTGCCGCACCGACCCCTACGAGCGGGCGCTGCACACCTACGGCAAGTCGTTCATGGAGAGCGCGCGCTGCTTCGCCCGCGATTTCGCCGACGCGCCGGACGCCGTCGCCTACCCCCGCCACGAGGCCGACATCGCCGCGCTGCTCGACTGGTGCGGCGGCGCCGAGTTCGCGGCGATACCCTATGGCGGCGGTTCGAGCGCGGTGTACGGGATCAACCCGGCGGTGGGGGACCGCTTCAAGGGCACGGTCACGATCGACATGTCGAGCATGAACCGGGTGTTGGACGCCGACACCGTTTCACGCGCCGCGCGGGTGCAGGCGGGCGTGTTCGGCCCAGACCTCGACGCCCAGCTCAAGCCTCACGGCCTCTCGTTACGCTTCTTCATGCAGGCCTACCCCTATTCCAGCCTCGGCGGCTGGATCGCGACGCGGGCGGCGGGCCACTACGTGACAGGCACCACTCATATCGACGATTTCGTGGAAAGCGTGAGGATGATCACGCCCAGCGGCGCCTGGGAATCGCGCCGCTTGCCAGCCTCCGGCGCGGGCCCGAGCCCGGACAGGTTCGCGATCGGCTCCGAGGGCTCGATGGGCATCATCACCGAGGCTTGGCTGCGGCTACCCTCGCGCCCGGTGCATCGCTGCGGCGCGACCTTCGGCTTCGCCGATTTCTACGACGGCGTAGAGGCGCTGCGCGAGATCGCCCAGTCCGGTCTGTCGCCAGCTAATTGCCGTTTGATCGACCCGCGCGAAGCCGGCCTGACCGGAGCCTATGACGGCAGCCATGCCGTATTGGTGCTGAGTTTCGAATCCGCGCATCATCCGGTGGAACCGTGGCTCGCCATCGCCGCGGAGGCATGCCGAGATCTTGGCGGGGTGACGGTCGAGGCATTGGCACCCGCCTCCGGCGATACCCAGTCCACCGCCGCCGCGCGCTGGCGCCAGGCTTTCGTGCGCGAGCCGTTCTATCGGGAAGTCAAGACCGCGCGCGGCATTGGCCGCGAGACGTGCGAAACCGCGATCCCCTGGAGCGGATTTCGGGAGCTGCATGAAGCGGTGAAGGCGCGCACCGCGGAGGCTATTCGCGCTGTGACGGGACGCGAAGGCACGGTCACCTGCCGCATCACCCATATCTATCCCGACGGCCCGGCACCCTATTTCACCTATCACTTCCTGTGCGACAAGAAGCGCATGGTGGAGCAGGCGATGGCCATCAAGTCCGTCGCCTATGACGCCATGACCGAACACGGCGGCACCATCACGCATCACCACGCGATCGGCCGGTTGCATATGCCATGGTATGTCAAGCAACGACCACAGTTATTCGGCGCGGTCCTGCGTTCGGCCAAACAGACCTTGGACCCGCACGAAATTATGAACCCGGGCGTCATCGTAGAGCCCTCGCCATGACCGAGGCGGCGCTCAAAGGCGTGCGCGTATTCGATCTCACGCGAATCCTGGCTGGTCCCAGTTGCACACAGATACTCGGCGATCTCGGCGCCGACGTAATAAAGGTCGAGCAGCCAAGTCGCGGCGACGACACACGCGGCTGGGGCCCACCGTTTCTCAAAGATGCCGACGGCGGGGACACCACGGAAAGCGCATATTACCTCGGCGCCAACCGCAACAAGCGGTCCGTGAGCCTCGACATCGCGAGCGACGAGGGCGCCGAGCTGGCGCGCCAGCTCGTCAGCCATTGCGATGTCGTGGTGGAGAATTTCAAAGTCGGCGGCTTGCGTCGATATGGCCTCGGCTGGGACGATCTGCGCAAAACCTATCCAAGCCTCGTCTATTGCTCGATCACCGGCTTCGGCCAGGACGGACCCTACGCCGCGCGGCCGGGGTACGATTTCATGGTTCAGGGCATGGGCGGGCTGATGAGCGTCACCGGTGAAGCGGAAGGATCGCCGATGAAGGTGGGCGTCCCAATCTCCGACATCATGGCTGGCATGTACGCGGCCGTCTCCATCCTCGCCGCGCTGCGCCACCGGGAGCGGACGGGCGAAGGCCAGCATATCGACATCTCGCTCTTCGACGTGCAAGTCGGATGGCTCTATAACCAAGGCATGAACTATTTGATTGGGAACCAATCATCTGCTCGCTACGGTAATGGCCATCCCAACGTCGCGCCGTGCGATGCTTACGATACTAAGGATGCGACGATCACGGTCGTGGTCGGCAACGACGAGCAGTTCCGCCGGCTGTGCGATCTCGTCGGCCTACCCGATCTCCACGCGGATGAACGATTCGCCACAAACGATGCCCGCCAGCGCAATCGCGCCGCGCTTGATGGGATATTGCGGCCGGTCCTCAAGCGGAGGCCGAGTCGAGAGTGGCTCGACCTCATGGCGCGGGCGGGCATCGCGGCGGGGCCGATTAATCGCATCGACGAAGTGTTCGCCGACCCGCAGGTGGTCGACCGAGGCATGAAAATTGCCCTGCCGCACGCCGGCGCTGGCGGCGCCGAGGTGCCGTTTATCGCGAGTCCGATGCGGATGTCGCGCACGCCGCCGCGCTACGACCGTTCACCGCCAATGCTCGGCGAGCACACCGAAGAGATTCTGCGCGACACGCTTTTCCTGAGCGATGACGAGATCGCAAACTTGCGATTGCGCGGCACGATATGATCCGAAACCCAACGAGATCCGGGAAATGACGCGACACGGCACTGGACTGATATTGGCGATCATCGGTGGCGTTTGGTCTCCGCTGACCGCCGCATGGGCCGGCGAGAGCGAGATCGCCGAGGGCCGGCGCCTGTTCATCGAGCACTGCGACACCTGTCATGGCGTGATCACCACCGATCCGGACTATGTGATCGCCCGCCTATCGTCGGCCAGGCTCCACCTGGCGATGGCACCGCCCTATGGGCCGAACCTGACCGGTGTGATCGACCGCGAGGCCGGGACCGTGCCGGATTACGACTATTCCACTGAGTTCGAACGGTATGTCGGCGACGTGATTTGGGAGCCCGAGACCCTCGACGCGTGGATCACCGACACCCAGGCCGTGGCTCCGGGGACGCGCATGTATTTCCGCCAAAAGGACGAGGCCGTTCGCCAACGGATCATCGACTATCTCGTCGCCTACGACTGAGCAGCCGTGCCGACGCATCGAGAGGCGGAGCACGAACATGACCACAGCCCGTTGGTACCTGGGTCACTTTAGATTAGTGGCTTCATAAATCTCATCGCGCCCCCTTAAGCCGTGCCTCCAGTTCGTGGCGCTGGATTTTGCCGGTCGCGCTGCGGGGGAAGTCGTCGAAGTCAATGAAGTGAACTTCCTTGGGCAGTTTGTAGCTGGCGAGTCGGCCCTTGCACGCGGCAATGAGGTCGTCGGCCGTCAGCGCCTCGTCGAGGCGGGCCGCGAAGACCACGGGAACCTCGCCCCATTTTGCGTCCGCCTTGCGCACCACGGCGGCGTCGGCCACACGGGGATCGGCCAGGATGTATTGCTCGATCTCAACCGGATAAATGTTCTCGCCGCCGGATTTGATCATGTATTTGACCCGGTCGACGAACTCCAAGCTGCCATCGCGATTGCGCCGGAAGGCGTCGCCCATGTGAAACCAGCCGCCTCGGAAGCTCTCGGCGTTGGCTTCCGGGTTGCGCCAATAGCCCGAAAACAGCGACGGGCCGCGAATGGCCAGCTCACCTGGCTCACCGATCGGCACATCATTGTCGTCCGGGTCGACCAGGCGGATTTCGCAGAAATCGTTTGGCCATTTGGCAAGCGTGCTTGGCGCCTCGCCGATCGGTACCGTGTTGCCGGTGGCGGGAGGCATGCCGGTTTCGGTGGAGCCGAACGTGTTCAGGTACGGCGCGTTCAGCAGTTCGGTGATTTCCGCCAACTGGTGGCGCGGCACCAGGTCGGCCATGGCGCCGATCACGGCGATGCCCCTGGGCCGCACGCGACGCTGACGCAGGACATCGATGAATTCGCCGATCATGCCCGGGATCAACGGTAGATAATGGATGGTCTCGTTTTCGATGGCGTCGATCAGGGCATCGGCGTCGTAACCGTCGACCACGACCACTTTGCCGCCTCGTATCAGAGTACCGAGGGTGAAGTCGTTCGAGCCCATGTGAAAAAGCGGCGCCCAGGCGACGAACGTGTCTTGGTCGGGCGCGCCCAGTTCAGCGCCAAAGATCAAGGCCCGGGCGATCATCGCGCGGTGGCTGATAAGGGCGCCTTTGGGCAGCCCCGTGGTGCCGGACGTGAAGACGATAACCAAGCCGTCCTCAGGTCCCACCTCGACCTCGGGCTCGTCGCCCGGCGCGTCCGCCAGCGCCCTATCGTAGGTGTCGTCAAATGCCAGGCAGTTGATGCCAGCCTCGCGAGGGACGGTCAGGCGATCGACGTATTCGGGCTGGGTCAACAGCAGGCCGGGGCCGGTCAGGTCGATGCAGTGGGCGAGTTCGGCCGGTGACAGGCGCCAGTTCAGGCTGGCCGTAATGGCACCAATTTTGGCGGCGGCCAATTCGACCTCGACGAACGGAATGCAATTGCGGGCGAGCAAGCCGACCCGATCGCCATGCCCGATACCGCGCGCGCGCATGACGTGGGCCAGGCGGTTCACCCGTACGTTCAATTCCCTGTAGGTCAGCCTCTCATCGCCGCTGCGCACGGCGATATTGTCTGGCCGGAGGCGCGCCTGGGCCGCGAACATGCGCCCGATATTGCCGCCGCCGGCCTGCCGCACCTCCGCCGAGGGTTGGTATCCATCGTCGCGCGTCAGCATCAGACTTCTACTCCATGGACCTTGGACTCGCGACCGCGCGGCCCGGGCGACTTGCCCGATTCAGTCTTCAAGCCTCTTCCACCAGGGCCAGGACGCGGGTCGGGCTGCCGGAGCCCTGGCGAATTTTTAACGGTGGCGTGATCAGAACCGCACCCTGGGGCGGCAAGGCGTCCAGGTTGGTTAGGGCCGGCAGGCCGAACCGGTTGTTGCCATGCATATGATAGTGGCAGGGATAGGGAATGTTGAAATGCTGTGCTTGACCCGCATCCGTGCCCACGGCCTCGCAGCCGAAACCGACGACGTCCCGCTCCTCGATCAGCCACGGTATCAGGTCCTCGTGCGGACCCGGCGTGTGGGAGCCGTCTTCGGCCATATTCATATAGGCCACCGGATCGCGCTTGAGGGACCAATCCGTGCGCATCAGCAGCCAGGAACGGGGCGGGATAGGCCCATGCGCCTCTTCCCATTGTTCCACTGCTTCGGTGGTCAGCAAATAGTCGGGGTCGGCAGCCGCTGCCTCCGAGCAATCGACGACACAGGCATGGGCGAGAAACTTCTCGACCGGAATGGTATCGGTGGCGTTCTCCGGCAAGTCCTTGCCCGACACCCAATGAATCGGCGCATCGAAATGGGTGCCGGTATGCTCGCCGCACGAAAGATTGTTCCAATAACAGAACGGCCCGCGGTGGTCGTAGCACGAAATTTCTTCCATCCGGAACGGCCACGACTGGCCGAACTCGGGTGGCATGACAATGGTTGGTACGTCGGGTTGCAGTGTCATGGTCAAATCCACCACTTTGATGCCGCCTCCCAGGATACCGCCCAAGAGCCCGGTCAAAACACCGTCGGCCTTCTCAACAGTTTGGCTGTCGGCCATGCGCCGGCGCACTCCTCTTTCGTTGACCTCGGCCTTACGGCCGAATTTCGCGTTCCAGTTCCTTGGGATTTTCCGTCATCCGTTCGGCGATTTCTTCGGCCACGGCACCGATGGGAACGTCTTCCCGTCCCTTCTTCAGGGCGTCGACAATACGCCGCGCCACCATATCCGGCTCCAGTTTTGGCGGCGGCACCATTTGGTGCCATTCATCGTCCAGCGGGCCGACAAAAGCGTTGACGACCCGCACGCCGCCCGCCGTCATCTCCGCCCGCAGGCATTGGGCGAGCGAGAGGGCGGCGGCTTGCGAGGCGGAATAGGTGCCGAAGGCGGGGTTGTTGACCCAGGCATAAGGCGAAAGGATGTTCACCCACGCTGCGGCTCCATGCGCCCCGTCCGCGCCGCGCCCGCGCATCGCCGGCCCGAAGGTTCCGGCCAGGCGCAACAGGCCATGATAATGGATATCCATTTCGTCCCGCGAGGTGTTCAAATCAAAGCGGTCCAAGACCCCGCCGGTGCGTAGATAGTAGCTGTTGTTGACCAGAATCTCGACCTTGCCACCCAATAGCGCAGCAAGTTCCTGCACCGAATCCGTATCCGTCACATCCAACGGAAACAGGCTCACGCCCGGCAGGTCTTTTGCCGCCGCAAGCGCCGGGCTCGCCTTCCAAGGCTTGGCATGGCCGATATAAATTTCACGCGATCCGGCGGCCCCGAAGGCTTTCGCCAACGCCAAGCCCAGGTCGGTTTTGCCGTCGACGATCAGGACGCGGCGATTTTTCGGATCGAAGGTCATTTCTCGCAATTGCACATCATCCTCTTCACTCGGGCCCGGCGACTCCGGCCGCGCCTGCATTACCGCCATTCCACCACGGTCCAAGCCCAGCGAGAGGCGCACCCGTTCGCCCCGGCGGCAATCTTCGGCCAAATGCACCACCACCGAAGGGCCGGCATCCATCGCTACCATGCCGAGTCGCCAGGGCAGCCGGTCGCGGAAAAACAGATCGTTGGAATGATGCAGGATGGTTTCGGCCAGCAACGTGCCGCCCACGGACACGTCCCGCCAAGGCAGATCGTCGCTTAGGCAGTTGCCGCAAATCTGGCGTGGCGGATACTGCACCGTGCCGCAAGCGGCACAGGTCTGCAACGCGAACCGGCCCACGGCCGCCAGCGCCGTAAGGCCTTGCGCCTCACGGGATCGATTGCCGGGCGGTAGGGTCGGCAGCCGGGTGCGCTTGATTGGGTCTTTGCGCTTTGGCGGCGGCAGTGGCGTGGTCATGCCTGGCCCCGGCTCAAGATGGCGGCGGAGCTACAAAGCCCCCTGTCATAGTTGATCATACCAAAGCACGAGACCAGACCGTGCGCGGCGTCTGCCACCATCGCACCCAGGTTTTCGTCCGTTAGTTGCCTAATTGCTTCGACCAAACCCAAGGAACCGCCCGCCGCCCCAGCCTGGCCGACCGACAATTGCCCGCCCGAGGTGTTGAAGGGGAAATCGCCAGCCACCGTCAAATCATGGTTGCGCACGAACGCCGGCGCCTCGCCCTTTTCACAGAAACCCAAATCCTCGATCTGGAGGAAACAGATCACGGGGTAGTCGTCATAGGCTTGGACGAAATCGATATCCTTGGGGCTGATGCCGGCGAGACCGTACAAATCGTCCACATCCATGGCCCAGCCGCCGCGTATCTGAATGGGATCGTCGGGAAAGGCGTTATGCCGCTCGATGGTGGACGACAAGATGGCGTAAGGCAGGCCAAGCTCATGCGCCCGCTCCCTAGACATCACCAGATATGCCTCCGCCCCCGCGCAGGGCATGACGCAATCGAACAGGCGAAGCGGATCTGCGATCGGCCTGGCGTTTAGATAGTCGTCAAGCGTCAGAGGGCGTTTCATCAAGGCATGCGGGAACCGCAGGGCATTGTCCCGCTGGGCGATACACAGTTTGGCGAAGTCCTCCCGCTTGGCGCCGTATTCCCGCATGTAATGGTCGGTCAGGAACGCGAACGACGCGTTGGGACCTCCGGAACCGTATGGATAGACCGCGTCATTGGCGAACTGGCTGAAGGATGCAATGGTCTTGCGGAAGCTGTCCACGTGGTTGGTGTCGCCGGCGATACAGGCCACCACCTCGGCATCCCCCGCCTGCACCGCCCGCGCCGCCCGCCGCAGCGCCACCACGCCGCTGGCCCCGCCCATGGGAATATGGTCCAGCCAGCGCGGCGTCACGCCAAGATGCTGGGTCAGGCCCACCGCCGTGTCGGGCGCGAGGGTGAAGGAGGAAACGCACAGGCCGTCCACGTCCTCCTTGTTTATGCCGCCACGGTCGATCAGCGCCGCCAGCGCGCGGCCGCAAAACCAATGGGCGCTGCGCAAGGAATGCCGGGTGTAGGGAATGGTAACGGGCGCGCACAAGGCGATGTCTTCATAGCCTTGGCGTTTCCGTTTCATGCGCCGAAACCTTGCGGTCCGGTTTTCATAAGCCCTTGGGGTGGGTCATGAATTCCTCGATGATTTCCGGCGGTGGCTGAATGAAGTCCGAGGTACGACTAACGTTCAGCCCTGTCAGACGCCGCAGTTTCACTGCCATTTCGGCCATTTTCACGACGATCGGGATGCCGTTGATGATCGGCGCACCGTCGACATTGTGGTTGTGCTCTCGCGAGAACAGCAGCATGGGAATGCCGCCGCCCGGGATCACCACATCGATGCCCCGGGCAACCAGCGGCTTGGCCTGCTCGGCGAACGACCGCTTTACTTCCTCGTAGCGTTCGGGCCCTTCGAAGCCCTTGAGGATCTGTCCGGGCTCAAAGGTCATGGCGTCAACGCCGGTGACCCGTTCTTCCAAGCCGTATTTGCCAATCTGGTGGCGAAACCAGGGTTTGAAACGCGGGTTTATGGTGACGATGCCCATCTGCTGTCCCAACTGGCAGCTATAGAGCATCGACGCCTCACCCAGGGCAACGACCGGAATATCCACCGCCGATCGCGCCTCGTACAACCCGGCGTCCTGAAAGTGCCCGACGATGAAGGCGTCATAGCCCTCGCGTTCGGCGGTAATGGCATTGGCGATCATCTCCCGCGCGCAGCGGAACTCCACCAGGGGGTGTGCGTAGGAATCGAAGGGGGTGATGCCTTTGACATCGACCGTGGTGCCTTCGTCGACGATATCGGCAAGATGCTGGCGCAAATTGTCCCAATAGATCTTGCCGTTTTCGTAGTCGACATAGCTTTGATACCAGATGCGCATCGGCACCATTATCTCTCCCCTTACCAGATTCAATTGGCCAGGATGGGCTGTCGGTTCGCCAGCGCCATAGTAGCGGGTGTGGCCAAAATCGATCCAAACACAAAAATTTTCAAGATTCCGCGTCGCGGGCCCAAGACCGGCCGCAATGACCCAGTGTGGGTAAAACGTCTTGTGACGTCCCCGTCATCGCGGCGCTATTCGCAGTGAGGGTTATGGACCTGGGTTTTGTGAAGACTGGGTGGTGGTGGGCACAGTCTGCCGCGAACCCGTCTCCGCCACCTTCCCCGATATACAGGGAAGATACAGGGAATTTTGACAAAAAATCAGGGACGTGAATCGGCGCATCACTCGTCGTGCCCCATCTCATTCGTCATACCGTCCGACATGTCGTGCTCAGGCATGGCGTGGTCCGGCATAGCGTGCGGCTCGATATCGCCTGGCGTCTCCACGCCGCCCAGGATGAATCCGTCGGGTATGTCTTCGAAGGCCACTACGGCGCCGCCAAACTCCAGCGCGAATCCCTCGGCGGCGGCTTGGTCGGAAAACGGTACCGCCTCTGGCGCGCCCATGCCGCCCATGCGCTTGCTATCGATCACATACCACGCGCCGCTCGCATCGATCCATGTATCGGGCTCCGGAGCGTCCCAGTTCGCGCGCGCCATGTCGCTGACGTAGATCGCGGCAATGTCCTTCGGCTCGCCCGGCAGCAGGGTGAAGGCAATGGCATCGCGAACCGACGAGAACCAGAGCGGGTCGGCTTGGGACTTGAGGAAGACCTGCCCCTTGGGCCCAAGATGGTCGGCGACGATCATGTTGCAAAAATAGCCGACCGCGTCGCGTGTGATGTTCTGCGCCTCGGGCGTCGCGGTTTCGTCTTCACCGCAGCCAACCGCGATCGACAGAAAAATCGCGAGAACGATCGACAGACGTGCGACGCGTAGGCTCAAAGCTCTCTCCTGCGGAACAGGGCGCCGGCGACGGTCAGCGGCACGACAATCCAGGCCACCATGGCGGATAGCACAACAGTGCCCCCGAATCCGGCCTGCCCGGCGAGACCGACCATGCCCGACATCGTAGCAACCGCGCCCGAGCCCGAAAGGTTGAACATGCGATAGAGGTCGGTCGGATTGAACAACATCAGCGCGGCGAACAGATCTGTCGTGATTATCTGTCCTTCGTCCGCGACCAGCGCGCCGAGCAGCGCCATGTCGTAGAGCACGACAAATACCAGCCACACCGAGACCGCGATACCCCCGGCGGTGCCGCGATCACGCACCACGACGCTGATTAAATAGCCGAGCGCAACAAAGATCGCGCCGAGCAACATTGAGCTGCCGACCATTGTGCCCAAGGCGCGCCAGGCTTCGGCATCGGCGCCCTTGCCCGCGACCAGACCAGCCACGCCGTACCCAATCACGGTGGCGAAAGCGAGGATCGCGACATGGCCCAGGAATTTGCCGAGCACCACCTGCCAGCGCGCCACCGGATAGGCCAGCAACAACAGCATCGTGCCGCGTTCGACTTCACCCACAAGGGCTTCATAAGAGAGAAGCAGGGCGATCAGCGGCAGCAGAAAAATGCTCAGACTCGAAAGACTGACCACGGTGATCGCGAGCCGGCTCGCGCCCACGGTTCCCGTCGGCGCGCTACCCAGGAAGGCAAGCGCAAGCGCAAGCACGCCCAGCAAGAGCGTCGCCGCGATCACCCAGCGATTGCGCAAGCCGTCGCGGATTTCCTTGCCGGCGATAATTAACACCGCGCTCATAGCGGCACCTCTTCGCCGCGGTAATGCGCGTACAGAGCGTCAAGCGTCGGCGGGTGGATCTCGACGTCTTTCACCACGCCGTCGAGCTTTGCGATGTCGCGCACCAGCGCCATCTTTTGATCGGGTTGGCACGTGATTTCCACCGCGTGATCGTTCACCCGTTTGACCACCGCGGCACCGAACCGCTCGGCGACCACGGCGCCATTGCCCGCCGTAAAGGCGATGCGAATGTGCACTGGCAGTGCCGCGGCGCCGCGCAACTCGTCCAGCGTGCCGCAGGCCACCATGCGTCCTTGCTTCATGATCGCGACACGATCCGTCCGCGCCTCGACCTCGGTCAGCGCGTGCGATGACAGCAACACCGCGGTGCCGGCCTCGGCCATCTGCTGGACAGTGTCATAAAAGCTCAGCCGCAAGGTCGGATCGAGTCCTGAGGTCGGTTCGTCGAGCAAAAGCAGCTTGGGGCGACCGAGCAACGCTTGCGCCAAGCCAAGGCGCTGACGCATGCCTTTCGAATAGGTCTGGATGCGCTGACCCGCGGCGTGTCCCAGACCAACTTGATCCAGCAGGCCTTCGGACTGCCGCGCCGGCACCCCTTTGAGACGCGCATAGAAACGCAGCAACCCGTGCCCGGTCATGGTTTCATGAAACGCAACATTTTCAGGTAGGAAGCCAATGACGCGCCGGGTCCGCACCGCTCCGCGGCCCACTGGCTGCTCCCCGAGAACCCGCAAGTCTCCGCCGTCGGGTCGCGTGAGGCCCAACATCAACTTCATCAAAGTCGTCTTGCCCGCGCCGTTATGGCCAAGCAACGCCAAGCTTTCGCCCGCGCCGACCGACAGGCTCACATCATCGACCGCGGCTTGAGCGCCATAAAACTTGGTCGCGCCTCTGATATCGACGATCGGCGCGCTCATACGCCACCTCTCATATCGTGATCAACCTTGCCGGGTGGCCGCATGAGTGGCGCGCTATCAATCACACCACCCGGGTGCAATGCCGGAAACTGCTCTTGCGCCCAGCGCAGGATCTGCACCGCGGGGCTGGTCAGCAGCAGCTTGGCCAGGGGATGACGCCAGACCACTTGGTCGACCATATCGTTCGGCTTATACGGCGCGTCGGCGATGCCGTCGCCGTTCAAATCGAAGGCGGCATTATCGCTCCAAAAATTGCCGCGGCCATCGTGCGACCATTCGAGCCAACGCGTGCCGACATATTTGACCTGGGTCTCATTGTCGATGAACGCGTTGCCGCTGAACAAGTTACGCTCCGAACCTGCGGTAAAATGAATTCCCGTCCCGCAGCTCTCGAAACGATTATCGAGCAAACGGTTTTTGTTCGAATTGTAAAGAAACACGCACTTGGTTTTGCCACGCCGTACAACATTGCCCTCGACTTGGGAACTGTTGGCGTAGTTGAACATGATGCCGTGGTCGCGATCACCATCCGAGATATTGTTGAGTATGCGCATCCGATGCGAGTACATCAGAGCGTAGCCGATATGGTTGCCGAACGAAATATTGCCGCTGATCTCGCTGTCGTTGGCGTACATATAGTGCACGGCGAAGCGAAGGTCGCGGAACCTGTTGTTACGAAAGGTATTGTGCTTGCTGGTGGTGACGAAGATGCCGTCACGGCCAAAGCGGATATCGTTCGCCTCGACGATCGAGCCCGGCGAGTTCCACAAATGGACGCCGTTACCGCGCTCGTTCATGCGCGGGTCTTGGCTGCCAGTAATGCGGTTACCCCGCACCACAACGTTGTCGGGGCCGTGCAAATATACTCCGAACAGGTTGCCGTCCAGACGATTGTCTTCGATCAAGGCGCCGTCACCGGTCTTGTCGACGAACACACCGGCATCGACTGCGGTGAAGTCAGTGCCTGAATTGCGCAGCGTCAGTCCACGCACGGTCACGTCGGGGGCCGCCAGAGTGATCCCGCGGCCCACGCCCTCGCCATCCACCACCGCACCCGGTTCGCCGGCGAGCGTGACGCCCGGTTGTGTCACGACGATCCCGCCGGCGTGAACACCGGACGCCAACTTTAGCGTGTCACCAGGCCCGGCCATGGCGAGCGCCTCACCGAGGCGCCCGCCACCTGGCTCGACCAATATGGTCGTGGCGGCCATGCCCGATGCCGACGGCAGACAGCAGACCGCGAATAGCAGTCCGGCTGCCGCCGCCTTCGGCATGGTTCGCCGCAAGACCATTACGCGCTCTTCGGCTTCACAAACATGCGGCCACGCATCTCCATGTGGAGCGCATGGCAGAACCATTGGCAGTAGAACCAATGGACGCCCGGCCGATCCGCCGTGAAGGTCACCGAGGCGGTGGCCTGCGGCGCGATCTCCATGATGATGCCGAAGTTTGACAGGGTCCAACCGTGGGTCAGGTCATCGATGTCATCCATGTTGGTGATGAACACCGTCACCTCGTCGCCCTGGTTCACCTCGAACTTGTCGAGGCTGAATGTGGGCGCCACGGAGTGCATGTAGACGCGCACCTTGTTGCCGTCGCGCACAACATCCTCGCCCCAATCGAGGTCGACGCCGTCGTGAGCGGCCCACTTGCGCGCCTCTTCCCAGCTCGCGTCGTTGCGATCCCAGATCTGTAACGGATTGACCTTGGAGCGGTGCACAATAATGCAATCATGCGGCTCCGCGTAGGTCGGGCCGTCGTGCACCAACGTCATCTTATCGCCCGAGATGTCGATCATCTGCTCACATTCGGGCTTTAGCGGCCCGACATTGAGGAAGCGGTCCTTCGAGAACTTGTTGAGCGACATCAGCCACTTGCCGTCGGCCTCTTTGGTTTCGCCCATCGAGGTGTGGTTGTGGCCAGGTTGATAGTGCACGTCGATCTTTTCGATGATCGGGTCGACATCTTCGCCATTGTACTGGCGGATTGCCTTGTCCATGCTCCACTTCACGACCTGGCTGTCGAGGAACAAGGTCGTGAAGCAACTGCCCTTGCCGTCATACGCCGTGTGAAGCGGGCCAAGACCGAGCTCGGGCTCGGCGACAATGACGTCACGCGGCTCGATCTTATCGTCGAACAGGTCGTCGAGCCTGCGCACGTCGATCACCGAACAGGTCGGCGACAACTTGCCGTTGACGACGATATGAATGCCGTCGGGCGCGGTGTTGACGCCGTGCGGGCTGGTCGGGATCGGAATGTAACGCGTGTAAGCCGAGCCCTTGCGACCGTCCAGCACCTTAACGCCGTTATACTCCTTGTAATCGCCGTTCTTCACGCCCTCTTCAATGCGCTGGATATTGAAGGCGACCGCCCAGTCACGTTCGGCCGAAGTCATGTCCTCCAGGGTCATGCCCATCTCGGAGTTGTAGCAGGACGAGATGGCATATTTGCCCTGATAGTCGCAATCCACATTGTCGAGATTGCCGTCGACAATCACCTGCCAGGCGATTTCCATGGTGTCACCGTCCACCGCGCTGAAAATCGCGACGTATTTCGACGGATCGTCAAGCACGCTGCCATCGTTGGGCAACGGAACTTCATGCTCGCCATTACAGAAGAGGTAACCGGTGCGCGGGTACTTCTGGGGTCGCATGCCATGGATAGCGTTAGCGTTAGGAATTTCGATGATCTTGTCGGGCTTCATGGTATCGCAGCGAATCCGCGCCAGACGCGTATTCGCCTTATCGTTGATCCACAGATAGCGCCCGTCATAGGTGCCGTCGGTGAACGACATATGCGGATGGTGGGCATCGCCGTTTGTGTAAATGCCACCGCGATTTTCCAGGAATTTCTTGGTCTCTTCGGTTAGCCCGTCGGTCAGGATCTTTCGGCTCTCATTGGTGGCGCCCCAACCGGTCGCGCAGTCGGTGTTGAACACCGGAATGCGCATCAGCTCCCGCATTGAAGGCAAGCCGATAATGCGCATCTCACCTGAATGACCGCCTGACCAGAAGCCGTAATATTCATCGAGATCGCCCGGTCCGACTTCGCCTAAAGCCGCCTTGGCCTGGCGCGGTGCGCTGACCATACCGGCACTGAAGCCGGCCACGCCGGCCGTGGCCGCCACCGCGGGTACGCCGAGTCCCGCCAAGGTCGCCAGCTTGGCGGTATCGCCAAACAGATCACGGCGCGATATGCCGGTCGGGTTGGTTTTTTTCCTTTTCATGGCCTTGTCCCTCCTTTGCAGGGATATGACGCAAATCGCGCCAGTAAATCAGTCCGCCGGTCCTTTCAGGCGGACTTCGGGTGCGGCGGCGACCGCGTGCGCGACACCACCGCCGGAAATACTTGGAGACACCATCGCCTGGCGGCGTTCGCGCTTGAGGCGCCGTTGGACCATGGCAGGACAGAGATGCTCGTCGTAGTAGAGCTGTTGGCAGTGCAAGCAGTAGAGGCACTCATTCGGGTTGATGTGACCGTCTGGATGGATCGCCTGCACCATGCATTCCTTGGCGCAACGATGGCATGGCGCGCCGCATTCCTTGTGGCGCAGCAGCCACTCGAATATGCGCAGCCGCCCCGGAATCGCGAGCGCCGCGCCGAGCGGGCACAGGTAGCGACAGAAAAAGCGCTCGATAAACAGCCCGACTCCGAGCAGCAAGCCGGCGTATATTACAAACGGCCACTCGCGCATGAAGCGCAAGATTACCGCCGTCTTGAACGGTTCGACCTCGGCCATTTTCTCGGCGAAGCCGAGGGAATAGAGCGACAGTCCGGCCAGCCCAAGAAACAGAATGTACTTCGCCGACCACAGCCGCTCGTGCAGGCCCCACGGTAGCTCTACCTGGGGAACGCGGAGCAGTTTGGCGCCCTTGTTGAGCAGTTCCTGCAGCGCGCCAAAGGGGCAGAGCCAGCCGCAAAATGGTCCGCGACCCCAGAACAGCAAAGATCCCGCCACGCCGACCCACAAGATGAAGATCAACGGGTCCATCAAAAAATAATCCCACTTGAACCCGGTAATTAGCGTGTTACCGAAGGTCAAAACATTCACGACCGAAAGCTGCGCCTGAGCGTAGAGGCCGATCCAGACCGTCGTGAACAACAGAAATCCGACGCGCACGGAAGTTGCCAATTTCGGACGGCTGGCGAACCAGTTCTGAAAAAAGAAGATGCCGGTGAGCGCGATCAGCGCCACGCCCAGAACCCCTACGTCGACCAGCTTGTCGCGCCAGATGCGCTGCCAAAGCGGCGCCCGCTGGTCCCCGACCGGCAAAACCGACACTGGCGCCGCCTCGATCTCTGTCTCCGCCGTCCGTGGCGCATCGCGTTTTATGTAGCGTTCCGGCAGGGTGTAGCGCAGGTCGTAGGTCAGAAAGTCCTTTTCCAAAGCGCCGGTCGCGCGATGCACCAGCAGCTCGAGCCGCCAAGGCGCGGTCGGTTCGAATGCGGCGTCCTTGGGCAAGACGAACAGTCCGACCTCGTGGAACTCCTGCGCGTGTCCGGCTTCCACGCGCCCAAGACGCTTGTGGTAGCGATCGCGAAATCGAATGCTGTTTTCACCTTGAATTAGCTGGAAGCGATCGAAAATACCGCCGCGCACATAACCCGACCCCTTGAAGGAATAGAGTCCGTTGGCGACGATCAGGATGGCGTGTTGATCGGGTTCCAGGCGCGCCACGAGCAGATCGTATTCAGCGTCCCCCAGCAGGCTGCGGCCAATGGTTGGCACACTTACCAACGCCGCGAACAGGTCGATGAACACGTCGTTCGGATTGTCACTTTCGGGGCGCGCGACGGCCTTGGCCTTGCCGGCTTGCTCGAACTTACCGGTCACCTCGGCGACGCTGAGATTGAGGCGCCGCACCGAACCGTCGCCGACCAGCGTGATCCAATCATCGCGTTCGGCTATGCTCATATCGACGTGACCGCCGCCCCCTGCTTCGGCCTGACTCACCACCGCGCTCAGGCCGCCGATACCCAGGGCATGCGCCACTTTGAGCGCCGAGTGGGTGATCGTGTCGTCGATCACCATTACCGTCACGGTGGCGCCGCTGATGATGTCGAGCGTGCGGCCTTGGACTTCGGTCACGCGGCCGAAATCTCGCACATTGCGGCCGATATATTTGTCGATGAACGCGACGACCCGGGCCTCCGGAATGCCGATTAGAACGATCGGCTCGAAATGCTCGTAGAGTTTGGCGCCGGTGATCGTGCCGTCGGGATCGATCCCGATCAGGATGTGGATGGGCTTGCCGGAATAACCGATCGCACCGTCCACGTCGGTATTGAGGAAGGCATAGCCGACCAGCGCGTCACCCGCATAGGCCGCGGCAACGGGCGGGCTGCCCTCGGCGGCCGCAAACCGGTCAGCGCCGGGCACCAGATCGTTCGGCTCGACGGTGGCCAGCGCTTCGCTAAGCGCATCCGCCGCGTTGGCCGCTGCGACATTTATGAGAATGAACAAGCACAAAGCCGGCGCGACAACGCCGAACAACCAAGCGGCGCGGCTGGCCGCGCGCCTCACTTCGTATGACCTAGACAGGACCATTGCGATAAACAGGCTAAGAGACCGAGTATCCGCCGTGCCTCCCTTGGCTATGGTGCCTAGCGAAGAATTCCGAAAGGACTCTAGCCTTTGGCGATGACGTGGCCTTGACTGCGGTCAAGGCCGCGAACCTCCGTCTGCACCTAGCCTTATATGCATGAGCTGGATCAGCAACGCCTGCTGGAATTTCCGATGAGCGAAGCGGCGGAGAGCAGGACGCCGGACGCATCGCCGCCAAAATCAGTCGACGAATTGATTGCTATAGCGCTTGCCATGGAGCGCGAGGCGGCAGCGCGCTATGACGAGCTCGCCAAAGAGATGGCACGTCACGGCAACCACGAACTCGCCGACCTGTTTGACGGTCTTGGCGCGGAAGAACGCAAACACGAAGCCTATATCGGCCGCTGGCTGAGTCCCGGCGTCGGGGAGCCTCCGGCGACCGAGTTCGCGTGGCGCTCGCCAGAGTCGCTCGATCCGGAAGCAGAGGATGAAGCCGACGGCGTCTACCGCATGACACCTTACCGAGCGCTGCGCCTCGCCGTGCACAACGAAGAGCGCGCGTTCGCGTTTTTTTCTGTCATTGCGGGCGCCGCCGAAGACCCCGAGATCCGCGCAAAGGCGGAAGCACTCGCCAAAGAAGAGCTTGAGCATGTCGTGCGCCTGCGGCTTGAGAGACGCCGCGCCTGGCGCGCGGAATCTCAGTCCGCAGTTCGGGGTGCGGCGCCGCGCGGTCCGCGTGCGGTTCGATCTCTTGCCGCACTACTCAATCGAGCGCGCACGATCGAGCAAGAGGCCGCGCTGCGCTATGACGCGCTGACAACCGCGGCAGCCGAACAAGGCGATCGGGCAAGCGCCGATCTGTTTCGCAGCCTGGCGGCGGACGAGCGATCCTTGTTAGCCGAGATCGACCGGCGCACCGAAGGCGCAAGCGAGCACGCCGAGCAGGTTGCCCAGGCATTGCGACTGGTTGCCGGCAGCGCGCCCGTCGATGCGGTTCGGCTCGCGCTCGCCAACGTGGAAGAGGCGTTCGATTTCTATGCCGCCGTCGCCGAGCAGAGCGCGGATCAAGATATGATGGAAGAGGCACAGCGCCTCGCCGAGCGCGCCCTCGAACGACTCAAGCGCATTCGCGACCGGCTTGTCGACATGGCCCCGCCGGACAGCCGGGTGGACCCGTCATGACCGACACCGCAGGGCAAAGCGCGCCACCAGACGCCATGGCATCGGACGAGATCGGCGGCATCCCCGAGAACCTTTACCGCGAACCGCTCGAGGCGATCTATGCCGATCATTATCGGGCCCTCGTGGCGTGCCGATTGTTGGAGCGATTGGTCGATCCGGCGGGAGATTCCGCCGACAAGCGTCAGGTCGTGGCGGTTCGGCATTTCCTGGAACACGATCTGCCGGCTCATTTCGCCGACGAAGAAGAGGACTTGTTCCCGTTACTGCGCCAGCGCTGCACGAGCGACGACAAGGTCGACAAGCTGCTCGCGCTGCTATCGCAGGAGCATGCGCAGAACGGTGCCTTAGCCGCCTCCGTGATCGATCATCTCAGGCGGCTTGCCACCGGCAAACGGGTCCGCAACGCAGCGCGAGCGCAAGAACAGGCCGCACTTTTCGGTGAACTCCAACGGCGGCATTTGGCATGGGAGAACGGTTTGCTGCTTTCGCTCGCGCGCCAGCGGTTGACGCGCTCGGATCTTAGCCGGTTGGGCCGCAGCATGGCCGCGCGCCACGGAGCGAGCTACCGCGAGTAATACCAAAACGCTCAGTCGTCCTCGCCCTCGGCAAGGCGTCGAAGCGCGGTAACGTCCGGTATAATGACTTGGCGATCATGTGTCTCGACGCCGACCGTGCGGAGTTTAGCCAGCGCGCGCGAAAGAGTTTCCGGCTGCATGCCCAGGCGCGCCGCCACCAGTGCCTTATCGGTGGGCAGGTTGATCTTGGCGCCGCCGCCGTCATCGGCGCGGAGCCGCAACAGAAATGCGCTCACGCGCTGCGCGGCCGATTTCACCGTCCGCTGCTCAACTTGCTGCACCAGGCCGCGCAAATGTTGCGACATGCTGCCCAGCATATTGATCGCGAGCTCTGGGTCCTCGCGCAGGCGTCGTGTGAACGAGGCCGCCGGCACGACGAGCAAACGGGTCTCTTCGATGGCTTCGGCGCTCACCGGAAACACGCCTTCGGCAAAGCTCGCCGCCTCGGCAAAGGATTCACCTCGGGTAAACACGGCGATCACCGTCTCATGTCCGTCCGGCGTTTCTCTGAACAATTTCACCCAGCCGTCGAACACGACATAAAACCGCTCGGCCGGTTCGCCCTGCAAGAACAGCACCGTATGGCGCGTGTAGCGGCGAACCGAGGTATCCGCCAACAGGGTCTGCAACAGTGCCGGCGCCATGCTCTTGAACAGCGGCAACGTAGCCAGAAGGGCCTGGTCGTCCGCCGTGATCCCGGTACGCCGCGCGAACTCCGCGGCGGATAAATGGTTCATGGGTCTCCGCTTTTTGTCGCGCCGACACGGCGCAAACACTAGCGTGCCGCCGGCCTTGCGCCTACCAACAATCCGACACGATGCAGGTCGGCCGCCCCCGCTTCAGATGTTCGAGGCGATCTCCTCGGCAAAACGGGACATGTTGTCCAACATCTCCGACAGAGACGGCGCGGCATAACCGAGCATGATGACCTTCACGCCAAGCTCGCCTAAGCGGCCGATATCGTCGAGCACCTGGTCGTCGCTACCGGTCATCAGGACGCGCGCGCCGTCGTCGGCGTTCAGCGTCTGATCGGCCTGGTACCACATTGCCCAATAGGCTTGGACGATTGACGCCGGATCGCGCCCATAGCCTTCGGCAAGGCCGCGAAACTCATCAAGCTTGGCGGAATAGAGCTCCAGCGTGTTCAGCGGGTGCGCCGGATTGTTGCCGACCGGGTACCAGCCGTCGGCGATTTGCGCGGCGCGGCGCAGCGCCCGACCGCTCTCGCCGCCGGTCCATATCGGGATCGGCTTCTGGATCGGCTTGGGCAGGAAGATAATGTCGGAGAAATTGACGAACTCGCCGTCGAAGCGCGGATCGTCCTGGGTCCACAGTTCGCGAAAAGCGGCGATGTATTCGTCGGTCACCTTGCCACGCTTGTCAAACGGCGGCGCGCCGATCGCCTCGAATTCCTCGCGCATCCAGCCGGCGCCGCAGCCAAGTGTGACACGTCCGCCGGACATCACGTCAATGGTCGCGAGCATTTTGGCGGTCAGCACCGCCGGGCGGTGCGGTACCACCATCACCGAGGTCAGCAGCCGCACCTTCTCGGTTGCCCCGGCCAGACACCCGAGCAACGCGAGCGGTTCCATGTACTCACCCGAGGCGCTTCCCGGGAACTGACCGGACTGTGTGTAGGGGTAGGTTGAATCGATCGCCCGCGGCACGACGATATGATCAGTGCAAGCGACATATCCAAAGCCAAGCGCGTCCGCATGCCTGGCGATGGCCAAGGCACTCTCGCGGTTGCCGAACGGCCCTCGTGTCGGAACGATGTAACCGAACTCCATTGGGCCATCCTCCATCTAGCCGGGTTTCTCCAAATTCGCTTCACTGGATCGCCCGATGGTGTGGCAATTCGAAGCGGTCTGCAATCTATGTGCGATCCCTCGACGCGAACCGCGCACCGAGCCAACCCCGACGACACATTCCGACTTCACGCGAACCGCGTCACCAGCCACCTCCACAACGCAGCCCACGACCGTTATTGGCTAACATTTCCCGTGCGACGGTGGTCTCTGGCATGCTCGGAAAGTGGTGAAAAGCTGACATTCGTTCTAACGGATCCGCCAAATGGGCCCATGCCTAAATCGCCACTGCGCCTCAAACACAGCCGCTAGTAGACACAAGGCGACGTCGGGTAAGACGTGACTCTCACTGCACCATGAATCTTGATGTCTCGCGGCAGTTTAGACGCCCGGCCGTGAGAATGGGTCAAATGGGCGTGGGTGGGCAGCAAGTGCATTGATCAATATTCTTGGCGTGATCCGATCGTGGACATGGACGGAGACACAGCTGCCACAATAACGGCGCTTCCGGCGGGCGCGCCGCTCTAATTCCGGACAATGTTGCTGTCGGAAGCGATTAAATGTCACAGTGCGTCGGGTCTTCGCGCTAGCAGGAGTGACGCATAATGACCGCGACAACCGCCCGCATAGCGGCGTTTGTGTCGGGCACGTCTTATGAAGGACTGCCCGATGCGGTGTCGGCGCGTGCGAAATTGCTCATCATGGACTGTCTCGGCATTGCGGTGCGGGCCCGCCACGACGCGGATTCGACTCCGAGCCTGCTGGCCGCGGTTGACCAACTCGGTCTCAGGGGCGGGCAAACGACAGTGGTCGGCGACTCGGCAACCTATGCCCCACCTGGCGCGGCGCTGATAAACGGCACGCTGGCCCATTCGCTGGATTTTGACGACACGCATGCCGGCGGGTCGATCCATGCCAGCGCACCGATCGTGCCCGCGGCTCTGGCGGCGGCCGAGATGGTTGCCGCCGACGGTCGTGCGCTGCTCGCTGGCATCGTCGCCGGATTCGAAGTGCAAATCCGTTTGAGCTTGGCTCTGGTGCCGGGGGACCATTACGAGCGCGGCTATCATCCGACCGCGACGTGCGGCGCGTTCGGTGCCGCGGCGGCGGCGGCGCGGGTCTTTGGGCTGTCCGCTGCGCAGATCGCGCATGCGTTCGGCATCTGTTTGAGCCAGACCGCGGGATCGATGGCGTTTCTGAATGAGGGCGCTTGGACCAAGCGATTTCAGGTTGGCTACGCGGCGATGAATGGGCTGGTTGCGGCAAGCCTTGCCAAAGAGGGATTTACCGGACCCGCGGAGCCATTCGTGGGCAAGGCCGGCTTCCTGCACAGCTATGCGCCGAACCCGCTGGTCGAAAAAGCAGTCGACGGGTTGGGCGAGGTATACGAAACAATGGCGATTGGCGTGAAGCCGTATCCGTCCTGTCGTTACAGCCACGCGGGCATGGATGCGCTGATTGCGCTTCGCGACGCCCACGCGATCGAGCCGGCGGAAATCGAGGCGGTTGAGATCGGCTTGTCGCAAACTGGCTGGCGTATTGTCGGCGATCCGGAAGCTGAAAAGCATCAGCCCAAAAACACCGTCGACGGTCAATTTTCGATGCCGTTTCTCGCCGCCGTCGTGCTGCGCGAAGGCGGCATGGTTTGGGATGATTATCGCGATCATTTGGTCGACGAACAGACCTTGGCACTATGCCGTAAGGTAACCACGGTGGTTGCACCCGAAGGTCTGTTGGCGAGTCCATGGAGCGCCCGTGTGGAGGTGCGGACGGGTCGCGGCAGCTTCGAAACGGTCGTCGCGATTCCCAAGGGCGAGCCGGAAACGTTTTTAGCCGCCGAAGAGTTGCGCGCCAAATTCGATGGCTTGGTTGGCCCCTATCTGTCCGTCGATCGGCGAGACCAATTGGCCGAGGCGCTTTTGGCGATTGAGGCCGCCCCGGACATCGGCGATGTGGTGAAGCTCACCCGCAGTGACCGCGCCGTGCCGCTCAGGATGGCGGCGGGCGAAGGCTGAACGGACGCGTCATGACCGTATCGCACATCGAAATAGGGCCGGGCCATTACCGCGAGTCTTTCGGCCGATGTTTTGAGGATTTCGAGGTCGGCGATGTCTACGAGCATCGGCCGGGCCGAACCATCAGCGAGGCCGACAATACCTGGTTTACGCTGCTCACCATGAACAATCATCCGCTTCACTTCGACGCTGCCTACGCGGCGAAAAGCGAGTTCGGCCAGCCTGTCGTTAACAGCGCTTTGACGCTCGCCATGGTCGCCGGAATGAGTGTCAGCGACATCAGCCAAAAGGCCGTGGCCAATCTGGGTTGGAATGATATTCGGCTGACCGCGCCGGTGTTCGCCGGGGATACTATTTACGCGGTGTCCGAAGTTCTGTCGAAACGCGAGTCAGGGTCTCGGCCGCACCAAGGCATCGTCACGGTTAAAACCACCGGCAAGAAGGCCGACGGCAGCATTTTCATGACTTATGAGCGGACGGTCCTGGTGCCTAAGCGAGGGCATGCGGTCGAAGACGCCATCGACGGTTGATCTACTTCCGCTATGTCTCCAGATAACCCTTCGCCGACTAACGATCAAGAAGCGCTGATCCTCGACAGCGTCGACCGATTCCTGGAGCGCGATGTCAGGCCTTATGTCCACGAGCTGGAGGCTAACGACAGCTACCCCGAGGAAATTGTCGAAAAAATGAAAGCGCTGGGCCTTTTCGGCGCCACCATCGCGCCTGAATATGGTGGCTTGGGCCTATCGACCACGACCTACGCCAAGATTGTCGAAAGGGTATCGGCGGTGTGGATGTCTGTTTCAGGCATCTTCAACTCGCATCTGATCATGGCGGCCGCGGTACAGCGTTTCGGCACTGATGACCAGAAGAGTCACTATCTGCCGCGCTTTGCGAGCGGCGCGCTGCGCGGCGGTATTGCGTTGACCGAGCCAGATTGCGGTACCGACCTACAGGCGGTCACCACGCGCGCCACGCGCGACGGCGACGCTTATGTGATCAATGGCAGAAAATCTTGGATCACAAATAGCATTCAAGGTCAGATTTTGGCGGTGTTGGCCAAGACAGATCCTGCGGCCGAGCCCCGGCACAAAGGTATGAGCTTGCTTTTGGTCGAAAAAGAGCCGGGGTTTGAGATCAGTCGAAAGCTCGAAAAACTTGGGTACAAGGGTATCGACACCGGCGAGATGGTTTTCGAGGAGTGTCGCGTTCCGGCCAACCGGCTGATCGGCGGCGAAGAAGGCCGAGGTCTGCAGCAAATCCTCTCCGGGCTCGAGCTCGGGCGGATTAACGTCGCCGCCCGAGGCGTCGGTATCGCCCGCGCGTGTTTGGAGGAAGCCACCGCTTACGCCCAGACGCGCAAGACCTTCGGCAAACCGATCTGCGAGCACCAGGCAATTCAGATCAAGCTTGCCGACATGGCGACACGGTTGGAGGCCGCACGGCTGCTTGTCGACTCGGCGGCGCAGGCCTATGACGCCGGCCGGCGCTGCGATATGGAGGCCGGCATGGCCAAACTGTTCGCAACCGAGGCCGCGCTTGAGAACAGCTTGGAAGCGATGCGCATCCACGGCGCCTACGGATATTCAAAAGAATATAATATCGAACGCTATTACCGTGACGCGCCATTACTTGCTATCGGTGAGGGGACTAACGAGCTGCAGCGGATTATCATCGCGCGCCAGCTTGTCGAGCGTTTTCCGGTCTAATGCTGCCTTTAACGGGGGTGAAGGTCCTGGCGGTCGAGCAATATGGTGCGGGACCGTTCGGAACCATGTTTCTCGCCGACCAGGGCGCCGAGGTGATCAAGATCGAAAACCCGGGAGACGGCGGCGACATGGCGCGTCAGGTCGGCCCGTACTTTTTTGAATCAGGCGACAGCCAGTTCTTCCATAGTTTCAACCGTAACAAGCGAAGCCTGACCCTCGATCTCCGTGCGCTGGAAGGTCAAGCGGTGCTGCACGACTTGGTGCGGAATGCCGATGCTCTCGCGTGCAATCTGCGTGGCGATGTGCCGGGCAAATTGGGCCTCGATTATGCCCATCTCGCGCAGCATAACCCGAAAATCGTCTGCGCTCACCTGACAGCCTATGGCCGCACAGGGCCGCGCCACGCGTGGCCGGGCTATGACTACCTGATGCAAGCCGAGGCGGGTTATTTTTCGGTGACCGGCGAACCCGGCGGTGCACCGACGCGGTTCGGCTTGTCGGTGGTCGACATGATGACCGGGCTCGCGATGGCGTTTGCACTTTTATCGGCGCTGACCGCGGCGCGAGAAACCGGCGTGGGTCGTGATATCGATGTCAGCTTGTTCGACGTCGCGTTGGGCAACCTCAACTATCTGGCGACCTGGTATCTCAACGAAGGCGTGGTTCAAGATCGTCTGCCGCGCTCGGCGCATCCGTCGCTTACGCCATGCCAGATGTTCCCCACCGCCGACGGTTGGATCTTTATCATGTGCAACAAGGAAAAGTTTTGGCCGGCGCTGTGCCAGGCGCTGGACAAGCCGGAATGGGCTTCCGACCCGAGATTCGAGAGCTTCAAGGAGCGGCTCGAAAATCGCGAAATCGTCACCGAACTAGTGGAGACCGCGTTGCGTAAGCGGAGTACGGACGATTGGCTCGCACTGTTCGCTGGCACGGTGCCGGCGGCGCCGATCTACGATATTGGCCAGGCGCTCGATAATCCCTTCGTTACCGATCGCGATCGGATCCAAACCATCCAGCATCCGAACGCCGGTGCGTACCGCATGGTGGCAACACCGGTTCGTACCGAAGGCGAGGAGCCGCCGGCGCGTCCCGCGCCCGCGCTCGGCGAGGATACCGATGCAATTTTGCGCGACCTCGGTTACGACGAAGCACGGATCAAGGCGCTCAGTGACGCCAAGGTGATATGATTATGGAATACACGCTTTTCATCCGCGGGCAGTTCGAGCAAGGCGACGACATGACCGCGCGGTTCAATGAGCTCGCAGAGCAAGCGCGTGTCGCCGACCAGCTCGGGTTTTCCGGTATTGCCGCGGGCATGCATTACGCCACGCATCCGTTGCAGATGTTGCAGCAAATTCCGTTTCTCGCGCGGATCATGGCCGATGCGCCGAATGCCAGGCTGCTGCCCGGCATCGTCTTGCTATCGCTGCACAAACCGCTCGATATGGCGGAGCAGTTGGCGACGCTCGACGTGATGTCGGGCGGCCGGCTGATCTTTGGCGCCGGGCTCGGTTACCGCGATGTCGAGTTCAAGGGCTTCGGGACCACACAGGCGGAACGCGGGAGCCGGTTCGACGAAAATCTCGAAGCCATTGTCCGGCTATGGACCGAAGATGAAGTCACCATGGCTGGATCACATTTTGAGCTCGACCATGTGAGCCTGTCGATCAAGCCGGTACAGAAGCCGCGTCCGCCGATCTGGATCGGCGCAAATGCCGACGCCGCGGTGCGCCGTGCCGCGCGCATCGGCGATACCTGGTTCATCAATCCGCATCAGCGAATGGACACCATCGAACGGCAGCTCGACGTCTACAAGCAGGCTCTCGATAAGTATGGCAAGCCGTTTCCGGCCGAACTGCCTTTGATGCGAGAAACGTTCGTCGCGAGCTCGCGCGAAGAGGCGGTTCGCTTGGCCAAGCCGTATCTCGAACGCAAATACCAGACCTATCATCAATGGGGCCAGGACAAAGCGATGCCGCCGGGCGACGATGATCTGTCGCTGGCGTTCGACGAATTGACCGAGGGCCGGTTCCTGTTTGGCTCACCGGACCAAGTGGCCGAGCAAATCGCCGGTTACAACAAGCGTCTTGGCGTCAACAGCTTTGTCCTGGGCCTGCAATGGGTCGGCATGCCGCAAAGCCAGGTTCTCGACGCCCTGCATATGTTCGCGGAAGAAGTGATGCCGAGGGTCGCCCAAGCTCTTTAAGGCCGAGCGGCGGCGGCCGGGAACGGACTTCGTACAATAAAGTCGAAACGTGCGGTACACTTCTCTATCACGCATTGTCCCTAGCATCAGGAAAAGGCTGAATTATGAGAGCGCTTTCTCTTTTTATTTTGTGTCTCTTCGCAGTGCCGGCAAATTCCGCTGATCTCGTATCCGCGTTTGCGGGAAGCGAGGAGCAAGCGTCCTATGAGAGCGATTTCGACCGATTTCAGTACGCGAACGACACCGGCGACGGCATCGAAAAAATAACAATCGAAGGCCGACTTTCGAGCCGGATATATACCAAGCCCGAAGAAAAGAGCACTTACGAAGTCTACAAGAGCTATGCGAATGAGCTCAATGCCGCCGGGTTCGAGATGCTCGCGATGATCGGTGAAACAAAAGGCGAAGCGCAAAAATTGAGCCGCGAAATCAACAAAGGCGCGGGGGTCAACGCACTTGTCGACCGGGATTACAAAAAGGACGGAAAGTCCGCACGCGGCAGCACCGATTGGCTTGCTACTTTCGCAGAATATTATATCGCGGCTCGAAAAACCGAAGGCGACACCGAGTATGTGGTGGTTGTGCTAATTTCCGATCGAAGAGATCTTTACGCGGTCGACGTTCTGGCGTCGGCGAGCCGGGAGCAAAACACGGTAGTGCTCAGTCTCGACACGTTGCGTTCAGAAATGGATAGCAAGGGTCGCGTTGCCGTGTATGGCATCTTGTTTGATACCGGGAGCGCCACGATGCGCGCGGATTCCGAGAGTGCTTTGGACGTAATCGCGCAATACCTAAGTGAAAATCCACAACGGTCTTTCTATGTCGTTGGGCACACGGACGATCAGGGAAATTTCGACAGTAACATCCAGCTTTCGCAAGCCAGGGCAGAATCAGCTGTCAACGCAATAATTGGTAAAGTGCCTGGCGCGGACTCTCGTTTGGCTGCCCACGGCGTGGGGCCGCTTTCTCCGGTATCAACGAATACGCAAGAGGATGGCCGCCAGCTGAATCGCCGTGTCGAACTCGTGTCACGGACTGATTGATGACAAAGTAGGTGGTCGAACTGGAAGCTGCCTGTTTCGGAAAATCTGGCACCACGAAGCTTCGTTCCGCTCAATTGGCCAATGATCGGACGGCCGGCCCGGGTCACCATTCCCTTTTCAAGCCGGCCGCAATCTTCATACGAAGTCCGGGGCGAAGTTGCCGTAAGCGTCTCGGATGTCGGTTTTTCTACTCCAACCGAGCGTCGTCGGGGCCGCCCTATTTCCGGTGAATGCAGCCAATTTCGGACTCGACGACTGATTTGGACAACGGTTGTCGTCGACACGCCGATTTGAGACAGTTGCAGGTCCTGTCATCATCTTGAAACGTCTGGACTGGCAGATGATGTATCTGTGATCCGGAGCCCCAAGGGAGGTTTATTGACGTGACCAGATTGAACGTAAATGGACAGGCTGTAGACGTGACCGTGGAAGACGGCACGCCGCTGCTCTGGGTGCTGAGGGACCACCTCGATCTCACCGGCGCGAAATATGGCTGCGGCATCGCGCAATGCGGCTCGTGCACGGTCCATATCGACGGCGAGGCCGTGCGCTCGTGCGTTATGCCCGTGGATGCGCTGACCGGCGACGAAAAGATCGTCACCATCGAAGGGCTCTCGCCAGACGGCAGCCACCCGGTGCAACAGGCTTGGGCGGAACTCGACGTGCCACAATGCGGCTACTGCCAAACCGGCATGATCATGGCGGCCGCCGCGCTGTTGGATCAGACGCCGAACCCGAGCGACACGGACATCAACGATCAGATCACCAACATCTGTCGCTGCGGAACCTTCAACCGCGTCCGGCGCGGGATTCACCGCGCCGCCGAGATCAAAGCGTGAGGGAGGCTGAACCAATGAAAAGCACACTCTCATTATCTCGCCGCCAGTTCGTCATCGGCGCCGCCGCCACGGGCGCCGGTCTGTCGATCGGTTTTTCGCTCCCAGGCGCGAACGGCGTCGCACTTGCCGGGACCGAGACGCCGGAAGTGAACGCTTGGGTCGTGATCGAGCCCGATGACACGGTGGTCATCCGCATCGCGCGCTCGGAAATGGGCCAAGGCACGCTAACCGGTCTCGCGCAACTGGTCGCCGAAGAACTCGATTGCGACTGGTCGAAAGTGACCACCGAATATCCGACGCCGGGCGAGAACCTGGCGCGCGACCGGGTCTGGCAGAGTTATTCCACCGGCGGCAGCCGCGGCATTCGCCAAAGCCATCAATATGTCCGCGAGGGCGGCGCGGCGGCGCGCCTCATGTTGATCGAGGCCGCGGCGAAAGCTTGGGGCGTTCCCGCATCGGAATGCAGCACGTTGGAAAGCGTGATCACGCACGAGGCGTCTGGACAAACGACAACCTACGGCCAGGTCGCCGCCGCGGCGGCCAAGCTGTCGCCGCCGCTCGAGGTCACGCTGAAAGATCCGAGCGAGTGGAAGATCGCTGGCAAGCCGCTCAAGCGGCTGGACACAGTCGAAAAGCTGACCGGGAAGCAGCTTTACAGCGCGGATCTGAAAATGCCCGGCATGCTCAATGCCGCGATCAAGGCGTGTCCGGTATTTGGTGGCACGCTCGCGTCGTTCGATGACAAAGCGGTTCGCGACATGCCGGGCGTGCGCGCGGTTGTGTCCGTTGACGATAATGCGGTCGCGGTGGTCGCGGACACGTGGTGGCGTGCCAAGACGGCTTTGGACGCGTTGCCGATCAGCTGGGACGAGGGGCCGAATGCCGCCGTCTCGAGCGAAACGATCGACGCGTTCCTCGAGGAAGGGCTGACCGCGGAGCAGGCCTTTGTCGGCAACCAAGTGGGCGACGCCAAGGCGGCGATCGCTGGTGCGGCGCAGACCATCGAGGCCGATTACAGCTATCCGTACCAAAACCACGCGACCATGGAGCCGATGAACGCGACGGCGATCTGGACCGAGGAAATGTGCGAGGTCTGGTGCCCGACGCAAAATGGCGAAGCGGCGCTCGCGGCGGCCGCGGAAGCGGCGGAACTGCCCCTGGAGCAATGCGATGTCTACAAAATCCATTTGGGCGGTGGGTTCGGACGGCGCGGCGCATTCCACGATTTCGTGCGCCAGGCGGTGCTGATCGCTAAGCAAATGCCGGGCACGCCGGTTAAGCTTTTGTGGTCGCGTGAAGAGGACATGACGCACGGCCATTACCATCCGATCACCAAGGCGCGGCTGACCGGCGGGCTCGACGAAAACGGCGATCTCGCCGGCCTGCATATTCGCCTATCGGGCCAGTCGATTCTGGCGGCGGTGCGCGCAGAATGGATGCGGGAAGACGGCGCCGATCCGATTACCTTCCAGGGTCTGCTACCGGCAGATGGCCCCGGCTTCGCCGGCGACCACAGCTTCATCTACACGGTGCCGAACCTGCTCGCCGACCATGCGATGCGCAATCCGCACGTACCGCCCGGTTTCTGGCGCGGCGTCAACATCAATCAGAACGCCATATATATCGAATGCTTCCTGGATGAATTGGCGCATGCCGCGGGCAAGGACCCGCTCCCCTTCCGGCAAAAATTGTTGGGCGACAATCCGAAGGCGCTTGCCGTGTTGAACGCGGTGGCGGACGGAGCAGGCTGGGGCACGCCGGCTGCGGCGGGCATCCATCGCGGTCTTGCGGTATGTAAGGCCTTTGCCAGTTACATAGCCGCATGCGCCGAAGTGTCGGTGACGGATGACGGCACGCTCAAAGTCCATCGCATCGTCGCGGCGACCGACTCCGGTCACGCGGTCAATCCCCAGCAGATCGAAGCGCAGGTAGAGGGCTCGTTCGTCTACGGCCTGTCGGGGCTGTTCTATGGCGGCTGCACGGTCAAGGATGGACGCATCGAGCAGGAGAATTTCGATACATACAGTTCCCTGCGCATCGCCGAGATGCCCGAGGTTGAAACCATCGTCATGCCATCAGGCGGCTTCTGGGGCGGCGTCGGCGAACCGACGATCGCGGTTGCCGCGCCAGCAGTGCTCAATGGGATTTTCGCGGCGACCGGCAAACGGATTCGGCATTTCCCAATGATGGATGTCGATTTGAGAGCCGCATGATGGCTTGAGCGCCCGGAGCGCTTCGCGTGCGCGCGGAAGAGATTGCAAAGCGACTGTGCTGCGCGGCGCTCCTGGCCGTTGGACTGGGAGCGCCGTCGGCCGCCGAGCCGCCAATGGTGCCGATGGTGCCGTACGAGATCGTCGGCGATGGTATCGTCGAGGCGCTGACCGATCGCGGGGGTGATGCGCTGAACGGGCGCGCCGTTTTCGTTGATCGGGGTCGCGGCCATTGCCTGTTGTGCCACGAGGTGGCGTCGATCGATGAGCCATTTCAAGGCACGATTGGCCCGGACCTGTCGGCCGTTGGCGATCGATTGAGCGCGGCGCAGCTTCGCCTGCGGTTGGTCGATACGACGCGATTGAACGCAGATACGGTCATGCCGGCCTATTACCGAGTTCATGATCTGCGCCAGGTTAGCGAACCTTACGTCGGCAAGCCCGTGCTTGGCGCGCAAGAGGTCGAAGACGTAGTCGCTTACTTGAGCAGCTTGCGAGACGACGAGACAGAAAAATGACAATACTTGCCACGGCATCGAATGTGAATCAGACGCGGCGAACATTCATGATTGGATCGTCGGCGGCCGTGCTCACCTTGGTTGCCACGCCCGCTATCGCGACGCCGGAAACCATGGCGGCGGCTATTCGCAATGCGTTCGGTGACACACCGATCAAAGAGGGCAAGGTTTCCGTCACCTTGCCCGACCTTACCGAGAACGGAAATTCGGTGAAGCTTTCCGTCGAAGTCGATTGCGCGATGACGGAATCTGACCATGTCCGGTCCATCCACGTGTTTTCCGAGAAAAATCCGTTGCCGGACGTCGCGACATTTTACCTCAACGCTCATTCAGGCCGGGCACGGGTGACGACGCGGATTCGGTTGGCGGACTCGCAATCGATCGTCGCGGTCGCAACCATGAGCGATGGCACGCTATGGCGTGGCTCGGCCAAATCGATCGTGACGCTCGCCGCCTGCGTCAATCTGATTTGAGGGGCGGCCATGACCAAAATCCGTATCGCGGCGCCCGAGACCGCCAAACAAGGCGAGGTCATCGAGATCAAGACCTTGATCGGTCATCCGATGGAAACTGGATTCCGCCGAGACTCGGTCGGCAAAGCGATCCCGCGCAACATATTGACCGATTTCGTATGCCTCTATAACGGCATGGAAGTGTTTCGGGCCGCGTTCCAACCGGCGGTCGCCGCGAACCCGTTTGTCAGTTTCTTCACGACCGCGATCGAAAGCGGCGACCTGGAATTCCGCTGGACCGATCAAGCGGGGCATACGATCACCGAAACTGCCAGGATCAACGTGGCATGAGGTGTGTCCGCGCGCGATCGTGCGTCACCGCCGCGGTCGCCGGCATCGCTCTCTTGTGGACGTCCGGTTCGTCGTCGGACGATCGCGGTATCGCGCCGGATGCGCTCCGGTCCGGCTATGCGTTCCAAGCACCCGATACTCAGGCGCTGCAAGACGATCCCTTCGCGAACCCCGGTCTGCTCTGGGTTGACGCCGGCAGAGACCTGTGGCGGCGCGCCGAGGGCGCATCGAGGACGTCTTGCGCCGATTGCCACGGCGACGATGGCGGCGAAATGATCGGGGTCGCCGCTCACTACCCCGCTTACGACGGCCGGGCGCAGCGCCTACTCAACGTGGAGCAACGGATAAATCTTTGTCGACAGCGATACCAGGAAGCCGATCCTCTGCCCTACGAGTCAGAGAATCTCTTGTCCCTCACCGCTTTCATTGCCTACCTATCGAATGGCGTGCCGACAGAAGTTGCGATTGACGGTGCGGCCCGGCCGTATTTCGAGGCGGGTCGAGCCTACTACTATCGGAGGCGCGGACAGCTGAACCTGGCCTGCGGCCACTGCCACGAAAGTAATTGGGGAAAAATGCTGCGCGGGGACCGCCTAAGCCAGGGTCACGGCAACGGCTATCCGGCTTACAGACTGGACTGGCAGGCCATCGGCTCGCTGCATCGCAGACTCCGCTTCTGCGATACCGGCGTCCGGGCTGAGCCACACGCCTACGGCTCGCCGGAATATGTCAGTCTCGAGTTATTCCTGGCTTGGCGCGCATCTGGATTGTCAATCGAGTCACCAGCAGTCCGCCGCTGAATTCACACGTCTCTAAATGTCTGCTTTGGGTCAGGAGCGGTCAAACGTCTGAGTGGAATTAAACATCGAGTCCTCCGCTGAAAACGGAAGGGAACGACCCAATAGCAGACATGCTACGACGATGTCGGCATAAAGCCTTCCGAGAAATCCGGTTAAGAATCTGGCGCTTTCACCAGCACTACCGTAATCGCTATATGGCGCGTTACGCGACATTGATCGACATGTTCCACACGCCAGGACGCAGCTTAGAGATGCTCGTTGTTACCGGAAATGTTGGCTAATTTTCTCGCAGCGCCGCCTTTACCAGGCCTTTACCGCCAGCACATCGCAAGGCGGATCCCTGAGCAGGTCCTCGGCGACGCTGCCAAGAAAGGCATGGGCCACACCGGTCCGCCCATGCGTTCCAATGACAAGCAGGTCAGGCATTAGCCGGCTTATTTGTTGATGAATGACTTCTCGCACCGTGCCCTCTTGCATGACACGCTCAAGCTTGGGCGCTTTTGCATCTAGGCTGGCGAGAAACGTAGCCATCTCGCCATCAATCATTTGCTGGAACTGCGCCTGTTGCTGTTTGCTGAACTCCCTTACTGTGTCGTGGCCATGAAGGAATCCCTTGAAGGGTACGTCATAGGCATGAACGAGATGAAATTCGCCGCTCGGCACGAACTTGACCGCGAACTCGACAGCTCGCCTTGAGTAAACCGAAAAGTCGACGCCCACCATGATCCGCCGGTACGGGCCGCTTACACGGTCCTTAACCAAAAGAGCGGGAACATTGCCAGCGCGAATGACGCGTTCGGCCGTGGTACCCCTGAACATGTCTTTGAACGCATCTTCACGATGCACACCAAGGACGATCATTTCGGCTTCCTTTGTCTCCGACATTTCAAGAATGTCTACATAGGCCCTACCGAAAACGACCTCGATCGAGATATTCGGGCTGTTATCTGCTGTCAGCGTGGCGATATGTCCTTGAATGGCCTCTTCTGCTGGTTGTCGGCTAGCGATGCCGGCAAATCCTCATCGACCACGTGAACTATTTTCAATTTGGCTCCGAGCTCGCGCGCAAGTGCCACAGCGCGCTCGACGGCTCGATCAGAACGGGCCGAAAGATCCGTCGCCATCAAAAATTTCTTCATGTGGCTAACTCCATCGATGGCCAAATAGCCTTACGCCCCCGCGCGCCTTTTATAGTGGTGACGGCAAGGAACCGATCAGGTACTGGCCCTAAGGGGTTATGGCGACTTTGAGAACGCCGTCCCTCTGGTTGGCGAAGAGCTCGTAGGCGTCTTCGATCTGTTCGAGCCCAAAGCGGTGGGTGATCAGCGGCTCGAGGTCGATGCGTTCCGAGGCAATCACATTCATGAGACGCCGCATCCGCTCCTTGCCCCCTGGGCACAGGGACGTGACGATCTTGTGATCTCCCAGTCCCGCGTGAAACGCGGCAAGCGGGATTGTAAGATCATCAGCATAGACACCAAGGCTCGATAAAGTTCCGCCTGGCTTGAGAACCTTGAGGCAGTTCTCGAACGTCGATTGCAGTCCAAGAGCCTCAATCGCCACGTCGACGCCGCGGCCCTTCGTGACCCGCATGATTTCCTCGACCGGATCGGTCTTCTTGAAGTCGATCACCATGTCGGCGCCGACGCGCTTCGCCATCTCGATGCGCTCAGGAACTGTCTCAGCGGCGATGATCAACGTCGCGCCGCGAAGTTTTGCGCCGGCAGTCGCGCAAAGACCAATCGGCCCTTGGGCGAATATGGCAACGGCATCCCCGATCTTGATATTTCCTGACTCCGCCCCGGCAAAACCAGTCGACATGATATCCGGGCACATAAGCACCTGTTCGTCGGTCAGTCCGTCGGGCACCGGCGCCAGGTTCGCCATGGCGTCCGGCACCAGAAGGTATTCGGCTTGGGCGCCGTCAATGGTATTGCCGAATCGCCAGCCACCCATGGGCTTAAGGCCATGGGCTGAACTCTGGCCATCCTGCGCGTGCAACCCGTCAAGGCAGGCGTTGGAATATCCGCTCGGACAGATGGCGCCGGCAATGACACGTTGGCCTTCCGTGTAGCCTTGCACGTTATGGCCTAGCTTCTCGATGGTACCGACGGGCTCGTGCCCGACCGTGAGGCCCTTGGCCACTGGGTATTCGCCCTTGAGAATGTGGACGTCCGTCCCACAAATGGTCGTCGTCGTAATCCGGACCAGCGCATCGTTTGGTCGGACATCCGGTATCGGCTTGTCGTCTAGGGCAATTCGGCCCGGCTCGACGAAGAGGGCCGCTTTCATCATTCTGGGCATATCTGACGCTCACCTTTCTTGTCGTGTGCTTGGTGAGTTCAACTACCCTTAGTTCGACTGACCGGCGCTGATATGGATCAATGATCGTTAGATTGTATTAAACGATGCTAATTGAGGTCCTTTTATACCCAAAGGCGCTTAATGATGCTCAGCAAACCATTCATGACCACTCACGAGATCGCGGAGCTTCTGAAGGTCAGCGAGGCGACAGTCCGAACCTGGATTCATGAGAGTGAACTGCGGGCCGTCAGATTCGGCCGCGAATTCCGAGTCGCGGTCAAGGATCTGGAAGCGTTTGTGAATGCCCACGCAACGAAGCCTCCCCCGGACCGACAAGACATACCGGACTGACAGCTTTCGGATATTGGCGAATGCGCGAGTTCCGCCTATCTGTGAGTTCGAAATGGAACTGATTTATGGTGGCTCTTCAGCGGAACGACATGCCTGAAGGCAGATCGACCGGGCCGGCCGGAGAGCAGCCGTGGCACGCGGCTTCAGTCGATGAAGCCCTGACGGCTCAAAGAAGCGGTCCGAGCGGTCTGACCGAATCGGAGGCGCGCGAGCGTCTGGCGCATTTCGGCCCAAACCAGTTGCCGCCACCAAAGCGGCGAGGACCGCTTCTGAGGTTTTTGGCGCAGTTCCACGACGTTCTAATCTATGTGCTGCTCGGTGCTACCGTCGTTACCGCACTGCTAGGCCACTGGGTCGACGCACAAGTCATTCTTGCCGTCGTTCTGGTAAACGCCGTCATTGGTTTCCTACAGGAAGGCAAGGCGGAAAACGCGCTGGAAGCAATCCGCGATATGTTGGCGCCCAAGGCCAGCGTCATCCGGGACGGTCGTCGCACGACCGTACCGGGCGGCGAGCTTGTACTAGGTGACATCGTATTGCTCGAAGCGGGCGCGCGCGTGCCCGCTGACATCAGGCTCATCGACGTCAAGAACCTGAAAATCGAAGAGGCCGTGCTGACCGGGGAGTCGGTCCCCGTCGAAAAGGCCACGTTGCCGGTTGGCGAAGCGATGGCGCTCGGTGACCGAACCTCAATCGCGTTCAGCGGAACGCTCGTGACCTATGGCCAAGGGAGAGGCGTCGCCGTGGCCACCGGGGCCGAAACTGCAATCGGCCAGATCAGTGGTATGCTATCTGATGTGACGACGCTCCAGACGCCGCTAACGCGGCAGATGGGCGTGTTCGCCAAATGGCTGACGGGGTCTGTCCTTGGCCTCGCCGCCCTTGTCCTCGCGTTCGGGTTGCTGGCCCGCGACTACGGCTTCACCGAGATTTTCATGGCAGTGGTCGGCCTAACAGTCGCCGCCATCCCCGAAGGGCTTCCGGCCATCCTGACCATAACCCTTGCGATCGGCGTGCAGGGCATGGCGCGGCGAAACGCTATCATCCGTCGCCTTCCAGCGATCGAGACGCTTGGATCGGTCTCCGTTATCTGCTCCGACAAGACAGGGACATTGACACGCAATGAAATGGCCGTCGTCTCGGTCGCAACCGCCAAACGCCTGTTCGAGGTGAGCGGCGTTGGTTACGCGCCGCATGGCAGCTTTTCACTGGACGGGCGCGAGGTTGAGGTCAGCGAGTACCCGCTGCTACAGGAAATGGCGCGGGCGGCGCTTCTTTGTAGCGAAGCGAGCCTCAATAAGGTGAATGGTCGGTGGACCATCGAAGGCGACCCCATGGAGGGCGCTTTGGTCACGGTCGCCTGTAAGGCTGGACTCGATCATGGCGCGGAATCCAAAAACTTTCCGCGCTCCGACGTCATCCCCTTCGATGCCGAGCATCGCTTCATGGCGGTTCTCCACCACAGTCACACCGGCGATGGCTTCATTTACGTCAAGGGCGCGCCGGAACGTATTCTCGAGATGTGTGCACAGCAGCGAGGGTTCGATGGCGATGTTCCGCTTGACGCGGGCTATTGGCAGTCGCAAGCGGAAGAGATCGCGGCCAGCGGCCAGCGGGTCCTCGCCGTTGCAGTGAGACCGACGGATACATCGCACACAGTCCTTACGTTCGACGATGTCGAAAACGAGCTCATATTCCTTGGCCTGTTTGGCTTGATCGACCCACCGCGCGAAGAGGCGATTGCCGCCGTGGCCGAGTGCCAGGCCGCTGGGATACGCGTGAAGATGATCACTGGAGATCATGCCGGCACGGCGATGGCGATCGCAAAGCAGCTTGGCTTGGAAAACCCCAGCGCGATCCTTACCGGCCACGACCTCGATTCCTTGGACGACGCAATGCTCCGACTTCGCGTTCAGGACACCTCCGTTTTTGCGCGCACCAGCCCGGAGCACAAATTGCGGCTGGTGATGGGCCTGCAAGCGGAAGGTGCCGTGGTCGCAATGACGGGTGACGGCGTAAACGATGCGCCGGCGCTGAAGCGCGCTGACATCGGCGTCGCCATGGGACGGAACGGTAGCGAGGCGGCGAAGGAAGCCTCGGAGATGGTCCTCGCCGACGACAACTTCGCAACCATCGTCGAGGCAGTTCGGGCCGGACGTACCGTCTATGACAATCTGAAGAAGGCGATTCTTTTTATCCTCCCGACGAATGGTGGCGAGGCGCTGGTCTTGATTGCCGCGATACTGCTCGGTTCCACCTTGCCGATCACGCCTGTTCAGATCCTGTGGGTCAATATGGTCACGGCGGTGACATTGGCGCTCGCGCTTGCCTTCGAGCCGGCTGAGCCCGATGTCATGCGGCGGCCACCGCGCGCCGCCGGGGAAGCGATCCTTTCGGGGTTTCTGATATGGCGGGTCGTTTTCGTCTCGACACTGTTTCTCGGCGCGCTGTTCGGAAAGTTCGCCGTGGCGCAGACTCAAGGCGCGAGCATCGAAGAGGCGCGCACCATCGTGGTCAACACGCTCGTGGTTCTTGAGATCTTTTACCTCTTCAGCGTCCGCTACCTGAAGGCGGCGTCGATCACCTGGCGCGGCATATTGGGGACGCCGGCAGTGCTGATCGCCGTGGGCACGGTGACGGCGCTCCAAGTCATGTTTACGTATGCCCCCTTCATGCGGTCATTTTTCGATACGCGTGCGCTCAGCTTGGCCCAAGGTGCCCAGATCGTTGCCGTCGGGGTCGCCGTCCTGCTGATCCTTGAGATCGAGAAATGGGTCCAGTCCCGGCTCACACACCGGAGGCGCGGCTCCGATGCGGACGGCCCCTCCGACGGCATGATGACGGCGCCCCAAAGTTGGCGAGGCCGCTGATGTTGGAGGTGGTCTCCATCTCAGTCTTCTATGAAATTGCGGCCCTTTTGGTGCTGGCGGCGGGGGTTGGTCTTGTCGGCGTGCTGCTGCGCCAGCCGCTAATCGTGAGTTTCATCGCTGTCGGCATCCTGGCAGGCCCGTCCGTCCTGGGCCTCGCCCAATCAGATGAGCATATCAATCTCCTCGCCGAGCTCGGCATCGCCGTCCTCCTGTTTCTGGTTGGCCTCAAGCTCGATATCAAGCTTGTACGCGCGCTCGGGCCAGTCGCACTCATGACCGGCCTCGGCCAGGTGGCGTTTACCTCGGTCATCGGCTTCGGCATCGGGGTAGCCCTTGGTCTCGATACGACAACCAGCCTCTACGTCGCCGTGGCGCTGACCTTCTCCAGCACGATCATCATCGTCAAGTTGCTCTCCGATAAACGTGAGATCGACTCATTGCACGGTCGCATCGCGCTTGGCTTCCTGATCGTCCAGGATCTTGTGGTCGTGCTCGCCATGATCGTGCTTTCCGCTATCGGCGTCGGAACGAAAGGCGATGCTGTGTCAGGCGACGTGGCCCTAGTTTTCGGCTCAGGCTTGTTCATGCTGATCGTCGTGTGGTTCTTTATTCGCTACGTCGCAGAGCCACTGGTAGAGCGTCTCGCGCGGGCACCGGAACTCCTCGTCTGTTTCGCAATCGGCTGGGCCGCGCTTTTTGCTGCCGTAGGCGATTATCTTGGTTTCAGCATGGAACTCGGCGGCCTCTTGTCCGGCATATCCTTGGCATCGACGCGACTACGCGAGGCCATGGCCGCGAGGCTGGCCTCGCTGAGAGATTTCCTGCTCCTGTTCTTCTTTATTGCCCTTGGCGCGCGTCTCGACCTCTCGCTCGTTGGCGAGCAAGTGCCTGCCGCCGCGATATTCTCGTTGTTCGTCCTGGTCGGTAATCCGCTCATCGTGCTCGTGATCATGGGCGCCATGGGATATCGCAAGCGTACCGGTTTTCTCGCCGGACTCACGGTCGCACAGATCAGCGAGTTCTCGCTTATCTTCATGACTATGGGCGTCTCACTGGGCCACGTGGGGCCAGATTCACTTGGCTTGGTCACGCTCGTTGGTCTCATCACCATCTCGCTTTCGACCTACATGATCACCTATTCGCACCGGCTGTACGCCTGGCTTGAACCCTGGATTGGCCCGTTCGAACGTCAGGGAACGCCGCGCGAAGCCCGCGAGGGTGAGATTCTCGCCACTGCCAGCTACGATGTTCTACTCTTCGGCCTAGGGCGTTTCGGTGGTGCGATTGCTCAGCGCCTCAACGCTCGGGGTCTTCGTGTCTTGGGGATTGATTTCAATCCCGCCGCCGTGCGGCGATGGCGCGAAGAAGGGTTCGAGGCAATCTATGGTGATGCAACTGACCCTGAGTTCATCGCGAGTTTGCCGTTCGCCAATGTTGCCTGGGCCGTCTCCGCTGTGCCGGAGCACGAAGCTGGGATACTGCGGGATGATCCTCGTATCGCGCTAAGCCACGCGCTGCGCGGCCAAGGATTCAAAGGCAAGATTGCCCTCACGTCGCACCGGGAGGAAGATTGGGAACAGTTACGTTTGGGCGGCGCCGATCTCATTCTTCAGCCATTTCAAGACGCGGCAGATCAAGCCGCAGATCTCCTGGCTGGGCAGCAACATCCGCCCCGATTTGAAGTGATCGAGCCAGAAGATCAAAAAGATCTAGCGTCGTGATCCAACGCGTGTTGGTCCTTGACCGCGCATGAGTACTGCTCGCTTACGCGCTGCTGATGAACTACGAGCGGCTGCCTGATTTCTGCGTTGTTCACAGGGCGGAAAACCATTGCCGGTGCCCCAGATCAGGTCGGACCGGGCGATTAAGCGACTGATTCAAGTGAATGAGGCGCGGGCCTCAATCGCGATACTTAGCAACCCGAATACTGTCGCCTTGCGGCCCGACAATCTCGCTGGGAGGCAACTCTCCAGGCCGGCGAACGGGCGCTGTAACGATAGACCGCAACCGTTGGCGCAACAGAGAAGGGAACTGCGTATGCTGTCCAAGCAGGAAGCTGACAATCTTCGTGAAGCCGTCGCCGTTTTCGATAGCTCGGAAACATTTCAGGAAGCCATTGATGAGCTCCTCAGTTCGGGCTTTGATCGGGCCGAATTGAGCTTGCTCGCGAGCGAACACGCTGTCGAGGAGAAGCTCGGCCATCGGTACAAGAAAGTCGCTAAATTTGAGGATGATCCAGCCGTTCCCCGAAAGGCTTATGTTTCAACCGAGTCTATTGGCGACGCGCAAGGCGGCCTGATTGGCGGTCTGGTTTATGTCGGGGCGATTGCGGCTGCGGGAGCCATCGTTGCGACGGGCGGAACGCTTGCCGCAATTATCACAGGTGTGGCGGTGGCGGGCAGCGCCGGCGGATTAATCGGCTCGATGCTCGCTGTATGGGTGGGCGAACACCACGCCCACTATCTCGAAGAGCAGCTCATTCACGGAGGCTTGCTTCTCTGGGTGCGGACAACCGATGAAGAGAGAGAGCGCCGAGCCACGGAGATCCTGGCAAAACACTCTGGAAAGGATGTGCATGTTCACGGCTTGTCAGCAGCGGCTTGATCTCCTGAACCGAGCGCCCGGCCTCTGTTTGGATGTTGCACCAAGTTTTCGGGCGCGGAGCTATGAGCAGGGAGTGCCAAATCCGGCTTGGCCAGAACCACGACATTTCTCCTACCCGCTCAACAGAGAACGCCGCTGAGCACGGACACTCGATGCCAAGGGCCGTTCACGTGAGGCCAGACCACGTTCTGACCTCACACCGAATCCAATGCCATGAACGCAAGCATTCTTAGCTAAACGCCGTTCCCGACTTAAAGCCGAGGCGCTTTAAGATCATCGCGGCCGGACAAAATTTGGTAAAAGCCGACTGCAACAAGTTGGCTCCGACAAACGCCGTCAGCCATAGCCATGCCGGATGGACGAAGTATGCCAGCGACAGACCGACAAGAACCATGAATCCAGCAAAGGCGAGTACGGCGCGATCAATACTAATTGTCATGGGACTACCTTTCTTCATGTTGGTTACATTGTTTGAGTGATGGTGCACGGAGAAAGCCGCAGCTTCGGCTCAGCCCGTCTCCAATTCCTTCAGTTTCCGGATGCCAAGTGAATGCAGCACGAGGCGCTCGTAGAAAGGTTCGCTCTCGCCACGGCGGATCTTGCCCAGGAAATACTTCTCGAAGCCGATCTTCGCCAAGTGCACCCATTTGCCTTTGGACGACCAATTCACGTTGCGTGGCGGGATCTGTGGCTGCGCGACGAACGCAATGCCTTCGTCGCCGAAGTCGGCAAGGCAAACCGCGTTCCAGGTTGCTTCATGGACCACCTCCTCGCCACGCAGCAGAAGCCCAATGTTTTTGGTGGTTGCGGTCGCCATGGATTCGATCATGAACCCGGTTTTCGGTACGCCGACTGGTAAAGGAGTCTTCCCGACCGGCGGTATGGCAACGCAGACGCCGATGCCGAACACATTGGGGAACGTCGGGTTGCGCTGATATTTGTCGACCACGATGAAGCCGCGAGGATTGCTGAGACCTTCGATACCGCGTACCGCCTGGATACCGCGGAACGCGGGCAGCATCATTGAGTAGGCGAAGGGCAGCTCGTGCGTCGCCTTCGTCGCACCGGAGTCGTCAACCTCCTCCACGTGCATCGATCCGGCCTCGACCTTGTGGACTTTGGCGTTGGTGATCCACTTGATATGCCGATCGCGCATCGCCCCTTCGAGCAGCGACTTGGTGTCGCCGACGCCGTCAAGGCCCAGGTGGCCGATGTACGGCTCGGCGGTGACGAAGGTCATCGGCACCTTATCGCGTATGCGCCGACGCCTTAGCTCGGTTTCCATAATGAAAGCGAATTCGTAAGCGGGACCGAAGCACGACGCACCCTGCACGGCGCCGACGACGATCGGTCCCGGATTCTCCATGAACGCGCGCCAACCGACCGCCGCCTTTTCAGCGTGATCGACATGACAAATCGACTGGGTATGGCCGCCATGCGGCCCGAGACCCTCGATTTCATCGAACGCGAGGTCTGGCCCGGTAGCGATGATCAGATAGTCGTAGGATATCGACCGGCCATCCTCGAGCTCGATCCGATTCTCGCCGGGCACGACCTGCTTTGCGCCCACCGGTACAAAATCAATGCCGCGGCGGCGGAGCGTCGGCTCGAGCTCAACCTCGATCGACTCTCGTTTACGCCAATCCACGGCGACCCAAGGATTCGACGGCACAAAGTGGAATGTCGGCGCGTTGGAAACGACCGTCAAATGATCGGACGCGCCCATTTCGTCCTTCATCTCGTAGGCCGCAAGAACGCCCCCCAGCCCTGCGCCTAATACGACAATCTCAGCCATTTTTTGTCCTTTACGTCGCTGCGCCCATGGGGCGAGGTGGAACGCGCAATTTGCCTCGTCGATGGAGCGCAAAAGCCTCTTGGCCCTGCCAGGGGCAAATATTTCGGCGTCTTCCGTGTTTCATCGCTTGCTTATATAATCATATATGCGTATATACGCAAGTATGAAAATAAATACTTCAGAAATGGCTGCAGCGGCGGAGTCGGCATGTGAGCTCTTGAAAGCGCTCGCTAATCGCCATCGCCTGATGATTGTCTGTCAGCTAATCGACGGCGAGCGCTCGGTCGGCGAGCTGGCCGACCTACTCGACATCCGGCAATCGGCGGTTTCGCAGCACCTCGCTTTGCTGCGTAAAGATGGTCTCGTGGCCACGCGGCGCGAGGGGCAGACAATTTTCTATCGGATCGGAAGCGGGCCAGCGGCGGCGATTGTGCACACCCTTTACAATTGCTTCTGCCCATCGAAACCAACCCTCGACAAGTAGGGAGAAACGATCCCATGGGTAAACGCCGTCCATGCCGAATGTTGTGGATCCTGATCGCACTGCAGGGGGGACTATGGCCTGCCTTGTCGGCGGCGGAGGACAACTTGTTCGTGGTCGAGATGCGCGAGATTGGTGATCTGAAAGCGGTTTTCGCCACGGTCGAAAGCACCAATGTCGTACCGGCACGGGCGCGGATCGGCGGCACCGTCGCGAGCCTGCTGGTCGACGAGGGCGCAAGCGTCGCCGCCGGCGAGACAATCGCGGCGATCGGCGATGAAAAACTTGCGCTGCAGGTACGGGCGATCGATGCCCAGATTGCCGGCCTCCAAGCGCAGCTCGATCAGGCGCGCACCGACCTTGTCCGCGCGGAAGAGCTTTTCGGACGTGGCACGATCCCGCGCGCACGGCTTGACGAAGCGCGCACGGCGGTCCAGGTCGCGAGTAACGCGTTCGAGGCACAGCGTGCGCAGCGACGCGTCGTCAGCCAACAACAGGCCGAAGGTGAGGTTCTCGCACCCACGACCGGTCGTGTACTAAGCGTTCCGGTGACTGAAGGGACCGTGATCATGCCCGGCGAGCCGGTAGCCATGATCGCCGAAGCCGATTACGTCTTGCGCCTTCGACTTCCCGAGCGTCACGCCCGATACTTGAAAACGGACGACCAAATACGGTTGGCGGCGGATGATGATCTCGATGGTCAGTCACCTGTCTTTGGGCGCATCGTCACGGTCTATCCGGAGATTGCCGACGGTCGAGTCCTGGCGGATGCCCGAGTTGAGGGCCTTGGCGACTATTTCGTCGGCGAACGGGTTCGCGTCTTGTTATCGACCGGATCTCGCCAAGGTTACGTTGTGCCGGCTCGTTACCTGAAGACCCGGTACGGCATCGACTTCGTGATGATCGGGTCGATCGATGGCCCGCCCCTCGAGGTGCCAGTGCAGCGCGGTAGCTCGCTGACCCTGCTTGAGGTCCCAGACGGCGTCGAAATCCTCTCCGGCATAAGGTTCGGCGACGTGCTGGTCGCACCATGAAACTTGGCCTGTCCGGCGCGCTGACACGCGCCTCGATTCGTTCCCCCTTGACGCCGTTGTTTCTGATGACGGCCCTAGTGCTTGGCCTAATCGCGCTGCTGACCATCCCGCGGGAAGAGGAACCACAGATTAGCGTGCCGATGGTCGACATTCACGTCCGTGCCGACGGCCTCAAGGCGCCGGACGCGGTGGAACTAGTCACCAAGCCCCTCGAGGCCATCGTCAAGGGCATCGACGACGTCGAACATACCTACAGCCACACCTTGGACGATCGTGTCACTGTTACCGCCCGATTCCTTGTCGGTACCGACGCGGACGATGCCATTCTGCGCGTACATGAGAAGATCCGCGCCAATTTCGACCGCATTCCGATCGGCATTCCCGAGCCCCTGATCGTCGGCCGCGGCATCAACGATGTACCGATCGTCGTGATCACCTTGTCGCCGCGACCCGAGGCGGCGGAGCGCTGGACCGACAAAGACCTCTACCAATTAGCCGACGAATTGCGCGCCGAGCTGACCAAAATACCCGACACGGGCCTCAGCTTCATTTCCGGCGGCCGCCCCGAGCAGATCCGGATCGAACCGGACCCCGAGCGACTAAGTCAATTCGGGATCACTCTTCAGCAGCTTATCGCCAAGGTCCGCGACGCCAACCGGTCCTTCGTCGCCGGCCAGACGCGTGATGCCGGAACAGTTCGCACCGTGGCCGCCGGCGAGACCTTGGCGGGTATTCCCGACATCGGCCAATTGCTGATCACGGCGCGCGACGGTCGCCCGGTCTACGTCAAGGACGTGGCAAAGGTGGTGGTCGGGCCGAGCGTCGCCGAGCACAGGGTGTGGAACACTGCCCGGACCGCGGACGGGCGGTGGCAAACGGTTCCCGCCGTCAGCTTGGCGCTTGCCAAACGCGCCGGAGCCAATGCGGTAGCGATCGCGGAGCGCATGATCGAAGCGACCGAGGCGCTCGAGGGCCAGCTCATTCCCGACGACATCGAGGTGCGAGTCACCCGCGATTATGGAGAGACCGCGAACGAGAAGGCCAACGAGTTGCTGTTCCATCTTGGCTTCGCCACGGTGTCGATCGTCATTTTGATCGCGCTTGCGATTGGCCGGCGCGAAGCGCTGGTGACCTTGATCGTTATTCCAACAACCATTCTGCTCACGCTATTTGTGGCCAATCTGATGGGCTATACGATCAACCGGGTCAGCCTATTCGCGCTGATCTTTGCGATCGGTATCCTCGTCGATGACGCGATCGTGGTGATTGAGAACATCGCGCGCCACTGGGGCATGAGCGATGGACGCAGCCGCGTCGAAGCGGCAATAGAGGCGGTGGCAGAGGTCGGAAATCCGACGATCGTTGCTACCCTCACGGTTGTTGCCGCTTTGCTTCCAATGCTGTTCGTATCTGGGCTGATGGGCCCCTACATGGCACCGATTCCGGTCAACGCTTCGGCCGCAATGCTGATCTCGTTTTTCGTCGCGGTCATGATCGCACCATGGCTGCTGCTCAAGTTTTCATCGCCTCGGCCCACACCAGGAACCGGCGGCGAAGACACCGCGGCAAACCATGGCGACGAGGGCACCCTCGGACGTCTATACCGCCGGGTCGCCGCGCCGCTTCTTGGTGCGCGTTGGCGCGGCTTTTTGTTCCTAATCCTCGTCGGCTTGGCGATGCTTGCCGCGGTGAGCTTGTTCGCGACCAAGGCGGTGACGGTTAAGTTGCTGCCGTTCGACAATAAGTCCGAACTCCAGGTCGTCGTCGATCTGCCTGAGGGGTCGAGCCTCGAGGACACCGAACGCGTGCTACTAGAGGCGGCACAGCGCGTGCAGGCTTTACCCGACGTGGTCTCAATGCAGGCTTATGCCGGGACCCCCGCGCCGTTCAACTTCAATGGCCTTGTCCGGCACTATTTTCTCCGCCAATCGGCAGAGCTCGGTGAATTGCAGATCAATCTCGCCGCCAAGGGCGAGCGCGAGTCGAAGAGCCACGCGATCGCGATGATGGTTCGCGACCTGCTGGCGGACATGCCGACTCCGCCCGGGAGCGTCGTCAAAGTGGTCGAGGTTCCGCCAGGTCCACCGGTGCTGGCAACCCTGCTCGCAGAGATCTACGGACCGGATGCGGAGACCCGCCGCGCAGTCGCCGGCGAAGTCCGTCGCATATTCTCGGATGTTCCGTTCATTCATGATGTCGACGATTCGATGGGCGAGCTACAGCCCCGTTTGCGGATCGCCATCGATCAGGATCAGATCGAGCATTTCGGTGTCGAACAAAGCGACGTCTACGACACTCTGCAAGCGCTGTTTGGTGGCGTGCCGGTCGGCTATTCCCATCGCGGCGGCGGTCGCAATCCGATCGAGATATCGATCCGGCTGCCAAAAAGCGATCTCGCCTGGGGCGAGCGCCTGGCGGCCACTCCGGTGCCGGCCAACGCGATGCCCGGTAACCGAACCATCGTAGAGCTCGGCGACGTGGTCACCGCGACGCGCGAAATGGGATCCTATTCAGTATTCCGCCGCAACGGCCACGCCGCGGAGATGGTGATGGCCGAGCTTGCCGGCGCTTATGAGGCGCCAATCTACGGCATGATCGAAGTCGCCGACCGGATCGAGGCGCACGATTGGGGGAACTTGCCCAAGCCCGAGATCCGCCTTTACGGCCAGCCGGAGGATCACTCGACATCGACCTTGTTGTGGGACGGCGAGTGGGAGATTACCTACGTTACCTTCCGCGACATGGGAATCGCGTTCGCACTCGCCATTCTCGGCATCTACGTGCTGGTCGTCGCGCAGTTTGGGTCGCTCAAGCTGCCGCTCGTGGTTTTGACGCCAATTCCGTTGACCCTGATCGGCATCGTGCCCGGCCACTGGTTGCTCGACGCGCCGTTTACCGCGACCTCGATGATCGGCTTCATCGCGCTTGCCGGCATCATCGTGCGTAACTCAATCTTATTGATCGACTTCATTCGCCATAGCGGAAACGCCGACCGCCCATTGCGCGACATATTGCTTGAGGCGGGAGCGATCCGCTTCAAGCCAATTCTGCTAACCGCACTGGCGGCGATGATCGGCGCTGCGACGATTTTGCTCGATCCGATCTTTCAAGGGCTGGCTATCTCGCTGCTATTCGGTCTCGCTTCATCGACGCTGCTGACCGTTCTGGTGATTCCGGTGATCTACGTCGTGCTGCGTGGGGAACGTTCGCCAAAAAGCTTGTGACATCCCTCCCTTAGTCGCGCGGCGGGTTGGAGCACCGCGCACCCCAGTGCATTAATAATCCTATCCTGTTCCACCTATTTTATTGCTTAACTATCTATTTTTCGGTTTTCCATGTGGCTCATTTTGCGGCGTTGATTGCCACCGCTCCGCGCGTACGATTCTCGTCGCGAGTTTCGCCGAGCATCAATAGGCAGACTAGTAGAAATCTAATTGTTGAAAGTAGCTGTCCTGCCGCTGCCCAAATCATTAAGGATTAGGGGCGGCGCTGTTACCACGGTGCTCAAAAGGCCGATCAAGTGCGCCATGTTTGGGTTGACGAAGTGCGCCACAGTCATGGGCGAAGGATTGAGGAGCAGCGCACCCGTAGTTAATGCCACCCATAATCCCGCCCTAAGTCCGGTTCGCTAGGACCTGCTCGTACCGGTGCGAAATAATCTCCAGGACGTTGCCGAAAGGGTCCTCGCAGTAACAGACCTTGATTCCTTCGCCAGGGAACAATTCCCAAACTTTTGAACGCTTGCTGCCCCCATTTTCGGTGATTTCGAGCACTTTTGCCTCAACGTCGGGATGAGTGATGGCGATGTGGAAGAAACCGTTCTTCCAATATTCCATGGTGTCTTCGCGGCGCTCCGGCTTCGGTTCGAGAAACTCGAAGAATTCGAAACCAGTGCCGTCGCCGGTCACCATGTGGGCAATTTTCATGCCGCCGAAACGCGAGCCGCAAATGTCACCAGCCAAATTGCCGAAATGCGAGCCGTCGGGCAGCACTTCGACTGGGGCGCCGATCAACACGAACCCGAAAATCTGCTCGTACCAGGCAATCGCGGCGTCTATGTCCGGCACCGAGATGCCGACGTGATTAAAACAATGCGCCATTGTCTGTGACATCGTTCGGACTCCCGCTATAGGTGAACCACCTGGCCCGTCGTGGCCGATTCCTCAGCCGCAAGGGCGGCTTCTAGGGCGGCCATCGATTCTTCCGGCGTAATGACGACAGGCCGCTCACCAGTACGACAGCAATTAGCAAAGTAAGTGAGTTCGTCGCGCAGCGCGCCAGCGGTGGCGCCATGTAAAGTCGGCCAATAGGTGGTGTCCGGGCTCCGAAACCCATCCTTGGTGCAGATACCGATATTGGGAAAGGTATCCTGCACATGTACGAAACCGTCGGAACCGATGACGCTCATGCGTTCGTCGATATCGAAGGGTGTCTTCTCCGGCATGCACCAGACGGTCTCGAGGGTCGCGGTCGCGCCGTTGTCGAAGCGGTACATGGTTTGCCCGACATCCGGATGTTTCAAACCGCGAAGATCGACGGTCTGGGCATAGGCGCTGACCACGCGAGCGCCGGTGAACCACAGCATTAGGTCGGTGTCGTGGATGGCGTCGCCGACGATTGGCCCGATCTTGTTAAGTATCTCGGGCGTCCACGCGGCGGGGATATTACGCCGCGAACTCAAGCTCAACACCTTGCCGATCGCACCGTCGGCAATTTGCTGCTTGGCGGTGGCGTAGCGTGGATTGAAGCGGCAGATATGGCCAACCATGAGATGGCCTTTGGCCTTGGCGGCGGCATCGCAGATCTGTCGGCAATCGGCCACCGTGTGCGCCATCGGTTTTTCAAGAAACACGTGCTTGCCCGCTTCGAGCGCGGCCAGAGTCGGAGCGGTATGCTGGTCCCACATTGTCACCACGCTGACGGCATCGATATCGGGGTTCTGCAACAGTTCTGTGTAGTCGGTGTAGAGCTGCGCGACGCCGTATTTCTTGCCCAGTTCTTCAAGGCGGCTCTCTGTTCGGGTGCACAGCGCCGCCAGATCGAAGCCGGGTATGGCCGAAATCGCGTCGCAATGAATCTCGCCGAACCACCCGAGGCCGATCACCGCGATACGTACTTTTTCCATGCTCCCTGCTCCCAAGCTAATTCTATGTTCGGCGAATAAACTGCCCGTTCCGGTTTGCGGTTTGCGCACCCTTGGTCCAACTCAGCGCGCCGCCGACGATTACGTGGTCGATGCCAATAGCGGTTTGTTTCGGTTCATCGTAGGTGGCACGGTCGATGACAGTGTCCGCGTCGAATACAACCAGGTCTGCGTGCGCCCCCACGCGGATTTCGCCGCGATCTGCGAGGCCGAAATTTCTCGCCGACAAGCCGGTCATTTTGTGCACCGCCTGCTCTAGCGGCATGAGTCCCTCGTCCCGCGAAAAATGTCCAAGCACGCGCGGAAAGGTGCCCCAGAGGCGGGGGTGCGGATGAACGTCATGAGGCAATCCGTCGGAGCCGATCATGGTCGGCGGATAGGCCAAGATGCGCCGCATGTCCGCTTCGTCGATCTGGAAGAAAATGCCACCCGCGGGACTAAGGCGAACCGCGGCATCGACCTGCGAGCAACCCCACTCATCGGCGATTTCCGCGAGATCGCGGCCGGCCATTTCCGGATGCGCCACCGACCAAGAGACCGATATGCGAATATCAGGGTCGACCATATGCGGCTCGAGCACGGTCGAGCCGGCGGCGTAGGGGTAGGCGTCGAGCGAAATCGATTGGTGCTCACGCGCGGCGTCGATGAGCGCGAGCGTGTCGCGGCTTCGGCCCCAATTCTTCGGCCCGGCGCATTTGTGATGCGATATCACAATCGGCACCGATGCGCGGTTCGCTGTCTCGAACGACTCGCGCAACGAGTCGAGCACACCGTCAGCCTCGTCGCGCATATGTGTGGTGTAGACCCCGCCCTTGTCCGCCAACACTTCCGCGAGCGCGACGACTTCGTCCTCATCGGCGGCGTTGTTGATTTTGTACCAAAGGCCGGTACTGAAACCGATTGCGCCGGCGTGAAGGCTTTCGGCCACCCGTTCGCGCATAACGTCAATTTCAGCGATCGTTGCCTTACGATCGATATTGTCCAACGCGCCGACCCGCAACGTGCCATGCCCCACGAGAGCAGCGACGTTGATGCTGGGAGTCGCGTCGTCGACCGCTTGGGCATAGTCAGCCATTGACGGGAACCTGAACGCGTCACGGCCGCCAAGAAGATTCATCGGCGGCGGCGGATCGACCGGCTGGCTCGGCGCGAGGCTGATGCCGCAATTGCCGACGACTACGGTGGTGACGCCCTGGCTAATCTTGGCCGCCATCCGGGGGTCGCTCAAAACCGCATTGTCGTCGTGCGTATGTACGTCGATGAACCCCGGCGCTACCATGCGCCCGGTGATGTCAAGCGTCTGTGCGGCGCTTTGATCCAAGGTCCCCGGCGACGTTACAGCGCTAATCTTGCCGTCGCTGACGACAACATCAGCGGGGCGGCGATCGGCGCCGGTGCCGTCGACCACCGTGCCGCCGGTCAGGATCAGATCAGCCGGTCGGCTTTGCCGCTCACGCTCTTTAGTCACCGAGCGGCTCCAGCACTTCCCCTTCGCGGAAGTTCAGCAAGTTGTACTTGATCCGTCTCAGGTTCTCTTGGGCTTCGCCGCCAAGCTGATACGCGATACCGGTAGCCAGCAAATCGATTGTCGCCATAAAAGCGAACCGTGACGCTGTTGGCTTTAAGACATCGGGGACTTCGGGCACTTCTATGGTCAGCGCGACGTCGGCCGCATCCGCCAGTTTGGAGCCCGGATGGGTAATCGCGACAACTTTGGCGTGGTAGAGCTGCGCGATCTGGGTCGCGTCGAGCACTTCAGGCGTGCGCCCGGTCGCGGACAGGACGACCACCGCATCCTCGGCGCCGGCGGTCGAGGCCGCCATGCGCATCAGATAGGTGTCGGAATAGGCGGTGACATTGAGACCGTAGCGGAACAATCGATATTGCGTGTCCTGTGCCAAGGCGGTGGAACCGCCACCGACACCGAACACCAGGACGCGCTTGGCCGTGGCGAGAATGTCGACCGCCGTGCGAACGTCGGATTCATCCAACTGACGTTCGGCGAGGTCGATGGCGGCGGCGGCGTGTCGAAACACGCTGTTCCAATACGGCAGTCGTGACCGCTCTTGGACGTGCGGCGGATTGCGGAAGTAGTAAGTACCGACGACGAGGCTTTGCGCCAGTTTCAGTTTGAAATCACGGACACCGTCGCAGCCAAGCGTGCGGCAGAACCGCGTCACCGTGGGCTCGCTAACGCCAGCGCGCTCGGCAAGTTTACCGTTGCTGGCGCGCACCGCGAACTCCACGTCGCCAAGCACCACGTCGGCGACCCGCCGCTCGGCCGGGCGTAAGTCGGACTGTAGATCCTTGAGCCGCGAAATCAGATCGTCGAACGGCGGCGTGTCCGTCTCGATCTCGGGCGCGGCCGCTTCCGGCTCGCGGTCCGGCGATTCAGACTCGGTGTTTGCGGGACTGTCGGTCACGATACGCGCTCAATTTCCTAAAAGTCCGCGAGCGTCAGCTCGCGCGACATGACGATGTTGCCGGCGGTCAAGCCGCAATCGACCGGCAACACTGCGCCGGATATCGCGGCCGCATCGTCGGACGCCAGGAACGCCGCCACTTTGGCGATATCGATTGGATCGGCGACCCGTCGCAGCGGATACCATCTGACAAGGTTGGACAGGATTTCCGGATCGCGTTCGACCCGCTCGGCCCAAATCGGCGTGCGAACGGTTCCAGGACATATGACATTGGCGCGAACGCCGTAGCGGCCATACTCCATGGCCAAAGCCTTTGTGTAACTGATCAGGCCGGCCTTGGCGGCGCTGTAGCCGGGGTCGCCAAGCGAGGTTAGGCCATTCACCGAGCTGATCGTGACAATGGCGCCACCGCCACTGGTCTTCATGTCCTCGATTGCGAGGCGACTGCAAAAATAAGCGCCGTTGAGATTGCCATCGATAGCAGCTTGCCAAACGTCGGGCGTTGTTCCCTCGAGCGTGCTCGCCTCGGAGAATCCAGCATTGTTGATGAGCACATCGATAGGCCCGACGTGGGCACGCAGTTCGGCGAGGGCGCCTTCGACCTCGGCGTTCGAGGCAATGTCCGCGACCGCCGCCGCTGCGGTAACCCCAGCGTCGGTCAGCTCGGCCACGAAATCGTTGACTGCCGGGCTTTTGTCGAGTGCCGCGATGCGCGCACCACGGTCACCGAAATAACGCGCCAACTCCCGCCCAATGCCGCCCGCGGCGCCGGTGATCAGGACAGTCTTGCCGGCGAACGTGGTCACGATGGTGTCGCTCCCGCAGCCAAGGCCGACGCCATCCAGTCGAGGCTCGCGCGGCGTAAATGGCCATAATTGTAAAAACCGATGTCGGTGACGCCGCCGTCGTTGAGAGCGCGGACCGCCGCGGCGACTTCTTCCGCGCTGGTGAGATCCGGGTGGCCCGGACGCAATATCCCGCGCACCACCCCGGGTTTGTCGACACGGCGCATCACATCGTGCAAATCGCTGGCGATGCGGGCTGGACTCGGTTCGTAAAAACACACATCCAGGTGATCCGCTACATCCGCCAAGCCAGTAAGGTCGCTGCCTTCGTACCAAGCCCCTGCGGTCGGCCGTGCCACCGAAGGTATGACGGCCACAGCCGCATCGTCGCGCACCGCGGCACGAATTTCGGCGATCAAGGATTCGACGGTACGGCAACGCCAGCGCATGAACTGTCCGAGATCAGGATCGAGAACAATGTCGGACAGCCAATAGGCGGCGGCCATGTCGTCCGCATGATCGATGTCGCTAGCCAGATATTCATCAATCGCCGTGCGCACGCGATGGCGCAGACCCTCGATGTCGATACTGTCGGCCTTGGCGCCGTCGGTACAATGTCGGCAAAAACAGAGACCAAGAAGATTATCAAGCCAACTATTTTGGCGCAGCAAGCCAAATTCGTGGTGATACCCATGTTGGAATGGCAAAAAGCCCGGCGTCTCCAACGACAGGCCCGAGACCGGATAAGCGTCCGCAATATCCCCGCACAGCGCCACCGCGTAGGCGCGTGCGTCCGGCGTAGCGGGACAAAGATTGTAAATGTAACGATCGCCGAAAGCGTTCTCGACGCAGGAGTCTGGATGGGATTGGCCAAGCCGGGAATTGTGCATTAGCACCATCCAGGCATTCACCTTCATCGCGTCGACACGGCAACACTCATCGAAAATGTCATGCTCGGCAACCAGCCGCGCCTCGGCCGGTTTGATCGCGCCGTAGCGCTCTTGGCGGGTCTTGAAATAGGCCGTCCCGTCGTCGGGGAAATAAACCTTTCCCGATTGGCCACGCGGCCGCAGGAATTTACCCGCGTGGTAAGCGCCAGCTAGCGTAATCGTGTCGATTTGGCGCGCCTGCAAATCATCGACGACCGCCGACACACCAGCTTCGGCGAGATCCCAGGCATAACAATACATGGACCGATGGGCCAATCCGGCGCCTCCTTCAACTTAAGAAGGACCAAGCTTATCAAATTATGTAACTAACCTACAAAAAATATTTAGAGATCCTGCCGGACATACCAAAAGAATCAAATTTTGGGCAATAACGAATTGCCATTCTCATCTTGCCGTAAGATACTTACCAACATATGGCCATTGGGAATGTGCCTGAACGCGTTTCCTCGGCACCCGCCTACGGGGGAATGAGCGTGTTGCAAGGCCAAGCGGACAGCGTTTTTTGCCCCCTTCTCCGTGAACTTGGAAAGACGATGGCATGAGCGAAGTGGTGGGCGCCAAGAACAAGCTCGTGGTCGAGAACGCGACCAAGTTTTACGACACCAGATCCGGCCCACTGCATGCCATCGACGATTTCTCGATGACAGTTGACGAAGGTGAGTTTGCCTGCGTCGTGGGCCCGTCGGGCTGCGGCAAGACCACGTTACTTTGGTCGATGGCGGGCCTGCACAGCTTGACCAGTGGCACTGTTCGGCTCGACGGCGAAACCGTCACAGGTCCGCACCCGCAGATCGGCATGGTGTTCCAGGAAGCCAATTTGTTGCCCTGGCGCAGCTTGATGAAGAACATCCAGTTGCCGTTCGAGATCAAGCGGCAAAAACCTGACAATGCGCGTATCGAGATGCTGCTGGAACGGGTCGGCTTGACCGGATTCGGCAACAAGTTTCCCCGCGAGTTATCGGGCGGGATGCAACAACGCGCTGCGATCGTGCGCGCCCTGTCGTTCAATCCGTCGGTGCTGCTGATGGACGAGCCGTTCGGCGCGCTCGACGCCTTCACGCGCGACGAGATGAACTTGCTGGTCGAGGAAATTTGGCTCGAAACACGCAAGACCATCGTGTTCATCACGCACAATATCGCTGAAGCGGTGTTCCTGTCCGACAGAGTTTTCGTGATGTCCTCACGACCCGGGCGATTGGCCAAGATCTTCGACATTCCATTCGAGCGGCCGCGCTCTCTCGACTTGCTCGCCACCAAAGAAGTGTTCGACCTGGTCAACGAAATTAAGGCCGAAATCGTGCACAGGCCACCAACTGACGCCGGGCCGGATGTCACTGAGGTGAAGGATCAAGCCGTTGGCTGACAAACTATTGGGCGACAAGATTCCCGAGTTCGGAAAACAGAAGCCCGGCGGTGGTCAAGGCGCCGGTCTGTCCAATATGTCGGCCTTCGGCAGTGGTCCCGGCGCGCGTGGTTTTTGGGAAGTATTTGCGATTGTGCTCGTCGCGGTGGTGATCATCGGCGGCACCGAGCTCGCCATCCGCGGCTTCGAAGTGCCGCAATATGTTATGCCGCCGCCGAGCGCGATTTTTTGGGCGTTGATCACCGATTTCGAATTCATCGGTCCGCATCTAGGCCATACCCTGGTCGAACTGTTCTCGGGCTACGCGATCGGTGCATCGATCGGGTTGATGTTGGCGGCGATCATCACCCAGTTTCCCTTCGCCGAAAAAATCGTCGCGCCGTACATTTTGATGCTGGTGACGACGCCGATGCTGGCTCTGGTGCCCTTGCTCATCTTACGTTTCGGGTTTGGCTACGAACCCCGCATCATCGCGGTGGCGTTGGCGTCCGGGCCGATGGTGATGATCAATTCCGCGACCGGGTTTCGCCGCGTCGATCTCGCCAAGATTGCCTTGGCGCGGTCGTTCGGCGCCAACACGTTACAGATCTTTCTCAAAATTCGCGTGCCAATGGCGATGCCGATGATCATTGTCGGGCTGATGATCGGCGCGATTTTCGGTCTTTTGACCGCGGTTGGCGCGGAAATGGTGGGCGGTGGGTTCGGCCTCGGCAACCGCCTTACCACCTTCTCGGCGACCCTACAGATGCCACAATTCTTCGCGGTCATCCTGGTTCTGTCGATTTTGGGTATTCTGATCTATGTGGCATTTTTCTTGATCGGAAAGAAGTGGGCGAGCTGGGAGTCCTGATACCGCAAGACGTTGTTTTGACTACGGTTGTAAAAAAAATAGGCACAACTCGACCGTCACCGACCGACGATCCGGAGACGGTCGCAGAAAGGGAGGAACGATGAAAATGGCTGGCATTAACCAACTCACCAATTCCGGTGGTCTGAGCCGCAGAAAGTTTTTGCAGGTCACGGCGTCCGGCGCCGTCGTCGCGACTACGGCGGGCTCATCCATGTTGCTGCCAAGGTCGGCCCAGGCCGCCGACACCTTCACCTGGATCTCGCCACGCGGCACCCTCGAAGTACTCGACGACTATCCTTATTGGGTCGGCCAGGCGATGGGCTATTTCGGCGATCTGGACAGCACGATGGAACCGGGCCCTTCAGACGGCACGGCGACCGTGAAGTTCGTCGCCGTCGGGCAGGCTGACATGGGTTTTCCGTCGCCTGGCGTGTTTTCCTTCGCGCTTGAGAACGACATGGACCTGGTTTCGGTTTTCGACATGGGCGCGGTCGATGTGTTCAATTTCGCGTTCCGCCCGGGCGAAGGGGTCAAGGACCTTAGAGAGCTCGAAGGCAAGACCGTTCTGGTCGGGTCCGCCGCCTGGCAGGCGATCGCCGATCCGATGTTCGCTGCGGCCGGCGCCGATCCATCGAAGATCACCTATCTCGAGGCCGGTTGGCCGCAATGGGGCACGGTGCTCGCGTCCGGTGAAGGCGATGCGGCTCTGGCGTGGGAAGGCTTGCGTGCCGACTGGGAAGGCAAAGGCCTGAAGTTCGAATATTGGCTCGGCGTCGATCACTCCAAATTCCCGGCAAATTCCTTCGTCGTCCGACGCGAGGACGTCGAGAACGAGGAGCGCCGCAAGTTCCTCGAAGCGTATCTGCGCGGCTGGGCGATGGGGCTGGAATTCGGCTATCAGAACCCGCGCGCGGCAACGGAGTTGGTGTTCAAGCAATTCCCGATCGTGAAGAACAACCTTGGTACCGAGCTCGGCACCGAGTCGATGATGCAGCTGGCCAATGTGTTCCGCGGCGACATGTCGACCCGTGGCGGTTGGGGCTGGCACGAAATGGCGCGCTGGGAATTGTTCTTCAAAACGCTTGCGGATATCGGTCAGGTAACGAAACCAGTTGATGTCTCTAATGTCGTTACCAATGAATTCGTCGGCCCAGCGAACGATTTCGACATGGCGAAAGTCAAGGCTGACGCTGACGGCTATCAGTTAAGCGAAGACATGGCCGCTGTAGATATGGCCGCGATCAACGATCGGTTTTTCGCCAACGCCATTCGCTGAACGTCGGCGACTGACTTCAGGACGGGCGCCCAGTTGCGCCCGTCCTGCACCGCTGAGTGTCGCGACACCCGAAATGACAATTATCAAATACGGGAAGACAAACTATGTCTGACACGGTCAAGGTCTTGGTGGTCGGGCTTGGCAACATGGGTATTTCGCACGCCAACGCCTATCACAAGCTAAACGGGTTCGAGATCGTCGGCATGATGAGCCGTAGCATCAAGAGCCGAGATGATCTGCCCGAGGAATTGGCCGGATATCCGCGATTCGAGGATTTTGACGAGGCTATGGCTCAAACCAAGCCGGACGCTGTCTCGATCAACACCTGGCCCAATACTCACGCCGAATACGCAATCAAGGCGATGAATGCCGGCTGCCATGTATTTATGGAAAAGCCCATCGCGACCAACATCACGGACGCGGAGAAAGTTGTCGCCGTGGCGCGGGCGAAAAACCGCAAGCTGGTGCTGGGCTATATTTTGCGCGTGCACCCATCGTGGATGAAATTCATCGAGGTCGGCAAGACTTTGGGCAAACCCCTGGTCATGCGTTTGAACCTAAACCAGCAGAGCAGTGGACCGGCATGGGCATGGCACAAAAACCTCATCGACTCGCTGATTCCGATCGTCGATTGCGGCGTGCATTATGTCGACGTGATGTGCCAGTTGACTGGTGCTAAACCGGTTCGCGTGCACGGCATCGGTGCCAAGCTATGGGATGACGCCGCGAAACAAAACTACGGCCATCTGCACGTAACTTTCGACGACGGCTCGGTCGGCTGGTACGAAGCCGGTTGGGGCCCGATGATGAGCGAAATTGCCTATTTCGTAAAAGATGTGGTCGGCCCGGAAGGCTGCGTTTCGATCGTCGTACCGCAAGACGGCGCTACAAACTCCGAAGGCGAAGGCGTCTCGGACTCGGCCGACATCGATCAGCACACTAAGACCAATGCCCTGAAAATCCATCGCGCCAAGGTCGACGGCGACAAGAATTTCGCCCAACCCGACGAGATCATGGCAATGGATGACGAACCAGACCATCAAGAGCTTTGCGACCGCGAACAGGCGCTCTTCCTTCGGGCGATCCAAGAAGACCTCGATCTCGGAGAATCAATGGATGCCGCGGTCAATAGCTTGCGCATTGTCCTGGCGGCGGAAGAAAGCATAGAGACCGAGCAAGCGGTGCATTTGAGCTGACGCGGATGGACGCCACATCCGATATCGACACGCCAACCGACCGCGCTCTGACGTGGTTGGCACGCTTCGGCGCCGCGCTCGAAGCCGGCGACACGGCCGCAGCTGCAGCGCTGTTTGCCGACGAGTCTTATTGGCGCGACTTCCTGTCCTTTACATGGAACATCAAGACCATTGAAGGCAAGGCCGAGATCGCCGCCATGCTTGAGGCGACGCTCGCCGATACGCAACCAAGCGCGTGGGCCGTCGATGGCGAAGCGACGGAATCCGATGGCGTAATTGAGGCGCGGATCACTTTCGAAACCGCCATTGCACGAGGCCGAGGGCATATACGCCTCAAGGAAGATCGATGCTGGACCCTCCTCACCACCATGACCGAGCTAAGGGGCCATGAGGAAAAGACGGGTGAGCACCGCGACAAGGGCGTTCGCCACGGCGCGGAGAAAGGCCACCGCACCTGGCTCGAATTAAAAACCGAGGAGGAGGCCGAGCTCGGTCACTCGCGTCAACCGTATTGCCTCATCATTGGCGGCGGCCAAGGTGGCATCATGCTCGGCGCCCGGCTGCGCCGTCTCGGCGTGCCGACGATCATCGTTGAGAAAAACACCCGCGCCGGCGATTCATGGCGCAACCGTTATCGCTCCTTGGTGCTGCACGACCCTGTCTGGTACGACCACCTGCCTTACCTGCCATTTCCCGACGATTGGCCGGTGTTTTCGCCGAAAGACAAGTTTGGCGATTGGCTGGAAATGTATGCCAAGGTCATGGAGCTGAATTATTGGGGCTCGACCGAATGCCTTGGCGCCAGCTATGACGCGGCCGCCGCCGAATGGAGCGTGACCGTTAACCGAGACGGCACCGAAACCATACTGCGTCCCAAACACTTGGTGTTCGCCACCGGGGCGTACGGATATCCCAGGATGATCGACCTTCCGGGTGCCGATACCTTCACCGGTACCACGCTCCACACAAGTTCTTACGAATCCGGCGAGGCTTTTCGTGGCAAAAAATGCGTCGTTATCGGCTCCGCGAGTTCCGCACATGACGTCGCTAAGGACCTGTGGGAGTTCGATGCCGACGTGACCATGGTGCAGCGCTCACCAACCATTGTCGTGCGCTCGGAAACGCTCATGGAGCTCGGGTTCGCCGATCTCTATTCCGAGCAATCCGTGCAACGCGGAATCACCACGGACAAAGCCGATTTGCTGTTCGCGTCAATGCCGTATCGGTTGGTCCCGTCGACGCAAGTTCCGCTCTACGAGGACATCGCCAGGGTTGATGCGCCGTTCTACGAAAAGCTCGCGGCGGCCGGTTTTCTGCTCGATTTTGGCGAGGACGGCACCGGGCTGATGGCCAAGGCGCTGCGCACTGCGTCGGGCTACTATATCGATGTCGGTGCGTCCGGCCTGATCGCCGACGGTGAAATCAAGCTCAAGAGCGGTGTCGACATCACGGAAATCAATGAACAGGCAATCCGATTCAGCGATGGCACGGACTTGCCCGCCGACGTCATCATTCATGCCACCGGATACGGCTCGATGGATGAGATGGTTGCCCGTCTGATATCGCCTGAGGTCGCGGACACGGTCGGCCGGTTCTGGGGCTATGGCTCGGGCGTCAACGGTGACCCCGGCCCGTGGGAAGGCGAGTTACGCAATATGTGGAAACCGACCAACCATGAGGCATTGTGGTTCCACGGCGGCAATCTGGCCCTGTCACGGCAGTTTTCGCTTTATGTTGCGCTGCAGATCAAGGCGCGGATGGAGAACATTCCCACCCCGGTATTCGGGCTGACCGCCGCGGCGCCGCGCTGAGCGAGAAGCTTTTTTGTTGCTCCTATCGGCAACTGGACTTGATTGACACGAGCCCGTCGCCGCACGGTTTCCGCTGGCGATGAAGAAGCAAAGACAGAACCGGACCAACCCGGCCGTCAAACGTCGGCACGATTAAGCTTGTTGTCGGGTTAGCGCGATAACGCTGGAGCAAATAATGCAGGAAAAAGCATGGCTGATATTTGATCTCGGCGGGGTGCTGTTCGATTTTCACGGGACTGTCGGCGTATCAAATCTGACGGGTTTGTCGACGGACGCGGCGCATGAGCTTCTGGTCACATCGAAGGCGGTCCATGCGTTGGAGACAGGTGAGATCGGACCCGAGACATTCGGTCAGCGGTTCGCCGAAGAACTTGGCGTATCACTTTCATCAACCGATATGGTGGAAGAATGGGTGAATTGGCTGGCCGGACCGAAACCAGGTTCAATTGAGCTTTTGGCGATGTTACGGGACAAGGGACCAATTGCTTGCTTGACTAACAATAATTCGATTCATTGGGCGCGCCTGAGCACGCTCTACGACACAGACAAGCTGTTTGATAGATGCTACCTGTCGCATGAAATCGGGCTCCATAAACCAGATCCGCGAATTTTCCGGCATGTCGTCGAGGATCTCGGTACGCGCCCGACTGAAATCACCTATTTTGACGACCGAGCCGATATCGTGAAATCGGCGATAGCCTGCGGCCTGAACGCGCATCAAGTGACCGGACCGGAAGACATTCGAGCGGTGATCGGGCGGGAGTAACAGTCCGTCCCCGGTCGATCTGGGCCATCAGAATTGGCAGATTTCAAATATTTGAATGACCGGTGTTGGCTATGAGTGCGCCTTAAGCGGCGGCCCCGCCAACGGTGAGTTTGGGGTGAAAAGCCGACATTCGAGCCGATTTCGGAACCTACACGCCCGACTCCGGACATGAAATCGGGGTGTCGTTGACGGCGAATTTTGACCCATAGCGGAAGAGGGGCCTCCTCGCATCAATGTCTGCTATGCGGACAAAGTCGCCGTTCGCAGATAATTGACAGCAGCTCTCGTTACCGCAACCAAGAACCAGTTTTTGAGATCGTTGGATTGATCTTACTCAAGGCCATGACAGACAGCACTGTGGCATGCTTAAGCGGAGCATCCATGTCCGGATTCGGTACGCATTCGGGAAAGGGGCCCCGCGCCAGCTAGACCGAAATTGTCCTAGGCTCAGACAGAGGTAAGCAATGATGAGGTACTACCTCGACGAACACTCGACCGATCTAGACGCCTTGCAGGAGCGCCTGCGAAGCACAGACCTGATACCGAGTCAGGAACCCTTGCTCGACGGGATGGCCGAGAATGCGACATCAATCAGCAATGCTGGAGTGACTTCGCTGGCGGATCTGCGGAGCGCCTTAAAAACAGAAAAATCCCTCACGTTGCTTTCCAAAAATTCAGGTGTCGATGCCGGTTACCTCCGGTTATTGAGGCGCGTAATCAATGGTTTTTTCCCGAAACCACGGCCCCTTAAGGACATTGATTGGCTGGAGGCTGGTGCCGTCAACAACTTGGACAAGGCGGGCATAAAGAACACGCGGCAGCTTTTTGATGCAGCTTCTGACGGGGCGTCCGAATTGGCCAAGCGAACCGGGATTGGCCAAAAGGACGCCCAGGAATTTCTTGCGGTTTGTGACTTGTGTCGCATCCAATGGGTTAGCCCGACCTTTGCACGGATGCTTGTTGTAGCGGGTGCCACAAACGCTGCCGCCGTTGCCGGAGCAAATCCCGAAGCTCTTTTTAACGCGATCAAAAAAGCCAACCAGGATGCGAAGTTTTATAAGGGCACAGTGGGGTTGAGGGACATCAAACGTTTGGTGGCTGCCGCGAGATATGTTCCATAGGGTCGCAGGCGATATTTCGTGGCGCGTCGCAGGTGCAAACCTTGCCAACCAAGGGTCACTCTGGGCTCAAAGTTGCTTTTCACTGCGAAGTGCATGGATGACTGCTTCTGGCTATCAGTGCACCTTACCGTGCGGCGGCGGTGACGGTAAGTTTGGAGTGAAAAGCTGACATATGAGCCAATCGCGATGACAGTGTCTTCGCTCAGTGAGCGACAAGTTGCGGCCGCGATTTCCCCCGGTGCATTTGCGCATCCGGGCAAGGCCCAAAGCTCCCAAACTGCATAGATATTGCCTTTCGTCGGATTTGAGAGAATGCCGTTACAATGCTAGTGAACTTGGTGCACCAAGCATGTAAATCGGCAGAAAGCGTATGTCGGAACCGTTGAACCAACAATCCCTCAGTTTGTTGCGCGACAGCCTGAACGAGGCGCAGGCGACCGTGCGCGCTTATGATACAAAAGCGCAGATTGTCGGCATCGGATACATCTTTGCTTTGGGAGTTGTCGGTCGCTTCGAGAAGTGGATGCCGGAGCCTTCCGATGTAAATGCCGTACTCAATACGCTGCTCGCGTGGGGCCTCGTTATTCTGCCGATACTTTTGTTCGGGTACGTATTGCACCCCTCGCGAAAGATGGCCCCAAGGCTCGCCAGCAAGCCGAACGTGGCGCTAGAGCATGTGTTGTACGTGGACCCGGACAAACTTGGTAGTGTGACGGACTTGAAAAGCGCTGTTGACCGCTGTGATCCGGTCAATGAGGTCGCCTTTGAGTTACTAAAGGTATCGAAACTTCGTGAACTGAAACGAATAAGATTCTTGCGCGCCCTGTTCGCAGCGGGACTTTGCTTCGCGGCAATTTTTGTCTCCCATTTGACGCGCAGTTTGTGATTTTCCGGAAGGGTGCCGACGGATCCAGACACGATCCACGAATGGTGCCTCGCGGCAATGTCGGATTGTCAAGGCGGCGATGCCGGTTGAGCCATCAGACAGGATGACCCGGCGCAGCGAAAAAGCGGACGCGAATATTGTCCGCATTTTGTGACGCGGCGCCGGAGCCACTCAACTTCTCTACCATTGTCCGCTCGACCTCAGCCTCTAACCGGCTACGGACGGCGGTGCCAACCGCCAGGATTGACTCGAGATTGCGCTGTCCGTCGTTCGCGGACATGCCTCTCACCGCGCCTTGAGCGCCGGTCCGAATGACGGTCAGTTGGGGCGATAACCTACCCTTGAGTTTGACAGGTGTTCGGTATGCCGGTGGCCCTCAAGGTCAGTGATAATGATGCTGGAGGCCGGCGTCGAACATCGCGACGATATTTTCCGGCGGCACCTCGGCTTGAATATTGTGGACGCTGTTGAGCACGTAGCCGCCGCCCTTGCCGAGAATCTCGATGATGCGCCGGGTTTCGGCGGTCACCTCATCCGCAGTGCCGAACGGCAAGATGCGTTGGGTGTTGATGCCGCCCCAGAAACACAGCCGGTCGCCGAATTCCCGCTTGAGTATTTCCGGGTCCATATTGCGCGCCGTCACTTGTACCGGGTTGAGCGCGTCGACACCGATGTCGATCAGATGTGGGATGAAGTGATACGCGGAGCCGCAGCAATGGAAACAGACCTTTGCCCGATTGCCGGTCAACCCCTTGACGGTCTCGACCATGCGTCGGTGGCGCGGTTTCAAATAGGTCGAATAGATGCTTTCCGGATCGAACATGCAGCTGTCTTGTGTGCCCAGGTCCTCGCCGAAATACACGATGTCGACATTCTCAGGCCCCGCCGCCGCGATCACGGTTTCCGCTGTGTCGCACCAGAAATCGCACAGTTTGTCCATCATCCGTTGCAGCGCCTCGGGCGCCTTGTATAGATCCTTGAGATAGGCCTCGAAGCCACGCATCGCGTAGCCGCGATGGATCACACCGCCGGGCAGGTAAAGGCAGACGGCGTAGTCACCAAGCGCGCGAATTTCGTCGACGCGCGCTCTGACGCCGGCGGCGAGTCCGGCGTTCGTACCATCCGGCCAATCGCATTCCTCGACGCGTGCCTCGGTCAGTTTACCGCCATAGAATGGACCATCCTTGTGCAGGAAATGCTGGTCAACGTCTTTCTCGGTGCGTTTCCACAGCACGCCGAAGATATCGACGTAATTATTGTCGTCGATCCAGTGATCGACGCCGCCCTCATAGGCGCCGGGCTGAACGTTACGGGTATCGACGCCGAACCGGGTCAAGATCGACTCGGCGGGATGAGCAACCGAATGGATGATCGACATGGGTTGTGTCGGCTCGGTCACGCCGAGATGCGCCTTCAGCCGACGGTAGCCGGCCAAGGTAATGGTGGTGAACTCGGCGCCGCCAAAGTCGATCGGCACCCGGTCGGGCTCTTCATGGTTGAGCGCCGCCAGCATGCGTTCGCGGGGTGTCCAGGTCATGATGTAATCTCCCACCCTAAGAGGGCGCCACCCCAAAACTGGTCGCGGCCCTTCGGTATCGAGACTCTCCACTGACTCTGGTTTTGGACGCGCCAGCCGACGCGCCGAGGAAACGATGCTACGACGCATCGCCACCGTCCACAAGCCGTGGCCGCAGCCGCCAAAGTCACTGCTCGCGGACCGCTTCGGGCGCGTAGCGGCGCGCCTCGTCGAGCATCGCGATGATGTTCTCGACGGGCACGTCATTTTGGATGTTATGAACGCTGTTGAGAACATAACCGCCGTCGTGGCCCAGACAGTCGATGGTTTGGCGGACTTCGGCGCGGACCTCGTCGGGACTGCCGAACGGCAGTACGCCCTGCGTGCTAATGCCACCCCAAAATGCGATGCGTCGGCCGTAATGTTCCTTGAGCCCTGCGGGCTCCATGCCGTGCGCGGTGACCTGGATCGGATTCAGCGCATCGACACCGATCTCGATCAAGTCGTCGATCATTGGCGTCACCGCGCCGCAACTGTGATACAGCACCTTGGGCGCACCGTGCGACTTGATAGCCTCGATCATCCGCCGGTGCCGCGGCTTCATTAGCGTGCGATAGATTTCAGGATCGAACAGCGGCGCCAGCTGTGAGGCCAAGTCGTCGCCGAAAAACACAATGTCGATCTTGTCGCCAACCAGCGCCAAAGCATTGTCCGCGACGCGCACGTACCAGTCGGCAATGATGTCATAAAGCCGCTCGATGAAGTCGCGATTGCGATACAGATCGGTCAGCGATTCCCCAAAGCCACGCAAGAATTGGGCAGTGTGGACGATGCCGACCGGTAGGTTAAGAATAATCGCGCAGTCAGTGTCGTGCCGCAGTGCCGCCGCGCGCTCGGCCAGCCCGCGGTAAAGCCCGGGATTGTCCGGGTCGGGCCAATCGTAACCCTCAAGCAGATCGATCGACGGCTTTTTGATACCGAAAAACGGGCCGTCGACGTAGATAAACGGACCGTCGCCTGCCTTGCGCCAGGTCACGCCCCATTCGTCGAAATAAGTGTCCTCGTCGATGACCTTCTGGTCGCCGTCATAGGTGCCGAGCGCCAGATAGCGCGTGTCGATGTCGAACCGTTCGAGGACCGCCGGCTCCACCAATGCGAGGCGTCGGATCGGCGACACCGTGGCGGTTGATTGCTCTGCCGTGATACCGAGCTTCTGCTTCAGGCGATCGTATGCGGCGTAATAGATGGTCGTCGCATAAGTGCCGCCGAAGTCTATCGGCGTCCGGTCCGCGGGCTGGTGGTCGAGTGCGGCGAGCACGCGATCGCGGTGGCTGAACTCAGTCATGACAGGCTCTCCTGGTGCTGGTGTTCGGATGCCTTGGTCGTGCCGGACAAATTCGTGCCCAGAGCGCGCGCGGCGTTCGGAAATGCGTCGACGCTGTGCGGAATCGACATCGCGGCCACGAAATAGTCCTGAAACCGGGTTGCACCCGCGGTGTCGACTTTTTCGACCTGGCGCGCCAGGCCTTCGATCTCGCGCCGCGCCGCCTTGTTGAGCAGTGCAATGCGCGCGCCGGTCCCCGCCGCGTTGCCGGCGGCCGAAACCTTTTCCGGATCGCAATCGGGAATCATACCGAGCGCCATCGCGTAACGCGCGTCGATATAACTGCCAAACGCGCCCGAAAGCACGATCCGGTCGACCGTGTCGACCGCCATGCGGTCCATCAGCAACCGCGCGCCGGCATAAAGCGCGGCCTTGGCGAGCTGGATTGCGCGCACGTCGTGCTGGGTGATCGAGATCGCCGGCGGTCCCGGATACAATTGATAGCCGAAAGCTTTGCCGGACGGTACGAGGTGCGGGCAGCCGGTGATTCCTGCGCCATCCACGAGCCCGCTCGTGGTCACGATGCCTGCGAGGTACATTTCGGCCACCGCCTCAACAATCCCCGAGCCGCAAATGCCCGTGACACCGACTGCGGCGACGTCGCGGGCAAAACCGGGCTCGTCCGACCAGGTGTCGCAGCCGATCACTTTGAAGCGCGGCGCCAAAGTGGTGCGGTCGATCCGGACCCGCTCGATGGCGCCGGGCGCGGCCCGCTGGCCGCAGCTAATCTGCGCGCCCTCGAACGCCGGTCCGGTGGGACTCGAGCAGGCAAGCAGCCGCTCGCGATTACCGAGTACGATTTCGGCGTTGGTACCGATATCGACAATCAGCGTCATGGCGTCCAAGCGATGCGGCGCCTCGGAAAGCAGAACGCCGGCGGCGTCGGCCCCGACATGTCCGGCGATGCACGGCAGTACGTAAGCATGGGCCGCCGGATGGATCGCCAAATCGAGGTCGCGCCCGGCAACAGTCATGGCGTCATCCGTGACCAGCGTAAAGGGCGCCTGGCCTAGCGAGGACGGATCAAGGCCGAGCAGCAGATGATGCATGGTCGGGTTGCCGACGATCGCCATCTCGATAATGTCGGCCGTGTCCGCGCCGGATTCGGCCGCGGCCTCCGCCGCCAAACGCCCGATCGCGTCGCGCACTACCGCGGTCGGCGCCGTCGCATCATCCGAATTTAGCTGAATAAATGATAGCCGGCTCATGATATCTTCACCGAAACGAATCTGTGGATTCATGGCGCCGACCGAGGCGATCACGTTGCCCGATGCGAGATCGCACAGATGCGCCGCGATGGTGGTGGTGCCGACATCAACCGCGAGCCCTAACGCCCGGTCTCGGAATCCGGGCCAGACCCCGACTACGCTGCGCGCTTCGCGCACCGCAACCGTGATCGTCCAGTCACCGGAACGCAGCGCGCTTGGCAAAGCGTGTAGCGCTGACCAGTGCCAATCCGCGATGTCGAGGCTCCACTCCGCCGCCAACGCGCGGGCGACCCGCGCCAGATCGCTCGCCTGGTCATCGAGGGTCGGTGCGGCGAGCTTGAGATAGTGGAGCCGAACCAACGGGTCGACCTCGATCGCGCGTGCGTCCGCGCGCTTGCGGACAATCTGGCGGTGAACCTGACTTTCCGGCGGCACGTCGACGACGACATCGCCGAGCACGCTTGCGCGGCAACTCAAACGGCGGCCTTCGGCGAGCCCGGCTCTCTGTTCGAACCGTTGCTCGACATCACCACGAGTGCTGACGTGGCGCTCGCTCGACACCATGCCGAGTTTGGGAAACTCGCCGATGCTTACGGTGACCTGGCAATGGCCGCAGATGCCGTGGCCGCCGCACACCGAGTCGATGTCGACGCCGAGGTCGCGCGCCGCCTTGAGCAGCGAAGTGCCGACGGGTACGCGGCCACGACGACCCGATGGTGTGAATACGACCAGCGCTTGCTCAGCCATCGCCGCGCTCTTGGACAGACAAGCGCCGCCCGCGATCGCCACCCGCCGGGTGTCGGTCTCGGTGATTAGGTCTGATGGGCCAGCAGAAAGTCGCGATACCCGCCATATCCGGTCCGGCGAAGTTCAAACTCAAGGCCCAGGCGCTCCGCCGCATCGCGTGCGCTGGCGACCAGGTCGGGCGTCTCGTTCTGGCTCAGATAAACCAGCTTTCGGTACTTGCCGAAATAGACTGATCGGAGTTTGGGAAAGCGATCGAGCCCGAGACCCTGATACACCAAACGATCGAAATGGCGCGCCAGGAAATCGGTCAGGAAAAAGCTTCCTGGTTCACTTTTCATTAGCTCGGCATAGGTCTCGTCTCCGGCATAAATCTCGAAGCAGTGATTGCCGTCGATGCGCGCCACACCTTCCTGCTCGAGCACTTCGTCGAGCTTGCCGCCGGTGCCGCAGTCGCCGAATAGAACTAGCAAGCGCTCAAATTCATCGCGGCCCGCAGCGATCAGACCGCGAACCGCCTCCGGAATTAGCTCGGGTGTATTGTGCATGTGTGCCGGCAGGCACTTAATCTGGAGGTTGTCCCAGTCATTCTCGCGCACCAAAGCCACGATCTCGCCGGCCAGGGCGCCGCAGCAGATCAATAAAGTGCGCGGTTGAGACGCCATGTCAGGCGGGCACCAGGTAGCGGTGTTTCAGACCGGCGTCGAACATCGCGACGATATTTTCCGGCGGCACTTCGGGTTGGATGTTGTGCACGCTGTTAAGAATGTAACCGCCGCCCGCACCTAGAATGTCGATGACCCGATTGGTTTCGATGCGAACTTCCTCGGGCGTGCCGTGGGGCAGGACCTGCTGTGTGTTGATGCCACCCCAAAACGCCATGCGGTCGCCGAACTCGGCTTTCAACCGCTCGGGCTCCATGTTCTTGGCGGCCACCTGAACCGGATTCAAGATATCGACGCCGATGTCGATCAGGTGGTCGATGAACAGATAGGCCGACCCGCAGCAATGGAACAGCGACTTGGCGCCGGTCAGCCCCTTGAGGGTTTGGATGATGCGCTCGTGGCGCGGCTTGATCAGGCGGCCGTAGGTGGCGTCGGGATCGAACATACAGCCGTTCTGGGTGCCAAGGTCCTCGCCGAAGAAAATGACGTCAATATTCTCGGGCCCGGCCTGGCGGATCATGTTCTCCGACGCGCGGATGTTGTAGTCAGCCAGCCGGTCCATCAGATAGCAGGCGGCCTCCGGCGCCTTAAACAAGTCCTTCAGGAAAGATTCCATGCCGCGCAGGGCATAGGCGCGATGGATCACCTGGTCCGGCACGTTCAGGACCAGGCAGAAATCGCCGTCAGCCTTGTAGCGCTCGACCTGCTCCTTGATGCCGCCAACCATGGCGGGATCGTCGGGGTCCGGCCAGTCCAGCGCGTCGATCCGGTCCTCGGTCAGCTTACCGCCGTGCAACGGACCGTCCTTGTATAGAAAGTGCTTGTCGGCGGTGCCGACGGTGCCTTTAAAGGTGACGCCGAAATGATCGATGTATGTCAGCTCGTCGACCCAGCGGCCGGTGCCGCCTCGGCGTCCTTGCGCCATGATCGGGCGGGTGTCGACATCGAACCGCTCGAGCACCGAATCGTCCGGCAGTGCCAGCTGGTTCAGCTTGGACATCAGCACGGTCTCGTGCTCGAAACCAAGATACGCTTTGAGCCGCTCGTAGCCATCGATCGCGATCCCACTGGAGCCGGTGCCGGCAAGGTCGATGGGAACCCGATCAGGTTCCTCGTGATTGATCGCGGCAAGAACGCGTTCTCGATGGGTCCAGCTCATCAGGCGTGTCTCCTTTCTGCAGCGTGACGCAAGCTCCGCGACCGTTCGTTAGCGGCCTATGAGGCCATCAAGCTGCGCGCATTTTCGACCGCCGCGGGCGCGCTATCGCCATAGCCGTCGGCGCCGATCCGCATGGCGAAATCGTTGTTCACCGGCGGGCCGCCGACCATGATCTTGACGTTAATGTTGCGGCTCCGGTTGGCTTCGGAGAGCGCCGCGACGGTGTTCTCCATTTCCGGCATCGACGTAGTGAGCAGGCCCGATATCGCAACCAAGTCGGCATCGTTTTCCTGGGCCGCGGTGATAAACGTCTCGGGCTCGACGTCGATGCCGAGATCGACAACCTTGAAGCCGCCGCCCTCAAGCAGCATCGCCACCAAGTTCTTGCCGATATCGTGTAGGTCGCCCTTGACCGTGCCGATCACCACCGTGCCGATCGGCTTCGCCCCGGTCTCGGCGAGTAGCGGCCGCAGAATGTCCATGCCGGCCTGCACCGCCTCGGCGGCCATCAGCATTTCCGGGACGAACAGCGTGCCTTCGCCGAAGCGGGCGCCGATATGATCGAGCGCGGCTATCATGCCTTCATCGAGAATCGCCCTCACATTTGTGCCGGCCGCCAGTTCCGCGTTGACCAACTCGGGCACCAGTTCTTCATCGTAATCCAGTACCGCCTGATAAATTTCCTCGATCGACATAGCAGACACCTCATCCGGTCTTGTCTCAGCCAGTCTCGGGGATCGTCAAGACACAGCGCGTCCCCCCGGTCACGCGGGAAGCCGGCTAACATTTTCGGATTCTATGTGATCCCTAAGCCGAACTTCGCCGATGCTATTCCAGCGTCGAGTTCAGCCGGCCGCCCTAACCCATGTTATTCTCGGACCGCACCTTCGCGACGACGTGCACGCAGGAACGCGGCCATGTGGAACTGAGCCTGCGCCGGTTCGTAACGGTAGGACCGGCCGACCGGGCAGACGCGTCGGGCGCGGCAGCCATAGGTCAGACAATCCGCTGTGTCGCGCGAGGCGAGGTGACTGGCACAGGCCGGTACGTCGTAGCTGTCGCCGGTGAATGCATCGACCGGGCAAGTGTCGAGGCACGGCCGCTCGGCGCACGTATCGCACGGGCTTGGACGCCGGTCAGGCGGCGGCAAATCGAGCCGCTCGGCGAATGCGATCGCGCCGCGGTAGCTGTGCCACAGCCCATAATCGGGATGGATGAGGATGCCGAGCGGCGATGAATGGCACGGCTCTGCCCGGCACGCCCAACGCTGGAACGGGAAATGTGGCCGGTCGAACGGAAATACCGCGCGGCCGCCGAGTGTAGAGGCGAGGTCGTCGAACACGCCTTTCGACCACACGTCGAGGCCGTCAGGCTCAGGATCGACGGCCGCGGTAAACGCGCGCCACATATCCGGCCCCGCGCATCCGGCGAGCACAATAGTGCCCGCGACAGTGCCCGGCGCAACTTCGGGTGCTTGGTCATCCGGTTGCGGATGAAAGGCGCCACGCGGCGTCAACCCGGCCTGACGCAGCGCGTCTTCGATTTCCGAAAGCTGCATGACCCGCCTCACTGCTTGGGCGATGACGGTGTGTCGCCAATTTCTTATTGTGCAAGAAAGCTGATCACGCGGCGTATGAGAATGCAAGCAGCATTCAGACGACCTGGCCTCCGTAGTCAGGAACCGAGGACGACGCCGACGAATTCACCTGAAATGTCCGGACGTCCCCCAAATCTGTACTTACGCGATGGGCAGAACTCGAGGTGAAATCCGGCCAGTTTAAGACATCGTCATGATTAATCGGCTTGGGGATCGTTTTTACATACACTGTATTGCTATCGATGAGACTGTGCGCGCTGCGCCGTCGTCGCCTCAATGCTCAGCGACGCGCTCTTTGGCGCTACGATCCTCGTCATCTGCTACAGAATTATTGCTGGCCTCGAGGCGCTCGCAAAAGCGCGGCAAAAACGGTGAAGACGAACAGCGCGCCGCCCACAACCGCGACAAGCGCACCGATGCCATTCAAATGCATGCCGATAACAACGCCATCAATCACCACGTGGGATTCGCCCGGAACTTTGCGCGGCGCGCCGTATCCCCCGGCCAAAAACAAGCCTACACTGGCGAGCATCTGGCCGACGCCGAATAGCATGATAGGTAAGTGCACGGCGCGAACGGCGCGCAGATCGCGTCCGAGGAGGGGCAAGAAAAAACAGATAAACAGGCCCATGAAGGCAAGGCTGATGCCGGCGAGGACGCCATGATAATGCGCTGGCGTGCGCGTGTCTGCGCCGTCAACAAGAAACCCCAAAATGCCTCCGACGCCAAAGACCAGCAGCGAGAACGCAAGGCACAAGAAAGCCGGGTCACTCCATGGCAGGCTCCCCGCCGTGTGGCGGTGCCGCAAGATGCCGATGAGAGCGTTGCCGCCCACCAGAAGGAGGGGCAGGGCAAGTGCATATTGAAGGTTCGTGAAGGCCGCGTCTTGACGCGCCGAGAAAGCCTCGAACTTGACGTAAAAAAGCAGTGCCGGCAGCACGAAGACCAATAATAGGACCGCGGCAAGCCGATAAATCTCGGCATCGAAAAGACTATCTAAGGGGCTGAGTCGGGCGAGCAAATACCAACCACAAATCATGAGCAGCGCGTTGAGAAACTGCAATACATGGCCGCTCCCCCAGAACAGATGCTCGTAGGGCACCTCTGGCAATGAGCGAGAAAGCCCAAGCACGATTGCCATACTCGACAGCGCAATGAGATAGATTCCACTCGCGAAAGCGGCGGCGAACGGGACCGGATCGAATAGTCTAGAGAAGCGCCGCGGAAGATTGGCGATGAATCGAATGATCGGCAGCGCCGCGCCGACGAACAGCAATACGAGGCCGAATTCGTAGAGCGGATGTTCTATGACCGGTATATAGTTGTTTCGGACGGCCTCGGCTTCCCTGATGAACGATGGAATAAATAGGATTGGGAACGAAAGGCCAATTGTTAGCACCCCCGCCAAACCGATCCATCGAAGACGGACTTTGTCGTTCCGGGCGATACGGAAAGTGGCAAGCGAGGCGATTAGATCAAAGACGATCAGGAACCACACGACAAAAGAGAAAACCACATGTATTACGAGGCCCTTGTGAAAGAAGTTCGCAAGCCACGGAAGCCCTTGTTCAGAGCCTGGGAGCCGAGATAAAGCGATGAACAGAGCAAATAGGCCAGCAATCGCTAGTGAACATATTGCCAAGAAAGTCCATGCCCAGACCTCCCGTCGCAGCAGGTCGGACGTGAGAACCGCCTTGTAGCTGCCTAGGACACTGTCATGTTCCCCGAAGTCGGCTCTCCGATCCATGTCTACAGATGGTCGGAAATGGGAAAGACGTGGACCGCCATGACATATACCACTATTCCCGACACCGCCACGAACAACCAAACCAGTAACGTCGGGCGTGCGACGGGCTTGTGCCGCTCATAGTGCCCGCGAAGCGCCCTCGACAGCGTGATTGGGACGAGCAGCAGCGAAATCGCCGCCATGGCAACATGGGCAAAAAGGATACCAAAATAGACGGGTCGAATTGCCCCTTCCCCGCCGAACTTGGCGAAGCCTGAATTCAGCTTGTAGTACGCGTAAATCGCCAGGAAGGCGCCACCCAAAACAGTGGCGCTGGCCATAAACGCCTTGTGCGCTTGCCGCTTCTGGCGACGAATGGAAACATACCCGCCAACCAGCGCCGAAATCGTCAAGGCATTCACTGCGGCAAGCACGTGTGGCAGATTAGAAATCTCGATCATGCAAACTCACGCGCCGAAATTCACGATCTTGTACATGATCGAAATGTAAAGGAACAACGCCACTCCCAGCAGGAAAAGACCCACCCGCCATTTCTTCCCGGGTCGCGATTGCGGCGTCGTTGTTTCCGCGCTCACGTTTGCTCTCCGGCATTATCGTCACCGCCACGACCCGGGATCGGCGTGCCGTCACCTCGTGCGTACTCGTAAGGCGTCCAGTCGGCATCGACGGTCACGGGACGCAGGAAGTTGCCTGCGCCCGGAACGACCGGCGTATGAGTCCATTCGAGCGATGCGGATCGCCATGGATTAGCGTTGACGAGCGGCCCTCGGATCGCCGAGTTGATCCAGCCGATGATCATTAGCAGGATACCTGATGCCGTTATGAATGCACCGATGGTCGCTACCATGTGATAAGGCTCGAACTGCGGGAACATCTCATAGTTCCAATAGCGCCGCGGCATGCCATCAACGCCGATGAGGAAGAGCGGCCAGAAAGTAATCTGCGTGCCGACCAAGCTCAGCGCCCCGGCGATGTTGGCGATCTTACCGTCGGCCGACCGCCCGGTCATTTTTGGGAACCAGTGATAGACCGCCGCGAACACCGAGAACGTCGCGAACAGCCCCATTATGAAGTGAAAGTGGGCGTGGACGAAGGAGGTCTCCGATAGATGGACGGTCATGGACGTGATCGCGAGCGGAATGCCGGTCAGTCCGCCGAGAAGGACCAGTATCATGTTGGCGAAGACGTACTTCATCGCCACGCTGTAAGTGATCGCGCCCTTGTAGAGTGTGCCCCATAGCGAAATCACCATCAGTCCCACGGGAACCGAAATCAATAGCGTGGTGACCATCTGACCAATGCGAATCCAGTTGGGCATGCCAGCGATATAGAGATGGTGCACCCAGACTTCGCCCGTGATCACCAGAATACCGATAATGCCGCCCCAAACCGCGACCTTGTAGTTAAAGATGCGGTTCTTGGCCATGGTGGCGACAATCTCGTACATGATGCCCATGGCCGGCAGGAAGATGACATAAACGGCGGGATGCGAATAGAACCAGAACAGATTCTGGTAGAGCAGAACGTCGCCGCCCGCCTCCGGGTTAAAGAAATTTGTGCCGACATATTTGTCGAGCAGGAGGAGCGTCACCGCCGCCGCCAGAACCGGTACGAAAACGAGCTGGATAATGAAGGCGGCGAAGGTCGTCCAGACGAACATATTGAGCTGGTTCCAGCCCATGCCGGGCGCCCGCATATAGATGATCGTGACCAGAAAGTTCACGGCACCGAGAATCGATGAGAAGCCGATAAGGTGAACCGTGAACACATAGAAGGCCGTGTTGCCCGGCGTCGTGATGGAATAGGGCGGATAGCCCGTCCACATGATGTCAGGCTTGTCCGGGATAACGAACGTTAGCAGCGCAACAATGATGCCCATCCAGAAGAGCCACAGGCTCAGCGCGTTGATGCGCGGGAAAGCGACGTCGGGCGCGCCGATCATCAGCGGTACTAGATAGTTGGCGGCGAAACCGGTCAGCGCGGGAATCAGGAAGGCCAAGATCATGGCCGCGCCGTGGAAGTAGAGCGCGACGTTATAGGCCTCACCGGTTGTCAAATCGCCGAAGAAATCGGCGACGAAATATTGCATCAACCCCGATTCGCCGACGGCCGTCTGTTCGATGCGGATGCCCATGGCCATGAGCCCCGCGACCAGCAGGGCGGCGACGGCGCCGATGAGATAGAGAATGCCAATGCGTTTGTGATCAGTGGTGAAAATCCATTCCCACAGATTGAAGCGCGCACGCCCAGGGATGGTGTCGGTTATTACGGCCATATTCGTGTCCCCCTGTTAGCGGCTCGCCACATCGTCCGCCTCGCTGGCGGCGATGTTCGGCTGGCTGAGCCCGGCTTCCTGGCTTTTTCTCTCGAGCCAGGCTTCGTACTCGGGCCTCGGAACGGCGACGACCCTGTTGAACATGTCGGAGTGATTGGTGCCGCAGAACTCGACGCACACCGTCTGCGAAACCTTTGGCTCATTTGCCACGAACCACAGGTATGTGATCCGTCCCGGCATCAGATCTTCCTTGATCCGGTAATCGGTCAGGCCGAAGGAATGGATCACGTCGTCGGACGTCATACGCAGGACGATGGGCTGCCCAACCGGGATCACCATGTCACCTTCCATGACGTCCTCGGAAAAGAGGTCTGCGTCCAGATCCCGTTCATACGAGGCGACCTCGAGGCCATTCGGGTACTCGTAGGTGAAGGCCCACTGTGAACCGGTCACCTTGATCTCCATGGCGTCTTCCGGAACAGTCCGCTGAATGTTCCAAAGAGACCAGCCCTTGGCCGAGAGCAGAAAGTCGTCGGCGAGGAAGATGGCGGCGGGAACCAAGCACCATGCGAGCGACTCGCCGAGTGTGAGCTTCTTGGCCCTACCCACCTCGTCCGGGCTCTTGGCACGGTATCTCAGAAGAAAGTACACCGCGATCACGGCGAAGACGATCCCGATCACCCAAAGGTCGATCAAGACATCGGTCCAGGTGTTCTCCCACGCCACTGTCGGATCGGGCGGCGCGCCCGCGGCCAGTGCCGGCGCGCTGGCGAGAAGCCCGGCCGGCAACGCGAAGCCGATCTTACTTAGTCTGCGCATAATTGACGCCTCCTTGTATCCTTCTTCTGTGTTGTTTGCGCTTGAACACCAGGATCGAGCCGAGCAGCGTCGTTACGCCGACCAGTAACGCTCCGAATCCAATGAATATCGGGATGCTGAGCGTGTATTTCCCCTCTTCAAAATTGTAACTGTAGCAAAGACTTATCGCGAAATTGATGATCTCTTGAGGACGGAACTGCCCCTGCTTTGCGTCGAAAACGGCAAGCTCGACATCGCCACCGTCGACATCGGGCGGATAGAGGATGCGGACAAGCCGACCTTCCGGCGAAAAAAACAGGAACGCGCCAGGGTGCAGAAACAGTTTGTCCTGCGGCGACCAGAAGAACTTGAAGCCGATCTTGCTCGTTTGTGCTTTGAGATCTGCTTCGCTTTCGAAGGTGGCCAAGGTCCAATTCGCCTTTTGGGCCTCGTCCAACCCCAACTTCTCGCCGAATGCTTCCGTTGTCGCCACGGTGTCGTGCGTGTCAAAAGAAAGCGTCAAGATCTGATAATCGTCGCCGAGGGTCACGCGAGTGACGTCTTGCAGCAGATCAAGCAGGATGCGGTTGATGATCGAGCAACTGCCGTCGCACGTGTAGTAGGACAGCACCACGATGAGCGGCTTGCCGAAAAAATCGCCGAGCGGCACGATTTCGCCCGAATTCACGATCAAGGGCACCTCGGCGTCGAGTTTGGCGCCGAGATACTTTTTCTCGTCAATCTGCATGATCGACGCGTCGAGATCGGATAGAGGCGGCCTGTAGTACTGCGCCTCCGTCGCGTCGATCGGCATGGCCAACGCGAGCAGAGTGCAGCAGATCAATAGCCTTGCAAATGACACGTGACAGCCCATCCCTCGAGCGGCACGCGGCCTACCAGTAGTACACTTGCGAGGCGACAAAGAGCCACACGACGTCGACGAAATGCCAGTAGATCCCGGCCACCTTGACGAACATGTCGCTGATTTGGCCCCACATGACCGAGAACAGCATCATCACGAAGACCAGAATGCCGATAAGAACGTGCGAGGCGTGGAATCCGGTCAGTGAATAGAATGCGGTCGCATAGGAATTACGGCCTGGCGTAAAGCCCTCCTCGAAGAGGTGGACGTACTCGTAGATCGTAAAGCCAAGGAACACGCTCCCGAGCAGGATTGACACCACAAGCCATTTCTTGAGGCCACCCTTGTTGCCTTTCTCGTTCTCTATTTCACCCAAGTGATAGGTGATGGAAGAAGCCACCAGCACCACCGTCATGATCAGCGGAAGTATGAGATTAATGTGCGGCGTGCCCTCAGGCGGCCACACCTCGCCAGCCGCGCCCGACGCAATGCGCATCGTCCAATAACTGGCAAAGAGCGACACGAAGATCAGAATCTCAGAGATAATGAAGATGCCGATGCCGATATCGGCAACGCCAGAAATGGCAGCTTTTTGCGTCGCGCCTTCGTGTATCCACTTCGATGCGCCCGCAAGCACAAGCGGTACGCCCAGTCCCGCGCACACAATGGCCAGGAGCGGCATGTCATAGATCAGGTACGCCGCAAACGTGATTGGGACCAACAGGGTGACGCCAACGGCGACCGCCAAAGGCGCCCAACTCACTTCCCAGTGATGGCCGTGACTTGCATCAGATTCAGCGCTCAACCGTCTTCCCCCCGTCTCGCTGGAACCAGCGGTGTTTACAGGCAGTCGGTGTCTCCTCCGAGGAAGCTTGGCCGATACCGTCGATCAAGTTCCGCCGAGGTAGACGCTGAATCTCACCTCCACTCGATTTATTGGGTAACCCTATTTTTAATGTGGATTCTTACTTTGGCGCGTTGCAGAGGTCAAGCTGCGAAGGATTGAACATCGTTGTCCCACTGAGATTCAAGATTTGGCGAACGGATCTCGTAACCCTAAACAGCGCTCTGCCCGGCACGCCCAACGCTGGAACGGGAAATGTGGCCGGTCGAACGGAAATACCGCGCGGCCGCCGAGTGTAGAGGCGAGGTCGTCGAACACGCCTTTCGACCACACGTCGAGGCCGTCAGGCTCAGGATCGACGGCCGCGGTAAACGCGCGCCACATATCCGGCCCCGCGCATCCGGCGAGCACAATAGTGCCCGCGACAGTGCCCGGCGCAACTTCGGGTGCTTGGTCATCCGGTTGTGGGTGAAACGCGCCACGCGATGTTAGCCCGCACTGGCGCAGCGCGTCATTGATTTCCGAAAGGTGCATAACCCGCCTCGCTGATTCGGCGGCTACGCGGCCGCGTCAAGAATGGAAGCAAATGGTGCGCGGGCATCAACTTGACGTCGGCAAGACATTGGCATTTGGTCTCCGTATAGGGTCTTGTTGCAATTTGCTCGCCTGTTTCTCAACCGGTGAGGGGCGATCAACGTCGACAGGAGGACGGCGGTGTCAGAGCGTTCGACCAGTCCGGATGGCGAGACGCCTTCGGGAAGCGCCATCGCGGCGATCCGGCGCCTTAGCCAACCCTTATCGCAAGTTATTCGGACCGTTGGTCGAGGGCCGAGCTTGTCTCGATCGCTCAGCGAGGCCGAAGCCCGCGACGCCATGAGCCTGATCCTGGCGGGCCAGGCTGAGCCCGAACAGGTCGGGGCTCTGTTGGTCATCATGCGCTACCGCAAGGAGACGCCAGAGGAACTGGCCGGCTTCGTGCGGGCTTCGCGCGAACACTTGCCTAGTTTCGATGGGCTTGAGGCGGATATTGACTGGCCGTCCTATGCAGACCGGCACAAGCAGCTGCCCTATTTCGCCCTCGCCGCGCGACTGCTCGCTCAAGCCGGCCTCCGGGTGGTGATGCATGGGCTCGCCGGAGACGGCACGGCAAACACCCGAGCGGTGCTTGAAGCGCTTGGCATGCCGTGTGCGCGTTCGGGCGAGCAAGCCTCGGGTGCCCTGGCACGCGATGGCTTTGCCTATCTCGAGATTGAAGCGATCTGCCCACCACTTGCGCGGCTGTTCGATTTGCGCCCGAAACTTGGCGTGCGTACGGCGGTGAACAGCTTTGCCCGCGCGCTCAACCCTGGTCTCGCGCCAGTCCAACTGGTCGGCGTATTCCACCCGAACTATTGCGAGACGCATCGGGAAACCGCGCGTCTGCTCGGTCAGCGACGATGCGCCGTTTTCAAGGGCGGCGGCGGTGAAGCGCAGCGCAACCCGGAAAAGCTGTGTCGTGTCACACGACTCGACGACGGTGTGGCGTCGGAAGAAGAGTGGCCCGCGAACTGTCCCGGCACACGCCACCCTTGGCGCGACGAGCCGCTCGATCCCGACAAGGTCGCCGCGCTATGGAGCGGCGAGTGGCGCGCGCCGGGTCCCGAGGCGGCGGTGATCGGCACCGCGGCGATCGCTCTCAAGCTGGCCGGAAAGGCGGCATCTCGTGAACAGGCGGAGAATCTGGCCGCACAATTGTGGGAGCAAAGGCAGCACTGATCGCGCGCCTGGCCGCGCCGCGCGCGAGATTGACGATTATTTCCTGAATGCCAGGTTCGACGCCGATCGGGCCCGCGTAGCAAACAGTCGGTTCGACGGTCGCGACACGGCGGCGAACGTCGGTTTCGCCGTGAACGCCGCGATCGGCGAAATAGCCGACCACGACAGCGGGGCCCTGATCAAGGTCCGCAAGCACCTCTTCGAACCGCGGCGCCTGCTCGAGGAATGCGGTACGGACCGCTCGAAAGTCGGCGTTGGACGCGAGACGCCGCTGATGACCGACCAGCGTGCGACCCGAATTGGCGTCGCGCTCTGTCCCGTGGCCCACCAGCATCAATTCGGTATCAATGGTCGCCCATCCGCGAGTCCGGCAAGCGTGGTGCGCACACTTGGAGATCAGATCCGATACCGCCGGATGTGTTCCCACGGGCTCGGCAATCGTTACTCTGCTATCGATTGGGGCTTCGGCAATCAGGCGTTGCGCGGTTACACCGCTTGCCATCAGGGTCGGGACCACGATGATCCGGTCCTTGTCGATCCCGCGGACTGCGTCAATCAAGCTCGGCCCGCCGTTGAGACAACAGGCCACAACGTCTGCGAACAACCCGCGCCGACGGAGCTCGTCAGCATGCATGGTGGCGACGCCTGGTTCGTCGCCACCACCGTGGGCGCACAGGACCAAGCCTGTTTCCGCCAGGGCGGGCTCAGGGGCTTGTGCCTTCAGAGCGGGTGATCTTGTTGTAGGCATTAGTGCTTGCTCGATGGTTTGGCGACCGGACCGCGTTTGACCTCCCCATGGGATGTCGTGTCGTAGACCACGATCGCGCCGTCTATCTCCCACACGCTTACCAGCGCACAATGACAGTCGCCGGTGAATTCGACATCCGCTGCCCTCGAGCCCTCTTCTACGCTCACTCGTGCTTGGTGCCTTCGAGTTCGAGTCCCGCCTCGATCCAGGCATCGATCCCGCCGGCCAGACTGCCCGCCCCCGGAACACCGGCCTTTACCAGCTGCTTGGCGGCGGCCGCCGAGCGCTTGCCGACCTGGCAGACCATGACCACTCCGGCCCCGGCTATCAAAGGGAACTGCTCCGCATCCATGAACGATAGCGGCAGCAACAAGGTGCCTGGAATATGCTCTTCTTCGTATTCGTTGGTTTCGCGCACGTCGATGACCAGCGCCTCGCGGCTCGCGATCATGCTGCTCAGTCTCGGCGCGTCGACTTCGACGATTTCGATTACTTCCTCACCCATAGCAGCAACCCCCGTTGTTTTCCGCGCCGCCCAATCCAGTCCTGCTATTCGAGCCGTCGCGCGCCAAGGCACTCATCATGCCTCGCTTTTCGCCCCGTCGCCAAGCCCGCGCCACCCACCGGGTCAGGCCTCGCCGTTGGTGCTTGCCCAATCCCTTAGAAAGTGACCGATGCGCGCGGCGGTCGCGGGATCGAGTTCCAGGTCGGTAAATCGGCTCCCCTCCTTAATCCGCATGCGCAAAGCGGTCATGCCACCTTCGTATGCCACAGACTGCATGAACACCTGCTTGCCCCACGGCGCCGCAATATTGTCGAGGTCGGTGACTTTTCGATAGGCGCTCATCTTGGGGCCTCCTCGCCCGCCTCGGATCGCGATCGAGTTGGCGTATTGTAACAGGATTTCCGCGGTGGCCGCCGGCATGGCGATCGCGCGACCGTCAAATTGTAGGTACATTGCCCGCGATGTGCGAAAATGCATATCTCTGGCCCACCCAAGCTATCGATACAGAGAAGCGGTGCCAATGAACGACAAACAACCGCCAAGCCCGGAAACCGCGAAGAACGACCCTTCGCGAGGACAGGACGATCTGCCCGAGACGCCGTTTCTCGACCAACTCGAAGGCGGGCCGTGGCCAAGCTTTGTCACCGGGCTCAAGCGGCTTGCGCATGCCACCGACAAACCATACGCGCCGATGATGAAGGACTTGCTCGGCCAGCTCGAGCATTCCTACGAAACGCGAAAGGGCTATTGGAAGGGCGGCACCGTGGGCGTGCGCGGCTATGGCGGCGGCGTCATCCCGCGCTTTTCGGAAGTAGCGGAGGATTATCCGGCGTCGTCCGAATTCCACACGCTCCGCGTGATGCCGCCGGCGGGCATGCATTACAACACCGCCACCCTGCGCAAGCTGTGCGAGATTTGGGAGAAGCATGGCTCGGGGCTGATCGCGTTTCACGGCCAAAGCGGCGATATCATGTTTCAGGGCGCGACCACCGAGAACGTGCAAAAGGCGTTCGATGAGTTGAACGAATTCGGCTTCGATCTTGGCGGTGCTGGGCCGGCCATGCGCACGGCGATGAGCTGCGTTGGCGCCGCACGTTGCGAGCAGTCGTGTTACGATGAACAGAAGGCGCATCGCGCGGTGATCAACACTTTGGTCGATCACATTCACCGTCCGGCGCTGCCCTACAAGTTCAAGTTCAAATTTTCCGGGTGTGCCAACGACTGCGTCAACGCCATTCAGCGCTCCGACTTCGCGGTCATCGGCACATGGCGCGACGACATCCAGGTCGATCAGGGCCAAATCAAGGTTTACGTCGCCGAGCGTGGCCGCAAGGAAATCAACGACCAAGTGATTAACATGTGCCCGACCCGGGCACTGAGCTTGAACGACGACGATACGCTGGAGATCGACAATCGCAGCTGTGTGCGCTGCATGCATTGCATCAACGTGCTGACCAAGGCGCTGTCGCCGGGCAAGGAACGCGGCGTAACGATCCTTGTCGGCGGCAAGCGTTCACTCAAAGTGGGCGATCTGTTCGGCACGGTGATCGTCCCGTTCATGAAGATGGAGACGGAAGAGGACTACCAGGCGCTGGTCGAGCTCGGCGAACGGGTCCTCGAATTTTTCGCCGACAACGCCCTCGATCACGAACGCGTCGGCGAAATGATTCTCCGCATCGGTCTGGTCAATTTCCTCGACGAATTGGGCATCGAGGCCGACCCCAACATGGTCAACCATCCGCGCACCAGCTCCTACGTTCGCCTCGACGGCTGGGGCGACGAGGTCGAGCGCTGGGAACAACGTCAAGCCGCGCGCAAAGGCAAAACCGGCGCGGCCGCGGCGGAGTGACCGGGGTGGGCGCCGGCGGTTGACGGAAGAGATCGGGAGAAGAAGATTTGACTGAAACTCCGCGAATGCCGAACGAGTCGGGGGTGCCGGATCCGCTACCGTTGATGCACCCGCTGTTGCGAAAGAACATGGGCGATTGGAGCTGGCACGACCGCCCGCGCGCGGGGGTGCTGCATCACGTCGCCCATTCGGGCGACGAGGTGTGGACGGTGAAGGCCGGCACCCAACGTCAATTGGATGTACACACGGTGTATCTCCTGTGCGACATCGCCGACGAGTATGCCGAGGGGCATGTGCGCTTCACCGCGCGCTCGAATATCGAATTCATGGTGAGTTCGCCCGTTATGGTCGCGCCGCTGATCGAAAAGCTTGAAAGCGAAGGCTTTCCTGTCGGCGGCACCGGCAATTCGGTGTCGATGATCTCGCATACGCAGGGCTGGCTGCATTGCGATATCCCGGCGACCGACGCGTCGGGCGTGGTCAAATCGCTGATGGACGAGCTGCACCACGAATTCGTACACGAGGAAATGCCCAATCGGGTCAAGATCACCACCTCGTGCTGTCAGATCAACTGCGGCGGGCAAGGCGATATTTCGATAAACATCCAACACACCAAACCGCCGAAGATCAATCACGACCTAGTGGCCAATGTCTGCGAACGCCCCGCGGTGGTGGCGCGGTGTCCGGTGGCGGCAATTCGGCCGGCGATGGTCAACGGCAAGCCCTCGCTCGAAGTGGATGAGAAGAAATGTGTCTGCTGCGGCGCTTGCTATCCGCCGTGTCCGCCGATGCAGATCAACGATCCTGAGCATTCCAAGCTCGCCATCTGGGTCGGCGGCAAGCATTCGAGCACCCGCAGCAAGCCCACCTTTCACAAGTTGGTGGCTGCCGGCTTGCCCAACAATCCGCCGCGCTGGCCTGAGGTCGCCGCGGTGGTGAAGACCATTCTTCGCACTTACAAGGAGGACGGTCGCGCCTGGGAGCGGATGTCGGAATGGATCGACCGCATCGGTTGGCCGCGGTTTTTCGAACTCACTGGGCTGCCGTTCACCAAGTATCATATCGAGGATTGGCGCGACGGACGAGAGACCTTCAACGCCTCCAGCCACGTTCATTTCTAGTTCGGCGCTTCCCCCCCCGGCCACGGGCAAGCAGGCGGTTGCCGCCGGAGAGCCGAGCCTGAGCCGCCTGGATACAGATTACATTTGATAGGCACGAGCTTGCCAAGACCATACGCATTGTCTGGTTATTCCAAATCGCAGATGATAAAATTGGTTCAACCGTGTGGATTGTGAGGCTCCGATAACACTCGGAAATCCGTAAAAGGTGTCACGAAATGTCCTACCAAATGAATGGCTCGACGATCGAGCATGATGAGGAAGGCTATATCTTCGAGGTCGATATCTGGTCCAAGGAACTTGCCGGCATCATTGCCGACGCTGAGGAAATCGATATGACCGACGAGCACTGGGAAGTCGTCAATTTCCTGCGGGAATATTACGACGAATACCAGATTGCTCCCGCGATTCGCGTGCTGGTCAGGGCGATCAAGAAGTCCTTCGGCCCCGAGAAGGGCAACAACAAATATCTCTACGAACTGTTCCCCTACGGTCCGGCCAAGCAAGCGTGCAAGATCGCCGGCCTGCCCAAACCGACCGGCTGCGTCTAGGCGGTTTCGGCGCGGCGATTCCTGAATGGGCTTTACAACAGTCGTATTCGCGCTTCTGTTCTACGCGGCCACCGCGGTTTTGGTTGTCGGCCTGGCGAAAAAGATTCATCAGTACGCGACCACCCCGGCGCCGCTGAAGATTCCCACCATGCCCGCGCCCAAGACGCGACGTGGGGTGGTCTGGCGCATGTGCCGAGAACTGTTCTTCTTTCACAGTCTGTTTCGGGCCAACAAGTGGACCTGGCTGTTCGGTATCGCCTTCCATGCCGCCTTGGTACTCGTCCTGCTGCGCCACATGCGCTACTTCACCGAACCGGTGTGGGCGCCGATCGTCGCGGTGCAGCCATGGGGACTCTATGCCGCAGGCGTCATGGTGATCGGGTTGGTGGGGCTGTGGGCGCGACGTCTGTTGGTCGCGCGTGTCCGTTACATCACCGGCCCATCAGACCATCTGATGCTGCTTCTGTTTCTGGGAATCGCACTCACCGGGCTTGGCACAAAGTTCGTGCTGCCGACCGACATCATCGCCGTGAAGGCCTTTTTTCTCGGCCTCATTCGGTTCGACTGGCAACCATTGCCGAATGATCCGTTGCTGTTGCTGCACCTCGCCCTGGTGGTGACGTTGATGATCGTATTTCCCTTCAGCAAACTGCTGCATGCGCCGGGGGTGTTTTTCAGCCCGACCCGCAATCAAGTCGATGATTCCCGCACCCGACGCCATCTCGCCCATTGGGCAGCGGTGCTCCAGGGCGAGCGGGAAAACTGACAGCCATGGCCAAGCAGGAAGCATTCGACACTCCTAACCTGCGCGACAATTTCGAGATTCCGCGACTCGAAGAGGGCGCGATGGATCACTCGAGCCCGTTTGTCGCCGGCCCTGATCATCAAGAAGCGCTGGGCTTCCCCGGCGAGCTGGTCGAGGACTGGCAGGCAAAGGCGATCGACAAGATGGCCGAGCTACTGGGGAAATATCGCAGCTTGCCGGTGTTCATGGACGCCTGCGTCAAATGTGGTGCCTGCACGGACAAGTGCCATTACTTCCTCGGCACGGGCGATCCGAAAAACATGCCGGTGGCGCGCCAAGATCTGTTTCGACAGGTCTATCGGCGCTATTTCACCTTGGCTGGGAAATGGTTTCCGAAGTTGGTCGGCGCGCGCGACCTCACCGAAGAGGTGCTCGACGACTGGTACAAATATTTTCATCAGTGTTCTGAATGCCGGCGTTGCTCGGTGTTCTGCCCCTACGGCATCGACACCGCCGAAATTACCATGGCGGCGCGCGAAATCATGGCGCATGTCGGCAAGGGACAGAAATACGCCAACGAGATCATCGCCAAGGTCCACAAGATCGGTAACAACCTGGGAATTCCGGAGCCGGCGCTGGCCGACACGCTCGAGGGGCTGGAGGAGGACATCGAGGACGATACGGGGGTCGCGGTCAAACTCCCGGTCGATCAGGAGGGCGCGGACATTCTGCTGGTCACGCCGTCGGCCGATTTCTTCGCCGAGCCGCACGTCGACGGTCTCATCGGTTACGCCAAAGTGTTTCACCAGGCGGGCATCAGCTGGACGCTGAGTTCGTTTGCCACTGAAGCCGCGAATTTCGGCATCTTCATCGGTAACTACGAGCAGATGCACAAGATTTCGGCGCGCGTGCGCAAAGCGGCGCAAGAGCTCGGCGTCAAGCGCGTGGTGTACGGCGAATGTGGGCACGCCTGGCGCGTCGCCTACAGTTTTCTCAACACAATCGCCGGACCGTGGGATTTTCTCGATCCGCGCTATCCGGCGCCGAGCCATATTTGTGAGGTTACCCACGAGCTGATCCAGCGCGGCGCGCTCGACCTCGATCCGTCGGCTAACGACGACAAGGTGGTCACCTTCCACGACTCGTGCAATGTCGCGCGCGGTTCGAGCATGGGTGGAATTCCCGGCGGCCAGTTCGAGATCCCGCGCGCCATCCTGCGCGCCAGTGTCAACAAGTTCGTCGACATGAACCCCGAGACGATCCGCGACAAGACCTTCTGTTGCGGTGGCGGCGGTGGCTTGCTGACCGACGACTTGATCGAGCTGCGGGTCAAGGGTGCGTTGCCGCGCATGGAGGCGTTGAAGGAAGTGGTTGAGAATCACGGCGTCACCCACATGGCCGCCATTTGCGCCATTTGCAAAAGCCAATTCGCCAAGGTCATGCCGTTCTATGGCTTGGAAATGGATCAGATCGTTAGCCTGCATCAATTGGTGGGTGACGCGGTGCGGCTGGGAACCAAGGAATAGAGCGGTGACGGAACAGGTCGCGGCGCAGTTCAGGCGATTCGAGGACGGCGACAATGCGCCGCCGCCGTGGACCGAGAAAGTGGTCGTTTCCGGCCAATCCTATAAATGCCCGACTTACGTCCACCGCACGCCGCCCTGCCAGGCGAGTTGCCCGTCGGGTCACGACGTTCGCGGTTGGCTGGCGATCGCCCGCGGCATGGACAAGCCGCCGCACGGTGATATGGCGTGGCAGGCTTACGCATTCGAGCGTATGGTCGCGGCCAATCCGTTTCCCGCGATCATGGGCCGGGTGTGTCCGGCGCCGTGCGAGACCGATTGCAACCGCGTTGAGGTGGACGGTTTCGTCGGCATCAACGCGGTCGAGCAACATGTCGGCGATTGGGCGCTGGAGAACGATTTGCGATTGCCGGGACCGGGCGCGGATACCGGCAAGCGGGTGGCGGTGGTCGGCGGTGGACCGGCCGGTCTGGCGGCGGCCATGTTCTTGCGCCACAAGGGCCACGGCGTCACCGTTTTCGAGACCCGCGAGGAACTCGGCGGCATGCTGCGGTATGGCCTTCCCGCGTATCGCACGCCGCGCGCCATCGTGGCGGCGGAAATCCAACGCATCATCGATCTGGGCGTCGAGGTGCGCACCAAGACACGCGTCGGCCGCGAAATCGGCGTCACCGAGCTCGAACGCGACTTCGACGCCATTTACTGGGCCACGGGCGCGCAGACCGGCCGGCCCCTGCCGATCTCCGGAGTCGATGCGCCAAACTGCGTTTCCGGAATCGATTTTCTCGAGGCTTTCAACGTTGGCAGACTGACCTATGTCGGCAAACGCGTAATCGTGATCGGCGGCGGCGACACGTCGATCGACGTCGCCTCGGTGGCGCGCCGCCTGGGCCACATCGCGTCGGCCGATGGCGTGCCGCCGCCCGACGAACTAATCCGTGGCGACGTGGCGCCGGACCTGGCGGCGACACTGCCGCGCCACGCCTCTCAGGTGATTCTGACATCGCTGTTCCCGCTTGAGGACATGACCGCGACCGAGCGCGAGTGCGAGGACGCAGTGGGCGAAGGGGTAGACATCCAGGCTGGCGTAATGCCGGTCGAAGTGCTCAAGGACGATGCCGGACGTGCCCGCGCGCTCAGAATGTGCCAATGCGACATGGACGGCATGACGCCGATCCCGAGGCAGGGCACAAAATTCGAGATCGCGTGCGATATGGTCGTGACAGCGATCGGTCAGATGGTCGATTTCACCGGACTCGACGACGTCGGTCAGGGCGACGCCTTCATCGCCGCCGACCGAACTCTGCGCGTCAAAGGGAGCAAGAAACAATTCGCCGGCGGCGACGTGGTCAACCCACGACTGCTGACCACCGCGATCGGACACGGTTGCATTGCTGCCAGGTCAATCGATGCCACCCTAACCGGTACGGAGCCCGCGGCGCCCCCGAAGGTCGACGTGCACCACTTCAGCTTGATGCAAGAGCTCCGACGGCACGATCTCGCGCCCGACGAATATGATCACCGCAGCATGCACGGTACCAGTAATTCTAATATCGCCATCCACAATTACGAAGATCGTGCATTTCGCGAGATCGTCGCGTCGGACGCTATGTTCCTGGGTTATTTCTCGCATCGCGCACGCAGCGAGCGCCGTGAGCTTCCGGTTCGCGGCGACGCGGTTCTGGGCAATTTTGACGAGCGCATCGAGGGATTCTCCGCCGAGCAAGCGGTCGCCGAGGGCGAACGCTGCATGAGTTGCGGCATGTGTTTCGAGTGCAAGGAGTGCATGGTCTACTGCCCGCAGGGCGCCATCTACCGCGTCGCCAAGAAAGATCGCGCGGTCGGGCGCTTCGTCGATACCGATTACGCTAAATGCGTCGGCTGTCATATTTGCGCGGACGTGTGCCCGACCGGCTATATCCAAATGGGATTGGGGGAATAGGCGCATGGTGACATGGCCCCTGCGAGCGATCGGTTTCGCGGTGCTCGTCGCGACCGCGCTGTCGCTATCGGCCGTGTCGGCGCGAACCGAAGAGGGGCGCACCCCGCTGCCGCACCCCAGCGCCGCGTTCAAGGGCGATCAATGCGTCGAGCCAACGGACGTGATGCGCCGCCGTCACATGAGCTTCTTGATGCACCAGCGCGACGAGACCGTCCGTGGCGGTATTAGGAGCAAGAAATACGGTATTCGCGGGTGCATCGACTGTCACGCCACCCCCGACGACACCGCCGACGGAGCGCGGAGCGTGCGCAGCTTTTGCGACGAGTGCCACAGCTATGCCGCGGTCGAGATCACCTGTTTCGAATGTCACAGCGATCGGGCTGGACCATGACCTGCGATGGTGAGCGCGACCGAAGAACGCCGGATATGGCGGATAGTGTCGATCGCCAGCGCCGCCGCGTTCTGGCCTGGGTTGCGGCTTCGGCCTCGGTGACTCTCGCGCCGGGGGTGGTTCTGATATCCGCCGGCGCCGCCCGTTCGCGCCCCGCGGGCGAACCGGCAACGGCGGAGAATCGCTGGGGCATCCTCATCGATGTCGGCGCCTGTGCGGACGGGTGCCGTGCCTGCGTCGACGCATGTCGTGACGAGAACGGCTGGGGCGGTTCGGACGGCGCCGCCACCGCGTCGGGGTGGATCCGCGCCGTCCAGGTGAGCGACAGTGCCACCGGCAGCACCGCCACCGTGCCCGTGATGTGTCAGCATTGCGAGACCCCGCCATGCGTCGATGTTTGTCCGACCAGCGCCTCGTTCCGCCGCGCCGACGGTATTGTGCTGGTCGACAAGCATCGCTGCATCGGCTGCCGCTACTGCATGATGGCGTGTCCGTTCGGAGCGCGTTCGTTCGTTGGCGAAAACGTGAGCGATCAGAAAGCGCATGCGCCACGCGGCAAGGGCACGGTTGAGTCGTGCACGATGTGCGTCCACCGGGTCGACGCCGGCGACGATCCCGCTTGTGTCGTCGCCTGCAGCGATTCCGGCAATCGGACCATGTTGTTCGGCGATCTCAACGACCCCGATAGCGAAATCTCGCAAGCGCTGGATGGCCACCTGGCGCGCCGCATCCGCGCCGACCTCGCGCTCGGTCAGAGCGTCCTTTACACAGGTTTCTAGAGCGGCCGATGCGCACTACGTTGGATTACGCCGAAGCCCCGTACGCGCCGCGCGGCTATTACGCATTCCTTGGCGCGTGCGTGATCATCATCGCGATTGGATTGATCGCCGCGCGCGAAATGCTCGAGGCCGGCCACCACGTGACCGGCATGACCGATCGTATCGTCTGGGGGCTGCCGCACGTATTCGCCTTGTTCCTGATCCTTGCCGGCGCCGGATCGCTGTGCGTGGCGTCACTCGCCGTGGCGTGGCGACGGGCAATCTACAGGCGCCTCGCCCGGCTTTCCTGCGTCGTGGCAATGGCGCTTCTGGCCGGTGGTCTCTCGGTCTTGGCGCTGGATCTCGGCCGACCCGGCAACCTCGTGGCCGGGCTTGGTTCGCTCAATTTCAGCTCGATCTTCAGCCTCAATCTGTTCGTCTATACGGGCTTCTTCCTGGTCGTTGGCGCGCTTTTGTGGACTTTGCTCGAATACCGCATGAACCGTTGGGCGCGCGCCGTCGGCGTGGTCGCCTTTCTGTGGCATATCTTGCTCGCCAGCGATATCGGGTCGGTTTTCGGCGTCCTCGAGGCGCGCGCCGCCTACCACGGCGCCATCATGGCGCCGTTGGCGGTCGCCATGTCGCTGGCCATCGGACTTGGCGCGTTCACGCTCGTCCTGTTCGCGGCACTGGCATGGGCGGGGCGACCTTGCGGCGCGGTGGTGGTCGGTCGGCTTGGCCGTCTGCTCGGCATATTCGTGATCGTCGCGCTCTATATGGTCGCGTTCCAGTACATCGTTCAATCCTATGGCGCGGCGCGAGCCGACTTTGAAAATTTCATTTTGGCCGATGGTGGGATCTATACCGCGCTGTTCTGGATCGGGCAGGTGATCGCGGGCGGCCTGGTGCCTTTGGCCATACTGTTTCATCCCGCTCTCGCGCGGCGACGCGGCGCGGTCGCGATCGCCGCCGGCTTGGTGCTGATCGGCGGGTTGTCATGGCTTTACGTCACCGTCATCGGCGGACAGGCCTATCCGATGTCGCTGTTCGCCGGCATGTCGGTGAGCAGCGGCGCGCTCGACGGCGAGGTCGCGGCATACGCGGCGCGCTGGACCGAGGTCCTGCTAAGCGCCGGTGGCGTGGCGCTAGCGTTGCTCTTGACCGCCATCGCGGTCAAGGTGCTGGCGTTGCTGCCGGTGTCGCTGGCCGATGCCGAGGTCGATCCGCACCATCGTCCAGCAGCTGGCTGATATCAAAGGTCGTTGAGCGATGACACGCGTGCTGGTATCGGCGGCGTCCATGTCGACCGGCAAGACGACGCTTGCCGCCGGCATCGGCGCGGCGCTCGTCGAGCGCGGCCTGACCGTCCAGGCGTTCAAGAAGGGGCCGGATTACATCGACCCCATGTGGCTTACCGCCGCGACCGGACGTCCGTGCTTCAACCTCGACTATCACACCATGAGCACGGCGGAGATCAGAGCGAGTTTCGCGCACCACACCGACGGCGCCAACATCGCAATGATCGAGGGCAATATGGGCCTGTTCGATGGGGTCGATCTCGCCGGCGCCGACAGCAACGCCGCCCTCGCCGCGCTGTTGAAAACGCCGGTGGTGCTGGTTCTCGACGCCACGGGCATGACCCGGGGCGTGGCGCCGCTGATACGCGGGTATCAGGCATTCGACTCCACCATCTCCATCACCGGCGTCATCTTGAACAAGGTCGGTGGCGACCGCCACGAGTCGAAGTTGCGGCGAACCATTGAGCGCTATACCGACATGGCGGTGATCGGCGCGGTCCATCGCCAGCCCGCGTTGGAGATATCGGAACGCCATCTGGGCCTGATAACCAGCAACGAAGCCACCGATGCCGAAGCGAAGATCGCCGGCATCGCCAAAGTGGTGTCCGATCAAGTCGATCTCGATCGCGTCCTCGATATCGCGGCAAGCGCGCCGCCCATGGCACCGCCGCCGCGGACCACGACTGCCACGCCGCGCGCGCCCGACCTGCGCATCGCCATCGCGCGCGATTCAGCGTTCGGCTTCTACTACGCCGACGATCTCGGGGCACTGCGATCGGCCGGAGCGGAGTTGCTGCCGTTCGATACCACGGCGGATGCGCGGTTGCCGGAGGCCGATGGGCTGTTCATCGGCGGCGGTTTTCCCGAGTGTCACCTTGCCGCGCTCGAGGCCAATGCCGCTCTGCGCGGCGAGATCCGCGCGGCGATCGAGGGCGGGATGCCGGCCTACGCCGAATGCGGTGGTCTCGCCTATCTCAGTCGATCGCTGTCATGGCGCGGTGAAACGGGCGAAATGGTCGGAGTTGTCCCGGCGGACACGGTGGTGCACGAACGGCCTCAGGGGCGCGGTTATACCCGCCTGCGCGAAACCGGTGCCGGACTCTGGCCGGCGCATGACAACAAGGGCGGTTTGGCTGAAATCGCGGCCCACGAATTCCATTACGCGAGCCTCGATACTATCACCGGCGCGCCTGTCTACGCCTACGAGATGCTGCGCGGCGTCGGAATCGACGGGCACAATGACGGCATTGTCTACAAGAACTTGCTCGCCGGCTTTGCCCATCGGCGTGACGTCGCGGCCGACCGCTGGGCGCGCCGCTTCGTCGAATTCGTACGCCGCTGCAAGACATCATCGGGTTGTACCGAGCCAAGACGTTAGCACGATTCTGACAGATATCAGGGCGGCAGATCGAGTGATCCGCCGTAGCTTGGTCGTCCAGCTGACCACACCCGCGGACCGGGCTGTTCTTAATCTCATTCTTACCACCTCTCAACCAAATTACCGCAGCGGCGTAACGCGGTCGTTCGCCGATCCGGGGTGAATGCAAGATCACCTAGCCTCCTGGCTGGGCTGCTGTCGACGAGAATGGAACGAAACCGCGCCCATCGCATGCGAACAATCACGGGCGTCCGAACCGATATTCTGTATCGATGTCTAGCGACGACGCTTCTTCAAACACACAAACAAATTGGCGTCTGCCCGCTTCGGAGATCGAAGCGGTCGTCGTTGATGGTATCGCAAACTTCTTGGAACACAGAGTCCGTTTGAGCGCGTCCCTGGATCTGGATGCAGACAACATCGAGGCGATGCTGTCTCGTGCGTGGAAATTGGCTTACCAGTTCACAGACGCTGCCGGTCCGGAGCAGCGCCGGTCCATCTTGAGCTGGGTTGAACGCATCGAAGTTCAGCAGAACCGCGTCAATATCGAGCTTCGACTGGACACATTGAAGAACGAATTACTCGATAACGCAGTCAATTCTGACGTTTCAACATGACGCGTACAGGGCACGACCACTGCCACGGTTGAGGTGCCGGTGGCGTTCAAACGTAGCGGCGTCGAAACTAAGATTGTTTTGACCGAAGCGGGTGAAACAGCTAAAAGCCCGGATGCAAATCTGATTGAGGCAATTACCTTAGGGCACAAATGGTTTGCCGACGTCAAAACCGGTGACGTGGGCTCGGTCTCCGAACTCGCGAGGCGGTACAAAGTCAATCAAGGTGACGTGAGTCGCTTGATGCGACTCGGTTTCCTCGCTCCCGACATAGTCGAGGCAATTCTTGATGGACGGCAACCGGTCGAGTTGACCGCCGCCAGGCTGAAACGTATCGGAGAATTGCCGATTTGCTCGCGAGCGCAGCGCACGGCCCTTGGCTTCGCCTGACCGAACTCACGCAGATTTGCGTGCTCCATCCGAAAGTTATGGCTACCGAAATCGGCCGGCAGAGACGGTCGGGCAATTAGGGCCGATATGTCGGGCGTATCGCGTCTCTTGCCCAGACCTCCCGCACGATCCGGGAGCTAAGTCCCCGACATGGCGGCGCAATTCACGGTGAGGGTTATGGACATGGGTTTGGCGAAGGGTGGGTGGTGGAGCCGAGGGGAATCGAACCCCTGACCTCGACGTTGCGAACGTCGCGCTCTCCCAACTGAGCTACGGCCCCACACGAGTCTCGCCACCGACGCCAAGTCCGTGCGCTTGTGCTGGTCCATCAAGATCGGCACCTGACAGCGTGTCGTTCAGATGGGGACTGGCCGTGGCGGGCGCATGTTATATACTGCGCCCCCGCGAGCGTAAATCCCTTCTCACGGCGAAGACGGCCGGCTCCCATATGAACAATTTCTTCTTTTTCATCGACTGGCTGATCGGCGCCTACATTTGGGTGATCATCATTCAGGCGATCCTCAGCTGGCTGGTCGCGTTCAACGTGGTCAACACGCAGAACCGGTTCATCTACGCCGTGGGCAACGCGCTGTATCAGCTCACCGAGCCAGTTGTTGGAAAGGTGCGCCGCTTCCTGCCGCCGGCCGGCGGCATCGATTTCTCGCCATTGGTGGTGATTATTGGGCTGTTTTTTGTCCGAGCGGTGGTGCTCCCGGCGATTCATCGAGCGGTCGTGGGCGCACTCTGAGGCTGCGCGGCGGCCGGCCAGAACATGGCCGCATGCGCCTATAAAATTACTGATGACGGCATAGACCTCGCGGTCCGGTTGACGCCGAAGGGCGGCCGCGACAGCGTCGACGGCATCGCAACCGGTGCGAACGGGCGCGTCTGGCTGGCGGTCCGCGTCACGGTGCCGCCGGACTCGGGCCAGGCCAACCGAGCCTTGATCAAATTGCTGGCCAAACGCGTCGGCATTGCTCAAAGCGCCATCACGCTGGTTGCCGGCGAGACCCAGCGGCTCAAGCGGCTGCGCCTTAACGGCGATCCGCGCGCGCTTGCCCAGGCGATCGACGCGCTCAGCCGCGACTCCGATTGAGCGTGCGGAGACGCAGCGCGCTGAGCCGGATGAAGCCTTCGGCCTCGGCTTGATTGTAAACCTGGTCGGCCTCGAAGGTGACAGTCGCCTCGTCATAGAGGCTATAGGGCGATTTGCGACCCTCGACGATCACATTGCCCTTGTAGAGCTTGAGCCGCACCGTGCCAGTAACGTGCGTCTGAGTGACATCGATCGCCGCCTGCATCATCTCGCGCTCGGGCGAGAACCAATAGCCGTTGTAAACCAGCTCGGCATAGTGCGGCATCAGATCGTCCTTGAGATGCGCCTGCCCGCGGTCGAGGGTGATGCTTTCGATGGCGCGATGAGCATGCAGCAGGATCGTGCCGCCGGGTGTTTCGTACACGCCGCGTGACTTCATGCCGACATAGCGGCTCTCGACGATGTCGATGCGTCCGACGCCATTGGCGCCTGCGAGCTCATTCAGGCGGGTGAGCAAAGCCGCCGGGCCCAATTTTTTGCCGTCGACCGCGACTGGATCGCCGGCATCGAACTCGATTTCGACCGTGGTCGGCGTGTCGGGCGCCGCCTCGGGCGAGACCGATCGGGTGAACATATCCTCGTCAGGCCCCACCCACGGGTCTTCCAGCACCTTCCCCTCGTAGGAGATATGCAAAAGGTTGGCATCGGTCGAAAAAGGCGCCTCGCCGCGCTTGTCGGTCGGCACCGGTATTTGATGCGCCTCGGCATAGGCGATCAATTTGGTGCGCGACTCCAAGTCCCATTCGCGCCACGGCGCAATCACGCGAATGTCGGGATTCAAAGCGTAATAGCCGAGTTCGAAGCGCACCTGGTCGTTGCCCTTGCCGGTGGCGCCATGCGCGACCGCGTCGGCCCCGACCTCGGCGGCGATTTCGATCTGCCGCTTGGCGATCAGCGGCCGCGCGATCGAGGTGCCGAGCAGATAGGTGCCCTCATAGACCGCGTTGGCGCGAAACATCGGAAACACGTAGTCGCGGACGAATTCCTCGCGCAGGTCCTCGATATAGATTTCCTTGATGCCATGCAGCTCGGCATTGGCCCGCGCCGGCTCTAGCTCCTCGCCCTGGCCGAGATCGGCGGTGAACGTCACCACCTCACAGTCATACGTCTCCTGCAGCCAGCGCAGGATCACCGACGTATCGAGCCCGCCAGAATAGGCAAGCACAACCTTCTTAACAGTCTCGGCCATCGACGCCCCCTCCTCGGTGGGCGCAGTGCGCATAACCGGGTGCGAAACGCGTGTCAACGGCGCGACCGGTTTGGCGGCGCTATATTATTCCACGACGCTCAATATTCGACGATGTACAGCCGCCATTTGGCGATACCAGGCAGCGAGGATTCAAACGGTTGGCCACAATGCGGATTGCGCGCCTGCTCACTTGGCTTCCGGCCCTGGTCGCTGACGGTTTGCTTCGCCTGCATTGGCTGCTCTGGGCCTCCGGCGGCGCTGCAATCGTGCTATTGGCTGTGGTTCCATTCGCCACCGAGTTGATTGTACTGAACCGCGCCACGGTCGATTTCACGTTTCCGCTCGACACGTCATTGCGGTGGGCGTTCGGCCACTGGCCGCATCTCGACTATCAGACGCCGGTCGGCATCGCCTATTGGGTCAATCAAGGCGTCGCCGGCGAGATCCTCGATCTGAGCGCAAAATCGATCTTTCTCGCCAACATCATCGCTGCGAGCCTGATCGCCGGCGCGGCGTTGGTGCTGCTGCGCCGACGTCTTGCATCGAGCCACGCGGCGATCCTGTTGACCGGCTTGCTGGCGCTTGTGCTGTCTCCTCGCGGTTTCGGCGATCCCGCGGGCCTAATCTCCTATCTCGCGCCGTACAACAAGACCGGGCTGGCTGCGCTAGGCCTTTTGTTCGTCGCCTATTTCGTCGAACCCAGAAACAAGGCCGGCAACAAATTTTCCGGTGCCGAGTCGCTGGTAGCCGGCCTACTCCTTGTGTGGTTGATCTACTTAAAATTGAATTTCGCGGTGATTGCCGGCGCAGGCGCGATCGCGGCACTGTATTTCGCGCCAGCCAATCGCGGCCTTGTCATCGGTTCACTCACGCTTGCCCTGCTCGGCGCGGCCGGCGTGGCGGTCGGCACCGGCATCGGACCGGCATATCTCCGCGACATTCAGGTCGTGGCTACGGTGGGCAACGTCTTTCGACCTAACAAGCTTGTCGCCGATCTCATCGGTAGCGTTTTCGCTCTCACCGTCTTTCTTGCCGCGGCGGTCGTGTACCGGCTGACGAGCCATGCACCACCGGGGGTCCGACAAGAAAATGTGATTGTGCCCCTGGGCCTGCTCACCGCCGGCATAGTCGCGATGAACCAGGTCCACGGCAACGAACTGCCACTCACTTTTGTCGCATTGGTCGTATTGTCGGAACGCGCGCTGCGTGAACCGATTTCCACCAAAGCGACGGGAACACGACCATTCTCGATTCCGCTGATCATTTCCGGCTTGCTTGTCTTGCTATCGGTTTATCAAGATTTAAAGACCGTCAACGTTTATGTCTCTGACCAGCGAGAAGGCCGGGCCATTCGCTATTGCGATTCGCCCGGAACGCCAGTTTGTTCGATTTCCTATGCTTTTTTTGACACGCATGCTCTGGAGACGTTGGAGCCATTTGCCGATCCAGCCCTTCGGAGCGCGCCAGCGAGCAAGGCGGCGGTGGAGACGTTCGTGGCCCAAGCCAAATCCGTCCCGCAACACCTCGCTGCGTGTGACGGCGCACCACTATGCGCGCTTTGGTCGGTGTATGGCGAACTTTATGAATTGTTGAATCTCGTCGTGGTCCCTGGCGATCGCCCTTACCTGCTCGGCTTCATGAACCCAGTCCCCTACTACTACGGGATCGAACCGCCCAAGCATGTTCCCGCGTGGATCGACATGGGCCGGACGGTGTCGGCGGCAACGCACCCGGACGCCGATATTTTGTTTTCCGACGTCGCCCTGTTGGTTGTACCGAAAACCGATTTGGCTCAGGACTACAGACCAGGACTGTTCCCAATATATGCGGACGAAATAGCTGCACGCTTCAATACGATCGCGGAAACCGAAAGCTGGTCGATCTGGCGGAAAAAGCCTTAGCAACGGGTTGAGGGTCGATCGTCGCCGGCAGACCGTCTACTGTCCGCCCCGGATATATTTCAGGGGGTTCTATTGGCGGAAGAAAGCCACGAACGGCTCAGCGGCGCCGGTAAACGGGCATTCAAAGTCGGCTTGATTCAGTTATCGGACGCACTGGCGTTAGCGTGGATCGCCTTGGTGTTCATGGCCTTGGCCGTGCCACCGCTGCTGGTCGAGACGGTGGTTCTCGGTGAAGGTTGGCCGGCGTTCTCGGCGACGCTTGAGACGTCGCTCAGGTGGCAGTTCGGTCACGTGCCTCACCTCGATTACCACACACCGATCGGGATTGCGTATTGGCTCGGTCAGGGTTTGGCGGTCGAAGCAATCGGTCTCGACCCGAAGTCCGGCTTGGCTGCCAATCTCATTACCGGCGCGGTGATCGCGCTGGCCGGGCTTTTCCTGGTTCGCCCCCGCTTGACGGGCCTGACCACTGCAGTGCTGATGACCGGCATTGTTTTGCTCATCCTTTCGCTGCGCCCTCTCGATGCGGCGGGCGGCGTGATCGGCGACATTTCCGGCTCGGAGCGCACGGGTCTAGCCATTGTCGCGGTCCTATTGGTCACCTTTTTTCTCGAACCGCGAAACCAACGCAGGCCGGTCGGCGCAGCGCTAGAATCTCTGCTGGTGGCAGGATTCCTGGTTTGGCTGGTTTATCTCGACGCCTATTTCGCCGCGCTCGTGCTGTTGTGCGGCGCTGCGGCGATGGCATTCCCATCGGCCAGTCGCGGCTTGATCCTGGAAGCAGTGGCTTTCGCCGCACTGGCATGTGTTGGCATCGGCTTCCTGACCGGCATCGGTATTCCGTACCTGGTTGATATCAAGGCCGCAATCGCCGCGGCGCCGGTCCTACAGATCAGCAAACTGATCAGCGATATCCAAGCCAACCTGATCCCGCTTGCTACCGTAATTGCGGCGCTTGGTTTTTATGTGCTGTTAAACCGCACGGACCGGCAGGCCCGCACCGATACCGTCGCGGTTACGGTCGTTTTGGTCTTCGCAAGCGTGCTCGTGATGAATCGCATCGACGCCGGCACGTTGCCCCTGATTTTTGTCATCTTGGTCGTTCTCACGGCACGCGCCCGGTTCACTGCCGGCGCGCCGCAACAAAGTCGCCAAACGATCTTTAGCAAGCTCCACAAAATGCTTCCGGCTTACGTGCCGGCACTGGCTGCAGCGATCGCGCTGGTAGGATGGGCAGGCGGGGCCGATCTTTTGTCCCTCAAGAAATATCTTAGCGTGAGCCGAGACGACACGGCGTCAAAGCTGTGCGAAAAAGCGGAGATACCAGCCTGCTCGATCTGGCTGCTTAGTGGCGACAGGGTAGACACATCGTTGCTACCGAATCCTTCGGTAAATGCGGCGGGCACCGCAGTCCCGGCGCTTGAAGAGGCGCAAACCATCGACGACTACATTGCGTTATGCGGCGACGACGCGTTTTGCTTGCGCCGCTCTGTCTACGCGGAGCTTGTTGGATTGCTCAATCAGGTCATGGAGGAAGGCGACAAGCCGTTGCTACTCGGCGTCGCCAACCCATTGCCCTACTACTATGATATCGAGCCGCCGCGAAACGTGCTGGCGATATTGGCGCCGGGACGCACAGTTTCCCTCAAACATCATCCCAGCGCCGGCACCCTGTTTTCCGACGCATCGATCCTCGTGGTGCCGAATTCGGAACGGAATCCCGACTATCGGGGCGCGCTCTTGCGCTTCTATGAGGGCGGCATGGCGCGCATGTTCGAGGTGGTGGTCGAAACAGATGCCTGGTCGATCCACCGCAAACTGGCCGTCAGATAGATTTAAGCGTCCCATCCTCGCCATGCGCGAGCAGACGGTCGATCCCGCGCGCCTTCAAGAAGCGCGTTAACTCGTGGCGCAAGAGGTCAGGGTCGGTGGCTTCGTCGGCGACGTGATCGTCGATCACCGCCGCTTCGTCACGCAGGCGGTTCGACCACAAGCGTGAGACCACCACAAAACCGCGTTCGTCCGTCCCATCGAGGATGATCAGTAGAAACCCGCGCGAAGACGCGGAAACGAACTCGCTCAGCGTTACCGCGATATAGGGTGGCGTATCGCCGGGTCGGTGGGCGAGACACCATGCCTCGAGCTGCGGCAAGTCAGCCGGCGTCGCGTCCCGCAGCTGGAGCGGCCCATCGGACATATCTGTCATCGTCGACATCAACTTTCTCTAATCTTACGTAATCCGAAATCGAAACGATCGTCGGAGCACCCTGTTCGGCGCATCTCTCATATCTTGCTTAAGCCTTGAAAACACGCGCACATCCTAGCCGCTTGTGACGACGGCTACACGGATTCGGGTAAACCCGCACCATGTCCTTCGGTGATGGCCGTCACGGGGTCGAAACCGAGATTTGCCATCGATCGTGCTCGTTGTGTCAACAGATAGGGGCAATGAACATGCATACGCCTTCCTCCGATGACATGCTGCATCATCCTCCGCCGCTCGATATCAACGTTTTGATCGTCGACGACCATTCCAACATGCGCATGATCATGCGCGAATTTCTGAGAAATTTCGGCGTTACATCGGTCCACGGCGCGGGCAATGGCATTGACGCGCTGGCCTGGCTGAATTTCCCCAACAATCCCTCTCCCGACATCATACTTTGCGACCTTCACATGGAAGCCATGGATGGTCTCGAATTCTCCGCCACTGTCCGCCGCGGCAAAACGCCGGCAAACAAGGACGTGCCGATTCTTCTGCTCACCGGCGAACGCGACGCCATGGTGCTGGAGGTAGCGGAACAGGTCGGGGTCAACTGCGTCCTGCTGAAACCGATCGCTCCCCAGGAGCTGGCCGATGAAATCAGCCGCGCCGTCGGCTACGAAATGGCCTCATAGGGCCACGCGCCGGCGCAAAAGCCTGTAATGCCTGGCAAATAAGCCGGCCACCGCAAATAACGACACTAAACCCGATTCCTCGTCGCAATCTGAAAATTCGGCCAACTTGGGACCGCCCGTGCGCTGGAAATATGATTGGCGCCGCATATGTTTGACATAGCGACTACGCGTTTATTCGCGATGGCGGTCACATTGGGGCCAGTGGATCTGCCATCTCATACTGCGTGCAAATAGCAAGTGGCCTCGACATGAACACGATTGGTTTGAATAACATCGCGGCGCATCCCGCGCCTGCGGACATAAAGGTCCTGATCGTCGATGATCAGTCGACCATGCGGCGCATCATCAAGCGCAGCTTGCGAAAAATCGGCATTACCGAGGCCCACCCTGCGGAAAATGGGGCAGCCGCTCTGGAATGGCTGAACTTTCCGAGTAACCCGAGTCCTGACATCATTATTTGCGACCTCCATATGGACACTATGGATGGCCTGGAGTTCGCCAACACTGTCCGACGTGGCAAGGGCGGCCCGGACAAAGCGATCCCAATCCTGCTGTTGACCGGCGAAAGCGACAAAATGCTTCTCGAGGTCGCCGAACAGGTCGGAGTCACGCAGGTACTGCCGAAACCAATCTCGCCGCAGGATCTGGGCATTGCGATCGCCAATGCGCTTGGCTACCAGCTAATCGAGCCCGTCTGACCGCCTCGGTCAAAGGCGTTCCCCCAGTGAATTTCTAGACCGGCGAAACCCGCGTCGACTCGCCGCGCGCTCTCTCGCTCTCGCTCTTCAATTGACCGCAAGCCGCCATGATGTCGCGTCCCCTCGGTGACCGCACCGGCGACGAATAACCAGCGTCATTGACGATTTCGGCGAAAGCCCGGATGCGATTGTTGCTTGAGCATTCATAGGACACGCCGGGCCAAGCATTGAAGGGAATCAAATTAATCTTGGCCGGAATACCGTCGATCAAGCGGACCAGCTCGTGCGCATCGGCGTCCGAGTCGTTAACGCCTTTGAGCATGACATACTCAAACGTGATGCGCCGCGAATTGTTGGCCGCCGGATAAGCCGCGCACGCCTCTAACAACTCGGCAATCGGATATTTGCGGTTGATCGGCACCAACTCGTCGCGCAGATCGTCGCGCACCGCGTGCAACGAGACCGCCAAGTTGACCCCGAGTTCGCGGCCGCAGCGTTCGATCATCGGCACCACGCCGGACGTCGAAAGCGTGATCCGCCGGCGCGACATGGCGATGCCTTCCTGGTCCATGAAGATGCCAAGTGCGGTCGCCACATTGTCGTAATTGTAGAACGGCTCGCCCATTCCCATCATGACCACGTTGGAGATCATGCGGTCCAGGCTCGAATTCGGCCATTCGCCGACCGTGTCGCGCGCGACCATCATTTGGCCGACGATCTCGCCGGCGGTCAGATTGCGCACCAGCTTTTGGGTGCCGGTGTGACAGAAGGAACAGGTCAGCGTGCAGCCGACCTGCGACGACACGCACAAGGCGCCGCGATCGTCTTCGGGAATGTGAACGCACTCGACTTCGCGGCCGTCGTCGAACCGAACCAGCCATTTGCGCGTCGTATCCTCGGATAGCTGCAGGGCCGTCACGTCTGGCCGGTCGATGCGGAAAATCTCGGCGAGTTCGGCGCGCAAGCCCTTGGGTATGTTCGCCATGTCATCGAAGCGCCGCGCGCCGCGATGATAAATCCAGTGCCATATCTGTTTAGCGCGGAATGGCTTCTCACCGACCGACTCGATCTCCGCCGCGAAAGCCGGGCGGGACAATCCGATCAGCCGCCGACGCTTGTCCGCAGCAACGGCGGATCCAAGGGTCACGCCTGCGTCGTTCAAACCTGCATCCATCGAATCACTTGCCGCAGGCCTGAGTGATGGCGCGTCGTGCCGCAATAAAACCGAGCAGCGAATAGGTGTCGGTGGTCAACGTTCCGCGCGCCGATGTCCCCTTGACCAACATTTTCGACCCTTTGGCCATCGCATTGGCCAGGGTCTTGTCGCTTTTTTCGTCATAGGCCCACGCGGTCTGGCCGTCGGTAAACAGGGTGTGCGCCTTGCCATCCACCGAAACCTGCACCTCGGACGCGTCCTTGAACGGATAGCCGGCCTCGAAGCTCACAACGTCCGGCACGGAATCACCCTCGCGCCGCGTCACCTGCACATAGGTCGGTCCGCGTTGGGTATAATCGCCTTCGCTCTTGGTCGGTTGGGTCACCATGTAGCAGATCTTCTTGCCACTCTCGACGTACGCGACCGCGTACCAGTCGCGAAAGCGCCCCAGCGCCTCATCGTCCTTGGCGGCTAGCGAACCAGTCATCGGCATCAACACCAGCAGCACGGCGAAAAGCGAACCAAGTCTCATCAAAGCCATTTCCTCTGTCGCAACGTTAGCCACCCAAGTGGCTTATTTTGGAACCATGTACATGTGTCGGCGGATCGGCCGCGCCGCCGTGCGCGGTAACCGGCCGCTCGGCGAAACGACCCAGGCTGATCATGCGATCGTACATCACAACCACCCCGGCGCTGGCTAGATTGATACAGAATTTTGTCGGAATCTTGACCACGAATTCGCACCGGTCAATCAACTCGGGGCTGAGAGCGCCACGCTCGGGCCCAAACAGATACGCCGCCTGGCGCGGATGGCGAAAACTGGGCAGCGCCACCGCGTCGTCGGTCAGTTCGACGCCGACAAGGCTACAGCCACGCGGCAGATCGAGCTGATCCGCCGTATCGTAGCGATAGGTCGGCAGCGCCTCGCTGGCATCTGACGTATCCGAGCGCGCGCGGAGCCGCGAATAGTCCGCGTTAATGGTAAATAGAAACGACGCGCCGAAGGCGTGCGCCGAGCGGAACAGATTGCCGAGGTTCATCGGCTTTGATATCCGTTCCACCCCAACGCCGAAATAGCCTTTTAACTGGTCTGGCATATGCCCAAACACGCTCGTTTGCGGCCGCGCCCGGCCTTCGATCCATAGGGAGATAAACCGTGCGGGCCGTGCTTTGCAAGGAATTGGGTGGACCGGAGACTCTGGTCGTGGAAGAGGTGGCTTCACCGCCGCTTGGCGCGGGCCAGGTACGCATTGACGTGCATGCCGCAGGCATCAACTTTGCCGATACCCTGATTATCCAGGGAAAATATCAGGAGCGGCCGGATCCGCCGTTTACCCCAGGCATGGAAATCTCCGGCGTGGTCACCGAGGTCGGCGACGGTGTCAGCCATCTGAACGTTGGCAACAAGGTCATCGCCATGCCAGGGGTCGGGGGCTATGCCGAGGAACTGGTGACGGATGCCGACTGGGTGCTGCCGGTGCCCGACTCGGTCGACATGATCCAAGCGGCTGGATTTCCGGTTGCCTATGGCACTTCTCACGTCGCGCTCGACCACAGGGCGCATTTGAAGGCCGGTGAGGTTTTGCTGGTGCTCGGCGCTTCGGGCGGCGTTGGGCTGACCGCGGTCGAGATCGGCAAGGCGATGGGCGCGACCGTGATCGCCGCTGCGTCGAGCCCAGAAAAGCTCGAGGTCGCGAAGAGCTACGGCGCCGACCACGGCATCGACTACACCAAGGAAAACATCCGCGATCGGGTCAAGGAGCTGACCGGCGGCGCCGACGTGGTTTACGACCCGGTTGGCGGAGACGCCTTTCAGCAATCCCTCCGATGCATCAACTGGGAAGGCCGGATCATCATCATCGGATTTGCCAGCGGCACGATCCAGCAGGTCCCATCAAACTACATCCTGCTCAAGAATTGCTCCGTTATGGGTGCCCTGTGGGGTGCTTACCGGCGTAGGGATCCGGAGACTATGCGCACCTCACTTGACGAGCTGATCGGCTGGTTCGCGGACGGTAAGCTCAAGCCGCATTCGTCGCATCAACTACCGCTCGAACAAGCGGGCGAGGCCATGCAACTGATGCTCGACCGCAAATCCACCGGCAAAATCGTGCTCACCACAGGCAAGGAGTCGTGACGGGAGTGATGCCGGCGTGAGCAACTCCGACGACGAGGCGGTGCGCGCGCAATATGAGGCGCACCCCTACCCCGCGCGCGATCCATCGGACGAAGCCAAACGCCTGGTTACCGGATCGCCGAGCCACCTCGCCGAAATCAATCACTACCTGTTCGCCGGCACGCGCGATTTCGGCCCAGGCACGGCTCCGTTCCGCGCTTTAATCGCCGGCGGCGGCACCGGCGACGGCGCCATCATGCTGGCCCAGCAGCTCGCCGATGCCGGTGGCGAGTCCGAAGTCGTTCATCTGGATATCTCGCGGGCATCGGCCGATATCGCGCGCGCACGCGCCAAGGCCCGCAAACTGACGAATATTCGCTTTGCGAGCGGGTCGCTGCTCGATCTCCCGACGCTCGACCTCGGCACCTTCGACTACATCGACTGTTGCGGTGTCCTGCATCATCTCGACGATCCGGCCGCGGGCCTGAAAACGCTCGCCAGCGCGCTCGCAGATCGCGGCGGGCTGGGACTGATGGTTTATGCCGAGCTCGGGCGCACCGGGGTCTATCACACTCAAGACGCGCTGCGCCTGCTGACCGCCGACGACCCACCCGGGGCGCGGATCGAAGTTGCGCGAAAGCTGCTTGCCGGCCTTCCCGAGAGCAACTGGCTGAAGCGCAATCCGTGGGTCGCCGATCATCTGCACGGCGACGATGCCGGCCTGCTTGACCTTTTGCTGCACAGCCGCGACCGCGCCTACCGCGTGCCGGAGGTGTTTACGCTCACCGCCGACGCCGGCCTGTCGATTACCGCGTTCATCGAGCCCGCGCGTTACGATCCAGCGACCTACCTCGCCGGTGACGCGCTCAGGGATCGCGCCAAAGCGCTCGATTGGCCAAGCGCATGCGCGCTCGCCGAACTCCTGGCCGGCTCAATCAAGCGGCATGTGTTTTACGCAGTGAAAAATGACGTCGCCGACCGCGTCGCTTCAGCCGACTCTCCCCAAGTAATACCAGTATTGCGCGATGGCGACGCCCAAACCCTGGCACAAGGCTTGGCTGCAACGCGAAGGCTCAACGCTGATCTTGAAGGCCTATCGGTTAGCTATGCACTCGACAAGCTTGCCCCGGCGATTCTATCCCGTGTCGATGGCAAGAAGACCCTAGCTGAGATCCACGCGGCCATGACGACGGACATTACGTGGGGCGACTTCAAGGCCGCGTTCGATGACCTTTACGACAAGCTGAACGGCATCAATGTGATGCTCTTGCGACGCCCAATACCTTAACCGGAATCACGTAGAAAATAGATCATATCGAGCGGCGGTGGTTTAGCACCAGCGGCACTGAGAAGCGCATGGGCCTGACCACGGTGGTGGGTGTGATGATTGAACAAGTGCCCGAGCAATTCCGCGATCGGGCGTGCGTCCGCCCCACCGGTCATGGAGTGATAAGACACAACGCGTGTCAGGCCGGCCTCATCCAGGCTCTCAGCAAAGGTGCGGATCCGATCGTCTTCGGCCACACGCGCGGCGCGCAGTTCGGTAAGCGTTGGATACAACTCGGCGTCCAAGCTGTCTGGCGCCGCGCCTTCGCCGGTGATGCGCCGCATCCACGCACGATCGCCGACAAGGATATGGTTGAGCGTGCCATGCAAGCTGCCGAAGAACGCGGCCGGGCGGGCGGCATGATACTCGGACTCCGGCAGCGCCGCGCAGGCATCGTAAAGGCGCGTATTCGCCCAGGCGTTGTAGCGAGCGAAGGTAACGAAGTGATCGCGATACGCGCTCACGCCGGCGCGGGCAGCTCCGGCGCCACTGCAAACTCTGCCTCGGTGCGCGCTTCGATCTCATCGAGCGAAACATCGGATGCAATCTCGGCAAGCCGCATGCGCCCACCCTCGATTTCGAATACACCGAGTTCGGTAACCACCAAATCGACCACGCCCTGACCAGTCAGCGGCAGCGTGCATTCTTTCAACAGCTTCGCCGAGCCGTCCTTGGCGTTGTGGTCCATCAGCACCACGACGCGCTTGACCCCCGCGACCAAGTCCATAGCGCCGCCCATGCCCTTAACCATCTTGCCCGGGATCATCCAGTTAGCCAGGTCACCGTTGCTCGCCACCTGAAGCGCGCCGAGGATCGACAGATCGATATGGCCGCCGCGGATCATCGCGAACGAGGTAGCGCTGTCGAAGTAAATCGATTCCGGCAGCTCCGAGATGGTCTGCTTGCCGGCATTGATGAGATCTGGGTCAACCTCGTTCTCGCGCGGAAACGGCCCCATGCCGAGCATGCCGTTCTCGCTTTGCAGCATGACATGCTTGTCGTCTGGCACGTAGTTGGCGACTAGAGTGGGCATGCCGATGCCGAGGTTGACGTAAAAGCCGTCGTCCAGCTCGCTTGCCGCACGGCGGCACATGTCTTCCCGTGTCCAAGCCATGGCTCGTTCTCCTAACCCGAATTCTATTCGCGCACGGTCAAGCGCTCGATACGCTTTTCGTACTCGGCACCGGGGATCACGCGTTGGACGAAAATGCCGGCGGTGTGGACATGGTCCGGATCAAGCTGACCGACATCGACCAGCTCCTCGACCTCGGCCGCGGTAACCGTGCCCGCCATCGCCATCGGCGGATTAAAATTGCGCGCGGTCTTGCGGTAAACCAGATTGCCGGAGTGGTCGCCCTTCCACGCCTTGACGATGGCCAGGTCAGCAACCAGCCCGGTTTCCATGACATAGGTCTCGCCGTCGAATTCACGCGTCTCCTTGCCCTCGGCGACCACCGTGCCAACTCCGGTCTTGGTGTAAAAGGCCGGTATGCCGGCGCCACCGGCCCGGCAACGTTCCGCCAGCGTGCCCTGTGGATTGAACTCAAGCTCAAGATCGCCGTCGAGATACTGTTTCTCGAACAGTTTGTTCTCGCCGACATAGGACGAAACCATTTTCTTGATCTGGCGGGTCTGCAACAGCAGGCCCAGGCCAAAATCATCGATGCCGCAATTGTTGCTGATCACCGTGATGTCTTTCACGCCCGATTCACGCAGCGCGAGGATCAGATTCTCGGGTATGCCGCACAGGCCAAAGCCGCCGGCCATGATGGTCATGCCATCGCGCAGCACACCGTCGAGCGCCGCAGTGGCATCTTCAAAAACTTTGCTCATTCGTGGGGTCGCAATATGTGGTGGAAGGGAATGACGCCGGTGAATACCCAGCGCGCTTGCGGCGCGATCAGGTCTCGTCTTTCTTGGTTTCGTACTCGTCCATCATCGTGGTGACATGAGCGAGCAGCTCATGCATGGCGGTCAGGAACGCCGCCTGATGTTCGATCGCACTGCGATAATTCGGGGTGTTTGCGGAATCGAGCGCGAAAAAGGTCACCAGGTCGACCTGATTTTCGGTGTCGCTCAGCCAGGTCGAAAAATCCCCGAGTTTCAGCAGATCCTCGTGAAACGAGTGCCAGCGATGAAACGCATCGACAGTCTGCCGTTCGAAATCTTGATATCGCTTGTCGGCGTCGTTGCCTATGTCTTCGCTCACGAGCCATCTCCCCACATTTGCCTTGGCGCCGTGGGCCACGCCCACATGCGCCGATGAACACGCCTCCGATCGCGCGCAATGTTATACCAAACTCCAGTCATATCGACCCATTTGATGTAGCTGCCCGTCGGCGGCGGCCTGACGATACGACATCTTGCCGCGGGACACGCCGCCAACGCGCGACTGCACTGCACAATCGAGTCCTGGCCGCAACTCCGGCGTGCCGCTAGTCTTCGGCCATGGACCTGCTCCCCGCCCGCGCGGGCGGAGCCCTTCTCGAACGCTTCAACAATGCACCCGACACGCTTCGCGGGGCGCTTTGGATGTTGCTGGCCTGCGCCTGCTTTTCGTCGATGAACGGCATCGTCCGCCATCTCGGGCAAGACCTGCCAACCTTGGTATTGGTGTTCTTTCGCTGCCTGTTCGGTCTGATCGCGCTGCTGCCGTGGCTGCTCAAGCCCGGCCTCGCCTCACTGCGTGCGACGCGGCCGTCCTTGCACGTGGTGCGCGTGGTCATGGCGTTTGTCGCCATGTCTTTATGGTTCTACGGCCTTACCTTGGTGCCGCTTGCGGAAGCAACCGCGCTGAGTTTCACCATGCCGTTGTTCGCCACCGTGGCCGCGGTGCTATTTCTCGGCGAGGTCATGCGAGCACGGCGCTGGACCGCGACATTGATCGGCTTTGCCGGCGCGATGATCATATTGCGGCCGGGGTTCGTGACAATTTCCGATGCCACGATCTACATCTTGTTCTCCGCGGTTCTGATGGCGGTGAGCCAGACAATCGTCAAGCTGCTGTCGCGCACCGAGCACCCCAACGCCACGGTTTTCTGGCTGGTCTTTTTGATGACTCCGGTGTCGCTGGTGCCGGCTCTGTTCGTTTGGCAGACGCCGAATGCCGAACAATTTGCTTGGTTGGTCGCCCTCGGCGTGGTCGCGACCCTCGGCCACCAGAGCCTGGCGCGGAGCCTGGGCGCGACCGACGCGACCGCGGTCTATCCACTCGACTTCACCCGCCTGATCTTCGCGGCGCTGATCGGCTATTTCGCCTTCGCGGAACTGCCCGACGTCTGGACCTGGATCGGCGCGGCCGTGATTATGACCAGCTCGATCTACATCGCGCACCGCGAAGCAGCGTTGCGGCGCGCCGCGCGGTCAGCTGGCGGCGAGATTGACCGCGAAACCGATCGCGGCGATCGCGAGTAGCACAATCACCGTTAGGGGTTTGCGCAACCTGGGGTACCAAGCCGGCGCCAACCCGGACCGCGCCGCTTGTACGTCAAGGATAAACACGCCGGCATAAGCGATCGCGAACAGCGCCAGCTTGCCCATCGGCTGAATCAAACCAAGCGCGACCCAGCCGAGCACGGCCGGCACCACGCTCAACGAATACCACCCCCAACCAACGGGCCTTCGATCATCGGCCGCAAGGGCGAGGCCCCAATGCACGGCGCCGAGAAAAGCAAGAATCAGCGCCGCATAATTCATCAGGTACAAATATGCGGTGAGCTTGAGCCAATCAGGCCCGGTGAACATGGCGATAGCGCCAGCCACGAACGGGAGGGCGCCGGCAAATCCCAGCACCAGCGCCGGAACTGGCACGTCGAGGAAGCGGTTGGGGTCGGCCATGCCGCTATTTTGGTAAGTGGTCCAAGGCCTGTGCCAGCGTAATGTCGCGCTGGCTAATCCCGTCGACGTCGTGGCTCGCCAGGGTGACATCGACGCGATTGTAGACGTTGAACCATTCCGGATGATGGTCGAGTTTCTCGGCCATCATGGCGCCGCGCGCCATCCATCCAAACGCGGCGCTGAAATCTTCAAACGCGAAGCTCTTGGCGATCGCTTCACGCCCATCAACGAGCGACCAGCCGTCGAGCGCCTCAATCGCTTCCGTGAGCGCCGCGCCGGTTAGCTTGTCAGACATGCGCGACGCCCCGCTTTTCCAGGAATTGCTGGTGGTAATCCTCGGCCGGCCAGAAATCCATGACGGGCTCAATCGCCGTGGCGATCGGTCGTGGAAAACGTCCCTCGGCCTCGAGCGCCGCTTTCGATTTATCCGCCGCCGTAGCTTGCTCGGCGTCGTGGGTGAAGATCACCGAGCGATATTGCGCGCCGACATCGGGGCCCTGGCGGTTGACCTGGGTCGGATCGTGCGAGGCCCAGAACAGCGCGAGCAGCGCGTTGTAACCGACGCGCGCGGGATCGTATTCAACACGCACCACCTCCGCATGCCCGGTATTGCCGACGCACACCTGATCGTACGTCGGTTGCGCCACGCTGCCGCCGGCATAGCCGACCGACGTCGCCGTAACCCCATCGATCCGCCGGAACGCAGCCTCCACGCCCCAGAAACACCCCGCGCCAAATGTCGCGATTGCCAAAACCTCACTCCTTTCGGATCACCGACGGCCCGCCGGATTCGGTATGACCGGATGCTGCGTTTAGTGCCCCGACCAGTGCAGACTGCCCGCGCCTTATCTGACGCAGAATGACCAAAAGTGGCACGATATCGAGCAGGAGCAAGACCACCAATACGGCAAGCCCGAACGGTAATTCCAAAATCGGCAGGACCACATCAAAGTACAGCGTTGGATCTTCCGGATTGGGATCCAGTCGCTTCTCGACCAGCGATTGCAGGCCGACCAGGCTGTTGGCGTTCCACTGGTACCAGACCTCCGCGATCGACTTGCCGCCGGTGGCGAAATGCGCGACGCCGGCCAGGAAAAAGCTGCCGAACAGCATCGCGGCCACAACGATGCGGCCGGCGTACCGTCCTGGGCCGGACGATGGTGTTGAACTTGGTTCGGCCACGGGCAAGGCTCCTGCGCAGGCGGCTAAAAACAAGCCACGAACTTACAGAATGACGTCGCTCACGGAAAGCCACCGCCGCCTTTGCGCCGCCAGACGCCATCGCTATACTGCGCCGCCCTGCGGAGGGGTGGCCGAGTGGCTGAAGGCGCACGCTTGGAAAGCGTGTATGCGGGAAACCGTATCGAGGGTTCGAATCCCTCTCCCTCCGCCACCCTACGCCTTCGGCTTCGGGTGGCAGGCCACCTTGTGGATTGGCAAACGAAGCCGCGTGGGCGGCGGCAATTCGGCGAGGGCACATCATGTCCGACGAACAAGATTTGGACCTAGACGCAATTCGTCGGGCTCTTGAGCAAGAGTTGACCGATTTGACCGAGCACAGCGCCGCAGCGGCGGACGAGCGCCGGCCGGTCGAGCTTGATCAGCAGAGCGTCGGCCGCTTGTCGCGGATGGATGCGATGCAGGTCCAGGCCATGGCTAATGCGGTCGAAACGCGTCGACAGTCGCGCGCCGCGCAACTGAAGGCCGCGCTGCGCCGGCTCGACGAGGGCGATTTCGGCTATTGCGCCGGGTGCGGGGAGGAGATTCCGCCTAAACGGCTGGAAACGGACTTGACGATCACGCGCTGCGTCACCTGCACGCGATAATCTAATTTAATTTGCAAGCTATGGAAATTTTACTCGGCTGCGGTGGCCGTACGGCCGCGTGTGGCGGCATGTTCGCGCACGGCGTCACCGAACGCTTCGAATATGCGGTTCGAAACAACAGTCTCGATCGGTCCGTATTCGGGGTGCCATTGAACGCCAACCGCGAACCCTTTGGCGTTCTTTACGAGCACGGCTTCGGGCGTGCCGTCGGGCGCGATGGCCTCGACAACAAGCCGATCGGAAACATGGTCGAGTGCCTGATTGTGCAGCGAGTTGACGGTGGCCTCCCTCGCGCCGATTAGGTTTTCGAAAAAGCCACCTTCAACAAAGCTGACCGTGTGGTTGGGGCCGTATTGAACATCGGGATCGTCGTGTTTAGGACGCCGATGGTCGGCGCGGTCTTCGACCTCGTGCACTTTGGCGTGCAGCGTGCCGCCCAACGCGACGTTAAGTTCCTGGAAACCACGACAGACGAACAAAGCGGGCAGACCGGCTTCGAGCGACGCTTGTATTAATGGAAACGTGGTGGCGTCGCGCGCCGGATCGTAGGGCTCGTGCGCCGGGCTCGGCGCGACGTCGTAGCGCGCCGGATGCACGTTCGACGGACTGCCGGTGAAAAATATGCCGTCGAGCGCCTCGATCAGGTGAAGCGGATCATGGCTGTCGGCCATCGCCGGGATCAGTAGCGGCGTGCAGCGCGCGCTTTCCCAAATTGCTCGCGCATATTTGTCACCGACGATGTGGTACGGCATGCCGCCGACGTCGCGCCAATCGGCGGTTACACCGACCAAAGGCAAGGCCATTTCAACGCCCTCCGTGGCCGCCTCAGCTACGCGGCCTCGCCGCGGTTGATCCGCACCTTGTCGACCGATGCCCGGACCACCGGGATCTCGTCGTCGGCCAGGGGCTTCATCACCTGTTTGCGAGCGATCGCCGCCTCGATAAACGGCGCGAGCTCCTCGGCCTTCTCGCGCTCGCGCTGTTCGATATCTTTCTTGAAGTGCGGCAGCACGTCGGCGGCGAACAGTTCCAGTGACTCGCAGATTTCCGAGTGCGGGTTCCGGCCGGCCTGCTGCAACAAGATAATCTGGTCGACGCCGGCTTCTTGAAACGACAAAGCATGCTCCAAAAAGTCTTGCGGCGTGCCGATGCCCGGCGCGCGCTCGTCATCAAGCGCCACTCCGTCATCGCTTGGTTCGGCCGTGCGTTCAGCACGCTGTTTCTGAAAATCCCGCCAGATTTCCGTACGCCCAGGCACCGTGTCGCGGGTGACCAGCGAGCGCAGCGCATAGGCAAAAAACTCAAACCCTTCCTGGCCCCGCCGCACCGCCTCCGCACGATCGGGATGCACCGAGAAGGCCGAGACCATGGCGATGTTGGCGTTGATCGCGTGGCCGATCGGCACGCAGTCTTCGCTCTTGATCACGTCGTAATAGATTTTGCTCCACGACCGCGCTTCTTCCGGATCAACGAATGAGAAGGCGAGCGCGCCGACACCCAAGCTGGCCGCGACCTTGATCGTGTCGCGATTTGTGCACGCCATCCACATTGGCGGATGCGGCTTTTGCAGCGGCTTCGGGATCACGTTGCGGCATGGCATCGAAAACGATTTGCCTTCAAACCCCGGATAGGGCGTCATCACCATCATGTTGGCGATTTGCTCGGCCGCCTCGATCGCCATGGCGCGCTTTTCCTTGGCGGGAATTTCGAAGCCGCGCAGCTCAAGCCGAGTAGCCCCTTCGCCGATGCCGAACTCAACCCGACCGTTGGAAATCAGGTCGAGGGACGCGAGCCCTTCCGCCGTTCGCGCCGGGTGATTGTAGTTCGGGATAACTTGCCGAATGCCGTGACCGATGCGGATGTTCTGAGTCCGCGCGGCTGCCGCGGATAAAAAAACCTCCGGCGCTGAACAGTGCGAATATTCATCAAGAAAATGATGCTCGACGGACCACGCATAATCTATGCCCAATCGGTCGGCCAATTCGATCTGATCCAAAGCCTCGGTAAAGACACGGTGCTCGTCGCCCTCGCCCCAAGGCTTGGGCAGTTGAAGTTCATAGAAAACGCCGAAGCGCATCGCGTCCTCCTAGATTTTTCTTCGTTGTCATTTTTAATACTTAGCGTCGCACCCTAAATATTCAGCTATTCACTCACCGCTTCCCGCGCGATCACGGCACTTCGGCCACAACCACACGGAGGTCGGGACACAGGTCAAAGAGCCCGGATCGAGGGCCGATTTTCCAAACCACTGGAGTGATCCGATGCCGGCCCACGTGCGTAGAGTCTCGGTTGTATCCGAGCCAATCATAGCCTGAAAGACCCAAGGTCATGAAGCAACTGCCTGATCGCCCCGGCATCTCGCGTGAGATCAGCCGCCGGGGCCTGATGATTTCCGGCGCGGCGATGGCTGTCGCCGCCGCGCTGCCGCTTCGATCCGCGGCCTCGGCGATCCCGGACCCGCTCGCCTTTCAGATTGTGCGCGACGGCGATGTGATCGGCCGGCACGCGCTGAATTTTCGCCGAGAAAAGGATGCGCTGCACGTCGACATCGAAATCGACATCGAGATCAATTTCGCCTTCATCACCCTGTTTCGCTACAGCCACCGCAATCACGAGGTTTGGCGCGACGGTCGGCTGATTGCGCTGGATACCCGCACGGATGACGACGGCGATGAGTTCCAGGTTCACGCCCGCGCAAGCGACGACACGCTTTGGATTAGCGGCGTCGATGGCAACATCGTTGCACCGGGAGACATCCTACCCACCAGCTATTGGGACCCGCGCACGCCAGCGCAGGCACGCTTGCTGGATACGCAGCGCGGGCGCGTGCTTGACGTGCAGGTGGCCGATGCCGGCGCGGACATGCTGAAGCTTCGCGACACGGAAATTGCCGCGAGCAAATACGTTATCTCAGGCGACCTTAATCTCGACCTCTGGTACACGATGGCTGGCGATTGGATCAAAATCGCTTTTGAAGCGCGGGGCGAGACGGTGGAATATACGCCATTGATGCCGGCTGGCGGGAACAGGCTGACTGAGTGAGCAAAGTTGCTTGGATCACCGGCGCGAGCTCGGGCCTCGGCGAAGCCCTCGCGATTGAAATGGCGCGCGACGGTTGGGCGGTGGCGGCCTCGGCGCGGCGCGGCGACCGGCTGGCCGCCATTGCGCAGGCCGCGCAACAGGTCGGCGCCGTGATTCATCCGCTGCCGCTGGACGTAACCGATGCTCATGCGACGGTCGGCACGGTGAAACGCATTGAAGGAGAACTGGGGCCGATCAATCAAGCCGTGCTAAACGCCGGCGCCCACCGGCCAGTCGACCCACGGGCATTCAAGTCGGAGGATTTCCGAGCCTTGGTCGAGCTAAACTTGATGGGCACCGTGCACAGCTTGGAGGCGGTGCTCCCCGGCATGATCGCGCGCGGCGTAGGCAGGATCGCAATCGTCGCGTCGCTCGCCGGCTACCGTGGTCTGCCGACGGCGTCGGCCTACGGCATGACCAAGGCCGGATTGATTAACATGGCCGAATGTTTGCGGGTCGAGCTCGCGCCGTTGGGAATTACCGTACAATTGGTCAACCCCGGCTTCGTAAAGACGCCGGCGACCGATCGGAACACATTTCCGATGCCGTTCTTGATGGAAGTCGAGCCGGCGGCCAAAGCGCTTTATGCCGGCCTGAAGACCGATCGGTTCGAGATCACCTTCCCGCGCCGTTTCGCCGCGATCATGAAACTGCTGCGCCTCTTGCCGGCGTCGCTCGCCTTTGCCGCGACCCGCCGTATGGTGCCCGATCGGTGACACCCGAGGCGGCGGCGGACGCTTACATTTCATTTTATGAATCGCTTACGCCGGACTCACTCGCACGGCTCGACGATCTATGCGCGCCGAATGTGCGCTTCCGCGACCCGTTCAACGATGTCGTCGGGCCGGCAGCGTGCCGCGCCGTATTGGAAAAAATGTTTGCCGACGTGACGGAGCCACGGTTTCGGGTGATCGATCGCGCGCACTCAGGCCAGGTTTGCTACCTGCGCTGGCGCTTCACGTTCATCACCAGAACCGCGCACGCGATCGACGGCATGAGTGAGGTTCACTTCGACACCAACGGTAAGGTCACCGCGCATTTCGACCACTGGGATTCCGCCAGGGTTTACGAAATGGTGCCGGTGCTTGGCGCGATCATCCGTTTGGTGAAGCGGCGACTCGCCGTGCGCCAAGACTGACTACTCAGCCGCTACGGACAACCCGCCGAAAGCGCCGTTCGCTTGGCTGTTCGGCGGTTTGCGAAAAAACAGCGTGACCTCACCGAGTAAGATACCGAACTTAGTCACCGCTGCGCGATTGATCAGCACGCCGTCATTCTGCAAAAACAACCAGTCGTCGAACGTCACGGTCCAGGTGTCGTCACCGACCTTGAGCGCGAATTTGTACCGCCAGTTGAGTGCATTGCCGTAGGCTTCACCCACCGCCTGACCAATCACGCCGTCCGCTTGGCCGACATAGCCGTGTTCGTCGGTCTTGGTTATGCGCCAGACGCGCTGTTCGATCTCGCCGTCATCGTAGACGAAATCCTCGACCAGGGTCAGCGTTTCACCGTCCCAGGTACCGTTGATGTCGACTTCGAACTGCCGACGCAGCGTGCCGAAGCGGTCTTGAAACAGGCCCCACGCCTTGGTCCGGCCGTCAAAATAGTCCTCGATCAGGAGCTGGGGTTCGCGACCCGCGAAGTCTTCTGGTTTCATGCTGTTGCATCCCATCAAAGCCGTCGCCGCGATAAGCATCACGACGCTCGCGCGAAATCCCCCCGGTTTTTGCCTCAAGCCCGACCGCGCCGAGCGATGATTAAACGTTGAATGCGTTGCTGACGTGCCGCAGTAATTGGATAGCCAACGAACAAAGCGATCGCCGCAAGTTTGAACAGACTGGGCGCCAGACTGTAGAGCCCTGCCAAGGCAAACAGAGAGGTGTCCGTATGTTCCGCCGCGTCCGCGTCGAATCCGGCCAAGTCGAGCAAGGGAAACGCGATGCCGACCGCCAGCGCGAGCGCGAGCTTGGTCGCCATACCCCAGGCCGCGAAATAAACACCGGCGCGTTCGCGCCCGCTTTTCAACGTGTCCAGATCGATCACGTCCGCCTGCATCGACGCCGGCAGCGTCAGGTCTGCGCCCAGCCCGATTCCGGTCAGCACGCAGATCACCATGAACCACACATGGTCGCCTGGCCCGAGCAGCGGCACGAACATGAACGCCAGCGTGGTCGCCAGCATCGCGGCGATCCAGGTCCGATGCTTGCCATGGCGCCGGCTGACCTTGAGCCACAGTGGAATCGCCAGAACGCCACAAGCGAAATAGACGAGAAGCAAGGGTCCGGACCAATCTGGGCTCTCCAAAACGTGGGCGACAAACAACAGAAACAAAGTGGCCGGCAGCCCATTGGCGATGCTGTTGATCAGATAAGCGACCAGCAGCCGTCGAAACGGCCCGTTGCGATACAGAATGCCGAGACCGCGCTTCCAACCGAGCGTCCGTTGCCGCGATTGCGGCGGATGTTCGGGCACCAAGGTAACCGCCAAAACAACGCATACAGGGAGTACGCACCACAGCGCCAAATCGATCACCGCAAGCGCCTCGCCACGCTCGGCGCTCCACAGCGCCGGCAAGCCCGCGGCACACAAAGTGCCGATGACCACGAAGCCTTCGCGCGCGCCGGCGATACGGCTGCGCTGGTCATAGTCTGTGGAAAGCTCGGCGCCCCACGCGCTGTAGGGCAGCAAGATCATGGTGGCGCCGAAATAGGCGAGCGCGGTCCAGAGCAACAGATAAGGGGCCCCGATGCCCGTCGACGGCTGGAACAACATATGCGCGCTCAATAGCAGGACCGGTGTACCGGCCAGCATCCAACCGCGCCGCCTTCCGAGGCCGAACCCAAACCGGTCGGACAAGGCGCCAACCACCGGATCGGTCAGAATGTCACTAAATCGGGCGACCAGCAGAACCACGCCGACCAAGGTGAGGCCCAGGCCCATTTCTTCCGCGTAGTACGCCGGCAGGTATACATAGAGCGGCAGCAACACGGCTGCGAGCGGCAGGCCCGGCACGCCATAGGCGAGCAACACCCGCCGCGCCAAAGGTGGCGCGGCCGGCGGGCTCGGCTGGTTCATGACTTCGCCGGCGTCGCGTTCAGGCCGATTTGCACGACGTCGATGCGCCCGAGGTCGAACCCGACCTCGCAATAAGCCAGATAATATTTCCACATTCGGCGGAACCGATCGTCGAATCCCAGCGCGCGAATACCCGACCATGCCTGATCGAAGCGCCGGTGCCAGATCCGAAGCGTCTGCGCGTAATCCGGGCCGTGCGACGCCGCCTCGTCCCAGGCCAGTCCCGCGTCCAACGCGAGGCGCCGCAAGGTCGCGGGGGACGGCAACATCCCGCCCGGAAATATGTACTTCTGGATAAAGTCGACCTTGCGACGATAGCGTGCAAAATATTTGTCAGCGATGGTAATGACTTGAAGCGCGGCGCGCCCACCCGGTTTCAATCGTTGCTTCAGTTGCTCGAAATAGCCCGGCCAAAAAGATTCGCCAACCGCCTCCAGCATTTCGATCGAAACGATGCGGTCATAACGGTCAACCACATCGCGATAGTCCTGCAGCCGGATGTCGACACGGTCCGACAGCCCTTGCTCGCTTACCCGCTGGCGGGCAAACGCAAACTGCCGCTCGGAAATGGTGATTGCGTCGACGCGACATTTGCGCTCGCGCGCGACCCAAGTGCAAAACCCACCCCACCCACAACCGATTTCTAGCACGCGGTCGCCAGGCCTTATGCCAGCCAGATCGGCAATTCTCCGATACTTGTTGATCTGCGACTCAGTCAAACTCTGGTTAGGGCTTTCGAACACACCGCTTGAATACGTGAGCGAGGAATCAAGCCATTCGCCGTAGAATTCGTTGCCAAGGTCATAATGAGCCGCAATGTTTCGCCGCGCACCGCGTCGAGAGTTGGGTTTGAACACATGGCGCAACCGATTAAGCAATTGCGCCCAGACGCGGCCTTCCAATGCCAGATCGAGAGCATGCTGATTGAGCGCCCCAAACTCTACCAAGGTGCTTATATCAGGCGTATCCCAGTCACCGTCCATGTAGGATTCCGCAACCGCGACCGACCCACCCTTGATCATGCGCTGGAACAAACGAGCATCATGAATGTGCAGTTCTGCCTCGGGCCCGGATTGCTCGGCGCGAAATCGCCGTATCGCGCCGTCGGGCCAGTGAATAGTTATCGCGCCGTGCGCGATCCGCCGCAGTAACGCAAGCGAGAGACGCTCGGCAAAACCCGCCTGCTCCCGCGCTTGGTCAATCGTAATATCTGGATGCATGGCCTACTCGTTCAGTCGATCGTTTCTTGTTCTCGCCGTCAGGCGGCGGCCGCGCTTCGCCGCGCGGTTTCGCGTGACGCGCGAACCAGCGTGACCTGAACCGGCGGACACGGCGGCCGGGTCTCCAAACGGGCGCCCTTCAGCCACAACCTCAGCGCCTGCCAGTGGATCGCCACGACTATTTTTATGGTCATCAGCGGGTAGGAAAAAAAGACCCGGGCGAGCGCCCGGTCGCTTAATGCAAGCCGACGACCGGTGTGCCGCGCGAGAAGCTGGTCGCCATCGGGCACAGTCTGACGGATAGAAATCGCGAAACGCTCGTCGGGTGGTCTGATGGAAAAGTCGTAGCGCGCGGCCATGCCGATGAACGGCGAGACATAAAACTGCTTGTCGCAGCTTTGTCGCACCGGCAATCCGGGCGATGCCTGCGCGTCCACGGGTATTAGATAGCCGTGACGCTCACCAAACGTGTTGCTGACTTCGTAAAGAATTGCCCGCAACCGCCCGTCGGCGTGATGGCAAAACCAAATCGACACTGGGTTGAACACGTATCCGAGCACACGCGGGAAACACAACAAGCGCACCGCGCCACCTACCAGATCGATGCCGGCCGCCGCGAGGTGTTGCTCGATCCAAGGTCGTAACGGAGAGCCGTCTCGCGCGCCATGATCGCGATCGTGGAAACTGAAGAGGTTCCAGCGATTGTGCGAAAAGAGCCGCAGCCGCCGGCTGAGCGCCGGCAGTTCATCGAGATCGAGGTAGAGCGAAAAAATACGATAGGCGAAGCGGTGGACGAACGGCCGGAGTCGCTTGTGCATCACCGCGCCGGGATAGAGCGCGGACGCGGTGAACCTTTGGGCGATGGCGGCCGAACGGGTCATGGCGTTTCCGAGGACCGATCCTACTCCGCGGCGAGCGCGGTCGCCAAGGGGCGCGCCACCTGCGCCGCCGGGCTCGTCGGATACACTTGGTCTGCCCATGGCACCTCAACGCCAAGCGCAGCCGCAACCGCAAATCCGGCCTCCAACCCATCCTCGTGGAAGCCATAGCCGCAATAGCTGCCGCAAAACCAAGTGCGCTCCTGGCCTTGTATTTCCGGCAGGGCGGTCTGCGCGCGCAGCGCCGCGTGGTCGAATTGCGGATGCCGATACGGAATCTCGGCAAAAACTTTTTCCGGATCGGGTTCGTGCGTCGGATTGAGCGTTACCACCACCGGCGTCCGCACCGGCAGGTTTTGCAGCCGATTCATCCAGTAGCTGACGCAGAGCGCGCCATCGGTCTGGGCGGCGCGCTCCGCAAGATAGTTCCAGCTCGCCCAGACCCGACGCCGACGCGGCAAAAGGGTTGGATCACAATGGAGCACCGCGCGGTTCGGCTGATAAGCGAAACTGCGCAGGATTTGGCGCTCCGGGCCGGTTGCCTGGTCGCCGAGAATGGCGAGTGACTGGTCGCCGTGGGTCGCCAGAATCAGTTGGTCAAATCGTTCCTCGTTGCCGAGGGCGTCGCGCACCCAGACGCCAAGCGGCGTCCGGCGCAGGCCAATCACAGGGGTTTTCAAACGCACACGATCCGCGAACGGCGCGGCGAGCCGGCGGACATATTCCCGACTTCCCCCGGTCACGGTGCGCCACTGCGGGCGGCTGGTCATCTCGAACAACGCGTGATTGACGAAAAAACGCACGAAGCTGCGCGCCGGGAAAGAGCCGATCTCGGCGAGCGGCGATGACCAGATCGCGGCCGCCATCGGCAATAGATGGCGTTCCGCGAAGGCCTGGGAGTAGCCGCCGTCGCGCAGAACCTGATCCAAGGTGGGATCGTGGTCGTTTGCCGCTTCGAGCAACGCCGGCGCGGTTTCATAAAACCGCTTTGCGTCCAGCAGCATCCGCCAGTGCGACGGACTGACCATATTGCCCGGCTGAGCGAACAGGCCGCGCGGCGAGCCCTCATATTCAATCGCGCCCTTGTCGAGCGAGACCGCGAAAGACATATCGCTCGCCTCGGTCGCGACACCGATCGCATCGAACAGTTTGGTCAGGTGCGGATAGTTACGCTCGTTGTAGACGATGAACCCGGTATCAACCGCAACGCTGCGCCCTTCGACCTCGATATCGCGGGTATTGGCATGCCCCCCGAGATAATCCGCGGCCTCATAAACCACGACCTCATGCTCGCGCGACAACAGCCAGGCAGCACCCAAACCAGATACGCCGGCGCCGACGATAGCGATCTTCATGAGGCAGCCTGGCTAGGCCGAAGGCGAAAAGTGGAAAGAGAGAGAAACACGTTGTGACTGTCCCGGGTAAATTCTGGCACGGGCACTGTTACGGTGCGTGGCGGGAAGCGGATCAATCCTCGCCGCCGATCCGTTCGTAACGGGCAGGTCTATATGGGGCAAATCACGGTCTGACAGGAAATGCGCTGGGCCCTTTGAGCGAGGGCAGAATCGGCTGAATCCAGTCGACCCAGTCGCACAGCATCCGCCGCGTGTCGCGTGGGTCGATCACGTCATGGACCGAAAAAGCTTCAGCGCGCGGGAAAGGCGACTGCTTGGCGGCGAGTTGCTCCTCAAGCTCGCGGCGCTTGGCCTCGGGGTCGGGCGCGGCGGCGATTTCGCGGTGATAGGCGACGGCCACCCCGCCCTCAACCGGTAACGCGCCGGTTTCCGCCGATGGCCAGGCGAGCACATAAGCGTCGGAGCCATAATGCGCGACTTGCGCGACCCCGAACGAGCGGCGCACGATCACCGACGCCCACGGCACCGTCGCCATCGCCACGGTGAGCGCGGTGGCGGTGCCGAAGCGGATCGTGCCGTCGCGCTCGGCGCCGCTGCCGATCATAAATCCCGGTTCGTCGACAAAACTCAGCACCGGCAGATGGAAGGTCTGGCATAGCTCGACGAAGCGACGCACCTTGTGCGCGCCGTCCGCGGTCATGGCGCCGGCGAGATATTTGCAATCGTTGGCCAGCACGCCAACCGATTGGCCGTTTACCCGCGCGAGCCCGGTAATCTGGCTGCGGCCATAGCCGGCGCCGATTTCGAACAACGAGCCCTGATCGACCACCAGAGACAACAGATGCCGCATGTCGTAGAGCTTGCGCCGGTCGCGCGGCACGATGGCGAGCAATTCCTCCTCGCGCCGGTCGACCGGGTCATCGGTTACCGCTCTCGGCGGCAGCTCCCAAACATTCAGCGGCAGATAGCTCAAAAACTGGCGGATCTCCTCGAACGCCTGCGCTTCATCTGCGACCGCATTGTCGATCACGCCGTTTTTGGTGTGAACCTGCGCGCCGCCCAGCTCCTCCTTGGTCTTGCGCTCGCCGAGCGCCCGTTGCACCACGGCGGGGCCAGCGATCAGGACTTGCGCGGATTCGCGCGACATGACGGAGAAATGTGCCGCGACCAACCGCGCCGCCGGCAGCCCGGCGACCGGCCCAAGCGCCGCGGTCGCCACCGGCACCGTCGCCATCGCCTCGGCAACCGAGCGGAACCGGTGCACGCTGTTGACCGGCGGGCCGGACGATTTGGCGCCTGTGCCGCCGACGCTGCCGCCACCGCCTTCGTGGAGGCGGATCAGTGGCACTTTGTACTGGCACGCCAATTCCTCGGCATAGACGCTCTTGCGCAAGCCGGCCTCGGTCGGCGAGCCGCCTTTGACGGTGAAGTCCTCGCCACCGACAATGCAGCGGCGACCATCGATGGTGCCAAAACCGAGAACGAAATTGGCCGGCGTGAACGATTGGATCGTGCCGTCGTCGGCGAGCTCGGCGGCACCGGCCGACGGGCCGAGCTCCTGCAAGGAGCCGGGATCGAGCAGCGCGTCGACCCGCTCGCGGATTGTCAGCCGGCCCTTATCGTGCTGACGCGCCACGCCCTCGGCGCCACCCTGTTCGAGGGCGAGCGCGCGCCGCTGCCGGATTTCCTCGACTTCTCGTTCCCAGCTCATCTCACCATCCCCGTGCCACCCAATCGGCGCGCACCCTATACCAAAGGTCGAGGATGTTGACCTATCCGATCGCGCGGATCGGCCGGTCGGCGACGGTCACGAGACCGACGCGTCCGAATAAGCGCGGTCACATTTATTTGAGATCACGGAATTCGGAAGCGGCTCGGCAACAGACTACGCCGCCGTCACCGCTAGAAAGTCGGAGGATCGCCGCTATTTTCGGGCGCTTAGGATCCGTACGCCGGCAGGCCCGACTGTCTCCTCGTGCGGTATGCCACCATCGAGAGCGAATGTGTCGCCGGAGCGGCAGGTCGTCGCCTTGCCGTCTTCCATCGTCACCGTGATCTCGCCATCGAGCACCAGCACGTGAGCGCCGAAATCGTGCGTGTGCATTTCGTTGATCTTACCCGCCGGCCAGTCGATCAGGTTGAAGTCTTCAATCCCTTCAGCCGCGCGATCGCGCTTGAAACTTGCCTCGTCCATCTCACTCGTCTCCTGTTTTCGAACCGTTTTGCCGCGATTGTATCAGACGCCATCGCGAGACCGCAGCGCGAATCGATGGTATGGTTCTTCCACAAACAATCATCAAAAATTTGGAGGAGACCACCATGGATCCGCGCAATGACAACGCGCCGAACCCTGAAGACGTTCTGCTCAAGCTTGATGACCAGCCATGGCTGCCGTTTTCGCCGGGCGTCGACTACAAACTGTGCCGGCTCGATCCGGTGATGGGCGTGTGGACCATCATGATCCGTATGGATGACGGCGGCTTCTTCCCGCCACACAAACATCTGGGCGCCGGCGAGTTCTACATGGTCAAGGGCAAGCTCGCTTACCGCGCCGGCAGCGCCGAGGCGGGAGACTACGGCTACGAGCCGAACGGTGTTTATCACGAAGCGACCACCGCGGTCGGCGAGACCGAGCTGCTGTTTACCAACCACGGTGCGATCGCCTTCCTCAACGAGGACGACTCGGTCGCCATGGTGCTCGACTGGGAATTCTTCCGCGACAACCCCAACGGCGTTCAATTGCCTGCCGAGCAAGCAGCCGAATAACCCGCGGGTCTGTATTGAGATCGACTAGGCGGCCCTAACACTCGTGGGGCCGCCGAATTTCTCGTATTTGCGTAGCCTAGCAAGCAACCCTGAATAGACTTGCGATCTGTTGGTGCATTTGAGGTATGCAGTACTCGGAATCGGCGACGCCATGCGGTTATGCCTACCCGGTCTATGCGATTGAGGTATGGGCAGTCACCGCCATTGACGCTAAGCTGACCGCGATAACGCCGCGCATAGACGAGGCGGGCCCCCCGGCGGACACGCGAATGGCCGCAAGAGCCAGACCGTTGGGGGTATAACGAGAACAAGGGACGAAACTGCCCGCTGGAGCTGCGCGGCGCACGGCTAGTGGAGGTGCGCCATGGCTTCTTTGACTTCGACCCGCCGCCGGTTCTTGAAAGGCGCGGCGGCGAGCGCCGCGTTTGTCGGCGCGGCTCCCTATATCAAAACCGCGCATTCGGCGGGTACCTTGTCGCTCGGCCTGTGGGACCATTGGGTACCCGGCGCGAACGATGTCATGGAGCGGATATGCGTTGACTGGGGCAACGCCAACAATGTCGAGGTGAATGTCGATTTCATCACCTCGATCGGTAACAAGCTGATACTCACGGCGCAGGCTGAAACGCGCGCCGAGACCGGGCATGACGTTTATTGCGTGCCGCTTTGGCTGGTGTCGATGTTCCGCAACTCGTTGGTGTCGGTCGACGACGTGGTCGCCGAGATCGAAAGCCGCTACGGTAAACTGGTGCCGTCAGCGTTTTTCATGGCGCATATCGACGGCACATGGAAAGGCTCGCCGGCTCCCACCGGCTCGCTCAGCTACGCGAATGTTTCACGCGCCGACCTGTTTCTGGAACATGCCGGCATCGATCTCAAGGCGATGTTCCCGATGGGGTCGGAGCGAGACCCAGCCTTGGTTGATAGCTGGACCTACGACGCTTTCCTTGGCGCCGCGGAAAAGCTCCACGCCGCCGGCCACCCGTTCGGCGCGGCAATCGCGCCAACCCCGGACGCATCGGCTTGGCTCGGCACGCTTTTCACGGCTTATGGTGCCAAATTGGTCGACGAGGCCGGCGATATCACCGTGGATTCGGATGAGACGCGCCAAGTGCTCGACTATCTCAGCCGGCTGACCCAATTCATGGATCGGGGAATCTACGCTTGGGACGATGCAGGCAATAACCGTTGGCTGATCTCCGGCACCGGCTCATCGATCTTCAATCCGCCGAGCGCCTGGGCGGTTGCCAAGCGCGACAATCCAGACGTGGCGCAACACGTCTGGCACCACGATGCGCCGCGCGGGCCGGCGGGACGTTTCCGCGCCGGAACACCATTCTTTTGGGGCGCATGGGAATTTTCCCAAAACATATCGGCGGCCAAGGACCTGTTCCTGCACGTTGCCAGCCCCGATGTGGTTTCCGAAATGCTGCGTGCTTCGCAAGGCTTCGACCTGCCGCTGGTCGAGGCCTATTACGAATCCAACGATATCTGGTCGACAGCCACGCCGCCCGACGGCGTGCTGCACAATTATCCGATCCGTGGCGACGAGGAATTGACCGTCGCGGGCTACCCGGCGCCGCCGGAGATCGCCTCATTAATCGCCACACAGGGGGTAATTCCAAATTTGGTCGCCCGGGTGACCCAAGCCGGCGACTCGTTTGACGACGCGATTGGCTGGGCCGAAAACGAGCTCGAAGGCGTGATGCGCAGCTGACGGATCCGCGGGGGGCTGGAATCGCGTAATGGTTAGTACAACAACGATTGAAACTGAAGGCGGTGCGGCGGCGAGAAGACCACCGACGAGCAACTTCTATCGCTTCATGCGCCGCAAGTCGACCATCGGCGTATTGATGGTTACTCCATTGCTCGCCATCGTTATCGGCTTGGTTGCCTATCCGGCCGGCTATTCGATGTTCCTCGCCACGTTGAATAAGGCCGAAACCAAGTTTGTCGGCTTCGACAATTTTCTATTCCTGTTCAAGCGCGACACGTTTTGGATGGTGGTTCATCAGTCGATCCTTTTCGCGCTCGTCGCGGTGGTCGGCAAAGCGCTGATCGGGTTTGCCGCCGCGCACGCGGTCAATACCATTCCGAGCAAGGGTCAGCGCAAATGGCGCGGCATGATGCTAGTCCCATGGGTGATCCCGCCAGCGCTGTCGACCCTGGGCTGGTGGTGGCTGTTCGAACCGACCTACAGCGCGGTCAATTGGATACTGGCCGAGTTTTCGATCCCGGCTGTGCCCTGGCTGAGCGACACGTTTTGGGCCCGGTTCTCGGTGATTTTGGTCAATATTTGGATCGGCGCGCCGTTTTTCCTGATCATGTATTTGGCCGCCCTCAAGTCGATCCCCGAGGAACTCTATGAGGCCGCGGCGATCGACGGAGCCAACGGCTGGCAGCGCTTGTTCCACATCACATTACCGATGATGCGCAACATTATCGCGATCACGGTACTGTTTTCGATTATCGTGACCTTCGCAAACTTCGATATCGTGCGGGTGCTGACGCAGGGCGGGCCGGGCAACTCGACACACCTGTTCGCCACCTACGCTTTCCGTGTCGGCATCGAGTCGGGCGACATTCCGCTTGGTGCCTCGGTGTCGTTATTCATGTTCCCGGTGCTAGCGGTGCTGGCCTTCCTAATCCTACGCAACGTGCGCAAACGCGCGATGGAACTCTGATGGCCAGCGTAACCACAGACGCGGCGGTGACCGGTGGCGGCCTGCGCGCCAGCCTGACGCGTAACCGGCGCTGGGCGTTGATCGCGTCCTACGCCTCGCTCATCGTATTCGTGATCTTCTTCCTGTTCCCGCCCTACTACATGCTGATTACCTCGCTTAAGACGAACAAGGAAATCGCGGAGCTTTCGACCAACCCGTGGATCATCGAGAAAGGCATCACCTTTCAGCATTATTTCTCGCTGCTGATGGACACCGGTTTTCCGATCTATTTCCGCAACACGGTGGTGGTCACCCTATGCGTTGTGGCGATCACCATGGTGGTCAGCATCCTCGCCGCTTACGCCCTTTCACGGCTGAAATTCTGGGGCGCCGGCGTGCTCGCAACAGGTGTCTTCTTGACCTACCTCGTCCCCGACACGCTGCTGTTCATTCCGCTGTTCGAGATCGTCGGCTGGCTCGGCTTGTTGGACTCCTATTGGGTGCTGGTTCTGGTGTATCCGACACTCACCGTACCCTTCTGTACGTGGATCATGATTGGCTATTTCTCGTCGATCCCGAAAGAACTCGACGAGGCGGCATTGATCGATGGCGCCAACCATCTGCAGATGCTTATCAAGGTTTTCGTACCCGTCGCGATGCCGGGCATCATTGCCGCGATGATCTTCGCGTTCACCGTGTCGTGGGCCTCGTTCCTTTATCCGCTCGCCTACCTTTACACGGAAGATCAGATGGTGCTTACCGTCGGCACCGTGACCACGTTGATCAAAGGCGACGTGTTCCATTGGGGCGGTTTGATGGCCGGCGCCCTGCTTGCGGCGGCGCCGCCAGTGATCCTCTACGCGTTCCTGATGGACTACTACATTGCCGGACTGACCTCCGGTGCGACCAAGGGTTGACCGCAGAATGGCCGACGTGACGCTCAAGAATCTGGTTAAGACCTTCGACCGTACCGAAGCGGTGTGCGGGATCGATCTGAAAATCGAGAACAATGAATTCGTCGTGCTCGTCGGTCCTTCGGGCTGCGGCAAAAGCACCACACTGCGAATGATCGCCGGGCTCGAAGAAATTACCTCTGGCGAAGTCCAAATCGGCGGACAACGCGTGAACGACGTGCCGCCGAAAGACCGCAATATCGCGATGGTTTTTCAAAACTACGCCCTGTACCCGCACATGACGGTTGCGGAAAACATGTCGTTCGGGCTGCGGCTGCGCAAATATCCCAAGGCGGAGATCAATCAGAGGGTGAACGAAGCCGCCGATATTCTGAGCATCGGCGATCTACTCGACCGCAAGCCACGCCAGCTTTCCGGCGGCCAGCGCCAACGCGTCGCGATGGGACGGTCGATCGTGCGCCACCCCGAGGTTTTTCTGTTCGACGAGCCGTTGAGCAATCTCGACGCCAAACTGCGCGGCCAAATGCGCATCGAAATCAAGCGCATCCACCAGCAGGTGCGCACTACCACGGTCTATGTCACCCACGACCAGGTCGAGGCGATGACCTTGGCCGACCGGGTGGTGGTGATGAACCACGGCCGGATCGAGCAAGTCGGCTCCCCAAACGATCTGTATCACAAGCCGAACACACGGTTCGTCGCAGGTTTCATCGGGTCGCCGACGATGAACTTCATCCCATGCAAATTGATCGAGGCCAATGGCGGTTTGTCGGCTCAGGTGAACGAAACTCTCTCGGTGCCGCTGCCGGCGGATTGCACCGAGCGGTATCGCCCGCAACTCGGCCGCGATCTGATGCTAGGGCTCAGGCCCGAGCACATTCGCGAACAGCGCAGCAATGATGGCACGGCGGGTGTGCCTTGCGCCGTGACACCCGACGTGGTCGAACCGCTGGGCATGGAAACCATGGTTTATTTCGGCCTTAACGGCGTTGAGATTTGCGCCCGTGTTGCGCCCGAGGCAGCACCCAGGCCTGGCGAGGCGCTGACCCTTTCGATCGACGCCAACCGCGCGCATTTAATCGATCCGGCGTCGGATATGGTTCTATAGGCAGCGTTTCAATTTATCATTCACCTGATTAGTGGCATTGCCGTGCGCGTAGAATCCCTTGATCAAATACTCGTCACGCTGTTCCTGGTTATAGAAAGCATCGCGGGATACCCGGTGCCTGAGACCCATCCGACGGTTGAGGCGCTTCCCCAGGAAGAGATCGCGGAAATCGTTTGCGGACGGCCGTGCTTGGTCCGCGCGGTTTACCTTAAGGATCGCGGCGTGCTGATCGACGAGACGCTCGAACTCCGGCGCGACGCCTTTGGCCAATCCGTCCTAGCGCACGAACTCGTCCATTATCTGCAGGACAAGAACGGAGCGTTTTCCGACATGTCGCGCTGTAAACGCCAATCCGCGCTTGAGCACGAAGCTTATTGGGTGCAAGACGAATTTATGCACCAGGCAACCGGCGAAGGCATTATGGCGATGCACTATTCCAACCGGCTTTGGCCGCGCTGCTTCGACGAATAGCCGCCCGGGCCCAATCGACAGGACTCCCTTGCACATGGATGCGGCTGGCGTTCGCACGCGGATCGAGACCCGAGCTGATGGCACGGAAGTCGGGTGGGTGACGCTCGACAATCCGGGCAAGATCAACATTGTCGACAGCGGCTTGTGCCATGATTTGCGCGACGCCATAGCCAAACTGGGCGACGAGCCCGAGTTGCGTGCCATGGTGCTCACCGGCGCCGGCGATCGCGCTTTCATTGGCGGCGCCGACATCGGCGAGATGGCGGCGCTCGAGCCGGACACGGCCAAGGCTTTCATCACCGGCTTACACCAAGTTTGCGCCGCTTTACGCGACGCGCCGGTGCCGGTGATCGCGCGGATTCTAGGCTATTGTCTCGGCGGCGGTCTGGAGGTGGCGGCGAGTTGCGATATCAGAGTCGCGGCGGACGATGCGCGCTTCGGCATGCCGGAGGTGCGGGTCGGCATTCCATCGGTCATCGAGGCGGCGTTGCTCCCCAGCCTGATCGGCTGGGGCAAAACCCGCGAGCTCTTGTTCACCGGCGCGGTGATCGACGCCGCGGAGGCGCTCGCTTGTGGCTTGGTCGAAAAGGTTGTGCCCGCGGCCACTTTGGATCAGGCGGTGGACGACTGGCTCGATGGGATTACGGCTTCGGGCCCGCAGGCGATCCGCGCGCAAAAAGCCTTAATCCGCCAATGGCAAGAACTGCCCTTGGACGAGGCTGTCATGGCCGGCGTTGATGTTTTCGCGGACGCCTATCGTACCGACGAGCCGCGGACGCGTATGCAAGCTTTTTTGAAACGCAAACGTTAGCTATCTATCTTTAAGGTTTCCGTACGCCGCGTACCAGCGGCATGAAAATCAACGATGCCGCGATAAAGACCGCGAAAACGATGGTGATTTCATTGAATGACTGGATCATCGCTTCGCGTTCGACCATGCGGATCAGCGCCTGAACGCTGGCGGTCGTGGTTTCGGGCGAGTCGCCGAGGCCGGGGCCGAGCGCGCCGCCGAACACGCCGAACATATCGCCGCTATAGGCGTGGCCCGCCGGTAGTTGTTCGCGGAACTCGTGGTAGTGCACCTCGCTGCGGATCACCAAGTAGCTGTTGGCGATCGCGACCGCCACCGCCGCGCCAAGTCGCATGGTCAGTTGGAACAAGGCGGTGCCGTTCTTCACTTGCTCAACCGGCAGCAAGCCGATCGCCAGCCCGACCATTGATAGAAAACATAATTGGGTGGCAAAGCCGCGCAGCACCTGTGGCAACAGAAGCTGCATAAAGTCGGTGTCCGCCGAAAGATCGGCCTGAAACCAGGTGCCGAGGGCGAGTAAGGCAAAACCGACACTGGCGATGGTTCGCCGACGGAAATACCTCACCAAAAATGGCACCAGAAAGCCGGCGAACATCATCGAAATGCCAAGCACGAAAATCCAGGTGCCGATCTGGAACGTGTTTAGCCCGATGATCCGCGCCAGAAACAGAGGCAGCAGATAGAGCGGCACGAACAGACCGGCGCCGAACACCGCGATGTAAAATGCGCCCATGGCGAAATTGAGATTGCCGAACACGCGCAGGTCGACCACCGGATATTTGCACGTCAGTTCGCGCCACAACAGTGCGATGCCGGCCGCGGTGGTGACAAAGGCGAGCGTGGTGATCATCGAGGATTCGAACCAGTCCTCGCGCCGCCCCTCCTCCAGCACCACGAGCAAGCTCATGAAAAACACCGCGATCAGCAGAATGCCAGGAATGTCGATTTGTTTGGCGAGCGACCAATCGGGGCGGTCGAAGTCGACCAGCCCGATCACCAGGACGGCCGCTAAAATGCCAAACGGGATATTGAACAGGAACAGGAAGTGCCACGACAGTACTTCGCTGATCCAGCCGCCCAGGCTCGGGCCAAGCGCCACCGCGCCGGTGCCGAGAAACGACACGATGGCCGTCAGAACGGTCTGGTAGCGCACCGGGAACGCGGAAAAGATCGTCGCAAACACCATCGGCGCCATGGCGCCGCCGAAAAAGCCCTGGGTGGCGCGGAACACGATCATCGACTCGATGTCCCACGCCGACGCGCAGGCCAGGCTCGCCGAGGTGAAGCCGACCGAGCAGATCCCGAACAGCAATCGCGTCGACATCATCCGCGACAGCCAACCCGACAGCGGGATCATGATCACTTCGGCGATCAGAGCCGAGGTCAGCACCCAGCTCACCTCGTCACGCCCGGCGGCAAGCCCGGCCTGAATCTGATCGAACGAACTGCCGACGATCTGGATGTTCAGCACCGCTAGGAACATGCCGAGCGACATGCCGAAGAACGCCAGAATCTGGCGCGCGCCCAAGGGGCGGTCGGCGCGTTCCATTGCCGCTTCTGCCGCTTTAGTCGCCATGCCGTATTTCTGTTAATGTGCCTTGCGCACGCTCAAGCGCGCTCCACGCCATGCTATTTAGCATCGCCGGACATGTTGTGCCCTCATCACTATGCGTGGCAGCCATGCCTGCCTTGAACCCGCCCGACTGGCAAATCCGGGCCGAGTCTGGCTAGATCGCGCCATCAAACGCCGGGAGAATTGGGTCTTGCACGAGATTGTCATCCGAAACGGCACGGTGGTCGACGGCACCGGGTCCGACAAACGTATCGCCGATGTCGCTGTCGACGGCGGCTTTATTAGCGCCGTTGGGCCAAAATTGGGCGCCGGCAAGCGAGACATCGACGCCGACGGCAAGCTGGTATTGCCCGGCTGGGTCGATATTCACACGCATTATGACGGCCAGGCGACCTGGGATCCCTATCTCACCCCGTCGTCATGGCATGGCGTGACCACCACCGTGTTCGGCAATTGCGGCGTCGGCTTCGCGCCGGTACGGCCCGGCAGCGAACCGTATCTGATCAACCTTATGGAAGGCGTCGAGGACATTCCCGGCACGGTGTTGTCCGAGGGCATCGATTTCTGTTGGGAGAGTTTTCCGGAGTATCTCGACGTTCTGGACTCGACCACGCGGGTCATGGACATCGGCGCACAAGTGCCGCACGGCGCGTTGCGATTCTACGTTATGGGCGATCGCGGCGCCGACCACGCCGAGGAGCCCACCGACACTGAAATCGCCGAGATGGGCCGGCTGCTCGAAGAGGCGCTGGCCGCCGGTGCGCTTGGGCTGACCACATCACGCACCATCAAGCACCGTACCGCCGACGGACGGCCGACCCCGAGCATGACCGCGCCGGAGATCGAACTGCTTGGCTTAGCGGCAGCAATGAATCGGGCTGGAAAAGGCGTGCTCGAATGCAACTCCGATCTCGCAGAAGGCGAGTTCGAAATCCTGCGCGCCGTAGCCGAGCGCGCCGGCCGCCCTCTGTCGCTGCTGCTGCTCCAAATGGACCACGCGCCGGAGCGTTGGCGCCAGACATTGGCCAACATCCAAGCCGCCAACAAGGCCGGCCTGACGGTCACGGGCCAGGTCGGCTGCCGGCCGATCGGTGTGTTGATGGGGCTCGATACCAGCATCCACCCGTTCATCAATCACCCGGCCTGGCAAGACATCGCCGATTTACCGATTGCCCAACGCATCAAACGACTGCAACAGGACGCGGAATTGCGTCGCCGCCTTGTCGAAGAAAGACCCGACGACGAACACACGCGTTGGATGGATGACGCGCTGGAAAAGTCCTACGAAGTGTCCGACCCGCCAAACTACGAACCGGAGCCTTCGCTTGCCATTGGCACCCGCGCCGAGGCCGTTGGCAGCAATAAATGGGCCTTCGCGCTCGACTTAATGATGGCGCATAACGGCACCGGGCTATTAACCCTGCCGTTCGAAAATTACAGTGAGCGCAGCCTGGACAGGGTGCGCGAGATGCTGGTTGCCGAGAACACCATCTGCGGACTCGGCGACGGTGGCGCCCACGTGGCGACGATCTGCGATGCCAGCTATCCGACCACTTTGATCAGCCACTGGACCCGCGACCGAACGCGCGGCGAAGGCCTGCCGCTCGAATTCTTGGTCCGCAAGCAAACCCGCGAAACCGCTCGCAGTTATGGCCTGCTTGACCGTGGCGTGCTAGCGCCGGGCTACCGGGCCGACATCAACATCATCGATTTCGATGCACTGGGCGTGACCAAACCCGAACTGGTCTACGACCTGCCGGCCAAGGGTCGCCGTTTCGTGCAGCGCTCCACGGGCTATTGCCACACCTTCGTCTCAGGTGTGGAAGTCGCGCACAACGGCGAGCATACCGGGGAACTGCCCGGCAGGCTGCTGCGCGGCGCCCAGTCGGCGCCAAGCTTGCGCGCGGCGTAGCGGTCCCGCTAAGACTCCAGCATGACCAATCTCGCCAAATCATTGGCTGCCATTGCGCTGCTCGGAGCCTTCGGCGCTATTGTAATCAGCCAGCCGGCGATAGCGGCCGACCAGCGCTATGTGATTGAAGCCTGCGGTGGCGAGAAGCCATGCGTTTTCGTGCTCGACACCGAGTCCGGCGAGATCCGATATTGCGACACCGCTGGGTGCCGAGTTCTGGACGCGGCGGAGCCAGCCGAACGCCCCAGTCCATTTCCGCTGGCCGGACAAGGGCCCGTTGCTGATCAACGAATCCAACCTCGACCGCTCACTGATCTTGAGGCAGTACAGCCGATCATGCCTGACCGACCGGCAGGTCCGCCGGTCGGTGGCGGCGGGCCCGCTCCCTTCCCCTTCGTTGAGCCGACACCGCGCAGCCAATAGCAAACGGTAAGTTTGCCGGCTTGTGATACGCTGCGAGCAAGCTACTTCGTTGTCGGTGCGTGAGATGGGAGAGTGCGATGCCATTGCCTCAGGATATCAGCCCGGTAAACAGTGAGCTGATGGATACGCTCGCCCGGTCCAGCGAAATGGACTGGATCGAAACCTCGCCCGGGATGGCGTACACCAAGATTCTCTGGTTGAGCCCAGAGTCCGGTCGCTGGGCCGTACTCTTCAAATGGATGAAGGGCTACACCGCGCCACCGCATAAGCATCTTTCGGCCGCGCATGTGTACATGCTGTCGGGCAAGCTGCAGGTTCGCGATGGCACGCTTGAAGCCGGCGACTATCTGTATGAGCCGAACGGCATGGTTCACGGCGCCACCACGGCGCTCGAGGACACGGTCTATCTGTTCATTTGCGACGGCGCGGTGCTGTTTTTCGATGACGATGGCTTCACCGGCTACAAGAGCTGGGAAGAATTGCAGCGGCTCCAAGACAGCGTGGCGCAAAAGGCCGCTGCCGAGTAAACGTCGGCGGCGCCGATTTGGTTTAATCGACCTCGCTCATCTCGTAGGTATCGCGGAACACGCGTGAATGCTCGAACGCTTCATGCAAGGAAGGCGTCTTCAAGCTTGCGCCAATACCATCGAGAATCTTCCGCACCGCCAGCGCCGCAACGCGCGCTTGGTCGGGCCGCTTGATGTCGCGGTATAGCTGGCTCAACGCAAGCTGCGTCCGCCACAGCTGGGTCGGGTTGCCGATCCGCTCAGCGATGCCGAGGGCCTGTTTGAGGGTTTGCTCGGCGTCTTCCCAGCGTTGCCGCGCGACGTCGATCTCGGCTTTCAAGCGCCAACCGCGAATCAGGTATTTTTTCGAGTCGGTCCGAGCCGCGAGATCGAGGCACTGGTTCGCCCAGTCGTCGGCCCCGACCGGATCATCGAGCGCGAGGCAAGCCTCACCGTAGCCGACGAATAAATGCTGGGAATAGCGCCACTTCATCCAATCGCTGGTCAATGGGTTGCCGACCAGCTTATGCACCCCGTCGAATAACTCGCGGGCCAATGAACGATCGCCTTGGGCGAGCGCAGCATCAGCCAGGTTGAGCTCTGCGTTGGCGATGGTTTCGGGATCACCGCGCATGGTCGAAAAATCGCGCGCCTGCTCGTTCAGCGTAACGGCGTGCTCGACGTCGCCGCACTCGACATACACCCAGCCCAAACTGTTGAGAAACCGGTTGCGGAAAATTTCATCGCCCAATTTCTCGGCAAGGCTCAACCCTTCGTTGAAGGTCGCTAACGCCTGGTCGTAATCCCCTTTAGCGCATTGCGACAGGCCGAGGGAAAAGCACGCAAACATCAATGGGAAAGCCTGATTTCGGCTGCGCGAGAGATTCACGCTTGCGGTGCCTTTGGCCACCGCGGTTTCGTACTCGCCCTGCCATGTCGCGATGAAGGTCAGGCCGGTGGCCGCAAAGGACGCGTAGAAATCGGCTGCCGGCGAAGCAAGGCTCGCGCACTGCTCGAACTTCTGCCTGACCTCGGCCAATTGCCCGGTGACCGTTTCCCCCCATGCTTCGGCGCACACACCGGCAACGATGATATCGCTGGTGTCGGTCGATTGCCCCAGTTTGATCGCCTGCCGCGCTTCGTCGGCGGCCCTGTCGAATTCGTGGCCGAACACCGATGTTAGCGCCATCGCGGCAGTCGCCCAGCCAGCGCTCCCCGCATCCACGGCTTCGTGTGCGAGCTCCGTGGCTTTCTGGTGCTCCGCATGAGCGCGATTAAAGTCGCTTAGCAGCATGTAGAAGTTGGCGATCTTGCCGTGTAGGCCGCCGGCACGCGACGCCAGATCGGTTGCACCGCTGCGTTCCAGCGCCGATAGCGCTTGCTCGCTGAGCGCAATGGCTTCATGCACGGCAAATGCCGCCGCCGCGTGATCGGCGGCCTTGTCGAAATAGTCCGCTGCCTTGGGCCAATCCTCCGCGGCGGCGAAATGGTGCGCGATCATTGCAAAATGTTCGTCCAGCCGATCGCCATAGAGCTCCTCGATCGCCCCAGCTACCCGACGGTGCAGCTCCCGCCGCCGCTGCACCAAAAGCGTGCCATAGGCAACGTCTTGCGCCAGCGCGTGCTTGAACATGAAAGCCAGCTCCGGATAGAGCGCCTTCTGATAGATCAGTTCGATCGCCTGAAGTTCCTGCAGCGGCACGCTGGAGCTTTGCCGCAAGTCAGCAATGCGCTCGAGCAAGCGCTGGGTGAATTCGCGTCCGATCACGGCGGCGAGTTGCAGCGTACGGCGGGCATCATCCTCCAAGCGGTCGATGCGCGACATGAGCACGCCTTGCACCGTGTCCGGCACGACGATCTGGTCGAGCGGCCGACCGGGCACCCAGCGCTCTCCGTCGCGCCGAATAGCATCCGTCTCGCGCAATGATTTCACCAATTCTTCGACGAAAAACGGATTGCCTTCGGCCTTGCGGTGGATAAGCGCCTGAAGCTCGCGCGGTAATTCGTCGGCCGAAAGCACGGCCTGGGCAATACGCGTCGAATCCGCCGGGGCCAAATTATGCAGCGCCAAGCGGGCGACGTAGCTGCGCTCGTCGAATGGCAGCGCGTATCCGGCCCTGAGGGTGGTTAACAGCAATACCTTGCTGGCCGGCACGCTATCGAGAATGTAACGCAGGAACTCGGTCGTCGCGGTGTCGGACCAGTGCAAGTCCTCAAACACCAACACCTGCGGTTTGCGCTCGGCGGCCATCAAGAGCAGGCGGCGCAACACGTCAAAGGTCTCGAAGCGGCGGACCTGGGGGTCCATCTGGTGCACGGGATCAGTATCCGGAGCGACGCCGAGCAAGTGAAAGAGATAGGCGGCACCTGGCGCAAGGTCCTCGGAGACCCGCGCCATGCCCTCAGAAACTTTGCCGCGGATCGCGTCGGCCCCGTCATCCTCGTCGACGCCAAAGTTCTTGCGCAGCAGGTCGACCAGCGGGTGGAACGCCATCGATTGCCCGAAAGAGATGGATCGGCCCTCGGCCCACGCGGCGCGATTGCCGATCCGTTCGCGAAACTCCGCTAACAAGCGCGACTTGCCAACCCCAGGGTCGCCGACCAACATCACGACCTGACCCTGGCCACGCTCAACCTCGGCGAGGCGCTCGTCCAAGCTGGTGAGCTCCCCATCGCGACCGACGAACGGCGTGATTCCTTCCGCGCCAGGCGCGCCGATCGGGCCCTTGGCATGGCCCAATCCGACCACTCGCCAGCAGCGCACCGGTTCCACAATGCCTTTGAGTGTCTGTTCCCCGAGGTCCTCGCAGTCGAACCTCGCGCCAGCCAGGCGACGGGTGCTCGATGCGATCACGACCTGGTCCGGCTCCGCCAGCCCTTGCGCCCGCGCGGCCAGATTCGGCGTTTCGCCCACGGCCATTTTCGGTACCGACGCGTCGCCCGCGCCGGTTTCTCCGACCACCACCGGCCCGGTCGCGATGCCGACACGGACCCTAAGCGGCTCCGACGCTTCAACGCCGCGGACCGCTGCCACAATATCCAGGCCGGTGCGCACCGCCCGCTCGGCATCGTCGTCGTGCGCTTGGGGCCAGCCGAAATAGATCATCAAGCCATCGCCGAGATATTGCGCGACATGACCGTCATAGCGCGCGACAACCGCGCCGCAGGCTTTTTGAAAGTCCTGCAGCAGCACGCGCAGGTCTTCGGGGTCCATTTTTTCGGATAGCGCGGTCGAGCCGACCAGGTCGCAGAACATCACCGTCAACTGGCGGCGCTCGGCATCCCGTTGGGGTCCGGATTCCTCGGGCGCTTGAGTCTCTTCAGCATCGACCGGGCCGTCCGCAATCGCCCGCAACACACGCTTGCGTGGCCCGAGCGCCAGACCTAGGTCGGCGAGGTCCGCGTCATTCAGGTCGCCGAGATCCGCAAGCTCGACTTTTTCGCGCTCGAACAGCTCGGCATATTCGCCTAAACCCGACCGGTTCAGCCAGTCTCGGATATCAGTCATTTGGCCTCCTGCGCCCAAACTTACACGAAGAAATCGGTGGGGCCAGTGACCCACACCCTGGCTTTTGCCGTCGCCGCCGTGCTAGCGTGGAAATGCTGAGAAGAGGGAAGCCGGTGACGCCGTAACGCCCGCCCGGGCGTTGGCCAGGCCGGCGCTGCCCCCGCAACTGTGAAAGGTGAGGCTCGCGACACGGAGCCACTGGCGCGCATGCGCCGGGAAGGCGTCGCGATCCCCTGACCCGAAGCCAGGAGACCTCCTCAGGCGCTGTGATGAATCTCATCTTCGGAGGGAGGGTGCGTTGCTGTTTCCCGTATTGATGTTTGGACAAGTTTTCCAACCCACGACTCGCGTTAGCGAACTCGTGAGGACCGCTCGATGAGTGGTCGAAAAATCCCGGCAACAGTTGTGACCGGCTTTCTCGGCGCCGGCAAAACCAGCCTGATCCGCCACCTGCTCAGCCAAGCCAACGGCCGGCGCATCGCCCTGGTGGTCAACGAGTTCGGCGATATCGGCATCGACGGCGAGGTGCTCAAGGCCTGCGCCGACGAGACCTGCACCGAAGACGACATTGTCGAGCTCGCCAACGGCTGTATCTGCTGCACGGTGGCGGATGACTTTTTGCCGACCATGCAGGCGTTGCTCGACCGGCCCGAGCCACCCGACCACATTGTCATCGAGACCTCCGGCCTGGCGCTGCCCAAACCGCTGGTGCGCGCCTTCGGCTGGCCCGAGGTGCGCACGCGAGTCACGGTCGACGGGGTGATCAGCGTGGTCGATTCACGCGCGGTCGCCGACGGCCGGTTCGCCGACGATGACGCGGCCATCAAGGCCCAACGCCGCGCCGACGACAGCCTGGATCACGACAGCCCATTGGAAGAACTATTCGAGGATCAACTCGCCTGCGCCGACATGGTGATCCTCAACAAAACCGATTTGGTCGACGCCGATGCCCTCGACGCAACGCGACGCATTGTCGCGGACGGTGTGCGACCGGCGGTTAAAATGGTCGAGAGCGCGCATGGTGTCGTCGACGCCGCCGTGCTTCTCGGGCTCGGTGCCGGCGCCGAGGACGATCTTGACGCCCGGCCATCGCATCACGACACCGAAGACGATCATGATCACGACGATTTCGAAAGTTTTCACGTCGAATTCGACGCTGTCGCGGGTCCTGACGAGCTAGCCGCGCGGCTTGGCGTGCTCGCCGGCGAGCACGACATTCTGCGTATCAAGGGCTTCGTCGCGGTGGCCGGACGCGCCATGCGGCTGGTCGTTCAAGGTGTCGGCGGCCGCTTTCAGCATTATTACGATCGCGACTGGGCGGCGGACGAAGCCCGCGTGAGCCGGCTAGTGGTGATCGGCCAACGCGGCCTTGACCGACGCGCGATCGAGGCGGCGATCCAAGCCTGACATGCACCTGCTCGCGGCCACACCGGGCACCATCACCGACGGGTCGGAGGCGGTCAACCTCGCCCAGACCCCCGGCGACATCGTGATCTTGTCCGCCGCGGATACCGAACTGGCCGGCCTCGCCGCCGCGCGCGCCGCGCTGGACGACGACTATCCGGAGACCAGGCTCGCCAACCTGATGGCGCTTGGTCACAACATGTCGGTCGACTTATATGTCGAGGATATCGTTAGCCAAGCCAAGATTGTGATTGTGCGCCTGCTTGGCGGCGTCGGTTATTGGACTTACGGCATCGAGCAAATAGCCGCCTGCTGTCGCGCGCGCGACATTCCCCTCGCCGTGTTGCCGGGAGACGATCAGCCTGACGCGGAACTCGCCACCCTCTGCACGGTGGCCCAAACCGATTGGCACAGGTTGTGGCAATTCTTAGTGCATGGCGGCGCATCGAATTTTCGCGGCTTCCTCGACCACACAGCAAGCCTGATCGGGCATGGCGAAAGCCCAGCCGAACCCGCGCCGCTGCTGCGCGCCGGGCTTTACTGGCCTGGCGCTGACTTGCCCGATCTGGATCGAATACGCACCACATGGCGCGACGATGCGCCGGTCGTGGCCGTGACCTTTTACCGCGCGCTAATGCAGGCCGGCACTTTGACGCCGGTCGATGCCTTGATCGAAGCGTTAGCGGCACGCCGCCTTAACCCGCTGCCGATGTTCCTCGCAAGCCTCAAGGATCCGGTTTGTGCCGGCATCATCGAGACCTTGTTCGACGAGGCCAATCCTTCGGTGATCCTGAATGCGACCGGCTTCGCGGTGTCGAGCCCCGGGGCCGCTCGCAAGCCAACCCCGTTCGATAGCGCCGGCTGCCCCGTCATCCAGGTTGTGTTCTCCGGCGGCACCGAGGCAGCTTGGCGTGACGGAACCACCGGATTGGCCGCGCGCGACTTGGCGATGAACGTGGCGCTGCCCGAGGTGGACGGCCGGGTGCTGTCGCGCGCCGCGTCGTTCAAGGCCGAGGCGCGGTATGACGAAGCCACCCAATGCCCGATCGTCGCCTATGCGCCGGTTGCCGACCGCATCACCTTCGTCGCCGACCTGGCGCGCAATTGGAGCCGGCTTGCCACCACGCCGGCGGCGGAACGGCGGATCGCCATCGTGCTCGCCAACTATCCGACCCGCGACGGCCGTATCGGCAACGGCGTCGGGCTCGACACCCCGGCCGGCGTGATCGAGAGCCTTCGGGCGCTGAGAGAAGCGGGCTACCAAATCGACGAAATTCCGCGCGACGGCAATGCGCTGATCGAACGGCTGCTCGGCGGCCCGACAAACGATTTACAGGGGCGTCGAACACGCGGTGGCGGCGTGCACTATCCCCTCGCCGCCTACAAGACTTGGTTCGACGCCTTGCCGGAGGCAGTCCGCACCCAAGTCACCGACCGCTGGGGCGCGCCCGAGGACGATTCGTTTGTCGGCGATCATGCTTTCAGGCTATCGGCGACCCCCTTCGGCGAGGTCGCGGTGTGCGTACAGCCGGCGCGCGGCTATCACATCGATCCGGCGGCGAGCTATCACGACCCGGACCTTGTGCCGCCGCACGGATACCTCGCGTTCTATGCCTGGCTACGCGACGAGTTTGGCGCCCACGCCGTCGTCCACATGGGCAAGCACGGCAACATGGAATGGCTGCCCGGCAAGGCGGTTGCCTTGTCCCAAACCTGTTTCCCCGAAGTCGCGTTCGGCCCACTGCCGCACCTTTATCCGTTCATCGTCAATGATCCCGGCGAAGGCACTCAGGCCAAGCGACGCGCTCAAGCGGTGATCATCGATCACCTGACGCCACCGCTGACCCGCGCCGAGAGCTATGGTCCGCTGGCGGATCTGGAACAGTTAGTCGACGAATATTATGAAGCTGCGGGCGTCGACCCGCGCCGACTGAAACTCCTGCGCTCCGAAATTCTCGATCTCACCCGCCGCATCGGTCTCGACAAGGATTGCGGCATCGATCCGGCCGAGGCCGATGACAGTGCGCTCGGCAAGCTGGACAATTACCTGTGCGAACTGAAAGAAATGCAGATTCGCGACGGCCTGCATATTTTTGGTCGCTCGCCGACCGGCAGCCAGCTCGTTGACCTCTTGGTCGCGTTGGTGCGCGTACCCCGTGGCACAGGCGAGAATGGCGACGCCTCCCTAACCCGCGCGCTCGCCGCCGACCTGGCGTTAGACGGATTCGATCCGCTCGATTGCGAGATGGGCACGTCATGGACCGGCCCGCGCCCTGCCGCGTTGGTGGAGCAGGGCAACGAAACCTGGCGGAGCAACGGCGATACAGTCGAACGCTTGGAGGGATTGGCAAGCGGCTTAATCTCGGGCGCGGCCGATGCCGAACAAAACTGGATAAAGACCCGCGCGGTGCTGGACACGATTGGCGGAATTTTGCGCCCGGCGGTGGCGCGCTGCGGCACTGCGGAGATCGAGGGCCTGTTGCGCGGGTTGGACGGACGATTTGTCGCGCCCGGACCGTCGGGCGCGCCGACCCGTGGCCGTCCCGACGTGCTGCCGACCGGGCGCAATTTCTATTCGGTCGACGGGCGCACGGTGCCGACACCGGCGGCGTGGCAACTCGGCTGGAAGTCCGCGTGCCTGCTGCTCGAGCGCCACCGTCAGGAACATGGCGCCTGGCCACGCATGCTGGCGATTAGCGCCTGGGGCACATCGAACATGCGTACCGGCGGTGATGACATCGCTCAGGCGCTGGCGCTGATCGGCGTCCAACCAGTGTGGGAACCGGCGTCGCGCCGCGTGACGGGATTCGAAATCATGCCCGCCGGCGTGCTCGACCGACCGCGCATCGACGTAGTGTTTCGAGTCTCCGGCTTTTTCCGTGACGCATTTCCAGCGCAGATCGATCTTTTGGATTCAGCGATCCGCGCCGTTGCCGCCCTCGAGGAACCAGATGAGGTGAATCCGATCGCGGCGCGGGTGCGCGCGGACGCGCGTGCCTTGGTCGCGCAGGGTATTGCGCCAAAGGCGGCGGAACGGCGTGCCGGTTTTCGCGTCTTCGGTTCCAAACCCGGCGCTTACGGCGCCGGCCTGCAAGCGCTGATCGACGAGCGCGGCTGGCAGACCGACGCCGATCTCGCACGCGCCTACCTCGCCTGGGGCGGCTATGCCTACGGCGCGGGCGCCGACGGTGCGGCCGAACACGCCTTGTTCGAAAACCGCCTCAAGACGGTCGAGGTGGTGGTCCAGAACCAAGACAATCGCGAGCACGACTTGTTCGATTCCGATGACTATTACCAGTTCGAAGGTGGCCTTACGGCCAGTATTCGCCACTTCGGCGGCGAACAGCCAGTGGTCTACCACAACGACCATTCACGGCCCGAAACGCCGCGCGTGCGCACCTTGGAGGAAGAAATCGGCCGGGTCGTGCGCGCCCGCGTGGTCAACCCAAAATGGATCGCCGGCGTAATGCGCCACGGCTATAAGGGCGCGTTCGAAATGGCGGCGACTGTGGATTATATGTTCGCGTTCGCCGCCACCGCGCACGCGGTTTCCGACCATCATTTCGACGCCGTGTACGACGCCTATCTCGGTGACCAAGCAGTGCAAGATTTCTTGCAAGAGAATAATCCGGCGGCGGCACGCGAGATGGCCGAACGATTGTTGGAAGCACAAGAGCGCGGGCTTTGGAAACCGCGTTCCAATGCGGCGGGCCACCATCTTGCCGTGCTGACCGGGCGCATTGTGGAGCAAGCAGGATGACCGATCGCGCAGGTAACAACGAAACCAATGAGCGTGCCAACGAAAAATCGCGCAAGAAAAAAGCCGCGCGCGACAAGATGCTCGCGACCAAAACCATCGAAAAAGGTCTTTTAATCGTCCATACCGGCAAGGGTAAAGGCAAGTCGACGGCGGCATTCGGGTTGGCGGCACGCGCAATCGGCAACGGCTTGAAGGTCGGCATCGTGCAATATGTCAAAGGCAAATGGGAAACCGGCGAACGCGTGGTGTTGGAGGCATTTCCTGATCAAGTAACCATCCGTACCATGGGCGAAGGCTTTACCTGGGAAACCCAAGACCGCGCCCGCGACATCCGCGCCGCCGAGGCCGCGTGGGAAACGTCGAAGGAAATGATCGAGGCAAGCCGGGGCGACGATCCCGCCTACGATATGGTGATCCTCGACGAACTCAACATCGTGCTGCGTTACGACTATCTGCCGCTCGACGATGTTCTTAGTGTACTACAGAATAAACCGGAAGGCCTGCACGTGGTGGTGACCGGACGCAACGCCAAGGAACCGCTGATCGAGCTTGCCGATCTGGTGACCGAGATGACCATGGTCAAGCATCCGTTCCGCGCCGGAGTTAAGGCGCAGAAAGGTATCGAATTTTGACCACGCCGGCGATCATGCTGCAGGGCACCGGCTCGGACGTCGGCAAGTCGCTGCTGGTCGCCGGCTTGTGCCGCGCCTTTGCCAAGCGCGGCAAGAAGGTACGACCGTTCAAGCCGCAGAACATGTCGAACAACGCGGCGGTGACGGCCGACGGTGGCGAGATTGGGCGCGCGCAGGCGTTGCAAGCACGTGCTTGTGGCGTCCCCGTGACCAGTGACATGAACCCAATCCTGCTCAAGCCTCAATCCGAGGTTGGCGCACAAGTGGTGGTGCATGGCTGCGTGCGCGGCAATGCGCGTGCGACCGAGTATCACGCGCTCAAGCCCGAGCTTTTGGCGCGGGTGTTGGAGAGCTTCGACCGGTTGAGCGGCGAGGCCGAGCTGATCGTGGTCGAGGGCGCGGGCAGCCCGGCCGAGGTCAATTTGCGCGCCGGCGACATCGCCAATATGGGTTTCGCTGAAGCCGCCGCCGTGCCGGTGGTACTGGTCGGCGATATCGAGCGTGGCGGCGTCATCGCGCAACTGGTCGGCACCTGGGATCTGCTCGACGATGCCGACCGTGCGTGGCTCAAGGGCACCATCGTCAACAAATTTCGCGGCGACCCGAGCCTGTTCGATTCTGGCCTGACCGTGATCGAAGATCGCACAGGGCTGCCTTGTTTTGGCGTGGTACCCCATTTCGACGCAGCGCGCCGGCTGCCTGCCGAGGACGCCGTTGCGGTCGACACTTATCGCGCCGAAACCGACCGGCCGATAAAGATCGCGGTGCCAGTGCTGCCGCGTATCGCCAACTTCGACGATTTGGACCCGTTGATCGCCGAGCCCGATGTCACCGTCGAGCTAGCGCGGAGCGGCACCGCCTTACCCGGCGATGCCGACTTGATAGTGTTGCCGGGCTCCAAATCGACCCTCGCCGATCTCGCGGCCTTGCGTGCTGAGGGCTGGGATATCGATATTCTGGCGCACTATCGGCGCGGCGGCGTGGTGCTGGGTCTTTGCGGTGGCTATCAAATGCTCGGCCGCTGCATTAGCGATCCAGACGGTATTGAAGGCGCGTCGGGAACCGCGCCAGGCCTCGGCTTACTCGATATTGAAACCGAATTAGCACCAACAAAGAGGCTGGCCGAAACGCAGGGAGAGGACGCCGCTTCCGGGCTACCGATAGCTGGCTATCATATGCATATGGGCCGAACAGACGGCGCTGATCTAAAACGCCCGATGCTTCGGTTCGCCGGTTCGGACGACGGCGCTGTCTCGGCGGATGGCTTGGTTCAGGGTTGCTATTTGCACGGTCTGTTTGCAGCCGACGGTTTTCGTCACGCTTTTCTCGATCGGCTCAAACGCCGCGAGCATAGCGGCATCGCTTACGAGCAGGACATTGAACAAACCCTCGACGCACTCGCCGCGCACCTTGAAAACCATCTCGACGTCGATGGCCTGTTGGAGCTGGCTGATGCGCGCTGATCGGTCAAAGGATGGCCAGCACGGCGATCAAGGCAGCCAAGCCGGCGCCCGCCCACAAATACAAACGTCGCGCCGCGTGGATATCGTTCACGGTCGCTTCTTGCCGGCCGTCGCCGAGCCACGGGTCGTTGACTGTTTCCGCGCCATAGACACGAGGCCCCGCGAGCGCCAGTCCGAGTGCGCCGGCCATCGCCGCCTCGGGCCAACCGGCATTGGGCGAACGGTGTTTGGTCGCATCGCGCCACATCGTCCGCCAGCCCAAGAGACCGTTTGCGCGCGGCACAAGCATAGCGACAAGGCACATAAGCATGCCGGTGAGCCGGGCCGGCAGCCAGTTGGCGACGTCGTCGAGTCGCGCCACCGCTTTGCCGAACCATTGATAACGTTCGTCGCGGTAGCCGATCATGCTGTCGAGCGTGTTGATCGCCTTGTAAGCGGCGAGGCCGGGCAAGCCGAACAACGCGTACCAGACTATCGGCGCCACCACGCCGTCGGCAAAATTTTCAGCGGTCGACTCAATTGCGGCGCGGGCAACGCCGGGTCCGTCGAGTGTCTTCGGATCGCGACCGACTATATGCGCGACCGCGCGGCGACCTTCGTCGAGGTTTGCGGCGAGACCAAAAGCCACCGCGCCGACCGCGTCATAAAGACCGCGAAACGCGATCAGCGTGCTCGCCAGAGCCGCCTCAATCAACCAACCGAGGGTTATCTGGCGCACAATCCAACTTGCCGCCCAAGCCACGATTGCGACCAACGCAACCGTGATGACCGTCGTCGCCAATCCAAGCCAGAATCGGCGCCGATCAGCGTAGGCCGGGTTGTTGAGTCGACGTTCGAGCCAGCCGATCAATGCGCCGATGGCGACCACGGGATGTGGCAACCGCTTGTACACGGACGACGGATCGCCGATCAGCGCGTCGATCGCGATTGCGACAAACAACACGGTGAACGGGTCGATACCAGGCGGAAGAACAGGCAAGCCGAGCGCGAACATGGCGCGACAATGCGGGCGCACTTACCGTCGGTCAACGCAGTAACCGGAAACGGATCAAGAGCATGAGCGAAAAAATCGGAGTCATGGTATGCGGGCACGGCAGCCGCGACCCGGAAGCGGTCAAAGAATTCGAAGCGGTGGCGCGCGGCATAACCGAGCGCCTGCCGCACTATGATGTCGACTCGGGATTTCTTGAGTTCGCCAAGCCGATCATCCGCGACGGGTTAGACCGACTGCGCGAAGCTGGCAATCGTCGCATCTTGGCGGTCCCCGGCATGCTGTTCGCCGCCGGCCACGCCAAGAACGACATTCCGTCGGTGCTCAACACATATGCCGCCCAACATGACGGACTGCACATCGACTATGGCCGCGAGCTCGGCATCGATACCAAGCTGATCCGCGCCGCCGGCGAGCGCGTGACCGAAGCGTTGGCAAGCGTCGACGACAGCGTGCCGTGCGAGGAAACCGTTTTGGTCGTGGTCGGCCGCGGCGCCTCCGACCCCGACGCCAATTCGAATGTCGCCAAAGTCATGCGCCTGGTGTGGGAAGGCCTCGGCTTCGGCTGGGGCGAGACCGCCTATTCCGGCGTCACATTCCCCTTGGTGGAACCGGCGCTCGACCATGTCGCGCGGCTGGGCTACCGGCGAGTGGTGGTGTTCCCCTATTTCCTGTTCACCGGCGTGCTGGTGAAGCGCATTTATCACTACACCGACATCGTCGCCGCACGGCACCCGGAAATCGAGTTCGTCAAAGCGCCTTATCTGAACGACCATCCACTAGTACTCGACGCGTTCGCCGATCGGGTACAGGAAATCCTCGACGGCGCCAACCTGATGAATTGTCAATTGTGCAAATATCGCGAGCAGGTTCTCGGTTTCGAAACAGAGGTTGGGTTGCCGCAGGAGAGCCATCATCATCACGTCGAGGGCATCGGCACTGGCGAAACAGACACGGCTCACACTCATTCTCATGATCACGGTCATCATGATCATTCGCATGGCAACGGCCATCACCACCCGTACCCGCATGCCGATCACCCGCTCGGTCCGCGCAGCATGAAGTCGGCGGCGGAGAAATGACCAAGCGGTTCGACTATATCCAAGATCCGGAGGCGATCTATCGGGCTTCATTCGAAACGATTCGCGCCGAAGCGGCGCTTGCGCACTTGCCCGATGATATCGCCGACGTGTCGGTGCGTCTGATCCACGCGTGCGGCATGCCGGATATTGTTGAGGATTTGACTTACACGGATGACGTGGTGAACAGCGCGCGCGAAGCGTTGGCTAGTGGCGCGGCGATCATCGCGGACAGTCGGATGGTCGCGAGCGGCGTGATTGAGCGTCGGCTGCCCGCCGACAACGCTGTGCTTTGTACCCTCAATGATCCAGGTGTTGCCGAGCAAGCGTGTGCCAAGGCGACGACACGCTCAGCAGCCGCAGTCGATCTTTGGCGTGATCATTTGCAGGGGTCGGTTGTCTCGATTGGCAATGCGCCGACGGCGCTGTTTCGATTGCTCGAATTGCTTGCCGACGGCGCACAAAAACCGGCGGCGATTTTTGCTTTCCCGGTCGGCTTCGTCGGTGCGGCGGAATCCAAGGCGGCGCTTATCGAGTCCGCACCGGCGCCGTACCTGACCTTGCGTGGGCGGCGCGGTGGCAGCGCCATGGCCGCGGCCGCCGTCAACGCGCTGGCATCGGAATAGACCCATGGGGCGCTGGCTGAGCATCGTCGGAATCGGCGAAGACGGGCTGGACGGACTATCAGCGGCGGCGCGCACTTTGATCGACGATGCGGCGATCCTGATCGGCGGCGAGCGACATCTCGCCATGGTGCCCGACGATGGCCGCGAGCGTCTGCCCTGGCCAACGCCCTTAATCAATCTCGTCGACGAGATTGTCGAGCGGCGCGACCGACAAGTCTGCGTGTTGGCCACCGGCGATCCGCTCTATTACGGCGTCGGTGTGACACTGGCCAAGCGGGTGCCGATCGACGAAATGATTATCGTGCCGGGCCCCTCGGCGTTCGCGCTCGCCGCTGCCCGACTCGGTTGGCCGCGCGCCGAAACCGAGACCCTGACCCTGCACGGCTGTCCGGTCTCACTTGTGCAGTCGTATATTCAACCCGGCGCGCGCCTTTTGATTCTGAGCGACAGCGGCGCGACGCCAGCAAAAGTGGCGACACTGCTGGCGGCACGGGGTTATGGCGAGAGCCGGGTCACGGTTCTTGAGCACATGGGCGGGCCCAGAGACCGGCAGATCACTGGCGCCGCCGCCACCTGGCGACAAGCCGACGTCGCCGACTTCAATACCATCGCCGTCGAATGCGTCGCGGACGCCGACGCGCCCTTACTATCGCGAGTGCCGGGGCTTCCCGACGACGCGTTCCGCCACGACGGCCAACTCACCAAGCGTGAAGTGCGCGCGGCGACGCTCGCCGCCTTGGCGCCAGTCCCCGGTCAACTTCTTTGGGATGTCGGCGCGGGCTCAGGCGCAATCGGCATCGAATGGATGCGCTCACATTTTACCTGCCGCGCGGTCGCAATTGAGCGTGACGCCGCGCGCGCATCCACCATCGCCGAGAATGCGGAACAGCTCGGCACGCCAAAACTCGATGTGGTTAACGGCGAAGCGCCGACAGCGCTCACCGAATTGGATTCGCCAGACGCAATTTTCATCGGCGGAGGCGTTGCCACGAGTGGCGTGATGGAGACAGCTTGGCGCTCGCTTACGCCCGGCGGTCGGCTCGTCGCGAACGTGATAACGCTGGAAGGCGAGCAAAAATTGTTTGCATGGCAGCAATCACACGGTGGCGCACTATCGCAAATTGCGGTTTCGCACGCCGAGCCGATCGGCAGCTTCACTGGATGGGCACCGTCGCGCCCGGTCACCCAATACGTGGCGACCAAGCGATGACCGGAACGGTTTTTGGACTTGGCGTGGGGCCCGGCGATCCTGAGCTTATCACGCTCAAAGCGTTGCGGATTCTACGTGACGCCCCTGTAGTTGCATTCCCGGCTCCCGATCAGGGAGACAGCCTGACCCGCGCGATCGTTGCGCCACATCTAACAGACGGGCAGACCGAGCTCGCCATTCGCGTGCCCATGGTGAGCGAGCGGTTTCCAGCACAAAAGGTCTACGATCGCGCGGCGGTGGATTTAGGGGGCCACCTGGACGCCGGGCGCGACGTGGCGGTTCTGTGCGAAGGCGATCCCTTTTTGTACGGCTCGTTCATGTACTTATTCGCGCGCCTAGCCGAACGGTACCCGGTCGAGGTGGTGCCGGGGGTATCGTCGCTGACGGCGTGTGCCGCGACGCTCGGCGCGCCACTCGCCGCGCGCAACGACGTGCTGGCGGTGATCCCGGCGCCCCTCGACGCAGGGACTTTGAAACAGCGATTGGCCGTAGTGGACGCCGCGGCGATTTTGAAGATCGGTCGACATTTCACCAAAGTGCGCGATGCTCTGTCCGACCTTGGGTTGACCGACCGCGCACGCTACGTCGAACACGCGACCATGGATAATCAGCGCATCCTGCCGCTCGATGAAGTCGACCCAGCAACCGTGCCCTATTTCTCGATGGTGCTGATGCACCGGCGCGGCGAGGCGTGGCGATGACGGCGCCGGCGATCCTAGTGCTTGGCGAAAGCGGACTCGCAACCGCTCAGCGCATCGCCGAGGCCCTGCCCGGCGCGGTCATCCACGGCCGCTCATCGCGTGTGTCGGGCACGACCGTAACGTTCGACGACACCGCCGAGCATATTCGCGCGTTGTTCGCCGACGGCACGCCGGTAATCGGCGTATGCGCCGCAGGCGTTCTGATCCGTTGCCTTGCGTCGGTGCTCGCCGCCAAGCGCGAGGAACCGCCCGTACTCGCGGTGGCCGAGGACGGCGGCGCCGTGGTGCCGTTGCTCGGCGGCCACCGCGACGGCAACCGATTGGCAATGCGCATCGGTGAGGCGCTGGGCACAACCGCAGCGATCACGACGGCAAGCGACGTCCGGTTCGGCATCGCGCTCGATGATCCGCCACTCGGTTGGCGACTTGCCAATCCGGAAGACGCCAAGCCGTTCGTGGCCGCGTTACTGTCCGGCGCCACCGTTCGTGTCGAGGGCGACGCACCGTGGCTTTCGGAGGCCGCTCTGCCTTTCACCGACAACGCCGCGCTGGCGCTTCGTGCCACGGACCGCGACGAAACCGGAGGTGCGCAGAAGCTTGTCTATCACCCTGCAACACTAGCGCTAGGGGTCGGTTGCGAGCGTGGCGCGACACCCGACGAGGTGGTGACACTGGCGCAGAAAACTCTTGTCGAAGCCGGTTTCGCGGCCGGCGCGGTGGCGTGCGTGACCTCGATCGACGTCAAGGCCGACGAACCGGCGGTGCATGCGATCGCCGACGCACTGCACGTCCCGGCACGCTTCTTTGACGCGGCTCGATTGGAACGGGAGGCACCACGTCTCGCAACACCATCCGAGGCTGTGTTTCGAGAGGTCGGTTGCCATGGCGTGGCTGAGGGCGCGGCTTTGGCGGCGGTCGGAGACGATGGCGAACTGGTGGTCGCAAAACGCAAAAGCACGCGAGCAACCTGCGCTATCGCACGCGCGCTGAAACCGATGGATGCCGACAGCATTGGTCGGCCTCAAGGTCGACTCGCGATCGTCGGCATCGGACCCGGTGACGCGGCTTGGCGGACACCGGAGGCGGATCATTTGATCGCCGCATCGGACCACTTGGTGGGCTACAGGCTCTACCTCGATTTGTTGGGCGAGGCCAGCGCAGACAAACAATGGCACGCCTATGCGCTCGGCGAGGAAGAAACCCGGGTGCGCAAAGCCCTTGATCTCGCCGCCGAAGGCCGCTGCGTGGCGTTGGTTTCGTCGGGCGACGCCGGAATTTACGCCATGGCCGCCTTGGTGTTCGAACTGGTCGACACCGAAAATCGCGCCGATTGGCGGAGACTTCGCATCGACGTGACGCCGGGCATTTCGGCCCTTCAGGCTGCGGCCTCTCGCGCCGGCGCTCCGCTCGGTCATGATTTCTGCGCGATCTCTTTATCCGACCTGTTGACGCCTTGGGAGGTCATTCAACAACGGATTGACGCCGCCGCGCGCGGCGATTTCGTCATCGCATTCTACAATCCGGTATCGCAGAGACGGACCACGCAACTCGCGTGGGCGCGCGAGCAGTTGCTGCGCTATCGACCGATCGAAACACCGGTTATTTTGGCGCGCAATCTTGGGCGCGACGGCGAAACGATCGAAACGGTGACATTGCGTGACCTTGATCCCGCACGAGTCGACATGTTGACTTTGGTGATCGTCGGCGCCAGCGAGACGCGAGCGGTCGCATTCGGTAACGGGGAGCATCGCGTCTATACGCCGCGCGGCTACGAGTCCAAGCGGACTGACCGAAAGGATATCGCGTCGTGACCGTACATTTCATTGGCGCCGGTCCGGGTGCGGCGGATCTGATCACCGTGCGCGGCCGCGATCTGATCGCCGCCTGCCCGGTGTGCCTTTATGCCGGATCCTTGGTGCCCGAGGCGGTGATCGCCTGTGCGCCAAAAGACGCCCGGGTGATCGACACCGCGCCAATGACCCTCGACGCAATCATCGACGAGATACACGCCGCCGATCAACGTGGTGAAGACGTCGCGCGCGTTCACTCGGGCGACCCGTCGCTATACGGCGCGATCGGTGAACAGATGCGCCGGCTCAAAGTGCTCGGCATCGCGTACGACATCACCCCCGGCGTACCGGCCTTCGCTGCCGCGGCTGCCTCATTGGGCTCGGAATTAACCTTGCCCGATATAAGCCAGACGGTGATCCTCACGCGCACTGCCATGAAGGCGTCCGACATGCCAGCCGGTGAAGAGTTGGAGAAGCTCGGCGCGTCCGGGGCGACGCTCGCCATCCATCTATCGGTGCGAAATTTGCGCGCGGTCATCGCGGCGCTCAGCCCGCACTATGGCGACGACTGCCCGGTGGCGGTGGTGTACAGGGCGAGTTGGCCGGACGAGCAAGTGCTGCGCGGCACGTTGAGCGATATTCGCGACAAGGTGCGTGAGGCGAAAATCACGCGCACCGCGCTGATCTTAGTTGGCCGCGTGCTGGAGGCAGAGGGTTTCGCTGATAGCGCACTGTACGACCCGACTCACGCGCATGTCTTGCGCCCAGTTCGAAGCGGCTGAATTGAATCAAGCTGAATCGATACGTGTACTAATCGATTTTTTCATCGACCCAATCTGAGGCTTCTTCAATCGTCACAACTTGCGGACCAGTCGGCGAATCCGGACGATGGATCATGACGACCGGTATCGACGCGGCGCGGGCTGCTTTGATTTTTGCATAAGCCGAGTCACCGCCGGAGTTCTTACTCACCACCACAGCGATATTATGCTCTCTGAACAAAACCTTTTCGTCGGCGTCGTCGAAGGGGCCGCGACCGGCGAGTATGACGGCATCGGGTAGCGGCAACGGCTCCTCGGGCAGCTCGACCATTCGCAGTACGAATTGGCGATGTTTAAGCGCCGCGAACGGTTGAAGCTCTTGCCGACCGATGGCCAGGAAAACAGTGCCCGGAATGTCCGTCAATCTGTCCGCCGCCTCGGTGGCGTCGGCAACATTGAGCCAGTGGTCTTGGGGCTCGGCCACCCATTCCGGACGCAGCAGCATCAGACGCGGCGTTTCGGTTCTCGCACAAGCCTCTGCGGCGTTGCAGGAGATGATCGCCGCGAACGGGTGGGTCGCATCGATTACCAGATCAATATGCGCCTCCGTTAGATATTGGACCAGGCCATCGACACCGCCGAAACCGCCCGTGCGCACGTCCCCAGCGGGAAGGCGCGGCGCGCGTGTGCGACCCGCCAGTGATGAAATCACCTCAATCTCAGCACGCACCGCGAGGCGATCGGCAAGCGCCCGCGCATCGGCGGTGCCACCCAAAATTAGTACCCTATGCAATGCTGCGGCCAATCAAGTTCTTCTGACGATCAAAGACGAGCACCTCGACGTCGCGGTCGGCGCGCAGCACGTCAAGCGCGGTCTTGCGCGCGGCATTGGCGACAGCATCGGCGATCGGCAAGTCGGCGGCGTGCGCTTGTTGATAGACTTCGAGGGCGCTGTTGGCGCTTTGGGCTGCCGCGATCAATGGCGGGGTTGCACCCAGCTCGAACAAGCAGTTGGCGAGCCATTCGAAATCGACCTGACTGCGACCCGAATGGAGGTCGAGGTGACCTTGACCGAGCTTCAACAGTTTGGCGAAACCGCCGGCGATGGTGAGCTTAGGCACGGGACGATCGCGGAGATATTTCAGCAGCCCGCCAGCGAAGTCGCCCATGTCGAGCAACGCCATATCCGGCAAATCATAAAGCGCCTTCACCGCCGCCTCGGAGGTCGATCCAGTGCAGGCGGCGACATGGTCGAGCCCGGCCGCGCGCGCCACGTCAATACCGCGATGGATCGATGCGATCCAACTGGCGCACGAAAACGGCACCACTACGCCCGTGGTGCCGAGCACCGACAGCCCGCCAACAATGCCGAGGCGGCCATTCAGCGTACGTTCGGCAAGCCGTTCACCATCCGCGATCGCGATTTCGATCTCGATGTCGCCGGGCACACCATGTGAGCCAGCGAGTTCCGTGATGGTGTCGCGCATCATCTGGCGGGGCGTCGGATTGATGGCGGGTTCGCCGACCGCAAGCGGTAGGCCCGGCCGCGTGACCGTACCGACCCCTTCGCCGGCCTTAAATACGACGCCGCCCCCCGTCGGCGCGGCGCGCACCGTGGCTTGAACCAGGGCGCAATGGGTGACATCCGGGTCGTCACCGGCATCTTTCACGATGGCGGCGACGGCCTGACCGGCGCCAAGCGATTCCCGGGCGAGCGGAAACGATGGCTGCTCGCCACGCGGCAGCGTGATGGACACGGGGTCCGGAAACGACCCGGTCAACAACGCCGTATACGCCGCGCGGGTGGCGGCGGTGGCGCAGGCGCCAGTGGTCCAACCCCGGCGCAGGGATCCGCTCGGTTTTCGGGCCATAAGCCGCTTATAGCATGCGGTTCGGCTGGCTGCTCGCGGCCCGGAAGTGTAAGAATGCACGCATGATCGACGTTACCTATGAAGCACCGAATGTGGAGCCGGGTTGGGTCTGGCTGGTCGGCACCGGGCCGGGCGATCCGGGCCTGCTGACGCTCGACGCCTACCAGGCAATGCAGCAGGCGGATTACGTGGTCTATGACGCATTGGTCGGCGACGGCGTGCTCAAATTGATCAGCGACAGCGCCGTTCTGGAGTATGCCGGCAAGCGCGGCGGCAGGCCATCGCCGAAGCAGCCAAGTATCTCTCGCCGTCTGATCCAACTCGCCCGGCGCGGTCACCGTGTGGTGCGGCTGAAAGGCGGCGATCCGTTCGTATTCGGTCGCGGTGGCGAGGAAGCGTTGGCCCTGGTCGCCGCCGGCGTGCCGTTCCGCATCGTGCCCGGCATTTCGGCGGGCATCGGGGGCCTTGCCTATGCCGGCATTCCGGTTACCCATCGCGATATCAATTCGGCGGTGACCTTCGTGACCGGCCACGCCTCGAGCGGCGAAGTGCCGGACAATATCGACTGGTCCGCGCTGGCTCGCGGCGCGCCGGTGATCGTCATCTACATGGCGCTCAAACATCTGGCGACGATCGCCGCGCACTTGATCGACGGCGGCCGCGCGCCGAGCGAACCGGTGGGGATCGTCTCCCAGGCCACCACGCCCGGACAGACGGTGCTGGAAACCACCCTTGGCGCCGCCGCAGCTGACGCCGAGGCGCAGGGAATCACGCCGCCGGCCATCGTCGTGGTCGGCGAGGTAGTCCGCCTGCGCGCCGGACTCGACTGGCTTGGCGCGCTGGGTGGCCGAGTCCTCGACGCCGATCCGTTGGGTCTCAGCGGACGTGACAGAACCGGCTAAGCCGACCGCCCCGGCGCTGATTATCGCGGCGCCTGCCTCGGGCAGCGGCAAGACGGTCCTGACCCTGGCGTTGTTGCGCCATTTTCGCAACGCGGGTGTGCGGGCCGGCTCGTTCAAAGTGGGGCCCGATTACATCGACCCGGCTTTTCATGCCACGGCAAGCGGTCGCCCCTGCCCCAACCTCGACCCCTGGGCCATGCGTGACGCGACCTTGGCGGCCGTCGTGCGCGACGCGTCCGACGGTACCGAGCTGGTAATCGGCGAAGGCGTTATGGGCCTGTTTGACGGCGCCGCCGACGGCACCAGCTCAACCGCCGATCTCGCGGTCCGTCTCGGCATTCCCATCGTGCTGGTCGTCGATGTGCGCGGCCAGGCCGCCAGCGCCGCGGCGGTCGTCCACGGCTTTTCATCACTTCGTGACGACGTGACCGTGGCAGGCATCGTGTTCAACCGGGTCGGCAGCGACAGCCATGCACGCATGCTGAACACCGCGTGCCGGGATCTCGGCGTCCCGGTGCTTGGACACGTGCCACGCGATCCGTGCCTCGCATTGCCGGACCGGCATTTGGGACTGATCCAGGCGGTGGAACAAGAAACTTTGGGCGCGTTTCTCGATACCGCCGCGACTCTGGTAGGCAACGCCGTCGACACGGCCGCGCTCCGTGCGCTCGCCCAACCGGCCGCAATGCCTGGTGTTTATACGAACAAGCGGCTGATGCCGTTCGGCCAGCGCCTCGCCGTGGCATCCGATGTTGCTTTCGGTTTCGCCTATCCGCACATGCTCGCGGGCTGGCGATCGGATGGGGCTGAGATTTTACCGTTTTCACCGCTTGCCGACGAGGCGCCGGATGCCGACGCCGATGCGATATACCTGCCGGGCGGCTATCCGGAGCTCCACGCGGGCCGGTTGGCGTCGAATGCCAGCTTTATTGAAGGGATGCGCCGCGCGGCGGCGCGCGGCGCAACGATTGTCGGCGAATGCGGCGGTTATATGGTGCTCGGCGACGGCCTAACCGACGCCGAAGGCAACCGCCATGACATGTGCGGTCTGCTGCCTTTGGAAACCTCGTTCGCCGAGCGCAAACTCCATCTCGGTTATCGCGCCATGCGCCAGCGCGACGCCGGTCCGTTTGGCGCGGCTGGGGCCGGGCTGCGCGGCCATGAATTTCACTACGCGACGGTGGTTATGGAAGGCTCGGCCGAGCCCCTGTTCGATTGCGCTGACGCCAACGGCAACCAACTCGCCCCTGCCGGTCTTAGACGCGGCGGGGTCATGGGTTCATTTCTTCACGTGATCGACGCCGCCTAAGAAGCGGTTGATTATGCGTGCCGCGGTTCCGGCGTGTGTAGACGTTCGAAGGCGTACGCGGAAACGCCACCGATCGCGAGCCAGAACAAAAGATTCGCCGACAGCGTGGCGCCGACAAACGCGGCGGCGAGCTCGGCCGGGACCGTACCGTGCGCGGCTTCAGGATGCGGCGCGCCGATCGCCTGCGGCGCGATAATCAAAAGCACACCGAGCGCACGAACCACGGCGCGCGGCACAAAGATGATCAACGCCAAGCCAGCGCCGGTCGCGAGCGCAGTGCCCGCCCACCAAATCTGCCGCTCAACAAGATCCCCGGCCACCATGCCGGGCAGCTCGGGCGGCAGCCCCATGGCCGGTGCGAGGCTGAACACAGCGTAGCCGGCAACGCCCCATACCATGCCTTCGCGCCAGCCGGGGCTGCCACGCAGGGTCATTCCGGCCGTCAGCAGCAACGCGAAAGCGACGCCGGTGAGCGTGTTGGTCATGAGCGTGAAGACAAGCCGTTCGCCGCCATCGGCGGGCGCCCACGCGTCAGCATCATGTGCGTGATCGTCGGCCGCGGGCGCGTCGTGATGATGGTCCGCCGATCCACCTTCATAAGTCTCGGCTTCGAGAATCAAGGGCAGCACTTTGACGGATTGCACGCCGGTCAAGAGAAGCGCCGCCGCGATCCCGCCGATCACCGCAGCGAACAGGATACGAGCAAACATCGGGCCCCCTCCGCCGGAGGCTTAGTGGCAGGGAAATGAAACGGCGTGGCGGGTGTCGTGGGCGGCGTTATGGATCGCCGCCGGCGCGGCGAAGCCGACGCCGTATAAAATTCCTAGCCCAAGCAAGGCGGCAAAAAGCGCGGAAACCTTAACGCCGACGCCGGACGCCGTGCGTCCCTGCGGTGCGGTGGTTGCGGCATGTGTCATGAAGGTCTCCTCGCTCCGTTTCGCGGTCGCTGCCGGTGGCGTGACTATAAGCAAGCCGGTCCCAAGCGACAAGCGATCCAGCGGTGATCGGCCCTGCGTTTACGATTACGCGCGTTGTACCGGAACGCCCTCCAGCAGGCCGTTGTCATGCATGTCCAACCACTCATCCATGAAGACCTTGTTCCACTGGGTGGTCAGCGGGTGATCCATCATGTCGCGATAGACCGACCACATGGTGACCAGTTCGTCGGCGCCGTCGCGGAAGGCGGCGTAAGCCGTGTCGACGGTGCGGACCAGCGCCGCCATGATGAACGGCCGTTGCTCCCAACCTTGGAACATTTGCACACATTCGCGGATCAGCTTGGTCGGGTCGCCGCCCGCGTCCTTGACCGGCTCGCAGAACGGCAGGATATGATCGACCCCTGCCTGAGCTACGGCCGCGGCCTGGGTCAGTGAGAACACCGTGGTGCAAAAGGTTTCGACGCCCTTGTCCTTGAGGATGCTGAACGCCTTCAAACCATTCACCGTGCACGGAATCTTCAGGATCACCTGGTCCGACAAGTCGGTGAACACCTTGCCGACCGCGAGCAGTTCCTCCACCGAATGACCATCGATCTCCACGACCACCGGTTTGTCGGTGAGATCGAGATACATCTTGATCAGCTCGACCGCACCGCCGTGTTTCTTGGCGTATTGGTTGAGCACGACGGTGTTGGTGACGATCCCGGCAATGCCCAAGGGCATCCATTCTTTCAACTCATCGGGTTCGCCGGCGAGCCAAATGGTCGGGCCTCGCCCTTGACGACGGGCCTCCGCGACAGGGGCGATGTCGGAGTCGGGACGGCGTGATGCGGCAAGCGATACAACTGATTCAGTCGCCATGATTGGATTCCTCCTGGTGCCGATCGGCATAGAGTGATCGCCAAAGCGTCAATGAACTCAGTTTAACTCGGATTTGCCGCTTCTTGTACCGAAGCAAATTCGAAGAAGCCGTTTCGGGACTCGAATGCAATGCGCCAGGTACTGGAGTACCTGGCGCTGCTGAGTGTGGGCTTTGGTAGCGTCGCCGTTCGGGCTAAGCGGGCGGGCCTTCTCGCGTATCGGACGATCCGCCTTCTTCCGGCGGCGGTTGGTCGCGGCGCTCTTTCATGAACTGATCGAACTCCGCCTTGTCCTTGGCGTGGCGCAGCCGCTCGAGAAACGATTCGAACTCGATTTGCTCATCCTCGAGCCGGCGCATGGTCTCTTCGCGATATTCGTCGAAGGCATGATTGCCGCTCATTGATGCCGCTTTTTTGCGCCCGCGGCGCCGGCTGCGGGGGCCACAAGTACTGCCGTTCTCGCCGGCATGGTGCCAGCGGCCCGGACCACGATACGTCCAACATCCCATGCGTCCACTCCATATCAGATAGGCCAGAATGGCCAGGCCAACGGGCCAGAAAAGGATGAAGCCGAGAATCATCACACCGATCCAAGCCGGCCTCCCGAAATCGTCAAGTTTCGCTGCTAGTTCCATCGGTCTCCCATGTAAATGTTCTTTACATTCACATAGGTGGAGATTTGCGACCCTTCTGTCAAGAACCACTCTGTCGAAAGTAGGAAAGACTAAAAATCAGGTCAGGACGTCGGGCCCTGGTCACCGCCAAGGCCGAGCCCACCGAGGTAAATCAAGATTGCGGCCTCGAGCAGATCCTCGGGCGACATTGGCACTTTGCGACGCGCAACGTCACCGCGCCCGAACAATGACGCGATGCCGTGCGACAGAGACCATATGTGCAAGCTCATCATCAGCGCCGGAGGTCGCTGTGCTGTCGGCAGTTCCGCGATCAGCGCCTCGGACGCCCGTCTCAGAATAGCAAAGGCTTGATCGCTGGCTTGCGCCAAATCTCGGTTTGCATCGGGCGGCAGCCGCGCCTCGAACATGGCCGCATAATAGGCCGGTTCGGCTCTGGCAAATGCGAGATAAGCTTGGCCAACGCTCTTGAATGCGGTCATCGGGTCCGGCTGACCCTCATTCCACGCTTTCGCCAAATCAATCGCGAAGCGCTCGAACCCACGCCTTGCGATATCGGCCATAAGCGCATCGCGGTCGCGGAAATGACGGTAAGGCGCCGCTGGGCTCACTCCGACCGCGCGGGTCACCTCGGCAAACGTGAAACCCGCTGGGCCAAATTCCGTGATCAGGTCCAGGGCCGCCTGGACCAGTGCTTCGGTTAAGTTGCCATGGTGATAGCCACGTCGCCCGTCGGCACGCTTCGAACGCTTCATGTAAACAGCTCTTACATGAATTGGCCCGCCGACGCACCCAGAATGCTCTAAACTCGGCCGTCATGATGACCGCACACATGCTCCCACGATGACCACGCTGCCTTCGCTGACACTGGTGCTTGGCGGCGCCCGCTCGGGCAAGAGCCGGCACGCGGAAACGTTGGTATTGTCGGCCGGCGCCACGCCGCTCTATTTCGCTACCGGCGAACCACGGGACGGTGAAATGGCGGCGCGAATACAACGACATAGAGAGCGGCGCGGAACGGATTGGCGGACCGTCGAGGAACCGCTGGAGCTCGCGACCGCGCTCACCCGCGAGGCCACGCCCGACACCGCCGTGCTGGTCGACTGCCTGACATTATGGCTCGGCAATCTGATGGGCGCCGATCGTGACGTTGAAGCAGAAATCGCCGCACTTGTTGCGGTGTTGCCGAAACTCCCAGGGCCGGTAGTTTTGGTTTCCAACGAAGTCGGTCAGGGAATCGTGCCGGACAACGCGTTGGCCCGACGCTTCCGAGACCAAGCCGGTTTGCTGCACCAAGAGATCGCGGCAATCGCCAATCGAGTCGATTTCGTTACCGCCGGAATTCCGCGGCGACTGAAGTAGATTTGTCGGCCATTTGTTCACCGATTGAAACCATTGGTAGGCCGATCTTTTTATCAGCAACTACAAGCTATTTCGCCCCTTGCACTTGGCACGGTCGCGAAACGATCTATCTCGCATACGGGGAAATAGGCCGTTGAGGCAACGCGATGGTAATCATTTCGACGTTGTTCGGCCAGGAGCACAACCGTTCCTGCTCGGGCGAGGGTAACGAGCCGGACCAACAGTCCGTCAAACCGGGTGATCGGCGCCGACCAGACTCGCCTATGCGCGAGCCGGACGTCGGCGAAACCGACGTACCGCCGGAAGCACAGGCGAACCCGCCCGCCAATTCGACGCGATCGTATATCCATCTGTCGCGGTTCCTGATCATCAATACCGCCGCCGTCGCGCTGCTGGTCGCCGCTTGGCTCAAGGGCTGGCTAGGCATGGTGGTTGCAGCCGATCGCTCGTACATGACGCTGGTAATTGCCGCCGCCCTGGTGTTCGGCCTTTACCTATGCGCGTCGCGGATGATCGGATTGCGCCGCTATGTCGCCAGTCTGAAACACCCGGCGCTGTCAGAGCCGCGACGCACAGTACTACTGATGCGAATCGGCATGGTGCGCCACATCGCCAACAACTTGGTCATGCTTGGCCTGATCGGCACGGTGCTCGGTTTCGTGATCGCCTTCGCGGGCATCGAGCCCGGCATGATCGGCGACACCGAGATGGCGGCCGGAATGATCACCCAGGTCGTCGACGGCATGGGCGTGGCGCTCTACACCACCTTGGTCGGCGCGATCGCGCATATCTGGCTTTACGGCTGCTACAAGATCCTTGAGCACGCCGCGACCGCGGCCTGGATGGGCGAGCCGTGCTAGACATTGAGCGCGAGGACGCAAGCGGCACGGTTTTCCGCGATGCGATCCTGCTGTCGTTGCTCGGGTTGATGTTGATCATCGTAATCCTGCTGCAATATTTTAATCCGCCGACACAGGAAGCCACCGCCGAGCCGCCCGGAAACGTCATCGTCGAAATCGAGTGGCCGAGCGAGCTCGATACCGATATCGACCTTTGGGTCCAAGCGCCCAAAGACCGGTCCGTGGGCTATTCGAATAAGGGCAATGCCGTACTCAACCTGCTGCGCGACGATGTCGGCGCGCGCCAAGACATTTCGAATATCAACCACGAGATCACCTATAGCCGTGGTGTCTTGGCCGGCGAGTATGTGGTGAATCTTCACTATTACGCCAATCACACCGGGCGCGGCGGCAAAGTGAAAGTGCCGGTTCACGTTTGGGTAAGCGTAAAGAAAGATAGCATGGCAACGCCCCGCATCATTGTCGACAGAACATTGACGATGGAACGCGTCGGCGACGAACAAACCGTGTTCCGATTCAGATTGGGTGAGCGGGGCGAACTGATCGCCGGCTCGGTCAATGAACGGTTCAAGGCGTTGCGGGCATGGAAGGGCTGATTAGCGCTGCGTTCGTCGGCTGGGTAGTGGCAACTTCGGCGCTCGCCTTCGCCGCTATTGGCGCGCCCATCCATTGGGGACGCCGAATGACCCTGGTGGCGATCCTGCCCATGGCGCTCGGGCTCGGCGGTTGGATCATGTTGACGCTGATGACCGGGCCGAAGCCGCATTTCCTTGAATGGCGCGACGGCGAAACCGCGTTGCTGGCGCACGACTGGGTCGAGGGCGAAGCGATCTATCTGTGGGTGCGTTGGCCTGACGAAGACATGCCGCGCGCCTATCGCCTGCCGTGGAGCGAAGAAACCGCGCAGCAAATCGAACAGGCCGAGCAGGCCAACGAGGCGGAGGGCGGCGAAACCGTGGTAGAATTCCGCGAAGGCGTCGGCGGTGACACGGCGATGATGGCGGAGAACGAGAATGAATCGCCGTTCGACTTTGAATTCAGCCTCGAACAACGCCAACCACCGTCGATATATGCCCTGCCGCAACCGATGCCCGCGGCCAAACCGGCGGCCGATCAAGAACCAGCCTATAATTTTGGCGAATCCGATATCGATGATCGTTCATAGTCGGGCGTGAATCATACGATGACTGTTGAATCTGACGCGATTGGCTTTATCGTAAGCCTATGCTGATTCGGAAAATCGATTTCCTTGCCCAGGCAATAGCATGTGCGGCAATGCTTGCGGCCAGCGCTGTTTGGACCTCCGATAGTCTGGCGTCGGGCGCCGGATCGGCTGAAGCTGGGCAAGCTCTCGCCGAGCGGGCTTGCGCACGCTGCCACGCGGTCGAGGGTGACGGGCCCGGGCCGGCTCCCGAGGCGCCGGCGTTCACGCGCATTGCGCAACAGTGGCCGCCCGATCACTTACGCGAGGCGTTCGCCGAAGGCATTATGGTCGGGCACGGCCCGGTCGAAATGCCGGCTTTCGAGCTTGAGCCGGCCGCCATCGACGACCTGGTCGCCTACCTAAACAGTTTGGCGGGCGGCTGATTCGCTCGGAGCAGCGCGGGACTTACCGCGCGACCTTCTGGAGTGAGTGCCGACGATTGCTGGTAAACGGGCGCACCTGTTCCGGCCAGCGGCCGACCTCAACGGCTTCGGCCCATTGCGGGCTCACCAGAACCTCGGGACTTTCGATCTCGTAAATCGCGCTATATTTGGGGTCGCCCTCGTTTTCGATGGCGCGGCGTTCGCCGCCGATGCTCAGGGTCAGCGGCTCACTGACCAGCCGGGTCACTGAAATTACGCCCGGTACCTTGAGCAAGCACGGCACATGCTCGGTATCGTAGACTTCGTTGAACAGCGCTTCCCTGTCGGGCGCCACGTCCATGCTGACTGTGAACAGATAGTTACCGGAGATCGGCATAGCCCCCTCCTTATTGCGTAAGCACCGTCAGCTATCCGGCCCGCTGTCGAGCGCGGCGAACACGGTTTGCCGTTCGATCTCCTCGACATTGTCCGGCCGCGCAAACGGCGCCGGCGTGGGCTCGCCGACCTGACGCGGCCGACCGATCGCTTGAAAGAAATCTTCCAAGCCGCCGGGCATCAGCACCCACATCATTTTGAGGTCGACATTGCCGTCATTAATGAAGGTGTGCTTGTTCCAGGGCCCAACATAGACCGTGGTGCCCGGTTGGATCGGATGCTCAACATCGTTGACCACCGCTTTGCCGGTGCCTTCGAAAAAGAACAGCAATTCCTGCTCGGTCCCGTGTTGGTGTTCGCGCACGTGGCAGCCGGGCGCTATAACCTGAATGCCTGACGAAAAGCCCTGGATCTTCCCAGAATCGCGCTTCGAGACACGGACTTCGGAATAACCGTTGGCCGGCACCGGCTGCCAAAAGCTTTCGCCTTCGTCGGGCTGACGAACAACCACGGCGCCCGGTTCACTCTGTGCCATGTGACGCCTCCTTTCGTATTGCGCTTTAAGCCGATCCTGACCAAACAACCGCCGCCTGGCAATGGCCGCACGGATCCGCCGCGGTGATCAGGACTTATCGCTAACCCCGGCCTCCGCGAACGTCGCCATGCCGGTATGAGTGACAATCGCCGCCTTGACGATGTTGGCAGCCAGCGCCGCGCCCGACGCCTCGCCGAGGCGCAGGCCGAGGTCGAGCAGCGGCGCCATACCGAGCGCGGCGAGCAGGCGGTCGTGGCCGGGTTCGGCCGAGCGATGCGCGGCGACGCAATGGTCGAGCGCGTCAGGCCGAGCGGCGTGAAGCACGGCGGCGGCGGCGCAACAAATGAATCCGTCGAGAAGCACCGGTACATGCTTTTCCCGCGCGCCGAGCACGGCGCCAGCCATCGCCGCGAGTTCGCGTCCGCCAAGCCGACGCAGCGCCTCAAGCGGATCGCTCAGCGCGTCCGCGTGACGCGCCAAGCCAGCCGCCACCGTTTCGGTCTTGCGTGCCAACCCCGCATCGTCGACGCCGGTGCCGCGGCCGACCCAATCCGCCGGTTCGCCGCCGAAAAGCGCGCAGGCGAGCGCCGCCGCTGATGTGGTATTAGCGATGCCCATCTCGCCGAGACACAGCAAATCGGCGTCGGCATCGACCCGCTCACGGCCGAAGGCGACCGCGCCGGCGCACTCCTCTTCGCTCATCGCGGGTTCGGCGGTAAAGTCCGCGGTCGGCCGGTCGAGGTCGAGCGCATGGACATCGAGATCGGCGCCGACGGACTGGCAAAGCTGGTTGATGGCCGCGCCGCCGGCCTGGAAGTTCGCCACCATTTGGACCGTCACCTCAGCCGGGAACGCCGACACGCCGCGCGCGGCAATGCCGTGATTGCCGGCGAACACCAAAACCTGGATGCGCTCGGCGCTCGGCGGATGCCGGCCTTGCCATCCGGCCACCCAAGCCGCCAAGTCCTCCAGCCGCGCCAGTGAGCCGGCGGGCTTGGTGAGTTGTGCCTCGCGCTCTTGCGCCTGGTTGATGGCCGATCGGTCGGGGCCGGGAAGCGCATCGAGCGCGCCGCGGATCATGCTAAAGTCCAAACTGGATCTCCAAGTGACGAGGCGGCCGGAATGGCCGCTGGCCAAATCATCTATCGCAAACGGAGCGGGAACGGAATGCGACAGGGCGATATGGCGCGGCGGAACTGGCGCGACGAATTCCGCGTCGCGACCATGTTCCTGACCCGACTGCCGGTCCGCGCGACCGGCGACGGGCTGCCCGCGCTCGGCGGCGCGGCCTGGGCGTTTCCATTAGTCGGGCTCGGGGTCGGACTGGCGGCGGGCGTGGTTTATGGCGTCGCGAGTTGGTTCGGCCTGACCGGATGGCTTGCCGCGGTTTTCGCCGTGGCTGCACAGATCGCCTTGACCGGCGCCTTACATGAAGACGGCTCGGCCGACGTCGCGGACGGTTTCGGCGGCGGCACGGACAAGTCGGCCAAACTCGCGATCATGCGCGACAGCCGAATCGGCGCCTTCGGCGTAATCGCGCTGGTGCTGAGCCTGGCGGCGCGGATCGGTGTGCTCGCGGCACTGGCTGATACCGGCGCGGTGATCGCGGCGCTGATGGTTTCCGGCGCCGCCTCGCGCGCGGGCATGGCGGTGATGATGCGCGCCCTGCCGGCGGCGCGTGATGACGGTCTGGGGCACGGCGCAGGCGCACCGGATTCCGACGCGACGATGGTCGCGTTGGTCATTGCCGTCGCGGCAGCGCTGCTCTTGCTCGGCGGCGGCGGCGGCCTCGCGGCGCTGATCGGCGCCGCGCTTGGTGCGCTCGGTCTCGCATCGCTTGCGCGGCGACAGATCGGCGGCCAAACCGGCGACGTGCTGGGCGCTGGTCAGCAGACGGCGGAAGTGCTGTGCCTGTGCGCGATCGTCACCGTTGATTAGGGCAGACGGTTAACGAACCCGACGCTCCAGGCGTCTTCGCCATACTGCGCGATAGATGTCAGCGACAGCGGCGCCACCGAAATGGAGAGTGCGCGGTCGAGGTTGAGGTCGAGCGCCTTGGCAAGCGCCGCGCGAATTGAGCCGGCATGCGCGACCACCACGATATCGCCGCCCGAACATGCGGCGCCGACCTGTTCGATCGCGCTAGCGACGCGGGCGAAAACCGTGTCGTACCTTTCGCCACCCGGCGGCTGTAGCAAAGACGGGATTCGCCAGGCCTCATCGCCGGTCTCGGCGCGAACCTCGTCGTAAGTCCGTCCCTGCCAAACACCGAAATGCTGTTCGGCGAAGCCGGGTTCGACGAGTGGCTCGCCATCATCGTCTTTGCGATTGGCGCGGATCGCCTCAAGCGTGGCGCGCGTCCGGCAAAGCGGGCTACACACCCAGGTTGGCGACGCCGGCACGGCGTCAGACAAACGCGCGAGCGCCGCGAGATCGCTGAGGTCCGGAACAAGGTCCAACTGGCCGACGCAAACCGCGTTGTTCTCGACCACCGGCCCGTGACGGATCCACCACCAACGGGTGACCGGCTCGGTCATGCGGCGCGGGGTTCGGATAGCGCGTTGGCGAGCCGAGCGAACGCGGCCTCGGTCGCCGGCACAGCGAACCGTAAACGGTCCGCCCGGTCGGGAAAATCTCGGACATGAATGGCGTGGCGGCCAAGGTGGTCGTGGAGCGCCCGCGCATTGGGCGTCTCAACCAACCGAAACAACGCGGTGCCGCCAACCACGTTGAGACCGGCGCGACCAAAAGACGCGTCGAGGCGCGCCGCACGCGCGGCCAAACCGGCACGTGTCTCCGCGATCCACGTGGAATCGGCGAGCGCCGCAGCGCCAATTTCCGCGGCTGGCCCGCTAACCGCCCATGGGCCGAGACCGTCGGCGATGCGCGCGGCCAACGCCAGCGCCGCAAGCGCGAAACCGAGTCTCAATCCGGCTAAACCAAAAAACTTGCCAAACGAACGAAGTACGATCAGTCCACTGTCCGAAACGTCTGGCGCAAGACTCAGCGCCGGATCAAGATCGGCGAACGCCTCGTCGACCACCAACCAACCGCCGCGCGCCGCCAAAGCGCGCGACAGCTCTATCAGGCGTGCTCGCGCGATGATACGGCCGTCGGGGTTATTGGGGTTGCCGACCACCACCACGTCGAAGCGCTCGGATAGAGAATCCGGGCTCTCAACAACCGTCACCGCGTGGCCGCATGCCACCCACCGTGCTTGATGTTCGCCGTAAGTCGGACCAAGCACGGCAACATTGGATCGGTCGCGCAAATGCGGCAACAACTGTATCAGCGCCTGACTGCCGGGGGCCGGCACCACGCAATCCGCGCTTGGCGCGCCGTAGCAAGCCGCCGCCGCTTTCCGCAAACGCTCGTCAACCGCGCTGTCGGGCAGGCGCGCCCAAGCCGCCTCGGAAGGTGGCGTGAAAGGATAGGAAACCGGATTGATACCGGTGCTGAGGTCCAGCCAGTCGGCGTCAGGCAAGTGAAAACGACGCTTGGCCGAAGCCAAGTCGCCGCCATGATGAACGCCGGGATGAACGCCGGTGGTCTCGGTCCTCGCCATGCGCCGGTCAGAACGCCTGCTGATAAATTTCCAGCGCGTCGTCATAGGTGACCTCGCGCGGATTGTTGACTAACAGACGTTGCTGCTTCATCGCCTCTTCGGCCATCATCGGCAATTGATTGTGGCTAATACCGACTTGGCGCAGTTGACGCTCGATTCCCAATTCGTCGATCAAGCCCTCGAACGAATCGATGAAACGAATAGTCAGCTCACCATCGGAACCGCTGCCAACGGCCGGAAAAGCGATTGGCGCGACCTCGGCATAGTGGCGTTCCGCGACCGGCGCGTTGAAGCGCATGACGTGCGGCAGCACGAGCGAGTTGGACAATCCGTGCGCGACATGGAAGTGGCCACCGATTGGATAAGCCAGCGCATGCACCGCCGCGCACGGCGCATTTGAAAACGCCATGCCCGCGAGCATCGAACCAAGCAGCATATTGGCGCGCGCGTCGCGGTCGGCGCCATCGCGACAAACGGCGCGAATATTGTTGCCGAGCAACGCCAGGGCTTCACGCGCCAGCGCGTCGGACACCGGGTTCTTCTTGATCTTCGAGGTATAGGCCTCGAGTGCGTGAACCATGGCATCGATACCGGTCGCCGCGGTCACATGCGCCGGCAGGCCGAGCGTCAGGTCGGCATCAAGGACAGCGCAATCGCAAAACAGGATTGGCGAAACCACGCCCATCTTGAGCGCTTCGCCGGTGGTGACGATAGCGATCTGCGTCACCTCCGACCCCGTGCCGGCGGTGGTCGGCACCTGGATCAAGGGCAGGCGCTCGCCCTTCGCCTGATCAACGCCATAAGCCTCGGCAAGCGGCTGGTCGGAGCCGGCCAGAAAAGCCACCAGTTTGGCGACATCCATCGAACTACCGCCGCCGAAACCAATCACCGCGCCAACCTTTCTTTCGGTGGCAAGGGCGGCGGCGCTTAACACGGTGGCTTCGGACGGATCGGCCTCGACCTGGTCGAACAGCACGCAGTCGATGCCGGCCGATTTGAGGTTGTCCACCGCCGCATCGATTAAGCCGAGCCCGCGAATGCCCGGATCGGTCACCAGAATCGCGGACGACGCACCACGCTCGCGCACCAGATCGGCCAGCCGCGCCGACGCGCCAGGCTCGGAAATAATGGTGCCCACAGTTTGAAATCGAAAGCCGTCCATGGTCGTCTCCGTTTCAGCGCCACGCCGCATCAAGATGTCGTAGTTTATCTGGTCCACGCCGGGCGACGGGCGGTTTTTGTGAATCGAGGCTGTGCTGTATCATGTGCCCCGAAAAGATCAATAAGGACAGGTGGATAATGCACCGGATGAGACTGATTTGGCTGGCGGGCGCGATGCTGGTTGCCGGCCCGGTCGCGGCGGCCGCGGCAGACTATGTGCAGGTCCGGGTGACCAATCCGTCCGAGCAGAAATGGAACGTCGAGGTGCGCGACATGATTTGCGAAGGCAAAGTGTTGTGGCGCGGAAAGATGGCGCCTGGCCAGGAGAAAAAGCTCAGAATTTGTACCGGCGAAGATGGTAGTGGGATCATTCGCACCATGGTCGCCGGCGGCTGCGCCAGCGCCAAGGCGACGGTCCATGACGGGCTTGCCAAAGGCGCCGAAATCTCGGTCTCGCCGATTGAGCCGATTGAAGAGTGAGCCGCCGCGTGATTTTCATTGGTCGGGCGGGCCTGGCATGTGTGCTGGCCGTGATATTGACCAGCTGCTTTGAGAGTGACGAGGAACGGGCTACCCGAGCCTACGCCGATTACGATTTCCAAACCGCGCAAGCGCTCGCGCAAAAGATTGCCGGCGAAGACAATCCCCGCGGCTATGAACTGCTTGCTCTGATGGCGGCGCAAGGCCTTGGCCGGCCAATCGATTATTCCGAGGCCTTTGGATTGGCCGACAAAGCCGCGACGCTCGATCAAACCTATCTGGCCACGCGCGATACCGTTTCAGCACATATCGAGGCCACCGCCGAAGCCGCGCAGGCTGCTTTCGACGCCGAGGATTATGACCGCGCCTACGCCCTTACCGAGCCGTTAGCGACCTATGGCCACGATGCGGGAATGACTTTGAGGAAGGCGCTCGTCGTCGGCCACTACATCGCGCTGCCGGGATCAGACATCTCGTGGCGTCGCTTCTGGAACACCTGCAGCGGCAACACCCGGTTCGACACGAATGAGCGATCCGAGGAAGCCTTTGCCGAGCAGTGCGGCGATCGCCAGGCGGTTTGGGATGGAACCGTAGTGCGGACCTTGAACGGCCAGGCTTATGTCAAGATGAGCCCGGGTCGACCAGGCGCGCGCCACGATCTAACCCTGAGATTGGCCGGCGATGCGCCGGCGGAGCTCATGGTGCCGGGCAGTAAAGTGCGGTTTGGCGGCGTGATTGCTGAGCGCGGAACGCCAGCACGGCCGGACATTCTGATCGAGGCGCGGCTGATCGAGCCGGCCCCGATGAATGACGATGAGAGTCGGCGTGCGGAGGTCGACAAAATTCGCGCGGTGATGCGGGCTTGCCAGGAACTCGCCGAGGTCCGCTTCCGCGAAAATCACATGCCCGACTGGGCGATCGAGGTCGAAGCCAAGGTGCGCGCCGGCGGCAGCCCGCGCAGTCGCGCGTTTTCATTGTTCGTCGGCGTGGTCTCGGAAGCCGATGTGTTCCAACCTACCGACGACGGCGGTTGGCGCGGCGTGTGGAGCGGCACCGTGACCATCCAGAGCGTCGTAGCGCGGACCGCCCAGGTCACGAAATTTACCGCCGACTGCCAGATGGACCCGTCATTCAAGCGCGGCATGACACCCGAAGACCATGGCAGCTTGGCCTTCGTCTCGATAACAGAGCCAAAAGTGGACTCAGCCCCAGGTCGGCTGCAGACCCCGCGACGGGGTGACTAACGCCTTAGCCACGGCGACGGATTAATCCGTCGCTGTCTCGGGTTTGGGTTCCCATTGCGCGGCCAGAGCCTTGGCCTCCTCGATCTGTTCCGGGGTCATGTATTCTTCTTCGAGGAACTTCAAGTGGCCGTCGGCGCCCTCGCGGCCGCGTTCGGACGCAAGCAGGAACCACTTGTACGACTCGACGAAATCCTGTTTGACCGTCCGGCCCTCGTCATACATGTAGCCGAGATTGGTCATCGCGTCGGCGAAGCCCTGCTCGGCTGCGCGGCGATACCATTTGATCGCTTCAACCTCGTCCAACGTCACGCCGCGGCCTTTGCGATACATAAATCCAATATTGTTTTGGGCCATGGGATCGCCGGCCTCAGCCAACGGGTACCATGCTTTGAACGCCTCATCGTAGTTGCGTTTCGCGTAAGCCTCGTTGCCTGATTCAAAGTCGGCCCACGCGACAGATAGTGACAACAGCGCCGCTGCGCCGACCGCGATTAGCCCAGTCGCTGCCTTACCTAAGCGAGTCATGGTTTTCAGTTGCCTCATTTCTTAGTGGCCGCCACCGCCGCCACCGCCCGTTTCTACTTTCAGCTTCCGGCACATCCTCGACTCGCCGAAAAAGATTTGGCAGTCCGACTTCAAGAGCGTGTCGTCGCGGCCCTCGAAATGGTCGACGATAAACTCGGCCACGCTTTTGACTTGGCGAAAGTTAAGCACGTTGCGCGATTGGCCCGGCCGGTCTTCGGCTTCCATATCGTCCAGCGTCATTCCCTCATAGCACTCGTATTTCTTGTAGGCCTGAGGGATGTGATAGGGCATACCGGTGCCGGGGCGACCGCACGCAATGACCTCGATTAGCTGATCGCGGGTCAGGAAATTTTGTCGGAAGTTGATCGGCGTGCCGCCATAGCCGGGTCCGCCCATGCCGTGCCACTTGTGACAGGTGATGCAGCCAGCTTGTTTGTAAATTGGCGCACCCGGATGCGCCGGCGCGCCCTGCGCGAATACCGGCGCGTTCCAGGCGAAAATCGCAACGGCGAGACTCAGCCCCAAAGCCGCCTGTGAGATACGCGCAATTAGAGTTCGGTCAATTTCGATCGGCACAGGGTCCTCCCAATTCACGGTCGCGGCTGTTCCGCGATATCGCCCGGGCGCTGGCCTTGTCACCCGATATTATTTTTTTGGTACGCCATGTAAACCGGCGCATCGGATCAACGCAACCCCCCGGCTCACCTCAATATTGCCTGAAATTCCAGCAGCGTGATTTCTGGTGGCCGCCAGCCGCCAGCTTCTCGGGGTGCCCGGTTTCATACTCGCGAACCAGCGCCAGCGCGGCGAAATGGCAATGGCGCGGAATATAGTCTTTCTGCAGCGCGTCGAACTTCGGCTTTGCCTCCGAGACACCGCCATGGTGGGCCAGCATGAGCCAGGCATAACCGGAAATGACGTCTCGCTGCACGCCGACGCCATTGGCGAGCATCAGGCCGAGTTCATATTGGGCGCGCACGTCGCCACTCACCGCGGCATCGGTCCATTCCGCATGGGCGGCCTTGTAATCGCTCGCTTCGAAGGCCTGTTGGCCGGCGGCAAAATCGGCCGCGACCGGAGGCGCCGCCCAAACCAGCCCCAACGCGACACCAATTGCGCCATAAATTCCAGGTTTCATCATGACCTCTCCCGAACCCGATCCGCCCTGATATCAAGGCTTATCGATATCGTGTCCGCAGCCGTGCGCCGCAAGCTGATCTGGACAAAGCAAAGCCCGCGCCGATGCGTCGACGCGGGCCCGCCTAGAACGTTTCGATGCGGTATTAGCTGGCTTCCATCAGCTTCATGGCCTGCTGGCGCTTCTCACCAACACAGGTTTTGAGCGCCGCGACACACTGGCCAGTATCACCACCCTGGCAGCCTTGCAGCCCGGTGTCGCAGATCTGCACTTGCTCCGGCGAAGTCTGCTCTTCCGCCGTCGGATTGGCCAAACCTGCCGACGACAGCCCTGCGACCGCGACGACCATGGTCAACGCATAAATGGTTTTCTTCATTGTTTCCTCCCTCCGGCTCCATACCCTGGGACCGCCAGTTTTCGAGCCGTTTTCAAGCCCAACTCTTCGGCCGTATGCAGCCGATCCCCAATCGGCGACGCCAGTGTCGGGCGCACCGGGCCAGTCTGCAAGACCACCGACCGGTCCGCCCCCGATGCGCATTGGTGCTAGACAACCACTCGCATCCGCCTTGAGGACGAAAAAGAATAGCAATAGATTTCGAGAAACGAAAGACGTTGAGCGAATATGTTTATGAAAACGCGAGCTTTTACCTCAATCTAAGGGCTCTATCAGGCATTCCAGCGATAATGGAACGGATGTTCCCGTCGAAATTCGAGAAAACCGAGAAATTAGGATGAATGGAACCAGATTTATTGCGCTAGCCAGCCTGTCCGCACTTGCCGTGTCCCTCGCGTGCGGACCTGCGGTTGCCGCCTCGAAAGCCGGTGGCGATGTTCGCGAGTTTACCGTTGGATTATCGACCGATGAATTGCCCAAAGAAGGCTATCTCGGCTTTGCCTGCGGCAATAACGGCGACGCGCCAGGTGACGAGATCGAAGGCTGGCACGCGTTCGCGGAGTGTCCGCCGGATGAAAAGGGGCTCCACGAAGTCGCTTTTCAATATGACGATTCCGAGGTGTTGTTCGACGATCTAGAGGGAACGGCGATCGCCGGTCATCCGGTCATAATTTCTCTCTTATTCAACAATAACGGCGTGGTCGAAGCCCTGCGGGTTTTTACCGACCCTGCCGCGCGGCCGTACAACAAACGGCGCGCACGCGTTCTGGCGCGCAAGGTTAAGGCTCGTTTCGGCATGGCCGGCTGGGATTGTGAAAATCTGCCACCGGAGGGATCCGAGGGCGAAATCGGCGGCGTGTTTACCAAAGAACGCTGCGAGACCGATCTCGGCAATCGGACGGTCACCTTGTTTACTCACTTCTACCGGACCTTCTCCAACGGCGAAGAAGAGCTAGTCAATTCGACTCAGTTCGAGGTTTGGCGCAAGGCCGAGACGCCGTCCTAACCGCGCCCAATTCCGACACACAAAAAAAAGAGCGGCCCCGGTAAGGGGCCGCTTGATAGGTTTTTCGGTTCCCGGTCTTGGGTCGAGCGGCTTGTTCGCGTATCCGCCCGACCCAGTCAGGGACTTGTTGAAATTATCGCTTAGAGCGCGAACACCCAAAGCAGGTTGGCGTTGCGGATTTTCTCGAGACCCGGAGTGGACGGCGCAAAGTAAGTCGGCACCGTGCCCCAACCGCCCGAGGAAACCGCGATGTATTGCTTGCCATCAACGGCGAAGCTCATCGTCGGCGCATCGGTCAGCGTGTTCATGTGGAAGCACCACAGCTCGTCCAGCGACTGGTCGTCGAATGCGCAGAACTTGCCTTCATGCTGGGCCACGAACACCAGGCCGCCAGCGGTCGACAGCACGCCAGCCATCACCGGATAACGGGTGTCGACCTTTTTCACCATACGGCCGGTGGTCACGTCCATTGCCGTTAGGCTGCCCGCCAGGCTTTTGCCATCGCTGCTCTGAGCGGTGGTGACGTCAGGCATGCCGCCCGAGAACCACTCGCGGAGCACGAAGCTGCCGTTCGGGCCCGGGGTCTCTTCTTCGTTGTTGACCGTGATGCAGCTCTCGATGGTCGGAATGTAAGCCAACTGAGTCTTTGGGCTGTACGACATCGGCATCCAGTTCTTGCCGCCCATCAGGTTCGGGCAGAACGTCGCCGTCTTGTTGGTCCGGTTCGGCGTGCGCTCGGCAACGTAGACCTGAACGTCGGAGTTCGGGTCATAGTCGAGCGGTAGGCCGGTAACCTTGTCCAGACCACGCGTCCAGTTGAGCTCTTTCACGAACGGCACGCCGTAGATGAACTCACCATTGGTGCGGTCGATGGCGTAGAAGAAGCCGTTACGATCGGCATGGATAAACGCTTTGCGATCGCTACCGCCGATATTGACGTCGACGAGAAGGTTCTCGTTGATACCGTCATAATCGTACGGATCGTTCGGCGTGTACTGGAAGTGATACGCGACCTTGCCGGTATCGGCGTCGACCGCGAACATGCCGGACGTGTAGAGATTGTCGCCGGGACGATAGTCGTTATCCCAGTCCGGACCCGGATTGCCGACGCCCCAGATGAGCAGATTGGTCTCCGGATCGTAGGAGCCGGTCTGCCACGTCGAACCGCCACCGGTCATCCACGCGTCATAATCGTCTTTCCAGGTTTCGAACCCAGGCTCACCCGGACCTGGAACCGTGTAACGACGCCAGGCTTCCTTGCCGGTGTTGAGATCGACCGCCGCGAGCCAGCCGCGAATGCCGTACTCAGCGCCAGACACACCGGAGATCGCCAGGTCCTTGACCACCAGCGGAGCGATCGTAATGGTCTCGGCGATCGCCGGATCGGCAAGCTGGATTTCCCAGACCAACGCACCGTCGGCCTTGTTGATCCGAAGCATGCGCCCGTCGAGCGTGCTCATGATCACCGAATCCTGCCAAATCGCGACGCCGCGATTGTTAATCGCACAGCAGGTCACGTTGCCGGCCCAGTCCTTGTCCACGCCCGGATCGTAGGTCCAATTGACCATGTCCGGTCCCTGACCCGCTTTACGCAGGTCGATGGACATCAGCTCGCTCCAGCCGTTCGGCATGTACATCGTGCCGTTTTCGACGATCGGCGTGCCTTCGATATTGCCGTAACGCCAGAAGCCGCCGCCCTCGGTCCCGCCGAGCGCGATGGTGTAGGCCACGTTGAGACCACCAACGTTATCCTTGTTGATCTCGTCGAGCGGCGAAAAACGGTGTGAAGAGTAGGTCCGGTGAGTGGTCAACCAATCATCTGCATTGTCCGCCGCGTTCAAGAGATCGTCAGCGGTAGTCAGTTCCGACGCGAACGCCGGAAGCGCAATAGCGGCAGCAAGCACGCCCGCGCCAGCCGTCGCCAATGTCTTGCCAAATTTGAAAGTCATTACGCGGTATCCTCCCCAACGACTTTACGACGCGCGCAGAGGCCCTATCGGCGACCCGGCCGGGACCTCAACGTCCCACCAAGTTCTGTCTGCGCCGCGACGAGCACTTGACGACCCTCGCATCGCGGCGTTACGCGCGCCAGACTGCAAAAAATTCTGACCGGCGCTTTGGATCAAGTCAATGCTAGAGTTGGAAAACTGACATAACCGGACGGTGAATTAGCAGAATTCCGCGAATGGGCGGATTTACCGCAATGCAGCACTGCAAATGGATCAGATAGTCGCCGAATTGCCCGCCGGCTTTGACGACGTCGAGGCGCTTGAGGCGTTCATGACAGAACCAACCTCGGCGCTGGTCGAGGACTTGGCGGCGCTTGACGGGGACATCATGGTGCTCGGTGTGGGCGGCAAGATTGGGCCAACTTTGGCGCGGCTGGCGCGGCGCGCCGCTCCAGACAAGCGGGTCATCGGAGTTTCGCGGTTTAGCGAGCCCGGCTTGCGCGAACGGTTGGAAAGTTGGGACATCGAGACCATCGCCTGCGATCTGCTCGACCGAGCCTCGGTAGCGGCGTTGCCGCGCACACACAACGTCGTGTTTCTCGCCGGGCGCAAATTTGGCTCGGCAAGCAACCAACCGCTGACCTGGGCGATGAACGCTCACGTCCCGGCAATCGTGGCCGAGATTTTCCGGGACTCACGCCTTGTCGCTTTCTCCACTGGCTGCGTTTACCCCTACATGCCTGTGGCGAGCGGCGGTGCGAGCGAACGAATGCCGCCGAATCCGCCGCCCGGCGAATACGCCTGGTCGTGCCTGGCGCGCGAGCGATTGTTCGAACATGCATCGCGTACGTACGGCACGGCGGGCCGGCTGATCCGGCTTAACTATGCCATCGATCTGCGCTATGGCGTGCTCCACGACATCGCCCGCGCGGTCATGGCCGGCGAACCGGTCGACGTGACCACCGGCCATGTCAACGTGATCTGGCAGGGGGATGCGAACGCTCAGGCACTTCGCTCCCTACGCCATTGCACGACGCCAACCACACCGCTCAACGTGACCGGGCCGGAGACCATCTCCGTGCGCTGGCTAGCGATGGAGTTTGGTCGCTTGCTTGGTATGACGCCGAATTTGGTGGGATTCGAAGCAAACGAAGCCTGGCTCAGCAACAGCGCGGAGGCCGCGGGCCTTTTCGGCTATCCGAGCGTCCCGCTGGCTCGCATGATCGCCTGGACCGCCGACTGGGTCGGCCGCGGCGCGGCGAGCCTTGGCAAACCCACCCATTTCGAAGCCCGCGACGGACAATTCTGATGCAGTTGTTGACCCCGGATACCCTGCCCGACCGCCTGGAAGACGAAGATGCCGTTGAAGAGCTTCTCTCGCGGCCAAGCCAAGCTCTGATCGACGATATGGCGCGACTGGATGGCGACATTCTTGTGCTTGGTGTCGGCGGTAAAGTTGGCCCGACGCTCGCGCGGCTGGCCAAGCGCGCCGCCCCGAACAAGCGCGTGGTTGGCATCGCGCGTTTCTCGGATAAGAAAGTCAGAGCCCGGCTCGACGCCTGGGGCGTCGAAACGATAGCTTGCGACTTACTCGACCGCGCGGCGGTGGCGGCCCTACCAATTCTGCCAAACATCGTCTACATGGCGGGCCGAAAGTTCGGCACCGATGGCGACGAACCATTCACCTGGGCGATGAATGTCGATGCGCCGGCAATCACCGCCGAAGCCTTCCGCGACTCCCGCATCGTCGCGTTTTCGACCCTATGCGTCTATCCGTTTACGCCGATCGCCGATGGCGGGGCAACCGAGGACATAACCCCGGGGCCACCAGGCGAATACGCCAATTCGTGCCTCGGCCGCGAACGCATGTTCGAATATTTCTCAGGCGTTCACGGTGCGCCGGGTCGGCTGATTCGCCTCGCCTACGCCATCGACATGCGCTATGGCGTGTTGCACGAACTAGCGACAAAGGTGCGCGACGGCACCCCGATCGACCTGACCACCGGTCACACGTCGATCATCTGGCAGGGCGACGCCAGCGCGCAAATTCTTCGCAGCCTTTTGCATAGTACGGCACCGACCACGCCGCTCAACATCACCGCGCCCGATATCGTGAGTATTCGATCTCTTGCGGAAGGACTGGCCGCACGATTGGGCAAGAAGCCTGCGTTCACCAGCCGCGAAGCCGACACGGCTTGGGTGATGAACGGCACCCAGGCGTTGGGTCTGTTTGGCGCGCCGGTGGTGACCACAGACCGGATGCTCGACTGGATTGCGGACTGGGTTTCGCACGATGGGCCGTCCTACGGCAAACCGACCCGTTACGACTCGCGTGACGGCCGGTTCTGACCCCAGCGGCCTGGACCGCAGGGCCCTGCGGCCCGACGACGCCGTGAGCTTGGTCGGGTTGTCGGGCGACGCCGGCTGGAACCAGACCGAGGATGATTGGCGGCTCATGCTCGAACTGGGCGAGGGCTTTGGCTATTGGCAGTCGGAGACGCCCGTCGCAACTGCCTTGATCCTGCCGTATGGCAGCCAGTTCGCCTGGCTGAGCATGGTGCTGGTTGCTGAAGCTTGGCGGCGACAGGGCCTTGCCAGTCGGCTGACCGAGGTTTGCTTAAAGAGAGCGCGGGCGCTTGGATTGGCGCTTCGACTTGACGCCACCGATACCGGCCGTGCGGTCTATCGTCGTTTCGGATTCACGGATCAATACACTTTCACGCGCTTCGCGGCCGACCGGCCGACCGTCGGAAACGAAGCAACGGCGGACGTGCGCACCGCCACTGTCGATGATCTTGATGCTATCGCGGCGTACGATGCGGCCTCGTTCGGCGCGGGTCGCAAGGCAGTGCTGACAGCACTGTTGAAGGGCCGATCATCCCTTGGCTGGGTTTCGGATGCCAATGACGCGTGCGCCGGCTTTGTACTCGGACGCGACGGTTGTCGGGCTATCCAATTTGGACCCTTGGTGGCCGACGATACCCCAACCGCGATCGCGCTGGCGGCGGCGGCGTTGCGCGATTTACGAGAGCGCGTCTTTGTCGACGTGATCGATGGCCGCGACGATTTCCTGAGCTGGCTCGCCGAGGCCGGATTTGTGCCGCAAAGACAATTCACCCGCATGAGCTTGGATGAGCCGGCGTTCGACCCTCCCCCGGCCAGCTTCGTGGTGGCGGGCCCGGAGTTCGGCTGACCAGCTTGACCAGTGCGAAGCTAGACTTCTACGCTGATCCCTCAACTCACAATCGGATTTGCCGTAGTGATCGGTGCTGAACATATTCCGGACGCGGTCCGCGCGGTTCTGTGCAAAGGGACGGTGATTCCCGCACATCTGCTCGCGCTTAGTGCAGAGAGGCAGCTCGACGAGCAGCGGCAACGCGCGCTGAGCCGTTACTACCTTGATGCCGGGGCCGGTGGCTTGGCGGTCGGGGTGCACGCCACCCAGTTCGCCATCCGCGAAGCCGGCTTGTACCAGCGCGTGCTCGGCCTGGCGGCGAACACCGCCGCGGATTGGTGCGACCGACCGGTCGCGATGATCGCCGGTATTGCCGGGCGGACCAACCAGGCGGTCGGCGAGGCGCAGATCGCGCGCGGGCTCGGTTATCACGCCGGCATGGTCAGCCTTGCGGGCTTCGATGGCGCTAGCGAAGACGAAATGATCGAGCATTGCGCGCGGATCGGGCGCGAATGCCCGATCGTCGGTTTCTATCTGCAACCGGCGGTCGGTGGCGTGCCGCTGTCCGCGACATTCTGGCGGCGGTTTGCCGAGATCGACGCTGTGGTGGCGATCAAGGTGGCACCGTTCGACCGTTATCGCACGTTGGACGTGGTGCGTGGCGTGGTCGCCGCCAACGCCGAGGACCGCATTACGCTTTATACCGGCAATGACGACCACATCGTTCTCGACCTTGCGACGCCTTTTGCGGTGATGCGCGATGGCGAGGAGGTTCGGGTGCGCATACGCGGCGGTCTTTTGGGACAGTGGGGCGTGTGGACGCAAAGCGCCGTCGCCTTGCTGCAACGCATACGCATGGCCATCGAAGAAGACTGCCTGAATGCCGACCTATTGGCGTTGGACAGCAAGCTGACCGACGCGAACGCAGCGATCTTCGATGTTGCCAACCAATTCCGCGGCTGCATACCCGGCTGCCACGAAATACTGCGTCGCCAAGGACTAATCGAAGGCGTTTGGTGCCTCGACCCAGACGAGACACTGAGCCCGGGGCAAGCCAACGAGATTGATCGCGTATGCGGCGATTATCCCGAGCTTACCGACGATTCTTTTGTCGCCGAAAATCTCGATAGGTGGCTGAACTGAGCGGGCGACCGGGGCGTTTGCTTGACAGCGATTCCCTTGCGTTGTAACTGATTGGTTACTTACTGCATTTGACGAAAGTGGCGCCGGGCGCCGCACGGAAAGGGAGCCATGGCGGAGCAACGGCTGGGGATCATCATGTATGGGGTGACCGGGCGGATGGGTGCGAACCAGCACTTAGCCCGCTCGATCCTGGCGATCCGCGATCAGGGCGGCGTGGTGTTGAGCAACGGGGATCGCGTGATGCCCGAGCCGATTCTGGCCGGCCGCAATGCCGATAAGGTCGAACGGCTGGCGCGCGAAAGCGGTGTCGAGCGGTGGACGACCGACGTCGACAAAGCGCTCGCCGAGCCTGACATGACAATTTTTTTCGATGCCGCGTCGACTCAACTGCGCGCCGGTCTGCTAGCGCGTGCGATCGACGCGGGTAAGCATGTCTATTGCGAGAAGCCTGTGGCGGAGACGGTGGACGACGCCTACGGCGCTTATCGCAAGGCGCGCGACGCCGGGGTCAAGCACGGGGTGGTCCAAGACAAACTGTTCTTACCCGGCATTTTGAAACTTAAAATGCTGATCGACTCGGGCTTTTTCGGTCGGGTGTTGTCGGTTCGCGGCGAGTTTGGCTATTGGGTATTCGAGGGCGATTTGCAGCCCGCGCAACGGCCATCGTGGAACTATCGTAAGGAAGATGGCGGCGGCATCGTGCTCGATATGCTGCCGCATTTTCATTACGTGATGGAAAACCTGTTCGGCCGAGTCGAGTCGGTAAGCTGCCTGGCCAGCACCCACATCCCCGAACGTTGGGACGAAAACGGCGCGCGCTACGACGCAACCGCCGATGATTCCGCGCACGCGACTTTCCAGATTGCCGGCGGCGCGACAGCCCATTTCAACTGCTCATGGGCGACCCGTGTCCAGCGCGACGACCTGTTGACCATTCAAGTCGACGGCACGCACGGCTCGGCGGTCGCGGGACTACGCGACTGCCGGTCGCAAGCGCGGGTCAATACGCCCAAGCCGGTGTGGAATCCCGACGTGCCCTCGGCCATCGACTATCAAGCAGGCTGGCAGCTAGTACCCGACACCGACACAGTCGACAACGCGTTCAAGGCACAATGGGAAGCGTTTATCCGCCATGTCTGCGAAGACGCGCCGTTTCCTTGGGATCTTTTGGCCGGCACACGCGGTGTACAATTGGCCGAGCTGGCCCTGCAAAGCTCGGCGGAGCGGCGTTGGATGGATATACCGGAATTGGATTCATAGCCATGGCAACCATCGCACTACCAACACCGGATGGAGAAATCGTCCCGTTTACGTTCAGCGAGCCGCGTGATTTTCCCGCCCGTGCCAACCGGCCGTTCAACCGGGTCGCCTTTTCCGCGACGCATGTGGTGGCCGATCCGCGCGCCGATGTCGATCCGTGGCTCGAACCGGCGCTCGACTGGGACGCGACGCTGCGCTTCCGGCATCGGCTTTGGGATCTTGGTCTTGGCGTCGCCGAGGCGATGGACACCGCACAGCGGGGCATGGGGCTCGACTGGACAACCAGCCAGGAACTGATCCGCCGAACGTTGGAAGCCGCCCGGGGCGTTCCCGGTGCGCGGGTCGCCAGCGGCGCCGGTACCGACCATCTGGAGCCGCGCTCTGACCTCGGCCTGGATCAAGTGATCGCGGCCTATGAAGAACAGATCGGCTTTGTCGAAGGCCTTGGCGGCCAGGTGATCTTGATGGCAAGTCGGGCGCTCGCCGCCTGTGCCAAGAGCCCGGATGACTACATCAAGGTTTACGACCGAATTCTCGACCAGGTCTCGCAACCGGTGATCATCCACTGGCTCGGCGAGATGTTCGACCCGGCGCTCGATGGCTATTGGGGCCGTGCGGATCACCTGGAAGCGATGGACGTGTGCCTCGAGGTTTTGCACGCCCACGCCGACAAGGTCGACGGCATCAAGGTCTCATTGCTCGACAAGGACAAGGAAATCGCCATGCGCCGGCGGCTGCCTGACGGCGTGCGCATGTATACCGGCGACGATTTCAACTACGCCGAGCTGATCGACGGCGATGAGGTTGGCTATTCCGACGCATTGTTGGGCATTTTCGACCCGATCGCCCCGGCCGCCTCCGCGGCGCTCGACGCCTTGGCCGGCGACGACCGCGCTACCTTCCACGACATATTGGCACCGACCGTGCCGCTGTCGCGCCACATCTTCAAGGCACCCACCCGGTTCTACAAAACCGGCGTCGTGTTCATGGCCTGGCTCAACGGTCACCAGGACCACTTTGTCATGGTCGGCGGCCAGCAAAGCGCGCGCTCGCTCATTCACTTGGCCGAACTCGCCCGCCTCGCCGACGCTGCCGGCCTGATCCGCGACCCTGACCTTGCCGCCAACCGTCTTCAACACCTTCTTTCCGTGCATGGCATAGCACACTAACTACTTTCTGATTGTATCCGAGATATCTGACGCTGGAGACCGGAATGACTGACGCACCGCGCTTCACCGTCACCGAAGTACAACTGTATGAACGTGACATGCGTCTGCGTGTCCCTTTCAGATTTGGCGTAATTACCATGACCGAAGCGCCGCAGGGATTTGCCCGCGTACGCATCCGGCTTGAGGACGGCCGCGAAGCGTGGGGCATGGCCGGCGAGGTCTTGGCGCCCAAATGGTTCGACAAGAACCCGAGCCTGAGTAACGACGACAATTACGATCAGTTGCGCGCAGCGCTAGCGATCGCTCGCCGGCTCTATACCGATGCCGGCCCCACCACCGCCTTTGGCCATTACCGCACATGCTATCGAGAGCAAATCACCGAAGCGGCCTCGTGCGAACTCAACCCGCTTGTCGCCTGCTTTGGCTTGGCCGTGCTCGACAAAGCTATTCTTGACGCACTGTGCCGCGTGCACGACGTCTCTTTTTTTGATGCCATGGCAAATAACATGGCAGGTATAGAAAACTCAGACCTGACGCCCGACCTCGACGGCTTCAACGTCGAACAACTCGTACGCCGTTTGCGCCCGGCAACGCATATTGATGCCCGTCATACCGTCGGCATGCTCGACCCGATCGCCACGGGTGGTGGCGACGTGAACGACGGCTTGCCTGAGACACTCGCCGAGGCCGTGGACGCTTATGCGCACCGATATTTCAAGCTGAAGGTGGGCGGCGACCTGGATGCCGACGTGGCCCGGCTCACCGAAATCGCCGGCGTGCTTGACCGCGCCGACGAGCCTTATTGGGCGACTCTCGACGGCAATGAGCAATATCGCGACGTTGCCGGCGTGGCGGCGCTGCTGGATGCGATCCGTACGGAGCCAAATTTGGCGCGACTCGGTGAGTCGATCATGTTCGTCGAGCAACCAATTGAGCGCGGCTTGACACTGGATACCGACATTACCGCGCTGGATGCCCAGATGCCGATGATCATCGACGAGGCCGACGGCACGTTGGATGCGTTTCCCAAAGCGCGAACGCTCGGTTATCGCGGCGTCTCATCGAAATCGTGCAAAGGCCTCTACAAATCGATCATCAACGCCGCGCGGTGCCGGCATTGGAACGACGAAGCCGGCGACGAGCGGTTCTTCATGTCAGCGGAGGATTTGACCACGCAGGCCGGCCTCGGCGTGCAACAGGACCTGGCGCTGGTCAGTCTGATCGGCTGCAGCCATGTCGAGCGCAATGGCCATCATTATGTGAATGGCATGGCCGACCTACCGAAAGACGAGCAGCAGGCCTTTCTCGACGCCCACTCCGACCTCTACCATCGTGCGGACGGTGCTGTGCGCCTGACCATTCAAGACGGTAAAATCGCCCTCGGTTCTCTGGCCTGCCCAGGGTTCGCATCCGCCGCCGAGCCCGACTGGTCGGCCATGCGTCCGATGCCGCACCAGAACTGAATCCGGCAGACGCGGTTCACGCGGCTGGCAGGAAGGCCTCGCGCGGCCTCACCTTGCTATCGCTGGGCTGCTTTGGCCGGCAATGAAACGCGACATTGATCCAATCGGGATGTTGCTCGCGCAATGTCCGCACGATCGTTTGCGCCTCAGCGCGGCAATGCTCACGACTATCGAAAAACCCGACCGGCCGCACTTCCGACTGTGGTTGTCCGGGGAGCACGAGCAAGGCCAGGACGAATAGCTCTGATTTCATAGTCGCTCCGAAAAAATCATCGACCCCCAATGGCATATACGCCGCGCTCAGTCGATTGGATTAGCTGCGATGTCACGCCGCCTGCGTGCTTGTCCGGCCCTCATACAGATTGCGGCCTTCGACCAGGGCGCGCATTTTTGCGTCAGCGATCGGGCGCATAAGCATCCAGAAACCGCAATCGGGGTGGACGTAACGGACGCGCCCGGCGCCTATCACCGTCTCGGCACGCTCAATGGCGCGGGCGATCTCATCGGCTGTCTCGATCTCCGTACGCTTTACGTCGACAACCCCGAGCCCCATGCCAATCTCCGGCCGCAGATCACGGAACGCCGCCAACTCTTCGGCCGGACGATGCGCGTTCTCCATGACGATATGGTCGACGTGAAGCGCATTCAGATAGTCGAGCAACTTATCCCACGAGCCGCGCTGAATCGATTGGCCACCGTAATTGCCGAAACACAGATGCACCGCGGCGACGCCCTGCACCGCGTCGAGCACGCGGTTGATGCTTTGGGCCGCGACCTGCCATTCGTGCGGATGACCGGGCAGGTTCGCTTCGTCGACCTGAATGACATCCGCCTCGCAATGAGCGACTTGCTCGGCGAGCACGCCCGCGATCGCGTCGGTAAGCGCGGCGAGATCGCCGCCATACTGCTTGTCAATCAGCGTCTTGGCGAGCATGTGCGGGCCAGTAAGAGTAAATTTGAGCGGCGCGTCGGTGAGCGCGCGGGCACGCGCGCAGGCATCCGGCAAATCAAGGGTGCCGGAGCCAAGCGGTCCATCGACCACGCCTGGCGGACGGCGGCGAAACCCCATGCCGGGCTGAGCGCGATAGGCCATCAGCTCGTCGAATGTGACCTCGGTGCGCACGCCGGCCATCGGGCCGACGAAATAGTCGATCATGCCGTTGGTCTCGGGATGGTTGACGTCGAAGCGCGTGAGTTCGCCGTCACACACCAGATCCAAGCCAGCGCGTTCCTGGGTGTGAAATACGACCCGCGCGGCATCTGTCAGCGCATGCTCGGACGGATTGGCCGCCAGCCAGTCGGGCACTGGATATGAGCCGACGACGGTGGTCTTGATGCCAGATTCGGTCGCGTTCATCACTATTCCTCCTCGGTATGTGGCAAGGATAACGGCGGGTCGCGGGCCGAAGCCAGCCATTTCGCCTTGACGCTCGGACGACCGCTCCGTCATGTATTTCGCACCAAGCAAAAAGAAAAGCCGTAATGGGGAGGACCAGACCGATGAAACCTGTGGCGCGAGCACTGATGCCAATCCTGCTGGCGTTGTTTGCCGGCCCGGCTTGGGCGGACGACTATCCGTGGCAGCCGGAAAAACCGATCACCATCGTGGTGCCCTGGGCCGCCGGCGGCTCGACCGATCAGGTAACCCGGGTCCTTGCCGGCGAGCTGGAAGAGGCGCTGGACCAGAAAGTCGTAGTGATCAATCAGCCCGGCGCTTCCGGGTCGATCGGCAAGAAGAACGTCTGGCGTGCCCCGCATGACGGTTACACCTGGGCCGCGGGCGCGCCCAAGATGCTCGGCACCTACAAGCTGGTGGGCCTGTTCGATACCGAGATCGAGGATTGGCGTGCCTATCTCGATGTGGTGACACCGACCCTGGTTGGCGTCAATCCGGACACGCCATACCAGAATATGGGCGACCTTTTGAAGGCGATGGAGGAACGGCCAGGCCAAGTGTCGGTGGCGACCGCCGGCGTCGGCTCTTCGGGACACACCGCGATCGAGGCGATCGCACAGGCCACCGGCCTGACCTACAAACATATCAGCTATGATGGCGGCAATCCGGCGGTGATCGCCACGGTCGCCGGCGAGACCGAGGTGACCACGCAACTATCGGTCGAGCAGATCGAGATGGCGCGCGCCGGACGCCTGCGCATCCTCGCGGTGATAGCCAATGACGCGGTGGTGCTGGCCGGGCTCGGCACGCTGGAGCCGGTCACGCAATGGACCGGACCGCTGCCCGACACCCGGACCCATTTTGGGATTTTCGCTCCCGCCGACTTGCCGCCCGAGGTGATCCAGACATTCGACATGATTTGGGAGGACCGGATCAAGACCTCTCAGACCATCCGTGACTATGCCGACGAGCGTGGCACGGTGATGACCACCGAATATGGCGACGCCGCGTTCGACGCCGTGCAACCGACCGTTCAGGCCGACGCCTGGTCGCTCCACGCCGCCGGCCGCACCATCGCCTCGCCCGAGGAATTCGGCATCCCGAAGCCGTAAGGCCGGCACGGGTCATGGTGAAAGCCGATTTCGTTACCGGATTGGCGTTCGTCGCGCTGGGGCTGGCGGCGCTGGTCGAGTCTCTGCGCATGCCACGGTTCGAACATTTGGGCGTGAACCCCTATTCGGTGCCGGGCGTCGTGCCCGGCGCTCTGGGCGTGGTGATCGCGCTGCTCGGCGGCGTGTTAGTGGTGCGCGCGGCGCGGGCCGGCGGCTGGCGACTCGGCGCCGAAGGGCCGCGTCTGGCTGGCCTTTGGCGGCACGACGCGGCGCGCCGGTTTACCCTCGCATTGGTTTTGACCCTGGCCTACGCCGTCGGGCTTGTTGGCGCGGTGCCGTTTTGGCTTGCCACCGGATTGTTCGTGTTCGTCTTTATCGCTGCATTCGAATGGCGTGCTGGTGCAGGCCGTGCGGTGCGCCTGAAAGCGCTCACCATCGCGGCGCTTGAGGCGGTGCTGGTCGCAGCGGTCGTGACACTGGTGTTCCGCGAGCTGTTTCTGGTCACTTTGCCCTGATGCCAGACGGAATTTCGTATTTCCTGAACGCGCTGGCCGGCTTCATGGCTGTGACACCGCTGCTCAGCGTGCTCGGCGCAACGCTGCTCGGGATCGCTGTCGGGATGCTGCCCGGGCTTACCGCGACGCTCGGCATCGCGTTGATGACTACGCTCACCTTTCGCATGGAAGCGGGCGACGCAATTTTGATTTTGATCTGCATGTATGTCGGTGCGATCTATGGCGGCAGCCGCAGCGCGATCCTGCTCAACATCCCGGGCACACCGGCAAGCGCGGCGAGCACGCTCGACGGCTTTCCGCTGGCGCGCGCGGGCCGCGCCGGGCGTGCCATGGGTATTGCCACGGCCGGCTCTGTGCTCGGCACGCTGATCGGCATGGTGTTTCTGGCTTTGCTGGCGCCGATGCTGGCCGATTTCGCGCTCGCGTTCAAATCGGTCGAATTCTTCTGGCTCGCGGTATTCGGTATCGTCATCTCCGGTCACCTGACCGCGCTTGGCGATCCGCTGAAGGGCTGGCTTGCCGGATTTCTTGGCTTGCTGGTCGCGATGGTCGGCCAGGACACCATCCACGCCTATGAACGCTTTGCGTATGGCAACATCGATCTCGCCGGCGGCTTGGGGCTATTGCCGGCCTTGGTCGGCGCGTTCGGGTTTGCCGAGATTCTCAGCGTGATGAAAAATCCGGCCTACGAGGTCGTGCGCGGCAAGGGCGGATCGGTGATCCCGCGCATCGGTGAAGTTCTGCGCTATCGCTGGACCATTTTGCGGTCCGGCGTGATCGGCACCTTCATGGGCCTGATTCCCGGAGTTGGCGAGGATATGGGCGCGTGGGTCTCCTACGCAGCCGCCCGACGCGCGAGCAAGCAACGCGAAAAATTCGGCACCGGGTCGATCGAGGGCTTGATCAGCGCCGAGACCGGCAACAGCGCCGCGGTGCCCGGCGCGATCATCCCCGCGCTTACGTTGGCGGTGCCCGGCTCCGCGCCCGCCGCCGTCTTGCTCGCGGCGATGTTCATCCACGGCGTGCGGCCCGGGCCGCTGATCATGATCGAGTTCCCGAGTTTCGTGTTCGAGGTGGTGGCGATGGTGCTGCTGGCGAGTTTCGCCATTCTAATCTTCGGCCTGGCGCTGACCCGGCCGATGCTGATGGTGCTGCGGGTGCCGCGCGAACGGCTGATGCCGGTGATTTTCGTGCTGTGTACGATCGGCTCGTTCGCCATCGCCAGCCGGACTTTCGATATTTGGGTGATGCTCGGTTTCGGCATTCTGGGGTTTGTGCTGCGCGAGATGAAATATCCGATGGCGCCCTTGGTGCTTGGCATCGTGCTCGGCCCGATCCTCGACGAAAACCTGCGACGCGGCCTGGTGCTGAGTGACGGCGACCTGACGCCCTTTTTTACCCAGCCGATTGCCGCGGTGCTCGCGGGCGTTACCTTGCTGACGATGGCGCTAAGCATTCCGCTGGTCAGGCGAGGATTTGGCGCTTTGGCCAGCTGGCGGCCGAAACGAAGGGGCTCACCATGAAGATCGCATTGTGCAACGAGGTTATCCGCGACATGGATTTCCCCGCTCAATGCGAATTCGCCGCCACACTCGGCTATGACGCGATCGAGCTCGCACCGTTCACCCTCAGCGATGAGCCGCATTTGTTGAGCGCCGACGAACGCGCCACAGTGCGACGGGCCGCGTCTGATGCCGGAATAGAGATCGTTAGCCTGCATTGGCTGCTGGTGGTGCCGGAGGGCCTGTCGATCAATTCACCCGACGACGCGTTGCGCGCCCGCACCATTGATGTGATGCGCCGCTTGATCGGGCTCTGCGCGGACCTCGGTGGCTCGGTCTTGGTACACGGCTCGCCCAGCGCGCGGCAGGTGCCCGAAGGTGAAGACCCCGAACCTTATCGTAAGCGGGCTCTCGACACATTCGCGGCGATTGCGCCGGACGCCGAAGCCGCCGGTATGGCGTATTGCATCGAGCCCCTGGCGACGCGCGAAACCAATTTTCTCAACCGCCTTAACGAAGCGGCGGCAATGATCGACGCGATCGGCAGTCCGGCAATCCGGACCATGATCGACACGTGTTCGGCCGGCGTGACCGAAAGCCTGCCGCTACCAGACCTAATCGGCCGCTGGTTGCCGACCCGACTGATTGGCCATATTCAAGTCAACGACCCTAATCGTATGGGGCCTGGCCAGGGCGAGGTCGGCTTCGCGCCAATCTTTAAAATGCTGTTGGATGGCGGATATGACGGCGCGGTGGCGGTGGAACCGTTCGTCTATGAACCCGACGGCAGGGCTGCATCGGCCCGCGCGATCGGGTATATCCGGGGGATATTAGAGACTCTGGCGGCGCCGGCGACGGCACGCTGAGGCTGCATTGATAGTCGGAGAACGAAAAAAATGGCTCGATTTCTGATCTCAATCATCGCACTGAGCCTGTGCCTTGGCGGCGCCGCGCAGGCCTTCATGGCCGGCGATCCGAAAGCCGGCCGCAGCCTGGCCGTCGACCATTGCGTGGCGTGTCACACGATCCCCGACGAAGCCGTTGATCCGACCGAGGCTGACGCGCCTGGGTTTGGCACTATCGCCGCCGACGACGCCACCTACACGCTCAACACCATGCGCAGCGCGCTCAATTTGCCGCATTGGCCGAACGGCACCGTGACACTGAGCAGCGATGACGCGGACAATGTGCTCGCGTTCATCATATCGCTGCGCCCCAAGTAACCGCCACCCCGCGCCCGGAACCGGCATGGCCGAGACCAACCAGCCGGACATCGTCTGCCTCGGCGAACCGATGGCGGAGTTCAGCGAGCTTCCCGACGGCCCACCTGGCCACTATCTGGCGGGATTTGGCGGCGACACCTCGAACTGCGCCATCGCCGCCGCGCGACAAGGCGCCCAGGTCGGTTATTTGACCGCGCTTGGCGAGGACACGTTCGGTGACGCCTTCATCGAGCTATGGACGCGCGAAGGCGTCGACTGCCGACACGTCCACCGCAATTTGGATGCGCATACCGCAGCCTATTTCATTTCCCACGGCGCGGACGGCCACCGGTTCAGCTATCTCCGGCGCGGCTCGGCGGCGAGCCGGTTGACGCCGGACGACATCCCTGAAGAGTACGTCGCTGGCGCGGAGTTCCTGCACATTTCCGGCATCAGCCAGGCGATTAGCGAGGGTGCCTGCGACGCCGTGAGCCACGCGATCGAGATTGCCCGGCGGCACGGCACGCGCGTCTCGTATGATTTGAACCTTCGGCTTTCGCTTTGGTCTTTGGCGCAGGCCCGCGCGGTGACCGAAGCCACGGTAGAGTTCGCCGATGTGGTGCTGACCAATGCCGAGGAAGGCGCGCAGCTCACCGGAGTCGATACGCCCGTCGCCATCGCCGAACATTATCTGGCTAAGGGTCCGTCGATTGTGGTGGTCAAGGACGGCGCCGCCGGAGCGTTGGTCGCCAGCGCCGAAGCACGAGAGACGATCCCCGGTCGCAGCGTCGAAGCGGTCGACGCCTCGGGCGCTGGCGACACTTTCGATGGCGCCTTCCTGGCCGAGACACTCCGCGGCGCCGACCCGATCGCGGCCGCCCGTTACGCGAATGCGGCGGCTGCCTTGTCGACCACCGGCTACGGCGCCGTCACACCGATCCCGAAGAGATCGGCGGTCGAGACGTTCTTGCGCACGCACTGACACAACTCCCACTTCGTCGAAACCACGGGGCAATGCGAGCCGCGCAAATCGGATACATTGATGCCGAAGGGACCGGCCGATGACGATACAAACAAACGCACTGATAGACTGTGCGCGAGATCTGGCGCCCACGCTTCGCGCACGCGCCGCGGATGCTGACCGCGGCCGAGTGGTTTCCCACGAAACAATGGCGATGATCCGCGACGCCGGCTTTCTGCGCATCCTCCAGCCACGCGACAATGGTGGCCACGCGTTGCCACCGGACGTGCTGTGGCGGGTAACCTGCGAAATCGCCCGCGGCTGCGCTTCGACCGCGTGGTTGGTCGGCTTGAGCGGCGCAAATGTCTGGCTACTCAGCCTGTTCGACGAATCGTGCCGAGCTGAAGTCTTCGCCGACGGCGGGCAGGCCCTGGTGCCGGTGCTAACCGGCGGGGTCGGTCGCGACGTGGAGCTGCGCGAAGTTTCCGGCGGTTATAGATTGTCCGGCCGTTGGCGCTATGCCTCCGGCATCGATCACGCCGACTGGGTCGCCGCCCTGGTGCCGCTTCCGGATGGCCCCGCCCTTGCGGTCATCGAGGCTTCCGCTTTCAGCATCGATCACGACAGTTGGCAGGTGCTCGGCATGCGCGGCACCGGAAGCAAGGATATCGCCTTGGCCGAAACCGTTGTGCCGCGTCATCGGACGCTTCCATGGTCAGCAATTGAAGCCGGCCGCGAGCACACGGACCCGCTCTACCGTCTGCCGGCCAATCCCCTGCTCGCCATGTCGGTCGCCGCGCCGCTGATCGGCACCGCTCTCGGCATCGTTGACTCTCTGGCCGAAGCGATTAGCCAACGAATTGCCGGAAGCGCCGGCAAGACGCGGATCGATGATCCGCGTGCGCACGCAACCCTCGGCTGGTGCGCGGCCGAAGCCGGGATGGCCGAAACCTCACTTTACAGTAACAGTGCGCACCTATACGCCGCAGGCAACCCCAGCCTCGACGAGCGCGCTCGACTACGCGCCAGCACCGTTGTTGCCGCGCGCGCAGCGCTCGCAGCCGCCGATCGTGCCGCCGCGGCCGCCGGCGGAGGCCTGCTGCCACAAGGTAGCGCGCTGGAGCGCGGCTTCCGCGACATACATGCCATGGCAAGTCATTTCCTCTTGCAACCCGACATTAGCACCGAAGCCCATGGCTGCTTACTACTCGACCTACCACCGCCAGAGGGCGCGCGATTGTAAAATCTGGACAGGGAGACCGTGATGACCGCCAAGAAGGTAATTACGCCAAACCACGGGCCGTTTGCCGGAGACGGTGCGAGCGTATTCGATCGATTCGGGTATGCGGCTGCCGTCAAAGCGAATGGCATGCTATACGTATCCGGCCAGATCGGTCTCAACGCGGATGGCTCCCCACCGGCTGACGACCAAGCCCAATTCGTTAACGCCTTTGATCGTCTCGATGCGATCTTGCAATCGGCCGGCGCTGGCTTCTCCGACATCGTTGATCTAGTCAGCTATCACGTTGGTATCCACGATCACTTCACTGACTTCGTCGCCGTCAAGGCGCGCTATATTCCAGACCCCTTTCCCGCCTGGACCGCCATCGGCGTCGCCGCGCTGGCGCGCCCCGGATTGGTCATCGAGATCAAGGCTATCGCCTTATTGCCGTAGCGCCGGCGGTACTCGTGTGCGGACAGGTCCCGTATTACTCAGCAGCGGATGGTAGCGGTTGGTCGTTCGCCACCCATTTGAGAATGTGTTGGCCGACCGCAACGGTCTCGCCGTCCTGGTTAGTCACGGTGATTTCCGAGCGGCTGCGTCGACGCTCGGGCTCGACCTCTTGGATGCGGTACGTGACTGTGACCGTGTCCTCGAGATAGACCGGGGCGATGAATCGGATGCGGTCGTAGCCAAGTGAGACCGCCGTCTCATCCATATCAGGCTGGCTCGACTTATCGATCATCATGGTCGACGCGGTCGACATGAAACCGATCATCAAGGCGCCGTGGGCAATGCGCCGCCCATAGGACGATTTTTTCATGAATTCCTCGTTGACGTGGTTGCCGGCGAAGTCGCCGGTGATACCGGCAAACATGTACACGTCGGACTCGCCAACCGTTTTCGAAAAGCGAACCTCGTCACCGACTTCGACGTAGAAGTCAGACATCCAACACCTCCCCTCTTATTCGTACATTAATCTCTTGCGCCGCTAACGATCACGAACTTGGCGCGTGAACGCCAACCACATTGGTGTTCACCAGATTGGAAATCTCGGCTTGGTCGAAGCCGAGTTCGGTCAGTATTTCAGCGGTTTGCGCGCCAACTGGTTGCGGCGGCAGACGCACGCCTGGCCGCTCGCCATTATAAACCGCCGGGTGCGTCAACAGGGTGATCGGCGTGCCAGCAGCGCTTTCGACCTCGACGAACGACCCGTTGTGCCGCACCTGCGGGTCCGCCAATACCGCCGCGTAGTCGTTGACGGGCGCATACCACAGCTTCTCCCGTTCCAGTTTGGCTTCAAGCTCGGCCGTGCTGAGCCCCTCCACCGCCGCCTGGACCAATGCCGCAATTTCGCCATTGCGCGAGAACATCTCGTCGGTGTTGAAGTTGGCGAGCGTCGGTTCGTCGAGCGCCTTCGCCAACGCTTCCATCGACCCAAGCGAGATCGCGACATAACCGTCGCTCACTTTGTAGAATCCATAAGGTGCCGGAAAGTACCAGCCGGCGATATTTTTTGGCGGCCGTTGTGTAACGGGTGCGCCATTCGCATAGCACACTAAAGATTCTGTCTGTAGATCAAGCGCAGCTGAAAGCAGATCGATATCGACGCGGCAGCCTTCGCCCGTGCGTTCACGCTTAAACAAGGCCGCGAGGATCGACATGGCCAGGATCTGCGCACCGTGATGATCGGCCGCGGAGACACCAACCGGGGTCGGCGGCTGATCCTCGGATCCGGTGATATTGGCCAAACCCGACAACGCTTGAATTACCAAATCTTGCCCCGGGCGGTCGCGATACGGACCATCAGCGCCGAACCCCGACGCCGCGGCGTAGACGATGTTTGGTTTAATTGCTTTCGCCGCTTCATAGCCAAAGCCAAGTTTATCCATAACGCCCGGCCGAAAATTCTCGGAGATCACGTCGGCGGTGGCGATTAGCTTTTCGATAATCGCGCGTCCGTCGGGCGCCTTGAGATCGATCGCCAAGCTGCGCTTGTTCCGGTTACCGCACAGCTGCAGCATGGTTTCACCATCGACGCGACGGTTGGCGCCACCCCACTTGCGCTGAAACGCGCCGTCAATGGGCTCGATACCAATAACGTCCGCGCCCAGATCAGCCAGCACCTGCGTGCCCACAGGGCCAAGCAAAAAGTGGTTGAAGCTGAGCACGCGAATGCCGTCCAATATATCCATCGTAGCGTCTACCCGATCGTTCTTGGCACGGTCATTCGTGCACTAGCTGTTTAAGCCGGCGGCTATACTGGTTCGTCGCGATAAAGACGGGCGAGCGCGGCACCATCTTCGTCGGCATGGCCGCGCTGAACCATCAAGCGATGCAGCTCGTTCGCCAAGGCCGTCATCGGCATCGCGGTGTTGGTCTCGCGCGCGAGTGTCTGCACGGTATCCAAATCTTTAACCATGGTTCGAATATGCGATTCGACAAAAAAATCGCCCTTTACCATTTTTGGAAAAAATTGTTGTAACGGCAATGAATCAGCGCGACCGCCGGCCAAAGCCTCGGGAATTCGCTCGGCGTCGATCCCGGCACGGGTCGCCAAGCTGGCGGCTTCCGACAACACGGCGACCACGGTGCCGACCAGCACCTGATTAATCAGCTTGGTCGCCTGACCGGCGCCGTTAGGGCCCATTAGCGTGAACCGCCGCGCGAGATGCGCCACCACCGGCTCAACGCGCTTGAAATCGGCTTCGCTGCCGCCGGCCATGACCGTCAATGCGCCGGTCTCGGACCCGACCACGCCGCCGGAGACCGGCGCGTCGATCCAGCCCATTGCGGTTTCCTCGCGCAAGCGGGCGCTGAAGTCGCGCGCCGCGTCGGGACGCATCGACGACATGTCGACCAGTATCTTGCCGGGCCCGGCGCCGGCGGAGATGCCGTCGGGGCCGAATACCACGGTCTCAACCGCCGCGGTGTCGGACAAGCAGGTGAACACGATATCGGCGTCGCGCGTCACGTGCGCGGCGGTTTCGGCCTTTTGCGCGCCGATCGCGAGGAGCGGGTCGAGCTTGGCCGGGCTGCGTCCCCAAATATTCACCGTGTAGCCGGCCTCGACCAAGCGCTTTGCCATCGGTGCGCCCATTAGGCCGACACCGATATAGCCGAGTATGGGTTGGTCCTCGGTCATCGCTGCCCCCGTTCCTGGTGTTTGTTGCGCGCGATCCTAACACCGGCAAGCGAGCGTGAGGACTCCATGCGCGCGACCGTGCCACGCGCTATAGTCTGGGGTTGGTAAAAGGGATTGCTCTGCAGGGGGGGGGGAGACTATGGCGCAGCCAACGCCAACCGGATTGATGGCGTTCTGGTCGGATATCGACCCTGCTTATGAGCAGCGGTTTCTCGAGTGGCATAATTGCGAGCACATGCCGGAGCGGGTGTCGGTTCCCGGCTTTCGCGAAGGCCGACGTTATCACGGCATGGACGGCGCGCCGGCCTACCTGATGATGTATTTCACCGACACCGCCGACATATTGCAAAGCGCGCCATACGTCGCCCGCCTCAACGATCCGACGCCATGGACACAAGAGTCGCTGACCCATTTCCGCAATGCGTCGCGCAACGTCTACGACTTGGTCGGTATCTTGGGCGAAGGCGGCTTGGTCGCCGCGCCTTACATCGTCTCGATCCGGTTCGACATCGCCGAAGCGGCCTCCCAGCCGACTCTCGAGGCGATCGAAAACCGCTTACTACCTGGTTGGGCGAAACTGGACGGCGTCGGTCGCGTTCGTTTCTATGCGATCAACCCAAGGATCTCCGGCATCGAAACGGCGGAGCGCAGCATTTACGGCGGCGGGCCCGGCGCGCAACGTTACCTGCTGCTGGTCGAATGCACGCTGTCGGACACGGCCGACGGAGAGGAATGGCAAGCCGCCTGGACGGACGCCACGGAAAACGGCAACGCCGTGGCGCATGTGGTGAAGGAAAGCTCCTGGATCGACTACGCGCTTGCCGATTCTTGAGCGGAAATCCGCTGTATTTTCCTAGGCTTAGACCCATTCGCCCTTTATGCTACGGTGGATCGATACCAAATTCATCGACGCGCCCGCGTTTTCCGGGCACAAGTGATTGACCGAGTTGGGAGAATTCGCCGATGCACCGTTGGGCACTGACCGCCGTTGGCCTCGCGACCCTTACGTGGGCCTCCATCGCCAGTGCGGCGGACACCGTCGATCCACTTGGTTCCGAGCTGTGGCCCGATTTGAAGGAAGCGTATCTGGGTGACGCGCCCGTCGTCTACGACAAGGCGGTCAAGTTGGTCATGCCGCTCCGGGTTGAGGACGCGGCCAACGTCCCGGTTATCGTCAGGCTGTCGGAAGATCTCGGCCAAGTCGCCGAGCTCACGGTGATTGCCGAGAACAATCCCATCCAGGCGGCCGCGCAGATTTTCCCGCGCCGCCCGATGTACACGGTGGGCATGAACATTCGGCTCGAGCGATCGACGCCGGTGCGCGCCGCGGCGCTGGACGCGAATGGCGTTTGGCATGTTTCCAGCCTGGAAATCATCGTGATGGGCGCCGGCGGCTGTTCGGCGGGCGGCAGCGACATGGCGGGCAACGAACTTGGTGAAATCGCCGTCAGGCAATTCAACCGCGCGGACGGCGCCAGCCGTCTCAAAGTCAAGATCAACCACCCGATGGACACCGGTTTCGCGCCGGGTGAAGACGGCGAGCTGGTGCCGGCCTATTACATCGAGAAAATGACCGTCGAGGACGAATTCGGCCCGGTGGCGGACATGATCACCTGGGCGGCGCTCTCCTCTGATCCGAGCTTTTTCTTCGACCTGCCTGATCGACGTCAAAGCGTACGCGTACACGCGTCCGATACAAACGGCCTGGCATTCGAAGCGCTCGACCCGGCGCCATCGATGTAGTGCCGAGCCGGCGGTCGTAGACCCTCGGCCATTCTGATACGCAAATACATTCGAGGTCGGCAAGTCGGCTTGCGCTGATCCTGCGGGTTCCCTGGAGCAACGACAGATCTTGTCTTAGCATCCGCTGGCCGCCGCCGTGCCAAGGCTAAACCAGTCGAGGCCAGCAAGCCGTGAGCACGCGTCATCTTGAGAAAATGTTTCAGCCCCGTTCGGTGGCCGTGGTCGGCGCGTCGAACGACGCCGGCTCGGTCGGCGCGTTGGTTATGCGGAACTTGCTTCAGGGTGGTTTCGATGGGCCAATCATGCCCGTCAACCCGAAGCACAACTCGGTCGCCGGCGTTATCGCCTACGGTTCCACCACAGACTTACCCACGGTTCCCGACTTGGCGGTCGTCTGCACGCCGCCCAACACGGTCCCTGAGATCGTGGAAACGCTCGGCGGCCAAGGCACGCGCGCCGTGGTCGTCCTCACCGCCGGACTTGGCCGCGTCGGGGCGGACGCCGCCGGATCACTGTCGGATGACTTGCTGGCTCGAGCGCGCGAGCATGATATGCGCATCCTCGGTCCGAATTGTTTGGGTCTCTTGGTTCCCGGTAGCGGTCTGAACGCGAGCTTCGTGCATCTGCCTTCGGCGCCGGGGCGCATCGCTTTTGCTTCGCAATCCGGCGCCTTGTGCACGGCGGTGCTCGACTGGGCCGTGGCGCGCGAGATCGGGTTCTCGCACTTCATCTCGATGGGCGACGCGATCGAGCTCGATTTCGGCGATGTGCTGGACTATCTGGCGGTCGATCCGAGCACCGACGCGATCCTGCTGTACATTGAGTCGATTCGCGAGCGCCGCGATTTCATGTCGGCGGCGCGCGCGGCGGCCCGCTCCAAGCCCGTAATCGTGATCAAGGCGGGGCGCGATGCCGAGGGCGCGCGCGCCGCGCACTCGCACACGGGCGCCCTGGCCGGCAGCGACGCGGTATTCGACGCCGCGATTCGACGCGCCGGCATGCTGCGCGTTCACGAGATCGAAAATCTGTTCGCGGCGGTCGAAACCCTAGCGCGGTTGCGGCCGCGGATCACCCCGCTCGATGTCGCGTCGCCCGATGACCGGTTGGCCATCGTGACCAACGGCGGTGGCTTGGGTGTGCTGGCGGTCGATGCGCTGAGCGCCGGAGGCGGCCGCTTGGCGACCTTGAGCCCGGAAACCATCGCGGAACTGGACCGCGTGCTGCCGCCCACCTGGTCGCGCGCCAATCCGGTCGACATTATCGGCGACGCGCCGGGAAGCCGGTATCGCGCGGCGCTCGATATCCTGCTCGGCGCGCCGGGGATCGACGCCGTGCTGACGCTGCACGCGCCAACCGCGACCGCCGATACGGTGGACGCGGCGCGCGCGGTTATTGAGGCGGCCCGGCAAAAGCCACGGCGGCCCCTGCTTACCGCCTGGGTTGGCGGCCAGGCGGTGGCCCCGGCGCGTGACATATTTGAGAAAGCGAGCATCGCGTCCTACACCGCCCCGGCACAGGCGGTTCGGGCCTTCCTGGCCATGGTTGAATACCGCCGTAACCAGGAAATGCTGATCGAAACGCCGCGCACTCTGCCGGCAGGCTTCGCACCCGATCGCGTCACGGCACGCCGGATCATCAACACTGCGCTCGCCGACGGGCAGACAGACGTCATGCTCGGCGAGGCCGACGCCAAGATGTTGCTGGCCGCCTATGACATTCCCGTGGTGGAGACACGAGCCGCCGCCGACCCGGAGCAAGCGGCCGCGGCGGCCGACGAGATCGGCTATCCGGTGGCGCTAAAGGTGCAGTCCCCCGATATCAGCCACAAGTCGGATGTCGGCGGCGTGCAGCTTCATTTGGCAAGCGCCGATGAAGTGGTGGCGGCGGCGCGAACCATGATCGCCCACATCACCGAGCTGGCGCCCGACGCCCGCATGGAAGGCTTCACCGTGCAGAGCATGGCGCTGCGCCCGGGAGCGCACGAGCTGATCGTGGGCGTCGCGACCGACCCGATCTTCGGGCCCGTGATCCTGTTCGGCCAAGGCGGCACCGCCGTTGAAGTCGTCGGTGACCGCGCGGTTGCTCTTCCACCGCTCAATACCGCGCTGGCGCACGAACAGATTAAACGAACGCGCATCTTTCGTCTGCTCGAAGGCTACCGCGACCGTCCCGCCGCCGATCTTGACGCAATCGCGCTCACCTTGATTCAGGTGTCTCAAATCGTCATCGACCTGCCGGAGGTTGTCGAGCTCGACATCAACCCCGTGCTCGCCGACGCCGGCGGTGTTGTCGCGCTCGACGCCCGCATCCGCCTGACCGCTAGTCCCGAGCCTGAGACGACGCGCCTGGCAATTCGTCCCTACCCGGAGAGTTTGGAGGAGACCGCACGACTGAAGGACGGAGATGAGATCGTGATCCGGCCGATCCGGCCCGAAGATGAGCCGGCTCATTACGATCTGCTGAGCAGCCTGTCGGCTGAGGATTCCTACTTTCGGTTTTTCGGCCATATCGGCCGGCTGCCGCATCACCAAATGGCTAGATTCACCCAAATCGACTATGCGCGCGAGATGGCGTTCATCGCCGTGAAACCAGCGGATCCCGGTGCTGGCCGGGCAAAATCCGAGACCCTTGGCGTGGTGCGGGCGATAACCGACTCAGACAATCAGACGACCGAGTTCGCGATCGTCGTCCGCTCCGACATGAAGCGCCGCGGTCTTGGTCGGCTGCTGATGGGTAAAATCGTCGCCTACAGCCGTAGCCGCGGGACGGCGCGGATGATCGGCTCCATTCTGCGCGACAATCGCGGCATGCTGGCGCTCGCCGACGCATTCGGTTTTCGGCGGCGCCCGTCAACCGGCAAAGTCGTCGATGTGGAATTGCCACTGTAGGCCACGCCGCGGCGGCGACTGATTGATATCGATCAAGGTCGACGGCGCGCATCGACCTGTAGCTTGCGAGGATCGGCCGTGAGGCTGAATCGATAGAGGGTCGAGGCGCGGCATTACATGGCCGACGAATTGATATCCAGCTCGATGCAGCCAACGGCGCTGGCGGGCATCGTTTTGCGCGCGCTGCCGAGATCAGTGCTTGAGCGTCCCTTCGCCGCCGCGACAGGCCAACTGATGCGCCGCCACCCGGCGCTGTTCGAGCGTCTCGAAGGTTTTGCCGACGCCGACATCGTGATCGAGGCGAGCGACCTCGGGATCGGTGTGCGCGTGTGGCCGGCCTATTCGCCACCTCGGATCGAACTTGTCACCGTCCCCTCTACGTCGACGGCGCCGCAGGCCCGCATACGCGGGCCGCTCGCGGTCTTGATTGGTTTGCTCGAGGGCCGTCTCGACGGCGATGCGATGTTCTTTTCCCGCGACCTCTCGATCGAGGGCGATACCGAGCTTGTGCTCGCTCTGCGCAACTCCATAGAGAGCGCGGAGATCGACCTGGTCGACGACCTCCTGGCGCCGCTCGCTCCGGTTGACCTTGTGGCACGGCGAGTTTTGGACGGCTGCGGCGGTCTCGCGCGTCACGGCGCGCGCCATCTGGAACGGGTGCGCGCGACGCTTGGCTTTTCGACGCCCGGCAGCCACGACCGGCTTGTGCACGAGATTCGCGAGCTCGAAAAAGCGGTTGCGTCGGTGCAAGAGAATCTGCGGCATCTCAAGGCCGGGGGGCGCGGCGGCGCTCGAGCAAAACCATGAGCGACGGTGGCACGCTCGAGTTGGTCTGTCCCGCCGGCACGCCGGCGGCATTGCGCGCCGCAGTCGATGCCGGCGCGGACGTGATTTATCTCGGCTTTCGCGACGAAACAAACGCGCGCAACTTCCCGGGGCTCAACTTCAGCCACGTCGAATGCGCCGATGGCATCGGCTACGCGCATGCCCGAGGCTGCAAGGTCTATGTTGCGATCAACACCTTCCCGACGGCCGGTGCACCCACGGCGTGGCGGCAAGCGGTCGACGTCGCCGCCGAGCTCGGCGCCGATGCGTTGATTCTTGCCGACCTCGGCCTGCTCGACTACGCCGCAAGACGCTATCCCGATCTCCGCCGGCACTTGTCGGTCCAGGCCTCGGCGTCCAACGAGGATGCGATCCGCTTTTACCACGAGGCATTCGGAGTCCGCCGGGTCGTCCTGCCGCGGGTGCTCACTATGAACGATATTGCGGCACTGACCGCGGCGGTGCCGGTCGAGACCGAAATCTTCGCTTTCGGCGGCATGTGCGTGATGGCGGAGGGCCGCTGCCTGCTTTCGTCTTACGCGACGGGGCGTTCACCCAATCTCGACGGCGTCTGCTCGCCGGCCAGCCACGTGCGCTACGAGCAGCGCGGCCATGACCTAGTCTCGCGGCTTGGCGACTTTACCGTCGACGTTCTTCCCGCGGGCTGCGCGGCCGGCTATCCGACCCTGTGCAAAGGACGTTTCGTGACCGAAGGCACGGACTCGTATCTATTCGAGGAGCCCGCCTCTCTGAATGTCATCGAAATGTTGCCGGAGCTGATGGCGGCGGGCATCAGCGCTCTCAAGATCGAAGGACGACAGCGGGGTCGGGCTTATGTCGAGCGGGTGGTGGCGGCGTTTCGGCATGCTGTCGACGCGGCACGGAGCGGCGCCCACGCTGACGTCGACGAACTCGCCGCGCTCAGCGAAGGCAGCCGCGAAACCACCGGCGCCTACGCCAGGCGATGGCGATGAGCGGCGTCAAGCTCAGCCTGGGGCCGGTGCTATTCAATTGGCCGGCCGAGCGCAAACGTGATTTCTATTTTCGCATCGCCGACGAGGCGCCTGTCGACATCGTCTATCTTGGCGAGGTGGTGTGCGCTAAGCGCGCCCCGTTCTTCGATCCTTTGATTCCCGAGGTCGCCGAGCGGCTCACGCGCGCCGGCAAGCAAGTCGTGCATTCGACCCTGGCACTGGTGATGGACCGCAAGGAAGTCGCTGCTGTACGCGCTTTGGCGGCGGCGCCGAATCTCTTGGTCGAGGCAAACGACATGTCCGCGATCGCGGCGCTTGCCGGTCGGCCGCATGTCGTTGGCCCTTTTATCAACGTCTACAACGAAAACACGCTCGATTATCTGGTGCGCAATGGGGCACAGCGCGTCGCACTCCCGGTAGAGCTCCCAGCCGCGTCGCTGAAAAAGCTCGCCGTCATGTCCTCCGTGCCGATCGAGATCCAGGGGTTCGGCCGCTTGCCGCTCGCCCTATCGGCGCGCTGCTATCACGCCCGCGCCAGCGGTCTGCACAAGGACGGCTGCCAGTATGTCTGCGCCGACGATCCCGACGGCCAGAGCGTCGAGACCCTGGACGGCGAGCCTTTCCTCGCGATCAACGGCACCCAAACCCTTTCGTACGCGGTCCACTCCTTGATTGGCGAACTCACAGCATTGAGCCGCATGGGCGTCGCTTGCGTCCGTCTCTGGCCGCATGACCTGGACATGGTGGCCGTGGCGACCCTGTTCCGCGCCGTCCTCGATGGGTACGAGGATGCGGCTGCGGCCTCGGCTCGCCTCGCCGAGATCGTCACCTGGGCGCCCTTTGCTCAGGGTTTCTACCACGGCCGCGAAGGGGCGGCAGCCGTGCCGTCGTGACGAAATCGTGAAGTTCGCACGCTAGAGTCGGGCCCTTTCCGCCGCCATAGTCGGCGCAAAGGGCATGCGATGATGCGACGCGTATTGATCATTGAGGACAATCGGGAACTCGCCGACCTGACCGCCCTGCATATTCGCGACCTCGACTGCGAGGTGGCACTAGCCGCGGACGGCGAGGCCGGTCTGGAGCTCGCGCGTGCCGGCACCTGGGATCTAATCATTCTGGACCTGATGCTGCCGGGACTCGGCGGTCTCGACATCTGTCGAAAACTGCGCGAAACGCCCGGCTACACCCCGATCATTATGGTCACCGCCAAATCGAGCGAGCTGGATCGGGTGCTCGGCCTCGAACTTGGCGCCGACGACTACATCACCAAGCCGTTCTCCATTCCGGAGCTGCTGGCACGGGTGAAAGCCATGTTCCGCCGTGTCGCCGCGCTCGCTGATGCCTCGGACCAGGGACCCCGCCAGATCGAGGTCGGCGCCTTATCCATTGAACTCGCTAAACGCCAAGCCTCGGTTCATGGCAGCCCGGTGTCGCTGACCGCCAAGGAATTCGACCTGCTGGCGCATTTCGCCCGCAATCCGGGACGGGTGTACACCCGCGCGCAATTGCTCGACCAGGTTTGGGGCGATAGCTATAGCGGCTATGAGCACACGGTGAACTCGCACATCAACCGCCTGCGCCGGAAGATCGAGGCAGACTCGGCACGGCCGGACTATCTGCTCACCGTGTGGGGCGTCGGTTACAAGCTCAACGACACCCCGGCGGTCTGACCATGCTGCGCGGTAGCCTGTACGCCAAACTGGCCTTGGCACTGTTCGTGGTGCTCGCCGCGCTCGGCGTCATCTATGTCGGCCTGATGGTCGCCTCCACACGCCTCTATCTGCAGGAGGTCAATCAGTCGCTCAATCGGGAACTGGCGGCCAGCATTGCCGCCGAAGACCGGTTGATCCGCGACAATGAGGTGAACCGCGACGCGCTCACCGAGCTGTTCGACGTGTTGATGGTTGCGAACCCGGCGATCGAACTGTACCTGGTCGATGCCGACGGGCGGATTATCGGCCACGCGGCGCCGCCGGACAAAGTAGTGCGCGATCGAATAGAGATCGAACCGGTCCGCCGCTTTATCGACGGCAACGAAGATTTGCCGATTTTCGGCGACGACCCGCGCGATCCCGAGCGCCGCAAAATCTTCTCGGCCGCGCCGCTTCGCTACGAAGGGCGCACCGAGGGCTTTCTCTACGTTGTGCTCGGCGGCGAAACCTATGACAGTTTCGTCGGGGCCTATCGAACCAGTCAGATTTTACGCGCCTTCGTATGGATCGGTGCGGTCAGCATCGCGTTGGCGCTGATCGCCGGTTTGGTGTCGTTCAATTGGCTGACCCGTCGGCTGCGACGACTTGCCGGCATGATGGATGCGCTAAAACAGGGTGATTTTCGCGAAGCACCGCCAGATCAGGCTTGGCCAACCGACGGCAACGGCGACGAAATTGACCGCCTCGGTGTCGCGTTCGAGCAAATGAGCGGGCGCATCGTCGAGCAGATGGACGCGCTTCGCCACGCCGACGAGAGCCGGCGCGACATGGTCGCCAACATTTCGCACGACTTGCGCACCCCGCTTGCGGCTCTGCAGGGCTACATCGACACGCTGCTGATCAAGGACCAGGCACTGTCGGATGAAGAAAAGCGGCGCTATTTGGAGATGGCGTCCAAGAACAGCATGCGGGTCGGCGAATTGATCGCCGACTTGTTCGAGCTGGCGCGGTTGGAAAGCGACCAGGCAAGCGCGCATAAGGAACCGTGCGCAATCAATGAACTGGTCCAGGACGTGGCCGGCAAGTTCGCGCTTGAGGCGGAGGAACGTGAGATCGGTCTGGAGTTTGAAATACCCGAGCAGGCGCCCTTCGTCAGCGCCGATGTCGGCCTGATTGAGCGCGCGCTGGAAAACCTGATCGACAACGCGCTCAAGTTCACCGGCCCGGGCGGCGCCATTAGCTTGTCGGTGGAAGAAAAGGAGGGCGAGGTCGAGACGCGGGTGTCAGACACCGGGCGTGGCATTCCAGAACAACAATTGCCGCGCATTTTCGACCGCTTCCACCGCGCCGAGGACTCGCAATATGACGGCCGGCGCGGCACCGGCCTGGGTTTGGCGATCGTCAAACGGATTATCGACCTTCACGGTGGCACTCTGCAGGTCGCCAGCGCGGTCGGCGTCGGCACCACCTTCTGTTTCCGGCTGCCCATCGTCGAAGTTCGCTAGATCAAGCGCGCATCTTGGCCTCACGCGATCGTGTGCGAGCGTCGAATTGTGGCCACCAGATCGTGACACATACGTGATCTTTTTGGGTCAATGTCGGCCTGTGTGGCGGGCCGCCGCTTTGTCTCGACGGCTCCTGTTGCCTGTCCTGGAGACCAACTAACCCGGACCTGCGGACCGTCCCCTCAATACGGTCCTGCACACTCTGGACCGCCGCCAATCCGGTGGCGGTCTTTTTTTTGCCCGTGAACCAGCGTTTCAAGCAGCCGGTTTGGCCCAGCATGGCACGCGCACTATGGTGCCGCCGGTCGGTAACTGTGCGGAGGACGAAATGCTCGACAGCGTGCGTGACAGCTTGGACGGATCGGCTATTCCAATCTCGGTGGTTGCCGCCGACGAGTTCGACTCGTGGCGGGCCGGACGACCGGCAATCGCGCAAAACTGGCTTGCGGCGATCGCGCCGAAGACCAAGCCGGGTACCGTGGCCCTGGTTCCCAACGCCGAGGGAGGCGTGGCCGGTGCGTTGATCCTGGTCGACGAGGCGCCGGACCTGTGGTCGTTCGCCGGACTGCCGGACGCCCTGCCGCCCGGCGACTATCGTCTGGAGGCCGACGCCGGGGTGGCCTTGGACGGCCGGCTCGCCACCGCGGCGGCGCTCGGCTGGATGCTCGGCAGCTACCGCTACGACCGTTACAAGGCGCGCGATGATGCGGCGCCGCGTACCCTCCTTGCGCCGCCAGACGCCGACCTCGCGCTGGTGCGCCGCTTGGCCGGAGCAGTCGGCCTGACGCGCGATCTGGTTAATACGCCCGCCAACGACATGGGCCCCGACGAGCTTGAGGCCGCGGCCTTCGGCGTCGCCGAAGCGCACAATGCCAGCTATCGCTCGATCGTCGGCGACGAATTACTCGACCAGGATTATCCGATGATCCACGCGGTCGGCCGCGCCAGCGACCGCGCGCCGCGCTTGATCGATCTCACCTGGGGACCCGAGGACGCGCCCAAGGTGACCCTGGTCGGCAAAGGCGTGTGTTTCGATTCCGGCGGCCTGGATCTCAAACCGGCGTCCAACATGCTGCTGATGAAGAAGGACATGGGCGGCGCGGCGCACGTGCTGGGCTTGGCGGGCGCTGTGATGGACGCCGGCTTGAAGCTCCGGCTGCGCGTGCTGATCCCGGCGGTCGAGAACAGCGTTTCCGGCGCCGCATTTCGGCCCGGCGACGTCATCCCGACCCGCGCCGGCAAAACCGTGGAAATTGGCAATACCGACGCCGAAGGCCGCCTGGTGCTGGCCGATGCGCTGGCTGAGGCCGATCGCGACGCCCCGGAATTGGTCATCGACATGGCAACGCTTACGGGCGCCGCGCGGGTGGCCCTGGGGACCGACGTGCCGGCGCTGTTTACCGACGATAACGATCTTGCGGGCGCCCTGGCGGATCATTCCGAGCGCGAATCCGACCCTTTGTGGCGGCTGCCATTGTGGCGGCCCTACCGCAAACAGCTCGATACACCGTTCGCCGATCTTAACAATATTTCCGAGGGGCCCTATGGCGGCGCGGTTACCGCCGCACTTTTTTTGCGGGAATTTTTGGAAAAATCGGGTGCCTGGGCCCATTTTGACATTATGGCTTGGAATCGTAGCTCTCGTCCGGGGCAGCCGAAAGGTGGCGAGGCCGTGGCGCTAAGGGCGGTTTATGCGCTTTTAGCGGAAAGATTCCCGGCCTGACCGATGATTTCGAACCCGCAACGATTTAGTTGGCAGGACGTTTCATGGCCCAAAATTTGAACACCGACACGGCATTGCACCTGTGGCAAACTGTGTTGGTTAATACGGTTCGCGACGATCGTCCGGACCTTTCCATGCGCCAAATGGCGCTGTTGCTCACGGTCTACACCACGACCCCACCACACACGGTGCGGGGATTGGCGAAGACTTTGAACATCTCAAAACCGGCAGTGACCCGGGCACTTGATCGGCTGTGCGGCATCGATTTGGCGCGCCGCAAGCGTGACGACGCCGATCGCCGCAATGTGCTTATTCAGCGCACGGTCAAAGGTTCGGTCTATCTCACCGAGCTCGGCGAGCTGATTGTGCGTAAAGAGAACGCGCTGCCTGCTCCGCTACCGACCACTCCGATACCGGCTCCGGAATCACGTTTGGAAGAAGACAGGGTGCTCGAGGTAAGCGACTATTAGCCACTTCGGCGCTTCGACGATCGCGCCCATCGAGGCGCGCGCGTCGACCAGGTCTATCATCACCGGCACGAGGTTCCGGCTCGGGTCTTAAGCCGTGGCTTTAGACTCGGCTGACGGCGTGTGCCTTTGCCTACGTTACTTTCGTTGGCTTCACGAAGCCCGGAAATCAGTTCCGGCGCTCGGCTGACCGGACTGGCGCACGAGCCGGCCCCGGTGTTGCCGGCATACCTGATGCGAACATCGGCCACATCTCAAGCTGGTGATCCGGTAGGCAACTGGAGGACGGTAGGTGACCGTCACATTTAACGAATCCAATAAACGTCTCGCAGGATTCAACGCCTACTATCAACGCGAAATTGCGCCCGATCTCTACAAGTTCGAGAAAGCGCGGCGCGCAGCGATAAAACGTGCACTTCCAGTTGCGATCGCCGGCTTCGTTGCGGCTATCGGATCGGGCACCGTGTACGCGTTCTACGGCGACTACGCGATCATTCCAGGCATAGCTTCGATTGCACTGTTCATCTGGGCATGGCACATCGTTGCCGACGCAAAACAGGATCTGAAGGTGTTCCTTGCCCGCAAGGTTCTCTCTTTTTTTGGGCTTACATTCACCGACTATGCTGGCGGCTTCTATCGCGATCAGTTCGACGAGCTGGGATTGCTGCCCGCTTACACAACGGCAAATCTCGAAGACCGTATTTCCGGTACCCATGATGGCGTAACGATCGACATTGCCGAAGCCCATTTACTGAAGATCAAATCTGCCGGCCGGTATGCCAGTTATCGGACCATGTTCCGCGGCTTACTGTGCGCGTTTTCATTCCCTAAGCGGTTCAGCGGCCGTACCGTTATCGCTGCGGAAAAGGGGTGGGTTCGCAAACTGGTCAGAAGGCTCAAGGCCTCCGGCGAACGCGTCCGACTTGAGGACCGTCGGTTTGAAAAGACCTTCGAGGTCCACTCGACCGACCAGGTCGAGGCGCGCTACCTTTTGACACCCGTTTTCATGGAGCGCGTGCTGGCACTGGTCGACAGCTTCAAATCACGACGCACGCGCTTGGCGTTCGACGCCAGTCGTTTGTTGATCGTACTGGATCTCCGGACGGATAGTTTTGAAGCAGGCTCTCCTTTTGAGTCCGCGTCTGATCCTGATCGGGTTCAATCGCTAATCGATGACATCCTACTCATTTACGACCTGATAGACGTTCTGGCGCTGCGCCTAAAAACGCGGGTTTGAGTATTCTGTGGAGTTGAATGCGCAATCGTTCCCGCAGTCGTTCCAAGCGGCCACCATCGCACCGCCCCTAAAACACCGGCGTTTCTCGATAGGTACCCCATAGCCCCTTGAGAGCCTCGACGATCTCGCCCATCGAGGCGCGCGCGTCGACCAGGTCTATCGTCACCGGCATGATGTTGCGGCTCGGATCTTGAGCCGTGGCTTTAAGCTCTTCCATCAGCGCGGCAACTTTATCGTTGTCGCGCTCGTTGCGTGTCGCCTGTAGACGCGCGATTTGACGGGTCTCGGTGTCGGCGTCATAGGGGTGGGTCTCGATGGCGGACTGGTCTTCTTCCTCAACATATTTGTTGACCCCGATCACGGTCGTTTCGCCGTCCGCCCTGCTGATCGCGTGAGCGTAGGCTGTGTCCGCAATTTCGCGTTGGAACCAGCCGTCCTCGATTGCTTTGATGGTGCCGCCCATCGCCTCGACTTTGTCTAGGATTGCGAAAATTTCGCGCTCCATCTGAGTGGTCAGGCTTTCGACATAGTAGGAACCGCCGAGTGGATCGACAACGGACGTAACGTTGGTCTCTTCAGCGATGACCTGCTGCGTGCGCAGCGACAGCTTCATCGCCTCTTCGGTGGGAATCGCGAAGGCTTCGTCCATGCCGTTGGTGTGCAGGCTCTGACAACCGCCCAGTACCGCGGCGAGCGCCTGATAGGCGGTGCGGACGATGTTGACCTGATATTGCGGTTTGGTCAGGGTCGCGGCGGCGGTCTGGGCATGAAAGCGAAGCCGCATCGACTCCGCGCGTTTCGCGCCGAACCGTTCTTTCATGATCTTGGCGTAGACGCGGCGCAACGCGCGGAACTTGGCGACCTCTTCGAATAAATCTGCCTGGCTAACGAAAAAGAATGACAGGCGCGGCGCGAAGTCATCGACCGGGACACCGGATTTCACCACCTCATCCACATAGGCGATGGTGTTCGCCATGGTGAACGCGGCTTCTTGGATCGGCGACGCGCCGGCCTCCGAGATGTGATAGCCGGAAATGTTCACCGGGTTGTAGCGACGCATGTGCTTGGCGCCATACGCAATGCAGTCGCGCACTAGGCGCACCGACGGGCGGATCGGAAAAATCCATTCCTTCTGCGCGATGTATTCCTTCAAAATGTCGGCCTGGATGGTTCCCGACAGTTTGTTCAGGTCGTAGCCGCGACGTTTGGCCAGCGCGATATACATCGCGTAAAGAATAAAAGCGCTCGGGTTGATGGTCAGCGACACCGAGATCGAGGTCAGGTCGATCCCGTCAAACAGCGCCTCCATGTCGTCGATGGTATCGACAGCGACGCCTTCGCGACCGACCTCGCCATGGCTCATCGGGTGGTCGGAGTCGTAGCCCATCAAGGTTGGCATATCGAAATCGGTCGATAGGCCGGTCTGCCCCTGGGCAAGCAAATATTTGAAGCGCTGATTGGTGTCGGCGCCGGTGCCGAACCCGGCAATCTGACGCATGGTCCACGTGCGGCCGCGATACATCGTCGGATATGGCCCGCGGGTGTACGGATAGCGTCCGGGCAAGCCGATATCCTCGAGCGGCGTGTCGGCGACGTCGAGCGCGGTATAGGTGCGCTGCACCGGCCAACCCGACCCGGTGCGGTAATCCGGCTTGACCTCGGGCTGGCGCTCAAGAAACGACGCGACCTCGTCCTTTTCCCACTCCGCCCGCGCTTGCTCGAGTTGTTCGAGCGCGAAGCCGTCGAATGCGCTCTTTGCCTTGGAGTCGCTTTGCTTGGTCATGATGTGGTCTCCGAATTGAGCGTGCCCAGCAGGCGCCGGGCCGCGCTATGCGGGTCGAGTTCGCGTGCCGTTACTTGGTCGATCAGGCTTTCAGTCGCCGCGTCGCGTTTGGATGCATAATGCCGGCGGACCAGCTCTTCGGCGATTTTGAGCGTGCGTGCCTCGGCGCTGCGACGTTTGCGTTCAGCGAGCAAACCGTCACTGGCAAGATGCGCGCGGTGTTTATCAATATCGCCGAGCAGCGCTTCGATACCCTCGCCGGTTTCAGCACTCGTCGCGATCACCGGCACCCGCCACGACGCACCGTCAGCCAGTCCGAGCATCAACATTTGTTTGAGCTCGGTCACGGTCTTGTTGGCGTCGGGCCGGTCGGCCTTGCTGACCACGTGTATATCAGCGATCTCCAGCACACCGGCCTTGATCGCTTGAATGTCATCGCCGAGGCCGGGCGCCGAAACCACCACCGTGGTGTCCGCGACGCGGACAATGTCGACCTCATCCTGGCCAACACCAACGGTCTCGATCAGCACTAGGTCGAAACCGGCGGCATCGAGCAAATCGACGGCGTCGAGGGTGGCGCGCGCGAGTCCGCCGAGCGCGCCGCGTGACGCCATGCTGCGGATAAATACGCCGGGGTCGCCAACCAATTCGCCCATACGAATGCGATCGCCCAAAATTGCGCCGCCGGTGAACGGGCTCGATGGGTCTACCGCAACCACGCCGACCGTGCGGCCGCTGGCGCGGATCGCCTGGGTCAACGCCGTTACCAGTGTCGATTTACCGCAGCCCGGCACGCCGGTGATGCCAACCACATGGGCGCGACCGGTATGGCGATAGATTTCCGCCATCGCCGGCCGACATTCGTCCGCGCCCGCCTCCGCACGCGTCATGAGCCGCGCGACCGCCCGCGTCTTGCCTGCCAATACGTCGGCAACAAAATCACACGACGCGGTGGGTTCAGCCGCCATTTCACCCCGACTCGAGATTGGCGTTGAGGGTGCGGAACAGGTCGCGGTCGTCGACCACACGGCGCGCCTTGAAGTCCGTGCGCGGGAACGTGCCGGGCTGCACCACTTCGACGCCGGCGCGCACGCCAAGCAATTTCTGCAAACTCGCGGCACAAATCCTACCAAAAACCGCGTCGCCGCCTTGCGACACCAAATCTTCGGTCACCTCCACCCGCACCATCAGTTCGTCCATGGTCGCCTCGCGACTGATCACGATGCGATGCTCGCCACCATAGCCGTCGAGCGTATTGAGCACCTTGTCGATCTCTGACGGATAGATGTTTTCGCCGCGTACCTGGAACATGTCGTCGATCCGTCCGTACACGCCGTCGGGCATGCACGGATAGGTGCGTCCGCATGGTGCAGGGCCATCGACCCAATGGGTGAGATCGCCCGATGCGAGCCGGATCATCGGCTGCGAGGTACGCTCAAGGTGAGTATAGACAGGCGTTCCCTGTTCGCCGTACGCGACGCGCGCGTACGAGTCCGGATTGCACACCTCGTGATAGACCATGTCCTGCCACAGCAGCATGCCGTCCGGCGAACCCGTGGTACCGGCGGCGCTCATGAACGGGGTCATCTCCGCCATGGTGCCGCAGTCGAACACCCGCGCGCCATAAGCCTCCTCGATGCGCCGCTTGATGCCGGGAATCGAAGCCCCGGGCTCGCCGGAAAAGAACATCACACGCAAACCGAAATCACGCGGATCATAGCCCTCCTCGCGCGCTACTTCGGCAAGATGTAGGGCATAGGATGGCGTGCCGTAAAATGCATCCGCCTTCACCGCCGCGAGCCACGACGCCGCGCGCGCCGTCATGCCACCCGCACCAGCGCCGAATGGAAATACTTGGCAGCGCAATCGTTCGGCACCCAACATGGCACCCCACGATCCGAGATAAAGTGAAAAGATTGCCGCCACGAACAATCGGTCGCCGGGCCGCACGCCCATACTCCACAAGATGCGTGCGTGGTTGTTAGCGATGACCTCCCAGTCGGCGCGCCCCACGCCGAAGGCGGTCGGCCGGCCGGTGGTGCCCGAAGTCCCGTGAATATGATGCACCTCGGTCTCGGGCACGCACAAATAGTCACCGAATGGCGGCTGTGCCGCTTGCGCGGCACGCAATTCCTGCTTGGTGACGACCGGCACTTTTTCGAACGCCTCAAGCGACGTGATGTGATCGGGATGAACGCCCGCCTCGTCCCATTTTCTGCGATAGAATGGTGCGTGATCCCAGGCATAGTGCATCACCGCCCGCAACCGCTCGACCACCGCTGCCTCGCGCGTCCCGGCATCCATGGTTTCACGCACCGGGAACCAATAGGGACTGTCGGATGCCGGCATATAGGCGTCGTCATAGCGCGCCGGAAACGACCAGGACTCCATCTCGGAACGGCTCATCGCGGTCCGCGCGCCTCGACCAAGCGCCGAACGGTCGCGACGATCTCGGCCGGCGGCGTATCTTGAAGCAGAATTTCGGCGACGCCCATCCTCTTCAATTCCGCGACGTCCTCGTCGGACATCACGCCGCCGCCAAGCAGCAGAATGTCCTCCGCATCCGCATCGCGCATCAAGTCCAGAACGCGTGGAAAGATGGTCATGTGCGCACCCGAAAGCAGGCTGATACCGATCACGTCAACATCTTCCTGCACCGCCGCGCTGACGACCTCGTCGGGAGTGCGGTGCAAGCCGGTATAGATCACATCCATGCCGGCATCGCGCAAACATCGCGCGACGATCTTCACGCCACGGTCGTGGCCGTCAAGCCCCACCTTGGCAATCAGCACGCGGATTTTTTCGTCGTCAGAACTCATGGCTATCAAGCTCGTTAGCTGTGCAATTAATGTTCTTCGGGTAAACCGGCGATCAGCGCGGTCGCGGCGTCGCGGGCATGCGCCTTGGCGAGTTCGGCGGCGCGCTTAGCTTCGCCACCGAGCACGGCTTCGAGGATCGCCGCGTGCTCGTCCCAGATCCGCGTCGGCCAGTCGCTATCGAGACTGATTACCGCGCTCATCGCGCGGCGGCCGTGATGCCAGGTATGGTTCATCGCATCGATGACGATCGGATTGCCTGCGGTCTCGTAAAGCAGCTTGTGAAACGCCATGTCGGCGGCGATCAGCGCGCCGACCGGTCCGGTCCGGGTCGCCACGCGCCCTTCGGCAACAATCGCGCGACCGCGCGCCGCCAGGTCGTCCGACCGATGCCCGGCCGCGACATCCGCCGCCAGCGCATCGACCGCGCCGCGAAACTCGTAGAACGCATGCACGAAGTCGCGCTCGACCGGCGCCACCATGACCCCGCGCCGGCCAGCATCACAAACGAAACCCTGCGCCTTGAGCAAGCCCAACGCCTGGCCGATCGGCTGGCGCGAAACCTCAAGTGTTTCGGCGATCCGCTCCTGGGTCAGACGTTCGCGTGGCGCCAGTTGGCCCTCGCAAATCGCCTCCAGAATCGCATCATAGGCCTGCTCCACCAGGCCAGGCTGGGCGGTCAAAGATCTCATGCCCGCAGATTATCAGAATTTACCGTATACTGTATGCAATAAATTTTGATGCGACGAAAACTGGCCCAAACGCTCAGTAACCGCGTGCCGGATCAACGATATTGCGGGGCGGCTCACCCCCTTGCACCCGGCGCAAATTCTGAATCACCTGCTCCGACGCGGTGCGCGGCAGCACCCAACCGGCGATGTGCGGCGTGACGGTGACATTCGCCTGCCGCCACAGCGGATTTTCGGGCGGCAGCGGTTCGGTTTGGCAGACGTCAAGCCAGGCGCCGGACAGATGACCGGACTCAAGCGCGGCGATCAGGTCTTCCTCAATGAGATGCCCGCCACGCCCCGCATTGACCACATAGGCCCCGTCCGGCAGGGCCGCGAATGCCTGCGCATCGAGAATTCCCGTGGTCTCCGGCGTCAACGGCAGCACGCAAACCAGCACATCGCAGCGCGCGAGGAAGGGCGTTAGCTGGTCAACGCCATGAAAACTCTCAATACCATTGAGCGCTTTTGGCGTCCGGCTCCAACCGGCGACGGCAAAACCGAAACCGGCCAGCGTATGCGCGATGGCGCTGCCAATCTCGCCGAGGCCCATCACGCCGACCCGGCGCGCCGCGGTGTCGGCCGCCGGCAGTTGATGCCATTCGCCGCGTCCCTGGAAAGCCCGGTAGTCGTCCATGCGGCGGTGATGATGAAGCACGGCGAGCACCGCATATTCTACCATCTGGCTGGTCAGCGCCGGATCGACCAGACGGACCACCGGCACGTTGGCCGGCAATTCGGTGCCAGCGAAGACGTGATCCACGCCGGCGCCGAGAGAAAAGATCACTTTGAGGCCTGGCAGGCTGGCAAGCATCCCGGTCGGCGGACGCCAGACCAGCGCCGCGTCGATATCGGCCACGTCGCCAAGCTCCGGCCACACGCGCACCTCAAGCGACGGCTCGGCTTGCCTGAGCGCCGCGGCCCATTCCTCCGGGTCGTCCACCTTGCTGTAAAACAGCAACGCCATGTCGTACGCCTCCCCTCGTCACGCTTGCGCCGCGCGCCACGTTATGACCGAGGAGACCGAGCGGCACAACGCCCGCGCGCGAACGAGCGAATCCGGCTAGGCTGTGACTCGATATGTTTGGCACGGTGCTTCGAAACGGCTTGCGCGCTTGGGCGCGAGCACCGATCAAGGTGGGCTTTGGCAGCGCCATAACGCTCGGGCTGCTGGCTGTGGCCTACGCCCTGATCATCCAATTCAGCCCGAATTTTTGGATAACGCTGGGGCTATGGGGCGTGGTGGTGAACCTCGCGCTCTCGGGTTGGGGACTATTCTGTGTCCGCCATCTGGGCGACGAAAACGGCGTCTGGAGCGCGTTGTTTGCCGGCTTTCGGCGGCCGTTCGCTTTGACCACCGCTGGGCTGATCGCCATCATCTTCGTGCTCGCGCCAACACACTTGGCCGGCTATACGATCGCGATCGCAGGCGGCGCGGATTGGCTTGCGCGGTTAGGCGTCGCGGTGGTCGCCTGCCTGACCGCGCCGGCGGGTGGCTTCATACTTCTTGAAGCAGTATCTGGTGTTAGCCCACAACGAGCAGTCTCGCATGGCTTGAGGCAAGCCTATCGCCGCTGGCCAAGTCTGGCCACGCTTGCCCTGCTAATGTTCGGCCTCGGCGCCGCCGGCCCCATGCCCGGCCTGTTGCTCGAACGGCACGCGCTTCCACAAATCAGCGCCCTGTTGCCATCGGAATTCGCTGAGTACGCCCTGGCTATAGTACGATTGGTTGCCTTGTTGGGGGGCGTTGCCAGCGTCTCTGCGGCTGGCTGCATTTGGGCTGCGGCATGGCGCGCGTCGAGCGAAACGTCATCGCCGGCGCGCAAAATTGGGGGGCACGGATGACCTGGCACGTACTGATAGACGGCGAGCAGCGGGGCCCGTTCGAGGCCAGCACGGTGGTGCAAATGATCGGTCGCGGCGAAGTGAATGCCGAAACCCTGGTCTGGACCGCGGGCTTCGAGGATTGGACTAGGGCCATCGATGTCCCGGATTTCAGCGAAAATTTCGATGGCGTCGCTTCGCCGTCACAACCGTTGCGCTACGGCGCCGAGATAACGGAGGACGCTTACGATGGCGCGACAGGCCGGCTTAAATTCGGTCGTGTGTTCTCGGACGCATTCCGTGGTCTTTCGGCGCAACCAGGAAATACGCTGCTGATCATGCTGGCCTATGCTGGACTGGCGGTCGCCGTATCAACACCATATTTCGCACTCGTGGCACCGAAGGTTCAGGTATTGGCGGAAGCGCCGGACCAATTCGACATCACGGTCTTCGGCGTCACCGACCTCGCCGCTTATCTTTTCATGACGGTTTGTGGCATAGCCCTTTTCGGCGGTTTGTGTGCGACCATGCTGAGCCTTGTCCGCGGCGGGGATGTCTCTATTGGCACGCTTTTCAGCGGCATTCCAAGATTGTTGCCGCTCATCGGTTACGCAATCCTGTATATGGTTCTCTTCTCCATCGGATCGTTGTTGTTGCTACTTCCGGGCATCTTCGTGGGTGTAGCGATGATGCTTGGCATGTTCATCATCATGGATCGTCATGCGGGCGCGTTTGCGGCGACCAAGGGGAGCTTTCGGGCTGTTCTACGGCTCGGGTGGTTTCGGGTGTTCGGTCTGCTCTTGCTGCTGTTCGTCGCGATTTTTGCGGTTTTCCTGGGCATTGGCATCATCGCGGGAATTTGGTTCGCGGCGCAAGGAGGCTTCACCGGTGAGGCTGCGGCGGACAGTGTAGCCGTCACGCAGTCGATTACTTTCTATGCCGTCCAGATGGTGATCAACAGTATTTTTGGCGTGGTCTTCGTCGCCATCTTCGCTGCGGCGTACGAACAGGGTGTCCCTCATCTGGATGCGCCATAACGGGCGGTGGGGGCAAAGGCGCGGTATCTGGCGCCGCCAAACCATGATCGGCGCTGTGCTTGCTTGAGGCATCCGGGTGCCATGCGCGGCCGAATGCTCGCATTGCACCGCACGTACCTTGGGGAAACGCCCGGCGGTCGACGCCGGTAACAGGGGGCAGATGACATGGCCTATCACGTACTGATCGACGGCGAACAACGCGGGCCGTACGAGACCGCAACAGTGGCGGAGATGATCGGCCGCGGCGAGGTGACCGCCGAAACGCTGGTCTGGACCGCCGACATGACGGACTGGATGCCGGCGCGCGACGTCGCCGAACTGACAAACCATTTTGGCGATGCGCCCGCCGGCGTTTCATCAGCCGGCAGGCCGCCGGCACATTCAATACCGCTGCCGGGCGACGGCGCACCCATGTTGCGCCTCGACATCGGGCGGGCTTTTTCCGAAGGGTTTGGTGCAGTTCTCCACCAACCCATTCGCGTGCTGGGGATGATGGTGGTCTACTTCGCGATCGCCATCGCGGCGATTTTTCCGTACATCGGCGTGACCATGCTGGGCTGGTCTCCGGCCGCCGATGGAGAGGCCGCCGGCGGCTTCGTGGTTATCATTCTGGTGACTTACATTTTCTCTCTGGCGGTCAATTCGGCGTTGTATGGCGGCCTTTCTAACGCCATGTTACGCAGCGTGCGGAACGAGCCATTTGGTGTTGGCTCCCTGCTCGCCGGTTTCGGTCGTATTGTGCCGTTGTTCATCTTTTTCGTGCTGTACATCATTGCGGTTTCGATCGGCTTGTTGCTGTTAGTTGTGCCAGGCGTATTTCTAATCGTGGCGTTCGCCTTAACGCCGTTCTTAATCATGGATCGGCGATCTGGTGCGTTCGCCGGCATGCGGGGCAGTCTCAAATCGGTAATGGGTGTCGGCTGGTGGCGAACTTTCGCGGTCATGATAATTTTATTTGTCGGCTTCGCGGCGGTCATGTTGGTGGTGATATCCGGGCTGGGCGCCGGTGCTGCTTTCATGGCGACCTCGGCTGCCGGCGACCCAACAGCGGGAGGCGCCTCGGCCGCCGCGATCATCGGCATCGTCCTTATCCAAATGGCGCTTGGCGTGATATTTGCCGCACTCTACAGTGGAATCTTGGCGTCTATCTACGAGCAAGCACGGCCAGCGTTGGATGCGGCATCAGACGGCTGATCGAGCATTGTCGACAGGAACAGGGTTCGCTTGGCTTACTATCTACTGATTGACGACGAGCAAATCGGTCCGCTGGAGATCGAAGCCGTCGCAGCGATGATCGAACGTGGCGAGGTGAGCCAGGCGACGATGGTCTGGACTGCCGGCATGGACGATTGGGCACCGGCGGGAGAGGTGTCTGAGCTTGCGGACATGTTGGGTGGGACATCTCGGCCGGCCGCCACGAGCCAAGATGTGGACACTGTTCAGTCGCCATGGCCCAGCCCGGCGCCAACCGGCCCACCCAGCGCGCCCGACGGGGTTGACCGACCGCTGGACATCGGTCTTGCCTTCAATAGCGCGTTCCAAGGTTTCGCCCGCCAACCCGGCGCCGCGTTCCTAGTCGCGCTTGTCTACAATTTGATCTCCAGCGGCATCTTGGTGCTGGTGTTCGGCGCGGCGGCGGTTTTCGACGTCACCGAAGAAGCAAACTCTTCCACCGAATCCTTGCTTCGCTTTAGCCTTCTCGGCCTTGTGGCGATGATGGTTGTTATGCCGATCCTTTATGGCGGACTTTCGATTGCCATGCTCAATTTGGTGCGCGGCAAACCAGTGCAACTGGGTCAGTTATTCGGTGGTATTCCGCGCGCGGTGACACTGGTGATTTTTTGGCTGATCTATGCGGCCGGCTGCGCCGTCGGATTGATGGCCTTTATACTGCCGGCGGTGTTCGTTGCCGTCACTTTCACGCTCACGCCGTATGTCATCGTGGAAAGCCAATTGGGTACGGTCGACTCAATGAAAGCAGGCTTTCGCGCCGTGATGGGTCTTGGTTGGTGGCGCTGCTTCCTGCTCTTGGCGGCCTTGCTTATGGGGATTTTGGTTGCCGGTGCCTTGGTACAAGTACTAGCGCTTGGATTTGGCGGAGCTTTGCTGGGCTTTGTCCTGACGCTGGCGGTCAACAGCGTCGTGACCGTGGTGATGGCGGCGAGCCTGGCTGCGGCTTACGAACAGGCGCGCGCAAACCAAGAACGCGCAAACGCCGCCACGGCCACGTAAAACAGAATCCGGTCAGCTTGATACCGCGTCTGTGTCGACCGCCTTGATCTCGAATGCCGCGGCCATAAGCGCACGCGTGTAGTCGGTGGACGGATGATCAAACACGGTTTGCGCCGGGCCTTGCTCGACCACCTTGCCCTGGCGCAACACAATCACCTCGTTGGCGAGCGCGCGCACCACACGCAGGTCGTGACTGATGAACAGGAAGCCGAGTCGATGCCGCTCCTGCAAGTCACGTAGCAGATCGACAATCTGCGCCTGCACGGTCATGTCGAGGGCGCTGGTCGGCTCATCGAGCATCAGGAAACGCGGTTTGAGAACCAGCGCGCGCGCGATCGCCACGCGTTGGCGTTGGCCACCGGAAAATTCGTGCGGATAGCGGTCCATGGTCTCGGGCTCGATGCCGACTTCGTGCAACGCGGCGGCGACCAGCTGGCGGCGTTCGTCGTAGGTGTCGCCGATGCCGTGCACCAGCATGCCTTCCTCGACGATCTGGAAAACCGACAGCCGCGGACTCAACGAGCTAAACGGATCTTGAAACACCACCTGCATTTCGCGCCGGAGCGGCCGCAGCTCCTTGTTCTTGAGACCGTCGATGGTCCGGCCCTCGAAACGGATCGGACCGTCTGACGAAATCAGCCGGAGCAGCGCCATGCCGAGCGTGGTCTTGCCCGAGCCCGACTCGCCAACCACACCAACGGTCTGGCCCTCGCGCACGGTCACCGAAATACCGTCGACCGCCTTTATGTGGGAGACCGTGCGGCGCATCACGCCGCGACGGATCGGGAACCAAACCTTGAGATCGTCGGTGTGCATCAACTCCGGCGCCGTGTCGTCGGCCGGAGGTGGCTTGGCGGTCGGTTCCGCAGCGAGCAATTTCTTGGTGTAGGGGTGCTGGGCGTTTTCATACACTTCCACGGTCGGGCCGTTTTCAACTAATTCGCCCTCGGTCATCACGTAAACTCGATCGGCGACGTTTCGCACGATGGTCAGGTCGTGGGTGATCAAAAAGATCGCCATACCAAGGTCCCGCTGAAGATCCCTGAGCAAGGCAAGGATCTGTGCCTGCACCGTAACGTCGAGCGCGGTCGTCGGCTCGTCGGCAATCAACAGATCGGGCTCGTTGGCGAGCGCCATGGCGATCATCACGCGCTGGCGCTGACCGCCGGATAGTTGGTGCGGCCATGAAGCCAGGCGCGATTCCGCATCGCGAATCCGCACCAGTTCCAGCAATTCGAGGCAACGCGCCCGCGCCGCTCCGGCGCTAAGGCCCTTGTGCAACATCAGGGTCTCGGTGATCTGCTTTTGCACCGAGTGCAGCGGATTGAGCGAGGTCATCGGCTCTTGAAAAATCATCGAAATCTGGTTGCCGCGCACGTCGTGCAGAACCTGTTTTGACGCGCCGATCAGTTCCTCGCCACGGTACCGAATGCTGCCATAGGGATGACTCGCGCGCGGATACGGCAGCAATTGCAGCACCGACAGCGCTGTAACCGATTTACCCGATCCCGATTCGCCGACCAGCGCCACGGTCTCGCCGCGATCGACCGTTAGCGAGGCGCCACGCACGGCTTCAAGGTCTCGCCCCTCGACCCGGAAATTGACCGCGAGATTTTCGATCTCAAGAAGCGGGCCCGATTGATCCATCATCGCTCAGCCAATGGTCTTGCGCGGATCAAACGCATCGCGCACCGCTTCGCCGATAAACACCAACAGCGACAGCATGATCGCCAGCGTGAAGAAACCAGTAAACGCCAGCCACGGCGCCTGAAGATTGTTTTTGCCCTGGTTCAGCAATTCACCGAGCGACGGCGAGCCCGGCGGCAAGCCGAAGCCGAGAAAGTCGAGCGACGTGAGAATCGTCACCGATCCGGTCAAGATAAACGGCAGGAAAGTAAGGGTGGCAACCATCGCATTCGGCAGAATATGCCGAAACATGATGCCGACATTGTCGACGCCAAGCGCTCGCGCCGCGCGCACGAAATCGAAATTGCGCGCACGCAGAAACTCGGCGCGCACCACGCCCACCAAGCCCATCCAACTGAACAGCAACATCAAGCCGAGCAGCCACCAGAAATTCGGTTCGACGACGCTGGCCAGGATGATCAGCAAATAAAGAATCGGCAGGCCCGACCAGATCTCGATGAAGCGCTGGAAAATCAAATCGACCCAGCCGCCGAAATAGCCCTGAACCGCACCAGCGGCGATGCCGATCACCGAACTGATCGCGGTGAGCACCAGGCCGAACAGTACCGATATACGGAAGCCGTAGATTAACCGCGCCGTCACGTCGCGCGCTTGATCATCGGTGCCCAGCCAGTTCATCGCCGAGGGCGGGGCCGGCGCCGGCCGGCCAAGATCGTAATTGATCGTGTCGTAGCTGAAGCGGATCAGCGGCCACACCATCCAGCCCTTCGCTTCGATGAGTTCCTTAACGAACGGATCGCGATAGTCCGCCTGGGTCTCAAAATCGCCGCCGAAAACCGTTTCGGGGTAGGACGTAACCACAGGGACATAGAGCCCGCCGTCGAACCAAATCATCAACGGCTTGTCGTTGGCGATGAATTCGGCGGGCAAGGTACAAACGAAAATCGCCAAGAAAATCCACAGGCTCCAAAAGCCGCGGCGATTGCGCTGGAAGTTTTCCAGCCGCCGGCGGTTGAGGCGCGAAATCCGAATGCCGAAAAACCGATCCTCAGACAAAGGCGGAGGATGAGCCAGCGCCTCCGCATCTTCCAGCACGTCACGGGTCGCCGCCTCCACCACGGTCAGACCTCGCGACTTTCGAAGTCGATGCGCGGATCGACAATGGTGTAGGTGATGTCGCCGATCAGCTGCATGACCAAGCCAAGCAGCGTGAAGAAGTAGAGCGACGCGAACATGACCGGATAGTCGCGGCCGATCGCCGCCTCAAACCCGAGCAGGCCGAGCCCATCGAGCGAAAAAATGATCTCGGTCAATAACGCGCCGGTGAACAATATGCCGACGAACGCGCCAGGGAATCCAGCGATGACGATCAGCATGGCGTTGCGGAACACATGACCGTAAAGCACCCGCCGCTCGGTCAACCCCTTGGCACGCGCGGTCACCACATATTGCTTGTTGATCTCTTCCAAGAAAGAATTTTTGGTCAGCAGCGTCAGGCCCGCAAAGCCGCCGATCACCATCGACATGACCGGCAGAACCATATGCCATAGGTAGTCGCCGACCTGTTGAAACGTCGTCATGTCCTCCCAATCGGGAGACGTCAGGCCGCGCAACGGGAACCAATCGAAATAGCGCCCGCCGGCGAACACGACGATCAACAGGATCGCGAACAGAAAGCTTGGAATCGCATTGCCGACAATAATCACGCCCGACGACCAAACGTCGAACCGCGCGCCATCGCGCACCGCTTTGGCGATGCCGAGCGGGATCGAGATCAGATAGACCAGGAACGTCGTCCATAGGCCGAGCGAGATCGACACCGGCATTTTTTCGAGCACCAGATCGACCACCGTACGGTCGCGGAAGAAGCTCTCGCCAAAATCGAACCGGGCGTAGTTCCAGAGCATTTGAAAAAAACGTTCATGCGCCGGCTTGTCGAAACCGAACTGGCGCTCGAGCTCCTTGATCAGCTCGGGATCCAACCCCTGCGCACCGCGATACTTGCTGGCCGCACCGTCACCGACACCGCCGCCTCTTGGCAAGCCGTCATCGAGTGTTTCGGTGGGGCCGGCACCGCTGACCCGTGCGGTCAGGTCGACGGCGGTGCCTTCGAAGGTGGCGATGAGCTGTTCGATCGGACCGCCCGGCGCTGCTTGGATGACGATGAAATTGATCACCATGATCCCGAACAAAGTCGGGATGATCAGCAATAGACGACGGACGATATAGGCGAGCATTGGGCGCGACCGACCTTGGTCTTGTTCGCGGTCGGCGAGCTTACCGCGCGGAATCGAGCGCGGCGAGCTTATCCTGATCGATCCACCAAGTACTCGGAAAACCGAGGCCATATTTGGGCGAAGTTTCGGGACGACCGAATTTATTCCAGTAGATCATCCGAAAACTGCGGATGTGCCAATTGGGGATCACGTAGTGGCCGCTTAGAAGCACGCGGTCGAGCGCACGCGTGGTCGCCACCAGGGTCTCTCGGTCCGGCGCCTGAATAACCAGATCGACCAGTTCGTCGATGACCGGATTCTTGATGCCGGAAATGTTCTGGCTGCCATCAATATCGGCTGCCTCGGTGGTCCAGAAATTGCGCTGCTCATTACCGGGGCTGAGCGATTGGCCGCGACTGCTGACGATCACGTCGAAGTCGAACTGGTCGATCCGGTTCTGGTACTGCGCGGGATCGACCGTGCGAATGCGCGCGTTGATGCCAAGTCGTTCCATGTTCTTGACCACCGGCCCGACTATCCGTTCGAACGCCGGCGCCACCAGCAGGAATTCGATTTCCATCACCTCGCCGGTCTCGCCGTTGGTCAGCTTGCCGTCGCGGATCACCCAGCCGGCATCCTCAAGCATTAAGCGCGCGGTGCGCAGATTGCCGCGATTATTGCCCGAACCGTCGGTCGACGGCGGCTCATAGGCGGTGGTGAAAATCTCGTCCGGAATCTTGCCGCGATAGGCTTCCAGAATCTCCAACTCCTTGCCCTCCGGCAAACCGCTCGAGGCAAGCTCGGTGTTGGAGAAATAGCTGCTGGTCCGCGTGTACTGCCCGTAAAACAGATTCGCGTTGGTCCATTCGAAGTCGAAGGCGAAGGCGAGCGCCTGGCGCACGTTCGGGTCGGCGAATTTCGACCGCCGGGTGTTAAACCAGAAGCCCTGCATGCCGGTCGGAATCTCATGGTCGATCAATTCTTTGACCATGCGGCCGCCATCGACCGCCGAAATATTGTAAGCCGTCGCCCATTCCTTCGAATTGTTCTCGACGCGGAAGTCGAACTCACGCGCCTTTAACGCCTCGATCGCGACGGTCGCATCGCGATAATAGTCGTAGCGGATCACATCGATATTATCCTGACCTCGATTGACCGGCAGGTCGCGGCCCCAATAGTCGGCCAAACGTTCAAGCGTGATTGAGCGTCCGGGTTCGAGCGATGCGATGCGATACGGCCCGCTGCCGAGCGGCGGATCGAGCGTGGTGGATTCGAAATCGCGGTCTGCCCAATAATGTTTTGGCAGAATGGCGATTTGGCCGACGATCAGCGGAAGTTCTCGATTGGTGGTATCGCCGAAGGTGAATTTCACGGTGCGCGGACCGGTCGCCGAGACGTCGGTCACGTCGGCGTAGTATTGGCGGAAGAACGGGTTGCCTTTGGTAGTCAGGGTTTCAAACGTCCAAATCACGTCGTCGACCGTCACTGGCTGGCCATCGTGCCAGCGCGCTTCCTCGCGCAAGGTGAATGCGACCCATGAGCGATCCTCTGGCATGTCGACGCTCTCGACCAGCAAACCATATTCCGTGAACGGCTCGTCGGACGAGCTAGTGAGCAGGGTGTCGTAGATTTGCCCGGAGCCGATCGCCGGAACGCCCTTGAGGATGAACGGATTGAGGCTGTCGAACGTGCCGATCGCCGCGAGTTTGACGGAGCCGCCTTTCGGCGCGTTGGGATCGACATAATCATAATGCTCGAAGTCGGGGCCGTATTTAACGTCGCCGAACATCGACAAAGCATGGCCGCCAACCATGTCATCGGCATGCGACAGGCCGATCGTCGCGATTGAGGCAAGTGTGGCGGCAAATGCAAAGCTGGTGAGCAGACGTGTCATACCATCCCCCTGTCGGGCGTGTGCGGGTGCCGGTGGTAAAGGCCGGCGGCCCCTAAAGTGTCGGATCGGATACCATGCGGTTCAAGGGTCGCAGGCGCAAGAGGTGGCGTCGCGCGCGCAACTGTGATCACGGCGTGAACCGCCCAATTCGGCGGATTACTCGAGCGGCGCAGGCGAATCCGACAGGCTGCGTAGGTAGGCGATCAACTCGGCGCGCTGGCCCTCATCCTTGATGCCGGGAAACGCCATTTTGGTGCCTTTGGCATAGTCCGCGGGCTTGGCGATAAAGGCATCAAGGGCGTCGTAATCCCAATTACCGCCCAACTGAGTGAAATTCGCCGAGTATTTGAAATCTTCGTGCCCAGCCTTCGGCGCGCCGACAACACCCCACAAATTGGGACCGATCTTGTTCTTACCGCCCTGCTCCGGGGTGTGGCAGGCCTTGCATTTCTTGAAGACCTTTTCGCCGGCTGACAGATCCGCGTTGGCAATACGATCGATCAAATCATTCACCGCCGCACCAACGGCCGCGGTCGCATCGGCAGCAATTTCACCGGCCTGCTCGGCCATATCGCCGGCCGCCTCGGAGGCGTCAGCGGCCATTTCGGACGCGGCGTCCGATATTTCTTCGGCTTTGTCCGCTGCGGCATCCGTCATCTCCGACGCCGCGGCTACTGTATCCTCCGCAATATCTGCGGTGGCTTGTGTGGCCTGCTCCGCCATTTCCACCGTGGCGTCGGCTGCGGCTTCGGCGGCTGCGCGCCCATCGCGGGCCATTTTTTCTATGGTGCTCTTGGTCGCCCCCTCCTCCGCCTCGACCTCGGAGGTCGGCAACGGCACCGGGTCGTCCGACAGAGTGCGCAGATATGCCAGCATCGCCGCCCGTTTTTCCGCACTCTTGATGCCGGCGAACGCCATCTTGTTGCCTGGCGCATAATCCTTGGGGTTGGCGAGGTAGGAATCGAGCGCGCCGTACGTCCACCAGCCGCCGAGATCGGCAAGAGCGCCGGAATAGCTGAAGTCGGCATGATGCGCTTTGAGCGCGCCGACCACGCCCCACAAGTTCGGGCCGATCTTGTGGCTACCGCCAGCTTCTTGGCTATGGCATGCGGAGCACTGTTTGAACGCTTTCTCACCCTTGGCCGGATCGGCCGCCGCCAGCAGTGTCACCAGCGATTCGCCATCGTCGCCGCCGGGTTCAATAGCGACCGGCTCGGCATCGGGTGCGTCGACCACGAAAACCGGTTCGGCTTCGGCGCCGTGCCGCGCGGTCACCAGCTCGACCACAAAGCTCAAGCCAAGCATGATCAGGAGCGCCATTAGAATTGCGCCGACGATTTTATTGATCTCGATGGTGGACATGGACGCTCCGCGTGCCACTGGTCAGGTCCCGGCCCGCGTGGGCCAAGGATCGCGCGCAAACTACCGGCTTTGCCGCTGCGACTTCAACACCTATAAGCAACGTCATAATGGCGGTTTCGATCGCCGCGACGACAGCACGATTTGGAGGGCCGGTGGCCGGCGAAACCATCATTGTAATTCCGGCACGGCTCGCCTCCACCAGGCTCGCCGACAAGGTGCTCGCGGATATTCACGGCGAGCCGATGATCGTCCACGTCTGGCGACGTGCGATGGAAGCCGACATTGGCGACGTGGTGGTGGCGTGTGATGCGCCGGCGATCGTGGACGCCGTGACCCGGGCCGGCGGCCGCGCCCAGCTCACTCGGCCGGATCATCCGTCAGGTTCGGACCGGATATACGAAGCGGTCAGCACGATCGACCCGGAGCGGCGCTACCAGGTGGTGGTCAACGTTCAGGGTGATTTACCGACCATCGACCCGGCCAGCGTGCGCGCGGCACTCGACTTACTCGACGACCCGGCGGTCGATATCGGCACCATCGCCGCCGTGATCACCGATGACGAAGAGCGCACCAATCCCAATGTGAACAAGGTTTTCGTCGGATTCGAGCCAGGCGCCACGCGTGCCCGCACACTTGCATTCACCCGTGCCACCGCACCCAGCGGCGACGGTCCGTTGTATCACCATATCGGGCTCTACGCCTATCGTCGGGCAGCGCTTGAGCGCTTTGTCGCGCTGCCACCCAGCCCCCTCGAAAAACGCGAGCGCCTTGAGCAATTGCGCGCCCTGGAAGCGGGCATGCGCATCGATGTGGCGCTCGTTGACACGGTGCCGCTCGGCGTCGACACTGCCGACGATCTCGACCGGGCGCGGCGCCTGCTGGCTCCCGGAGACTAACCAGAGTTCCCATGACCGACCATCACATCGCATTCCAGGGCCTGCCGGGCGCCTATTCCGACATGGCGTGCCGCGCCGCCTATCCCGACTCGACGCCGCTGCCGTGCGAGACGTTCGAGGACGCTTTCGCGGCGGTCGCACACGGTCAGGCGGCGGTCGGCATGATCCCGGTCGAGAATTCGCTGGCCGGCCGAGTCGCCGACATTCACCATCTCTTGCCCGGTTCGGGTCTGCACATTGTCGCCGAGTATTTCCACCGCGTACGCCACCAATTGCTCGGCGTGCCGGGCGCGCGCGTCGAGGATTTGCGCACGGTGCACAGCCATATCCACGCCTTGGCCCAATGCCGCAAGCTGATCCGGACACTCAACCTGGCGCCGGTGGTTGAAGCAGACACAGCGGGCGCTGCCGCGGATATCGCCAAGCGCGGCGACAAGAGCCAGGCCGCGATCGCCTCGTCGCTGGCCGGCGAAACCTATGGGCTTGAAGGTCTGAAAACCGATATCGAAGACGCCGAGCACAACACCACCCGGTTCCTGATCATGGCGCCCGAGCCGGTCGATCCGGACCCCGATGAAGGCCCGATCATCACCAGCTTCGTGTTCCGCGTGCGCAACATTCCGGCGGCGCTCTACAAGGCGCTTGGCGGCTTTGCCACCAACGGCGTGAATATGCTCAAACTCGAAAGTTACATGCTCGACGGCTCGTTCGCGTCGACCCAATTCTACGCCGATATTGAAGGTCATCCATCGGCCGAACCGGTTCGGCTCGCGCTTGAGGAACTCGGCTTTTTCTCGCGCTCGGTCAATATACTCGGCGTCTACCCGGCGCACCCATTCCGACGCGAAAACGCCAAGAACGGCGCCTGATTCGCCGCTACACCGATCGGTCGTAGAGCCAATCGTCGACCAGGCGTCGCGCGATCGAATCCTTGCGTGGCAGACGGAACGTCGCGTTTTCCGGCGAAGCCAGCAACGCGTCGCGATGGTACCAGGCGGCGGTTTCCAGCTCGTCCGTGTTCACCGTGAGAGTCGGCGATCGCGCCTCGGCGTGGAAGCCAAGCATGATCGAACTCGGAAACGGCCAAGGCTGCGACGAGTGATAAACCGGGCGTTCGACATCGACACCCGACTCTTCCTTGATCTCGCGGATCACCGCTTCCTCAAGGCTTTCGCCTGGTTCGACGAAGCCAGCCAGCGTCGAGTGCATGCCGGCCGGCCAGATCTTTTGCCGGCCCAACAGGCATTCTTCGCCATACGTCACCAGCATGATTACCGCCGGATCGGTGCGTGGAAAATGGTCGAGCGCGCAATCAGCGTTGGTGCAGCGGCGCACATGACCGCCCTGGGTGCTTTCAGTCAGACTACCGCAGACACCGCAGAATCGGTGGCGGTGATGCCAATACATTAGGCCACGGGCGTAGGCCATAATCGACCCGGCGTCGCGTGCCAATAATGGACCGATGGCACGCAGATCAACGAACTCGCCACGGCCGGCGAAAGGCTTGGCGGACACCGGATTGTCGATATGCGAGACATCTACCACGAAGTGCGCCGCATCCTCGCGCATGCCCAGCAGGGCCCAGCCATTCGCTTCACTAAACAAGGAAATCGCCTCGTCGCCGGTATGCCACACCGGCGCCGGCGCGGTTCGGTCAATGATCAGGTGTTGATTGCGCCAAACCGCCAAGACGCGGCACCGCGGGCTCGCTCGCAATTGATCGAGCGCGGCGGCATCGCGCCGCAGCGCGTCGTCGCGGCTGAGCGGCATGCCACTGTAATAGTTCGCGCGCATCGAACTCACTCAGCCAAGGCGGCGGGGTTCCGTCGCTCAAGATAATCTCTCAGCTCCGGCGCCTGATCGAGCAAGGATTCGAGCGTGCCGCCCTCGCTTAAATGAGCCTCCAGTGCATCCAACAACGCCGCGGTCGCGCGCTCGTCGTCGCGGTTCGCGGCGCGGCTCAACCAGCGCACCGCCGTCGCCCGTTCCGGTGCTACGCCTAGGCCGTGAAGATAGGCGAGCCCCAAATTCGTCTGAGCGTCGATCTGGCCCGACGTCGCCGCAAGGTGGAACCACTCAACTGCCTTGGCCTGATCCGGTGTGACCATACCAACGCCCTCGAATAGCATCACGCCAAGCCGCGCCTGAGCCTCTGGATGGTCCTCGCGCGCCGCCTGCTCATACCAAACCACCGCTACCGCCTCGTTCTGCGGCACGCCGAAACCGGTCTCGTTGAAATAGCCGATCCGGTATTGCGCGTCCGGATGCCCCGCTTCGGCCGCGGCCAAATACCAGCGCGCAGCCAACGCCGGGTCGGCCGAAACGCCGGTCCCCGTAACGTACAGATCAGCGAGCAGGAGTTGCGCGGTTGTTTCACCTGCGCTCGCCGCCCGCTCAAGCCAAGCGGCCCCTTCTACCGCGTCGCGCGGCACGCCTTGCCCGTCGAGATAGAGTTGCGCCAATAACACTTGGGCGGTCGGATTTCCGGCTTCCGCGACGTCGCGATAGATCGCGGCGGTACGCGCCAGGTCGGCCTCCTCACCCAGGCCGTATTCGGACATCTGCCCAAGCATCAAGCGCGCATCAAGGTCGCCGCCTTCGGCGAGCGAGGCCAGCGCGACCTTAGCGTCCTCATATCGGCCTTCCGCCAGCGCGGTCATGGCCGCGTCCATGTCGGCAAGCGCCGGAAACGCTGAAAAAATTATTCCGGTCAGCAGACCGAATAAGCCGAGACGGAGCATGAATTTCTCATATTAATTTGTCGTACGGCGCATTATAGCGGCGGGAATCTTATGGTCACGCCGCTTGCTCAGCGCGGTTCGATCACCGATATTGCGGGCGGGAGGCTGGCCGCGGACGGGCCACTCGCCAACCCGGTCAGATCCGGAAGGAAGCAGCCGTAACGAGACCGACTCGGGTCGTCGGTCAGTCTCCCACCCATTCGCCATGTCAGATTTGCCCACAAGTACCGCTCGATGAACGATCGGCCCGACCCCGCCGCCAGCAACACCGGTTCCGATAGCCCGGACGGCTATCGCGTTCTGGCGCGTAAATACCGGCCGACCATCCTCGCCGATCTGATCGGCCAGGACGCGCTGATCCGCACCCTGACCAACGCGTTCCAAAGCGGTCGGCTGGCGCACGCTTATCTGCTCACCGGCGTGCGCGGCATTGGCAAGACCACCACCGCACGGATCATCGCCCGCGCGCTCAATTGCACCGGCGCCGACGGCAGCATCGAGGCGCCGGTCGCCGAGCCCTGCGGCGTGTGCGACAACTGCCGGGCGATCGCCGACGACCGGCATGTCGACGTGCTGGAGATGGACGCCGCCAGCCGCACCGGGGTCGACGATATTCGCGAGATCATCGACAGCGTGCGCTATCTGCCGTCTAGCGGGCGCTACAAGGTCTACATCATCGACGAAGTTCATATGCTGTCGACCAACGCCTTCAACGCGTTGCTCAAAACGCTGGAGGAACCGCCCGAGCACGTAAAGTTCGTGTTCGCGACCACGGAAGCACGCAAGATTCCGGTGACCGTGCTGTCACGCTGCCAGCGTTTCGACCTACGCCGCGTCGACGCCGAGATGTTAGCGCAGCATCTAAAAGGCATTACGGAACGCGAAGGCGCTGACGCCGAGCAGGGCGCGCTGGCGCTGATCGCACGCGCAGCCGACGGCTCGGTCCGCGACGGATTATCGCTTTTGGATCAGGCGATCGGCGACGCCGGCGACAGCGCTGTCACCGAGAGTCAGGTGCGCGAGATGCTCGGTCTCGCCGACCGGGTGCGCATATTCGACCTGTTCGAAGCGGTGCTCGGCGGCAAGGTCGCCGACGCGCTCGACCTGCTGGTCGAACAATATAACGCCGGCGCCGATCCGGTGATCGTGCTTCAGGATTTGCTCGAATTGACGCATTGGCTGACCCGAGTGAAGGTGACGCCGACCGCCGCCAACGATCCCGGCCTGCCGGAAGCAGAACGGGTGCGCGGCCGCGATATGGCCGAGAAACTGCCGATCGCCGAACTAAGCCGATGCTGGCAGCTTCTGCTCAAAGGGTTGAAGGAGGCGCAAACCGCCCCGGCCCCTCTGCAAGCGGCCGAAATGGTCCTCGTACGGCTCGCACACGCCGCCGACTTGCCAAGCCCGGCGGACTTGGTGCGTAGCCTGCAAAACCACGGCTCCCCAGCCACGAAACCGACCTCCGCACCGGCCATGCCGACAACGGGGCCAACCTCTTCCCGCGGCGCGGCGCACACCGAAGCGGCGGCGAGACAGCTCGACCCAGCTCCCGACACCGAACCCACACCGGCGCCGGCACCACGCGCGGCCCACACATCAACGCCGGAGACGTTCGAAGCAGCGGTCCATCTGTTCGACGAACGCCGCGAAGCCATTCTTTGCGCTCACCTCATGCGCGACGTGCACTTGGTGCGGTATGAAAGAGGCCGTATCGAGTTGCGCCCCGAACCAAATGCACCGCCCGACTTGGCGGCGCGCGTGAGTGGGTGCCTGAGCGGTTGGACTGGCGAACGCTGGGTGGTGGTGGTGTCGAACGAACCCGGCGAGCCGACCCTCGCCGGTCGCGCCGACGCCGAGCGCACACGGCAAATCGACGAGGCGCGTGAAGACCCGCTGGTGAAAGATATTCTGGCTGCCTTCCCAGGCGCCGAAATTAAGGACGTGCGGGTCGGGCCCGACCGACGAACGCCAACAGACACCGAACCTGACACTAGCCCCGACCAGGAGCCATGACCGTATGAAGAACCTCGGCAATCTGATGAAGCAGGCCCAACAGATGCAGGCCCGCATGGAAGAAATGCAAACCGCGCTCGCCGACGCCGAGGTCGAGGGCAGCAGCGGCGCCGGCTTGGTAAACGCCGTGATGACCGGCAAGGGCGAGCTCAAACGGCTTAAGATCGACCCGTCTCTGGTCGACAAGGATGATGTTGAAGTGCTTGAGGACTTGATCGTCGCAGCCTGCGCCGACGCCAAGGCCAAGGCCGAAGCGCACGCGGCCGAAGAGATGAAAAAGGTCACTGGCGACCTTCCGCTGCCGCCGGGCATGAAGCTGTTTTAAGTGGCCCGCGCACGGCGATTGTTTGAGCGCGGATAACGCTATGTCAGGCCCCGAAATAGAGCGTCTGATCCAAGCCCTTGCCAAACTACCGGGTTTGGGCCCGCGTTCCGCGCGCCGCGCCGCGCTCGTCTTGCTGAAAAAGCGCGACGCCTTATTGCGTCCCCTGGCCGCCGCGCTGAGCGAAACCGATGGCGCGGTGCACGCTTGTTCGACTTGCGGGAATCTCGATTCCGTCGACCCTTGCGGCATCTGTTCCGACTCGCGCCGCGACGCCTCCGCGCTATGCGTCGTGGAAGATGTCGCCGATTTGTGGGCGCTTGACCGCGCCGCGATGTATTCCGGCCGCTATCACGTGTTGGGCGGCGTGTTATCCGCGCTCGACGGCATCGGGCCTGAAGACCTGGCGATCGCTGGGTTGATCGAGCGCGCCAAGGCGCCCGAGGTCAGCGAGGTGATCCTAGCCCTGAGCGCCACCGTTGATGGCCAAACCACCGCCCACTACGTCACCGACCGACTGGCCGACTGCACCGTCACCATATCGCGGCTTGCCCACGGCGTTCCAGTCGGCGGCGAGCTCGACTATCTCGACGACGGCACCCTCGCCGCCGCGCTCAAAGCTCGGCGGCCTGTTTAGCCTAGCAATTGATTTTAGTCGGCTCGATTAATCGGGCTCCACGCATTCAAAATTACTTGCCAGTTTGACCGCTACTGGGTCGTCGGGCGGGCCGATATATTGGGCGAGCTCAGGGTATGGGCAAAGCGGGCGTGTGAAGGCCGGATCGTTTGGGCCAGACGATGGATGGGTGGCGACTATGCGGTCGGGCGCAACACCATTCTCCACCCAATCCTCGATCGCCGGCATTGGGTCGAACCAGAATGCGCCTGGGCCACCGGAGCAATGATACGTGCCCGGCACCATGAACAGACGGGCATGCGCACGCACAGCCTCAAGCGCACCGGCATCGGCCGCCGGTTCGCCGGCAGTGCTCAGCGCCGGTCCAATTGTGTCCACAATCTCTTCGTAATAGTCCGCGGTGCGCAGCGCCGGTACCAGCATGTCGCCCCAGCCATGATGCATGATCAGCTTGCCGCCGCTCTCGATAAACGGACGGATATCCGGATCGACCGCGTCGGCCGTGACCCCGATCAGGCTTGACTGCACGGTGGCAACGTCTCGGTCGAAATCGAAGCGCGCCATCGGATCGAAGTCCGGATTTTGGAAAACGAAGAACCGCATATATTGCGCGGCCAAGCCGTATGCGCTGCCGAACGATCCCATGTCGCCGGCAAACAGCCACGAGCCCCATTTCTCCTCGCCACCCGGCGGCACTCCGACGAAAAGTGGTTCGCCGTCGGAGGTGGTAGGCCCGGAATAGATTTTTTTCACCGCCGCCAGCTCACCCGGCCCCAGGCACTGATCAGCGCCACTGCTTTCGCATGCGAGTTGCGCCGGGTCCCAGTCACACTGCGTCGGATCGTTCAAAACGCCATCCGTCACGCCGTCGTCCGCGTCGCACGCCGCCAGCACCGCCTTCGACAAGTTCGACAGCTGCGCCGGACTCGGCGTGACAGCGTCGGCGCCGTGAAACGCGCGGCCCTGCCAGATTCCCGTAGTGGTGACCCGCGATAGATGCATCACCGGCGCACCCACCACGACACCGTCATAGTCGTGCGGATAGCGTTGCACTTCGACCAGGCCCATGCGGCCGCCGGTGGAGCAGCCCTCATAGTAGGCGTACCGCTGCGGCTTTCCGTAATAGGCGCGGATCACCTGCTTCGCGACCACCGTCATCAGGTGGATCGCCCGGTGCGCATAATCGATAACCGCGTCGCGGTTGGGCGTGCCGTCGGGCTTGAGCGCCCAATCGGCCTGATCCGGTTTGCCGGCATGGCCCGAATCCGACGCCGCGACCGCGTAGCCGCGACCAATGAATCGCTCGCCGGCATTCGGACTGAAATTGAGCACGCCACCGAACGCACCGCCACCAAGCCCGAGCAATCTGCCGTTCCACTTCGCTTTGAAAGGCAGCCGATAAACAACCGTGATCGACGATACGGGCGTCGGTGCGATCACACCTTCGACCTTGCAGTAGCGCGCGCCGCCGCGCGTGGTTGCCACGCTAACCCTGTGAACCTGTGTATTGCTGAAAAGCCCAGGGCCGGAAAGTTCCATGCACGACAAGCCCTCAGCGATCGACGTGCCCGGCGCCAACGCCAGGAGCGCGCCCGCCAGCAGACCGGCCAGACCAAAGCTCAATCGCCGCAGGTTCCAAAACTTGTCGATCATTCGTGCCATAATCCGATTGCCCTATACTTCGCCGCCGCCCATGGTATCAGGGAGGAACGCAGCATGCGAAACGAGCAGAAAATTCCGAGGTCGCCCTTGCCGATTAATGAACCATGGCTCGCGCAGGTGGACGAGCCCGCGTTGGAGCCGGACCGCCCCATCGTCGATCCACACCACCATCTGTGGGACCGACCGGGGTCTCGATATATGTTGGATGAACTGCTGGCCGATACCGCCGGCGGTCACAATATCGTCGCCACGGTGTTCGTCGAATGCGGATCGATGTATCGGGCCGACGGCCCCGAATCTCTGCGCCCAGTTGGTGAAACCGAGTACGTCAACGGCGTCGCGGCGCAAAGCGCGAGTGGTGGATTTGGCGCAATGCGCGCCTGCGCGGGAATCGTCAGCCATGCGAACCTGTTGCGCGGCGCAGCGGTGGACGAGGTGCTTGAAGCGCACGTTGCGGCGGCGTCCGGCCGGTTTCGCGGCATTCGCCATTCGGCCAGTTGGGACGCCAGTGACGATGTGCGCAATTCGCACAGCGGCTCGCCGGAAGGTTTGTACGTGAACGACACGTTCCGCGAAGGCTTCGCGCGGCTCGCGCATTACGGACTGACCTTCGATGCCTGGTTATATCATCCGCAAATCCCGCAACTCACCGCACTGGCCCAGGCCCACCCTGAGGTAACCATTATCGCCGATCATTTCGGCGGGCCGCTCGGCATCGGTCCATATCAAGGCCGCCGCACCGAAATTTATCCGCAATGGAAACAAGATTTCGCGGCGCTCGCGGAATGCCCGAACGTGGTCGCGAAACTGGGCGGCATCAATATGACAATCAATGGTTTCGAATGGCACAAGCAAGAACGTCCGCCGACATCTGAACAACTCGCCGGCGCCACGCGCGATTATTATTTACATGCTATCGATTGCTTTGGACCTGACCGCTGCATGTTCGAAAGCAATTATCCGGTCGATAAGGTGTCGTGCTCCTACACCGTTCTGTGGAACAGTTTTAAGCGCATCGCCGAAGGCTTCAGCGACGCCGAAAAATCTCAGATGTTTCACGACACGGCGGCGCGGGTCTACCGTTTGCCGACATAGGTGTCCGGCTCACGTCGAAAGCGGGTGCCATAGGGCCGCGCGGACCTCGCCGAATTCGCGATCAAGCTTGATCCAACGTACCCCACCATCAGTGCTACGAAAAAGCTGGCCGAGATTGGTCAAGACGAATAGTAGCTCGCTATCGGCTGAGTTTACAGCAACACACCAAGGCGTACTATTAAGCGGTTCGGGCAAACCGAGGTCACGCCAATGGGCGCCTGCGTCAGAGCTATGCAACAGACGCCCCGACGATCCCGGCGGACCATTGCCGTTGGCGAGAAACAGGCTGCCATTGCCATCGGCTCCAGGTTGGATCGCACGCGTATATTGCCACGGCGAGTCGAGCGGTTGGTGCGTCCAAGTCAGGCCGTCGTCGGTGCTGACATGAAGCCCCTTATTGGTGGTGGCGAGTAATTTTCGGCCGCCATTGTCGAGCACCGCCAGCCCGTGAACATCGTCAGAGACCAGGCCATCGCTGCAAAGCTGCCAATTGTCGCCACAGTCCGTGCTACGCCACACGCCGCCGATTTCAACGCCGGCCCAAACCGTCGCCGCGTCGAACGGGTCGCAGACGATTTGGGTCACCCGCGGCTTATGGACGAACACACATTCATCGGGGAACGCGACGTCGAGCAGCTGCCAGGTGCGGCCCCGGTCGCGCGATCGATAGAGGGCTGCCGGCTGTGTGCCGGCGAACATCAGGTCTGGATCGTGCGGCGCCTGAACCAACGACCAGATCGGCACGTCATCCATCGGTGACGGCAGATGCGTCCATCCCGCCGCCGAGTTGCTCCAACGATAGACGCCGGAATCGGTGCCGGCATGGAGGGTGTCCGGGTCGCCGGGGTGCCAAGACAGCGCCCACACGCGCGCTTCGAGATAGAGCCCGGATTCGCTGTACGGTCTGGTCCAGCTCTCACCGAGATCATCGCTGAACCAGACCGACATGCCACAAGTTCCGACGCACAGTCGGTTTGTCATCAGCGCCTCGTCTTAGAGGACAACCGGCGTTCCCACGCGACTCCTCACGCGCGGAACCTACATCATGCTCGGAGCGGGGCCAATGCCAGCCGCGACATTACGCGGCGTCGGCCGACTTTTTGTCAGGCAGCGCCTCGGTTTCGGACGAGACCAGTGTGGCGGCCGGGGCTTCGTCGGGATCGTCCCCGAGCTCGATCTGGGTGATGCGGGTGCCGCGCCCGGTGATTTTGCTGGCGGAGGTGCGGATTTGCTCGATGTCGCGTCCCGCCTGATCGAAATGACGTTCCAGATTGCCCACCCGGTCGTCGAGGCGAGCAACATCGTCGAGCATTTTGACGACTTCCTGCTGAATGATGTGCGCTTGTTCGCGCATACGCGCGTCGCGGAGAATCGCGCGCACCGTATTGAGCGTCGCCATTAGTGTGGTCGGCGACACCATATAGACGCGCTTGCGATACGATTTGTCGACCACGTCGGGAAAATTGGCATGCAACTCGGCATAAACCGCTTCCGACGGAATGAACATCAGCGCCGAATCGGCGGTTTCGCCGGGCACGATGTAACGCTCGGCAATATCGGTGACGTGCTTAAGCACGCTCGCCGAAAAGCTGCGTCCGGCCTGTGTCCGCGCGGCATCGCCCTCGGCGTTGCGCAGCGCGCGATAGCCTTCGAGTGGAAACTTGGCGTCGACGGCAATCGGCCCCGGCGGATTGGGCAACACGATCAGGCAGTCGGCACGGCGATTGTCGCCGACTTGTACTTGTAGTTTGTACGCCGACGGCGGCAGCATCGACGACACCAGGTTTTCGAGCTGTACCTCGCCGAACGCGCCTCGCGCCTGCTTGTTCGACAATATCTCCTGCAGCCCGACCACCTGGCCCGAAAGCTCCGCGATATTCTTCTGCGCGCTGTCGATCACCGCCAACCGTTCCTTGAGGCCCTCGAGCATGGTCTGGTGGTTACGGCCCTGTTCGCCCAGCGTGTCGCCAACGCGTTTGGTTACGTCGGCGAGCCGCTCATCGAGCGCGCGACGGAGTTCGGCCTGCGACGCCGCGGCGCCGGTCGCCATCTGATCGAGCCGGCCGGAAAGCGTCGCCTGGCTCTCCACCAAGCGTTCGACGATCTCGTCCGAGCGCGCGCCAGACACGGTTCGACCGCGCAGAAGGGTAAACGCCACGAGGCTTCCCGCGGCCACGATCGCAAACGCCAACAACAGCAGAATCAGGTCAGTACTTTCCATGGCCAGAGTCTAGCACGACCTTGACGCAAAGCACCCGGCGCAATAGGTCAATGGCACGCGTTGAACCGTTTTGAGGTTGAGAAAAAGTGGCATTGTTGCCGATCATCGTGGCGCCCGATCCGCGGCTCAAAGCGGTGGCCAAGCCGGTTAAGCAAGTCGACGACAATTTGCGCCGGCTGATGGACGATATGCTGGAGACCATGTATCAGGCGCCGGGCATCGGGCTGGCGGCGCCGCAGGTCGGCATATCCAAACGCATCATCGTGCTCGACCTAGCGCGTGACGACGAACCGCCCGCGCCCCTGTGCATGGCCAATCCGGAGGTGGTCGCCGCATCCGAAGATCTGGCGATATACGAAGAAGGCTGCCTGTCGCTGCCGGCTTATTTTTCCGAGGTCGAACGGCCGGCCGAGATCACCGTGACCTATCTCGACGAGACCGGCGCGGCGCGATCCCTCGACGCCGAGGGCATGCTCGCCACCTGTATCCAACACGAGATCGATCACCTGGACGGCGTCCTGTTCGTCGACCACATCTCTCGGGTCAAGCGCAGCATGATCTTGCGCAAATTGGCCAAGGCGAAGAAATCCGGCTGCATCCCGCACGTTCCGTCGTCAACCCCGGCGCTTTGACCGGCGCCCGGCGCGCCGCCGGTTTGCCACCACCGATCTGAAAAGACCCCTATGATCGCCGCCCGCCGCCGATAGGATGGCGCCGGCAGGGTTTTCAGCCAAAACGCATCGACACAGGTAATCGACGATCGTGACCGGTTCGCCACTAAAAATCGTGTTCATGGGAACGCCCGATTTCGCGGCGGCGGCGCTCGACGCCCTGGTCGAGGCTGGGCATGAAATCGTGTGTGTGTACACCCAGCCGCCACGCCCGGCGGGACGCGGCAAGCAGCCAAGGCCGGGGCCGGTGCAACACCGCGCCAGCGACCTTGGATTGGCGGTGCGAACCCCGGTCTCGCTCAAGGATGAAGCGGCGCAGTCGGACTTTGCCGCGCTCGGGGCGGATGTCGCGGTGGTCGCGGCGTATGGCCTGATCCTGCCCGCGCCGGTGTTGGCCGCGCCGCGGTTCGGCTGCCTGAACATCCATGCATCACTGCTGCCACGCTGGCGCGGGGCCGCGCCGATTCAGCGCGCCATCATGGCCGGCGACCGTGAAACCGGAATCACCATCATGCGCATGGACGAAGGGCTCGATACCGGCCCGATGGTGCTCAGACGGGCGATCGCGATCGGCGATAACGATGCCGGCATCCTGCACGACCGGTTGGCGGCACTCGGCGCCGAATTGATTGTCGAGGCGCTGGACCGGCTGGCCGACGACGCCTTAACTGAAACCGCGCAACCGACGGACGGCGCGACCTACGCCAAAAAACTGACCCGCGACGACGAAGCGATCGATTGGTCCCGACCGGCTGGCGAAATCGCGCTTCAAGTGCGCGCGTTGAGCCCGCGTCCTGGCGCCCATTTCAGCTTCGGCGGCGAACGCTGGAAGGTGCTGGCGGCCGAACCGGTCGAAGGCGATAGAGCGGCATCCGGGATGGTCCTCGACGACGCGCTCACTGTGGCCTGTGGCGATGGCAGGCTTAAACTCACACGTATCCAACGGCCCGGCCGCAAGCCGATGCCGACCACCGACGCCCTGCGTGGCCATCCGGTCGCATCCGGCACCCGACTCGACTGATGCCACGCTACCGATTAACGCTCGAATATGACGGTGGCGGCTTTGTCGGCTGGCAGCGGCAAGATAACGGTCCGTCGATCCAAGCCGCTTTGGAAACCGCGATACAAGGATTCTGCGGCGAAACCGTGACTGTGGCCGGCGCCGGCCGAACCGACGCGGGCGTGCACGCTCTCGGCCAAGTCTGTCATTTCGATCTCGCGCGCGAGGTTGAAACCGACACGCTGCGCGACGCGGTCAACGCGCATCTGCGCCCAGAGTCAATCGCGGTGCTCGAAGCCGAACATGTGGCGGATGATTTTCATGCGCGCTTCGACGCGACTGGACGACGCTATCTCTACCGCATCGTCAACCGGCGCAGCCCACTTGCTTTGGATCGCGGCCGGGCGTGGCAAGTGCCGCAGACTTTAGACGCGGACGCAATGCGCGCCGGCGCAACACACTTGCTCGGCCATCACGACTTCACCAGTTTTCGCGCCGCCGAATGCCAAGCCAGGTCGCCGGAGAAAACCCTCGACAGGTTGGAGGTAACTCGCTTCGGCAGCGATATCGAAATTCGCGCGGAAGCGCGCTCGTTCCTGCACAACCAGGTGCGGATCATGGTCGGCACGCTGAAACTGGTCGGCCTCGGCAAATGGCGTCCGGCCGACGTCAAACGCGCATTAGTTGCTTGCGATCGCGCTGCCGCCGGCCCCACCGCTCCGCCGGACGGCTTGTATCTGGTGACCGTCGATTACCCTTAGCCATGCAATAGAACAAAAGACCCTACTCAACGACTCATCGATCGCAGGAGCCCATCAGGGTCAAAGACCTCGCCGTCTTTAACAATCCGATAGATACGGCGGGTGTTGGCGATGTCGGCAAGTGGATCGGCATCAAGGATCACCAGATCGGCGAGCATGCCGGGAGCGATGGTGCCAAGTTCGTGCGCACGGCCCATGGCGGTAGCGCCACCGAGAGTGGCGGCGCGGATCACCGCGAGAGGCGGCAAGCCGGCCTTAGCCATTAGTTCGAGTTCACGGTGCAGCGCTGGCCCATGCAGATTGCCGACTGTACCGGCATCGGTACCAGCGGCTATAGTGACGCCGCCGGCCGCAAGCCGACGCAAATTTTCGGCCATCACGGTCTGCACGTTATGGACCAGCCAATGCGGTAGATCGACACGCTGACGTTGGCGGCCGTCGCGCCCAGGGCCATAGTGACCAACCCAGCCTGGCAATGAACGTGACGGAATTGTCGCGAGATCGTCCAGCGTCGCAATCGTTTCAGGATCGCCTAGGCGTCGCTCGATATCGGAGTAATCGAGCTGCCGGGTAAATACCTCGCGATAGCCTTCATAGACCAACAAAGTGGTCGTGTAGACCGCGCCGCGATCGCTGAGCAGGCGAACGAATGCGTCGTCGACTGGAACATCGTCAACGCTGTGCACCAGTTGCGCGGCGCCAGCTTCGATCACCGCGCGGGCGAGGGCCGCGCGGGTCGCGTGCACGGTGACCGGCAGATCATGGGCGCTTGCTTCTTCAACGGCGGCGCGTACCCATGCCAGCGTTGTTTCGAGCGCAGTGCCATCGGGCACGAAATGGATTTTCACCAGATCGACACCGGCGGCGGCGAGGCTGGCAACCATCGCACGCGCCTGGTCCGGCGTTTCGATATGATGGCCGGTGGCGTTGGGGCGATCGGCCTCACTCGGTCGGTAGCTCGTCAGCATCGGGCCTGACAAAGCAACGCGAGGGGCGGCAATTTGCGCCTTGGCCAGCGCGCGAATTTCAAGCGAGCCGAACGGCCCACCGCGGTCGATCACCGACGTAACCCCGCTCGCGATATAGCGCGCCAAGGTTCGCGGCAGCGCCGCGCGCGTACGCGGCACCTCGTCGGTTGCCCAATCGCGATAAGCGCGCAAATCCAAATCGTCCGGCGCGCTGTACAGGCTTGCCGAGCGCGACAAATGCACATGCGCGTCGATCAGGCCCGGGATTAGCCACTTGCCGGTCGCATCGATCACTTCGACGCCGTCGGGAATCTCGATCGTGGCGCGGGGCCCAACCGAGGTTACGCGCTCATCCTCAATGACAACCACGGCATCCGGCAGCGGCGGCGCACCGGTGCCGTCGATCACCATCGCACCGACGATGGCAAGGCGGTCCGCCGCAAGAGCCGGGCCGGCAAGCCCGACTAGGACCGAGCAGAGAAAGAATGCGGATCGAGTGACCATGGCCCAACTTTAGACCCGAGTCTTCGCGTGGTCACGTCACCGGCTCAAGCAGGCGCGGGCGTTGGCATGGTGGACAGGCCGAGTAGCAGCTGGGCAAGGAAAATAACCACAACAATTCCGAAGGCAGGGCCAGCGCCAACTTCCAGCGCGGTGCGGGTAATGAAATAGTCGATCGCGAACATCACGCCGAGCGCAATCACGAAAAAGAAGGGCGCCATTGGGGCAATCAGGAACGACAATATGGTGGCGGCCGCGAACAAGCCGAATTCAGGGATTGCCACCCAATTCCAGACGATAACCACGGACGCATAACGGTTCGTGCGGCCAAGCACCGCGCATAGCCCCAACAAGAGCACCGCCCGGCCGACCCACTCCACGAAATACAGACCGATGATCATCGAAAAGCCGCGCCCGACGTCTTCTCCTTGCCCGGCCACCGGCACCTGCGCGAGCAGCAACGCAAAAGGCAGGATCAGCAGGGCGGCAATGAACGAGCGCCAGAAGCCCTCGACCGAAAGATTGAACCAGCGCATGCCGTCGGCATCGCGCAGGGCAAGGCGCCAAGCACCGTAGATCGAGGACGTAATTTCCTGAACGATCGGCATCAACGCACCGCGCCCACGCCGATCGCAACCGGGTCAGGCGTCAAAATACCGCTCCAAGATCACGCGATAGATTTCTGTGAGTTGCTGGATATCGGTGATCGCGACACATTCGTCGGTCTTGTGCATGGTTTGGCCGACCAGGCCGAACTCTGCGACCGGGCAGACATCTTTGATGAAACGCGCATCCGACGTCCCACCGGTGGTGCTGAGCTCGGGGCGGCGGCCGGTGACCGACTCGACCGCGCCGGCAATCAGGTCGCTGAGCGCGCCCGGCGGCGTGAGGAACGCTTCGCCGGTGACGTGGTGATCGAGGGTCCAACGCGCGCCGTCACCCGCTGCCGCGCCAAGGCTGTCGCGCAGCCATTCGAGCAGGCTGTCGCTGGTATGCGTGTCGTTGAAACGGATGTTGAACCGCGCGGTCGCCTTGGCGGGAATCACGTTGGTCGCCGGGTTGCCGATGTCGATGCTCGACACTTCGAGATTGGTCGGCTGAAAATGTTCGGTACCCTGGTCGAGCGGATGATCGATCACCGAGGCGAGCATGCGGACCAGGCGGCTCGCCGGATTGTCGGCGAGATGCGGATAGGCGACGTGGCCTTGGGTGCCCTCGACCGTCAGCACGCATGAAATGCTGCCGCGCCGACCGATCTTGACCATATCGCCGAGCGCCGACGGATTGGTCGGTTCACCGACCAGGCAGACATCGATCTCCTCACCGTGCTCGGCCATCCAGCCGAGCACTTTGCGGGTGCCGTTGATCGCCGGGCCTTCCTCGTCGCCGGTGATCAGCAAGCTGATCGATCCGCCGAAACCGGTGCCGCGCCCGTCGGCAAACCCCGCCACCGCGGCAACGAACGCGGCGATGCCGCCTTTCATGTCCGCCGCCCCGCGTCCGTGGAGCTGACCATCGATCATCTTGCCGTCGAAAGGATTGTGCCGCCAGTCGGCCGCGTCGCCCACAGGCACCACATCCGTATGCCCGGCGTAGCAGAAATTCGGTCGCCCCTCGCCGAGCCGGGCATAGAGATTGTCCACCGGATCGGTGCCGGGCGCCTCGAAGCGCAACCGATGGCAGGTGAAACCGAGTTTCTCGAGCGCAGCAGCGAGTATATCGAGCGCGCCCTCGTCGCGCGGCGTCACGCTGGGGCAGCGGATCAGGGCGCTGGCAAGGTCGATCGGGTCAAGAGGTGCGGACATCGGACGACTCGGTGGTTCACGGGTTGGGTTGGTCATAATGCGATGCCGCGGCGAAGGCGAGCCCCGATCTGCGATTCCGACGCGCGGCGCTTTTCAAATCGCGTCCGTTTCACTAATACCAAAGCTCCGCGGCCGAACCGAATGGAGTGGGACCATGGCCTATTGGTTGATGAAGTCGGAGCCCGGCAGCTATTCATGGGACGACCTGGTACGCGACAAGCAAACCTATTGGGATGGCGTGCGCAACCACCAAGCGTCGAACAATATGAAGGCGATGAAGAATGGCGACCGCGTGTTCTTCTACCATTCGGTGTCGGACAAGACGATTGTCGGCGTGATGGAGGTGGTTAAGGAGTACTACCCCGATCACACCGACGAGAGCGGCCGATTTGGCATGGTCGACGTCAAGGCTGTCGAACCGGTCAAACACCCGGTAACGCTCGCCGAGATCAAAGCCGAACCAAAACTCGCCGATCTCTTATTGGTTCGCCACAGCCGGCTATCGGTAGTGCCGGTGAGCGACGCACACTGGAAGATCCTGAGCAAAATGGCCGGCGTCAGCGTCTGAAGGATCGACGATGGCGCGACGACGGCTATGCGGTGTCGACGAAATACGAAACGGCGACGCCAAGGTTTTCGAAACGCCGGGCGACGACGTGCCGAACATTTTCGTCATCCGCAAAAAGGATGCCTTTTTCGGCTATCTAAACGACTGCCCGCATTGGAACATTTCGCTCGACTTCGTGCCCGGCAGGTTCATGACGCTCGACAAACGCTTTATCCAGTGCGCCAACCACGGCGCACGCTTCGACCTCGAGTCCGGCAAATGTCTGTTTGGCCCGTGTCGCAATCAATCGCTTACGACGGTGCCGATCGTGGTTGAGGACGATGCGTTGTGGCTCGACGACTACGACGTCAGGCTCGCTGAGCGCGGCGAGTGGCGTTTGACGCCGCGACCTGATTAAAATCAAGCTAGCTTGCAACAAGGCTATGATAGACGGGCCTTGGGCGCGGCAACCTAATCGCCTTGGCCCTTAGCCAACACGTTTCCGATGAAGGGGAGGGAAACATGTCCGAGTATACGGTTTTCCCGGTGCCAGAGGCGGTTGCCAAAAGCGCCTTGATCGACGCGGCCGGCTACCAGCGCCTATACCAACAGTCGATCGACGACCCGGACGGGTTCTGGAGCGAACAGGCCAAGCGGGTCGACTGGATCAAACCCTTCACCAAGGTCAAGAACACCACGTTCGCGCGCGCCGATGTCTCGATCAAATGGTTCGAGGACGGCGTGCTGAACGTCTCGGCCAATTGCGTCGACCGTCACGCCGCCAAGACGCCCGACCGGATCGCCATCATTTGGGAGGGCGATGAGCCCACCGACGACAAGAAAATCACTTACGCCGAGCTCAAGGCCGAAGTGTGCCGGATGGCGAATGTGATGCGCGACAATGGCGTCAAGAAAGGCGACCGGGTCACCATCTACATGCCCATGGTGCCCGAAGCTGCTTACGCCATGCTGGCCTGCACGCGCATCGGCGCGATCCATTCGGTCGTGTTTGGCGGTTTCTCACCTGACTCGCTGGCGGACCGGATTCACGATTGTGACTCGAACTTCGTGATCACCGCCGATGAAGGCGTGCGTGGCGGCCGCAAAATCCCGCTCAAAGCCAACACCGATAAGGCGCTTGAGCGCTGCCCAAGCGTCAACCACGTGCTGGTGATCCGGCGCACCGGCGGCGATGTTGGTTGGACCGACGGCCGCGACATTTGGTGGCACGAGGCGGCGGCGAAGGTGTCGGACGAATGCGAACCGGAGGTGATGAACGCCGAGGACCCGCTGTTCATCCTTTATACCTCGGGCTCGACCGGCAAGCCGAAGGGCGTGCTACACACCACCGGCGGTTATCTGGTCTATGCCGCGATGACGCACCAATATGTTTTCGACTGCCGCGACGATGACATTTACTGGTGCACCGCCGATGTCGGCTGGGTGACCGGTCACAGCTACATCGTCTACGGTCCGCTGGCCAATGGCGCGACCAGCCTGATGTTCGAGGGCGTGCCGAACTATCCCGATTCGTCGCGCTTCTGGCAGGTTTGCGACAAACACAAAGTGTCCATTTTCTACACCGCGCCGACCGCGCTACGCGCCTTGATGCGCGAAGGTGATGGGCCGGTCAAATCAACCGGCCGCGCGTCGCTGCGCATTCTCGGTTCGGTCGGCGAGCCGATCAATCCGGAAGCTTGGATGTGGTACTACAATGTGGTTGGCGATGGTCGTTGCCCGATCGTCGATACCTGGTGGCAGACCGAAACCGGCGGCATTATGATAACCCCCTTGCCCGGCGCCATCGCACTCAAGCCCGGTTCGGCGACCAAACCGTTCTTCGGTGTTAAGCCGGTGCTGGTCGACCATGAAGGCACCATCAAGGACGGCGAATACACTGGCAATCTGTGCATCACCGATTCCTGGCCGGGTCAAATGCGCACGCTGTATGGCGATCATCAGCGCTTCATCGACACCTATTTCTCGACCTTCGAGGGCATGTATTTTACCGGTGACGGCTGCCGTCGCGACGAGGATGGCTATTACTGGATTACCGGCAGGGTCGACGACGTGATCAACGTCTCGGGCCACCGCATGGGGACCGCCGAAGTCGAGAGCGCGCTGGTTGCCCATCACGATGTCGCCGAGGCCGCCGTGGTCGGCTACCCGCACGACATTAAGGGCCAGGGAATCTACGCCTATGTCACGTTAAACGCCGGCAAGGAACCCAACGAAGGATTGCGCAAGGAACTGGTGCAATGGGTGCGCAAGGAGATCGGTCCGATCGCCAGCCCCGACCTGATCCAGTGGGCGCCAGGGCTGCCCAAGACGCGGTCGGGCAAGATAATGCGACGCATCCTGCGCAAAATCGCCGCCAACGAACATGATGCCTTGGGCGATACCTCAACCCTGGCCGAGCCGGCGGTGGTCGACGATCTGGTCGGCAATCGGATGAACCGTTGAGATCGGCCATCCTTGCAACGCTAATGCTTGGGGCGGCGGTGCTGGCAAACGGGCAGGCTCGGGCCGGCGATCAAGCGTGCGTGGTCAACGACTTTGAAGTGCCATGGGTCCATCCGGGCATAACGTTCTTCACCTCACGCGGCGAGGTGTTGTGCGAGGGACCTGGCATGACGTTAAAGAAGGACGAGTCGGGCTGCTTCGATAGCGCCGAGGTCACGCCGGACGGAAGCTGGACCTTGTTGGCGTTGGACGCCACCAGCGGCGCTTGCGGCGCGGTGTGCCCGTTGACCCGGCCATCCACGCGGATCGTGTTCAGCCAATCAAACGTCTACGCCTGCACTGATTAGAGCGCTAGTTCGACCGCAGCGGTTTGCAGTAGGCGCCGCGCGTGGTGAACTTGGCGCACAGCGCCTCAGCGGCGGGGAAGTCGGGCAACCCTTGGGCCTGAACCCGGAAAAAAGTCCCTTTGTTCGGTACGTCGACCCGGTTGATCGCGAGGTCGTAGCCGTTGATCAAGTCACCATGTTCGGTCAGCAATCGGCCCCAGCCGCTGTCGGCCTCTTGGGCACTCCGATAGGACGCAAGGTGGACCATGAATTTCGGACCGGCAGGCGCCGGTTGCGCGTTCGACACCGGCTGCCGCACCGGCGAAACCGCGGTGGCCGGCACCATCGTCGGCTGAACGGGCTCGGTGGTCCTGGTCCGGTCGGCGATCATCTGCTCGTCGATCACCACTTTCGGTGTCGCGTTGGCGCCCCGAGCATACAGCTCCGCCAGCGCGGCCGCGGCGGGATCATGGCCCTGCTCGGCCGCCTCACGGTACCACGCCTCAGCCTCGTCGCGATCGCGGGGCACCCTTTCCCCGGCCGCATAATTTCCGGCAATCGAGAACTGAGAATCGGCCACATTTAGCCGGGCGGCCCGACGATACCAGCGCACCGCCTCCGGCGTATCTCCGGTGTAGATTCGACCGGTGTCGTATGCGGCTTTGGTTGGGGCCGCCGCTTGGGCATAAGCTTGCATCGCCGCGAGCGCATAGAATAGTGACGCGCGAGCATAATCCTGCGGCACACCAAGGCCCTTTTCGTAGGCGCGCCCAAGCGCCGCGTGCGCCGCGGCATTGCCGCGCGCGGCTGCCCGCATGAATAACTGAACCGCGCGTTTCGGCTGCGGCGGTTTAATCGCGCCGTTGACGTACATTTCGCCAAGCAAGTATTGACCCAACGGATCACCGCCGGCGGCGGCCTGGCGATACCAGGTGATGGCTTGGTCGGGATCGAGATCAACGCCATTGCCGATTTCATAACGCTGGCCGAGCGTGGTCATCGCCACCGGGTCGCCTTGCGCGGCCAATCCCCGTAAGTCGCTGAGCGACTGGCCGGTGATGTTCGGGATTTCCGGCACCAGGTCGGAATCGACTACCGAAGGGCAACCGACCAACATCATCGCGAGGCCAACGCTGGCAACAACGCCGCGCGCGCGATGAACCAATTTTTCCGGATCGATTTTCGACAATGTTTGCCGAAAGGCCATGTCAGCCCCCTCTGGAAGGTGCCCGGCCGTGGCGCGACGCCACGGCCGGTCCCCGCTCCGCATTCACAATCACCCCGTTCCGCTTCAGTCACGGCCCCACGGCGGAGCGACTCAATAGGGTAGCTTTGCGCAAGTTTGCTTAAGATTTGGTATAGCTATGCCACACAAGTGCCGTAATGCGTGTCGATTTATTCATTTTTTCAATCAATTTTGGCAGCAATTCAAATCGATCAATCCAAGTGGCATTTTCACGCAAATTTCATCACGCCGCTAAGAGTAGCCGGCGAAATCGGGTTGCGTTTATCGGCCAAATCCGATGACCTGAGCGGCCTAACAACGGATCATGCCGACCGGCTCGATCGGCCAAGTCTTGGCCGTGTCATAGACCCGTGTCAGCGGGCACTCGAAAATCGGCGTGGCCGTCACTGAACAAAGAGGTAATCATGACCCGACTCAACACATTGGCGGCGCTTGGCGCGTCCGTTTGCCTCGTTCTTGCTGCGGGCACCGCGACCGCTATGCCGATCGAACAGGATTACTATTCAGCCCCGGGAGTCACCGAGGACGGGCGGCTCGATATCCAGGAAGTCGCAGACGATTCATCTGAAATGGATATGCGCTTGTCGCAGCAATTGATGGTGTTGCAGCGCCAGATTCTGGACCTCCAACGCGAAATCGCCACCATCAAGGCGTCTATGCCTCAGTAACAGCCCCAGTAACAGAAACGGCCCGTAAGACGATCGTTAGAAATCGCTGACCCGGCCGTTGCGTTCCCAATCGCCATAGCGGGTCGGTTCCGGGCCTTCGGGTCCACCGACCTCGCCCGGCGTTTGCTCGATCTGTTTTGGCTTCTCGGCTTGGTTCGAGCCGGCTGAACCTCCGTCGTCGGTTTCCGCTTCTTTATCCTTACGCTCTTCCATGCGAAAGACCATAGGCGCCGCGCCGCCTGAGCGCCAGCCTCCGACCCCCTTGCTTGACCACATCGCGCAAACCCCCACATAGGGGCCATGAATACTCTGCGTACCGGCATGTTGCTCGCCGCGATGACCGCGCTGTTCGTCGGCATTGGCTACCTGCTCGGTGGCGCCGTCGGCATGGGAATCGCTTTCCTGATCGCGGTCGCGATGAATGCGTTCACGTATTGGAACGCCGACAAGATGGTCCTGCGCATGTACGGCGCGCGCCCGATCGACCGGCATGCCGCTCCCGAATTCTATGGCACCGTCGAACAACTTGCACAACGCGCCGACTTGCCGATGCCAAAGGTCTATCTGATCGACAACGACCAACCGAATGCGTTTGCCACCGGCCGCAACCCGGAAAACGCGGCGGTGGCGGCGACCACCGGCCTGCTGCGCGCGCTGAGCGCCGAGGAGGTCGCCGGCGTGATGGCGCACGAACTCGCCCACGTGAGAAATCGCGATACGCTGATCATGACCATCACCGCCACCATCGCCGGCGCAATCTCGATGCTTGCCAACTTCGCCCTGTTTTTCGGCAACAGCCGGAACAACCCGCTGGGCATTGTGGGCGTGTTATTGGTGATGTTCCTGGCGCCCGTGGCCGCGGCACTGGTGCAAATGGCGATCAGCCGAACCCGCGAATACGCCGCTGACAAAGCTGGCGCGGAAATTTGCGGTCACCCGCTATGGCTGGCCAGCGCACTCGAGAAAATTCAGACGCTGGCGAGCCGTGTCGACAATCAGGCGGCCGAGCGAAACCCGGCCACCGCACATATGTTCATCATCAATCCGCTGCACGTCCACGGCCGCGACAAACTTTTCTCCACCCACCCAAGCACCGAGAACCGCGTGCGGGCTCTGCGTCAAATGGCGGGCGCCGCCGGCCCCTGGGGGTAACGCCGCCAGCAAATTGCTGTCGGCCTTGACCTGGTCGCCTGGCCCGCTACACCACCCCGATGAAACCGAAAGTCCTTGATGCGCGTGGGTTGGCGGCCGAGTGGCTCGACCAGGTGCTGACCAAGCGTCGATCACTCGACGAAGTGGTCGAGGCATCGCCCAACGACGCCACGATGAGCGCGCGTGACCGCGCTTTCACCGTTCTACTGTGCCTGACCGTGCTGCGTCGACTTGGGCAGATCGACGATGCGATCGGGCGCTGTTTGGATCGGCCGCTGCCGGGTCGCGCGCGTGGTGCGCACCTGGCGCTTCGGCTGGGAGCGGCACAGTTGCTGTTTCTCGAAACCCCGGCGCACGCGGCGGTCGATACGTCGGTGAACCTCGCCGTGGCGCGCGGCGCTGGCGCCTATCGCAAGCTGGTCAATGCGGTGCTGCGTCGGCTGGGCCGGGAAGGCGCGACATGGCGCGACGAGCAAGACGCGGCGCGACTCAATACGCCAGACTGGCTGTGGCAATCCTGGTCGGCGGCTTATGGCGAAGCCGCCGCGCGCGCAATTGCCGAAACGCACTTGGAAGAGCCACCGCTCGACCTGACCACGAAAGCCGATGCTGCCGCGCTTGTCGATCGCTTGGAGGCAACGGTGTTGGCGACCGGCAGTCTGCGGCGAACCGCCGGCGGTCGGGTCGACGAACTGCCCGGGTTCGATACTGGCGATTGGTGGGTGCAAGACGCCGCCGCGGCCCTGCCCGCCCGCCTCCTCAATGTTGGCCCGGGTGACATAGTGATTGATTTGTGCGCGGCGCCGGGCGGTAAGACCGCGCAACTCGCCGCCGCGGGCGCGCGGGTAACCGCTGTGGACCGGTCGCCCGTACGCCTCGCCCGCTTACGACAAAATCTCGACCGTCTCGCCCTGAATACCGAGACCGTCGAAGCCGACGCGGCAACCTGGCGCCCGCCCGAGCCGGCGTCGTTCATTTTGCTCGACGCGCCGTGCACCGCGACCGGCACGATTCGCCGCCACCCGGACATCGCATACCTGAAGACACCGGAGGACGTCGCACGGTCCACCGCCGCGCAGGACCGTCTGCTCGCCAATGCCGCGGCCATGCTCGCGCCCGGTGGCACCTTGGTTTATGCGGTGTGCTCGCTGCAGCCCGAAGAAGGGGCGGCACGGATCGATGCGTTTATCGAAGACAATCCAGCCTTCGTTCGTGTCCCGATCCAAGCATCCGATATCGGTGGCTTTGAAGATACGATCACGCCGACCGGCGACCTTAGAACCCTGCCCTCGCACCTCTCCGCGCTAGGCGGTTGGGACGGCTTTTACGCCGCAAGGGTGCAACGGCGCGGGTAACCATGCGTGATAGCATGGCAACAGTGTTGCAGAAACCAAAGGCTACTTACTTAACAAATACTTCCCGAACTGCCTCTAAGCTGCTACTTCAAAAGATATGCAACAACCGGTTCGAATCGCGCCATCCATTCTCGCCTCGGACTTTGCCCGGCTTGGCGATGAAGTACGCGCGGTCACGGACGCCGGCGCGGACTATATCCATATTGACGTTATGGATGGACATTTCGTGCCCAATATCACCATCGGACCGGACGTGGTCGCGGCCTTGCGCGACTACAGCGACAAGCCTTTCGACACCCACTTGATGATCTCGCCGGTCGATCCCTATCTCCCGGCGTTCGCCGACGCCGGTGCCGATATCATTACCGTGCAAGCCGAGGCCGGCGCGCATTTGCACCGCAGCCTGCAGAACGTTCGAGACCTCGGTAAGAAAGCCGGCGTGGCGCTGAACCCAGCGACCCCGGTCGAGGCCATCGAAGCGGTAATCGGCGATGTCGACCTGGTGCTGGTGATGACCGTGAACCCCGGGTTTGGCGGCCAGAGCTTCATCGAAAGCCAGCTCGACAAAATCCGCCGCGTGCGCGCCTTGATCGACGCCGGCGACCACGTGATCGATCTTGAAGTGGACGGCGGAATCAATTTCGAAACCGCGCCGCGCGCAGTTGCGGCGGGCGCCGACGTTCTGGTCGCCGGTACCGCGGCCTTCAAAGGCGGTTCGAATGCCTACGCCGACAACATCGCACGCTTGCGTGGTGGGAGCACGGTTCAGTGAATTTGGTCAGCGACAGCTTGTTCGGACGGCTTGACCTAACCGCGTTCGGCTTCGCGCGCGCCGATCGCCCGGCGCGAACCCGCGCGCCGATCGCCGATCGCGGCCGCACGCTGATCTATGGCAGCCCGCTTTACCCGTTAAGCCTGCTCGGCCCGGCGCCGGACCGGCTGGCGCTGCAGCCACCCGACCCCTGGCCTGGTGACGCGGCGCGCGGCGACGAACTTTTCCAAGGCAAGTATCGGTTCGCCGGCCATGAGGTGAGCGCGCCCAAGATGCCGGTTTGGCTGCCGGCCGGAATCGACGAAGCGTGGCTGGTCGAGATGCACGCCTTCGAATGGCTGCGCGACTTCAAGGCAAGCGGTGGCGAGGCAGCGCGTCGCTACGCCCGCGCCCTGGTGCGCGATTGGATTCGCCATTGCGGCCACTGGCGCCCGGTGTCGTGGCGCGCCGATGTTTTGGGTCGGCGGGTAGCGGCGTGGAGCATGAATGGCGCATTTCTGCTCAACGGCGCCGACGATAATTGGCGCGCGGCATTCCTCGCTAATTTAGCGATGCAAGTACGGCATTTGGGCCGCACGGTGACGCGGGAATCGTCGGGCGCGGGACGAATTTCGGCGATCCGCGGATTGCTCTATGGCGCCTTGTGCGTGGGTCCCAGCGAACGACGGACCAACCAGGCCGTGCGGCTGTTGATCCGTGAGTGTAAACGCCAGGTGCTTGGCGACGGCGGGCATATTGAACGATCGCCACGCTTACAGCGGCGCGTCCTTGGCGACATTGCCGACTGCCGCGCGCTATTGCTCGCCGCCAACCGAGTGCCGCCCGACGACCTGACCCGCACAATCGACCGGATGGCTCCGCTTCTGCGCGGCATGTGTCACGGCGACGGCGGGCTGACCATGTTCAACGACACCGGAGAAGATGACGCGGCTCTCGTCGAAGCCACATTGGCCTTGGCGAATATTCGGTCGCGCGCCCTGGTCAATGCGGCACAGAGTGGTTTTCAACGACTTGCGCACGGTGCCAGCGCAATCGTTGTCGATACCGGCGCGCCCGACCCCGGATCGCGGCGCGCGCATGCCGGTATGCTCAGTTTCGAGATGAGCGTCGGCGAGAACCGCATGGTGGTGAATTGCGGCCCTCACGAAGGACGCGGCCCACAATGGTCGCACGCGCTCCGCAGCACCGCGGCACATTCAACGCTCGTTCTGACCGACACCAATTCGGTGGAAATCGATGCTGATGGCCGGGTTTGCCGCGAACCGCCAACAGTCATCTGCGAACGCAGCGAGGCCGACGGTGCCACCTGGGTCGATGCCCGGCATGATGGTTATGTGAGTAAGTTCGGCCTCGTTCATCGTCGGCGCTTCTACCTGAATGCGACTGGCACTGATTTACGTGGCGAGGACTCGCTGAGCCCCGTCAATGGAGTCTCGGCGCCCGAGCCGCAACCCTTCGCCATCCGCTTTCATTTGCATCCGAGTGTTCAGGCTTCGCTGGTCATGCACGGCCAGGCGGCGCTGTTCAGGCTGCCAGACGGCTCAGGCTGGCAATTGCGCGCGGTCGGCGGCAGTCTGGCGATCAACCCGAGTGTCTATTTCGGCCGCGACGGCGAGCGTCGGCGGAGCGAACAGGCGGTGATCGTCGGTGTTTGCGGCGCCGAGGGCACCACGGTCAAATGGGCCATCCACAGGATCGGCAACTAAGACCAATCCGCGATCCGCACCGCACCGGGAGGTGACCCTGTCCGGAACCGAGGCCCGGGATTTTCTCCCCTATGGCCGCCAGACCATCGAAGATGACGACGTTGCCGCGGTCAGCGAGGCTTTACGCAGTGGCTGGCTGACTACCGGTCCGGCGGTTCAAGGCTTCGAAGATGCGCTTAGCGCGCGCGTCGGCGCCCGTTTCACCGTCGCTTGCTCGAATGGCACCGCTGCCTTGCATTTGGCCGCGCTGGCTCTGGATATGGCGCCGGGCGACCGGGTGGTAGTGCCAAGCCTGACTTTTCTCGCCACCGCCAACGGGCCGCACCACGCCGGCGCGGAGATTATCTTCGCCGACGTCGACCCGGAGACTGGCCTTATGGGCCCCGACGATCTGGCCGCCGCCTTCGCACGCGCGGACGCGTCCGAAGGCGGTCCGGTGCGTGCGGCATTCCCTGTGCATATGAATGGGCAGTGCGGCGATTTGGACGCGATCGAGCGCCTGTGCGCCGAACGCGATGTGGCCGTGGTGTACGACGCGGCACATGCCCTGGGCACAACCTACCGTACCGGCGGTGCCAACGACGAGCGGTCGGTCGGCGACAGCCGGCAGGGGACAATGAGCGCATTTTCCTTCCACCCGGTCAAAGCCATTGCCATGGGTGAAGGCGGCGCGGTTACGACCGGCGACGAGGAGATCGCCGCGCGACTGCGCCGGCTGCGCAATCACGGCATGAGCCGCGATGCGTCAGATTTCCAAAATCGGAATTTAGCGTTCGACGCGGCCGGGGAGCCTAACCCCTGGTACTACGAGATGACCGCTCCGGGCTTCAATTACCGGGTTAGTGACATCAATTGTGCGCTGGCGATCAGCCAGCTAAGCAAACTTGACCGCTTCGTCGCCCGCCGCCGTGCCCTCGCCGAGCGCTATGACCGGTTGATAGAAGAACTTGCTCCCATGGTGGTACCGGTCGGCCGAGTCGCTAGCTGCGAGCCGGCTTGGCACCTTTATGTGGTGCTGATCGATTTCGCGGCGGCCGGTACCGACCGCGCGGCCGTCATGCGAGCGCTGAACCAACGCGGCATCGGCACCATGGTCCACTATCTCCCGGTTCATCTACAGCCCTACTATCGGGATCGCTATGGACCGCTCGACCTGCCGGGGGCTCGAAAGTATTACGAGCGCGCATTGTCCCTGCCCCTATTTCCCACCATGGCGGATGAGGATATCGACCGGGTCGTCGATGCGTTGACGGACGTGCTGGAAATGAAGGCGAGCTAACTAAGCGTCGGTCAGGGTCGGCACCAGGTGCAGTAGGCGGAGCTGACGGGCGATCACTTTGTTTTCATCATACAGGTCATGTGCCCGCGCGCGCGCGGCGGCGCCCATGCGGCGCCTGAGATCGGCATCCGCGACCAATTGGTTCAATGCCGCCGCAAGCGCCGCGGCATCACGAACCGGCACCAGCAGACCGGTTTCCCCGTGCACCACTTCCTCGCGACTACCGCGAATGTTGGTCGCGACCACGGGCAGACCGGTCATCATGGCTTCGATGATCGAGCGCGGCATGCCCTCGCGATGCGACGGCAGCACAAAAATATCGGCGCCTCGCAAAATCGACTCAACGTCGGTGCGCTGGCCGAGCATGCGGATCCGGGACGCCAGCTTCGGGTCGTCGCGCGCGGCGTCGATCTCGACACCGATGTCCTGGGCATGATCGGTGGCCAGACGTTCGCCGATAACCCATAGTATGGCATCCACATGGCGCATCGCGTCAAACAATTCACGATAGCCTTTCTCCGCAACCAATCGACCGACAACGGCGATGACAACCGCGTCGGTCGGGGTGTCGAAACCGGCGCACATGGCGGCGCGCTCCGACCCGGTCTCAGACGGCCGGAAACGGTTGGTGTCAACGCCATTTCCAATCGCCTCAACCACCTTTCCTCGACATAAATTCAGCCGCCGGGCCGTCGCCGCGTCTTCTTCGGCTTGGGTGAATAGTACGTCGGTGAAGCGACCGCCGAACCACTCGAGCGCCACAAATAGGCCGCGCTTCCAGGTCGGCATATGTTCATGGAAATAGAAACCGTGCGCGGTGTAAACGACGCGTGCGACACGAGCGCGCCGCGCCGCGAGCCGCCCAATCAGCGCGGCGATCGGCGTATGGACATGAACCATGTCGAAGCGTTCACGACGCAGTAGGCTAAGCAATGACCGGTAAGCTCGCCAGTGCCGGCGCAAACCGAACAGGCTGCGCGCGAATGGCACCGCCTCAACCCGGATGCCCTCGGCGCGTACGCGAGCCGCGAGTGGTCCGTCGCCACACGCGGCGACCACTTCGTGCCCGGCATCGGTCATGCCGCGCACCAAAGGCACGAGAAAGTGGTACAGGGTGAAATCGACCGCGCAGACTTGCAGAATTTTCATGTCGCGCCGAACCGCTCGTACCACGCTTGGAATGCGACCATGGTCCACAACGGCTCTGAGGTATCGCGGCGCCCGGTTTTCAGCATATCGTACCATGCCGCCGGCAACTCGGGGCGGAACAAGCCCTGCTTTCGCAACCGAGCGGGGTCGATGGCGCGACGGACCCGATCGCCGAGCGGTCCGGTAAGCCATTCCGCGATCGGCAGCTCGAACCCCTTCTTCGGTCGATCAAACACGGCGGGCGGCAGCCGATTGGCGAACGCGCGACGCAAGGCGATTTTGCCACCGGCGCGCCCAAGCTTGAGCCGGCCCGGCATCGCGGCGGCGCACTCGACCACGCGTTGATCGAGGAACGGACAACGGACTTCCAACGCGTTCGCCATGCTCATCCGATCGACTTTCACCAGCATATCGCCAGGCAAACCAAGTCCGATGTCGGCGGCGAGCATCGCGTTGATCGGGTCATCGGTGCCCGCGGCGTCGCGCAGCGACCCAACCATACAGTCAAGATCGGGCACGTCCGGCCTATCGGTAAGCAAGTGGCCGAGATCCGCCTCGCTCAGCAGGCGATTGAGCCCGGCCTGCCGCGCCACCGGAGATGCGCCGGCATGGGCGACAAATCGGCGCGCGCGCCGCATGGTTTCGAGAACCGGATTGGTCTTGGACTCAGGCAAGATCGCCGCCAAAGGCTCGATCAACCCGGCTCGCAGAAAGCGCGGGAGCATTCGATATAAACCGGCATAGCGCTCCGCCTGATATTTGCGATACCCGCCGAAAACCTCATCCGCGCCGTCGCCGGATAACGCCACCGTCACCGACTGTCGCGTCGCGCGCGCGAGTAGAAAGGTCGGCACCGCCGAAGAATCCGCGAACGGTTCGTCCAGGCCATCGAATACTCGCTCGATGGCTCCGACCGCCTCTTCTCCGCTGACCGGCACTTCAGTATGGTCGGTCGCGAGATAGTCAGCCACCGCGCGCGCCGCCGGGCGTTCCTCATAGTAATCAGCCGCGCCTTCGAATCCGACCGTAAAGGTTCGCACGCGTCCGCCGTGGCGCGCTGCCGATGCCGCGACGAGCGCGGAATCAATGCCGCCGGAAAGAAAGACGCCCAGCGGCACGTCGGCAACCAATCGATCACCGACCGCTTGGTCGAAGCGCTTCTCAAGATCTGTTAGCGCATCTCCATCATTTTGATAGCTTGGTAATGATTGCTTGCCAAGCGCGTACCATCTTTCAATTTTCACGCCGTTTTTGTCGAATCGCAAAAGATGCCCCGGCGGTAACTTGGCGACACCCGGCCGGATCGACCACGGGTCCGGCAAATAGCGCAGGGTGAACAACAGATTTAGTGCGCGCGGATCAATCCCGTCGGAGGACGGGCGCAAACGATCGAGCGCGATGAGGTCGGAGGCGAAGGAAAGGCTGCCGCCATCTTGCGCATATATCAGCGGCTTCTTGCCGAAGCGATCCCGCGCCAGAACGAGCTGGCCTGCGTTCGCATCCCACAGTGCGAAGGCAAACATGCCAACCACACGGTCGAGCAAATCGCTCCCCCAATGCCGCCACCCGGCGAGCAGGACTTCGGTATCGGAGCGGGTCGTGAAGCGAAAACCAGCAGCTTCCAATTCGCGGCGGAGCGTCTGAAAATTATAGATTTCACCGTTGTAAGAAATCACCGCGCCATGGCCGACCATTGGTTCCTCGGCCTCGGGGCTCAGGTCGATGATCGCGAGGCGGGTATGGCCGAGGGCGCAGCGTGGATCGAACCAAGTGTGTTGGGCATCAGGCCCGCGCGGAGCCAAGCGTTCGATGGCGCGCGCAAGGCGCGGTTCGGTATCGCCGCGGTCGACACCGCGAAAATTGACAATCCCGGCGATCCCACACATGGCGTCAGATAGTGTCCGTCACCAGCAACTCGCCCCGGTGCAGGCGATTGAATGCGTCGACCATGCGGGCCACCGAAAAATTTTCGACAATGCGCCGGCGCGCCAGATCACCGAGCCCGCGTGGATCGTCGGCCAGCACGTCGCGAATGGCATCGGCAAGAGCGATTGGGTCGCGTGGTGCCACGATCCGTCCACAGTCACCGACCAACCGGCGATTGTCTCCCACATCGGTCGCCACTGCCGGAAGACCGCACGCCATGCCCTCGGCAATCGCATTGGAAAAACCTTCGCCGAATGCCGAGCTCGACACCATTAGATCGCACGCCGTCAGGAGGCGTTGCACGTCGTCTCTTCGGCCCAGCCTGACCAAGCGGTCAACTTCGGGCAATGATTCGGTACGCTCGCCGACGGCGAACGCGTAGACACCGGGCAGTCGATCAAGCGCCTGGATGAACGTCAGATAATCCTTCATCGGATCGACCCGCGCGACCACGGCCACCAGCGACGCCGATGATTCAATGCCGTAAGCCTCACGGATCTCGGCGCGCGTCGCCTCGTCCGGCCGGTAACGGTCGATGTCGATCCCATTGTCGATGACCGGGAACGCACGCGCCCGGTAGCCGAGATCACGGTGAACACGGCGACCGGCTTCCGCATTGGCCACCACGGCGCGGGGCAATCTCGACAGCCACGCGCACAATCGAACCACCCGCGCCAGTGGCGCACCATATCGGGCGATATCGAGGTCGGAGCATCGCACGCCCCAATAGAGCGGGCTGGTACGCCACCGCGCGGCACATAGCCAAGCGAGCACCGACAAAAGATCGGCGTGATACATCCAACTTTGGACCGCGGTCGGCCGTAACACGCGAATGATCCGCGCCAGTTTTGTCACCGCGAACAATGACCAGTGGCCGCGTTCGAGCCCGAGATCCATCACCGGTACGCCGGCCGCGCTGAGCCGCTCGCAGTGCGCGCCACCCGCAATCAAGCTCACGACGGCGACCCGATGTCCGGCCCGATGATTGGCGATTGCCAGGGTGGCGAGCTGGGTTTCGGCGCCGCCGGTGTGCAGGCCGGTGATCACATGAAGGACCCCACCGGCCAGCTCGGCCAGACGCCGCTTGGCCTCATCGCTGCCCGGAGACGCAACGTCGGCGGCGAAATACGCGTGGGAATCGGTCATAATTCGGCCGGGATCAAGGGGGACCGTCGATGACCGAACGACAGGCGGCGCTGGAGGCCAATCGCGCCTTCTACCAGGCATTCGCGACTGGCGACTATGCGACGATGGAGAGGCTGTGGGCGCGCGGAGCTTTTGCGGTGTGTATCCACCCCGGTTGGCCGGTGATCAGCGGCCGCGGCGCGGTGATGCAAAGTTGGCAGGCAATCTTGCGGAGTCCACCACCGGTCTTGTGCGAAGACGCCGTGTGTCACGTGATCGGCGAGGTCGCTGTGGTGATCTGCACCGAACGCATCGAAGAGGTTTCCCTGAGCGTGACCAATATTTATGCCAACGAAGGCGGCGAATGGCGAATGGTGCATCATCACGCGGGCCACAATTTGGATGCGCTCGACGAGCCTGGGGAGTCCGACGACGACGAGGAGCCTGGTCCGGGGATGATTCATTGAACCCGGCGGCCGCGACGGATCAGAAAAAAATCGGCGCCACCAGCCTTGCAGGCGTGGCAAGACGCGCAGTTCGCCGCAGTCTGATGCTCACGTGCGCCTGGTATGTGCTCGATGATTGGCGGGCGCGGCGTCGCCTGGCGCGCGGCGATCTCGGCACGCGGTCCGGCGCCAGACATCGCAGCCTGCCGCTTGAACAATCGGTCGCCTACATCGACCGGGTTTACCAAGACTATCTGGCCTATTCCGGGCGCGATCGCTTCACCGGCGTCGTCGGCGAAATCGGACCCGGCGATAATTTCGGCCTCGCGCTGCTTTTGCTGGGAAATGGCGCGTCGACCGTGCACGCAGTCGACCGTTATGCCAGCGAGCGCGACTCGACTCAACAAGCCGCGATCTATCAGGCATTGGCGGCGCGGCACGCCCTGCAAAATCAATTCGACGGTCCTCCTGGTGAGACAACCATGCGCGGGTTGGTCCGTCACGCCGGTGTGCCCGCCGAGCGGTTCTTCCGCGAACGGACCGGCCAGTTTGACGCCATATTGTCGCGCGCGGTGCTCGAACACCTTTACGATCCAATCGCCGCCGTCGACGATATGGCAAACGCGCTGGCGCCGGGCGGCGTTTTGGTGCACCGGATCGATCTGCGCGACCACGGCATGTTCGCCGGTCGGCATCCGCTAACCTTTTTGACCATTCCGGATCGCGTGTACCGCGCGATGACGCGCGGCGCCGGCCGGCCGAACCGGGTTCTGCTGCCGGCGTGGCGTGACTGGCTGGTCAGGTCGGGGCTGCGCGGTTCATTGCGCATTACCCGATTGGCGGGCGTAGAGGGGGAGATTGAGCCGGCTGATTGGAACGATATTGATGCCAAAATGCGCGAGACCGCTTTGGGGACGGTCCGGGCAATTCGACCTAAGCTCTGTCGAAACCTAGCCCCGCTCGACGACCGCGACCTTGCGGTGAGCGGCTGTGTGCTGGTGGCGGAGAAACCGACTCATAGCGCCGCGAGCAGCGCCTCGAATTGACCGATGACCGAGCCGAGTTCGTAACGCGTCGGCAGCAATGACGGTCGAGGGTTTTCGACACGTCCCGGTGTCACCGCGGCCATTGCGTCCTCGAAATCGCGGCCCCAGGACGCCACGGTCACCGCCCCGTCTGGCGCCCCCGCCGCGACTTCGGCAATACCGCCAGACTCTGGCGTCGCTATAACCGGCGTGCCGCAGGCCAGCGCTTCCAGCGCCACATTCGGCAGTCCTTCCCACCGCGACGGCACCAGCACGGCATCGGCACCGGCATACCAAGACCATGGCGCCGCCTCGAACCCGCCCAAGCACACGCGCGATTCCAAACCCTGACTAACAATGATTTGTTCGAGCGCAGTGCGATCAGGGCCGTCGCCAAACACCGTCAGACGATCCGCCGCATCGCTTTCCGCGAACGAAGCGATCAAGCGATCGAACCCTTTCTGACGGGTTAGCCGTCCAGCGGCGACGAAACAACGCCCTGGTCCAGGCTCGCGGCGCGGCATATGTCCGCGCAGCGCGTCGACATCAACCGGATTGGGGAGGATCGCAATGCGCTCGCGGGCAACGCCGAAACGCTCGATCATGTCCGATGCCATCAGCGCGTGCTGGCAGAGCACCAGGTCGGCGGTCGGATAGAGCAGTCGATACCCAAGCCCCATCAGGAATGGAAATGGGCCTTGGGCCAAGCTGAGCGATGGCGTATTCGCTTCGCGGATAACCAAGCGGGTGTCCGCCGCCAGCAAAGGCCGCAGCGCCAGCAAGGCGAGATTGACGTAGCCGAAAGTCGACAGAACGACGTGCGGCCGCCGTCGGCGCAGCCATCCCGCGAGCGGTCGCAGCGCGTTCCGCAATCTCGGACTGGCTAAATCGGTGACAGCCACGCCGTCGGGCACCAGGTCCGCCAACGGACCAGCGCTGTCGAGCACACCCAGCTCAACCGCAACGCCCGTTCGGCTCAAGCTGGTTGCCAATGTCAACGTCACGCGTTCAGCACCGCCACCGGCGAACGATGGCAGTATCAAAGTCAGGCGTTTCATTGATCGCGACGGACGCAAGCCACGGGCAAGGGTTTTCGCCAGCGCAGATTACGGTATGTAGCTAATGATGTGTGTCGCGAGGTTGGGAACGGGTGTCAGCCGTCAAATCTCGCGACCGTCGACGCCCACGACAGGCCGACGCCAAACCCGCAGAGCAGTACCGTCTTGCCCGCCAGCGCCGCCGGACCACCCAGATCGTCGAGCACAATCGGCAGCGTCGACGAAACGGTGTTGGCGCAATCCTCGATGACCATCGGCACTTTTTCCTCGGGCAACGCCATTTCGCGGATCAGCGAGCGCACCATGTGCCCGCTGGCCTGATGAAACACGAAATAGTCGATGTCATCGCGAGTCAGATCATTTGCCGCAAGGCAACGGTCAACGTCCGGCGGCACATGGTGAATCATAAATTTGTAGATCGCCCGGCCGTTCATATAGAGCGCACCTGGCCCCGTGGTCGGCATGTCCGGATTGCGGCTGCCCCCGCCGCGCACGATCAGGTCATCAGCGCCACTGCCGTCGGACCCGAAGGTGAACGTGCCCAGCTTGCCAGCGCCGTCGGATGTGAGCAGGGTCGCCGCCGCGCCGTCGCCGAACAGCGGCGTCGTATTACGGTCGCCCGGATCCATCACCTTGCTATAGCCGTCGGCGGTGAGCAGCAGCGCGGTATCGAAATCATGCGCCATCATCATCGCGCGGGTCACCGCCAGGCCATAGACATAGCCCGAGCAGCCCTGATTGATGTCGAACGCCGCTACCGTTTGCGGCAGGCCCAGGCGATCCTGAACGATATTGGCTGTTGTCGGCAGCTTGTAGTCCGGATTCTGCGTGCACAACACCACCAGATCGACGCTCTCGCGCGGCACCGGACAGCGCGCGAACATATTCTCGGCCGCGGCGACCGCGAGGTCGGACACAGCCTCGTCGGGGCTCGCGATGTGCCGGGTGTGGACGCCGATCTTGTCGTCAAGGAACGGCCGCTTGAAGTCGAACCGTTCGACCAGCTCATCGTTGGTCAGCAGCGCCTCCGGCAAATAGGTGCCGATATACGCAATGCCGGGATTGTTGGCGTTGTGGTGAAGCAAATGGTCTCTCGTATGTGACGGGAACGCAGCGCGACGAAATCGCAGACCGCGAGATCAGCCAGCCAGCGACGCGCACCGATTTAGCGGAGTTGTAGCATAAATGCCAGTTTCTTGGTCGCGGGATCCCGAAAACGCAGAACCAGCCCCGTTACAAACTACCTGCCAGCCGACACCACATTACCTCGCCTCGCGGGCAGCTCAGCGTTTCCGGTTTCGGCCTCGCGTTCCAAACGAAACTTCGCTCCGTGCATAGCGGCCATTGTCCAGACGCCGAGCAAATCTTCGGCCCGGGCGGGTCCGTTACATAACGTCTCGACGCGACGACGCCCCTCCGCCCCAAGGCGGGCGCATAAGGCGCGATCGTCGGCCATCTGCGTAATGGCACCCGCGAACGCCGCCGGATCATAACCCGCATGCAACAGCCCCGTAACGCCGTCTTCGACAAAGCGATCGTATGTTCCCGTCGAAATAACCGGTTTGCCCGCCGCCATTGCCTCGATGGTCTCGCGGCCCCAAGGATTGTTTTCCCGGCTCGGCCGCGCCACTGCGTCACATGCAACCAAAACCTGTTCCGGCTCCGCGACATGGCCGACAAAGGTAAACATGTCGTCGACGCCGTGCGCGGCGGCATAGTCGGCGAGTGAACCGCCACGCGCCGCGATCCGCCCAAGTTCACCGGGCAATGAGCCCCGCAGACGCATGTCGCCTGCGAGTACGAATCGCACGTCGGAGCGGCTTCGTGATTTCAGCAGTCGGGCGACTTCAACTAGGCGGTCAATACCACGCACCCAGGCATAATTACTAATGCAAGCAACACGGAAGCGCTCGTCGTCCGGTACTGACGGATGTGCACTGATGTCGACATCCGGCGGCACAGCAATATTGTAGATCACCGATCGATCAGGAAGTTGCAGACCAAGCCGGCTCCAAGCGTCGCGCTCATTTTCGGTGATGAAAACCGCGTGATCGGCGGAATGGCTGATCGATCGTGCTTGCCAGCGGGCGACAACACTGGGCGCGACGATGGTGCGCAGATGCATGATCAGCGGCAGGTCCGTCCGCTGTCGCAACGCCGCGAGTATCAGAAAAAGCGACTCGTGATTGGCGTGAATCACATCAAAGCGCTCGCTGGCGATCCTCACGAGATCGTCGATCGCGGGGCGCAACCGTATATGATTCATTTTTGCGCGCCCGAGCGCATACAAATTCCGCGACAAACGTGGCAACGCACTAAAACGTGGCCAAGAGATGACGCGGCAAGGCACACCGAGTGATTCGTACCGGGGCACCACTGGTCCGTCGCGCCCGCACCACACTTCCGGCACCACCCGCGTTCGATCAATATGGCGGATCGACTCATAAAGGCTGCGCGAAGAACCACCAAACCCACCTTCGATGTCAAGGCACAGTACGCGCAACGTCACCCGACCACCTCCCGATCGGAATCGATCACTTGCGCAGTTTTTTCCCAACCGAGTCGGAACAGCGCGTCAACGATGCTTAATCCGGGGATGAAGGAACTGGTTCCTTGATCATAGGTCGGATGCTCATAATCGCTGTATTCAACGTCGATCCCGGCGGCGCGAAACTTTTCCTCATCCTGGTACTTCTGTCCGCCGGCCCCCGACAAATAGCGCCCGGTGTTCGGTGCGCACGCCTGAACCAGTTGGATCAAGCGATCATCGCTCGTCTCATTGTCCACTCCAAGATCTGTGTCGCACACGAACTTAGTGTCTATCGAAAGCCGGTCACACAACGCTTCGATCAAGCGTCGATTCACCGCTGCGAGACATTGGTCACGTGACGCTTCGAGCAAACCTGAGAGAACTGGAAATACTGCGCCAAATGCGTCGGTATCTTTATAGGCACTCTTTAGTGTACTAATGTTACGATGCGTCCAATCGGAAGTTGAGAACTTTATCTCAGCAATCTTTTGACCAAATTTATGCTGAATCGGCTGGGTGAGCCAACGCGGTTCTCCGTCGAGCAAAATGCGCACGCGATTCGTATAGCTGCCCTTGGAAAATTGGGCGTTCTCCAAGAACACGAAGGTATCGGCCCGCGCGATTTTATAAAAATAACCGAGCCACGGAAGATAATTGGGCTGATGGATAGCAACTTCCCTGCAGCGCGATGCTCTGCCGATCTCTCGCTCAAACAAGGCAAAATCGCCATCATGGCCAACGACTCGAAAGCCGTTGCGGCAGTAAAACGTCGCGGCTCGATCTTCTTTGGCCTTCAATGTTAGCCGCTTTGCGCCGGTCTTTTCCGACCGCGCAACCATCTCCGCGACCATTTTTTGCCCCAGGCCGCGACCGCGATGCGCGGGGCCGATCATGAAATGGTGAAGATGAATTCGATCGTCGGATTTGCGCGATAGTATAGCGTATCCCACCGGGCGTTCGCGGTCCGGCCACGCCGCGAATGACAGCCGCCACTTTTCAGGCAGATCTTTTAGGAAACTCTCAAGGCTCCAGTTATCCCATTCAATATCGCTCGCAATCGCCAAAAATTCCTCTTGCCGGGACACGACGTCATCTTGCGACAATGTGCGAAAAATACTCACATCGTATGCTAACAAAATTGCGGCCGGCAACAGCTTTTCAATGACTTGGAGCGCCCCATCACACTGCTGCTACAGCACGCACCGCGTCGATAATGCGTTCGATGTTGCGGCATTTCATATCGACATGCGTGGGCGCGCTTAGCACCCGTTCAAACGCCGGCTGTTTGAAAAAAATGATGGCCATCCACGACCAAGCGGGCAACACCTTATGCTGCGGCCTTAGACACCAGGTGGGCGTTCATCGCGACGTGCTTTAGGCCGGACTTCGAGAGCACGTCGAGCGCCTCGGACGGTGTGTGGATGATGGGGTGACCGTGCAGGTTGAACGACGTGTTGAGCACACCGCCACGCCCCGTGCGCTCCTCGAATCGCGAAATCGTGGCGTGATAGTCAGGGTTGGCCTGCGCCGTCACCACCTGTGGCCTGATGGTATGGTCGCGCGGATGAGCCCCCGCCGCGATATCGCCGCGGTGCTCCGGGTTCGCCTGGTACGCATAGGTCATGAACCACGGTTTGAGACCTTTGGCGTCATCGAAATACCGGCTCGCCGCCTCTTCGCGGATCGACGGTGCGAACGGCATCCAGAAATCACGCATCTTGATCATGCGGTTGATCTCGTCGACCCGACTGTAATTGTCGGCGCTTGCAAGAATACTGCGGTTGCCGAGGGCACGCGCGCCCCATTCCATACGGCCTCGGCAACAGGCAACGATCTCTCCCGTCGCCAGCAAGTCGGCTATCGCCATGTTCATGTCGTTCGGCTGTGAGACATGTAACGGTATGGCACCGCGCGCGGCCTCGATTGCCGCCGCCTCGTCCGCCACCCCGAACGCCCCGCCCAAATACAAATCGGTTAGCGCACTTTCGGTCCGGTCCGCGCGGCCTGAATATTGGTAGTACCGGTAAAGCGCGGCGCCGATCGACAAGGACTCATCGCCGCCACTCGGCATTACGTACATAGACGAAACCTCAGGCAGGTCAGCAATCAGCATATTGGCCTTGACGTTCATGAATACGCCACCGCCGCACACGATGTCGGATATGCCGGTATGACGGATGCAATTGCGAACCCAATCGACCAGCATGGTTTCGGTGAATCTCTGAGTTGCGCCGGCGATTGTGTCGAACCGGACGCGTTCGAAGCTCTCGCGCAAATATTCGTAACAATAGTTGGTTGACAGCTCCCCAGCTTGCGCGAAGCGTAATCCGTCAGGGGTAAACGTGAGCAACTCGGACAATGGCTGCATAGCCCGCTCAGACCTTTCGGAGTCCGCGTAGGGCGCAAGCCCCATCAGCTTGTACTCGTGCTCCCACGGCGTCATGCCCATAAGATACGTCGCGCGCGAATATATTTTCCCCAGGCTCGCGTGCCGACTTGTCGTGGCAATGCGATCAAATTCGTTGCCGCGGCAAATAGTGACCGTCGCACACAGCCCATCTCCGGCCCCATCACATGTAAGACCAAGGACCGGGCGATCATCTGAATGACCAGGCGCGGTATAATAAGCCGACGTCAGGTGGGCCAAATGGTGTTCCACGAAACCCACTTTCTCCTCCGAAACACCCAAGTGGCGATGCACTTCCGCGATCCGCTCGCGTTTACGTCGCTCGAAGATAACTTGTTTGTAATCGCCGGGGTCGGCGGCCTGTGCCCGCTGCTCGCGTAGACCCACTCTGTACCATGGCCCGACATCAACCAAGTGCTCGCTCGAGTGCATGAACAAGGACGCATAAACGACCTCGTCCAAGTCCATGGCATCGATGCCCGCGATGCGCAGCACATTCTCGATCGCTTTCTCCGGGTAACCGACCTCGTTCTTCACTCGTGACAATCGCTCTTCGCAGACCGATGCAATCACGGCGCCGTCTCGCGTCAGAGTCGCACCACAATTGTGGCCGTCATGAATGCCAAGAATATGGATAGCGTCAGCAACCATTTATGATGCTCTTTTTTTCTGCATTATTCCCGAGCCAAGCGGTACGGCTCGCAATTAGCCGCGAGCTCGGTCCGCAACACCTCGTCTCGTCGTTCGGCAAATTCATTCAGTTTTGCGACAACATCGCCGCCGGTGACCCACCAAATCGGATGGGTCAGTAGCTGTACCGCGTGGCATTCCGCGATGGCGGGGTGGTCGAGCGGGTGACCATGATGCCAGGCGCCGCGCGAGTCCGAGCAATACCCGATGTCGCTAAAGAAGCGGGGCTGGTAACTGTGCGGTCGCCCGCCCAATGATCGCTTCAAACCGAGAAGTCTTGCGTGCGGGCGGTGCAAGCTGACCATGGTGACTGCACGACCCATTATCTGTGACAGCGCGTCGCATTCGATGGTGCAGGCCTCGTCGAGTGCGTCCAGATCATCAGGATACAGCGACGCGTCGAGATGCAATCCAACATTGTGGCCAGCGGCGGCGATCGCGCCGAGGTCGGAGCGTCCGCGCGCCGACCAGGGATTATACATTTCGGTGCGTAGCAGCACGAAATAGTGCGCCTTCATCCGCCGCTCGGCCTCTACATCAGCAATCACCCGCGCCGCCTGAATCGACATGTCGAGATCGTGGCGAAGGATCAGATGCGGTTGGGTCGGCATGGCATCGGCGTAACCACGAACTTGATAACCACGCGCCTTGAACTGATCGAGCAGGGCCGCATAGGCCTCGAGCGTGAAATCGGTTTGAGTGATCGAATCAGCCGACGAGATCGTCAAGGCGCACGCCTTTGTCAGCGAGATAATCCTTGATATGCCAGGAAATGCCGCTCCAATGACCGCGATTGTCGCGGGCGACTTCGCTCCACGAATGGCCACCGTACGGACAAATCGGACTCATCCAATATGCCAGGTAACGCCTTTCGAACGCATGCCAACGGGCACGGCCCAGAGGCGCGTGCAGCGCTTTTAAGCCGAGACGGATCGGCCATAGCCAAAGCGGGCGAATTCGCGTCGGATTAACCGGGATATCGTCGCCCCAAACACCGCCCCAGTTCTGTTCATGTAAGACGCTTCTATAAAGACCCTGCCGCACCTTGGCCGCCAACGGCGCTCGCTCCCAGAAATCGAGGTAGGCCTGATCCCAAAGCGGCAGGCGCCAATCCATGCCGAAATGCTCGTAGACGCGCTGACCTCCGATCACGTATTTCGCCTGGCGATCTTGAAACTCACAATATTCGTAGATCCCGTGATCGCGATCGGATTCGGTTGGCATGCCAATAGTATCGATCTCGCGTGCCAATCGCTCGGCCAAACAGGCCATATTGACAGGTGTGCACAAAACATCCCACTGCTTGAAATGCTTAGCCAGCAAGGCTTCGATCACCGTACGCCGCCGCGCGTCATGTGACCGATTGGACTGTGCGGCCGTGAGCACGTCGGGAATATGGTTGCCAGTGATGAAATCACCGGATTGGCCGTTGACCACAATGGAACCGGTATCGGCTATTCCGTCGTCGATCAGATGTTTGAGGGCCAGATAATCTTGCGGAAAATGAATTCCAGTCAAACTGTCCGCTTTCGCACGAAAGCGGACATGATCGTCACTGGCGAACGCCGCTCTCATGGCGGCACTGCTGTACGGCACGAAGTGCCACGGATACCCCAAGCGCTCACCGATGCGACGACTGACCACAGCTTCGCGATTGTCAGGAGTGCCGTAGGCAAAGCAAACCACGTTGTTATAATCCGCTTCACGCAGGCCGGACGCGATGAAGCGTGAATCGAGCCCAGCGCTGAGCGGCACAAGAATTGTGCGTCCATTCGCACTCGCGATCAGTTTCTCTATCAGGCGCTCGTGGAGCGCCGTTAAAGGCGTGACCAAATCATCCGAATCGGTTTCGTCTGGGTGCCATGGTTCCCAACGGTGATGGCGCGCCAGCGTCTCAACGGCCGCGGCGTCGACAAAAAGGAACGACCCAGGACCAAGTTGGTGAATTTTCCGATACAGCGTGTCGTCGCCAATCGTATAGCCGGCGAGTGCCACCGCTATCGCGGCATCCAGGTCGATTTGTGACGGCGAAAGATTGAGTCTGCGCGCTATACGCCCGCCTTCTTGATCGACAACCACACACGAGCCGGCCCGCGCCCAGATCAACGGGATGCTGCGCACGCGATCGACCGCGGCGAGCGCCCACCCCGCCGCCGTCGCGGCGAGCGCCCAATGACCATCGAGACCGGCAAGGATATCGCCAACGGCGGCACGGTCGCGCGTTTCGGAGGCGGCCAGACGGCGAGCCAGATGATCGAACGTGTCGCCCACCAGATAGCCTTTGGCCCATAGCGTCACAGACCCGACCTGATGCCGGTGCCAGCCATTGCCGACCTCGAGGCCAATGTCGAGTGTCATCCGGGCGCGGGTGGCAGACTCAGCCGTCATCCAAGAACAGTGCTCGAAAGTCGGCGGGATCGGCTCGATCAGAGCCGCCGAGGACCGCTTCGGCCAATGCCTCGGCCTCAACCTCTGGAAGATTGCGGTCGTTCCAGGTCGACGGGACGATCCGGCATCGCCTCGTGATCATCGCCGCGACCGGATCGTTGAAACGCATAGTGCCGTGGTCGATCAGCACGATTGGCCGGTCGGTCGACAGGGCCACCGATAGAGTGGTGGTCGCTGGATAGTCGAACACCAGCAGATCCGCGTGAGCGACCGCTGCCTCAAAACGGTCCTCGACAACCGTGGCCACCGCGGAGAGCGGCTGTTTGCCGCCGCGATCTCCCTCCGGGTGCGGTTTGCAGGCGAGTTCGATCGGTAAACGGCCGAGCATTGCGACGAGACGCATTTGCCAGTCGAGATAGACTGGCGCCGGCAGGACAGGCGGATAGACCTGACGAAGCAGGTAGAGTGCGGTTGACACGTACATGACGCGGCGACGGTGGCCATTTTTGACGCGGCGGAGGGCGCTCGTCGCGTCAAGGCCGGGATCGCCAGCGCATGCGATGACGGTACCGCCGGTGCGTTCGGCCGCCTCGACGACCGGGGGTACTGCCGCGGCCTTTGGACTGGCCACCGCGAACGCAGAGGACACAGTAAATTCGCGCAAGGCGAGGCCATCGCCGGACGGCATCAAATAGGCGCTGCCGCCATGGTCGAAGCGGGTCACCGTACCGCCCCGTCGCATGATTTCGACAGCGAGCGCGCGACCGAGAAGACCACCCGACGCACCCGCCAAAAGCTGGTGGGGCAGACGGCGCATGGACCGAAGTCCGGCAAGTAACGTCGCGGCGGCGCGCGCTTGGGCGCGCAGCGCCGGCATCAACCAAGCGCTAATGCGCTCGGCCAACGGCGCGGGCAGGCCTGGCGTGTCGAGTGCTCCGGAGAGCAATAGTTCAGCCGCCGCGTCTGCTCGCGCCTCGCCGTCGGCCCCTGCTTGCACGCCGTGAAGTGCTTCAACAAGGCTATCGATATGGTCGAGTCGAATGCGGGTCCGGCGCCGCGCAACTTGTGCACGCAACAAGCTGTTATGGCCGATGGCGACAGCCTCTGGAGCGACAAGCGCGGGCGCGAGCCGCCACCAAGGCGTCCACGTCGCCGTACGTGCAATGCCCCGCAGCCTGCGTTCCCAGCGCCCGAAGCCGGGCGTCGGCAGCGCAGTCGCGTCCGCTGGCGGAGGTGCGACGGCTTGGCCACGCAGCGCGTCAAGGACTGGCGGGCCCACGAGGTGGATTCCCGCCGCGTCTTCTTCAGCGAGGCAAAGAGCGAGTTCGATCAGTGCCGGCAGCGCCATGCTGGGGCGCACCACCCGCACCAGGTCGCGAAGGTCTTCGCCGTCGGCGGCGGCAATGGTATCGAGTTGTCGACCGGCAAGGCCCGCCAGCACCGAAGAGGAGAGATCGGGCCGGGCCGGCCAGGCGAAACGGGCCCGCCAGTCCTGATCGCTCGAGGCAATGGCGTCGAGCGTCGAAGGCACCGAGACCGGCGCCGGGTTCAAGATTTCTCGAACAGCCACCACGTCAGATTGTCGAGGCCGCTTGCACGTTTCCAAAAGAAGCCGTAATCGACAAGCGTGAGATTCGGATATAGGTCGAGCCAGAAGCCGCCAAAGTCGCGCTTGAACAACTGCCCATTATGCCCGCGATATGCCACCGTCGTGGGTTCAGGGCTGAAATATTCGATCGCCGCGATATAGCGTCGCGCCACCCGATGAATTTCCGTGCATGAATTGGTCAATTGGTCAGGATGGACATGGATCAGTACACCCGAAGTGAAGACGAAGTCCACCGCCCCGTCGGCGAGCGGAATTGACGACGCGGTGCCGTCGAGCACGCGCTCCACGGGGAGAACTTGGTTCGCAGCGAGACGCGCACGCGCCGTCGCGTTTGGTTCGACCGCCCATAAATCAGTCTCGGTGAGTTCGCCCAGTACTCTCAGATTGAGGCCGATATTGGCGCCAATCTCGAGAACACTTGAGAAGGGCACACCGCCGAGCGCCGACAAGATACGCCGCCAGAGCAATCGACGTGGATCGAGCAACGTGGCCGTCGCCTCGTTGCGCGCGATGTACGCGTCGCCGAAATCGCCGGTCCATAATTTGAGCTGTTCGGTCATTCGGTCTCGGCTTCAGCTCGGCGGCGCCGCAGCACCTGGTATGCCATCTCCGCCCATTCCCAGTCCTCCTCGGTATCGATGTCGCAGACAACGCGCCGGTCGAGCCTGAGCGCGCGTACGTCATCGCCGATTAGGACCGGACGTTCGAGAAATTCCGCCGCGCGGACCCAGTAGAATTGGCCAGCGTCGTGCAGCGCCTCATCGAGATCATTCGTACGCGCGTCACGGTTCTCGGGCCAAATCCACGCGAGGCGCCCATCGGTGGTTTCGCGCAGGGCGCGGCAGATCGGCGAGGGGAAGTTAGTTACGGTCATCACCGTGCGCGCACCAGATTCGCCCAACAGAGCGTATCCAGCGACGAGCTCGGTCGGCCCAACCAAAGCCGCCGTTGGGTACAGACAACAGGCAAATTCAGTCAGATTCTCTCCCAATTCCTGAAGCGCATGCAGCAGCACCGCCGAGGTTGTCGCGTGGTCGTCGGCAATCTCGGCCGGCCGCATAAACGGCACCTCGGCACCTTCGGCGCGTGCGACAAGGGCGATATCCTCGGAATCGGTGCTGACCACGATGCGGGCGAACACACCGCTCTGCCGTGCCGTGGCAATTGCGTAGGCAATGATTGGTTGGCCGCAAAAGTCGCGAAGGTTCTTGCCCGGAATGCGTTTGGAGCCGCCTCGGGCCGGAATAATTGCAACCGCGTCGGTCATCGACCGCGCACTATACGATCAGACTTGTTAACGATTTGGCGGTAGCAGACGCGCACGAATTGCACGACAGAAGCTGGATTGTCGCCGCGCGCAAGCTGGCCGCGACGCCATCCGGCTCATTGACCCAGTAGCGTAATGATCGTGAGTCGCTCAGCCGTGTCACGCATACACCGGTCATCCGATAAAGTCCCACGACATCGGCGTACCGCGAGAAATCGCGCGATTGACCTGTTTGCCAAGCAACAAATCGAAATAGCGTGGCGCGAGACCGAAACCAGGTCGTATTGAGCGTAGGTTTTCCGCCGTCAATCGCTCGCCTTCGGCAAGATCGGCAACGACGTAGAGGGACCGACGGAATTGCACGTTGCCTTTCTCGCTGTCACTTTTGTCATACCGGATACGCCCGAGCGCCCGCCACGCGATATCGACCTCCGCGCACATCGCGGCGAGTTCGGGGGGTTCGAGCGAGAACGCGGCATCTGGACCGCCATCGGCGCGGCTGAGGGTAAAATGCTTCTCGACCAGCGCCGAACCGAGCGCCGTCGCGGCGACCGCGGCACCGATACCAGGCGTGTGATCGGACAAGCCCGTGACCAGCCCGAAGGCGTCCGCTAAATGAGGAATGGTTCGCAGATCCGCATCCTCCGGCGGTGTCGGATAGCCACTCGTGCAATGGAGAAGCGCGATTTCGGACGCCCCTGCCTCGCGCGCCACCTTGATGGCCAACCCAATATCCTCGAGATCAGCCATCCCGGTCGACATGATCAAAGGCTTGCCAGTGGCGGCGCAACAGCGGATCAGGGGTAAATCGACGAGCTCAAACGAGGCGATCTTGTAGGCTGGGGTATTTAGGCTTTCCAGTAAATCGACGGCGGCTAGATCGAACGGGCTGGAGAAGACGATCAGGCCAAGTTCTCGCCCCTTGGCGAACAGCGCCGGATGCCAATCCCAGGGTGTGTGGGCGGCACTGTATAGTTCGTGCAGCGTGCGCCCATCCCAGAGCCCCCCTTCGATACGAAAGCCGGAGCCGTCATGGTCTATGGTGATGCCGTCAGCGGTGTAAGTCTGGATCTTGAGCGCGTGCGCGCCGGCCGCCTTGGCGGCGGCCATGATAGCGAACGCGCGCTCGAGATCGCCGTTGTGATTGGCCGACATCTCGGCGATGACGAACGGCGTATGGTCTGCTCCGATGGCGCGACCGGCGATCAAAAAGGATTGGCTGATCAATGCGAGCTCGCCGTTCCCGAGCGACTAAGCGAAATAAGGGCCTCAGCGATACGCATGGCCCCTTTGTCATCGACTGCCCGACGACCCGCACGCACCATCTCAGCGCGCAGGTCAGGGTCGCACGCGACCCGCCAAATTGCATTTGCGAGCTTCTTCACCGCCGTGCTGTCATCACCAAATTCATAGGCGAGAGTCGCGCCGAGCGCGGCGGCTCCTTGTATGGAAGCACGCTGGTTGTCGGCCAGCACAACGCTCACTGAGGGCACGCCAGCGGCCATGCGTTCGAGCAGGCTAACCCCGCCGGCGCCGATCACGAAGTCTGTCTCGTCGAGCATCGGCGCCATGTCGGACACCGACTCGATATGGATAAGCCGCTGTGAGAAATGGTCAATGATCTGGCGCAAACCGTCGGGCATGTCGGCCGAACCGGGCAAGATCAGAGTCACGTCGGGGTCAAATTCACGGTTGCGCGTAGCGTCAATGGACCGGAGCACGTGTTCCACCTCAGCATGGGCGGGGGTGCTTCCCAAGGTCACCAGAACGCGCTCCACAATTGTTGGCACAGAGCGATCGGAAAGGGCCGCGAACTCCGGCCGAATAGGAGCAAACCGCGTGCCGAGGAGTGCCGGTTGCTCGCCCCACCTGTCGCCGGAAAGGCCTGGCGTCGGATTGATGACAAGAGACGCCTCGGCCGCCGGGTCGGATAAGTCGTCGAACACGGCAAGCGGCGCGACCGACGCGTAATAGACGTAGTCAGTATGGATGAATTCGTAACCGTCGAGAACACAGACGCCCCACCCCGAACTGACATCGAGGGGACCCTCCGTGGCGGCGATACCGGCCTCGGCACAACGCCTAGCGGCCGCTTCAGCGCCAGGATCGAGCACCATCAGGACTGGTAAAGCCTGGTCAAGCGCGGCGGCCACGGCGAGACACCGACTGACATGCCCGCCGCCGACGCGCGCCTCGGACGAACATCGGAACAGAACGCCATTGGTTTGCTCAATCATCCAACATGTGATGCAAGTCTTCCACCGCAAGCCACTGGGTATTGGTATCGCTGCCGTAGCGGAAATCTTCGGGAACCTTGCGCCCCTTGTCCTCCCAATGAGCCTCAAGAGACCAGCGCATGAATGACGGCGTAATGATGAAACGATCGTCGAGCTCTACCGTCGCACGCGCGTCGTCGCTTGGGATCATCACCTCGTGCAGCTTTTCCCCGGGACGAATGCCGATCATGTCGTGTGCCAGCCCAGGCGCCATTGCATTCGCCAAATCGACCATTTTCATGCTCGGTAGCTTGGGAACGAATATCTCCCCGCCTTGCATAACCGCGAGCGAAGACAGGACAAAATCCACCCCTTGTCTAAGCGTTATCCAGAAACGTGTCATGCGCGGGTCGGTAATCGGAAGGCTGTCGGCCCCTTCAGCGATTAACCGCTGAAATAGGGGCACCACGCTGCCGCGTGAGCCCATGACGTTGCCATAGCGTACGACCGAAAATTGCGGACCGTCGGCACCGCTTAAGTGGTTGGCGGCGACGAAGATCTTGTCTGCGGCCAGCTTGCTTGCGCCGTAAAGATTGATCGGATTCGCCGCCTTGTCGGTAGAAATTCCGATGACCTTACGGACCCCCGTGCGGATAGCCGATTGAACGACGTTCTCGGCGCCGTGGACATTGGTCTGGATGCATTCGAACGGGTTGTATTCCGCCGCCGGCACTTGCTTGAGCGCGGCCGCATGAATCACGTAATCGATTCCGCGCATCGCCATTTCCAAACGATCGCGGTCGCGCACGTCGCCGATGAAATATCGCAGGCACGAATACGTTTGCGGCGCGAAGTGTTGCGCCATTTCGTATTGCTTGGTCTCGTCGCGCGAGAATATCACCAAACGGCTCGGTTTGTAGCGCGCGAGGACCGTTCGCACGAAATGTGTCCCAAAGGATCCTGTGCCGCCGGTGATCAACAGGCGAGTGCCGTCTAGGTCGGGCGTCGGCGAATGGCAGGGTGTGCTCATGGGTGTGGCCGGTCCATGCTGGCGAGAGGAGTGTCGACGATTCGTTCAAGCACGCCCGTCACATGGCCCAGCATAGACCGCGATAGAGAACGCCGATCTGAACGGGCGGCAAGTGGGCGGACGATGCAATTGGCGTGAAACATAATCGCTGGAACCCGTAGGCTGGCGCCTGCCTGCCCGCTATTCAGTTGATGACCGCCACCACGCGGTGGGCGCTTTTTCAAAGCTCGTCGTTGTCTCAAGGGGCTGAGGCCAGGTCGGTGTTCAAGTACGTGCGAGTTTGATGGTGAATGCCATGACGTCTGATGTTAAGCGCCGCCAGATGCTCCTTGACCATCAGACGCTACCAATCTGGCATCGTCCACATCTGCAGATTCACCACCGCGCGTTAGCCGACTCACATACGCGGTCAGGCGTTCGATTATCGGCGCCAACGCTTGAGCATTTGCTGAGACTTTTGCAGCGCATCGCGCGCTTCATCCACAATGTCGTCGCGCACGTACAGCCTGTCGACACAATCATTGTGCCCCGGATAATGCTCGTGCTGCGCAATCTCCAAATACCCATGCTGATGCATCGTTCGCGAAATTTCTTCTTGCCGCTCCGGGTTGACTTCAATGATCCATTGCCGCACGTGACGCGCCGCCAATGTCTTCGCCGCGCCTCGCATGACTCGTCCTTCGAAGCCGTCAACATCGATCTTTACATGTGTCGGAGGCGGTAGGCCAAGATCGCTATGCAGACTGTCAATTGAAACTGCCGGTGACCAGTGGCTGGCGAAGACCGGCTCTGAACGGCGTCCGCCCCGGCAATACTCCGAGACGTCGTCGAAGCTGTTGTAGTTTGCGCCGGCGACGGGAAGGTCATGCATTAAGAGTTTCTTGTAGCCGGGCTCGCTATCGCAAGCACTGAGCAGCAGTTCATATTTGCTCATACTGCACCCCTGGCGCTCCGACATAACGCACGCCAGCAATATGTTTTCCACGCTCGGAACAAACATCTCTACCGATGCGACTGGGCAGTCATGAGCCGCATGCGCATACATGCCCTCGTAGCCGTTCGACGCGCCAATGTCATAGAGCATCTCGCAATCGTCGATGGCGTTCAGCCAATCGAAAACCAAGCTCTTGGGATCGGCGCCGAACTGCGCAATCTGACGTAAGTTACGATACGTGCGGACCGGAACGTGAAGCGAACCGCGTGGCAGCTTTAATGTCGCCTGCCAACAGCGCAGATCACGCACCCATTTCAACCGGCCGCCCCGACCGAAACGAAACATGGCTGCTTCCCGGGCGAAGTGCCAAATCGGGCGCAGGGCCTGGGCCACGGGTCTCGGGGCCGCGCGCGAAATTCGGTGCGCAAAGGTAGGTCTATTAGTTTGCATCATCATCTTCGAACCGGACATGTGCGATTAGGCCCTCCCCAGAGCTTTTTTTGCTCTGTTCTTCAAATGCGTGACCATATATGTTTTATCAATCAATGAGCAAACTAAGTTGTACATCCGCGAGTGTTTGTAGCGGGTCCTCGTATAGTCTATTGGCGGCACCATGTAATCCGCGCCGGCGCCGAGCACCCGCAATTGTGTTTTCGACAGGCCACCTAAATCCGAGGTCCAAACCGGCTGCGGAGTCACCTGCATATGGCCAAACGTTCGCACCCGGAAATAGTCAAGGAGAATTACCAAGCGATCCGATTTCGATGGTTGATCAGGCCCGTGAAAGCCGCGATCATCGAAAAGGACCATGTCGCCCCACTGGCCGTCGCAGCGCACGCGCTTCGACAAAATGAACTCCTGCATCTCGGCCGGATAGTCGCCCAACCTTTGGCCATGCGGGGACAGGAGCTTGTGCGTCCCCTCACAATAGGTGAAAGCGCCTTCATGCGTGTCATGCAAGTAAATGGCGGCGCCCACACCGACCGGATCCTTCATGGCCTCCTCGGACAGTAAAGGATCCTGATCCTTTCTTTTTTTCCATCCCGCCGCGAAGTCCGAATGGATCGGAAAATACTCGTAATTGACGCCAGCATCGAATTTCAGAGCGGTTTCCGCTAGCACACATTCGCTGGCCATGTAGTGTTCGATGATGCCTATGGCGACTTCGTTGAGCATCATTGGCACAATAGGGCCGCCGACCTGGAATGGGCTAACAAGCTTCTTTGCAAAATCCACTTTCGAATAGCCGAGGGTGCCCGCCACAGCGGGTCGCCGCAACTGCTCCTGAGCGCGCTTGTCGACCTCGCTTAGGTCGTCTTGGTCAAATAAGTTTCGAAGAACACAAAAACCACGTTCAGCCAGGCATTGAACGACCGTATCGGCATTGAACGCCGATGCTTTGACATCGAATATTGTGGGCTCAGCCATTTTGGTCCCCGGCTCCGGCAAGACGTGTGCGGCGGTTGGAACAGGGCTTCTCGGAGCCATTCCTCTGCCACACAACGTTGTGGCGCGTTGGGCGGCAGATCATCGAAGAACCCAGCGCTATTTGCGGCCGTAATTGGCTAACACGCTGCTCGCTCGTCAGAGTCCCGCAATACCTAACCCAGGATTTTTCGGACCAAGCCCGACTGAAATGACCCCTCGTTTCAAGAACAAACGTCAAATCAATTCCAACGTACTTAAATTTGGCTGCCATTGGAATGGCTTCGCAACGTAGCGTTTCGGTGAGATCCGTCGGCCTACCGGACATCGACATGTTGCGTGACGAGGTCATGGCCGCGGCGGATCCAGGCTGGAAAGCAGAGTGTCGATGATCCGATCGAGCGCCGCTGCGCTCGGCGCTGCCAAAGATTTGTCATTCAACACCAGGCGCGGCTCATCTATCTCGAAACTGAGATCGAACATCGTTTGATAAACGGCACTGCCTGCCGCGACCCGCGCTTCATAGTCGGGCAGATCGCCATCGCGCAATCGGCACAAGGCCTGGCGCAGACTGCGGTAGGAATCGGCGAACTGAACGTGCGGCAAGTGACGGACGATGTAATTGGGATGAAACGTAATCACCGGAACGCCGCGCACGGCCGCCTGAACGCCGACGGTCCCGTTGATCACGGCCACGCAACGCGCGCCATCTGCTAACGCATCGACGTCGCTTCGTGCTGCGGCCAAATTCGCGTTCGGATAACCGAGAATACGACGGTCAAAGCCGTTGGGTCTCGTGCCAAGCGCGGCGGGATGCTCTTTAACGACCAGGCGCCAGCCAGCGGGCATGGTGCGCGCTAGCAGATCAACCGCGGCGAGTTGGTTAGCGGCCATCGGCGCTTCGGCCATCAGTGAGGTCTCCGGTTCGACCTGAAGCGGAAACAACACATAGGGCTGGCCCTCCGATAACGGCGGATTGATGCCGTCCTGACGCAGCCCTCGGCGCAACCGCCAGGCCCTGCGGGCAACCGCCCATAACTCATCCAAGATCAGATAGTTTCCGTAATTGCGTCGTCCCGGTCGCAGCCGATGAGGCAGTTTGTGGCGAAGGGTTCCGTACCAGCCGCGCAATACCCCTTTAATGCCGGCATGGCCCCACATGCTTCGGAAATAGGCTTGAGCCGGCGTCGGCGCGGCCAGGGATATCGGCGTGCCATCGGAGACCGGCTTGGCAAGTCGGTCGGCCAAGGCCGTGTGAAATTCGAGCGGAAGACAATCAACCGTGTCCGACCAGAAAAAGCGCGTGCTGATACGCGACTGCACGAAGCCACGCCATGGCGCGCCGTATGCGTGGGCGACCTGGAGCAAGGTCGTCGTCGACACTGACGACGATGGAGCGATAATGGCTCGCGGTCGCCAACGCTTCATTTGCCCCTCAAAGAATTGCGCCAGCCGGAGCACGACGTCCATGGTCTGCTCATAGTCAGCACTTTGTCCGTAAAGCGACCGGGCGTACCAGGCGCCGGTCACGAACGCCCGGCCGAGGTGACGGTCGGAGCGCATGATTTCGTTGAAATTCAGATTAAGGCGCCGCTCAACGTCCTCAAGGTCCCGGACGAGGGTTTCAATGGGCGGCAGGGCGTCGCGCCGAGTCACCGCCAGGACAGGTTCCATATCAATGATGTCAATGAAGGCATCCGAATCGAATTGGTTCGGCCCGGGGATATCCTGGCGCGCGTTGCAGATAAGAACGGTATCCCAGCCATGCTTCTCCTTGAGCCGACGGGCGAGCCGATCGTGAAACCTTGGTGATTGGGCGGTGAACCAAAGGAAAATGGCTCCGGTTCGCGAGGACTGCGATTGCGCAAACGTCGACGCTGGCGCTTCGCGATCTCGACCAAACGTGTCAGGCATATTTCGCGAAATGAACCAAGTCCACCCTCTCCCCGGCCAGTACGTAATGATTTGACCGACGCCCGTCGGGGACCATACCCGCGCGCTCCATGATGCGGACCATGGCCTTGTTGACCGACATCGTGCCGCCCGTCACCTTCCGCATGCCACAATCGAGCAGATGGTCGCAGACTGCGCTCCACGCCTCGCCACCAAGGCCTCGGCCCCACGCGGAACGATCACCGATCAGAATAGTCACATCGGCGAGATAATTGTTGAGATCGATATACGCGGCAATATTCCCGATATGGCCGCTGGGTGACTGATCATGGACCATCGCCCACAAATGATTGTCTGAAGACGCCATGGCCGAAACGTATGCTTTACAGCTCTCCAAGGTGTGATGGTTGTGGCGCTGCTCGCTGTAGCAAACTACCTCTGCATCGTTTAGCCAACTAACGTAACGCGCTGTCAAATGCGACTCCGAAAAGGGTTCTATGCGAAGGTGGGCCGTGCGCAAGACCGGCGTCACGATTTCCGCTCGGACCGCTCTTCCAACCATGCTGTGACGCGATCGGCGCCATCGAAAGGAACTTGGTCCAAGAAAATTCGCTGAAGGCCGATCGCGTGCTTCCGTAACGCGGAATCGCTCAGCGCTCGGGTAACTAGCATGTATGCATCTTCAAAATCGTCCGAATGCAGGCATGCCCCGCGACGGCTAGGCGCAAACGGGTCCTCACCCAGCAAGCCGGGCCTCAAGCTCAACACCGGCCGGTCAAACAACATCGCCTCCAGCAACAATACCGAACTAACGCCGACCACCATATCGGCGCCGGCTGCGGCATCTTGCCCCGAGCGGTCGCCACCGATGACACGAAGCGTAAGGCGCGGCGGCGGTTCAAGAGTGCGCAGAATCCGTTCGTAGGATTCGGTTTGTTCGTATGGATGCAGTTTTATGGCAAGTTCGACCGAAAGCGTGGGGTCATGCTCGATCGCGTGCAACGCGCCGCGATAGACGACATCGAACACATCGAACTCGTCAAACCCGATCGATTCTTGGAGACCGCATCGATAGTCCCTCGAAAATGGCTCACTGACGTACAACAGCTTAAACCAATCGCCGGGCCGATGATTGACCTCGATCTCCATCCGCCGGTTCGCCGACAACGGGAACAGGTATGGCTGACCAACGACCAATACTTGGTCGCGCGGGAATCCCATCGCGATCAGTTCCTCGCGCTGCGCCTCGTCGATCGCACCAACCCAATCCGGCCGCCCGTATTGGAAGCGCACGCCAAGATTGGTCCACTGATCCAACCAAGCGAGTGCCGGCACACCGTCAGCAGCCGATAACTCCCACAGCTTTGTTTCGAGCCGAGCGCCCATTGAGGTGCCGGTCACCAGCGCCCACGGACGCGGCGACGCCCGCCACGCACCCGTGACTTCGGCAGTGATTGATTCGGGATCGAAGCTGCGGGTTTGCAGACCGAGAGCCTCAAACCGCGAAGTCGAAACCGGCACGGTCCAAACCGGTTCCGCGGCTGCCTCCACGTCGGGCGCCGCGTGCAGGAACGCCGCCACGACATTCGCGCCACCCGGATCAGCCGCGGCGAGACGAAGAGGCATGGTCATCGTCGAGGGACGCAAGCGCTGAGCCGTTGTCCCAGATCTTTTCGAATGCGTCGCAGATCGCGGTCCCGAGCGGTGCAATCTCGGGGTACAGCAAACCGTGGAAAAGAAGCTGGTCTCCATAAAGCCGCTCCGTCACGGGGCAGAGCCCCGTACTACTGGACGGGTCTTGGGCGAACAACGGCTCCTGATAAAGCGGCCGGCAATAGCCCTCGAAGCATTCAACCCCTTCGGCGGCAAGCGCTTGGACCAGCGCCCGCCGCGAAAATCCGGCCAGCGCCGGATCGAGCGTGAGGGCGTAAACATAGTAGACGTGACTGCGCGCCGGACGGACCGTCGGCACCGTCAGTCCGGGTAGCGCGTGCAAACGCTCATTGTAAAGCGCGGCGAGTTGCTGCCTTGGCGCGATCAACGCATCGAGCTTGGCAAGCTGTGCGCTGCCGATCGCAGCCTCTAATTCACCCATCCGAAAATTAAATCCAATAATCTGCTCTGGTGAATCTTCGTAGCCGCTTTCGCGCACCACGGCCTCGCCGTGATTGCGGAGCAAGCGGAGCCGCTCGGCCAAAGCCTCGTCATTGGTGCAGGCGACACCGCCCTCGCCGGTCTGGATGACCTTGTGGCAGTTGAGACTGAACACACCGATATCGGCCACCGTCCCGGCCGCGTGACCCTTGTATAAGGCGCCGGGCGCCTGGGCGTTGTCCTCGATCACTTTAATCCCGCGCGGCCGCGCCAGCACCATGAGTTCGTCGAGATCGGCCGGTTGACCGAACAAGTTGACCGCCATGATCGCTTTGGTTCGCGGCGTTATCAGGCCGGCAACACTGTCGGGATCCAAGGTGAAACTATCGTTTCGGATATCAGCGAAGACCGGACGTGCGCCCCATAGTTTGGCCGCCGTCGCGGAAGCCGTCATGGTGAACGGCGGCACGATCATCTCGTCGCCAGGGCCCAGGCCACAGGCGGCGACCGCCGCCATCAAACAGCTCGTTGCGCTGTTCATAGCAACCGCATGCGCAACCTCGAACCGGTCACACCAGTTCGCCTCGAACTTTCGGACCTCTGGACCGCCCAGGAATCTTGCACCGGCCGATCCGTAAAATGCGCTCAAACAGCCACTTTGCATCACCCGCATTGCGGCCGCTGTTTCCTCCGCGCCGATGTTTCGATGCTCCGGCAACGGTTCGTTCAGTACCGGCTTGCCGCCGCATATGGCAAGCTGTGTCATACTGCGCGTCGCCGCTGCTCCGCTCATAGCGCGGCGGCCTCGCCGTGCCATGTCATTTTCGCGAGTCGTGTCGCCGCGTTGTATTCCTCACTCTCCGGCAAGGCCTCTGTAACGTCCTCGATGTGGAATCCGTAACGAGCGGCAATTCCCTCGAAGAAATCGTAGCTGTGCCACCAATCCTTGGCGTTCATCCGGACGACCGCGGAACCCGCGTCCTTTTCAGAGTACGTGAAAAGAAAGATCGCACCAGGTTTGAGGATCTTGCGCACGTTCTTAATGGTCTCGTCTATGTCCTGCTGCGGCATGTGGGTGAACACCGCGAGCGACCAGACGAAATCGACCTTACGTCCGTCGAGCCAATCGAAACTGTTGTCGGTGTTGGTGATCAAAAGTGGCCGCTTGGCGTCGATGTCGATGTGGCGGCGGATATATTCGGTGCCGAACTTGATACGCTGGCCACTCGCATCGTTGCCGGAGAAGTTACCAGGATCGAGAAATTCGATGAAATGCTGGCCGGTGCGGAGAAACCCGACGCCAAACTCGTGCAGCTTATGATGCGGCGCGAGGCCGAAATGGCGCGCCACGACCAAATCGTTGCGGCTCGTGCTCATATGATATTCGAAACTGCGGATCGCCTCGGGATCACCGCTCTCTAGGCGAGAGAAATCGACGAAACTATCCATGCGCCGTGCGTACCAATCAAGGTAACTGCCGCCGGTGACCCGATGCAGTGCGAGCCCGAGCTGCTCCTTCGGCCCGTACCAAAACCGCTGGCGCACCGAGTTGGTGTCGCCGCGCAACCATCGGATCGTTCCTACGGGCAGGAGCGCCCGCGCCACATTGCTCAAAGAGGACATAGTCGTTGGCTCACTTTGTCGGTACAGCAGCCGAGGAAGAATTTAGTCACGCTCTCACTACTCATTGCCGAACCGCCTCGCCGACAATTTGACGCAGCCGCAAGGTCAGGGGAATGTGGGTCGGCTCACCACGATATGGGTCCGAATGCTCCACGGTCGTGATCTGACATGGATCGGCCAGCGAATGCTTGGCGAACATGGTGATTAGACGCGCCCTCCCGCTGACCAAGATTTGGCCACGCCACTGAGACCGTTCGCCGATAAGATCGGCCACGGGCACGCGCCGGGCACGCAACGGATCAACGCGCACCTTGGCGCTCTTCTCGACGCCGGCGAGATCGATGCGCACCGCCGCCGGGCGCGTAAACGGGTTGATCAAGACGACGGACTCGCCAACATCGCTTTCGCGGTCGATACCGGCGAGCGGGTAGCCCTCGACCCACTGACCGAACGCTTGGATTTGGTAGATCACAACCGTGTTGCCGTATTTGAGCGCGCTGTCGCTGAAAAACGTCTTGCGCTCCGGCCCGTAATAGAGACGGTAATTGGGCGGCACGAAGGGATTGGCGAACAAGCCGGGCCCTACTAGGCTGATATGAGTCTCGACGAACCCAACCGACTCACCCTTTTGCCAAGCGCCTCGATCCCTGCTGTCGAGCTCGAACGTGGCGCCGTCCCCAGTCCACTCACCATCGCGATAAACCAGACGTGAGGGATAGCGCGCCACCTCCCGGCCGTCGGCGAACAGCCGGCGTTCAATCGCCAACTCGGCATGGCTGACATTCAGCAGGCTGGCGATGGCGTCGGTACGGAGTTCCTCGCGAAGCTTGTAGCCGCTCGGTGGCGCCACGCTGATTAGAGGAATGAAATACTGATATCCGGACATCCGGTCGCGAAACCTATAGGTGATCGAGGGCGATACGGGGCGGGTCGCCGCAGCTGACCATGAAGTTGAACCGCGTCTCGACATCGCTGGTCGCCCGCATGGTCACCAGTCGACGGCCGGTGTCCGACTCCGCGCCAGGATCGCTCATCGGGATCAAAAGGGCGCCGTTTCCCGCTATCGTTTCGGTCTTCTCCTCGAGAACGTCGTCGCCGACCTGTTGGCTTACGGAGACCTGACCGGATTTGGACGTGCAATTGACGACGGAGACGAACTGCGACTCCGCCTGGTTGCACCATATTGTGTTGTGGAACGCCTCTGTCTTGCCCCGCCCGGCACCGTGTACAGCGGCCATCGAGAGTGGTGTGGCGACAGCGAAATGCGGCCGAACGGACCCGAAATATCCCTTCGCCAGGGCCGCAAATTCGAGCCGGCAGCTCCCGGTCGCGAAGGCGTCATCTTCGGCTTCGGGAAGGTGGCAGTCGGCGTCGAGTTCATATCGTTCGCCAGCCGGGACTTTCGCATCCTCGGCGAACACCAGATGACCCAGAGAATCGCGAACTTGTGCTGTCACACGGAATGCCGGCGCTTGCGCGCCGATACCCGCTGGAACTGCGTTCGACATCGTGACAACTGTCCGTGCCCCGCGTCCTTTGATGATCGGCACGATACTTTGGCGAACGAATGGGGTCTTCACCGACAAACAATCGATCGCCCGGTAAATCGTCTGCTTGGATAGCGTCCAGCCGCGCTTCGACGCGCGTGCGTCTGGCAGATCAGCGGGCGGTGGCGTCGCGGCCGCATCGACATATTCGGTCTCGGCGTTGAGGAGGCAGGACGTGCATTTGAGGCCGACCCCGGTTTGTCGGCACAGTTCGTCGAAAGAAAGTCCAGGCTGCGCCCATAACGCGCGGCGGAACGACTCATGGGTGATGCCGTCACAAAAACACAAAACGCCATCCGTGAGCGTCGCCAGATCCGAGTCTTTCATCTTGCCCCCCCGACTCGCGCTTTGCCGCACTGTTTATCATAAACGCCGTAGCATCTGACTCGGTCGATCACGGTCACCACCTCGGCCGCACGTTGGAGCGGACAGGCTGGCGCGGCCGTCTCATCCGCCGCGGCCGCCACGACATATCGCAATGCCTCCCAGTCCGGGGCCGGCAGATCGAGGGCGGCCGGTTCGAGCATGTTGAGGCCATCGCAACCGGGCTCGGTCGAGGATTGGCATCGAAAATATTCCACGCGCCGTTCGGAATCGACGATTCTGAGCCGGCCCTTGGTCCCGATCAGATCGATCTCCACGCCGGCGAACCCCTCGGAGGCGAGCGGCAAGAACATGCCATGGCCGCCATTCTCAAACTCCGCCGCAAAGGCCACCGCGGGATCGTCGGGTGGCCCTGAAGAGGGGAACGCCACCCTTTCGGCTCTGCGGATCGGTCCGAGCATGGCGATCGCGCGTTCCAACACATGGGACAGCCCCGTGAGGGCGCCGCCATAGGCGTGACCGACCAACCACTGGATACGGCCGAGCAAGCCGTTGCGAACCCGATCCTCTATCGCGCGATAGCACGGGTCATAGGCCCGCTGATGGTTCACCAGCACACGCTTGCCCGACGTTGTGCAACGCTCGAGGAGCGTTTGCGCCGCCGCTTCGTCGGCGCCAAACGGCTTTTCCGCGATCACCGTGCGCACCGCCGGCGCGGCGAGCGCCGCCCCGAGTACGGCCGCCCGGCTCGTCGCCGGCGTGCAGTCACTGACCAGCCGCGCCCCGGTGCGAGTGAGCATGTCCGTTACGTCACTGCCAAACTCAGAGATCGACCAACGCTCGGCGAAGCGTTCGGCGCGTGCCGGATCCGTATCGACACACCCCGCCACCGGAAGACCCGCACGACGAAACGCGACCACGTGGCTCAACACTTGTGTCTCGTCCGCTTCATTGTACCCACCGGCAACGCGCCCACACCCGACGATCACCGCGGTCACGGTGCCGCCTCGAGAGCCCTGTCCGGCAACGGCATCCTTTCATGCACTGCCGCGCCACCCGAATCAGGACACGCGAACGCATCGGAGACCAGTGTGTTGCGTTGTGCGAGTTCCGGCCTGGCATCGAGCATGGCGACAATATCGAGAGCGCCGAATTCCGCCTTGGTGGGGTGGAGCGCATCGTAGATCTCGGAGATGACCGCAAGGTCTTCGGGGTAGTCGACACATAATCGGTATTCCGGGCGGTTTAGCTCCGGCGGCGCCTCAAGGTTGAGCAATCGGTAGTGGTCGCCATGGCCGTAGATGTAAGGCGTCACGTCGACCCGCTGGTCGGGATCAAGACAGAGACCATCGACCTCCGCCAATAGGTCCGTGCGATAGACTTGAACGTCGAAGCCGGTCGGATAGGTCAGCCGGTCGAGTATGTTGGCGACGTAATCGGCATCTCCCAAATCGTGCCGGAATATCGCCTGGTCGATAAGGGCCGGATCGGCGAGCGGGCAATCGCCGGTGATTTCAGCAATCACATCAGCGTCGCAATGCCGCGCCGCGCCGAGTACTCGACCCAGCACGTCGTCGACGGAGCCGCGGTAGCACATTACGCCCGACTCCAGCGCCCAGGCCTCGAGCAAATCGTCTTCGCTCTTGTTCGTGGTCGCGAGACAGATTGTGTCCGCCGCGCGCGACCGTTTTAACCGTTCCAACAAACGGGCGAACATGGGTCGGCCACGGAGCGGGCGCATATGCTTGCCCGGCAACCGGGTTGAACCCATGCGTGCCTCGACGACGATCGTAACGGTCACCGGGCGCCCGCCACCGCCGTCGATGCGGAAAGGCCGTCGAGGAAATTAAGCCACCCCTCCAGGCTGACCACCTGCCACAGAAACATCATATGATTTTCCCGCGCCGCGCCGCCGCGCACGATTTCGGCATGTTCGGCAATCACCCGCTCGACCGCGCCGGGCCGATAAATGCCGCGCTCGCGGAAACGGCGCGAGCCAACCAGGTCGAGCAACGGTTCTCGCAGCGTGGTCGCGAACCAAACATGGATCGGCGCATTCCACCCGGTCTTGCCGATCCGTTGGCGCGTTGAATCGGGTAACAGGCCCTTCGTCGCGCGGCGAAGGATCTGCTTGGTAACGCCGTCGCGGAACTTGAGCCGAGGCGGCACACGAAACATGAAATCGACCAGACGATGATCGAAGAACGGCAAAAAATCGTCCAAACCGTAGGCCTGACTATTGCGGTCGCTCGCCCGTAAACAGCACGGCATGGTTTCGATGTAGAGTTCGTTGAAGCTGTGGCTGCGGAGGTAGCTCGAATAGGGTTGCGCGAGCGTCAGCGGTATCGAATCGGCCCGCGTGTACGCCGGGTCAAGAACATCGGAATAGCGCCCGAACAACGCCCTATCGATTCTGCAGTGGCCGGGCGTCTGCGGATCGGTGAGCGTCAAGCGACGTTCTGTCGCCACCGCTTCCGTCTTGCGCCAGATCGGATGATCGTGATGGCGCTGCCACGCCGCGACCTCGCGCCGGTAGCGATCGTCTTCGTCGGCCGCAAGCAGATCGGCGAAGAAATAGGGGAAATAATCATATTCACCGGCGTGCTGCTCGTCGCCTCCCAGGCCACCGAATATGCTGTCGTAGCCGGCGTCGCGCAACGAACCGCATAACAGATAGTGAGTCAGCCAAGTTACCGTCGACAGCGGCTGATCGTGCCGCGCGGTAAGCGTATCGATCAGACCCAGCAAATCCGTCGCCTCGACCGGAACCGGATGCCACGCCGCGGCGCCGTGATTGATCACATCCGCGATTTCGTCACTTTCATCGTAATCACCGCCGCCATAGACGGTGGAGAAAGCCGTTTGGGCGGTGCCTGACAAATGGGCCGCAGCGCAAATCACCGAAGACGAATCGAGCCCACCCGAAAGTGTGAAGGCCGGATTCGATGCCCGCGCCAGACGGCGCGAGACGGCATCGAGTAGCAAGCCGCGATAGGCTTCAGCCAGCGCGTCCTCATCTTCGGGTGCGTCGCCATCCGCGGGCAGGTAATAGCGGTGCACGCTTGCTGCGCCGTTGCGCCAACACAGATAACTGGCGGCGGGCAGCTGAGCGACCGCCTCATATGGCGACGCTTCGGGCGGATTGTCGAAAAACCGGTAATGCCCGCCGGCAAACAGGGCCACGTAATCAGGCCGCGGTTCGAGTCCGACCCAGGCAAGCGGAAACAGGCCGGCCGGGCGCGAAGCGAAAGCCATCACGCCGCCGCGGTCCGAATAATACAGCGGCTTCACCCCGAACCGGTCGCGCGCAAGATAGAGGGTGTCGGACGAGCGATCGTGAAGCGCGACGGTGAAATCTCCGTTGATGCGCTCCAAGGTCGCGGCGAATCCGTGTCGTCGATAGCCATCCGCGATCAGGCGCGCATCGCCCGCTGTCGTCCCGGATGGCGCCGGCAAATCCTCCGGGTTGAAGATCAGGCCGTCGAAAGCGACCGTGACATGGTCGTCGGCATACCAACTATTAGGGCCGTCGCCACAACCGATCATGCCGGCGCCAAGGTCGGTGTGCGCGGCATTGGGCACGTCCATCGCCCGCAGCATGGAGCCGATCAACTTGGGTCCGGCCCCGTCGGTATATCCCGCCAGACGCGTCATGTCTTACTTGACCGCATAAACGATCCACATGCCTTGGTGGTAGTGTGTGTAGCCGCGCCGCTCAGCCTCTTCGCGTGGCAGATCATATCCGTTGGCGCAGATATCGACGGTGGCGAAACCGCTTAGCAGGTTCTCCAACTCGGCACGGCCGAAAAAGTGAGACAGGCCGATGTTGCCGAGGTGGAACCTGGACGCGTTGGAGCCTTCCTCACGCAGGATCAATGTACCGGGATCGCCCGGGTCCTGCTCGTCGCGCTTTTGTTCGAATATCGTGTGGGCATCGGACAACATGTAGCCGACAAAGACGCCGCCGGGCTTGATAACGCGAGCCAATTCATCGAACGACCGACGGCGATCAACGCGATCGAGATGTTGAAACACGCAAGCCTCGACGGCGCCGTCGAAGGCATCATCCGCGAACGGCAAGTCGGTGACCGAGCCATCTTCCAAGGTGCCGAGCCGGTCTTGCAAGCCGCGCCTGTCCATGGTTTGGCGCGCCAGAGCCAATGCTGACGGCGCGATATCGAGCCCCGTCACCGTGATGCCTTTCTCCGCCAACCACACCATGTTCGGACCAGCGCCGCACCCCAGATCAAGAAAGTGAAGCTTCTTCTGTTGGTCGGGCGAGAACCGCGCGCGGAGGTAATAGGCGACGGTTCGCACCACGGCTTCGACCGGCGACGTGTTGTAGGCGCCACTCTCAATTTGTGCCGCGAAGGAATCGTCCCAGGTCTCGCGCATTTCGGTAGCACGTTGGCTCATTTAGGCTGTCCAGTGTCTTGGAGATACGACTCGACAGGGCCGTCGAGCCAGCAAATGATTTCCATGCGCTGATCGTTAAGATAGTCGCGGAAGGCGGGCTCGGCTTCGCGCGCAACCAGCAAGACGTAGGTCTTATCGCCGCTTCGGACAAGCGCCGGCCGAAGCCCGTGGGCGGGCAACCTACCGTTCAGCGACGGCGTGGCGTAATAGCCCCACGCTTTGCACACAACATCGAACTCGGTGCCGGACTCGCTGGTGAAGGTCACCTGTTCGTCGGGTTCAAGCGCGATGTCGGCGCAATGCGACAAAGTGATTTCGCCGTTATGACCCACCGAGAATCGGCGCGCCGGCGTGTGGTTCATCACTTTCAAGAAACCACCTCACTATTGGAGGCCGGCTGCCATTGCCTGGCCACTTCAACGATGTCCTCGAGCGGTGCCGTCGCAGCGCGGCCGCCTAGACGACCCGCCACCCAGTCGACCCGCGAGAGATCGGCGGCGCTATCGACTGCGAGGCGCACGCCATCGAAACGATTATCCGTCGCGTGCCAGTTTTCGATGCGAAACCGATCCGCGTAGCGGTAGAAATAAAGCGTCACATGTTCTCTTTCATCCGGCTCCGTCGCTTCCGCGACCAATTGGCGCATGGCGTCAACCGCGACAACCTCGTTGCTGGCGCCGGGCGGAAAGCTGCGTGGCATGACATTGGTCACGAGGTCCAATCCGCCGTCCGAAAACAGATCGATCATGTCCGACAGGAGTTGATGATCGAAAAACGGACTGTCCCCCGAAATGCGCGCGAAAGCATCAAGACCCACCGTATCCGCTGCCGCAAGCGCCCGGGCCGCGACGTCCGTGGCGCTTCCGCGAAACAGCTCTGCCCCCTCTTCCACCGCGAGCGCCGCGATCGGGTCGTCGAGCGAGCGGTCGGAGGTCGCGATGACGATCTTTGGCGACCCTTTCACCTGGCGGGCTCGATCGATCACGCGAGCCAGAAGCGCGCGTCCGGCAACCGGACGCAGCGCCTTGCCATAAAGGCGGCTTGAGTCGAAGCGCGCAAAAATGATCAGGCCGATATTCATGCCATGTCGGCCTTGCGCCACTCCGCCGCGTACCATTCACAATAGCGTTTGTAACCGACCTCCAGTGGCCATGCGGGCTTGAAGTCGAGAATGGAATCGGCGCGTCTAGTCGATAGTGTGCCACGGATCGGTTTGTCTTGGGCGCGTGGACGTTCCTCCAGCACCGCATCGGGCACCACCTCTTGCACGATCGCCGCCAACTCCGCGATCGTTCGCGCATTGCCGAACGTGAGATTGAATGTGTTCGTATAATCGCCCGCGGCATCACAGGCCAGAGCGCGCACCATGCCTTCAACCAGGTCGTCGATATAGGTGAAATCGAGCTTGCCCTGACCGCCGCCTTCGAGCAGCAGAGGTTTGCCAGACAAAGCGTTCTCGATGAACACCTGACCGACCCGCCGGTTAACGCAGCGTTCGCCATAAAGGGCGCTTGGCCGAACGATGATCGAGCCCACGCCGTGCTGCTCGGAATATGTGCGCACGAGCCGTTCGCCCATATACTTGCCGTTGGCGTATATACCGCGCGGGCGCGGTGTCGTGGTTTCATCAACCTGTTCGGTTTCGAAGTCGCCATAGACCGTGCTCGAACTGAGAAACATCAGCTGATTGATCTGTCCGTGTCGCGACCGACAGACCTCTAACACGTTGCGAAGCGTCACTAGCTGAAGATCGAAGGCCAGTCCCGGATCTTGACGAGCTTGAACCGCGCTCGCGATAGCGGCCAGATGAACCACCTTGGTCGGCTCGAATTCGTCAAATACACGCACCAAATCGAGCATGGACCGGGCATCGGCGCTGCGCATGTGCACCCCAGCCTCGCGCATGAGATCGAACCGTTGAAGGAGAAAGCCATGATAAAGCCGGCGCTGAACCGGCATCACCTCGGCTTGACTAACATTGCGCACCAAATTATTCGCCATCAAATTATCAAGCGACATGGTGTCAATGCCGTTACGACGCAACTCCAGGGCCAAGTTGTGGCCGATGAAACCCGACCCGCCCACCAGCAAGACCCGGTGGTCGCGTAGATTCGCGCAAGTTTGCTTGTAGCTATCACCACGCATAGCTAGGCACCCTTTTTCATTTAACAGCCACCCGGCTCGGTCTTAGCGCCGTAATCGCCTGCTTGACCGCATCGGCGATACGGCGCGGATCGCCGGGGCCAAGATGGGGCCCGACTGGCAGTGAGATGGTACTTGCGGCCAGCCACTCCGCCACAGGAAACACGCCGGGACAGTGGCTGTATTTTTCCCGGTAGTAACTGAAAAGTGGGACGGGGCCGGGATAGTGCACACTAGTGCCGATTCCGGCGGCCTTGAGCATCGCCGCCAGATCGTCGCGGGACAAACTCGCATCGGGCGACAACACCACGTTCAGACAATAATACGAGGATTGCGCGCGACCCTGGCGAGGCGCAAATATGACCAGCTCCTCCACATCGTCCAGAGCCTCGCTGATTGCGTGGTAATTGGCCTCGCGCGCGGCGTGGAAGTCATCCAGTTTGTCGAGTTGCGCGCGGCCGATAGCAGCGTGCAGTTCGCTCATCCGAAAATTGTATCCGAGGGCGGTGACGTCGTAGATGCCGGGTTTGTTCCGTTCCCCAAGGCTCCGGTCGTAGCCGAAGGCCTTGGTTCGAGCGACTTTCCGGGCGAGCGCCGTGTCGTCGGTGATTAGCATGCCGCCTTCGCCGCACGTCATATGCTTGACCGGATAGAATGAAAAACAACCCGCGGCGCCGAGAACGCCGGCCTTGGCATCCCCGTATGTCGCGTCGAGCGCCAGCGCGCAGTCCTCGATCACGACTCCGCCCGCGCGCTCGATAACCGGCAGAATTCGGTCCATGTCGCACGGCAGACCCAAGTAGTGAACGACGATGGCGGCGCGGGTGTCGGGTGTGATTGCTGCGGACAACCGTTCCGGATCAATGTTGCCGCTCTTCGGATCGACATCGACGAAAACCGGCGTGGCACCACAATGCTCGACCGCGTGCGCGGTCGCGACATGCGTCATGGCGGGCACCAGCACGGCATCACCCGGTCCGATTCCGGATGCCAGCAGGCTGAGATGAAGACCCGCCGTACACGACGACAGACTGACCGCATGATCAACGCCAGCCCGCGCAGCAAATGCTTGTTCGAAATCCCGCGCCACCGGCCCGTGAACCAGCTGCGGCCCGGCAAGCACCTGAGCGACCGCCGCTGCCTCTTCCGCGCCGAGCATCGGTCGCCCAAAGGGTATCATCGGCTGATCCGATTTAGAGGACATAGCTGACCTCGACCGTCCGTCCCGACCGAACCGACTCCCACGCGGCGAAACAGATGTCCATCACGCGGAACACATCACGCGCACCGACGATCGGTTCCCGACCCTCTCGAACCGCCGCTATGAAATCCGGCAGGAGATCGCTTTTTTCGATCGCCGGATAAGGCGTCGTGACCGCTTCACCATCGTCATCGTCGCCCTGATAGAACCGCCCATCAGGTCGTTCGTTGACGAACGTCGCCTTGGTTCCATAGATGGTGAGCGCGTGGAGGTGCGGGCGTTGTGGGCCAAAGGTGGTCAGCGTCTTAGCGATCACGTCGCCCTCGAAACGTAGCAAGTTAACGATTGTATCGGGATAAGGAAAAGCGCTGTCCCGAGTCAGAACCTTGCCGCCCATGCCCGACACTTCCGTGACTTCGCGGCCCAAGATCCAGCGCATGAGATCGATCAGATGAATGCCGCCACCGTAGGTGACGCAATAGAAGTCCATCTTGCCGCGCCAGCCCTCGGTGATCTTCCACAAAATCTGGTGAATATAGTCGCCCTCGAGATAGAACGGATCCCCGAACGCGCCATCCTGGACCATGCGTCGAATTTCTTGGAACCGCGGGCTTTGGCGCAGAATCAGGTTGGAGCTGATCAGGCAGCCGCTGTCCTGCTGGGCGCGCAGCACCGCCTCTGCCTCGCCCTTGTCGAGCGCGATCGGCTTCTCGATCATGACGTGCTTGCCGTTACGGAATGCGGCTTCAGCTTGTTCAGCATGCGCGTCGTCATACGAGCAAATCGAGACAACATCGATTTCCGGATCCTCGACGATCTTGCGCCAGTCGGTGACCCGCGTTCCGATCTCGCGGTGGTCGCCGACCCGGGTCAGCTTGTCCGTATCAAGGTCACAGATCGCCGCAACCTCGCAGTCCTCGATCTGGTCATACCCGGCGACGTGTCGCTCGCCGACCCCTAGACCGATGACGCCAGCGCGGATGGTCTTGACGCTCACGGTGTCCAATGGAATGTCGTTTGCTCCGCGATACGGGTGAAGCCGAGGGCCGGATAAAGCGCCATCGAGGCGGCGTTTCGGCTTTGCGTGCCGACCAACATGGCCTCGGCCTTCCCCCGGTAACGTGCGAGTGCGGCCGCCACCAAAGCGCGACCATAACCCTGACCACGATGATCCTCGGCGACTGCGATCAGGTCGATCGCCGGATCGGACCCGGCGTTTACAATCAAATTGAAGCCAGCGACGCCGCCCGTGTCGTCGCGAGCCACGAGTGCCGTCTCGGCGCGACCGTTCAAGGAATTTTCGACCCAGCGCGCCTTCAGCGTATCGGCGGCCGCATCGGGGATCTCCGGATCAGCATGATAGCGGTCGGTGGTAAAAACGCGCCGGCCGATGTCGATGCAGGCCGCGAAATCCTCTGAGCGCGCGAGATCGATCGTCTGGTCGTATGCCGGCAACGGCAGGATTGCGCGACGAAATGTGACCAACTGTTCGATTTCGCGAAAGCCGGATTCAGTTAGCGCGTGCGCGCCGTGCTGATCGGCCGACGGCAACCGGCTGGCAATCAAGCACACTCGCTGCTCGCGCGCGCGGTCGACAACCGCCCCAATATCCGATGCCCGAGCCCGAGCGCCAAGGACCAGCCGCAGCACCGGCCCGCCGAGTTCCGTCTCCTCGAAGGGGGAGCGCTCGACCGTGACTGCCAATTCCGATGTCGGACTGTTCATGACGGGCTGAGGAACGCGGCCAATGTATATTTGCCGCTGGGCTCTCGCAAACGCTCGATTCTGTCGGCGTGGAATCCGGCCTTGCGACACAACAACGCCAGCGATGCCACGCTATAAGCGGCAAAATGTTCGACAAAAAACTCTTCGCGTACCGGACTGTCCAAGAGTGCGGCTTCCCCATCCGGCAACTCGACGTAAATAACGCCCCGCGCTGACAACCACGCAGCAGTCCGGTTCAACATCGCCGACGGGTCCTCGACATGCTCGAGCACTTTGTTGAGCGTGATCAAGTCGAAGGTCTGCTCGGGAGCCATGGTCAGGAAATCGCCACAGCACACGCCAATGCCAACCCGGTCGCGAATATGAGCTGCGGTCCCCGGGTCCGGTTCGATTGCCAGACACTCCCAACCGGTCGGCGCCAATGCCGCCGGAAAGACGCCGAGACCCGCACCGATGTCGAGCGCGCAGCGTGGCGAGGCGATGTCGACCGCGGCGGCGTATTCGTTGATGCGTTCAACCCGCAACCGATTATCCGATTGCGACTCCGGCAGGGCCATGATCCTATCGAAGGTTTTGGCCAGCCCGTCGCCATAAGTCGCATGCGAATAGTTACCTTGGTAAAGTTGCGCGAGTGGCATCTGGTGGTGATTGACGACATGACCGCAGGATTGGCACTGCCAAAGCTCGCGCCGATAGGGCGCGAAACCGAAATCGGTCTCCCCTGGCGGGGCGGCGTCGAATCCGGCCACCATCGTGTACGCGGCGGAACCGCAGAACGAACAGGGCGCCGGTTCGATCACTGCGTCCAATCCCAATCCTCGATCAGAAAGCCTGGGATATGCCAACCATCGGCTTGCCGCGCCCAAACGTCCGTGTTTCGGAACCGTTCCGCGATATCCCAGAACCAAGACTCAGGCTCGTCCACGAAACGGCAAAAAGCGGCGATGTCTTCGTGCGGCACCTGTAATCCGGTCTCGCTCAACGTTTGGATCGCGTCGGCGCGGTCTATCACCCGATGGCGTATCATCACCGACAAATTGTCGAACGCGCGGGTCAGGCCGAACTTGTGCCACTTCAAGAAGTGATGCAGCGAGATGAAATCGCAGTCGATATCGGCGAACCCCCAGGTTCCCGTCCGTGGTCGACCCTTTCCACTTGAAAATCCGCGGCGGGCGGCGAGTTCGGCATTGTCGAAACTGTTCCACTTGATGTAGGAGCCGAGAAAAATCGAACGGGTAGCCTCTCGAAACGCCTCGTCGGGTGGCAGCTGGTAAGCAGCCAGGTCAGCCGCGGTCAATCCGTTCTTGCCAATCCAGTCGTCGACCGATGTCTGGTTGGTGACGCCGTGTCGCCGCACCCAAGCCGGGTCGAGGTCGGTCGCCAGACGATCCGCGTCACTGCCGCCGAACTCTAGCTGCGGGTTCTCACCCCATACGATTAGCGGCACGCCGAGCTGGGTGGCAAGACGGATCGGAATGGCGAACAAGGCCATATGCATGGGAATTGCCGTCGCCGCCTTGGTTTCATAAGCGGCCTTCATGAACCGGCGCTCGACATCCGGGTTGATCGTATAGTCGATGTGGTCAACGCCAAGCCCAGCAATCAGATTGTCGAGATTGCGCTGGCCGATCTCGGTCCGCGCCGGCGTGCGCCAAGTCACCGCCAATACTTTGAGGCCGAGTTCGAGGCAGATGTGTACCTGGTACCAACTATCCTTGCCGCCGCTGACCGGTACCACGCAGTCATAATCATGACCGACGGCTTTTACCTCCGCCACCAGTTCGCGTAATGCGCGTTCCCGCGCCTCCCAATCGATGTTCCGCTCCTTATCTTCGTGCCCGCGGCAGGCGGTACACACGCCCGAATCGTCGAGCGTGATCCCCGGCCGACTGTCAGGCAGGATGCAGAGGCGGCAATAGCGCATCATCCTACAGGGAGGGGTTTTCCGCCTGCTGATCGAGAAAGCTGCGCGCCGCGATAAAACTGAAGAGAAACTTCGACGCGCTGTTGGCGCTCATATCGCCGTGAAAAAAATCCGTAAAGGCATCGCGGCGGACGAGATCGAAAATCGGACCATCGGCGAGCAGCCGCTCACATGTGTCAGCTTGCGACCGGTCGACCAGTGAATCGATCGAGGCGTTGAAGCCGCGCTTCCGTCGATCGAGCCGCACCGGATCCGGCACCACGCCCTCGCCGGCCGCGCGAAGCAGAAACTTCGCATAACCGTCGTGAATCAGATGCTCACTCGGTACGGTAAAAAGGAATTCCGCCAGCTGCCGATCAAGATAGGGAGATCGGTTTTCCACCGACGCCCGCATGGAATTGAGATCGTCCTCTTTAAGGATCACCGGCACCGCCTCGTGGTGGATCTCGTTGAGCATCCGATTGCGCAAGAGATTGTCGGCGTAATGCGATTCTTCAAACGGCTCGCCGAGCGGTTCGACGAGCAGGCTCTCGAACCGCTCGGCGTTTAGATAGATATGATCCCGCTGGTCTGGATTCTTGGCGAAGGCGAGCGGATCCTGCAGCATCGGATTGCGCACATGGCGACCATAACTTTCGCGCCAATCGTCAACCAGACTCGAAAAATCTGGGCGGTCGCTCATTTCGGCGAGCCAGAATCCGTAGTGATCGTAGTAACCGGTGAACAGCTCGTCGGCCGCCGTGCCCGAGAGCGCCACTTTGAAGCCTGCTTGGTGGATCGCTTCCGATAGCGACGCATGAAGATAATAAGTGATGGTCGCAACCGGCGCGTCGTGGTCGGCGACCAGGCGATCGAGCCGGTCGAAAAATCCTTCGGTACTAGTCTCGATCACGTGCAGATCGGAGTCGAGGAAGGCGATGGTCTGGCGAATATTGTCCAGTTCGTTGTAGCGAGGATCCTGATCGACGATCGAAAAGGCGTGCACCTTGGCGGCGCAATGCCTTACCGCGATACCGGCAAGGGTGCTCGAATCCACGCCCCCGCTCAGACAAAATGCGACCGGCACGTCCGAGCGCAACCGCAGCCGAACCGCCTCGATCAACCGATCGCGCGCACCGTCCAGGGCATCCGACGCAGACATTGGACGAGGCGAATAAGACAGCCGCCAATAAGGCGTCGCCGTGACGCTACTCGGATCGGTGACCAGGGCGGAACTGCCCGCGGGTAGCTCGGTGACGCCTTCGAACCAGGTACGATTCTGCTTGTAGAGCGCCTTATACCCGTTCACCAGGTAGCGGCGAATCTGATCGATGTTTGGCTGCGGCCACCCGCCGGCCAAGGCCGCCAACGTCTTTACCTCGGACGCGAAAAACAGCGATCCGTCGTGATGCATGAATAATAGCGGCTTCTCACCGAACCGATCGCGGCTCAGCCATAAATGTTGCGCATCGGAATCGTACAAGGCGATGGCCCACATGCCCTCGAATCGATCGACGCAGCCGGGACCCCATTCCCGGTAGGCCGCGATGACTACCTCGGTGTCGGACGACGTGCTGAAGTGATGGCCCTTCGCCGCCAAGCATTTGCGGAGTTCCCGGTAATTGTAGATCTCGCCGTTGAACACCAGGACCATCCCATCACGCTTGAACGGTTGGTGGGCGCGGGCATCGAGATCAATAATCGACAGCCGGGTGTGAAGCAGCGACAGGTAGTTGTTTTGCATCCGGCATTGATGGCTGCCGCGCGCATCGGGCCCGCGTTTGGCCATGGTGTCATACGCGGCGGTGAGGCGATCTTCCGAGACGGGCCGTGGCCCGAGCGCACCGGCAATGCCGCACATTGGCGGGCTCAGCCCTCCAACGCGTCGGGAATCAGGCAGGCGCCCGCCGCCAACGGCTGCGTCAGACGCCGCCCAAGCACGCGATCCATATCAGCCGCTTCGAATCCAGTTGCCGGTCTGGCGTACATCAGGTCGTCGCGGGCAAGCTCATGGCCGGCGGACAGATCGTGCGCCGCGACCAATCCTTTGCGAACCAGATCGAGCAGTGGCAGCTCGCTCGGCTGACGGCTCTTACCCCACGTACCACGGCTGGCTTTGAAGGCCGGCGCTCGACGCACCAGCTCGGCCATTTCATCGGGCTCGAGGGACAGCTCGTGGTCGCGGAAGGTGCGACCGGTCTTTTTGTCGGTAAAATGCGCCTCAATCACCTGGGCGCCAAGCGCGACAGCCGCCAAACAGGCATCGATACCAGGCACGTGATTGGAATAGCCAACCGGAACATCATAGCGTTCGGCGAGAAACGGAACGCTCAGGAGGTTCGCTTCCGCCATCGGCGTCGGGTAAGCGGAGATGCAATGCAGAAGAACCAAACGGTCGGCTAGACTGCTGTCGCCGCTCTCGTCGCGAACCCAATCAACAGCCTGATCGATCTCTTCGACAGTGCCAAGGCCGGTCGATAAAATCATCGGCTTGCCGGTCGCCGCAGCCGCACGTATCACCGGCTCGAACGTGAGATCGCCGCTGGCGATTTTCACGACAGGCGCGAGTTCGGCCAACAATGGTACCCAATCCTCAGTCACCGCCGTCGAGAAGAAGGTGATGCCAAGGGCCGCCGCCTCCGCCGCCAATTGCCGATGCGCCGCTTCATCGATACCGAAGCGCCGGACCCTGGCGAGACGTTCGGCATCGTCCGAGGACGCCAAACGTTCCGCCGTATAGCTTTGAAACTTCACTGCGTTGGCGCCGGACTCAGCAGCGAGACGCATGAGCCGTGACGCGGCCGCAACATCGCCTTCGTGATTGACCCCAACTTCAGCGATGATTGCGACGTCCCGATCGAGGTCCTTGTTGAACAGCTTCATGGTCATTATTCGCGCCCTTCACGCAAGAATGGTAGCTGTGTCCATATCATTAACGCCCTTCTGCCTGCGGTACGCATTCGCATACCACCCCCCAGCGGCGATCAATTGACCGTGTGTGCCGACTTGCTCGACGCGGCCGTCGACCAGAACCACGATTCGATCGGCCAAAGCGATGGTCGACAGGCGATGGGCGACGACAATGACGGTCATTTTGGTATCGGAGCGGATGCGCTGCAGGGCGTGACGGAACCGATCCTCGGCGTCCGCGTCGAGATGACTCGTTGGCTCGTCCAGGATCAGCAGCGGCGCACTTTTGAGCAAGGTACGGGCGAGGTCGAGGCGCTGTCGCTGGCCACCCGAAAGCAGCTCCCCGCCTTCGCCGATCCGCGTGTCGTAGCCGTCCGGCAAATCGGTAATGAAATCATGCGCACCAGCGAGACGCGCTGCCCGCTGAATCTCGGCCCGATTCGCCCCTGGCCGGCCGTAGCCGATATGCTCAGCGGCGCTAACATCGAATAATTGCGGCTGTTGCGGGGCGTAGGCCAAGCCCGCGCGCAGGCTATCGAGACGGAACTCTTCGGCCGGTATGCCGTCGAACAGCACGCGCCCCTTTTGTGGTTCGCGCAACCTCGGCAATAAGTCGATGAGGGTTGATTTTCCGCTCCCCGACGGACCCACCAGCGCCGTCATCTCATGGGCAACGAAAGTGACATCGACGTCATTGAGCGCCCTGCGCTCGGTACCATCGTAGGCGAAACCGACATTCTTCAGCGTGACGCCTTCGTCAAGCGCGTGAAAAGAGCGGTCACCGCCAGGCACTTCGCGAGCTTCCTCGAGCATCTTGAGCCGGTCGCTAACCACCCGCAAGCTTTGGGCCGTGACGAGAACTTGCTGACGACTGTGCATCGCCTCGATAAGGACTGGTAGCAAGCGCAGCAAGATGATCAGAAATAGACCGATTTGCTCCAGGCTCACGCCGAGTCGCGATACGCCAAAATACAGTATCGCAAAGCCACTTGCCGCAACTGTCGGCTCGATGAAGAGCTTCACGCGCGCGAGAAGAATGTTGCTTCTATGGGTGTGGTCGAACAAACGACGCGTGCGCCGCGCGAGCTCGGCATGTTCCGCAGCCTCGGTACCGCTGAGACGCACCAGGCGTAACGACTTGACCCGTTGCACCAGGAAGTCGACCAGGCCGCGGTTTGCGGCAACGATCTCATGGCTTACAGCACTGGAAAGCCGCATCAGGCGTACGGCGGGCAGACTCGCGACCGCCATCACCGCGACCGCTATCACAGTCATGGGCAGCGACAGGACCATCAGCAGGCACAGGTATACGAGCCCGAGAATGATGTGCCCGCCGAGCCCAATCATGCCCAACACGCACAACGTCGCGCGGCCCGATTCGGTGGTTAGATCATTGATGATATGACCTTGCTGATCAGCTTGGACATATTCTAGACGCGCCCCGATATAGCTGTGGAAGGCACGATCGCGCAGGTTCCGCGTGAAAGCCAAGCCGGCGGAGCTGGTAAAGAGTGCGCGCACGTAGATGAAGGCTTGTCGCCCGAATATGGCTAACAGGCTGGTAATCAGGAGTGCCGGAACTGTGACTTCGAGACCGATCGTGGCATAGGCCTCATGCAGCCACTTCCACGCGCCGGACTCGGCCGCCAGCGCCGCGGCGTCGCCATCGGCCTGAATCAGTTGGAAAACCGGCAGGAGCATCCCAAGGCCGAAACTTTCGAAGATCACGCTGGCCAGATTGAGACTCAGGATCGCCGCCGCTGTTCGGCGGCGAAAGCCAAGGGCCGCGATGTCATCAACAAAATCGAGGAACCGTCTCATGACCTTGTAACCGGCCGCGCGGTGCGCCGTCCGGACGGTTTGCCCCCTCTTCCTGGCCCACTAGCTAGGTCCAGGTATCGCATCAAACCTTTTTGCCGAGCATCTTGCCCAGCAAGTCCGGATAAACCACGCGGTCGATCGGCATTTTGGCGCTTGCGCGGCGGTAGGCTTTGGCGGTGTCGGTGGTGGTTGCGACCACCCATCGATCGGCCGACGGCGGTGTGATCTGGTCGAGCGCTGGCGAGCCGCCGATGTCGTCGGACTTACCGTCGCCGCGCATCACGCCGACCACCTCGATCCGATGATTGAGCGCGCACAGGACCGCGATCTCGGTCAACTCGTCGGCGCCGCAGAGCACCACGCGGCGAACGCCTTGACCGTCGAGCAACGTGTAGAGTCGGTCGAAACTTTGCCGGGCACGTCGGAAAAAAGTGAGCGAGTCCGTGAAATATTCCGCCGTCAGCCGGGTTTTCTCCGCAAAGCCTTTGGGCGTCAGGTAATAGCGATAGCGCCGCGCCGGCACCTGGTTGATTTTCACCCAACCTTTTTTGACGCATCGCTTGAGGTAGGCATTGGTCATGCCCAGGGCGATGCCGAGCTCTTTGGACAGCGCGCGCTGATTGATCTCCGCGGAATCGTCGATGCGCTCCAGCAGATCTCGAATGATGGCGTCATCACGCGCATCACGGTCCATTTAGCGGCCTAATGATGTGTCCGGGAAATCTTGATGGTGGGATCTGTGATCGCGTGACTCAGCGCGTATTGCACCACGCTACCGCCATTCCGGGTGCTTGGCGCTCCCGGTCAAAAAACGAATCACCCTTCTAATGTTCAAATTCTGAACACAAACGTCAAGCAAAATGTTCATTTTTTGAACGAATTGATTTCTGGCGGTACAAAATGGAAAAAAGCTCGATGTAACGCCCTGCTACTCAAGATTGTTTCGGAGCCGGATCACAATCGATTCCGGTGGTTGCGAGGGGGCCGGAAATTCCGTATCACTCGAGTCCGCCCACCTTGCACCGGCACCGGATCACCGGCCAAGAAACCAGCGACGCACATGACCAGCCAGCTCGACCGGCTCGAAAATCTCAGCGTCTATATTTTTCGCGAGGCGTTCAACCGCATCGATCGATTGGCGATGCTGTGGTCGTTGGGCAAAGATTCCAACGTCATGGTGTGGCTTGCCAAGAAGGCGTTCTTTGGCCACGTGCCGTTCCCGGTGGTTCATGTCGACACCGGCAAAAAGTTTGCCGAGATGTATAGCTTCCGCGATCGCTATGCCGACGAATGGAATCTGGATTTGGTGACCGGCACATGCCCGCCAGTCGACCAAATGGACCCGAGCTTGCCGCCGGCTGCGCGTTCGGCGGCACGAAAAACGGCCGGTCTGAAACAGTTGCTTGCCGAGCAAGGCTACACCGGTGTTATCGCCGGGATTCGCCGCGACGAGGAGGGCACGCGCGCCAAGGAGCGGGTGTTCAGCCCACGGGGTGAAACCGCTCGCTGGGACGTTCGCAATCAGCCGCCGGAGTTTTGGAACCAGTACAACACGAGTTTTCCGCCCGGCACGCATTTGCGCGTCCATCCGCTGCTGCATTGGACCGAGATTGATATCTGGCGCTATATCGAGCGCGAAGGCATTCCGATGGTCGACCTTTATTTCGCGCGCGACGGCAAGCGCTATCGTTCGCTCGGTGATCAAGACATCACCAACCCGATCGACAGCGATGCCGACACGATCGCCAAGATCATCGACGAGCTCGCAACGACCCGGGCGCCAGAGCGCGCCGGCCGCGCCATGGATCACGAATCCGAAGACGCTTTCGAACGTCTGCGCGCCGACGGCTATATGTGACGCCGCGAATGACGAACACGGCCAGAGAGCGCTTGCCGATTGTTATTGTCGGCCATGTCGACCACGGCAAATCGACCTTGGTTGGCCGGCTGTTCCACGACACCGGCAGCCTACCGGAAGGCCGCTACGAAGCGATCAAGGAAATGTGCGCCCGCCGCCGCATACCGTTCGAGTGGGCATTCCTGACCGACGCATTGCAGGGCGAACGCGACCAGGGCGTGACCATCGATACCGCGCATATCTGGTTTCGCACGGCGAAACGCGATTATGTGCTGATCGACGCGCCGGGCCACAAGGAATTCCTGCGCAACATGGTTACCGGAGCAGCGCAAGCCGACGCCGCGCTGCTGTTGATCGACGCAGCCGAAGGCGTGCGCGAACAGTCGCGCCGGCACGGCTATTTGCTACACTTGCTCGGAATTGATCAAGTGATCGTGGTGATCAACAAGATCGACCGGATCAACCACGATCGCACTCAAGTCGCCGCGATCGAAGCCGAATACAATGCCTATTTGAGCGAGCTCGGCGTAGTGCCCCGCTTCGTTATCCCGATCTCGGCGCGCGACGGCGACAATGTGGTCGAACGATCAACCCATACTCGCTGGTATGACGGGCCGAGCGTGGTCGAGGCGCTCGATCACTTCGAGCCGGCAACATCGCCCGCTGGCTTGCCGCTGCGCCTACCGGTCCAGGATGTCTACAAATTCGACGATCGGCGAATTGTCGCCGGGCGCATCGAGGCAGGCGTGGTGAGGCCAGGCGACGAAATCTTGTTTTCGCCGTCCAACAAAACGGCGCATGTCGCGTCACTGGAAACCTGGCAGGCAACTCCGCCGCTTGAAGCCCGAGCCGGTGAGTCGGTCGGCTTAACGCTTGATGACCAGCTATTTGTCGAGCGAGGCGAAGTGATCAGCCATCGCGATCGTCCGCCGGTCGAAAGCGATGTGGTACGCGCTAGGCTGTTCTGGCTGGCGGCCACGGACCTCCGCACCGGCGATCGACTAGGCCTCAAACTCAACACCACCGAGGCCTCGGTGACCGTGCAGTCGATCGAGACAGTGATCGACGCCACCAGTCTTGCCGAGAGCACCGGTGACGCGGTCGGGCAGAACGCGGTCGCAGATGTTGTGTTGCGGGCGGACCGTCTGCTTGCGCTTGATTCCTATGGCGACAATCGGACCACCGGGCGCTTCGTGCTGGTTCGTGACTACCAGATCGTTGGCGGCGGCACCTTGAACATGGAGGGCTATCCGGATCAACGCGCGATGGTCTCGGTCAAGGCCACAAACCTGACCGCCGTTGGCGATGCGGTCGGCGCCGACGAACGCGCCCGACGCAACCGACACCGCGGCGGCGTGATTTGGTTCACCGGCCTGTCAGGCGCTGGCAAATCCACCATCGCCCAAGCGGTCGATCAGGCGCTGTTCGCGCGCGGCTATCAAGTCTATGTGCTCGACGGCGACAATGTGCGCGGCGGCCTGAACGCCAATCTCGGGTTTTCACCGGAGGATCGGGCGGAGAACATCCGCCGCGTCGGCGAGGCCGCGGCGCTGTTCGCCGACGCCGGCATGCTGGTAATCACCGCCTTCATTTCTCCCTATCGCGCCGACCGAGATCGCGCGCGGGCCGCCGCCGAGCGCCTGATCGGAGCGCGCGGTTTTCAGGAAATATTCATCGACGCGGACTTGGCAACGTGCGAGGCCCGCGACCCCAAGGGCCTGTACCGCCGCGCGCGCACCGGCGAGATTGCGGAGTTCACGGGCGTTTCGGCACCCTATGAACCGCCCGACCGTCCGGACCTTGTAGTCAACACCGCCGAGCAATCGGTCGAAGTCTGCGTCGACGCGATTATTGCCCATGTCGACCGTCAATTTACGATCAAATAGTGAGAGCCCTCGCCGATACGATCGTGGACATCGCCCGCGCGGCCGCGGTCGAAATATTGGCGGTGCGGGCCCGTGGCATGACGGTGCGCGAAAAGGATGACCGCTCACCCGTCACCGACGCCGATGAAGCCGCCAATCGATTGATCGTCGACCGTTTAACGGCCGCCGCTCCGGACATTCCGATCGTCGCCGAGGAAAGCGTCGCCGAGAACGATATCCCGGAGGTTGGCGACCGTTTCTGGTTGGTTGACCCGCTGGACGGCACGCGTGAGTTTGTCGCCGGACGCGACGAATTCACGGTGAATATCGCGTTGATCGAAAATGGCCGGCCGGTGCTTGGTGTGGTCGGCGTGCCGGTGCGTGATGAAATCTATCTCGGTATTTTTGGCGATGGCGCCCGGCACGCGATCGGAAACCAACCACACCAGTCAATTGCCGCTCGGCAGGTACCTGAATCCGGCGCTATCGCCGTGGCCACCCGGTCACACGGGAACCCCGAGACCGATGCATGGCTAACGAAAGAGAAAATTGAAAAATCCGTGCGCGCGGGATCTTCAGTCAAATTTTGTTTGCTCGCCGCCGGCAAAGCCGATGTTTATCCACGCTTCGGACGCACCATGGAGTGGGATACCGCGGCGGGTCACGCGGTGTTGTCTGCCGCCGGCGGCAGCGTACGGACCTTGGATGGCGTGGATCTTACATACGGCAAAAAGGGAATGGAAAATCCGAACTTCATCGCGCGTGGACTATCGTCATAATATATAGCGTGATAATTGATAGACGGCGAAGCTGGAACTGACGACAAAACCCACAGCCGGCACCCAATAAGGAATAATCTGAATGCCGGCGGGTGGCGCCGTGCGTGCTTTGACACGCATCAATGCAAGATTAACTAGCGCAAAAATGATCAACGTGATTGTTGACGTCAACTCTGCCAGACGAACCAAAGTGAGCGCAAGGGCAAGCGCCAGGACCAAGACGCTGACGAAGGCCGTCGCGACCACCGGCGTGCGGGTGCGCGGGTGCAACCACGCGAAAAGCCGCGGTAACCAACCTTGGTTGCTCAGGCCGTAGAGCACGCGCGACGCCATGATGATCTGTATCAGGGCGCCGTTGATCACCGCGACCGCGCCGATCGCACTGATCATATTTGCGGAGCCGCCGGTCGCGTGGCGGTAGACGAGCGCCAGTGGCGCCTCGGCTCCGGCAAGCAGATCGAGCGGCACCACGCGGACAGCAATCGTCGCGACCGCGACATAGAGCACCCCGGTGATCGCCAGGGTGATGATGATGGCTTGCGGCATCACTCGCGGTGCGTCACGAACCTCCTCGGCGAGGTTGACCATGTCCTCGAATCCGAGAAAGGCGTAGAACGCCAAGATCGCACCGGCAAGCACGCCCGAGACCACCACCCAATCGAGCGGCACCGCCTCACTTGGAATTATCACGGCGTCCGTATCGCCGCCCACACCGACCACGATCACTAGTAGCAAGCCGGCTATCTCGACGAGGGTCACCGTGGCGGCAAGCGCAACCGATTCGGTGATGCCCCATGCCGCGACCGCGCCGAGTAGTACCACCAAAATTGTGATAATCGCGCCGGCCGGCAGGTCGATGAAATGCCGCGCATATCCGACGAAGCCGTTGGCGATCGCGGCCGAGGAAACGATGCCGACCAGCGCCACCAACAGGCCGACAAACGTCGCAAGCCATGGCGCGCCGAAGCCCGCTGAAACATAAACCGCCTCGCCGGCGCTGCGTGGATATCGCGCTGACAGCTCACCGAAGGCAAAGGCGGTCGGCGCGGCCAACAGCGCCGCGACCAGGAATGCAACCGGCGCCAACACACCGGCCAAGCCGGCGACTTCGCCGATAAGCACGTAAATACCCGCGCCGACCGTCGTGCCGAGGCCATAGAGGACCAACAGCGGCAGGGATACGCTGCGTTTTAGTTCGGTGGAGTGTCGTTTGGGCTCAGTTGGCGCGGGAGGTGCCACCGCTGGGTGCGCTCGCCAAATCGTCCGTTCGCGGCGGCGTTAGGCGCGTTCGATATGGTCGGCGGGCACGGTCACGCGCACATTGCGACCCATCAAAGACAATAGGACGATCACGCGATCGGCGTCGTTGGTCGCCTGGAAAATACCTTCCAGATCGCGCATCGGGCCGTTGTCTATGCGCACCGGGTCGCCAGTCTTTAGCAGACTGGTCCGGTCGAGCAGATAGATGCCGTCGTCTCCGGCGCGAGCGCGCAGACCGTCTATCACCGCATCGGGTACTGGCACCGGACCATCACCATGCCCGACCAAGCCCGCGACCCCGAACGTCGACAAGATCGCGCGCCAGCGCTGCGCTTCAAGGTCGAGCGAGACAAATAAGTAGCGCGGGAAAAGGGGCCTGAGCACCTGCTCGACCTTGCCGGCGTGCCGCCGTTGTCGCCGATACAACGGCAGCCACGGCGCGAATCCCTGGCGCTCAAGGTTCACCAATGCCCGCTGCTCACCGTGCGCGTGGGTATGGACCGCGAACCAGCTTTTCATTCCGCCTCCTGGATTTTACTGGCCGGCCCATTGAATCTTAGGTCTGCGACAGTCAGATATCCGTTCAGAAGGTACCATAGAATTCCGAGATATTCGTGTATCGCCCCCTTACTGCGCGAAAGCCCATCAGCGCTGGGGATATAGGGCTCGAGCACGCCCAAGGGCTCGACCAGCATCGGCGTATCCTCGTCGATGTGGATGCTGACCTCGTAGCCGAGGTGGCGAAGGCTCGCGGACATGCGTGCGGTATGCGTTGGCGATGTGACCAGGACGACATGCTCCGCACCCAGCCGGTCGAGAATCGGCTGCGCCGCGGCAGCGGTTTCCGTGCTGTTTTGTGCTGCGGTTTCTAGATAAACATCCGGCAGCAGCGTCCCATCAGTGTCAACCAAGCCCGTTGCGCGCGCCACAACCATGGCTTCGGATTCGGCCTCGCCGCGCGGGCTGCCGCCGATCAACAGCATCGGTAGACCGGTCGCGGCATGGAGTTTGCGACCGGCAACCGCGCGCGCAACGCTTTCCGACGCCGGCCACCAAAAACCAGCCGGATCCGCGAAGATGCCTGCCGTGGGTACGACGATCGCCGTGGCATTCGCATCCTGCGCATTTTGCGACGCATCGTAGACCGACGCCGCTGCTATCAACGGCGCTTCGAGCAAGCGTCCGATCACCGGTAGACACATGGCAAGCAGCGCAACCGTCGCCGCAGTTACCAACCCGCGACCGAAAAACCGCCGGCGATAGAAAAGCACGCCGACCGCCAGGAGCAAGATCAGCGGAATCGGTACCGTCGATAGCGCCCTCAAAATGTCAGTCATCGATGAAGAGTCCGGCCGTCTGGATCCACTTGCCCTTTGATAGCATCCGCCCCGGATCCGGCGAAAACCATATCCCTAATTTCACCTCCAATGTGCACGGAATAAGCGCGCATGGGGTTGTTGCGGGACACTTGATCGGGCTATTGGATGCGAGGAGAGGCAATTGGGCCGCACGCGGCCACGGGTACGGGTCGGGACGATGAGCGACACGGCGCACTATCGGGGACGGCGGGTTCTGGTAACCGGCGCCGACGGATTCATCGGCTCTCACTTGGCCGAGGCTTTAGCCGCGATCGGCGCGGATGTGACCGCCTTGGCGCTATACAATGCATTCGACAGCCATGGCTGGCTTGACGAGCTACCGGACACGACGCGTCAGGCGATTCACGTCGAGCGCGGCGATGTGCGCGATCCCGCTTTCATGATGCGCTTGTGCGAAGGCCAGGACATTGTTTTCCATCTGGCCGCCTTGATCGCCATTCCGCATTCCTATCGCGCGGCACAGAGTTACGTCGACGTGAATGTAACTGGCGCGATCAACCTGTTGGAGGCCGCCCGCGCGCATCGGCCGACGCGCGTTGTGATGACGTCCACCAGCGAGGTTTACGGCACCGCGCGCGTGTCGCCGATCGCCGAGGATCATCCGCTGCACGGCCAATCGCCATACGCCGCGAGCAAGATCGCATCGGACATGATGGCGGAAGCTTATGCTCGCAGCTTCGAGGTGCCGTCGGTCATTTTGCGTCCCTTCAACACTTACGGGCCGCGCCAGAGCGAGCGAGCGGTGATTTCATCAACCATCCGCCAAGCGCTCGACCCGGCCTGCGACGCCATACGCGTCGGCGATCTGACGACCAGCCGCGACTTCACGTTTGTGCGCGATACCGTGGCTGCCTTCGCGGTCGCCGGAGCACACGATTCACTGATCCCAGGCGAGCCATACAACGCCGGAACCGGCCACGCGGTATCCATTGGCGACATGGTCGACGAGGTTCGACGGCTGATCGGTAGCAATAAGCCGGTTGTCCAGGATGCCCAACGCCTGCGCCCGGAGGCGTCCGAGGTGCGCGCGCTCCTCGCCGACGCGACGCGCCTGACCGACACGACCGGTTGGCAACCGGCTACCGCTTTATCCGACGGTTTGGCGGAAACCGTGGACTGGTGGCGTGGTCGCATCACCGGCGAGAAAGCGCGACCGTCGGCCGATTACGTGACCTGAGCAGGGTAGGATTCGCGGTGTTTTCTTCGCCCCGTGTCGCCATGTATCGCGTTGCCCTGAAGCGGCGTTTGGCGATGGCATTTGGCGGAGATTTCGACCCATACCCGGAGCCGCCGGCCGGCACTCTTTTGAACCCATACGCGGAAAACCACGCCGCCGCCGAAAGCCCGCAATTGGCCCTTTCGTGGCCGCGCGCGGGTGGCGATCCGGAAACCTGGCAAATCAAGGTGCGCGCGAAACTGGCGGAGCTGTGCGGCTGGCGGCGACCGAACCAACCGCCGACCGTTCTGCACGATGAAATCGTTGGAGACGCCGGAAATTCAAAGCATCGACGGTTTTACCTGCGCCTGTTTCCGGAGGTCGATGTTCCGGTCGATATTTTGTGGCCAAAGCCTGCCGCCGGGCCGGCGCCGGTGATGATTTGTTTGCAGGGCACCAATTCGGGCGCCCACCTAAGCTGGGCCGAAACTCGCATGCCCCCGGACCCGGTAAAAATCGCCAGCGGTCTCGATTTTGCGCACCAAGCGGTCGCGCATGGCTATGTCGCGGTTTGCGTGGAGCAGCGTTGCTTCGGCTTGCGCCGCGAACGGACCCTGGCGCCACGCTCTGGCGATCCGTGTGTCGATGCCTTCCACCACGGACTTCTGTTCGGCCGAACGTTGGTTGGCGACCGCGCGTCTGACGTCGCGGCGGTAGTGGATTGGCTCCAAGCCGCGGACTTGGGATTCGATCTCGACTTCGAGCGCCTGCACGTTTTAGGACATTCGGCGGGCGGCACCACGGCCCTACACGCGGCGGCGCTGGATGAACGGCTGAAAGCCGTCATCGCATCGGGCTGTCTGGGACCGATCACCGATACCTTGCTGACACGCCGCGACGGCGCCGGCCAAAACGTTATCCCAGGTCAACTTAATTGGTTCGAATTGTCCGACGTGGTCGGGCTATGTGCGCCACGCCCGTTGCTCGCCGTTTCCGGCGAGAGCGATCATATTTTTCCGTTCTCCGGCGTCGAAAAGGTGGTTGATGGGGCGTTGCCGGTGTATGAGGCACTGGGTGTCGTGCAAGGGCTGCGCGCGCTTGCGTTACCCGGCAGCCACCGCTTCGATCCAGCGCGCATTTGGCCGACTTTTCTCGACCTCGTTAAAAATGAGCGGGCGTTTTGACCGATCATGGCTGAACCATTGCCCATAGACTCGTCGACCGACGCGGCGACCCCGTTTAGCGCGCGAAAGCGCGACATCCTGGCGACCACCGATAAAATGGCTCCGGTGCGCGAGCAGTGGATCGCGCGCAACCAGTTCTATTACAACGATCACTACCGGTTTATGAGATTCCTGGTGCCCGAGGGGGCCCGGGTGCTCGATCTCGGCTGCGGCGTGGGCGACCTTTTGGCTGCCCTTGCGCCGAAAAACGGTGTTGGCGTCGATATGAGTCCGCGCATGGTCGAACAGGCGCGACTAAACAATCCGGATTTCGAGATCATCGAAGGGGATGTGGAAGATCGGGCGTTACTTAAGTCGCTCGACGGCCCGTTCGACGTCATCATCCTGTCCGACACGATCGGATTTTTGGAGGATATCGAATCGACGCTCGCCGCGCTGCACCCGCTATGCACGCCCGATACCCGCGTGATCGTGTCCTATTACGCCCGCCTTTGGCAGCCGGTGCTGCGAATCGCGGAAGCGTTCGGCGGAAAGCAGCGCCAGGCGCCACTCAACTGGTTGAGCTCGAATGACATAGCGAGCCTATTGTCGCTTGCCGATTTTCAGGTGATCAAGCGCGAATGGCGGCAACTTGTACCGAAGCGCTTGTTCGGGCTCGGCACCTTGATCAATCGCACCTTGGGCACTCTGCCGATACTGCGCCGGCTCAGCCTCAGAAATTATGTCGTCGCGCGCCCGCTCCGGCGCGTCGCCGCGCCGACCGACGCGCCATCGGCAACTGTCTTGATTCCGTGTCGCAACGAGCGCGGCAATATAGAGTCGGCTATCCAGCGCATGCCCAGATTCGCGCCGGAGCAGGAAATTCTTTATGTCGAGGGCAACTCGCAGGACGGCACTTACGAGGAAATCGAGCGGGTCATCAAGGCGTATCCCGACTGGAACATTCGCGCCTTGAAGCAGGACGGACGTGGCAAGGGCGACGCCGTGCGCAAAGGCTTTGCCAATGCCAAGGGCGATATTTTGATGATTCTCGATGCCGACCTTACGGTCGCGCCCGAGACCCTGCCAAAATTCTACAATGCCTTAGCCTCGGGAAAAGGCGAGTTCATCAACGGCACGCGCTTGGTCTACCCGATGGAGCGCGATGCCATGCGGCCGCTGAATTTTCTGGCCAATCGCGGCTTCTCGATCCTGTTCTCGTGGCTGCTCAACCAACGCGTTAGCGATACCTTGTGCGGAACCAAGGTGTTGCGCAAAACGCATTACGACAGGATCGCGAACAATCGGAGATATTTCGGCGAGTTCGATCCGTTCGGTGATTTCGACCTGATCTTCGGCGCGGTAAAATTGAATCTAAAGCTGATCGAAATTCCGATCCGATACCAAGCACGCGATTATGGCGAAACCCAAATCTCGCGATTTGCCGACGGCTGGCTGCTGGTGCGCATGGTTGTGTTCGCCTGGCGCAAGCTTAAGTCGTTCTAAACGCGCGATATGAAGCATTGTTCAATACCCCGTCGGCGGGCGATGTTCGCAGGCAACGGCGCGTGAAATCCGCCATCCAAAACCTGCTGCTGATCACCGCGGGCGCGGCGCGGCGGCACGGCTTGATTACGAGCGGACCTGGCCGCTGGCTGTACGATCATAGCTACGAACTTTACAAATTGCTGCTCGAGGCGCCGGGGATCAACCGGCTGCAGACACTGGTCAGGCCCAACGAATGGATCTTCGACGTTGGGGCCAATGTTGGTTTCTTCGCTCGACGCTTCGCGACGTGGGTTGACGGCGAGGGAAGGGTGATCGCGATTGAGCCGGAGCCGGCCAATATGGCGCGGTTGAAGTTGGCGCTTGGACGCGCGGGCGTCTTAGAAAAAGTTGATTTGGTGGAAGCTGCAGCCGTTGGTCAGGACGGCGAGGTACGGCTCACGCTCAACCCCAGTAATCCGGCGGATCACCGGATCGGCGCCACGGGCATATCGGTGCAAGGCGTCACGCTGGACGGCTTGTCGGCGGCACGCGGCTCACCCCGTGTCGGCTTGATTAAAATGGATATTCAGGGCGCCGAATGGTCCGCTCTGCAGGGCGCGCAGAACTTGCTCACGCGTGACCAGCCGGCTCTATTCATCGAACTTGCCGACGAAGCCTTGGCGCCGTGGGGTGTCACAGGCGCTGACGTGACCCACAATCTGATTCAACTCGGTTATCGCCCGCACCTGGTGAACCGGCGCGGCATTTCAACACCGCGAACGGAGGCTGATATCGCGCGCCTGTTGGACAAAACCTGGTATGTCGACGTGCTGTTTCTGACGCCTGAACGTGCCGCCGCAGTGTCACAACATGCTTGACCCGAACCGTCGCTTTTCCAAACGCTATCCGCGCTCAAAAACGGTCAAGCATCGCTAACGAATGCTCAAATCGGGTTCGATCCGAAATTCCGGAAGCGAATCCAGAATGGCCTGAGCCAAAACCTCGTTCCCGGTTCCGTTGACGTGGACTAAGTCGAAGTAAACCGTCTCGTTTACGTCGTCGAGAGCATCGCGAAGATCGATTGTGTTCGGAAACCTTGCGAGCAATTTTTCGCATACTTGGTCGTAGAGCTCACCAAACCCCGGAAACTCGGTCAAATCTCTTCGCACACGCACCGTTTCTGAATATGTGAGCGGGTCTTTGTTCGTGATGTACGGTTGAAGGAAAAACACGCAGGTAAGGCTCTCTTGAAGGCAGTATGAATCCGCAGCCTCGCGCGAAACGGCGTATCTCTCCACCGTCGTGGCAATAAGGCGCTCGCGGTTCAAATCAACGGTTTGTTGCTTGTCATACGAAGAAACTAAGCGGCGCGTATATGCGAGAAAAAACGAATCTTTGAGCCGCGCCACAAATCGATTCCGGATCGTATCATCGAGCACTAGCCCAGTCGGGCTCGGCTCCATCACCTGCTCCCAACTGTAATAGTAATCATTAGCACCGTGATAGAAGATGACTAAATCGGGTTCGATCCGATCCGCGAAGTACCGAACCGCTTCTAGCTCTCGCGCTAGATCCAAAAATTCTTGCCCGAGATTTACGACGTCTACTTGCAGATCACGCCGTTGGAAATTTGCCTCAAGCCGGCTTGGTAGTGTATTTCGATCGGCAACGTCGGTGCCGAAAACGGTCGATCCGCCGACCACGACAACCCGAAAATCGGTTTCTTTCTTGGCTTCGAATTCGGCCGCGCGATACCCGTCCGAATTGATGTTGAAGTATTCCGACTCTATTGGGTGATGAACCGGAATATCGAATATTCTCTGGCGCGGATTCGAACGAATGAGCTCCTTAGCAACGGAATCAACCACGCGCTCGGTTTTCGGATACGCCCACTCATCCGACAATGACCTAGCATAATGATAGCCAGCAAAGCTTAGTTCGACGACAAATACGAGGGAGATCGGAAATGTCCACGCCAGGAAACGAAACGCGGCTTCCCACCGGCGCCGATTCCAAGCGAGGGCAACAAGCAAAACTACATGGGCGAAGATTCCCCACATGCAGATGCGCCAAAAATCGCGCACAAAATAAAACAGCAGGGCAATGACGCACACGTAGGCGAGTGTGCATGCAAGAGACAGTCTGACGTGCATCATTCTTCGATCAAAAACACTTCGTGTGCGGCGCGCGGTCGGTCCGACAATAAATCTTCACGCGCCGACATTGCTAGTGCGATTTGGTCTCGCTGCGTAAAGAAGGTATCGCATTGGTGGGCAATGAAACTGCGGCCCGGCCGCAGCTTATGATATACCCTGCGCCAACTGTCGGCCGGACTGCACCATGACGTTTCGCTCCTCGCTGTTGATTTTCGTTTGCGCGCTTGCCATCCGCGCGGTGGTGGCGGCCGTGCTGTTTGCCTGGTCCGGCGAGAGCGGCTTCTTGATTAACGATTCGCTTGAATATCTTGGCCTTGCGAAGAGCGGAACCGGCCAAAATCAGTTCATGCCGATATACCCGCTGTTCCTTTCGGCACATTTGAACCTGTTCGGACCGTCGGTGGTTTGGCCGATCCTCAGCCAACTCATTATCGATAGCACAACATGTGTGGTGATCGCGCATTTTGCCGCGAGTATCGACCGAAGCCTGGGACGCCCGGCTGGAATATTCGCAGCAATTAATCCGGCGCAAATCGTAGTCGCGACGTTGATACTCACGGAAACCCTTTTTGTCTTCGCGTGTGCGCTTGCGCTGTGGGCGACGGTGCGCTGGCTGCGCCGACCGGGTTGGTCGGCGGCGGGCGCCATCGGCGTCGCCATCGGGTTCGGCATTTCGATCCGGGCCATGCTGGCGCCTTGGGCGGTGATTCTCCCCGCGGTGCTGCTGATCGTGGCCGTGGTAGCCGGGCGCATTGACCGTAAGATTGTCGGTCAAGCGGTGTTCGCGGCGCTGTTGGCGTTCGCCATACAAGCGCCCGTTCTATTCGCGAATCATGAACGGTTCGGCAGTTGGGGCCTGACCGCACAGGGCGGCACTTATGCCCTCCACTGGCTGGTGCCGTTGGTCATGGAGGCAAAGGACGGAACCCCGCATGGCGAGGGCGCTCAATTGATGAATGAGCGTTTCCCGGAGGCCGTCGATCACGCCAATCACGCCAACCCGTTCGACCGATCGCGCGCCATGACCCGGGCCGCCACCGAGATGCTTCACGAGCTCGGACCCGAACCGATCGCCAAGGCCTGGACCTATGGCGCGGCCATCAATTTACTCTCGCCGGCAGTAATATTGACCACGCCGGTGCGTGACTTGCCCAGGACCGGCTTTTACGCCACGCCAGGTGAAGGCAAACTCGACAAAATCGTCGCCTTCCTGTTTCGCAACGACAATCCGACCTATGGCTGGGTGCTCTTAATCGCCGCCCTTGGCACCCTTGCGTGCCGCGCGATTCAATTGCGCGGCGCTTGGCGCTGGTTACGGTCGGGTATGGGCGGCAACCGTTTATTGCTTGCGGGCGGCTTGTTGTGTCTCGCCTGGATCGGATTTGTCCTGGCGATCAACGGCCCGGTGGCGTCGGCGAAATATCGCGCGCCTTTGGAACCGGCGTTGGTGGTTCTGTTCGCGATGGGCTGGTCACGACGACCGATGGTCGCGAAGCGCTTTACGACGACGCCCAGTCGCCTATAAGAGGCCAATGGAGGCATTCTACTTCGCCATCGCCGCAGCCGCGACGACGTGGGCGCTGACCGGAGGGTTGGTGCGGGTGCTGCGCGCACGCGCCATTCTCGACCACCCCAACGAAAGGTCGAGCCACGCCCGCCCGGTTCCCCGCGGCGGCGGCATTGCGCTGATCGGCGTGGCCCTGGCCTGCTGGGCCGTGGCCGCGAGCGTGGGCGAGCCCGCGTGGGCGGTGGTTCGGCCGATCCTCGGATTGTGCTTCGGTTTGGCCTTGGTTTCATGGGCCGACGATCTGCGCGGCCTGCCTGCGTTGCCGCGTTTAACGGCCCAAGCCGCGGCGGTGGTGATCGCGTTGCTGACGGTGCCGCTGGGCCCCTGGTTCCCGGGCCCGGTGGAGCCGATCCTCATGGCGGTGCTCGCCGGCCTCGCGTGGCTTTGGTTCATCAACCTGTTCAATTTCATGGATGGCATCGACGGCATCGCGGGCGTCGAGGCCGTGAGTGTGGCAGGTGGCGTGGCCTTGGTCGCCACGGTTGCCGGGATGACCGACGGTACGCCCGTATTGGCCGCCGCTTTAGCGGGGGCGGCGCTCGGATTTCTGGCCTGGAACTGGCAACCGGCCAAACTGTTTCTGGGCGATGTCGGGAGCGTTCCGCTTGGATTCCTGCTTGGCTGGATGCTGTTGTCTCTGGCCGCGCATGGTCACTGGGCGGCGGCGTTGATCCTGCCCGGCTATTTCCTAGCCGATGCCAGCTGGACCCTGGTGCGCCGGGCCCTACGCGGGGTTCCGGTATGGCGCGCTCATCGAGAGCATGTGTACCAACAAGCCGTCCAGGCGGGGGCCAGCCATGCCCAGGTCAGTACCGCCGTGGCAATTGCCAACCTGGCGCTGGTCGCCTGTGCGGTGGCGAGCGTTGGCGATCCGCTGCGACAACTCGCCGCCATTGGCGTCGCTATAGTCATCGTTGGGGTTTTATTGTGGTATCTTCGGCGCGGGGTTAGCCGTGCCAAGACGGCTTGAAGACAGATCGAGTTAGTAAGGGAAGACGATTGGCTGGCTTTTCCATCCCGCGCATAAAGGGGACACGCGCGTGGCTTGCCGCTCTGCACGACTCGGTGATGGCGGCGATTGCGTTCGTTGCCGCGCTGTATCTCCGGCTAGATGACGATTTCCTCGCCCAGACTAGCGGTTTCTTGCTCGAAGCCACGGTGATGTTCACCGCCATCGCCACGGTCACCTTTGTGACCATGGGGCTGTACCGCGGGGTGTGGCGCTACGCCTCGCTCAACGATCTGATCGCGATTCTGAAAGCCGTCACCGTGGCCGTGGCGATATTCACCGTGGTTATGTTTCTCGCCACGCGACTCGAACTAATGCCGCGTTCGACCATGGCGATCACCTGGCTATTGCTGCTGGTAATGTTGGGCGGGCCTCGGTTCGCCTATCGTTTGCTCAAGGACGGCAATCTGATCGGGCTCGCGGATCGCAACTTCGACAGTCGGATCCCGGTCCTTCTGGTTGGCGCTGGCAATACGGCGGAAGCCTTCCTGAGAGCGATGCGCCAGCCCGGTGAGGGCTATCGCGTGATCGGCATCCTGGACGACGACCGGGCCCGCCTCGACCGCAATATCCACGGTGTGCGTGTGCTCGGACCGCGCGCGGCTATGGGCGAAGTGGTAGCGCGACTACGCCGTCAGGGCCGCCGCCCGCACCGGCTCCTGATTGCCGATGAGCGACTGACCGGCGCCGCGGTGCGCGCACTACTCGAAGAGGCCGAAGCCCATGGCATGACGCTTGGGAGAGTGCCGCGATTAACCGATTTCCGCGACGGCGCGGCAGCGGCCGACGAGGGCGCACAGCGGATCGAACCGCGCCCGATCGCGATCGAAGACCTGCTCGGTCGGCCGCAGACCCGGCTCGATCGCGCGGCCATGGCGGCCTTGGTGGCTGGTCGGCGCGTGTTGGTGACCGGCGCCGGCGGTACCATCGGCGGCGAATTGGTGCGCCAGATCGCCGGACTTGGGCCGGCCTCGCTGACGCTGCTCGATTCGAGCGAATTCAGCCTCTATCGCATCGATCGGCAAGTGAGCGAAGAGTGGCCGACGCTCGCCCGCGACAGCGTGCTTGCCAACATCCGCGACCACGCCGCTCTCGATGCGGCATTTATCCGCGCGCGACCGGAATTGGTGTTTCACGCCGCGGCTCTTAAGCACGTGCCGATCGCCGAAGCGCATGCGTGCGAGGCCGTCTTGACCAACGTGCAAGGCACTCGCCAGGTTGCCGATTTGGCCCGCCAACACGGTGCCCGGGCGGTGGTTCAAATTTCCACCGACAAGGCGGTCAACCCGACCAACGTGATGGGCGCCAGCAAACGCCTGGCCGAAAGCTATTGCCAGGCGCTCGACCGGGCGGCATCGGATGACGGCACGCGATTTTTGACCGTGCGGTTCGGCAACGTGCTGGGCTCCACGGGTTCGGTGGTGCCGTTGTTCCAGCATCAACTTGCGATGGGTGGGCCGTTAACCGTCACCCATCCGCGCATGACGCGCTATTTCATGACGGTCCGCGAAGCGGTAGAGCTGGTGTTACAGGCCTCCGCCATGGGTCTCGACCCGGCGAGCCAAGCGCCGGCCGGCGGTATTTATGTGCTCGACATGGGCGAGCCGGTGCGCATTCTCGATCTCGCCAAACAGATGATCAGGCTCGCCGGTTTGCATCCAAACCAGGATATCGAGGTCAAATTCACCGGTCTGCGGCCGGGTGAGAAACTGTTCGAAGAAATGTTCCACGCCGGCGAACCGTTGGTCGAAACCCCGCATCGCGGCATCAAGCTGGCACGACCGCGGGCCGGCGAAGTCGAAACCTTGGCCCATGCGATCGACGCCATCGCCGAACTCGCCAGCCACCATGACGACGACGCTGTGCGTCTTCGTCTGCAGAAACTGATCCCCGAATACACCGTAAACGGCGCCGCCGACCGCGCCGCTGCCGCGTCGTAGGACCAATACCGACAAACATTGGTATAACGCCCGCCGCCGCCAACGCCCGTTTCAATCGAGGAGTTACCATGCCCAACCCTTCGGCCACCGAAGCCGCTGACCTGTGCCAAATCCAGCGCGCGTTACTGTCCGTCTCCGACAAAACCGGATTGGTCGATTTTGCGCGCGCGCTCGCCGATCACGGCGTTGAAATTTTGTCGACCGGGGGTTCGGCAAAACAATTGCGCGAGGCTGGCCTGACCGTCGTCGAAGTCTCGGACCACACCGGTTTTCCGGAAATGATGGACGGGCGGGTCAAAACCCTGCACCCCACCGTGCATGGCGGCATTCTGGCACGCCGCGACCTGGAGACACATCGCGCGGCGATGGACGAGCACGGAATCGGCGCGATCGACCTGGTGGTGATCAATCTCTATCCGTTCGAGCAAACCGTCGCCGGCGGCGCCGGTTTCGACGACTGCATTGAGAATATCGACATTGGTGGCCCGGCACTGATCCGCTCGGCGGCCAAGAACCATCGCTTCGTTACGGTGGTTACCGACCCAGCCGACTATGGCGCGGTGATCGACGAGATGGCGGCGCAGCATGGGCAAGTCGGCATCGGCTTGCGGCGCCGGCTGGCCGCCGCGGCTTATGCCCGGACCGGGACTTATGACGCGGCGATCGCCGGATGGTTTGCCGCCCAAACCGAGAACACGTTTCCGACTCGCCTCGCACTCGGTGCTCAACGCCGACAGAGCCTTCGCTACGGCGAGAACCCGCATCAGCGAGCCGCATTCTATACCACGGGAGAAGCCCGGCCGGGGGTCGCAACGGCCACTCAAATCCAAGGCAAGGAACTCAGCTACAACAACATCAACGATACCGATGCGGCGTTCGAGCTGGCCGCCGAGTTCGATGTGCCGGCGGTGGCGATCATCAAGCACGCCAACCCGTGTGGCGTCGCCATTGCCGACACGCTGACGACGGCTTATCAGCGCGCCCAGGCATGCGACCCCGTCAGCGCGTTTGGCGGCATTGTGGCGGTCAACCGACCGATCGACGCCGAGACCGCAATATTGATTACCGAAATTTTCACCGAAGTGGTGATCGCGCCCGACGCCGACGAGGGTGCGCGCGCTGTCTTCGCGGCGAAGAAGAACCTTCGCTTGCTACTGACCGGCGAGATGCCGGATCCGGCGTCACCGGGGCATATAGTCAAATCCGTTGCCGGCGGTCTGCTGGTCCAGGACCGCGACGCCCATCGCCTCGCCGCCGCCGACTTGACCGTCGCTACCAAGCGCGCACCGAGCGACCATGAGGTCGCCGATTTGCTTTTCGCCTTCACCATTTGCAAGCACGTCAAATCGAACGCCATCGTCTACGTCAAGGACGGTGCCACCGTCGGTATCGGCGCGGGACAAATGAGCCGGGTCGATTCGGCGCGCATCGCGGTCAGTAAATCGAACGACGCGGCGAAGGTCGCCGGTGAAACTGCCGGCCGCTCCGCCGGTTCCGTGGTTGCCTCGGACGCGTTTTTTCCGTTCGCGGACGGCCTGATCGCGGCGGCGGAAGCCGGTGTCACCGCCGTGATTCAGCCCGGCGGCTCAGTGCGAGACGAGGAAGTCACCGCCGCCGCCAACGAGCGCGACCTCGCCATGGTGCTCACCGGCGTCCGCCACTTCCGTCACTAATCGTTGGTCACCGGCAAAGCGTGGAGTGCGCGAATTTAAGGCCGGCCGCTAACGTCCAGGTTCGCGCACGGTCAACAGAACCAACAATCCCAAGGCGAAGAAAACGATAATAGTCGCCATGCCGACGCGCTGGCTGTCGGCAAGCACGGTAAATAGGCCAACCAGCCACGGCCCCATAAAGGCGGTCGCCTTACCCGACAGCGCGAAAAGGCCAAACATTTCCGTGTGCATTCCGTCGGGCGCGAGTCGGCCCATCATCGAACGACTCGCCGCCTGGGTCGGGCCCATGAAGATTCCGATGCACAGGCCAAGCACCCAAAACCACATTTTGTCTTCAACCAGCAAAATCGCGGTGCCGACCACTATCAGCGAGACCAGACAAATAATGAGCGTGCGCTTGGAACCGATCCAATCGTCGATCCAAGCGAATGCGAAAGCGCCAAGCCCGGCCGCTACGTTGAGCGCAACCGCGAACTGGAGCACTTCGCTAAGGTCCATCCCGAAACTACCAGCGGCGTAAAGGCCGCCAAACGCGAACAGGGTGTTGAGGCCATCAATAAACAACATTCGCGCCAGCAAAAACCGCGCGATCATCCGGTACTGCCGGATCGAGCGCAGTGTGCGCCACAGGGTCGTGAGGCCAATCTTGAGCGATTCGCCCAATTTCCGACGCGAGCCATTCAAATCGGGCGTGAACACGAACAACGGCCAGCCAAATATGACGAACCACAGCGCTACCACCACCGCCACAGCGCGCACGTGCTCCGCCTGGCCCGTGTCGAGGCCAAATGGCGGCGTCTCAACCTCGATGAAGCCGTACAACACCAGCACCAGGCAGACCAGCCCGCCGGCATAGCCAAGGCCCCAAGCCCATCCCGACAGCCGGCCCATGCGTCCATTACCGGCGAGTCCCGGCAGCATGGCGTTGTAAAACACCATGCCGAGTTCGAACCCGATATTGCCAATCGCGACTAGGCCAAGCACCAACCAGATCGAGCCTTCATCCGGCGTTGCATACCAGAGCAGTGCGCAGGCCACGACCATGACGACCGAACAGCCGAACAACCACGGCTTGCGCCGAGCCCCGGCGTCGGCCGCCGAACCAAAGATCGGCCCCAGAATGGCGACCACGAACGCACTTGCCGCCAGGGCGTAACCCCACAATGCGGTGGCGCGAACTGTGTCGCCAACCACTGCGTCCTGAAAATAGAAGGCGAAAACGAAGGTGATCACGACAGTGGGAAACGGGGAATTTGCCCAGTCGAAGAGGCACCATGCTGGTACGGCCCAGCGATGTCGCTCGGGCGGCGCCGCGCCGCCGCTAGGACTTGGTGAGTCTGTTTCGCTCATGGACCGGGAAGTTTCGGTGGTGCAAGGCCGGACCCGACGACCCTACGCGAGCCGGACAGAGCGTGTCTACGACGGACACATGCCCCGACGATCAACCTCGGTACTATGTCAGCTCTAGGTCTTGATCAGCTCGCGCATGCGGCGGTTGGCGACGGCGAGCATGGCGAGATCCATACCCGGCTGGGTCCGCAAATCGGCGAACAACTGAGCATTGCGGGTCAAAATATCTGGATTGTCCGCGACCCACTTGTCGACCACGGTCGCGTCTTTGATCGCCTTCTTGCCGCCACTCTTGATCACCCGGATCGTCAGGGCGAGCTGTTGGCCGTACAGGTCATCGATGATCGCCGACACCGCTTGGAGCTGCCAGTGACTTTCGACCACGACTTGGCGACCACGAGCGCGCAGCCAATCAAGTCCAAGCTGGCCGCCGACCCGAAGATATATTTCCGCCGCCTCGCGCACGCCGAGGCCAGTCCGGTCTGCCGCTTCGACGATGTTGCAGCCGGAATAGAGCGGCTCGACCAGACCGACTACGCGTGCGAGCTCGGCCGGCACGCCTTGCGCCACCAATTCCTCAGCCTTTTCATCGCAGGCACGGCAGCGGTCCTCGGGCAATACCTCGCTTAGGCATTCGATTAGTTCAGCGATACCCGGCTCAAACAGCGCCACCGCGGCGCCGCAGTCGAGCGGTTGCGGCCGGTTGCGGAGGAACCACAAGGTGGCATGTTCCGTAAGGCGCCGCAGGGCCACGATCATTTGATGCTGAAGCGCGGCGGGAACCTTGTTGTCGAGCGCCTCGATCGCGGCCCAGCGCTCGCGCAGGCCAAATGCCGCGCGGGTGATTACATAGGCGCGCGCAATGTCGGCGGCGCCGCGCCCGGTCTCTTCCTGCGCCATCTGCGCGAACACCATGCTGGCGCGATTGACCACGCTGTTGGACAGCTGGGTGGCGATGATTTCACGGCGCAGCCGATGATGGCGGATTTGCTTGCCGTATTGCGAGATCAGTTGCGTCGGGAAATAGCGCTCAAGATCGGTCTCGAGATATTTGTCATCCGGCAAATCGGAGTTCAGAAGCTCGTCGTAGAGCGCGAGCTTGGCGTAGGCGTAGAGCACCGAGATTTCCGGTCGGGTGAGCCCCAGCCCAGCGGTGCGCCGCTCCTCAATCGTTTCGTCGTCGGGCAGAAATTCGACCGCGCGGTCGAGCCGGCCCGAACGTTCGAGCGCGTGCATCATGCGTTGCTGCAGGTCGAGCCGGTCAGCGGCCAGAGATTCGATGATGCTGATTCCGAGTGTCTGTAGATAATTGTCGGCGAGGCATTTTTCGGACACCTCGTCGGTCATCTGCACCAGCAGTTTGTCGCGCTGCTTGCGGGTCAGCTCGCCCTCAGCCTCCACCGCGCCCAGCAGCACCTTGATGTTGACCTCGTGGTCGGAACAATCGACACCTGCCGAATTGTCGATCGCGTCGGAATTGACCCGTACGCCGTTTTGCGCCGCCTCGATCCGCGCACGCTGCGTGAAGCCGAGATTGCCGCCTTCACCGATCACCTTGCAACGCAGGTCTCCGGCGTTGACGCGCACCGCGTCGTTGGCGCGATCACCGACTTCAAGATCGCTCTCTTCACGAGCCTTAACGTAGGTGCCTATGCCGCCGTTCCATAGCAGATCGACCGGCGCCGCGAGTAACGCCGAAATCAATTGATTCGGCGTCATGCTTTCCTGATCAACACCGATCAGAGTGCGGATCGCGCCGGTGAGCTTGATCGACTTCGCGGACCGCTCGAAAATACCGCCGCCGGACGAAATCAATTTCGCGTCGTAGTCCTGCCAGCCTGAGCGCGGCAGGTCGAAAAGTCGTTTCCGTTCCTTGAAGCTGGCTGCCGGGTCTGGGTCCGGATCGAGGAAAATGTGCAGATGGTTGAACGCCGCGAGTAATTTGATCTGTTTCGACAACAGCATGCCATTGCCGAATACGTCGCCCGACATATCGCCGATGCCGACCACGGTAAACGGCTCGCTTTGGGTGTCGTGATCCATTTCCCGAAAGTGGCGCTTGACCGACTCCCATGCGCCGCGCGCGGTAATGCCCATTTTCTTGTGGTCATAACCGACCGAACCGCCGCTGGCGAATGCGTCACCAAGCCAGAAACCGTAATCTTCCGCCACGCCGTTGGCGATGTCGGAGAAAGTCGCCGTGCCCTTGTCGGCGGCGACCACCAGATAGGGATCATCATCGTCGTGGCGCACTACATCCGTCGGTGCGACGACTTTGCCCGAGACAAGATTATCAGTGATATCTAGCATACCACTGATTAGTACTTTGTAACACGCGATACCTTCGGCGAGAAATGCATCGCGGTCGCCTTGCGGTGGACGCTTGAGAACGAAACCGCCTTTGGCGCCAACCGGCACGATCACCGCATTCTTAACCATTTGGGCTTTCATCAAGCCTAGAACTTCGGTGCGAAAATCCTCCGGCCGATCGGACCAGCGCAGACCACCGCGTGCCACCGGTCCACCGCGCAGGTGCACGCCTTCCATGCGAGAAGAATAGACGAATATCTCGACCATCGGGCGCGGCAGCGGCAGATTCTCGATCGCTGTCGAGTCGATCTTGAACGATACGTATTCGCGCAGAGCTCCGGTTTCGTCTGGTTGGTAATAATTAGTTCGCAAAGTAGATTGAATGGCATTCAGCAAACGCCGGACGATTCGATCTTGATCAAGACTCGAAACTTCGTCGAGAGCAGCCGCGATCTCTTCGCTGATCTCGGCTTCCTTGCGTTTGCCTTTGATCGTCGGATCGAAACGTTCCTCGAACAGTTCAACCAGCTTGCGGGCAATGGCGGGATTGGCAGCGAGTGTGGATTCCATATACGCCTGGCTGAACGGAATCCGCGCCTGGCGGAGATATTTCGCATAGGCGCGCAGCACCACGATCTGACGCCAAGCCAGGCCGGCACGGGTAATCAGTTGGTTGAAGCCGTCGTTCTCCACCTCGCCGCGCCAGATGCGCTCGAAGCCGTCCTGAAACCGTTGCTTGGTCTCGGTCACATCGATCTCGAGACCAGACCGGTCGACCACGCCGAAATCGTGAATCCACATTTCGGTCGCGTCGGGCCCGGCGCTCAGACGGTAAGGGAACTCGTCGATAGCCTTGAACCCCATATTCTCAACCACCGGCAGAACGTCGGACAAAGCCAGCGGACCGCCCCGATTGAAGATCTTAAAGCGCAGGCCGCCATGGACGGCTTCGGGCGGCCGGTAAAGGTTGAGCTCCAGGCCATCGCTGGCCACGGCGCTTTCCATCCGACCGATATCCAACACCGCCGCGCGCGCTGAGAAACGATCACGGTAACCGCTTGGAAATGTCTGGGCGTACCGGCGCTCAAGCACCGCGGCTTGGTGCTCATCGTGAGCCGAATAGAGCGCGTCGTGAAGGTTGTCCTCCCAGCCGCGCATGGCGGCGACCAAGCGCGCTTCCACCGCATCGGTCGGCGTGTCGGGAATTTCGCCGGGCGTGGTCTTGATGATCACATGCAGACGCGCGAGCGGATCATCACCAAGCTGGGTATAGAACGCCTCGCACGTCCCGCCGAAAGATTCCTCTAGCACATCGATAATGTGCAAGCGCAGGCGTGAATCGAAGCGATCGCGCGGCAAGAACACCAGGCACGAGACCGACCATTCAAACGTATCGCGTCGGGTGAACAGCCTGAGCCGCGGACGCTCGTGCAAATGCAAGATACCCAAACTGGTTTCAAGCAGCTCGTCGTCCGAAACCTGAAACAGCTCTTCGCGCGGATAGGACTCCAGAACGTGCAGGAGCGCCTTGCCGTCATGGCTGGCTGGCGAAAAGCCAGCGCGGGCAAGCGCGATGGTGACCCGCTGACGCAGCAGCGGTATCACGGTCGGCGACTGATTGTGCGCGGCGGAGGTGTACAGGCCGAGAAAGCGGTGGACGCCGATCACTTCACCCTGGTCGTCGTAGCGCTTGATCTCAACCGAATCCATTTGTGTCGGCCGATGCACGGTCGCGCGGCGCGCGCTCTTGGTGATCAGCAGCAGCGAGGGGTCGGTCAAACGAGACAAGACCTCGGTCGGCATGGGCCGGCCGCGCGAAGCGCTTTTGCTTTCGGTGCTCAAGGTCGCGCCACGGAAAATACCGAGCGACTTGTCGGGAATGGTTTTAAGTCGGGCGCCACCACGCTTGGACTCGGTGAGCTGGTAGCAACGGTAGCCCAGGAAGGTGAAATTGTTGTCTGCCATCCAGCGCAGGAAAGCGATGGTCTCGTCGAGTTCGGTGCGCGGCGGCGGCGCGGTCTCCTGAAGTTCCTCGATCGAGGCCTCCAGGATATCCATCATGGACCGCCAGTCTTCAACCGTGACCCGCACGTCGTCGAGCACCGCCGCCATGCGCGCGGTCAGCGCCTCCAATTCTTTGTCGCCGGCTTGGCGGCCAATTTCGAGCCGGATCAGCGATTCCATCTGCGCATCGTCCGGCGCCTGGCCGCGGCTGAATAGTTTGACCAGCGCGCCCGCTTCGTCGCGCAGGCAATAGAAAATCGGGTGCACCACCAAATGCACCGGGATTTCAAGCTGTGCCAAGGTCGCAGTCAGCGAATCGACCAGGAACGGCTTATCTTCGGTTACCAGATCGATAACCGTGTGCGAAGACGACCAGCCGTCCGTATCGAGATGCGGGTTGTAGAGGCGCAGATTGTCGCGCCCGGCCTCGCGCTCGCGCATAAAATTGAGCATGCCGAGCGCCGAGAAATACAGATCCTCGGTGCTGCGTCCTCCGACGTCCTCGGCCGGCAACCGCCGATAATAGTGCCGGAGAAACATCTCGATTTCGTCGGCGCGCTCGCCTTCGCTGCGGCCACGCGCCAGCTCTACGACCTGCTCGATCAGGTCGATGGTGGCGGGTGATTTACCCGGTGTCATCTCTTACTTCCCGTCCCGACCGCTCCGCTTAATACGCGTGCGGCACCACAATATTGGCCCTTTTGCCCCTAATTTATCTAGCCCGGTTTCCCCGCCGGGACAGGGGCCCGACCCGTTCGATTATCGTCCCAAATTGTGACCTATTGCGAGTCTAGGGTGGCCGGATTGCCGCAAATCGAGGCCGGGCGTATTGTAGGCTGAAATCGCCCCGTCCCTTAGGGAGAGTGCCATGCCCCACATTCGGATGACGTCTCTGATCGCCTTTGCCAGCCTAGTATTTGGGCCGGTTACCGCCGTGTCCGCCGAGTCGATGGCCGGCCCGTTAGTTGATGCCGGCTGGGTCGCGGCCCACTCCTGCGATGAGGGCGTCGTGGCCCTGGATATCCGCGGTAGCGCGCGGGGCTTCCAGCGTGGCCGGGTGCCGTGCTCGGTTCACAGCTCTTATTTCGGCGATAGTTGGCGCGTCAAGCACAACGGAATCCCCGGCATGCTGCCCGATTCCGAGACCCTGGCCGCGCTGATCGGTGGCCTGGGCATCAGCAATGACGATCATGTGGTGGTGATCGGCGACGGCGGCAGCCCAGGCGCAACCACGGCGGCGACTCGGGTCTATTGGACCTTCAAGGTCTCCGGCCACGACGCTGTATCGTTACTCGACGGCGGTTTCGCGGCCTATCGCGACGCCGGCCAGGTGCCGATGGAAAAAGGCGAGGCGGAAGCGCGCCCGGCGACCAGTTTCGCGGTTACCCTGCAAAACGACCTCTTGGCCACGGCCGATGACGTGGCGGCTGCAAGCGGCGCCGGCGTCGACGTGATCGACAACCGGGGGTCCGACTATTATGTCGGCATCAACAAAGCGGGCATCGCCAAACGCGCCGGCACGGTGCCGGGCGCCGACAATGTGCCGATCAATTGGCTGACCAGCCCCGACGGGCGGTTCCAAAGCCAACCGGTGCTCGACCAAATCGCCGCCGAGACCAGCCTGTCGGCGTCGGACCCGCAAATTACCTTGTGCAATTCCGGCCAAATGGCGTCGCTCGGCTGGTTCGTCAGCCACGAACTGCTCGGCAACGACAACGCCCGCTTGTACGACGGCTCAATGGCCGAATGGAGCGCCGACCCTGCCCGCCCGGTCGAGCAACGGATCAAAGCGGAGTAGCGGCGCGGTTTCGCAGGCCTGGTGGATTAAACACCCTCACTGCATCGTTGAATCAAATCGACTTGGGCCGTTGAGACCCATTTGGAACCACTTAGGCGGATCATGACTCTCGCGGATGACGGGCTTGCGCCCGAAACAGAGGGCGTTGCGGAGAAGGACCTACCGCTGCGCGACGACATACGCCTTCTCGGGCGGCTGCTCGGCGAGACCGTGCACGCCCAGGAAGGCCAGTTCATTTTCGACATCGTCGAGAATATCCGCCGCACGTCGATCCGGTTTCACCGCGACGACGATCGTGAGGCGCGGCGTGAACTCGAGGAGATTCTTCGCACCCTCGCGCCGGATCAGGCGGTGCAGGTCATCCGCGCCTATAGCTATTTTTCACACCTCGCCAACATTGCGGAGGACGAGCATCACATCCGGCGCACGCGGAGCCATGACATCGCCGGCGATCCACCGCGCCGGGGCACCATTGCCCGGGCCCTGATCCAAGCGGCCGAAGCAGGCCTGTCGCCAAGCGCGCTGGTCGATTTTTTCGACGATGCGACCATCTGCCCGGTTCTGACCGCGCATCCGACCGAGGTGCGTCGCAAGAGCACGATGAACCGCGAAATCGCGATTGCCGGGCTGCTCGACCAACGGGGCCGCGGCGATTGGACGCCGGAGGAACGTCAAGAGATCGACGATAAGCTAGGCCGCACCATCCTCGTGGCATGGCAAACAAACTTGCTGCGCCAATCACGGCTAACCGTGATGGACGAGGTCGAGAACGGTCTTTCCTATTACGACCACACGTTCTTCCGCGAGCTGCCCCGCCTGTATGCAACGCTGGAAGACAGTCTGGAGCAACTTGCGCCGGCGAGTGGTGTTCCGCCCGTTGCATCCTTCCTGCGCGTGGGAAGCTGGATCGGTGGCGACCGCGACGGCAACCCGTTCGTCGATGCCAACGTTCTGCGCGGTACGTTGGAGATGCAAAACGCCCATGTGCTCAATTTCTACGGGGAGGAATTGGGCAAGCTGAGACGCGAGCTGTCGCTTTCAACGCGGCTCGTCGACGTATCGGACGCCCTGGCCGCGCTCGCCGCGGCGTCGCCCGACACCTCCGCGCACAGCGAGCTCGAACCCTATCGGCGCGTCATCGCTTTGATCCTTGCGCGGCTGGCCGCGACGCAGCACGCCATACCCGGAGACTCGGCATCAGACGACGATGCACTGGCTGCCATGCCCTACGAGTCCGCGGCGGACTTGGTGGCCGATCTCGACGTCATTCATGATTCACTGATGCAGAACGGGTCGGCCGCCCTCTGCCAGGGCCGGCTGCGGATGCTGCGCCGGGCCGTCGATTGCTTTGGTTTCCACCTGGCCAGTCTCGATCTGCGGCAAAGTTCCGACATCCATGCGGCGACGGTGGCGGAGCTGTTCGCCGCCGCAACACCGATCAAGGACTATCTCGACAAAAGCGAAGACGAGCGGGTTGCCCTGCTGCGTGAGGAATTGGAAACCGCGCGGCCTCTGCTCAGACCGTATTGGTCCTACGCCGACCAGACCATGGAAGAGCTCGCCATCTTTCGCGCCGCCAAAGCGGGGCGGGATCGCTATGGCCCCAAGACGATCGAGACAGCCATCGTGTCGAACACACGCGGCGTGTCGGACCTGCTTGGCCTGGCGGTTCTGTTGCGCGAAACCGGGCTCGTTACGGCCGAAGGACAGAGCGCGCTGAATATTGTGCCGCTGTTCGAAACCATCGCCGACCTGCGCGATTGCGTCGGGATCATGGATCACCTGCTCAGCATTCCCGAGTATCGCCGCCTGGTCGACAGCCGCGACGGACTGCAAGAAATCATGGTCGGTTATTCGGACAGCAATAAGGACGGCGGCTATGTCACCTCCGGCTGGGAGCTTTACAAGGCCGAAGTGGGCCTCGTCGACTTGTGCAAGAAGCATGGCGTGCGGCTGCGGCTGTTCCACGGTCGGGGCGGCACCGTCGGGCGGGGCGGCGGACCAAGTTACGAAGCGATTGTCGGCCAACCCGCGGGCGCCGTGAATGGGCAGATTCGCCTGACCGAGCAAGGCGAAACGATCTCCAGCAAATACACCAACGCGGAGGTCGGCCGGCGCAATCTGGAAATCATCACGGCGGCGGCGCTCGAGGCGTCGCTGCTGCACCCGCAAACCGGCCCGGTCCCGGACGCGTATATCGACGCCATGGACAGCTTGTCCGCCCACGCCTTCGCCGCCTACCGCACGCTCGTCTATGAAACGCCCGGGTTCGACGACTATTTCCAAGCCGCGACCGTCATCAACGAGATCTCAACGCTGAACATAGGATCGCGGCCAGCGTCACGGAAACAGACCGGGCGGATTGAGGATCTTCGCGCGATCCCGTGGGTGTTCAGCTGGTCACAAAGCCGGGTGATGCTGCCGGGCTGGTACGGCTTCGGCAGCGCCGTGTCGGCCTGGCTCGCCGATCATCCGGACAGTGGCATGGATCTGCTGCGCGAAATGTACCGTGACTGGCCGTTTTTCCGTGGCCTGCTGTCGAACATGGACATGGTGCTGGCGAAGACCAACATGGCGATCGCCTCGCGCTATGCCGAGCTCGTGCCCGACGAAACCCTACGACGCGCGGTCTTCGCTCGGATCACCGCCGAGCGGAAGGCCTCGATCGCCGCCCTGCTCGATATCCTGGAGAGCAGCCAGTTGCTCGACGCCAACCCCCTTTTGGATCGCTCAATCCAGAACCGCTTCCCCTATATCGACCCGCTTAACCATCTTCAGGTCGAACTACTGAAGGCGCATCGTCTGGGCTCCGACGACCCGAAGATCCTGCGCGGCCTGCTGCTCACCATCAACGGCATCTCGGCGGGCCTGCGCAACAGCGGCTAAACGCCGCTCCGGACAAGCTGATCGCAGTCCCAAGGTATGGAATTGGTCGGTTTTGCCGAACGCCATCGAGTTGTCAGCCGAGCGACTTAGGATCACGATTAGCCCACGTGGGCTCCACTTGGCGAGTATTGGATTAACTCAGGTCAGTGACCGGGTACATCCATGGTGGCATCATTTGCGGTGTTGATAATGGACCCATTCTGGTCGAGCTCGATACAGTGTCATGTCATGGTTGAGAGGCTGCAGAAAGCTGCGGGTGGCAGGTTTTGACGACGGCGCGTTGCCGATCAAGATCCCAAAACCCGACCGCCGCCAAATCAAGCGTACAAGATCGAAGTGCGGATCAAATAATGGGATCCGGGCCCTGCCATTGATTGGTCACGCTCGTTCCATGGGAGTTTATCGAACATGATTGCATCTGCTCGCCGGTCGCCGACACTTAGAGGACTGTACGGTGTCATTGTGGTTTGCCTGGCGATTTTGGTCGGTGACGCTTCTGGCGGAACAGCTCAAGATCGTGCCGACGAGCGGGCGGTGGGTGATATGTGGCGGGGTGAGGCGCCGGAACCGTCGTGGAGCGGTGAACAGGCCGCGGCATCCCTCGCAACGAGAAGCGAGCGGCACAAGGCCTTCATCGAAAACGGCGTACCACCCGAGTACCGCAACGCCCGAAACCCGTACTCAGACGCGGAAAAGCTGATTCCTGAAGGTCGTGCGTTGTATACGGTGCATTGCATAGCGTGCCATGGTTTCAAGGGATTCGGCGACGGCGACGCGCTGATGGACCTGCGCCCGACGCGCATGTTCCTGGCCTACATGATCGAGTCCCCCGATTTGGTCGACGAATATCTGATGTGGACGATCGCGGGCGGCGGCGCGGAATTTGACTCAAGCATGCCGCCCTACAAGGACCGCCTCACCGAACAAGAAATCTGGAAAATCGTCGTCTACATGCGCGCCGGTTTCCCGGGCTCGGACGTCCCGTAGCAGGATAGCGGCTGACGGGCGATCGCCGCCCAGCCTTCATTCCTCGGCATCAAGTATTGTGAAATTGGAGCGGGCGATGAGATTCGAACTCACGACCCCAACCTTGGCAAGGTTGTGCTCTACCCCTGAGCTACGCCCGCGCTCCCGGCGATCAGCGGCGCTCGACGCGCCGCGACGGGTGCCGGATAATAGGCCAAGTCGTCGGCGATGCAAGCCCGTGATCGGCACGGGGCTTTCAGGGCGCCGAGCAAACGAAAATCTCCGCCATGAACCTGGACGCCGAGCCTTCCTCTGACCCGATTGCCACGCCACCGGCGACACGCGACGCGCTGTTCGCCTTTCTCACGGAGCTCGGCATCGAGACGGTAACCACCGAGCACGCGCCGGTTTTCACCGTGGAACAGGCGCAAGCGCTCCGCGGCGCAATACCCGGAGGGCACTGCAAGTCATTGTTTCTCAAGAGTAAAAAGGGTGCGTTTTGGCTGGTCGTCGCCGACGAGCAGCGGCGGGTGGACCTCAAACAACTGGCCAGGCATCTCGGCAGCGGCAACCTCTCGTTCGGCAAACCGGAGGTGCTGGCGGAGGTTTTGGGTGTCGAGCCCGGTTCGGTGACGCCTTTCGCGCTGATCAACGACCGCGAGCACCGAGTGCGGGTGGTGCTCGATCAGGCGATGCTGGCGCACCAAGAGCTCAATTATCATCCGCTCAAGAACGACGCGACCACCACCATCGCCAGCGTGGATTTGCAGGCGTTCATTGCGGCTCTGGGCCACGAAGCCTATATAACGGACCTCGAAAACCTGTAGGCTCGGGGACCGTGAATCGCGCCCATTGAGACGAGGTGCTGGCAAAAGGTGGAAAGCATGGAGCCATTAATCGGCGGTAACGGCGGCGCCAGCGACGTCGACTTGATCAAGGATTCGGACACCGCGAATTTCGCGGCCGACGTCATCGAAGTGTCGAAGGACGTGCCGGTGATCGTCGACTTCTGGGCGCCGTGGTGCGGGCCGTGCAAACAGCTTACGCCGGCGATCGAAAAGGCGGTTCGTGGCGCGGGTGGCCAGGTCAAGCTGGTCAAGATCAACGTCGACGACAATCAAGAGCTTGCCGGCCAGTTGCGCATCCAGTCGATCCCGACCGTGTTTGCCTTCAAGGACGGCCAGCCGGTCGACGGCTTTGTCGGCGCGCTGCCCGAAAGTCAGATCAAGACCTTCATTCAAAAACTCGGCGGCGATGCCGGGCCGAACGAGCTCGACCAGGCGCTCGACCAGGCTGACGAAGCGCTCGCGGCCGGCGATCACGCCACAGCCGGCAATATTTACTCTCAGGTCTTGCGCGCCGAACCGACCGAGGCGCGCGCCGCGGCCGGGCTGGTCCGCGCCCTGTTAGCCGGCGGTGATGTGGAAAGCGCGCGGAAGATTCTGGACTCGCTCGACGAAACCGTGGCGGGGTCCGCCGAGGTCGCCGGCGCTCGCGCCGCGGTCGAACTCGCCGAGCAGACCAGCGGCGGCGACTCCGCCGAAATCGAACCTTTGCGTCAAAAGGTGGCGGCCAATGAAAAGGATCATCAGGCGCGGCTCGACCTGGCAGTGGCGCTATTCGGCATTGGCCAGTGTGAAGAGGCGGTCGATGCATTGCTCGAGATCATCCGCCGCGACCGCCAGTGGAACGAGGAAGCGGCGCGCAAACAGCTGCTGAAATTCTTCGAAGCGCTGGGTCCCACCGATCCGCTCACCATCGACAGCCGCCGGCGGCTGTCATCGCTCCTGTTCAGCTAGCGTCAGAGGTTCAATGCGCCCCGAAACCATCGCCGAACTCCCCGCCGTCATTCCGGTTTTTCCGTTGAGCGGGGCGTTGTTGCTGCCGTTTGGAAAACTGCCGCTGAATATTTTCGAACCGCGCTATCTTGCAATGATCCAAGACGCGCTGGCTGCCGACAGGGTGATCGGCATGATTCAGCCGGCGGACGCTGAGACCGGCGCCGACCATCCGGCGCTCTATTCGGTCGGCTGCGCCGGACGCATTACCTCGTTTACCGAGACCGACGACGGTCGATTTCTAATCACCCTGACCGGCCTGTGCCGGTTCAAGGTGACCGGCGAGCTGCCGCTGCACGACGGGTATCGCCGCGCGGAAGTCGACTGGACCAACTTTGCCGACGACATGCGCGATGCCGACGCCACGGTGCCGCGCGAGCGATTGGTGCCGACACTCAGGGAATATTGCCAGAGCCGCAACATCGCGGCCGACTGGAAAGCGATCGAGACCGCGCCCGGGCATCAGCTGGTGACCACACTGTCGATGCTGTGCCCGTTCGAACCCAACGAAAAGCAGGCCTTGCTTGAATCACCTAGTCTGGAAGCCCGCGCCGAACTCATGATCTCGCTGATGGCGATGGCGGTGCTCGACCGGGACGGCCCTGAGCAAAGCCTCAATTGAGATGACACTGGGGCAATCGCAATGAACGAGACGAGCGACAACGATACGGGCCAACCGGCCGAGCAAGAGCCTGAAAGCGATGCGCGTGGGTCTGCGGTAGACCCGAAGCTTCTTGAAATTCTGGTCTGTCCGGTGAGTCACGGTCCATTGCGCTACGACCGCGAAAACCAGGAGCTGGTTAGCGAGACGGCGGGCCTGGCCTATCCGGTGCGCGACGGCATCCCGATCATGCTCGCCGACGAAGCGCGCCAGCTCGACGATTCCGAAAGCCCATGACCGAAACTGGCGGCGGGTCGCGTCCTGTCGAGATCCGCCTGGTTAAAGCCGAAAAGCGGCTGGAAATCGATTTCGACGACGGCGCGCACTTTATCTACCCGGCCGAGCTGCTGCGCGTTGAAAGCCCGTCGGCTGAAGTACAGGGTCACGGCCCCAACCAGAAAACCATCGTCGCCGGCCGCCGCCACGTCGGCATCATGGCCGTCGAAGCGGTCGGCCATTACGCCGTTCGCATCAAGTTCGACGACCTGCACGACACAGGCCTCTATTCTTGGGACTATCTACGGCACCTCGGCGAAAATCAAGATGCGCTGTGGCGTGACTACATCGCGGCGCTTGAAGAAAAAGGCCTGAGTCGAGATCCATAGCAAGCCAATAGTTAGGCATGCGTAGTTAAGTTGTTGTTCTTTGTGCCTAAAGTGGCTCGCCGCGTACCAGCCTTGGAAGATCGCCGACAAGTCCCATTGCGTGGCGCATGAAATGGCGTTTCAGGGACGGCATGCGATTGACGGCGGAAAGGCCGAGTCCCCGGGCAAGTTTGACCGGCATTATATCGTTAGCAAACAAATAATTAAGCGCATCGGTAACTATGCTCATGCTGGCAACGTCAACGCGCCGCGAACGTTGATACCGCGCCAGCACCGTGCTTGAACCGATGTCCAGTCCTAAGCGGTGAGCGTCAACCAGAATTTCGGCAAGAGCGGCGACATCGCGCAAACCGAGATTAAGTCCCTGCCCGGCGATTGGATGAATCCCGTGCGCGGAGTCGCCGACAAGGGCCAGCCGCCGGTCAACAGCGCGCGTTGCCCACGATAGCTCGAGCGGGTAGCTCCAGCGCGGTCCGGCGAGTGAAAGAGCGCCCAAATAGTCGGTGAAACGCCACGCGACCTCGTCGAGAAATGCCGCGTCGTCGAGCGCCAACATGGCCGGCGCGAGATCGGCACGTTCGGTCCATACCAGCGACGAGCGATTGCCGGTCATCGGCAGGATGGCGAACGGGCCGGCGGTGAGAAAGCGTTCTTGCGCGACGCCGTCGTGCGGCCGTTCGTGCGCGATGGTGCAAACAATAGCGGTTTGCTTGTAGGGCCGCCGCACGACGCGAATGCCCGCCTCTTCACGCACCACGGACCCACGGCCATCAGCGGCGATAAGCAACCGGGCCGCCAACGTAGCCCCGTCGCCAAGGGTCGCGTGGACACCAGTGGACCCACGCGCCACACGACCGAGAGAAGCGGGCGCGCGGTGATCGATCCGATCTTCTTGCGCGGCACGCGCGTGAAGCGCCATCCGAAGCACCCGATTTTCGACGATATAGCCAAACGGCTCATCGCCGAGCGCGTTATGGTCGTAATGCAGGAACCAAGGCGCGTCGCCATCGGACACGCGGATATCGAGGATCGGTTGGGCGTCCGGCTCGACCGCCTGCCAAACACCGATTGCCCGCAACATTCGCACCGATCCGGCGGCGATCGCCGAGACCCGTCCGTCGGATACGCTATCGAGTGCGTCGGTTGGCGCTTCGCGATCGATAACCGTGACCGAGAGGCCGGCGGATGCGACGGCATTGGCGAGTGTGAGCCCGACCATGCCGCCGCCAACGATCAGCAAATCAGTCTGGCGCGTCGGGGACATGGCTCTAGCATCCTGAGACCAAGCGCGGTTGTCCAGCCGATTGCACGCCGATAGTCTGGCCGACCAGCGGAGGAACTCCATGAACGAAGAATGGCACGAGCGCACGGCATGCGCCCTGGGCGATGCGATCGGCCGCGGCGAGGTCGACCCGCAGGCACTCACCGAACACTTTCTGGCACGCATAGAAGAACATGACACGGACCATCTGATCTATCTGCGCACCACAGCGGACCGCGCCCGCGCTGAAGCCGAAGCGGCGGCTCGTCGAGCGGCGAACGGGCGGCGCGCCAGCCGACTCGACGGCGTGCCGATTTCGTGGAAGGACCTATACGACACCGCTGGCGTTGCCACAGAAGGCGGAACGCCGCTGCTCGAAGGTCGCACACCGGAACGCGACGCAATCGTCCTGCAACGAGCGACCGAAGCCGGCACCGTATGCCTGGGCAAGACAAATACCGTGCAGTTTGCACTCGGCGGCATCGGCAGCAACGCCGCAACCGGAACGCCGCCATGCGCCGCGATGACCGACGTGCCGCGCGTGCCCGGCGGCTCATCGAGCGGCGCCGCGACGTCTACCGCACGCGGGCTGGCGGCGGCGGGAATTGGGTCTGACACCGGCGGTTCGGTGCGCATCCCGGCGGCGTGGAACCGGCTGGTCGGGCTCAAGACCTCGATTGGCGCATTGCCGACCGAAGGCGTGCTGCCGCTCTCGCCAAGCCTGGATACCGTTGGACCCCTGTGCAAGTCGGTGGACGATGCGGCGGCCCTGTTCAGTATTATGGCCGGGCGCGCACCGATCGACTTGGCCGGCGCATCGCTCGACGGCGCGGTTTTCTTGGTCTGCGAAAGCGTGGTCTGGAACCAAGCTGATACCGCGGTCGAGACCGCGGTGAAGGCGGCAATTGCGCGGCTTGAAGCGGCTGGCGCCCGCGTCGAATGGGCGGCGGTGCCTGAGTTCGATGCGATTGATGACGTGCTCAACCGCCACGGCGGCGTTGTGACCGCGGAAGGCTATATCGCGTGGCGCGAATTTATCGACAATCACGGCGACAAGATTGATCCGGCGGTATACGAGCGGTTCGTACAAGGGCGCGAGATGAGCGCCGCCGATGTCGAAACAGTCCGCGCGGCCATTCGCACGCTAACGCCGGCGCTATTTGCCCGGATGGCGGGCTATAGCGGCATGTTGGCGCCGACCGCGCCGATCCTGCCGCCGCCGATTGCCGATGTGGTGAACGATCTTGACGCCTATCGCGTGCTGAATGGGCTGGCGCTCCGCAACACCCGGCTTGGCAACATGCTGCCCTGCTGCGCCCTGACCTTGCCCTGCCCGGACACCGACCTGCCGGCGGGCCTAATGGTGATGGCGCCGGCCGGCGATGACGCCGGTCTCCTGCGTGTCGGAGCGGCTATAGAGGCGGTTCTGGCCGCTTGATTTTTTGCTCCATACAATCTGCACGGCAATGCATCATATTTCATTATTTGGCTATATTTTAGGCAAATTTGCGACTCGTACTTGATGCCGCACCGCCCAATCCGGCCTGAATCCGACGAATTCGCACAAATTTGAAGCAATAGAGCCCGAATTAACAGTTCGGCACGGTTCTTGATTCCCTCCCTCCGAGTTCGGGCGACCAAGCCGGCTTCTCGCCGTCCGTCGCCGCGAGACGTCAAAACTTTGCCTGGGGGCATTGACCGGCGTGAGACCGCGTCGCTGAGCCGATACCAGACACTCGGGAGACACAGTATGAACAAGTTGATCAAGCGGCTGATGCTCGCCGGCGCCGCCACCATGATCGGGGCGCTCGGCTTCGCGGGTGTCGGCTGGGCTCAGGAGGCGGCCTCCGCCGATGCGGCGGAAACCGCGTTTATCTTCAATACCTTCTCATTTCTATTCAACGGCGCGCTGGTGATGTGGATGGCCGCCGGCTTCTGCATGCTCGAATCCGGCCTGGTGCGGTCGAAAAGCGCGGCGACGATTTGTACCAAGAATATCGGCCTCTATTCGATCGCCGGCCTGATGTATTTCCTGGTCGGCTATAACCTGATGTACGACGGCGTCGACGGCGGCTATTTCGGCAGCTTCACCTGGCTCAATTCGACCGACCCTGGCTATGACGGGACCGGTGATTATTCGACGCCATCCGACTGGTTCTTCCAAATGGTGTTCGTCGCCACCGCCGCCTCGATCGTCTCGGGGGCGCTCGCGGAGCGCATCAAGCTGTGGCCGTTCCTGATCTTCGTGGTCTTGCTGACCGGCATTATCTATCCGATCCAGGGCGCCTGGCAGTGGGGCGGCGGCTGGCTGTCCGAGGCCGGCTTTAGCGATTTCGCCGGCTCAACGATCGTGCATTCTGTTGGCGGCTGGGCGGCGCTCACCGGCGCGATTCTGCTCGGGGCGCGCAAGGGGAAGTACGGCGCCAACGGCTCGGTCCATCCGCTGCCTGGCTCGTCTCTGCCGCTGGCCACTCTCGGCACGTTCATCCTGTGGCTCGGCTGGTTCGGCTTCAATGGCGGTTCTCAGCTCGCGCTGGGGACCGGTGCGGACGCGGCGGCCATGTCGCAGATTTTCGCCAACACCAACTTGGCGGCTGCAGGTGGAGTAATCGCGGCGATGATCCTGACCCAGGTGCTCTACAAAAAGGTCGACCTGACCATGGCGCTCAACGGCGCCCTGGGCGGCCTGGTCAGCATCACCGCCGAGCCTTTGGCCCCGAGCTTCCTGTCGGCCGTGCTGATCGGCGGCTTCGGTGGCGTGTTGGTGGTGATCGCCGTGCCGCTGCTCGATAAGCTCAAGATCGACGACGTGGTTGGCGCGATCCCCGTCCATCTGGTGTGCGGTATCTGGGGCACGATTGCGGTGCCGTTCACCAACGACGGGACCGGCTTCGGCACCCAGCTTCTGGGTATCGTCGCGATCGGCGCGTTCGTGGTGATTGCCAGCACGATTGTCTGGCTGGTGCTCAAAATGACGGTCGGCATCCGGTTGGATGAAGAGAGCGAGGCGCTCGGCGCCGACCAGGCCGAGCTTGGCCTGGAAGCTTATCCGGAGTTCGGCCAAGGCTCGCAACGCATCTGATCCTTCCTCGAATCTAAGGCTGGCCCGGGCGGCGAAGGCTGCCCGGGTCATTTTTTGCTCGCTTGGGAGGCGTCTTGCGCGCCCCACGGGCCGTGATACTGTCGGCGCCCGTTCGACCTCAGCGTGGCTTCATTTCGCATGATTAACGACCGCCTTGCGGCGCTGACCGACTACCCCTTCGGTCGTCTCGCCGACTTGCTTGACGGTATCGAGCCGCCAAACGATGTGACGCCGCTGATCATGTCGATCGGCGAACCGCAGCATCGCTATCCGGCCCTGGTGGCCGAGACCCTGGCGGCGAACGCCGACGGCTGGGGCAAATACCCGCCAACCATCGGCACGCCGGACTTCCGCGCCGCGGTGGCGGGCTGGCTCACTCGTCGCTACGGTTTGCCAAACGGGCTGATCAACGCCGACACCCAGGTACTTCCGTGCTCCGGCACCCGAGAAGCGCTGTTCACCGTGGCCTTGCTCGCGGTGCCAAGCGCCGTCGGCGGCGCCAAGCCGACGGTGTTGATGCCCGATCCGTTTTACCAAGTTTATTCTGGGGCGGCGGTATTGGCCGGCGCGGAACCGGTGTTCGTGGCGGCGCTCGCGGAAACCGGATTTCTGCCCGATTTCGAGGCGCTGCCGCGAGACGTTCTGGACCGAGCGGCCCTCGCTTATCTATGCACGCCGGCCAACCCGCAAGGCACCGTGGCCGACCGCGACTATTTGCGGCGGCTGCTCGATTTGGCGCGGCGCGAAGATTTCGTGCTCGCGATCGATGCCTGCTACGGCGACATATACCCGGACGAACCGCCGCCGGGTATTTTCGAGGTTTGCGTTGACGACCCGCTCGGCACGGACCACGTGATTGCGTTCCATTCGCTATCAAAACGATCGAATGTGCCGGGCCTCCGGTCCGGCTTCGTGGCCGGCGATACCGCCTTGATCGGCGACTATGCCCGCTTGCGCAGCTATAGCGGCGGCGCGAGTCCGCTGCCGGTCATGGCGACGGCGACGGCCTTGTGGAACGACGAGGCACATGTCGAACAAAGCCGAGATCTCTATCGACAAAAATTCGACATCGCCGAACGACTTTTTGCTGGCCGCCATGGCTTCTACCGCCCGGCCGGTGGGTTCTACCTTTGGCTCGATGTCGGCGATGGCGAAGCCGCAGCGCAAAGAGTTTGGCGCGACGCCGGGGTGAAGGTGATGCCCGGCGGATACCTCAGTCGCGGAGATTTCGCCGCCGAAACGGGCCAAGCGCCAGGTGCGCCCTATATTCGAATTGCATTGGTTCACGACCCCGAGATCACGGAGGCGGCGCTGACGCGCGTCGCCGCTGTTCTGTAGTTCGTTGCGGTCGGAGAACCATCCGCGGGGACACAAAGTCAGCGACGGAGGCTGAGGTGGCGGGCCGATCCAGAACCACGCGCAAAATGCCGCTGCTGCCGGCTGGTATGAGCGAGTTTCTGCGTCGTCGCGCGATCGAAATGATCGGCGTCACGCTGGCGGTGTGCGGCCTGCTCGGCTTCGCCGCCTTGGCGACCTACGTGCCGGGCGACACCTCGTGGAACACCGCGAGCGACGGCACGGTGAGCAATCTTCTCGGGCGCGGCGGCGCCTGGCTCTCTGATTTTGGCCTACAAACATTCGGCCTGGCGGCGCTGATTCCACCGCTGGCCTTGCTCACCTGGGGCTGGCGGCTGTGGAGCCAGTTTCGCATCCGTGGCCTGTGGTTGCGCCTCGCCGCCACGGTCGGCGCCCTGCTTGCACTGCCGGCGGCACTGGCGCTGGTAGCGCCTGACTCGCGCTGGCCCGTGGCCGGCGGCGCGGGCGGTTGGGTCGGCGTGTTTCTCGGTGAACAACTGGTCGCCCTGGTGGCGATGATTGGTGTCGGCGCCTGGCTGGCCGCCATCGCCGCCAGTATGGTTTCCATGATTGCGATCGCCCTGGCCCTCGGCATCACCCGGTCTGAGGTCGGATTGGTGGTCGACACTCTCTGGTGGGCCGGTTCACACGTGGTGCGATGGGCGCAAATCGCCTGGTCCTACGCTCCCACCAGCCTGCCGAGTTTTGGTTCATCCGACGACGCTAGAACAGAGATAGAGATTGCGCAGCCGAAGCCGGCGCCGCGAGAAGAGCCGGAATTGGCGACGCCGCCCGAACGGCTGCGTCCGGTAGTGGCCGCGAAAGTGGTGGAGCCGGTGACCGCGCGCGCAGGCCGACGAGAAGAACGAGAGCGCCAGAAGCGCCTAGACCTCAACGAAGATGGTTTTCAGCTGCCACCGCTCGATCTGCTCGCCGAAGCCGACGAACACGCGCTCGCCGACATTCCCGACGAAGAGGCGCTAGAGCAAAACGCGCGTCTGCTTGAGACCGTATTGCAGGATTTCGGCGTTAAGGGCGAAATCGTGCGCGTTCGCCAGGGCCCCGTAGTGACCCGGTACGAACTTGAGCCCGCACCTGGTACGCGGGCCGCACGGGTGGTCTCGCTGGCCGACGATATCGCGCGCTCGATGAGTGCGATTTCGGCACGTGTCGCGGTTATTCCCGGCCAAAACGTCATCGGCATCGAACTGCCAAATGAAAAACGCGAAATCGTGTTTTTGCGCGAATTGCTGGCCTCGCAGGAATATGAGCGTGTCGGTTCGCAACTTCCTTTGGTGCTGGGCAAGGATATCGGCGGCGGACCGGTGGTCACGGATCTTGGCCGCATGCCGCATCTCTTGGTCGCCGGTACCACCGGTTCGGGCAAGTCAGTGGCGGTCAACAGCATGATCTTGTCACTGCTCTATCGGCTGTCGCCCGAAGAATGCCGCATGATCATGATCGACCCGAAAATGCTGGAATTGTCGGTTTACGACGACATCCCGCACCTGCTGCATCCAGTAGTGGTCGACCCGAATAAGGCGGTTATGGCGCTCAAATGGGCGGTTAAGGAGATGAATGACCGCTACCGGTTAATGTCGACCCTCAATGTGCGCAATATCGCCGGCTACAACAAACGCTTGGCCGAAGCGGACGAAAAAGGCGAAGTGCTGGAACGCACGGTGCAAACCGGCTTCGACCCGGAGACCGGGCGTCCGATCTACGAAACACAGCCGCTTGATATGGCGCCGCTGCCGTTCATCGTGGTGGTGGTCGACGAGATGGCCGACCTAATGCTGGTCGCCGGCAAGGATATCGAAGTCGCGATCCAGAGCCTGGCGCAAAAGGCACGTGCCGCGGGCATCCATTTGATTATCGCGACGCAACGGCCGTCGGTCGACGTGATTACCGGCACCATCAAGGCGAACCTGCCCACGCGGATCAGCTTCCAAGTGACGTCGAAAATCGATAGCCGGACCATCTTGGGCGAGCAGGGGGCGGAGCAGCTGCTTGGCATGGGCGACATGCTGTACATGGCCGGCGGCGGACAGGTGACCCGTGTGCACGGCCCGTTCGTCAGCGATGAAGAGGTCGAGGAAGTGGCAGATTTCCTACGATCCCAGGGCGAGCCGAACTATCTGGAGGCGGTGACGGACGAGACCGGCGAAGACCCCTTGCCGGGCATGGGCGGCGCGACAGGCGGCAATAGCGGCGATGATCTCTTCGACCAGGCCGTCGCCTTGGTCGCGCGTGAGCGCAAGGCTTCTACCAGCTTTATCCAGCGGCACTTGTCGATCGGCTATAACCGTGCCGCCAAGATTATCGAACGCATGGAATCGGAAGGCATGGTCGGTCAGGCCAACCATGTCGGCAAACGCGAAGTCCTGCTCCCAGACCACAGCGACGCCGTGTAACCCGATACTCGGCTGTCCCATCCCACCGCTTTTCGGCGCTTGCGGAGCAAAAAAAGCACGCCGACCATCCGAATTCTCCGACTTCCCTATTGAAAGCTATGATTCCGATAGGCACGTGAGTTGACGAGGCGGATCAATGCGTTAAGGTGGCCAAAATCGGAGGAGTCGACGCGCCCATGACGAAAAAATTCGCGTGGCGTGCTTTGCGAACGGATCAAACAAAAAGACCCACGTTTGATACCGACTGTGCGTGCAAGGCGAGCCGTTGTTGCCAATCGGACAAGACCGACACACGTCGGCGTGTGCTGCTTGGTGGTCTGTTAGGTTGGATTCTCTCGCCTCTTTGGCTCCGTTCCCGCGCCGCCCGCGCGGCGGATACGGATCCGGCCAAGATGCGGGCGCAGCCGGGCGATCAAATCGTTTACAGATTAGGCGACCGCAAGGGCGAACCTATTGCGCTGGCCGATGTGGTCGATGGCGCAAAGCCTTTGCTCGGGTACCCGTACGACCCTGTAAATGACGTGGTACGCAAAGGGTCTCGGCTTAATCAAATCTTGGTGCTGCGCTTGCCGCCGGACGAATATACCGACGAGGTCCGCGCGCGCGCTGTCGACGGGGTGATTGCCTATTCGGCAATTTGCACCCACGAGAACTGCCCAGTCACCGGGTGGCACCCAGAGCATCAGCAATTCATTTGTCCATGTCACGAAACGCACTATGACCCGAAAAACGGTGCGAGGGTCATATCTGGGCCGGCCAAGCGAGCCTTGCCCGCACTCCCGCTGACGGCGGAGGACGGTGTCCTCGTCGCCGCCGGCGGCTTAACCGGCAAAGTAGGGAAAAGAAAGCCCACTTAAAGCCAGCTGCGGATTAATCGGGCCCAAGAACCCTGGCCCCGCAGCTAACACCATAGTTGGAGGATACCACATGGTTACCAATCGATATGCGCGGTTACTTGGCGGGGCGCTGGTCGCGTCCGCGCTGATGTTACCCGCGGTCGCTTCGGCGGATTATTCCACGGTTACCGATGAACGTTTGAAAAATCCCGAGCCCGAAAATTGGCTCATGTATCGCGGCAATTACGAAGGCTGGGGCTTCAGCCCACTTGACGAAATCAACACCGACAACGTCGGGGGCCTAAAACCGGCCTGGGCCTTCTCGACCGATGTCACCGAGGGCCATCAGTCACCGCCAATGGTCAATGACGGCATGATGTTCATTACCACGCCGGAAAACCAGACGATCGCGCTCGACGCCGAAACCGGTGAACTGATCTGGCGTCACCAAAGCGAGATTTCGGAGGAACTGTTCCAACTCCATCCGACCAATCGCGGCGCCGGCCTTTACGGCGACAGAGTCTATCTCACCACCACCGATTGCTTCGTGGTCGCGCTCGACGCCAAGACCGGCGAGGAAGTGTGGAAAACCGCTGTCGACGACTGGGAGCAAGGCTATTACATGACCATGGCGCCGTTGATCGCCGAGGGCATGATCATGGTCGGCACCTCGGGCGGTGAATACGGCATTCGTGGTCACATCACTGGCTTGGACGCCGAGAGTGGCGAGATCAAATGGGTGACTCACACAATTCCCGGCCCCGGTGAATTCGGCCATGACACCTGGGAAGGCGACGACTGGAAAACCGGCGGCGGTTCGGTTTGGCTGACCGGCAACTACGACTCCGAGACCGGCATCTCCTACTGGGGCACCGGTAACGCCGCGCCTTGGACGGGCGACTTGCACCCGGGCGACAATCTCTACACCACCTCGACGGTCGCCCTGCGCGTCACCGACGGCCAGATAGTCGGCCATCACCAATATCACTGGAACGATTCCTGGGATTGGGATGAAGTTTCAACGCCACTACTGGTTCCGATCGAACGAGATGGCCAGCAGATCAAAGGTCTCGCGCATGCGGGACGTAACGGTTATTTGTGGTTGCTCGACCGTGGCACGGGCGCTGATATCGGCTTTGTCGATGCCCATAAATATGTCCGCCAGGACGTCTTCACCAGCATCGATCCGGAGTCCGGCCGGCCGACTTACGACGAGTCGAAAAAGCCGGTCGTTGGTAAAGAGATCCATTTCTGCCCGTCGCTGTGGGGCGGCAAGGATTGGCCACCGGAGGCGTACAACCCGAACACCGGCATGTTCTACATTCCGGCCAACGACAATCTGTGCGGCTCGCTGATCGGCGAGGACGTGCCGTTAGTCCCGGGTGAGCTGTGGCTTGGCGTACCGATCCCCGACATCAAGATGTACTATGTCGAGGGTTCGGAGCACATCGGCGAGGTTCAGGCGTGGAACTTGAATTCCGGCGAGGAAGTCTGGTCGACAAAGTTCGAGTCCTTTAACTGGGGCCCGCTGCTCACCACCGGCGGCAATCTCGTCTTCGCCGGCGGCACCCGGGATCGTCTCTTCCGGGCCTTCCACGGCGAGACCGGTGAGGTCCTCTGGGAATTCAAGACCAACTCCGGAATCACCGCGGTTCCCTCGTCCTACTCGGTCAACGGCAAGCAGTATATTGCCGTGCAAGCCGGCTGGGGCGTAGATGCGGTGCGCATGGAAAATTCGCTCAACGCAGAGCGAGGTTGGGAAGGCGACATGCGGCCGACGCCGATCGGTGGCGTGCTCTGGGTGTTCGCACTCGATTGATAAGACGGCACGAATCGACCTAGTAGGTCGGATTGAATGTTGGCCGGTCGTCGAAAGACGGCCGGCCTTTTTTTTGTCAAAGTCTCACAGAGGCGTGAGATCACTCTTGCGTGTCGACCCATGGGGTCATACCTAACTGGCCATGAAACGATTTTGGCAAACGTTTTTGTTCGGAGTCCTCGGCCTATTTGGCAGCGCCCTGGCTTCGGCTTCGGCGCAGGAGTGGCCGGAAGGTGACCGCGCGGTATTGACCGAGGTCGAGGCCTATCTCAACGAACTAAGCACCGTGCGCGCCGGCTTCACTCAAACCAACGCCGACGGTACGCTCGATAGCGGCATCATGTGGATCTCGCGACCGGGTCGGGCGCGCATTGAATACGCGCCACCGACCGAGGTGCTCCTCGTCGCCGACGGTACATGGCTGGTTTACTTCGACGCCGAGCTCGATCAGGTCAGCCACATCCCGATCGACACTGGCCCATTTCGTTTCTTGCTCGCCGACTCAATGAAATTTGATGACGCGGTCAAAGTCACCGCGATTTCTCGCGCCAGTGGTCTCGCCCGCGTCACCTTGGTCGACGCTGAAAATCCGCATGACGGCCAAGTGACCCTGGTGTTCGACGAAGCCCCGTTCGCTTTGCGTCAATGGGAAGTGCTCGACGCCCAGGGCTATCTAACCGTAGTCACGCTCACCGACGAGGTCGTCGGCGAACGCTTCGACGACACCATGTTCTATTTCCCCACCAACCCCAGCGCCCGGCCGAGAAATTTTCGCATCGGCCAGCACCGCTAAAGCGGGGCTCCCAATCTAAATACTCTCTGATCCGTCAGTTCGGATCGTAAACCACACCTCCACCGACGACTTGCTTGCGACCCGGTCCGCCGCGTGGTTCATGGCCCGATGCTAGACGTTCGCGAATCGGCTGAGCCGGGCTACGGCTGGGTAATGGTGGCGGTCACGTTTGTGCTGACAGGGCTCGCGTTTGGCGGAATGGCCTCGGTCGGCGTGTTCTTGAAACCGTTGGCGGCCGAGTTTGGATGGTCGCGCGGCGACATTTCCGCCGGCTATACCGTGGTGGCGTTGTCATCGGCCGTGGCCGGCATCGGCTGGGGCTTGCTTTCCGATCGCATCGGCGCGCGCCGCCCGGCGGTGATCGGCGTGTTGGCGATGGCTGTCGCACTGCTGCTGCTCAGCCGCCAGACGAGCCTGTGGCAGTTCTACGTGTTTTGTTTTGTCTATGGCGCGTTCGGTCACGGCGCCGCAAGCGTGCCACTTTACGCCAATGTCGGCTATTGGTTCACCCGCAATAAGGGTCTTGCCATGGGTGCGATGGCCGCCGGCGGCGCCATGGGGCAGGGGGTGGTCCCTTTTGTCGCGAGGCTGCTGATTAGCGAGTTCGACTGGCAGACCGCGTACATGGTCTTGGCCGCCGGGTATCTGGCGATCGGGCTGCCGGTGACGGCCCTGGTGCGCGATCCGCCGGCGCGGCTAGCCGGGATGGCCGGCATCGACGTAGACGCCAACCAGGCCGGAGTGCCGTTGGCGCCGCGCGAGGTGATTGCTTGGATCAGCGTGGCGGTGATCTTCTGCTGCACCTGCATGTCGGTGCCGATCGTGCACGTCGTGTCTTTGGTCTCGGACCGGGGCTTCGGCCCAGAACAGGCGGCAAGCGTGCTGTTGGTGCTGATGGTCGCCGGAACTTTTGGCCGGCTGCTTGGCGGTAAGCTTGCCGACACGGTCGGGGCGTTGCAGGCGTACATGATGATGTCGCTGGGCCAAACGCTGCTGGTCGGGTGGTTTCCATTCATTCACGGTCTCTCCGGCACATACGTGTTGGCGGCGGCGTTCGGCATCGCCTATTCGGGCGTAATGGCGGGCGTATTGATTTGCCTGCGCGTCATGGTGCCGGTGCGGCTGGCCGGCCGCGCCATGGGGATCGGCGGCTTTTTCGGTTGGTTCGGCATGGGCTTCGGCAGTTATCAGGGTGGCTTGGTCTACGACCTGACTGGCACGTACACTTGGTCTTTTGGTGCCGCCGTGTTCGCTGGCATGATCAATCTGGCCATCCTTACCGCCTTCTATCTGCGCATCCAACGCCGCCGCGCGATGGCGGTGGCGGAGTGATAAATTTGGGCCGGCGCCGGCACGGACAGTTCCTGATTGACACGCCGGCATCAAATGCGGTGAATCCGGCGCAAAACAAATCGTGGCAAGAGGATGCATAGTATGCGCACCACACAAATCTTGACCGGCGCCGTTGCCAGCTTGTTTTTGGCCGCAGCCGTTCAGGCCGACGACGGCGAGCTCAACGTTTACAACTGGTCGGACTATATCGGCGAGGACACGATCGCCAATTTCGAAACCGAGACCGGCATCAAAGTTCGTTACGACATATTCGATTCGAACGACATTTTGGAGACCAAGCTGCTGGCTGGTCAATCCGGCTATGACGTGGTCGTACCGTCAGGAAATTTCCTTGCCCGCCAAATCCAAGCCGGCGCGTTTCAGCCGCTCGACAAGGCAAAACTCGGAAACCTCGGAAACCTGTCGCCAAAGATCATGCAGGGAGTGGCGCGGGCCTGGGACCCGGAGAACCGTCACGGCGTGGTCTATATGTGGGGCACCACGGGCATCGGCTACAATGTAGACAAAATAGCGGAACGCATGCCTAATGCGCCAGTCGATTCACTTCGTATGCTATTTGATCCGGACGTTGCGGCGAGATTCGCCGACTGCGGCATCCACGTACTTGATGCCGCTGACGAACTGATTCCTGCCGCGCTTGCATATCTTGGCGAAGAACCTGACAGCAAAGACCCAGCGGTGATCGAGAAAGCGGAACCGGTGCTTATGGCAATGCGCCCGTATGTCGCCAAGTTTCACTCATCGGAGTACATCAACGCGCTTGCCAATGGCGATATCTGCCTCGCAATCGGCTGGTCGGGCGATATTTTCCAAGCCGCCGATCGTGCCGCCGAAGCTGACAATGGCGTCGAGATTGCTTATACCATCCCCACAGAGGGGGCGCTAATGTGGATGGACATGATGGCGATCCCGAAAGATGCCCCAAACCCCGAAGCGGCGCACAGGTTCATCGACTATATCATGCGCCCAGAAGTCATTGCCGAGGCAACTAATTATGTTTACTACGCCAATGCAAACCCTTCATCCGATACGCTGATAGAGCCGGAAATTCTTAGTGATCCAGCGATCTATCCGACACCCGATGTGATGGCGAAGCTGTATCTCAACACACCCTATGGCGCGGCGGAGCAGCGCTTGGTTACCCGACTCTGGACACGGGTGAAAACCGGGCGATAGGCGCGGGCGAATGCCCATCACGGTCAGCAAAGTCTCCGACGCGTGAGCGGAACCATGGGATCAGGCGGTCGACGCGCGACGATCGCCGTCCCCTATATCTGGTTGGCGCTGTTCTTCTTGGCGCCGTTCCTGATCGTACTCAAGATCAGCTTGTCGGAAGCGGTTTTGGCAATTCCGCCATACCTGCCTTTGTTCGGTTGGGAGACCGATACCGAGACCGGCAAACGAACGGCCTCGATTTTTGTCAATCCGGATAACTACAAGGCGCTCGCGAACGACGGACTGTATTTGGCGGCCTTTCTGTCGAGCCTCAAGATCGCTGCGATCTCTACCCTACTGGCGTTGGCTATCGGTTTTCCGATGGCGCATGCCATAGCGCGCGCGCCCGATCGCCTACGCCACTTTCTATTGATCTTGGTGATCCTGCCGTTCTGGACTTCATTCCTGATTCGGGTCTATGCCTGGATCGGCATCTTGAAACCGGAAGGCTTGCTTAATTTGGCGTTGATCAATTTGGGAATTACCGATAGTGCGCTATCGATCCTTTATACGAATACCGCAGTCTATATCGGCATTGTCTATTCCTATCTGCCATTCATGGTACTGCCGCTTTACGCCAACCTGGTCAGAATGGACCGAAGTCTCATCGAAGCCGCGATCGATCTCGGTTGCCATCCGCTGCGCGCATTCTGGGCCATTACGGTGCCACTGGCGCGACCAGGTATCGCGGCGGGATGCTTGCTTGTGTTCATTCCCGCGGTCGGCGAGTTCGTCATCCCCGACCTGCTCGGCGGTTCCGACACGCTGATGATCGGCCATACCCTTTGGGTCGAGTTCTTCAATAATCGGGACTGGCCGCTCGCCTCCGCCGTCGCGCTGGTAATGCTGGTGCTGTTGCTCGTCCCACTGGTTTTTCTCCGGCGTCATCAAGTCCGCACCCTTGATCTGGATGGACGATGACAGGACGCACCTCGAATTTCGTCATTCTCGCCGCGACTTTCGGGTTCGTGTTTCTTTATCTGCCGATCGCCTTGTTGGTGCTCTATTCGTTCAACGCGTCGCGACTGGTGACGGTCTGGGGCGGATTCTCGACCAAATGGTACGCGGCGTTGCTCGCAAACCAGAGCCTGCTCGACGCGGCCTGGGTGACCGCGCGAGTGGCGGCGGTCTCGGCCACCGTGGCGCTGGTGCTTGGCACCATGGCGGCGATGGCGCTGGTTCGATATGGCCGTTTCCGGGGCAGGGTGCTGTTTGTCGGCATGGTCAGTGCGCCGCTGGTGATGCCAGAGGTGATCACCGGGCTCTCGCTGTTGTTGCTGTTCGTCGCGCTCGAGTGGGCACGCGGTTATTGGACCATCGTGATCGCGCACATCACTTTTTCGATGGCCTATGTCGCGGTGGTGGTACAGGCGCGCCTGGTCTCGTTCGACGGCTCGATCGAGGAGGCGGCGCTCGATCTCGGCGCGTCACCGTTGCGCGCTTTTTTCGAGATCACCCTGCCGCTCATTGCGCCGGCGCTAATCGCCAGCTGGCTGCTTGCTTTCACCTTATCGCTCGACGATCTGGTGATCGCCTCGTTCACCACCGGACCGGGCGCGACCACGCTGCCGATGAAGATCTTCAGCTCGGTCAGACTTGGCGTGACACCGGAAATCAACGCCGTCTGCACGGTGTTGATCGGCCTGGTAACCGTCGGCGTTCTCGCCGCAAGTCTCAGCATCAAGCGCGAGGATTGGCGCAGGCGCAAGATCGCAAACGGAGCCTGAGCCCGCTGCGCAAGCGGAACGACGGCGTGGCGCGCGCGGCGAGAATCGGCTATCCGAACCCGATCAATTACGGATGGCCCCTACCATGTCCCTGAGAATTGCCACCTGGAACGTCAATTCCGTTCGCCTGCGCGGCGAGACGCTCGCGCGACTCGTCAAGGAGCGCGCGCCGGACGTTTTATGCCTGCAGGAGATCAAGGTCGCCGACGAGCTGTTCCCGGCCGATATATTTCACGACCTAGGGTATCCGCACCAATTGGTGGTCGGGCAGAAGGCCTATCACGGCGTGGCGATTTTGAGCCGGGTCCCGCTCGAGGCGCCGTCGCGTGGCGATTGGTGCGGCAAGGGCGACGCGCGCCATGCCTATGCGCGGCTGCCCGGCGACATCGAGTTGCACAATTTCTATGTGCCGGCCGGGGGCGACGTTCCGGATCCCGACGAAAATCCGAAATTCGAGCACAAGCTCAGCTTCCTGGACGAAATAACCAACTGGTTTTCGGGCGACAGTCACGGCGCGCGGCAAGTGTTGGTCGGCGATCTGAATATCGCGCCGCTGGAAACCGACGTCTGGTCGCACAAGCAGCTTTTGAAAGTGGTCAGCCACACGCCGGTCGAGGTCGCGGCGCTCGACCGGCTGGCCGAATCACGCCAATGGGTCGACGCGGTGCGCCATTTCATTCCGCCCGAAGAGAAGCTGTATAGCTGGTGGAGCTACCGCGCGCGCGATTGGAACGCGGCCGACAAAGGCCGTCGGCTGGATCACGTCTGGGTTACGCCGGACCTCGCGCCCGCGCTAACGGGCGCCGAGGTATTGCGCGCGGCGCGAGGCTGGGACAAGCCGTCCGACCACGCCCCCGTGATCGTCGACCTCGCCCCCTAGAATCCGGTCTCACAGCCGGCCGATATTCGGAATTTCGGCTACCGGTTGAGGCGATAGCCGCCGGTTTCGGTCACCAGGATTTGGGCGTTGGAAGGGTCGGTTTCGATCTTTTGGCGCAGGCGATAGATGTGGGTTTCCAAGGTGTGGGTGGCGACCGCCGCGTTATAGCCCCACACCTCGTCGAGCAGCACGTCGCGTCCGACCACTTTGTCGCCTGAGCGATAGAGATATTTCAGGATCGACGTTTCTTTCTCCGTCAGCCTGATCTTCTTCTTGCTCTCCGTATCGACCAAAAGTTTGGCGCCCGGTTGAAAACTATATGGCCCAATGGTGAACACCGCGTCCTCGGTCAGCTCGTGCTGGCGGAGCTGGGCGCGAACCCGGGCCAGTAGGACGCCGAGCCGGAACGGTTTAGTGATGTAGTCATTGGCGCCCGAATCGAGGCCCAGGATGGTATCCGCCTCAGTATCAGCGCCGGTCAGCATGATAATCGGGGTCTTAAGACCGTTGCGTCGGAGCAAACGGCAAACCTCGCGCCCGTCCATGTCGGGCAGGCCGATGTCGAGCAGGATCAGGTCGAAGCGCTGCGTCTTGGTGAGATCCAGGGTCTCGGCGGCCGACGACGCCTCGACGGTCTCGAATTCCTCGTGCAGCTTAAGCTGCTCGGACAGCGAATCCCTGAGAGCCTCGTCGTCTTCTACCAGGAGGATGCGTTTTTCTGTCCCGGTCGTGTCCATCTGCGTTCGAGCGCCGCCACAGCGCTCGCCTCCACCACGAATGTTGCTATTCGGCAGGCGTGACCAGGTCAGGCCTCTACCGTAACGCCACGCCAGAAGGCGACGTGACCAGTGATATTGTTCGCCGCTTCCTTGGTGGTTGGGTAGTACCACGCGGCGTCTGAGTTGCGCTTCCCCTCGACCACCAAGTCGTAGTAATGAGCCGTGCCCTTCCATGGGCAGACGCTGGTGGTGTCACTCTCGGCGAAATATTCAGGCTTTATGGCGTCGGGCGGGAAATAGATGTTGCCCTCGACGGCCTCGTATTGGTCGCTTTCGGCGACCACCACGCCATCCCAGATCGCGCGTGCCACGGATTCGTCTCCTGCTCCGGTCTCGCCAAATTCGCCGCGAAGTGTACTCCGCCACCGGCGGGTGCGAAAGGCCAGTCGGGGTGACTGGGGGGTTGAAAAGGCTCGAAAAGCTGGCGCGTGGGCAAACCCGCCTTATATAACGGGCCGCAACGGAGCCCAACGGGCTCGCGGACCGGAAAACATGCGATAATCGAATATGTCGAGCGACGCGACCTCATACGAACCGATTGATGCCGAAACGCCGGCCCCCATCTTCGCGGTGGACCGCGCGATCGGAGATCTGAGACGTGGCGGCACCGTGGTGCTGACCGACGCCAAAGGCGGCGCCTCGCTGATCATGTCGACGGAGTATGCCAACCATCGCCGCCTCGCCGCCCTGGCTGAATTGAATGGCGGCACCGTCGCCCTGGTGGTGACGGCGCAACGGGCGCGCGCCTTGGGCCATGCGGCCGGCAGCGCCCCGGTGATCGCCTTGCCCTTGCCCGAGCCGCTTGACCCAGCGCTGATCCACGACCTGTCCGACCCGACCGCGCCGCCGGCCGATCTAGCTGCCGAAGCCAAGGATCTTACGCCGGCAGTGCCGCATGCGCGCGATGCCGCAGCGGTGGCGCTTACCAAGCTGGGCAGCCTGCTGCCGGCGGTGCTGACCAAGAGTCTTGATGAGGCCGAGATCGGCGACATCGACGCCTGGGCGCACGCTCGCGATCTGGTCTGCGTCAAGCTTGCCGATATTACGCGACATCGCGACGTCGCGGCGACCACACTCAACCGCGTGAGCGCGGCTAAGGTGCCGCTTGCCGACGCCGAGGACACAATGATCGTGGCCTTCCGCCCGAGCGATGGCGGCACAGAGCATTTGGCGATGGTAATCGGCGAACCTGACCCGGAAACGCCGACATTGGTGCGATTGCATTCGCAATGCTTCACCGGCGACCTGCTCGGCAGCTTGCGCTGCGACTGCGGCGACCAGTTGCGCGGCGCGGTTCGCCAGATCGCGGAGGTCGGCGCCGGCGTGATCCTTTACCTCGCGCAGGAGGGCCGGGGCATCGGCCTAGTCAACAAGCTGCGGGCCTACGCCCTGCAAGATCAAGGGCTCGATACCTTTGAGGCCAACGAGCAGCTGGGCTTCGACGCCGACGAGCGGCATTACCTGGTGGCCGCCGAAATGCTTGGCCAACTCGGCTTCCGCAAGGTGCGGCTGCTGACCAACAATCCCGAGAAGATTGCCGCTCTGCAACGCAGCGGCATCGACGTGGTCGAGCGGGTGCCCCACAGGTTCCCTTCGAACGGCCATAACGAACGCTATCTGGCGACCAAGGCGGCACGCGGCGGCCATTTGATCTAGCCGCCGCCGTAGCCGCCGGCAAATACTGCCGCTTGTCCCTAGCGAAAACTCGCAGAAGGCCCGGAAATCGAGAGCATCCGGCCCTCGGCAATTTGGCCCGGCGCTTGCATCCAACGGTGCGGATATAGCGCCATGGAAACCACGACCACAGCCGCAACCGCGCTCGAACTGAGACAAAGCGCCAGCCACGCACCGACCGTCGGCCGCGATGTGAACGCGCGCCTTGGCGGGGCCCGGCCGAACCAGGACGTCGACCTGCCGCCGTTTTGGGGCGAAGACGGATTCACTTTCGACGATCTGGTCGACTTGATGAACCCGCTTCATCACATTCCGCTGGTCGGCTCTTTGTACCGGACGCTGACCGGCGATCAAATCGCAGCGGGGCCGCGAATAATGGGCGGCGCGCTGTTCGCCGGCGGTCCGGTTGGCGCGATGGCCGCCGCCGCCGGCAACGCGGTTAACGCTGGGATCGCGCACGAAACCGGCAATGATGTCGGCGGCCATATGCTGGCTTGGCTGGGCGTCGGCGACGAGGGCGGCGTGGAGACACCGAACCCCACGCCGACCGGCGATTCGGTCGAGGTTGCTGAGCTGAACGGTCTACCGTGGCTAAACCGCAGTCCCATCGCCAACGCTGCACCAGATGCGGCGCGTCAAGCGGCTGCTGTGGCAACGGAGCCACCGGCAGTCGAAGTAATGGCTGGTGCCACGCCCGCAGCAGCGCCTCCAGGACCCCGAGCCTCGACCACGAACGCCGGTGATCAGAACAATCTGTCGGATCATCAATGGGCGATGCTGGTCGCCTCGCTCGAGCCGCAGGAAGTCGCGCGCGCTGAGGCTCGACCGACGGATCCCCCGACACCGGCGCAAGACCCCGCCGATATTGCCGCCGCCATGGTTCATGCGCTCGACAAGTACGAGGCTTTGACGCGTGCACGCTCGTTCGACGATTTGGCGGAATAGCTGCGCCGCGGTTTAGCGGTGATTTTTCGACGAACTAAGGCCGCTTTGCGCGCGCGCCAAAAATGGCCGTGCCGACCCGAACGTGAGTTGCGCCGCACGCGATCGCGGTCTCGAAATCGGCGGTCATGCCCATACTCAAAACCGGCAGGTCATTGCGCCGCGCAATGTCGCGCAGCAAAGTGAAATGCGGCGCCGGATCTTGGCCGTTCGGCGGCAGACACATCAGACCCTTGACCGGCAAGCCATGTTCGCCCCGGCAAAGATCGATAAAAGCATCGGCATTGTCGGGCAATACCCCGGCTTTCTGCGCCTCGGCGCCTGTGTTGACCTCGATGTAGCAAGTCGGCGCGCGACCGACGCGATCGATTTCACGCCGCAACGCCGCGGCCAGCTTGGGCCGGTCGACGGTCTCGATGACATCGAACAGGGCCACCGCCTCGCGCACCTTGTTGGTTTGCAACGGGCCGATCATGTGCAACGTGCAATCGGGAAAATCAGCCCGCAAACCCGGCCATTTTTCCGCCGACTCCTGCACCCGGTTCTCCCCAAACACTCGGTGGCCGGCGACGAGCGCCGGGCGAATGTGGTCGGCTGGGAAGGTTTTCGGCACCGCAACCAAAGTGACGGCGTCCGCCGGGCGACCCGCGGCCTCCGCGGCGGCGACGATGCGCGCGCTCACGGAAGCGAGATTGCCGGCGACATCAACTGCGCCTGACGCTTCAGCGGTTTCGGTATTGGCGCTCATGGTCAGGGCCTCGCCGCAAAGTTATGGTGCGCGGATGACCGTATCAAACTGGGCAAGGCGGCTCAATTTCCGCGCCCGCCAGCGCGTCCCGCGCGCCGCTGCCTTGCCGCCCCTGATTTTAATCACCGACCGCGATAGATTGCCCGATCCACTGAGCGCGGCGGCGCGTTTGCCACGCGGTGCAGCGGTTCTGCTGCGCGACTACGACATGCCGGATCGGGCTTCGTTGGCACGAAAGCTTGCGAAACTCTGCCGTCGGCGCGGCCTACGCCTGCTGATCGCCGGCGACGCGCGCCTCGCCGCAGCGGTGCACGCGGACGGCATCCACCTTTCCGAAACGGCCGCTCGTCGTCCGCTCCGCCGACATTTTGGGCGCGCACGCCTCGCTACCGTCGCTTGTCACAACGCTGTGTCACTACAGCACGCGGAAAGACGCGGCGCCGACGCCTGCCTTTTGTCACCAATGTTCAAGACCGCGAGCCACCCCGGCGCACCGCCATTGGGACCATGGCGCTTCGCCAGTTTGTTACGGGGCGTGAAACTCCCGGTTTACGCTCTCGGTGGTATCAACGACCGAACGGTGCGCCGCCTGGCCGGCTCCGGCGCTTGCGGCATCGCGGCGATCGGCGCGCTAATGGCGGTGGAACATTGAGCCAAACACGCATTTCTGAGCCTCACGACAGATGGTATAAGTCCGCCCTATGAGTAACCGGCTAGACCGTATTTTTGAGAAAGCGATTGGCCTGATTCAGCAGAGTCGCTTCGCCGAGGCGAAGCCTTTGGTCGTCCAGCTGTCGCGCAAGGCGCCGAAGCACCCGCTCGCCTGGAATCTGCTCGGTGTAATTGTCTCCGAGGAAAAGGAATACGAGCGGGCGATCGATTACTTTCGCAAGGCCGCGAAATTGGCACCGCGTGACGCGGACTTTCACAACAACCTCGGCGAAGCCCATCGCAAAGCTGGACAGAATGCAGAGTCGTTGCCGTGTTTCGAAGCGGCGTTAAAGCTTCAACCGGCCCATGCCGCCGCGCACAACAATATCGGCGCGGCGCTAAACGCACTGCATCGAGAAGAAGACGCAGTGGCGCACTTGTCGAAAGCCGTACAACTACGTCCGGACAATTACGAAGCTTATGCCAATCTGGGCATCGCCCTCGTAAACCAGCGCAAGGCCCGGCGCGCGATCCCGTGTTTTGAACGCGCCTACCAATTGAATCCCGCGGACCCGGTCGTGCTTCGGCAGCTTGGTCAGGCCTTGGAACATGATGACCGGTTCGAAGAGGCGCTAACGCTATATGACAGAGCGTCCGAGAAGACTGGGCCGGATGTGTCAATTCAAGTCGTGAAAATCGGCAACCTTGAGCACCAGGGTCGCAAAGAAGAAGCGTGGGATTTGCTTAATCCATTGCTGGAGTCCGCTCCGGACGAGTCGGGCGTGGTACGCATGTTCGCGGTGCTCTCGCGTCGGACGGATCGCCGGGACGACGCCTATAAACGACTTGTGACAACGCTGCAAAGACCAGATCTAGACGACGACGAACGCATGGCGCTGTATTTCGCTTTGGGCGAACTTGCCGATTCGATGAAGCGGTACGACGAAGCTTTTGATGCTTACTCAAATGGGAATGCGCTGGTCGGACGCCCGTATGATCACGCTGCCATTCTCCGGGAACAAGAAGCGCTTGAACGGATCTACGATGACGGTTGGGAGAATCGGCTGGCTATGGCTACCAACCGGTCGGAGTTGCCAGTGTTTATCGTTGGTATGCCGCGGTCGGGGACCACTTTGACCGAGCAGATTTTGGCCTGCCACCCCGCCGTGCACGGCGCAGGGGAACTGACAAGCATTCTCGACATCACCAAGCAGTTGGCGTTGCGCTACAGCGAAACTGATGGATACCCGGATTGCGTCACCGCTGCCGATGTCTCGTCGCTCGACCAGATCGCCGACCAACACCTGTCGTTTCTTCAGCAGGCTGACGGCGCGGCAACCAGAGTTATCGACAAGTTGCCGCACAATCACCGGCATGTTGGTCTGATTAACCAGCTATTTCCGAAGGCACGGATCATTCACTGCACGCGGGATGCGGCGGACACCTGCCTGTCGTGCTTTTTTCAAAATTTCTACGGCGGCCACGGTTATAGCAACGACTTGGGTTGGCTCGGTGCGCATTATCGGCTTTACCAACGCGCCATGGCGCGTTGGCGTGACACAATCGATCTTCCAATCCTTGAGGTACCGTATGAATCGCTGGTGGAGGATCAGGAATCGGTTTCCAGAGAGATGGTCGCGTTCCTGGGTTTGCCATGGGACGACCGCTGTCTCCGTTTCCACGAATCCGAACGGCGCGCGATCACCGCAAGCTATGACCAGGTCCGCCAGCCGATCTACAAACGGTCAGTGCGGCGTTGGGAGAATTACCGGTCGCACCTTGACCCGCTTTTCACCGCGCTCGACGGCGGCGACGTCTCGCATGCGGCTTGATCCATGAGCGTCCCGAGCCAGCTGTTTCAGCGCGCCATGGAGGCGCACCAGACCGGTGATCTTGCCCGGGCGGATGGTCTGTACCGTCGTATTTTGAGCAAATCGCCGCGCCATGCCGGTGCCTTGATGCATCTCGGACTGATTGAGCAAAACGGTGGGCGGCTGCGTGAGGCGCGCGCGTTGATCGAAAAGGCCACTCATGTCGAGCCTGATAATCCGAGTGTCCGCAACAGCCTCGGCCAGATATTGCTGGCGCAAGACCAGCACGACGCGGCGGCCGCCGAGTTTCGCGCGGCAACGGCCAGCGAGCCCAGTTACGGCCCCGCTTGGCACAATCTAGGCCTCGTGCAGGCCATGCAGGGTGATTTTGCCAGCGCGGTCGAGAGCTTTCGCAGAGCCGTCGGCTCCAGCCCGGCCGATCCGCAATTACTGCTCAATCTGGGCCAGGCCCTCGGCGAAACCGGCGCATTCGACGAGGCGGTTGAGACTCTGCTGGGGGCGGTCCGGCTGCAGCCCGCGGTGCCGCAGATCCGCCTAGCGCTTGGCGACGTGTTGATGCACGCCGGCGACGCTGCCAAAGCAATCCACCATTATCGCGAGGTCGAGCGCCTGGTACCCGGCAATTCAGCGGGTCCGCACAGAATTGGCCTGGCAATGCAACAGATCGGCGACATCGAGGCATCAATCGCCGCTCTCGAACGAACGCGCAAATTGGCGCCCGACAGCACCTCGGTTAAATGCGATCTGGCGAACGCCTATGCCATGGCCGGTGCCTTTGAGCGGGCTCGCGAATTGTTTGGCGAGGTGGCGCGGCTTTCGGACCAGGTTTCGGTGATCGGTGTCGCGGCGCGGGGGTTGATCGCGGCCGGAGGCGCCGATCCCGCGCGCAAAATTGTCGCTCCATTCATCGCCTCCGGGAACGACGACCCGGAAATCGCGATCGCGATGGCTGAGTTGGCCGGCGACCCAGCAACGCTTGATCAAGTACGGGCGCGGCTGGAAAAGGCGCTTAAGCACGCGTCGCCCGGCCAGAAGATCACCGCGCTCTTTGCGTTGGCGGAAGTTGAGCACCGTCGCGGCGACTTCGATCAAGCCTTCGCGCGCGCATCTGAAGCAAATGCCCTGAAAAAAGCGCGCTTCGATGCGGCTGCGGAGGCAGCGCTTGTCGACCGTATTATCGACGTGACCGACAGCCGCGCGCCGGACGTTTGCGCCAAGTTGGTGAACGGCGCACCGAAATTGGTATTCGCGGTTGGCATGCAGCGCAGCGGACTGCGGTTGGTGGAATCGATCGTAACGGCCCACCCGGACGTCGCGAGCCTCGGTGGCGCGGGAGCGTTTCAGGCGACGGTTAATGCAATGGGGCACGGAGCCTTTGGATATCTCGACGCATGGGATGAGATAGCCGAGGATACCCTGACGGCTGCTGCCGAAGCGCATATGGAACGAATTCGGGCGCGCACGAACGCAGCGACGGTCGTCGAGGCGCTGCCCGGAAACCTGTTCCACGTCGGACTGATTCAACGCCTGTTTTCCGACGCACGCGTCATCTTATGCCAGCGACCGCCGCTGGACCGCTGCTTGTCGTGTTATTTCCAGGATTTCGCCGGCGCGAGCCCCTACGCCTACGATCTAGATGCGTTGGGACACCACTCGCGATCGGTCGACCGGCTGGTCGACCATTGGCGGAGTCAAGACAGCCACTCGACCAGTGAGATGAACTTCGACGTGCTGGTAAGTGAGCCTGAATCGGCTGCGCGGATGCTGCTCGACGAGCTTGGCATTTCATGGCATGCATCTTGTTCCGAGCAAGTCGATTCGCGGCGTGTTTCGTGGCGTAAGCGCCACACCGATTACCGGCATCTGCTGGACCCGCTGGTTTCGGCACTTGAGACGAAAGACGCCTAAAAATGCGGGTTATTGACTAATCGGAACGTCTTTTTGTGGCGTTTTTGCCACAGCGTGTCCCTAATGGAGCAGCAAAGCCCTTCCCGCCGTTGCTTTTAGCCTCCGCAAGATATTTAAACAACTCTGCGCTTTTGCATCGCGCGAGGCGGATGTTGCGGGGATCGTTCGCTCCTTGGGGGGAGCAAATCCTTTTCACGCCGCCGATGTCTTACTGGGGTCAGTTAGGCGGACCCAGTCAAGTTTTTGATGCGGGTCTGCTTGACCCTTGTGTGGAGGTCGAAAGACGGATGAAAAAGTATCTTCTTGGTACGACTGCATTGGTTGGAGCATCGGTGGTTGCGACAAGCGCCATGGCGATGCCGATCCAGTCGAAATCTGAGCAGGGTGTGCCGATTCTGACCGCGTCCATCGTGGCGCAGTGGGAAGCCGGTATTGCCAGCAATGACAACCCGACCGCGGCCGCGAATACTCGTGACGGCGGTTTCGTCAATGGCCGGTTTGCCGAAGTGTTCTTCAATGGCGAGCTGACCGCTGACAACGGCCTTGTGTACGGTGCGAAAATTCACCTGACCACGGGCACAACAACTACCAATGGCTTCCCGGGTCGCGAGTACATCTACTTGTCAGGCGGCTGGGGCTCGATGGAGTTCGGTAACTGGATTGGTGCGGATTCGGGCCTTAACTTGTGCCTGACCTGTAACACCTATGCCGGCTACGGTGGTTTGGATACGCCGTGGAAGAGCTACATCATTAATCCGGCTGGCGACGTTGGCCAATCTGGCCTGCGTTTCCGTAACGGCTCGGTGAACCGCATGTGGTTCGATCAGTCGGTGAAAGTCACCTATTACACCCCGGTGTTCGCTGGCTTCCAAGCCGGCGTTAGCTACACTCCGGAGCGCAATGCATTCGGCGCGCAGCCTGGCGGCACGTTTGTCGACAATAAGGGCCAGCACAACGACATCATTGGTTTCGGGACCCAGTGGAATGGCGACTTTAGCGGTGTCGGTGTTGCCGTGTCGGCAGTCGGCGCCGTTAGTGACGGCTTCCTGACCGCCACCGTCGGCGCCACGACCGGCCAGGCGAACTTGCGTGACGTCACTGGCATTGGTTACTACGAACTCGGTGCCGTGGTGCGTTATGCCGGCTTCCAGTTCGGCGGTAGCTACTGGGATGAAGGCACCGGCGGTGCCATCAAGGGCCGCGACTACAACTTTGAGTCTGACGGTTGGACGCTCGATGCGGCTTACTTCTTCGGGCCGTATGGCATCGAACTTCAGTACGCTCATACCAGCACGACCTCAGCCAACCGTATCATCACTCCGGGTATAGCACTTGCGCATGCCGGTGGTGGTGCAACTGGCCTCGGTGTAGCACCTTCGGCTCTGAGTGAAACGTATGAAGTCGACATGTGGGCCGTGAGCTTCGGCTACAATGTGGCTCCAGGCCTCAAGTGGTACGCTGAACTTGTGGGCGCTGATTTTGATCACTCGCTGAACTCGGTTTGTACGGCGGGAACGGCGTGTAACGTCAATGGTGATAACGACGCTATTGCGGCGATCTCGGGTCTCGTGCTGAGCTTCTAATCGATCGGTACAGTCTCGACTCCGATTGGGGCGACAGCTATGCTGTCGCCCCTTTCTTTTGTGGGCGATTCGGCGTCCGTGTGGTGTGTTTGAGAGAACGAGTGGGGATTTGCGGAATGGCAATGTCGAGAACAACGCGGTCAGCGTGCGGCCGGATTCTGGCACTAGGAGTGGCATTGGCGGCGGGTGTTGGACTGGCGGCCTGTGGCTCGGACAATCCCGACCTCAAAGCCGATTATCCGTCGGACAATGACTCGGCCTGGGGCACCTATAGCAACCGCGGCGATCAAAGCGGAGTTCGCGACGAGAGCCTGTTCGGTGCCGACGGCATGGTGTTGTTTGGCGGCCCGAATTACGACCCAAGCCAAGGCGATGGCGCCGGCATTGGAGTCAACAGTTTCCTGTGGCGTGCCTCGCTCGACACCTTGTCATTCATGCCACTCACCTCAGCTGATCCGTTTGGTGGAGTGATCATCACCGACTGGTATACGCCGCCGCAAACGTCCGAAGAGCGTTTCAAAATCAGTGCCTTCATTCTCGATCGCACCTTGCGCGCCGACGGTGTTCGAATTTCTGTATTTCGTCAGACCCAGCAATCGCCCGGAAATTGGGTGGACTCGGCGGTCGGTGACACCATGGCGACCGACCTTGAGAACACCATCCTGACCCGCGCCCGTCAGCTCCGCATCCGGACCTTGGCGAGTCAATAGACGGACAGCTGGAAGAATTCGCCGCGCTCGGCGTACCGGAGCGTTTCTCAAGCACGAACTTGGCGTTATAAGCAGGCCACATGTCGGGGCAGGTGTTCCGGTCACGCGTGAATGAAGTAACAGGAAACGATCCGTGGCCGAGCGTTACAACGCCAAGGAAACAGAAGCCAAATGGCAGGCCGAGTGGGACGCTCAGGGCGTGTTCCGGTCCGAGTCTGATGACCGGAGGCCGAGCTACTACGTGCTCGAAATGTTTCCCTATCCGTCGGGCCGCATCCACATGGGCCACGTGCGGGTCTACACGCTGGGCGATCTGCTGGCCCGCTACAAACGCGCGCGTGGGTTCGACGTCTTGCACCCGATGGGCTGGGATGCTTTCGGCATGCCGGCCGAAAACGCCGCCATGGAACAAGGCGTTCACCCGGCCAAATGGACGTGGAGTAACATCGCCACGATGCGTGGTCAGCTTCAGTCAATGGGCCTGAGTTACGACTGGGATCGCGAAGTCGCCACGTGTTCACCGGACTATTACCGCCACGAACAGAAAATGTTTCTCGATATGTTGGCTGAGGATCTCGCCTATCGCCGCGAGGCTTGGGTCAATTGGGATCCGGTCGACAAAACCGTGCTCGCCAACGAGCAGGTGATCGACGGCCGCGGCTGGCGATCCGGCGCCTTGGTGGAACGCCGCCTGTTGCCGCAGTGGATGTTCCGCATCACCAATTTCGCCGACGATCTGCTCGATTCTCTCGACGGTCTCGACCGTTGGCCGGAGTCGGTGCGGGTGATGCAAGCCAATTGGATTGGTAGATCGCACGGCGCGACGATTCGGTTTCGTATTGATGGCCGCGATGATCGGCTAGAGGTTTTCACGACCCGGCCTGACACCATTTTTGGCGCCAGTTTCTGCGCCGTGGCGCCAAACCATCCACTGGCCGCCGAGTTCGCGGCGTCCGATCCCGAACTCGCGGCGTTTGTCGAGGAGTGCAACCGAACCGGAACTTCGGAGGCGGCCATAGAGACCGCGGAAAAGCGCGGCTGTGCGACCGGGCTGCATGCGATCCACCCGTTTGCCGAGGGTGTTACGCTGCCGATCTTCGTCGCCAATTTTGTGCTGATGGAATATGGCACTGGCGCCATATTTGGCGTACCGGCGCATGATCAACGTGACTTCGATTTTGCTCGCAAGTACGCACTCCCGGTGCGCGTTGTGGTGCGGCCGCGCGACGCGAGTGATGAATTTGCCATCACTGATGAACCATTCACCGATGACGGTGTATTGATCAATTCGGCATTCCTTGACGGCCTGCCGGTTGAGGAGGCCAAGCGCACAGTTGCCGAACGACTGGTCGATCTCGGTGACGGCGAAGCCAAGACCACTTATCGATTGCGCGACTGGATCGTCTCACGCCAGCGCTATTGGGGCTGCCCGATCCCAGTGATCCACTGCGGCGACTGCGGCATCGTGCCGGTGCCCGAGACGGATCTCCCGGTGATCTTGCCTGAGGACGTTACCTTCGATCAGCCGGGCAATCCGCTTGAGCGACACGAGGCTTGGAAGAACGTGGCATGTCCGTCTTGCGGCAAGCCCGCGGCCCGCGACACAGACACGTTCGACACCTTTGTCGATTCGTCGTGGTACTTTGCCCGTTTTGCCTGTCCCGATGCCGAGGTAGCATTAGAGCCCGATGCGATGCGTCGGTGGCTGCCTGTCAATCAATATGTCGGCGGCATTGAGCATGCGATCCTGCATTTGCTCTATTCACGATTCTTCATGCGCGCGCTTCGTCAATGCGGCTATGTCGAGTTTGACGAACCGTTCTCCGGCCTATTGGCTCAGGGCATGGTGTGCCACGAAACCTATCGCGACGCCGACGGGAAGTGGCTGTTTCCCGAACAAGTCGAGCGCCGACCGGACGGTGGCATGCGGCTTATCGAGACTGGCGCCTCGGTCGAGGTCGGCCGCTCTGAAAGTATGAGCAAGTCAAGAAAGAACGTCGTCGACCCCGAGTCGATCATCGTGTCCTATGGGGCCGATACGGCGCGCCTCTTCATGCTCTCCGACAGCCCCCCCGAGCGCGATATCGAATGGACCGAGGGAGGAATCGAAGGCGCCTGGCGCTTTGTCCAACGCCTATGGCGGATGGTTAACGAGCCGGCAGTCTCGCTACCGCCGCCCGGGCAAGGGCGGCCGACCGAGTTTGACGCTCCCGCGTTGGCATTGCGAAAAGCCACTCATAAGACTGTCGCTGCCGTCTCCGACGATATCGAGCGGTTTCGCTTCAACCGTGCGGTTGCCCGGGTGCGAGAGCTATCGAACACAATTGGCGATTTCAATGCTGATTCGAAGCACGGGCCGGCGGCACTTCGCGAAGCATTAGAGACTTTGGTTGTGTTGATTGGGCCTATAATGCCGCATCTAGCTGAAGAGCTTTGGCGGGTGCTGGGACATAGCGACTTTCTCTGCCATCAGCCTTGGCCCGACGCCGATCCGGCGTTAATCGCAGAGGATAATGTGGTGATTGCGGTCCAGGTGAACGGCAAAAAACGCGCGACCGTCGAAATCGCGATCGATTCGGATCAAGCGGCAGTGGAAGCGACGGCCCTCGCGGAACCCAATGTCGTCGCCAGCATCGCCGGCAAACCAGTGCGGAAGGTGATTGTCGTGCCAAATCGGATCGTCAATGTCGTGGTTTAACCGGCCGGCCCGGATTGGATCGGTTGGGTGTTTGTTGTTCGCAGCCGGCCTGGGCGCCTGCGGGTTTGAGCCGCTTTACACAAAAAACGACCAACGAGACGTGGCCATCGCTCAGGAACTGGCGGCGGTTGATGTCACGCGTATCGATGATCCGCTCGGAGTCGAGCTGAGAAATCAAATACTAGGCAACCTTGCTCCGTCAAACGCCGATACACCGTCACGCTATCAATTAGCCATACAACTATCACATAACAAGATTCCGTTAATTACCGAGAAAGATTCCAAAATCAGTCGTTTCGATTTTGTCCTGATCGCCAGGTACGAGCTAATCGCTAAGGAGTCAGGTGCCGTGCTGGCAGATGGAAGCGTAAGTTCGGCCACGAGCTATAACATTGTCGAAGCGGCCGATTTTGCGAGCTTGGTTGCCGAACAAAGCGCGGGAAAGCAGGCTGCCCGCGAGGCAAGCCGCGAGATTGTTACCCGGATTTCCCTTTATTTCGATGGCGCCGCTAGTTAACGCCCGCGATGAAAGTTAGTGCCGCGGCGGCGGACCGCTTCGTCAAAAAACCTGATCCGGCAATCGTCGCAGTACTATTGTATGGGCCTGATCGAGGCCTCGTGCAGGAGCGCGCGGAAGAGCTCGCCAAAACCGTCGTCGACTCACTCGACGACCCATTCAGAGTCGTAGATTTGAATGCGACCGTATTCACCTCGGATCCGGCCCGCCTAGCCGATGAGGCGGCGGCACAATCCTTGACCGGCGGCCGTCGGGTGGTGCGTGTGCGCAGCGCCGGCAATGACCTCGCGCCAATCATCGAAAGTCTGCTCCACAATCCGATTGGCGACGCCTTGATTATTGTCGAAGCGGGTGAGCTGAGCCCCAAGGCGAAACTACGCAGTCTGTTCGAGAAAACCGCCATCGCCGCATCGATCGCCTGCTATCAAGATGCAGACTTAGCGCTTGATGCAGTGATCAAGGACACTCTCGCACAGCGAGGGCTCACCGTGAACGCCGGCGCCTTAGCCTATATGTCTGGGCGGCTCGGCACCGATCGTAAGGTGACACGGAGCGAACTTGAGAAGCTCGCTTTGTTTGTAGGCGAACGGACCGAAGTGACTGAAGAAGACGCGATTGCCTGCGTTGGCGATAGCGCCGAAATGGACCTGGATGATCTCGCTGATGCAGCGGCGGGCGGCGATCACACCGCGGCAGCACGGGCTCTCTCGCGGCTCACGGTGGACGGCGTGAATCCCATTGCGATCCTGCGCGCGTTGCAACGTCATTTTCAGCGGCTGCATCTGGCTGGCGCGATGGTGACGGCCGGAACGTCGGCCGATGCAGTGGTCGGCGCTCTCAGGCCACCGATATTTTACAAACGACGACCGGCGTTCGGCCGGCAATTACGCAACTGGTCGCCGGGTCTCATCAGGACTGCCTTGGATCTCTTGCTCGATGCCGAACTTGATTGCAAGACAACTGGGTTACCGGCCGGTGCGATCTGCGCCCAAACCGTGACTCGTCTGACCCAAGCAGCGGCGCGGGCCGGTCGCCGCGCCGCATGACAACGCCTTAGCGGTCGGGAAGCTGAATCACCGATACCGGGCTGGCCCTCAGGCGTTCGATGACGAAATCCAGCTGCTCCAGAGAGCCATAGGCAATTCGCACCTCTCCGCGCTCGCCGCGATCGGCAATCGACACTTTGAGACCCAGCGCATCCGTCAGATCATTCTCGAGCTGCGCAACATCGGCGCTCTTGCCGGAGGTGCGGGTCTGTTTGGGTTGCAAGGCACGGCGGACCATATGTTCGGTCTGGCGTACATTGAGACCCTTCGATGCAACTTTCTTGGCCAGCGCGACGGGATCAGGGGCGGCCAATAAAGCACGACCATGACCAGCGCTCAACGCGCCCTCTTCGATCCAAGTTTGAACAGTATCCGGCAAGGATAGAAGACGAAGCGTATTGGCGATATGGCTTCGGCTCTTGCCGACCGCTTTGGCCAAGTCTTCCTGAGTGCCACCAAATTGCTCGATCAAGCAGCGATAGCCTTCGGCCTCCTCGAGCGCACTAAGATCCTCGCGTTGAACATTCTCAATCAGCGCAATCTGGAGCGCGTCACGATCCTCCAGGTCCCGGATTGTGATCGGCACTTCATGGAGGTTCGCCAATTGAGCCGCGCGCCAGCGGCGCTCACCCGCGACGATCTGGTAGATACCAGGTCGTCCGGGGTCGGCCCGCACCAGGATCGGCTGCATAATACCGTACTGGCGGATCGAATCGGCCAATGATTCGAGCTCGGATTGGTCAAACCGACGCCGCGGTTGATACGGCCCGGGGATCAGATCCCCGACGGCCGCAGTCAACGGGGAATGACTTGGCTCGTCAGCCGTGACGACCCCCGCCTCGCCGAGCAACGCTTCCAGGCCTCGTCCGAGCCCGCGCTCCTTGGCGCTCATAATGCTGCCGCCCCGACCGGCGCCTTGCCAGCCGCCGCTGCTGCGTGCTCACGGCGCAGCATCTCGCTCACCAAGTACATGTAAGCGCGCGCGCCTGCGGACCTAAAATCGTACAACAGCACCGGTTTGCCGTGTGACGGCGCTTCGGAAACCCTGACATTGCGCGGAATCACTGTATCGAACACCTTTGCTCCTAAAAATTGACGGACGTCGTTGGCGACTTGCTCCGAAAGATTGTTTCGACGGTCGAACATGGTCAGCACCACGCCTTCCATCTCGAGGGACGGATTGAAGCCCTTGCGCACCCGCTCGATCGTGCCAAGCAATTGGGTCAGGCCCTCAAGCGCAAAAAACTCGCATTGCAAAGGAATCAAGATAGAGCGCGCCCCGACCAAGCCATTTAAGGTCAAGAGCCCGAGGCCGGGTGGGCAGTCGATCAAGACATATTCAAACTGCTCGAGCGCACCGGCGAGCGCCTTGCTAAGGCGAAAGGCCCGGTCTTCCTCGGTCACCAACTCGAATTCAACCCCAGTCAGGTCAGGTTCCGAGGGAATCAGCCAAAGTCCGGGAACGATCGTTTGGGTGGCTGCCGATTCGATATCGGCCTCACCCATCAATACGTCGTAGCTGGTCCGTACTCGGTCAGCGACACGAATGCCCAAACCGGTGCTGGCATTTCCCTGAGGGTCCAAATCAATGACCAGCGCCCGTTTATTGATGGCCGCGAGCGCGGTGGCCAGATTTATGGCGGTGGTGGTCTTGCCGACCCCACCCTTTTGATTGGCGACCGCGATGACGCGCGCGGACTCCGCCCTGCCCGCGCCTGGGTCAGCCAATGACACGCTGTACGTTCCTCAATTCGAGTATGGTCCCGCTCGGATCGCTCAAGCTCGTGTGACGAACAATTGTCATTGTCCAATCTTTACCGGCTTCGGTCAATTCCTCATCAACCCTTGCGCCCTTCAAAATGAGCGCCACGCCGCCTGGTTTCAGTATTCCATGGGCGTAGTCGAGTAGTTTGGGCAATCTGGCGCAGGCCCGCGCGGTAACAATGTCCGCCGCCGGCAGCGACGCCTGCTCGAGACGCACGTTAAAGACCTGCGCTTTGGCCCCGGTTTGGCGAATCACCTCATTGAGGAACGCGCATTTTCGTTGGTCGCTCTCAACCAAGGCAACTCCGAGACCCCTCTGCTCCGCCAAAATCGACAAAACCAATCCCGGGAAGCCCGCGCCGGAGCCTATATCGACGACTGACGACACATCGCGGCCGATAAGTCGCCACAACTGAGCGCTATCGAGCATGTGCCGACGCCAAAGGTCATCAAGCGTGTCGCGGCCAACCAAATTGATCCGGCGTTGCCATTTCGCGAGAAGGTCGGCGTATTGGCTCAGGCGGCCCAATGTTTCACGTGAAACATTGGTAATTTGGCGGAAATCCTCGGGTTCCAGTGGCGTTGCCATCAGGCGTCGACGATTTCGGCCTCATTCGATTTCGACCGGCCGCGAACGTGAACCAGCACAGCCGTGAGCGACGCGGGGGTTAAGCCGGGGATCCGGGCAGCAGCAGCCAAATTGGCGGGGCGCACCAGCTCAAGCTTTTCACGCGCCTCGGCAGAAAGGCCACCGATTGCGCGATAATCGAGATCATCCGGCAAACCCAGCGCCGCTTCGCGGCGAAACGCCTCAACCTCGGCCGTTTGGCGTGCGAGATATGGGGCATAGCGGCAGTCTGTTTCGATTTGCTCCGCTACATCTTCGGCCAGGGTCTTCGCACCCGGCCACACGGTCGCCAGATCAGCCAAACTCAAGTCGGGATAGCTCAATAAATCAAGGCCGGTCCGACTGCGGCCGTCTTGACGTACTTTCAATCCCAAATTGGCCGCCTGCGCCGAAGTCAGGCGAATTTCCTCGAGACGGTCCCGCCCCGCGTCGATGGCGCTTTGCTTCGACCGGAATCGACGCGCTCGTTCGGTTGAGATGCAGCCTATTTGCGCACCGAGATCGGTCAGCCGCAGGTCCGCGTTGTCCGGCCGTAAACGCAGTCGATATTCGGCGCGCGACGTGAACATGCGATAGGGCTCGCGCGTGCCAAGGGTGACCAGATCGTCGATCATCACCCCAATGAGCGCCTCCGAACGATCGAGAATGAAGCTTTCGGCGCCCGACGCAGCCAAAGCGGCGTTCAGACCCGCAATCAGCCCTTGTCCGGCCGCTTCTTCATACCCCGTCGTGCCGTTTATCTGGCCAGCGAGATAGAGCCCCGGCAAACGCCGCGTCTCCAGTGTCGGGCGGAGCTCACGCGGGTCGATAAAATCATACTCAATCGCATAGCCAGGCTGGCGTACCACCGCTCGTTCCAACCCCGGTATGGTTTTCAGCAGTGCCGCCTGGACATCGCGTGGCAGTGACGTCGAGATCCCGTTGGGATAGACGGTATCGTCGTCGAGGCCTTCGGGCTCGAGGAATATCTGGTGGCGTTCGCGCTCGGCAAACCGCACCACCTTATCCTCGATCGAGGGACAATAGCGTGGCCCGGTGCCATCGATTGCCCCCGAATAGATCGGCGCCCGATGCAAATTGTCACGGATCAGGGCATGCCCCGCCGGCGTGGTTCCGGTTATGTGACACGCAATCTGCGGTGTTTCGATGCGATCGGTGAGAAAAGAGAAAGGTCGTGGTGGATTGTCACCGTCCTGACTCTCCAACCCTTGCCAATCAATCGTCGTGCCGTCGAGCCGGGGCGGTGTCCCAGTCTTTAAGCGACCAAGCGCGAATCCGAGGCCGCGAAATCGCCGCGATAATCCATGTTCCGGCGCTTCCCCCATCCGGCCTGCCGGACGACGCTCATCGCCGATATGGATGAGACCGCCGAGGAACGTGCCGGTGGTGATCACCACTCGGCCCGAACGGTAGGTCGTTCCGGCATCGGTCGTCACGCCGGCGACCGCGCCGTCCGGCCCAATGACCAGGTCCTCCACCGGCGATGCGACTATGGTCAAGCAAGTCTGCTCAGCGAGTAGGCCCTGCATCGCCTTGCGATAGATCGATCGGTCGGCCTGGGCGCGCGGGCCCCGCACCGCCGGGCCTTTGCTGGCATTCAGCATGCGGAACTGAATGCCCGCCGCGTCGGCGACGCGCCCCATCAGACCACCCAGCGCGTCCACCTCGCGCACCAGAGTTCCCTTGGCCACCCCGCCGATCGCGGGATTGCACGACATTTCGCCGATGGTCTCGACCCGGTGGGTCAACAAGAGCGTGCGTGCGCCGACACGCGCCGCAGCGGAGGCCGCTTCGCACCCGGCATGGCCGCCTCCGACCACGATGACGTCATACTGTGTCATGGCGCGGAATGTATGTGCGGTCCGGACCCAAGTCAAAGCCATCCAACCCGTAGTCTGCCCAATGTTTCACGTGAAACATTGGGCTTGGCTCTGATTACTTGCCGATACAGAACTCGCTGAATATCACGTCGAGAATATCTTCGACGTCGACCCGCCCGGTGATGCGCCCGAGCGCCCGAACCGCGTGGCGAATTTCCTCCGCCGCGAGCTCCGGCGTATCGATCTCCGCGAAGCGGTCGAGTGCAGCGACGCACTCCGAAAGTGCTGCGCGATGCCGGGCCCGCGTGAGCGCCGGTCCTTCGCCGACAAGATCGCCGATCCGTTTAACGACTTGTGCCAACAACCGGTCGATTCCTTTTCCGGTACGGCACGAAATCGCCACCGCCGCGTGACCGTCGATTTCGCCCGCCGGCGCTTTGTCCAACAGATCCGTCTTATTGACGACCACCAATGACCGATCATCCAGTAACTTCACAGTTTCCGGGTCAAGGCCCGGCAACTGCTTTCCGTCGATCACCGCGAGGATCAAATCGGCATCCGCGGCGCGGTTGTATGCCCGTCGCACGCCTTCGCGCTCGACACCTTCTTCCACCTCTCTAAGCCCAGCCGTGTCGGCGATGGTCACCGGCAAGCCATCTAGGTCCAGATGAACTTCGATGACATCCCGCGTAGTCCCCGCGCGCTCGCTGACAATCGCCACATCGCGACCAGCGAGCACATTGATCAAGCTCGACTTGCCGGCATTGGGTGGACCGACGATGGCAACGCGCGCACCGTCCCGCAGTCGCTCACCGCGGCGGCCGTCATCCAGGTGACTCTTCATTTGACCCACCACAATTCCAACCGCAGCCGCGGCACCAGATATCAAATTGCCGGGCAGCTCCTCATCCGAAAAATCGAACGCCGCCTCGACATGGGCTTGCGCCCGGATCAAAGCACGGCGCCATTCATTATAGAGTGTGCCCAGAGCACCATCGAGCTGTCGCAACGCCTGGGCCCGCTGCGTGTCGGTCTCAGCGGCGATCAGGTCTGCCAGTCCCTCCGCTTGCGTGAGATCCATCTTGCCGTTGATAAAGGCGCGACGGCTAAATTCACCGGCCTCGGCCGGGCGCAGTCCCTGCATGCCGCCGAGTGTCGCCAGCACACTCGCTATCACCGCCCGGCCACCATGGACATGAAGCTCGCCGACATCTTCGCCGGTAAAGCTCGCCGGTCCCGGAAACCACAGCACCAAACCTTGATCGAGTAACCGCCCGTCGCTTCCACCCAACAGCGAACGACGGGCGGCGACCCGCGGCGACGGCAGGGGTCGTCCGGTGAGGGTCATGAGGGTTCGGGCGGTGGCGCGTCCCGAGAGTCGAATGACCGCAACCCCGGCCCGGCCGGGTGCGCTTGACAACGCGAATATGGTGTCTGATTGAGCCACGACGGTGGTGTTAGTCCAAGAGCGAAAGTCTACTCGTCGTCCGGCTGAAGCATTAGGCGGTCGACGCGCCCGCCCTCGACCAAATGGGTTTGGAGAATTTCGTCAACATCCTCTCGGGTGTCGCAACGATACCATACGCCTTCAGGATAAATAACCAAGGTCGGACCTAGCTCGCAGCGATCGAGACACCCGGCGACATTAATCCGAACACCTTTGATATCCATCTTTTTTGCTTTTATTTTCATATAGTTACGAAGCATCGTCCCGCCACGTGCATCACAGCAACCGCGCGGGTCATCGGCAGCCCGCACATTCGTGCAGCAGAACACGTGCCGGGTGTAAAAGGGTGCTGGATCTTTTGTCTCGTCGGCCACGGCAATCCCCGTCGTCGTAAAAATTTTTATCCGCGGGCACGCTCTAGACAGGCACGCTCCGATTTGGCCATTGTATAGCAAAGCATCAAACAGCGGGCTTGCATCAACGTGATTTTATGGTGCGGCTCGACCCTGCCGCCGGACGCACCGGCGCGCGATCACCAAATCGAAAGAACCTATGTCCGAAAACCGCCTGGCGGCCGAGTCGAGCCCCTATCTCTTACAACATCAGGACAACCCGGTGCACTGGATGCCATGGGGCGATGAGGCATTCAAACGCGCGCGTGATGAACGCAAGCCAATCCTGCTTTCGGTCGGCTACGCGGCGTGCCACTGGTGCCATGTCATGGCGCATGAGAGTTTCGAGAACGACGACATCGCGGCGCTGATGAACGAGCACTTCGTCAACATTAAAGTCGATCGCGAGGAACGGCCGGACGTCGACACGATATACCAGCACGCACTTGCACTACTTGGTGAACATGGCGGTTGGCCGCTCACCATGTTTCTCACCGATAAAGGCGAGCCGTTTTGGGGCGGCACTTACTTCCCCGCCACGCCGCGTTACGGCCGGCCCGGATTTGCCCAGGTGTTGGAGACGGTGCGCAAGATCTACCGCGAGGCGCCGGACCGCGTCCGCACGAATGTCGATGCGATCCAAGGTGGGCTCGACCGCCTATCGCACTCGCATCCGGGCGGCACCGTCACCATGGAACGGGTCGACCAAGCGGCGCAATCGATGCTGCGTCAAATCGACATGCATCTAGGCGGGCTGCATGGCGCGCCAAAATTCCCGCATGCGCCAGCGTTCGAACTCATTTGGCGGGCCTATTTGCGTAGCGGAAACGCCACCTATGCCCGCGCTGTTGTCGTAACGCTTGAACGCATGTCTCAGGGTGGCATTTACGACCATCTTGGTGGCGGTTATGCGCGCTATTCGACCGACCCGCTCTGGCTAGCGCCACACTTCGAAAAAATGCTCTACGACAACGCGCAATTGATCGACCTTTTGACCTTGGTCTGGCGGCGCACCCATGAGTCCCTGTTCGAAACCCGCGTCCGCGAAACCGTGGAATGGGTTCTGCGCGAGATGATCGCCGAGGGAGGCGGTTTCGCGTCGACCATCGACGCCGACAGCGAAGGAGAAGAGGGGCGCTTCTACGTTTGGTCCGAAAATGACATCGAGCAGGCGCTCGGCGAAGACGCGACGATTTTCAAGAAGGCCTACGACGTTTCGGCGGGCGGCAATTGGGAAGGGACCAATATCCTCAACCGCCTGCGTGTCCCTCAGCTATCCGACGAAAGCGAAGAGGCGCGGCTTCAAGGCATGCGCGACACGTTGTGGCGGCTGCGTGAAAAACGCGTGCGGCCAGGTTGGGACGACAAAGTGCTGGCCGACTGGAATGGTCTGATGATCGCCGCACTCGCCAACGCCGGTACGGTCTTCGGCGAGCCCAGCTGGATCGATGCGGCGCGCAAAGCCTATCATTTCGTTATCGAAACAATGGCGACGGATGGGAGGCTGGCGCATAGTTTTCGTCTCGGACAAGCACGTCATGCGGGCCTGCTGGATGACTACGCCAACATGGCCCGCGCCGGGCTGGTCCTTTACGAAATCGACGGCGACGATGCCTATCTCAAACAAGCGCGCGACTGGGTCGCCGTACTGGATGAGCATTTTTGGGACTCCGACGCCGGCGGATATTTCCTGACCGACGACACCGTCGCCCACCTGATCGCACGCGCTAAATCCGCCGCGGATAATGCTGTGCCAGCCGGCAACGGTGTTATACTCGGCGTGTTGGCCCGGCTTTTTCTCATAACTGGCGAGCAGGGCTACCAAACCAGAGCCGACCAATTGGTCGGTGCGCTGTCGGGATATCTGGACACCGACGGCTTGGGTCTAGCGACATTCTTAAACAGTTTCGAACTGTTGGCCGTTAGCCTGCAAATCGTCATTGTTGGCGATCGTAACGCACCAGAAACAAAAGCCTTTTTAGACGTTGTCGGCAATTCGGGATTGGCCGCGCGGGTGATTACGATTGTTGCGCCCGGTGCCTCCCTCCCGACCGGTCATCCGGCCGGGGGGAAGGGCCAGATAAACAATCAGGCCACAGTGTATGTCTGCTCTGGACAAACGTGTTCACTGCCAATGACCGAGCCCGAGGCGCTTGCTTCAGCTCTGCCTCAACCTCGCGCGGAAGCTCAGGAAGGCGCCAGGGCATGACCAGGCCGGCCGACCTTGTTCACGCCGCGACGCTAACCAGCCCGATCGGTCGGTTGGTGATATTCGGCACGGCCGACGCGGTGACCGAAGTGGCGTGGTCCGACGACGAGGTGGAAACGCCGGCGCCGAACCATTCTCCGGTCACCGAGGCCGCGGGCCAGCTCGATGCTTATTTTCGCCGCCAACTCAAACATTTCGATGTGCCAATGACGCCGCACGGCAGCCCGTTTCAGACCAAGGTCTGGGACGCGCTGTTAGCCATACCCTTCGGCGAGACAGCGAGCTATGGCCAGATCGCCCGACTCGTCGGCAGCGTGGCGCGCCCGGTCGGCATGGCGTGTGGGGCGAACCCAATTCCAGTCTTGATCCCGTGCCACCGAGTGGTCGCCGCTAACGGCCGTCTCACCGGCTATAGCGGTGGCGACGGCATTAAGACCAAGCAAATCCTGCTCGAGCTCGAAAATCAGGGCCAAGCTGATCTGTTCGGTATTTCGCGCGCGTGCTATGACGCGCCGCCCAAAGATAGATATTCCCGCGCATGACGCGATAGCGGCGCGGTTTCGCGGCACCAGACTCAACTCGGTCATTTCGATCGGGCATCGACCACAGGGGAGGGTTCCTATCCATGAGTTACCATGCCATCGTTTCCCAAGAGACCGGCGGGCCGGAAGTTCTCAAATGGCAGGAAATCGAGGTCGGGGATCCCGGCACCGGCGAAATCCTGGTCCGTCATACGGCGGTCGGCCTCAATTATATCGATACCTACCATCGCACCGGCATGTACCCGGTCGAACCGCCGTTCACCGTGGGCCTGGAAGGCGCGGGTGTCGTCGAGGCGATCGGCGACGGCGTGACGACGGTTTCGGTCGGCGACCGGGTCGCCTATGCCGCTCCCCCGATGGGGGCGTACGCAGAGGCGCGGCTTATGCCGGCGGAAAAAGTCGTTACGATTCCAGAAGGAGTGAGCGACGAAACCGCGGCGGCGATGATGCTCAAGGGCATGACCACGGAATATCTGTTGCGTCGCACCTATGAGGTCAAAAAGGGCGACACCATTCTGTTTCACGCCGCCGCCGGCGGTGTCGGACTGATCGCCTGTCAGTGGGCGAAAGCGATCGGCGCCACGGTCATCGGCACCGTTGGCACCGAAGAGAAGGCGGAACTCGCCCGCGCCCACGGCTGCGACCACCCGATCCTGTACACCAAGGAAGACTTCGTCGAACGGGTCAAAGAGATCACGGACGGCAAGGGCGTGCCGGTGGTCTACGACTCTGTCGGCAAGGACACCTTCATGAAGTCGCTCGACTGCCTGCAGCCGCGCGGACTAATGGCGAGCTTTGGTCAATCGTCGGGATCGGCCGGCAGTTTCGACCCCGGCATCCTGGCCGCCAAAGGGTCGCTCTACCTGACCCGGCCGACGCTGATGACCTATACCGCTACGCGGCCTGATCTCGAGGAGAGCGCGAATGCACTATTCGACGTCGTTGCCTCCGGCAAGGTGAAGATCGAGATCAACAACCGGTATCCGCTTAGCGAAGCGGAACAAGCCCATCGCGATCTGCAGGGGCGCAAGACCACCGGTTCGACGGTCTTCCAAATTTAGAGCCTGCCGAATTCCGTTTCACGGCCCGGTCTGTTGACCGGGCCGTTTTGTTTCGGGAAGGGAATGACGGTTCATTCGAACCGCGTGTGGGCCTCTACGGTTTCGACCTGCTGCGTACCCTGAATATCGATCGTCTTAACGAACACCATCGACAACGGCAGTCCGGTGTCGAGGTCGTAAACCAAGTTTGCTTCGGCGGAATAGGTGAAGCCGGAAAAGTCGACCTCGCCGGGTTCCGGCGGTTCGGCGCCGGCTTGTGCGGCCAAGCGCAGAATGAACGCCTCAAGCTCCTGGCGAAACACCTCTTGGTCAGGCTCCTGCCACCAGTCGTAGGTCACCGTGCGGGCCTGGTCATCGACCTCGCGAATACCAAAATAGATGCGGCTCGGCAGCGGCACCGTGAATAGGGGAAACACAATGCTGTCGTCGATGTAATAGGTCGCGTCTAGTTCGAGCTCAGCGCCGGACATGAAAAAGTAAAGGCGCGGGGACTGTAAGAGCGACTGCTCCAGATAACCTCGGTCGGAAAGCTGGGTCAGCATCTGGGCAATCATCGGCCTCGCCTCTTCCGGCATGTCCAGAGAGTCGAGATATGCGCCGATTTCCGTCATCGCACGCTCGGTGAACGCGAAAACCTCCGGACCGTTGGCCAGACCGGCCACCGCGCCCTCGGGCGACATTTGAAGCTTCACAGGCATTTGCTTTTGCATCTCCGTCAGCCGTTCGACCAACGGATCCGGCAGCTCTTGCTCACCGGAGATATCAAAAGCTTGCGTCTCGATATCGAGAATATATCCGTCGTCGGTGACCGACTCGACCGTGGCCACCACGACCGAGTCCTGCCGGGCGGATTGCACCACGGAATCGCCGTCGATCCGCTGCTTCACTTGCGACGCTTCGATAGTGAAACGTTCACCGTCGCTGCGCTGCATGGGCAGCGCGACCGTCGGCGTGCCCGCTCCGTCCTGCGCCATAACCGGTGCGATGCCGGACGTGCTCAGTATTATGGCTGAGGTCAGGGCGATTAGGGTTGTTCGAAATATTGCGGGTTCGAAAAAATTAAACATATCTCTGTCTCCATGCCACGGTCGGCAACGCCGAGTCCGGTCCTCAAGTCAGAGGAGGATCAACCGCGAAATACGGCTCCAACCGGTGAAATAATTTTCACGCAGCCTGCAACGGCTCAAATACCGCCGCTCGCCGGAGAGTCAGATATGTCGTTTGCGCGCCCGATAAAGCGACGACGGCCGCAGCCGGTCACTGGTTCATCGAGTCGAAGAAGTCTGAGTTGGACTTGGAGGATTTGAGCTTGTCGATCAGGAAGTCCATCGCATCGTTGACGCCCATTGGGGTCAATATGCGGCGCAGCACCCACATTTTCGACAGTTCGCCCTTTTCGACCAGCAGCTCTTCCTTGCGGGTGCCCGACTTGCCGATGTCGATGGCCGGGAAGGTGCGTTTGTCGGCCAGCTTGCGGTCGAGCACGAGCTCCGAATTGCCGGTGCCCTTGAACTCCTCGAAAATCACTTCGTCCATGCGCGAACCGGTATCGATCAGCGCGGTCGCGATAATCGTCAGCGAGCCACCTTCTTCGATGTTACGCGCGGCGCCGAAAAACCGTTTTGGCCGCTGCAGCGCATTGGCGTCAACGCCGCCGGTCAGCACTTTGCCCGACGACGGCACGACCGTGTTGTAGGCGCGCGCGAGTCGAGTAATCGAATCGAGCAGGATCACCACGTCGTACTGATGCTCGACCAGGCGTTTGGCCTTCTCGATCACCATTTCGGCAACCTGAACATGCCGCGAAGCCGGTTCGTCAAAGGTCGATGAAATCACCTCGCCCCTGACCGACCGCTGCATGTCAGTGACTTCCTCGGGCCGCTCGTCGATCAGCAGCACAATCAAGCGAGTGTCCGGATGGTTCGCCGCCAGCGAATGCGCGATGTTCTGCAGGATCACGGTTTTGCCGGTGCGCGGCGGCGCAACGATCAGGGCGCGTTGGCCCTTGCCGATCGGCGCCACCAGGTCGATCACTCGGGCGCTGCGATCCTTGATCGTTGGATCCTCGATCTCCAATTTCAGTCGTTCGTCCGGATAGAGCGGGGTCAGATTGTCGAACGGAACTTTATGGCGCCCTTTCTCGGGCGACTCGAAATTGATCGTGTTGATTTTGAGCAGGGCGAAGTAGCGCTCGCTCTCTTTCGGCTGGCGAATCTCGCCTTCGACGGTATCGCCAGTGCGCAACCCGAAACGCCGGATCTGGCTCGGCGACACGTAAATGTCGTCCGGCCCCGGCAAATAGTTCGCTTCCGGCGCGCGCAGAAAGCCGAAGCCATCCTGCAAAATCTCCAGCACGCCCTCACCGAAAATCGCTACATCGCTGTCGGCGAGCTGTTTCAGAATACTGAACAGCAAATCCTGCTTGCGCAGGGTGCTGGCGTTTTCGACGCCGCACTCCTCGGCATAATCCAGGAGCTCCGCCGGAGTTTTCTTTTTAAGTTCTTTGAGATTCATCGGTTTTTGGGCCCAGACCGGGCGCTGATCAAGAGAGGAAAGCGAAGTGGCGAGGGCATCGAAATCCCTGAGGATACATTGCCCTTAACCGGCAATTGACGGGAGGTCTTCGATACTCGCTTGGGGAGGTGGAACGGCGAAACTACCCGCCGGACAGTGGACGCTCTTCTACTATAGGGTCTTTGCCGAGTCAAACGACGCTTCTATCACAGTCGCTTACGGATCGGCCGGTCGACGCAACCGCCTCAAAACGGCTTCACTACGACAAGTACCACGATTCCGATCATTAGCAAGGTCGGTATCTCATTCACGATCCGATAATACCGCGCTGGCCGCTGATTGGCATCGTTTGCAAAATCGCGTTGCCAGCGCACCATCCTGCCATGAGCCGCGCTCATCAGCAGCACCAAAACCAACTTGGTGTAAAACCATCCGTTGGAGAAATCCACGACGCCGGGAATCGACACCAGCAACAATCCAAATATCCATGCCGCAATCATTGCCGGTGCCATGATCGCGCGCAGCAACCGCCGCTCCATGATCTTGAAGGTCTCGGATTGCACCGACCCGGCTTCGGCGTCTGCATGGTAAACAAACAGGCGCGGCAGATAGAGCATACCCGCCATCCACGAAATAACCGCTATCAGATGCAGCGCTTTGATCCACGGATAGAAATCGATCAGGAAATCAAACATCGAGCGCCGCGGCACATGCGCATTCGGTGAGGCTCTGTGGGCACAATCGCGTGCCATCCTGGCTGATACAACCGCGCTTTCCCCGCACGTCTCGCACCAGCGTGGCAAGCGTATCAATGAACGCAGGATGAGTGCCGAGCGCCGGCACCCTCACATACGCCGGCACCCCGTGCTTTTCCGCAACCGCGCGATATTCGATATCGAGCTCCACCAACGTCTCCGAATGTTCCGAAACGAAAGCGATCGGGGTCACCAGTAACGCGACGCCATCGCGACCGGCTCGTATGATCTCATCCTCGGTTGACGGCCCAATCCATTCCAATCGTCCGACTTTGCTCTGGTAGCACACTACGGAATCAAGATCATCTCGCGCCAGCACCTTCCGAACGGCGGCGGCCGTCTGTTCAACCTGCCATTGATAGGGGTCGCCGGCGTCGATCACGCGCTTGGGCAAGCCGTGAGCCGAAAATAACAGCCGGATCGGTCGGTCTGTCTCCATGTTCGACAAAGCGCGTTCGATCAAATCAGCGTGTGCTTGTACCAAACCGTCGGCGGTCGGATAACACCCCACCGCTACGGTCGGTGCCTCAATGCCAAGACGCTCCGCGGCGCGCCGCCAATCTTTGATCGAAGACCCCGAGGTCGTGGTCGAATATTGCGGATAAAGCGGCAGCAGCACCACCTCGTCGGGCTCAAAGGCCGCCACCTCGGCGGCGGCCTGATCGCTCATCGGATGCCAATAACGCATGGCCATAACCACCCGCACCTCGCCATCCCGGTCAAGCGCGGCCTGCAACGCGGAGCCCTGGGCACAGGTCAGCTCGACCAGCGGCGAAGATCCGCCGATCTCTTGGTATATCTCCCTCGCAATTGGCGCCCGGCGCGACGAGATCACACGCGCAAGCAGCCAACGAAACGGTTGTGGTAATCCGATAATCGCTGGGTCGTTGAACAGGTTGAACAGGAACGGTCGAACCGCGTCGGGGCTATCCGGCCCACCAAGATTAAACAGAACAATCGCGATCCGCTTCATTCATCAATCCGACGCTGGTTACGCACGCAACAACGACGCCAGCGCGGCGACATGCTCGGGCGGGGTTTCCGGTACCACACCGTGGCCAAGATTGAATACGTGCCCGCCGCCCGACAGATCACCCAGGATCCGCTCGATCTCCGCCTCCATGGCACGACCACCAACCACCAGCATCAACGGATCCAAATTGCCCTGCACCACCGAGTCCTGTTGAAGATTGCTCGCTGCCCATTGCGTCGGGACGGTGGTGTCAATGCCAACCGCATCAACGCCTGTTGCACGAGCGTAGCCCTGATACGCCGCTCCTGCGCCGCGCGGAAAACCAATGATCGGCACATTGGGGTGAACCGCCTTTACCTGCCGGACAATCGCCGCGACGGGCTCCACACACCAGCGCCGAAACATTGGTTCCGGTAGGACACCGGCCCAGCTGTCAAAAATTTGCACCGCCTCGGCGCCGGCGCGCACTTGGCACACCAGATGACGGGCAATTGCTTCAATCAAAATATCGATTAAGGCGCCAAATCCATCCGGGTCGGAAAAGGCCCATCGCTTGATGTTTGCGAAATCTCGCGAGCTGCCACCCTCCACCATGTACGTCGCGACAGTCCAGGGCGCACCGGCAAAACCGATCAAGGCGGTTTTATCGTCCAGCGCATCCGCGACGCCGCTCAAGGTTTCGTAGACCGGGGCCAGGTGCGCCTCCAGATCCTTAAGGCTAAGAGCACTTATCGCTGCGCTATCGCGTACCGTTTCCACTACCGGTCCGTGTCCGGTTTCGAACGACACGTCGACCCCCAGAGCATCGGGTATCACCAAAATATCCGAAAACACAATCGCCGCATCCATGCCATACCGTTTGATCGGTTGCAGCGTCGCTTCAACCGCAAGCTTTGGGCGATAGCAGAAATCGAGAAAGTTCTTCGCGCTGCCGCGCAGCTCGCGATATTCCGGCAAATAGCGCCCAGCTTGGCGCATTAGCCAAAAGGGTGGCCTTGCCAATTGTTCGCCAGACAGGACCGCAAGCAGCGGTTTAGGACTCTTGGATGCCGTCACACCGCCCCCGATCGAAGTTCCGAATAAACCACTATTTCTAGGAATCCTTTAAAATTTTTAAAAGGTTTGTAGTAGTAGTGGATCCCTGTGAATAGCGGGAATTAGACCCTATCCACAATTCATTCAAGCCATGTGCGCATGGCTTACGCGGTCGCGCGATCCTTGTGGATCACGCGCTAATCACGGCTCTGAACCACGGGTCTAATAACGAGGATATCTGACATGGTGCTGGCCGGCCGATGATGCATTACCGCTATTAGCAGCGTTAAGGTCTGTTGTCCCGAGGTGAAAAAATCGTCGTGAAGTCATAGGGTATTCGGGTACCTTTTCCCCGGCCTTCGAATAAGTGCCGTCTTATCCACCGCTCCAGGCGGTTTGCTCACAGCTCCATGCGCAGCGTTCATCTCCACCTGATTTCGGATTCGACCGGTGAAACGGTTTCGACTGTGGCGCGCGCTGCGATCTCGCAGTTCGATGCGGTTGAGCCGGTGGAACACAGTTGGGCGTTGGTAAGGACCCATCAGCAGATCGAGAAAGTACTGAAGTCAGTGCGACGGCACCCAGGCGTGGTGCTCTATACGCTTGTTGAGTCAAAGCTCCGGACGATTCTTGAAAGTGGGTGCCACGATTTGGGCATCCCGTGCGTCAACGTGCTCGAGGGCGCGATGGATGTCTTGAGCCGGACACTCGATATCGAAGTTGGCCAATCGCCTGGCCGTCAGCACGCGCTTGACGCGGACTATTACCGCCGGATCGAGGCGATGCAGTTTGTGCTGTCACACGATGACGGCCAGATGCTGCATGATATTGACCGTGCGGACATCATTCTGGTTGGCGTTTCTCGCACCTCGAAAACACCGACCTGCATTTACCTGGCAAACCGCGGTATCAAGGCCGCCAATGTTCCGTTCGTCGGGCTCGATAATTTCCCCGAGAAGGTGATCGCCGACGCCGGGCCACTTGTGGTCGGTTTGACCACCAGCCCCGACCGCCTCGTGCAAATTCGCCGCAATCGCCTGATAACCATGAATGAAGAACGCGTCACCGATTACGTCGATCCCGACGTTGTTAAGAACGAGGTTGCCGAGGCTAGACGCCTATTCGGTCGTCAAGGCTGGCACGTGATCGACGTTTCGAGGCGATCGATCGAGGAAACCTCGGCGGCCATCTTGGAGCATTACCGCGAAACGCGAGACGAGGCCTGAGCGTGTCGCCAACTGTTGTTCTGGCTTCGGCGAGTTCGTCGCGCGCACAAATCCTGCGCGATGCCGGCGTGTCCTTCAAGGTAGACCAAGCGTCCATTGACGAAGATGCAGTGAAACAATCGATGCGTGCCGAAGAGACAGATGCGGAAGCGGTGGCGGTAACCTTGGCTGAGCTTAAAGCGATGCGCGTGTCGTCCCGGCACCCGGATGCGCTGGTGATCGGCGCGGATCAAATGCTCGATTGCAATGGCACTTGGTTCGACAAGCCGGTCAATACGGATGATGTTCGCGCACATCTCAAGGCACTAGCTGGCCGATCTCACGAGCTGATTACCGCAGCTTGTGTTGTGTCGGATGACAGCATTATCTGGCGTCATGTCGATCGCGCACGACTCACTATGCGTCAGCTTTCCGATCGATTTATAAACGCTTATCTAAAAGAATGTGGTGATAGCATACTCGGCTCGGTGGGGGCGTATCGAGTTGAAGGCTTGGGTATTCAGTTGTTCTCGCGCATCGACGGCAGCCATTTCACCATTTTAGGTTTGCCGCTTATTCCTTTGCTGGATCTCTTGCGCGCACACAAGGTAGTAGTCGAATGATTCTCACCGGCAAAGCAAAACTCGCCGGGGTTATTGGTTGGCCGATCTCCCATTCTCGATCTCCACGCTTGCATGGCTATTGGTTGCAGGAATACGGCGTTGACGGAGCATATCTACCGCTGCCTGTCGCACCTGATACGGTGACTGAGGCGCTACGAGCACTTCCTCTGCTCGGGTTCTCCGGCACCAATGTCACCGTGCCGCATAAAGAGGCGGCCCTTGCCACCGTGGATGAAGCGGATGCTCTGGCGCAACGCATCGGCGCGGTCAATACCATCGTGGTTCAAGAAAATGGACGATTGTTCGGGAGTAATACCGACGGATTCGGATTCATGGAGAATCTGACCGCAGGCGCGCCAAGTTGGTCGAGCGATCGTCCAGTTGTGGTGCTTGGCGCAGGCGGCGCTTCTCGAGCAATTATTGTTGCACTAATTGATTCGGGTGTGTCAGAGCTTCGTATTTGTAATCGGACTGATGCGCGAGCGGTGGCTTTGGCCAAGGAGTTCGGTGGTCCGTGCAAAGTCGAGCCTTGGGAAAGGCGAAGTGCGTGTTTGGAGGACGCCGGCTTGCTGGTTAACACCACCACGCTTGGCATGGCCGGATCGGAGTCGCTGTCCATCGAGCTCGACCGACTACCGGATGATGCCGTGGTCACCGATCTTGTTTATGTGCCGCTGGTGACGCCACTGCTGGCAGCGGCCTCGGCGCGTGGGCTGCGCACGGTTGACGGCCTTGACATGCTGTTGCACCAAGCACGGCCAGGTTTCGCCGCTTGGTTCGGTCGTGAACCCGAAGTTACCGATGCGCTTCGTCGATTTGTGCTCGAGGACCTGTGACTCGCCGCCGGCAGCACAAGCGACCTTTGCGGCTCGGCATTACCGGATCGATCGCCATGGGCAAGAGCGAGGCGGCGCGCATGTTTCGTCGCCTCGGCGTGCCGGTGTTCGACGCCGACGCTGAGGTGCATCGGCTGTTGGCGCCAGGCGGCGCCGGTTTTCTGCCGGTCGCCGAAACGTTTCCAGGCGCCGTCGTCGATGGCGTCATCGACCGAAACAGGCTTGGCGCACTGGTATTCGATGACACTCCGGCGTTGAAGCGTTTGGAATCGATCCTCCACCCACTGGTCGGACGCGGCCGCGCGGGATTTATGCGGCGCGCAACCGCCATGCGGGTCCCGGTCGTCGTGCTCGATATCCCTCTGTTGTTCGAGACCGGCGGTGAAAAGGCGGTTGACTATGTCGCGGTCGTAAGCGCGCCGGCACATGTTCAACGTCGACGGGCCCTGCGCCGTCCCGGCATGACCGTGGCCAAGTTCGAATCGATTCTTGCTCGCCAGGTTCCGGATCGTGAAAAACGCCGCCGTGCCGACTTCGTGATTCCAAGCGGCCTGGGCCGACGCACGGCGTTGCAGGCCATCCGCCGCATCCTCGGTATACTGGCCGCCGAGCGATCTCCAATGCCGACCCGGAGCCACTATGCGTGAAATCGTGCTGGACACCGAGACCACCGGCCTTGACCCCAATTCAGGTCATCGGGTGATCGAGATCGGCTGTATCGAGATGATCAATCACATCGCCACCGGCCGCACGTTTCACGAATACCTAGACCCCGAACGTGACGTGCCCGAGGACGCCGCGCGCGTCCACGGCATCACCTCCGACATGCTTAAGGGCAAACCACTGTTTGCTGATAAGGCCGAGGCGTTGGTCGAGTTTCTGGGTGACGCCAAGCTGGTCATTCACAACGCCGCCTTCGATCTCGGCTTCTTGAATGCCGAATTCGCCAAACTCGATCGCGCGTCGATCCCGGCATCGCGGGCGATCGATACGGTCCAGCTCGCACGGCGCAAGTTTCCCGGCTCGCCGGCCAGCCTGGACGCGCTTTGCAAGCGCTTCGATATCGACAATTCGGCACGCACCAAACACGGTGCGCTGCTCGATGCGGAGTTGCTCGCCGATGTTTATATCGAGCTGATCGTCGGGCGTCAGCCGGGCCTCGGCCTTGCCGCCGGCAGCGACCCCGGCGCGATCGAGATCGCGCCGACCGACCGCACGCCGCGTCCACCCCGGCCGCATGCGGCAAGCGCCGACGAACGCGCCGCGCACGCGAAATTTCTGGAAAAGCTAAAAGATCCGATCTGGCGTCAATAACGCCGGGCTGTCGCCCGGTTATCGACTCAGACTAGTTGATTGTCGCGTCGGGCGCCGCTCCGGATTGCTGGTTCGCCTCTTCGGACTGGCGGTACAGCGACAGAAAATCGATCGGATCGAGCATCAGGGGCGGAAAACCGCCTTCGCGGGTGCAATCGGCGAGCACGCGGCGCGCAAATGGGAACAGCAAACTGGGTCCCTGAATCATGATCGCGGGCCGAACTTGCTCGGGCGGAACGTTCTTGACGAAAAACACGCCGCTATAGGTGAGTTCGGCAAGAAACGTGACCTCTTCGTCATGCATTGCCCGCGCCGTGATCTGCAGCTCTACTTCGTGATTGTCGTTGCCGAGAGGGCGGCCATTCACGGTGACCGATATTTCGAACTTGGGTTGCTCGCGCTGGCTCAGCGCTTCGGGCGCATTCGGATTTTCGAAGGAAAGGTCCTTGATATATTGCGCCCGCATGGCGAATTGCGGTCGGCTTTCCTGATCCGCCGCCGCTCCGCCGTCGCCGCTACCCGTTTCGTCTGCCATGGTGCCTCTAACCCCGATGAGTGGCGCTGGCTATCATGGATGTGGATGCGAGACAACCTCGACTGCTTGGCCGAGCCGAACACGCACCATAGCGGCGTTGATGAGTTCTAAACCGGTCATCGCGCGAATGAATCCCCAGTGGCTGACCACCAATGTTTCGGAGTGTTCGGGGTCATCGACCATGACTTGGTGGAAACGATCGGCGCGGACGCGTACGTCGTCGTGGCTTTCTTCCTCGCGCGACCACCAGCGTTCTTCGAGGGGTGGGAAGCGAACCGCCGGCCAGCGCGGCGTTAAGTGTGAAGCCAGTGTGCCGACATCGCACGACCAGGCAAATCGCTCGCGCACCAGCGGGTCAACCGTGATCGGCGCGTCAAGCGTGTCGGCGACAATGCGAGCGGTCTGAAGCGCCCGGGTATAGGGCGAGGCAATAATGCGTGTGACGCTCGGTGTGCGATCCTGCAGGGCACTTGCGGCGTCGGCCACCTGAGCGCGCCCGTCCTCGGTCAACGACGGATCCTCGATACCCGGGTCGGTCCGGGTGGCGCCGTACACAACGTTGAACTCGGACTGACCGTGACGCATCAGAATCATTGGCGCGGGGGCTCCGGGCGCTTGTCGACCCGTTTATCCGGCGAATTAGGCGTCACGTCGGTATAGGTCACGTCGATCACTGTTTCGTTGCCTCGGCGCCGCGTTCGTCGCGCCAGATATTTCAACAGCAAGTATATGGCCCCGAGCCGTATCGGCGGTATAAGCAGCAATACGCCGAAAAAATCGGTGAAAAACCCGGGAATCAGCAGCAACAGGCCGCCGAAAGCGCGGGCCAGCTCAACCAAGGCCTCTGCGACGGGTGGTTCGTCGCGGCCGAACGTCTCACGCGCACGCGCTGGGAGGGAGAGGCCTTGGAATCGCAGGGCATAAATCCCCACGACCGCGGTCAGAACGGTCAATCCAAGAGTGGCGCCGACGCCAATCTGCTGGCCGACCAACACGAAACCGGCGATTTCGATTAAGGGCAGCGCTAGAAATAAAACTGGGATCAGGATAGCCATGCTTGTCCCGGCAGGTTGGACACCCCATGTGGGGCCAAACGAAGACATTTGCCAGCGTCTGGACCGCGCGCGGGCAAAGTTCTACAGTGAACGCGCTCTCTTGTCCCGACCCCACGACCACGAACGCGTCTGTGTTACGGCGCTGTGGCGAGACGAAGCCCATATGCAAGGATCTGGCCTTCTAGAAATTGTGCTGCTCGCGATGGTCGCGGGATTTCTGGTGCTGCGCTTGCGCCGGGTCCTGGGGCGTCGGACCGGGCATCAACCGCCGCCTGAGCGTTTCCCGCGCGAGTCCGATGATTCCGGCGACACGGTGATCCAGCTGCCCGATCGTGGCCGCAACGGCGACGAAGCAGCGAGCGCGGAAGATGCTGGCCCGCCACCACCGCCAAAACCAACGGTGGGCGAGCCCTCTGGCATGACCCAGATCAAGATCTCCGATCCGACGTTCGAGGAAAGCGAATTTCTCGACGGCGCTCGGATGGCCTTCGAGATGATTCTCGACGGCTTTGCCGAAGGCGACAAGAAACGGTTGAAATCCCTGTTGGCTCCCGCCGTCTACGAAGGGTTCGCGAACGAGATTGACCGCCGCGAACGTGCCGGTGAGCGGTTGGAAACGACCTTGGTATCATTCGTGTTGGCCGACATCATTAATGCCGCAATGGTTGGGCGCAAGGCGCGGTTGACCGTGAAGTTCATGACCGAGCAGGTCAATGTGCTGCGCGACTCCGCCGACGAAGTGGTCGAGGGCGATGCCGCGGTGGTTGCCAAGATCACCGATATTTGGACCTTCGAACGCGACACGCGCGGCCGCGATCCCAACTGGCAACTAGCTGAGACTCGCAGCGAAGACTAACCGCGTGGGTCGCGTCAGAACGTCTTTGGCCCGATGAAACTTTCAATAATTGTTCGTGATTTCTTGGCCCTTGGGCTGGCGGGGTTGACCGTGCTTGTCTCGAGCTGTGCGCCGAAGGAAGAACCGCCAGAGAATTTGGTGTTGTCGGCGGTGTCGTATCAAGCGTTGCCGGGTTGGACGCAGGATGCGCAAGGCGAAGCGCTGGTGGCCCTGCGCAAGAGTTGCACTCGTTTGCTGGGTTTGCCCGACGATCGATCGATGGGGGCCGAGGGGATCGCGGGCACGGTGGCGGAATGGCGCCCGGCATGCCAGGCGCTTGAGTCCTTGGCCGACGGCGATGCAACGGCGCGCGCCTATTTTGAGCGCTGGTTCGACCCGTTCGCCGCTTCCAACAACGATCAGGCCGAAGGCTTGTTCACCGGATATTACGAGGCCTCGCTGAACGGCTCGCGCACACGCTCGGCGCAGTACGCGACGCCTTTGCATGCTCGTCCGAGCGATCTTGTCATGGTCGATCTCGGCGAATTCCGTGATCATTTGAAGGGCGAGCGGATCGCTGGCCGGGTTCGTGACGGCCGACTAAAACCTTATGAACAGCGGGCGGAGATCGTTTCGGGCGCGCTCACCGCGCGTGATCTTGAAATTGTCTGGGTCGACGATCCGGTCGACGCGTTTTTTCTGCAAATCCAGGGATCGGGGCGGATCGCGCTTGATGACGGCAGCGAAATACGCGTCGGCTACGCGGGGCAGAACGGCCATCCTTACACCGCGATCGGCAAAGTGCTGATCGAGTCCGGCGCTTTGACGCGCGAGGCCGTGTCGATGCAGTCGATCCGCACCTGGCTGGAGGCAAATCCGGCGCGGGCCGACGAGGTGATGAATCAAAATCGCTCGTATGTTTTCTTTGATGTTCTCGACGGCGAGGGACCGCTCGGCGCGCAGGGCATCGCGCTTACGAGCGAGCGTTCGTTGGCCGTCGATCGCAAGTTCCTGCCATTGTCCGTGCCGATCTGGCTCGACTCGGTGGCGCCGCTCCCTGACGGGTCGGGCGAGCGCCCTTTGCGGCAACTGATGATCGCGCAGGACACCGGTGGCGCGATCCGAGGTCCGGTGCGTGGCGATGTGTATTGGGGCCATGGATCGGACGCGGCGGCGATCGCCGGGCGCATGAAAAGCCGTGGCCGCTACTATCTTCTACTGCCGAAAACGCTGTCGGTGCCGGTCGCCGCTTACTAGTCGTCTTTACGTGTGTCTGAAACGCGGGTCAGAAAACTCACGCCCATGGTCATGTTGGCGAACCAGCGCACTTCGCAGTCATAGGCACTGCCGTCGGAGATCCTTAAGCGGACGAGCCTTGGGCAGTCGAAATAACTCCCGAACTCCAGTTTGGCGCCGCTATCCGAGATATCTCGCACCACGCAATCCATGACCGACTGGTCTTTGTTGAACGACAGACTCGCGCCTTTAAATATCCGCTGGCGGGTGTTTGAGCGGTTATTGTTTCGGATTTGCGGGTCGATTGTTTGTGCGCCCTTAATCAGCGCTCGGCCGACAATCGAGTCCGACTGAGTCGGGATGAAGCGTTTGGCCGTTGGCGCACTGTCCCGCACCTTGGTTTCCACGGGCAATGATGGCGAGGTCCGTCGCCGCCAGGTCTCGGTCATGTCCTCGGCGGTCGCAACCACGCCATTGGCTTGCGTCTCGTCGCCGACCCGGCGGAGGCTGAGGCTCAATACCCGCTCTTCGCCGAACTCGTCGCGCAGTCGCGCCGGGTGATTACTGACGAAGTATCCATCAGCGGCGACCCGGGCGAGCAATGAGCTGACTTCGGTGTTGGTATCGTCGACGAATACTGATCCAAGCGTCTTGCCGATCAGATCGCCCGTGTCGCGGCCCGTCAGGTAACGGGCCGCCATGTTCATCCGCGTAATGGTTCCGTCCGAGCCGGTCTCAAATATCGCGGTTGTCGCGCCGTCCATGATCAACTGCAACCATTCCACCGAGCCGCCGGAGGCCTGCCCTTTTTCTTTCTGCGGCTGATCCGCTTCCTTGATCGCGAGTTGCGCGCGGATGCGCGCGACCAGCACCGGCCGGTCCAGCGGCATCGAAACGCAGTCATTCGCGCCGCTTTCCAGCGCCCGCACGGTCTCCGTGGAACCCGATTCCGGCGTTACCATGATTACAGGAAGGTCGGATGCAGGGTGCGTTTTCCGAATTTTGGCTAGGAGATTTCGCGCTTTGGTTGCCGAGGCGCTGCCGTCGAGAAGGACCAGGTCAAACCCGCCTCTTTCCAGCCGCTTCGACGCTCGCACACCAAATGTCACAGTTTCGACCGCAAATCCGGCAACCGCCAGCCGCTCCTGGTGCTGTTTCCAGTCGCCTGAGCTGGTCTCGACGACCAGAATGTTGGCGGTTATCTCCTTGGGTTTCGCGCTTTGACGGGCGCGCGCGATTTTTACGGCCATGCGTTGATGCGCCTAATGTGATCCTTAGTACTATGTGAAATTGGTCCCCGGCGGATTGCGGGCAAGCTGGAGCACTGGCTTGCCTCGGAGCCGATTGCGCTCCTATGTGGAAAAACTGGACGGTTTCGGGTGCGGCGGTTAGGTTCGCGCCCGATTTCCACGGGAATTTGAAAGGAATGCCGCATGGCGCGCGATGCCGTCGATGTCGGCCTGTTCGTGACATGCTTGGCCGACCTGTTCCGGCCAAGTGTCGGCTTTGCGGCGGTAAAGCTGCTCGAGGACGCCGGCTGCCGTGTTCACGTACCAGCGGCGCAGACTTGTTGCGGGCAGCCCGCGTTCAATAGCGGCGATTTCAAGTCAGCGCGCGCCGTTGCCGCCCAAGTCATCAAGGCTTTTGACGAGTTCGATTACGTCGTCGCGCCGTCGGGTTCGTGCGCTGGCATGATCCGGGCTCATTACTTGGAATTGTTCGAGGACGACCCGACCATGACGGCGCGCGCCCAAGCGCTGGCGGATCGAACCTATGAACTCGTCTCGTTTCTCACCGACGTGCGCGGCGTGGACCGGGTCGAGGCACGCTACGATGGTGTGGCGACCTATCACGATTCCTGCTCGGGCTTGCGTGAGCTCGGCATCAAGGACCAGCCGCGCCGGCTGCTCGCAAGTGTCGAGGGACTAACCCTCCACGAGCTTCCCGGCGCCGAGGAGTGCTGCGGCTTCGGCGGTACGTTTTGCGTCAAATATCCCGATGTCTCGGTCAAGATCGTCTCGGAGAAGACCGCCGATATCGCCGGCACGTTTGCCGATATCTTGCTTGCCGGTGATCTCGGTTGCCTGATGAACATGGCGGGTCGTCTGAGCCGTGAAGGCCGAACGGTGAAAGTTCGCCACGTCGCCGAAGTTCTGGCCGGCATGACCGACACGCCGCCCATTGCCGGCAGTGAAAGCGACGGCGCGCAATGAGCTCTTGGCCACTTGGTTACCGAATTTGCGTCCGAGGCCGCGCCTGATGCAGATCACCACACCCGATTTCAAGACGAACAGCCGCTCGGCGATCGCGGACGAACATTTGCAAAGTGCGCTCGGCACGCTGCGGACAAATTTCTCGCGGAATCGCTCGGCCGCGGTCGAGCGGCTGCCTGAATTCGACGCGTTGCGTGACGCCGGGCGCGATCTGAAGAACCACATACTCGAGAACCTCGACGTCTATCTCGAAAGGTTCGAAGCCAAGGCAATCGAGGCTGGAAGCGTGGTTCACTGGGCCAAAACGCCCGAGCAAGCACGCGAGATCATTGCCGGGCTGTGCGAGTCGGTTGATGCGCGCGTGGTCGGCAAAGCAAAGTCGATGATCGCCGAGGAAATCGCCCTCAATCCGTTCTTAGAGCAGCGTGGGTTTGAGGTGCGCGAAACCGATCTCGGCGAATATATCATCCAGCTCGCCGATGAGCCGCCGAGCCATATTATCGGACCGGCAGTGCACAAGACCGTCGACCAGGTCGCCGATCTGTTCGCCGAGCATCACGCGCAATACGGCAAGACCGAACGGCTCACCGAAGGCCCCGATCTGGTGGCCGAGGCGCGCGAGGTCCTGCGCGACAAATATTTCGAAGCCGATGTCGCGATCACCGGAGCGAATTTTCTAATCGCCGAAACCGGGTCGACGGTCATCGTCACCAACGAAGGCAACGGCGATATCCTGCAGGGCTTGGCCGGGATGCATATCGTGTTGGCGAGCCTCGAGAAGGTGATCCCGACCCTCGATGACATGGCCACGATCATGCGCCTGCTTGGCCGGTCGGCGACCGGTCAGGACATGGCGGCGTATACGACACTCACCACCGGACCACGCCGCAACGGCCACACCGACGGGCCCGAACAGGTTCACATTGTGCTGCTCGACAATGGGCGCAGCGAGATGCTGGGCACGCCGTTGCAAGAAGTCCTGCGCTGCATTCGCTGCGGCGCCTGCATGAACCACTGTCCGGTTTATGGCGCGGTCGGCGGCCATGCCTATGGCTGGGTCTATCCGGGGCCGATCGGCGCCGTGATGACCCCGGCGCTGATCGGTGTCGAAAAAGGCGGCAATCTGCCGAACGCTTCCACTTTCTGTGGCAAATGCGAGCAGGTTTGTCCGATGCGCATTCCGCTGCCCAAGATGATGCGTCACTGGCGTCGTATGGAGTTCGAGGCCGCGTTGCCGCCAACCAGCCAGCGTTTCGGTCTGGCCGTCTGGGCCTGGCTCGCGAAGCGGCCCGCCTTGTATCAAGCCATGACCGGGATAATCGCCCGCGTGCTTGGCCTTGTGGCCGGCGGACGCCGCAAATTTTCCCACTTGCCTCTCGCGGGCGGTTGGACCGGGGGTCGTGACTTGCCGGCGCCCGAGGGCCGAACGTTCCAAGCGCAATGGGCCGCGCGAGGCGGCTCGAGGGCCAAACCATGAGCGCGACACGAGACGCCATACTCGGCGGTATCCGTAAAAGCCTCGGGCGTGGCGCGGCCGCGCCGCCGGTTCACCCAGAGGCGGCGCCGATACCGGCGCGCGGCCAACTCGATGTGGCGGCACGCATGAAGCTGTTCCAGGATCTCGCCGAGTCGGTCGCGGCGACGGTCACGCACATATCGGATGCAGCCGCTTTGCCGGCTGCGATTGCCGACTATCTGACTGGCCAAAATCTGCCAGCCAACGCGCTTGCCACCAGTGATGCTTACTTCGACGAAATTCCGTGGGACGAGCGTCCGACGCTAGAGATTACACGTGGTGCGCCCGGTAAGGATGACGCCGTGGTGATCACCAGGGCGAAGTCGGCGGTTGCCGAAACCGGGTCTTTGGTCATGGCTGGGGATCGATCAAACCCCCATCTCGCGAACTTTCTGCCGGAAACGTCGATCGTCGTGCTTGATGCCGACCGCATTGTCGGAACGTTCGAGGAAATATGGCCCGCGGCGCGGGGTCCGGCCGACTTGCCGCGCACGCTCTCTTTTGTCACGGGCCCGTCGCGCACGGGCGACATCGGCCTCAAGATCGAACTCGGCGCGCACGGACCCCGCCGGGTCCACATTGTAATCGTCGATTCCGATGGCCAAGGCATCGCGTAAACAAGGTGACGCCGCGCGGCCCGGTCGTGCCGCGCCGAAAGGCCTGTCCGAAGAAGATCTAGCCCTGTGGCGGCATGTCACGCGCGCCGATGTCCGCCTGCCTGGCCGAGACTACGTGGAACCGGATTTCGCACCCGACGAGGCACCCCTCGAACCACCGATTGAACCGGACGCGGACGGTGCGCCACCGCGAACGCCTTCTAGTGCCCGCGACGACCCGCCGCTTGAAGTAGGGCGCGCCACCGGCGTCGACAAACGCACGGCACAACGCCTGCGCCGCGGCCAGCTCGATATCGAGGCACGACTCGATTTGCACGGTTTGACCCAAACCGAGGCGCATCGAGCGCTCAACGGCTTTCTGGCCGACGCTCAAGCGGCGGGCAAACGGTGCGTGATCGTGATTACCGGGAAAGGTCGGCGTGACGATGCCGACAGCGGGGTGTTGCGCCGCGCGGTGCCGCATTGGCTCGACCAGCCGCCCAATCGCGCCCGTATCATCGCGGTCCGGCACGCTCAGCCGCGCCACGGTGGCGATGGCGCGCTCTACGTCTTGCTTAGAAAAGCGCGGTAACGGCGCCGCCGACAACCGGCTGCGACGCCGTTACCAAATCAGGGTTCACTCAATCGTCACAGTAACGCGGCGATTTTTCGGTTCGTGCACGCCATCGGCGGTGGGCACCAGCAAATCGGTCTCGCCGACGCCTGTGTCCGCCAGCTTGTTGCCGGCAAGTCCAAGACCTTCGAGTGCGCCACGGACCGATTTCGCGCGCCGTTCGGAAAGATCTTGGTTGTAATCCGCGGTTCCGCTGGCATCGGCGTGGCCGACCAATTTCAGGTTATCGGCATCAGCGCTCCAATCGCCGGCGATCTCGTTAACCACGCGACCGCCTATATCGCTCAGCTTGTCCGAGTCGAGGTCAAAGAAAATGGTGTAGAACTTTGTCGGTTCGACCATAGGTTCGGGCACCGCGGCCACCGGCGCCGGCGCCATGGCTGCTTCGACCTGCGCCATCGCTGAATCAAAACCGCCGCGACAGCGCGAGATGTCATCCGGCTGGAAATTCTCTTCCTGCTCCTGCATCCAGCAATCGAACATGACCTGTGCTTGCGAGCTCGGCCCCGGCACTTGGGTCGCCGCGCCCTGGTCGAGTGCCGCTACCAGGCGGTTTCTGGCGCTGGTCAATGCGGTGACCTTGTCCTCCGGCAGCTGACGCGCCGCAATTTCCTCCGGCGATGGCGGGCTGCCGCCTGAGACCGCGAGCGCGCGGCCGGCAAATACGTCGGAATCCTGGTAGTCGCCTTCGTCGAATTCGCTTTGCGACAGGTCGATATAGCCACCACGCAGCCCGGTGTCGAAGGCGCCGTCCGGCGCAGAGGCTTGCTTCGCCTTGTCCAATTGGTAGCCGCAGCTGGTCACTGCGAGTGCGCCGAGCAATACAATCACCAGTCGCAATTGACAGAACCCAAACCCAGTCATTATTCGCTCCCATTTCAAGAAACACTTTGGTGCCGCCATGGCCTTCCAGCGTGGCGCCGCCGACCATTTCAGATCAGTATACTTAAGCGCAGACTCACAACGTTACGCAAGCGAACCAATAAATGCGTCATATGACAACACGTTAGCTCGCCGCGGCGGATTCAGCCGATACAACCAGTTCGGGTGAAAAGGCGGGCGCAGGCGCCCTCCGCGAGATGGGCGATTGTCTAGAGGATGAACTTACTGAGGTCGGCGTTGCGCACCAGGTCGCCGATATTGTCTTCGACGAACGCGGCATTAACGGTGACGGTCGTGCCCGGGCTGTCGGTGGCGGTGAAGCTGATTTCCTCGAGCAGCCGTTCCATCACCGTATGCAAGCGGCGCGCGCCGATATTCTCGACACCTTGATTGACCTCCTCGGCCAGGCTGGCGATTGAGTCGATCCCATCGTCGGTGAAGTCCAGCGTCACCTCTTCGGTGCCCATCAGCGCCGTATACTGGCGGATCAGCGAGTTCTCGGGTTCGGTGAGAATTCGCCTGAGATCATCCTTCGACAGCGGTTTTAGTTCGACCCGTATCGGTAGGCGCCCCTGCAGCTCGGGCAGCAAGTCGGCGGGCTTGGAGAGGTGAAAGGCGCCCGAGGCGATAAACAGAATATGGTCGGTGTGGACTTGGCCATATTTGGTCGCCACCACAGTGCCTTCGATCAACGGCAGCAGGTCGCGCTGCACGCCTTCACGGCTCACGTCGGCGCCAAATTTCTCACTGCGCGCACAGATCTTGTCGATCTCATCGAGGAACACGATGCCGTTCTGCTCGACCGAGCCGATCGCCTCGCGCACCACTTTCTCTTCGTCCAAGAGCTTGTCGCTCTCCTCTTCCATCAGCGCTTCATAGCTTTCCTCGACACTCATGCGCCGACGCTTGGTGCGTCCGCCCATCGCCTTGCCGAGAATTTCATTGAGGTTGATCATGCCCATCTGAGCGCCGGGCATGCCCGGAATGTCGAAGGTTGGCATGCCCTGCATACCGGCATCGGCAAGCTCGAGCTCGATCTCTTTCTCGGCTAAACTGCCTTCGCGCAGCATCTTGCGGAATTTTTGGCGCGTATCGTTGCTTGAGTTCTCGCCGACCAGGGCGTCGAGCACGCGATCTTCGGCGGCCGTCTCGGCGCGCGTGCGGACTTCGGCGCGCAGCTTTTCGCGAGTCATGGCGATCGCCGATTCCAACAGATCGCGGACGATCGATTCGACATCGCGGCCGACATAGCCGACCTCGGTAAATTTTGTTGCTTCAACCTTGACGAAAGGCGCCTCGGCGAGCCGCGCGAGTCGGCGCGCGATCTCGGTTTTGCCAACCCCCGTCGGGCCGATCATCAGAATATTCTTTGGCAGCACCTCTTCGCGCAAATCGTCGTCAAGTTGCATGCGCCGCCAACGGTTTCTAAGCGCAATTGCCACCGAACGCTTGGCGTCGTCTTGGCCGATTATGAACCGGTCGAGCTCGGAGACGATCTCGCGGGGGCTGAAATTGGTCATGTCGCGTCCTCGATCTTCTCCAAAACCACCGACTCGTTGGTGTAAATGCAAATCTCCGCCGCGATCGCCATCGCCCTGCGCGCAATGGTTTCGGCGTCGAGATTGTCATCATCCTTCAGCGCCCGGGCCGCCGCGAGCGCGAACGAGCCGCCCGAACCGATGCCGATCAGACCGTCCTCCGGCTCGAGCACATCGCCGGTGCCGGTCAGCACCAGCGACACATTGGCGTCCGCGACCGCCATCATCGCTTCCAGCCGACGCAAATAGCGGTCGGTGCGCCAGTCCTTTGCCAGCTCGACACAGGCACGCATCAGCTGCCCGGGATACTGCTCCAGCTTGGCTTCGAGCCGTTCGAACAACGTAAACGCGTCCGCCGTGGCGCCGGCGAACCCAGCGACGATCGAGCCGTCGCCGAGTCGGCGCACTTTGCGCGCGTTCGATTTGATCACGGTCTGGCCCAGTGTGACTTGGCCGTCGCCGGCAATCACCACATGACTGCCCTTGCGCACGGACAGGATCGTCGTACCGTGCCAGGTTGCATCGTTTCCGCTTGTCATCAATTTCCGTGGCGTGGTGGGTCGCTGTCGCGAAAGGAGCCCTTATACCAAAGGAACCAGAGATTGAATGATTTGACCGGGATGATTTTTGCCGCCGGTTAGGAGCGGTCCTGGCCGGCGTCCGAGTCCGCCGGCCAAACCAAAAGTCTCGCCGCGGTCTCGAACGCGGCGCCGTAGTGTTTCCCACTTCAAGCGGACCGCGACGCGGCCGGCGGTAAAAAGCACCCGGCCTTCGGTGGCGTGGCTCGACGCGCCGGATGCGTTGCGCCGCTTGCCCGATGGCCCCGCATCGCGCCGCGCGGCGCGCCTACCCGGCGAGGCGATCCACGCCATCAAATCAATCAATATCTGGTTCCTTTGGTACCTATCTGGCGATATTCCGGCATCATTCAAGCCCGCCGGGCCAGCCTTTCGCGCGACCGCGCTTCCTGATAAAAGGGCCGCGCAATTTCAGGCGAGGAACGCCATGCGTCAAGCCAGTGTTGAACGCACCACCAAAGAAACCACGATTTCAGCCAACCTGGCGCTGGACGGCACTGGTGTGTACCAGGTGTCGACCGGCATCGGATTTCTCGACCACATGCTCGAACAGCTGTCGCGGCACAGCTTGATCGACTTGACGGTGAAGGCCGAAGGCGATCTGCACATCGACTTCCACCACACGACCGAGGATACTGGTATCGTGATCGGCGAAGCCGTCGCCCAGGCGCTCGGCGATCGCCGCGGCATCACGCGCTATGGCAATGCGCTGGTCCCAATGGACGAGACGCTGACGCGGGTCGCGATAGACCTGTCGAACCGGCCATACTTGGTCTGGAAAGTCCATTTCACCAAGCCCAAGCTCGGCGAAATGGACACCGAGCTGTTCAAAGAGTGGTTCCAGGCGTTCGCTCAAGCCGCCGGCGCGACCGTCCATGTCGAAAATCTGTATGGCGAGAACAACCACCACATTGTCGAGTCCTGTTACAAGGGATTGGCGCGCAGCTTGCGCGCGGCGATCGCGATCGATCCGCGCGCCGCTCAGGCGGTGCCGTCTACCAAAGGGGTTCTTGGCTCGGGCGCCACGGACGTCTGACGTGAAGATCTACACCTTTTATTTGAAACCTGGCGAAACACCGCTGGAGGCGGCGATTGCGGTGCCGGAGCGCTTTTCCATCGCGGCGTTGCTGTTCGGTTTTCTCTGGGCGCTGTATCGCCGTCTATGGTTGATTGCAATCGTGATCTTTGGCGTTCAGCTAGGGCTACCTTATGCGACAGAGCTGGTAAGTCTCCCGCCGGCATTAGGTTCCGTCGCCTTACTCGCGTTCGGCATTTACGTTGGTTGCAGTGCGAATGATTGGCGGCGCGAAAAGCTGGAGCGCAACGGCTATGCGATGGCCGGGCTTGCGGCCGGCCGCGATTTGGAAGAAGCGGAACGCCGGTTTTTTGGCAGCGTGAATGAACGCCGCTCCTCGGCAGCTCCGCCAACGCCACCGGTATTGCCGCGCGCATTCGGCACCGCTTAGGTATGACAGTTGCGATCATTGACTACGGCTCGGGCAATCTCCGATCTGCGGCCAAAGCGTTCGAACGCGCGGCCGATGAAACAGGGGTCGGTGAAACGGTAGTGGTCACATCGGATGCCGACAAAGTTGCCGAAGCCGACCGGGTGGTGCTGCCGGGTGTCGGCGCGTTTGGTGACTGTCTGGCTGGGCTCGAAGCTGTTCCCGGCATGCGCGATGCGTTGGACAGCGCGGTCGTCGACGCCGGCCGGCCGTTCCTCGGCATTTGCGTCGGCATGCAGTTGATGGCCGATCATGGTACCGAGCACGGCGTGCATTCGGGATTTGGTTGGATCCCCGGCGAAGTGCGGCCGATCGAACCGGCGGACCCGACGCTCAAGATTCCCCACATGGGTTGGAACGAACTCATTGTGGAACATGACCACCCGGTGTTGGATGGATTGGGTACTGGCGCACACTGTTATTATGTGCATAGCTATCAATTATACGTGGACAACTCGGACCATAGACTTGCCCGTACCGATTATGCTGGGCCAATAACCGCGGTGGTTGGACGTGACAACATGGTTGGCACCCAGTTTCATCCGGAAAAGAGTCAGCAGGTCGGCTTGCAATTGATTGGCAATTTTTTGAAATGGCGGCCGTGATGCCGGATCTGTCGGTGGCGAAAACAGAGCAATTCGGCCCAGGTGAACTGGTGGAGCTGTGCACGGCGACCGTTGACGCAATTCGCGACGGCATCGGTTTCGGTTGGGTGCGGGCCCCGACGCGCCAACGCCTCGAGGCCTATTGGCGCGGTGTCGTATTGGTTCCCGAGCGAGTTCTTTTCCTCGGCCGCGTGGACGGATCGGTCGCCGGATCGGTGCAGTTGGTCAAGCCACCTCCGGCCTATGAGGCGGTGCATTTTACCACGCACATAGAGACGCACTTCGTAGCCCCTTGGGCACGCGGCCACGGCCTCGCCAAAGTTCTTTTGGAAGCAGCGGAGGCAGAGGCGCGCGACGGCGGTTTCAGCGTCATGCGGCTCGACGTACGCGCGACGCAGGACCGTGCGATTGCGCTTTATGAAAGTTCGGACTACCGACGGTGGGGAACGCTCGACAATTACCACAAAGTCAACGGCGAAATGATTGCCGGTCATTTTTATGTCAAGACTTTGGCATGAGTAGTGCCCTAACCTTGTATCCGGCGATCGATCTCAAGGACGGCGCATGCGTGCGCTTGGTTCGGGGCGATATGGAACAGGCGACCGTGTTCTCGGACGACCCGGCCGGTCAAGCGCAGGCCTTCGAAGTGGCGGGCTTCACCTGGCTCCACGTCGTCGACCTAAATGGCGCGTTTGCCGGAAGACCGGTCAACGGTGATGCGGTGGCGGCGATCGTCGCGGCGACCGGTCTCAAAGTGCAGCTCGGTGGCGGAATCCGTGATCTTGCAACCATTGAGGATTGGCTCAAGCGCGGCGTCACGCGCGTCGTGCTCGGCACCGTCGCGCTCAAGAACCCCCCATTAGTGGAGGAAGCGTGTAAAGCGTTTCCGGGCCAGATTGCAGTCGGCATCGACGCGCGCAACGGGCGGGTTGCCGTCGAAGGTTGGGCGGAAGTCTCGGACATGGATGCGCGCGAGCTTGGCCTACGATACCGGGATGCCGGTGTCGCGGTGATCATCCATACCGACATTGACCGCGACGGCGCCATGGTCGGCATGAACGTTCAGGCTACCGCCGATTTTGCGCGCGGCCTCGGTACGCCGGTGATCGCGTCCGGTGGCGTCACCTCGCTCGATGATCTCGCGGTCTTAAAAGACGTGGCGGACGCCGGCATTGTCGGCGTGATCTCTGGCCGCGCGCTTTACGACGGACGCATCGATCCTGTGGCCGCGCTCGCACTGTTGGCCGCGTAGTGCTCAAGGTCCGCGTCATACCGTGTCTTGACGTCAAGGGCGGCCGCGTCGTTAAGGGCGTCAACTTCGTCAATCTCATCGACGCCGGCGATCCGGTCGAGCAAGCGCGCGTCTACGACCGCGAAGGGGCGGACGAGCTGTGTTTTCTCGACATCACCGCGTCGAGCGACGACCGCAATATCATTCTCGATGTCGTCTCACACACGGCCGAGGTGTGTTTCATGCCGCTCACCGTCGGCGGCGGAGTGCGTGACCTCGACGACATTCGCAATTTGCTGCTTGCCGGCGCCGACAAGGTCTCGATCAACACGGCGGCGGTGAAGCGGCCTGATTTCGTGCGCGAAGCAGCGGAAAAATTCGGCTCGCAATGCATCACCGTCGCAGTCGACGCCAAGTGGGCCAGCCAAGACCGGGCCGAAATCTATACCCATGGCGGGCGCGAGCCGACCGGTATCGAGGCAATCGGCTGGGCGCGTCGGATGGCGGATTACGGCGCCGGCGAAATCCTGCTCACGTCCATGGACCGCGACGGTACCCGCCAGGGTTTCGACAATCGCCTGACCAGCGCCGTTGCGGACGCGATACCGATCCCGACCATCGCCTCAGGCGGCGTCGGCGACCTCGATGATCTGGTCGACGGCGTGCGCGATGGCCATGCCAGTGCCGTGCTCGCCGCCTCGATCTTCCACTTCGGCGAACACTCGATCCACGAAGCCAAGCACCACATGCTCGAAGCTGGGCTGGCGGTCAGGGACGGGTAACGCCGCGACCGCGGTGGCGCAGTTAGTCGATACTAGGCGACGCGCCGTTGACCCGCCGGCATCAGATCTGTCGAGAAAATACCGTTCAATGGCAAACCCATGTCGCGGGCCAGGCTTTCTGAGAACGATCGCGTCGGGCAATCGCCATGGAAATCCAGGCTGGCCAGGCTGGTTAGCGCCTTCGCCACGGTCGGGTAAAGTCTCAGCACCCGCTGCAGGCCCGACAGTTTGAGCATTTTCAGGACTTGCTGATTGACGCCGATCAGCGCGAAAGCGGTCTGCCGCTGACGGGCCAGGCGATGGGCCTCCGCCAGGCTGGCCAGGCCGGCACTATCCATATGAGGCACTTCGGACAAGTCGACCAGCACGCAGCGATATTGCTGAACGCTCTCGCGAAGCAGCCGCCAGACGTCTGCCGCGTGATCGATATCGAAGGGCCCTCGAAGGCTGATGATCGTGCGCTCGGAGGACTTGGAGATCTCTTGAGTGAATTCCTCGCCTTCGATTAGGCGCTCGACTTGGGCGGCACGGTCCGCCTCGCCTTCCGCGTCTGATCCAAATCGAAATGGCATGCCGGGTACTCCTTCGCGGTGATCGGATGTGCGGCCGCTCGAATTTGGCTAAGCACCTCCGCGTCGATCACCAACTATGCGCATCGATAACCGGCGGCCGCTGTTATCCAGATAACGCGCGACCGGTGATTTAGTTCACTTCGAATTGCTTCGCTCGAACCGCCCGCCTGGTAGCCACCGGATGACAGGTTTTGGCAAATCTGCTACCCCAGCCGGCCATGGATGACGGAATTCTCGATCGCATCGCGTTCGGCGAAAATGGATTGGTGCCGGTGATCGCGCAGCAGCACGGCAGCGGTGAGGTGTTGATGCTTGCCTGGATGAACCGCGAGGCCGTGGCGGAGACGCTGACCACCGGCCGCGTGTGCTATTTCTCGCGCAGCCGCGCCGCGCTTTGGCGTAAGGGCGAGACATCAGGGCAGGTGCAGCGGTTGATCGAGCTCAGACTGGACTGCGACGGCGATGCGCTGTTGGCCCTGGTTGATCAAACCGGCGTCGCCTGTCACACCGGCCGCCGGTCATGTTTTTTCACCGCCTTGCGGCCTGACGGGATCGAGACCATCGCCGAGGTCCAAGTGCCGCCGGAGACGCTCTATGGCTAAGACCGATCCTGATGTGCTGGGCCGCCTGTTCGCGGTGATCGAGCAACGGCGCGGCGGCGACCCCGCCAAGTCCTATGTCGCCAAGCGGCTCGGCCAAGGCACCCACAAGATCGCTCAGAAACTTGGCGAAGAGGCGGTCGAATGCGCGCTCGCGGCCGTCGATGGCGGCCACGATGCGGTGGTGTCGGAAAGCGCCGACCTGTTGTTTCACTTGCTGATCCTGTGGGCCGACGGTGGTATCAAGCCCGAGGAGGTTTACGCCGAGCTCGCCAAGCGCGAAGGCATTTCCGGCCTCGACGAGAAGCGCTCGCGCGGCTGATCGGCTACATCACACGCAAAACGGAGACGGGCGATGGCCTACGACGACGACAATGTGTTCGCGCGCATCCTACGTGGAGAGATTCCGGCGGAGAAAGTTTACGAAGACGAGCACGTGCTTGCTTTCAACGACATCGCACATCTGGCGCCCGTCCACGTCCTGGTGATCCCGAAGGGCAAATATGTCAGTTGCGACGATTTCACCGCCAACGCGTCGGATGCCGAGATGGCGGCGTTGATGCGCGCGGTCGGCAAGGTCGCGCGCGACCACGGCGTGGTCGACACGGGCTATCGCATGGTCTCCAACACCGGCCCCGACGCCGGCCAGGAAGTACCGCATTTCCATATTCACGTTTTTGGTGGCCGTCGTCTCGGCGGCCTCAGGCGCCAGGCGGGCGGTGACTAGGGGCGATGACCGTCGCCACCCGTGTGCGGGAAGTGCCCGGAGCAAGTTGAGCAGGACGTATTGGCGTAATGCACGTCCCGACTATCAACCACCGCTGCACAACCGACAGCGATCTGCCCGATTACTAAGATCAGCGCGATCCGCGATAAGGATTTGGCGTAAGTCATGGGTCATGTCCTTTGCCTGCATTGCCGAACAGGCTTGGTGAATTCCTGCGGCCGATATGACCACAATCGACGCGAGGACGCTGTGACCTTGGTAATCCGCAGGGCGTGAAGCTGGTCACAGACGGCAATCGGCCGCGTTCAGCCCTTGAATCGTGGCTCTGATAACGCCTCGAATGTGACGGAGCCGAGGGCCGCGCCGCGCGGCTTGGTCCGGTGATCGGCGTCAACCTTGCAGGCGACGATGAATTCCTGGGTCGACGCGGTCTGATCATTGTGCGCCTGGATCGTGGCGTGACCGGTGAGCCGCGCCAACCACCCGCCGTCCTCGCGCCTCGATAATTGTTTCGCCATCGAATCGATCCCTATGAATGTGTAGAATCTGAGCCTTTTCCGTTCAACCTCGGGCAGGCTCTCGCGCAAGGCGTGCGTCCACTCCGGAGCGTGGGTGGTACGGATCGCTTGGTTGATCAATCGCCGGCAGGCACCAACCACTGACTCGCGTTCGAGGGTTTGCTTTTGCGCCGTCTCCTCCGGCGTTAACAGGCCGGGCCCGATCACCCGCGCATTGTTCAACTGGTCCGGCCGGCCGGCATCTCCGGCGGTCGCGATAGTGCCGCTGAAACGGATTTTTTTGCCGCGCTCGGCAAGTCCCGGCGCCGGTGTGGCCGCCAGAGTGAGCGCAAGGTCATGGCGGGCGCGTCGGCGGCCGGGTTCCATCTTGACCAACAGAACTTGGTCGCGCTGACCGACCACTACGCCGTCCCACACCGCCAGCTTGTTGCCGCAGTGTGCATCGAAAGTCTCGGCCGCGTCGGTGTCCGCCTCGCGCCGTGTATTGCCGCTGCATTCGTTCCAGAATGCCCGCCACGACATCGCCGAACCGTCGATAGCCACATAGCCGCCGGTAATCAGCCGATTGACCAGGGCGCCGCCGCCGCGGTGGCCGAACGCGTCAAGGGGCCCGGCCAGCGCTCGCGCACGGTCATACTGGCCGGCGGCGAAGGCGGCTTCGGCCGATGTCGCGGTCGCCTCGACGAAGCTTTCGATGGTCGCGTGTGTCGATTTGTAGCTCGCATCGAGCGCGCTCGCGCGATTGGCGAGGTCGAAGGCCTTGGCAAAATCCATATCCGCGCCCAAACCTTGGGCGGTCATCAAGGCCAACAGTTCGTAGCCACGCGGCGTTCCGGCCTCCGCCAGGCTCCGAGCTAGTGAGCGGGCGGTGACATAGTCATGGTCGCGATAGGCCGAGACTGCCCGCTCTTCATCACTCTCAAAACACCCGGTCAGGGGCAGAAAACCAAGGGTCAGCAGCGTGCCGAGTCCGAGGAAAAGTATTATTCGCTGGGCGCGGCCGGGCACGGGGTTTCCGGGTTGTCCCGGTTGCACAGGAAAGATCGCGCCAGAAACTCCGACCACTCATCCAGGGTTTCCTGCGGCACCGGCATGGTGCCGGTCTCAAACGCCGGGCCGCGCCACGACCGGTCGAGCATGAACATGCTGGTCGTGCCGCGCATGACTTTGATCATCGAAACCGAGCCCAAGGTTTCACCGCGCTGCCGGTCGCACGCGATCATCCTGACCGACGCCTGGTAGCCGTGATCGTACCAACTCGAAACCGGGCTCACCTCCACGTTCTGGCAGGACTGCTCATAATATCGCCGAAGATTTTCGACGAAATCGGCCGAAGTCAGATCCGGCTTGTCTTCGGATAGATTGTAGAAAATCTGGGCGCGTGTCGCCTCGGTCCAATCAGCGGCGGTTTCACCGTCTGGCACATAGGTGATTTCGTAACCGTCGTCTGTGCCTCGTTGGTGCGCCGGGTTCCAACCATTGGGCGGCACGAAGATTAGCTCGTCGCCGCCTGGGTCCTGTGCCCGCGCGGTTGAAAGAGCGGTAGCGCCGGCAAGCAGCCCGACGAACAGAATTAGAGCCGATATGGAGATCAAACGCGGTGTCATCATGGCATTAAGATACACTTTTGCCCGGCAAAATTCGAACCGGCGCTTCGAATGCCCAATATAGTCTATTGCTATCATTGATAGGCCCGATTTGGGACCATTGAGAATGATGCGGAATCGAGAACTGGAAGGCCTAAACCCCTGGACCCTAAGGACTTGGGTGTCGCTAACAGCGGCAATCAACCGGGCAGCGGGCAGGGTTGGTGGCTTCGAAACATTGCCGGCAAGTCGGCCGATAGGGGCATGTGGCCTTGTTGGACGGCAATAGCCGGTCGCGTAGCGGCGGGCGGCTATCGGCTTCGGCGGCGGGACCGGCGCGGGCAGCAGATTTACGCGTTTTCGCGTTGTTGCTTGCCATAATCGTCGTGATCCCGTTGCTCGGCGTTGCGGTGCTGGGCGGCCGGATGCTTGAGCTTGGGCCCGTCGAAATCCGATCACAGCAGTCAAAGGCGGCGTCGGAGACCCTGCTGCAGTTGGGTGACCGTACGCGCCTGGCGGTCGACCTTTTCGCGGTCCGCGCCGAGGAGCGTATTGATAAAGTGATCACCCATGCCGGCGGAAGCTTCAATCTTGCTGTCGCCGACCACACAATTGATCTCGCGGTCATTTACGACGAAAACGGCCGACGGTTGTTTCCAGCGACGGGAGACGCCCTCTTTACGCCGTTCGAACGTCAATTGGCAAAATCAGCGTTCGCGCCGCTTGATACCGCGCGCACCTTGCTGATTCTGCAAAGCGAGGGGGACAAAAGCACCGCTGAAACATGGACATTGGTCGGCTCACCGGTGGGCCTCAGCCCAGCCCGATGTTGGCATGGAAGGCAGCGCGAAGTCGCTTGTGTTGTTTTCGACCGCGCGGCGATGACCAGTGCGGTGGTCGGTGCTTTGGATGAGTTCGTATTCGACAAGAGCGATCTGGATTTCGTTCTCATAGACGAGGCTGGCGCAATGGTCTGGCCAGCTATCGACCAGCCGGCCGGGGTTACCTTGGCGACGCGCCCTCTTTCGGCGCCTTGGTCGGCCTGGCGCCTGGAGGCGCGGCTGACCGGGTCGTCGCCAGCCGTCGGGCCGAGCTGGAACGGATTTGCCGCCGCGATGGTTGCGATGTTGGCCGCCATCGGTGGCTTGGCGGGTTACATTTTCTGGAGCCAGAGGTCGCGGCTGGAGGCGAGCCACCGTCGGGCTGCCGAAGCCGCGCAAATATCGCACGAATTGCGCACGCCTCTCACCAACCTCGGTCTCTATGGTGAATTGATCCGCGCACGCGCCGGCGGTGACGCGGCGATCACCGAATATTGCGACGTTCTCGACTCAGAGACCAAACGACTGGGCGCTCTTGTCGAGGATGCGACCGCCATCGTCCGGGGCCGCGCTCGCGCGGTGCCCCGCCTGCATACCGGCGTGCCAGACGACGTGGCGTGCCACACGCTTACGCACTTCAGACCAATGCTCGAAACGGCCGGCGGCCGCGTCGAGTTGAGGGGTAAGGCCGACGCGCTCCTGCGCTTCGACCGTGTGGCTTTCGAGCGGATCATGATCAACTTCCTCGATAATGCGCGTAAATACGCGCCCGGCAGTCAAATCGACGTCGAGACCTGGATGGACGGCGTCGATCTCTACTTGGCGGTGCGTGATCACGGGCGCGGGATTCCCGCCCAAATCGCGGATGTTATATTCGATCCTTTGGTGCGGGCGGACGGCGGCCCCGAGGGATACGGTCTCGGCCTTGCCTCGTGTCGACGTCTAGCGCGCGCCAACGGTGGAGATGTCGGGGTCGAGGACGGCCGACCAGGCGCGCGTTTCGTGGCCTGGATGCGGACCGAGCCTGGTCCAGCCGGTACGTGAGGGCAAGTCGATGCGGATGCTAATTGCTGAAGACGATGCGCCGATGCGCCGCGCGATCACCCAATTGTTCAACGCCGAAGGCTTTGAATGTCTGCCGGCCGAAGATGGGGTTGAGGCCTTGGCGAATTTTCGTCGTTGGCACCCGGAGTTCTGCATCATCGACGTCATGATGCCCGGTATCGACGGTTTCGAGCTATGCCGGATGATTCGCAGCGAGGACGCGCAGGTTCCTGTCATCATGTTGACCGCGCGACAGGACGAGATCGATCGCGTGGTCGGGTTGGAGCTTGGCGCCGATGATTACGTGACCAAGCCGTTCGGCTCCCGCGAGCTCGTTGCGCGCGTGAAGACGATCCTGCGCCGCGCGGCGTCACCGCAACAATCGGACGCGGCGGAGGCGGCAAGCTTTCGCATTGGCGATGTAGAGATAGACGTTAAAGCGCAGCGAGGGTTCCGCGGCGAGACGCAGGTCGACCTGACGCGGCGTGAGGTGGCGATTCTATTAACACTCCATCGACGCGCCGGTCAGGTGGTGACTCGCGACGATTTGTTCGACCAGTGCTGGGGGCGCGATTATATGCCCAACAGCCGCGCGCTCGACCAATGCATGCTGACCTTGCGTCGAAAGATCGAACGCGATCCGCGTCGACCGGCGATCATACAAACGGTTCACGGCGCCGGGTACCGGTATGACGGCGACAAGCGTTACGAAGGCTAAGCCGGAGATCATACGCTAAGCACGCGACAAGCCTCAACGCCGCGCCGCGTTCCGTTCAGCGCATCCAATCAATATCGACAAACGCCCGCAGTCCGGCCCCCGTTACGCGGTCGCGCGCGGGCGGTTTTGACAAATTACTTACAAATTTTTTTCGCCCTCTTCACCAAGCCGGGCCGCGATCGTGCGAGTCATCGCCCGATCGAATTTAGCGCGGTGGACGATTAACGAAGATTTGGGAGGAATCATGCAGAACAAATATGCCAACACCAATTTCGATTGGCCGGAGGACGGCGCGTCGCGGCGGCAAGTGTTAAAGGGCTTAGCGGCAATTGGGCTCTCGGGGCCGGCCGCGATCGCGTGCTTGCGGTCTGCTGAATCTGCGCAGATGCATACTTTGATGAGTCCGAATGAGTTCTCTAAAGGTATGGAACGCCTCATTCAGGCAGCCGGCACCCCAGAATTACATAGCTATACAAGTTTTGAAATTACCGGACCCGACATGCCGTGGAAAGACATCGGCATAGAAGTGGCGGAGGGGCAAAACGTAACCTTTTTGGTTGGTGGCCGCTGGTGGATCGTCCGGGATCTCGATGTTTGGGTCGAACCCGGCATGGCATTTTTTGCGCGGGTAGGCGGTGAAAGCCCGATTTACAATCCCATGAGCAATACCGGCACCATGCACGCGCCGCGCTCCGGGCCAATTACCGTCGCTCGGGCAATCGGCGAGTGGGTAGACGAGAAGGCGGAGGAACTCGCCACGCCGCTAGACGTTTATCAGCAAGCCGACGGCCGGATCGAGGCGGTCGCGTTGGTATGGAACGGTAGTCCGCTGTCCGGATTGCGCAGCCTTCTGGCTCACGGCGACGTCGCCGGCGCGCTGCGTGAGGAAGTTACGCGACTGGAAACCGAGCCCGCGGTCCCCGACGGTTGGCGGCCAATGTTCATGTTCGGCAACGCAGGCATATTCTCGTCTTGCGCCGACGGTGAAATTTGTTGCCATACTCATAAAAACGTCTGCATTTTGCAGCGTGACGTCTCACTGCCGTTGGCCGCGGACACATTCATGGATTGGCGATGGAATGTTCAAGAACTGCCATCGCAGCTCTCGGAGGATCAGGCTCTCAACCACGACTATTTGTCGATGGCCATAGAGTTCGATGACGGCCAGGACATGACATACATGTGGAGCACGGACCTGCCCGAAGGTCACGTGTTCCGTTGTCCGCTGCCGCGTTGGACGCCGATCGAGACCCACATGGTCGTGCGAACCGGACATGCGCAGCTTGGCCAATGGATCTCGGAAAGCCGCAATGTTTACGAGGATTACAAACAGCATATCGGCGGTGACGCGACACGGGTCGTTCGTGTGTGGATTATTGCAAACACCGTATTTCAGCGCCGCACCGGGCTCGCGCGGTTCAGCGACATCGTCGTCCGCGACAGCAATCAAGAAGTTAAGCTGACATAACCGAACCCTCCCCTCTCATGATCAGAATCATGGGGGAAACGTGGCCGCATCCGCTATTTCCCCAGCGGATGCGGCCGTGCTTGGCTAACGGTTAATCCGGGATATGACGAGCACGCGCTGTGTGGCGGTTTTCGGCCGAGCCTTACAAATTTCTTACAACTTTCTTGCTCCGCGCTCACCGACGGTTGGCTGCGCCGTGTCATTCAAGACACAGCCGGAATAGGCACCGTTATCCGAGAGGGAGGAGATCGGAGTTATGACTGACCACGCCGAAAATTGCAGCAAGCACAATCCATTTGAAAATCCGGAATCACGACGACGCGTCCTGAAAGGCTTGGCCGCATTGGGCCTTTCCGGACCTGCCGCAATCGCTGGCCTGAAATCAGGTCTCGCGGGTCCGCTTCACGCCATGATGGTGCCGGGCGAACTTACCCAGGGCATGGCTCGGATTGCCCAGAACGCCGCCGTGCCGCAACTCGACCGTATGGAGACATTCCAAGTCAACGGCGACGACCTGCCATGGAAGGACACCGGCGTGGAAGTTGCCGAAGGTCAAAGCGTGACCTTCCTGCTCAGCGGCCGCTGGTGGATCGTCAAGGATCTCGATGTTTGGGTCGAGCCCGGCTTGGCCTTCTTTGCGCGCGTCGGCGACGCCAACCCGATTTATAATCCGATGAGTAATTCCGGCACCATGATTGCCCCTCGGTCCGGCCGCATTTCGGTCGCCCGGTCGATCGGCGACTGGGTGGACGACAAGGCCGAAGCGGTGTTCACGCCGCCGGAAATGTACATCCAGAATGATGGCAGCCAAATCGAAGTTGTCGCACTGGTGTGGAACGGCGATGCCTTGGAGGGCCTGCGCGCCCTTCGCTATCAAGGCGACGTCGGTGGCGCCATCCACGCTGAAATCACTCGCCTCGAGACCGAACCGTCGGTGCCGGATGGTTGGCGTCCGCTGTATCTCACCGGCAATGGCGGCATTTTCTCGAGCTGTGGCCCGGGCGAAATCTGCTGCCACGTGCACAAAAAAGCGTGCCTCATGGCGCACGATGTCTCGCTGCCGCTGTCTTCCGATGCGGTGCTCGACTGGCGCTGGAACGTCGCCGAATTGCCGTCGATGATCTCCGAGGATTCACTTCTCGGGCATGACTACATTTCGATGGCGGTGGAGTTCGACGACGGCCAGGACATCACCTACATGTGGAGCAAGGATCTGCCGGTGGGCCACGCGTTCCGCTGCCCGTTCCCACGCTGGAACCCGGTTGAAACCCATGTCGTGGTCCGCTCCGGCATGGGCGAACTCGGCCAGTGGCTGACCGAAAGCCGGAATATCCACGACGACTATCACCAGCATATCGGCGGCGACGCCAAACGCATTGTCGCGGTGTGGATCATCGCCCTGTCGATCTTCCAGCGCCGCACCGGCCTTGCCCGCATATCCGACATCGTTGTCCGCGGCGACGGTCAGGAATTTCAGTTGACCTGACCGAAGAACCTCCACTCAAGGCGTTCGCCGCAGCGCCCAGGGTCACATCCGCCGGTTCCCCCCCCAACTCCACGCGGATGTGGCCCTGCAGCGTTTTTTTTTCATAGCAGCGCCGGGCTCGGGCGCTCCGGCTCCCCAACAAAAAATCTCTGCTCTAGATGACGTGTCACAAGTTCGTTCGAGTCGGCGCGATGCGGCGATAGCTGAGCGCCTCGGCGATGTGGCGGCGCACGACCGCGTCCACGTTTTCAAGATCGGCGAGCGTGCGCGCGACGCGGAGCACCCGGTGATAGCCGCGCGCCGACAGCTTTAGGCGATCGACGGCTTGGCTAAGCAATGCGCGACCGGCATCGTCGGGCGAGGCGACGCGTTCAAGCAAACCGCCGTCGGCTTGGGCGTTGGTGCGCACGCCCTTGGCCTCGGCGTCGGCGGCGTACCGCGCCGTCTGGATGGCGCGCGCGTCGGCCACACGCGCGGCGATCGCGGCGGAGCCTTCCGCCGGTGGCGGCAGCGCGAGATCGGCGGCGGACAAGGCGGGCACGTCGACATGCAGGTCGATGCGGTCAAACAGCGGGCCCGAAATCCGCGTTTGATAGTCGATGGCACAGCGCGGTGCCCGGTTGCAGGCTTGTTCCGGATCGTCGAGATGGCCGCAGCGGCACGGGTTCATCGCGGCGATCAGCTGGACCCGCGCCGGATAGGTCAGATGCGCATTGGCGCGCGCCACCGTGACCGAGCCGCTCTCCAGCGGTTGGCGCAGGGCTTCGAGCCCTTGACGCGAAAATTCCGGTAGCTCGTCGAGGAACAGCACGCCGAGATGCGCCAGCGAGACCTCACCGGGACGCGCGCGCATGCCGCCGCCGACCATGGCCGGCACCGAGGTCGAGAAATGCGGGTCGCGGAACGGTCGCCGGCGCATCAGCCGGCCGTCCTCGAGCACGCCAGCGACCGAGGCGATCATGCTCACCTCAAGCGCTTCCGCTGAGTCCAGGGGCGGTAAAATATCTGGCAAGCGCGCCGCAAGCATCGACTTGCCGGCGCCTGGCGGTCCGATCATCAGGAGGTTATGGCCGCCGGCCGCCGCGATTTCGATGGCGCGTTTGGCGGTCTCCTGGCCCTTTATGTCGGCGAAGTCGAGGCCGGGGCCGGCGGTGTCGGCGAGCAGCGGTTCGGGCGGGCTCAGCACCTGGGTGCCCTTGAAGTGGTTGACCAAGGAAAGCAGCGACTCCGGCGCTAGCACTTCGATCTCACCGGCCCAGGCCGCCTCGCCGCCTTGGGCGGCGGGGCAGATCAGGCCACGATCCTTCGCGCTGGCGGCCAGCGCCGCCGGCAGCACCCCCGGCACCGGCATCAAGCGGGCATCGAGGGCGAGTTCGCCGAGCGCGACATAGCCGGCCACCGCGTCGCTCGGCAGCACGCCCATCGCCGCCATTAGCGCGATCGCGATCGGCAGATCAAAGTGACTGCCCTCCTTGAGCAAGTCGGCGGGCGCCAGATTGACGGTGATCCGCTTGGGCGGCAGCGCCAGTCCCATGGCGCCGAGCGCCGCCCGCACGCGTTCGCGCGATTCCGCCACCGCCTTGTCGGGCAGGCCGACGACGGTAAACGCGCTCAGACCCGCGGCGATTTGCACCTGGGTCTCGACATCGACCACGTCGACGCCTTGAAACGCTACCGTGTTGCACAGTGCGACCACGCGATTTCTGTCCCTCACTCAGCCAAAATCGCGACGCGCATGGCCGCGCGTCGCCCCGACACTCAAGCGCGGCGGCCCGGATCGGTGCAACCGAAAACTGTAGTGGCGGCGGGAGCGCGATGGGTCAGGTGCCCAATAAGGCGGTGCGTGGTGCGACGGCGCGGCGATAGGACAGCGCTTGGGACGGGGCGCCGAACAGGGTCGGCAAGGCATAGGCTTGCGCGATCACGGCGAGTGGCAGGGCATCGGCCGCGTCACCAGCCAGTAACTGAGCGGTGAGTGTGATCGACGTGTTCGCGCTGCCAGCCGCAAGCCCGGTCAACACGGCACGGAACGGAATGCCATGACCCACGACCGTCGCCCGGAACGGTTCATCCGAGTCCCGCACAGGACCGTTGTCGGCAAAGTCCCGCCGTGCTTGGCGGATGCCGAAGACCTGCGAGATCGCGACCACAATGAACGAGGTCAGATAGACCAAGATCAAGGGCAGCACGTCTAGCCGCGCCGTGCCGAACAGCGCAGATGCCTGGTTTGTCAGGGTCAGGGCGCTGCCGATCACTAGGGCGACCACGGCCGCGCGCAGCAGGATCGGACGAAGCGGGATCGCGCTTTGTGGTGTCACCGCTTGGTCGCGGGCTTGGCGGATGTGGGAAAGGGTTTCGCTGGTCATGACGAAATCTCCATGGTCGGAAGGAACTGGCGGAGGCACGCGGTGAATTCGCGGCCTCCGCCGTTTTCGGCTATGCGGCCTGCCAGCTCGGGTGGCGTGTCGCGGTGTCGGTCGTCGCGCGCGACAGGGCGCGCAGTTTCAAGAACACGCTGGCGTGCAAGATGATGAAGATCGGCACGATGAAGCTTGGGAAGAGATTGAGCGGCCACAGCTCCATCGGTGCGCTGGTCAGGCCATCGGGTATCAGGGCGGGGATTGCGCCGGCGGCGATCGCGGCGACGAAATCGAGCAGGCCCAGCACGTGAAAGGTGATAAAGCGTCGACTGCGTGCGAAGGCGGAATCGGCGGCCAGGCGCGCGACGATCAAGGGTGCTGTTAGCCCTATCAAAATATCGCCGACGCCGGCCGGCCAGGCGAACAGGCCTGGCAAAACGCCGTGGGCGTAGAGCAGGAGGAACGAGAAGCCGACAACGCGCCAGATCTGCAACGTCGTCAGTGTCTTGATGTCTTGCGCCAGCACAAAGGCTCGAAACCGGTCGGATGTGGCGTAAACGGTGAAAAAGATCGCCACCGGGACGATCGCGCTGAGGGCGATCGGCCGGAATGGTGTCGTCGACTCGGTGTAAAGCGCGCCAGTGCTGCCGATTGCATAGGCCAGGCCGGCCCACAGAGCGAGCACGCCCGCAGTGGTAACTTTGGCTCGCGGGGTCCAGATCGGTTGATTTCGCGGAATGGTCATCGGTCTTCTCCAGCTTCATTAAGTGTATTTACACATTCTTGATCAAAAAAACTCAGCGGCCGTGTGTCAGGGCAACGGCGGCGTCGAGATCGTCGAGCAGGCCGGCCCAGCGGCCATCCCCCAAGCCATCGACAAGCTGGCGCTGGGCGTCGCGCCACAGCGGCATTGCCTCTTCGATCAGAGCTACACCGGCCTTGCTCACCGCAAGCCGGCGCACCCGGCGGTCACTGTCCGCGCCGACCCGTATTAAACCGCGCTCGGTCAACGGCCTGAGGTTGCGGGTGAGCGTGGTGCGGTCCATCACCAGCGCCTCGGCAAGGTCAGTCAGGCGCAGCGCGCCACGCCGATCGAGCGTCGCGAGCAGCGTAAACTGGGTCGCGGTCAGCTCGAGCGGTCGCAAAGCCGCTTCGTAAAACTGGGTCACGGCCCTGGTTGCCTTGCGCATATTCGCGAAAGTGCACGCGGCGACGTCGGCCGGGTCTCTCGGTATCTGGCGATGATCGGCATTTTTCATAATAAGTGTATCTACACATAACAAGTGTTGATGTCAAGCTGCTATGTGCCGTCACCGCGAGAATTGCCTGTGGTGCGCGCCGCTGTGACCTATGATCCGCACGGTCTCACGAATATGAAGGAAGCGCGTTATGGGCGATGGCGGACCCGAAGATTTGGCTTACGGCACTGGCGGCGATGACCTGAAAGGTCTTGCCGACAAGCTGATCCAGCTGCTGCGCATTCGCAGCCTGCCGATCGGCATGCGGTTGTTCGAGGACGCGGACGAAATGATGCAAGTGCCGGGCGTTCGCACGCCGACCGACGGCTATCGCTTCACCACTTGCCAGCTGGTCACCCAGGCGCGCATTCACGGCTTCACCCTCGGCATCGTGCACGACAATGTGCGGGGAAACAGCAATTGTGGCGGCATTATCGGCCTCAACGCGCCGGGGGAAGATTACTTGTCAGGCCAACAGATGGCCGGGGTGTGGTTCAAGGACCAAGATACCGCCAGGCAACACCAGGCCGAGATGACGCGCGTCGAACCGCGATATTCAGGCCTGTGCGTCTCGCCGCTCAGAACAGGACGCCTCGACCCGCCCGACATTGTGCTGTTCTACGCCACGCCCGCCCAGACCATCCTGTTCGTCAACGGACTGCAGTGGAAACGCTACAAACGCTACGACATGACGATCACCGGTGAGAGCGCCTGCTCGGACAGTTGGGGCCGCGCGCTCAAGACCCGCGAGACCTCTATCTCGATCCCGTGCTACGCCGAACGGCGCTATGGCGGTGTGATGGAGGACGAAATGCTGCTCGCCATGCCGCCCGACGAATTCGCCCGCGGCATCGAAGGTCTTGAAGGCTTGAGCAAAGCCGGCCTGCGCTACCCGATCCCGCCGTACAGCCCGCAAGTCGACCCGGCGATGGGCATGGCGGTGAGCTATCCCGGAGGCGCCAAGGGCGGATAATCAGCGCCGTTTTTCGATCGCGTCCCAGATCAGGCTGGCGGGGTTGGTGCCGTCGTAGCGGGCGATTTCCTGGATGCCGGTGGGCGAGGTGACGTTGATCTCGGTGAGATAGTCGCCAATCACGTCGATGCCGGTGAAGATCAATCCGCGTTCCTTGAGCGCCGGGCCGATGGTGGCGCAGATTTCCTGTTCGCGCGCGGTCAGCTCGGACTGCTCGGCGCGGCCGCCGACGTGGAGGTTCGAGCGCGCCTCGCCTTCCGGCGGCACCCGGTTGATCGCGCCCACCGCCTCGCCGTCGACCAGGATGATGCGTTTGTCGCCGGCCCGCACCTCTGGCAAATAGAGTTGTACCACGATCGGCTCGCGATAGAGCTCGGTGAACAACTCCAACAGCACATTCAGGTTTTCGTCGCCGGGTTGAATGTGAAACACGCCGGCGCCACCGTTGCCGTAGAGCGGTTTGACGATAATGTCCCCATGCCGTTCGCGGAACGCCAGGATTTGCTCGCGGTCGGAGGTGATCAGAGTGGGCGGCATCACCCCTTCGAAGTGCGTAACAAATAATTTTTCCGGCGCATTGCGCACATGCGCCGGGTCGTTGACCACTAGCGTCTCGGGGTGGATGCGCTCGAGCAAATGGGTGGCGGTGATGTAGGCCATGTCGAACGGCGGGTCCTGCCGCATCAGCACCACATCGACCGAGGTGAGATCGACCGGCGCGCCCGCGCCTAAGGTGAAATGGTTGCCATGCTCGCGGCGCACGTCGAGTGTGCGGGCGCTGGCAATCACTTTTCCCTCCACCAACGACAAGGCGCTTGGCAGGTAATGCAGCAGGTTGTGGCCGCGCGCGGCGGCTTCGAGCGCCAGCGCAAACGTGGAATCGGCATCGATATCGACCAATTCGATCGGATCCATCTGGATCGCAACGCGCAAGCTCATAGTGGGGTCCGGCCGTCCCGGTTCAGTCGTCGGCCGCTAACAGCCGGGATGGATCGGTCTTAAGCACCACGTGATTGACGATCCGCCGCACCTGGGCGATGTCGCTGGCGTGTCCGATCACTCGGTCGATTTCGGCTTGGTCCTGAGCGATGCCGATGATGTGGATAACGCCGGCGACCGTGGTGAACGCATAGTTCACGTCGAGCACACCGGCGTCGGCAAGCACCCGGCTGCGTAGCTTGGTGGTGATCCAACGGTCGCGCGCGGGGTCGACCAGCGAATCGTCGCCGACCTGCATATCGTTATAGACTTGGCGGACACCGTCGACTTTCCAGGCAATCTCGGCTGCTTGGTCGGCAAGCTCCTGGGATTTGACCACGCCGGTCATCATCACTCTGCCCTCGACCACGTCGACGGTGATGGGCCGAAATAAATCGTCGATGTGAGTTTGAAAAAGCGCCTCGGCGATCTCGACGGTGATTCGCGTATCGATCGCGGCATCGTTGATTGACCGCTCTTCGGCGATCACCACGCCTGCGGTGGTGCCGACGCCCACCGCAACGCCAACCGGCGTGCAGGCTGAAAGGCCGAGAAACGCCGAAATCGCGAGGGTGAAAATCGACATGGCGAGCAGGCGCGTCGCTTGGAAGCGGTTTAAGAGGGCGCGTGGCGCCAAGCGTCGGGGATATGTCGGGGCCATAAAAAGCGTGGGTTGGGCCAGGGCTGGACAAGCATTACATCGAATCGACCACAGAGTGTCCCGAACGCTGGGTCACGTGCAAGAAACAATTCGGCGGCGCGCGTGATCCGCCGGCGCTGACGTGGCGCCGGCGCCGCGGTTTCGTCGGCGGAACCGGCGCGCGCCTTGACCTCGACGAACGCAATCAGTTTGCCGCGCCGGGCGATGATGTCGATCTCGCCAACCGGCGTGCGCCAATCCGCCGCCAGGATGCGCCAGCCGAACAAGCGCAGGCGCCACCGGCAGATGGCCTCCGCCAAGCGCCCGAATCGAACCGCGCGCCGGCGTTGGTTAGTCGTCCTCATCGCCGCCGATGTCGTGTTTAAGCGCAATTGCGCGCTGATAAAGTTGGCGCCGCGCTATGCCGGTTTCGCTGGCCAACCGGGCCGCCACGGCGCTTGGCTTCTCATCCTTGAGTCCGGCGCGCAAAAGGGCATCGATTTGGTCCTGCTCGGGCGGCTCTTCGGCATTGAATTCGGGCGGCCCGATGACCACGACCACCTCTCCGCGTGGCGCCGGCGCATCGTCGAATTTGTCGGCAAGCGCGCTCAATCGATCACGCAAGACCTCTTCGTGGAGCTTGGTGAGTTCACGCGTAATCGCCGCTTCACGATCGCCGAATACCGCCAATAGGTCAGGCAGGCATTTGGCCAACCGCTTGGGTGATTCGAGCAGAACGATGCTGGCGTCGGTCCGGGCGAACGGTTCGAGATAGCGGCGGCGCGCGCTGCTCCGGTTTGGCGCAAAACCGAGATACAGGAATCGGTCGGTCGGCAAGCCCGCCAAAGTTAGCGCGGCGAGGACCGATGATGGCCCGGGCGCCGAGGTGACCGGAATGCCGGCATCGATTGCTTCGATGAGTAATCGGTAGCCCGGGTCCGATATCAGTGGTGTGCCCGCGTCGCTGACCAGCGCGACCGAATCGCCTTGGCTCAGCCGGTCGAGCAATCGGGGCCGAACCCGCGCCGCATTGTGATCGTGATAACTCATCAAACGCGTCTTGATGCTGTATGCACTCATCAACTTGCCCGTGTGGCGCGTATCCTCGCAGGCGACGATGTCCACCGTGCCCAGCACGTCCAAGGCGCGTAGCGTAATGTCGCGCAAATTGCCGATCGGTGTGGCGACGAAATACAGTCCGGCGGCCCGTTTACTTGATCGCTCCGCCGCGATACCGTCGGCGGAAAAGGAGACGTTTTGTGGCTTCGGCATACTCACGCCCAGTCGTATTCAGCCCAGTCATATCCCGCATTGCCATGCCGTTGGCGTGGCTCGCGTTATCGTGCTTGGTGATACTCGCGGTGCCGGGCTGTGCGCGCAAGGTGCCGCAGGCCCCGCCCGAGGTTCAGGCGACGCCGGAGCCCGAGATAGCGATCCCGGCGCCACCCGTGGAGGTGGTCGAACCGGGTCCGGTCGTGGTCGAGCCGCTGGAAGACGCGCCGGACTCTTTCATGCCCGATTTTCGCGAACCCGGCATGGTGCGAATCGGCTTTCTCGCACCTTTGTCCGGTCCGCGCGCAGACCTTGGCGGCGCGCTTCTCAATGCCGCCCAGCTTGCCCTGTTCGATCATGCGGAAGAGGGCTTAACGCTGGTGCCCAAGGACACCAGGGGCACAGCGTCGGGCGCGGCGGCGGCGATGCAGGAATTGACCAGCGAAGGGGTTGATCTGGTGATCGGGCCGCTGCTTGGCGATTCGGTGCGCGCCGTGGCCCCTATTGCCCGGCCGACCGGCGTGCCGGTTGTGGCGTTTTCCAACGATCGAACCGCGGCGGGCGATGGCATCTTCATCATCGGTTTTACGCCCGGTCAGCAGATCGAGCGCGTTGTCGCGCATGCCGTAAAAAACGGCCATCGGCGGTTCGCGGCGCTGGTGCCCCGTGGCGCTTATGGTGACGCGGTGGTTTCGGCGCTTTACGAGGCGACGGGACGCAATGCGGCCTCGATCGGACGTATCGAATATTTCAATCCCGGCGCCCCGGCCGATGTGGCCCCTGTGCAAAGCTTGGTCGCCGCGGCAGGCCTTGACGAAGACGGCGTGCCGACCGGCTTCGACGCCTTGTTGATCGCCGCTGGTGGCGAGTCGCTGCGTGGATTGGCTCTGCTATTTCCCTATTACGACCTTGATCCCAGCCAGGTGCAATTTCTTGGCACCGGGCAGTGGAAGGATTCGGCGCTGCTTGGCGAGCCGGCGCTCCTCAACGGCTGGTTTGCGGCTGCTCCCGACAGCGGTTTTGCCGGATTCAGGACGCGCTATCAAAGTGCGTTCGCATCCGCTCCGCCGCGGCTTGCGACACTCGGTTACGACGCGGTGGTCATGGCCAGCGCCCTCGCCAGCCGGGCCGGCGGTGCCGATTTCGGCGAATTGTCCCTAACCGACCCCGTCGGTTTTTCGGGAACCGATGGCAAGTTTCGCCTGCGCCGCGATGGTGTCGCCGAACGCGCACTTACAGTGTACCGGGTGGCGCCACGCTCGTTCCAAGTGCGTGACCCAGCGCCGGATGATTTCGGCACGGCTTCGTTCTAGCCATCCGACGCCATATCAGGCGGCGTCGCGGAGCGGAATCAAGCGTTCGAGAATGGCGTTTAGCAGCGGGCGACCTCGTGTCGTGGTGCGCACGCCTTCATCGTCGATTTCCAACAAGTGGGCTTCGAGAAGCGGCTCCACGGAAGGGGTGTCGAGCGCGTGCTCAAGAGCGCATCCGGTGCGTGCGGCGAATTTGGCGCGGTCCACGCCCTCGACCAGGCGCAGCCCCATCATCAGCATCTCGGCAATGGCATCCTGCGTGCTGACTGGATCGTCACGTCGCGCGCCGTGGCCTGTGCTTTCTACCGCCTCAAGCCACTCGCCGGGGGCCGGCCGGTTTTCGGTCGCCCGTCGCGTGCCGTCGACGCTAATGCGTCCGTGCGCGCCGGGGCCGACGCCGACATAGTCCTGGTAGCGCCAATAGGCAAGATTATGACGGCATTCGTCGCCGGGACGCGCGTGGTTGGAGATCTCGTAGGCCGGCCGGCCGGCCTCACCAAGGACCGCTTGCGTGACTTCGTAAAGTTCGGCGGCGGTATCGTTGTCGGGAATGACAAAGGCGCCGTCGCGGTGCGCGGTGAAGAACGGCGTGCCTTTCTCAATGGTGAGCTGATACGCAGATAGGTGGCCGCCGGCATGGCGCAGCGCTTGGGCAAGCTCTTTTCGCCAGGCCGCCACGGTCTGTCCAGGACGGCCATAGATCAGGTCGAACGACGTGCGCGGGACCGCTTGCCGGGCCACGGCCACGGCATCCAGTGCCTCGCGTGCGCTGTGCGCGCGGCCAAGAAAGCGGAGCGCTGCATCATCGAGCGCCTGGACGCCAAGCGAAATCCGATTGACCCCGGCGTGCGCGATGTCGGCGAAGGCGCCGGCTTCGACCGAGGTGGGATTCGCCTCCAGGGTAATCTCGACCGCGCGATCGATCGACCAGCGCGCGGCGATCGCATCGATCACCGCCGCGACCGTCGCCGGCGGCATCAGCGATGGTGTGCCGCCGCCGAAAAAAATGCTGGTGACGGTGCGATCAGGCAAGCGCGTCGCGGCGTGGTCGATCTCGGCGACGAGCGCGCGCCGCCAGCGATCTTGATCAATGTTGCCGGCGACATGACTGTTGAAATCGCAATAGGGGCATTTGGAAAGGCAGAACGGCCAATGGACGTAAACCGCTAGGCCGTCCTCTTCGATTTCACGACCGCGCAGCATGGCGCTCGCTCGCCGGGTCTCCAGACCCCAGGCAGGCCGCCACCAACTGCCTGAATGCGTCGGCGCGGTGGCTGATCAGGTCTTTTTCCGTTGGGTCGATTTCGCCGAAGGTGGTGGTGTGGTCGCTCGGCACAAAAATCGGGTCGTAGCCAAAGCCGCGATCGCCACGCGGCGGAAAGGTCAGGTGACCGTGGACGGTTCCTTCGAATGTCTCGCAATGGCCGTCGGGCCAGCACAGTGTCAATGCACACACAAAATGCGCGTCGGCGGGGCTGTGGTCGCCGAGCTCGCGCTCAATGCGAGCCATGGCGACCGAAAAGTCCTTGTCTGGTCCGGCCCAGCGGGCGGAATAGATGCCGGGGGCGCCGTCGAGCGCCGGCACAACCAGGCCGGAATCATCAGCCAGCGCCGGCTCGCCCGCCGCTTCGGCCGCGGACCGTGCCTTGATCTCGGCATTGGCGACAAAGCTGTCACCGGTTTCCTCGGGCTCGGGCAGGTTCATCTCGGCCGCCGAGATCGCGTCGATACCATATGGCTCCAGCAAAGCGCGAATCTCGACCACCTTGCCCGGATTGTGGCTCGCGACGATGAGCCTTGGAGCGTCAAGCCGCCTTGGCATCGCGCGCCGCGATCGCGGCTTCAACGGTTGATTGCTGCAGGGCGAACAAGCTTTTGGTAGCGCACATGGCGAGAGAGAGCATGGTGTCGAACTGGTCTGGCTTGAACGGATCTTGCTCGGCGGTGGCTTGGATCTCGACGATCCCGCCATTGCCGGTCAGAACGAAATTCGCGTCGGTCTCGGCGTTGCTGTCCTCTGCATAGTCGAGATCGGCGACACCGGCGCCGCGATAGAGTCCGCATGATATGGCGGCCACCTTGTCGGTCAGCGGCACGGCTTCGATCAGGCGATGGCGCGTAAGATAGTCGAACGCCAAGTGCAACGCGACGTAACCGCCGGTAATTGACGCCGTGCGGGTGCCGCCATCAGCCTGTAGCACGTCGCAGTCGACCCGGACCTGACGCTCGCCGAACCCGGTCAGATTGGTGACGGCGCGGAAGCTGCGGCCGATCAGGCGCTGAATTTCGAGTGTCCGTCCGGATTGCTTGCCGCGCGCCGCCTCGCGGTCGGTGCGGGTGTCGGTGGCGCGCGGCAGCATGCCATATTCGGCCGTCACCCAGCCGCGACCGGAATTGCGCAGAAACGGCGGTACCCGGTCCTCCACGGTTGCCGCGCACAGGACGTGGGTATCGCCAAAGCGAACCAGGCACGAGCCCTCGGCATATTTATTGACCCCGGTCTCAAGACTGACCGAGCGAATTTCATCGGGCGCTCTGCCGGATGGGCGCATGGTGACAACGTCCCCCTGATTTTCATGTTCGGGCTGGTGCTCGGGCCGCCCACTGCCCGCTCGGCCCGAGCCTACCTCGCACGCCACGGAGCGTCCACCACGGCAAGGGTGGCGTTGACGCTATTGGGGGGCCTCACTACATTCTGGCGGGCACGGTCGAGCAGGAGCACAAGTTCGGCGCGGCATCAACAGATTCAAGATTGGTAGATGGTCAACGAGCTCAATCAGCGCTCGCGGGTGATATTCTCGAAAATCGTCGAGGGGTTCTTCGAGAGCGGCGAGCCGGTCGGGTCGCGCACTTTGTCGCGGCTGCTGCCGATGCAGCTGTCGCCAGCGACCATCCGCAACGTGATGGCCGATCTGGAAGATCTTGGCCTGCTCTACGCGCCGCACACGTCTGCCGGCCGGCTGCCAACCGATCAAGGGCTACGTCTTTATATCGACGGGTTGCTGCAGGTCGGCGATCTCACCACCGATGAGCGCGATAGCATCGAAAGTCAGTGCGCCGGCGCCGGCCGTACCATGTCCGAGGTGCTGGGCCAGGCGACCGAGACATTGTCCGGCCTGACCCAATCCGCCGGCCTGGTGTTGGCGCCGAAAAGCGAGGCGCCGGTCCGCCATGTCGAATTCGTCAGCCTGTCGCCCGGCCAGGCGCTGGCTATCATGGTGCTCGACAACGGGCTGGTGGAGAACCGGCTGATCAGTTTGCCGGATGGCCTGATGCCGTCAAATTTGGTGGAAGCCGCCAACTATCTGAATGCGCGCCTGAGTGGACGCACGCTGGCCGACGCCAAAGGCATGATCGACTTGGAGCTCAAGGCGCATCAGGCCGAGCTCGATACTTTGTCGAGCCGTGTGGTCGAGAGCGGCCTCGCCACGTTGGCGGAAAATGACGGCAATCCCACCCTGATCGTGCGGGGGCGATCCAAACTGTTCGATGACGTGAGCGGCCTGGCGGACCTAGAGCGCATTCGCAAATTGTTCGACCAGCTTGAACGTCGGCGCAATCTGGTCCGATTGATCGACTCGACCCAGGGCGGCGACGGCGTGCATGTTTTCATCGGCTCGGACAGCGAGCTGTTTGACTTGTCGGGATGCTCGATGATCGTCGCGCCGTTGAGCCGAACCGAGCAGACCCAAAATGGCGAAGTGACCACTTGCCTTGGTGCGATTGGCGTAATCGGCCCGACCCGGGTTAATTATGCGCGGATCATTCCAATGGTCGACTTCACCGCAAAGGCGATTAATCGCCTAATGGGGTAAGCTCCTCTTTCCGCGCCAGGACTTGCATAACCGCAACCGAATATCGATGAGACCGAAACAATATGTCCGAGACCAAACCTGATCCCGCGGCGGCCGAGCAGCCGGAAGACGCTGATCCCGCGGCCGGCGATGTCGACATTGAGCAAACGTTAGAGGCGGCTGACGAGACCGAGGAACCGGTCTCTGAATTGGACGAATTGCGCGCCGAGGTCACCTCACTTAAAGACCAGCTACTGCGCGCGTTGGCGGAAACCGAGAATATCCGTCGCCGCGCCGAGCGTGACCGAGAAGACGCGACCAAGTTTGCGGTCTCGAATTTCGCGCGCGATATGGTGGCGATCGCCGACGACCTGAGCCGCGCGCTCGACAGTCTGCCGGAGGATCTGAGCGCGGAGGGCGGTTCGCTCAAAACTTTGGTTGATGGCGTTGAGATTACCCGCCGCAATTTGGGCGCTGCGTTCAATCGCCAGCATATTTCGCGGATCGATCCCGAGGGCGAAAAGTTCGATCACAATCTTCACGAGGCCATGTTTGAAGTAGAAACTGCCGACGTGGAGCCGGGCACCGTGGTTCAGGTGATTCAACACGGGTATAAGATTCACGATCGGCTGTTGCGTCCGGCGCGGGTCGGGGTCGCCAAGAAGCTAACGCCGCCGACCGGCGTCGATACCGAAGCTTAAGCCGTGTTTTGGCGTGATTTAGGCCCCCAAAACGCTTGCGACAGCGCACCACGACACCCATATGTGGCGACGATCGGCAGGGTTGACACGATTGTCGCCTGCTGGATACCGACCGGGCCACCCGGTGCTTCAAAAGGCCGGGCAGGGTCCGCCTGCTTTGAGAAAAGAGGGAACCAATGAGTAAGATTATCGGCATTGATCTCGGCACCACGAACTCGTGTGTCGCCGTGATGGAAGGCAAGGAAGTCAAAGTTATCGAGAACGCCGAGGGCACGCGCACCACGCCTTCGATCGTCGCGTTCACTGATGAAGAGCGCTTGGTGGGCCAGCCGGCCAAACGCCAGGCGGTAACCAATCCCGAAGACACCTTATTCGCGATCAAGCGCTTGATCGGCCGTCCGTTTGACGACGCGACCGTGCGCAAGGATGCGGACATGGTGCCGTACAAGATCGTCAAAGCCGAGAATGGCGACGCCTGGGTCGAGGCTAAAGGCGAAAAATACGCGCCGAGCCAAATCAGCGCGATGACGCTCCAAAAAATGAAAGAGACGGCCGAGCGATATCTCGGCGAAAAAGTCACGCAGGCCGTGATCACCGTACCGGCGTACTTCAATGACGCCCAGCGCCAGGCGACCAAGGATGCCGGCCAGATCGCCGGGCTGGAAGTGCTGCGCATCATCAACGAGCCGACCGCGGCGTCGCTCGCCTATGGGCTCGAAAAGCGCGATACCGGGATTATCGCGGTCTACGATCTCGGTGGTGGCACCTTCGATGTGTCGATCCTAGAAATCGGCGACGGCGTGTTCGAGGTTAAGGCGACCAACGGCGATACGTTCCTCGGTGGCGAGGATTTCGACATGCGCGTCGTCGAGTATCTGGCCGACGAATTCAAGAAAGAGAACGGCATTGACCTTCGCGGCGACAAGCTCGCCTTGCAGCGGCTCAAAGAGGCTGCCGAGAAAGCCAAGGTCGAGCTTTCGAGCACCACGCAGACCGAGATCAATCTGCCGTTCATCACCGCCGACCAGACCGGGCCGAAGCATCTCACCATGAAGCTCACCCGGGCCAAGTTTGAGGCCCTGGTCGATGATCTGATCCAGCGCACCATCGAACCGTGCAAGGCGGCGTTAAAGGACGCCGGCATGTCGGCCAGCGAAATCGACGACGTGGTGTTGGTCGGCGGCATGACCCGCATGCCCAGGGCGATCGAGACGGTGAAGAATTTCTTCGGTCGCGAGCCGCACAAGGGCGTGAATCCTGACGAGGTCGTGGCTATCGGGGCGGCGATTCAGGGCGCGGTGCTGTCGGGCGACGTCAAGGACGTGTTGCTGCTCGACGTGACGCCGCTGTCGCTCGGCATCGAGACGCTGGGCGGCGTGTTCACCCGGCTGATCGACCGCAACACCACGATCCCGACCAAGAAGAGTCAAACCTTCTCAACCGCGGAAGACAATCAGAACGCGGTAACTATCCGAGTGTTCCAGGGCGAGCGCGAGCTGGCCGCGGACAACAAGCTGCTCGGCCAGTTCGACCTGGTCGGCATTCCGCCGGCGCCGCGTGGCGTGCCGCAAGTCGAGGTCACCTTCGATATCGACGCCAATGGCATCGTCAACGTTTCGGCGAAGGACAAAGGCACCGGCACGGAGCAGCAGATCCGCATCCAGGCTTCCGGCGGGCTGTCCGATTCGGATATCGACCGCATGGTCCACGAAGCGGAGGAACATGCCGACGAGGACAAGCAGCGGCGTGAGCTGATCGACAAGCGCAACCATGCCGACGCGGTGATCCACGCGACCGAAAAATCGCTGTCGGAGCATGGCGATGCCCTTGATGCCGCTGAGAAGCAGGCGATCGAGGACGCTATTGCCGATTTGCGTAGCACTCTGGAAGGCGAGGACGCGGAAGCGATCCAAGCCAAGACAGACGCGTTGCAGCAGGCCGCGATGAAGCTCGGCGAGGCGATGTATAAGTCGGCGCAGGCCGAAGCCGAAGCTGACGGCCCCGCCGCGGATGCATCGGGGGCCGGCAGCGAAGGCGGTGACGACAGCGTGGTCGATGCCGATTTCGAGGAAGTCCAAGACGACGGTAAGTCAAAAGACTAAGGCCGAAGAACCGTTGGTGGCGAACAGCCCCATGGCGAAACGGTCCATGGCGTTCCATATCGAAACCTATGACGAGGCGCGCCGCGCCGCGACCGTAACGGGAAAAATCCGTTGCGGTCGCTGTGCGTGCTGAGCGCGCTCGCGCTGGGGAAGCCATGGACAAGCAAGATTATTACGAGACTCTCGGCGTCGATCGCTCAGCCTCCGGCGACGAATTAAAAAAATCCTATCGCAAGCTCGCAATGAAGTTTCACCCGGACCGCAATCCGGGCGACGAGGCAGCTGAGGCTCGATTCAAAGAATTGTCAGAAGCCTACGAGGTGCTGAGCGACGAACAAAAGCGCTCTGCCTACGACCGCTTCGGCCATGCCGCTTTCGACGGCGCCGGGGGCGGACCGGGGGCCGGTTTCGGCTTCACCGCCTCAAGCTTCGCCGATGTATTCGACGACCTTTTTGGCGATTTCATGGGTGGGCGGCGTGGCGGCGGCGGTCGTGACGGCCACCGGGGCGCCGATTTGCGCTACAACCTCGAAGTTGAACTTGAAGACGCTTACAACGGTCGCCAAACCACCATCCGGACCACGACCACGGTGATCTGCGAGCCATGCGACGGCAGCGGCGCCGAAACCGGATCCCAGCCGGTTGCCTGTCCGACGTGCCAGGGCATGGGCAAGGTGCGGGCCCAGCAGGGTTTCTTCACTATCGAGCGGACTTGCCCAAAGTGCCAGGGTGCAGGGCGGATCATCGAGAACCCGTGCAAAGTCTGCCACGGCACCGGACGCAACGCGCGCGAAAAGCAGCTTCAAGTCAACATTCCCGCCGGTGTTGAGGATGGCACGCGCATTCGGCTCTCCAATGAAGGTGAAGCGGGCGTGCGTGGCGGGCCAGCGGGCGATCTCTACATTTTCATCAGCGTCGCGCCGCATCGGCTGTTCGAACGCGACAGCACAAATCTTTATTGCCGGGTGCCGGTGTCGATGACCCAGGCCGCGCTCGGCGGCACCATCGAAGTGCCGACGCTCGACGGCAATCGGGCCCGCATCACCGTGCCCGAAGGAACCCAAACCGGCCACCAGTTCCGCTTGCGTGGCAAGGGCATGCCGGCGCTGCGTGGCCAAGGCACCGGCGATCTGTTCGTTCAAACCGCGGTCGAAACCCCGGTTAACCTGACCGAGGAACAAAAGGCGCTGCTCAAACAGTTCCAGGACGCCGCCAGCGCCGATACCAGCCCCGAGGCCGAAGGTTTCTTCACCAAGGTCAAGGAACTCTGGGACGACTTGCGCGACTAGGGTCTCAGCATTTTCGGGCTAACCTAAAATTAAGATGACGGGCACAGCATCCTAAGATTATTGGGCTTGGGAGCATGGGTATGACCGACACAAAAAATCAGCACGACAATGTTTCGCCGCAGCAAGCGATGCAAATTCGGCGGAACGAGTTGGAGGCCTGGTTAAATGAAAACGGTGCCGACTGTGCGTCGGAACACCGCCACCTAGATGCTGAAACGCCTGAGCAAATTTATTGGCATTTTGGATATCTTACGGCGCTAATCGACGCGCTCACATTGTTGGAAAACGCAAGCGCGCCGACAACGCATTAACCGAATATGTCGCACCGTGGGCACTTCCAACTGGTGCCGGATGGACGGGCTGGGTGAACGACATTATCCGGCGGACTGAAGTCGTGATACAGATGGCATTCTTTATCGAAAGCCGCTTTCGCCGACGAAAAATAGTCGTACTTAAACGTTGAGTAGGACCCGATGTAGTCTCGAATACGATTGGCTACGTCGCCATCAGATCTTCCCACACGGCTTACACGAAAGATATTTTCGCGGTAAGATCCGAGCGCATAGGCACCAGCTGACGTCTTGGTGACATTTTTAGATATGCTTGCGCCTGTAAGCGCGTAAGGTCCTCGCAGTCCTGAGTTCGGCATTTAGCCCTCCTAGGCTAGATGTTGACGATGCCCCGTCACTCCCTCCTGCTAGTTGGTTGTGACGGGGCATTTCACTCTTATATCGATTCCAATCCGCACACAAGGATTTGATGGCCATTGACCATCATGCCCTTAGCAATCATATTTGTCACGACGACGGGCTGTGGGAGGTACCAATGGAATTCGTTGAAAAAATACGTAATGAATTGAAAATACTACAAAAAAAAAGGAATGATTTGGCGGCTCAATTGACCAAAATGGACCAAGAAATTTACGACCATGTCGCCGCTTTGCGAGTTGCGGAGAAAATCAAATCTGAGGGGTCAGACGCCAAAAGGGAATCACAATCCAATCCAACATATGGTAGTTATAGTGCAAATAGAACACCAGATATAGACGACGAGCAACGTCAGGGATCTGTTAAAGCTGTAATTCTTGAGATTCTGACGAGCGCGTATCCTAACGGATTACAGGCCTACGAAATTCGTGAGATCGCAAAGGCCAAATACGACTTGGAAATAAATCCGAGCTACCTCACCGTCGCATTGGGGCGATATAAGTCAGAAAGTGCCGTCAGAAACTCCGGACGGAATTGGTTCTTCGTTCCTCAGGAAACAAGCGTTGGAAGATTGAATGTTACGGGATGGCGAAGTGCTCAGAAATTTGCGAGTTGAAAAAGGTGATCAAGTATCCCGGCCCCGCATAGTCGCCTTCCTCGGCTCATAAATCTCGACATAGAATTGCAGAATGACTGACCTCTGTATCGGATTGGTGGGTGGCGCCGGCCGCATGGGTTGTGCGCTAACCCGTCGGATCACCGCGACCGAAGGCTGCGCGCTCGTGGCCGCCATCGAACAATCCGGACATGCGGCAATCGGTAGAGACGCTGGCACTGTGGCGGGGATCGAGGCGCTCGGCGTAGCGATTGCTGACGATGCGCGGGCAATGTTTGAAGCCTCCGACGTGGTCATCGAGTTTTCGAGCCAGGCGGCCACCGCGGCCCATGCGTCGCTTGCGGCTGACACCGGCACGGCCCACGTAATCGGCACCACGGGGCTCGACGCCGAGCAAACGGCAATGGTCGAACGCGCGGCGGAAAGCGCCGCCGTGGTCTGGGCGCCGAATATGAGCGTGGGTGTGAACCTGCTTTTGGCGCTGACCGAAAAAGTCGCCGGCGTGCTCGGCGACGATTACGACATCGAGATTGTTGAAATGCATCATCGGCACAAGGTCGACGCGCCGTCGGGGACCGCGCTCGGCCTCGGTCGCGCGGCGGCGGCGGGGCGCAAGGTCGATCTTGATTTGGTATCGGCGCGCGGACGTGATGGCATGACCGGCGCGCGTCGGGCTGGCGATATCGGTTTTGCCGTGTTGCGCGGCGGCGACGTGGTGGGCGACCATTCGGTGGTTTTCGCGACCGAAGGCGAACGGCTCGAACTGGGTCACAAGGCGTCATCGCGCGACGTGTTCGCCAATGGCGCGGTGCGCGCGGCGCTGTGGACCAAGGATCGCGCGCCGGGTCTTTACGGTATGCGCCAGGTGTTGGGGCTAGACGGCTAAATCTTCTCCGCCGCTGGCCGCCGGTTGACCAACGCCAACGCGGTCACGATCAGCGCCAGCGCCGAATATTCGCTCCAGCCCGGCCGCTCGCCGAGAAACATCATGCCCCACAGAACGGCCATCCCGGGGATCAGATAATTGATCATCGACGTCCGGGTGGCGCCAACCATACGCACAAGATTGAAGAAAATGATGGTCCCCAACGCGGTGCCGAGAACGCCGAGCGCGAAGATCGACGCTGTCGCGGCGGTATCCGGCGCGATTTGCCACGGTCGGTCGACGATCAGACTGATCGGAACCGCGAACGCCGCCGAGAGCAGGATCACGGCGGCGGTGACGGCGACCAGGTCGGTAACGACGCGCCGTGCCAACACAACGTTGATGGCATAGAAGGTTGCGCCGCCGACCAAGGCTAATTGAGCGAGCACAGGTCCGCTCACGCCGTCGCCGATACGCGGGCCAAACAGCACGACCACACCGACGAAACCGAGGCAAACTCCGGCGATTTGAAGGCCCCGCACGCGACCTTCGATGCCGCTCAGCACCGCGATCACCAGGGTGATCAACGGCATCGTGCCAATCAGGATCGCCGCCAGGCCGCTATCAACCCGCGCCTGCGCCCAGGCGATCAAGATGAACGGCATCACGTTGCCGCTTAGCGCCAGCAAGACATAGAGCCCCCAGGCGGGGCCGAACGGCGGCAAGCGGCCACCGATCATTCGCAAATACACCCAAAGGATCGCGGCGCCGACCACTAGGCGCGCGGCGACGAGCGTCGCCGGCGGCACGGTGTCCACCGCGACCTTGGTCAGGGTGAATGAGCCACTCCACAGGATCGCTAGTAAAATTAGCAGGGCAAGGGCACGCGGCGGCATGCCCAGAGAGTCGTCAGCCGGCGGGTTGAGCGGTAGCGCGGCAACGGTCGAGCGCGGTATTGAGCGCCGAGTGAAGAGTCGCTCTCTCACCTGGGGTCAAAAAGCTGCCGACGGTCAATTCGCGTCCGTGAGAGCGCAAGGTGAGACGGCTGTGGTGCTCCTCCGGCTCCTCCAGATCGACGCGGACCCAATAAGGCTGAAAGCTCCACCGCATGATCCGGCCCGATGCGCTGATACGTTCGATCTCCAAACGTTCGATGGTCAACCGCACGCGCTCCATTTGGCGGCCGCTACGATAGTTCAGGCGGAACGCGAGATAGATCAATGCGACGTCGAGTCCGAGAAAGCCGAAAACCGGCCAGGCACCGGCGAGCAGAAACACCAGGCCGGTCGCAAAACCCACCAACGAGACGCACACCATCAGTACCAGAAATCCAGTACGTGGGAGCGAACGATGCGGGTGTAAAACCGCATCGAATATGGTCGGATCCGGGTCCGTATTTGGTATTGGCGTGGCTTCCACAATGCATGGATCATGCGACTTGCGGTCGCCGATGTCAAAATCAGAGGTGGTCAAACTATTGAGACATAGGCAAGAATTGGTCGTTCCGATGTTTTATCGATCGGCCATGGGCCTGGCGGGGAGCCATGAAAAAAGCGAATGTCGAAGAGATGTTCAAACGGCTGTCGGCAATCAATCCGGCGCCGCAGACTGAGCTCGAATTTATCAATCCCTATACGCTGTTGGTGGCCGTGGTGTTGTCGGCGCAGGCAACCGATGTCGGCGTCAACAAGGCCACCGGCCCCCTCTTCGCGATCGCGGACACACCCGAAAAAATGATCGCCCTGGGCGAGGACCGGGTGCGCGAGATGATCAAAACCATTGGGCTTTATCGCAACAAGGCGAAAAACGTCATCGCGCTCAGCCAACAATTGATCGAGCTTCACGACAGATCGGTGCCGCCGGACCGCGAAGCGCTGGAAGCGCTACCCGGTGTCGGACGCAAAACCGCCAACGTGGTTTTAAACAGCGCCTTCGGCGAACCCACCATCGCGGTGGACACGCATATATTCCGGGTTGGCAACAGAACCGGATTGGCGCCGGGCAAGACTCCTTTCGAGGTCGAAACGAAATTGCTTAAGGCCGTGCCGGCGCACTTTAAGCAGCATGCTCATCACTGGCTCATCCTGCATGGACGTTATGTCTGCAAAGCGCGCAAGCCCGACTGTCCCGACTGTCCGATCCGTGACCTGTGTGCCTACAAGGACAAGACCCAGGCAGCGGCTTGACCAAGTTTAGGTCGCCGCGGCTCGGCGCTGGATACCTTGAATGACGTGTACCAGCAAAGCGGTGCCGACAATCGGTGCCGCCAGGTTCAGAACCGGCACCCAAAAGGTCACGGCGATTAACACGCCGGCAATCCACAGCCGAAACCGGTAGCGGCGGCGCAGCGCGGCGGCGTCTGCCCTGGTCATCCGGCGATACGCTACGGCCTCGAAATATTCACGCCCTAGCAACAATCCATTGATTGAAAACAATAAAATCGGCGCAAATGGCGCCAAAACCACGGAAAAAAAGAACAGCGCATACAGCGGCAGGCACAGCAGGTTGATCAGGATCGTCCAGCCGAGCAGGCGAAGGCCTGACATCACCGACTGACCGATCGTTTGGCCATCCGTCGGTGCGAGGGCGGGATAGTGCCGCGCTTCTACGGCGTCGGCGACTTCGTCTTGGAACAGCGCTGAGACCATGGTGGCGATCGGAGCGAACAAGATCAGCGTCACCACGACGCCAACCGCGCCGCCGAGCCAGTCGATTACCGTTTCCAGCCAGCCGATCTCGGTCAGTGTAGTGTTGGCAAGCAGAGCGCCGACCACAATCCAAACGGCGATGAGCACCGCAATGGTCGCCAGCAAAACTTTCCACAAGACCCGGCGAAGGTCGCGCTCGAGCAGTTGAGACAAAGATTTGGTTAGGGCGGAAATCATGGTGAGCCTATGGGACCGGCGGATGATGCATCTATTTATCGGCGCCGCGGTAAGCTAGCAAGCCACGCCAGTCGGCAAATCGGAGCAATCGGACTCGCCGCCAGCGCCCTCGCGTCCTATAATTGTTGCATGACCGATCGATCGGTTGCCAAGGAATCACTATTGCCGGCGCTCGCCGACACGTTTCTCAAGCTCGGCTTTGATGGCGCCAGCTTGTCGGCCCTGTCGCGCGCCACGGGATTACAGAAGGCGAGCCTTTACCACCATTTTCCGGGCGGCAAGCAGGAAATGGCGGAAGCGGTGCTGGACGAAATTGCCACGCAGTTCGAAGAGCAAGTGTTCACACCGCTCACCGGGAGCGAACCGTTGCGAACGCGGATCGATCGCATGCTTGCGGTCCTCGACGATCAACATGCGAGTGGCACTGCGCCGAATTTGTTCTCGCTGTTTTCCCAGGGGCCAAAGCGCGATCTGTTCGGCGGCCGCATCGCGGCGTTTTACGGTCGTTGGATCACCAGCCTCGGCGGCGCGTTGACGGAAAATGGTTTGCCCAGGGCCGAGGCGGTGCGCCGGGCGGCGGATACCGTAATGCTGCTCGAAGGGGCGCTGTTGCTGTCGCGCGCCCTTTCCGATACCGGTCCGTTTCAACGCGTCATGCGACATCTGGAAGACGCGCTGACCGCGCCGGGTCCGACGCCGGCGATTGAAATTGCCGAACACGAGGCAGTTGGCACTTTCCGCTGACTTTTTGATCGATATACTCGCGCCGTCGTAGGGGGCGAAAATCAACCCATACCGGGGAGGCACATGACAGAACCGGCGATAGATGTCGTCGGCATTGGCAACGCGATCGTGGATGTGATCAGCCATGCCGAGGATTCGTTTCTAGAACAAAACAATTTGCCGAAAGGCTCGATGACGTTGATCGACGACGATCAAGCGCGTCGGTTGTACCAAGCCATGGGCCCCGGCGTGGAAATGTCCGGCGGTTCGGCCGCCAACACCATCGCCGGGATCGCATCCTTCGGCGGCGACGCGGCGTTCATCGGCAAAGTGCGGGACGATCAGCTTGGCGAGGTGTTCAGCCACGATATTCGTTCCATGGGCGTAACGTTCGACACCTCGCCTGCCGACGAAGGCGCGAGTACCGCGCGTTGCTTGATTCTGGTCACGCCGGATGCCCAGCGCACGATGAATACATTTCTCGGCGCCTGTATCGATCTCGGGCCCGACGACGTCGATCCCTCGCTTATCGCGTCGGCCAAGGTCACTTATCTCGAAGGTTACCTTTGGGATCCGCCCTGGGCCAAGGACGCGTTTCGCAAGGCGGTTGAGATCGCCCATGACGCCGGGCGCAAGGTGGCGCTGACATTGTCGGACTCATTCTGCGTCGATCGCTACCGCGCGGAGTTCCGGGACCTGGTTTCGGGCGGCGTGGATATCGTGTTCGCCAACGAGGCTGAACTTCTCTCCCTGTACGAGGTCGACGATTTCGACGAGGGGCTGCAGGCGATCCGTGGTCACTGCGAAGTCGCCGCATTGACCCGCAGTGAAAAGGGTTCGGTAATCATCAGCGGCGACGAGGTCCATGTTATCGACCCGGCCCCGGTCACGCGGGTGGTCGATACCACGGGCGCCGGTGATCTCTACGCCGCCGGGTTTCTCCACGGCTATACCAATGGCAAGGATCTGGCGACCTGTGGTCATATTGCCAGTTTGTCGGCCAGCGAGATTATCGGGCATTTTGGCGCCCGTCCCGACGTCCCGTTGCGCACGCTGCTCTAAGCAGACAAAAAAGGGGCCGTCGGTGAACCCGGCGGCCCCTTTTTCAATTCCGAAATGATCGGCTACAGGTAACCGAGCTCTTTCCACGGTGCGTAGTTCGCGCGGAATTCTTGCATCGATTCCCAAACCCGAGCGAAGTCCGGATTATTCGCGGCCTCTTCGGCGACGACTTCGTCCCAGGCGGCGCTGAATGCCCCCAGCATGTCGTCCGACCAGCGGTGAATTTCGACGCCTTCGGCTTTGAGTTCTTCTAGCGCGCCGAACTGGATCGCCTCGCCCTCGGCGATCGATATCCGGAAATTCTCACCGCAACCGGCCTTGATTTGGGCCTGCTGGGTTGGGTTCAAGCTGTTCCAGCGGTCCAGGTTGATCATCAGTTCGAAATATGTCGACTGCTGATGCCAGCCCGGAAAATAGTAATGCTTCGCGACTTGGTAGAAACCGAGCTCCTTGTCGACCGCCGGCATCGAGAATTCGGTGGCGTCGATGGTGCCGAGCTCGAGCGCCGGGAAAATGTCGCCACCGGCGATCAATTGGGTCGAAACGCCCAGCTTTTCCATGACTTTCGCCCCAAGCCCGAAGAACCGCATTTTGAGGCCCTTCAGGTCGTCTACGCTCGTAATCTCCTCACGGAACCAGCCGGAGGCCTCGGGCGCGATGATGCCGCACAGCATGCCCTTGATGTTGTGCCGGCTGTACAGCTCCTCATAGAGCGCCTCGCCGCCACCATAGTAATACCAGGCCATGTATTCGCCGGTTGCCGGACCGAACGGCACGGCGGAGAAGAATTGCAGCGCCGGCACCTTGCCGGCCCAATAACCGGGCGTCGACCAACCGGCGTCGACCGCGCCGGTCGAGACCGCGTCGAACAGCTCCAGCGCTGGAACCAATGCGCCGGGCTCGAAGAATTTGAGTTCCACATTGCCGCCGGAAATATCGTCGATGTTTTGCGACAGCTGCTTGCCCAAAGTGCCGATCTGCACCAATGAGCCGGGGAAGGTGCTGCCCATTTTCCAGCGCACCGGTTTGGCCTCCGCGACCGTCTCGGTTTCGGCGGTCGTCTCGCCGCTTGGGGCATCGCCCTTCGAGAAAAAGAACCCGCCCGCCGCCCCGACGGCCAGTCCAATTATCAAAAGAAACACATTGCGCATACTGACGCTCCTCAGATCCTCTGCAGATGTTGGGCGCGACCAAAATGGCCCGCCGGACGCACACTTAGGCGTAATCTATCGTGTCGCCGCTCGCGGACAGATGGTAAAACCGATCCGGTCGACATGCCGAACTCAACCAGCGCCGTTGTTCGCACACAGACGTGGCTAAAGGCCACGGCCGTTTACCGTGAACCGCGTGTAATCGCAATCCTACTGCTCGGTTTTTCCAGCGGCCTGCCACTGGCACTGACCGCTGGCACCTTGGCGATCTGGATGACCGAGGTTGGCGTCGACCTCACCACCATCGGCCTGTTTGCCGTGGTTGCCACGCCGTATAGCCTAAAATTTCTGTGGGCTCCAATCGTTGATCGGATGCCGCTGCCGTGGCTGACCCGTCGTCTCGGGCGTCGGAGAGGCTGGCTATTGTTCACCCAGTTCGCCTTGATCGGCGCGATTTTCATGCTCGGCGGCGGCGACCCTGTCGCCGCGCCTGTGACGACCGCGCTTGCTGCGCTCTTGGTGGCTTTTGCCTCGGCGAGCCAGGATATCGTCGTCGATGCGTTCCGTATCGAGTCGCTCGACGAAGAGCAGCTCGGCGCCGGCGCGGCGATGTATGTGTTCGGCTATCGAGTCGCCATGCTGGTGTCCGGCGCCGGCTCGCTCTGGGCAGCGACGCACGTGAGTTGGGCGTCGGTCTATACTTTGATGGCCGCGCTTGTTCTGGTTGGCGTGTTGACAACACTTATGAGCCGCGAACCTTCACGACGCGCCGAGACCGTGGCAACCGCGGCGAATGCGCTGGGCCACCGCGCTCTTGATCTTGCGGGGGTTGCATCCGGCCGATTGCGTGCGGCGGCCGACTGGGTCGTCGATGCGGTAATCAACCCGTTCGCGGAGTTTATGACGCGGCGTGGTTGGGTAGTGATCCTGTTGTTCGTGGTGTTTTTCAAGTTCGGCGACACGCTCGCCGGCGCCATGACCAACCCATTTCTGGTCAAGATCGGATTCACCAAAACCGAGATCGCGGAAATTGCCAAAGTTTTCGGCTTTGGCGCGACCATGGCAGGCTTGTTTCTGGGCGGCGCGTTGATCAACGGCGCTGGGATCATTCGTAGCTTATGGGTCACGGGCGTACTGCAATTGGTCTCGAACCTGATGTTCGCGGTACAAGCGGCAGCGGGCGCCAGTTTGCCACTGCTTGCATTTACCATCGGCTTCGAAAACCTGGCGAGCGGCATGGGGACGGCGGCGTTCATCGCCTATTTGTCGAGCCTGTGCAATATCAGCTACACGGCCACTCAATATGCCTTGCTGACATCGTTCATGGCGGTCGCGCGAACGTGGCTGTCGGCGCCGTCCGGATGGTTGGTGGAACATGTCGATTGGGCGTCGGCGGCGCATGGCCTGGTCGGCACTCTTTCAGGATCGGTCGCCGAGCAGATCAATTGGATCGGGTTCTTCCTGCTTACCACGGTTGCCGCGCTTCCAGGCCTCGCTTTGTTGGCGTGGGTGACATCGCGAACCAAAGCCGCGACCGCCGTCGCGTCGGCTGAATAATCGTGACCGAGAATTTGGCTTAATTGTTAGGCCGGCAAGCGATGGGCAGGCAAAAAAAGGAGACGACATGCTGATCGGCGTGCCGAAAGAGATCAAGGACCAGGAATATCGTGTCGGGCTGGTGACCGCGAGCGTGCGCGAGCTTACTCACCACGGCCATCAGGTAATCGTTGAGCACGATGTAGGGCGCGCGATCGGTCTCGACGATGAGGACTACCGCGCCGCCGGAGCTGAAGTGGTCGATAGCGCCGAGGATGTGTTCGCGCGCGCGGACATGGTGGTCAAGGTCAAGGAGCCGCTCGCCAACGAACGAAAAATGCTCCGCGAGGGGCAAGTTCTGTTCACTTATCTCCATCTCGCCGCCGATGCCGATCAAACGCGCGACTTGGTCGACAGCGGCGCCACGGCGATTGCCTATGAAACGGTGACCGACAGTGTGGGGCGCCTACCGTTACTGGCGCCGATGAGCGAGGTGGCGGGGCGCATGTCGATCCAGGCCGGGGCTCATTGCTTGGAGAAAGCGCAAGGCGGCCGCGGCGTGCTGATCGGCGGCGTGCCGGGGGTTCCGTCGGGCGACGTGGTCATTCTCGGCGGCGGCGTGGTCGGCACCAACGCCGCGCGCATGGCCATGGGCATGGAGGCGCGGGTGACGGTGCTCGACAAGTCAGTGCGCCGGCTCGCCGAGCTCGACATGCAGTTTGGTCCGATGCTCAACACCATCTTCGCCACGGTCGAGGCGCTGGAGCGCTACATCGACCAGGCCGACCTGGTGGTCGGCGCGGTGCTGGTTCCCGGCGCCGAAACGCCGCGCCTGATCAGCCGCGAGATGGTGACCAGCATGCGACGCGGATCGGTGATCGTCGATGTTTCGGTCGACCAGGGTGGAATTGCCGACACCACGCGGCCGACCACGCACACCGAGCCGACCTATATCGTCGACGAGGTGGTGCATTATTGCGTCAGCAACATGCCAGGCGCGGTGGCGCGCACCTCAACCTTTGCCCTCAACAATGCGACCCTGCCTTATGTGCTGGACCTCGCCGACAAGGGTTGGCAAGGCGCGCTTGCCGCCGACCCGGGTTTTGCCGCCGGGCTCAATGTTCATGCCGGGCAGGTCACGCATCCGGCGGTCGCGCAGGACCTAGACTATGATTATGTGCCGGCGGAGACGCTGTTCAGCGCCTGACCGGATGCCGCGTTAGTCTTCGGCGACCTCGAGGGCATAGCCGGCCGAGCGAACGGTGCGGATCAGATCGAGTTCGCCCGGTCCATTGAGCGCCTTGCGCAGCCGGCGGATATGCACGTCGACGGTGCGTGGCTCGACGCAAATGTCGGGCCCCCACACCGAATCGAGCAATTGCTCGCGCGAGAATACCCGGCGTGGATGTTCGAGAAAGTGCCGCAGCAGGCGAAATTCGGTTGGGCCAAGGTGAACCTGGCGGTCACTGCGGCGAACGCGATAGGTATCCAGCTCCATCTCGATATCGGCATAAGTCAGCTGGCTTTCCGACAAAGCGGGGCGCGTTCGGCGCAACACGGCCCGAACCCGCGCGACCAATTCAGACGGCGAGAACGGCTTGGTGACATAATCGTCCGCGCCGCTGTCGAGTCCGCGCACCCGGTCTTCTTCTTCGGCGCGCGCGGTCAGCATGATGATCGGCAGGCCTTTGTTCTCCTTGGAGCGTCGCAGGTTGCGGCACACCTCCAAGCCCGAGACGGACGGCAGCATCCAGTCGAGGATCACCAGGTCGGGGCGTTCCTCGCGCACCAGGTCGAGCGCTTCGTCACCGTCGGTGGCTTCGCGCACCCGAAAGCCTTCGCTCTCCAGGTTGTAGCGAACCAACGACGAGATCGCGTGCTCGTCTTCGACCAGAAGGACCGATGGTTTCATGAGCGTTTCGATGGTGTCAGCCTTCGCTGTCCGCGGGCACAGCCTTACCCGAGAAAGTGGCGGTATCGTCAGCTTTTGGGCGCTCGCCCAGGCTGCGCTCGCCGGTTTGTCGATAGCGAATCACCTCGGCCATGTTGGTCGCGTGATCCGCGATACGTTCGAGATTCTTGGCCGCGAACAAGAGATGGGTGCACGCGGTGATGTTGCGTGGGTCTTCCATCATGTAGGTCAACAGCTGCCGAAACAGGCTGTTGTACATCTCGTCTACCTCATGATCCGTCTTCCAAACATGCTCCGCTTTTTCCAAGTCATGCTCGACATAGGCATCGAGCACCTCCTTGACCATGGTTTGGACCAACCCCGCCATGCGAGGAATGACCCACAGAGACTCGATTTCGCGGGTCTGCGCGAGCGCGATCGAACGTTTGGCGATGTTCGCCGCCAGATCGCCCATTCGCTCCAAGTCGCCGGCGATGCGAAGCGCGCCAATGATGCCGCGCAGGTCGATCGCCATGGGTTGGCGCAGCGCAAGCAGTTTGGTCACCAGTTTCTCGACTTCGTATTCCAGGTCATCGATCTGAGCGTCATTGCCGATAATTTTCTCGGCGGCATCGCTGTCGCGTTGGGCAACCGCCGTGGTCGCCGCCGCGATCTGACTTTCAACCAGCCCGCCCATTTGCAGCACCAGATTGGTCATCCGACGCAGTTCGTCGTCGTAAGCGTGGACTGTGTGTTCAGCGGCCGGCATAGCCTTGTCCTTTCGCCATCGTTTGTCGCTCAGCCGAAGCGACCGGTGATGTAGTCCTGGGTGCGTTCCTCGGTGGGATTGGTGAATATTTGCTCGGTATCGTCAAATTCGACCAATTCTCCGAGGTGAAAAAACGCAGTTTTCTGCGAGACTCGGGCTGCTTGCTGCATATTGTGGGTGACAATCACAATGGTGTATTGCGCCCGTAAATCGTCAATCAACTCTTCGATTCTGGCGGTCGCGATCGGGTCCAAGGCCGAGCATGGCTCGTCCATAAGGATTACTTCGGGATTAATCGCGATGGCGCGGGCTATGCACAAACGCTGCTGCTGACCGCCTGAAATGCCGGTGCCCGGCTGGTTGAGGCGATCCTTCATCTCGTCAAACAGGCCCGCTCGGACCAGACTTTTCTCAACGATCTCGTCAAGCGCGGCGCGATTCTCGGCCATGCCATGGATCCGAGGCCCATACGCAACGTTCTCGTAAATCGATTTTGGGAAGGGATTCGGTTTCTGAAAAACCATGCCCACCCGGGTCCGCAATTGGACCACATCGATCGCTCGGTCGTAGATGTCTTGGCCATCGATCCGGATATCGCCCTTGAAACGGCAGCCGTCGATGGTGTCGTTCATCCGGTTGATGCATCTGAGGAAGGTCGATTTGCCACACCCCGACGGGCCAATGAACGCCGTCACCTGGTGTTCACGGACATCGATGTCGACTTTGAACAGCGCTTGTTTTTCGCCGTAGAAAACGTCGACGCCGCGCGCGGTGACCTTGTTGGTCGCCAATGCGGGTGATTTTTCTTCTTCCACCGCCGCCGCCAACGCCATGGCTACCACCGCCTCTCGAATTTTTTACGCACCATCACGGCGCTCGCGTTCATCACAATGAGGAAAGCGAGCAGCACCAGAATTGCCGCCGAGGTCTTTTCAAGAAATGCTCGTTCGGGGCTGTCAGCCCAGATGTAAATTTGCACCGGCAAAGCGGTGGCTGGGTCGAGCGGGCCGCCCGGAATGTCGACAATGAAAGCCACCATGCCGATCATCAGCAGCGGAGCGGTTTCGCCAAGCGCCCGCGCCAGGCCGACGATCGTTCCGGTCATGATGCCGGGGGTTGCTAACGGTAACACGTGGTGCAGCACCACTTGCACCCGTGAGGCGCCGACGCCGAGCGCGGCTTCGCGGATCGACGGCGGCACGGATTGTAGGGCGGCGCGGCCGGCGATGATGATGGTGGGCAGTGTCATTAGTGCCAGCACCAATCCGCCGACCAGTGGTGCCGAGCGCGGCATGCCGAAGAAGTTTAGGAACACCGCCAGACCGAGGAGGCCGAACACGATCGACGGTACCGCCGCCAGATTGTTGATGTTGACCTCGATTAGGTCGGTCAGGCGGTTCTTCGGCGCGAATTCTTCGAGATAAACCGCGGTCATCACGCCGATTGGCAAGGTCAAGAGAAGGCAAACCGCAATCGTCCAGATCGACCCAACCGTGGCGCCCCAAACGCCGGCGAGCTCAGGCTCGCGTGAATCGCCCGACGAGAAGAAGTTGGCGTTGAACACCGTTTTGACACGCCCGTCAGCCGCCAGACCATCGAACCAATCGACTTGAGCGTCGCTCAAGGGTCGATCGGACTCGGGTGTTTCTCGCGAGATGTTGCCTTTTTTCAGCATGTCGACGTCGTCGGATGCGATCAGCCAGACGCTTTGTGTTGTGCCGATCACGGCCGGATCGGCGAGCGCCACGTCGCGAAGCACCAAATCATTGCCACCGCTGATCAGCTTGGTGAGCGCCCGTTTGTCGCGCCGGCCCTCCACCGCCGGAAACATGTCGTACAGAGCGCGTTTTGCGAGCACGCCGTAATTGCCCTTGGCGATAACCGCTGCCGATCCCGTTGCCTCGGGATCGATCTCGGCCGCATCGAAGGTGACATCGATCAACATGCGGGTCTGGAAAAACGCGCCGTGGCCCTTCACGGTGATTGTGCCAAGCAACAGGGCCAACGCCGCCACGGCCACGGCCACGGCCAGTATGCCGTACAGGCGAAACCGCCGCTCGGCCGCGTGGCGCCGCTTCAAACGCTGCTCAAAATTTATGCCGCTGACATCGGTCAAGGCGACGGTCTCTCGGGCGAGGTCGACCACTATTCGTAAATCTCCCTATACCGCCGAACGACCCTCAACGCGATCACGTTGAGCATTAGCGTGATGATGAACAGCACCAACCCAAGCGCGAAGGCAGCGAGGGTCTTGGCGCTGTCGAACTCCTGATCCCCGACCAATAGCGTGACGATTTGCACGGTCACCGTGGTTACCGCTTCGAAGGGGTTTGCAGTTAGGTTCGCCGCCAGTCCCGCTGCCATCACCACGATCATGGTCTCACCAATCGCGCGTGACACAGCGAGTAGCACCGCGGCAATGACGCCCGGAAGCGCGGCGGGCAGAACCACCCGCTTCACCGTTTCCGAGGGCGTGGCACCAATTGCAAAGGACCCGTCGCGCAGCGACTGCGGCACCGCATTGATGACGTCGTCCGATAGTGAGGAAACGAAGGGAATGATCATGATTCCCATCACCAAGCCGGCGGCCAGGGCGCTCTCGGACGCAATACCGATGCCGATGCTGCCGCCCAGGTCGCGTAAGAATGGCGCGATGGTGATGGCGGCGAAAAAGCCATAAACCACGGTTGGCACGCCGGCCAAGATTTCGAGCGCCGGCTTGACCGCGCCGCGCACGCGCGGTGGCGCATAGTCCGACAGATAGATCGCCGACATCAGGCCGATCGGAACCGCCACCAGCATCGCGATCAGCGTGATCAGCAAAGTGCCCGTGAATAACGGGATCGCGCCAAAACTGCCGGTCGCGCCCACTTGGTCGCTGCGGATCGCGGTCTGCGGACTCCATTGAATGCCGAAAAGAAACTCGTCCAGCGGGACCTTGGCAAAAAAGAGGATCGATTCAAACACCAGGGACAGCACAATTCCGATGGTGGTGAGCACGGCGATCGTCGAACTGATGAAGAGCAGCGCGGTAATCGCGCGCTCTACCGCGTTTCGCGCCCGCAGACTCGGCGTAATCCGGCGTCGGGCGAATGCCAATCCGCCTATGGCGACGGCGATCGCCACGACCGTAAGCGCCGCGCGGCCGATTGCTTCGAAACCGTTCAATCGGTCAGCGGCCGCGATCAACGCCTCATCGCCCTGCCGGCTGGATACGTTTCCGCTGGCGAGGTTTCGGATGTCGTTGAGTAACAATCCGTGCTCCGCCGGGTCCAAGCTCCGATACTCGTTGGGCAAGCTGTCCACGACCAGTAGCTCAACAATTTGTGGCTCGGCGATCAGCCATAGCGCCGCCAGAAGCAGGCTTGGCACGCCGCACCACAAGGCAACATAGGCGCCGTAATAGCCGGGCCGGGAATGCAGCGCGGCCGATGTGTCGCTGGCGGCCGTGACCGACCGAGTGCGTCCCATATAGAAGCCGATCACGCTGAGGATCAGGAGCACCGGGACCAGCAGAGACAATGACATGAACGAATCTCGGTAAGAGGGGGCCGGACCGGGCCGAAGCCCGACCCGGCGGGTCGTTACTTACATCATCAACGGAGCAAGACTGAGCGCTTGGTCGCGGACCTTGGAGCGATCTTCGTCAGGCAGCGGGATCAGGCCCTTATCGGCCAGATAACCGTCGGGCCCCCAGGCGCCTTCGTTGGTGAACTCGTCGATAAACTCGACCATGCCAGGGATCACGCCGACATGCGCGTCCTTGACGTAGAAGAACAGCGAGCGCGAAACCGGATAGGAGCCGTCCGAGATGGCCTCGAAAGTCGGCGCGATGCCGCCGATCTTGCTGCCCTGAACCTTGTCGGCGCTTTGATCCAAGAAGCTGAAACCGAATACGCCGTAGGCTGCGGGATTGGCCACCAGCTTCTGAACGATCAGCACGTCATTCTCGCCGGCCTCGACATAGGCGCCATCTTCGCGAATCGCGTGGCACACGGCCTTGTACTTGTTCTTGTCTTCTTTCTTCATCGCTTTGATGCCGTCGAAGGTCTTGCAACCGCCTTCCAGCGCCAGTTCAGCGAACGCATCGCGCGTGCCCGAGGTCGGCGGCGGGCCGAGCACCTCGATCCGGCTGTTCGGCAGCGACGGATCAATGTCGCTCCAAGTCTCGTACGGGTTCGGCATCAGCTCTGAGCCGTCTTCATTCGCCGGCACGTCCTTGGCGAGCGCCAGGAATAACTGCCGCAAGGTGATCTCGGATTGCGCGGCCTCTTTGGAGTTGGCAAACACAATGCCGTCAAATCCAACCTTCACCTCGGTGATGTCGGCCACGCCGTTCTTAGCACATAACTCGACCTCGGATTGCTTGATCCGACGCGATGCGTTGGTCATGTCGGGGTGCTCGAGGCCAAGGCCGGAGCAGAACAGTTTCAGACCACCGCCTGAGCCGGTGCTTTCTACGACAGGGGTCTTAAAGTCGGAGGTTTTGCCGAATTGCTCGGCGACGGTGGTCGAGAATGGGAACACCGTCGACGAACCGACGATGCGAATTTGATCACGGGCTTCGGCTGCGGTCGCTAACGCAAATACCGCCAAACCGGCCATCGCACAGGTCTTGATGGTCAACGTCCTGTCTCCTTGTCGCGCGGGGCTTGGTGTGGAATCGCAACGGCCGACCGGTCCATAGACAGTGACTGTCGCGACCGGCCCGACTTCTACGGCACCAAGGGCATGATTATGTGAACGTTTGATGACAGTTTTATGTCACGGTCTCTGGATCGAGATTTTTTGCGGCGGCGTTGAGGTAAACCGTGAAACGGCTGCCCTCGCCCGGCGTGCTTTCGATCGTCAATGCGCCACGATGCCGGGCGACGATGTGCTTGACGATCGCCAGGCCGAGCCCGGTGCCACCAAGCTGCCGCGAGCGTGCTTTGTCGACCCGGTAGAACCGTTCGGTCAGGCGCGGCAGATGCTCAGGCGGGATTCCGGGTCCGTGATCGGTGACGGTCACCGCGACGGCCGGTCCTTGTGCTTGCCAGCCATCGACTTTAGTCCCTGGCTCGATCGGGCGTGCCGCAACCGAAACTTCGCTCTCCTGGTCGCCATATTTGATCGCATTGTCGATCAGGTTTTGGAACACCTGTCCGATCTCGTCCGGATCTCCGTGCACGCCGGCAAGGTCAGCGGGCAGATCAAGCGCCACGGTGACCCCGCGTGCGCGCGCCTTCCAGTCGAGGGCCGCGCACGCTTGCTCCACGACCGCGGCCAGATCAATCTCCGATCTTGGCGCCTCATGTTCGGCTCGCTCGATCCGCGACAGGCTCAACAAATCATCGACCAGGCGCTCGATCCGCTGGGCATGGTCTTGCATCATCGTAAGAAAACGCTGCTGCGCCTCGGGATCATTGCGCGCCGGACCAAGCATGGTCTCAACCGCGCCCACCAGGGTCGCCAGAGGCGTGCGGATTTCATGGCTCGCGTTGGCGACGAAATCAGCGCGCAACCGTTCGGTGCGCCAAAGCTCGGTGACATCGTGGAGCAGCAGGGCAACCGCATTGCGCGTCGGAAACGCCTCGCCCAGCGCCTGCATGCGGCAAACAAAACGTCGTGGTTGCTCGCCGGCGACTTCGAACGTTACCTCGCGCGGACCGGCGCCGGCGATCACGGCCTCGGCGGCACCGAGCACCGCCGGGGCGCGCAACACGGTCGCCAATTCTCGTCCGGCAAGCTCTTGCCCCAGTACTGTTTCCGCCGCCGCGTTGGCGAACGAAATAATCTCATCGCCAGTCATTAACAGCAGCGGATCGGGAAGCGCCTGGAGGATGGTTTCGTTCGCCGCGATCGCGGCGGCCAATTGTTCGTCGCGGTCATGTAATTCTCGGTTCAAGCGACCAAACGCCGCGGCGACGTCGCGAACCACTCCCGGCCAGGCCGTTGTTGGTGCCGCCAGCGGGTCGATGGCGGCATCGGTAAGGCGAACCAAGATATTGGTCACCGGCTGCGCTAGGACAAAGCTGCCGGCCAGGATGGCGAGCCACGCAAGCACGGCGCTGCGGGTTGCAAGTTCGCCATATCCGATCAGAACGACGAGGGCGATGGCACTCGGAATCGCGATGATAAGGGCGGCTCGAAAGGCAACTGCCAGGCGCTTGGGCACGGCCGTCATGCCACCCGCGAGCTTCGCGCGCGCCCTACGGCGCGGGCATATAAGCTTGCCGTACCAACTGTTTTCGCGAAAACTTTACGCCGCTCGATTCCGAATCGCCTCATGGGCAGCAAAGGTCGCCATGTTCACCAAATCAGACACCGTGGTGCCCATCTGCACGATTTGCGCCGGTTTCTGCAATCCCATTAAGAGCGGTCCGACCAAGGTGCCGCCACCGAGCTCTTGCAGCAGCTTGGTGGAAATGTTCGCGCTGTGAAGCGCCGGCATGATCAAGATATTGGCCGGCCCGGACAGGCGGCAGAAAGGATACAGTTCTCGCAAATCCTTATTCAGCGCCACATCGGCAGCGAGCTCGCCGTCATATTCGAAATCGACCTTGCGGGAATCAAGCACGTCGACCGCCTCGCGTACCCTGAGCGCTTTTTCGCGCGGCGGATTGCCGAAGTTCGAGAATGACAACAGCGCAACCCTCGGCTCGTGGCCCATCTCGCGCGCCTTGGCGGCGCTTTGACACGCAATGTCCGCGAGTTCCTCCGGCGTCGGCAGCTCGTGCACGGTCGAGTCCGCGATAAACACGGTGCGGTCGCGCGAAATCATGATCGACAATCCGAACATGCGCTCGCCCGGATTGCTGTCGAGCACGCGACAGATGTCTTCAAGCGCGACGTAGTAGCTCCGCGTTACCCCGGTAATCATGCCATCAACATGGCCATGCGCGACCATGCACGCCCCGAACACATTGCGGTCTTGGTTCACCAAGCGTTGGCAGTCGCGATACAGGAAGCCCTTGCGCTGGAGACGTTCGTACAGAAAGTCGGTGTAAAGCGCATTGTGCTGACTAAGCCGGGCATTATGGATTTCTAGGCCCGCAGCGTCGCGCAAGCCGATGCCCTTCATGGTCTCATGAATACGTTTCTCGCGCCCGATCAGCACCGGCGTGCCAAATCCATTAGCATGCCATTGAACCGCAGCGCGGATTACTTTTTCCTCCTCGCCCTCGGCAAACACCATGCGCTGTGGATTTGCCTGCACCTCCACCTGGATCAAGTGCATGTTCGAGGCTGTCGGGTTAAGCCGCGCCTCGAGTTGGCGGGCGTAGGTGCGGAAATCCTCGATCGGCTTTTTCGCCACACCGCTGTCCGCGGCAGCCTTCGCGACCGCGATCGGCACCGCCACAATCAAGCGTGGGTCGAACGGTTTGGGAATGATGTAGTTCGGGCCGTATTGCAGGTGCTGGGCGTGGTAGGCGGCGGCGACCTCGTCCGGCACGTCCTCACGCGCAAGCTCGGCGAGCGCGTTCACCGCGGCGATCTTCATCTCTTCGTTGATCGTGGTCGCGCGGACGTCGAGCGCGCCCCGGAAAATGTAGGGGAAGCCCAAAACATTGTTCACCTGGTTGGCGTAGTCGGAGCGCCCGGTCGCCATAATCGCGTCATCGCGAATTTCAGCGACCTCTTCCGGCCTGATCTCCGGATCCGGATTGGCCATGGCGAAAATGATCGGCTTGTCGGACATCGAGCGCACCATGTCCGGCGTCATCGCGCCTTTCACCGATAGCCCGAAGAACACGTCCGAATCCTTCACCGCCTCTTCCAGGGTGCGCAGCGGCGTGTCGACCGCATGGGCCGACTTCCACTGGTTCATGCCGGCTTCGCGGCCCTTGTAGATAACGCCCCGCGTATCGCACAGGAGCGCGTTATTGTGGGGCATGCCCATGCTTTTCAGCAGTTCGATGCAGGCAATGCCGGCGGCGCCGGCGCCATTGACGACCAGGCGGGTTTCCTCGAGCTTGCGGCCGGTGAGATGCAGCGCGTTGACCATGCCGGCGGCGGCGATAATCGCCGTGCCGTGTTGGTCGTCATGGAACACCGGGATGTCCATGCACTCGCGCAGCCGCTGCTCGATGATGAAACAATCGGGAGCCTTGATGTCCTCCAGATTGATCCCACCCCAGGTTTTCCCCAGGAAGCGGACGCAGTTGACGATTTCGTCGACATCCTCGGTATCGACTTCAAGGTCGATGCCGTCGATGTCGGCGAACCGTTTGAACAGCACCGCCTTGCCTTCCATCACCGGCTTGGATGCCAGTGCTCCGAGATTGCCCAGTCCAAGCACCGCGGTACCGTTGGAAATAACCGCCACCACATTGCCGCGCGCCGTATAGTCGTAGGACAGCTCGGCGTCGCGCTGGATTTCCAAGCACGGGACCGCCACGCCCGGCGAATAGGCGAGCGAGAGTTCGCGCGCCGTCGTCAGCGGCTTAGTCGCGTGAATTTCGAGCTTGCCGGGCTTGCCGGCGGCATGAAAAGCGAGCGCCTCCTCATCGGAAGCGTGAAAGCTCGCGCTAGGCTGGGGCATGATAGGTTCCGGTCGCGCGTCAGCGCTGTCAAAATACAAACAGGCAATCTAGAGACCCACCGCCACCAGGTAAAGCGCGCTGGGATGCAACGATAATCACGCCGCGACAGCGAGTCCGCGGCCGGCGGACGGATCGAATGGGCGGCGAGATCGTAAAGCCAAACACAGCCAGCAACCAGGAGCCGGGCCAACCGCCCGAGCGGCCCCGGACCGGTGCTGGCCAATTGACGCCGATGATGGCGCAATTTCTCGCCATCAAGCGCGCGCACCCCGACGTGCTGCTGTTCTACCGCATGGGCGATTTCTACGAGATGTTCTTCGACGACGCGGTGGTGGCGGCCGAAGCCCTAGACATTACTCTGACCAAACGCGGCAGGCACGACGGCGAAGACATTCCGATGTGCGGCGTGCCGGTGCACAGTCATGAGAGCTACCTTGAACGCTTGATCCGCAAGGGCTTCAAGGTGGCGATTTGCGAGCAGACCGAGTCGCCCGCCGAAGCCCGCAAGCGCGGCGGCAAGACATTGGTGGCGCGCGATGTGGTCCGCGTCGTAACCCCGGGCACGCTCACCGAAGACACGCTGCTTGATGCACGGGCTCACAATCACCTGACGGCACTGGCTCAGGTCGGTGGGCGTTTCGGCCTTGCCTGGCTCGATATTTCGACCGGCGACTTCACGGTTGCCGCGCCCACCGAGCGGGAGCTTGCCAGCCTGCTCGCCCAGGTTTCGCCGGGCGAGTTGCTGATCGCCGACCGTTTGCTCGAGGCCGAGGATCTGTTCGAGCTGTTGAATGAGTGGAAACCGGTGCTGACCGTTCTGCCGGCGCCACGCTTCGATTCGAGCGCCGCTGAACGGCGTCTCAAGGAAACCTTTAAAGTCGCGTCGCTCGACGGCTTCGGTGCCTTTGATCGCGGTGAGATCGCGGCCGCCGGAGCCGTAATCGAATATGTCGCGCTGACCCAAAAAGGGCATCTGCCGCGGGTTGCCAGTCCCCGCCGTCAGCAAACCGGTACGGTGATGGCGATCGATGCGGCGACCCGGCGGAATCTTGAATTGGTCCAGTCGGTCTCCGGCGGCAGGGCAGGATCGCTGCTCGGCGTGATCGACCGCACACTGACCGGCGCCGGCGCGCGCTTGTTGAGCGCCCGTCTGACCGCGCCTCTGACCGACCCTCGTGCCATCGGCAGCCGGCTCGATATGGTTGAAGCGTTCGTCGGTGACAGCGATTGCCGAGACGCGGTACGCGCCACACTACGCGGCACGGCCGATATCGAGCGCGCCCTCGGGCGGGTCACTGTCGGACGCGGCGGCCCGAGGGACCTCGCGGCGATCCGGCATGGCCTCACCGCCGCTGGCCAGGTTCGGTCGCTGATCACCGAGGCGCACAGCGCCGGACTGATCCCATTGGCGGACGACCTCGCGGCCACGGCGGGGGCGCTCGGCGAACATACGATCCTGGTCGACCGCCTGGACCGCGCCCTGGCGGACGACTTGCCCTTGCTCGCCAGAGACGGCGGATTTATCGCCCAAGGCTACGCCGCGCCGCTCGACGAGCTGCGCGTGCTGCGCGACGAAAGTCGAAAACTGGTGGCCGCGCTTCAGGGGCGCTACCGCGACGCCACGGGAATCGGCCCGCTCAAGGTTCGCCATAACAATGTGCTCGGATACTTCGTCGAGGTGCCGCAGAGCCACGGCGACAAGCTGATCGGCGACGACGCATTCATTCATCGCCAGACGCTCGCTAGCGCGGTCCGGTTCACCACCGTCGAGCTGGGTGAATTGGCAGACAAGATCGCTCGCGCGGCGGACCGCGCGCTCGCCCTGGAACTCGAGCTATTCGCCGACCTGGTCGGCGAGGTGACCACGCGCGCGGTCGAAATCGCCGCCGCCGCCCGGGCGCTCGCCGAGATCGATGTCGCAAGTGCCCTGGCGGCTCTGGCGGCGGAACGCGATTTTTGCCGCCCGCGGATCGATGACAGTTTGGCCTTCGCCATCACGCGTGGGCGACACCCGGTGGTCGAGGCGGCGCAATCCGGTGGCGCCGACGTCAGCGCGCGGTTCATCGCTAACGATTGCGATCTCCAGACCGATGGCCGGCTGTGGCTGCTGACCGGCCCGAACATGGCAGGTAAAAGCACGTTTTTACGGCAAAACGCGCTGATCGCGGTCCTCGCCCAGGCGGGCAGTTTCGTGCCCGCCGCCTCCGCCCATATCGGCGTCGTCGACCGGCTGTTCAGCCGGGTCGGTGCCGCCGACGACCTGGCGCGCGGTCGCTCGACCTTCATGGTCGAGATGGTCGAGACTGCGGCGATCCTGAACCAGTCCGGCGAGCGAGCCTTGGTCGTGCTCGACGAGATCGGCCGTGGAACCGCCACCTATGACGGCTTGTCGATTGCCTGGGCGACCATCGAGCATCTGCACGACGTCAACCGGTGTCGCGGCCTGTTCGCCACCCATTATCACGAGCTGACCAATCTGGCGGCGCGGCTCGATGGCCTGAGCTGCCACACCATGCGCGTTCGCGAGTGGCGCGGCGAAGCGGTGTTTCTGTACGAGGTGGGTCCCGGCGCCGCCGACCGCTCCTATGGCATTCACGTGGCGCGGCTGGCGGGTTTGCCGGGCTCGGTGATTACCCGCGCCGAAGCGGTATTGGAGCGGCTCGAGAGCGACGAAACCGTGTCTGCCGCAGCCCGCCTTACCGATGAATTGCCCTTGTTCGCGGCCCGCAAGCCGGCCGCCACAAAATCGGCCGAATCCCCGATTACTGAGGCTCTCCGGGCGATCGAGCCCGATGCCCTGACCCCGCGTGAGGCTCTCGATTGCTTGTATCGGTTGGTCGCGCTGCTGGACGATAGCGGCTGACGGCATCAAAGCGCGAAATCCGATCGCCGTGCCCATTAATGAACTCGGCGGCCCGGCCTGCTATATATGGTTAATGAATCAGTGGCGTTGAGGAGCGCCGATGAAGCCCGTTCGAAACCAGAGATCGATCTTCCACCGCCAGCAGGTGGCCGCTGCCCTGAACGCGATCGCGGACCGGGCGGAGCCCCGCCTTGCGCAGCGTGCGGCGGTGCTCGAAGTGCTGAAAGGCGTGCTCGCAGAGGGCCGGGCGGAAATCCGCCGCCGGTTCGACGCTGGCGAAGACGGCCCGACGACCGCGCGGGCATACGCCTATCTGATCGATCAATTGATCACGGTCATCTACGACCTCGCCGTGGGCAGCATATATCCGGAGCCCAACCCGACCGCTGCCGATCGATTGAGCCTGGTCGCCGTCGGCGGCTATGGTCGCGGCGAACTGGCGCCACAATCCGATGTCGATATCCTGTTCTTGGTGCCCTACAAGCAAACGCCGCGCGGTGAGCAGATCGTCGAGTTCATGCTCTATTTGCTTTGGGACTTGGGGCTAAAGGTTGGCCAGGCAACAAGATCGGCGGATGAATCGATCGTGCGCGCCAAGAAGGATGTTACCATTCGGACGTCCTTGCTCGAGGCGCGGTTCATTTATGGCGATCAACCGCTTTATCTGGAGCTGCGTCAACGATTCGCCAAGGAAGTCGTCGCCGACACCGGGCCGGAGTTCATCGCCGCGAAACTGGCCGAACGCGACGAACGCCATTTGCGCATGGGCGACTCGCGCTACGTGGTCGAACCCAATCTCAAGGACGGTAAAGGCGGACTGCGCGATCTGCACACGCTGTTCTGGATCGCGAAATATGTGCACCGCGTGGAAGAGATCGATGACCTGGTCGCGCGCAATGTGCTGACCGCGGAAGAGTTCCGCATGTTCGAGCGCGCGCACCGGTTTCTGTGGACCGTGCGCTGCCATCTCCACTATTTGGCCGAACGCCCCGAGGAACGGCTGACGTTTGACGTGCAGCCCGAGATTGCGGTGGCGATGAACTATACCCAGCACGCCGGCACTCAGAACGTCGAGCGCTTCATGAAGCACTATTATCTGATCGCCAAGACGGTCGGCGATCTGACGCGCATCTTCTGCGCCGCGCTTGAAGCGCAATACATTCGCAAGCCGCTGTTTCGGGTGCCGTTTCTCGGATCGCCAACGCGCGAAGTTGACGGATTCAAGCTCGACTACGGCCGGCTCACCGTGATGTCGGACGACCAGTTCGAGCAAGACCCTGTCGCCATGCTGCGGCTGTTTCATGTCGCCCAGGCGCGTGAATTCGACGTGCACCCGCACGCCTTGATGCTGATTACCCGGAATTTGAAACAGATCGACGCTCGCCTGCGTGCGAACCCCGAGGCGAACCGCCTGTTCGTCGAGATGATGATCTCTGATAAAGATCCGGAGATCACTCTAAGGCGCATGAACGAGGCTGGCGTGCTCGGCCGCTTTATCACCGCGTTCGGCCGAGTGGTGGCGCAGACGCAGCACGACATGTACCACGTCTACACGGTCGACGAGCACACGATATTCGCAATCGGCCTCCTATCTCGAATTGAAAAGGGAGAGCTTGCCGAAGAGCTGCCGTTGGCAACAGAAATCGTGCACGAAGTGTTGTCACGCAAAGTATTGTACCTCGCGACCTTCCTGCACGATATCGGCAAAGGGCGCGGCGGAGATCACTCTGAAATCGGTGCGCGTATCGCACGTAAGCTGGCGCCGAGGCTAGGTTACACGGCGGAAGAGACCGAGACGGTCGCTTGGTTGGTTGAACGCCATCTTTTGTGTTCGAACACCGCCTTCAATCGCGACATATCCGACCCCAAGACGATCGAGAATTTCGTCGACATCATTCAGTCGCCGCAGCGGCTTCGCCTGCTGCTGGTGCTGACGGTGGCGGACATTCGCGCCGTCGGACCGAGTGTTTGGAACGGCTGGAAAGGCCAGCTTCTGCGCGGCCTCTATTATCGGGCCGAGGCGGCGATGACCGGTGGTGACACGCTGGCGGATCAGGAACAGCGCGTGGCGATGGCCCAGGAAGACTTACGCGAAGCCCTATCCGACTGGCCCGAGTCCGCGCTCGCGACGTTCGTGGACCGGGCCTATCCGTCCTACTGGCTCAACTTCAACACCGAGGTGCATGCGCGCCATGCCCGCTTGATGCGTCGTGCGGACGAAGAGGGTGTGCCGCTGACGGTCGAAACCAAGGTGCATGGCTTCCGGTCGGTGACCGAAGTGACAATCTATGCGCCCGATCACCCGGGCCTGTTCGCCGGCATCACCGGCGCAATGGCCGTGTGCGGCGCGTCGATCGTCGATGCGCGAATTTTCACCACCAAGAACGGCATGGTGCTCGACACCTTTTGGATTCAGGGTTCCGACGGCAAGTCGTTCGACAAGCCGAAGCGTTTGGAGAAGCTCACCGAAACCATCGAGATGACCCTTACGCGTGACTTCAAGCCGGCGCGCGAGCTCGCCGAGCGGGCGCGCACCGCGCGGCCAAGCCGGACCGCTGTTTTCAAGGTTGAGCCCAGGGTATTATTCGACAACCGGGCCAGTGCCACATACACCGTCATCGAGATCAATGCGCGCGATCGTCTGGGCTTATTGTTCGACATCACGCGTGCCCTGGCGGCACTGAAACTGGCGATCGGAAGTGCCCGGGTCAGCACTTACGGGGAATCGGCGATCGATGTGTTTTACGTCAAGGACCTGTTTGGCATGAAGGTCTGGGACGAAGCTCGCTTGGAGCAAATTAGGATCGAGCTGCTTACTGCCGTGACCAATTCCGATAATGCCACCGCCGACGCCCAGGTCGCTGCCGAGTGACCGCGCCGACGTCTCCATCCCGGTTCTAGGCGGCGATGGCGTTACTGCGATTTGCCGCGACCGTCGGCGCCTATACCATGGCGTCGCGAGTTCTCGGCTTTCTGCGCGATATCCTGATCGCCAAGTATGTCGGCGCCGGCATGGTCGCCGATGCGTTCTTTGTCGCTTTCAAGCTGCCCAATCTGTTTCGGCGATTGTTCGCCGAAGGCGCGTTTAATCTCGCTTTCGTTCCGCTGTTCGCCCGTCGGCTGGAAGCGGACGGCCAAGCGGCCGCACGCCGGTTCGCCGAACAGGCCTTGAGCGTGTTGCTGTGGGCGTTGATCGGATTCGTCACGCTCGCCGAAATTGCCATGCCGTGGCTGATGCGCGGATTTGCGCCCGGCTTCGTCTCGGATCCTGACAAGTTCGACCTGGCGGTCGCGCTGACCCGGCTCACCTTTCCCTATCTGTTGTTTATTTCGCTGGTATCGCTGCTTGCCGGCATGCTCAACAGCGTCGAGCGATTTGCGGCCGCGGCGGCGGCGCCGATTCTGCTCAATATCTGTTTGATTGTCGGGCTGCTCGGGTTTGCCGACATGGTGCCGACAACGGGGCACGCCTTGGCTTGGGCGGTCGCGGTTGCCGGCATCGTCCAATTCTTGTGGTTGGCATGGAATTGCCACCGGGCCGGCCTGCTGCCGTCGCTGCCCCGGCCGCGTCTGACGCCGGAAGTGCGAGCGCTGCTGGTGCTGATCGCGCCGGCCGCGATTGGCGCCGGGGTGCAGCAGCTCAACCTGGTAGTCGATGTGATCATTGCCTCATTCTTGCCCACCGGCTCGGTCTCGTTCCTCTACTACGCCGACCGGATCGTGCAATTGCCGCTTGGCGTGATCGGTGTCGCCATGGGCACCGCGTTGCTGCCGACATTGTCGCGCCAGCTCCAAGGCGGCGACGCAACCGCGGCAAACGAAAGCCAGAACCGGGCATTGGAATATGCCTTGTTGCTCACTGTGCCGGCGGCCGCGGCCTTAATGGTGATTGCGGCTCCGGTGATTACAGTGCTGTTCGAGCGTGGCGCTTTCGATGCGTCGGCAAGTGGCGCGACGGCCGGGGCGCTCGCGGCTTATGCGGCCGGCCTGCCCGCATTCGTGATGATCAAGGTGTTAGCCCCAGGCTATTTCGCGCGCAAGGACACCAAGACGCCACTCAAAATCGCCGCCGTGTGTCTGGTCGTGAACGTGGTGCTCAATCTGATCCTGATGGGGCCCCTCGCCCATGTCGGCATCGCGCTGGCGAGTTCCATTTCTTCGTGGCTCAACGTGGGCTTGCTCGCCTCTGGCCTGGTGCGGCGCGGTCACCTGAAGCCCGACCAAAGGCTGTGGCGGCGGGTGCCGCGCATGATCGGCGCGGCGGTGGTCATGGCCATCGCATTGTGGGCGGTGGCTCGCTGGATGGCGCCCTGGTTTGCGGCGGGGCTCGGCGTCAAAGTTGCCGCGCTCGCCGCTTTGGTTTTGCTTGGCATAATTCTGTTCGGCGTGGTGGCCCAGCTCAGCGGCGCCGGCCGTCTCCGTGAAATTACCGGTTCATTGAGACGATAGATGCAGCGTTTCCGGATAGCGTTTCTGGTCCTACTGCTGGCGTTTCCCTGCGTCGCGACAGGTGCGGCGGACGAAGCGCAAATAGCATTACCTGCGCCTTCGGTTTCCGGCGCGATATCGGTGGAGCAGGCGTTGGCCGAGCGCCGGTCAATACGCCAATTGCGGCCGGACCCGATAACGCTGGAGCATCTGTCGCAATTGCTGTGGGCCGCCCAAGGTGTGACCGACCCGAAAGGTTTTCGAGGTACCCCGTCCGCGGGTGCTCTCTATCCACTGTCGGTCTACGCGATGGTTGGTTCGGTGGCGTCGCTCGGTCCGGGGCTTCATCGCTATGTACCGGATGACCACGGACTCGTCGTACTTGGCGACACGGATCTGCGTCTTTCACTGGTCGAGGCGGCTTTTGGTCAGGCCTGGATGAGGGCCGCTCCGGTCATTCTGGTGATCACCGGACGCGAGGCAACGACTCGGCGAAAATATGGTGATCGTGCGCCAATGTTTGTCGCGATCGAGGTCGGGCATGCGGCGCAGAATGTCTATCTTCAATCGCATGTGCTCGGCCTCGGCACGACGGCCGTCGGCGGGTTCGACCGTGCTGAGGCCCACCGTGTACTCGGATTGCCGGAGGATGAAGACGTGCTGCTGCTGATGCCGGTCGGTGTGCCCGCCGATTAGGCAGCATCACGGTCGTAATAAAGCATCACCATGTGCTTCGCCTCGGCGAAGAACAGCCAGCGTTGCACCAGGGCGCCGAAGGCGGCGGCAAGCGCGGCAACGACCAGCACCAGCGTGTCCGCCAATGGCGGCAGCGCGAAGGTCGCCAAGGTCAGGGCGATCGGCAAGGCTAGTCCGATGCCTTCGCTAACCCGACGAAGTTTACGTGCGTGTTTGCGGGCGATTTGGAAACCCATTTCGCGCTGCAGGTAATTCTGCTCCGTGTGCGGCGGGTCGAGCGGCCTCGCCGTAGAGGCGTCGAGCCCGATTGCTTGGGCGGCCGTCGGGACGTCGGCTGGTGTATCGACGCGCCGCCAATAAAGCCGCACAGCCGCCCAGCTCGCGGCGCACACCAAAACCAGTGGCCCGACCAGGAACGGCGGTCTGGCCCCCAGCAAATGAACCAACGCCGCGAACCAGAACAGGCCGGTCGTGGCGCCATAGGCCAGATACAGCGCGATCGTATGGCCGTTGTGCCAGGCCGGAATTGGTTTCAGGCTGGCGTAAATCATTGATGTGCAGAAGATCGTCAGCACAGCGAGCACGGACATCGCGAGCCCGGCGGCGGGGAGCACTCCGGACAGGTTCTCCGGGAAAAGCAGCGCCGCACCGAACAGCAGGGCGGGCGGGTAGGTGACGATTGCCGCCACACCTTCGCGCGACAGCCACGAAGAACGCCACTGCGATAGCGCGCGCCAGGCGCGTTCCGGATGGCCGAGATGAAAGGTCGACGACATTAGGCCTGCGCTGACCAGCCCTAGGGCGACCAGCAAAACCGCCAGGCCGAGCGTCGCATCCGGTCGCTGAACCAGTGAGTGCAGACCAAGCCACGCCAGCATGCCGTAGCCGGCGCCGGACGCGACGGTGAAGAAGATGATCGAAGCGGCTGGATGCATCGTTGGTGGAAGCGTCTACGGATTAGCGGGAAAACAAGCGATCGACCCATTGCAGGATCTTGCTGTCACCGGCCCCGGTGGCCTCCAACGCCATGCGCGGCGTATCGGCAGCGGTGCGGGGTGGCAGGTAGCGATTGGTCGGCTTGTAGCCGAGGTCCGGCATCAGCGCCTGGCCATCGCGCTCGGCGACCAGGCGTGAAACCGCCGAGTCGGGATCGGCCAGATCGCCGAAATGACGGGCATGCGCCGGACAGGTGCGCACGCACGCCGGCTCGCGTTCGCTTTCGGGCAGCGTTTCGTTGTAAATGCGATCAACGCACAGCGTGCACTTCTTCATCACGCCCGAGTCGTGATCATATTCACGAGCACCATAGGGGCACGCCCAGCTGCACAGCTTGCAGCCGATGCATTTATCTTCGTCGACCAGCACGATGCCGTCGTCCGCTCGCTTGTACGACGCGCCGGTCGGGCACGCGGTGACGCACGCGGCGTCCTCGCAATGTAAGCACGAGCGCGGAAAGTAGACGGTGCGCGCGCTTGCGTCCGCGCCTCCATCTTTGCCTTCCCACGCCGCCTCATAGCCGTGCACGCGGTTGAGCCAGACGCCGTCGGGCTGGCGGCCATAGGGATCATAATCGGCAAGCGGCGCGACCATGCCGCCGGAATTCCATTCCTTACACGCCACCGCGCAGGCATGGCACCCGACACAGGTATCGAGGTCGATAACCAGCCCGAGCCGCTTCGCGCCTTGTGTTTCGGGCAAGCTCGTCATGACGCCCGCTCGCCTTTGTTGCGGTCTCGAAACATTTTTCCAAATCTCAAGATTCCCGGACGCCTGGCAGCAGAGTCCGCGCCGCGTGGCGGATCAAACCGTGGAGAAGCCTCCGGCGTTTCGCCCGCGCCGGCGAGCTCTATCCGGACCCGCAGATCGTACCAGGCGGCCTGACCGGTAACTGGGTCGGAATTGCTGTAACGATGCTCTCCCCCGGCATCCGGCAGGTATTCTGAGATCGCGTGATTGAGCAGGAACCCTTTCGCCGCCTCGGGCCCATCGGGCGCCAGATTCCAGGCGCCGTCTTGCTTGCCGATGGCATTCCAGGTCCACACAGTGTTGGTATTAACCCCATCCATCAGCCGCGCCTGAGTCCTGACCCGCCCGTGATGGCTGATAATCCAGACCCAATCGCCGTCGGCGATGCCGTGATCCCGCGCTGTTTGATGATTGATGTAGAGCCAGTTCCGCGCATGAAGCTGGCGCAGCCAGGCATTGTGGCCGCCCCATGAGTGATACATCGCCATCGGGCGCTGGCTTACCGCGTGCAGCGGAAAATCGGAGTCGCTGAGCGCCGCGCCCTCGAACGGCGGATACCACACCGGTAGCGGGTCAAACGCCGCCTCGACGCGGGAGCGATGTTGCTCCGGCGGTTGCACCGGCCCGTGGCCGCGCGCGGCGAGCCGGAACTTTTGCAGCGGCTCGCTATAGAGCTGAAGGACGATCGGCTCGGCGGCGCCGATATAGCCCATCTCCGCCGCCCACTCGAGATACGCCTTGTTGGCGTGTTTGAAGTAACGTTGCTCCGGCGCGAGTTCGTGCTGCCAGAAGCAGCCGTTCTCGATATAGCGATCAAGCTGGTTCGGATTGACCGGACCCTTGCCGTGGGCGTCTTCGGCCGCGCCGCGCCAGCCTGACAAGGTACCGACGCCCGGCTGGCGCTGATGATTGACCAAATAATCGGCGTAGCCGCCGGGAAATTGTGGCTTGCCTTCCTCGTCGACCATTCCGGGCAGGCCGAGCCGCGCGCCGAGGTCGAGCAGAACGTCCTGGAATGGGCGTACGTCGCGGTCGGGCGCGAGCACCGGCTGGCGGATCGCATCGGCGGGGCCATCTGCGCTCGAAATCGGTCGATCGAGCATCGATACGGCATCGAAACGTTCGAGATAGGTGGTGTCGGGCAGTACCAGGTCCGCCCAGGAAATCGTTTCGGAGGCGAAAGCATCGGCGCAAATGATGTGAGGGATGCGGTATTCGCCGGTTTCCGGGTCTTTATCGCCGAGCATGTCTCGGGTGCCCGTCGTATTCATCGACGAATTCCAGCCCATGTTCGCCATGTACAGGAACAGTGTGTCGATCGGGTACGGGTCGCCCGCCCAGGCGTTGGCGATCACCATGTGCATCACGCCGTGGGCCGCAAGGGGCGCTTCCCAGCTATAGGCCTTGTCGAGGCGCAATGGGCCGCCGGCCTCGTCGACCAATAGGTCCTCGGGGCCGGTCGGAAATCCGAGTGGTGGGCCGCCGAGCGGTTCGCCTGGCGTGACCGTTTTGCCGGCTGGTTTTTGCGCCGGCGGGATCGGTTTCGGGAATGGCGGCTTGTAGCGCATCCCGCCCGGACAATCGATCGCTCCGAGCAGCATCTGTAGCAAGTGCAGGGCACGGCAGGTGTGAAAACCGTTGGAATGCGCCGATATGCCACGCATGGCGTGAAACGCCACCGGCCGACCGATCATTCGGTCATAATGCCGTCCCGCCCAATCGGTCCAGGGTGCCTCAATAACCACCTCTTGCTCGAACGCAACCTCGGCCAATTCCGCCGCCAGCCGGCGAATGGTCTCGGCGGAAACGCCGGTCCGCTCCGCCACCGCCTCGGGCGCGTAGGCATCGTCCAGGCATCGGCGCGCGAATAGCTCGAAAGCGGGAACCGCCTCGCGCCCGTCGGCGAGGGTGAAGCGACCGACCAACGCGGGCGTGATATCGGCGTCCAATGCGGGCGCCAACGCTTTCGTTTCGCTATGCCAACAAAGCGGTTTGCCGTCATCGCCGCGCGCAAACAGCCCGTCATCCGCCGCACCCGGGTCTTGGATCACCAGCCACGGCGCGTTGGTGTAGCGGGTGAGATAAGCGAAATCGACTTTGTCGGCGTTAAGCAACTCGCGGATCAGCGACAGGATGAGCAGGCCGTCGGTGCCTGGGCGTATGCCAACCCATTCATCGGCGATCGCGGAATAGCCGGTGCGCACCGGATTGACCGAAACCACTTTGGCGCCCCGGCCTTTGAGCTGACCGAGCCCAATTTTGATCGGGTTCGAATCATGGTCCTCGGCAACCCCGAACATCATCAAGTATCGGGTGTGGTCCCAATCGACCTCGCCGAACTCCCAAAACGACCCGCCAATGGTGTAGAGCCCAGCCGCCGCCATGTTGACTGAGCAGAAGCCGCCGTGCGCGGCGTGATTGGGCGTGCCGAACATGCTTGCCCACCAGCCGGTCAGCGCTTGGCTTTGGTCGCGCCCAGTGAAGAAGGCTAATTTTCGCGGATCACTGGTGCGGATGTCCCCCAACCACCTGGCGGCGATTTCCATCGCCTCGTCCCATTCGATTTCCTTGAACTCGCCGCGGCCGCGCTCGCCGGTCCGAAGCAACGGTTTGGTCAGCCGCGCCGGCGAATAGGCGCTCATGATGCCGGCCGAGCCCTTGGCGCACAGCACGCCCCGGTTCACCGGGTGGTCCGGATTGCCGTCGATGAAGCGCACCGTACCGTCGCGCAGATGCACGCGAATACCGCAGCGGCAGGCGCACATATAGCAGGTGGTGGTCTTGACCTCGTCGCCGATCGGCGCGGAAAGGTCGAGCGCGGGTTCGCGCATCGGGTCTGGTCCTTGGAAATAGCGTGCTCCGGGGCGCGGAAGTTATCACAGGTCCGGCATGTGAAAATCGGATTCTTGGCGGGCTCGGTTGACCTCCCGCCGGTGAGCCGATACATCCGCGCGTCGAATGCCGGCGCGGTGCGCTGCCGGCGCGCGAAGTTTGGGAGCGTCGGCATGGGTCGCATTTTTTCGGGCGTACAGCCCACCGGCAACTTGCATCTCGGTAATTATCTGGGCGCGATCCGCAACTGGGTGCGGCTGCAGAAGGACTATGACTGCCTTTACTGTGTGGTCGACCTTCATGCGATCACGGTGCCGCAAGACCCGAAGGAACTCGCCGCCAACACCCGCGAGGTGGCGGCCGGCCTGATCGCCGCCGGGATCGATCCCAAGGACAACATTATTTTCAACCAGAGCCAGGTGCCGGGCCATGCGGAACTGGCGTGGCTGTTCAACTGCGTTGCCCGACTCGGCTGGCTCAACCGGATGACCCAGTTCAAGGAAAAGGCCGGCAAACACCGCGAGAACGCCACGGTCGGGCTGTTCGCCTATCCGAATCTGATGGCGGCGGACATTTTGCTCTACAAGGCGACGCACGTGCCGGTCGGTGACGACCAAAAGCAGCACCTGGAACTCGCCCGCGATATCGCCCAGGCGTTCAACAGCATGTTTGGGGTCGAGCTGTTTCCCCAGCCAGAGCCGATGATCCTTGAGACCGCGGCGCGGGTGATGAGCCTGCGCGACGGTAGCAAGAAAATGAGCAAGTCGGATCCGTCGGACTATTCGCGAATCAACATGACCGACACGGCCGACGAGATCGCGCAAAAGATCCGCAAGGCGCGTACCGATCCCGAGCCATTACCAAGCGAGCCGGCTGGTCTCGAGCCGCGACCCGAAGCGGCCAATTTGGTGGGGATTTACGCGGCTCTAAGCGATCGCTCGGTCGCTGATGTGTGCTCCGAATTCGGCGGCGCGTCGTTTTCCGATTTTAAGGGCCGGCTGACCGAGTTGGCGGTGGAAAATCTGGGCCCGATCGGCGCTGAAATGAAACGCTTGGTCGGCGACCCGGCGGAGATCGACGCGGTGCTCCACGACGGCGCCGAACGCGCGCGCGCCATGGCCGAGCCGATCTTGCGCGAGGCGCAGAATGCAATTGGATTCGTCCACGCTTAAGCTTGGCCGCTTGATGCGCGAGCACCAGCGACCCACCTAACTTTATCGGGTCCTAGCCACGGAGGTCGCCATGTTCGACGACGACGACGCATTACCGCGCCGCCGACCCGAGGGCGAGGTCGACCAGCCGAACAACGACGCGCCAGTGCCGCGCGATGAAACCGCGCTGGCTGATCCGGCCCCATCTTCAGCGCCGCCCAGCAAGCGTCGTAGAGCAATACGTGGGCTGTTGCTAACCCTGCTGGTCGTGATCCTGATCTATTACCCGCTGGGCATGATCCTGCGTCATCAGATAAACGACGACGTCACGTTCGGCATCAATAGCGAGACTTTTACGCCGGGAGCCAGCCAGTCGGTCGAAATGGCGGCGGCGCTGATTGAGCGCGAAGTCGACGATGCCGGTTGGGTGCCCAACAACCCGTTTTTCTATCCCAGCGCAGCGCTCGATAATATGCCCAACTTCCAGGAGGGGCTGCGCGCCGCAATCTTTCGTTTCGCTATCGAATTGACCGATCAAATCGGCCGGACCCGTGGCTCCGGTCAGTCCGACTCGGACCTCGATATCGCCTCGGGTGAGCTTAAATTTCCGGGCAATGTTTGGGTGTGGAACCCAAGCATTTCGTGGTTGCCGCAATCGACCTCGGAGCAAAGATACCGGCGCGCCGTGACCCACCTGCGCCGATACAACGAGCGGTTGGCATCAGGCGATTCGGTGTTCGATCGACGGGCCGATAATCTGCTCGCCACGCTCGATCGCTTTGCCGCCGATATGGGCTCGGCCTCGGCGGAAATCGCCCAGCATGTCAATGATCATACCGGCCTTTTCGATCTGGCCGCCGATGACTTGTTCTACAACGTCAAAGGCCGGCTTTACGGCTATCACATGCTACTGATCGCGCTGGAAGCGGATTTCTCGGATGTCATCGCGGAGAAGCAATTGGATGCGGTATGGCCGCAAATGCTCGAATCGATGCGTGTGGCCGCCACGGTTCAACCGATGGTCGTGGTCAACGGTGCGCCGGACAGCCAAATCCTGCCGAGCCATCTGGTTGCTCAGGGATTTTATTTGCTTCGCGGCCGCACGCAGCTCCGCGAAATCACCAATATCTTGCTGAAATAACACACTAGCGAAGGCGATTGCCGGATTGTCACAGTTGCGGCAAGAAAGCCCTTGATCGCTGGTTACGGCAGCGCAATAACCCAGTATCCCCTTCTAATCCGGGTCTTGCGCGTCACCTGGCATGGACATCTACCTGCCGATCGCCGAAATGTCGGTCAACGTGCTGCTATTGCTCGGCATGGGCGGTGCGGTCGGCTTTTTGTCGGGATTGTTCGGCGTCGGCGGCGGATTTTTGATGACGCCGCTACTGATCTTCATCGGCGTACCGCCGGCGGTCGCGGTGGGCACCGAGGCGAACCAGATCGCGGCTGCATCGGTTTCTGGCCTGGTCGCCCATTGGCGCCGCGGCAATGTCGATTTCAAGATGGGCAGCGTTCTGCTCGCCGGCGGCGCGGTGGGCTCGGTGATCGGTGTCTGGTTGTTCCGGCAATTGCGCGAATTGGGCCACATCGACGCGACCATTTCGATCGCCTATGTCGGCTTCCTCGGCATCGTCGGCGCGCTAATGGCGGTCGAAAGCGCGAACACCATCCTACGCCGCCGGCGTGGTTCCGCTACCGCCAAGCGACGTCAGCACTACTGGGTCCACCGTCTGCCGCTGAAAATGCGGTTCCGCCGATCGAAGCTCTATATCAGCGCGATCGCCCCGGCTGGCATCGGTTTGTTCGTCGGTATTCTTGCGGCGATCATGGGTGTGGGCGGCGGCTTCATCATGGTTCCCGCGATGATCTACATCCTTGGTATGCCGACCTCGGTGGTGATCGGCACGTCGCTGTTCCAAATCATGTTCGTCACCAGCATCATTACCGTTTTGCATGCGGTCACGAACAACACGGTCGATATTGTGCTTGCCCTGATCCTGCTGGCCGGCGCGGTGATTGGCGCCCAGTTCGGCAGCCGGGCCGGGACCGCGCTGCGCGGTGAACAGCTGCGCGGGTTGCTGGCTCTGATGGTGCTTGCGGTTTGCACCAAGCTGGCTGTCGATTTGGTGTTAGAGCCCAACGATCTCTATTCCGTCGCGCCGGCGTTCCAATGAGCGGTTACGGCCAATGAGTAGTTATGGCACGACTTCTGCCCGCAGGCTGTTGCCGCTGATCGCCCTTATGTTGGTCTTTGGCGGTTCGGCGGACACACGCGCCGAGTATCTCATCGCCGACCTAAGCAATCACCGCATCGAGATCAGCTCGGGATTTACCGGCGCCAGCGTGTTGCTGTTCGGCACGCGCGGTGGCAATGGCGATGTGGTGGTCGTGCTGCGCGGCCCGCCCGAGCCCTTGGTGGTCCGACGCAAGGCCCGCACCTTTGGGCTTTGGCTCAACCGCGATGACATCGTATTCACCGATGCGCCTGGCTACTACGCGGTGGCGGCAAGTCGGCCATTGCTGGAAATCGCTTCGCCGGCGCTGCTCCAGGACCTCGCGATCGGCTTTGACAATCTGCCACTGACACTGTTCGAGGAATCCAACCTCGACGAACTGGGCATATTTCGCGCGGCTCTATTGCGGAACATGGGCAAAATCGGCTTGTACAGCGGGGCGACCGCGCAAATTGCTTTCGTCGGTAGCCAACTGTTCCGAACCACCTTCGAGTTTCCCGCCAATGTACCGACCGGGCTCTATCACGCGGATATTTTCCTGATCGACGAGGGCGCTGTGGTTAGCCGACGAACCACCGCGCTGCAAATCTCGAAAACCGGCTTCGAGGCGGCGATGTTCTCGTTCGCTCAATATCAACCGCTGCTCTATGGTTTGGTTGCCGTCGCGGTTGCGCTGGTGGCAGGATGGACAGCTGGAATTGTGTTCCGCAAGGGCTGAGATGATGAGCGAGACCGCCGAGCATGTGGCGGGCCGGGTCAAATTCCTGGTCTGCGTCGACGACAGCAAGGATTGCCGTGTGGCGATGCGATTCGCTGCTCTGCGGGCGCGCAACTCCAATGGTTTCGTGGCGCTGCTTTTCGTCATCGAGCCCGGTGACTTTCAGCATTGGGTGGCGGTTGAGAAACTGATGGAGGAAGAACGCCGCGAGGAGGCCGAGCGGATCCTTCAGGAGTTGGCCGCGGAAGTGCAGGACTATGTCGATATACGGCCGATTCTCATTGTGCGGGAAGGGCGTCGAAGCGACGAAGTTCTCAAGCTGATCGAAGAGGATCCGTCGATCAATATTCTGGTTCTCGGCGCGGCGCCGGAAGGCGAAGGGTCAAATGAGCTGGTCCGAAGTTTGAGCGGTGAACTGACCAAAAGACTCAGGATTCCATTGACCGTCGTGCCAGGAAATTTAACCGACGAACAGCTGGTAAACATCACTTAAGGTGATGCCTATCGGGCAAATTGCTTGACCCGAACCGATAAATAACCAAGTAATGCAGTAGGAATTAAATCACCCTCGTTTCAGAAGGTTTGCGCCATGTTCATCCAGACCGAGCCGACCCCGAATCCGGCAACCATGAAGTTTCTGCCAGGCGAACCCGTGCTGCCCGACGGCACGGCGAATTTTTCCAACGCAGAGGCCGTTCAGGGGCGTTCGCCGTTAGCCGAGACCCTGTTCGGAATCGGTGGCGTCACTGGCGTTTTCTTCGGTTCGGATTTCGTAACGGTGACCAAGGATGACGCTGCGGAATGGCAAATTCTTAAGCCGTCGATTTTAGGCGTGATCATGGAGCACTATGTTTCGGGTGCGCCGATCATGATCGATACGGGTGCGCCGACCGAGTCCAGCGGACCAGAGGTGGCGGCCGAAGATGCCGAGGTGGTGGCGCAGATTCAGGAATTGCTCGACACGCGGGTACGTCCGGCGGTGGCGCAAGACGGCGGCGATATAATTTTCCACGGCTTCGAGAACGGCGTCGTAATGCTCGAAATGCATGGCGCTTGCGCCGGGTGTCCAAGCTCCACCGCGACGCTGAAGCACGGCATCGAAAACATGCTTCGCCACTATGTGCCCGAGGTTATGGAAGTTCGCGCGGTCATGTAGATCGGCCTCGACCGGTTGGCCACACCGTTGCCCGTTTCAATTGCGTACAGGCGTGCCGGTTTTCGGCGCGCCTATATTTTTCCATCCTTAGCCCTTAGCGCTAACCACACTGGGAGTGAATCGTGTCCGCCACATTAGACGAACACGCGTTTGATCTCATTTTCCGTGAGGCAAGAACGCACAACGTTTTTCGCGATGATCCCGTCACCGACGATGATCTGCGTGCCATTTTTGATTTGATGAAAATGGGGCCCACCACGGCCAATTCCTGCCCGGCGCGGTTCTTGTTCGTGCGCGGAAGCGATGCCAAGCAACGCCTAGCGCCGCACCTGTCCGACGGCAATCGCGAGAAAACCATAAGCGCGCCCGTCACGGCCATTATCGGGTACGATTTGGCGTTTTATGAGCATCTCGATCGGCTTTTCCCGCATGACAATGCCCGGCCTTGGTTCGAGGGCAAAGACGAACATGTGCGGGTTTCGGCGTTCCGCAATGGCAGCCTTCAAGGCGCCTATTTCATCATCGCGGCGCGCTCGCTCGGCTTCGATTGCGGGCCGATGTCGGGCTTCGACAATGACGGCGTGGACCAGGCGTTTTTCGCCGGCACCAAGGTTAAGTCTAACTTTCTGTGCAATCTCGGCCACGGCGACGCGAGCGCGCTTTTCCCTCGCAACCCGCGATTCGATTTCGAAGACGTTTGCGACATACTTTAACGTGCGCGTGAGGCCCCTGAAATTCAGGCTGGAGCGGTCGCCATCATCCGTGTCGCCGCGGCGGAATCGCTGAGCAGCGGTAGGCGGCGCGCGTTGAACAGTTGGTAGTGCCACCATTCATTGCGATAGAAATCCCAGCCGGCATCGGTCATGAGACCCAGCAACAGCAGTCGATTTCGCTGCGCTTCCACCGAAACCCCGCGGCTGCCGTGGTGTGACGAAGGCGAGAAGTGGTCGAATGGCGTGCCCAGGTCGAGCGCGCGGCCGGCGTGATCGATCAATGTGAGGTCGAGCGCGGCACCGCGCGAATGCGGCGATCCGCGCCTGGGATCGGCTAGGAATTCCGGGTCGGGCGTATGGCGCCACAAGGCCCACTGCGCCTCGGTTGGCCGATAGCCGTCGAACAGGCGGAGACGAAATCCGAGGCCGGCGGCGATCGTAATCGCGCGTTCTAGACATTCGGTGGCCTCCGGGTGCAAGTAGCACGCCGCGCGCGCGTAAATCGGCGCGCCAGTAAAATTGTCGGCGGTCGCGTACGCGATGCGCAGATCGACGTCGAAATCAGGCGGTGCAATCGGGACGAGCAGCATGAGCCTTGGCCAAGTGAGACGGTTATGAATCTATGCGGCGGGCGCCAATGCGCCAGAGCATGCGGGTCGGACGGGCCGGTTCTTTGAAAGTTCTGGCGCTTGATACCGCGTGCGGAGCGTGTTCCGCGGCGGTCTGGACCGGCGAGGCTATTGGCGCGCGGCGCTTCGAGCAACGCGCCCGTGGCCACGCCGAAGCGCTGATGCCGATGGTGCAAGCCGTAATGGATGAGGCCGCGCTCGACTATGATTCGCTCGACGCAGTCGCGGTCACGCGGGGGCCGGGCACTTTCACTGGCTTGCGTATCGGTCTTGCTGCCGCACGAGGCTTGGCGCTGGCGGCGGGGTTGCCATTGGTCGGTTTGACCACGCTCGAGGTGATCGCCGCCGAGGCCGAAGGGCGGCTTCCAGATCATCCGATCCTGGTGGCGATCGACGCCCGTCGCGGCCAGGTCTACGCGCAGCTTTTTCAAGCCGATGCTTCGCCGGTCGGCGAGCCGCAAGCGATGTCGCCGGAGGACGCGGTTCGTCTCATAGCTTCGGATCAAGTCGTGCTCGCCGGCGACATGGCCGAGCGGTTGTTGGCGTTGCACGGCGGACGAGGCGTCATCGCGTCGGGCCCGGGCCAGCCGGATGCCGCGGTTCTGGCTCGTTGCGTCGCGCATCGGTCGCTGCCGGCCTGTGGCGTTCCGGTCTCGCCGCTGTATCTCCGCGCGCCCGACGCAACCCTGCCTGGGACGGTCAAATCAATCGAGGCCAAGCCGTGAAAGGGGCGGCGCCGATTGTGCGTCTGCTGGGCCCGACGGAACTGGATGTTGTCGCGGCGTTACACGCGCTGTGTTTTGAAGAGCCTTGGGATCGAAAATCGTTGCATGGATTGATGACCGCGCCGGGTGGCTTTGGATGTCTTATGTTCGATGCCGCCGATGAGCCACCGGGTGGATTCGTGCTGGGGCGGATTGCGGCGACAGAATGCGAAATCCTATCGATCGGCGTGGTACCGGCGACCCGCCGACGTGGCTGGGGCGCCGGTTTGGTTCGTGGCCTGATTTCGGAGGCTTGGCGGCGCGGTGCCGATACAGTCGTGCTCGAAGTCGCCGACGACAATGTCGCGGCCATCGCGCTTTATCGCGCGCTCGGGTTCGTAGTTGTTGGACAGCGCCTAGCTTACTATCGACGTGCTGATGGCTCGGTGGACGCCCACATTATGCGGCTAACCAAAGCAAATGACGGCGCGGCGTCACAGAATGTTCACAATCAATCGGTAGATTGATGCCTCATCCGGTTCGCGTTCAAGCGACACCACCTTGTGGCCCATCTCTTCGACCGAACGCGGCACGTTTATCAACGGCTCGCCCTCGTTCAAACGCACCTCGAGAACTTGGCCCGCAGTCATCCGTTCAATCGCGAGTTTGGTGCGCACGAAAGTCATCGGACACACCAGGTGAGTGATATCCAGAAACACGTGCGAGGGGTCCGGCGGGCCGGACGCGGTTGGGCTGAAATCGGTTTCGGCCATGGGCGCCAAGGTGGGGGGCGTGATCCGTTGGGTCAAGCGTGCACTCCCGATGTCTGCTGCGGTTGTTCGGAGAATGCGGCTCAACTATACTGTTCGTGCGCGGCGACCTGCGTCACATGCGCAACTTTGGCCATTTGGTAGATGAATCGAGAGCTTTCCCGCGTCGAACGACTCGCCCTCGAAAAAGGGCTGAAAATGACGGAACAGCGCCGCGTTATCGCGCAAGTGCTGTCGGAATCGCACGATCACCCGGATGCCGATGCGGTGTACCGGCGCGCCACCCAACTTGACCCCCGAATCAGTCTCGCCACGGTTTATCGCACGGTGCGGCTGTTCGAAGAGGCACGTGTGCTTGAACGGCATGACTTCGGGCATGGCCGGGCACGGTACGAGGAGGCCGGCGATCAGCATCACGATCACCTGATCGATGTGCGCAGCGGCAAGGTGATAGAGTTCCAGAATGAGGAAATCGAACGTCTCCAACGCAAAGTCGCAAAAGACCTTGGCTATCGCTTGGTTGATCACCGGCTGGAGCTCTACGCCGTGCCGCTTGGCGATGATACAGAAAGCTGACCGCGTGTTTGGTCTCGGGGCGCGGTAACCAGAGCCAAGCGCGGCCATGACAATAGCAGAATCGTTCGACGACCCGTTCGCCGGCATCCACGCTGGCGCACTTGAGGTTCGTTTATCTCGCACACCTGAGGAAATTGACGCCGCTCAGGCTCTGCGTTACCGCGTTTTCTACGAAGAGATGAGTGCGGTTCCGAGCCCCGAAATGCGCGAACGCCGCCGCGATTTCGACGATTACGACGACACTTGGGATCACCTACTGGTGATCGACCACGAGCGGTCTCATCCTCGCGAATCCGTGGTCGGAACCTACCGGCTAAATCGGCGCAGCGTGGCGCTCGAAAACGGTGGTTTTTACACCGCCAGCGAATACGACATCTCCGAATTGCTGGCGATGGACGGCGAAATCATGGAGCTCGGCCGCTCTTGCGTCGACGCTCAATTTCGTAATCGCGCGACGATGACCCTGCTTTGGCGGGGAATTGCGGCCTATGTATTCCACTATGACATCGATCTGATGTTCGGCTGCGCGAGCATTGCCGGTGTCGACCCGGATCAATTGGCGCTACCCCTGTCTTATCTGTACCACCGTCATTTGGCGCCAAAAGGCATGCGACCACGCGCCCTGCCGGACCTGTACACGGCGATGGACAAAATACCCGACGACCAGCTTGATGAGCGCGCCGCGCGCCTGGCTTTGCCGCCGTTGCTCAAGGGGTATTTGCGGCTTGGCGGATTCGTCGGTGACGGCGCGGTGATCGATCGTCAGTTCCAGACCACCGATGTATGCATCCTGGTCAAGACCGATCTCGTCACTTCGAAATATCGGCAGCACTACGGCACCGACATCCGGCGTCCGGCCTCGCCATGAAAGTTTGAGTGGTGTCAGATTGGATCGGTACCATCCGGGCGGCTTTCACGCTTGTATTGTTGGCTGGTTGGACCGCGCTCTTGCTGCCGGTGCAGATTATCGCCGTGTTGTTGCACTTGCCGATCGCGCGCATCGTGCCGGGGCTGTACCACCGTGGAAATTGCCAGCTCATCGGCATTGACGTTAGGCGCACTGGCGTGTCGCCGATTGACCCGCCGGCGTTGTACGTTTGCAATCATGCCTCATACCTCGACATCGTCGTGCTTTCGACGCTTCTGGATGCGTCGTTCGTGGCGAAAAGCGAGGTTGCCGGTTGGCCGTTGTTTGGTCTGCTGGCCAAATTGGTCAATACCATCTTTGTCGAGCGACGCCCGAGCCGCAGCGGCGCCCATCGCAACGAAATGCGCGAGCGATTGGAAGCCGGGCGCAGCCTGATCCTATTTCCCGAAGGCACTAGCTCCGACGGCAATCGCGTGCTGCCGTTTAACAGCACGTTTTTCGCCATCGTAGAGGAACCGATCAACGGCAAGCCGATTCCGGTTCAACCGATTACGCTCGCCTATACCCGCTACAACAATTTGCCGATGAGCCGGCGCGAACGGCCTTACCTGACCTGGTATGGCGATACCGCGATGGTCGGTCATTTGTGGCGCCTGCTGACGATCGGCCGGGCGACGGTCGAGGTTCGGTTCCATCCGCCGGTGACCATCGATGCGTTCGGATCGCGCAAGGCTCTTGCCGCAGCCTGCGGCCAATCCGTCGCGGCGGGGCTATCGAGGCTGCTATCCGGCCGTGGCGAGCGATCGGACGCCGTGGCCGCCGCTGTGCCGCGGCGCGCTTGACTCGCTTGGTACGCCGGCTAGAGTCCGCTATGTGGAGGCCGCGAGCCGCTGCGGCGCCGTCATTTTTTGGTCCGTCCCGTAAGGTTGATCCGTCTGCGAAATGGAAAAGTCCGGATGCCGATCGGTCGACGCAACCGAGCGGCGGGACATATTCTTAATGGCGGATCATGTTTCGAAAGGCTGAACCGGACGTACCGTGAAACATTCTGAGCCTGGGGCCAACAGCGCCAAAACGCTCTACATCCGGACCTACGGATGCCAGATGAACGTCTACGACTCCGACCGCATGGCGGAGGTTCTGGCGCCTCTTGGGTATCGGCTGGCCGACCGGCCGGACGATGCCGATATGGTTATCCTCAACACCTGTCATATCCGCGAAAAAGCGAGCGAAAAAGTCTATTCCGAGCTTGGTCGCCTGCGGCCTCTGCAGACGGCGAAGGCTGCCTCGGGTGGCCGGATGATTTTGGCGGTGGCTGGATGCGTGGCGCAGGCTGAAGGCGCCGAGATGCAGCGCCGCGCGCCGTTTGTCGACATCGTACTGGGGCCGCAGACTTATCATCGATTGCCGGAAATGGTGGCGCGGGCGACCCGCGCTGCCGGAAATCGGGTCATGGATACCGATTTCCCCGTGCGCTCGAAATTCGACAATCTGCCGGAGCGACCGAGCGCTAACGGCGTCACGGCGTTTCTGACCGTGCAGGAAGGGTGCGACAAATTCTGCACCTTTTGCGTGGTGCCTTACACGCGCGGCGCGGAATATTCGCGCCCGACCAGCGACATCATCGCGGAGGCGGAACGCCTGGTGGCTGGCGGCGCTCGTGAAATCACTTTGCTCGGCCAGAACGTCAATGCCTATCATGGTGAGGCACCAAGCGGCGGGACCTGGTCGCTCGCGCGGTTAATTCGGGCGCTGGCGGAAATCGATGGTCTTGCGCGCATCCGCTACACGACGTCGCACCCGCGCGACATGACCGATGATTTGATCGCGGCGCACGGCGACGAGCCCAAGCTCATGCCGTATTTGCATCTGCCGGTTCAATCGGGTTCGGATCGGGTGCTCGCGGCGATGAACCGGCAACACACGGCGGCCGACTATGAGCGGATCGTCGACCGTCTGCGCGCCGCGCGCCCGGATTTGGCCCTGTCGTCGGACTTTATTGTTGGATTCCCTGGTGAAAGCGCCGGCGATTTTGACGACACGCTGGCGCTGGTCGAACGCGTCGGCTTTGCGAGCGCATACTCGTTCAAATATAGCCCGCGGCCGGGCACGCCGGCCGCGGTGGACGCGGTGCAAATCGACGAGGCCGAGAAACGGCGGCGCTTGGCCGATTTGCAGGACGTGCTGTCGTCACAGCAGGACGCGTTCAATCAAGCGATGATCGGGCGCACCGTTCCGGTTCTGCTTGAAAAACCGGGCCGGCTCATTGGCCAACTGGTTGGCCGCAGCCCGTACCTTCAACCGGTGCACGCGGTCACGCCGGACCAGGCAATCGGTGACATCGTCGACCTCGCGATCACCGCGCGCCACGCCAACAGTCTCGCCGCGCACCCGCCGACGGAGAGGCGCCTTTGACCCGCGCGTCCGGAGGCCAAGGCGCCCGCAAGGATGCGGCGCCGCTTTATCTGACATTCGACGACAATGCCTTGCTCGGCGCGCTGTTTGGTGAGCATGACAGTCACCTTGCCAGGATTGAGCAAAAGCTTGGCGTTTGGATAACCAGTCGTGGCAATCGCCTCGCGGTTACCGGACGGCCCGATGCGACCGGGCGCGCCAAGGCGGTGTTGCTCGAACTTTACGACCTGTTACGGCGCGCGGTGCCGGTCGGCTTGCAGGAAGTCGACGCGGCGCTACGCATGTCGGGCGTTACCGATCGCCCGGGAGAGGTCACGCGATTGATCTCCGACGACACGGTAATCGCCACGCAAAAACGGCAAATCATGCCGCGATCGCCGAACCAGGCGGCTTACGTGCGGGCGCTCTACGATCAGCCTTTGGTATACGGCATCGGACCAGCGGGGACCGGCAAGACCTACTTGGCCGCGGCGGTGGCCGCCTCAATGTTGGCGCGTGGCCAAGTCGACCGCATCATCCTGTCACGCCCGGCGGTCGAGGCCGGTGAGCGGCTGGGCTTTTTGCCAGGTGATTTGCGCGAAAAAGTCGATCCCTATCTGCGGCCGCTCTACGACGCGCTCTACGATTTGATGCCGGCCGAAGGCGTCACCGACCGACTTGAAAACGGCGAGATCGAAATCGCGCCGCTCGCTTTCATGCGTGGCCGGACGCTTGCCAACTCGTTCGTCATCCTCGACGAAGCGCAAAACACCACGCCGGTTCAAATGAAGATGTTCCTCACCCGGCTCGGCGAAAACTCGCGCATGGTGGTGACCGGCGATCTGTCGCAGATCGATCTGCCCAGCAATACCCGGTCTGGATTGAAAGATGCGCTTGCGGTGACTGAGAATATCGAAGGCGTCGCGGTCGTGCGTTTCAGCCACGAAGATGTGGTTCGTCACGACTTGGTCTCGCGGATAGTCGAAGCCTATCAGGAGCAGGAAAGTGCGCGGTCTGCCGCGGAAGCCGCTGCGAAGGACGTGGACCCTTGACCAAAGAGGGCGACATAGGCGTCGACATTGCGGTCGCGATCGACGAGCCGTCGTGGCGAGACACGCTGCCGAATCCCGAAGATTGCTGCCGCCGCTCCGTGATTGCGGCGTTGGCGGGTCGGATCGACGACGAGATGAGCGAGGTCAGTGTCCTGCTAACCAACGACGCGCACATGACACGTCTGAACCGACAGTATCGGCAACGCGCTTCGTCCACCAATGTCTTGTCGTTTCCCGCGGATCGATCCGCGGCGCCGACCGGCGAAGCACGGCTACTCGGCGATGTCGTTTTGGCGCACGAGACGGTCGTGGCGGAGGCAGCCGCGCAGGGGAAGTCTGTCGCGGACCACGTCGCCCATCTGTTGATCCACGGAACGTTGCATTTGCTCGGCCTAGATCATCAATCCGACGCCGACGCCGAACATATGGAGGCATTGGAAGTCGGAGTCCTCAAGGGCTTGGGTATCGGAGACCCGTACGAGACGCCGGAGATGGCTCGTGAGTGACGGCAATACAGGCTTGTCGCGCCCCCCAATCGGCGACGCCGAGTCCGACCGGTCGCTAGGTCGCGTTCTCGCCGACTGGTTGCGTTCGTTGACTGGCCTCGGCGGTCGTGGGGCGACCCTGAAGGAATCGGTCGAAGAGTTAATCGAGGAGCACCAAGACGACGACACGCCGATCGATGAGCATGAGCGCGACATGCTGCTCAACCTGCTCAATTTCGGCGAGCTGCGGGTCGAGGATGTGATGGTGCCGCGCGCCGACATCGTGGCGGTGTCGGAGACGGCGGAGTTGGCCGAAGTGATTTCGGTTATGTCCGAAGCCGGCCATTCGAGGCTGCCGGTTTATCGCGAGACCCTCGATGACGTAATCGGCATGGTCCATGTGCGCGACTTGCTGGTGTTTTGGAACAATGGCCCGTCCTTTTCCTTGCCCGACGTGGTTCGGGATTTGCCGTTCGTCCCGCCATCGATGCCGGTTCAGAATCTGCTACGACAAATGCGTGGCTTGAAAGTGCACATGGCGTTGGTCGTCGACGAGCATGGCGGTATTGATGGTTTGGTGACCATCGAGGATCTGGTCGAAGAGATCGTCGGCGAGATCGAGGATGAACATGATCACGCCGCCGCGCCGATCTTGCGCGAGCTTGTCGATGGTGGCCTTGAGGCTGACGCTCGCGTTCTGGTCGAGGACCTTGAGGCGCGCCTCGGCATCGATCTGTTGCCGGCCGAGCGTGACGAGGAGATCGACACTTTGGGCGGACTGGTCTTCGAGCTTGCCGGCCGGGTTCCGGTAGTCGGCGAAGTGATTCCCCACGATGCCGGGCTTGATTTCGAAATTCTGGATGCGGATCCGCGGCGCGTGCGTATGGTGCGCGTGCGTCATCGCAAGACCGAAGGTTCAGGCGCGGTTGCATAAAGGGCCGTCGCCGCCGGCCACCATGCCGACCCGACTTGCCAGACGTATCGGCGAGCTTTCTCGCTGGCAACGCAGCGTGTTGTCCGTGCTGTTTGGCGCGCTGGCGGCGTTGGCTTTGCCGCCATTGCACATTATCCCCGTCCTGCTCGTTTCATTTACTGGGTTGGTGTGGCTGGTTGACGCCGCGCGTGGCCGCCGAGGTGCCTTTCTGACCGGCTGGTGGTTCGGCCTTGGGTACTTCCTTGCAGGGCTCTATTGGGTCGGCAAGTCTTTCGCCGTGGCGGGCGTGGCCGAATGGGCGGCGCCGATCGCGGTAACGTTGTTGGCCGCGACGTGCGCCCTGTTTCCGGCATTGGCTGCCGTGGCGTTACGCCTGGTACCGGGGCGAGGCCTGACCCGCATTGTTTGGTTTGCCTCGGCGTGGATCGCCACCGAATGGCTGCGTGGCTTCGCCCCGCTCGGCGGATTTCCTTGGAATTTGATCGGCTACGTCTGGATGCCGTCGGACGCGATGATCCAGATCGCCAGCGTATTCGGGGTGTATGGCCTGTCGTGGGCCACGGTATTGGCGGCGTCATCGCCCGCCGTCCTGGCCGAGGGTCCGGCGGTATGGCGCGGCGTCGCGGCGAGCTGGTTGTTGCTTGCACTGATCGCTGGCGGCGGAGCGATCCGGTTATCGGATGCGGAAGTTTCGGACGTGCCGGGCGTAAGGCTGCGATTGGTTCAAGCCAACATCGCCCAATTCCACAAATGGCGTGATGACCTGCGGGCGCAGAATTTGCGGACGTACTTGGACCTTTCCGCAACGCCGCCGGCCGTGGCGGCCGACCCGCCACCAACGCACATTATCTGGCCCGAGACGGCGGTGCCCTATCTGATTGCGAACGAGCCGCTGATCCGTGACCAAATTGCTCAAATTGTCCCGCCCGGAGGCGTCGTGATCACCGGCGCGGTACGCGCCGAAACCAAGGATGATGGTACGCCCAGCGTGTGGAACAGCCTTCACGCCGTCGACCCAAGCGGGTCAGTCGTCGCGACCTACGACAAGTTTCACTTGGTTCCGTTCGGCGAGTACACGCCGCTTAGGCCGATCCTGAAGATCGCTAAGCTGACGGAGGGCGACACGGATTTTTCAGCCGGTCCTGGACCGCGGAGCCTGACGATAGGCGGCTTGCCGCCGCTAAGCCCGTTAATTTGTTACGAGGCGATTTTCCCGGGCGGCGTCAGTCAGCCCGGAAAGCGTCCGGACTGGCTGCTCAATGTCACCAATGATGCGTGGTACGGGATTAGCAGCGGGCCGTATCAGCACTTCCAACAGGCCCGCTTGCGGGCGGTCGAGGAAGGGTTGCCGCTTGTCCGCGTTGCGAACACCGGCATTTCGGGCGTCATCGGTCCGTATGGCCGCGTGCGGCGGGCCTTGGGCCTGGGTGAAGGCGGCGTCGTCGACTCAACCTTGCCTCGTCCCTTGTCGGTGCCGACCTTTTATAGCCGGTGGCGTGATTGGCCGATTTTGGCAGCCATGCTTCTGAGTTTGGTGGGCGTGGGGATTCGCGCTCGAGCGTCTGATCGCCCTTAAGCGGGGCGTGATGTTCCAAATGATGCCATCGGCAGCGGGCTTCGCAGCGGCGATCTTCGCATGGGCACACGCCATGATTGTCGCGAGTGGCTCAGTCTTGTTTCGGGGCGCACTAGCGTCGGTATTGGCGTTATAACTCCCTAATTTACCTATAGTTTTCGTCCAAAGCATAACATTGCCGACATTCGATGCGTTGCTGCCAATATCGCGATTACAGACAGCGTAGTACGTTGGCACACGTTCTTGGTCATTGGAAATCCGTTCTTATAACCAAGGATTGTGTGGACAAATTTGCCTGCCCGCCCGATATTGGCGGTGCATTATCCTCCCAATTGGCTGGGCTATCTTGGTGAAGTTACGTGCGGCTGAATGGCTCGGCATACAGACCCTCAACATGAACTTCGTGATTGGGTGCAAAGTGTCCCTGTCGGAACCCAGCGTGTATGGCGGGCAAAGTGCCCGGATCATTTGCTGTGAAGCACGGACGTTAGGATGTTGATTTTTGGGTGTGCGGAGCCTGGGACGGAAAGTGTTTAAGGCGTTGGGGCACATTAAAGGAGTTGCGAAAAAATAATGGCCAGCAATCCCAATCCAGTCGATATTCACGTGGGCGGAAGGATTCGGCTTCGCCGTACTCTTCTTGGCATGAGCCAGGAAAAACTTGGCAAAGCGATCGGTCTGACGTTTCAGCAGGTGCAGAAGTATGAGCGCGGCACAAACCGTGTCGGCTCTAGCCGTTTGTTTCAACTCGCCAAAGTTCTCAACGTTCCGGTGTCGTTCTTTTTCGACGATATGCCGAACGAAGTGTCTGGCGGAAATCCGGCGCTTGCTGAACCAGGGAAGCCTTTCGAGCACAATCCGTTCACCAAACGAGAGACTCTCGAACTGGTGCGCGCTTATCACAAGATCGGCGACCGCAGCGTACGCAAGCGGGTCTTCGAGTTAGTGAAAGCGATTGCGTCCGATTCGGACGTGCTTGCCGTCGACGCTGACGGGGCTTAGCGCGGCCACCAGGCTGCGCCTGGTTCTTTCCATCCGTGACGTGAGGCGCTGAGCCGCGTCGACCATGGATGTTTTCCCTTCGGGGTGATATTGAAACGCCGGTCCGGCGAGACCGGGCGGCCGTTAGGCCTGTTTGTGCGTCATCAACTCCATCTTAAAGCGACACCGAAAGGGGATCCCGAATGGCCCAGGGCGAATTTTTATTTACCAGTGAATCGGTGTCCGAAGGCCATCCGGATAAAGTCTGTGATCGCATCTCGGATGCGGTTGTCGATGCCTATTTGAATTCGGAAGATCCGAACACGCGGGTCGCCTGCGAAACGCTGACCACGACCAATTTGATCGTGCTTGCGGGTGAAACCCGGGGAGCCGAATTGCCGGCGACGCATATCGAGGATATCGCGCGCAGCGCCGTGCGCGACATCGGTTATGAGCAATCCGGCTTCCATTGGCAGAATGCGCGGGTGGAGGTCTATCTTCACAACCAGTCGCCGGACATCGCCCAAGGCGTAGACGCGGACGGCAACAAGGATGTCGGGGCAGGCGATCAAGGCATTATGTTCGGCTATGCCTGCCGCGAGACCGACGCGCTGATGCCGGCGCCGATCTACTACAGCCATGAGATTCTACGCTCGCTCGCCGAAGTTCGACATTCCGGTGCCGAGCCCGGCCTGGGCCCTGATTCCAAAAGCCAGGTGACGCTAAAATATGTCGATGGCAAACCGGTTTGCGCGACGTCGGTGGTGGTGTCGACGCAGCATAGCGACGACCTGGATCAAGATGCGGTGCGCGAGATTGTTCGGCCGCACGTCAAAAATGTGCTTCCCGACGGCTGGATGTGCCCGGAGGAAGAGTTCTATGTCAATCCGACCGGCCGCTTCGTGGTTGGCGGCCCGGATGGCGACGCTGGGCTAACTGGCCGCAAGATTATTGTCGACACCTACGGTGGTGCGGCGCCGCACGGCGGCGGCGCGTTTTCAGGCAAGGACCCGAGCAAGGTTGACCGTTCCGCGGCCTATGCCGCGCGCTATCTCGCCAAGAATGTCGTGGCCGCCGGCCTTGCCGACAAATGCACGATTCAGCTCGCTTACGCGATTGGGGTTGCCAAACCATTGTCGGTCTACGTCGACACGCGCGGCACCTGCAAAGTCGATGAAGCCAAGCTTGGCCAGACCCTGCAAGAGGTGATGGATTTGTCTCCGCGCGGCATCCGCGACCAATTGAGCTTGATCAAACCGATTTACGCGCGAACCGCCGCGTACGGCCATTTTGGCCGGCAGCCGGATGCCGACGGTGGGTTCTCCTGGGAACGGACTGACCTGGTCGACGACCTCCGGGCCGCCTTCGCCTGAGCGTAATAGCGATCGATATGGGGTCGGAAAACGACTCGGCCGCCGCCGCAAGGCGCGGTGCGGTTCTGTTTGGCCGCCGCCGTGGCCCCAAGCTTAGGCCGACACGGCGGCGCTTGCTCGAAGAGCTGCTGCCCGCGCTGGGTGTCACCCTCCCCGACGAAGACCTGACAAATCGGCCGCTGGATCGGTTTCCACCTGACGCCCGCGACGATTTGTGGCTTGAAATTGGATTCGGCGGTGGCGAGCATTTGATCGCCCAAGCGATCGCCAATCCACGGGTCGCTTTTCTTGGATGCGAGCCGTTCGTCAACGGCGTGGCGCGGCTTTTGTCGGACCTGTTCTCTGCCGGAATGTCGGATCCGGCCACGGGCAATGTCCGGATTTTTTCAGACGATGGACGCGATTTAGTGGCCGCCTTGCCCGATGCGTCGGTGGGACGGGTGTTTATTCTGTTTCCTGATCCCTGGCCCAAGGCGCGCCATCATAAACGCCGCTTGGTGGCGGAGGGGTTGCTCGACCAGCTTGCACGTGTGATGAAAAAAGGCGCCGAGCTTAGAATCGCGACTGATCACCAGTCCTATTGTCGTTGGATACTGGCGCGTATCCTGGCTCATCAAGGCTTCGCTTGGACCAATAGCCGCCCCGATGAGTGGCGAAATCGGCCGTCAGATTGGCCCGAGACGCGATATGAGCGCAAAGCCGGCACCGCCGGGCGCGACTGCGTTTACCTAAAATTCCGCCGACGCGGCTGAATCAAGCGCCTCGAAAGCGCTGCCCTACCTTGAAGATCCTGGTGGTTTGAGTATATAGGGGCTGTACAAAAATTAGAGCCTGGTCTGATAGGCTGTTTCATCGAGACCGTGGGCCGCGTGCCCACTTTTTTATTTCTGGGATGACGGAGTGGCCGGCGCCACGAACAACGCTCTTGCGCAGTTGATTGCCCCTACGGTCGAGGCAATGGGGTATGATGTGGTCCGCGTGAAGTTGAGCGGATCCAGTCCTGCGCGCCTGCAAGTGATGGCGGAGCGCCGGGACCGCGTCTCGATGACGGTTGAAGATTGTGCGGCGTTGAGCACGGCGGTTTCGGCGGTGCTCGATGTGGAAGACCCGATCCCGGGAAACTACGATCTCGAGGTCTCGTCGCCTGGAATCGATCGACCGCTGGTGCGGCCGGAAGATTTCGAGCGTTACACCGGTTTTGTCGCGAAGCTTGAAACGGCGGAGCCGATAGACGGTCGTAAACGGTTTCGCGGACGACTCGTGGATGTGAAAGACGGCGCGGTGCAGGTCGAACTTGACACGACCCAACAAACGGTTGCGATTCCGATCGACGCGCTTCGTGAAGCCAAACTGGTGCTTACCGACGATTTGATCGCGGCGAGCCTGAACAATGACGGTGGCTAGTGATATGGCGATGTTGAGCGAAACGACGCAAAGTTTGACCCGGCCCGAGCTGCTGCAGGTCGCGGACGCGGTTGCGCGCGATAAGTCGATCGATCCGGCGATCGTGATCGAGGCGATGGAGCAGGCGATCCAAACAGCGGCGCGTCGCAAATATGGGCAGGAGCTCGATATCCGCGCCGTGATCGAACGTGGCAGTGGCGAGATCAGGCTCTCCCGGGTACGCGAAGTCGTTGAGGAGGTCGAGGACGAAGCCATTCAGATTTCGCTGCCAGACGCGCAGGCCTACGACGAGTCGCTTGAGCTTGGCGGATTCCTCACTGAACCCTTGCCGCCGATCGACCTTGGCCGGGTCGCGGCGCAGGCCGCAAAACAGGTGATCGTACAACGGGTTCGTGATGCTGAGCGCGAGCGCCAGTTCGAGGAATATCAGGACCGAGTCGGCGAAGTTGTTAATGGCCTGGTCAAACGGGTCGAATATGGCAACGTCATCGTCGATTTGGGCCGCGCGGAAGCCATCATGCGGCGCGACGAATCCTTGCCGCGCGAAAACTTCCGCAACGGCGAAAGACTCCGCGCGTACATATACGACGTTCGCCGCGAACCTCGCGGTCCGCAAATATTTGTTTCCCGGTCGCGGCCGGAATTCATGGCCAAACTGTTTTCGCAAGAAGTGCCGGAAATCTACGACAGCATTATCGAGATCAAATCGGTCGCACGGGACCCCGGCAGCCGTGCCAAGATCGCGGTGTTGTCGAATGATTCCAGTATCGATCCGGTCGGCGCGTGCGTCGGCATGCGCGGCAGTCGCGTGCAGGCGGTGGTCAACGAGCTGCAAGGCGAGAAGATCGATATCATTCAGTGGAATCCGGATCCGGCGACCTTCATCGTCAACGGATTGGCGCCGGCGGAAGTCACCAAGGTTGTGCTCGACGAGGAAACCCAGCGGATCGAAGTGGTGGTTCCGGACGACCAGCTCAGTTTGGCGATCGGCCGACGTGGGCAGAACGTGCGCCTCGCGTCGCAATTGACCGGATGGGACATCGATATTCTGACGGAAGGTCAGGAGTCCGAGCGGCGGGCCGACGAATTCCGCGCCGCCTCGTCTCTGTTCATGGAAGCTCTCAACGTTGATGACGTGATCGCGCATTTGCTGGTCACCGAGGGATTCTCCACCGTCGAAGCTGTGGCGTTCATGCCGGTCGAGGAATTGGCGGAGATCGAGGGATTCGATGAGAATCTGGCCGAGGAATTGCGCGAACGTGGGCGCGAATACTTGGTTAAGCGCGATGCTGAGCTAACTGAGAAGCGGCGTGAACTCGAAGTGGCTGACGATGTTGCCGCGATTGAAGGCCTGTCGCCTGCGACACTGGTCGCGCTTGGCGAAAACGGCATTAAGAGCCTTGACGATCTGGCTGACCTGGCGAGCGACGAGCTGATCGAAATGGTCGGCGCGGACGAACTCGATATGGATGCGGCGAACGCCATTATCATGGCGGCGCGCGCGCATTGGTTCGGCGACGATGATGTGGCGACCCCTGCGTCGGACGATGCGGCGCCTGGTGATACGACAGCCACTGACGATACTGACGAGACCGCTTGATCGCGGAACTGTTGAAACGCAGCGCAATGATGAGCATGGCAATCGAAGAGCCTGACAAAACGCGGCCACGACGCGGTGCAAGCGAGAGCGTGCGGCGCTGCGTGGTGACTGGCCAGTTGCGCGACAAGTCTTGTCTGGTGCGGTTTGTCGTTGCGCCCGACGGTTCGGTGGTTGCTGACATTTCTGGCGCATTGCCGGGGCGCGGCGTGTGGGTTGGCGCCGAGCGCGCATTGATCGGACGCGCTTGCGGCAAAGGTGGTGCACTCGCACGTGCCGGCCGGGCGGCGCCCGACCTTGTCGACCAAGTGGAGCGGCTGTTGGTCGAGCGTTGCCAGTCCATGCTTGGTTTGGCCCGGCGCGCGGGTGAGTTGGCGATTGGACAAGACGCCGTACGCACCGCACTGCGCGCCGGCAATACTGCTGTTATGATTGTCGCGCGCGACGCCAGCGCCGACGGTCGCGACAAGATTGAACGACTGCGCACGGCGGTGGCGCGGGATGTTTCGATAGTCGACGTCTTGGACCGTACCGAGCTTGGACAAGCCGTGGGCCGCGCAAGCGCGGTTCACTTAGCGGTCAGGACCGGTCGGTTGGCGGCGCGATTGTCGATGGAGAGCGACCGGCTGGCTGGATTTCGTGTGGCGGCGTCGACAGACGCGTCCGGTCCAGAAATCGCCGGGCACGAGTTTATCAGGGAGGCCGAAAGGCAATGAGCGAAGGCAAAGATACCGATAAGAAGCAGACGCTCGGCCTGTCCCGACCCGGTCAGCTCGAACTTAAGAAAACCGTTGAAGGCGGCCAGGTCCGCCAAAGCTTTTCGCACGGCCGCAGCAAGACCGTTCAGGTCGAGGTCAAGAAGAAGCGGACCTTCAAGCGCGGTACTTCGGGGCACATGACCGAGGTCAAGGAGGACGCGCTCGCGGCGGCCGCCGCCAAGGCCAAGGCAGCGCCGAAGAGCGCGCTGGAGCTTGCCCCGGCAAAGGGATTAACCGGCGAAGAGCGCGCGGCGCGCGCGCGGGCGCTGGAAGACGCGAAAAAGTCAGAAGAGGCGGCGGTCGAACAGCGGGCGATCGAGGAAAAACGCCAGGAAGAAGAGCGCATTCGCCAAGCCGAGGAGGCCGCCAAGGAGGCCGAGGCGGCGCGCGCGCGCGCCGCGGAAGAGGCCAAGAAGGCAACACAGGAAGCCAAGAAGCCGGCACCGGTTGCGGCCGCACCGGCTGCCAAAGCCAAGGCCGCCCCGACGCCTGCCGCGAAGCCGTCGACGCGTCGCAAAGAAGGCGAAGCTGAGAGCGAGTCGGGCGCCGCGCGTCGCCGTAAGGGTCCGAGCAACCGGTTGTCGATCGACCGGCGCGACCAACGACGGCGGGCGAGCGGCAAGATGACGGTGGTGCAGGCCCTGAGCGACGACGAGCGCCAGCGCAGCCTGGCGTCGATGCGTCGGGCGCGCGAACGCGAAAAGCGCGCCGCCGCCGGCAAAGGACCCATCGAGGCGCACAAAATCGTTCGCGAGGTTGTGATTCCAGATGCGATTACGGTCGCCGAATTGGCCAATCGCATGGCCGTGCGTGGAGCCGAGGTCGTCAAGGCGCTGATGAAACTCGGCATCATGGGCACCATCAATCACGTCGTCGATACCGACACGGCCGAGCTGATCGTTGCCGAATTCGGTCACAAGGCGAAACGAGTTAGCGAGGCGGACGTGGAAATTGGACTTGCTGGCGCCGAAGATGATCAGGCCGATATGCAGCCACGCCCGCCGGTGGTGACCGTGATGGGCCATGTCGATCACGGCAAGACGTCGCTGCTCGACGCGCTTCGTTCGACCTCGGTGGCCTCCGGCGAGGCCGGCGGTATCACCCAGCACATCGGCGCGTATCAGGTGGATACGCCCTCCGGCGCCAAGATCACATTCCTGGACACGCCTGGTCACGCGGCGTTTACGCAGATGCGTCAACGAGGCGCCAAGGCAACCGATTTGGTGGTTTTGGTGGTGGCCGCGGACGACGGTGTGATGCCGCAGACCGTCGAGGCGATTAAACACGCGCAGGCGGCCGAAGTGCCGATGATCGTCGCAATCAACAAGATGGATAAACGGGATTCCAACCCAGATCGCGTGCGCAATGAGCTGTTGCAGCACAATGTAGTGGTCGAAGAGGTTGGCGGTGATGTGTTGGCTGTGCCGATCTCGGCGACCGAAAAGCAGAATCTGGACAAGCTTGAAGAGGCGATCCTGCTTCAGTCCGAGCTGCTCGAGCTCAGGGCAAATCCCGACCGCGCCGCCGAAGGCGTGGTGATCGAGGCCAAGCTCGAACGTGGCCGAGGCGTGGTGGCGACCGTGCTGGTGCAGCGCGGCACGCTCAAGATCGGCGATGTCTTGGTCGCGGGCAGCGAATGGGGCCGGGTCCGCGCTTTGATCAACGACCATGGCGACAACGTCAAATTCGCCGGTCCTTCCGAGCCGGTCGAGGTTCTAGGACTCGGTGAGCCGCCGTTGGCTGGCGACGAGGTTGTGGTGGTTGAGGACGAAGGCCGCGCGCGCGAAGTCACCGAGTACCGCAGAAAAGTCGTGCGCGATAAGAGCGTCGTAGCCGCTGGTCGAGGCTCGGTCGAGCAAATGTTGTCGCAGATCGCCCAGGGCCAGGTGAAGGAGCTGCCGCTGGTCATCAAGGCCGATGTGCATGGATCGCTCGAAGCCATCGTCGGCAATGTCGAAGCGCTCACCAAGGATGAGTCCGAAATTGCCGCCCGCATGTTGCTGTCGGGCGTTGGCGGTATCAGCGAGTCCGACGTGACCTTGGCCGCGGCCTCGAATGCGGTGATTGTCGGTTTCAACGTGCGTGCCGACCCGCCAGCCCGTGCGCTGGCCAAACGCGACGGCGTGGAAATCCGGTACTACTCCGTGATTTACGAACTGCTCGAAGATCTGCGCGGCATGCTGTCGGGATTGCTGGCGCCGATCGAGCGCGAGAACATTCTCGGCTACACGCGGATCAAAGAGGTTTTCAACATTACCAAAGTCGGCAAGATCGCCGGTTGCGAGGTCACCGAAGGCTTGGTCCGCCGTGGCGCCCGGGTACGCATTTTGCGCGACAATGTGGTGATCCACGACGGCGTCTTGTCCAGCCTCAAGCGACACAAGGACGAAGTGCGCGAGGTCAAGGAAGGGCTCGAATGCGGTATGGCATTCGAGAACTATCAGGACATCAAAGTGGATGACGTGGTCGAGACGTATGAGATCGAGCAGGTCGCGCGCGAACTAAGCGCGTAGTCGTCTGATGAAACCGTCTGACAGAGGTCGCGCGGCGTCCCAGCGCCAATTGCGGGTGGGTGAAGCTATTCGGCACGCGTTGTCCGAATTTCTAGCACGCCGCGAGCTGCGCGATCCGGCGTTGGCAGACCGTTCGGTGACGGTATCCGAGGTGCGCGTGAGCCCGGATATGCGGAACGCGACTGCCTACATTTGTCCCTTGGGCGGCGAGGAGGTCGAGACAGTATTGGAAGGCCTCGGTCGGGCGGCACCGCACATCAATAGCCAGATTGCCCGCATGGTCCGACTCAGGAACGCGCCGCGGCTGACCTTCGTCGCGGACCCATCGTTCGACCAGGCTGAACATATCGAGCAGGTTTTGCGGGCCCCTGCGGTCGCGCGCGATCTCGGCGATCGGCCAGAACTCGGAACGAACGATGACGGCTGAAGCCCCGGCCGTCCGCCGCCGTGGCCGTTCGAGTCGACGACGCAAAGGCCAGCCGGTTCACGGTTGGCTGGTCGTCGACAAACCGATCGGCGTGACCTCCACCCAAGTGGTCGGCCGGGTTCGTCGGGCGCTTGACGCCGCCAAGGCCGGGCATGGCGGGACACTCGATCCGCTTGCGACCGGGGTATTGCCGGTGGCATTCGGCGAGGCGACCAAGACCGTGCCCTATGTCATGGATGGCTCGAAACGCTATCGCTTTACCGTACGCTGGGGCGAAGGCCGCGCCACCGACGACGCCGAAGGGGCGGTCACCGAAACCAGCGATCACCGCCCGTCGAAACAGGCGATTGAAGACACGCTGCCGTCTTTCATCGGTGAAATCATGCAGATTCCGCCGGTCTTCTCGGCGATTAAGGTCGACGGGCAACGTGCCTACGATCTGGCGCGCAAGGATCAAGCGGTGGTGCTGGACGCGCGTCCGGTACGGATCGATCATTTGGCGCTGATCGATCAGCCGGATCGGGATAGCGCGCGGCTCGAAATGACCTGCGGCAAAGGCGGCTATGTGCGGGCGTTGGTGCGTGATTTGGCCCATGCGCTTGGCACGTGCGGCCATGTAACGGCGTTGTGCCGCACCGTGGCTGGCCCATTCAGTCTGGACGATGCGATTTCACTTGCCGAATTTGAGGCGCTCGACGATAGTGGCGCCGCGTTAAGCCATTTACTGCCGGTCACACGCGGCCTAGCAGCGGTTCCGGCGTTGTCGGTCAATGCCGATCAAGCCGATAGGTTGAAACGCGGCCAAGCGATCCATTTGGTGCGCCCGCCGGTCGACGCGGATGGCGCACCGATTTCGGACGGCACACTCTGGACGAGGTTTGTCGATCGGCCGATTGCATTGGCGGAACTGCGCTGCGGCGAAATTCGCCCAGTGCGAGTGTTTAATTTTTAGGGTTGTCGGGAGTCACGAAACACATGTCCATCACAACGGTGCGTAAGCAGGAACTGTTGACGGACTTTGCCACCAATAATGGCGACACTGGGTCGCCTGAGGTGCAGGTCGCCATTCTGACCGAGCGCATCATCAATCTCACCGAACATTTCAAGACTCACAAAAAAGACAATCATTCGCGCCGCGGCCTGTTGAAGATGGTCAGCAAGCGTAGACGCCTGCTGGATTATCTCCGCTCGCGTGATCAATCACGCTATCAGGCGCTCATCGGCAGGCTGGGACTCCGAAAATAGAGTGGGTCCGCGAGACTGCGGGATCCACATCGTCCGGCGTCAGTATTGCTTGCGACCGTCAGAGGTTGCACGGCATGACACTATGGTCGCGTCCGGCCCGTTTGGCCGGGCGTTTTATTTTTTGTCGACGCTCCATGGTGGGGTGTCGACGCGACTGTTGCGGCATAGGGTCGCTCCGGTCTGTAGGCTAAGGAAAAGCTAAATGTTCCAAATACATCGTAAAGAAATCACCTGGGCAGGACGCCCGCTGACCTTCGAAACCGGGCGCATCGCGCGGCAAGCCGACGGTGCCGTCCTGGTCACCTATGGGGAAACCTCGGTGCTGTGCACCGCGGTAGCGCAAAAGTCGCCCAAGCCGGGCATCGACTTTTTCCCGCTGACCGTCAATTACCAGGAGAAGACCTTTGCCGCCGGAAAAATTCCAGGCGGCTTTTTCAAGCGCGAAGGACGGCCTTCTGAGAAAGAGACGCTGACCTCGCGGCTGATCGATCGGCCTATCCGTCCGTTGTTCGCTTCCGGTTTCCGCAACGAAACCCAGGTGATCTGCACCGTCTTGTCCCACGATCTGGAAAACGATCCGGATGTGGTGGCGATGGTCGGTGCGTCCGCCGCGCTGACCTTGTCGGGGATCCCGTTCTTGGGACCGATCGCGGGCGCGCGGGTTGCTTATATCGACGGCGAATTCGCCCTCAACCCGAGCGACGCCCAGCTTGCGGATAGCGCGCTCAATCTGATGGTCGCGGGCACCACCACCGGGGTGCTGATGGTCGAGTCGGAGGCCAGCGAGCTTTCCGAAGACGTCATGCTCGGTGCGGTCATGTATGGGCACAGGGAAATGCAGCCGGTGATCGAGGCGATCATCGACCTGGCCGAAGCTTGCGCTAAGGAGCCGTGGGATGTGCCCGAAGGCCCCGACCTCAGCGCCGAAAAAGCGCGCGTCGAGGAAATCGCGCGCGACGATGTCACCGCCGCCTACGCCGTGGTCGACAAGCAGGCGCGGGTCGAAAAGCTTTCTCAGGTTCGCACTAACGTGGCTGCGGCGTTCGAAGATTCCGAGCACGAATCCGGCGCCGTGATGGGGCTGTTTAAGAAGCTCGAAAAAGACGTGGTACGCGGCGCGGTGGTTAAGACCGGGAAGCGCATTGACGGCCGCGACACCAAGACCGTGCGTCAGATCAAGGCGGAAGTTGGCGTGTTGCCGCTGGCCCATGGTTCCGCCCTGTTCACGCGCGGCGAAACTCAGGCGTTGGTGGTGACCACGCTGGGCACCGGCCAAGACGAGCAGATTATCGACGCGTTGGAAGGGGAATATCGCCAGCACTTTATGCTGCATTACAATTTCCCGCCTTATTCCGTCGGCGAGGCGAGTTTCCTCAAGTCGCCCGGCCGCCGCGAAATCGGTCACGGCAAGCTTGCCTGGCGTGCGGTCAATCCATTGATGCCGGAGAAAGAAGATTTCCCGTACACCGTACGGGTGGTCTCCGAAATCACGGAGTCGAATGGGTCATCGTCGATGGCATCGGTGTGCGGCTCGTCGCTGTCGATGATGGATGCCGGCGTGCCGCTTAAGCGGCCGGTCGCTGGCATCGCCATGGGCCTGATCAAGGAAGAAGACGACTTCGTGGTCTTGTCCGACATTCTCGGCGACGAGGATCATCTCGGCGATATGGATTTCAAGGTCGCCGGCAGTGAGGACGGTGTCACATCCTTGCAGATGGACATCAAGATCACCGGCATCACCGAAGAGATCATGAAAGTGGCGCTCGATCAGGCGCGCGATGGCCGGCTGTATATCCTTGACGAAATGGCCAAGGCGCTGTCCAGCTCGCGTGATGACGTCAAGGAAAACGCGCCTCGCATCACCACCATCTCGATCCCGCGCGACAAGATTCGCGAAGTGATCGGCACTGGTGGCAAGGTGATCCGCGAGATCACCGAGACCACCGGCTGCAAGATCGATATCGAGGACGACGGCACGATCAAGGTCGCCGCCACCACGTCCGAAGAAAGCGAAGCCGCGATCAAGATGATCCGCGATATTGTCGCCGAACCCGAGGTTGGTGTGATTTACGACGGGACCGTGGTCAAGGTCGTCGACTTCGGCGCATTCGTGAACTTCATCGGCACGCGCGATGGCCTGGTGCACATCAGTGAGCTGGCGCCGCACCGGGTCAAGACGGTTGCTGACGTGGTCAACGAAGGCGACAAGGTGAAGGTGAAAGTGCTCGGGATCGATGATCGCGGCAAAGTGCGTCTCAGCATGAAGGCCATCGATCAAGCGACCGGCGCAGAAGTGACCGAGGAGCAGGCGGCGAGTTAAACACTCGCCGCCACGCGGCTTTTCAGTCGCTGGTTTTGGGCAGGTCGAGGGCGTCCAATATGCCGTCGACAACGATGTCGACCACCATGCCGATCCGCTCGGTCGTGTACTCGGTCCACCCGAGATTGCGTAGGATGATCGGCCGGTTGCGGTGAAAGATCAGGCACTCGCCGAGCAAGGCGTTGGTCAGGATTATGGTTTCCGGATTATCGGGGTCGCGGTCGGTGGCCGCGACCACGATGTCCCGGAACGCGCCGATCAGCGGCTGAAATATCGCCTCGTATAAACGATCGAAAGCCGCGGTCGGTGTGTCGATCTCGCGCATGATCAGACGCCGCGGCCAGTGCTCCGGACCAAGTCCAAGTAGCGCCGTCAATACGGCCCGCACGAAAACCACCGCGGCTTTGGACAGTTGGTCGCGATCGCCGCCGGCCGTCGCCAAATCGGCGCGCAACCGGTCCTCGGCGCCGCCGATCAGGTGATGGGTGCCGGCGATCGTGTAATCGATCGCTTCGTTGTAGAGACCATCCTTGCCACCGAAGTAGTATGCGATTGCCGATAAATTCGCGCCGGCGGCCTTGGTCAGCTCGCGGGTCGAAACGGCATCCACGCCGCGATCCGCGAACAACATGCCGGCGACATGCAAAAGCCGTTCGCGTGCGCTCGACGGATCGTCGCACAGGCTTTCGAGAATTTTCTCAGTCTCATCCGTCATGAGCGCGCCAGGTCAGGGGGCGGAAGCGGCTTCGTCACCGTCGAAACGCGTATGATATTCGAACGTTTGATCCACTGATACATTCTTTCCTGCGTCGCGGTGGCCCCCAAAACGCATACCAAAACGGCGCATATATCGATTATCAAACGCACAAAATTGGTTGTTTTCCGTCGCCAAAAGGGTGGCCTTTTCAAATCGCTGGGCCATATATCCGCCTGACGGGCGACCAAGTGGGGCGTCGCTCGATTCAAGGCGAAGGTTCGAAGTGAAGTCGTTAAATCCAATAATGCTGTCCGGCCGCGAAGTCCTGCCCGTGGTTGAAGGTGGCAAGGGAATCTCGATCTCGAACGGCGAGAGCTCTGGCGCTTGGGCGGCGGCTGGTGGCGTCGGCACGTTCTCCGGCGTTAACGCCGATGCCCTGGACGGCGACGGCGAGCTCATACCGGTCCAGTACAAAGGTCGGACGCGCCGCGAGCGCCACGATGAGCTGATCGCCTACGCCATCAGCGGCGGCATCACCCAGGCGCGGATCGCTCACGATATGTCCGGCGGCGATGGCCGCATCCACATGAACGTGCTGTGGGAAATGGGCGGCGCCGAACAGGTTCTCGAAGGCGTTCTCGAAGGCGCTAAAGGCCTCATTCATGGCGTCACCTGTGGCGCTGGCATGCCGTATCGCATAGCTGAAATCTCGGCGCGCTACGGCATTTACTATTATCCGATTGTATCCTCCGCGCGGGCGTTTCGTGCCTTATGGAAGCGCGCCTACCACAAGTTTCCGGATTTGCTTGGCGGCGTGGTTTACGAAGACCCTTGGCTCGCGGGTGGCCACAACGGTCTGTCGAACAGCGAAGATCCCGATAATCCTGAAGACCCGCGACCTCGGGTGATCGAGCTGCGCAAGATGATGCGGCAATTTGATCTCGAATCGACGCCGATTTTCATGGCCGGCGGCGTTTGGTACTTGCGCGACTGGTCCGATTGGATCGATGACCCCGACGTCGGCCCGGTCGCGTTTCAGTTTGGCACCCGGCCGCTGTTGACCGTGGAAAGCCCCATTCCGGAGCCATGGAAACAGAAGCTCCGCTCGCTTGAACCCGGCGATGTGTCGCTCAACAAGTTTAGCCCCACGGGCTTCTGGTCGTCGGCGGTCAATAATGATTTTCTGCATGAGCTGAAAGGGCGCTCGGATCGGCAGATCGCCTTCACCAGCGAGATGGTTGGCGAGCATCGGGTTGATTTCTTGGCCGGCCCGCGCAAGCGCACTGTCTATTTGACCGCGCCTGACGCCGAGCGTGCCAAAACCTGGCAGACCCAAGGCTTCACCACCGCCATGCGCACGCCCGACGGCACATTGATTTTCGTGACGCCGGAAAAGGCCGGCGAAATCCATGCGGACCAGGTTGCCTGCATGGGCTGTCTCAGCGCCTGCAATTTCAGCAATTGGGCGCAGAATGAGCGTCACACCACCGGGCGCAAGGCGGACCCGCGCAGCTTCTGTATTCAAAAAACGCTGCAGGAGATCATCCATGGCGGTGAAATCGGTGAACAATTGATGTTCGCTGGCCACGGCGCCTACAACTTTGCCTCCGACCCGTTTTACAGCAATGGCTTCACGCCAACCGTCCGCGAGCTGATCGATCGCCTGCAAACCGGCGACTAACGGCGGTTTTCCGACCTTTTCGAAGCGCTGAGTGTCCGACGGAATTGTCATCGTCGTCGCGAGTCACTACATTGCGTCTCGAGACCAGATTGGAATGACTCAAAAACTCGTGAACCCTTGGCGCTCTGATGGCAATGATTCGGCATACCGAACCCACCGGCGATGAATTGGACGCTGTGACACTGCTGCGCGCCGCCAAGCTGCGGCCCACACGGCAACGTCGGGCGCTGGCCGAGTTGCTGTTGGGGCATGGCAATCGCCACGTCACCGCGGAGCTTCTGCACGAGGAGGCGCGCGGTGCGGGGGTGAAGGTTTCGCTCGCCACCGTCTACAACACGCTGCACCAGTTTACCGACGCCGGTTTGTTGCGCGAATTGGTGGTCGATTCCGGTCGCGCTTACTTCGATACCAATACCGATCATCATCACCATTTCTTCGATGAAGATACCGGGGCGTTGACCGATATTCCCGGGGATTCGGTTGCACTGGGGTCGTTGCCGCGCACGCCTGAAGGACGCCAGATCAGTCGTGTAGACGTGATCGTAAGGGTGCGCGGCAGCCGCGACTAAGCGCCGTTTCGTGGCGGGTTCTCCCGCAGCCGTTTGGCACCGAACGGCGCCGCGGAAATAGCTTCATTAAAATAATTCTAAACTATTGACACCCCTCCATGCCTGCCACATATAGGGGCGGTATGGGCGGGTGACCGGCGTCGGTTCTGTGATGGGGCCAAGCGCGGCATCGACGCTTTGTCGGTGCGGGACCAACCCACCCATGGCGACACAGTCCGAATTCAGGAGGATGAAATGGCATTAGCCGGAACCAAAACCGAAGACAATTTGAAGGCCGCGTTCGCGGGTGAGTCGCAGGCCAACCGCCGCTATCTGTTCTTCGCCCAAAAGGCCGACGTCGAAGGCTATAACGACACCGCCGCCGTATTCCGCTCAACCGCGGAAGGCGAGACCGGGCACGCGTTCGGGCATCTCGAATATCTTAGCGAGACCGGCGACCCGGCCACCGGTGAGCCGATTGGCGATACCTCGAGCAATCTTAAGGCGGCGATCGCGGGCGAAACCCACGAATATACCGACATGTATCCGGGCATGGCGCGCACCGCGCGTGATGAAGGCTTCGACGAAATCGCGGATTGGTTCGAGACCCTGGCCAAAGCCGAGAAGTCGCACGCCGGGCGCTTCCAAAAGGCGCTCGACACGCTGGATTGAGCTCCTGGCAAGGCCGATCGCGCGGGGCGGGGGGCCGATAGGATCGCCCGTTCCGGCGCCATCGGTCGCCGAATACCACATCACTCAGGTCAAGGTAGTCGAGCATGGAAGGCGGCCTAAAGGCGCCGGTGCGCCACCCGATTAACTTCGAGGATCCGGATTTTCACGATCCGGAAAAGATCGACGCCGAACTGCGCCGGGTATTTGATATCTGTCACGGCTGCCGGCGTTGCTTCAATCTGTGCGACAGCTTTCCCCGCCTGTTTGATCTGATCGATGAGTCCGAGTCCGGTGAGCTCGATACCGTGTCGAGCGACACGTTTGGTCCGGTGGTCGACGCATGCACGCTGTGCGACATGTGTTTCATGGTGAGCTGCCCTTACGTGCCGCCGCACGAATTCAACATCGATTTTCCGCATTTGATGCTGCGCTATCGATCGGCTGAATTGACCAAAGGCAAGCTTGGTTTCGCCGATCAACAGCTTACAAAGACCGATCGCAACGGCAAACTGGCAGGCATGGTTGCGCCACTCGCCAATTGGGCGACGGACACAAGCAATAAAGTTACTCGCCCAATGCTTGAAATGGCGGGCGGCATTCATCGCGATGCTTCGCTGCCTAAGTTTCACGGTAAGACGTTTGCGCTGAGGGCCAAATCCGAGCCACCGGTGGTCAATGCCGATGCGCCGGGACATGGCCGGAAAGTAGCTCTGTTCGCGACCTGTTTCGCCAACTACAACAACCCCGATATCGGGATTGCCGCGCAGCGCGTGCTGGCGCATAACGGCGTCGAAACAGAAGTGGTCTATTCAGGCTGCTGCGGCATGCCGCAATTGGAGCATGGCGACTTCAAGGACGTTGCGGAACGGGCCCGGCGTACCGCCGTGGAATTGGGTGCGTGGATCGACAAAGGCTACGAGGTTGTAGCACCGGTGCCGAGCTGCGCCCTGATGTTCAAATTTGAATGGCCGTTGATCGTGCCCGATGACCCGGCGGTTAAGCGGCTTGCCGAACATACCGCCGATATCACAGAGTATGTTGTTGATATCGCGGTCAAAGATGGCCTTGCCGATGGGCTCAAGCCGCTGCCTGGCGGTATTGCGGTGCACCTTGCGTGTCATGCCCGGGCGCAAAATATGGGTCCGAAAGCAGTCGAAATGCTCAAATTGATTCCCGATGCCGATCTGACGGTAATCGACCGCTGCTCGGGTCACGGCGGCTCGTGGGGTATCAAGAAGGAGTTCTTCGACGTCGCTCTGAAAGTTGGCAAGCCGGCGGCGCGCCAAGCGCTGAAGAGCGAGAAAAAATATGTCGTCTCGGAATGCCCACTCGCCGGCGAGCACGTGCGCCAGGGCATGGAGCGGCTTAGCGACGAACCGATCAAGATCGCCGAAGCGCAGCACCCGATCGAACTGTTCGCCCGTGCCTACGGTCTGATTGAATGAACCCCATGAGCACGCCTACCATGACCAAGCACGAAATTACCCGCGCCGACATCATGGCGCTAGACGAGTACGCTAAGGTTCGCCGCGAGCGTCGTCGCGCGTTGACCGAGGTGAAACGTCATCGTCGTATCGGCGTTGGCCCGCATGCCACGTTCTATTTCGAGAACTACGACACCATGTGGTCGCAGGTCCACGAGATGCTGTTTATCGAGAAAGGCGGCGACGAGCAGATTGACGACGAGCTGAACGCCTATAATCCTCTGATTCCCAAAGGCGCCGAATTGGTTGCCACCCTCATGTTCGAAATCGAGGACGAGACCCAGCGTAGGCGTGTCCTTGCCGACCTAGGTGGCGTCGACGAAACCATCGAACTCTCGGTCGGCGACACGGTGATCAAGGCAGAGGCCGAATCCGATGTCGAACGGACCACCGCGGACGGCAAGGCGTCAGCGGTGCACTTCGTGCATTTTCCGTTCACCGAAGATCAAATTGCCAGGTTCCGCGACCCCACGGTCCGGGTCACCCTGGGCATCACGCACCCGGCCTATGGCCATTTGGCCATCGTGCCTGAAGATATGCGCGCGGCCTTAGCAGGCGATTTCGACTAGAAAGAAAAGCTGGGTCTGGCTGTGTATGGCCGATCAGTCGACCGCTTCGGTCCCGTAAACGCCCCACAGATGTCCGCGCGGCATCCAGCCGCGAAGATCGGCCAGCATCACCTCGCACCAATCGGCGCGGCACGTTCGAAGCCGGCCTTGCACCCCAGCCTCGGCGCGCGCGATCAAGGGTGAGCTGTCGCGTGGTTCGCGGTGCAGCGCCCGCTCGCCGCCGGTCACCAGGATTGTCCGTTCGCCGGACAGCATCGCCTTGTGCACCCAGCCGTCGGCGCCGTCGTGATCGCGCACGCGGCGCCAATCGTCGAATTCGCCGACCACCTCCACCGGCATCGCCCGACGGACGAAGACCCAAGCGATCGGGAAGCGGAAGCCAGGCCCGGTGCGCAGGTTGACCTCACCGGCGGCCAGGCTGACGAAGCGCGGCAACGGGAGTCCGCTGACGCCGACATCCCGGGCGTTCGCCACGGGCGACCACACCAGCAACAGGACAACAGTGATGAAGACGCGTAAAGCCATGGCAGGACGCGGTTTCTTCCCCCCTGGGGCGACCGGCCCCGTGTTGTTGATATAGCGGCGGCACCGAGGATAACGAGTCGCGGAACGCCGTTTGAGCGCCCAAATTAGGGAAAAATTTACTTCCTTTGGTATTCGGCCCCAGGTTTGGTAAATAGGCGCTTCCTTCCCTCCAGCCGAAGTCCTTCACAATGGCCCGCAATAAGCCACTCGTCATCGTCACCCGCAAGCTTCCCGAAGCCATTGAGGCGCGGATGATGGAATTGTTCGACACCCGGTTGAACGATAACGACCACGCCATGTCGTCCGAGCAACTGGTTGAGGCGGTGAAGGCGGCGGATGTTCTGGTGCCAACCGTAACGGATCGGATTGACGCGCGAATTCTCAGCCAGGCCGGCGAAAACCTAAAGCTGATCGCGAGCTTTGGTGCCGGCGTCGACCATATCGATTTGGCGACCGCGCGGACCCGTGGCATCACGGTCACCAATACCCCGGGCGTGCTGACCGAGGACACTGCCGACATGACCATGGCTCTGATCCTCGCCGTGCCGCGTCGGTTGGCGGAAGGCGAGCGCCTGGTGCGGTCCGGCGATTGGTCCGGCTGGGGTCCGACTTCGATGCTTGGCCATCGCATCTGGGGCAAGCGGCTGGGCATCATCGGCATGGGCCGGATCGGCACGGCGGTGGCGCGCCGGGCGCGTGGGTTTGGCCTGTCGGTCCATTACCACAACCGGCGCCGCGCGCCAGAAGCCGTGGAGCAGGAGCTCGAGGCGACCTATTGGGAAAGCCTCGACCAGATGCTCGCGCGCATGGACATTATTTCGGTCAACTGCCCACATACGCCGGCCACGTTCCATTTGCTATCGGCGCGTCGTTTGGAGCTGTTGAAGCCGCATGCCTACATCGTCAACACCTCGCGCGGCGAGGTGATCGACGAAGTGGCGCTGACCCGCATGCTGCGCGACAGCAAGCTAGCCGGCGCCGGGCTCGATGTGTTCGAACATGAACCGGCAATCAATCCGAAGCTGCTCGAACTTGAGAATGTCGTGCTTTTGCCGCACATGGGTTCGGCGACAATCGAAGGCCGGATCGACATGGGCGAGAAGGTGTTGATCAACATCAAGACCTTCGTCGACGGCCATTCGCCGCCTGATCGCGTGATCGCCAGCATGACGTGACCGGCACGTTCCGGTCAGCAACTGCGCTAAATAAACAGGGTCGCGCCGATTGCCGAGGCATCGTTCAAGAAAGTGACCAGGCCACCGATCTCGATATCGACATCCTTGCGTAGCACATCCCGCCGCATATCGATCGCGGCGAGGCCCATTTCGCATACCATGAAGCGGACGTCGAGCGAGACGCACGCTTCGAGCAACTCCTCAAAACCCGCCACGCCGCGCCGCGTATTGGTCGCATCGAGTGTCGCGGCGTCGGGAATGCCTTTGCGCTCGACGCCGAGCACGTGCCAGCCGGGCTGGCCACTTGCCCCGGTTTCGGCCAAGGCCCGTGTGGCGTCCATGGTGAAAAATAGAGTGACCGGCATGTCGATTGCCGCCGCCGCTGCCGCGGACGCCAATGCGTAATGCACTTTTTCGAATGCACCCGAGAAAACGATGATCGAGAGCTTGTCGGGCCTTGGCATGCGAAGGCGTTACGCCGCGTGTTGCGACAGGTCGCGAATTGTCGCGTCCGGACCACATAGGGGGCAGGCCGGATCGGGCCGCACCTTCACTTTGCGGAAGGTGGTGTTGAGGCCGTCATAGATCAGCAAGCTGCCGGACAGGCTTTCTCCGGTGCCGAGCAATTCCTTGATCACCTCGACCGCCTGCAGCGATCCGATCACGCCGGTCAGCGCGCCCAACACCCCGGCTTCCGAGCAAGTTGGAATCAATCCGGGCGGCGGTGGGGCGGGAAAGATACAGCGATAGCAGGGATGACCGTCGCCCAAATGCGCCTTGAACGTAGCGACCTGGCCTTCGAACCGCAGTACTGCCCCCGACACCAAGGTCTTGCCGGCGAAATAGCAGGCGTCGTTGACCAGGAACCGGGTATCGAAATTGTCGCTGCCGTCGATCACCAGGTCGTAATCGGCGATCAGCGACTGGACATTGTCGATGGTTAGGCGCGTGCAATGCGGTTCGACCGTCACGTCCGGATTAATCTTGCCGGCGGTCTCGCGCGCGCTGTCGGCTTTGGCGACGCCAATACGGCCGGTGTCATGGACGATTTGGCGCTGCAGGTTGGAAAGGTCGACCTCGTCATCATCAACCACCCCGATGGTGCCGACCCCCGCCGCGGCCAGATACAGGATCAACGGCGAGCCCAGGCCGCCCGCGCCGACGACAAGAACGCGCGAAGCGAGCAGCTTGGCTTGGCCCTCGCCGCCGACTTCCGGCAGTAAGATGTGTCGAGCGTAGCGTTCGACCTGGTCGTCGGTGAAATCCATGGCGCGACTCTAGCGGATTAGGCCTTAATCGTCGAAACCCTCGAACAAAGCGGTCGAGAGGTATCGCTCGGCAAACGACGGAATGATCACCACGATCATCTTGCCGGTCATCTCAGGCCGCGCGCCAACGGTGATCGCGGCATGGAGCGCTGCGCCGGACGAAATGCCCACCGGCAGGCCTTCCAACGGCGCGACCTTGCGCGCCATGGCAATCGCCTCGTCATTGCTCACTTTCACGATCTCGTCGATCACGTCGATATCCAGGATATCGGGTACGAAGCCGGCGCCGATTCCTTGAATTTTGTGCGGCCCCGGGTCGCCCCCGGATAGGACCGGGCTATCGGTCGGTTCCACGGCGATCATTTTCACCGACGGCTTGCGCGCTTTTAGAACCTCGCCGCAGCCGGTGATGGTGCCGCCGGTGCCGACGCCGCTGACCACCGCATCGACCGCGCCATCGGTGTCGCGCCAAATCTCTTCCGACGTGGTGCGGCGGTGGATTTCCGGATTCGCCGGGTTCTCGAACTGCTGCGGCATCACCGACCCAGGAATTTCGTCGAGCAATTCAGTGGCCCTGGCGATCGCGCCCTTCATGCCCTTGGGCCCTTCGGTCAGCACGATCTCGGCGCCCAAAAAACGCAGCATGCGCCGGCGCTCGATCGACATGGTCTCGGGCATGGTCAGGATCAGCCGATAGCCTTTTGCCGCGGCGACGAAGGCCAGCGCGATGCCAGTATTGCCAGAGGTCGGCTCGACCAGCGTATCGCCCGGCTTGATCCGGCCGTCGCGCTCCATGGTCTCGATCATCGAGACCCCGATACGATCCTTGACCGACGCCAATGGATTGAAGAACTCAAGCTTGCCGATCAGATCCGCCTGGCAGCCGGTCGCCTCTTTGAGCTTGTTCAGCCGTACCAGTGGCGTGTTGCCCATGGTCTTGGTGAAGTCGTCGTAAATATGGCCTCGGGTTTCGATATCGACCGTGGTCATCGCGTACCGTGTCCTCCCTGTAAGTGCTTTCTGGAAACCGGGCGGGTCACCCTGTCCCGGTCGAGCCGAAGCCGCCGTCTCCGCGCGCGGTTTCCGGTAATTGATCGGTTTCTTGCCAGGCCAGGCGGCTGACCGGCGCCACCACCATCTGAGCAATGCGCATGCCGCGTTTTATTGTAAACGGTTCGTCGCCGTGATTGATCAAGACGACACCGATTTCACCGCGGTAATCGGCGTCGATCGTGCCTGGGGTGTTGACCAGCGTGACGCCGTGCCGAAGCGCCAAGCCGGAACGCGGTCGCACCTGGGCTTCAAATCCGGGTGGCAGCGCGATCGCGAGACCGGTTGGTACCAGTGTGCGGGTACCCGGCGCGATGTCGATCGACGCGTCGACCGCCGCGGTCAGATCGACCCCGGCGCTAAGCTCCGTCTCGTAGTTGGGCAGTGGTCCTTCTATCGCATGGGGCAGACGGTGAACCGCGACGGGGACAGTCTGCCCGTTCGATGCGCTCACGCGATCAGACCCTTGCGTGCGATGGTCGCGCCAATTCGCTCGGCGAGCCGAGCTGCGACCTCAGCCTTAGTCGCTTTCGGCCAGGTTTCGGCGCCATCTTCGTCGATCAAATGAATCGTGTTGTGATCGCCGCCGAACACGCCGGTCTCCGCAGAAACATCATTGGCGAGAATCCAGTCACAGCCCTTGGCCAGGCGCTTGGCGGTGGCGTGGTCGATCACCGAGTCGGTTTCCGCGGCAAAACCCACGACCAAGGTCGGTCGGCCGCGCTTCAAACCGCCTAACGTCGCCAATATGTCCGGGTTCTCGACCAGCTCAAGGGACGGCGTGCCATCGCCGTTGCGCTTGATCTTGCGGTTGCCTGGCCGCGCGACCCGCCAATCGGCGACCGCCGCGGCACATACGGCGACATCCACCGGAAGCGCATTGTGGCAGGCGGCAAGCATTTCTTCGGCAGTCTGTACACGGACCACATTCGCCGTCGGCGGATCAAGTTCCGTGGTTGGGCCGGTCACCAATGTCACCGCCGCGCCGGCGCTGCCGAGTGCGCGGGCGATGGCGTGACCTTGCTTGCCCGACGAACGGTTGGCGATATAGCGCACCGGGTCGATCGGCTCGTGCGTCGGCCCGCTGGTCACCAGCGCGCGCACATCGGCGAGCGGCCCGGTTGGGGCAAGCAGGCCCTCTACCGCCGTCAAGATTGCCTCGGGCTCACTCATCCGGCCCGAACCGACCTCGCCGCAGGCGAGGTCGCCGGCATCGGGTCCGATCACGTGAACGCCGTCGGCGACGAGCTGTTCCACATTGCGCCGGGTCGCCGCGTTCTGCCACATCATCACGTTCATCGTTGGCGCGACCAGCACCGGCTTATCGGTGGCAAGTAGAACGGTCGAGGCCAAATCGTCTGCCCGGCCGGCGGCCATCTTCGCCATCAAATCGGCGGTTGCCGGTGCCACCACCACCAAATCGGCCTCGCGTGACAGCCTGATGTGGCCCATCTCGCTCTCGTCGGTGAGCGAGAACAGGTCGCTGTAAACTTTGTCCTCCGACAGCGCGGCAACTGAAAGCGGGGTGACGAATTGGGCGCCGCCCGCGGTCAACACACAGCGGACATTCGCGCCGCGTTCGCGCAATCGGCGGATTAGCAGCAGGCTTTTGTAAGCCGCGATGCCACCCGCTATGATCAGTAGAATTCTTTTATCATCAAGCACTTACGTGCTCCCACCCCGGGGTTTTGCGGGCCCATTTGGCACGCGCCGGGCGCCCGCTAAACCTAGGGGCGGTAACCCGCTTTGACAACCTCAGGCGGCCCAGCTCAGGCATCCAGAATCAAGGCGATCAGCGCGGATACGGCCAAGCCGGCGGCGAAGGTCGCCCACAGCAGGATCGGCCGCAGCCCGGCCCGACTTTCCGGTGGCTGCCAGTGGGCAACGCGGTCCAATGCGGTTTCGGCCTGTTCGGCGATCCGGGGCAGGCGGCGCAGTACGCCGGCGGTTTGCTCGGCGGCCGCGCGCAGGCGTGCGTCCGGTCCCGTATTGGCGATAATCCAATCCTCGATCAGCGGCCGCGCAAGCTGCCACATATTGGCTTCGGGATAGAGATTGCGCCCCACGCCTTCGGCCACCACCAACACCTTCTGCAGCAACAATAGATGCGGTTGCACCTGCATGCCGAAGGTCTCGGTAATTTGAAACAATTGGCCGAGCAGTCGGCCGACCGAAATCTCGTTCACCGGCAGGCCCAGAATCGGCTCGCCGATCGACCGGATCGCTTGCGTGAACGCGCCGACCGATTTGTCCGGCGGCACCAGCCCGGCGTCGAAATGCACCCGCGCCACCATGTCATATTCGGCGTTCAGGAACCCGATCAGCATGTCGCCAAGATAGCGCCGCGTAGCCAGGTCGAGCCGACCCATAATGCCGAAATCGACCACCCACAGGTCGCCGGCGCGGTCGACGAACAGGTTCCCCTGGTGCGGGTCGCCGTGAAAAAAGCCGTCGCGAAACACCTGATTGAAGGTCGCGCGCGCGGCTTTCTCCAACAGCGCCGCGGGGTCGTGTCCGGCGGCGATTAGGGCGTCGTGTTGGTCAATCGGAATGCCGTCGACGCGGCCGGTGGTCAGCACGCGGTTCGCGGTGCGCTGCCAATCGACCGATGGCACGTTGAAGCTTGGGTCGTCGGCGAAGTTCTCGGCGAGTTCGGATGCGGCTGCGCCTTCCAACCGCAGGTTCATTTCGATCGCTACCATGTCGGCAACCGCCGCGACCGAGTCGACGGGCCGCAAGCGCCGCCATCTCGGTTGGGTTCGCTCGACCAAGGCGGCGAGCCAAAACAACAGGTCAAGATCGCGCTGGAAGGCTTGCTCGACGCCGGGCCTTAGAACCTTGACCGCGACCTCGCGATCGTCGGTGGTGACCGCGAAATGCACCTGTGCAATCGAGGCGGCGGCAACCGGTGTGTCGTCAAAGGATTTGAACAGGTCCGCGACCGGCGCGCCAAGCTCACGCGCGACCACGGCGCGTGCCTCGGCTGCCGGGAACGGCGGCAAGCGATCGCGGAGCATGGCCAAATCTTCGGCTACGTCGGCGCCGATCAAATCGGCCCGGGTCGAGAGGGCTTGCCCAAGTTTTATGAATCCAGGGCCCAGTGCGACCGCGGCCTGGGCAAGCCGCTCACCGATTCTGAAGTCGTTGGAACCGCGATCGGCGAACAGCCGCATCGGGCGTACCAGCCACGGCGCGACTCCCAAGGTTTCTAACGGTTGAAGGGCGTTGTGGCGCGCCAGGGTATGCGCGATCACCAACAGGCGCCACAGATTGCGCAGGCTACGGAGCATGGTTTGGGTTGCCGCTCAGATCCGCCACGCGGCGTGCAGCACCGCAACGCCGCCGGTGTATGGGTGAACGCGAATGCCGGCGAACCCCGCGTCGGCGATCATTTTCGCGAGCCGATCGGGATCGGGGAATCGGCGGATGCTTTCGACAAGATACTCGTAGGCCGCGCGGTCCCCGGTGACGGCCTGACCGATCGCTGGGATCAGCCGGTACGAAAACGCATCATAGAGACCCTCCAATCCCGGGGCGACGCGTGGGCTGAACTCCAAGCATAGAAACTGCCCGCCCGGCTTCAACACACGCCGGATTTCGTCAAGCGCGCGGTTGATATGCGTCACATTGCGCATGCCAAAGGCGATGGTGCAGGCGTCGAAGCTGCTATCGTCAAACGGTAGGGCTTCGGCATCGCCGCAGGTCCAGTTTGGCCCGCGCACGATTCCACGATTCCAACTACGGTCGCGGCCCTCGCGCACCATCGCGGGATTGATATCGCACACCGTAACGTCCGGCGCGGCCGGCAAATCAAACGCCCGCAGAGCGATATCACCGGTACCGCCCGCCAGGTCGAGCAAGTGGGCGCCGGGCCGAAGGTCGAGAGCCGCGATCATCGATCGCTTCCACAAGCGATGAATCCCCGCGCTCATCAAATCGTTCATCAGGTCGTAGCGGCCGGCGACATTGGTGAAAATCTGCCCGACGAGCGTCGCTTTCTCGCTCGGATCGACGTCGCGACGACCGAACGGTACGCGTGCAGCGTCGCCTTCCTCGGGCGTCGTCGTGTGTCTGGTTGCCGTCATGCGGCGGACGATAGCGCGTTGACCGAGGGCAAGCTACAGTCGGCGCCGACATGCCAGAACTCCCCGAGGTTGAAACCGTCCGGCGCGGGCTCATGCCGGTGCTCGAAGGCCACCGTTTCGCGCGCATCACCGTGCGACGCGGCGACTTGCGCCGGCCGCTGCCGGCCGATTTTGTCGACCGGCTGTCGGGCCGACAGGTCACCCGAATTGACCGGCGCGCCAAATATCTGCTGATCCATTTGAACGACGGGCAGACGGTGATTGGGCATCTCGGCATGTCCGGACGGCTCAACATTACGGCGGCACACGGTTACGCGCCGGCGACTCACGACCACATTCTGTTCGAGACGGACAATGGCACCTTGATCGTGTTCAACGACACGCGGCGATTCGGGTTGATGGATTTAGCGGAGACCGAAAAGCTCGATGAGCATCCGTTGCTCGGTCACCTGGGTCCGGACCCGCTCGGCAATCGCTTCAACGGTCCGGTGCTCGATGAGGCGATTGCTGGCCGACGCTCGCCGATCAAAGCGTTGCTCCTCGATCAGACGGTGGTGGCGGGGCTGGGCAATATATATGTGTGCGAAAGCCTGTTTCGCGCCGGCATCTCGCCACGCCGCCAGGGCGCAAGCATTGGACGGGCGCGCGCCGATCGTTTGGTGGAGGTCATCCGCGATGTCCTCGACGAGGCCATCAGCGCTGGCGGATCCTCGTTGCGTGACTATGTGCAGGCCTCGGGCGAACTTGGCTATTTTCAGCATAATTTCCGTGTCTACGGCCGCGAAGGCGAACCGTGCGCCACCGAACAACCGGGCCACGTGGTGCGCAGAATGGTGCAGTCGGGGCGGTCGACCTTCTATTGTCCGAAGTGCCAACGCTGAGGTAGGTAACGTCCCGCAGGGGCGACCGCCTCGATAATCTCAGCCGCCAACCGAAAGCGACGTCATGGTTTATGAACACATCCTGGTCGAGCCGCGCGACAAAGTCGGACTGATTACGCTCAATCGACCTCAAGCGCTCAATGCGCTGAACAGCGAATTGATGGCGGAAGTAACCACCGCGCTCGAAGCGTTCGATTCGGATGATGCGATCGGCGCGGTGGTGATTACCGGCAGCGAAAAAGCATTTGCCGCCGGCGCCGACATCAAGGAGATGCAGCCCAAGACCTATATGGACGCCTATCTCGGTGACTTTATCGGCGCCTGGGAAGGCGTTACCCGTTGCCGCAAACCGGTCGTCGCGGCGGTTGCCGGCTATGCCTTGGGCGGCGGCTGCGAGCTCGCCATGATGTGCGACATCATCATCGCCGCCGACAACGCGAAGTTCGGCCAACCCGAAATCAAACTCGGCACCTTTCCCGGCTCGGGGGGAACCCAGCGTTTGCCGCGCGCCATCGGCAAGGCCAAGGCGATGGATCTGATTTTGACCGGCCGCATGATGGATGTTGATGAGGCTGAGCGTGCCGGTCTGGTCAGCCGGATCGTCCCGTTGGACAGTCTGATGGACGAGGCGCTTTCGGTCGCCGCAACCATCGCCAGCATGTCCCTGCCGTCGGTGACCATGGCCAAGGAGGCGGTCAATCGCGCCTATCAGACCGGCCTGGACGAAGGCGTGTTGTTCGAGCGGCGGCTGTTCTACTCGACCTTTTCGCTCGATGATCAGAAGGAAGGCATGGCGGCGTTTGTCGAAAAGCGGCCGCCCAAGTTCACCAATCGCTAGTTCGGCCCGGCGAATCGGCCCGCGCCCCACGTTCGGTTGACGGTGGCGCGGGGCTTGGCTATAACCGCGCCCTTGTGCGAGGCGAGCCCAGGGCTCGCGGCAAAAAATTAAGCGACAAGCATGGCCCATCATCATTCCGCCAAAAAGCGGATTCGCCGCAACGAGCGGCGCAAAGTCATCAATCACGGGCGCATCGGGCGTATCCGGAGCTATCTCAAGCGAGTCGAGACAGCGATCGGCGACGGCGACAAGGATGCGGCCCAATCGGCATTTCGCGATGCGCAGCCGGAACTTATGCGCGGAGTTGGTAAAGGGATCGTCGCGAAGAACGCGATGCGACGCAAATTGTCCCGCCTTTCCGCACGCATTAAAGCGCTCTAAAACAGTTCCGATAGCATGAACGGAGGCCGCGTCTAGTGCGCGGCTTTCGTGATTCCGGGGTTCGGTGCATACTTGCCACAGTGCTCTTTGTCGTAACGCAACACGCGCGAAAAAAAACTAAAAACCGTGTGTCGATTCTGTTGCAAGCCGCCTGACCTGTGAGTAGTCTGTCTGACGACTTAGGGAGGGGACGGAACAAATGGTGTGCAAGTGTTCCGTCAGGATGCGGGCGGCATCCCCATAAAATAGTAGGTTAGGGACCTTAGTTTTAAGGTTTGGTTACTAAAGATCGGCCAAACATGTGTTTAGCCGAAGGGGGAGTTTTTTGCTCTCCCTGGAGTGAGGGTCAATGAATATATTAAAGTCTTGCGGTTGCATGCAGATTCCAAGTTGGCCCTCCTTACCGCCCAATCCGAGCCATCCTCCTAATGCCACACCTCAGCGCGTCCGCGACTCGGGAATGTGGCAGACAGATGGTTGATAGTAAGCAAACAAATCGTCAGACGGACGCGAGCTGGCTGAGAGTCCGGGACCGTCTTCGCCGTGAGATCGGCAACACCACCTTCGAGCGCTGGATAGAGTCGGTCGCTCTTGAAGCGCTGCGGGACACCAAAGTGGTGCTCGCCGTTCCGACCCGGTTTTTATGTGATTGGGTTGCGCCGCGCTATGGCGATCGACTTCGCGCGCTGTGGCAGATCGAAGTGCCCACGGTCAGGTCGATTGATTTTGTCGTCAGGTCAGCGCTCTCAGAACCGGAGGAGCACCCGCGCGTGTCGCAGGGATCGAGCAAGGATGCGATGGCCGCGGAAGCCGATGGCGAGGGCGTGACATTGGTCGACGGTGAAACGTCGAGCGGCGGACCGATTGACGGTGGTGACATTGGCGCGCGTCTCGACCGGCGCTACAGCTTCGATAATTTCGTGGTCGGTAAGCCCAACGAGTTCGCTCATGCGGCGGCGCGAAATGTCGCCGAATCGGATTTGCCGCCGTTCAATCCGCTGTTCATTTACGGCGGTGTGGGGCTCGGCAAAACCCATTTGATGCACGCGATAGGTCTAAGGATTCGCGAACGCGAACCGAACCGGCGCGTTATCTATCTGTCCGCGGAAAAGTTCATGTATCAGTTTATCCGCGCGCTCAGATTCAAGAACATCATGGGGTTCAAGGAGCTGTTTCGTTCGGTCGATATCTTGCTAATCGACGACGTGCAATTCATTGGCGGCAAGGAATCGACACAGGAAGAGTTCTTCCACACGTTCAACGCGCTGGTTGACCAGAACAAGCAGGTGGTGGTTTCGGGTGACCGGTCACCCGCCGATCTGGAATATATGGACGAGCGCATGCGTTCGCGCCTGAGCTGGGGTTTGGTCGCCGAGGTTCATGCGACGTCGTACGAACTCAGACTCGGCATCTTGCAGGCCAAAGCCGAGCAGCTTGGCGCGACGCAAGTCCCGCCCAAGGTGCTTGAGTTCCTGGCGCACAAGATCACCTCGAACGTGCGTGAGCTGGAAGGCGCGCTGATTCGTGTAATCGCGCATTCCACCCTGGTCGGCCGACCGATGTCGCTCGAGACCACGCAGGAGGTTCTTCACGACCTGCTGCGGGCGAATGACCGGCGCGTGACCATCGAGGAAATCCAAAAGCGGGTTGCCGAGTATTACAATATCAAGGTGGCCGAGATGAGCTCGGCGCGGCGCGCGCAAATGGTTGCCCGGCCTCGGCAGGTGGCGATGTATTTGGCCAAACAGCTCACTTCGCGCTCGTTGCCGGAGATCGGACGCAAGTTCGGCAATCGCGACCACACGACGGTCATGCACGCGGTTAAGAAGGTCGATCAGCTCCGCTCAAGCGACGCCGGGTTCGCCGAGGATGTCGAACTGCTGAGACGCATGCTCGAAGCCTGATTTCGGGACTGTTGCGCGCCGCCCGACGAGCCACAATTTTCTGTGGATTCCTGCCCAGTCTGATATAGTCCGGTCCCCGGGGGTTACTGTAACCGTCGGATATTCGAACAGCCAGTTTCGCTGGTCTGTCACAAGTATTTTGTGAGGTTGCGCCGGGTAATGAGGTTGACCATTGAGCGCGCGGATTTGCTCAAATCGCTGCAGCATGTCCAGAGCGTCGTTGAACGCCGAAATACGATCCCGATTTTGTCCAATCTGATGGTCTCCGCAAGGGAAGGGCGCGTGTGCCTGACCGCCACGGACATGGATATCGCGGTGGTCGACGCCGTGCCGTCCGAGATTGGCCAGGACGGTGCGACCACCGCACCGGCGCACATGCTTTACGACATTGTGCGCAAGCTGCCTGAGGGCGCCGAGGTCGAGATCGCGACGGAAGACGGCAATGACCGGTTGTCGGTGCGTACCGGGCGGTCCGCGTTTTCACTACACTGCCTGCCGACCGAAGATTTTCCGGTGATGACCGATGGTGAGTTTTCCCATCAGTTCACCATGCCCGCGGCCGATCTGCTTCGGCTGGTCGACAAAACCCGGTTCGCCATCTCGACGGAGGAAACGCGGTATTACCTTAATGGGATTTATCTGCACGCCATTGACGATGCCGACGGCAAGATAATGCGCGCGGTCGCCACCGACGGCCATCGCTTGGCGCGGGTCGAGACGGCATTGCCCGAGGGCGCGGAAGGCATGCCGGGTGTGATCGTGCCGCGCAAGGCCGTGAGCGAGTTACGCAAACTGCTCGAGGACTGCGACGATGATGTATCGATCGCGCTGTCCGACATCAAAATCCGCTTTGCGGTTGGCGAAGCGTTGCTCACGTCGAAACTGATCGACGGCACGTTTCCAGACTATGAGCGGGTCATACCCGACGCCAATGGCAGCATTATGACGGTGCACGGCAAAGCGTTCGCCGATGCCGTCGATCGGGTCTCGACTATTTCGAGCGACAAATCGCGCGCGATCAAACTGAGCATCGGCGGTGACAAAGTGGTTCTGTCGGCGAACAGCCCGGACCAAGCGACCGCGACCGAGGAATTGGCGATCGATTATGCCGGGGAGGCGTTCGATATCGGTTTTAATTCCCGCTATGTGCTCGACATGACGCAGCAGATCGACGGCGACACCATGCAGTTCAAAATCTCCGACGCGGCATCTCCGGCGGTTGTCAGCGACAGCGACGATCAAAAGGCGTTGTATGTGCTGATGCCCATGAGGGTATGACCGTCGCAGGTTTTAAGATTTCCAGGCACACGGGGCCGACGACATCTTCCGCCGGTTCGGACGATGCCGGCTCCGGCGCGGCGTTGGCGTCGCTGACGGTCGAACGCCTGACACTCAACGACTATCGCAATTATCGACGGTTGCGGGTCGACCCGGACCCTACGGCGGTGGTTTTGACCGGAGCTAACGGCGCGGGCAAAACCAATTTGTTGGAGGCGCTGTCGTTTCTTGCTCCCGGGCGCGGCCTGCGCAATGCCCGGCTCGGCGACATTTGCCGAGCCGACGCCGGCGACGCGGCGCACTGGGCGGTGTCGGCGCGGCTGAGAGGCTCAAACAGCACCGTGGAAATTGGCACCGGCGGCGACTCCGAAAGCAGTGGTGATCGGCGGGTGGTGCGGATTGACGGAACGCCAATTCGCGGCCAGGCGCCGCTCGCCGAACGGCTCGGTGTGTTGTGGCTGACGCCGACCATGGACCGTTTGTTCATCGAGGGGCCGGCGGCGCGGCGACGCTTTCTCGACCGCTTGGTAACGGGACTCGAGCCCGGTCACGCGCGCCAGCTCAGCGCGTTCGAGCGCAGTTTGCGGGAGCGCGGCCGCTTGTTGTCCGAGCGGGCGGACGATGGCTGGCTGTCGGCGGTCGAAGAGACCATGGCCGCCCATGCGGTTGCCGTGGCGGCGGCCCGGCGCGAGTCGGTTGCGCGGTTGTCCGCCGCGCTGGCCCGCGATCAGGGCCCGTTTCCGCGCGCGTCGCTTGCGATCGGCGGCGAGGTTGAAAACTGGCTGGACGACATGCCGGCGGTCGATGTCGAACACCGCCTATGTCAGGCGCTGCGCGCTTCTCGTGGGCGCGACGCGGAATCCGGGGGGGCCAGTCACGGTCCGCATCGCAGCGATCTTGAGGTGATCAACCTCGATAAGGCGATGCCGGCCCACCAATGTTCCACGGGTGAGCAGAAAGCTCTGCTCATTGCCATGGTGCTTGCCAATACGCGGCTGCACACGGCGCGCCGGGGCGAGCCGCCTCTGTTGCTGCTCGACGAAATTGTCGCGCATCTCGATCCGGATCGCCGCGCGGTTCTGCTTGACCGAATATTGGCGACCGGGGCACAGGCGTGGTTGACCGGCACCGAACCGAACCTGTTCGAGTCCATCGTCGGGCGGGCACAGTTTTTCACATTGCGGGATGGGGCGATCGAGCCGACGTCCGGCATGGCGGGATCATGAGCAGCGATATTACCGACGACCCACAGCCTGAGGGCGCGGACTACGGCGCCGAATCGATCAAGGTCCTGCGCGGCCTCGACGCGGTGCGCAAACGCCCTGGCATGTATATCGGCGACACCGACGATGGGTCAGGCCTGCACCACATGGTGTTCGAGGTTGTCGACAACTCGATCGACGAGGCACTGGCCGGTTATTGCGACACCGTTGTGGTCACCCTGAATGCCGATGGTTCGGTTACCGTCGTCGACAATGGTCGCGGTATCCCCACCGATATCCACGATGAAGAAGGTGTTTCGGCGGTCGAAGTGATCATGACCCAGCTTCACGCCGGCGGAAAATTCGACCAAAATTCCTACAAGGTTTCAGGTGGCCTACACGGCGTCGGCGTATCGGTAGTCAATGCCCTGTCCGAAAGGCTCGACCTGACGGTATGGCGTGGCGGCAAGCAATTTTTCATGCGCTTTCATCACGGCGAACCCGAAGCGCCGCTGGCTGAGACGGGTGAAGCCGGCGCGCGCACCGGCACCGAGGTGTCTTTCTGGCCGTCGGTTGAGACCTTCACCCAGACCAATTTCGATTTCTCGGTGCTTGAGCATCGGCTGCGCGAACTGGCGTTCCTCAACTCGGGCGTCGGTATCACGCTAACCGACAATCGTGGTGTTGATCCGAAGACCGTCGAGATGCGTTATGACGGCGGTATTGAGGCTTTTGTCGACTTCCTCGATCGCAATAAGCAGGCGCTGCACGCGCCGCCGATCATGATCGGCGGTGAACGCGATGGCATCCACGTTGAGATCGCGTTGCAATGGAACGACAGCTACCATGAGAACGTTCTGTGCTTTACCAACAACATCCCGCAGGGCGACGGTGGTACACATTTGGCGGGCTTTCGTGGCGGTCTGACCCGCACCGTTAACGCCTACGCCACCGCATCGGGGATTCAGAAAAAGGAAAAGGTCCAACTCACTGGTGACGACATGCGCGAAGGTCTTACCTGTGTGCTCTCGGTAAAAGTACCGGACCCCAAATTTTCGTCACAGACCAAGGACAAGTTGGTGAGTTCCGAAGTTCGCCCGGTGGTTGAGGGCATCATTGGCGACCGGCTGGGTCAATGGTTTGAGGAACATCCCGGCGAAGCGAAAACCATCGTTAGCAAGGTTGTCGAGGCGGCGGCTGCGCGCGAAGCGGCGCGCAAGGCGCGTGAACTCACGCGGCGCAAAGGCGCGCTAGACATCACCAGCCTGCCCGGCAAGTTGGCCGATTGCCAGGAGCGCGATCCGTCAAAGAGCGAGCTGTTTATTGTTGAGGGTGATTCGGCCGGTGGTTCAGCCAAGCAGGCGCGCCACCGGGCCAACCAGGCGGTTCTGCCCCTGCGCGGCAAGATCTTGAATGTCGAGAGAGCGCGGTTCGACAAGATGCTGTCCTCGGCCGAGGTCGGTACGCTGATCGCGGCGCTAGGAACCGGCATTGGACGCGAAGATTTCAACGTCGAGAAATGCCGTTACCACAAGATCATCATCATGACCGATGCGGATGTCGACGGCGCTCATATCCGGACTCTGCTACTGACCTTCTTCTATCGCCACATGCCCGAGATCATCAGCCGCGGATACCTCTATATCGCGCAACCGCCACTATTCAAAGTGAAGCGCGGCAGCCGCGAGACCTACAAGAAAGATGAACGCGAGCTTGACGATTTTCTGATCGACGAGGGCCTGAAGGATGCGCGTCTTCTGGTTGGCAATGACGGCGAACAGATTGTGCGCGCGGGCAACGATTTGCGCGAAATCGTCATCAATGCGCGTGATCACGCGGCATGGCTCAGAACTTTGGCGCGCCGCGAACACACGGGCTTGATCGAGCAAGCGGCGGTGGCCGGCGCTTTGGACTTGGCGTTGATCGACAATCCGGAGACCGCCGGCGAAGTCGCGGCGAATGTGGCGCAACGGCTCAATACCTTCGCCGCGCCGGGTGAGGATGGCTGGACCGGCCATATCGAAGACAGTGGCGCCTTGGGTTTCACGCTCGACGCGCGCGGCGAAACCTCGAGCTATCGGATCGACCAGACCTTGCTGCAAAGCGCCGAGGCGCGGCGGTTGAACGGCGCACGCGACGAGCTGCAAGAGCTATATGCGTGGCCGGCGGTTCTCGAAGCCAAGGACCAACGCATCGAGCCTATTCGCTCGCCGATCGATCTATTCGACGCGGTGCTCAATCTCGGCCGCAAGGGAACCACGGTGCAGCGTTACAAAGGACTCGGTGAAATGAATCCGGACCAGTTGTGGGAAACCACAATTGACCCGGACGCGCGCACCCTGCTGCAGGTCAAAGTCAGCCATGCCGACGATGCCGACGACTTGTTCTCCACCTTGATGGGAGATCTGGTCGAGCCGCGCCGTCACTTCATCCAGGAACACGCGCTCGACGTCGCCAATCTCGACGTGTAGGGGTTCTGGGCGGGCCGCCGCCGGCACCGTTAATCGCAAACTAAGATTTCGCCGTTAATAAACGGTGCCATGGCCCGGGCCAAGACAGCCGGCAAGCGGCGCGCATCAACTAAGAAAGCCTCGACGCGAAAACGCGCGAAATCTGGAACCGCATCGCGGGGCCGGGGCGGCCGCACGCGGACACACGACTGGTTATCGTTTCACTGGTTATCATTTCGTTGGCCGAGTTTGCGCGAAGTGTGCGGGTGGCTCGCCTATTGGCTGGCGATCGGCGTCATTTGGACAAGCGTCGCCGTCGGCGTGGTGGTTGCGTTCTATGCTTACGATCTGCCGGATATCGACCGGCTCGAGGGTCAGGCCCGCGCGCCTGGCATTACCATCACGGCCGCGAACGGCTTGGTGCTGGCGAGCTATGGCGAGGTCTATGCCGACTATGTCACGCGCGCCGACCTGCCGGACCATTTGATTGATGCCGTGGTGGCGATCGAGGATCGGCGTTTCTACGATCATTTCGGCGTTGATGTCTGGGGTATTTTTCGCGCCGCGATAACCAATCTGCGCGCCGGCCGACTGGTCCAGGGCGGCAGCACGCTTACTCAGCAAATCGCCAAGAACGTCTTTTTGACCCACGACCGCACCTTGCGCCGAAAAGTGCGGGAAGTGCTGCTCGCCGTATGGCTGGAGCATCGGTTCACCAAGGACCAATTGCTGACGATTTACCTCAATCGCGTCTATTTAGGCGCCGGGACCTACGGCGTTGAGGCGGCGTCGATGCGCTATTTCGGCAAATCCGTCCGGCGTATCGGTCTCGCCGAGGCGGCAATGCTCGCCGGTTTGCCCAAGGCGCCTAGCCGGTACGCGCCAACCCGGGACCTCGCGACCGCTCGCAAGCGGGCATCGATTGTTCTGTCCGCCATGGTTGACGCCGATTTGCTTGAACCGGCGGCGGCAGCGGCGGCCAAGGCCGCGCCCGCGACCCTTGTCGGCTCCTATGTCGGCTCCGGCAGCGCCCGGTATTTTGCCGATTGGATCGCCGACCGGATGACCGGTTATGTCGGTCGGCCGAACCGAGATCTGATCGTTCGCACCACCCTCAATCCAAATGCACAAGCGGCCGCCGAGCACGCGGTTGAGGCGCTGCTCGCGGATGCTGGCGCGACAAAAAAAATTGGTCAAGCAGCCTTGGTGGCCATGACACCCGATGGCGCGGTGCGCGCCATGGTGGGCGGCCGGTCTTTTACCGCAAGCCAGTACAACCGTGCGGTTCAGGCACGCCGGCAGCCCGGCTCGGCGTTCAAGATTGCGGTCTATGCGGCGGCGATCGAATCTGGATTTCAGCCAAACGACACACTGATGGACGAGCCGATCACCATCGACGGCTGGCAACCGCGCAACTACGGCGGCACATACCGCGGCGAAATCACGCTAACGACAGCAATTGCCCATTCCAGCAACAGTGTTGCGGTTCAGCTCAGCGAAGCGGTGGGCCGCGACACCGTCATCGAGACCGCCCGCCGGCTCGGCATCAACACCCCGTTGTCCGCCAAGCCGAGTCTTGCGCTCGGCGCCGGGGAGGTCACTTTGCTCGACCTGACGGGCGCCTATGCGGTGGTACCCAACGATGGCCGCGGCGTCATCCCGTACGGGATCGAGGAAATACGCGGGCGTGACGGCGAGGTCCTGTATCGCCGCGCCGGCTCGGGGCCGGGCCGCGCTTTGTCAAAACAGACCGCGCAGGCCTTGGCCGGCATGCTCGAAACGGTGGTGCGTGACGGCACCGGCAAACGCGCGGCGCTTTCGGTGCCGGCTGCCGGCAAAACCGGTACCAGCCAGGACTTTCGTGACGCTTGGTTCGTTGGTTACCGACCGGGCTTGGTTGCCGGTGTGTGGCTCGGCAACGACGATGCCAGTCCGATGAAAGAGGTCACCGGCGGCGGCTTGCCAGCGCATTTGTGGCGCGACTTTATGTCGCGCTATCCGCCGTAGCGATGCAGTGCCTGGCCGTTCTGTGCTAGCCAGTCTCGCGCTTCTTCAAAGTCCGGGTCCAATTCGTCGACGAGCTTCCAGAACCGCCTGCTGTGGTTCATCTCCACCAGATGGGCGGTCTCGTGCGCGGCGACATAATTGAGCACGGCTTCCGGGGCCAGCACCAGGCGCCACGAGAAAGACATGGTGCCGGTATGCGAACAGCTGCCCCAGCGTGTCCGCGGATCGCCAATTCGAATGCCGGCCACCATGCAGCCAAGCGCTTTCGCGTGTTCGGTCACACGCACTAACAGATTCGCCCGGGCGGTTTCTCGCAGCCAAGCCTCCACGCGAGCGGCCAACTGATCCACGCGACCGCCGACGACGAGCTCGTCTTCGATGCGCCGCGCGACACGGGGCGCATCGTGCAGATAGTTCACATGCAGCGTTTCATCGAGCACTGGTAGCGCTAACCCGTCGGCAAACGGCCGACGTGGCGGCAATTGGGCAAGGTGGGCCGCCGCCCAGCGTCGGTGCTTTCGTGCAAACCGATCGGCCTCGGCGTTCGAAACGCCTCTTGGTACTACCAACTCAGCAATCCCGGCCGCGGCGTCGATCTTGAGCGTCATGCGTCGCGCCCTGGGAGAGCGGCGACGTACGATAATGGGGTCGTCTAGTGGTTGGCTCTTCGACCGTTTGTTCATTCGTGACTGCCGTGTTCGGAATGTTCTGCTGGACCCATCGCGCCGACACCGCCGACCATAACGTTCGTCGTCGCGGTCCCGCCATCGGCGAATTCAAGAGACAAAGGGAACCACGCGCCTTCGGCCAGTGGCGCGGTGAGGCCCATTAGCATCACGTGCAATCCGCCAGGCGCCAAAGTCACGGTGGAGCCGCTCGGCAGATCAATGCTCTCGACCGGGCGCATACGCATCACGTCGCCGTCCATTTCGTGACCATGCAGGCCAGTGCGTTCGGCAACCGACGTCAGGGCGCCGATAACCGCGTTGTCCGGTCCGTGATTGGTGATCGTGAAGTACGCCACGCCATTTTTGCTCGCACCGGCGGTGGCGCGAGCCCATGCCTCGGTGATCTCCACGTCGGCAGCGCGCACGGAAGCAGCGGACGCGGCGGCCAGCAAGGCCAATGCAAAGAGAACCCTGGTGATGATCATTCGCTCCCTCAACTCAATAATTTGCGTACGCCGGCCGCGATATCCTCGGGCGTGCTGGCGTGGCTGAAATGGGTCAAATATGCGCCGTCCGGCGACATCAGATAAACGAACGCACTGTGGTCGATGGTGTACCCTGCATCTTCATCGGGAGACGGCACCTTGGCGTAATAGACGCGGTACACGCCGGCGGCGTCGGCGATCTGCGCTGCGCTTCCAGTCAGTCCGATCAGTCTTGGATGGAACGCTTTGGCGTACTCGCCCACCACCTCGGGCGTGTCCCGTTCGGGGTCGAGCGTGATGAATAGGGGTTGCAGACGGTCGCCGTCGCCGCCCAGCAAATCCATGGCTTGGCCGATCGACTGAAGCGCGGTCGGACAAACATCCGGGCACGAGGTGAAACCGAATGAGACCAACAGGTACGACTTATTGAAGTCGCTGTCGGTGACGGTCTGGCCATCGCTGCCGAGCAAGTTGAACGGCCCGCCAACGGACGCGGTTTGCTGGCGCGGTCCGGCGGGATCGCCGAGCATCCCCTGTTGCGCGGCAAGGGTGAGAAGAAACGCGACCAATGCCGCCGCGGCAACGCCCCAGACGAGCACGCGGTTCATGCTGCCACCACGGCTGGGTTGGTCAGGCGATTTCCGTCCGCTGGCAGCTGATCTATAGTCTGTTTCGAAATGTCACGTCTTACTGCGACCACGCCATGATCCGTTTCTTGAGTATTCTGCTGATCGCGATCGCGATTTCCGCTCCGGCGACAGTGTACGCTGGCGCGCGCGACGACCAAAGGCTGATCACCGGCGCGCGCGGCAAGATTATGCCGGTGGTCACGGCGGCGCTGGAAGCCGGCGCCGACATTGAAGCGCGCGATGAGATCGGTCGGACGGCGTTGATATGGTCGGCGTTCCAAGGTCATGATCCGATGTTGGCATATCTGATCGATCAGGGCGCCGACGTCAATGCGCGTGATAATCGCGAGCGCACACCGCTCATCTGGGCGGCAATCGCCGGCCGTGGTGTCGTGATCGAGACCTTGTTGGAGAACGGCGCCGACGCCACGATTGCCGACGCGGATGGCAAAACAGCGGCGGCCCACGCCCTTGCCGAGGGCCACCCCGGCATTGGCCGACGCCTGGGCGAATGAGGTCGGTTTTCGACCTTTCAGCCCGGTAAGCGAATCAGGAGTTCCTAGGCCATGCCGCCGGTGCCGGATCAGCTGCTGATCCTGCTGATAGCGATCGCGCTGGACGGCTATCTTGGCGCACCCTTGTTGCGCCGGGGCTGGCGCTGGCAACCCCTCACGCTGCTCGATCGTCTGGCGGGTTGGTGCGACGCCAAGCTCAATCGGCCTCAGCGTGGCGACTTCGACCGGCGCGTTCGAGGCGCATTGGCGCTCATAACGTGCATGTTTGGCGCTGGCGTTCTTGGCGCTGCGTTCGATCTGCTTGGCGCGCAAGATCCGCTCATGTCGTTTATCATCTTGCTGCTGTTGACCGCATTGATCGATCAACGCGATTCGCACGATGCCTTGCTGCGCGTCGGCGCATTGCTTGCCACCGGCGACCGGCCGGCCGCCGAGACCGCGTTGGCGCGAATCAGTACGCGGGACCCTGTGCATCTCGATGATCACGGGTTGGCGCGGGCGGCGATTGAAGCCCGGGCCGCTCGATTCGCCCGCCGTGGCGTGGCGCCGATTGTCGCTTACGCGCTGTTTGGTCTCGCCGGACCGGCCGTCTGGTGGGCGGTTGTGGCATTCGAAAGCCGATTCGGTGGCGGCGATCCCGCGCACATGGCGTTCGGTTGGGCGACCCGCCAAGTGGTCCGGCTCGCAGCATTTGTGCCGGATCACCTCGCCGGCCTGTTGACCGTGCTGGTTGCGCCGCTGGTCGCCGGTGGCAGGCCGGCTGCCGCCGCGCGAACAATGCTCGGCGCGCCCGGCCGGCTGTGGCCCATGGCGGCGGCCGCGGGCGCCCTCGGCCTGGCGCTTGGCGGGCCGCGCCGTTACGCCGCGCGGGTGGTGCAGGCGCCATGGCTCGGTTCTGGTCGCGCGCGCGTCGAGCCTCAAGACGTGACGCGTGCGCGTACCTTATTCGCCCGAGCATCGCTCCTGGTCGCCGCGTTCGTCGCGGCGGCATTGATTTTGCGCCTAGTGACTTAGCACTAACCTTGCTTTTTCAGCGCCGCGATCAGACTGTTTGTGGCCGGGTTTGCGACCCGCCGGTCGATCAGAATGTGACGCGCGGTCACCGCGCGACCGTAATAGGCCTGGTTATAGTCGCTGTCCGGCCCTATCCAGCCGCCGTCGATGACGATGCCGCCATAGAGACCCTGGTTGCGTGAAAACGCATAGATATCCTTGTCGAAGTTCAGGGTTGTCGCCCCCTTAATGCCGGCGCCGAGCATGCCGACCGCGAGGCCTGCGTCGCCGCCGAACTTTGCGGTGCCCCCGGCAATTTCGCTGACCGCCTCGTCGTTCATCACTAGCATGATCATTTCCGATTTCTGGAACCCGATCTGGATACCCAGGCTAGCTTCGCCGATCAGGCAGAATGACGGTGCCGACCAAGCTCCTTCGGGACCCGAGCGGGCAATGATCAAGCACTGGCCGCCCGCGCCGCCGACCAGAAACCCGGCTTCCAGAAAGTCCGGAACCAACACGACCGCCCGGGCGTCCTCCATAAGCGCGTGGAAGTCCGCCCATTCCTCGTCGGCTAGCATGCTTCGCACCATGCTGGTGGAGTCGTCGATCAGTTTTTGGGCCTCGTTTGCCGCGGCTGTTCGCGGCAAACCCGCGACAAGCGCAAGACAGATCACACCCGCGAACGCCGCAATGGCGCCGCGGAACAAAGCGTGGCGTAGTGAATTCATGGGTGTATCCGCTCCTCAGTCCATGGCGAAGTTCGACCGCATGGGCGGGCCAAGCCATGGCAGTTGGTGGGCTAAGCATGATTCGCATGGTCCCACCGAATTATGGCGAAATTATATCGAACGAAATCTTAAGAAATCGAAAAAGGCGCCCGATTCACATAGTGAACTTGCCATGCCGGACCCGGGTGCTCCGACACGATATGGTCGAGGCGTGTCACCGACAAGTTATCGGTCACAAAGCCGAGCGCCTGATCCGGTTCGAGGCCAAGCGCATGCCCGATAGCCGCGCGGATCGGCCCGCCATGGGCCACCGCCACGACGTCGCGGTCAATATTCTCGGCGGTCAGGCGTTCGATCGCGCCGACTACCCGTCGCATCACATCGTCAAAGCTTTCACCATCGGGCGGGCAGTGGTCCGACGTGGTGAACCAATATCGATGCGGTGGCTTGTCGGGCAGGGTGTGTAGGTCTTCATAGCGTTGACCTTGCCAAGCACCGAAATTTTGCTCGCCAAAGGCCGGCTCAACAAGCGGTTCTTGGCCGTCCAAGCCATTCGAGCGGATCGTCGCGGCGGTGTCGCGCGCGCGTTTGAGGTGGCTGGTTACCCAGACCGCTTTGCTCGGTAGCACCCGTGCCAAAGTTGCGAAGCTTTCGGGGTCGTCCAAATCGGCCGGCGGATCGGACGCGCCATACATGCGGCCATTATTGACGGTGACCGGCGCGTGCCGCACCCACCACCAACGCGTCGCGGTCTTAGTCTGGTCCACAACGACATCATTCTCCCATTTGCAGAATTAAGCCTTTGTCGCGTGCGACGCGCACACTGACCAGAAAGCTGCCCAGTCCGATCGCCAGCCATATCACGTTGAGCGCCAACGCGGCGCCCAGAAGATCGGCGCGGAAGGCGCCGTCGATGAGCAGCGCGCGCATGCCTTCGAACACATGCGATGACGGGAAGCCGGAGGCGATCACCTGGAGCCAGTCCGGCAGGACCGATATCGGGTAATAGACACCGCTCACCGGCTGAATCAGAAACACCACAGCCCAGGCCAGCCCCTCCGCGCCCTGGCCGAACCGCAAGACCAGTCCGCTGACCACGAGACCGAGCGACCAGCCGAGCACGATCAAGTTGATGAAAAACGCGATCAGCGGCAGACCGAGGTCGAAAATCGAAAAATCAAACATCGCCATCGCCAACGCCGCGGCGCCGCCGACGCCGATGAGCGTGCGCACCAAACTCGTCACGATCAATGCGGTCGCCAATTCGATCGGCCGCAGTGGGCTGACCAAAAGATGACCCAGATTGCGCGACCACATTTCTTCCAGAAAGCTCAAGAACAGGCTGATCTGGCCGCGGAACAGCACGTCCCACAACAGCACCGCCGACAGCAACACGCCGGCGGCTTGGGCAACCCAGCTCGAGTTGGTCATGAAGAATAGGGTGATGAAACCCCACAAGACCATTTGCAGCGTGGGCCAGTAGATAAGGTCGAGGAGCCTTGGCCACGACCCGCGCATCAGATAGTAATTGCGCAGCACCATGGCCCAAATCCGCCGCGCCGACTGCGTGAGCCCACTCGTAGTCATGACGTGGCCGCTTCCGCCGGCGCGTCGGCCGAGCGTGACCGCGCGATGTCGAGAAAAACTTGTTCCAGCGTGTCGCGGCCATAGCGGCTGAGCAGGTCGTTGGGCGCGCCGCGGTCGACCACCTTGCCGCCCTTGAGCATGATCACGTCGGCGCACAGACGTTCGACCTCGGCCATGTTGTGCGAGGCGAGCAAAATCGTTGCGCCGCTTTGGCGCTGATAGCTTTCCAGATAGCCGCGCACATAGTCCGCCGTGTCCGGGTCCAGAGAGGCAGTCGGCTCGTCGAGCAGTAGTAGCGCCGGTTCGTTGAGCAGAGCTTTGGCCAGCGCCACGCGCGTTTTTTGCCCGGCGGACAAGGTGCCGACGGCTCTGTCCAGCAGGTCTGCCAAATTCAGGTCGCCGGCCAGCGCGCCAATCCGCCGCTTAATATTCGGTAGGCCATAGAGATGGCAGTAGACGGTGAGGTTTTCGCGCACGGAGAGGCGATGCGGCACGTCCACATAGGGCGAGGAGAAATTCATCCGCGGCAAGGCTCGATGGCGGTGGCGCCGCATATCGTGACCGAGCACGGTGATCTCGCCTGAACTCGGAACGATCAGGCCGAGCAACATGCCAAGTGTCGTTGTTTTGCCGGCTCCGTTACCGCCGAGCAAGCCGACCGTATGACCACCGGGCACGGCAAAACTGACCCCGGCGACCGCCACAACCGCGCCAAAACTCTTGGTCAAATCGCTGACGGTGATGACCGGATCAGACATCTGTAACGCTCTGTCGGAAAATAGCTGGGGCGCATCGCCCGCATTGTCCGGACCACTAACAGTGTCGCTTAGCCCGGTCAACGACCGGTGTTTACGAGGTTTGGCCTTTGCGAAATCGCTTGTATGCGATGGGCAAGAGGGCGAGCACCGCGAGCCCGATCAGCGCCGCGATCATGGTTGGCGTCAGGATGTTGCCGACCGAAAACTCGGCGCAGGTTCGCAGCACGTCACCAAGACCGGCGCCGGCCAGGCAGTAAACGAAGGTGCCTGGAATGATGCCGAAAAACGTGCCGATCACATACGTGCTCAAGCGCACGCCGAGAAACGCCGGAACCAGATTGACCAGCCAGAATGGAAACAGAGGTATCAGCCGCAAGACCAGCAAATAGCTGAGCGCGTTCTCGCGAAAACCGTCCTCCATGCGCCGGATGCCCGGTCCGGCTTTTTGGTACAAGACATCGCCGAGCGCCGTCTTGGCCGCCAAGAATATGATCGTGGCGCCGACTGTAGCGCCAAACACGGTATAGACCGTGGCCGCCGCCGCCCCGAACATGAAGGCGCCGGCCAGTGTCATGAATGTCGCTCCCGGCAGCGAAAGCGCTACGACAATGGTGTAAACCAGGATGTAGACTAGCGGTGCCACGACGCCGTAGGCGTCGACCCAGGCAATCAGCTGATCGCTGTTTTCGCACAGGGCTTCATAGCTCAGATAATCATCGAGCCCCAACACGAACGCCAGTGCGATCGCGCCGGCCAAGACGCCGAGCGGCAGAAATCGTCGCCATAAAGGACGACGCGGCGCCGGCTCAGCGGAAGGCTCGGCCGGTTCCGTCACGCAGATCTTCTGGAATTTTGTTCGCGAATTGTCGATCGGCCGTGGAGCGGTGACTTAGCTTGTCGGACGCGTCGTTGAGCTGCCAGTCGTAATGATAGCCGAGAATTCGAGGACGCCCGGCAAGGACCTTGGCCAACGTGTCGTCGGCATAAAGCGCGATGTGCGCCAGCAAGTCGTCATCGGTCTTGCCGAAGTCGTCCTTGTACCAGCGATAGATGCTCGACAGCGTTAGGCCGCGCGCGGTTACCGTGACGCCGTGCGGGCTATTCACGTAAGCGCGGGCGCTTTGGTCCATCAATTTTTCCGCGTTATCGGCGGTAAACGCCTCGCTGTTGAGCTCGGGGCAGCCAATAGCCGCGCAGTTCAGCACATAGTGCATGCGCGGGTCCTGCCAGACCGGACGCAAGATCCGATGCTCGATATCGTCCAGGCTCACCGCCTCGCCTTCGACCGTGAACAGTTTTCGCTGCCACGGGCCCTTGGAAAACAGACCTGGCGAAATGTCGATGTCGCGGATCGATTCGACCGGATAGTGGTCGAGCACGGTGTTGACCGTCAGGGCATTGTACAGGTTGATCCAAAAGGCGAGTTGTTCCTCGCGTCGGCACTCGCTGATCGGCACGTCCGACAAGGAATCGAGGTAGCCCAGGAACGTCGCCCGGTCGTGCGGCGTAACCGCTTGATAGTCAAATCTGCTGACCCCGTCCGATCCCGGCTTGAGGTAAACCTCGAGCATCCGGTCCCATTCGTAATGATCAACGGTGATTGGGGAGACCGGATCGTGTGGCAGCCAACGGTCCCACAGATCCGAACTGGGCGCGGCCTTCGCCGAGACGGCCACTGACATGGCGATTAGGCAGGCCATCGTCGCAAGCAACCGCGAAAAGCGCGGCGGATCGGCACGGACACTACTCATCCGCTACTTCGCCGACGACCGAGCCTTCCTCCATCTTGTTTAGGCGCCAGTCGTAATAGTCGCCAGCGATCTCGGTATGTCCCTCGAGTTGCGCGGCGACTGTGCCGTTGCAGTATTTCTTCACGTGCGCCAGCACCAAGTCGTCGGTGCCGCCGAAGTCTTCCTTGAACCAGCTGTGATAGACCTTCGATGTGTAGAGCTCGCCGTCCTCGATCCGCAGGCCTTGTTCAGAGTTGACGAATTGGCGGGCTGATTTGGCCAGATTCTCTCGCCAGTTGGCGGCGGTATGCGCGCGCGGTGCAATCGGCGGGCAACCGATCGATGCACAGTTAAGTCCGTAGTGGACCGGTGGGTCCATGTCGTCGAACGCGGCACGCAAAATGTAATGTTCGATATCGTTAAAGCTGACCGATTTGCCGTGCACGGTCGCCACCGGGGTCAACCAAGGCCCGACCACATTTATTCCGGGTCCGCGTATCTGAAGCACCGAATTCACCGGCAGATTGTCGAGCACCATCTTGACGATCGCGGCGTTGTACAGATTCATCCAGTAGGGAATCTGTTCTTCGCGGTTGTAGGTGGCGATCGGCGTGCGGCCGAGTGCTCGAACGTACTGATCCAGTGCTTCGCGGTCCTCGTCGGAGACCTCGAAATAGGCGATGCGATTAACGCCGTCGCCGTAGGGGTTCTCATGGTGATATTTCTGAAGAAACGAATCCCAGACGGCATGATCGATGGTTTCGGTCGATGCCGGATCGTTGACGTACCAGATGCCACGCGGGTCGTCCGGAACGTCGACCACCGCCGAGTTGTGCCCCTCTTCATGACACGCGGCAAGCAACAGGACGATTGGCGCCACGATCAGATGCCGGTAAAGCATGCTCTTCATATCGGCTCCCCCACCTAGGACGTCAACTCACGCCTGGGCTCCACGAAGTCCCCCCACATATATTGGTCACATTAGATTATCCGTGCCAAGACACGCCATTCAAATACCCGCGAGGTCCTAAAAGGCGGGCATGATTGACTTGAACCGGGCGAAACCGTATACACCGCGCGGTTTCTGCGGCCTTGGCGCTTTGGAGTGAATTTCCGTGAAAAGAACCTATCAACCCAGTGTTTTGGTGCGAAAACGGCGCCATGGCTTCCGTTCTCGCATGGCGACTGTGGGGGGACGCCGACTGCTGAACAGGCGTCGCGCCAAGGGGCGCAAGCGTCTTTCGGCATAAATCGGTGCGCGTGTCGTCGCGCCTGCCGCGCCTTAAAAAGCGCAAGGATTTCCTGAGAATTGCCAGAGATGGCCGGGCGTCGGCGATGCCTGGCGTGGTGCTGCAGTGCGCCCAACAGCCGCTAATTGCCCCCGATGCACACGAAACCATGGCCCGGGTCGGTTTTACCGCCAGCCGACGCGTCGGCGGCGCGGTGGCTCGGAATCGGGCGAAGCGCAGGCTGCGGGCGGCCGCCGAAATGGTGCTGCCGCGGCGCGCCAAGGCTGACCGGGATTATGTACTGATTGCCCGAACGGTGACGCTCAAACGCCGGTTTGAAGACCTTGTACGCGACCTTGATCGAGCCCTAATGCGGCTAGGCTGCGCCGAGGAGGCATCCGGTGGAGATTTGGGCTCTTCCGCCAACAAGGAACGCGACAGATGAGCATCGCCGCACAGGGACTGACCGGATTGGTCCGGCTCTATCGTGCCGTGCTGCGACCCATACTGCCGCCGGCCTGCCGGTACACGCCGAGCTGTTCGGAATTTGCCCTTGAGGCGCTTGCGCGCCACGGCGCGGTGCGTGGCGGGTGGCTGATTGCGCGCCGGATCACGCGATGCCATCCATGGGGCGGATTCGGCTATGATCCGGTTCCTGGCGATCCGGTGGCTGAGCGCATGGTCGGGCGCTAGCCCGGCGGACACGCCTTAGCCGTGATGGATGGAGCGGGATAACGGTGCACGACCAACGCAACCTTTTGCTGGCGATCGTATTATCGGTCGCCATTTTGTTCGGCTTTCAGATGCTGTTTGTGCCGCCGCCACCACCCCAGGCCCCGGCGTCCACGGAGCAGACGGCCGGCGACTCGAGTGACGTCCCGGCGGTGCCCGGCGCGCCAAGCGCCGACAGATCGGGCGTTGAGATTTCCGACGGTGACCAATCCGCCGATGGCGCCTCGATCACCACGCCCCGGGTGCCGATCGACACTGGCGTCGATGGCAGGCTTTCGGGCTCGGTGGCTTTGCTCGGCGCGCGCCTGGATGACTTAGTTCTCACCGATTATCGCGAAGAGGTCTCGCCGGACAGCCCGCAAATCACCTTGCTGTCGCCACAAGGCTCGGCACATCCCTATTTCGTCGATTTCGGTTGGACGGCCAACGATCGCGAACAGGCCAATTTGATGCCGGGTCCAAAGACATTGTGGCAGACCACCGGCACCGCGCTGACCCCTGACCGGCCACTGCTCCTAACCTGGGACAATGGTGCGGGAATGACATTTTCGCGGACCATTTTGGTCGACCGGAACTATATGTTCACGATCACCCAAACCGTTCGCAACAACGGTGACGCGCCGGTCGACCTCATGCCATATGGCTTGATCAGTCGAACCGATGAGCCGGAAACGCTCGGCTTTTACATCCTGCACGAAGGTCCGCTCGGGGCGTTCGACGGCGAGCTCACCGAGCTCGACTACGAAGACGTTCGCGACGCTGGGACAATTGCCAAATCGTCCACCGGCGGCTGGATCGGCATCACCGATAAATATTGGTTGGCCGCCTTAATTCCCGATCAGACGGCGGCGATCGACACGCGGTTTGTGTATTCCAAACCTAAGGGGCGCGACAAGTTTCAGGTCGACTATCTGGCGACCGCAATGACGGTTCCGGCGGGTGGCGAGATGACGGTCACGAACCGCCTATTCGCCGGCGCCAAGGAAGTCACGCTGATCGACGGTTACCAAGATCAATACGGGATCATCTTGTTCGATCGCGCAGTCGATTTCGGCATCTTCTATTATCTCACCAAGCCTTTGTTCTATGTCCTCCACGAAATCGCCGTTTGGTTCGGCAAGTTAGGTTTTGTCGGCAATTTCGGTCTGTCTATCCTGGTCCTGACAGTCATTATCAAGCTCATCTTTTTTCCGCTCGCCAACAAATCTTACGTGGCGATGAGCAAGCTGAAAAAGCTGCAGCCGGAAATGATGAAGCTTCGAGAAGCTTACGGCGACGACAAACAGAAGATGAACGCCGAGGTGATGGCGCTCTATAAGCGCGAGAAAGCGAATCCCCTCGCCGGCTGTTTGCCGATCTTGATCCAGATCCCGGTGTTCTTCGCGCTCTACAAGGTCCTGTTTGTGTCGATCGAAATGCGACACGCGCCGTTTTACGGTTGGGTATCCGACCTGTCAGCGCGCGACCCGACCAGTCTGTTTAATCTGTTCGGCTTGATCCCGTTCACGCCGCCCGATTTTCTTATGATCGGGATTTGGCCGCTGCTGATGGGTTTCACCATGTTCCTGCAGCAGAAGCTCAATCCGGCGCCGCCCGATCCGATACAAGCTCGGGTGATGATGGCGCTGCCGGTGATTTTCATTTTCCTGTTCGCCACGTTCCCCGCCGGTCTGGTGATCTATTGGACCTGGAACAACGTGCTGTCGATCGCACAGCAATGGGTGATCATGCGGCGGATGGGCGTTCCCGCCTGAGCCGATGGCGGACGATATTAGCGCTGTCGGCAGTGATGCGGACGAGGCGGCGGTGGCCGCCGGACGGCATTTGTTCGCACGGGACTGCCGTTTCGTTACCGCCGCTGCTTCACTCGCCTCGCTGCCACCAACCGGGCTTACCGAAGTCGCCTTTGCCGGTCGATCGAACGTCGGCAAGTCGAGCCTGATCAATGGTCTGACGGGACGCAAAGCATTGGCGCGTTCGTCGCATACGCCAGGCCGGACGCGCCAGATCAATTTCTTTAGTCTCGGCGACCGGCTGTTGTTGGTCGATCTGCCGGGTTATGGCTATGCCCGCGCGTCGAAAACCGAAATCGCGGCCTGGACCGCGTTGGTGGAGGACTATCTTCGCGGCCGCCCGACTCTGCGCCGGACGTGTCTACTGATCGACGCGCGGCACGGCTTCAAGCCGTCGGATGAAACCGTGATGGCAATGCTGGAGGCGGCGGCCGTGGTGTACCAGGTCGTGCTCACCAAGTGCGACAAGCTTAAGGCCGCGGCGTTGGCGGACCGGATCGCGAAGATTCGCGACGCGCTGACACGCAAGGCCGCCGCGTATCCCGAGGTCGTCGCGACCAGCGTGCGCAGTGGCGCCGGCATCGACCAGTTGCGCGCGTCAATAGCGCCGCTGGCCGAGGCGGAACCGTTCAGATAAAGTCCGCCGCCATGTCGGGTACCACGCCATCGGTTCGGGAAGATCAGCTCAGGGTCGCGGCAACGCTGTCGGAAGCGCTGCCGTACATGCGGCGCTTCGCGGGACGGACCTTTGTCATCAAGTTCGGCGGGCACGCCATGGGCGATCCGTCTCTCTTCGACATGTTCGCGCGCGACGTAGTGCTGCTCAAGCAGGTCGGAATCAATCCGGTGGTCGTGCATGGCGGCGGGCCGCAAATCGGCCGCATGCTCGACCGCCTGAAAATCGAGAGTTCGTTCGTTCAGGGTCTCAGGGTGACCGACCAGGCGACGGTGGAGATCGTCGAAATGGTGCTCGCTGGCAATATCAACAAACAGATTGCGTCGGCGATTAATCGCGCGGGTGGCACGGCGATCGGTTTGTCCGGCAAGGATGGGCATTTGATCCGCGCCAAACGGCTTGAAAGGCGCGTGCCCGATCCCGAGTCGAACATCGAGAAAGTGATAGACCTCGGCTTTGTCGGGGCGCCAGAGCATGTCGATGCCCAGGTTCTGCACACTTTGGCGGCGTCCAACATCATCCCGGTGGTGGCGCCGATCGGAATTGGCGCTGACGGCGAGACTTACAACATCAATGCGGACACCGCGGCCGGCGCAATTGCGTCTGCGCTCGGCGCGACGAAGCTTCTGATGCTCACCGACGTTGAAGGCGTTCTCGACAAACAAGGTGAGTTGGTCACCCGGTTGACGCCCAACGGCGCCCGCGCCTTGATCGCCGACGGTACGGTGTCGGGCGGCATGGTACCGAAGATCGAAACTTGCATCGATGCGGCGGCCGGCGGCGCCGAAGCTGCGCACATTTTGGATGGCCGGATTCCGCACGTCCTATTGCTTGAGGTGTTTACCGAGCACGGCGTGGGAACGATGATCGTCGAAGCCGCCTCTAGTCCAGATACATCTTAAGCCGCTGTTCGAGCTCGGCGTCGGAATGCGGGTAAGCGACGCCGCCCTTGGCATAGATGATCGAACCAGGTGGGATTCTCGCTATTTTTACCTGAGCGTCGATCGCCGTGCGCATCGACAGCCGCGCGCGCCGACACAGTGCGATCACCGCGATTGCGCTGTTCGCGCCGAGGATGTGCCGCACCACGTCATACTCGATATCGGTCAGACATGAGAGGGCGTGCATGACGAACTGGCGATCGTTCCGGTCCATATGCTCCTGTAGCATCACGTCGTCGAGCCGGCCGACCTCGTGGTAGGCGCGAACCTCTCTCTCCACGCGCTCGCGCAGAAGATCCGGATCTTCATCGGATGACTCGTCATCACCGTCTTCGTCGAACGTTTCATCGTCGAGACCGCTGTCCACGCGCGCGGCGACGGCCTCGGTGAATTCCGGCGGCAGTTCGTTTGACTCTTGCAGGCTGTTGAGCAGCGATCGCGAGACGATCTGGCAAATCCGTTTAATCGCGCCCTCGGATAGGCTTGGTCGGGTCACGAGTGGTCGGTGCCAGGGTTTGTGATTTCGCGCGCGCTCGATTAAGTCGTCCAGAGTTTCCTCGCGTATTTGCGCACTCGAATTCGACAGGAGTTCGGCGATTGCGGGAACACTATCGGTTTCGGCAATCGCGTCGCACACCGGCGCCGCCAGGCCCTCACGTCGCGAGATCGCGCTGAGCACGCCTTGGACCGGGGCGCTGTCAATGATCTCCAGCATGTCGGCGTCACTGAGCAGCGGCGAGAACTCGAGCACCGGCGCGGCGACATATTCTTCAACGTCGCGCGCGAGACGGTTCACCACATCTTGCGGGACCGTATCGGTAGTCTTGATCTCCTCAGCGATAGCTTGGCGCACGCGCGGCAAAGAATCGATCGCCAGGGCGCGCAGCACCTCCAAAGTCACCGATTGCAATTGCGACTGTTCGGCCTCGCTGAGCCCCGGCGCCAACCGGCCGATCTTGTACGCTAGGTCTAGCCGCACGCCTTCGTCGGGATCCGCGGTAAGCAAAAGGTCCGCTTGGCGCGGTGTCGTCGGATTGGTTGCGATCGCCCGACGAACGGCAGGATCGTCGTCCTCCGCCAGGTAGTAGAGAATTTCAGGCGCCACGTCTTGGCGCGTGGCCAGTTCCTGGCGGATCTCGGATCGGCCGTCGCGCGCTAGGTCCTTGTCCTTGCCATATCGTGGCAGGCGGTTCTGGGCCCGGTCCTCTTTTGAAGAGACTGTCATGGCATTAGGCCTCAGGCTCATCGGACGCATGCGGCGCGATATGGAAACTAGAAACGCCATGCTTGCGCTTGGCCTGGTACATGGCGCGATCCGCTCGGTCGATCAACAGGTCCAGGCTTTCGCCCGATTCGGGATCAAATGCAGCAACCCCGATTGACAGGGCGAAGGGGTAATCCGCGACGACCGGGACGCTGGCGCATAAGGTTTCGTTCGCCACCAGCGCCTTAACCTTGGCGCGACCACCGTCGAGATCGGTTTCGTCGAGCCAGACCGCGAACTCGTCGCCGCCCACGCGGGCAAGAATGTCACCGCCCCGGCTGCGATCTGCCAACAGCGCGGAAACCGCCTGAAGTGCCGTGTCGCCCACGCTGTGCCCATGGACGTCGTTAACCGATTTGAAATTGTCCAGGTCGAGGTAGAGGAGAGTCGCTGGCCGTTTATTTCGTACGGCGTGTCGCAGTCGCCGCTCGACCTCGTCATGGAACGCCCGACGGTTCAGAAGTCCGGTCAAGCCATCAGTGCGCGACAGGATTTCGAGCTGTTCGTGTTTCGCGGCTTGTTCTATCGCCAGGCCAAGCTGGCCGGCAACGCCGGTTAGCAGGTGCCTGTCGCCTTCGCTCCAGCCAGCTTCGATGCCGCGCGACACAGCGACAGCCCCGTTCACGGTGTTGGCGTATTGTGTCGCCGCGAGCAACGCCGGGCCGGTTTCGAATGTGGGCGCTTCCGACGGATCGAGACGCGGGCGCAGGCTGGCGACCGCGGCCAGAATGTCGGCGGGAGCGACCGCGTCTTCCGGGTTCGACGCGGCAACATACGGCCGGCCCTGGTCATCCAAACGGAAGATCCAGCAAGTTGCCAGGTCGAGCGCATCGAAAATTGCGTTGGAGGCGGCATTGAGCATGGCGCGCGGCTCGAGCTCTGTGCTCATCGAGCGCAAAATTGTATCCAACGTTTTCTCGCGGCGGCGCGCCACGGCCAACGCCAAATCCATTGCGCGGCTGGACGTAATATCGCGCCCGATGCCGCGGACGCCGCTCCAGGCCCCTTCCGCATCGAACAGGGACAAACTGGAAACCTTAAGGCATGCCGCGGTACCGTCGGCCGCGCGCATCCAGATAACTGCGTCCTCGGCCGGCTGTTTGCTGTCGAACGGCATTTGGTCGGGCTGTTCAATATCGCGGACGATGAGATCGCGTGCCGGACGCCCGATCAATTGATCTGGGTGAAAGCCGAGCACGCCCTTGGGCGAGACGAACACAAACCGGCCGTCGCTGCCGGTTTCCCAAGCGAAGTCCGATGAACACTCGACCAGGTCTTTGTACCTCTGCCGGGACTCAACGAGGGCGTTCCGCAGATTGTTTTCCAGGGTCACGTTGCGACCGAACAGCGCCAACGCGGTAATCGAGCCGTTCGGCGCATCGATCGGGACAATCGAAACGTCGATCGCGGCGGAACCGAAGGCAGCCGGCAAAGCGACCGGCTCGGTAATGCCCCGATGCGTCGCGACCACCTCGGAGAAACTTTGCGCTAAATCGCCAAGCGCGCCCTCGCGCAACGCCGCGCTGAGATCGCGGGCGTGCTCGTTCGACAAGAGCACCGAACCAGTAGTCGTCACGAGAAGCGCCGGACCGGGGAAACTTTGGATCATTGCCCGCGGATCCGCGTATAATTCGGCCTTGGTCGGTAACTCAGCAGCCGCCTTCGGCGGCGCGGTCGTCGGCGCGTCGACGGTCAAGAGTCCGGTCCCGTTGTTGAGTGCGGCACACTGCGGCGCGGAACCCAATCGTTAATTTGCCTCGACCCCATTGGTCGTCGCTCACTTCCTCGCCCCGCGAAACCCATGCCCAGCTTGAACCGTCGACGGTGCTCGGGCACAGTCGACGCATGAGCCAGGGACGCAAAGCAGCCCCGATGGTGCGGCCTGATCAGGTCGCATGTTGGGTGTTTGACCTCGACAACACCCTGTATCCGGCCGAATGCAATCTGTTCGCGCAAATCGACCGCAGAATGACTGAATATATTTCGGCGTTGCTGGGTGTCGATAAGCAGGCGGCACGCCAGCTTCAGAAAGCTTATTATTTCGAACACGGAACGACTTTGCGTGGATTGATGCTCGATCACGATGTCGATCCGGACGACTATTTGTCGTTCGTCCACGATATCGACGTTTCGCCGGTGGCGCCGTCGCCCAGGCTCGACCGAACGCTCGCGGGTCTGCCGGGTCGCAAGGTGGTATTTACCAATGGATCCGCGGCGCACGCCGAGCGGGTCATGGACCGGCTCGGCGTGCGCGCGCATTTCGACCAAGTGTTTGATATCGAAGCGGTCGGCTATGTGCCGAAGCCGCATCCGGACCCGTATGATCAAGTCATTGAGAGCCTTGGGATTCCTGGCCACGCCATGGTGCTGTTCGAGGACAGCTTTTCCAATCTCGCACCGGCGGTCGAGCGAGGCATGACCACCGTGTGGATCCGTCATGATGGGGATCAACTGAGTTCCGGCGCCGACGGCGACGATGGCCAAATTGCGCACCATGTCACCGACGATCTGGTTGGTTGGCTTAGTGCTTTGTTGGACCGGCCAGCGGATCACGATTGACAGACGTTGGCTGGCGGCTAGGTTCGGCCCGCCAATCAGCGCCAAGGAGAAACGCAATGACGCCGGACCAGCTAGAAACCGCCATAGATGAGGCGTGGGAAGCCCGCGATGGCATAAGCGCCACCACCACCGGCGCGGTACGCGAAGCTGTAGATGCGGCGCTCGACTGTCTCGACAGCGGCACGTTTCGGGTTGCCGAGAAACAAGATAGCGATTGGCACGTTCACCAGTGGCTCAAGAAAGCCGTGTTGCTATCGTTCCGTCTCAACGACATGACGGCGATCGATGGGGGCCCAGGCGCCGCGTCTTGGTACGACAAGGTGCCGTCGAAATTCGCCGGCTGGGACACGGCGGCATTTGACGCAGCGGGCTTTCGCGCGGTGCCTAACTGCATCGTCAGGCGCTCGGCCTATATCGCGCCGGGCGTGGTGCTGATGCCGAGCTTTGTAAATCTCGGCGCCTATGTCGACACCGGCACCATGGTGGATACCTGGGCGACCGTCGGCAGTTGCGCGCAAATTGGCAAGAACTGCCATATCTCGGGTGGCGCCGGCATCGGCGGCGTGCTCGAGCCGCTGCAGGCCGGCCCGGTGATTATCGAAGACAATTGCTTTGTCGGCGCACGCAGCGAGGTCGCCGAAGGCGTGGTGGTCGAGACCGGCTCCGTGCTGTCGATGGGCGTGTACATCGGCGCCTCGACCAAGATCGTCGACCGCGCCACCGGCGACGTCATGTATGGCCGTGTGCCGGCCTATTCGGTGGTCGTTCCTGGCAGCCTGCCGGGGTCTACCGCCGGTCCGGCGCTTTACTGTGCGGTAATCGTTAAGCGGGTCGACGAAGGCACCCGCGCGAAAACGTCGATCAACGAGCTGCTGCGCGACTAAAAAAACGGGATCGGCTCGCTGTCCGACCCCGGTTCAATTCAGCTGTGTCGTGCCGCGTCTAGCGGCACGACATCAACTCTCTAGTTAGTGTTGACGGTTAGGCTTCGGGGTCGCCCACGGCGACTTTGCCGTACCATTCCTCGACCGAAATCTGACCGCCTTCCTTGTCGGCGCGTCCATGGTCCTCGGCGGGCAAAGCGTCCTGCACGATGTCGACCCGTTTCCAGCCGGCGAGCGGAGTGTCGACGCCTTCGCGCGGCACGTAGCGTGAGGCGGTTTCTTTTTGCATTCGGTGGACATAGCGCGGGCAGTTCGGCCACACGCGCTCGACCGTGACCCGAACGATCAATTGCGCTTCCTTGTATTCGCTCAGAAGCGGATCATTATCCGACACGCTGGCGGTCCCCTGAAGGCGCATGCGGTTGGGCTTTTCAAAGTCCATGAAAAGCATGCCGACCTGTCCGGTGCTTTCGATGTTACCCATCGAATAGAACATGCCATTGCCATTGTAGCTCGGGAACGCGATCGTCTTGCTGTCGACCACTTTAACGAACCCGGGGTCACCGCCCTTGTAGGACACCGTCGGCGAGCCGTTCTTGTCGATTGTGGAGAGCCAGAACATGTCGCGGCTTTCGATGAAAGCCTGATCGGCTTCGCTGACCTCGTCCACGACGAAACCGGTTTCGATCAGATCCGCAACCCGGCGGGTATCAAACTTGTCCTGTAGGGCACGTTGCGTGTTCCCAAAAAATTGGCTCATGGCCATCTTCCTCCCCGTTTGTTCTAAAAATCGCCGTCCAGGTTTTCCAGGATCGGCAGCAGTTTGCGCGAGTCATAACATTCCGGGCTGGACCGGCATAGCGTCCGTTATGCCGGCGATTACGCGGTTTCCGTTTCGGTGCGGAATGGCCGCGTGAGCAAGGCGCGAACCGTTTCGTCCAAGTCAGCGCCATGGTGTAGCACGGCGTCGACCGCCGAGACGATCGGCATGTCAACGCCGTGTCGCCTGGCCATACCGGCCACCGCGCCGGTGCTCGCGACGCCCTCGGCGACGGTGTGTCGCCCCTGGAGCAGCGAAGTTAGCGAGTTCCCCTGGCCGAGCGCGACACCCAGTGCGTAGTTACGGGATCGATCACTGGTGCACGTTAGAGTGACATCGCCGAGGCCGGACAAGCCCATCAAGGTCTCACTACGCCCACCGAGCGCAACGATAAGGCGGCCGATTTCGGCCAGCCCGCGGGTGATCAAAGCGGCACGGGCATTTTCACCAAAGTTGCGTCCCTCGCAGATACCGCAGGCGATCGCCAGCACGTTCTTGACCGCGCCGCCAATCTGGGCCCCCAGAACATCGTCGGTGAGATATGGCCGGAAGGTTTGTGTGCCAAGCGTTTCCACCAAGGCCGCGCCGATCGACTGGTTATCACAGGCAATGGTGACCGCCGTGGGTCGGTTGCGCGCCACTTCGTCGGCGAAACTCGGGCCGGTCAGCACGGCGATGGAGCGGCCGGGCAAGACTTCCGAGACCACGGTGCTGAGCAGCTTGCCTGTCGCCAGTTCGATTCCCTTGGAGCAGATGACCGCCACTGCGTCTGCCGCGATTGCCGGCTCGAGGTCTGCGAGAATCGCCCGGACATGCTGGGCCGGGGTGACCACAAGTATTGGATTTGCATTGGCGAGATCGGCGGCGTCGGCGCTGATGTGGATCGTCGGATCGAGCTTGATGCCAGGAAGATAAGCGCTGTTCTGTCGCGCCGCCTCAACCGCGACCGCGAGCTCGGCGCGGCGTGTCCACATCTGCACGCTGTCTCCGCGCCGCGCGGCGAGCACCGCCAACGCTGTGCCCCAGGCACCGGCGCCCACCACGCCGATCCGGTTCATGCTTTCACCCCTGCGCCGATCGCCGGCAGCGCGTCGGGGTCGAGCGGCCAGCGGGCGCGCGCCGGTGCGTCGAGCCCATCGACCAAGCCGAGCCGCAATCGTTCAACGCCGGCCCAGGCGACCATGGCGCCGTTGTCGGTGCACAGAGACGGCGGTGGCACAACAAGGCTCAGTCCCAAGGTGTTGCTCATTTCCGTCAGGCGCCCGTGTAGATAACGATTAGCGGCGACACCGCCGGCGACCACCAAAGTACCGCCGGCGCCGTGGGCGGTGCGAAAGCGAGCTGCGGCATGACGCAAACGGTCGTCAATCACGTCGCCGACCGCGGCTTGGAAGCCGGCACAGAGATCGGCGACGTCGCTGTCAGTGGGTGATGGCTCGGACAACCCGTCGAGCACCCGCCGCAACGCGGTCTTGAGGCCTGAAAAGGAAAAATCGCACCCTTCCCGGCCCAACAGTGGCCGCGGCAAGTTGAAGCGGCTGGGATCGCCGCCACGCGCCGCCTGTTCGACCGCCGGGCCGCCGGGGTAGCCAAGGCCGAGCATACGCGCCGCCTTATCAAACGCCTCGCCCAGTGCATCGTCGATGGTGGTGCCCAGCCGTCGATAGGTCTCAACGCCTTCGACGATCAGAAACTGACAATGACCGCCTGAGATCAGCAGCAGCAAGTAAGGAAATGGGACCGGCGCGATCATCCGCGCACTGAGCGCATGGGCTTCGAGGTGGTTGATCGCGATGAGCGGCTTGCCGTGCACGGCGGCAATTGCCTTGCCGGTCATCAAGCCGACCATAACGCCACCGATCAGACCCGGCCCGGCAGTAGCGGCAACCGCGTCGAGATCAGCGAACGCAGTTCCAGCTTGGTCCATGCAGCGCCCGATCAGGCCATCAAGGTGGTCGACGTGGCTGCGCGCCGCGATTTCAGGCACCACGCCGCCATAAGGAGCGTGCTCTTCGAGCTGGGAATAGATTGACTCGCCGACAATCCGGCCGTCTCCGTCAACCACGGCGGCAGCGGTCTCGTCGCAACTCGTCTCGATTCCCAATACCAACAAAGCGCATTCCCTCGGACACGGATGGTTCACCATCGGCTTGGCCTTGGTATAACAGGCGACCGTAATTACAAACCATCCGGAATGCTTCTCATATCATGAGCGCAAACCCGCGCTTTCGCATCGGCACCCGGGGCAGCCCATTGGCGCTGGCTCAGACAAATATCGTGCGCGATCGACTCATTGCCGCCCATCCTGTGCTCGCCGAGCCGGATGCGTTGACGATCGAGATCATCCGCACCACTGGCGACAAGGTATTCGACCGGCCGCTCGCCGAGATCGGCGGAAAGGGTCTGTTCACCAAGGAAATCGACGAGGCCATGCTCGACGGCCGCATCGATCTCGCGGTGCATTCGATGAAGGATGTACCGACGTGGCTACCCGACGGCATCGTGATCGGTGGCTGCTTGGAGCGCGAGGATCCCCGTGACGCCTGGATCGCAAGAGCACCCGGAGGACTCGCCGAGCTGCCGGCCGGGGCCGTGGTGGGCACTGCTTCGCTGCGGCGTGGCGCGCAGGTGCTGCACAGCCGACCGGACGTCAAAGTCATCCCGCTGCGTGGAAATGTCGGAACCCGGTTGGACAAGGTCGCTGCCGGCGAGGTCGACGCGACGATGCTGGCCTTGGCCGGGTTGCGTCGCCTTGGCCGAGCGGATGTGGCGACGGCGGTGCTTGAGGTCGATGAGATGTTGCCGGCGGTTGCCCAAGGCGCGGTCGGTATCGCTCGCCGTGCCGACGACGAGGCGGCGCACGCTTTGCTTGCCCCGATCGCCGATGCTGCTGCGGCGACAGAGGTGGCTGCCGAGCGTGCGATGTTGGCCCGGCTCGACGGCTCTTGCCACACACCGATCGCCGGACTTGCGCGCGTGGATCAGGCTGCCAATGCCATCATTCTTCGCGGCCTTGTCGCACGCGTTGACGGCAGCCAAGTAATTGCTATGAGCGAGCAAGGCGGTGCCGCCGACGCGGCGGCGCTCGGAGATATGTTGGGCGCGCGCTTGCTCGACCGCGCGGGCCCCGATTTCCTCGCTGGAGTGTGACGATATGACCGTGGTCCTCACCCGACCGACGATCGAGAGCGAGACACTGGCGCGCGAACTGGCGGCGCGAGACATCGACAGTATCGTTGCGCCGATGCTGTCGATCGTGACGCGCGAACGGTCGGACCTCGAGGCCGACTTGGAACGGGCACAGGCCGTATTGCTGACCAGCGCGAATGGCGCGCGGGCACTGGCCGAGGCCACCGGTCGCCGCGACCTACCCTTGTTTGCGGTTGGTGACGCAACCGCGGCAGCGGCTCACGCCGCCGGTTTCACGGAAGTAGAGTCGGCTGATGGCGACGCCGCCACCCTCGCGGCGCTAGTCAGCGGGCGATTGACCCCTGACGCCGGCCCGTTGCTGCACGTGTCAGGCGACCATGTCGCGGGTGACATCGAAGGAGCGATTTCGGAAGGCGGGTTCGACTACCAACGCATCGTATTGTACGACGCGGTTGCGACGGCCGCACTGCCCGAGGCGCTGATTGCCGCGTTGAAAGCCGGTTCGGTTAGCGGTGTTTTGCTGTTCTCGCCGCGCAGTGCCCGCACCTTCGTCCACCTCGCGCGGACCAGCGATGTCGCGCCGGCGCTGAAGCAAGTTACGGCATATTGCCTGAGTGACGCGGTCGCGGCGGTCGCCGATCGTGAACTGTGGCGCCGCGCCGTCGTCAGCGCCCGCCCGCGATCGGACTCGTTGATCGAGCGCGTCGTTGCCGATCGCGGCGCGGGCGGCCAAGAGGAATCGTCGGCCGCGGTCGCCGATCCGATTTCACGACCGGCTGTGGAATCGGAAGCCAAGGTGGTTCACACGCGACCGTGGCGGATTGTCGCGGCTTCTGTTGCGGTATCCGCGTTGGTCGCCGTGATCGTGGTTCTTGCGTTGCAGGCTCTCCCGGGCGGCAATGGCACGAGTGATGTGCCCGCGGATCTAGAGGCGCGCTTGCGGTCCTTGGACACCCACGGCAATGACCTTGCCGATCGACTCGCGGCCGTGGAAGCGCGCGAACAAAGCCTCAATGAGCTTGAGAGTAGGGTCGAGGCGGCTGAGGCGCGTCTGGCCGCTATGGCCGCCACCGCTGACGGTGCGGTTGGCGACGCGGACCTGGCCGCGTTGGCAAACCAGCTGGACGCGACGCGTTTGGACTTGAATCAAGAGATCGCCCGGGTATCCCAAACATTGACCACCGATCTAACCGGTGTGTCCGACGCGGTCGACGCGCTTACCGAACGCGTTGAGAGTGTCGGCATGCGTGACACCGGTGCGGCGGGCGCACTTCTGCTTGCCGTCGGGCAATTGCGCGCCGCCGCCCTTGGTCCGGGCCCGTTCGCGGGCGAAGTCCAAGCAGTGCGCGCGCTCGCAAGCGGCGAACCGCGAATTGCCGGATCGCTTGCTACGATGGCGCCTTGGGCGAACCAAGGTGTCGCCACGGTGGAGATGCTTCAAGCCGGATACCAGGACGCCGCACTGGCCATTTTGCGCGCCGAGGACTTGCCGGCGGATGCGGGTTGGTTGGAAACCGCTTACGCAGAGGTCAAGGGGCTGGTTACGGTCCGACGGGTGGGCGAGGACGTCGAGGGCGACGATCCGCAGGCATTGCTGGCGCGCGCCGAGGCGCGTCTTGCGCGCGGTGACGTGGCCGGCGCGGTCGCGCTGGTCGAGTCCATCGGCGGGGCCGGCAGGGCAGCCGAAGAGTGGCTCGCCAATGCACGTGGCCGCAGTGCCATATCGGCGGCGCTCGATGAGATTTCGTCGATCGCTTTCGTCCGGGCGGGAGCGGTGGCCCCGAATCCATGATCCGGGTTCTTGTTTACCTTGCTCTTTTGGTCGCGGTCAGTGTCGGCGTGGTTTGGTTTGCCGATCACCCCGGCCGCGTGTCGGTGGTTTGGCAAGGCTATCGCGTCGACAGTTCGTTCTCCGTTTTGGTCGCCGTCACGGCAGTGCTCGCGATACTCATTGCGCTTACTTACGAAATCTATCGTTGGCTAATCGTCAGCCCGAAAAGACTCCGTGCCCATCGATTTGAACGCAAGAGACAGCGCGGTTATCGCGCGCTAACGCGTGGGTTGGTATCTGCCGCAGCGGGCGACGGAGACAGCGCCCGCAAGGCGGCGCGCGTCGCCGAAGGCTTGCTCGGCGAACCTCCGCTCACGCTTCTCTTGACCGCGCAGGCGGCGCAGCTTGAAGGAAATGAAGCGGCCGCCGGCGCTGCGTTCCGCGAAATGCTGTCGCACGAAGAAACGGAATTTCTCGGCTTGCGCGGATTGCTGGTACAAGCGGTTCGCAAGGGGGATACCGCAACTGCCTTGACGCTGGCGCGGCGCGCATTCGAGATCAATCCGGATGCCGGTTGGGTTTTGTCCAATCTGATTGAGCTCGAGAGCAGTGACGGGAACTGGGAAGGCGCGGAAAAAGCTGTCGAAAGCGCGGTACGCGCACGCCGCCTGAGCCGGGCCGACGGTCTTCGCAAGCGGGCATTGTTTGGTTATCAACGGGCGCTGGCAGCAAGACGCGCGGGAAAAGATCGAGAAGCACTCGATTTGGCACGACAGGCACTCACCAAACAGCCTGAATTCGTACCTGCGGCGGTCCTCGCCGCCGAGCTGCAGATCGAGGCCGGGCGTCTGCGCGAGGCGCGCCGGCTGGCCGCCCGAACGTGGTCGAGTGTGCCGCACCCCGATTTGGCTCAGGTCTACGTCGACGCCACGGCACCCGACGGGCCGTTGGAAAAAGTAAAAGCTTTGGAGCCGTTGGTTAAGGCGCGACCCGATGCGCCGGACGGGCATTTGGCGATTGCCGGCGCCGCACTGGATGCCAAGCTATGGGGCACGGCTCGCAGTCATCTCGAGCGCGTTGATGAAACGAAAAGCTCGGCGCGACTCTACCGCCTGCGCGCGATGCTCGAGGAAGCCGAGCACGGCGATGGAGCGGCGGCGCGCGAATGGTGGCGCAGGGCAAGCGCCGCGCCACCTGACCCGGCTTGGGTGTGTGACCGCTGCGGAACTCCGTCGCCGAAATGGCAGTTGCTTTGTACGTCGTGCGGAGCGGTAGACAGTCAAACTTGGCGCACGCCGCCAATCGCTATCGATGATGCACCCGTTGCCGCAATCGCGGGACGTGGCGCAGTGGTTGTACATAGCACTACTGAATAGGGTGCAAACGGCTTTTGCGGTGGTCTAAGCTGGCATCGGGGCGGTTGCTGCGGTGGGCAGCCCGAGGGTCGGTTTACCAAACAAATAACCCTGACCGAATCTGACTCGATTGGCCCGAAGGAATCGAGCGGTTTCCTCGTCTTCGACGAACTCGGCGATTGTCTGGATCCCAAGGTCGTCACATAAATGCACGATCGCTTTCAGAAACGATTTGGCCTGCGGCTCGCTCAAGACTGAACGCACATACGAGCCATCGATCTTCACGTAATCGACTTGCAGAACGCGCAAATAGTCGAAGTTGGTGGCGCCGACGCCAAAATCGTCGAGGCACACGCGGAAGCCGCGTTTGCGCAACGCCTGAATGGCATTGTTGGCGGCGGCGAGGTCGGCGATCTCATACGACTCGGTGACCTCGAACATCAGCTTTCGCGACAGAGTCTGGTTCTTCTCCAGCATCGCTTCGAGCGCGATCATGAATTCCGAGTTTTGGATGGAGTTGGCTGACAGGTTGATTGCGACCGGCACCCGCAGGTCTTCGCATTCGCGAACCGCTTCGATGGTTCGTTCGCACATGGTCTGGTCGAACGAGGTGATCATGTCGAGGTCTTCGGCGAAGGTGATCAGATCGTAGGGCGACTGGTCGCCGTCGCCAAATCGAACCAGAGCTTCATAATGATGGACTCTGCGATCGGCGAGGCTGACGATCGGCTGGTACGCGATGTCGAAATTGCTTTCCGCAACGAGCTCGCGGAAAGCCTCCATGCGGCCGATCGTATCGTTTAGCATCGCTTCGTAACCGTCGCGGAGCGAGGCGAGACCGGCCTTGGGTCCGGTTTTCGCAAATCGGTTGATGGTGTACACCAGGGCCCGGATCGCCGCGCCCTCGTCCAAGCCGGCGTCGCTAAGGTCGATTTGCGTTCGATCGACCGTGATGCCTTTGCCCTCGGGATCGAGCGCGCGCGCTTGTTCGGTAACCGCGTCGCTGACCTCTTTGATATCGGCGCCGCGATCGTGGATCACGCCAAGACGTTCGGTGCCCAGTGTGGCGACCGAGTCACCGCCCAGCGATTTGGCGCGCAACTTATCGATGGTATCGCGCAAAAAGCCGGCGATTTCGTCTGGCTCTACCCGGTCGCTCAACGCATCGAGGCCGGCGAGCTCGATCAACGACATTTCAGTGTTTGGATCGGAGAGTTTGTCGCTGGCCGCGGCGGTGAAACTGTCGCTCGGCATCACCCCAGGGATCTGAGACAAGAGGTCGGGTTTTCTTGCCACCGGCACTTCGGCCCCCGTGTACGCCAGTGATATGAAAAAGTGATCATCCATATCGGCGAGCTGGTAGCCGGTCATCCGAAAGCTGACCAAATGACCGTCCGAAGCCTTAAGGCTGATTTCCTGGGCGCTGTTGCGTTCCGCGCCGGTGGCATTATCGAGCAATAATTGCACCGCGGCCTGGTGATCCGGGCCAACCAAGTCGATCAGCGGAGTGCCTATTAGCTGACTGGTTGTGTGTCCAATCAGCGCCAGCGCGCCGGCGCTGAAGCGGACGCCTCCATCGGCATCCAGTTCGATCAGAATATCGGCGCCAGCAAACGCGAACGCGACAAACCGGTCGCGATCTTTCCTGAGGCGGCCGATTGCAAATTCGCGCTCAGGTTGTGTTGCCATGGATGGTGGCGCGTCGCTCATAATCCAGCCTGATTGGACATTCTCCCAACATTCAATTTTGTCCGAGAGAAACGGAAATCCACAAATACCTCATGGTTAGCTCTGTGATTTCCGGCCCTTAGGCATAGATCGACGCACGCAAGCGCGATGCTGGCGTAGGTGTATGACGTGGCTTAGAACAAGGCGTAGGCGCCGTCGATCAACAGTGTGTCGCCGGAATGATACGCGCTGGCGTCGCTCGCCAGGTAAACCGCAACGGCGGCGAAATCCTCTGGCACGCCCCAGCGTCGTGCCGGCACGCGCTTGAGCACTCGATCCTGGACCACGTCTTGGCTCATCCAGTCTCGGGTCATATCGGTCTCGATCCAACCGGGCAGAATGGCGTTGGCGCGAATCCTGTGTCGGGCAAGCTCGACCGCCAGCGCGCGCATCATCGAAACCACGCCGCCTTTCGATGCCGCGTAGTGCTCGCCGCGTGGCTGGCCCTCGATCGACGCTAGGCTTGAGGTGACCACCAGCGCACCGCCGTCGCCTTGCTCGACCATACGTCGGGCGGCGGCGCGGAAGGTGTAGAACACGCCGTCCAGATTGACCGACAGGACGCGGCGCCATTCGTCGGCGGTCATTTCCAGGAATGACGGCGCCCGGCCGGCCACACCTGCATTCGCGAAACAGGCATCGATCCGCCCAAGTTTCGCAACGGTTTCAGCCGTGGCCGCCTCTACCGCCGCTTCGTCGCTGACATCGCAGGCAAGCGCCAGCACCCCGGTGCCGTGCCGCTCCAACTGCGCGCCAGCGGCAGCGGTCTTGTCCGGATTGCTGCCCCAAATGGAAATGTCGGCGCCGGCGGCCGCCATCGCCTCTGCCATGGCGAGACCGATGCCGGCGTTGCCGCCGGTAACCAAGGCAACTTTGCCGGTGAGATCGAAGGCGGATGTCGTCATAACCCTCTCCTGTCCAGATCCTCGCGAGGCGCAGTCTGCACGCCGGTCCCGGCAGGGCAAGTGCGGGGTCGCGTCAGGCTGGCCGGCATGGAATTATGGAGGTGTGAACGCCCAAACGATCGGAGGTCCGACTTGACCCAAACCGCCGCCAATGCTTCGACCCTTGGCCAAATCACCACCGAAACCCGCGGTGATCTGTTCATTATCGCCATCGACCGCCCAGACAAGCGAAACGGGTTCACGCCCGAGATGCTGACCCAGCTCGCCGAGGCGTATACCGCGTACGAAAACAACGACCCGAGTCGCTGTGCGGTGGTGCGGGCCGAGGGCGATCATTTCACCGGTGGGCTCGACTTGCCGAAAGTCGCGCCGTTCATCGCGGCGGGCAATTCGCTGTTCCCGCCAGGCTGCGTCGACCCGTTCGACTTGCGCAAGCCGCGCCGAAGCAAACCGGTTGTGGTCGCGGTCAAGGGCTGGTGCCTAACGCTCGGTATCGAGCTGATGCTGGCCGCCGATATCGTGATTGCGGCGGATAACACACGATTTGGTCAAATCGAGGTTCAACGCGGCCTGATGGCGTCAGGAGGCGCGACCATCCGTATGGCCGAGCGCGCCGGATGGGGCAACGCGATGCGCTATCTGTTGACCAGCGACCTGTTCGACGCCGAAGAAGCACTTCGATTGGGGTTCGTGCAGGAGGTGGCGCCGGCAGGCGAAGAATTGGCGCGATCGCTCGCGATCGCCGAAACCATTGCAGCGCAGGCGCCGCTTGCCGTTCGTGAAACTTTGGCGAACGCCCGTATCGCGTCCGAACAGGGTTCGGCCGCTGCCGCCGCACGGTTCGACGAGGTTCAGAAAGTGTTGATGAAAACCGATGATGTCGCGGAGGGTCTGAAGGCTTTCCAGGAGCGCCGACCGGGACGATTTACCGGACGCTAATTCCGCCCGCCGGGCAAGTTGGAAATATCGGCGTGGCGCAGCCATATTGATACGGACACAGAATGTGTCACCGAGGTCCGAGAAGGAGGACCACCATGAATACCGTCGCCGAGCTGGGTTTTGCCCAGTCGTTTTTCGCCGCTTTTCAAGCGCCATCGGTTGAATTTCCGTTTAACAAGAAAGATGACCGCGGTTCCATCGAGAACCGCTTGCTGTCGTCGCTCGATAAGATTTTCAGCCAGTTTCATAACCGCGCCAGTCATCGGGCCGAGGCGGTTCAACGCGCCTTCGAGTCGAGCGCGCCACTAGTCGACAACGCGGTGTCGATCACTCAGGGCACGTTCCAGTTACAAATTTCGACACTCAGCACCGACTACGAGGGCAATGCGACGGTCCAGAGCTTGGTGGTCGAGGCGTCGGTCTTCAGGCTGGAAGCCGAAACCCCTGAAGGCTCGGTCGTGGTCGATTTGTCCGGCGCGCGCGTGTCGCTGAGCCAGGCAGAGATCGAAGACGGCCGCGAGGTCAATTTCTTCAGCCGCACGGCGGAGATCAGCAGCTTCAATTTGCTTGCCGAGACCAATGAAGGCTTCATCGAAGCGCGCCAAGCGAGCCAGACGCTCACCGAAACGCGGCTTGCGTTGGAGGCCTATCGCAACGGCGACGACGACGATGACGATGACGACGGCAACAGCCTGTTTGCTGAGCCCAATGGCGGCTTCGTCGAGGCGCGCCAGGCGATCCAGACGCTCACCGAGACACGGTTGGCCCTCCAAGCCTATCGTGACGGCGGCGACGACAGCTTGCTCACACGTCTGCTTGAAGAGGCCTGAGCTCGCTTGCGCGCGGCTCCGGTGGCGCGTGTGGCGCCGCCGCGCCGCCTTAGCTCAGTTGGTAGAGCATCGCATTCGTAATGCGGGGGTCGTAGGTTCGAGTCCTACAGGCGGCACCATAAGACATCTGCATCATGTTGCAGGCCGTCGCCGTCGTTCGCACGCTAAATTTCTAACAACCGCTTCTGCGCCCAGCCCCGCCGCCCGGGCGGCGGTGGGCGTCTAACTATTCATCGCCAGAAGAGAACAAGCCAAACCGCGGAACGAACAGCTGGAATCTGCACTACGACGGGCGATTTGTTAGTCGTCAAAATGGTTAGAAATCGCGTTGGAGAGGAACTCAAAATCTACAAAGAAGTCACCTTCGGCCAGTTCGTTCGATGACTGCATGACCGCGACGAGCTTGCCATTTGGCGACACATACAACGCCTGTCCGTGAATTCCGTAAGCCGTGGTGATCCGGTCTGGCTTGTTGACGTACCAAAAGCTGCGATAAGTCGAAGTGCCACCTGGAACCGCCCAATCTCCGAGTGAGAGGTCTGCGGAGCGGATGGCTTCAATTGTGGCCTTGGGGATGACGATATCTCCGCTGGGGCCGCGCCCATCCCGCAGGATCAATAGGCCAAGCCTGGCAAGATCGCGTGCGGTGATGTTGAGCCCGCCGCCTGCCATGGCAGTCTGGTTTGTATCCGCTGCGAGGAAATAGGCGTCATGCTCTGCGCCGATCTTCGAGAAAATCCGCTCCGACAAAAGCTCCGGCACCGTCTTTTCCGCAGCCCGTTCGATTACCCAGCCGACCACTTCTGTCGTCGCTGTATTGTAGTGAAACGGGCCGCCATGCTCGCCCTTTTTAGCGATGGTCGGCAAGTAGTCGTGCAGTGAGTCTGGGCCGGTCTCGCCGTCGGCCCGGGGAGAAATACCGGCGGCACGAGCAAATTGCGCGATGGACGAATTCGGATCGTCATAATCCTCTGAGAAATCCGCGCCGACTTGCATATTCAAAGCTTGGCGTAGAGTCGCGTCTCCGTAGGCCGATCCTATCAATTCAGGGACATAGGTCGAAAGTGGCGCGCTTTCGTCCAGTACGCCGTCATTGATGAGCAATTCTGCAAGAAGTGCTGTGAACGATTTCGTTACGGAGTAGACGATGTGGCGGGTTTCTTGTGTCTGGCCATGCGCGTAGTGCTCAAAGATGACATCGCCATCGTGCACGATCACCAGAGCATCGACCTCAGACCCTGACAAGAGGTCCTCCAACCCGGCCGTCTCGCCAGCCGTGTTCGTGAATGTGATCTGGGACAGATCAATCTCACTTGTCGCAAGATCGTCAACTGGCATCGTGCCACGATCGACAATAGCAATCGGGAAAATCTGATCCATGTTCTGGAACGGCCACGCCAGTTCCGGCACTTGCGGCTCGGCGGCAATCGATGCTTCTTCGGTGCTCTGAATATTCGGAGAGGCGGCGCAGCCTGCTATGGCGATTGTCGTCGCCAACATCGCCTGGATTGATCGCATCATGTCTTCACCCTCACTTTGGCTGAAATGCTAGAAAGCCCGTTCGGCTACGTCTAGCATTTCGTCGTCCACGGTTATCGGGTGCGCAGGACGCCTGTGCCTTTCGTCCGATGCTCGAGATGAAGCCGTCATGACTGCCGTCGGCCGGATGGAGGGGTATCTCGCAGGCCGTGAGGGCTGGGTAGTCGTGCCACCATTCCGCCGTCCTCATTGATCCGCTGCTCCTTGGGCTCGCAGAGACCAATGACGGGTTTGTCGAGGCGCGTCGGGCGATCCAGACCCTGACCGAGATTTCGCGCACCCTTAAGGCCTATCGTGACGGCGACGACGACAGCTTGCTCGCACGTCTGCTTGAAGAGGCCTGAGCTCGCTTGCGCGCGGCTCCGGTGGCGCGTATGGTCGCGCCGCCGCGCCGCCTTAGCTCAGTTGGTAGAGCATCGCATTCGTAATGCGGGGGTCGTAGGTTCGAGTCCTACAGGCGGCACCAGCCACCTTGCAAATCACTCCGCCGCCGGCGTTAGCGGGCGTATGATCATGCTGTCCGGACCAAGCTCCATCGGCTGCCAATTTCGCGACCGTACATAATCCGGCCGTGGATCTTCCACATCGTGTGGATGGTTGGCCACGCGGTTGAAGCAGAAGTAAACCTGCCAGCGGTCGTGTCCTGACAGATTATGGCTTGAGGCGTGCAGCAAGTTGCAGTCGAAAATAACGGCGTCGCCCGGCTTCCCGGTGATTGCCACCGGCTCGCCATGTTCGGCCAACGCCTTGCTCACCTCGTTGGGCGGCAAGGCCCAGAACTTATAGGCCGTGGTGTCGTCCCAGCGTGGCGTGACGCGGCCGCGCTTGTGGCTGCCCGGCAAAAAGTAGAGGCAGCCGCCGAGTTCCGTCGCCTCGTCGAGCATCACCATGAGGGTGGTTAGATGCGGCTCGTCGATGCCATCAAGATGCCAGGAACCAAAATCCTGATGCCATGGCCACACCGAGCCCTCGATCGCGCTCTTCATATTGAGTTTACAATGGTGCAGATACAGCGCGTCGTCGTTCAGAACCTGTTGCGCCGCGCCGAGGACGCGCGGCGTGCGCGACAAGGCACGGAATGGCGGAGAGGCAGTCGGGCCATCCGTTTCGTGCATGCGAAACATCGATTTCGGGGTTCTGTCCACGCCCTCGCGAAATACGCATTCGTCCTCGATGGTCGCTAACCGCCCGATCTCGTCGCGCAAGACCGAAACCTCTTCGGCATCAAGCAATGACGGCAGTTTCACAAATCCGTCTGCGGCATATTGCGCGCATTGTTGCGGGCTCAGTGTCATGGTTGAGGCGTCCCTTTGGCGATGACCTAACGGCACGATTAAGGCACTGGTGCGGTTCGGTTCGCAAGATCTAGGCTGCGCAGCCCAGGCCCGCGCTCGTCGATTACGCCGCTAGACCGCGACGGATCCGTCCGGGTGGAGTGCCAAATTGTTTCTTGAAGGCACGGGCGAAGGCGGCCTCCGACTCGTAACCGACTTGCGCTGCGGCGTCGGCGATCGACAGGGCGCCCGTTTCCAAGAGCGCACGAGCCTTGAGCATCCGCCAATCGGCTAAATAGCGCATCGGGGTCATGCCGACCACGCGGCGGAATCTTTCGGCGAACGCCGATCGCGACATGCCGGCGGCGGTGGCGAGATCCGCTAGGCTGAGCGCGCGGTCAGTGCGTGCGTGAAGCTGATCGAGGGCCTTTATCAAGCGGGGGTCCTTGAGCGCCGCCAGATGACCGTGTCCGATATCGGTCTCGGCGATATGACGCCGTAGCACGTGGACGAACAGCACCTCGGCCAATCGGTTGATCACCAAATCACCGCCGGGGGCGTCGGCCGCCGCCTCCGCCATGATCGCTTCGGCGATCGAGTCGAGCCAAGAGCGCCGCTCGGGCTCGGGATGAGCCAAATGAATCACCGACGGCAGCTCGTCGAGCATCGGATGGCGATACCGATGGTCAAGCTCGAAATGGCCGCACACCAGCACCGTCGGTTCGCCGTCGCCGTCGAGTAGAGAGTCACCGGCCTGGTGCGCGGCCAGGACCGCGGGCCCGGGGATCCGATGACTGGCCGGCGTATCGGCGAGCGCGTGCTCGTCGCCGCGCATCATCACGACGATGTCGCCAGCACTGAGAGCAAGCGGCGCGTCGCGCACGGAATTCATCAGCACACAGTGGCCGCGCGCGACATAGTGGAATTGCGCCACTGGACTCGCCGGCATGTCCATGCCCCACGGCGCGGCAAACCTTTCACGAAAATAAACCACGCCGCGCAAGCGTACCAAGCTCAGGCTATCGCTGAGCGTATCCATTTATCAGTACCTTTTTGTTTTCATAATTGTACGCAATGCAATAAAAACAGGATTTATTGGTATAGTACGTCCAATATTATGGATTGTATAGATAGCGCGTCCAATTAACCCAGTGGAAATAGAGGAGGCGTTATCGATGCCCAAATTCATGAAAAAGGGGCTCCTGTCGTCGGCCGCGGCGGTCAGTGTATTGCTCGCGGGGTGCGCGACGGGCCAGGCGGGAGATGCCTTCGATCCATCCCAGCCGGTTGCCAAACCGGCCGCGGCGGTGCCGTGGGTCGACGTCAACGCGGCGATCCGCTTCGGCGATGCGTTCGGTGATCGCGCCACCGGACCCCAGGGCACCTTCGGCACTTTCCCGGCGAATTTCGTCACGCCGGTGCATACCCACACCGGCGCCTATCATGCGGTCGTGCTGAAGGGCGAGATGACCAATCCGTTTGGCGTTGATGGCGAGGCGAATCCGCCGCGCATGGGCCCCGGATCATACTGGTACGTGCCGGCGGGCATGGCTCATGCTACCGCGTGCGTATCGGACGATCCCTGCATGTTCTACATGCATGCCGGCGGTTCTTTTGATTTCACGCCGGTCGAGTAACCGTCGACAGATTGATCTGCTTGCCGGGGCCGGTCGACGCGGCCCCGGCGGCGCTTCGCACCCGTCTTTGATCGTGGTTAGACCGATCCTCGACGATTTATCCTAGACTGATCTCGTAATGGAGCCGCTTCAGCTATACCAGCGGATCGGGCTTGCGCTGGCGATCGGGTTACTGATCGGGATCGAGCGCGGCTGGCACGAGCGTACGCTACCCGAAGGCGGCCGAGTCGCTGGGATTCGCACGTTTGGCCTGATCGGGCTGCTTGGCGGTTTCGCGGCTCTGCTCGCCGATAGCTATGGCCCACTTGCGCTCGGATTCACCTTCGTCGTGTTGGCCGGGATCATGCTGGCCGGACGCTTGCGCGCGGTGCGCGAGACCCACGATGTCGGATTGACCACCACCGTCGCGTCGTTGCTCGCGTTCCTGCTGGCAGTGGTTGCTGTCAGCGGTGACGCACGCCTAGCTGCCGCCGGCGCGGTGATCACCACGCTTCTGCTCGGCATCAAGCCGACGCTGCACGCCTGGCTCGAACGCATCGCCTATGACGAGCTGCTGGCGGTGCTCAAGCTGCTGGTCATGTCGGTGGTTTTGCTGCCGGTGCTCCCGGATCGCGGTTTTGGGCCGTGGCAAGCGCTTAATCCTTACGAATTGTGGTTAATGGTGGTGCTGATCGCCGGCATTTCCTTCGTTGGCTATGTATTAGTGCGACTGGCCGGCGCACGCACCGGCCTGATATTGGCGGGGCTCGCCGGCGGCCTGGCGTCGTCAACGGCGGTGGCGTTTAGTTTTGCTCGGCTCGCCCGCACAAGTCCCGAAGATTCGCGGCTGCTATCGGCCGGCATTGTTGTGGCGGCGGCAACCATGTTTCCCCGCATTGTTTTGGTTGCGACCGCCATCGAGCCGGCTTTGTTCCGGGCGCTGGTCTGGCCACTGGGATTTGCCGCCGCCGCCGGTTTTGCGGCGGTGGCGATTTTGGGGCGCAGACGCACTGGGCCGGGCACCGAGCATGCATCGAAACTGACCCTCGCCAATCCGTTCGAACTCGGTGTGGCGTTGCGATTTGGCGCCATCCTGGCGGTGGTTATCCTGCTCGCCCGTGCTTTGCAGGAATGGCTCGGGGACATCGGGCTCTACGTGGTCGCGGCTATCTCTGGTTTAACCGATGTGGATGCCATTACGCTTTCTTACGCGAGAATGGCGGGTGAGCAGACCACTCTGACCGTGGCCACGACCGGTATCTTGATCGCTGCGGTTTCAAACAGCGTCTTGAAGGCCGGAATTGCGGTCTATGTCGGTGGGCGAAGACTTGCCGCCACGGTTGCGCTCCCGCTGTTCATCTGTATTGCCGCAGGTGCGGTAGGGATGTTGGTCGGGAACGCCAACCCGAACTGGCCTTAGAAGCGATACCTCCGTCGCGCCGACAAGAAAATGGGGCGCCGCATGGACGCCCCAATTCAGGTCATGATTTTGTCGAGGTCGTTTTGGATCAACCGCTGCCCATCGACTTAACGAACTCGTCGATGTGGCCGGTAAGCGCCTCGGCCTGTTGCGAAAGCTCTGACGAGGCGCTGAGTACGTCGCTGGCGATGCGGCCGGTTTCCCCGGCAGCTTCGGTCACTTGAACGATATTGGACGACACCTCTTGTGTGGCGGCGTCCTGCTCTTCCACCGCTGAGGCGATGGTCGAAGCGATCTCATTGATCTCGCTGATCGTCTTGGTGATCGATTCATTGGATTCGACCGCCGACTGCGTGGCGCCCTGAATCTCAGCGACCTGGGTCGAGATCTCTTCGGTGGCGTTGGCGGTCTGGTTGGCTAGAGACTTAACCTCGGACGCGACCACCGCGAAGCCCTTGCCGGCATCGCCGGCCCGCGCGGCCTCGATCGTGGCGTTCAGGGCCAACAAGTGGGTCTGGCTGGCGATGTCCTGAATGATGTCGACCACCTGGCCGATCTTCTGGGCCGCTTCGGCGAGACCGTCGATCTGTTTGCTGGCCCGTTGCGATTCATCCACCGCGCCGCCGGCGACACCAGCGGAATGCGACACCTGCCGGCCGATCTCGGCGATCGAAGAGCTGAGCTCCTCCGCCGCCGCGGCGACAGCCTCGGTGCGCGAGGTTGCGGTTTCGGCCGTCGTTTGCATCGATTCCGCGCTTTGCTGCATCTCGGTCGATGCCGCGGCGACGGATTGCACGACGCCGGAGACATTGTCCGCCATCCTGACGTTCTGGCTGACCACGCTCCAGCTCAACATCGGGCCGATATAGTTCCCCTGCGTGTCGGTGAGCGCGGAGACTGCGAGATCCAGGGTCTCATCGCCCAGCTTGATCATCGCGTTGTGCGGCAGGTTGCCCGGGTTAGCCAACAGATTGCGCTGGTGCGCCGGGTTCTTGTGGAAGATGTCGATGCACTGGCCGAGCAGCTGGTCAGGCGGCACCGGCAGCAGGTTGGCGAGCGGTCGCAGGGTCTCGACGCTGGTGCTGTTGATATAGGTAATCTCGAAGGTGTCTTTGTCGGCCAGCAAGACGTTGATCGGCATCTGGTCGAGCATCTGCATCAGCTTGGCGGTCTCTTCTTCCTTCTTGACCATCGCCGTGACGACACTCCAGCTCAACATCGGGCCGATATAGTTCCCCTGCGTGTCGGTGAGCGGCGAGACCAGAAGGTCGAGAATTTCGTCTCCTAGCTGGATCTTGGCGTTGTGCGGCAGGTTGCCCGGGTTGGCCAGCATGTTGCGCTGGTGCGCCGGGTTCTTGTGGAAGATGTCGATGCACTGACCGAGCAACTGATCAGGCGGCACCGGCAACAAACTGGCCAGCGGCTGCAAGGTGTCGATGCTGGTCTGATTGATGTAGGTAATCTCGAAAGTGTCTTTGTCGGCCAGCATGACGTTGATCGGCATCTGGTCGAGCATCTGCAGCATCTTGGCGGTTTCTTCTTCCTTCTTGACCGCTGCGGTAACCACACTCCAGCTTAGCATTGGGCCCATATAGGTGCCGTTCTCATCGATGAGCGGCGAGACCAGAAGGTCGAGAATTTCATCACCGAGCTGGATTTTGGCGTTGTGCGGCAGGTTGCCCGGGTTGGCCAGCATGTTGCGCTGGTGCGCCGGGTTCTTGTGGAAGATGTCGATGCACTGGCCGAGCAACTGATCGGGCGGCACTGGCAGCAAACTGGCCAGCGGGGTAAGCGTGTCGACGCTAGTTTGGTTGATATAGGTGATCTCGAAGGTATCTTTGTCGGCCAGCATGACGTTGATCGGCATCTGGTCGATCATCTGCATCAGCTTGGCGGTCTCTGCTTCCTTCTTCACCTGTGCGGTAATCACGCTCCAGGTCAGCATCGGACCTTTATAGTTGCCCGCTGCGTCGTAGATCGCGGTGACCAGAAGATCCAGCACTTCGTCGCCGACATTGATGTGTGCTTTGTGCGGCAGATTGGCCGGGTTGGCCAGCATCTGACGCTGGTGCGCCGGGTTGGCGTGGAAAATGTCGATGCACTGGCCGACCATCTCGTCGGCCTTGACCGGCAGCACGTGCTCAAGCGTTTTCAAGGCTTCGAGCGACGATTTGTTCATGTAGGTGATTTCAAAGGTTGCCAAGTCACAAGTCATTACCGCGACCGGCATGTCGTCGACCATCTGCTTGAAGACGCTCGTATCTTCGCCGGCACTCTCGCCGGTGTCCTTGCCGGCATTTAACGCCCGATCGAGCGGCGTCATCTCTGTTTCTTTTTCCATGTTCCGAACCTCGACTCTTTCTGAACTAGCTAGGTGTGCGGCCTCGTCGCCGGCCATGGCGGTCGAAAGACCTGGAGGCAAAAAATGTCCTTGCTCCTGATGAGGGATCCATTCGGCTGGACCCTCCGCACGTCGAGCCGTGACCACAGAGCCGAATCAATCGCCCCGCACGGATAGCGCGGCGATCATTCGAACCGATTCGGAAATTCACGACGTCTCGTGGCATCACAAGCTAAGCCCCATTTCCCCATTGGCGCAGCCAGGTTATTGCCCTGGCCTGCACTTCCCCCGAAGCGCGTCAGAAGAGGAAATAGTACCCGCCGAGTGTTTGTCTAATCGGTGGCCAACAAATTGTTCCGGTGTGGCGACGATTCTTGAAACGCAGTTTTTTGTAGGGCGCGGGAAGTGCAAACGCCTTACGCGTGTTTTGCACTGGCGCCGGATGGCGTGCTGTTGTCTGGCGCGGCGAAGCGAAGATTATGGGTGACGAGACGCGGTGTGAGCCATGGGATCAGAATAAAAAAGGGGCGCCGCAAGGGCGCCCCAGTTCGGTTCATGGAAAGGTGATGATCGTGTTGGGCTAACTGCCGCTGCCCATCGATTGGACAAACTCGTCGACATGTCCTGTTAGAGTTTCCGCCTGTTTCGACAGTTCCGAAGCTGCGCTCAGCACGTCGCTGGCGATGCGTCCTGTCTCTCCGGCAGCCTCGGTCACTTGAACGATATTGGTCGACACCTCTTGTGTGGCAGCGTCCTGCTCTTCCACCGCTGCGGCGATGGTCGAGGCGATCTCGTTGATCTCGCTGATCGTCTTGGTGATCGATTCATTGGATTCGACCGCCGACTGCGTGGCGCCCTGAATCTCGGCGACTTGAGTCGAGATTTCTTCGGTGGCGTTGGCGGTCTGGTTGGCTAGAGACTTAACCTCGGACGCGACCACCGCGAAGCCCTTACCGGCATCGCCGGCCCGCGCGGCCTCGATCGTGGCGTTCAGGGCCAACAAGTGGGTCTGGCTGGCGATGTCCTGAATGATGTCGACCACCTGGCCGATCTTCTGGGCCGCTTCGGCGAGACCGTCGATCTGTTTGCTGGCCCGCTCCGATTCATCCACCGCGCCGCCGGCGACACCAGCGGAATGCGACACTTGCCGGCCGATCTCGGCGATCGAAGAGCTGAGCTCCTCCGCCGCCGCGGCGACAGCCTCGGTGCGCGAGGTTGCGGTTTCGGCCGTCATTTGCATCGATTCCGCGCTTTGCTGCATCTCGGTCGATGCCGCCGCGACGGATTGCACGACACCGGAAACATTGTCGGCCATGTTGACGCTCTTGGTCTGCACGCTCCAGCTCAACATCGGGCCGATATACTCGCCTTGCGTGTCAGTGAGCGCGGAGACCTGCAAATCCAGGGTCTCGTCGCCGAGCTTGATCATCGCGTTGTGCGGCAGATTGCTCGGATTGCTCAGCATCTGACGCTGGTGCGCCGGGTTCTTGTGGAAGACGTCGATGGACTGACCGAGCAACTGGTCGGGCGGTACCGGTATCAGGTTGGCCAGCGGTCGCAGGGTCTCGACGCTGGTCTTGTTGATGTAGGTAATTTCGAAAGTGTCTTTGTCGGCCAGCATGACGTTCATCGGCATCTGGTCGAGCATCTGCAGCATCTTGGCGGTCTCTTCCCGAGCCAGAGCCTGTGCGGTGGTGTCGGTTGCATATTTGACGACCTTAAACGGCTTGCCGTTCGGATCGAGGATTGGATTGTACGAGGCCTGGATCCAAACCACCTTGCCGCCCTTACCGAGACGCTTGAATTCGTCCGCCTGATACTCGCCGCGCCCGAGCGCTTCCCAGAACTGCCGATATTCCGCGCTGGCGGCGAATTCCGGCTCTGCAAACATACTGTGATGCTGGCCGCGGACTTCATCCAAGGTGTAGCCCATGACGCCGAGAAAGTTCTCGTTGGCATTGATGATGGTGCCGTCCATGTTGAATTCGATGACCGCTTGCGATTTGCCGATCGCTTCGACCTGGCCTTCGAAGTCCGCATTCCGAAGCTTTTCCGCGGTGATGTCGGTGGCGTATTTGACGACTTTGAAGGGTTGGCCGCTCGGATCGAGGATCGGGTTGTACGACGCCTGGATCCAGACCTCCTTGCCGCCTTTGCCGAGGCGCTTGTATTCGCCCGCCTGGTACTCGCCACGGCCGAGGGCTTGCCAGAACTGCTGGTAGGCGGGGCTGGCGGCGAATTCCGGCTCGGCGAACATTTTATGATGCTGGCCCTGGACTTCGTTCAAGGCGTAGCCCATCGCGCCGAGGAAGTTCCCATTAGCGGTGATGATGGTGCCGTCCATATTGAATTCGATGACCGCTTGCGATTTGCTGATCGCTTCGACCTGGCCTTCGAAGTCCGCATTCCGAAGCTTTTCCGCGGTGATGTCGCTGGCGAATTTGACGACTTTGTACGGCTCGCCGTTAAGATCGAGGATCGGGTTGTACGACGCCTGGATCCAGACTTCCTTACCACCCTTTCCGAGCCGCTTGAATTCATCGGCCTGGTATTCGCCGCGGCCCAGAGCTTCCCAGAACTGCCGATATTCCGCGCTGGCGGCGAATTCCGGCTCGGCGAACATTTTATGATGCTGGCCTCGGACTTCATCCAAGGTGTAGCCCATCGCGCCGAGAAAGTTCTCGTTGGCATTGATGATGGTGCCGTCCATGTTGAATTCGATGACCGCCTGCGACCTGCCGATCGCTTCGACCTGGCCTTGGAAGTCGGCGTTCATATGTTTTTGTTTGTTGAATTCGGTGATCACGCTCCAGGTCAGCATCGGGCCTGTGTATTTGCCCTTCGCGTCGTAGGTCGCAGTGACCAGCAGGTCGAGCACCTCGTCGCCGACGTTGATTTCAGCTTTGTGCGGCAGGTTGGCGGGATCAGCCAGCATCTCACGTTGATGAGTCGGGTTCTTGTGGAAGATGTCGATGCACTGGCCGACCATCTCGTCGGCCTTGACCGGCAACACGTGCTCGAGCGTCTTCAACGCTTCGAGCGACGACTTGTTCATGTAAGTGATTTCGAAGGTTTTGAGGTCACAGGTCATCACCGCGACCGGCATGTCCTCGACCATCTGCTTATAGACACCCGCGGCGTTGGCTGAGCCCTTCGATGCCTTTCCCGACTTATTGGTGGCGGTCTCGTTCGCTTCGGCGGATTCTGACTCAGATGGGAGTGTCGTTTCGTCGTCCATGGAATTCAGCCCCATTTTGGTGCAACTGTTTCATGGGGCACGCAATTCGGCGCTAGCGGCGCCAGCGCTGAGTAATTTGATAGACCATTTTGCCCCCCGAGAATGGTCTATTTTTTGGAACCGTCGAACGGCCGGCCGCCTCCTAACATCAATCAGGCAAATCTTCCGAGTGGGATTACGGTCAACCTTCTAGATGTAAAGGCCCACATTTTTGCCGAGCGATCGCGTCCTATGTTCCGATTCCGATACATCGCGATCCACACGATGCACCAAGCCATAAATCCCTACTCGCTATCGGGAAATTTGTCAGAAATGGAACTAATTCGATTTCCAGGTTTGCCAATCCGTTCGCCAGCAAATTATTTCGGCGAAGTGACGACACCCTAAAAACAAGGGATAGCGACCCGGGACGAACACACGGCTTAGTTGTTTTTAGCCGCGGCTCCGAAGGTCCGACCGCGGCCCGGGGCGGCGGCGAACAGGCGCTGGGTGTAGGGGTGCTCAGGCGCGGCGAACAGCGCTTTAGTCGGGCCGGTTTCAACCACCTCGCCGTCGAGCATGACGGCGACCCGATCGCACACTTGCGCGGCGACACGCAAGTCGTGGGTAATGAACAACAGCGCAAGGTTGAAGCGCTTGCGCACGTCATCGAGCAGATCGAGAACCTGCGCCTGCACCGAAACATCCAGCGCCGAGACTGCCTCGTCGGCGATCAGAATTTCGGGCTCCATGGCAAGCGCGCGGGCGACGCAGATGCGTTGGCGCTGGCCCCCCGAGAACTGGTGCGGGTAGCGTCCGATGGCGCTCCGATCGATCCCGACCAGGTCGAGAAGCGATCGCGCGCGGTCCCAGGCCTCGGTCTTTTGCAGGCCGTAATTGATCGGCCCCTCGACAATCGATGCCCCCACCGTTTGGCGCGGATTGAGCGACCGATAAGGGTCCTGGAACACGATTTGAATGCGTTTGCGAAACGGGCGCATGGAGCGGGTCGAAAGGCTGCCAATCTCAGCGCCGTGCAGCTGGATTTCACCGGCGCTCGGGTCGATCAGGCGCACCAAGCAGCGCGCCACGGTCGACTTGCCCGACCCAGACTCGCCGACTATGCCGAGTGTTTCACCGCGCCGCACTTCGATGGAAACGTCTTTCGCCGCGTGCACCGAACGGCCTTTGCGCAGCCAGCCGCCGCCGGCATAAGTCTTGGACAGGCCATGGGTCTGCAGCGCCACCGGCGCATCGGTTTTCGGCGCACGCTCGGGTGGCACGACTCCCGGCACCGCCGCCATAAGCATTTGGGTGTATGGGTGCTGCGGCCGACTTAATACGTCGTCCGCCGCGCCAAGCTCAACGATCCGTCCGGCCTGCATCACCGCCACCCGGTCCGCGATCTCTGCGACCACACCGAAATCGTGCGTAATAAAAAGCACCCCAGTCCGCCGCTCGATCTGGATACTTTTGATCAGTGTCAGAATTTGCGCCTGAGTGGTGACATCGAGCGCCGTGGTCGGCTCGTCGGCGATCAACAAAGCCGGCTCAAGCGCCAACGCCATGGCGATCATCACGCGCTGGCGCTGCCCGCCTGATAGCTGGTGCGGATAGCTGCGAGCCAGTGTCTCGGGCTCCGGAAGATTGACCGCGCCCATCACCTCGAGCACCCGACGTTCGCGCGCCGGCCGCGCCATGCCGGTATGGGTGGTCAGCACTTCTTCGATCTGCCGACCGACCGCTATCACCGGGTTAAGCGCGGTCATGGGCTCCTGAAAGATCATCGACATACGTGCGCCGCGCAGTGCTCGCAATCGCGCCGGGCTAGCGCCGCGTAGTTCCTCGCCTTGTAGCTCGATGCGCCCGGCGACCGCCGTGAGCTGGCGTTTCGGCAGCAATCCCATCACCGCTTGCGCGGTCACCGACTTGCCCGACCCTGACTCACCGACCACGCAAAGCGTCTCGTTCGGGCGCACCCACAAGCTGACATCTTCGATCGCGTTGGCGCGATCGGCGCCGGGCGGCAAGCTGACAGTCAGCCCATCGACCTTAAGGACCGCGTCGTCAGGGGGGGTGGCGGGTTGATCGACCATCGGTCACATGCGCCGCGCAATGCGCGGGTCGAGGGTGTCGCGCAGGCCGTCGCCGAGCACGTTGATCGCCAGCACGGTGAGCGCCAAGAACAGGCCGGGGAAGAAAATGATCCACGGCGTAATCTGAAAGAAGGTGCGGCCCTCGGCCATGATATTGCCCCAACTGGGGATCTCCGGCGGGATGCCCGCGCCAAGGAAGCTGAGCAGGGCTTCGGTGATGATCGCCGAGCCGCACACATAAGTGCCTTGGACGATCAGCGGCGCGATGGTGTTGGGCAGAATGTGGCGGACCAGCATTTTCGGCAGTCGCGTGCCGCTGGTTATTGCCGCTTCGACATAAGGTTCTTCGCGAATGGTCAGCACCACGCTGCGCACCAGACGCACCACGCGCGGGATTTCGGGGATCGCGATGGCGATCACCACGGTGACCAGACTGGCGCCGGCCAGGGCGATCATGGCGATCGCCAGCAAGATGCCGGGAATCGCCATCACGCCGTCCATCACCCGCATCACCACCGCGTCGAGAATGCGGATATAGCCGGCGACCAACCCGATCGTCAGGCCGATGACGAGACTTACGACGGTGACGCACAGGCCAACCACCAATGATATGCGCGCGCCGTAAATTGTGCGGCTGTAGAGATCGCGGCCATACATATCGGTGCCGAACCAGCCGGCCTCGCCTGGCGGCTTAAGCCGGGAGACCGGGTCGAGCGTCGCGGGATCACTGGTGAACAGGATCGGCGCCAGGACGGCCGCCGCGACCATAAGCGCGAGCAGAATCAAGCCGAACATCACGCCGGTGTGCCGGCGCAGCAACCGCCAGACGCTTTCGCGCCCGGTTGCCACCGCGACCTCTTCCGACAGCTCGACGTTTTTGAACGCGGTGATCAATAGCGGATCCTCGGATCGAACACGGTGTACAGCAGGTCGATCACCAGATTGACCACCACGTAAGCGGCGGAGAACACCAGAATGATGCCCTGGATCACCGGATAGTCGCGGCGCAACACGGCGTCGACCGTCAGGCGGCCAAGACCCGGAATGTTGTAAACGCTCTCAGTCACCACCACGCCGCCGATCAGCAACGAGAAACCGATGCCGATGACGGTGATGATCGGTACCGCCGCGTTGCGCAGCGCATGCCGCAGCAGCACCAAGCGCTCGGGCAGGCCCTTGGCGTAGGCGGTACGGACATAGTCTTCCGACAGCACCTCGAGCACGCTGGCCCGGGTGATACGCGCGATCAGTGCGATGAAAATGACGCTCAAGGTCAGCGACGGCAGCACCAGCCGGTGCAGAAACGGCAAAACCCCGTCGGCGATGTTGGCGTAACCTTGAACCGGAAACATTCCTAGTTTGATGGCGAATAAATAGATCAGCACATAACCCAGCACGAACACCGGCACCGAGAAGCCGAGCACGGCGAAGCCCATCACGAATCGGTCGATCAACGACCCAGACTTCCACGCGGCGATGGTGCCAAGCGGCACCGCGACCAACACCGCGAACACCAGAGTCAGCGCCGCCAGCGCCAGGGTCGGCTCCAGCCTCTGGGCGATCAATGTCGAGACCGGCAGATTCGAGAAGATCGAGATACCTAGATCGCCCTGCATGAGACGGCCGATCCACGTCGCGAACTGGATATGCAGCGGTTGATCGAGGCCGAGCTGTGCTCTGATACGCGCGATGTCCTCCGAGCTCGCATAGTCGCCGGCAATTACCGTCGCCGGGTCCCCCGGGCTCAGGTGCAGAAGCAGAAACACGAACACCGCGACCACGCCCATCACGGGAATGGTCGCCAGCACGCGGCGGATGATGAAGCTGAACATTGCGGTAGGGTCGAGGCCGGTTACGCGCGTGCCGGGTCTATTGCTTCTCGATGTTCCAGAATAAAGGCACTGGCGCTTTCAGCAGCCCCTTCAGATGGTCGCGGTAGGCACGCGGTTGGAACCATTGTCCGAGCGGCACATAAGTGACTTGCTCGTAAGCGCGTTGCTGCACCGCTTCGGCGAGGCGCTTCTGTTCGGCGGGGTCGCCCGTCCGCGCATAGTCATCGCGCAGCTTTTCGATCTCATCGTCGCAAGGCCAGCCGAACCAGGCGCGTTCGCGACACCCACCGGATACGCCGATATTGGCCACCGGGTTCAGAATATCGGCGCCGGTCCACCAAGTGTGAAAGGCGTTCCAACCGCCTTGGTCGGTGGGTTCGCTGATCGCCCGCCGCGACGTCAGCGTGCTCCAATCCATCGCCTGCAGCTCGACCGTAAGCCCGATCTCGCGGAACATCTGCGCCGTGACCAGTGACAGCCCATTGTTGATCGCGATGTCGGTGGCTTGCAGCACCACCACCGGCGTGCCGTCATAGCCGGAATCCGAAACCAGCGCCCGCGCCTTGTCGAGGTCTTGCGTCATCAAAGCCTGCGATCCGGTTTTGCTCTCGAGCGGCGTATCGCAACCGAAATAGGCGCCGCACGTCGTGTAATAGGCCGGATTGCCGATGGTCGCCTGAAGGTAGTCGGCTTGATTGACCATCCACAGCACCGCTTCACGCAATTTCGGATCGTCGAAGGGTGGCAGTGTGTGGTTCAGCCGCAGCCAGCCTTGGAAGCCGAGCGGATTAAGGTTTTCGACCAACACACCGGGTGAGGCTTCCATGATCGGCAGCAAGTCATGCGGCGGCAGCTCGAAATAGTCGATTTCGCCGGCCAGCAGCGCATTCATCGCGGTCGCCGCGTCCGGAATGTAATGCCATTCCACCCGGTCGACTTTCACCAGCTTGGCGCCGGACAGAAAGCTCGGTGCTTCCGTGCGGGGCACATAATTCGGGTTCTTGACGTAGACCACCTTGGAGCCCGGCACCCATTCGTCCTTGACGAAGATGAACGGGCCGGAGCCGACAATCTCCGGCACTTGCTCGAATGGGTCGGTTTGGGCCAGCCGCTCGGGCATCATGAACGGCACGTTCGAGCTGATCTTTCCTAACGACTCCAGAACCAAGCCATGTGACGTGGCGAGCTCCAGCTCGAAGGTCTTATCGTCGACCACGCGCCATTCTTTTGTCGCGTCGGCGAGCTTTTGGCCCATGCCGTCGCGCGCGCCCCAGCGCTCGATCGACGCCACGCAGTCCGCCGCCGTCACCGGCTCGCCGTCGTGCCAGGCTAACCCGTCACGCAAGGTGAAGCGCCAGGTCAGCCCGTCGTCGCTTGTAGACCAGCTGTCGACCATCTGCGGCTGGACCTCAAGGTTCTCGTCCATCGCAAACAGGGTGTCGTACACCATGTAGCCGTGATTGCGCGCGATGTAGGCAGTGGTCCAGATTGGGTCGATGTTCTTCAGATCAGCGTGCGGCACAATTCGCAGCACTGTTTCCGCCTGGGCCGCCACGGACAGCCACAGGGCGGCAATCAAACTCAGTACCGCTGACCGAACCAAAACCTTAACGCTCATTCGCCGCATCATCCTTCTCCCCAAGCTGGCCCATCCCACACCCAGCTCCCGGCGCAAATAGACAATATTTTCCCGCCTCATGATAGCCGGATCGGCTTATGTCGTCGCAGGTCAGGTGCTGTGCAGGTTGGAAATGGCTTTGTCATCGGCTATGACAGGCCGCTCGGCCGGCCGCGCGTGCCGCTCGCGAGTCGTTCTTTCCTTGCCCGCTGGCGCCGCGATGCCCGTTCTCCTGCTCATCGTGTTTATCGACATGGTCGGGTTCGGCATCGTGATCCCGTTGCTGCCCTTCTATGCCGAGCATTTCGGCGCATCTCCGCTCGCCGTGACCTCGCTGATGGCGGTCTATTCGCTGATGCAATTCGTCACAGCGCCGCTGCTTGGCAGCATCAGCGATCGGTTTGGACGCCGCAGGGTGCTGCTGTTCAGCCTGTTCGGCGCGGCGGTTGGCTATGGCCTGATGGCGATGGCGAATTCGCTGATCCTGCTGATCCTCGCGCGCGGCCTCGCTGGCGCCATGGCGGGCAACATCGCCGCCGCGCAAGCCTATATCGCCGACATAACGACGCCGGAAACCCGCGCGCGTGGCATGGGCATGTTCGGCGCCGTGTTCGGGCTCGGCTTTATCGTCGGCCCCTCGATTGGCGGGCTGCTCGCCGGCGGCGAAGCAGGTGCCGTCAATTTCGCCTTGCCGTTGTTTGCCGCGGCGGGAACATCGGTGATCGCGGCGCTTTTGGTGTTTGTGGCATTGCCTGAGTCGGCGAAATCGCGGCCGATTGAGACGCCGAACGTGCCGAGCGTGCAGCGTTGGCTCGGGCCGATCGCCGGGGCGCTTCGCCAACCGGGACTCGCCGGGCTGGTGATCATATTCATGCTGGTCGTGTTCGCGTTCTCGGGCCTCGAATCGACCTTCGCTCTGTGGGCGGAACGCCAACTGGCCTGGGGTCCGCGCGATGTTGGCTACATGTTCGCCGGCATCGGCGTGGTGATTGTTGTGGTCCAGGGCGGGCTCATCGGGCCAATGACCAAGCGTCTCGGCGAAGAGCGGGTGCTGCTCGCCGGCGTAACCGCACTCGCCGCCGGTTTCGTCTTGCTGCCGGTCATGCAAACACCGGCAGCCGCCGCCGCCGCGATGGCCCTGCTTGCGGCAGGGTTCGGCCTCGCCAATCCGTCGTTGCAAAGCTTGGTCTCACGTAGCGCGCCGCCGACGGGGCAAGGCGCCGCGCTCGGGGTCGCTCAGTCAGCCGCCAGCTTGGGCCGCATTTTCGGCCCGATCGAGGCTGGCGCGCTGTTCACTTTCGGCGGTCGGGCGCTGCCCTACTTCGTCAGCGCGGCGATCCTGATCGGCGTCGCTTCCGTCCTCTGGCGACGCGCCCGTTTGTCGGCCGTTAGCCACAGTTCAGCAAATCGCTAGTCGTATTCTCGGCGGCGGAGGGGAGCGGCCGCGCTGGATCATCAATCCACGCGGCGACGTCGCCATGAACCACCTCCGCCTGCAAGTCACGTAAGAGCATGTGATAGCCGTTTTCGTACACCGCGACCCGGCGCGGCGCGACCAGCTCGCACAACATGGCGGCCGTCGGTTCTTTCGGAATGATCTCGTCGCGCGCGCCATACAGAACCAGCAGCGGCGACCGTAGCGCCGGCGCCGCTTCGAGCGCCGTGTCCATCAGATTTACCAAACCGTGAATCGCGTCGATCCGCGTTTCCTTGATCACCAACGGATCGGCGCCCAATGCGCGTAGCATCTCGATATTGTCCGACGGCGTAATGTCCAAGCCGCGACCGCTGACCTGGTGCCACGGCAGAGTGTGGCTCGCGACCCAAAGCAGTGCCCGATGGCCGATCGGCATGGTTTCGCGGCCCCACACCGCCGGGCCAACCAACACGGTTCCGGTTACATCGGGAACGCGGTCGCGCGCTAGAGCGGTCATCGCCACCGCACCGCCCATGCTAACCCCGACGACGTACAACGGAACGGCAGTGTGCCGCGCGCCAACCAGCTTGGCCGCGGTTGCCAAGTCGTCGACCAAAGCGTCGACCCCGGGCCACAAGCCGCGATCCTCAGTGGCGCCAAAGCCGCGTTGATCGTAGGCGTAAACCGCCACATCGGCAGCGGTCCAGCTCTCCGCTGGAATTGCGAACGCGTTGCCGTAATCGTTGAACCCGTGAACGCCGAGAATCACGGCGCGCGGTGGACTGTCGGGCAGCCAGGCGCGCAACGGCAATGCAGCGCCGTCAGCGGTGAGCAGTTCGGCACCGTTCAAAGAGGCTTCGACAACCGGTGGGCCGATTTCCTGCAGCCGCGGTGCGCAGCCGTGGAGCAGGCCGGCCACGACCATCACAAGCCATACCGCTCTGATTTCAGTTCGCAGCACGTGTCTCATCGTTTACAAAGTAGGCCCTCTTCGTACTTGGTTCACCCGGGCCAATGAGCTTTCTAGACCGTATCGCCGAATGCAACCGGCATGACCCAAGCCGGTATGTTCCGTTCATCATGGATGAGCGGGTCGTTGGTCAAGTGCGCCGTGACCATGTGACGGCGCTGTCGGCGTCTCCTGGGATCCACACCGGCTACGGAGCGGTATTCCTCGCGGCGGAGCTCGACACGGCTGACCGGCGCACTGATGCATTGAACAAGATCACCCGCGTCATGTGCGCGCGCGGCGTCTGCGACCGCTGGCGCGGCGAGCCGTATCCGGTTGGCCTGCGGTTTGGCGACCGCTTGTGCGAGATCGAGCGCGCCGGCGCCGAGCTTTTCGGCATTACGGCCTACGGCGTCCATCTGACCGGCTATGTTCGCGACGGCGACTCGCTGTCGGTATGGGTGCCGCGGCGCACCGCCGATCGGCCGACTTATCCGGGCCAACTCGACAACACAGTCGCCGGTGGCCAGCCGGCCGCGCTCTCGGTCGCCGAGAACCTGATCAAGGAATGTGATGAAGAAGCGGCCATCCCGCGCGCTCTCGTCGAACAAGCGCAACCCGTGGGCGCGGTATCCTATTCGGTCGATGGCCGCGTCGGATTGAAGCGGGAGGTCATCTTCAATTACGACCTGGAACTGCCGGCCGACTTCGTGCCGGTAAACCAAGACGGTGAGGTCGAGGATTTCCAACTGTGGCCGGTTGAACGCGCGATGGAAGTTGTCGAGACCAGCGCAGATTTCAAATTCAACTGCGCCCTGGTGTTGATCGATTTCTTCGTCCGTCACGGCCTAATAAGCCCAGACCATCCCGACTATGTCGAAATTTGCGCCGGCCTCAACAATTAGGTCACTAATTAGCTGTTCCGTGCCAAAGCGATGGCGCGCTGCAAAGCAATTTTGTCGGGCTCGGCCATCAGGCCACTGGCAACGGCGTCGTCTGGCGAGACAAAGCTGACTTCAAGCGGCTCGTGATCTGGCGCCACGGGCTCGCCGTCGCCAGAAACCGTATAGAAGAGTGGCGTGTAGGGCTTGTGTATCCATGGACTGAATAAAGTCCCCGGTACGTGTAGCAGGGCAACTGCTTTCACCGTCAGACAACATTCCTCATCGAACTCGCGTACGAGGGCGGCTTCGGGCGTCTCGCCGGGCTCGACCGCGCCGCCGGGAAATTTGAGTACATCGCGCCCGGCGACATTTTCCGCGCTCATCAGCGCCCGGCCATCGCGCACCAACACGCCGTAAACGCGCAAGTTCTCCGGACCGGTCGAATTGCTCACGTGACGGGGTAGCCGACGGATGTCAGGCCGGTGGTGATCTCGTCGAGGATCGCCGGATCGTCTATGGTCGCGGGCATACGGTATTCCTCACCATCGGCAATTTTTTTCATGGTTCCGCGCAGGATTTTGCCCGACCGGGTCTTGGGCAGACGGTCGACCACCACCGCGATTTTAAACGCGGCGACTGGTCCGATCGTGTCGCGCACCATTTGCACAACTTCGGCGACGATCTCCTCCGGCGGGCGGTTGACCCCCGCTTGCAGCACCAGAAGGCCGAGCGGCAATTCGCCCTTGAGCTGATCCCTGACCCCGATCACAGCGCATTCAGCGACATCTGGGTGCCCCGCAAGCACCTCTTCAATGCCGCCGGTCGACAAGCGATGGCCAGCGACGTTGATGATGTCATCGGTCCGCGTCATCACGAATACATAGCCGTCCTCGTCGATATATCCGGCGTCGCCGGATTGGTAGTAACCGGGATATTCACTCAAGTAAGACGACACGAAACCATCGTCGTTCTGCCACAGGGTCGGCAGGCAGCTCGGCGGCATTGGCAGCTTGATGGCCAGCGCGCCGATTTTGCCGCGCTCGACCTCGTGCCCGGTTTCGTCGAGCACCTGTAGATCATAGCCCGGCACCGGCATGGTTGCCGATCCCGGCTTCACCGGCATCAGGTCGAGCCCGGCGCAATCGGAACAGATCGGCCAGCCGGTCTCGGTCTGCCACCAATGATCGATCACCGGCACTTTCAAATGGGTTTGCGCCCAGTCGAGCGTGTCCGGGTCGAGCCGTTCGCCGGCCAGGAACAGCGCCTTGAAGCCGCTCATATCGTATTTCGCCAGCAGCTCGGCCTTGGGGTCGTCGCGGCGGATGGCGCGAAACGCGGTCGGCGCGGTGAACAGCACCTTGACCTTATGCTCGGCAATCACCCGCCAGAAAGCGCCGGCGTCGGGGGTACCGACAGGCTTGCCCTCGTAGAGAATCGTCGTGCAGCCGTGCAGCAATGGCGCATAGACGATGTAGGAATGGCCGACCACCCAGCCGACATCGCTCGCCGCCCAATAAACGTCGCCGGGTTCGACGTCATAGATCGCCGGCATCGAATAGCTTAGCGCGACCATATGACCACCATTGTCGCGCACCACACCTTTCGGAATGCCCGTGGTGCCCGAGGTGTAGAGAATGTAAAGCGGGTCAGTGGCGGCGACCGGAACGCAATCGTGTGGCGCCGCAGCGGCCATCGCGGCTGCCCAGTCGACATCGCGTCCTTCGATCAGCGACGCCTCGCATTGCGGCCGCTGATAGATGAGGCAGCGCACCGGTTTGTGCGTGGCTAATTCAATCGCTTCGTCGAGCAACGGTTTGTATTCGACCAAACGGCCAGGCTCAATGCCGCAGCTGCCGGCAACCATCGCCGTCGGTTTAGCGTCATCGATGCGGGTGGCCAGCTCGTTCGCCGCGAAGCCGCCGAACACCACCGAATGGATCGCGCCGAGCCGCGCGCAGGCGAGCATGGCGATCACCGCTTCGGGGATCATCGGCATATAGATCAACACGCGGTCGCCGGTCTCGACACCTTGGTCGGCCAGCGCGCCGGCGCACAGTGCCACCAGGTCGCGCAGCTCGGTATAGGTGAAGCGTTTGATGGTGTCGGTCACCGGGCTGTCGTAGATCAGCGCCACTTGCTCGCCGCGTCCGGCTTCAATATGCCGGTCGAGCGTGTTGTAGCAGGTGTTCACTTCGCCGCCGGCAAACCAGCGATAGAACGGCGGGTTGGAATCGTCGAGCACCTTATCCCAGCGTTTGTCCCAATGTACGCGCTCCGCGGCGTCCGCCCAGAAACCCTCCGGATCGGACAGCGCGCGGACATAGTCCCGCTCATACTGGCTGGTCATATTTATGCTTTCCCGCCCGGTGCGTTTTTCCCTCTGGTCGGCATTCTGGCGGGGCGTTCACGGTGCGGCAAGCCCACCGGCGAATTCACCTTCGCAAGCTGTTCCGCAGCGTCGGCTCCGTGCTAGTCTTGCCCCATGAAACGCTCACATTTGCTCACCGGCACCTGCCTGTCGCTCGCGTTGATTCTATCGACGTCGGCGATCGCTCAAGAATCCCCCCGCTACCAGGAATGGGGCGCCGGTGGCGGTTCCACCCAAGACATGGTGAAAGCGTTGCGAGACCTGGTCGACGAGGCCGAACGCGCGCGCGCCGCCGACCCGCGTTTCCTCGGCGATCTGAAGGCTCTTGCCGATGCTTTCGACGGCACCGCGCCGGCGCAATTGATCGAAGACGATTTCCGCGATGGCGACTACACCGGCGGCACCGTTTGGACGGTGACCGGCGGCAAATGGTGGGTCGAGGAGGCGGTGGGTCTGCGCTCGGTGGTCGCGGCGACGGCGGCCGGCCCGGTGGCAAGCGAACCCGCGCCAACCGAACCTCCGCCGCGACGCGCTAGCGATGATCTCGCCGAGGCGATTCTCGGCAACATCCTAGACCAAGTGACGCGGCCCAAAAGCAGCGAGACAACCAATACCAATCAGCCGGAGCCCAGCCAGACCACCCAAAGCGGTGGCGATACCACGCCTGCGGAGATCCAGATCGAACGTGCCGTTCCCAATGCGTTTGCGACACGCCTGGAGATCACCTCTCGGACGCGCTCGGGCGCCCTCCACGTCGGCCCCTACCAAGTCTCCAGCCGTGATGGTTGGGGATACGAGATCGTCTATACGCCGGGCAGCCAGACCGGTTTGAAGCTGTTGCGCCTATCGCGTGGCCAACCAACGGTCGTCGCATCTCACAACGGGGCGATCGATCTCGAGGATGGCCGCCTGCATGTAATCGATTGGAATCGTTCGGTATCGGGCGCGATGACTGTGTCACTCGATGGCAAGGTTCTGATCCAGGCCACCGACATCCGCTTGCGCGATCCGTTTGACGGCTTCGCGATCACCAACAAGGGCGGTGATTATGCCGTCCGTAACGTCAGTGTTCGCCGCGGCCAATAGCGTCAACGCTTGCCCAAATGAAAAAGCCCCCGGTGGACAAACCGCCGGGGGCTTTTCGCTTACTCGTGACGCCCGCGTTTACTCGCGGCTGCCGAACAGATGCAGCAGCATCATGAACATGTTGATGAAGTTGAGATACAGGGACAGCGCTCCCATGATCGCACCTTTCTCGGCGACCGCGGTGCCGTCTCCGGTCTGGTAGTACATCATCTTCAGGCGCTGGGTGTCGTACGCGGTCAGACCTGTGAACACCAACACGCCGATCACCGAGATGGCGAATTCCAGCGCACTCGACGCCAAGAACATGTTCACCACCATGGCGATGATCACGCCGATCAAGCCCATGAACAGGAACGAGCCCCAAGACGCCAGGCTGCGCTTAGTGGTGTACCCATACAAGCTCATCGACGCGAATAGGGCCGCGGTAATGAAGAACACCTTAGCGATACTGGCACCGGTGTAGATGATGAAGATCGACGCCATGGACAGGCCCATCACCGTCGCGAAAGTCCAGAACAGCGCCTGCGCTGCGCCAACGCTGAGCTTGTTGATGCCAAAGCTGAGCACCAGGATGAACGCCAACGGCGACAGCATCACGACCCAGGCCAGCGGCGTGCCATAAATGGCCTGCAGCATTGTTTCGGACGAAGCCGTGAAAAACGCCACCGCGCCCGTGACGCCAAGTCCCAGGCACATATAGTTGTAGATTTTGAGCATATAGGCGCGCAGGCCTTCATCGACGTCTGCCGCTGGGGCGGCTGCGCCGGCACGCTCAATCACGGTTCTACGGTCGAACGCCATACCGATGTGTCCTCACAGTTCGGAATAATTCCAGTTCGCCACCCTGATATGGTGTCGGGATGACGCGATTCAACGCGTGACTATAACAGGCTGTTGCGATTTTCGCACGGAATCCGGGCAGTAATGCGCTTGTTGCAGCCGGTTGGATATGGCCGGACTCCGATCAAGGTGTTCTGAGGATTGGCGCCGGTTTCTGGCCGAGCGCGCGCCAGGTGCCGAGAAAGCCCAAGATGGTGGTGATCGCCATGCCGGCGGCCACGGTCAGGGCAGTGCGGTCGGCCAGAAAAGTCCAGTCGGTATCGAGCAGTTGGGTAATGAACGCCCACGCCGCGATCGTCCCAATTGCGGTGGCGAGCAGGCCGGCGACCAAGCCCAACAAAGCGTATTCGAGCAAGTAGGCGCGCAGCACGTCGCCGCGGGTGGCGCCCAGCACTTTGAGAACGACCGAGTCGTAAATCCGCGCCTGCCGCCCGGCGGCGATCACACCGGCAAGTACCAGCATGCTGGTTAAGAGAGTGACGCTGGCCGTAGCGCCGATTGCGGCGCCGATCGCCCCGATTACTTTGTTCATCGCGTCGAGCACCCCGCGAATCGGGATCGCCGAAACATTCGCGTAGCGTTCGCCGAGGGCGTTGAGCAGGGGCGTTTCCGCCGCCTCGGTCGCTCGCGCCGTCGCGAGATAGGTGTACGGCGCGCCGTCGAGCACGCCGGGCGACAGCACGGTTACGAAGTTAATGCCGAGGTCGCGCCAGTCGATGCGGCGCAAATTGGCGATTTTCGCCTCCACCGTACGGCCAAGAATGTTGAATGTTAATTGATCGCCGAGGCCGACACCCAAGCCCTGCGCGCTCTCTTCGCCGAGTGAGATGACCGGTGGGCCTTGATAATCCGCTGCCCACCATTCGCCCGCGACAACGTTTGCGCGCTCGGGTTGGGTCGCGGCGAAGGTGAACCCGATGTCGCTCCGCACCAGCCATTGACTGGTCGGCGCGATTTCGGCCTCGCGCACCGGCGTGCCGTTGATCGCGGTAATGCGGCCCCGCAGCATGGGTACTTGCTCGACCGCGCCCGCGCCTTCGACCGATTCGACTAGCTCGGTAAAGCCGTCGGATTGATCGCGCTGAATATCGATGAAGAAGAATGCCGGTGCTTCCTCGGGGACCTGTTCGGTGACCAGGCTTTGCAGATTGCCTTCGATCAAGGCGATCGCAACCAGCACCGCGAGCCCGATGCCGAGCGAAAGTACGGTGCTTGGCGTCGGCGCGCCGGCTCGGCCGAGATTGGTTAGCGCGAACCGCAAGCTGCCGCGTCGCTGGTGCGCGAGGCGGCGCACCAGACGCATCAACAGCCAGCCAGCGAGGCGGAACACGACCATGCTGACCACAGCACCGCCGACGAACCACATGCCGATCCAACGGTCGCCGGCGGTTAAGATCGCCAGCGCGCCAAAAATAATGGCGAACAACAGGGTTGCCAGCAGGTAAACCCGGCGCGGCGGCCCGTCGGGCGGGGTTACGACATGGCGGAACAGGCCGGCCGCCGGTACGTCGGCGGCCCGTGCGAGTGGCCAGATCGTGAACACCAGGGCGCTTAGCAGACCGAACAAGCCGGCAAGTGCGAGCGGCTCGGGATAGATCGTCAGTTGCGCCGCCACCGGCAAACGATCGGCGACCAATGGCGCGATCAGCCATGGCAGGCCGGCGCCGACCACGATACCAACCGCGATCCCGATTACCGCGAGCACCAGGGTCTGAATCAGATAGGTGCGAAACACCAGGCCCGGCGTCGCGCCCAAGCATTTCAGGGTGGCGATGGTCTGGGTGCGGGTCTCCAAATGGCTGCGCGCGGCCCCGGCGACGCCGACGCCGCCGACCAACAGCGCGGTCAGGCCGATCAGCACCAAATAAAGCGTCAGCCGATGGATGAAGGTGCGCAAGCCCGGCTGCGCCTGATCGGCGCTGCGCACCCGCCAATCACCGTCCGGAAACGCTTCGTCGAACCGTTCAATGAAATCAGCCGGTGCAACGCCGTCGGCGAGGCGCAGCTTCACGTAATAGCGGATCAGGCTACCCGGCTGCACCAAGCCAGTGGCGGCGAGGTCGGCGTCGGTAATCATCAGGCGCGGGCCCAAGCTGAAAGCGGAGGCGAGACGGTCGGGTTCACGCACGATCGCCGCGCGCACGGCGAACGTCGTGTCGCCAACCTCAACCGTGTCTCCAACGCCGATGCCGAGCCGGTCGAGCAATGCGGTTTCGGCAACCGCGCCGCGATCGGCCAAGGCGGACTCAAGCGACTGCGGCGGGTCGAGGACCATGGCGCCCAAAATCGGATAGCTCCGGTCCACCGCCTTCAGTTCGATAAGGGTGCGGCGGTCGTTGGCGCTGGCCATGGCGCGCATATTCACGGTCTCGGTCTGGTCGGTGGCTTGCGCATCGGCCCAATTCCGCGACGCGTCGTCGAGTGCCCGGTGAGTGCGCCGAATCGCGATATCGCCGCCAAGCAACGTGCGCGCGTCGGCTTCCAACCCGGCTTCGATGCCGGCCGACAGCGAACCAACGCCGGCGATTACCGCGACGCCCAAGGCCAGACAACCAATCAATACCGGCAGTCCGCCGACGCCACCGCGCAGGTCGCGCCACGCCAGACGCCAACTGGTGCCAAATCCGTTCACGCGGCGACCTTATCGATGACTCCGTCGACGATGTGCACTCGTCGGGCGCAGCGTTCCGCGAGTTCGGGGTCGTGGGTAATCAGCACCAGGGTCGCTCCGGTTTCCGCCTGAATGCGAAAGATCAAATCGATGACCTCGTGGCCGGTGCCTTGGTCGAGATTGCCGGTCGGTTCGTCGGCCAGGATCAGCTTGGGGCGTGCCGCGACCGCGCGGGCGAGCGCCACCCGCTGCTGTTCGCCGCCGGAAAGTTGGCCGGGATAGTGGGTTAGCCGGTGGTCGAGTCCGACTGCCGCCAAGCCTGCGCGCGCCGCGTCGAACGCATCGTCGCGACCGGCGAGTTCCAACGGCACCGCCACGTTCTCAATCGCGCTCATGGTTGGGATCAGGTGGAAAGCTTGGAAGACAATGCCGATATTGTCGCGACGAAAGCGCGCGAGCGCGTCCTCGTCGAGCGAGGTAATATCCGTGCCGTCTATATGCACGCTGCCCGTGGTGGCGCGTTCGAGCCCGGCGATAGCCGCGAGCATGGTGGACTTGCCCGACCCGGATGGCCCGACCACGCCAACCGCCTCGCCGGCATCGACGGTGAGGTTCAGGCCGCGCAAAATGGGGACCGGCCCGGCGGCGCTGCCGAGCGTCAGGTGAACGTCATCCAGGGCGATCATCGGCGATTTTGTCATGAACGAGCGAAGTTTGTGGTGCGAGGAAGGAATAGAGACGGTGCTGATCAAAGGTTCGCTACGATATGGGCCTCGTCACCTTCGGATCAATGCGGCATGGCTGCTGGCGTTCATGTTGGTGGCGCTGCTCCCAGTTCATCACGATTCCGCCGCGGCCGACGGCGCTCGATTGGCGGTGCTCGGTGATAGTCTGACAGCGGGCTACGGTCTCGCCGTCGACGAAGCGTTTCCGGCGCAACTTGAACGCCGCTTGCGAGGGGTCGGGGTTGAAATGACGGTGATCAACGCCGGCGTGTCGGGCGACACGAGTGCTGGCGGACGCGCGCGGGTCGACTGGATGCTCGGTGACAATCCCGATTTCGCCATCATAGAACTCGGCGCCAATGACGGCATGCGCGGAATCGATCCCATCGATATGGAAGCCAATCTGGCGGCGATTATCGAACGCCTGCAGGCGCAGGGCGTTTCGGTGATGATTGCCGGCATGCTGGCGCCGCCTAATCTGGGCCGCGACTATGCCGAGGATTTCAACGCCGTCTATCCACGTCTTGCCGGTCGCTACGGCGTGGCGTTCTATCCGTTTTTCCTCGATGGAGTCGCCGCCGAGCCGGACCTGAACCAGGAAGACGGCATTCACCCGACCGCCGACGGTATCGCGGTCATCGTCGAACGCATGCTGCCGCATGTTTTGGACTGGATTGCCGAAAGTAGCTGATCGCGCGTCCGGCCCTTGGAAATCTTTTTTGCGTTCACATCGGTCCTTGCAGGGCGTCCATTTCATCGTCCGAATATCCGAAATGGTGGCCGATTTCATGGATCAGCACATGATTGACCAATGCCGTCAGGTCTTCGCCAGTCTCGCACCAATAGTCGAGCAGGGGCCGGCGAAACAGGTAAACGATGTCGGGCTCGGCGCTCGGCTGGGTGACGCTCTGCTCGGTGAGCGCGACGCCGACATACAGCCCAAGCAGGTCGAAAGGGCTATCCAATTCCATCTCACGTTCGGTTTCTTTGTCCGGGAAATCGACCACCTGGACCACGATGTTGCGCGCCTGTGTCCGAAAATTTTCCGGGATCGACAGGATCGACTGTTCGGCGAGCGCTTGAATATCGGCGATGGTCGGCGCGGTTTGAGAGAGGGAATTCGGCACGGCGTGCTTTCTGACAGATATTTACGGGGCCAAGCATGCCGAGCTGATCCACCCGGTCAAGCCGACCGGTGGCTGCTGCATCCATGAAACCGGATCTGGTGATCTTCGACTGCGATGGCGTGCTGGTCGACAGCGAGCCGATCGCCAATCGAATCCTGGTCGAGGCACTGGCCGAGGCGGGCTACGCCATCAGCATCGAACAGGCGGTGGAAAAATTTGTCGGCCGCAGCATGGCGTCGGTGCTCGTGCTCGTCGAAGCTGAGCTTGGTAGCCGGTTGCCGGAAGGATTTCTGGATCAGGTCCAAGCCGCCACCTTTGCCGCGTTTCGGGCGGAGCTCAGGGCGATGGCGGGGGTTGCCAGCGCGATCGATGGCATCGACGTGCCGGTATGCGTAGCATCAAGCGGCATGCCGGAAAAAATCGCCTTGTCGCTGTCGGTTACCGGCCTGGCGGAACGCTTCGACGGCCACGTGTTCAGCGCCGCGATGGTTGCGCACGGCAAGCCGGCGCCCGACCTATTTTTGCTAGCCGCCGAGCGCATGGGCGCGGCGCCGGGACGTACGATCGTCATCGAGGACAGCGTGCCAGGCATTGAGGCGGCGCAGGCCGCGAACATGGCGGTTCTGGCATTTGTCGGCGGCGGCCACGCCGGCTCGGCTCTTGTCAGGCGCCTCCGCGCCACGGGTGCCCCCTTGTTCGACGACATGGAGGCATTGCCGAGCCTCATCGGCACCGTCGGCTAGAAATTTGTTTGAGCCACCTTGCGCAGAAGGAAATCGCGAAACGCGGTGACGCGGGCGGACTGGCGCATTTCTTCAGGATAAACGAAGTAGGCGTCGGCTTTGGGCGTCTCGATGTCTGGCAACACGCGGACCAATTGCGGGTTCTGCGTACCCATAAACCCGGGTAGCGATGCGATGCCAATGCCCGTCTCGATTGCGCGCAGCGTGCCGTAAAGGTTGTTGACCGTAAACGCGGGCTCGAATGAGGGCTCGATCTCGCGCACCGCGTCGACCAGCCAGTTGATGCCGCTGAAGGGCATGGCGAGATCTACGCCGTAAGTCACCAGTCGATGATTGACCAGCTCCGCAAGGGTGCGCGGCGTGCCGAACCGATTGAGATAGTCCGGCACCGCGAAGGCGCCAAAACTACCGGTAAACAAGTGGCGCTGAATCAAATCGGGCTGACGCGGCAGATCGACACGGATCGCGACGTCGGCCTGGCGCATCGACAAATCAAGCTCGGTGTCGGTGACCAATAGGGTCACCTTGATATCCGGGTAATTGTCCAAGAACTCGCCGATATGACCGGTCAGCCACATCGAGCCGAAGCCGACCGTGGTGGTGATTCTGAGCGGGCCTTTCGGCTGATCCTTGCTTTCGGTCAGCATCGCCTCGGTGACCGACAGTTTGGCGAACACCTCGCGGGTGGTCAGGTGTAGCAATTCGCCTTGTTCGGTTAGGATTAGGCCACGGGCATGGCGATGGAACAGCGGTACTTTAAGGGTGTCTTCAAGAGCGCGGATTTGGCGACTGACCGCGGATTGGCTGAGATTCAGCGCATCGCCGGCGCGCGTAAAGCTGCCCGACTCGGCGACGATGTGAAAAATTCTCAGCTTGTCCCAGTCCATAAGTGTGACTATTCAGCCGCTTCGGCCGTCTCCATGGCTGCAAGATACCGTTCGGCTTCCAAAGCCGCCATACAGCCGGTGCCGGCTGCGGTAACCGCCTGGCGGTAAACTTTGTCCTGTACATCGCCGGCGGCGAACACCCCGGCCACGGAGGTCGCGGTGCTGTCGCCGTCGGTCCTGATGTATCCCTCATTATCGAGGTCGAGCTGACCCTTGAACAGATCTGTTACCGGCGTGTGGCCAATGGCGATGAATACGCCGTCGACCACGAGGTCGCTAACATCGCCAGACTTCACGTTCTTGATACGCGCGCCGCTAACCGCGGCTGGGTTGCCGTCGCCCAATATCTCCTCGACCACATGGTCCCAAACCACCTCGACTTTGGGGTTTCGGAACAGGCGGTCCTGCAAGATCTTCTCGGCGCGCAGCGAGTCGCGGCGATGGACCAAGGTCACTTTGGACGCGAAGTTGGTTAGGAACAGAGCCTCCTCGACCGCTGTGTTGCCGCCGCCGACAACCGCGACCGCGCGGTCGCGATAGAAAAATCCGTCGCAGGTGGCGCAGGCGGAAACGCCGAATCCTTGCAGTTTCTGCTCCGATTCGATGCCCAGCCAGCGCGCTTGGGCGCCGGTCGAGATAATCAGCGCGTCGCCGGTGTAAACGTCGCCGGAATCGCCAATTGCGCTGAATGGGTGCGTCGCAAGATTTGCCGAAACAACAATGTCGCTCACCATGTCGGTGCCGACCTTGCGCGCTTGCTCGGTGATTTGCTCCATCAGCCAAGGGCCCTGAATCACGTCGGCGAAACCGGGATAGTTCTCGACGTCGGTGGTGATGGTCATCTGGCCACCCGGCTGTAGACCATGGACCAAACGAGGTTCCAGGCCGGCACGGGCGGCGTAGATCGCGGCGGTCAGGCCGGCTGGCCCAGATCCCAAAATCAAGACTTTGCTGTGATGACGGTTTGACATGGCGGTTCACTCACTTTCGGCGTGTGCCGACGCACGCGCTCGTATTAGTGCCTGTTGGTATAGCGCGGGCTCATGCCGTGGCTCAACGGTCATGGCCCATTGGGACAAGGCGCTTGCCCGGCTGGTCCATCAAGTCAGGCTGCTGCGTCGGTTCGTCAAGATGCCTTCTCGACGCGTGCCAAACCGGCGCAGCGCCTCCGACGCGACCATGGCGGCATCGTCGAGCGGTTGGTATTGCCACGGTTCGATCGCGCCGGCGGCGACAGCGTCGTCGAGCGGCCGCGCGAAGCCGAGCTCCTGCAATCGGGCATGAAGTGCTTTGTGCTTGGCGGCCGTGGCACCCGTCGGGGCGTCGATATAGACCGGACGGCCGGTGGCGCACGCTTCGGTGCACATGGCGGTCGAATCGCCGGTAACCACCACCGCATCGCTTAGCGCCAAATAGGCTTCGTACGGGTTGTCCTGCTCGTCCTGGCCCCAGTCAAAGCGATGCGTTGGACGGAGCGTCCGATAAAGCGTGTTGCGGGCTTCCGGCGTGGTGCGTCGGCTGGTCGTGACCAACAAGGAGCCGCCGAGCGCTTGATGCAGCTGGCCGACCCGCTCGGCCAAAACACGCGCGGCGGCGGCATCGAACCGATGGCCGCGTGTATTGCCGCCGACCAATAACGCTAACCGTGGCCGCGGCAGCCCGCCAATTCGAACACCCCATGATTTCGCGGCGGCGGCCAGCCGTGCGCGGGTCATTCGATGGGGTGCGCCGACGGTTTCGATCACGTTCGGGCGTTGAGGTTTCGAGTCATGCGCCGGTACGGCAATCAGGTCGAAATTGTCCACGCCGGCTTCGGGCCACATGCACTGCACCAGAAACGGACGGCCACCGCCGTGCCGCTTAATGGCCCGCGCAACGGGCGCGGTGCGCCGGCCGGCGGCGATGACAATATCGGGCCAGGGTTGACGCAATTCCTCGCGCACCTGTTCGGTCAAATGGCCGAATCCAGCGCCAAGCAACAAATTGGGAAGCAAGGAGACACGATTATACCGGAGGGCCTTGACATGATAGTCGCACGCCAGCGCGTCGGCTACGCCCAGCGCCTGGTTAGCATGGCCGGCACGGTCGTCGGCCAACACCCAGACGGTCCGATTGCTAATCATAAATGTGGTCACGCCACGCCGGCGAGTTCTTTGCAAAGAATTGGCGACCGCATCGAAGGCCGATATGTGTCACGGCCCGCTGCGGCGCCGTTTTGGTTCAGCGATAGTCCACCGAGACGATTTCGTAGTCACGCGAACCGCCGGGCGTATCCACGGTCACGGATTCTCCAACCGCCTTATTCATCACAGCGCGCGCGAGCGGTGCTGTGACCGACAGTAGGCCTTGGCCGATATCCGCCTCGTCAACGCCGACGATTTGATAAGTCGACTCCTCGTCGGTGTCTTCATCGGCCAGCGTGATGGTGGCGCCGAACTTAATCGTCTCACCCGACATTTTCGAAATGTCGATCACTTGAGCCCGACTGATTTTGTCTTCAAGCTCGCGCACGCGGCCCTCGATAAAGCTCTGCCGCTCGCGCGCCGCGTGATATTCGGCGTTCTCCGAAAGATCGCCGTGCTCGCGCGCTTCCGAGATCGCCTTGATCACCGCCGGGCGTTCCTCGGTCTTCAGTTTCTTCAATTCAACTTCGAGCCGCTGATAGCCATCAGCGGTCATCGGGACACGTTCCATCGTCTCAGGCCTATTCGAAAAATACAGCGGCGCGTTGGCCGCCGGAGGCAGGCATCGGGAGCCCGTTTGAGGCCTAAGTGTAGGATTGAAGCGGAGCTACTTCAAGACTGCCTCGACGCAGCGCCGCGATCGCCTGCACGGCCGCGCGGCTGCCCGCCACGGTAGTGTAGTACGGGACTTTATGCGTGAGCGCGGCGCGGCGCAGACTGTAGCTGTCGGAGATCGCTTGGCTGCCCTCGGTGGTGTTGAAAATCAGGTCGACTTCGTCGTCCATGATCGCGTCGACCAAATGCGGCCGGCCCTCGCGCACTTTGTTGATGCGCCGAATCGACAATCCGGCATTTTCGAGCGTGTCGGCGGTGCCGCTGGTCGCGATTATGTCAAAGCCCATATTGGCCAAGCTGTTGCCCAGTGTAACCATTGCGCTTTTGTCCGCATCCCGCACCGAGATGAACACGGAGCCGCCGGTCGGCAGCTTGGTGCCGCTGGCGATTTGCGATTTGGCGAACGCTCGCCCGAAATCTCGATCGAGGCCCATGACCTCGCCGGTTGATTTCATTTCCGGCCCCAGCAGAACGTCAACACCCGGAAAACGCGCGAACGGGAAGACCGCCTCTTTCACCGCGACATGATTTCCGCTGTTCCCGGTTAGGTCGAAATCCGCCAGACGTTCACCAGTCATTAGCCGAGCAGCGATTTTTGCGATTTGCACGCCGGTTGCCTTGGCGACGAACGGCACCGTGCGGCTGGCGCGCGGATTTACCTCGATGATGTAAACCTCGGGCGCTCCGTCTTCATCGGACTTAACCGCAAACTGCACGTTCATCAAGCCGCACACTCCGAGCGCGCGGGCGAGGGCCACGGTCTGTCGTTCTATTTCCGCGATCACCTCGGCGCCGAGAGAATAGGGTGGTAGCGAACAGGCGGAATCGCCCGAGTGAATTCCGGCCTCTTCAATGTGCTCCATCACGCCGGCGACGTGGACATCCTCGCGGTCCGCCAACGCGTCGACGTCGACTTCCACCGCGTCAGCCAAGAACCGATCGATCAGAATTGGTGCGTCGCCGAATAATCGGACCGCCTCGGTGACATAAGCTTCCAGGCCGGCGCGTTCGCGGACGATCTGCATTGCCCGCCCGCCGAGCACATAGGACGGGCGTACCAAGACCGGATAGCCAATGTCGTCGGCGATCGTGACGGCCTCCTCGACCGTACGGCAAATACCGTTCGGCGGTTGTTTGAGGCCAAGGTCTTGCAGCAATTTTTTGAAACGCTCGCGGTCCTCGGCAAGATCGATCGCGTCCGGGGTGGTGCCGACAATCGGCACGCCGGCCGCCTCCAAAGCGCGGGCGAGCTTCAGTGGCGTTTGCCCGCCATATTGCACCACCAGGCCAAGCAAGGTGCCCCGCGAGGCCTCGGCGCTGGCGATTTCGATCACGTCTTCGGCGGTCAGCGGTTCGAAGTAAAGCCGATCAGAGGTGTCGTAGTCGGTCGACACGGTCTCCGGGTTGCAGTTGACCATGATCGTCTCGATGTCCGCCTCGCGCAGGCTATAGGAGGCGTGCACACAGCAATAATCGAACTCGATACCTTGGCCGATCCGGTTTGGCCCGCCGCCAAGAATGATCACTTTGCGGCGGTCGCTAACCCCAGCTTCGTCTTCGGACAATCCGGTACCCGCTTGGTCGCCCTCATAGGTCGAGTACATGTATGGCGTGCGCGCATCGAATTCGGCGGCGCAGGTGTCAACGCGCTTGAACACCGGGTGTACTTCGAGCCTGCGGCGCCGTTCGGTCGCCAATGCTTCGTCGCAACCGGTTAACGTGGCGATCCGCGCGTCGGAAAAGCCCATCTTCTTCAAATCAAGCATTGCTTGCGCGCTGTCAGGCAAACCGTTTGTACACAAACTTGTTTCTGCCTGGATGATGTCGTCGATCTGACGCAAGAACCAAGGGTCGTACTTGCAAGCAGCTTGGACTTTCTCTACGGACAGGCCTTCCCGCAACGCTTGAGCGATGACCAGCAACCGGTCCGGCGAGGAGCGCGCGAGCGCCGCCAAAATCGCCGCTTCGTCTCCGTCTTCGGCGTACCCCGGGATGTCCACCTCATTCAGCCCGGTCAGCCCGGTCTCCATCGAGCGCAAGGCCTTCTGCAGCGATTCCGCGAAGGTGCGGCCGATCGACATCGCTTCGCCGACCGACTTCATTGCCGTGGTCAGCGTCGGTTCGGTGCCGGGAAACTTCTCGAAGGTGAAGCGCGGCATTTTGGTGACCACGTAATCGATGGTCGGTTCGAACGAGGCCGGCGTGGTGCCGGTGATGTCGTTTTGGATTTCGTCGAGCGTATATCCGACCGCCAGCTTGGCCGCGACCTTGGCGATTGGAAAGCCCGTTGCTTTCGACGCCAGCGCCGACGAACGCGACACCCGCGGGTTCATCTCGATCACCACCAGCCGCCCGGTCGCGGGATCGACCGCGAACTGCACGTTCGACCCGCCGGTCTCCACCCCGATCTCGCGCAACACCGCGATCGAGGCGTTGCGCATGATCTGATATTCCTTGTCGGTCAGCGTCAGCGCCGGCGCCACGGTAATGCTGTCGCCAGTATGCACGCCCATCGGGTCGACGTTCTCGATCGCGCAAACGATGATGCAGTTGTCCACGCGGTCGCGGACCACTTCCATCTCGAATTCTTTCCAGCCGATGATCGATTCCTCGACCAACACCTCGGTTGCGGGTGAGGCGTCGAGGCCGCTCTCGACAATCTGCTCGAATTCTTCGCGGTTATAGGCCACGCCGCCGCCGGTGCCGCCGAGCGTAAACGACGGTCGAATGATTGCGGGCAGGCCGACCATGTCCAAAACCGCACGCGCTTCGTCGAGTGAATGAGCGGTTGCGCCCTTCGGCGTCTCAAGACCGATATGCGCCATCGCTTGCTGGAACTGATCGCGATCCTCGGCCTTGGCGATCGCCGCCTGGTTCGCGCCGATCAATTGGACGTCGAATTTGTCCAGCGTGCCGTCCTCGGCGAGCGCGAAAGCCGTATTCAGGCCGGTCTGGCCGCCCATGGTCGGCAGCAGCGCGTCAGGTCTTTCGCGTTCGATAATCTTGGCGACAATTTCCGGCGTGATCGGTTCGATGTAGGTCGCGTCGGCGGTCGCCGGATCGGTCATGATCGTCGCCGGGTTCGAATTGACCAGGATCACCCGGTAGCCTTCTTCTTTCAGCGCGCGACACGCCTGGGTGCCCGAATAATCGAACTCGCACGCTTGCCCAATAACGATCGGCCCGGCGCCGATCACCAATATCGAAGAAATATCTGTGCGCTTAGGCATGGGCGTCCATCAGGCCGACGAAGCGGTCGAACAAATAGTGGCTGTCTTGTGGCCCGGGAGACGCTTCCGGGTGGTGCTGGACGCTGAACACTGGGCGGTCGGTCAGCCGGATACCTTCGAGCGTGCCGTCGAACAGGGAGCGGTGGCTTTCGACCACGCCGGTCGGCAGCGAGTCGGCGACCACGACGAAACCGTGGTTCTGGCTGGTGATCTCGACTTGACCGGTTTCCAGGTCCTTCACCGGGTGGTTGGCGCCGCGGTGGCCCTGGCGCATCTTCTCGGTCCGCGCGCCGAGCGCGAGCGACAGCATCTGGTGGCCGAGACAAATTCCGAACATCGGCACGCCGGTGTCCAGCAGCGCCTTGATGACCGGTACGGCATAAACGCCGGTGGCGGCGGGATCGCCCGGGCCATTCGACAGAAAGATGCCGTCGGGTTGATGCCGCAAAATGTCGTCGGCGCTCGCGGTCGCGGGGACAACGGTGACGCGGCAACCGGCGCTCGCCAGGCAGCGCAGGATGTTTCGTTTGGCGCCATAGTCGATCGCCACCACGTGGCGACTCGGCGATTGTTGCGCGCCGTATCCGGCGGCGAGGTCCCAAACGGTCTCATCCCATGAATAGGTCTGTGTACATGTGACGTCCTTGGCGAGGTCCATGCCCTTGAGGCCCGGCCAGGCCGCCGCCTCCGCGCGGAGAGCGTCGAGGTCGAATTCGCCCGCGGGATCGTGCGCGATGACACCGCTCGGGGCGCCGGCGGCGCGCACGATACGCGTTAGCGCCCGCGTATCGATACCGGTGATCGCTGGCAGGTCATGGCTCTTGAGCCAAGCGTCAAGATGTTGGGCGGCGCGCCAGTTCGCTGGTTCGGTGACCGCCGCGCGCACTACGCAGCCGCGCGCGAATGGCGTGGTCGCCTCAACATCCTCCGGATTGGCACCAACATTGCCGATATGCGGAAAGGTGAAGGTGATGATCTGCCCGGCATAAGACGGGTCGGTCATGATTTCCTGGTAGCCGGTCATCGACGTGTTGAAGCAAACTTCGCCGACTGCCTTGGTCGGCGCGCCGAGACCATGCCCCTCGATAACCCGGCCATCCGCCAACACCAATACGGCGGTCGCGCGAGCAAGCGCCGGGGGCGGAAGAGTCGTGTCGTTTTCGGGCATGGGCCATGATTCGCGCCGGGCGCGCGGAATTGCTTTAGCTGGCGGCAAATTGCGCGGAACGTACGCTGGCGCTCGGCACGCGTCAAGCAAACTAGAGGCTAAAAATAACCCCTATTTTTCAGCGGTTTACCAGAAATGTCATTTGTGATTAGACAATCGGGCACCGCTTCGCCCAACCTTGCGGCCCGCATCGCGGACCAACGGGGAACGCCGCCGGCTCGATACCGACGGTGAACGTGGCGGGAAAATCCGGTTCGGGATCAAGGAAGCATGTTCAGAACGCGCTTTGCCGACGATTTAAAATCGGCCATGAAGGCGCAAGATAGCTGCCGCGTTGCGACGCTGCGGCTGATTCTTGCCACACTCAAGGATCGTGACATTGCCGCGCGCGGAGAAGGCGAGCAGAGCAGTGTCAGCGACGAGCAGATTCTCGATATGCTGGCGAAGATGGTGCGTCAACGCCGCGAATCGGCGGCGCTGTACGAGGATAGCGGCCGCGAAGATTTGGCGTCGCGCGAGGCCGAGGAAATCCGCATCATCGAAGAATACATGCCGACGCCGCTCGACGAAGCTGAAACCGAATCCGCGGTGCGCGAGGCGCTTGCCAAAGTCGAGGCCAGTTCCATCAAGGACATGGGCCGCGCCATGGCGGCGTTGAAAGCTGACTATGCCGGGCGGATGGATTTTGCTAAGGCGAGTGGCTTGGTAAAACAGATCCTGACCGGGGCCGGCTGAGTGCCGCGAACCGTTCGGGGCCTGGCGTCTGGCGCCGGCCGATGAGCTTCCCGCCGCAATTTCTTGACGAGCTGCGTGTGCGACTGCCCGCCAGCGAAGTCATTGGCCGGAGCGTCCGCCTGACCCGGCGTGGCCGGGAACACACGGGCCTGTGTCCGTTCCACAAAGAAAAATCCCCATCCTTCACGGTCAATGACGACAAGGCGTTTTTCCATTGCTTTGGCTGCGGCGCGCATGGCGACGTGATCGGCTACGTGATGCAGCGCGACGGCCTCAGCTTTCCCGAAGCGGTTGAGCGTTTGGCGGGTGAAGCAGGGCTCGAGGTGCCGACGCGGACACCCGAATCGCGTGCCCGCGCCGAACGGCAGTCGGGTCTGTACGACGTTCTCGACATGGCGGCGGCCTGGTTCCAACGCGCGCTCTTGCGCGACGACGGATCGACCGGTCGCGCGTATCTGGAGAATCGCGGGCTCGAAGCCGCGATGATCGAGCGGTTTCGGATTGGTTGGGCGCCCGACCGGCGCGGCGCGCTCAAATCCTATTTGGCTGGTGAGGGCGTATCGGAGGCGATGGCTCTGGAGGCCGGCTTGCTTAGGCGGCCCGAAGACGGCGAACCGTACGACTTTTTTCGTGGCCGCGTTCTGTTTCCAATCGCCGACGCGCGTGGCCGGGTGATCGGCTTCGGCGGCCGCGCGCTCGGCGACAGCCAGCCGAAATATATCAACTCGCCGGAAAGCGACGTGTTTCACAAGGGACGCACGCTCTACAACCTCGCCGGCGCGCGCCGCGCCGCCCGTGACGTCGGCGGCGCGGTCGTCGCCGAAGGCTATATGGACGTGATTGCGTTCGCCCGCGCCGGCATCGACCACGCAGTGGCGCCGCTCGGGACGGCGCTGACCGAGGACCAGATCGGCGCCCTGTGGCGCCTCGCCGCGGAACCGGTGCTGTGCCTTGATGGCGACGCGGCCGGGCGTCGCGCCGCGACGCGCGCGGCCGAACGCGCATTGCCGTTATTGAAGCCCGGCTTGTCGCTCGGATTCGCATTCTTGCCCGACGGAGAAGACCCGGACAGCCTGCTCACCAATGTCGGCGCGGCCGCGGTGCGCGCTGCCGTGGCGCGCCCGGCGCCGCTCGTCGAGATCCTCTGGCAGCAATTGATTGCCGGGCGGCGTGTCGACACGCCGGAACGCCGTGCCGGTCTGCGTCAAGCGATGGACAAACTCGTCGCGACCATCGCGGACCAGACGGTGCGGGCGCAATATCAAACGGAGTTTCGCCGACGCTTTGATACCGCGTTCTCGGCGCCGCGCACGCGCGGCCCAAGGCCGGGAAACCGTCAGCGGTCCGGTCCGGGCTTCCAACCCGCCGGACCGGCGCCGAACGCCATGGCCGGCGACGATGACGGCCGTCGGCGCGAACGGATCATGCTCGTGTGCCTGATCAACCACCCGGCTTTGTTGGAGCATGTCGCCGAGGAGCTTACGGCCCTCTCTTTCTCGACCGACGAGCTTGATCGCCTCCGCCAAGCCCTCGCCGACATCGCCGCCGAAGGCGAGGAGCTCGATCGAAAAGGTCTGCGAATCGCGCTTGGCGGTTATGCGTCACAAGGCGAGATCGAGCGGCTCTTGGTGCCGGTCGGTTGGGACGGCGGCCAGGTCGCCGAGGCTTTCGCTCGCCCTGAGGCTGCGGACGAGGCGGCTGAACGCGGGTTTCGCCATTTGGCGATTCTGCATCGCCGACGCGCCGTTGAAGCCGATTTGCGGGCCGCTGAGGCTGTGTTGGCAGACACAATGAGTGAAGAAGCACTTGCTCATTTGGTCGCTTTGCGGCATCAACTGCACGACATTGACACGGCGCAGGAAGCGACCTTCGGCGACGGGGGCCGTTAGGGTCTTGCTTCGCGCCCGCTAGGCACCACTTAAAGAGATTGCCCGCCGGGCCGGGTCTTGAGGTGCCCGCGGGCAGACTTTCTGTGCGTATTTGAGGTAGTAACGCGTATGTCGAAGCAAGCAGCGGCTTCGGAAGAGCAGCAATCGCGCGAAGAGACGGGCGGCGATAGCCCGCTCCTCGATACGGTTGGCGGAACGGTCAAGCGACTGATCGCCAAGGGCAAAGAGCGCGGTTACATTACCTATGACGAGCTCAACGCGGCGATGCCGCCTGAGCAGGTGTCCTCTGAGCAGATCGAGGACACCATGGCGATCATCTCCGAACTCGGCATAAATTTGGTTGAAGCCGAGGAAGGCGAGGAGCCTCAGGAAAAGCGCGGCGACCCGCCGGCGACCACCACGACCAATACCGACGATGCCGATCTGGGTCGCACCGACGACCCGGTGCGCATGTATCTGCGCGAGATGGGCTCGGTCGAGCTGTTGTCGCGCGAAGGCGAGATCGCGATCGCCAAGCGTATCGAGGCCGGACGCGAAATGATGATCGGTGCCTTGTGGGGCAGCCCGCTGACCATGCGCGCGATCACCCAATGGCTGTCGATGATCGAGGAAGGCCGCATGTTGCTGCGGGAGGTCATCGACCTAGAGGCGACATATGGCGGCCCGGGCCAAAGTGCCAACGCCAACGCTAACACTAATACAAACACTAACGGCGCCGCGCCAGCGCCTGCCGCCGGCGCGCCCGCTGTCGCTACCGAGACCGCATCGGAAAAGGCCGAAAAGTTCGCTGAAAAAGAAGAGAGCAACGCGGAAGCCGAAGAGTCGGAGAATAATGAAGAGTCCGACGACGACGATGACGCGGATGATGTAACGCTGTCGCTGTCTTCGATGGAAGAGGCGCTGAGACCGCAACTGCTGGAGACATTCAACGCGATCGCCAAGGCTTACGCGAAAATGCGTCGGGTCGAGGACCAACGGGTCGACGCCGCGATGCGCGGCGAAGAACTCAAGCCGGCGACGCTCAAGCGTTACGAAAAGCTCAAAACCGAAGTGATCGGTATTTCCGAGGGCGTGCGGCTCAACAACATGCGGGTTGAAGAGCTGGTGGATGAGCTTTACGGCCGTAATCGCCGCCTGACGCGGACCGAGGGCCGCATTCTCAGACTTGCAATGGACTGCAAGGTCAATCGCGACGTGTTCCTGAAGGCGCATATCGGCCACGAGCTTGAAGAAGGGTGGCTCGACCGATTGGCCGAGTCGGGCGACAAGGGCTGGAAAGACATGGCCCGCCGGCACACCGACGCGGTCGCCGAGATGCGCGCCGATATTGCCAAGCTCGCGCGCGACACTGGGCTCGAAATCCTGGACTACAAGCGCATCGTGTCCACGGTGCAAAAGGGCGAGCGCGAGGCCAATCAGGCCAAGAAAGAGATGATCGAGGCCAATCTGCGCCTGGTGATTTCGATCGCCAAGAAATACACCAACCGCGGCCTGCAGTTCCTCGATTTGATCCAGGAGGGCAATATCGGCCTGATGAAAGCGGTCGATAAGTTCGAATATCGCCGCGGCTACAAGTTCTCGACCTATGCGACTTGGTGGATCCGCCAGGCGATAACCCGCTCGATCGCCGACCAGGCGCGCACTATCCGCATACCTGTCCACATGATCGAGACGATCAACAAGCTAGTGCGCACATCGCGCCAGATGCTGCACGAAATCGGCCGCGAACCGACGCCCGAGGAGTTGGCGGAAAAACTCGCCATGCCGCTCGAAAAAGTGCGCAAGGTGCTCAAGATCGCCAAGGAGCCGATCAGCCTCGAAACCCCGATCGGCGACGAGGAAGATTCGCATCTCGGCGATTTCATCGAGGACAAGAACGCGATCATTCCGCTCGACGCGGCGATCCAGTCGAACCTGCGCGAAACCACCACGCGGGTGCTCGCCAGCTTGACCGCGCGCGAGGAACGCGTGCTGCGCATGCGCTTCGGCATCGGCATGAACACCGATCACACTCTCGAAGAGGTCGGCCAGCAGTTCTCGGTCACTCGCGAACGCATCCGCCAGATCGAGGCGAAGGCGTTGCGCAAGCTCAAACATCCGTCGCGCAGCCGCAAGCTCAGAAGCTTCCTCGACACTTAACGAGTCTTTGCTCAGATGTAGGACATAAGAGCCGTGTTGCCGACTGCGACGCGGCTCTTGCCTTATCAACCCTGATCCCCGATACCTGACCCCATTACGGGCCCGTAGTTCAGTTGGTCAGAACGCGCCGCTCATAACGGTGTTGTCGCAGGTTCGAGTCCTGCCGGGCCCACCATTCCCGTTGCGACTATCTGATCCCTTCCGAGTAAACTCGCATCGTGTTGTGGCGATGGGGAGGGATGACGCATGACCGATCGGCTAAAAGACAAGGTTGCGATTGTGACCGGCGCAGGCTCCAGCGGGCCGGGCTGGGGTAACGGCAAAGCGGCCGCTGCCGCATTCGCGCGCGAGGGCGCAAAGATATTCGCGGTCGACCTCAATGCCGATGCCGCCGCCGAGACCAAGAAAATCATCGAAGACGAAGGTGGCGTTTGCGAAACATTCACCGCCGATGTGTCGAGCGATGGCGCGGTCCAGGACCTGGTCGCGGCTTGTATCGGCGCGTTCGGGCGGATCGACGTGTTGCACAACAATGTCGGCATCGTCGAGCCGGGCGGGCCGGTGGAGATCGGCGAGAACGCCTGGGACCGCATGATCGACGTCAACGTCAAGAGCATGTACCTGACCTGTCGCCACGTCATCCCGCACATGGTCGAGCAAGGCGGGGGCGCGATTATCAACGTGTCTTCGATCGCCTCGTTCTATTCGCTTGGTTACCCCTGTGTGTCCTATTCCGCGTCCAAGGGCGCGATCAATGCGATGACACGTAACATCGCCACGCAATACGCCTCGAAGGGCATTCGCTGTAACGCCATCCTGCCGGGATTAATGGATACGCCTCTGATCCGCGGCGCGGTGGCCGACGCCTATGACGATATCGATGCCATGCTCAAGAAACGCGACGCCCAGTGCCCGATGGGGTTCATGGGCGATGCCTGGGATACCGCCAATGCGGCGGTTTTTCTGGCCTCTGACGAAGCCCGCTACATCACTGGAGTCGAGCTGGTTGTCGACGGCGGGTTGACCCTCGCCATGTCGCCGATGGCGGGATGAGTCCTAGCGCAAGGGGGCCGAATTAGGCGCTCAAAGCGTACCGCTGCTGCGCCAGCACCTGGCCCGCGAGATAGAGCGAACCGCAGATCAGAACTCTCTGTGACGGTGATCCCGCCGGAATGACGTCGAGCGCGGCGGCGACACTGTCGCGGGTTTGTGCTGGCAGGCCGAGTGCGCACGCCGCGTCGGCAATCACGCCAGGCGCGTGAGCGCCAGTTTCGCCGGGAATTGGCACCGCCCACAGCGCTGCCACATGCGGGGCTAGCGGCTCAAGGAAGGCCCTCGGGTCTTTTCCGTTCATCATGCCGACCACCAAATGCAGCGGCCGGTCGGTCCAACTCCGCAAGCATGTGGCAAGCGCATTGGCAGCCGCCGGATTGTGCCCGCCGTCCAGCCACAACTCGACGTCAGGGGTTGAACGATTAGTAAAACAAGTAGCGTCCAGACGCTGCAGCCTTCCCGGCCACTTTGCGGTGCGGAGACCTTCGGCGATTGCCGCTTCGGTCACCGTAAAGCCGGCGAGATTCTCGGCGCAAGCGATCGCCATTGCCGCATTGTCGATCTGATGAGTGCCGGCCAACGCCGGTTCAGGGAGCGAGAGGTGCCGCGGCCCCGACATATAGATAAAGCCCGCGGCCGTGGTTTCGGTAGACCAATCCCGATCGGATATGATGAGTGGGGCATCGACCTCGATCGACCGAGCTTCCACGACCTGCGCGGCGCCAGGCGCCTGTTTGCCGATGACCGCCGGGACGCCTGGTTTCAGAATTGCGGCTTTCTCGGCCGCGATCTCGCGCAGCGTGTCGCCCAGGAAGTGCTGATGATCGAGCGAGATCGGCGTAATCGCGCACAGGCGCGGTTGGGCGACGACATTGGTCGCGTCGAGTCGGCCGCCGAGGCCGGTTTCCAATAGCAGGATGTCGGCGGGGGCGCGCGCGAAAGCGAGCATCGCTGCGGCGGTGGTGATCTCGAAAAATGTGATCGGTGTCTCGCCGTTCGCCGCCTCGCACGCCTTGAGCAGCGCGACCAACGCGGCGTCGTCGATCGGATGGCCGTCGAGCACGATCCGTTCGTTGAAGTCGATCAGATGCGGTGAGGTATAGACGTGCACCCGGTAGCCGGCGGCGCAGAGCATGGCGCGCAAAAATGCGATTGCCGACCCTTTACCATTGGTGCCGGCGACGTGAACCACCGGCGGTAGGTTTTGCTCTGGGTGACCGAGGCGGGTGAGTAGACGTTCGATCCGGCCGAGCGACAGGTCGATAAGCTTCGGGTGCAGCCGGGTTAGCCGGGCGAGGGTCGTCTCAAGCTGGTTTGTCACCGGGATCTTCGTCCTCGACCGGGATTGCTTCGAGGACCAGCTCATTGTCGCGAATTGCCTCGGGTATCTCGACGCTCTTTTCCACGAGCTCGACGACGTCGGGCGCGGGTTGGGTATTGGTCAGCAATCCGATCATGCGGCTCAGCGTTTCACGCAAGTCGCGTCGATGCACCACCGCGTCGACCATGCCGTGCTCGACGAGATATTCGGATTTCTGAAAACCGTCCGGCAGGGTCTGGCGTAGCGTGCTCTCGATTACCCGAGGTCCGGCGAAACCGATCAGCGCGCCGGGCTCTGCCAGCGCAATGTCGCCCAGCATGGCGAACGACGCCGTGACGCCGCCGGTGGTCGGATTGGTTAGTACGACAATATAGGGCAAGCCTGCGTCGCGCACTTCGCCGACCGCGACCGTGGTGCGCGGCATTTGCATCAGAGACAGAATGCCTTCCTGCATACGGGCGCCGCCGGAGGCCGGGAACACCACCAGCGGCGCGCGTTGCAAGACCGCAAGTCGCGCCGCCGCGACCAGTGCCTCGCCGACCGCGAGGCCCATAGAGCCACCCATGAACGAAAAATCGAAGGCGCACATGACCGCCGGTCGGCGGGCCAAGGTGCCATGCGCCACCACGGCTGCGTCGGAATGGTTGGTCTTGGCCTGGGCATCCTTGAGGCGATCCGTGTAACGCTTGCTGTCGCGGAATTTGAGCGGATCGACCGGCGCCTTCGGCAATTCAATGGTGGTGTAAGTGGCGTCATCGAACAAGTTCGCAAAGCGCTGTTCGGGCGTGATCGCCATATGATGGTCGCAGTGCGGGCACACAAATAGCTGCGCTTCGAGATCACGGTGGAAGATCATCTGTTCGCAAGACGGGCACTTGTCCCACAAATTGTTTGGTACGTTGCGGCGGTTGACCAGTGCTTGAATTTTGGGGCGAACGATATTGTTGAGCCAGCTCATGATTGCCTCTTTTCGTCAGCCACTGCGAGCATCTCTAACGCCCGCCGCCAAGTCTCGGACGAGGTCGTGCACGGAATCAACGGGGTCGCCACCGTTGTCGAGCGCGGCAGAGACTCGTTCGACGATTGCTGAGCCAACCACCGCGGCATCCGCGTGGCGCGCGACCTCTGCTGCCTGTTCCGGCGTCTTGATACCGAAGCCGACCGCGATCGGAAGCGTGGTGTGGCGCCGCAGGCGCTCGACCGCCGCCTCGATCGCCTGATTGTCGGCCGAGCCCGCACCGGTGATCCCGGTGATCGACACATAGTAGAGAAAGCCCGACGTGTTTCGCAGGACCGTGGGCAAACGCTCATCGTCCGTGGTCGGCGTTGCCAGGCGGATGAAGTTCACTCCGGCGGAGAGTGCCGGCAGGCACAGTTCCTCGTCTTCCTCAGGCGGCAAATCGACGATGATGAGTCCATCGACACCGGCCTCGATGGCATGGCCGAGAAACCGGTCGACGCCATAGATGTAGATCGGATTGTAATAGCCCATCAGCACGATCGGCGTATCGGCGTCGGATTTTCGGAATTGGCGCACCAATTCCAGCGTTTTGACCATGGTCTGACCGGCGCCAAGCGCGCGCAGCCCGGCTGCCTGAATCGCCGGGCCATCAGCCATCGGGTCGGTAAACGGCATGCCGAGCTCGATCACGTCGGCGCCCGCCTCGGGCAGGCCCTGGAGAATTTCGAGGCCGCGATCGAAATCCGGGTCGCCGGCGGAGATAAACGCCACCAATCCCGCCCGTCCTTCGGCGCGTAAGGTCGCGAACCGCCGCTCGATCCGGCCGGCCTCGGGGTCGGCGGGGCTCACAGCGCGACGCCTAAATGTTCGGCGACGGCGAAAATGTCCTTGTCGCCGCGCCCGCACATGTTCATCACCAGCAGGTGGTCCTTGTCGAGCTCGGGCGCAAGCTTGGTGACATGGGCGAGCGCATGCGCGGGTTCCAATGCCGGAATGATGCCTTCAAGCCGCGCGCACAGCTGAAACGCTTCTAGCGCCTCCTGGTCGGTGACCGAGACATATTCGACCCGGCCGATATCGTGCAGCCACGAATGCTCCGGCCCGATGCCGGGATAGTCGAGCCCAGCCGAGATCGAGTGCGCTTCGTCGATCTGGCCGTCCTCGTTTTGCAGCAGATAGGTTCGGTTGCCGTGCAGCACGCCGGGCCGCCCGGCCGACAGAGAGGCCGCATGCTTGCCGGTCTCGACGCCTTCGCCGCCCGCTTCGACGCCGATGATGCGGATCTCGCGGTCATCGAGAAACGGATGAAACAGCCCCATCGCGTTCGAGCCGCCGCCAATGCAGGCGACCAGTGTATCTGGCAATCGTCCTTCGGCTTCCATGATTTGTTCGCGCGCCTCGCGGCCGATCACAGACTGGAAATCGCGCACCAGCTCCGGATAAGGGTGCGGGCCGGCCACGGTGCCAATGATGTAATAGGTATCGGCAACGTTGGTCACCCAATCACGCAGGGCCTCGTTCATCGCGTCTTTCAGCGTCGAGGACCCCGAAGTGACCGGCACCACCTCGGCGCCCAGCAGCTTCATACGGAACACATTGGGTTGCTGACGCTCGATATCGACCGCGCCCATATAGACCGTGCACGGCAGCCCGAACAGGGCGCACACGGTGGCGGTGGCGACGCCATGCTGGCCGGCGCCGGTCTCGGCGATGATCCTGGTCTTGCCCATGCGGCGCGCCAGCAGGATTTGGCCGATGCAATTGTTGATTTTGTGCGCGCCGGTGTGATTCAGCTCGTCGCGCTTGAAATAGATCTTGGCGCCGCCGAGATGCTCGGTCAGCCGTGGCGCGAAATAAAGTGGGCTGGGCCGACCGACATAGTGCTTAAAAAGATCGTCGAGTTCGGCCTGAAAATCGGGGTCGGACTTGGCGGTATTGTAGGCGGTTTCAAGCTCGAGGATCAGCGGCATCAGTGTTTCGGCGACATAGCGACCGCCGAACATGCCGAAATGTCCCCGCTCGTCGGGACCTTCGCGATAGCTGTTAATTTGGCTCATATTTGTCGACCGGATCGAGGATTGCGCGGCCAGGGGCCAGCGCGGGCTCATCATGCATACTCGATATGGTGATACAACCGCCGAACCAACCCTTTACGAGGGCCTCTCGGCGTCCGCCTCGACTTGATCGGCGGCGCCGACAGCGTCCATGAAGTATTGAATTAATGCCGAGTCCTTGACGCCAGGTGCTGACTCAACGCCGGACGAGACGTCGACATATTCGGTGCCGGAGATTCGGATTGCCTCGGCGACATTGCCGGGGGTCAGGCCGCCCGACAGGATCCAAGGTCGGCGCCAACGACGACCCGCCATGAGGCGCCAATCGAAGGCGATCCCCATGCCACCGGGTCGGTCTGCATCCGCCGGCGTCTTCGCGTCGAACATCAGCCAATTGACGACGGGCTCATAGGCCGCGGCGGCGGCAATGTCTTCCTCGCGCTCAACGCCGATTGCCTTAATCAATTGAATCCCGGCGCGCTGGCCAATTTCGGTCACGCGTTCGGGCGTTTCGCTGCCGTGAAGCTGAATTGCGTTAAGCGGTACCTGTTGGGTCACTTCGTCGATTAGGTCGTTCGACGGATCGACGAAAACCCCGACACGTCCGATGCCAATCGGCAGGCGTCCGGCAATCGTCAGCGCCTCGGCAGGTGAGAGATTTCTCGGTGAAGGTGGATAAAACACCAATCCGACGCGCCATGCGCCGCTGTACACCAACGTGTCTAGGTCGGTCTTGGTCGTGACGCCGCAAATCTTTGTTTTGACGGTCGTTGCCATGGCATCAGGCGGCCAGGCCGATCATTTCTTCGGCAATGCGTGTCGCTGCGGCGGCGGGATCGTCCGATCGGGTAATCGGGCGGCCGATCACCAGGTAGTCGGCGCCTTGGCGCAGAGCATCAGCCGGCGTCACGATGCGCTTTTGATCGTCGGCTGCGGCCCATCCCGGTCGAATGCCCGGCACTACTAAAGTGAAATCTGGCCCGCACGCTTTGCGCAGCGCGGCGATTTCGTGGGCCGAGGCAACCACGCCGTCTAGGCCGCACTGTTGCGCAAGCTCCGCCAAACGCTTCACTTGGTCATGCAACGGGCCGACCATGCCAACCGCCGCGACATCGTCTTCGTCGAAACTGGTCAACACCGTGACCGCCAATATCTTTGGTCGGGTCCCACCGGTTGCATCCGCGATGCGCATACCGGCGGCCGCGGCGGCGCGCATCATCGCAGGTCCGCCCGTGGCGTGTACGGTGACCATCGCCGGAGCGCATCCCGCGGCAGCGCGCATGGCGCCCGCGACAGTGTTCGGAATGTCTGAGAATTTGAGGTCGAGAAAAATTGGCATGCCGCCGTCGGCTACCGCCTTGACCCCCGCCGGTCCGTGCGCGGTGTAGAACTCCAGGCCAAGCTTGAAGGCTCCAACCTGGCCCGCGAGTTGGCTGGCGAGCGCGGTCGCCTGTTGCAAATCATCGGTGTCGATCGCGCAAATGACGCGGTTGGCCGGGTTGGCGCTGTTCATGGTTTCCTCCCGACGCACGCTGCGCGCGTCGCCCTGCGAAATTAACGACCGACTAGCTTTGTTTGCGGCTCATCCGGCGACACCGGCGCCCTTTGATCGTGAATATCGTCCAACTCGCGCTCTAATACCACCAATCGGCGCTTATTGTCGCGGGCTGTGCCGCGCCGTCGCGCGGCGGCCAACCAATGGCTTGACCCGCCTATCAAAACGCCAATCGCAAAAACCACAAATACCAGTAGATAAATCGGCAGGTCCACCAACACCGGCAGCGGCGCGAAGGAAACCGCGACAAGTCCCCGATTCGCCAACGCGAACCATATCGCCAACGCGCCGACTCCGACCCCCAAGAGCCTGATCAGAATCTTCAACGGAGTTTCGAGGCTCGCCGGCGGACCCGCGCGGCGCTCATCACGCCTGGTTCACCCGCTCGCGCAGTTCCTTGCCCGACTTGAAAAATGGAACATGCTTTCTTGGTACATCCACGGCCGCGCCGGTTCGCGGGTTGCGCCCGGTACGCGCCGATCTGTCCTTGACCGAAAACGCGCCGAACCCCCGCAATTCAACCCGATCGCCACGTGCAAGCGCCGCCGTGATCTCGTCAAACACGGTCGATACGATGCGTTCCACATCTCTGTGATACAGGTGCGGGTTCTCTTGAGCCAGCGCCTGTATGAGTTCTGATTTTGTCATTTCATAACGGTCCCGTGTCACCGCCCCCCGACGGTCCCGCCCCTCGGGTCGCCTATGAATTGCGACGCTGGGCCACCCCCCAGCTCCGCTTTGTCGCTATTCGGACCTTAGAGGGTGCCAAACAGAAACCAGACCGTCAAGACTAAGTCGTTCTGCCAAATAGGGTTTTCCGAACACAACTGAAACCAATCTGTCGATTAGCTCCTGCGGGTAGTCGATTTCGACATCAATTAACGGCAGGTCCGGGTCGATGCCGTGCTCCGATTCGAGCCAAGCGACCGCCTCTTGATCATCGCCCAAGCCATCGATCAAACCCGCATCAACCGCCATGTTCCCGGTATAGACGCGCCCGTCCGCAAGTTGGCCGGCCGTAGCCAGAGTCATGCCGCGGCGTTCGGAAACCATGCCGACGAACATTTTGTGCACGTCGGTGATAATGGATTGCGCCGCCGCGCGCGCCTCGGGGGTCATGCGCGACAACGGGTTGGGTTGGGCCTTCAGCGGACCGCTCTTGATCGATTCGCTTTCGATGCCGAGTTTTTCCATGAGACCGACAAAATTGGTCGCCTCCATGATCACGCCGATCGATCCGGTGATCGTGGACTCGCGCGCCACCACGTGGTCCGCCGCCAGCGCGGCCATGTAGCCGCCAGACGCGGCGACGCCGTTCATCACGGCGACCACCGGTTTCGCGTCCGAGACTTCTCTCAGAGACCTGTACAGCGCCTCGCTGCCATACGTCGTGCCACCCGGGCTGTCGATCCGAATAAGCAGCGCGGCTGTCTTATCGTCTTCGGCCAAAGCGCGGACCGCCCGATCACGATACGGATCGGAGACGATTAAGCCTTCGACCGTAAGCACCGCGATATGCTTTCCCACCGGGAGCTGCGGGGTACGCGCCACCGCCACCGCGACGACCGCGACGATCGACACCAAGGCAACAACACGCCAAATCGCCAGCCGTCGTTTGAGGCGGCGCCGATCGATCAAGCTGTCAGTGTCAAGCGCCATGAGCGGCCGATGCTGAAAATGCGGGCCTTAATAGCGTCCGACTCTGACGCTTCACCTCACAATAATGACGAGAGCTCAACCGCCGTCACTCTTTATCCGCGGTGTCGCCTTCATCAGCAGGGGGCGTCTCGGCGGCTTCCTCGTCCGGAGTCTCCTCGTCCGTGTCCGCCGTGTCCTCGGCCTTCGCCCGCATGGCCGCGCCAAGAATATCGCCCAGGCTGGCTCCGCTATCGGATGAGCCGTAATCGGCCATCGCCTTTTTCTCTTCGGCGATTTCCAATGCCTTGAGCGAGAGGGTCAGCCGGCGCGAGGATGGATCAATTTGCGTCACCTTGGCGTCGACCTTGTCGCCGACCGCAAACCGGTCGGGCCGTTGATCGCTGCGGTCGCGCGCAAGTTCGGCCTTGCGAACAAAGCCAACCGCTCCGTCATTGATAGTCAGTTCCAGGCCACTGTCGAGGACCGACGTGACGACGCCGGTGATGACCGACCCTCTCTTGATCTCAGCGGTCGCGGAGGCAAACGGATCGTCGGACAATTGCTTGATGCCCAGGCTGATCCGTTCTTTTTCAACGTCAACGTCAAGCACCTTGGCCTTCACCGTTTCGCCCTTGCGGTAGTCTTTCAGGGCCTCTTCGCCGGTGCGGTTCCAGTCGAGGTCGGATAAATGCACCAGACCGTCGATATCGCCGCTCAAACCGACAAATACGCCGAATTCGGTGATGTTCTTGATCTCGCCCTCGATTTCGGTTCCGGCGGTATATTGCTCGGCGAAAACTTCCCACGGATTGCCGACGGTTTGCTTGAGCCCCAGGCTGATCCGCCGTTTTTGCGGATCTACGTCGAGCACCATCACCTCGACTTCCTGACTGGTCGAAACGATTTTGCCCGGATGGACGTTCTTCTTGGTCCAGCTCATCTCCGACACGTGCACCAGCCCTTCGACACCGGGCTCGAGCTCAACGAACGCACCGTAGTCGGTGATGTTGGTAACGCGGCCCTTGAACTTGGTGCCGACCGGATATTTGAGCTCGACACCCTCCCAGGGGTCGGCTTCCAACTGCTTCATGCCAAGGCTGATGCGCTGCGTCTCGGCATTGAAGCGGATCACCTGAACCTTGACGGTCTGGCCGATATTTAGCACCTCGGACGGGTGGTTCACGCGGCGCCAGGCAATGTCGGTCACATGAAGTAGGCCGTCGACCTCGCCGAGATCGACGAAGGCGCCGTAATCGGTGATGTTCTTGACCACGCCTTCGAGGATTTGGCCCTCTGAGAGGCTGGCGACCAGCTCGGCACGAGCTTCGGCGCGGGTTTCCTCCATCACCGCGCGGCGCGAGACGACAATATTGCCGCGCCGACGGTCCATCTTGAGAATCTGAAACGGTTGTTTGGTGTTGAGCAAGGGCGTGATGTCACGCACCGGCCGTACGTCGACTTGGCTGCCGGGAAGGAATGCAACGGCGCCACCAAGGTCGACCGTAAAGCCGCCTTTGACGCGGCCAAATATGATCCCTTCAACCCGGTTGGTGCCTTCAAACGCGGCTTCGAGAACAACCCAAGCCTCTTCGCGTCGCGCGCGCTCGCGGCTCAGCACCGCCTCGCCACGCCGGTTCTCGATCCGTTCGAGAAATACTTCAACCTTGTCGCCGATCGAAAGATCGGCATTTTCGCCCGCGGAGGAGAACTCCTTCAGGGGCACCCGTCCCTCGGACTTAAGCCCGACATCGATCACCGCCGTATCATTGTCGACCGCGATAACGGTCCCTTCGACCACCGATCCCTCTAACTTCTCAGAATTTTCGATCGACTCGTTGAACAGAGCCTCGAAATTTTCGCCGGTTACGGGACCGCCTTCGGCGGCGCTGATGTCACTCATGCTAGTTGTTAACTCCTGATTCAGGCGGGCGCGTCGAAACGCGGTCCCAGCCTATCCGTTGTCGCTTCCTCCAACGGACACGAAACCACCAATGTTCAGGTTTTCGGTTTCGCCCCGTCCGGCAGATGCGCCAAGACATAATTAACCGCCGCCGCGAACGCGGCGTCGGCGTCCAAATTCGTCGTATCCAGCAGAAATGCGTCCGGTGCCGCGGCCAAGGGGGCTACCGCCCGAGCGCGGTCGCGTTTGTCCCGTTCCGCCAACTCCCGCAGGACGGCGGACCTTATACTCTTCGTGCCTTGCTCCCGCAACTCCTTATGGCGGCGTCCGGCGCGCGCTTCCAGGCTGGCGGAGACAAAGATTTTGATGTCGGCGTCGGGCAGGATCACCGTGCCGATATCTCGGCCGTCCAAGACCGCACCGACCGCGCCGCCGGGTGGTTTTTGCGCAAAACGGCGCTGATATTCGACCAGAGCCGCGCGTACCTCGGGATGCGCCGCGACCAGCGACGCCGCGGCCCCGACAGCTTGATCACGCAGTTCCGGCGCCGCCAAGTCCGCCGGGTCGAGGCGTTCTGCCGCGTCCCGCGCGATGTCGGTGTTTTTCGGATCGCCGCCAGATTTGATCACCCGCGCTGCGGTCGCCCGATAAAGCGCCCCGGTGTCGAGGTGCGCGAGGCCGAAATGCTCGGCAATCCGCTTTGCCAGCGTTCCTTTGCCGGCCGCGGCTGGCCCGTCGATCGCAATGATCATAGCTGGCGTTAGGCCTGAACCGATTGGATCGTTGCGCCGAGACCGGCCATCAGGACCGGAAAATCCGGAAAACTAGTGGCGATCATCGACCCGTCGTCCACCATCACCGACTCCTTGGCGGCGAGCCCAAGAACCAAGAACGCCATGGCAATCCGATGATCCATGTGTGTCGATACGCGGCCGCCTCCAGGCGGCGGCGTGCCTCGACCCGAGATTGTCAGGCTGTCGGGCCCTGCCACGACGTCGACGCCATTGGCTTTCAGGCCAGCCTCCATCGCGGCCAAACGGTCACTTTCCTTAACCCTTAACTCGCCGAGCCCGGAAAGAACCGTGGTCCCTTCGGCACACGCCGCGGCGATCGCCAAAATCGGGTATTCGTCGATCATTCGCGGCGCGCGTTCGGCCGGCACGGTCACACCGGTAAGGCCAGAGTGGCGAACCCGAATGTCGGCGACCGGGTCACCGCTTTGGTCGCCGATTTCGTCGACGGAAATGTCGGCGCCCATTTCGCGGAGCGTTTCGAACAAACCGGTGCGCAGCGGGTTAATGCCGACCGCGCGAACGGTGATGTCGGAGTCCGGGGCAATCAGCGCGGCGACAATGGGAAACGCCGCGGATGAGGGGTCGCCCGGAACCTGCAACGCCGTCGGGCTCAATTCCGGCTGGCCGTCCAGCGAAATGGTGCAGCCAGTGTCGGGCGAAGCGGCGGTCGACACGGTGGCGCCAAACAGGCGCAGCATGCGCTCGGTATGATCGCGCGTCGGTTCGGGCTCGATCACAGTGGTCTGCCCAGGCGCGTTCAAGCCGGCCAGCAAGATGGCCGATTTAACCTGCGCCGAGGCCACAGGCAGACGATATTCGATGGGCATTGGGCGGGTGGCGCCGGTTACGGTGATCGGCAGCCGGTCTTCATTGGCGCACTGAAATCCCGCGCCAACGCCGGAAAGTGGTTCGATAATTCGGCGCATCGGTCGGCTACGCAGCGAGGCATCGCCGGTGACAACCGCGCTAAAGGGATGGCTGGCCAATAGGCCAATAATCAATCGCGCCGCGGTTCCGCTATTGCCGAGGTCGAGAACATTTTCCGGCGCGCACAAACCGCCGATGCCGACGCCGTCGATTTGCCATTCGCCGGCGTCGCGTTGCTCGACGCGCGCGCCGAGCATTCGCACGGCCTGCGCGGTGGCAAGCGTATCCGCCGCGCCAAGCAGGCCGCTTACGCTGCTGCGGCCGGCCGCCAACGCGGCAAGCAATAGCGCCCGATGCGAGATCGATTTGTCTCCGGGCACCCGAATGTCCCCGGACAATGCGTTTGATCTGGACGAGCGGAGCGGCGCGGTGGCCACGAAATCAGCCATCAGGGGTTATGCGAGCTCCATGGTGTGGGACGAATGCGGGCACATATGTCTGAATTGGACCACTAGCACGCTTGAAAGTCGGAGGCGAGCCGGTTCGCCACACGGCGCGCGTGAAAATCAACCGCACTGCGGTTTCTCGTCGAAATTGCTTTGACAGCCGGGTGGCGGACATGGCAAAGGCGAGGCCGATATACCCGCAGCCGGGATGGAGACGCGAACGTGACGAAGCACGAGCTGGGGCAGAAGCATTTCTGTACGAATTGTGGCGCGAAATTTTACGACTTAACGCAGAGCCCACCGACTTGTCCGAAATGTGAAACCGTCGTCGAACCGGTGGAACGTCCGCGCCCGACCCGGTCGTCCGCAAAATCCAAGCCGAAGCCGGTAAAGCCGAAGCCGGTTGTCGAGGATGAAACCAAGGTATTGGCCGAAACGGACGACGAAGCGGACACCAACGACGATGACGCCGCGACGGACGACGTGATCGAAGACGTTTCCGAGCTCGGCGAGGACGAGGCCGATATGGCCGGAGTCGTTTCAGGAGACGACGAAACGACTTAATCGTCCGGCGACGTTGCCCGTGCGCAAAGGGTTGGAGGGCGTGGCGATTTCCGCTTGCCGGGTCTGATGCCGGTGACTAGGGTCGCGCACATTGCGGCGCAGCGCGACGTGAAATGGGGCCATAGCTCAGTTGGGAGAGCGCTTGAATGGCATTCAAGAGGTCGGCGGTTCGATTCCGCCTGGCTCCACCATCCCCTAGAGACGCTTAATTCCAGACTCTCGCCGGCTTGGTACCGAAAACGACGGCGCCCGGCGCTAATGTCTGACTTCAGAGTCTTGGTTCTTTCACGCCTGATCTGCGCGTAACAAATTGCACGAAAGCTTCTTCCGGGATCGGTGCGCTAACCAGCAATCCCTGAATCTGGTCGCACCCTAGGTCGCTCAGCAGGTTTGATTGTTGTTTGGTCTCAACCCCCTCTGCCAGCACATGCATCCCAAGGCTATGGCCTAGGTGAATGATCGCGCGGGCGATAGCGGCATCGATCGGGTTGCTGGTGATGTCGCGGACAAAAGATTGGTCGATCTTGAGCTTGCCGACGGGGAAGCGCTTTAAGTAGTTGAGTGATGAATAGCCGGTACCGAAATCATCGATCGACAGCTCAACGCCCAACTCGACTAGACGGTCTAGAGTCGCACCGGAAATAGACGCGTCGGGCATCAATGCTGTTTCGGTGATTTCAAGGCCTAACATGCGGGGCTCGACACCGGCGCCGAGGAGCGAGGTACGAACTTTGTCCAGCAATGATTCGTCATGAAACTGAGCGGCTGACACATTGACCCAAATCGGGACCACCAGCGCGCCGCGCTGCGCCCACCGCGACAATTGTGCACACGTATGGTCCAGCGCCCATTCGCCGATTGCCGTGATCAATCCGGTAGCCTCGGCATGATCGATAAAGGCAGCGGGCGATAGCAAGCCGCGTTCGGGGTGGTTCCAACGCAACAGGGCCTCAGCCCCGACGACAACGCCGTCACTGAGGCGGACCTTGGGCTGGTAATGCAGCACGAGTTCGTCGGTGACCAGGGCGCGCCGCAGACCTTCGGCAACTTCCAAACGCTCCTGGGCTCGCCGGCCAAGATCGCTGGCGTAAAAAGAAATTCTTCCGCCGGCCAAGGCCTTGGCCCGGTAGAGAGCAAGGTCGGCGTTCTTGAGCAGGCCGTCAATGTCGAGCGAATCGTCGGGGAACATGGTCATCCCGATGCTCGCCCCGGTGTGAACCGGCTGCCCGTCGATCCGCACCGGCTCAGACAGCGAATCGAGCGCTCTGCGCGCCAATGCGCTTGCCTGATCGGTGCCGGTGACCAGCGGTTGAACCACGGCGAACTCGTCACCGCCGAGGCGCGCCACGGTGTCGCTGGCGCGGGCGCACCGGCGTAGGCGCGCGGCGATTTCGATGAGCAGTTGGTCGCCGGCGCTGTGACCGAGATTGTCGTTGATGTGTTTGAATCGATCGAGATCGAGCATCAGCACCGCGACCTTGCGCTCGGCGCGCGCCGCCTGGGCGATGGCTTGCTCGAGCCGATCCTTGAACAAGGTGCGGTTGGGCAACCCGGTCAAGGCATCGTGGTGCGCCAGAAAATGCACCCTTTGTTCAGCCCGTTTGCGTTCGGTTATATCGGTGCCGATGCTAATCGTGCCGCCGTCCGGCAACGTATGTTCGTTGAGCAGTAACCACTGGCCGTCTTGGCGCGCGATCTCGACCGGCCCCGCGGCGGCCGCGTGCTGATCCAGGCGTTCGGTCAACCAGGTGTCTTCTTGTCCGAGGGCCTCCGGAAACAGGCCCGCCGCCATCGCAGCCTGCAAGTACGATCGGTACTCGACACCATTTCGCCAAGCCTCGGCGACAGCGGCTTCAAGCGACTGACTAGCCTTATTGGCGAATATCAGGCGGTCTTCCGCGTCAAACAGGGCGATCGATTCAGACGCGCTTTCAAACGCCGCGGCAAGTCGCGCCCGCGCGCTCTCGGCGTCGGCCTCGGCACTCTTCCGCGCGGTAAGGTCACGACCGATTATCAGGGTGAAGTGGCGGCCATCGTCTTCGAAATCCGCCGTCCGCATCTCCAGCCACAAGTGTCGTCCATCGGTGGAGCGAAAGCGCCCGATCTTCGCGGCCTCTGTTTCGAATTCTTCAGCCGGCCACGGCGGCTCCGCGCCGCCTTCGTCGTCTGGATCGAGGAGCGTGTCGAACGGAACCCCAATTAAGTTATCAGCCGAATCGGCACCCAGCAGGCGGGCGCCAGCTTGATTGACAAACATCACGCGCTCGCCGCCAAGCACAAACACGGCGTCGCCCGACAATTCGATTAAGGTGCGAAAGCGATCCTCACTGGCGTACAGCCGTACCGCGCCACGCCGATCTTCGGTGATATCCCGCAATTGGGTGAGCGTGTAGCCGGCGCCAATATGCGCCTCCTTGACTCGGACCCAACGTTGTCGGGAAAGCTCAACCTCGAACGCGTCGCCAGGGGCCCGATGCAGCGCCAGCCGACGCTTTAGCCATTCGGTGGACGCGCCATTCGGTGGCACCACAAGCCCGGCCTCGATAGACCGGTAAACCAACCCCTCAAACCGTGCGCCGTGGCGCACCGGTTCGCCGAGTTCGTTCAGCAGATCCGCGAACCGGTCGTTGAACCGGACCAAGCGGTCGTCGCGGTCCCAGATCGCGATCGCCGTATCCAGATTGTCCAGCAGTGATTGTTCGCGGAACACCGCCTCGTCGTCGGCGGTGCCCGGAGGATGCGAAGAGAGGGGAGGCACGCTTGGCTCGATCCTTGGTTTGCGCTCGACCGTCGGCGCCATCCTACCAGTGATAACGGATTCTCACAGATCTGACCGTGATTTGTCGCACCCAAGCCGCGCGTATGCGTCAAATCCCCTGGGTTTCCGCGGCGGTCGCACTAGTTTCACTCTGTCAGCCGGGCATGGATTCAGGAAGCCCGGCGCGTCACGGTAAGGCCCACGACGATGTCCCTCAAGTTCCGCATCGCGGCGATTATTTTCGTCCTCGAAACGATCGTGCTGATCGGCGTGTTAATGAACACGTTAACTTCACTTGACCAGGCGCGGGCCCGGTTTGCCGCCAACGAAAAAGTGGTACTGACCAATACTGCCGAGGTCGCGGTCGCCGCACTCGAAGCCGGTAATTTCTACCAACTCCAGGCTCATCTGGATGAGCTCAGCCGGGCGCCGCAGGTCGTGTCGGTCTGGCTTGTCGATGCGGCTGGATTGGCATTGGCGAGTAGCGAATCGGGTTCGGTGGGCAGCGTTGCACCGAGCTTCGCCCCGGTTGGCGGCCGACATTGGCTTCAACAGAATGTGGCCGTGTCCGGCTTGTCCGGCACGCTGGCCATTGAGTTTTCGTCGCGTTTGCAGGATGCCACGGTCGATCAAATCGGTGATGTCGGGATCATTACCGCCGCCGCCGGTATGGCGTTCGTGGCCATTGTGGGCCTCATGGTCGGCCAGATGCTCACCCGAAGGCTGGAGCGTCTCAGCGCCACGGCAGACCAAATCGCGCGTGGCGACATCACGGTTAGCGCAGGCGTCGCCGGCGGCGACGATGTCGGGCGCGTCGCAGAATCCCTGAATCTGGTGCTCAAAAAGGTTCGCGAGAGCGAACGGCGATTTATGGATTTCTCGACGGCCGCGTCTGACTGGTTTTGGGAAACCGACGACACGCTGCGTTTAAAATGGGTGTCCGAGAGCCATGCGACGCTGTTTGGCGTCTCGGAGCAGAGTTTTCTCGGCAAAACGAGCTATGAAATTGCTGACGCCGATCTTACCGATGAGCGCTGGCGCGCCCACGTGCGAACGCTTTCGGCGCACGAGCCGTTTAAGGGTTTCGCCTATGAAGTTTGCGATGGCAACGGAGACCTGCGGCTGATCGAGGAAAGCGGTAAGCCCATTCTCGACGAGGACGGCCGGTTCGTTGGATACCGCGGTGTTGGTCGAGATCTCACCGCGAGCCGCGCGGCGGAGAACGATTTACGTACGGCGCAGGAGCGTCTGGCGGGTGCGGTCGACAGCTTGAGCGATTGTTTCGCTTTATACGATGCCGATGACCGACTGGTGCTTTGCAACCGCGCGCTTCGCCAGCTTTACGCGCCGGTTGCCGACGCCTTGCGTCCGGGCGCGCGGTTCGAAACCTTTATGCGCGAAGCAATTGGTTCGGGGCTCTTCTCCAAGGGAAGGAGCAGCCCAGACGTCTTTCTGCAACGTCGGTTGTCGCGGCATAAGAATCCGTCAGGGGCGTTTGAGGTCGAGCACGCCGACGGTCGTTGGTTCCAGGTCAGTGAACAACGTTTGCCGGAAGGTGGTTGCATCAGCATTGCGACCGAAATCACCGAACGCAAGGAAGCCGAGCGCCGAATCGATTTTCTCGCCCATCATGACGGACTGACCGAGCTACCCAATCGGGCGCTATTCCACGACCGCCTTGCGATGAGTTTGGCGCAAGCGAACCGAGGTCGAAGTCAAGTTGCTGTCCTATTGATCAACATCGACAATTTTCGACATGTCAACGATTCACGTGGTCCTTCGGTTGGGGATCTTTTGCTCAAAGAGATCGCGCGGCGTCTAATTGAGTGCGGTCGGACCGCCGATACCGTGGCGCGCCTTGATGGCGACGAATTCGCTATCATACAAGGTCCATTGGAGTCGGCTGATGAGGCGGCGATTCTCGCGGAACAGGTGATTGCCAGCATTTCGGAACCGATAAATATTGACAATGAGAAAATCATTGTTGATGCAAGTGTTGGCGTTACACTTTATCCAGCCGACGCGGCCGATATGACTCAGTTGGTGAAGAACGCTGATATCGCGCTCAGTCGTGCGAAAGAAAGAATGCGTGGGTCGTACGAATTCTATGCCGACGAATTAGGCCAACAGGCGCGGCATCGGATTGAGCTAGCGGCCGGTATTCGCGACGCGATCGACAAGGATCAGTTTTTCTTACAATACCAACCGAAGATCTCGTTGGTTGACGGCGGGATTGTCGGGGCCGAGGCGTTGGTTCGCTGGCGCCACCCGGAGCGAGGCATCATTTCGCCCGCCGATTTTGTGGCGGCGGCGGAGTCGAGCCCGCTGATTCTCGACATCGGCGAATGGGTCGCTGAACGAGCTTGCCGGCAAATCGCGACCTGGATTGACGCTGGTGTGCCGGTTGTCCCGGTTGCGATCAATGCGTCCGGCGCGCAGTTTCATGATGACCAATTCCTGGCGCGTCTGAACGGTGCGGTCGCCGCGTGTGGCATCGATCCGTCATTGATCGAAATCGAAATTACCGAGACCGCGCTGATGAACGAAGAAGACGCGGCGGTGCAAACGATGACCAAGTTGGTCGAGCGTGGCCATAGCCTCTCGATCGATGATTTCGGCACCGGCTATTCTTCATTGGCGTATTTGAGCCGCTTCCCGGTCGGCAAACTGAAGATCGACCAAGCTTTCATCCGCGGTTTGCCGGATGCCGAAGAGCAAGCGGAGATCGTGCGGGCTGTCGTGCGCTTGGGCCACGGGCTCAACATGAAAGTGCTCGCGGAAGGTGTCGAGACCAAGGAGCAGGACGCGTTCCTGCAATCGATCGACTGCGACGAAGCGCAAGGATATCTCTTCGGTCGACCGCTCGATGCCGATGATTTTGCACCGTTGCTGACGGCGCCGGCGAAACGCGAGCCCGCGCCGGTCTGAGCCTGCTAATCTCGGGTTGACCGTCCGCCGCCACCTGCGCGACGGTGCGCGGCATGTGCGGTCGCTACAGTCTTACAACGCCTGCCGAAGCCCTCGAGAATCTATTTGGCGTAGGACCGCTGGATAATTTCCTGCCGCGTTACAATATCGCCCCGAGTCAGACCGCGCCGGTGGTCCGCGTCGATGAGGGCGGCGAGCGACATTGGGCTCCGTTGCGTTGGGGCTTGATACCCAGTTGGGCAAAGGACCCGTCGATCGGCAATCGCATGATCAATGCGCGCGCCGAGACCGCGGCGGAAAAGCCGTCCTTCCGGGCGGCGCTTCGCCGCCGCCGGTGCCTCGTGCCGGCCGATGGATTCTACGAATGGAAAAAAGTTGGCGGCCAAAGCCAACCAACTCGGATAGAGCTGGCGTCAAGCGGACCAATGGCTTTCGCGGGGCTTTGGGAACACTGGCGAGGCGATGGCGGCCAGACCATCGAAACCTTCACCATTCTGACAACCGAGGCCAATCGCGACCTGGCGGCGATCCACCACCGCATGCCGGTGATATTGGCGCCGGAGCACTATGAGGTTTGGCTCAAAATCGGTGCGGGCGACGTCGATTTATTGCGCCCGATGATGGGTCCCTACGAGGCTGAGCGGCTGATCGCACGCCCGGTTAGTCGCCATGTGAACAATCCGCGTAACGACGACCCTGGGTGCCTGGAACCCGCTGGTCTACTTTGACTTGAAGCAGCGCTTGGAACTACCGGTGCCGGCCTTCACAAGGCCGCTTGCGCCGATTCAGTATTCGAGCCCGAACTGACGCGTCGGCGCTTCGGCAAGTTGCTGTTCCACCATCGACTTCACTTTTGCGCCGTGATCCGCCATGTGCGGATTGTTCGAAAGGAATGTGTCGACCAGGGTGAATACCTGAGGTTTGGCGTCGGGATGGTTGCGCAGCAGACGCACGGCGTCGTCGATCATAATGCCGCGTTCGCGTTCGTTGAATTCGGAGATCGCCCGCAGCATCAGCTTTGTCCCGCTGATCTCAGGCCGGGTTTTTGAATCGTAGTTCAGGCGATAGCGTTCGTTAAATCGATCCCGGGCTTCTTCGAGTGGGGTCAGCACCTGGCTGGTTTCGCCGGTCGGGCCTTCGAGAAGGGCGGATAGGCCAAATTTTTCGATCCGCTCGCCCGGCGTGGCCAAATACAGGCCCACTAATACGACAAACAGCACCACAGCCAGACCGGAGCCAGCCAGGATTGCCGTGCGGCTCCAGGCCGCCGGCTTCGGTCTAGCCCGGCCATGTGTCGTCATAGTCATGTAACCTTGATATGCGTCTTCCGCGAACGAAGCCTAGTCCGAACCGGTTAACGACCGGTTAGGGCACCGCCATCCAGCTTGTTCGCGAATTCCGGATAAGTGCCGGAAACGACGTCACGCACCGGCCCCCGGATCAAGTCCAGTATCTCCGCGCTGGGCTCCGGCGTCGTGGGCGTCTCGCCGTCGCGGTCGAACTCGAAGCCTGTATTCTCGATAATGTCGTCGAGTTTCGATCCGGGATGGGTGGACTCCAACCGGAATCGTCCGGCAGCCCGATCAAATGCGAAAACCGCGCGCCCGGTGACCAACGCGGTTGGGCCGCCAGGGCGATAGACATCGGGCGGGCTTACGCCCGGCGCACTCACAAAGTCCACCTTCGGAACAAGCACACGTTTGCTGTGCTCTTCGCGAAACAGGATCACATTCGGCACGACGTAATAGAGATACCCGGAACCGAAAGAGCCGGGAAACCGCATGTCGCTCTTCGGATACGATCCGGTGCCGACCAGATTGATGTTGGCCTGACCGTCAATCTGCCCGCCGCTCAGAAAGAATACGTCGACCCGCCCGCGACCCGCGGCATCGAACAATTCGCGGCCGCCGTCGCTGAATCGGTAGTGGTTGGCACTGCCGAGCACCGTGGCGCGGACGCGGCCCGCCGACTGATGTTCCGCCAACAGGACCGCCGCGGCGGGAATCGGAGAGATCGCGCCGGCGACGAAATGACCGGAATCGGGCAGGCGCCGCGCGATTGTGGCGATCAAGAACTCGGATTTGTTGGCCGGTCGGCTGTTTGCCGCCTGCCGCGCGGGCGCGGCCATGCTTATTCCGCCGCGAGCGGCGGTTCTACCGCAACGAAGCGATCGAGATAACGGTCGAACCCGGCTTGGGTCCGCGCGTCGCGGGCATAGGCGGTCATGTGCTCCGAGTCGGGGCCGTAGCGGTCGGCGAAGCCCAGCGGCCACGCGCCCATCGGGCAACGCGAGACCGCGTCGACATAGAGCGCGGGCAGGGTGCCGGGGGAGGTTTCCGGATTGTCCATTAGATTGCCGTCGACAAGGTCTTCGACCGTCACCAGCACCTTGCGTGCGGCGCGTGCCATGGACATCGCCTCGCGCCGAGCGCCGATCCACACATTGCCTTCGCTGTCGGCCTGCGCCGCATGGATCAGGGCAATGTCTGGGACGATCGCGGGCAGCAGGACAATCGGATCGTGCTCGGTCTTGGCGTATGGATTGTCGATCACCACCCAGTCAGGGCGCTCGCGCAGCAAATCCGACCCGATCAAGCCGCGCAGAGGCATGAACGGTGAGCCCTTTTCCGCCGCCTGCAGAGCCCCGTGGATGGCCGGGCAGGTTGAATCGCGGATGACGAGGGCACCGGTTTGTGCTGCTTCGCGAAAGCGTGGCGCGCCGCCAAATTCGCCGAGCGTGACGGCAGCCGTCTCGATCTTGGATACTCGGCCGGCACCGATTAGAAGGTCCGCTTGGAGGCCACTGGTTGGGCCGCCGATAAGGGTTAGGTCTCGGGTGCCGAGGCGGATCAGCGCACGCGTGGCGGCCATCGGTACGCCGTTGGCGTCGCTGGGCGATACGATGCTCGCCCCGTCTGGCACCATCGCGACTAAGGCGTCGATATCGAGTGTCTTGGACCGACCTGTCATCAGGATCCTCCAGCATCGCCAGTGCTAGCATCCGTACCGTACAAACGTAATCGCCCGTCGGTCTTGATGCAAATCGGTACAAGACTGCCGAAAACGTGTAATCCTACATTGCGGATCGGCGGCCACCTTAGGGGTCTTTACATAGACCAACCCGGTGGGTTGGCTACGTCATAAGCCATTGCGGCACCGAAGGTTTGGGCGCAGATCAGGGTTGCGCGGAACGGCGTTCACATCAATGGTGCGCAAGCCCATACTTAATGCATCGCAACATAATAAGCGGCGTTGCGCGCTATAGTCCCGCCCCGTCGCGAGAAACGAAGCAATTTTATGAAATTACGGACCACCCTGTTCGGATCGGCCCTAATCGCCGCTTTGGTGGGCGGTGGCGCATACGGCGTCAATTGGTGGGAAATCCGCCAGCTCGTGATCACCACGGACAACGCCTACGTCCATAGCAACGTCACGGCGATCAGTACCCGGGTCGACGGTTACTTAGAGGCCGTGCACGTGCGCGCAAATCAGCGGGTGCGTGAGGGTGATCCACTGGTGACGGTTCAGGCGGATCAATTCGAGGCGCAGGTCGATGCCGCCCGCGCCGAACTGCGTGCGGCGGAAGCGGATGTTGAGATTGGTCGGGCTTCGGTGACGAACGCGCGGGCCAGACGGCACTTGCAGGATTCGCTGGTAGAGCAAGCCGAGGCGCGCCTGCAGGCGGCCCAGGCGCAAGCTGAACAATCCGTGCGTGAGGTCGAGCGCTATAAGCGGCTGCTCGAGGCTGGTACCGGCAGGCGGCAGAAGTTCGAGGAAGTCGCCACCGACGAGCTGATAATGCGGGCGGACGTGGCGCGGGCCAAGGCGGAGCTTCGCGCCGCGCGTGATGAAGGTCCGGTGATCGACAGCGAGGTTTTCCGCCTTGAGACCGAGATCCAGCGGTTGCAAGCCAAGGTGGCGCAGGCGCGCTCGGTGCTCGACAAGGCTGAGATCGCGCTATCCGATACCTTGGTAGTGGCGCCGATCGACGGCAATGTCGGCAATTTGCGCGTGGAACCGGGCATGTACATGGAGGCCGGTTGGCCGATGATGTCGGTGGTGCCGCTGCATCGCACCTGGGTGGTGGCGAATTTCAAGGAAACCCAGTTGGAGCGCTTGCGGGTCGGCCAAGAGGCACGGGTCGAAATCGATGCTTTCCCCGACACCACGATTACCGGGCGAATTCAAAGCTTGGCGCCTGCCAGCGCGGCCCAATTCAGCCTTCTGCCGTCACAGAACTCGACCGGCAATTTCGTTAAGGTGGTGCAGCGGATTCCAGTAAAGATCACTTACGATCTTCCAGAAGCGCTGGTGGATCGTTTGGTGCCCGGCATGTCGGTGGTGGTGTCGATCGACAGTCGCTCGGCGCCGCATGGAGCCGCGCTCGCCGACGCTAGTGCCGCCAGCAACTAAATCACTTTCTCACGTTGGCTTACGGTCGAAGACGCTCGGCTGAGCGTTTGGCGTTAGCGCTGCCGACTTGCCAAAACAAAACCGCCGGCTCCATCGGAGCCGGCGGTTTGTAACTGAGTACTGCGTAAGACCTAGAGGTCGGCGCAGGCGTAGCAGTTGATCTCGAGACCCACCGCAACCTCAACAATCACTGGCTTCGTCCACATAGCGCATCTCCAATTGTCAGGCCCAAAACGACCAATACGGGTTCACCACCAAATTCCGTCGAACCGTCTCTACGTACTAAGCTCGGTTCCACATCTTGGAACCTACAGCCTTGGTTGTCGTTGACCCACCTATAGACGTTATTGAGAATTCTTATTTCGCGGTTTTTGGCTTGAATCAAGGCCTACGAGCCGGTCAGAGAGCCTTCAAAAGCGGCGGAATCGGATCGATTTTCGGCAGCCGAATTTGCTCTCCGGCCGCCTCAAGAACCGCGATAAAGGTCGCAAACGGCTCGGCGCGAACATATTGCGACGGCATCATGGCGACAATTTCGCGGTCCGGCAGAGTGGTCCGGTACAGGTTTACGTCGAACGTGCTGCCCGGACCGATCGCGGCGGTCAGCGCGGGAAGCACCGCGACGCCCAGACCTTCTTGCACCATCGACAAGGCGACCTCGTAGGTTCGCGACTGGGCGGCCACGCGGTAATGGGGCAGCACGTGCTGGTACCATTCCTCAATGCGCTTCTTGTGCTGATTGCCGAAATTGAACTGGATGGTGCTGTTGATGACGGCGCGATCGGCAGGTGCCAGATCGCGTTCCACGTCTTCGACCCCGGTTAGGTCGATGGATTTCGGGACGGCGAGGACGTAGGGGTCGGAGCAGATCGTGGTTTGGTGAAACGAGGTGCCCGATGCGGCTGCGGAATCGGTCGCCAGCATCGCCACGTTGAGCCGCCGGCCGTACAGCAGATCGACCGCCTCCGCCGGCGGGGTCTCGTGGATGTCGAGCTCAAGTTCCGGGAATTTGACGCGCAGCAGACGCATCGCCTCCGGCAACACGTTGCGAGCAATCGAGCTCAACGCGCCGACCGCGATCACACCCCGCGTGCCAGCGGCAAATTCCTCGAGCCCCACCAGCGCTTCCTCGACACTGGATAGGATCAACTCGGCCTTGCGCAACAGGAACGCTCCCGCATCGGTGAGCGCCATTTCATTGCGATTGCGGTCGAATAATTGAGCGCCGACTTCTTCTTCGAGCTTCGAAATTTGTTGAGACAAGGACGGTTGGGCCAGATCCAGAAGCTTGCTCGCCTTGGTAAACGAGCGCGCCTGGGCCACCGCCCAGAAAATCCGGAGTTGATGCAAGGTCACCGCGCTCGGTTTGGTCACCATGCGTGGCGGCAAGGAATCGGCAACGGCTGCGCTGCTTTTCGCCATGCGCTTATTCTCCCCTCATGATCCCCCAACCTAACGCACGAATTATCCGACACCGCGCGCTGGCGGCGAGCCTAGGTAAAGCAATGAGCGGGTTCAACCAATAGAGACTATGCGTCGCCTTACGTCAGCTCAACGGCCGCACAACCGCCCTTAGTAAGTGGGGTCGAGGTGCAGATATTCGTAGCGGTCGGACGATTTGACCACGACCTTGCGCAGTCCATTGTCGGTCTGCAGCGTTAGAGGCACCTCGACACCGGCGTCTCCGAGGGCCCACACTTTGCGGAAAAGGTCCGCCATGTCATAGACTTCCTGGTCGGACACTTTGGTAATTATGTCGCCTTCCGTGACCCCGGCCGTTGCGCCCGGTCCCTCCGGGATAACCGATACCACAACCACGTGATCGCCCATTTCGCGCGTGAACAGCCCCATCCAAGGCCGCGGTTCGCCGGCCGCGCGACCGCCCTCGAGCAAGTCGCCAAGGATCGGTTTCAGTAGGTTGATGGGCACGAACATGTTGCCGGGCAGGGTGCGCGAGTCTGGCGCGGTGTCCTCGATAAACAGCGATCCGATCCCGAGCAATCGCCCGTCAGCTCCAACCATCGCGGCGCCGGCCCATTCCGGGTGCGGTGGCGCCGTGAAAATCGCTTTTTCAAGTAGGTATTCCCAATAGCCGGCAAACGTGTCGCGCACCACAACGAATGCGCCGAGCGCCGCCGCGGGGCCGCCGTGCGCCAGGACCAGCACCTGGTCGGTTGCGGTCACCGCATCTGAGTCGCCAAGACGGAGGGGAGTAGCGCTAATTGGTTCCATGGCGCGCACCAATCCAAAGCCGGTATCGTAGTCATAGGCCAGAATTTCCGCCGAGACGCGTTTTCCGTCGGCGTCGGTCACCGTCGCCGACATTGCCTCGAGGATGATGTAACCGATGGTCAGTACGAGCCCGTTGCCATCGATTACCACGCCGTTGGCTGACCGTTCGGTGCCAAGAAAGTTGGCGGTGCGGGCGTCCGACGGAATTTCGGCGTCAATGCGCACCACAGCGCGAAGAACGTCCTCGGCCGCCGAGGACTCGGTCGCCGAGTCCTGGGCCGCAGCGTACGAAGCTCCGCCGACCAGCCCGACGGTCAGCAGGCCAAGAAAAGTCACAGTGCGCCCAAACATAAGCCACTCCAATATTTTTGTGCATTGAGCCTATCTGATGGGTTCCCGTGGCACCAGGGCGCCGGTTGAACCGGCATAAGCGCACCGTTTAAGGTAATTCGGCTGGCTTGGCGTTGTCGCCCGGTCACGTTGCATCATAAGCAGTGACCGGACAAACGGTTACGGGAGCGTCCATGGAAGCGATCACCGGCCAGGCGGCATTTCGGGTTGGCCATGCCGCCGGGCGCGATTGGCGCGCGAGTGCCGCAGCCTGTGCGGAGCAACTTGGGCCTGACCATACCGAGCACACCCTCGGGCTCGCTTATGCCAGCGACCATTGGGCTGGCGATCTTGATGACATTGTCGAGTTCTTGCGCGCGCGCACCGGCATTCGTCGATGGACCGGGGCCACCGGGCACGGAGTGATCGCCGGCGACCGGGAATTTTTTGGTGAGCCAGCACTTGTCGCCATGGCGGCACCGTTACCACCAGACTCTTTCGCGCCGATCGGGGCCGCGCTGCCGCCGGGCATGCCGTTCGGCATCGTGCACGGCGACGCGCGCGCCGGAGACCTCGACGCGGTTATCGCCGAAGCCGCGCGGGGCGACGGCTATCTTGTAGGGGGGGTGGTGCTACCCGACGGCGGAAGGATCGGCGTTGCGCGCAACGAAGGTGTGACACTGACTGGCATGGCCTTCGCGCCCGACGTCGCCGTGGCCACCGGCCTCAGCCAAGGTTGCTCGCCAATCGGTCCAATTCATGAGGTGACTAACTGTTCGGACTATGTGGTGGCATCGCTGAACGGCCGACCAGCGCTCGACGTGTTCAAGGAAGAGGTGGGCGAGGTGCTGGCGCGCCGGCTTGACCGCGCGGCGGGCTATATATTCGCGGCGCTCCCGGTTTCCGGTTCGGACACGGGTGACTACCTGGTCCGCAATCTGCTCGGCTTCGACACCGAGCATGGGATGATCGGCGTCGGCGCGGAGTTTCAGCGCGGTGACCGCTTGATGTTTTGCAGGCGCGATCGCGCCACCGCGGTCAAGGACCTCGACCGCATGACCGCGGTGCTCAAGAAACGTCTCGACGGGCCACCACGTGGCGCCCTCTATGTGTCGTGCCTGGCGCGTGGTCCCAACCTGTTCGGATCCAACTCGGAAGAAGTGAAGCAGGTGCAAAAGGCGCTCGGTCCGGTGCCCTTGGTCGGGTTTTTCGCCAATGGCGAAATCTGCCACGACCGACTTTACACTTACACTGGTGTGCTCACGCTATTTCTTTAGCATAACACCTATTGCAATAACAGATGTCTTAGGGAATCAATACGGCTGCGCCCTGCAGTCGGCCGTCGCGCAAGTCGCCAAGCGCGCGATTGGCGTCGGCCAGTCGATATGGCCGCACCGTGGTGTGTACGGGAACTTTTGGCGCCAAGGCGAGAAACTCCTCGCCGTCTCGCCGGGTCAGGTTGGCGACCGACACCACTTCGCGCTCGCCCCATAGAATCTCATAAGGGAAACTCGGAATATCGCTCATGTGGATGCCGGCGCAGACGACGCGGCCGCCCGGTTTGAGCGCGCGTAAGGCGGTTGGGACCAGTACGCCGACTGGCGCGAATATGATCGCGGCATCGAGCGGTTCGGGCGCGGCTTCATCGGATGCGCCGGCCCATACTGCGCCGAGCGTGCGTGCGAAATCCTGCGCCTCATTGTCGCCGGCTCGGGTGAAGGCGTAGACCTCACGGCCCTGGTGGCGTGCAACTTGGATGGCGATATGTGCGGCGGCGCCAAAGCCGTATAGGCCGAGGCGGCGTCCGTCGCCCGCCTTGACCAAGGCGCGATAGCCGATCAGCCCAGCGCACAACAGAGGCGCCGCCTCGGCGTCGGTCATCGCGTCCGGTAGCGAGAAGCAATAGCGCTGGTCCACCACAGCGTAGTCGGCATAGCCGCCGTCGATTTGATAGCCGGTGAATCGCGCGTCGGCGCACAGATTTTCGCGCCCGTCGCGGCACGCCTCGCATGTGCCGCAGGTGAAGCCGAGCCACGGAATGCCGACTCGCTCGCCGTCACGGAATCGCTCAACGCCCGCACCGACCGCGGCGACCCGGCCAACCACCTCATGCCCCGGGATGATCGGCAGTTTGGGCTCGGTCAATTCGCCGTCGACCACGTGCAGGTCGGTGCGGCACACGCCACAGGCGGCGATCTTGACTAGGACCTGTCCCGGCCCCGGCTTGGGGCGCGGAAGGGCGCGGCGCATCAGCTTCATGCCCGGCCTGTCGAGCACCATTGCGTGCATGATCGGACTTGCCATGATTTGAGCTTACGATGGCTGCCGGCCGCGCGGAATCGTAATATTCGCTCACCGCATTCTTTTGAGGGGACCAGCCATTGAACATTGCCTTGACAGCTTTTGTGATCCTCGCTTTTGGTGCGAGCGCCTGGGCGGCCGACGCCGAGCGCATCAGTGCTGTTAAGGCGGCGCTTGACAGCGGGAAATCTGTTTCGTGTCGCGGCTGCGACTTGAGCGGCGCAAATCTGAGCCTCGCGGATCTCTCTGGCGCCAACCTCGAGAACGCGAACCTGGCGAATGCCGATCTGTCCGGTGCAAACTTGGTCGGCGCGAACCTTGCCGGAAGCAATTTGATTGGCGCCAATTTGATCTCCGCCGACCTCAGTGAGGCCGATCTTAGCGACGCTAATCTGACCCGCGCATTCATCCGCGCCACACGTTTCTGCGCTACCTTGATGCCGGACGGCCGGCGAGATGATTCAGGCTGTTGATACGTTGTCGCCGCCGTCGCTCGCGGGTCAACTCACTTCGGATCGGAATTCCTCGAACTTGCCGTTCGCGGCGCGCGGTAAGTCGTCGTGATAGACGATTTCGACGTTGAAGGGGTAGCCGAATTTGTCGAGCATAAAGCGGCGCATGACCTGCTCCTCATCCTCGCTCAAGGGGCGCGGCATGACCAGCCGCAGCTCAAGTTCCTCGAGCGTTTTCTGCACCAATTGAAACTGGCGGATCGGCGCAATCTGATCGAAGCCACCGACGCGGATTTCCGGAAACCGTTTGGTGCCGTCCGGATAGACTAGCAAGTTGCGTTCACGGCCGAGCACGCGGACGAGCACGGGCAGACCGCGACCGCAAACGCACGCCTCGCCGACTGTGGCGTAATCGCCGATCTCGTAGCGAATTAGCGGGGTGGCGAAATTTTGAAGCGCGGTGAGAACCACGCGGCCAGTCTCATTGGGGCCGCAAGGCTCGCCAATATCGTTTAGCACTTCGACGAGCACACCTTCGGCTTGGACGTGTAGATTGGTCGTCTCCGGGCATTGGTGGGCGATGGTGCCGATCTCGGTCGCGCTGTAGTTTTCGATCACCGGCACATTCCATGTCTGGCTAATAGTTTCGCGCACCGCGGGATCAAGCGCCTCGCCAAACGTGCGCGCCTCGCGCAAGGAAGCGGGTTTAAGGCCGATTTCTTTTGAATGCTCGACCAGACCGAGCAAAGTGTAGGGGTGGGTCTGGAGATAGGCAGGATCTTCTTTGATCAGTTGCTTGAATATCTCGTCGATAGACAATGCGATGTCGATGCGCACCGACGGTCCGCTTCCCGGCAGCGACGACCAGCGCCGCCGCCTCCGCGCTCTGGCACCCGTGAACGCAGTTCGCACATCAACATTCTTGGCGGCAAGGTCGCGCTTGTGCCACAGGTGCCCGCGCATGGTGAAGGCGCTCAAATATATCGATGCGACGCCGGTGCCACGGACCTCGATCGGACGCCCGGTAGACCCCGATGAGCGCACCGGGAACATCTGCCCATGCGACGCCGGCAGCGCCTGCGCCACCAGGTCATTTCCGGCGGTCTGAATATCCGACCGGGTCATGATCGGCAGAGTGCGGAACGCGTCCATCGTCAACCTGTTCGGTGACAGTTTGTCGACAAATGCCGAGAGTCGCTCGCGATGAAACCGCACCTGCGTCACTGCGTGGCGGATCAACCCTTCGATTTGTTTGAGCTGATGCGCCGCGAGCCGACCTTCACTCCAACGCTCGGTTTGGTTCAACTGCCACATCAGCGCCAATGCTTGCGCATCCGCAGGGCTGGCCATCGGCGGCCATACAAGCCCACTCGAGCCGCGTCCCGACCTGGCCCGAACTCTGACCGGGCTAGGTGCCGGCCGTGCGCCATTGCGTGTGCCGTTACTGCCGTTCGTTTTAATCGTCCGCTCCTTCATCGCCGACCACCTAATAACGCAGTGCACGTTTTGCCGCGATTGGCCTCTCCTTACAATGTGGGTTCTCTCAAGCGCCCGCGTTGGCGCGCGGCATCGGCTAAATCGCTGTTAACGCGCCAAAGTGTGACCGCGGTCACACTCGCACCGCGACCCCGCGCAGTCGCATGCAATGCAAGGGAAAAACCGTGATTCGGGGCGAATCTGCTGACGGTGGGCTATTCAATAGCGGATTTGTTGTCTCCACGACCGCTACGACCGGCCTAAATGCTCTTGCCGGGACTGGGCAACAGCATGGGGTCTGCGAATCAATGGCAGACATTAGTTTCGAGAACGGTGGTGCGGTAGTGCGCATTCGCCCGCTAAGCGACGGCGGACGCGCGTGGATCGAACGCTATGTCGATTACCAATCGGAGGTCGAGGGCGCGGTTGTTGTCGAAGCCCGTGCCGCTGACGAGGTCGCTAGTGCGGCCCGCCAGGACGGCTTGCAAGTCGACTATCCGAGCCGCTAGCGCCCGACCCCGTCCGGTTATTCGGTTGCCGCGCGCGTAGCGCGGCGGCGAAGCGGCGCCAATGCGCCGGGTCGCCGGCACCCGGGGTTACCTCAAATCATTGCACCCAGCGTCATACACGCCTATTTTTTGATGCGAATTGGCTAAGGCCCACAGGAGGACATTATGTCCCATTCGCAGAATCGTGTTCGCGTCGGCCGTACGATCCTGGGCGCCCTTGTGCTCGGTCTGTTCACATTTATTGGCGATGGTGCGCAAGCCGGAATTGCGATTATTGAATTTGCGCCGCCGGGTGCCGGTCAGCCAAATCACCTATTCGTTCCAGCCCAAACCACGGTCGATCAAATGTCGCCTGGCATGGCGAATGCTTATGTCAGGGGCATACAGGAAGAGCTGGCCATCCACGGCTACCGGCCGGGCGGGGTCGATGGTCTGGCCGGTGCGCGGACCGTGCGCGCCATCCGCGCCTATCAGCGTGACGCCGGTTTACCGGTCAATGGTCTGGCCACCAAGGAATTGCTCGATCATCTGAAATTCTCTTTGCCGAAGGTCTACGCGAATCCCAGCCGATCGGGAGCGTCACGGGCGTTGATCACCGAGGTCCAACAGCAGCTATCTGCGCGCGGCTACTATCAGAGCTCGATCGACGGCGTGGTTGGCCCGGCTACCCGCGAGGCGGCGCGGCGGTTTCAGAACGACGCGGGCCTCACGATAAATGGCGCGATTGACAGACGCCTGTTAAGCCAGCTCAAGCTCGCCGATCGGGGTGTGCGAGCGTACTAATCACGATCCCGCACAAGCCAGGGTCTTACGCGCGCTAATGACAGTGCGCTGCAAATAACCGATCATTGCTGAACGGTTTGTCACGTCGCCGCGGGGTTAACGTCATGATTTTCCGCCAGTTATTCGACAGGGAGTCCTTCACCTATACCTATTTGATTGCCAGCCGCCGCGGCGGCGAAGCGCTGATCATCGATCCGGTGCTCGACAAGGTCGACCGATACATCCAGCTTCTCGACGAACTTGATCTCAAATTGGTCAAGGCGGTCGACACCCATGTCCATGCCGACCACATTACCGGCCTCGGCGCGCTGCGTGATCGCACGCGCTGTGTCACCGTAATGGGCGAGCAGAGCCAGACCGACGTGGTCTCGGTGCGGGTTGGGGAGGGTGACCGGCTCGAAATAGAGGGTATCGCGCTCGAAACGCTCTACACGCCCGGCCACACCGACGACTCGTACAGTTTCCTGATGGGCGATCGCGTGTTCACCGGCGATACCCTGTTCATTCGCGGCACCGGACGCACCGATTTCCAGAACGGCGATCCAGCCATGCAGTATGACTCGTTATTCAACAAGCTGCTGAAACTGCCCGACGAAACCCTGGTCTATCCTTGCCATGACTACAAAGGCGACACGGTCAGCACCATCGCCGAGGAAAAGGCCTACAACCCGCGCCTCCAAGTCGACTCGCCCGAGCAATATGTCGAGATCATGAACAACCTCAATTTGCCGAACCCGAAGATGATGGATGTCGCGGTGCCGGCGAATCTGAAGGTCGGTCTGTCTCAAGAGGAGGTCGAGATGCGGGGGTGGTCGCTCACGGCGGAGGCTGGCCTGGCGCTAATCGATGCTGATTCCGTAAGTTTGATCGACCTCCGCGACCGAGGCGAGCGCGAACGGCACGGTGAAATTCCCGGCTCCGTGCACGCGCCCTATACCGACCTCGAGGAAAATATCAGTCGCCACGGGGTGCTCCGGCAATTGTCGGATTCGGGCCGCAGGCTGGTGTTCTATTGCGCTTTCGGCGAGCGCTCGGCGATGGCCGTGCAGGCGTCGCAAGCGGCCGGCCTAACCTGCGCCTGTCACATCGCCGGCGGCATCGACGCCTGGAAAAAGGCCGACGGACCGCTCGAACGGCCTGCTTGAGTTTAGGCCTCGGCGCTTGGCCGAGCTGAGAACGACGTGTGCCATCTGTGGATGTTTGGATAGCGACCTTCCACATCCATCTCAAACCGGTTGGCCATGTTGACAACAAAAAAACAGGTGATGTCGGCAATGCTGACAGTTGCCCCGGCAATGAATTCGTTATCAGCTAGTTGCGGTTCCAGCCGACCGAGGAAGATGTCCAGCATTTCTTTGCCGCGTTCGACCATGGCTGGCAATTGAGGCAGATCTGTGCGGGTGCCTGGCACGACACGGCCGGCGAACAAGGGCAAATCATTTCGGGTCGCGTGTAGGGCCGGTATGAAGCCGTCGAGTTCGACACGGCGATTCCACATGTCGATGGTCGCGCGCTCGACCGGGGCGCGGCCGAACAGCGACGGTTCAGGGTGCAGCTCTTCGAGGTAACGGCAGATCGAAATCGACTCCGCGATCACAGTGCTGTCGTCGAGCTCCAGGAATGGCACGCAGTGAAACGGGTTCATCGAGGAGAAAGGCTCTTTGAACTGATCGTCGTCCCGCACATTGAGCTCGACGATAGGTATGTCGAGCCCCTTCTCGATGAGGAACATGCGAACACGTTTGGAATTTGCGGCTGGACCGAAATCGTAAAGCTTCACGGATGCTGTCCTTTCATCGGTTGATGCTTGCGACGCGAACCGGTACCGCCGGAGACCACGGGGCGCAAGCTACCTTTAGGTTATGGGCCTCTCAAGTCACCGGCGGTCACCACGGATTGATTGCTACCACCTTGCCGGTGGGGCGTCCGTGCTCGCCGGCTTTGTGGGCTTCGCCGATCGTCTCGAACGTGAACCGCCTGTCATCGAGGAGCGGGCGTAATTTGCCGTCCGCCACCATCTTCGCGGTGGCCGTCAGGATCTCGCCGACCTCGTCCGCGCGATCTCCCGACACAATCGGGCGTCCGGCAAACACGCTCTTGAAGGTGAGCCATTTGGCTTGAAAGCCGGCTTGCGTTGGGAAGTGACCGAGAATGTCGAGGATGGTGCCGAAGTCCTTGGCGGCGAGCACCGACGCGTCGATGGATGGCTCGCCCGGCGTATTGAATACATAATCGAATCCCGCGCCATTGGTGGCGGCCTCCGCCCAGGCCTCAGGCGATGATGTGGCGTAATTGTAGGCCGCGTCGGCGCCGAGGCTCTCCGCGAGACGGCATTTGTCATCGCTGCCGCAAGTCGCGAAGACCTTGGCGCCGCGCGACTTGGCAAGCTGGACCGCAACGTGGCCAACTCCGCCGGTGCCGCCTTGGACAAGCACAGTTTGGCCCGCCGCCAGGTCGATCATGTCGATCAAGCAAAACCACGCGGTTACCATCACCAACGGAATCGCGGCGGCTTCCTCGAACGAAAGCGATGCCGGCATGTGCGCGACCATCCGCGCATCCGCTGCCATGCGCTCGGCGAGGGCGCCGGGCTTGCCGCCGATGCCGGTCGCGAAGCTGTAAACCTTGTCGCCGGGCGCGAAGCCGGTAACGCCTGCACCAACCGCCTCGATAGTGCCTGCACAGTCGGCATGAAGGATCGCGGGAAAGCCGGGGCACAGGCGCTCGGCGCGTCCGTCGCGAATTTTGTAATCCACCGGATTGACACTCGTCGCGCGCACGCCGATCACCACTTCGCCCTCGCCGGCGGACGGATCGGGCATGTCAATCTCTTCGAAGACCTCGGGCCCGCCGAAGGCATTGATGGCTATTGCGCGCATGGAATTCTCCCGGTTCAGTCAGCCGACGCCGCCCCTCGCGTTCGTCGCGCGGTGCGGTGCGCGAGATATTAGGCCAGGCGGCGATCTGGCAGCAGCCACCTGGACAAGCGGGGCGCCATGCGTATCGTGCGCGGCCGGGAGGAATGGCCATGAATTCATCTGACGCACCGGTTTGCCTGATCGCTGGCGTGGGACCGGGCACCGGCAGCGAATGCGCCATGCGGTTTGCCGCTGGCGGATACCAAATCGCCATGTTGGCGCGCGATCAGGAGCGGCTGGATAAGCTGGCGGCCGAGATCGACGGTGCCAAAGGTTATGTTTGCGATGTCGCCGATCTTGAAGGGCTGACGGCGACGGTGGAAAAAGTGAGCGCCGAAATGGGCGCACCGTCGGTGGTCATCCACAATGCGGTGTCCGGCGTTCTGGAAGGCGGCGGCGCGAGCAAATTCCTCGAAAGCGATCCGACGCGTCTCGAAAGAAATTTCAGGGTCAACACTACGTCGCTGCTCTATCTCGCGCGGGCCGCCGCTCCGGCGATGATCGAGGCGGGTAAGGGCGCGATCATCATTACAGGCAACACATCCGCTATGCGCGGCAAGGCCAATTTCGCCTATTTCGCGCCGACCAAGGCGGCGCAACGAATTCTGGCACAAGCCATGGCGCGCGATCTCGGGCCGCAGGGCGTGCATGTCGCCTATGTGCTCGTCGACGCCGCGATCGACACGCCGCGCACGCGACCGATCTTCGCCGCCGACAAGCCCGACGAATATTTCTGCAAGCCGAGCGCGATCGCCGACGAGATTTTTCATGTCGCGCATCAGGATCGCTCTGCCTGGTCGTTCGACGTCGAGATCCGCCCGTATGGCGAGAATTGGTAAGGGTGATAATTACGCGCTGGCGCGGCGAATCACTTCAAAGCCGAGGTCGATGGTCTGCGGCTCAGATGCCGCGCCATTGAGCCTGGCGAGGATCACTTCAGCTGCCCTGCGGCCGATGTCGTAGCGCGGTACGCGGACGGTGGTCAGCGCGGGCACCATCTCAGCGGATAATTCAAAATCGCCAAGGCCGGCGAGCGCAATTTTTTCGGGGACCGCCCAGCCGCGCCGTTGGCAAGCGAACAGCGCGCCCGTGGCGAACGTGTCGCTGGCAAAGAACACCGCGTCGAGGTCTGGGCTTCGTTCGACCAGCGCTTCGAATTTTTCTGCCGCGGCGCGCATTGAAAGGCCATCGGTTGCCGCGGTGACTGGCGTGCCCGCACCCGCCCGTTCGGCGAGGCAAGCCTCGTAGCCAGCACGCCGCGCGATGGCGCGCGGCTCCTCGTTCCCGCCGATAAAGGCGATGCGCCTGTACCCCCAATCCAAGAGGCTTGCGGTCATCGCGTAGCCGGCGTCGAAATTCGAAAACCCGACCACACTGTCGATCGGATCGTCGGTGATGCCCCAGGTCTCGACCACTGGCAGACCGGCGTCCTTGAGCCGGTCTCGTAAACGCGCCGAATGCGCCGTCCCGATCAGCACCAGTCCGTCCGGACGGCGGCCGAGCAAGGCGAGCGCCAACGCCTCTTCGCGCTCGGTCGAATAGCGGCTTTCGCCGATGATTAATTGGTAACCTTCGGCCGCAACGCCGTCGGCGACACCCTGCACGCTGTCGTCGAAAATCGAGCTCGAGACCGTCGGCACCACCAAGGCAATGATGTGGCTGCGCTGTGAAGCCAAGCTTGAGGCAACCAAGTCGGGCACGTAGCCCAGCGTGTCGATGGCGTGCTCGACTCGCTTCAACGTATCGGTCGCCACTTTGTCTGGAGACCGTAATGCCCGCGACACGGTCATCGTCGAAACGCCAGCGAGCTCCGCCACCTGCTTCATGCCGGACTGCGCGCGCGCGCGCGAAGCTTTTGAGGTCAAGGGCCAGGTGTCATCAAAATTGGTATACTAATCGGTTGGCCATATGATTACTCGGGCTTGGTCAGCCGACTCTTTGCCGCCCCGTCGCGTCTATAAGCTGAGTCGCGGTTGTAGTGCGCTGGTTCTCGTAGATCGACCCTTGGTTCTCGGCCGGGGGGAAGGGCAGCCGCACCGGTACCTTCTCCATGCGCGGCTCCAGCGTGGACTCACCGCTCACCATCTGTCCTTCATAGGTCTCCCAGTCGCTCGGCATGATCACCATAGGCCAGGCGTCGGCGGCACGGTATTGGTGCAGCAACAGTCGGCGCGGCTGTCCTGACTGGTTGGCCGTTGAGCCGTGTAGTATGCGGACGTGGTGGATCGAAATCGATCCGGCTTTGCCGGTCACCGGCACTGCCTTGGCGTACTCGGAGTCAACCGCGGGATCGGTAATCGCACCACAAAACCGGCCATGGGCGTGATGGTCGTAAACCGGGCCCTTATGGCTGCCCGGCACCACCATCAGGGGGCCGTTGTCGAGTGTCATGTCGTCGATCATGATTCCGACCGCGCACAGATCGTCGTTGGTGTGAGGATAGAACGCCCAGTCTTGATGCCACTCGACCGGGGCGCCGCCGCCTGGGTCTTTCATATTGAGCTTGCTTATATCAAAGCGAACACTGGGGCCGATCAGATCGGCCATGATCGCGACGATTTTGTCTTGTGCAACCATTGCCGCGAAGGCGTCGTGCCAGCGGTCCGGGGTCTTGATACGACGGATCCGCGGCGCATTCGGCGTATGCGAGTCCTCGAGATCATAGACCTCGGTGTGTTCGGTGACCTCACGCGCACTCTCGACCATTTCGTCGCAGGCCGTGCGCAAGCGCGCGACCTCAGCCTCGGAAAGCACGTCCGGCACCACCAGATAGCCCTGGTCATGATAGAATTCTATGTCTTTGTCGCTGAGCACAGCCATCTCCAAACCAATTTTTATTGAGCATATGTTAGCGCTAACATAAAGCGCTCGTCAAACGGAGATTTTGGTTGCTCTTAGCGGCAGACATTCTCCGCCTTCAAGGCGTTGACCAGCACCAGCGCAACGGGATCCTCGCCAGAATAGGCGCGGCCGAGCGGATTGTCGGGGTTCGTCAGTTCCGCGGCGATCATGCTGCGCAAGTTGGCGCCGGATATGGGAATCGGCGTGAAACATATGGCCGGGTGTTCGATCGCCGCCTGGGCGTAGACGGCGGTCTGGTACATCGCCTCGAGAATCAAATCCAAGTTGTCGGATTCGCCGGCCTCGGACTCGCGATACTCATTGAGCGTAAAGCCGTGATCGGCAGCGGGCGCGGCATGGCTTGATGTGATCAGAATCAAAAAGAATAGCACACGACTGACCATCTTCATGGCTTAGCCTCTTGGTGTGGCTTGGTCTCATGGCCGGCCTCCACGTCACGGATGACGCTCTTGGCGCCCATCACGATGGCGGTCACAACGAACGCCCCGGCCATCACGGCCACAACGATGAGCGGATTCTTCAACAAGTTCGGTGCGCTCAGCAAAATTATGCCGAGACCTGACAGCATGATTGCCGCCAATAGTTTGAGCGCGCGGCCCTCGGCATCGGTGAGCTTGCGCGCGCCGAGCGTCGCGGTGAACGCAACCACGATCAACGACATCGGGATCAGGTAGATCAGCACGTAGAAACAGAGGTACAGAAGATAATTCGGAGTCGGAAGCTCATGCAGCGTCAGCACGCGGGTATAGGTCATGGCGAACCCGGTAGTGCAGAGCATGGCGTATCCGCCAGCCGACAAGGTTAACAGCACGGTGCCCCCGATCATCGGCGCAAAGCGGGCCGCGGTCATCGGCTCGCGTGCGGTTTCGAGAGCCGGACGTTGCTCGGCCTTCGTCGCGTCGTGAACCAAAGCGCCCATGCGCTGAAACAGCTTTCCTTTCGCCCGCGACGTCATCGACAGACTTGGGCCTCGTTCGACGCCAAGAAAATCTTTGAAGTTGAGCGCTGCCATGACCAGCACCAACGCGCCTGCGGTCATGGTGATCGCGCGAACATCGCCCACAAATTGGAACAGGCTGAGCCAAGCCGCCATCAGCCCGAAATACATCGCGCCCCAGGTCACCGCGAAGGTTGCGCCGATGGCGGCCATGTGGGCGCGGCTGCGCGCGCGGATCATCATGCTCATCAGCATCAACAACACGAATAGCCCGCATGGATTGAAAGCATCGACACTGGCGATCGCAAGGGTCAGCAATGGCAGCGACATCGTGTTTGCGTCGACACGCCCGATCAGCGGCAAGTCGATGGCGCCCACCTCGGGCGGCGGTCCGGCGAGCTCGGCGATATCAACGTCGCGCCCGTCCGGCCCCAGGCTGACCAGGCGCCGGTAGCAGTCGACGATCTGTGTATGCAGAACCTCGCCCGTGGTCTCAGTCGTCTGGAAACCGACAGTCATCTGATTGCACACGAAGGTCGTCGGCACCAACGACGTGCTGCCGTCGGCGGCCACGGCCATCGCCATCATTGTTTCGATATTCTCACGTACCTCGCTGATTTCGTAATCGACTATGTTCAGCCAAGAATATTGCGCGACCAACGTGTCAAGGAATGCGCGTTCGCGCTTGCAATATGGACAGCCAATCGCCCAAAAAAAATGCACGTTCAGCCGGACCGCCCCGTCTTCATCGGCGGCGTACCAAGCTGTGTCCGTTGGCGTAGATTCCGACTGCGCGAGCGTCGTATTTGGTAGTGCGGCAAGTATCAGAAGAGTCGCGAAGAACGCTTTCAACCAGGCCCATTCCTGCGCGGTGCGAGCGCGTGACAAACCATCGAATTTCGGGTTTCGACGCATCATCGGACTTGATCTTGCGCAAGTCGTCCGTCAGGCGTTGAGGCCAGACTCGGATCAGGCGTATTTTCGGCCTTGTCGCGATACCAGAAAACCGGAGGCGTAAAGCTGTCCGGGGTGAATTTTTCCTGTTCCCCGGCGTCGTACACGAACGCCATAATGTCCGCGAGTTCGTCGCCGTCGAGCGCGATCTGGTAACCGAGCCGTTGTTCCTGCAGCGCGATCATGGTGTCGGCGCCACGCCACATTCGGGCAAAGAACGCGAACGGGTCCATGCGGATCGGCATTCGCGACGCATCGAGCGCGGGCGCAACGTCGCCACCGAGATCACGGATAGCCTCACCGCCGACATCGTTGACCGCGTGGCACACGACGCAGCCCTTGGTGACGAACAGCGCGCGGCCGCGGGCCGCGTCGTAAGCCGGTATTTCAAGCTCAGGCACGGCCGGGCGCTGCAGGTCAGGATCAACCGACAGGCCGCCTTCATCATCTTGCGCGAACGCTGTCTCGCCGTAGGCGAGTAGGACCAGCACGGCCGCGATCGTCGCGTGCTTGAATCTCATGGGCCTCCTCCCGGCCGCGGCGATGGCGATATCGGGTTAGTGGCTTTCGGAACCGCCGCGGTTACCCGTATACAAATCGCGTTACAGTAGTTCTTTCGCTGCAACATGGATCAGGGCTTAGGTTTCGACGAACGCGGCGCTCCGCGCCCGTATTTCATCGCTTTGGCGCACTAACAAGCTCAAACCGACGAACACCACGATATTGACGATGAGCGCCACCATGCCGGCGTTGATATCGAGCAGCGTGGCGTCGGCGACCAGCTGATAGTAGCAGTTGACCGCCACCCCGGCGACTAGCCCCGCCAACGCGCCCTCGCGGGTTGCGCGGCGCCAGTACAAAGCGCCGTAGACCGGTGGTGCAAACTGGACGATGTAGCCATAGGCGCCGAGCAACAGTTGGATCAGTCCCTCGCCACCGAAGATCGCCAGGTAATAGGCAACGCCGCCGACAAGAACCACCGACACCCGCATGATCAAGAGCTGCGTGCGCTCGGGCAGGTCCGGTTTGAGCGGCAGCACGATGTCGCGGCCGACCGATACCGACGCACCGTGGGTGATGGCGTCGGACGACGACATGGCGGCGGCTAGGGCTCCGGCGCCGATCAAGCCATAGACCAATCCGGTCGCGCCGATTTCATAGGTGATCAGATGCGGCAACACTTGGTCGGAGCTCTGTAATACATCGGGCGGCACCACGCCGATTGCCGAGAAACCGATGAATAGGACCGGCACCAGAAAAAGCGCGAACACCGGATAAGCGATCACGGTCAGTTTTATCCGCCGTTCGCTGGTGGTGTATGACTTCATGAACAAGTGCGGCCACATCATGAAGCCGATCATCGACATGATAATCGCGCTGGAAAACGCCATCGCGGACATTTTCGACCCGGGCTCGCCGATCACCAGGAAATCCGGTCGTTCGCGCGCGATCATCTCGAACATCGGTCCGGTGCCACCGTGCAGTGTGTAAACCAGATAGAGGCCGAGAATCCACGCCACCACCAGCATTAGGATCGCTTGCAGCACGTCGCTCCACGCCGCGCCGCGCACGCCGCTGGTTGCCACATAGATCACCACGATGCCGTAGGCGAGCAAGGCGCCCACCCAGAACGGGATGTGGCCCTCGGTGAGCACATTGAACACATAGGCCATGCCCTTGATCTGCAGGGTTAGGTATTGAATGAAGGCGAGCACCGACACCACGCCGACGATGACCACGATCGCGCGCGACCGATATCGGTCGCGGAGCAGGTCGCCCATGGTGAAGTAATTCTGCCGCGCGCCGAGCCGGGCCACCTTGGGCCCAATCAGATACCATGGCAACAATCCGAGAGCGGCGTAGGCCAATATGTAGAACGACGCGGCGCCTTTCGAATAAGCCCAGCCCGGTCCGCCCAGAAACGCGAAGGCGGAAAAGATCGTGCCGCCCATCAGGAACCACATCACGAACAGCCCCAGTCCGCGATCAGCTACGGCATATTCGGATACCGAATAGAACGACCGTCCACGTCCGGCCAGAATACCGAGGGCAAAGGCGAACACGAGATAGAGCGACATTGCCACGATCGCGACCAGCCACGGTTCCATCTACTCGCCCTCCGTGCCGTGTTCGTAGCGGAAGAACGCGATCAGGCCGACAAATTCGACGCCAATCCAGAAAATCACCCAAGCCATCGAGAACGGTAGGCCGAGCACGAATGGCTCGACACGATTTCCGAGCGCAAACACTGGAAACACCATCACCACCGCCATTGCGATGGTGAACACCACAAACGCACGCGTCGCGTTCCGTCGCCCGCCGTCTCGCATTGTCACCCCCTCCACGCCGGCGCGTTGATCGTGCCGCAGTCGGCGATACTACGTCGCGACTCGGCCGCCGCACAATCCGCGGCTGGTATTCCTTTTCATCGTCGCATGGCTACTCTTCACGTGAAGCGGCAAGATGTGCATTGATACTGTTAAAAGAGGAGTTTGAATTAGGGCTATTCGATAAAAATATGTTGTTTTTCAAGGTGCTCGCCGGATTCAAGGGTGCCGAAGCGAAAGATAGTGAGCGGCCAAAGCCGCCCAAATGACAGGATAAATTATGCTTACGTCGGCGCAAACACCCTTTGCCATCAATGGTCAAAGGCGGGCGTGGGGCCCTTAGCGAGGAAGCACGAGGCAAAATACGCGCCCTGATGGGGCCGCGGCCAAGCGCTTTCCTGTTTCAGTTGGTCTTTGCGTGGATTGTTATTGTTGGCGCGATCGTGATTGCCGAAAGGCTCGACGCGTGGTGGGCTACGGTTTTGGCGATTTTGGTCGTCGCCACGCGCCAGAACGTGCTGGCGCTTTTGGTTCATGAGCAGGCACACCATCTCGGCTTTTCGTCGCGCTGGGGAGATCTATTCGTCAATCTGACTGCCGGCTATCCGTTGATATTTGCGACCGTGCAGGATTACGCGCAGATTCACTTGGCGCATCACAAGCATTTCTTTGACGAGGATGATCCGGATTTCCGTCGCAAGAGCGGTGAGGAATGGGCGTTCCCCATGCGGCGCTCAAAATTGTTAGGTTTGTTTCTCCAGGATGTACTCGGCTTCAACGTGATCAAATTGTACAGGGGGAAACGGTTGAAGAAGAACCAGCAGACCGTGTTCAAGCGTAAGCTTGAAATTCCAAAGTGGGTACACGGTGCGTATTTGGCGGCGGCGTTGGTGATTCTAATCGCTACCGGCACTTGGGACGAATTTCTGATCTACTGGATGATTCTCCTACTAACTGTTTTTCAGGTTATTGTCCGATGGGGCGCGCTGTGCGAGCATAAATACAATCTTGCAAATGCAAAGCTCGAGGAAGCGACGCCAGTGATCACGCTGTGGTGGTGGGAACGGTTGCTGCTACCGAACCTCAATTTTCACTATCACCTTTATCATCACTATTTCAGCAATGTGGCGTTCTGCAACTTGCCAAAAATACATCAGATTTTCCGCGACGAAGGTTTGGTTCAGGAACAGAACGTATTTCGCGGCTATTCGGGCTTCTTTCGTGCCTTGACCACGGTGCCGGAGGGCTCTGGAACACAGGCGTCTGCAGGCGGTCTCAAGCGCGTATAGATTGTAACTGGCTTTATTTTCACGGCCCGGAACGGCGCGCACATAAGAAGCTCGCCGGGGTGCGCGCATAACCCAGTCGGGAGGGACAAGCCAGCGCGCAATTCGATGGTCAAGCCCGGCATATTCTGGTTTTCTTTTTGTGTGGAGAATCTGCGGCATTTAAAGCTGCGGCACAATGGGAGGACCAAAACTATGACAGGCTTTAATAAACACTTGATCAAGGCCGGTTTCGCCGGACTTGGCGTGGCCGCCGTGATGATGGCGGCGTCGGCTCCGGTCACGGCGCAGGACTACGTGACCGACGAAATGCTTCTCGAGGCCGATAAAGATCCGAACAACTGGCTGATGGCGCCGCGCGACTATGCCGGTACCCGCTACAGTCCGTTGGATCAGGTCAATACCGACACGATTGGCCGGCTGGTTCCGAAATGGACGTTCTCGTTTGGCGTTCTTGACGCCCAAAACACCACGCCGGTGGTTAACAACGGAGTCATGTACGCAACCGCGTCGCATGGCCGTACCTATGCGATTGATGCTCGGACCGGCGACGAGATTTGGCGTTATGTCGACGAATTGCCGGAAGGCGTTGCCGGTAAGATGTGCTGCGATATCGGCAATCGCGGCGTCGCGCTCTATCACGACAAAGTGTATGTCGCGACACCCGACGCCGATGTAGTCGCGCTCGATGCCAAGACCGGCGAAGTGGTCTGGCATGTCAATATCGGCAATTGGGAAGAAGCCTACACCATGACGGTCGCGCCGTTGGTGGTGAAAGGCAACGTTATCGTTGGCATGTCCGGCGCCGAATATCCGACCCGCCTATACATCGAGGCTCTCGACGCCGAGACCGGCGAGCAGGCATGGCGGCGCTATACAATTCCGGGCCCAGGCGAACCAGGGCACGACAGCTGGGGCAGTACCGACATGGCGATGAATGGCGGTGCTTCGGCGTGGATCACCGGATCGTATGACCCCGAGCTCGACACGCTGTTTTGGAGTGTCGGCAATCCGAATCCGGATTGGGACGGTGTCAATCGGCCTGGCGACAATCTTTATTCCAATGCCACGCTGGCGCTCAATCCCGACACTGGCGAGATCAAGCATTTCTTCCAGTACACGCCGCACGATGTTTGGGATTACGACGGCAACAACGAGACAATCCTGCTCGACGTTGACGGCAAGAAGCTGTGGATGCATGGCGATCGCAATGGTTTCCTCTACGCCATCGACCGCACGAACAGTGAGTTCGTCTATGGCGTGCCGATCTCCAAGGTGAACTGGGCCACCGGCTTCACGGCAAAGGGGCGGCCGATCGTCAATCCGGAAAAGGTACCGACCTACGAGTATGAGGCGAAGGACATTTGCCCGGCGTCAGAGGGCGGCAAGTGGTGGAACCCGATGTCGGTCAATCCGCACACCAAAATGGTGTTCGTGCCAAGCCGCGAGATTTGCACCGACATTAAGAGCGCGCCGCTCGGTGAAGGCCTGAACCCGGCCGAACGGACCGTCGGCAGCCCCTATTGGGGTATTGGCACCATCAAGTGGAACAAGGGCTATGGCCAGCTGGTTGCGTTCGACGCGCGGACCGGCGAGAAGGTGTGGACCGTCAAAGCGCCGGCGCCGTTCACCAGCGGCTTGCTGACCACCGGCGGCGACCTGGTGTTCGCCGGCACGCCGGAGGGCTACTTCAAAGCCTATAATCAGGCGACCGGGGCCGAAGTGTTTTCCTACAATGTCGGCACCGGCATTTTCGGCAGCCCAATGACCTTTGCCATCGACGGCAAGCAATATGTCGCGGTGCCGGCCGGCTTCGGCGGCTGGACCGGTTGGGCCACGCTTGGTGGCGGCGGTGCGCCGCATTTGAAGGACAGCCGTAAAGGCGGATATCTCATGGTATTCGGCCTATTCGGCCAATAATCAAAATGTCGTCAGGGTCGACGCCTCGGCGTTGACCTTGCCGGCCACGACAAATTTAATACTGCCGGGGGAGCGTTGATCGCTCCCCCGCTTTTATCGAGACATAAGAAGGCGGTTATGACGAACAGGATGTTGGTGCGGTGCTGGCTCTTCCTCGCGGCTGCGATCGTCGTGTCGCCTGGCTTCGTGGCCGCCGATGATCACGAGAATCCCTATACCGGCGACCCGGTCGCGATTGAACAGGGCCAGAAGCTATGGGCCAAAGTGGGTTGCTACAGCTGTCACGGTGAGACCGCCGAGGGCGCGATGGGGCCGGACTTGACGGATGACGACTGGGTCTACCGGCCGACCGATGCCACCCTGTTTAAGGCAATCGCCGTGGGGCGACGCGGCACCAACATGGTCGCCTGGGGTGGTCAGCTTGATCCCGATGAAATCTGGAAGATCGTCGCCTATCTCCGCTCACTCTATCGCGGCGATCCAGACAAGATTATCTGGTAGGCAATGTGGCGCCCGACCTCGGGGTCGAACGCGTCTCAATAGCGGCCTATTGAATGGTCGGATCGACCGAGCGCCGTGCCCGCAGCGCGCGTACCGCCGTGTAGGCGATCACGCCGGCGCCAAAAACGCCACCCAAAACCATCAGAAGATGCAGCGGCCCATGTGCGGCGGCGGCGACCGGCGCGTGACCGCCATGAGCCAATACAGGCGTCGCGGAAAGTGCGAGCGTGCCCGCGAGAATCGCGGCGTTTCTAAGCAATGTCATCGGTCTTGCATCTCCGGTACGGGATGATCGGTTTCGAAGCGGATACCTTTGAGCACGAAGTCGGCGGCCTCGTCGACTCCAATTTTACGTTTTCACGCACGCCACCGGCAAGCGCCCGCCTTATTGAGCGACCCAGCCGCCGTCGATCGGCAGCGCCGCGCCGGTGATCGAGGCTGCACCCGGCGTGCATAGAAACACCGCGAACGCGCCGATCTCTTCGACCGAGACAAAGCGTTTGGTGGGTTGGCCGGCGAGCATCACGTCGCGCACCACCTCGTCCTCGCTGATGCCGCGGGCGCGCGCTGTATCGGGGATCTGTGCCTCGACCAGGGGCGTGCGCACATAACCGGGGCAGATCGCATTCACGGTCACGCCAAATTCCGCGCATTCCAACGCCACGGTCTTGGTCAGGCCGAGCACCCCATGCTTGGCCGCGACATAGGCCGATTTGAACGGCGAGGCGACCAGCCCGTGAGCCGACGCGACATTGATAATCCGCCCGAATCCACGCGCCTTCATCGGCCCAAGCGCCGCGCGTGTTGTATGGAACGCGCTCGACAAGTTGATCGCCAAGATCGCATCCCATTTCTCGGGCGGAAACTCGTCGACCGGCGAAACGTGCTGAATGCCGGCATTGTTGACCATCACATCGACTTGGCCGAACGTTTCGGCGGCAGCGCGGACCAATTCGGAAATCTCGTCCGATTTGGTCATGTCCGCGCCGTGATAGCCGACCGTCACCCCATGCGCGTCCGCCAGCCGCGCGCGGACGGCTTCAATCTCGCCCACGTCGCCGAAGCCGTTGAGCATCACGTTCATGCCCGCGCCGGCAAACGCCTCCGCGATCCCCAACCCGATCCCGCTGGTCGAGCCGGTGACAATCGCTCCCAGTCCTTTGGTCATTTGTGCCGAATTCTCCAGCGATCAGGCGCGGTGTCGCCGACGCAACACGCCCCGGTTAGGCGGCGGTGCGAATCTCGCCGCTCGCGTTGTCGACCACTACCAGCGGCTCGTAATACTGGATTTCGGGCTCGACGCCGTAGAGTTCCTTGATCCGCTCGCGCCACACGCCGGCGTAAACCTTTTCCGCCTGTTCGCGCGACTGCCACAAATACACCCCGGCGCCTTTGCCCTCGTCCGAGAAGCAAAAATATTTGTGAATCAGCCCGTCCATCTCGCGATAGAGCGGCGCGATACGATTGAAAATCTCCGACGCCTTGGCGCGGTCAACGTCGGCGGGCAGGTCGAACTGAACGATCGCGGTAATCATCACCGGGTCTCCTTCAAAGGTGGCCTGCCAACCGTAGCGCGAAGCGCGAAGGCTGGCGACCCCGACAGGATTCGAACCTGTGACCTACGGATTAGGAATCCGAATTCGCCAGGCTCCGCTAACTTATTAGTAGGCTTGCGTTTTGTACATTCTTTCCGATTAATATCTCTAATTCAAAGTGATATACCTTGTCATTGTCCGACATGGCGCGAAAATTGTGCATGATTGCGCGCACAAATCGCACGGACACAATACGGACATGGAGGCAACAACCCATTTCAAAGCGGCTCAGCGAAAAGGTCATTAAGTCCTTAGAGCCCCCAACTAGGGGGAACCGGGTCACTTATGACGATGATATCCGAGGGTTCGGTTGTCGGATTACCGCGAAAGGCACACGGGCGTTCGTTTTGAATTACCGCGCAGACGGTATCGAACGCCGCCTGACGATCGGCGCGCATCCTGCGTGGTCAGTTGCCGCTGCGCGCATTGAAGCTAAAGGTCTCAAACGAAGAATTGACCGCGGCGAGGATCCACTCCGTGACCGCGAGGAAGTGCGCCGAGCCCCCACGATGCGTGACCTCGCGACCGAGTACATAGAGCATCATCTGCCGAGGAAGCGCGCTCAGTCGCGGCGCGAGGACCGTCGGATGATCGAGAACGAAATACTTCCGCGCATTGGTCAAATTAAGGTCGCCGCAGTTACTACCAGGGACGTGGAGGACCTACACAGAGGTGTCAGCAAGCGGGCGCCGATTAGAGCTAACCGCGTGCTCGCAGTAGCTAGCAAAATGTTCTCGCTCGCGGTCAGTTGGGAGTATCGAAGGGATAATCCGTGCAGAGGTACCGAACGCAACCTCGAGCACAAGCGGGATCGTTACTACTCTCCGGCCGAGATTGCGCGGTTAAACGAAGCACTTGGCGATTACACAAACCAAGTGGCCGCAAACGCAGTGAGATTCTTGATGTTGACCGGTGCCCGCCGTGGCGAGGTGCTATCGGCCCAATGGAATCATATCGATCTGGTCGAAGGCATATGGACCAAACCAAGCGCTCACACCAAGCAACAGCGCGAGCATCGCATTCCCATATCGAGGCCGGCGATGCAGTTGCTCACCGAGATGCGCACCAGCTCCTCCGGTGAGTCGGACTACATATTCCCAGGCCGCGTTGCAGGTAGACCATTGACTGACCTGAAAAAAGTTTGGGCCTTTGCAGTCGGACGGGCAGGTCTCCACGACGCGCGCCTGCACGACCTTCGGCACAGCTTCGCCTCTATCCTCGTGTCTTCCGGATCGAACCTGCCATTGATCGGCGCAATGTTGGGCCACACGCAGCCGCAGACGACCGCTCGCTACGCCCACTTGTACGACGCTCCGCTCCGAGAAGCTGCCGAGAAAGTTGGCGCCGTTATCGAGGCCGCGACGGATAATGCCGAGTGAGGTATGTGGCTAGTTGCGCCTGCCCTAATTTGCCTAACACCGCGACACGATCTGCCCTCGAAGGGAGCGCGAATTCTTTGTTCGGCTTGGTCGCCCCACGAAATGACAAGATCGATATCAACAATCGGTATCCGCTCAAAAATGCTTAGTAAGCCCATCGCGACCTACTCGGACGCAAGATCACCGGCTCGACAATCTTCCAAATTCGGCGTCCAGCAAGTTCCAGATCTTGGCGCGGTTTACTGACTGCGCCAATTTTTGATCCTGAGTCAGACTGATCGGCTATCGGGCAAGCGACCTGCTATTATTCGGGCGCCGTAGGTCATTCTTGATTGAGGTTCTGAGCAGGTTGCGACGAGCCCAAGACGGGGCGATGCCCTTTTGCCATTAGAGGAATGCGACATGACCATTCAACGCACTGTGAGCTTCGCGCTGCTCGTACTGACGACTGCGCTGGCGCTCGTCGCGTGCGCGCCGACCTCTACCAATACCCGCCCCTCCGTCGCCGTCGCGCCTCTGTTGCAGGGGTTGGTATTACGGTCAGAAGGCGAGCCCACCCTCATTTATGTGCGCCCCGGCGCCCCGACATTGGCGGCTTACAATAGGTTCATTATTGATCCCGTTCGGGTGGACTATTCCGATCCCAGCCTCAACGAATTGGATCCTGCGGACGTCGTTCGAATGCAACGGTATTTTCAAGATCGAATGATCTCGGAATTGCGCGATGGAGGCTATGAGATTGCAACTCGTACCCAGCCTGGCACCATGCGGATTTCCCTGTCGCTAAAAGGGCTGAAAGCGCCAAATGCTGCGGCTAACGTCTCGGTGTTGGTAGTGCCGTTCGCAATCAGCGTCGGCGAAGTAACCGTGGAAGCCGTTTTCCGGGAAGCTGAGAGCGATCGAGTGGATGCGGTGGTCGTCGACCGATCACGCGGATCAAGCGTCTTCAATCCAGCCCCTTGGTCCACCTGGTCCGACGTCGAATCGGCATTCGACATCTGGGCCGAAGGCGTGCGTGACGCAGTTGACGAAGCTCACGGCCGTTAATTCGCATGCGACTGATCGGCTCCGTCAATGCTGTCGATTTCGACCAACGGGCTTACCCGCCAACAATTTGAATTCGATGGGTATAATGGTAGCGCAAGGGTTGTGAAGACTGGTTTGGAACGACAGCTTGCCAGCCCCGATGTCCGCTAATGACGGGCGGCCCACGCCGCGATCTAGAGCCGCGCAGATTATTGTTTGGCTCGGGCGACTCGTAGCTCCGGCAATTATGGTTTTCGCTCTTACCGCCGCAGCCACTCTGGCAGACGAGCTGGTGGCACAGGCGCGACCACAGCCGACGATTGGGCTCGTGTTGGCAGGCGGGGGTGCCAAAGGGATCGCCCATGTCGGCGTCATAAAGGTCCTTGAACAGGCCGGCGTTCACGTTGATCTGGTCGTTGGCACCAGCATGGGCGCTATCGTCGGAGGGCTATACGCCATGGGCCTCCCGGCAGTTGAATTGGAATCTATCGTCAAATCAATCGATTGGAACGACATATTCATCGACGATACGCCGCGTCGCGAGCTCACAATCCGCCGCAAGACCGATGATTTCGGCTTTCTCGCGGACCCAAGACTGCGGCTGAAGGACGGCGAAGCTCGCTTGCCACTGGGTGCGATACAGGGGCAGCGGCTTACGCTCGAATTGAGAAAACTGACGGCAGCCGCCGCCGCAATTCAAGATTTTGACAAGCTGCCGATCCCGTTCCGCGCGATCGCCGCCGACATTGAAACCGGTGAAGAGGTCGTGCTGGCTGGTGGCGAACTTGCGATGGCATTGCGCGCGAGCATGTCCGTGGCCGGCGCATTTCCGCCTGTCGTGATCGATGGTCGTACACTGATCGATGGCGGCGTGCTCAACAACATACCGGTCAATGTGGCGCGTGATTTGGGGGCCGATATAGTTATTGTGGCAAGTTTCGCCGAAAAACTCGGACCGGCGGACGAGCTGACCTCGCCGGTCGACGTCATGAGACGAATGATGGATCTCATGGTGCTTCGCGGCAGGCGCGAACAGATCGCCTCTCTAAGCGAGGACGACATCTTAATTGTCATGGATCTGGGCGACTTGGGATTCACCAGTTTCGATCGGACCGAGGAGGCGGTGGCGCTGGGGGAGGCGTCGGCAAAGCAATCCTACGAGCCTCTCGCTCGGCTGGCTTTGCCCGGCCGTGAGCGCCCGCGGCAGCTAGTCGCTAATTTCGAGGGGCGGCGCATCAACCGCATCGTTGTCGAGAGTGACACGACTCTTTCCGATGAGGTGCTCAGAGCGAGAATGCGAACCCGGGTCGGGGATCCCTTGGATACCGCGAAGCTTGAGGATGATATTTCGCGTATCTACGGTCTTGGCCAATTTGAAACCGTGACTTATGCGCTAGAGCCCGACGAGGATGGGGCCGCGATACTCGTTGTCGCTAGGGAAAATCCGGCCGGCAAAAACCACATTCGATTTGGCATCGAACTACAAACCGATTTCGATCGTGAAGCCAATTACAACATTGGCACCAGATACACTGCCCCGGGCTTGAACGAGCTCAACGGGGAATGGCGCTCCGATATGATCGTCGGCAATCGCCTGGGCCTGATCAGCGAATTTTATCAGCCACTCGATCCGGCTGCCCGGTTCTTTGTCGGTTCGGCCGCGGCGATTTCTGACCGCGACGTGGCGGTCTTCAAGAACCGCAAGAAGATTGCCGAGACACGTGTCCTTGACGCGAGCTTGGATCTTCGGGTCGGTACCAACTTGAGTGATGATCTAACAATATTCGGCGTGGCGTCCCGGGGTATCGGTCGAGTCCGGGAAGTGACGGGTACAGGCCTTATTGCAAAAGAGACATTCGAAACCGCTTCGCTTGGCGCCGGTGTTTTGTTCGATGATCTTGATGACTTGAATTTTCCACGACAGGGGTCGTTGGCTGCCGGACAGTACATCTGGTCGCCAAAGACTCTTGGGGCCGACCAGGAGTTTCACGCGATCCGTCTAACCGCCAATGGCGCCTCATCGTGGGGCGATCACACTTTCGCGCTTGGGCAAGTTGCCGAGTTGACGGTTGACGGCGAGTCCGACATCAGCCGACGGTTTGAATTGGGCGGACCGTTTCGCGTGTCGGGTCTGCTCCGCGGCGCGCTCACCGGCGACAACGCGCTGCTCACCCGGGTCATTTATTACCAGGAGGTGGAACGCTTCGGCCCGACTTTCTTGGGTCTTCCCCTTTATGCCGGCGCATCGTTGGAATATGGCAATGTTTTTGACGCAATCGAAGACGTGTCGTTCGACGATATGTTGTTGGGCGGCAGTCTCTTCGTCGGAGCGGACACATATGTTGGGCCGCTATACCTAGGGTACGGCTACACCGAAGGCGGCAGTCACGCCGTATTTCTTATTGTCGGCGGCATATTTTGACGGGTCAATAATCGAGCTATCGAGGGCGAAGTGTAATCTGTAAAGTTCAGAGCTTCAGAAGCGATAGAAAAAATGCCATACTAGTTAATTGTGTGACTCTCGGCCAAGTCTTTTGGTCGTTTTCTCGTGATCGTGTTAATGAACTCGTACGGCTTCCGAAATCCATGGAGGTGGGCCATTTCAAAGTATTCTGCGGTGACATTGCTCGTGCTGCTATCTTTGGGGCTGCTAACGGCGTGCTCAACCCCAGCGGAACGCGCCGCCCGATCGCAACAGCGCGCTTTTGAAGCGCAAGAAGAGCTGGTCAGGGAACGCCTTAGACTTGTTGAGCGGTATCGAGAGTGTGTTGAAGCTTCCGCAACGGACGGCTCAAACGTAGAGGCCTGCGACTCCTACCTAAAGTCGGCGGAAGCTCTGAAATAGGTCGCCACGAGCGATGCGTTTGTCGCGGCGAGGCCAATATCGTTTGCCTTTCGATGTCGCGAGGCGGTCTTCTATGGCCCAGATCTGAAAGCGCCGTATCGATCCCTAGCTGCTATGTCGGCGATACGCGGTCGAAATTTCCAATTCCTTTCTCAACGCTTAGGCCGGCGGTTCCGAGCCCTGCGTTGTCGGTGTTGGCAATACGGCGGCGGCCTTTACGAGAGCGAATCTTGCGCCTGCGTGAAAATCACGCTTAACTTGCAGAAAGATTGAAAAAATCTCGGTTCGAGAAGCGTTTATGTATCGCGTCACTGGCACCACCCGTTGAGACTCAGTGGCTAACGAGCAAGTGGTGGTAAGCAGGCCGGGCGTGGAATTGTTGTGGAGCCTCGATCGGCACAAGCCTGAACGCAGAGGGAGGCCAATCGATGTCAGATTCTGCCCCACCGAACCCCTGGAGGAACACTAGTGGCTTGTTCGGTGCGTTGACGGGACTGTTATTCCTGGCAGTGGTCCAGCATCGCTACCTGTTAATACCTTTTCGACCGGAACGCAGATGCGGAAAACGCCGCATTGGCTGGATTCGAAATTGCGGTGCTTTGACCCTTTGGCTTGCCGGTATCGGGCTTGTGGCGCTTGATCTCGCTTCGTTCGCCGTTTCATCTGCGCACGCGCAGATGTCCGTTTTCGAGGGCGAACGCCTCAAAATTGACTTGGGCGTCGACGCTAGCACTGTCTTCTTCGCCCAGGATAACCCTTGGTTCGGAGAACCGGTCGCAAATATTGGTGCGGATACCGATAGCTGGCTGGAAGTAGGCGCCGAGCCAGCAGTCTACTTATCCTATGACCAGATTTTCGGCGGCGAGTTGTTCGGTGGCGTTTCCGTTGTGGGCACAAAGACATTTGGTGAGAGCGCTGACGGGCTCGGTGTCGGTTTCAATGATCCCGGCGAAGTCACTCTGGAACTCGCGTTTGGCGGCTGGCGGCGCGCATTTGGCAACGGAATTTCCGTCGAGCTCCAGGGTGGGAATTTCGATTACCAGATCGGCACCGGATTTCTAATCAAAGACGGCGGCGGTGACGGTGGCAATCGCGGTGGATTCTATCTCGGAGCGCGGTCTGCCTTCCGCGAGAGCGGCCTTGTGCGCCTGGAAATCGGAGACGCGCGCGTCGAATTTTTTCACCTGGGGAACAATCCTCGCCGGGGCGGCATCAAAGGCGAGTTAGTTGGCGGTAATCTGGAATACGACATTGAAGGCCTTGCGACAGTGGGCGTGACGTATTTGGACATTGTCGATGTGGATGACGCAGATATCGGCAATATCGCGGAGAAGCTTCGCACGTATGATTTTCGCGCAGATGTCTTCCCAATAGAAAATCTGACGGTATCCGGCGAAGTTGCTTTGCAGCGGGGCGGCGACTTTTTTAGAGGCGAAGGTTGGTGGGGACAGGCGCAATACGCATTCGCAAATACGCGGTTCGCACCGACATTCTCCTATCGTTACGCCGTGGTCACTGGCGATGATCCGTCGACACCGGAATCCGAAGCGTTTCAGCCGCTCGCTTACGGGTTTACCGACTACGAACAATGGTACCAGGGTGAGATCGCGGGAAACTGGACCTTTGCGAATACCAATCAACGCACTCACATGGTCAAGGCATCCGTTTCGCTGACCGACAATCTCTCGTTGACCGGCGCCTGGCTCAATTTCACGCTCGATGAGCCGGGTGATTTGGGAGTCATCAGCGATGATTTTGGCGACGAATTCGACCTGTTCCTGGATTGGTCACCAATGGAGTACGTTTCCCTTTCCGCAGCAGTCGCGACCCTAATTCCTGGCGATGCGGCGAGACAATTCACCGGTGGCGGTCGCACATGGACCCACATCATGTTCCTGGCGACTTTCAGTCTGTAAGCTGAGACGTGACAATGCCAAACAAGTCCGAAGAGCGCCTGGCACCGTGGAACAGAATTTCTTTGAACTCTGGAGATTCCTCAGAGTCTTGCAGCCCTAATTAATGTGGATACATCGATTTGTTTGGAAGAAATTGCGCTCGAAAAATTTGCAACAGGAAAGAGTCGTTATAGAAATCCATCAACTTGTTTGCGTTTGATCCCGGTCGGTGGCTGAGGTGGTCGCCAACTTAACAGTAATGCGGAGGCTCGGTTATGGCGATCTTAGGTAGAAAAGGATCTGGTCATCGTACGATTCTGACCTGCCTGGCGATCTTAATCTTAACGGTTGCGCCTGCGTCCGCTCAGACGCTCGAGCGGATTCTTTCCTCGAACGTTTTCAAAATTGGATTCAGAGAGGATGCGCCCCCTTTTTCGTTCAAGGGCGATGCCGGGGAGCCGCGCGGCTATTCGATCGAGCTCTGTCGCGAAATTGCCGTAGATATTAAAACACAGCTTGGGTTGGCCGAGCTGTCGATTGAGTATCTTCCGGTCTCAGCCGACACACGCTTCGAAGCGGTCAGGCAGGGAGGGATTGATCTTCTTTGCGGCGCCAGCACGATTACGCTTGCGCGACGCGAGACTGTTTCTTTCTCGATCCCCGTGTTTCAGACCGGCGTAAGCCCCGTCATGCGCGCTGACGCACCGGCTTTTCTTCAAGACACCCTCGCCAGACGCAAGCCAACACTGCCGCCGCGTGCAGCATTTATGGAGGCTTTTGAGGATCGGAATTTTGGCGCGCGATCGAATACCACCGCCGAGACGTGGTTGCGCGATAGTGTAGCAACGCTCGCGTCGAACGCTTCGATCATGGCCGTGGACAGCCATGATGAGGGCATTCGCCGCGTGCTTGCCGGCGATCTTGACGCCTACTTCGCTGATCGGGCGATCCTCTTGGGGTTGGTCTTGGCAAGTGATAGGCCGGGCGCTTTCGTGATCGGCGAACACCTGTATAGCCACGAGCCGTATGGCCTGGCTCTCGCCAAAGGGGATGAAAGATTCCGATTGCAGGTCGATCGGAGCCTGAGTCGACTCTACCGGTCGCTTGAGATTGCGCCGATCTTCACCCGCTATTTTGGACGACCGGCGCCAGCGATTCTTTCGCTCTATCTGATGGGAGCAGTCCCGGAGTGATGCCTTGGGGGGCGTCACCGACGTTGACGCAATTGTCTCAGAGTTCGCTGGGAGCGCGGTGCCGAGCCGAGTAGCGGCGCGCTGGAATCAACCGGTTGTAGGGGAGGTGTGACGCCATGAAATTGAAGTTCCCGAGTGCGTACACCATCCTGTTTGGCCTCATCATCGTGGTCGCCATCGCAACTTGGTTCGTACCAGCGGGCGAGTACGATCGTGAATTAAATCCGACACTCGGGCGAGACGTACCGATTCCAGGTACCTACCAGGAGGTCGAGCCCAACCCGCAGGGATTCGGCGACGTTGCGCTCGCCCCAATCGCCGGCTTCTTCGATCCCGACAGCTACGAAGCAAGGGCCATCGACGTTGCATTGTTCGTGCTGATAATTGGCGGTTTCCTCGGCATTGTGACCAAGACAGGGGCAATCGACGCGGGGATCGAACGAGCCATGACGCGCATGAAGGGCCGGGAAAAATGGATGATCCCGATCCTGATGGCGCTGTTTGCGGCCGGCGGCACGATCTACGGTATGGCCGAGGAGTCCCTCGCATTCTACACGCTGATCATCCCGGTCATGATCGCCGCACGCTACGATGCGTTGACCGGTGTCGCGATCATCATGCTTGGTGCCGGCGTCGGTACACTCGGGTCGACGATTAACCCCTTTGCGACAGTGATCGCGGCCAACGCGGCGGGCGTCCCGTTCACCGACGGGATCGTGCTTCGCTTCATCATCTTGTTCGTGTGTTGGTTGGCCTGTGTGGTCTACGTCATGCGCTATGCGGAACGGGTTCGTCAGAATCCTGAACTGTCGATCGTGGCGGATCGGCGTGAATCCAATGAGGCTCATTTTCTCAAGGGTCGCGAAACGTCGAGTGAATCTGAAGCTGTAAACTTCACGTTCACGCGCAAGATCGTTCTCCTAATCTTCGCTTCCAGCTTTGCAGTCATGATCTGGGGGGTTTCCACCGGCGGCTGGTGGATGGCAGAAATGTCGGCCCTGTTTATCGTCGCGGCGATACTCGTTGGTCTCATTGCGCGGATGAGCGAAGAAGATTTTACCAACACGTTTGTCGACGGTGCGCGTGACCTCTTGGGGGTTGCCCTGGTCATCGGCATCGCGCGCGGCATTGTGGTGGTAATGGATGCGGGGAAAATGACCGACACCGTCCTGTTTCTCGCGGAAGGGGCAGTCAGCGGCTTGCCGGCAATCGCATTCATTAACACGATGTTTTGGCTGGAAGTGGCGTTGTCTTTCTTCGTGCCGTCATCCTCCGGACTCGCTGTGCTAACAATGCCGATCATGGCGCCGCTCTCGGACTTTGGCGGGGTGTCGCGCGACCTTGTGGTGACTGCATATCAATCGGCCAGTGGATTGGTGAACCTGGTCAACCCAACCTTTGCGGTGGTAATGGGCGGCCTCGCTCTTGGGCGAGTGCCCTATGAGCGTTGGCTTCGTTTCATGTGGCCATTGCTCCTGATACTCGTAGTCATCATCATGGCCGCGATTAGCGCCGCAACACTGATCCAATAGAATGTCGCGGAAAGCCGCGGGAGGGCGCCAGAATCGAATCCACGGCTAAAGGGACATCCAGCACCTCGTCGCCCACCCGCAAACTCGGCCTTTGGATGTGCACCGCCCTGGTGGTCGGCAACATGATAGGCTCGGGGATATTTCTCCTCCCGGCTGCGCTCGCCGAATTCGGCCCCGTCTCGATCGCGGGTTGGCTGATTACGTCGGTCGGAGCGGTCGCCCTGGCATTGATATTTGGCCGGTTGGCCCGTTTGGTTCCGAAAACCGGCGGCCCTTACGCTTACTCGCGCGAGGGATTTGGCGACTTCGCCGGATTTCTGATCGCTTGGGGGTATTGGATAGCGATTTGGGCCGGCAACGCCGCGGTCGCTGTAGCTTTCGCGGGCTACATGGGCTTTCTAATTCCAACGATCGGCGAGAGCCAATTGGCCGGTTTGGCCACGGCTTTGGCAGCAATCTGGCTGCTCACATGGATCAATGTTCGCGGGGTCCGTGAAGCGGGCGCGATACAAGTCATCACCACAGTTTTAAAGGTTATTCCGCTCTTGCTGATTGGTGTGATTGGCATCGCCTACGTCGACTACGACAATTTTTCACCGATCAATGTCAGTGGGCAGAGCAACGTCGCGGCCGTCGCTGCCTGCGCGGCGCTGACATTGTGGGCTTTTCTCGGGCTCGAATCCGCGACGGTGCCAGCGGGTGATGTGGCGGATCCCGAGCGAACGATACCGCGCGCCACAATCATTGGCGTTTGCCTCGCAGCGGTGGTCTACATGACCGTCACTGTCGTCGCGTTCGGCGTCGTCCCGGCATCGGAACTGAACCGGTCGATCGCACCACTCGCCGACGTGGCGCGGCAAATGTGGGGCGGGCTCGGTGGAACGTTTCTCGCGGTTACCGCTTGCATTTCGACTTTTGGAACGCTGAATGGTTTTACCCTTCTTACGGGACAAGTACCGTTGGGCGCCGCCCGGGATGGCTTGTTTCCTCGTCAATTCGCTCAGTTGTCCAAGGCGAAAACGCCGGCCTTCGCGCTAGTCGTTTCCAATATTTTGGCAAGTCTTCTGATCGCGATGAATTTCTCCAAGGGCCTGGTCGACCAGTTCGTTTTCATCATCTTGCTGGCGACGTTGACGACTTTGGTGCCCTACCTCTTCTGCGCCTTGGCGGAATTGATGATCTACTTCACGACGGGACGAACCATCGCAAAAAAGGGATTGGCGCCTATTGCCGCGCTGGCCGTGGTCGGATTTCTTTATTCCGCTTGGGCGATTTACGGCGCGGGCCAAGAGATCGTCTTTTACGGGTTCCTGCTGCTGATGGCCGGCATTCCGGTGTATGTCTGGCTGAGGTGGCGGGCTCACGTCGTAAAACAGAGCACAGCAGTCATTCAGGGAGAGGCGATATGACGAGTTTGGGTGTCCACTCAGAGGTCGGAAAACTCAGAAAAGTGATCGTGCATCGCCCCGGGTTGGCGCTTAGCAGGCTAACGCCTTCGAACCGGGAGGAATTGCTTTTCGACGATGTCATTTGGGTAAAACAAGCACGTGTCGAACACAATGCATTTGTGGATGTCATGCGCCACAGAGGCATTGATGTCTACTTCGTCCGCGAGTTACTCGAAGAATCCATGCGCGATATGGAAGCGCGCAAGTGGTTACTCGATCGGAAGATCCGCCCTGAGATCATTGGTATCGGCCTGGCCGCTGATCTCCATCCCGCACTGATGGAAATGGACGCGGAGAAACTCTCGAACCATCTCGTTGGGGGCATGAATCTCGCTGAAGTTCCGTTCCAAGTGCCGGTAGGCCTCACGGACGTCATGGAGCCTCATGACTTCGTAATTCAGCCGTTACCAAACCAGCTGTTCACGCGCGATCCCTCTGCCTGGGTATATGGCGGCGTTGCGATTCATCCCATGTACTGGCCAGCGCGGCGTCAGGAAGCGCTGAACATGGCGGCGATCTATAAATTTCACCCGATGTTCCAAGCGGCCGATTTCGAATTTTGGTGGGGTGATGATGTCGATCACGATTACGGTATGGCGTCGGTCGAAGGCGGTGACGTGATGCCGATTGGCAATAAGACGGTTTTAGTTGGTGTCAGTGAACGCTCCAGTCGGCAAGGCGTCGGGTTGTACGCCAGAGCATTATTCGCGAAAGGCGGCGCAGAGCGGGTCATCGCTTGCGTTATGCCGCGTGAGCGCGCGTTCATGCACCTTGATACTGTGTTCACGCTATGCGACCGGGACCTTGCCAATCTCTTCCCGGGCGTTGTCGACGGCATCAAGCCCTACAGTCTGCGACCCGGCGCCAACGAGGGCCAGATTGAGTTCACGGCTGAAAGGGGTGGTTTCCTGCCCCTTGTCGAGGAGGCTCTTGCACTGAGCAAGGGCGAGCTCCGGGTCGTGACGACGGGGGGCGATGCCTACGAACAAGAACGCGAGCAATGGGACGACGGCAATAATGTGGTCGCTTTAGAGCCGGGCGTCGTCGTGGCCTACGAGCGAAACACTCATACGAATACGCTGCTGCGGAAAGCCGGCGTTGAAGTCATTACCATTGAAGGCAACGAATTGGGACGAGGACGCGGTGGAGGTCACTGCATGACCTGCCCTATTCTGCGTGATCCGGTCGACTAGGGATCTTCGTCGACAGCGTCGCGAAAATCAATTTAAGGAATCGATTGCCATGGCATTCAATCTTAAAGGCCGCAGCTTCCTAAAACTCTTGGATTTCGATCGGCGAGAGGCGCGCTATTTGCTGGATCTATCACGGGACTTAAAGCGCGCTAAGTACGCGGGAACGGAGCAGCAGCATTTGAAGGGCAAAAATATTTGTCTAATCTTCGAGAAATCCTCGACACGAACAATGTGCGCATTCGAGGTCGCTGCCATGGATCAAGGCGCCGGTGTCACCTATCTCGGGCCATCCGGTTCTCAGATCGGCTACAAAGAGTCGATGAAGGACACCGCGCGCGTGCTCGGCCGCATGTACGACGCGATTGAGTATCGCGGGTTCGCGCAGACCATTGTCGAGGAACTGGCAAGATTTGCCGGAGTTCCGGTTTTCAATGGCTTGACCGATGAATTCCACCCGACCCAAATGTTGGCCGACCTTTTGACCATGAGGGAACATGCCGACAAGCCGCTGCACGAAATATCCTATGCATTCGTCGGCGACGCGCGCAGCAACATGGGTCATTCGTTGATGATTGCGGGCTGTCTGATGGGGATGGACGTCCGTATCGCAGCGCCGAAGGCAAATTGGCCGAGCGACGAATACCAGGGACCCGCGCGCAAACTTGCCGAAGCTTATGGGGCGCGTCTAACGATCACCGAGGACCCCCTCGAAGCAGTCAAGGGCTGTGACTTTATCCATACTGACGTTTGGGTTTCGATGGGTGAACCGGCCGAAGTCTGGGAGGAGCGGATCAAGCTCTTGACGCCATATCAGGTAAACACCGAACTAATGGCGGCGACCGGTAAACTATCGACAAAGTTTATGCACTGCCTGCCGGCTTTTCATGACCGTGAGACGAAAGTTGGCGAGGAGATTTATGAGAAATATGGCATCGCCGAGATGGAGGTTACCGATGCGGTTTTCGAGTCGCCTGCCGGGATCCAGTTCGAGCAAGCCGAAAATCGTATGCACACTATCAAAGCCATCCTCGTGGCAACAGTCGGACGCTGATTTATGCGTATCGTGATTGCGCTCGGCGGCAATGCTTTGTTGCGCCGCGGACAAGCGCTGACCGCCGAAAATCAGCGCGACAACGTGCGGGTCGCGGCGGAAGCCATGGCGCCGATCGCCAAAGAGCATCAACTCGTCATCTCGCATGGCAATGGCCCTCAAGTAGGCTTACTCGCGCTTCAGGGTGCTGCGTATAAACCCGACGAAGCCTATCCTCTGGACGTATTGGGCGCACAGACCGAAGGCATGATCGGCTACATGATCGAACAAGAGCTTGGCAACTTGCTCCCCGTCGAAATTCCATTCGCAAGCATTCTGACGATGATCGAAGTCGACCCTTCTGACCCGGCATTCGGGGATCCAACAAAATTCATTGGACCTGTGTATGAAGAATCTGAAGCACGGCGTCTGGCGGAAGAGAAAAACTGGTCGATCAAGCAAGATGGCGACAAATGGCGCCGTGTGGTTGCCTCTCCACTGCCCAAACGGATTTTTGAGATTCGCCCAATCAAGTGGCTATTGGAGAAACAAACAATCGTGATTTGTGCCGGCGGCGGAGGAATTCCGACCGTCTATGATGAGGATCGGAAACTACAGGGCAGCGAAGCGGTTATCGACAAAGATCTTGCGAGTGAATTACTGGCTCGCGAACTAGAAGCGGATCTCTTCATCATGGCGACCGATACTGACGCAGTCTATGTCGGTTGGGAAACTCCGGACGCGAAAGCGATCAAGCTATCCTCACCCAGGTGCATTCAGGAGTTCGAATTTCCCGCAGGGTCCATGGGGCCGAAGGTTAATGCCGCCTGCCAATTCGCCGAAAGGACCGGAAAGGCTGCCGCCATCGGAGCGCTGGCAGATCTGCCGGCGATCGTCCTAGGTCAAGCCGGAACAACCGTAAGCGGCGGCGTCGCTGGGATCGAATGGCATTAAGGTGAGGAAATCCGTAGAGGAAGTCGGGAGGCCGGAATTGAGGCCCATCAAACCCAGTCAATTCCAAACGGCGCAATGCCGATCCAACACCCTGGCGCGACCCTGGTGTTGCCGATGTTAGTCTGGTCATTGCACCTTGAAACCGTGGAAATAGAGGTCGTGCCGAAACCGGTGGGTCATATTTTCGGCGGTCGTGGCACCTTTGTGACATGCGAACGACGGCCGGCCTGCCCTGAAAAAGGTCTCTGGTCACTGGTAAACTCACTCGGGCGCGGGCTCAGGAAGTAAGGCGATGGTTCTCGATCTCGTTCGATACACTCGCATCCTCGAGATCGTCGGGGACATTCTGAAAGTTCAAGTTCCTGAGGCGAGCAATGGTCAGGGGGCGGCCGCCAGGCTTGGCGATTTGGCGATTTTAGAGGGCGTGGACGAGCAAAAATCGCTTGCCCAAGTCATCAACATCAACCGGGATGTTGTGTCACTGCAAATATTTGACGGCACAAAGGGTGTTTCGACCGCGTCAACAGTGACCTTTCTCGGGCACCCCATGCAAGTGACTTACTCGCCCAACATATTGGGACGGGTTTTCGACGGCACGGGCAATAAGATCGACGGTGGCCCTGACCTTTCGATGGATCCAAAAGTCGAAATTGGCGGGCCTTCGGTTAATCCCTGTGAGCGCATCGTTCCCAAGAAGATGATCCGCACCGACGTGCCGATGATCGACGTTTTCAATTGCTTAGTTGAGAGCCAAAAGATCCCAATTTTTTCGGTGTCAGGCGAACCATTCAATGCTTTCTTGTCCCGCATAGGCATTCAGGCGGACGCCGACATCGTCGTGTTTGGTGGGCTTGGCCTGATCTTTGACGACTACTACACGTTCCGAAAGGCATTCGAGGATGCCGGTGTTTTCTCGCGCACTGTCATGTTCGTCAACCAAGCGTCGGATCCGATCGTCGAAAGATTACTCGTGCCGGACATGGCGCTCGCGGTTGCCGAACGCTTCGCGGTGGAAGAGGGGAAACGCGTCCTCGTTCTCCTAAGCGACATGACCGCTTATGCCGATGCGCTGAAAGAAGTTGGAATCTCGATGGAGAGGGTGCCGTCAAACCGTGGATACATGGGCGATCTCTACTCTCAGCTCGCCCGCCGGTACGAGAAAGCGTGTGACTACGCCAAGGGTGGGTCGGTCACAATCCTGAGCGTGACAACAATGCCCGGAAACGACGTGACACATCCGGTCCCAGATAACACAGGCTATATCACGGAAGGGCAGTTTTATCTTCATGACGGTGTCGTTGACCCGTTCGGTTCCCTCTCACGTCTGAAACAGAATGTCATCGGCAAGGAGACGCGCGAGGATCACGGGCAAGTCATGAATACTATGATCCGCTTCTATTCCGGCGCTCGCGATGCGCAGCAGAAGCAAGCCATGGCGTTCGATCTTTCTGACTTTGATCGCCAGCTATTGAAATTCGGCGGCCTTTTCCGAGACCGTTTCATGGATATCAACACATCGCTGCCTTTGGAAGATGCACTGGATCTCTGCTGGACGACTCTGGCCGAGTGTTTCCAAACTGAGCAGCTGTTGATGAAGCAGGAGTTGATCGAAAAGTATTTTCCGAAGGACACCGTGGCTGTTGCGGACATTCAGGGGGCTGAAGGTAAGGCGGCAACAATTTGCGAGGCCGACGCCGGCGCCGACTCAGAGGATGGAAGCCATGGCGAGGCTGCAGCTCAATAAGTCCTCGCTGTCCCGAGAAACGGGCAGCCTGAGTACGTATGAGCGCTTCTTGCCGTCGCTCGACCTGAAGCGACAGCAATTGATGGCAGAACGCACAAAAGCGGCTCGTGTCTTGGCTGATACGCGCGAGGAGATCGAGCGCCTTGGAAGGCAGGTGGGTCAGAAGCTGCCCATGCTTGCCAACGGAGACATCGACCTCACCGACCTGGTGAGGCTTACGAATGTCGCCCTGTCGACAGAAAACCTGGTGGGCACTCGCCTGCCGATATTGGAGGAGATAGAGGTCGAGATTAAACCTTATGCTCTATTGGCCAAACCCCATTGGGTCGACAAAGTGGCCACCAACTTGCGCGACATGCTGGAACTACGCATCCGTGTCCAGGTTGAGGAGGAGCGTATTGCGCTTTTGGACGCTGCGGTCAAAACCGTCACCCAACGTGTCAATCTATTCGAGAAAGTTCTGGTTCCTCGTACCAAATCGAATATCCGACGGATTAAAATTTTTCTGTCGGATGAGGAAATGGCGGCGGTGGTTCGATCGAAGATAGCCAAGCGGAAGCATGCGACTGGCGGCTCAATATGAGCATCGCTGGTCTAAAGAAAGTCACGCTTTGTGGCCTTACCAAGGAGAAAGCGCCGGTTCTCGCCGGGCTACAGCAATTGGGTTGCATGCACCTATTGCCCTTATGTCCGCCTCCCACCGAAGTGGAAAACGTTGCTTCACCTCACGCGGAGGGCGCCAAAAAGGCGTTGCGCTTCCTCACCAATACGCGGCAGAAGCGTCGGCAATTGGTTAGGGATGCAGAGTTCGATGTCGAAAAGCTCGTGCGAGACGTCCTCGACTTGCAGCAACGTTTTCGCGACACGACGGATCGACGCGATTTTCTAGAAAATCGAATTAGGGCGGTCGAGCCCTGGGGCGACATCGATTTTCCCCCAGAGAAAGCGCTCGCGGACTTTCGGATTTGGTTCTATGTCCTGCCTCTTAGAAAACTTGATGCGTTGAGTCGTGTCGATTTGCCATGGCAGATCGTGCGCAAGGACCACCGGTTCGCTTACGTCCTCGTCATCTCGAAGGAGGAGCCGCCGGGTGCCCTCCTACCCGTTCCGCGCATCCACGTGGGCGCTTTACCCCTCGCCGAGCTAAGTTCCCAACTTCAAGAGGCCGAGATAGAACTCGAGGATTTGGTCGCTCAACGACAGGCTCTGACTCGCTACATCTACTTGCTAAGCGTCAATCTAGCGGAAGCGGAGAACAACGCTTCGCTCGCATATGCGGCACAACAAACCCTCGACGATGCAACAATTGTCGCCGTGCAGGGCTGGGTACCGATTGATGCCATTGACGGGGTCGCGGCCTATGCCGAGAAAGCGGAACTGGCTTGCTTGGTCGAAGATCCCGGTCGCGATGACACACCACCGACGTTAATCGAACAGACTGAAACTCTGGAGGCCGGGGTCGACCTCGCCATGTTCTATCAGGTGCCGAGCTACCGGAGTTGGGATCCGACCTTGCTTCTGTTCGCCTCGTTTTCCCTCTTCTTCGCCATGATTTTGGCTGACGCCGGTTACGGCTTGATTTTGATGGGCGGTCTATTGGCTTTCTGGAAGCGATTGGGGCGAAGCCAGAAAGGATGCGCCTATCGAAATCTGGCAGTGTCTTTGTTCGGCTGCACTATCGCTTATGGTGTACTGGTTGGTAGCTATTTTGGGATGCCGCCACCTGAGGCGTCGTTCTTTGAACGGCTTCACATTCTGAGTGTGAACGATTTTGATACCATGATGAAGTTGTCCATCATCGTCGGAGTGCTTCATATCGTGTTTGCCAACGCCATGATGGCTTACGTCCATCGATTTCGGTTGATTGCATTGTCGAAACTGGGCTGGATTTCCGCGATTGTCGGCAGCCTTATTTTGTGGTTGTTCGGGCAAGAAAGTAGCTGGACAATAGTCAGCTATGCTCTCATGGCGGTGGGCGTGGTGGCAATCGTGCTATTTACCAGCGGCCGGCCGGTCAAAGTGGCGTCGGATCACCTTTGGCGCCTAGCCGATGGATTTCGAGGTCTGGCGGGGGCGATGGGCGCATTTGGAGATGTGTTGAGTTACATGCGGCTGTTCGCGCTTGGGTTGGCAAGTGCATCCTTGGCCGTAACCTTCAACAATCTCGCTAAAGACGCACACGAAGCTCTTCCGGGGCTCGGCCTTCTCGCCGCCATTCTCATTCTAGGTGTTGGCCACTTGCTTAACCTCGGTTTATCGCTGATGAGCGGCGTCGTGCACGGTCTCAGGTTGAACTTTATCGAATTCTACAAATGGGGACTGCCGGAGGAAGGGACGCCTTTCCGGTCGTTCTCCCGAAAGGAGGTGCAACCGTGAATGAATTCGCGATGGCTCTAGGCTGGATCGGCATTTATTCGCCGATGGCGATCGGCGCGGTCGCCAGTGCAATCGGTTGCGCCATTGCAGGGCAGGCCGGGATCGGCGCTATGCTCGAAACGGAGGGTGGATACGGCCGTTACGTTGGCATCTCGGCTTTCCCCTCGACATTTGTGATCTACGGTATCGTGATCATGTTCACTCTGAATCGGGAAGTGACACCGGACAATGCGGGCGGACTTTTCGGGGTCGGGTTCTTCGCGGCGATCGCACTGTTGTACTGCGGTATATGGCAGGGCAGGGCCTGCGCTGCGGCGATCAATGCCGCCAAGGAGAAACCCGAGATCTTTGGTTTGTCGTTGGCGCCAGCCGCCATAATTGAGGGATTTGCGGTTTTCGCGTTTGTATTCGCACTTGTGGTCAGTGCCGGCATTCCGGAATCGCCATGATGGCCAAACAAGAAACGCCAAGAGACCCCATTTCCAGCGGCGTCGATGAGCTGATCGCCAGATTGAGAGAAGAAGGCGTTTCGGCTGGGCGCAGTCAGGCGAGTGAGATAGTTGCCGATGCCCGGGCCCAGGCGAAGCGAATCCTCGACAAAGCGAACAGCGATGCGCGCGACCATCTGGACGCTGCGCACAAGGAATCCGACGCATATTTGGCCGCCGGCGAAGAGGCGCTCAAGACAGCGATGCGCGATGCTGTGCTAGGTATGAAGGCGGGCCTAATGGACCGATTTAGCGCCGACGTGAAACGTCTTGTTTCGCAAAGCTTGACCGAACCGGAAATCATAAAGCAGATGATTCTCGAGGTGGCGGGACGCGTGCGCGAAGGTGCCGGTATCGGCGAAGATGACGAGTTGGAAGTTATCTTGCCCGCGACCGCCTCTGGCCTGGACGAATTGCGCAGCGACCCTGAAGAGCTGGCAAACGGGCGCCTAACGAAATTGGTTCTTGGTCTGACGGGCGAAATGCTTCGGGACGGAGTGACGTTCCAGGCGTCCGATGACGCAGCGGAGGGGATTCGAGTTCACGTGACGAATAAGGACGTCACGCTCGATCTTACGGAGGGAGCGGTCGCTGCGCTGTTACTGCAGCACCTGCAGCCGCGCTTTCGCGCGATCCTCGAAGGGATCGTGAAATAGGACGATGCCTGGCTAATGAAAGATCCCGACGCCTATGTCGCTTTGATTTCGAGCCTTCCTGGCCCGGCGCCGTTGTTTCTGGCGAAGCGACCGCCTTTGTCCCGGCTTAAACTCGATGACCGTCTGCGCGTGTTGACTCCTGAAGACGCGCAGACGCTAGCGCTAGTCGAAGACGCCTTGAACTGGCGCCAGCTTTCAATCGGGGCGTCAGAGCAAGACGTCATCGCTCGCGGACGTGATGCAATGTCTCAGATCGAGAACGAGACTTTGACGACCATTGTCCGTGACAGGCTTGAAATTCGCACCGCCGTCGCGGCACTTCGGCGTCGGTCGCGTGGTGAAGGGCCGCCTCCGCCAGAGGTATCTTGGGGGTTCGGGCGCTGGGTACACCACATTTCGCGCAATTGGAGTGAAGCTAGTTTTCGACTGGACGGGGTTTTCCCATGGCTTCGTGAAGCCGACAGTCTGATGAAACGAGACGACACGATCGCGCTCGAGCGATTGATCCTCGACCGGTCTTACAAACGGCTTCAGCGCTTGGCTGGCGATCATGTTTTCGATTTCGAGGCTGTCGTGATCTACGTGCTCAAATGGAGCATCATCGACCGGTGGGCGCGGTACAACGTAGAAGCGGCGGCGCGGCGTTTCGAGGACTTGATCGAGGCCGGTTTGGGCGCCCACGCGAAGCTGCCTTTTGAAGCAGGGACCTGATGGCAAAGTCATCAAAAAGCGATGAACGCGCAAACGATGCAGGGAGCAAGGGAGCAACCCGTACGCCCGGCACCTTCCAAAACTCGAAATCGAAGCATTTGCAGGACGACAATCTCCCGGCAACCGCGAGAGTCGTCGCGGTACAGGACGACCTTGTCGAAATCGAGGCCGCAAAAAATACCGATGGGTACCAAGCTCCCCTCGTCAAGAATGAGGTGATCTTTATTTGCCCGAGTACTCTGAACGAACGAGGCGAGCAAGAACGTCTGAAGGCTGAGGTGCTTAGGGTCCGGGGCAGGAACGCCGACGCACAGGTTTTTGAGAGCACTCAGGGCATCGCCATCGGCGATGCTGTGGAGCAGAGTAACGAGATGCTCTCGGTCGAGCTTGGGCCCGGTCTGTTGGGGCAAGTTTTTGATGGCCTCCAGGCGCCGCTACCGAGAGTAGCCCTGCAATACGGCATTTTTTTGCCGCGCGGTGCTGATGTCGCCGCCTTGGAGGCGACCGAAAAGTGGTCTTTTGTTCCCGCGGTCAAGATTGGGGCCAATGTTGTGGCTGGTGACACGCTGGGCACCGTTCAGGAGGGCCGATTCACCCACAAGATCATGGTGCCTTTCGGATGGCCGGGTGAATTTCAGGTATCTTGGATTCAGGAAGGCAGTTTCAATGTTCGCGAGATCCTTGCCCGCCTCGAAGACAAGTCGGGCGCCGAGCGTCCGGTCTCTCTGTCACAAAAATGGCCGGTGCGGCGGCAATTGAACGCCGGACTGCTGAAACGGAATCTGTCACGCCGCCTTTATCCCGATGAGCCGGTGGTCACCACTCAGCGCCTGATCGACACCTTCTACCCGATTGCTCGTGGCGGCACAGCGTGCATTCCAGGCCCATTCGGTGCCGGTAAGACTGTGCTTCAGGGACTTATCGCGCGCCACTCTTCGGTCGACGTGGTCATCGTAGTTGCCTGCGGCGAGCGCGCTGGCGAAGTGGTCGAGACGATTAACGAATTTCCTCAGATGGCTGATCCCAAGTCGGGCGGCACACTGATGGACCGGACGGTCATCGTCTGCAACACCTCGTCAATGCCGGTCGCGGCCAGGGAAGCTTCGATATTCACCGGAATCACTCTCGGCGAGTATTACCGGCAAATGGGCTACGACGTCCTGTTAATCGCCGATTCGACCTCGCGCTGGGCTCAGGCAATGCGCGAAACCTCGGGCAGGCTGGAAGAAATCCCGGGTGAGGAAGGGTTCCCGGCTTATTTGGAGTCGTCGATCAAAGGCGTTTACGAGCGCGCCGGAGTCGTCGAAACAAACGACGGATCCGTTGGTAGTCTAACGATAATTGGCACGGTCTCGCCAGCCGGCGGAAATTTCGACGAACCGGTTACACAATCGACGCTGTCGACCGTAAAATGCTTCCTTGGATTGTCCGCGGACCGAGCATATAAGCGCTTCTATCCAGCGGTTGACCCGCTGATATCGTGGTCACGCTACACGGACCAGCTAAGCGCTTGGTTCGATAAAAATGTGCAGGCTGGTTGGACAACTCGTGTCCAAAGTATGCGGGACTTACTCGTTCGTGGGGAAGCGGTCTACCAAATGATGCAGGTGACCGGCGAGGAAGGCGTGACCTTAGAGGACTTCGTCGATCATCAGAAGGCCCTATTTCTCGACATGGTTTACCTCCAGCAAGACGCCTTCGACTCCATCGACGCATCGGTACCACTCGCTCGACAGAAGGTCACTTTTGCCAAAGTGTGTGATTTCGCCACGCGAGAGTACAAGTTCACCGATAAAGAAGCCGCGCGCGATTTTTTCACGCGACTCACGGGGCTGTTCAAGAACTTCAACTATGCATCGGAAGACGCGCCGGACCACGACCGGTTGCTCCAGCAGATCGACAATCTTTCCAACTCAGCGCCGTAGCAGGACAGAGGTTCGGGGAACTTGTACACAGGTAAGTCGTCAGGCCCGTAATATGTACCGGTTTCCCATCCGAACGCAGGGACGGTTCTGCCAATTCAATCGGTAATTCCGATCATTGATATCCGTGTTGGAACCCTCGACCCCAGGCCTTTTTACAAGCGACACTGCCGTCGGGAGGTTCGTTTTCAGTGAAAACCCATCGGAACGGCAACAGCACTGGTCCCGTGATCATACGAACAATCGTGCCGGCCAATGCCGAGGCGGTTAGATCTACTTCGAAATCCGAAAAATGGCCCGCAACCCGGATCGGGGTTTCGGCGCTAAACAACTGCGGCCTCTTGGACACCGGTGCCGCGCCGAAATCGATGGTGTTATTTCGGAAATCGATTGTTCCGTCGCCCGACGCCTGTATGCGCGAAGTATCGATCAACAGAGCCGACGGGCGCATAAGTCCTTCGTCGAGTGTGAAGCGACCGACGACGCAATTAACGTTGGACGAGTCCGAGTCCAGCGACGGAAGTATGGCGGTGAACAGATTCACTGCCCATAGGTCAAACAGGCCAGCGTTGAGATCTTGTGGCCAGACCGCAAAGTCGATCCGCCCGTTGGAACCGGCCATCACGTTAGAAAGATCCGTACCTCGAGCAGTCAAATCCACGTCGACGCTTATCAGACCACCGGTCGTCGATTGCGGATCAATGCGCCGGGCAAGCACGCCGTAATCCAACCGATCGATAGTTGCTCGCGCCTCAAATTCCACATCCGTCTCGGTCGGTTCAACAGCGAACCCGATAGTGACATTGCCGCCGGGTAAGTTGACTGACAGCGGATCGACGGCGAGCCGGCCGCCGACCAGGGAAACGACCAGCATACCGCTTCCGAGACGATCCTGACCGGAAAGGACTTCTTCGACATCAATGGACACCGTGCCATCTAGACTACGCATGACCTGGGGTGACAGCAGACTGCGAATAGCGACCTCCGGATTTTCGTCTGACTCCGAACCGCGCGCCGGCTCCACGCCGGTACCTGTCGCCGACCACTCGCCGGTTTCGAAGTCATCGAGCTGGATGGTACTCGCGACGAACTCGGTCTCAAATCGCGGTGGAGTCTGCGTGGTGTTGAAGTCAAGCGTTCCAGTCAGCATTGTACTGCCGATCTCCAACTCAAGGTCTTGGATGTAATAGCCAGATTGACGCGTGCCAAACTCACCAGCGAGCTGATAGGGGCCCCACGGTGGCAGGGATACTCCTAAAAATTCATCGAAATCACTGACGCGGTTGCCGGACACGTGTAAATCGAAGCGCAGGTTATCCGGCTGAAGCGGCAGAGGGGCAATGCCGGTGAGTATGAGATCCGCATTTAAGAGAGCTACGCTCAAGCGCGCTTGTAGTTGATCTTTTTTATCAGCGAAGCTTGCTAGGCTATCTGTCTGAATCGTGATCTCTATCGGCGTTCGATCGATCCGACCTTCCAATAGCAAAGCGATTGGCTGACCGACGGCAGCATCGATGGTACCGCTCGATATGCCAATGTCGAGGCTACCATTCGTGTTGGGATCCCTAAGGCGCAATAGTCCGTCGCGGAAACCGGCGGAGAACTCCGAGTGCTCCAAAATTGAACGGACGCTTTGTCCCCTTAAAGCGAGTCCCAGATCGAAACTATCGGCAGTGATGTCCAGGCCCTGGGCAATGCCCAACCGCGCCAGCAAATCACCGATATCCAAGTCTGTCGATCGGAGGTTGAGATCAAGAGCCGGGTCGTCACCCCGCAAATCACCGGAAACGGTTCCCTCGATAGCGGCACCTGCGAAGACTGCTCGCACTGGAGCATTCTCCATGTGCCCATTCCGGATTTCCGAGGAGAACGAGATTTCGGTGATATCACTCGGTTCCATTCTTACGCGTTCGACGGAGACATTGATGTCCGAATCCATCAACTCGATGCCTCTCGGCAAAATCGGTATGTCGATCGAAAACGCCCGTTCGTCCGATTTCGGCGCTGCTGCTTTTCGCTGCTCCGGGAAAAGCGCAACCAACCCCTCGATATCTATGTCCTGGAACGCAAGTGCGAGCGTGGTGATGGGCGTGCCATTCCGGATCTCTATCCCGCCGTTCCCGGCAAACGCAGTACCGCCCACTTGAGCTTTATCTATCTGGGCGATCAGCTCGCTATTCACCTGCGTTACCGATCCGCTCAATGAGTACGACGCGTCCGCCTCTGGTGCGACGCCAATCCAGTGGGCTAGCCCGCCAATTCGTTCGCCTACCAACGAAAATTCAAACGCGCTCCCGGAATTCTTTTTCGGATCGCTGATTGTGCCTTTGAGCTGGAGTTCAGCGCCACCGCCGCTCGCGGTTAAGCCAATAGGCCAGGTCTGTTCGACATAATTTTCGACAAAAGTCCCGCCTGTGAGTTCCAGCGAAAATGCCTCATTGAGCAGTGTGCCGTTGGCGGTAATGCGAGAGTCGGCGGAAGCCGGGAACAGAATCTCGAACGTATCTAACGTAAATTCCACCGGCGGCTCTCCAGATTCGTGGCCATACGACAGGGCGCCGCCCGAAATGAGAAACTGTAGTTCGGTGGATTCTATGAGCGCGCGAATAGTCTCGCCCTGCGCCGAGGTTGAGAGCTTCGCGACATCAAACGATCCCTCGATCCCCCTGGCGCCTGTCATGACTGAGAGCAGTTCCCCGATTTTGCTTTTTTCGGCCGATAGCGAAACTATCGCTGCAGGTTGGCCGTCCTCGGGTGCGAGACGGATATTTCCGGCGAACGGTACGTTTGCGATTGTCGCGTCGACCGGTCCCAGTAAGATGCCATCTTGAACGCTTACGTTGAGCGAAGCTTTACTGATGGCGAGCGCTGAGTTGACCACTTCACGAATGGTAACAGTGAGGTTGGCATCGAAGTTTCGGAGTGGCTCAAGCGTCAGAATTGGTGCATCGACATCGATTGGTACATTGTCTCCGCTCGCGCTTGTTGATTCCGCTGCTTGCTGTGATTCTTCAGTGCGCTGGGCCTCGTCGTCATCAGTTCGGCTTGGTATTTCCGCAGCAGTATCGAGTTGAAGGAGGCCGGCGTCGAAATTTGGAATGTCCAGCGCGCCGACTACACGAGGACGTGTTCCCGACGTGTCGATTTCTAGCTCGCCGGAAAACGCCGTACGACCCAACGAACCCTGGAGCCCAGTGACGCGATATACGCCGTCCGCCTCTTCAAAGCGGCCGCCGAGATTGATGGAGCGGATTGCTGGAAGTTTTGTTCCAAGGATCTCCTCTAACTCGCGGATATGTTCGCTACGCACGTCAAAGTCGAAGTTCAAGCCCTTGCCAAGAAGCGGTTCCGCGATTGCCCCGGTAACGGTGAGATCGGTCGCTGCGGCGGTCGCAGAGACTTCCAATGGCCATGGAACTTCGCTTCCAAAAAGGGAGGCGAGGCTACCGGCGGTCACCGTGAGCGCGTAGGGGACTTGTTGAATGGCGCCGTCGATGAATAGGTTTATCGGTTGCCCGTACTCGGCGCTGCCTGTGATTTCGTCGAGCAAAAATTCGTAGGTCTGTCCGCTGCCATCATCGCGATATGTCATTGCGATGTTGGTCAAAGACAGCTCGCGCAGTTCTGTGAACTGCAAATCCGCCTGTGATGGTTCGCCTTGAGGCGCCGTCGCGCCTTCACGTTCTTTCGTGAGCCAATTAGGCGTACCCTCGGCGTTGGTGGCGAGGTTTGCTCTTACCCCCGCCACTACGATTTTATCGATACGCACCTCGCCGCGCAGCAGCGGTAGAATGCCGAGTCGGATGCGTGCGACATCAAGCGCAAAAAATTCTGAGTCTTGCCAGCCTGTTGGGTTGCCAACTCGGATACCTTCAACACGCAGCGTTAGCGAACTTGTTGGGACCAATTCAATCGGTCCCTCAATTGCTACTTCGCGCTCCAGTGCATCCGAAGCGGCCGCCACCATCGAACTGCGCAACCAAGAGAGGTCGATTGGGATACCGAATGCGACAAAGATCGAAAGCCCCAAGAACGCGATAGCGATGGGGCCGCCGATGATAATGGCCATCCACTGGAGGGCCCTGCCAAACCGGACGGACCCCAGTTTCGCGTCTGCCGCGTCCTGTGGACTGTCACCATCATCGGTTTTTCGACCCTGAGTCACTCTGACCTTTTCGTACGCGCTGGCTTAGTCGTCGTTCTTTTGCCCAATTTGTCGGAAGGCGTGAGATCAGGCGATCGTACAACAAGCACCTCGCACATTAGCAAGGCTCCCAAAAATCGGTTGTCATTAAGCCTGCGGTAATCAAACGCCATTCAGCTTCGTCGAACTTGAGGCATCACGAACACGACAACCGGACTGAATCGATTCGAGCGACAAATTTGGATCACGAATTGTATGCGCATTGCTAATTTTCGGTTCCAATGTAGTCTGTGATCGTAGCGTGTTTCTGCGCTGACAGCATCATGCTTACCCTGCCGCGGTTGCGCCGAACTTAGGAGCGCGAATACGATGTTATCCCGTTCGGTTCTGGCCGCCTGCGCGCTTTTGAGTATGGCCGGTATTTTGATTGGCTGTTCCACGGCAGAAGATGATTTGGCTCGTGAGCAGGCAAAATTGCCGGCGGCTGAGCAGGCACAGCTGCCAGCTCCGACGGTTGATCGCTGGGCGGCATTTTCAGAAACTGAACCGCGAATGATTGACGCGGGCTGGCTTGCGAGTTTCGGGGATCCCCGCCTTTCGGGCCTGGTCTCCGAAGCTTTGCTGAATAATCGCGATCTTCGTGTGACGGCTGCGAGACAATCCGAAGCGGAGGCCCGCGCCCGCAAGGCGGGTGCAAACTTGCTTCCGACAGTTGATCTGTCCGCTTCCCCTCAGGCCTCCGGAGGCTCCGACTTGGTCGGTATCGAAAAGGAATTTAACCTCGGACTTCAGGTGTCCTGGGAGCTCGATCTTTGGGGCCGGGTCAGCAGTGAGACAGAAGCGGCGTCCCTCGACGCGATCTCAGCGGCAGCCGATTTTGAGTTCGCGCGTCAGTCGCTGGCCGCACGCATTGCCGAATCGTGGTTCGTCATCACCGGCAACAAGTTACAAGTTGAGCTTGATGAAGAGGCGCTCACGATCGAGCAACGCGCACTAGATGTTGTGACTGCACGCGTTGAGGCGGGAACTGTCTCTAACGTGGATCTTCGGCTAGCGCGGGCGGCCACTGCTCGCGCCGAGGAAAAGCTGACTCAAAGCCGTGGAAACCTTGACGAGGCGGTGCGGAGCTTAGAAGTCCTGCTGGGGCGATATCCTGGCGCAGAGTTACAAGTCGTTGATAAATTAACCGCGTTTCCAGGCCCGGTTCCCGCTGGATTGCCGTCGGAGCTTCTTGAGCGGCGCCCTGACATCGTGGCCAGGGATCGGCAGATCGCGGCAGCCTTCAATCGGAGCGAATCCGCACGGGCCGCCCGCTTGCCCCGCGTTAATCTGACGGCTTCTGTAACAACGCTTTTTAATCCCGCTAGTCTCGCATGGTCTCTCGCTGGAGATTTGCTCACGCCGGTATTCGACGGCGGGCGCCGGCAGGCGGACGTTGACATAAGCACCGCGCAGCAGGAAGGCGCTTTGGCGGATTACGCCAGTGCAGCGTTGATCGCGTTTCAAGAAGTCGAGACCGCGCTCGCGAACGAGCAAATTTTAATGCAGCGAGAAGAGCAGCTTGGTACGGCAGCTTCGGAGTTGAGTGAAGCCGTTCGCATCGAGGAGTTGCGTTACAGCACGGGCGCAATCGACATTATCAGGGTCAATGAAGTGAAGCGGCAATTTTTTGAAGCCCGCAATGGCCTATTGAGAGTCCAAGTCGAGCGTTTGAAGCAGCGGGCAAAATTGCACCTCGCTCTAGGCGGCTCCTTCGAAACATCACCGTCTTCTTGAGGTTCGCGGAACCTATCGACATACACCGATGCTGTGGCTCTCAATTACACAGGTGCGCAGCTGATCAATACTAATCGAATGAGTAGCACAATGACGAACGGAAAAATGCCGGGTAAGGGGACCGCCGTCGTGCTTGTTGCGCTTACCGGGTTCGGATTGCTTGGCGTCACAATGCTCGGTGATAAAGAATCGACGGGCGCTTATGTCGCCCCTCCGCCGCCCGTTGTCACGGTCAGCCAGCCGGTTCAGCGTGATATTACTGAATATCTAGAATTCACCGGAAATACTGAAGCCGTTCGGCGTGTCGAAGTCCGCGCTCGAGTTGAAGGCTTTCTTTTGAGCGATCACTTTCCACCATCGGCAGACGTCCAGGAGGGAGATCTTCTTTACACGATCGACCCAAGGCCGTTTGAAGCGAAACTGGAGCAGGCGCTTGCCGACGTGAGTCGTAAGCAGGCAGCCCTTGATTTGGCTGAATCGGATTTCCAGCGATCCGAAACCCTGTTTGATCAAGGAGCGACCCCAGAAGCTGAGTTCGTCAAAGCTAAGGCCGCTCGGGGCACCGCGGTTGCGGACTTGAGGGGCGCGAAAGCGTCACTCGCAGAGGCAGAGCTCAACCTGAGTTTCACCGAAATTCGAGCCCCAATAAGCGGTCGCGTAGGCCGTGGCCTCGTCGGTATCGGAAACCTGGTCGGCGCGAACGAGAGCACGCATCTCACCACCCTCGTGCAATATGACCCGATACGGGCCTATTTCAGCTTAAGTGAACAGGAAATACTTCGCCTGATGGCGCGGAACGAAGATCAAGGTGACGGCGCGGGCGATGAAGGCACGGACGTGATTCACCTCGGTCTCGCGAACGAACCTGGATTTCCGCACGAGGGCCACGTCGATTTCATCGATCAGGGAGTTGACCCTGAAACTGGAACCCTTTTGCTGCGTGGAAGTTTCCCGAACCCCGAGCCGCACAAGATCTTGCCAGGAATGTTTGTTCGGATACGAGCGCCAGTCGGCGAACATCCGGGCGCTCTGTTGATCCCAGAGCGGGCACTCGGGTCTGATCAAAGCGGCCGCTACGTGTACGTAGTGAATAAAGAGAATGAGGTAGAGCTCCGTCCTGTCCAGCTCGGCGCGTCGATCGATGGATTGCGCATTATCGATAAGGGTTTGGAACCGGACGATTGGATCGTCGTGAAGGGACTATTACGTGCTCGGCCTGGCGCTATCGTCGATCCTCAGCGTCAGGAAATATCCGCCACCGCTGCTAGCACGACGCAATAGACCGCGAAACTCGGTAAACCGGACAAATCCAATGTTCTCCCGTTTCTTCATTCACCGTCCCATATTCGCGACGGTTCTATCGATCGTTATCGTTATCGCCGGCGTGGTCACTCTGGGTGGGTTACCTATAGCGCAATTCCCCGAGATAACTCCGCCGACTGTTCAGGTTCAAGCGGTGTATCCAGGAGCCAGCGCGCAGATCATAGCGGAAACCGTTGGAGCCCCGATCGAGCAGCAAGTTAACGGGGTTGAAGGCATGCTCTATATGTCTTCTTCTTCGTCGAGCGATGGGGTCTACCGGCTGACCGTGACTTTTGAAGTGGGTACCGACCTGGACCAGGCGTCGGTGTTGGTCCAGAACAGGGTGAGCGTCGCAGAGCCATCTTTGCCGGAAGAAGTCACCCGCCAAGGCGTTACGACCAAGAAGCAATCGACGAACATCATCCTCCTTGTGAGCCTGTTTTCGCAAAATAGCGAGTACGACAGTCTCTACCTGAGCAACTATGCAACGCTTCGCCTGAAGGACGAGATCAGTCGCGTCCAGGGGGTTGGCGACGTCACGATTTTTGGCGCAAGCGATTACAGCATGCGCGTCTGGCTCGACGCCGGGAAGCTCAAGTCCCGCGACCTCACCACTCAAGACATTCTGGAGGCCATTCGAGAGCAAAACGTCCAGGTTGCGGCCGGTCAAATTGGTCAGCCGCCGGCGCCATCCGGTCAGGATTTTCAATTCGCGGTGACGATCGAAGGCCGCCTGACCGATATCGAGCAGTTCGAGCAAATCATCATCAAGAATGACGAGGATGGTCGGGCGACGCTGTTGAAGGATGTCGCCCGGGTTGAGTTGGGCGCTCGAACGTACGATCAATTCTCACTACTCGACGGAAAACCGGCGGCGAGTCTCGCGATATTTCAATTACCCGGCGCCAACGCGCTCGACGTTGCGACGGAAATTCGAGCAACGATGGAAGAGTTAAAGCGCGCTTTTCCTCCGGGCATGGACTACGCGGTTTCGTTCGACACAACGAAGTTCGTCGAGGCCGGCATAAACGAGGTCTATGAGACCCTTTTTATCGCGGCGGGTCTCGTCTTCTTGGTGATTTTTCTGTTCCTCCAGGATTGGCGGGCGACGATTATCCCGGCGATCACAATACCGGTTTCGTTGATCGGCACCTTTATGGTGATGGGGCTATTGGGGTTCTCGATCAACATGCTGACGCTATTCGGTCTGGTATTGGCGATCGGGATCGTGGTGGATGACGCGATCGTCATTGTCGAGAACGTCATGCGTAAGATGGATGACGACAAACTAAGCCCGCGCAATGCGGCGCTCGAGACAATGAAGGAAGTCTCCGGTCCGGTAATCGCGACGTCCCTGGTTCTCATGGCGGTGTTCATTCCGGCCGCGTTCTTCCCAGGGCTCACCGGCCAGCTCTACAAGCAATTCGCTCTCACGATCGCTGCAACAACAGTGTTCAGCACACTCAATGCGCTCACTCTGAGCCCCGCCCTCTGTGCCCTCCTGCTGAGACCCTCCAAATCCAAGCGAAATCCTTTTTTTCGCGGCTTTAATGCCCTCATCGCACGCAGCACAAACGGCTATGCGCACGTGATTGCGAGCGTTCTGCGCCGTGGGACATTGATGGTGTTTCTCTATGCCGCCATCGTTGGCGTCGCGGGGTGGCAAATGATCCAGGTCCCGACAGGTTTTTTGCCGCAGGAAGACCAAGGCATTCTCTTCACGAATATCCAGCTTCCTGACGCGGCGTCTCAAGAGCGTACAAAGAGGGTGATTGATCAGGTAAACGAAATTCTGGCCAACACGCCGGGCGTCGAGCATGCCACCTCGATCGGCGGCTTCTCTCTTCTTTCGGGCACCAATGCGTCGAATGCAGCTACTTTTTTCATATCGTTGACGCCCTGGGAGGATCGCCGCGAGCCGCATCTTCATTCCACTGCCATCCTCGGTAGTTTGTATGCGCAATACCAACAGATCCAAGAGGCCATCATTTTGCCTTTCGCGCCGCCGCCGATTAGCGGTCTTGGAAATGCAAGCGGCTTCGAAATGCAGCTTCAAGATCGTGGCGGAGTCGGTGCGGCAACCTTGCAGCAGATGACCGCCGAATTGGTCCAAGATGGCAACGGGCAAAGCGGACTGAGCAACATCTACAGCAGTTTCCGGGCTGGCGTGCCTCAGCTCTTCGTCGATGTGGACCGCGCCAAAGTAAAGAACCTCAACGTGCCGCTGGGAACCGTCTTCGGCACCCTTCAAGCTTACCTCGGTTCGGCCTACGTAAACGACTTTAACAAGTTTGGTCGAACGTATCAGGTTACGGTCCAGGCCGATGCCGCGTTCCGAGCCAAGCCCGACGACATTCGAACTCTCGAAGTCCGGACGCGCGACGGCGAGATGGTGCCTCTAGGTGCGATGGTGACGGTCGAGGAATCCTACGGTCCACCTATTGTCACCAGGTATAATCTCTATCCGTCCGCGCCAATCAGCGGTCAAGCGGCGCCAGGGTTTAGCTCTGGCCAAGCGCTCTCATTGATGGAGGAAATGGCCGATCAAAAGCTGCCGGTGGCCATGGGATATGAGTGGACCGGAATCGCTTACCAAGAAAAGCAGGTTGGGTCGGAAGCGCTGCTGATTTTCGCGTTGGCTATTGTGTTGGTTTATTTGGTTTTGGCCGCACAATATGAAAGCTGGGCGATTCCAACAGCGATTATTCTGACCGTGCCGCTGGCGCTGTTAGGGACGGTTACAGCACTGTTGATGCGGTCTTTCGATAACAACACATACACGCAAATTGGAATCGTTTTGTTGATCGCGTTAGCGAGTAAGAATGCGATTCTGATCGTCGAGTTTGCGCGAGAGAACCGAGCTGCTGGCCAAAGCATTTTTGATTCCGCGCTGGAGGCATCGCGTTTGCGGTTTCGACCAATTCTCATGACAGCGTTCTCGACGCTGCTTGGCATGGTACCGCTCGTCATCGCCTCGGGCGCTGGGGCTGCAGGCCGTCAGGCTCTTGGCACCGCGGTGTTCGGAGGACTAGTCGCCGCCACGGCGTTGGTCATGATCTTCGCCCCCGTCTTTTTCCTGCTAATGCAGCACCTCAGCGAAGGAAGAAACGCGGTCACGAGCATCGATCCGACGCACGCGCCAGCAAAGTCCGGATGAGTGTCTTAACCGAGCTCGGAAACACCCATTGTTCTATAATATCGGGTCGCGCCGGAAGCGTGCCCGGCATCAGACGACGGTGAGCCATATGAAGAAGTTAGTTCTAGCTGGGGCATTTTGTGTCATTGCCGCGTGCGAAACTGCCGGTGTGTCATCGGGCGCGGCGGCGCCGGAGCCGGGCGAGAATGAAGCGGGCAACGAATCCGGCCCTATCGCGTGTCCCGTGCTCGCTAGTCGCAATTGGCATGCTTGGATTGATCGGATGCCGGGCCCTGACGGCGGCGCGCGCCTCAATGTTTCGGGCGAAGTCGACCTACCGACGCCCGGATACTCTGCATCATGGACTGTCGGGCCGACCGACCGCCGCAATCCTCCGGGCCAACGTCTCGGCCTCGCGTTCGCGCCACCCGAAGGTATCGTTAGCCAGGTTTTGGTGACCGAGCAGCTCCAGTTCCAAATGGAAACAGCGATAACCGAGTATCGCGTTGTGCTCATTGGCTGCGGCGACGAGGCTGTCGCCGAGATCACCGAAATCATGACGGTGAACTAGGGTTTTTGCGGTGCTGCCGGCGCCATAATTGGCCGTAATCGGCTTCGTCGGATTTCGCGTAATTCGAACGCCCAAACCGAGATAACGGTGAGCCAAATCCCCGTCCGGCGACCGCGACTCGTTCTCGTCTACAACAAGTGAATACAGGCGAAGAAACGGGCCGCCAATGGAGCGAATGCTGCCAGTAGCGGCGTTGCACCCAACGCCGCTAGTCGATATTGCCTTTTTCGTACTGGTCGTAAAGAAAGCCGCCAACGATGCCGACGCCGGCGCCGGCGACCGCGCCCAGGGCGGCATCCCCAGCGATCGCACCAAGCGCGGCACCGCCCGCCGCCGCAAGCGCTCCCGCGGATAGCGTGCGCGACGTCGTGGTCTGGCCACACGCGCTTACCGTGAGCATGGCAGCCATTCCGACCGCAAGGGTTAGATTTCTCATGGCCTTGTTCCTCTCATTACTAATTCGCAAGATGTGTCGGTGCGGTTTAAACGGCTACTTACAGGGCCACGCTTCCATCGCTGTGCGAGCCATTCCGTTGACTGCTAACTCGCTCATCAGTTCTGCGTTTGCGTCGTTGGCTTGACCCCATGCGACAAACTTATCGACGAATTGCTGGCGTGTCGTTCCCGCCGGTGCGCAAGACATTGGCTCCGTGCCCGGCTTCGTGACGGCGGTGTGATAATTAACCACACCGGCAACGAAACCGAGGCAAAGGAACGCAGCCTCCAAAACCAGTGGATCGTTCGGTTTCGCTGCACATAGATTATAGAGGTCGCGCGTCGTGGTGATGTCCATGTCCTCCATATCCACGGATCCATCCGCGGCAACGGCCACGCTTGGCGTTAGCGCCAAGACCAAAACGGTGGCTAGAAATCTTGATCGCATTTGACCCCCTCCATCCGGGAGACAGCGGACGATTTAAACCGCGCTATCTCGAAAACCTTTTCTCACGCATGCACACACTGAGGAGAGGATAGTAGCGTGAATGGACAGAGCCTGGCTAGGAACCCGTCGAGGTAATGGGTGACGCAAAAGTCCAATTTTTTTCCATGCGGGTTGACCTTGCAATTTATGGTTTCGGCCACCGGTTGCGTTGCCTGCCGCTCCAAACCGTCACCATAGGCGGTGGTCATCAAAATCGGGAGCGCGACGGCCGCGACCGTGTTCCGCGCGCCATACATTTCCTTCTCCTTCATATCCGACTTATTTTGATCTTGTCGCGGAGCGGCGCACTATTCCCTACGATCGAAGGTCGGCCAGTGTCGGCGCTTAGCACCAGAACGAAGAGGAAGGTCGTCCATGATCTCGCAGCTGCTCATTGGATCGTTTGTCGTTTCGATCACGGTCGTGGTGGAGGCCGCCTTCATTGGCGGCGCGATCTGGGCCTTGATCCGCGTTGGACCTTGGCTTGCCGTGCCTCCTCATACCTACAAGACCGTATTGGCGTTGATCGGCGTAACGTTGTGGCTGATAGCGGCGCTGAGTGTCAGCGTGTGGATCTGGGCGGGGACCTATATTGGCCTTGGCGCATTCACAGCCTTGGAGCCGGCGCTCTATTTTTCGGTTGTCGCATTCACCACGCTCGGATTCGGAGATCTTATTCTCGCTGAGCCATGGCGCTTGCTGTCGGGCATTTCCGCCGCAAACGGCCTTATTCTCTTTGGATTGAGCACCGCCTTCCTAGTGGAATTCTTCGGCCAGCTCAAAAAAGCGCAAGAGGGGACCAAATATTGACGTGTACCGGTTTTTTGGATCCAGAGTGAGCTAATTGTCTCATACTTGATTTGGGTCGGAAATTCGCGCGCTGTGGCTTCGGTCAATCCATGACCAAAGCGCAGAGTATCGCCGAAGGGCTCCACCTCGCGGCTCAACAAAAACGCCTCAAAAACACCTCGAGCGTCAATCCGTTTTCGGATCAAAACCAGTCTTCAAACGAGCCCGCTGGGAATGTCGGTTCCACCAGGCAAGACGGACGCACCCGGCCAATATGTTTGATCTTGGAATATTGCCGGACATGCCTCGGAGCTTCGTCAGATGGAATTTTTTGGTCAGTTTCGATCGTTGGTCAGGTGATTGATTTAACACTATTGGTAATTCTCTTAATCTGGAGGATCGGCCTAGATGTCGTCTTTCGTGCTGGCGATGTCCGCTGATCCTCCAGCTTCCGACGTCGCGGATATGGCCACCAAACTTCGCTTACTGACCCATTGCGGATGTGGTGAAACCTTTCGGCCATAGGGGCCGTCAGCCTTGATTCAGCTTCAACAAATTTAGAAACGGGTTTTTACGTCAAGTCGGTGATTAACTCTGGCTCACGAATTGCCGCGAAGAGGACGCGCCTCACCATTCTACGAAGCCAACGTCGAAACCAATCGAAAAACAGCCCGCTCGGTTTTCCCTGTTTCCACCTTGTCGCTGCGATATTTTCTATGGCTTTGAGCTTCTCCTCCAAACTCGAGCCGTGTGCAATCGCACTACGGTAACCATAAATCTTCGATACAACCGTTTCAGGTTTTGCATTTTCGAAATCTTCAAAACCCAGTCGTCTCTCAGTTTGTTTCAACCGATTATCAATCAATACCAAGTTGCGGTTGAGTTGACGTTGTATCGAATCGACTGGGCCGGATGCATTTGGAACATGTGACAGCAGTGATTCGATCACCGTGAAGTAACCGAGATCTTTCATTGGTATGTCGTCAGGCAATCGGTCCAGAGACATGAATAGTCCAATGGCCTGAAGTATTTTTTCGGGAACACCATTCGCGACAAGCTCCATCGTTTCTCGGATGTCAAGAAGATCGCTTGTTGAGGGCCGTGGTAAGAACAATTCCCCCATTCCCGCGCCGTGAGTCTCAGCTCGAAACCCGGTAAACTCGGTCCAATGATGGCTATATCCGCGGTCTGGATGTAAGAACAAGCCAATTTTGAGCTCGGCATCGCAAATGGATAGCGCGGACTGAAGCAAATGAAATTCGATTTTGGGCTGGTCAGAAGACTCGACGACTGCAAGACGAGCAATTTTGTGAAGTTCGCCTTCTGAGGAAGGGGGCGCATTGTAAATGTGAGTGTCCGATATGTATTTTATGTCCTGAAGGTTAGCTGGGTAACCGTGGATGTAACCGCGACGCTGCGCCCAACTCGCCAGCGAAAATCGAACCTGTCTGTTGTTGAGTTCTTCCGTCGTTGCTTTCCGCAACGTCCACCCAGCACCAAGGTCGTATGGCGTCTCTAGCAATTCAGGGTCGACATCATTGAAGATGACCCCTCGCATAAATTTACTTAGTACAGGCACTCTGCATTCCATCAAATGGCATCGCCGAGTGAAGTTAAGTCACACACGATGGGGCATTTCAACAGTCGACGGCTTTCGCAATTGGCTACAAGCAGCGGTGTTGTCACCTACGAACTCAGGCCCGCTTTGCCCTCAAAAGCAGACCGCCGTTTAAGACTATTCCTAATGCCCCTAAATGATCGAAACGCCGGAGAGAACCTGGCAGCGGGTAACCGTCGGCGGATCCGGACAAATCCCTGTTAACGAAATTAGGCGCTTAGAATCTCGGGTAAGCAGATTTAGGACTTCTCTAGGAAAACAGCTAAATCTGACGATCGACTTCCGTACGGCGCTCACGAATTTTCCTATGAAATCAACGCTCGTTTAATGGTCGATCCAGCTGTCAGATTTCAGATTATTCTGAAGGCCATTTTCGATCTTAGAACTTTCGCTTCGGGTCTTATGCGGCCATCGCAGACGCGACGGCGTCTCGCTAAAATTAGCGAACGAAGCACCGAGCCCGCGCGACATCAAATTTGTTTGTCTACTGACGGTGCTGGAGGGAATCGCGACGTTTCACGACGCGCATCCGAACGGACCGGTGGTCGCTGCCGGTATGGGTGAGCGACTCAACGATCACGGTTATAGAGTACCGGGCATCGACGACGCCGGCGACCGCATGTTCGGAACCAAATATGAGGTGGGGCGGAGCCTCCAGCACCGCCCCACTGAACCCGATCGCTACAGGCCTTAGCCTTCAGTGCTAGCTGCAGGCAGGTCTTCCATTTTGTTGCAATCTTCGCGGCCGGTTACCGGCGAATTCGAGCCGCCGTCGGCCATCTCGTCGCAGCCGACCGCTGTCTCATCGGTAATGTGGCCAACGTCGCAGCCCGGTGGCGTGACATATTCGGCGACTTCGTCCGAGGCCTGGGCGCCAACCGCGGTCTCACCAGGGGTGGCGTCCTCACACCCTTGCTCGGGTTGCGCAAGCGCGCCTTGGGTGATCATCATGCCGAAACCACCCGCGACAACCAATGCTGCCAAAATATTCGTCCTCTTATCCATCGTCTTCGTCCTCTCTGTGATCGACCCAAACTATGTCTTTGCGACTGATTGTCTTTCCGGACATCCCCCATATGGACGTCTGACTCCGTGAACTGTGACGGAGTGTTGCGGATTCGGCAAGTATCTTGCACGAATTGCTCCGGCACGCAGGCCGCGAGGGGCTCACCAGAGGCGATTGAACGGGTTCGAACCTGTTCCGGCCAAATTTCGCCCCGAGCCCCAGCGTTTGCAGCGATTTCCGCGCATGACGGGCTGGGTTTTGGGAGCCGGGCAGGCCATCACGGCGGTTGCTCAGTTGGTTTGAGACCGGCAATTGCCGATAGCATTTGATGCCAAAAGGCACGCGGCATTGCGACTTCCGCCAGCTGGTAAAGTGATCGAGCAGGCATGGCGAACCAGCTTGGCACCGATCTTAACTAACCGCTCGCGGAGACTGGTCAGTGACCAATGCGCGATTTCTACCGGCAGCGCCAGCGTACGCAAGAAATTGCCGAGATTGTAGGCGAGTGCGTGGAGCTGTAGACGAACCGCGTTGGCCGCAAACCCGATCTTTGGCTATGTGTCTCAATCTAACGATTTGGCTTCTCGGGGTGCCAGATTTACGGATCCTCCGGGAAATCTGGTAAATCTGATGATCCAAGCCTACCAGGCGCTCGAAAATTGTCCGATAAGACCAAGGTGCATTTGATCTTGGAATTCGTCGGTGAATTTGACGCTATTCCGATGGCGGCAATCGAACTTGTTGCTGCCGCTTTGGGTCATATCCGACTGTTACAGACGCAATGGTGTGTAGCTAAAATTAGCGGACTAAGCACTTGGCCTGCGCGGCACCGATATTGATCTCGCTGAGGGCGGTTTTCCTGTGCTCAGGTGGGGATCCGGTCGCATTCAGCCCGTGGATAGACGCTCACTGGAGCAGCTTAATTCCAGCCACGAGGATATCAAGATTGGACGGTCGACCCGGGGCGCGCCACCCTTCCGGCAAATCACAAACTGCGCGTCATATGGGAGATAAAAATTGCCGCAAAACAAAAGCCCGCTGCGAACAGGGCGCGCAAGAATCTTATTCGCTTCATTTCGCGAAGTTTCGATACCTTCAGTAATTCAAAGGCGATCTCATTGACCGGATCACAGCGGTCAACAGCGCTTTTTAGTTCGGTCACACTACCAAGTTTGTCCGGGTCCACATACAACACATGTTCTAGCACCACGTTCGGCTTGCTGGCGAGCCTCGGGGCCATCTTTCGCGAGGGGTACAATACGTACCCGAACAAAAGTATCGGCAGAATAACGAAGCCCCACGCGAGCAGCGTATTGAGTACGGCGTTTGAATCGGAAGGCTCCGGCATCCACTTCTCGAAGCGACCGACCACGCCCAAAGCAAAGATGTATCCGATGCCGACAATCTGCGCCTTTGTATCATAAGCGCGCACGGTCGCCTGCGCCTCGTTCAGGCTGTCGCGCAACAAACTGAGGGATTGTTGGTTCAACGGTTCCGACATACGCCTTCTGCCGATTTACATGCTTGGTGCACCAAGTTCACCGGCATTGTAACCGTAATCTCTCAAATCCGACGAAAGACAATATCCATGCAGTTTGGGAGCTTTGGGTCATGCCCGGGTGCGCAGACGCACCGGGGAAACCGAGGCGGCGGCTTGTCGCTCCCTGACCGAGGGCAATGTTGTCGCCATTGGCTCAAATGTCGGCTTCTCACCTCAAACTCACCGTCACCGGAGACGCCGCACAGGGCTCACTCATAGCCAATTGCAGACGTGACTGCTGGGCCACTTATGATACGCGCTTATCGTGGTTGGATAACCGGGTAGTCAGAAATGGCCGCAAAAGAACCAACGCTGCGGCAAGTTCCACCGGAAATCTTGGAAGAACTGCCGCATCTGAAGGACATGTTCGCATTCCTATACAATCCCCACGAAGAGAGTGATCGTGGGCTCGTTGTTGGGTGTGCTGCACTTCTGGACGATTTCCTCAGGACCTTGATCATCTCGTATCTGGTCGACAACGCCAGTTCGTCGGCCTTGTTGGAAGGAGGCAATGCGCCACTAGGGTCTTTCTCAGCCAAGATCGATATGGCTCACGCGCTCGGGTTGATTAGCGACGACAGCCGCGTTGAAGCACATAACATTCGCAGAATTCGAAATGACTTTGCTCACAAGTATGCAATTTCATTGAGCGACGATAGTCCGAGGGACCGGTGCAATAATCTACTTTTCGGTTTGGTGTCGCTCGACCACAGTGATGAAGCGAGTCACGGGCCTCGTGATCACTTGATTTCGGCCACGGCCTGCTTGCTGCTGAATTGGTCATGGGTTCCCCGTCGCGCACAGGAAAACAGACTAACGCCAATGGATCGAGAAACGATCACGCCGAAGAACTGGAACTCACCGAGAGAGAATTGAAGGGATAGTCGGGACTAGGGACTGCGGACTACGATTCCGGGGACCGGCATCCCCAACATTCAATTTCCGAGTCGGGTCATACACGGTCATTGCAGACGCGACGGCGGCTCGTCTGGATTAGTCGAAAGAGCAGACGTTATTTGACGGAGGACCCATCGGATCTGCGAAAAGTAGTTTTGTGAAATGATGTTTTGCGAGGCGTTGGGGGCGTGACGCGAATCATGAGTTGAAACTGTGACAAAAACTCACAGACTCATTAAAAAATCAGTGAGTTACACATCTATTGCGCTGCCGCCCCGCATTGGATTGTGATCACGCAGAAGGACCCGGCATCACACATATGCCGATCTCGATGGGGTGTAGTCGACTACCCCACGCGGCGCTCCGAATTGATGTGATGCATCTGTCGTTGCGTGCATTGGTGTTGCATCAACGGTCCGGTCACAGACTAGAAAGATCACGCGCTGCGCCCACCCGTATGCAAACGGTGTTGGGGAAGGACCCGTGGCGGCGGCCATGTCCTAGAACAACATTGTTTTGGGACATTGATCTTGTTCGTGTGGCGAACCTTTCAGCCAATTGCTCTTCTGCAGGCCCAAATGCGCCGATATTTGTGGGGCGAGGGAGTGAAGGAAATGAGGGACTCTTGTGACATTTCAAATATCGAGCAGGTGATTGCGATTCATGGCCGATATGCAACTGAACCGGACCTCCTCGGTTAGCCTTAGCAAGTCCGTCACTCCGCCAATCCCTGAGGTACCCAGGCTGTGCGCCCGCCCGCAACCCGGCCACTCCTTACCCAGCCAAGGCTGCTCAATACGTTCATCACCCGATTTTGATCTGCTCGGCGCTGACGTGGCGTTTCTATTCGCAGGGCATCTTTCATGACCTCGCTAACTGTTACTAGTTCCTTGCCGGCTATGAAGTCGCTGATCCGCTCTTCCCAGACGTCAGCGTCATACCGCTGTTGCTGCTCTTCTCGCGCTTGGCGCGCAATTTTTGGATCGGAAATGTGCCAGGGCTGACCTTGGCGATACAGGGACACCGCTTCCGCGAGCAGTTGATCCCGGTCGCGCTCAATCGCCGCTAAATCGATTGAGGTGCAACGAATTGGCCAATAGCGGCGACCACCGGTCTCATCCTTTAGGTACACCGATTTGTTTGTTGTGCCGACGAAAACGCACTGGCGTCGCCATTCGATTTCGCGGCGACCATAGGCCGGACGATACTTATCGACCTGCCGGGTAATGAAGGCTTTCAACGCTGCGTCTTCGGCGCGCGTCATGGCATCCAACTCAGCGAATTCGATCAGCCATTTACCGCGCAAATGGTCCGCGGCGTCTTTGCTGCCAATTTCCGGCAATCCGTCGCTAAAAAAAGTCTCACCCGTCAGGACCCTCAGAGACGACGATTTGCCAATGCCCTGCGGTCCCTCAAGAATCGGGACGTGATCCACCTTGCAGCCCGGATCCATGATCCGAGCGACCGCTGAAACCAAGAACATTGTGCCGACGGCCTGGACGAACGGAGTGTCATCGGCGCCGAAATAGGCGACGAAAAACGGTTCCAGGATGTCGCCGCAGTCGCTTGGGCCGCCTCGAAGCCGCGGAATGCCATCCCATTCAAGGCCATTTAAGTAATCTTGGACAGAGTTGTAAGGCACTTCGATCGCTCGCTGCGAGATTGCTGCGCTGACGACGGATTTGTTAACATTCGGGAAGCCACTCAGCTGCAAGAACTCCTGGGCTTGGCTGTCATTCTCGTCGGTCCAAGGGACAGGGCGACCGAAGTCTGCCTCTGGCGATCGCCCAGTCCGAGGCACCGGCCGCAGGAGCATGACTTGGCCGCGCAGGGTGTCGTAGCCGAATACGCCTTGCCACTCTGGATCTCGACGCAACGCCAGCATGGTGTTCGCGTGGTTGCAGAGCACCTGGCCACGTGCTCCAGTCACAACTTCCGCATACCAATTGCCAGAATCCGGCTTCCAAGCCGGCGCCTCGTCCACAATCCGCAAGAATTCGGAACGGGTTCCGCCGTCCTCGAGCCAGTCGGAGACGTCGCCCTTGGCCCTTAAGCCAGGTAGCTCGATGACTTTAATCTGATCCGCGACGTCTTCGAGACTGGTAGCGACAGCCTGGGAATGTTCGCGGCCCGCCACATCGTTGTCTGGTAGGATTATGACGCGCTTACCCCGAAAAAATGACTTGTACTCGTCTCGCCAGCGACCCGCGCCGCCAGGACCGCAGGTTGCGATGAGACCGATTTCGAATAAGTTGTCGACGTCCTTCTCACCCTCAACAACGAATACTGGTTCAGATCCTGAGGCCAGCAACTCTGGAAGGCGATACGGGACACGTACCACACTATTTAGGTTGCTAATCCATCCATCTTTGCCGTTGGGCCGGCGTTGGGAGAATCCCTTCGGATGGTAGCGGACGACCTGGAACCGCAATTGGCCGTCAGGTCCTAGATAGGGGTAGATCTGATCAATTTTGCGATCGGATTTCTTGGTTCTAGGAGCGTGGTCGACATCCTCCAGTAAACCACGAGCTCTCAAAGCTTCCTCGACATTCCCTTGGTCGCACCCAGCGTGACAGTGCCATAAGATGCGGCCGTCGGACGTCTGGCATATCGATAAGCTGGGGGTTCGGTCGTCATGGGCGGGGCATGCCGCCATACCGGAGGAACCGTGCCAGCGACCGCCCAAGGCGGCCACGATTGCCTTCGCGTCCATGTTCTATCGGTACGTAGCGGCGGGATGGGACACGACTCGGGCCAAGCGACTAGCGTCGATCGGCCGAGCGGCTGGAGTGCGCGGACGAGTCCTTGCCGCGTTCGCGAGCTTCAAGCCAGTCACGAACCGAGTCGATCCGGTAGAATACCCGATTCCCGAGCACGACATGGGGCGGCGCCTTGCGAAGCGCCCGGTCTCTTTGGCACGTGCGAATCGTCACACCACGCTGTCGTGCATACTCCGCTTCAGTGATGTATCCGTAGAAGACCGACGGGTGCCGCACCGTTGGTTCGTCACATTCTGTTTGGTCGCTTTTGATACTCGTCATGATTCGCCATTCCTGTCGTACAACGAAAGTGCGCGACGACTCGCGCTTCGGCATGACAGTAGGCGACATGTTAGGGCCCGAAAAACGGGCCCAAAAACCCGATATGTTCGTTAATTTCGGGCCTATGCTGATGGGATTGGCTTGTGCCGTGCCAGATCCCGATAAGCCACTCTTAAGCGGTTTTTGATCGTCTTCGTCGAGGCCTTGGGCGCGTTAGGATGTGAGCGCCTAAGCCATGCAGCTAGAATATCGGCTTCGTCTTTGAGTGTTGGGGCCGTTAGATTTTCCTCTGCGCGGCGGCGGAATTCGGTCTCCACAAGATGCATGGACGTTGGTCTGCCTGGCGCCCCGCTGGAAGAGGGTGGCGCATCATAAACTGAAGCGGTCGAACCGTCCTTCGTTCTTGTGGCTTGGCGCAGGAGCTCTGCTTCTTGCTCTGACGTTATCCGGCCGCCGTGTACTACTCGAAGTTTTCTATAGGTAACTTCGCCGGAGCGAAGACATTCATTTTCCCAGTCCATCTCTCCTGCGAACTCGGTTGGAGGCACGACCACTTTCTCACCGTCCAAATACGCGAGACAGATGTAGTGTCCTCTTAGCAAATGCTCCACTGCGGCGTCTTTTACGCGATCCAGGATTTTACGCTCTTCTTCTCTGAGCAGATTCAATCTCGCGCCGGCCGCGGCGATTTCGTCACGAGTGGTAGCGACCAGTAACTCTCCGTTTGCTCGTTGAATGGATGATCGAAGGGCAGAGTAATGCTGCGTAACCGAAACGCTATGGCCCGGCATTTTCCCGAGCTTGCCCAGTCCTTGGATCGTTGCGTCAATGATCTCGTAAAAAGGCAGGACGGTGATTTCGTTCAGAACATGGCTCATAACGATGAAGGATTTTTGATCAAGGTCTGGCCAAAAACTAAATGGCAAATGCGAATATCAAAATGTTCATTGCGACGCGCACGCGGTCAACCTTTTCCTGAAGCCGTTCGATCCCCCATCTCAATTATCGGACTTTCGTCGCCAAAGAGATGTTGCTGAATGGTGCTCAACGGACGGTAAATGTGTCCAGGACGCGGTGACCAGAATGTGCCTATTTGGGAACGGTAGCGGCGCCGCAATTCGCCTATCAAATCGGACATTTTGCGGACACAAGCTCAATTCACGCGAAGGGCGCAAGAATTAGAATTCCTAAGTTTTTGATTATATACAAAAATATGGCGACCCCGACAGGATTCGAACCTGTGACCTACGGATTAGGAATCCGTCGCTCTATCCGACTGAGCTACGGGGCCACGCGAGACAAAGTGATAACATGAAGCGCACCCGCCTGGGAGGGGTCTCAGGTTCGGATCAGGCCTTGCGCATAGCGAACGAGGACTTGGGTCAGCGCGAAAGCAAGTTTCAGCTAAGTCTAGAGCACAGGATTCTATAACTTAAAGATTGCCGCCAATTGGTCGTGAAGTTTTTGGCGTGTGACCTCGCGAGCTAAGAATGGATATCGCTGCTCAAGGAATTCAAACATAATATGTCCTCTGGCAAGAGCAATGAGAATATTACACCTTTCTTCGACATAGGTGTCGTCGGAATTCAACCGGAGTGAATGTATTGTGGAGTTTATGCGTCCCTTGAGAGCTTGATCTAGATTGGCATTCGCTCGAATTAAACAGCTTGGGACATCGAGATGAAACCACTCATCGTCTATCTCAAAAGGATCTAGGATATCGATAGAGTTCCCTTTGGTGCTATTGACCCGTCCGCCCGCAAGACGAAAGTTACTCCACTCATATGCTAAGCCTGGAAATCTTGTTTTCGGCAAAAAATGATCAACTGAACCTCGATCCGGAAGATACATTGCTGTGTATGCGCAAATGCCTGAATATGCCGCGCGAAGCTCACCAAGCGCCCGGTTCCAGTAGTTTTTCCCTTTGAACTGAGCGGATGTTGGGTGCGGAGCAGTGGCTAAGAACGTCTTTCCAGGCTGCCTTACCGTTGCGTCAAACTCTGCATATTCTGGTTTGAGAGCAACACGTATCAAAGCTCAACCCCATGCTTTTCAGCGAAGTAGAGCCAGCGTGGCCAAAATTTGTCATCGTTTGAAAGCAACCGTCTCAGTTCATCCGTTAGTTCTTGTACGAGCACCTTGCTAGGCTGTTCTTCTAACTGCGCAGCTTTTGCTTTTTCAATTGCACGTTCAGCTTCGCGGGACCGGGCGTGCTGTAGGCCAAAAAGTGGCGAAGTAAGCCAACCCGTTGCATCTCCATATTTAACGAAAGGTATCTTTTCCAGCTTAACCTCACCGGCGTCGGTAAACAGGTGGTAGAGAGCATCCTGTTCCAGATCGAATGATGGCTCTAAGGACGCCAAGATCATTGGGGAATGAGTAGCGGCGATGGTCTGAATCGAAAGCTCTCCGCTTAGCAAATCTCCAACACTCATCAGCGCCGGCAAAACTATTCGTTGCCACTTAGGATGCAGATGAGCCTCTATCTCATCAACAAAGACAACAAGTCTTCGAAGAGGTTCTCGAGACAACTGGCTGGCAGCGAGTTCGTGTTCTTGCCACGCCCAGATGACCAAGTACGTGAGTAGTAGAACCCGTTGAACTCCAGACGACGCATGAATTATGGGTACCGTACCGTATTTGTGCTCTATCGTCGGAATGTCGCGAGGATCGCCGGGTATCCTTATTGTTGGACCCGGCCTCAGTTCGCCCAAATCTTCCGGACTTAGTCTGCGCAGGACTGAACAAAACCGATCAAAGCTAAGCCCATCTTCGGCCTTTTGCCAACGGACCCAATCACGAACGAGTCCCTCGATCATGCCTGGCCTACCGTCCCATACGTGATCGCTTGTTAACCTACCAATATGGTCGTCTGAAATTCCTTGTGACTTGGCTCGTATAGGGTCATAAACCGCGAACGACCCATCAGCGCGAGCAAATATACCGAGTGCTTCAACGGTAGGAGCGGAGCTAACCGGCGACCAAATATTTCGTTGAAAATCGAAAATAAATGCGGCTTCCGTAATGCGGCCAGAGCTGCCCCTTAGCGCATACTCGACACGCGGCACGCCGCTCCTATCCACCAAATCGGGGAGAGCGGGCCGATGGGCCCACGTGCCTGTCGCGGACCACCATGCGAATTCGAGCAAAAACGATTTACCAAGTCCATTATCGCCGGTTATCAAACTCAGCCGCTCCCCAAACCCAATCTCCAACTTGGGGGATAGTTCTGAAAATTCGATTTTCAGCGAAGTCAGCGTCCTCCCAATTTCGCTCTCACCATCAGGCGGCGGATCAAACGATCGCAGAACATCCGATATCGCCAACGGTTCATTGGAAAAAAAATCACCGTCAGAAAGCGGTAGACTCGAAAAATCATCCTCAAATAACTCCGTGCGCTCCGTATCGGATATCTCAAATATTTCGTAAAATAACTCCACTAAATGGCGAGCATCCGACATAGAACGCAGGTCGGCATCCTTAAATATCCAAACAGCTAGAGGAAACACCGGGGATTTTTGCGGAAGTTTCATTTCACGAAGTATGCCCTGAATCTGCATGACATAGTCGGTAACGAATCCCCATTTTTTTGATCGCTTTTTGTGCAAAAAAACAGATGGGAAGGTTTGTGTATTTATCGTCTGTAAGCCGGCGGAGGCGTATTTATTATCGACCCACCTCCGAGCACTCTTGAATGGCTGAAAGAAAAAAACACTTTTCCTATCCAGTCTGTGATATTTGTTCAAATGATCACGAGTGAGGCCATCAAGACTAATGGTCTCCTCGCTGCCAACTCTCAAGTTGTGCGCTTTACAAGCCAAAAAGGTAATGCCTACAAACGGATGTACCCGTTCGCTTAGTATGCGAATAGAATTAGTAATTACTTCAGCGGTTAAATACATACGTTGCTAACTGCCTCTAAACGATGTCAGATTCGTGAGAGTCGGATCATAATCCACAATTTTATTCTGACAGATTTTCGTGCGCTTCCTCATTTGCCATCTCCATAATGTTATTCTTCATTAGTTCGCAAAAGTCTTCTTTCACGTCGATTCCAATGCACCGAAATCCATGCTTCCTGGCAAATGCCAGGCTGGTTCCACTCCCCGCAAAAGGATCAAGCACGATACCTCTTGGTGGCGTGGTTGTGAGAATAGGTATGCGGACCAATTCTTCCGAAAAGCGTGCAAAATGCCCATTACGCTTACCTCTGACAGGTGGAAGTTCCCAGGTATCCAACGGCGGCAATATCGACCCAGTTTCTGTTGGGCGACCGACCGGGTTCTTGTCGAAGTAATACCAACGTTCCTTGACGAAATGAAAAACATACTCGTGCGACATAGAGCAGCGATCACGCACTTGATCGGGAATTGGATTGGGCTTTCTCCATACGTTGTCATTTCGCACTAACCATCCATCATCTTGCATTGAGATAGCGAGACGATGAGGAATTAGGAGTAATTGCTTCGGCACGCACCATCTACCGTCACCCTTCCGGTCTTGTGGGCGTATTCCAAACCGCCTTGCGCCCTGCTTAGACTCTCCGCTCCGGTGTTGACCTTTGCCACTCCAATACGTGTCGCCAATGTTGACCCAAAGGCTGCCATTATCTGCTAGGATAGAGCGACAAAGGCCAAAAACATCGGTAAGTGTTTTGATGAAGAGCGATGGGTGTTCTTCTAAACCAATTTGGCACGCCACATCGTAGTCTCGCTGGCCGTAGAAAGGCGGCGAAGTTACGATACAATTCACGAATATTTTCTGTTCCTCCAGAAAATGAAGGGCGTCACGAACTTCCATCTTAAATATGAGCGTTGCGTCATCGGCATAGTAAGCGCGCTCACGCAATTTCTTTGAGGCAAAAATTTCTTCACTTATTACCTGAGGGTGCATCGCGTCGTTGGCTTTAGTTTTTGGAGCTTTGGTATTGATCGGATCATTCATTGTTGAATTTAGCCTGTGGTGTTAGACGTCGCTAGATGTTGGTGCACATTGGACAGGACGATGCTACCTACCTGCTCAATATTGACAAAATCTCTGTGTTTCAGGGGCATAATCGACATCGCGCGAGCGCCGGCCCTATAGACCCCGCGAACAGTAGTAGGGCCTTCGGTCTGCCAGCACCATTCAGAAAGGTGGAGCCGACCCAATTTCGCCGAACTCGGCGCCGGAGAGCTAACTGCCGCGACCTGATTCGAATCTAAATGCGGCCCCGCGGCAACAGGACTGGCCGATTTGGTATCTGTCATTCTACCCTACAGAGCTAAAAAGTCGGACATCTCAAAGAGACAGCTTTAAGCGCGCCAGGCGGAGGGCCGTCACACAAATCGTCAGTCAGAGTCACGCTTTCCGCGCGCTAAACACGAGGCACTGGATCGAGGTGCGGAGGGGAGCGTCGCCGGCTTCGGCGGCGAAGGCGCGGGCGACGGCGTCGACCACTTTTTCCGGCTCGGCGGTGCCGCGGGCGCGGATCTCGGCGATGTTCGGGTTGCCGTGGATGAGGCCGTAGGCGAGGTCGCGGGCGGTCGGCGCGTCGGCGTCCAGGCGCACCACGGCGTGGTCGATGTCGGCGAAGCCGGCCTCGGCGAGTTGTGCTGTTATGACGTCGGTGTCGTTGTAGCCGAACGGGGTTTTTAGGAATTTCGGCGGGTCGCTGTCGAAGAAACCAGAGATCACCTGGTGGGCAATTCCGGCCATTCGGTTGTGCTCGAACGAGTCCCAGACGTTGAACAGCAGTGCGCCGCCCGGCTGCAACACGCGAAGCGCTTCGCGATAGCCGCCGACTTTGTCCGGATAGAACATGGCGCCGAATTGGCACGCCACCATGTCGAACGCGGCGTCGTCGAACGGCAGGTCGCAGCCATCGGCTTGGCGGTAGTCGATGCCTTCCAAACCGGCCATCACCGTGCGCGCGGCCGCGACCATGTCGTCGCTGAGGTCGGTGGCGGTGATCGCCGTGTCGGGCAGCGCTTCGCGCAGCCGCCGAGTGACGATGCCGGTGCCGCAGGCGATTTCGAGCACGCGAGAGGGGTTCAGCGCGGCCGCGCGCCGTGCGAAATCGTCCGCGCAGGGCCCGAACATGAAGGGCACCAAATGGGCTTCATACGCGTCGGGCATCGCGCCGTCGAAGGTCGCTACAATATCCGCCATTAAGCCAATCTCGCCGCAAGTTCGTGGGGCCGACAGCATAGGCGAGCCGGGCGGGTTCGCGCCATCTTGATTGGCTGGTTTGCGGTCGCCGCCTCTTTTCTCGCATCGCGCGCTCCTGTATGACAGACGCATGTCACAAACGGTTGTTGAACTGGATCGCGCGGCGCCTCCGCCGTCGAAGGCGGCAGCGTTTCGACGGCTGCTTGCCTCGCCCGACCTCGCGTTCATTTGCGAGGCGCATGACGGACTGTCGGCGCGAATCGCGGAAGAGGCGGGGTTTGCCGGGGTGTGGGCCTCGGGGCTGTCGATTTCGGCAGCGCTCGGCGTGCGCGACAATAACGAGGCGAGCTGGACCCAGGTGCTCGAGGTGGTTGAGTTCATGGCCGACGCGACCTCGGTGCCGATCATGCTCGACGGCGATACCGGTTACGGCAATTTCAACAATATGCGCCGCCTGGTGCAGAAGCTCGAAAGCCGCGATGTGGCGGCCGTGTGTATCGAGGACAAGCTGTTTCCCAAGACCAACAGCTTCCTGCACGGCGAGGCGCAACCGCTCGCCGATATCGACGAGTTTTGCGGCAAGATCCGCGCCGGCAAGGCAGCCCAACGCGACCCCGACTTCTCGATCGTCGCGCGGGTTGAAGCGTTCATCGCCGGCTGGGGGCTCGACGAAGCCTTGCGCCGTGCCCGCGCCTATCACGCCGCCGGCGCCGATGCGATCCTGATGCACAGCGCCAAGTCGACCGCTGACGAGGTACTGGCCTTCCTCGATGCTTGGGACGACCGCTGCCCGGTGGTGCTGGTGCCGACGAAATATTACACCACGCCGACCGAGCTGTTCCGCGACCATGGCGCGTCGATGGTGATCTGGGCCAACCATTTGGTGCGCGCCTCGATCGCCGCCATGCAAAAGGCCGCCGCGACGATCCACGAAGAACAGGGGCTGCTTGGCGTCGAGGACGCTATCGCGCCGGTCTCCGAGGTGTTCCGCTTGCAGGGCGCCGACGAACTCGAACGCGCCGAACAACTCTATCTGCCGCAGGATCACGCGGTTCACGCCGTGGTGTTGGCGGCGGCGCGCGGTCACGAACTCGGCGCGCTTACAGAATCACTGCCAAAGGCGATGCTCGAAGTCGCCGGCAAACCGCTGCTCGGCCACATCGCCGACACCTATCGCCGCACCGGCGTAAAAGACATCACCGTGGTGCGCGGTCACGCTAAGCAAACGGTCGACTTGCCTGGCCTCGCTTTCGCCGACAACGATGGATATGCGAATAGCCAGGAAGTGGCATCTCTCGCGTGTGCGCTTGAGGCCGATAGTAGCCTAACCGACGGCGATCTCGTGGTGTCATACGGCGATGTGCTGTTCCGCCGTCATGTGCTCGACATGCTTTCCGACGCATTGTCCGGTGATGGCGATTCGGATGCCATCGCGGCGATAGCGGTGGACACCAATTGGCAAGAAAGCCGCAACCGTGGCCCCGACCGTAAGGCCGACTTGGTAACGGCATCGTTGGCCTACGGTCGCGAGGCGTATAGCCGCGACGTGTGGCTGGCGGAGATGAGTGAGCAGCCACAGTCGCGTATCGATGGCGAGTGGATGGGTATCATGCGTTTCACCGCCGCCGGCGCCGGCCTGCTGCGCGATACCATCGAGGCATGCCGCACCGAAGACTCGGACAGCTTTGCCACGCTTCGCATGCATGATCTGCTCACGCGGATGGTCGCAGCCGGTCATCGCATCAAAGTCGTCTACACCACCGGACACTGGCTCGACATCAACCATGTCGACGATCTGGTGCTGGCCGGGAGCTTCGTGTGATCGAGGCGGCGGCGTTTGTCGGCGCTGCTCGGGCGCGCGGCTTCGATCTGTATTCGGGCGTTCCTTGTTCGTATCTCACGCCATTCATAAACTACATTTCGGGCGCTGACGGCCTGCGCTATGTCGGCGCGGCCAACGAAGGCGATGCGGTGGCGATTGCAGCCGGCGCCACGCTCGGCGGTCGTCGCGGTATCGCGATGTTTCAGAACTCAGGCCTCGGTAATGCGGTTAGCCCGCTAACGTCTCTCACTTGGACATTTCGGATTCCGGTTCTGTTGATCGTTACCTGGCGTGGCGAGCCGGGTGGCGCTAAGGACGAACCGCAGCACGCGCTGATGGGACCACTCACGCCGGGTCAGCTTGAATTGATGGAAATCCCATGGCGGCGTTTTCCGGCGGAGCCCGATGAAGTTGGTCCCGCCCTCGACGAGGCGGACGCGCACATGGCCGCGACGGGCCGGCCCTTTGCCCTGGTGATGTCCAAGGGGGCGGTTGCGCCGCACGCGCTCGACCGCTCGACGACCGGGTCCGCGCTGGTCGCGCCGGAGGTGCCGCCGACGGTTGCCGCACCGACGCTCAGCCGCCGCGACGTGCTGGCCGCGATTCAAGACATGGCTGGAGAAAACGATCTTTTGGTCGCTAGCACCGGGTATACCGGGCGCGAACTCTATGCCCTCGATGATCGCGCGAACCAACTCTACATGGTTGGCTCGATGGGCTGTGCGTCGAGCCTTGCGTTCGGCCTCGCCCTGGCACGGCCGGACAAACGGGTGATAGCAATCGACGGCGACGGTGCAGCGCTGATGCGGCTCGGTGCGCTGGCCACCGTCGGCGCCGAGCGGCCGGCCAATCTGGTGCATCTTGTCGTCGATAACGGCATGCATGAGTCGACCGGCGGTCAGGCGACCGTTTCGGCGAGTACCGATTTCTGCGCCGTCGCGGTGGCGTGCGGCTATCCGTCCGTGGCGCGGCCGGCCACAGTCGAAGAAGTCGGCGCGTTGCTGCGGGACGGCCCGGCGGGACCGCTTTTTGTGCATGTCCCGGTGCGCCCCGGCACGCCGGCCGATCTGCCTCGCCCGACCGTGACGCCCGAGGCCGTGGCCGCGCGGCTGCGCGACCATCTCGGCGTCGCGCCCGCGCGTCAACCCGCCGCGTGAGCGAGCCCGCCGGCTCCACGGGGGCGCTCGACCGACTTGCCGCGGTCGTCGTGACGAACGTCCAGCGCGCGCCGCTGCTGGTCATCGTCATCTGCTTTGTGCTTGCCGGTTTCGCCGCTTGGATCACCGCGCGCGACCTTGGCATCAACACATCGACATCCGACATGATTGCCGAATCCGCGCCGTTCATGCGCACATATCAATCGGTCAAGGCGCGGTTCCCTGAACGCGCCGACATCATCACTGTGGTGATCGAGGCGGACACGCCCGACCGAGCGCGTGACGCCGCCGACCGTTTGACCGCGGCCCTGCGCGGAGATGCCGACCTGTTCCCTTATGTCTTGCAGCCGGGCGGTGGCGAGTTCTTTGCCCGCAACGGACTGCTCTACCTTGATCGGGACGAATTGCTAGACCTGTTCGATGCGCTCGCCGACTCGTCGCCTTTGCTGCAACGCTTGCGCGACGACACCACGATGCGCGGCTTGTTCGCGGTGGTCGGCCTCGGCGTCGACGACGCTGCGGTCGACCGGGCGAGTCTCGACGATCTCGACTGGCTGCTCGGGCGCATGGCGCGGGCCATCGACGCCACGCTCAACGGCGCACCGGCGCAGCTTTCCTGGCAGGAAATTATGTACGGTCAGGAGGCCACGGCCGATGACCGGCGTGCCTTGATCCTGGTGCGCCCGAACGTGCTCGACTACGACACGCTATTGCCAGGTGGTACCGCTCTGAGCGAGATTCGCCGGCTCGCAGCCGCGTCCGGGCTAGGACCGGAAAATGGCATAACCGTCCGGCTTACTGGCGGGCCGGCGCTGCAGTATGACGAACTCGCCACGGTACAGCGTGGCTTGGCGCTAGTCGGCCTCGTGTCGCTGGCGTTGATTACGATCATCCTGTGGTTGGCGCTGCGCAGTGTGCGAACCGTCGCCGCGTGTCTGGTGACGTTGGTCATGGGGCTTCTTTGGACCGCCGGGTTCGCAACCCTCGCGGTCGGTCATTTGAATCTCATTTCGGTCGCATTTGCCGTGCTATTCGTCAGTTTGGTGATCGATTTCAGCATTCATTTTTGTCTGCGCACGCGCGAGATCGTGGCCGAGGGTGTTGAGCCGCGCGCGGCGGTACGTTTGGCGGCGGGCTCGGTGGGTGGATCTCTGGGTCTGTGTGCGCTGTCCACCGCCGTCGGATTTTTCGCCTTTCTGCCGACCGACTATCGCGGTGTCTCCGAACTTGGGGTTATCGCCGGCACCGGCATGATCATCGGGTTGGTCGCGAACTGGACTCTCTTGCCCGCTCTGCTCACCGTGTTCCCGGTGAGAGCTGGGGCGCCGCCGCGATTACCCGCGCTCTTGCGTTTGCCGATGCCGCGCCGAACAGTGCGCGGCGCCGCGATCATTCTCGGCGTCGGCAGCCTGCTGCTACTTCCCGGTCTGTCGTTCGACGTCAATCCGCTTAACCTGCAAGACGAAGATGCGGAGTCGGTGCGCGCGCTCCGCACTCTAATGGCCGGCGATGGGCGCGAGATTTGGGCCGCGGCGAGTATCGCCGAGAATGCGTCACAGGTAAAAGCACGCGCCGCCGCGTTCGAGGCGCTGCCAGAAGTCGACCGGGCGGTATCGCTGCCGAGTTTCGTGCCGTCGGACCAAGACGAGCGCTTTGATATCATCACTGACATCGCATCCGCCATCGAGCCTGATCCATTCGCGACCGTCTACAAGCCACCCGATATCGACGATCAACGCGCCGCCGTCGCCGCGTTGGCGCGGTCGCTCGACCGCATCGCCGCCGAGGGCCCAGTGCCTGATGGGGCCGCCGCCATGAGCGCTGCGCTTGCGCGCCTAGCGGAGGCGCCGGCGGACACCCTCTCGGCAGTCGACGTGGCCTTGGTTGGGGCGCTACCCGCCCGCTTAGTGGCGCTCGACCGTGCGCTCGAAGCGGAGCCATTCGACATAGAAAACCTTCCGGGCGCGCTGGTCGCACGCTATCGCAGCACCGATGGTGCTCTCCGCCTCGACATTTATCCCACGGAAGACATCACGGCCGATAATCAGGCGCTCGCCCGATTTGTCGCGGCTCTGCGCACCGTGGATCCCGACGTCACCGATGATCCAATTCTGGTGCTTGAGGCCGGGGAGGTCATGATCAGTGCCTTTGCCCAGGCCCTGATTTCGGCGCTGGCGATGATCGCGTTGATCCTTTATGTCGTCACCCGGCGGATGAGCGACGTGGCGATTATCCTGGCGCCGCTGTGTCTCGCTGGTGCGCTGACCGGAGCAGCGATGCGTCTGATTGAGCTCGAGTTTAATTTCGCCAACGTCATTGTGCTGCCGCTGTTGCTTGGTATCGGAGTCGATAGTGCAATTCATTTGGTTCATCGCTTCCGCGCGCAGCCGGATCGTAAGCTTGTCGAGACATCGACCGTGACGGCGGTGGTGTTCAGCGCGCTGACCACCATGGCAGGTTTCGGCAGTCTCGCTTTGTCACCGCATCCGGGCACGGCGAGCATGGGGCTGCTGCTTTTGCTGGGGGTCGCGCTGACGGTTACCTGTTCGCTGGTGTTGATTCCGGCCTTGCTGCCCCGGCGAAGCGATCCGGTGGAGGCGGCGGCCTGATGAAGGCGGCCATGGTGATATTCGGGCTGACCGGACTAGCGCTCGCCACCGGTCTGATCGTTTGGCACGGGACCGGATCGGTGATGCATGCGACCCTCGCCATCGGCTGGGGCTTGATCGCGGTGATCGTGTGGGAACTTATTCCGTTATCGATCGACGCCGCGGCTTGGGGCCTGCTGTTGCCGCCGGAGTCCCGCCTTCGGTTCCGGACGGTGCTTTGGGCGCGTTGGATTCGTCAATCGGCAAGTCAGTTGTTGCCCGTGGCGCAAGTCGGCGGCGATGCTGTCGGCGCGCGCATGATGTATCTTCGCGGCGTGCCGGGCAATCTTGCGGGATCGGCGGTAGTTGTCGATCTGACGCTTGGCGCCGGCACGCAAATCTTGTTCACGCTAACGGGTTTGGCGTTGCTTGCCACCTATGGCGCGGCTGACGGTCTGACGGTGCCGTTGCTGGTCGTGGCCGGCGTTCTGCTCACTTGCGTCACCGGCTTCGTGTTTGCACAACGGAACGGTTTGTTCCGCTTTCTAGCGAAGCGCGCGCATGGAGTTTCCGGTGGTCTGGTCGCATTGGTGGGAGATGCCGAGCGGCTCGACGAGTCGGTGCGCGCGGTATATCGGCGGCCAGCCGACATAGCGAAAAATGTGCTGCTGCAACTAATTTCTTGGTTCGCCGGAACAGGTGAGGTTTGGATCGCCTGCTATTTCCTGGGGCACCCGATTTCCGTTGCGGATGCCATGATCTTGCAAAGTTTAAGCCGCGCGGCGCGCGCCGCCGCCTTTATGGTGCCGGGCGGTCTTGGCGTCCAGGAGGGCGGCATCATGCTGCTCGCCGGTTTGATTGGCTTGTCGCCTGAGACCGGCCTGGCGTTGGCGTTGGTCAAGCGGGTGCGCGAACTCGCGGTCGGGGTCCCGGCGCTGATCGCTTGGCAGGCGGCGGAGGGACACCACCTCTGGCGCCGGCGCACGCGGGCCGCGGAATAGGCCGAACGATGCGCGCTGTTCTCTACGCCGCCGGCGTTGGCAATCGGCTTTCAGCTGCTGCGGCGGGGTTGCCCAAAGTACTGCTGCGGTTCGATGGCAATAGTCTGCTCGAACGGCACCTGCGCTTGCTTGTTGCCGCGGGCGTCGAGGAAATTGTGGTGGCCACCGGCTATCGCGCCGACGCGATCGAAGCCGAGATCGGCCGCTCGGCTGTCCGAAATCGCGTCCGCACTGTGCATAACCCCGATTTCAGTGACGGCAGTGTGGTCACTCAGTGGGCGTTGCGCGACGCGATTGCGGCCGGCGGACCAGTGTTGTTGATGGATGCCGACGTGCTTTACGATCAACGCATGTTGGCTCGCCTGATTGAGTCGGCGGCCGACGACTGTTTCCTGCTCGACCGCGACATCGAAGAGGGTGAGGAGCCGGTTAAGCTGTGCATTCGCGACGGTCATTTGGTCGACTTCCGTAAGCTGCCCGATCAACCGCACGAATGGTTTGGCGAATCCGTGGGCTTTTTCAAGCTGGCGGACGTTACGGCCCGGCGGCTGGTTGATGCGACGCGCAGCTATATCGAAACTGGCCGCATCGCCGATTATTACGATGAGCCGCTGCGTGACCTGCTACTCGCCGACCCACCAGGCAGTTTCGGCTGGGAGGATGTGACCGGCCTGCCGTGGCGCGAAATCGATTTTCCGGAAGACATTGCCGCCGCCGAACGCGCGGTGTTGCCGCGGCTGCAGCCGCTGCCGACGATAACGGTTGGAAGGCGGCGCGACGGATGAGTCACAATACTTGGGCCCATCGTCTGGTCACCGTCGCGGTTCGGCCGCTCGCGCGCACGGCGGTCACACCAAACCAGATCACCACATTGCGCTTGATCACCGGTTTGGCGGCGTCGTTTGCGATCGCCACCGGCAACGCGACCGCGGCGCAGGTCGGCGGCGTGCTGTGGATCCTGTCGATGCTGTGCGATCGCGCCGACGGCATTCTCGCGCGCTTGACCGGGCGGACCAGCACCTGGGGCCACGTTTACGATTTGATCTGCGACTTCACTGCCACGACGCTTTTGTTCGTCGCCATCGGCATCGGCATGCGCGGCGGGCCGTGGGGGGATATCGGAGTTTGGCTCGGATTGCTGGCTGGCGGCTCGATCGGGCTGATGTTCTGGCTTTTGTACCGGCTCGACGCGCTGCTGCCGGCGGATCGTGCGGCCGTGCCGTCCGCCGCCGGCTTCGACCCCGACGATGTTCTATTTATTGTCGGGCCGCTGGCGTGGTTCGGCTGGTTGTCCGAATTCTTGATCGTGTCGGCGATCGGCGCGCCGATCGCCGCGGTGTTGGTTGTCGGCGCCTACATCCGTGCCCTGCGGCGTGGACGCGTTTAACGGTCGAACACGGTCACCGGAATTGAGTAGTTGAGGATCAGGAATTCCTCGCCCGGATTCGAGTCGTAGATACTAGCGTTCGACAGATGACCGAATTGAAGCCCTAGACGGGCTTTGTTTTCGAATTTGTAAGCGAGCTCAACCGCCGACCGGAACTCAACGGCGCCACCCAGGTCCTTGCCGTCACCTTCGTGAAATCCGCCGACACTTATGCTTGGGCTCAGAACAAAGCTGTCGCCCAAATGGAAGTCGCTATAGAATCCCGCGTAAGCATAAAACCCTGCGTCTGTCGTGACGAACAAGCCAACTTGCGGACGGAAGATCCATAACCGGGTGTTTAGCCGGAACTGAGCGTCGAACTCGCCGGCGGTCATATCATCGTTAATGTCGAAGGCGCCGGCTCCAAGGACCAGAAAATCGGGTTCGTCGGTGCGGATGACTTGAGCCGAGGCTTGGCTCGCCGTCAAAATCAACACACTGGAAAATATAACCGGAAGCCAGCGGTGGCTCAGCCGGCTGGTCACGCATTCGGCGAGCATCGTCAAGAGTGATGCGAACAGTCTCATTTAGCCGGTTCCCCCGCATTTGCCTGTGTTGAAGCGACGCCAACCCCGTCGTCGCGTAAACGGTCCATGATAGTGATCAGTTCAGCACGTATGCCGGGCTCCATGGACGAGTGCCCGGCATCCGGGACAATGGTGTATTGGGCATCAGGCCACGCCGCCGCAAGTTCGTCCGCCGTGGTGACCGGGCACACCATGTCATAACGGCCTTGAACGATGAAGCCCGGAATGCCGCGGAGCCGATCGACATTGTCGAGTAATGCGTTCGGTTGCATGAAAATTTGGTTAGCGAAGTAATGCGCTTCGATACGGGCCAGCCCCAGCGCCATGTCATCGCGATCGAATTCGGCGACCGTGTCAGGGCTTGGCAGCAGTGTTGAGCATGAGCCCTCGTACCGGCTCCATGCCCGCGCGGCGGGCATGTGGACGGAAGAATCGGGGTCGACTAGGCGCGTATAGTAGTTGCCGAGCAAATCGTCTCGCTGGTTCGGCGGCAGATGGCCGGCGAATTGGTTCCAGACTTCAGGGAAAAACCGACCCATGCCGTACAGGAACCAGTCGATCTCGCCTGGCCGGCAGAGGAAAATGCCGCGTAGCACCAGCGCGGTGCAGCGCTCTGGGTGCGCCTCAGCGTATGCGATCGCCAAGGTCGATCCCCACGAGCCGCCGAATATTATCCAGCGCTCAATGCCAAGATGCTGGCGCAGTGCCTCAATGTCCTCGATCAGATTTTGCGTGCTATTGCCGTCCAGCGCGCCGAGCGGGGTTGAACGGCCGGCGCCGCGCTGATCGTAAATCACGATCCGGTAATGGCTCGGGTCGAAAAACCGGCGATTACTGTGGGTTGCTCCGGCCCCGGGGCCGCCGTGCAGGAACAGCACCGGCACACCGTCGCGCCGCCCGCACTGCTCCCAATACATTTCGTGGGGCGTTTCAAGCGGCAGTCTGCCGGTTGCGAAGGGGTCGATCTCCGGATAAAGCTCGTGCGCCGCCATGGTCGTTTCCGTGCGGAATCAAGCGCCATAATAGCGGGCTCTGAGGCCGATGCCAGGACCAACGACATTTGACTGCAAGAGCTTCGCCCGTTTCGGCCGCGTGGCGGTCTTGGCGATCGTCCTCCTGGCGTCCGAAGCGCACGCCACCGAACCGACCGGTCTGAGCCCTGACGGCGATGGGCGCGTCGTGGAAATCACGGATGGCGATACGGTGACGCTCGATGACGGCGTCGAGGTTCGGTTGGTCGGGTTGCAGGCGCCCAAACTTGCGCTCGGGCGCCGGAATTTCGAGGACTGGCCGTTGGCGGAAGAAGCCCGGCGGGCTCTCGGACGACTGGTGCTCGGCGAGACCGTCGAGCTACGATTTGACGGCCGGCGCGAGGATCGGCACGGCCGCGCCCTGGCGCACCTGTTTCGCCAGACCGATGACGTCTGGGTACAACGCGCCATGCTTCTTCAGGGCATGGCCCGAGTCTACAGTTTCCCGGATAACCGCGGCGCCGTCACCGCGCTGCTCGATGCCGAGCGTATCGCGCGCGTTGCCGGGCGTGGCATTTGGTCCCACCCGTTCTATCGGGTCCGCGCACCGGAGCAACTGGCCGATGCCATCGATACCTTCCAGCTTGTGGAAGGGCGCGTGGTTGATGCGGCGCGGGTTCGCGGCCGGGTTTACCTCAATTTCGGTGCCGATTGGCGCGAGGATTTTACCGCCACCGTGGCGCCACGTGACCGCCGATTATTTGAGCGGGAGGGTCACTTGCTCGGCCAGCAGCCAGTAGACGACCTGGCCGGCCGCAAGGTTCGCGTGCGCGGCTGGGTCAAGTCTTTCAACGGTCCGATGATCGAAGTTACTCACCCCGAACAAATCGAGTGGCTCGACTAAAACTGTTGCTCCGGGCAAAAAAATGGCCGCGACGCCAACAGCGCCGCGGCCGGTATTCCTTGCCTATGATCGTTTAGGATGCAGGCAGCGCCGCGGTTTCGCTGCTCTGACGGGTCACGGCGGCGCGCAGCTTCTGCAAAGCTTTGTGCTCGATCTGCCGTACGCGTTCTTTGCTGATACCAAGTTTCTTACCGAGTTCCTCAAGCGTCACCGCGTCGTCGCGCAAGCGCCGCTCGTGAATGATCGTGCGTTCCCGGTCGGTGAGGTCTTCAAGCGCTGTCGCCAGCCACTTAGACCGCGTCTCGGTATCGCGAATTTCTTGAACTTCTTCTTCCGGCGTCGGGCGTTCGTCCGACATGAAGTCTTGCCACTCGTCTTCGCTGGCATCGCTGACCGCCGCATTTAGCGACTGATCACTTCCGGAAAGGCGCATCTCCATGTCTTCGACGTCGGTGACCCGCACTCGCAGTTCGTCGGAGATTTTGTCTTTGGCATTGCCGCTAAGCCAACCGTCCACCTCGTCGGCGTGTTTGGCCCGCATCCGGCGCAAATTGAAAAACAAAGATTTCTGAGCCGCGGTGGTGCCGGTTCGCACGATCGACCAATTGCGCAAGACGAAATCCTGCATGGCAGAGCGGATCCACCACGCCGCATAAGTCGAAAACCGAACCTCGCGCTCGGGTTCAAAACGCGCGGCCGCCTGCAGCAGACCAATATTGCCCTCTTGGACAAGGTCGCTCATGGGTAGACCGTAATTGCGAAATCTAGACGCCAGCTTGATGACCAACCGGCCATAAGCATTGACCAGTTCGTGAAGCGCTTCTTCGTCTTGTTCTTCACGCCAACGCCGCGCCAAATCAAACTCACGCTCACGCGTCAGCAGCGCCGCCTTCATAGATTTATTGATGTACCGCCGATTCGCCTTCTGCGTTTGCGGTGTATCTACATATGCCATCTCGTCGCACCTTGATAAATTTTCTTAGCCATTCTTCTTCTGCCGACTAACAAGCAGATCCCGGTGTGTGATTTTTGTTTCGGGATGTGTGAAGTAAATCACAGACAAGACGCATGTGTCTATAGGATAAACGGTTTTTTAACTTGCGGTTAACTTAAATTCGTATTGTTTTTATTTAATAATAAAGTAAAAAAAACAGAAAATTTTAGATAAATTTTTGGAACCCAAGTTTTCCTTGGGCTCCAGCGCAGGTCGGTACCAAAATCTATCGCCCCGGCGCTCAGGAAATCGCGCGCCAGTTTGGCGCCGACGCCCCGCGTCAGTCGCGCTTACCGGACAGATTTGCACTTTTTGGACCCGCGCTGGACGCGAATCTCGTCTGATGGCAGTGGGTTAAGCCTCTAGGCTTTCGATAACTTCGCCATGACTGTCGAAGCAAGTCGCGGTCAAGTCACCGCCAAATCCACACCCCGAGTCAACTGTCGCGGCGATGGAGCCGACTGTAACGCCGCCCCCTTCCGGGTCGCGTCCACGTACAATGCGACGAAACCCTTGGTATGGTTCACTGATATCGTCAAAACGCCCGGCGCCCCACCAAAAGCTGTCTGATTGAGCGGCCAAGGGACGTGACGTATCGATCCCGGCATGAACAAATAAAATGGTTCCCGTGTCGGTAAACGCGGCGCGGCGCAGCGACGACAATAGTTGCTCGTGCCCCGGGTGTGCGCGAACCGCTTGCCGCAGTTCGACCGACCAGCGCGCCAAGGCCAGCGGTCCTTCGCGGCATCGCATGCGGGCACGCTCTCGGCCGATGCCGTACGCTTCCAAAGTGGCGTCCACGCCTTGCGCCAGCATCCACTCCAGGACCTGCGCGGGGTTTTGCGCGATTTGCAGCTGCGTCAGCTTTTGCCACATTTCTTCCTGGCTGCCGCGCAGATAGAGAATATCGTCGTCAACCAGATTGAAGCGGGCCATGAGCGCGCGACGAAACAGCAGCAGTTCGTTGACCGTTTCGATGATAGCGTCGCCGCGGCCGAGATAATTGCCGAGATAGACGAGTTTGTCGCCGGACTTGAAATGGCTTTCCAGCAGCGTGTGCAGCCCGGCCAGATGTGATCTTGACCCGTGAATGGCGCCGATCGCCCATACACGACGTGCGTTCTCGACAATGCCGAACTTCACACGATCTTCGTCATTCACCGGAGAGTTTGCCTCGGGCACGGGTTGCGTAAAAGGTCTGCTCGCGACGTCCAACGTTGGTACCGATCGCCCATTCTAATTCAGAAATACTGAAATCGAACCGTTCAAACGGTTCCGGTCAAAGTAATTGGATTGCACATCCTGCGCACAGCATATCGTGCACGCACGGTGAGACAACAAAATGAAAGGCGGGACGGAGATAAATCCGTCCCGCCTCATCAGATCGGTATTTCGATATGCTCGCGTGGTCAGGCGATGTTCGCCAACGAGTCTCTCTTGGTGCGAATCATGCCGCCTTCTTCAAAACGTCTTCGAGCCGCTTGGTCGCCGCCGTGTGTTCGATATTTTCGACCGCCGCGAATTCCCGCGACAAGCGATCGAGCGCCGCCTCATAAAGCTGCCGCTCGCTGTAGGACTGTTCCGGCTGATCTTCCGCGCGATGCAGATCACGCACCACCTCGGCAATCGACACCGGGTCGCCCGAATTCAGCTTGGCTTCATATTCCTGTGCGCGGCGGCTCCACATGGTGCGCTTCACCCGTGCCCGCCCTTTGAGCGTGGTCACGGCCTTGCCCATCTCGTCACGCGTGCTCACCCGACGCATACCCGACGTGGCGGCCTTCCCGACCGGCACGCGCAGGATCATCTTCTCTTTCTCGAAAGAGACCACGTACAACTGGAGGTCCACGCCGCCGAACTCCCTGGACTCAACGCCAGTGATCTCACCCAGCCCGTGGCACGGGTAGACCACCAGATCCCCAGTCTTGAAATCGTTCCTATTCGCCATTTTGTCTTAGACCTCAGTCAGCATTCTTGTTTTCTTGCCTGGCATCGCTCGCGGGCCGTTATCCAGCCCGGTCATTCATAAGCGACCGCCCGGCGCGAACGTCTTCCCTCGATTATCTATCAATCCGACGGATCGATTGGACGAATGAGAAACCCAGCACATACCGGCTTTCGTCCGCTTACGGACGCCAACCGCAAAGGCGTCATTCGATCCCCGCGCACCTCCCTATAATCACCAGCGTTCTAGCGACGCCGTTTCACGTGCCAAGACCATCTGCTACCGCTCATGGAGCGGCGCGCCCAATCTCGAACATCACTGTGATTGTTGGACTGTATCACAAAATCGTAAGAAATGACAGCGTGGAACGGTGCAAACATGGCTGATTTGCACGGTTTGATTGCCTCGCGGTTGCCGGAGCTTACCGAAGCGTCAGCGTATGCGTGGTGTGCCCGGCCATACCCGCCGCTGCCAGCGTAAATCTCACATTAATTCGCAAGCGGTCCGATCGGCCATAGGCCTCGGACCGCCGCGAACGGTCAACCGCTGCTGGTGCCGGGGTTCGGGCTGAAAAAGGCATCAAATTTGCCAGGTTTGTCCTTGAAATCGTCCGCGTCGGCCGGCGATTCACCTTTGCGGGTGATATTCGGCCATTTTTCGGCGTATTCGGTGTTGAGCTGCAGCCATTTGGACAAATCGCCTTCGCTGTCCGGCAGGATCGCCTCGGCCGGACACTCCGGCTCGCAAACGCCACAGTCGATACATTCGTCCGGATGGATGACGAGCATATTCTCGCCTTCATAAAAGCAGTCGACCGGGCAGACCTCGACGCAGTCCATATATTTGCACTTGATACAGGCCTCGATGACGACGTAGGTCATTTAATCTGGTCTCCTCCCGCAAGGCGATCACCGCCCCGGCGATGGGGCGGGCCATTGGTCCAATGTGGTTGCGACCCGCACAGCATTACCCGCGTCGTCGCGGCCTTCAGTCGAGGCCCAACCGCGCGCGCACCCGATTCCGGGTCAAGCCGCGATCCCGATCCGTGACATAAATCAGACCGGCGATGCGGCGCAACAAATTCTCTTCATAGTCATCGAGCACGCCGTCGGAATAGGCGACTTCCCAGAGCATTTCCATGAGCTCGACGCGCTGTTCCGCGCTAAAGTGGTCGTTAATGCCTTTGGTGAACCGAAATAACTGGTGTGACTCGCCGACCGCTTGCTCCGCTTCGGCGACCAGCGTCGCCGCGTCCTCGGCTTTGAGCGAAAAGCGAGCTCCCAGCAGTCGTTGGATGGTCGCGCGTTCGCGATCATCAAAATGCCCGTCCATAATGGCGGTCTCCACCAAGAGGGCACTCGCCGCCAAACGCATTGCCTCCTCGTCAGGCGCGTCGGAAGTACTTCCCGCGCCCTGTTCGAGCTGGCGCAACATGGTCTTGAGCCGTCCGATCATGGCGCCTCCCTATCACACGCGCCGGTTTGGCGGCAACGGATCAGGCACTGTCGAGCGAGGTTGTTCGTGAGCCGCCGCGCAAACGCGGTCTCGGCAGCGCGCAACCGCCAACCGATCTTAGACGTGCTGGCGCGCATATTGCCGGCGCACGGTTTGATTCTCGAAATCGCCAGCGGGACGGGGCAACACGCAGGTTATTTCGCGCCCCGGCTCGCGCCGCGCCGCTGGCAGCCGAGCGATATCGACCGGGATATGTTCGACAGCATTACGGCGTGGACCGAGGCGGCGCCTGGGGAGGTCAGCGGTGGAGCGGACATCCTTCCACCGATTGTTTTGGACGCCACCGCTGACGCTTGGCCGGTCGAGCGCGCCGACGCGATTGTCTGTATCAACATGATCCACATCGCGCCCTTCGAGGCCTGCGCTGGTTTGCTCGCCGGCGCCGGCCGAATTCTTCCGCAGGAGGGCCCACTCTATTTCTATGGGCCGTTCAAACGGTGTGGGGCGCATACCGCGCCAACCAATCAGCAATTCGACGACTGGCTACAGGTTCAGGATGCACGGTGGGGCGTCCGCGATCTCGACCTAATCGCCGAGGAGGCCGCTGGTCACGGTCTTGTTCTAGATGAAGTCGTAGAGATGCCGGCGAATAATCTTTCGGTCATTTTTCGAAAGCGAAAAAGCGACTAGGTTTCCGGGTCTAAGCCGTCCTTGAAGCGAGTGATGGCGCGACGCTCGGCCTTTGTCGGGCGACCGCCCCGGTCTGGGCGAGGCGCAGACTCTTCTTGCGGCGTTGGTGGCGGCGTTAGGTCCTCATAGAGCGTCGCGGCTTCGCTGGCGGGCCCGCGACGCGTGCCGAGGGCCAGAATTTTCACAATACGGATGCGGCTTCCCTGCGGGAAAGTCAGCACATCGCCGACTCGGATTGTCGCGCTCGACTTGCCAACCACTTGGCGGTTGACCCGTACCCGACTGCCGACGCACAGCTTTGCGGCGATCGAGCGAGACTTAAAAAAGCGCGCAAACCAGAGCCACTTGTCGATCCGAATGGGTGCCTGGTCGGCGCCGTTGTGGTCGGACGTCACGTTTAGGTCCGGTCGCCCGATTTGTCGCGCGTCAGCGCGCGCAGCGCGGCGAACGGCGAATGGGCCTGATGCGTGGTCTTGCGTCGGTGTTTTTGCTTCGTGTTTTGGTGCTGCCGCGGGCGGCGGCGCGGCGGCGCGGCATAAAGAATTTCCTGCCCATCGTCTGGGTGCGCGGACCGGTACCCCAGCGCTCGCGCAATGCCGTCGAAATCCTCACCTGTGCAGCCGGCAAGATTAAGCAGTGCCGCGTCCACGCCAAACGGCCCCTTGCGCGCGCGTTTCCGCAGCTCCGCCGCCAGTCGCTCGAGCATATCGACCCGCAGCGCGCGCGGGCCGAGTCGGCGATAGCCGATCGCCGCGTAATAGCCGTCGGGCATATCGGTGTTAATCGCGAGCGAGACCCGACCCTGCTCGGGAATGTCCGCGGGCCGATCGTAGTACAGGCACCATAGGAGCGCCCGCATCGCCATTTGCGCCGGTTTGAGCATCGGCGCCAGGAACACGGCTTCGCGCCCCAGCCGTACGCCGAGGCGCGCGAGCTGCTTGCGATCCTCTCCATCGAGCGCTTGGAGCTGCTCGGCAACCACCGCTCGCGATACCGCGCCGAGCGCCTCCGTCACCTGGTAAACCAATCCGCGCGCCGGTCCGGACAGCACCGCTTCGCGGGCCAAGTGAAGCGGGGCCAGCACTGTGGTCAGGTGTCCTCGCAACCATGCCGTCAGGCGGGCCTCGATGCGCTGACGCGCAGGTGGTGTAACCAATTCGCCGGCTATCAACCGAACGGCCGGTAAGGTCATACTGTCGCCGCGTGCCAGTCGGGCCACGGGCGCCCCGCTCCAATAGAGCGTGCCCACATCGTCGAGCGATATTGCGTCCGCGGGCGCCGTCGCAAGGGCACCGGCGCGTTTGCGAATTTCGGGTTCAAGCGCCTGCCGCACCGCCGCGCGCAGGGCTCGCCCAGTGCGCCACGCCTCGGCATCGTCGGGCAGAAAATCGAATCCAGTTAGTGTGCCAACTTCTTCGCCCTCGACAACAACGGTTCCGTCGCGTCGCACCGCGGCGATCAGCGCTTCTTTCTGCTTCAGCCGTCGGGTGAGCAGGGTAGTTTGACGATCGACAAAACGCTGGGTCAGGCGTTCGTGAAGAGCGTCGGAAAGTTTGTCTTCGATTTCGCGGGCGCGCGTTTGCAGCGCCGCCCGATCTTCCACCCAGCCTGGGCGATGCGCGATGTAGTTCCAGGTCCGGATATGGGCGATGCGCGTTGCCAAGGTGTCGATATCGCCGTCCGCGCGATCTAGTTGATCGACCAACCGGCCGACCCAGGCCTCCGGCAGGCGTCCGGCGGGTGACATCAGGTGGCGATAGAGCGCGGAGAGAAGCCGCAGATGCAGATCGGCGACGGTCTTGCGGAAGTCCGGAACCCGACAAATGTCCCAAAGTAGCTCCACCGCGTCATATCCGGTGGCCAACGCCGCGATGTCGGGCATGTTGGCGAGCGCGCGCAACGACGCCAAGTCCTCGGCTTCGCGCGGGCGTATTAGTTCCGCGTGCGGCGGCGGCGTTTCGAGCGAGCGGATCAGTGATTTGACCGACGACAGATCCAGCCGCGCACTACGCCAATAAACCCGATGCAAAGGCTCGAACATGTGATTTTCGACCGCGCCGATTATCTCCGGCTCGAGCGGTCCGACATCGAGCGTGGTGCCGAATGCGCCGTCGCGGGCATGGCGGCCGGCCCGCCCCGCGATCTGGGCGACTTCGGCTGCGGTCAGGTCGCGCGGTTGGCGGCCGTCGAATTTGCTCATGCCGGCGAACGCAACATGGTCGACATTCATGTTGAGCCCCATGCCGATCGCGTCGGTCGCGACCAGATAATCGACCTCGCCGGCTTGATACAGCGCCACTTGAGCATTGCGCGTGCGCGGGCTCAGCGCGCCCATCACCACGGCGGCGCCGCCGCGAAAACGGCGCAGCAATTCGGCGAGCTGATACACTTCGGCCGCCGAAAAGGCGACGATTGCGCTGCGGCCGGGTAAGCGGGTGATCTTGCGCGACCCGGCATAGGTGAGCTTGGAAAAGCGTGGGCGGCTGACGAACTCGGCGTCGGGCACCAGTCGACGGATCACTGGCGCCATGGTGGCCGCACCGAGGAACATGGTTTCCGACAGTCCGCGCGCATTCAGCAGCCGATCGGTAAACACGTGGCCGCGCTCCGGATCGGCGGCGAGCTGAATTTCGTCGATCGCGACAAACTCGACCGCGATGTCGAGCGGCATCGATTCCACGGTGCAGACGTAATAACGCGGCCGCTCGGGCACGATGCGTTCTTCGCCGGTAATCAAGGCCACCTGGCCGGTGCCGCGCGCGGCGGCGACGCGGTCGTAAATCTCTCGCGCGAGAAGCCGCAACGGGCAGCCGATGATGCCGGAACGATGGCCGAGCATACGCTCGACCGCGAGATGGGTCTTGCCGGTGTTGGTCGGCCCGAGAACCGCGGTTAGCCGGCTGGTCTCGGTCCGAAATCGGGTCGTGCGGCGCGTCGCCTGCATCACTCTAGAAAATCGTGCATCGCGCCATCGGAATCAAGCCGTTGGTCCATGACTCGGGTGTCGATTTTGCTTCGGGCTGTTCGTCTGTAGCATGATGGCCGCTCAAGGCGGCGCACTAGAAACCGGCTCCACAGGAGGTTCCCATGCCGCAATTCATGCTGTTATTGCACCGATTCCCAAGTGACGCACCCGCCCCGTCGCCAGAGGAAATGCAGGCCGTAATCGCCGAATATAGCGCTTGGAGCGAGCGGCTGGCCGCAGCCGGCAAGTTCCAGGGTGGTCAAAAACTCACCGACGAGGGCGGACGCAACATCACCGCGAACGGTGGTGGTATGAGCGTAACTGACGGGCCGTACAACGAGACCAAGGAAGTGATCGGCGGCTTTTTTACGATTGAGGCCTCCGATTATGATGAAGCGGTGGCGTTATGCGAGGATTCGCCGCACCTGAAATATGGCGGGCGTATCGAGGTGCGCCAGATCCACGCCATGTAGCGATGAGCGACCGGCTGACCCAGATTTCCGCGCCGGAGCGAGCGAAGGTCGAAGGGCTCGTCGACCACTTGTTTCGGCGCGAATCCGGCCGCCTGGTCGCCACGCTGACGCGCATCTTCGGCCCGTCGAACCTCTCGCTCGCCGAGGAGGTGGTTCAGGAAGCGCTGATTCAGGCGCTCAATTTGTGGCCGTTCCAGGGCGTGCCGGATCGCCCCGCCGCTTGGCTCGCCACGGTCGCGCAGCGCAAGGCGCTCGACGTGGTGCGCCGGGGATCCCGCTTTCACGCGCTTGAGCCCGAGATCGAGCGCGCCTTCTGGCAGATGCGCGCGCCGCCGGAGGCTGCGGACGCCGTGGCGTTCCGCGATGAGCTCGGCGACGACCAGCTGGAAATGATGTTTACCTGCTGTCATCCCGACCTCCGGCCGGACTCGCGCGTCGCGCTCACTCTGAAAACACTCGGCGGCTTCGGCGTTTCCGAAATAGCGCGGGCTTTTTTGGTCACCGAAAGCACGATCAATCAACGGTTGGTGCGCGCCAAGCGACGGCTGCGTGACCGGGATGTCGGATTTGGCGTGCCGGAACCCGATGCGCTGGCCGACCGCCTTCGTTCGGTGCTCGAATGCTTGTATCTGATGTTTAACGAAGGCTATCTCGCGGGCTATGGCGGCGACCTGATCCGCGAAGACATATGTCACGAAAGTCTGCGCCTTGCGCTGTTGCTTGCCGAGCATCCCGCCATGGGTGGGCCCGAGGCGCATGCATTGTGTGCCCTGATGATGTTCCAAGCGGCGCATTTCCCCGCACGCACCGACGCCAATGGCGACCTTCGCCCCCTCGCGGATCAGGACCGTGACGTTTGGGATCACACGTTGATCGCGCGTGGCTTTGCCGCGCTCAAGCTGGCTCAAAGCGGCGACCAGCTCAGCGCCTATCATATCGAAGCGGGAATCGCCGCGTGCCATGCGTCGGCGCCGAGCTATGACGCGACCGATTGGCCGGCGATCCGTCTTTTCTACAATCAACTGATGAAAGTGCGGTCGTCACCGGTGGTCGCGCTCAACCGTGCCGTCGCGATCGCCATGACCGACGGGCCACGCGCGGGCCTGGCGGCGCTTGACGCGATTGGCGAGGCGGCGGAGCTGCGGCGTTATGCGTTGCTTCCGGCAACCCGCGGCGAGTTTCATCTGCGTCTTGGCGAATATGACCGTGCGGCCAACGCATTCAAGGCGGCGCTCGCCTTGTCCGGCGTCGAGCCGGAACGCCGCTACATTGCCGGAAAACTCTCCGCTTGCGAGACGACACTCTAAAAATTAGTTCACTAATAATTTCAAGATATGTTTGGCTGCTTGATCGACCGGAACTGCTTGCTGGTCTCCGGTGGTGAGATCCTTGATCATCACCATGCCGGATTCCTGCTCGTCGGGACCCATCACCAGGGTAAATCGGCAGTCGCGTTCGTCGGCGGCCTTGAATTGTCGGCCGATCTTGCCGCCGACCAGATCGACCTCGGCGGCGATGCCGGCGGTTCTCAACGTGTCGGCGAGATCCAGTGAGCGATCGGTTGAGGCGGCGTCCCAGACCGTAACGTAGGCGCGCGGCGCGGGGTTGGTGTCGGCCTCGGCATCGAGCAGCAGTAAAATTCGCTCAATACCCAGCGATCCGCCGCATATCGGTACCGAGTCTTTCAAGAACATGCCGGCCAGGTCGTCGTAACGTCCGCCGCCGGCGATCGACCCGCCGGCGCCGTCCGTGATGAATTCGTAAATCGCGCCAGTGTAATAATCGAGCCCGCGGGCGAGTACCGGGTCGAAGCGGATGACGGCCTCGCCGAGCCTGGAGGCAGCGTGTTCGAGGATCGCGTCGACTTCCGCGAGTCCCGTCCGACCGGTTTCCAAGATCGCAAGCCGCTCACGCAACACGGTCTCGAAATCGTCGCGGTCGATGTCGCGGCACAATGCGTCCACGACGGCGGTGTCGAAACCTCGCCCGCCAAGCTCGGCCTTGACCCCGTCCAGTCCGATCTTGTCAATTTTGTCGAGCGCGATCAGTGCGCTGCCATGGTCCGCCTCGGCCACGCCGTAAGAGTCCATCATGGCGTGCAGCACGCGCCGCGAATTGAGCCGGATCTCGAAGCGCGGCAGACCGACCGCCGCCAGCGCCGCCGACATGGCCACAATCACGTCGACGTCAGCAAGCGGCGAAGCGCTGCCGAATACGTCGACGTCGCATTGGTAAAATTCTCGGAACCGGCCCTTACCCGGCCGGTCGGCGCGCCAAACCGGACCAATCTGAAAGCGCTTGAACACGCGCGGCAGCTCGCCGCGCCGATGCGCGTAAAGGCGCACCGCGGGCACGGTCAGATCGTAGCGCAGCGCCATGTCGGCCTCGCCGCTTGCCGCCTTTTCGCCGCGCTTAAGGATCTTGAAGATCAGCTTGTCGCCCTCGTCGCCATATTTGCCGGCCAACACCTCCAGCCGCTCGAAGGCGGGCGTGTCCATTGGCTCGTAACCGTGCAGGGCAAACACGCTTTTGATACGGCCGATCACCGCCTCGCGGCGGCGCACCTCGCGCGGCAAAAAGTCTCGGCTGCCAGACGGCGGCGTCAGCGGCGGTTTTTCCACGTGGAATGTCCTCGGATCCAGGCTGAAAGTTTGCGGCGGGAACCTACACCCGCGCCGGGGCGGTGAAAACCGTCGCGACTCCCAATTCCGTGAGCGGACGTTACTGGGCCGGTGTGTCACCCGGCCCCTATACTGCCTTTACCGGCTGTAAACCTGTGGTTACCACCGGGAGACGGCTTCATGAGGGGCAGTATAGGGTTTGGATGCCCGCGGCCATTGATCGCTTTGGCCGTGGCGGCGTTGCTTGTCGCGTGTGCTAAACAAGGGATATCGGTGCCTGAGGCGTCATCCGCTGCATCGGCGGAGATACCGGGGGCCGAGGCTTGGTTGATCGAACCTTCCGCGTTCAAGTCGGTCGGCACACGCACCAGCTGCAGCCTGAGCCGTGTCGCAAATAATCCGCGCCGACCGACCGGCTATTTCGGCCCCGATGACGGCGTTGCGCTGAGCGATGAGGAAGCGCGCCGGCTCTACGGGTGCGCCAAGGCGGTGATGATGGCGAATTATCGCAAAGCCGGCGTGGCCAATGTCGCCGGCTATCAGGCGTGGACCAATTATGCGACCACACCCTATGTCTCGGCGACCCACGCCCAACGCTACGTCAATAACTACGCCAACAACGTCGCGTCGGCCTACGGCGCCTATGAATCGATTGGCGCTCTGCCAGTCGGATCGGTGATCGCGAAAGACAGTTTTTCGGTAACCCCCGACGGGAAAGTGATGATCGGCCCTCTGTTCATCATGGAAAAGGTCGCCCACGTCGCCGGCGCAACTCACCCGAGTCCATGGCGCTTCACCATGATCATGCCCGATGGGTGGGTGTTCGGCACCACAGGCGGTCCGGGCGACGCCAATGTCGCATTTTGCGCCGACTGTCACGGCACCGTCGCCGACATTCACGACTCACTCTATTTCCTGCCGCCGCAATATCGTCGCTGAAACCGGCCGCTCGGCTTAACCGGTTCTTAGGCACCGTCGACTGACACTCCGCGCGTCACGAAATCGGCGGAGACCTGGCATGGCCCCAGCGCGGCGGCGACCACAGAAGGCGTATCGTAATAAGCGCTTCATCGACAGTTCCGAAGCGCGGTCGGTGCGGATTCTGGCCGAGTATCTTGAGCCGCAAGCGCGCTTCGAAAAATTCCAGATCCGCGACACCATCGTGTTTTTCGGCTCCGCCAGAACGCCGTCGCGCGAGGCCGCCGAGGCCGCGCTGAAGGCCGCGCGTAAGAAGGGCGGCGACGTGGCCGCAGCGGAGCGGCAAGTTGAGATTTCCGACTACTACGAGGCCGCGCGCAGCTTGGCCTACCGTTTCACGGAATGGTCCAAGGGATTGGAAGGGTCGGACCGGCGCTTTGTCGTCTGTACCGGCGGCGGGCCCGGAATCATGGAGGCCGCCAATCGCGGCGCCTCGGAAGCCAAGGGATTGAATATCGGACTCACCATTTCGCTGCCCGAGGAAGAGTTCGAGAACGTCTACGTCACCCGCGAACTCGGCTTCGAGTTCCACTATTTCTTCGTTCGAAAATTTTGGTTTACCTACCTCGCCAAGGCCGTGGTGGTGATGCCCGGTGGCTTCGGCACACTCGACGAACTCTTCGAGCTATTGACCTTGATTCAGACCCTGAAGATCAAAAAACGCATGCCCGTTGTGCTGTTCGGCAACGACTATTGGGACCGGGTGTTGAACTTCGACACGCTGGTTGACTACCAAACCATCGACCCGGACGATCTGAGCCTATTTCATCGCACCGAGTCGATCGACGACGCCTATGACTATATTACGCGCGAACTCACCGAGCACGCGCTAGCCGACCCCGGGCTCACGCTCTAATTGGCTGTGATTTCCGCCGCCGCCGGCAGTGCGAGCAAGACCCGCAAGCCGCCGAGCGGCGATTGGTCGAACTCCAATTTTCCGTCATAGAGCTGCGCCAGGTCGAAGACGATATCCAAGCCCAAACCGTCGCCTGGGGTCGCTTCGTCGAGACGGCGGCCACGTTTGAGGGCTTCGGCGCGGCGTTCTTCCGACAGGCCCGGGCCATCATCGTCGATAACCACAGTCAATCGGTTGTCGGTCGCGGTCGCCTCGACGCGGACCTGGGCACGCGCCCACTTGCAGCCATTGTCCATTAGGTTGCCAAGCATTTCTTCCAAGTCTTGACGATCGCCGCGGAAATACGGCCGGCCTGAAACTTTGACCTCGAGATCGATCGCGCGTTCGGCATGCAGCAGGTCGAGCGTTCGCTTTAGGCCGTCGAGCACGGGCGCCACGTCGGCGCGCGTGCCGATCCGCTCGCCGCCGCTCGCCCGTGCGTGAGCCAGGTGGTGCTCGACATCGCGGCGCATGGTTGCGGCTTGCGATCGCACGGTTTCCGCCAACGGACCTGAATCTTCGGCGGCCACGTTGGTCAACACGGTCAACGGGGTTTTCAGCGCGTGCGCCAGATTGCCGGCGTGGCGACGCGCGCGTTCCAACAGGGCATCGTTGTGCTCGAGCATCGCGTTGAGTTCGGCGGCCAACGGGCGTACCTCGTTCGGGAAATCGCCGTTCAAACGCTCCGCGCGCCCATCACGCACCGCCGCTAGCGCGCGTCGCACGCTGATCAATGGTTTGAGGCCATAGCGAACCTGAAGCGCCAAGGCCGCGATCAGCCCGAGCCCGAGCAAAGACAAAGCGATCGAAAGGGTGACCGTGAATGGCCGAATCTCCGCGGCCATCGATTCCAGGTCACCCGCCACCGCGAACCGCAGTGGTCGGTCCAGGCCGGGCAGGGTGATGTCACGCTCGAGGATTCTGAGCGATTGCGACTCCGGGCCGGATATGCCGCGAACCGTTACGCCGTCGCCAACCGGGGCCAGCGACAAGCTCTGATCCCACAGCGAGCGCGATCGTTCGTCGATCCCGCGGCCATCGACAATCTGCCAATACCAACCGGAAAATGGCCTCGCGAACCGCGGCTCGCCTGGTAATGGCGCGACACGTAACCTGCCGTCTTCAGACACTTCAGCGGCCACGATCAGGGCGTCCAGAAGAACCCCCAGGCGCAATTCGAAGCTGCGCTCCACATGGTCGCGAAACAAGGTGGACAGTGCAATACCAGCTATGCCCAAGGCGAGTGCGATCCACAGAGCACCGCCGGCGATTAGCCGGGCCGTCAGTGAGCCGCCGCCGCGCCTAATTGGTTTCACCCTCCTGATCGACCGGTGAATCTGGGTCGATCAGCCGATAGCCCAGTCCGCGCACGGTGTCGATCACCGGCGCGCCGAGTTTGCGCCGCAGCCGGCCGACAAACACCTCGATGGTGTTCGAATCACGGTCGAAATTTTGATCGTAGATATGTTCGGTCAATTCCGTTCGCGAAACGACTTTCTCTTTGTGATGCATTAGATAGGCAAGCAATTTATATTCTTGTGCGGTGAGGCGAATGGGTTGGCCGTTGACCGTTACCCGGGCGCTGGTGGTTTCCAGCGCCACGGGTCCGCACTGCAATTCGGCTGAAGCGTGCCCGGCGGCGCGTCGAATCAGCGCGCGCAGCCTGGCCACCAGTTCTTCGACCCGGAACGGCTTGGTGACATAATCGTCGGCGCCTGAATCGAAACCGGCAACCTTGTCGTGCCAACGGTCGCGCGCGGTGAGTATGAGCACCGGCGTGGTGATCCCGGCCCGACGCCATTCCTCGAGCACCGTAACGCCGTCGACTTTGGGTAGGCCAAGGTCGAGAACCACCGCATCATAAGGTTCGGTCTCGCCCAGAAAACGGGCCTCTTCACCATCATGCGCCAGGTCGACGGCATAAGCGGCTTCGACCAACGCGTCGTGCAGCTGCTGAGCGAGCGCTTCATCATCTTCCGCCACGAGAACACGCATCAGCGCCTCCCGCCGCTGACGGATTGAATGCGGCCGGTGCGCGCATCGACATTGATGCTCATCATCGCGTCGTCGGGCGTCAGCAGCTTGATGTAATAGGTCCACGAGTCGCCGCGTTGGCGCAGATCCACATCCATGACCCGGCCGGGATAGGCGCTACGGACGCCCGCCAGCACCTGTTCCAGCGGCTGGATTTCGCCGCGTCCAACCGCGTCGCGGGCACGACGGTGACTGTCGGCGTAAACGGATTGTGGCGGCACAACGATCATTTCGACGGTCGGCATGATCAGGGCCAGGGCGAGTAAGAAAGCAATTCGGCGCATGGTGCGGCTTTTACGCAGAGACCGCTGAACCGTCGATGAACAGCGGCTTCAGGGTCGGTTCAGAGCGGGTTTGCGAATGTGGCGTCGTTGCAGTTCGCAAACCCTTTGAAAGGAGCAGTCCCATGCTTCGCATCATATCACCTCTGGCCCTGATTGCTGCCCTCTTGCTCGGTTGGTCAGGCGCCGCTAACGCGGACCATCGCGGCAACGGCGCCCACGCCGCCCGCGGTGGCGACCTCCCCGGCGTCGTTTATCACCGTCAGGGCGGCCAACGCGGCAATTACGATGGCGCGCATCGCGGCGACGATCGTCGCGGTCATGGCAAACATGCCAAACGCGGCAAGCGACATCACGCTCACGGGAATCATGGTGGCGGCGGGCGTCATCACGCCGGTAAGCGGCGTCACTACGACCGCCACTACGACCGCCACTACTATCCGCCTCACGCCAAACGGCATCATTGGAAACGCGGCCATCGTGCGCATGGTCATCGGCACCCGCATCGCCGGCACCACGCCCGTCCGCATCACCGGTTTTACGACTGGTTCTGGTCGCATCGGCGTCCGGCCTATCGCTACTAAGCGGGCGAACCAGGCCGTCTGAGTCCGGAGTGACGGACCAATCGTGTCGCGGAGCGGCGTCCTCGGACGTCGCTCCGAACGTATGCAAATGGTGGTCGCGTCGCACCATCACCGTCGGATTTATCGGCCGCCGTGGACGCGCGCGGGGTTGCCCATGCTATGGTTACAATGCGTGCGAAGACGCAAGGAGCGACACCATGTTCCGAGTGATTTTACCCCTGGCCCTCGTCGCAGTGCTTGTGGCCGGCTGGGCCTACGGCGCGCAGGCGTCGGATCAGCAGGTGCGTTTGTATTCCGGGCCCACCGCGCTCGGCGATCGACAGGGCGACGTCGTCGTTCACCGGGGTCACCGCCCGCCATATGACCATCGCAACTATCGTCGCGTTTCTCTGCGCACCACTTTTTTTGGGCACCGAAGTGGTGTTGGTGCACCAGGCAGCATTGCCAAACCAAAACCGAAGTCTCGGCAAACGCGTTACGAGCCGGATGCGACCGATCGATACCATAGACACCACGATATTTGGCGGCCAAGAGATCGTATCGTCATCATTCTGGTGCCGCCGGTGCACAAGAAATTCCCAACGGGCTTGCACGGTCAGCCGCTGGGGAGCGACCAACCGCCGCCGCCACCAGGTGGCCCGAAACATCCGGGGTAGTCGCCGCTGCGGAGGCGGTCCACTGATCGAGCCGGGCCGGCTCGACACGGCAATTATGTCGGCTCCGAAACGTTTTTGCGGCCAACACCGTCGCCACCACCGGAGACGTCTGTGTTAAGTTGGCACGCGCTTTAGCGGTGTGGGGAGGTCGGTTTGAAAGACGACGGTCGGAAACTCGTTGCGCGTTTAGTTTCAATTTACAGCTATGTCTTGCGGGAAGCCGATCTGACCGGGTGGCCGTGGTGGCGTGCCGCACCGATTCACCTTGCACGCATACTCGCGGCCGTGGTGCTCGACCTGACCCAAGGCCTGGTCAGCATGCGCGCCATGAGCTTGGTCTACACCACCCTCCTGTCTCTTGTGCCACTACTGGCAATCAGTTTCTCGATCCTTAAAGGCTTCGGCGCTCACAATCAGATGGAGCCGTTGCTGATGCAATTATTGGCTCCACTGGGCGAAAAAGGCGCCGAGATTACCGAGCAGATCATCGGGTTTGTCGAGAATATGAATGTCGGCGTGCTTGGGTCGCTTGGGCTTGGCCTGCTCATGCTCACCGTGGTGTCGCTGATGCAGAAGATCGAGCGGGCGGTCAACTTCGCTTGGCGCATTACCCAACACCGGTCGTTCGCGCAGCGGTTTTCTAGTTACTTGACGGTCATCGTCATCGGCCCGGTGCTGGTATTCTCAGCGGTTGGTATTACGGCCTCGCTGGTCGCCGCGCCGTTGGTTACCGAGATCACCGCGATCGAACCGGTCGGCAAACTGTTCGACCGGGCGGCCAGGGTGGTGCCGTTCTTGCTCATCGTCACGGCCTTCACCTTCCTCTACATATTCATGCCGAATACCCGCGTGCGCATTGGTCCGGCGCTTGCCGGTGGCCTGTTCGCGGGCCTTCTTTGGCAAGCCGTGGGGTGGGTCTTCGCGTCTTTCGTGGTGACGTCCGGCCAATACGCGGCGATCTATTCGGCATTCGCCACGCTGATCTTGTTTCTGATCTGGCTCTATCTGGGCTGGCTGATCCTGCTGCTCGGCGCGAGCATTTCGTTCTATGTCCAAAATCCGCGCTATATCGGTGGTTCCTACGGGCCGCCGGTGCTTAGCCTACGTCAACGCGAGGCGGCGGTTTTGCTTGTGATTCGCGAGGTCACCCGCGGCTTCTATCGACTGCGGCCGCTGGCAAGCGCTCCATCGCTCGCCGAGAGCCTGCAGCTGCCCCTCGACACGGTGGAGGAAACGCTCGGCGTGCTGGAACAGAGTGACGCGGTGACGCGCACAGCCGATGCGTCACCGGTCTATCTGCCGGCGAGCGCACCGGAGGAAACACCTGTCGCGCGCATCCTCGACGACGCGCGGCGCATCGGCGAAAAGTCCGCCGGCGCTTTGCGATTTGGACAAAGGGCGAACGCGATCACCGCGACGCTGGATCGCCTGGACGCGGCAATTGCTTCGGCTTTCGACGGGGTTAGCGTCAAGGACTTGGCATTCGACCTAGGCCGGCCAGGCGACGGGCAGGTGGCCGTTGCTTCCGGTGATGCTCAGACACCGCTCCACGATAGCCCGCGTCGGACTGAAAGCGCCGAGTAGACGCGTTCGGGCGCGCGACAAACCAACACGCAGAAAAGGAAAAATCATCACAATGTTTTGCTTCAGTTCCCGAGCCCGCGCGGCTGCCATACTAGTCATTTGTTTGGTTGTTGCGGGTTGCGCCCGGTTCGGCGACACGATTCCGCCGCAAGTGCGCCTCGCTGACCTGCGTCCGCTTAGCGGCGGTCTTCTCGAGCAGCGCTTTCGCCTGGACCTTCGCGTGACCAATCCAAACGACTTTGCGCTAGACATAAGGGCAGTCAGCGTCGATCTCGACCTTAACGGTCAACCGTTCGCCAGCGGATTGAGCAATCAATCGGTCACCGTGCCGGCGCTCGGCAATGCACTGGTTCCCGTTGAATTGTCGAGCGGCATCCTTGAAGTGGCGCGGCAACTTTTGGGCATGACCCAAAGCACGGAGTTTTCGTACGCTATGAAAGGCACGGCCTATCTCGGTGGCCTCGGCGCGGAGGATGTTCCCTTCGAGCAACGCGGTTCGTTGGGTTTGGGTTCGTCGGCCGGTGGTCTAAATTCTTATTCGCCAAGGTGATAGCGACGGTGCATTCCGACGTACTTTACGATGCCGGGTCCGTGCGTCTTGGTCCGTTGCAAACCGAAGTTGATCCCAAACGCGAGGCGCGAGCCATGGTTCGCTTATTGATTTTGGCGTTCATCATCATTGTCGGGGCGGGCATTATTCTGAATTTGTAATTCGGTCAAATGGACCATCGTCACGGCGCATCGGTTTGAAATCGACATCGGGCGCCGCCGTTGACGATGCGGCCCGCGGTTGGCGCGGCAAAGTGGGCGGCCAGGACAATCGTATCGGTCTCCGCGTGTTGGTCGACAAAGTGTTCGCGGGTCGCCCGAGACATCGTCTGATCATGACAAAACCGGCTATTCCAGTTCGGATAGGCAGTTTGCACCGGATGGTGCATCAAATCACCTGAGAACACCGCGCGCCGGCCACCGCCTGCGAGGTGCACACACACATGGCCCGGTGAATGCCCCGGCGACGGTTCGAGCCGCAGCGCGTCGTCGATCGCGTGATCGCCGTCGACCAATGTCGCCAGACCGGCTTCCATCACCGGTAGCACGCTGTCTTCGAAACAACGGTCGCCGGCCCCCGAGCTGCCGGGATCCGCTTCCTGTTTTTCCCAGAACGCATATTCGTCTTTATGGAACAGATATTTGGCGTTCGGAAACGTTGGCACCCATCGGCCGTCGACCAATCGCGTGTTCCAACCGATGTGATCGACATGAAGGTGCGTGCAGAGCACGAAGTCGATGTCATCGGGCGTCACACCGGCCGCCGCCAGCCGTTCAAGCCACGGCGCTTGTTGGCGATGCCAAGGTTTGGTTGACGGTCGTTCCTTGTCGTTGCCGACGCAGGTATCGACCAGGATGGTGTGATGCGGTGTTTTGATTAGATAGCTGTGCACGCTCATGACCAAGCGGCCGCTCTCGCGGTCGAAGAAACGTGGCTCGAGCCATTCGCGCTCGCCGTCGACGGCCGCGTCGTTCCAATCCGGTATTAGAAAGCCAGGAAAAAAGCTTGTCCCCTCGGCCTCGACAATACGGCTAACCTCAATATCGCCGAATTGTAGCAGCGACATATCGGTCAGCGCGTTGGTACGGGAACGTCGCCGGTATAGTCGTAAAAGCCGCGATCGACTTTTTTGCCGACCCAACCGGCTTCGACATATTTAACCAACAGCGGGCAGGGACGGTACTTGGTGTCGGCCAGCCCGTCATGCAGCACCTGCATGACCGCGAGGCAGACATCGAGGCCGATGAAATCGGCCAACTCCAGCGGCCCCATGGGATGGTTGGCGCCGAGCTTCATCGCGGTATCGATCGCCTCGACCGAGCCAACGCCTTCATAAAGCGTGTAAACCGCCTCGTTGATCATCGGCAGCAAAATGCGGTTGACGATGAACGCCGGAAAATCCTCGGCACTCACCGGCTTCTTGCCGAGCCGTTTGGTTAGCTCACGAATTGCGCTGAAAGTTTCTTCATCCGTCGCGATGCCTCGGATCAGCTCGATCAACTGCATCACCGGCACTGGGTTCATGAAATGCATGCCCATGAACTTGCCGGGCCGGTCGGTCGACGCCGCCAGACGGGTCACCGAAATCGACGAGGTGTTGGTGGCGATCACCGTGTCCGGGTTAGTCAGCGTCGGGCACAGCTGCTTGAAAATCTCTTTCTTGACTTGTTCGTTTTCGGTCGCGGCCTCGATCACAAGTTCCGCCGCCGCCGCTTGCCCCAGCTCGGTCGATAGCGCGATGCGGGCCATCGCTTCCGCTTTTTCGAGTTCGGTGGTCTTGCCGCGTGACACTTGACGGTCAAGGTTGCGCCCGATGGTCGCGATGGCTTTGTCGAGCGGCTCTTGCCCAACGTCGATCAGCGTCACCTCAAGCCCCGCCAGCGCACACACATGCGCGATGCCTGAGCCCATTTGGCCCGCACCGATTACCGCGATTTTGTTGATCATGCTGTCACCTGTTTCCGCCCCAAGCGTCCGGTCTTTGCACGGTTAATCGGAGAGTTCCTCGGTGAGTTCGGGCACCACCTTGAACAAGTCGCCAACAATACCGTAATCGGCAACCTGAAAGATTGGCGCCTCTTCGTCCTTGTTGATGGCGACGATCACCTTAGAATCCTTCATGCCAGCCAAATGCTGGATCGCGCCCGAAATGCCCACTGCGACATAAAGGTCAGGCGCCACAATCTTGCCGGTCTGGCCGACTTGATAATCGTTCGGCACAAAACCGGCGTCGACCGCCGCGCGCGACGCGCCGACCGCCGCACCGAGCTTGTCGGCGAGCGCCTCGAGCATCGGGAAATTGTCGCCGCTCTGCATGCCGCGGCCACCGGAAATAATTACCCGGGCAGCGGTCAGTTCAGGCCGCTCGGATTTCGATAGCTCGCGGCCGACGAATTGGGAAAGTCCGGCGTCGCCGCTCGCCGACACGTTTTCGATCGGCGCGTCACCGCCCAGTTCAGCCGCTTTGAACGCGGTGCCTCGCACGGTGATTAGCTTGAGCGCGTCCGACGATTGCACCGTGGCGATCGCGTTGCCGGCATAAATCGGACGTCGGAATGTATCCGCGCTCTCGACGCCTTGGATGTCGGAGATTTGCTGAACATCCAGCAAAGCCGCCGCGCGGGGCAGGATGTTTTTGCCGAACGTATCCGCCGGCGCCAGTATATGACTGTAATCCGTTGCCAGGCTTACGATCAGAGGCGCCACGTTCTCGGCAAGCTGCTGCTCGAGGGACGGGTCGTCGGCAACCCGCACGCGTTTTATGCCAGCGATCTTGGACGCGGCTTCAGCCACCGCGGCGCAATCGGCGCCGGCTACCAAAACATCAACATCGCCGCCGATCTCGACCGCCGCCGTGACCGTGTTCAGGGTCGCCGGCTTTAGGTCCGCATTGTCGTGTTCGGCGAGTACCAGAACCGCCATCAGATAACTCCCGCTTCGTCGCGCAGTTTGGTCACCAGCTCGGCGACGGTCTCGACCTTGACTCCGGCCTCACGCTTGGCCGGCTCTTCGACCTTGAGCGTGGTGAGCCTCGGAGCCACGTCGATCCCGTAATCCTCAGGCGTCTTTTGATCGATCGGCTTCTTCTTGGCCTTCATGATGTTGGGCAGCGAGGCGTAGCGTGGCTCGTTGAGGCGCAGGTCGGTGGTCACCACCGCCGGCAGCTTCACCGACACGGTCTCAAGTCCGCCATCGATTTCGCGGGTCACTTCAGCCTTGCCGTCGCTTGGCGCCAGTTTCGAGGCGAAGGTGCCCTGACCCCAGCCCAATAAAGCGGCCAGCATCTGCCCGGTCTGATTTGAATCGTCGTCGATCGCCTGCTTGCCGAGGACGACCAGCTCCGGCTTCTCGTCATCGACGATCGCTTTCAACAGCTTGGCCACCGCGAGCGGCTGAAGCTCTTGGTCCGTCTGCACTAATATGCCGCGGTCGGCGCCCATCGCAAAAGCGGTGCGCAAGGTTTCCTGGCTCTGTTGCGGACCCATCGACACCGCGACGATCTCAGTCGCCGTGCCAGCTTCCTTCAACCGAACCGCCTCTTCCACCGCAATTTCGTCGAACGGGTTCATCGACATTTTGACGTTGGCTGTTTCAACGCCGGAATTGTCACCCTTGACCCGGATTTTCACGTTGTAGTCGATGACGCGTTTGACCGCGACGAGGACCTTCATCGGAACTGCCTCCGTCATCCTTTTTAAGGAGTGCTCTCAATGTGACGGGCGCCGGCTGAGCGAGCCCAACCGACGCACCCGCCGGTCCATTGTGCAGGTGCACAATATGTCCAGGTCAAAACCGAGTCAATTGACCCAAATGCGTGCGTCAGGCGCCTCGAATGAACGCCACATAGACCACGATCAGCACCACCGCAAGGCCCTGTAATCCGACCCTCAGCCGCATCAGTTTGTTGCTGTATTGCTTATTGAACCGACCGCCGCGCAGCATGCTGACCACGCCGATCAGCAGAACGATCAGCACCGCCACCAATGCGATGACGATCAACATCGGGAATATGGCTTGCACTGCTTCCATCGCTCGATCCTTCGCTACAAAACTCTCTCTCTACCGCGCCTTTTACAAGATTATACCTGACTCAGGGCAAATCGGCACATCACGCTATAGATCTTTCAGCACCGCCGCCCAGCTCTCGATCGCCCGCTCATGACCCGGCATGAGTTGTACGGCGATCTGGCTATATCCGGCATCGCGGAGACGTTTGAAGCGTTCGACCAATTCGGCATGTGTGCCGGTCGAGCTCTTTGCGCGGATCAAGTCACCGGTGATCAACGGCCTCTCTTCTTCGCGCAGGAACATCATATGGCCGCGGTGCAGCGAGAGGTAGCGCGCGTCCGCCGGTTCATAGGCCTGGTAAATCTCGTGAAAACGATCCACCGCTTCGCGCTGTGCCTCGGGCAGGTTAACCCGTCTCCCGGTCATCGCCTCGGATTCGACCACTGCATGCAGGAATACCGCGGCCGATGGCCCGGCCTCGGCAAGCGCGCGCGGGCTGTCATAGGGCTCGTCCGCGTCCAGCACGCAGCCAAGGGTGAACATGGTGGAATAGAGATCGTCGGCCGCGCGCCCCGCTTCTTCCCACGTCGTCCTCATGCGCGTCATGTCCTTGAGGCCGGTATGTTCGCTCAGCACGATATTGCACCACGCCGCGTCGAGCCGTGCTGCAAGCGCGCGGCTTTTCGGCCCGAAGCCCGAGATATGCAATCGCACCGGATCGTCAACGTTGATTAGCCCGAGCTCGGGGTTGAGAAAGCGGACCGTACGCGGCGCGCCTTCAAAATCGAAATCCACGGTCTCGCCGCCGAGCAGGCCCTGAACTGTGTGGATGTAGGCCTCCATGTCCGCCAGTTTCATGGCGCCCGTTCCCATGGTCCGCCGCCCGGTGAAGCCGGTCCCGACACCGAAATCGATGCGCCCCGGCGCCAGTTGGTTGAGCGTTGCGAAAGCGTTGGCGGCGACCGGCGCGATCCGGTTGGACGGGATCAATACCCCGGTGCCAAGCCGGATGCGTTTGGTGCGCATCGCCGCAGCCGCCATCGCCACGAATACGTCGGCGCACAAAAGTTGCGTGTCGTAAAACCAGGCGTGGCTGAACCCGAGTTCTTCGGCGCGTTCAACCGTTTTCCAGGAGTCGGCCGCCGACGCCAATACGATTCCGATGTCCACGACGTCTTCTCCTCAATGCGCCCGTCCTACAATTCGCGGCACCATTTACCACGAATGAAATCGACGCGCGCCGGCGGTTGCGCCGCGGTGCCGCCGTTATGCTAACCTCCGCCGCTTTTTGCGGGCGACCGGTGAAGGATTGAAGAAAATGCGGCTTGGGTTATTGCTCGGCACGGCGGGCGCCACGTTCGAAATTGATATGGATTTGATCCGCGAGGCCGAGTCGCTCGGCTTCGACTCGGTGTGGAGCGCCGAGGCCTATGGTTCCGATGCGGTCAGCCCGGCGGCGTGGGTGCTGGCGCAGACCAGCCGTATCAAGGTCGGCACCGCGATCATGCAAATACCGGCGCGCACGCCGGCGACCACCGCGGCAACCGCGATGACGCTTCAGGCGTTGTCGGGCGGGCGCTTCTTGCTGGGCGTTGGACCCTCCGGGCCGCAGGTGGTCGAGGGCTGGCACGGCATGCCGTACGAAAAGCCGCTGACCCGCATGCGGGAATACATCGAGATCATCCGTATGATTTTCGCGCGTGAGGCGCCGGTCGAGTACCAAGGCCACCACTATCAGCTCCCATATACGGGGCCCGGTGCGACCGGCCTCGGCAAGCCGCTCAAGAGCGTGCTGCACTGCAAGCAACCACCACCGATCTATACCGCGTCGATCACGCCGGCGGGGCTTCGTACCAGCGCCGAATTGGCCGACGGCGTATTCCCGATTTTTCTCAATCCGGAGCGATTCGATGTTTTCGAGGGATCGCTTAACGAAGGCTTCGCCGCCGCCGGTGGCGGCAAGGGGCTGAAGGATTTTGACGTCGCGCCCTTCGTCATGACGATCATGGGCGACGATCTCGAAGCCTGCCGCCGGCCGGTCAAGGAAATGCTCGCGCTCTACGTCGGCGGCATGGGCGCGCGCGGCAAGAATTTCTACAACGACTGCGCCAAAGCGCTCGGCTATGAGGCGGCGGCGGTCGAGATCCAAGACCTTTTCCTCGACGGCAAGAGGGGCGCCGCTGCCGCAGCGGTTCCGGATCAACTGGTTGACGAGATTTCTCTGGTTGGTCCGAAACAGCGCATTATTGAACGGCTGGATTTATGGAAAGCCGCGAGTGCGCGCGGCGAAATCGGTGCCATGCTGATCCGCGGCGCATCGCGCGAAGCAGTGCAAACCGTTGCCGAAAACGTTCTGTAATTCGGAGACGATTGTCCGAAATCGCCCTACCAGTTCTCGTGGAACGGCCTGATCTCGACGTCGAATGACCAGGCCGAGCGGTCCTGGTGTGCGACATGGAAAATTTCGTCGGCGATGGCTGACGGCTTGCAGAAGTAATCGTCGGGTTTGTCGGGGGCGAGGCGCGGACGGGTCCACGGCGTGTCGATTGCCGCATCGACGGTGATGTAGGCGACGTGCACGCCCTGCGGTCCGAGATCACGCGCCATGGCTTGCGCGAGAATTCGCTGCGCCGCCTTGGTCGGCGCGAACGTCGCGAAGCGTGGCTTGCCACGCCATGCGGACGTGTTGCCGGTGACGATGATTGCGCCGTTGCCGGCTTCGATCATCGCTGGCGCCACGCCTTGGGTCAGCACCATCAGTGCGGTGGTGTTGATCCGAAACAATTTCTCGAATTTCTCTGGGCTGGCTTCGAGGACGGACTCGAAAGCGCCCATCACCGCGTTGTGCACCGCGACGGTCGGGGCCCCAAGATCGCTGCGCACTTGTGCGATAGTTTTTTCCAAGTGATCAAGATCGGCAACATCGCAGACATAGCCTTTAGAGCCTTCGAGCTCGGCTTCCATCCGTTTCAATCGTTCTTCGGTGCGCGCCAACATCGCCACTTTGTAGCCGCTGGCCGCGAAGCGCCGCGCCGTTGCACCACCGGTGCCTTCGCCGGCCCCGGTGATGATGCACACCTGTGCCGCGCCGTTCTCTCCCTTTGAGGTCGCCTCGCTCGCCATGTTTTATTACTCGTTAGTTGGTTTTGGTGAGTCCACTCAATCGACGAGGGGCATAACCTGTGTGGCAAATCTTTCAATCCGGTCGAGCGACTCCTGCAAGTCGCTACTCTCAAAGCCGACAATCAAATGGTTCAACCCGGCGTCGCGATACGCGCGTGCGTCTTCGGCAATCTGCTCGGCGCTGCCGGTGAACGGCCGCCGCTGGTCATCCTTGGCAGCGCCCAAGCTGTACCAAGGCACGAACATGGCGGCATCGACCGACGTCGGATCGCGCCCAGCCGCGTCAGCTTGTCGCTTCACGTCGTCGAGCCCTTCCGCGTAAGCCGCCGGCGTGTCCAGCATGAGGCGCGGATTGGCGATCACCGGATACCAGCCGTCGCCCAATTGTCCGGCCCGCCGGCGCGCCGGTTTGCCCTCGCCGCCGACCCAAATCGGTGGGTGCGGCCGCTGCACAGGTTTGGGATCGAACAATACTTTCTCAAACGAAATGAAGTCGCCGTCATATGCCGCCACATCCTGTGTCCACAGCGCCTTGAACGCCCCGATATAGTCTTCCGACGCGGTGCCGCGTTGGTCGTAGGGTGGTGATTGCAGCGCCGCCATTTCCTCGGCCATCCAGCCGATGCCAACGCCGACGGTCAGCCGGCCGTTGGACAACACGTCCGCAGTGGCGAGCATTTTCGCCGCCAGTACCGGCGCCCGATGCGGCAGCACCATGACCGAAGTCAGCAACCGAATTTTTTCGGTCACGCCGGCAACGAACGCGATGGTCATCAGCTGCTCAAGGCAGGTGCCCGTATCGGCCGCCGGCCAAATGCCGCTTTCGCTGTACGGATACTTCGAATCGACTGCGTTTGCAGTGATCACATGATCGTTGAAGCCAAGCGTCGCGTAGCCTGAGGCCTCGCACTTGCGCGCGATCGCCTGCAAGCCTTCGGGCGTCGCGCCGGCGCCGCGGGTTCCCACATGCAGCCCAAAATCCATTTGCCCCTCCGTGGATGCGTCTGCAAAACCTTGACGCCGACCATAGCAAAAATTCTCGTGGCGCGACCTTCGCTCGCGTCATGGCTGGCGCCACTCCGCTTGGTGCAAGCGTGGACAAGCGTCCGCCGACGCGCCAGGATCGCTGCAAAATAATGTTTCGAGGGAGGAAGGCAGCGGATGAAGCCGAGCCGTATTTTCTGGCTGCCGCTAATGGCGGGCCTGTGGACCGCGCCGGCGTTGGCCGACTGGACCGAGATCCACATGCATCAGGTTGGTCCCGACGGCGTTGGTGCCGAGATGGGCATGGTTGAGGCGGTCGATAGCTGGTTCACGTCCCTAGCGACATTGGTGTTCGATATTTCCGGGCTGGCACCAGGGCAATACAAAGTCTGGCTCCACGACGTGCCGGACTGCGCCGCCGCTGAATTCGACGGTCTCGTGTTGGCCGGCTACGCCGCCGGCCCGGTCTATGATCGCGATGATGGCCATGGTGGGTCGGTGCGCGGCCATCTCGGTGATCTCGAGGTGACATCCGAAGGCGAAGTGACCCGCACGATTAGTGTTAGGCCGCCAAAAGTGGTCGACGGCGTGGACAAAGTGACGGTCACCGAAATGCGCGGCCGCGCCTTGATTATCCACCGGGCCGCGTCTGGCCCCGATACCCGCGTCGCCTGCGGCGTTATCCGGCTCGCTGAGGAAGAACCCGCCCGGGAGTGACCGTCAATCGGTCCTTGCTGGGCGTTCGCAAGTTTCAGTGATTAGGAGCGGGATGGACGGGGTGGGATGTCGGCGGTCACTTCGATTTCAATCACGAAATCCGGACGCATAAAACCGGAGACTTCGATCCAAGTCGCCGCCGGCGGTGCCGCGCCTTCATAGAACTTGGCGCGGATCGGCAGGGCATCGCGAAATGCCTCGATATCGCTGACGAAAATCATCTCCTTGACCACGTCTACGAACGACACTCCGTGTGCCTCGAGCGACTTGGCAATAAGGCTATAAATCTGCTCCATTTGGCCGCGCATGTCGCCGGTCGCAACGACTTGATTGTCGGCGCCAACGCTGCATGTTCCTGAGACATAAAGCCGGTCGCCCGATCGCACCGCTTGCGCAAACCCAAGCTCCTTTTCCGCCTCGCGCAAATGAAACGCCTGCTCCGGTCGCGCCATGGTTATGCCCTCCCATCATACTTGGCCATGACGCAAGGCTACCTCATGCGAGTATGAGGTGTCCGAACATAGATGCGGTTCTTGGAAAGGTGGCCAATGTCTGACGCCGGCGGGTCGGCGCCTAGAGTGATCATAAGTACATAGTGTACTCACGATCACAGTGGTCGAATATCTAAAGAATTCCTAGTTTCCGCCGAGGAGCCGGCGCGCGATGATGTTGGCTTGGATTTCGCCAGCGCCTTCGAACACGTTCAGGATTCGTGAATCGACGAGCACGCGGCTGACCGGGTACTCCTCCGCGTAGCCATTGCCACCGTGGACCTGCATGGCGTTGTCGGCATTCGACCAGGCAATGCGGGCGGCGAGCAGTTTCGCCATGCCGGCTTCAAGGTCGCAGCGATGGCCGGCGTCTTTTTGACGCGCGGCGAACCAGGTGAGCTGGCGTGCGATCATCGTCTCCACCGCCATCCAGGCGAGTTTGCCCGAAACGCGCGGGAAATCGTAAATCGCACGGCCGAACTGCTTACGCTCGGTGGCGTAAGCAAGGCCCAGTTCAAGCGCGTTTTGGGCGACGCCGACGGCACGCGCAGCGGTCTGAATGCGCGCGGATTCGAAAGTCGCCATCAATTGTTTGAAGCCCTGGCCCTCTTGTCCGCCGAGCAGGCAATCCGCCGGAACTTCAAATCCGTCGAACGCCACTTCATATTCCTTCATGCCGCGATAGCCTAGCACGCGGATCTCGCCGCCGCTCATGCCAGCGGCCGGGAAGGGTTCGTGGTCGGTGCCGCGCGGCTTAGGTGCGAGGAACATCGATAAGCCCTTATAGTTCGATAGGGAGCTATCGGTTCTCGCGAGCAAGGTCATCAGGTCGGCGCGTGCGCCGTGTGTGGTCCAGGTCTTGGCGCCAACAACCCGGTACACCTCGCCGTCGCGCGTGGCACGTGTCTTCAGGCTTCCGAGGTCTGATCCAACATCGGGTTCTGTGAATAGCGCCGTGGGCAAAACTTTGCCGGTCGCGATCGGCTCCAGCCATCGCTTCTTCTGCTCGTCGGTGCCGTGTACGCCGATCAGTTCGGCGGCAATTTCCGAGCGGGTACCGAGCGACCCGACGCCGAGATAGCCACGGCTGAGCTCCTCGGTGACAACGCACATCGCCACCTTGCCCATATTCGAGCCGCCCCATTCCTCGGGCACGGTAAGGCCGAACACGCCGAGCGCCGCCATCTCGTCGATAACGTCGTCGGGGATAAGCTCGTCGGCCTGGTGCCAGGTCTGGGCGTTTGGTGCCACGCGGGTGTCGGCAAAACGGCGAAATTGGTCGCGGGCCATTTCCAGCATCTCGTCGTCGAGGGCCGCTTCACCGAACCCTCCGTCGACGATCAAATTAGCAATCGCTTTTCGAACCGCCGCGGTATTGCCTTGCTTTAGAAGCTGCGACACCTCGGGCGTATAGAACGCGTGCCAGGTTTCGTCACCGATACCGAGATCCGATGGGCGCACGGTCTCGACCTGGCTCATCGAGATGCCGCCGGCCATTTGCGCGAGATATTCGCCGAATGCGGCTTGAAGCATCAGCCGTTCGAGCGCGCCAAGACGACCATCGGCGTCGAGCCGTTCAGCCCAGGCAAGCATCTGGCGCAGCGCTTCTACATAGGTAGCGAACCAGGCGAGGCCGTGGGCGGCGAATTGGTGCTCGTCAAGCAGCGCCGGCGCGACCCGGCCGTCGTCCACAACATAAAGGGCAACTTGCTGGCGCGCGGCGGCGAAGAGGCCATCCGCCGCGCCGAGAGCGGCGCGGCAGGTCGGCAGAAGCTCGGCCAGCTCAACTGGGTCGCCTATTGGCGCGTCGGCGATATTCTGCGCGGGCCTGGCCATCACCTTGGTTTCCTTGATTTGGCGCGCGCAGGATTCCGGATTATGCCTCGCGCGCTTCGTCGATCGTCCGCATGCCGGGGCGTGAGGCCTGCACCAGCACCGCCATATTGCCCGGTTGATGCTGATTTTTCTGCATCTTGGTGTGGGCGCGCGGAATGTCGTGCCACGAGAAAACCTCGGACATGCACGGGTCGATCCGGCGTTCGATGACGAGCTGATTGGCTTGGGCCGCCTGCTTCAGATTGGCGAAGTGGCTGCCCTGGATGCGTTTTTGGCGCATCCAGACAAAGCGCGCGTCGAAGGTCAGGTTGTAGCCGGTGGTGCCGGCGCAGAACACGACCATGCCGCCGCGTTTAACCACGAAGCAGGATACGGGGAAGGTTTGCTCGCCCGGGTGCTCGAACACGAAATCGACATCGTTGCCTTTGCCGGTGATCGCCCAGATTGCCTTGCCGAACTCGCGCACTTTCTTGGCATAGGCGCCATAGGTTTCGGTGTCGCCCACATCGGGCAATTGGCCCCAGCAGTCGAAATTCTTGCGGTTAATGACGCCTTTGGAGCCGAGCGACATAACAAAATCGTGCTTGTCATCATCGGAGATGATCGAGATCGCGTTGGCGCCGGCGGTGGCGATGAGTTGTATGGCCATCGATCCGAGGCCGCCTGCGGCGCCCCAAACCAACACATTATGGCCGGGCCGAAGAATATGCGGTCGGTGGCCGAACAGCATGCGATAAGCGGTCGCCAGGGTCAGCACGTAACAGCCGCTTTCCTCCCAAGTCAGGTGAAGCGGCCGCGGCATGAGCTGCTGGGCTTGCACGTTCGTGAACTGGGCGAACGATCCGTCCGGAGTCTCGTAGCCCCAGATGCGTTGGCTAGGACTGAACATCGGGTCGCCGCCGTTACATTCCTCGTCGTCGCCGTCGTCCTGATTGCAATGAATCACGACCTCGTCGCCGATCTTCCAGCGCTTTACCTTGGAACCCACGGCCCACACCACGCCGGACGCGTCCGAGCCGGCGATGTGATAGTCGGCCCCGTGTATATCGAATGGAGTAACCGGTTTGCCGAGTGAGGCCCACACGCCGTTGTAGTTGACCCCGGCGGCCATCACCATCACCAGCACTTCGTTGCTATCGACTTGTGGGGTGTCGACGACCTCAACCTGCATCGCGGTCTCGGGATCACCATGCCGCTCGCGCCGAATCGTCCAGGCGTACATTTGGCTCGGCACATGGCCGAGCGGCGGAATTTCGCCGACTTCGTAAAGCTCTTTTGACGGTGTTTCGGGCACTGGTTCCAGACTGGGCGCTGGCTCGGCCATCGATTTAACTCCTCTACTCAAATCACGGAGACGCTTGTTCCCGCATCGCAATAATTATGGTTGCGATGCGGTGCGCATATCACCGCGCGGGGACATTGAGGGTGTAAAATCCCTGTGTCAAGGAAGGTTAAGGCCAAAATTTTGCGAATCTGCTCCTACTGCAACGCAAAAAAGATGTGTGCTACTGTGTCACAAGGCGAGCAGGTAATTAGGAATGGCGGTGGTTGCCGCCAGGTTCGGTTGATGGAACAAAAAGGCAGCGGCGTCGAAAAAGGCGCGTCCCAAAGGCCGCGCGACAAGCCGTGGCTGATGCGCACCTATGCCGGCCATTCTTCGGCCGAGGTGTCGAACGCCCTGTTCCGGGAAAACTTGGCGCGTGGCCAAACCGGGCTGTCGATCGCTTTCGATTTGCCGACCCAGATCGGCTACGACTCCGACGACCCGATGGCGGCTGGTGAAGTCGGCAAGGTTGGCGTGCCGGTATGCCATCTCGGCGATATGGAGCGGTTGTTCGACGGTATCCCGCTCGACCGCATGAACACCTCGATGACCATCAACGCGACCGCGCCGTGGCTGTTCGCGCTTTATGTCGCGCTCGCCGACAGGCAGGGCGTCGACCGCGCGACGCTGACCGGCACGGTGCAGAACGACATCGTCAAGGAATACCTCTCGCGCGGGACCTACATCTTTCCGCCCGCGCCGAGTCTCGCGCTGACCGCCGACGTCGTCGCGTTCGCCGGCGCCGAGGTGCCGAAATGGAACCCGACCAACGTCTGCTCCTATCATTTGCAGGAGGCCGGCGCGACGCCGACACAGGAAGTCGCCTTTGCGCTGGCCACCGCGATCGCGGTGCTCGACGAAGTGCGCGCGCGCGGCGAGGTGCCGGCCGATCGTTTCGCCACAGTGGTCGGTCGGATCAGCTTTTTCGTCAATGCCAGCACGCGGCTGGTCACCGAAATCTGCAAGCTGCGCGCGTTTGCCCGACTGTGGGACGAGATCACCGCCGAACGCTATGGCGTCGCCGATCCCAAGCTCAGGCGATTTCGCTATGGCGTGCAGGTCAATTCGTTGGGCCTTACTGAGCAGCAGCCGGAAAACAACGTCTATCGCATCTTGATCGAAATGCTGGCGGTGGTGTTGTCGAAAGACGCCCGCGCCCGCGCCGTGCAGCTGCCGGCGTGGAATGAAGCGCTCGGCTTGCCGCGGCCGTGGGACCAGCAATGGAGTCTGCGTGCCCAGCAAATCGTTGCCTATGAAACTGATTTGCTCGATCACGCGGATATCTTCAACGGTTCGACCGTGATCGAAACCGAGACCGATGCGATCGCGACGGCGGTACGCGCCGAGCTCCAGGCCATTGATACCGCGGGCGGCGCATTGGCCGCGGTCGAATCGGGTTACTTCAAGCGCGCGCTGGTCGCATCCAACGCGCACCGCGTCGCCGCCATCGAAGCCGGCGAGCGAGTGGTGGTCGGCGTCAACGCCTATCAGGATAGTGCGCCGAGCCCGTTGGGCGGTGGCGCCGGCGCAATCCAGGAACCCGATGCAGCGGCGGCCGAAAAGCAGATCGAACGACTGCGGGCGTGGCGCGAAAGTCGCGACGGGCCGGCGGCGGAAACCGCTCTTGCTGAACTGAGCGCGGCGGCTGGCGAGGGGCGCAATGTCATGCCCGCCTCCATCGCCTGCGCGCGGGCTGGCGCGACCACGGGCGAATGGGCTGGCGCCTTGCGCGCCATATTTGGCGATTACCGGGCACCGACCGGTGTTAGTGGCGCGACGGTTATGGTGTCCGAAGAAGATGGCGCCGGGCGCATCGGCGAGGTCCGCCGCACGGTCGAGACAATGACGGCTCGGCTCGGCCGGCGGCCCAAATTATTGCTCGGCAAGCCGGGGCTCGACGGCCATTCGAATGGGGCCGAGCAAATCGCGGTGCGCGCGCGCGATTGCGGATTCGAGGTGATCTACGAGGGTATTCGGCGCAGCCCGGCGCAAATCGTCGACGCCGCGCTCCAAGAAGACGTGTCACTGGTCGGGTTGTCGATCCTGTCCGGCGGCCATGACGCCCTGGTCGCCGACGTGTTGCGGCGCATGGCGGAGCTTGGCATCGACGACGTGCCGGTGGTGGTCGGCGGCATCATTCCGCCGGCCGACGCGGACGCGCTGCGAACCGCCGGCGTCGCCCGAGTCTATACGCCCAAGGACTATGACCTGACGGCGATTATGGCCGATATGCTGGCGTTGATCGACGATCATGCGGCCGCCGCTTGACGGTTTCGGCCAGCCGGCTATATCCTCCGGTCTATGAGTAAACGGTTCTCAGAACGACTTACGGTCGTGCGGCGAATTAGCCGCCCGGTCCCTGTATGGGGCCGGGTCGCTGTTACCCGCGCGCGTGAAGTCGTATCCGAGGAGTCCGTTTGCCATGTTATCGCCTGACCGAACATCACCTTTACCATCGAACGAAAATGCTGCGCCGCGCGCTTGCGCGGGCACGGCGTGTTTTTCGATCACCGCATTGTCTGAGCCCGGCACGTTACCGCGCCTGGTCGCCGCGTTTGCGCAGCGGAGCCTGGTGCCCGAACGCTGGCACGGGGTGCAGTCGCCGGATGGCGAGTTACAGCTTGATATTCAGGTGGGCGGTTTGCCGCCCGAGGTCGCTGAACGGATTGCCGCTAAGTTGCGCACGTTGATCGACGTGCGAGCAGTCCTGGTCTATCAAAAAGCCTGATCAGCCGGTTGCGGCGCGGGGCTGCGCTTTGTCATCCATCTTGTCGATCGGCGGAATGGTCGCCTGCACCGAGGCGCGCTCGCCCATGCGATCGAGCCAGGCCGAAACGCCGGGGGCGTTAGCGACCATGTCCTGCCCTTCCGGCGAGAAATTTACATAGAACAGGACGGGGTAGAGAAACATGTCGGCGATTGTGGCATCTTCGCCCGCCAGGTACGGCGTTTGGCCGAGCGTTCCTTCAAGCACATCTATCTGATGTTTGATTTCCGGCAGGCCTTCGGCGACCAATTCCTCGTTGGTCGCGCGACCTTGCATCGGCGCGACAAAGCGCTCGAACACTAGCTTGCGGATCATACTGCCGTAGTAATAGTGGACAATCGAGCTGATCCACTGGTTCATCATCGCGCGCGGGATAATCGCGGTCGGTTGCAGCGGCGGTCCGTCGAAGGTGGCATCAACATACTTGGCGATTGCCATTGTCTCGTAGAGCAAGAGCGAACCGTGCCGCATTGCCGGAATTTTGCCGAACGGGTGAATTGCACGATATTCGGGCGCCTGGTGGTCGACCGGTTCGAGCTGGTAGGTGACGCCTTTTTCCTCGAACGCCAGGCGGGCCGTGCGCGTGTAGGTGCTCAGCGGATTGCCGTAGAGGATCACGTCGGCCATTCATCTATCCCTGTGATTAGCACCGGGTCCATTGCCACAGCGTCATTGTTGTTTCTCGTACCCTACCATAGACCGCACTTCGGCCGGAGTCTTGCCGGCCCGGCGCAGAGACCGAAGGGTCATCGCCCGGTTGCGTTTGGCGAGGCGGACCCCGTTTGAATCGGTGATCAAAGGGTGGTGGTGCCAGACCGGCGGTTCAAGGCCAAGCAAGGCTTGCAACACCCGATGAATGCCACTGGCATGGAACAAATCGTCGCCGCGGGTCACCAAGGTGACTCCCTGAAGATAGTCGTCGATGGTGACGGACAGGTGGTAACTGGTCGGCACATCCTTGCGCGCCACGATCACGTCGCCGGCGGATGTCGGGTCAGCCGCCTGAACACCGGCGCCACGATCGGTCCACTCAAGTGGTCCGGTGATTTCAAGGGCACGCGCGATGTCCAACCGCCACGCATGAGGTTTGCCCATTAAAATAAGCTGCTTGCGCTCGTCGAAGGCGAGCTCGCGGCAAGTGCCGGGATAAACCGGCCCGTCGGGGCCTTGCGGCGCCTCGTTGGCGTGCTTGATCTCGATGCGGATTTCGCTGCGCGTGCAAAAGCACGGATAGATGACGCCGAGTTCATCAAGCCGCGTGAGCGCCGCGGCATAGTCTTCCATATGGTCCGACTGGCGGCGGGCGGTGCCGTCCCAATCCAACCCCAGCCAGCGCAGGTCCTCGAAAATCGCTTCCTCGAAGCCAGGCCGGCAGCGACCGCGGTCGATGTCTTCGATACGGATTACGAAGCGGCCGCCACTCCGACGCGCGGCGTCCCACGCGAACAAAGCCGCGTAGGCGTGGCCGAGATGCATGTACCCGGTCGGGCTGGGCGCGAACCGAGTGATGAGAGGCTTGGCGGCAGACAAGATGATTCCGGCGGCGAATGTCGTTTGAGGTCACATATGTGATATGCATATCACAACGCCGCACGACCATGCCCGCTGGCGATGACCGCGGCCCAAGCCCAAAGATTCCCATTCACGGTTGATTTCTATGCAACAACCAATCACGGGTCCCTCGCGTCCGCCCGCTGCCGGCGGCGCCCCGAACTCATTGGTGATCATGCTGCACGGGCTGGGGGCGGACGGTCAGGACTTGATCGGCTTGGCGGATCATTGGGCGGATCAATTGCCCCATACGGCCTTTGTCGCGCCCAATGCGCCCGAGGCCTGCGATATGGCGCCGATGGGCTATCAATGGTTTTCGCTGCAGGACCGTAGTCCCGCTGCTTTGCTTGACGGCGCGGTCGGCGCGGCGCCGACGATCGACGCCTTTATCGACGATCAGCTCGTGCGGCATGGCCTTGACGACTCACGGCTGGCCCTGGTCGGGTTCAGTCAGGGCACCATGATGTCGTTATTCGTGGCGCTAAGACGCGCCCACTCAATCGCCGGCCTATTGGGGTATTCAGGTGCACTGATTGGTGAGGAATTGCTGGCCAACGACGTCGTTTCGCGCCCGCCGGTGATGCTAGTGCACGGCGATGCGGACGATTTGGTGCCGGTCGAGGCCCTGCACGGCGCGGTCGGCGCGCTGGGCGTCGCCGGTCTTGTCGTCGAATGGCATGTCTGCCCCGGCGTCGGTCACGGCATCGACCAGCGTGGCCTGACGCTCGGCCGCGGCTTCGTTCGCGACCGGCTCGCGGTTTTTGATTAGCGCGGACGAACCTCGCGGCGCTCCTCCGGCTCAGCCGATACTGTTGAGGAATACGGCGACGGCCTGGTTGAAGGCGGCGGTTTGCTCCAGATGCGGCGTGTGCGAGGCGTCCGTGAACACTCGGACTTCGGAGTTCGGAACAAGCTGGCTATAGCGATACATGGTCACCGGCGGTGCTTCATCGAACTCGCCGCAGGTGAATAGGGTCGGCGCCTGAATACGTGGGAGATTTTGCGTGCCGTCATAGGTGCGCAAGGTGCCGGTGGCGAGAAATTCGGTCTCGCCCCACATGTTGACGTAAAGGTCGAAATTGCCTTTTTCGAGCGAGGCCAAAAGCGGTTGTGGCCACGGATCGGAGCGGCACAAATGGCGTTCGTAAAAAACCTGGACTGCTTCTTGATACTCGCTGCTGCGCACCGTGCCGGCCTTTTCGTTGCGGTCGAGCGTTGCCTGCACGTCCGCCGGCAGCAGTTTGCGCCAGCGCAGATTGTCCTCCATCCAGCGCGGCGTGTTGATGAGGGGGCTTGCCAAGACACAGCCCAAAATGCGGCTACGCGAGCTTGCGGCATATTCGGCCGCCAGCGCGCCGCCCCACGAATGACCGAGAATATGGAATTTCGACAACCCTAGGGCCCGTCGCAACGTCTCGATCTCGGCGACAAAGCGCGATACCCGCCAATTGCCGGGGTCGCCCGGTTGGTCTGAGTTGCCGCAATCAAGCTGGTCATAGAAGATCACCGGCCGGTCGCGGCCGAGCGCTTCGATTGGCAACAGATAGTCGTGGCTGAAACCGGGGCCGCCATGGATCACCAAAAGCGGGGCGCCCGGGCCCGCGCCGACGATCTTGTACCAGATTTCACCGCCCGAGACCGCGACGCGGCCTTCGCCTTCCGACACCCGCGCGATATCGTCGGTGCTCAACGACGCGCCTGTTTCGCCACATGCGCCGGTCAGCAGGCTTGCACCCGTCGCCGTGGCGCCGGCCACGAAACCTCGTCTGGTGATCTTGGTCATCAAAAATTACGCTCCCCGCGCTTCAGGCTGTTCGGTCGGGCATTGTAGAGGCGATGCACCGGCCTTGTCAGGTTCCGACACGCGGTCTGCCGATCGCGCCCTCGTGCCAATCACGTATCATCCAGCGCGCCGGCCATGCCGCTCGCTGGATATTCTCGTTTGATTGTTGAATGTCTAGCAGAAACAAAAGCTTCACGGGACTCTCCGGGCCGCCTGGTTGCCCTCCTCGCCGCGCCAGCCTAGACTGATTAACGCACGGCGGCATCGGCCGGACGCAAGGCGGCGATGCGCGGCCGTGCAATTTGCATGGGATCAGGAGTCGTGACCGCCGCTCTCGAAAGTTGCCCAGCTCTGGTGCTAAACGCCGACTATCGGCCGCTCAGCTACTACCCACTTTCGTTGTGGCCGTGGCAGGAAGTGGTCAAGGCGGTGTTTCTCGACCGGGTCAATATCGTCGCCGAATATGACCGCGAGGTACACTCGCCGTCGTGGCGCATGCGGCTGCCCAGCGTGATCTCCCTCAAGGCCTATGTGCCGACCGGTCGGCGACCGGCCTTCACCCGGTTCAACGTGTTCCTGCGCGACGGCTTTCGCTGCCAATATTGCGTGGTCAAGTACCGGTCGGAGGACCTCACCTTCGACCATTTGGTACCGCGCTCACGCGGTGGTGGCACGAGCTGGGCCAATGTGGTCACGGCGTGCGCGAGCTGTAACCTGCGCAAGAGCAACCGCACCGTGAAGGAAAGCGGCATGCGGCCGCGTAACATGCCACGCATGCCGACCACCCACGAGCTGCAGTTTGTCGGCCGGCAGTTTCCGCCGAATTACCTGCACGAGAGCTGGCGCGACTACCTTTATTGGGACACCGAGCTGGAAAGCGAATAGACCGGTCCGTCTATCGCGATCAAACAGTTCAATTTGTTCGAAGAATGCTCTAGGGTCGCGCGCCGTCCCGCCAGGGACGTGCGGAGGGGTGCCGGAGTGGTCGAACGGGGCGGTCTCGAAAACCGTTGTGCGCTTTGCGTACCGTGGGTTCGAATCCCACCCCCTCCGCCAACTTAGAAAAGAAGTGTGAACGCCGTTCGCCGCCGTACCTATGCCATTCCCGGCCGCCAGGGCTCGAAGCAGCTAATTTCCTGATCCCGTGATCCTGACTTCGCTACCAGCGACCTCGACGCGCTGGGCGCGCGCGCGAAGATGGTCCCGCCGAAAGCCGCCGTCGCGTCCACGCATTTTGCGCCGGGCGACCTTCGAGAATTTTCCGAGTTGGCGGGCGAGATGATCCGCCCGGCGTTTTCGACAGCGATGACGGTGCATTCGGCGTCGCACCGAGCCTGATAGTGCGTCGCTTATGCGTTGCGCTGCAGGACCCAAATGGCGGGTACGACGTTTGCCGCCATATACGCGTACTCCCGTCGCTGGTTCTCCACATACTGAGTCAATTCTGCGCTGAGGTCGGGGCACCGCTCGGCCAATCTCTCGGCGCGCCTTCGGATCTGCGCAATCTCACGCGCGTAGGCCTCGGCATGATCGATTGGCTCGATCACCTCCCGTCTCAGCCCATCACCGTGCGATTGCAGCCGCCGCAGGGTTTCTTCATGCGAGCTACAATCCTTGAAGCCGGGGAAGTCGGACGTTCCACCGTCTTTGATGTAACCTTCGCAAAACAGAATGAGCCCGCCGGTGCGCACGAAGCGCCGGATCACGCCGATTGTTTCCTCGAGCGGCCCTAAGACGTCTCCGAGCGCAGCATACACTGCGACATCGACGGGCTCGGTCTGACCGGCCAACTTCAGAATGTTTGCATGGCGGAATTTGCAAAGGTGCGGCACCCCTGCTGCGTCGGCCCGACGACGACAGCTGTCGATGAAAGGTTCGAAGAGCTCAATGCCTTCAACCCGGCATCCGAACGCCTCGGCGATCGCGACGGCGACGGCGCCCTTGCCGCAACCGAGGTCCACCACGCGCGCGGATGCGAGCAAACGGAACTCCTTGAGCACCTCGACGATGAGTGCAGCATTGCTGCCCAATTCGTCGAAATCTGCCAGAATCTCTGGGATCCAAGGCAGGAGCCGGGGATCGACCTCAAGCGCGTAGGCGATCATCTCGGTTTCAGAGCGCATGCTGAGCCCTTACGGATCGCTATCGGTAAGTAACTATGCGCGCCGCTCGCATCAAATCGCGCGAGGGTGAAGGCGCGGAGGCGATTAGCAACTTTGGGCCACAACCCGTCATAGCGCTACAGCGCACACATAGTTCGCATCTTCATCCTGCATGGCCTGCCAAGTCATCATTTAATGCCGAGTTAGCCGTTTGAGCCGCGTCGTCACGGTTTTGGCGGCCTATTCGAAGCGCGCGCTAGCGCTGCCGAAATCTCCGAAATCGGCGACAATTTCGTCGCCGGGCTTAGCGAAGCGAATCCGGGTGCAGGTCCCCGTCGTCACCAGATCGCCGGCGTTTAGCTGTTTGCCCCGGTCGATGAGGTGATTTGCGAGCCACGCCAGGACGTTCAGCGGGCCATCCATGACGTTCGCGCCGCGTCCGGTTTCCGCCGTCTCACCGTTGATCACCAAGCGCGCTTCGAGCGCGGCGAGGTCAACATCCCGCCAGTCCTCGACTTCGGCGCCCAGCACCAGAAACCCGGCGGCGGCATTATCGGCGATGAACGCCGGCGCGCCGAGGCTTTCCCAATCCCGCCATCGCGTATCGGGTATTTCCAATGCCGGCTGCGCCCACGCGATGGCTTCGGTGACATCGGCGGGCGTGTAGGGCTGGTCGCGCCGCGGTAAGTCGCGGCCCATGCGAAAGGCGATTTCTGGTTCCAGCGCGCGCAGCGCCGACGTCCGGCTGTCGATCACCGCCGGGCTGTCGTAGCGGAACGGTGCGAACAAGCGCCCGGAGAGCGGTCCAGGCAGCGACAATTGCTCCTGGGCAGCGCGATTGGTTGCACCGATTTTCCAACCGATTCGGTGCAAGCCTGATAGTCGAGCGAGCGCATCTTGAATCGCATACCCGTCGGTGATCGTACTTGGCCACATCGATGCGTCGGGCCGTGGCAGCAATTGGTGCGCTTGCCAGGCGGACCAGATGTTTTCGGCGATCTGCTCTACAATCTCGTGCGACAGCGTCGCGGCGGATCCCGGACCGTTTGGGAAATCGGTCATTTGCCTACTCGGCCATCGGTTCCGCTGCTGGCACGTCCATGCGCCGCGACGACGCGCCAAGCTACCTGCTCATGTTTTGACGGTTGCCAAGCCAACGGTTGGTCCGGTTCGTCATTCACCTTCAACGGCCCGTACCACTGCCTCGGAATGAGCCAGGGGCCGTTCTTGCCGGTCATTGCGGCAGTCTACACCGTCGCAATACGCCACCGACACCGATTGTCGGACGACAATCTACAGGTCATATCAACCGGCGACTGAGATTGAGTCGCAAATGATCGTCTTTGTCGTAACAGAGTCCCGCGACAGATTAATTTGCGCTAGAGAGACAGCGCACCAGGGCGTCGGCATTCGCGGTCATCATGGCGAAATAGGCGTCCGGGCCGGGGGGTAGAGTGGCCCCGAGCGGGTCTAAAAAGTCACGCCTTACCGCCATGCCCTCGATCAGCGTTTCGAGTAGGGCTGGAGCCATTTGAGGTTCCGTGAAGGCGCAGGCCGCGTTCAAAGCGCGAATTTTCTCGCGGAGATCGCTCAACCGTCGGGCGCTTGGCGGGCGGTCCGGACTCAGGCTCACCGCGCCGACCGCGTTGAGGTCAAAATACCGTTCGAGATACTGATAGGCATCGTGCATGACCACATAGGGCACGCCCCGTATCGGAGTGAGCCGTTGCTCGATCGTCCGCGCTAACGTTTCGATCCGGCTGACCGTGCGGGTGGCATTGGCCTGATAGGCCGCCGCGTTCGTGGCATCGGTCGCCGCAAGCGTATCGGCGATCGCCAGAACCATGGTCGATGCGTTGGCGGGAGACAGCCACAGGTGCTGATCGACCGGCCCGTGTCCTCTTTCTTCATCAGCGTGGTCGCCAGCGTGGTCATGGTCCCCAGTGCTGGCGGCCCAGGCGCCGGCAGTCCGGGCCGGCCATTGCACCATGTCGTCGATTTCGCCCAACGCCACGACGCGAGCCTGTCCGGAGAGGGCGGACAGCGGTCGAGCGAGAACTGTTTCGAGATTTCCGCCGATCCAGAAAATGACATCGGCGCGTGCCAGGTCGGCCGCTTCGGATGGGCGCAACTGATAAGCGTGGGGCGAGCCGAAGCCGCGGATCAGCAGCCGCGGTTCACCCACGCCGGCCATCACGTTGGCGACCAGTGAATGGACAGGCGCGATGCTCGCGACCACGCGCGGTGCCTCCGCGTGCGCCACGCCTGCAAGCCCGGCTGCCACGGAAAAGACCGCTAACATTGATCGCCCGATGATGGTCATTCGTGCTTCGTCATGGATGCCAATCCAAACCTCTGTTATTGCTTTAGTTTATCGTAACGCCGACGTCGATTGTCGCGCCGCCGGCGGAGAATGCGCGTCAGTCGGGTTGCGGGCCAGAACAAAGTGACTCAGCGAGCAATAACAAAGTGACACAACAAGAATGCCTCGTTGAGGCCCATGGCCTGAGCATCACGATCGGTGACCGCGCGGTGCTCGATCATGTCGATATCAAGATCTCGCGTGGCGAGATTGTCACCGTGATTGGCATTAATGGCTCGGGCAAAACGACGTTGCTCCGCGCCTTGATGGGGGCAATTCCGGTTGATCGCGGTCAGGTCCGCCGTCTGCCAGGTCTACGCGTCGGCTATGCGCCGCAGCGTCTCACGATCGATCGAACCCTGCCGCTGACGGTCACCCATTTTTTGCGATTGGGAAGCCGAGCATCGCGCGATGCCATGGCCGTTGCGTTGGCCGATGTCGGCGCTGAAAAATTGCACGACAGCCAATTGGCGGTCCTGTCCGGTGGTGAATTGCAGCGCGTGATGATCGCCCGCGCGTTGGTGCGCGAGCCGGATCTTCTGGTTCTCGATGAGCCGATGAGCGGGATCGACGTATCCGGCCAAGGCGACCTGTACAAACTGATCGGCGACATTCGCGATCGACGCGGCTGCGGCATTCTGTTGGTGTCTCATGACCTTCACCTGGTGATGGCGGCGACCGATACGGTGGTTTGTCTCAACCATCACGTCTGTTGCACTGGCCGCCCCCAGGCCGTGGTCGAGGATCCGGAATTCATCGCCCTGTTCGGCCACGTCGCGGCCGACACCATCGCGGTTTACAAGCACCACCACGACCACGTGCACGATGCCGGCGGCGATATCATTCCCCTGGATGGCGACGAAACGGCGCCGGACCCGAGAGAAACCCCGACGTGATTCTCGACGACTTTATCGTCCGCGCGTTGCTCGGCGGGATCGGCACGGCGCTGGCGGCGGGGCCGCTTGGTTGTTTCGTGGTTTGGCGCCGGATGGCCTATTTTGGTGCGGCCCTGTCGCATGCCGCGTTGCTCGGCGTGGCGGTCGGATTTTTGATCAATGTCGACACCACATTCAGCGTCATGGGCGTCTGCGCCCTGGTGGCGCTGCTGCTTGTCGCCATGGAACATCAGCGCCTGATCGCCACTGACACCGCGCTCGGCATCCTCGCTCATAGCTCCCTGGCGCTTGGCGTCTTGCTGGTGGTGGCGCTGCTCGAGACCGTGCGGGTCGACCTGCTCGGCTACTTGTTTGGCGATATTCTGGCGCTGCGCCCGGTCGATCTCGTCGTCATTTACGGTACGTTGCTGGTGACGATGGCCGTGCTCGCCGTGCTCTGGCAGCCCCTGCTCAGGGCAACCATCCACGAGGAGATGGCGGCGGTAGAAGGGGTGCCGGTCCTCGCCGTCCGCACCGTATTCATTGTCCTGATGGCGATGGTGATCGCGATCGGCATGAAGGTGGTCGGCATCATGCTGATCGTATCGCTGTTGATTCTGCCGCCGGCCGCCGCGCGTCGTCTGGCGAAAACCCCGGTGCAGATGGCGGTTGGGGCATCGCTCGTCGGTGTTGCGTCGGTGATACTCGGCATCGCCGCGTCGTTCTTTATCGACCTGCCGGCCGGCCCGTCGATCGTGGTGGCCGCGACCCTCATTTTTCTTTTGAGCTACGCCTGGCCTCGCGGCGAAAATTAGCTGGCTTGGCCTTGATGCCCTGACAGGCCGGGTTTCCTTGTATAAAGCTGAATATAATGGAGACGGGTTCATTCTAGGCTGAACCCACCGGCACAAAAAATTGAGAGCGGCCGCGCGATGAGCCAACAACCGACACCTTTCACCCTGTCCGTGCCCGATGCCGACATTGGAGACCTTAAAGAGCGTCTGGCGCGCACGCGCTTTCCCGACCAGGCGCCCGGCGATCCGTGGGCTTACGGCACTGAGGTCGACTGGCTGCGCAAGCTGGTGATTTACTGGCGAGAGGCGTTCGACTGGCGTGCCGAGGAAGCACGGCTCAATGCGTTCCCGCAATTCAAGGTGCCGTTGCACGACATCGATCTGCATTTTCTTCACGTGCCCGGCGTGGGCCCCGATCCGTGTCCGCTCTTGCTCTCGCACGGCTGGCCCGGCTCGGTGTTCGAATTTCTTGAGGTCATCCCGCGGCTGACCGACCCGGCGTGCTTCGGCGGCGATCCGGCCGATGCGTTCACCGTGGTAGCCCCGTCATTGCCGGGCTACGGCCTTTCGTTCGCGCCCGGGCAAAAACGCTTCGGCGTCGAAGCGATTGCCGAATGCTTCGCCGACCTGATGACCGATGTGCTCGGCTATCAGCGCTATGCGGCGCAGGGCGGCGACTGGGGCTCGTTCATTACATCGCGCGTGGGCTTCAACAATCCTGACCGCGCGATCGGCATTCACCTGAACATGATGCCGATCCGGCGCGATACGAAAATGGTCGCAAATCCAACCCCGGAGGAAGCCAACTACCTCGAAGAGTTGGCGGTGTGGCTCAAGGAAGGGACCGGGTATCAATGGATCCAGGGTACTCGACCGCAAACCCTGGCTTTTGGTTTGACCGACTCGCCCGCCGGGCTCGCCGCGTGGATCGGTGAAAAATTCCGCGCCTGGTCTGACTGCGACGGCGATGTCGAGAGCGTGTTCACCAAGGACCAGCTGCTCGCCAACATCAGTCTCTATTGGTTCACCGGCGCGATCGGCTCGTCGTTCTGGCCCTACTACGCGCGCATGCACGGCCCGTGGCCGATCCCGGATGGCGCGACTGTTGACGTGCCGACCGGCTACGCTCAATTCCCGTGCGAAATTCTGCGCCCGGTCCGGTCGCTCGCCGAGCGAAGCTACACCAACATCCAGCGTTGGAGTGAGATGCCGAAAGGCGGTCATTTCGCGGCTATGGAACAACCAGAGGCGCTGGTCCAGGAAATCCGCGAATTTCTACGGCCGTTGCGCGGCTAACCGTGAGACTACATTTGCGCTTGAGGCGATGAGATGAGCGACCCGTCACCCTATACGCCACGCGACTGGGACAGTCAGCCACCCTATATATTCGCTGGCTATAAATCGACGGCCCTGCGTGGGCCAACCAAGCCGCTGGTGCCGCTGCCGCAATCGCTTTCCGAAGTGACCGGGCCGGTCTATGGTCATGACGCGGTTGATGCGCTTGACAACGATCTGTTTCTAAACGCGCAGAAGAACGGCGCGCCGCTCGGTGAACGCATCATTGTCGCTGGCCGCGTGATCGACGAAATGGCGCGCCCGGTCGCGAACACGCTGCTCGAAATATGGCAGTGCAACGCGGCGGGCCGCTATCATCACGATGTCGACCAACATGATGCGCCGCTGGATCCGAATTTTCTGGGTGCAGGCCGTTGCATCACGGATGAAGACGGACGCTACAGCTTCCGCTCCATAAAGCCCGGCGCCTACCCGTGGAAAAATCATCCCAATGCGTGGCGACCGAACCACATCCACTTTTCGCTGTTCGGGCCAAGCCTGGCCACGCGCCTGGTCACCCAGATGTATTTCCCGGGCGATCCGTTGCTCGAGCTCGACCCGATTTTCAACGCGAGCCCGGAAGGCGCGCGTAACCGGCTGATTTCCAAATTCTCTCTCGACATCACCGAGCCCGAGACGGCGCTGGGTTATGAGTTCGACATTGTATTGCGTGGTCGCACGGCGACGCCGATGGAAACTTGAGCGATGTCCCGCGGTCAAACGCCATCGCAAACGGTTGGGCCGTTTTTCGCCTATGGGCTGACGCCCGAGCAATTTCGCTATCCGTTCCGCGGAACCGCGATCCACGTGATGGCCAAGCCAGGCACCGACGGCGATCATATTCGCATTGAGGGGCGCGTGTTCGACGGCCAGGGCGACCCCGTGCCGGATGCAATGATCGAGCTTTGGCAGGCCAATGCCCATGGCCGCTACAACCATCCGGCTGATGACCGCCAGGACAACCTGCTCGACCCTGACTTCAACGGCTTCGGCCGCGCCGGCACCGACAAGGAGGGCGGCTTCGTGTTCGAGACCGTCAAGCCCGGCCCGATCGGCGACGGCCAAGCGCCGCATATCAATGTGATTCTGTTCATGCGTGGCATGCTGTCGCACGCCTACACCCGTATCTATTTTTCCGATGAGACCGCGGCGAACGAAAATGACCCGGTGCTCGGGGCGGTCGATACGGCGCGCCGTGGCAGCCTGATCGCCCGGCGCGACGAAACACCCGGTGGTGCGGTTTACCGGCTTGATATCCACATGCAAGGCGATGCGGAAACCGTGTTCTTCGACATTTGACCGCGCAATCCGGTTAGCGTGGCAATGACGGTCTCACCGTTCGATTCCGAGATCTATGGTCCGCTGTTTTCGGACCGTGAGGTGGCGGCGCTCTTCTCGGATGCCGAGACCGTGCGCGCCATGGTCGATGTGGAACGCGCGCTCGCCCGCGCTCAAGCGCGCGTCGGCGTGATTCCGGAAATGGCGGCATCGACGATCGACCAGAAACTTGTCGCGTTCGAGCCCGATCTGGCGGCTATCGGCGCGGGCACTGCCTCGGCGGGAATGCCGATCGTCGCCTTGGTCGACCAATTGAGAGAATTGGTCGGAGGGGATGCGGCGGATTTCGTGCATTGGGGCGCGACCAGTCAAGACATTCTCGATATAGCTCTTGTGCTGCGTCTTCGTGCGGTGCTGGAGATTTTTGCTGGCCGCCTTGATCGTCTGATCGACCGGTTAGCGGAGCTTGCGGACGCGCATCGCGGCACGGTGATGGTGGCCCGCACCCGATCGCGGCCGGCGCTGCCGACGGCGTTTGGCCTGACACTGGCCGGTTGGCTGCTGCCGTTGGTTCGGCATCGCGATCGCCTGAACGAATTGCGACCGCGTCTTCTCGTGGTGCAGTTCGGTGGCGCCGCTGGGACTCTCGCCGCGCTTGGCGACAAGGGTATCGAGGTCATGCGCGCCCTCGCCGACGAGCTCGGTCTCGGTGCGCCGCCGACCGCCTGGCACACCCAACGCGATAGCATCGCCGAGTTTGCTGGCTGGCTGTCGCTGGTGACTGGAAGTCTCGGCAAGATGGCGCAAGATTTGGTGTTGCTGGGCCAAGCCGAGATTGGCGAGGTGCGCTCCGAGTCCGGTGGTGGTTCATCCACTATGCCGCAAAAGGCCAATCCGGTCCGCGCCGAAACCGTGATCGCACTGGCACGGGCCAATGCGGGATTCCTCGCCACCATGCACCAGGCTTCGATTCAAGAGCACGAGCGCGGCGGCGTCGGTTGGGCCATGGAATGGTTGACTCTGCCGCAAATGACGGTCGCGACCGGCGCGGCGCTTGGCCATGCCCAAGCACTTGCCGAAAATCTCACGGTCGATGCTACGCGAATGACTGATAATCTATCCTCGGACAACGGCCTTGTAATGGCGGAAGCAATCACGTTTGCGCTCGCCAATCACATGTCGCGCGCCGAAGCCGTGGCGCTGGTCAAGGCGGCGTGCGAGATCGCGAGAGCGGAGTCGCGCCCTTTGATCGAGGTCGTGCGGGGACATACGGATTTGCCGCTCGATTGGGCGGCGCTCGGCAATCCGGAAAATTATCTCGGCTCGACGGACCGCTTGATCGATCAGGCGCTGGCCGCCGCTCGCGGCGCTGCCAAATAGTCGGCGGTCTGGTCTGAGTCGACCTCGGTCCGGCGGCATCCTATGCTGCCGGGGTCATTCAGGAAAAAAAAGCGTTCGCCGGAGAGCGGGCAGGGGGAGATGATGAAAATTGCGGTCATTGGCGCGGGCGCTATGGGTGGATCCTACGGTGGATTGCTGGCGGACGCCGGCCATGAAGTCAGCTTGATCGACACCTGGGAAGAGCATGTCGCGGCGATCAATCGTGATGGACTGTTGGTTGACGGCGCGCTCGGTGAACATCGGCTCAAACTGCCGGCGAGCACCGAAGCTGCCGACGATCAGACCGCCGACATGGCGATCATTTTCACCGACTCGAACAACACCGAGGTGGCGGCCGCCACGGCGGCAAAGATCCTCGGACCGGACGATTTCGCCATCACGTTCCAGAATGGCATCGGCAATGTCGAGAAAGTGCAGGCGGTGCTCGGTAAGGACCGCGTGCTTGGCGGATCGAGCATGTGCAGCGCCGCGACGCGCGGGCCTGGGCACGTTTGTCTCACGCATTTGCGCGGCACCTCGGTCGGCGAGATCGATGGTGGCGAAAGCAACCGCACGGAAGCCGTGGTTAGTGTGCTAGAGGACGCGGGTTTCGGCGCCAAGTCGGTGCCTAACATCATGGGCACGATCTGGGAAAAATTCGTCGTCAATTGCGGCGGCAACGCGGTCTCCGCGGTCACCGGTTTGCGCTCGGCCGAAACGGCGCGGATTCCGGAGGTCGCGGCGTATAAGGACCATGTGCTCGCGGAAGTGATGGCGGTTCTCGACGCCAAAGGCATCAAGCTGCCCAATCCGGATATCGCCGCGCAGATCAAGATCGGCTCGCGCAAGTCGTTCAACCAGCCATCCATGCTCCAGCACGTGCTGCGTGGCCGCCAGACCGAGATCGACGCGCTCAACGGCATTGTGGTGCGCGACGCCAAGGAATTCGGCATTCCGACGCCTTACAATGAATCTTTGGTTGCGCTGCTGAAGGGCCGCGAGCTGGCGCAAATGAGGACGATCAACGAACCCGACCTCGATTACGATGCCTGGGAAGCGCGGGTGATCGCCGGCGAGGAGGACTGACGCGCCGAGCCGGGCGATGACCGGTGAAGCGACAGTGTCGGCGCCTCGCGACGGCGCGCGCAAGGCGATCGCCGCCGCGGTGTTCGGCAATGTGCTGGAATGGTACGACTTCGCCGTCTACGCTTATTTGGCGACAATCCTTGCCACGCAAATCTTTCCCGCCGAGGATGAAGCAACTGCTCTGCTGACGACGTTTGCCGCGTTCGGCGTCGGCTTCGTCGCGCGCCCGCTCGGCGCCATTGTGATCGGCCGCCTCGGCGATCGCCGAGGCCGCAAGGTGGCGCTGATCACCAGCATCTACCTGATGGCGTTTGGCACCGTCTTGATCGGCGTAGTGCCGAGTTTTGCGACGATTGGCGTGGCAGCGCCGATCGTCGTCGTCATCGCACGGTTGATACAGGGCTTCTCGGCCGGCGGCGAATGGGGCGGTTCGACCGCGTTCATTGTCGAGTGGGCGGGTCCCAAACGGCGAGGCCTGCTCGGCAGCCTCCAGCAAGTGAGCGTCGCCGCGGGCCTACTGCTCGGTTCGGGCATCGCCGCATTGTTCAGCACCGTGCTCGCGCCCGAGGCAATGGAGAGTTGGGGCTGGCGCGTGCCTTTCTTGCTCGGCGGCCTGATCGGTTTTGTCGGTATTTACATGCGCCGCAACATCGACGAAACGCCCGCCTTCCGGGACGCTGCCAACGCTCCAACCAGCGTCAGTTCAGCCGAGCCCGGCGCGCCACTCGCCGCGCGCGCGTTCGGCTTCACCATTTTGTGGACCGTCTCCTACTACATATTCCTGTCCTACATGCCGACCTTCGCCCAGCGACATCTTGACCTAACACGCACCGATGCGCTGTGGTCCAACACGATTGGCCTGCTGGTCCTGGTGCTGGTGGTGCCGCTGTTCGGTCACCTGTCCGATCGAATTGGCCGAAAACCCCTGTTGTTGCTGTGCTGTCTCGGTTTCGTCGTGCTGCCCTATCCGCTGTTCAGCGCTATGCTCGGTGGCATGCCATTGGCGACGATCATGCTGATCCAAGTGCTGTTCGCTGTGATGATCGCCATGTTCTCAGGCCCAGGTCCCGCCGCGATCTCCGAAATTTTCGCAACTCGAGGCCGCACCACCTGGATGTCGATCGGATACGCATTGGCGGTGGCGATCTTTGGCGGCTTCGCGCCGTTCTTCGCAACGTGGCTTATCGAAACCACCGGATCGCCAATTTCACCGGTGTTTTATGTCATTGCCGCGGCAATCATCAGTGCCGGTGTGATTCTGACACTCAAAGAAACCGCGCACGCGCCGCTTCGTTGATCGGTGCCGGGAGAAGAAGATGTCATCCGACAAGCCTGACCTCGAACCCTGGCAATGGCCCGAGGAGCAATGGCGACGCATCGTCAATCAGGTGCGTGCCGGCAAGCGCCTACGCCCGAAAGAGTGGCCGGATGGTGCGCAGTGCGCCGTGGCGTTGTCGTTCGACTCCGACCACGAATCCAACGAACTGCGAGACGGTGGCAAGTCGATCGGGCGCATGTCGTGGGGCCAGTATGGCAATCGGGTGGCAATCCCACGCATTCTGAGTTTGCTCGCCAAGCACGATGTGAAGGCCTCGTTCTACGTGCCGGCGGTGATTGCGCTGCTTTACCCCGACGAACAACGCCAGGTGGTCGGTGCGGGTCATGAGATCGGCATTCACGGCTGGATCCACGAGCTCAATTCCATCCTGTCCTACGACGATGAGCGCGATCTTATGCTGCGCGCGTCCGACACACTGACAGAAATCACCGGCACGCGTCCGGTGGGCATGCGTACGCCGTCGTGGGACTTCAGCCCACACACGCTCCGCATCGCCAAGGAAATGGCGCTGCTCTACGACTCGTCCTTGATGGCGGACGAAGACTGCTACGAACTGCTGCTCGACGGCGATCCGACCGGCGTCACCGAACTGCCGGTCGAATGGGTGCGCGACGACGCGGTCTATTTCATGATGCACCGCTTCACCGGCCTGCGCCCCTACACGCCGCCCGCTGACGTGCTCGACATCTTCAAGCGCGAATTCGACATGGCGTTCGAGGAAGGCGGCCTGTGCCAACTCACCTTCCACCCGCACATCATCGGCTACCGCTCGCGCATCTGGATCATCGACGAACTGATCCGCCACGCCCGCGGCCGCGGCAATGTTTGGTTCGCCACCCACGCCGATGTTGTACGGTGGGTGAAGGAAAACGCGGCCTAGCTCGGATTGCGCTTCCGCCATGCGCGCTCGGCTTCGTCCCAAGCGGCGAGGGGTTGCAGGTCGGGGACCCAGGCGAGGCCGGACTTGGCGTCGGAGGACACTGCTTCCGGCGTGACCACCACATCAAGCACAGCGGGGGCGTTGGCGAAGGCGCGTTGCAGGGCGCTGGGCAGGTCTTCCGCCTTTTCGATGCGTTCGGCGTGCATGCCGAAGCCGCGCGCCATGGCGGCGTGGTCGGCGAATTGGAGCTTGGTGCCGACCACTTTGCCGTGGGTCACGGTTTGATCGTGCACCTCGATCTGCCAAGCGCCATTGTTGGCCACGACGATCACCACCGGCGCGTTGTGACGCACCGCCGTGTCGACTTCGATCGCGTTGAAGCCGAACGCGCCATCGCCGGTCGCCACCAACACCTGGCGGTCGGGGCAGGCGAGAGCGGCGGCGATGCCGTAAGGCACGCCAACGCCAATGCAACCGAACGGCCCAGGGTCCAGCATGGTTTTCGCTGACAGCGCGACGCGACCGAACGCCAAGAAATCGCCACCGTCGGTGACCACGATGGCGTTATCGTCGAGTTGATCCTGGATTGCGCCGAGCAGGCGGTTTGGATGCATGCGCCCGTCGGCGCCGAGTTCGACCGTAGCCAGTAGTGTTTTGAGCTTTTCGGATCTCGCTACATGATCGGCGCGGAGCGTTTTCGCCCAATCTCGGTCCACGGAAGCGGCGCGATTGCCGGCGGTCTCAACGATGGCCGTGAGAGCAGCCGCAGGACTCGCCAACAGTTCAACCGCACCACGCCGATTGTCGGTCAACTCACCACCTGTATCGGCGATCCTGAGAAATTTTGCATCGCCAAAGATAGCTGGCGAACCATAAGCGAGCTGGAAGTCGAGCTTTCTGCCAACGGTCACCACCAGATCTGCGTCACCCATCACCTTGCCGCGCATGGCTGCGACGACCGACGGGTGATCGTCCGGAACCAGGCCACGACTTTCGCCAGTGTCGAGATAAACCGCGCCGAGCCGGTCGAGAAACCGGACAAGCTCTGGCCCCGCATTGCGTGCGCCTCGACCCGAGATCACCAGTGGACGCTTGGCCGACCATAAAAGATCGACCGCGCGGGTGATCGTATCCGGCTCTGGCGGCAATTCGACCGGGTCAGATGCGGCGAAAAACTCGTTGCGTTGTGCCGCTTTCGGCACTTCGGCGCGTAGCACATCGGTGGGGAAATCGAGAAAGGCGGGACCCGGTTCGCCGCCTTGGCCAAACGCCTGCGCCACCGCCGTGTCAAGCTCTTGCAACGCCAACGCTGGCTCACGCACCGTCCGCGCGTAGCGGGTGACCGACTGCACGAGCAGCGTGTGATCGATGTCTTGTAGCGCGCCGCGACCCTGCTGCGGCAGTGGCGGCACGCCCGATAGCACCAGCAGCGGGGCGCGCGAGACATGGGCGTTGGTGATACCGGTGATCGCGTTGGTCAGGCCCGGCCCGGCGGTAACCAGCGCGACCCCGAGTTCTCCGGTTACTTCGGCGTGCGCCTGCGCCATGTGCACGGCGGCGCGTTCGTCGCGCACGGCGACGATCTCGATACCTTCGGCATCGCACTTCATCCAGATCGGCATGATGTGGCCGCCGCACAAGGCGAACACACGCTCGACGCCGCGCGCACGCAAGAATCGCGCGACGAGCGCGGCGACGCTATCGGAGGACAAATTCATCGGAGGAAATTTCGAAAGCTAAAGTTTGTGAGGTTAAGCGGCCACCCAGCGCTCGCGGGTCGGCCAGCGTTCGACGAGGTCGAGGAACAGCGGGTCGATCTGGTCCTCTCCGCCGGCGGCCTCTTCGGCGAGCGCGCCAGGCGCGTCGTTGAAGGCGAGAAGCGAGATATCGTCCATGCGCATCGGATAGAGAATGCCGTCCAGATGGTCGCATTCGTGTTGCAAGAGCGCGGCCCAACTGCCATGCGCCTCGTGGTTCACAGTCTCGCCGTCCAGGGTCTGATAGCTGATAGAAATACGTGGCCAGCGCGGCGCTTTACCGTGCAGGCCGGGAATCGACAGGCACCGTTCCCACACCGGTACCTTGGTCTCGGTAAGCGGTGTGATCTCGGGGTTGACCATGCTCGTCCACGGCACGGGGTCAAGGCCCGAGCCGACTGGGATGCGCGCTGCGATCATGCGATAGACCACCACCCGTTTTTCGACGAACACCTGCGGCGCTGCGACGCCGCTGGCGCCGATGTCCTCCAGCGTTTCGCGCATATCGGCGGCGAGCCGCGCGATTTCCGGGTCGGTCGGGTCCTCGACCCGCGCCGCGACCCGCCGCAACACCGGGTGACCCATCTTGGCGATCTGCAAAATGGCCATGGCCTACGTCTCCCTAGCTTTGACCTCGCGCCATCCTAGCACTAGAAAACGGGTGAGTTGGAACCACCGGTGGCGTTTTGTCGCCGATCAATGATCAAAAATTGGAGGGGGAGGATATGGCTGGATTCAGCCTGGACGATTCACGCAAGATCATTACCGCGGCGTTCGAGAAGGGGCAGGCAATGGGGCTTAACCCGCTTGCGGTGGCGGTGCTCGACGCCGGCGCACACTTGAAGGCGTTCGAGCGCCAGGACGGCGCCAGCAACATGCGGTTCGGCATCGCGCACGGTAAAGCCAACGGGGCGCTCGCCATGGGCATCGGCTCACGTGCTTTGTTCAAACGGGCGCAGGAACAACCGTTTTTCGTCGGCGCCTTGAATGGCTTGGCAGGCGGTGCTTTGGTGCCGGTGCCAGGTGGTGTTTTGGTCAAAACCTCGGACGGCGAAATTATCGGCGCGGTCGGCGTGACCGGTGACACCTCGGACAATGACGAGGCCTGCGCCATCGCCGGCATCGAGGCTGCCGGCTTCCTCGCCGATCCCGGCTGATCTCTGCGGCTCACGCTTGACACGCGCCAATATCGATGACTCACTCTTAACCCTTGGCGCAACGACCGAAAGGAGGTGATCGAATGTCTAAACCCATGGTGACGGTATTCGCCGCGACGGCGGTGACGAGTGGATTGGACACAAAGGCTTCGATCACGCTCGTAACTTGAGCAATCGCTGTCTGTAGCGAAGACGCGCATCCGCGGCGCCTGAACAAGCCGCGGTGCCACCATACGGTTTCAAGACTCGCCGCCCCTCGCTGGGGCGGCGTTTTCTTTTTCAGACATATTTCCCAAGTCGCCGCGCGGTGGTAGGCAAGGTGCCGCGACGCTGACTAAGCTTGGGGACCGACCATATGATCACGCTCTATCATTGCGCCAATGCGCGTTCGATGCGCTCGCTGTGGCTGCTCAACGAACTCGGGCTCGACTTCGACCTCGTTGAGATGCCGTTCCACGTCAAGCATCTGCGCACGCCGGACTATCTCGCGATCCATCCGCTCGGCCGCGTGCCGTGCATGGTCGACGGTGACCTCACTTTGTTCGAATCAGGCGCCATCTGCCAGTATCTCTGCGAACGCTATGACGACGGCACGCTCGGTCGTGCCCCGGCTCACCCGGAGCGGGCTGAATGGCTGCAGTGGCTACATTATGCCGAGACCGTCGCGGTCCACGGTGCGAGCATGATCCAGCAAACCATAATCATCGCCGAGCCCGATCAGTCGCCGGTGGTGCAAAAGCTTGAAACCCGCCGGCTGGAAAAATCGCTAGAGGTGCTCGACGAGCATCTCGCGGACCGCGACTACGTGCTGGCCAGCGGCTTCACCGCGCCCGACACCAATGTCGGCTACAGCATCCACCTCGGTCGAAATTTCACCGACCTTGCCACCTTCCCGAACGTCAAAGGCTATTACGACCGCCTCGCCGCCCGACCGGCCTTTCAGGCCTCGTTGCCTACGGGCGACGCGGTGGTTTAGCAAATATCGGTGACGCGAACGCGCTGAGATCGGGGCTCCCCTGCAAATTTGTCGCGGCGCGGCGCGCACTTGGCGCGGAATGATTGACCTGCGATAGACTGCCCGCTCTCCAATCAACTCATTGGTTCGCTTTTCGCCATGGACGAAGTGTTCGACGACGACGTGCTCGCGCGTGCCCAAGCCCCTGAGGGTTTCAAGGTTTACGAGACCCGTGACGGGCTCTACAGCGCGCATAACGGTCCTTTCTTCATCAAGGGTCGGTTTCCGGATGCGGTGATGGGTGTGCGCATCCTCGACCGCCACAGCAATCTCAACAAAGTCGCGCATGGCGGGCTGTTAATGTCATTCATCGACACCGTAATCGGGCGCACCGCCGCCGCGGCCGCCGCCGACATCTGCGCGACTGCCTCGCTGACCACGCATTTTCTCAGGCCGGTACCGCTCGGCTCTTGGGTCGAGGGTCGGGCCGAAGCGCTCAAGACCGGCAAGCGCGCGGTATTCCTGCGTGCCGAACTGACCTGTGACGGCGAGCTTGCTTTGACCGCGGAAGGTCTATGGCAGCGCATCACCGTGCCGGGGCGCAACAAACTAAAATAGGGAGACACACCATGATCCATCAGCTCAGGGCCTACACGGTCAAGCCCGGCACGGTCGGCAAAGTGCTCGAAGCCAGCGGCACGGTCGCGCGGCGGATCCGCGAGGGTGACAAATACGGCGTGCTCGAAGGGCACTGGTCGAGCGAGATCGGGCCGCTCAACCAGTATGTCCACCTTTGGGCTTACGACGATCTCGCTGAAATGGAGCGCCTGCGCGGCGAACTCAGTGCGTTGCCGGCATGGAAGTCGGACTATTTGCCGCTAATCCGGCCGCACATCCTAAGCCAGACGGTCAATATCCTGCGGCCGGTGATCGACATGAAAATGCCCAAGGGCGAGAACAATTTCCATGAACTGCGCCGCTACCGCTTGCAGCCGGGCAAGGCGGTCGAATGGACGCAACGCATGGCGGAGCACATGCCAGCCCGCGAGAAATACTCGCCCAACTTGGGCTTGTGGACCAGCGACTTCCCGGACCCCAATGAAGTGGTGCATTTGTGGTCGTATGAGAGCTGGGAGCACCGTGTAGAGGCGCGCGCCGGCTCGCAAGCCGCTCCGGATTGGCAGAAATTCCTCAGCTACGCCGGTCCGCTCATCGAAGACATGCAGTCAATGATCCTCCAGCCATCTGAATATTCGCCACGTAAATAACGTCTGACCTCAGTCGCTGCGGTGGGCGTTGAGGGCGTCCCAGTCGAAGTCGATGCCATGGCCGGGCCGATCGGGCGCGACGGCATTGCCGTCCTCCATCTTCAGCGGCTCGGCCATGAAGTTTTCCAGGCCGAAGCCGTGCACTTCCAGGTACGCGGCGTTGGGGCAGGCGGCGAGCAAATGAATATGCACGTCGTGGGCACCGTGTGAGGTGACCGGCAGCGCGTGCGCTTCGGCGAGCCGGGCGATCTTCATCCACGGCGTGACGCCGCCACAGGTCGTGAGATCGGGTTCGGGGAAATCGACCCCGCCGGCTGAGATCAGCGAGGTGAATTCGGACACGGTGTGCAGATTTTCGCCGGTGGCGATCGGCACGCCGCCATGCGCGCGCAAATGGGCGTAGCCGGCGTAGTCGTCGGGGCCGATCGGCTCCTCGATCCACACCAGGTCGAAGTCGCGCAAGGCGCGGAATGCCTTCATCGCCTGATCGGTGCGCCAAGCTTCGTTGGCGTCGGTCATCAGTTCGATGTCGGGGCCAAGATGATCACGCATCGCGGTTACGCGCGCCACGTCTTCGCCGAGCGTCGGTTTGCCGAGCCGCATCTTGATCGATTTGAAACCGGCATCAAGACTCCGACTCGCGCCCGCGAGCAGCTTTTCGAGCGGAAAGTTGAGGTCGATATTACCGGCATAAGCGCGCACATGCGGGTCGTGGCCGCCGAGCAGGCGCCATAGCGGCTCCCCGAGCGACCGGCCGCGCAAATCCCACAGCGCCGTATCGACCGCGGCCATGGCAAAGGTCACCGGCGCGCCACGACCTGAATAGTGCAGCCGGCGCCACATCTGCGCCCACAGCCACTCGATCCGCCGCGGGTCGGCGCCGGCCAGAATGTCGCCGCAGCCCTTCTCGATAATCGCCGCCACCGCTCCGCCCAAGCCGGGGAACAAGACGGTATAGCCGCAGCCGGTCGCGTTGTCCGAGTCGGTGATTTGCGTCATCACCATGTCGAACTCACTCATCACCCCGGTACTCGCTGCTTGCACCGGCGTCGGCAGCGGCAAGCGATAAACAGTGGTTTCGATCCGGTCGATTTTCATCCGGCTGTTTCCTCCCCGTCCATTGACCCAGCCACCGCCTCATGAATGATGAGTGAGCCGGGATGACGCGCCGGCCCGATCTCACCTAATTGTCGGCTGGTTGGTCTTGGATAATTCGTCGCTGCACCACGCTATCATCAAATCAATCGTCGATCACGGCTACGCGCCGACCGTTGACGAGCTGGCCCACGCATTTGATTGCTCGCCAGACAAGGCGGCCGACGGGCTCAACCGTCTCGCCGACGATCACGGTGTGGTCCTGCACCCGAACAGCACGCGCATTTGGGTGGCGCACCCCTTCTCGTTGGCGCCGACCGGTTTCGTGGTGCGCAAGGGTGAGAGTGACTGGTGGGGCAATTGCGCCTGGTGTTCGCTTGGCATTGCCGCATTGCTCGGTGGAGATGTCACTATCACCTCGACCCTCGGCGCCGATGACCGGCAAGTCACTCTCCACGTCACCGAGGGCGATGTGGCGGAGACCGACCTGCTGATCCATTTCCCGGTGCCGATGACCAACGTCTGGGACAATGTGGTCTACACCTGCAGCACCATGTTGGTGTTCGAGTCGGATGCGAAGGTCGATGCCTGGTGTCAGCGCCATCGCGTCGACAAAGGCGATGTGCAGCCAATCGCCAAGGTCGCGAAATTCGCCGCCGAATGGTACGGCCGTCATCTCGACGCGGATTGGCGCAAGTGGACCGCTGCGGAGGCGGCTGAAATATTCCATCGCCACGGTCTAACCGGCCCGATCTGGGATATTCCGGTGACCGATGGGCGTTTCTAAGATTTGCGCGAATAGATATAGATACCGGACGACAAAGCGTTCCGCAGGCGGCGATATGAACCTGAACGACCAACAATTGAGCCAGTTTCGCGAAGACGGTTACGTGTTTTTGCCCAACCTGTTCTCTCCGGATGAGGTTGCGGTGCTACGCGGCGAGATCGACCGTTTCGTCGGCCTGGAACGCGACGAAATCATGCGCGATGAGCAGGGTGAACTGTTCGGTGCTTTCGCGGTCGATCGTTACAGCGAGCCGTTCGCGCGTCTATTGCGCCACCCGCGCTTGCTTGGGCCGGCACAACAAATCCTCGGGCCCGACCTTTACGCCCACCAGTACAAAATCATCGCCAAGGATCCATTCGGCAAGCTTGACTTCGCTTGGCATCAGGATGCCGCATCCTGGCAGGCTTATGACGGCATGCCCGAGCCGTTGGCGATGAACTACGCGCTGTTTCTTGACGACGTGACGGAATTTAACGGCCCGATCACCCTGATCCCGCAGTCGCATCGCGATGGGATTCTCGGCGCGGCGGATGGACCGCGACCCGGCGGCAAGTCACCCCTTCGCACACTAACCAATGAACTGGTTCAAGATTTGGCGACCGAACACGGCTTGGTCGCGCCGAAAGGCTCGGGGGGGTCAGCGATCTTCTTCAGCGGCTTGTTGGCGCATGCCTCGGGCCCCAACATCAGCCCGTGGACGCGCTACATCGCCTATCTGAGCTACAACCCGGTTGCCAACGCCATCACCGCGCCGACGCGACCCGACTTCTATGCCGAACGCGAAAATTTCACCGCGCTCGAAATTCTCGCTGACGACTGTTTGGCGGAAAGCGCGGCGGTTTAATCTGACGAACTGAATTGTCGCGCCGAGTTTTTCCGGCGTACGACCAATATAGGCTTCTACGTCCTCCTTTGCCGGAGCGTCGTGCGAGCGGCTGTTGACGCCTTCATTGAAATCCTTTGGCGCTGTTATCGGTTCGGCCCCACCCGGTATCGCACAGAATTGAAGGCTTGCCTTAAAGTCAGCTTTAAGGTGTAGCGTTGGTTTCGGTCGTACTTTGATTGAAGGAAAACCGAGCCATGCAGGCGAAAACCAATACCTCAGAAATCGCGCCGATAACCGGCAACGGGCCTGGTACGAGCCTCGCCTGTTCGCTGAATGACGATGAGTATCGCGAGCGGCGGGCGATGGTTCGAAAGTCGCTGTTGCCCCACATCCTCGACACGCGGCCACTTGAGGCCGGCCTGTTGATCCTGTTTCCGGACACGGGTCCAATTCGGGCCGATGTCGAAACCTTCGCCCGCTTGGAACGTGAATGCTGTGGGTTTCTGAACTTTACGGTCAAGCAAACCGATGAAGGGCTGACGCTTGCTATCGAGGGGTCGCCCGAGGCGCAGTCGATGATCGAGACATTCGCTAAAGCGGTCCATCGCAAAGACGTGACCGAGATGATGTTTGGCGTCGGTAAGCGGAAGAGCGGCGGCAAGGGACTGCGCCGAACCAGCATCGCCGGTGTCTTGTTTGGGCTGACCATGTTGCTCTTGTGTGAACTTCCGATCGTGCTCGCGGTGATCGGTCTCGGCGGCTTGAGCGCCGCTGCGGCGACGGTCAGACCGCCCTTCATGTTGGAGATGGCCGGGGTTCTTGTCGGGGCGATCGGTGCCATGGTGCTGATCGGGTTTGTCGTGCGACGGGTGTGGCTAAGCAGGCGGAGGGCGCACACTTGAGAATTGGTGAAGTTGCCGAGCAATTGGGCATCCCGGCATCGACGATCCGCTACTACGAAAAGGTTGGGCTCATACAGCCGCAGCGCCGTGTCGCCGGCCAACGGTCGATCGACGAGAGGGCGATTTTTGCGCTCCAGTTCATCCAGTTTGCGCAGGCGGCCGGATTTACCCTCGCCGAGATGCAGGTTCTTTTGGAAAGCTACGCAAAAGATCCCAACCCGGGTGGCATGTGGAACGCGTTGGCCAAGGAGAAAAAGGCGACCGTTCGACAGCAAATCGAAAATCTGAGGCAGATGGACCGAATTCTCACCGAGCTCCTGACGTGTCGCTGCCCGACTCTCGAGGCATGCGTAAAAACCGCGATCGGCAAGACCAATCGGGAGAAAAAATAACTTTCGCCCCTCTCAGATGAAGGAACGCCGCGCGCTACGCACCGACGGCTTTCATTTGCGATCGATCGGCCGCGATATCGCCCTCCAGTTTTTCGCGGTAGGGGGCGACGTCGGGAGCAAAAGCCTCGTGGGTGCACAAGGTTTCATAGTGCGCCATGGCGCGAGGGTACTGATTGAGGGTGTCGTCTTGCATGATCGGGCGCTTGCCGATTGCTGCGAGCGCGGTGGCTTGGGCGCGTTCACGTGAGAATAATGTGAGTTCGGCGGCGAAGCAGATGTCGGCGAGAGTGATGGTGCCGCCGACCAGATAAGAGCGGTCTGGGGCCAGGGCGCGCTCGATGCCGGTCATGTAGGTGGTGAAGGCGCGTTCGGCATTGGCGTGGATGTCGAGCGTCACGTTGTTGCCGCGGAACGAGAGCAGATAAATCTGCGAATCGCGCGCGAACACCAGACTGACGTCGAGAAAACTGTCGATGCGCGCGGCGGCGTAAGCGTCGTCGCCATAGAGCGGAAATCGGTCCTGACCGAGGCGCGCGACAGTGCGCATGATGCTATTGGATTCGAAGATGCCGACGCTGCCGTCGGGGCTGAATGCTGCCGGCACCGTGCCAAACGGATGCGCCTCCAGAAACGCCGGCGTTTTGTACAGCGCGACATTGAAGCCGGTGCGCGGTTGTTGCGGCGCGTTCTCGGGTGTTTGACGGTCGGCATCGGTCAGCGGATGGGCGTCAAAATCCCACAACCAGTCTTGAAGCTGGTTCGGCGCGGCGCCGCGCAGCTCGACTTCGACGCCGCATAAGCGACCGGCGATGGTCGATTTCCAAATACGCGGGTTCGGCAAATAGGAAAAGATTCGCAGGTCGGCCATATTCGGTCTCGCTCTAGCCGGATTAAGTCACACCAGCGCCGACATGCCGCCGTCGATGTTGACCGCGGTGCCGGTGATGTAGGCGGCGCGGTCCGAGACTAGGAACGCAACCAAGTCAGCATACTCTTCGGCCTCGCCGATGCGCCCGAGCGGCACGTTGGCCGACATCTCCTTGTAGAGTTCCTCAACCGTACGGTTGCCGGCGCGGCGGTCCCACTGTGCGCTTTTTATGAGCCCTATACACACCGTGTTCACGCGGATCCCGTCGGTGGCATATTCATTAGCCAGCGACTTTGTCAGATTGATGCCGGCGGCGCGGCTGACGCTGGTCGGAAGCGCGCGGGCGGGCGGTGCCTTTCCGGCGACGATCGTGGCGTTGACGATCGCGCCGCCGCCGCGCTCGCGCATGATCGGGATGGTACGTCGGCATAACCGCACGGCGGCCATGATCTTGAGATCGATATCCTCTTGCCAAGTGGCGTCGTCGACCTCTTCCAGCGATGCGGCCGCCGACTTGCCGGCATTGTTGATTACGATGTCGACGCCTCCAAAGCGTTTGAGCGTGCCGTCAACCAGCGCCTCGATGTCTTCCGCCCGCGACACGTCGGCGGGAACCGCCAAAACCTCGCCGCCGGTCTCCTCGGCGATCGCCTCGGCCGCCATGGTCAAATGTTCCTCGCGGCGGGCGCAGATCGCGACTTTGCAGCCTTCCGCCGCCAACCGGGCCGCGGTGGCGCGGCCTAAACCGTCGCTGCCGCCGGTGATAATCGCGATGCGTCCCTCGAGCCCCAATTCGAGCATTGTGTCGTTTCCTTACTATCCGTTTACGTGCGGCATGATTTTGGCGGCAAATCGCTCCATTCGCTCGACGGTCTCGTCGGTCGTGCGGGCGGCAAAGTTGACCATCGCCAAGCTGACGCCGGTTTGACCCAGGCCGGCAATGTCGCCGATCACATCGTCATCCGAGCCGGTGAACATCATGCGCTCACCGGTGTCGGTGGTGCGCGTGTTGCCCTCTTGATACCAATTCGCCCAGTAGCCGCGGGTGATCGCACCGGGGTCGCGGCCGTAACCTCGCGCGAGGGATTCGAATTCGGCGAGCTTGTCGGTGTAGCGCGCGATGGTGTCGAGCGGGAAGCGCGGGTTGGCGCCGATCGGATACCAGCCGTCGGCGATGCGCGCGGCGCGGCGTAGCGCCGGACCGCTTTCGCCACCGGTCCAGATGGGCGGATGAGGCTTCTGCAGCGGCTTCGGCAGGAACGCGATGTTCGAAAATTTGTTGTAGTCGCCGTCGAAAACCGGGTCGTCCTTGGTCCACAGCTCGCGGAACACCTCGATATATTCGTCGGTCACCTTGCCGCGTTCTTCGTAGGGCGGTGCGCCGATCGCCTCAAACTCCTCGCGCATCCAGCCGGCGCCGCAGGCAATAGTGATCCGCCCGCCCGACATCACATCAATGGTGGCGAGCATTTTGGCAGTCAGCACGGCCGGGCGATATGGCACCACCATCACAGAGGTCAGCAGGCGGATATCTTCGGTCGCGGCGGCGAGAAACGCCATCAGGCTCAGCGGATCGACATACTCGCCAACGTCTTTGCCGGGGAATGCGCCATCCTCCGAATAGGGATAACGCGAGGTAATATCGCGTGGCACCACGATGTGATCGGTCACCGCGAGATAGTTATAGCCAAGCTGCTCGGCCCGCCGCGCAATGGTGAAAATCCCTTCGCGGGTGGCCTGTGGGCTGCGCGACGGCATGTTGAAGCCGAATTCCATCGGATCCCTTCCCTGACTTCGCGTTCCAGGCGTGGCCGCCGGCACTCCGGCTCAGTATGCCGGCGCCAAACAGCCATTTTGGGCGTGGAGAGTGTTGCGCAACCGGGTGCGCGTCAAGTCGGCGTGCCGCACGGCAGAATTGCCATAGGCGCCTACGTCTTGCGCGCTTGACACTTCGGCTGAAACGTTGGGATTCTTTAGGCTCGATTGCCGAGGGCCGGTCCGCTGACGTAGAAACGGAGCCGGCCTCTCGTTTCTACAAGGCCCAGTCGACGCGTCGACGCAGTAGGAGGGGATAGAATGGTGAGACTTAGCGTCGGGACGGCCGTATCGGTCAGAAGGCCCGGCTAGCTGGTGGTTAGATGACGACCAAGTTCAATCAACAGTCGCCCGCCTTGCTCCGCGACGCCCCGACCGAGGTGCATCGGCTGAATGACGCCGAATTCCACGCGCTGGCGGCGCACGCGGACGCTTCGTCGCTGCTACGGGCCGCCGCTGCCGTGCGCGACGTCGGCCACGGCCGGTTGGTGTCCTATTCGCGAAAAGTGTTCATTCCGCTGACCCACCTGTGCCGCGACGTTTGCCACTACTGCACATTCGCGCAGCCGCCGCGCCGTGGCGAGACGGCCTTTTTGACTCCCGACCAGGTGTTGGCGATTGCCCGCGCTGGGGAGCAGGCCGGTTGTCACGAGGCGCTGTTCACCCTCGGCGACAAACCAGAGCTGCGTTACCGAGCTGCGCGCGAGTCGTTGGATGCGATGGGCTACGAGTCGACCATCGCCTATCTCGCCGACATGTGCGCGCTGGTTTTGCGCGAGACGAGCTTGCTGCCGCACGTCAATCCGGGCGTGATGAATGCCGAGGAGATTGCGCGGCTGCGCAAAGTTTCGGTGTCACAAGGCATCATGCTCGAAAGCGCATCTGAACGGCTGGCCGAGCGGGGCGGTCCGCATTACGGCTCGCCGGACAAAGATCCGGCGGTACGGCTGGAGACCATGCGGCTTGCCGGCGAGCAAGCGGTACCGTTTACCTCCGGCATCCTGATCGGCATCGGGGAGACGCGCGCCGAGCGCATCGACTCACTGCTGGCGCTGCGTGGGCTGCACCAGGCGCACGGTCATGTTCAAGAAATTATCATCCAGAATTTCCGCGCTAAACCGGGGACCCGCATGGTCGACGCTCCGGAGCCGGATTTCGACGAGCTCTTGTGGACCATCGCGGTCGCGCGTCTGGCGTTTGGCCCAGATATGAATATCCAAGCGCCGCCGAATTTGAGCGCCGAAAACTATCCGCGCTTGCTTGAAGCGGGTCTGAACGATTGGGGTGGCGTGTCGCCGGTGACCCCCGACCACGTGAATCCCGAGGCGCCGTGGCCGCATTTGGCAGCGCTCAAAGAGCGGACGGAACTGGCCGGCCACCGGTTGGTCGAACGGCTTGCGCTCTATCCCGCCTATTGCTCCGACTTGCCGCGTTGGGTCGATGCCGACCTTACGCCCAGGGTGGTGCAGACAGCCGACACCGCCGGATTGGCTCGCACCGACCCCTGGTCGCCGGGCGTCGTCATGCCGCCGCCGGAAGCGGACATGCCGGTGGCACCAAATCTATCCAAGGTCGATCGGACCATTAGCCGGCTTATCGATAAGGCGACCGCGGCTGAAATGCTCGACGAAGATGAAATTGTCGACCTATTCGCCGCGCGGGGGCCAGACTATCACGCGATATGTCACGCCGCTGACACGTTGCGGAAGAGCGTCAACGGCGATGACGTCACCTATGTGGTCAATCGGAACATCAACTACACGAACATCTGCTATTTCAAATGCCAGTTCTGCGCTTTTTCGAAAGGCAAGCTGAGTGAAAATCTTCGCGGTACGCCTTATGACCTCGCGATCGAGGAGGTCGTGCGGCGTGCGCAGGAGGCGTGGGATCGCGGCGCCACCGAGGTCTGTATGCAAGGCGGCATCCACCCGGACTATACGGGCGAGACCTATCTGGCGCTGTGCCGCGCAATCAAGGCAGAGCTGCCTGATATGCACATCCATGCCTTTTCGCCGCTGGAGGTTTGGCAAGGCGCGCAGACTTTGGGTTTGCCGGTTGGCGAATTTCTTGCACAGCTCCGCGATGCTGGCCTCGGCACACTTCCGGGCACCGCGGCGGAAATCCTCGACGATTCAATCCGCGCGACACTGTGCGCCGACAAGATCAAGACTGACGAGTGGCTGGCAGTAATGGCGCAGGCCCACGACCTCGGCTTCAAAACCACGTCGACGATCATGTTCGGCCATATGGAAACCAGCCGATCCTGGGCACGTCACCTGGTACGGCTACGTGAGCAGCAAATTCGCACCGGCGGCTTTACTGAATTCGTCCCGCTACCGTTTGTGCATATGGAAGCGCCACTTTTTCTCAAGGGCCGCGCGCGCAAGGGACCGACCTTTCGCGAGACGGTGCTGATGCACGCGGTGGCCCGTTTGGCCCTGCATCCGCATGTTCCCAACATTCAGGTTTCATGGGTCAAATTGGGTCGAGAAGGCGCCGAGGCATGTCTTAGTGCAGGCGCGAATGATTTGGGTGGTACACTAATGAACGAGAGCATATCGCGGGCCGCCGGCAATGCTCACGGTCAAGAAATGCCACCCGAGGCGATGGATGATCTGGTCACGTCTCTCGGCCGCGCGCCGGTTCAACGCACGACATTGTACGGGGCGGTTTCCGACGAGCGACGACTACAATCCTATGATGTGCCGGAGCTCGATCCGATCGTGCTCACTCCGGTGCGCAAACGTCGGTCGGGCCGTGCCGTGACCGCCGTCAACTCCGCCGCCTCGGTTTAGATAGCGGCGCCACAGGATACGATCGCGATGGATGTTCCTTTGCCCGCCCTGGCGCTCCTTGGCGGAACCGGCGCCGAGGGTAGTGGACTGGCGCTGCGGTTCGCGCACGCTGGATTCCCGGTGACAATCGGATCGCGCTCTCTCGACAAAGCGCAATCCGTTGCCGACGAGCTGAATACCGAACTCGACGGTGGGGCGATCAGCGCGGCGGCGAATCTGGCGGCGGCGGAGGCGGCCGACATTGCCGTGCTCACCGTGCCTTATGCCGCGCAGCAGGCGACCGCACTTGAGGTCGCGTCGGTGCTTCATGGCAAGATTTTAGTTGATGCGACTGTGCCCCTGGTACCGCCCAAAGTCGGTCGCGTTCAATTGCCGGAAGGTGGCTCGGCGGTTGCCGCACTACAGCTAGCGCTCGGCAACCAGGTACGCGTGGTGTCCGCCTTCCAGAATGTCGGGGCGCAGCATTTGCGCGAGGTCGGCCACGGCATTGATTGCGATGTGTTGGTGTGTAGTGACGATGTCGAGGCGCGCGAAATGGTGGTGCAGCTCGCCCGGGCGATCGGACTTCGCGCGTGGCACGCCGGGCCATTGGCCAATTCCGCGGCGGCTGAGGCGCTCACGTCGGTGCTGATCTCAATCAACCGGCGTCACAAAGTTCCTGGCTCTGGCATCCGCATTACGGGTGTCGATGACGAGTCCAAGTCGTAGCCCTCCAATGTCGGTAGTAAAACAACAATCGGAGATGGCTCGTACCGGAAAAAGGCGCAGCTCTGATCCGTCCGAACTGTTGCTGGTCGGATTGATCGGCGTGCCCGAGGTTGAAGCTGGTGACGATCTTGGCAGCATCGTTATCGATGCATTGGAATCGTCCGACCGTGATTTGCGTGATGGCGACGTTCTAGTGATTGCCCAGAAAATAGTTTCCAAAGCTGAGGGACGCAGCGTCTATCTGGATGAGGTAACGCCATCGCAAAGTGCTATCGAGCTTGCAGCGGAAGTGGACAAGGATCCGCGGTTGGTCGAACTGATTCTTTCGGAATCGACTGAGGTGTTGCGCAAGCGGCCAGGCGTGCTGGTCGTGGTGCATCGGCTTGGCGTGGTCTTAGCCAATGCCGGCATCGACGCGTCGAACGTCGGCCGCGTAGACGGTCGGGATCGCGTCTTGTTACTGCCGGAAGCTCCGGACCGGTCGTGTGACAGCTTGCGCGCTGATCTCGACCGAAGAACCGGTGCGTCGGTTGGCGTAATCGTCAACGACAGCATTGGGCGCGCCTGGCGTCTAGGAACGGTCGGTATCGCGCTTGGCGTGAGCGGCTTGCCCGGATTGGTCGATCTCCGCGAACGGCCCGATATGCATGGCCGACCGTTGCAGGTCAGCGAAACCGCCGTGGCCGACGAACTCGCCGCAGCGGCGTCGTTGGTCATGGGCCAGGCCGACGAGGCGCGCCCCATCGTGTTGGCCCGCGGCGTGCCCTATGACCGGCGCGAGGGCAGCGCGCGGGAGCTGCTGCGCCCCGCCGACCTCGACCTGTTCCGGTAGCGCCCGTGTTTCTCGCTCTTGCTGGTGGCGTGGGTGGCGCCAAGCTGGCGCGCGGATTGGTCCAGGTCCTGGCGCCAGAGGACCTGTTAATCGTGGTCAATACCGGCGACGATTTCGAGCATCTCGGCCTGCACGTTTCGCCGGACCTGGACACCGTGATCTACACCTTGGCGGGGCGCGAGAATCCAAAGACCGGCTGGGGCCTAGCGGGCGAAACCTGGCAGTTCATGGATGCGCTGGCCAACCTTGGCGGCGAAACTTGGTTTCAACTTGGCGACCGTGATCTTGCGACTCACGTAGAGCGCACGCGGCGGCTCCATACGGGCGACACGTTGTCGCAAGTCACCGAAGATTTTTGCAGGTGCTTCGGAATCGCGCATCCCGTCGCGCCGATGACCGAAGATCGCTTCAGGACGATCGTTGAAACCGATATCGGCCGGCTCACATTCCAAGACTATTTCGTCCGCCATAAAGGCGCGCCGAAAGTCAGGGAGATCACGTTTGATGGCCAGGATGCGGCCAAGCCAAACCCGGCCTTTCGCGATACGCTTCAAAGCGACGATCTAAGCGGCATTATCCTGTGCCCATCGAACCCGTTTCTGAGCATCATGCCGATCCTCGCGGTGCCCGGGGTTCGCCGTGCGCTCGAACAACGACGCGCACCACTAGTGGCGATTTCGCCAATCATTGGCGGCAAGGCGCTCAAGGGGCCCGCGGCGGAAGTCATGCGCGGTCTCGGTCACGACGCGTCCGCGGCTGGCGTGGCGGAAGTTTACGGCGGCCTTCTGGACGGTCTGGTGATCGACACCGTCGACGCGCAGGCGGCGGTCGTAATTGAACGTGACGGACCACGGGTCATGGTGACCGACACCGTGATGCGGAACGTGGGCGACAGCGCGCGTCTCGCGAAACAAGCGGTAACGTTCGCACACTCTCTTTCGCCACGCGCGGTGAGGCCTGATTCGTCATGACCGACTGGGTGGTGGTGCCGGTGAAATCGATTGCCAACGGCAAATCGCGACTGGCGCCGATCTTGAGTCGGCCACGACGCCAGCGGCTTAATCGAGACCTTCTTGCCCATACGCTCGAAGTAGCATCCGAGATTGTCGGTCGGCGCCAAGTCGTCGTGGTGAGCCAATGTTTGGAAACGCAAGAAATTGCGAAATCCTATGGCGCATGGGCACTGCGGGAGCCGCGCGGCATGGGCCTGAACCGCGCTCTCGGTTTGGCGCGCGATCACGCTGTTTGGCGCGGTGCAACCGGCGTGCTCGTACTGCCGAGTGACTTGCCGCTGGCGTCGCCAGCGGACCTTCGCCACATACTGCATGCGGGCAAACATGCGAGATCTCTCGTGATGTGCCGGGATCGACATGGGCACGGCACAAACGCCCTCTACCTAAGGCGACCCTCGAAATTTCGATTTAGGTTCGGCGAGAATAGTGCCGCGGCTCACAGCGACGAAGCGGCAAGGCGTGGGCTATCCGAAATCTGCCTGGACGTTTCGGCGTTGGGATTTGATCTGGACACGCCGAATGACTACCGGGATTTAGGCATCATGGCGCCGCGCGCGAACGCTAATCTCGCTCACGGATTCATAAAGATATTACACTAATTATTTTTCTTTGGCTGCATGATTTCTCGCGATGACGGCGGCGTGATATGCCGCCGGTTTGTGCTGGGAAAAGGTATCTCAATGATGGGGGGCCAACGAATTTGATGCGCTCGCCGGCGCGCGCGCGAAAGCTGGATTGCCTGCTCTTGATGCCGCAGCACGTTAACGGCGTGGACGGGAGCATTTGACGCCTGTCCCGAATCGCGGCCCGCAATCGTCGCTGTTCGCGGTGGCACTAGGGTCTGGAAACATCGTGATTAACCCGATTTCCGGCAGTTTCTTGTGTTAACCGCCGCGTCATGACTAGAATGTAAATGGGCATCAGCAATTACAGCTAGCATGAGGGGTGTTAGCCGTGAGGGCCCTGAACGATGATCGAGATTAATCGGTTCCTAGACGGCCTGGAAGAACTTGACAATCCGGAACAACTCCGGAGCGCCCTAGGCGCGCAAATGTCTGAGTACGGGCTCGATTTTTTTGCCTATCACGTCGTTCGTCCTGCTGCGGGGCCGCGCCAGCGCTTCGTTGTTTCAAACTATCCCGAACGTTGGCTAGAGCACTACATCGATAACGATTACATCAATGTCGATGCCGTGCTAGCGGCGGCGGTCAGTACCAATGCCAGCATTTCGTGGCGAGACTTGAAACCCAGGCTTAGTCCAGCGCAACGTCAAATATTTGACGAGGCGGGCGAATTCAAGATCAGACAAGGTATTACCATCCCAGTTCACGGCCATGGCGGTTCATTGGCGACTCTAACCGTCGGCAGCGATCAGCCCGACATAGTGTTTGACAATGTATGGCGCGAGGCGAGACACGCTTTGCGGCTGACCGCATTCCACACGCATGAAGCTGCCTCCAGAATGGCGGCTTCCGGTCAGACCGGGGAGGCACACCTGTCTCCGCGCGAACGCGAGTGCTTGTTATGGGCGGCGCGGGGGAAGTCGGCTTGGGAGACTGGAACCATCATCGGCACCAGTGAGCGCGCCGTGCGTTTTCACTTCGAGAACGTTCTCAATAAGCTGGGTGTTCACTCAAAAATTCACGCGGTGGTGAAAGCGATTTTGACCGGACAAATCGTTCCCTAAGCAACGACTTGTCAAGCAGTCTCCGACGCCTCAGCGACAGTCGGGGCATAGTAGTCCTTTATCGCCGCGGCGACGTCTGGCGCAAAGTAATCTCGCGCCGCCAGCGTGTCCGGTTGGTTGTGTTCTAGAACAATCCTCGGATCTTGGCCTTCGTACCACCCGAGGTTGGGGCGGTGAATTGCATATCCCAAAAGATCGCGGAGTTTCTCTGGCAGGGTCTTGGCGAACTCGGGCGGGGCCGCCAAATATTGGTTTTCAGCTTGCCGCAACCAACCCAGACAATAACTGATCGCCAGGCCTGTCCTCGGCACCCCGGCAACATTCGGGCCGCCGCAATGGACCGTTGATCCGAGATATACCAACACCGAGCCACGTCGCATCACCGCGGCATCGATATTCTCCTCGGCCGGCTCGCGATCCACCTCGCCGCGGTGGCTGCCGGGCACGATGCGGGTAGCGCCGTTTTCCTCGGTGAAATCATCCAATGCCCACATGGCGTTGATCATGAATTCGGCGCCGTGCTTTTCGATCGGATAAAACTCATCGTCGCGGTGAAAAATCTGCTGCCGTTCGTCGGATTGGATCCGGATTGCCTGCGTCAAATTAATCTGAATCCGGTCGCACGATGGCCCGAGGATCGATTCCATGATCTCGAGAAGCTTCGGGTGCGTGATCAGGTCGTGGCTGGAAGGTGATTTGCGAACGATAGCGCCCATACGTTTTGTTTTATGGCCAAAAAAATCAGCCTCGCCGCACGGTGTTCGATTTAGGTAAGCATCGATCTCGCCCGTGACCGCGTCGATCTTCTCCGTCGGAAACAAGCCTTCAATGACAACGCAACCGTCCTCGTGAAGCACGGAGATTAGAGCTTCCAGAGGTGCTTGGGCTGGAAGGTGCTGAATGGTCATATCGATCGCCCTTTTTCACAAGCCATCAGGAACCGCGCGGCGGCTGTTGCGTTGAGCTGACCGCAGCGGGTGATTTCCAAAGAATCACCACTGATTCTGCGCCTGTCGGACCCGGCATTCACAACCTGGGAGAACTGCCAGGGTGTTTGGTTGAGGGATTGGTGATTCAATTTGCCTTGGACGAATCAAACCAAGGTGAAACGATGATCGAAGTCGTCACGCCCTTCTTGAAGGCATCATATGCGGAAGAATTAGAAACAATATTCCGCATCCGACATCGTGTTTTCAAGGAGCGCCTCGGTTGGGACGTCCCGTCGTCCGATGGTCTCGAGCAGGACCAATATGACCATGATGATACATGGTATTTCCTGCTACGCGACGAGGACGACAAAATCGTTGGGACTTGCCGCCTGATTCCGACCACCAGTTCATACATGATCGGTGGCGTCTTTGCCGATCTGTTGGATGGAGGCGAACCGCCACACAGCCCAAAAATATGGGAGGTGAGTCGTCTCGCGGTGGACATAACGGTATCGGGTCGGCGGGTGCTTAGCCAGGTACACCAACTTACAAGACAACTCTATTGCGGCATGGCGGAACTCGGTCTCTCCCTCGGAGTTTCTGAGTTCCTTGGCGTATACGATCTCACCATCGCGCGATTCATGGATCGCGTCGGCGCCAAGCCGTCCTGGCAGGGCCAAACCCACATTGTCGGCGGAACTTCCGCCTTAGCAGCCAGGTTCGACGTCACAGAACAGGCACTTTTCGACATCCGGCGTGCCGGAGGCATCGTGGAGTCCGTATTCAAGGCGTCGCCCTGGTTCGACGAACGTACAGCAGCCTAGGGAGGGCTAATTATGACGACTCTGAAACCCCCGTCGAAGACACCTTCGAAGGGGTCGCGCGAGCAATTCGATTTGCCCGAGCAAATCTATATTCGCGACCGCGACCCAGTCGCCAAGGCACGCGCGATCCAGCAATGCCTCGAATACCTCTGTTATGAAGCCGAGGCTGCGCAACTGCCGCTCGCCGTCCATCTGATCGGCGCCGCGGCCGAGCACCTTGCCGATGTTGTCGAGGGAAATCCGACGACAACCAACTAAGTCCGGTCCAACGCGGCAATATGGAGAACGACAAATGACGGTCATCGAGTTTGACGGAAGCACCGACGCCCAAGTCCCCGAGATGCTCGCTCCGCCGGCCTATCCGGTGGTTGGGCATTTGCCGGCGATCCGCCGTGACCCGCTTCGCTACGTGGCGAATCTGGTGGCGGACTATGGCGACGTGATTCCGCTCAAACTCGGACCGCACCGCGTGCTGATGGCCAATCACCCCGACCATATCAAGCATGTCCTGCAGGACAATTTCCGGAACTATCGGAAAAGCGATTTCTACGAATCTGTTCGGCCACTCCTCGGCAACGGCATATTCATGAGTGACGGCGACGATTGGCTGAGCCAACGTCGCACCATGGTGCCGGCGTTTCAGGGCGTCCACCTGACGCGCATTGGCCAAGCGATGACCTCCGCGATCGGCGATATGCTTGAACGTTGGCAAGGAGATCAGCTTTCCGGCCGCCCGTTCGACATTACCGCGGAAATGATGAAAGTCACTCTGGATGCCCTGGTCCGGGCCCTGTTCGGGACCCGCTCGGGCACGCAGACCGCGGCATTTTATGACGCGGTTACGGTGGTGTTGGAACGCTCTGAAAAGCGGGTTTGGGCGCTGGCTAATCTGCCGCTTTCGATTCCGACGCCGAGCAATCTGAAATTTGTTGCCGCGCTCAAGGAACTCGACGCGATTGTCAGCGGTATGATCGAGCAGCGCCGAGCCAACCCCGCGACCGGCGAGGACTTGCTTTCGATGTTAATGGCCGCTTACGATTCGGGCGGGTCCGAACCCGACCTCAAATTGCTGCGCGACCAAGTGATGTCGATGCTGTTGGCGGGCCACGAAACCACCGCCAACGCGCTTAACTGGACTTGGTACTTGTTGTCGAAGAATCCATCGGTAGAGCGTCGCGTTCGCGACGAGGTTCTCACGGCGATTGGCGACCGGACCCCGGAATTCGCCGATCTGCCCAAGCTCAATTACACCAAGATGGTGTTCGAGGAAGCTATGCGCCTCTATCCGCCGGTGTGGACCATGTCGCGCGCCGCGCTCGAACCCGATCGGCTCGGCGATCACGAGGTCACGCCCGGCACCACCATCATGCTGTGCCCTTACGCGGTCCAACGGAACCCACGCTACTGGCCAAACCCGGAAGGTTTTGACCCCGACCGGTTCTCAGCCGAAGCCAAGAAGGCACGGCCGCGGTATGCATACTTCCCGTTTGGTGGCGGCGCACGTGTCTGCCTTGGTCAGCATTTCGCTACCATGGAAGCCCAATTGCTTATCGCTATGGTCATGCAGCGGTGCCGGCTCGACCTGGTTCCGGGGCAAACGGTTGAACCGCAGCCGATGATTACGCTCAGGCCAAAGGACAAGGTGATGATGGTCGCCGGGTCGGCTCAAGCCGAACATCGGTTGGTAGCCTAAGTACCGCCGGCTCGGTGCGGGGAGGCAAGGTCGAAATGCGAAATTTCGTCGCACTAGCGCCGCCATTGGTCGCGATTGTCGCGGCCGCCGGAGGCGGTTGGCACTGGTGGTCGGAGGCGCAATTCGTCGAGACTACCGACAATGCCTATGTCGAAAGCGAAATCGCGACGGTAAGCCCCAAGGTGCAGGGCTATGTCGGCGAGGTTTTGGTCGACGACAATCAAGCTGTCCAGGCTGGACAAGTTTTGGTTGTTATCGACGATTTCGACTTTGCTGCCCGCGTCGATCGAGCCGTGGCCGTGGTCGAGGCGCAGGGCGCCGCGATCGACGGTATGGAAAACCAGATTGCCTTTCAGAAGAGTTTGGTCGCGCAGGCGTCAGCGACTATCGCCAGTGCCGATGCAAGTCTGGCGCGGGCGCGTCAGGACTTCGAACGCACCGAGCTTTTGCTGAAAAAAGATTATGTGAGCAAACAAAAATACGACGCGACTTACGCCGAAATGCTGGAGGCGGCGGCGAACTTGGAACGCGCTAAAGCGGAAGCTGAGGCGCAGCGTCAGAAGGTCGGCGTGTTCGAGTCTAAGCGCGCGGAACTCGCGGCGCGTTTGGCTGAGGCCGAGGCAGAGCTCGACCTTGCCGAGCACGACCTCGATCACACGGTAGTCCGGGCTCCGGTCGATGGCGTGGTCGGCAGCAAAGGTGTTCGCGTCGGCCAGTTCGTCAAACCCGGCACGCAGCTTTTGCTGTTGGTTCCGATGGACGAAATCTACGTGGTCGCGAATTTCAAGGAGACTCAGATCGCTCGCATGCGCACGGGGCAGCAGGTCAGTCTTGCGTTTGATGCTTTTCCCGATCACGCCGTCGAAGGGCGCATCGAAAGTTTCTCACCCGCGAGCGGGTCGGAATTCAGCTTGCTGCCGCCCGAGAATGCGACCGGCAATTTTACCAAGGTTGTGCAGCGGGTGCCGGTGAAGATCGCGCTGCCGCCCCGTAGTCCGCTGGCCGGCTATCTACGCCCAGGCCTATCGGTTTTTGTCTCGGTCGATACGCGTCTTGCCGGCGCCGGCCAACTTGCCGCTGGGCCCGTTACCTTCGCCGAATTCGGCAGCGAACCTGCAACTCGGTAAATGGCGGCGCCCGCCGACGCCGCCTCTACGGTAGCCAATCCGCCACCGGTAACCTGGCGGCAGTGGGTGGGATTCCTCGCCATGGGCGTCGGCATGTTCATGGCGATGCTCGACATCCAGATCGTCGCCAGCTCGCTGGCCCAAATCCAGGGCGGTTTGATGGCGAGTGCCGACGAGGTGAGTTGGGTTCAAACCTCGTATCTGATCGCCGAAGTGATTATGGTTCCGCTGGCTGGCTATCTGGCCCGGCTGCTGTCCACACACCTGTTGTTCTCGCTATCCGCCCTGGGATTCTCGTTGGCCAGCCTTGGTTGCGCCTCCGCCACGAGTATGGAGGCGATGATCGCGTTTCGCGCCCTTCAAGGCTTTGCCGGCGGGGCGATGATACCGTTGGTCTTTGCCACCGGATTCACCTTGTTTCCCGGAAAGCGTCAGGCGGCGGTGTCGGTCGCCATGGGTATGATCGTCACCCTCGCGCCGGCGCTCGGCCCGTCGGTGGGCGGCTACATCACCGAGCAGTTATCATGGCAATGGCTGTTTATCATCAACGTCATCCCGGGCATTCTGATCGCTTCGACGGTTTGGTCATTGATCCGGATCGACCGTGGCGACCGCCGCTTGCTGAAAAGCCTCGATGTGCCGGGCTTGATTCTGCTGGCGGTGTTCCTCGGCAGCCTCCAGTATGTGCTCGAAGAGGGGCCGGAGAACCGCTGGCTTTACGACTCGCAAATATTCGTGGTTGCGACGGTGTCTGCCGTCGCGGGGGTTCTCTTTCTGTCGCGAGTGTTCTCGTGTCGCGATCCGATCGTCGATCTACGGGTGTTCGCCAGTCGCAATTTCGCGATCGGTTCATTCTACAATTTCAGCCTCGGCGTCGGGCTGTGGGGCATGCTGTTTTTGATGCCTTTGTTCCTGGCCTGGGTTCGCGATTACAACAGTTTCCAGATCGGCGTGATCATGCTGGTCACTGGGGCCTGCATGTTCCTATCCGCGCCGCTTGCCGGCCTGCTGGCAAAAATTCTCGACCTCAGGCTTATGCTCGGTATCGGACTGACGATGATCAGTGTCAGCATCTACCTGAATTGCTTCCTGACGGCGGAGTCCGGCTTTTGGGAACTGTTCGCACCGCAGGTACTGCGCGGCTTGTCGCTGATGATCTGCCTGATACCGGCCAACATGCTGGCGCTCGGCATGCTGCGCCCCGATCAGTTGAAGAATGCAAGCGGTCTCTATGTGCTGAGCCACAGTCTCGGCGGCGCGATCGGCCTTGCCGCGATCAACGCGGTCTTGATCGCTCGCACAGCGGTTCACCACGCCTATCTTGTTGACGGCATCAATCTGCAACGTGCCATCGCACGGTACGATCTCGGCGAAATGACCGAGGCAGGCCAGAATACCGGCGCGCTCCGCCTGCTCGCGGAGACGGTCAAGCGCGAAGCAACCGTGCTCGCGTTCAACGACGTCATCCAATTTCTTGCGCTGGCCGTTGCCGTGACCTTGGCCTTGCTGCCGTTCATTCGAATACCGCGGCCACCGGCCGCAGCACAGGCGCAGCCCGCTTAATATGTCACGATTGTTCGCATAGGGCCGCTTCGAACGCCTGCAAAGTCGCCTCCATAAACGCCCACATATTCTCTTGCCGGTCGGTCTTACCGGTCTCCAAAGTAATTGCCCGTTCAATTGGGCCAGAGACAGCAATGCAGGTGTGGCCGGCGTCGTCGCCGTAGCGGTTGCCGGTCGGACCAGACGCGCCGGTCTCTGCCAGCCCCCAGTTGCTGCCTAGATGGTCGCGCATGGTGCGGGCGAGCCACATGGCGTAGGGCTCGGATGCAGAGCGAACGCCTTTGAGCGCGTCGCCACCGGGCGGCAGAAGCGCCTCACGCGCGGCCAATGTGTAGATGACTCCACCACCGAGAAAATAGGCCGAGGCGCCGGGTACCGCGAGCAACGCCGCGGAAACCAGGCCGCCTCCCGAAGACTCGGCCACCGCGACCGTCTCACCGCGCGCCTTCAACAGCTCCGCAACCGGCGCCGAAATTTTTGTTAAGTCATCCATACTCGTATCCCGCCCATTCACTGTAGAGTGTCGCCGAATATTCAAACCACAATCGCCAAGCCCGTTTATAAGCCCGGGGAGCCGCCGATGATCAAGCTCGTATTCTGCCTGCGCCGTCGCGAAGAGCTATCGTGCGAGGAATTTCAGCGCTATTGGCGCGAGAACCACGCGCCGCTCGTGCGCAAGCACAAGGACGTGCTGGGCATCCTCCGTTATGTCCAAGTCCACACAGACTACGGCCCGATGACAGACGCCTTGCGCAAATCGCGTGGCGGCGGTGAGCCATATGATGGCGTTGCCGAGCTTTGGTACGAGAGCGTCGACGCCATGCAAGCGCGTGGTGGTGATTCCAATGCCCGAGCCGCCGGTCGCGAATTGTACGAGGATGAAAAATCATTCATCGACCTCGAAAACTCAAGCATCTGGGTAGGTTCGGAATTTGAGGTGATTTCCGGTTAGAGCGCTTCCGGCGAGAGTGACAGCAAGCTGCGTCGGAGATAATTGAGCAGGCTAATCACTGCGTATTGGCGCACCCTGTTGCGGTCGCCGGGCAGATGGACTTCATGTGACTCGGAGCGGCCGTTGAGCGCCACGCCGAGATACACGGTGCCTCTGCTGTTCTTGTCCTGGTCGTCGGTCTTCTCGGGTGCCAGGGTTGCTATGCCGACATCAGCGCCCAACGTCGCGCGCACGCCATCCGCCATGGCGGCCGCGCCTTCGGACGTCGCCGGTACCTTCTTGTCCAAGCCAAGTACGCTTTCCTGCACGGTGCCCGCCGACGAAACCAGCGAACCGCGTAATATCTCGCCGGCGCCGGGAATCGCGGTCAATCGCGTGCTGATCAAGCCGCCTGTCACTGCTTCAGCCACCGCCAGGCTCATGCCGCGTTCGCGCAGCATATCGAGCACCACCGACTCCATGGTCTGATCGTCGGTACCGAACACACAGTCGCCGAGGATCGGGCGAATCCGGGCTTCCTCATCGGCGAGGACAGCTTCGACGCTGGCGTCATCTTTGGCTTTCGCCGTAATGCGTACCTTGAGCCCTTCGATACCACTCGCTTGGAAGGCGATCGTCGCCGTGCCCGACGCATCAAGCTCATCTATCCGATCGGCGAGCATCTCGGCGAGTCCCGACTCAGTCTTGCCCCAGGTCTTGATCACCCGGCTCCTGATCACCGCGTTCACGCCGGCGCGCGTCCGCAAGTCCGATAGTATGCTACCTTGCATCATGGTGCGCATTTCATGTGGCACACCAGGCACGGCATAAACCACCTTGTCTCCGACTGGGCATATCAAGCCGGGTGCGGTGCCCGGCATTTCCGGAATAAAACTGGCGCCCTCTGGCAAATCGGCCTGACGCAGATTGTTCTTCGCCATCACGCGGCCGCGCCGTTCGAACAGCGCGCGGATTTTCTCGCCCATATCGGACTGGCGGACCAGCGGCACGCCCATCACTTCGGCAATCGCCTCGCGGGTGATGTCGTCCTGCGTCGGTCCCAACCCGCCACAGGTTATGACGGCATCACCACGCTCCAGCCCAAGCCGAATGCACGCAATCATGCGGTCCAGATTGTCGCCGACCTTGGTTTGAAAGTGCGAGTCGATACCGGAAAGCGCAAGATGTTCGCCTATCCACGATGAATTGGTGTCGACGATTTGGCCGAGCAGCAGTTCGGTGCCGACGGCAACCACTTCGCAACGCATCACATCATCCTTTTTGTTTGTGCCGCTCGGCGCGCGTTTAGGCGACGAACGAGCGGATCGCCGCGGCGACTTCGGCCGGCCGGTCAAGTTCCGCCAAATGGCCGGCGTCGGCGACGATTTCGATTTTCGAGTCGCCGTTGATGCCGTTGACGAATTTCTCCGCGTAGCTGCGCGGGACGATTTGATCCGCATCGCCCCACAGCAATAGGGTGGGACAGCGAATACGGCCCAGGCGACGGTCGAGCCCGGAATTACCGAGCGGCCAGAACGCACGCGCCGAAGCTTCCATGGCGCGGGCCTGTTCAATCGGCCATTCCACTGAATTAGCGCCCTCAGGGGCGGTCTTTAGGTCATTCCACCGATCGGGGTTGTGGCACAGCAGACCAGCGACATCGGGCTTGCGCTGCCCCCACGGATCGGTCATCGGGTCTTTCTCGTCGAACAGCCCCCATGGCGCGATCAGGGCCAGCTTGGGCACCGATTGCGGCCAAAACGCAGCGGCTTCGGCCGCGAACGAGCCGCCGGGTCCGGAACCGACCAGACCCGCCGCATCGTTGAGTCCGGTGGCGCGCAACAGGTCGCCGACCGCAAGCACCCAGTCAATGTGCGCGTCCAGTTTCTGGTGACCGTTGGCGCCCGGATAGCCGGGTAGGGATGGCACCACGACTTCGAAATTGTCGGCGAGCGCGTCAAGGAACGGAATCCATTTCGGCAGGCCGCCATGGCCGGCCAGAAAGCCGAGCTTCGGCCCCGACCCCTTGCGCCAAACCCGGCATTCCTCTTCGTTGACCGTCACGTAGTCGACCGCCGGCTCGCTCACCCGTTCCTCCCTCGCACTCGCGTCGTCGTCAATTTCTTCGGCTGATCATTATTCGGCGGCCGCCGCGCCTGGCATGATTGGATCAGGCGTCACCCGGTCGGCCATTGGCATTGGCTGCGGCCACCAATGATCTTCCCAATCGGGCCACAGGTCGGCGAGCTGCGGCATCACCTTTTCGGCGTAAAGCCGGCTGTTATAGTTGGCGAGTTCCTTGCTCATGTTGCCGAACTGCAGCAGCAGCATCAGATGGCCAAAGCGCAATTCCTTAACCACCTCGCGCAGTTTCTCGGCGATCTGATCCGGGGTGCCGACGATGACATAACCATTGTCCAGGATTGCGTCGAATTCGCGTGCCTTCTTATCGACACTGGCGATTGATCGCTTGCTGCGTTTGGCCGCCTGGCCGACTTGGCTTTCCACGCCGGCCCGCATGGTCGCCTCGGTGGTATAGCCGGGCGGTGTGGCGAAGCGCGGGTCGATATGGAGGCAGCGGCCATAGAAATACTCCGCCGGTTCGCGGTAGAGCTCATAGGCTTCCTTTTCGGTCTCGGCGACGCCGACAAACTGTAGAAACCCGGCGCGATACGGGTTCGGCTCCTTGCCGAGTTCCTTCATTTCATCCCAAAAGCCACTCATGGTTTGGGCCGCGGCTTTGTAGCCGTAGTAAGACAGATAGCAATACACATAATCCATGTCGGCACACCAACGCCAAGTCTCGACCGACCCGCCGCCCGGCACCCAGATCGGCGGATGCGGTTGCTGGATCGGGCGCGGCCAAATGTTGACGTAGCGTTGCTGGTTGAACCGGCCGTTGAACGCGAAGGTGTCGGGCTCGGTCCAGGCGCGCTTGACCAGGTCATGCGCTTCATAATAACGCTCGCGCAGCTGGCTCGGGTTTTGGCCATAGGCGTAGCAAGTGTCCATCGGCGACCCGACCGGGAACCCGGCGATCAAGCGGCCGCCCGAGATGCAGTCGATCATCGCGAACTCTTCCGCCACCCGGGTCGGCGGGTTGTAGAGCGCAAGGCTGTTGCCCATGACGCACAGCATGGTGTTGGGGTTGGCGCGCCGGGCCAGCGAGGTCGCGATCAAATTGGGCGAGGGCATCAGACCATAGCCGTTCGAGTGATGCTCGTTGCAGCACACCGCGTCGAACCCGACGTCGGCGGCAAATTCCATCTCGTCCATGAACGCGTTGTACATGTGATGCGCGCGCTCGGGGCTGAACAAGCTCGAATGGATATCGACCCAGACCGAGGGATGCTGCTCGCGGAAATCGTCCGGCAGCTCGGTATAGGGCATTAAATGGAACCAAAGGTGTTTCATGATGACATGGGCTCCCTCGGGCGCTGGCGCGTTGGTGACAGGGGCTATATTCGACGGACTCGCCGCCGTCTGTCCACAGTTCGCCCCGCAGGGCGAGCATGCGCTTGCCGCAGGCTTGCGTTAGGCGCTTGAACCATAGTGCCGGTTGCGCATAGGTTTCGAACCGAGGCGTCGATTTTCATGTGACGCCAAGAGGCGCGAACAAACTGGCAAACAAGACGCCTCGTAAACCAAACAGGGGACAGAAAGAACATTCCGGGGTGGGGCCTGGCATGAACTGGTGCGACGCGCACCCCACAAATGAGGCGAAGAATGACTGTCACCCGTCGAAAGTTTCTCCGAGGCGCCGCCGCGGGCACCACAGCGTTGGTTGCCGCGCCCGCGATTATCGGCCGAGCTCAAGCAGCGGACGCGATCAAGGTCGGGATCATTCTCGACCAATCCGGCGGTCTGGACATCTACGGCCAGCCGATGGTCGACACGGTGCAAATGGCGGCCAAAGAGGTCAACGATGGCGGCGGTTTGCTCGGCCGGCCGGTCGAGCTAAAAATCTACGATGGCCAGTCGAGCACTCAGTTTTACAGCCAATACGCCACCGAGGCGGCGACCCGTGAACAGGTCGCCGTGGTGCAAGGCGGCATCACCAGCGCGTCGCGCGAGGCCATCCGGCCGATCCTCGATCGTTACCAGACTCTCTATTTTTACAACACGCAATATGAAGGTGGCGTGTGCGACCGCAACGTGTTCTGCACCGGCTCGACCCCAGCGCAGACGGTGCAGAAATTGGTGCCCTACACCATGAACAAATGGGGCAAGAAAATTTTCGTTGTCGCGGCGGATTACAATTACGGCCATATCACCTCCGACTGGGTGGTGAAATATGCCCGCGACAATGGTGGCGAGGCGGTCGGTGTCGAATATTTCCCGCTCGATGTCACCGACTTCGGCCCGACCATCAACAAGATCCAAGCGGCCAAGCCGGACCTGGTGGTCTCGGTTCTGGTCGGCGGCGCGCATGTGTCGTTCTATCGCCAATGGGCGGCGGCCGGCATGAAATCGGAAATCCCGATGGCGTCGACCACGTTCGGCGTCGGCAACGAGCATCTGTTGATGTCGGCCGAGGAAGGCGACGGCATGATCGTCGCCTACGGCTATCTCGAAGAACTTGAGAGCCCCGTCAACGCCGTGTTCCTGGAGCGTTTCCACGAGATGTACGGCGAGAATGCGCCTTATGTGAATGAACTTGCCGCGCGCAGTTACGAAGGCTTTTACATGTGGGCCGAAGCGGTGAAGCTGGCGGGAACGGCTGACCGCATGCCGGTGATCGAAGCGCTCGAGTCCGGCCTTGCGGTGAACGGCCCAAGCGGGCGCGTGGAGATCGATCCCAAGACCCATCACATCGTGCAAGACGTCTATCTTGCCGAGCTCAAGGATCAGAAATTCTCGGTCTTGGAAACCTATCCACGCCAACCGCCGGCGGATACCGATCTGGTCTGTGACCTGGTTGCCAATCCGACCGACGCCACGTTCTATTTCGAAAACGGCTTAGCGGCGGCGGGGATCAAATAGCGAGGCACCGCCGCTGCGTGCACGCTTAAGGGAGTGGCGTTGGACCTAGCCGCGGTTCTGATCCTACAGGTGGTGAGTACGATCGCGACCCTGGTGCTGATCAGCATCGGGCTCGCGGTCATTTTCGGCATGATGCGGGTGATCAACCTCGCCCATGGCGAGTTCATCATGCTTGGCGGCTACACCGTGTTTGTCGCCACCAATGCGGGGATCAATTTATGGATCGCCATGTTGGTGCTGGCGCCACTCACGGTGGGGCTGATTGGCATCGTCGTCGAGCGCTTGGTGATCCGGCACTTATACGGGCGCATGGTCGATACCCTGCTGGCGAGCTGGGGGCTCAGCCTGTTTTTCGTTGGCCTGATCACAACCATTTTTGGCAACACCACCACCAGCCAGGTCTCGGCACCGTTTGGCGCCGTCCGCATCGGCGCTTATTCGATCAGTGGTTATGACCTGTTCTTGGTTCTGATGGCGGCGCTCATTGTCGCGGCGCTTTACGGCCTGCTGCGCTTCACCAAATTCGGCCTAATGGCGCGCGGCACCATGCAAAATGCTGATATGGCGGCGGCGCTGGGGGTCAATCCGGCGCGTGTCTACATGATCACTTTCGGCCTCGGTGCGGCGCTGTCGGGTCTCGCGGGCGGCTTGTTGGCGCCCTTGTCCGCGGTGCTGCCGACCATGGGCGCGGCGTTCATCGCCAAGGCCTTTATCACCGTGATTTCGGGTGGCGGCGCGATCCTGCTCGGCACGGCGAGCGCGAGCGCGCTCCTTGGCACGGTGAACACTGTCGCCACCTACCTCACGACCCCGGTGCTTGGCGAGGTCGCGCTGCTGCTCGCCGCGATCATCCTGCTGCGCCTGTTACCGCGCGGCATTACCGGCCGGTTCTTCAGGAGAAGCCTGTGACCGGAAAGCGGTGGCGCGCGGGCGGGTACGGGGCGGTGCTCGTGATCGGCCTCGCGCTGGCCTTCGGGTTTCCCGCCTTTGCAAGTTTGCACGCGACAATCCAGCTCACCAACGCATTGGCGCTGGCCTTGTTCGCGCTGAGTCTCGCGCTGGTTTGGGGATTCGGTGGCATCCTATGTTTTGGTCAGGCGGCGTTCTTCGGTCTCGGCGCATATGCCTATGCGGTCGGAGCGATCAATTTTGGCGACACCACCTTTGCTTGGCCGCTGGCGATTTTGATTCCCGCCGCGTTCGCCGCGGGGCTCGGCTATTTCATGTTTTACGGCCGGCTGAGCGACGTCTATCTCGGTGTTGTCACCCTCACCGTAACATTGATCTTGTTCAAGCTGTTCAACAGTACAGCAGGTCCGGAATACCGTATCGGCTCGGCGCGGCTCGGCGGCTTCAACGGCATGCCGTCGGCGCCGCCGCTCAACGCGCCGTTCAACCCCGGTGCCTTCCTTTCGCCCGAGGCAATTTTCGTGGTCGCGGCGCTCGCGCTGCTGGCGGCCTATTTCGGCTGTGTCTGGCTGCTGCGCACACGCTTCGGCCGAGTGTTGGTGTCGATTCGCGAGAACCCGTTGCGTGCCGAACTGCTTGGCTATGACGTGCGCGCGCACAAGCTGGTCGCGTTCATCATCGGTGGCGGCATGGCCGGCGTCGCTGGCATGCTGTTCGCCCAGAACGTGCTGGTCAGCCCGATGCTTTTCAGCCTGCTTTACACGGCGCAGGTGATCATCTGGGTGATCGTCGGCGGCCTTGGTACGTTGATCGGGCCGATCCTCGGTTCGATCAGCTTGCAATACATAATGGCTTGGCTCGGCACCCTCGGCTGGATCAATCCCAACTTGGCGCTCGGCATCATTTTAGTGACCTTTGTCTTATTAGTGCCGCGTGGCCTTTGGCCGCTGCTTACGTCTCTGACAGCGAGCCACCGCCAGCATGCTCGATCAGGCGAAACCAAGAAGAACGCGTCATGAATGCGCCAGCGCTTCTGGAAATCACTGAGCTTACCAAGCATTTCGGCGGCGTGGTAGCGGTCGACGCGATTGACTTCACTCTTCGCGAAGGCGAACTGCGTTGTCTGATCGGACCCAATGGTGCCGGCAAGAGCACATTTTTCAAATGCCTGACCGGCCAACTTGCGCCGAGCGGCGGCAATATTCGGTTGCGTGGGCACGACATTGCCGGCTGGCCAAGTCATGCGATTGCGCGCCTCGGGGTTGGCATAAAGACTCAGGTGCCGAGCGTGTTCGACGGGCTGGACGTGCATGAGAACCTGTGGCTCGCCGCGCGTCGCCGCGACGACGATCGCGCGGCGGCGCTGCGCTGCGACCAGCTGCTCAATCGTCTTCGTATCACGGACCTGGCGCGCCACATGGTCGGCAGGCTCGCCCACGGTCAGCGCCAATTGGTCGAACTCGGCATGGTGCTTGCCGGTGACCCAGACCTGATCCTGCTCGACGAACCCGCGGCTGGGATGAGCCGCGACGAAGTCGCGCGCACGGCCGAACTAATCCAAGACATCAGCCACGACCACACCTTGATCGTGGTAGACCATGACATGCGGTTCATCCGAATGATCGCCGACACCGTGACGGTGTTTCACCAAGGCCGCATCCTGACCGAGGGCGATGTCGAAACGGTGATGCAAGACCCTTCCGTGCGCGACGTTTATCTCGGCAAACGGGCGGCAGGGTGACGATGCTGACGGTGAGCGCTCTGCGTGCCGGCTATGGTGGCATTCCGATCCTCGACGGTGTTTCGATGACCGTCGTGCAAGGTGACGTCATCGGTATTCTCGGTCACAACGGAATGGGCAAGACGACGCTGCTCAAGACCTTGATGGGCTCGGTTCCAGCCACCGGCGGTAACATCCGATTTCGCGATCATGACATTACTGGCGCGCCGGTTCACCAGCGCAACCGGCTTGGCATCGGTTACGTACCACAGGGCCGTGATATCTTTCCGGCACTCAGTGTCCGCGACAATCTGCGCATGGGATGTGCTGCGGCGGTGGTCGACGAGGGCGCGGCAATTGATCAAGTGCTCGACGAGTTCCCCCGACTCGTGCCGTTGCTCGATCGGCTTGGCGGCGCCCTCAGTGGTGGCGAGCAGCAATTGCTCGCCATTGCACGGTGCCTGTGCGGCATTCCCAAACTGGTGCTGCTCGACGAGCCGACCGAAGGTGTTCAACCCTCCATCATCGACGAGATCATCGACACGCTGCGAAGCCTGCAAGCCACGCGGAACTTGACCATGGTGCTCGTCGAACAAAATCTCGATTTCATTGCTGCACTATCTAAAACGGTTCGAATTATACAAAAGGGACAATTGATCCGCGAAGTCGCGCCTCATCAGCTTGCGGACGCGGATATGGTTGGAGAATTCGTCGGCTTGTCAGGCTAGGCGGCTCCTGGTATCCGAGCCCGATTTCACTCATTCGGAAGGATCTATACATGGCCGATGCCAAGGTCGTGCTGGTGGTCGGCGCCGGCGACGCAACAGGCGGCGCGATTGCCCGACGCTTCGCCAGAGAGGGCTATGCCGCGGTGATCACCCGGCGCGCGCGCCATATGGCGGAGCTAGAGGCGATGGCCGAACGCATTCGAGGCGACGGCGGCGCCGCGCATCCATTCGCTGTCGACGCGCGCAGTGAAGACGAGATGGTGCCGTTTATCGAGCGGATCGAACGCGATATCGGCCCGATCGAAGTTGCGGTCTACAATATCGGCGCTAACGTCAGTTTCCCGATCACCGAGACCACGTCGCGGGTGTTTACCAAAGTCTGGGAAATGGCGTGCTTCGGCGGCTTTCTGATGGGCCGCGAGGTGGCGCGCCACATGATCCCGCGCGCGTCCGGCACCATTCTATTCACCGGTGCGACCGCCAGCGTGCGCGGCGGTGACGGCTACGCCGCGTTCGCCGCTGGTAAGCACGGCTTGCGCGCGGTCGCCCAGAGCATGGCGCGCGAACTGGGGCCGAAAGGCATTCATGTCGCGCATGTGGTGGTAGACGGCGCCATCGACACCCAGTGGATCGAAGAGATGTTCCCCGACCGTTACGCGCTCAAGGACCAGGACGGCGTATTAGATCCCGAACAGATCGCCGAGAACTACTGGAACCTGCACACCCAACACCGCAGCGCCTGGACCCACGAACTCGACCTGAGGCCGTGGATCGAGGCGTGGTAGCTGGTTACTCCGCGGCCACGGCGCGGCGGGCGGACGACCGCATCGCTTCGGGATCGCGGACCGCGCCAAACGAAGCGCTGCGCGCGAAGGCGGCGTAAGCCTGCAACGCGCGCGAGACCACACGGTCTCGATCCACCGGCAGCCAGCCGCCATCGGCGCGGGCGTCCATTGCCTGCCGGCGCTCGGCAAGCACCGCCTCGCTGACGTTCAAGCCCAGGCTTCGAGCGGGAATGTCGATCACGATCTCGTCGCCGTTTTCGATCAACGCGATCGCGCCGCCCTCGCCAGCTTCCGGTGAAATGTGGCCGATCGAGAGCCCGGATGAAGCGCCGGAAAAACGGCCATCGGTGATCAAGGCACATTTGGTGCCTAGCCCGACCGCTTTGAGCATGCTGGTGGGCATCAGCATCTCTTGCATGCCCGGGCCGCCGCGCGGGCCTTCGTAGCGGATCACCACCACCTCGCCCTCCTTGACCTCGCCGCCGAGGATGCCGGCCAAGGCATGGTCTTGGCTTTCGAACACCGTAGCGGGCCCGGTGAAGCGCAGGATCGATTCATCGACGCCGGCCGTTTTTACAATGCAGCCGTCCTCGGCGACGTTGCCGTAGAGCACCGCGAGGCCGCCGTCCTTGGCGTAAGCGTGTTCGACATCGCGAATGCAGCCGCTGGTGCGGTCCACGTCGAGATCGTCGTAATAGCTGTCCTGACCGAACGCTTCGAGACTTCGCTGACGTCCCGGTGCGGCGCTGTAGAAGCGCGTGACCGTATCGGCTTTTGTACGCGTGACATCTTGCTCGGCGAGCTTATCCGCCAAGCTTTGGCCGCGCACATCGATCACGCTGGTGTCGAGCAGACCGGCGCGATCAAGTTCGCCGAGGATGCCGAACACGCCGCCCGCGCGGTGCACGTCCTCGACGTGATAGTGCTGAACCGCGGGGGAGACTTTGCAAATATTGGGCACGCCGCGCGACAAACGATCGATGTCGCCGATGGCGAAATCGACTTCGCCTTCAAAGGCCGCGGCCAATAGATGCAGCACTGTGTTGGTCGAGCCGCCCATCGCGATATCCATCGTCATGGCATTCTCGAAGCTCCGGCGGTCGGCGACGTTGCGCGGCAGAACGCTTTCGTCGCCATCCTCGTAGTAGCGCCTGGTCATCTCGACGATCTGCCGGCCGGCATCGGTAAACAAGGTGCGTCGCAGGGCATGAGTGGCGAGCAGAGTTCCGTTGCCGGGCAGGGCGAGTCCCAAAGCCTCGGTCAAACAATTCATTGAATTGGCCGTGAACATACCGGCGCACGACCCGCAGGTCGGGCAGGCGATGTCCTCGATGGCTTTCAAGTCGTCATCGGCCAAGTCCGGAGTGCCGCCGGCGACCAAAGCGTCAACAGCGTCGATAATTTTATCGCCGCCGCTGAGCACGGCTTTGCCCGCTTCCATCGGTCCGCCCGAGACAAAGATCGCCGGCACGTTCAGCCGCATCGCGGCCATCAACATGCCGGGGGTGATCTTGTCGCAATTGGAAATGCACACCAGCGCGTCGGCGCAATGCGCGTTCACCATATACTCGACCGAGTCCGCGATCAGTTCGCGCGACGGCAGGCTGTACAGCATGCCGTCGTGGCCCATGGCGATGCCGTCATCAACGGCGATGGTGTTGAATTCCTTGGCCACGGCGCCGGCCGCATGAACTTCGCGCGCGACCAGTTGACCGAGGTCTTTCAGGTGCACATGCCCCGGCACGAACTGAGTGAACGAGTTCGCGATCGCGACGATCGGCTTGCTCATATCGGCTTCGGCGGTGCCGGTCGCGCGCCACAATGCGCGTGCCGCGGCCTGAGTGCGACCCTGGGTGGTCGTGTGCGAACGATAAGCGGGCATGGCTCGTCCTTCCTAAGCATTTGGCCGGGGCATACGGGCGCCGGTCCGCATGATCATCTTTGAAGCTTGAATGGCGTATATCGGCCTCAGGGCTTGGGTTCAAGCGAGCCGTGGCGATTGGCAAAACGTTTGGCCGCAACTAATCGAATCACGCTCGACCTTGGCGGGCGCATTCCTTGATGCGCGGTCAATGCCGGGGCGGGCGGCGGCTTTCAACCCGCGCAACACTCGCTGGACAGCCGCGTAAATCGCCTGCGCCTGTAGCCTGCGGCCGCGCAGGACATAGGCGTTCGTATCGCTGGGTCGCAAATTCCGAGGGTTGGTCATGTCCAGTCTCCGCTATTTCGGTTCGCTTGGTCGGCGGCACATTGCCGCGACGCCTGGACATGAAATAATTAATCCAGCTGTGTTTGATAATACTCAAAAAATCAATACGATCTTTGCGTTATACGCAAAGATCAGGTGATGGTGATGGATACGCTTTCTGGCATGCAGCTCTTCGCCGGTGTGGTGGAAGAGGGGAGTTTTTCCGCCGCCGGGCGACGCGTCGGTCTGACCCCGTCATCGGTTTCGCGACGGATCAGCGACATGGAAGACGGGCTCGGCGCCCGATTGTTCAACAGAACAACGCGCAAGCTCCATCTAACCGAAGCGGGCGAGGTCTATTATCAACACGTGCGCCTCATTCTGGCCGACGTGGCGGAAGCCAATCGGGCGGTATCCGACCTCGAGGCGGCCCCCACCGGCACCTTGAAGGTCACCGCCCCGGCCTCGCTCGGGCAATTGTACATCGCTCCGGCGGTGTCGGAGTTCCTGACGCGCTACCCCGAGGTCAGGCTGCAGCTCTCATTGACCGACACCTTTGTCGACATTGTAGACGCCGGCTTCGACGTCGCGGTTCGGATCGGCCGGTTGACCGATTCCAGCCTGATCGCGCGCAAGCTTTCGGTGAGCCGGCGCATTGTTTGCGCCAGCCCGGATTACTTCGCCCGTCACGGACGGCCACGAAAGATCGAGGACATAGCCCATCACAACTGCTTGACCGGCCCGTCCGGCAGCGCCAAGTGGACACTGCACGGCCCGAATTGCTCACATGAAGTTGCCGTGGCTGGCAATTTCTTTTCCAACGATAGCGGCGCCTTGCTGGCCGCCGCGCGCGCCGGCATCGGCTTGGTGCTGTTTTCGTCATGGGTGGTTTGCCAGGATCTTGAATCCGGCACACTGGAGCAGGTGTTCCCGGACCATCAAGCGACCGCAACCGATCTCGACATCGCGATTTACGCGGTGTACCCGCACACCCGCTACCAATCGCCGAAAGTGCGGGCGTTCGTCGATTTTTTGGTCGATTTATTCCGCGACCTCGATCAAACGCCCGGCTCTACTCACTGAGCGGCAGCGGTTCGCCTTCCGGCAGCGGCACCTCGAACACATTCAGCGTCATCGAAACCAGGGTGTAATAGCCCAATATCCCGACCAATTCGCTGGCGCCAGCGGCGCCGAGATGCTGTTTCACCGCTTCAAAGCAAGCGTCGCTTACCCGATGGGTTTCGTGCAGCTCGACGCAGAAATCGTACACGGCCTCTTCATCGTCATTGACGAAGTCCGGGCGCTCCCGCACCTGGATGGCATCGATGACGTCGAGTGAGAGCCCGCCTTCGATAGCGAATTTCTTGTGCGCGTACCATTCGAATTGGGCGGTCCAGGCGCGCGCGACATAAAGGATTCCAAGTTCCTTCAGCCGCGCCGGCACAGAAGTGCCGAAGCGTATCAATTCGCCGAGATGCTGTGCGCGGTCGGCGAGTTCGGGGCTCGCGAGCCAGCCGGCGAACGGTCCGCTAATTCCGGTGCTGGAGCCGCGTGGGCCTGCGCGAATGTCGTCCAGCACCCGACGCTGGTCGTCGGTCAGATCTTCGGGTGAAAGCGAAGGCAGGCGGCTCATATCGGTCTCCCTGATTATGCGTGTCGCGACGCGCAGCATAGCCTCGGTCGACCGCGTGTCTCCAGAATCGACTTTGCCGGCCGCCGCGAATAGCCTGCTGGAAACGTGGAAGAGAAGGCACCGAAACGCCAATCGAGGACCTGCTCATGGCCGAAAACAGACGCCAACTGTTTGAGCTCTACCGTGATGATCCCGAGGCGGCGGACCACCGCATTTTCGGCCGGATTTCTCATCCCGACCGGCGCGGCTTTCTGCGCGGCGCCGGGCTGTCCGCTCTCGGCGTGGCGATCGGCGCGGCGATCCCGTTTCACCGCACCATGCCGTCGGGATTCATTCCGTTGGCGCTGGCCGAGAGCACTGACGAAATTGCCGGTAAGGACGGCCTGATCGTGCTGAACGACCGGCCGATCAATGCGGAGACGCCGGCGCACCTGCTCGACGATGCGATCACCCCGACCAACCGCCATTTCATCCGCAACAATGGCGTGCCGCCGGAGACCATGTCAGCGACTGAATGGTCGCTCACCATTGACGGTCTGGTCGATACGCCGATGACCCTGTCGATCGCTGACCTCAAATCGAATTTCGAAACGGTCGAGCGCGCGCTGATCATCGAGTGCGGCGGCAATGGCCGCGCCTTTTTCGATCCGCCGGCGAAGGGCAACCAATGGACCCTTGGCGCGGTCGCCTGTTCGAAGTGGACCGGCGTGCGCCTGGTCGATCTTCTCGAGGCCGCTGGCGTCAAGGACGGCGCGATCTACACCGCGCATTACGGCGCCGACGGGCATTTGTCGGGCGATCCGGAAAAGCTGCCGATTTCGCGCGGCGTGCCGATCGACAAGGCGATGGACCCGAACATTTTGGTCGCTTTCGAGCAGAACGGCGCGCCGCTCCACCCGATGAATGGCGCGCCATTGCGCCTGGTGGTGCCCGGCTGGCCCGGTTCGTGCTCGCAGAAGTGGCTGACGCGCATTGCGTTACGCGACGTGGTTCACGATGGTCCGAAAATGACCGGCACCTCTTATCGGGTGCCCAACCGCCCGGTGGCGCCCGGCGAGAAAGTGGATAAGAAGGACTTCGTCATCATCCACGCCATGCCGGTCAAGTCGCTGATCACCCACCCGCGGTCGGGCGTGCAGGTGGGCGGCGAGGCGCTTGAGGCGCGGGGGCATGCCTGGGCCGGTGACCGCGCGATCAAATCTGTCGCGATCTCGATCGACTTCGGCGCCACCTGGGCTGAGGCGACGCTCGACCACCCGATCAATCCGGGCGCTTGGCAGAACTGGCGTACGGCCATCTCCTTCCCAGGCCCCGGCTATTATGAGGTTTGGGCGCGCGCGACAGATGATCACGGTGTGTCGCAACCCCACGGTATTGCCTGGAACCCCAAAGGCTATCTCAACAATTCGATGCATCGCGTTTCGGTGACCGTCGGGTGAGTCGCGTATTCAGTCGCATAGCAACAATTGCGTTTTTGGCGATTGTCTGTTGGGTGTCGCCCCACTCGGTACAAGCGAGTGAAGATGACTATGCCGGCCTCCCGGAAGGGGACGGGCGCGACGAGGTCTTCGTCATCTGTTCAGCTTGCCACTCGATCAAGTTGGTCGTCCAACAGGGCCTGAGCCGCGACTCGTGGCAGGAATCGCTCGAATGGATGGTCGAGGAGCAGGGCATGGCGGAGATGGATTCCGAGACCCACGCTTTAGTGCTGGATTATCTGGCGAAACATCTCGGCACCGACCATCGCCCGCCGCGCTGAACGCGTGAAACGCGGGCCGCGTCGGCTAACGCGCGTCGACGGGTTTCTATAACAGCAAACCTGCCGCTATCCCGCTCAATACGATGACCGACAGCCAGCAGGTATCGGCCGCCGCGACGACTCGGTGCGAATGCCATTCCATCGCCGACATGGTCAAACTCCCTTCAAATCACGCGTGCCATTCCACCTGCTCTGGCTAGTGGGTCGCGGGCGTGGCAGGTTTGGTTCACTTACTCCTAAAAAAATTTGGCGCTCGTACGCGGTCACTCGTCACCAGCCAGGTTGACCATGAGTTTGGTTATCAGACGGTTCCGGTCCACGATGCCGATCGGTTCGCGTTCGTCGTCCGACACCACAACCAGAGCTTCCGCGTTGGTGTCGAGGAATTTTTGCAGAGCAGCTTTATTCGGATCATCCCGGTGCAGAGACTGCTTGATTAAGAAATTGAACTCATCGAACGCGCTCTCATCGCCGTATTCGAGCTCATACATAAAGTCATTTGAAGTGGTCTCCGATCTGAGCACGGCGAGAACCTGGCTCGAGTTTGCGCTGCCGATAAACTGTCCCGTCTCGTCCGCGACGAAAACCACGTAGGTGGAAGGCCCCACTGTCATCAAAGTGGTGAGATACTGGCGAATGACTTCGGGGGCGTAATACCCGCTGCGGCCGACCCTCAGGGTCAAAGCATTTGGCAGGTCCGGATTGAGTTGCTCGACCGCGGCCTGAAGCTCTCGCAACCCCCCTTTTTCGACCGCTTGCAGGGCCTCGACATTCTCGATGATATCGCTGGTCTCGACATTCGACGTTGCGACCGCGCGAAACTTGGCGCCCCAGCCACCGGGGCCCGAGAACTCCGCGAGTTGGCCCGATGCCAGAGTATAGGCGATGAGGGGGACCAGCAGGATCGCAATGAACGCCGGACCGTCGACGGCGCCGAGTAGCCGTTTCACCAGGTACAACAATCCCACCGCCGCGACGAGCACAGCGCTACCGACGATGATCGCGAACCACTCTTGGCTCAAGCCAAGCATGAATTTGGCGCCCCGATTTGATGTCGGCGCGCTGTCCGATTAACCCGCTCACGCGCCCACAACCATATGGTGAGAGTGTGCGACCGATTTGGCCTAAAAATCAAGCAATCGGTTCGGCGCCGTTAGCTGTTCTTCCATTGATGCGGTTGCCAAATTTGATCGCCCGTCGCGTAGCCAATTGACATGGCTCGGGTGACCGGCGAGTGGGAATTTGCCGACCTTGACTTGCGGATTTGTTTGCCGATGATGGCGCTCTCCTGCACGTGAGCGCCAGTTCATTTGGTCGCTCTGCATGGCATTGGGCATCACCTATGTTTGACACGCTCGCCGGCCGGCTCGGCGATATTTTTGACCGTCTGAAGAAACGTGGCGCGCTCGGTGAGTCCGATGTCGCGGCGGCGCTGCGCGAGGTGCGTATCGCGCTGCTAGAGGCTGATGTCGCGCTGCCGGTGGTTAAGAAATTCATCGACGGCGTGCGCGAACGCGCGGTCGGCGCGGAAGTGCTGAAAAGCGTTACGCCGGGCCAGATGGTGGTCAAGATCGTTCACGACCATCTGATCGAGACGCTTGGCGGCGAACCGGTACCGCTCGATTTCACCGCCACGCCGCCGGTGGCGCTGATGATGGTCGGCTTGCAGGGTTCGGGCAAGACAACCACCACTGCCAAACTGGCGCTGCGCCTGAAGAATCGTGAGCGCAAGAAGGTGATGGTCGCCTCGCTCGACGTTCAGCGCCCGGCGGCGCAGGAGCAGCTCAAGGTTCTGGCGGGCGAGGCCGAGGTCGATTGTTTGCCGATCGTCGTGGGCCAACAGCCGGTCGACATCACCAACCGGGCGATGCAGGCCGCGCGTCTTGGCGGCTATGACGTGGTGCTGCTCGATACCGCCGGCCGATTGCATGTAGACGAAGCGCTGATGGCGGAATTGGCTGCGGTGCGTGCCGCCAGCATTCCGACGGAGACTTTGTTGGTCGCGGATTCGCTGACCGGTCAGGACGCGGTCAACATCGCCGAGACTTTTAAGGCGCGCGCCAACATCACCGGCATCGTGCTGACCCGCATCGATGGCGACGGTCGCGGCGGCGCGGCGCTCAGCATGCGCAGTGTCACCGGCTGCCCGATCAAGCTGGTCGGTACAGGCGAGAAGCTCGACGCGCTCGAGGATTTTCACCCGGATCGCATCGCTTCACGCATTCTCGGCATGGGCGACGTGGTGTCCCTGGTCGAGAAGGCAGCCGAGTCGATCGAGCAGGACGAGGCGGAGAAGCTCGCCGCCAAGCTCGAAAAAGGCCGCTTCGATCTCGATGATCTCGCGGCGCAGTTCCGCCAAATGCGAAAAATGGGCGGCATGGAAGGGCTCATGGGCATGTTGCCCGGGGCCGCTAAGGCGAAGGCGCAGATGGCCCAAGCCAATATCGACGAACGAATGATCTTGCGTCAGGAGGCGATCATTTCGTCGATGACTCCGGCCGAACGGCGCAACGTCAAACTGCTAAACGGTTCGCGTAAGCGACGCATCGCCGGCGGCTCGGGGACCACCGTCCAGGACATCAACCGCCTGCTTAAGCAGTTCAAGGACATGACCCTGATGATGAAGCGGGTCAAAAAAATGGGTAAGAAGGGTCTGATGCGCCATGGCATGCCGGGAATGCCCGGATCCGGCGGCGGATTGCCCCCCGGTTTCCCGACCCGTTGAGTTCCCGTTACAACTTGTATATGAGTGCGCGCGCGGACGAGATCGCGTCTTGCCCGCGAGCATCAAGGAGAAAGACAGAATGGCGTTGAAGATCCGCCTGGCTCGGGCCGGTGCCAAGAAACGACCCCATTACCGGATCGTCGTCACCGACGTGCGCAATCCGCGCGATGGCCGGTTTCTAGAAAAGGTCGGCACCTATAATCCGTTGCTGCCGAAAGACGATGCCGAACGGGTGCGGTTGAACGAGGAGCGCATCAAGTTCTGGCTCGACCGCGGCGCGTTGCCGAGCGATCGGGTTGGCCGGTTCCTCGGCGAGGCAAAGATCATTCCGATGCCGGAACGCCGCAACAATCCGGACAAAGCCAAGCCCAAGGCGAAAGCGCAGGAGCGGCTTGAAGCTGCCAAACAGGCGGCTGAGGAAGCTGCGGCCGCGCCGGCGGAAGAGGCGCCAGCGGAAGCGGCTGCGGCTGAAGAGGCACCCGCAGAAGAAGCGGCCGCTGAGGAAGCTCCGGCCGAAGAGGCGACTCCAGAAGAAGCTCCGGCCGCGGCTGAGGCGGAGACTAAGGAAAAGTAGGACAAGGCGCGGGTGGCGGAACGCTCCGAGGATTCTTCCACCCAACGCGTTTGTGTCGGAGCCATCGCCGGCGTCCATGGCGTGCGCGGCGCGGTCCGGATCAAGACTTTCACCGAACATCCAGCGGCCCTCGCCGATTATTCCGGCCTTGTCGACGAGCAGGGGCGGCCGGTGCGTTTCTCAATTAAGGAAGTCCGCGGCGATCTGTTGATCGTCGCACTCGAAGGCGTTGATGACCGCAATGCCGCGCAAGCCCTCAAGGGCACCCGCCTATATGTTGCGCGTGACGAGCTGCCCGAAGCGGGTGAGGAAGAGTACTATCATGCTGATCTTCTTGGCTTGGTGGTCGAGCGGCTTGACGGCGACACGTTGGGCACGGTTAAGGCGGTGCACGATTTCGGTGCCGGGGACATCCTTGAGGTCGCCACCGAACACGGGGCACTGATGTTGCCCTTCACCCGCGACGCCGTGCCAACGGTGGACCTAGCGGGCCGACGATTGGTGGCGGATCCGCCGCCCGGTTTGCCCGGTTTGGACCTGGAGAACGGCGAATGATCGCTCCTGTGCCCTGGTCCGTTAAGGTGTTGACCCTTTTCCCGGACATGTTTCCGGGGCCGCTGGGTCACAGTCTGGCCGGAAGCGCGCTGCAAGACGGCCGTTGGCTGCTCGAAACTGTGGACATTCGTGACTTTGCGCGCGATAAACACCGCTCCGTCGACGACGCGCCGTTCGGCGGTGGTCCCGGTATGGTTTTGCGGGCGGATGTTGTGGCGGCAGCGCTTGACGCTGTGGCGCCCCGCAGTGGATCTGGTCAGGCGCGAATTTGCTTGACCCCGCGCGGCGCTCCGCTCACTCAAGCGCGGGTGCGCGCGATAGCGGAAGACCCTGAGTTGGTCTTGGTTTGCGGCCGGTTTGAGGGGATCGACCAGCGGGTCATCGAAGCCCGCGACCTGGAAGAGGTCAGTCTTGGCGACTTCGTCCTGTCCGGGGGTGAAATTGCCGCCATGGCCCTGATCGACGCCTGCGTTCGGCTTTTGCCGGGCGTGATCGGCGACGAAGCCGGGTTGGAGGAGGAGAGTTTCGAAGCGGGTTTGTTGGAGTACCCGCACTTTACGCGGCCCGGCCTTTGGGAAGGGCACGCGGTTCCGGACATATTGCTGTCGGGCCATCACGAGGAGATCGCGGCTTGGCGGCAAGAGGAGCGAGAGCGCGTCACGCGCATCCGACGCCCTGATTTGTGGCGTAATTATCGGGCGTCGCGCGGCGAGAGTTGATTTTTTGAATGGGACGACGGTCATGAACATTATCGAACAGCTCGAGAGCGAGCAGATTGCGCGCCTCACGGAAGGGCGAGAGGTTCCGAAATTCGCACCCGGAGATACCTTGCGTATCAGTGTGCGCGTGGTCGAGGGCACGCGGTCGCGACTGCAGGCGTTCGAGGGCGTGTGCATCGGTCGATCGAACAAGGGCCTGAACTCCAATTTCACCGTGCGCAAGCTGTCCTACGGTGAGGGAGTCGAGCGTGTTTTCCCGTTGTATTCGCCGTTGGTCGAGAAGATCGAGGTGATGCGCCGGGGCGATGTGCGCCGCGCCAAACTCTATTATTTGCGTGGCCGCACCGGTAAAGCGGCGCGCATTTCCGAGAAGCGCGACGAGCGCCCGGCTCGCGGCTCCGCCAAGGCGGCTCCGACGGCGGCCGAGGCGAGCGCGCCCGAAGCCAGCGACAGCGAGGCCTGAGCGAACCGCGCCATGGCCGCGCCGCGCACATTGTTCGACAAGATTTGGGAAAGCCACCTGGTCGACACCCAGGATGACGGCACGTCTCTGATCTATATCGACCGCCATCTAGTACACGAAGTCACAAGCCCGCAGGCCTTCGAAGGCTTGCGCCAGGCTGGGCGCAAGGTGCGCCGGCCCAATGCCACGCTGGCGGTTGCCGACCACAATATTTCGACCATAGCCGCCGATCGCGCCGCCGGCATCGCCGACGAGACGTCGCGTATCCAGGTGGAAACTTTGGTCGAGAACTGCGCCGCCTTCGGCGTGCCCTATTTTGAGGTCGACGATATCCGCCAGGGTATCGTGCACATCATTGGACCGGAGCAGGGGTTCACCCTGCCGGGCGCCACCATCGTGTGCGGCGATAGCCACACCGCGACCCACGGTGCATTCGGCTCACTGGCGTTCGGCATCGGCACCAGCGAAGTCGAGCATGTCCTGGCCACCCAGACGCTGCTTCAGCAACGTCCAAAAAACATGCGCATCGCGGTTAACGGCGCGTTGCCCGCCGGGGTGACCGCCAAGGACGTCATCCTCAGCATTATCGGCCGCATCGGCACCGCCGGCGGCACCGGCCACGTCATCGAGTATACCGGCGATGCCATTCGGTCGTTGTCGATGGAAGGCCGCATGACCGTGTGCAACATGTCGATCGAGGCGGGCGCCCGGGCCGGGCTCATCGCGCCCGATGACACCACGTTCGACTATCTCAAAGGCCGGCCGATGGCGCCCAAGGCGGGCGCTTGGGAACAGGCCGAAGCCTATTGGCGGACGCTGCCGACCGATGATGGCGCCACGTTCGACACCGACGTGCAGATGAATGCGGTGGACTTGGTGCCGCATGTGACCTGGGGCACCAGCCCGCAGGACACGCTGCCGATCACCGGCAAGGTGCCGAATCCGGCCGACGAGTCGGATGAAGGTCGGCGCCAGTCGATCGAGCGGTCGCTCGAATATATGGCGCTGGTACCCAACACGCCGCTCGGTGAAATCGCTATCGATCGCGTTTTTATCGGTTCGTGCACCAACGGCCGGATCGAGGATCTGCGGGCCGCCGCCGAGGTCGCGCGCGGTCGCAAGGTCGCCGACGGTGTTGGCGCCATGGTCGTGCCGGGGTCGGGATTGGTTAAACACCAGGCCGAGGAAGAGGGTCTCGACCGCATTTTTCTCGAAGCCGGGTTCGAATGGCGCGAGCCGGGGTGCTCCATGTGTCTGGCGATGAACGCCGACCGGCTTGAGCCCGGCGAGCGCTGCGCGTCGACCTCGAACCGCAATTTCGAAGGTCGCCAGGGACGTGGCGGGCGGACTCATTTGGTTAGCCCGGCAATGGCCGCCGCGGCTGCGGTGGCCGGCCATCTCGCCGACGTTCGCGATCTTACCTGACAGCGACGGACCGCATTGCGGGGAATAGCTATGCAAGCATTTACAAAACTCACTGGCGTGGCCGCGCCGCTGCCGATGATCAATATCGATACCGATAAGATCATTCCCAAACAGTTTCTCAAGACCATCAAACGCACGGGCCTCGGCGCGCATCTGTTCAACGACATGCGGTTTACGCCCGATGGCGCGGAAGTGGCGGATTTCGTACTCAACAAGCCGGCTTATCGCAGCGCCGAAGTCCTGATTGCGGACGACAATTTCGGCTGTGGATCGAGTCGGGAGCACGCGCCTTGGGCGTTGCTTGATTTCGGCATTCGCTGCGTCATCGCGCCGAGTTTCGCCGACATTTTCTATAACAACTGTTTTAAGAACGGCATTTTGCCGATCACGCTGCCGAAGGCGCAGGTCGACGCGCTAATGGAGCAAGCGGAGCAGGGATCGAACGCGCGTTTCACGGTCGACCTGAAGGCCGGCGAAATCACCGCGCCGGACGGCACTGTGATTGCGTTCGACATTGACCCGTTTCGGCGCCACTGCCTGCTCAACGGCCTGGATGATATCGGGCTGACCATGGAGAAGGCGGAGCGTATCGGCGGTTTCGAGGACTCACAAAAACCGGCACAGCCCTGGCTTTACGGTTAGTCAGCCGGCGTCGGCATTAGCAGCGAAGGAAGGGGGCAATTATGGCTCGCAACAAGAAATTGTTGCTGTTGCCGGGCGACGGCATCGGCCCGGAGGTGATGTCGGAAGTGCGGCGCGTGATCGACTGGTTCGATAAGCAACGCGCGCTCGGCTTCGACATTGAGGAAGGCCTAGTTGGCGGCGCCTCCTACGAGGAGCACGGCACGCCATTGACCGACGACACCATGGCGCTGGCGCTCGACTGTGACGCGGTGCTGTTCGGCGCGGTCGGCGGACCAAAATGGGACGATCTCGATTTCTCGTTAAAGCCCGAGCGTGGCCTGCTGCGCTTGCGCAAGGATATGGATCTGTTCGCCAATCTGCGCCCGGCGGTGGTGTTTGGGCCGCTTGCCGAGGCCTCGACGCTTAAGCCGGAAATCGTGCGCGGGCTCGACATCATGATCGTGCGCGAACTCACCGGCGGTATCTATTTCGGTGAGCCCCGCGGCGTCGAGACCTTGCCCGATGGCACGCGCCGCGGCGTCAACACCGAGGTCTACACCACGCCCGAGGTTGAGCGGGTTGGTCGGGTTGCCTTCGAACTGGCCAAGAAGCGTCGCGGGCTGGTGCATTCGATCGAAAAAGCGAATGTCATGGAAAGCGGCCTGATGTGGCGCGAGGATATGCAGGCGCTACACGACCGCGAATTCCCCGATCTGGAACTCCAGCACATGTACGCCGACAACGCGGCGATGCAGCTGGTGCGCGACCCGCACCAGTTTGACGTGATGGTGGCGGGCAACTTGTTCGGCGATATCTTGTCGGACTGCGCGGCAATGTTGACGGGGTCGCTCGGAATGCTGCCGTCGGCGAGCCTTGGCGCGGCCGACGAGACTGGTCGCCGGCGCGCGCTTTACGAGCCGGTGCATGGCTCGGCGCCTGACATTGCCGGAGAAGGCAAAGCGAATCCGATCGCCATGCTGACCAGCTATGCGATGATGCTACGCTATTCGTTCGACATGCCGGAAGAGGCGGATCTGGTCGAGAAAGCCATCGACAATGTGCTCGCGGGCGGTTTGCGTACCGGCGATATCATGCAGACCGGCAAGGCGCGGGTGTCGACCAAGGTGATGGGCGAAGCAATCGTCTCCGAACTGAATCAGGTTGCCGAGGCGGCTTAATCGACGATCTGGTTGCGGCTAAGTTCTTTGCCGAGCTTGCCGCCGATCGCCAGAAAATACATCCGAAAGTCGCTGAACAGTGACCAGAACGGATAGGTGAAGGTAGCCGGCCTGTTACGCTCGACGAAGGCGTGCCCGATCCAGGCGAAGGCATAGCCCGAGATTACGGCGGCCACGGCAAGTGGCCAACTGGCCAGGACGATCGCGGCGATCAGCGCGACCAGGCCCAGGCTGGTGCCGAAGTAATGCAGGGCCCGCGTGCCCCGGCGGCGATGTTCGCCAAGGTAGTACGGCCAGAACTGACGATAGCTTTGAATTTTCTCGGCCATGGGTGCCTCCAGGCCAGATTAACACGACGGAACGGTGACGGACGATGGGTTACAGGGTAGCGGTGGTCGGTGCGACCGGAAATGTCGGCCGCGAAATTCTCAACATCTTGTCGGAACGCGATTTTCCGGCCGACGAGGTGATTGCGCTGGCGTCCGAGCGATCGAAGGGCCGCGAAGTGTCGTACGGCGACGACGGCGTGCTCGAGGTGCGTGACCTCGCCAATTTCGACTTCGAGGGCGTCGATCTCGGCTTGTTCTCCCCGGGCTCAAAAATTTCGGCGGAGCACGCGCCGCGCGCCGCCGAGTCGGGCTGCGTGGTGGTCGACAACACCTCGCAATTCCGCATGGACATCGACGTGCCGCTGGTGGTACCCGAGGTCAACCGTGAAGCGCTGGAAGGTTTCCGCGAACGCAACATCATCGCCAATCCAAACTGCTCGACCATCCAGATGGTGGTTGCGCTTAAGCCGCTGCACGACATCGCCCGCATCAAGCGCGTGGTGGTCTCGACCTATCAATCGGTGTCGGGCGCCGGCAAGGCGGCGATGGACGAGCTGTTCGATCAGACCCGCAAAATCTACTTCCAGGAAGAACAGGAGCCGGGCCTGTTCACGCGCCGCATGGCGTTCAATGTGATCCCGCATATCGACACGTTCCAGCCCGACGGCTCGACCAAGGAAGAGCTCAAGATGGCGCGCGAGACTCAGAAGATTCTCGATCCCGAGATCGCCGTTTCGGCGACCTGCGTCCGTGTGCCGGTGTTTGTCGGCCATGCCGAAGCGGTCAACGTCGAGTTCGAGGAGCCGCTCAGCATCGACGAGGCGCGCGAGGCGCTATGGAACGCCGAAGGCCTGCAGTTGATCGACGATCCGGAAGAGAATCTCTACGTCACGCCGATCGAGAGCGTCGGTGAATTCGATGTGTTCGTAAGCCGTTTGCGCGAAGATCCCACGGTGCCTTACGGGCTTAACATGTGGGTGGTCGCCGACAATCTGCGCAAAGGCGCCGCCTTGAACACGGTCCAAATCGCCGAGGCGCTGATCAACGGCTATTTGTAAGCCGTCGCCGCTTGCGCTAGTACATAAGGGAACTCGCGCACGAACCGCGACGGGACGGCGTGGTAGCGAGGAATGGAGACGCGCCGCAAGCGGGCGCAGTACCGCTCGGCGCTTGCTGGCAACTGATGAATGCCAAGGCAATGATTTGCCGGGAGCTCGGTCCACCCGAGCGACTGGTTCACGACGATATTCGCTTGCCCGAACCCGGGCCGGGCGAGGCGTTGATTCGGATTCATCGGATTGGCGTCAATTTTCCCGACAAACTCATTATCGCGGGCGGCTACCAGTTCAAGCCGCCCCTGCCGTTCGTACCAGGAACCGAAGTGGCGGGAGAAGTGGTCGCGCTTGGACCGGAAAACGGAACGGCGCCGCCAAGCCACGTTCATTCCGGCGCACCGGTGATGGCGACGATGCGGATCGGCGCTTACGCCGAAGCCGCTGTGGTGCCATTCGAAGCCATTCGTCCGGTTCCGGATGGTTTCACTTTATCGCAAGCCGCGGCGCATCCGGTCGGCGCCCAAACCGCCTATGTCGCGCTGGTCGAGCGTGGTGGGCTGGTTGCGGGCGAGACCGCGCTCATACTCGGCGCTGCCGGCGGGGTTGGGCTGGCCGCGGTTCAGCTCGCACGTGCATTGGGGGCCACCGTGATCGCGACGGGTAGCACGCCGGAAAAGCGCGATGCGGCGTTGATGGCCGGCGCCGACCATGCGATCGACGCCGCGGGCGATCTCAAAGGCGCGGTAATGGCGCTGACCGGCGGACGTGGCGTTGATCTGGTCTATGACCCGGTCGGTGGCGATGCGTTCGATCAAGCGATCCGCACGCTGGCATGGGGCGGCCGCCTGCTGGTTGTGGGGTTCGCGTCAGGCCGAATTCCGACCCTCGCCGTCAATCGCGCGCTGATCAAAGGCATTTCAGTGATCGGCGTGCGCGCCGGCGAACATGTACGCCAGCGGCCGGAGGCGGGACCGCCTATTCATCAGGCGATCGACACGCTCGCGGCCGAGGGGCGTCTGGTCCCCCGCATCCACGCCGAAATACCGCTCGCAGAGGCGGCGACAGCTCTTCGCATGCTCGACCGTCGCGAGGTCATCGGCAAGCTGGTCTTGGTGGCCTAGCCACTCGAAGATCAGGATCGACCCGCGCGCTATTCCGCCGGCATCGGGCCGGCCACGAGCTCGGGGTCGAGGCGCACCTGAAACCAGTTGAAACGCCAGTCGAGATGCGCACCGGTGACCCGACCGGTGGCGCCGACCGTGGCAACGGTTTGGCCTTGCTCGACTTCCTCGCCGATGGCCACGGAGATCGAATCGAGATGCAGGTAGCTTGAGCTCAGGCCGTGGCCGTGATCGATGATCACGGTCTTGCCGCTCAGATACAGGTCCTCGGCAAAAATCACCTTGCCCGCGGCCGTCGCCATGACCGGCGTGCCGGTATCGGCGGCGATATCGACCGCGTAATGCGGTGAACGGGGCTCACCATTGAGCACGCGGCGGGCTCCAAACAGGCCCGTCACAGTGCCTCGGACGGGCCAGATGAAAGGATCGCGGAACGCCTGCATGTCACTCTGGGTCTCGCGCGCCGCCCGAACACGGATCGCCTCCGCTTTGATCCGCGCTTGGGTCTCTTCGTCCGGCGTCACCATCTTCGGCGGCAGGCCGTCGATATGCTGCTCCGGATATTCACGTTGTTCGATCTGCAGAAACTGACGCCGACGGGAGCCGTCAGGGCATCGAGTGCGCAGCACCGCCCAGGCCGGTTGGTCGGGTCGGAAGCCAATTACAAAAGTGCCGTCCTCGCCAACCTTCACCAACATGGCTTCGTATTCGACCTCACAACCCGGATCGGTTTGGCCGAACAGGACGCCACCCTGTATTGGCGTGCCTTTAAGTGCCAATTTCGCGGCAAAAACATTCTGGCTAAAACCAATCAGTAGTAGCGTAATAAATAACGATAAATATTTCACAGTAGTGACCCCTGAGATCCGTCTTCTGGTTTTGTTGTCGTGCGTCTTGGTGTCGGCCGCGAGGTTACATCCGATACCGTCGCGCTAACCCGACCGTCCTGAAATTCGATTTCCACCGGGCCAGCACGACGCGCTGTATCTGCGTGCCGGACGATTGTCCCGTCGGTGGCGTGTACCACAGCAAAACCGCGTGCCAAAACATTGCGGTAGCTGTAGCTGTCAAGCAAGGCCGCGAGCCCATCTAGTCTTTGGCGTCGGTGAGTGACTGCACGCTCAAACGCGCCTTCGAGGCGTCGATCGCCAACCCAGCGTTCGTAGCTGGTGCGTGACGCCTGGCCCAACGAGCCACCCGCATTGGCCAAACGTTGGGATTTAAGGGCAAGTTTCGAGCGCGCCTCGACGATCAACTCGCGCGGGCTTTTCAGGGCGAGGCCGGCTTGGGTTAGCCGCGCCCGTCGGCGTTCAATGGCGACACCGATCATGCGGCGCAGATTTTCCACCCGATCGTCGAGCCTCTGGCCGGCTTCGCCGAGCAGAGCCTGTGGTCGCGGCAGGCCGCGGGCCAGTCCGTCGACCTCGCGCCGGCGCTGGTCGACGTGTCGCGCCATCGACCCCGCCATCTGACGCGCCAGGTCGAGCAGCAGCACGGCAAGTTCGGCGCGCACCGGCACCGCCATCTCGGCGGCGGCGGTTGGTGTCGGGGCGCGTTGGTCGGCGGCATGGTCGATCAGGGTCGTGTCGGTCTCGTGGCCGACCGCGCTGATCAGCGGGATGTCGCTTTCGGCGGCGGCGCGCACCACCACTTCTTCATTGAATCCCCACAGGTCCTCGATGGAGCCGCCGCCGCGCGCGACGATCAACAAGTCGGGACGCGGCACCGCGCCGTCCGGCGGTAAGGCATTAAAACCACGAATCGCCGCCGCGACTTGCTCCGCCGCCCCGTCACCTTGGACCAGCACGGGCCACAATAGGACAGGGCGTGGAAACCGGTCGGCGAGGCGATGCAGAATATCTCGGATTACCGCGCCGGTCGGCGAGGTGACCACACCGATCACCTCGGGCAGGTAGGGGATCGGTTGTTTGCGCGCTTCGTCGAATAGTCCTTCGGTGGCGAGTTTCTTGCGTCGTTCCTCGAGTAACGCGAGCAAGGCACCGGCGCCCGCCACTGTCATCGATTCGATGACCAATTGATATTTCGACCGCGCGGGATAGGTGGTCAGCCGGCCCTCGCACACCACCTCCAGACCGTCCTCGGGCGTGATGCGCAGTCGATTCGCGGTGCCGCGCCAAACCACGCCATCGAGCACCGCCTTGTCGTCCTTGAGCGCGAGATACATATGGCCCGACGCAGCGTGCTTGAAGCCGGAGATTTCGCCGCGCACGCGAACCCGCTGGAACGTGCCTTCGACCGTGCGTTTGAGCGCGGTCGAGAGCTCGCTCACCGAATATTCCGGGGCGTTGCTGGGCGCAGTTTCGGGTTCGGTCATGGCGCGCGATCATACCGGGCTGCCCAACCGATTGACAGCCGCCGGGGCTTTCGATGGACTGGCGCGCCGGCGGTCTGCCGGCGGTTTTCGAACGGGGAGACGTATGAAGGTTTTGGTGGTGGGCGCGGGCGGCCGCGAGCATGCCTTGTGTTGGGCGATCGAGGCATCGCCACAGTGCGAGGCGCTATATTGCGCGCCGGGCAACGGTGGCATCGCACGCCACGCCAAGTGCGTCGACATTGCGGCGGAGGCGACCGACGATTTGATCGCCTTTTGTCTCGCCGAGGCGATCGATTTCGTCGTGGTCGGACCCGAAGCGCCGCTGGTCGCGGGATTGGTTGACCGGCTTGAGGCCGAGGGCGTCGAGGCGTTCGGTCCGAGCGCCGCTGCCGCCCAGCTCGAAGGCTCGAAAATCTTCACTAAGGAACTGTGCCGACGCCACAACATCCCGACCGCGGGGTTCGAGCGCTTCACCGATATCGAGGCGGCGAAAGCGCATGTGCGCGAGCGCGGGGCGCCGATGGTGGTCAAGGCCGACGGGCTCGCCGCCGGCAAAGGCGTGACGGTTGCACAGGGCGTTGACGAGGCGCTGGCGGCGCTCGATGCGATCGGCGGGGGAGCTTTCGGCGCGGCCGGCGCCGAGGTATTGATCGAGGACTACTTGGTCGGCGAAGAAGCGAGCTTCTTTGCTTTGGTCGACGGCGACACCGCTTTACCACTGGTCGGCGCCCAGGATCACAAAGCGGTCGGCGACGGCGATACCGGGCCGAACACTGGCGGGATGGGCGCCTATTCGCCGGCCCCCGTGCTCGATGACGCGCTGGCCGAGCGGGTGATGACTGAGATCATCGAACCAACGGTCAACGGCATGGCGGCGGAAGGTCGTCCGTTCAAAGGCGTGCTCTACGCCGGTCTGATGATCACCGCGGAGGGCCCGCAGTTACTGGAATACAACGTGCGTTTTGGCGACCCGGAATGTCAGGTGCTGATGGCGCGGCTGAGATCCGACATTGTGCCGGCCTTGATGGCGGCGCACGACGGCGAGCTGGATCGGTTTGACCTGCGCTGGCGCGACGAGGCGGCGCTCTGCGTCGTGATGGCCGCGAACGGCTATCCAGGCACATACCAAAAAGGCACCGAAATCCGAGGTCTCGATGCGCTTGAATCCGACGAGGCCGCCGGCGATCTGGTGGTCTTTCACGCCGGCACGCAGCGCGCCGACGACCACTATCTCGCCACGGGCGGCCGCGTACTCGGTGTTACCGCCCTTGGCGGCACGGTCGAAGCGGCGCAAGCTCGCGCCTACCGAGCGGTTGACCGTATCGACTGGCCCGACGGTTTCTGTCGCCGCGACATCGGCTGGCGTGCCATCGATCGAAACTAAGACAGGTCCGCAAATCTCATCGCCCCAACCTCGTTGCGGAGCGCCCTACGGAGCATCGTGCTAGAGTCAGGAATCTGCGAAACGCAGACGGGAGGAAGCCGTGCAGGTAGCCGCAAAATCTGAAACAACCGAGGCGCATTCGATCTCAGACGCGGTGCGCGCCATCGCCGAACGTCAACTAACCTCGCGCGCCCTTACCGACGTCTGCCTGGGCGCCATCGACGTGCACGAAGCCGAGATAAAGGCGTGGCAGTTTCTCGATCCTGAGGCCGCACGTGCGCAGGCTGATGCGCGCGATGCTGAAACGGCCGGGGGCGCGATGCACGGCGTGCCGATCGGCGTCAAAGACATTATCGACACCGCCGACATGCCGACCGAATATGGCTCGCCGATCCATCGTGGTCATCGCCCGTCCACTGATGCCACCTGCGTTACGCGTCTGCGGGCGGCCGGTGCGGTAATCCTTGGCAAGACCGTAACCACGGAGTTCGCCGCGTTTAAGCCGCCGGTAACGCGTAATCCGCACGATTCCGCGCGCACGCCCGGGGGCTCGTCCTCCGGATCGGCGGCGGCGGTGGCGTGCGGCATGGTGCCCGCCGCGCTTGGCAGCCAAACCGCGGGGTCGGTGATCCGGCCGGCGGCGTTCTGTGGCGTGGTCGGCTTGAAACCGAGCTATGGCGCCATCGATATTACTGGCGTTAAGCCGTTCGCGCCGGCGTTGGACACTCTTGGCACGTTTGCGCGCACGGTTGACGATGCCGCTTTCGTCGCGCGGGTGATCGGTGACGCCGATGGTCCCTTGGGCCAGCAGGAAGCCGGCGATCTGCCGCCGCCGCGGATCGGTCTGTGCCGATCGCGCGAATGGTCCCAGGCCGACGCCGCGACGCACGAAACCTTCAAAGCTACGTTGCGTCGGCTCGCCGAAGCGGGCGCTGCCACCGACAGCTTCGACATGCCGGCACGGTTCGCCGATCTGATCGAGGTGCAAAACACGATCTTGATCGGCCAGGTTTCCGCGTCCCTCAATTGGGAGTATCGGACCCACCCGGATCAGCTGAGCGACCGACTGCGGGCGGCGCTTGACGAAAGCGTCGCCTTTCCGCCCGGCCGGCTCGACGAAGCGCTGGGGCGGGCCGAGGCGTGCCGTGCCGATGCCGACGATCTTTTCGGCGAGTATGACCTGTTGCTCACGCCGTCCGCGCTCGGCGAAGCACCGACCGCGGAGACCACGGGCGATCCAATGTTCAACCGGATCTGGACCGTGCTTCACGGCCCCTGCATCACGCTGCCCGCCGCAACCGGGCCCAATGGTCTGCCGATCGGCATTCAATTGGTCGGGCGCATCGGCGATGACGCACGCCTGATCGCTTGGGCGCGCTGGGTGGAGTCGGTTCTCGGGGCATGACCCGGCGGGACTATGTGTTCGGCTTCGGCTCGTTGGTTGATCTCGAGGCGCTGGCGGACTATCTCGATCGCGAACCGATCGCAGACCACGAATTCGAGCGCTGCCGCCTGCACGACCATCGTCGCGCCTGGAACATCGCGCGCGACAATTCGGAAATCGTCCCCGGCCACGATCATTTGGTCTGCGCGGTTTCGGGCGAGCGCCTCGATGGCTATGTCGCGGTCGTGAATATCCGAACCGCGCCGGGCCATACGGTCAACGGCATTGCGTTTCGTGTCTCGGACGCGGAACTGGCGATTCTCGACCGCCGTGAACGCAATTACGATCGCATCGATGTCACCGGCCGGCTCGACGTCGCCGTCGACAGTCGGGTTTGGGCCTATCGCGGCAAGCCGGCGGCGGAGGCGCGCTACGCCAAGGGCGCGGCGACCGGCACCGCGTTTATCAATAGCGCCTACCACACCCTCATCCACCTGGCGTTCGAATCGCACGGCCCGGATTTTCTCGCCGACTATCTTGCCAGCACCGACTCGCCCGAAATTCCGCTCCGCCCACTCCGCCGCGTCCCTACGCCGCTCTAGGTGTTTGTCACCTGGGTCAGGCCCGGGGTGACGGAAGCGTCAGCGTTTGGCGGCGAAGAAGGACTTCAGCAGCGCCGCCGCGTCGGTCTCGGCGATGCCGCCATAGACCTCAGGCCGGTGATGGCAGGTCGGCTGCGCGAAAATGCGTGGACCGTGCTCGACACCGCCGCCTTTGGGGTCCGGCGCGCCGTAATAGAGCCGGCGAATACGGGCGAATGACAGGGCTTGGGCGCACATCGGGCACGGCTCCAAGGTGACGTATAAATCGCAGTCGGTGAGGCGGGGAGAGCCCAGTGCACCGGCGGCGGCGCGGATCACCAGCATTTCGGCGTGGGCGGTCGGGTCGGCGTCGGCCTCGGTGCGATTGCCGGCGCGGGCGATCACCGCGCCCTGTGCGTCCACCACCACCGCGCCCACGGGCACCTCGCCGCGAGCTGCCGCGGCTTCGGCCTCGGCGAGCGCCTCGCCCATCGGGTCGGGTTTTTGGCGGGGGGTCATCGCGGCAAAGTGCCGAGTGGGTGCGGGCGGGTCAAGCCGAGGCGTGTCTCCCGACATTGATGGCAACGCTTGCCGCCCCTATGTTCACCGCCATGACCAAAACCGAACACAAGCCCGTAGTGGGCGTCACTCTGGATAGCGAGCAGGCTGGCGGATATTCGAAATTTCCGTGGTATGCGGTGCGCCAGAATTACATGTCGTCGCTGATGGCGGCGGGCGCTTTGCCGGTTGCGTTGCCGCACGAGCCCGACTCGGTGACCGACTACCTCGACCGCATCGACGGTTTGGTGGTGACCGGCGGCGCGTTTGACGTCGATCCGTCGCTTTTCGGCGCCGACAACCGCCACGACACCGTGTCGACTAAGGACCGGCGCACCGACTTTGAACTTTCGGTGACCCGCAACGCGCTCGATCGCGACATGCCGGTGTTCGGCATTTGCGGTGGTCAGCAACTGCTCAACGTAGCGCTTGGCGGCACCTTGATCCAGCATATTCCCGACGCCATTGACGGTGCGTTGGCGCACGAGCAGCCGAACCCGCGCGACGAGCCGGGGCATCTGGTAAAAGTGGTGCCTGGCACACTGTTGCATCGCATCGCCGGTGTTGAGGAGGTCGCGGTCAACAGCGCCCACCATCAGGCCGTCGACCGAGTCGCGAACGGCACCGTGGTCGATGCGACCGCGCCTGATGGCGTTATCGAGGGCATTGAGGCGCCTGAGTTTAAATTCTGTCTCGGTGTCCAGTGGCACCCCGAATTCCTGATTTCCGATGCCGATCGCAAGCTGATCGCCGCCTTCGTCGTGGCGTGCCAGGAGTGAGCACGGCCAAAGTCACTGCCGACGGCGAACGGATCGCGCGGCGCATGGCCCGTGCTGGTTTGTGCTCGCGACGCGAGGCCGAGCGTTGGATCGCCGCCGGTCGGGTTTCGGTTAATGACAGCGTGTTGACCACGCCGGCGGTGACCGTTGGCCGTCACGACAAGGTCGTGGTTGATGGCAAACCGGTGCCTGACGCCGAGCCGCCGCGCCTGTGGCGCTATCACAAGCCGCGCGGCCTGTTCACCACCCACCACGACGAACGTGGCCGCGAGACGGTGTTCGACGCGCTTCCAGACGACCTGCCGCGCGTGATTTCCGCGGGCCGCCTCGATGTCAATTCCGAAGGCTTATTGTTACTTACCAACGACGGCGATCTGGCGCGGCATCTGGAACTGCCAGCCACCGGCCTGGTGCGCCGCTACCGCGTGCGCGCCCACGGTTCGGTCGATGAACGAGCGCTCGCCCGTCTCGCCAAGGGGGCGACCATTGACGGTGTTCGCTACGGTCCGGTCACGGTGCGTGTCGACCGCCGCAAACGGCAGGATGACGGCAAGGAGAAGAAGTCCGGCAGCACATCGGCCAATAGCTGGTTCACGGTCAACTTGCGCGAGGGCAAGAACCGCGAAGTGCGCCGCGTGTTCGAGCATGTTGGACTTGAAGTCAATCGGTTGATCCGCCTGTCTTACGGTCCGTTCCAGCTCGGCTCGCTAGAACCAAGGGCGGTCGAGGAAGTACCGCGCAAGGTGCTGCGCGATCAGCTCGGCAAAGACTGGGCCGAGCGCTTGCGCGGTCCGGCGCGCGGCGGCAAGCGTAAGCGGTGAGGATTGTCGGCGGCGCGTTGCGCGGCCGACGCTTGGTCGCGCCGGAAGGCAAAGCCGTGCGCCCCACCGCCGATCGCGCGCGCGAAGGCCTGTTCAACATTCTCGACCACGGCGCCGCCTTTGCCGGTTTTAGCCTCTCCGGAGCCACTGTGGTCGACGGTTTCGCCGGCACCGGCGCGCTCGGCCTCGAAGCGCTGTCGCGCGGCGCGGCGCACGCTGTCTTCCTCGAAACCGATGCGGACGCGCTCAAGAGCCTCCGACGCAATATTGCGACGCTTGACCAAGACGACCGCGCCGAAGTTCTAGTCCGCGATGCAACGCGCCCCGGGCGCGCCGCTACTCCGTGCGCGCTCGCCTTGTTGGACCCGCCTTACAAAGCTGACCTCGCGGCGCCCGCGCTGTCGGCGCTCGCCGAAAACGGCTGGTTCGTCGACAACGGAATCGCCGTCGTTGAGCACGCCGCTAAAGAGACGCTCGCACCGCCAGAGGGATTCGAGCTGCTTGACCAACGTCGATATGGCGCGGCGGTGTTCAGTTTTCTTCGCTGGCTAACGAATGAATAGCCCGGCGTTTTCGTCGAACGAACAAACGTTCTACGCCGGCAGTTTTGAGTTCGACATAGGCTAAATTGCCAAGCCAGTTTAACCGACCTAAGCCGATGCGGCTTCTAGGGCCTCTGCAAATGCAATGTTTCCCTTCGCCATTTCTCGACGGATTCGCAAGATTTCATGGGGACAGATTAACCCTGAAACGTGCAAGTCGGCATCAATTTCGAGTCTAACTAGTAGCTTCTTAATCTCGCTAATCACATGTTGGCGCACCACGGCCTTGGCCCACTTAAAGGTTAAACTGCGAAAGACCTGGGAAAATTCGGTCCAGTTTTTCGTGCTGAAATCTCGTCGATTCCAACCCCACCTTCGGGTGGACCTAAAGGTATATATCTCTGATTCACGGACATACTTTACAAACTCAAAGTGAGTGCCAACGCTGGATCTTTCTAAATCGTTCCGCCAAAACCTAGGGCCCAACGTATCAAATTTGCCAAGCTTTTTTAGCGTTGCGCGGTACCCTCTGGAGCCGCCCAATAGCTTGGGGAGCGAAATCAACCAGATGTCCCTGCTCGGGGCAAGCGTGAAGGTTTTCCCCCACAAGTCGCGGTCCTGCTTCGGAATTATCTGCAAAAGATATCCAAAAACTCCAAACAGCCGCTGAGGCGTAAAATCGTGCAGCAGGTAAGCTGACGCATCACCTTTGTCATGAACAATCTCGTATGCGGCTCGTCCGTGCCAAGCGAGGCGAAGTACGATCGCCTCTAGCGCGTCGGAAAATAGGTCTTCCAGACTGTGCCGATCACGCCGGGCGAGGCATTCTAGAAGCGTGACGACTCTTTTTTGCTCGTTGCTACCCCCGGAGATATTCACGCTATAGTTCGACCTACCACCACGGCCAGCGCCAATCGGGATAATGCCCAAATGCACATCCTGGATGAACATGTGGACCCCAAGGTTAAGGTCCCTGGCCGTTCGCAGGCTAGGAAAGTGCGCTGCGAACCGTGTGTTTTCGATCCTAGTTCGGCGACTTGCCTGGTACCTCATTGTCCCAATGCTTCCTCGCTTCCTTGTACCGTTGTTCCTCGCGTTCGAGTTCCGAACGAAGGTCATATCGACGAGACCCGAAATCCACGTCCAAACTGGCCGCTCGCTGAGCGAGATACTTTGCCAGGAAAATATCTATCCCGTCATATAAAGACCCGTAAGATCCCCGCGCAAACAACCGGACCAACGCACTTTCGTGTAAAACTATTGCGTCTGCCGCCCATGAAAGCTCGCGCCTGGAATCGTCCCTCGTTGGCAAGTTTTGTAGCCGGGTGAATGCCGTTTGTTCCCATTGAGTGCGCAAAATACTTCGGTGAGGCATTTCAAAACCGGACTCCGTAAGTGCAACGGCTCCTGCCAGAAATTCCACTATCGCGCCAGGTCGCTCGGTCTCTTGAGATTCCAAATATCCATCCCAGGCTGATGTCACCGGTCGACTGAGTTCTGGCTCTCCGTAGTATTCTGAATACAAAAATGCATAACCACTTAAATCCATTAAATCTAGCAAAGGTGCAGCAGATATTTTCCAGTCTAATTCATCTCGCCAGTCCGATAATTTTTCTTTCGGGCGGAGATTGTTGAATTGTAAAAGAGAGCCGACAAGGAATGGCTTAAAGAAGACATCAATGCGTTCCCGATTGTTGCTGTAAAATGCGCTAATAATCGCTTCGCCCACGGTGTGAAGAAATTGCCCGGCGAAATCAGGGTAATCCTTGGGGCGAGATTGCAAAGCCAATAAATTGGATTCCACCGACATTAATCTAATAACGTCGGTCCATCTCTTAATTTGAGTCTCATTAAGTGAAGAAAAATCTACTGTAGGCCAATTAAGGTCTGCTATTTTTCTCGAATCTCCCAGATTGTCCCAATAACCCTTAATTTGGTGAATGTAGTGGTCGAGTTTGTGTCTGTATTCGGCCTCTCGAGATAGTATTGAGGACGAAATCCAATGTAATTTATTGTTATTAGCTTTTTCTAACCAAGTAGAATAAAGCGTATTGACCTTCAAGAACAGGGCGTTTATCGAGATTTCTGCGTTCTCGGCATTGGTTTTGTTTATTAATTCACCGATATACCAATGCGGCGTTGTCTGGTGCCCTTCGATTTGTATTTCGAAATTCAACCTCGGATAAATCCATTCGAGTTGGGGCAACGTATGCGTCGGAAGTCCTTGCATGTAGAGTTCCGACTCGGATCGCCAGCGCAAGGCTTTTAGGTTATCTATGATTGCGTCCCTGTTGGTTTTTGACAATGATTCAACGTAAGATAGGAGGATAGATATTGGCATGGCAGTTAAGATATCCGCCAAATTCATTTCTTCCAGAGATTCGATTTCGCTGTCACTCGTGCGAGGGGAGAATACTAAATCATCACACTTTAACATAAGAGTTTCGACAGCTTCTAACGCAACAGTTACTTGGGATTCTGACGATAATATCTTCAAATAATAGGTAAAATATTCTATTAGTTCGGTAACTATATCGCGGCGACGAAGTTTAATATTTAGCGCAAGGCAGTTATATACCATGGGCAGAATTTCTTTTTCGAGCCATCTATCATCGCTCACTTCTTCCGGCGATAGTGGTGTTGCTGTCTGGTGATGAATCGAGGTTTCGGCATCACTTGATTTATACCAATCAGGATGGATGTATCGCCTTGCGTACCACCTGCTTTCGGTTGGTATTTTTCTCTTTTGGGGCTCGTACATGATCAAAAACGAGAGAAGATACTTACAAAGAGTCGCGTAAGGCCGTTGGCTGAGGTGAGGTTCTCGTGACGTTAGGTCCGCGAGTGTCGACAATGTATCGACTGCCGAGCGTGCCATTTTGTGGGCGTGGTTTTGAAATGATGGGTCCGACCAGCGGTGGTGGCCTGCGATCACCCGGCGATAATTGTGCCGCAATTGATCAAAGAGATGATATGAAAGTGTAGTGGGGTCGAAAAGGTAAAATACTCTGGCACCGAGCCCTACAAATCCAAAAACCGTAACTCCCGAAGCGAGTACTAACAAGAATATCGCGGGAAATACTGGCGCTAGTCCCGCCGTTCTAAGGGCGAGCATTATAACGCTCAGATACGTCACTACGGCCAAGAATCTCATATAGACGTTCCCAATTCGATCTTGGGCGAGAAGGTCGCGGACGTTATTTGGGACCCGGGAGTATATTGCACCTCCTACGGCGCTGATGGCCGTGTAATACAGGCCAATGAATACGCCGCCGATGCCGGCGATGGTCGCTAAAAGGGTTCCATAGTCGCCATTGTCACTGATGCTTATGCCCTGAGCAGAAAGAAAATTACTTAGATATGGTTCGGAAGCTTGCAAAATAGCTGCCATTACGATCGCCACGACTACCTCGCGCCAAGTCAATCTGGCCAATGAGAATAGGGATTTGGTCCCAACTCCGGCTTCATGAGTGCGATCTCGAAATCCAAAAATTTGGCGATGGAAAACAAAATTTGTTTTTCGGAGTACTGCACGCAGCATCCAAAACAAACGAAACTGGCTAATGGTCAGAAAAATTCTGTTGTAGAGGCGCAACGGCTTGAGCCCTTACACAAGTAATTTCGCAATTATAGGTTACCAGGCTCTCGGAATTTCCGCCCACGCCAATTGCCCTTGAAGGCTTGATGCGCCATCGGACGACTTCAATCTTTCCCGCATCACCGCCGACCGAACAGGCGTTCTATGTCGGCGAGCTTGAGTTCGACATAAGTTGGGCGGCCGTGGTTGCATTGGCCGGAATGCGGTGTGGTCTCCATTTCACGCAACAAGGCATTCATTTCTACGGCGGTCAAGCGGCGGCCGGCGCGGACGCTGCCGTGGCACGCCATGGTCGCGCACACGTCTTCGAGTCGTTCCTTCAAGCTCAGCGCTTGGTCGAGTGCGGCGATTTCGTCGGCGAGGTCGTGGACCAGAGCCTGAATGTTGATTTCCCCCAGTAGCGCCGGCGCCTCGCGCACCACCACGGCGCCTTCGCCAAACGCTTCTAAGACGAGACCAAGCTCGGCGAGTTCATCGGAGCGTGCGACCAGGGCCTCGGCGAGCGCCGGGTCGACCTCTACCACTTCCGGCAACAACAGGATTTGACGCGCAACGCCGGTTTCGGATAGCGCGCGGCGCATGCGTTCGAGCACCAGACGCTCATGCGCCGCGTGTTGATCGACAATGACGATGCCGTCATCGGTTTGCGCGACGATATAGGTTTCGTGCAGCTGGCCGCGCGCCGCGCCGAGCGGATAGGCGAGCTCCGGCACGTCGGCCGGATCGGCCTCAACGCGGCCCGCCGGCGCGTCATTCGTCGCCGCTTCGCTGATCGGCGCCTGATACACAGCCGCCGCTTCGGCGAGGTCGGCCGCCGGACTTGGCGGTGGGTGCCACACGCCGCCACCACGCGGCGCGGTGGCGAATAGGCGGCCGGTGGCGGGTTCGGGAATAGCCGCGGCGAGCGCGGCGTCGGCGACCGTGGTCGCGGCGCGGTGGCCGGCGGCGTCGAGCGCTTGGCGCAAGGCGCCGACGATTAGGCCGCGCACCCGCGCCGGATCGCGGAACCGCACCTCGGCTTTGGTCGGGTGCACGTTGACATCGACCTCGGCCGGGTCGAGGTCGAGGAACAGCGCCACCAGCGGGTGGCGGTCGCGCGCCAGCAAGTCCTGATAGGCGCCGCGCACCGCGCCAAACAGCAGACGGTCACGCACAGGACGGCGATTGACGAATAGATATTGCTGTCGCGCCTGGCCGCGGTTGAAGGTCGGCAATCCGGCAAAGCCGTCAAGCCGCAAGCCTTCGCGCTCGGCTGCCACGGGAACCGCATTGTCGATGAAGTCGCGTCCCATCACCGCGGCCAAACGCCGACGGCCGGCATCGAGCAGGTCGCCTTGGGCGGCATCGAGGGCGAGTCGTTTACGGCCGTCGGCGAGCACGCTGAGCGCAACTTCTGGATACGCCATGCCGATCTGGTTCAGCGCGTCGATCGCGGCCGAGGTTTCGGCCCGGTCGCTCTTGAGGAATTTGAGCCGCGCCGGGGTGGAGAAAAACAGATCGCGTACCTCGACCCGCGTGCCGACGGCCAAGGCGGCTGGCTTCGGGGCGCCGACCACGCCGCCTTCGACCGTGATCGCCCAAGCCTGCTCGGCGCCGCGCGCGCGGCTGGTGATCGTCAACCGGCTCACCGCGCCGATGGAGGGCAGCGCCTCGCCACGAAATCCGAGGCTGCGAATATCGGTCAGGTCGTCGTCGGGCAGCTTCGACGTGACGTGACGCTCGACCGCAAGGGTAAGCTCGTCGGCGGTCATGCCAACACCGTCGTCGACCACCTCGATCAGGGTCTTGCCGCCTGCGCCCAATGCGACTTCGATACGGGCGGCGCCAGCGTCGATGGCATTCTCGACCAGTTCCTTGACCGCGTTTGCCGGGCGCTCAATCACCTCGCCCGCGGCGATCCGGTTGACCAACCCATCAGGCAACCGGCGCAAAGTCATGCGGTCACCGTTTGTTGGCCAGCTAAATATTCGCGCGCCAGAATTTTCCCCTGCTCGACGGCGGGTTGGTCAAACGGATCGATGCCAAGAAGCTCGCCGGCGATCACGGTCTCGAGCATGAAGTGCATCATCAGCGCGCCAAGCCGCCGCTCGTCTAGGTCTTCGAGATGGATGACGCGCACTGGTCGGCCGTTGCTGGCCAGGGTCTCGATGGTGGCGCGCTGTTCAGCGTCACACAAATCGCCGATGGTCTTGCCCGATAGATAGCCGAGCGCCGGATCGTCGGCGACCAAATCCGGCTCGATGCGCCGGCCGCTGCCCAAGACATCGAGCGTGATGACGGTGAACAGCTTGTCGGCCGGACCGTCGAGATAGAGCTGGAGTTGGCTGTGCTGGTCGACCGCGCCGATGGCGCGTACCGGCGTGGTGCCCTTGCCGTCCTTACCCAGCGATTCCGCCCATAGCTGACGGAACCACATGGCGAATGGGCCGAGCCGGTCGCAATACGGCATCATCACCGTGGTCGCGATGCCGCACTCTTCGGCAAGCCCGATCGACAGCGCGGCGCCAAGCGCCGGCGGGCTATCGGCGGGATCGTCGGCGTCGAGCGCGATATCGAGCGCCTGGGTGGCGCCGGCGCGTATTGCCGCGGCGTCAACACCGGCGAACATCGCCGGTAATAGCCCGACCAGCGACAGCGCCGAATAGCGACCGCCGAGCGCGGGGTCGTGCTCGAACACCGGTAGCTTCCAACGGCCGGCTAGTCGGCGCAGCGGGTTGTCGCCCGGTTCCGTGATCAGCACGAAGCAGCCGCGCACGGCGTCCTCGCCCACCGCGCTCTTAACCGCGTCGAGCGCGATCAGGAACTGGGTCAGGGTCTCAGCAGTGCCGCCCGATTTCGAGATCACCACGAACAAACTGTTGGCGAAATCGAGCCCATCGATCAGCACGCCATAATCGTGCGGGTCGATATTGTCGGCGAAATGCAGCCACTTGCGGCTCGCCGGCGGCACCGGTTGCGTCTTGAGTGCGGCGAGGGCCTGGCCGCCAAGGCTCGACCCGCCGGTACCGAGCACTACCAGGTCCGAGAATTTTCGGCTCGCTTGATCGACCAGGGCCGCGATCACCGCGAGATCATCGCGGCGCGCGGGCAGGCTTAGAAACGGCACGCCGCCGGCGGCGCGCTGCTCGCGCAGACGATCAAGCGCCGGCTTGGTGCGGGCGAGCCGCGCAGCAAGCGCTTCGGCCGTCAGTCCGCGCGCGCCGATCGCATCGGCCATGCAGGATGAAATGTCGTGCTCGTAGACCACCGCCGCCACGCTACCAAACCGCGCGGCCGGCGAAAAGCGACCCGGCGTGCTCTACCGAAGGCGAGGCGTGCTCATCGCGCGGCGGTCGGTTCGATCGCGACCGGGTCGCCCACCACCACCACGGTGAACGAATCGGGATCGATCAGGTCGCCGGCGACGCGCTTGATATCCTCGACCGTCACGGCTTCGATGAGAGCGTTCCGGTGCTCCAGATAATTGATGCCCAAGTCGGCAATTTGCATACCGACGAGACGGGAGGCGATCTCGGAATTGCTGTCGAGGCTAAGCGGGAACGAGCCAGTGATGTAGGTCTTGGCGTCGCCGAGCTCCTGTTCCGTAACCCCCTCGTCACGCAAGCGCGCATATTCGGCACGGATCACCTCAAGCGATTCGGCGACGCGTTCGTTTTGGGTTGCGACGCCACCGAGAAACAATGCCGTGTGGTCGCGTGGCGCCAGATAGCTGTACACGCCATAGGCTAGGCCGCGTTTTTCGCGCACTTCCTCGGTCAGGCGCGAGGAAAACCCGCCGCCACCCAGAACATGGTTCATCACATAGGCGGTGTAGAAGTCGGGGTCGGTGCGTTTAACGCCGCGTTGACCCCACACCACGACACTCTGCGGCTGTGGCATGCGCTCGATCAGCACCGTACCCGACGCGCTCGGCGCGACCTCGGCGACTTCGAACGGCGGTCCGGATTCGGGCAGCCCGCCAAACGCTTGGTCGAGCAGTTTGCCGAGCTCTTCCGCGGTGACATCACCAGCAACGCCAATCACCAGCGCGTCGCGGGTGAGCCGGTCGTGCACAAAGCCGTGCAGATCATCGGTGGTGATCGCTCGAACGCCGTCGACGGTTCCCGATGCTGGCCGGCCATAGGGATGGTTGGGGAACACTGTGCTTTGCCAGAGTTTCTGGGCGACTGCATTTGGATTCTTGGTCTCGCGGTCGAGACCACTAAGGATTTGGCCGCGGACACGGTCAACCGCGTCGGCATCGAACACCGGTTCGGTCAGGGCCAGGGCGAGCAGTTCGAAGGCGCGGTCCCGACGCTCGGTCAGGGTCTCCATGGTGCCGCCGAATTCGTCCAGCCCGGCATCGAAGCCAAGCCGGATCGCGTTGTCGTCGATGGCTTTCTGGTATGCCAGCGCGTCAAGGTCGCCGGCGCCCTCGTTCAGTGTGCCGGAGGCGAGCTCGGCCAACCCTTCCTTGCCGACCGGGTCGAGCTTGGCGCCGCCGCGAAACGCAAACCGCATAGAGAGGAACGGCACCGCGTGTTCCTCGACCAGCCAAGCTTCGATGCCGCCGGGACTGACCACCCGCTGGACCTCAACCGCGGCGCGCGTGGCGCCGGATATCAAGACCGCGCTAAGCGCGATGGCGACAAAAAGCGGCGTTGACCGGCGAACCGATTGCGACCCCATCAGCCGGCCTCCCCTTTTTCCGGCAACAACAGGCCGGTGACAGATTGTTTCTCCAGCAAGACCAGACGGGCGGCCGCGACGATATCGTCGGCTGTCACGGCTTGGACCAGCTCGGGCCAACCTTCGACATCTTCCACGCTGGCGCCCGATGTCAATGCGACACCAAAGATACGGGCCAGCGTCGACAGGCTGTCGCGTGAATAGACCGCCAATGATTGAATGCCGAATTTGGCGCGCTCCAGCTCTTCCTCGGTGACGCCATCGGCGACCAGTTTCGCGAGTTCGGCATCGATCGCGGCCTCGACCGCCGCGGGTTCAACACCGGGCTGAGGACGAGCGTACACGACGAACCGCGTGTCGTCGTAGCTGCCGCCGGAATAGTAAGCGCCGGCGCCGGTTGCGAGTTGCTGGTCGACCACCAGCGATTGGTACAGTCGACTAGTGACGCCGCCGCCGAGGATGGTCGAAAGCACGTCGAGGGCGATCGCTTGATGATCCTCGTCGGTGCGATAGCTCGGCGCGAGATAGCTGCGCATCCATTCCGGGCTCGCCACCCGGGCGTCGTGCATAACCACGCGGCGGGCAGCGCGTTGCGGCGGTTCGGCCGGGCGCACACGCGTCGGCACATTGGCCGCCGGAATTGTGCCATAAGTGCGTTCGGCGAGCGGGCGCAGCGCTTCGACTGTAATGTCGCCGGCTACAATCAGGATGGCGTTGTTGGGGGCGTAGTAACGACGATAGAAGCTGAGAAAATCGTCGTAGGTGTAGCCGCGGATCTCATGCTCCCAGCCGATTACTGGCAGGCCGTAGGGGTGCGAAAGATATTGCGCTGCGCCCACCTGTTCGGAGAACTGAGCCTGGGCCCGATTGTCGGTGCGGCTGCGGCGTTCTTCGAGAACCACTTCGCGTTCGGTCAGAAAATCTTGCTCGCCGAACGCCAGATTGGCCATGCGATCGGCTTCCATTTCCATCACTAAGGGCAAGCGGTCGGCGGCGATATTCTGGAAATAGCCCGTGTAATCCTGGCTAGTAAACGCGTTGTCGCTACCGCCATTGCGCGCGACGATCTTGGAGAATTCGCCGGCGGCGATGGTTTGAGTGCCCTTGAACATCAGATGTTCGAGCATGTGGGCGATGCCCGATTTCCCGGGCGGCTCGTCGGCGGCGCCGACGCGATACCACACCGCGTGATGAACGACGGGCGCTCGATGATTGGCGATCACCACCACTTGCAGACCGTTATCGAGAGTAAATGTCTCGGCGCCGAAGGTTTTGCCGGGGGCCGCCGAGACAGGGGCGGTCAAAGCGGCCAAAAGAACGGCAAATAGCGCCAAACCGATGCGACCTGGCGTTAAAAGGCGGAGTAATGGCATGGGGAAATCCAATCAGAAGGCGAGAAAAGCATTCGAGCACCGACCGGATGATTTCACAGTCGGCCGTTCACTCAAAATTGGCCCCGCAACGCCAGCAAACAAGGGTGCGTGGCGTTCGGCGTTGGATCACGATGTCGTGCGCCCGAGCGCGGCTTAGAAGGGGTTCAGCCCCTCCAGCGGTGCCTTTTCCTTCTTCGCGATAACCGGCGTTGCGCCGCGGGTGACCGGCGCGCCCTCTTCGGCATTCTCCCGCAAACGCTCGGATTCCGCGACCGGATCAAGCGCGACCCCGGACGGGTCAGTCTTCTGCCAGAACATCAAGTTCTCGACGAAACCGGTATCGTCCGCCGCCAAAACCGCACTCTCGCGGTTGATCACCTGGCGAATGCCAGGGTCAGCCTCGGTGGCGCCGGCCATGTTGAGAAAAGCGTGTTCGCCAGGCGTGCGTTGGATGGTATCGGCGCTGCTGCGCGTCGCATCGGGTCCCAGTAGGATTTGCTCGGCCTGACGGCGGATATCGGTGTCTTGCGGCCGCGGCGCGCCAGGGGCCGGCGGCCTGAGATTGAAATCGGGCGGAAGCTCAAGCGGCGCTTGTTCGACGACCCGGTACTCGTCCGGCGCGTCCTTGCCGAGACCGAATGTCTTCTGCATCGACGTGCCGCAACCGCTCAGGCCAATGGCTAGGCCCAGGGTCGCCATGGCAACGACACCACGCCGCGTAAGAGCGCACATATGTAATGTGTTCATGATTCGTCCACTTTAGTCTCTCGAGGCTCGCTGAGCAACGAGGTCAGCAGTAAGCCCGCGACGCCGACCGAGATGGCCGCGTCCGCCAAGTTGAAGGCTGGCCAGTGCCAGCCCAGCACGTGAAAGTCTAAAAAATCAAACACCGCGTGGAAACGCAATCGGTCGATCACGTTGCCGATGGCGCCGCCAATCGTCAGGCCAAGCGCGATCGCCAGCAGCCGCGTCTCCGCGCGCGCGAGCCAGACCGCCAATATGGCCGACACGACGAGCGCGAATCCGCTTAAGATGAACGGTCCAATATTTGGCAAAAGACCGAAACTGACGCCCGGGTTAAATACATGCACCAAATTGAAAAATCCGGTCACCGTGACGGCGACCCCGGGTTCGGGAAGCAAGTCGAGCATCACCGATTTCAAAATCTGGTCGAGAACGACCACTAAGACGGCGAGGGTAAGACCAAGTCGCAACATGCTCTGAACCTCGCTGTCAGGCCGCGACCGCTGCGACCACGTCGGCGCACCGGTTACACAGGCCGTTGTGGCTCGCGACCTCGGGCAGCACGCGCCAGCAACGTTCGCATTTGTCACCTTCGGCAAGGCTTACGACCACGCCAATTTCGGGTTCCTCGGGCAAAGTAAAGGCGCCGTCGGGCGCACTGCCGACCGTTACCGTTATTGATGAGGTAATGGCAAGTTCGGCAAGATCAATGCCGTCGAGGTGCGCGGTGTCGTGGCCGGTCAGAAACACCTCGGGGTGTCCCTGCAAGCTGGCGCCGATGCGTTTCTCGCGCCGCTCGATCTCGAGCGCGCCGGTGACCACCCGACGGATCGCGCGCAGGCGGCGCCATTTCGTCGCCAGTGCGTCGTCGCGCCACGCCTCGGGCGGCTTGGGAAACTGACGAAGGTGCACGCTGTCATCGTCGGAAGGCCGGCGCGCAAGCCAAGCTTCCTCGGCAGTGAAAATAAGAATGGGCGCCAGCCAAGCGGTCAGGACATCAAACAGATGGTCGAGAATGGTGCGCGTGGCGCGGCGGCGGACATCGATCTGCGCGTCGCAATACAGCGAGTCCTTGCGGATGTCGAAATAGAACGCCGACAGTTCCGTGGCGCAGAAATTATGCAGCGCGCTATAGAACCGATGATATTCGTAATCGGCGAACGTCGCTTCCCGCAGTTCGTCGAGTTCGACCAAGCGGTGCAGCACCCAGCGTTCGAGTTCGGGCATCGCCGCCGGCTCGATGCGCTCGCTCGCCTCGAAGTCGGCGAGATTGCCCAGCATGTAACGCAGCGTGTTGCGCAACCGCCGATAGGAATCGACCAGACCCTTGACGATCTCGGGACCGATCCTGAGGTCGTCGGTGTAATCGGTCAACGCCACCCACAGGCGCAGGATGTCGGCGCCGTGATCCTTGATCACCTGTTGCGGCGCGATGACATTGCCTTCCGATTTCGACATTTTGCGGCCGGCGCCGTCGAGCACGAAGCCGTGGGTCAAGACCGCTTCGTAGGGTGCACGGCCACGTGTGCCGCAAGATTCCAAAAGCGAGGAATGGAACCAGCCGCGATGCTGATCCGACCCTTCGAGATAGAGTGAGGCCGGCCAAGCTTGAGTCGCGTCGTCTTCGAGGACGAAGGCGTGTGTCGAGCCTGAATCGAACCAGACGTCGAGAATGTCCTGCACCTGCTCGTAGTCATCCGGGTCGCGGCCGGGGCCGAGAAACTCGGCCGGATCCGCGGTAAACCAAACGTCGGCGCCATCCTTCTCGACCGCCGCCGCCACCCGTTCGATCACCGCTTCGTCGCGCAGCGGCTCGCCGGATTGTTTGTGAACGAACACCGCGATCGGCACGCCCCAGGCGCGTTGCCGCGAAACACACCAATCGGGTCGGCCCTCGATCATCGAGCGGATTCGCGCGTGACCGGACCGCGGGACCCAGCGCGTTTCGTCGATCGCGTTAAGCGCCACCTCGCGCAGGTCATTGGTTTCCATGCTAATGAACCATTGCGGCGTATTGCGAAAGATCACCGGTTTCTTCGACCGCCACGAATGCGGATAGGAATGAACATAGTTCTCCGTGGCGAGCAAGTTGCCGCGGTCGGCGAGTGCTTCGGCGACTTCCGGGTTCACCTTGTAAACATGCTTGCCGGCGAACAGCGGAACGTGGTCGTAGAAACGGCCGTCATCGGCGACGGTGAACGGCACCTCGATACCGTGCGCGCGGCCAAGCTCGAAGTCGTCGGCGCCGTGCCCGGGTGCGATATGGACAAAGCCGGAGCCTTGATCGGTGGAGACGAAATCACCGGCGTAAAGCGGTGCGTCGATGCGGTAATGCTCGCCCGCGAGAGGATGGCGCGCCACGGTGCCGGCAAGCGCCTCACCGGCGACGGTGGCCAGGCGGTCGACCTTGGTGATCGCCGCCTTGTCGCACACCGCCTGTTCGAGCGCCGCGGCGAACACCAGGCGATCGCCGGGCTTCGCGTGTGCGCCGTCGCCGACGTCTTTCACCTCGTAGACCGCATATTCAACCGCCGCGCCAAACGCGATCGCGCGATTGCCGGGAATCGTCCACGGCGTCGTCGTCCAAATCACGATATCGGCGCCGTCCAGCGCCGGATCAGACGCGGTGACCACCGGAAACCGGACAAAGATCGCGGGCGAGGTGATGTCGTGATACTCGACCTCGGCCTCCGCGAGCGCGGTTTTCTCGACCGGCGACCACATCACCGGCTTGGCGCCCTTGTAGAGACCGCCATTGGTTAGGAACTTGCCGAGCTCGCGGACGATCTGCGCTTCTGCCTTGTACGACATGGTCAAATAGCGCCGATCCCAGTCGGCCAACACGCCGAGCCGGATGAACTCCGCCATCTGGGTCTCGATCCACTTGTCGGCGTAGGCCCGGCATTCGCGGCGGAATTGGTCGACCGGCACTTCGTCTTTGTCGCGGCCCTTTTTTCGGTATTCCTGTTCGATCTGCCATTCGATCGGCAGGCCGTGGCAGTCCCAACCCGGAATGTAATAGGCATCCTTGCCGGCCATCTGCTCGGCCCGATTGACAACGTCCTTGAGAATCTTGTTGAGCGCGTGGCCGATATGGATCGGCCCGTTCGCGTATGGCGGGCCGTCGTGCAAGATGAACTTCTCGCGGCCCTTGGCGTCCGCGCGCAGCCGCGTCCAAAGGCCGATCGCGTCCCAGCGTGCCAGCAAGTCCGGCTCGCGCCGGGGCAGACCGGCTTTCATGGGAAAATCGGTGCGCGGCAGGAACAGCGTCGCTTTATAGTCGGTGGTCACTCTTGCCTCGCTGATGCCGGGTGTTTGATGCCGCGCGCTGACGGCTTATTGATTAAACGCGGTCCGCCCCATGTCACGCGGCGGTCGTGAGCCGGTGAGCATGAAGCGTGCGTTATAGCAGTCCTCGTCCATCTGTTTGACCAAATCCTCAACCGACTCAAAGCGTTCCTCGGGTCGGATCCAGTTGACAAATGCGACCCGAAGATAACGCCCATACAAGTCGCCGTCGAAATCAAACAAATGTATCTCGAGTTTAAGTTGGCTGCCGCCGAAGGTGGGGCGTACGCCGCAACTCGCCACGGCCGGATGCCACTCCGTGTGTTCGCCGTCCACCACTCCGGCCCATACCGCATATATCCCTAACGCTGGTTCGACGTGCTCGTCGAAATGCAGATTGGCGGTTGGGTAGCCAAGATCGCGGCCGCGCTTGTCGCCGTGCAAGACGCGCGCCTCGACTTCCCACATATGCCCAAGGATCGCCGCCGCCAATCGGGGCTCGCCGCGCTTGAGATAATCACGCACCCGGGTCGACGAATAAATTTCGCCGGCATTGCCGATTGCTTCCACCGTGGTGACGTCGAAACCGTGCCGCGTACCGCCAACATCCAACGTTTCGTGATTGCCTGATCGCGCCGCGCCGAAACGGAAATCATGACCGGTCACCACGTGGCGCGGCGCCAGGCCCGTGTCGCCCAGCACGGTGTCGATGAACTCTTCGGCCGAGCGTTTGCTGAACGCGCGTGTGAACGGCAGGCAGAAGAACCACTCGACGCCGCACTCCCGGAAGCGCCGCACCTTGGCCCGAAACGGGGTCAAACGATGCGCGGTAATGTCCGGGCGCAAGACCTTGAGCGGATGCGGCTCGAACGACATCACGCCAAGCGGCGCCTCAAGCTGCTGGGCGATATTCGCGGCGCGGCCGATGACCCCGCGATGACCCAAATGCACGCCGTCGAAATTGCCGAGCGCCACAACCGCGCCGCGGCCCTCCGGCGGCACCCGCGAAACATGCCGACATATACGCATGGCCGGCGCGTTTACCGGAAAAAAGCGGGGCTGGCAACCAAGCCTGCCGTGGTTGCCGGAAAGATGCCCGAGCCGTGGTGGGAGCGTGGCGTGGACCTATGTTTATTTCTGTGCAAGGGCCACCCGAGATGTCTCGGATCGATCATGGTCTCCATTCAATCAGCAAAGAGGTCCACCAATGGCCGAGAATCAAACGGTTCATGACCTTGATACGATCGATGGCGACGCCACGACCGAACAATTGTTCTCCGAACTCGATCAGGCGATCAAAGAAGCGAATAAGCAGGCCATCAGTGCAGCCGCCGGGCAGATCACCAAAACCGATATGCTCCGGGTGGCGATAGCGGTGTCGCGTTTCCGCGCCAACTATTTGGCTGCCGCCCTTAGGCTCGGCAAGCTTACCGGGACCGAAATGCCCTCTGCCGCCGAGTTTACCGAATTGCAGCGCGTGCGGACGGTATACGCCGAAGGTTTGGAAGGGTTTGGCGCCCTCCGCCATGCCTTGAAGCGGGGCTACATCAATCTGGTTGACGACGGTGCGCTGGTCCCGGCGGAGTAGGCCTCGATATCAAGGGTCTCCGTGAGACGGCACCAGCAGGGTTGCTTCTCCTTCAATGACCACCCGCCCGCCAACGCTGCACGTGGTTTCGAGGCGGGCGTGGTGCTTCTCGGGCACCAATTCTGTCACCGTGGCGCGCGCTACCACCGTGTCGCCGGCGCGCACCGGAGCGCGGAACCGGCAGTTTTGGCTGACATAGATCGCGCCCGGTCCCGGCAGCTTGGTGCCGAGTACGGCTGAGATCAGTGATGCCGGCAGCATGCCGTGGGCGATGACGCCCCGGAAGCGGGTGCGGGCGGCATATTCCTTGTTCAGGTGTAATGGGTTCGTGTCGCCCGAAATGCCGCAGAACAATACGATGTCGCTCTCGGTGATGGTGCGGCTATAGACGTCGGTCATGCCGACTTCCAGGTCTTCGAAAAAGTGGCCGGCGAGTTCCTTGTCGAGCGCGGCCTTGACCTCTTGATCCATCTCGTTGTCGCGTGGCATTTGGCTCGTCCCCCAAATTCTGCAATGCATCAATTAATATTGCGGTGCAATATATGTGGGCATGCCAAGTCCGGCAAGTTTGGCTGACGGGCGGCCTTACAAATGAAAACGGGGCGCCAGTGGGCGCCCCGGTCTCGAAGAACGGCCTTGAAAGCGGGATTACTCGGTCAGTTATCCCTGATCGTCGGCCAAATTTTGTCAGCTTTGACGATATAGCCAGGGATGTCTTTTTCCCACCTGGCTTGGATTTTCTTGTTCAGATTGAGGTAAAGCTGATCGTCGACGATGGCCCAAGCGTCCGGGTCGATGCTGGGTTTGACGCCTTGAGACACGCCATAGGCGCAATACCCACCATAGGCCGGCGCGTACTTTTCAGGATCGGCCGCGAAAAGGTCGCGATTTTCCGCGCTGACAAAACGCCACGTCGCGCCCTGCCATTCATATTCAAAGTCGGCCGATCCCTCCATAGGCGCGCCGGCGGTGTGATACGCCACCGGGTCGTAGCCTTCGATGGCATTGCCGAGCCAGGTCGTATTGATGTGGTCGTGGGCCAACGCGGCGCCAGCGACGGTCGCGGTTAGGAACAACGCCAAAATGGCGGTGACGACGGAACGGAGCATCACCCATCTCCTTGAGTCTGTGCTTAGTGCCGGTTAGTCGGATGCGCCGTTGCGGCGTACAGATTGCCGCCGGCCACCTTTCTCAGTGCGCCGAATTTAGGCGGCGGCAAATCCAGTCACAAGGGCGTGTCACACCCTTGTGTAAAGTGTCACCAATCTGTGTCGAATGAGCTCAAAGCGACTCGATGAAGGCAATCAATGCGGCACGATCGTCGGCGGACCAACCAACCACAATATCGCGCGCCGCAGCCGCCTCGCCGCCGTGCCACAACACCGCTTCCATCAAAGACCGCGCGCGGCCGTCATGGAGGAAGAAACTGTGACCATTGACCGTCCGGACCAGGCCGAGTCCCCACAGGGGCGCGGTCCGCCACTCGCGGCTGCTATCGGCACCGGTGGGAGCCTGGTCGGCCAAGCCGTCGCCCATATCGTGAAGCAACAGGTCGGTGTACGGATAAATGGTCCGGCCGCCCAATGCAGGCAAAGGAGGGTAGTCCCCGGTTGGCAGGCTAGGTCGATGGCAATTGACGCAGCCGGCCTCCGCGAACAGGGCTTCGCCGCGTCGCACCGCGGGGTCCTCCTGGTTACGTCGAGCGGGTACGCCTAGTCCGCGCAGATAGGTCACCAGCTTCCGAATCGCATCCTCATTCAATTCTACATCTTGAGTACATTCAGTGATGGTGGTCGCTTGGGTCGGTGTGCAGCCGCCCAATGGCCGCTCGCGTGACGCGAGGCCCAGGTCTTCGGCTGCCGCGTCGATGACCTGGTCGCGCAATGACGGGCGGGTCGCCTTCCAGCCGAAGCGTCCGATCACGCGACCGCCCGGCCGTTCGATCACCGCGAGCCGACCGGAAATACCATTTCCATCCCTGTCGTTCGGGTCCGCCGCCGCGTGCAATGCCGCGACGTCGACCGCCTCAAGCAGTCCGCCGCCGAAGACCGCGGGCGGCACCCGCGGCGAAAGCCAATCGGTGTCGCCCGCCGTAGAGCCATTGATCGCGTAGACCGGCGCGCGCAGGCTGTACGAGGTGCCGTCATCGAATTGGCCCGGCTGCTCGCGATAGCTGACCCGGATGCGACCTTCGCGCTCGATGCCGGGCAGGGCCTGGTCCTGCAACTGCGCGCCAAGCCGCGAGTGGAGCTCCGGCGCACCGGCGGTCGGCGTGCCCAAATGCAGGGTCATGCCGCGTGCGGGGCCGGTGCCGCCGGGGTCGGGAGGCTGGCCGCGCCCATTTCGAACATGGCAACCGGCGCACGAGTGCCGATTAAATAGCGGCCCCAGGCCGACCATGTCGGCGGTCGCGTCGGAGAATGCCTGCGGCCGCCAGACGATGCGAAAAAGCCGTCGCCCGGCCGCGAATGCTTCGCGATCCGCGGCGCTCAGTGCCGTGGCGGGCGTCGAGAATGCCTTTGAATTATCGGTTACTGTCGTGTTGGCCGGACCGCTAGACATGGTATCCAGCGACGTGTCGCCAGTGCTCGTACAAGCGGAGAAAACAGCCAAAAAAGCGGCTATCAGTGCAAACACCGCCAGTGGAGGGGAGGCCTTCGTCATGTGGCTAGTCTACCAAATCGCGGTTCCGGGGCTGGGGCACATGAGCACAAAACGCATGGCAGGCTTGGTCGGGCGTGGTTTGACCGTTTTCGCGGGCTGGCTTAGGTTGCCGCGCCTTATCCTGACGGATTCAAAGCATGAGCTCGACTGAAACCACGCGCGTGGCGCCTGCAACGACGGCAAGTCCGGCGAGCCGGCTTGAAAGTCTGCTGGCCGAAGGCGTGTTCGTGCTGACCGCCGAGACCACGCCGCCGGTTTCGGCCTCGCCCGAGGACGTTCGCACCAGGGTCGCGCCGCTTGCCGGGGTTGCCGATGCGGTCAACGTGACCGACGGCGCTGGCGCAAAGACGCACCTGTCGAGCTTGGTGGCGGCCAGCTTGATGGTGCGTGACGGCATTGAGCCGGTGCTGCAATTCACCATGCGCGACCGCAATCGACTGGCGTTGCAGGCCGATCTGCTGGGCGCCGCGGCCCTCGACATCGCCAATATCCTGTGCCTGAGCGGCGACTCCGTCGAAGCGGGTGATCAGCCGGACGCCAAGCCGGTCCATGATATCGACAGCCGCGGCCTGCTTTCGACCGCGCGTGCCATGCGCGACGAGGCGTGTTTGCCGTCGGGGCGCAAGATCTCGGTACCGCCTTATCTGTTTCTCGGCGCCGCGGATTCGCCGTCCGACCCCGGCCCCGATTGGAGCGCCGCACCGTTGCACGCCAAGATCGACGCCGGCGCCCAGTTCTTTCAGACCCAATATTGCTTCGAGCCCGATATGGTGCGGCGATATATGGCGCGACTTGGCGATGAAGGGATTCTCGACAAGGCGGCTTTTATCATCGGCATCGGACCGATCCGCTCGGCCAAATCGGCGCGCTGGATGAATGACAATCTGTGGGGCGTTTACATTCCCGACTCAGTGATTGCGCGTCTCGAGGCAGCCTCCGACCAGGCCGAGGAAGGCGTTTTGGTGTGCGCCGAGCTGATCGACGCATTGCAGGAAATTCCCGGTGTTTCCGGCGCTCATGTCATGGGCCCGAACTCGGAAGGCGCCTCGGCGGAAGCAATCAAACGCTCAGGCGTGCTCGATCGTCGATCCCAGGCGAAAGCCGTCGGTTAGCTTTTTGGGTCAAGTCGGCTCCGGAAAGATCAGCTGGGAATCCGCTCGATGACAAAGCTTTCATCGACGAACCACAGCCCGCCATATTTCTGCAGCACATCCCACGTGGCTTGTAGGTAGTCGTCCGATCGCAACGCTTCGGTCAGCCGGATGTCCTCGATTTGTGCCACGTAGACCGCCGCGTTCCACGCCGCCAACAATGTCGACGTGCCGATATTGCTCCCGACCTCGCCCGGAAGGTGCTGCAAGTTGAAGCGAAATTCGGATCGATGGTCCGGATAAACGTGGAATCGAAAATCGCTCGTCTCGTCCCCCATATGCGCTTTCAACGCATCGACCAGATCGCGGCGGGTGGTCTGGAACGGATCTTCGTCCGGCCAGATAGAGCGAATGATCTCAAGACCTGGGTCGCGGCCGGTCGATTGGATGGTGATCATGCGCCCGCCGGGTGCCAGCGCTTTCACCAGCGGCGCTAACACGCGTTGCGCCTTGCCCTTCGCGTCCATCCGCGCCTGAAACGGTTGCGACGCGACGACCAGGTCATAGGCGAGGTCGCCCTGATCGGGTTGCGGGATGACCGAGTCCAGCATGAATCGGCGATCCTCGCGATAGAGCACCAGAACCGAGGGGACGACGTAAAGCGGATTGCCGCTAGCTTCGCTGGTGCGGGTCCGCCAGCCATCGGCAACCAGTGGCTGGAGCGCGCGTATTTGCTCGTCGAATTCGTGACTCGATTGACCTTTGAGTGGAACTTCCTGCCAATTGAGCGCGCTGGCACGCACGCCCCCCGGCGACAAGCTCGGAGCCTCCGTGTAACGCATGTTGGTGATTACCAGCACCGTTTCCGGGTGCTCGTGGAACCGATCAGGCATTTTCTCGAGGCCAAGACGGACATCTTCCAGGCTGATTTCCTTGGCCACCGCGAGCATCGGTACGGTCGGCAGGCGCGCGTGCACCTGGCGCATTACCCGGGTCAGCACCGTGGCATCGCCCATTCCGGCATCGAAGATCCGGATTGCCGGCGGTTTGGGCGAAATGTTGTCGAGCTCCATGCCGACCCGGTCGGCAACCACCCACTTTTCGCTGCAAGTGGTCACGAACAGCAGATATTTTTCCCGGTTATCGTAGAAGCGGAACGGTTTGTCGTCGCTCGACACGTCGGGTCGGCCTGGTGTCTGAAATACCGGCAGCCGACTTGGACTCGCAGCTTGGTCCACGGTGTTTCCTTCCCTCGCGTTTCACTGCCGGCGGTGCCCGCGTGAATATCCAATTTGTCTCGAACGATAACAGGCCGCACCGCGCCAAACCACGATGATTCGGAGCGCGCGGTGCTCAGCACCGCCTCCGCGGCGGGGCCGGGGGACGAATTTTTTCTGGCAAAATTAATCCATGTTAAGGGCGGCCGCGCGGCCCGGGCCTAGGTTTCGCGCGTTGAGTCTCCACTCCACTCGAACCTCGCATCCACTTTAGCCCCGCTTCGCGCGGGGCTTTCTTTTGCGTCGGCGACATCCCGGCGCTAATCTGCCGAACGGTTGCGGGCCGAACCCGCGCGCTGCCGGCAGGACCTCTGCTCGGCGGCGACGTGGATTCGGAATAGGGCCGAAACGGCCTTTGGAGAGGAGACAGCCTTGATGAAAAATCCGCTTGAATCCCTGCACATGACGATAGTCATGGGCCTGGTGATTACGGTCATCATGGTTCTCCTGGTCTCGGCGATCGGCGGCTAACGGCCGGTCATCGCGATAGGAGGGGAACTATGGAACTTGGACACGAATATTGGACATTTTTCTTCCGCTGGCTGCATGTGCTCAGCGGCGTCATGTGGATCGGTATCCTGTGGTATTTCAACTTCGTGCAAATACCCAACATGCCGAAAATCCCGGATGATCAGAAACCGGCAATCGGCAAGGTAATCGCGCCGGCGGCGTTGTTCTGGTTCCGCTGGGCCGCTCTGGCGACCGTGGTGACCGGACTGATTTTGGCCTGGATGAATGGCTATATCGGCCAGGCGCTGGCGATCGGGCTGACCGACAGTGTCGGCAAGCACGCGGCGATCGGTTTGGGCATGTGGATGGGCCTGATCATGGCGTTCAACGTCTGGTTCATCATTTGGCCGAACCAGAAGATCGCGCTTGGCATCATCGATGCGCCGGCCGAGGCAAAGCCGGCGGCGGCGCGCAAGGCGATGTTGTTCTCGCGCACCAACACAATGCTGTCGATCCCGATGCTCTACGCCATGGTTTCGGCGCAGAACCTCTACTAGACAGTCGTCCTGAACGACGAAGGGCCCGGTCGCATTCGCGGCCGGGCCTTTTGTTTGGTCGAAAAGGGCTCTAGCCGCCTGCTTTGCGAGCCGCGAACGCCTCCGCCAGCGGGCATAGGATCTCGTACATCATGGTCGCGCCGACGAGGGCGGTGTTGCCGGACGGATCGAACGGCGGCGCCACCTCCACCACGTCGCCACCGATCAGGTCGAGGCCGCGCAAACCTCTAATCAAAGCCTGCGCCTCGACCGTGGTCAGGCCGCCGACTTCAGGCGTGCCGGTACCCGGCGCATAGACCGGATCGAGCCCGTCGACATCAAAACTGACATAGGTCGGACCATCGCCCGCCACCCGGCGTGCTTCCGCGATCACCGCCTCGACGCCGAGACTGGTGAATTCTTCCATGAAGATCACGCGCATGCCTGAATTGAGCGAGAAATCCCAGCCGTCGGGCGCAATTTGGGCGCCACGAATGCCGATCTGCACCGCTCGCTTGGGATCGAGATAACCGTCTTCGACCGCGCGGCGGAACGGCGAGCCGTGGCCGAATTTTGAACCGAGGAATTCGTCCCAGGTATCGGTATGGGCGTCGATATGAACCATGCCGACCGGTTGCTCGGCGGCGATGGCGCGAAAGATCGCATAGGTGATGCTGTGGTCGCCGCCGGCGCTCAACGGCACCGCGCCGGCCGCGTGGACTCGGCGATAGAATTCGGTGATCTCGGCAAAGGTCGCGTCTTGGTCATGAACCTTGCTGAACGACACGTCGCCAAGATCGGCGACCTTGCACAGCTCGAATGGATTGACCCGGGTGACGTGATGAATGGTGCGCATCATGGTCGAACTGTTGCGCATTTCGCGCGGTCCATGGCGCGCGCCGGGACGATTGGTCACGCCGCCGTCGTAGGGCACGCCGATCATCGCGATATCGACTTCGTACGGATCGCTCACCAATGGCGCCCGCATAAAGCTCGGCAACCCCATATAGCGTGGTGACCACATGGCCGCGGTGTCGGTGGCCGACGTTCGCTCACTCATGATTGCCTCGCGCGTGACACCGATTCGACGGCGTCATCATATCACTTGCCGGGCGGTCAAGGTGCGCGTTCGCAACTCACCTCGGTGGTGACTTCAGCGGTGCCGTCAACGCAACGATAGCGGGTTTCGCAGCGCACCGCCAAGCGCGTGACCTGGCCGGTCTCGATCGTCGTGCCGTCATGCGCGCAGTCGCTCGCGGCTTCCTCGACCAACAGACCCCAAGTTTCCTCGCGCACGATAATGCCCTCGCTAAGCTTGGCGTTGCGCCGCGCGCGCATGGACTGCGACCAAATCTGATCGCACCCCGGAGGCGCGAGGGTTTGGCCAAACGCCAAAATGGAGTCTTCGAAGAGAGGTTCGTCGCCCTCAATAGCCTCACATGTCGGCTCGGCGAGCGCTGGCGCCGCGAAGCCGATCAAAATGACGCAGACGGTGGCGAAAAATCGCATTGTGAATTGCATGATCCCTATCGTCTTATTCAAGTGTGGAATGTGGCAAACCTATAGCAGGCATCTGAAATGAAACAGCTTTCAATTGCTAGGGGATCGTCTCGATCCTGATTTCGCCGTGCAACGTCCGGTGCACGGGGCAACGATCGGCGATCCGGAGCAAGGCGGCGCGGTCACGGTCGTCAAGGTCCCCTTCAAGCGTGATCTGTCGCTCGATGCGGTCGATCTTACTCTCCTTGGTTTCGCAATCGGCGCAGTCTTCGGCGTGGATCTTTTCGTGGCGCAGGCGCACCGTGGCGCGGTTGAGCGCGATCTTCTTGCGCTCGGCATAAAGCCGCATGGTCATGCTGGTGCACGCGCCGAGCGCGGCCAGCAGCAGGTCGTAGGGAGTAGGACCGCTGTCGAAGCCGCCGACCGCTTCCGGTTCATCGGCGCGCAGCCGATGTTGGCCCGCCGCGATAATTTGCGGAAACCGGCCTTCGCCGGTCTCGGCGACCGTCACTTCACCGTCAGTGGTGTTGGGAAGCGTGAATTCGGTCGCTGTTTCGACATAGCGCTCAGCCCAAGCGGCGAGCACCGCACCGACGTAAGCCGCGTCCGCCCGGTCGCTCAGCAGATGGTCGGCGGTATTAAGCGATACGAAACTCTTCGGGTGCTTCGCCGCCGCGAATATCGCACCGGCATTGTCGATGCCGACGGTCTCGTCGCGCGGTGCGTGGAAAACCAGGAGAGCCTTTTTCAACGCGCCCACCATATCGGCCAGCCGGTGACCGGCTATGTCCTCCAAGAAGTGTTTCTGTATTCGAAAAGTCCGCCCAGCGATCGTTACCTCGGCTTCCCCTGCCGCTTCGATCTCGGCGCGGGAGTCCGCCACCAGATGCGCGACATGACCGGGATCGGCCGGTGCGCCTATGGTGGCGATCGCCTGGGCTTCGGGAACCTTGGGTGCCGCGGCCAACACCGCCGCGCCGCCCAAGCTATGGCCGACCAATACTCGCGGTGCTTCGAACTCGGTGCGCATGAAATCCGCTGCCGCGACCAGGTCCTCAATGTTCGACGAGAAGTTGGTGTTGGCAAACTCGCCTTCGCTGTGCCCGAGCCCGGTGAAGTCGAAACGCAGAGTCGCGATGCCGCAGTCGGCTAGCGCCTGGGCGATGCGCGAGGCGGCGAAGATGTCCTTGGAACAGGTGAAGCAGTGCGCGAACAGGGCGTAGGCGCGCGGCCGCGTGGTTGGGCGGTCGAGCCGCGCTGCAAGTTTGAGCCCATGGGCTCCCTTGAAGTCGATGCGCTGGGTCCGGATCGGCATGGTCCCTTATTCCTTTTAGCCGGAAAGATTGCCGCGTTGTTGTCGCCGGCTCGGGCGGTGACGGCAAGGCCTATCCCAAGCCTGGGCATCAGGCATCACACGTGGTCACAAAAGGCGGCGCACCTGGCTGCGGCACTTGCGGGATATGGCCGGTCCCACGCACACTCGGCAACCTGTCAAAATCCGCGAGATCGCCATGTTCCGTTGCACTGCCCGCCGGCTAACCGCCGCGCTTGTTTTGACCGTCGCTATGCCGGCCTTTGCCGCTGACTGGCCGGAGTCGCTGACCCGCGAGTTCCCGAAGGCTGATTTCTCAATCAATGCGGTCGACTGGTCGGAGGTCCGGTCGGGCGGTGTATCACGCGACCGCATTCCGGCTATCGACAGGCCACGCGCGGTGTCGCTTGCCGAGGCTGCTGAAACCTTGATGCCGACTGAGCCGGTCGTCGGTCTGGTGATCAACGGCCAGGCGCGCGCCTATCCGCTCCGCGTGTTGATTTGGCACGAGATCGCCAACGATGAACTTGGCGGCGTGCCAGTGGCCGTGACCTATTGCCCCTTGTGCAACACCGCTGTCGTATTCGATCGACGGCTCGACAACCGGGTGCTCGATTTCGGCACCACCGGCCGCCTGCGCAATTCAGATTTGATCATGTACGATCGCCAGACCGAAACTTGGTGGCAGCAATTTCTCGGCCAGGCGATCATTGGCACGCTCACCGGCGCCGAACTCGCGATGATCCCGGCGCGGCTCGAATCGTTCGAGAATTTTGCCGCCCGCGCGCCCGAGGGCACTGTGCTGGTCGGCGACGCCGCGCGACCTTATGGTCGCAATCCCTATGTTGCCTACGACACATCGCCGCGGCCTTTCCTTTATTCCGGACCGATGCCTGACCAAATCGCGCCGCTTGCGCGGGTGGTTCGGGTCGGGGAACAAGCCTGGAGCTTGCGCTTTCTGCGCAACAAGGGCGAGGTTCTCGCAGGCGACTTGCGGCTTAGCTGGACGCCCGGGCAGAACTCCGCGCTTGACGCCGCGACTATTTCCGAGGGCATGGATGTGGGCAATGTCGTCGTGCAACGCCAGGACACCGACGGCATATGGCGTGACGTGCCCTACAGCGTCGACTTCGCCTTCGCCTTCGCCGCGTTCTATCCAAACGCGCCGATTCACATGGAATAGAGATGTCTATCGATGGGTGGCTTCCGCCAAACAGCTGTCGACGGCTTCGATCAACTCGCAATTTGAGATCGGTTTCGCAAGCACGCGATTTGCGCCGAGCAACCGCGCCGCGGCAAGCGGCGAGTTCTGATGTAGCTCGCCGCCACCGGAAATAGCGATGATCTTTACCGACGGGCGAGTTTCGCGGAAATGCCGGATGGTCTCGATGCCTTCTTTTTCGGGCATGATGATATCGGTAATGACGAGCGCGGCCTTGTAATCGGCGTCGGCGCATATTCCGGCATTGCCATTTTCCGCTTCGACGATTTCGTGACCATGGTGTTCGAGAACCATGCGGACGGTGGTCCGGACCAATAAATCGTCGTCAATCACCAGAATGCGCGCCATCGCGTCTCCCCCTCGATCCCTCACGCAAGAAACGGCGTTACTCGCTTGGCGAAAATCTTCGGCCAACAGTGCAGAACGCGCCGAAACACTCGGCTCAGCTTAGGTCTCTTCGTCATTCGGCCTCTGGGATTCAAATGGTCCCGGCCGATTTTCGGAATCTCGCGTTTGAGGGCTGGAGCTGTCTAAGATCGGGAGGAAAATGTCGAACTCGGACCCTGCGCCAAGTTTGCTGCGAACCTCGATCGATCCGGCGTGGCTCGAGACGATGTCATGCACGACCGACAGTCCGAGCCCAGTACCTCGAGCATCCTGTTTGGTGGTGAAAAACGGCTCGAAAATGCGCGCGCGCGTTTCCTCATCCATGCCACGGCCGGTATCGGAAATGGTTAACTTGAAACCGTGCCGGTTCGCACGCGCCGCGCGATTTTTCTTACCCTGCTCGTTGGGGCGTATCTTTGTGAGCGCGATCGTCAGCACGCCGCCTGAGTCACCCATGGCGTCTTGCGCGTTGCTGCCCAGATTGACGATCACTTGAAAGATCTGTGTCGCGTCGGCGAGGACGAAACCCTCCGAGTCGTCAAACGCCTCTACGATGTCAATCGTTGTGGGCAAGGCGGCCCGCAGGAAGGAAATCGCGTCCCGGACGATGGGCTGAAGTTCCACTGGCGCTCGGTTCGGCGGTTCGATACGGCTGAACGCCAAAATTTGTCCGACCAAATCGCGCGCGTGATAAGCCGCGGTGAGCACTTTCGACAGCGTGTCATGGGCGGACGACTCATTGGGTAGGGTTGAGACTGTTAGCTCGGTCAGCCCGATAATGGGGAACAGCGCATTGTTGAAGTCGTGCGCAACTCCCCGGGCCAAGGTGCCGAGCGCCTCAACCTTTTGTGCTTCGTGAAAACGCCCGAGAAATTGCTCACGTTCGCGTGCGGCCTGTTTCCGTTCGCTGACGTCTCTAATTACGCCGACATACTTGCGCTTGCCGCCCATGGTGAATTCGCCGACGGCGAGCTCCACCGGAAAAGTTGTCCCATCTTTTCGTCGACCGGAGGCCTCATTGCCCGCATCGGTATTCCGCGTTTCGCCGATTCGCAGATAGGGCTCCAAATAGTCGTCATGCGCCCCGGTAGATAAACTTGGCATGATCAATCCGACGTTCTGGCCGACCAAATCCTCGGCCGTGTAGCCGAACATGGTTTCCAAGGGCGGATTAACGGATTCAATTGTCCCCTCGTGGCCGGCGACAACCAGACCTTCGATAATGTTATTGACGATCTCAGCGAGCCGAGCCTCTTGTTCCCGGAATTCGGTGATGTCCCTTCCGGTGCCGCGGTACCCCTTAAATTCGCCGGCGGGTCCGAAGATAGGTTTGCCGTTCCATCGGCTGTGGCGCGGCAAACCAGAAAGTTCCGGCAGATGAATTTCCACACTCCGGAAGTCTCGGCGCGCATTTATGTCCCTGACGTATTCCCACCATCGTTCGTTAGTTTCAGGATCAATGTCGGCGATTTGCCACAGTGTTTTACCGAGCATCGTCTCGGCGAGTCCGTTGGCAGCGTCCGTGTCCCGTCCGCGGAGATAGGAGAACCGAAGCTGGGCATCGGTCTCAAAAAACCAATCGGAACCGGCGTCGGCGAAATCGCGCAGGCGTTCCCGGCTGTCATCAAGCGCGACCGCAACGCGCGACCGCTCACCCAACAAGATTGCGACGGCGAGCGGCGACACTATCGCGACGCCGAGAAATAGCTGAAGTAACAGCACGCCATCGGCGACCGTGCGGTCGGCGATCATCGGTGCTGACGGGTCGCTAAATATATGCGATCCGAGCGCGACCGCGGCAACAGTTGCTCCGGCGACGGCACACCAAAAGGTGCCCAACCGAAAAGCCGCCCATAGCAGAATTGGGATAATCAAATAGGCGAAAGTAAGCGCTTCGCGCGTGAAAACCGTGGCGCTGGCAACAATCGCGACAAGCAAAACCGACGCTACCTCGATGGCGAAGATGCGAGATTTTAGGGCAGCGAGTTGCTCTTGGCGCCAGGCCAAAAGGACAGGCGCAAAGATGACGATGCCCATCGCGTCAGCTAGCCACCACTCAGACCAGCTTGCCGAGAACGCACTTCCGTAAGACAGGACAAGGACAGTTGCGCCGCAAAGCGCGCCAACCGCTGGGCCGACAAGGGCGCCCCAAATTAGGAAGCAAGCGGCCGATCGGAGACCATTCAGCTTGAACGGTGCTCTGCAGAATCGTCGCACCAGAAAGGCCCCAAGCACGGCCTCCGCCATATTGCTCGCGGTAAAACCGAGCGCCGCCGCAGCGTCGGCATCGAACGTCAGATTGGCGGCAAAATTGGCGATTGTGCAGGCTGCGATATAGACCGGCCAGGTGCCGCTATCACTGCGTAGCAAGACCACGAGCAAAAACGCATTGGCAGGCCAGAAAGTCGCGATACCTCCGGCCTCGCGGGTCAACTCTATGCCGATGAAAGCGGAAACGAAATAGATACCCGCAAGGGCAAGAGCGTATACGAGAAGACGGATCGACAGAAATCTAGTCGATGCATCTCCGGCCCCGTTCGGGGCATTGATGTCGGGCAAAAATAAACTCCGGGATAATAAATAATATATCGGATTTTCGCGGGCCTTAATGTCGCCAGCGCTTTCTGTCGTCGGTCGAATAATGGTCGAAGCGGCCAACCCTAGACTTCCCTTAATTGCCGTACTATTGAAAAAAGAAACTGCCCGCAGGGACTAGCCACGCCACCATGGTTCGGGGGAATCAGGAGGAGCGGGCAGTGAGTTTGTGGTTATCGGTACCTCTCGATCGCTTCGGCCCGTTCGTGGCAGGCCATTGCAGTTGTTGCCGTGCGTGCTCCCAGGTCGACGTTACTTCTCGGACAGGAGAGCGCCACAGACGCGAAAACAAGACTTGGACAGGGCACTGCGGAAAGCTTTCAAGCGGTTGTCCACGGCTGACGACATTTTTTCGTCATCCAAACCGCTCGGATCCAACGCCCGCAATTCGGCGAGGATTCCCTGCATCACATTGCACGCATCGATACGGTCTTCGGTCACTGCGTACGGCTCGACCTGAGCGAGCACGCGTTCGAGCGTTTCTATCGCGTGCGCCCGTTCCGCCACGAGACGAGCTTTTTGATTTTGATATTGGCCGTATGCCGATTCTCGCCTTCGGTCAATTTGGGGAAATTGCACAATGTTCATTCGGGAATTCCTTTGTCGACCGCGGCGTTCCGCGCGAATCTGGAATCGATCCATCGGTCAATCGCCGACGGCTCGATGTCGCTCGGGAACACCTTGGCGCACCCTATCGCTGAACCGATCGGCTAAACGGCTCTCACCTCGGTGAGGAAGGTATCGACCTGCCCTCTCAGCGTTTCCATCTGCTTCGACAAATCTCCGGCGGCCTCGAGAACCTGCGACGCCGCCGTCCCCGAATCCGACGCGGCTTGCGACAGGCCCGAGACATTTGATGTGACCGACTTCGTGCCGTCCGAGGCTTCTTGAACATTGCGCGCGATTTCACTGGTCGCCGCGCTCTGTTCCTCTACGGCGGACGAGATCGAACTTGCGATCTCCATCATTTCCGAGATCGTGGCGTCGATGCGTTGAATCGCTTCGACCGATTCCTTGGTGACCGACTGAATCGAATTGATCTGCGCCGCGATCTCATCGGTCGCACGGGCCGACTGGCCGGCCAGGCTCTTGACCTCGGCGGCGACCACTGCGAAGCCCTTGCCGGCCTCTCCAGCGCGCGCCGCTTCGATGGTCGCGTTGAGGGCGAGCAAATTAGTTTGGCTGGCAATGTCGTTGATTAGGTCGACCACCTCGCCGATTTTTTGCGCACCCTCGGCGAGGCTTTTGACTGTCTCGTTGGTTCGTGCCGCTTCTTCGCCCGCCTTGTTGGCGATCGAGGTAGAGTGGGTAACCTGGCTGCTGATCTCGGAGATAGAGGCCGATAGTTCCTCGGCCGCCGAGGCTACCGTGCCGACATTGGCCGAGGCCTGTTCAGCGGCCGTGGCGACGTTGCCGGCCTGGTCGCTGGCGGACTCGGCGGACCCCGCCATGCTTTCGGCGGTGGCCTGCAGCTCGGTCGACGCCGTGGAAATGATGTCCACCACGCCTTTGACGTTGGTTTCGAAATTGTCGGCGATGCGGACTTGTTCGGTGATCACGCTCCAAGTGAGCATCGGGCCCAAATAGGCGCCTGCCTCGTCCACGATCGCTTCGACTTTGAGGTCGAGATGCTCGTCGCCGAGTGCGATCTTTGCACGGTGCGGCAGATTGTTCGGATCGGACAAGATCTGGCGTTGGTGCGACGGATTTTTGTGGAAGATATCGATGCACTGGCCTTGAAGGTCGGCGACGTTGCACGGCAGCAGATGGGCCAGGCCGCCGAGCGTGTCCTTGCTTGTTTGGTTCATGTAAGTGATCGAGAAATTGTGCGGATCACACATCATGACATTCACGGGCATGACTTCGATCATGCGGAGCAACCGTGCCGCCTCCTGATCGGCTTTGACCTTTGCTGTGACGATACTCCAAGTCAGCATCGGCCCCATATAGACGCCGCTCTGATCGTGTATCGCGGTAACCAACAGATCGAGAATCTCCGGGCCAACCTGAATTTGTGTTTCGTGAGGCAGGTTCCTGGGGTCTGACAGGATGCCGCGCTGATGCGCCGGATTCTTGTGAAAGATGTCGATGCATTGACCGAGCATATCGTCGGCTTTGACCGGCAAGTGCTCTTCGAGTCCTTTCAACGCCTCCACCGAGAACGCGTTCATGTAGTTGACCTCGAAGGTCTCGGGGTCGCACATCATCACGCCGATCGGCATGGCCTCGACCATTTGCGCGAGCTGTGCGGCCTTCTGATCTGCATGGACCTTTTCGGTGACCACGCTCCAGGTCAGCATCGGCCCCATATAGTCGCCGTTCTGGTCGTGTATCGCGGTGACCAATAGGTCGAGAACCTCCGGACCAACATTAATCTGTGTCTGGTGCGGCAGGTTCTTGGGATCGGACAGAATGTTGCGTTGATGGGCCGGGTTCTGATGAAAGACGTCGATGCATTGGCCGAGCATAGTGTCGGCTTTGACTGGCAGGTGCTCCTCGAGACCCGTCAGCGCCTCCACCGAAAATCTGTTCATGTAGTTGATTTCGAAGGTCTCATTGTCGCACATCATTACGCCGACCGGCATGCCCTCGACCATTTGCGCAAGCTGAGCGGCCCGTCCCTCGGACTTACGCCTCTCGATTATTTCAGCGGTGATGTCGGTGGCGTACTTGACTACCCGGTAGACGTTTCCGTCGGCATCGAGGATCGGGTTGTAGGATGCCTGGATCCAGATTTCGTCTCCGGCTTTGCCAATCCGCTTGAACTGGTCAGCCTGGAATTCGCCTCGGCCCAAGGATTCCCAGAACTGCTTGTATTCTGGGCTGGCGCCGTAGGACTCCTCGCAAAACATCCGGTGGTGCTTGCCCTGGATTTCGTCGAGGGCATAGCCCAAGGCGCCAAGGAAGTTTTCGTTGGCGGTAATAATCGTGCCGTCTGGCTCGAAGTAGATCACTGCTTGAGAACGGTTGATCGCTTCATATTCAGCCTGGAGGTCGGCCATCGTCATGCCCGATCTTTCGGCGGCGTTCTTGGTCGCATCGTCCTGATCTAGCGTGATCTTCGACTCGTTGTTCATGTCCCGATCCTTGACTCTATGTGTGCTTGCTGGGCGCGCGGCCCCATTGCCGGCCGCGCCGGTCGAACGACCCTGAAGCGAGAGCCATCCTTGCCCCCAAAGTGCGGTCCACACCTTTGGAGGCGCTGAACGATCAACCATGGCGGTGAGCCCGAATCACGCGTGTCGCGCCGAGTGGCAGTAGATTGATGGATGTTGTAAGTCATAAGGTTCCGCCCCACGATTTGGCAGCGTCAGTACCCACTGCGTCGCGTGCGAATCCATCGCCCAAAAGCAAACCATGCAAGGCCCCCGCACCCGAAAGCGTAGCTTGTCTAAAGCATTGTTATTGGAAATTGGTTTCGGAATTTATAAAAAGCTAACTACTACAATGAATAGCTATGCATCATATTTTTGTCTTAGAACTTAACATAGGTAAACTATGCAATGTTATCGGTTCCTATCATTATTGATAGGAACAGTTTTTGGCTGAATTTTGGAAAATCCGGGTCGTCGCGTGCGGCCGCGTGGAGGTCTTCGAACCGGTTTAGCGGTGCTTAGATGCCCAGCCTTATGGCTTTGGCGACCGCCTCGGTTCGATTGGCCGCACCCAGTTTTTTGCAAATTCCCTTGATATGGAATGCTGCGGTCGCTGCTTGTAACCCGAGTTCCCGTGCGATCTGCTTATTGGATTGCCCCTCGATCGCGAGTGTTAGCACCTCGGCTTCGCGTTTGGTGAGGTTCCCTAGTGGGTTGCCTGCCTCCCAATGCTTGCCTCCGGCCGGTCCGAACGAGGGGCGGGTGAATGATCCGTCAGTGACAAAACTCGCCGGGACATAGCGTTCGCCCGCCAAGACAAGCTCTAGTGCCTTGAGCATCGCGCGGCCGGTCAAATCTTTTGGAATAAATCCGGCCGCGCCGCGGTGGAGTGCCTCGGCAATGACCGGATGGTCAGCAACGCCGGATATCATCACGATGGGAATATCCTCGAATCGATCGCGAATCTCGGTGAGGCCGGTCAAGCCATGCATTCCCGGCATGCTGAAATCGAGAAGAACCAAATCGATTTGATCGGTGTCCGTCATTATGGCGACGGTCTCTGCAAGCGTTGAGGCCTGAAGCACATCGATGTTGGGATCAAGCCGGCTCAAATATTCGGCGAGCGCTTCCGTGACCAACCTGTGGTCGTCGGCGATTACGATGCGCATCTATTCATTCCAAGGCAGCCCCGCTGCCGCGGCCAAGCATGTGCAGTGCACATGTCCCCATGGGGCCTCACACCACGGCGTCCGACCTTCGCATCCCCTCGTTCCCGCTTTCGCGGCGGTCACCCCCGACCGGCCCCACCCGGTGCTCGCCCCGTACCATCCGCGGCACGGTATCGGACGCCCGTACGTATTGCCCCGAACGAACGTTGGCGGTCCGCGTACAAATGGTCCGCCGCGCACGCAAAAAGCGTCTCCGGGGCTTCGGCGATGTGCGCGGCCATACTCGATACCACGCCGGCCGTATGTGCGGTCTATGCCACAGTGGGCCCCCTATCGCAACGGTTGCTGGCAAATCAGCACAAGCTGGTAAACCCAATGGCGCCCATCGGGCCTGTGTGTGGTGGCCAACGGCGAGAGCCATTAAGCCGGCCCTAATCGACAGGTTGCTTAACATGATGGGTCGCTATCGATTTTCAGCGGGCCCGGGCCTGGCGCGCCTTTTTCAAGGTTGCCGACGGGGATTCGGTGTAGCGCCTGGCATAATCCTGGCTGAAGCGGCCGAGATGGTCGAAGCCGCATTCTTGGGCGACCCGAGTCACCGTTGCCCCCGGCGCGCCGTCCGCAAGACGTTCGTGCGCCAGGCCCAAACGGGTTGCGCGGACAAAGGCCATCGGCGAATAGCCGCGATGATTTTGGAATGCCCGATAGAGCGATCGCCCGCTGACCCCGGTCACTGTCACAAAATCCTCGATGGTTAGTGGCCGCGTCGCATGTGCCTCGATAAAAGCCTCGACCGCCTCGACCTGACGCAGAGCAGCACAAGGCGGCGGCGCCTCGAAGCATTTGGAGTAGTTGTGCGGCTGTCCCGTCAGCAGGGCGGTCATCGCCATGTCTTCAAGATTAGCCACCCATAAAGGCGTATCAAGTAACCTATCGTCGGTGTCTATTTCCGCGAGCAAATAGTGCAGCAACCGTTGATACCGCATAGAAAACACGGTTCCTGGATCCATACTCGCCTTGAAAATCAATGGCTTGGCAATTGGAACTCCAGCCAACGCGCGCAAGTGCTGTTCCAACGCGGCTTTCTGGATTTTAAGAATAAAGCCGCGTGACGCTTTGCCGTAGTGGATCAGCAATGGTCGAGTTGGCGAGGTGACCATGCCGCGATCCGGTGTGACCTCACAAACCTCGCCACCGTTGACATATTCGATCGATCCGACATCGGCGAGCTGGATCAGAAAGTAATTCTCAGTCTCGCCAAGATCGTAATGTATGTCGGCGTCGAACGACATAGCGCCGACCGTCGTGCGAGCCAGTCGCGCCTCGCAAAAATCGAAATTTAATGACGAAATTGGATCGAGGATGCGGACCTCATGGCCGCAGTAGGTGTGAGAAATTATATCGGCAGCCTCGTCCAATCTGGACGTCGAGGCTACCCGATAGCCGGCTAAGGGCCGGTTTTCCTGCACGTCGGCGGCCGTCGACACGGCTGTTATCTCCTCGCCGCCCCGCTTCTGGCGAATTCAGTCTCGTCCGCGCGCAATCAAACGCGTAGCCGAGACGTTTCTGCACGTCAGCGGTGCGAACCAATCCACCTAGTAAAAGCTTCGCCCGGGTCGCGGACGCGAGTCAAGCGACCACGGCACACCTATTGGGGTGGCAATTGGCGGAATTCGGATAGCTTTGGCGGTATCAGGATTGCGCTCGGCTCTGGCCAAGGCTTTGCTTTTCGCAAATGCGAGACCTTCTTACCGGCCCGAGTGGCAGGGCGAAGCGTGGTTTTCGCGGACCTAAATTGGGAAATTCGTTCAGTCGGAGGGAGAACTCTGAACATGGCTTATCTGACCATCAATGGGCGCAGTCAGTTCGTCGACACGCCGGACGACACGCCTTTACTGTGGGCGATCCGCGAGGAATTGCAGCTCACTGGGACCAAATATGGCTGCGGCGCTGGCCTGTGCGGCTCCTGCACGGTGCATGTCGACGGTGTCGCGGTGCGCTCGTGCCAGATCGGCGTCGGCGAGGTGGGAGGCAAGGCAATCACCACGATCGAGGGCTTGCACCACGCCGACCGTCATCCTGTGCAACAGGCCTGGCTCGAAAAACAAGTACCACAGTGTGGCTATTGCCAGTCGGGCCAGATCATGCAGGCGGCGGCGTTTATCGCCACCAATCCGTCCCCGTCGAATGACGAGATCGTCGCCGCGATGGACGGCAACCTGTGCCGTTGCGCGACCTACAACAATATCGTGGACGCGGTTCGCCGTGCCGCCGAGATTGCGGGACAGGAGACCTGACATGACAGCCATTGATAAAAAAGTCTTGGGCGACAGCGGACTTTCGCGCCGTGACTTCCTGATCCGTTCCGCGGTTACGACATCGGGCGCCGTGCTCGCGATCGGCCTCGGGCCGACGCTGACCGGACCGGGTGCCGCGCAAGCAGCCGGCACGCCGGCTTTCACGCCGTCGATCTGGTTCACCATGCTGCCGTCCGGGCAGACGATCATGCACATCGTCAAGGCTGAGATGGGCCAGCATATCGGCACCGCGCTCGCGCAAGTCATTGCCGAGGAGCTTGAGGTCGATTGGTCCAAGGTGACCCTCGACTACCCCGAAGCGAGTGTCGAGAATTTCGCTGTTTACGGTCTCGCCTACACGGTGAACAGCGGCAGCGTGACCACCGAGTTTGATCGCCTGCTGCGCGCTGGCGCGGCGGGGCGTATTGCGTTGATCGAGGCGGGTGCCGGACTGCTCGGCACAGCGGCTGAAAATTGTCGAGCCGAGAAGAGCCGGGTGATCGATGGCGCTTCGGGAAGCTCGCTGACCTTTGGCGAGATTCTGCAGAACGCGAAGATCGAACGCACGTTCACATATCCCGACGATTTTCATGCAATCCCGAAAAAAGATCGCGCGAATTACACAGTCATCGGCCAATCCAAGGCCGCGCTGGACCTGCCGGAGAAGGTTACGGGCCAGGCGATGTACGGCATCGATACGTTTTTGCCGAACATGGTCTACGCGTCGTTGGCGATCCCGCGTGCCCGCTACAAGTCCAAGGCGCTTTCGGTCGACGACAGCGAGGCGCGCAAGATCCCCGGCTTCATTCAAGCGGTTATCGTCGATGACTCGTTTGGCAAGTGCACCGGCTGGGTGCTCGCGATCGCGGACAAGTTTCCGGCCGCGGTTAAGGCCGCGGAGGCGCTCAATATCGAGTGGGATGCCGGACCTTACGGTGATTTCAGCGATCAGTCGTTGGCGGACGAATACCGCGCATTGCGGGACGATCCGGCCCAAGGGGCGCCGTGGGTGCTCCAGGGCGATGTCGATGGCGCTATTGCCAGCGCCGACGAGGTGGTCGAGGCGGAATACACCTCGGCGATGGTCTGCCACGCCACCATGGAACCGCTCAATGCGACGGCGCACGAGGTAGACGGCACCTGGCACATTTACACTGGAAACCAGAGCAACTCGTTCGCTCGCATGACCTTGACCGCTTTCCTGGCCCACACGCTGGATAAGGATGCGAGCGAGATCAACGTGGTGATCCATCAGGCGCTGCTCGGCGGCGGTTTTGGCGGCAAGCAGGACTTTGACGAGATCCTGGCCGCGGCCTATGCCACCAATGTGGTTGGTCGGCCGGTCAAGCTGATCCAAACCCGCGAGTCCAACTTCGCCACCAGTTTCCCACGCACGCCGACGCTGCACACGATGCGGGCGGCGCTCAAGGGTGGCGCGTTGGATGCCTTGGAGCACGACATTGTGTGCGGCTATATGGGCCCGCGGTTTTCGGTCGGCGAGGACTATGGCTCCGACTGGTTGCAGCTCGACGCGGACGATGGATCCGGGCGTGACATCGACCAGTGGTCGATCGGTGGCAGTGAGCACTGGTATTCGGTGCCGAAACACCGGGTGCGTGCGATCAATCACGACGCCACTACTTGGGCGGTGCAGGCCTCGGCGCTCAGAACCGTGTCCAACTCGTACAACTACTTCGTGGTGGAATCGTTCCTCGACGAGGTCGCACATCGCCTGGGCGTCGATCCGCTGGCGATGCGTCTCGACATGTTGTCGGGCGAGGGCAGCACGCGCGGGATTCCGAACAGCGGCTACGAACCGGGCACCGCCTCGGACTACTATCTCGACCGCTTGTGGATCTCGTTGCCGTGGGCGTCGGAGGACGCGTGGGTCCCATACGAGTCGGCCACCGTTGGCGGCGCGTCGCGGCTCGCCAACGTGCTTCGGGTCGCCGCCGGCAAGGCAGGGTATGGCAAGCGCATGCCGAAGAACCAGGGCATGGGCATCGCTGTTTCAGCGGCGGAGGAGCGCCAAAGCCCGACGTGGGTCGCCGGCGTTGCCGAGGTCGAGGTCGATCCGAGCTCCGGCGCGGTCGACATCCTGAAGCTAACCATCGCAATGGACATGGGTATCGCGATCAATCCCCGGAACTGCGAGCACCAGATCAAGGGTGCTGCATTATGGGGCGCGAGTCAGATTCTGTCCGAACGGCTGACGTTGAAGAACGGCGCGTTCGAGCAGGGCAATTTCGATACCTACGTTCCGATCCGTCTCAGCCAGGTGCCGGAGATCGACGTCGAGATTGTCGAGTCCGGTCACCATCCGAGCGGTGTCGGCGAACCGTCGTCGACCGTGGTCGGGCCCGCCGTGGCCAACGCGATCTTCAACGCGGTTGGTGCGCGGGTACGGCAGATGCCGATCACGCGTGACGCGGTGCTGCAGGCGTTGACCGAGACCTGACGCGGAAGACGCCACCAGCGTCCGTGGGTGAGGCGTAGGTCGCACGGCATCTTCCGTGCGGCCTACCTCCCGCCACGCGGACAGGGTGGCGCGGCAGCGTGGAGCAGACCATGCTCGACGATATTTGCACTCTCTCGGCGACCGAGCTGATCGGCCTATACAGGTCCGGCCAGGTGTCTCCGGTAGAAGTTACCGGCGCGGTGCTCGAACGCATCGAGCGGCTGGATGGCGCGGGCAATGGCAACGGGCGTGTCGCGCCGGACGGAACGCACAACGAGCGTATCAACGCTTTTCGCCTGGTCGATCACGATGGCGCGCTGGCCCAGGCGAGGGAGTCCGAAGCTCGCTGGTCGCGTGGTGAGCCAAAAGGCCAAGTCGATGGCGTGCCGACCACCATCAAGGACCTGATCGTTGCCCGGGGGTGGCCGACATTGCGCGGTTCACGCACCATCGATCCCGATCAGGTGTGGCCCGAAGACGGTCCGCCGGTCGCCCGCATGCGCGAGCACGGCGCGGTATTGCTCGGTAAGACCAATACGCCCGAATTCGGTTGGAAGGGCGTGACTGACAGCCCGCTCAGCGGCGTCACCGTCAATCCATGGAATTCGGCTCTGACGCCGGGCGGCTCGAGCGGTGGCGCGGCGGCCGCGGCGGCGCTCGGCATGGGCCCTTTGCACATCGCGACGGACGGCGGTGGCTCGATCCGGATCCCGGCGGCGTTTTGCGGCCTGTTCGGCCACAAGCCCACATTTGGGATCGTCCCGGTACACCCGCACTCGCCGGCCGGTACGTTGTGGCATCAAGGACCAATCGTTCGCACCGTTGCCGACGCGGCGCTGATGCTGAACGTGATCTCCGAGCCCGACCGACGCGATTGGCTGGCGGTGCCCCACGATATGGTCGATTACCGCGAAAATCTGGAACAGGGCATCGCCGGTCTGCGCATCGCCTACAGCCCGGACCTCGGCTATGTGAAGGTTGATCCGGACGTCGCCGAGCTCGTTGACGACGCGGTCAAATTGTTCGCCGACATGGGCGCCGAGGTCGAGCAGGTTGATCCCGGCTTTTCCGACCCGCTCGACGTCATGGTCACCCTTTGGTCGGTGGCGCTGGCGTTGGCGGTCGACCCTCTCACCGAGGAGCAGCGTGCTTTGGTCGATCCGCCAGTTCTTGAAATCGCTGCACGCGGCGCCGCGCATACGGCGGTGGAGTATCGCCAAGCTGAGCGTGCGCGCGAGATGCTTGGCCGCCAGATGAAGCAGTTTCACGAACGCTATGACTTACTGATGACCCCGCAAATGCCGCTCACCGCATTCGCGGCCGGCCATGAGGTGCCCCCGCACAGCGGTATGACCCGGTGGTGGGAATGGTCGCCGTTCACCTATCCCTTCAACCTCACCCAGCAGCCGGCGGCCAGCCTTCCGTGCGGCTTCACCGAAAACGGCCTGCCGGTCGCGGTTCAGGTGATTGGCGCCAAGTTCGCCGACGCCACCGTGTTGCGCGCTTGTCGCGCTTACGAAGCCGAAAATCCCTTCGTCATGCCCCCGTCGCCGGTTTAGGCGTCGTATTTGGCGATCTCGATCAGGTTTTCATCAGGGTCGCGGAAATAGACCGAGGTCATCGCACCTTGGGCGCCGGTCTGGGCGATCGGTCCGATCTCGATTGGGACCAGATACTCGTTCAGCGTCGCAATGACGTCGTCGATCGGCGTTTCGGTGATGAAGCACAGGTCGCCGGTGCCGGGCGCGGCGGCCCGCGCGTTCGGCGTGATTTCGGCGCCAGCCTGATGCAAGTTGATCTTCTGGGTGCCGAATTTGAGCGCCCGCCGACCTTCGCCGAACAGCACGACTTCCATACCAAGGATGCGCCGGTAGAAATCGCAGGTCCGCTCCATGTCGCGCACCGTCAGCACCAAGTGGTCAAGTCCGGTGATATTCATCCTCGATCGCCCTCTTGAGTCCGCTGCATAAAAGCCGAGATCGTCGCGCTGGCGCAACCGCGTTGCTCATGGGGTATGCTTTGCCGATGTTCGTCTTGGAAAATATCCGCCGCGGCTTCGAGGGCGTCGCATTGTTCGACGGTCTCGATCTTGTTGTCGAGGCCGGCAGCACCACGGTTCTGATCGGGCCGTCCGGTTGCGGCAAGTCGACTTTGCTCAGGATGCTGCTTGGCCTACTGGCACCGGAGACAGGTACGGTCCGCTTCGAAGGTGAGGCGCTCACACCCACTAATCTGATCAGCGCGCGTCGCCGCATGGGCTATGTCATCCAGGGCGGTGGCCTGTTTCCGCATTTGACCGCACGCGAGAACGTGACCCTGATGGCGCGGCACCTCGGCCGGACGACGGCGGATATTGACGCGCGGGTTTCGGAACTTGCGACCCTCACTCGATTTCCCACGGATGCGCTCGATCGCTATCCCCTGCAAATCTCCGGCGGTCAGCGCCAACGCATTGCTCTAATGCGCGCTTTGATGCTCGATCCCGACGTATTGCTGCTTGATGAACCGCTCGGCGCTCTCGATCCGATGGTACGCTATCAATTGCAAACCGAACTACGGGATGTTTTCCGCCAGCTTGGCAAGACCGTGGTGATGGTTACACACGATCTCGCCGAAGCCGGATTCTTTGCCGACCATATTGTATTGTTGCGCGACGGCCGCATCATCCAGACTGGTTCTGTCGACGATCTGATCGATCGTCCGTCCGACTCGTTTGTCGAGGCATTTGTCACCGCTCAACGAACGTTGCGCGACGGTCGCGAGGCTCGATCATGAAACGGCCGCGGGAGGGTATCTGCTTTCGCGTGGCGGTTTGCGCGATGGTCGCTTTTTTGATCCACAGCTCGCCCGCCGTCGCCGACGATCCCATAACCATCGGATCAAAAACCTTCACTGAATCAGTGGTGCTCGGCGAGATTCTAGCCGACGTCGTTGCGCAAGCGGATGCGAGAGCCGAGCATCGGGCTGGGCTCGGTGGTACCCGTGTGTTGTGGGACGCCTTGCTGGTCGGAGATATCGACATTTATCCGGAGTATACCGGCACCATCACGCACGAAATCCTGGCCGGCGAGAGGGGGCCGACTCTCGGCGACGAGGCGGCGATCCGCATGGCGCTCGCCGATCACGGCATCGGCATGACCGGCGCACTCGGATTCAACAACACCTATGCCATGGGTATGCGCGCCGACCGTGCGGCGGCACTTGGCGTCACGATCGTCTCCGACCTGCGTGACCATCCCGATCTGGCGTTCGGTTTTTCCAGCGAGTTCATGGACCGGGGCGACGGATGGGCGAGCCTTCGTGATCGCTACGCGTTGCCGCAAAGTGATGTCACCGGTCTTGATCACGGTCTCGCCTATCGCGGGCTAGATGCCGGTGACATCGATGTCATCGACTTGTACGCAACCGACGCCGAGATCGCGTATTACGATCTCGCCATACTAACCGACGACCTGGCGCATTTTCCGGTCTACAACGCGGTGATCCTCTACCGTCTCGACTTGGTTGATCGCGCGCCGGCAGTGGTTTCTGAAATCAGTCGACTCGAAGACCGCATCGACGAATCCCGCATGGCGAGCCTGAACGCGCGGGTGAAGATCGACGGCGACAGCGAGGCCGCTGTCGCCGCTGCATTCGTCGGTGAAGAACTTGGGATAGAGGCCAAGGTGCACGAGATTGGGTGGGCGGAGCGGCTATCGCGCACCACTCTCGACCACTTGGCGTTGGTCGCAATTTCGCTCGGCGCGGCGCTCATTGTTGCCCTGCCGCTCGGCATTCTCGCGGCGCGCAAGCCACGTCTCGGTCAAATTGTCCTGGCGGTCGCCGGCGTGCTCCAGACCATCCCGTCGCTTGCGATGTTCGTGTTCATGATTCCGTTGCTTGGCATCGGTGCGGCGCCTGCCGTCGCCGCGCTGTTCCTCTACAGCCTGCTGCCGATCATCCGAAACACCTACGCCGGGCTGACCGACATCCCCGCCGATGTACTCGAGTCCGCGGACGCCATAGGCCTCGAACGATTTGCCCGGCTGCGCCTGGTCGAGCTCCCGATGGCCGGGCGGGCGATCCTGGCCGGTGTCAAAACCTCGGCGGTGATCAATATCGGCACCGCCACGCTTGGCGCCCTGATTGGCGCTGGCGGCTACGGGCAGCCGATATTGACCGGCATCCGGCTCGACGATGTCGGCCTAATTCTGCAAGGCGCGGTGCCCGCGGCGGTCCTTGCGTTGTTGGTTCAGGGCGGTTTTGAGCTGGTTGAGCGTATGGTGGTGCCGAAAGGCTTGCGGCTCGTGCCTGTTGAATGACGACAGACACTGGACGATTGCGTGATTTTGAGGATGATAGGACCGGATTTGAAGTTGGAGAGATCGATCATGACCGCGATTAGTCGCCGCCGGGCGATCACCATTTTCGGCGCCGCCGCCGGCGTCGCCGCCTTGCCGATGCTTGGCGCGGGCCGGGCCGAGGCTGCCGAGTTGTACGAATGGCAGGGGGTGGCGCTGGGGGCGCCTGCGCGCATCACTCTGGCGCACTCCGACAAGGCCGAGGCGGAGCGCCTATTCGCTCTGTGCGCGGGCGAGATCGAACGGCTCGAGCGCGAATTCAGCCTGCATCGTGCCGACAGCGCCCTTGCACGTCTCAATCGCGACGGCTTGCTCGTGGCGCCGAGCCTGGACATGGTCCGGCTGCTGTCGGAGGCCAAGCGCTACGCGGCCATGACCGAAGGCGCCTTCGATGTCACCGTGCAGCCTTTGTGGCAACTCTATTCGGATCACTTCAGCGGTAATCCCGCCGATTTGGCCGGTCCGGCCGAAGACACCGTGGTGGCGGCGCGGGCGCTGGTCGACTATCGCGAGCTGGACGTCTCGTCAGAAAAAATCGCATTTGGCATGCCCGGTATGGCCGTAACCCTTAACGGCATCGCGCAAGGCTATGTCACCGATCAGGTCGCGGACCTTTTGCGCGGCCACGGCATCGTGAGCGTGTTGGTCGATCTCGGCGAGACCCGCGCGGTCGGCGAGCATCCGGACGGGCGGCCGTGGGCAATCGGCCTCGCCGATCCGTTCGACCCGGGCAATTATGGTGAGGTGGTGGAATTGGTCGACCGCGCCCTGGCGACCTCAGGCGGTTACGGCACCCGGTTTAGCGCCGATGGACGGCATCATCATTTGTTCCATCCGGCAACCGGCAAAAGCGCCAATCACAACGCCTCGGTCAGTGTGGTCGCCACGCAGGCGACCGCCGCGGACGCATTTTCAACGGCGCTGTTCGTTGCCCCAATCGAGGTGGCGGAGCGCGTGGTGACAGAGTTGCCCGACGTCGAAGTGTACGTCACCAATGCTGATGGCGCGGTACGGCACCTAAAAGCCTGACTCCAAGCCGCTAACCCGGGGCCGTTAGACCCTTTCGGAGAACCAGATCGCGAGGCGCGTGCCGGCTTTGACCGCGCGGCTTAGCGCGCCGTAGGCGGGCGCCTGCTCGGCACCGTGCGCGAGGCCGGTGTCGCGATGCGCGATCTCGTCGGCGCGAAACGTCGCCACGGTCTCCGCCAGTTCGATCTCGTCATCAGCGATATTTTCCTGCTGGCGCTGGTAATGCTCGTCGATCACCTCTTCGACCGCCACCGTGCACGCCATCGCCGCGCGTGGCCCGGCCAGCGCGCTCGCGGCACCGAGCGCAAAGCCGGCGACGTGCCAGAGCGGCGCCAGCGCGGTTGGCCGCACTTGGCGTTCCACCAGCATCCGATCGAAGGTTTCCAAATGCGCCTTTTCTTGATCCGCCATCTCGCGGATCACCGGTCCGACCGGCGTCCTGCCGAGCACGGCGAGCTGACCCTCATAAATCCGCGCCGCGCCATACTCTCCGGCGTGGTCGACCCGGATCATGCGCGCGACACGCGCAGCCTTGCTGGGGTCGCCGGGCATGCGCCCTCGGCGGGTTCGCCCGGTCGTGGGATCGCTCACTGCGTTTTCCACTGACGAAAAATGACCAATGAGATGGCACCCAGGCCGAACGCGGCCAAACCATTCCAGGCGGCCATCGAAATACCAAACATCGACCACGCCACTTCGTCGCAGCGCACCGCTGGCGCGTTGAGGATGGCGTCACGCATCGCCTCGATGCTGCTGGTATCGATGTTGCCACCGACACAGGCCTCCGTGCCCTCCCACCAACCTTGTTCCACGCCGGCATGAAACGCGGCGATGCCGGCGTCGACAAAAAAGGCCAGGGCGCACGCCGCGGCGAGCAATCGAACCGGGACTGAGAGACCGCCGCCACGGGCGAGCAGCGCGCCAACCACGCCAAGACCGATCACGACGCCATACGGAATCCTTTGATAAATGCAAAGCTTACAGGGCGCCAGCCCGCCGACATACTGGAAGAAGAACGCCGTTCCTAGCATGGCCGCGCTCACCAGGACCGCCGCGGCAAAATACTCGGTCGGCGTCGGTCCGGTGCGCGTCCACCGGTCGATTACGGAAATGCTCATTCTACCCGCCTTCTAACACACCCAAACGGCCACTCCCAAGCGACCAGCCGCTTTATCGCGGGTCTCGCGCCGGTGACAAATAACACAGATCAGCGGTGACCGATCGCACCGGCGGTTTGACTGGGGTTTGCGAGTATCCGGTCGTGCTCGGGGTTGGCCCGGGCAAGCAACAACCGGAGCGACGCTCCGAACCGCTTTGAGGAGAAATAAGATGTCCAAGTTCAATCTTTTCGCAGGTAAATTCGCCGGCACCGTCGCTTCAGTCGCTCTCAGCGTCGCGCTCGCTTCCGCCGCCCACGCTGATCCGGTTACCGGCGGCGTCCAGATCAACGGCAAAGCCGAGCAATCCACCACGGTGCTTGGCACGGTCGACGCCAACGCCGTCGGCATCGCGTCTTCGGCCAAGGTTCGGGTCGGCTCGGTAACCCGCACCGCGGTTTCCGGCAATCTCGAGCAGAACACCTTCGTCCTCGGCAAGGTCTCGGCCAATGCGACGGGTATTGCCGCCCATGCGGCGACCAATATCGGCAGTGTCGACCGCGCCAAGATCGACGGCAATCTGGTTCAGGACACTGCGGTGCTGGGTGTGGTTGAAACCAACGCCATGGGCATTGCGGCTTATGCCGACACCGATATCGGCGTCGTTGACCAGGCCGAGATCGCCGGCAACGTCACCCAGAGCACCATGGTGCTCGGCAAGGTCACGAATGCGGCCAACGGCATCGCCTCCGGGGCCCGGGTCGATGTCGGCAAAATCGCCAAGGTCAAGGTTGGCGGCAATCTCGAGCAGAACACCTTCGTGGCCGGCCAGATCACCAATACGGCCACCGGCATCGCATCGTCCGCGGTCACCGAGATCGGCAAGATCAACAATGTTGAGGTCGGCGGCGCCCTGACCCAGACCACCATGGTGCTCGGCGCGGTCAACACCGCCGCCACCGGCATCGCCGCGGCCGCCTGCACCTCGGTTGGCACATTGGGCGACAGCGACTGCGCGAACTAAGCCCAAACCGAGAGCTCGTCCCGAACAAATACCCCCGGCGCTGTCTGCGCCGGGGGTTTCTCGGCCGGTGACGCATGGCACCGGGCAACGGTGACTTTTCGCACCGCGCCTGCGCCGCCGTTCGGCGATCATTCAAACAACGTCGGGACACGCCCGGCACCGCGTTTCACGGCAAACGCAAAACCAGGAGATCAAGAAGATGTTCAGACCCCAACTGTTGGCCAGCACCGTGTTATTGGTCGCGCTTGGCGCCTCATCGGCCCTCGCCGGCGGCGCCCAGACCGGCGGTCTCAAGGTCGGCGGCAAGGCCGAACAATCGGCCACAGTGTTGGGCGGCATTCAAACCGGCGCCACCGGGATTGCCGCCGATGCGACGACCCGCGTCGGCGCCATTACCGACAGCCGGATCGACGGCAGGTTCAAACAATCGACTTTCGTCGGTGGCGTGGTGTCGACCAATGCCCTCGGCATCGCTGCCGACGCCCAGACTGGTATCGGCGTAACCGATCGTGCCGAAATCAATGGCAAAGCGACCCAAGACACCACGGTGATCGGCGGCGTCTCCACAACGGCGAAAGGGATTAAGGCCGATGCGGCGACCAATGTTGGCGTGGTGGAGAGAGTGAGTGTCAAAGGGAACTTGACGCAATCCACCACCGTGCTTGGTGTGGTCGGCACCGATGCGACCGGCGTGGCCGCCGCCGCCGAGACCAATATCGGCATCGTCGAGCGTTCAACGGTTGCCGGCAAAGTCGATCAAACGACCTTCGTCGCCGGCGCGGTATTCACCCATGCGTTGGGCATCGCCGCCGATGCCCAGACCGATATCGGCGTCATCGATCGCACTACGATCAACGGCAAAGCGTCCCAAAGCACCACGGTGATCGGCGGTGTTTCGACGTCGACCCATGGCCTTAAGACTGAGGCGCGCACCCGCATCGGCGTTGTCGAAGCATCGCGGATCAAAGGCAACCTTAGTCAGTCGACCACCGTGGTCGGCCTGGTCGGCACTGATGCCAGCGGCCTCAAATCGGAGGCCGAAACAAATATCGGCGTGATCAAGCGCACGACGGTCAAGGGCAGCGCCAATCAATCGACCTTCGTCGGCGGCGCGGTAGTGACGGCGGCCGAGGGAGCCTGGACTAGCGCGCGGACCGACATCGGTGTGGTCGAAAATTCCCGCATCAACGGCAATCTGAACCACTCGACCACCGTGCTTGGCGCGGTGGCGACGGCGGCCCTGTTCATCGGAACCCAAGCCACCACCGAAATCGGCAAGATCAAGAATGCCAAGACCAACGGTGGCGAGACGCACGACACCTTCGTCGGCGGCGTGGTGGCGACCGTCGCCGGAATTCCCGGAACCAGCGCCTGCACGCGAATCAATTCGATCGGCGACAGCGATTGCTAACGCCAGCAAACTCTAGCCCCTGTCCTGTCGATAGCAGCGCCGCGTCCTCTGAGACGCGGCGCCTTTTTGTTGTCTTCCGTTTTCGACCGGGGCGGCGGCCGCCGATTATACCCTATTGCAACCAAGCCTGGTTCATCGCACGGTTCCGCCCTATCCGATTCCGATCCCGGCGGCGTCCATGAGCCTGAAACACGTTTTCGCCAGTCTTGCGATCGTGCTGCTGAGTGCCGCTCTGGTCCTGGCCGCCGGACGCTGGCTGCCATTGGTGCGCGGTGCGGAGAACGCGACCTACGATGCACGCGTGGCGCGCCTTGGCGTCGCCATGCCGCAAAGCGAGCACATCGTTTTGGTCACGGTGACCGAATCGACCTTGGCGCAATTCCCCTACCGCTCGCCGCTTGATCGGGCCTTCCTAGCCGATCTGATCGAACATCTTGGCGCGGTCGGCGTGCGCGCGATCGGGCTCGATATTCTGTTGGATCAACCGACCGAGCCGGCCAAGGACGCCCGGTTGGCAAAGGCCCTGGCGGCCTCGCCGGTCCCAATCGTCGCGATCACCGGTGACCGGCGAGATGGTTTGACCGCGGCGCAACAGTCTTACCTCGACGCCACGCTCGGCACGGTGATCACCGCATTTGCCAGCCTGCCCGGCGATGTGTCCGACGGTGCCGTGCGCCGCCACGATCCGAGTCGGAGTGGTGCGGACGGGCCGCAACGCAGCTTGGCGGCGGCGCTTGCAGCGATTGCCGGTGTTAACCCACCGAAGACGTCGTTTCGGCTCAGCTATCGCGGCCGTCCCGATGCGTTCACGCCGCCATTCGCGATCTACCCCGCCCAAGCAGCGGCTCTGCTTCCGGCCGAATGGCTCGCCGGCAAACTAGTATTGATCGGCGCCGACTTGCCGCATGCTGATCGGATTCGAACGCCATTTTCGATCGGCGGCGCGCCCGATATGGCGGGTGTCGAGGCGCATGCCCATGCCCTTGACCACATGATCGAAGGACGCACCGAGCCGCGCCTTAGCGAGCGTGGCATCGTCGCCCTGTTATTGGCGGCGGCGTTGGCGGGCGTGATCGTCGTCAGCCTGGCCGTGCCGCTTTGGGCGACGCTGCTGCTCGGCGCGGCCGTGTTGGCTGGCTATTGGGTGGGGGCGTTCGCGGGCTATGCGGCGGGGTGGCCTCTGGTTCCGGTCGTCCAGCCCAGTCTTGGATTTCTGCTGGCCGCCGGACTCGGCAGCGCCGTGCTTACTCGGCGTGAACGCGCGCGTCGGCGGTTTCTCCGCCAGGCTTTCGCGCATTATGTGTCGCCGGCGGTGGTCGACCGGCTGGCGGCCGATCCGAGCCGATTGGCGCTCGGCGGCGAGCGCCGTGAAATGACTTTCCTCTTCACCGACATTAGCGGTTTTACCCGTCTTACCGAGGCACTCGATCCACCGGTGATGGTTAGCTTGCTCAACGCTTATCTCGACGGCATGTGCCGGATCGTGCTCGAATCCGGCGGCACCGTGGACAAGCTGGTCGGTGACGCGGTGCACGCGTTTTTCGGCGCGCCGGACGACCAGACGGATCACGCGGCGCGCGCGGTCGCCTGCGCCCTCAAACTCGACTCCCATGCGGCCTTGTTTTCCGCTGAACAGCAGGCCGCCGGTATCGCGTTCGGTGGCACCCGCATCGGAGTCACCACCGGGCCGGCGATCGTCGGAAATTTCGGCGGCACCGTGTTCGATTATACGGCGCATGGCGATGTGGTGAACACGGCGGCTCGGCTGGAGGCCGCCAACGCGTCGCTCGGCACTCGCATCTGCGTCGCCGAGGCGACGACCAAGCAATGTCCCGACGCAATATTTCGTCCGATCGGTGTGCTCGGCTTGCGCGGCAAAATGCGGGCTGTCGCCGTGTTCGAACCCTTGGCCGAGTATTCGGCCCCCGCGCTTGAAGCCTATCGCGCGGCCTATGGCTTGCTGGAAGCGCGGGATGGGGGCGCCCGCGTTGCGTTTCAGGCGCTCGCGGCCGAGTGGCCCGACGATCGGCTGGTGGCTCGTCATCTCGAACGGCTCGAAGCCGGCGAGGCCGGGGTAGAGATGACGATTGAAAGCAAATAAGGCCAAAGCCTGGTATATGCTGACCACGCGAGCGGGGGACGAACACGATGGGGGAGGACCGGCATGGCGCGAACCAATGCCGTTGATCGGCGAGAGCTGCTCGCCGCGAACCAGCTCTTTGAACATGTCGACGAAGGTGATCTCGACGCTTTGTTGGCAACCGCCAAGGTCAGCCGCTATCGCGCCGACCAGATGGTGTTCCAGAAGGACGAGCCTGGGCTCGCCATGATGGCGGTGCTTGAGGGTCGGATCAAAATTTCGAGCATGTCGATGGAGGGCAAGGAAGCCGTGCTCAACATCATCGAACCGGGCATGGTGTTCGGCGAAATCGCGCTGCTCGACGGTCGCGAGCGCACCGCGGACGCCACGGCAATGGCGGACAGCGAACTCCTGGTGATCTATCGCGAGGATTTCTTGCCGTTGGTCGAAAGCCGGCCCGGGCTCGCAATCCGATTGCTCGAAGTGGTGTGCGGCCGTCTGCGCGACACCAGTAAGCTGGTCGAGGACGCGTTTACGCTGACCACGCCGACCCGGCTTGCGCGGCAGTTGCTCAGGCTCGCCAAATCCTACGGCAAACAGACCGACGATGGCGTGCTGATCGATTTCAAAATGTCGCAGCGCGAGCTCGCGGCCTATGTCGGCCTGGCGCGCGAGAACATTAACCGTCAGCTCCGTTCATGGGAGAAGGAAGAGCTGATATCGCTCGCCGCGGGCGCTGTCACCATCGTCGACTTGGAAACCATGCGCGACATTGCCGAGATGGATGAGTGAACTAAGCGAGATACTTGATCAAAAAGAACCCAGCGAAAAGCAGCACCACGAACAGCACGGTCAGCGCGCCTAAATTGCGTTCGATAAAGCCCTGGATCGGCGCGCCGAAGCGGTAGAGTAGCGCGGCGATCACAAAGAACCGAAGGCCACGCGCCAGCGCTGAGGCGAGGGTGAACACCATCAAATCAAGGCCCGAGACACCGCTCGCGATGGTGATCACCTTGTAGGGGATCGGCGTCAGTCCGGCGGTGAAGACGATCCACGCGCCCCATTCATTGTAGCGCGCGATGAACCCGTCCATGCGTCCCGCATAGCCGTAAAAGTCGATCAACGGCCGGCCGACGGTTTCCCACAAGCCCCAGCCAATGGCATAGCCGGCCAGCCCGCCGATCACCGAGGCAAGGGTGCACACCGCGGCAATCCGCCACCACCGCGACCGGTCAGCCAACACCATCGGGATCAGCATGATATCCGGCGGAATCGGGAATACCGAGCTTTCCGCGAACGAGACCACCGCGAGCCAAGGCGTGGCGTGGCGATGGCGCGCCAGCCCCATCACCCGCTCATACAGTCTGGTCAGCAAGGATCGGGACGGGGTGAGGGCATCGACCGGCGTCGCTCGCGAGATGGGATCGCGGCGCGCCGGCCGCTTGACGACGTTCTACCCGAGGTCGGTCTCTGGGCAAAGGCCTCTTCGGGTCGGTGGGTCAGCTGTATTTGACGCTCGGCATCCAATCGCTGCGTCCATTCGGCAGCAGGTCAAGCATGTTCCACACCGGGCTTAGTAAATCCATGCCACGATAATGATCGTCACCCATAATCGCGGACAGTGTGTAAAAGTGGTGGATCTGCCCATTCGCGTTCTTAACGAACACACTGACGCCAGGCATCTGATTGCCGTCGGCGTCCTCCATGCCGAAATCAAGATTGAAGCTGGTTCCACCGCTGGAAACCGTGCGCAACTTGTCCCAACCGCGCTGGTCAGCGAAGGCGCGCACCGTCGCGGCATCCTGTTTTGCGACCACCACCATCGCCGCGTTGCGCGATACGTGCGGTGCGACCGCGTTGTATCCGTCGGTCCACATGGTGCACATCGGGCAAGGGTTTTGGTCATCAGGCTTCCACATATAGTGGAAGACGATCAGCGTACCGCTGCCGCGCTCGAACAGGCCGGACAGCCGAACCTCGCTTTCGCCGCTCGCGGTTGCTTCGGTGAAAACATAGTCCTCCGGCACTGGCGTTTCGGTGGTGAGCTCGCGGCGCATCGCGGCCACCTTCTCGCGTTGTATGGTGAGTGATATCTCGGCCTGCCGTAGCGCCTCTCTTTGTGCCTTGTAGATGCTGCTCGCGGCATCCAATGAGAATTTTTCCATCGATCGATCCTCCTGTTTTACGCGGCGGCGTTAGCTCGCGGCCTTTTCCTTGATCCACGAATCGCGTCCGGGGTCGCCGCCCGCCGCCACGATTGCCAGCCGCGGAACGAAATGATCCCAGCCGTCGCCGTGCGGCCCGACCATCGGCTCGGGGATGCCGCTATGGACCATCTTCAGCATGGTGCCGGCGCCTTTCGGCGCGAGCGTGATTTCGATGAGGCTTTGACTGGGCGGCAGGGTTTCGCCACCCTCCCAGCCCCAGGTGAAGACCACGCGTTCCGGCGGCGTGACTTCGACAACCTCGCCGCGTGCGACATCCTCGCCATTGACGTTGACGCGATAGAGGCCACCCGGACGGTTCTCAAACGTCGCTTCGGTGCCCATCCATTGGACCATCTTGTCGGGCTCAACGAGAAAGCCGAAGACGGTTTCGCGCGGCGCCTCGATATAGATCTCGCGCTCCAACATGCCGTCAGTCGTTTCTGCCATTCTTGTCTCTCCTGTGCTGGGCCTCGGCCGCGTCCTTGAGCCGGTCGAGTCCCTCCTGCCAATAGGAATCGATAAACGCCTTCACGTCCGCGACCGCCTGCGGCCGCGAACGGTAGAGCCGCCGCGTGCCGTCCTTGCGCACGCTGAGCAGCCCGGCCTGTTCGAGAATCTTCAGATGCTGCGAGACCGCCGGCCGCGACACGTCGAACGCCCGGGCGATGTCGCCCGCCGACAATTCGGTGTCGCGCACCAGTTCTAGAATTTTGCGCCGATTGGGCTCGGCGATCGCGCGGAGTACAGCGTCCATGACACATACGTAAGCATATCCTTACGTAAGTGTCAACTTACAGAAAGAATTGCACTAACGTCGCCCACCCGCGAGCTTCCTTGCGTCCGGGTGAGCGCGCAGGCGGGCCATGGCGAGAACGCCAAGGAATGGGCCGGGCGCCAGGGCGGCGAACGCCAGCGGCCAGCCACCGAGATCAACCAGCAACGGCACCAACTGGATCGAGGCGAGCGTGAGGAGAAATCCGGCGCTGGTCTGGACCGTTAGCATGGTGCCGACCAGACCTGGCTCCGAGAGCTCCGCGACGCTTGCCGAGAATTGCGCCGAGTCGGCGACGATGGTGAGCCCCCAAATCAAGCACAGCGCAACCAACCAAACCGGTGAAGCGCCGAACAAGAAACCCGCCACCAGCGCGCATGATCCACTGATCGTCATGGCCGCCATTGTCATCGTGGTTCGCCCCAGCCTGTCGGCGAGCCAGCCGGCGGTGATGCATCCCACGGCACCGATGCCGACAGTCGCGAAGGTCGCGTATTTGGCCCACAGCCCGGCGGTCTCCGGCGCCATCGAGGTGCGAAAGCTCGCGTCGAGGAACAGTCCGATCCAGGCCCACATGGCGTAGAGCTCCCACATGTGGCCCAGATAGCCGGCGTTGGCGAGTCGGAGTGGCTTGTTGCGCCAAGCTTCAAGCGCCAGGCCGATCCGAAACGGCGGCGCCTTGGCCAAATTCGGACCCAATGCGGCCAAGTTAATCGCGAGCGCCGCCATCGCCGCCAAGGCTGACGCGGCGAGCAGGGTGGTCCGCCACTCAGCGCCGCCGAGCGCGCCCAGCAGATGCGGCGCCGCAGAACCTAATGTTAGCGCTCCGATCAGTAGGCCGACCAGCAGACCCATGTCATTCTTGGCCCAGCTGGCCGCGATTTTCATGCCCACGGGATAAATGCCGGCCATGCAGGCCCCGGTAACGAATCGCAGCACTAGTACCCAATCCGAAGACGGAGGCAGCAAAACGATTGCACCGTTAGCGAATGCCGCGATCAACGCCGAGGTCATGAACAGTCTGCGCGGATCGATGCGGTCGGGTAAAATCAATAGAGCACTAATGATCGTGCCGACGACAAATCCGGCTTGGACGCATGACGTGAACAGCGATGCACGCGCTGGGCTGAGCCCGAACTCGGCCCGCAGCTCCGGCACCACGGCGGTTGCTGAAAACCACAACGCCAACGCCGCTACCTCGCACAATGCGAGGATCAATAATGAGCGGGCTTTTCCGCTCACTAAGGGCGAGCCCACCAGCAGTCGAGTTGGGTACCGTAGAGCGGTATCGTGTCGGGTTGATCGAAGTGATCCCAGACCGCGATGCGATCCACCGGCGAATAATAGAGCGGCACCACATAATGGCCGTCGCGCAAACGTTGATCGAGTTCTTGTGTCGCCGCGATCAGCCGCGCACGGTCGGGCGCGTCGGTGATCCGTTCGATCAGCGCGTCGATGGCCGGATCACGAACCCCGGCTAGATTGCGGCTGCCCGGCGTACCCGCTGCTTCGCTCGACCAATAAATGCGCTGCTCGTTACCCGGCGACAGAGACTGGCCCCAGCGATTGACCACCATGTCGAAGTCGAAGCTTTCGCGCCGCGCCTGATACTGCGCGCTATCCACTGTACGCACCCGTGCTTCTATGCCGAGCCGCGCGAGGTCGCGGGCGTAAGCCAAGGCCACGCGCTCGAATGACGGATCGACCAGCAAGATTTCGAAAGTCAGCAACGTGCCGTCGCCGGATCTTCGCTCGCCGTCGCGCACGCTCCAGCCGGCGGCCGTCAGGTCTTCGTCGGCCGCGAGCAGGCGGCCCCGCCGCTCTTGTGGAGGGGGACGGTCGACGGCAGCCGCGAGGTCGGAATTCTCGAAAAAGCTTAGATTGCGGCTGTAGGCGCCATGAAAATAGGCGTTGTTGATCCATTCGAACGCGAAAGCCGTCGCGAGCGCCGCGCGGACGCGGGGGTTGGCGAAGATCGCGCGCCGCGTGTTGAACACCAGGCCCGTCATGCCGACCGGTCGCGCGTGCGCCAGCTCCGTACGCTTGATCAAACCGCGATCGATAGACGGATGATCGTAGGCGTTGGCCCAGCGCGCCGGGTCGCGTTCGAACCTGAGGTCGTACTCGCCGGCCAGGAAGGCTTCCAGCGCCACCCCGGCGTCGCGGTAATAGGTAAAGCTGAGCTGGTCGAAATTATGCCGGCCGCGATTGACCGGTAGGTCGTGCCCCCAATAGTCGGCGACACGCTGGTAGCGGATCGCGCGGCCTGGATCGACCTCGGCAACCCGATATGGTCCGCTGCCAAGCAACGGTTCGAGCGTTGTATCGTTGAAGTCTTTGTCAGCGAAATCGGCCGCGGAGAGCACCGGCATCAGGCCGATGATCATCGGCATCTCGGCGTTCGTGCCGGGGCCGAATGTGAACCGCACGTGGCCTCGCCCTAGGCTCTCAGCGTTCGCCACGGCGCTGTAATAGGACCGGTGGTGCGGCAGTCCGTGGTCGCGCAAGGTGCGCCAGGAAAACAGCACATCATCGGCGGTGACCGGCGAGCCGTCGTGAAAACGCGCGCGTTCGTCGAGCACGAATTCGACCCATTGCCGATCCGGCGGCACGGCCACCGACTTGGCCAGCAGGCCGTATAGCGAGAACGGCTCATCCATCGCCCGCGCCATCAACGACTCGTAAACCAGTCGCAGGCCTTGAGCCGGCACACCGCGCACGATGAATGGGTTAAGGCTGTCGAAACTTCCGACACGCGCGCGCTTTAAGGCACCGCCCCTCGGCGCGTTGGGATCGGCATAGTCGAAATGATCAAAGCCCGGCGCATATTTGGGCACGCCATGCATCGCCATGCCGTGCATTGGAGTCGGTTGATCGCCAAACACTGTACCGCTCTGGACGATCGCCGCCACCGCCGCGACGGCGGTAATGAGTTTGATGAAAAGGGTTTTCTGGTGGCGCATGTGCGAAGGCGAGAAAACTTACGCCGCTAAGCCGATGCGTCGAGAGGCCACCGCGTCACGTTCGCGTGACTGTCATTCGGTCGCGACCAATTCGTTGATCCGCGCCGAGAGCATGGCGTGCTCGTCGCTGTCGGGCGGCAGCAGGACCAGCAAGCGGTTCCACAGGTCGGCGGCTGCGTCCGGGCGGCCCGACTGCGCTTCGGACAATCCGAGGAACCACAGCGCGTCGGGTTGACGGTCGTCGAGCGCGAGCATGCGTCGATACAAGGTTAGCGTGCTTTCGGTCAGTGGCTGGTTGGGCTCGCCGAGTAGCATCTCGACTTCCGCTAAGCCGCCAAGCGCGTCCAGATCCTCCGGCGCCTGCTCGACCGCGTTGGCATAGGCGTCGCGGGCGCCCGGCAGGTCCTCGAGCACGCGCTTGGCCCGGCCAAGGCGCTTCCAGCCGTCGGGGTCGTTCGGGTCCTCGATCAAACGCCCCTCCAGCCGTGCGACCATGCTGTTGATCGCGACCATCTGCTCTTCCGGCGTCATTTCAGCGGCCATTTCGAGATCAGACGCATCCGGTCCCGGTGCGTCTGGACTCGACATCGGCGGTGGCGCCGGCGCTTCGGCGATGATGATTTCCGGTGCCTCGGCGCCGAGCTCTTCGGCCAGCGCGTTGATTTGCCTGGCGACGTCGGGCAACCAAGGCGCCGCCGGGTCGGCGGCCTGGGCGAGCATGGTCCAAGTCTCGAGCGCGGCTGCCTGATCGCCAGCCTGGAGTTGGGCCATGCCGAGATAGTAGCGTGCGCCTTCGTGCGCCGGGTTGCGCGCCAGCACCACGTCGAACTGCTGGCGCGCCGCCGGCGTGACCATGCCGCCGGTCGCCAGGGTTAGCGCCTCGCCGTACGACACGACAATATCGTCGTCATCCGGTGCCAGCGCGGCGGCGGAGGCGAACGCCCCGGCCGCGTCCTGATAGCGCTGAGTGAACGCATAGGACCGTCCGAGCAGCAACCAACCTTCCAGATTTTCCGGATCGTCCTTGAGCCGCTCCGCGAGCAGGCGGATCGCATCATCGACTTCTGCCGGCATCGCCGGCGCTGGTTGGTCGGCGCGTTCGGCGAACGGCATATCGGGAGCGCCGGGAGTGCCGATCGCTCCGTAAATCGCCAGACTCATCGCCGGGACTGCGATCACTACCAGTGCCATGCCCAATCGCCGCACGGCAGCGGGCTGCCGCGCTGACCCTGCGGCCGTGGCGTCGGCGGCCAGCAAAATTCGCCGCTCGACCTCGGTTTGCGCGGCGGCAGCTTCCTCCGGGGTCAGCACTCCGCGCGCGTGGTCGGCCTCGACCTCGGCAAGTTGGCGGCGAAACACTTCTATGTCGAAGTCGGCTCGCGTTGGCGCCTGACGCTGATTGCGCAACAATGGGATCGCAACGACCAGCGCCGCGATTACGGCGATTACCCCGAAAACCAGCCAGGCGCTCATGCTTTCGGGTCTTCTCCAAGCAGTCGGTCTAGGCGCGCGCGTTCGTTGGCGCTCAATGGCGCCGGCCGTGCCGGCGCAACAGTGCGCCGACGCCAGAACAGTACCAGGCCAAGCAGTGCGCCACCGACCAGCAGCACTGGGCCGAACCACAAAATCCAGGTTTTCGGTTTGAGGGGCGGCCGCAAAAGCACGAAGTCGCCGTAGCGCTCGACCACATAGTCCTTGATCTCTATGTCGGAGTTGCCGGCGGCGACCCGTTCGCGAACGATCTGCCGCAAATCGCGCGCCAGTGGGGCATCGGACTCCATGATCGATTGATTCTGACACACCAGACAGCGCAATTCCTTTGCCAAGGTCACCGCCCGCAATTCCATCGCCGGGTCTTCAAGCGGTTGATCGTTCTCGAAGCCAAAAGCGGAGACGGTTTGCATGGCAAACATCAACGTGCACAAAAGTAAACCCCGCCGCACCCAACCCAGAGCGTTGATCATTGCTGCAGTCTTTCCACCAGGGGCCGGATGATCTTGTCCATCTGTGCCGGTGCGATCGGACCGATGTGCTTGTAGCGGATCGCGCCGTCGGGGCCGACGAAGAATGTTTCCGGCACACCATAAACGCCGAGTTCGACGCCGGCGCGCCCATCCGCGTCGGCGCCGATGCGCTGAAACGGATCGCCCAACTCGTCAAGGAAGGCGCGTGCGTCCTCCTGCTTGTCCTTGTAGGCAATGCCGTAAAGTGAAACGCCGTCCATGTCGGCGATCTGTTCAAGCAACGGGTGCTCGGCGCGGCATGGCACGCACCACGACGCCCACACATTGATCACGCTGATCTCGCCGGCTTTCAAGTCGGCGGTGGCGAAACTCTCGGTCGCCTCGTCGAGCGCCGGCAAATCGAAGGTTGGCACCGGCTTGTCGCGGAGTGCCGTGGGCACTTCCGACGGGTCGCTGGTCAGTCCCCAGCCGAGTAACACGGCAAGCACCAAAAAGACCAATGCCGGCGCGATGAAGATCAATCGACGGATCGTCATGTCAGGCGCTCGCTTTTGCCGCCTTGGCTGGTCCGACCCGTCGCCGTGCCGGCGCGCCCACCCGGTGGCGCCGGTCGCTCAGCGACAGAGCGCCGCCGAGCGCCATGATCACCGAGCCAAGCCAGATCCACGGCACCAACGGGTTGTAGTAGATGCGCGTGCTCCAGCCACCGTCGCCATCGGCATCGCCAACCACGGCGTACAAATCGGCAAGCCAGGTCGTGTGGATCGCCGCTTCGGTGGTCGGCATATTGCTCACCGGATAGTTTCGTTTTTCTGGCCACAGCTCGGCGACCGGCTGTCCATCACGGGTTACCGTGAAATGGCCGCGTTCGGCGAGGTAGTTCGGGCCCTGTACCTCGCGCACGCCTTTGAACTCATAGTCATAGCCGGCCACGGTTACCGTTTCGCCGGCGGTCATCAGTTGGAAGCTTTCGACCCGCCAAGCACTCGACGCGGTGATTCCGGCGACCACCATGGCGACGCCGAAATGCGCCAGCATCATGCCATAGGCCGAGCGCGGCAAACCGATGGCACGGCGCGCCGACTCACCTATGGGCACCTTGAACAACCGCACCCGAGTTGCCCATTCGGTCAGTGTTGCGCCCGCGAGCCAGACAGTGAGTAACACGCCGAGCGCCGCCAGCACCGGGCCGTGCCAATTGACGAACAGCACCCACAAGGCCGCGGCTAGGGCTGCCACGAAGACCCACTTCAGCCGCCACAGCGCGCCGGCGACGTCCGCGCGCTTCCACGCCAGCAACGGTGTCAGGCCGGCGAGCAAGATCAGCGGCGTCATCAACGGCACGAAGATGGCGTTGAAATAGGGCGCGCCGACCGAGACTTTGCCGGCGTTGAGCGCGTCGATTACCAGCGGGTAGAGCGTGCCCAGCAGCACCGTTCCGGCGGCGGCGGCGAATAGCAAATTGTTGAGCACCAAGCTGCCTTCGCGGCTTACCGGCGCGAATAGACCGCCAGCTCTAAGCGCCGGCGCGCGCACCGCGTACAAGGTCAGCGACCCACCGATCACCAGCACCAGGAAACCGAGAATGTAGATACCGCGTGTCGGGTCGCTGGCGAAGGCGTGCACCGAGGTCAGCACGCCGGAGCGCACCAGGAATGTGCCAAGCAAGCTGAACGAAAAGGCGATGATCGCCAGCAGGACGGTCCAGCTTTTCAGCGCGTCGCGTTTTTCACACACCACTGACGAATGAAGCAGCGCGGTGCCGACAAGCCAAGGCATGAACGAGGCGTTTTCGACCGGGTCCCAGAACCACCAACCACCCCAGCCAAGCTCGTAATAGGCCCACCAGCTGCCGAGCCCGATGCCGATGGTAAGGAAGGCCCAAGCCGCCAGCGCCCACGGTCGCACCCAACGCGCCCAAGCGGCGTCGACGCGTCCTTCGATCAGCGCGGCAATGGCAAACGCGAAGGTGATCGAGTAGCCGACATAGCCGAGATAGAGAAACGGGGGGTGGAAGGCGAGACCGGGGTCCTGCAGCAGCGGATTGAGGCCACTGCCGTCGAGCGGCGCCGGAAACAGCCGAGTAAAGGGGTTTGACGTAAACAAGGTGAAGCACAGAAAGCCGATTGCGATCAGCGCCTGAATCCCCAACACGCGGGCGCGTAGCGCCGGTGGCAGATTGCCGCCGAACGCGGCGACCGCCGCGCCGAAGGTCGCGAGGATTAGCACCCACAGCAACAGCGAGCCTTCGTGGTTGCCCCACACGCCGCTGATTTTGTAGAGCATCGGCTTCGCCGAGTGTGAGTTGCTCGCGACGTTGAGCACCGAGAAGTCCGATGTGACGTAAGCGTGGGTCAGAACCGCGAATGCGCAGGCGACGGCCGCGAACTGCACCGCCGCCGCCGGCCGCGCCAGCGCCATCCACGCTTGATTGCCGCGCGCCGCGCCGATCATTGGCAGGGTGGCCTGGACCAACGCCACCGCGAGCGCCAGGATCAGGGCGAATTGGCCTGTTTCGACGATCATGGTTCGTCACCTTCCCAATGCCCGGCTTCTTTGAGCGCGTCAGCGACCTCGGGCGGCATATAATTTTCATCATGCTTGGCGAGCACGTCGCGGGCGACGAAAACGCCGTCGGGCCCGAGGCTTCCTTCGGCGACGATACCTTGACCTTCGCGGAACAGATCGGGCAGCACGCCGGTGAAACGGATTGGCAACGTGTTGGCGGTGTCTGTAACGACGAACGTAACGGTCAGCCCATCATCAAGCCGCGCCACGCTGTCTTCTTCAACCAACCCGCCAACGCGGATCACTTGCCCGGGCGCCACATCTCTTTCGGTGAGCTCGGTCGGGCTGAAGAAGAACACCAGGCTGTCCTCGAAAGCGTTCAGCACCAGCGCGGCGGCGATACCCAGCGTCGCCATGCCGGCAAGCACGACATACATGCGGCGTTTTTTGCGGGTCATTGGGTCGTGCCGTCCTGGCCTGCCCCGAGGCGCGCCTGCAGCTCGGCGAGCTCGGTGCGGCGCGCGCGTGCGCGCGTGATCGCAAGGGTGGCAAGCCCGGTCAGCACCACGGCAGTGATGCCGTAGGCCCACCAGACATAAGCGGCGTAGCCGCCCATGGCGAAAAACTCGTTCATGCTCGATCCGCCTCCGCGCCCGGCGGCATGCGGGCATGTCCGGCGCTCTCGACTTGGGTGCGGCGAAGCGCGCGCAGCTTGGCCGCGGTAATCTCGCTTCGCATACGAACTAATAAGATGGTGACGAAGTAAGCCTTAAACGCGAATGCCATAACGAACAGGGGCCACAGCATCGACGCGGCGATGCTTGGACCGTCGCCACGCAGCACGCTGGCCGGCTGGTGCAGCGTATTCCACCACTCCACCGAGTAATGAATGATCGGCACGTTGACGGCGCCGACCAGTGCCAAAATCGCCGCGGCGCGCGCACCCTTGGTTGGGTCGTCGAAAGCGTCGAACAATGCCATGTGGCCGAGATAGAGAAAAAACAGGATCAGCACCGAGGTCAGCCGCGCGTCCCACACCCACCAGGTGCCCCACATGGGTTGACCCCATAGTGCCCCAGTGGCTAGTGCGATGAAAGTGAATCCGGCGCCGATCGGCGAGGCCGCCCGCGCGGCAATGTCGGCCACCGGGTGACGCCAGATCAACGCCACGGCGCTGGCCACTGCCATCATGCTGTAGACGAACAACGCCATCCACGCCGCCGGCACGTGGACATACATGATCCGTACCGTCTCACCCTGCTGATAGTCCGGTGGTGAGCCGATCAACGCCAAATAGAGGCCGATCGGAAAAAGCACGACCGTCAGTGCGGCCGCCCACGGCAGAATCGCGCCCGACAACCGCATGAAGCGGTTCGGATTGGCAAAACGGTGTAGCGAAGACGCCATAGCGACCTTTCCTACCGTCATTCCGCGGACAGGCGCAAGGCAGCCGCCCCGGCCCACGGCGCCAACACCAGCGCCGCCAATAACATGCCCCCGAGCACCATCAATGGTGCGCTGGGGTCCGCGCCCATAACCGCCGCGTCGATCGCGGCCACCCCGAATATCAGTATTGGGATGACCAAGGGCAAGACCAGGAGCGGAACAAGCGCACCGCCGCGGCGCACGCCGACGGTCAGAGCGGCGCCCACCGCGCCCACCAGGCTCAGTGTCGGAGTGCCCAACGCCATCGCCAGAATGAGCGCGCCGAGGCCACTGAAATCGAGATTCATCAACACCGCAAGCAGCGGCGCCGCGACAATCAGGGGCACTCCGGTGGTCAGCCAATGGGCCGCGCACTTGGCCAATACCACGATTTCCAGCGGCACCGGCGCGAGCAGCATCAAATCCAAGCTGCCATCGTCCTGGTCGGCCAGAAACAGCCGGTCGAGAGAGAGCATGGCCGCGAGCAGCGCCGCCACCCAAATCGTGCCCGATGCTATACGCGCCAAAACCGAAAGTTCGGGCCCGACACCAAGCGGGAACAAAACGATCGCGATGACGAAAAAAGTTACCACTGCGACCGTGTCACCGGCGCGGCGGAATGCCAGCCGCACGTCGCGTCGCGCAATTTCCCATCCCGCCCGGACCATGCCGCTCATACTGTCTCGCGATGCCCGAGCGACAAGGTCTTGGCGTCGTCCAGGTTCAGTTCGGCATGGGTTGCGGCGATCACTAGTCCGCCGGCGGCGCGGTGCTCCTTCATGACCCCGGCCAGGTTGGCCACCGACTCGGCATCGAGGCTCACCGTCGGTTCGTCGAGCAGCCAGACAGGCGCCGGTGCCGCGACCAGACGGGCCAGCCCGACACGCCGGCGTTGGCCTGCCGAAAGAAACCTCGCGGGCACATCGGACAACGCAGAGATGCCGAAACGGTCGAGTGCCTCGCCGACCCGGAATTCGGTGGCGCCGGCGAGACGTGCCCAGAAAGCAACATTCTCCGCGACCGTAAATAGGGGCTTTATGCCGTCCAGATGCCCGACGAAACACAGGCTGGCGCGCCAAGTCTCCGGGTCATCCGACACATCGGACCCGCACCAAGTAAGGTCTCCGGCGTCAAGCCGCAGCAAGCCTGCGACCAGGCGAAGAAAGCTGGTTTTGCCGCTGCCATTGGGCCCCCGCAACACCAGCGCTTCGCCTTGAGCCACGGCGAACGACACATTCTCGAAAACCAGCCGCTCGCCGCGTACGCATGCGAGCCCGTCTCCCTTGAGCTGTGCGAGGATCGTAATGGCCGAAACTCCTTGCTTTGCCGGCGAGGCCCGATTAGCACAGCGAGCGGTGCGGGCCAACCATACCCGAACCGCAGTTTGCGCGGCTCGGCCGCCCCGCTAGGATCGGCGCGCCTTGAGGAGACCGGTGATGAACGAAGACGCTTTCAATATGAGCATTCGTAAGTTCCTGAAGACGGTTGGGGTAACCAGTCAACGCGAGATCGAGCAGGCGGTGCGCGCGGCGATCGCTGACGGCCAGCTAAGCGGGACTGAAAACCTTGCCGTAGAGGCCCGTATCACCATCGCTGGAGTCGGGCTCGACCAGACCATAAAAGGCGAAATAGCGTTGGATTGATGCGCTGAGTGGGCGCGGCGAATAGGGGAGCAGAGGCATGCGGGAGAACAAGGTACGGTCGATCTGGGCCGATGGTGGCGCGGTGGTCAACGGCTGGCTGGCGATCCCGAGCAGTTTCAGCGCTGAAGTGATGGCGGCGACTCCATATGACAGTGTCACCGTCGACACTCAGCACGGAATGGTCGACTTTCCCGACGCGGTGCAGATGCTCGGTGCCATGTCGGGCTATAGTCCGACGCCGTTCGCGCGGGTAGCGTGGAACGACCCGGCGGCGATCATGAAGCTGCTGGATGCCGGCGCCTACGGGATCATCTGCCCGATGATCAATACACGCGAGGAATGCGAGCGTTTTGTCGGCGCCTGCCGCTATGCGCCGCGAGGCTATCGCAGCTTTGGCCCGGCGCGGGGCCTGCTCTATGGCGGGCCCGACTACGCCGCGCATGCCAATGACACCATCGTCACCATGGCGATGATCGAGACCGAAGAAGCGGTCAACAATGTCGATGAAATCATGGCCGTCGACGGTCTTGACGGCATCTATGTCGGCCCCAATGATCTCGCGATCAGCCTCGGCAATCCACCGAATCCGGAACCCACGGCGCCCAACGTGATCGAGGCCGTCGACACGATTCTCGCTGCCGCCAAAAAGCACAAAGTGGCCGCAGGGATCCATTGCCCGAGCGGCGCGTCTGCGCGGGACAAGATCGAAAAAGGCTTCCAGTTTGCCACGATCGCGAACGATGCCCGCCTAATGGCGGTGGCATCCACCAACGAAATCCAAGTCGCCCGCGGCGGCAATGCGTGAATAAGGGGGGGCCGGCGGCGAAAATGCCGGCCCCTTTTTGATTGCCGGATCGGATCGGCCCATCGCTTTGCGTACGGTCGCAAGCACTTGTTTTCTCGGCCTTTAGGTCCCACTTGGCATGGTGTCGCGGCTTTCGCGTCACAGCCCAAGATCTCAAAAAAATGCGAATATTGGCCATAGTGACCGCCCTGCTCGGCGGCTTAGTAATTTTCGCCGCTGCGGCGTCTGCCCAGCCGGTCGGTACAAAACAAGAGATCGGCCGGGGCTTTAGCGCTTATAGCACCACCAAGACGGACACGGTGCCGCTGGAGGGTGACCAGGCGTTGCTGCATACCCATGACTGGGGTCTGTTTTTTACCGATGATCCGGCAAGCCTGCTCAATCAGTCACGTTACGACTGTTTCGGAACGCATCTGATTAATTCCGAGGGCGAAAGCCTGGGTGGTCGCGGCTATTGCGCTGGGATAGCGGCCAACGGCGATCTGTGGTGGAATCGCTGGACTGGCACCCTCACTGGCGGCGACTGGGTATTCGTCGGTGGCACCGGTAAATTCGCCTTCATTTCCGGCGGCGGCCAATGGTCGAGCGCCGCCGGTTTCGCTCTCGAGGAAACCGTTACGGTTTGGGAAGGCCGTTGGCAGTGGCGTGAGTGACGTACGCGCGCCCGCCGGGCGTCGCGCCGACTCGCTTATTCCGACAAAGACAGTGCGGTTTCTTCGGGATCGACGCCCCGGTCCGCGCCGCTTTCTCGACGTAGCCGGGCGTCTGCGAGGTCTTGACGCAATTTCAGCGCCATCGCTTCGACTTGTGGAACCAGCTCCAGCGCCGCTGCCGATTTGGCTTCGTGCTCCACTTCCAGCTTCGCGTCCCGGTCGTTGGCCCATGTCGATAAGGTGAAAGCCGCATCCTCCGTGACAGCGGACGCGGCACCGTAGGTATATCCGTTACGAACATCGACGAGCAGGGCTTGAGCGGTTCCGTCCGCCTCAACGTTTCGGCTCGGAAATATGTACAGGCCGATGATCGTGTAATTGGCAATCGCCAAGGGATTGCTCGTGATCTCGCCCCGACTGTTGACTTCGTAAATGAGCACAACGTCCAGATGCTGGCGCGCGGCGCCCAGCCGTATCGCATTCACCACTTCGACCGCGCAGCCGGCGTGGCGGCCGCGACAGCGACTATAGGCGGGGGCAGACGTGGTCTCGGATGTAGCGAGCGCAACGACCAAGGGGCTGACGGGCACAAATTCTCCCCAGCTGGGTCCAAGTCGCTCGGCCAGGTCGAGCCAGGCCCGGCCTTCGATTTCGGGTATTGGCGACAAGCCTCCGTTGTCGATGCGCGCGATGCCGATTCGTGCCGGAAAGTTAAGAATTGGCTCGACATTCGCCGCCCTTCTGATATCCGGATCGATCGGGCCCGCGCCCGCCCGCGTCGCGTCGGCCTGATATCGGTCGAGATAGTCGGAGCCGGACGTGGTTTGAACCGTCGACTGACATGCGCTCAAAGCGATAACCGCAAGCGCCCCTGCCGTCATGCCGAGCAATCCCGACTGTTTCATGATGCTTCCCCAATTTCACCGATTCCGAGAACGGTCAGATTGAAAAGCACGTGAGGCGATCGTATGGCCGGATCAAGACCACATTGTGGCGAGCGACGGTGCGGGGAGACCGTCTGGCTTACTGATCCTTAAGGGCTGCCAGCCAAGCCGCCGATCACCAGGGATCGCAGTAGAGCTCTAGCTGTTCCCGTTTGCGAATGGTGATGTAGCCGCTGTCGACCTCGACCACGCCGTCCTCCATCCACCCGCGCATCTGCTTGTTGACGCTCTCGCGGGTGGTGCCCATCAAATTGCCGAGATCCTGTTGCGACAGTTTTAGGCTGATGCGTAGGCTGCCGTCGTCACCCTCTACGCCGAAGGTTTCGCCGAGGCGGATCAGATGCTTGGCGAGCCGTGCCGGCAGGTGCATGAATACCGCGTCTTCGTAGAGGTCGTTGACCCATCTGACCCGCTCGCACAGCATCACCAGCAGGCGTGTGGTCAGGTCCGGTCGTTCCTCGAGGAACGGCAGGAAGTCGCGGGCGTCGATCACCACCAGCTCGGCGTCTTCCATGACCGTGGCGTCGGCACTGCGATCCTTGCCGTCGATCAGAGCAATTTCGCCAAACAGCTCGCCGGGCGCCAGGATGTTGAGAACCACTTCCTTGCCTTCGGCGGAAATCGTGCTGATTTTGATTCGGCCCTTGAGAATCCCCAGCAGGCCGTCGCCCGGGTCACCTTTCTGGAACAACACCTCGCCCGGCCGCGCACGCCTGAGCTTAGCGAACTTCAGAAGCTGATCGAGCTCCGACTCTTCCAGATGTTTGAGCAGGAAGTGACGCGCCAAAATCGCGCGCATTTCTTCCCTGCCTTCGAGAGACATGGCTCAACTCCACGCCAGCACGGCCAAACATAACCAGTTTGGCTCGGCCCTGTTACTGCCTACACCACAGCGCGCAAGTCTAGCGCGATTCGAAGCTGTATCGGAAAAAAAGGCAACACGGCCGCCCGTTAGCGCCAAACCGTCGCCTATTTTGTGGAAACTGCGCGCTAAAACGGCGCGTTGGCGACGGGCTTGGACCCCGAGCCGCCGCCGGAGATCATCGGCATGACCGCGAACAAGGTCAAAACGGCAAGCGTAGCGGCGGCGAAAGCGAAGGTGCGGCGGAGGGAACGTCGAGAATTGAGCATTGACCATGAACCGTGGTTGGGCGACGACTTCAATAGAAATAGTAGCCGCGACCTCCACGAGCTGTGATCCTGATCACAGCGGTCAAAAAACTCCAGTCAGGCCGGGTCAACTGGTTGGTCCGATCGGCAGTCCGGCCTTTTCAGCGCCGTCCAGGAACGCCGGCTTGAGGCGGTCATGAAACTGGAACCGGTCCATGAACCAGACGGCCGAAAATTCCGGCTGCAACTCAATCACCCGCGCGACAGCCGCGCCAGCCTCATCCCGGTTGCCAAGTTGGGCATGACTGATTGCGAGAAAAACCTGGTGTGTGAATAGGTGCGTGAGATTGATCCGCTTGAGTTCCGCCAACGCATCTTCATAGCGCTCGGTAAAGTAAGCTTCGCGAAACAGTGCATAGCGGTAATAGGGCGGGAAATTGGGGTCCAGGCGCATTGCGCGCCGCGCCAATTCCGCACCACGTTCGAGCTCGCCGAGCGCTCCCGACACATAAATTCCCAGTTCACCGAGCGCGCGCGGGTCGTTGGGATTGAGCGCCAACGATTTATCGGATTCGGCGACGAACAGTTCGGTCTGACCAGTCCAATAATAGTAGCTCGCCAAATAAAATCGCGCCTTCGAATCGTTTGGATCGAGTTCAACCGCGCGGGTCAGAGCCTCTCGCGCGCGACCCAACGGATCCGGTCGTGGGTTCTGGCGAAAGACGTGCTCCACCAAATACAAAAATCCGAGCTCAGCCAGCGCGCGCGCGTAGTCCGGATGCAGTGCGACTGCTTGTTCAAGCAGATCGCGCGCCACGGCGTGATCTTCCGGTGTCACGGTTTGCCACCAGCGCTGAGCACGAAGCACATAGTCGTAGGCGGTCAAATCCGCCGGCGCCTTACGTTGCGCGTCGGCCAACGCCGCCCCCTCCAGCTTGGCGCCAAGCATCGCGGCGACGCGCTGGGTGATTTCGTCTTGAATCTCGAAGATATCGCCCTGGGCGCGGTCGAATGAGTCGGCCCAGACATTCTCGCCGGTTTTGGCGTCGATCAATTGCGCGGTGACGCGGATCGTCTCCGAAGATCGCCTGATGCCGCCCTGAACCACGTAGCGGACGCCAAGTGCTTGGCCGACATCCTTGGCGGCCACGGCTTGGTCCTTGTAGCGACGGGTCGAATTGAAAGAGATCACGAACAGCTCGTTGAAGCGCGACAAAGCCGCGATGATGTCTTCTGTCACCCCGTCGATGAAGTAGTCCTGATCGGGATCGGCACTTCGGTTCTCGAACGGCAGCACCGCGACCGAGGGCTCTTCCGGCAACAAGAGCGGCGCCGCCTCGATGTCCTCCGAGGCTTCTTGTTGCGCGGTTTGGCTGGTCACCTGCCAGACGCCGAATCCGAGCACGGCGGCGACCGTGGCGGCCACCGGCAACAGCCAGAGCGATCGCCGGCGCGGTGAGGCAGCAGTTGGCTCCTGGCGAACCGCACCATCGATTTCGATGCGATAGGAGCGGACCGGATCGGCGATGTTTTTGACCGACTGATCGCCGATGAATTCGCAGGCCCGATCGATGCGATTCTTGATCTGGTCATAGACCGTGCCAGACACGCAGATACCGCCATGATCGGCCAGTGTTTCCAACCGCGCCGCTATATTGACCCCCTCGCCATAGAGTGCGCCGTCGCGTTCAAGAACGTCGCCCAGGTTGACGCCGACTCTAATCCGCATCCGCCGCCGCTCGGGCAATGGATGATTGAAAACGCGCATTTCGTCCTGAATCGCGATCGCGGCGTTTACCGCTTCAACCGGGCTACCGAATTCGGCAAGCAGCGCGTCACCGGGCAAGTCGACCACGCGGCCATTGTAAAGGCTGATTCGCTCGGTCATTACGCCGCGCACGACGGTTAGTGCTTCGAGCGTGGCGTGGTCGTCATCGGCCATCAACCTGGAGTAGCCGACGACGTCGGAACTCAACAGGGTTGCAAGTTTGCGTCTCGGTGCCGGCGCTTCCACGGCCTTTCCCAGCCTATGTTTTTACAAATGTAAGCACACACTTACATTAAAAATTCGGTTGTAGACGCCGCAATCATCATCTGCTTTCACACGGATGTTTTCAACGGCACGCCGGCGCTTCATGTCGCTTTTTACCCGGCCGCTATGAACGGGATGTGCAAGGGCCGAATTCGCACAATGCTCGCCGTGATCGTCCACTAATTCGACGAATCATGGCGCGCGGATTCGACGCGCGCTCGGCGCGGATGCAAATCAGTCAGCTATAAACCCGCTGATCGTCGATCACTTTGCCGTCATCGGGCAGCGAACCGGCGCCGACAAACTCGACTTCACCACGCACCTTGCAGCCACTTTGCAGCGCTTCGGCGATGCGTTGGCCCAAACCGTCGGCCGCTTCGGCTTCAAGCTCGCAGCGCAGCGTCATCCGATCGGCTTGGTCGGGGTTTTCGACAACCAGTCGCGCCTTGGCGATTTCGGGGAATTTGGACACCACCTGGCCGACCTGTATCGGATGCACGAACATGCCGCGAACCTTTGTGGTTTGGTCGGCGCGTCCCATCCAGCCCTTGATCCGCGTGTTCGTGCGCCCGCACGGCGACGTACCCTCCATAACCGCCGAAAGATCGCCGGTGGCGAAGCGGATCAGCGGATAATCCGGATTGAGCACGGTCACCAACACCTCGCCGACCTCACCATCGGCAACCGGTTCGGCCGAACCCGGCGCGACGATCTCAAGGATCACGCCCTCGTCGACAATCATGCCTTCGAGCGCCGACGACTCGTAGGCGATCAAGCCAAGATCGGCGGTACCGTAGGATTGGAGGACGTTCACGCCTTCCGCTCGCCAGGACTCGCGCAGGCTCGGTGGCAGCGCCTCGCCGCCAACCGAGGCCTTGGTGATGCTCGACATCTCAAGGCCCGCTTCGCGCGCGCGCTCGAACAAAATGCGCAGGAACGAGGGGGTGCCGACATAGGCGTTGGGGCGAATGTCGTTGATCGCCTGGACTTGTTGCTCGGTATTGCCGACCCCGCCGGGCACCACGGCGCAGCCGCAAGCGTGCGCGCCAGCCTCCATCATGTGGCCGGCCGGTGTCAGGTGATAGGCAAAGGTGTTGTAGACGATGTCGCCCGGGCGGATGCCGGAAGCGTAAAACGCGCGTCCCATGCGCCAATAGTCGCGGCGCTGAATGCCCGGCTCGTAAATCGGACCGGGCGACGCAAACACCCAGCTCATCTCGCCAGGCGGCCGCGTGGTCAGGCCGCCAAGTGGACGGTTGGCCCGTTGCAGTTCGATCAGTTCCGATTTACGCGTTACCGGTAGCTTGGCCAGCGCCGCGCGCGAGGTTACCGCGTCGGCCTCAACGCCCGACAGGATGCGCGCCCAAGCCGGACTGTTTTGTTTGGCGTTACCAATTTGGTCGCGCAGAGCCTCAAACAACGACGTTTCGCGCTGCTCAGGGTCCCTGATTTCAAGATCGTCGTAATGGTCGCCTCGTCCGGTCATTCTACGCTTCCCTTAACCCGGTCCAGATGCAGCGCCTGCCGCTGAGCAGCCCCTGATCGACGGGCGTCAAAGCCAGCGCTTGCGGCGTTTGAACGATTTCAAATTGCGAAACGATTTGCGCTCGCTGCCTTCCCCGCCTTTGCCGAGGTAGAACTCCTTAACGTCTTCATTGTTCAGAAGTTCCTCGGCGGTGCCGTCGAGCACCACTTTGCCGCTTTCCATTATGTAGCCGTAATTCGCCGCCATCAGCGCCAGCCGGGCATTTTGTTCGACCAGCAAAATGGTAATTTGTTGGTCGCGGTTAATGCGCTGGATGATCGAGAACACTTCCTTGACCAACAGCGGCGACAAGCCCATAGACGGCTCATCCATCAAGATCAGCTCGGGCCGGGCCATCAACGCCCGTCCGATCGCCAGCATCTGCTGTTCGCCGCCGGACAAATAGCCGGCAAGACCGGTGCGTTCCTTGAGCCGAGGGAAATAGCCGTAGACCATCTCCAAATCGGCCGCAACGCCCGAATCGCGCCGTGTATAGGCGCCGAGACGCAAATTCTCGTGCACGCTCATGTCGGCGATGATCCGGCGGCCTTCCATCACCTGAAAGATGCCCTTGCGCACGATTGCTTCCGGGTCGGTGCCGTTGATGCGTGCGTCCTTGAATCGGATTTCGCCTCGCGTCACCTCGCCTTCTTCGCTCTTTAGCAAGCCGGAGATGGCCTTCAGCGTGGTCGATTTTCCGGCGCCGTTAGCACCCAGTAGTGCCACAATCTGGCCTTTCGGAACGGCCAAAGACACGCCGCGCAGAACCAGGATCACGTCGTCGTAAACGACCTCGATATTGTCGACCGCGAGCAGCGCCGGCGCCGGTTCCGCACCCGACCGTGGTTGGAGGTCCGCCGCCGCGTCGGCCATGTTAGAGGCCCAACCATTCGGGCCGTCGTTCCAGCTCGACCGTGTCGATACTTTCCATGCTTTGGTCGTCGGCCGTGACTGTGCCGCGATAGATCTTCACCGTGGTGGTGCCGCGATGGTCCGTCTCGGTCCAGGTCGACGGCAGGCACACGCCCTCCAATCCGACCGGCACCCAGTTCTCCCGGTTTTCCATGCCACGTTTGACGTTGGCGCCGGTAATGCCGCCGTTGGTGTCCGCCCACTCAAGCGCTTCTTTCATGAAGAACACCGAGCAGATGCCGCGCATGAAGTGAATGCTGCGCGCCTGTTCGCCGTTCGGGTCCGACATTTTGGAGATTTCGCGCACCAGGGCCATGCCCGGCACATCATCGCCCCATTGGATTGAGCCGACGACGAACACGACGCCGTTGGCCGCGTCCCCGGCGGCCTCCATGACATTTTCGTCATAGCCCCAGACATTGGCCATGAACTGCACCTCGGTGCCCACCGTTTGGCATGATTTCAACAACGAGATGACCGAGCCGCCGGTGTTGGCCAAGAACGCATAATTGGCGCCGGATTCGTTCAGCGTCAGGCATTGCGCCTTGAAATCGCCTGGCGACAGCGAGAACACGATCGAATTCAAGATTTCGAACCCGAGCTCTTCGGCATAAAGCGCGCAGGCTTCCTTGGGCGCGTTTGGATAGGGGTGGTTGTCGCCCATATGCACGAACTTTGGCGCGTCGGCGTTGCCATTCGCCTTCCAGTCCTGTGCGGCCCATTGAACCAGCCCGCGGCAGCCGTCAGAATAGGAGGGGCCGTAGAAGAAATTGTAGGGCGCTGGCGTCTTGGTCTTCGGCCCGGCTCCGGTCGGATCGGTTAGATGGCCGGAATAAGACGCGGAGAAATACGGTATTTCGTCGCGCGCGATGAACTTGACCAACGCCTCGGTGTCGGCGGTGCCCCAGCCCTGGATCGCGGCAACATTTCGGCGCGAGGTCCATTTCTTGTAAGCAGAGATGGCCTGCGGCGCCTTGTACGAATAATCGATCGACTCGAACTCGATGGGCTTGCCGTTGACGCCGCCATTGGCGTTAATCCAATTGAGCGCATCGAGCGCGCCTTGAGCGTAAACCTTGCCGACCACCGAGGTCGGGCCGGAAATATCTTTAATCTGGCCGACGAATATCTCGTCCGCCGCGGCCGGCGCCGAGGCAATTGCGGTGAGCGCCAAGCCGGCGAACAGCCGGTTGATGGGTGCCCGTATCATAATTTATCTCCCTTATACTGTGCTCTCATGCTAGCGACTCGGCCGGCTCAATACGAGAACGGATAGAGCTTCCAATAAGCCTTGATCTGTTGCCATCGGTGGGCCAGCCCGCGCGGTTCAAAGATCAGAAACAGCACGATGGCGAGCCCGACCGCCGCTTCCTTCATGTAGGCGGTGCCGTCCTGTAGCCACGCCGCGCTTCCCCAGCTTGTGGTCTGGATGGCGCCGACGCCGCCTTCCATCACTTCGGGCAACAGCACCATGAATGCGGTGCCCATTAGCGTGCCTTTGACCGAGCCCAAGCCGCCGATGATGATCATGCCGAGAAACTGTATGGACAGCAGAATAGTGAATGCCTCGACAGAGACATAACCGAGATAATGGCCATAAAGCGCGCCGCCGATACCGGCATAGAACGCCGACAGGCCGAAGCTGACCACGCGATATTTGGTCAGGTTGATGCCCATCATTTCGGCGGACAGGTAATGATCGCGTACCGCCACCAAGGCGCGTCCGTCACGGGTGCGCAGCAGGTTGGTCGCGGCGACAAACATCACCACCACATAGGCCAGCACGACGTAGAAGAAGCTCTCGTCGGAGACCGCCTGCCATCCGAAGATCGAAAACGGCTCGGCCGAAGCGCCGTAGGCACCGCCCGAAAACCAGTCGGCGCGAGCGAAGAAATCCTCGAGAATGAATTGTGCCGCGAAGGTAGCGATCGCCAGATACAGCCCTTTCAACCGTCCCGCCGGAATGCCGACGATCAGGCCGACCGCGGTGGTCCACAGCGCCGCCAGCGGGATCGCGAAGAACACCGGAATCCCGAAATTGTTATTGAGGTAGGCGGAGGCAAACGCGCCGAAGCCGAAGAACGCGGCGTGGCCGATCGAAATCTGCCCAGTAAATCCGGTCAACAAATTGAGCCCCAGCGCGGCGATGCCGAAATAGCCGATCTGGATCATCAAGTTGAGCAGGTAGCCGTCGAGAACTAGCGGCGCGAATAGCAGCGCCACAACCCCGGCCACGCACGCGAGCCGCGACCACAGGGTCGGAAAAATCGTGGTATCCGCCCGGTAGGTGGTTTTGAACTCGCCGCAATTGTCGTTGATCATCGCGCGCTAAACCCGCTCGATCTGCTCGGTGCCGAACAGTCCGTATGGCTTGATCATCAGGATCAGCACCAGCACGTAGAACGGCGCCACCGCGCTGAGCCCACCGATGCCGAGAATTTGGCCGTCGACCCATTCGGCGAGCGCTTCGAGCACGCCGATGATGATGCCGCCAAACACGCCACCGATGATCGAGTCGAGCCCGCCGAGGATCACCGCCGGGAACACTTTGATGCCAAACTCGCTAAGCGCGGAGGACACGCCGGAGACCACGCCGAACACGATACCGGCGAGCGCCGAAACCACCGCCGAGATCGCCCAAGATGCGGCGAACACCTGTTTGATTGAAATGCCAAGCGACTGCGCCGCTTGTTGGTCGAAGGCGGTCGCGCGCATCGCTAATCCCATGCGCGAGTATTTGAAGAACCAGGCAAAGCTGCTCATGATCACCAGCGAAATCGCCATGCTCATCACATAGACCGTCTCGACCTGCAGCCCGAGCACCGAGATGCTCCGGGTTTCGAACACCGGCGGGAACGGTTTAACGAACACGCCGAACATCCACTTCATCATCGCCTGGAAGAAGATCGATAGGCCGATGGTCACCATGATCACCGAGATAATCGGCTCGCCGATCATTGGGCGCAGCACCACGACCTGCAGCAGCACGCCGAACACGACCATAAAGGCGAAGGTGAGCACGAAACCCCAGACGAACGGAATGCCGAGATCGCCGACCAACCACCAACACATCCAGGCGCCGATCAGCAGCAGCTCACCCTGCGCGAAATTGACGATTTGCGAGGCCTTGTAGATCAGCACGAAGCACATCGCGACCAGCGCGTACAGCGTGCCGACAATCACCCCGTTGACCAGCAGCTGGCCTAACAGCGTGTAATTCAGGCCGTCCATTGCGCGCGCCTTTCCTGATCGAGCATCTCGGTTAAGCGAGCGTCAATCGCGAGCCGCACGCCGACCGAACGATTGGTCGAAGATCGGAATTTAGTGTTGGTGCAAATAGTTAGCTTACCCAATTGCGCGCGTGGTGATACGCAATCCATCACGCCGCAGCCTTTACCGGCGTTTCGAGCGATACAATCGAGATGTCCGTGCGGATACGCTGCTTGGTGCCATCTTGGAACGAGATGGTGGTATCGACCGGTACCGACTCGCGGTTGTCATACATCGCGTTGATCAGGTCGGCATAACGCTCGTTGACCACATCGCGCCGTACCTTGCGGGTGCGGGTCAGCTCGCCATCATCGGCATCGAGCTCCTTGTAAAGCAGCAGGAAGCGATGAATGCGTTGCGGCTCCGGCAACGTTTGATTGACCTGTTCCAGCTCGGCCTGGATCAACGCATAGACCTCGGGACGGCTTGAAAGATCGGTGTAGGTGGTGAAGCTGATGCGGCGCTTCTCCGCCCATTTCGACACGATCGAATGGCGTATGCACAGAATTGCGGTGAGTGTGTCCCGACCGTCACCGAGCACCACGGCCTCGCCGACAAAGGGTGAGAATTTGAGCTTGTTCTCGATGAACTGCGGCGAAAAACGCGTGCCCCCTCTGGTGGTCGCCAAATCGCGCACCCGGTCGATCACCACCAGATGACCTTTGTCGTCGAAATAACCGGCATCGCCGGTGAACATCCAGCCTTCGGCGTCCAGACTTTCGTCGGTGGCTTCTTGGTTTTCGTAGTAGCCTAAGAACATGCCCGGGTGTCGGGTGCAGATCTCGCCGACACCGTTGGCGTCCGGTTTGTCGATGCGAACCTCCGAATTGTCGAACGGGTGCCCGACGGTATCGAAGTCGATCTCGTCCGCGCGATGGATGGTGTATGCGCCGGCAAGCTCGGTCTGGCCGTAAAGCTGCCGCAACGGCACGCCCATCGCCAAGAAAAAGCGGAACGTGTCCGGCCCCATCGCGGCCCCGCCGGTCGCCGCCGATTTAAGCTGGCTGAAGCCGAGGCGATCGCGCAAGGCCCGGAACAAAATCAGGTCGGCGAACGCGGATCGGTGACCTTGGTCGAGCGCCCGCGCGCCAAGCTTCATGCCAAAATCGAACAAGACGCGTTTGAGCCACGAAGAATCCATCATCCGCGCCCGTACGTCGGCTGCGGTTTGCTCCCAAACCCGCGGCGCCAAGAGTACGAAGCTTGGCCCGATCTCGCGCAGATCGGCCATCGCGGTTTCCTCTTCCTCGACGAAATTCACCCGGCACCGGCACAATAGCGGCTGCGCCACCGCATAGACCTGTTCCATGATCCACGGCAGCGGCAGCACCGACACATAGTCGTCGCCCGGCAGCTTGGGATCGGCCTTCAGGTATGCCGCGCAGTGGCGCAGAAACGGGCCAGCCTGCATCATCGACAGTTTGGGATTCGACGTGGTGCCCGAGGTGGTGATCAGCATCGCCACATCGTCGCCGTGCCCCTTGCCGACCTGCTCGTCGTAAAGGCCAGGCTTTTCCAAATCGAGCGCGTCGCCATGGTGGATAGTATCGGCGAGGCTCACCAAGCGCGCATCGTCATACTTCCGCATGCCGCGCGGGTCGGTGTAGATGATCCGCTCAACGGTCGGAATTTCGTCGCCAAGGCCGAGCAGTTTGTCGACCTGTTCCTCGTCCTCACAGATTATGAAGCGGCACTTGGCGTAGGTGATTAGGTAGCTCACCTCTTGTTCGATCGCGTCCTGGTAAATGCCCAGGCTCATGGCGCCCGCCGCGTGGCTTGCCACCTCGGCCCACAGCCAGTTCGGCCGGTTCTTGCCGATCAGCCCGACCACTTCGCCGCGCTCGAGTCCGAAGTGGATTAGCCCGAGCGCCATCGCGCGCACCTTCGTCGCACAATCGGCCCAGCTATATTCGTTCCAGATGCCATAATCTTTTTCGCGCAGTGCAACGTCATCGGGCCAGGTCTGCGCGTTATGGATCAACAGTTTCGGAAAGGTGTCGTGCGCTTCCAGGTCCGGCAAAACCATGCCAGTGACGGGCCGGGTTTTGAGCCGCACGGTCATGCCGCGCCTGCGTCCACCGGCTCGGTGACAACCTCGTCTTCCTCGCCTAGATAGGCGTGTTTGACATGCTCGTTGGCCATCACTTCGTCGGGGTCGCCCTCGGCGATTTTCTTGCCGAAATCGAGCACCATGATCCGGTGTGAAATGTCGACCACCACGCCCATATCGTGCTCGATCATGATCACCGTCATGCCCCATTCTTCGTTGAGGTCGACGACAAAGCGGGCCATGTCTTCTTTTTCTTCGAGGTTCATGCCGGCCATCGGCTCGTCGAGCAGGATCAGCTTCGGCTTAAGCGCTACCGCGCGCGCCAGCTCCACCCGCTTGCGCAGGCCGTACGGCAAGGTGCCGGCGATTGCCTTGCGAACATGCTGTATTTCAAGAAAGTCGATGATCTCTTCGACTTCGCGCCGATGTTCCAGCTCTTCGCGCTGCGCGCCGCCAAGCCAATACAGCGAGCCGCGCAAAAAGCCGCTTTTCAGCAGGTGGTGCCGGCCAACCATGATGTTGTCGAGCACCGACATATGACCGAACAGCGCGATGTTCTGGAAGGTGCGGCCGATGCCCAGCGCGGCGCGTTGGTTCGGCGTCATGCCACCGACCGACCGGCCGTCAAACAACACCGTGCCTTCGCTTGGCTTGTAACGGCCCGAAATGCAGTTGAGCATTGACGTCTTGCCGGCGCCGTTCGGCCCGATGATCGAGAACAACTCACCTTGATCGACCGAGAAGCTGACCTCGCTGAGCGCCCGGATACCACCGAACCTCAGCGAGACATCGCGCGCCTCGAGCAGTGGTGCGTTGCCGCCCTGCCTGTCCATTGCTTAACCCAGCCACTCTGCCGCGGCGGCCAACGGGATCTCCATTGACGCCGTATCCCCCTAAGCGGCGTGTGGTAATGCGTGCGCCCAGGCGGGTCAAGCACTGAACCGGGTTCGGCTGGGACTGGGCAGGCGTGATTGCGGTCACATATTGCGGTGAAGTGTGACCACGGTCACCTCTATAGGGTTTTCCCGTGCCTATACTCATCAACACCCCCCGCCGCGGAGTTTGGTGCGCGCTGAAACGCTACTGGGGCCAGGCGCGGCAAGGAGGCTGAAATGTTCGCGACCAAACCAATAGAAAAAAAATCCCCGCGTCAGATTCTGATGGGTCTCGTGCTACGGCTCTTGGCGCTTGCCGCTGTAGCCGGCTGCACAGTGATTGGTTACGGCGTTTACATGATTGTCAGCGGAACCGGCGCCGGCGGCACGATCTGGCAGGTGTACACCGACACCATGGGTGCGGCCGGCGCAATTTTCGGCATGAATCCGATTGTCGCTAGCTTGCTTGTTCCAGGCCTGATTACCAGCAGCCTCGCCATGGGCGTCGTCCTCTATATGCACCGACGCTCATAATCGGTTGCTCGCGGTGCGTCTCGCCGCGCGACCTAGGCGCTAAGCCAAGTCTCCGAGAACGCCAGGAACGCCGTCGTGCTGGCGCGGCCGCAGAAATCGCGTGGCTGAGGTTGCCCGCGTAACGTACGCCCGTTGACTTCGGCGGTTACGCGTTTGCTATCGACGAACAGGCTGAACATGCGGTGCCGACCGGTCGCCGATTGATCCGGCGGCATGTCGACCATGAACGGCTCGCCCAATTCTTCCCACGCCAATCGGGCTTCGAGACCATCGCCCTTGATGCGCTCTTCATAACGATTTCCGCCAATGCTATCGGTTTCGACATCGTGCAAACGACGAAAGTCGAGGGCGCCAAGAGCCGGCACGCCGCGAAACGGGCCGAAGTGGCGCACAAAATTTTCGATTAGGTAATGCGCCAAGGGTTCGTTGTCGGTAACACAGATATTGAGCGCCTCCGGCTGGCTCTCGGTGGCGTCAGGCGCTTCGACCAGCACCAATCCCCGGCCGCGTCCGTGCGGTGACAGGACCACGCGAAAGAACGTCAACAGTGTCACGAAAGGTCCGTCCACCGACTCCTTAAGGTACATGCCCGGATTTTCACCCGACCAATCGATCGGCCCGGCAGGAAATGGCTGTTCGTTGCTCATCGTTCCGTCCCTTTCTGGTATTGGCTGCGGCCCGACGTTTGGCTTGGCGACCTCATTGGCTGAGTGCGCCATCCCGCGCCCGCGCGAGATTCTTTAGCATGGTATCAAGCGTAATCGAGCCGAGGGTCGCGCGAGCAAGGTCGTCGATCTCTTTTAGCACCCGGTCCAGCGCCGCCGCGACGGGAGCGTCGGCGTCATCGCTTGCGCCTTCAACCTCCGCTCCCTGGCCTGTTACCGCTACCGGCTCGAATTGTTCGATCACGTCCAACAGGGTCGTGCGCCGCGCATTGGCGGCGAAACGGTAGCCGCCCTGGGCACCCCGCGATGGTGCAACGAGGCCGGTGCGAGCGAGGGCTTGCATCACCTTGGCCATGTGCGCGATCGAGACATGATGCGCTTCGGCCAAATCGCTCGCCGAGCGCGCCACGCCCGGCGAGCCAGCCAGGTCTATGGCCGCGAAGAGCGCGAGCCGCGTTGCTGTTTGAAGCCTCATCGTGGCCCTTGCGTGGTTATGTCGGAACTGACTTGAAATTCGGACTCGTTGGTCGCAATTGGATTGCCGACAATTTGGCGCGCCGTTCGCGAACCATGGATAAACGTCGGTGGCGGCTCGGTTAGCCCCACGGCTTGAACTGCTTACCGAGCTTCAGGCCCTGGCCCTGGTAGGACGAGCCGATGTCGCCGCCGTAGACCCGGTCGGGCATGCCGGCGAGCTTTTCGTAGCGCAGCCAGCCGATGATCTGACCGTGTTCGAGTAGGAAAGGCACATCGTGCGATCGCACCTCCAGCACCGCCTTGGCGGCGCCGCCGGCGCCAAAGCCAAAGCCGGGGTCGAAAAAGCCGGCATAGTGCACGCGAAATTCACCGACCATGGTGTCGTATGCGATCATTTCCGCGGCGTGGTCGGGCGGCACCGCCACCCGCTCGCGGGTCGCCAAGATGTGAAAGTCGTCGGGGTCGAGCACGATGCCGCCGCCTTTGTGCGGTGTGATCGGTTCCCAGAACTCCGACGCCTCATAGACGCCCTTGGCTTCGACATCGATCACGTCAGCGTGCTTGCGGGCGCGAAAGCCGATAATGCCGGTCGCCGGGTCCGGCGTCAGGTCCAGCGTCACGCCGATCTGGTCGTCGTGGATGATCGGTGCGTCGGAGCCGCTGTCGACCAATCGATGATGCTCGTGCAGGCGTTTGAGCGCACCCTGACCAAGCGTCGGCGTGCCGCGCCGCACCCTAAGCTGGCACAGCCGTGATCCTTCGCGGACCGCGATCGAAAACGTACGTGGTGCGATCTCGGCATAAAGCGGGCCGTCATAGCCGTCGGGCAATCGGTCGAAGGCGGTGGCGCCGTCGGCGATCACGCGGGTAAACACGTCGAGTCTGCCGATCGAGCTTTTTGGATTGGCGAATGCCATTAGCCGGCTCGACAAGCGTACGCGCTCCTGCAGCGGCACGATATAGACGCAGCCGCGCTCGAGCACCGAACCGGCGGACAGATCGATCTCGTGCATGCCAAATTGCGCGATCTTGTCGAGCACCGGGACGCCGGGCCCCGGCATGAAACTCGCACGGACTCGATAAGCGATCGGGCCAAGTCTGAGGTCGAGGCTCGCCGGCTGTAATTGCTCAGGCGTGATCGGACGATCCGCGGCTATTTCGCCGGCCTCCACCAACGCGTGGAGCGCCTGGTAGGGAAGGATGCCAATTGAATCGGCCGTGCCGTCGGCTTCCGGGCCGCTTACCACTTGCCTGTCATCCTCCGCGAACGCCGTTGCTTTGCCGCTGGTCATGACGGTACCGAATCCCTCTACGGGTCAGCCGCCGCGTCGGCGGTGTGAGCCATAATCCAACAATATCACCGGGTTTCATCGCGTGCCAATCGCTAGCCTATCCGTTCATTACGTGAACAATTCACAGAATCGTCCCGCCGCCGAATCAATCCACCGAGTTATCCACGTAATGTGGATAAGTGGAGACTATCAATTTGGAAAAACGAGGCTGCGATACTCCACGGCCCGAATACCGGCGCTTTAGGCGCCTTCTTCGGCGGAACCGATCGGCATTTCGAGTTCGACGAATGGCCCCGCGGTCATACCTTCGGCGCGAAAGAACGACAATAGGAGTGTCGCATCGCGCGCGACCATGGTGCGCAGCGATTTTATCCCCGCTTTTCGAAAGGACGCTCGCGCGGCGTCGAGCAACTTGGTGCCGACCCCGGCTTCGCGGGCCTCGGGCGTTACGTTGATAGCAAAAACCCAGCCGCACGGCGGTGATCCGAACTCCCAGCTTCGCACCTCGCCCATCACGTATCCGACAAGCGCGCCGTCGCGCTGGGCCGCAAACGCGCAACGACGGGCGGTCGGTGGAACGAATCGTTTGAAGGTTTCGGTCCAATAGTCCGGCTTGGCCACGCCGGTCGCATGGGCGTCGAGCGCGACTACCGCCGCCAAATCGTCGCGCCAGAGCTTGCGAATCTTGACCTGACTTGCTGATTTCCTCGGTTCCACCGCTGGCGCGGCTTCGATTCCTCTTGCCATATTAAGTCCGTGTGATTAAATCGGTATAGTTATACCTAATTGGATTTTATGATGGCCCAAAGCGAGGCTGAAGTCCACCATCGCGCTGCGCCGGCAGCATCACAGAATGTACCGAGCATGGTCGATTTTCGCACCACGCCGGACGCATACCACCATTGGAATCTGTCGATTGATGGCAGGGTTGCCACACTCGCGCTCGATGTTGAAGAAACCGCGCCGCTCAAACCGGGCTATGAGCTGAAGCTGAATTCATACGACCTTGGGGTCGATATCGAACTCTACGACGCGGTTCAGCGGTTGCGGTTTGAACACCCCTCGGTCGGCGCGGTGATTCTGACCTCTGCCAAGGAGAAGTTATTTTCGGCCGGCGCCAATATCCGCATGCTCGGCATGTCGAGCCATCCGGAGAAGGTAAATTTCTGCAAGTTTACCAATGAGACCCGCTGTGCGATCGAGGATGCGACCGAAAATTCGCACCAGAGTTACATCGCCGCGCTCAATGGCACCGCATCCGGCGGCGGGTACGAGCTGGCGCTTGCGTGTTCCGAAATTCTGCTGGCGGACGATGGCGCTTCGGCGGTATCGCTGCCCGAGCTGCCGCTGCTCGCGGTGCTTCCCGGCACCGGCGGGCTCACCCGTTTGGTCGATAAGCGCAAGGTTCGCCGCGACCGCGCCGATTTCCTGTGCACCACTGCCGAAGGCGTGCGCGGCCGTCGCGCGGTCGATTGGAACTTGGTCGATGCACTTGTCCGCCCATCCCAATTGATCGACGAGGCGCGTGCCCGCGCAGACTCGCTCACCGCTGGTTCCGACCGGCCTTCGGACACCAAAGGGATTACGCTCTCGCCGTTGGCGCGCGACCTGGCGCCCGATCGAATCGCCTATCCTTGGCTCGACGTCGCGGTTGATGCCGACCGACGTATCGCGACCTTCGTTGTCACTGGGCCCGATGCTGCCGCGCCTGATTCGCCCGAGGCGATGCAGGAAGCCGGCGCTTCTTTCTGGCCGCTTGCGCTGGCACGCGCGCTCGACGACGCGATTCTGCACCTGCGCACCAACCGGCCGGAGATTGGCACCTGGGTGGTTCGCAGCGCCGGCGATGGCGCCCTGGTCGCTGGCTATGACGCGTTTCTCGGTGCACACGCCGGTCATTGGTTGGCCCGCGAGATTACACTTTATTGGAAACGCGTCTTGAAGCGGTTCGATTTGTCGTCGCGCAGCGTGATCACATTGGTCGAGCCGGGCAGTTGTTTTGTCGGCAGCTTGCTTGAATTGGTGCTGGCCGCCGATCGCAGCTTCATGCTCGACGACGAACCGGAGCAGGGTGAGCCGCCGGCGGTCGCGCTGACCGAAATGAATTTTGGTCCGCTCCCCATGGCCAACGGGCTGAGCCGGCTCGAGACGCGCTTTCTCGGCGATCCGAGCGCGGTCACGGCGGCGCGGGACTCGCTCGGTGAGGGTCTCGACGCAGCGGAAACCGATGACCTTGGTCTTGTCACATTCATACCCGACGGCATCGATTGGGATGACGAAGTTCGTCTCGCGATCGAAGAGCGGGCGAGCTTTTCGCCGGACGCCCTGACCGGCCTTGAGGCGAGCTTGCGCTTCGCCGGGCCTGAGACCATGGAAACCAAAATTTTTGGCCGCCTGAGCGCTTGGCAGAACTGGATCTTCCAGCGCCCGAACGCGGTCGGGCCGGACGGTGCGTTGACCCTCTACGGCACCGGCCAACGCAGCGGTTTCGACCTCAAACGGGTCTAAAAAGGACAATAGAAAGAATGGCGATCGATTATTCCGAACGGATTCCCAATAACGTCCACCTGGCGGACAACAAACGTCTGCAACGCGCGCTCGAGGCGTGGCAGCCGCGCTATATCGACTGGTGGCGCGAAATGGGGCCGAGCGGCTACCAAGACGTCGATGTGTATTTGCGCACGGCGATTAGTGTGGAAGCCGGCGGTTGGGCCCATTTCGATTACGTAAAAATGCCCGACTATCGCTGGGGCATTTTTCTTGCTGAGCCCGAAGCCGACCGGCGCATTGCATTCGGTGAACATAAAGGCAAGCCGGTGTGGCAGGACGTGCCCGGCGAATACCGTTCAACGCTTCGCCGCCTAATCGTTACCCAAGGCGATACCGAGCCGGCGTCGGTGGAGCAGCAACGGCTGCTCGGCCAGACTTGCCCGTCGCTTTACGACTTGCGCAATCTGTTTCAGGTCAATGTCGAGGAAGGCCGGCATTTGTGGGCCATGGTTTATCTGCTCGACGCCCATTTTGGCCGCGACGGCCGCGAGGAAGCGGAAGAGATGCTCGAACGCCACTCGGGCGACCCGGACAAGCCGCGCATTCTCGGCGCGTTCAACGAAGCGACGCCCGACTGGCTGGCGTTTTTCATGTTCACGTTTTTCACTGACCGCGACGGCAAATACCAGCTTGCGTCTCTGGCCGAATCCGCGTTCGACCCTCTGTCGCGGACCTGCCGGTTCATGTTGACCGAAGAGGCGCACCATATGTTCGTCGGCGAAACCGGTGTCGGCCGTGTGGTCCAGCGCGCCTGCGAAATCATGAATGAGCATGGTATCGACGACCCGGCCGATGTGCGAGAACACGGCGGCATCGATCTTGAAACGATACAGCGATACATCAATTTCCACTTCAGCGTCTCCGCCGATTTGTTTGGTTCGGAGATTTCGACGAATGCCGCGAATTACTATACCGCCGGTCTCAAAGGGCGCTATCGGGAGACCCGGATCGACGATGATCATCTTTTGGCCCAGGCCGAATATGACGTGCCGAGCTTTGACGACGGTCGCCGGGCGATCTTGAAAGCTTCGGAGTTGACAGCGCTCAATCAGCGTTTGCGCGACGACTTTACCAAGGATTGCGAACGCGGTGTTGAGCGATGGAACAAAGTCATCGAAGAGCGTGGCATCGACTTCCAGCTACGCTTGCCGGATCAGGCATTTCACCGCCAAATCGGTGCCTTCGTGGACGGACATTTCACGCCCGAAGGAACGGTCGTCAGTCCTTCGATTTGGCGGCAGAACAAAGACAATTGGCTGCCTAACGAAGACGATTTTGCTTATGTCGCCTCGCTGATGAAGCCGATCACGGCGCCTGGCCAAATGGCGAATTGGATCGCACCGCCCGCCCGCGGTATCAACGGAAATCCGGTCGACTTCGAGTATGTGAGGCTGGCCTAATCCGACCGCCTAGGGCCGACTATACGCGTGTCTTAAGGGCAAGCCCCAGCGTGTCGATCAGGTCGTAGATCAGCGAGATGTCCTCGACCAAAGAGGTGATGCGCTTTGGGTCCGCAGCAGATTCGAAAACCGAGCCGGCTTCGAAGCTGTCGGAGCGGATGTCGAGACTGAGCAGTAGGCGGTCGCCGTCAAAGGCCAACCGCAACGTGCCGGAGCGATATTTCTCCGCCAGCGCGAGCACGCGTTCCATGAAGGTGGGTGTGAGCAGATAGCGCGCTTCAACTTGATCGGACGAGTAGACCTCAAATGCGTCTTCGAAACGCGGATCCTCCAGGTGCACGCGCTCTTCCGGAACCGCTATGCCCTGAAACCAGTTGAATATCTTGCCCTGATCTCCTGTGATCACCGTGCGGCCATTGAACCGTTTCGGGAACGAAAACGCGCACAGCAATCCCTGGAATACGACACGGTAGCTCGTGCGCTTGCCTGAGCGCTGGCGCTTCTTCAACTTGGCATCGGCGAGGTTGATAGAGACTTGATCGTGGCGGCCGGTGATGCGGTCTTCAACCGCCGAGCGGTCGAAACCTGGCACCAGCGCTAGGTCCGCGAACCAGTCGAGCGGAAATCCTTCGCCGCCCGGCATGTAAACCAAATCGAAAAAGCCGCACACCTTTTCGGCCAAGAATATTTTCAGCTTGTGCTTGGCCTTAGACACCACGGACCAAGCCCAGGCGAAAAGGCCGATGGTGACCATCAATGGAATCCACGTGAGATCTGTCTTCTCAGGTCCAAAGTATGGCAGCTCGATCAAGCCAGCCCCGGTCCCGAAAACGGCGCCGGTTACACCGGCTGCCACCACGCCCAACAGGGCGATCGGCAGGGCGCGCTTTATGGCATCGCTGCGCGCGACCTCGAATTCATCCATGTGCCCAACGATTTCGCGAGCGTAGTAGTCAGCAAAGCCTTTCAGGCGCGGGTTCGTTTCGTCGAGTTGGATCGCCACAGCGAACCTTTTTCAGCTAGCTGTCGCTCAGATACTTGTCCGCGTCGACAGGTTGCCGCACCGCCGCATCTTCAAGTTCGAAAAACGGCATGGCGCGCACGTTCGCCCAGTTGGCAATTACGCTGCCCGGGAAAATCTGGATCGCGTTGTTCAGCCGCGTCACCGCGCTGTTGTAGAAACGCCGCGCGGCGGCGATGTGGCCCTCAACCTCGCTATAGGTCTGTTGCGCCGTGATGATGGTGTCGCTTGAACGCAGCTCGGGATAATTCTCGGCGACCGCGAATAGGCGCGCGAGGCCGGTTTGCAGCGCGCCTTCTGCGGCGAGGTGCTTCGCCACATCTTCTGGCACATCCACGCTATAGCCGGCCTGGGCTTGAGTACGAAGTTCAGTCAAGCTGTCGAGCAGTTCTTTTTCATGGCTCATGAACTTGCGTGCGAGCTTGAGCACATTGGGAACCAAATCGTGGCGCTTGCGCAACTGCACGTCGATTGACGACAGCGCCTCCCGCGCCCGATTCCGCCGCGTGATCAGACTGACGTACCAGCCATACGCAATCACCGCCAACGCCACGACGGCAGCCACAACGACTCCGAATCCGGACATTTTCCCTCAACCTCAATCAGATACCTCAACAGATAATATAGAAGCGCGGCGACCGCCCGGCACGAACCAATCCGCACCGATTCCATGATGGTAAAAACTGGTCTAAACTGCTCCCAATGATTCGGGGTCTCCTGTGACAGAACAAATCGGCGACATGAAGGCTGCGGCAATCGACTTGACGCTCGACGCCGCGGGGCATCGGCTGACCGCGCGCTGGCTCGGACCGCCGGCGGACGAATCTCCGACCCTGGTTTTTCTGCACGAAGGTCTCGGCAGCATCGGCCAATGGCGAGACTTCCCCGCGGAGCTCGCTGGCGCCACCGGCTGCGGTGCGTTGATCTACGACCGCTTCGGCTACGGCGGGTCCGACCGGCTGGACCCGCCCTATGAGCGACCGGTCGACTTCATGCAGGTCGAGGCGCGCGAGGTGTTGCCCGCCGTGCTCGATCAGACCGGCGTGCGCCAGGCCATATTGGTGGGCCATTCGGATGGTGGATCGATCGCGTTGCTGGCGGCGGCGACTTTGGATACCCGAATACGCGGCGTGATCACCGAGGCCGCGCACGTGTTCGTCGAACCCGAATCGGTTGCCAGCATCGAAGAGGCGGTGATCGCCTATCGTGCCGGCGATTTGCGCGACAAGCTGGCGCGGTATCACGGCGAGGCGGTCGACAGCGCGTTCTACGGCTGGGCCAATACCTGGCTCAAATCCGAATTCGAGGCGTTTCACATCGAAGGCTATCTGCGTGCGATCACCTGCCCGGTGCTCGCGATTCAGGGCATCGACGATGCCTACGGCACGCCGGCCCAGCTCGACATGATCAAGGCGGCGGTGAGCGGCCCCGTCGAAACCATGCTGCTCGCCGATTGCGGCCACGCTCCGCACCAAGAGCTGCGCGATCACGTTTTGGCGCTGATGACCGAATTTGTGCGCGCCGTGCTCGCGCCGGCAGAAGCAGCACTTCCCGTCGCCGGCAACGATCCTTAACGCGATCTCCTCGAATTGCCTTGCTGGCGGTGGACATCATGCCAGTGTCGTCCGAAGGGTCGTCGCGCATTCGACGCGCTTTATGAAGCAGCGATTAGTCTCGGACGGTTCTGCGCAGGCTTGCAAAATCGGACACTAATCTGAGTGAACCCTGATAGGCCTATAAGATTTTAGCAACCGCGCGAGAGCGAGGCTTGTATAGGAAATAGGTGGGTGACGGAAACAATTTCTATGGAATCTGTTCGTAATGCATGAGCAGAAGTTTGAGTTCGAGCGAGGAAGGGGCGTCGTATGGGTTTGTGATATCGAAAGCACCTCCAAGCTTCTCAACCACGATGAGACAGCGATTGCCGTTGAGGAATTTTTGCCGCGTTTCCATTGGATCGCTCAAGCGGTCGTTGGCGCAGCTGGAGGTCAATTTGTCAAATGGACGGGAGACGGCTTTTTGGCGTGGTTTGCGTGCAATTTGCACCGAGAAATTGGAAAGCAAGGCACGGCGGCTGTCGAGGCGGCGTGGTACTTAACAAGTATTTGCAATGTCACAAGCCTTGGTGTTGATAGCTCCAAGAAATTCAGACTCAAACACGGCATTGCTGTGGAGCATGATGCCTTAATCACAAGAATTTCGGATGAGCGACGTGCCGCATTCGACTTGATTGGGCGCGCGGTCGTTCTGGCATTTCGGCTGACGGGAATTAGATCGCAGTTTCCCGGTATCGTCGCACAGAAAGAAGTTATTGACGTTCTGGATTTGGCACGTGTGCCAAAAATGGGATTTAAAAAACTGCGTGTAAACGCGGAAGATAGGTTGAGATATTTTAAGGGCGAACGTTGGGGGACCGGCAATCTCGTCGCCTCCGTGGATCGTCAGTCGCGTGTAAAGAGCAAGGCATCGGCTGTTAGGAAGGCGAAGCGAGCTATATCGCAAGCTGAGGGAATTGCGCCTATTAATGATGGACGCTACGAGTTCCTTCTTTCGTTATTTCAACGAATTGAAGAAGGACCCGAATGGGCGAAAGCCACAAAGTTAGAGTTTTCACGGTACATCCGGGATGATTTGTTGGGCTCGCTCAAAAAGGTGGTTCAGATGCTGGAAACAGATGAAGAAGCAGTCAGTGAGCCGAGCAAAATATAGCGACGCAATATGATCTCAAGAACACCCATTGTGGCGCACGGAATCAAACATGACTGGGAATGATCAAATCGGAAGATTGAGATTACCTCGATCAATTGGTTCACGGGTCTCGAGTTCTGAATATCAGATGCGGCTGCGTAACAATCCAAGCGGCATTTCAGTGGGCTTTAAGGAAGATCGGTGCGTAGCCGATCGCGAAGAGAGCGAAGCCGGCTGACCAGAGGAGGCCGGCGGCGGTCAATAGCAGCGTGTAGTCGAATGGCAGGAACGGTGTGAGGATGCGGAGCGCGGCGCCGGCGACGACCAAAATGTAGATCGCTGTGGTCAGGCGGTCGGCGGTAAGCGGGCGCCCGGAATGGCCGAGCGTGGCGCGGGTCATCACCGCGACGGTCATGGTGGCGATGGCGCCGGCGGTAAGTGCGTGTAACGCGGTCGAGGCATCGATCAAGTCCGGCCAGATGATGCGCGCGGCGGTCAGCACCATCCAAACCGGTAGCCACGCATAGCCGACATGCAAGATCAGGACGAGTGGTTCTTTAAGCGTTGTCCAGCCACGCCAGCGTGTGAGGCGGAGCGCCACCAAGATGCCGCCGACGCCAAGCAATGTGGCGGTCACCGTGTGTTCGGGCGCGCTGACCCAGGCGATCAGCGCCACACCGGTCGCGGCAAGCGAGGCTCTATCGACGTGGCCGAACGGTGCCGGTAGAGCCGTTATGCCTGCTTGCGCCATCCAGTTACGGCTGAAACTCGGCACGATGCGGCCACCGATCAGGCTGATCAGAAAGGCAATGACCGCGAGCGCCGCTCGTTCCGCAACCGCTCGGTCGACATCGCCGAGCGCGGCGACATGAAACCCAGCGTTCGCGAGCGCCAACAAAGTGAGTAAGACACAAATAGGCGCGTGCCGGATTTTCTTGCCGGCAAGGATCTCGCGCCACGCAAGGCCCGCCAGGGCGATCAGGAATCCAGCGTCGATGGCCGCGCAAACCACCGGGGCCACCGCCGAGACGGCCATCGCGATTCGTCCCGCCAGCCATAGGCCGGCGAGCAGCATCAATGGCCGGCCGGCGACGGGCAAGCGTCCGGTCCAGTTCGGGATGGCGGTCAGCAAAAATCCGGCTAGCACGGCGGCGATATAGCCGAAGATCATCTCGTGCACGTGCCAGTCGCGCGCCGATAGATAGGTCGGCAATGTCCAACCTAGGACCAACAGGCCGAGCCACACCGGGAGCGCGACAGCCGCGAAAGCCGCGGCGCCGAAAAAGAACGGGCGAAAGCCACGCTCGAACAAGCCCAGTCCTTGATACGCGCGGATAGTTTCGGCGGAGGTCGCCACGTCGAGAGCCTCACAGCTTGGATTTCGGACAGCGCACTATGCGCCTGGGCGAAACACAGATGCACTCTATGATTGGAAGACCTTGGCGGCGGCGGCCAGACAAGGCAAAATTGTTGGCTACATTCTAGGAGTCACGGTCATGTCGCACGGAAATGATCCCGAAGGGAAACGGCTGCCGATCAAGCTTGACGCGACGTCGAATGGTGAGTTCGTGCCGGTGCCGCTGGATGCGGTGCAGCGTGGCGCGAACCGGCTGGCGCAGGCTTGGGCGAGCGATAATGCCAAGCGACGCGGCGTGTCGCGGCGGGATTTCATGGTCTCGGCGTGTGGTGCCGCCAGCACCTTGCTGGCGTTCAACGCGGCGAATGCGGCGGCGGGACGGGACGGCGGATTTTTCGACCTTGATCAGACTGCCGCGGTCGATCCCGAGGTCGCGATCGATCAATTGGACGGGCGTGAGTTCGTGTTCGACGTGCAGGGCCACTTTGTCGGCCGGCATGGGATTGGCCGTGTCGGGCTCGGCGATTCCGACAAATTCATCAAGGACATCTTTCTCGATTCCGACACTGACATGATGGTGCTGTCGTTCATTCCATCGCGACGCGAAAAGGAACTTCTGAGCATTCAGGAAGCTGATGCGACGCGACAGATCATCGACGAGATGGACGGCACCAAACGGCTCTTAATTCACGGCCGCGTGAATCCTAATCAGGACGGCGACGTCGAGGGCATGGACGAACTCGCGGAGCGCTGGGGCGTGTCGGCGTGGAAGTGCTACACGCAGTGGGGCCCGGATAAACACGGCTTCTTCCTGCACGACGACATTGCGGTGCGCATGATTGAGAAGGGACGTGCGTTGGGCGTCAAAAACATCTGTGTGCACAAAGGGCTGCCGTTCGGGCGCGACTCGTACGAGCATAGCCTGGCGAGCGATATCGGCGTGGTCGCCAAGATATTCCCAGACGTCAATTTCCTAGTCTATCACTCGGGCTTCATTTCGGGCGAGGCGGAGGGGCCATACGATCCCAGCCGCGGCGAGGGCGTCGACGAACTGATCCGCTCGGTCGAGGAAAACGGCGTGGCGCCGAACAGCAACGTCTATGCCGAGCTCGGCAGCACCTGGCGGTTCGCGATGCGCGATCCCGACAGCGCGGCGCATATCATCGGCAAGCTGGTCAAGCATATTGGTGAACACAACGTGCTCTATGGCTCGGACTGTATCTGGTACGGCTCGCCGCAGGATCAGATCCAAGCGTTTCGCAGTTTTCAAATATCGGATGAGCTGCAGGACAAACACGGCTACGCGAAGCTGACGCCCAAGCTGCGTGGGCAAATTTTCGGCCTCAACGCGGCAAGGCCTTACAGCATTGATGTCGATGAAGTACTAAAGCGTGCCCGGCGCGACCCGGTGGAGCGCCAGCGAACGGCCTATCGCGAACGCCCCGACCCGCATTTCCGCACCTACGGGCCGAAAACCCGCCGCGAATTCCTCGCCAATATGAGGGCGCGCGGCGGCTCGCCGGTCTAGCTTCGGCCGGAAACGCCCGAGCGGCAAGAATTGACCACCGCCGGGCCTCGACTTCCGGGCGCTCAGTTGCTATCTGCAATGGTGTATTCCCGTCATTCCTGACCGGGCCGGTGGGCGCGTTTGCAGCCTTTGCGCACGGTTCAGATTCCAGTTCCGTCCATCGCAGGAGGCGCCCGTGTCCCGTGTCGGTCAAGACAGCCTGAAGGTGCGTCGCACGCTGAGCGTCGGCGATCGCGACTATGACTATTTCAGCCTACCGGCAGCGGTCGAAGCGGGAATTGGCGACGTGGCGCGTCTGCCTTATTCGCTCAAGGTATTGCTGGAAAACCTGCTGCGGTTCGAGGACGGCGTCACGGTCAGCGTCGACGACATCAAGGCGTTGGCTGGCTGGCTGAAGCAGCGCAAGGTCGAGCGCGAGATCGCTTATCGACCGGCGCGGGTGTTGATGCAGGATTTCACCGGCGTGCCGGCCGTGGTCGACCTTGCGGCAATGCGCGACGCGATGGCGGCGCTCGGCGGTGACCCCGACAAGATTAACCCGCTGGTGCCCGCCGACCTGGTGATCGACCACTCGGTTCAGGTCGACAAGTTCGGCAGCGCCGGCGCGTTCGCCGACAATGTGCGCATCGAAATGGATCGCAACCGCGAACGCTACGCGTTTTTGCGCTGGGGCCAGCAAGCGTTTGACAATTTCCGCGTGGTGCCGCCGGGCACCGGCATTTGTCACCAGGTCAATCTGGAACATTTGGCGCAGACGGTTTGGAGTTCGGCCAACGCCGACGGGCGCGAAATCGCTTATCCCGACACGCTGGTCGGGACCGACAGCCACACCACCATGGTCAACGGCCTGGCCGTGCTCGGTTGGGGCGTTGGCGGCATCGAGGCCGAGGCGGCGATGCTTGGACAACCGGTCTCCATGCTGGTGCCCGAGGTGGTCGGCTTCAAGCTCATCGGCGCGCTGGCCGAAGGCGCCACCGCGACCGATCTGGTGCTGACCGTCACCAACATGCTGCGCGCCCACGGTGTGGTCGGCAAGTTCGTCGAATTTTTTGGCCCGGGCCTCGACAGCCTGCCGCTCGCCGATCGCGCGACCATGGCCAATATGGCGCCGGAATATGGCGCGACCTGCGGCTTCTTTCCGATCGATAGCAAGACCATCGATTACCTGTCATTCACTGGGCGCGATCCCGCGCGCTGTGCGCTGGTCGAGGCCTATGCCAAGGCGCAGGGCATGTGGCGTGCCGCTGATACGCCCGATCCGGAATTCACCGACACGCTGGAACTCGACCTGGCGACGGTCGAGCCGAGCATCGCCGGACCGAAGCGGCCGCAAGACCGAGTGGCCCTGAGTACCGCAAAGGCAGATTTCGACACCGTGCTCACGGATGCGTTTGGCCGCGCCAACGGTGATGCCAACTCAGCAAGCGTGGACGGTGCGGACTACGAACTCGGTGACGGCGATGTGACCATCGCGGCGATTACCAGCTGTACCAATACCTCGAACCCAAGCGTGATGATCGGTGCCGGATTGGTCGCCCGCAACGCGCGCGAGAGAGGACTGACGGTCAAACCGTGGGTCAAGACATCGCTGGCGCCGGGCTCGAAGGTGGTGACCGATTACCTCAAACAATCCGGTCTTGATGACGATCTCGACGCGCTCGGCTTCAACTTGGTCGGCTATGGCTGCACCACGTGCATTGGCAATTCGGGCCCGCTGCCCGAGCCGATCGGCAAAGCGATTGAGGATGGCGATTTGGTGGTCACGTCGGTGTTGTCGGGCAACCGCAATTTTGAGGGCCGGGTGCATCAGCAAGTGCGGGCGAACTATCTGGCTTCGCCGCCGCTGGTGGTTGCCTACGCGCTCGCCGGGTCGATGCGCACCGATTTGCTCACCGAGCCCTTGGGTACCGGGTCCGACGGAAAGCCGGTCCATCTCAAGGACATCTGGCCGAGCACCGAAGAGGTCGCGAACGCAGTGCGCGACGCGGTTACGCCGGAGCAGTTCGAGCATGAATATGCCGACGTGTTTTCTGGCGACGCCGACTGGCAGTCGATCGAAACCGCGACTAGCCAAACTTATGACTGGCCGATGTCGACCTATGTACAGAACCCGCCTTACTTCGAGGATATGCCGACCGAGCCCGCGCCGATTACCGATATCGAGAATGCACGTGTGCTGGCGGTGCTCGGAGATTCGGTTACCACCGATCACATTTCGCCCGCCGGCGGCATCGCGGCGAACAGCCCCGCGGGCGATTACCTGAAGTCGCTTCAAGTCGGCCAGAAGGATTTCAATTCCTACGGCTCGCGGCGCGGCAATCACGAAGTGATGATGCGCGGCACCTTCGCCAATATCCGCCTGCGCAACGAAATGGCGCCGGGCACAGAGGGCGGCTGGACCAAACTGATGCCCGACGGAGACGTGATGTCGATCTACGAGGCGGCGATGAAATATGCCGTGGCCGGCACGCCGCTGGTGGTGATCGCGGGCAAGGAATATGGCACCGGCTCTTCGCGCGACTGGGCGGCAAAAGGCACAATGTTGCTCGGCGTGCGCGCTGTGATCGTCGAGAGTTTTGAGCGTATTCACCGCTCGAACCTGGTTGGCATGGGCGTACTGCCGCTGCAGTTCAAAGACGGTGCGAGTCGCCAATCGCTTGACCTCGACGGCAGTGAAACGATCACGATTTCAGGACTTGCGGCGGATCTGAATCCGCGCATGGATGTGCCGTGCCAGATCACGCGCGCCGACGGATCGAGCCAGGACATCTCGTTGCTGTGCCGCATCGATACCGAGAACGAGGTCGACTACTACCGCCACGGCGGCATCCTGCATTACGTGTTACGGCAGCTCGCGGCCGATTGACCGTTCGCGGCCCACTGTAAATTTGCAGGATATTCCAACAGTTTGCCGGTGAACCGCTGTCACCGCGAACAACTATGTGACGCCAATAACAGTCGTTTTTTGTTAAAATAAACTATTGATATGGTTGGAGAATAACCAACGTCCCAAGAACCCTCCGCGCGTGCTCACGGCGCATCAATCAGATGTGATTGGCTTGGGTCGAACGGCGCTCCTACCTTAGAGCGTCCAACAAAAAGGCGAAGATCCATGAGGTGGACGACAGGTTTATTGGGGGCCCTTCTGCTGCTCGTGACGAGCGGCGTGGCGGGCGCGGACGGTCAAGGTTCGCGGCCGGTGCTGGTTGAGCTCTTTACCTCCCAAGGCTGCTCCTCCTGTCCACCGGCTGATGCGCTGGCCGGCGAGTTGAGCACGCGCGACGACGTGGTCGTGTTGTCGTACCACGTGAGCTATTGGGACTATATCGGCTGGAAGGACCCGTTCGCGACGGAGGAGACAACCCAGCGGCAACACGACTATGCAAACGCGTTGCGTCAGCGCAATGTGTATACCCCGCAAATGGTTATCGGCGGCCGCACGCATGTGGTCGGGTCCGACGTTTCGAGCGTGTTACGCACGGTTGAAAGCGTCGGCCAGGGCCTTTCGCGTGCACCGCAAATCGCCATTGCCAGGGTCGGCCAACGGTTCAGAGTCAGCCTCGGCTCGGCGCGCTTCGAGGGCACCGCCGACGTGCTATTAGTGCGCTACGATAGCCGGCACGACACACCGGTTTCGCGCGGCGAAAACCGTGGCCGCACGATGACCAATTTTAACGTGGTTCGCGACTTTCGGAAAATCGGCACCTGGGACGGCAGCGAGACCCAGATCATGCTCAATGATGCTGATTTGACCACGGCTCATGGTCAGGACGGTTGCGCGGTAATCGTGCAAGCGCCGAATACTGGCCCAGTATACGCGGTTGCGAATTTCGATATGAACGTAATTCGACAGTGATGCCCGTCGGCGTAGAACCGTAGCGCATCACGGTACCGGCCAAGAACCTCCATAAGCGCGATGCAAAAGCCTGCGCTTTCCGACTCATCGGGGAGCGCGCTTTTTTTGCTAAATCAATAGCCTGATAAGTAAGTCCGGTGGTCGTCTCAAAGACCTCTGGCCATCGCCTCGGTCATGCGTCGCGCGAAGGCCGCTGGGTCGGCCACCGGATCACCTTCGATAATACGCGCCTGATCGAGAAGCAGATGTGCCGCCTCGGCGATCGCAGCATCGCTTGGGCTGGCCTTGGCACGCTTCGCTAACCCGGCGATCAGCGCATTGGCCGGATTGATCTCAAGAATCTTTTGCGACATAGACGAAAGTTGCTGATGTTGTTTCAGGAGCCGTTCGAGATGCATGTCGAGCGCGCCCTCGTCGGCGACCAGACAGACCGCGCTATCGGTCAGCCGATTGGATACGCGCACATCTTTTACCGCGTCCTCCAGCGCCAGTTTGAACGCTGCGATCAGTTCCCCGACGCCTTCCTCATTCGGGCTTTCGGCTTCGTCTTTTTTCGCATCCTCGCCGCCATCGATCTTCGACAGGTCGATGCCGCCTTGGGTCACCGATTTGAACGGCTTGCCGTCAAACTCATGCACCGACTGGAGCCAGAAATCGTCGACCGGATCGCTCAGCAACAGCACTTCGGCGCCACGCGCGGCGAACCCTTCAATTTGCGGGCTTGAGCGCAAGGCGCCGATGTCCTCGCCGGTTATATAAAAGATTTCGTCCTGGCCATCCTTCATGCGACCGACATAGTCGGCAAGGCTGGTAAGACCGTCGCCTTGCGTGGAGTGAGCGCGCAACAAGCCAAGCAGACGCTCACGATACTCGGTGTCCTCGTAGATACCTTCCTTCATCACCGCGCCGAAATTGCCCCAGAAGGCGTCATACTCTTCCGCCGACTTGGTCGCTTTCTTCTCCAATTCACCGAGCGCGCGTTTGCACAGCGCGGTTTTTATGCGCGCGAGCACCGGATTGTTCTGCAGCATCTCGCGGCTGATGTTCAGCGGCAGATCCTCGCTGTCGACCACGCCGCGCAGAAAACGCAGCCAGCGCGGCACCAGGCCCTCGCAGTCGTCGGTGATGAACACCCGTTTGACGTACAGCTTGATCCCGTGCTTGCGGTCGGGGTGGAACAGGTCAAACGGCGCAGATGACGGAATGAACAGAAGGTTTGTGTATTCGATGCGCCCTTCGGCCTTGTTGTGGAGCGTCAACCATGGCGCGTCGAAGGCGTGGGCGACGTGGTGGTAAAATTCGGTGTACTGCTCTTCCGAGATGTCTTTCTTGGGGCGCGTCCACAGTGCCGAGGCATCGTTCACCGTTTCCGGCTCGCCGTCCTCGCTCGCAAACAAGATCGGCAGCGCGATATGGTCGGAGTAGGTCTTGACGATGCCGTGCAACCGGGCGGTTTCCAGAAACTCGTTTTTTCCGCGCCGCAAGTGCAACTCAATCGAGGTGCCGCGTTTGTCGCGCCCCACAGGTTCGACGGTGTATTCCCCGGCGCCCTCGGAGTGCCAGCGCCACGCGGTATCTTCGCCCGCCTTGGCCGAGATCACCGTGACCTTGTCCGCGACCATGAACGCGGAATAGAAGCCGACGCCAAATTGACCGATCAGGCTGACATCATCATCGGCGTCGCCGGTTATCTGGTCGACGAACGCCGCAGTGCCCGACCGAGCGATGGTCCCCAGATTTTCCACCAGATCGTCGTGGTTCATGCCGATGCCGTTGTCAGCGACCGTGATGGTGCGCTTTTTCTTGTCGACCGAAACCGTGACCTGGAGCTTGGGGTCGTCACCCAGCAGATCGGGCTGGGTGATCGCGGCGTAGCGCAGCTTGTCGCAGGCGTCGGAGGCGTTCGAGATCAATTCGCGCAGGAAAATTTCCTGGTTCGAATAAAGCGAGTTGATCATCAGGTCGAGCAGTTTGCTGACCTCTGCTTGGAATGGCTTGGTTTCGGCTTTGGGCGCGGTTTCGGCTTCCGTGCTCATGATTCCGGTGTCCCCTTGTTCATCTAACTACATGCGCCGCGGGCGCAAAGATTTGCGCGAGATTTGTGCAGTCACGCGGCTGAATTCAAGACCCCGAGACCGGCTCCGGCGCGGCCTGAAAGGCTGTTCGTAATGCGCCTGCGCCTTCAGCGATCGCTTCCGTGGCCGCATCGACCACCGCGCCCATACGCACAAAGCCGTGGATCATACCGTCGTAGCGGGTATGGGTAGCGGCGACGCCATCTGCTGACAATCGGTCGGCGAACGCCGTGCCTTCGTCGCATAGTGGATCGAACCCCGCGGTCTGCACCAACGCCGGCGCCAGACCCGTCAGGTTGTCGGCCTTGAGTGGTGAGGCACGTGGGTCTTCGGTTTCGCCCGGCGTGTTCAGATAGCTGTCGACGCAGTGGTCGATGCCATCCTTGGTCAGCAGGTAACCCTCGGCAAGACGCCGGTGCGAGTCGCTTTCGCAGGCGAGATCCACTGCCGGATAGATGAGATATTGAAAAATTGGCTGGGCCTCGCCGGCATCGCGCAAGGCGAGGCACACCGCTGCCGCCAAGTTACCGCCCGCGCTGTCGCCCGCGACCGCGAGCCGTGCCGGATCAGCGCCAAGGCCGGGAGCGTTGTCACGTAACCAGCGCGTCGCCGCCACGCAGTCGTCAAACGCGGCCGGGAATTTATGCTCGGGCGCAAGGCGATAGTCGACCGACACCACCAGTGCTCCGGCCTGGTGGGCAAATTCGCGGCAAACATGGTCGTGACTGTCGAGCCCGCCGAACATCCAACCGCCGCCGTGGAAGAACGCGACGATGGGCAATGGCGCGCCGTCTCCGGCATTCGGTCGATAGAGCCGATAGGGAACCGTGCCCGCGGGTCCGGGCAGGCTTCCGCTCACCACCTCGGCGAGTGGCGGCGATGGCGTCGCGAACACCGACGTGCCGGCGTCATAGCGCCGGCGCGCTTCAACCGGATCGTCGGTATCGAACGCGGTCGGTGCCTTCGCGGACGCGTCGAGTACGGCCTGACATTGCGGATGAACCGGCATGGTTGTCTCCCTAATGAAATTCGTCCGGGACGAGTGCGCGGCACCGGTTTGGCGTGCCCATGGCTAAGCGTCCAGGGTTATTCATGCCCGGCGGGCGGGTTCCACCAGCGCGGCTTGCCGGGCAATTCCTCATCGAGATGGACCCAGGGAATCTTTTCGGACATGAAGTTGTGGCGGAGCGCCGGCACGGCGCTGGCGTCGTCGAGCGTGCCGACGGCAATGATCTCATCCTCGGGCCGTTCATCGAATCCGAAGGCGAGTTGGCTGCCGCAATCGGGGCAAAATTTGCGAAACGCGAAGTCGCTCGACCGATAGGTCTTCGGCGTTGCGCCTTGCCATTCGACCGCATCGGCCTCGAACGCCGCGAAGGTCATCGCCACCGCGCCCGATGCCTTGCGGCAGGTTTCGCAGTGGCAGTGGCTGACCCGCTTCGGCGCCCCTGAAATGCGATAGCGCACTGCGCCACACATGCACCCGCCCGTAAGCTCCATGTTGCTTTCCTCCCCGCCGCCGGGCTTCCACGCCCGGTTCACCTGCATTATAGCAAGCACACGGGCGAAGGCAGCCGCGTTACACCGCCTGTTGACCGGCGTCCGCGCGCGACTATGATCGCCGGCGGTCGGTCGCGGCGCCACGCCACGTCTGACCAGGCCCCCGGGGTGCAATCGCGAGGCGCAGCAGGCCAGATTGGCTGCCGCTTGCTGAGCCGGCCACCAGGATAATGGGCACGAAGTGTCAATTACGGGTTGCGGGCGTGGCGGAATTGGTAGACGCGCTGGATTCAAAATCCAGTTCTGGCAACAGAGTGAGAGTTCGAGTCTCTCCGCCCGCACCAGCGGCCTGAAATCCCGAATGTGCCCGGCCAGCACTCTCAGATGAAATAAGCGGAGAGCGATTCTGGCGGTGCTACACGGCTGACGGCAGCCGACACTAATCATCTACCATCAAGCCACAAGACCTCTTGCCTGCCCACACCGCTCTCAACGCGGATTGAGCCACAAATGGCTAGTGTATACCGTAGGACTTGCAATGGCTGATTGTCAGCAGCGGAGCTACCCATGACTGAAGGCGAGGTAACGCAAAAACTTGCAGCCGTATTGGCCGCGGACGTGGAGGACTATTCTAGACTCATGGGCGATGACGAGCCTGCGACAATCGCGACGCTCGATGAATGTCGCGAGATATTTGGTCGCCATATAGAGACCAACTCCGGACGTGTTGTCGATACGGCTGGCGACAGTGTGATGGCGGTGTTTGACACTTCTACCGGTGCAGTACGCGCAGCTGTTGATGCGCAAATAGAACTCCGCAGACACAACGAGAGCTTGGCCGAAGGCCGGCGCATGTTGTTCCGGGTTGGTATCAACCTGGGCGATATCCACGTAAAAGACGACGGCACGATCTATGGCGATGGCGTCAACGTCGCCGCACGCCTCGGGGAAAAGAGCATATGTAAAGCCGGCGACGTGATGATCTCCGAGGCAACGTTTTTGCCGATTCGCGGGAATCCCAATCTGGCGTTTGTCGATGCAGGTGAGCACCAAGTTAAGAATATCGTCGATTCAGTACACGTATTCAAAGTGGCCAACGTCCCTGATGCCCCGCCCACTGGATTCCTTTTCGATTACGAGAAAGACGTAATAAACGCCTATGTGGAAGGCGGCGGCCAGTTCTCGGACAAATTGGTAAAGCAGGGGTGTCCAAAAAAATGGCCTGATGTACCCCGTTTCCAGGCAGGTTTTAGAAATCCAGTGCCGTATACGAAGACGGGCAAACATCGCAGTCTTAACGCAAAGATAAATGTCGATGCGCGAACCCCTGATCTCGACATCCAATCTGCTCGGAGCGCGGGAGAGGGAGATGCTCTAGACATGACTTTTCCTGAAGCCGGTCCCCGAGAATTGCTTTGGATTTCAGAAAAGCCAAATCCGTTGCATATCGGCATTCTAGTCTCGGGCGGCATTGCTCCAGGGATCAACGCCGTGATTCAGGGAATAGTAGCGCGGCATCGGTTGTATGAATCCGGATACAAGTCTGAGATTGGCCATGATTATGAAGTAAAAATATTTAGCTTTGACGAGGGATTTAAGTCACTGATAAGACCGGGCGGCCGAATTCGCGAAATCAGCAGAGAGGAAACGCGCGATCATTCCACAACAGGCGGTTCAATCATTCCAACAGCTCGCGCGGACGAGCTTTTATCCTCTAATTCTTCGGTTGATACACGTGATCATTTACTATTAACGGCGGCCACTACCCTTTACCAGAAAAAAATAAAAATACTATACATTATTGGTGGTGAAGGAAGTATGCGCGCCGCAGTTGATATTTCACGTTCCTATAAAGAAAATTTTAGAGATGAATTATCTATAGTAGGTATTCCAAAGACTATGGATAATGACATATTATGGGTGTGGCAATCTTTTGGGTTTGTTTCCGCCGTAGAAAGGGCGAGAGAAGCAATACTTCAATTACACACCGAAATTTCTGCCAACCCTCGCTTGTGCATCATTCAGTTGTTTGGTTCAGATTCAGGATTTGTCGTGAGCCATGCGGCACTTGGAAGTGGGGTGTGCGACCTCGCGCTAATACCGGAACTGAAATTTACCATGGATGAGGCATTTGCTTGCATCAAGAGCAAACTAACGAGAAGGGCTATGACGAAAAGCCCCTTTGGTTTGGTCGTTATGGCTGAAACGGCAATTCCAAGGGACGCAACAGCTTATTTAGATGGCGAAGAAAACAAATATATAGGCCTCAGCGAATCTGAGATTCACGCAATTCGAGAGTACATCAAGTTAGGTTTTCGGATTCGTGGTCAGACACCTGACGAACTGAGAAGTGGCGGTCTGAAGTTAGTCTCGCGTGTTCTAGAAAAGAAAATTCGCGAGCTCGGATCTAGTCAAAATACCTATTGGAAAGATTTTCGAGTCTTTGTTAATGAACCAAGACATCTTGTCCGCTCGATGGCTCCTAGCGCAACGGATGTGGCGTACGGCCAAAGGCTAGGCACATTGGCTGTCGATAATGCGCTGGCGGGTTATCATGATTTTATGGTGAGCCAATGGCTTACTGAGTACGTTCTTGTGCCACTGCCGCTCGTCATTCTTGGCCGGAAACGCCTTCCGCTGAATGGCATTTTCTGGAGATCCGTCGAGGCGACGACTGGGCAAAGTGAATTTTTGGTAGAGGATCCAAGCCTGTCATAATGCGTCATTGCTCACAGTGACCAAGTTGCCAGGGTATTCCAGAAGGCGGAAATTTACACAGTTTCTTACACAGTTTCCCATATCAAGAAATATCATTCAGATATTACAGATACTTAACAGTAGACGAAAAACACTCAAAATCTGTTGTCCGCAAGGACGTGTCGGTTCGAGTCCGACTGGGGGCACCACTTCAGTTGAAAAGCTGGTAAATGCCGTGGGAGCCAGGCGCTTAACAGCGCTCTCGCCCTATTACTACGAGAGCTCGACGGCCTTTGACGCCACCAAAAGACCAACACCGGTACAACCCGCTAAGGCGGCAACGCCCAAGAGGGGAAGCAGCGCCCATTCGGCGAGCTGGCTGAGAAACCATCCCAGCAAAGCAAAACCGGGCATAGCGAAGAGCGCCACCAGTCCGGCCGCTTTCAGTTCGTGGCTCAGATTTTTGTCACCGCCCAACAATTTGTTCAGCGGCAATTGATCGATGGATTGGCCGCTTTCCACCAAACGGCGCAAGGTTTCGTGTTGAGCCTCGCGCTTACGGATGCCCGCCCACACGCCGAACCCGACACACGTGGCAAGAAAACCCCAAAAAGCGATTGCGCCCAGTCCCGCCCCCAGGCCCAGATCTTCCATGCCGGTCTCCCATGCTTAGAGGCGCCGATCCTCTTAAGCGTGCAGCTTGGGGCGGTTTGGCCGCGGATGACCTTAAAGGGGGTTAAGCGAAGGCCGCATGGTCAGCGGTGTGTTCCGTGTCGTAGAACCACGCGCGTCTGCCGGGCGCTCAGGCGGGATGTCTCGCAAAAACCAATTGGAATTGGAGGGCATATGACAACGTCGGGCATATCAGCCGGTTTCGAAACCTTGTCTCGCGGCAGCCCCTACATTGAGATGATCGGCCCGCTCTATTTCAAGCCCGTGGGCGAGGGACTCTTGGTGGGGATAATGGCGGAAACCAAACACTGCAACTCGGCCGGATACGCGCACGGCGATCTGCTAACCACCGTGGCCGATACTGCGTTGGGCTACAATGCGAACGCGCTGCGTCCGCGTTCGGCCTGACATGAAGGCTGCCGGTTCGGGACTAGGTGACGGGCGGCTCGTCCTCTAGGCACTCGAAAGTGGCGTAGTAGAAGCCCGGCTCAAGCTCAGCTTCCTCGTTGACGCTAAGTTCGGCGACCTTGTCATGTTCGGCGCACATGCTGTCGGCCTTGGCGTAAATCTCGCTTATGGTCGCCCACGGTCCGTATTTGAGGGTCACCACGTTGCCATCGTCGGCCACAATGGTCGGCGCGAAGCACCCGGCGCCAGTATACATCAGCAAGCCGGTGCCCGCCGTTATGATCGACTTCGTCAGAATCATCGCCGCAATCCGTTAATCGCCGCCACGCCGCCCATTCTGGGCGAAAAGCCGCGGCGCGCCAATCCCATAATGTGTTTTCGTCGCTTTTGGAACGGTTCGGAAGGAATTTCTCACATTCCGCCTTTCAATGAGAATCGCGAATTAATATTCTAATGAAGTGGTATATATGGCCAAAATATTCCAAGTGGGGCCCAAATGGACACAATCGATAAAGAAATTTTGGCCTGCCTCCAGACCGACGTCAGCATGCCGCTGGCGCGGATCGCCGAGCAAGTCGGCCTGTCGCAGACACCCTGCTGGCGGCGGATTCAGAAGCTTGAGGAAGCCGGCGTCATTCGTGGCCGGGTGGCATTGCTCGATGGTGCCAAGGTCAATGCCGGCGTGACCGTATTCGTGTCGATCCGCACCAGCGAACACACCAAGGCGTGGTTAGAGGCATTCGATAAGGCGGTGTCCGACCTGCCCGGGGTGATGGAGGCCTATCGCATGAGTGGCGAAGTCGACTATCTGCTGCGCGTGGTGGTGCCCGATATCGATGCCTACGACGCCTTCTATAAGGCGCTGATCGACAAAGTGCCGCTCACCGACGTGAGCTCGAGCTTCGCCATGGAACAGATGAAATACACCACGGCCCTGCCACTCACCTATCTCTGACAAAATACCGCCGACGCGGCGCATTCCATGAGCCGCGTCGGTTAGATTGGCATGGCCGCCCAAGGTTTGGCGCAGGCCTTAACGGCGTCGGTTGCGGCAGCCTTGCGCGACGTTGATCACGTCGCCGGTGACCACCACGACATTATCGACAGGCTGTCCGCGACGACGCGGATTTGGGGCCGAATTGCCGATCTCCAGGCCGCCGCAGCCGACGTTCGTGACATCGCCGTTTGCACCGCCTTGCCCGAGCTGGCCGTTCGGACCGAGCTGGTTGGTCGTGTTACGCGAGCGGGCGATCACCCGATCGACCTTGGCGCGTTGCTCGGGGGCCAAATGTTGGCGCTTGTTATATTCCTTGGCAAAGCTGGGGGCGGGGTCGTGGCTCACCGCGAGAACGAGCACTGCGCCGGCGATGAGAAGGCTGAGGCTTTGACGGATCATGGCTTTGGCTCCTTGGTTGCGACCGGTCACACAAAACGGTCTTGAGCGGCTGAATTGACGCCATAATCGTCGAGCGGCGCTTGGGGGGCGGTGCCAAAAGTCACCCGGCCCCGGTGTTTTCGGTCACCGGCGGGGCGCGACAGGCCGTCGACGGCAGGCTAAAATATGGTTGTGCGGCTGGCACAAAGTGCAAAAAGCCACGGGCGGAGAGCGGAGCGATGGAATACCAAGTGATCTCGGCGGACTGCCATATCGATCTGATCTGGCTGCCGCCCGACCTGTTCACCGCCAACGCCTCGAACGAGCTGAAGGACCGCATGCCCTTCGTCACGGATGGCGAAAAGGGCCCCATCTGGGTCAGTCGCGGCGGCGCCCAATTCGGCCTCCAAAACGGCATGGGCTCGGCCGGTCGCGAATATGTCCCAGGGCAGATTCATCGCTCCGACCGGATGGCGGAAACTGGGCTCTACGACGACGGCAAAAAAGGTATCAGGCGGCTGACCGACCCCGACCTCAGGATCAAGGATCAGGACCGTGACGGCGTCCAAGCCGAGGTGTTGTATGGGATTTTGGGCGCGTCGCAGCGGCTCGGCGACCCTGACGCGGCGACCGAGATGACCCGCATCTACAACGAATGGCTCGCGGATTTCTGCCGGCCCTATCCGAAGCGTTTCGCCGGTATCGCCTCGATCCCGAACCACGACATGCCGGCCGCCGTCACCGAAATACAGCGTGTCGCGCGCGCCGACGTTGCGCGCGGCATCGAAGTTGCCGTCACCTATGACATGAAGCCCTTGTTCGATCCGGATTGGGAGCCTTTATGGGCCGCCGCCGCCGAGGCGCGCCTGCCGGTGCATTTCCACACAATTGGCGGTCGCCCGCCCGATTTTGCCAGCCTACCCGCGCTGCAGCAGCGCCAGGCGTTTGCGGTATTCATCACCGGGTTTCAGCTCGGCATGGCGAAGATTCTAATGGAGATCGTCTATGGCGGTGTGCTCGAGGCGCACCCCAATCTGCGCATCGTGATCGGCGAAAGTGGCATCGGCTGGATCCCATACGTGCTCGATCACATGGACCTTGAATGGGAGGACCAATTCAAGGATCTGACGCTGACCATGAAACCGTCGGCCTATTGGTATCGCCAATGCCTGGCGACCTATCAGACCGACCGGATCGGCGTCCGTCTGCTCGATGAACTCGGCCTCGAAAACGTTATGTGGGGCTCCGATTTCCCCCACCCCGACGGCGTGTGGCCGGATTCACTCGACTTTATAGAACGCGAGCTTGGCCATCTGCCGGCCGCCACCCGCCGCAAGGTGGTGTGTGAGAACGCCGCCAATCTCTACGGCTTCCCGCTCGACGGTTGACACCGGACCAGTAGGCAAGCTGCCGGAATTATGAGATAATTTCGACTTAGGGTAAGTCAAAAACTTGCCAATGGACTATCCGGCGGAGCGTTTGCGCGCAATCTGCGCGATCGCAATTCGCCGATTTGTGGAGGTATCGAAGGATGGGCGCGCAGGCGAAATTGGTTCTTTTGGGGGTAGCGCTTGTGGCGCTCACGGCGGCACCTACCTTGGCAGATGAGAAAAGTCCGAAGACCGGCGGCGTGAAGGTGGGCGGCGAGATCGACCAAAACACCACCGTGATCGGCAATGTGAACAGCAATTCGACCGGCATCGCCTCATCGGCGAAGACTCGCATCGGCTCGGTGACCGACAGCGAGGTCGGCGGCAATCTGGAACAGAACACATTTGTCGGCGGTGCGGTCGGCACCTCGGCGACCGGCATCGCGTCGAACGCCGAGACCAACATCGGTCGCATCGACGGCGCCGACGTTGACGGTAACCTGGAGCAAAACACCACGGTTCTCGGTGTGGTCAACACCAACGCTACCGGAATTGCCGCGAATGCGGAGACCAATATCGGCACGATCGAGGATGCCGATGTCGATGGAAATCTGGAACAGAACACCACGGTGCTTGGTCGAGTGACCAACTCAGCGACCGGCATCGCGGCGACCGGCGTGACCGACATCGGCGCGATCGATGGCGTCAAGTCGGGCGGCAATGTGACGCAAAATACCTTTGTTGGTGGCGATATCAGCAATACGGCGACCGGCATCGCGTCTAAGGCGGTGACCGAAATCGGCACCATGAAGAACGTCGAGGCCGGCGGCGACATCAATCAGAACACCACGGTGCTCGGGATTGTCTCGACCAACGCAGTCGGCATCGCGTCCGGCGCTTGTACGAGTATTGGCGTGGTTGGCGAAAGCGAATGTGACGAGTAAGCGCTGAGTGTCGAAGGGGTGAAGCAATGTCGATGCGACGGGATTTGATCCTCGGCCTATCGATCGCGGTGGCAATTGCCGCGATGCCGGTGGCGGCCAAGGAATACAATAAGCGCCAGCACCTCGCGCCTGAGCAGGGCGCCAAGGTAGTTCGCACGATTGCCGGCGCGCGCAATCAGGAAGGCGGTCCGCCGGGTGGGGGCCAGCATGGCGACGTCACCAACACTGGCTGTGGCAAGCTTGAAATCGGCAACGTCAAGCCGGACAAGTACCGCCGGGGCAGGGAGCGCGACAATGTCGTGGTCATCACGGGCGATGTGATAAATGTCGCACGCGGCTGCCGCAACAATCGGTAAAAGCCCCCCTCGTTAGGTTAGATCGCGCGTGCCGAATGGTCGGCCCGCGTCCCAACTGGGGAGCCACGACGATGAAACGTCTAGGAAAAGTGATATCCAGCCTGGCGGCGGCGGCGATGGTTTCCGCTTGCGTTTATACGCCGCCCGAGCAGGCCAAAACGGTCTCGCAGCCGAAGACCAAACCGACCAAGAATCTCACCAGCTTCAGCGAGTCGCTGCGCTGCATGGACGACTTGTTCGTCGCCTTCGGCGTGCGCGACGTGGTGGTGACCAGCCAGGGCATTCCCGACGCGACCGGCGAAATTTCGACCGGCACCAAGGACATGCTGATCTCGGCGGTTTCGCGCATGTCGGTCAAGAGCAACGCGTTCATCTTCGTCGATTTCGACCAGACTCAATATGACGTCAATGCGTTACAGAATTTGGTCGGGTTCACCGACGATTTTCTGGTGCCGAACTACTATATCCGCGGCGCCATCACCCAGCTCGACGAACAAGTGGTGTCGGAAAGCGCCAGCGGCGGCGTGTCGCTGCCTTTCGCCGACGCTGGCGGCAGTAAGGATCAAGTGATCTCGCTGGTCTCGGTCGATCTCAATATGGGTGACCTGCTGACCCGCCAGATCCTGCCTTGGGCGTCGTCGAACAATTCCATCGCGGTGCGTCGCTCCGGCACGTCGGTTGACGCTGGCGGCACCATTCAAAACATCGAACTCGGTCTCAGTTTCAACGTATCGATGAACCAGAGTGAGGGCATGCATCAGGCGATCCGCACGCTGGTCGAGCTGAGCGCGGTCGAGGTTCTCGGCAAGCTGACCCAGGTGCCCTATTGGCGCTGTCTGCAGATCGAACAGACTAGCCCGGCGGTGACCGCGCAGGCGCGCGATTGGTATGCCAAGATGGAACTCAAGGAGCGGGTGGTGTTCGTGCAGCGCGCACTCACGGGTGCCGGCTATTACACGGGCCCGATGGACGGCGCGGTTACGACCGAGACCCGCGATGCGGTTGGCGCATACCAGGCTGCCAACGGGCTGATCGCCGACGGGCACATCAATTTTGATCTCTACGCCTCAATGATCAGCGGCAATCTGGCGCTCGGCGCGCCGCCCGCCGCTGGGCAGACGCCTGTGCGCTATGAGCCGTCGACCGCTCCCGCTCCGTCACCAGATGCTCCGGCAGCCCCTGCGGCGCCCTTATCGGTCGCACTCTTAACGGACAAAGGCACGCAACCGGTTTACGGCGTGGGCGAGAAGCTCGTATTCGGCCTTGAGACGACTCGCGATGCATTCGCCTATTGCTACTACCAGGACGCGCTCGGCAACATCGCGCGGGTGTTTCCCAACCGGTTCCAGCCGAATTCTCAGGTGCCTGCGGGATCGCAATTGGTGGTGCCGGGGCCCAACGCGCGCTTCGAGATCATTTTCGAGCATGCAGGTTCGCGTGAGGAAATCGCCTGCATCGCCTCCGAACTCGAGCTCGGTGTGAAGCTGCCCGAACAGCTCAAGCTGCAGGACCTGACGCCGTTGCCTGTAGCCTCGCTTGATGACGTCCTGGCCGCGTTCGACGGCCTCGGCCAAGGCGCTGTCGCCAAGGCGCGTCTGCCGATCCAGATCGCCAATTAGGCGGCCGAGCGGCGACGGAGACTGTCATGTTTACGCCAGAAATGCGCCCGGCGCTTTGCGCCGGGCCCGCCGGACGCGCCAGGCGAAGAACCTACCAGTTGCCGACTGAAATACGGCCGGCGCCCGCCAGATGGGTTCGCGGTTCGGCGTCGACATGGGCCAGCTCGACCGTGCCGGCACCATTGATCGCCACTTCAGCGGTCTCGGCGCGGCCATCGAAGCGGAGTGTGCCACTGCCATTGATGCGGCCGGTCAGGTCGCCCACCGCGCCGTCGGCCACGTCGATCGAGCCACTGCCGTTCACAGTCATGGCGAGCGCGCCGGCGGCCCGACGCAACCGGATGTCGCCTGAGCCGTTGATCGTCAGGCTTGCCTCGGTTACCGCGCCGGCTTCGACCGTGCCGCTCAACAGATCGACGGTGAGCGACGCCCCGGTGTCGCCGATCGTCGCTTTCCCGGCGAAACGGTCGAATGTCAGCGGTGTGCCGTTCGGCACTGTGAGGCGAAGCGTGACCGGTTCGTCGTCGACGCCATCGGCCGTCGTCGTGACGTTGCCAATCGTGACTGACGCCGAGCCGTTGCCGGTAACAACGACGGTGGTGTTGCCGACAGAGGTCACCGACGAACTGCCGCCAGTTTGCCGTCCGGTGATTGTAATCGTACCGCCGCGTTCCGACACCGAGATTTCTTCGATGGCGTCGTCCGGCCCATCGAGACTGGCTCGGATACCGGGCTCGTCGCCGATGTCGACCAGCACAATTCCCGCAAACGACTCGATTACAGTACTGGCTTGGTCGAAGGGACCGAAATTTTTCTCCGCCGCGCTCAATGGGCCGGCGATTAGGGGCAGGGTGAGCAGGGGGACAAGGAAACCAAGCGATCGCATCAGTGCATCTCGTGTGTTGTTGCGCGTGAATGATACGCCCGATGCCGAGCAATTTCCATCTCGGCAACGCGGATCCCGTTACAACCCTCTCAGACCAGGAGAATCACGATGACCAGCCGTTCCACTGCCTTTTTGGCCATACCGTGCGTTGCCGCGGCATGCCTTGTCGGCGTGCTTGCCGTCGGAGGCGACCGCGCGTCGGCCGATATCTCAACCCCGAGTTCGACCGGCGGCGAAATGATCCACGGCGCGACCGAGCTTCATACCAAATGTTATCAGCATGGCACCAAGATCGTCGATGTCGACCGGCTCGAGGGCCTCAATGTCGGCACCGTGCTGCGCGACAGCGTGTTGACGCTGAAACGCAGCGGCAGCAACGGTGCCTCGGTCATCATCGTGCCGCTTGATGAAACTGTTTGTGTGGTATCCGCCGTCCAGTGATGGACCCGTGACGCCAAACGAACGATGCGAAGGAGACAATTGTCATGACACTTAAATCATCCATTCAGGGCGCCGCGTTTTGTGCGACGGTCGGCCTGCTCGCCTTCGGCAGCGCACCGGCGGTCGCCGGCGATGTGTTTCTGTTCCAAGATGAGGCACCGTTGGCGGCTGAAATCGCTGACATTATGTTCCCGAAAGACGGCGCGTCGCCGGTGAAGATCGGCACGCGTGGCATTCGCTTCGCCGACGTACCCGATGCCGCGCCGAGCCCGCAAGCCGAGGAGCTTGAGGCAGCGACCGCGCCGGAGGGCGACGCCGTTGGCTTCAAGATCAGTTTCGGCTTTGATTCAGCCGATCTCCAGCCCGACTCGTTGCCCTACCTTGACCGAGTCGGTCAGATGATGGGGCTCGAGCAGGCCCAAGGGAAGCCGATCGTGATCGTCGGCCACACCGATGCCTCAGGTACCGACGCCTATAACCAGGGCCTTTCCGAGCAGCGTGCGCTGACGGTGGGCAACTACCTTCACCAGCGCCACGGCATCGCGCCCGAGCGCCTACAGATTGTCGGCCTCGGCGAATCCCAACCGCTGCCAGGCATCGACACACTCGACGGTGCCAATCGTCGGGTCGAATTCCATCCGGGCAAGTGACGGCCCGTCGGTAAGCCGCCTCCCCTAGGCCGCCGAGCGCGGCAGGGGAGGCCGGCCACCGCGATACATGCCGCGCCGACACAAACGAGTAGCGGCTCGAATCTCAATCGTATCGGACGTGAGCACTCGGAGATAAATGCGGGCTGTCGCGCATTTCGCTGTTGTTATTTATTCAAATATTTCAATTGGTTATGTTGGATCGCACAGGCGTGAGAGCGGTGCGAGGAAGGCACGCATTTCCTTAGTCTGGACGACGAGACCATGAGCTATCGTGTCTCGGCATTGCATGGCATACGCTATCAGCTTTGGCTGCTCCTCAGGTTTTTGGACACAACCCAATCTGCGCCGGCTGCGGTGTGCGGATTGCAACTCTGTATCGGCCGTAGCGGGTTCTCCCTGGGCCGAAGGCGGCGCCGCACGCGTCGACCATGCGGTATTAGCCGAACCAAGCCCCCCACATCTGACAGCGGAAGAAGCTTGCTCGCGTTCCAACCTCGGGTGCGCCACCCATTGAATCCACGGCCCAAGGTCTCGGCGAGCGAGTCCACGCAGTACATTTTCAGAGAAAAACAGCGGCGTAATTGGTGGTGTTTTAGCCGGACGGTCTTGTCACTCGGACACCCGCGACGTCTACCCAAGATCTATGGTTTTGCGCGGACGCATGGCACCTGTATGGGGGAGTAGTTGGTCGTCAAGCGGTGGTCCTGAAGTGTCCCGGATTGGCTGGGCAGCCTCACTTGGATTTGAGTGATTTAATTGAATGATGGTTCATTCAAATTACAAAGAGAGCCGTAGTAGCTTGGCCCTATTCGCTCGCTAACAAACGGATCTATAGGCGGCGCAGGTGTTGTATGGGCTTGTCGAGGCGGCCTCCCGGACCCGCATGCCCGGGAGGCTTCTGTTGATCAAGTCAGTTGGCCTTGACGAAGGTCAGCGTGCCGCGGCAGCGGTGGCGGAGCTCGTACCACACGCCGGTGCCGGTCGCCAGATTGCCGCGGATTTCGACATTGTAGCCAAGGCCGGTGCGGGTTTGGGCGGTGGCCGAGGTCGCCACAAATTTGCCGGTCTCGTCGAGCGAGGTCTGCATGGGCATCTTGACGCTGAACGCACCATGGGTTTCCAAATCACCCGCCAGTCGTCCGCCGCTGATACTGAACTCGAAATCGGCGCCGGACTGGAAGGCCCGGGCGCATGCCGGGTAAACCAGAGTCGCTCGGTCAACGATCACTTCGCCGGCCCAGCGGCCGCTGAAATACTCGACGCCGGGTACCGGTGAGGGCACGGGGACCGCGGCGGGTACCGGCTGTGGCACCGGCGTAATCGGCTGCGGTTGCTGCGCCGGCGGTTGGCTGGCTTGAGGCGCGGGTTCGACCGGGGCGGGCGGGGTCTGAGCCTCCGGGTCGAGCCGGATCGCCCGCATATTCAGCGCCGCTATTTTGGTCTCGGCAAGCTCGCTGAACGTGCCGTCGGGGTAACGGGTTAGGTAGGCCTCGAGATCCCCGACATTCTCGGTCTCGCGGATAGTGCGCCAGAATTCGAGCTCCATATCTTCGCGCACCATGCGGTTAGCCACGGCGGTATTCGCCGGGCGGCTTGGCGCCGGGCTCGACCCGGCCGACGGCAGAGCGGAGAATACGAAATCGCCACGGTCATAGTCCTTGTCACGCAGCTTCCCGTAGCGTGGGGTCTGACGGCCATTGGTCAGATTGGTGATCCGGTTCGACATGTGCAAACCAAGCTCGGTCGCCGTCACATAGCCGTCATTGTTGGAATCCGCCCGTTCGCCGCCGTCTAGCGCGCGCAAGAACAGCTCGCGGAAGGTCCCGTCGTCGGACACCAACTGGCCGGCGTCGCCTGATGTCAGGAACTGCCGGACCGGCAGCGCCGTCGCATGAGTGATCGCGGCGGGAACATAAGAGCGCTGGGTATCGAAAACGGTGCCCGAAAAGCAGGAATCGAAGATCGAGAACACGTGCTTGGAGCGGGCCAAGCGAACATATTCGCCAAATCGTCGCATGGTTAGGGCCTGCAAGCGAAAACGCGGGTCCTGATCGGGCCGGCCGGCGTCGGCCGGTACTAGAAAGCCTTCGCCGCCCTCGGTATGGCCGTGCCCAGCGAACCAGACAAAAAGCCGGGCGTTGGGATCAGATCCTTTGACCACGAAAAACTCTTCGAGGGTCTGCTCGAGCTGATCCGATCCGAGGTCGGTTTTAAGTGTGACCTCGAAGCCCTTTTCCTCAAGCTTGGTGGCAACTTGGCGGGCGTCCTCGACCGCCTTCGACAGGCGCGGCCAGCCGGCTGTGTAGTTGTCGATGCCGATGACGAGGGCGTAACTGCCAGAATAGAGCTGAACCGTCTCTGCGATCGGCGCGTCAGCCAAATCTTCAGTGCGGAAATCGACGGAAAGCCCGCGATTCTCTGCGAAAGCCGGGGCGCCAAAAGCGAGACTTGCCGCTAGGACCGCGAAAACCGCCGCTTGTTCGGTGCGCTTAAACATCATTTTACCCTCACAACTATCTCGCCACCGGCGATGCGTACATCCGATATCTCTTGGAACGTTGGCGCGATGCGGGCCGCCAAAGACGGATCGATCGGCCGGAAATCCCCTGACACGAGCGCGGTCGGAAGATCGCGGGTCACATCACGGGTCGTTCCATAGCAGCGGATTATCTCCTGCCCGGCTGGCGGAGCTATGCTTAAAGTCACAGGGAGCCGGTCGCCCGGCAGGTACAGCGTCTCGTGGCCTGGTACCCAGGCGCCACCCGAAAATTGTGAGGGAAACAGGGCAATCGTGTTGCCGTCACCGGCCGTGTAAAAGCAATAAAGCGCCGCATCGCGGTTTGCCTTGACCCTCACCGTAAGGGTTTCGCCCACGGTGTAGGTCGGGTCGGCGCCGCGATCGGTGCTCATGTAGAGGCTGAAGGGGTCGATTTGGTCTTGGAACCTGGCGAGTTCGGCCTGGGCTTGCGCCAAACAGCGCTGTTCGACCATCCAGGCGATGCGGGTCAGCGCGCTCTCGAGGTCGCGCGGGACCAGGCGAATTTCAAGGTGGATGGGTTCGCGCACCCCTTCGACCAACACCAGGTACTCCGCGCCATCGCGATAGGTGAGGTCGGCCGGCCAGGCATGAGTCACCTCGCCGCCATTCCATGTAACCGTCGCCGAACGGCTGGTTTCCATATCGGTTAGTTTGGCGGATTGCCGCTCATCAGCCTGCGGCCGCCAAAGATGCAGGAAACGGCCCGGGTCGACGCAATATTTGCCCGGCGCGGCGGTATTGACCCACAGGGAGTTTCCAGGACCTTCCACCGGCGCCACACCGCGAGTCTGGCCGAGCACTGGCACGGTCGCGCTCTCGGGCGCCAACAGGCCAGCGATCGCCGCCAAGGTTCCCGACAACTCGGCCTCACCATCCGGGAGCGTAACGGTCCCCTGATGCGGCCCCTCAATGGTGATGGTGCGCCCGTTTGCGGCCAGAAACGACGCACGCGCGCCGGCCGGGATCTCGACCGCCTGGGTCTCGCTAAACGTTTCGCCAGCCGACAAGCCAGGCGCATTGGACGCGATGACGACCAAATCCGCCGCCGCGGCCGAACCAAGCAAACAAACACCGACGGTTAACGCCCCCGCCACCCACTTCGCGAACATGAGCCGGTTTCCCTCCACTCCAACGACGCCATCGCGGCCGTCGGATCCTCACATGCCGCTCCCTTGACCAGCAGCTTACTCGAAGCGCGGCGCCGCGTCACATCGGTCACGGCTCGCAAGACCGCCTCCGATGGCCATAAAACGTTGTCATTTTGGAACGATTGAGGATTACAGGCGGCGTTACTCGGCGGCGGCCGCGTTCTTATCGGGAGTACCGTGTTTGATCAGGTGGTAAGCATTCACGAACGGTCGCCAATACATGCCGCCGACCGTGTGCCACGTGCCGTCGGTGCCATCGCCGAGGCCCATGGGAAAAGTCTCGCGCCCCTTGGGGACGTAAAGCGTGCCGAACATCCAGTCCCAGATCGCCAGGCCAAGACCGCAATTTCGGTCAAAATGCTTCGGCAGCCTGCTGTGATGAATCTGATGTTGCGCGGGGCTGATGAAGATGTAGTTCAGCGGCCCGTATGACAGCCAAACGTGGCTATGCCGCAAATTTCCGATCGCATTGTAGACCATCAGGGCGACGTGCAGACCGAGCGCCGTGTAAATCGTCACTTCGCCGGCGCCGAGGTAGAAGAAAAGCCCTGTCGCGACGGCGATTCCCATGGCTTCTCCGGCACCCATGACAAACAGGTCGATCGGGTGCAGCCGTCCGCTGGTGATCGGCGTCAGCACTTCCGCCGAATGATGCACCTTGTGGAATTCCCACAGCAGCGGAACCTGATGCAGGGCGGAATGCGCGAGAAACCGGCCAAAATCGAGGCAAACGAAGTAGGCGACCGAATACGCCACACGGATCGCGACCGAGCCCATGGCGGCTTCGTCCATCGGTCCAAACCAGACGATCAAGCCCTCGCTCAAGGCGATGCCGACCGCCAGGCCCGACAGCGCGATTGGCGCGGTCAGCAATGGGTACAAAACACCGTTAACGACATAGAACCGGTAGTCGGCCCGCGCTGATTTGGCGAGCCAGATGCGCGGGTTCAGTGCCGACTTCAGCATCTGGACCAGCGAAAAATCTCGCAGCGGCCGGGCCAACGCGTAGACCACGATGGCGATCGCGGCTCCGGACACGAGATACGGCCAGTAAAGCATCGACTTTGGGAACAGGAACGTAACGAATGGCGCCATGACGCGAATCATCGCGTCATGCAAGAAGGCTTCCCAACCGGTTCCGAAAAAGCCGTCCATATCGGAGAAATCTATCGCCTTTCGCTGATCACCACAGTCTGATCACGCGGCCGGCGCCCGGCGCAACGCGACGTGCCGGGCGACCATGACCGCCCCGCGTCCCCGCTTAGATCAAGATAGCGGGCACCGAAGACATTTCCATGTTCTCTGCGGTTTGCTGCCCGGCAGAAGCTGCCGGCTTAGTAGCCGTCAGCCGCCACAAATGCTGGGATTTGCCGGTAGCGCGTTGTGGCACGGATGCTGCTTCTTGCCCTCGCGAACATAGCGAAATAGAGGGCGCGCGAAATGACGGATACCGGGCAAGTGACATTCTCCCGCGAAATGATCAAGCGGGTGGCAACGAGACTGATCGACCAGCACGGTCGTGCGGCGATGGCCATCGCGGCGCTCTCGGCCAGCCGCTCGGTCAAGGTGAATGTCACCGAAGAGGCGAAATTTTGGTTGGGTGTATGCGACGAAATTCGCGCGGCGCGTGCCCGCGAGGCGGTGGACGAGGCACGCGTGGCGGCCATCCATTAGCCGCTCGCGAGACCTGACGCCCGATTACGAGACCGCTTATACTCGTGGCGCAAAGGGAGGGTCGCGAGACATGATCACGATATACGGACTGCGGAACTGCGACACCTGCCGGAAGGCGCGAGCGTGGCTGGATCAGGCGGGACTGGAATTTCAATTTCACGACTTTCGCGAAGACGGCTTGCCCGAAGGTGCGCCGGCAAAGTGGAGCGAAGCGGTTGGCTGGGAGTTGTTGCTGAACCGCCGAAGCACCACATGGCGCGGTCTGACCGAAGCGGACCGATCCGACCTTGACGCAGAAAAAGCTCGACAGTTGATGGAGAGCCACCCCACCCTGATCAAGCGTCCGGTCTTCGAAACCGAAGGCGCGGTCCTGGTCGGGTTTTCGGATCCGGTCCGAGAGGCCCTAAAAAACGCGGCGGCGAGGTGAGGATATGAGCGAAGCGGACGACAAAGTTTCAAAGAGCGACCAAGCGTGGCGGCAACAACTGACTCCCGAGCAGTACCAGGTGGCTCGCCAGCACGGCACTGAACGCGCGTTCACCGGAAAATATCATGACACCAAGACGCCCGGTGTTTATCGCTGCGTGTGCTGCGGTGAGGATCTGTTCAAATCAGGCGACAAGTTCGACTCCGGTACCGGCTGGCCGAGCTTCACCAAACCAATCGAGCCGGAACGCATCGAAATCGAGCGCGATACCTCGCACGGCATGATCCGCACCGAAGTGCTGTGCAGCCGCTGCGATGCGCATCTCGGCCACGTGTTTGAAGACGGGCCGCAGCCCACCGGCCTGCGCTATTGCTTGAACTCAGCATCGCTCGATCTGGAACCGGAAGACTGACCTGACAGGTCAGGCTCCTACGGTGTGGCATGCTTTTCCGTACCAAGGCGAATGAGCGGCCGTTTCATTTAGGGCCGTTCCCGCTTGAGGTGTTGCCGCGTGTCCCACGCGGCGTGGTGCAAGAAGGTTCGCGGGGCTCGCCGTCGCGGACTGTGGCCCCGGGCGCGGGTCGGTTGTCGGAAGTGGCGCGGCGCTACCGGGATCTGTTCGACACGTTTCGTGACGGCGATATCGCGCCGTCGGTCGCGCCGGTGCCCGACGACCGTGCACGTCGGGCGGTCGATATAAAGGGCGGCGCCTACTTCCTCGATGCTGCCCAGGTCGGGATATGCCGAACCGCCCCAGTCATATGGCGAGACGACCAAGAAATAGTCGGCCATAGCCATGTCGTGGTGATTCTGGTCGAGCATGGTCGAGTGCCCGAGCCTGACAATCCGGCGCATGCCTGGGTGGCGCCCGCGGTCGACGATATTGCGACGATGCGCGCCGGCGAAATTGCCGCGTGCACCGCACGCTATATCCGCCAACTTGGATTTGCGGCGACCGCGCACGTTGGCCCGACCAGCCAAGTGCATCTCGACCGACTGTCGGTGCTGGCAGGCTTGTGTGTCGGAGATTCCGAAGGGTACACGAACCCGTTTCTCGGCACCGCGTATGCGCTTGCGGCGGTTAGCACGGCATACGAAATGGCGACCGATGCGCCGTTAGCGGCCGCTGCCGCCGGCGATGTAAAAGGCCTACGCTACTGGCTTGGGATCAATGGTGCCGAGTCCGGCCGTGAGCGCGCAAGGCGTGCCGACCGACCATCGCACGCCAGTCGCTATCCGATGGAACAGGTTAAGCGTGTCGATCGCCCGACCACCTTGATCCTCGACGACGAAGTACCCCGAGTGCCCAAGCGCGCCGCATTCTTCGAGCGCGCCTTAAAGGGCGATCTGGGCGCCAAGACCAAGGCTGAGCGCGGCCGCTTTGCACTGAAGCAGCCGTTCGCGGCGGCCATGGCAGGCCCGATCCGCGCCATGGTGCCGTTGCAAGATGGCCCAGTGTCTGAAACCGATCCCGCGCAACATACAGATGCGGCGGCCAACGCACGGGCGATCAAATCCTTGTCGTACGCGCTCGGCGCCGATCTGACCGGGATCTGCGAGGTGCCCGACTATGCCTGGTTCTCGCACAAAGAGGACGGTACGCCGATCGTGCCCTACCACCGCTACGCCGTGGTGATGCTCAGCGACCAGGGCTACGACACCATGCAGGCGGCAAGCGGCGATGACTGGATATCGGGCGCGCAATCGATGCGGTCTTACATGCGTGGCGCCGAGATGGCCGGCGTCATGGCCGAAATGGTGCGCGGTCTTGGCTATCCGGCGCGGGCGCAAACCAATATCGACAGCGACGTGCTACAGATTCCACTCATCCTATGGGCGGGGCTCGGTGAGCTCAGCCGCATTGGCGAGCTGGTTTTGAATCCGTTCGTTGGCCCGCGCTTCAAGTCGGTGGTTATGACCACCGACCTGCCGCTTGAAGTCGACAAGCCGATCGATTTCGGCCTGCAATATTTCTGCTCGAACTGTCTGAAGTGTGCCCGCGAGTGTCCGTGCGATGCAATCCCGTGGGGCGACAAGGTGATGTTCAACGGCTACGAAATGTGGAAGCCGGATGTAGAACGTTGTGCGCGGTATCGCCTGACCAATATCAAGGGCTCGGCGTGCGGCCGCTGCATGAAAACCTGCCCGCTCAATAAGGCGGTATCGCGCGACGGTCCGCTGACGCATCGGGTTGGCACCTGGCTCGGCGTCAACGCGATGTGGCTCAAGCCAGCGATGGTGCCGATTGCGACCTGGCTCGATGACGCGGTTGGCTATGGCCGGCGCAACCCGGCGAAGCGGTGGTGGCTTGACCTTGAAGTGGTCGACGGCGTGTGCGTGGCCCCGCGTGGGGTCAACGAGCGCGACCTAGATCTTGATCACGAGATCGATCCGGCGAAGCAAAAGATGGCGTATTACAACGCTGACCAAATGCCGCCGCCGGATCACGGCGAGCTGTTCAAGGTAGATCGCAAACAGGCTCTAGCGGCCGGTGCCAAGTTGGAGACGCCCACCCAAGCGCGGATACGAAAGGCGCGCGACGGTGCGCGGCCAACGCATTACGTTCCGACGCCAACTGAGAAATCGTGACCCCAAAGGTTAGGCAACCGCCTGGGCATCCGCGCTGTACAGACTGTCAATCTCCGCGCACAGCGCATTGATTTCCTGGGCCGCCAGGCTTTTCGGAGCGGCCTCGGTCACGCCGAGCCCGTCCATCAGGCTTGACGCGAAGACTTGGCGGTTGCCGAGATGGGTTTCGGCCATTGGCAGGGCGCGTTCGCGCATGATCTTGGCAACCTGGCCAGACAAGCGGCCGCGCCGCGGCATGCGGTTGAGCACCACCAGGCACGGCGTGTTTTCGCGCTTCGTCAATGCCAAGACCGAATCGGTCGCCCACAGGTCCATCGGGCTTGGTTGAACCGGAACCAACACCAAGTCGGCATTGCGCAGGCCGGCCTTGGCTGACAGTTCGCGATGCGGTGGGCTATCGACCACCACATAGTCGAAACCCTGTCGGAGCCGACGCATTTCGGTTGCCGCGCGCCACTCGGAAACCTGATGAAGCTCGATATCGTCGAGACGCGGGCTCAACTCGCTGCGCCGCCTGTGCCAGTCGGCGAGGCTTTGCTGTGGGTCGCTGTCGACCACGGCGACCTTGGCCGTTCGATCGAAAAGCGCCACCGCCAAATGCGCCGCCAGGGTGGTTTTGCCCGCGCCACCCTTTTGGTGGGCGACTAGAATGACGAATGCAGCCATGTGATTTGAACCCCGCTCACACTGTGCTCACACCGACAAGATACGGTGCAATAGAATAGCATATTTACTTTTCCGCACACGGAATGATTGACGAGCGCGATGGTTGATTCTCAGTGGCGCAGGATGGCTTGGATCGGCGTTGTTTTAGCGCTTTTCGTCGGCACCGGTTTGGTTGGTCAGTGGACGGAAAAGCCGAATCGTCCGCTCAGCGTTCTACTCCTTACCGTCGAGAGCCTGCGGTTTGACGCAGTGTCGCCGGAGACGACGCCAAACCTGGTGCGGCTCGCGGCCGAACATGGCGTGCGCTACACCAATCATCGCGCCGTTTCAGCATGGACTGGAACCAACATCGTTACGCTGCTGACCGGTTGGTCGCCGTTCCGGCACGGCGTGCACAGCCGCGGCCAGCGGCCATCCACGCAGCACGATCTGGCGCTTGAAGTGATCGCCGACCACGGCTGGCGGGTCGCCGGCCTGCAAGCCTTTATGCGCGTGCCGATTTTCGATGGCCTGGGTCTCGGCCGCGAGGGCGTTGACGCGGCCGGCGATACCGGGCCCGGTGGTCGCCCGGACCAACCTGGCCGTTGGCTATCCGCCCGTGCCGACGATCGCGAGCCGTTCGTCCTGTGGTACCACTACCTTCACACCCATTTGCCGTACCGCCCGTCGGACCCGTTCGACGTTGAATGGGAATCCCTGTTGCCCGCGCTTGAAGGGGAGGCGGCGACCGTCCGAGCCGAGCGTTTCCGGCGGCTCCGCACGCTCGGCAAGATCGAAACCGGCAGCGCGCGGTTCGAGGCCGACGACCGGCCGGCGGTCGAAGCCCTATATCTTGCCGGTGCGCACGAGTTCGATGCCTGGTTCGCGCAACTGTGGGCGCTGCTCGAAGACACCGGCCTGATCGACAATACAGTGGTCGTGGTGACCGCCGACCATGGAGAGGAACTGTTGGAACGCGGTCATGTTGGCCACGCTTCCACCAGCCTAGACGGTCATTTGCACGAGGAGATCGTGCGTTTGCCGTTGTTCGTGTTCCTCCCCGAACGGGTTGCCGGACCGGCCGCTGGTGGCGTTATCGCGCGTCCCAGCGACCATGCCGATTTGATGGCGACAGTGTTTCCGCTGCTCGGTTTGGATTTGCCGCCGGGAATCGATGGGGCTGACTTGCGTGCCGTACCCAATCATCGGATTTGGACCGGCGTCACCAGCAAGGCCGGGTACTCCGAGCCCAATCCCGCTCAACCGGAAGCCATGCTGTTCGCCGCCGTCGATGGTCCCTGGAAGCTGCATCGGGTCGAGCCGGCGGACGGGCCGTCAATGACCCGCCTATACGACCTCGCGGTTGATCCAACCGAATCCATCGACCGGGCGTCGGCGCATCCACAAGTCGTGGCGCGTTTGGGGGGCGCAATCGAACAGGCGCGCAACACCGCGTTGCCGGTGCCGCGCGCGGGCGCCGCAGTTGCCGCGGTCGGTCCCCGTCCGGTCTGGCGGCGACCGCCAGGCAGCGGTGTGTACAGCTTCGCAGACGTCGGCGGCAGGTTTTCGCTAGAATGGGAAGGCCCGGCCGACCAGAGATATGTCGTCGAATATCGTTATCTCGACGGCGCCGGTTGGCTCGACGGGACTCTTCCGGTCGACGGAACCCAGCTCGATTTCGGTGCCATCGACCGGCGGTACTGGGACACTTGGATCGTACCGAATGGTCCCTATCGTCTGCGCGTTGGGTATGCTGGTTCGAAAGCCAACTGGAGCGAATGGATCGAACTCAATGCCGAATAGTGCGCATACCAACTATCGTGTCGTCGATCACATCGCAGAAAGCACTCGGCCAGCTACCGCGTCTAGATTGGCGAGTAGGGCGTGGTCGCGCTTCTCGGGCGCCGTAATAAGCGCCGTATCGAGTGCGTGCTGGCAACCGCGCGCGCACGGTTCGCTATCCTCTTTGAGCAACGGCACCGCTGCTTTGATCAAGGAGCGCGCCTTGTCCGCGTTGGCCATCAGTACACTAATGATCGCGTCTACCGTGACGTTGTCATGGTGTGGATGCCAGCAGTCATAATCGGTTACCATGGCAACGGTCGCGTAACACATCTCCGCTTCGCGGGCGAGCTTTGCTTCCGGCATGTTGGTCATGCCGATCACATCGCAACCCCACGAGCGATAAAGCTCGGATTCAGCGAGGGTCGAAAATTGCGGGCCCTCCATCACCAAATAGGTGCCGCCGCGCACCATGTGGATTCCTTCGGCCGTGGCGGCGCGCATAAGGTGCTCGCCGCAGCGCCCGCACACCGGATGCGCCATCGAAACGTGGCCCACCATGCCGGTGCCGAAAAAGCTCTTAGTCCGCGCGAATGTGCGATCGATGAACTGATCGACCAACACGAAGGTACCCGGCGACAAGTCCTCTTTGAGTGAGCCGACCGCGCTGACCGATATCAGCGACGCGCATCCGGCGCGCTTCAAAGCGTCGATGTTGGCGCGGAAGTTGATTTCCGACGGCGGCACGCGGTGACCGCGCCCGTGACGCGGCAGAAAGACCAATTGCTGGCCGTCAAGCTCGCCAAACAACAGCTCATCGGACGGTTCGCCGAACGGCGAGTCGATCGCTTGCCAGCGCGTGTTGGTTAGGCCGGCGAGCTCGTAAACGCCGCTACCTCCGATGACCCCGATTGCCCGTCCGCTGTCAGTCATGCCGCCGGCCTATTCGAAGCCAAGCAACTCGACATCGAAAACCAGAGTCGAGTTGGGCGGGATTACGCCGAGGTCGCGGTCGCCGTATCCATATTCCGGAGGAATGGTGAGTCGCCGCTTGCCACCGACTTGCATGCCCTGAACGCCTTCGTCCCAGCCACGGATCACCTGGCGCGCGCCAAGCTGGAAGACAAATGCCTGCCCGCGATCAAGCGAGCTGTCGAATTTTTTGCCGTCGAGCAGCCAGCCGGTGTAATGCACCGACACTCGGTCCCCGCTTTCGGCGGCGCGGCCTTCGCCTGTCTCAAGATCTTCGATCATTAGCTGGTCGGCCAGCCCGGGCGATGCGGCAATCAAAAATGCAATAAATGCTATGGCAAGGCTTTTCATCGTGGCAATCCTTTCGGAGTTATGGCCGATCCGGGGGAGGGAGATTGACGGTCAGCCGACGGTCTGGCCGAAAAATTCGAGGCTGCGTTCGAGGGCTAAGCTGGCGGCCGCCTCGTTATACGACCCGCGTTGGTCACAATTAAAGCCGTGGTCGGCATCGTAAACGTGGATCTCGGCTTGCGAATGCTTGGCTCGGATGGCGTCCACCGCGTCCATCGGAATCGCGGCGTCCTTCTCGCCGAAGTGCATCATGACTGGGCATTTTGGTGAAAGGTCGACATGGCCGATGATGTTGCCGCCGTAGTAGCACACCGCGCCGGCCACACCGATCGCCCGGCAAGCGGTAACCCAGCTCACCGTGCCGCCCCAGCAGTAGCCGACGATGCCGACCGGGCCTTCACCACGCATCGTGGCGACGCAATTTTGAACGTCGAGCACGGCGTTGGTGATGTCCATTTTCTGCATCAGGTCGATGCCACGCGCGATGTCATCCTCGTCGTATCCGATTTCGACACCGCGTTCGATCCGATCAAACAGGGCCGGTGCATAGACCTCGTACCCCTGTTCGGCGTAGCCGTCGGCGACTTGCCGTATGTGGCTGTTGACTCCGAAAATCTCCTGGATCACTACAAGGCCGCCGCGGCGACCGCGATCGCCCGCGGCATGAACGTGATAAGCTTGGTAAGCATGCTCATCGGCCGCGGTCATCTCGACCATGGTACCCTTCATCTCGCTCATCTCAGTCCTCCCGAATTACTTGGACCGCTCACCCGAAGTCGATCGGTCGAGGCCATTTATAGCAAGGCATCTGCCCGCGCGCCCGCGCGAATGCGGACAAATATATTCAGCGGTCAGACCTGAGCGGTCAGACATTGAAACGGAATAGGATCACGTCGCCGTCGGCGACCGTGTAGTCGCGACCCTCCTGGCGCATCCGCCCGGCATCCTTGGCGGCTTGTTCGCTACCGGCGCCGATATAGTCGTCATAAGCGATCGTCTCGGCGCAGATGAAGCCGCGCTCGAAGTCGCTGTGGATCACGCCGGCGGCGGCGCCGGCACGGGTCCCCGCCGGGATGGTCCAAGCGCGTGATTCTTTCGGGCCGGCGGTAAAGAAGGTGATCAGGCCGAGCAATTCGTGGCCGGCGCGGATAAGGCGTGCCAGGCCAGTCTCCTCGAGTCCCAGGCTCGACAGGAATTCCTGCCGTTCTTCCACGGTCGCGAGCTGTGCGATTTCGGCCTCGATCGCCGCCGAGATAACCACGCACTCAGCCCCCTCGCGCGCCGCCTTGGCGGCGACTTGCTCGGACCACTGGTTGCCCGTGACCGCTGAGTCTTCGTCGACGTTGCAGACATAGAGGACCGGCTTGGCGGTGAGCAATTGCATTTGCCGCCAAAGCGACTGCTCGTCGGCCGTAACCCCAACCGTTCGGGCCGGTTTGCCGTCGCGTAACGCGTCCGCCGCGCGCTCGGCCAACGCCAAGCTCAGCTTGGAATCCTTGTCGCCGCCGCGCGCGCGTTTGATCAAGCCTTCGATGCGCCGTTCGAGACTTTCCAAGTCGGCCAGCATTAGTTCGGTTTCCACGGTCTCGGCGTCCGAGATCGGGTCCACCACGCCGGCGACGTGGCTGATCTCTTCGTCGGCAAAACAGCGCAGCACCTGGCAGATCGCGTCAACTTCCCGGATGTGCGCGAGAAACTTATTTCCCAGGCCTTCGCCCTTGCTTGCCCCAGCCACCAAGCCAGCGATGTCAACGAATTCGAGATAGGTCGGGACCGTCGACGCCGATTTTGCGAATTCGGTCAGGCGGGCAAGGCGCGCGTCTGGCACCGCCACCCGGCCGGTGTTTGGCTCAATGGTGCAAAACGGATAGTTGGCCGACTCCGCCGCTGCCGTGCCGGCAAGCGCGTTGAACAGTGTCGACTTGCCAACATTGGGCAGGCCGACAATGCCGCACCTAAAGCCCATGCGTGCGACAATCTTTCGGGAAGGTGATCATTGATCGTCTTCGTCTTCTTTTTCTTTTTTCGGGCGCTCGGGACGCGGATTGAGGATCACCGCGACGCGGTTCATGAAACCGGCATCGTCGCCGCGCACCAGATGCGGCGTCGCTGTTGCGATCGCCGGCAGCAGGGCATCCACCCACACCTGGTCTTCCTTGCTGAAATCGCGCAGCACGTAGGATTGCACCGCGTTCTTGTCACCGGGGTGACCGATGCCGATGCGCAGCCGGCGATAGCCTTTGCCAAAATGGCTGTCGATGCTCCGAAGACCGTTATGGCCGGCATTGCCGCCGCCGGTCTTGACACGGATCTTTCCCGGCGCGAGGTCGAGCTCGTCGTAGATAACCACCACGTCTTCGGGCGGAATTTTGTGAAATCGAGCGGTCTCGCCGACAGAGATTCCGGAGCGGTTCATATGCGTGCTGGGCTTAAGCGCAAGCACACGCTCGCCGTCGATACGGCCATCGGCCAGCAGGCCGTGGAACTTCGGCCGGTAGTCCGAAAAACCATATTCCTGAGTGATGCAGTCAAGCGCCATAAAACCGACATTGTGCCGGTTCCAGGCATACCTCGGACCCGGATTGCCGAGTCCGACTAACAGCAGCACGGTGCGTGCGCGTGGAAGCCGCCGGTTGCGTTAGTTGTCGCCGCCCGACTTCTCCTCGCCGCCTTCCTTGGTTTCCGCCGCGTCGCCCTCGCCCTCGACAGCGCCTTCGCCGTCGACCGCCAGGCCTTCCTCGTCTTCCTCGGCGGGCTTCTCTTCTTCTTCAACCACGGTCGGCGCCGCGACCGTGGCGACGGTGAAGTCGCGGTCGGTAATCGTTGGGGTTACGCCGTCGGGCAGGTCGATGTGCGAAATATGCACCGACGCGCCGATATCCAAACCGGTCAGGTCGACAGTGATGGATTCCGGGATCGAGTCCGCTCGGCAATTTAGCTCGACCATATGGCGGACCACGTTGAGCACGCCGCCGCGTTTGATGCCGGGAGATTCTTCATCATTGATGAACTGAACCACAACCTCGACATTGATTCGGCTATCGGCGGTCAAGCGCAGGAAGTCGACGTGCAGAGGGTTGTCGGATACCGGATGCAACTGCACATCTCGGGGAAGCACCCGCATTTTCTCGCCAGCGAGCTCAAGCTCATAGAGCCGGCTGAAAAAGCCACCCTTGCCGTACTCCAGCAAGAACGTCTTGGCGTCGATAGCCACCGAAACCGTATCCAGGCCGGTGCCGTAGATCACGCCCGGCACCAAACCGGCGCGTCGCGCGGCCCGCGCTGCTCCCTTGCCGAACGCCTGGCGTGGCTCCGCGCTCATGCTGCTTACATCTGCCATGCCATGGTCTCCTTCTCGTCTCTCATGCCGCGGCTTCAATCGCGGCTAAATACCAAAAATCTCAAGATCCGGCTCAATCGAACAAGCTTGAGACCGAACTCTCCTCGCTAATCCGGCGCATCGCCTCCGCCATCAGCTGCGAAATCGACAGCACGCGGATATTGCTCGCCACCCGTACTGCCTCGGTCGCCTGGATGGTGTCGGTAATGACCATCTGTTCGAGCTCAGACGCCGTGACCCGCGCCACCGCGCCGCCCGACAGCACCCCGTGGGTGACATAGGAAACCACCGACTTGGCGCCAGCTTCCTTCAGTGCGACCGCCGCATTGCAAAGCGTCCCGGCCGAATCAACGATATCGTCGACCAGGATGCAGCGCCTGCCGTCCACGTCGCCGATGATATGCATTACCTCGGAAACGCCGGCTCGTTCGCGCCTCTTATCAACGATGGCGAGGTCGGCGTCAATCCGCTTGGCGACGGCCCTGGCGCGCACCACGCCGCCGACATCGGGCGACACCACGACCAGCCGGTCGCCTTCGTAATTTTGCTTGATATCGGCGATCATCACCTGCGAGGCGAAGAGGTTGTCGACCGGAATATCGAAGAAACCCTGAATCTGGCCCGCGTGCAGGTCCATGGTGAGCATCCGGTCGGCGCCGGCGACGGTGATCAGGTTGGCCACCAGCTTCGCCGAGATCGGCGTCCGCGGCCCCGGTTTGCGGTCCTGGCGAGCATAGCCGAAATATGGCACCACGGCCGTGATGCGTCGCGCTGATGCACGCTTGAGCGCATCCAGCGTCACCAGCAGCTCCATCAGATTGTCGTTGGCCGGGAACGAGGTTGATTGGACCAAGAACATGTCCTCGCCGCGGACGTTCTCGTGGATCTCGACGAACACTTCCTGGTCGGAAAAGCGTCGAATACTGGCGTTTACCAGCGGCAAGTTGCAGAACGCCGCCACCGCTTCGGCCAAAGGCCGATTGCTATTGCCCGCGACAATTTTCATGAAGCCGAAATCTCGTGATCGGTTTGCGCTGGCCGCATCCTTCCACCCCCGCGGACCCGCCAGCGAAATGGCGGCGGAATGTAACAAGCAGCCCTTAGCCTGTAAACGGCCGCGCTGGTGCTAAGGTCGATCGTCGTCGCGCGGTGGCGCGGGCGCCCCGATCTCGGAAAGAATCTGGACTACGCCCTCGGCGCCGCCTTGCGCGACCGCCAAGGCGATATTGCCCCATGGCCCGTCGAGCGAGCCGGTCGGAACGAAATTGCCCTGACTGATCGAGCCCAACTCGGCGCCCTCCAAGCTGACGACACGCCATCGAATCGCAATCTCATCGGCCTCGCCACGCGGCGTGCGGGTTACCTGGCCGAAAACCGACACGCCAAGGCCTTCCGGCTCGTTGGAAACCGTGATGCCGGAGCGTCGAAGCGCGTTGCGCAAGGCTTTGGTCACGCTCTTATTGCCGTCGCCGGGTGCTCCGGTTACCGGGGCCACGTGCACGGGCCGCAACAGTCCGGGCGTGCCGCGCGCAATCATGCTCGGATCATGGTCTGCGACGATGGCCGCGATGCGTGGCGCGGCCTCTGCCACGACCGATTGAACCAAGCCGGGATCGGCGCGCAGCCAGTCTCTCTTGTGCGCGGTGGTGTATTGATCGACGAGCCCGATCACCAAACCGTCGGCGTCGATCAGCCGCCAGGCCAGAGTGACCGCACCGCTGCGATTGGTCTTTGTCTCGCAGACCAGTAGAAGGCTGCCGCGGTTGGCGCTCGCCGTGCTGGCCACGACGCCGCGGTCGCGCAGCTTTTCGGCGAGAGTGGTGGAAATCGCGCGGTCAATCTCTGGCGGCGCGCCGTCGACGCCGGCGACGAACACCACCAATTTGTCGGCAATACCGAAATTGGAGAAATCGAGGGCCGATTTGTCGTCCGGCTGAAACGGGCGCGGCACCGGCTGACAAGCGGCAAGCCACAGCATTGCCATGCAGGCAAACCACCATGGACGGCTCATGTCCTCACGCCACCACACAACTGACCATCAGGCCAAGAATCAGCGCAACCATGAACCAAAACAAATATGGCATAGCCCTTAATCCGGCAGCGCGATGGCGGAAATGCACCGGCCATAATCCGGTTCATCCCGGTGGCAGCTGCGGCGGTAGCTGAAAAACTCGGCATCGTCGGCATAAGTATCGTGTTCAGGCGCCGCAATTTGGCCGAGGCCGAGCGCTCGTAGGCGGGCAATCACATAGCCTGCAAGATCGAATTGCCAATGACTTTCGCGATTCCCCGCGCTGAAAAAGCGCTGGGTTTGCGAATCCTGGGCGATAAACAGGTCGGGGAACTCGGGTCCCACCTCATACGACGCTTGGGCGATGCACGGGCCGACCGCGGCTCTAATCGCCGGCCGCGACGCGCCTAACCGTTCCATGGCGGCAACCGCCGCATCGGTGACACCCGACAATGCGCCGCGCCAACCGGCGTGCGCGACGGCGATGACTCTCGCTTCCGGGTCCAGCAACAACACCGGCGCGCAATCGGCGGTCAGGACGGCCAGGGCCAGGCCAGGCACATTGGTCGCCATGGCGTCGGCGCGGGGCGCGTGACTCGGATCCCATGGCTCCCGCCCCTTGGCGCCGCCGACGACGACCGCGTCAGCGCTGTGAACCTGATGGCACGTAACAAGCTTTTCCACGTTTAGCCCAGCCGTAACGCGACGGCGGTTTTCGTTGACCGCTTCATGAGCATCATTTGACCCCAGGCCGCAATTGAGCGACTCGAATATGCCTTCGGAGACGCCCCCACGGCGGGTAAAAAAGCCGTGGGCGACGCTATCGACCGAAAGGTCGGAGGAGGTTATCGCCTTAGCCGTCATGCGCTGAATCCGGGCGGTGTGGCTTGACCCGGTGACGTGATGGCGAGCGCCTTGAACAAATGACCCATCTGATCCGGCGCGATGAGCCGGCCGAGCGCCGCCTCAATGTCCTCCGCCTGTTTTGGTGTGGCCGATTGCGACAGGGCAGCGGCGCGCATCTCGATGCCCAGCGCCAATAGAAATTCGCCCTGGCCCACAGGGCCATGGACCTCCGCGCCGGCCTCGGAAGCGGCACGCGACAAGGCTGAGAAGTCGACATGTGCCGTCAGGTCACAATCCCCGGGGTTGGCCAGCACATCACGGAACTCGTGCCGGCCCACGGCCTGCAGACTGTCGCCGATCATGCCGTTGCGGCCGTAGTCGACGATTATGGCCGCACCGGGGAACTCGACCAGGCGCGCGCCGATAGTATTGGCGAGCGAAATGGCCGCCGGCGAAATTTCGGCGACATCGCCGGGTTTCGGTGGCGCGCCGAGTTTGCGCATAATCGCGGTTCTCGGCGTCGGTCCGGGGGCCTCTTGAAAGATCAGCTCGCCGTCGGGCATTGCGCTGACCAAGCGCTCGCGCCAGGTGTCCCCGGCGCCGACATATTGGTGAATCGGCAAGGCGTCGAAAAACTCGTTGGCGATCAACAGCGCCGGTCCGTCGGGCACCGTGGTTATGTCGTCGTGCCATTGTACGAACGTATCGGCCAATAACGCGCGCTGGGCGCTTCGCAGCGCAGGGCTGGTTTCGACCAGGTGGAGCTCGATCGCGTCTGAAAAGCCCGGTACTGACCGGGCGGCGCGCAACGTGTCCGACATCAGCGTGCCGCGACCCGGCCCGAGTTCAACCAATATCACGCGGTCCGGCGCCCCCAAGGCTTGCCATCGGTCGGCGCACCACAGCCCGATCAACTCGCCGAACATTTGGCTGACCTCGGGCGCGGTGACAAAGTCGCCGGCAGCGCCGATCGCCTCAGAGCTCCGCGCGCCGGCATAATACCCGTGCTCGGGGTCGCTCAGTGCCGTCGCCATATAGTCCGCCACGGTCATTGGCCCGGTAAAGCGGATGGCGCGCCGCAGTTTGTCGGCCAGCGCAGTCATTTGGCGGTCAAAGGCGGATTGCGCCGCGCCCGGATGATCAGCAGCAAACCGATTACGAGCATCGGCAAGGACAGCAATTGGCCCATGGTAATGCCGATATCGGGCAAGGTGATACCGACATCCGGTTCGCGGAAAAGCTCGATAAAGCCACGCGCCGCGGCGTATCCGATCAGAAAAACGCCGGTCATCATGCCGGGTCGGCGCAGCGCAGTTGTTCGATAGGCCAGCCAGGCGAGCACCAAAAATAGAACCATGCCTTCCAGGCCGGCCTCGTACAACTGGCTTGGGTGACGCGGGAACAGGCCGCCGCCGGGAAAGACCATCGCCCATGGCGCATCGGACACGCGGCCAAACAGCTCACCGTTAACGAAATTCGCGATGCGGCCGAAAAAAAGACCGATCGGGGTCGCGACCGCCACCACGTCGCCGACGGCCCAGACCGACAGTCCGTTGCGCCGGGCGAACCAGAAAATCGCCACGATCACGCCCAGAAGACCGCCGTGGAACGACATGCCGCCTTGCCAGACCTTGATGATCTCCAGCGGATTAAACAGATAATGATCCGGCCGGTAAAACAGCACATATCCAAGCCGCCCGCCGAGAATCACGCCCATCGCGACCCAAAATAAAAGGTCGTCGATTTGCGCCCGGTTGAGCCCGCTTTGTCCCCCACTGGCGAGTCGCCGGACGAATTGCCAGCCGAGTACTAGGCCGGCGATGTAAGCAAGTGCATACCAGCGGATCGCGATCGGCCCGATCTGGACGGCGATCGGATCAAATTCCGGAAAACTCAAGACCGAGAGCGTCAGCACGCTGTTCACCGATAGGGATCGTCGGTCGCCAAATAGGACTTCACGTAGTCAGCGACACCGTCCTCCAGCGACATAAAGGGGGTCGTATAGCCGGCGTCGCGCAATCGTGCCGTGGTTGCTTCGGTAAAGTATTGGTATTGATCGCGAATCGCGTCTGGTGTGTCGATGAACTCAATGTTCGCCGGCTTGCCGGTGGCGCTGTAAACAGCATGGGCGAGATCAAGGAAACTGCGCGCCTTGCCGGTTCCGACATTGAACAGTCCGTTGACCTCCGGATTGTCGAGCAGCCACAGCATCACCGACACGCAATCGCCAACATGGATGAAATCGCGCACCTGCTCGCCGTCGGCATAATCCGGATGGTGCGAGCGGAATAGGGTCACCGGCCGGTCGTCGCGGACCAAAGGAAACTTCTGCGCGACAACGCTCTGCATGGCGCCCTTATGGTACTCGTTGGGCCCATAAACGTTGAAGAATTTGAGCCCCGCCCACTGCGGCGGTCGGGTTTTAGCGGCGGTGGAAAGACGGGCGACCCGTTGGTCGAACAAATGCTTGCTCCAGCCATACGGGTTAAGCGGTCGCAATCCGGCCAATGCCACCGGCGCGCCGTTATCGTCGAATCCAGCGCTGCCGTCGCCGTAGGTCGCAGCGGAGGAGGCGTAGATCAGCCGAATGCCATGCGCGGCGCATAACCGCCACAAGGTCATCGAGTAGGCGAAATTTTGACGCAGAATCAGGTCGACATCGGTCTCGGTGGTCGAGGAATTGGCGCCCAGATGCACCACCGCGTCTATCTGGCCCCAGTCGGTGTCGTGTTCAGCGCGATTGGCGAGAAACCGCAGCAATTGATCCGGCGGCAAAATGTCGGCGACCTCGTGCTTGGCCAAATTACGCCATTTATCGCCGTCACCCAGTAAATCCGAGACGACCACGCCACCGGCTTCGCGTTCCGCGAGCGCCGCCACCAAATTGGATCCGATGAAACCGGCGCCGCCGGTGACTACAATCATTGGAGGGGTTTATAGGGCGCGCCCGGAGACGGGACAAGACACCCAGCAGGGCGCGGCCGCGGCGCCAATTGTTGCTGAATGGGCCGACAGACACCAATTGAAGACTTGGTAAACCGCGTAGCGGAGTTCCATGAATGCAAAAAGACAGCCATCTGTTCGACGATTTGGCTCGCGTGGCGGGCGGCGCGATGTCGTCTTTCGCTACCTTTCGTGACGAGACGGAAGCGCGGCTGAAGACCCAGTTTGAGCGGATTTTGGCCAGTATGGACCTGGTACGGCGCGACGAGTTCGAAGCTGTTCAGGCGATGGCGGTGAAGGCGCGCGAGGAAAACGAGGCGCTCGCCAAGCGAATCGATGCGCTCGAAGGTAAACACGGCACCAAAACGCCAAGCCGAAGCGCCAAGCCGAAATCGGCGACAGGTAAGGCCGCTGGCAGCAAGGCCGCACGAACTAAAGCAGCCACGAAATCGGCCCCGCGGTCGACCAAGGCAAAAACTCCTTCAAGCCGGACCAAGGCTGCGGCGACGCGCCGGCCGGCGAAAACAAGCGCCACGCGGCGCGGGAAATCCTGATTGTCGGGGCGGTGGGTTGCGCCAACTTTGGACATCTGGCACGTTGCTCTGTGTTGTGGGTCCGGCAGCCCAACGCCACAATATCCGCGAGTATTCGCGCGCGGGTTCCCTAAAACTAACGACCGGTTCGCCCTTGTGGCGAATGGCTGGAGGGTGACCGAGTGACCAAGGTCTCTGTCCTTGAATCAGACGCCACGATTAATCCGATCGATTTGGTCGAGGACGTCGCTGGCGCAAACGTTTGGGCGTCGGATCGGCAAAGCGCCGATGAGTTGGCGATTCAGATCACCGGGCAATGGTGCGACATGCAAATGTGGTTTGCCTGGCGCCCCGAGAGCCATTCGCTGTTCATTACTTGCGCGCTCGATATGCGGGTGCCGGAAGGCAGCCGCGACGGCATTTACCCGTTGCTTGCCAAGATCAATGAGCGCTTGTGGATCGGGCATTTCGAATTGTGGTCGGAAGAAGGGTGGCCGACGTTCCGGCATACCTTGATGTCGACCGAGGAATCGCCCATCAGCGTCCGCGTGGTCGAGGATGTGATCGACGCGGCGCGGATGGAATGTGATCGGTTCTATCCGGCGTTCCAGTTCGTTATCTGGGGCGGTCGCGACCCCGACGAAGCCATCGACGCGGCGCTGATCGAGCCGGTCGGCCGAGCCTGACCCATGCCCGCCCGGTTCGTGCTGGTGGGCGGTGGTAAAATGGGCGGCGCCCTGCTCGCCGGATGGCGAGATAAGGGCGGGATTTCTCCCGAAGATGTTACGGTTGTTGAACCGGTCGCCGAAGCCGCGCGCGAACTCCACGCGCGCCATGGCGTCGCCGTGGTGGCAACCGCCGGCGAATTGGACCGAGCCACCGAGCGGACCCTCGTTTTGTTCGCGGTAAAGCCGCAAGTAATTGGCGATGTAATTGGCGACTATCGCCGTTTCGCGGAGGCGGGCGCCCGCCCGCCGGTGTTTCTGTCGATCGCCGCTGGCACCAAGATCGGCTTGCTCGAATCCGCATTGGGACCGCAAGCGCCCGTGGTCCGGTCGATGCCCAACACGCCGGCGGCCGTCGGTCGCGGCATCACCGTGGCGTGCGCCAACGCTAGTGTCGCCGACGATCAGATCGCGTTGTGTACGAACTTGCTGGAAGCGGTCGGCGAGGTCGCGTGGATCGATGATGAATCGCTGATGGATGCGGTCACCGGCGTTTCGGGCAGCGGCCCGGCCTATGTATTTTTGCTCATCGAGTGTCTGGCCGCGGCCGGGGTCGCCGCCGGCCTGGCGCCCGAACTGTCCCAGAAATTGGCGCGGGCAACCGTAACCGGAGCCGGTGAGCTTGCGTTCCGTTCCAGCGATAGCGCCGAAATCCTGCGTCGCAACGTTACCAGCCCTGGCGGTACCACCGCGGCCGCCCTGGCGGTTTTGATGGCTGCTGACGGGTTGGAACCGCTGATGACCAAGGCGGTCGCCGCGGCCACCGATCGTAGTCGGGAATTGGCGTCGGGCTGATCGCCGCGATCAAGCGGTGGCGCCGGTGTCGATCCGGGGCGTGATGAAGGTGCGCAGTTTGGCCATCGCGCGGGCTTCAATCTGCCGCACGCGTTCCTTCGATATCCCCATCTCCTTACCCAAGCCTTCCAGAGTCACCGCCACACCCGAAAGATAACGTCGGGTAATGATCAAGCGCTCGCGGTCTTTGAGCTCGCTCAGCGCGCTCGCAAGCAGGCCAAGGCGGTGGCGCAGTTCGTCGCTCCGAATCAAAGACTGCTCGGGGTCGGTCGCCGGGTCGGGAATTTCGTCCAACCAGCTTGTCTCGTCGTCTTCGCCGTGGCGTTCATCCAGAGATCGATCGGGTCCGCGCAGGCGGTCCGCCATGCGGCGCACGTCACGTTCCGTTACGTTGAGCGCCTTGGCGATGCTGCGGGCGGCGGCTTCGCTCAGACTGTCGCCGGTGTCGCTGAGCAAGGCACGCATCCGGCGCAGATTAAAGAACAGCGACTTTTGCGCGGTCGAAGTGCCAACGCGAACCATCGACCAGGACCTGACCACATGGTCCTGGATCGCCGATTTGATCCACCACATGGCGTAGGTCGAAAGTCGTGCATCATGGTCTGGGTTGAAGCCTTTAAGAGCCTGAATCAGGCCGATGCAGCCTTCGTGCACCAGATCGGCCTTGGCCAGCCCCGGTGCTCGATATCGGTCGGCGATCTTTATCACCAGGCGGAGATGGCTCGCGATCAACCGGGATACCGCCTCGCGGTCACCTGACGCTGCTTTGCGGGCAAGCGCACGCTCCTCGTCCCGGGTCAGCATTGGCGCCTGGCGCGCTGCCTGTATCAGAGCGTTCTCTGCGAGCGATTTGGCGGCTGGTTGGCTCATCGAAACAAGCATTGCAGGCGCGCGGGGTGAGTCAATATCATTGTGGTCGTTGTACCGTTTGGCTGACGTGGCGAAACAAGCGAAGGGTGGTGACATGGTTAAGAAGGCCGACATACCCAAGCATATCGTCGATACGGCCTTGGCGCTGGCGGCCGAACGCGGCTGGCGCGGTTTGAGATTGGTCGACATCGCGGTGGCCGCGGAGCTGCCGATTGGCACCGTTCTTGGCGCATATCGCAGCAAATCCGCGATATTGGCCGCGTACGGGCGGCGGCTTGACGAAAGGGTGGCGGCGGGATGCGAATCGGCTGACCTCGACCAGCCGGTCCGTGACCGGGTGTTTGATGTCTTGATGCGCCGGTTCGACGCGATGAAGTCGGATCGCGATGCGCTGCGCGCGATCGCGCGCGATCTTCGTCGAGACCCGTTGGCGGCGATGGCCGCTGGGTGCTCGGTGCTGTGCTCGATGGGCGCGATGCTGGAGGCGGCTGGCGTGTCGGCCAGCGGCGCGGCCGGCCTTGCGCGGACCAAAGGGCTGTCTGCGGTCTACTTGTCCGTTCTGCGGATCTGGCTCAACGACGATAGCGAGGATTTGTCGCGCACCATGGCGGCGCTCGATCGCCATCTGGATAACGCGGATCGCGCGATGTCTTTCCTGTGCCGACGCCGTGGTGCGAGCAAGCAAGCCGCGTAATGCCGAGCGCACTTTTGCTCCAACGGCAATGACAGCTGATAGAGATTCCGCGCCGGACGCGGCCGCGCTGCTCGCTGCTCTATCCGGATTGCCCGGTGTGGATCACGATGCAATGCGTCAGGCCCAGAAAGCCATGGCCGACGCCATGGGGGTCGGCGCCGCGCATCAGGCGGTGCTGGAACAGCAATGGGCGATTATGCGAGCGACAGCAGACGCGGTTCGCGGCGACGTCCCGGAAGCGGCTGAAACGCCACTCGCGACTAGTCAACATCTCGCGCAAGCGCGCTCGTATTTTGATGTCGCCGTGGAGACGGTTCGAGCATTGAGCGATGCGACGAATGCCGCAGGCGATGAGTCGCTGGATCAAGTGGTTCAGCGCTTCCACGCCAGGCTTGATCGAATTCGCGACGACAATACTAATTAGTAATGCAATCAATCTAGAAGGCTGTGGCTGATCAGAAGATAGAAATTTCGGATTTCGCCAAAGTGGACATTCGGGTGGGTCGCATCGTGCGCGCCGATGAATTTCCCGAAGCCCGCAAACCGGCTTATCGCATGACCATCGATTGCGGGACAGCACTCGGTCAAAAACAGTCGTCGGCGCAAATCACCGACCTTTATCGGCCCCACGAATTGATCGGTCGATTGGTCGCGGTGATCGTAAATCTGACGCCGCGCCAGATCGGACCGATGATATCGGAGGTCCTGGTTTTGGGATTTCCGGACGCCGAGGGGCGGGTGGTTCTGATCCGGCCCGATGCCGACGTGCCGCCCGGCGCCAAGCTTTACTGAGCAGCCAGTTACTAGAGCGGCAGGCGCGCGGCTGCGCGCAGACCGCCCATTGGCGACTCGCCAAGTATCAGATCGCCTCCGTGATTACGCACCACGTCGCGGGCGATCGTGAGCCCTAATCCAACGCCGCCGGTATCGGGGTTGCGTGAACTATCCAGTCGGAAGAAGGGCTTGAAGACCGAATCGCGCTGCTCATCCGGGATGCCGGGGCCGTCGTCGTCGATCGCGATCTCGACCATGTCGTCGGTGTGTCCAACGGCTAGCCGAACTCGCTCGCCGTGGCGCGCCGCATTGTCGGTCAAGTTTGTTAGTGCGCGCTTGATCGCGTCTCGGCGCACGGTTAAGTGCAGTCCGTTCACATCGCCATCGATCATGATCGCGGCGCCGTGCCGCCGCGCGCCGTCCACCACCTCGTCGAGCAAGGCGCCTAGGTCGGTGTCGACAGGTTGTTCGCTGCCTTCGCCGCGCGCGAAAGCCAGATATCCCTCGACCATACGCTCCATGTCGGCGACATCCACTTTGAGCGCCGCCGCCTGCTCGGTTTCGGGCGCCATCGCAATCTGGAGTTTCATGCGGGTTAACGGGGTTCGCAAATCGTGGCTGACGCCGGCGAGCATCTCGGTGCGTTGCGAAATTTGACGCTGAATGCGTTCGCGCATGAGCAAAAACGCGCGCGCCGCCTGGCGCACCTCGGCCGCACCTTGCGGCTTGAAGTCGATCACCTGAATACCCTTGCCGAAACTTTCGGCGGCGTGCGCCAGGCGACGCATGGGGCCAACCTGGCGGCGCAGGAAATAGATTGCGATGGCGACAAGCACCAAAGAGGTGCCGACCATCCACATGATGAATATGTAAGTTGTCGAGCTAAATAATCGTTTGCGCGGTACAACCACGCGCAGCACGCCGTCGCGGAGTTGCACCGCCAGTACCACCCGTTCCGGGTAAGTTCGGCTATCGATCTGGAACGGGTAGCCTATTCGTTCGGGCAGTACGCGTGCCAAGGTCCAGTCGACCGGTCCGAACAGTTCGTGAGGTGGTTCCGTTGGCAGCATCGCGTCTTCGCGGAAGGTCGCTTCTATGGCCAGCCGGGTGCGCGCGTGGCGGATCATCCAGTTGCGGTCGACCACTCCAGGGGATTCCTCAATGGCATCGATGACCAAGGCAACATCGCCGGCGAGCCCGAGCGCCAGACGCCGACCAACGTCCTCCCAATGCCGCGTGTAGAAAATGTAAGCCGAGACCGCTTGCAGCAGGACCAGCGGAACCACCACGATCAAGAGCGAACGGCCGAATAGGCCACGTGGCAGAAAATCGCGCAGCGGCTTCATGCCGTGCCCGTTCCGGACGCCGCGCGGTACGCCTCAGCCAGAGCGTAGCGCATATCCCTCGCCCCTCACGGTAACCAAATAGCGCGGATTGCGCGGATCCGGTTCGACCTTGCGGCGCAACCGGTTGATCTGCACGTCCACCGACCGTTCCGCGACCCGCGAGATCACCCCGAGTCGCTCGCGCGACACGGCGACGCCAAGGGGCGCGGTAAGCGCGCGTAACAGTCCCACCTCGGCGGCGGTCAGCAGGACTGGTGCGCCATCCTGGCGCAGCTCGCCCGGGCCCGGGTCGAAGACGAAGGGGCCGAAATTGACAGGTTCGGCAGTCACCGGGCTGGCGCGTCTCAGCACCGCGTTCAGGCGCAGCACCAGTTCGCGCGGCTCGAACGGTTTGACTAGATAATCGTCAGCGCCGCTTTCCAGTCCGGCGATGCGGTCCTCCACCGCGTCCATCGCGGTCAGCATCAGGATTGGCATATCGTTGGCGCGGCGCAGATGTTCCGCGAAAACCAGACCATTTTCGCCCGGCATCATCAGATCGAGCACAATAACGTCGAAGTGGAGGCCGGTCAGTTTCGCGCGCGCCGCCGCGGCGTCAGACGCCGTCGCTACCAAGAAACCGTTGTCCGCCAGATAACGCCGCAATAGCTCGCGAAGGCGAGCATCGTCATCGACCACCAGAACATGGGGCCGATCCTGGCCGGCAGTCGCGGGTTCGGTTGACCGAATTTGCTCAGACATGAAACGCAGTATAGGCCGAGCTAGCCGCGTTCGGTATGGACGATCAACCGCCTGGCTTCAGCTCTTCTTGTCGCCATTGGTTTCCAGGTGGCGCCGGTCTTCATCGGTCATCAGGCCTAGCATTACGTTCGTAAAACCTTCCACGGCCTCTTCTCCGGCGGCGCGGTAGGCCTGTGCGACCCGCGCACGCGAGGCGCTGGATAGTTTCCGCTCGAGGTCTTTGCCCTTGTCGGTGAGGCTGAGTAGGCGCTGTCGCCGATCCACGGTACCCTTGGTTTGGGCGACATAGCCAGTGCGAACCAATTCACCGAGCACACGGCTTAGGCTTTGTTTGGTGATCTTGAGGATTTCGAGCAGCTTGGCGACCGGAAGATCCGGATGCCGCGCGACGAAATAGAGCAAACGGTGATGTGCGCGGCCAAATCCTAAGGGCGCGAGAAGCCGGTCCGGTTCCGCAACAAAGTCGCGGTACGCGAAGAACAGTAGCTCCATCCCCTTGTTGAGTTCCTGTTCGCGCAGGAATAGGGGGCTCGTGGGCGATTTTATGTCAGTCACGTTGACATATATGAACGCCGGTGTTAGGCAACGCAACCCTTCTCTAGTATGATTAGGCGCTTGGTACGGGAGGGCCGGGGGACGGTCATGCTCAATTTCGACGATCACGAAGGCACGATCTGGTACGACGGTGCGCTGGTGCCGTGGCGCGACGCCAATTTGCATGTGCTGAGCCATGGCTTGCACTATGCGAGCTGCGTTTTCGAAGGCCAGCGCGTGTATGGCGGCACGGTTTTCAAGCTCCAAGCCCATACCGAGCGGTTGTTCGACTCGGCCCGCCAGCTCGGTTTCGAGCTGCCTTATTCGGTAGAAGAAATTAATGCCGCAAATTACGCGGTGTGCCATTCCAACAATATCGCCGACGGGTATGTTCGCCCGGTGGCATGGCGTGGCAGCGAGATGATGGGTGTCTCGGCCCAACAAAACACCATTCACGTGGCGATCGCGGCATGGGAATGGCCGTCTTATTTCTCGCCCGAGTCGCGGCTCAAAGGCATCAAGCTGCAATGGTCGAAGTGGAAGCGGCCGGATCCCGCGACCATCCCCGCCAAGGCTAAGGCGGCCGGCCTTTACATGATCTGTACCTTAAGCAAGCACGCCGCCGAAGCCGAAGGTTTCGACGATGCCTTGATGCTGGATTGGCGTGGTCGACTGGCGGAAGCCACTGGCGCCAATATCTTCCTGGTCATCGACGGCGCGTTGCACACGCCGACGCCGGATTGCTTCCTCGACGGCATTACGCGCCAGTGCGTGATCGCGCTCGCCAAGCAGCGCGGCATTGAGGTGATCGAACGCGTGATCATGCCGGAGGAACTGGAAAAAGCCGACGAGGTGTTCCTCACCGGCACGGCGGCAGAAGTCACCCCGGTGGGGCAGATCGGCGATCTGCACTTTCAGCCTGGCCAGATTTGTCGTTGGATGATGGATGATTTCACTGCTTTGACCCGTGCCGAACCGGAAGCCGCACAGGTCGGCGCTGCCGAGTAGAAATCGGTCGCGCCTCGCCAAACCGGCTTGGGTTTACGACATCCTCTAGAAATGTTGGGAGACACGCATGTCGAGCGAGACGCTTCACGCCCCGCGCGAACGCCTGAGCAAGCACACTTTGGCCATGCACCAGGCCATCACCTCGCTGATGGAAGAGCTCGAAGCCGTTGATTGGTATCGTCAGCGCGCCGACGATTGCGACGACGCGGCCCTGAAGGACATTCTGCTCCACAATATGCGTGAGGAAATGGAGCACGCTTCGATGGTGCTCGAATGGATTCGCCGCAACGACACCGATTTCGAAAAAGAGTTAAAGGAGAACTTGTTCTCCGAGGGTCCGATCGCCGGCCACCACGGCTGACGCCGATCCTGTTTCTTACTCCGCCGCGTCGCGGCGATTTTGGATCCAGCGTTCCGCCGCGGCGTTGTCGCTGTCGCGGGCGTCGACCCATTTGCCGCCGTCGGGCGTTTCTTCAAGTTTCCAAAACGGCGCGCTGGTCTTCAGCCAATCGATCAGAAACTGGCAGCTTTCCAGGGCCGCCGCGCGGTGCGCCGAGGCGGTGACCACCAGAACGATGCGGTCGCCTGGTTCAAGCCGTCCGTAGCGATGAATGATCAAGCTCGCCTGCAACGGCCAACGGGCGCATGCCTCGGCCTCGATCTCCGCCAGCTTGTTCTCGGTCATGCCCGGATAGTGCTCGAGGGTCATGGCGCTGATCTTCTCTTCGTCAGCCAAGTCGCGCACCAGGCCGACGAAGCTGGCGAGTCCGCCGATCGCCATATTCCCCTCGGTCAGCGCCGAAATTTCCGCGCCGATGTCGAAATCTTCGCGTTGGACCTTAATCATTGTCTCAGCCCCCGGTAACCGGCGGAAACAACGCCACCTCGCGTGCGCCTTCGATCGAGTGGTCGAGTTTGACATATTCCTGATCGACCGCGACCCGCACCAGCGACAGATCGGCGAGCGCGTCAGCGTGGCCGGCCGAGCGATCCTTCAGCCACGCTAGCAGGTCAGCCACCGTCGAAACATCGGCGGGTGGCTCGATTTTCTCCTCCGAAACCCCAGCTTTTTGGCGCAGCCAGGCAAAATACAGCACGTTCATGCGGATCACTTGCTCAGCGGACTTCGTTGAAGGGTAGGAATTCGACCGCTGTTCCAGCCTCAACATACGTCATTTCCTCGGCTAATTCGACCAGGCCGTCGGCGCCGACCACGGTCGACAGCATGCCCGCCCCTTGGCGGCCGGCCTTGACCGCCACCGGCATCGCGTCGTCGCCTGTTTCAAGCCGGCAGCGCACAAATTCTCGCCGTCCGGCCTTTTTTGACTGGGTGAATCCGGCGCGCACTAGATAATGCCGTGGCGTGGTCTCGCTGGCGCCGGCAAGTTTCAGGATCAGCGGCCGGGCAAACCGCAAAAACGTGACCATCACGGCGGCGGGGTTGCCGGGCAGTCCGATAATCGGCACCGCGCGATCACCATCCTTGATTTGGCCGAGCGCCACGGGTCGCCCGGGCTTGATCGCCAGGCGCCACAAGGTCAGGTCGCCCAGGGTTTCGACCACCGGTTTGACATGATCCTCGTCGCCGACCGAAACGCCGCCCGAGGTGATTAGAACGTCGTTTTCCCTTGCAGCCTGTTTCAGGGCCGATCGCAAGGCGACTCGGTCATCCTTGAGAATACCGAGATCAGCGACTCGGCATGGCAGTCCCGCAAGCAGCGCCGCCAGGGTATGGCGATTTGCGTCGTATATGGTGCCGGGCGCGAGCGGTGTGCCCGGCTCCCGCACTTCATCTCCGGTCGAAAACAGGGCGATGCGCAACGGCGCGTTGACCAAAAGCGCGCTTTTTCCGAGCGATGCCAAAAGACCAATGTCCTCCGGTCGCAGCCAGCGTCCCGGTTCGAACACCACCGTGCCGCGCTTCACGTCCTCGCCCGCACGACGTCGATTGGCACCGCGCGTGATTCCCGGCGGCAGCTCGACCATATCGCCGTGAATTTCGCAGTCTTCCTGCATAAAGACCGTGTCGGGGCCATCATCGCCGTCGCCGGTCGGCATCGGTGCGCCGGTGAACATCCGCAAGGCTTCGCCACGCCGCGTTGGACGGTCGAGCGGGTGCCCGGCCGCGACCCGGCCGGTGACCGGCAGCTTGGTCGGCCGCTTGCTTTCAAGGTCGTCGAAATAGACCGCATAGCCGTCCACCGCCGAATTGTCGTGTGGCGGAACGTCGTGTTCGGCGCGTACGGGCTCCGCCGTGATGCGACCGTAGGCGTTATCCAGCGGCACGATTTCGGGTGTGGTTACGCCAGTGAGGCGCTGATCAAGCAGCGCCAGGGCTTCCGCCAGTGGCATCAGTTGGCCGTCGTTGGCGAAGCAGTCGTCGCGGAGCTGGGTCACCCCTGGCTCTCTCTTGCCGAACTAGAGCCCGCAGTGGCCGACAATGAAATCGGCGATTGCGCGCGTGTCGTCGAGATCAAGCACCGGTCGGCCGGCATCCGTCAGCGGCGCATCGCTGGCGATCGCCACTACTTGTTCGTCGTCGAGATAGAGCGCCGGACGCTCATTCTGAGCGCGTCGCACCTCGATCTTTTCGTGCCCCTCCCGCTTGAAACCTTCGACCAGCACCAGATCGACCGGGCTCATGTGATTGAGCAATTCGTCGAGCGTGGGCTCTGCCGTGTCACGCAGTTCATGCATGAGCGCCCATCGCCTCGCCGACGACACGATCACCTCGGTCGCGCCGGCCGCGCGGTGTTCGTAGGAATCTTTGCCCGGCGTGTCGACGTCGAAGTCATGATGAGCGTGCTTGATGGTCGAGATGATTAGTCCGCGCGCCGCCAGATCGGGCAGCAGACGCGTCACCAGTGTGGTCTTTCCCGATCCACTCCAGCCGGTTATTCCCAGAACTTTCATTTCCGGGTCGCCGCCGTCGCGCCGGGCGTCAGGATATGGCGCAGTGCGACCCGCAAATAATCATAGCCGGTGAAAGCCGTTAGCCCGGCAGCGATCCACAATAGCGCTACTCCAATCTCCATTAGCGAAACCGGGATCTGGTCGGCGAGCGGTGTTTCGAGCCCGACGAGCAACAGGCACAGCGCCAGCATTTGAGCGGCGGTCTTCCATTTTGCCAATTGGGTCACCGGTAATCCGACCTTGAGCTCGGCCAGGAATTCACGCAGCCCGGAGACCAAAATTTCACGGCACAGAATAATCAGCGCTGGCACGACCGGCGCGCGGTCGGCCCACACCAGCATGACGATCGCCGCCGCGACCAGCAATTTGTCCGCCACCGGGTCGAGAAATCGGCCCAGCGAAGACGTTTGTCCCAAGCGTCGCGCCAGCCAGCCGTCGAAATAGTCGGTCGCGCTGGCCGCCAGAAACAAACCGAATGAGATCCAATTGTTAAACGGCGCCGGCAGAAAAAATGCGCCCACCAACAGCGGAATCACCATGATTCGCGACAAGGTCAGAAAATTCGGCAGGCCGATCAGCATGGCGCGTCGCAGAATCCCTTGGGGCCAAAACGTGGGAGTCCTAGCATCATTGACAGCGGAGACCAAAGCCGGTGGTGGTCATATTCAGCCGCCGCCATGAAAATGATCATAAATCGCTTTCGCCACCCGCTCGTTGATGCCCTCGACGGTGGCCAGATCGGCGAGGCCGGCGTCGGCCACGCCCCGTGTCGACCCGAAGCGATGGAGTAGCGCGCGCTTGCGTCTGGCCCCGACGCCGGCGATTTGATCAAGCTCGGATAGGCCAATCGCCTTAGACCTTCGAGCGCGATGGCTGCCGATTGCGAATCGGTGCGCCTCGTCGCGGAGACGCTGAAGGAAGTAGCTGACGGGGCTGTTCGGTGGCACCAGGAATTGCCCGCGCCCAGGCAAATGAATGCGTTCGCGCCCAGCGTTCCGATCCGGACCCTTAGCAATCGCGGCGACCGTCACGCCATCCGAGCCGACTGTAACGCCCAGGTCCGCCAGCGCTTCGAGCGCGCTCGACAATTGTCCGGCGCCGCCGTCAAGCAGCACGAGATCCGGCCAGGCTTCCGCGTCCTCGTCGCCGGCCTCGCGTTGCAGACGGCTGAACCGCCGCGTCAGCACCTCGCGCATCATGGCGTAGTCGTCGCCCGGCGCGGCTTGGTCGGCGCCACGCTCCGTATCGTCGGCGGCGGAAACGGTCTTTATGTTGAATTTGCGGTAGGCGTTTTTGATCAGGCCTTCGGGACCGGCCACTACCATTGCGCCCACCGGCTTGGTGCCGCTGATGTGGCTATTGTCATAAATCTCAATGCGTCGCGGCGGGGCGTCGAGGGAAAACATTTCGGCGACGCCTTCGAGCAGACGCCGTTGTGATGCGCTCTCCGCCATCCGTCGGCCCAGAGCCTCGCGCGCATTAACGGTGGCGTGCTCGACCAGCCGGCGCTTGTCACCGCGGCGTGGCACCAACACGCGCACCTTGCGCTCGGCTTTGATGCTCAGCGCTTCTTCGATCAATGCCGTGCCGTCGATCGGATGGCTGAGCATGATCTGCCGTGGCGCCGCGCGACCGTCGTAGAACTGGACGACGAAGGCGCCCAATACCGCCTCGACATCGTCGTCGCGGCTGTGGCTCGGATAGTGCGCGCGATTGCCGTAATTGCGGCCGCCGCGAAAGAAGAACACCTGGATGCAGGTCTGCCCGGCGTCTTGATAGGCGGCGATTACATCGGCCTCACCCACCGAGTCGATATTGATTCCCTGATGCGCCTGAATGTGTGCCAAGGCGCGAATGCGATCACGCAGTACCGCCGCGGCTTCGAATTCAAGGGCCCGGCTGGCGCTTTCCATGCGCTCGGACAGCAGCTTTTGCACCTGCTGGCTCTTGCCGGCCAAGAAACTGCGAGTCTGGTCGACGATCTCGTCATAGGCTTGCTCGGCAATCAGACCTACGCACGGCGCGGTGCAGCGCTTGATCTGATATTGCAGGCAAGGACGTGTGCGGGCGGCGAACACGCTGTTCGAGCACGTGCGCAAGGGAAAGGCGCGCTGCAGCGCGTTCAGCGTCCGGTTGACGGCACCGGCCGAGGCGAACGGACCGAAATAACGTCCCGGCTTGTTGCGGGCGCCGCGATGTTTCAGCAATTGCGGCCAATCACTATCGGCAGTGAGCAAGATGTAAGGATGCGATTTGTCGTCGCGCAGGACGATGTTGTAGCGCGGCTTGTACTGCTTGATCAGGTTCGCTTCGAGCAACAAAGCTTCTGCTTCGGTGTGCGTCGAAACTATTTCCAGCGCGGCGATCTCGGAGATCATTCTTTCGATGCGAACCGATTGCCGGCGCGGATTGGCGTAGCTCGCCACGCGTTTGCGCAAGCTTCGGGCCTTGCCGACATACAGCGGATCGCCTCGCCGATTGAGCATGCGGTAGACACCGGGCCCAGTCGGCAGGGTCGGCAAACTTTTGCGGACAATGTCCGCGCCGCTCAATCCGTTTGCGTCGGCTTGGCCGGGATCGGTTTTGTCGGAAATTTTCGACGCCATGCCCTCAATATCGCGACCCGTTTATCTGGGGTCAACGAGGGCGCGAACCGCATTGCGGCGCGGCCAGAAAAGCTATCCACGATTCCTGTGGAAAACCCCGTGAATAACCCGCGAGATGACGCGCGGGATGGGCTCTGACACTTTTGTTAAGCCAATTTGCCTAAAAATAAGGCTAAATTCTCAACTTATTGATTTTACAGAGTTTTTGAAAGCAGCCGTGAAAAAGCTTGGCGTCGTGCACGCTAATGCGAGCGCGAAATTGTCGTTCCAGAGAGCGAATTCCAGCGCTGTGAACAAATTTTTGGTGCAAGGCACGCTGCTAAGTCCCCGCAGACAAAGCTATTCGACGTATTGACGTTCGATTTCGACGCCCACACTTTCGGCCTCGGCGAGCACATCGAGCTTCTCAATTCGCACGCGGACCCGGTTCGCCCGGCGGTCGGCCAGGCACATGTCGGCGATGCGTTCCGCGAGCGTCTCCACAAGATGAATATGACCCTGTTCGACCAGGGCGCGGATGCCCACAACGACGTCGTCGTAACTCACGACCTCATCAATCCGGTCATCGTGAATCGCGTTCGGGTCGGCAATATTGAGATCGACATTGATGCGGACGTTCTGTCGCTTGCCCTTCTCGTGGGCATAAACCCCAATTGCGCACGGCACCACCAAATCGCGCACAAAGAGGGTTTGCCGCGTCGTGGTGGCGGACGGTGTGGCAATCGGTTGAATCTTGCCGCCATGCTTCATGGACTCGACCCTATGCCTTGTTGACGTCACTCATCGGGTTCCGCTGGATCGTTCGAATTCTGCCAGCCCAAATGCTGGCCGCTATCCAATGCGATCATCTGCCCGGTTAGCGAGGGGGCGTCCAGAATAAACCGCACGGCCGCGCATATTTCCGACACTGCCACACTGCGAGCGAGCGGCGTTTGCGCGACCTGCGCGGCGAACTGGTCTTCACTTTGTCGGGCGCTGGGCAAAGTTGGCCCCGGGCCAATCCCGTTCACCCTGATTCGCGGCGCCAGCGCCAGCGCCAATGTGCGAGTCAGCGTCCAAAGGCCGGCCTTGCTAATGGTGTACGACACGAAATGGGGCGTCAGGTTCCACACTCGTTGGTCGATCAGATTGATGATCGCTCCGGTTCGGTCTGTGGGCAGCGTTGCCGCCAACGATTGGGACAGAACGAACGGCGCGCGCAGATTCACTTCCAAATGACGGTCCCAGCTCTCACGTGTCGTGGTCGCCACGGTGTCATTGTCGAAGCGAGAGGCATTATTGACCAGGCAAGTGATCGCCCCCAGTGCGCCGGTCGCGGTCGCAACCAGATCGGCAACTTCCTCTTCGTTGCCCAAATCGGCCTGCAGGGCTGTGGCTTTGCCGCCGTCCGCACTTATCGTTTCGACAACTTCGGCCGCCCCGTCGGCTGACTTGTTGTAATGAACCGCGACTGCCCATCCAGCCGACGCAAGGTCAAGTGCGATGGCACGCCCAATCCGCGATCCGGCGCCGGTCACCAGCGCGGCTCCTGTCTCGATTTTTGACATGCGGCGCACCATGGCCGAAGCTGGCTAGGCGTGCAACGGTCGGTGGACCGCGTGTTAGGCCGTCTTATTGTGCGTTCGGGCGCATCAGCATGGCGGTGAGCGCGGCGACAAGCCACAGCGCCGCCAGCCACCAGGTTTGCCAGATGCCATAGGAGAAGCTGGACAGGGCAATCGCAACCACCAACACGGTTGCCGCGGTGGCGGTGGCAAGCCGGTCGCGGATCCTCAGCCCAATCGCAACCAGCAGGGCGCCCGTTACCACGGCGAACAACATCGCTCCGGGAAGACCGAGCTCGAGCCAAAGCTGAAGCGGCGCGTTGTGCGGGTGTAACGGCATCAACTCCATCAGGCCGTAGACGTCGTGCGAAAGCGCCGGATTGATGTCGGTCACCATCGCGCCGCCGCCTGGTATCACGCGTGACGAGTCGAGGCCCCAGCCCAGGATTGGGCGTTCCATGATCCGCTGGGCGGTGAAGTCCCAGATATAGGCGCGATGGACCATTGTGGATGGCAGGCCCTGAAACCATTCAGCCAAGCGCGTCGCGTTAAACACCACCAAAACCATGACCGGTGCGGCAATGGTGCCGATCGCGACGCTAATCGCCATGGCATAGGGAACCAACCGCGGCAAGGCGGCGACCGCGACAAACGTGAGCAAGCCAAGGCCGAAGGCGGTGAGCGACGACTGGCTTTCCAATTTCATCAGGAGCGGCACGCAGGCGGCGATCGGCACCAGAGCCACCAGCCGAGACCACCAACGCCCTGTTTCGGCGAGTACTCGCCACAGCCACAATGTGGAGGGCCAGATCAGCAGCGTGATCCAGGTCATGCCATTGTTCAGGCTCGCCATGCCGAAATAGGAAGCGTCGTCACGGATGGCCCGACGCAAACCGCCGGTGAGCGACAGATCGATCGCTACAATCAACAGCGCCAGCATCAAGCCGGCGCACAGCGCGATACCGAGCTGAAAACGACGCGTCTGCGGCAAATTGACGATGCCCACCAGCATCACCACGCCGAACCCGGTTGCGACCGTAAGCTTGGCGGCGCGCGATAGGGTGAGTTCGGGATCGACTGCCCACAACGCGCTCAACGCGCCCCAGGCCAGTGCGGCGAGGGCTGGCACGGTGAGCAGTTTGAGCGACCATGGGAATCGCCATCCGCGGGCGCGCAGTCCGGTCAGGACGGCCAGCGCCGCGACGACCGCGAGCGGCGCGAGGCCTCTGTGGGCCAGCACACCGACCGGCGCCAGGACGAACACCGCGGCCAGCAGAACCCAGTCGGCCGATTTCTGGACGGTTACAGCCGCCATAAGGCTATGAGGTCGCGACGACAGGTCACGCCATCGCGCGGCCGGAAACGATCTCGATTTGCGTACAGAACACGGCCCCCCGCCGCCCGGTCGTCAGTCGTTCAATGTCGGTCAAATTGGCCGGACCGCGACACGAAGTCCAGCCCCAAGGCTGCACCGAATTTTTTCGTAACGCGGCTCGCGCGAGCGTTCAGGCGCTTTTGCGGCGTCGGCCGCCGCGTCCGCGACCGGAGCGATCGCGGCGTGAGCTGTGCATCGCGCTGGGACGCCCGCCACTGCTGCGCGCTTTTCCGTGGGTAGAGTCCGCAAGACCAAGATCGACAGCTTCAAGTCGTCGGATTTCGTCGCGCATCCGTGCCGCGTCTTCAAACTCGAGGTTGGCGGCATGATCGCGCATGCGCTTTTCGAGGTCGGCGATATGCGCCTTCAGGTTATGGCCAATCAAATGCGGCGTCGCGTCGTCGCCGGTTTCGACCGTCACATAGTCAGCTTCGTAGACGCCGTCGAGAATGTCGCCAATTTCCTTGCGCACCGATTCCGGTGTGATCCCATTAGCGGCGTTGTATGCCTGCTGTTTTTCGCGCCGTCGGTTGGTCTCGTCGATGGCGGAGGTAAGCGAGTCGGTCATGTGATCGGCATAGAGAATGCACCGGCCTTCGACATTGCGCGCGGCACGGCCGATCGTCTGAACCAGCGAGGTATGCGAGCGCAGAAAGCCTTCCTTGTCGGCATCCAGTATCGCCACCAACGCGCATTCGGGAATGTCGAGTCCTTCGCGTAGCAAGTTGATGCCGATCAATATATCGAACGCACCCAGCCTGAGATCTCGGATAATCTCAATGCGCTCGAGCGTGTCGATATCCGAGTGCAGATACCGCACGCGCAATCCGGCTTCGGACAGGTACTCGGTCAAGTCTTCGGCCATGCGCTTGGTTAGCGTGGTGACCAGCACCCGCTGCGCTTTGTCGGCGCAGGTGCGGCATTCGGCGAGCAGATCGTCGACCTGGCTCGAGGCAGGGCGCACGATGCACACCGGATCGATCAAGCCGGTCGGGCGGATCACCTGTTCGGTGAACACACCACCGGTGCGTTCCATCTCCCACTTTCCCGGAGTTGCCGAGACGAAGACTGTCTGCGGCCGCATCGCCTCCCATTCCTCGAACTTGAGCGGCCGGTTGTCGACGCATGAGGGCAATCGGAAGCCGAATTCCGCGAGCGTGGACTTGCGGTTGAAGTCGCCGCGATACATGCCGCCGAGCTGCGGCACCGTGACGTGGCTTTCGTCGACAATCAGCAGCGCATTCTCGGGCAAATATTCGAACAAGGTGGGCGGCGGCTCGCCGGGCTGGCGGCCGGTCAGATAGCGCGAATAATTCTCGATCCCCGGGCACGAGCCGGTGGTCTCGATGGTTTCGAGATCGAGCACGGTGCGTTCCTCGAGCCGCTGCGCCTCGAGCAATTTGCCGAGACCGACCAGTTCTTCAAGCCGTTGTTTGAGCTCGACCCGAATGCCCTTGATCGCCTGTTGGCTGGTCGGGCGCGGGATCACGTAATGGCTGCTGGGGTAGACTCGAATCTTGGCCAGCGTATCGGTTTTTTCACCGGTCAGCGGATCGAACTCGGTGATCGACTCGATCTCGTCACCAAACAAGGACAAGCGCCATGCCCGGTCCTCGTAATGCGCCGGGAAGATTTCGATGCTGTCGCCGCGCGCGCGAAACGTGCCGCGCACGAAACTCATGTCGTTGCGTTTGTACTGCAGCTCTACCAGTTGCTTGAGCAAGGTTCCTCTGTCGACCGTGCCGCCGACCGCGAGATCCATGACCATTTGCGCATAGGTTTCGACCGCGCCGATGCCGTAAATGCACGAAACGCTGGCGACGATGATCACGTCGTCTTGCTCGAGCAGCGCGCGGGTCGCGGCGTGGCGCATGCGATCGATCTGCTCGTTGATCGAGGCGTCCTTCTCGATATATGTGTCGCTGCGCGGCACATAGGCTTCGGGCTGGTAGTAGTCGTAATAGGAGACGAAATAATTGACCGAGTTATCGGGGAAGAACGATCTCATCTCGCCATAAAGCTGGGCGGCCAGCGTCTTGTTAGGCGCGAGCACCAGAGTCGGCCGCGCCAAGGTCTGGATCACCTGCGCAATGGTGAACGTCTTGCCCGAGCCGGTGACGCCAAGCAACACTTGTTCGCGCTCGCCTTGTCTCAGACCGCTCAGCAGCTCCGCAATCGCCTGCGGCTGATCGCCGGCCGGCTGGAATTCCGATACCAGTTGGAACGGCTCGCCGCGCTCGGCGCCGTTCAGCTTTTCCGCTGTCTCCACCATGCGTCAAATATCGGTCACCGCCGCGGGCGATGCAATGGGGCCGACTATTCCGTCGTAAAGGTTTTCAAGACTCGTCGGAATTAGTGGGCGCGTCGACCGGTTCGCGATCGAGCAGTTTGCGGCCGGTGAACATAGCGGAGATCAAGGCGCCGCCCTCGCGGATCTCGGTCATCACGATGGCCGCGACGTGCACGGCGATGGCGATGCAGAGCAGCCAAAAATTCCAATAATGCACGGTCACGAACGGCGATCGGAAGGCACGCATCGCCTCGAAGGCCGCTTCGTCGACGCTGGTCTTGTCGTAGGGGATGAGGCTCGCCGGATCGACCCCCGGCGCCGCGATCCAAGACGCGATCTGTCCGCCGAACGGCGGATAAAAAATGTCGGTGCCGGCGAGCACAAGGCCGGTTACCGCCTGGACTACGAGCAGTGCGAGCAAGGTTGTCACCGCGGCGCGGCCGAGTGGGTTGTGACCGAGATAACGCGGCCCGGAGCCGCTCCCAATGCCCCTCAGATAGGTCTGGACCTCGCGCCGGTAGCCCGCGCCACCCGGCAGCAGCCCGCGCCAACGCGCATAGGGGCCGCCGACGAAAGCCCAAAACAGCCGCCAAGCGAGATTCGCCACAAACACATAACCGATCCACACATGGATGGTTTTGAGCAGAATCTTGCCCTCGTCCGAAACACCGAACGGCTTGTTGTAGAGGATTGCGAGCCCAATACCGGCCAAGCCAAGAACGCAGACAACGTTGATCCAATGGAACCAACGGGTGGTCCGGTCCCAAACCCGATAGGACTTCAGTCCGCCTTGATTTTCCATCAATTGATTTTAAGCCGCGCGCGGGGCTCGGCGCTTTAACCTAAATCGACCGCTAATCTCCGACAGGTTCATTTGGCCTCGGCGTTGCCTCTAGTCAGTGCCGCCGCAAGGATACTTGTTCTCGATCGCCATCACGAAGGCGACGGCCGCTGGCGTCTTGCTTTGCATTTGGTTACGCGCGATCCACTCGACATAAGTGTCTGAAAGTTCGCCGAGCTCGTCCGGAATATTCGTGCACTGCCATTTGGCTTGGCCTTCATAGCTATAAGTGCCCGCCTTCAACAGCTGCGACGTCGCCGTCACAAACGAGTAGCATTGCGCGATCAAGACGGAGCGTTCGATGGGTTCATAAATAATGTTTTCGAAGCCGTCATAGGCTTGCCCGCAGGCAAGATGCAGGTCGCGTGCGGTCTTTACCGGCTCCAACGCCATGCCTGCGTGACTGGTAGTTGCTAATGCAATAAACGACGAAATTACGATCCGCAATAACATATCAAATCCCTAAATTTCTGAAAAATCTATTGTCCGAAGGCTATGCGTTGAAGCGTCAAGCGGCTTTCGACCAGCCGGCGGAATTCGCATGATCGCGCATGCGCCCGAGCGCTTTCTCGATATTCTCGACCGAATTGGCGTAGGAAAAGCGGATATAGCCTTCACCGAATGCGCCGAAGCTGGTGCCGGCAATCGCCGCCACGTGCAGCTCTTCCAGCAAGAAGGTTTCCATGTCCTTGGCGCTGACGCCCGTGCCGGAGATGTTGGGCATGGTGTAGAATGCGCCGGTCGGCAGGATCGAACTCATGCCCGGAATGTCGTTGGTCAGGTCGACAATCAGCTTACGACGTTCGTCGAACGCGGTGCGCATCACCTCGACTGAATCCTGCGGTCCTTCAAGCGCGGCGATGGCGGCGAACTGGGTCGCGGCGTTGGTGCACGAAACCGAATTGATGTTGAGCCGCGTCACCAGGTCCACCAGAGGCGCCGGCCATACGCCATAGCCGATGCGCCAGCCGGTCATCGCATAGGTCTTGCTCCAGCCGTCGAGGATGATCAGCCGGTCGCGCAGCGACTCGTAGCCGAGCATGGTGACGAACTCGGCATTGTCATATGTCAGCCGCGAATAAATCTCGTCGGACATCACCGTGACATGGGGATGCCGCTCCAGCCCCGCCGCCAGCTTGTCGAACTCGGCACGCGGCACCACGCCGCCGGTCGGATTGGCCGGGCTGTTGACGATGATCAGGCGGGTCGCGGGCGTAATCTTTTCGAGCACCTCGTCGGCGTCGAAGGCGAAGCCGTTCTCCTCGCGCAACGGGATCGGCACCGGCTTGGCGCCGGAGAACGCGATGACCGACTCGTAGATCGGAAATCCCGGATTTGGATACATGATCTCGGTACCCGGTCCGCCGAACATCAGGATGGCGTACCACATGGTCACTTTGCCGCCGGGCACGATCACCACCTGGTCCGGGTCGACGTCGGCGCCGCGATACTTCGCGATGTCGGCGGCCACCGCCTCGCGCAGCGGCAGGATGCCGTTACCAGGGGTGTAGCCATGGTGGCCGTCGTCGAGCGCCTTTTTTGCCGCTTCGACAATATGGTCGGGGGTGGTGAAGTCGGGTTGGCCGATGCCCAGATTGATCACTTCGTGGCCCTGGCGCTCGAGATCCTTGGCGCGCGCCAGCACTTCGAACGCGCTTTCGGTGCCGAGACGCGCCATGGCGTCATTCAGCTCAAAATTCCCCAGTCGCACCGCGCTCTCCCTACGCCGCCAAAGGCGGCAAATTGCCTATTTTGGTCGTTTGGGCGGCGAAGTATGCGCGAGAAGGCCGGGCGCGGCAATGGGCCGATCGGCCGCGAATCCGTGCTCAGCCGCCGGCCGTCGCCGAGATGGCAATCTCCAGATCGATCAAGGTGCCGCGGGCACCTTCAAAGTCCTGTCCCTTAGTCTGCGCTTCGATCCGCCGCATCAGCTTGATCCATTGGTCGAGCGTGACGTCCGCCGGCGCGTCTGGTGCGCCACGCCAGCGATCCAATTCGGCGGAGAGCTGCGATACCAGCATGCGGGTAAGCAACCAGTCGTCATCGGTGAGTGACACGTCCAGTAGCGTCAACGCGGTGGTCGGATGGACAGCGGCATTTTCGACGGGCTCGGGGAGGGTTCCACCGCCAACCGCTTCAAGATAGGCCGTCAGGTCGGCGCGCTCCCCTGAGGTCAGAGCGAGCTCGAAATAGCCATCGAAAAAGTCGACAACCTCGGCCAACGTGTCGTGACGGCCGTCGTGGAAATAGGGCGGTGTGAACGTGGTTTCGAGCAATGTCGGGGTCTCGAACTTCTTGCCAGTTTTCCCCCCGCGGCCCGTGCCCAAGTCGTGCACCAGGTGATCGACAAAATAATCCGAGGGAACGTGACAGGTGGCGCACGTTATGCTGGGATCGTTCGGAAACGGCCGGTTAAACAATGCCTCGCCGCGTTTTGCTTCTTCGGGCGCGGCCTCGGTCAACTGACCCGATTCATCGACGAGCGGGTTGTCGGGGAACGGTAGATTTTCCTGGAAAACGACCAGGCTTTCGATCACCAGATCCGATGGTGTGCCGCCGGCGAATTCATTGGCGATGGCGAAAAGGGTGAAGTCCTCGACCGAATCAAATCGGCCATCGCGTCCGAAGGGCGCCGTGTGTTTGGAACCGCGCACGCTCGGCACGTTGAGCGGGTTAAACACTCCGTCCTCAAGCAACGAGATGGCGCGGTTGGTAACGTCAAGGTTTCCTGGCTTATCGGAAAGGCCCTCAAAGAACACCACATCGCGCGCACCGCCATCTGGATGACAAGTATCGCAGGTCATGCTGGTGCCGAGGGACCGGAGTGGAGAAGCTTCGAGCAAAAACTCCGATTTGAACGCGAGCTCACCGAGCGCGATCAGGGCCGATTCGCGGGTCTCATGCTCGGCTGTCAACAGCGACACCGGCGAGCCCTGATCGAGATAGATCGCCCGCGACAATCCATAGGCAGTCCCTGCCGCCGCGATAGTCATTGCCACCGCGCCAAAGCAAACTGAAACTTGTTGCAATCGAGTCATTATCAAATCGCCTCACGCCAGATCGCGTTCGGACGGCCCGCTCCGATCGCGGAATATTGAGCGATCCCGGCCGTTATCATCAGATATAGCGTTCCTAAGCGTCGGATTTAACCGAATAATTCGGTATATGACACCACTGGAGCAAGTCCCACACGTTCCGAGACGGCTCATCTTGCACGGCGTAGCATCGCGGCGTAGCTTGGCGCCGACCCCGGACACGCCAATTGAGGATCCGTTTGATGGCCTTTCTCGCCGACCGATTGAACCGTATCAAGCCGTCACCCACCATGGCCGTCACCGGTCGTGCGCAGGAGCTGAAGGCGGCGGGTCACGATGTGATCGGGCTCGGCGCGGGCGAGCCCGATTTTGATACGCCGGACAATGTCAAACAGGCCGCGATCGACGCGATTAAGGCCGGCGATACCAAATATACGGCGGTTGACGGCACGCCGGCGCTCAAGAAGGCGGTGTGTGCCAAATTCAAGCGCGACAACGGCATCGACTACGAGCCTTCGCAGATCAACATCGGCGTCGGCGGCAAGCAGGTGTTGTTCAACGCCATCCTGGCGACGGTCGATGAAGGCGACGAGGTCATCATCCCGACGCCGTATTGGGTGTCGTACCCCGACATGGTGCTGCTTGCCGGAGGCACGCCGGTGTTCGTCGCGACCAGCGCCGAGACCTCGTTTCGCATGCGCCCGGAAGACCTTGAAGCGGCGATCACCCCGCGCACCAAGTGGCTGATCCTCAACTCGCCGTCCAATCCCACCGGCGCAGCCTATTCGCCCGATGAAATGAAAGCGCTGACCGACGTGCTGATGCGCCATCCGCACGTTTGGGTCATGGCCGACGACATTTACGAGAAGATCATCTATGACAATTTCGTCTTCTCGACCGTCGTGCAGGTCGAGCCAGGCCTGTATGACCGCACCTTGACCATCAACGGCGTATCAAAAGCCTATGCCATGACCGGTTGGCGCATCGGCTTTGCTGGCGGTCCGGTCGAGCTGATCAAGGCGATGGGCAAATTGCAGTCGCAAAGCACGACCAACGCGGCTTCGATGAGCCAGGCGGCGGCGGTCGAGGCGCTGAACGGAGACCAGTCCTTCCTCGCGCCGCGCAACGCCGCGTTCAAAAAGCGCCGCGACATGGTGGTTGGGTTGCTCAATGACACGCCAGGCCTGTCCTGCCTGACGCCGGAAGGCGCATTCTACGTGTACCCGAGCTGCGCGGGCGTGATCGGCAAAACCACCCCGGACGGCAAGACCATCGAGTCGAGCGAGGACTACGCCACATATTTGTTGGAGAGCGTTGGCGTCGCCGTGGTGCACGGCGTGGCATTCGGTCTCGACCCCTATTTCCGCATTTCCTATGCCACCGCCGACGAGGTGCTCAAAGACGCCTGCGGCCGGATTAAAAAAGCCTCGGCGGCGCTTAGTTAGGAGACAGTTGCCATGGATACCGACGCAAGACCCGACATCGCTTTTTCGGCGTGCCCGCATGATTGTCCGAGCACGTGCGCCCTCGAAGTTGAGCGGATCGACGGCCGCACGATCGGCCGAGTCCATGGCTCGCGCGACAATAGCTATACCGCCGGCGTGGTGTGCGCGAAGGTCGCGCGCTACGCCGAGCGCGTGCATCATCCGGATCGCCTGACCCATCCGCTGCGGCGCAACGGGTCGGGTGAGTTCGAGAAAATTTCCTGGGATGCCGCGCTCGACGAAGTCGCCGAATCGTTCATCACCGCGACCCAGCGCCTCGGCGCCGAGACCGTGTGGCCGTATTTCTACGCTGGCACCATGGGTCTTGTGCAGCGCGACGGCATCAACCGACTGCGCCATGCGATGAACTATTCCGGTCAACACAGCACCATCTGTACGACGCTCGCTCAAGCCGGTTGGAAGGCGGGCGCGGGCGCGTTGCGGGGCCCGGACCCGCGCGAGATGGCGGTCTCCGACCTGATCATTTCGTGGGGTGGCAATCCAGCGACGACTCAGGTCAACGTCATGACCCACATACAGCGCGCGCGCAAAAAACGCGGCGCTAAACTGGTCGTGATCGATCCGTACCGGACCCGCACAGCCAAGGTCGCGGACTTGCATCTACCGCTCAGGCCCGGCACCGACGGCGCGCTGGCTTGCGCGATGATGCACGTGCTGTTCCGCGACGGCTACGCCGACCCGGAGTACATGGCGCGTTACGCCGATTGTCCCGACCGTTTGCATCAGCATCTGTCTGAACGCACGCCGGAATGGGCTTCGGAAATCACCGGGCTCGACGTTCAAGCGATCGAGGATTTCGCCAAGCTCTATGGCGAGACCGAACGCGCCTATATCCGCGTCGGCTACGGCTTCTCGCGCTCGCGCAACGGCGCGGCGAACATGCATGCCGTGTCTTGCTTGCCCACCGTGACCGGCAAGTGGCGCCACGAAGGCGCCGGCGCGTTTTACTCCAACGCTGACATTTATCATTGGGACAAAACGCTAATCGAAGGGCTCGACGTGCTCGACCCGTCGGTGCGTATGCTCGACCAGTCGCGGCTCGGGCCAGTGCTGACCGGCGACAAGCGTGACCTGGGCGACGGCCCGCCGGTTACCGCGATGCTGGTGCAGAACACCAATCCGGCGGTGGTTGTGCCCGAAGCCGGCCTCGCCAACGAGGGGCTCGCGCGTGATGATCTGTTCCTGTGTGTGCACGAGCAGTTCATGACCGAGACCGCCGCCTACGCCGACATCGTGCTGCCGGCCACGACATTCCTTGAGCATGACGATATCTATCAAGCCGGCGGTCATCAGCACATCATTCTGGGTCCGAAGGCGATCGAGCCGCTCGCCGAGACTCGCGCCAATCACTATGTGATCTGCGAACTCGCGAAGCGTCTGGGCGCAGAGCATCCCGGCTTCGCCATGACCGAAAACGAGATGATTGATGCGACGCTTCAGGCGTCGGGTTGGGGTGGCATTGAGGCGCTCCGAGAGAATCGTTGGATCGAGTGCCAGCCGGATTTCGACACGGCGCATTTCATCGACGGCTTTGGTTTCGCCGACGGCAAGTTTCGCTTCGCGCCGGAATGGTCGTGGCTCGGACCGGATCACGAGGTGATGCCGACCTTGCCGGATCATTTCGAGATTATCGACGACGCCGACGATGAGCATCCGTTCCGCATGGTCGCTGCGCCAGCGCACAATTATCTCAACAGCTCGTTCACCGAGACGCCGACGTCGATAAAGAAAGAAGTGCGTCCGAGCGTGAAGCTGCATCCGGATGACGCGAAGCGTCTTGGACTCGCCGATGGCGCGTCTGTTCGGCTTGGCAATACGCGCGGCGAGGTATTGGTTCACGCCGAGCTGTTCGACGGCCTGCAGCCGGGCGTGGTGGTCGTTGAGAGCATTTGGCCGAATCGCGCCTTTGACGGCAGTAAAGGCCTAAACACGCTGCTGAGCGCCGAAGCGGCGCCGCCCAATGGTGGCGCGGTGATCCACGACACGGCTGTCTGGTTGAGGCCGGCGTGATACCCGCGTGATACCTATCAACAGGCGGTGAGGTTGGGTTGACCGGGCGGCGGCCGGGGTTATATCCGAGACGCCGGGCGGACCGGTGATCGACTGGAGACATTTATGCTGATCAAGAAGCTTCCTGGCTGGGCGCTGCCTGACGCCTCGGCCACGCCGGAGGCGGTTTTCCGTAATCGACGCGCGCTGATCAAGGGCGTCGCCGCGGGCGCTATTGCCACGGGCGCGGCGTCGCTGCTGTCAGCGTGCGAGGAAGAAGCGCCGATCTCCAAGGCCGCCGCGGCGGATGATCCGACCGCCGATCTGTACCCGGCCGAGTTAAACGAGCGCCTTTCGGTGTCGTTGCCGCTGACGGACGAGTCGATCACCTCGACCTACAACAATTTCTACGAATTTGGCTCGCATAAGCAAATCTGGAAGGCGGCGCAGAAGCTTGAGATCCGCCCGTGGGAAGTCGTGATCGACGGCATGGTCGAGCAGGAGATCCGCATCGAGGCGGATGAGCTGATCCGCAAGATGCCGCTCGAGGAGCGCGTTACCCGTCACCGCTGCGTCGAGGCTTGGGGTATGACCGTCCCGTGGTCCGGTTTCCCGCTCAAGAACTTGGTCGACATGGCGCGGCCGCTAGGGTCGGCGAAATATCTCGAGATGACGACGTTCTCGAATCCCGAGGTGGCCAAAGGCCAGCGCCAAACGTTCTACCCGTGGCCCTATACCGAAGGGCTGACAATTACCGAGGCCACTAACGAACTAGCGATGATCGTGACCGGCGCCTATGGCAAACCGTTAGCCAAGCAATTTGGCGCACCGCTTCGTCTGGCGGTTCCGTGGAAGTACGGGTTCAAGCACATCAAGTCGATCGTGCGATTCCGATTCACCGAAGAACGACCCAAGACCTTCTGGGAAGAAGTCGGGCCGAGCGAATACGGCTTCTGGGCGAACGTTAACCCGGCCTTCTCCCATCCGCGCTGGACTCAGGCGTCCGAACGCGATCTTGGCCTCAATGAACGTGTTTCGACCAAGCTCTACAATGGCTACGGCGAGTTCGTCGCTCAGCTCTACGCGGACATGCCTCAAGACCGCCGACTATTCATGTAGTCGGCGGCATCCGATCTTTGGTCAAATAGCGTCGCGCCTACGCGAGATTTGACTCAACCCAATTGGCGAGATCGCTTTTCGGCGCGGTGCCGACCTTCATTGCCGCCACTTCGCCGTCCTTGAACAGCAGCAGCGTCGGAATTCCCCGCACCCGGTATTTGGTCGGGGTCTGCGGGTTCTCGTCGATATTGATCTTGGCGACGGTGACGCGATCGGAAAACTCGGTCGCGATTTCTTCCAGCGCCGGTGCGATCTGCTTGCACGGCCCGCACCATTCGGCCCAGAAATCGACCAAGACCGGCGTGTCGGATTTGAGCACGTCGCTCTCGAAACTGTCGTCCGAAACTTTCTGCGTGGCCATGATTCGCTCCTTGTGCAAACGACGAAATGGGCGTGGTCACCCAGGCGAGGGCTCAATGTAGGGAGCGCTCGAAACCGCGTCAAGACGGCCCGGACACAGTGCCATACGCCGCATAAAACCTTGATTCCATCAGGGATTTGGCGCGAATCGGTCGAGCAATTCGTTGTCCAGCGACATCAGCCGTGGCCCCTCGGTCCAGACCAGCGCGCATCGCACCGGCCGATCCGGGAATATCGCTCGAAGGCCCGCCCGATAGCTCGCCATTTGACGCAAATAGGCCTCAGGCACGTCGGATTGTTCGTTTGGTGGGTGCTGATTGGTTTTGTAGTCGATCGCCAACACGGCGTCGTCCGAGATCGCCAATCGATCGATCTGGCCGGACAAAATATGCGCCCCGCCACCCGGTAGCAATCCGGCGATCGGCACCTCCGCCAAGCTGCCCGGTGCGAATACCGGGGCGAAGTCGGACGAACCGAGCACGCCGAGGGCGGCACTCGCGATATCCGCGCGGGCAGCTTCGTCAAGATCGGGCGCGGCGCGTTCCAGGAACCGCCGGCACGCTTCGCTTCGATCCTCTGCTGATACGTCAGGCAGGCTTTGCAACAAGCGATGGATCAACCGGCCACGTTCCGCGGCGCGCCGATCCTCCGGCGCGAGTGGCGAGCGCGCCGAAGGCGCCTCAACTTCGGGCGCCGATGGCACCAACAGCACGGGCGGCGCCGGCTCGGCCGGCGGTGGTGTGCGCGCCCAATCCGGCGGCGGATCGATAGCAGGCTCGGGTCGCCTTGTGCTGGCTGTGTCCGGCAGATCTGTTTGCGCGCTATCGACACGCAATACCGTGGATTCTATGCCAGGACCGGCGGCAGAGAGCAACGGATCATTGACCGCCTGAACATTGTCTGTCGGCTCCAGGGCATCGCGCACAAAATTGTACCAGCAGTGTTCGGGCGGTCGATTCCGCGTTTGCCAGCCGCATACGTAAAGCCGGTCCGCGGCACGCGTCATGGCGACATAGAGCAGGCGACGATACTCCTGGTCTTGGCGCGCGCGCGCCTCGTCGATCCATTCGCGCGACAGCGAATCGCGCAAGCTCTCGCGTGGCGGCCACAGCATCGCGCTGCCGTCCGGCGACCAGGCAAGTCGCGGTGCGCGGCGCGGCGCCTGCAGCGTGTCGGGCAGGAATACGATCGGCGATTGGAGCCCCTTCGAGCCGTGCACGGTCATCACCCGCACCGCCTCGGCGCGGCCGACGTCGAGATCGCGCTTGACCTCGACCGCGCCGGTTTCCAGCCAGTGAAGAAACCCCTGCAGACTCGGCACGTGCGCGCGCTCGTAGGCCAAAGCTTGGGCCAAAAACTCGTCCAACGGATCGATCGCTTCGATGCCGAGCCGGGCCAGGAACCGGCGCCGCGCGCCTTGACGCCCGAGCAGGTCGGCGTAGAGCTCGTACGGCGAGCGCTGGTCGGTGGTGCCGAGCAAGGCCGCCAGCGCCTCGTGTGCCTGGGCGTAACGTGGGTCAAGATTGCGTCGCTCGCCCAAGCCGCGCCACAAGGATCGACCGTCGCGGTCATAGGCGATGGCGAACAAATCGTCGTCATCGAGCCCGAAAAGTGGGCTCTTGAGCGCCTCCGCGAGACTCAAATCATCACTTGGCAACAGCAGGAAGCGCCCAAGCGAGATCAGGTCCATCACCGCGATGTGGTCGGCGAGAACCAGACGATCGATGCCCGCGACCGGCACGCGGCGCTCCTTGAGCCGGCGCACCAGTTCGTCGAGAAATGCGTTGCGACGGCGCACCAACACCATGATATCGCCGGGCTCGATCGGCCGGTCGTGTGATGACAGCATCTCGGACCCGTCGCACAGGCCGGCGATCTTGTCGGCCACCAGCCCCGCCAACCGGCTCTGCGCCGAACGCGTGGTCGAGCGTTCGATCGGCGGTTTCCAGGGTGCTGGAGGATCGTCATCGAGGGTCTCGACCGCCGGCCATATCTCGACGCGACCGGCCTGACCGGCGCGGTTGGAGCCATGGCGGATCGGTCGTGCGTCGAACAGCAAGCCGTCTTGCGCGGGCTCGCGGGCAAACACGGCGTCAACCGCATTGAGCACGGCGCTGGTCGAGCGGAACGAGGTTTCCAGCGGGATTTCGCGCCAATCCTGTTCGGCGTCGCGCACTTTTTGCGAGAACCAGCCGCGCATCTTGGCGAATTCGCGTGGATCGGCTCGTTGGAAACTGTAGATCGACTGCTTCGGGTCGCCGACCGCGAACACGGTACGATGGTTTTCGCGCGCGCCAACGCCGGCGAAGAATTCCTCGGCAAGGGCCGCCACCAGCTCCCATTGATCGGGATTCGTGTCTTGCGCCTCGTCGATCAGCACGTGATCGATACCACCGTCGAGTTTGTAGAGCACCCACGCCGGGCGCCCAGGCGTGGTCAACAGATCACGTGTAATCAGGATCAAGTCGTCATAGTCGAGCCAACCATGAGCACGCTTGTGATATTCAAAGGCCTCCAGAAGATCTTGGCCGATGGTTAAGATTGCCGCGGTCGCGTCGGCCACTGTCGCTCGGCGTATGCGCTCACGCACGGCAACCAGGCGTTCCGCTTCGTCATCAAGCGCCACGACCGCGCTCGGCGCCCGTTCGGTAACGCCTTTGGTCACTAGTCTAGCGAGTTTTGTGCCTTGCTTGGTCAAGAACGCGGAACAATAAACGTCCATCGATGCCGTCCGCGCGGACGCGTCAGGTGCTGCCAGCCAATCGGCGATCAAGCCGGCGCGTCGTTGATCGGTGGCGCTGCCGTCCGCCAGGGCCGAGGCGGCGGTCGCGAGACCGTCGCGATCGAATGCGCCTTCGTTTGCGGCCTCGACCTGAACCTGATCCGGCGTGGTGCCCGGCGATAAGTCCAGGCGTCGCCAAACGTCGGCGATCAATGCCTCGCGACCGCCGGCGCGGCGGGTCAGGCGGCCAATTCGCCCACGTTCGCGGGCGAGCTCGGTCATCAGCTCTGGGAAATGAAGTTCGTGAATATGGCGCGTGACGGTCGCCAAGGCGCTCGCCAGCTTGTCATCCGCGCCGGGCTCGATGCGGGTGATCACCTCTTCCTGGACAGCCGCCATTAATTCGTCGGCGGTGCGTTCGTCGATCACCTCGAAATGGGGCGGGATTGCCGCTTCGAGCGGAAAGCGGGCCAGCAAAGCTTGGCAGAATGCATGAATGGTTTGAATGCGCATGCCACCCGGCGCATCGAGCACGCGGACCAGCAAGCGGCGCGCCGCGTCAAGGGTTTCCGGTTCTGGTGGGACACCCGTTAGTTTCGCGAGCTTGGCCGCGAGCTCGTCGTCTCCAACGGTTGCCCAAATGGCCAAACTCTCATTAAGGCGGTTCGACATTTCGGCCGCCGCTGCTTTGGTGAACGTCAGACACAAAATGTGCGAAGGCGGCACCGGATCGCTTTCGGCACCGAGCAGCAGGCGCAGCACGCGGTCGGTCAGCACCTTGGTCTTGCCGGTGCCCGCCGAGGCGTCGACCCACGCCGACGCGTTCGGGTCCGAGGCTAGGCGTTGCGCGAGCTCGGGTGATCGCGCGAGTTGCTCAACGCTTGCCGCCATCAGCCGCGCTCGTCCACGCTTGCCGACCACTCCGCCACGCGCGCCAAATGATCGTAGTCGCTGTAACGCGGCGCCGCGGCCGGCGTCGGATGGGCCGGGTAGGGGGTGGCGACATCGTCATAGGCCGCGACCAGCTGAGCGAGACCGGCCAACGCCTCTTCAGCAAGCTGATCGGGCGGCAGGTTGACCGGCCGTTCCTCGCCGGCCGGGTCGCCGCCGCCGAGCCGCCAGAACGCCAGCGAAGAGACTTCGCCGGGCGATACGCCCTCGAAACCCCCGGCGGCCGCGATTGCTGCTTCCAGGGGCAATTGGGGCGCGAAGCCGGCAACGACTTCGGCGTCGCTCGGCGCCGCGCCGGTCTTGTAGTCAATGATGTGCAGGCTGCCGTCAGGGGCAATGTCGATACGGTCGGCGATCGCGCTAAGGAGGAACGGCCCGCCGGGTGCATCGATGGTCAATTCGCCCCTGATCTCGGTGACGCTCCTCAATCCCGGCGTTCGGTTTTCTTTCTCGCGCTCGACAAACCAGGCGGCGACCCGTTCGAAGCGCGGCCACCAAAACGCCCACAAGCTGGGGTACGCCGTCGCCGGGGCGAATACCTCGCGGCCGATGGTTAGCAGACGATTGAGCGCGTCACCTGCTGGAACACCGTCGGCGTCTGCGACAAATCGGTCGAGCGCGTGATGGATGTAGCTGCCGTAATCAGCGGCATTAACCAGCGCGTCCAACGGCTCAAGCGCTCTCAAATCGAGCACGTAGCGGGCGTAGATTTCGTAAGGATCACGCATCCAACGTTCGATCCGGGTCACCGACAGAGCGCGTGGCCGAGCGGTGACCGGCGGGCGCGGCTCAGGCGGTGCGATCGGTTGGGCTGCCGCCTCGGGGGCGTCGAGCATGGCCTGCCAGGCGGTCCACACCGGGTCGGCGTCAATGATCCCGCCCAGCCCCGCGCCGCGCAGCACGGTATGAAGCCTGGTAAGCCAACGCGATGGCACGGTCGGCGTGCCGTCGACCTTTTCGGCGCGCATTAGCACCACCTCGGGCGCGGTAAAAGCCTGGGCGAAGTCGTGGGCGGCGAGGCCGATCATGCGCTCGGGCAGGGGCAGGCCGAAGGCACGGCGCATCGGCCGGCTGAGCCATGGGTCCGCCGCCATCTCGCCGGGCCAACTGCCTTCGTTGAGGCCGCCGAGTATCACCAAGTCGGCATGCTGCAGCCGGGCCTCGAGCGGCCCCCATATCGCCAGCCGGGGATGTGTCCCGTAACGAGGTCTGAGGGTGGCGGATTGAAGCAGATTGTCGATCAGCGCCGGATACTCGACGCCGGCAATCGGCTTGAGCCCCCGCGCCGCTTCCGCTAGTTCTCCGAACAGACCCGCGCAGGCCTCGCCCGCTTCACCGGCCCACAGGCGCTCCGATCCGGAAAGCTCGGCGTCGGCGGCGAGCTGTTCGGCAAACGCAACATGCGCTTCGACCAGATCGGTGATCGCGATTTTCCGCCGCCGCATGGCGGTGGTCAGCGGTTTTGCGAATTTCGCCAACCGATCGAGCCATTTGCCGACGCCATCTGGCGCGCCCTTTTTCGCTGCTAACGCTCGGCGCAAGCCCGGGAAGCCGGGAGCCGGTCGGGGCCCCCGCAGCACCGACCGCTCGAGGGCGCGCGCGGTGGCGCGAAAACCCGCCGTGGCCTCGCCGCTGGATGCGAGTGGGTGTTTGAGCAACGCCAGAAGCGGCACCGGAGCGAGATCTTCGGCGAGCGCCTCCAAGCATAGGCGCAGGAACACACCGGGCACGCTTTCGGATAGTGGCCGTCCCGCCGAATCGTCGATCGCCAGATCCCATCGGCCAAGCTCGGCGCGAACCCGGCGCGCGAGATTTCGGTCGGCAGTGATCAGCACCGCGGTGCGGCCGGGTTGCTCGAGTGTCTCGCGCATCAGCAACGAAATGGTACCGGCTTCCGCCTGTGGATCGGCGCAGTCGATGGCGCGCAGACCGTCGATTGCCGTGGCATCGATATGGTTCAGGTCCCGCCACGCCTGTGCGGTGGCTTCCGGTCGCATCAGCTCCGATGCGAGCCGCGCGCGAGGCTGATCGCCTTCGGCCTCCGCCGTAGGCCATTGGGTAACCGCCTGGCGCTCGATATCCAGCCGGTCGAGCAGCAGTTTCAGGCCATATTGCGGATGCGCTTCTTCGAGCGCTTGCCAACTCGCATCATCCAAATGTCGATCGAGACCGGGCAAAACGACCTGGCCATCGGGCAGCGCGGCGATCACCGCGAGCAAATCGGCGGTCGCCGGAATGCTGCCGGTAGACCCGGCCGCGATGACCCTGCCCGGCGGAGGCGCGTCTATCCATTGGGTGGCCAGCGCTTCCAGCAGGCGATTGCGCCGCTCGGCCGGATCGATACGGTTTCGAGCCCGCAGGATCGCCGGCCAGTGTTCGGTGACGATGGCGAGGAACCGCACTGTCGCCTGCCAGTGGGCCGCCAGATCGCCTTCGACGAGCTGATCCAAGCGGTCGAAGGTCAGCCGCGCTGTTTGGACCTGATCGATCAGTCTTGCAAGTTCGGCGGCAAGTCGAATTGCCTGTGCCGCCCCCGCGCCGCTAGTGGCGTTGCGCTCGGTCCAGGCGCGAACCAGCTCCGCAAGCAATAATTGTCGCTCGACGTCCGAGACCGCCGGCGGTAGCTGGTCAAGCATCGGGTTTGCCAGCGACGCTTCAAGCGATGCCGTATCGAACGCGAAGGCCTCTTCGTCGACGTCGCCGATCGGTCGCATGGTCGGCAACAGCATTGGCTTTCCGTCGCCGAGACGCAGAAATGCTTCGCGCAAGCTTCGCACCGACCGTCGGGTCGGTAACAGGATAGTAAGCTTGCTAAGTGCCATCGGGTCGAAGCCAACTTCGGTAACGACGCCCTGGGCCAGCGCGTCGACGAACGCGACGCCCGGCGGTATGTTGAAGACGTTCGCGCCGGCCCCGGACACTCGCTGCTCAGCCGATTTCGTGCATGTGGCGTTCTACCGCCTCGAGAGCCTGAGGTGTGCCAACGTGCAGCCATTCGCCGTCGTGGACGACGCCGTACAGCCGCCCGGCCTGTTGTGCCCGGTCGTACAACAGATTGAGCGAGAAGGCGCCCGATGGGCAGTCTTCGAACAGGCGTGGATGAAGAATTTGCAGGCCGGCAAACAAATAGGGGGCGATCTGGTGTTCGGTGCGCCGCGTCAAACGGCTATCGGGGGCGACGGTGTAATCGCCTGTCCCGTCATAGCCGAACGCCTGCACGGTACGGTGCATGAGCAACAGCGCGTCCATCGCATCGTCACGCCATGCGGCGGCAAGCCGTCGCGCCGCCGGCTCAACGCCGTCAAGAATCACAATATCGCTGTTGGCGACATAAAATGCGGTGTCTCCGAGCAACGGGAGCGCATTGGCGACGCCGCCGCCGGTCTCCAGCAGCTCAGTCTCGTGAACCACCGTCACCGCCGGCGCGTCGCGACTGGCCAAATGAGAATCGATCTGGTCGGCGAGATGCCAAGCATTGACCACGGCTTGTTTGACGCCAACCCTGGACAGCGAGTCCAACATGCGGTCGAGCATGGCAATGCCGCCGACTTTGATTAGCGGCTTGGGCGTTGTGTCGGTGATTGGGCGCATGCGTTCGCCGCGCCCTGCCGCCAGCAGCATGGCGGTTTTTGGTATTACTGGCTGGGTCATGGCGTTGGAGCTCGCCTGAGGTGTGACGGAACGTGTTCGTCGAACCACGCCCGAACCGGGGCCAGAGCCGGTTGCGCAAGATCATGCTCGAGCAATCGCCATCCACGTGGGATCAGATCGAGATATCCAGCTTTTCCATCACGTCGCCAAAGGCGGGTGAATATGCCCACGATCTTGGCATTGCGCTGGCCGCCAAGCACGGCGTAGGCATCGCGAAAACGCCTTGCATCAAGATCCGGCGCAGCGGCGAGGTACCGGACAATCATTGCCTCGGCAAGTGTTGGTTCCACGTCACGCCGTATATCTTCTAGTAAAGACACAAGATCGTAAGCCGGCGAGCCGGCGAGCGCGTCCTGAAAGTCGAGCAAGCCGACTCGTGCGCAGTCCTTTCGGTTCGGCAGCCACATCAGGTTGTCGGCGTGGTAGTCGCGCAACACCAGGACCGGCGGACCGAGGTCGGCCTTGTCAAGCACGGCGCGCCAGGCGGCGTGGTAGGCTTCGCGAACCAGCTCTTCGGTCTCTTGACCGGTTACCGCCGGTAAAAACCAGTCGATCAACAGGTCGGCTTCGGCCAGACACGCGGCCTCGTCATAGGGCGCAAGGTCCGCCGGTGGCGGGTGACGCCGAAGGTCGGCGAGCAGGTCGATTGCCGCGCCATACAGTTTCTCCGGGTTAGTGCCAGCATTAAGCGCGCGGGTATAGGTGTTATCGCCCAGGTCTTCGAGCAGCAACAAGCCCGCCTCCGCGTCCTCGGCCTCGATCTTCGGTGCACTGTATCCCAGCGCCGTAAGATGCCGCGCGATCGCGGTGAACGGGCGGACATCCTCCTGCGGCGGCGGCGCGTCCATCAGCACCATCGGACGATCGGTCCGGTTCAATCGTTCGTAGCGGCGAAAAGACGCGTCGTCGGCCAGGTTTGAGCGTTCTGCGTCGCCCCAGCCTTGCGCGTCGAGAAATGCACGGATTAGTGTCTCGCGATCAGTCATCGTCAAATCTTGTTGGCAAACGGTCCGCCCAACTTTTGTGAGGGGTGACGCGCGCACGTCGGCCTGGTGGCGCCATATCGAAGGCGATGTCGAGGCGGTCGGCGGGCAACAGGTTGCCCAGGCGGTCCGGCCATTCGATCAGGCTGACGCCGTCTTCAAACGCGTCCTCGATTCCGAGTTCGTATGTCTCCTCGACCGCCTCGATGCGGTAGAGATCGAAGTGGAAGATGGTGAGGTCGCCTGCTGGGTAGCTCTGGACTAAGGTGAAGGTCGGGCTCGGCACATCTTCCTCGATGCCCAGCGCGCGCAGGAAACCCCGGGCGAAGGCGGTTTTGCCGGCGCCGAGGTCGCCCCATAGCGCGATCACGTCGCCGCGCCGGGCGAGCGGCGCGATCTTGGCGGCGAAACGCCGCGTCGCCGCTTCGTCGGCGAGGTCCAGGGTGATTGTGTCCGAAGCCATTTTCAGATCGGGAAGCGATGCGGCCATTGCGCTCATTTCTATCGCGACGGCCGGCCGGCCGGCAATGGCATAACACCGTTTGGTGCCCTTGATCACGCCGTCGCACGTCGTCATGTTTGCCGCGCCCCTGCCAATGCCAGCCAACGGAGACCCTGGCGTGCCCCAAAACCGTCATCAGACCGATATTGCCGTCATCGGCGCCGGCCCGGTCGGCCTGTTCGCGGTGTTCGAATGCGGCATGCTTGGCCTCGACTGTCATGTCATCGACACACTGGACGCCGTCGGCGGCCAATGCACCGCGCTCTACCCCGAAAAACCGATCTATGACATTCCCGGCTATCCGGTGATTGAAGCGAGTGGATTGATCGATCGCCTGTCCGAACAAGCTGCACCATTCAACCCGACTTACCATCTGGGCGAGACCGTAACTGGCCTGGTGCGCACCGACGACGAACGGTGGCGGCTGACCACATCGAAAGGCAACGAGATTGAGGCTGCGGCGGTCATGATTGCCGCCGGTACGGGCGCGTTCGGGTTCAATCGGCCGCCGCTTGACGGTATCGAGAGTTACGAGGGCACCAGTGTTTTCTACCTGGTCGCGCGGCGTGAAGATTTTCGCGACAAACGGTTGGTGATCGCCGGCGGTGGCGATTCGGCGATCGATTGGGCGGTGGCGCTCGCCGACATTGCCGCGCATGTGACGGTGGTGCACAGACGCGCCAAGTTTCGCGCCGCGCCCGAGTCTGTTGCGCGGCTCACCGCGCTGGTCGAGCAAGGCACAGTCGAGCTTGCCGTGCCGTATCAGCTCGCCGGACTCGAAGGCGATGGGAAGCAGCTAAGCGCCGTGCATCTGAGTTCGTTGGACGGTGAAGAGCGACGCGTCGAAGCCGACGCGTTGCTGCCGTTCTATGGCCTCGCCGCGACGCTTGGGCCGATCGCCGAGTGGGGTTTGGCGCTCGATCGCAACGTGATCCCGGTCGATCCCGCGACGTGCGAGACGAACTTGCCGAGCATTCACGCGATTGGCGATATGGCCGACTATCCGGGCAAGCTCAAGCTGATCCTGACCGGCTTCGCGGAAGCCGCGGCGGCGGCCCACGCCGCCTTCGCGCGTGCCCGCCCGGATCAGGCGCTCCACTTCGAATATTCAACCACCAAGGGCCTGCCCGGCGCGTAGGCGTCGCGCCCCGCGCCGGTGCCGCCTAGTAGCGGTAGTGATCGGGCTTGAACGGGCCTTCCTGCGGCACGCTGATATAGGCCGATTGCTCGGACGTAAGTGTCGTGAGCTTGGCCCCGACCTTCTCCAGATGCAGCGCCGCGACCTTTTCGTCGAGGTGCTTGGGCAGGGTGTAGACCTTTTTCTCGTAGGATTTGTGGTTGTTCCAGAGTTCGATCTGGGCGAGCACCTGGTTAGTGAACGAGGCGCTCATCACGAAGCTCGGATGACCGGTGGCGCAACCGAGGTTCACTAGTCGGCCCTTGGCGAGAATGATCAGCTTCTTGCCGTCAGGAAATTCGACCTGATCAACCTGCGGCTTGATCTCGTCCCATTTCATGTTCGACATCGCGTCGATCTGAATCTCGGAGTCGAAGTGACCGATATTGCAGACAATCGCGCGGTCTTTCATTGCGCGCATATGGTCGATGGTGATGACGTCGACATTGCCGGTGGCGGTGACGAAAATGTCGCCGGCCGGTGCCGCGTCGTCCATGGTCACCACTTCGTAGCCTTCCATCGCCGCTTGCAGGGCGCAGATCGGATCGACCTCGGTGACCATCACCCGGGCGCCGCCGCTGCGCAGTGACGCGGCCGAACCTTTGCCGACATCGCCATAGCCCGCGACGACGGCCACCTTGCCGGCCAGCATCACGTCGGTGGCGCGGCGAATGCCATCGACCAGGCTTTCGCGGCAGCCATACAAATTGTCGAACTTCGACTTGGTGACCGAATCATTCACGTTGATCGCCGGCACCAAAAGCGTCCCGTCGCGCTCCATCTCGTAAAGCCGATGGACACCCGTGGTGGTTTCTTCCGACAGGCCGCGTATCTCGGCCATCAGGTCGGGGTGTTTATCGTGCATCACCTTGGTGAGGTCGCCACCATCGTCGAGGATCATGTTCGGGGTCCAACCGTCGGGCCCTTTGATGGTCTGGTCGATGCACCACCAAAACTCGTCGTCGGTCTCGCCTTTCCAGGCATAGGTCGGAATGCCGCGCTCGGCCATCGCGGCGGCGGCGTGGTCCTGGGTCGAGAAAATGTTGCAGCTCGACCAGCGAATGTCAGCGCCAAGGTCGATCAGAGTCTCCATCAGCACCGCGGTCTGGATGGTCATGTGCAGGCAGCCGACAATACGGGCGCCGTCGAGCGGCTTTTTGCCGGCATGTTCGGCGCGCAGGGCCATCAGGCCGGGCATTTCGGTCTCAGCGATTTCGACCTCTTTTCGGCCCCATCCCGCGAGCGAAATGTCGGCAACCTTATAGTCGATGGACTGACTCATTCAGCGAACTCCTGGTGCTTCGAGGCCGGCCCGCGAATCGCCGCAAAGGCAGGCGGGTGGCCACATATAAAAATATAAAGACTTCTTTATATAACAGTGGAGGATAGCCGGGGCAAGGCGCGCGAACGCGAATTTGGCCGTGTGTCAAACAGCGTTGTTGAAGGCGTCGATCAGAGCGGCGATTCGACGCGCGTCGGTCTGTTGCATGGCGTCTTCGGCAAGCCGTTGCGCCAGTCCGAAATCGAGTTTGCGGACCCGCTGCTTGACCGCCGGCAGACTGGCGGCGGCCATCGATAAATCAGTTAGGCCAAGGCCGAGCAGCAAGGCGGTGAAGCGTGGGTCGCCGGCGATCTCGCCGCAAAGGTTGACCGGCATGCGTGCTCTGGCGCCGGCCTCCCGGGTGAATTGAATGAGGCGGAGCACCGCCGGGTGCATGGGGTCGTACAAATCCGCCACATGATCGTCGCCGCGGTCGACCGCCAGCGTGTACATGGTCAGGTCGTTGGTGCCGAGCGACAGGAAATCGCAGTCGGCGACCAGCCGGTCGGCGGACAAGGCGGCGGCGGGGGTCTCGACCATCGCGCCGAGCGGGGGTAACGGGTCGGCGATCGCCACGCCGGCGCGCGTCAGGCGCGAGGCGGTCCGCCGCATCAACGCGCGCGTGCGGCGCAGTTCGGTCGCGGTGGTGATCATCGGCAGCAAAACTCTGACCAACCCATGCGCGCCGGCGCGCAAGATGGCTTCCAACTGAGCGTCGAGGAGCTGCCGATGGCGCAGCGACAATCGAATTGCGCGCAGTCCCAATGCCGGGTTGGCGCCGCTGTTATCCGCGCTTTCATCGTCGAGCGAATAGGCCAGCTTGTCGCCGCCAATGTCTAAAGTGCGCACGGTGACCGCGCGATCACCGATTGCCGCGAGCAGTTTTACCAATGTCTGATATTGTTCCTCCGCGTCCGGAGGCGTATCGCGGTTCATGAACATGAACTCGGTGCGCAACAACCCGACACCTTCGGCGCCGGCCTCGATAGCACCGGCCACTTCAGCCGGCAGTTCCAGATTGACTTGCAGGCGAATTTCAACGCCGTCACGCGTAACCGCGGGCAAATTACGCAGCTTGTCGAGCCGACGTTTGGCGCGGCGCAGCCGCGACCTTCGCTGACGTGCCGACGCGACCGTGTCGGCGTTCGGCCGCACCACGACATGGCCCGCTCCACCGTCGATAATCACGGTGTCGCCGGTCTCGATCCGGCCGATTAGCCCCGGAACGCCGAGGACCGCTGGCAAACCAAGCGATCGGGCCATAATGGCCGTGTGGCCTTGCGGGCCACCAAGTTCGGTGGCGAAACCGCCCACCCGCTCGGCATCAAGCAACGCGATATCCGCGGGCGTCAACTCTTTGGCGATCAACACCGCACCGTCGGCCAGGTCCGCGAAGGCGTGCGCCGGCGCCTGTACGAGATGCCGGATTAGACGGCCAGCGACGTCGCGAACGTCCTGGGCGCGCGTCGAGAGATACGGGTCCTCCATCGCAGCGAACGCATCCGCGATTGTGCTGAGTTCGGCCTTAACCGCTGCCTCCGCATTGATCCGGTCGTCGCCGATGCGTTGGTCAACGCCTCGTATCAACCGTGAGCCAGACAACATTTGCAGATGAGCATCAAGCACATAGCCGAGTTCGTTGCGCGTGGCGACGGGCAATTTGTCCGCTCGATCGGCAAGGCCCGTGAGCTCGGCCCGCGCTGCCGCGACCGCGTGCGCAAACCTGGTCTGCTCCTGATTGACGTCGCGTGCCGCAAGCCGTTTTTCGGGCACGTCAAAGCCGGCGCTATCGATAATTTGGGCAGGACCTAAACCAATACCGGCGGCGACTCCGATGCCGCGCAGGGTTAGGTCGCGACGCCCACGTCGTACTTTGTCAGTCTTCATCGAACCGATTTGCGACCAACGTCGCCAGCGCATCGATCGCCGGTTGCGCTTCTATTCCAGTTGCCGCCAGGTCTAGCTGGGTGCCCGGCGCGGCAGCCAACATCATCAAACCCATGATGGAAATGCCCGAAACCGAGTTGCCGTCCTTGGAAACCGTAATCTCAGCGTTGAACGCCTCGGCTAGTTTGACGAACTTGGCGGCGGCCCGTGCGTGCAAGCCGCGTTCGTTGATGATCGTCACCGTGCGTCGGACGCCGGACGGCTCGCCGCCGGCGCACTCGCTCACGATGGTTCATTGGCGAGAAGCTGGCTCGCGACGTTGATGTATTTGCGCCCGGCTTCTTGTGCGCACGCGACCGACTCAGCGAGGCCTTTGTCCTCGCGCACGCTGGCCAGTTTGATCAGCATTGGCAAATTGACGCCGGCAATCACCTCGACATCGGCTTTGTCCATGATCGAAATCGCCAGATTGGACGGTGTGCCGCCAAACATGTCGGTCAGCACCACCACCCCGTCGCCCTGATTAACTGAGTCCACGGCCTCCAATATGTCGGCGCGTCGACGTTCCATGTCATCGTCCGGGCCAATGCAAATGCTGCGCATCGCGTCTTGCGGTCCGACGACATGCTCTGTCGCGGCCACAAACTCCTCGGCCAGACGGCCGTGAGTCACCAGCACGAGACCAATCATCCAAACCGTCTCCTCATTCCCCTTGGTCCAGAACCATTCTAGCCGGCAAGGGGCGTGCGATCGATATCCCGATGGCGAATATTCACCGTTACGCCCGGCAACGCTCCTAAATGCGTTGCCAGCCGCTCCGTGACGACCGTCGATCGGTGTCGGCCGCCGGTGCAACCAATGGCGATGGTCAAGTAGCTCTTGCCTTCCGCTTCGTAGCGCGGCAGCAAGGGGGCAATCATCGCGCAAAGTTGGTCAAAAAAGGTCGCAAAATGTGCGTCCTCCGTGACGTATTGAGCGATCGTCGCGTTGCGGCCGTCAAGCGGCCGCAACTCTTCGACATAATGCGGATTTCGCAGAAAACGGACGTCGAAAACCAAGTCCGCTTCGCGAGGAAGGCCGTAGCGAAATCCGAAAGAGGTGACAAACACCATGGGGCCGGTGGCTTCGCCCAACGTGAAATTCCCGGCCAAAATGCGACGCAAATCCGCGCTCAACAAGTTCGTCGTGTCGACAAAAAGATCCGCGCGGCTACGCAGACGGTCCATCAGGCGTCGTTCCCGAAGAATACCGTCACTGATCGGCCGGTCGTCGGCCAAAGGATGGCGCCGGCGGGTCTCGGTGAAACGTTGGCGCAAGGTCTCGTCTTCGCAATCGAGATACACGACCGAGACCGCCAAATCGGCGCGCTCGGTCAGGCGGTCAATCTCCGCGAGCACGGCGTCGATCTGAAAGTCACGGGTGCGCGCGTCGACGCCGATGGCAAGTGCCTCCTCGCTGCCGGGCACGCTCGGCAGAAGATTCGCCACGAGCTTGATGGGCAGATTGTCCACCACCTCATAGCCTAGATCCTCAAGCCCCTTGAGCGCCGTGGATTTGCCGGCGCCGGACAGCCCGGTCACGAGGCAAAGGCGTGCCTTGTTGCGTTTCACACGGTCACGCGGCGCTGGGCAGAGCCGACGTCGCCCAATGCTCCTGCGATCGACCCATTTTCCTCGAGAGTGCGCAGAGCCAGGCGAATGATCGCGTCGGCGGAGGCGTGGCGAGGCGCGATCACCAAACGCGGTATTTCGATGCCCTCGATGCAGCAATTGTCCGGAGCCGGCAGACGCTCGCTGGTTCCGCCGGGTGCGAGGTCGACGACCAGCACAAGCGCCGCTTGGCGCCGGGATGGCGCATTTACGATTCCCAGCCCGCGCACCTCCAGCAAACCGCCAAGCGCCTTAGGGGCCCGCGCGACCACTCGATCTTCAACGCGGGCCAACAGAACCTGATCGTCAGCGACCAAATGCCCACCGCTATCGATCAGCCGGAGCGCCAGGTCCGATTTACCGCTGCCGGGCGGGCCACGTAGCAAGACGCCCGAATCATTGATCGAAACGCAAGTTGCGTGAAGGTGGGGCATGGTTTCGGAAGCTTGCCTGCGCGCCAGGCTTTGTCAATCGCAGACGACGGGTTGAATTTCGTTCTAAGCCGCGTCGTGACTGGCGGAGGGCTCAACCATTACCGCGTAAAGCGCGTCAGCGTTGTTGGCGCCCCTCAATTTGGCGCAGCTTGCTTTGTCGCGGAGCAGTCGCGACACACGCGCGAGTGCCTTCAAATGGTCCGCGCCCGCCGACTCGGGCGCCAACAGCAAAAAGATCAGATCGACCGGTTGATCGTCCACGGCATCAAAGTCGATCGGCGTTTCAAGCCGCGCGAACATGCCAAACAATTTATCAATTTCGCCCAGCCGCGCGTGCGGAATGGCGATTCCAAGACCGACGCCGGTGCTGCCCAGCCTCTCGCGCTCCAGCAAGACATCGAAAATACGTCTTTCGTCGACCCCGGTCGCGGCGCTGGCTCGCTTGGCTAATTCTTGTAGTGCTTGCTTCTTGCTGGTGGCTTTCATGTGCGCCACCACAGAGTTCGGCGCGAGCAGGGTTCCGATATTCATCATTTCGCCTCCGACGGGTCGAGCCAGCCGATATTGCCGTCGTCGCGCTTATATACAACGTTCAGGCGCTCGCTGCCGCTGTGTCGGAACATGAGCAACGAGAGTTCCGCAAGTTCCAGCCGCATAACCGCCTCCGCTACGGTCATGCTGTGGATTGCCGTTGTGGTCTCGGCAACGATCACCGGCGAATCGGCGCCTTCCGCCGGCTCCGGCGCTTCGTCGCCTTCGGCGGCGAAAACGGCTTGGCGGGCGATTAATTCCGCCTCCTTAGAGGATGCGCGCTTGGCGTGATGGTCGTTGAGCCGACGTTTGTACCGGCGCAGCCGTTTCTCAATCCGATCGGCCGCCGAGTCGAACGCGGCGTAAATATCGTCAGCCTCCGCGTGGGCCTGCACGGAGACCCCACGCTGTGCGTGAACTGAAATACCGCTTCGATACAGGTGGCGAGCCTTCGAAAATTGAACCTGCGCCTCGAGCGCACGCTCAAAATATTTTGCCACCCCGGATGTCATCCGGTCTTCGACATGGCCACGCAACGCGTCTCCCACGTCGATATGCTTGCCGCTAACGGAGACCTGCATACATTCCACTTGTTTGATGACTTGCAGACTGTCTGGTGGCTGGCTGGATTTCCCGCGCCGACGTCCACCGACGGTTAACGCGCCGCCGCGGCGCCTCGGCGTCCGCCCGTTTGTCGCGAAGGGGCGGACCATAGTGAAGGCACGGCCCCACTGTCAACGGTCGCGTAGATGGGCCCTATTTGCGCGAATTCAAGGCATTTGGCGGTATCTGCGCTGCAAAATCATATGCGCGCGGACTTCAGCCTCCGGCGTTGGACCGATGACGGAATATGTAAAGATTCCCGATATTTAGCCACCGTGCGTCGAGCGATTTCAATGCCACTGTCGGCCAGGACCGTGACCAGACGGTCATCAGACAAAATATTGTTTGGGGCCTCATTCTCGATCAGTTCCTTGATCCGGTGTCGGACCGACTCGGCCGAATGTGCCGCAGTGCCGTTGGTCCCGGGGATCGAGGAAGAGAAGAAGTATTTCAGCTCAAACACACCCCGCGGCGTCGCCATGAATTTATTGCTGGTGACGCGGCTGATCGTGCTTTCGTGCATCTCAACCTGATCGGCGATGTCGCGTAGGGTCAGTGGTCGCAGGTGACGCACGCCCTTGGTTAGAAAGGCGTCCTGTTGTCGGATCAGCTCGGTCGCCACTTTGAGGATCGTATGCGCTCGTTGATCTAAAGCGCGCACGAGCCAATTTGCCGACTGCAGACTCTCTTGCATATAGGCTTTCTCCTCGCGCGAGCGCGCCGCGCGGCTCACCACCGCATAGTAACTATTGTCGACCAATACCTTCGGCAGCGTGTCGCTGTTCAGCGTAACGGACCAGTTGCCGGCCGAGTCGGGCTGCACATACACATCCGGCACCACCGTCTGCACCATGTCGTTGTCGAAAGACAACCCCGGTTTCGGATCTAGGCTTCGAAGTTCTTGGACCAGTTCGACGATATCGTCTTCGGTCAACTCGCAAAGCTCCGCGAGCGCGCGAACGTCGCGATTCGCGACCAAGTTCAGATTGTCGAGAAGAATTTCCATCTCCTCACAAAGTCGGCTTCGATCAGCAAGTTGCAGTGCCAAGCAATCCGATAGAGATCGGGCGAACAGTCCAGCTGGTTCGCATTTCCGTAGCATTTCGAGAGCCCGTTCGACTGGCTCGATTTCGCAACCCAGCTGACACGCGATGGCTTTGCAGTCGCCGCCGAAATACCCGCTGTCGTCGAGCTGGTCGATAAGATGTGAGCAGATCAATCGGTCGGTGGGGTCCGGCGTGGCGATCGCCACTTGCTCTTCGATGTGCTCGCGCAGTCCTTTCGGACGCGTCAGCGTGCCTTCCAAAGAGTCGGTTGATTCGAAATCCGAGCGACCGCCGGCGCCGTAGGCCACCGCGTCACCAGTCGAAGGCGCGGGAGTGGCCGGGCGATCAGGGTCGTAGACGTTTCCGTAATCGGTGTCGAGCGGGGCCGCGTTCTCGCTGGCCATAACGTCGCTGCGGGCCAGTTCCGCAGAATCCGGCGCCGGCGCCGGGTCTCCGCCATCACCCGTATCATCATTTTCAAACGGCGCGTCCGCGGTCGGGTCCTGGGCAACCTCGCCCTCCGGCGGTGAGGCCTCTAGCAGCGGGTTCTTTTCAAGTTCCTGTTCTACATAGCTTTGTAGTTCAATGTTCGACAATTGCAGCAACTTGATCGCCTGCTGCAATTGCGGCGTCATGACCAGAGATTGGCCAAGTCTTGTTTCGAGGCGTAATCCGGTCGCCATGATCAGTTCGCCGCGCGGCGTCCGGCCTAAAGGCTGAAGCGCTCGCCGAGATACACTCGTCGAACATCTTCGTGAGCGACGATCTCGCCAGGCACGCCTTCCATCAGCACCGATCCATCGTGCAGTATGTAGGCACGATCGACAATCTCGAGCGTCTCGCGAACATTATGCTCGGTGATCAAAACGCCGATGCCGCGATCTTTGAGATGTGAAACCAAATCGCGAATCTCGCCGACCGCAATCGGGTCGATGCCCGCTAACGGTTCGTCAAGCAACATAAAGCTCGGTTGCGCAGCCAGGGCGCGCGCGATTTCGACCCTGCGGCGTTCGCCGCCCGATAGTGCGAGCGCGGGTGTGCGGCGCAAGTGGCTAATCGAAAACTCGGCCAATAGCTCGTCCAGCACGGTTTCACGCCGTTCACTCACCGGTTCGACGACTTCCAAGATCGCACGAATATTATTCTCGACGGTCATGCCGCGAAATATCGACGCTTCCTGGGGCAAGTAACCGATGCCCAGCCGGGCGCGCCGATACATCGGCAGATCGGTGATGTCATGGCCATCAAGGCTGATGGTGCCGGTATCCGCTCTCAACAAACCAGTGATCAGATAGAACGTGCTGGTTTTGCCCGCGCCGTTGGGGCCGAGCAAACCAACTGCTTCGCCGCGTCTGACCGAGAGCGAAACATCCCTCAGGACCGGTCGACGCTTGTAGGATTTACCAAGATGGTGGGCGGCTAGGCCCTCCGACTCTGCAACCAAGCGCGGCTCGTCGCCAACCGGGCCACTATCAGCTTGCGGACGATCTGGGCCGGTTCTCACGCTTATTGACCTTCCTCTGAAGAAGATTCGTTTTCGGGCGTAAACACCGCTCGGACTCGATCTTCCGAATGGAGCGTGCTCCGACCGCTGTTCAGATCCATCACCAGCTTGTCGCCGCTCATCACGCTCTGACCTTGGGTCAAAACGACGGAACCGGTAAGCTCCACAATGCCCTTCTCGACATTGTATTGACCAGTTTCGCCGCGCGCGCTTTCTTCTGGCGTGGTGAGGCTGACATTGCCATCCGCTGTGATCAGCTTGATCTTATCGGCGGTATCGCCTTCACCTTGATTGAGGTAGGCCCTGAGCACATCAGCATGCAGCTTGTAGCGGCCTTGGACCGCGTCCGCGTTGCCGCGGGCGATCGCCACACGTTCCTCGTTCATCCACTCCATGGTGTCGGAGGTGATCTCGATGGGCGCGTTTGAATCAGATTCGAATTGCGCGAAAGCCGAGCCGCCACCAATTGCGACCAACATCAAACCAAGCAACAGACGTTTCGCCATCGGTCAGCCCTCCGTGTCCGGCGCTTCCGGATACAACACTAGGGTCGGACGGCCCGGAAACTCAAAAATCTGACCCGTTGAACGATATCGAATACCTTGCGAGGCTATGTTTCCCCATGGCCCCTGGCTTTGTACGGGTTCGTTGCCTTGCGCGCTGCCGTCGCGAAGATCGAAGGTGATCGACTCGGTCTGAACCTTAACCCCGGTTTCGGTAAACAGATTCACCGCGCCGTCGAGTTTCAGGGTCTCCGCGTCTCGGTCATACCATCCTTCGTCCGCTCGGATGTTTACGTAGTCGCCATCTTTCAAGGTGATGTCGGCTTCGGGCATCATCAGAAAGATCCTGTCGCCACCGTCTGACGGCCGCAACGCGACATCGGCGGTGACCGTATAGGGTTGGTTGGTGGAATCGGTGCCGACGAAGCGTGGGTTCTGCATCTCGTCGCGACCGGTGAGCAAAGCGTCTTTGCTGAACAGGCCGGCAACGCCGTCACCAGAGTCAATCATCATCGGCCAAGCCACCAGCGATATGACGATGCCGACGGCGGCGGCGGGTATCAGCAGCTTGAGCAAGCCGACACGGCGACGATAGCCATGTTCCGCCCGCATGGCGTCCGCCGACGAGCGGCGGTGCGCCCAGCGTTGAACGAATTGGGGGCGTGCCATGATTAATCTGTTTCCTCGGCTCGCATATTGGCTCAGGCGATGCCTGCCCGCAGGCAGTCATGCAGGTGCAAAATGCCGACCGGGCGGCCGTTGTCGACGACGAACAGGCTGGTGATCGAATTCGTACTCATGATCCACAACGCTTCGGCGGCGAGGCGGCGCGGCGCGACGACCTTCGGGTCGGCGGTCATTATGTCGACAACTTTCTGCGACAGCAGTTCGTCGCCCATATGGCGCCGCAGATCGCCGTCGGTGACGATGCCGATTAGTTCATTTTTAGCACCGGTGACGCCGACACAGCCGAAGCTTCGCGTGGTCATCTCGATCAGCGCCTGATCCATGCGTCCGTCGGACGGAATCAGCGGCACGTCGTCGCCTTTATGCATCAGTTCTCCGACGGTGCGCAGTCGGGAGCCCAAACTGCCACCGGGATGAAGCATCTTGAAGTCGATGCCGGTAAACCCGGAGCGTCGCATCAAAGTCACGGCCAAAGCGTCGCCCAACGCCATCGCCATGGTGGTCGATGTGGTTGGTGCCATGCGATTCGGACAGGCCTCCGGCGCGTCCGGCAACACCAAGGCGACGTCGGCCCGCTCCGCCAAGGTGCTTCCTGCTCGGCCGACGATCGCGACCAAGGGAATTCTGAAACGCCCGGCGTGTTCGACAATATCGTTCAACTCGGCGGTCTCGCCGGAGTTCGACAATGCCAGCACCACGTCGCTGCGCGTGACCATGCCAAGGTCGCCGTGGCTTGCTTCGGCGGGGTGGACAAAAATCGCCGGCGTGCCCGTCGAGGCGAAGGTCGCGGCAATTTTGTGCCCGACATGGCCGGATTTGCCCATTCCGGTCACGATAACGCGACCATGCCCGCTGCCGAGCAAGTCGGCCGCTGCCACGAAATTGTCGTCCAGAGCTTCCGAAAGAGCGGCCAAAGCGGATGATTCGGTATCGAGAACCGCCCGCCCGGCCGCGATGTCATTCACGCCGTGGCGGCTTGCGGGTTCATCCGGCGGCAAGGTCACCGTCTCAATCGTGTCCATGGTTTAGTGAAAACGGCCCCGATTTTGCATGCTGAATATGAAGTATGGGCGATGGACGGTAGGAAATCAATCGTTCCAACACGATAAGTTCCAGGATGACTCACGGTCAGTGGGCAAAAATGTCTTCATCCGGCCAGCCGGCTAGATCCAGGGCGGCACGCATCGGCAGAAAGCTAAAACAGGCTGCGGCCAAATCGGCGCGTCCTTCCCGCTCGAGCATGGCGTCGAGGCGCGCACGCAAAGCGTGGAGGTGCAGGACATCCGACGCGGCATAGGCTTGCTGAGCATCGCTTAACTCAGCGGCGGCCCAATCAGAGCTCTGTTGCTGTTTTGAGAGTTCCACGCCGAGTAGTTCACTACACAAATCTTTCAGGCCGTGCCGGTCGGTATAAGTGCGGACCAGTTTGGAGGCGATTTTCGTGCAATACACTGGCCGGCAGGCGACGCCGAGGGCGCGCATCAACACGGCGATATCGAACCGGCCGTAATGAAAGAGCTTGGTTTTGGATTGGTCTTCCAACAAAGCGCGCAGATTCGGCGCCGCATAACTGCCGGTCGGAAAGTGCACTAGATGGGCGTCGCCGTTGCCGTCCGACAATTGGATGACGCACAGCCGGTCGCGCTGCAGGTTGAGCCCGGTTGTTTCGGTATCGATCGCCAACGACTCGCCAAAGCTCAGCCCGTCGGGTAGGTCGTCTCGGTAGAGATGGACGGTCATGTGAATTCCGCTCCGTCGCCACGATATCGCATCGGCTGATTAGCTCCGTGGTTCCGGAAACGGCTTGGTGCCCAGGAGAAGACTCGAACTTCCACGACCTTGCGGTCACTGGCACCTGAAGCCAGCGCGTCTACCAATTCCGCCACCTGGGCATAGCCGCGCGCCGCGCATTTATGCGCTGCTAACGGCCGTTCGCGTCGCTTGTGACTACTCAACGCCCCAGAGTCTGTCAACGAACTTTGTGCTGGCGCACGGCCCGTGGCTCGGGCATGAATGGAAGTCGGAGCAGGTGGCTGTGCGATCATGGCTGCCGCTTGAGCGGGAACGACTTACGAGACGGAGCATGGCAGGTAAACAAGCAACCGTGTTTGGTGGCTCAGGTTTTCTTGGCCGCTACGTGGTAAAACGACTAGCGGACGCAGGTTGGCGCATCTTTGTTGGCGTGCGTTACCCTGAGCGCGCTGGCTTTTTGCGACCGATGGGTGATGTCGGACAGGTGGTTCCGATCAAGACCAACATCACCGACCCCGAAGCGATCGCTGCCGCGGTCGAGGGTTCCGACCTGGTGATAAACCTGGTCGGCATTCTTTACGAAAAAGGGCCGCAACGCTTTGCCGCGGTGCATGCTCAAGGGGCGGAACGCGTTGCCCAGGCGGCGAAAGCCGGCGGCGTGGCGCGCCTGATACATGTGTCCGCCATTGGCGCAGATGCCGCATCGCCCGCCGTCTATGCAAGGTCCAAGGCAGCCGGCGAAGCCGCGGTGACCGCCGCGTTCGACGGTGCGACCATTGTGCGTCCCAGCCTGCTGATCGGGCCGGAGGATGATTTCTTCAATCGGTTCGCGGCGCTGGCGCGCATCACGCCTGCGCTGCCGCTCATCAATGGCGGACACACCAAATTTCAGCCGATCTATGTCGGCGATGTCGCCGATGCGATTGTCGCGGCGGCGGAAGACCCGGCCACCGCAGGCCGCGTTTTCGAACTCGGCGGCCCCACCGTGTACAGTTTCCGCGAGCTCATGGCCTATGTGCTGAAGGAGACCGGACGCCGTCGTCTGTTGGTCCCGGTGAAGTCATGGATGATCAAGCCCAAGGCATGGTTCTTGGAGTTTCTGCCTAAACCGCCGCTGACGCGAGATCAAATCGCCTTGCTTGCCACCGACAATATCGTCGATCCTGATCCCGCTGCGGCGGTCGGCCGGATTGGCGAGCTCGGCATTACGCCTACACCGATTGAGGCGGTCGCCCCGGACTATCTCAGCCGTTACCGGCGTGGCGGCGGCCTACAGCCAAGCCGATTCGGCTGATTCGGTTTCAAAGATAGACCAGGGCGAGAAGCGCCAGGCCCAATCCAAGCCGGTACACCACCAGCGGTGTGAACGTCGCGCGCGACAGCCAACGCATTAGCACCGCCACCGCGACGAACGCCGCGACAAACGATAATCCCGCCGCGGCAAGGGCATCGCCACTCAGCAGTGGATCGCCGGCGGCAACCAATTTTGCGCCTTGCAGGGTTCCGGCGCCGAGTATCACCGGGATCGACATCAGCATCGAAAACCGCGCCGCTTCTGTTCGCCGGTAACCCAGCGCCCGCGCCATGGTCATGGTAATACCGGCGCGGCTAGTGCCCGGCACCAGAGCCAGGGTCTGGGCCAACCCAACCCACAACGCATCGCGCATCGACATGGCGCTGACATCCCGACTGGTGCCGCCCAGGCGATCGGCGAAATAGAGCAAAAAGGCGCCGATGGTCATGGTCCATGCGATTACGATTGGATCGCGAAACACGGTCTCGGCCAAATCCGACAGCAAGGCGCCGGCGCCAAGGGCAGGGATGGTGGCGACGACGAGCAACCAGACCTGCCGTTTCTCGGCATGGGCGCGGCCGGTCCCGATCGCAAAAGTGGCCGCGGTAAGGCGCGCCACATCGCGCCGGAAGTAGACCAAGACGGCGCCGAGACTGCCGACATGGGCCGCCACGTCCACGGCCAGCCCTTGGTCCGGCCAATCGGTCAGTACGGGAATCAGGGCTAGGTGGCCGGATGAGCTGACCGGCAGAAATTCCGTGATGCCCTGCACAAGAGCAACCACGATCAAGTGGATGAGCGTCACGACCGCGCCCCTTTGGCGAAGACTTGCGGGCTATGAAATACCCGGGCAACCGATTGCCGGAAACCAGAAATGTAGTCTCATTTCAGGACCAAAAAGTTAATCCGGTCGCCGACCCCGGCTGGTACCGGCTGATCGAACGCCTAATTCCGCCCATACGGTCCAGTAACCTCGTCAATCTGAGATCGATAGGCCGGGCCGCGGTGTTTTTGGGCGAGGTGGGCGCTTACCTTGATTTCGGGGCGCGTGGCGATGTGGCATGCGCTTACGATCCAGCGCTAAGCTTCGCGCAACGGGTCATTTCCGAGACCGGCCCATGGCAATGGCTGGCGAGGCGCCACTGACACGACCATCTTCATGACCTGATATGGTGGTGGACGCGACGGCCTGATTGTAAATACAGCCGGGGCGGAGGGGAACGAGTGGAAGCGGCGGAACCAGCGTTGGTGGCGCGGACCCTATATCATTTGCCTTTGTCGGCCGCGAGCCGGGCGGTCCGGCTGGCGCTTGCCGAAAAGGGCCTCGACACGCAGCTTATTGCGGAACCTGTGTGGGAGCATCGGGACGCGTTCTTGGCGCTCAATCCCGCCGGCGAAGTGCCGGTACTGGTCGACGTCGACGGCGCCGCGATCGCTGGCGGCGACGTGATTCTGGAATATCTCGACGAAGCCTATCCCGACCGGCCATTGATCAGCGATTCGATCGCCGCACGGGTCGAATGTCGCAGAATGGTCGCGTGGTTTGCGCAGCGCTTCGATAAGGAAGTCACTGGGCCGCTGGTGAATGAAAAGGTGCTGAAGCGCTTCCTCCAGCTTGGCCATCCCGACAGCAATGCGATCCGCGCCGCCAAAACGAACATCGAGATGCATTTGGAATATATCGGTTGGTTGACCGACCGGCGACGCTGGCTGGCCGGCAACCTGTTGAGCCGAGCCGACTTGGTAGCCGCGGCGCATCTGTCGGTGGTCGACTATCTTGGCGATGTGCCGTGGCAGGCACATACCCCCGCCAAGGACTGGTACGCCAAGATCAAATCGCGACCAAGCTTTCGGCCGCTTCTTGAAGATTACGTACCGGGCGCTCTGCCGCCCACCTATTACGCCAATCTCGATTTCTGAAAATCCGGGCCGTGGACCGATCGCCGGATGCTGAAAGCAGAACCCGCATCAGAGACCGGGCGCTGGCCCTCGGCTTTGACGCGGTAGGCTTCGCCGATCCGAGCTCGGTGGCCGCCGCCGGTGACCGGCTGGCGGAGTTCGTCGAACGTGGTTGGCACGGCGACATGGGTTGGTTGGCCGACACCCTGGCGCGACGACGGACCCCACTCGCCCTGTGGCCCTCGGCGCGCAGCGCGGTGGTGCTCGCGGTCAACTACGGTCCCGAGTTGGATCCGCTCGCGACGCTCACCGAGCCGGACGTGGCGACAATCTCGGTCTATGCCCGAAACCGCGACTATCACGATCTGATCAAGGGCCGGCTGAAGCAGCTTGCCGGCTGGATCCACGGCAAATTGGGCGGCGAGGTTAAGGTGTTCGTCGACACAGCGCCGCTGCTCGAAAAGCCGCTCGCCGAAGCAGCGGGAATTGGTTGGCAAGGCAAGCATACGAACCTGGTATCACGTGATGCCGGTTCCTGGTTATTTCTCGGCGTCGTACTGACCACGCTCTATCTCGCCGCCGACGAGCGGGAGGCGGATCACTGCGGACACTGCCAAGCGTGCCTCGACGTTTGCCCGACCAAGGCATTCCCGGCGCCGTACCAACTTGATGCAAGACGCTGTATCTCGTACCTCACGATCGAGCATAAAGGGCATATTCCTCGCGACCTGCGGGCGTTGATGGGAAACCGCATTTACGGTTGCGACGATTGTCTTGCGGTTTGCCCATGGAACAAATTCGCCTACCCAACGGACGAGCCCAAACTACGCGCCCGCGATGATCTCACCGCACCGGCGCTCGCCGATCTTGCCAGCCTCGACGACACCGGGTTCCGCAAGCGCTTTGCCGGTTCACCGGTAAAGCGCATCGGCCGAGATCGTTTTTTGCGCAATGTGCTAATCGCGATTGGCAACAGTGAGAAAGTGACGCTAGCGGTTCAGGCGCGCGGTGCGCTTGCCGACCCATCACCACTGGTACGGCTGGCCGCTGTGTGGGCCTTGAATCGATTGTTGTCCGACGAAGAATTTCGCAAGTTGCGCGCGAATCTGGAACCCGGGGAACCCAACCAAGAGGTTCGCGCAGAGTGGGCGTTTGACTAACCAGAGTCGTTATTGTTCCTCGCGGTCGAGTTCGGCAAGAAATTCCTGGGCCACCTCGGCCGCTTCACTGCGCGGGGCGGTGACCAGCACCCTGCCGAAATCACTCCGCGCGGCCGCCACGTCGTCAGCGGCAAGAAACAATATGCCTCGTTCAACCAGCGCATTGGCGTTGCTCGGTTCGATCGATAGCGCCTGGGTCACATCTTTCTTCGCCAAGTCATTTGCGCCCAGGCTCCGATAAATTGTGGCGCGATAGATCAGAGCATCGGCCCGTTGCGGTGCCGCGCTCAGCGCGCTGTTGAGATCGGCGAGAGCATCCCAATTGTTCGCGCCCGCGGTTCGCGCCTGCGCGCGGTCGATTAGCAGATCCACGTCGCCCGGTGTCAGGTCGAGGGCCCGGTCAAAAGCGCGCTCGGACAAGTCGAATTGCTCGGCCAGCAGCCACGCGTGACCGGCTTGCGAGAACAGGGCGGCTTGGTGCTCGGCCGGGGCATCGGTGCTGGCGGCCGCCAGCTCGGTAAGCTCGGCCGCCGCCTCGCCGTAGCGTTCAAGCGCGACGAGCGCAAGCGAGAGGCAATGTCTTGCCGCCAATTCCCCGGTTTCCAGGCGCCAGCGTCGCGCGGATTCGAGAGCTTCTTGTGGCGCCTCGGCGGTCTGTGCGACGCAGGCATCGTAGTCTCGTTCCGCCGACCAGACGGGCCCGGCTGGCACAGCGACCACAAAGGCGAATACGAGCATGCGAATCCAGCGGTGGAGCATTGGCTTGCGTGTTGGTTGGGGCGGCCGATAAAGTCGCGCAACCGGCTGTCACACACAAGGGCGGCGGAAATCCATTCGAAAAGTCTTCGGCCCATGTCTGATTCGCCGCGTCTCTTCTGCTTCGGGCTCGGCCTTAGCGCCACCGTTCTCGCGCGTCGCTTGCATGGGCAAGGCTGGCGCGTGGCCGGCACGCACCGAAGCGCTGATGGTGTCGCGGAGGCTGCGGCTCTTGGGATAGAGGCGTACCAATTCGGGCCCGACCATCCGCTCGACGACGCATCGGCCGCGCTAAGTGATACCACCCATGTCGTGAGCTCGATTCCGCCGAGCGAAACTGGCGATCCTGTTATCGACATCCACCGCGATGATCTTGTCGCGTTCGGCTCGTTGCGGTGGATCGGCTACCTGTCGGCGACCAGCGTGTATGGCGACCGCGACGGCGCGCTGGTGAGCGAGGCTGATTCATTGGTGCCGGTCAGCACGCGCGCCCGCAAGCGCGCCCACGCCGAATCCTTATGGCTTGAGCTATGGCAGCGGGATGGATTGCCGGTCCACCTGTTCCGATTGGCCGGCATTTACGGTCCCGGCCGCAGCGCTCTCGATCAAGTGCGGGCAGGGCGCGCCAGGCGAATCGACAAGCCGAATCACAAATTTTCGCGCATCCATGTTGACGATATTGCTACCGCGCTCGTTGCTTCGATCGCAGCATCAAACCCAGGCGCAATCTATAATCTCTGCGACGACGAACCGGCGCCGAGCGCCGAGGTTACCGCTTACGCCTGCGAGCTTTTGGGGGTCGATCCGCCGCCGCTGATGCCGTTCGACGAGGCGGTGAAGGAGATGTCGCCTATGGCGCGCGAGTTCTGGGCAGATAGCCGACAAATCAGCAATCGCCGCATGCACGAGGACCTCGGCATTACGCTTCGATATCCGACTTATCGCGAAGGTCTAAGAGCCATTCTCGCCGCGTCCGGATAATTCGGCCACGATGGCGCAGAGCCGATAAAGATCGGCGGGTTCGCTCAAACGATGGTCGCCGTCCTTGATGTAGCTGATGGTGACATCGTCACTCACGACCCGCTCCATGATTGCCATCGCGGTCTGCCACGGCACTGCCTCGTCCTTCATGCCGTGCAGTAGACGGATCGGGCAGGCGAGGTCGATCGGGCCGGTCAGCAGGCAGCGCGCATTGCCATCCAGTATCAGATCCTGGGTGATGATGTAGGGGCGTTCGTCATAGTCCGAGGACATCGACGTGCGACCGGTGCGGCCCAGCTCGTCGCGTTGCGCTTCGGTGAGCTCGGTCGCCAGCATGCGGCTGGTGAAGTCCGGCGCCGCGGCGATACCAACCAAGCCCTGGACCCGCTCTTTTCGCGCCAGCGCCGCGAGCAGCATGATCCAACCGCCCATGCTCGAACCGACGATCACCAGCGGCCCTTCGGTCACCTCGTCGAGCACGGCGATCGCGTCGTTCGCCCAGTCGCCGATGGTGCCGTCCTCGAAACCGCCCGAAGACTCGCCGTGGCCGCGATAATCGAACCGAACGAATGCTTGACCGCGCGCCGCGCAAAAGGTTTCCAGCGTGGTGGCCTTGGTGCCCGTCATATCGGACATGAAGCCGCCGCAGAACACGACGGTGGGGGCTTTGCCATCGGTCTTATGATAGGCAACGAACTCGTCGTTTGGGCGTGCCAGGCGGGACGGGTCGGTCATGGTGGGCGCTCGAATGCTGGGGTATGTAACGCGGGAGGGCTGACGTGGCGGACCATAACAGGCTGGAAGCCGTGGCAGAAGCGGGCCGGCAGCCGACCGTACTGCAGGTGCTGCCGCACATGGCCGCCGGCGGTGTCCAACGTGGAACCGTCGAGATCGCCCGCGCGCAGATCGCTGAAGGATGGCGTGCGATCGTCGCTTCGGAAGGTGGGCCAGGCGTCGCCGCGCTAGAGGCGGTGGGCGCGACCCACGTAATCCTGCCCGTGGCTAGCAAGAACCCGGTCACGATGTGGCGCAACGTCGGCCGGCTTGCTCACCTGATAGAAGCGCACAGCGTCGATATCGTGCATGCGCGCAGCCGGGCGCCAGCCTGGAGCGCCTCTGCCGCCGCGCACCGCACCGGACGCCGTTTCGTCGCCACGTTCCACGGCACCTATGGCCATGCCAATGCCCTCAAGCGGCGCTACAACGCGGTGATGACCCGGGCCGACACGGTGATCGCTATTTCGGATCACATTTCACGTCACATGCAGGTGGTCTATGGCACGCCAAAAGAACGTATCCGGGTGATCCACCGGGGTGTCGACACCGATTTATTCGACCCCGAAAAAGTCAGCGAAGAGCGCCGAACGGCGTTAAGGCGCGCCTGGGACGTGCCGGAAGGTGTACGCGTCGTCATGTTGCCGGGTCGCATCACCCGGTGGAAAGGCCAGCATGTATTGATCGAGGCGATCGCCGCTCAATCACGTCGTGACCTGTGCTGCCTTCTGATCGGCGACGCACAGGGCCGCGACGGCTATCGCGCCGAGCTCGAAGCCGCGGTCGAGCGTCACGGTCTTGGGAGCATCGTGCGGCTGACCGGCCCCTGCGACGACATGCCTGCCGCCTATCAGCTTGCCGATATTGTGGTTTCCGCGTCGACTGATCCGGAAGCGTTCGGACGGGTTGCGATCGAGGCGCAGGCGATGGGCCGGCCGGTCATCGCCAGCGATCACGGCGGCGCGCGCGAGACCGTCATCGAGGGCCAAACCGGTTGGTTGGTGCTGCCCGCCGACGTCGATGCTCTAGCGGGCACGCTCGAAAACCTTTGGCGCCCTATCCAAGAATTGACGCGCCTCGGGCAGGCCGGCGTGACGCATGTTCGGCAAGATTTCACTGTCGAAAAAATGTGCGCCGAAACCATCGCTGTTTATCGCGCCGTACTCGACCGAGCCGCGTCCTGACGTGGCGAGCCGCGAAAAAATCTTGGTAATCAAACTGGGCGCGCTCGGCGACTGGGTGCTGGCGACCGGGCCGTTCGCGGCGATCCGGGCGCACTATCCTGGTGCGGAGACGACGTTGTTGACCGTCGCGGAGTTTGCCGACTGGGGCGCGCGGTGCGGCTGGTTCGATGAGGTCTGGATCGACGATCGCCCTGGCTGGAGCCGGCCATTTGGCTGGCTTCGTCTGCGCCGCAAGTTGAATGAGACAGGTTTTTCACGCGTTTACGATCTCCAGACCTCGGATCGCAGCAGCGCCTATTTTCATTTGTTGCCGCGTCGGCGTCGACCGCAATGGTCGGGGATTGCGCGTGGCAGCTCGCATCCGCACGACAATCCGAAGCGCGACCTGATGCACACGGTCGACCGCCAAGCAGACCAATTGGCGATGGCGGGAATCGACCATGTCCCGGCACCCAACCTCGACTGGCTCGACGCCGAGATCGACGGGCTAGTGCCGGAAGGCGAATACGCGCTTCTGGTCCCCGGCGGCTCGGCACACCGGCCCGGCAAGCGGTGGCCGGCTGACAGCTATGCGACGCTTGCCCGCGCGGTCGCGGAGCAAGGTATGACGCCGGTGCTGATCGGCGCCAGGGCCGAGGCAGATATCCTAAGCGTCATCGCGGACCAGGCCCCGGCCGCGATCAATCTCGCGGGCCGTACGAGCCTTGACCAGATCGCCGCGCTGGCACGCCGCGCTCGCGTCGCGATCGGCAACGATACCGGCCCGATGCACATTGTTGCGACTGCGGGTTGTGCGAGCGTTGTGCTGTTCAGCGGCGAGTCCGATCCGGCTTTGTGCGCGCCGCGTGGGCGTGCCGTCCAGGTGCTGCGAGAGACAAGCCTCGCGGACCTGCCGGTCGAAGCGGTGCTTGAAGCGCTCCATGCAGTGTCCGGGCCCGCTTGACAGGATTCCCAAAGCCACCCATTTTCCGCCTTCATCATGAGCACGTCTTCCGCCAGCCAAGCCGCCCGTACGGTTGCGATCACACTGCCCGACGGGTCTTCACGTAGCTATCCGGCGCCGGTCACCGGAGCCGACGTCGCGGCCGATATCGGGCCGGGTCTCGCCAAGGCCGCGCTGGCGGTGCGCGTCGACGGCGAACTGCGTGATTTGACGCGCGAGATTGAAGCCGACGCGGCACTCAGCATCGTTACCGCGAAAGACGATGACGGGGTCGAGGTCATTCGTCACGACGCCGCGCACGTCTTGGCGGAGGCGGCGAAGGAGCTCTGGCCGGATATCCAAGTCACCATCGGCCCGGTGATCGAGAATGGTTTCTATTACGACTTTTCGCGCAACGAACCTTTCACGCCCGAAGACTTGGTGCTGATGGAAGACCGCATGCGCGAGATCGTTGACCGCGACGAGCCGATCACGCGCGAGGTGTGGGATCGCGAGGACGCGATCCACTATTTCGAAGGCATCGGCGAAAAGTATAAGGCGCAGATCATCCAGGATTTGCCCTCCGACGAAATCATCACGATCTACAAACAGGGCGATTTCACCGACCTGTGTCGCGGGCCGCATCTTCCGTCCACCGGCAAACTCGGCAAGGCATTCAAGCTGCTGAAGATCGCCGGCGCCTATTGGCGCGGCGACAGCCGCAACGAAATGCTTCAGCGGGTCTATGGCACCGCCTGGGCCAACGAAAAAGAGCTCAAGGCCTATTTGCACCGGCTGGAGGAGGCGGAAAAACGCGACCATCGCCGGCTTGGCCGCGAGATGGACCTGTTTCATTTCCAGGAGGAAGCGGCCGGCAGCGTGTTCTGGCACCCCAAGGGCTGGACGCTCTATCGCGTGGTCCAAGACTACATGCGCCGCAAGCTCGACGCAGCCGGCTATGAGGAGGTGCGGACGCCGGAACTGGTCGACCGCACCCTATGGGAGCAATCCGGCCACTGGGAAAAATTCCGCGAGCACATGTTCACTGCGGAATCGGAAAACCGCGTGCTGGCGCTGAAGCCGATGAATTGTCCGTGCCACGTGCAGATTTTCCGCCAAGGCCTCAAGAGCTACCGCGATTTGCCTCTGCGCATGGCCGAATTTGGCGCCTGCCATCGCAACGAGCCGTCGGGCGCGCTGCACGGGCTGATGCGGGTGCGTGCGTTCGTGCAGGACGACGCGCATATTTTCTGCACCGAGGATCAGATCACCGACGAGACGATCCGTTTCTGCCGGCTTTTGCTCGATATCTATCGCGACTTTGGTTTCGAAGACGTGATGGTCAAGTTCGCCGATCGCCCGCCGGTCCGCGCGGGTGAGGACGCGGTGTGGGACCGTGCCGAAGCGGCCTTGCAAGACGCCTGCACGGCGGCCGGGCTCGACACCGAGCTTAATCCTGGCGAAGGCGCGTTCTACGGCCCCAAGTTGGAGTTCGTGCTACGCGACGCGATCGGGCGCGATTGGCAATGCGGCACCCTACAGGTCGATTTCGTTTTGCCGGAACGGCTCGACGCAACCTATGTCGGCGAGGATGGGGCCAAGCACCGTCCGGTCATGCTGCACCGGGCGATTTTGGGATCGTTTGAACGCTTTCTTGGCATCCTGATCGAGAACTATTCCGGGCGCATGCCATTGTGGCTCGCGCCGGTGCAGGTGGTGGTGGCGACCATCACCAGCGACGGCGACGCCTTTGCGACCGAGGTGCGCGACCAGCTCGAGCAAGCTGGATTGCGCGCTGTGACCGATCTCAGGAACGAAAAAATTAACTACAAAGTGCGCGAGCACAGTGTCGGCAAAGTGCCGGTGATGCTGGTGATCGGCAAGCGCGAGGCCGAAGAAGGCACGGTTTCGATGCGTCGCCTGGGCTCGAAAGATCAGGAAGTACTTGCACTCGGCGAAGCCGTTACTAAACTTATAGAAGATGCGGCCGATCCGCTTTTGCGGTCGAATGCCGCGGAATGAGGTGGCGACCCCTGGCTGTCATGGCAGAATGACGACGGCATGCTGGTAGAGGGGCCGTCGTTGGTGTCCCGTGTTTCAAGGCACGGGTCGACAGATTTAGGGAGTTAGAGAATAGCCAGATTCCACGCCCCGCTGCCACCGCAGCGTGATGGGCCCCGTGCAAATGAGCACATCCATGCCGACCCCGTTCGTCTGGTTGATCACGATGGCGAAATGGTTGGCGTCGTACCGTTGAATGATGCGTTGGAACGCGCCGTTGCCGCTGGTCTCGACTTAGTCGAGGTTTCGCCGAATGCGGATCCGCCAGTGTGCAAGGTGCTTGACTACGGCAAGTACAAATATGACGCGCAGAAGCGCGCCGCCGAAGCTCGCAAGAAGCAAAAAACCATCGACATCAAAGAGATTAAGATGCGTCCGGGCATCGACAATCACGACTATGACGTCAAGATGCGCAGCATCACCAAGTTCCTTGGCGAAGGCGATAAGGTGAAGGTAACCCTGCGTTTTCGCGGCCGTGAGATGGCGCATCAGGAACTCGGCATGCGAGTGCTCGACCGGGTCAAGGTAGAGCTGGACGAGCTTGGCAAGGTGGAGCAATTCCCGAAGATGGAAGGCCGCCAAATGACCATGGTGTTGGCGCCGCGCTAATCGGCTTCGTAAGGCTGGCGCGGCCGGCTTGCATCCGGCCCAAGCTGTCGTTATAACCCACGCTTCCTGCGCCCGGCCGCGAGATCGGGCCTGGGAAACATGCCGGTTCGCCGGTGCGCGATCCGCCAAGACCAGCTGCGATACGTCGAGGATTTCTGCGATGCCCAAGCTCAAGACCAAGAGCGGCGCCAAGAAACGCTTTAGCCTGACCGCGAGCGGCAAGGTGCGCATGAACCAGGCCGGCAAGCAGCACGGCATGATCAAACGAACGAAGAAGTTCATCCGCAATCAGCGCGGCACGTCTGTTATGGCGGAAGTTGACGCGCGGGTGGTCCGCAAGAACTTTCTTCCCTACGGCTGAGGTTTTCAGGCATGGCTCGGGTCAAACGGGGCGTCACGACGCACGCCCGTCATCGCAAGGTCCTCAATGCGGCGAAGGGCTATTATGGCCGTCGTAAGAATACCTTTCGCGTCGCTAATCAGGCGGTCGAAAAGGCCGGCCAATACGCCTATCGCGACCGGCGCAACCGCAAGCGGACGTTTCGAGCCCTCTGGATCCAGCGCATCAACGCCGGCGCGCGCGAACACGGCATGACCTACGGCGAATTTATCCACGGCATGTCCAAAGCGGGCATTGCCCTCGATCGCAAGGTGTTGGCGGATATCGCGGCGCGCGATCCGGGAACGTTTAAGGAATTGGTCGACGCCGCGCGCGGCGCGCTCGCCAAGGCGTAACGCGGATATTTTGGCGGCCTGACGCCGACAAAGGGGCCGCCTGCCAGGGCAGGCCCCTTTTTCAATGTCACGCAGGTGCCGGTCGATGCGCCGATTCCGCCGTTTCGCACGCGAGCGATCGTGCTAAAAGCGGCACCGTGATTAGTCAGTAAGGTTTTCACCAGTGGATATCAAAACCGATAGCGAGCGAGTGCGCGCCGATTTCCTCACCGCGATCGAGGATGCAGTGGCGCTCGATGCGCTTGAGCAAGTGCGGGTCGCCGCGCTTGGCAAGAAAGGCCGTGTGAGCGAATTGATGCGCGGGCTCGGCAAGATGAGCAATGACGAGCGCCAAGTTGCCGGCCCGTTGCTCAATGGCCTGAAAAACGACATCGGCGAGGCAATTGAGGCGCGCAAGGCCACGCTTGAAGCTGCCGCGCTAGAAGCACGGCTGGCCGAGGAACGGCTCGATGTCACGGCGCCGGTGCGGCCCGAGGCAAATGGGACGGTGCATCCGATCGCCCAAGTGCTTGACGAGATCACCGAGATTTTCGCGGATATGGGTTTCGCGGTGGCCGAAGGCCCGGATATCGAAACCGACTTCCACAATTTCACCGCCCTCAATATCCCGCCAGAACACCCGGCCCGGCAGATGCACGACACGTTTTATCTGCCGGAGAAGGAAGACGGCAGCCAGCTCGTGCTGCGCACCCATACGTCGCCGGTGCAAATCCGCACCATGATGGCGAACCAGCCGCCGCATCGGATCGTCATTCCCGGCCGCACTTATCGTTGCGACTACGACATGACCCACACGCCGATGTTCCACCAGATTGAGGCGTTGGTGATCGATCGTGAAACCCATATGGGCCACCTCAAGGGGTGCCTGATTGATTTCGCGCGGGCGTTCTTCGAAGTCGCCGACCTGCCGCTCCGCTTCCGGCCGTCCTATTTTCCGTTCACCGAGCCGTCGGCGGAGGTCGATATCGGTTGCAGCTACAAGGGCGGTGAGTTCCGCATTGGCCATCAGGGCGGACCCGAGGACGACTGGATGGAAATTCTCGGCTGCGGCATGGTGCACCCGAAAGTGCTGGAGAATTGCGGTCTCGATCCGGCCGAGTTCCAGGGCTTCGCCTTCGGCATGGGCATCGACCGCATCGCGATGCTGAAGTATGGCATTCGCGACCTGCGGGGCTTTTTCGATTCGGATCTGCGTTGGCTCCGGCACTACGGATTTGCCGCGCTCGACGCGCCCACGTTGGGACAGGGCCTCAGCCGATGAAGCTGACGATTAGCTGGCTCAAGGAACATCTGCAAACCGACGCCTCGGTCGAAGAAATTGCGGAGCGGTTGACCATGCTTGGCCTTGAGGTCGAGGAAGTCATCGACCGCGCGGCCGAACTGGCGCCGTTCATCGTGGCTTACGTCGAGGACGCGCAGCAGCACCCGGACGCTGATCGGCTCCGCGTGTGCAAGGTAAACACGGGCGCCGAAGTGCTCGATGTTGTGTGCGGCGCGCCCAATGCGCGGGCCGGGATGAAAGGCGTATTCGCACCGATCGGCGCAAAGATTCCGGGCACCGGCATTACATTGGAGAAACGCGCGATTCGCGGTGTCACCGGCTTCGGCATGCTGTGCTCGGAACGCGAAATGGGCCTCAGCGACGAGCACGAAGGCATCATCGAGCTGCCCGACGATGCGCCGGTGGGCGCGGCTTTCGCGCCGCTTGCCGGGCTTGATGACCCGGTGATCGATATCGCGATTACGCCAGATCGCGGCGATTGCCTGGGGATTCTCGGCATCGCGCGCGACCTTGCGGCGACCGGTATCGGTCGCTTGATCACCAAGCCCGCTGAACCGATCCAGGGAACCTTCGAAAGCCCAACCGGTGCTCGTCTCGACTTTGACGCGGCTACCGCCGATGCCTGTCCGCTGTTCGTCGGCCGCTATTTTCGCGGCCTCAAAAACGGCCCGAGTCCGGCCTGGCTGCAACAGCGCTTGCGCGCGATCGGACTCAGACCGATTTCAGCACTGGTCGACATCACCAATCTGGTCACCATTGACCGGGCGCGACCGCTGCATGTGTTCGACGCGGATTCGCTTGCCGGCGGAATTCATGTTCGGCTCGCGCGCGCCGGCGAAAGTCTCGACGCGCTCGACGACAAAACTTATGAGCTTGATGCGGAAATGACGGTAATCGCCGACGATGACGGGCCGGTGGCACTCGCCGGCATCATCGGCGGCACGCCCACCGGCTGCACCGGCGAAACCGTCAATGTGTTTCTCGAAGCCGCCTATTTCGATCCGGTTCGCACCGCGACCACGGGGCGCAAGCTGCAAATCGATTCGGATGCGCGTTATCGTTTCGAGCGCGGTGTCGACCGCGCTGGCACCCAGCCTGGCGCCGAGGTGGCGACCCGTTTGATCCTCGAATTGTGCGGTGGCGAGGCGAGCGAGCTTGTCATCGCCGGCACCGAGCCGGCCTGGGGCGAGCCGCTGACCTTCCGTCCGTCACGCGTGCACGCTTTGGGCGGTCTTGATGTCACCAAGGATAAGAGCATCAAAATTCTCGATTCGCTTGGATTTGCGCCGGCGGATGAAGGCCAGACGGTGTCGGTGCGCGTGCCGTCTTGGCGCCACGATGTCGAGGGCGAGGCCGATCTTGTTGAGGAAGTGCTGCGGGTCGAAGGTTTCGACGCGATCCCCGTGGTGTCGATGCCGCGTGCTGCGGCGGTCGCCCGACCGGCGCTCGACACCGGGCAAAGGCGGGTTCGTACAGCGCGGCGGTTGCTCGCGCAACGGGGACTGAACGAATGTGTCACATGGTCGTTCTTGTCGCGCGCACAAGCAGAAACATTCGGCGGTGGGGCCGAGGCACTGACGCTCGCCAATCCTATCAGTAGCGAGCTTACGGATATGCGGCCGTCGATTTTGCCGAACTTGATCGATGCGGTACGGCGCAATGTGGCTCGTGGTCACGACGATTTCGGCTTATTCGAAGCTGGGCCGACTTATGCGGACGATTCGCCTGAAGGCCAGGCCACTGTCGCCGGCGGCGTTCGTACCGGCCAAACCGGGCCGCGCCATTGGTCGCAAGGCCCGCGCGCGTTCGACGCGCTCGACGCCAAGGGCGATGCCGTGGCGCTACTCGCTGGTCTCGGCGTGCCGACGGATCGCTTGCAGGTCACGACGGACGCGCCCGGTTGGTATCATCCGGGCCGCTCGGGCGTGCTCCGGCTTGGGCCGCAAAACGCTTTGGCTCAGTTCGGTGAGCTGCATCCGCGGGTGCTCGCCGAGATGGATGCGGAGGGGCCCATGGTCGGGTTCGAAGTGTTCCTCGATCGCCTGCCGCAACCCAAGGCCAAGCCGACCAAGGCACGGCCGGCGCTCAAAACTTCGGATTTGCCGGCGGTGGCGCGCGATTTCGCTTTTGTGGTCGACGCCGACGTCACGGCTGAAGCGCTGCTCCGCGCGGTACGCGGCGTCTCGGGCAAAGGACCGCTCAAGCTGCCCTTCACTGCCATCGATCTGTTCGATGTCTATACCGGCGGGGGTGTGCCCGATGGCAAGAAATCGATGGCGCTGTCGGTGACCATTCAGCCCGAGGAAAAAACGCTGACCGACGACGATATTCAGCAGGTCGCCGACGCCATCGTGGCTCAGGTCGCGAAATCGACCGGCGGCGAGCTGAGAGGGTGATGACGTCGGCGCGGTGGCTTGCGGCCGCCACCACTGTTATGTCATGAGAGTTGCATGACTGATCTTTCGCATATCCGTAATTTCGCGATCATCGCGCATATCGATCACGGCAAGTCGACACTGGCCGACCGATTGATCGAGCGCTGTGGCGGCTTGAGCGCGCGCGAGATGAACGAGCAGGTGCTCGATTCGATGGATATCGAGCGCGAGCGTGGCATCACCATCAAGGCGCAGGCGGTGCGGCTGAAATATCAGGCGCAAAACGGTGAGACATACACGCTCAACCTGATCGACACGCCCGGTCATGTGGATTTTTCCTACGAAGTGAGCCGTAGCCTCGCCGCATGCGAGGGGTCACTTCTCGTGGTCGATGCGAGTCAAGGGGTTGAGGCGCAGACCCTCGCCAATGTTTACAAGGCGATCGACCAGAACCACGAAATCGTTACCGTGCTCAACAAGATTGACCTGCCGGCCGCCGAGCCCGAGCGGGTTAAGGAACAGATCGAGGAAGTGATCGGCCTCGACGCGGCCGACGCGGTTGAGATTTCCGCCAAGACCGGCCAGGCCATTGATGATGTGTTGGAGGCGCTGGTCAGCCGGCTGCCGGCGCCTATAGGCGACGCTGAGGCGCCGCTCAAGGCGCTTTTGGTCGACAGCTGGTACGACGCCTATCTCGGTGTGATCATTCTGGTTCGGGTGCATGACGGCGTGCTCAAGAAAGGCCAAAAGGTCCGTTTCATGGCCGCCGGTTTGAGCCACCAGGTCGAACGGGTCGGCGTGCTGACGCCGAAGGGCCTGCAGGTCGACGCGTTGGGCCCAGGCGAAGTCGGCTTTATCACAGCGGCGATCAAAACCGTCGCCGATACCCAGGTTGGCGACACAATCACCGACGAACGTCGGCCCGCGGCCGAGCCGCTGCCTGGTTTCAAGCCCAGCGTGCCGGTCGTGTTCTGCGGCCTTTATCCGGCCGACGCCGCCGATTTCGAGCGATTGCGCGAAAGCCTCGCCAAATTGCGCCTCAATGATTCGAGCTTTGAGTATGAAGCCGAAACGTCGGCGGCGCTCGGCCTCGGCTTCCGCTGCGGCTTTTTGGGTTTACTGCACCTCGAAATTGTCCAGGAGCGTCTTGAACGCGAGTTCGATCTCGACCTGGTGACCACCGCGCCGAGCGTGATCTACAAGATCCACCTGACCGATGGCGAAACGATTGAACTGCACAACCCCGCCGATCTGCCCGATCCTGTACGCATCAAAGAGATCGAGGAGCCCTGGATCCGCGCTACCATTTTCGTACCCGACGATTATCTCGGTAGCGTGCTTGGCCTGTGCACCGACCGGCGCGGCGAGCAGGCGGAACTGACCTATGTCGGTAACCGGGCAATGGCGGTCTACCGTTTGCCGCTCAACGAGGTGGTGTTCGACTTCTACGACCGGCTCAAGTCGGTGAGCCGCGGCTATGCCAGTTTCGACTATGAGCTCGAGGGCACCCAAACCGGCAATTTGGTCAAAGTGTCGATCTTGGTCAACGGCGAGTCGGTCGACAGCCTGGCCTTCATGGCGCACGCCGATCGCGCCGAGAGCCGCGGCCGCGCCTTGTGCGAAAGGCTCAAGGGCTTGATTCCGCGCCAGATGTTTAAGATCGCCATTCAAGCCGCGATCGGCGGCAAGGTGATTGCCCGTGAAACCGTGAGTGCCCTAAGAAAAGACGTCACCGCCAAATGTTATGGCGGCGACATAACCCGCAAGCGCAAGCTCTTGGAAAAGCAGAAAAAGGGTAAAAAGCGCATGCGCCAAATCGGCAATGTCGACATCCCGCAAGAAGCATTCCTGGCCGCTCTGCGCATCGAAAGCTAGCCGGCGGCGGGCCTAAACCACGCTTTTGAAGCGTTCGATGGCGACGGAAAGAGTATCGGCGGGATCGCGTTTCCACCAGTTCTGGGCGGAGAAGATCTCGACCTCGCACAGGCGGTCATAACCGGCGCGTTCCATTGAGGCGCGGATGGATTTGAGGTCGACCACGCCGTCACCCATCATGCCGCGGTCGAGCACGAGGTCTCTGGTCGGCACCAACCAGTCACAGATGTGATAGCCGAGCAGGCGGTCGGCGCTGGCCCGCGAAATCGAGTCGTGCAGCGCCGGGTCCCACCAGATGTGATAGACGTCGGCGGCGATGCCGACCCCGCCGGCATGGTCGGGGTCGAGCCGGTCGCACCAGTCGATCGCCTGGGCCAGGGTGTTGAGGCAGCTACGGTCACCGGCGGTCATCGGATGCAGCGGTTCGAGCGCCAGCGCGACCCCGGCGGCGCGTCCATGCTCCAACAGCGTGGCCAGCCCGTCGATCGATTGTTCGCGGGCGTTGGTTAGGTCGTGCGAGCCGTCATAGACACTACCCATCACCATGATGAAACACGGCGCGCCGATCTCAGCCGCCGCGTCGATTGCTGTCTTGTTGTCGTCGATGCCGGCTTGGCGCTCGCGTTTGCTTGGCCCGGTTAGGTAGGCGCTGCGGCAATAGCCGGTGACCGTCAGCCCGGCATCGCGAATTTGACGCGCGACGGCGGCAATACTGTCGTCGCCTTCCTCCACTTCGCGCCGCCATGGCGCAATGCCGCCGACACCTTGGCTCTCCATAAGCTCGACGGTGCGGGCGATTGGCCATTGATGCCCGAAGGTCGCGGTATTGACCGACATCAGGTCGAGGCGGTTACTCAGGTCGCGCATGGCTCAAAGCCTCGGCACATGAAGACCGCCGTCGACATGCACAGCTTCACCCACCGTAAATGGCAACAGGCCTTGCGCCATGGTAGCGACGGTGCGGGCAATGTCCTCCGGCTGACCCCATCGCCGAATCGGCGTCAGGCCCTTCTTAATTCTCTCGCTATAGTCCTCTTTGGCTGGCGCGGTCATATCGGTTTCGATGACGCCCGGGCGGATTTCATAGACGCCGACGCCCGCTTCGGCGAGACGCAAGGCGAACAGCTTAACCATCATCGAGAGGCCCGCTTTTGAGACACAATATTCGCCGCGATTGATCGAGGCGGCCTCGGCGTTGGCCGACGTTACGGTGATGATCGAGCGATGAATGCCGGGTTCGGGCGGCGACGTGTCGACCAGCCGACGCGCGAATGCCTGGGTTAGAAAAAAGGTGCCGCGCGTATTGATGTCGAGGCAGTGGTCATAGCTCTCGCGGCTGACCTCAAGGAGATCGCCGCGATTGAATACCGAAACACCGGCATTATTGACCAAGCAATCATGTCGGCCGAACCGGCCAGTCACCGCGTCGAGCAGCGCCTCGTGGCCATCAAGGTCGGCGACGTCGCCCGCAATCGGAGCCGCTGACGCGCCTTCTGCCTCTACCAATCGCGTGGTTTCGTCGAGCGCGTTCTCGTGCTTCAGGTCGTTGACCGCAACGTCGAAACCGGCCTTGGCTAACGTCACCGCCGTCGCCCGTCCGATGCCCCGTTGGGCGCCTGTTACCAGCGCCACCGGGCGCGTGTCTTCTGCGGCCATGGCCTATGCTCCTATCGGTCCAGCAAGTGTCGCGCGATGATGGTGCGCTGGATCTGGTTGGTGCCTTCGTAAATCTGCGTGATTTTGGCGTCGCGATACAGCCGTTCCACTTCGAAGCCCTGGATATATCCGCTGCCGCCGTAAATTTGCACAGCGTTGGCGGTATGTTGGACCGCCGCGTCGCTGGCGAAGCATTTTGCCATCGAGCATTCCATCGACGCGCGCGCGCCGCTGTCGAGCATTACCGCCGCGTTGTGGGTGAGCAGTCGTGCGGCGGTGGTGTCCTTGGCCATGTCGGCGAGCATCCACTGGATGCCCTGAAAGTCTGCGATGGCCTGGCCGAACTGCTTGCGCGTCGGCGCGTAGTCGAGCGCGGCGTCTAGCGCCGCCTGAGCGATGCCGACAGCCAGTGCGGCGATGCCGACGCGGCCTTTGTCGAGCACGCTCATCATGATGTGGAAGCCGCGTCCTTCTTCGCCGAGCAGGGCGTCGGCACCGAGCGCGACGCCGTCGAATGCCAGCGCGCCGACCTGCGAGGCGCGTTGACCCATTTTGTGTTCCTTGGGTCCGGCGGTGACGCCCGACTGGTCGCAGTCGACGATGAAGATACTCATGCCGCGATGGCCGGCATCTTTGTCAGTGCGCGCCAGCACGAAGGCGACATCGGCGACCGGCGCGTTGTGGATCCAGAGTTTGCTGCCGGACAATCGCCAGCCATCGCTATCGCGCGTAGCGGTGGTTTTGATCCCCGAAACATCGGTGCCTGCCTCGGCCTCGGTGAGGCAATAGGCGACACGGGTTTCCGCCTTAAGCACGGGGCCGAGATAGCGCTCTCTTTGGGTGTCGGTGCCGTGACGCGTGAGCAGGGTGCCGATCAGCTCGACCAGGCCGCATTGATCGGCGACCGACGCGTAGCCATGCGACAGCTCCTCCATCACCACGGCGTAGGCGAGGGTGTCCATGCCGGCGCCGCCGACCGCGTCGGGCACGGTGATGCCGAACAGGCCGAGCTCGCCCATCTGAGTATAGAGCTCGGCCGGGAATCGTTCGTCGCGGTCGAGCCCTTCGGCCACCGGACGGATCACCTCATCGGCGAACCGGCGCGTCATGTCTTGGATCTGTCGGTGTTCGTCGGACAGGTGCATCATAGGCGCCGACCCTTGCGCGGTTGAATTAGTAACTATATGGTTACTTAGATAGTCGAGCAGGGCGTGGAGCGTCAAGGAAAACACGGCATGAGTGACAAGACGATTTCGGCCGATCTGGCGGTTACCGACATCGCCGATGGAGCGGCCGTGGCAATCACCGGATCGGGTGGCGGGCTGCTCGAGGCGGACCGTGTGTTTCAAGCGATCGAGCGGAGATTCCTCGAGACCGGCCATCCCCGTCACTTGACCTTGGTGCACGCGCTCGGCATTGGCGATGCGAAAGGCCGTGGTGTTGCCCGATTCGCCCACGAAGGCATGGTGCGCCGGGTCATTGGCGGGCACTGGTCGTGGGCGCCGGAGATGCAGGCGCTGGCGCGCGCCGAGAAGATCGAGGCCTACACGCTGCCGGCGGGCGTGATCTCCACTTTGTTCCGCGAAATTGGTGCCGGCCGACCGGGGGTCATCACCCACGTTGGCCTTGGCACGTTCGCCGATCCGCGACACGGTGGCGGCAAAGTCAACGCAAGCGCGACCGACGATCTGGTAGAGGTGGTCTCGTTCGATGGACGCGACTACTTGCGCTACAAACCATTCACTGTCGATGTCGGCATCGTATGCGGCTCGGTCGCCGATCCGCGCGGCAACATCTCGGCCCGACACGAACCGGGTGACATGGATGCCTACGCGGTTGCTCTGGCTGCTCACAACAGCGGCGGACAGGTGATCGCCCAAGTGCGTGAGCGCGCTGATGGGCCATTTGTGCCGGCGCGCGACGTGACGATTCCCGGAGTCCTTGTCGACCGGGTGGTCGTCACCCCTGACCAGCATCAGAGTTACGCTGGCGCGCACGATCCGGCGATGAGCGGCGAAATCGCGCGGTCCGCCGAGGCAGGCCAGGTCGAACAGCCGACCGGGCTAAGGCGCATTATCGCGGCGCGCGCGGCGCGTGAGCTGCGGCCGGGCGCCTCGGTCAATTACGGCTATGGCATACCCGGCGGCATTTCGGCTTTGATCGCCGATCGTCCTGATCTCGGGTTGTGGACCACTGTAGAGCAGGGCAGCCACAACGGTGAAATCATCGATGGGCCCTTGTTTGGCGCCACCCGCCATGCGCAGGCGATCGTGAGTTCGGTCGACCAGTTCGATTTCTATTCCGGCGGCGGCATCGACATCGCGTTTCTCGGCATGGGCGAGATGGACGCGGAGGGCAATGTCAACGTCTCGCAGCTTGGCGACAGCGTGGTCGGACCGGGCGGTTTCGTCGAGATTACCCAGAATGCGAAGAAGGTGGTGTTCTGCGGCGCGTTCGAGGCCAAAGGTCTGAAAGTCGCGTGCGACGCCGGACGCTTGGTTATTCAGAGTCCCGGCGGCGTGCCGAAGCTGGTCGAGCAAGTGCGGCACATAACGTTCAGTGGTCGCCAGGCCCGCGCGACCGGGCAGGAGGTGGTCTACGTCACCGAGCGCGCGGTGTTTCGATTGACCGAAGACGGTATTGCGTTGGTTGAGGTCGCGGATGGCATCGATGTTGAGCAAGACGTGCTGGCGCGCATGGGCTTCCGGCCGGCCGTTGCGGACGTGGCGCGGGCGGTGGTTGCTGCGTAACCTCTATTCCGGTCTCAGATAGCCAAGCACATTGTCGAGGATGAAATCGTGTCGCGCCGACAGCGCATCGGGCGCCATCAGGTCGCGGTCGAAGATGATCGACAAAGTGTGCCGGTTGGTCAGGTAGTAGTAACCCAGCGCCGCGATGGTGATGTAGAGCTGGACCGGATCGACGTCCTTGCGGAACACCCCGGTCCGTTCGCCGCGCAGCAATATGTCGGCGACCATGCGCACGAACGGTGAGTGCAGATCCCGAATGGTTTCGGATTGCGCCAGATGACGCCCGGCATGCAGATTCTCGCTATTGATCAGCCGCAGAAACTCGGGGTGGCGCAAATAGAAATCCCAGGTGAACGCGACCAGTGTTTTGATTGCTTCGAGCGGATCGAGGTGGTCGAGGTCGAGCGCGCGCTCGGCTTCGCGGATGTCGGCATAGGCGCCTTCGAGCACGGCCAGGAACAGCCGATCCTTGCTGCCGAAATAGTGATAGATCATCCGCTTGTTGACCTTGGCACGTGTCGCGATTTCGTCGACGCGCGCGCCGCCCAGACCACGTTTGGCGAAGGCCGCTTTCGCGGCGCGGAGTATGCGCGCGCGCGTGCGCTCAGGATCGCGCGTGGCGCGTTTGGCGGTCCGTGGGCTGGCGTTGCCGCTTACCATCTATGCGAGCGCTCCAAATGGAAAGAGTCGAGATTGCACCATAAAGTCACCCGAATTATCCCGAGTCGGTGGTGCGGGGCAACTGTGCCCTGGACGCGATGGCGGCTGCAAAACGAGGAATGTCGATGAAACGACGCATTGCGATGATTGGCCTGGGGATGGCGGTCACCCCCCACGCCAAGGGGTTGCTCGATCTTGCCGATCGGGTCGAGGTGGTATGGGCGGCGAGCCGCACACAAGCGCGCTGTGACCAGTTCGCCGCCCACTTTCAATTCCCCACCACCACCGACATCGACCAAATCTTCGACGATCCGTCGATCGATGCAGTTGCGGTCCTGACACCGCCCAATAGCCATCTGGAGCTGGTGCACCGGGCCGCGGCCACTGGCAAACATGTATTCCTCGAAAAGCCGCTGGAAATCGATTCGACGAGGGCCCGCGAACTGGTCGAGGTCGCCGGTGACACCGGCATTAAGACCGGCGTTGTGCTGCAAAGCCGTTTTCGCGCTTCAAGCCAAACCCTCGGCCGGCTGATCGAGGAGGGGGATCTCGGAGACATAGCGGCGGCCAATGTGTCGGTGCCTTGGTGGCGGCCGCAAAGCTATTACGACGAACCGGGCCGCGGAACGCAGGCGCGTGATGGCGGCGGCGCACTGATCACCCAGGCAATTCATCCGCTCGACCTGTTCCAAAGCCTGATCGGCGGCGTTCGCGCGGTGTCCGCGGTGGCTGCGACCACGGCTGTTCACGATATGGAATGTGAGGACTTTGTCGCCGCGGGATTGATACTGGCGAATGGCGCTCCGGGGGGGCTGGTCGCCACCACCGCGCAATATCCTGGCGCATCGGAGAAGATCGACATCATCGGGACCAAGGGCACCGCGAGCTTGGCGGGGGAGGTGTTGGACGTCCACTATCACGACGGTCGGCACGAACGCATTGGCACGCCCGTCAAAACAGGCGGCGGCGGTGCCGATCCGATGGATTTCCCGCACGATGCTCACCGCGCGGTGATGGCTGATTTTCTCGACGCGCTCGACCAGGATCGTGAGCCGCTAGTGACCGTGGCGGAGGCGCTGAAAGTGCATATTCTGATCGACGCGCTGCTCGCGTCTGCCGCGTCCGGTAAGCAGGTCGAGCTCTCGGCGTAACTCGCCGGAGCCTATCAAAACCAATCAGAAATCTAGGATTTCTGGTTGCGTGGCGGTCTGCTCGGCTGGAATCGAACGGCCTCCTCCCCGGTGTTAGGCATTGACCGTTGCAAGAACGGCGTGGAACATAGCATCGCCGTGCGGGCAGCCGGACGGCAGGGGGCGTTTGACATGCCTCCCAATTAATCGTCGATGTCGGGGGGAGCGCGATGGCGACGACAAAACACAGCGACGCCGGAGCGGCGGGCGCGGAGATCTAGGGGGACGCCCATGGAAGCCAAGATTGTCTGGCTGTTCGTATTCGTGGCCCTGTATTGGGCCTATTGCATTTTCTGGGGCATCAAGGGCGCGCTGAGCGCACGGACGGCGAGCGACTACTTCATCGCCGGACGCGGCATCTCGATCTGGGTGTTCGTGCTCGCGGCAACCGCGACCTCGTTCTCGGGTTGGACCTTCATGGGTCACCCGGGACTGATTTATCGCGACGGCCTGCCCTATGCCTATGCGTCCTTCTACGCCATCACCATCCCGTTCACCGGCGTCATGTTCCTCAAACGCCAATGGATGATCGGCAAGCGCTTCGGCTTCGTCACGCCGGGCGAGATGCTGTCCGACTATTTCCGCTCGGACGTTATTCGCATCGTGGTGGTCATCGTCGCGTTGGTGTTCTCGGTGCCCTATCTCGGCGTTCAACTGCGCGCCTCTGGCTTCCTGTTCAACGTGCTGACCGACGGAATGCTAGGTGTCGATGTCGGCATGTGGCTGCTATCGGCGGTGGTGATCATCTATGTCGCGTCCGGCGGGCTTCGCGCCGTTGCCTATGTCGACACCATGCAATGCATTTTGCTTGCTGGCGGCATCATCGCGATCGGCCTGATTGCGGTGTCCTATATCGGCGGTATGGATCGGCTTACCAATGGCATGGCGGCCTTGTCCGAACAGGACAGAGAAATCGGCAGCGCCGCCATGGCTCAGCGAGAGGATGCGATCGCAAGTTTACCTGCGGCCGAGGAGGCGCTGGCGCAGGCCAACGCGGTGTTAGCAGCTGATCCGGAGAATTCGGTCCTTGCCGGTACGGTAAAAACGGCTGAGTCGGCCGTTACCGACCTGAAAACAGTAATAAAGGACGCTAACCGGGTGACGCCGGACGGCTATAGCCATTACGTGGCCATCCCAGGCGTGATCCAATTCGTCGATGCTGGTGCCAAAGCCCAAGGTGGCGCATGGACCGGCATCATGGTCCTGACCTACATGTTTGCACTGATGGGCATTCAGTCGGCGCCAGCGTTCACCATGTGGGCCTTCTCGAACAAGAGCCCGAAGCCCTTCGCGCCGCAACAAGTGTGGGCTTCGTCATTCGGCATCGGCCTCATCCTGTTCTCGTTCACCGCGATACAAGGCATGGGTGGGCATTTGCTCGGTGCCGATGCGGCAATGAATGCCGCGCACCCTGAGGTCGTTAACAATGTCATGGGTGCCGGCCTTGGCGGGTCCGACTTGATGGCTTCGGCGGGTGCGCAGGGCATGCTTGTGCCGCAGTTGATCAACCTTATGGCCGATGCCGCGCCGTGGCTGGTCGGCCTGTTGTCGGTTTGCGCGTTGGCCGCAATGCAATCGACCGGCGCCGCTTACATGTCCACGGCGGGCGGCATGCTCACCCGCGACCTGCTGAAGCACTATCTGATGCCGAGCGCGAGCCACAGCCAGCAAAAGCTTGCCGGCCGCATTGGCGTTGTGATCATCGTGATGGCGGCGCTCGCCGTGGCGACCACGTCGTCTGACGCATTGGTGTTGCTCGGCGGTCTCGCGGTCGCCTATGGCTTCCAGATGTGGCCGTCGCTGATTGCGATTTGCTGGTGGCCTTGGCTGACCCGTGCCGGCGTTACGCTGGGACTAATCGCCGGTCTGATCGCGGTCACGCTCACCGAGTCGATCGGTCAGACTTGGTTTGGCATCGAGGCCTGGGGCCGCTGGCCTCTGACCATCCATTCGGCCGGCTGGGGCATCTTGCTCAATCTCGGCGTCGCGATTTTGGTCTCATTCGTTACGCAGAACAAAGCGGATCACGACCACAAGATGACTTTCCACGCCTTCCTGCGCGAGCATGCCGGATTGCCGGAGAGCAAGCGGCACTTGATTCCGAGGGCTTGGGCGCTGACGCTGATCTGGTTCCTGTTCGCGATCGGCCCGGGTGCGGTGATCGGCAACACCATCTTCGGCTCGCCGAACGACCCGACGACATGGATGTTCGGTCTTCCATCGATCTGGACTTGGCAGATCGTGTGGTGGGTGATCGGCGTGTTCATGATGTGGTTCCTCGCTTACAAGATGGAGATGTCGACCGTGCCCAAGCGCGAGGTCGAGGCTCTGCATGAGGATATTGGCGACGTCCAGCTTGCGGTCGACAAACCATAAGAAGTTGGATCGATTTTCGGGAGGCGCACCGCACCAGGTGTGCCTCCCATGACCTTTCAAGCGTATTTTCTGTGGACCTTGGGGCTTGCGGTTGCGTTGTGGTGGCCGGCCGGCCGGCTAGTTTGGGTGCTCAGTGTCCGCCGCCTCGAACGCAAACTTGCGCGCAAGCTCGAAGCCGCTGAGATCGACGGTCAAAAGCGCCGGGCCTGGATCATTTCCGCCGCGCTATGCCTTTTGTTTTCCGCCTTGTTCAATGTTCGATTGCTGGGCGCCGGCGCATGACCGTTAAACTGCATGGCTGGTAATTTCGATCAGACTTGGAAGCGTGTGGCGATTGGCTTGGCACTCGCGAGCGTGGCGTGGTTTCTCTATGACGGCCTGCTCGGCCAGCGAGACCCGGCGTTGGATGCGCAGTCCGCCGCGGACCGTGCGTTCGAGGATGGTGATTACGATCGCGCCTTGTCGCTGTATCGCGAACGAACCGTGGTTGAGGCGGAGAACGCCTATGCCTTGCGCGGGATAGCGCTGAGCCTGATGCAGCTCGGACGCGACGATGAGGCGCTGTCCGCTTTCGCCGTCGCGATAAACGCTGAGCCGGACTTTGGCGGTGCCTATGCCAATCGCGGCATCCTTCATGACCGTATGGGAAGCCACGAACAAGCCGCTGCCGACTACCGCCGCGCGCTGGAGCTCGACGCTGAGCTCGCCGATGGGCCGCATTGGATGACCCGGTTTCTGCGCAACCAGCCTGACAAACCGCCGACAATTGCCGACCGCCTCGGTTACCTCGAAGTGGAGCTCGCGAAATCCCCAGAGGAGCGTGTGTTGAGTGTGCCGGAAGCCGACGCCGAGCAGCGCCAATATCAGCAATAGCCGTCAAACCGGACAAATGGCGTCAGACCAGACCGAGCACGTCGACCAACAGAACACGCAGGAAAAACACCAGGGCGATGCAGCCGAATAACAGGCGCACCCAATCCGCCTTGCCCTGCTTGTCGCGATAGGTCACCGCGTGCACCGCGATGGCGGCCGTCACCACCAGGAAGACGATATCGATAAACGCGGGCATCCGGGTCCAGGGTAATCGGGGCAGGCGGTCAGGGCGCGAGAACAGTCAGTAGCACGGCGGAAAATAGCAGCCCGTCGGCGCGGTGACCATGTGAGCGCTGGCGATAATGAAGCCGAGCGTCAGCACGGCCCAAACCGCGTATCGAATGCCGAGATAGATCATGGTTGGCGTTGGCGGGTCGTGTCTAATACCGTAGTCAGCGAGGTCGAATGACCCGGCATTGGCGCGGCGCACCACCTCGCGCGCAAAGGCGCGGACCCAGGTTGGTACGCGGTCTCGATACAGATAGTCGAAAAAGCATCGATCGAGCGCCGTCGCATCGGCTTCGTCGTCGCGCGCGCCGAACCATGCTGCGTGGGCCAGCTCAAAGACCCGAAATTCCGAAACTTCGAGCAGCGCCGCCGATTGAAGAACGTTGGATACGTCCTCCGGCAAGTCAGGGTCCAAAGCGAACATGCATCGACTCCCGGCCGCCTTGGCCCCCTGCCGTGGCCGGCCGAATACAGTATAGTCGTGGGCACGGCGTGGGCCAAACGCGGCGGCGCGTCCGTCCGCGCGAAGACTGGGAGGATGTCATGAGGAACACCTTTTATGTGCCGCCACGGCGACTTCCGTTCCGATTGCGTCATCCGTTTCCGTTGAAAATCCAATGACGTTAGCGACGTAAGCGCCAGCGCGCGCGACGGCGGTCGGCCGATGGCATCCCAAACCGCGGTATTCACCCGTCTGGTGCGCGACCATATGCGTGGTGCGCCACCCTGCGTGACGGGCGGTACCGACTGTCGTGGAGCGCTCGCGCGGATGGCGGATGCGCGTGCTTCCTGCGTGATCGTCACCGATGCGGCCAACCACATCGCCGGCATTGTTACCGAGCAGGACGCGGCGCGTCGGGTCGCGTTCAAACTCGCGGCCGAGGAGCCGGTGGAGCGGGCGATGTCGGCGCCGGTCGCCACCATCGCCGCCAACGACTACCTCTATCATGCGGTTGCGGTCATGCGCCGCCGCGGATTACGCCACATGCCGGTTGTCGATGGCTCCGGCACGCCGGTCGGCATGCTCGAGCTGCACGACGCGCTCGCTGTCGCCTCCGGCCAGATGGTCGATCAGATCGATCGCCTGACCCATGAGCAGACTGTCCGGGGAATGGCGGCGGTCAAGGCCGAACAGATTTCAGTCGCCGAGCAACTGTTTGCCGACAATGTGCCGGCGCCGGAAATTCTGTCTCTGATTAGCCAGGTCAATGGCGACTTGCACCGTCGTGTGGTCGAACTGGCTTTGCGTGAAATGGCCGATGAAGGATTGGGTGCGCCGCCGCTGCCCTTCGCCGTCATCGTCATGGGGTCCGGAGGCCGTGGCGAGAGCGCGATCGGAGCGGATCAAGACAATGGCTTTGTTCTCGCCGACTACGACGACAGCGACCATCGCGCGATCGACAGATTTTTCATCGATCTCGCGGTCCGCATGACTGAAATGCTGGATCAGGTCGGCTTGCCCTTGTGTTCAGGCGGGGTGATGGCCAGCAATGCGCTGTGGCGGAAATCGCTTAGTCAATGGCGGGCGCAGTTGGATTTCTGGCTTGCCAAGCGCAATCAGTCGATGATCCGCCTCGCCGATATCTTTTTTGATTTTCGACCGGTCTATGGCGACCTGGCGCTCGCCCATTCGTTGCGCGAGAAAGTGACGGAACGTCTGAAAGACGCCTATCCGTTTCTGCAAGTGATGCACGCGATCCAGGCTGAACACAAAACAGCCCTTGGTTGGTTTGGCCGGCTTCGGACCCACGACGAACCGGAGCACAAGAACCGCTTAAATCTTAAATATGATGCCGGCTTGCCTCTGGTCGAAACCGTTCGTCTACTCAGTATGGTTGCAGGGGTAGCAAGTACGGGCACGCTGGGGCGAATTGACGCCTTATCGAAGGCAGGCATCATCGGAGGTGAAGAAAGCGACTATTTAGCTGCTGCCTTCAATCTGATTACCGGGCTGATGCTGCGTCAACAAATTGCCGACTTCCGGAGCGGCAGGGACGTTGGCTATTGGCTCGATCCGCATGATCTATCCGTGCGCGATCGTGACCTTCTGGTCGATGGCTTGCGGGCCATTGAAGCGTTGCGTGATCGGGTCAACACTGAGTTCACCGGGTCGATCTTCTGATGCTTCGGGCCCGTCGCATCTCTGTGAGGTTGATTGGTCGTGCCGTCGGCGCCATTGCCGAGAAGATGAGTCGTATACCAATAAGTTGTCGTCAAAATGATGCCGATGGGGTAACGGAAACGGACTCAATTGACAGGACCACTAAGCTTGCGGAACTGCCGGTTTTGGTGGTCGATTTGGAGACGACGGGGCTCGACGTACGGACGGATAGAGTGGTTTCGATCGGCGCGGTCTCCGCGCTGGGTGCGCGCCTGTATCGGGACGATATTCTCGACATTTTGGTCAATCCGGATCGCCCGGTGCCACCGCGGTCAACGGCGATCCACGGTATCACCGATACCATGGTTGCAGATGCCCCAATGTTCACGGAAGCATTCGGACATCTCGATGCCATGCTTACCGATCGTGTGATCGTCGGCCACAATATCGGGTTCGATTTGGCGATCTTGCGCGGCGAAAATAGGCGCCTTGGTCTGCGCTGGGCGCAACCGGCTGCTCTCGATCTCGTGCGCTTAGCTGCCGCTCTTGATCCACGTGAGCGAGATCTGACGCTGGAGGGCATGGCGGAGCGCTGGGGCATATCCGTGTCCGGCCGGCATACTGCACTTGGTGATGCCTTGATGACGGCCGAAATGTGGGCGCACGCGCTGCCGCGTTTGATTGAAGTCGGCGTGGTGACGCTTGGCGACGCGCTTGCATTCGAATGTCGGGCGCGCGCGGTTATCGCCAATCAAAAGCGGGCGGGTTGGTGATGTTCTAGGCTAAGGCTCGTCTTTCGGCCAGCGGCGATGCAGCCACAGCCATTGTTCCGGCCGGGCGCGGATCCATTCCTCGAACGTGTTGTTGATCTGGACCATGATGGCGCGCACGTCGGCGTCGCGGTCACCTGTTTCGGGCAGGTCGAGTGGAGGATATAGGGTTAGGCGAAAACGCGCGCCCTTCAATCGTTCGACCCGGGCCATCACTACGGGTATGCGAAATCGAAGCGCGAACTCCGCAGGTGATGGCGCGGTCATGGCGTCACGGCCGAAAAACGGTACCGGAATGCCCTCGTTATATTTTTGGTCGACCAGCAAGCCGAGATGTTCACCAGCCTTGACCGCTGCAAGCATGTTGCGCGCGCCGTGGCCGCTTTTCGGATAATGGCGACCGCCGATCGGTTCGCGGCACTGCTTGATCAGCCGGTCGATCCAGGGATTGTTTGGGGCGCGATAGATATTCACCAGCGTTAGGCCTCTTTGCGTCACGCTGAGCGGCGCGATTTCCCAATTGCCGATGTGGCCGGCGACGAAGACGCCGCCAATCCCGTCGTCGCGCAGCTGGTCGACGTTTTCGACGCCGACGACCTCAACGCGGTCGTTGCCGTCGTAAAGCTGGAAATCGCCAAGATGCGGGTACTCGGCAAACACGCGACCTAAATGGTCCCACATGCCGTCAATGAGTTTCGCGCGTTCAGTGGCGGTCAGTTCCGGTAACGCCCGAGAGAGGTTTTCGCGTGCCCGATTAGTGATCTTAAGTCGCGGCCCGAGCCTGCGTCCGATCCAGCCGCCGAGCGCCGAAGCGCTGTCCAGTGGTAAAGTCCGGAACAACGCAAATGCAACGCGCATAAGCGTATATTCCAGTAAATATCGGGCCCGCCGCGAAACCGTCATGTCAATCCGCCTGCAATGTCGATTCGAGCAGATTATCAAGATCGCCGATGCAGTCCCATTCGACCTCGATTTCGATAAACGCGACAAGCGCTCGCAGGTGGTCGGGCAAGCGAACGAAATCCTTTGCCGTAGTAACCAATAGTGCCTGCAATTTGTCCGCTTTGTCGGCTAAGACCATGATCTCGTGGTCGCGGTAATAATGGTGGTCCGCAAACGAGTGACGCCCGAGCAGTTCGCAGCCAAGGTCTTCGAGCGTTTCGAAGAACTTTTCGGGGCGTCCGATACCAGCGAAGGCAACCACCGATTTTCCGGCCACTTCCGCGATTCCACCGCACGGTTTCAACTGCACGCCCAAGACCGGCAGGCGCTCTGGCAGACCCTTCGCGATATTCGCCCTATCCGCACCGATCAGCACGGCCGCATCTGCCCGCGCGAGCCCTTCGCCAATGGGTTCGCGCAGCGGTCCGGCTGGAATCAATCGGCCATTGCCGAAACCATAAGCACCATCGATCACGAGCAACGACAGGTCTTTCTCAAGGGCCGGGTTTTGAAAGCCGTCATCAAGCACGATGGCTTGAGCTCCGGCCTCGATGGCCGCCCGTGCCCCGGCCGCGCGATCGCCGGCGATCCAGGTTGGAGCGGTGGCGGCCAGCAGCAACGCCTCATCACCGACGTCCAATGAGACATGACGATTCGGGTCCACTCGCAACGGGCCGGTTTCTCGACCGCCATAGCCGCGGCTAACCAAATGAGCGTGGCAACCCTTATCGGCGAGCCTGGCGCACACCGAGCGCGCGACCGGTGTCTTGCCGGCGCCTCCAGCGACCAGGTTCCCGATGCAGATAACTGGCGCCGGTGCGCGCCACGGTCGCGCACGCTTTCGGCGCATCCTCGCTATGGCATTGTAGAGCGCCGCCGCCGGCGTAAGAAGGCTCGGGAGCAGCCCTTCGGAGTTCCAGAAACCGGGCGCGCGCACCGGAATTCTCAGGCGGTCCGTTGCCTGGGCAAGTAAGGCTTGAGCGCCGTCATGACGGTTTCCAGCACGCCAGCCTTCTCGCGGATTACCGCGCTCTGCGCCTGGACCAGTTTGGTGCGCGCGTCGGTGTCGCGCAGCAGATCGCCGACCGCACTGCCAAGCCGATGGCCATCGCTGACGGTCCGAAGCGCGTTGGCGTGGGTCAAATCTTCCGCGACCTCCGCCATATTGGCGAGATGTGGTCCGCACACCACCGCGCCACCAAGTTGGATCGGCTCGATGAGATTGTGGCCGCCGGCATCGACCAACGAGCCGCCAACGAACACCAGCGGCGCGACGCGATAAAACAAACCAAGCTCACCAAGCGTGTCGGCGAGATAGATGTCTGTTCCTTGCTGGATCGGCTCCGCCTTGGTGCGTTGGGCGACCGTCAAGCCGCGCTTCTCGGCGATCGCCGCGACCTCGTTACCGCGATCCGGGTGCCGCGGAACAACAATCGTCAACAAATCGACGAGCCGGGTCCGCGCTTCGATATGCGCGGTCATCACGGCGTCTTCCTCGCCGTCATGCGTACTGGCGGCGAGCCAGATCGGTCGCGCGCCAACTTGTCGTTGAAAAGCGCTTAAATCCGCACCACCGGCGGGCAGCGGCTCGGTGACATATTTCAAGGTTCCGGAGACCCCGACCGCGCTCGCTCCCAACTTCCTGAATCTCTCGGCATCGGTTTCGGTCTGGGCCAGGATCAATCGGAACCGTGCCAATAGTGGTCGAATCATGCGCTGCCAACGTTGCCAGCGGCGGCTTGAGCGCTCTGACAATCGGCCTTGAACCATGACCATCGGGACCCCACGCTCTTGTGTCTGGCCAATCAGATTGGGCCACAGTTCCGATTCCACCAGAATCGTCAAATCGGGTTTCCAATGGTCGAGAAAGCGCGCGATCGCGTCGGGCAGATCGACCGGGACATATTGGTGGAGCGCGCGTTTTGGCAAGCGGTCTTGCAGCATCGATGCCGAGGTCATGGTTCCCGAGGTAACCAAGACCGACAAACCCGGGTCTTCCAACAACCGGTCGATCAAGGGTAGTACCGAAGCCGACTCGCCGACGCTGGCAGCGTGCAGCCAAATCAAGTCGCCCGATGGCCTATCTTTGGACGCTTGGCCCAATCGCTCGCCCATGCGCGCCGGGTCTTCCTTGCCACGCGCCGCGCGGCTGCGAAGATGGCGATGCACCAGCGGCGCGCCAAGTTTGGTCAGTAACCGGTACAGTCCCATCATCTCATCGAATGGGTCATTGTCATTGGGCCTCGGTCTTAGGCGTAACGCCGTTGCTTATGGGAGCCGTGTGCGCCCCCGTGTCAAGCGACACTAGTGCTAATTATACCGCTGTGGCGGTGTATCTATGGGTATTTCTCGGTCGGCGGAGCTAGCCTCGGCGTTTTTGACCGTTTTTGCCGTTCCATTTTTGCCGTTGACGGTGTCTACGGCCAGCGTCCGCGACGCAATAACGAAATTTTCGGAATTTTTTCAAAGCTGAAGTGCGCCACTACTCCGCCGCGTCGGCCGAGCCGCCGCCGTCGCCGAATTGGAGATCATAAAGTCGTGTGTAAGCTCCGCCTGCCGCGTACAGGTCCGTGTGGCGGCCTTGCTCGGTTACCCTACCGCCATCGATGACGTAAATAAGATCCGCGTTGCGTACGGTTGACAACCGATGGGCGATTACGATGGTCGTGCGTCCGGTCTTCAATCGATCGAGAGCGGCTTGTACTTGGCGCTCCGACTCGGTGTCGAGAGATGCGGTCGCTTCGTCTAACAGTAGTATTGGCGCATTCTTCAACATGGCGCGTGCAATCGCGATGCGCTGTCGTTGACCGCCGGACAGCTTAACCCCTCGTTCGCCAACGACTGTGTCGTATCCTTGCGGTAGTTCGCGAATGAAGTCGTCGGCTGCCGCGGCCCGTGCGACGCGCTCGATCTCCGCGTCGTCGGTTTCACCATCCGGCGCGCCATAAGCGATGTTGGCGCGCACCGTGTCGTTGAACAATGTGATCTCTTGGCTGACTAGCGCCAGCCCATTTCGCAGCGAGTCAAGGGTGACATCGCGCACGTCCTGACCATCGATCATGACTCGGCCGGCGTCCACGTCGAAGAACCGTGCGATCAGATTCAGCAGCGTCGACTTGCCAGCGCCCGATGGGCCGACGAGTGCGACGGTCTGACCGCCGGACACGTCCAGCGTGACATCGGCGATTGCGGCGACATCTTCGCCATAAGAAAAGTGCACTGCGTCGAAGCGGATCGAGCCTTCTGCAATCGTCAGGGGCACCGCGTCCTCGCGTTCGACGATCTGTGGGGCCTCGTCGAGCACCGCGAAGACGCGTTGCGTTGCCGCGAGGCCTTCCTGAAGCACGGTATTGAGATTGGCGACGCTTTTTAGTGGTCGATACGCGAAGGCGAGAGCGGTCACGAAGGTAAAGAACGCGCCTGGCTCCATCGCGCCGCCGATCACCTGGCGGCCACCGTAGAAAATTACCAAGGCGATCGCGACGCCACCCAGCGCTTCCATGATCGGCGACAGAATGCCGCGCGTCATCGCGGTTTTCATGTACAGGCGAAATAGTCGCTCGATGACCGACCACGCGCGCGCGGTCTCGTAGCGCTCCATGCCATAGGCCTTGACGTGACGCGCGCCCTGAAACGTCTCGTTGATCAGCGAGGAGAATTCACCGATTTCGGCTTGGGTGTTGACCACCACCTTGCGCATCCGGCGCCCGAGACGGCTGATCGGCCAATAAGCTAGCGGGAAGACGAAGAACACGATCAGCGCCAGCCCCCAGTCCTGATAAAACATCAGCGCCACTAGGAAGATGACCGTCAAAGTTTCTTTCACCATGCCGGTGAGGGTTTGCGAAGTCGCCTGCCGTACCAGATTGGCGTCGTTGGTGAGGTTCGCGATCAGCCGGCCGGTTGGCGTCCGCTGGAAATAGGCGAGGTCGAGACCGATAACGTGAGCGAAAACTTGTCGTTGAAGATCGGCGACAATACGCAGACCTACCCAATTCATCAGCACCGCCTGGCCGAAATTGGCGAAGCCGCCGCCGACCATGACCGCCACTACGGCAAGCGCTATGGGCACCAGCATTGATTCGTCGCGCGCGAGAAAAATATCGCTAACGATCGGCTCCATTAGCCAGGCAAGTGCCGGTTGCGCCGTCGCCGCCACGATCATGCAGACAATCGCCGCGGCCAGGCGATAGCGATAGGGTTTGAGGTAACCGCCTACCAACCGGCGTACAAGCACGCCGGTTGGCGCGCGCACGTCCACTGCGGCTGCGGCTTTAGACGTCTGACTGTTCGTCGGGTTGGTCAAAATCGGGGCCGTTGTTCTTCGGCGCGATGGGGCATTATCGCCGGCTCAAAGCCGCCCGCAAGGCCGGAAAGATGACTGGCCCTGATGCGACGAGGTCGGGTTTGCGGACCTCTGGCTGATTGTAAACCAGGATATTGCCGTCGGCGTCGGTCATCACGCCGCCTGCTTCGGTGATCAGTAGGTCTCCGGCGGCGATGTCCCAATCGCTTTTTGGCCGTAGCGCGATGACGCCGTCGATTGCGCCGATCGCGACCAGCGCCAGCTTGTAGGCGATCGCGTCAACCACTTCGATTGACGCCTCGGGAAACAAATGCTGCCAGAGTTGCCGGCGTTGTTCGTTCCGGCTCGATCCCAGTTTGGCGCCGGGCAAAGCCGTGGCGCGGGTCACATGCGCGGGATCGCCATTGAGCCGCGTGCCGCCGCCCTTTACCGCATCGACAAATTGGCCGGTGTTCGGATTGGCGATAACCGCAGCGACCGGGCGTCCGTTTTCGACCAGGGCGACGGAAACAACCCACTCATGATTGCCTTCGACAAAGCCCTTGGTGCCATCGATCGGGTCGATGACCCAGGTGCGCGGCGCCTTTAGGCGATCCGCGCCGCCGCCGCTTTCCTCGGACAGCCAACCGTAATCGGGGCGCGCCCCGAGCAATCGTTTCTTGACGGCCGTGTCGACCGCAAGATCGGCTTCGGTGACAGGGTCGCCCGGATTTTTCTCGCGGACCTCGAAGCCGCGCTTGGAAAAGTCGAGGGCGATGTCGGCGGCTTCGCGAACTGCCTCGCACAACAAAGCATGATCGTCGGCGAGAGAGGCGAGACTTTGTGACGGCTTGGCAGCCGGTGTGGTCACAGACCCGCCACCGTCATGCCATCGACTCGGAACGTCGGGGCGTCGAGGCCATACCGGAACGTGAGATCGCTTGCCGGTGTCATGCGCGGAAACATTTCCAAGAGATTGCCCGCGACCGTCATTTCGCTGACCGGATAGGTGAGTTCGCCCTTGTCGATCCAAAAGCCGGCCGCGCCGCGGCTATAGTCGCCGGTGGTGCTGTTGAAGCTCATGCCCATCATCTCGGTGACATAGAAGCCCGACTCGATCGCGCCGATCATTTGGTCCGGAGTTTCGGCACCCGCTTCCATGTAGAAATTGCTCGGCGACGGTGACGGTGGCGAAGAAGGCCCGCGCGACGCGTTTCCTGTCGTCGCCAGCTCAAGCTGGCGGGCCGAGCGAGAATCGAGAATCCAGGTCGCCAACCGGCCATCGTCGATCACCGTCATGCGCTCGCACCCGACCGCTTCGCCATCAAACGGACGCGACGACAAGCCGCGTTCACGCAAAGGATCGTCGATAATGTTGATGCCGTCCGCGAATAATTTCTGGTCCAGCTTGTCGTGCAAGAAACTGGTGCCGCGGACGATCGCGTTGCCAGAGATCGACATGGCGAGCAGTCGCAAAAAGCCGCCCGACACGCGCGGGTCGAACACAACCGGTACCTGGCCGCTCTTCTGCTTACGCGGGTTGAGCCGCTTAACCGCCCGTTCGCCGGCGCGCCGACCAATGTCGGCCGGTTTTTCCAAATCTCCGAGATGGCGGGCGCTGTGATACTCGTAGTCGCGTTCCATGCCGGTGTCACGTCCGGCCACCACAGACGCGACCACGCCGAACCGCGTTCCCGCATATCCACCGGCGAACCCGTCGGAATTTACCAGCGCCACCGAACTTTGACCCCAGCTCGCTTCCGCGCCTTCGGTATTGGTAATACCGTCGATCGCGCGCGCGGCGTCTTCGGCTTCGGCGGCGAACTCAAGCAGTGTTTCAGACCCGGGTTCTTCTTTTGCCGCGAGGTCGAGGTCCGGGATCGACTTGGCGAGACGTGTCGGATCGGCCAGGCCGCAATAAGGATCTTCGGGGACCGCCCGCGCCATAGCGATGGCGCGTTCAACGATTTCGTTCACCGCGCCATTGCCGAGATCGGTGCTCGACACCACGGCTTGGCGCTTACCGACCAGCACTCTTAGGCCAAGATCGCTTGCCTCTGACCGCTCGACGCCTTCGTTCTTGCCCATTCGCCACGACGCGTCGAGCGACGCCGAGCGCACCATCATGGCGTCGGCCGCGTCGGCGCCCGCGGCGCGGGCTTTGGCGATCAGACTGTCCAGGCGATCGAGATCGGAACCGTTATCGGGCATTAATATCCTTTCAGTGGCCGGGGGTAGGTTCGGGCGAATGTGAAGCGCGCAGAATATAGGACTTTAGCGCAATTATTGCGATGGCGTTTCAGCGCTGTCGCAACAAGCTATTCCCCGGGTGCCGGTTTTCACCACGGACCAGCCAAATCGGCCGCTTGGCAAAGTGGATCCGCGCGCCGTTGGTCATTATCTGGTCATCAAAATCACGCTTGAACTCCGAGGTCGCGGGCATGTAGCGCAGCACCATGCCCGCGCGGCGTTTCGACGAACGATTTGCCTCCGAGCCGTGCACCAAGTTGACGTCATGCAAGGATATCTGCCCAGGCTGCAGGGTGACATCCACCGCCGCTCTCGCATCGAATGTCCCACTCGACAAGGCTTCATTCAACGCCAGATCCGGATTGTCGTCGTTTTCATGCGCCAGCAAGCCAAGCCGGTGACTGCCTGGTACCACCCGCATGCAGCCGTTTTCCGACAATGCTTCGTCGACTGCGATCCAAACCGAACAGGCGGCAAGCGGGTCGATCGGCCAGTAATTACCATCTTGATGCCACGGGATCGCCAGGCCGTTGTGGGGCGGCTTACTGAACAACTGACTGCCCCACAGAATAACGTCGGGGCCAATCAATTGGCCGACCATGCCCACGATGTCTTCGTGGTGGCATAATTCGAGGAAGAAGTCGCGAAGGTCTGAGTCCTCGGTCAAGCTGCCGTCGGCACCGCCGAGAATATGCGGGCATACGATTTGCTCCGGTCGATGCGTCGGATTGCTTTCGATGAGCCGATCGACATTGGAACGAAGTGCCGTGAATAGGTGTGTCGGAAGTGGCTGCGCTGGCGTGACAAAGCCGTCGCGCTCGTAAGCCTCGCATTCCTTATCGCTCAGTCGCACTTGTACGGCCGCCTCGGTCACTGCCCCTCCTGGTCACGCTCAGTTCACAAGGCTTATCTTATAACCCCTTTGGACAAGCATGTTGATGACGCCTTTCCGGCCGGGTAGATGCCCCGCCCCGATGGCGATGAATGCGTTGCCGTTGGTCAGCAACGCGTTCATTCGTTTGACCATGCGGGCGTTCCGGCGAAACAGTAACTTGTTTATGGCTTCAGCCGCTTTTTGCCGCCGCTCCGGCGGCAAGGGCGGGTACGAGACCTCCAGGATAGCGGCGATGTCACCGGCTTCGTAAAGTTCAACGAGAAGTTCGTTCAGCGCTTCGAAATACCGGTCCAGACCGCCGTGGCGTTCCGCGAGTTTGACCAGACTGAGCAAGAGCTGCACCTCAGTCTCTTCATCATCGCTTTCAAACAGCACTGTCTGTTCTTTCAAGAACTCGAGCGGCAGCACGCGCTTTCCCGCTTCTCGAGCGTCAAGTTCAAGGCGAATGTCGAGCGGCGCAATTGGAAGCCCGTTCGCATCCAATTTCGGCTTCGGGATGTGCATTAATTGATAGGCGGCGGACGGGGTGATGAATCGTGACACGCGCCGCGGAACACGATTGCGCTCCAACATTACCGCGACTTGCTCATACCAATCAGCGCCGATGATCTCGTCGAGCGTCCGGCCGTCCGTTAGTACAAGACCCTGTAGCAGTGCGGCTCGGGCGCGGTATCCGGCCTCAGGCGTAGTCAAAACCAGTTCGAGTGCAAGGGTATCCGCGGCCTCGAACGCCGCCCGCGCCGCCTCAGGCAAGTCGAGCACCCGTTCATCGGCGCTGTGCATCGTGCCGAGAATATGGCTAGGCGCTCGACCGCCATACTCGACTTTCCAAAGGACGCCTTGGCCGTTGGTCCAGTCCTCCGCGCTGGAAGCGAGGGCGTGCAAGGCGAAAATGCCGGCTACCAAAAGACCGGCCCAACGTCGTGCGCCGCGAGCCATCACTTTGCCAACCAAGGGCTACCTCTCCCCTCTTCGCAATTCCGGAGTCCCACAGCCTCGCAAAACGGTCTTGGCAATCAATTCACTGGCGAAATCTTGTATCCTTTTTCGGCGAGCAAATTGATGACCCCTCGCTCGCCGGGCAGGTGGGCCGCGCCGATGGCAATGAACGCATTGCCGTCCGCGAGCAGGCTTTCCATGCGATCGGCCATGATGATGTTTCGCTGATACAGCAGGCGGTCCATGATTAACTCCGTCGCGGCGGCTTCCTCGGGCGGCATCGGCGGCTGCGTAACCTCAAGGATCATGCCGATTTCGCCGTCTTCGTAGAGATCGACAACCATGGCGAACAAGGCGTCCATATATTGCGCCGCCCCACCGCGCTGCTGCGCTGAATCGATCAGCTCGCTGAGCAGCAATACCTCTTTTTCCTCGTCAAAGCCGCGGAACAGCGCGACCTGCTCGTCGATTGATTCCAAGGCCGCCACCTGCTTGCCTTGGGTGCGCGCGTCGCGTTCGATCTGAATGTCGAGTTTTGGCAGATCCTTGCCATCCGGTCCCTTTCGTGGCGCGGGTACATTTAGCAGCAAGTAAGCCACCCAGGGTCGGAGCAAACGCGCCGCCGCTCCAGGCATTCCGCTTCGCGCCAACGCTTCGGCGACTGTCTCTAATCGATCAGCACCAATTAACTGATCGAGCGTGCGCCCGTCAGTCATAATCAACTCGGGTGCCAATTTCAGACCAAGTTCCGTTGCCGCTTGCGGCTCGGCAATCAAGACCTCAAGGGCGACGGTGTCCGCCGCGGCGAACGCCGCGTCAACGGCGTCGGGCATGTCCAGCACGCGTGCGTCATCACTGTGCATGGTGCCGAACAGGTGGCTTGGCGCAGCGGCGTCAGTCTCGATCTTCCACAGTACGCCCTTGCCGTAGATCATGTCGGCCGCCACCGCCGACGGGGCAATGGCGGCGAGCCACAGAATTGGCGCCAATACCAGCGGACGGGCGACTATATGCAGGGCTATAAATTTTATCGGGCTCACGGCTTTCACTTTCCGATTGCTATTTCCAGATCGACCGACCGCTGCCGGGCAGGCCGTAGTCCGCCCACTTGCGGGTGACGTCCGCGATCACGTCATCGGACATGCGAATCTTGGTGCCCCACTCGCGCGTTGTTTCGGGCGGCATCTTGTTCGTCGCGTCGAGTCCCAATTTGCCGCCCAACCCGGGCTCCGGACTCGCGAAATCGAGGTAATCGATCGGCGTGCGGTCGATCACGGTGATGTCGCGCGCCGGATCCATGCGGGTCGACACCGCCCACATCACGTCTTTCCAATCACGCGCATCGATATCGTCATCGACCACAATCACCAGTTTCGTGTAGAGGAACTGGCGCAGATAGGACCACACCGCCATCATGATCCGCTTGGCGTGGCCGGGATAAGCCTTGCGCATCGAGACCACGGCAATGCGGTAGCTACAGCCTTCCGGCGGTAGCCAGAAATCCACCACCTCCGGGAATTGCTGGCGGATCAGCGGCACGAACAGTTCGTTGAGCGCCTCGCCGAGCACGCTCGGCTCGTCAGGCGGCCGGCCGGTGAATGTTGACAAGTAAATCGGATCGTCGCGGCGGGTCAGCGCCGTCACGGTAAAACGGGGGAACCGCTCGACCGCGTTGTAGTACCCAGTATGGTCGCCGTAGGGGCCTTCGTCGGCATAGTCGTCGAGCGAGACGTGACCTTCGAGAACGATCTCCGCTTCGGCCGGCACTTTAAGCGGCACGGTTTTGCAATCGACCAGCTCGACGCGCTGGCCGCGCAACAGTCCGGCAAACTGATATTCTGACAAGGTGTCCGGCACCGGCGTAACCGCCGCCAATATGGTGCCGGGGTCGGCACCGATCACCACGGCGGCCGGTAATGGCTCCTGTTTTTCGGCGGCCCATCGCGCATGGTGCTGGGCGCCACCGCGATGCCGGAGCCAGCGCATCAGAGTCTGATTTCGCCCGGTTACCTGCATGCGGTAGATGCCGAGATTGAACGCGTCCTCGCGGGCGTCTCCGGGCCCCTGGGTCACCACCAGCGGCCAGGTAATCAGCGGCGCCGGTTCGCCGGGCCAGCAAGTCTGTACCGGCAGCGCCCCGAGATCGATGTCGTCACCGGTCAAGACGGTCTCGTGGACCGGTGCGTTGCGCACCGTTTTCGGTCGCATCGCCATAACGGTTTTTGCCAGCGGCACCATGTCGAGCGCCTCGCGCCAGCCGCCGGGCGGTTCGGGTTGGCGCAAGAACGCAAGGGTCTCGCCGACCTCGCGCAACTGATCGGGGGAACGTCCCATACCCATCGCCACGCGTTCAACCGTGCCGAACAGGTTGACCAGAACCGGCATATCGTAGGTGCCGCCATCGTCACGCAGCGGATTCTCGAACAGCACCGCCGGGCCGCCTTCGGCGAGCAATCTGGTCTGGATCTCAGTCATTTCGAGATTCGGCGACACCGGCGCCGTGACCCGCGCCAGCTGCCCGGATTGATCCAGTTTCGAAATGAAATCGCGCAACGAGCGGTAGGACATAGGCGGGCGCAGCCAGGACGGTTGCAGGTCCGGCGGGTGCGGCCGGTCGGGCCATCCTAGGGCGTTTGCGGATTGCTGTCACATGGGCTTCAATGAACATCCTTAAGACTTAGGCGCGCCAGCCGCCCGACCTATATTGGATGATCACAATCGCAAAGAATTTGCTGCCGTGGCCCAGTCCAAAAATCTCCAAAAACCCCTAGAATACGACGTTCGTCCTGGCCGCCGCGGTGATATTGCGGGGATTCAGGCGGTTTCACGCGCCAGTTGGCACAAAGCCTACCGGCATATTTTTTCGACGGAATCGATCGATGCGTTTCTCGCCAGCGCTTATGGCCGGGTCAGCCTGCGCGCCGCAATCGGTAACCGTCGGGCCAGTTTTCTCGTCGCGGCGCGCGAGGGCAAGGTTCTGGGATTCTCCCAATTCGGTGACCGTGGCGGCGGACCTGAGCTCTTCCGCCTTTATGTCGACCCGCGGTGGTGGAGCCGCGGGATCGGCCGGCGGCTGTTGTCGCACGCGGAAATGCAGCTAACAGCGACGGGCGCGCGGCGTTATTTCCTGACTGTGCATCGGCGAAATGAGCGCAGTATCGTCTTCTACGCCAAGCAGGGCTTTATCCATCAGGCCGCCCGCGATCGCGGCGATGAGTGGTACATGACCAAGGTTTTGAGCCAGCCCGAGGCCTAGCACCTCGAAAATAGCCGTCATCGGCCTATTTTGTGTGCACTGCACAATTTCCTGGACCGCCGCGCCTCGCCCTGGCCATACTGCCGGCGATGCGAGAGGCGCCGACAAGCGTCCGGGATTTGGAGAATGCATGCTTTATCATTTGTACGAAATGCAGCACGCGGCGGTCGCACCGGCGCGGATCATGGCCGATCAAGGCCTTCAGATGCTGCGCAGCCCATTCAATCCGGTTGGCGAAACCCCAATGGGGCGTGTCGCCGCCGCGGCGTTTGAAGTTTTCGAACACGCCACCCGGCGCTACGGCAAACCGAAATTTGACTTCGGCGCCACTGTAATAGAAGGCGAGAGCATCGCCATCGACGAGTGCATCGTGGCGCGTAAGCCGTTCGGCCAACTGAAATATTTTTCTCGTTCCGTGGCCCGTGATGATCCCAAGCTGCTGATCGTCGCGCCGATGTCCGGCCATTACGCCACGCTATTGCGCGGCACCGTTGAGGCGATGTTGCCAGACCACGAGGTCTACATCACCGACTGGCGAGACGCCCGCAACGTTCCCCTATTCGAGGGCAATTTCGACCTCGACGACTACACAGATTACCTCATCGACTGGCTGCATTGGCTCGGGCCAAACACCCACGTGATGGCGGTTTGCCAGCCGTCAGTGCCGGTGTTGTCGGCAGTATCCCTCATGGCGCAGGCGAAGGACCCGTGCGCGCCGGCCTCGATGATCCTGATGGGCGGGCCCATCGATACCCGGGTAAATCCAACAGAGGTCAATAAGTTGGCCGAGACGAAATCGCTTGGTTGGTTCGAACGTAACGTGGTCGTCCGCGTGCCGTGGCCAAATCCAGGCGTAATGCGCCGAGTTTATCCTGGTTTTCTGCAGCTTGCGGGTTTCATGAGCATGAATCTTGATCGGCACATGGACGCGCACTGGGACATTTTCCGGCACCTAGTCGATGGCGACGGAGAAAGCGCACAGAAGAAGCAAGACTTCTACGAGGAATATCGCGCGGTGATGGATCTAACCGCCGAGTTCTACCTTCAGACCATCAAGGTGGTTTTCCAGGAACACGCGCTGCCACGCGGCCGGATGGTCTCGCGCGGCCGCACTGTCGATCCATCGGCGATCAAGGATACCGCGCTGATGACGATCGAGGGCGAACTCGACGACATCTCGGCCGTCGGCCAGACCCAGGCCGCGCATTTGCTGTGCCCCAATATTCCGAAGACCAAGCAGCTCCACCATGAGCAAAAGGGCGCCGGTCACTACGGCATTTTCAATGGTCGGCGCTGGCGCGAATCGATCGCGCCGAAGGTGAAAGAGTTTATCCTGGATAACGCCGCGAAAAACGGCGGTTAGCCGAACAGGAAGCCGACGAACAGGATCGCGGCGAACCAGTTATTTGATCGGAAGAGCATAAGGCAGTTCGCTGGATCGCCGGTGTTGAGCGCGGCGATTTGCCAGGCAAGTTGCCCGGCGCCGATCGCGATCGCGGCGTAGGCCGGCCAGCCTGAACCGGCGAGAACGGCCGCAGAGGCGAGGCCTAGAACGGTCAGCGCATAAAACAACGACAATGCGGGTTTAGTCCGCGTGCCGAGCCGGCGCGCCGACGATTTGACGCCGATCAGCGCGTCGTCGTCTTTGTCCTGGTGCGCGTAGATCGTGTCGTAGCCCAGTGTCCAGGCGATGCCGGCGGCATAAAGCGCGAAGGCCGGCGTGCCAAGTGTCCCGGTCGCCGCTGCCCAGCCGACCAACGCGCCCCAATTGAAGGTGATGCCCAGCCAAGCCTGCGGCCACCAGGTGATCCGTTTCATGAACGGGTAGGGCACGATCAGCAGCAGCGAGGCGAGCCCGATCCAGATTGCCATGCGGTCGAGCTGAAGCAGGACCACGAGTCCGACTGCGGTGAGGAATGCCATGAATATCAGCCCGCGGCGTACCGAAATTCGTCCGCTCGCGATCGGCCGCATTGCGGTTCGCGCGACCTTGGCATCAAAATCGCGATCGACGATGTCATTCCACACGCAGCCGGCCGCGCGCATCACCACCGCTCCGATCAGAAACAGCACCATGAGCCTTGCCCCCTCCGCCGCACCGGGCCAAGCGAGCGCTACCGCCCACCAGCACGGCCACAGCAACAGCAGGAAGCCAATGGGTGCTTGCAGGCGCGCCAACCGCGCATAAGCCGCCACGGTGTCTTGCCAGGGCAGGGGTGCGGGTGTGTCGGTCATCGGACGGTATCGTCCATTCGCTCAAGGATCGAGGACGGGCGGCAGAGTCTATCCGTTCTGGGCGCGCGACGAAATCCGCCGCGCTGGTTCGCCCCTGGCTTGCTGCGTCGCACAGCGCTAAAACGCGGCGATGAAGCCGGTGCCAAAAATCCGTCTGTTTGTTGACGAAGACCTTGCGTCGGACGCGACGATTATGCCGCGTGACGAACAGGCGCACTATTTGCGCCGTGTCATGCGGCTCAGCGATGGCGACGAGGTGGCGATATTCAACGGCCGGGACGGGGAGTGGCGAGCTAGCCTGGTTTGCAACGGGCCGCGGCGGTGCACCCTTCGAACCGTCGACCGGGTGCGTGCTCAGCAAAGTGCTCCCGATGTTTGGCTGGCATTTGCGCCGGTCAAGCGGCCGCACATCGATCTGATCGTTACCAAGGCGACCGAACTCGGAGTGGCGCGGCTGGTGCCGGTGCTGACCCGATTCACCGTGGTGGACCGGGTCAATGCGCGGCGATTGCACGCCAACACAATCGAATCCGCCGAGCAATGCGGGCGGCTCGACTTGCCGACGCTTGATGAGCCTTTGGAGCTCGACGGCTTTCTCGCGAAACTGAAGGGACGTGCCTTGTTCTGGGCCGATGAAAGCGGCAACGGGCAGCCACTTAGCCGGGTTATCGATGCAGGGCGGCCCGAGCCAGCGGCGCTGCTGGTCGGGCCTGAAGGCGGGTTCTCCGATCCAGAACGCACGAATTTCCGCGGTTTTGCCGGGGCGACGGCGGTCTCACTTGGCCCACGCACCTTGCGCACCGAAACGGCGGCCATCGCCATGTTGACTTTGTGGCAGGCCTTGGCCGGCGATTGGCGGCTTGACGAATGACCCCAAGACACGAACGGAAATAGCGTATATAGGACTGGGCCGCCCCGGTTCTTGGCCGGGTTGCGGCGAGATATCGTCCTTGGGGAGCAGGCACCGCCCGGAGATTCGATGGCCATAGACGAAGAACTCGACGCACCTGTTAGCGCGGCGCGTGAGCTGGTCGAATATCTCGAACGCGGTTCCAAGCCGCGCACGGCGTGGCGAATTGGCACCGAGCACGAGAAAATCGGCTACCGACTAGAAGATCTGGCGCCCTTGCCGTACGACGGTGAGCGCGGCATTCGTGCTGTGCTCGAAGGATTAATGCGTTTCGGCTGGCAGCCGATCCGCGAGGGCGACAATGTCATCGCTCTTACGCTCAATGGCCAATCGGTAACGTTGGAACCTGGCGGACAGCTCGAACTATCCGGCGCACCGTTGGAAACCTTGCACCAGACCTGCGACGAGGTGAACGCGCATCTTGCGCAGGTGCGGGAGGTGGCGGCCGAGCTCGATATCGGTTTCCTCGGAATCGGTATCCAGCCGAAATGGGATCGCGAGGAAATACCGGTGATGCCCAAGGGGCGCTACGACATCATGCGCGCCTATATGCCGACCAAGGGTGGGCTCGGGCTCGACATGATGTTGCGCACCTGTACGGTGCAAACCAACCTCGATTTCGAGTCCGAATCCGACATGGTGCGGAAATTCCGTGTCGCTTTGGCGTTACAACCGTTAGCAACCGCATTGTTTGCTAACTCGCCATTCGTAGACGGCAAGCCGAACGGCTATTTGAGCTACCGAACGCATATTTGGGAGGATACAGATCCTGATCGCTGCGGCGTGCCCAAGTTCGTGTTCGATTCGGCCATGGGCTTTGAAAGCTATGCCGACTACGCCCTCGACGTGCCGATGTACTTTGTCTATCGCGATGGCCGTTACATCGATGTGTCCGGGCAGTCGTTCCGTCAATTCCTCGACGGCCGGCTGCCGGCCTTGCCCGGCGAGCGGCCGACTCTCGTGGATTGGGAGACGCACCTGACGACAGTTTTCACCGACGTCAGGCTCAAACATTATTTAGAAATGCGCGGCGCCGACGGCGGGCCCTGGCGTCTGCTGTGCGCGCTGCCGGCGCTGTGGGTCGGCCTGCTTTACGATTCTGGCGCTTTGGATGAGGCCGAGCAGTTGGTGCGTGAGTGGAGCTATTCCGACATGCTTCAAATGCGTGACGGCGCGGCGAAACAGGCACTCAAGGCCGAGATCGGTGGGCGCAGTTTGCAAGATGTCTCGCGCGATGCGCTGGCGATTGCGCGCAAGGGTCTTAAGGCGCGGGGTTGTCTGGATCGTGGCGGCACCGACGAGACTGGCTTTCTGACTTTGCTCGACAGCATCGTCGAGTCCGGCGTAACCCCGGCGGAAGAATTGCTCGAAGCGTATCACGGTAGATGGAATCAAAGCGTCGACCCGCTGTTCGAGGAATATGCCTATTAAGCGAACCGTGACTGGGCGGGCCGCGGCTGCTGCTTTGGCTATCGTGGCCGGAGCGGCGTGTACCCAGGCGGGGCCGATTCCCCCGGACGGTGTTCTTCATATTAAAGGGACGTTGACCGACGAAGGCATTGAATGCCCGGCGCTTCGTGGCGACGACGGCCAGCTTTACACTCTGACCGGCGACCGTGCCGGCGCCTCAAGCGGCGACGCGGTGTGCGTCGAAGGGCGGTTGGTCGAAATAAGTGTATGCCAGCAAGGTATCACGGTCGAAATCGAGAAAATTTCTGCCGGATCCTGCGCAGAGTAATCTATTAGGTAGCTAACTTAAGTCGGCGGCCATTTCGGCTAGACTAACCGACCGCCAATCCGAGCCCGCCGGTGCGGACATAGAGCAGGCACCCGTTCTCGGTTCGCGCCCAATGTTGGCTGCCGGGCGGGTTTCGGACCCAACATCCGGGGCCGTAGGTGCCCAGATCGTCTTCCAAGTCGCCGTCAATTAAGAGCGCTTCCTCGCCAAGCGGATGCGGGTGCTCGGGCACCGTGACGCCGGCGGCGAGGCGCACCATGCGCATGGTCTCCGGTCCATCCGCGCCGTTCGGGTCGTCATGCAAGGTGATTTGCTCGATACCGTCGATCCGGCCTGGCTGCCACTCCTCCGCATGCGTATCGATGCGCAGTTTGTCGCCGCCACGATATTGCCGCAGATGGACGAACAATTCGCAGCCCTCGGCGCTTTCCGGCGCGTGCGGCGAACCAACTGGATTGAGCAGATACGAACCCGGTCCCCAGTCGCCGGTGTCGTCTGAAAACGTGCCCGAGAGGATCAGGATTTCCTCGCCATCGGGATGATCGTGCGTGGGGAATTGCGAGCCGGCGTCGAACCGGACGATCGAGGTTACCCGGCCCGATTCGGCGGGCCCGTCGTGATAGAGCCGCTTGCGCCACACACCGGCGGCCGGGCTCTGTTGCCAGTCCATGCTATCGGTGAAGGCGACGGCGCGCTCGGCAAGGTCGGTGTTGAGTCCGGTCATGGTACGTTGCCTTTCGGTCTCAGAAGTTATGCCGCCTCGGTGCCGCCAACGGTCAAGCCATCGACCAGCAAAGTCGGTTGACCGACGCCCACCGGTACGCCTTGGCCGTTTTTGCCGCAGGTGCCGATGCCGGGATCGAGACGCATATCGTTGCCGATCGCCGTCACGTTCTTGAGGACTTCGTGTCCGGTGCCGATCAGGGTGGCGCCCTTGACCGGCGCGCCGACCTTGCCGTTTTCGATGCGATAGGCCTCGGAGGCGGAAAACACGAACTTGCCGCTGGTGATATCGACCTGGCCGCCGCCGAAGTTGACCGCGTAAAGACCATTCTTCACCGAGGCGAGGATGTCTTCCGGCGCTTCGTTGCCGGCCATCATGATGGTGTTGCGCATGCGCGGCATCGGCTGGTGAGCAAAACTTTGGCGCCGGCCATTGCCCGTCGAGCCGGTGCCCATCAGGCGCGCGTTCAGCCGGTCTTGCATGTAACCGACCAACACGCCGTCTTCGATCAGGGTGGTGTTCTGGGTTGGTGTGCCCTCGTCGTCGACGGTCAGCGAACCGCGGCGCTCGCCGATGGTGCCGTCATCGATCACGGTGACCCCCGGTGCGCCAACACGCTCGCCCATCAGGCCTGAGAACACGCTGGTTTTCTTGCGGTTGAAGTCACCTTCCAGGCCATGGCCGATTGCTTCATGCAGCAAGATGCCGGGCCAACCTGGCCCAAGCACCACCTGCATTTCACCGGCGGGCGCGGGCCCGGCCTCGAGCAAAACCAAGGCCTGCCGCAGCGCCTCATCGACGTGGCCGCGCCAGGTTTCTGGTTTGAGCATGATGTCATAGGCGTAGCGGCCGCCGGAGCCGAAGCTGCCGGTTTCCTTGCGATCATCATCGCCGGCTACGACCGACACGTTGAGCCGAATCAACGGCCGTATGTCGCCGACCCGGGCGCCATCGGCGCGCAAAATTTCGACCGCCTGCCAACTGCCGGTCAGCGACGCCATAACCTGGCGCACACGATCGTCGGCTGAACGTGCATAGGCGTCGATGTCCTGCAGCAGCTTGACCTTGTCCGCGAAATCAACCGCTTGCAGCGGGTTTTCGTCGTCATAGAGCCGCTGGTTGGTCGCCGTAGGGCCGATTTCCATCGACCCACCTTCGCCGCTGCGCACGGCTTTGACGGTTTCGGCGGCGCGCTTGATCGCCGCCTCGCTTAGCTCAGAGGCATGGCCATAGCCGGTCGCCTCACCGGAGACCGCGCGCAGGCCGAAGCCTTGAGCGGTATCGAAGCTTGCGCTTTTGAGCTTACCGTCGTCGAAGCTAAAGCTTTCGGACTGCCGGTACTCGAGATAGAGCTCACCATCGTCGGCGCCGTGCAGCGCGTCGCCCACAATCCCTTCAACGTGGCCCTGGTCCATGCCAGCGCGGGTAAAGAAAAGGTCGTCGAGGCGCGCAATGTCTGCCATCGGTCGGTCTCCACTTGCGATTTTTTTGCCCGGCCTCGCACCGGGATCCGTATATGTAGCGTCGCCGCACCGGCAAACCAACCGGTCGGACGTCACAATTAGGGGATCGCAGACACTCATGGCGCGAACGGTCTCACTGGGAGGCCATGTTTTTCCTTTGAAAGCGGAGCCGCCAGCGCTCGGCGATGAAGTCGGGGCGCCGGGCGCTGGCATACGCGTTCTTTATCTGGCGCCGAGTCTGGAGCGGTGGCCGGTGGCCACCGCGCAAGATTTTGCGACGACGGTGCGTCGATTCGGCAACGCGGATGACTTATTAATCTGCAGCGCGGATCACCAACCGATCGCCGATACTTGGGCGTCGCGCGCCGGTTGGGAAGCGGTGCGATTCGACGAGAAGATGATCACGGCGTTGGGGCTTTGGATCGCGACCGTGTCACTGCCAGCCAGGGCATTGCTGATTGTCGACGCCTCGAATCGACTGCGATTTTGCCAAATCGCGGCGCGTCTGGAAGACGAAGTGGCCTTCGACAAAGCGCTATTGTCTTTGAGGACCATGTCCTGATCCACACATTATATCGGGCGAAATAATGTTCGTTTCGCGCGCAAATATGAGTTAAGGCGCGCGGGCTTGAATCGTGCAGTCACACATCCGTGATTCGCGCGTGAGGCTATGCTTGATTTCCGCCTTGCCGCGAGGTTATATGCGCCCGCCTCTTGCCCAGGACGGCGCGCGTCGCGCCGCCGTTGGCGTGCGTGGACCGGAGGCGAGCGGGGTGAGGCGTCGGATCCACACGGCACGGGGGGTGCCGCACGGCGCGGACAAGAATGTTGAAGGACATGCTTTCATGGCAGTGACTAAGTTCCTTGCGCGATTTATCGCGGCAATGACGACGCTCGTCGGGTTTGCCAATTTGGCGATGGCCGAGCCGGTCGCCGGTCAGCCGGTGCCTTGGCAAATGGGCTTCCAAAAAGCCGCGACGCCCGTGATGGTGGAAATGAACGAATTCCACAATTTGGTCCTCGTGATCACCACGGTGATTACGGTGTTCGTTCTCGGGCTGCTGATCTACGTGATGGTGAAATTCAACGCTAAGGCCAACCCGACCCCGTCGCGCACCACCCACAACACGGTGGTCGAGGTGCTGTGGACCGTTGTGCCGGTTATCATCCTTGTTGTGATCGCGGTGCCGAGCTTCAAGCTGCTGTATCATGCGGTCGAGGTGCCGGAAGCCGACATGACGGTCAAAGCGATCGGCCAATCATGGCAGTGGGAGTATGAGTATCCCGAGGAAGGCTTCGAATTTGTCGCCTACATGCTGCAAGAAGACGAGCTCGCTGAGGGGCAACCGAGGCTTTTGGCGACCGACAACGCACTCGTGGTCCCCGCCGGCAAGATCATACGCGTGCAAGTTACGTCCGACGACGTCATCCACGCCTGGGCGGTGCCGTCGTTCGGCGTCAAGGTCGACGCGATGCCGGGGCGCCTGAACGAGGTTTGGTTCAAAGTTGACGAACCGGGCACCTACTACGGCCAGTGCTCCGAATTATGCGGCGCGAACCACTCGTTCATGCCCATCGAGGTGCGTGTTGTAAACGAGGCCGAGTATCAAGCGTGGCTGGTCACGGCACGCGAGGAATATGACGAGATCGCCGGCTTTCGTGACACGATGGAAGTCGCGGATGCGGATCAGCGCTAAAGCGCTTAGCGGAACTCTAAAAAAAATAGGGAAGACCAATGGCCTATAGCGACGCGGCAGCCGGCCACGATCATCATCCGACGGGTCTGAGACGGTGGTTGTTTTCCACCAACCACAAAGACATCGGGACGCTTTATCTGATATTCGCGATCATCGGCGGCTTGATCGGCGGCCTTTTCTCGATATTGATTCGGATGGAGCTCGCTGCGCCGGGTGACGGCATTCTCGGCGGCGATTATCACTTCTATAAAGTGCTGATCACTGCCCATGGCCTGATAATGATCTTCTTCATGATCATGCCGGCGATGATCGGCGGCTTCGGCAATTGGTTCGTGCCGATCATGATCGGCGCGCCCGACATGGCGTTTCCGCGTATGAACAACATCAGCTTTTGGCTGTTGGTCCCATCGCTAATGCTGTTGGTAGGTTCGGCATTCGTCGATGGGGGGCCGGGCGACGGTGTTGGGGCGGGCTGGACCATATATCCGCCCTTATCGAGTGACGTAGCCCATGGCGGGCCGGCCATGGACATGGCGATATTCTCGCTCCATTTGGCCGGCGCCTCGTCGATCCTCGGCGCGATCAACTTCATCACCACGATCTTCAACATGCGTGCGCCAGGCATGACCATGCACAAAATGCCGCTGTTCGTGTGGTCGATCCTAGTCACTACTTTCTTGCTGCTGCTGTCGCTGCCCGTTTTCGCCGGCGCGATCACGATGCTGCTGACCGACCGTAACTTCGGCACGACTTTCTTTAAGCCCGAAGGCGGCGGCGACCCAATCTTGTTCCAACATCTGTTCTGGTTCTTCGCGCACCCCGAGGTCTACATTCTGATCCTGCCGGGTTTCGGCATCATCAGTCAGATCGTGGCCACGTTCTCCAAGAAGCCGATTTTCGGCTATCTCGGCATGGCGTACGCAATGGTCGCGATCGGCTTTGTCGGCTTCATCGTGTGGGCGCATCACATGTACACGGTCGGCCTGGATGTCGACACGCGCGCGTACTTCCTGGCCGCGACCATGGTGATCGCGGTGCCGACCGGCGTGAAAATCTTCAGTTGGATCGCGACGATGTGGGGCGGTTCAATTGAGTTCAAGACGCCAATGTTGTACGCGGTCGGCTTCATCTTCCTGTTCACCGTTGGCGGTGTGACCGGTGTCGTACTGGCGAATGCCGGCCTCGATCTGGCACTGCATGACACCTACTACGTGGTCGCGCATTTCCACTATGTGCTGTCGCTCGGTGCGGTGTTCAGTGTGTTCGCCGGCTTCTACTACTGGATCGGCAAGATGTGCGGCCGGCAGTACTCGGAATCGCTCGGTAAGCTGCAGTTCTGGACATTGTTCATCGGCGTCAATCTGACGTTCTTCCCGATGCACTTCCTGGGCCTCGCTGGCATGCCGCGCCGCTATGTCGACTATCCGGATGCCTACGCCGGCTGGAACATGGTCGCGACGTACGGGTCCTATATTTCGGCATTCTCGGTGCTGCTGTTCCTGTTCATCGTGTACCGGACTTTTACGGCAGGCGCGCGGGTCGGCGAGAACCCGTGGGGCGAAGGGGCGACGACGCTCGAATGGAAGACCTCGTCGCCGCCACCATTCCACACCTACGAGGAACTGCCGGACGTCAAGTGACCGCTGGTCACTGACCGACAGCGGCAGACGCGGAGCTAAACGTGTCCGATATCACCGCGGCCCACGGCCCTTCGGCCGGCATATATGGCTCCGCCGAGGCGTCGCCCGTCGACTTCCTGGCGTTGCTCAAGCCGCGTGTGATGTCGCTTGTCTGCTTTACCGGTTTGGTCGGGATGCTCGTGGCGCCGGGAAGCATTCACCCGGTGATCGCCTTCACCACGCTGCTTTGCATCGCCATAGGTGCGGGCGCGTCGGGAGCGATCAACATGTGGTGCGATCGCGACATTGACGCGGTGATGCGGCGAACCCGCAACCGGCCGATTCCAACTGGTCGAGTCGGCGCCTCCGACGCGCTCGGCTTCGGGGTGTTTCTCGCGGTCGCGTCGGTGACCTTAATGGGGCTTGCCGTTAACTGGGTCGCGGCGAGCCTGCTCGCATTTACCATCGGCTTTTATGTCTTCGTTTACACCATGTGGCTCAAACGTCGCACGCCGCAAAACATCGTCATTGGCGGCGCCGCTGGCGCGTTGCCGCCGGTGATCGGCTGGGCGGCCGTGACTGGCGGTGTGGACTTGCTGCCGTTGGCGTTGTTCGCGATCATTTTTGTCTGGACGCCGCCGCATTTCTGGGCGCTGGCCTTGTACCGCTCCGACGATTACGCCGAGGCCGGCGTGCCGATGTTGCCGGTGGTGGCGGGGCGCGGCGAAACTCGTCGGCAAATCCTGCTCTACAGCCTGGTTCTTGTGCCACTGGCGTTGGCGCCGTGGTTGATCGGTTTCAGCGGCTGGATTTACGGCCTCGGCGTTAGCTTGCTGGGTGCCCGGTTCTTGCGGCTTGCGTATGCGGTTTGGCGCGATGGCACGGATCGCGATGCCAAGCGCCTGTTCGGTTTTTCAATCCTCTACCTGTTCTTGGTTTTCGTGCTGTTGCTGGCTGACTATTGGGCGGCGGCGGTCCTGGGATGGTTCGGGGCATGATGGCGATGGCAACGAAACCGGATGGTCGCAAACAACGCCGACGGAACATTGCTTTGGCGCTGGCGCTGGTGGGAATGGTCATTCTGTTTTTCCTGATCACGCTTGCTAAGCTAAGCGGGAACATTGCGTCTTGAGCGTGCGGGCGCCATCGAGGATGGACAACCGGCGTCTCGCCATCGTGCTTGCTTCGGTGGTGGGTTGTATGGTCGCGCTCGCCTATGCCTCGGTGCCGCTATACGACCTGTTTTGTCGCGTTACCGGTTACGGCGGGACCACCAAGGTTGCTGAGGCCGCGCCGGATCAGATCGCCGATTTCAGTGTCACCGTTCGTTTTAATGCTGACACTCAGTCGGCCTTGCCCTGGCGTTTCCATCCGGTCGATCGTAGCGTGACCGTGCGGGCTGGAGAGTCCAACCTGGCATTCTACCGCGCCGAGAATCTTGGCGACACGCCGGTAGTCGGCACCGCCACCTTCAATGTCACGCCGCAGATTGCGGGCGCTTACTTTAACAAGATCGCTTGTTTCTGCTTCGAGGAGCAATATCTGGCGCCTGGCACATCGGCCGAGTTGCCCGTATCGTTTTTTGTCGATCCGGCGATCGCTGACGATCCCGACACGGCGCACATACGCACGATCACCCTGTCCTACATGTTTTTCGATGCCGGCGAAGAGGCTCTCGCGCGTTACGTCAGCGCTGAGGCCCCTGCTGGTTCCAGCCTAAATTGAGTCAACGCGATAGCGCGATGAAGAGCGAGACACCCTGGGGAGCCAAGTCATGACCGACGGACACGCAAAACAACCCTATCATCTGGTCGACCCGAGTCCCTGGCCGCTTCTAGGCGCCATTGCGGCTCTGGCGCTGACCTTCGGCATGGTGATGTTCATGCACGATGCTCCGGGCGGCGTCGCGGTCGTGGCTGTCGGCGGGGTGCTGGTCGCGCTGACCATGGTGGTCTGGTGGCGCGACGTAATCCGCGAGGCGGTGGTCGAAGGCCACCACACGCCGATTGTGCAGCTTGGGCTGCGTTACGGCATGGTGCTCTTCATCGCGTCCGAGGTGATGTTCTTCTCGGCTTGGTTCTGGGCGTTTTTCGATGCCTCACTATTTGCTGGCGAAGTACAGCAATACGCGCGCGCCTCGTTTACCGGAGGCCAATGGCCGCCAACCGGGATCGAGGTGTTCGACCCATGGCATCTGCCTTTGCTCAACACGGTGATTCTGCTCACCTCCGGCGCCACCGTCACCTGGGCGCATCACGGGCTAAGGGAAGGTCACAAAAATCACTTGGTCTGGGGTTTGGTCGCCACGTGCGCGCTTGGCGCCCTTTTCACCGTCGTCCAAGTCTACGAATACGACCACGCGCCATTCGGGTTCACTGATGGCATTTACCCGTCGACCTTTTTCATGGCCACCGGGTTCCATGGCGCGCATGTGCTGATCGGCACCATTTTCCTGCTGGTGTGCCTGGGCCGCGCCATGCGTGATCACTTCAAGCCCGAACATCATTTCGGTTTCGAGGCGGCCGCTTGGTACTGGCATTTTGTCGACGTGGTTTGGCTGTTCCTGTTCGTTTGCATCTATTGGTGGGGCGGCAGCTGAGCCAACCGGTCTCGTCTCTGGCGGCGGCAATTGGCCGCCGCTGCCCGGCGTGTGGCCGGGGCAAGCTCTACAGTTCCTATCTCAAGGTCGCGGATAGCTGCACGGTCTGCGGCCTTGACCTTAAGCGGCAAGATTCCGGCGACGGCCCAGCGGTGTTCGTGATCATGCTGGTCGGGTTCATTGTCGTCGGACTGGCGTTGTGGGTTGAAGTTCGCTTTACGCCGCCTTACTGGCTGCACCTCGTGATTTGGTTGCCACTCACATTGGCGCTGTCTCTTGGCATGTTGCCGTTGCTCAAGGCGTGGCTTATCGCGCAACACTACCGCCATAACATTCTCGCCCGGCGTTCTGGCGACGCGGAGTAATCATGGCCCACGAGGAGCAGGGTCGCATCCGTCTACTGCCCCTGTTGGTCTTGCCGGCGCTTGCGGTGCTGATTGGCTTCGGGACGTGGCAGGTCCACCGGTTGAGCTGGAAGACCGAACTGATCGAGCGGATGCAGGCGCGACTCAGCGCGCCGGCGATCCCTTTGCCGGAGAACATCACGGCGGCCAACATCGATGATCTGGAGTTCACGCACGTCCGCCTGACCGGCACATTTCGCCATGCGGACGAGATGATCGTTTTGGCCCGTCCGCGTAAGGGCGAGGTGGGGTCGCGGGTTGTCACGCCAATGGAATCCGAAAGCGGGCGCGTGGTCTTGATCGATCGCGGGTGGATTCCCGCCGACGCGGACGACCCGGCCGCGCGGTCACAAGGCCAAATTGCCGGCCTGACGACCGTGGAAGGTTTGCTGCGCGGCCGACCGGAGACCAATCCGTTTACGCCAGACAACCAGCCGGATGACAATGTCTGGTATTGGGTACAGCCGGACGCCATGGCCGTACGCGCCGGCATGCCGCCGCTACCGTTTTATGTGGAGGCCGGTCCGGCGGCCAATCCCGGCGGTCTGCCGATCGGCGGCCGACCGGTGATCGAGATCGCCAACAATCATCTGCAGTACGCCATCACCTGGTATGGACTGGCTGCCGGTCTGCTGGCGGTCTATGTGTTCTATCGGCGTGGCGAACGCCGCCGATCCACCGATTCGTAAAGACCGCCCATGACCCTGTTTCGGACGCTGGCGTCGCTTGCCGCGCTTTCCATTTTCGTCCAGATCGTTCTTGGCGCCGTGGTCCGGCTGACCGATTCCGGGCTGTCCTGTCCCGATTGGCCGCTGTGTTACGGCCTGTGGTTTCCGACGCCGGACAAACTCGCGGCCTTGCCGTCCGTCGACTACACCTTCGGACAAGTGATGGCCGAATGGACGCACCGGCTCAATGCGGCTGCCGTGGTATCGCCGCTGGTGTTGGTGTTGCTTGTAATGGCGGTGCGTTTGCGCAGGTCGGCGCCGGCCCTCTTGTCGACCATGATTGCGGCTGCCGTTGTGCTGCTTGCGCAAGCCGGTCTTGGCGGGTTCACGGTCCTGGATCGTAACAGCCCGTGGTCGGTCGCTGTGCACCTCAGCGTGGCGCTGGTCCTGTTGGCGCTGGTGTTGCGCGCGCGGCTCATCGCTGAGTCGCCAACCACCGGTGCGACGGGCTGGACCACCGCGCGTGTCTTCGCCGCTTTGAGCGCCGTGATGGTCTTGGTGACGGTAGCGAGCGGCGCGATGATGGCCAAGTCGGGCGCCAGCTTGGCATGCTCGACCTGGCCCCTGTGCGACGGCGCGGTCATCCCGGATCTTTCCGATCCGGGCATCCGGCTGCACTTCGGCCATCGGTTGTTAGCGTTGGGCGCTGGTCTTGGCGTGATCGTGACATGGCTGCTCGCCCGTCGCACTGCTCTTGCTTCCAGCGAACGGCCTCACCCTGCGGCTAACATGGCACTCGCGATCTACATCGGACAGATCTTAATTGGTGCGGTGGTGGTGTATGCCTTCGGCGGCGGGTCTCTATGGCCACAGGTCGCGGCCGGGGCATTTCATCAAGCCGTTGGCGTGCTACTATTTGCGACACTCGTGGTGATGGCTTTGCACAAGTCTCCGACAAGTCCAGGCGTGGCGGAGGTCGAGAATGTCGCCAGAACCTGAAGCTCCGAACCGTGCGTATCAAGCGCTCGAAGCGCGATTCCGCCGACTCGCTTTGCTCGGTGATGCCAGCGGCATGTTGGCTTGGGACCGCGCGGCGATCATGCCACGCGGCGGGGCGGAGGTGCGTGCTGAGCAACTCACCGAACTTGGCTTGATCCGGCACGAATTGATCACCGACCCCGCGTTGGGGAATCTGCTCGACGAAGCGGAGTCGGACTCCGCCAAGCTCGATGATTGGCAACGCGCAAACCTTGCCGCCATGCGCCGCAAGTGGCGCCATGCCAACGCCGTGCCGGTCGATCTCCACGAGGCGTCGATGCGTGCGGGTCTCGCCTGCGAGATGGCGTGGCGCGATGCCCGCCCGGCAAATGATTTTGCCGCGCTCAAACCGTTGCTGGAAGAGGTGACGCGACTAACCCGCGAGATTGCCGAGACAAAGGCGACTGCTTTTGACTGTGCGCCGTACGACGCCCTGCTCGACCAGTTTGAGCCCGACCTGCGGATGGCAGTCATCGAACCGGTGTTTGACGATCTCGCGGGCTTCCTGCCCGACTTTATTGAAGACGTGTTGGCACATCAATCAGCCGAGCCGCCGGTTCTTCCGCTCAACGGGCCGTTCCCGGTCGAGCACCAAAGCCGACTTGCCGACACCTTTATGCGCACGGTCGGTTTCCCGTTCGATCATGGCCGGCTCGACGTCAGCCACCACCCGTTCTCTGGCGGTACGCCCGACGATTTGCGCATCACCACGCGCTACGACGAGGCCGATTTCACGTCGTCGCTGATGGCGGTGCTTCACGAGACCGGCCATGCGCTCTATGAGCACAATCTGCCGATGTCCTGGCGTCACCAGCCCGTCGGCGAGGCGTTGGGCATGGCGGTGCACGAAAGCCAGTCGCTGCTAATCGAGATGCAGGTGTGCCGCAGCCGCCCGTTCATCGATTACGCCGCGCCGGTGATGCGCGCCGGGTTCGATCACGACGGCAGCGATGCGGCATGGCGATCGGACAACCTGCACCGGATCTACACCCGGGTGGCGCGTGGACTGATCCGGGTCGACGCCGACGAGGTCACATATCCGGCGCATGTCATTTTGCGCTACCGGCTGGAGCGCGCCCTCATCGCCGGCGACATGGCGATCGGTGATTTGCCCAGCGCTTGGGCCGAAGCGATGAAGGATTTGGTCGGCGTAGTGCCGCCGGACGACCGCGATGGCTGCATGCAGGACATCCATTGGATGGACGGGGCATTCGGGTATTTTCCGACTTATACCCTAGGTGCGATCATGGCCGCCCAATTGTATGACGCCGCCAAGCGCACGGATTCCGATATCGAACCAGCAATCGAGCGCGGTGATTTCAAGCCGCTGTATGCTTGGCTAACCACCAACATCCATGGCCTCGGTAGCTCACTAACGGCATCTGAACTGCTGACCCGCGCTACGGGCCGCAGCTTGGATGTCGACGCGTTCAAATCGCATTTGAAAACGCGCTATCTGAGCTGACGGCTGACTAAGCTTTTAGGCGCCGTGTGGTGTCGATCAGCGCGTGAGCGACACCGGCGGCGGCCGCTTCATGTTCGGAGTCTTTCAGCGCGCCAGAGTCGTCGAAGGCTTGGGCGGCTTGGCCTAGCGCGAATTGCTGTGGGATCACCAGTGCACCGCACGAGGTGAGCACCTGACGGATAGCAATCAGGCTGCGTGCGCCGCCTAGGCGGCCTGGTGACGCGGCGATCAGACCAGCAATCTTGCCGCGGTATGCGGCCAGCGGCGGTTCGTCGCCCGCGCGCCGCGATGCCCAGTCGAGCGCGTTCTTGAGGACCGCGGTCATCCCGCCGTTATATTCCGGCGAGGCGATCAGCATGGCGTCATGTTCGATCATCAGCGCCTTAAAACTTTGGGCGTTTTCCGGCAGACCGGCCGATTTTTCCAAGTCGCCGTCATAAAGCGGCATCGACAGGTCGGCGAGGTCGACTGTGGTCACCCTGGCGCCCGCAGCTTCCGCCGCGCCGGCCGTTACGCTTAACAGTTTCTTGTTGAGCGAACCCGCCCTTGTGCTGCCCGCAAGGGCAAGCAACGATATCCCTTCCGCCATGTGCCCAACTCGCATTTTCAGATTGCCGGATCGGCTGGAACCGGCAGTTTATAGCAACGCGTGGTAACGACGATCCCCTTCAGTTGGTTTCACGCCTTCGGTCGACTTAGGCTCAATCCTTGACCAGGTGGTTCGGTTGGGATACCCGGCATGCGATCTTTTTGCGAGGTTCCCGTGGAGTATGTGAGCACGCGCGGCACGGCGGCGCCCCTGGGGTTCGAGGACGTTCTGGTGACAGGCCTGGCGCCGGACGGCGGGTTGTACGTGCCTAACGGCTGGCCGGACCTGTCCGAGGCGGATCTGCGCGCGCTTGGCGGCTTGGCCTACGCCGATGCGGCGCGGCGCGTGGTCGCGCCCTATATCGGCGACGCGGTGACGCCGGGCGTCTTGGCCACGATGACGCGTGAGACCTACGCCGTGTTCGATCATCCGGACGTCGCGCCGCTGGTGGAGATCGGCGAGGGGGAGTGGCTGCTCGAGCTGTTTCACGGCCCCACGCTGGCGTTTAAGGATTTCGCCCTGCAGCTACTCGGGCGGTTGTTCGATCATGTGCTGGCGCGCCGCGGCGATCGCGCGACGATCGTCGGCGCGACCTCGGGTGACACCGGCTCGGCGGCCATCCACGCCTGCCGTGGGCGAGACAATCTGGACATCTTCATTTTGCATCCCGAAGGGCGGGTGTCAGAGGTGCAGCGGCGGCAAATGACCACGGTGGCCGACGCCAACGTCCATAACATCGCGATCCGGGGAACTTTCGACGACTGCCAAGCGTTGGTCAAAGCAATGTTCAACGACGCTCATTTTCGGGCCGACATGCGGCTTTCGGCGGTCAATTCGATCAATTGGGCGCGGGTGATGGCGCAGATCGCCTATTACGCCACCGCGGCCGTGGCGCTGGGGGCGCCCGACCGGCGGATTGCGTTCTCGGTGCCGACCGGCAATTTTGGCGATGTTTACGCGGGCTACGCCGCCCGTTGCATGGGTGTGCCGATCGACCAGCTGATTGTCGCGACCAACCGTAACGACATTCTGACACGCGCCTTCACGTCGGGGTCTTATCGGGTCTCGGGCGTTGAGCCGACCATGTCGCCAAGCATGGACATCCAAGTTTCGAGCAATTTCGAACGCTTGCTATTCGACCTCTATGACCGTGATGGGAGCAAGATTATCGGCCTGATGGCGGCATTGGCGGATCATGGCGGCTTCGACATCCCTGCCGAGCGCTTGGAGCCCGTGCGCGAACTGTTCGACGCTCGGCGGGTTGACGAGGACGAGACGCTGGCGACCATCGCGGCCGTGCACGCAGAAACCGGGCTTCTCATTGATCCCCATACCGCCGTCGGGGTGGCCGCCGGGCGTCGGTTGCGGCGTGATCGGGAGGCCCCGTTGGTGACCTTGGCGACTGCGCATCCGGCGAAATTTCCCCAAGCTGTCGAGCGCGCGACCGGCAAAAGATCCGAATTGCCGCCAGCCCTGGAGGGGCTGATGGAGGCCGAAGAACGCTTCCAGGTGCTCGACCGTGACCTTGCCGGCGTCCAGGACTATATTCGGGCGCATGCGGCCGTGACGGCATAAGTCACCAATCGCGCAGGGATGGGCATGGACGAGATCAAAGACACGAAGCTGCAATTCGAAGCGCCTAAAGACGTGCGCATCACCACGTTGGAAAACGGCCTGCGCGTGGTCAGCCAACCGATGACCACCGTCGAGACGATTTCGGTCGGACTCTGGGTCGACACCGGAGCCCGCAACGAGACCGAACCGATCAACGGCATTTCACACCTGTTGGAGCATATGGCGTTCAAGGGCACCGAACGGCGTGACGCTTACACCATCGCCGCCGAGATCGAGGCCGTGGGCGGCCACCTCAACGCCTATACCTCGCGCGAACAGACGGCCTATTTCGCCAAAATTCTGAAAGCCGATTTGGCTCTCTCGGTTGATCTGCTGGGCGACATCCTGTGCAGCTCGACCTTCGCGCCGGATGAGCTGGCGCGCGAAAAGGATGTTGTGATCCAGGAAATCGGCCAAGCCAACGACACGCCAGACGATATCGTCTTCGACTATTTTCAAGAGACCGCCTATCCCCGCCAGTCTCTCGGACGACCGGTGCTCGGGTCGGCTGACGGCGTGGCGGCGCTGGAGCGTGACGCGCTGTTCGGTTATCTCGGCACGCACTACACCGCGCCGGCGATGGTCTTGGCGGCCGCAGGACGGCTCGACCATGACCGGCTCGTGACATTGGCTGAAGATGCGTTCGGCGATCTACCCAACACCAAACCGCCGGGTATCGAAAGGGCCAGCTATGGCGGCGGCGATTTCCGCTCCGACCGCAAGCTCGAGCAGCTCCATTTTCTGCTCGGCATCGACGGCCTCAACTATGACGACGATGCCTTCGCCACGGTTCAGGTCCTATCGACCCTGCTCGGTGGCGGCATGTCGTCACGGCTGTTCCAAGAAGTGCGCGAGAAACGTGGGTTGGCCTATTCGGTATTCAGCTTCTCGTCATCCTATGTTGATGGCGGCCTGTTCGGGGTCTATGCCGGCACTGGGCCGGATGAGAGCCGTGAACTCGCCGAAGTAATCTGCGACGAGCTGCGCCGGGTTTGTGACGGCGTGGAAGCCGACGAGTTGGCCCGCGCCAAAGCCCAGCTAAAATCCGGTATGCTGATGTCATTGGAGAGCACTTTCGCGCGATGCGAGCAAATGGCACGCCACATGTTGATCTACGGCCGACCGAAATCGATCGACGAAATCGTCGGCGACATCGATGCCGTTGACGAGAAAGCGGTTGCCGATTGCATGGTGCGGCTGTTGGAGCGCGGCGGTCCCACCCTGGCCGCGCTTGGCCCGACCAAGGGCCTGCCCGATTACGAAACCTTAGCCGCGCGGCTCAACTGACGGCTGGGCGATGGCGGATCGGACAGCATACGACACCGATGATGCTGAGTTGCTTGACGCGTCCGGTCTCGCGTGTCCGTTGCCGGTCCTGAAGGCGAAGAAGGCGATTCGCAAGGTGGCGCCGGGAAATTTGCTGAAAGTCCTTTCGACTGATCCTGGTTCGGTGGCCGATTTCCAAGCCTTCTGCGAGGTGACTGGGCACACGCTCGAATCGCGGAACGAGGCGGACGGCGTTTTCGAATTCTTGATCCGGGCCAAAGGCTGAACCGTCATGCTCAGCGTGCTCAAATCGCTTTCCGAAGTGCTGCGTGGCAAGCCTCTGGTCTCGGGCGAGGTCTACCTTCGCCCGCCGGTCCGTGGCGATTGGAGGCAATGGTCGACCTTGCGCGGCCAAAGCCGCGCCTTTCTCGAACCGTGGGAACCGACGTGGGCGCGCGACACGCTGACCCGCAAGGCCTTTCTGCGGCGCCTGCGCGTCTATGCGCTGAACAGCCAGGCAGACACCGGCTATTCGTTTTTCATTTTCCGCGCCAGTGACGACCAATTGGTGGGCGGTATCTCGCTCAACCATGTCAGGCGCGGTGTTAGCCAGACGTGCAGCATCGGATATTGGGTTGGCGAGGAACACGCACGGCGCGGCTACATGACCGCGGCGCTGAGCGGTCTCTTGCCGTTTGCCTTCGATCACCTTTGCCTGCACCGGATCAGCGCGGCGACCTTGGTTCACAATACCGCCAGCCGCACCCTGCTGAAGAATGTCGGCTTTTCGGAAGAGGGCTTTGCGCGCAAATATCTGCGCATCAATGGCGAGTGGCAGGACCATGTGGTATTCGCCATGCTCAATACCGATCCGCGGCCGCCCATGTTGCGGACAGTGTCACCAACCGGGGCTCAATGGAGCTTCGAATCAGAGATCGATCAAGCGGTCGCGCGGGCGCCGCAAGCCAAGCTCGAATCAGGCGGCTAAATCGGCAGAACCGACCCCGTCTCAGGCGTGGCCGGCGTCGGTTGACAGCAAAGAGGGGTCGACGCCGACCTTGGCGACCGCTTGGCGCCATTTATCGTCGTGGCCGCGGCCAAAAACCAAGTCGTGGTCGGCGGAGACATTGAGCCAGCCATTGCTCTGAATTTCGGAATCAAGCTGGCCAGCCGCCCATCCGGCGTAGCCGAGGGCGAATATTGCTTGGGTCGGGCCGCCGCCGGTCGCGATGGATCGCAAAACGTCAACGGTCGCGGTCATCGCGAAACCGCTGTCGACTTGCATGGTCGCTTCGCTGGAATAATCCGGCGTATGCAGCACGAAGCCCCTGGCCGATTCCACCGGCCCACCGAAATGCACCTGAATCCGGTCATCGAGGTCGTCAGCCTCGATTTCCAGCTCCATTTGCCGCAAAAGATCGGTAAAATTGAGCGAATCCACTAACTTATTCACCACTAAGCCCATTGCGCCATCGGAATTATGCGCGCACATGAAGACCACGCTGTGTTCGAAGCGCGGATCGGTCATTTGGGGCATAGCGATTAGCAGTTGCCCGCTGAAATAGCCGTTCTGGGTTTCGATAGAACTCATATGACCTAAGTACGTACTGCATCCCCGGATGACAAGGTCGCGCGAATGTGACCGCAATTGCGGCCAATCGTTCAGCAGAGGCACCTATATTCACGCGAAATGATAAAAATACGTGAAATTCTAGCACTCTACTGGGCCGCCGGGCTCACGTTGCTGGTCGCGCTGAGTGGACCGGCCACCGCGTTCGCGGCGGCATCCGACTGGTCGCGCACGGACGTCAGCCAGGTCCGGCTGATTACCGCGCGGGCTGCTGCCGGCGAGGCGTCGGAGATTCGCGCCGGCCTGCAATTTCAGCTCGAGCCCGGATGGAAAATTTATTGGCGCAGCCCCGGCGATTCGGGTTCGCCGCCGGTACCGGATTTTAGCCAATCAGAGAATGTCGCTGACGTTGAGATGCGGTGGCCGGCGCCGCAGCGGTTTTTCGAACTCGCCGAGCTTCAGACGGTCGGGTATCTCGACGAAACGGTATTCCCACTTTCGATCCGGCTCGAACGGCCCGGCGAAGCGGTCACGCTGCGGGCAAGCATCGATTATCAGGCCTGCGAGAAAATTTGCATCCCGTTCAGCGCTGAGCTGTCACTTGATCTGCCCGCCGGTGAGGCCACGCCGACAGGGTTTTTTCAGCTCATCGAACGGTTCGAAGAACGGGTGCCGCGTGATGGCGGTCTCGCCGGTATCGAAGTAGTTTCGGCTGGGGTGGTCGGGTTGCCACCGGCGCAAAGTATCCAGGTCTCGCTAAAGTCGCCGGTACCATTCGAGACGGCGGATATGTTCGTCGAAGCACCCAGCCAATTTCGAATACCGGCTGGCGAGGCCAGCTTGGCGGCGAATGGCACCGAATTGATCTTGCGGGCACCGGTCGAGGCGCGGGCCGACCGTGACCTAACCGGCGAACAGATCACCATCACCGTGGTCTCCGACGATCGTTCGATCGAATTTCCAATTACTGTGTCGGTGGTTGAGCAAGGCATAGATGGACCGGCTTCCGTGTCCTTGCTGTTCATGCTCGGGATCGCGCTGCTCGGTGGTTTGATCCTCAATCTGATGCCCTGCGTACTGCCGGTCCTGTCGCTCAAGCTGCTCGGCGCAATTGGGCACGGCGGTGGCGATCGCGCGCAAGTCTCGCTCAGCTTTGTTGCTGCCGCGGCCGGCATCGTGGCGTCGTTCCTGGTCCTCGCGGCCGGCGCGGTGGCGGTCAAACTGGCCGGCGGCGCGGTTGGATGGGGCATTCAGTTTCAGCAACCGCTGTTCCTGGTGTTCCTGGTGCTGATATTGAGCCTGTTCGCTTACAATTTGTTCGGGCTGTACGAGGTTGGTCTGCCCGGCTGGCTCGGCGATGTCGGCTTGCACACAGGCGAGCAGGCCGTGGCGAAAGGTGGGATGACCGGTCATTTCATCACCGGTGCCTTCGCGACCTTGCTGGCGACCCCGTGCTCAGCACCGTTCCTTGGCACCGCGGTCGGCTTTGCGTTGAGCCGGGGATCGTTTGAAATTTTTGCCATCTTCGCCGCGCTTGGGCTCGGCATGTCGGCACCGTATCTGGCGGTCGCCGCGTTCCCGGGGCTTGCCACGAGCCTGCCCAAACCCGGTCGTTGGATGCTCTGGGTGCGCGTGCTGATGGGCGTCGCCTTGGCCGGCACGGCGGTTTGGCTGATCACCGTGTTGGCGGCTCAATCCGGCCCAATAGCCGCTGCCGTGGTAGCCAGTCTGATAATTTTGGTCGCCCCGCTGATCTGGTGGATGCGCTCCGGGCGTGCGCGCCGTGTGGCCGGGCTCGTATCGATGTTGGTACTTGCGGTCGCGACATTTGCCGCTCCTGTCGTGCTCGAGACGCGTCCCATCGGCAGTGCGCCTCCGGCGGGAAGCCTCGCGTCGCAAGTCGAGTGGCATACCTTCGATCTCGCGGCGCTGGATCAGGCCCTGGCGGAGGGAAAATTGGTCTTCGTCGATGTGACCGCGGACTGGTGCGTTACCTGCAAGGTCAACAAACGGTTGGTGCTCGACAGCGAAACGGTGCGTGACCGTCTACTGGCGCCCGACGTGGTGTGTATGCGGGCGGATTGGACGAGTCCGAGCAACGAAATCGCTGCCTACCTTGCAAGTTTTGGTCGCTACGGCATCCCGTTCAACGCGGTTTACGGTCCGGCGGCGCGCGATGGCGTGGTATTGCCGGAGCTGCTCAACACCGACAGCGTATTGTCGGCCTTAGACGCCGCTGGCTAACCAAGTCACCAGATAGAGCTGTTTTCGAAATCGATTTGGTTTGCACAATGGCGTGAACCGATTATGTATCTGGCGCGCCGGAAAAGGGCGTGTATGAGACCACAACAATCCACGGATCGTGGAGCGAGGAGGCGAGGCAATGGCGATCAAGGTTGGTGACAGCATTCCGGAAGTCGGCTTTCGGTACATGGGCGATGACGGGATCAAGGAAATCACGACCGGCGAATTGTTCGGTGGCAAGAAGGTGGTGTTGTTCGCGCTTCCGGGCGCGTTTACGCCGACCTGCTCGGCCCAGCATGTGCCCGGATACGTAAAGAACGCCGACGCGATCCTCGGCAAAGGCGTCGACACGATCGCCTGCGTTTCGGTGAACGACGCGTTCGTGATGGGCGCCTGGGCCAATGACCAGGGGAGCGACGGTAAGGTCTTGATGCTTGCCGACGGCAACGGCGATTTCACCAAGGCGGTTGGGCTCGAGCTCGATGCCAGCGGCTTTGGCATGGGGTTGCGCTCGCAACGCTATGCGATGGTCGTCGAAGACGGGACGGTCAAGGCTTTGGCGGTCGAGGACGGCCCAGGTCTTGACGTGTCGGCCGCCGAAAAGATCCTGGCGCAGCTCTAACGCCGAGTCGGCCGAGGCCGGCGAAGTAAGTTCCCAAGAAGGTTGCTGGCGCTAATGTTCTGGCCTGCCGGTTGCCTTCTTATGGGTCATGGACGGCGGCCCGGGCGAGCGCGTCGGCGCGTTCGTTTTCCGGGTGGCCGGCATGGCCTTTGACCCATACCCATTCGACCTCGTGATCGGTCACCGCGGCTTCGAGCCGCTGCCAGAGGTCGATATTGCGGACTGGCTTGCGTGCGGCAGTGCGCCAGCCATTGGTTTTCCATTTGGCCAGCCAGCGGGTAATGCCGTCGCGCAGATACACCGAGTCGGTGTGTACGCGGGCGCGCACCGGGCGCTTCAACGACTCGATGGCCTGGATCGCCGCCATCATCTCCATGCGGTTGTTGGTGGTGTCGGGTTCCCCGCCGCTGAGTTCCTTTTCGACGTCGCGAAATCGTAGCAAGGCGCCCCAGCCGCCCGGGCCGGGATTTCCCGAGCATGCGCCGTCGGTATAGATTTCGACAATCTCTTCCATGGTTCTTCGATCAATTCAGGCCATACGCGCCGGGGCCGGCGACATCGCGGTGAAAGCGCAATTTACGCCAATATTCCAGCGGGTCTTTTGGTTGCACCAAGGCGTCTTCCGGTGTGTGTAACCAATCGTGCAGGCGGGTCAGCAGAAAGCGCATGGCCGCGGCGCGGCACAACAGGGGTAGCGCCGCGAGTTCCGCCTCCGAGAACGCGCGTCGCTTGCGATAGGACGAGAGGAGACTGCGTGCTTTGGTAATGTTGAAGTCGCCATCGGGCTCGAAGCACCAAGCGTTCAAGCATATCGCAACGTCATACGCAAAGCAGTCGTTGCAGGCGAAATAGAAATCAATCACGCCGCTGACCTGACCGTCGTTGAAGAATACGTTGTCAGGGAACAAGTCGGCGTGGATAACGCCGGACGGCAGGTCGGTCGGCCAGTGCTGCGCGATCACCTCGAGTTCCGCGTCGAGCGACTCGGCCAACCCGGCTAGGACTTCGTCCGCCCGCGCGCGAGACGATTCGAACAACGGCCGAAAACTCGCGAGCGACAGATCATTGTCGCGATGACCGGGGAAATCCTGTCCGGCCAAATGCAGGTCGGCGAGGGCCGTGCCAAGGGCTTGGCAGTGTTCCAGCCACACCCTGCGTGGCCAGACACCTTCGAGGAACGTCACCATGGCGACCGGCTTTCCGGCGATCTCGTGCAGCGTCTCGCCGTTGCGCGCGGGCACCGGAGTGGGGCAAGCCACGCCCTTGTCCGACAGGTGGCGCATAAGATCGAGAAAGAACGGCAGGTCTTCGCGTCGGACCCGCTTCTCGTAGATGGTCAAGATGAAACGGCCGCGTTCGGTGAGCAGGAGATAGTTGCTGTTCTCAACGCCCTCGGCGATGCCGATAACCGAAATCAATCCGCCGACATCATAGGCGGCAAGAAACTCTCTCAGCTCTGAATCAGATATATCGGTATAGACGGCCACGAAAAATCTTTTGCTGGTCCATTGTTGCGACACCCTATGACATAATCCGCCAGCCGGCAGCGACCAAAAGTCCGACCACGAGGATCTAGATGACTGAACCGATAATCGCCCAAAAGGCGCCCTACGAAACTGAAATCACGGCCGGCAAGAGCTACGCTTGGTGTGCCTGCGGTCGCAGCGGCAACCAGCCATTTTGCGACGGTTCACATTCCGGCACTGGCCTCATGCCGGTGGTTTGGAAGGCGGAGAAAAATGAAACCGCTTTCCTGTGCGGCTGTAAGCAGACGGGCAGTCAACCGTTCTGCGACGGCACGCATGGCCGAATCAAATAGATTGTCGATGGCTAAGGTAGCAGCAATGCGCATTGGCCTGATGGCGATCGTGGCCGTTGGACTAGCTGGATGTGGTTCGGGAACGTCGTTGAATCCGTTTGCCGATTCGGTCGAGCTGCCCTGTCCGTTTGTTCGAGTGCTGGCCGATGGTGAGACCTATCTCAGATTCCGTCCGGGAACCGAGCCCGCCCGCGACAATCTTGAGCTCGAAGCGCGTTTCATCGCTGTCGATTTCGCCTGTGACTACGACGATTCGGACGATCCGAAGAGCGCAATGGCGCTTGATCTGTCAATCGTCGTGGCGGCGGAGCGAGGGCCTAGCATGCCGGCGGGCGGTACGGAACGGCTGCCGTATTTCGTCGCGCTGATTGGACCGGACCGCAGCGTAGTGACGCGCCAGAGCTTCGAAGCCGCGATGCTTTTTCCCGAAGAGGGCGCGCAGTTCATTTTGGCGGACCCCGAGGAAGTAACGCTTGATTTTCCCGCCGGCGGCGCGGTGGCGCCGTGGGAATATGAGGTGGTGGTGAGCTTCCAACTGACCGAAGAGCAGCTCGCGCGCCAGCTCGAGAATCGTCGCTGATGTTGGCGCCCTTGAAGTAGGGCTGCCGGGGCCCTATCATTTGCACGCGCTATGCGGGAGAGGGTGCTCTCGATCGAAATGATCGAGGCGCCGCCGAAGGAGCAACCGCCCCGGAATCTCTCAGGCAAAAGGACCGCACAGCGGACGAACTCTGGAAAGCAGATCCTGAGACCGTATCTCGGGCTCTCACCGAAGGTGTAAATCGGCCGGCCCCTGCCGGCAGATGAAGCTCTCAGGTTTCCCGACAGAGGGGGCAGGTGTCGCGGGTCGCGGCCGTGTCCGTTTATGTCTGGAGATTCCGGTGAGCGATAGCGTCGAAAAAACCCCAGCTACCGAGTCGCTCAAGCGAACCCCGCTTTACGAGCTTCACCAGAGTCTCGGCGCGCGAATGGTTCCGTTCGCAGGCTATGAAATGCCTGTGCAATATTCCGATGGCATCATTGCCGAGCACGTCCATACCCGAACCGCCGCCGGGCTGTTCGACGTGTCGCATATGGGGCAGGCGTGGCTAGCGGCGGATTCGGATGTTTGCGGCGCGCTCGAAACCCTGGTGCCTGGCGACATTCGTGGACTTGGCGCCGGTCAGATGCGCTACACCACCTTGCTCAACGACGACGGCGGAATCATTGACGACCTGATGGTGATCCGGCCGGGCGCCGGTGAGCGTTTGATGCTGGTGGTCAATGCGGCACGCAAACACGTCGATTACGACTATATCAGCAGCCGCATTGGCGCGCGCGCGGTGCTCGACCCGGCCGACCGATTGGCGTTGCTCGCGTTGCAGGGGCCGCTCGCCGCAACCGCCCTCGCAAGATTGTGCCCGGCGGTGACCAGTCTCAAATTCATGATCGCGTCGCAGCTCGCGGTGAATGGCATTTCTTGCACCGTCAGCCGGTCCGGTTATACCGGCGAGGACGGCTTCGAGATCTCGGCGCCGGCGAACCGTGCCGCGGATCTTGCCCAGTGTTTGCTCGACCAACCCGAGGTGCGGCCGGTGGGGCTCGGCGCGCGTGATTCGCTGCGCCTGGAAGCCGGGCTGTGCCTCTATGGACACGACATTGACGAAACGACAACCCCGGTCGAGGCGGGGCTCGCGTGGATCATCGCGCGCCATCGGCGCGAGGCGGCGGATTTCCCCGGCGCCGCCAGAATTTTACGCGAGCTGGCTGATGGCCCGGTGCGCAAGCGGGTTGGTCTCAGGCCGGAAGGCCGGGCGCCCGCGCGCGAGGGCAGTCGGATCCTCGACAAGATGGGCCTGCCGGTCGGCGTCGCGACAAGTGGTGGCTTCGGTCCCACGGTCGGCGGTCCGGTGACCATGGGATTGGTGCAATCCGAATACGCTGCGCCGGGAACGGCGGTCACGCTGGCGATTCGCGACAAACTGGTGCCGGCCGAAGTGGTCCGGCTGCCATTCGTCGCTCATCGCTACCAGAAGAGCTGAATGCTGCTGAGAAAATCGTTAAGTGGAGGGCGCGCAATGAGCGGCCGAAAATATACCGACGAACATGAATGGATCGAAATCGATGGTGCGATCGGCACCATCGGCATTAGCAATTACGCGCAGGAGCAACTCGGCGATATCGTTTTCGTTGAACTGCCCGAACCCGGACGCGCCTTGACGCAGGGTGATGAGGCCGCGGTCATCGAGTCGGTGAAGGCAGCGAGTGAACTCTACGCGCCGGTCGACGGCGAGGTCACGGCGGCGAATGAAAAGCTGGGTGAGGAACCTGGCTTGGTGAACACCGACCCGACCGGCACCGGCTGGTTCATCAAACTCAAACTAGGCGACCCGAGCCAGCTTGACGGTTTGATGGACGAGGACGCGTACCAAGAGTTCATCAAAAATCTGGAGTAGCCGCATGCGATACCTGCCGCTTACCGACGCTGACCGGCAAGACATGCTGGGCATGATTGCGGCCAGCTCAATCGGTGCGGAGAGCATTGACGATCTTTATCGCGATGTGCCGGAAACCGCGCGCCTCGACACGCTCGTTGATCTGCCGCGCCACGCTGGTGAATTGGAAGTTAGCCGGGCACTCGGCGCCATGGCCGAACAAAACACGCCGGCCAGTTCGCTTCCGTGTTTCCTCGGCGGCGGCGCGTATCGGCACCACGTGCCGGCGGCGGTGGATGCTCTCATCCAACGTGGCGAATTCCTTACCTCATACACGCCCTATCAACCGGAAATTAGCCAGGGCACCTTGCAGGCGCTGTTTGAATTCCAGACGCAGGTCGCGCTGATAACCGGCATGGAGGTCGCCAACGCGTCGATGTATGACGGCTCGACCGCCTGTGCCGAAGCCGCTTTGATGGCGAGCCGGCTGACCCGTCGGCACAAGATGGTTTTGTCGGGTGGATTGCACCCGTCCTACGCCGAAGTGGTCGAGACCATGGCGCGGTTTACACCGCTCGAAGTGGTGCGTAACCAACCGATGGCGCCGATGCGCGGTGTCCACGACACCTCGGCGCTTGAAACCGTGATCGATGGCGATACCGCGTGCGTGGTGGTTCAGCAGCCCGACCTTTTCGGTGTTCTTCGGGACTTCTCCAAACTCGCCGAGGTCTGTCACGCGGCCGGTGCCTTGCTGGTGGTCGCGGTGCCCGAGGTCGTATCGCTTGGCGCTCTGGAACCGCCGGGGGCGTATGGCGCGGACATTGTGGTCAGCGAGGGGCAGGGGCTTGGTGTCGGACTGAACTTCGGTGGTCCCTATGTCGGCCTTTTCGCGACGCGCGAAAAATTTGTCCGTCAAATGCCGGGGCGGCTTGCCGGCGAGACAGTCGATGTTGACGGTAAACGCGGCTGGGTGTTGACCTTGAGCGCGCGGGAGCAACACATCCGGCGCGGCCGGGCGACCAGCAATATCTGCACCAATTCGGGTCTCTGCGCGCTGGCATTTTCGATCCATTTAAGCCTGCTTGGCGAAACCGGTTTCACGGATCTTGCGGCGCTCAATCACGCGCGCGCGGCAACCACCGCCGACCGACTGGCGACTGTTAACGGGGTCGAGGTTTTGAATGGCGCCTTCTTTAACGAGTTCACGGTGCGCTTATCACGACCTGCCGCGGCGGTCGTCGATGAACTAGCCGAACGGGATGTTCTGGCGGGCGTGCCGGTATCGCGCTTCTATCCGGATCGCGAAGATCTTGCCGATTTATTGCTGGTGACGGCCACGGAAATGAATAGCCTGGCAGACATTGAGCAACTGGCTGGCTCTCTAGCGGAGGTGCTCGCATGAACGCCGACCGTAGTCAGGGCAGGATAGCCCGTGAGTCATTCGTTGCTGATACAACCATACCGGCCACTACTACCGGGAATCGCGGCTTGGACATGGCGGAGCCGCTGATCTTCGAGCAAGGCGCGGAGGGACGGAGCGGCGTCGACCTGCCCGAACCCGAGCCGGCGGAAAATCGTTTGGGCGGCCACGACCGCAAGCGTGCGATCGGCCTTCCAGGCTTGTCGGAGCCGCAGGTGGTTCGCCATTACACCCGCATCAGCCGCAACAACTATGCGATCGATTCTGGCCTCTATCCGCTTGGGTCGTGCACCATGAAGCACAATCCACGTCTCAACGAGCGCCTCGCCCGTTTGCCGGGATTTGCCGACCTGCATCCCTTGCAGCCCATGTCGACCGTGCAAGGCGCGCTGACGCTGATCGACAGCCTGGCCCATTGGCTCAAGACCTTGACCGGCTTGCCGGCGGTCGCGATGTCACCGGCTGCCGGCGCGCATGGCGAGCTGTGCGGCATCATGTCGATCAGGGCGTGTTTGGAGGCGCGTGGTGATGCGCGGCACGTGGTGCTGGTGCCTGAGTCGGCGCACGGCACCAACCCCGCCACCGCAGTTGCCTGCGGGTATGTCGTCGAGGAGCTGAAATCGGACCCGACGGGCCGTATCGACCTCGCCACACTCAAGGACCGTTTGGCCCCCGACGTCGCCGCGATCATGCTGACCAATCCGAGCACATGCGGCCTGTTCGAGCGCGATATTGTCGCGATCGCCGAGGCGGTTCATGAGGCGGGGGCGTTGGTCTATTGCGACGGCGCGAATTTCAACGCCATTGTCGGACGCGTGCGTCCGTCCGATCTCGGCATCGACGTGATGCACCTCAACTTACACAAAACGTTCTCGACGCCGCATGGCGGTGGCGGGCCGGGTTCTGGGCCGGTCGCGTTGAGCGCGGAACTCGCCCCGTTCGCGCCGTTACCGTGGCTGGTGCACGGCGATGACGGTTTCACCTTGGTCGAGCATGCCAACGGCGAGGCGCCGCAGGCCCTGGGTCGGTTGCGCGCTTTCCATGGACAAATGGGCATGTTCGTCCGGGCGCTCGCCTACATGATGAGTCTCGGTTCCGACGGCCTGCGCCAGGCGGCCGAGGACGCAGTGCTTGGGGCCAACTATCTGATGGCTCGGCTCGAGGGCACTTTGTCGATCCCTTATCCCGGGCCCTGCATGCACGAGGCACTGTTCGACGACCAGTCTCTTAAAGACACCGATGTTTCGACGCTCGATTTTGCCAAAGCATTGATCGATGAAGGCTTCCACCCAATGACCATCTATTTCCCGTTGGTGGTTCATGGCGCGATGCTGGTTGAGCCGACAGAGACCGAGACCAAGGAATCGCTAGACCAGTTTGTCGCCACGGTTGAGGCCTTGGTCGCCAAGGCGAAAGGGGGGGACGCGGACTATTTCCATAACGCACCGCGCCTCGCGCCGCGTCGCCGGCTCGATGAAACCGAAGCGGCGCGCAATCCGGTGTTGCGCTGGCGTCCGCCCGTGCCCGAAGCGCAAGCGGCGGAATAGGGAAAGCTTCAATGGCGGAGCATCAGAAAGCGGCGGGCTTGCCACGTCAATCGGCGCAAGACGGCTGGGCGGTATCGCTCGCCGAAGCTTTGCAGGCGCCGGTGCCGGAGGGGCAGCGATCCGCGCCGATCATGCTACATGGCTCGATGACCGCACGCCTCTACGCGCCGAACGCCGTCGACCATCAGACGCCGCACGACCAGGACGAAGTCTATATCGTTGCCTCCGGGTCGGGTTGGTTCGTCAATGGCGATCAACGCGAACGCTTTGAGCCCGGTGCGCTGCTGTTCGTGCCGGCGGGCGTCGACCACAGGTTCGAGGAGTTCAGTGACGACTTCGCAACTTGGGTCGTGTTTTACGGCCCGAAAGGGGGCGAAGGCGCTTCGTAATGGTGCCAATCGCGCGGCTATGCGGGCTGGCGGCGGGATTGCTCGTTGCCTCCGCTTTCGCCGAAAGCCTGCCGGTTGGCGAAGATCTCGAAGCGCTCGGTTGGCAACACCTGGAACTGGCCGGTGAGCCGGCGAATATATTCACCGGCCGCCTCGACGGCATTATCGAGGTGGTCAGCATCGAAAGTATTTCGGCGCTGTACCGGGCGGTCGCCATCAACCTTGGTGAGACGCCGTGTCTTGCCTGGTCGTGGCGGGTCGACGAAGCGATGCCGGCCAACGATCTGCGACATCGCGATACCGACGATCGGCCGATCTCGGTTTATGTCGCGTTTCCGTACGACGCCGAGCGCGCGAGCTTTTGGGAGCGCTTAATGCGGGTTTTCGTCGAGATCACCCACGGTAGCGACGCGCCAGGTCGCGCCATTGCATACACTTGGGGTGGTATCGGGCAGCGCGGCGAAATACAGCCGAGCCCCTATCTACAGTCCGCCGGGGCTATCGTTCTGCTGCGTCCCGGGAACGCGCAAATCGGATCTTGGCTCGACGAAGTGGTGGATGTCCGCGCCGACTATGAACGCGTGTTCGAAGACTCGGCCGCCGATCCGATGCAGGTGGCGTTGCTCGCCGACACCGACAATACCAAAAGTCGCGCACATGCTTTTGTGCGCGACCTTCGCTTTTCCGATGAATGTCTTGATCGGCCCCCGGAGTAGCGGGTCAGGGCGCCGCGTGGCGGAGCGCTTGGGCGCTCCGCCAGGTTAACCGCGATCTAGCTATCGTCGTCGCGGTCTTCGCGATCCTCTTTCCAGGAGCGATGGTGGCCACGTTTCATGTCGGCTCGCGACAATGCGCCGTCGCCGTCACGGTCGTGTCGTTCGACCAGATTGGCGAACGGGCGGTCGAATTCTTCGACAGTCACAGAGGCATCGCCGTTTGGATCGAGTTTCTGATAGGCCCGCACCATCATCGGGCGCGAGACTTCCAGGAACAGCCCGCTGAACTCTTCCAACGACAGCGCGCCGTCGCCATCGGCGTCGTATTTGGCGAACCGATCGGTGCGCGCGGTGTCGATCTCGACCTGAGTCAGGCGGCCATCGCCGTCGGTGTCGAATTGCTCGAGCATGCGTACCGGGCCGCCGAAGCCGCCGTGCTTGCCGCCCCAGCCGCGTTCGGCCTGGCTGACACCCGCGAACGCCATGGCGCCGACGGCGGTCGCGGCTCCCACGACGATGATGGTTTTGGTTAGGATTTTCATGACGCGACTCCATGTGTCATTGGTGATGCCACATAAACTGGCGAAGAGGTGTCGCAGAACTGTGCCTCAATCCATGGCATTTGGTCGCGAGATTAGGCGGATCGGCGCTTTGACACAGATTGATACATTTTTTTCGAGCCGTGCCGTCTGAAAGGCGCTAGCTGTTGGTTATGGACGGCACGCCGCACATTTTGGTGGTCGATGACCACAAGGACATTCGCGACTTGCTCGCGCGCTACCTCGACCAGAACGGGCTGCGCGTGACCGCGGCCGGCGATGCCTCTGCCGCACGGCGTGTGCTGAAGACCGCGGCAATCGACCTGGTGGTCCTCGACATCATGATGCCTGGCGAAGACGGCCTGTCGCTGTGCCGCCATTTGCGCGAGGCCACCACCATCCCGGTTATTTTGCTTACCGCGATGGCCGAAGAGACCGACCGGGTGGTCGGCCTTGAAATCGGCGCGGACGACTATGTGACTAAGCCGTTCAACCCGCGCGAACTGCTGGCACGCATCAAAGCCGTGTTGCGGCGTGCCCACAGCTTGCCACCGGGTCGCGATGTGCCCGCCTCCGGCAAAATACGCTTTGACCGTTGGACGCTCGACCTCGACCGTCGCGAAGTGGTCGACGCGGACGGTGTGGTAACGCCGCTTTCGACCGGCGAGTTCCGCTTGCTGGCGGTGTTGGTCGAGCATCCAGGGCGGGTGTTGTCGCGCGACCAATTGCTCGACCTGACGCGCGGTCGCGCCGCGACGGTGTTTGACCGCAGCATCGACAATCAAGTCAGCCGATTGCGCAAAAAGATCGAAACCGACCCGCGCAACCCGACGCTGATCAAGACCGTGTGGGGCGGCGGCTACAGTTTTATTGGCCAGGTAACGCGGTCATGAGATTGGTGCCGCGCAGTTTCGCTGGCCGGCTTATTTTGCTGTTATTGTTGGCCTTGTTTGCCGCACAGGCAATCGCCTTCGCATTGTTCGCGCACGAGCGCAGCAAGGCAGTCCGCCAAGTCTATCGGGAAACCGTGGTGGCGCGCACCGCGAGCGTCGTCCGGCTGCTTGCCGAGGCGCCGCGCGCCGCGCACTCACGCATCTTGGGGGCGGCGAGCTCTCGAGCGCTGAGATTTCGGCTGAGCGACGACGCGGCGGTCGAGCAAGAGCATCTGGCGGGGGCCACTCCATTTATCGCCCGTGCCCTGGCGCACGGCTTGAATCTTCCTCGCGATCGCGTGCGCGCCGCATTCGAACTCTCGTTTCAATCGGACGATGACGACGACGATGATGATGAGCATGCTTATGAAAGTGATGACCGGCACGAGCGCCACGACGGTAGATGGTCTCGGTTTCGCTGGTTAACGCTGTCGGTGGCGATGCCCGATGGTCGTTGGTTGAATGTGATGGCGCGGGCGCCGCCGGGGCCGCCACCGATCGGCCTACCTTTCTTGGTCTCACTTTTCCTGTCTGCGGTTGCCGTGGCGGCGGTCGCTGTACTCGCGGCGCGCCGATTGTCGGGGCCCTTGCGCAGACTAGCGCATGCCGCGGATCAGGTCGGGCGCGGCGAAGCGGTCGAGCGCCTTGCCGAAAACGGGCCCGATGAGATTCGTCGCAGCATGCGGGCGTTCAACCGGATGCACGAGCGTCTGGACCGGTTCGTGCGTGACCGCACGGCGATGTTGGCGGCGATTTCGCACGATCTTCGCACGCCGATCACCAGCCTGCGGCTTCGCGCGGAATTCGTTGAAGATGAAGAAGCCCGGGCCAAGATCATCGACACCCTCGACGAGATGCAGGAAATGACCGAGGCCACGCTGGCCTTTGTGCGCGAGGATGCTTCGCCTGAGGACACGCGGACGGTCGATATCGCCGCGCTGGTCGACAGCGTGGTGGCCGACCTGGCCGAACTTGGACATCAGGTCACGTTTGCTGATGCGCAAAGGACGTTGCTTGCTTGCCGGCCCACGGCGTTGCGCCGCGCGCTACGAAACCTGATCGAGAATGCGGCGACCCATGGCCACAGCGCAACGGCGGCGCTGGAGGACGGCCCCGGCGAGGTTAGGATCACCGTCGACGACCGGGGGCCGGGTATTGCCGAGGCTGACATGGAGCGTGTCTTCGAGCCGTTTATCCGGCTTGACCCGTCGCGGACGGGGAAGGCTGGCGGTATGGGGCTAGGACTCGCGATTGCGCGGTCGATCGTACGCAATCACGGCGGTGACATATCGTTGGAAAATCGGAGCAGTGGCGGACTGCGCGCGGTTGTTCATCTGCCTCGCGCAGCCGCCTGATCGAAGATTACTGAGTGAGCCGGCTTTCGAGCCCGTCGATCGCCTGGTCCACCAATGCCTGAGAGCGGCTTTCGTCCAAGCTCTCGGCAATCACGTGCGTGGTCGCGGCAAGTGCGACGTCGATAATGCGTGTTTGAATATCGGCGATCGCGCGCGCTTCGGCCTGGGCGATTTTTTCCTTCGCCGTCCTGCGCCGTCGCTCCAAGACGTCTTTGAGCTTCGTTTTGGCCTCGGCGATTTCGTTCTCGGCCATTTCCCGCGCCAAGGCGACGATCCGCTCGGTCTCCTTAACTGAATCCCGTTGCTGGCGTTGATAGCTGGCGAGCAGGGCTTGCGCTTCTTCGCGAAGCTGAACCGCCGCGTCCAACTCTTCCTTAATCTTCGTAGCGCGGCCGTCGAGCACGCCGGTAATCGCGACATACCCTTTCTTGGCGGCCGCCGCGACGAACACGACGAAGGCAATGAGTACCCAGAATTCGGGATCGTGAAACAGCTCTGCCATGATCAGGCCCGTTGTTCCAATTGCGCGTCAACCGAGCGGTTCAAGGCTTCCGCCGGCATTTCCTCGCCGAGAAGCTTCACGCCGGCAGCCTGCGCGGCAGCGATCGCCACCTCGCGCACGCTTGCCTCAACCTCCCCGACTGCCTTGGCGATGCGTGCTTCCTCGTCGGCGGACTGAGCATCGAGTTCGGCCTCGAATTCGATGCGCCGCTTCTCCGCCTCCGCCGCGATTTGGTCGCGTGCTTCGATGGCGATGGCGTGGGCCTGCGTCCGCGCTTCCGCCACGGTCGCCTCGTAGGCTGCTAGCGCTTTTGCCGCCTCGTCGCGCAGATCCGCCGCCTGCTCGAGGTCATTGGTAACGCGCAATTGCCGTTGTTCGAGCACATCAGCGATGCGCGGCAAAGCGACCCGTGACATCAGCAAGTAGAACACGACAAACGTGATCGCCAGCCAGATAAGCTGGGGCGCGTAGTCGGCGAACTCCATTTGCGGCATGGCCGCCTCCTGACCCTAACCAAAGGGTGGTTAGTGGTGTGCGGTACGGACTAACCGAACAGAATCAAGAACGCCATGACGAGGGCAAACAGCGCCACCGCCTCGGTCAACGCGAAGCCCAGCAGCACGTTGCCAAACATTTTTGGCGCGGCCGCGGGATTGCGCAGGCCGCCGGAGACGAATTGGCCAAAGATAGTGCCGATGCCGACGCCAGAGCCCGCAACGCCGATGGTCGCAAGCCCAGCTCCGATGAGTTTTGCGGATTCAATTTCCACGTTATTTGATCCTTTGTTTGGAGGTAGAGAGGGTTGGTCTGATCCGCGTTGACTCAATGATGCAGATGGATGGAATCATTGATGTACAGACAGGTCAGGACCGCGAAAACGTAAGCCTGGAGAAACGCGATCATTGTCTCGAGCGCGTACAGCAAAATGAGGAACACGAACGGTGCAAATCCAAAAACGCCAAGCGCCACGACAAACCCGGCGAAAACCTTGATGATCGTGTGACCCGCCATCATGTTCGCGGCAAGTCGCACGGACAAGCTGATCGGGCGCGACAGAAAGGAGATGATCTCGATCGGCACCAGCAATGGCGCAAGTGCGATCGGTACGCCGGGTGGCAGGAACAGCGAAAAGAATTTCGCGCCGTGCTTAACAAATCCAAGAATGGTCACGCCGATGAAGATCACGATGGCGAATGCAAAGGTGACGATTATGTGGCTGGTCACCGTGAAGCTGTAGGGGATCAGGCCAAGCACGTTGCAGAACAGAATGAACATGAACAAGGAGAACACGAGGGGGAAGTACTTGCGCCCCTCCGTTCCGATTCCGTCGCGCACCGTTTTAGCGATCAGCTCATAACTTAGTTCCGCCATCGACTGCCATCGTGTCGGCACCATGGCGTGGCCGCGCATGCTGAGCGTCAGGAACAACGTCGCCAACACCACGACAATCACCATCATCGCCGATGAATTGGTGAACGACGCGTCGACGCCGCCGATATTGATCTCGACCAGACGCTTGATCGAGAATTGTTCCAGTGGGCTATGTCCGGCGGCCATTCGGTCTTCCTTGTCGGATGCCAGGCGGGCTAGCCGCCATTTTCCTCATCTTCCCGATCGGCAGCGTCGCTAAAGCGCATCGCCGTCCGATAAGCGTTCATCGTTCCCGCGGCCATGCCCAAAACCAAAAACAGCAAGAGCAACCAGGGTCTGGTCCCCAACCACTTGTCCAAAAACCAACCGATCACGGCGCCGACAGCCAATGCGGCGGCCATTTCGGTCGCCAAGCGGAGCGCCTGTCCGAGGGACTTGGACCGGGGTGGAGATTCGGCGTGTTCCTGTGCGCTGCGGGCCTTTCTCAGCCGTTCGTCCAGGTCCTCCAGGGACGGAGGGGATTTGTCTGCGGTCACCGGCACCTCCGATCCCGCGTGAAGGCAAGAGGGCGGCGCGAAAGCGCGTGCAACATAGAAGCAGACCTCTAGCCTGTCAAGAATCCGTCGGAGGCTTGTTACTGTTTGAAATTAAACAAAAAAACCGGATCGAAAACGAGCCGCGCGTTTACTCCGCGGCTTGTAGATGGCCGGCGCCCGCCATGTCGACGGAAACCAGTTGCGAGACCCCTCGTTCGCCCATCGTGACTCCAAACAACCGATCCATGCGGGCCATGGTCAGTCGATGATGGGTGATGATCAGGAAACGGGTCTTTGAGCTGGCCGCAATTTCGTCGAGTAGCGCGCAGAATCGATCGACATTGTGATCGTCGAGTGGCGCGTCCACCTCGTCGAGCACACAGATTGGCGCCGGCTTGGTAAGGAACACGGCGAACAAAAGCGCCAACGCCGCCAGCGCCTTTTCACCGCCGGAGAGCAAAGACAGATTTTGCAACCGTTTGCCCGGCGGGCTCGCCATCACTTCCAAGCCGGCCTCCAGCGGATCGTCGCTGCCGGTCAGGTCGAGATGCGCCCGGCCGCCGCCGAACAGCCGCTCGAAAAGCGTTTGGAAGTGGCTATTGACCTCCTCAAACGCGGCGAGCAGTCGCTGACGGCCTTCGCGATTAAGCGACGCGATACCGCCACGCAGCTTGGCAATCGCCGAAAGCAGGTCGTCGCGTTCGCTGCCCATAGTATCGATTTGTTCGCCAAGTTCGGTCGCTTCGATGTCGGCGCGCAGATTGACGGTGCCCATGTTTTCGCGTTCGCGGTGCAACCGTTCGACCTGGCGTTCGAGCCGATCGAGGTCGTCGAGCTCCGCCGTTCCGGAAATTTCGGCGATCGGCAAGGTTTCCTGCGGCGCGCAGTCGAAATGGTCGCGAATACGCTCGGCCTCCACATCGCGGAGCGACAAGGCTTGGTCGCGGCGGCCTTCGGCGCGCACCTTCTCTTCGCGGGCCGCAGCCAGGCTTTCGTTCGCGAGTTTCAGCGCCTTATCGACTTCCGCGAGCCTTGCCTCCGCGTCAGCTAATGCGGCGGCCGCAGCGCGGCGGGACTCGGTCGCTGTCGCAAGCTGCTGGTCGAGCGCTGCTCGACGATCACGCAGGTTGGTGGGCTGGTCTCGTAATTCGGTAAGCTTCTCTATGATGGTTTGACGGCGCTGGTTTAGCGCGTCGATTTGACGGCCGGCATCTTCGGTGCGCCGACGCCATGCCCCAGTTTCATCTGCCAACGCGGCAAGGCGGGCGGTTCGTGCTTCGACCGACCGGACGAGACCGTCGTGGGCGCGAAAGCGATCGTCGAGCTCACTCCTGCATTCGGCCAAGCGTCGTTTCAAATCATCCAACGGCGCGCGTGCATCCTCTGGAGCTGGCAGCTCGGCGATCGCATTGTCGGTTTCGGCCAGCGCTTGCTTGCACTCGGTTTGATCATTGGCCAGCCGCCCGGCCGCCTCCACGAGCGCGGCGATGCGCGAGCGATCTTCCGCCACCGCCTCAGTCGCCGCCGATCGTGCCTCACGGGCTTGGTTGAGCGCCTGGTCGGCGTCCCGGGCGTCGACGCGGGCGGTCGCTTCCGTCTCGCGCGCCGTCTTATACGCCTCATCGGCGTGCGCGCGCTGGTTTTCGGCCTGTGTGACGGCGTCGCGAGCCGTCGCAAGTTCGTTGTCTAATTTGTCGATCTGGTTGGTCAGATCGTCGAGCCGTTGACGCTGACGCAGCCGCGCCGCGGCGCCCGCCAACGCGTCCGCCGCGGCGCTGAAGCCATCCCAGCGCCACAAATCGCCGTCGCGGCTGACCAGTCGCTGACCTTGCAGCAAGTTCGATTGCAATCGGCGACCGTCCGCTTGATCAACCAACCCGACTTGGTCGAGGCGACGCGCCAGGGCCGTCGGCGCACCGACCAGGGCTGACAAAGGCTCGGCGCCGCTCGGCAATGCCGGCACGTCATCAAGTGGTTCCAGCGCCCGCCAATGGGATGGAGACTCTGCGTCGGTACCGACCAACAGGTCGTCACCAAGAGCGGCGGCGATCGCGAGCGCCAGGTCGGGCGGGACACTGATCTGGTCGATGATCGGTCCACCGCCACCGCTTTGGTCCTTCGCCAGAACCGCGGCCAACGCCCGTGCCTCGGCAACGCTTCCTTCGCGCGCGATTTCCGCCTCGCGCAAAGTTTCACGCACGGCGCGCTCGGCTATTTCGGCCTCGCCGCGCGCCTGCTCCATGGCCTGACCCGCGGAGACCGCAGCTTCCAGTGCTTCTTGGTGCTCACGTGCCGTCTCGTGCGCTGCTTCCACGGCGGCTTCGGCTTCGCTTAGCTGAGACGATTCGGCGACGCGCGCGGCGGCCGCGGCCTTTTCTCGTGCAACATCGTTGGCGCGACCGCCAAGCGTCGCCAGGCGTGCGTCAAGCTCGCTCTTGCGACGCTGGAAGCTGATTCGCCGGGCTTCGGTCGCCGCCAATTGCTCGGTGTGTTCGGCCAGCACCCGCTCGGCTTTGTCGGTGGTTTGTCGTGCGGCCTCAAGGGCCTCGGCCGCGGTCTCCAAGCCCGTATCCTGCGCCGCCTGTTCGCGGCGAAGGCGCTCGGCTTCCGCGACCAGACGGCCAAGCGTCTGCTTGGCTTCCTCGTGCCGTTCGTTCTCGCGTCCGACATCGGCTTCGATTTCGGTTTGTTGGGCGGTTGCCGCGTCGATGGCGCCGCTGAGGCGTTGTTCCTCAGCTTCCAAAGTATCGCGCGCGATTTCCAGGCGATGCAGTGTGGCGGCGGCTGCGGCCTCGGTTTTGCGCAGGTCTGGCAGATGAGCGGCCGCCCCGGCTTGCGCGGCTGATGCCTGTGCCGCCAAACGTGCCACTTGATTAGCTTGTTGCTCCGCGGTTTCGAGAGCCTCGCGCGCGTTGGCAAAAGCTTCCTCGGCTTCAGACCACCGCCGATAATGCAGGGCCGCCTCGGCCTTGCGAATACGGCCACTCAAGGAGCGATAGCGCGCAGCTTGGCGCGCTTGCCGTTTGAGCGCCTGCATTTGGGTTTCCAGCGTCGCGATGACGTCTTCCAGCCGATCAAGGTTGGTTTCAGCCGCGCGTAGCCGCAGCTCGGCTTCATGACGGCGAGAATGCAAGCCGGTGATACCAGCCGCTTCCTCAAGCAGGTGTCGGCGTTCGGCGGGCTTGGCGCCGATCAGGGCGCCGATTTGGCCCTGGCTGACCAGGGCGGTCGAACGCGCTCCACTGGCGGCGTCGGCGAACAAGAGCTGTACGTCGCGGGCGCGGACTTCGCGACCATTGACCCGGTAGTTCGATCCGGAGGCGCGTTCAATGCGACGGGCGATTTCAAGCTCGGTATGGTCGTTGAAAGCGGCTGGCGCGTCACGGCTGCTATTGTCGAGGCCAAGCGATACCTCGGCGACATTGCGCGACGGCCGGTGCGAGGTTCCGGCGAAGATCACGTCGTCCATTTCGCCGCCACGCATCTGCTTGGCCGATGTCTCGCCCATCACCCAACGCAAGGCTTCGACAAGGTTTGACTTGCCGCAACCGTTCGGGCCGACGATACCGGTCAAGCCGTTCTCGATGACGAGCTCGGTCGGGTCGACGAAAGATTTGAAGCCGGAAAGCTTCAGACGAGTGAATTGCAACGCGTTCGCTCGGTCGGTGCAAGAACGGCCAGGCCGCAGACGCGCAAAGTATAGGGGTACGGCTCGCGCCCCACAACAAGGGAGAGTGGGGCGCGGCCGATAATTAGGCGGTCAAACATTCGCCAAGCGGTGGATTTCAGCCTCCGGCGGCTTCAATTCGCTTAGTCAACTCCTCTTCCGACGGCACGCCGCGTAAATACTCACCGTCGATCAGGAAGGTCGGCGTTGACTGAATATCATAATTGTCAATGCCGTCCTTGCGTGCCTCAATGATGGCGGTCTGAAGCGATTCGTTGGCCATGCATGAATCGAAATCGGCGCTGCTCATGCCCGCCTGTTTGGCAAGATCCTTCAGCGCGGCTTGGGGCTCATCGGCGAACGCCCAGTTTCTTTGGCGTTCGAAGACTAAATCGAGATATGCGAAATAGCGGTCCGGCCCCGCGCAGTGTGGCAGCATCGCGCCCCAAAGCGCCGGCGCGTTAAGAGGAAAATCGCGGAATTCGAGCTTGGCGCGCCCGGTCTCGATGAAAGTCTCTTTCAGCCACGCCATGCGTTCGATGTGAAAACTGGCGCAGTGAGGGCAACTGGTAGACGCGAACTCGACGATGGTCACCGGCGCGTTCGGGTCGCCAAGGACTTTCGGCGTCGCGTTGATGGAATCTTGATCGTCGGCGGAGGCGATTGGCGCCCACAACAGGAGCGTGGCGATCGCTAAGGCGGCGGTTCGAATGCAGGTCATGGCGGCACTCTTTGCTATTGCGAAACGAATAAATCGATTTGTTCGGCAAGATAGATAAGCGGGGCAGCCGGCGGGCACAAGGCGTTCAGCCATCCGTATCTGAATCGCCCACCCGTGCCCCTAACCTAAGTAAAGCGGCGCGCAGGGCCGCATCGGGCACATCTTCGAGGGCTGATTCGAGTGACGCGGGCGGCGCGGGACAGTCAATCCGCGCCGTGCTGGGCGGGGGGCGCCGAGAAACCACCGGGCCTTGGCGCAGCGTTAGGCGCTTGACCGCGCGAAAGCCAAAATAGGTTGCGATGCGGTCCAGGATCTGCGGTTCCATATGCTGAAGCGCGGTCGCTGTCGGTCCTTCGGCACGCACCACTAGGGTTCCATCGCGTCCGAGCTGCATGGCGGCGCATTTGTCCGCCAGTTCCGCGCCGACGATTGCCGGCCAATCGGCCAACACGGCGGCTTCATGAAACCCCCGTTCAGCAAACGCCTTGCGGGTCAGGTCTGGCACCAGGCGGGCCAGCGCGCGGCTGCCCGAATGGCGTTCACGGATGGCCAATGTGGTCGACCTTTGACTTTATCCCGCGCTCCCGCGCGCGTTACGATGGCATCGCATATTCAGGCTATATCCGATCCAGGTGGCATGCCAGACACTCTTGGCCCCCCAGACACTCACGGCCACGGCGTCTCCCCGAGCCAGCGGCTTCTCGCTTGGTACGACCGCCATCGCCGTGATTTGCCATGGCGCGTGGCGCCGGGGCAGTGCGCCGACCCGTACCGAGTTTGGCTGAGCGAAGTGATGCTCCAGCAAACCACGGTCACTGCTGTCATTCCTTATTTCGAGCAATTCGTCGCGCGCTGGCCGACCGTCGAGGCGTTGGCCGCGGCCGATCTCGATGACGTGCTCGCGGCGTGGGCCGGGCTCGGTTATTACGCGCGGGCACGGAACCTCCATAAATGCGCCCAAGCCGTGGTCGAACAGCATGGCGGCCGCTTCCCCGATACCGAGCAGGCGCTGCGGGACTTGCCAGGACTCGGCGTCTACACCGCGGCGGCGGTGGCGGCGATCGCATTCGACCGACCGGCGGTGGTGGTCGATGGCAATGTCGAACGGGTGATGGCGCGCTTTTTTGCCGTCGAAACGCTTTTACCGGCGGCCAAGCCTGAATTGCGCGCCCTAGCCGCTGACCTTAGCCCGGGCCAAAGGCCCGGCGACTATGCGCAGGCCGCAATGGATCTGGGCGCGACAATTTGCACGCCAACCAGCCCAAAATGCTTGCTTTGTCCGTGGTCGGATCGATGCGTCGCGCATGCCCGCGGCGTTGCCGAAACCTTGCCCAGAAGGGCGCAGAAAAAAGCCAAACCGACTCGGCGCGGCGTGGCGTTCTGGATTGAGCGCGACGATGGCGCGGTGCTGTTACGTCGGCGTCCGCCGCGCGGGTTGCTCGGTGGAATGGTCGAGGTGCCGTCGACCGACTGGAGCGACGTTATGCCGGACCCGGTCGTGGCGCGTGGCCAGGCGCCGATCGCCGCCGATGGCTGGACGCCGCTGCCCGGCATCGTGCGCCACACCTTCACACATTTTCACCTTGAGCTGTTGGTGCTGCGGGCACAAGCGGGCGAAGTCGCCGAGGATGCGCTGTGGTGCCTACCCGAAGATCTGGGCGGTAGGGGGCTGCCAAGCCTCATGCGGAAGGTTGCCGCGCATGCCCTTGGGGCAGGTTAGGTATCGCAAGGGAAAAACCCTAGGGCGTCGCCATTTCGCTGCGGACTTGTTGGCGTAACAGGTCGATCGGCACCGGTTTGCCGCGCTGTTCGAAAAACCAAAACGACCAGCCGTTGCATGCCGGTGCGCCTTGAAGCGCGGCGCCCACCGCGTGGATTGAGCCGGTGACGTCTCCGGCGGCCAGGCTGCCGTCGGCGCGCACTTTGGCCGAATGTCTGCGTTTGGCGTCGAACAACATCGCGCCAGGCTTGATCAAGCCGCGCTCGATCAGCGAGCCGAATGGAACGCGCGGCTGGTTGCGGCGCGATGGCGTGGTTTGGATCGCAATGTCCTCGCCGGGCGCGACGGCGGCCAGGCGGTCGGCGGCGAGTGCGGCGTATTCGGCTTCGCGTTCGATGCCGATAAAGGATCGGCCGAGTCGCTTGGCCACGGCGCCAGTGGTCCCGGTGCCGAAAAATGGGTCGAGCACCACGTCGCCGGGATTGCTCGACGATAATATCACCCGGTGCAGCAAAGATTCCGGCTTTTGGGTCGCGTGGGCCTTTTTGCCATTTTCGCGCAGGCGTTCCTGACCGCTGCAGATCGGCAGCAGCCAATCCGACCGCATTTGCAGGTCGTCGTTAAGCGCCTTCATGGCGTCGTAGTTGAAGGTGTAGCCGGGCTGGTTCTCGCTCTTTTTACACCAGATCATGGTCTCGTGCGCGTTGGTGAACCGGCGGCCGCGAAAATTCGGCATTGGGTTGGTCTTGCGCCAAATGACGTCGTTGAGCACCCAGAAACCGAGGTCTTGGAGGGCGGTGCCGATGCGGAAGATGTTGTGATAGCTACCGATCACCCACAGCGTGCCGGTGTCGCTGAGCGCGTGCCGCGCGGCCTTCAACCAGTCGTGCGTGAAACGGTCATAGGTCGCGAAGTCGTCGAACTTGTCCCAATCGTCGTCGACCCCGTCGACCAGTGAATGATTGGGGCGACGGAGACCTTCGCCGAGTTGCAGATTGTAAGGCGGGTCGGCGAACACCAGATCGACCGAGCCCGCCGGCAAGGCATTCATGGCCGCGACGCAATCGCCGGAGATGACCCGACCGAACGGCGGATCGTCGAACACCACCCGTCCCTCCGGCGCGTTGCCGGCGGCTTCCCGCTTCTTCCCCATTGCTCTCCCAAACCCGATACTCGACTCGCAAGAGTCTCTGTATCTGATTGAATCACCATGGAATTAGGTAGATCGGAAACGGTCGGCGGCCAGTCATTCCTCTGACCCTTTCGGGTCAAAACAGTCCGGCGTCAGGGGAGCACGGCGCGTACCGGCGAGAAGCTGCGCCGATGATGGGGCGTCGGTCCGTGGTTTTGTAACGCGGCCAAATGCTCGGCCGTGCCATAGCCGGCGTTACGCGGCCAGCCATAGGCCGGGTAGGTGGCGGCCAAGTCGGCCATCAGCGCGTCGCGATGGACTTTGGCCACGATCGAGGCGGCGGCGATGGACAGGCAACGTTGGTCGCCTTTGACCACGGCGATTGTCTGGCAAGACAGGTCGGGACAGCGATTGCCGTCGACCAGGGCGACCCGTGGCGCGACCGGTAGCGCTTCGACGGCTCGGCGCATGGCGAGCATGGTCGCGTTCAGAATGTTGATCTCGTCGATCTCGGCGACCGAAGCGCTGCCGACGCCGATCATCGCCACGGATGTCAATGCCGCCCGCAATTCGCGTCGCCGCATCGCGGTTAGACGCTTTGAGTCGTCCAAGCCGTCGGGCAAGCCGGCGGGGTCGAGGATAACCGCGGCCGCCACCACCGGTCCGGCGAGCGGGCCGCGTCCGGCCTCGTCGATGCCGCACACCGGAGCGTCGCAATCCACTTCCATCTCGAAATTGGGTTTTGGGCCGGTTGCCGCCATGGCGCGAGTATAGTCGTGCCCGAGCGAGGTTGCGGAGCTCCGGACGACTCAGAACAGGGAAAGTTGAGGGCCGGCAACACGAAACCGGCTCGTATCCAGCGGGATCATATCCGTGCCGAGCCCGTAGCGTTTCGTCGCCGCCGCGAATCGGTGCGCAATCAGATCGGCGTACGGACCGACGCCGCGCTGTCGAATGCCGAAACGGGGATCATAATTTTTCCCGCCGCGGGTATCGCGCACCAGGGTCATAACCCTGGACGCCTTGAGTGGCGCGTGTACCGCCAACCACTCCTCGAACAGTTCGCGCACTTCGAGCGGTAGCCGTAACAGGACGTAGCCGGCCTCGCGCGCGCCGGCTTGAGCGGCCGCGAGCAAGATCGATTCGATTTCAGTGTCGGTTAGCGCTGGGATAAGGGGGGCCACCATGACGCCGGCCGGGATGCCGGCGCGCGACAATTCGCGGATTGCGCCAAGCCGTTTCTCCGGCGTGCTCGCCCGTGGCTCGAGTTTGTTGGCGAGCTTACGGTCCAAGCTGGTAACCGAGATCGCCACTTTGGCGAGCCCGCGTCGCGCCATCGGCGCCAGTATGTCTATGTCGCGGGTAACCAAGGCCGACTTGCTGACGATCCCCACCGGGTGATCGTGAGCGGAAAGAACTTCCAGAATCTGTCTGGTTATGCGGTGCTCCCGTTCCACCGGCTGATAGGGATCGGTGTTGGTGCCGAGCGCGATCATTCGGCATCTGTATCCCGGCTTGGCTAGTTCCTCGCGCAGCAACGCCGGCGCATCGGGCTTGGCGAAGATTCTGGTTTCAAAATCCTGTCCCGGCGACAGGCCAAGAAAAGCGTGCGTTGGTCGGGCGTAGCAATAGGCGCAGCCGTGCTCACAGCCGCGGTAGGGATTGATCGATCGGTCGAAGCCGAGATCGGGTGATTCGTTGCGCGTAATGACCGTGCGGCTGGTGTCGACGGTCACGCTGGTGCGCAGTTTCGCCGGCGCCTCCTCAAGCAAGCCCCATCCATCGTCGGTCGCCATCCGCCGCAACGACTCAAATCGCCCGGTGCGATTGCTCGCCGCTCCACGGCCCTTTCTGGCTTCTCTCGGCAATGGCTCCATCATGTCGCAAAGGTTGGCATAACCAATAGAACAAAACAAGAACAATTGACATTCGTATCGCGGCTGGCGCATCTCGGTGGCGATCACCAGAATGGTTTCGGTCGAACCGTATCAACTGGACGCACGGGGTAGAATTTGGCGAATCGCCACCTCCAGGAAGTCAGCCTTGTTATCCCCACGCTGAATGCCAGCGCCACTTTGCCGGAGACCCTTGCTGTCGTTGCCGGCGCAGCGCGCGAGACGATTGTGGTGGATGGTGGGTCGCGAGATGAAACGGTGGACATTGCTCGCTCCGCCGGCGCCACGCTGATTTCCACAAACCGCGGCCGTGGCACGCAGCTTGCCGCGGGGGCGCGTGCCGCAGGCGGCGATTGGCTGATGTTTTTGCACGCCGACTCGGTGCCACAACCAGGTTGGGAAGACCGGTTGGCGGAATTCACCTCGGATCCCGCCAATCGCGAGCGCGCGGCGGTGTTTCGTTTCGCAATCGATATCGACCTGCGGCTCGCCCGGCGCATGGAGCGGAACGTGGCGTGGCGGAGCCGCGTGCTGGGGCTGCCTTATGGTGATCAGGGGTTGGTAATCGGCCGCGCCTTTTACGACTCACTGGGCGGCTTCCGCGACATTCCCATTATGGAAGACGTGGATTTGGTCCGTCGGGTCGGTCGACGGCGGTTGGTTATTCTCGATGCGACAATGACCACCTCGGGGGTCCGGTATCGACGCAAGGGCATCATCGCGCGAAGCCTGCGCAACCTTACTTGCCTTGGCATGTATTTTCTCGGGATTCCGCCACGCATGATCGCCCGGTTATACGGCTGACGCCGCGTGGCACGCCGAGACAATCATCTGGTGATTTTCCTCAAGGCGCCGCAGCGCGGCGCGGTCAAAACGCGGCTGGCCCGTACTGTCGGTCGCGCCACCGCGTGGCGCTTCTATCGCGACACCTCGGCACGCCTGGTGCGCGAGCTTGGCGGCGACATGCGTTGGACCACCTGGCTTGCGGTGACGCCCGACCGCTTCGCCTATCAAGGCCGGTTTTGGCCGGGAGGGGTGAGGCGGATGCCGCAAGGCCGCGGAGACCTCGGTGCGCGCATGATGCGTCCCATGCGGTCACTACAGCCGGGCCCGGTGGTTATTGTCGGCAGCGATATTCCCGATGTTCGGCGCCAGCATATCGAGCAAGCGTTTCGCGCGCTGCGCCGCAATCACGTGGTTTTCGGGCCGGCGCGCGATGGCGGCTATTGGCTCATAGGACACAGCCGGCGCCCGTTGGTTCGCGACATGTTCAAGGCAGTGACCTGGTCGACCGACCGCGCGTTGGCCGAAACCCGCGCCAACCTTCCGGCGCGCCATAGGGTCGCTCTATTGGGTTTGCTCGAAGATGTCGACGATGAGGCCGCGTGGCGGCGGTGGCGGTCACAAGCTCGGTGACGGCGACCTACTTGGCCTCGTGCTCCATTAAGCGCGGCATCAATTCGACGAAATTGCACGGCATGAGACGCACGTCGAGTTGATGGACCAAAATGTCATCCCACGCGTCCTTGCAGGCGCCCGGCGAACCCGGGACTGCAAATAGATAGGTACCACCCGCAACGCCGGCGGTGGCGCGCGATTGAATGGTCGAGGTCTTTATTTTCTGGAACGAGATCATGCGAAAAAGTTCGCCGAAGCCCGGCACCGATTTCTCGTAAACCGACTCGAACGCCTCGGGCGTCACGTCGCGTCCGGTCACCCCGGTTCCGCCGGTGGCGATCACCACGTCGACATTCGCATCGGCGATCCAAGACCTGAGCTGCGCGACAATCTGGTCGGTTTCATCGGTGACGATTTTCCGGTCCGCGAGCACGTGTCCCGCCGCCTCGAGGCGGTCGACCAAAATCTGGCCCGACTTGTCGTCCGCCAAGGAACGCGTATCGGACACGGTCAGCACCGCAATGTGGACGGGAAGAAACTCCCGACTTTCGTCAACACCAGCCATGAATAGGGTGTCTATACCAACTTGCCGCAATAATCACCCATTTGACCGAGATGATTTTTGCGGCGGTTGGTATCAGCGCCGGATCGTCACCTCGGCAAGCTTGTCGGCGTCCGCGTCAAGGTCGCGATAAAACGCCCAGCGTCCGGCGGCCAATTGATCGAGACTCGCCGGCTGTTGGCCGAGCCGCGAACGGTAGGTCCACAGATTGGCCAAAACCCGACGAATGTAGCGGCGTGTCTCGCGGGCTGGCACGCTCTCGATGAACAGCAACGGGTCCTGGCGATAATCGAGCTGCTCGAGCCAATTCTGCAACCGGCCCGGTCCGGCATTGTAGGCCGCGAGCATGAAAATCAGATTGCCGCCGACATCGTCGAGCTCGAGCAGGTGACGGATGTATTTTTGGCCAAGGTCCAGATTGACCGCCGGCGAGAACAGTTTGTCCGCCGACTGGCCGTCATAATGCTCTTCGCCGTCGATGTAGGTCGCGGTTCCCGGCATGATTTGCATCAAGCCACGTGCGCCCGCCGGGCTTTCAGCGTCGGTCTGAAATACCGATTCCTGGCGCACCAGGGCGAACACCATCGCGCGGTCGACCGTAAAGCCGGAACGCGGCGCCCAATTCGGGGTCGGGTAAAGCGAGCGGTCGTGCCGACCACCGTTCTTGACGGCGAGCTGGCTACCGATACGAATTTCCAGGCCGGCCAGCGACAATTTTTCAGCGACCAGAAGAACCGCCGGCGCTGCGTCGGGAGCAACGCGCGGATAAAGCGTGCGCAATTCGTCCTCCGCAAGTTCCTTGCGGCCGATATCGCTCAACGCGATCGCACGGCGAACCGCCGGCGCGCGCATCAGCGCCTTGACCATCGACGCACTGAGACGCGGAGCCTCCCAACGGAAGTCCGGCTTATCAAACAGTGAACGCAGCGCCAGCATGCCGTACATGGTGCGCGGATAATCCGCCGCGATGCGCAGCATTTCGTTGATCTGAGTCGGCCGGCGCAACACACCGTTGGCGCGCGCCGCCCAGTAGGCACCGCCCGCGATCAAATCGGCGGTCGCGGACTCGGCGTTTGCCAAGGTCTCAAAATGACCGGCGGCGCGTTCGATCTCGCCAAGACGCCACGCCGCCAGCCCGGCGGTCCAATGGCTCTCGGGAACGAGATCGCTCGACCGCTTCGCCGCCCGCTCCGCAATGCGCAAAGCTTCTTGGTCGTCACCACCGACGAAATAGGCGCGCGCCACGCGGGCACGCATCGCGTCGTATTCAGCAGCGGTGAGCCAATCCCGAAGCATCTGCGACGACAACATGTCGCGTGCGGCGTCGGCCTCACCCTTGGCAATCAGCGCCCGGGTGCTGGCCAGGCTCTCATCGACGATTTGACGCTGCTCGTCGGTCAGCATCCGGGTCGGCAGCGGCCCGGACGCGGCGTAGCCGAATTCACCGTCGCCGCGCAAATATCCGCTCTCAGGCTGCCGCGGCGCGTTCGCTTGTTCCGGCTGCTTCTTGACCGCAAGGCGATAGACCCGCGTCGCGTCAGGGTGGTCGCCATAATTCTCGAGCCACTCATGAAGCTCTTCATATGACGTCTCGTACCCGGTCGGGTGCAGGAAGCGCTGATAGAGCACGTGGCCCAAAAGGATCGGACTCTCCAATCCGGCAACGACTCGATCCGCCGCAGCCCACTCCTCAGCGTCCTGTAATTTAAAGATCTCGCGATACCGTTCGACGTCCGCGCGATTTAGTAGGTTCGGAAGCCGTCCAGTTCGGTCAAGGCCACCAAGCGGGATCGCCAAGTCGGCGACGACCAAGGGTGTATCCGTGTGTGCGTTTGATTGATCGGAAGTCGAATTATCGTCGGCCCACGCACCAACGCTCGCGGACAGGCCAATGATTGCCCCCGCTAACCAATTCCAATTTCTCGAACTATCACGTTTCATCTGAACTTATTCCAAGTTTTGTCTAAAATGCGATTAAAATATGGCGCTTGTTATACGGAATTATGGCGCCTTAATCAACTATTCAGACGGGTCGAACAAGTCGTTGCGAAAGCGAGAAAATTTAGAAACCAAACGAATCAAACTGTTAGTAAGACAAACTGAGTATCAAATAGAAACGTCAAAATTCCGTTAGCATTGGTCACTACCCGAAACGATCTCCACTTTTGCTCAGCTTTGTCCGAATCGCTATTAAATCACGCCAAGCCTGTCTTTTCTGCGACGGTTGGCGCAAAAGGTACGCGGGGTGAAAAATAGCTGTTGTTTCGACCGCCTCGCTGAGGCCCTCAGGCTGGAATTTGTACCAACGGCCGCGCAGTCGGGTAATACCTTCGGTTCGATCAAGCAACGTCTTCGCCGATATCCCACCGACGCAAACCAAAATGCGCGGACGGACCAAAGCGATGTGACGTTCGACGAACGGCCGGCAGAGGGCGATCTCCGCGGGCGATGGATTGCGGTTTCCGGGCGGCCGCCAAAACAGGATGTTGGTGATGTACGCGGCCGACCGGTCGCGGCCAATGGCCTGCAACATGCGGTCGAGCAGTTGGCCGGCGGCGCCGACGAATGGCAGGCCGCGCCGATCCTCCTCAGCGCCCGGCGCCTCGCCGACAAACATTAGGTCCGCCGACGGATTGCCATCCGCGAACACCGTATGCTTCGCGGTTCTCTTTAAAGCACAGCCTTCGAAAGCCGCGACGGCGGCGGCCAACGCCTCGACGCTATCCGCATTGGCCGCAACGGACCGCGCCTCTTCGATCAGCGCGGAGGTCGGTTCAATCGTGACTTGCGGTGGGGGGCTCGATAAGGCCAGCGGTGGTGGCGCGATTGTCGGCGCCTCGCGCCGATCCGGCGGCTGTTCTCGCCGTGGCGCGGGGTTAGTGAATCTGTCGCGCGCGGTGGCGTCGATCGCTTCGTCGACGCCACAATCGACGAGCCAGCGCAGCTGCTTGAGCGCGCTGTCCTGCATTCGCTATCAGAGTTGGCCGTAAGGGATCGGCTTGCCTTGGGCGTCGGTCACTATTTTGCCGCCTTCGTCCTGTGCGGCGACAAAGCGACCGTGGCCGACGAAGCTGCCAACATACAGCACCGGCTTGATCTTCTTGCCGTCATGCTCTTTTTCGTTCGCGGCGCCGGCGCGCCTTGCTGGATTGTTCTTGCTGGTCATATTCCTGCGATCTCCCGACCGTGGGCCAATCTCGGTTGATGGAGAACAACCGCGCCCGAAGTTTCGGCCCGAACACTGGACTGTCCGGTTCTGCCGCTCATTTTACTCTATTGGCGTCCTTTTGCGACAAGACGCCTGGAAGGTCAACCGAGTTCACGTATTTTGGCGCATGGCACGTCCGGTTTGCATCTTTGCGCCAGACGATTAGAGTCATGCTCCGACACAATGTTGTGGATCACCACTCGCAAACCCGGCTCTGCCATGATTGAGAATGATATTTCTCCCTATCGGTCGCGCTTCGCGGCTGGCGGGAAAATCTTGATGTGCCTTCCGTCCGGCGTTTGCCGCGGCGGCGTTGCGCTGATTTTGGCCGGTTTATGCGGCTGCGCTGGAGCGATCGCCGACGACACGGGGCAACAGGCGATTGCACCGGACCCGGTTATGGTCGCCGATGTTCAGTCGAACGAATTGCCGGACGCGACGTCGGGTGCCGGCGGCTACTTGGCCGGGCGACATGCTCGATTGGAGAACGATTCCGGGGCGGCGCTGCGCTATTTCCAGCGCGCGTTGGATGACGATCCCGACAACCCCGAACTGCTGGGTCGAGCGCTGATGGCGGCATTGGCCGAGCGCGACATGGTTCTTGCCACGGAATTCGCCGAGCGCTTGCTGGTGGTCGATCCTGAGAGCCCAATCGGCTTGCTTTCGCTCAGCGTCACATCGGCTCTCGCCGGCGACTGGCCGAATGTTTCCGCGATTATCGAACGGTCACCGGAGACCGGCCTGAACCGCTATATGGTTCCGCTGCTCACCGGATGGTCGAAGGTGGCGGCGGGAGACCAAGATGGGGCGTTGCTGGCTTTGGAGCCGCTCGCCGGCAACTCGATTTTTGCCAGCACGCACGATTTTCACACCGGTCTCATGGCCGAGCTGTTCGGACGGATGCAGGCCGCCGAAAGCGGCTATGCCGGGGCGCTGAGCGCGTTGCGCGGTGGCTCGTTGCGCGTGGTGATTGCCGCGGGTGGCTTTTACCATCGCGCCGGTCGCCTTGATGAAGCGCGCGCCATCTACGACTCGTTTCTCGACCTGAATCCCGACACCACGTTCCTCGACCCGGCATATCGCCGCCTCGACAATGGCGAGCCGCCGGCGATGTTGGTTCGTGACGCCAATGATGGGATCGCCGAGGCGCTCTATGGCGCAGCGATCTCGCTGTATCAGGAAAATGCCTTGGAGCCGGCGCTGGTCTACAACCAGCTTGCGCTTAGCTTACGGCCTGACTTTGACGTCGGGCTCATGCTGCTGGGCGATATTCTCACCACCATGGACCAGGTCGACGGAGCGGTTGAGGCTTACCGCTCGGTCCCCGATGACTCGCCGCTCAAGTGGGCGGTGCGATTGCGCACCGCCAATGGTTTGGCGGAGCTCGATGAGATTGAGGCCGCGGCCGAGCAATTGAAGATCATGGCGCGCGAACGGCCTGAGCGTGCCGATCCGCTAATTGCTCTCGCTGACATGATGCGCGTGGGTGAGCGCTACGACGAAGCGATCGAGGCCTACGACCTGGCGTTTGCCCGGATCCCGACATTGGAAAACCGGCATTGGCCCCTGTTGTATGCGCGCGGCATGTCTCTCGAGCGCGCAAAGCAGTGGGAACGTGCCGAGAGCGATTTTCTGCGGGCGCTTGAACTAGAGCCCGATCAGCCGTTGGTGCTTAACTATCTCGGCTATAGCTGGGTGGAAATGGGCCGAAATCTCGATCAGGCCCGGGAAATGATCGAGAAGGCCGTGGAGCAGCGCCCGGATGACGGCTACATCGTCGACAGCCTGGGATGGGTGTTGTTTCGGCTGGGCGAATATGAAGACGCCGTTCGGTTCCTCGAACGCGCGGCGGAATTGCGGCCCAACGATGCCGTCATACTCAGCCATTTTGGCGATGGTTTGTGGCAGGTCGGACGTTTGGCCGAAGCGCGATTCCAGTGGCGCCGGGCGCTTTCCTTCGAGCCTGATGCCGAGCTTGACGAATCCCTGCGTCGCAAGATCGACCAAGGTCTGTCCGAGGACGATGCGGAGAGCATTGTCGATCTGGAAGATCTGTAACCAAATACGTGCGCGCTGATTTTCTCGCGGCGTGCCCGAGCACGAATTGAACGCCGCCGAGCCGTCTGGTGGCGGCGTCACCGAGCCTGCTCCGGCCAAAATCAACCTTTATTTGCATGTCACGGGCCGACGTGACGACGGGTATCATCTTCTCGATAGTCTGATCGTATTCACTGATTTCGGCGACGTGATTTCCGTCGCGCCGGCGGACGGTCTGTCGCTCTCGGTGAGCGGGCCATTCGCGAGCAAAATATCCGACCTCGGCGAACGCAATTTGGTCATGCGCGCGGCGGCAAGCATGGCGGCTGCCGCTGGTGTACCGCCACGCGCCGCGCTGACGCTTGAAAAACGATTGCCGGTAGCCGCTGGAATCGGCGGTGGCTCGGCGGATGCCGCCGCGACACTGCGCGCACTGCGGCGGTTCTGGAGCCTGCAAATCGATGACGACACTGTTCGGCGTCTGGCGCTGGGGCTGGGAGCGGATGTACCGGCGTGCTTGCGTTCAACGCCTGTTGCTGTGAGTGGAATTGGCGATGTTCTGGCCGGTTTTGAGGGCGATTGGCCAAGGCTGCATATGGTGCTGGCCAATCCGCGAAAGCCGCTTGCGACCGCCGGCGTTTTCACGTCACGCTCCGAAGGATTCGGTGATGCTGCCCCGATTCTAGAGACACCAGCCAATGCGGAGACTCTGATTTCGGCGCTGACATGCCGACGAAATGATCTGGAAGAAGCGGCTCGTACCCTAGAGCCGTTAGTCGTGGAGGTACTCCATGCCCTGTCGGATCAACCAGATTGCCGCCTGGCGCGCATGTCAGGCAGTGGCGCGACTTGCTTTGGGCTATTCAGCGATGCGCCTGCGGCGGAGCGTGCTGCGCGGGAAATGGTGAATCGCCGGCCCGAATGGTGGGTGGTCGCTACGTCGACTCGGGCGGGATGAGCTCTGAAACCGGCGGTTTGTCCGAGCGCGTCACGATGTAAGCGGCAACGCTGGCCAAAAGAGCGCCAAGAACAGTGGGGCCAATCCAACCATCAGCCATAAACACGGTGACGATCAGCCAACTGGTCGCCATCAATCCAACCGCGAGAAATTTTGCGCGCAACGGAATCACCCGATGCGTGCTCCAATCCCTCAGTGGTGGGCCAAAGCGCGGGTGATCGTAGAGCCAATCGTGAAACCGGTCCGAACTCTTGGAAAACGCCCACAGGGCAATAATCAAGAAAATCGTCGTCGGCATGCCCGGCACAACCACGCCAACAAGCCCCAGGCCGACGCAGAGCCATCCAAGCGCGAGCAACGCAGGTTTGGCCCCCGGCCAAGCAAACCGCCCGCCGGCACGGCCACCTGGAGATGTCGCCGTCACTGGTTCTGTGCTGGGTTTGGTGTTGCCTGGCATCCCGATTGAAATCCCCGGATCGTCGGCGCGAATGGCAGAATCTTAGGCCTTGTTGCGAGATACGACAAGCGGACGCACTGACAGATTCTGTGAATTTGGGCTGCTACGACGGGTCGGCAGGTCGAATTCGCGGGTCCGCAGTCCGTGACTCAGTCCAATCAAGAGGTGTTTGCCGTCAAGACGATGCGGATTATTTGTATATGCCGGGAAGACTAACCCGCCGCGCACGATGTATTTAAACGATGCGCTTATGGAATGATTTTACTGAGCTAAGACTAGATTCTTTTACTCTCAAGGTTTGCGCGGTACTCCGGCGAAGATCGGACCTGCAAACGGTTTGCTGATAAAAAGGGCGCGACATATGGGCGATAGGGTCGGCATGCGGATATTTGGATGCATAGCGGCTCGACCGGCGACGCTGCATACGACATGAGCGTCATCGTCCAGGATGGGCCGTCAAAGGCCGACCCGGAACCGTCGGAGGATGCCGACGGTGATGGGGTTGCTGGGCTCGCGATCGGTCGGGTCGTCTCCGTTTCTGGCGGGCAAGTCATATGCCTGCTTGACGGCGCCGCGGCGATTACACCCGAGCAGCTGGCCGATCCGCTGCAAATCGGCTCATTGATCAAACTCGATGCCGCGAGGAACAGCGTATTTGGGATTGTTGGCGGCTTGAGCATCCCCATTCCGTCACGCGACGGATCCGAAGAGTTGAAGATCATCGAAGTCGAGCTGATCGGCGAAATCATCGAAGACGGCGACGGTGGTCCCGGGGTTTTCCGGCGCGGCGTTTCCACTTCTCCGGGGCTGGGCGATGTCGCGTTCGCCGCCACCCATGACGAACTGAAGCGCGTCTACGATCGCCGAACCGATGATGCGATTGAGATTGGCCATCTTCAGCAGAGCCCGACGGTACCGGCGTATGCGGTGGTCGACGATCTGCTTGGCAAGCATTTCTCGATCGTTGGCACCACCGGTTCCGGCAAATCCTGCGCGGTTTCGCTGATTCTCAACGGCATTGTCGAAAAACACGACAACGCCCACGTGATCTTGCTCGATCCGCATGCGGAATATGCGCATGCATTTGGTGACGTGGCCGAAGTCATCGATCTGGATGACCTTACTCTGCCTCACTGGTTGTTCACCTTCGAGGAAATCGTCGAGATCGTGTTCGGCGCCGAGGCCGATGAGCTTGTTGCCGAAACCGCAATTCTTCGCGACCTGATTCAGAAGTGTAAGGTCCGCTTCATGGGGGTCTCCGAAGAATCTCGTATGGTCACGGTCGATACGCCGGTGCCCTACAAGACCGGCGACATGCTCAAGCTGCTGGACCAGACCATGGGACGGCTGGAAAATCGCAATGATCTGTCACCCTTCCAGCGCGTAAAAAGCCGTCTGGTGGCACTGCAAGGCGACCGACGCTTCAGTTTCATGTTTCCCGCTAGTGTCGTGGTGCGTGACAATTTATCGGAAATTCTGTCGAGGATCTTTCGAGTGCCGGTTAACGGCAAACCGATCTCAATATTGAATTTGTCGGGCGTGCCGTCCGAGGTCTTGAACGTTGTGGTATCCGTTCTGGCCCGGATGACGTTCGATTTCGCTCTATGGAGCGAGCAATCGGTGCCTCTTCTGCTGGTCTGCGAGGAGGCCCACCGATACGCGCCTACTAGCTCCATGGAGGGCTTCGAGCCGACCAAGCGGGCGCTTTCGCGGATCGCCAAGGAAGGCCGGAAATATGGCGTTTCTTTGGGCGTAATCACCCAGCGCCCGTCGGAACTCACGACAACTGTTCTGTCGCAATGCAACACCATTTTCGCCATGCGCATGACCAGCGAAAAAGACCAAGACTATTTGCGGGCGGCCATGTCCGACGCCACGTCGGGTCTATTGGATTCGTTGCCATCGCTCGGCAATGGTGAAGCGATTGCCGTCGGCGAGGGCGTTGTGGTCCCAATGCGCTTAGTTTTTGCGACCTTGCCCGAGGACAAGCTGCCCAAGGGCAGCACGGCCCGTTTCTCTAAAACTTGGCAAGGCGGAGATCCTTCGATTGACGCGCTCGATCAAGTTGTCGCGCGCTGGCGTCAATTCGAATCCAAATGAATTGCTGACTATTTAGGCTTCGCTGGCGTCTTGGGGGGGCCGAGCTGCTCCTTTAGATAGAGCTCAAATTCCTCCGCCGGAATGGCGCGGCTATATAAGAAACCTTGGGCCTCGTCGCAGTGAATTTCGCGCAGATATTCCAGCTGAGCCTTGGTCTCCACTCCCTCGGCCACCACCTCTAGGCCCAGGCTCTGGCCAAGATTCACAACCGCTCGCGCGATTGTCGCCGCGGTATCGGCGGTATCAACCTCCGCGATGAAGGAGCGATCGATCTTGATGCGGTTGACCGGCAACTGACGCAAATAGCTGAGCGACGAATACCCGGTTCCAAAATCGTCGATCGACAAACTAACGCCCACGCTATGCAGGTCGGTAAGCACGTCGACCGCGTTATGCATGTCGCTCATCACCGCAGTCTCGGTGATTTCCAGTTCCAATTTGGTCGGATCAAATCCGGTTTCCTCGATCACGTGGCGAACCATGTCGGGCACGTCGAGAAGGCTGAACTGCGCCGCGGAAAGATTGACCGCCAGGACCAGGTCCTCGTAGCCGGCGTCATGCCAAACCTTGAACTGGCCGCACGCCTGGCGCAGGGTCCACTCGCCGAGTGCTCCGATCATGCCGGTTTTCTCGGCGACCGGTATGAATTCAGACGGCGGGACCATGCCTTGTTCTGGATGTAGCCATCGCAGCAACGCTTCGGCGCCAACCGTTTTCCCGTCGCTAATCGAGACCTTCGGCTGGAAGTAGACCATCAGCTGATCGTAATCGAGGGCGCCTCGCAGTTGCTGTTCGAGAAAAGTTCTACGTTCCGCCAGCGAATTCAAATCGGAATCGAAAAAGCGGTAGGTATTCCGGCGATCGTCTTTCGCCAGATACATCGCCAAATCGGCGTTTCGCTGCAATTGCTCCGCGGTGTCGGCATCCGACGGAAACACGGTGATGCCGATGGACCCTGTGGTGAATAATTTGTGGCTGGCGACGTGTATTGGCTCCGAGAGCGCGCGAAGAATGCGCTGTGCTTGGATATTGGCGTCGGCCGGGTAGTTGAGGCCGACTTGGATCAAGGCGAATTCGTCGCCGCCGAGCCGCGCCACGGTATCCTCGGCACGCACGCTCGAAGCCAGTCGGTGGCCAATTTCGCGCAATAATTCATCGCCGACTTGGTGGCCTAGCGTGTCGTTAACGTCTTTGAAGTGGTCAATGTCTAAGAGCATAAGCGCGACCGACTCGCCGCTCCGTCTTGCTCGGTCCAGAACCTGGTCCAACCGCTCGTTGAAAAGGTTTCGGTTCGGCAGATCGGTTAAGGGATCGTGATTGGCGAGATACTCCAGATCGGCCAGGGCCTTTAGGCGCTGGTCCATTTCGTCACGCAGCGCTCGGTTCGCCCGTTCGGTTTCCTGCATTGCCATGCGGGTCTGCTCGGCGGCGGAATCCGCATTCTGCTTGGCTGACAATAGCGCCGCCTTCGCGTGCTGCCGCTCGACGAGATCCCCCAATTGTCCGCCGTAACGGTCGAGAAGGGATTGACGTCGACGTTGTCGATTACGGGTCAGCAACAATTGCATTCCCTCCTGGCGCGCGGACAAATCCGGCGGCAATTCGAGCTTTGTATCCGCTTCGTCCCGCCTGCTCCGAAGCATATGGAGCCAGCGCATCGAACCGGTGCATGAATTAAGATATTCCGGCCTTACCCAACGACGAGCGCGGTGGATCCGGCTCCTGGCGCCAAATCGGCTCGCGAGAGCCCTTTTTGTGCGCGGGATGTCCCTCGAGAAGTGGCCAGGTGCGGTGATGGTATACGTCTGAAGGTTTACCGGCTGGTTTTATCGCGATTTCCCCATTGAAAACTCGGGAAATGCCCTAAGTATGTTTGTAGGCGTGCCGCGCAGCGATGCGGCAACCCTGGATATAGATAAAATCTCATATTTTTTCTAATTTGCTTTTTTCAGGGTATACCCTAAATAGACTCTCTATGGTGGCGGGATAGCTCCGGCAAAGTATCCGTTGGTAAACGGAGTTACGGGGCAGGCGGTAATAGAAGCCGTAAGAGTATAGCAAAGGAGACAAGGTAGAGAGTTGTTGCAGAAGTTGTGATGACCATCACCTTGTCGACGAGAAAAGCAATAAGTTTGGACTATTTTGATGGATTAATAATTGTCGGATGTATCGCTCCTAACTTAAGACCTGCAAACCGGAGGACTTCGGAAAATGAAACTTCTTGCTCGCATTCGTCGCTTTCGCAAGAGCGAAGACGGCGCCACCGCCATCGAGTATGGCTTGATTGCTGCCCTGATCGCGGTCGTGATTATTGTCGCAGTCACAACGGTCGGTACCGAGCTTAACGAGACGTTCTCGGTGGTTGGTGACAAGCTGGCGTCGGCTCAGTCTAACTAAGCCTTCGCCGCCACGGCCACTTATGTGGTGGAAATCGGAACGCCCTCGGCCAACCAGCCGGGGGTGTTTCTTCTATTTGTGGGCTCGCGTTGGGCGGCGAACCGCGCAGCGTACGACGGTACCATAATTGGGCACGGTCCGGCGTGACGCATCGGTGGGCGCCTTGATGATCGAAATGCGCCTCAAAAAGCCTAACTTATTAAGCGTGTCGGGTGTTTGGGTGAGTTCGAAAGACAGCGAGCGGTGGACGTAGTGACAGAGCGAGGCACCACCGCGTTCATATTCCCGACCTAGGAAAGTTGTATCCGGACATGTCGGGTTCGATCTTGTTATTCATCCCTTCGTATAATTGCGAAAAGCAGATTGTTCGCGTGCTCAGGCAGCTCGATGACGCCACGCGGCGTCACTTTGCCGAGATTATCGTGGTGAACAATCGCAGCACGGACGGCACCGAAGCGGCTGCGTTGTCTGAGATCAAGCGCATCGGAGATGCTCGGATCAAGCTGTTACGCAATCGCGAAAATTATGGCCTGGGGGGATCACACAAAGTGGCGTTCGACTACGCCGTGGAACGCGCGCACGATTTCGTCGCCGTACTACACGGTGACGATCAGGGCGACAGCCGCGATTTGGTTTCGTGTATCGAGCGGGGCGCCCACGTTGACGTCGATTGCCTGCTTGGCGCTCGTTTTCACCCGGAGTCCTCCTTGGTCGGATATTCGATCATCCGCAAGGTCGGGAATCGGGTTTTCAATACCTTGTTTTCTTTGGTCGCGCGGCGACGGTTGTATGACTTGGGCGCCGGACTGAATCTCTATCGCACCGGAGTCCTTGCGGACGGTTTTTACAAGGGATTTTCGGACGACTTGACGTTCAACTACCGCATGATTCTCGCGCATTGCCATTATGGTCATCGGATTAAATTTTTCCCTATCGAGTGGCGCGAAGACGATCAGATTTCCAACGTCAAATTATTTCGGCAAGCGTTCCGCTCGCTCGCTCTATTAGTACGCTATGCGGTTTCACCGGCACATTTCGTAAAATCCGATCATCGCGCGATCGAACACAACGCTTACAGATGGGATGAAATCACGCCTGTCGGAGCCGAGACAGCGGCGTAGCGATGTTGACTCGGCGCCTAAGCATTGCGAGCGTGACGCTCTACGTGGCCTATGTGGCTGGCGCGGTTTTGCTCGCCGCGTCGATATTTGAACACCTACGAGCGGTCGACCGGACGATGCCTGAAGGGCGACTTTGGGGCGGTCTCGCCGCCGTCGTGCTGGTCTATTTGACGTCCCACCTGCTGCGCAGTTTTCGCCTCTACGTCATTCTGCTGGATTTTGAGCGTTCGTTCGTGCGCATCTTGGCGCTCTACGCAACGCTAACCTTCGTCAATCGGATGTTCCCTTTCAAATTCGGGGAAGTTTTCCGATTCTTCGAGTTCACACATATGTTCAATAGCCCGAGGTTGGCGGTCGTGGTGATTGCGACCGAACGGTTTTTCGACGCGGTCATACTTATCTGGCTGTTGTTGTACGGGCTCATGCTCGACTCCTCCATCATCGGCGATACCACGGTCTTGCTGATCGTCCTGTCGGTGGTGGCCATTTTCGGTGTGTTGATCTATCGCGGATTGCCCGGGTTCGCGCGGTACCTGAGGCTCTTGGCGGCAACGCGTAGTCGGGGGACACGAGGGCTTACCGCGCTTCGTCTCGCTGCCTGGCTGGAGGATATTTGGCTTGACGTTCACCGGCTGCTAAAGGGCCGCGCGGTCGTTCTCGCTTTGATCAGCTTCGCCGTCTGGACGCTGGAAATAGCGGCTATGGCGCTTATCGTGAACTTGTTCACCACGCAAAGCACATCGGACTTTCCAGGCGCACTTCTGCGGGCTCTCAATAGCTTGTTGGCGAACGGGGTCGAGCGCTCGGTTGAGGCGATCGAAATCTATTTCGCCGTGACGTTCATGGTCATCGGCGCCGCGGGTTTCCCACTGCTCTTATTCCACAGTTTTATTCGATTCCGCGACTTTCACGCCGCCATGCGCGCCGCGGCGAAGGCCAATGCACGGTATGTCCGCGCCGACTCGCGCCAAGTGATCTGAGAGCGGCGATATCATGCGAAAACGCATCCACTTCGTCTATGACGATCGCGCGATCGTGCCGGAAAATATTGCCAGAATCGTCGGGCACAGGTCGTATGGCAGCATCGTTCGCAATCGACGCAGCCTTTCGGACTGGGTGATTGGCGCCGCACGCGTGGCTGGTTTGGATTGCATTACCGTGCTCCGCGAAGCATCGGAGTTTGACTCTCTTTGCGACGAGATCCGGACTGACCCACAACATACTTGTTACGTACACTTTCGTGCCAACGGCGCCATCACCAACCAAGGCGATTTAGAACTCCTTCTCCGGAAAATGGGATTGGCTGAAGGTGCTTTGTTCGATTGCCAAGTCAATCCCGTCATCAGTGGTTTTCACGACCCGTCCGACTATCAAAAATTTCTATCGATGCTGGAGACCGGCACAGAAGTGACGACCAGCGACTTTGAACCGGCGGCTGAGATTGTTCTGCCGAACGACGTGCTCGTCGACTTATCGGATATCGCGAAGTTTTTGACCTATTTCTCGAGCGGCTTTGAAACTCGATACTACAATCAAGTTGAAGGCAACGACCTAACGGTGGTCAAGCGCTCACGCGACAAAGTGAAAATTGAGCGTGAGTATCGATTTTTCGGTTTGCTGCCGGAGTCGATGCGCCATTGGTTTGTGCAGCCATACAATTTTGAAGAGGCGGCTCAAGACGCCAGCTACGAGATGGAGCGGCTAGAGATCGCGGACATGGCGCTGATCTGGATACATGGCGCCATTTCTCCGATTGAGTTCGAGCGTTTCGTGGAAAAAATTATGTGGTTCATTGAGCAGCGTCCGACGCGTCAAATAGCGCGCGAGGAATACACAGCGACCAGTCGCCGTCTGTACGTTGACAAAGTGCGGCAACGCATGGATGACCTGAAACAAGACGCGCTCTACAACACGCTCGATGCCTCTATTGGAATGGATCCTGAATTCGAAGGCATTGAGGCACTCGTCGCCGAATATGAAGCCATGTTCGAGCGTCACGCGCGCCGGCATCCGGCGGCAAGAATGAGCAGCGTCATCGGACATGGCGATCTGTGCTTTTCCAACATACTGTACGATAAAGCGACGCGAATCATGAAATTCGTCGATCCAAGAGGTGCGCTCGACGAATCAGAGCTATGGACTGATCCAGCTTACGATATTGCCAAACTTTCACATTCGATCTTCGGCGAATACGATTTTATTAATAATAATTTGTTCACTATCGAAACTGACGATTGCTTAGTTCCAAGATTGGCTTCGAAAGGCCCTGACACGTCCGCTTTGCGAGCGGTGTTTCAACAGTCCTTAGAGGCGTTGGGGTATGACTTGTACGGCATCCGACTTCGCGAAGCGTCTTTGTTCCTATCCATGCTGCCGTTGCACAAAGATGACCCGCGGAAGGTGCTCGGCTTTTTGCTCCGGGCGGCCGACATAATAGAGGAGCTGCGGTGCAATGAGTGAACGGCGGGCGCTGGTTATCGATATTGATGGCACCTTGTGCCCGGTAAAATCGGAAGGCGCGCAGTATGAAGACCTTAAGCCGCATTTCGCAATGGTCGAGCGATTACGGCAGTGGCGCGCCGACGGCTACCGAATAGTCCTGCACACGGCGCGCAATATGCGGACCTATGACGGCAATTTGGGTCTAATCAACAAGCACACCGCGCCTAAGCTGGTCGACTGGTTGGAACGCTGGGATATCCCGTTCGACGAACTGCATTTCGGTAAGCCGTGGGCCGGGCACGATGGCTTTTACATCGATGACCGCGCCGTTCGCCCGAACGAATTCCTTGAGTTTAGCGCCCGCGAACTACGAGCACTTCTCAAGCAAGCCCAACTGGGTCTCGAAGAGGTAACGGCCGACACCACATGAACATTGTTATCACCATGGCCGGAGCCGGCGAGCGGTTCAAGAAGGCCGGTTACGACCAACCGAAGTTCATGCTGAAAGCCAAAGGACAAACTTTGTTTCGCTGGTCCATGGTGAGCCTGGAAAATTTTCTACCACTCTGCGAGCGTCTTATTTTCATCGTGCGAGAGGAAGACGACGCTGCCGGCTTCATCACCACGGAATTGACCAACTTTCAGGCGCCGGCCCCGATCGTACTTCCTCTGTCCCAACAAACCGATGGCCAGGCTACCACAGCGCTTCGGGCAAAAACGGTCTGGGCAGCTGATTCACCGTTGCTCATCTACAACATTGATACCCATGTCGACCCCCAGTTCATTCACCCGGACATGATCAGGGGCGCGGGGTGGATACCGTGTTTCAGGGCGCGTGGCGAGCATTGGAGTTTTGTCCGGCTGGATCCGAACGGGAGGGCGGTTGAGGTGCAGGAGAAAAAGAGAATCTCCGAGTTTGCGTCTATCGGGCTCTACTGGTTCGCGACGGGGCGTCTTTACGAGCGTGCGTATGAATCACACTACATCGGCAGACAGGGCGCCGCTTTGCCGGAGCGATATATCGCGCCCATTTACAATGACCTGATTGCATCCGGTTACGAAGTCACGATAAGCGACGTGCCCGTACAATCGGTCGCGGTGCTGGGTACACCTGATGAATTGAAGGTGTTCGAGGCGTCATAGACCGGGGAGTACCGCGGTCCAACCGGTGGTCGTCAAACAATTGCGCGAGGTTAAGCGCGCGCCATTTGCTTTCGGGGCGTTTTAGGAGCCACGGATTCGTGCCAATTACGAGTGAACGAGTTGTTAATGCGCTTGAACGGTGGGTGGTTGGCGTGGCCGGCGGCTTGGGACGACGCCTTGGCGGCAGGATTTTGCACCATGCGGTAAACGTCCCCAACGCTCGCTTTTCTGGGTTTACCTTGGTCGTCCCTTTTTTGGCGCTCGTTGCGATCCCCGTGATTATCTCCGACTCAGTCATGCTGAATGCCTGGATATTTGACTATTCTCTGCCGTTAGATACGTCGTTACGGTGGCTCTATGGGCACATCCCGCACCTAGATTATCAAACGCCGATTGGTGCCAGCTATTGGCTTCTGCAAGGGGTTGCCACTGATCTTTTCGGTGGGGCGGACGCTAGAACCCCGATTTTGGCTAATTTTATTGCTGTCCTACTGATTATCGCCGGCACTATCGCGTTAACCCGATCGCGTTTATCTGGTGGCATATTTGGCTTACTGATATTGGCCGGTGCATTGCTGGTGATCTCTCCGCGTTCGCCGGGCGATATTCCGGGCCAAATCTCTTTTCTAGCCGCCTACAACAAAGCTGGCCTGTCGATATTGGTAATCTTGTTGGTCGGTATGTTCGTTGAGCCGCGCCAGATCCGATCAAAATTTGGTCAAATACTCGATGCGTCGGTTATCGGCCTGTTCCTGCTGTGGCTAGTGTATCTAAAAGTATCTTTTGCCGGGGTCGCCTTTGTTGGATGTATCGCTGCCCTGCACTATGCGCCTCGGAACCGATCGGCAATTGTCTTGGGCGTCGCCCTCACGGCGCTGGGAATTGCGTTGATTGGTTGGCTCAGCGGTATAAATGCGGCTTACCTCAGCGATATTTCGGACACCGCGGCGGCGGGGGGCGCGGTTCGGTTTGGCAAAATGCTGCGCGATGTAGTCGACAGCCGTCTTACAATCGTCGTGTTTCTGCTCTGCGTCGCGCTGTATTGGCGAATGAGCGCCGCCAGCCCGGCAGTTAAGCGGTCCAATCTCGTCGTTAGCTTTGGTCTGTTTCTCGCCGGCATCGCGGCCATGAACCAGGTTCACGACAATTATTTGGCGCTGAGTTTTCTCGCTCTTTTGGTGCTTGCCCAAAGAAGCATTGGCGAGGCAAACAGTGATGGTGGCCAAGTTCGGTATAATTCTTTCGTGCCGCCGCTTATTGGTGCAGTGGCACTCGTCACAACTGCAACGCTGTCGGACGCGATATCGTCGGTACACTATCATACGGAAAGCAGAAAATTTGGCCCTGCGGGGCACCCGAGCAGTATTTGCGACCAATCCGAGGTGCCGGTGTGCCGAATTGTCTACCAAGTATTCGATGCTTCAGGATCGGATTGGGTCGTGCCTCTGCCTAGTCCAACTTTTGCTTCGCCAAGCAACGCCGAAGGTCGTTCCGCGCGCGGCTCAGATTCGCAATCAATTAGTGCGATGCTCGAGGCTTGCGATGCTAGTGAGGACTGCTTGTTTTGGAAAATACAAGAGCAACTATATCTGTTGCTCAATCAGCATATCAGACCCGAGGATAAGCCATTATTCCTCGGATTCTCCAATATTTTGCCCTATTACTACCAAGTCGAACCGCCGAAAAATGTTCCCGCCTGGATGGACTTCGGCCGAAATATTTCAGAAGAATCGCACCCGAGTCCGCAGACGTTATTTAGCGACATAACCTTGCTGGCCGTGCCCAGAGTCAATTTCAAGACGGCCAGAATGCCCGGTCTTAACGAAACTTATCAGGACGATATACCCGCTTATTTCGATTTGGTGGCGGAAACCGATAGCTGGGCAATTTGGCGAAGGCATTGAGCCTTGATATCAATTCAAATGATGGGAAACGCCGGCCCGGCGAATATTTACCGCGATGCGTCCCGGACTTTGTCACGGCCTGAGCCAATCGGCTTCGCAGCCGAAATTCTCTGGGATGAATAGTTAGCCGGCGCGACTGGATAACTGGGCAACAAATACTTTGCGGGTTAGCTCGGCAAGTGATGTCGCCGACATTTTGCGCATCACCTTGGATCGATGAAATTCGATCGTTTTTTCGCTGAGGTTGAGGTTGGCGGCGATATCCTTGTTCGAACTGCCTTCGACGATGCCGTTCAGCACCTCTCGCTCGCGATCCGTCAACTGTTTTAGCTGGTCTGCGATGTTGGCGCGTTCGGCATCCTCTTCAGCGGCGCGCGCATTCTTGTCGAGGGCGGCTTGTATCAGGTCCAGAAGCACTTGGTCGTTGAATGGCTTCTGGATGAAATCGAATGCGCCGGATTTCATGGCGCGTACCGCCATATCGACATCGCCATGACCGGTGATGATGATGACGGGAAGGTTGATGCTCCGATCCGACAACTGCCTTTGCAGCTCAAGTCCACTCATGCCCGGCATTCGGACATCCACCACCAGGCATCCGACAAGTCCAGTTTCATAGATATCCAAAAAATCGGTCGCGGACGCAAATGTATTAACTTGCAAATCAACCGACGAGATCAAAAAACGCAACGACTCGCGCACAGCCTCGTCGTCGTCAACCACATACACGGTCGGTTTCGCCTCAGTCATCGTGTAATCCCATTCTAGCGGCAATTGGCACCGAGGCCGTGGGCAACGTGAACCGAAACACGGTCCCTTGGCCGGGAACCGTCTCGGCCCACAAAGTGCCATGGTGAGCCTCGACGATCGAGCGAGATATCGACAGGCCTACGCCCAGCCCATCCGTTTTGGTCGTATAGAACGGATCAAACAGGCTTTCCAGGTCGTCGATGTCCACGCCCATTCCAGTATCGTGGACGGAAATCATCACCGTGTTATCCGGGCGTCGTTCCGAGCCAATAATCAAACGACGATTGGGTGTGCCATCGTCGCTTAGTGCCTCCAAGCTGTTGCGAGCCAAATTCAGAATTACCTGCTCGATTTGAACCAAATCGGCGTTGACCGGCGGCAAATCTTCAGCCAGGTCCAAGGCCAGATTCACCTCAAGTCGGCGCACATCGGCTCCTACCATATCGGCGACATCTTTAATCGCCATATTGATATCTATGGCGGCGCGTTCAGGCGTCTTTTTGCGAACGAAACCTCGAATGCGTTTAATGATTTCTCCAGCACGCGTCGCTTGACGATTTACCTGCTCCATTGCGCCGAGTAGCTCTTCGACATTCACATTGCCGCTCTTAACCCGGCGCGTGGCGCCTTGAGCATAATTCCGAATCGCCGCGAGCGGCTGATTGAGTTCGTGCGCAAGGCCGGTCGCCATCTCTCCCATGGTGCCTAATCGGAGAAAATGAGCTAGTTCGGTTTCTTGCTGGCGCGTTTTGGCCTCGATGCGCCTTTGCTCGGTCACGTCATCACCTGAGCTAAGCAGCCCGCCCACCGTGCCCAAGTCGTCGTCTAAGGTCGTGGTATTCCACGCCACGGTCCGCAATGCTCCGTCCGCGGTCACGATTTGGTATTCGGCGCGCTCAGCCGCTGAAGATGCTTCGCTTATTAATGCCTGCAGCATAGCGCGGACGTCCGCTTGCTGTCCCTGCTCAACCGCCGCTTCGATCCAATCTTTGCCGATCACCCAGGCGCGATCGCGGCCCAAGATCGCACAACCACGGTCGTTAATCAGCGTGACACGGAGGTCGCGATCCAGTGCAACGATAATATTGCCGACGATCGCCAGATAGCGCTCGGCGCGCTCCCGCTCGTGGTGTAGCGCTTGTTCGCGCTGCATCGCGATTACCACGGTGTCGCGGGCGCGCCGTACGAACGCCCATGCAAGCACGGTCATGCCGGGCGTTGACAACAAAATCATCAGCAAAGCTTTGTTGAATACCTGACGACCGGAATTGTCGATGGTCCAGGTAATCCCGCCAAGTGGCACGCCATCGGCGGAGATCAACGGGATCGCTTGATTTAGTTCCGTCGGATCCGCGAGCCGGAGTCGCAGATCGCTCAATCCCGACGTCGCGGACAATTCATCGAGGGATCTGTCATTCAACTGCCTGGCGAACAACAAGACGGGTACGACGCCCGAAGCAGGTTCCGCGCTTGCGCGCAGCGCGATCATCGCAGCGAAATGGATGGCGCCGCCAATTTCGCCTAGGCCGCTGGTTGGATTCGCTCCGTCCCGCCTGGTGTCGCGCGCAAGCGTCACTAATTGGACAATCGCCGGCGACACCGCCTCATTAAAATCAACGGTCACGCGTTTACCATTGTGCATGGAATACAGCGCGCGGTTATCGCCATCGATCAACACGATCCAATCGTAACCATGGGTTTCGCTCACTGGCCGGCCAAGATGCTGGTCCAACCAAGCCGAACCACCGTCCGTGTTGAGCTCCGTACCGAGATTCAGGTTGCGTCCATAATCCACGGCGGTTCGGGCAATTTGGCGGTGCATGCCATCGAGCATGCTGACGGCTATGCGGAGCGATCGCTCGGTCGCGTTGCCGTCCTGCCAACGGGCCGCGAGGAATAATAGGAACACGATCAAGACCAGCCCGATCACGCCCATCGCGACGACCGGCAAAATGATGTTGTGGGTTAGGTCTTGGTCGCCTCGTTTGGGCGGGCTCATGGTGCCAACTAGTGCTTCCTTGGCCAAAGCTATTAACGCCAGCTGGCTTCGTTCTAGCCATCGGTCGTGTGGAGACTAACAATATGTATGTCGGTCGCACACGGTCCTGAGGCAAGAGTGCTGTTAAGGAACGGAAATTTCCGTAATCGGGGTCCCGATACCCTTGAAACCCGCGACCCGCCAATCTTCGGCGATGATTCTTGCCGTGTAGAGCCCTGCGATTTCACCACGGCAGGTCAGAACAGGCGCCCCGGACGAGCCCTCAGCAAGCGAGAAATCGAGCTGATCATACCCCGCCGCAACGGTCCGTTGCATGCCTCGGTGTACCGAAAACCGCCGCCCGGCAAAGCTTGGTACCACCACCGGGCCGTCATGTCGGCCGCTTGCGATCGGCAAAGGCCGGAACCGGTCTGGGTCGCGGACCGTCAGAACAACGAAGTCTCTTGCCGTGCCAGGCTTTCCATCCCAATCCAATGGCGATCCCGTGGCGACGATAGCGCCCGGCACGGTTACGGCATGGCGATGGTTTCGAAGGGTCACCAAGGACAAATCCGGTTCCGGGGGAAGATTGTGGCGATTGGTTAACACCACAAGCTGTCCATCGCGGATCGTCGCCACCCCACTCGCGGACGTCCACCCGGCAACATCCACCGCGACCAAGTACCGGCGGATCAAGTCGTCAGGCTGATCGCAAAAGCCCGGTCCCGCTTCCGTGATGGATGGTGGAGGTGGCTGAATTGAAGGGCCACACGCCGCGCCGGCGAATATCACGGTCAGAGCCAGGAATTTGGCAAGATGCCGGGGGCGAGGGTCTCGATGTCGCTGGAAGCGCACGTGTGGCTTTTCGGTAAGAGAAAACGGCGGGACCCCGCTGCCCGTCCTGGAGGTCGATCGTGGGGGAGCGATCGGGGGTCCCGCCGAGTGGGCCGGCCGGACACCGGCTACGTCCAGCCGGCCGGGCCCATTTGGCTCAGCTGTGTTAGAACAAGAACACAGCCGTGCCCTGTACCTGAAACGCTTCACCGTTGCGCCCATCGTTCTGTTTTTTCTCGCCGTATTGGCCTTCGATTCCGAGGTTGACCCGTGGCCATGGGCTCCAGAAAAAGTTCCCGACCAGATATTGCGAGCGCTCGAAATGTGTCGCCGGCGCGAAGCTCAGCGGATCCGTCTCCACAATGCCGTAGACCACTGTCGAACGCGTGGTGTTCGACCACCAATGTTGGTACCACGCCATCGCCGCATGCTGCTGCTCGAGCTCGAAATCACCGGTCAGCGGATTGACGCCACCGTCAGTTTGCAGCGCGTTTAGGCCGGTATCGATGATGTAGCGAATGCCCTCGCCATAGGCGAACAAGCCGGTCAGCTTGTCGTTCGGATGTAGCCCGAACGGGTCGATAAGTTGACCAAACAGCGCGAGACCCCAGCCAATTGCCGTATCACTGCGATTTGGCAATGCGTTGATCGCAGGCGTGGTTGGGAACAACGTTGAGTCAAGTTCGTACCCGACTTGACGGAGCTGACCCGAAAGCTGGACGTGTCCCCAGGAGCCTTCCTGGCGGACGTGACCCACGAGGTCGGGCATAAAGTCGATCTTGGTGTTCGCAACCGTGGTGCCCGGCAACGGGATAAAGTTGCTTTCCGGATTGTCGAGGGCCACCGCATAGCTGAAGCCGCCGCCGGCGGTATCGGCCCATTTGATTTGCGGAACGCGCGAGAAGATTTCTGCGTTTGGCCCCTCAAAATCCGCGGTCTCGGGATAGGTCGAAAGGTCCATGAACGCGGTCCAGTCTTGCCCCACCCAGAGCGGCCCAAGATGACCGACCGCCAGGCGCAGACCGACCGAGGCCTCATTCGCCGAGTTCTCGTCGCCAAAGCCGTTGAACATATCGATCTGGATATGTGTCCCGAGTTCGCCATATTCGGTCGGCGTGCGGGTTTCGAAGTTGATTTGCGACGGGTTCACACCAAAAAATGTGTCGCCGGTGCGTCCCGACCCGGCTGATCCGTCGACTGGGATGATGCCAGTCAACAGCAAATTGGCATTCGGCCGTTTCGCGCCGAAATTGTGGATAAAATCGCCCTTGATGAAGCCATAAATCGCGAGCGACGTATCGGTGCCCGGAATTTTGATCGAATTCGGGAAATCACCACCGACAACGTAATCGTTCGCCGTGGTCACGGCGTTGACGACGGAGGCTTCCTTGCGTTCGGCTCCCTCGAGTTCGAACCATGGCAGGTCCCTCAGCTCATCGGCCTCGGCCCGGGCTATAGCCGCCTCGCGCTTAGCCAACTCGGCTTCCGCACGCGCCCGAAACGCCTCTTCGTGGGCAACTTCGGCATCCGCTGCACGTTGTGTTTCGAGCTGTTCGATACGTTGTTGAAGTGCCTCCATCGATTTTTTCATGTCTTCAAGTTCGTCCGCCGCCGCCGGCGCGATTCCAGCGGCAACGAGCGCAAACACCGAAATCCCGCTCAGGGCGTAACGGCGAATGGTCGCCGCCGCGTGCCCCGCCGGGACCGGCTTCCCGTGTGTGAAGCGCATTGTTTGTATCCCCTCAATAGTTTCCTGCACACCACATCAGTCCTTATCATTGAAGATTTATAAGACCGAATATGATCAAGAATGATCATCTCAGGGCACATCCGAGACTCGCAAGCACGAACGGCTCACCGGTGATCAACTCGGTGTCAGGCGTCGTGAACGAATCTTCGATTTGGGGGCGGCTTTTAGCCTTAACAGGTGCACGAAATTGGGAGGATTTCGCGACCGAAATGACCCGCCTTCATACTGAAATCACTTGTTCTCTTGGGTCCGCTAACCTACAAACATCACAAGTCCGTGAGTACATGTGAATAAATGAGATCAGTTACATGGTCGTGAACAAGAGCGGGCGCTGGAGTGAGATGACGTGGCACCAAATTCTAGTAAGGATGACCTGCTAAACATCAAGCAGGCGGCGGCGGCGCTTAATGTCAGCGAAGTCAGCCTAAGGCGCTGGACGAACGAGGGATCGCTGCCGTGCGTTCGCGTTGGCAAGCGACGCGAGCGTCGGTTTCGGCGCAGTGATTTGGATGCCTACGTAGCGGAGGGATCGCCGCAGCCGAACGGATCTGCCCGCAAGATGGATGGCGACGCGGTATTTCTCGAAGATATTCCGCTCGCTCCGGGCAGCCACCTGGGTGCGATCTATCAGAGTGATCATGGTCGCACCAAGCTCGCGGTGCCGCTGCTGGCGCAGGGCTTGGCGGCCGGTGATCGCTGCTATTTGATCGCGCCGCAAGCGGCTTTGGACCAAATAATGGAACGGTTGCGGCATACCACCGAACAGCCCGATGCGGCGGTGGAGCGTGGGCAGTTAGTGACATTCACCGGCATCGACGGGCCGCCTGAGGTGGTCTGTCATGAGATGGAGGCGTTGTTCATTGACGCGCTGAGCCATGGTGCCCGGCGTCTTCGGGTGGTTGGCGATATGAGTTGGGCGTTCGATAGCGGCCTGGATGAGGATGGCCTGATGGCATTCGAGCGCCGATATGACCACGAGATCGCGCCGCGATATCCAGTGGTCTCTCTGTGCCTGTACGATGCACGAAAGTTTTCCGGGCTTGGCATTCTTGGCGCCTTGCAATCCCATCCGCACACATTCCGACATAATCCGGCCCGCCTCATCGGCTAACTCGGGTGTGACCCTGTTCACAGGCTGCCCGTGAAGCGTCTAACAGCGCGGCCGTTGAGAGAGGCGTACATCAAGGTCATCAGATCACGAGAAACCGCCCCGCCGGGCGATGTTGAAAGGACAGACCGATGACCCGCTTCTCCACCAAGATCGCGATTGCCGCCACCACCGCCATCATGACCCTTGCCGCCGCGGGTACCGCCCAGGCGCAGGGTGGTTTCCAGTGGAACCAGTCCCCGGCAACGAATGCCGGCGTCGAGCCAAGTCAGGCTTCCGAACCGATCCGGGCGAGCTCCGCCCAGGCGCTGTATCTCGAGCAGACCGGCGAAACCCGCGCCGACGCGGTGGCGACCCATGATCCCGGTGAGATTTTCGCCTCGCACCCCAAGGCCTACAGCCTGTCGCGTATGAACGACGCGTCGTAACGCCCTGGCGGGCACACCGTGCCCTCTGACATCCAGTTCGACAGTCCCTATTCGACCGGCCGCCGGAATATTCGACGGCCGGTTTCTTGTGTTCGACTATGATCTATCGCTTTGGCGGTGCGGTTGTATTTGCCCGTTGAAACGAGGCTAGTTTATGGTCCGTCGGCATCTGCGCTGACCGCAGCCAACATGGTCGAGGCCTGTGTCGGACAAGAAACGGATATTGCTGGTCGAGGACTCGGAGCCGCTGGCGCGAACCTATGAGCGCTATTTGCGGTCTGAACCATACGACGTGGTTCATGCGGCCGACGGTGCTGCGGCAATCGACTTAATGGAAAACGACCGGTTTGACTCGGTGGTCCTGGACCTGCGGCTGCCCGACATGCACGGCTTGGACATATTGCGTCGCATACGGACGCTTGAAGCAGGCCCGGCCGTGGTGGTCATCACGGTCGACGGACAAATCAGCACCGCGGTTGAAGCGATGCGAGAAGGCGCGTTCGATTTTCTGGTAAAGCCGTTTAGCGCTGATCGACTGATCATTACCTTGCGCAACGCGGTCGACCATCAACAGCTGACCGAGATCGTCGACACCTACCGCAAAGAATACGCCCGGCAGAAATATTTTGGCTTCACCGGATCGTCGCCAGTGATGCAACGCGTGTTCCGGGTGATCGAGTCGGCGGCCGCGAGCGATGCGACCGTTTTCATCACCGGCGAAAGCGGGACCGGCAAGGAACTGTGCGCGGAAGCCATTCACCGTGGCAGTCCGCGACGCAATCGGGCTCTGGTCGCCATAAACTGCGCCGCGATCCCGAAGGATCTGGTCGAAAGCGAGATATTCGGCCACGTTAAAGGCGCTTTTACGGGCGCGGTGAGTGACCGCGACGGCGCGGCCAAGGCGGCTGACGGCGGCACCCTGTTCCTCGATGAAATTTGCGAAATGCCGCTGGATTTGCAGGCCAAGCTCCTGCGCTTTGTGCAGTCTGGAACCTTCACGCGGGTTGGCGATACACGGCCAACCAAGGTCGATGCTCGTTTTGTCTGCGCCACCAATCGCGATCCCGTGGAAGAAGTTGCGGCGGGCCGGTTCCGCGAGGACCTTTACTACCGGTTGCACGTGATCCCCATACAACTTCCGGCCCTGCGCGAACGCGGCGGCGATATTGTTCTTATGGCGCGTCAGTTTCTGGCCGAATATGCCCATGCCGAGGGCAAGGCATTCCGTGATTTCTCGAAACAGGTCGAACAGGAGCTGCTCGCCTATGGCTGGCCCGGCAATGTCCGCGAATTGCAAAATTTGGTGCGGAACGTGGTGGTCTTGCACAATGCCGAAGTTGTAACCGTGGAAATGCTGGGGTTTGACAGCATGTCGTCGGCCGCCGCGGTTGGCCGGGAGCGTCGCGCGGACCCCAGTCGCTTGCCGGCGTCACCCAATGCCTCATTGGGCGTCGAAATAGGTCCGCTGTGGCGAATGGAAATGCAGTGCATAGAACACGCTCTTAGGGCTACGGGCGGCAACGTTCCGCGGGCCGCTGCTATGCTCGAGATCAGCCCGTCAACGATTTACCGTAAACGCCAGACTTGGCGATCTCTGCAGACCGACACCCCCGAAATTGTCGAGTCCGGCGGCGCATAGTCGGGCGACTGACTAATCGTCTGAGCCGGCCGAGGCGTAATGCTCACTTTGCGCCATCATGGCGAGGCGGGCGGCCGCCGCGACATCGGGCAATATCGCGGCCCGCGAAAAGGCGTCTTCCGCCCAGTCTCGTCGACAGGCATTTTCGATCGCGCGAGTGAGGTCCGCTAGGGCCGACGCACCGAAGGTCTGGGCGCTGCTGGTCAAGGCATGGCTCTGCAATTCCAGCGACGCCAGATCTTTGCCTTCAACGGCAGCGGCAATCTCCGCCTCACGCCGTGCGCAGTCACGCATGAAGCTGGCAATTAACGCCGGCATGGCATCGGCCCCCGCGTCACGCGCCAGATTCTCTAAAACATCAAGGTCGATCGCCGAGGATCCACTCGAAGTTTGCCGATCGGTCGTCATCGTTCTTTTTTTCCGTACTGGCCGGAGGTTAGGCGCGCTTACACGCGGAGATTGTACCACATTAGGGGAAAGTGATTGCGTTTCCAAAGGAACATTTGGTAGGCTGTTCTCTGAGGGGACCCCATATCTTGGGATTATCCACATAAAATTATCCACAGGCTGTGGATTAAATTGTGCGGGGGGCGGAGTGCGGCACGACGACGCAATGCTGAATGTGGTGCATCTGGAACGAGGCGTTCGCGTGCGCCCCGATCCGAGTCGCGACCGATTGCTAACCACTTTCGGCAAAGCTGTGCTGACCGATCGGTATTTGCTGCCCGGCGAAAGTTTTCAAGATTTATTTGCGCGGGTGGCAACACATTTTGCCGACAATAGTGCGCACGCCCAACGCCTTTACGACTACATCAGCAATCAGTGGTTCATGCCGTCGACGCCGGTGCTCAGCAATGGCGGCACCAACCGCGGCCTGCCGATCTCGTGTTTTTTGAACGAAGCCGGGGACAGCCTCGACGGCATCGTCGATCTCTGGAACGAGAATGTCTGGCTTGCGTCGCGGGGCGGCGGCATTGGCAGCTATTGGGGAAATCTGCGTTCGATCGGGGAAAAAGTCGGCCGAAACGGCAAAACGTCTGGCGTCATCCCGTTTATCCGCGTCATGGACGCGCTCACCTTGGCGATTTCGCAAGGCTCGCTAAGGCGAGGCAGCGCGGCGGTCTACCTCCCGGTAAATCACCCGGAGATTGAGGAGTTTATCGAAATCCGGCGCCCCACCGGCGGTGACCCGAACCGCAAGGCCTTGAATCTTCACAACGCCATAGTAATCCCCGATGCGTTCATGCGCGCGGTGGAAGCTGATGATGAGTGGGCGCTTGTCAGCCCGAAAGACGGCACGGTCGTGCGTCGGGTTTCCGCGCGATCGATCTGGATTCGCATTCTCACGGCCCGAATCGAAACCGGAGAGCCCTATCTTTTGTTTGTCGACCACGTTAATCGGGCGGTGCCGGCACACCAGAAGCTCGCCGGTCTCGACGTAAAGATGTCGAACCTATGCAGCGAGATCACGCTGCCGACCGGCAAGGATCGCTTCGGCGAAGAACGCACAGCGGTGTGCTGCCTGTCTTCGCTCAATCTCGATACTTATGACGCGTGGTCCGACCATCCGTGTTTCATCGAAGATGTGATGCGATTCCTCGACAACGTGCTGTCTGATTTTATTGCTCGCGCGCCAGATAGCATGGCCCGCGCCCGGTACGCCGCCGAACGCGAGCGCAGCGTCGGCCTCGGTGTCATGGGCTTTCATTCTTTCCTGCAATCGAAGGGCATTCCGCTCGAATCGGTTATGGCGAAAGTGTGGAATAAGCGAATTTTTGAATCGATTCGCAAGCAAGCCGATGTGGCGTCTCAGCTCCTCGCAGAAGAGCGTGGGGCGTGTCCGGACGCTGCCGACTACGGCATTGTCGAACGGTTTTCAAACAAGCTGGCCATCGCGCCGACTGCTTCGATCTCGATCATCTGTGGTGGCGCTTCGCCGGGAATCGAGCCGGCGGCGGCGAACAGCTTCACGCACAAAACCTTGAGCGGATCATTCAACGTTCGTAATCGCTATCTTGAGGAACTGCTCGAGGAAAGAGGCTGCAACGATCAAGACACTTGGTCATCGATCACCGCTCATGAAGGCTCGGTGCAGCACCTGGATGCGTTGACCGACGACGAAAAAGCGGTGTTCCGCACGGCCTTTGAAATCGATCAGCGTTGGCTGATCGACCTTGCGGCCGACCGCGCGCCATTCATCTGCCAGTCGCAGTCGCTCAATCTGTTTTTGCCGGCGGACGTGCACAAGCGCGACCTGCATCAAATACACTTCCAAGCCTGGAAGAAGGGAGTGAAGAGCCTCTATTACTGCCGGTCCAAGTCGATACAGCGCGCCGATGTTGTCGCCGGCGATCATATCGAGCGGCGCGGGCCTGACGCTCCGGCGCCTCTTACGGCCGGCCCCGACGACTACGAGGAATGCTTGGCATGCCAATAAAATCGACTCGGCTTGTCATCATACGGCGAACTGCCGGGGGCGCCGAATGTCACTGCTAGAACCGAGCCCGGTCTACAAGCCTTTTCGATATCCGTGGGCTTATGATGCTTGGCTTACTCAGCAACGCATCCATTGGCTGCCTGAAGAGGTGCCGTTGGCAGACGACGTTAAGGATTGGCACCGTAATCTGACACTCGAAGAGCGCAATCTGTTGACCCAGATTTTCCGCTTCTTTACCCAGGCCGACGTTGAGGTCAATAACTGCTACATGAAGCACTACTCCCGGGTGTTTCAACCGACCGAAGTGCAGATGATGCTGGCGGCGTTTTCCAACATGGAAACCGTGCACATAGCGGCTTATTCACATTTGCTCGACACCATCGGCATGCCGGAGACGGAATACTCGGCTTTCCTGAATTACAAGGAGATGAAGGATAAGTACGACTTCATGCACCAGTTCGGGTCCGACAGCAAAACCGACATAGCGACCATGCTGGCGGTGTTTGGTGCGTTCACCGAAGGTCTGCAGTTGTTTGGAAGCTTCGCGATCTTGTTGAATTTTCCACGCTTCAACAAAATGAAGGGGATGGGGCAGATCGTTTCCTGGTCGGTGCGTGATGAAACGTTGCATACGCATTCGATCATCCACCTGTTCAGGACATTCGTGGACGAAAATCCAGAAATTTGGAACGACGCGCTCAGGCGCAATCTCTACAGAATCTGTTCCACAGTGGTGGATCACGAAGACGCGTTTATTCGTCGCGCGTTCGAACTTGGGCCGGTCGAAGGTCTCGGGCCGGACGACGTGATGAGTTACATCCGCTACATCGCTGATCGCCGGTTGGGCCAGCTTGGGCTGCAACCGATCTATCGGGTTGGGCGTAATCCGCTGCCCTGGCTCGAAGACATCTTGAATGGTGCGGAACACACCAATTTTTTCGAGAATCGTGCAACCGAATACTCACGCGCCGCGACCCAAGGTACCTGGGAAGAGGCGTTTGACTAGCCGCGACGCCCGCTACCCTCCCGGCGGGCGCGCGGCCTTTGTTTTCTGTTTTTGCAAGATCAAGATATTCGAGACGGCAAACGTTGCGGCAAACCGTAGCTTTCGGTCGCGTCCGACACCATAATTCAAAGCCTGACTTGTTGTCGGCCGTTCCGGCCCGCGGGGGCCGCCGGCGACCAAATCCGCACCGCAAGACGATGGGGGCTTCATGCAGCCGTTGCAGGGACTACGCGTAGTCGAAATCGGAGATGGTTTGGCAAGCGCTTTGGCGGCACTCACCCTGGCCGAGGCAGGGGCAGAGGTGGTCAAGGTCATATCGCCGACGCAAGCGGATGAGGCTCGAAGTGGCGGTGCAGACGCGACCGCTATTGAGTTCGCTCTGCGCAATCGCGGCAAAAAAAGCGTGATCGTGAATCTCGATGACCAAGGGGCGCATGCCGAACTTCAACCGCTGTTGGCCGACGCCGATGTGTTGATCGAGGAAACCCGCCCGGGAACGCTTGACGATCTCGGGCTTGGCTACGACGCGGCGAAGGCCCTCAACTCGAAGCTGATCTACTGTTCGATCAGTGGCTACGGCCAGACCGGGCCGATGGCGCGGGAGGGCTCGCAGGATCTCAATCGGCTCGGGGCGACTGGATTGTTGCGCCTGTCGGCCGATGCCGGCGGAGCACCGGTCTTGCCCGCGGCGCGCATCGGCGACATCGCGGCCGGGGCTTTCCCCTGCGTGATAAACATATTGCTCGCACTGCGCTCTCGCGACGCGACCGGCGAGGGCTGCCGGTTGGACTTGGCGATCGCCGACACATTGTTCACGTTCACCTATGCCACGATCGGCACAGCTGCGCTCAGCCGCAATTGGCCGGAGCCGGGCAACGAGGCGCTGACCGGCGGCTCGCCGCGCTATCAGCTTTATGCGACCTCGGATGGCCGATACGTCGCTGTCGCGGCGATTGAGGATCGGCATTGGGAAAACCTATGCGAACGTTTGGAGTTGGAGGACGAACTGCGTGACGACGCCAGGGCGCCGGACGAAACGCGGCGTGCCCTCGCGGCCATTATCGGGGCGCGGACAGCGGAGTTCTGGCGCGACAAGTTCGAGAATCGTGATTTGTGCTGCTCGGTCGTCGCCGATCTCGAACAAGCCGTGGCGAACCCACAATTTCGCGACCGTGGCCTGTTCGATCGAAAAATACGATTCCACGGCGGCGAATTAGATGCCGTTGTTACGCCGCTCGCGCCGCAGTTCCGAGGTGAATCGACCACCGAGGAAGCGCCGGAACCTGGCAATGCCGACCCAGGCAACGCGGACAAGGTCCTGGAACCTCAGTAAGCAACCGGCGCTATTCTAGCGAGCGTCGGTCCACGGGCGGCTCAAACGGAAGGCGCAGTTGATCAGGCCGACATGCGAATAGGTTTGTGGAAAATTACCCCACAATTGATTGGTATTTGGATCGATATGCTCGGACATTAATCCGAGATGGTTTCGCAAGCCCAACATCTCTTCGAAGATTTCGCGCGCTTCGTCGATCCGACCAAGCGCCGTTAAGGCGCTGATGTACCAGAAGCTGCACACCACGAATGCATGTTCGGGGTGGCCGAAATCATCCTCAACGATATAGCGAAAGACGTGTGGTCCGCGCACCAGTTGCCGTTCGATAGCGTTGACGGTGGCGGCAAATCTTGGGTCATCACCGTCGAGGAAACCGATTTCTTCCAGTAGCAGCAGGTTGGCATCCAGTTCATCGCCGTCGAAGCTGGCCGCAAAACTTCCCAGTTCTTCATTCCACGCCCGCTCACAAATGGTCGCGTGGATGGTGTCCGCTTTGCCGCGCCAAATCGTCGCGCGATCGTGCTGTTCAAGATGAGCCGCAATCTTGGCCAATCTGTCGCACGCCGCCCAGCACATCACGCTGGACGATGTGTGGACTCGCCGACTTGTGCGGAGTTCCCACATGCCGGCGTCGGGCACATCGTGCAAAGCGAACGCTTTTTCGCCTAGGGCTTCAAGACGTTGGAACGTCGTCAAATCCGCTGGGCGCAGCAGGCGCGTGTCGAAAAAAGCCTGCGTCGCCGCCAAGATCACGCTGCCATACACGTCGTGCTGGATCTGTTGAAAAGCCTGGTTCCCGGCCCGCACCGGCCCCATGCCGCGATACCCGGCAAGTGCGTCCATTTCACGTTCCGGCGCGTCTGCCTCAAGCGTGATGCCGTAAACGGGCTGCAGCGCGCCGTCGGCCTTTGACGCCACCAGATTGTCGAGGTAGCGGAGGAAGTCCTCCATGGTCTGATGCGTGCTAGTCTGGTTGAGGGACTGCACGGTGAAATAGGCGTCACGCAGCCAGCAATACCGATAATCCCAATTGCGTCCCGTATCCGGTGCCTCCGGGATCGATGTGGTTGGCGCCGCGATCAGCGCGCCGGTCGCTTCGAAACTGCACAGCTTGAGCGTTATCAGCGATCGGATGACCGCATCCTGCCACTCGAATGGAATATTCGAGCTCCGCACCCAATGGCGCCAATAGTCGACGGTCTGGTCGAGAAAATCGCGACCGACCTGATTCACCGGATCGGTTAAAGGTTCGTCGGGACCAAGGAATAGGGTGACCGGCCCGTGAAGCAGAAACGGCTCTTCGCTCAAAATGTAAGGCAAGGGCGCGTCGGTTGTGAGCCTCAGATTAAAACTCTGGTTGGCATAGCGAACATGATTGCTGCCAAACGTAACCGCCGGTTCGCTTGCGCCATATTCGAAAGACGGTTTCAACCGAACCCGGACGCGTGGCGTGCCCGCGAGCGGTTCAAGAATGCGGACAAGAACCGGCGGCCGAAACCGACGACCATAGAGCCCGAACCGAGGTGCAAAATCGGTAATCCGCACACCGTTACCGTGTTCGTCATACAGATCCGTTTGCAAGACCGCGGTATTGTCGAGGTAGGTTTGCGATGAGCGTGCGATCGACGGCTCAATACCAACGTCGTAGAGCCCCGATTCACCCCCATCGTTGATCAAACGGTTGAATACCGGATCTCCATCGAAGGCCGGCATACACGCCCATACCACGGCGCCGTACCGGTCGATCAACGCCGAAAATGCGCAGTTCCCGACAATTCCAAGGTCGAGATTGGCTTTCAAATCTCGGGTGTTGGCCAAAATATTTCGCCCCACTTTCGCTGATCGGGTGGCATCCATTTCACGGGTGCGCTGTGACAGGCCCCGCCACGCTGTGAAGTGCGCGCCGAGGCAGATTGGAAGGCAGCCGCCACAAAGTGTCGGCGATTCTCAATTATGGCCGTCTTTTGCCCCTTGGCTGCTACGAAATCCGCACCCATTTACATTTATACCTCCGACCGGATTCATCGAATTACGATGGATTTTGCGAAAATTGGTTTATTTTATTGGTGAAAGGAATTTTTCAATGAAGCTGTTGGTGACGACCGTATTCGTTTCTGTGTTTTCCATGGGTTTGCTGGGTACCGGCAGCGCGTTCGCTGACGGTGTGGCGGGTGGCGCTGGCGTCAAAGTGGTCGGTTCCCAAGTGACGCGCGAGATCTCGACGCAGACCAGCAAGCAGATTTCGGCCGCTGCTTCGCAAGCGACTCGCGAGGCGCAGACGCGCTAAATCGGCGTGGTTTTGCGACCTGGTTTTTCACGTGGTGGGATTTGAAGTCTAAGGGCGCGTGATGTGCCCTGCCGCGCCACATGATTGCCAAACTACGTTGCAACCATCCGGAGAATTCGAGTTGGGCTCCGCCGAATATGGCGGGGCCCTTTCCGTTCACGATTTCGTGCGCGCGCCACACTGTGGTTTCCATGCAACTGGTTGGCCAAAACTCCCTTCCGATTCAGCAGATTCGCAGGGGAATGGTTTGACGGGTCTGGTCTCGATCGAGTACCAGATTATGTGAACCACAGGCCTCTTACGTTTGAGGGGCGGAGTTGGCCTGCTGGGTATTGGTATTTTGATGGATAGGGGTTCCCTAATGAACAACCTGCGCGTTATCGGTGTGGTCGCCGGTGCAATGATGATGGCGGCGCCCGCGCTGGCCACTACAACGAACACCACCGAAGCGCCCGGTACGAGCGTGACGAGTGGCCAAGTGGTCCGGCAGATGTCGGCTCAAACCGCTGGTGGTATCGGATCCCGTATTGGCTCGTTTTTGAGCCCACAGGTGCTCGCCGGTCAGGGAGTGGACCCGGAGCGCGCCGCTTTGTTCGCTGACGGCGCGCTGGGCACCGGCATGTCGGCCGGTGGTGGCGACGGGCGGCTCAGCGTTTGGGTCTCAGGCGGCTGGTCGCAAATCGAGGATGATCTTGCGTCGACGGCCTACGATGGCGACATCTACAACCTGCTGGTTGGTGGCGACTACCAGTTTAACGACCGCTTCCTGGGCGGCGTGGCGCTAGGCTATGAGTCGGGCGACATCGATACGAATTTCAATACCGGCAACATTGAATCCGATGGTTTCACCATCGCGCCCTATGCCGGCTATGTTTTGAACCGTTACCTGACGGTCGACGTCAGCGGCGGTTACACCTTCGCCGATTATGACATGAGCCGTAATCCGGCCGCCGGCGCTCTCGTGACCGGCTCGACCGAGGGTGATCGTTGGTTCTTGGGCGGCAACCTGAATGCGTACTACGCTGTTAATCGGGTCACGCTAGGCGGTCGCGTCGGTTACCTCTACACCAAAGAGGAACAAGATGCGTTTACCGAGAGCAATGGCACGGCTATCGCCCAGAATGACATCTCTATCGGTCAATTCAGGGTCGGCGGCACGGTTGGCTACATGTTGGGCAAAGTTGAGCCTTACGTGACCGGCACATACGTCTACGACGCTCAGCAAGAGAAAATTACGGTGGCGGCTGGGCAAGCCACACCGTCGAATGACCGGTCTGGTATCGATGTGGGTGGCGGTATCCGCTTCTCGCTCAGCGATCGGGTGACCGGCGGTTTCGAAGGCACCACTCACGTCGGTCGAGACGACTTCGACTCGACAAGCCTAACCGGCAATCTGCGGATTAAGTTCTGATCCGGTTTTGAGCGACCCGTCCATCATGGGGGCCCAGCGGCAACGCTGGGCCCCTTTGCTTTTGTTCGGCCTTTGCGCGCTTTTGCTCGTCGGGTGCGCTCGTGGGCCGTTCGAAGACGGTCGCGCGAAAGCGCTTCGCATAGGGTCCGAGGCCGGATTCAGTCCGGCGAAGGTCGATGCGGGCCCATTTGTTCTTTACAGCTATACGAAGGGTCGGCGCGGGGCTAGCGAGCGGCTGGTGGTGTACATCGAAGGCGATGGACGCGCGTGGCAAAACCGCTACGTGCCAGCGCCTGACCCGACGCCGGGCAACCCGATCGGGCTCGAACTCGCTATTCGCGACACGGCGCCCATGGTCGCGTATATCGCGCGCCCGTGCCAATACACCCGGGATCTTGATCGTCGCACGTGTCGCCCCCGGTTTTGGGTGACGCATCGGTACGCGGAAGAGGTGCTAGAGGCGATGAACCGCGCCGTCGACCATTATCGGACGGCCTTTGGCGCGAAAGAGATCGAATTGATTGGCTACTCCGGCGGCGGCACGGTTGCGGCGCTGGTCGCGGCGCGGCGCACAGACGTGGTTGCCCTGACAACCATCGCGGCGCCGCTCGATCATGCCGTGTGGACGGCTCACCATGACGTGTCGCCGTTGGAGGGCTCGCTTAACCCCGTTGATTATGTCGACAAGCTTCGAGCGATCCCCCAGCTTCACCTGGTCGGGGAGGACGACTCGATCGTTCCCGAAAAAATCGCGCGCGCTTACGGCGCAAAGATGAAGGGCGCCCGCCAATTGCGGATTGTTCCGATCGAGGATTATGATCACGATTGCTGTTGGGCTCGCGATTGGCCCAAATTGCGCCGCGATTTTGCGCCGAATTGACAGCCTGCAGCCACGGATGCCATGGCCGTTGCGCCCCCGACTCCCGAGACACGCCGACCGTTCGTCGCGCTGACCACCGGCGAGGTGTTTTGGGGCGGGCTGTCGTTGCTGCTGGTCGCGGGCTATGTGAACACGGCCATCGTCTGGCGTTGGCTTGAAGCCGGTTTGCCGAGCGCAGCTTTGGCGGCCATTCCGCTTCTGCTTGCGCTAAGTCTCGCAGCGACGCTTTCATTTGGTCGTTGGCGCCTTGCGAAGTTACACCCGGCGCGGGTTGCGGGGTGGGTGTTGGTGGCGTGCCTGTTGGCCGGTGCTGCCTGGGCCATGACCGACTCCCGGTTCCCGGCGAAGCGCGTGCACATTTTCGAATATGCTCTGCTTGCCCTGGTCGCCAGGCAGTTTTTCCGAGAGCGCCTGACTGACCCCATGAGGACCATTGCCGGGTCGTTGGTCGCCGGCATACTGGGGCTGCACGACGAGCTGCTGCAGGGCCTGCATCCCGGTCGTTACTTCGCGCCAACGGATGTCGCCGTAAACGCTTTATCGGCCTGCGCCGGCGGCGCGCTAGCCTACGCATTTCACGACTCCGCTGGGGCGACGCCAACGCGCGCCTTGCGTCCAAGGCAATGGGCGGTGATCGGCCTGTCATTGATCGGCTTGGCTGGGTTTATCTACTATTTGGCCGCCGTTGGCGCCGCACTGCCGGGCGTCCTGGGTCTTGGCCTGCCGTTACTCGGCCTCTTTGCCTGGCTGTTATTGTCGCGCGGTGACTCTATTGACGAGGGTGGACCGCGTTTCGTCGCCGTCGCCATGGTTCTGAGCGCCGCGGCCGTGGCGGCGCCGAGCATCGCGATATTATTTGATTTGCCGTTCGCTTAACCTCGGTAGACATAGCGCACCGAGACCGCCTGAATATCGCGCATTCCCAAACACAAGCCGCCCAGTAGCAAACTCTCGCTCAGTAACCTCAGCCCGCCGTCCCAGGCCACGACGATGGAACCTGGTTTGAGCGGCGCGATCCAAGCCGAGACCAAAGCCGTCGGCGGACCTAACTCAGCGACGATGATCGCAATGACCGACAACGACATCGCGATGAACGCCGATTTTGAGCGCGCCGGAAACAAGCTTAGCGCGGCAACATAAAAAACGACCAACAACGCACCACGGCTAATAAACATGTTGAGCTCGACGTCACCACCGGCGCCAAACAGGGCTGGCGCGACGGTCGCTGCCCAAATTTCGTGTAGCCGTGCCGACTCCGCGACGGCCATGATCAACGCGACGATCGCGCCAATTCGCCAAAAGGCGTCGGGCCGTTGGCCACCCGAATAGCTGTATGCCATCAGCAAGCACACGGCCCCGGCAAGGTAGAGCTTGAATATACCCCAACTCCACGGAAGATTGGCCGGAACGGTAAAATCCAGGCTTGTCAGTTGTCCCGCGGGCGTCAGGGCACGAATTTCCGGTAGCGTGCTCGCCAGATACAATGCGATCATGGCCACATCAATCATGATCATCAGCGCCAGCAGCCAACGCGCGCGAACGGTCGTTACGCGAATTGGCACGCGCGCGATGCGATGCAGCGGCTGCGCCTCTATTTCACTTTTCTGGCGGTGCTCGATAGTTGACATCCGAGATCCATTTTGTTAGCTAGCTAATTATCAGGCTGTGCCGACCTTATGCTTTCGGCGACCGCATGGTCCACCGGCATCACTTGCTCCAATCCGAGGTCAAGCGCCCGCCGCATACGCGCGATACCGTCCGCCGCGGCATCAGAATCACCCATCATGACCGCGCCGGAAAACCACAGGCCGATCGGGTCGTTGCGGTCACGGGCGAGTAGCAAGGCAGAGACCTCCGACACGTCTTCTTCGCGCCCCTGGGCGAAGTGCCAACTCAAAAACGGAACCGCTACATCACTGCGTGTGGGCGCTCTGTCCAAGAACCACAGCAGGCGCTCGCGCCAGTGATCAACACGGTCTTGAGTCACCGATGCCAAGATTGGATCGTCGAGCAGCACTAATAAGTCAGCCGTCACTACGAGATCCGCGTTCGCTAGCCTGAGGCTCGCGTGGTCGCTAATTGAGCGGTCGACAATGCAGACATAGTCGGCGAAACGCGCCGCATCTTGTTCGGTAAGAAGCGCACCCGCCGCGCGCTTTTCGACGAGCTCCAAAGAAAAGTTGCGATACAACGATGCCACATGTATCCCGCCGCGTCCGAAATCGTCTAGCAGGTCCTTACAGTCTTCTCGCGCGCCGGCTGAAAGTGCGCTGGTATCCCGGTTTTCATGGGCCGCCCGGTACATTGTTTGCCCGACGCTTACGATAGTGGTGGCGGTTGCCACCTGCGCCGCGGCAAGGACGAGCAATCCAGCGGCGGTCGTGGCCAGGAGTGTGGAGGGGAGGCGTACGGCTCGCCACGGACGCGCCAGCGCCGCGAAGGTGAGCGCGATGTACGGGACCATTCCGGCGTCATAGCTCCAAACCGACATCATCGAGCCGCCAATAACAGCCAGTGTTGCGGCGATCAACAGATGCCGCCGCTGGCAAAACACCGGCAGCGCGACGACGCTCATCCATGTCAAGATCATCGCCACGACGCCACCGGACAAAAGAGCCTCGACGAGAAAATTGTGGCTTTGAAAATGCAACTCACCGCGCACCGCATCCCAATTCGATGTATCGCCGGCCTGCCCTATCAAGTCGAACTGGCCGATCGGTAGGTGAGCGAGCTGCCATTCGCCGTAGCTGCCCCAACCGCCACCGACCATCAACGCAGCCGGTTGATGGAGTAGGGAGAGGCGGGCAACTTCGAGGTGAAGCATGCGCGACCACAGGCTGCCATCCTGCAAGCCGTCACCAACCAGATACACCGCGGCGGTTGTCGCCAGCGGCGCCAGCGCTGCGCCGGCAATTGCTATTGGACGAAGCGCCGCCGGCCAGGTTTGATTGAGCCACCAGCCGAGCCCGACGATCGGAACCGCAAGCGCGCTCAACGCGATGGCGGTGCGGTTTTCGGAGATGCCAATGACTGCCCCGCCGAACGCAACGATCGCCAATCGCGATAACCACTGGCGTGGTGCGAACAGTGCGAGCAGCAGCGGAACGCCAAATAGTCCGTAAAACGCCAATGAATCGTAGAACAGAAATGGCGCCAGCCACCATCCCCTCTCGGTATGCACCATGGTGCCGGTCATCAAAGTGATCGCCAGCACGCACGACCAGGCCAGCAGACGTCGCAGACGAGGCAGCCGGAGTGCGACTAAACCGGCGGCGGTGAGAACGGCAAGGTCCAAGTACCAAGCGATGCCCTGGCCAAACTCTGGTGTGCCGAACCATGACAAGAGTGGGATAGGAACCGCCGGCAAAACGGCCAAGCTCCAAATGGCGAGTGCCAGGGGAAGCAGCGTGAAAGGGTGAAGCAGCGCGCGCGTCGCGATCCTCGACCCGCCGATCAAGGCAAGCGCTAGACCGAGTGCCGCGAGTGCGCCCAAACCGTGCAACGCTGCGGCAACCGGTTCGCTTTGCGGCCAAAGCCCGGTATGGAATGGCGGTAGTGAAAAAAGTAGCAAGAACGGGCCGGCAAGACACGTAACAACCAGTAGTGTGACACCCAATCGCGTCGTTAAGGGCGCAGTCGATCGCGATTTTGGTGTTGGTTGGGTCCTGGCAACTTCGGCCTCGACGCGGCTGGACGCCAACTCACTGACGATGCGCCGGCATGCGCGTTCCGCCGACCAAGCGGGGGCGCGGCGTCATGTGTGCGCGAAGCCAGATACGCGGAGCAAGCAATAGGAAACGAAGGGTGACCAGCGTCGACACCAGGGCCATAAAGCTCGACGGATAGTACGCCGTGAAATGTTTTCGCAGAAAACGGATCAGTGATCGGTGCTTTTCATAAGCAACGCGAACCGGCATCGACAGGCTGCAGACACCACCGGTATGCTCGACCTGCGCATCTGGGACGAAGAGGACTATGTATTTCGCCTGGTTGAAGCGCAGGCACCAGTCCAGGTCTTCGAAATGCAGGAAGTAGTCACCGTCGAACTGACCGACCAGGGCGATTGCTTCGCGTCGGACCATCATGCACGCGCCAGACACCGCCTGCACTTCGGCGGGGCCATCGGGCACCGCGTCGGCGTGCAGATTGAAGCTTCGGAACCGTGGATGGTTGGCCATAAGGCGATGGAGTTGCAGCACTTCGCAGAAAATCATCCACGGATTCGGAATATCGCGGCGGGCGCCACGTTGCTCGCTGCCATCCGGATTGATCAGGCGCGCGCCGGCCATGCCGGCATCTGTGTCGTCAAGCAAAGCGTCGCGCAGGGCGGCTATCGCCCCGGGCAACATGCGGCAATCGGGATTCAAAAAGAGCAGAAATTCGCCGTGCGCGACCTGCAGCCCGGCATTGCAAGCCCGGGCAAAGCCAACGTTCTCGTCGAGACCGATTATTCGTAGGTCTGGCGAATCCTCGCTCTCGGTTCGCAGGCGGTCCAAACTGCCGTCAGTAGAATGATTGTCGACGACGATAATCTCGACAGCCGAATCGCCCGTCTTTTGAGACAGCACGCTATCGATGGCCGATCGCAAATAGTCGCCGGCGTTAAAATTGACGATAATGACCGAGACATAGCACGCGGCACGGACGGTATCGCCTTGCGCGGGGGCCTGAGCGGATGATCGTTTCAAAACCAAGTCGCAAAAGTACTGGTTGTTGGGCACGCTGGCGCCTTGATGACGCGGCGCGGCGACGACCACGCCGATTCGCAAAGATTAGCATTCAATCACGTTGAGAACCATGCTGTCGCCAAAGCAGTCTGCGGTTGCAACGGTGGTTCCCGGAGCGCCTTTGAGTGCGGTTGGAGTGTTCCGGCTCGGATTGGCTGCGATGCGCGCGCGCTATCGGCTCGACCGACCCGCAGGCGCCCTGCTTCTCACCAGCGCGGTTCTCGATCCGTTCGTGTACGCGGGCGTGATTTATTTCGTTATCGCGGGAGTATTCGAGAGAACTGGGTTCGATCGCTATTTCTTCTTGTTGGTCGGGCTGATTTCATTTCGCTGGACCGTCACTTGCGTACTCGACGGCGCCAATTTTGTCGAATTGCGATCGCGGATGCGCGAGGTGTCCCGGCACCCCACCGTCCTCGCCTTGCTGATCATTGTGTCTGCCCCGAGCGCCGTCATGCTGTTGTCGGTCGCGGCGACGCTGATCATCGCCGCCGTTTTGCAGCCCGCTGGTTGGAGCCTTCACTCCGGGCCATGGCTGATCCTGGTGATTGGCGTGCACGGTGTCTGGAATCTGGTTGCGGTTTTGGCCGTTAGCCGAATCAGGGCACATCGCCTGTTCACGTCGGAACGCGTGGTGATGGTCGTGGCGGGCTTGATGTGGCTGCTGTCGCCCACGCTGTATCGGTTCGGCGATATTCCGGACGCCGCCAGCCTGATTTTCACCACGCTCAACCCGGTGTCGCACGTGCTTGCCGGCTATTACAACGCGCTCTGGTTCGGTAGTCCGGTGAGCGCCGACGTCCTGCCGGTGGCGGGTCTGGTGGGTATTGGCGTTCTTGTCATGTTGCGCCGGCGACTCGATGCGCCGCCGCGCTCATTTCAGCCGCTCGACCTGCCACTGAGTGCCGGTGAGCCGCTCCTGGTGTTGGTCGATCCCGCGTCCGCGGATCCCGACAGGGCATTCTCCGTGCCGGGAGGAGCAACCAGATTCGGGCGTTGGTACGGCCGACTTAGAGGGTTCACAGGACGCGATCTGGTCCGGCTTGTCGCGATCGCGAGGGGCGAAACGGATATGCCGTCGCTGATCGAACGGATCCGCGCGGCGAGCGGTCTAGATCGCTTGTTCGATGATCAAATTTCGCTCTACCCCGACCGCACCTTGGCCCAGATCGCCTTTGCCGCGGCGGTGGAAGGCCAAGATACCGCTTTGTTGCTTGATGGCGTTCTTGACGGGGCCGATCGGGTTTTTGTCGGACAGGCATGGCACCGGCTGATCGATGAAGCAAAAAACGGCCGGCGGGTTGTCGTGGTCTCATACGATCTTCTGGCGGTTCCGGCGACGCCGGAAGGCGAGTTTGTTGCCATTACACAGAATCGGATCATTCGTTCCGGACGGCTTGCTATGGCTCTGACGGCGTTTTACGACCAAGTTATCCGCGGCGGAGCGTTCCCCGACAATGATGGAGGGTGAGCCCGCGGCGATTCTGGTCACGGGCGCCACAGGCCAGATCGGGCAGGCTCTGGTCAAGCGCCTTCTGGCCGCCAATGGTCCGGTCGTCGCTCTGTGTCACCGGCACCGGATACCAAACAGCGCGCCTGGTTTGACCTGGGTCAACGGCGATCTGGCCGACGACCAAGTGGATTTTGGCACGCGCAAGATAGACCGCTTAGTGCATGCGACTGGTCTGTGGCTGTTGCCGCGTCACCTTCCTGCTCTTCGCGCGCTGGGTGTGCGGCGTATCGTAGCGTTCGGGTCAACGTCGATATTTGGCAAGGTGGAGAGCGGTAGTCGATTCGAAAAAGGACAAATTTCGGCCATCAACGAAGCCGCGCAAGACTTAGTCGAGCAATGTTCCAAGCTTGAAGTAGATTGGACAATTCTGCGCCCGACACTGACTTATGGCGTGGGTATCGACAGGAACATCAGCGCGGCCGCGCGCTTTATCGACAGGTTCGGTTTCTATCCGATTTCGGGATCGGCCAGTGGCTTGCGTCAGCCCGTCCATGCCGACGACCTCGCCGCGGCGTCGGTCTTGGCGCTCGCCGCGCCGACCACCGCCGGCAGGTCTTATGACTTGGGCGGCGGAGAGACCTTGCTCTACCGCGAAATGATCGGTCGTATATTTGATGTTCTCGGCCGACCGCGCCGGTTTATCTCTGTGCCATTGCTCGGACCGTTGGTCGGCGTTTGGGGATGGATGTCGGGAAATTCCGAGCTCAACTCGGAGGTCGTGAGTCGAATGAATCGTGACTTGGTTTTTGACCATGGAGACGCGGCCGGGGATTTTGGCTACGCGCCGCGCAATTTTCTGGCCGATGGTCGAGCCGATTTGGGGGTTGAGCGATCACGCAGTCGATAGGCGGCGGCCCATCTCATTGATTGCCTCGACCAAGGCGGCGCGTAGACTTGGTTCCGATGCCGAATGGCCCGCATCGGCGATCATGCGAAGGTCCGCGTTTCCCCAGGCGTCCGCGACACGCTGGGCCGACACCGGTGGACACAATAGGTCGTAACGACCCTGCACTATGATGCCGGGGATCTGTTTCAGGCGTCCGGCGTCGCGAACCAGTTGGTCCGGCTCGAAGAAACATTCCTGCTTTATGTAATGCCACTCGACATAAGGTGTGCGCGGGGTCTGCTCGGCTTTGGCGGCCTTTTTGTCGTAGAGCGTGTCAGGCAATTTTGTCGCGGTTGGCTTGAGTTCCGACAATGCCTGTTCAAAAGCACCCCACGCCCGCGCTGCGGGAACATTGATACGGCGGTCCGGATTTTCCAGCCGGGCGCCATAGGCGGCGATTGGGTCTTCGCGCTCCGCCTCTGGTAACAGGTCGATGAAACCGCGCCACAAATCCGGGCGAAATGTCTGGGCCGCGCCGCCGAAGGCCCAGCGCGCTTCCGCTTCCGTGCCCAGGAAGACCGCGCGTAGGACCAGGCCGAGCACGCGCTCCGGGTGGGTTTCAGCATAGGCCAGAGCAAGGGTGGAGCCCCACGAGCCGCCGACCACCAGCCATTTCTCGATACCGAGTTCGGCGCGCAGGCGCTCCATGTCGGCGACCAGGTGCCATGTTGTGTTGTCGTCCAGGCACAAGCGCGGCGTGCTCAATCCCGCGCCGCGTTGATCGAACAAAACCGCGCGAAATCTGTCAGGATCGAACAGACGCGCATGGGCGCGCTGGCAACCGCTGCCCGGGCCGCCGTGCAGGAACACCGCCGGCAGGCCATCGGTTCGGCCGAATTGCTCGAGGTAAAGCGTGTGCCGGTCGTCGACCGCGACTTTGCGCTTGTCGAAGGCCTCGACCGCGCGATGGAGGGACTCACCGTAGGGCGCCATGGCTCGCCTATTGAGCCGCGAGGCCGGTTGCGTCCGGCGCATCGACACCGAACTGCAGTTCCGCGAGGCGCGCATAGAGCCCGCCCTGACCCATCAGTTCATCATGTGTGCCGCTCGCGACAACGTGGCCATGATCGAACACGACGATGCGATCGGCGTTCTGAACCGTCGCTAGGCGATGGGCGATGACCAGCGTGGTGCGATTCTCCATCAGGTGTTCGAGTGCTTGCTGGACCAATTGCTCACTCTCCGAATCGAGTGCGCTGGTCGCTTCGTCGAGCAGCAGCACCGCCGGATCACGCAGGATCGCACGGGCGATCGCGATGCGCTGGCGTTGACCGCCCGACAGGCGCACACCTTTCTCGCCGAGAAATGTTGAAAATCCGTCAGGCTGTTCGTCGAGAAATCCGTCGGCCGCTGCGGCCACGGCGGCGGCTCGGACTTCATCGTCGCTCGCATCTGGCCGGCCATAGCGGATGTTCTCCCATGCGTTGGCGGCGAAGATCACCGGTTCCTGCGGTACCACCGCCAGACGGCTGCGGATCTGATCGGGCGCGGCTTCACGCAAATCGACGCCGTCCAACGTGATGCGACCTGATTGCGGATCGTAGAATCGCAGCAGCATCTGGAACAGCGTGGTCTTGCCGGCGCCAGACGGCCCGACGACAGCGACACGCTCACCCGGCGCGACGGCGAAGTCGATATCGTCGAGCGATGGTGCGTCGGGCCGGGTCGGATAGTGGAAGGTGACGGTTTCGAACTTGATGTCGCCGCGAGCTGGCTCAGGCAGTAGCACTGGGTGTGCCGGCGGACGCACATCGGGCAATACCGATAGCAGCTCAAGGAGACGTTCGGTGGCCCCGGCGGCGCGCTGCAGGTCGCCATAGACTTCGCTGATCGCACCGACCGCACCGGCCACCACGATCGCGAAAAACACGAATTGCGATAGCTGGCCCGCGCTCAGGTCGCCAACGAGCACATCGCGACCGCCGACCCACAGCACGACGGCAATTGCGCCGAAAACGCTGGTCATTACTAGCGCGGTGAGCAGCGCCCGCGCCCGAACCCGTTGGACAGCCACATCGAAAGCCTGCTCAACACGCTGGCCGAACCGGCCGCGATCGATCGCCTCGTGCGTGAACGCCTGGACGGTGCGGATCGCGTTGACCGATTCCTCGACATGCGCGCCGATATCGGCGACCCGATCCTGGGTCGCGCGCGACAGCCGCCGGACCCGCCGTCCGAACACCACGATCGGCAGCACTACGATGGGTACCAGGATGAACACCAGGCCGGTGAGCTTGAGACTGGTTACGGCCAGCATCACCGAGCCGCCGACGAACAGCAGCAGGTTGCGCAGCGCGACCGACGCGCTTGAGCCAATCACGACTTGCAGCAACGTGGTGTCGGTGGTCAGTCGCGTCAGCACCTCGCCGGTCTTGGTGATCTCGAAGAAGCTCGGCGACAGCGTGGTCACATGGTCGTACACGTCGCGGCGGATATCGGCGACCACGCGTTCGCCGATCCAGGAAACCAGGAAGAAGCGAGCGTAGGTCGAAGCCGCGAGCAAAATGACGACGCCAAGCAGGGCCAGTAACGCGGTGTCGAGCAACGCGGGATCGCCGTTTGTGAACCCTTCGTCGATCAAGAAGCGCAAGCCGACGCCGAGCGATAGCACCGTGCCAGCGGCCACCGTCAGGGCCAGAGCGGCGCCGGCAATTCGCCAGCCATAAGGCTTGAGGTACCGCACCAGCCGGCGCAAATGTTGAAAGTCGCGGCTCGCCGGCCGGTCGCTCGCGCGTGCGTCGCCGACATTCATGGCATCATCGTACCGCCAGACCGGCTTCTTGCGTAGCGGTTCTGAGTCAATCCAGGTCCAGCGGCTGACCGGCTGTGGCGCCCAGTTCGGTGCCCAGCAAGGCGATTAGGTTTTCACCCGAGCGACTGTCGATCCAGGCGCCGCGTGTGGCATCATAATCGTAGTGACCGGCGCCGCTGACCGGCGATGACAGCCAAAGCTGGCGCATCGGACCGTGCTTGTTGATCAAATACTGCGCGCCGGTTTCGAGCTCGATGGTCAGCACGCCCGCCTCGAGGTCGATGTCCAATTGATCGCCCAACGCCTCGTCAATCTTGTCCATCAGGCCGGTGAGGGTGGCGTCGGCGGCCGATTGGAACGCGGCATCGTCCATGTCTCTTATCCGTGGCTAAGTCAGAACCGGCGGCTGATGCCCCATTTCAACCGTCCATATAGCCTTGGGAATCCTTGCTCACAAGGCCAGGGGCCTTGTGTCGGACCCGCGGTTTCGCTATACAGCCGGCCTCGCGCGAAGGAGACCGGCGTCATGAAGAAAGAAATCCACCCCGATTACCACGAGATTACCGTGGTGATGACTGACGGGACCGAGTTCAAGACGCGGTCAACCATGGGTAAAGAGGGCGATACGCTCAAGCTAGACGTGGACCCGAAAACCCATCCGGCGTGGACCGGTGGCGCCCAGCGGCTGATCGATACCGAAGGCCAGGTCGCGCGATTCAACAAGCGCTTTGCGGGTTTCGGGCTCGAAAAGAAATAGTTATCCGTTTGCTGGCTGGCGGCACCCTAGGCGGATCAATCACTTAATCTGGCACGTGTGACAGCGTTGTGAGCGCGGCGCGGATCTGATCCGGGATCGGCCGGGTTTGGTCTTGCTGCGCGCGATCGACGAATACGTGGACGAAATGCCCCTCGGCGGCGGCATCCGGCTCGTCCTTTCGGAATAACGAAATATCGTAGATCACACTGGTCCGGCCGAGCCGCGCGACCGCCAATCCGGCGTCGATAACTTCGGGGAAGCGCAGCGGTTTGCGATATTGGCAGCGGGTCTCTGGCACGATTCCGATTACCGAGCCATTGATGAAATCCAAGCCGCCTTCCTTGATCAGGAAGTCGTTGATGACGCTATCGAAGTAGAAATAGTACACGGCGTTGTTGACGTGGCCGTACACGTCGTTGTCGTACCAGCGTGTGTGCACTTCGCGAAAATAGGCGTAGTCGTCACGCGTCTTGGGCGCTTGATCGGTCACGGCGTGTCGTCTCGCGGAGGTTTCTGGGGACGGCTAGAGGAATGACTTCAGCGCGTCGAGTGTGCGATCCGGTTGCTCGACCATCATCATATGACCGCAGTCGGGTATCACGATCATGCGTGCGTCAGGCAGCGTTTCGGTCATTGGTTTCGCGGCCTTGGCCGGGGTCATGATGTCTTCGGCGCCGGAGACGATCAAAGCCGGGCAGGAGACCTTGGCGGCCGATTTCATCCCGTCTTGGTAGTCGTTACAGGCGTTGAAATCGGTATGCAGCGCGCCGTCCTTGGCGCGTGCGAGCAATTGCAGGCCGCCGCCGGTCATCCACAAGCCGGGCGCGCGCATGCCGCCGATTTGGCTGCGTCCGCCGAACGCCCAAGAAACAATGAGCTCATTCGCCAAGTCCGGATCGTCCCGCGTGGCGGTGAGCAGATCGTCGTTAACCGGCATCACCGGGCTAGCGCCGACCAGGGCGAGCTTGATGGTTTTGTCGGGCGCCTGCGCCGCGGCTTGGAGCGCGGTGAGGGCGCCCATGCTATGCCCGACCAACGCCGCGCGGTCCGCGCCGACGGCCGCGACGAGCTGCCAGACCCAATCGGCCATCGCCGCAATGGACCCCAATGCCGGGCCGTTCGATCTGCCGTGTCCCGGCAGGTCGACAGCGAGAACGCTCCAACCGTTGTAAGCAAAATAACGAGTTTGCAGCGCCCATACCGTGTGATCCATGCCGGCGCCGTGAATGAACACGACGGTCGGCTTCGCCCCGTCGAACGCCACGCCGCCTGTCGCCGCGTGGACCTGCTTCCCTGCTACCTCGATGTCCATCGGCTCAGACCTTTTGCGAGGCGCGTAACGCCTGTTTGAGATCGTCGATGATGTCGTCCGAATCCTCGAGACCGATCGACAACCGCACCAGTTCCTCACCGACGCCAGCGGCCTTCAACTCGGCGGCGCTCATCTGCTGGTGGGTGGTGCTCGCCGGATGAATGACCAACGATTTTGCATCGCCAACATTCGCGAGGTGCGAGAACAACTTAAGGCGCTCAATGAAGGTACGGCCGGCTTCCCGCCCACCTTTGATGCCGAACGAGAAGATTGCCCCGCAACCATCTGGCAACAAACGTTTTGCGAGCGCATGATCCGGATGATCCTCGAGTTCGGGGTAGGTCACCCAATCGACAGCGTCGCTGCCAACCAAGAATGCCACCACTTTGCGGGCGTTCTCGACGTGACGCTGCATGCGGACCGCCAGGGTTTCGACGCCGAGCAGAATGTAAAACGCATTTTGCGGGCTCATGCAGCAGCCGAAATCGCGCAGGCCTTCCGCGCGGGCGCGCATAATCATCGCCGCCGGCCCGAATTCGTCGGCGAAATCGAGGCCGTGATACCCTTCATAGGGTTCGGTTAGGGTCGGGAATAGGCCGGACTGATCCCAGTCGAATCGGCCGCTGTCGACCAAAGCGCCGCCGATCGCGACGCCATGGCCGCCGAGAAACTTGGTTGCCGAGTGCATCACAATGTCGGCGCCGTGTTCGGCCGGCCGGCATAAATGCGGTGTTGCGAACGTATTGTCGATCATCAGCGGCACCCGCGCTGCGTGCGCGATCTCGGCGACCGCCGGAATGTCGATGACTTCAAGCCCCGGATTGCCCAGTGTCTCGCCGAACAGCAGGCGCGTCTCGGGCCTGATCGCATCGCGAAACGCTTTCGGATCGCGAGGATCGACAAAGCTGGTGGTGATGCCGAATCGCGGCAGGGTGTGGCACATCATGTTGTAGCTGCCGCCGTAGATCGACTTCGACGCGACGATGTGCGAGCCGGCGTCCATCAAGGTCGCGACCGCCAGATGCAGCGCCGCCTGACCGCTCGATGCGCAGATGCCTCCAACGCCTTTCTCAAGCGCGCTCAGCCGCTCTTCGAGTACCGCCACGGTGGGGTTGCTGATACGCGAGTACAGGTGACCGGCGCGCTCCAAATTGAACATCGAAGCGGCGGTTTCGGTATCCGGGAAAACAAAAGACGTGGTCTGGTAGATCGGCACCGCGCGTGCGCCGAACTCCACATCGGGGTGTTGTCCGGCGTGCAGCGATAAGGTGTCGAATTTAATGGATCTTGGTTCGGCCATTGCGCCCTCCCGCGGGGCATGAATGCCCGAGGCGGCGCAGAGCCTACACAGAGCCTGCGGTACGGTCCAGACGACCGGCAACGGCCCGTTGGAGATAAATCGGCAGTGCCGCGGCGGACAAACAAAAGGGCCGCCTGATTATCGGGCGGCCCAGTCAGTCCACAGGGAGGTCATCAGCATGAGCCGGTCGATAAGGGTGACTAACCGGCAGTGCTTCACCAATAAATCGAGTTAGATCGGTCATCGATGGGGTCAAGTCGAATTCCAAAAAAAAATGATATCGGGTGAGATTTTGTTGATCTGGTCTTTGTTTTCATTTCTTGAAGAACTTGTCGGCGGCTAGATTCAATTGTTCCTTTTTTGAAATCTCTTCGCGGACCCGCGTAATTTCCGCTTCCAGCTCGGTGATATAATCCTTCAGTCCATCGACCGATAGCGCGTCGAGCTTGCGTGGAAGTCCGTCGTCCGTCGGTTTCGGGCGGTCTTCGTCATCGAACATGGTGCTTCTCTCATCGCCTGCGCTGGGCCATGGCACGGCGGTGCAAACCCAACTTTGCCGCGCTGCAAAAGAGCTTATCGCAAAACATCCCGGTTGCAATGGAGCCCCGTATGCGTATCGTCAGCTGACCGGCTGTCGGGGGAATCGGCGCGTTTTCCGACATCGAGATTGGGTGGAACGCAGGGGCCAACTGTTGCCGAGCGGTGGCGCCGACGCATGAATCTTGGGTCTTGGCTGATAAACAAGATTTCTACGTTCGCTTTTGGGGAGTTCGCGGCAGCATCGCCTGTCCGGGCGCCAAGACCATGCGATATGGCGGTAACACGTCGTGTCTGGAAGTCGGATGCGGCGATCGGTTGCTGATTTTTGATGCTGGGACCGGCATTCATGCCTTCGGCGCCGACCTGACTGCCAATCGCGGTGTGGTTGGTGGCGGCTTCAAGACCGATCTGTTTTTCACCCACACCCACTTCGACCATATATGCGGTTTCCCGTTTTTCGCGCCGGCGTTCGATCCGGGCAACGAGCTGCGCATCTGGGCGGGCCATTTGTTGCCCGAGCGAACCGTGCGCGAGGTTCTCATCTACCTGATGATGGACCCACTGTTTCCGATCCCGATCGACACCATGCGCGCCAAATTGGAGTTTGAGGATTTCCAGGCCGGCGATACGCTCGATCCCGGTGACGGCATTTCGATGCGCACCGCGCCACTCAATCATCCCAACCGCGCCACCGGCTACCGCATCGAATATGCCGGCAAGTCCATCTGCTACGTCACGGATACCGAGCACATTGCCGGTCAGCCTGATGAGAACATTCTCAAGCTGATAGAAGGCACCGACTATTTCATCTACGACTCAACCTATACCGACGACGAATATCCCAAGCACAAGGGCTGGGGCCATTCGACCTGGCAGGAAGGCGCGCGCTTGGCGGAGATGGCAAACGTTGGGACTTTCGTGGTTTTCCATCATGATCCAGACCACGACGACGACATGATGGATTCGATCGCCGAGGCGGTCGAGAAGGTCCGGCCAGGCAGCATCGTTGCGCGCGAGGACATGGTTCTGACGCCGTGACTTCGCTGCCGGAAACCATGACCGTGGTCGAGATTTCCTCGCCCGGCGGACCAGAGGTGCTCAAGCCCGCCGTCCGCCCCGTGCCGAGTCCCGGCCACGGCGAGATTTTGATCAAGGTCGCCGCGGCGGGCGTCAATCGGCCCGACGTGTTGCAGCGCGCAGGGGCTTATCCGCCACCACCGGGCGCCTCGGACCTACCGGGGCTTGAGGTCGCCGGTGAGGTGGTCGCGGTCGGACCAGGGGTGGCGACGCCGGTTATCGGAGAGCATGTTTGCGCCTTAACGCCGGGCGGCGGCTACGCCGAATATTGTCTCACCCCGGCGCCACAAGCCTTGGCGTACCCGGACGGATTCGACGCGGTTTCGGCGGCAGCTTTGCCCGAAACCTTCTTCACCGTGTGGACCAATGTTTTTGACCGCGCGCGGCTCGCGGCCGGAGAAAGTCTCCTGGTCCATGGCGGCTCAAGCGGTATCGGCACGGTAGCGATCCAGCTTGCGGTCGCGTTTGGCGCGCGTGTGTTCGCGACCGCCGGCAGCGCGGCCAAGTGCGAGGCCTGTGTCGCGCTGGGCGCCGAACGCGCAATCAATTATCGCGACGAGGATTTTGTCGCGGTGGTCAAAGATGCCACCGACGGACGCGGGGTCGACGTGATCCTCGACATGGTGGCCGGGCCTTACATTCCGCGCAATCTCAAGGCGCTCGCCGACAATGGCCGGCTGTCGATCATTGCGGTGATGGACGGCGCCACGGCGGAGATCGATATTTTCGGGCTGATGCGCAATCGGCAAACCATTACCGGCAGTACGCTGCGCCCTCGTAGCATCACCGAGAAAGCCGCGATTGCCGATTCTCTTCGAAATCGGGTTTGGCCATTGCTTGCGAACGGCCGAGTCAAGCCATTGATTCACAAAACGTTTCCTCTCGAACAAGCATCCAAGGCCCACGCCTTGATGGAATCAGGCGATCACATTGGTAAGATCGTGTTGACGTGTTAGGTTGATTGTCCTGCGGACGGCTTTCGCCTTCGCCTCTCAACGACTATATTCGGGACATTCGCGCGGGCCGACAGGCGGGGTCCGGCCGCGTACAGCCGCAATTCGAAAGGACTTCAGGTATGGCGCAGCCCCTGATGCCGAAGGCGACGGCCGTTTGGCTGGTCGAAAATACTACCCTGACGTTCGATCAGATCGCCGACTTCTGTATTCTGCATCCGCTTGAGGTCCAGGGTATCGCGGATGGCGAGGTGGCGGTGGGGATCGTCGGGATGGACCCGATTGCCAACGGCCAGCTCACGCGCGACGAAATCACTCGTGGCGAGGCCGACGCGAAAGTAAAATTGGAAGGTCGGCAGTCCGATGTGCCGCCGGTGCCGCGTCGCAAGGGGCCGCGTTATACGCCGGTTTCGAAGCGCGGCGATCGGCCTGATGCGATTAGTTGGTTGCTCAAATACACGCCTGAGCTGACTGATGCGCAGATCTGCAAGTTGATCGGCACCACCAAACCGACAATCGAGGCGGTGCGCAGCCGAACGCATTGGAACATCAGCAACATCCAGGCGCGTGACCCGGTGCTGCTGGGCATTTGCAGTCAGGGAGAGCTCGAGGAACAACTGGTCCGGGCTCGCCGCCGCATCGAACGTAAAGAAGGCAGCAAGGCAAGCGCACCGGCGACGGACGCACCCGAGGCGGATTCGGCACTGGCGGAGGATCCGGCGGCAGAGGGCCCGGTGGATGTGACCGAAGCACCGGAGGATCCGCCGGCGCCGCTGCCCGCGGCTGAAGCTGAACCCGAGCTGCCACGCGCCGTCGGCGACGAGCCGGCCTGACCGCGGTGTCGACGGCACATTAGGGTCGACATGGTGTCGGACCTTGCCGCTTTAGCTGGCGCGCTCGATCGTCTGAGCGACGCACGTATTTTGTGCGTCGGCGATCTGATGCTCGACCGGTTCCTTTATGGGCCGGTCGACCGTATTTCGCCCGAGGCGCCGATTCCGGTCCTTCGCGTCGATCGCGAAGCCACCATGTTGGGTGGCGCCGGCAACGTTGTGCGCAATTTGGTTTCGCTTGGCGCCGGCGTGGTTTTCGTATCGGTCGTCGGCGACGATTCGGAAGGTCGCGATCTGGTCGGCATGATCGCCGCCGAGACGGGTGTGGAGCCTTATCTTCTTAGCGAATCTGGGCGAAAATCGACCATCAAGAGCCGGTTTATCGCCGCCGGCCAGCAGCTGCTCCGCGCCGATCACGAAGCCGATTCTACCCTGTCAGCGGCGACCGCCGGCGACTTGGCGCGTGCGGCCTCCGATGCAGTTGAATCGTGCGACGTGGTGGTGCTTTCGGATTATGGCAAAGGCGTTTTGTGCGACCAGGTCATCAAGTCGGTCATGGCGCAGGCGGCCGCTCTCGGTCGTCCGGTCGTGGTTGATCCGAAGGGCGTCGATTTTGCCCGCTACCGGGGCGCCAGTGTTATTACGCCGAACCGACATGAACTGGCCGCCGCGACTCGTTTGCCGACGGATACCGAGGCGCAAGTTATTGCGGCGGCGGAAACCGTGCGCGAAAACTGGGGCATCGAGTCGGTGCTGGTTACCCGTGGCCAGGATGGCATGATGCTAGTTGGCGCTGGCGGCCACGATCAGCTCGATGCGCGCGCCCAGGAAGTGTTCGACGTATCTGGCGCCGGCGATACGGTCGTCGCGGCCTTCGCCGCCGCCTGGGCGGCTGGTTTCGAAATGGCGGATGCGGCGACGCTCGCCAACGCGGCCGCCGGAATTGTGGTTGGAAAGGTTGGCACGGCAACCGTCCATCGGTCCGATCTGGCGCAAACCCTTCGTCGCGGCAGCGTGCTCGACAATGACGACAAGATGCTGTCGATGGAGCGCGCTCTTGAGCAGGTCGATCGATGGCGCCACCAGGGTGCGCGCATCGGCTTTACCAACGGTTGTTTCGATTTGTTGCATCCAGGGCATTTGTCCTTGCTAAGGCAGGCGTGGGGCGCGTGTGACCGGCTGGTGGTCGGATTGAACAGCGACGCCTCGGTAACGCGTCTTAAGGGCGCGGGCCGACCGATCCAGACCGAAGCCGCGCGCGCCATGGTTCTTGCATCGCTCGAATTCGTCGATCTGGTCGCCGTGTTTGCCGAAGACACGCCGCTGCGGCTTATTGAGAAGTTACGTCCGGATGTGCTGATCAAGGGCGCCGACTACACCGTGTCCGAAGTGGTTGGCGGCGACTTGGTGACAGGGTATGGCGGGCGGGTTCTGCTCGCCGAACTCGAGCCGGGACACAGCACCAGCGAAACAATCGCCAAGATCGGCCGCTAGCCGATGGCGACGGCAAGCCGCACGCCAACGGAACGGCCGCCGCGGCTGATCGTCGGAATTAGCGGTGCGTCGGGCGCGGTTTACGGCGTGCGTTTGCTCGACCTGCTGCGACCGCTACCGGTCGAGACGCACCTGGTGATGAGCCGCACCGCCGAGGTGACCTTGGCTTACGAGACCGATTACAAAGTCGCACAGGTGAAGCAGAAAGCCGACGTCGTGCACAAGATCGACGATCTTGGCGCGTCGCTGTCGAGCGGGTCTTATCCAACGCTCGGTATGATCGTCGCGCCGTGTTCGGTGCGATGCATGTCGGAGATCGCGACCGGTCTATGTGGCAATCTGCTTACCAGAGCCGCTGACGTGGTGCTGAAGGAGCAGCGCAAACTGGTGCTCATGGTTCGCGAGACCCCTTTGCATGCTATTCATCTCGCCAACATGACCCGGCTTGCCGAGCTCGGTGTGATTATCGCGCCGCCGGTTCCCGCTTTCTATGCGCGGCCTGAAAGCTTGGATGAAATGGTCGACCACACGCTCGGGCGCGTGCTTGATCTGTTCAATCTTGAGGCCGGCACCGTTTCACGATGGGGCGAAGCGACACCGAAAGGTCGCGGCCGACGCGTTCGCGCCAAGCGCTAGAAGCCTATCCGGCAGTACATTCCTCGACCAATTTGGCGATCGCATCGGCGGTGTCTTCGGAAGCCGGCGCGCCAATAAAATCCAGATAGGTCGTGAGGCTGCTGGTCATGTCACGTTGGCATCGCTCGGGGTCGTGTGCCACGGGTGAACGTACAAGACTGTCGGCGAGCACGTCCAACTCAATGCGCTCCGCCGCGAACTCAATTTCTTTGATCTGGTCGCGTAGCGCACCAGCGGCGTTCGGCGAAACGCTTCTCGGCGGTTTGCGCAGCCGAACGCGCGCCGCGCGCAAAGGCACAACCACCTCTTTTTGCCACACCGAAACCGCTTCGCTCAAATGGGCGAACGTGTCGCCGTCGATTTGTCCGCGCCCGGTCGCGCCAAGCCAAAGGCAATACAGAATCAGATTTACGTCCGCCGCGAATGACTCCTGCAGCGCCAAACAGATCTTCCGAACCGGTTCACGACCGTAGAGCGAGATCGAGAAATCCCACAAACCGGCGCCGGACCAATCCGCGCTGGTTGGTCGCGCTCCGGTCGCCGGTTTGGTTGGCTCACTCATCAATCGCCCAGGCTGATACCGAGCGCGCGCGCAGTGTGCAATAATGGGTCGGCCGGATCGACGAGAACCGGCCCACCGATAACGTCTTGCAGCGGTACGTCCACCACCTGCCGACCTTGCCAAGCGACCATGCGATCGAATTTTTGATCCGCGATTAGATCGACCGCGGCAACGCCGAAGCTCGACCCCAAAACCCGGTCGACATAGGTCGGATTGCCGCCGCGCTGCACATGCCCCAACACAGTCACTCGGACCTCGGCGCCGGTCTCCTCGGCGATGCGCGCGGCTAGATGGTGACCGATGCCGCCATAGCGTGGTTTTCCGTCGCCGAAGGACTGAGTTACCACTTCGCCTGTTTCGGTGCGCACCGATTCCGCCACCACGACCAGACTGTGATTTTTGCCGCGTTCCGCGCGCCGGCTGACCTTTTCCTTGATTGCCGCCATGGTGTACGGAATTTCCGGAATCAAGATCACGTCGGCGGCCCCGGCGATGCCCGACCGCAGGGCAATATGGCCGGCGTCTCGGCCCATCACCTCCAGCAACATCACCCGTTGATGACTGGCGGCGGTGAAGTGCAGCCGATCCAAGGCCTCGGTCGCGACGCTGACCGCGGTCGAGAATCCGGTGGCCGTGTCGGTCAGCGCAACGTCATTGTCGATGGTTTTGGGCACGCCGATCAGGTTCCATTCGCCGAGCTCGGCAAGCCGGCGCAGGATGCTCAAGCTGCCGTCACCACCGATCCCGATCAGGCCGTCCAGGCCAAGCAACCGATAGCCCTCGACGATCGCTTCGGGCCGGCCGGTCGAGTCGCCGTTTGTATCGACCTGGTCGAACGGATTGCCCCGACTGGTGGTGCCGAGAATGGTCCCACTCATCATCATGATGTATCCGGGGACGGCGTCGAAATCGAGCTCGACCGCATCAACGGGTCGATCGATCAGACCATCGGTGCCACGCCTAATACCGATGACTTCCCAACCGTATGCTCGTTTCGCATGGTTAACGACCGCTCGAATGATCGCATTAAGACCGGCACAGTCGCCACCACTGGTCAGAATGCCGATTCGCTTGATCCCGTTGCTTTCGGCCATCGTCGCGCACTTTCCGTTTTCGCGCTGAATCTGTGTCGATTCAGGCATTCCAGAACCGTCTCAGGCACCGATTTCAATAGCAACCTGATTTTGCTATAATGCAGCGGTGAACTGCGTCAATGGTTCATCCTATGATCAAGGCCGCAGATGAATGCAGATGAATAGAGAGACCTTAAGCGAGCGCCTGGAACGCTTGCGCGTCGAGCACACGGTGCTGGATCACCGCATCGACGAAATGTGTTCCGAGGGGATATTCGACGACATCCAAATCCTACGACTAAAAAAACAGAAATTGGCGATCAAGGATCAGATGGGACGCTTAGAGAGCGACCTGGTCCCGAACCTTATCGCCTGAGTCACGCCGGCATCTGCTCGACCTTTGGCCGCGGAGCGGCGGACGAAGCAGCGATGTCGGACAAATGGAGACAGCCCGACCGTTCGGTGCCACCGAGGCGCTGGACAGGTCGGGCTTCGTTTTTCAACGGTCCTCAAGGGGGAAGATGAATGAGCGAGGCGATGCCCGCGGTCGGGGTAATTATGGGATCCCAATCCGACTGGGAGACCATGCGCCACGCCACCGAGACCCTGGAGCGCCTCGGAATCACCTTCGAGAGTCGTATTGTTTCCGCACATCGGACACCACAGCGTCTCTTCCAATATGCGCACGACGCGCGTGAACGCGGTCTTAAGGTCATCATCGCCGGCGCCGGCGGCGCGGCGCATCTGCCGGGCATGACCGCGTCGATGACGCCGTTGCCGGTCATTGGCGTGCCGGTTCAAAGCCGGTCGCTGAGCGGACTCGATAGCTTGCTGTCTATCGTGCAAATGCCGGCTGGGGTGCCGGTGGCGACGGTGGCGATCGGGCGCGCCGGCGCGGTCAACGCCGCCTTGCTCGCCGCCAGTGTGTTGGCGCTCAACGACCCTTCGGTGGCCGAGGCGCTTGACGTTTGGCGCGCGACCCAGACGGATCAGGTCGCCGACCAGCCGACCGACGATCCGACCTGACCACATAGATGGCGCTCCACCAACCGGTCCCGCCGGGGGCCACGATCGGCATATTGGGCGGCGGTCAGCTCGGACGCATGATTGCGCTTGCCGCCGCGCGTCTCGGCTACCGCTGCCACATTTACTGCCCTGAGCCGAACAGCCCGGCGGCCCAAGTTACCGCGGACGCCACCGTGGCCGCGTATGATGATCAAGCCGCTCTTGAGCGATTTGCCGCCGCTGTCGACGTCGTCACCCTGGAATTTGAAAACGTGCCGCTGACCGCGATTGAGACGCTGGGGTCGATGGTTCCAGTCAGACCTGGCGCGCGGGCCCTTGAGGTCGCGCAGGATCGTCTGGTCGAAAAAGATTTCATGCGCGCCATCGATGTGCCGACCACCGAATACCGCCGCGCTGAAAGCGCCAGCGATGTTGCGGCCGCCGCCGCTGAGTTGGGCACGCCCTGCGTGCTGAAAACCACGCGGCTCGGCTATGACGGCAAAGGCCAGGTGCGCCTGGACGACGCCAGTGCCGCCGATGCGGCCTGGGCGGAGATGGGTGGACAGATCGGCATCGTCGAGGCCTTTGTCGACTTTGACTGCGAAATCTCGGTGATCGTCGCGCGCGGTCCGGATGGCCGAATGGTGCCATTTTGCCCGGTCGAAAACCGCCATGTGAATCACATATTGGACACCACCCTCGCGCCCGCGCGGGTATCCGACGCGGTGGCGCGGCAAGCGGTCGACCTGGCGTCGCGCACAACCGAAGCGCTGGAATTGATCGGGCTGCTCGCGGTCGAGATGTTCGTTGCCCGCGACGGTTCGGTGCTGGTCAACGAAATCGCGCCGCGCCCTCATAATTCCGGCCATTGGACGATCGACGCTTGTTTGACCAGTCAGTTCGAGCAGGCGGTGCGAGCCGCTTGCGGCCTTCCGCTGGGATCGGCGGAACGCCACGCCGATGCCAAGATGAAGAACCTGCTTGGCGACGCGGTCGAGGGATGGCCCGACCTGCTTGCCGACCCGGCCGCAAAGCTGCACCTGTATGGTAAATCCGAAGCGCGGCAGGGCCGCAAGATGGGGCATGTCACCTGGCTCAAAGCCCGCTCTGACTAGGCGTTCGTGGCTGATCGCCTTTTGCGCGTTGGTGGCGCTGGCGGTCGGCCTGAGTGTATGGGGCGTTGCCATCGAGCCCAATCGTCTGGTGGTGAGGGACGTCGATTTACCGCTGCCAACATGGCCGGCGTCTCACCCACCGCTCAAGGTGGCGCTATTGGCCGACCTGCACGCCGGCGCCCCATTTATGACGGCGCAAAAGTTCGCCGAAATCGCGGCGCTTACCAACGCCGCCGAGCCGGATTTGATACTGCTGCTTGGCGATTATGTGTCGCACGGCGTGTTGGGCCATTTCTCGGTCGAGCCCGAGGCTTGGGCGCCGCCTCTCGGCCAGCTCTCGGCACCCCTCGGTGTGTTTGCGGTACTTGGCAATCACGACTGGTGGTTTGATGGCGCGCGTGTTCGCGCCGTCCTGGAGCGGTCGGGCGTTACCGTGCTCGACAATGAAATGCTGGCCCTCGACCATCGAGGAGGCGTCGTTCTGCTCGCCGGCATCGGCGACCTATGGGAGGGCAACCCAGACATCCCCGGTACGCTCTCTTCTGTCGGCGACGCGGAGCCGATCCTGGTAATGACTCACAATCCGGACCTAATCCGCCAAATGCCGAGCCGGGTCGCGCTCACCGTCGCCGGGCACACTCATGGCGGACAGGTAAATCTACCGTTGGTCGGTCGGCTGGTCGTGCCGTCGGATTACGGTCAGCGCTACGCTTATGGCCATGTCGACGAAGCCGGGCGGAACCTCTTCGTGACCGCCGGCATCGGCACCAGCATTCTGCCGGTTCGCTTCAATCAGCCGCCCGAGATCGTGATTCTGACCGTCAGGTCGGCGTCTGACTAGACCGACGGGGTCGGATCTTGGTGAGACTGCGAGCGGGCAGTGCGCCGGCCAAAACCGATTAGTGCGCGTTTTAGGGGCGCATCGAACCTGGCGAGGGATTGATCCAAGCGTCCGCGGAGTTTTTGGATCTGCATGACATTCTCGATCCGCCGGTCGAGAAACTTCCACGTCGCCTGGAAATCCGCCGAGGTGTCGTCGAGCCAATAGAGCAGGGTGCTGCCGTAGACCGCGGCGAGTAGGGCGCGCTTCGTGTACCAGTTGAAATCGGTTGAGTCGTCCCCAGCGGCGCGCCACATCAGATCGACCGTGCGTGCCATGCCGCCAATCCCCGCGGTCGCATGCTGAGGTGTCGTTTGCAACGCGAGGGCCCGCCTGATCGCGTCTCGGTGCTGAGTGTTCTGCTCCAGCCTAACGCGCACCGCGGTGGCGATCCGCTCACGAATTTTCATGGTCGCGAGGTTGCGATGCTCAAGTTCCTCGACCATCCGTCGGTCGGCGTCCGACACAAAAAATTCAATCACCTGCGCCAGGCCACGCGGAAAACAGCGACGCGCCATCGGCGTGTCAAATCCGACATCGGCGGCCGCGGCTTGCACGGTCGCCCAGGTCCAGCCGTCGAACGGGACGCGAAGCAGGGCCGCCTCAAGGATGCGCGGACGTGCCGCCTCAAACTCAGGCGACATCTTCGATCGGTGGCGCAGCCACAGGCTGGTTAAGGCGCGGATTGTGGCGCATCTCCGACACGAAATGCAGGGTCGACAGGTCGGTCATGCGCATCGGGTAGAGAACGCCATCCAGATGGTCGCATTCATGCTGCACCACACGGGCGTGAAAACCGTCGACCTCGCGCTCGATCCGTTCGCCCTCGGGTGTCAGCGCGCGATAGCGGATGCGCGCCGGCCTTGGGACCGCGCCGCGCAGGCCGGGCAGCGATAGGCACCCTTCCCAGTCGACGGCCGTTTCAGATCCGATCGGCTCGATCTCCGGATTAATCAGCGTCGTCCTCGGCACCTCTTGCTCATTCTCGTCCTGGGTGCGCACCATGGACACTTCGAATATCACCACGCGTAGTCCGACATGGACCTGCGGCGCCGCTAGCCCGGCGCCACCAATATCGTCGAGGGTCTGGTACATATCGGCGACCAACCGGGCAATTTCAGGCGCGGTCGGATCGGCGACCGGCGCGGCTCGCTGTTCGAGCACTGGGTGGCCCATGCGGGCGATCTTGAGGATCGACATAATGGTTGGCCCATTATCGGAGAAGGATGCGGACCGGTACGAGTCCACGCATAAGAACAATGCGCTAATATGAGGCCGCCGGGCCAACCGGTAAAGCAGGAGCGCGTGATGCATGCGGTGATCTTCGAATTTCGGGTGAATCCAGGCCGTGAAAACGACTATTTTGACTGGGCGGAAAAGCTCGGCAGCGAGGTTCGCGCAGCCGATGGATTCCTCGGTATCGAACGTTTCGAAAGCCGATCAACCAAGGACAAGTTCGTTTCGCTATCGTTTTTTCGCGATGCCGAGGCAGTGGCAGGCTGGCGCGCGCATCCCATTCATGCCCAGGCGCAAGCGGCCGGGAAATCGGGAATCTTCGCGGAATTTCGCCTCCGCGTGGCCGAGGTCACCAGGGAGATCATCTTGAACGAAGCTGGTGAACGCGAAGCCCGCGATCTCAAGTAAACATCACGCTTGTGCGCGCCATACCCTTCACAAGGCATGGGCTATGTGATATCACCGCGCGCCTTTCCGGGCTCAAGCCATTCATTTCGAGGTGACACGTTTTGCAGGTACTGGTTCGCGACAACAATGTTGATCAGGCGCTCCGCGCGCTGAAAAAGAAGATGCAGCGCGAAGGCATTTTCCGTGAGATGAAAATGCGCCGCGCCTATGAAAAGCCGTCCGAAAAGCGGGCGCGCGAAAAAGCAGAGGCGATCCGTCGAGCCCGCAAACTGGCCCGCAAGCGCTCACAGCGTGACGAGTAGAGCCCCGGAAATATTAATTAAGACATCGTCTTAAGCCGAAAAGCTGTCGTGTTACGCGACAGCTTTTTTGATTCCGGGTGAACTCAGTCCTCTGGGGATTATCCCACCGAGCGATCGTGCGACGGCCTGACCAAGTGATTGCCCATCATGAGCTTTTACATAAAATCAACGTGACTATGTAATTGATTGAAAAATATTAAATAATACTTGTTCGAGCTGCCACTCCGCCCTCGATCGTGTAGATTACGCCAGTGATGTAGGACGCGCGCTCGGAGGCGAGGAACGTGACTAGGTCGGCTACTTCCTCGGGACGCGCGGCACGCCCAAGCGGCAGGTTCTTTGTCAGTTCGGGCCATCGGTCGGGATTGCCAAGCTCGCTTTCGGCGCGGGTGCGCATCAAGGTCACCATGCGCTCGGTCTCGACCAAGCCGGGATTGACCCCGACCACGCGCACACCGTTGTCCAAACTGGCGCCGCCAAGCGCGCGAGTGAACGCCATCAGCCCGGCATTTGCGGTACTGCCGGCGATGTAGTTGGCGTCGAAACGTTCACCGGCCAAACCGATGACATTGACGATGACACCGTGACCGCGCGATGCCATAGCGGCGTGCACGCGGCGGCAAATGTTGATGTAGCCGAATAATTTGAGGTCCCAGGCTTCGCGCCAACGCGCCTCATCGACCGCATCCAGGCTGCCGCCCGGAATCGCGCCGGCATTGTTGACCAGAATGTCGATGTCACCGACCCGGCCGATCAACTCCTGTTGCGCCTCGCTCTTTGATAGATCGAGCGCATGGGTGGTGACTGAGACCTGATAGTTGCGCATGATTTCGTCTCGTGCGGTTTCCAGCGCGTCCTCGCCGCGCGACGCGAGGTGGAGGTGGCACCCTTCGGCGGCAAGGCACTTCGCCACCGCCAATCCGATACCCTTTGACCCGCCGGTAACCAACGCTGTCCGTCCTGAAATATTAAGATCCACCCCACCGCACTCCTCTTGCCCATCTGTTTCCGACCGCGCTTCTTCTCTGCCCGACTTTGGCGCGCGCTAGTTTGGGACCATTCTTATATGGCTTGTACGCCAAGTGTGCGAGGCCGAAGCCGGCATCTTGGGACCGCGCGCGCTCGACTTCATCGTCTCAGCGATCGGCCCCGGGGCCCGACGCGTTTACTCGTTTGACAGGTTTTCAGCCAGCCGCGCGGCAGCCAAGTTCGCGATACATTGTGGCTTGGGCCGAACATCAAGCGTGATCGCATCATCCGGTTCCTCCAAGGCCTCAAACTGGCTCGCTAGTAGGTCTGCCGGCATGTAGTGACCGCGGCGCGTTCCCAGGCGCTGTCGAATGAGGGCCTCGGTCCCACTCAAATACACCAACGCAATGCCTCGTCGATCGCCAATCAGGACGTCGCGATAACTCTGTTTTAGCGCCGAGCAACTAAGAACGGTGCGTCTATCCTGGCCTAGCCAATCGTCGATCAGCGTGGCCAACCGTTCCAGCCATGGCCAACGGTCGGCGTCGGTCAGCGGTGTTCCATCGCGCATTTTGGCCACGTTTTCGGGGCTATGATAAGCGTCGCCTTCTTCATAAGCCGCGTCCAAAGCTTCGGCGAGCAAACGCCCCACAGTGGTTTTGCCGGAGCCGGCCACACCCATCACCAGGATTACAATCGGCCGGCCGGATGTCGCCTCATCGGTCATCATCGGCGAGCCAGTCGGTATGGAAGGTTCCCGGCCGATCGGTCCGCTCATAGGTGTGGGCGCCGAAATAATCGCGCTGAGCCTGCACCATGCTGGTCCAGAGACTTGGCGTGCGGTAGCCGTCGTATGTGGCAAGGGCTGACGATAGCGCCGGCACCGGCACGCCGCGCGCGGTCGCAACGCCGATTGTTCGCCGCCAACCTGTCTGGCGGGCGTTGACCGTTTCCGCGATCTCCGGCGCCGCGATCAGCAATGGCAGGTCAGGGCGGGCGCGATAGGCGCGCACCACTGTTTCAAGCAAACGAGCGCGAATGATACAGCCGCCGCGCCAAAGGGCGGCGATTGCCGCCAGGTCCAGGTTCCACCCGTGGTGGCGCGACGCTGCTTGGAGCAGCCGGAAACCTTCGCCATAGGCGACAATCGTGGCGCAGTGAAGCGCTGCCTCGAGATGCTCCATCGGATGGCGAAAATCGTCATCGGATGCGTCGCCCGGACCGATCAGGCTCGAAGTTGCCTCGTTTCGGGCCTCCTCGTCCGCTGACAATGCGCGGGCCAAGTAACCACCAATCAGGGTGGGCGCGGCAACGCCAAGCTCCAGTGCGGCCTCGCCGGTCCAACGGCCGGTGCCCTTGTGGCCGGCGCGGTCGACGATTAGCTCCAGGAGTGGTCTTCCGGTTTCGGCATCGTCGGTCGCCAGAATGTCGGCGGTGATCTCGATGAGGTACGAGCCGAGCGGGCCGTCGGACCAGCGTTCGAACACAGCTTGCATCGCGTTTCGATCGAGCTGGAGCGGATCGCGCATGATCAGCCAGACCTCGCTGATCGCCTGCATCACCGCATATTCGATGCCGTTGTGGACCATTTTGACGAAATGACCGGCGCCGCCCGGCCCGAGCCAGGCGCAACACGGCTCACCACCGACGTCGGCGGCAATGTCGGTCAGAATTGATGCCACCCTTTCATAAGCAAGTGGGTCGCCACCAACCATGATTGCCGGGCCATGGCGGGCGCCTGACTCACCGCCCGAGATCCCGGCGCCGACGAACAACAGCCCGTCATCGGCCAGCGCTTCGGCCCGCCGCGCGGTATCGGCGTAATGCGCATTGCCGCCGTCGATGATCAGGTCGCCGGGTTCTAGAAATGGCCGCAGCTCATCGATCTGGTCATCGACCGGTCGGCCCGCCTTGACCATGAGTAAGATCGCGCGCGGTGATCGCAGCGCGGCCGCCAGCGCCTCCGGCGTTTCGCAGCCGACAATGGAGCGATCGCGAGCTTCTTCGGTTTCCAGGAAATCGCGCATGCGTTCGGGACTGCGATTGAAGACCGCGACGCGGTGGCCATGATCGGCCATGTTGAGAACGAGATTGCGGCCCATGACCGCAAGCCCGATGACACCGATATCGGCGGTCGGCCCGGTCATCGGCGGCGCCCGCGCGGTCTGCCTGCCTAGGCCCAGACTTCTTTGTACAGATCGATAATCTGATCGGGGGTTGGTACACGCGGATTGTTACCGGGCGAGCCGGACTCGAGTGCCTGCTGGGCCATGGTCGGCAGCAGCGAGAAATATTTGTCCTCCGCGATGCCGTAGTCCTTCGGCGTCGGCACTTGAAGCTCATCGTTGAGCTTACGCAGTTCGTCGAGCAGTAGGGCCACCGCGGCTTGATTGCCGACTTCGTCGTCGGCGACGCCCATGGCGCGGGCGCAATCGCCGTAACGATCGAGCGCGTCCGGCGCCGAGAACGCGGTAACCGCCGGCAGCAACATCGCGTTCGACAAGCCGTGCGGCACGTGGAAATGGGCGCCGATCGGACGGCTCATGCCGTGTACCAAGCAAACCGACGCGTTTGAAAACGCCAGTCCGCCCTGGGTCGCCGCCAGCATCATCGCTTCGCGCCCGGCGGTATTTTCAGGATCGCGGCACGCGGTGCGGATATTGGCGGCCACCAATTTCATGCACGACAGCGCCATTGAGTCCGCGAACAGGTTCCGCTTTTGGCTGACATAGGCCTCGATGGCGTGGGTCAGCGTGTCGATGCCGGTATCCGCGGTGAGCCGCAACGGCATCGTCATGGTCAGCGTGTAGTCGACCAATGCGCACACCGGCACGTAGGCCAAGCCGGCGCAAAGCATCTTCTCGTCGGTCTCGGTATCGGTAATGACCGTGAACCGGGTGACTTCGGAGCCGGTACCGGCCGTGGTCGGAATCGCGATCACCGGATAGTCGGTAGTATCGACCAGGTTCGGCACCTTGTAGTCGCGCATTTCGCCGCCGTGCGTCGCCAACACACCCATCGCCTTGGCCGTGTCCATCGGACTGCCGCCGCCAAGCGCGATCATGCCGTCAAAGTCGCCGTTCTTGAGTGTGTCCGCACCGGCGATCAGCACGTCGGTTGTCGGATCAGGCACGGTGTCGGCGAAGGCTTCCCACGCGATGCCCGCCTCATCGAGCACGTCGGTCACGCGCGCCAGCATGCCACTGTCGCGGACGAACGCGTCGGTTACGATCAGCGGCCGCTTGATGCCGATCTTGGCCATCGCATTGGCGATCTCGCCGCAGGCGCCGGCGCCGATCATCATCAGGCGCGGTTGTGTAATCATCGCGGGTGCGGCGGTCATGGCGGTCCTCCATTTGGTCGTTTGCGCCGGATTATACGCGCAAGGGATCGCAATCAAGCGTCAGCCGACTTTCAGCGCGCGCTGATTATGGCCATAATCGCGCCGCACAGGGAGGATCGAATGCTCAGGGTCGGATTTTTGACACTGGCGACAGCCGCCGTCGCCATGCTCGCCGCTGCACAGAGTCATGCGGAAGAGGTGCTGCGCGCCACCACAATGTTGCCGCGTACGCTGATCTACAGCGAAAGCTTTCTCAAATTTGTCGAGAAGGTGAATCAGGAGGCCGCGGGAACCATACGGATTGATTTCATCGGCGGACCGGAAGCGATTCCGACACCCGAACAGCCGGAAGCGTTGCGCAACGGCGTGATCGACATGGTCTATGGACCGGCGACTTACTATCTCGGGATGGTTCCGGAGGTCGACGCCCTGCTTGGCAGCAATATCGAACCGCCGGAGCAGCGCGCGAATGGTGGTATGGAGCTCTTGAACGAGATCCATCAGAGCCGACTCAACGCATTCTTGTTGGCGCACCCAGACGCAGGGCACGGCTTCCACATTTATCTTTCAGAGCTGCCCGAGATCAATGCGGACGGCATGCCCGACCTTAGCGGTCGGCGCATCCGCGGCGCGCAGCTTTATCGCGAGTTCTTCCAAGGCCTCGGCGCGACCTATGTGTCGATCAAGGTGCCCGAGGTCTACACGGCCCTTGAACGTGGCACCGTGGCCGGGGTCGGCTGGCCGTCGGTCGGCATGATGGATTTGTCGTGGGACAATTTTTTGAAGGTCCGTATCGACCCGGCTTACTTCCAGACCGAGGTCGTTATCCTGGTCAATCTCGACCGTTGGAACGCCATGTCTGAAGTTGCGCGAAACGCGCTGCAGGCGCTGGCGATCGAACACGAAACCGACTCGATGGTCTCGTTCCAGACCATGGAGCGAGACGAAGACGCAGAAATGCGTCGTCGTGGCGTGGAAGTTGTGACCCTCGATGAGGCGGCGGCGGCGCGCTATCGTTCGGCGGCGATCGAGACTGCGTGGATGCGGCTTAAGACACGCAATGCCACGCATCACGACGCGTTGCGCGACAAATTCTATCGACAATAAACGGGGGAAAGTGATGCGCGACAATCCGGTAAAAGCCAAGCTCGCGCGTGGCGAGCGCGCCTTCGGCACCATGATTTTTGAGTTCGTGAGTCCGGGCCTCGCCGCTATTGTCGCCAATTCGGGCGCCGACTTCATCATGTACGACATGGAGCATAGCGGCATTTCCGAGGCGGAGATCAAGCGCCAGGTTGCCTATTGCCGTGGCCTCGACATCGTGCCTCTGGTACGGCCGCCCGAGAAATCCTATGCCGCCACCGCGCGGCTACTCGACCTTGGCATCATGGGGCTGATGTATCAGATGGTCGAAAGCCGGGCGGAGGCGGAACAGATAGCGTCTTGGGTGCAATATCCGCCGCACGGTGTGCGCGGCGCCATATTCGGCGGCGCGCACGACGATTATTCTTCACCAGACGTGGCCGACACCATGGCCAAGGCGAATGCGCGGACTCTCACCATGGTCTTGATCGAGACCGCGAAGGGCGTGGAGAAAGTGGACGAGATTCTGTCGGTGCCAGGCATTGACATGGCACATGTTGGCCATTTCGACCTGTCGCTCACCATGGGCATTCCGGGCCAATTCGATCATCCGGATTTCCAGGCGGCGATTGACACTATTGTTGCGGCGGCGAACAAACACGGCAAAGCTGTCGGCTTTCTTGCGCCGAACGTCGAATGGGGTCGCGAATGGCTCGATCGCGGCTTCCGCTTCGCTTCGTACTCTTACGACATCGGGCTGTTGGGCGATGCTCTACGTGCGGGCATCGATGGTTTAAAACAGAACGGCTGAACCAGTATCCAAGACAGGAGGAGCGTCATGGACCAGACCTATCGTGAAATCACCGACGCGTTGCGGCCCTACTTCGACGGCTTCTATCAGGGCGACGTTGCCACGCTACAGAAAATCTTCCATGCCGGCGCACATTTGTATTCGGCGACCGATGGACCGCTGCAAGACGATCCGATGGACGCGGTGTACCAGCGGGTGGCCAACCGCGCGGCGCCGGCGGCCACCGGGCAGAAACGGTTCGATAAGATCTTGTCGATCGACAAATCCGGTGATGAATCGGCGCTGGTGAAGGTGCAGATCGCGATTGGTGAGAAATTGTTCACCGATTATCTGAGCATGCTTAAACTCGATGGCCGCTGGCAGATTATCTCCAAGACCTACACCTACGTGCCGATCGAAGTCGAGGTCGAGCAAGGTGTCACCGAAGCCGCCGAGTAGCGCGGCACGGATCGAAAAACGGGACCACCATGGCGGAATCCAGACTTCCCTTAGACGGCCTTGTCGTGCTCGACCTGACGCGTGCGCGCGCCGGGCCGACCGCGGCACGACACTTGGGCGACTGGGGCGCCGACGTGATCAAGATCGAGGCGCCGAGCGAATCGACCACCGAAGGTCTCGGCGGCGCCCGCCATGGTCCCGACTTTCTCAATCTTCACCGCAACAAGCGCAGTCTGACGCTCAATCTTAAGAGCGAGGACGGCCACAAAATTTTTCTCGACCTCGCGCGCACGGCGGATTTCATTGTCGAGAACTACCGTGCCGACGTGAAGCACCGGTTGCGCATCGACTACGACACGGTTCGGGCAATCAATCCGCGCATCATCTACGGCAGCATCTCCGGCTTCGGTCAGGACGGCCCTTATAGCGGTCGCGCCGGGGTCGACCAGATCGCCCAAGGCATGGGCGGGTTGATGTCGATCACCGGCCTGCCGGGGCAGGGGCCCGTGCGTGTCGGCATCCCGATCGCCGATCTGTCGGCTGGGAACTATCTCGCCATGGGTATGATCCTGGCGGCGTTCGAGCGCGAACGGTCGGGCGAGGGCCAATGGGTGCACACCTCGCTTCTCGAATCGCAAATCGCCATGCTCGATTTCCAAGCCGCGCGGTGGTTGGTCGACAAGGACGTGCCGCCGCAGGCTGGCAACAACCACCCGACCGGGATTCCGATGGGCGTCTATCCGACGTCTGATGGTGCGATTAACATCGCCGCCGCCGGACAGGTGCTATGGCAACGATTTCTCAAGGTGATCAAGGCGCCCGAGCTTGGTGAGGACGAGCGTTTTGCCACGGCGGATGTGCGCTCGAAGAACCGCGACGCCCTTAACGACGCCTTGTCGGAGATTACCGTCAAGCGGCCGAGCGCCGAATGGATCGAGGAGATGGCCGAAGCCGGTGTGCCGTGCGGGCCGATTTATAGCATCGACCAGACTTTCGCCGACCCCCAGGTTGAGCATCTGGGCATTGCTTATCCGATGACCCACCCACAACTCGGCCCACTCAGCATAGTCGGTCAGGCGGTCCACCTCACGCGCACGTCGCAGCCATCCGAGGCGCGCCTGCCGACGCCGGAGATGGGCGAGCACAACGACGATGTTCTGGGCGCGCTCGGTTATGACGCCGATGCGATCGCCGATTTGCGCGCGCGCGGCGTTATCTAAGTTGGTGATTATGGAGAGTTACGCGAAATGAACGCGGTGACAGAGATAAAACTCGATACGCCGAAGATGATCGCGCGCAAGGAAGCCGGCATCGGCTGGATCATTTTCAACAACCCCGAGCGCCGTAACGCACTGTCGCTCGACATGTGGCGCGCGGTTGCCGACATCGTTGAGCGCTACGCGAACGACGATGAGGTGCGTGTCGCGGTGATGGCGGGCGCCGGCGATAAGGCATTTGTGTCTGGCGCCGATATATCGGAGTTCGAGAAACACCGGTCGAGCGCGGAAGCGGAGGAAGAATATAACCGCATATCGACGGAGGCGCAGGGCGCACTGACCCGCTTCGACAAGCCGCTGATCGCGATGATCCAAGGTTTCTGTATCGGCGGCGGCCTGGCGGTTGCGTTGCAAGCCGACATCCGTATTGCGAGCGACGATTCACAATTTGCGATACCGGCGGCCCGTCTCGGTCTCGGTTATGGCTTCGGGGGGCTACGCACCCTGGCCAATTTGGTTGGCCCAGCGATGGCGAAGGAGATTCTGTTCACCGCGCGCCGCTTCAGTTCCGATGAAGCGCTGCGTATCGGCCTGGTCAATCGCATCGTTTCGCGCGATGACCTTGAGCCAAGCGTGCGCGACCTCGCCGGCATGATCGCAAATAATGCGCCGATGACCGTGCGCGCCGCCAAGGCGGCGATCGGCGAGGCGTACAAGGACCCAGCCGACCGCGACCTCGCCATGATCGACCGCATGGTCCGCGAGTGTTTTGACAGCGAAGATTATGTCGAAGGCCGCCGCGCCTTCATGGAGAAGCGCAAGGCCGAATTCAAGGGCCGCTAGCGCTAGCGCGCGCTATCCACCTAGTCGCAACAGGCAATCCGTCTCTGCCGCCGACACGGCCGAAAAATCGCGCGCCGCGTAATAGTCCGGCCGAGCGAAGCTCTCGCCGCGATTGTCGCACGGGCTGACATTGATATAGGCGATGGCTCGCCGCCTGGGCACAATGTTGACGCTTGAGCCGTGCACCAGATTGGCGTGCATGAAAAACAGTGTGCCGGCGGGACCCAGAATGGCGTCCGCACCAAAATCCGATACAAGACGGGTCATTGTCGTGGTGGGAATATCGTAACGGAATCGTGCCGCACCGCCGTGATCCGGTACAGTTTCGTCGATCACCGCCTCGGAGACGATGCCGAGCGAATGTGAGCGCGGGATCACGACCACCGGCGCATTGCATGCGGTTACGTCGTCAAGCAGCACACCAATAACTAAGCTGCGGGGCTCGGGAATTCCGTCAACTCGATGATAGGTCGCGAAATCTTGATGCCATACGACCACAGATCCGTCGGTCTGCTTAACGTTTAATCGCGACTGATGTACAAAAAATGATTGTCCAAGCAATTGTTCGGCAGCGTTGGCGAGAATCGGGTGATGTGCCAGGGTGCCGAAGCGCTCGTCAAACAGATGAACCCCATACACCACATGCGCGGTGCCCTCTGGTTCGCGTGCGACTTCGGGCCCCGGCCGCGCCGTCAGGTCATCAATCGCCGCGTCGAGCACCGCCACCTCCTCGGTCGACAAGGCACCCGGCAGCACAAGGTAACCCAGCTCTTGGAATTCGGCAGATTGTTCCGCTGTCAGCATTCTTGGATCCAAATCTTGGCGGACAGGATTTTACCGCGCGCCGCGGCGTTTATCGCCAGATCGCGCAATCGTCGGTTCCGCATAACGATTTCAGGTCTTCAAAGGGTTTTGGCGTCCAGGCATCGGTGGTCTCAGCGGCTTCGGCGATCTGAGCTTCGCCAAGATTTTGACCATAGTCTGCTTGCATGTATGCGGCGTTCATCGCGTTAAATCCAGGCTCAAGCTTGGACAGCGCGATCGTCGCCCAAGTGTACGCGCGTACGTCGTCGCGCTCCACACCCCAACCATTGCGGTAGCGCGTGGCGACGCACAGTTGGCCGAGGCCGTCTCCGAGTTCCGCGGCAATCGCGCACCATGTGAAGCTCTTTGCCGCCATGTCCGCGTCACGAGGGTCGCGAAACTGCCATGTCGCCAGCTCATGATAGGCATCGGCACTGCCCTGATCGGCGGCGTTGCCCAACCAGCGAAGTCTCTCTGCCGGGTCGATTTCAATGCCTGATCCATGCGGAAATTGCTTTCCGAGATGTAGCTGCGCCATTGCATGACCTTGCTCGGCTGCCAGTCGATACCATCGAACCGCCTCCGCATGATTCTTCTGCATGCCGTGGCCAAAATAGTTAGCCTCGCCCATTTCGTATTGAGCGTTCGCGTCTCCGGCGGACGCAAGCGGGTGAATTCGCTCGAGGGTGATTTCGTGGTCTTCGTTTTGCAGATCGCTGAGCGCTTCCACGGGAGGTTTAGACGACGCGTGGATCGTCAAAAAGAAAAAATCCGGCGGATTACCTTCGAAAATTAGCGATTTTTCCCCGTCGCGCCACTCTTTGCGCGCACCGCGACCTGGCCATGCTTCCCAAGCTTCGACGAATTTCTGACTTGCCCATTGCGTGCTCCTAGACGCCGTCGGCATTTGCTGGGCGATATTGGGGTGCGGCGCGGGATGATCGGGGACGATCAAATTCACGATATCCCCCGCGGTAGAAAGGCTTTTATCGACACTATTGGTAAGTGTGCTGATAAAAATCTGAATCTGGCGAACGTTATCCGGATCACCAAAGATGCTGATAATGAAATCGCCGTCGTTATGGGATGCGTAAGCTGTAAGTCCGGAAAGATCTGGTTTTGCGCTGGCGAAATCATCGCGGCTCAATTGCCCGGCCTCCAAGGCTCTTTCGACAATCGCCGCGTTTGTTACGCCAAGACCTACGGAGTTCTCAGTAGCATACGCGGAAAGCGGGTATACTAAGGCCAGCGGGATCGCGAGCCATCTCATCTCAGCCGGTCCGCGGATCGGTTTGTCGAGGCTACTGCCATATTCACTCGGTCCCTCTTAATCGTCAGGCGGTCAGAGGGGCCTACAAAAATCGCGCCGAACCACGACTGTCAAGGGTGCGCGGCGGCGCGCGCGGCCTTATTCTTGGTGAGACCGGGCCGGCGACTCGCCTGTCCGCAAATCAATTTCGCGCTGTCCATGCGTGATCACATCGCAAAAACAGGGAGACCAATGCTATGAGCATCGAACGGAAGCATGCGGGGAAGCGGATGAGCCAGGTCGTTGTGCATGGCGACACGGCGTACCTCGCGGGTCAGGTCGCCGAAAACGCCGCCGGGGCGCCCGCCGGCAAGCAGATGGAAGACATTCTGCGACGGATCGATGAATTATTGGCTGAAGTGGGCAGTGACAAAAGCAAACTGCTCTCTGCCACCATCTGGCTCGCCGACATCCGCGATTACGACGCGATCAATGTGGCGTGGGATGCCTGGCTCGTAGAGGGTAGCGCGCCGGCGCGAGCGTGTGTCGAAGCCAAACTCGCCAGCCCGAAGTTTACCGTCGAGGTTGGCGTCATCGCGGCGTGTTGAAGATGGCGTCCAAAGCGCCATACGACTGGTAACCAGGGCGCAAAAAGGGCGGGGCCCCGTGTTTTGGGGCCTCGGCCGGTTGGGCTGTGTTCAATACTGCGCTATCGGCTGATCCGATAACGTTCGGGAACCAGGAATAGGTAGTCTTGGCCGGGTCCCGCGGCGCCGTGGCAGGCACCGTAGAAGGCGACGTTCTGAGCGCTTGCGCCGCCGGTATCGCCGAACATCGTGCCGTCGGGCAGGATCATGGTGAAGCGCCAGTCGCCAACACTCGGGTTGAACCCGGCCGGCATCTTCTCCATCAGCGTTAGAGCACCGATCAAGACCTGGCCCTGGTCATTGACGACAAAGCTGTCCTTGGCCAACACGGAGCCGACCGGGAGTTTTCCGACATCCTCGAAGCGGCCGTAGGCCCGCGCTGTCGGGTTCGCATAATTGTTGACGTAACGATTGCCATGGGTCGCGGAGACGTAGGGCGCCGACGAGTAGACCGACCAATTTGTGTAACCAGTGGCCGGCGCGTGGCCAACCCCGGCGTATGCGGCGGCCAATCTTTCCTTAATACAATCGTACGCTTCGACGGCTTCGTCGTCGGTGAGATGCCGACCACCGCCAGCGCCGACCACGGTCTGTGGCGCACCACCGTCCGTGGCGAGCCGCGGAATCGAGCAAAATGTTGGCTCGCCGGCGAGCTTAAACGCCGACAGATCGGATTGAGCGAGGCTGGCGGTTGCGCCGATGCTAAGCCCAGCAACGAAACAAAAGACAAGTGCGCAAGCTTGCGTGTGGAGTCGAGCGACAGAAATCATCGTTATCTCCTTTGATTCGACGATAGGGTTCGTCGCTCTTCCCACGACCGACCAGGAGATTTCGGGCGCGCGACCATAGGCACGCCGCGACGCACCGCCAAAAACAAACCTCGTCACGTTTCATTGAGAGTTTGAGAGCGGTTTAAGAAAAAGGCCGGCGCAAGGCCGGCCCGTCGTCTGAACGGATATTGAGGGTCGCTAAAGCGCCTTGACGATCTCTTCGACCATCTTCTTGGCGTCGGAGAACAGCATCATGGTGTTGTCTTGATAGAACACTTCGTTGTCGATGCCGGCATAGCCGGGCGACAGCGAGCGTTTGACGAACAGCACCGTCTTCGCCTTTTCGACATCGAGGATCGGCATGCCTGCGATCGGGCTTGCCGGGTCGTTGTGCGCCGCCGGGTTGGTGACGTCATTGGCGCCGATCACGAACGCGACATCGGCGGTCGGAAAACTCGAATTGATTTCCTCAAGCTCGAACACTTCCTCGTACGGCACGTTGGCCTCGGCGAGCAACACATTCATGTGCCCCGGCATGCGGCCCGCCACCGGATGGATGGCGTAGGTTACTTTGACGCCTTGCTTCTTCAGCGTGTCCGCCATCTCGCGCAGCGCATGCTGTGCCTGCGCCACCGCCATGCCATAGCCGGGCACGACGATCACCGATTCCGCATTCGACATGATGAAAGCCGCGTCGTCGGCGCTGCCCGATTTCACCGTCTTATCGGTGCGCGCCGTCGCGCTCGCGTCCGCCTCGGCGCCGAAGCCGCCTAGAATGACGCTGATGAACGAGCGGTTCATTGCCCGGCACATGATGTAGCTCAGGATCGCGCCCGACGCGCCGACCAGCGCGCCGACGATGATCAAGGCGGTGTTTTGCAGCGTGAAACCGATGCCCGCGGCGGCCCAGCCCGAATAGGAGTTGAGCATCGAGATCACTACCGGCATATCGGCGCCGCCGATCGGGATGATGATCATGATGCCGATCGCGAACGCGAGCGCGGTCATCAGCCAGAACGCGGTGTAGTTTTCGGTTTGCACGAACCAAATCATCAGCGCAACGATCGCCAGCCCAACCAACAAGTTGACTAGATGCTGGCCTGGGAAGGTGACTGGTGCACCGCTCATCAAAGCCTGTAATTTGGCGAACGCGATGATCGATCCGGTGAAGGTGATTGCGCCGATCACCACGCCAAGCGACATTTCGATACGGCTGGCGGTCTTGATAAAGCCAACAGCGCCGATGCCGTAGGACTCGGGCGCATAGAGCGCCGCCGCGGCGACCAGCACCGCAGCCAGGCCGACTAGACTATGGAACGCGGCGACCAGCTGCGGCATCGCGGTCATCTGGATACGCAGCGCGATCACCGTGCCGATGCCGCCGCCAATTACCACCGCGATGAGGATCAGCCCGTAGCTGCCGACTGTCGGCTGCGCGAGCGTCGTGGCGATCGCGATCGCCATGCCGGCAATGCCGAAGAAATTGCCGCGCCGCGCCGAGACCGGCGACGACAATCCCTTGAGCGCCAGGATGAAGCAGACGGCGGCGATGAGATAAGCGATCGCCGACAGATTGGCTGACACGATTCCCGCCCCCCGTTACTTCTTTTTCTTGAACATTTGCAGCATGCGCTGGGTGACGATGAAGCCACCGAAGATGTTGACCGAAGCCAGCAAAACGGCGGCGAATCCCAACGCCTTGGAAAGGGTGATTTCTCCTTCCTCGAGCAGGCCGGTAGCGGCCATTTGCTGCGCCATCTGCGAGTCAGGTGCCAATCCGATTGCTTCAGCGCCCACCGCCAGCAGTGCGCCGACGACGATGATGCCGGAAATGGCGTTGGTCACCGACATCAGCGGCGTGTGCAAAGCCGGCGTCACGCTCCACACCACGTAATAGCCGACGAAGATCGCCAGCACGAATATCGTCAGGTCGTGGACTAGTGGATCGGTCATCAGCCGCCCCCCTCGGTCAGCATCGGATGCACCACCTTGCCGTCGCGGGTCACACATGCGCCGGCGATCACCTCGTCGTCCCAGTCGATCTTGAGCGACTTGGTCTCCGCATCGATCATTGGAGTCAGGAAATTCAGTAGGTTGCGGGCATAAAGCGCGCTGGCGTCAACTGCTACACGGCCCGGCACGTTGGCATAGCCGACGATCGTCACGCCGTGCTTCTCGACGACCTTGCCGTGTTCGCTGACCTCGCAATTGCCACCGGTCTCGGTCGCCAGATCGACGATCACCGATCCTGGCTTCATGTCCTTCACCATCGCTTCGGTGATCAGCGTCGGCGCCGAGCGACCGGGAATCAGCGCGGTGCAAATGGCGATATCCTGGCTCTTGAGCGTCTCGTGGATCAGCTCGCTCTGGCGGCGCTGGTAATCCTCGCTCATCTCCTTGGCGTAGCCACCAGCGGTCTCAGCATCTGCGGTTTCTTCGCTCTCGACCTCAACAAATTTGGCGCCCAAACTCTCGACCTGCTCCTTAACCACCGGGCGCACATCGAACGCCGAAACCACCGAACCGAGGCGCTTGGCGGTGGCGATCGCTTGCAGGCCTGCGACGCCGGCGCCAAGCACCAGGCATTTTGCCGGCGCGATGGTCCCTGCCGCCGTCATCATCATCGGCATCACCTTGCCGAAATTCGCCGCCGCGTCGAGCACCGCCTTGTAACCGGCCAGATTGCTCTGCGATGACAGCGCGTCCATGCTCTGCGCCCGGCTAATCCGTGGCACCAGTTCCATGGCAAAAGCGGTAATGTTTTTCCCTGCGTAGGCTGCCACCTGTTCCTTGTGCTGTAGCGGCGCCAATAGGCCAATCAGTATCGAGCCTTCGGAAAGCAGCGCCGTCTCGTCGGTGCCTTCATCGGGGGTCATCGGCCGCGCCACCTTGAGCACCAGATCGGCGCCTTTGAGCGTTGCCCCTACGCTGTCCGTAATGGTCGCGCCAGCCTCTTTGAGGGCGTCGTCGGTCATTGCCGACTCGGCCCCGGCGCCGGCCTGAACCGTCACCTCGACGCCCATATCGACCAGCTTCTTGATCATTTGCGGCGATGCGGCGACACGCGTCTCGTGTTCGCGAATTTCCGTCGGAATCGCGATCTTCATATCTGCGTCCTGCGATGAAGTTTGGATTGCGCTCGTTGCTACTAATACCCAAGAGCCGACAAAATTTCACCACGCAATTTGTTACTAGGTCCCCGCCGCCACCTCGCGTGCAAGCCTTGGGTAGTGCGCGCCGAGCGATGCGGCCCGCGCCACCATCAGCACCATGATCGCCAGCCAAAGCCCATGGTTCTGCCAGCTCGGCACCAAGATGATCAGCGCCACAAGGTATGTTGCGAGCGCCATGATCGCCGCGTTGCGCATTGCCCGACCCCGCGTCGCACCGATGAATATGCCGTCCAACTGGTACGACCAGATCGAAACCAAGGGCGAGATCACTGCCCAAGGCAGATATTCCCGTGCCGTCGCGCGCACTTCGGGCACCGAGGTGATCAGATCGACGAACAGCGGGCCAAGCAGCCAATAGGTCACGCCGTAGCCAATCGCGACCAGGGCCGCCCAAAAGGTCGAAATACGCACGGCGGCTGAAAAGCCGCGCCGATCGCGTGCGCCCACGGCTTGGCCGACCAGCGCTTCCGCCGCGTGCGCGAAACCGTCCAGCCCGTACGCCAAGAACGCTTGAAGCAGCATCAACACACCGTTCGCCGCGAGGATCACGTCGCCGAACCGCGCACCAATCGCGGTGAACAAGGCGAACGCACCGGTTATGCACAGCGTGCGGATGAAAATGTCCCGACTGATCAGCATCATGGCGACCAAGCGGTGCCAATCCAGGATCATTGGCCACGGCCAAGCGGCCCTAATCGCCCGGGCCTCGCGCGCCACCACCCACACGCCTGCAATCAGCCCAATCACTTGCGCGATCGCCGTGGCCAGACCGACCCCGGCGACGCCCATGCCGAGCCATACCGCCAAGGCCACATCGAGTCCGATATTGGCGCCGTTAATCAGCAACTGCAGCATCAGCGCCGCGACCATGCGCTGGCGGCCCATCAACCAGCCCAGCACGGCCAAATTGACCAGCGCCGCGGGTGCCGCCCAAATCCGCATCACCAAGTAGTCGCGCGTCAACGGCGTGACCGCGTCGCTCGGCGCAATCAGCCACAACGCGGCTTCGATTAACGGCCACTGCAGCGCCACCAGCATGATCCCAAAGCCAACGCCGAGCAGGCCGGCGCGGCCGAATACCGCCAGCAATTCGGCATTATCGCAGGCGCCATGGGCTTGGGCGGTGAAGCCCGTCGTGCCCATGCGCAAAAATGAAAATCCCCAATAGACGAACGAAAACACGGTCGCGCCGACCGTCACCGCGCCAATCTCGGCGGCGCCCATGTGGCCGATCACCGCGGCGTCAACCGCGCCGAGCAATGGGATCGTCAGATTGGCGAGAATGTTCGGTGCGGCGAGCCGCCAGACGCGGTGGTGCCGCGCCGATTCAGAGATCAATGGACGACAAGCTGTGGATCATCGCATAGAGCCCGACCGGCAGGCTCGGCGCGGCGCCGTTCGCCGCCAAGGCCTCGTCGGTGAGCACGCTGGCAATGGCGTGCTCCGCTTCGCCTCTGCCCGTCGCCTCGATCAACAGCAACCGGTCGTCAAGTTGGTCGGGCGTGCCGCGCGCGCGGCCTTCGGCGTTGTCGGAACTGGTTAGCGCGGTCTCGATGCTGGCGAAATGCGCCCCGATCACGCCGGGCGCTTCCACGAGTGACGGCAAAACCATCTCGCTCATCCATTTCACGAAGCGTTCCGATTCGTCGCTGTGCAGGCTCGGCCGGACCACCGCAAGCGTGCCACCGACCCCGCGCCCAACGCTGGCCTCGACGCGCAGCACGGTGCGGTGTGTATTCTGGAATTTGGCAATCATCCGCGCGGTCATCGGCGTCGGGTCGTCGAGCCGCGCCAGATAGCGGTCGCTCGCCATCACTTCCGGCGTTTCGGTTTCGTATAGGGCGCCAAATTGCGGTTCGCTTTCGCCGTCGAATGCTCGATACCGGCGTCCGCGCAGAAATCCCGTCAATCCGACTCGCTCGGCCAAATGCTCGCCGCGATACCACGCCTCGAAGTCCGGCTCGTCTCCCGGCGCGATGTCGTTCCACACCGCGAGCATACCTGTTCCCAGCAAAGGCATGGCAGCACGCTATGCCACGGCCGCAAGCCGGGTCAACAACGCCGAAGCGCTGTGCTACAAGCCGGCGAGATTTCAGAAGTAAGGTCAATCGAATGGCACAGCCGATCCAGGTGGTCGACGCGTTCACCGATACCGCGTTCGCCGGCAACCCTGCCGCGATTTGTGTGCTTCCGGCGCCGGCCGACGAGGCATGGATGCAGCGTGTTGCGGTGGAGATGAACCTGTCTGAAACAGCCTTTATCGTGCCCAAAGGCGATGCTTTTGGGCTGCGCTGGTTCACGCCCACCGCCGAGGTGGATCTTTGCGGTCACGCGACGCTCGCCAGCGCGCATCTGTTGTGGGAGACCGGCGCTCTTGAGCCCGATCAGGCGGCGCGTTTCGACACGTTGAGCGGGCGGCTCACCGCGACCCTTGACGATGGCTGGATTACGCTCGACTTCCCGACCGAACCCGCAGTGCAAGCCGACGTGCCGGCGGCGCTGGCCGATGGCCTCGACACCGTGCCGCGCTGGTGCGGCCGGAACCGCATGGACTATTTGGTCGAAGTCGATGGCGAAGGTGTGACACGCGGTTTGGCGCCTGATTTTGCGCGGCTGGCTCAAATTGAGACCCGCGGCATCATCGTCACTGCGCGTTCCGATACGCCGGGCGTCGATTTCGTCTCGCGATTCTTCGCGCCCCGGCATGGGATTAACGAGGATCCGGTGACTGGATCGGCGCATTGTGCGCTCGCGCCCTATTGGGCCGAACGCCTGGGTCGCGAGACATTGGACGCCCTTCAGCTCTCGCCGCGTGGCGGCCGGCTCAAAGTGACCAGCGCCGGCGACCGCGTGCGCATCGCAGGCCAAGCCGTCACCGTGTGGCGCGGCGAGTTGCTCGCATGATGGACCTCGCGGACCGACATGCGGCCGCGCGCCAGCTCGCCGCCGGTCGGCTCGAAGGCTCGGTGATCGGTCATCTGCCGGACACCCTTTGCCCGCGTGACCTAGCCGACGCCTACGACGTGCAAGACGTCGTGCACGACGTGCTCGAGGCGGCGGGTCACGGCCGGGTGACAGGCCACAAAATCGGCTGCACGACGCCTGTTATGCAGGCGTTTCTCAACATCGCCACGCCGTGCGCGGGCGGCGTCTTCGACACCACGGCACGCACGGTCGAGGGCGCATTTCGTCACGCCGACTTTCGCCATGTTGGGGTCGAGTGCGAAATCGCGGTGTGCCTCGGCGAGGACTTGCCTGATGGGCCATACGATCGCGCATCGGTGGCGCCGGCTGTGGCGGCGGTAATGGCGGCGATCGAAGTGGTCGACGACCGCTACGACGATTACGAATCCTTCGATGCGCCCACTTTGGTTGCCGACGATTTTTTCGACGCGGGTTGCGTGCTTGGGTCTCCGGTCGCCGATTGGGAGTCACTCGACCTCGCCACACTGGGCGGACGCATGACGATCAATGGCGACGAGGTCGGGCGCGGTGTCGGCGGCGATATTATGGGTCATCCGCTCGAAGCTTTGGCTTGGCTCGCAGAGCTTCGCGCCGAGCGCGCCACGCCGCTTCGCGCCGGTGACTTCGTTTTGCTTGGCAGCGTGGTCGAGACCAAGTGGGTCGAACAGGGCGATCTGGTTGAAATCGATCTCGACCGGCTCGGCCGCGCCACCGCGCGTTTCGAGTAACCGGGCGGGATTGGCAACACATGACTGATCTCGGAACCTTCTCGCCGGGTGTACGAAATCTCGCCTGATAATGAGGTTGCCGAGAGACGCAAGGCCGGCGGCCAATCGTCTTCGGGAGCCGTGGTCGTTTTGCTTACGGCATTGGTCTCCATCGGGCCGCTGACAACCGATCTTTACCTACCGTCGCTCCCCAATATGGCCCGCGCCTTCGCGACGGACGCGGCCAAGATACAACTGACACTCAGCTTGTATCTGCTCACCTTCGGCGTGGCGCAACTGGTGCACGGTCCGCTGTCCGACCGGTTTGGGCGTCGTCCCGTGCTGTTGTGCGGATTGGCGTTGTATGTCGGTGCCGGTGTCGCGTGCGCGCTCGCAACGTCGATCGAAGTTCTTATTGCCTGGCGCGTTGTCCAGGCATTTGGCGCCTGCAGCGCCACGGTTGTCGGTCGCGCGATCGTGCGCGACATGTTCGAAGGTGCGCGCGCGGTGCGCGCCATGGCGTGGATTGGCGCGGCCGTGGCGCTAGGACCGGTGCTCGGTCCGCTCGCCGGCGGCTATCTGGAAGAATCCTTCGGCTGGCAGGCCGGTTTCTATTTGCTGGCGGGATTCGGCGCGGTTCTGGCGGTGCTCGTCGGAACTGGGCTCAGCGAGACCAACCGTCATCGCGGGCCTCAGGGTCGCGGTGTTTGGGGCTTGGTGCGTGGCTACGCCGTTCTACTTACCAACCGCACCTATGTCGGATTCGTCACCGGCGTCGCCTGCTCTTTTGTCGGATTGTTCCTTTTCATATCCGACTCGTCCTTTGTGATGGTGGACCATCTGGGCCTCAGTCCATCGTCCTTTGGCCTCGCTTTCGGCATCGTCGCTTGCGGCTACATGGTCGGTAATCTGTTGAGCGCTCGACTGAGCCGGCGCTTCAGGCCGTATGTGATGGTGCGCACCGGCGCTGGCACGTGTGCGCTGGCCGGAGTGGTTGGGGTATCGTTAGCGCTTGCCGGCTATGACACCGCCGAGGCCATCGTTGCGCCCATGGTTTGTTACATGATTGGCTTCGGCTTGATCATGCCAAATGGGATCATCGGCGCGATCGCTCCTTTCCCGGAGCGCGCCGGCGCCGCCTCTGCGCTACTCGGCTTTTCACAGATGACTTTATCGGCTGTGTGTGCATGGGGACTCAGTCAGATACCGCACACCGACCAGGTGCCAATGCTGATCGGCGTAACCATTGCTGGCGCGGCGTCGCTGATCGCTTTTTTCGCGTTGCCGCGCCCCACCGACTAATTACATGCGCGTTTGCTTAGCTGACTAATAGATCACGACGCTGCGGATCGATTCGCCCGAGTGCATCAGATCGAAAGCGCTGTTAATCTCGTCAAGCGGCATGGTGTGGGTGATCAGGTCATCGATGTTAATCTTGCCGTCCATGTACCAGTCGACAATTTGCGGCACTTGGGTGCGGCCTTTGGCGCCGCCGAAAGCGGTGCCGCGCCAAACCCGGCCGGTGACGAGTTGGAATGGCCGGGTCGAGATTTCTTTTCCCGCGCCGGCGACGCCGATGATCACCGACTCGCCCCAGCCCTTGTGCGCGCATTCGAGCGCGGTGCGCATTACATCGGTATTGCCGATGCACTCGAACGAATAATCCGCGCCGCCTTTGGTGAGGTCGACCAGATGACCAACCAGATCGTCGCCGGCCTCGGTCGGGTTGACGAAGTGGGTCATGCCGAACTTTTCGCCGAGTGCCTTTTTGGTTGGGTTGGTATCGACCCCAACGATCATGTCGGCACCGACCATCCGTAGGCCTTGGATGACGTTGAGACCGATGCCGCCCAGGCCGAACACTACACAATTGGCGCCTGGCTCAACCTTGGCGGTATTGATCACCGCGCCTATGCCTGTGGTCACGCCGCAGCCGATATAGCAGACCTTGTCGAACGGCGCGTCTTCGCGGATTTTAGCGAGCGCGATCTCGGGTACAACGGTGAAGTTCGAGAACGTCGAGGTGCCCATGTAATGGTACACCTTTTCGCCGCCCAGGCTGAATCGCGTGCCGCCGTCCGGCATCACGCCTTGGCCTTGGGTAACACGAATAGCCTGGCAAAGATTGGTCTTGCCAGACAGGCAATATTCGCATTGCCGGCATTCCGGCGTATAGAGCGGGATGACGTGATCGCCTTTTTTCAGGCTGGTCACGCCTGGCCCGACATCAACCACCACGCCGGCGCCCTCATGGCCCAGGATCGCTGGAAAAATGCCTTCCGGGTCGGCGCCTGACAAAGTGAACTCGTCGGTGTGGCAAATTCCGGTCGCCTTGATCTCGACCAGACATTCACCGGCTTTCGGTCCGTCGAGCTCGACGGTCTCGATGGTCAGCGGCTCTCCCGCCTTATGCGCCACCGCGGCCTTGGTCTGCATGCGTCGTCCCTCCCTATCGCAAGAATATTCGGATTGTATAAACGATTTTGTGTGCGGCGCTCAGCCCATCGACATCGCGAGCGCGCGGCTTAGCTGACACAGCGGCCGGCCAGTTTCCTCGACCCAAGCGTTGAAGGCCTCTTGCACCAGCGCAAGATCGCGCTTGCCGCTCGGCTTTCGATCGACCACGCCGGCGGCGATCAATCCCTTGGCGACGTCGGGTGTGATCATGAACGTGTCCTTGCCGACCCAGCGCAGGAAATAGGGCGTCGACATGCCGCCGAGCTGCTTGAAGCGTTTGCTCATCTCGGCCCAAAGCCCAACGATGTCGGTGGTCGGCCAGCCGGCGATCCATGCGCCAAAACTGCCGTTCTCCTCGACGATCGCCAGCATGGCGTTGGCGTTTGCCGGCACCGAGCTGATCTTCGGCCAATGCCGGATCAGCCGGCGATCTTGCATCAGCCCTTCCAACTCCTCTTCCGACATGTTGGCGACACGGCGTGGCGCGAAGGCATGGAATGCCTCTTCAAAGGCCGGCCATTTCGCCTCGACCATCGAATGCTTGAGCCCCGCCGAAAACACCCGCTGGCTCATGGTCGACAAATAGCGGTCGTCCTTAACCGCTTTGAGTTGGCGCGTCGTCGCCGGCACCGGCATCAGGTCATCAAACTCTGCTTCACCGCCGGCGCGCTTAATCGCTTTGGTCAGCATCGGTTGGAATTTCTTCATCGGCCGTTCCGCTCCAAGCGCATTCGCGTGCCCAGTTTTTCAGCGCGGCGCGGCGATGGCAAGCACGGCGGCGCGCTTGTTTCGCAGGGCGATGGCGGACAGGATATGCGGGCACATAAGAAGGCGATAAAGGAGCAGCCGGGTGAAGATCTCGGTTATCGGAGCGGGCGTGATGGGGCTAAGTGCCGCGCGCGCCTTGCTGCAAGACGGCCACCAGGTCACCGTCTACGAACAGGGGTCGGTGCCAAACCCGCTTGCCTCGTCCGCCGATCGCAGTCGCCTGATCCGCTGGCCCTATGGCGGCATGACCGGCTACATGCGCATGGTCGGCGAGGCGTATGACGCTTGGGAGCGGGTGTGGGACGACATTGATGCCCGGCATTACACCGAGACCGGGACACTGATGCTTGATCGCAGTGCCGGCCAATGGGTCGAGGACTCGGTCTCGGCGATGACCGGCGCCGGGATTAATCTCGAACATCTGGCGCCCGAGTTGCTGCGCGAGACCTACCCCTATCTTGATGCCGCCGGCGCGCGTGCCGCTTATCTTGTGCCCCAGGGCGGCGTGCTTCATGCGGCAAAGATTGTGGAGGGGTTGGCGCGGTTCGTCGCCCATCGTGGCGGCGCGATCGAACGAGAAAGAGTGGTCGCGACTCTTGATCCGCGTCGCGCCGAGCTAACACTGGCGGATGGCGAGACGGTTGCGGCGGATCTGGTCATTGTCGCGGTCGGTCCCTGGACCGGCCGGTTGCTGCCGGAATTTGCTGAGCGCCTTACGCCGTCGCGCCAGATTGTCGCCTATCTTGAGCCGCCATCCGATCTTGAGGACTCTTGGCGAACTGCGCCCATGCTGCTCGATATCAACGATGATGGTGGTGCTTACGTGGTGCCCCCGGCGCTGGGTGCCGGTCCGAAAATCGGCGATCATACCTTTTCGATGACTGGCGAAACCGACCGCAACCGGGCCGTGTGTGATGACGAGGTGAGGGGGCTGATTGATTTCGCGCGACCGCTGATCGCAAATCTAGACGAATACCGGGTCACCGAGGCCAAGACCTGTTTCTACACCATGACGGCCGATCAGCGTTTCATCGTTGAACCACACGGCAAGGCATGGGTGATGGCCGGGTTTTCAGGGCATGGCTTCAAGTTTGCCGCGGTTCTTGGCGAAGCTGTTGCCGGAGCGATAAGCGGTCGCCGAGACGCGGCTGACGTCACAGCCTGGGCGGCCGGTCGAAAAGCGCTCTAGGCTTGAAGCCGTCGGTTTCTGGCGTCGACCGCGCACCGTGCTAGTCTGTTCGGCATGCCGAAAGAAAAATTGCCGACGGTTCTTGCTTCGTGGCTCGCCTTCTTGCTGATGGCTGAAATGGTCCATGCCGAGCCGAACGAGCGGTTTATCGCGTTGGATGGAGATACCATCGAGCTCGACGGACGCGTGATCGATTTGGCTGGCATTGATGCGCCGGAATTTGGACAGCATTGCCGACGGGGCGACGTGGAGGTCGATTGCGGCATGATCGCGCGCACCCAGCTGCTCGACCTGACCGCCGGATCAAATGTTGTGTGCGATCTCGACGATGCCACGATCCGCACCGGCTGGCCGGCGGTCGCGGTGTGCCGCGCCGGTGGCTACGATCTTTCCGAGGGCATGTTGCACACCGGCTGGGCGCTGGCCGATCCAATGATCACGGTGCCGACGATCTACGTCGACGTCCAGGCCGCCTCGCACGATGCCGGCCGCGGCCTGTGGAGCTTCGAGTTCGTCGAGCCCTGGAAATGGCGCGAAGGGCATCGATTAGGGGTCGACGACAAACCGTAGAAGCTTGGCGTTACATTCGCTTCAGGCCCTCCACCCGAACAGCCGGAGTCAATCCGGATGGTTAAAGCAAGCCCGTTGGCTTTAGCGGAGCATCAATTCTTCCTCTTCCTTGTTACCGTCGAGTAAACCGCCAATCAGGGTCGCTTCGGCCAGCAATTCTGCGTCCCGTCCACCATCGCCGCCGGTTGCGGTCCTGTTCTCCTTGGCTGCGGTCTCGGGCGTCGCGTGCTGCGTCGGCGAACCCGATTGCGCGGCGGCAAGGGTGGCCTCTAACGCGGCCTTGCCTTCGGCGCTTAGATCGACCGTGTCCACGGGTGGCGTCGGGACAACAGTCGACGCCGACACGTTGGGTTGCTTCGACCCATAGCTCTGCCCGATTGGAAGATAGGCGGCTGCGGTGGTCGCCGCCTGCAGCGCGTCAATCGAATCCATGTCTCATCTCTCTGGCGATTGCGTCGCGAGCCGACACGCAAGAGTTATGCCGTTGGCGCGATCCGAACCTGAGTCGCCAGAGTGTCCAAATTCTGCGGTTTGGTGGGGCGGTTCGGCAATTGGGCCGGAGACGCTGGGCAAGAGTTGCCGGTCGCGAAAGCAGAAAGCGCTTTGTGTTTTTGCGACCTAATAAAGAAGCCGCCCGCGCCAATGGCGCGGGCGGCTGTTTCACGCAATTCTGATTGAGCGGCCGTTAGCTGCTACCGAACCAGTCGTAAGGCGATTTGACGGCGACGGGTTCGGCGGGTGACGTCGACGCCGTTTCAGGGTCGGGTTTCCTTTCGGCGGTTTCCGTCGCCTCGGCACTGGCAGGCACGGGAACGGCCGGTCCGGCGACATCGTCGAGATAGGTCGTCGTGGCGGTGGACAAAATGTCCTGATACGTCCGGCCGCTGTCTTCCGCGTAGTGCTTAAAGCGCTCGAAATCGTTAATCGACAGCCGAGCCGTCAGTTGGCGACGGGTCGAATTTTGATGTGTCTTGCGGGCGCGCTTTCGCTCCGACGTCGATCCACCGGCGTGAGCCGTCGTGTCGGTACCGCTCGGCTCACGCGTCGTAGGGCGGGCGAGGCGTTGAAGCGCGGCCTCCCCAAAACTCTTGGGTTCCTCTCTAGAGGCCGCTGAGTTGGCCATCGCCTTATCGAGCTTAGGCAGCGGCAAGCCCAGTTTCAGACTTTCGTACAGCATGCCGTTATCGATGTGCTCGGAGATGCTGCGGGTGATTTCCGCCGTCTCGCGCTCCGCAGCCCGAGCGGCGTCGGCCGCGGTTTGATCCGATTGAGATGCCACCCGCTGCGGCTCGGTGCGCCGACGGATCAATCCGCCGAGAAGGCCGTCGGTGTCCGATAGCGGCTTCGCCTCGGGATGCGCGTCAATAAGCTCCGCGGGCGGCTCGATTTGCGCCGGCTCGTCGGTCTTCAGCCGGGGCACGAAATCGCGCGTGGGCTCTGCCTGTCCCTTGTCCGCGAACAGCCCGCTAGCACTTGATTGAGAATTGCGTTCGTGCATGTGAAATGACCTTCGTTTCCCAGATTCGCGTGTCCCAGAAGTCGCGTCTTGTCGTCAATTATTCGCCAGGCCGGCGGCCAAAGCCTCCTGCGGCGCGGGGATCAGCGGCGCCAAATTTCTTTCCATGAGACGCGTCATGCTCGTCCTCGCCGTCGAATGGCTGCTGCGTCTTACGGCGTTCAACCTTGCGGATCCGCGTGTACAGGTACTGCCACAACTCAATAATTTCCTGTGACGATTTGGATGACGGATTGGTCTCCATCACCGCGCCGCCTTTGATCATACTGGTGGCGAAATCGTTTCTGTGATGAACGGTAACCGGCGCCACCGTTCCGTGCTGCGACAACGCGACCGCGGTGTCACTGGTGATTTTTGCCCGTTTGGTCGCGCCATTGACCGCGAAAACCAACGGTTTGCCGTTTGAATCGACGATATCCAGCGTGGCGCCCACGGCGCGTAAATCATGCGGGCTCGGGCGTGTCGGGATCACCACCATGTCGGCGTGTGACACGATTTCGCGGATGGTATCGGTCACCGACGGAGGCGTATCGACGAACACCAAACTGATGCCTTGCTTTCTCAGCTGCGCCAGATCCTCGCTTAGCCGGTCGACCGAGGTCCTGACGAACATCGGCGTCGACTGCGCGCGCGAATTCCACCAATCAGAGAGGCTGCCTTGCGGATCGCAGTCGATCAGCGCGATTGGCCCGACACCCGACATTTCGGCCGCCACGGCCAGCTGGCCGCACAAAGTCGTTTTTCCCGAGCCGCCCTTCTGCGAAGTGAATACGATCACCTGCATCGGTGACGGCCCGTCGGGCGCCATGACATTGTTATCGGCAGGTAGATCGAGTTCGGTGCGCTGCTGTTCAGCCGCGGTTTGGCCGATCGGCTTCGTGCGCGTACCAAATCCCGGACTCGCTGCCCGAACCGGCGAGGCTTCAGCGGTGCTCGGTGGCGCGGTTTTGCCGATTCCGGCAGTGCTTGTGGTCGCGCCGATCTTGGAGTCCGCCAGCGTAGCGGTCGATTGCCCGCTATGTGACGGCTCGGCTGCCTGGCGAGTTTCCTCGCCGAGACGCTGTTTCTGCCCAGAAAAACCAAGTCCAAGCATTCGAATCCCCTTCAAACCTCAGGTGCCGACTCGGCAATTGTTTTGCTGTCCGATCGGCGTGCGAATGGTCCATGTGCGGAAGCGCAAGGCTCCCCAAGTCCCACTTTAAATAGGGTTTCTCCTCATGACGGTTTGTAACGACCGTCACACTTTCCGTTTTTGAGAGGCAGTCGAATTCGTGGCTTGCTGAGGGATCCGAGTGCTAAAATTTACCTGGCGTCGGCGCGAAACAGGATTTTCGCGCGACAGCTGTGGACATATCGGAAATTTCAACCATGAAAATCTATCGCGGAGAACGAACGGGGCGAGGCTGCCAGGTTACGGTGGACGGTGAACCTTTGGACCCGCGACTCGATCTTCGCACCTTCTCGGACCAGGGATTTGAGTGGGGATATGACGGTGGTGGCCCACGCCAGCTTGCGCTTGCGATCATCGCCGACCACTTCACCGATGCCGAGACCGTGCTGCTGCATCACGAGAAGTTTCTGCTCAATTTCGTGGTCGGTTTAAGAGACGATCAATGGACATTGACCAGCAGCGATGTCGACAGTGCCCTTAGGGACGTGGTGGAGGTTCCGATGACACTCGAGGAGCTCATGAACAAGGTACGCGGCGGCCCTGCATCATGAGCGGCCGGCTCAAAATGACCATCGGCTCGGTCACACTGACGGCGGAGCTTTTCGACACACCCACCGCCGAGGCCATAAGCCTTGCCCTCCCATTTGATGCACGCGCGAATACGTGGGGCGATGAGGTGTATTTTTCGACTCCCATACAAGTAAAACGAGAATCCGATGCGCGGGCGATCGTCGAACCTGGTGAGCTCGCCTTTTGGGTCGAGGGTGATTCCATTGCCATCGGTTTCGGCCGCACACCGATATCGCGGGGCGACGAGATTAGGTTGGCGGCGCCGACTAATATCTGGGGCCGCGTGCTGGAGGACGTTCGTACTCTGTCGGTTATCCGCGAGGGCGATTCCGTGCGTGTTGAGGCACTTGATGGCGACGCGGGCTGATCGATCCGCCGCCGAGCTTCTGTCGCCGGGCAAATTCGTGGCGCCGGTCGATCCCGAGCACGTGCGGTCGGATTGGCGGGATCGCGGTTACGACTGTCATCGGTTCACCGATCCGCCCGGTCAGACCTGGAATGATTTCGTTCACGAAACCAACGAAGTGGTAACCGTCGTCGACGGACGGCTCGAATTGACCGTTGGCGACCAAGTGGCGATCGCGGGGCCCGGCGATGAGGTATTCATCCCGCGTGGTGTCGTGCACACGGTGCGCAATGTTCACGCCGGTACCACACGCTGGTTGTTCGGCTACGACTAAAAAAGCCCCTGGCGGTCCGTCGCGGGATCCAAGGACTCAGCCTTCACGAAGTAGCTGCGGGCAGGCCTGTCCCGCCGTACAACCAATCCAGCCGGTCATAGTAATCCTCGGTGGTCATGGCCCGCATAATCGAGTTGCGCACCAGGGCGTGGGCGCCCGACGAGTGGTAGATATGGTCACCGATCGCTCGAGAGCCGAGTTGAACACGGGCAGTCCGAACCACGCGTTGGGCGCGGTAGTTTTCGAACGCTCGGTCGATGTCGCCGTCGTGAGCCGCCAACATGTGCGACAGGCACACCGCGTCCTCCATCGCCATGCACGCGCCCTGAGCATAATATTGCAGCATCGGGTGCGCCGCGTCGCCTAGCAGCGTAATTCTGCCGTCAACCCAATTTTCCACCGGGTCACGGTCACACAGCACCCACAGCTTCCAGTCCTCGCCATGCTCGATGATTTGACGCGCCCGTTCGTCGACATGCTCAAACCCGCGCCGAACTTCCTCCTTCGAAACTGGTTCGCCAGCTACCGGTTCCGGTGCGTCGTTGTGATAGGTGACAACGAGATTGAAGACCTTCCAGCCCGAAAGCGGGTAATGCACAATATGGCATTTCGGCCCCGCCCACAGTGTCGCCGCGTTCCAGCGCAGATCTTCGGGCATTTGCTCGGTCGGAATGACCGAGCGGTAAGTGGTGTGGCCAGAAACCCGCGGCGCGCCGTCGCCGACCACTTGTGCGCGCACCGCTGACCACAATCCATCCGCCCCGACCAGAGCGCCGCCGTTGACGCTTTCACCTGTTTCCGTCGTTGCGGCTACGCCAGTTCCATTTTGGTCGTACCGCGTCACTTTGCTGCTGACTTTAAGTTCGATCAGGTCTGTGTTTTGACACGCCGCCAACAGAACGCCGTGCAAGTCGCCGCGATGGACGACCGCATAGGGATTGCCGAAACGTTTGCGAAATGGCTCGTCCAACGGAATATTGGCGATTTCTTCGCCGTTGAGTGCATCCATCAATCGGAGCGAGTCGATGTAGACCGCCATCGATCGCGCCTGATCGCCAACACCCAGATAGTCGAACGAATGAAATGCATTGGGGCCAAGCTGGATGCCCGCGCCGATCTCGCCGAACTTAGGCGCCTGTTCCAGAACCACCGAGCGGTACCCCTTGCGCGCCAGCCCCAGCGCTAAGGACAGGCCGCCAATGCCGCCTCCGGCGATGATAATTCGGGGAGTTTCCGAAGCGGTCACGGGTATCGGCCGGTTTCCCACATCACCGCCCGGCTTCGCGACACGGCCCTGGCACCATAGACCGTGTCGGGAAACTGGGCGGCTATGGATTGGTACTCGGCCGCTATGGTCTCCGAATTTTTTCCGTGGTCGTTCTCATCGTCACGCAGAGCGTTGCTGAACGCATTGAATGCCGCCAGCTCAGGATCGGACGGCTTAGGCGTCTTGGCGATCGCAGCGTCGATGCGTTTGATCAGATCTGGCTCGGTCGCCTCGCGCCACGCGGCGGGGAGCGCTTGGATGTCGGCGAGCGCGGCATGGCGCGCGATGTCACTTTCGGCGCGGGCATGATCCGCGAGCCGATTCTCGGCGTGCCATTGGTAGGCATCGTCGAGTGTCGGGTCATATGATCCATCCGACAAGGCGGCGCGCGTGATCCAATCCAAGGCGGGCTCAAACACCTCGCGTGGCGCCCAGGCGTGACCTCCGTCCCAGATTGCGACAAGTCGGCGGACGCCCGGAGGCAGGCTGATCCTGATCCGCCGCGCATGATGAAAATTCCCGTCAAATGTACCGAACGTGCCGTAGACGAGCAGATCGTCGTTGCCGGGTTCGGAGAAAACCCGGCCGCCCCACGGTCCGGCCGCTTGAAGAATCATGCCGCGAAATCCCGGTCGAATACCAGGATAGACGCTGCAAACCTTGGCGCCGCCCGACAGCCCAGTGCAAAAGATCATCTCATTTTGCACGCGGGCGCGCTGCATTAGGTCGTCGTAGGCCGCCATAAAATTAGGCAACCAATCATTTGATCCGTTGCGTGACTCCACCAGCATAGCGACGATCCAGCGATCGCGTATCAAGGCATCGCGCATTTCACCCATTCGGGCGTTGCCGCCGGGTGAGGCGATAAACATTGCTGGATATTTTTGGTCGCCGGTCTCGTGATAGTCCTCGGGCAGATGCAGCCGATAATGCATCAACGGCACCGAATCCCTCTCCATCGTCTCCGGCGCAGGGACCGGGCTGGCGATCAGATTTATCTCGCCCGCCAGCAAATCGGCGTCAAGCGGTGTTGGTTCTTCTGCCAGCGGCGTCCCGGCAACAATCAAGGACGCCACTAGAAAAATTGGCAGCGCGGTAAAACTCGTCATGGTTTCATCGGTCTAGTTCGCTTGCGATGTGTCGAGTAGACCATCGTCTTCGGCCACCCCGCAACCGGCTGGCCCAGCTTGGCAATAGTCTGCTGCGGCACGGTGCCTTGATGTGCCTAGGCGCCGACCGTGCCGAACGCGCCAACTCCAACGATCACCGGACCGACGCGTTTTACATAGCTGATCTTGGGCGTCAGCTCACCAGTGCACGGGTGAACCATTTCATACTCGATCCAACCCTGCTCCTGCTCGCGCGCCAGTTCGAGCATCTCGCGGATGTAGGCGCGTCCGTTGCGGTCGCGGACATTGGTTAACACGCTGCCGATCGAGTTGGGAAAGCCGCCGCTGGCCATCATGATACCGTGAAAATCGATGACGAAGACATACAGGTCGCGGTCGACGAAATCGCCTTCCGGGTCCATGAACGCGCGAAACGCGCGATCCGGCCCGACCGATTCCAGATGCGCGGCCGCGCGCTCCGCGAGCGCGCGCGCTTCGTCAGGGTTGGCGTAAACGCATGGGTCCGCCGCCTTCATTGCGGTTGCCCCACTCATCCAGGCCACCACAAACACACCTAGAAATCCCACGATTGCCCGAGTCATGGCCGTCTCCTTTCGGTCGCCCTTACCTTACACCAAGCTGGCGAAGCGCCATCATGGGGCTATTCGGGCGCCGGACCCGGGAAACGCTCACGCAATTGTTGTTTCAGGACCTTGCCGGTCGGGTTGCGCGGGATTTGATCGACGAGCTCGACCGCCCTCGGCAATTTGAACCGCGCAAGCTTGCCCATGCAATGGGCGAGAATATCGTCGCCGCACACTGTCTCGTCGACGGGCACGACCACCGCCAGCGCCGCCTCGCCCCACCGAGGGCTTGGCTGGCCGATCACCGCCACTTCGCGCACTTTCGCGTGCCCGAGAATGACGTTCTCGATTTCGGCCGGATAGACGTTTTCGCCGCCCGAGATCAGCATGTCCTTCAAACGGTCTTTGATATAGATGAAACCATCTTCGTCCATCGTTGCAATGTCGCCGGTATGTAACCAGCCATCGCGAATGGTTGCCGCCGTTGCCTCCGGCTGGTTCCAATATTCTTTCATAATGTGTTTGCCACGCAGAAGGACCTCGCCCGGTACGCCTGGCGCGGCATCGTTGCCATGCTCATCGACTACGCGCGCTTCGGTGTGGAAAAACGGCTTCCCGGTCGAACCGCGCCGGCTCTTCGCATCGTCGGGGCCGATTAGGCAGCCCGGGCCGCAGCATTCCGTCAGGCCGTAAACCTCATGCACCTCGATACCCATCTCGCCATAAGCATCCATGATGGTCACCGGCACCGGTGCGCCACCGCTCATAATCCAACGCAGCCGGTCGCGGTTGAAACTATCGATATTGGGAACCTGGTGCATGAAGTTCAGCATCGCCGGCACCGCCAGCATCACGCTGATCGCTTCTTCTTCGATCAGTTGCCAGGCGCGCAGCGGATCGAAACTCCGCATGATCACCGTGGTGACGCCGAGATGAACGTTGGACGTCAGCGGCGTCAATGCGCCTACATGATAAGCCGGCAGGGCCAGCAGGTAGCGGTCCTTGAACCGCATCTCGGCGGTGAGCCCGATGCTTAGCGATGCCCAAACCGCCGTGTCGTGCGTGTGCACCACGCCCTTGGGCAGTCCGGTGGTGCCCGAAGTGTACATGATGTACAGCAGATCATCCTCGTCGGCTGCGGCATCCGGTTCGGCTTCGTCCCCAGCGGCTTGCAGCTCGTGGTAGCTCAAGGCGAACGGATCGCGATCGCCGGCTTCGCTTTCCACCTGGACCCAGTCCGTGACCGCCGTGCCGTCGGCGCCGCGGCTTTGCAGGTCGGCGACGGTCTGGCGAAACTCCTCGCCATAAATCAGCATCCGCGCGCCCGAGTCCTTGAGGATGTATGCAAGCTCGTCAGCGACCAAGCGGACATTGAGCGGCACCACAACCGCGCCAAGTTTCGCGAGCGCGAAAAAGCTCTCGACGAATTCCGGGCAATTGAGCGTCAGCAATGCGACCCGGTCGCCCTTGGAGATGCCCCGCGCGGCGAATGCGTGAGCGATGCGATTGGCGCTCAAATTGAGTGCGTGACAGCTCAAACGTCTGCCGGACGACGTGTCCACAAGCGCCTCGAGATCTGGAGTCAAATGCGCTCGCTTGGCGAGCAGCAGGCCGACATTGTTCTTCATGGCGTGGCCTTAAACTCCCTGTTCGAACCGTTTTTTTTGCCAGTTTAGATGGCTGGGTCGGCTGGCGGAAGGGTCACAGGTGTGGGCCGCCTCAGTGTTCGGCGAGCAGGCTGCCGAAGCCGGTGATTTGATCGGTAATGCCGAGGGCGCGGAGGCCATGCCAATACGTCGCGGTGTTGATCGCGATGACCGGTTTGGCGAGCCAGCGCTCGGCCTCGCCGGCAAGCCGCGCCATCGACAGATTGGTTCCGACCTGGACGATGGCGTCGACCTGGTCGGAGTCGATGTCGCGTAGCAGTCGGATCAGCTCGTCTTCCTGGACGTGCGCGATTTCAACCGGGCTCGGGCAGCGCAAGCCACGAAACTCCACAACGTCGTAACCGCTTTCGCTGAAAAACCGGGTGACCTCGATGTCGGCGATCGGCTGGTACGGTGAGATGATCGCGATGCGTTTGACATTGTATAGGGCCAGCGCGGCAACCGACGCGAACGAACCGGCGCTGACCGGAACGCCGGCATGATCCTCAAGCGCCTTGCGGCGCGCTTCCGACGCATCGACGCCATCCCAGAACATATGCGACGACATGCCCATCATCAGATAGTCGGGCGCGCACGTCAGGCAGCGGTCGACCGCCGTGTACAGCTCGGCGCCAATCACATCCATCAGTGCCTTGAAATCGTCATCGTTGCGCAGCGGCAGGTTGGGGATAGCGATGCGGCCGAAATGGTTGGTTACGCCGACCGGCCGTAAGTCGTCGAAATTGGGCTGCACGATGGTGTTGGTCGACGGCGCCACCACCGCGATCTTCGCGCGCCAGCCGCGCGCGTCGGTCATCGTCTCAGGCCATGACGGCGACTGGCCGGGACATAAATGCCCCGGCCCGCCGGCACCGTTGTAACGAGCTCCTGGTCACAGATCGTAGCCGCGCTCTCCATGCACGGTGAGGTCGAGCCCCTCCACCTCGACGTCTGGTGGGACCCGCAGACCGACCAGCGCGGAGGTGATCTTGATCAGGATGTAGCTTGCGACACCCGACCACACCAACACGGCGGCGGAGCCGGTGAGCTGGATCACGAACTGGTCGCCCGCGGTGGTTTCGGACAAGGCTAGCCCGCCAAACGCGGCGGTTCCCAAAAACGCGGTCAACAATGTTCCGGTTAAACCGCCAACGCCGTGCACTGCCATGACGTCGAGCGAGTCGTCGATTTTCATCACCGATTTGACGAAGCCGACCATGTAGAAACACAGGCCGCCGGCGATCAGTCCGATGATGAGCCCGCCGATTGGCCCGACGTAACCAGACGCCGGTGTGATCGTGGCCAGGCCGGCAATGAGACCGGTGGCGATGCCGACCACGGTCGGCTTGCCGAAGCGAATCCACTCGATCGCCATCCAGGTAAGCGCGGCTGTCGCGGCCGAAATGTGAGTGACCGTCATGGCCATGCCCGCGGCGCCGCCGGCGGCCAAGGCGCTGCCGGCATTGAAGCCATACCAACCAACCCACAGCATGGCCGCGCCGATCATCACCAGACCCGGATTGTGCGGCGGTTGAACTTCGCGTGGGAAGCCTGTTCGGCTGCCGAGCTGCCAGGCGATCACCAGAGCCGAGGTGCCGCAGGTCAGATGCACCACCAAGCCGCCGGCGAAATCTTGAACGCCCATGTCGGCAAGCCAGCCGCCGCCCCACACCCAATGTGCGACCGGTGCATAAACCACAATCAGCCATAGTGCGGAGAACAACATCACCGCGCTGAATTTGATGCGCTCGACATAGGCGCCGACGATCAGCGCGGGAGTGATGACCGCGAAGGTCATCTGGAACATGAAGAACACGGTCTCGGGAATGTCGCCTGCCATCGCGTCGACGCCGACGCCGGCCATGAAAACCTTGTCCAGACCACCGATCCACTGGTTCATGCTGCCGCCGTCGCCGAACGCCAGGCTGTAGACCCCCACCATCCACAGCACCGACGCCATGCAGCCGATCGCGACACACTGCATCAGCACCGAGAGCACGTTCTTCGCGCGCACCAGGCCGCCATAGAACAAGGCCAAGCCGGGCATGGTCATGAACAAGACCAGCGCGGTCGCGGTTAGGATCCAGGCGGTGTTCCCCTCACTGAGGCCCGATCCGTCCTGCGCCCATGCATTGGTCGCGATTAGTGAAAGAGCGCCTGCTGCTAGCAGCCGCCCAAGAGCAGTTTTTCCACACATGGTGTCTGGTCCCCGAATGTATTGATCTCACTCCACGGCGCGCCGAACGCTCATACCCGGCGCCGCCCCCTCATAGCGCTTCCGTGTCGGTTTCCCCGGTCCGGATTCTTATGGCTTGTTCGATCGGGCACACGAAAATCTTGCCGTCACCGATCTTGCCGGTGTTCGCGGCGTTGCGAATGACTTCAAGAAGCGGGCCAACTCGATCGTCGTCGACAACCACCTCGATTTTGACCTTCGGCATGAACTCGATGACATATTCAGCGCCGCGATAGAGCTCGGTATGGCCTTTCTGGCGACCGAAACCCTTGGCATCGATGATGGTCATGCCTTCGATCCCTTCTTGATGAAGGGCTTGCTTCACGTCTTCGAGCTTGAACGGCTTGATGATCGCTTCGATTTTTTTCACGATTCGATCCCCCACAAATTCTGCGAAAGTGCGGCGCGATCCCCAATCATCTCCTACCGCAAACGCGGCGCATCATGGCAAATGCCTATTCGGCATTCAAGGAGTTGCTAACATGCCTAAAAAGTAGGCAATTGTTGATTTTGTTTGGTCGTTGTCCAAGTGATGGCAGCATGTCGGAGATGAAACCGTGACCCTGCGGCAAAATGGCGGGCGAGACTTACAGTACGCGTCGGGTTTGCTGCGCGCGTATCGAGCCTTTTGGGACATCAATGGAAACGAGCGCTGACCGAATATTGACAACGCATATCGGGAGCCTGCCGCGCGGCGCGAGGCTAACCGAGATGCTGCTCGCCGAGGATGATGGCGAACTGCTCGACCCTCCGGCGTTTCAAGCCGCGATCGACGAAGCCATGGCCGAGGTTGTCGACGCTCAGATCGAAGCTGGCGTTGACGTGGGCGGCGACGGAGAAATTCCACGCATCAGTTTCTCGACTTACGTCGCGCAACGCATGACCGGGTTCGGCGGCACGTCCAACCGACCAATGTTTCAAGACGCCAAGGACTTTCCCAAATGGCGAGACTGGGTGAACATCCATATGATGCGCCGCGCGCGCCTGTTCGATGCGCCGGCGGCCGTCGACGAGGTGCGCTACGACGATTTATCGCGCGTCGCGCAGGAATGTGATGTGTTCGAACGCTGCCTCGACGCGCGGGGCGCGGTGTTTGTCGAATCCTTCATGACCGCGGCGTCGCCCGGCATTGTCGCGACAACCATGGAAAACAAGCATTACGACAGCCACGAGGCCTATCTGTTCGCGCTCGCGACCGAGTTGAAGAAAGAGTACGAATATATTGTCGATCGCGGCTTTCTACTCCAGATAGACGCACCCGACGTCGCGATGGAGCGAGCCTGCTTTTTCCAAGACGATAGCCTGTCGGATTTTCTCGGGTATGTCGAAATGCATATCGCGGCAACGAATGCGGCGCTCGAGAATATCCCGCGTGACAAAGTGCGGTTTCACGCGTGTTTCGGTAATCGCAACAGCCCACATGCCTCCGACGTCGAATGCCCCGACATATTGCCTTTGCTCTACGAAGTGAAAGCAGGTGCGCTGAGCCTGCCTTTCGCTAACCCGCGCCACGCTCACGAGATCGAGGCGTTTCGCAAATTTCCTTTGCCCGACCACATGGTGCTGATTCCGGGTGTCATCGACACCGTGACCAATTATGTCGAGCACCCAGAGGTGGTGGCGGAGCGGCTTGAGCGTGCGGTCGCCGCGATCGGCGACAAGGAACGTGTTATCGCCGGCACCGATTGCGGCTTCTCGACCCTTGCCGGCGATTCATTCGTTGCCGAGGACGTGGTGTGGGCCAAGCTTGCGACCCTGCGCGCCGGCGCCGATTTGGCTTCGAGCCGTTTGTGGGGATAGCGCTCTAGGTGCCAACCACGATTGGACTTGCCAGGCGGCGCAAGGTGGCGATGACGCTGAGCGACGTGATCCGGCCGGTGCGCGGGTTCTCTTCGCTTGGCAGGTTCTCGATGGTCATAGAAAAACGCGCGCTGTCGGAGTCGACCTCTATGTGATGAGTGTTGCGCTCGAGTGCGGGGTCCGCCCACACCTCGAGCAAAGTGCGGTCCGGTCCAATTCCGGCGAGACTAAGTGCGGCGGCGACATTGACGTTGGCCGGAAATCCCACCGCGCCCTCACGCGCGGTACCGTCGAACACTTTGAGCGGTGCGTCCAGTCCGTCTACGCGGATTTGGTTGCGCTCTAGATGCGGCGCGCCGGCAAGTGAGGCCGGTGGCTTGCGCGTCACCATGCGCACCGATTTGATCTCGCCCTCGGCCGCCGCTCGCACGGCATCGAGGCCGATCAAAGCACCGGTGGGCACCACGATGTGCGCCCCGCTATTCTTCGCCAGTTCGATCAAGTCCGGATGCGAAAGCAAGGCGCCGACACTGACCGGCAGGAAAACGCGGCCCGCACGTATGGCCGGCTCGGCGATGGTACGAAACACCGCCGCTGGGGCGCACTCGACCACCACATCCGCCAGATCCGCCAAGCGTTCCGATTCCACAATCGCGGGCGGCGCGCCAAACGTTTCCACCCGTTCACGGGCGCGCGCCAGGTCTCCCGCCGAGGCCGCCGCCAAGGCGAGTCCCGCGACCCCGTCGTCAAGCCGTCGCGCAACCGCCATCCCGATTGCGCCGAGTCCGGCCATACCGACCCGAAGCTCGTCAGGGCTTGTTGCCATCAAAGGCCTAGAAACCGCGTAAAGCCTTCAACCGGCTCGCGTTCGGTCACCAGTTGGTTCTCCGGCGCCGATTGATCCGCGTAGCCGATCGACATGCCGCACATCACCACTTGCTCGTCCGGAATGTCCAAATGTTCGCGAAGAATTTTGTGATACCGCGCGAACGACACCTGTGGGCAGGTATCGAGACCGCGCCCGCGTGCCGCCACCATGATGTTCTGCAGGAACATGCCGTAGTCTAGCCAACTGCCGATTTCGAGCACGCGGTCGATGGTGAAAATTATCCCCACCGGTGCATCGAAGAACAGATAGTTGCGCGCCTGCTGAGCGAGCATTTTGTCCTTGTCTCCCTTGGCGATGCCAAGCTTGCCATAGAGACCCCAGCCGACCGTCCGCCGCCGGGTTTTGTACGGCTCCGGAAATTCGGTGGGGTAATAGCTGAACTCAGCGCCGTGATCCGTCGCAGGATCATGATAGGCGGCTAGCAGAGCGCGCTGTACTTCGTCCTTCTTGTCCCCGCCAAGCACGGTGACGCGCCAGGGCTGCATATTGGTGCCGCTGGGCGCACGACTGGCTACCGCGAGCAAATGCTCGATATCATCGCGGCTAACCGGGGCATCAATAAATTTGCGGATCGAGCGCCGGCTGGTTATGGCCTCGTCGACTGCAGTGCCGAGATCGATAAAATCATTTTTTCCGTGCATTATTTAGCTCACTATTCGTTCCATAAGATTTCGCGCTTCTTTCAAGTCGGCAGTTTCAAAGCCTTCAGTGAACCAATTGTATACCGGTTCTAGAACTTCATGCGCGGCGTCTTTATCACCGTTATCGGCCAAGTACCAAGCGAGCGAATTCGCCGCGCGTAGCTGCCATGATCGGGCGCCTTGCGCGCACGCGGTGTCATTGGCATGTCGGAGATGCTGTTCGGCGAGAATTCGATCGCCGGATTGCAATTGGAGCCGGCCGATCAACCGATGTAACTCGGCTTCCCAGAACCGTTCTTTGGATTGTTCGATATCGACGATTACCTGATTGAGCGCGGCCAAGGCGCCTGCGGTATCGCCATCGCGGCCGCGCAACGGCGTTAAACCATGCGCGGTGCGCACATCGAAGCGGCCCGCGAGATGTCCCGGCCCCGTAACCCGCCACGCACCGACTGGCTCCAAAATGCCCTTCAACCTGTGCTCGCCGAGGCCGATCTCGTGCAGCCAGGCGCCGATATCCCGCATCAAATCCCCTCAATTCCGAGGGCGCAGTCTATGCGGAACCGCTGGCCCTGGAAATCCTGCGGCGGTTGGCCGGGCTTGACCCTGCTGGCCGGGAGAGCATGCTGTCGGGGGCGTTTCGACGGATGGAGGCGTGGAATGAGCGAGGAAGTAGCCGAATTCTTTGGTGAGCGCGCCGAATCCTATGAGGAATTCATCCCGCGCGTCGTGCCGTACTATCACGAATGCAACGCGCTTTTGCTCGACTTGGTGCCGCAGGCGCCGGACGCGCCTTTGCGAGTGCTCGACATCGGCGCCGGCACCGGTGTGCTCTCGGCGCTGGTGCTGGAGCGTTTTGCGAACGCGTCCTTGGTCGCCATCGACATGTCCGACCAAATGCTCGCGGAGTGCGCGGCCAAGCTTGCGCCCTGGCAGTCACGAGTCGCGTTACGCCAGGGTGAATTTCCCCACGGTGGTATAGGCTCCGGGTACGACCTGGTGATTTCCAGCTTGACCCTGCATCACCTGAGCCACGCCGATAAGCGGGCCGGTTTTGCCAAATTGTTCGATGCCATGAACCCTGGCGGCAGTTTGATGGTGCGCGACGTGGTCGCTGCGGCGACGCCCGCGCTCGACCGTCGCTACGCGTCACTATGGCGCGACACCGTCCAAGGCTATGGCTACGACGACATGAGCTGGTTCGACGAACATCTCGAATCCGACAATCCCGCCAGCGTCGAGGATCAGATCGCGTGGCTTGTGGAGATTGGCTTTGTCGAGGTGGCCTGCCATTGGCGCCACCTCAACTGTGCCCTGATTGGCGGTATCAAGCCCGACTAGGCACCTAATTCGGATTGAGACCGTGCACGAAACTGGCGCGTTCCTTGGCGGCGGCCATCATGAACGAGAGGTCGCTGCCGGCAAGCACCAGCCGCATGCCCATGCCGATATAGCGCTCCATTAGGTCGGGCCGGTAGACGCCGCCTAAGCCGGCATATTTACCGTGAGCCTTGCAAGCTGCGATGATTTTCTCGTAGGCGGCAATCACCTTTGGATGGTCGAGCTCGCCGGGAATTCCCATCTCGACGCACAAGTCATTGGTGCCGACCAGCAGCACGTCGATCCCGTCTATCGCGGCGATTGCATCGGCATTGTCGACGGCCTGTGGCGTTTCCAGCATCACTACCACCAGCGTCGCGTCGTTGATCGCCGTGGTTGCCTCGGCCATCGGCACGGGTTCGAAATTAAGTTGGGGCAGGGCGCCGGTGACCGAGCGATGGCCGAGCGGCGGATATTTGCAATTGTCGACGATTTTGGCGGCCAGTTCCGGCGTGTCGACATGCGGCACCACGATACCTAGCGCTCCGCCGTCCAATACCCGCGAAGCATGATAGTGCTCGAACCCGGGAACCCGGACGATCGGCGTGATGCCGGCGTCCTGCGCCGCGACGCTGATTTCGACCGCGTCTTCGACCGCCATGGCATTGTGCTCCATGTCGATGAACAGCCAGTCGTAGCCGCAGGTCTTCATGATCTTGCCGACGTCAACACTGCGCGCTTGTCGCAGACCAATGCCGACCGCGATCTCGCCGGCCGCTAACCGTTCTTTTGCCAGGTTTCGAACTTTCACCATAATGTCCCTCCCATTGTGTCTTTTACTTGCCGTGCGATGATGCCGCGCTGCGAATTATTTCTGGCTGGAGATGATCGCGCGCGCCCGCTCAAAATCCGCGTCTCCGGCCTCGGCATCGCCGTCATTGACCAACGGCTCGATCAATGTAGCCGCTTGCGTGGACTTTCCTTGATCTTGCCACAGTTCGGCAAGCGCGATGGCGGCGCGCAGTTCCCAGGAGCGTGCGCCTTGGACACGCGCGGTATCGAGCGCCCGCTGCAACCAAGATTCCGCGTCCGCCGTGTTGCCGCGGGGTTTTCGCGACAACAATATGCCTTTAAGCCGGTAAAGATCGGCAAGCGCAAAATGCTCCTCGCGTGAGGCTGCGCGGCGTAAACCCCGCTCAACTGCGTCCAGCGCCTTACGGTGTTCGCCTACCTCCGCATAAACTTCGGCAAGTACGGCGAGCGCCACCGGCCGCCACACGACCATGCCGAGCTTTTTGGTCTCTTCCAGTCCCTTGACCATTTCATCGATGCCAGCTTCCGGCGCGCCCGAGGCGGCTTGCGCATAGCCTTCGAAAAAGCGCGCATAAGCTAGAAAGACAGGGAACGAATGGGTTCGGCACAGGGCGCGGCCCTCCGCGGCGCAATGGCCCACCGCCTCAGGATCGCGCGCCACCGCATGAAACAGCGCCGCACAGAACAGCGCGTATCCGAGCGAGAAGGGGTGGTCGATGTCGCGCGCATAGGTCACGGACTTGGCCGAAGTTTCCGCCGCCTCCCGCCGATGGCCGAGCGCCCAGAGCGTCAAACTCAGGAACCCCGACGCCGCCACCCAGGGGTCCTGTGTATAGAGATAACTTAGGCCGCGATCGGTCGCGGGATCGTACAGCTCCAGGCTTTTCTGCAAATGCTTGCGCGCGTCCTCGAGACGACCGAGGCCGGTCATCGACAGGCCCATGTTGCGTTGTCCCATCAGCACCGCGTCGTGCGACCGGTCCCGATCGGCGCGCTCGAGAAAATCCTCGGCGACCGTGCGCGCTTCGCGCAGGTCGCCACCATTCCAGTGATAGACCCACACTCCGAACAAGACCGGGAATTGATTGGCGTTGTCGCCGAGGCGATCGCTCAAAATTCGGGCATTGGCGTACGCGTTTCCGGCTTCCTCGGAAGTGTATCCCCTGAGCGCGAGCAGCGGCGAGCCGAGCGTCACCTGCAACTCCAATTCGAGACGATCGCGCTGCACGCTCTTGGGAATCTCGGCAAGCACTTCGAGGCCTTTGCGCAAGTGGGCGATCGCCTCGAGATTATTCGTGCGCGCACTGGCCAATTTGCCGGCCTTGGTCCAATAGCCGACCGCGCGGCTCAGCGCGCCAGCATGAGTACAATGGTGCGCTATCAACTCAGGCTCGGTTTCGGCGAGCTGCGGGAAGCGCTCCGCGATCACATCGGCGATCAGCGCGTGCAGTTCTTGGCGTCGCCCTTTGAGCAACGAGGCATAAGCGGTTTCCTGAACCAGAACATGTTTAAAGGTGTATGTCGCGTTCGGTGGTGTGCCGTGCCCAAAAATGAGCTCACTATCCATGAACTGACGAAGGGCTGATTGCAAATCCGCATCCGATTTATCCGAGATGGCGGAAAGCAGCTCATAGCCAAAAGTGCGGCCGATAACCGCGCCGACCTGCGCAACGTCTTTGATCGACGCTAGGCGATCAAGCCGGGCCATGAGCGAGTCTTGGATAGTCGCCGGTATTGAAAGCGGGCCGGGGTGCCCGCCGATTTGATAGCCACTTTCAGTTTCGACCAGTTTGCCGGATTCGAGCATGTCCTTGGTGAGTTCCTCGACAAACAAAGGCACGCCGTCCGCTTTGGCGACAATCTCGTCGACCACGGTAGCCGGCAGTAATTTGTTGCCGGCAATCCGGGTCGCTACCTCGGCTGCCTGGTCGCGGCTCAAGCGATTGAGGGTCAGTGTGGTCACGTGTGAGCGGCCCGACCACGGCGAGGTGAAATGGGGTCGGTGGGTCAGCACCATCAGCACGCGCTCATGCCCGATGCGATCGATATCCCGGCTCACAGACTCCAACGAACTGGGGTCGATCCAATGCATATCTTCGACGATGAGCAGGAGCGGGTTGTGACGCGACATAGTGACCACTTGTTCCGCCATGAACTCGAGTGATCTGTCTTTGCGCTGTTCAGCATTGGTTGGAGGCAGCGGGTAGCGGTCGCTAACGGGCAGTCGCAAAAGTTCGGCGAAATAGGGCATCGCATCTTCAGGTCGCTCGGTGCCCACCGATACTATGTGTTCGAGCTTCTCCAGTTTGCGCTCGTCGGAATCGCCAACCGCGAAGCGCGCCACCCGGACAAGCTGTTCGATCACCGGGTAGAAGGCGCTGTTGGTGTGATAGGGGGAACATTGATAGCGCAAACGCTGGTGCGGCTCTCGATCTACATGGTCGCGCAGCGCGCGCAGGATACGTGATTTGCCGATGCCAGGTTCGCCGGAAAGCAACACGACCTGACCTTCGCCGTCCTTTGCCTGTTCCCAGCGGTCGATCAGCATCGCGATTTCGGAGTCTCGGCCAACCGGCGGCGGCAGATCGCCACCGTGGCGCGCCTCGAACCGGCCGATCACACTGCTTGGCCCTGTCACCCGGCGCGCGCGGACCGGCTCTAGGATGCCCTTGAGTCGATGCTCGCCGAGATCGGAATATTCGAACGCACCCTTGGTCAGATGATGGGTTAGCGGGCCCAGCACGATGGTGTCCGGCTCGGCGAGCGCCTGCAGTCGAGCCGCCCGATTTGGGGTTTCGCCGACCGCCAGCTTGGGGCTCGAGGCATCGCCCGCGCCCGTATCGCCGACGACGACGCGGCCGGTCGATATGCCAATTCGCACACTTAAGGGATCCGGCGCATCGACGGTTTTGACCGCCTCGATGATGTCGAGCGCGGCATGGACCGACCGCTCGGCGTCGTCCTCATGCGCGCGCGGCCAACCGAAATAAGTCATTAGGCCGTCACCCAGATATTGGGCGACGTGGCCCTCATACTGCTCGACGACATCGCTGCAAGCCCGCTGGTATCCCTGCATCAATGTGCGCAAATCCTCGGGATCGAGCTGCTCCGCGAGCGTCGCCGAGTCGACCAAGTCACAAAACATGACGGTTATTTGCCGGCGTTCCGCCTGCGGTGAGTTTTCGGTCGGCGGTTCGGTGCGTTGAGGTGCTGCGTCGTCCGTCGGTCCGTTGGGTGCGGCGTCGCGCCTATCCCTCGGCTTATCGCCGATCGCGGTGCGCAATCGCACACGATGACCCGTACTTGTGACGCCGAGTTGCTTTAGATCGGCGTCGGTCAAATCGCGTAGAATTTCCAGATCGATGTCGTTGGCTTCGAACGCGTTCACGTACTCGGCCAGACCGATCCCCTCAAGCCAGCTCCTAACCCCGGCCATGATCGCGTTCCGCCACGTTTTGCTCGCCTACCAAGTGGGCCTACCAAGTGGGAAGACTACACCGGCGACGCATAGATTTCAGGTTCAGGTCCGAATTTCCGTCAAATCGACCTCATGCGATCGGCGCGGGAGAGGGGACGTTGAGCCGCTCCAGCGTCTCGACGATATTCCGCCACACCGGCTCTTCGACCGAAATTCCGTCTGCCCCCCGGGTCTTGCGGTTGTGCTCCTCAAACTCGCCGGGCAGCTTGACCGGCGGATTCCCCGGCAAGGTCGGGCTGGCATGGAGATAGTCCGCGTAGGCCTTCACCTCATCCGCATATTGCTGTGACTCGATGAACGCGCCGGGGTCGAGCACGATATGAAATGTGCCATTGTTAAGCCGAGTTTCGTGTTGATTCAGCGCCGTGCCCGAGCCACCCAAAACGCCACAGAATAGATCGATGATCACCGCTAACCCGAAACCTTTGTGGCCATATAGTAAGCCGCCTAACGGCAAGGCGGCTCCGCCGTGTTTCAGGAAATCATCCGGATCGGTGCTCGGATGGCCGTCCGGTCCCAGAATGGCACCCTCGGGCAAGGCTGCTTCCCGGTCCTTGGCCTGGCGGACTTTGTTGATCGCTACCGCCGAGGTCGACATATCGAGCAAAATCGGGTCGCCGCTTGGGTTGGGGAAAGCGGCGGTGAAGGGATTTGCGCCCATCCGACGGTCGGTGCCGCCAAACGGCGCGATCGAAACGCCGCGGCCCTGCGCATTACACAAGGTAATGCCGACCATACCGGCGCGCGCGGCCATTTCCGGATAGCCGCCGACACGCCCGACATGTTCCTCGTTATGCACCGCGACGGCGCTGATACGGCTTTGTCGCGCCTTCTCGATCGCGAGCTCCAAACCGAAGGTCGCGGCGACATGGCCGAGGGTTCCTTCGCCGTCGACGACGGCGGTCGTCGCTGTCTCTTCGACAATGCGCGGTTCGGCATCCGGTCGGATCAAGCCGTCGCGGATTCTTGATACGTAAATCGGTATGTGACGGACGCCGTGCGAGTCGTGCCCGACAAGGTTTGCTTCCACCATGAGTCGCGCGATCAATTGTGCCTTATTGGCGGGAAATCCGGCCGCCTCGAACACGTGTTCAGTCATGGTACGCAGGTCGTCTGCGGCGAAAATTGGCATTTGTTGGTCTCCCCCAGTCTCGATCCGTCGGTCGAGGTTTGGCGCCGAGCCTAAGGCGGAGCTTCGGTGCCGTCCAGGGCTGGTCATATCAGCCCCGGTCGGCATAGACTGCGCGCCGCCATGACCAGATTTACCTTTTTCGCCGCCCTGTTTTGGCTCTTCAGCACTCCGGTTTGGGCCGATTACGACGCCGGACTTGCCGCCGCCAAGTCGGGGGATTTTAAGGCCGCGCGTGCAGAATGGGGCGCGCTTGCCGAGAAGGGCGACGCACAGTCGCAATACCAATACGGCATGCTGATTGCCCGAGGGCTTGGCGGTCCCGGAGATTTCGCCATTGCGGCGGATTGGTTCCGACGGGCCGCCGCGCAAGGCGACACAAACGCGCAGTTCGCGCTGGGCCTGATGCACAATCGCGGTCAGGGCGTCGAACAAAGCCAAAAACTCGCGGTCGAATGGTACCGCTCGGCCGCCGAGGGCGGCAACGCCGACGCCCAGTACAATCTTGCCATTGCTTATGTGAAGGGCAACGGAGTGGCGAAAGACGAGACCGAAGGCGCCAAATGGTTCGCTGCCGCGGCGGAGCAGGGTTACGAAAATGCTTTGGTCAATCTCGGCGTTCTCCACTCGGTCGGCAAGGGCGTGCCGCGAGACCAGGTGACGGCGTATAAGTGGTTCCATATCGCCGACCAGCGCGGCGTGCGTGGCGCGAGCCAAGCAATGCGCCGGCTGAAAAGCGAGCTGACCGTCGACCAGATATCCGATGCCGAACAGCGAGCCTCGGAGTGGCTGGTTGCGCATCCCCGCTAAGCGACGCCATCACCGGCGGATCGAGTAAGTCAAAAAAGGAATGTCGTTTTGAAAGCCTATGAAATCGTTTCGCCGGATGGCGTCGATGCTCTCAAACTCGCCGATCGTTCGACACCGGAGGCCGGTCACGGACAGGTTTTGGTGCGCGTCCACGCTTCTTCGGTCAATTATCGCGATCTTCTGACCGTTGAGGATCCGGTCTCGCGACGCCTGCCATATCCGCGGATCCCCAATTCCGACTGCGCCGGCGAGGTCATTGGCGTGGGGCCCGGCGTGTCGGGGTTCGGCGTTGGCGACCGCGTTGCCGGCTGCTTCTTTCAGCGTTGGGTTGATGGTCCCGTCACCGCTGATGCCATGGCCAGCGCGCTCGGCGGGGCGATCGACGGCGTATTGGCCCAAGAAGTGGTACTCGATGAAGCGGGGGCCGTCACCGTCCCTGAGCACATGTCCTACGAGCAGGCGGCCACGTTGCCCTGCGCCGCTCTGACCGCCTGGCACGCGCTGGTCGAAAAGGGACAACTGAGAGCTGGTGACACTGTGTTGTTGCTCGGCACGGGCGGTGTTTCGATTTTCGCTTTGCAGATTGCCGCCATGCACAATGCGCGCGCGATCGTCACGTCGAGTAGCGACGAAAAACTGGAACGGGCCCGCGCAATGGGCGCGTGGCAGACAATTAACTACCGCCAGGCACCCGATTGGGAGCAACGGGTGCGCGAGCTAACCGACGATGTAGGTGTCGATCACGTCGTGGAGGTCGGTGGGGCTGGCACGCTCGAAAAATCCATCGCCTCGTCGCGCGTTGGTGGACATATCGCGCTGATCGGCGTGCTCACGGGTGGTCAGATCAATCCGATGATGATCATGCGTAATTCGCTCCGCCTCCATGGCATCTATGTGGGCAGCCAGGCGATGTTCAAGTCCATGAACCGGGCATTCGAAGCCGCGCGCTTGGAGCCGGTCATCGACCAAACCGTGCCATTTGAGGCCGCGCGTGATGCGTTCCATAGCATGCGCGGCGCGGGCCATTTCGGCAAAATCGTAATATCGTTCGATGACTAATTATTGACGGAAACCCGTCAAGGACAGTCGCGCATGGACGAAGCGGTGCGTTTTTCTATAGCGCCAATTCGCCGACGGTGAGGCCATCCTCGCGGGCGGCGCGCTCGATCTCTGGCGCGTCCGTAAACCCGACGGTCACGGTGCCGTCGGCCGCGGCGTCGCGGTCGATGTATTTGCCAATCCATTCCGCGCCAATGTCGGTCAAGGGGCGAACCAAAACCTCTGACGAGCCGGGTTCGAACCGTAGGTCGGCCATGTTCCCTAATCCCAAATTGTTCCGCGCCCGGGCGCGGCGCTATCCATTAACGTAAACGGGGGATTTCCCTAGCAATGTGACGGCGGTCACAATTCCGCATTTCTCGCAGCATCATCCTAGGCGATAGCGGCGATTCACTGTGATCGTGGGGCGGGCTCGACCTGGCGGCTGTCGGACGGCGACGGCGCCGTGCCCAAATTAGGAAAGATTTTGGCGTCCCCAGGGGGAATCGAACCCCCGTTTTCGGCGTGAGAGGCCGATGTCCTAGGCCGCTAGACGATGGGGACGCAGCCGCAGAGTCATAGCGATCCGGCGGCGTTGCCGCAAGGTTCCTTGGCGAGACGCTGATGCCGCGAGTGTGCCTACGGGCCAGGCCGGGCCTATATTGATTGAGCAAGGAGGACCCTTGCGTGGCTGATGCCGAGTCCGACACGCCAACTCTGCCGTCTCTTACCGACTTGCCTGCCGGGCTTCGGCTGTTTGAGGAAGGCAAGAGTGTTGCTCTGCGTTACCGCGGCGACGGGACGTTTCATCCCATCGAGTTCCCGGAGCGTCGGTGGCAGGAGTCCAACTACGACCTCAGGTACCACGTATTTACTTCGGAAAACGAGCGGGTCACGGTGCCGGCCATATCCGCTATCGACGCGATCACCAAGTCGGGGATTGATAAACCCTTTAAGATTGTACGCGGCCTGGCGAGCTCCGAGACGGTTGCGGCGGTTATTCACGCGGGCCGCTTGGTGCCGATCGACCAGCCTGAGGTCGATGCAGGCTCGGAGGAGAATGCGGCGTCAGAAGCCGCCGAAGACGAGCCGCCCGCTGGTGTAGAAGGTGCAGAAACCGATGCCGACGAAGCTGTCGCCGAAACCGAGACCGACGCTGCGACAGAGCCTGAAACTGAAGAAGAAACGCCGTAACCACAGCTCAATTGGTGGATAGGGCTAAGCGCCAGCGCGCAATCATCAGACCGACCGCAAGGCCCCCGAGATGCGCCTGCCATCCAATCTGAAATCCCAGCAGCGCTTGCGCGCCGCCGGTGAACGCCAGCAGAAGATTGAAGGCCACCAAGAAAGCCAATAGGCCGAGGCCGGTCCGACGCGTGGCGCCCCGGCCGAGCTGGATCATGGTTAGCGCGGCGGCGCCTGCGACGCCGTGGACCCCGCCCGAGGCGCCGACCAGCCGCGCGGGTGCGCCGCCGACTTGAATCGCCAAGGCCAGTGCTCCCGCCATTGCCGAAACGAGAAAAATTGCAATTAGAATCCGGGCGCCCAGCGCGCGTTCAACGACTGAGCCAAACGCCAACAAGAACAGAGTATTCGTCGCAAAATGGCCGAAACCGGAATGTACGATAGCGTGGCCGATCAGCGACACCAGAACGCTTGGCGAAACGCTGCTATCCGGGCCAAATTGGCCTCGAAAAGCGACAGTGTCGAACACCAGGAACGCTGCGGCGCTCTCGCGCCAACCAATCAAGGTGGTAAACGCGTAGCCCGCGACCAAGATCAGGCACAACGCCACGGTGACCGGTGGCGCGTTAAACATTGGCTGCTTGGCAGGCGGTTCCTGGGGATCAGTCAAGGGTCTCGCCGACCTGAGGCCGAGACGCAGGCGATTAGCCGCGCAACGGTATCGTCATCAACATTGTATGGCACGACAAGCCGGATCACGGGTTCCAAGCCCGGCCATTGATGGAACTCGAACCCGGCGTCCGACAGCGCGGCCACAGCCGACGGTTCGACGTGTAAGAACAGTTCGTTTGCTTCGACGGGATACAGCAACGCGACGTTGGGGCAGTCGGCCAAGCCGGCGGCGAGTTTGGCGGCAGCGGCGTTCGCGCGACCGGCCAAATCCAGCCAAAGGCCGTCCTCGACATAGGTTTCGAGCTGAGCCGACAGAAACCGCATCTTGCTGAACAGATGTCCGCCGCGCATGCGTCGGCGGCGCAGTGACTCGTGCGGCGCGCGTTTCTCCGGCCGGCGAAAGTCGACAACCGCTTCGGCGGCGAGGGCGCCGTTCTTGGTGGCGCCGAAAGACAGCATGTCGACGCCCGCACGCCAGGTAATATCGGCCGGATGGCATTTCAGGGTGCTCAGGGCGTTGGCAAAGCGGGCGCCATCCATGTGCAACGCCAAACCGTGACGCTTGGCCAGGTCACCAAGAGCTTCGACTTGGTCGATCGTGTAAACCGTTCCGGCCTCGGTCGCCTGGGTCAGGCTGAGCGCCACCGGCGCCGGCTCGTGTTCGCCATGACCACCCATGCCGGCGATCATCGACTCGAGCCGTGTCGGATCTATCTTGCCGTGCTCGCCTTGGACCGGCATCAGTTTGGCGCCGCCGGTGTAGAATTCGGGCGCGCCGCACTCGTCGGTGTGAATGTGCGAGTGTTCGTGGCAGAACACGGCGCCGTACGGTGGCACGAGTTCGGCGAGCGACAAGGAATTGGCAGCGGTGCCTGTCGCCACCGGGAATACGGAGACCGCGGTGTCGAACAGGTCCGAAAAGCGCTTCTGAAGCCGCGCCGTGATTGCGTCCGCTCCGTATGAATGAGACGATCCTTGATTGGCGCGCGCCAGCGCCTCCATGATCTCCGGCGCGGCCGGGGCCTCATTGTCGCTACGAAAGTTCATTAGATTTGCGATACCTCACCTTAGTCCGGGCCAGGTTGTCGGCTCTCGGACTGGATCGTCAGACCAGTCATCGGTGTACAGGGCAATCGGCTCGAACCGCGTCCCGTCCTCGGCGATCTTGTGTGCGGTGGTCAGCACCGCCTGGCCGTCGATCACCGAGGTGATGAGCCAAATAAGCTCAGGCTCCCATGCGCGTTCGAGGTCGGTCTTAGAGGGTTGGGCGCGGTGCTCAGGATGGGAATGGAACAGCCCCACGACATCGTCCGGTCCATCTCGTAGGCGTTTGTGCAAGCCGAGCCGAAGGGCAGGGTCCACTTCGAAGCTTCGCCGAGGATCGTCGGCCAGGTTTTCGCTTTCATGCGTTTCGGTGACTCGGATCTTACCGGTTCCGTCGTCGTGGCCGACCAGCAGGCCGCATGCCTCATCGGGGTAGGCTGCCTCGGCGGCGTCGACAATCTGCTTGAGCCTCGGCGGCGCAATCACGATCACGGGCTCCGATCCCCAATCAAGATTGTGCTAACAAGTTCACCCGTCGTTAGGTCGAGGATTCGGATTTCGGCGCCGTCCAATGTTTCGATTCGGAGCACCAAACGATTCTCGGCCAGCGTAGTCTCGACGATGCGAGCGCCTTCGGGCAGACTCAAGGCAATCTGTTCGGATGGGGCGGTGGCGGCCTCGGTGCGGGCCGCGACACGATTCACGATGGTCACGCCCAAAACGGTCACGCCGGCCACGATCAATAGGCCCATCGCGATGACTATGAATTTGAGCAGCCGAATATTCATTGTTGGGCCCATGTTATTGGATCACCACTATGGCTGATGTGGCGGCCAAGACCCACCGGCTGCAAGTCCCAGCCGGGACGGCGCCGGACCGGCTCGATCGATTTCTCGCCGGGTGCCTGCCCGAATTGTCGCGGAGTCGGATCAGCGCATTGATCCGCGACGACGGAGCGACCATCGACGGCGCGCCGGCCACGAATCCGTCGCGCAAGGTTGGGCCCGGTGCCGTGGTCACGTTGCTGGTGCCTGCGGCACGCGACGCGACGCCTGAGGCCCAACACATCGATCTGTCTGTGATTTATGAGGACGACAGCCTGATCGTTATCGATAAGCCGCCTGGACTGGTCGTGCATCCGGCGCCGGGCAATCCGGATCGAACCCTGGTTAACGCTCTGTTGGCGCATTGCGGCGCGTCCTTGTCGGGCATCGGCGGGGTTCGCCGGCCTGGTATCGTGCATCGGCTCGACAAGGATACCAGCGGGCTGATGGTCGCGGCCAAGACAGATGCGGCGCACCATGGCCTGGCGGAGCAGTTCGCGGCTCACACGATCCATCGTGCCTATCGCGCGGTGACCTGGGGCGTACCGTCGCCGACCCGTGGAGTGGTCGATGGCAATATTGGGCGCAGCCCGAGCAATCGCAAGAAAATGGCGGTTCTTGAGTCCGGCGGTCGCACCGCCCGAACCCACTACCAAGTAGAAAGCGTGCTTGGTGACGGGTTGGCCAGCGTAATTCGGTGCCGACTTGAGACCGGACGCACCCATCAAATTCGGGTGCACCTGGCGTCCATCGGCTGTGCGGTGATCGGCGATCCGGTCTATGGCCGCGGCGCCGCGAAACGCAAACGCGGGGCGCCCGCCTTCGTGGCGCGGTTCCCGAGGCAAGCTCTGCACGCATATCTGCTTGGCTTCACGCATCCGTTATCTCAGGTGACATTGAAGTTTGAAAGCGAATTACCTTATGACATCAATGTCTTATTGTCTGAACTCGGCGGCGGCGATCTGACGCCTTAATTTGGCCCAACTTCGTCCCAATTCTCGACGCACTGGCCCCGTCTACTTTGTATTCGGTATCACGGATGCCCATATAGCAGTCTGTGGTGCCGAGTGCTAAACTTACTCGGTTAGGGCTGGAGGCCTCAACAAATGGCTGCAATGAAGCTACCCACCGTGTCGTCCGAGGGCGGTCTGTCGCGGTATCTCGCTGAAATTGGCCAGTTTCCCATGTTGTCGCACGACGAGGAGTACATGCTCGCGCGTCGGTGGCGGGAGGATGAGGATAACGAGGCTGCTCATAAGCTGGTCACCAGCCATCTGCGTCTGGTCGCCAAAATCGCCATGGGCTATCGCGGATACGGCTTGCCGGTCAACGAGCTGATTTCCGAAGGTAATGTCGGGATGATGCAAGCGGTCAAACGCTTCGACCCGGACCGTGGATTCCGGCTCGCGACCTATGCGATGTGGTGGATACGCGCGTCGATCCAAGAGTACATCCTGCACTCCTGGTCATTGGTGAAAATGGGCACCACGGCCGCGCAGAAAAAGCTGTTTTTTAATTTGCGCAAACTGAAGGGCCAGCTGCAGGCGATCGACGAAGGCGATCTACCGGACGAAACCGTATCCGAGATTGCCCGTCGCCTGGACGTTCCGGAAGCTGAGGTCATCAGCATGAACCGCCGCATGGCGAGCGCTGACCATTCGCTCAACGCCCCGCTCAGGGTCGATGGCGATGGTGAATGGATTGACTGGCTTGTCGACAACGAGATCGACCAAGAGACGCAGTACGCGCAAACCGAGGAACTTGATCACAGGCGTGCCATGCTCGAGGCCGCGATCGACGAATTGAATGATCGCGAGCGCCACATCTTCACCGAGCGTCGCCTACACGAGGATCCGAAGACCTTAGAGGACTTGAGCCAGGTCTATGGCATCAGCCGAGAGCGGGTGCGTCAGATCGAGGTTCGGGCGTTCGAAAAAGTTCAAAAAGCGATTCGCGAGATGATTGCGGCAGAGGAGTTGGCTCAAGCCAAAGCCAGGCTGCCGGAAACCGTTAACTGACGAGCCGCTAAGCCACAAAAAAGTAGCGGTGCCGGATCCTCGCAACGAGCGATCCGACAGCGCTATTTTTTTTCCAAGACGCCCCGGCCCCACTCCGATACCAGTTTGGTCTGGTAGTCGCGCAACTGGCGCACCTGCCGATCCACCAAGTGCGCAACGATCCGCGCCGCCACTACGCGACCTGCCCAGGTGAGCGACCAACCGACCGCCGCGCCGACCAGCATCACGAGCCAAGAATAAGGATCGAGGAGCAAATTGGCTGCCGCGCTAACGGTCCCGCCATCGTTCCACGCCAGGGCCATCACCGCCGCCACGCCGGCGAAATTCATCGCCCCGACGCATTGAGTGATCAGCCGGCGCGGCGTGTGGTCAACGAACGCCGCGGCCATCGTCGGGATCATGCCGAAGGCGGCTATCATTAGCTCGCCCGAAGCGAAGAAAGCCGCCAGCGCGATCAATGCGCAGACCATCGCCACGATCGCCGCCGTTTTTGCGGTCAGACGAGCGCCACCGGGGGCGCCGCCGCCTTCGTTTCTGACCTGTTCCGTGCTCACGGGCATACTCGATCGCTGGTCACGCCACAATGCTCCCGGCGACGAAAATCAGCGTGAAGCCAAGCAGTACGTAGGCCGCTGCCGTGGCAAGTTGATAGCCCAGACGTTCCACCGACTTGGACCGAAGTACGGGATCTTCGGTGAGCTGACGGGTCCGCTCTCTGACGGCCGCGACCTGCTTTTGCGCGGCCGCGAAGCCGTCATCGTCTTGCCGCCAGGTGCGACGATCCAGCGCCACGGTGGCCATCCGCGCCAGGTCGCCACTCTTTACGAATTGCCTCAGGCGATCTTCCACTGACTTGCGTACAGCGCGGTTGTGGAGTTTTTCGACGACAGGGGCCAGACGGCGCGCCAGCCACTCGGCTAAATGTGGCACCGGTTCCGCCTCTGTTTCCCGCTGAACTTGGGCAAGTAATCGTAAAGCGCCTCTCCAAACGTCGCCCGGGCTATTCTCATTGACCGCCAGCTCGCCGAGTTCGGCCGTGGTGGTAATTTTGAGTCGGTTGGCGATGAACCCGGCCACGTGTCGGTCGATCACCTCACCCTTTTGCGGGCCCGATTCGGCTATTCGATCGAGCGCCGGCAACAGCTGCCGGATGTCCAAAATTAGGTGGTTGGCTACCAGTTTCGCCTGGCATGCCAGTGATGGGTTGAGATCGTATAGGGTCCTCTCGGTTCCGTAGCCGGGTTCGTTACGCTTAAAGTTTCCGCGCACCGCCTTAAAAAGTTGCTCGAGCGAGCCGAACTCGGGCTTTTTTTCCTTTTGCTGTTCGAGCCAAAAGTTAGCCAGGCCGAGACGCAAAATCTCGACCAGATTACCGACCGTTGTGGCATCCTCCGCTGATTTTGCGTCGGCCATGGCGGCGCCGATTCCCTCGGGAAATACCGATGTTCCGCGATAGGAGATAGGCCCGCTTGGATCAAGTAAGACCGTCGCGCGAGCGGTTAATTCATCATTGTCTATCCGACGGCCGCCCAAATTCGGATGGTCGGGCGATAGAACCGCTGACAAAGCATCGGCGAGCTGTCGGTCATCGACCGAGTGGCGCAGCCAGTCGCCGACTTTGCCCTCGCGAAGCAGGGGTCCGGCGGCGCTCGGCGCGCCGGCCAGCGCGCTGGCCAAGGCTTTAGGCGTCCGACATTCCGCACCGAGAAACACATAGGAACGCCGGCGCTGTGACCGACTGCGGCTCACATCACGCGGGCGCACTCGATCGCGCACCCATCTCAGAACTTCCTCGGCGGTCCAGCGCTCGTTGGGGTCGTCCGAGAGCATGCCGTCCAACGTGATGCCGAGTGCGCTTTGTGGATCGATGAAGTCGGCAATAGTGACGGCCGATCCTTCCGCGAGTTTCCATCGCGTCAATTTCTCATCGTCGGCTTCCGCACCTGGCAGAGCCCCTTTGAGCAGCGCGGCGACGGTTGCGCCGAGTGCGTAAACATCGTCCGCGGGAGTGCCCTCGCCGCGCCCCGCCGGTATCGCCATGGCGCGTTCGACCGTTTCGAGCGCCGCCGGTTGCCAGCGACCACACGGCGCCGAAAGCGCTTCACCGAGGACGACCCGCGTGCGCGTACTATCGGCGTAGTACAAGTTGTCCGGCCGTACCGAGCCGTGACACAGGTCAAGTTTCTGCCAGGCGCTAATCGCTTCGGCGATCGGCGCTACCACGTTCGTGAGGATGTCACGCGATTCGATTTTGGCCGGCGTATCGCCAGGTCCTGTCGACAGTCGCCAACCCACTGGCCTTTGGTAGACCATTATGAGATGCGTCGTATCCTTCGGCGGTAATGTCGCGCGTCCGACGCTCACCAGCTTGATCGCGTTCGGCATGACACGTCCGCACACCTTCTCGGCGGTCTCGAGACGGACCGGTATGCGGGGATCGCAGGCTAGTCCAAACAGGGTCTCCGAGGCATGCTCAAGGTCGTTGACCCCAATCGCGCGGGCGCCCGGTTGATCGAAACGCGATGCCGAGTCATCGGGCGAAACCACCAGCCGGCGCCGGCCGCCGCCCGATCCCGAGTCGTCGAACATCGTTTCAAGGTCGATCGTGGCCACGCCCAGCTTGCTCCAATCGGGCGGCTCTCGCCGCAAAAAGACCGCCGAGAGAGGCGGTATTCACCACTATTGGAAATAGGGCGATTGGGCAGGTTTTGTGCCCCGTTGGCGAGAAAGCTCAGCTTTTCCGGCCTTTTTCTTGGCAATTGAGCGCTCCGAGCCCGTGTGGCGAGCCGACTAATCTGTAAATGGGTCCCACACCAGAATGGTGTCGTCGCGTTCCGGGCTGGTCGATAGCATGGCGACCGGGGCTCCGATCAGCTCTTCGATCCGCCGGATATATTTGATCGCCGTGGCGGGCAATTCCGCCCAGCTTCTTGCACCCTGCGTACTCTCCGACCAGCCTTCGAGGGTCTCGTATACCGGCTCCGCCGCAGCCTGCTGCGCCGGGGCCGCCGGCAGATGGTCATAAGTACGATTGCCGATTCTGTAACTTGTACAGACTTTGAGCGTCTCAAAACCATCCAGAACATCCAGCTTGGTCAGGGCGATCCCATCGATCCCGCCCAAGCGCACGGCCTGCCGGACCAGCACCGCGTCGAACCAGCCGCAGCGTCTTGGCCGGCCGGTCACGGTACCAAACTCGTGCCCCCGCTCGCCCAAGCTGCGGCCGATCTCGTCGTCGAGCTCGGTCGGAAAGGGGCCTGAGCCGACACGGGTTGTGTAAGCCTTGGTAATCCCGAGCACGTAATTGATCGCGCCCGGTCCGATACCCGCTCCAACCGCGGCGGCGCCGGCGAGCGTGTTCGACGAGGTGACGAACGGATAGGTTCCGTGATCGACATCGAGCATGGCGCCTTGCGCACCTTCGAACAGAATGCGCTTACCGTCGCGCCGGGCTTCTTCGAGCTCGCGGCTGATCGGGCCCGCGTGCGGCAGTAGTCGTGGCGCCAAGTCCAGCAGTGACTGCGCCAGTGCCGCGCCGTCAACCGGCTCCAAATCAAGCCCCCTACGCAGCAGATTGTGGTGGGCCAGAGTCGCCTCGATCCGGTCGGCGAGCAGCGCTGGATCGGCCAGGTCACACAACCGCACCGCGCGTCGGCCCACCTTGTCCTCATAGGCCGGTCCGATTCCTCGGCCGGTGGTGCCGATCATCTTCTTGCCGCGCGCCGCTTCGCGCGCGCGGTCGAGTTCCCCGTGAAGCGGCAGGATCAAGCAGGCATTTTCGGCAATCCGCAAGCGTTCGGGCTTCACCTCGACACCAAGCTCCGCAAGCCGCGCGATCTCGTCGAGTAGGGCCCAGGGATCGATCACGACACCGTTGCCGATAACCGAGAGCTTGCCGCTGCGCACGACGCCCGACGGTAACAGGCTGAGCTTGTAGGTCGTGCCGTCGATGACCAGCGTATGGCCGGCATTGTGGCCGCCCTGAAACCGCACCACGATATCGGCGCGGTTCGACAACCAGTCGACAATCTTACCCTTGCCTTCGTCGCCCCATTGGGAGCCGATGACCGCTACATTCGCCACGAATTTGCCTCGTTGATTTAGGTCTTACCTACCGCCACGACGGTCCCGTCGCGCCAATAATGGCTGCAGCTAAGGCGTTGGGCCTCGGCCAAGATGTCCTGTGCCGCCACCAAACCCTGGATCGCGATTTGTCCGTCCGCTCGCAGAGCGCGCGCGATATCCGGTGGCGTGCCGTGCGGTACGAACACGCGCTCAGCCGTCGATGTGCCCGGGCTCGCGCGTAGCACCATGTCGGTGGACAGCGTAAATCCGGTGGCCAGTTCATCTCCCGTGGTGAGATACCGGCCGCCCGATCCGAGCTCGCCACGTGCGCCGAGCGCGAACAACGTGAAAGAAATGCCGCTGTGATATTCAAAGCCCCGGCTCTCGATCGGATCGATTGTTACGTCGAGATCGGGCGCCGCGCGTTGCACCAGTTCGACAACTTCGATTAGGCGATCGACCAAGGCGCGGGCATCGTCGGGCAGCGCAAGATCGGCCAGACCCGATAGGCCGGCACTCGCCGCGCCGGCCGCGCCGAGCAGCAGGCTAAGGATTTCCGTCGCCTCGGTAAGACCGTGCAAAATGCCGATCTCTTGAAGCGCGGCGGCATCTTTGCGATCGATCGCCGCGCTGAGGCGGGGCATGGCGTCGGCCGGAACATTCAGCGCCTGACAGATCGTGCCGGCGAGTGACGGGGCACTAATATCGACCGACAAACCGTCAATTCCGATGCCAGCCAAGCCTTCCGCCGCGAGCACGATCACCTCGGCGTCGCCTGTCGCCGCATGCGCGGCGCCGATCAACTCGACGCCAATTTGGCGGATTTGTCGCTCAGCGCGAAGCTGGCTGCCCTTCACACGGAGCACTTCGCCGGAATAGCTGATTCTCAGCGGTCGTGGCGCCGAGGCCAGCCGGGTGCTGGTGATCCGAGAAATCTGCGGCGTAATATCCGCGCGCACGCCAAGCATGCGCTGGGACGCCGGGTCCATCACCCGGAAGGTCTGATCCGTGTGAACCGCTCCGACACCGTCGAGCAGTCCGGCCTCGAACTCGAGCAATGGCGGTTTGACGCGCTGATAGCCGTAACGCCTGAAATGGTCGAGAAGCTGGCGCGTGATCGCTTCTTCGCGGTCCGCGTCCGGCGGCAGCAAATCGGTCAGGCCGGTAGGCAGCAGCGCCTTTTGTTCCGAATTGGTCATGGCGCGGCGAAGTTTACACAATTAAGGCGATTAGAACTGAAGCGCCTTGACCCGGACGACGTCCGGCAGCGCACGAACCTCGGCAACCAGCTTGTCCGGCACCGCCTGGTCGACTTCGACCAATGCAATCGCGTCGCCGTCTTGTTCGCTGCGGCCGAGGTGGAAGGTCGCGATATTGATTTTGGCGTCGCCGAGCAATTTGGCGAACGCGCCGATCAGGCCGGGTGTGTCGCGATTGTTCACGAACAGCATGTGCGGGCCAAGACCGGCATCCATCGCGGTACCCTCGATTTCAATGATGCGCGGACGTTCGCCAAGCAAGGTGCCGGCGATTTCGCGGGTCCTTTGCTCGGTGGTGACCGACAGTCGGATCAGCGTGTGATAATCGCACGGGCCGTCATAAAGAATTTCGCGCACCTCGATGTCGCGCTCCTTGGCGACCACCGGCGCGTTGACCATGTTCACCGAATCTAGCAGCGGTCGGAGCAGACCTTGCAAAACAATAGCGCTCAACGGACGGCAGTTCAGCGTCGCGGCATGGCCCTCGAAGGTCAATGATACTGATTTGATTCCGGTCTCGGTGATCTGACCGGCGAAACTGCCCAATTGATCAGCGAGCTTCATATAAGGCTTAAGGCGTGGCGCTTCCTCGGCGGAGACAGAAGGCATGTTAAGTGCGTTTGTTACTGCGCCAGTCAATAGATAGTCAGCCATCTGTTCGGCTACTTGCACCGCTACCTTTTCCTGCGCTTCCGCCGTGGATGCACCGAGGTGAGGGGTAGCGATGATCTGGTCGAGCTCGAACAGTGGATTTTCACGCGCCGGCTCTTCTTCGTAGACGTCAAGCGCGGCGCCGGCGACATGCCCCGACTCGATTGCGGCTTTAAGGTCAGCCTCGACAATCAAGCCGCCGCGCGCGCAATTGACGATGCGCACGCCCTTGCGGGTCTTCGCCAAGGCGTCGGCGTCGATGATGCCGCGCGTGGTGTCGTTGAGCGGCGTGTGAAGGCTGATCACGTCGGCTCGACCGAGCAACGAGTCGAGTTCGACTTTCTCCACATTCAGGTCAACAGCGCGCTCAGCCGACAAATAGGGATCGTAAACGATCACGCGCATTTTCAGGCCCTGCGCGCGGTCCGCGACAATCGAACCAATATTGCCACAACCAATTAATCCGAGGGTCTTCCCGGCCAGCTCGACCCCCATAAAGCGCGACTTCTCCCACTTGCCCGCGTGGGTCGACCGATCGGCTTGCGGGATTTGTCGGGCTAGCGCGAAGATCATTGCGAGCGCGTGTTCGGCGGTGGTGATCGAATTGCCGAACGGCGTGTTCATCACCACCACGCCGCGCGCGGTGGCGGCCGGAACGTCCACATTGTCGACGCCGATGCCGGCCCGGCCGACCACTCTCAAATTTTTCGCCGCGCCGATCACGTCTGCGGTCACCTTGGTCGCCGACCGAATGGCGAGGCCGTCATAATCGCCAATCCGCGCGATCAGGCCGTCACCGTCCAATCCGGTTTCAACATCGACTTCGATGCCGCGCGCACGCAGCAGATCGGCCGCTTGGGAACTGAGCTTGTCGGAAATCAGCACTTTGGGCATGACGGTGCCTCGGCCATTTGGCGGCAGGGAAGGGAGAAGTTGCTTGAGATACTAGGCGGCTTCGGCCGCGTGCACTTCGCTATAGGCCCATTCGAGCCACGGGAACAGCGCTTCTAGGTCACTCCGTTCGACTGTCGCGCCGGCCCATATTCTGAGACCTGGCGGCGCGTCGCGGTAGGCGTTGATGTCGTAGGCCGCGCCTTCGCCGTCGAGCAGTGAGACGAGTTTCTTGACCAGTGTGCGCTGCTCGCCCTCGAGCTTCGCGGCAAACCAAGGATCGCAAATTTGCAGACAAACCGACGTCGGGGACCGCTCCGCGTCGCGCTTGGCCAGAAAATCGATCCAGTCGGTGGCGGCGACCCAATCGGTGATCGCCGCAAGGTTCGCTTCGCTGCGCGCGACCAGCGCCGACGCGCCGCCTAGATCCTCGGCCCAGTGCAGCGCGTCCAACGCATCCTCGACACACAGCATCGACGGAGTGTTGATGGTCTCGCCCTTGAACACCCCGTCAATCAACGCGCCGCCTTTGGTCAGACGGAAAATCTTCGGCAACGGGCGCGGCGGTTTGTAGCTCTCCAGCCGCTCAACCGCGCGCGGGCTAAGCGCGATCATGCCGTGCTGGGCCTCGCCGCCCAGCACCTTCTGCCAAGACCAGGTGGTCACGTCGAGCTTGTCCCACGGTAGATCCATGGCGAACACGGCCGATGTCGCGTCGCACAAGGTGAGGCCGGCGCGGTCGGGCGCAATCCAATCCCCGTCCGGCACCCGCACGCCCGACGTGGTGCCATTCCAGGCAAACACGACGTCGCGATCGCAATCCACTTGGCCAAGGTCCGGTAGCGATCCGTACGGTGCCTCGAAAGTGCGCACGTCTTCTAGCGCCAACTGCTTGACGATGTCCGTGACCCAGCCTTTGCCGAAACTCTCCCACGCCAACACGTCGACGCCGCGCGCGCCGAGCAGCGACCACATCGCCATTTCGAAGGCGCCGGTATCCGACGCCGCGACGATGCCGAGCTTGTAGTCTTCGGGCAGGCCGAGCAGGGCATGGCTGAGCGAAATCGCTTGATTCAGCCGCGCCTTGCCTTCGCTGGAGCGGTGCGAACGCCCGACCAGCGCACCGGACAGCGCCTGAGGCGACCAGCCTGGTCGCTTCGCGCAGGGGCCTGAGGAAAAGCACGGATTGGCCGGGCGTAAGCTCGGTTTCATAGCCGGAATCTCTAAACGAATTTTTGTGCAGTGCAAAAACCGCGCGGAGGATAGGGCTGCCCATGGCCTCCGTCAACACACGATCAGCGGGCCGGCTCGCTCTGTCGTAAGCGCCAGGCGAGCAAGTCCAGGCGATCCTGGCCGAAGAACGGTTCGCCGTCGAAAACCAGGGTTGGCACGCCCCAATGGCCAGCCGCCGACAGGGCGTCTTCATTCTTGACCAGCTCGGCGTCCAGGCTTGCCTCTTCGCTTTCGATGGTGCGCTCAAGCATGGCGAGATCGAGCCCGGCACGAGTCGCGGCTTGTGCCAAGTGATCGCCCAGGTGCCAATCGTCCACGGTGCCAGTCCAGATCACGCGCGATACCTCGTCGAGGAAGGCGAGACCGTGTCCAGCCCGCGCCGCGGCGACACCGAGCCGATTGAGCCGGTGGATGTAAGGTTGTTCCGTCGCAATCTCGCGCGTCTTCATATCCATCACCACGGGATCCGGCTTGGGCCAGCGGAACGGAATGCCCGCCATTTCGGCGACTCGCTTAGAATCCATCACGATGTATGGCGGCATGCGCGGATCGACGCGCTGGAAGAAATTTGGATCGCGGATGGCGATTGGGCGCACCACGCGGACCGCGATATCCACGTCGTGTTCTTCGGCGAGCGCCACGATCCGACCGGTGGCGAGATAGGAATAAGGGCTGCGGAAGGACCAATACAGGTCGACGACGCGGCTCATGGCTGGGCCTCCTCACAGGTTCGCGCGAGCGGATGCGCATGATTGAGCGGTCCGTGGCCACCGCCATAGCCGGGTGCCGTGCGGATCGCCTCCGCGACATAAGCGCGGGCGCGATCCACCGCGGCTTGGAGCGCCATGCCCTGCGCGAGCCCGGTGGCGATCGCCGAAGCGAGTGTGCAACCGGTGCCGTGCGTATGCCGGCTTTCGATGCGCTGCCCGGTGAACCGGATAACGTCTCCGGCGTCGAACAGGAGATCGGTTATCTCAGGGCCTTCAAGGTGCCCGCCTTTGATCAACACGGCCTGTGCGCCGCGCGCCATAATTTGTGCGCCGGCACGTTCCATATCATCCAGAGTTTCGACCGGCATGTCCGCCAGATGCGCCGCCTCGGGCAAGTTCGGCGTTACCACACGCGCCAGCGGCAACAGACGTTCGGTCAGCGTCTTGTGGGCATCCTCGGTTAGCAGTGCGGCGCCGCCCTTGGCGTACATCACCGGATCGACCACCAGCGGCACATCAGGCGCAAGCTCAGCAATGGTGTCGGCGACCGTTTCGATGACCTCGGAGCGATGCAGCATGCCGGTTTTCAACGCGTCGGCGCCGAAATCGTCGAGTACCACGGTCATCTGCTGGGCGATGAACGGCACTGGAATCTCCTCGATCCCATAAACGCCGGTGGTATTTTGAGCGGTTAGAGCGGTGATCGCGGTGGCCGCGTAGCCGTTAAGCGCGGTGACTGTCTTGATATCCGCTTGGATGCCGGCGCCGCCGCCTGAATCCGAACCGGCGACAATCAGCACCCGGCCTTTCACACGGCCTCGCGTTCGATCGCGGCGACCACATCGTCGACCGCGCGGCTCACCACGCCTTCGTCTTCGCCCTCGGCCATAACCCTGGCTTTCGGCTCGGTGCCGGACATGCGGACGAGTAGGCGTCCAGTGTTGCCGAGCATTCGCTCGGCTTCGTCGATTGCGCCGGCGACCTCGCCGTGTTCGAGAACTTGGGCGTTCGCGCAAATCACGCTTCGTAAATGCTGTGGGAGCGGTTCGAAGCGTCGCGCGGCGGTGCTGGCTGGCTGGTCCTGCGTCGCTAGAACGGCAAGTGCTTGAAGCGCGGCAACCAGGCCGTCGCCGGTGGTGGCGTGGTCGGTCAGAATGATATGGCCCGATTGTTCGCCGCCGACATTGTAGCCGTTGGCGCGCATGTGCTCGACGACGTAACGGTCACCGACCCGCGTGCGCGCCAGGTGCAATCCGAGACCGGTCAAATGCTGCTCCAAGCCAAGGTTCGACATTACCGTCGCAACGACGCCGCCGCCGCGCAATTCACCCGCCTGATGAAAATGCTCGGCAACCAACGCCATCAATTGATCACCGTCGATTACGGCGCCGGCTTCATCGCACATCACCACGCGGTCGGCATCGCCGTCGAGCGCGATGCCGAGGTGGGCGCCGTGGCTTACCACTGCGCCGGCCAGCGCGTCGGTTGCCATCGACCCGCAGCCCTTATTGATGTTGAACCCGTCGGGATCGACCCCGATCGAGAATACCTCGGCGCCGAGCTCCCACAGTACGGTGGGCGCCACGCGATAGGCTGCGCCGTTGGCGCAATCGAGCACGATCTTTAAGCCGCCAAGCGTCATACCCTTTGGGAATGTGGCTTTGGCGAATTCGATGTAGCGCCCCTGAGCATCGTCGAGACGGCGCGCGCGGCCGAGGTCGGCTGCCGGCGCCAGCGCATCACGGACGCCGTTGGCCATGTGATTTTCGATGTCGGCCTCAACCTCGTCGGAAAGTTTGTAGCCGTCGGGGCCGAACAGTTTGATGCCGTTGTCTTCGAACGGATTGTGCGACGCTGAAATCATCACGCCGAGATCGGCGCGCAGCGACCGCGTCAACATGCCGACCGCCGGTGTCGGCAGGGGGCCGACCAAGATCACGTTCATGCCCATCGACGTGAACCCGGCGGTCAGAGCCGGTTCGATCATGTAGCCGGACAGACGGGTGTCCTTGCCGATCACCACGTGATGGCGATGATCGCCCCGGGTGAACACGCGCCCGGCCGCCATGCCGACCCGTAACGCGGTCTCGGCGGTCATCGGTTCCGCGTTGGCGCGGCCGCGAATGCCATCGGTGCCAAAATATCTACGCGTCATGGTCGGGGCCCTGTCAGCCGGCAAAAAATCCATATGAAGTGTTGCATAGCGTTTCCGCCGCGGCTCTCGCAAGCCCGAACCGCTGTCTTACGGTGCACCGAGCGATTGCCACAGCGCACGCGCCTGCGCGGTCTCGGCAACGTCGTGAACCCGAACGATCTGGACTCCTTGATCCCATGCCGCCTGCGCCAGCGCAAGCGAACCCGGCAGTCGGCATGCCGCGTCCTGCGCCGCAAGGCCTGCGACGCGTGCGATCGTGCTCTTGCGCGATGCGCCGATCAGCACCGGGCATCCAAGTCCGTGGAACATCGAAGCCCAGGCAATAAGCCGCATATTGTGAATGACCGTCTTGCCGAATCCGATGCCGGGGTCGATCGCAATTCGGTCACGGGGCATACCGGCCTTAATACAGGCCTTGATACGCTGTTCAAGGCTGTCATACACGTCGAGCGCCGCGTGATCGTAGACCGGGTCATCCTGCATGACCCTCGGGTCACCGGCGCTGTGCATAAGCACCACCGGCAAGTTGGTTTTCGCCGCCGTCGAGAGGCTGTTATCAGCGTGGGACAGCGCGGTCACATCATTAATCAGACACGCACCTGCCTTGGCGGCCTCGGTCATGGTGGCTGGGGTTCGGGTATCGATCGACACCGTGACGCCGGCGTCCGCCAATCCGCGCACCACCGGTAACGCGCGGGCTTGCTCCGCTTCGACGCTAACCGGCTCGGCTCCGGGGCGGGTCGATTCGCCCCCGACATCGACAAAGTCCGCACCGGCCTGGGCAAGACCAAGACCGTGCTCGATCGCGCGGTCAACGTCAGCGAATTGGCCTCCGTCGGAGAAGCTGTCGGGCGTCACGTTCACAACACCCATGATTCGCGGCCGGTCCATGCCGACGCCAGCGAGCGGCACACGAGGTGCGAACAAGCGTTCAATCAGTACACCAAGCGCTTCGGTTTCGGATCCTTGGAGTTCGCTTCGCCATTGCGAGATGCCACCCACGGGCAACCATGACGCTTCGGCTCGGTCGTCGGCGCGAACAATGATTTCACAAGCACTGAAAGCGATCGGCCCGCCGGCCAGGGGCAACGCGGTTCCACCATCGATCGCCCGTGTTGCGGTCTCGCCGCGTAAGAGCCCGACTGGTCTGAGATATAGCCGGCCAGAATCGGCGAAGCCCCGCGGCGGCGCGGGGCTTCGGTCTATGGTCAGACGTTCCAAAAGCGTCGTCCGTCCCGGATCAGGTCTCCGGCTGCGGATTTGGCGTTATATCCGGAGCGCCCTGATCGGTTTCGCCGGAGGTTGGTACTGATGACTTGCGCCCGCCGGTCTTGGGCGGCTCGGTGCCAGATGACCGGACGATGGATTCGCCCTTCAGCACGGCCTCGATTTCTTCGCCGGATAAGGTCTCATACTCGAGCAGCGCCTTGGCCACCGCGTGCAAGCCGTCCATCTCGTCTTCCAAGACTTTGCGCGCTTGGCCTTCGGCTTTCTCGATCAAGCCGCGAATTTCTTCGTCGATCAGTCTGGCTGTCGAATCAGAAAGGCTTTGGGTCCGCGCCACCGAATGGCCGAGAAACACCTCTTCCTGGTTTTCCTCGTAGCGCAGCGGGCCGAGTTTCTCGCTCATGCCCCATTCGGTCACCATCTTGCGCGCCATTGACGTCGCCTGTTGGATGTCGTTGCCGGCGCCGGTGGTCACGCTTTCCTTGCCGTAGACGATCTCCTCAGCCATGCGGCCGCCGAACATCATGGCGAGGCGCGCCTTAAGCTCTTTGACCGTATAGCCGTACCGGTCGCGCTCCGGCAGGTTCATGGTTAGGCCGAGCGCCCGGCCGCGCGGAATGATCGTAACCTTATGCAGCGGATCATTGCCCGGCACGTGCAGGCCGACCAGGGCATGTCCCGCCTCGTGATAGGCGGTGAGTTTGCGTTCGTCGTCGGTCATCACCATCGAACGCCGTTCGGCGCCCATCATAACCTTATCTTTGGCCTCCTCGAACTCGGCCATGGTGACCACCCGCTTGGTCTTGCGCGCCGCCAGCAACGCCGCCTCGTTGACCAGATTGGCCAAATCGGCGCCCGAGAAGCCTGGTGTGCCGCGTGCGATCACGCGCGGCTCGACGTCCGGCGCCAGCGGCACCTTGCGCATATGCACCTTGAGAATTTTCTCGCGGCCCAGAATGTCCGGGTTCGGTACCACCACCTGACGGTCGAAGCGGCCTGGGCGCAACAGCGCCGGGTCGAGAACGTCCGGGCGGTTGGTCGCGGCAATCAAAATCACGCCTTCGGTGGCGTCGAAGCCGTCCATCTCGACGAGCAACTGATTGAGCGTCTGCTCGCGTTCGTCGTTGCCGCCGCCAAGCCCGGCGCCGCGATGACGACCGACCGCGTCGATCTCGTCGATAAAGATGATGCACGGCGCGTTCTTGCGGCCTTGTTCGAACATGTCGCGCACCCGGCTGGCGCCGACGCCGACGAACATTTCGACAAAATCCGAGCCCGAGATGGTGAAGAACGGCACGTTGGCCTCGCCGGCGATCGCGCGCGCCAACAGGGTCTTACCGGTGCCGGGCGGGCCGACCAGCAACACGCCTTTCGGGATGCGGCCGCCGAGACGCTGGAATTTTTGCGGGTCACGCAGGAACTCGACAATCTCTTGGAGTTCTTCCTTCGCTTCGTCGATCCCCGCCACGTCCTCGAAGGTCACCCGACCTTGTTTCTCGGTCAGCAGGCGCGCACGCGATTTGCCGAAGCCCATGGCCTTGCCGCTCGACCCCTGCATCTGGCGCATGAAAAAGATCCATACGGCGATGATCAGGATCATCGGTAGCCAATTGAGCAAAATGCTGTAGATCGGCGAAACGCCACTACTCTCGGGCTGGGCCTTAATGCGGAGCCCTGGCTGTGCCCTGAGCGTTTTGACTAGTTCGGGGTCATATGGCGCGTAAGTGGTGAAGCCTTGATCGGTGCCGGTGAAATGCCCGGTGATCGTGTCACCCTGGATGACCACGTCACGCACTTGACCGGCTTCGACACGCTCCAAAAATTCGGAATAGTCCAGTTCTTCGGCGCCACCCGGCGGCGGCGACTGAAATATGTTGAATAATGTCAACAATAACAGCGCGATGATGATCCATAGCGCGATATTTCGACCGAAATTATTCAAGAGCCTCGAGTCCTCATCGCGGTTCAAATTGGCCAGTGCAGACTATGTCGCACTGCACCGGATATGGTGACACGACCACCCGTGAAACGCCAGCCTAGCCGCCATCTATGACGAAACTCGTCCCGGCCAGTGGCTTGTGCGGCTGAAACGAAATCCGTAAGGGGGAACACCCAATTTTTGGCCTGGTTGACTGCTTAGGTAGGTGGGGCAGGGCACACGGGCCGTCAAGGTCGCATAGCACAGGTAATGCGGCCCTTGCAGGTGCTGGGAGATGTCCGGCGCCGCCGAATTCGGCCAAGTCGTCCGCGCCGTCGGGAAAGCGACGGCGAAGCGCGCCCCAAGCTCTGTCGTCCAGCCGGCAGATCGTGAGTAGACCGGTGCTATCGGTAATTCCCTCGACGCGTACCTTGAAGCGCCCATCCCACGTGGCGTCAGCATCGAGATACACGGGTAAAATCTCTGTCGCGGCGCCGGGTTCGCGACATACCAAAAGCGAGCGGGGATTTGGGCGTAGAAACAGGCAGCCGCCAAGTGTCCGTCCGTCGCCGGCGCCGTTTTCGACGATGTCCAGGCGTAACGCTTCGAGCTGATTGGTCCGCGGCGGATAGTCGAGGGCGCCGACGCACGAAACGATACGCGCCAGGCAACGTCTTCCATCGCCCGGTTCCATATCAGAAAGCAAATCCGCGTCCACCTTGGCGTGACCGGTCGGAAACAGTTTGACCGACGCGGCCAGCAACCCGGCAATCCGATGGTCCGTGGTCCGGCGGGTCATCGCATACCGTTTGGCCTCGGCGCGCAGCTCAAGCACGGTCCCAGTCGCACGAATTTCATGCCGTAAGCCAGTGCGGACGTATTTTGCGTCGTGGTTCGAAGGGTCGTCGACCCATGACAGGCCTTCTGCCGTCAATGTCGCGCGCAGGCGCTCCGGCAGAACGTGCAGGAACGGGCGGATAATGCGCGTTCCGTCACGCTCCGAAACGCAGGCCATCCCGGCAAGGCCGTCGGCGCCGCTGCCGGCGCGCCGTCTGAGCAAGTGCGTCTCAGCCTGATCCGCGGCATGGTGCCCCAGGGCCAGGTGAATCACGCCATGGTCATGACACCAATCCAACAGCAGCCCGTAGCGTGCGTCGCGGGCGACTGCCTGAACATTTTGCCGCGGTTTTTCCCCGGTCCAACGCAGCACAAGTGCCGACATGCCAAGCGCCGTTAGTTGGCGCTGGACCGCGAGCGCCTCTTCGTGCGCGTTGGTCCTGAGGCCATGGTCGACGATCAATCCGATCGTCTTGCCGCCGATAGCGGCTGTCCATCGGTGCATTAGGATTGCAAGGCAAAGGCTGTCGGGGCCGCCGGAAACGGCCACAGCAATTTCCGGCGCCGTTTCGAAAGGTCCGAGCGCCCGCACTCGGCGGCCGAACTCACCGGCGTCAATCGGGTTCGCGGCGACCGTGTCGGCGCCGCCGGAGGTCATCGTCAGGAGCAGCCGGCGCGTGTGCGCTCCGCAGCGAGGCGTTGTCGCACAAGCGCGCTCGCTTTCGCCTGATCACGATCCAATCTGGCGAACGTGGCGCAAGCCTCGTCGGTCTTTTCCATTGCCGCGAATGCCATGCCGAGTTTCAGGAGGTTGTCGGCGGCCTTACTGCCTTCTGGAAAGCCCTTGTAGCCGCGCGCGAACGCCACCGCGGCCGCTTGGTAATCGTTGCGCACATAGTAAGTCTCGCCGAGCCAGTAATAAGCGTTGCCGGCCAGCGCGTGGTCGGGGTGAATCTCGATGAAACGCTGTAGCGCGCCTTCGGCCGCAGCGTAATCCGCCTGCTGTAGCAGCTGGTAGGCTTGGTCGTATTCGGCCTCCGGCGAAGCGGCGACGGCCGCTACGGTTGTCGGCGCGGTTTCGGCGGCCGGCGTGATCGCTTCGGCGCTGTCGCCGCGCGCTGCCGGGTCAGTCGGCCCGGTGGCGAGCGTGCCGAGAGACCGCATGCTTTCATAGCGCTCGGCGTTCGGGTCATTGGCCACCGCGGTCGTCGTCGTTTGAGAGCCCGCTACCGGGTTTGACCCAGTTGCCGCCGGCGTGTTGAACGGTGGTTGCGGTCGTGCCGCCGCGATCGGGGGGGCGGTGGAGGCGGTCAATCGTTGCTCGAGCGCCGTGAGACGCTCCTCGTAGTCGGTGTTGGCCTTCGTCACTTGATCGCTCAATCGGCGAACCTGGTAGCGCGCTTCTTCGACCTGCCCGGTGAGCAAGCGGATTTGCTCCTGGATTTCGCCGATGCGAATTTCTTGGCGCGCCGACGACCCAGCATCAATCGGACCGCGCGGTTCGACCGGCTCATAAGCGGCGTCCGGAACACCCTCGCGAGCCAGAAGTCGTTGAACGCCGCCAAGATCTCGCTCGAGCCGGTCTAGTCGCTCGATCAACGCATTCAAGCTCAGTTCCTGGGCGCTCGCCGTCGTTGCCGCCGTGAGCAAGGCTAACGCCATCAAAGCGCCGCCGAAGATGTGTTTGCCAGCCGCCATGTACTCGATCCAGTTGTGGAGTCGATGAGCAATCAATATTGCGCCGCAACCCGCCGCGCGAACGTGATGATGGTATTGTATTTAGTCACGAGATCGTGGCGAAAGAAGGGCAAATCTCTCATACAGACACACTGCGCGATGCGCGGGCGAAAAAAAGAGACGCCGCCCCACTGATCCAAACAGTGATCAGTGGGGCGGCGCTTAAGCAGATTTCAGAGTTCGTTTACGCCGTTAATTGATTGACGTGATCGATACTCGATTCTGCGCCCAGGCGGCGTCATTGTGCCCCAGGACGATCGGCCTTTCTTTGCCGAACGACGTCGTGGTGACTCGAGAGGCGTCGATTCCCAGCGAAACCAGGAAATTCTTTGCCGCCGTCGCACGACGTTCGCCAAGCGCCAGGTTGTACTCACGCGTTCCACGTTCGTCGCAGTGCCCAGCAACCGTAATTCTCAGATTCGTATTTGTGCGCAGGAATTCTGCCTGTCGCCGCAGCGTCGCTTCGCCGTCGGGGCGAATAGTTGCCCGATCGAAATCGAAAAACACACGATCGCCGACATCTTCGATCAAGACTTCGGTATCCGTCCTGTTGTCGACCGGGTCGGTGGTGGTAATGCCGGGCGACGTCGTTGTGCCGCCGGGCGTTGTTGCTCCGGGACTTATGCTTGTCCCCGTGCCCGTACCGGACGTATCCCCCGTATCCTCTGGCGTTGACTCACAAGCCGTCACCAGCAACAGCGCCCCCGCCAGGGCGATCAGTTTCGTCCGCATTTGATAAATTCTCCTAATGCTCCTTGGATGGCTCGTCATCCGAAACGCGCGTGCAACCATGACGTAGCCTGAGACCCGCTCGCCGTCCCTGTACGATTGTGTGCTGCCTTGATAGTCGACCCATTGGCCAAGCAATTATCGATCGATAGGCTGATTGCGACCGCCCCTTCGCGCATTTCGATCAGCGTCATAGTATTTTGCTCGCACTGGGCAATCAAGCGAAAGCCCGCGCTGTTCAAGGTGAGTCCTTCGGAATCAAAGGCGACCATGCGGGGTCGGAGGCGTCGGTGGTGGTCACGATCTCGCGTTCGTTGCGCCCGGTAATGTCGATACTGAACAAGCGAACCCGTCCGCCTTGACCGTTCCCATCGCCCGGGTAGTCTCGGAAAAACATGAGCACGCGACCGTTCGGCGCCCAGGTCGGGCCCTCCACCAAAAAGCCTGTTGACAGTAGCCGTTCGTCAGAGCCGTCCGGTCGCATTACGCCGATATAGAATGTCCCCTTTGAAGATTTGGTAAACGCCACCCAGTCGCCTCGCGGCGACCAAACCGGCGTTGCATAGCGACCCTGACCGAAACTGATTCGATTCGGTTCGCTGCCATCGGCGTACATGACATAAATCTGCTGGGTTCCCGAGCGATCGGATTCAAAGGAAATTCGCGCCCCCTCGGGCGAGTAGCTTGGGGCCGTATCGATCGCCGGATGGCGGGTCAATTGCTGCTGCACGCGGGTGCGCAGGTCGAGTTCATAGATTTCCGTATTGCCTTCGTTGGCGACCGACATCACCACCTTGTTACCGTCGGGCGAGAAACGTGGCGCGATTGTCATATTGCCTGGGAAGTCGCCAAGGATCTCCTCGCGGCCGGAATCGATGTTCCGCAGATAAACCTGTGGGCGGCCGTCGAGATAGGACAGATAGGTGATTTCCTGCAGCGTCGGCGAAAAGCGAGGGGTGAGCACCAGATTGCTGCCGTCGGTCAGGAAGCGATGATTGGCGCCGTCTTGGTCCATAATCGCCAGGCGCTTGATGCGCACATCCTGCGGACCGGTCTCCGCGATATAGACGATCCGGGTGTCGAAGTAGCCCTGTTCGCCGGTAAGCCGTTGATAGATCGCGTCCGAGATCAAATGAGCGATGCGCCGCCACTTTTCGCGTGGCGCCTTCAATTTGAATCCGGTCATATATTGCTCGGAAAACACATCCCAGAGCCGGAATTCGATCGTCACAAACCCATCGGATTCCAAACTTGCCGTCCCGGTAACCAATGCCTGCGCGTTGATTTGGCGCCAGTCAGGGAAGCGCGGGATCATTTTCATTTGTTCGGGGCGCTGCAAGAAACTGCGCGAATCCAACGGCCGGAACAGGCCCGAACTTTCAAGGTCGTTTGCCACCACCGAGGCGATGTCGGCGCCGACCTGTTGCTCGGTGTCTTGCGGTCCAAAAAAGCTGCTGATTGCAATAGGCAGCGGCTCAATGTTGCCGCCGGTAATATCAATCTCCAGCTGTGCATATGCGGTTTGAGTCTGTGCCATCGTGCTCAGAACGAATAGCGAGCCGATCGCGAGCACGAACCAGTGCGTCGATTTCTGGGTAATCGTTAGTTTGGCGTTCATCAGCCGAACATTTCCCTCGGATCAAATTTCACGGTTATGTCTCGCCACAGGTGGTATTTATCGGGCGAGAGGTTTTGTATTTGACCGGTCCTTTTCACCGCGCGCACGGCGCTTTCCGCCATGGTGCGGAAGAAGGGCTCGGCATTCATGCGATCCTTCTCGACGACATCGACGTTTCTAACGGTGCCGTCCGGACCGAGTTGAATTCGCAGTTTCACAATCATCATCTGGGCATCTTGAGCGCCGGCCGGCACGTTCCAATTGCGCTGGATTTGCGCTCGAATGCTGTCGATTTCGGTCATGCTGAGCGGCGTATCGGCCCGGTATGGCGTGTCCGCGGCGGCCAGTAGCCGGTCGATCGCGTTGTCCACTACTTCTTCGGCCGGCGGCGGTACTTCCGCCTCAGGTTCAGACACCGGAATCGCCGCCGGCAGGTCGAGTTCATCCAAGCTCTCCAAGGCGCGGTCGAAGTCGAGGCGGGGTTGCTCGGGTTCCGGCTCGGGCTCAGGCTCCGGTGCGTTTGGCTTACGTTTCGGTCGCGAGACCTCATTCGGCAATTGGGCGACCTGGGCCGGTTCCGGCTCGGGTTCTGGTTCCGGCGCGCGTTCTGGCTTTGGTTCCGGTCTGGGTAAGGGTTCCGGCTCTGGCTCCGGCGCGGCCAATTGCTCTGGTTCGGGCACTGGTTCGGGGGCCGGCGCGGATTCGGGCTCCGGCTCCGGCTCGGCTATCTCCGGCGGCGGTGGAGGTGCCTGTTCGGCGGGCGGCGGCGGAGGTGGCGGTGTGAGCTCCGCGATTTCAGACTCGGGCTCTGGGGGTGTTGGTTCGGCTTCTGGCTCGGGCGCATCCGGCTTTTCGACAATCTCGCTCGGCAAATTGCGTTGGTCCGCGATATCGACCATCTCGACCACAATCACCCGCTCGCCAATTGGCGAATCGTCGAACAATTGCGGCAGACCGACCCACGCGACAATAGCCACGAACAGATGCAGGATCGCTGATTTCACTGCCGCGCCGCGCATCGCTCAGCTGCCAGCCTCCACGGTCGCGCGGGGCAGCTCGGTCACCAGCCCGACTTTGGTAAATCCGGCGGCGTTGATCGTGCCCATGACCAGCATCACCCGGCCGTAATCGATTGCCTTGTCACCGCGCACGAATATCCGCATCTCGGATCGTTCCGCCGCGATCGCGCGCAATTTCGGCACCAGCTCATCGAGCGTGATTTCAAGTTCTTGCAGGTAAAGCTGGCCGGCATCGTCGATGGTTACGGTCAGCGGTTCATCGTCACCGGGCAAATTGTTCGCCGAAGATTCGGGCAAGTCGACCTCTACCCCAACTGTCAGCAGGGGCGCGGTCACCATGAACACCACCAGAAGCACCAACATGACGTCCACGAAGGGCGTCACATTGATCTCCGCCATCGGTTGATAGCGGCGCTTAGACGAGCCTCGTCGGCCGTTAGGTGCGTTGGTCGCCGCCGCCACTAGGCGCCTCGCTCCGCCATCTGACGCGACAGCAATGCCGAGAACTCGCCTGCGAAGGTCTCGAGCCGGCCGGCATAGCGATTAAGGTCGTTCGACAGCTTGTTGTAGGCGACCACTGCCGGAATCGCGGCGACTAGGCCGAGCGCGGTGGCCAGCAATGCCTCGGCAATACCGGGCGCGACCACGGCGAGCGACGTATTCTTCGTCATCGCGATCGACTGGAAGCTGTTCATAATGCCCCACACGGTGCCAAACAGACCGAGAAACGGTGCCGTAGACCCCACCGTGGCGAGAAAACCGAGACGCCGCTCCAAGCCTTCGACCTCGCGCTGAAACGCGACGTTCATGACCCGGTCAATGCGACCTTCAAGGCCGACCTGACCGCGCTCGGTGGCGATGGGAATGCCGCGCGAGGTTGCCAGAGTCCATTCGCGCATGGCGACCGAGAACAGCATCGCCAATGGATGATCGGGCGAGGTGCCGATGCGGTCATACAGTTCTTCCAGCGAACCGCCCGACCAGAATGACTCCTCGAACTCGTTCGCCTTGGATTTCAGCACGCGCATCTGGCGCGATTTGTCAAAAATGATCGCCCAGCACCAAAACGAAGCCAGCAAGAGCGCCAACATGACCAGTTTGACCACGAAGTCGGCCTGCATCGCCAAGCCCCAGATCGAAAGGTCGGTGGCCATCGCCGCCTGCTGTAGGTCTGATTCCATGTGTGTGTCTTATGCCCTTTTTGGCTGGCTGATTGCGTGACGAGCGTCATATGGGGCCATCGCGGTGCGAACATTTTCCGGCAGCCGCGCCGGTCGGCCGTCCGCGCGTAGGCAGACAATGCGTAAGGCGATCCGCACCAGCACGTCGTGATCGCGCATTACAATTTGCTCCGCGCGAATGGCGGCTCCCGATATTTCCAGGAGCCGCGTGTGGACCTCCAGCGCGTCATCAAGCCGCGCCGGCGCTTGATAGTCGACCGAGCACTCGCGCACCGCAAAGGCAAGACCGGTCTTGGCCCGCATCCGACTATGGTCAATGCCAACCGCGCGCAAAAGTTCCGTGCGCGCACGCTCTGCGAATTTGAGATAGTTCGCATAATAAACAATGCCAGCGGCGTCGGTGTCCTCGTAATAGACCCTGATTGGCCAGACATGGCCGGCACTTGGGTCAGGCTCATTGTCCATCGTCCTGCTCCGCGCCCAGTAGATTGAGCTGCGACGCCAACTCTTCTGCGGGCTCCAGCCCGACGTGACGGAATGCGGCCTCGGTCAATATGCGTCCGCGCGGGCTGCGGTGAACGAAGCCCTGTTGGATCAGGAATGGCTCGATAACGTCCTCGAGCGTATCGCGCTCCTCGGACAAAGCGGCCGCGATCGTCTCGATCCCGACCGGGCCGCCGCCATAGTGATTGGCGATGCAAGCGATATAACGCCGGTCCATCGAATCGAGCCCGCGCGCATCAACTTCAAGGCGTCCCAACGCCGAATCGGCCGCGCCGGCGTCTATTTGTTCGACGCCGGCCACGGCTGCGAAGTCACGCACGCGCCGTAATAAACGGCCGGCGACGCGTGGCGTGCCGCGCGCGCGCCGCGCGATCTCGGCGGCGCCGTCGCTGGTGAGGTTCATGCTCAGCACATCGGCGCCGCGGCGAACCACCGCCTCGAGTTCGGGGCCGTCATAGAACCGCAGGCGAAGCGGGATCCCGAAACGATCGCGCAGGGGAGTGCCGACAAGGCCGGAGCGCGTCGTGGCGCCGACCAGGGTGAACGGGCTCAGGTCGATGCGAACCGAGCGCGCACCGGGACCCTCGCCGATGATTAGGTCGAGCTGGAAATCCTCCATCGCCGGATACAGCACTTCCTCAACCTGCGGGTTGAGGCGGTGAATCTCGTCGATAAACAGCACGTCGCGTGGCTCCAGATTAGTGAGCAACGCTGCCAAGTCGCCGGGGCGCGCGACCACCGGGCCCGATGTCGCGCGAAAACTCACGCCCAGCTCGCGTGCGACGATCTGGGCGAGCGTGGTCTTGCCGAGCCCCGGCGGCCCGTAAAACAGGACATGGTCAAGCGCTTCGGCGCGGCCGCGCGCGGCCTCGATGAACACACGAAGATTGTCGATCGTCTCGAGTTGTCCGATGAACGCGTCAAGGGTTTGCGGCCGCAAGCTCGCCTCAGGCGTGTCGTCGGTGCCGAAACCGCCATCGACCAACCGCTGTTCCTCAGGCGCCGCCGCATTCATGTCGCGCTCAATTCCTTCAGACCGTGACGGATCAATGACGGCAGGTCATCGCTCGAGCCGAGGTCGCGGGCGGCCGTGGCAACGGCGGAGAACGCTTCGCCGCGGCCATAGCCGAGATTAACCAGCGCCGAGACCGCTTCGGCGGTCGTGGCCGGTGCCTCGCTGGTTGCATCCGACTCGCGCGCGGCGGGGCGCAACGGTGTCACTGAACCAAGCGCGCTTGCTTCCGCCTTGTCCTTGAGTTCGCTCACAATGCGTCCGGCGACCTTGGGCCCGACGCCTGAGACTTGACGCAACGACGCTTTGTCTTGGGCCGCGATCGCATTGGAGATTTCGTCTGGCGACAGCACCGACAAAACCGCGAGCGCCATGCGCGCGCCGACGCCCTGGACCGTCAACAGCAGCCGAAACCAGGCCCGCTCGGCCTCGTTGGCAAAGCCGTAAAGGTGAATGTGGTCCTCGCGAACGTGGGTTTCGATGCGGAGCTCAGCCGCTTCGCCGGCGGCCGGCAAGCCGCGCAGCGTTCGCGCGGAACAAAACACTAGATAACCCACGCCACCGACATCGATCACCGCGGACTCTCCGTCTGCCGAATCGAGCCTGCCGCGCAAATGGGCGATCATGCGGCGCTTCCGACCATCGCCGCGCGCCAGCGTCCGCCGGTGCCCTCGTGATGGGCGTGGCAAATCGCGATTGCCAGGGCGTCCGCCGCATCTTCGGAATCCGGTCGGCAACCCGGCAGCAGGCGACCGACCATCAGGCCGACCTGTTCTTTGCTCGCGCGGCCAGCGCCGACCACCGATTTCTTGATCGTACGATTGTGATATTCGGCGACCGGCAGACCGGCTTGCGCCGGCGCGAGAAGAACCACGCCGCGTGCCAGGCCTAGCTTGAGCGCCGATGCCGGATTGCGATTGACGAAAGTTTCCTCCACCGCTGCGGCGTCGGGCCGCCATTCGCCGATGATCGCCGTCAGCCCTTCGTAGAGCGTCACCAAGCGCACGCTGATTTCGTCGGTCGAATCGGTGTGCACGGTGCCGCAGGCGACGTGACTCAAACGCACGCCGTCGCTGTCAACGATGCCCCAGCCGGTCTTGACCAATCCGGGATCAAGACCGAGCAGCCTGATATGTGTGCGAGCGCGCTCTTTCGCTGCCACGTTTGTTGTCAGCTCCCCGCGCTGAGCTTTTGCATTACGTCGTCCGGAATTTCGAAATTGGATGACACCGACTGCACGTCATCGTTGTCCTCCAGCGTGTCGATCATTTTGAGCAGGGTCGATGCCTGGTCCTCGGTGATCGTGATCGTGTTCTGGGGCACCCATTCGAGGCCGGCATTGGTCGGGTCGCCGAACGTTTCCGCCAAGCCGTCCCGGACATCGTTGAAGGCGTCGGCTTCGCACGTGATCGCATGCTCCTCGTCGCTGCTTTCAACATTCTCCGCGCCGGCTTCGACCGCCGCTTCAAAGACCGCGTCGGTGTCGGCGCGATCCGCCGGATATCGGATCACGCCTACCCGATTGAACATAAAGTTGACGCTGCCGGTTTCACCCAGGCTGCCGGCATATTTTGTGAAGGCCGCGCGAACTTCAGCGGCAGTGCGATTTCGGTTGTCGGTCAACGCCTCGACGATCACAGCGATGCCGCCGGTACCGTAACCTTCGTAGCGCATCTCCTCGAAATTGGTGTCGTCGTCGCCGCCCGCGCCTTTTTTGATCGCGCGCTCAATATTGTCCTTGGGCATGTTCGCGGCCCGCGCCGCGATGATCGCGGTTCGAAGCCTCGGGTTCATCGCCGGGTCCGCCATGCCTTGCTTGGCCGCGACGGTCAGTTCGCGCGCATGCTTGGCGAAAATTTTTGCACGCTTCGCGTCCTGCGCACCCTTCCGGTGCATGATGTTCTTAAATTGGGAATGGCCGGCCATCGTTTCCGATCTTTGACTGCTGTTGGTCGCCGTCGGGAGCACCGCCAAAATCGGCAGTGTTTCGCGGCAAAGTGACTTTCGATCCCGTATACAGCCGGTCAGCACCGTGCACCATACCAGATATTGCGATCAAATTCAGCGTCGAGACCGCAAGTTTCTTTGCTAACAAAGCTTTGTGGCGAGAATTTGTCGTAAACTGGAAAACCGAAATGAGACGTTCTAACCCGGCCGGCGTTCGGTTAGGCCGCTGCCGAGAATCAACGGCTCGGCGCGCCGCGCGAGTCCTGTGCCGGGGTCGGTTTCCACGATCACGCCGCACAGCGTGCCGGCGCCCTTCGACGCGGTGATCCGACCCACCGGCATTTTGGAGCGAAATTTCTGCACCCACATGCCTTTGTCGCTGCCGATCACCGAATCGTAATCGCCGCACATGCCGGCGTCGGTTTGAAACGCGGTACCGCCTTCGAGCACGCGGGTGTCGGCGGTCGGGGTATGGGTGTGCGTGCCAACTACCAGGCTTGCGCGACCGTCCAAAAAATGACCGAGCGCCTGTTTCTCGCTGGTGGTCTCGGCATGCACGTCCACCACGACGGCATCGACGCCGGCGCCCAGTTCGCGACCGGCCAGAGCTTCATCGAGCGCCACGAAGGGATCGTCGAGCGGGTCCATGAACAACCGCCCCATGACGTTGATCACCAATACGCTATGCCCAAGCTGGCTTTGAAACAGTCCGGCGCCGGTACCGGGTGTGCTTGCCGGCGGAAAGTTGACCGGACGGAGCAGGCGCGGCTCGCGAGCCAAATAGGTCACCACCTCGCGCTGATCCCAGATGTGGTTGCCCGAGGTAATCACGTCGACGCCGACATCAAACAGATCATCGGCGATGGACGCGGTGATACCAAAGCCGCCAGCGGCGTTCTCGCCGTTGACGATCACGAAATCGATTTCCAGGTCGCGCCGCAGAGCCGGCACGTATTCGGCCACCACCGCGCGCCCCGAGCTGCCGACGACGTCGCCGCAAAACAGCAGTTTCATCCAACCCTCATGCAATCCGGCCTCATGCGATCCGGTGCGCCCCGGTTTCGGTGACCAACCAATCCAGGCGCCAGTCGTGCGCCTCGTGCGGCACTTTTTCTACTTCTTGCGCGGCAAATGCGAGCCCGATCGCGATTGCGCCGGTTTGCTCAAGCTCAGCGAGTGTACGGTCATAATAACCACCGCCATAGCCAAGGCGGTAGCCGGTACGGTCAAACGCCAGCAGTGGCACCAGCAAAACATCCGGCACCAAAATCGGCCGATCGGCGTGCGGCACCCGCGTGCCGAAGACTGCCTCGATCAACGGCTCGCCCGACGTCCACGCGCGAAACAGCAGGCTCGAGCCGCGATCGATGACCACCGGCAGACACAAGGCATGTCCGCGCGCCTGCAGGTCAGTCAGCAGAGGGCGCGGATCGAGTTCGTCGGGAAACGGCCAATATCCCGCGATCACCGCGTTTGGGGGCACCGGAATATCAGCCGTTACGCGCTGAGCAACATTTCGCGCGGCCGCCGCCGCAACATCCGCGGGAATGCCGCGGCGCAGGTCGCGGCACCGGGCGCGAAGCCGTTTCTTTTCTTCCGACATGGGTCAGAAAGGACGGGTGGGCGGGACCGCATCGACCGTCGGCGTTCTGCTCCACTGTGGCCTGCATGTGCAGGTGGGCGCCATATACCGACGGCACACCGCCGGCAGGGACAGCTCCCTAGTGGACATTATTGGCCCAGGGGCATATTCGCCTAAACGAGCCTCGCAGTGCCCGCCCAGCTATATAGCTAGATATTTTCAAGCCTTTCGGCAACGGACTCCAATCGCTCTGCCATGCCATCGATGGCTTTTGCGAAGGCCGCTTCATCGGCGTCGGCCGGCACCGGCAGAACCGGCAGCCCTTCTTCTTCGATCTTTTTGTAAGTGTCCGACAGCTCGTCGGCGATGGTCAGACTGGCCATGACCAAAAGATGCGTGTCGCTGATCTTGCCGATTCCGGTGCCCAGCTTTTCGCCCAATCCCTTGACCACCGCATCGAGGTAGCTGCCGAGTTGGCGCAGATGGTCTTCCTCGCCGTCCTCGCAGGTGATTGGGTAGCTGCGACTGTTTATGTTGACCCGTACCTGGCCCATCACATCCGCTCCGTTTTCCGAGGTGCCATCAACTGTTCAACGCCCCGCGGACCCGCGCGATCGTGCCGTCCAGTCGCACCGCCACAGTTTGAGTCAGCGATTGCATCGACTCGTAACTCGATTTCAAGGTCTCAAGCTCGGCCGCAAGTCGATCACGATCCGCGCGGACGGCGACGAGTTCCGCCTCGAGGTCGGCATGTTCCGCAGCGGAGCCGGATACCCCGGCCGCGGCGCCCACGGCCGCTTTCTCGAGCCGCTCGAGAGCTTGTGTAAAACGTAATTGTGCTTGTTCTAAATCTGACACCGCCGCCACCACCGTTCGTGTCCATGGTCCGGCCAGTGGGGCCGCTCGCGTCCCACCGACCAAGCACCATATCCGTGGCCGCGAGCGAGCGTCAACCAAACCCGCATCGGCCGTGGTCAACTGTCCGGTTGACGACACCTCGCTTGCCGGTCATGTTGCGCGCCATTCAGGAGCGGGCCCATAAAAACAGCGTTTTTGCGGCTGTCTGGCGGACCAAGGCATGACATCTTCGCGAGCGACCTCGATCGTATCCGAAACACACGGGCGCGACGCCGAGACGGTTGATCCACGTGATTTCGCGAACGCCATTCGCGCGCTCGCCATGGACGCCGTCGAGCAAGCCAAATCGGGCCATCCGGGCATGCCCATGGGCATGGCCGATGTGGCGACCATTTTGGCACAAGAGTTTCTCAAATTCGATGCGGCGGCGCCAGATTGGCCCGACCGCGACCGGCTGGTGTTGTCCGCCGGGCACGGGTCGATGCTGCTTTATGCGTTGCTATACCTGACCGGCTATCCAGGTATGGATATTGATCAGCTGCGCGCGTTCCGCCAACTTGGCAGCCACACGGCCGGCCACCCCGAATTTGGCCACGCGCCGGGAATCGAGACCACCACCGGTCCGCTCGGCCAAGGGCTCGCCAACGCCGTCGGCATGGCGCTTGCCGAACGCATGACGGCGGCGCGCTACGGCGACGATCTGGTCGATCACCATACCTACGTCATTGCCGGCGACGGTTGTCTGATGGAAGGCATTAGCCAGGAGGCGATCTCGCTCGCCGGCCATTTGGGTCTCGGCAAGCTGATTGTCCTGTTTGATGACAATGCCATCTCGATCGACGGGCCAACATCACTCAGCACGTCCGACGATCAGCCAGCGCGATTCGCGGCCTCTGGCTGGCACGTCGACGCCTGCGACGGGCACGATCCGGATTCAATCCGCCAAGCCATCGCCCGTGCCCAAGAGGCCAAAGAGCCATCGCTGATAGCCTGTCGCACCGTGATCGGTTTCGGCGCGCCGACCAAACAGGGCACGGCGGCGACCCATGGCGCGCCGCTAGGCGCGGACGAAATCGCCGGCGCCCGCGCGGCTCTCAGTTGGCCGCATCCGCCTTTCGAAATTCCGCAGCCGATTCTCGACGGCTGGCGCGCGGCCGGAGCACGCGGCGGCGAGCACCGCGCGGCGTGGCAGGCGCGTCTTGATTCGTCGTCGCACAAAGCGTCTTTCGAAACGGCTCTTGCCGGCGACTTGCCGGATGCTTTGGGCAACGTTATCACGGATTTCAAACGCACTTTGTCGGACGAAGCGCCGAGCGTCGCGACGCGCAAGGCGTCGGAAATGGTGCTCGGCGTGATCAATCCGGTGGTGACCAGCACGGTCGGCGGCTCGGCAGACCTGACTGGGTCGAATAACACCAAGACCGCCGATCAGACGCCGGTGACGCGCGACGATTATTCCGGCCGCTACATCTATTACGGCGTACGCGAGCACGGCATGGCGGCGGCGATGAACGGCATCGCCCTGCACGGTGGCTTGATTCCTTACGCCGGCACATTCCTGGTGTTCACTGACTATGCCCGGCCGGCGATGCGGCTTTCGGCCCTGATGGGCCTTCGGGTGATCTATGTGATGACCCACGATTCGATCGGTTTGGGCGAGGACGGCCCGACCCACCAGCCGGTCGAGCACGTCGCTAGCTTGCGCGCGATCCCGAATCTTTCGGTGTTTCGCCCGGCCGACGCGGTGGAGACGGCGGAGTGCTGGCAGCTCGCGCTGGAACGCCGCGACGGGCCATCGGTGCTCGCGCTGACCCGTCAGGGCCTGCCAACCCAGCGCACCGAGCATACCGACCAGAATTTATGCGCCGGCGGCGCTTACGAAATCGTCGCCGCCGACGGCGAAGCGCAAGCTAGTCTGCTCGCCACCGGATCCGAGGTGGCGGTGGCGGTGGCCGCCCGCGAAATGCTGCAGGCCGACGGCGTCCCGACACGCGTGGTTTCGATGCCGTGTTGGGAGGCATTTGCCGAGCAGACCCCGGAGAAACAGGCCGACATCCTGGGGCCGGGAACCATCCGCGTCGCGGTGGAGGCGGCCTCGCCCATGGGGTGGGCGCGCTGGGGAGTCGATGAGACTGAAATGATTGCTATGACAAGTTTTGGCGCCTCAGCCCCGGCGAAAGACTTATTCGTGCATTTCGGGATAACGGCCGAAGCGGTGGTGGACGCCGTAAAGCGCAAGCTCTAACAGCACGCGCCACCGTACATTCAAGAGGAGGGTATCGTGTCGATACGTGTTGGTATCAACGGTTTTGGACGGATTGGCCGGTTGGTAACGCGTGCCGCCGCCGAGGCTGGTCGCAACGACGTGGAGGTGGTCGGAATCAACGATCTGGGTTCCGTCGAAACCAACGCCCATCTCCTGCAATACGATTCTGTACATGGCCGATTTCCGCGCGCTGTCACGGTGAATGGCGACAGTATCGATTTTGGTGCCGGGGCGGTTAAGACGACCGCCGAGCGTGATCCTTCAAAATTGCCGTGGAAGGATCTGGGTGTCGATGTCGCCCTCGAATGCACCGGCATTTTCACCAAGCGCGAAGCGGCGGCGGCGCATCTTGAGGCCGGCGCGCGCAAGGTACTCATCTCGGCACCGGCGGCTGGTGCCGACCTCACCGTGGTCTACGGCGTCAACCATGATAAGCTTACGAACGATCATGACGTCGTATCGAACGCGTCGTGCACGACAAACTGCCTGGCGCCGGTAGCCAAGGTGCTTAACGACGCGATTGGCATCGAGCGTGGCTTCATGACCACGGTCCATTCCTATACCGGCGACCAGCCTGTGTTGGACACGCTGCACAGTGATTTGCACCGTGCGCGTGCTGCGGCGATGTCGATGATCCCGACGTCGACGGGCGCGGCGCGGGCGGTGGGGCTGGTTCTGCCCGAGCTCGCCGGCAAGCTTGACGGTACCGCGATCCGGGTGCCGACACCGAATGTTTCGCTGATCGACTTTACCTTTACCGCGGCGCGCGAGACCTCCGTCGAGGAAGTCAATGAAGCAGCCAAGGCCGCCGCGGCCGGGCCGCTCAATGGCGTGCTCGAGGTAAATGACGCGCCGTTGGTGTCGATGGATTTCAATCACGATCCGGCGAGCTCCACGTTCGACCTGAGCCAGACCCAAGTGATCGAGGGCCGCTTCGTCCGGGTGCTGTCGTGGTACGACAATGAGTGGGGTTTCTCCAACCGGATGAGCGACGTCGCCGCGATCCTGGGCGGCCTGTGAGGGTCTTGTGCAGGGCTTGCCGCTGCTGAAGGATCTCGACGTCGGAGGTCGCAAGGTCCTGCTCCGGCTCGACCTCAACGTGCCGGTTGACGACACGCATCAAGTCACCGACGACACCCGTATCCAGCGCTCGCTGCCCACATTGCGCGACCTCGCGGATCGTGGTGCGCGCACCGTGCTGATGTCCCATTTCGGCCGGCCGAAGGGCAAGGTGGTCGACGATCTGTCGCTTGGGTTCGTCTCCGCCGCGGTGTCCGAGGCAATTGGGGCCGACGTTGCGGTGGCGGCCGATTGCATCGGAAAGGGCGCCGAGACACTCGCCGAATCGCTACAGCCCGGCGGGTTTGCTCTGCTCGAAAACTTGCGGTTTCACGCTGGCGAGGAAGCAAACGACCCCGATTTCGCGCGCGCATTGGCGGCGGTCGGCGACGTTTATGTCAACGACGCGTTTTCCGCGTCGCATCGCGCCCATGCCTCGGTGGTCGGATTGCCCGCGTTGATGCCGCACGCGGCGGGCCTTGCCATGCAGACCGAGCTGGAAGCGCTCGATCGCGCGCTCGGCAACCCGGAACGTCCGGTAATGGCAATTGTCGGCGGCGCCAAGGTTTCGACCAAGCTCGCCTTGCTCGGCAATCTGGTCGACAAGGTCGACATGCTGGCAATCGGCGGCGCTATGGCGAACACGTTTTTGGCCGCACAAGGTCACGATGTCGGCGCATCGCTGCACGAGTCCGACATGCTGGACACCGCCCGCGAAATCATGGCTCAGGCCGAAGCGAAGTCTTGCGAGATCATCCTCCCGATCGACGCAGTGGTGGCCTCCGCTCTCGAACTTGGCGTCGAGCCAAGCATCGTCGCGGTTGACGCCATACCGTCCGACAAAATGATTCTCGATATCGGCCCGGCCTCCGCCGACGCAATCGGCAACCGGATCCCGGCCTGCAAAACCGTGTTGTGGAACGGACCGGTCGGAGCGTTCGAATGCCCGCCGTTCGACACGTCCACCGTGCTGCTCGCCCGCACCACCGCCATGATGACCCGCGCCGGCTCGCTGGTCAGTGTCGCCGGGGGCGGCGATACTGTCGCGGCACTTTCGCACGCTGGGTCCGATGGCGGATTTTCCTACGTGTCGACCGCCGGTGGCGCCTTCCTCGAATGGCTGGAAGGCAAGACCTTGCCCGGTGTGGCGGCGCTGCTCGCATAACCTTGAGGGCCTGTCGAATGGTCGACACGGTCATCATCCACGACCTCGATCACCTACGCGCCGTATTCGATGCGGCGCGCGCCGGTGATCGCAGTATCCTGGCGGTCACCGCCGAGTGGGCGGGCATTGCCTACGGCGCTCTCTACTGGGCTAAAGCGGTTGAGCTGGTGCGCGCTAGCGCGCCCGACGCCGTGGTCGATGTCGCGCTCCATTGCGGCGATGACGCCGGGCGCGCGCAGGGTGCGTTGCGCGAGGGTTGGAAGCGGATCCTGTTCACCGGTACCGCACGGGTAAGGGAGAAGATTTCGGACATCGCATCGCAACAAGATGCGGATCTGATCGATGAGCCGGATGACACCGCTCTCGATCTTGGCGAAATGGCCGACGCGGCGGCGGCACTTGAAGCTTGGATTGCGGTGCGGCGGCGTTGCAAATAGCTGATTGCTGGGCTATGCACCGCACCATACGAAAAGGCAGGTAAAACAGGGGGAGAGCGCCATGAAGGTGACTGCGCGAGTCCGCAAGATTCTGGCGAATTACGAAAGCGATTGTCCGGGCACCAAAGCCAACATTGCGCGCATTCTGATGCACGGCAAACTGGGCGGCTCCGGTCATTTGGTGATCCTGCCGGTGGACCAAGGTTTTGAACACGGCCCAGCGCGCAGCTTTGCGCCTAACCCGCCGGCGTATGACCCGCATTATCATTTCCAGCTCGCGATCGACGCAGGCTTGAGCGCCTACGCCGCGCCGCTCGGCATGATCGAAGCGGGCGCCGATAGTTTTGCCGGCGCCATCCCGACCATCCTCAAGGTCAACAGCGCGAACAGCCACGCGGTGACCAAGGATCAGGCGGTCACTGGCTCGGTCAATGACGCGCTCAGGCTCGGCTGCTCGGCGATTGGCTTCACCATCTATCCCGGCGCTGAAGAACAGTTTGAGATGATCGAGGAAATCCGCGAATTGGCGGAGGAGGCCAAATCGGTCGGGCTGGCGGTCGTGGTCTGGTCCTACCCGCGCGGCGGTAACCTGTCGAAAGAAGGCGAAACCGGCATCGACGTCTGTGCCTATGCCGCGCAGATCGCCGCCCTCATCGGCGCACATATCATTAAGGTCAAACCGCCGACCGACCATATTGAGCAGGCCGAGGCGAAGAAGGTCTACGAGGCGCAGGGGATCGACATTTCGACGCTGCCCGCGCGCATCGCGCATGTCGTGCAATCGTCGTTCAACGGCCGACGGTTGGTGGTGTTTTCCGGCGGTTCGGCCAAGGGTACCGACGCGCTGCTCGACGAGATCCGCCAGATCCGTGACGGTGGCGGCACGGGTTCGATCATCGGCCGCAACACGTTTCAGCGGCCGCGTGACGAAGCGCTCAAGCTGCTCGACTCGATCATCAAGATCTATCAGGGCAAGGCGTGACGTTTGCTGCCGGTCACGGAAACGGCGCGGGCGTCGAGCGCTGCCGGCTCTATCTGATTACGCCGCCGGCACTAGGCCACTCGCTTGACCTAGACGCCTTCGCCGTCAGTTTGGAAACCGCGCTGGATGTCGGCGACACCGCCTGTGTTCAATTGCGAATGAAGGATGTCGGTGACGAAGCGGTGCGGAGCGCCGCCCGAACCTTAATGCCTCTTTGTCACCAACACGATGTCGCCTTCATCGTCAACGACCGCGCCGATCTCACCGCCGAGCTGGGCGCGGACGGCGTTCATATCGGCGCCGAGGATGGCGATTATGATGAAGCCCGAAGACAGGTCGGCGCGCAGGCGATCGTCGGCGTGAGTTGTTATGACTCGCGCGATCTCGGCGTCGAGGCGGCCGAGGCCGGCGCCGATTATGTCGCCTTCGGGGCGTTCTACGCGACCGGCACCAAGCAACCCCCGGCACGCGCCGACCTAGACATTCTGCGCTGGTGGCAGACCATGGTCACCGTGCCCTGCGTCGCCATCGGCGGTATCACGGCCGAGAATTGTGGACCATTGGTGGCGGCTGGGGCGGATTTTCTGGCCGTTATCTCAGGCGTTTGGGACCATCCGGACGGTCCTGCGGCGGCCGTGCGCGCGTATGGCCAGGCGATCGATGCGGCGATGGCCGAGAGATAATCCGAGCCGCTTATGCTAGACGCTGGGCAGCGTTGCCTTGGGCCCGGCGAGCTGTTAGGTTCCGCGCCGTTTTCAGCAACATCCATTACAGTCTGCGTAAGCCATGAAGATCAACGGCAATGCCGTCCGTCCCGGCATGGTCATCGAGCACAAAGGCGCTCTTTGGCGCGTGGCCAAGAACCAGGCGACTCAGCCCGGTAAAGGCGGCGCATACAATCAGGTCGAGCTTAAGAACCTGCGCGATGGCACCAAGCTCAACGAACGCTTCCGCGCCGCGGAGTCGATCGAACGCGCGTATCTTGAGCAGAAGAAATATCAGTATCTCTACGCCGAGGGCGACGTGCTGACCTTGATGGACGGCGAGACCTACGAGCAGATCACGGTCGATGCCGACTTGCTGGTCGGTGGACGCCCGTTTCTGCAGGAAGGCATGGAAGTCGAAGTCGAGATGTTCGAAAGCCAGGCGATCGGCATCACCTTGCCCGATACCGTGGTCATGACCTTGACCGAGACAGAACCGGTGGTGAAAGGACAAACCGCCGCGTCGAGTTTTAAACCCGGCCTGCTCGAGAACGGCGAGCGGATCATGGTGCCGCCTCACGTCGAGGCCGGTACTCGTGTGGTGGTCAACACGGCGGATGGGTCCTACGCCGAGCGCGCGAAGGACTGACCTCCGCCCCATGGCGACACGCTCAGCCCTCGTTAATGTCATGGCCGGTGCCGCGGTGCGCGCGGCGCGTGGCCTCAACCGCGACTTCGGCGAGATCGCCAATTTACAGGCCAGCGAAAACGGCCCCGACTCGTTTGTCGCCGCCGCCGTGAAACGCGCCCGCGAGGTATTGGCGCGTGAGCTCGGCAAGGCGCGACGCGGCTATGGTTACATCGAACATGGCGTGACGCCGCGAGCGGGTGATCCGGAGATCCAAGCCGAATGGCTGGTGGCGACGCTCGACGGACTGGAGAATTTCCGCCATGGCCTGCCGTCCTTCGCGACGGTGATCGGTGCTCGCGAGCGCGGCGCGGTGACCGCGGCCGTGGTGTACGATCCGTTGCGCGATGAGTTGTTCTGGGCCGAACGCGGTACCGGCGGGTATCTCAACCATCAGCGCAGCCGCGTGTCCGTCCGCAGTCGATTAGACACGGCGCAGATCGCGATCGAAGACGCGGTAGAAGGTGCAAGCGGGGCTGGATTCATCACGGCCTATTCGATGTTGTCCGCCCGCGTCGCGGCGGTCCGTAAATTTGGCACGCCGGCGCTTGATTTCGCATATGTCGCCGCCGGCCGTCTGGATGGCGTGCTGGCGATTGCGGTGCCCGACTCGGTCGTTGAGGTGGGCGCGTTGTTGGTCCAGGAATCCGGCGGCATCATGTCGGAGCTTGGCGCAAAACGGGACGTCAACGCGCCAAGAATGGTGCTGGCCGCCAACACGCGGCTGGATACAACGCTACGCAAAACCTTACGTCAGGTGCATCAGCAGACGCCGGCCGCATAACGGTTGTTTGCGAGCGTGCGGGTGTCTATTGTTTTTCACCGATTTGCGAGTCCGGTCCGAGATGGGCTGGCAATACGCCTCTGGGCATGCGTGGCATAAACGGGATCTCAAGAGTGCTGAACCAACGATTGGGAATTTGCAACGCTGGCCGGTGGGCTTGCGCGGGGCTGTTGGTATTCGCGGCGGCTAGCGCTGTGGTAGTCCATACGAGTTCCGGTGCCGCGGCACAAACGGAGCGGGGCGTCGACGGGCTGCCGCTTTATGATGACCGGCTGGGCCCCCCACGATCGCGTCTGATTGATATCGATCCGCCAAGCTCCGCCGCGTCCTCCCCGGTCGAATCGCCGGCGACACCAGAGTCGGTCGCGCTGCGGCCTCCCACGCGGCCCGAAGCGGTGCCTGAGCGCCCGAGATCCGCGACCACGAACGAAGAGCCGATGGTCGATGAATCGAGCCCGGTCGCCGATTCGCCTCCACCTTCGGCAACCACCGACGCGCCTGCTATTGAGTCTCCGGTGTCGACGACTTCGGTCTCCGAGGCGGCGCCTGAGCCGGAACCGGTGGCGCCACCGCAACCAGAACCTGAACCAGCCGTGACCGCCGCGGTCGAACCGCAGGCGACGCCGCAAACCAGTGCGCCCGCCACGCCGGGGACCGTCGCCGTTCTGTTTCCCGCCGGTGGAGCGGAGTTGCCCGGTGATGCGGAATCGCAGCTTGATTCGGTGGTGGCAGCCTTGGACGCTGACGCGTCCGTTCGTTTGCAGCTCAAAGCATATGCGGACGGCGCGGACGGGGCGGCGAGTGCCGCGCGCAGGCTGTCGTTGTCTCGGGCTTTGGCGGTGCGCGGCTACCTGATCGACGCGGGTGTCAGTTCCACGCGGATCGATGTCCGCGCGCTTGGATCGAAGTTCGAAAGTGGGCCGGCTGACCGGGTCGACGTAATATCGGTCAAATGACCAATGCTGCTCTGGCGTCTGCTCACGGCACTACCCACATTCGCCTGACACCTCGGGCCGAAGGCTGTCTATTGGAGATATCCGGACCTCACCATGAATAGACCGCGCCGTTTCCTGGTTCGCATGATCGTGTTTTTGGTTCTTGTCGTCGCGATCGTCGCGGTGCTGTCCGGACAATTGATCGACGCGTTCTCCGCGAATCCACCGCTTAACGGCCTGATTCTTTTCGTTCTGCTGCTCGGCATCGCGCTTTGCTTCCGTCAGGTTCTTGGACTCAAACCGGAAGTTCGATGGATCGAAAACTTCCGCGCCAACCAAGGGGCTTTATCGACCCAGCCGACGCCGCGATTGCTGGCGCCGATGGCGAGAATGCTGGCCGATCGTCAGGGCAAGATGATGTTGTCGACCTTGGCCACCCGATCGTTGCTCGACAGCATTGGGTCGCGCCTCGACGAATCGCGCGAGATCTCGCGGTACATGATCGGCCTCCTCATCTTCCTCGGCCTGCTCGGCACGTTTTGGGGCCTGCTCGATACGGTCAGCTCGGTGGGCCAGGTGATTCAGGGACTGGCGATCGCCGACGACGACCTGATCGCGACTTTCACGGCGCTGAAGGGCGGCCTCGAACTGCCGCTTGCGGGCATGGGCACGGCGTTTTCATCGTCGCTGTTTGGCCTCGCCGGATCGCTGGTGCTTGGCTTTCTCGACCTCCAGTCCGGCCAGGCGCAAAACCAATTCTACAACGACCTGGAGGAATGGCTGTCGAGCGTCACGCGTTTGTCGAGTGGTGCCGGCGTTGGCGAAGGCGACCAATCGGTGCCGGTCTACGTTCAAGCGCTGCTGGAACAGACCGCCGATTCGCTCGAAGGCTTGCAACGCACTTTATCGCGCGGTGAGGAAGATCGGCGCGCGGCGAGCGCAAACCTCACCCAGCTCTCCGAAGGCTTGGCGACGCTGACCGATCAGATGCGCACCGAGCAGGGTTTGATGGTCAAGCTGGCCGAGAGCCAGATGGAACTTAGACCGGTGCTGCAACGTCTTGCCGACGGCGCGGACCGAGACGGCGGCTTTGATGACGCGACCCGGGGACACATTCGAAATCTCGACGTCTATGTGACGCGGCTACTGGAAGAGACGGTCAACGGCCGCAATCAGCTCGCGTCCGAGCTGCGCAGCGAGATCAAACTGCTGGCTCGCACGATTGCCGCCGCCGCCGGCTCTGTTCCTGCCCCACCCGCGCCCGCGCCCGCGCCCGCCGAGCCGAACAGACCGGAGGTTGCACCAACAACTCAGCCAACCGTCGCGCCGACCCAGACCGCGCAATCCGTGCGCCCACGTGTGACCGTGCGTCCGGTGACTCCGGTAACCGGCGGGCCGCGCGGCGAGGGCGGTTCCTGATCGTTCCGCCGCATTTGCCGGATCGTCTGTTATGAGCACTCGTTCCCGACGCGCTACACAGTCACCGAATATCTGGCCGGGGTTCGTCGACGCCCTGTCGACGCTGTTGCTGGTGCTGATCTTTCTGCTGGTGGTGTTTGTGCTGGCCGAGTTTTTTCTCGGCCGCATGCTCACCGGTCGCGACCAAGCCTTAGAACGCCTGAACCAACAAGTTGCCGAGCTTGCCGACTTGCTTTCGCTGGAGCAGGGGGCGAACAATGAACTGCGCGGCGAAATGACCCAGATATCGGCCCAGCTTCAAGCGTCGATCGCCGAGCGCGACGACTTGAGCAGTGAGATGACGTCCTTACTTGCACGTCAGCGCGACTTACTCAGTCAGCTCGAAACATCGGGCGCCGAGGTTGATCAGCAAGAGGCCAGCACTGACGACCTGAGACTTCAGCTCGCCGCCGCAATGGCGATGCTGGAAGCCGCCCGAGCCACCGAGCAGGAGGCGCTTGAATCGGCTGCCGATTCGCGCCAAGGCTTGTCCGAACAGCGACGCCTTTCGTCCACGGCTCAACGCCAGGTGGCGTTACTCAATCAACAGATCGCACAATTGCGGATACAGTTGGCGACCGTGCAACAGGCACTGGGGGTGAGCGAGGCGGCCGTCATTGATCAAAAAGTCCAGATCGCCGAGCTTGGCAGCCGACTTAATGTCGCGTTGGCGAGCAAAGTCGAGGAACTGTCACGCTATCGGTCGGAATTTTTTGGCCGCCTCAGGGAAGTTCTCTCGGGACGCAGCGATGTCAGCATCGAGGGTGATCGGTTCGTCATTCAATCAGGTGTCCTATTCGCTTCGGGATCCGCAGCGCTGGGCGTCGACGGTCAGCAACAGGTCAGCGATTTGGCCGAGCTTTTGCTTGAGATAACCGGCGAAATACCGCCCGACGTTAATTGGATTCTGCGCGTTGACGGACATACCGACAAGCGGCCGCTCCGGAGCACCTCCTCGTTCCAGTCGAATTGGGAGCTGTCCGCCGCGCGTGCGATCACTGTGGCGCAAAGCTTGATCCAAAACGGGGTGGCGCCGGATCGGCTGATGGCGGCCGGGTTTGGCGAATTCCAACCGATCGATTCGGCTGAAAACGATCAAGCCTATCTGCGCAATCGTCGAATCGAACTCAAGCTGACCGAACGCTAGTCGGTGTCGGCGCCGACTCGACAAAGCTTGATTTTGCGTCAACTTGTTAGCCCGTTAAACTATTGTATACGTTTATGTCTTACGGACATCCGACATGACGCTGAGCGGATATAGCACTCGGCTCGATCGAAAGCGTGGCAATCGCTGGCGCATGGCGATGTTTCGCCTGCTCGCCTATGCGGCAGTGATCGGCGCGATATCGTATTGGGCTTACAGTATGGGCGGCGAGCGAGTAGCGAACCGTAACCGCGCGCTCGAGCAACAGATGGTCATTCTCGAGGACGAAAATCAGCGTCTCCGAGCGGAGACCGACGCGGCTGTCGCCGCGCGCGTAGCGGCTGTCGACCGAGCCTCCATGTTTCAGCGGCAATACGAGCAGGGCGTGCCGCAAGGTCAGGTGCGTGAAATCATGGGTGCGGTGCGCGATCGGCTCGCCCAGGGAGTCGACCCCGAGCGTATCACTTTTGTTATCGGGGCGGTCCAGAACGAGACCCGCTGCGCGTCGGAAGTCACGTCCCGACGCTTCATCGTGCAGACGCCGATCTCGGAAGGCACGAACGGCTCAGTGAGCTTTGCCAACCGTGCGATCACGGTGACCGGCAAAGGCGAGCCATCGCTCGATTCGGGCGGCAACCTGGTGGGCTGGTTCGACAACAGCAAGCCCGTGTCGTTGAACTTTGCGGTACCGGGTGGAGACGCGACCGCCGTCGCCGGTCTGCTACCGCTTCATCATGCGGTCGTACTCGGCGACAAGGCGCACAAGTTTACCGTCGCCGCCGCGGACACGCGCGGGTTTGTCATGGTTAGCGAACAAGTCTGCGACTATCCGTAGCGGCAGGGCGTGCCGCTGGCCGGCTCGGTCAGCCGACGGTCGCGGGCTTGGCCAACGAAGCGCGATCGGGGCCCATGTCGGCCGGCAGAATTCTCCACTCCGCCAAATCGCTTGGCCATTCGGAACCGGTGGCGATCGCGGCCGCGGCGCGGCCCATCGCCGGCGAGGTCATAATGCCGTAGCCACCCTGACCGGCCAGCCAGATGAAGCCATCCGCTGCCGGATCGACGCCCACCACCGGTGTCCGATCCGCGACAAAGCTCCGCAGGCCAGCCCATTTATGCTCTATGTGCCGGATATCGAGAGTCGTGGCGCGTTGCACGTGATCGGCGACGATCGCGATGTCGATCTCTTCAGGCTGCGCATCGCACGGTGGCGAGGGTGTTTCGTCCGCCGGGCTTGCCAGAATCTTGCCGGCCTCGGGCTTGAAATAGAAATCCTCATCCGTATCGATAACCAGCGGCATGTGATCGAGCGACTGATCTTCGGGCCCCGCGAAAATGATCACCGTCCGCCGCCGAGGCTCAATGCCGATCGGCGATAAGCCGGCGAGCCCGGCCACGACATCAGTCCAGGCGCCAGCCGCGTTGACGATCACCGGGGCCTCGAAATGGCCCGCGTGCGTATCGACCTGCCACATGCCGCCCTGGCGTACCAACCCGGTCACCTCGGCATCGACCGTGAGCGTGCCGCCGCGCGCCGCGAAACCCTTCAAGAAACCGTTATGGATCAGGTCCACGTCCATGTAGAACGAATCACGCTCGATATGCGCGTACGCCGCATAGCCTTCGCTCAGTACGGGAACCATGCGCGTGAGCTCGCCCATGGAAATTGGCTCGACATCTCCGGGCGCCGCGACGCCAGCCGCGAGGTTCTTCTCGAAGCTCGCTTTCTGGTCCGCGCGCCCGATGGTGACTGTCGGATGCATTTGGAGCAGCGGAGCCTCGGTGAATCCGTCGGGCGGTTGCAGCAGGAAATCCCGGCTCGCGGCCGTAAGCCCACGAATGATTTGATTGCCATAGTTTAATGTAAAGAACGCCGCCGACCGGCCGGTGGTGTGATAACCAGGCCGAGACTCTTGCTCCAACAATAATACTTTGCCGGCTTTACTTAGCTCGTACGCCGCCGACGCACCGGCGATGCCCGCGCCGATGACAATGAAATCATGGGTCATTTGATGTTCCGTGGGGTCAGTACCGGGCGATGGCCTTGTTATCGATTATCGAATTATACCTGGGAGCCATAGGGCGATCATGGGAATCAATACGATCAGCGCAAGCCGAAATATGTCGGCAAGCCAAAACGGCGTAACGCCGCGAAAAATCTGGCCGGTCGAAACGTCGGGCAATACGCTCTTGAGCACGAATACATTGAGACCGACGGGAGGCGTGATCAGGCTGATTTCGGTCACCACGACGACCACAATGCCAAACCAGATCAAATCGAACCCAAGATCGCCGACCAAGGGGTAGAACACTGGGATCGTGAGCAATACCATCGACAGGCTCTCGAGCACGCAACCGAGCACCAGATAGATGATCAGGATCGCGGCGATGATAAGCAGCGGCGGCGCCGAGAGCCCTGAGACCAGGTCGCTGAGCATGTCGGGTAGGCCGGCGAGATTGACGAAATTGGCGAACAATAATGCGCCGATGAGGACAAAGAATAACATCGCCGTGGTCTCGGCGGATTGGACCAGAACCGCGACCAGCGACCGCCAGGTGAGCGTTCTGCGCGCTAGGGCGAACAGGAAGCCGCCAAAGGCGCCAATGCCGGCTGCTTCGGTTGGGGTGAATACGCCAGCGTAAATGCCGCCCATCACTACCACGAAAAGCACCAGTACGCCCCAGACGCGTCCGGTCGCGGCCAACTTGGCGGCCAATCGCTGCGATTCGCCGCGGGGGCCAAGATCCGGATTGACGCGGGTCACCGCCGCGATCGCTCCGAGATAGCACACGACGCCGAGCAATCCGGGCAGGAACCCGGCGGCAAATAGCAGCCCAATGTCTTGGCCAGTCATGATTCCGTAAAGCACGAGAATGACGCTCGGCGGAATCAGAATGCCCAGTGTGCCACCCGCGGCGATCGATCCGGCGGCAAGTGAATCGGCGTAGCCAAATCGTCGCATCGACGGCATGGCCACCCGCGCCATGGTCGCCGCGGTGGCCAGGCTCGATCCGCAAATTGCGCTGAAGCCGCCGCACGCCACGATCGTTGCCATCGCCAGACCGCCGCGCCGGTGTCCGAGCCACGCATATGAGGCGGCGTAAAGTTCGTCTGACAGCCCGGCGCGGGTCACGAAGTTTCCCATCAGCACGAAGAGCGGCACGACCGACAGCTCATAGGCTAGTCCGGTGTCGAAGGTGACCTGCTGAACCATGGAGAATGCCGGCCACCACCCGATCAAGCTTGCCACACCGAGAAAGCCGGTCAGCGCCATGGCGAATCCGATCGGGACACGCAGCAAAATTAGCCCGAATAAGCCGGCGAAGCCCAGAAGGATTGCGCTCACGGCGTGGTTTGGCCGTCGGATCGGGGCGGCGCCACGGCGCGGCCAAGCAAAATGAGAGCGGTCAATGCGGCGAGTAGGCTCATGCCATAGGCGGCCAACGCCTTGGGCAAACCGATAAATTCAAAAATATCGCCATAATCGCCAAGTCGATCGGCAAGCAGCCAGAGCCGCCATGCGATGCCGGCGGTGACCAGGGCGCAGAGCAAATTCACCATGCGATCGCGAATTGCGGCGGCCGGCGGGTTGAACCACCGATCGGTGAGGGTAATGGTGACATGCCCGTGGCGCGCGGTAACCAGCGGCAGGCCAACAAAAATTAATTGGGCCAATAGCACCTGCGTGAGCTCGAACCCGCCCGGAAGCGGACGGGCAAACACATAGCGTCCAGCGACGTCGATCACGGTGATCATCATCATCGCGAACAATATTATTGCCGCAGCGGCGCCAAGCGTCCGGTCGGCTAACAGAAGCAGCCCGTGGCGACCCGCCCGGTCATCGTCGTCCCGGTTCACCTGAGGTTGTTCGCGGCGATCTCCGCGCGCAAGGCGGCGACGGCAACGGCCGCGCTGATGCCGCGCTCGCTTGCCTGCGCCACCCAGTTCCGCTCAGCGAAAGCCAGCCGGTGTTTTAGCTCTGTGATCGACCCTGAGCTCATCACCGACATCGAGACGCCGGCGCCGGTCAGGGTTTGCATCCCCATTGAGTCGGCTTGGTCCCACGCGCGCCCGGCCCGCCGTGCCAAGTGTTCTCCCGACACCGACATGATCGCGGCGCGATCGGCCGCGTCGATTGCTTGCCAGCTCCGTTCGTTAACCACCAGAAAAAACGATGAGTTGTAAAGCCCACCCGGCACCAATGTGCCGTAGCGCATCAGGCCTGCCAGTTTGAAGAACACGATCGATTCAACGGGGAAGTAAATACCGTCCGCGACCCGGTTCGACAGCAGCTCATAGGACTTGGTGGCCGGCGCCGGCACCGCGACCGTGCCCAACGCTTCGGCGATCTGGCTCACCAGTCCGCCGCCGACCCGAAATTTGAGACCATCCAATTTATCAAGCGACGTAATTTCGCGCCGCCCATTGAAAATGTGCCCGGGCCCATGGGTCCATAGGCCGAGCAAATGCACGCCATCGTGCTCACCCGCTTTCGCCAGGTAAGCCTCGTGCACCCGCCAGTAAGCCACCGACAGAACTTCCGAGCTGTCGCTCAGGAACGGCAGCTCCGCGATCTGGCTCAATACGAAACGGCCGGGCGTGTACCCGTGCACGCCAATAGCAATGTCGGCCATGCCGTCGCGCGCGATGTCAAAATGCGCCGGCGGCTTGCCAAGCGGCGTCTTCAATGCATCGATCGTTACCCGGCCTTCGGTGACACGCGCCACGTCTTCCATCCAAGGGGTCAGTATATCGCGCGTTACTGTGTGACTAGGTGGCACCCAGTTCGACAGTCGCAACACAGTTTCTGCCTGCACGGATGATATGCTTGTGAGGACGATAATTGCTATACAAAGAAATCGGTAGAGACATCGAAAGCGGTCGTTTAAAATTTCAAAAAGGTTAGCCATGCTACACGTTATCCTTTTTTTTCGCTCATTGAGTGTGTGCACGCTCGCGCCGCCGGGCCATACGCTTGGCCAGGCTCGGAGCGACGCCGGGTCGGCTCCATGGGCAAACAGCAATGCCTATCGCGCAGCCAAGCGTGTCGTTGAAGTAGGGAATGCAGCGGTCGAAATCGACGTACCATTTTTCGATGCCGCGCACGGTTACCTTGTCGTGGTTGAGCGCGCCCGGCAGGCAGGCGTTAACGCAAACCTGGCAGTTGGTGCAAAAGTCATCGGCGCCGAATTGATCCGTTTGATCTGCCACCAGCGGCATGTTGGTGGTCACGGCGGCCAGGCGGAACGACGAGCCGTGATTTCGATTGATGATCGAACCATGCTTGCCGAGCTCACCGAAGCCACACGCCAGCGCCGCCGGTATCAGGGTCAAAGGTCCCGCCCAGGGGCCGCCATGGGCCTCCGCGTGATAACCGCAGCCACGAATCCAATTCGCCAGCGCCCGCGCCGCGCGGGTGCCGCGGTTATATTGCGCCTGCACCTCCAAGCCCGCCGGGTTGGCCGGCGCGGTTGCCAGCTTGTCGTGGTCCATGGCTACCCCGAGCACCACGATCCACGGCGCGGTCACCTCGTAGCCTTCGAAGGCCCACATCGGGTCAATCGCGGCGATGCCGGCCAAATCGGCCTCGTGCTCTAGCGCGAAGGATTTGGCCTGCTCCGACCATTGATCCGGTGTTTGCTCGTTACGAGTGGATGAAATCGGGTCAAGCCGGCTTGGGCCGCGGCCGCCGAACTGTTTATGGACATCGGCCAGATCTGGTTCGGCGAGAAACCGCTCGATCATCCACTGTTGAAGCTTGCCGTGCGCCAGCTGCTCCGGCCGGTGCCAGTAGATAGGTGTTGGCCGGCGCGTGGCTTGTTCGCCAAGGCCGTTGATCGCGTTGCCTGAAACGTCCGGAAGCAATGCAAGCTGTTCCGGATTTGGTTGATAGGGCGTGCGCTGGCGACCGTCCGCCACCCTGGACCTCCCTGTTTTGTTACCGTTCACCTTAGCAGCCGGAGGTCCCCGCGACCAATTTGCGCAAGGTGAATTTTTCGACCTTGCCCATGGCGTTACGCGGCAAGGCGTCGACAAATTGGACATCTTTGGGATGCTTGAATCGGGCAAGGCGGTCTTCGAATGTGCTGATGACCGCTGCCGCATCGAGCGTGGTATCGGCGGACACAACGACCGCGACGGGCACTTCACCCCAGCGTTCATCAGCGCGGCCCACCACCGCGGCCTCGACGATGCGGCCGTCCTCAGCGAGCACCGCCTCGAGCTCCGCCGGATAGATGTTCTCGCCGCCGGAAATGATCACATCCTTTTTGCGGTCGTCGATCGTAAGAAAACCGGCGGCGTCGCGGTGGCCGATATCGCCGGTATGGAACCAGCCGTCGCTGAAAGACGCCTCCGTGGCCACTTTGTCGCTCCAATATTCGATCATGACATTGGGTCCACGCACCAGAACCTCGCCGCGCTCGCCTGCCGGCACTTTCTTGCCCTCACCGTTTACGATCTTCAGATCGCAGTGGATTGCTGGCAGGCCCGTGGAACCGACATGGTCGCGTGCCTGGTCGACCCGCAAATAGGCGGCGATCGGGCCGGTCTCGGTGGTGCCATAGACCTGGATCACCGGCACGCCGCGATCGTGGAAGGCATGGATCAATCCGTGCGGCACGATCGTCGAGCCCGTGGTGACCATGCGCAAATTCGAAAGGTCGTAGGTTCCCCAATCTGGATGTTCGATCAGCGCTTGCATCTGGGCGGGCACAAGTACTGTCAGGCTGGGTTTGTCACTCTCGATGGCATCGAGCACCGTGCCGGGATTGAAACGTCGGTGCAGGGTTACCGTGGCGCCGGCATGAAGCGCCGGCAGTGTCTGAATGTTCAGGCCGCCGACATGGAACAACGGCGCACTGGTTAGCACGCGATCGGCGCTCGTGAGATCGTGCATGTGGGTCGAATTGATTGCGTTCCAGAACAGCGCGCCCTGGCTCAATACTGCCCCTTTCGGCCGACCCGTCGTGCCCGAAGTGTAGACGATGAGTAAGGGCGTCTCCGCGCCGACATGGGGGCTGCCGGCTTCATCCGCATCCGCTTCGCAAAGGAAGTCGAACGACTGCCAATCGTCTTTGGCCGCTCCGGTCGTGATCAGGCGCAGCGCCGGCGCTGCCTTACGGAAAATCTCGGCGCCGTCGGTAAAGTCCGGCTCGCAAACCAACGCGGTGGCGCCGCAATGGTTAAGTATGTAGGCGTGCTCGGGAGGCGCCAGCCGCCAATTGAGCGGCACGATCATCGCGCCGAGCCGCGCACACGCGAAGGTCAGTACGATCATTTCCGGGCAGTTCGCGCCGAGAAATGCCACCCGATCGCCGCGTCCGATCGACAAATGTTGTTTCAAGCCAGCGGCGAGGCCGGCGATGCGTTGGTCAAGCGTGCGGTAGCTAACCGTCTCCCCGTCGCAGATCAGCGCCGGCTTGTCCGGCGCGAATCCCGCCCACCGCCCGATCCAGGTCGACAAGTCCATGGGTCAGTCGTCGGTTTCGCCTACGTTGTAGAGTGCTTCCTTACCCAGGCGGTCGAGGCACAGCTCGGCGGTTAGCGGCAACATCAATGAGCCGCAGCGGCTGTCGCGATAGATCCGCTCCAGCGGCAAGTTCTTGAGCATCGACTGACCGCCGCAGGTGCGGATCGCCAGACGCGCCAAGTCGTTGGCGTTCTCCATGATGGTGTATTGCGCCGCCCAGGCACGCATGCGTTCTTCTTTGGTCGGATCCTGCTTGGCCTCGCCGATCGCGCGCATGAACATCGCGCGGGTTTGTTCGAGTGTGACGAACATTTCCGCGACCGCGAGCTGTTTGGTCGGGAATTGCCGACGCTTGATCGGCGGCATGCCTTCCACCTCGCCGCGCAGATACTTCACCGTGAAGTCGTATGCGGCTTGGGCAAGGCCCATATAGGTCGGCGCGAGCGTCATGAACATGTGCGGCCAACGGTTCGCCGCCTGATAATAGATGCCGCGCGGCATCAGCTCGTTTTCTTCCGGCACGAAGACGTCGTTCAGCAGCAGCGTTCGCGACACCGTGCCGCGCATTCCGAGCGGGTCCCATGGCCCGGTCACCTCGAACCCGTCCGACTCCCTTGGCACGGCGAGATAGATCGTGTCCTTGCGCGACGCGTCTTCGACGTCCTCGGTGCACAAAATGCCGAAGAAATTCGCCGCGTCCGCCAACGATGCGAATATCTTCTTGCCGTTCAGCACATAGCCGCCGTCGACCTTCTTCGCCGACGTGCCGAAAGGCGCGCGTCCGGCCGCCGAAGCATTGCCTTCGGAAAAAGGTTGGGCATAGATCGCGCCGTCCTCGACCACACGCTTGAAATGAAGCGCTTGTCTTTCCGCATGGTGCGTGCGCTGCTCGTTGGTCATATCCAAGTCGTCGGTCATCGACCCCGACCACAGCATTGAGCAGGCATGCATGTTGTAGGTCAGCGCGGTTGAGCCGCAATGGCGGCCGATCTCCGCGGAGACCATGCAATAGGTCGGAAAATCGGCGCCCAATCCGCCATGCTCCTCGGGCACACACAGGCCGAGCAAACCATTGTCGCGCAAATCATCGTAGTTCTCGAACGGGAACGACGCCTCGGCGTCGTAGCGCTCCGCGCGGCCGGCGAATTTCTCGCGCCCCAGGGTGCCGGCGCGTTCGATCAAATCTTGCTGCTTAGGCGTGAGTTCGAAATCCATGGTCGGTCTCTTCCGGCGATTCCAAGTTGTCGAAAAACGCGGCCAGTGTGGCGTTGAAGGCCTTGGGCCGTTCGAGGTTGGCGAGGTGTCCCGCGCCAGCCAAACAGACGTATCGCGCGTCGGTGATACCTTCGGCCATGCGCTGCATCACTTTGGGTGGCGCGGTTTCGTCGCGCTCGCCGGCGATAAGCAATGTTGGTACGGCGATATCGCCGAGCGTGTCACGTCGGTCAAATCCAACCAAGCAGGTGAGCGCCGCGCGATAGGCCTCCGGCGTGATTCGGCTCATCGAGGCGATCGCCGCGCGCACGCCGTCCGGGTCCGGCGCGTCGCCGATCAGTGCCTCGACAATCGCCGGCGCCAGATCGGCGGGCGTCTTGCCGTCGTCGAGCGGCTTCAGTCGCGTCGCGAGAAATTCTTGCTGCCAGTCGCCGCCCGGCTTGCCGAACGCCGGGCTCGTCGCCGAGAGCACCAGCGATGCAATACGGTGCTGATGGCTGGCCGCAAGCTCCTGGGCAATCATGCCGCCCATCGAATGTCCGACGACATGCGCTTGATGCACGCCGAGTTCATCGAGCAGCCGAACGGCAGCCTCCGCAAGGGCGGGGAACGTGGTTTCCGGCAGCGCCGCCGAGTCGCCATAGCCCGGCATGTCCCACGCGACATGATTAAAACGCGGTCCAAACGCGCCGATCTGCGCGTCAAAGCTTGTGCGATCGCCGCCGATGCCGTGCAGGTACAAAATGATTTCTGGTCCGTCGCCGACCATGCGAAACGCGGGCGTTAGCAGATCGCCGAGCGCGGTCACGCTAGATCGCCCTGCAATACGCCTTTGTCGACCACCACCTGGTTGTCGAGGCTAACCGTGCAATTGCGCAGCGGTAGGTCGAAATGGCCGGCGGTGAAGCGTTTGGCCACCTCGTTGGCGCCGGTCGAATAAAGGAAATTTCCGGCGAAAGCGCGCTGCTCGGTGCCGTTAACGTCGCGCCGGTCGTACATGGTCATGGCGTCCCAGCGCGCCGCCGGATTCATGCCCCAACCGACGTGGCTGACCGCATAGGCGTCGCGATCGCCCCACGCTTCGAAATAGCTGCGCATCAACTCCGCGTCGGTGCCGTCGCCGCCGATATCGGTGACGTAATCATCTTCGATGGTGAGCGTGATCGGGGATTCGAGATAGCGCTTGAAGGTCAGGTTCAAGTCGCCGCGGTCCAGTACCAATATGCCGTTGGTGGTGTTTTTCGCCGGGAAGCACAGACACAGTCCGCCAGGCCAGTGCGCGACCTGCTTGGGCTTGTCGCAATAGCCCCATACGCCCCCGACCCGTGCCTCGGTGACGTCGACCATCAGGTCGGTGCCGGCATCAGAGGAGACGCGCATCTCCTTTGCTGCGGCGAGCATCTTGAGACCGGTCTTCACTTTGGGCGCCAATTCGGGCGTCGGCAGCAGGCGCTCGAGCACATCCGGGTGCTCGTTGCTCACCATCAGTAGCCGCGCCCCGCCGCCAAGGATTCTCGGCAGCTCCGGCGCGTGCAACATGCCTTCGACCGTGCAATCGACCACCAGGCCGCTCGACGCCAGCGCGCCGATCACCGGTTCCAGACCCTGGACCGCCACTGATGCTCCGGTTGATCGCACCGGTACGGGCGCGCTTTGCGGTGGGCTCGGCAACACCACGTGGAAAGGGCGCGCGCCGAGCCGCAACAGCGCGAGCTCGACCAGGTTGACGTTGAGTGGGCGCGATTGGCTCTCGGACAGGATCGCCACCGGCTCGCTCTCGGCGACCTTGCACAGCGTGAAAACGCTGCAAAATGTGTCGATCCACTTGCCTTCGATGCGATCGCGCAGCATCGGCCGCCACTCCGAGCCAGAAGAGATGTTTTAAGTGTAAAATATCTCCGTGGCGGAGCAAACCCTTACGGTCTCGACCTGACGGTCACGCGATATAGAAGCGAGCAGGGGGTGAGACCTTACTCCGCCGGAACCGGCGGCGCGTCGGGAGTTGGCGACGACTGTTCCTTCTCGCGGTCGATATGTTCGGATTCAAGGCTGCGCAGCTTTTCAGCGACGTGGCTCGACGGCTTGGTAAAGCGCGCGAGGAGCGAGTAGAGCACTGGCACAATAAACAGGCTGAGCAGCGTCGAGAAACTAACGCCGCCAACGATCACCCAACCGATCGACGCGCGGCTTTCGGCACCGGCGCCGGTGGCCAGCGCCAGCGGGATGGCGCCGCATACGGTGGCGATAGTGGTCATGAGGATCGGCCGGAACCGTGCGGTCGCGGACCGCATCACGGCTTCGCGCACGTCGAGACCTTGCTCGCGAAGCTGGTTGGCGAACTCGACGATCAGAATCGCGTTCTTTGCCACCAATCCTATGAGCATCACCATGCCGATCTGGCTGTAGACGTTCAGGGTAATGCCGGTGAGCATCAGCGTGCCCAAGGCGCCGGTAACCGCCAGCGGCACCGACAGCAGAATGATCAGCGGGTGAATGAAGCTCTCGAACTGGGCGCCGAGCACCAGATAAATGATGACGACAGCAAGGATGAAAGTGAGAAATATCGAACTCGACGAATCGCGGAACTCACGTGATTGGCCGCCGTAGGAGATACGCGCTTCTCCGGGCAAACGGTCACGCGCGAGTTGATCGAGATAGCCCAGCGCTTCGCCGAGGGTGTAACCCGGTGCAAGTGACGCGGAGACTGTCACCGCACGCATTTGATCGACCCGATTAAGCTCCTTTGGGCCGGCCGCTTCGAACAGGCTCACCAAGTTGCTCATGGGGATCAGCTGCCCGGTACCTTCGGAGCGAACATAGATGTTGTTCAGGTCGCTCGGGGTAACGCGATCGCTGTCTCTGCCCTGGACCACCACATTGTATTGCACGCCGCGGTCGTTATAGGTGCCGATGAAACGCGATCCCAACATCGCTTCCAGAGTGCGTCCAATCGCCTGCACCGAGACGCCGAGATCGGCTGCCCGGTCGCGGTGGATTTCCACTTTCAGTTCCGGCTTGGTCTCTTTGAAGTCGCTTTGGACGCTCAACAACTGCGGGTTCTCCGCTGCGCCGTCAAGAATGACCTGGCTCCAATCGCGCAGCGTATCGTAGCTCGGTCCGCCGAGCACGAACTGTACCGGCGTCTTGCGGCCTGGCTGGTTCAGGCTCGGCGGATTGATCGCGAACACCATGGCCCCTGGAATGCTCAGCAATTGGGGGAACATCTCGCCGACGATCTCTTGCTGCTTGCGCTCGCGTTCTTCCCACGGTTTGAGCACCACAAAGGCGATGGCGAAATTGACCGGGCTCGGCCGGCTCAGGCCTGGCGCCACGACGCCAAATATGGTTTGAACCTCGTCATTGTCGACCAACGGCTGCAGCTTTTGTTCGGCTTCCTCCAGATAAGCGCGCGTGTAGTCGATGGTCGCACCCTCCGGCGCGTTGAGCACCACCAGAAACACACCGCGATCCTCGGTCGGCGCGAATTCTTGGTTAATGTTGTCGAGGAGCAGCCATGCGAGGAAAGAGATGCCAACGCCAATCGCCAGCACGATCACCGGCAGCGCCAGAGCCGTCTTCAGCAGCAGTCGATAACCACCGTTGAGCGCGTTGAAGAAAATTTCCGTTGCCTTGTAGAACAGGCTTTCGTGCTCTTTGGACACGAGCAGTTTCGAGCACATCATCGGCGTCAACGTGAGCGCGACGACACCGGAGAACGCCACCGCCGCGGCCACGGTTACGCCGAATTCGCTGAACAGACGCCCGGTATTGCCGGTCATCAGTGAGATCGGTACGAACACAGCGATCAGAGCCAGGGTGGTGGCAATAATCGCGAAGCCGATCTGCCGTGCGCCGCGATAGCTTGCCAGCAACACCGGTTCGCCCTGTTCGATGCGCCGATGAATGTTTTCAAGCACCACAATGGCGTCATCGACCACCAGGCCCACTGCCAAAACGTAGGCGAGCAGGGTGAGCACGTTGATCGAATAGCCGAGCGCCGCCAGCACCATGAACGAGGCGGCGAGCGACACCGGGATCGCGATCGCCGGGATCAACGTGGCGCGTAGGCTACGCAGGAAGAAGAAGATCACGCCGACCACCAGCACAAGCGCGATGAACAGCGCGTGAAACACGCCGTCGATCGAGGCATCGACAAAGCGCGACTTGTCGAACGCGACCCACATCTTCACCTGGCGTGCCAGGTTAGGACGGATCTTCTCAATTTCGGCGGCGATACCCTCGGCAATCGCGAGCTCGTTGGCTTTCGACTGCTTGACCACGCCGAGGCCAATCGCCGCTTCGCCGTTGGCGCGGACCTCGTAGCGTAATTCCTCGGTGCCAAGTTCGACTTCAGAGATTTCGCCGAGACGAATGAAAAAGCCGTCCTTTTCCTTGATCACCACGGCGCGGAATTGATCCGGGGTCACCAGCGAGGATTCCGTGCGTACGGTAAATTCTCGCTGACTCGACTCAATGCGTCCGGAGGGCAGTTCGACATTCTGCGCGTTGAGCGCGTTTTCGACGTCCTGCACGGTGATGCCGCGCGCCGCCATGGCGCGTCGATCGAGCCAGACACGCATCGCCGGCCGGCGTTCACCGCCGATCATCACTGAGGCAACCCCTTCGACCACCGACAGGCGGTCGACAAGGAAACGGTCGGCATAATCGCTTAGCTGGATCGCATCCCATTCCGGGCTGGTTAGCGCGATCCACATAATCGGGCTGGCATCGGCCTCGACCTTGGAGACGATCGGCGTTTCAACGTCGAGCGGCAGGTTGCCGACCACTCGGGACACCTTGTCGCGCACATCATTGGCGGCGCCATCGACATCGCGGGTTAGCACGAATTCAATATCGATCTGCGAGCGTTCTTCGCGCGATTTCGAGGTAACCGACTTGATGCCCTCGATGCCGGCGACCGCCTCCTCGAGCACCTGGGTTACCTGGCTTTCAATAATCTGAGCCGACGCACCCTTGTACAGGGTCACGATCGAAACCGTGGGCGGATCGATGTCGGGATATTCCCGGATCGCCAGGCGCTCAAACGCGAATAGCCCGAAAATCACCAGCACCAGGCTCACCACCGTGGCGAAGACAGGCCGTTTGATCGATACGTCCGACAGAACCATCGTTTAGTCTCCGGCGCAGCGCGCTAGTCGGTTCGCGCCGCCGCCTGCTCGGTTGCCTCGGTTTGGCGGATTGCGACTTTTGCGCCCTCACGTACTTTCTGTACGCCGCCAACCACCACTTGCTCGCCCGCTGCGACGCCCGCGAGTACTTCGACTTCGCCCGGCAAACGCTGACCAAGTGTAACCGGGCTCTGCTTGATCACGTCGTCGATGACCACGAAGACGTACCGTTCGGTGCCGTTCGATACCACAGACTCTTCCGGAATGAGCACCGCGCTATGGCGTGTCGCGATACCAAGCTCCACCAGCAAGAACATGCCGGGCTTAAGTGCCTCGTCCGCATTCTCGATCTTGGCGCGGACGGCAACCGCGCGGGTTACCGGGTCGACCCGGCTGTCGATGGACTGGACCACGCCAAAGAACACCCGGCCTGAATAGGCCTCGGTCGTGGCGGTGATCTCCTGGCCGATCTGAAGCTGAGCCAGACTGCGTTCCGGAACCTGAAAATCTAGCTTTATCACGGAGATGTCGTCTAAAGTTACGATCGGATCTCCAGGCTCGATCAATCTGCCGACGCTGACGTCGCGAATGCCGAGCCGTCCGGAGAAGGGCGCTGTCACTTGTCGCTTGGCGAGTCGCGCACGAATTGCGGCAAGTTCCGCCTGCGCTGACTTCACCCCTGCCTGCGCCGCCTTCAGGTTCGCTGCGAGCTCGTCGTAGCGTGAGGCAGGCACGTTCTGGGTTTTGAGCAAGCGTTCGGCACGTTCGAAGAGTTGGCGCGCGTTCTCTAGTTCAGCTTTGCGCACTTCGATTTCTGCGCGCCTTACCGATACTTGGGCGTCCAGGATGCTGCTGTCGAAATTGACCAAAACAGCGCCTTGCTCAACCATTTCGCCTTCGTCGAAATTGATTTCCTCGACAATGCCCATAACGTCTGACATCACCGTCACAGCCTCGTTGGCGCGGGCATTGCCGATCGCCTCCAGGCTCACCACCACCGAGCCTTCCCGCGCGGTGGCCACGTCGACCGGCGTTGGCGGGCGTTCCGCACCGGCGCTATCGCCGTCCGTGTCACCGCCGATAAACGGTAGGGACTCGGGATTCTGCCACGCCCAATAGGCGCCGCCACCGAGCACGATGACAACTATGATTTGCACGGAATATGAGGCGAATTTCTTTATCACCCTGGGCTCCATCTTTGCCGCAGAAGGCGCGGATTATTCTTATTAAATAGCATTTAACAAGCATTGTTCACGCAGCCTTGAGGCGCGGATTTCGCAGGGCGGATCAATTTGTTACGCTCGAAAAGGCTCCGCGCCTGGGAAAACCACCATGGCCGCTAAGGATTTGACGCCGTGCCTTACGTAAGGTGGGGAGCCGGACCGGGCAAGATAAGCGGGCAATATTCACCAAAATGACGACGCTACTTTACACCGACGACGCATTTATGGAGCACGATACCGGGCTCGGGCATCCGGAGCGATCGGATCGCCTGCGCAGCGTGCTTGAGGCCCTGGACGCGCCGAGATTCGCTGGACTCCGACGCAGCTCACCACGCGACGCCACACCTGAGCAGATCGAACGGGTTCATCACCGGGATTACGTCGAGCGGGTTCTGGCTTCAGTTCCCCAGGCCGGGATCACGGCGATCGACGCCGATACGATCCTGTCTCCAGGGTCCGGCGTGGCCGCATTGCGAGCTGCCGGGGCGTTGGTGACGGCGGTGGACGCGGTGATGGGGGGCGGCGCGAACCGTGCATTTTGTGCTGTCCGCCCGCCAGGCCACCATGCCGAGCCGGACCGTGGCATGGGGTTTTGTGTGTTCAACAACGTTGCGATCGGTGCCGCACACGCCCTGGCGGCGCACGGCTTGGAACGGGTGGCGATCGCCGATTTCGACGTCCATCATGGCAACGGCACACAGGCGGCGTTTTATGACAAGCCGGCGATTCTGTTCGGCTCCAGCCATCAGATGCCGTTGTATCCCGGCTCGGGCTCGGCCGCGGAAACCGGGGCGGGCAACATTATCAATATGCCGCTCCCGCCAGGCGGCCGCGGCGCCGAGTTTCGCGCCGCCTGGAAAACCTATTTCCTGCCGAGGCTTGAGGCCTTCCACCCCCAATTGATCTTCATTTCCGCCGGGTTCGATGGTCATAGCGACGATCCGCTCGCCAATCTGGAATTGGACGAAAGTGATTATGCGTGGATTACCAACGAATTAGCGCACGTAGCCGAAGAGGCATGCGAGGGCCGGGTTATCTCGGCGCTGGAGGGTGGCTACGACCTGGAAGCGCTGGCGCGTTCCGTCGCCGCTCATGTCGGGGCTCTCTCAGGTGTTTAGGCGCGTTGCGTGGAGAGTAGCGCCGGTGCATTTGAGATTTTTAAATCTAAAATAAAATAACGATATCAATAATATCCGTATATTTATTGATATATTATAATGATCGAAATTTCGCTTTGACCCTTGTCCAGGTGCGTTCGCTTCAGGCTACCTCGTTATCGTGACTGGCTGGTGGTTGGGGCATTATTGCGCTGCCTGTTTCAGCGCCCGCGAAGTCAGTTCCGTTGATGGTCGCACCCGATAGGTCGGCATTGTCGAGCCGGGCGCCGGCCAGCATGGCGTGCGACAAATCGGCGCCGGTTAGGTCGGTGTTGGTCATATCAGCGCCAATGAGCTCCGCATTCTCGAGGCGGGCGCGTGCCAGTTGCGCGTCTGTCAGGCACAGGCCGGTCAAACGCGCGCCCCGCAGGTCGGCGTCGTTCAGCCGCGCGCCCGCAAGCACCGCGTGGCTTAGATTGGCCGCTGGAAACGCGGCACGATCCGCGAGGGCGCCGGACAAGTCGGCATCGGTCAAATCACTGGCGCGCACCATGCGTCCGCCACCCGGTTGCCTCGGGCCGATCTCGGCTGGCCCGAAGTCGCACTTCTCCAGGTTTGCGTCCCGTAGATTGGCACGGGGGAGCCGGATGCCCGATGCTTGCGCGCCCGACAGGATCGCGGATTCCAGGTTTGCGCCGCGGGCCTCAGCCAGAATCAACAAGGCATCGCTCAGATTCGCGCCGGCCATTTTGGCGCCGGCGAGACCTGCGCCGCTCAAATTGCGTCGGCGAAGGTCCGTTTCGCTTAGGTCGATGCCGGCGAACTCGGCGCGTTGGCCGCCGCGATTTTCGATCCATGCCAGGTGAGCTTCGAGCATGCGCTCCAACGCGTCCACCGCCAAGCGCTGCGGCGCTTTGAGATTGGCGCCGTCCAGGCGGGCGTCGGCGAGGTCGGCGCCATCCAGGCAAGCATCACTCAGGTCCGCCGCCCTCATGTTGGCGCCGCGCAGGGACGCGCCTGACAGGTCGCAATCAACCAGGGTGCTGTTGGCCAGATTGCATCGCGCCAGGGTCGCGCCCGACAGGTCGGCACGCGTCAGGTCGCAATTGGACATGTCTGCGCCGGTCACATTCGCCTGGGTCAGTTTTGCGTCAACCATGACCGCGTCGCGAAGCAATGAGCCGGTGAAGTTGGTGCTAAGCAACGACACCGTGTTGGTCAAATTGGCGCCGGTCAAAGACCCTTCGCTTAAATCGCAGCCGGTGAGGTCGGCCCGGGACAAATTGGCCGCTGTCAGATCGATACCCCTGAGGTCTGCCCGCGCCAATACGGCATTGCGCAAATTCGCGCTCGACAGAACGGCGCCAGCCAAGTCGGCAAACGACAAGTCCGTGCCCGCAAGATCGGCGCCATCCAGATTGGCGCTGGTCAGGTCGGCACTACGAAGATCGCGGTTGGACAGGTCCGCGCCAGGTAGATCAGCGCCGGCGAGCTCGGCCCGCTCGCCGCCGCGCTTATTGGCCAGCCACAATTCGTGGGCGTCCAGGACGCCCTGAATATCCGAGACGCCGGGCGCGGTCTCCCGCATTGGATCGAGATTCGTCGACCTTTTATCGGCCGTCATGCCTCCGTCGGTGCCTTCGTCTTGCTTGACGATTTCGGCCCCGATGCTTTGGACTTGTGGGCGAACCGCAGCAACGACTCGATGTAAGGGCCTTGGAAGAGGCTAATGCCGAGACTTTGCCCGGCATTAACGGCGCGCGCGGACACACAGCCATAAAGAATGACGCGTGCCTGGCCCGTGCTCTCGATTGCATCCGCCAGAGCATCTCGGCGCTCGCCGGAGATATCGGACTCGTAATCCGGTCCCCACCGCAGTTTGATAAAATCGAAACCCAACCGTTCACGGTCGAGCATCGGCAAAGTGAGATGGTTTGCGCCATCCACGCTGACCCGGTAGCCGCGGCCGTGCAAATAATCCCGCAGGAACAGCGCGGCGCCGAGATCGGCGAACAGGTCGCCTTCCTGTAACTCGAAAATAACCCGCTTGCGCCACGACTCGGCGGTCAATCTGTCAAAATCCAGGAACGTGTCCGACATCAATGTGGCTAAGGTGACATCAACACTCACCGTATCCGTGCCTTCGGAAAAATCTTCTTTGTCGAGCCAGATCAGCAGCCGCTCAAGCACCAGATCGTCGAGCGCCCGCCGATACCAACGGTTGGCCGCAAGATCGACGTTCGGCAGGAGCTGCGCGCCCAAACGATCGAAATCGACCGACACCTCCGACATCACCGGCTGTGGCGGATTGCCGCCAACCACTGCGCAGATCGATTCCTGCCGCACCATCGAACCCAGATCGATGGTACCGAGGGCATTCAGGATCTGCGGCACGTGCCGCGCCTCGATCGGCTCAAGTGGCGTTGGTTCGGCGGTCTCCTCGGACGCCTCGCGGTCCGTCGCTGCCGCGGTCGCCAGACCGGCGGCCAGCTCACGGAAATCGTCCAATGCGTCGTCAAATCGGAATATTTCGGCAAGCACGCCGACATCCGACGCGCGCGCCGCATCGGTCAATGGATCGGCGGCAAAAAGGGTCCTAAAGCCGACGCACATCGTCTCCACCGCCGCGTCATCCATGGCGAACATCACCAGCACCAGATCCCCGGAAAAGATTTGGTACACTTCGCCTTTGTGGCGTTCCACATATGGCTGCAACGTCTCAAGCACCAATCGTGTGTGGAACGGCCGGCGATGGGCCGGCTGCAGGCTCGACAAGTGTAGGTGAATCCCGACGCCGTCGGGCGTGTCGGATCCCAGCCCTTCGAGATAGGTAACGAGGCGTTGCTCGTGATTTTGATGCTCGGCGCCGCTTGCCATGCTTAGCCCGCTCGATTTCCCGGCACGTATACGAAAATTCACAGCAGCTTGGCGGGATCGACTTGTGCGATCTCGACAGCCCGAAACTAAGAATATAGAGCTGGAACCGCGCGTGGCATCGTCTTGTCGGGCCACTCAGCGCCGCATAGACTGACCGCCAGAAAAAGGGGCCCCGACATGGCCAAGAAAGCCGATTCCAATGCCACCGCGGACGTCGCCGAGCGCTTCGACGATATCAAGTCGATGAGCTTCGAGCAGGCGCTCGACGAACTTGAAGACATCGTGCGTCGGCTGGAAAGTGGCGACATCGAGCTCGACGGCGCGATTCAGGCTTACGCGCGCGGGGCCGCGCTCAAGACCCATTGCGATCAAAAACTGCGGCAAGCCGAACAACGTGTCAGCCGCATCAACATCGCGGATAACGGTACGGTGACCGCGGAAGCTGTTGATCTCGACGACGGCTCCGGCTCTTGACAGAACTGTCGGCGGCGCTGGCGACCGCCGCCTCGGCCGTGGAGCAGCAGCTTGGCGCGCTGGTCCCCGATAACCCCGCGCCACACGCCCGCTTAATCGAGGCGATGCGGTATGCCGCTCTCGGCGGCGGTAAGCGGTTGAGGCCGTTTTTGGTATTGCAGAGTGCAAACCTGTTCGACGCAAACGGCCCGGGCGCGTTGCGCGCTGCGGCGGCGGTGGAAATGGTGCATTGCTATTCTTTGGTGCACGATGACCTGCCCGCGATGGACGATGATGCACTGCGGCGCGGCCGTCCGACCGCGCATATCGAATTCGACGAAGCCACCGCAATTCTAGCTGGTGACGCACTGCTCACCCTCGCGTTCGAAGTTCTGGCCGCACCGGAGACCCACGCCGATCCGGCGGTTCGCGCGGAACTGGTCCTCGCGTTGGCCCGGGCGTCGGGCAGGGACGGCATGGTTGGCGGCCAGATGGTCGATCTTGCGGCCGAAGGTCGCACGCTCGATCTGAATGAGATTTCCCAATTGCAGGCCATGAAGACCGGTGCCTTGATCGCCGTAAGTTGCGTCGCCGGCGCTATTCTTGGTGGCGCGAGCGCGGAGGAACGCGCTGCGCTCGCCGGGTACTCGGATGCCCTTGGGCTGGCTTTCCAGATTGCCGATGACCTGCTTGATGTGGAAGGTGATGAGGCAGACGTCGGCAAGGGCGTCGGCAAGGACGCCGATGCCGGCAAGGCGACCTTTGTTTCGCTGCTCGGCGTCGATGGTGCGCGGACGCGGGCACGCGAGCTGGTCGACAGCGCGACCGAACACTTGGCCATGTTCGACCAACGCGCCGATTTGTTGCGCGCGGCGGCCGGTTTCGTGGTCGCGCGCCGCAACTGAGGGCGGCGCGATGGCGAAGGTCCGGCTCGATGCGCTGTTGGTCGAGCGTGGCCTTGTCGAGACCCGGAGCCGCGCTCAGGCCTTGATCCTGGCCGGCAAAGTGTTCAGCGGCGAGCGGCGGCTCGACAAGCCGGGCAACCAAATCGACCCCACGGCCCCGTTGGAGGTGCGTGGCCGCGACCATCCCTGGGTGTCTCGGGGTGGGGTTAAACTGGCACACGGTCTCGAGTTTTTTGGCATCGACCCAGCTGGTTCGGTCTGTCTCGATATCGGCGCATCGACCGGCGGCTTCACCGACGTCTTGCTGAATGTCGGCGCGGCGCGTGTCTATGCGGTCGATGTTGGCCACGGCCAGCTCGATTGGCGCCTGCGTAACGATGAGCGCGTGATCGTGCTCGAACGCACCAACGCCCGCCACTTGAGCCGCGAGCAAGTGCCCGAGCCGATCGATTTGGTGGTATGCGACGCCAGTTTCATCGGCCTTGCCACGATTCTACCAGCGCCCCTTGCCCTGACTGCTCCGGGCGCCCGGCTGATCGCCCTTATTAAGCCGCAGTTCGAGGTCGGCAAAGGCCAGGTCGGCAAGGGCGGTGTCGTGCGCGATCAGGCACTACGCGAAGAGGCATGCGAAAAAGTACGTGCCTGGCTCGACACGCTGCCTGGTTGGCGAGTCCTGGGCATTAGCGAAAGCCCGATCAAGGGACCGGAGGGCAATGTCGAGTTCCTCATCGCTGCCGAGCGAAACGAGGAAGAATAGGGAGCACAGTGTGGACATCTATCACGGTTGGTTCGACCTGAAATCCGGTGTGTCGGACTTGGAATTCGCCGATCACTTAGGTCGCTACATGGATCATCTGCGCGCCGAGGGCCTGATTGCCGATTGGCGGCTGACCCGCCGCAAGCTCGGCCTCGCGCCACCGGCTTTGCGCGAGTTCCACGTGACCATCGAGACCGATGGCGTGGCGCAACTCGACGAGGCCTTTAAGGTGGTCTCGGCCCGCGCCGAACCGGCCGAGGGCCTTCACCACGCCGTCAACAGTCGGGTCGAAAATGCCTTCTTCGCCCTTTACCGCGACTTCCCCGATCCGCAACGCCAGGCCGGCCAAGAAAAATTTTAAGTGTTCGTCGGCTCTTCGCTTTGCCCGTCGCGCCCGCGCCGGCCGTCGACTGTCCAAAGATCCATTTCGCGCAGCATGTAAAGCACGATGAAACCGGCCAGCACCGGCACGCCGGCGAGGAACAGGTGCTTCACCTCGCCGTAAATCAAACCCCACGGGTCGATCAGCGAGCGCCACGATGACACCACTGAATAGGTATGCAATAGGGTCGCGAGCCCATAGCTCCAGCGCCGCTTGAATCCAATCAGCAGCGCCGCCGCCAGAGCAATCTGCAACGCGCCGAGCATGGGCGCGATCGCAGTATCGATGGGGATGCCATAGAACTTGTCGTAAATCCCCACCGTGCGCGCCGGAATGATGATTTTTTCCAGCCCCCACAACAACAAGAAAACGCCGAGCGAAATACGCAGGATCAGTAGCGCCAGGGCTACTTGACGTTCACGCTCGGACAATCCAATCGTCGCCGTAACCGAATTCTCATACATTCTTGGCGCTCCCAATCATCGTCCCATCGTGTGGTAGTCCGGGTTGGGCATCATTTCGACCGCCGCCGCGAGGCGGTTGGACATGTTGAAGAAGGCTGTCACATCGGCGATGTCGTAGATGGCGGATTCCGAGAAGCCCGCATCGCGCAGAGCCTTGCGATCGGCCTCGACGATCTTGGCCGGGGTTTCTGTCAGTTTGATCGCGAAATCGAGCATGGCGCGGTGGCGTGGGCTCAGATCGGCGATGCGGTAATTGTGCGCGATCATTTCGCCGAGGATCGGATCGCCTGAGAGCGTGCGCACCGCCGATCCGTGCGCGACCAGGCAATAGAAGCACTTGTTTACGCTGGAAACCGCGACCGCGATCATCTCGCGCTCGAGCTTAGTCAGAGGCGATTCACCGAGCATCAACTCGTTGTAGGTGCTGACGAAGGCCTTCAGCTTTTCCGGCTTGTAGGCAACTGCCTTGAGCACGTTCGGCAGCAAGCCAAGTTTCTCGCGGCAGACGTCGAAAAACTTCTTCATGTCGTCGTCAATAGCGTCGAGATCCGGCGCGTCGGCTAGCGCCCAAAGCCGATCAGGATCGCTCATGCCGCGACTTTCCGGAGCTTGCTTGTGGCGCGCCGGCTTGCGCTTGGTCGGCGCTTTTGCTTTTTGCTTGGCCATCGGTTGGCCTCCTAAGGATGAAAAAGGTCAGCCACCGATTTGGCCGCGGTGGCGCAGCACATGGTCGGCTAGCACACATGCCATCATCGCCTCGCCGACCGGCACGGCGCGAATGCCGACGCACGGGTCGTGCCGGCCCTTGGTCGATATCTCGGTGTCTTCGCCGTGAATGTCGATGGTTCGTCGCGCCGCCAGGATAGAGCTGGTCGGCTTAACCGCGAAGCGCACGACAATGTCCTGGCCGCTTGAAATACCGCCCAGGACGCCGCCGGCGTGATTGCCAAGGAATTCGGGCGCTTCGGGGCCATCCCCCTTGCGCATTTCGTCGGCCGCGTCGAGCCCGGTCATCGCCGCGGCGGCGAACCCATCGCCGATTTCGACGCCCTTGACCGCATTGATGGTCATCATCGCGCGCGCGAGATCGCTGTCGAGCTTGCCGTAAATCGGCTCGCCCAATCCCGCCGGTACGCCTCGCGCCACCACCTCGATCACCGCGCCGACCGAATTGCCGGCCTTGCGCAGGGCTTCCAGTTCCTCCGCCCACGCCGCCGCCGCCTCGGCGTCGGGACACCAAAACGGATTCCCGTCAATTTCGGCCCAGTCCCAGTGTTCCCGGTCGATTGCATGCGGGCCCATCTGGACCATCGCGCCGCGAATGCTGATCGCGTCGCCGAGCACCTTGCGCGCCACGGCCCCGGCGGCGACCCGCATGGCGGTTTCGCGGGCGCTCGACCGGCCACCGCCGCGATAATCGCGGATGCCGTATTTGCGCCAATAGGTGTAGTCCGCGTGTGCCGGGCGGAACTTGTCCTTGATGTCGCCATAGTCCTTCGAGCGCTGATCGACATTGTCGATCTCGAGCGCGATTGGCGTGCCGGTGGTCAGGCCCTCGAACGTACCCGAGACAATCCGCACAGCGTCAGGCTCTTTGCGTTGGGTGGTGAATTTCGATTGTCCCGGCCGGCGCTTGTCGAGAAATTGCTGAATGTCGGACTCGGTGAGCGGCAGGCGTGGCGGCACGCCGTCGATCACGCAGCCAATTCCTGGCCCGTGACTTTCGCCCCAGGTGGTGAAGCGAAACGCCTCGCCGAAGCTATTGCCGGGCATGGCTCAAACGACGGAGATATCGGGCGCGTCGACGGCTTTCATGCCGACCACGTGATAGCCGGAATCGACATGCAGCACTTCGCCGGTCACGCCGCTGCCGAGCTCGCTGAGCAGGAACAGCGCGGCGCCGCCGACATCGTCGATGGTTACGTTGCGCTTCAGCGGTGCATTGTATTCGTTCCACTTGAGGATGTAGCGGAAGTCGCCGATGCCGCTTGCCGCCAGGGTCTTGATCGGCCCTGCGGAGATCGCATTGACGCGGATATTCTCACCGCCCAGGTCGACCGCCAGGTAGCGCACGCTGGCTTCCAACGCGGCTTTGGCGACGCCCATCACGTTGTAGTGCGGCATCACCCGTTCGGCGCCTGAGTAGGTCAGCGTGAGCAGACTGCCGCCGTCGCGCATCAACGGCCGCGCGCGCCGGCAAATTTCGGTGAACGAATAGCAAGAAATGTCGAGCGAGCGGATGAAGTTCTCGCGCGAGGTATCGACGTAACGGCCCTTGAGCTCTTCCTTGTCGGAATAGGCAATGGCGTGGATCGCGAAATCCAAACCGCCCCAACTATCGTCAAGCTGGCCGAACACCGCGTCCAGACTATCCCCGTCGGTCACGTCGCACGGCAGAACCATCGACGAGCCGACCGACTCAGCCAGCGGTTGTACGCGCTTGGCGAGCGCTTCGCCCTGATAGGTAAACGCCAGCTCGGCGCCGTGAGCCGCCACCGCGCGCGCTATGCCCCATGCCAGCGAACGATCATTGGCGACTCCCATGACCAAGCCTTTTCGTCCGGCCAGCAGTGGCGAAGAAGACTCGGCGATCCTCGGGGTCGGGGCACTCATGTCGATGTTGGGATCCTTGTCAGTAATGGTTTGCGCCGTTCAAGGGTCGGAAAAACCTATACCATGCGCGGGGGGCGGGAAAGCGGCCAGGTACCGGCTTCCGACCGATCAGCCTTCGCCCAGCCAGGTACGGAACGAAAACCCTTTGCCCAGCTCCGCCGGATCGGCGCTGTCGTAGGTCGGCCCGGCCGAGGGCGCGATTAAGTCGAGCTCCGATTCGATGCCAGCTTCGTCCACGCCTGCATTGTCGGCTGAGCCGATGTTCTCGCCGGGCGCCGCGGCCGCAGGACGGGCGACGCGCGTCGGCAAATCGTTGACCGGCGTAGGTACCTGGTCGGGCGGGAGAGAAGCCTGCGCTGCTGGCACCGCGACAATCGGCATCGCATTAGCGCTTGGCTCGACAGGGGGTTTCATTCTCGCCGCCGTCGGCGAAGCCGTCTCATCCGGCGTCGCGACGTCGTCCAATGGCAAAGCGGCGACCTTCGGCAAGGCGTCGACAGGTACGGCTGCCTGATCGGGCAGGAGTGAAGCCTGTACCGATGCCTGCTCATCCGGCGCCGCGGCGACAGCTGTCGGTTCGACACGTTTCACGGCGGATTCCGGCGGCGGCACCTGGATCGGCCCGTCCACAGCCGCGACTGTCGAAGGTGGTGGTGTCAGATCGCCTCGGTTATTCGTGTCCGGCGATGCGGCCGCAACCGCGACGCCGGCGTCGATAGCAGCCTTAGGTTGCTCCGGCGTTTCCGTGAGCCAAGGCAGATCGGTAACGCCGGGTACCGCCTCTTCCGGTGTCGCGAGTTTGTCCGCGGAGACGTCTTCCTCCGACTCCAATTCCCGGATCAGGTCGCCGATTTCGTCATCATCGCTTCCGCGTTGCGCCGGCTCGTCGGGCGGAAGCGATGCTTCGGATGCGGGGACGGCCGCGATCTGGGGCTCGTCAACCGATTCCGATAGTTCGCTGCCCGGGGGCAGATACTCCGGCATCACCTGATTGCGAAAAAGGACGGCAATCTCGGATTCGCCGGTCGGTGGCGCGATAATCTCCGGTGCCCGCTTGGCCGGTTGTGTGGACATGGGCACGGGCGTTTCCGAAACCGCGGACGGCACTGGCTCTGGCACATCGACGATCGGATCAATTGGCGTCGGTTCCAACGCCGCCATGACGGCGTCCGGCGCTTCGCTCCCGGGAACCAAAGCGGTGTCGGCGGCAGAAAACGGTGGCGGCGGCGCCAGATCCGGCTCACCTTCCGGCCCGGCCAAGGCGGGTTCCGTCGCTGGCCGCGCGGCCTCCAAATCTGAGACGGCCAGTTCCGCTTCGGCCGCCGTTGGCTCAGGCACCTCGACGACCGGTCCCGCCGGCGCCAGCGCCGCTATCATGGCGGCGGGCCCTTCGCTTTCGGGGATCACCGCGGCCCCCGCGGCGGTAATTGGCGCCGCCAGAGCCGGATCCACGACAACTTCCGGTTCAACGACGGCCGGTGGCGTTTCTGCCGAAGCGGTCTCGGAGTTCGAGGCAGCCATTTCCGTGCCGGCCGCAGTGGATTCGGGCACCTCGGCGACCGGCTCAGACGGCACCAGTCCCAACGCCGCCATAGCGGAGCTTGGCGTCTCGCTTTCGGGGATCAGCGCATGACCCGTGGCGGGAACGGGCGGCGGCCCAACTTGGTCCGGCACGACCTGCGACACGGCCGCGGCCGATGGTGGTTGCTGAGGCGTGGTCGCCAATTCTGAGACAACAATCTCCGTTCCCGACGCCGCTGGCTCGACGGACTCGGCGACAGCCCCTTCCGGCTCGCGAATCCAAGGCAGGCCGGCGACATCCGCCTCGAGAGCCGGTGCTGGAGCCGCGGTCTGCGGATCGGCGGCCGCCTGGGTCAATGGCTCGGTTTGGTTCGCCGGGGCGGCTTCGGTCCACGGCAGACCCTCGACAGGGGCGGGCACTGGAGCCACCGGCGCACCGGCGTTTTCTGCGGGTTCCGATGGCTCTGCTTCGGCAAGGACGGTCGGTTCGGGTGTCGTAACCGGCGTCGGTAAAACCGCTCCGGTCGGCTCGGGCGCCGCCGCCAATTCCGTCGGCGGCCCGCTTTGCTCCGGCCGCAACGGCGCATTCGCCGCCAATTTTCGATCTATCTCATCGACGGTTTGGTCGAGCCCGAGGAGATATTCAGGTTCTGGGACGCCATAACTGTACTGCGGTGGCAGCGTGGGGCGGTTGGCCATCTGATACCAAAGCTCCGGGGCCTTGCGGTAGTCAAAGCCTGCGCGCGCCATCAGGTAAGAGCCGACATAGTCGGCGGCGTTGCCGTAGTCCTGGGCCAGCGATTGATCGGCCAACACGTCGCCGGTTGCCTCGGGCTCAAGCCCCCACTCGAAAAAGCTCGACCAATCGACGCCTTCTTCGGTGTCTATATCGAGATCGGGGATCAGATTGTTCGCAATCTCGCGCGAGATCGCGGCGGCCAAGACGTCATCATCGTCTATGGCGCTGAGAAGGCCCCCGAAAACCACCACCTTGTCGCCATTGGCGTAGGAGCGGATCGGATCCCCGGGAACCGCCAGGACCTGAATATCGCAGATATAGTCAGGCTCGATCATGACGGTGAACTCGCCGGCGCCGCGGCGTAAGGTCAAGGTGGTCCGACTGTCACGAACCAACACGTCCCGCAGTTTGGCTTGGGCCAGCGTCACCGCGCCTTCGCCGTAAGGAACTGGCCAGTCGTCGATCGCCAAGATCTCGTCTCTTCGACGCACGCCGGCACGATCCGCTGCGCTATTAGGCGCCAGCTCGACCACTGAAACCCTATGGGTATAGCCCATAGCCGTCGCCGCGGTGCGCACGGCGCCCTGGAACATGTAGGCATTGGCATAGGTGAAGCCGAGCGCCGGGCGGGCGTTCGCCGGGCACATATCGACCGCGGCATATAGCAGGCGGTAGCTGATCCGAAATACACGTGTCTGGCGCTCGAAAAGGCCGCTCAAGACGCCCACGCGCCGCCGCCGTTCCTCCATGCGTCGCAAATCCGGATCGGTGACAATCGGATCGCGCACCGGCTCGGCGCCTTGGATTGTGGCGTCGGCCAAGCCGTTCGTCTCATCTTGCGCGAAAACCGGTCCAGTCATGGCGGCCGCCGCGGCGAGTATGATGGCACTAATGAAGGCCTGGCGTTTCACTTTCGCGGCCATCCCGGCAGTTCCAAAGCGATTGAGGTCGGCGCACGGTATCGCTGCCGTGCTGGTCTTGCAACCAACCGGCGGCACCTCAGCGCACCGTATATGGGTGCTCTGCGGACCATTCGCGCACAAGTTCGGTCAATTGTGGGTCTGGCTTTGCCGGCAGGACCAGTTTGACGCGCACAAATTGGTCCCCCCGCGAGCTGGATTTGGCCCGCTTCAATCCCTTGCCCTTGAGCCGGAGTGTATCGCCTGAGCTCGACCCGGGCGGCACCGTCATTGTCACCGGTCCATCAACTGTCGGCACCTCGACTTTTGCACCAAGCACCGCCTCGGCCAGCGTAACCGGCAGTTCCATGCGCACGGCGTCGCCATCGCGGGTAAACACCGGGTGAGGCTCAACGTCGACCTTGATCAGCGCGTCGCCCGCCGGGCCGCCGCCGAGCCCGGCATGGCCTTGACCCTTGAGACGGATGGTCTGGCCATCGCCAATTCCAGCCGGGATATTGATGTCGAGCGTGCGGCCACCCTCCAGCGTGACGCGGCGCGAGCCACCCTTCGCGGCCTCAAGAAAGTCGATTTTGATCGCGTAGCTGACGTCTTGGCCGCGCGCGCGCATGCCGCCGGTCCGCCCGCCAGGCGCGCCGCCGCCAAAGCGACCGCCGAATAGGTCGCCCAGTATGTCCTCAACATTGAAGCCACCGGCAAAGCCGCCCGGTCCGCCGCTTGATTGGTCGAAATGGAATCCGCCGCGTTCCTGGCCCGACGCATCGACCTCGCCGCGGTCGAAGCGCGCGCGCATCTCTGGGTCCGACAAGATGGTGTACGCCGCCGAGACTTGCTTAAAGCGCTCCTCGATCTTGGCGTCGCCCGGATGCGTGTCAGGGTGCAGCTGCTTGGCCAGCTTGCGATAGGCTTTCTTAATGTCGTCCTGGCTGGCGTCTCGCTTCACACCAAGAACGTCATAAGGGTCACTCATTTGTCGTCATCACCAGCGGTATGAAATTTGCCGCACCCATGGCAAAAAGACTCCGGCCCAGCCAATTAAGGATGGGCCGGAGGCCACGTCGTTCCAGTCGCGCCGGGTGAACCGGCGCGCGGCTCAGTTGCTAACGATCTTCCAGCTGCCGTCCTCTTGGCGGCACGCGGTGCCATAGCCGGACTCGGTTTGCCCGCCGACCGTAATGGTCTGCTGGAATTCACGGCAATATTGGCCGCTGTCGGCCTGGTACGTTTTGACCGGCGTATAAGAGCCCTGGTTGCCGCTGTCCGGGTTCACCCAGGTTGTGGTCTGGCCGGTTGGCGTCGCTTCCAGCGTGTTCTGATAGCTCTGCGCGGCATAAGCCTGGTCGGCGCGGTCGAGCGATTTACCAACTTCGCTGCCGAGCAGGCCGCCGAGCAACACGCCGGCGCCAATGGCCACCATCTGGCCGGTGCCACCGCCAATCTGAGAGCCGGCTAAACCGCCAAGACCTGCGCCAATCAGCGTGCCGCCGATTTCTTTGTCCCCTTTGCCCTCACATGCGCCGAGCGACAGGGCCACTGTTGCCACGATCAAAACCTTAAAAAACTTCATGACCTGTGATCCTCAACTTTCGTGGCCTTACGGCCAACCAACGACTCGTCAAGCTGACGCCCCCACTGGCGCGGGCTTGTCTTCGACAATCCTACCATATAGGGAGTTCCAGACGTGCTAAAAGAGCGCTGGAAGCGACAAATCATGTCCATCCCGATCACCGACGACCCAGTGTTGTTGTTCAATCTCTGGCTCGACGAGGCGCGCGCGAGCGAACCGAACGACCACGATGCCGCGTGCCTCGCCACCGCCACGCCCGACGCCGTGCCGTCAGCCCGCATGGTGCTGGTGAAGCGCGCTGACGCCGGAGGCTTTGCTTTCTACACCAATCTCGATAGTCGCAAGGGTGGGGAACTCGCCGCCAACCCGCACGCCGCGCTGTGTTGCTATTGGAAAAGCCTGCGCAAGCAGGTTCGGATCGAGGGGCCCGTCACGGCCGTCGAGGAGACCACCGCCGACGACTATTTCGCAACCCGCAGCCGCCAGAGCCAAATCGGTGCCTGGGCGAGCCGCCAGTCGCAACCTCTCACCAGCCGTTTCGAACTAGAGCGCCGCGCTGTCGTCCATGCCGCTAAGTTCGGTTTTGGCGCCGTACCCCGACCACCGTTCTGGTCAGGATACCGAGTTGTGCCCCTGCGCATCGAATTTTGGCGCAGTGGCGCTTTCCGCCTCCATGACCGCGTGGTCTATGAACGCGAATCAGTGGACGATGAGGGATGGCGAACACACAGGCTGTTCCCGTGACGGAGCCCAGACTGGACGATGGTGCCAATGCGCGCCTAATGCGCCTGGCGACCTATGCCTCGGTGTCGGTCGCGGCATTCCTTATCGTCATTAAACTGGCCGCGTGGCTTGCCACGGATTCGGTTTCGGTCTTGTCGTCTCTGGTCGACTCAGTGCTCGATTCTATTGCATCACTAATTAATCTATTCGCGGTTCGCCATGCGCTCACGCCGGCCGACCGTGAGCACCGCTTTGGTCATGGCAAGGCGGAATCGATCGCCGGGTTGGGGCAAGCCGCGTTCATCGCCGGCTCCGCCGCGTTTCTGATTTTCGAGTCTGTGCGGCGATTTGTCACGCCACAGGAGATTTCGCACGGCACCATCGGTATTGGCGTAATGGCCGTGTCCATCGTGCTGACATTTTTGTTGGTGCGCTATCAGATGCGCGTGGTTCGGCAAACTGGATCGACGGCGATTAGCGCGGATTCACTCCACTATCGGGGCGATCTATTGGTCAACGCGGCGATTATCGTATCGCTGATCCTCAGCACCCGTCTCGCGATGACTTGGGTCGATCCGGCGATCGCGATCGGTATCGCGGTGTATATCCTTTACAACGCGTGGCTGGTGGCACGAGAGGCACTCAACGCGTTGATGGACCGCGAGTTTCCCGACGGGGACCGGCAACGGATTCTCGGCATCGCGAGAGCGCATCCGCAAGTTAAAGGCGCGCATGACCTGCGTACCCGACGCTCCGGCGTGCAGCCTTTCATCCAGCTTCACCTAGAGCTTGACGGGGCGATGACCCTGCACGATGCGCATATCATTTCCGATCAGGTCGAAGCCGATATTATCGCCGCCTTCCCAGGCGCCGAGGTGATCATCCACCAGGATCCGGAAGGCCTCGCGGAGCCCATGCCAACCTTCGCGCGACGCTAGGCTCGCGTACGTCGATCATTACCGCGCGATCTTGGTCGATCCAATCTTTGAGAGTCCTGGCGTCGATTTCCTTGAGAGTGCGGGATACCACGCAAATCTCCAATTGGTTGGTATAAGGTCTTGGGAGGACTCTATTTTCGGTCCGGACCGGGCTCGCAATACAGGTGGTACAGCAGCCTGATGATCTCTCCGACCGTGTCATTGGCGAGCCGGTAGTAAATGGTCTGAGCTTCGCGGCGGGTGCCGACCAGACCGTCCTCGCGCAGCCGGGCGAGATGCTGCGACAGGGCAGATTGGCTGAGCCCGACCGACCTTTGCAGGTCGCCGACCGAGTGTTCACCGTCATCCAATTGGCACAAGACGATCAGTCGGTGCGGGTTGCCGAGCGCTTTCATCAGGCGACTCGCCGCCGCCGCGTTCGACATCATCTGGTCGATTTCGATGGCCTGTATATTCATATTTACTAAATTAGTATTATCTAATATGCAGTCAAGCGCCGATCGCGCGTTGTGCGCCGGGCGCCAAAGCGGATAATGCGCGCGGCGTCGAACAATAAGACTCCGTTTGGGACGCGAGGCGAGAGAAGAGCGGACACTGGAGACCGCCCAATGAGCAAACTGGGTCCTGAAATGAACCCCGACGTCGCCGCGCTGTTTCATGCCGACACATTCACCATCACCTATCTGGTCGCAGACCCCGAGAGTGGGCGGGCCGCGATCATCGATTCGGTTCTTGATTTCGATCAGAGATCGGGACGCACGGGCACCGCCGCGGCCGACGCCTTGATCGCTCTGGTCGCCGAGAAGGGTCTCTCCGTCGATTGGATTCTCGAGACCCACGCGCACGCGGACCATTTGTCAGCCGCCGACTATCTCAAGCCCAAGCTCGGCGCGAAGATCGGAATTGGCGAGCACATCACCGAGGTTCAGGGTGCGTTCAAAGCCGTGTTCAATCTAAACAGCGGATTCGAACCTGACGGCTCGCAGTTCGACCATTTGTTCAAGGACGGCGAGACCTTTGCGCTCGGTCGTCTGGAGGCCCGTGTCATGCACACGCCCGGCCACACGCCGGCGTGTGTGACCTATGTGATTGGCGGTGCGGCGTTCGTCGGCGATACCCTTTTCATGCCCGACTTCGGTACCGCGCGCACCGATTTTCCCGGCGGCGACGCCCGCACGCTTTTCCGGTCGATCCGCAACGTATTGTCATTGCCGGCGGAGACCCGGTTGTTCATGTGCCATGATTACGCGCCCGGCGATCGGGATTATGCGTGGGAGACCACCGTGGCTGAAGAGCGCGCGAAAAACATTCACGTGCACGACGGGGTCGAGGAGGACGAGTTCGTCAAAATGCGCACTGAACGCGATGCGACTCTCGACGTTCCACAGCTCATCCTGCCATCGATCCAGGTCAACATTCTCGCTGGCCACATGCCGGAGCCCGAGGACAATGGCGTTGCCTATCTGAAGCTACCTCTCAATGCACTCTAACCGAGGGTCGGCGGCGATGGATCCGCAATCGGAAATCGCTGCCTTCCTTCGTGATCCGGCAACTCACGATGGTCAAACGGTTGAGGTGATCGAGACCCACGTCGCCCAGGTATTTCTGGTTGGCGATCTCGTCTACAAGCTTAAACGGGCGGTGAAGTTTCCGTTTCTCGATTTCTCGACCGCCGAGGACCGCAGGGTCGCTTGCGAGAATGAGGTGGGCCTGAACCGCCGCACCGCACCGAGCCTCTATCGCGGCGTGACCGCGGTGACCCGCGACGCCGACGGCCGGCTGGCAATCGCCGGTGACGGTGAGCCAATCGACTGGCTGGTCGAGATGAACCGGTTCGAGCAGGCCATGTTGTTCGACCGTTTGTCGGAGGCGGGCAAGCTCGACGATGATCTGCTAAGCCGTCTGGCTGACGCCATCGCGGCCTTTCACGGCGACGCGGAGCAACGTCCGGACAAAGGCGGGCGCGACGGTCTTGCCACGGTCATCGACGGCAATATGGACACTCTGCGACGCTCGAGCCCGGCCTTGTTCAAAGCATCCGAGCTGGACCGCCTTGAGCGGCTGTGGCGCGGCGCGCTGGACCGGGTCTCGGGTTTGGCCGAGGCGCGCCGAGAGGCGGGGCTGGTGCGTTGGTGCCACGGCGACCTGCATCTCCGCAATATCTGTCTGCTCGACGGTGAGCCGACACTATTCGACGGCATCGAGTTCAACCCGGATATTGCCTGCGTCGATGTTTTGTACGACCTCGCCTTTCTGTTGATGGATTTGCAACATCGCCGGCGGCGCGATCAAGCCAATTTCGTACTCAACCGCTATCTCGCGCGCACCGAAGACTATGCAGGCGCCGCCCTTCTGCCGCTGTTCCAGTCGCTGCGCGCCGGAGTGCGCGCCATGGTTAGCGCCATAGAGGCCTTGGAGGGTCAGGTCGAACTAAAGTCCGAGGCGCGCGATTACCTGGCGCTGGCATTCGCCTTTTTTGAGCCGCCGCCGCCGATGCTGGTGGCCGTTGGTGGATTGTCGGGCACCGGCAAGTCGACGCTGGCCCGCGCGATTGCACCACTGATCGGCGCGGCGCCCGGCGCGCTGATCGTGCGCAGTGACATGGTGCGCAAGCACATGTTTGGCGCGGCGCCAGAGGACCGCTTACCGCCGGATGCCTATCAGGAATCGATCAGCGACAAGGTCTATGCCCGGTTGGCTAAGCTTGCACGCGCCGCGCTCGGCGGTGGCGGCACGGTAATCGTCGACGCGGTGTTCGCGCGCCCCGAACAGCGTGACGCTATGGTGACGCTGGCTCGGCACGCCGGCGTGCCGTTTGCCGGGTTGTGGCTGGAGGCCGAGCAGGCGCAATTGGTTAAACGGGTCGATGAGCGGGCGGCGAGGGCCGCCGACGCGTCCGACGCCACGGCGGCCGTGGTCGAACAGCAGCTCAGATATCGGCTCGGCGACATTGGTTGGCTCCGGCTGGACGCCACCGGCGATCCGGCGGCGGTGCGTCAAGCGGCCCTCGGCGCGATAGAACAGCGCGGCGCAAAATGACGCTTGATCCAAATCAGTGCGAGTCGGATCATTTCATCGTGTTTTGATCACAGTTTGTGACAGGGGAGCACCGGCATGGGTTGGGCGAGTATTTTGGCATTGCTCGACGGCAACGAGACTGATCGTGCCGTTGCCATGACCGGCTTGGCCATCGGCAAGGCTTTCGACGCTACGGTCGAGGGCTTGATCGTCCGGCCCGACCCGCGTGAGGCGGTGCGGCTTGCCATCGACGGCATGTCGCCGGCGATGATCGAGGGCGTGATCGACGCTGCCCGCGACGAGGCCGAGCGCCGCATCATCAAGGCGCGCGACTCTTTCAAAACCGCCTGCGGCGATGCAGGCGTTCCGCTGGATGATGCCGCGAAGAGCGGGAGCGTTTGCGCGGCGTGGCACGAGAAAGTCGGGCCTACCGCGGACGCCATCGCAAATCATGGTCGTTTGAGCGATCTAGTGGTGGTCGGCCATCCGGTCAGACGCGGCAGCGACGATGCCGATATCGCGGTCGAAACCGTGTTGTTTGAAACCTCGTGCCCGCTGCTGTTGGCGGGCCCGGAACCGTTAGACCCCGAAAAATTGAAGGCGATGGTGGCTTGGAACGGTGGTCGAGAATCCGCTTTGGCGGTCCATGCCGCGATACCGCTCTTGCAGCGTGCTCAGCAAGTAAGTGTCGTGGAGGTCAACGGCGAGGGCATTCGCGGACCGACCGGCAAAGAGCTGTGCGGTTACCTGGCCCGGCACGGGATTGACGCAACTCCCGAACTGTTGACCGGCAACGAAAAGCCCGTGCCGGACATGGTCCTCGACCATGCCGGAAAGACGGGTACCGGGCTGCTGGTCATGGGTGCCTACGGCCACAGTCGCCTGCGCGAGCTGGTGCTTGGCGGCGTAACGCGGAGCATGTTGATCGATGCCGAGCTACCGGTTCTGATGGCCCATTAATGTCGCATGCAAATTTAAACGAAAGGTAGCCGATGTCTCTGAAGACCATTCGCCTTGAGCTTGGCCGGACGGCGCGTTGGCCTGACGGCAACCCCGATTGCGGCTACATATTCAAGGCGCCGCTCGACGCCGACGGCCATATTGATGCGGCGGTCTGGCGCGAGAACCGCGACGCCAGCACGGTGCAACGGTTTTGGCAGGGCGAAGACGACGAGAACGGCCACCTGATCCACACTCGTCACCGCACTTGGGCGTTCTCCTACGAACCGGGTGAAGACGACGACACGCCGTTCTTCCGGTTCGAGAGCCACGCCTTCATCCCTGGCGAATATGTCACCATTACCGAGCAAGATGGCGAACCCTACACCTTCCGCGTTGCTTCGGTGACTTAAGGCGCGGTCGACGGGATTCCCGGCCGTTCAGAGCGCCTGGTCCAACGCTTCCACAAGAGCCTGGAATGGCAGCAGGACGCAGTCGTGCCGACTTTTGTGGTCGACGACGGGTCTGAACGCTTCCAATGCCTGCCAAACACCGTCCGGCACCGGGCCGGTATTCTTGAGCATGGCAGTCACCGCGTCGGTAACGTCTTTAAGGCGCGCGGCGTTTTCGCCCGGCGCGTGGGCGCCGATGAGGGCCGCCGAAGCACGACACAACGCGCAGCCACGCACCTTGTGACCAACCATCGACAGGGCGGCGTTTTCGATGACCACGTCGATCGTCACCCGGTCGCCGCACAGAGGATTGTTGACTGTCGCGCTGGCGCTCGGCGCGTCAAGCCGGCCTTCAGTACTGGCGTCGCGCGCAAGTTCGAGAATCCGGGCATGGTAGAGTTCGTTATCCATCAGGCCGCCCAAGTACTATGCGAACCGTGCGATTGCGTCGTCGAGCCCTTCGAACAAGGCGTCGACATCGCTATCGTCGTTGTAAGGCATCAGACTGGCGCGCGTGGTGCCGATGATGTCGCAATGGTCCATAAGAGGTTGCGCACAATGATGGCCGCCACGCAGCGCGACGCCGTGATGGTCGAGGATCGTGCACACGTCGTGCGGATGCAGCGCGTCAATTTCGAATGACACCACCGGTGCGCGGCCTTGTAGGCCAAGCGGGCCGAGCACCCGGATGCCGGGCCGGTCGCGCAGGCCGTCCAAAATTCTGCCTGTCAGGCGGTGGACGTGCGCGGTCGTCGCCTCCTGGTCGAGCGCCATTGCCCAACGCGCGGCGGCGCCGAGCCCGACCGCTTGCGCGATCGGCGGCGTTCCGGCTTCAAATTTGTGCGGTGGCGGCGCGTAAGTGGTTTCCGCGATGGTGACGGTGCGGATCATTTCACCGCCGCCCATGAACGGCGGCATTTCTTCCAACAGCTCGCTCCGAGCCCACAGCGCCCCGATGCCGTTGGGACCGAACATTTTGTGGCCGGAAAAGGCGTAGAAATCGATCCCCATGGCCGACACGTCGACCGGCCCATGCGGCACCGCTTGCGCGCCGTCGAGCAGCACCCGCGCGCCCACCGCGCGGGCCGCCGCCACGACGCGTGCGACCTCGGTTACCGCGCCGGTCACGTTGGAGACATGGGTCACCGCGATTAACTTGGTCCGCTCGGTCACTGTTTCGTCGAGGCGGTCCAAATCGATGTGACCGTCATCGGTCACCGGTAGCACCTTCAGCACGATACCGCGCTGGTCGCGCAGCATTTGCCACGGCACGATGTTCGAATGGTGCTCGATCAACGAGATCACCACCTCGTCGCCTTCGGCCAAAAGCGCGCCGAAACTGTGCGCCGCCAGGTTGATCGCCGCCGTGGTGCCGCCGGTGAACACCACTTCGTCCGCGTCGCCCGCGCCGATGTAGCAAGCCACCTCGCGGCGCGCGTCTTCAAAGGCGTCGGTCGCGCGTTCGGCCAGCGTGTGCACGCCGCGCAGCACGTTGGCGCGCGCGTGCGTCTCATGCGCGATCACCGTGTCGAGCACCGCCTGCGGCATCTGGCTAGTGGCGGCATTGTCGAGATAGTGCAGCGGTTTACCGCGCACCTCCGTCGCCAGTATCGGAAATTCGGCACGCAGCGCCGCGACATCGAAGCTCACTAAGCGCTCCTTTGCCGACGATAGGCCGCCAGCGCTTCGGGCGTGTCGATATCTGTTAGCACCCCGGCGTCGCCAGCCTCCACCTCGCATACCACCTCGGCGAACTCACCGATTAGATGGCGCGCGCCGACATCGCCTGAGACCCCAGTCATCTGATCGAAAAACTGCGCGCCCCACAAAACCGGGTTGCCGCGTTTGCCCTGCATCACCGGCACGCAGATCGCTCGGCCCTCTATCGGATCGAACGCGGCGATCAGGCGATCGAGCAGGCCGGCGCTCACCTGCGGCATGTCGCCGAGGCAGACCAGGGCGCCGTCGATCGTCTCGTCAAGGATGCTCAAGCCGCGGCGCAGGCTGGTCGACAGTCCGTCGGCAAAATCCGGGTTGTCGACAAATTCGACATTGTGTCCATCGAGCGCCGCGCGCACCTGATCGGCTTGGTGGCCGGTTACCACCACAACGCGATCTGCCTTGGAGGCGACGGCCGCGTCGACGATCCGTTGCACCATCGGCATGCCGTCAATATCGGCGAGCAGTTTGTTGGCCGCGCCCATGCGGCGCGACTGACCGGCAGCGAGCACCAACGCCGCAATCTTTGGCGCACGCTTCGGTGCCGCCTCGCGGTCGCGCGGCTGTGGTCGACTGGCGATTTCCTTGAGCAGCCCGCCCGCGCCCATGCGCATGATGTCGGCGCGGGTCACCGGCACGTCGGCGGCGAGGCGTTGCAGCACCCAATCGAAGCCATTGAGCTTGGGCGACCGTGCGCAGCCCGGCATGCCGAGCACCGGCACTGCCGCTGCGCCACGATCGATGTGACCGAGGAGCAGCAAATTGCCCGGGTCCACCGGCATGCCGAAATGCTCGATGCTGCCTCCCGCAGCCTCAATCCCGGACGGCACCACGTCGCGCCGGTCGACCACGGCCGAGGCGCCACTGACCAACACCAGATCGTCGCCTGCATTGATTCGTGACTGCACTGCTTTGGCGATTGACGCTTCGTCGTGATCCACCCGCGTCTCGTGTTCCAATGTGGCGTCGATGCCTTCGAGACGTTCGCGCACGGTCTTTACCGTGTTGTCGAGCACGCTTGGCTTGGTGCCGGGCAGCTGGGTCATCACCAACCCGACCTTCTTGCGGCCGAACGGCGCGACCCGGACCAACGGCCCGCCATCTTTGGCCAGTCGCTCGGCCTCCGCCACCGCTGCCTCGGGCGCCGCGAAGGGAATGATCTTGACTGTCGCCACCATTTGCTTTGGCTCCACCGGCTCGTAGGGAGGCAAAGACGCGATCGTAACCGCTTCGTCGAGCATGTTGAGCGCGTCGAGACGGTCAGGATCGATCACCGCCAGCCCCCGTGTCTCGGCGAACAGATTGCACCGACCGGTGAACGCCGCCGCGAAAGCGGTGCCCGGTCCTTGCGCCGCCGTGGCGATCCGTGTCGCTGCCTCGTCTTCCGGAATGTCGCCCGCCTCAATGCGTGCGGCGACAACTTCATCGATGCCGATTTCTGCAAGCACGGCAATATCTTCCGCGCTAATTTTGCGACCTTTCTTAAATGTGCCGGCAGACGTGCGAACGCTGTGCGCGAGGATCGCGCCTTCGGCATCCGTCACTGCCATACGCTCGAAAATCATGCCGCCGCGTTACTTGTCAGCGCCGGCGCGATCGGTGCGGTGCGTCGGGTCTCGATCACTTGCGCAAGTATCGCCACGGCGATTTCGGCCGGCGACTTGGCGCCAAGGGCGAGCCCGATCGGGCCGCGAATGCGCGCGATCGCCACGTCGCTGAGGCCCAGCTCGCCGAGCCGCTCAACGCGTGCGGCGTGGGTTTTCTTGCTGCCCAAAGAGCCGACATAGAACGCGTCGGATTTGAGTGCGACTTCGAGAGCCACATCGTCGAGTTTGGGGTCGTGGGTGAGGGTGATCACCGCCGTGCGCGCGTCGGGCGCCAGACGCTCAAGCGCTTCATCCGGCCATTCGTCGGACACGCTTACGTCGGGAAATCGTTCCGGCGTGGCGAACGCACCGCGCGGATCGATCACGCTCACCGCGTATCCGGCCAGCGTTGCCATGCTCGCGAGCGGTTGAGCGATATGCACCGCGCCAACGATCAACATGCGCCAGGGAGGATTGTGGACCTGGATGAAAACCTGGTCGCCGGCCGCGTCGACCGTGCGGCTCTGATCGTCGGCCAGCGCTTGGCGCGCGGCGTCGACGACACCTGGCGGCGCGTCGGCCGGCGCGTCATCGTCATAGATCAGCCATTGCCGGCCGCCTTGCAGCAAGGTTGCCAGCGCCACCGCCCGGTTCGCGGTGCGAGCGGCGAGAAGGGCATCCAAGTCGGCCTGTTTCATGAGTTATTCGACCTTCTCAACATAGACTTCGACCTTGCCGCCGCAGGCGAGGCCGACTTCCCAGGCTTGCTCATCGCTGACGCCGAAATCGAGCAGCCGCGGCTTACCATCGTCGATCGCCTCGATCGCCTCGCGCACCACGGCTCCCTCGATACAGCCGCCCGACACGGATCCCAGCATGGCGCCTTTGTCGTCGACCACCAATTGGCTGCCGACCGGGCGCGGGCTCGATCCCCAGGTAGTCACCACAGTGGCCAGGGCCACGCCACGGCCTTCGGCGCGCCAGTTGGCGGCGGTGCCCAGAATGTCCTCGTGGTCGGTGGTCTGATCCATTGTCGCGTCTCCTTTAGGCTCAGGCCGCTGTTCTGAGCGGCGCATCGTCCGCCAGCGCCTGAGCGAGTTCGGCTAGGCTTTCCAGATTGTGAACCGGCCGGAACTCGTCAACATGCGGCAGCATGGCGCGAACGCCGGCCGCCTTCGGCTCGAAGCCATCATAGCGCAAAAGTGGGTTGAGCCAGACCAGCCGCCGGCACGACTTGTGCAAGCGCTCGATTTCGCCATCAAGCCCGATCCCGCCGAGCCGATCGAGACCATCGGTAATCAGCAGCACCACCGCGCCCTGGCCGAGCACCCGGCGCGACCAGGCGAGGTTGAAATCACGCAGGCACGCGCCGATCCGGGTGCCGCCGGACCAGTCCTCCACCGACTCGATCACCGCATCGAGCGCCACGTCGACGTCGCGCTGGCGCAGGTATCGGGTGATGTTGCTCAGGCGGGTGCCGAAAACGAAGCTGTGCACCCGATCGCGATCGCTGGTCAGGGCGTGCATGAAATGCAGCAGCATGCGCGAATACCGCCCCATCGAGCCCGATATGTCGCACAGCACCACCAAGGGCGGCGGCCTTTTCGCGCGTGCCCGCCGCATCAATGGGATGGCGTCGCCACCCGCCTTGAGCGCGGCACGCAGCGTTCGCCGCATGTCGATCCGGGCTCCGCGCGAGTCGGCCACAAAGCGACGGGTCGGCACCCGCTTGAGGGTCGCCGCCATGCGTCGGATTGCTTGTTTCGCGGCGGCGATCTCGGCGGCAGACATGCGTTCAAAATCAATCTTTTGCAGCAATTCGTTACCGGAAGCAGTGAAGGTGGCGTCGAAGCTTGTTTCGCGCTCGGAGGCCTCGCCCTGATCCGTGCGCGCGCCGTGCAGAGCTTCGGCGACACGCCTGGCTGCGGGTGGCGGCGATTCCTCAATACGTGTGACGTCCGGCAGCGCCAAACCCGCAAGTCGGTCGAGCAGGTCGGGGCTGCGCCAGAACGCGTGGAAGGCTTGATCGAACAACACATGCTGGTCGCGCCGGTTGACCAGCACCGCGTGCAGCGCCCAATAGAAATCGTCGCGCCGACCGATACCGGCGCCCTCAACCGCGCGCAGCGCATCAATTGCCTTGCCCGGACCGACCGGTAACCCTGCGGCCCGAAGCGCCCGACAGAAATGCATCACATTGTCAGCCAGATGGCCGACGGCTGCGGTTGGCGGATCCAATGTAGCGGTCGCGGACATGCGAACCTTATCCGCCGAAACCCGCGGAGTCGCAACCGGAGGCGAATGCTCGCCCTCAAAAAAAGAAGCGACGCCGCCGAAGCGACGCCGCTCATTTCGTTTACGGAACGACTATGCTCGTTACTCGGCCGCTTGAGCGGCACTCGCCACCTCGACCAGCGTGTCGGAGAAGGTCGGCGCGCTGCCATAGTCAGCAAAGGCCGGCGGGTTGATCGCATTCACCGTGCGGCCGTTGCGGCTGTGCTTCGCCCAATATCCGAGCGGTGCGACGACCACGCCGGGTCGGGCATCGTCGTTCACTTTGGCAACGGCCTCGAACGCACCGCGATCATTGAACACTCTAATCGCGTCGCCGTCGGCGATGCCGCGTGCTTGCGCGTCGCTCGGGCTGATCATCACCATCTGCTCGCCGGCATGGTGAAGCTGGGCGTCCAGATTGCCGTAGGACGAGTTGAGGAAGGCATGGCTCTTGGGCGATAGCATGTTGAGTGGGTAGCGCGCAGCGAGCTTGGGATTGGTCTGCGGCGACTCGTTTTGCGGGATGAAATTGGGCAGCGGATCGATTTCTTCGCCGCTCTGGTCGCCCGGATGGCCTTGGCGGAACAACGGCAACACCATGTTGCCGCCCGCCGCCATCGACGATTTGAACTCGACCTTGCCCGACGGAGTTGGGAAATTGCCTTCGCGGTGCGGCACGAACTCCTCGGGCGAACCCACTTTCAGCCGCGCGTACCCGTTCTTGCGCAACATATTGAGGTCGATGCCTTCGAGCACCGGGTTGCTCCAGTCGAGCGACTCCTGCGCCATTTCCTCGTCGGTGCGGTCCCAATAGGGATCGTTAAAGCCCATGGCGTGGGCAAGGCGGCGGAACATTTCGGTGTTCGATACCGACTCGCCGAGCGGTTCGATCGCCGGCTCGTTGAGGGTCAGATACAAATGGCCCCAGGAAAACATCAGGTCGAACTGTTCGAGCTGGGTGGTCGCCGGCAGCACGATGTCGGCGTAGCGCGCCGTGTCGGTGATGAAATGCTCGCTGACCACGGTGAACAGGTCGTCGCGCGCCAAACCTTCGAGCATTTTGTCCTGCTCCGGCGCGACCACCGCAGGGTTTGAATTGTAGACAAACAGCGATTGGATCTTGGTATCCAGTTCACCGGTCAGCGCGGGGCCGAGGCGCCATTGGTTGATCACCGGCGTGCCTTCGCGAATCCAGTCGGGCCGGCTCAGCCCATCCCAGTTCATCGGGAAGGCCCAGATCGGCATATGCAGAATGCCGCCACCGCAGTGGCGCCATGAACCCACCAAGCCCGGCAGGCACGCCATGGCGCGCACCGCATTGCCGCCGCTTGCGTTGCGCTCGATCGCGACGCCCATGCGGATCACCGACGGTTGGGTAGTGGCGAACTCGCGGGCGAGGGTGCGAATATCGTCGGCCGATATGCCGGTAATGTCCGACACTTTCTCCGCCGGGAAGTTGGCCGCGCGCTCCTTCAGATCGTCATATCCGACGGTGTATTTCTCGACATAGTCGTGGTCGACCAGGTCTTCCTCGATGATCACGTTGATCATGCCGAGCGCTAGCGCCGCGTCGGTGCCGGGGCGGATGGCGATGTGCCAGTCGGCCTTCTTGGCGGTGCGCGTCGACACCGGGTCGATCACCACCACCTTGGCGCCGTTCTCCTGCGCTTTGGCGATGAACGGCCAGTGGTGCAGATTGTTGCTGATCGTATTGATCGCCCACAAGATGATGTATTTCGAGTGCACGAAGCTCTCGGGATCGACCGCCGCGGTCGGGCCGCAGGTCATGAAGAACGCGGTGATCGCGCCGGAATCGCAGAATGTGCGTTCCGAGATCGAGGCACCGAGCTTGTTGAAAAAAGCGTCGCCCGAATTTAGGCCGTTCAGAATTCCTTCGGTGCCGAGATAGCTGTAGGGCAGGATCGCGCTCGGCCCGTGCTCGTCGATGATCCTGGTCCAGTTGGTTTTGATTTCGTTGAGCGCTTGATCCCAGGTGATTTGCTCAAACTCGCCGCTGCCCTTCGCGCCGGTGCGCTTCAGCGGGTGCAGCACGCGGTCGCTCGAATAAACCCGGTCTTGGTAGTTGTTGACCTTGACGCACAGGCCGCCCTGAGTGAACGGGTGGTCGGGATTGCCGCGCACCTCGCTCGCCTTGCCATCCTTCACCGTGGTCAGCATCGAACAGGTGTCCGGACAATCGTGCGGACAGGCTCCAAACACTGTTTTCTCGGTCATCGCTCGCTCCCTGATCGTTTTTTGTACGCGCGCCATATGCGTTGGGCGACAATATCGTAGGCTCGGGGTGCGCGCCGCGTCTTACACAAGCTTGCTGTCCGCTTGCACCGGATTGCGCCGGGCTTTGCCGTGGCGCGCGAGAGTTGACAGCCGCCTCAATGCCGCGTCACTGTTCCAAATGTTCCATGCGGGCATTTTCAGATCCGCTTTGTAAGTGGAGGAAGACCGTGGCTCGTTTGGCCGGGCACGGGCGAGCGAAATACACCACCGGAACGCGGCATCAGACTAGTCGCGGGCGTGGCTGGCACGGCCTGCTCGCCGAGCGCTGGAGCCATTCCGAAGGCGATCTTGGCGAGATCGAGCCGCGCGACACCGAAGTCATTGTCATGCTCAGGGGCGGCTTGCGCGTGCGGCGGCGCGGCGATGGCCGGTTGCAGGAGCACGAAGCGGTGCCCGGCACGGTCTGGATTTGTCCGGCTGGCATCCGCGAGGACATGATCCACCTTTACGGCGAGATCGAGGAAAGCGTTCACATCTATCTGCCGGCCACGCCCTTCTCTGCGACGGCGTTGCAGGATCTCGACATCGACCCGGACAAAGTTTGTCTGCATTACGATGGCGGATTTCGTGATCCGCTGATCGAGCAGATTGCACGCGCCGTGCATGCCGAGTTGGTTAACCCGGCACCCGGCGGTCAGATGCTGGTCGAAACCCTGGCGTCGGCGCTCGGCGTCTACGTGCTGCGCCACCATTCCAACCTGTCGCCGGCCTCGATCCCGATGCCGCGTGCCCGCGGTGCGCTCGACGTGCGCCGGCTGCAACGTGTGATGGATTTTATTGAAGCGCATCTCGACGAAGAGGTAACTCTCGAGACACTGGCCCGCGAGGCCTGCCTAAGCCCGTTCCATTTCGCCCGCGCTTTCAAGGCCGCCACCGGCACCACGCCGCACCGTTATCTCACTAATCGCCGCCTCGAACACTCCAAGGCTCTGATTGCCGCGAACCAGCTGCCGCTTGCTGCCATCGCTGCTGCCTGCGGTTTTTCCTCGCAGGCGCATTTCACAAAATCTTTCAAAGAAGCGACCGGCGCCACGCCCGGCGTTTATCGAGCGGGCGAAGCCTAGGCCATTAGCCGGCCAATCGATATTCCTGATAGTCGTTACCGCAGGGCGGGCCGTCGGTCGCGTAAAGGGTGCGGTTGGTAAGGTCGAGGATGACCGAGACCACCGTGCCGCCCTGGTTGGTCTCGGGCTCGGTCTCGTCCGGATGCGCGCAGATCGAGTGCGGGTGGCTGAAATGGTCGGTGAACAGGCTCTGCATCAGGTCGATGTCGACCGGGCGGTTGGCCTGGCGCATCAGTTTTTTCAGACGGCGCGCGCGATAGAGCGTGCTCGGGCGATTATGCTCGATGGTCGAGGTTACGCCCGGCAGTGCTTCGAAATGGTTGGCGTGGGTGAGCAGGCCGTCCTCGGGGTAGATCGTCGAGGCGTCGTCTGGTGCTGCCTCCACATCGATCGCCTCGCCATCGGCGTGTCCAAGCAAAAAGTTGGCCGAGCAGACGCGCGGCGCTTCCAGGATTGCTCGGAGTGCGGTCGCCAGGCTTTCGGCGCCCATGATCTCGCGCACCCGTAGATGGAACGGCTTGCGCTCGGGATCGGCGCCTTCGCGGTCGGTGGTGAGCCCGTTAACCACCAAACCGATGCCAGCTTCGTTGAGACCCATAATGCCGCCGGCGATGCCTGCTTGCGTAATGCACATGAAATCGGGCGCGTTGTCGCGCCGGCAGCGCAGCACCGCCATGCGGCCGATCAGACCTTTCAACCAATCCCAGTTCTGGCCGAGCAGCATGGTGCCGGCGCGGGTGACTTGGGGAAGTGCGGCGAAGGCGGTGCAACCGTCGACCTGGTTGTACGTGGCTTCCTTGGCGTACAGCGAATAGGTGAGTTCCCAGCGTGCGTTGAGCATGCCGATCGGCGCGATATCGAGCCCTGCGGCGTCGGCGATCGCCGCCATCTCGGCGGCGTAATCCGGATCGAACTTGGCGATCCGCTCGGCCCAGCGTGTGCCTTCGGCGAGGGTGTCTTCACGCGAAATACCGCCTGCTTCGAAACGCGCCAGATATGTTTCGACATTGTCTTTAATCAGCGGTGTCAGCGCCGTGCCATGGGCGCGTCCACGCGCCACGGGGTCACCGGTAAGATCGAGTATCGGCAGGCCATTCATGTGCCGCCCTCCATGACTTGTGGTCGCGCCGCTGCGCCGCCGGTCGCAATCTCTTCTAGCATGGCCGCCGCTTCGGAACCTTGGATGCGCGCGATGTCATCTTGGTATTTGAGCAGAACGCCAAGGGTCTCGTCGACGGTCTCGGGGTCGAGCTCGGTGCGGTCGAGACGGATCAGCGCGTTCACCCAATCGATGCTCTCGGCGACGCCCGGCTTTTTGAACAGATCCTCATCGCGCAGCCGTTGAACAAAGGCCACCACCTGGTCGGACAAGCGTTCGCTAACACCGGGCACCTTGACCGCCAAAATCTGCTTCTCGCGCGCCGCGTCCGGGTAATCGATCCAGTGATACAGGCAGCGGCGCTTGATCGCATCGTGGATCTCGCGGGTCCGGTTCGAGGTGATCACGACGATTGGCGGGCTCGGCGCCTTGATAGTGCCGATCTCGGGGATGGTTACTTGAAAGTCGGCAAGTACCTCCAACAGATAGGCTTCGAACGGTTCGTCGGTGCGGTCTAGCTCGTCGATCAACAGCACCGGTGCGCCGGCGGGATCGGGTTCCAGCGCTTTCAGAATCGGCCGCGCGATCAAAAAGCGTTCGGTGAACACCTCATCCACCAAACGCTCGCGATCCTCTACCGCCGCCGCTCGCGCCGCCTGGATCTCGATCATCTGCGCGGGATAGTTCCACTCATAAACCGCGCTCGACACATCGAGGCCTTCGTAGCATTGCAGGCGCACCAAGGTGCGGCCCAGCCGGTCAGCCAGCACCTTAGCGATCTCGGTCTTGCCGACGCCGGCTTCGCCTTCGAGAAACAGTGGCCGGCCCATCGACAAAGCAAGATAAAGCGTCGTCGCCAAACTGCGGTCGGCGACATAGTTACCGGCCGACAGCAGCGCTAGCGCATCATCGACAGAGTTCGGGCTTCCCGCCATTACGGGTTCGCCCGGCGAGGGGCGGGAGACGCGATCACCCGCAGCCCGCCACCGCTCGCTTGGCCATCACGCCGACCAGATGCGCGCGATAGTCGGAGCCGGCATGGATGTCGGCGTTCAGGTCGCCCGCCGGCACGCTAATGCCGTCAAGCGCCTCGGGCGAGAAATTGCCGCTCAACGCCTGTTCCATTTCGGTGGCTCGGAACACGCTCGGCCCGGCGCCGGTTACGGCCACCCGCACACCGCCGGCGGTGCGCGCCACCATCACGCCGACGATGGCATAGCGCGAGGCCGGGTTCGGGAACTTCATGTAGCAGGCCGCTTCGGGCACCGGGAACGACACCTCGGTGATGAGTTCGCCATCGTTTAGCGCGGTCTCGAACATGCCGGTGAAGTAGTCGCCCGCGGCGATCTCACGATTGTCGGTGCGCACGGTGGCGCCGAGTCCAACCACTGCGGCGGGATAGTCCGCTGCCGGATCCGCGTTGGCGATGGAGCCGCCAATAGTACCGCGGTTGCGGACCTGAGGATCGCCGATATGGGCGGCCAATGCGGATAGCGCCGGGATCGCTCCGGCGACATCGGCGCTCGCGGCGACCGCCGCATGAGTGGTCATGGCGCCGATCACCACCGCATCGCCATCGCGGCGAATTCCGGCAAGGTCGCCGACCCCTGCCAAGTCGATCAGATCGCTCGGGCTCGCCAGCCGTTGCTTCATGGTTGGCAGCATGGTCATGCCGCCGGCGAGGTAGTTGCCGTCTTCGGCGGCGCCGAGCTTTGCCTTGGCGTCGTCGCGCGAGGTCGCTCGCTGATAGGTGAAGTTGTACATGTCCGGCCTCCCTTATTCCGCTGCCACGGCGGTCGCGCCGCCATGGATCGCCCGCCACACCTTCTCGGGCGTTGCCGGCATGTCGATATGGGTCACCCCATGGTCTTTGAGGGCATCCACGATGGCATTGATCACCGTTGGAGGTGCGCCGATAGCGCCGGCCTCGCCGCAGCCGCGAACGCCGAGCGGGTTGGTCGGGCTTTTGGTCTCGTTGGTCGAGATCGCGAAGCTCGGCACATCGCTCGCCTTGGGCATGCAGTAATCCATGTACGACCCGGTGATCAGCTGGCCCGACTCGGTGTCGTACTGACAGCCTTCGTAAAGCGCCTGACCAATGCCTTGAACCAACCCGCCATGGACTTGGCCCTCGACGACATTCGGGTTAACCAGAACGCCGAAATCGTCGACCGCGGTAAAGCGGTCGATGCGGGTGACGCCGGTTTCTTGGTCGATCTCGACCTCGCAAATGTAGCAGCCGGCCGGGAAGGTGAAGTTGGGCGGGTCGAAGTAGGTGGTTTCTTCCAGCCCCGGCTCCAGTTCCTCAAGCGGATAATTGTGCGGTACGTAAGCCGCGCCGGCGACTTCGCCGAATGCCAGCGCCTTGTCGGTTCCGGACACGGTGAACTGGCCGTCCTTGAACTCGATGTCGTCGGCCGAGGCCTCCAAGATGTGCCCCGCGATCTTCTTGCCCTTGTCGATCACCTTGTCGAGCGATTTGACGATCGCGGTACCGCCGACCGGCAGCGAGCGCGAGCCATAGGTGCCCATACCGAACGCGATCTTGTCGGTATCGCCGTGCACGATCTCGACCGAGCCAATATCGAGGCCGAGTTGTTCGGAGACGAGTTGAGCAAAAGTCGTTTCATGGCTCTGACCATGCCCATGGGTGCCGGTCATGACGCTCACCGACCCACTTGGATTGACCCTGACAGTCGCCGCCTCGTAGAGGCCGGCGCGGGCGCCAAGTGCGCCGGCGACAGCGGACGGCGCCGCACCGCAGAACTCAATGTAACAGCACATGCCGAAGCCCCGAAGCATGCCGCGGGATGCGGAGTCCGCCTTGCGCGCCTCAAAGCCGGCGGCATCGGCAGCCACCAGGCAATCTTCCATATTCTTTTGGTAATTGCCGCCATCGTACACCAGCGCAATGGGCGTCTGGTAAGGCTGTGCGGACTCAGGAATAAAGTTGCGCCGCCTAATCTCGGCAGGATCCATCCCAAGTTCGCGCGCTGCCGCGTCGACCACGCGTTCGAGCAGATAGCACGCTTCCGGTCTGCCGGCGCCGCGATAGGCGTCGACCGCGACCGAGTGGGTAAACACGCCAAGCACTTCGCAATAGATCGCCGGCGTGGTGTAAACGCCGGCCAGAATGGGTGCGTAGAAATAGGTCGGGATCGCGCTGCCGAAGGTCGAAAGATACGCGCCGAGATTGGCGACGGTCGATATTTTGAGCGCGGTGAATTTGCCATCCGCGTCCATCCCGAGCTCGACATGAGTGACGTGGTCGCGGCCTTGGGCGTCGCTCAAAAATGCCTCTGAGCGGTCGGACGTCCATTTGACCGGTCGGCCGACTTTGCGCGAGGCCCAAGTGACCAACGCTTCTTCGGCATAGTGGTAGATCTTCGAGCCGAAACCGCCGCCGACGTCGGGCGCCACCACGCGGACTTTGGTTTCCGGCAGATTGAGAACCGCCGTGCACATCAGAAGCCGGATGACGTGGGGATTTTGGCTGGTGGTGTAGAGCGTGTAGCGGTCCTCGCCTGAATCGTAGTCGCCGATCGCGGCGCGGGGTTCGATCGGATTGGCAACCAAGCGCTGGTTGACCAGGTCGAGCTTGGTGACATGGTGCGCATTCGCCAATCCCGCGTCGGCGCCAGCCTTGTCGCCAAATTCCCAGTCATAACAAGTGTTGTTCGCCGCTTCGTCGTGGACCTGGGGTTGCCCCGGTTTGGCGGCCTGTGCGGTGTCGACCACGGAAGGCAATTCGCCATAGTCGACCTCAACCAGATCGGCTGCGTCGCGGGCTTGGCCGCGTGTCTCGGCGATCACGATCGCCACCGGGTCACCGACATGGCGTACCTTGCTCTGCGCCAGCACCGGATGCGCTGGCTCGGCCATTGGCGAGCCGTCCTTGCTGTTGATCTGCCAGCCGCAGGGTAGGCCGCCGAGCCCGTCGGCAGCCGTGTCCACGCCGGTCAGTACGGCGACTACGCCTGGCGCCGCCTGCGCCGCCGCCGTATTCACGCCGTTGACGGTCGCGTGCGCGTGCGGTGAGCGGACCAGCACCGCATGGGCTTGGCCGGGCCGGTTGATGTCGTCAACGTAACGGCCGCTGCCGGTGAGGAAGCGCCGGTCCTCCTTGCGGAGGACCCGCGCGCCAATGCCTGTCTCGGTCATCGGTCAGCCCCCCATCGCCTTGGCGCCGGCTTGCACCGCCTTGACGATGTTGTGGTAGCCGGTACAGCGGCAGATGTTCCCTTCGAGCTGTTCGCGCACGGTCTGCTCGCTCGGGTTCGGATTGCGGGTTACCAGGTCAACCGCACTCATCACCATGCCCGGCGTGCAAAAGCCGCACTGTAGGCCGTGATTGTCGCGGAACGCTTCCTGCATCGGATGCAGGGTGTCGCCGTTGGCCAGACCTTCAATGGTGACCACGGTCGCGCCATCGGCCTGGGCGGCGAGCATGGTGCACGCTTTCACCGAAGTGCCGTCCACATGCACCACGCAGGCGCCACACTGGCTGGTGTCGCAGCCGACATGGGTACCGGTGAGGCCGAGATGCTCGCGCAGATACTGCACCAGCAATGTACGCGGCTCGACCTCGGCCGCGACGGCTTTGCCGTTCACGGTCATCGAAACATTCATCGTCATGCCTGATCCTCCCGCAGTCCCCGCAGCGCGTTAGGCGCTTTGGGAAGGCGGCGCGATTCTGGGAGGCGGTGTCGGCGAGGTCAAGCGGCGCGCGCGCCGATCGCGAAATCAGCGGCTAACCAAAACCAGCAACGCGATCGCGGCAATCACCAATGCGGTGATCCAATAGACCGGGCGGATGCCGGTTGATGCGGTCGGTTCTTCGGCAATGGCTGCCGGGGCTTGGGCGGTCGTGGGTTCGGCCGCGCCGCCGACGGTCTCCGCGAAACGGCCAAAAAAATCATCGGCCATTTTTTTCGCGGTGCCTGAAACCAAGCGCGAGCCTATTTGGGCGAGTTTGCCGCCAACTTGGACCTGGGCTTTGTAAGTGAGCACCGTACCGCCGTCGTCGGTGTCGGCAAGCGCCACATCGGCGCCACCCTTGGCAAAGCCGGCCGCGCCGCCTTTGCCTTCACCACTGATGGTATAGCCGTTGGGCGGATCGAGATTGCTCAGCGTGACGGCGCCGGCGAATTTTGCTTTCACCGGTCCGACCTTGGCACTGACCGTGGCTTCGAACGCGGTGTCCGAAGTCTTTTCCAACGTCTCGATGCCGGGGATGCAACTCTCAAGGACGGCGGGATCATTGAGCGCTTGCCAGACGCGCTCGCGCGGCGCCGGAATGCGGTATTCGCCGGTCAGATCCATGGTTCAGGCCCGTTCACGCCGGCGACCGTGCCATGCGAGCGGCGGCCGTGCAACCGACAATCCGGGTCTGCAAGCGCCGGCCGGACATGCAAAGGCCGGGCGCAAAGGCCCGGCCCGAAAGTCAGTTCTGTTTGCTGCGGAATGGCGGTTCAGCCACCTTCCTGCATCATGTAGGCGATCACGTTGGCGACGTCCTCTTCCTTCTTCAGGCCGGGGAACGCCATCTTGTTGCCTTTGAGGTATCCCTTAGGGTCGGCGAGATACTTGCCCAGCTCGGTCTCATCCCAACTGAAGCTCGCTTCCTTGAACGCCTTGGAATACTTGAAGCCTTCAACCATGCCGGCTTGACGTCCCATGACGCCATGGAGGTTGGGCCCGATCTTATTTTTACCGCCGGCCTCAATCGTGTGGCAGGCCTTGCACTTCTTGAACACCTTCGCGCCGGCTTCAACATCAGCGGCGTTGGCCGTCCCAAGTGTAACAGCGGCAGACAGCCCGAAAGCGGCGGCAAGTAGCAAAGTGCGATGGATCATCTGGTCAATTCCTTTCGCCAATAGCCATTCATCAATTGTTCGCAGCGCTCGCGCCGCGGGCGAGGCAGAACATAGTGGTGCGGCCCCACGCGATCAACCAGAGAAAAGCCCGCAAATGCGGCAATTTCGTGGCGGAGACGCCTGGATACGCGCCGCGAAGCGGCGGTGCCGATGAATTATGGATCAGGAAAAGGAAAAGCCGCCCCGCGCCCTCCCGCGCGAAGCGGCTCAACCCATAGAGTCTTTAACGCGCTAGTTCGCCGAGCAGGGATTGCACGGATTGCAGCCGCCGCAAGGATTGCACGGATTGCAAGCGCTGCACGAGGCGGAGCAAGGATTGCAAGCGCCACAGGCGCTGCAAGCGGCAAACGCCGGCGTGGCCGAACCGAGCGCGGCCGCGACGGCCAAAGGCAGAACGGTTGAAGACATAAGCCGGCTGCGCGTTGATTTAACGTTTTTCATGATTTCCTCTCCCATGGGTCTGTATCGATCTATTACTAACCCGATTTCACCCGTTAAGTTCCATCGGGCCAAGTCATTATGCATCACGATGTCGTTAGGACCGAATGCGGAGGTTGGGCCATTCGTTGTAAGATGGGCCGATGAGCCATAGTCGTTTCATATCCGTAATTTCCGGGGTCGTGCTTACAATTGGGGCGATGTGCCCGACGGTTGGCGCGTGGGCCGACGCTGAGCTGGTGCCGGATGTTATCTGGATTTCGCCAGGCCCATTCATCGCCGGTTCCGATGCCGAGGAGCGCGAGGCGGCCTATCGTCTCGACGAGGCAGCCTATGGTCACACCGTTACCCGCGACCGTGGCTGGTATGACAGCGAAAGGGACCGCGGGCCGGTGGAGATGGATGGCTATTTCATCACCCGCACCCTGATCACCAATCGGCAGTACGCTGAGTTCGTTGCGGCGACATATCACCCCGTGCCCGAAGTCGACCAGGAAACCTGGGAAGGCTACCGCCTCATTCATCCCTATAAGCGCACTCTGGCCTACCAGTGGCTCGACGGAGAGCCGCCTCGCGACCGCCGAGACCACCCGGTGGTGCTGGTTAGCCATGCCGATGCGCTCGCTTATGCGGGATGGTTGAGCGAGGCGACCGGTCTTTCGTGGACTCTGCCGAGCGAATTACAGTGGGAGAAAGCGGCGCGGGGCACTGACGGCCGGCGGTTCCCGTGGGGCGACGAATTTCAGCCTAGTTTCCTGAACAGCCATGATAACGGTCCCTTCGCGACCATGCCCGTCGGCAAATTCCCCGATGGTGCCAGCCCGTTCGGCGTGCTGGATGCCGCAGGGCAAGTTTTTGAATGGACTTTCACGGAAACGGGGCCAGGGCGCTATTTGGTGAAAGGTGGTTCGTGGGACGATCGCGGTTGCGGCGTTTGTCGCGCGGCGGCGCGGCACTCGCGTCCGGCGACCCTCAAGCATATTCTGGTCGGATTCCGTCTGGTGCGTGAGCGCACGATGGATTTAAATCGAGGATCTCGGTAATCAAAATAAAAACACCGGGGACGTGGAGGCGCGTATCCAAAACAGGTGGCAACGATGGTTGATATTGATGCGCTGAAAGAAAGCCTGCTGCGGCGGGAGGAAGGCCCCGACCGGCGACCGCTATGGGCGGTCCCGCCCGATCGCGCCGAGTCTATGAAACTAGCGGCGGATGCGGTGGAGGAATGCGAAGCCGCGGTTCAAAAAGGCGACAGTAATATTGTCGCCGAGGTTTTGCGCGGCGGGGGCACGTTCACCGAATGGAACCACTATCCCAAGGGCGATGTCTACGACCGCGATACCCATGCGCAATACTATTATCACGCCCATCCGTCGCAGCTCCGCGCCGGCGAGCATGGCCATTTTCATACCTTTATAAGACACAAGGGCATGCCCAAGGACGTCAAGCCGGGGCAGGTGCCATCGACCGTCAAGCGGCCGCTCGGCAAGGATGCCCTGGCACATTTGATCGGCATCTCGATGGACAAGCGCGGCCATCCGATCCAGCTCTTCACGGTCAATCGCTGGGTTACAGGAGAAACTTGGTACAAGGCCGATGACGTTGTCGCGCTGCTTGATTTGTTCGATATAACGCACGCGGTGCCGTCGTGGCCGACCAACCGCTGGGTCGGCGCGATGATCAGCTTGTTCCGACCGCAGATAGAATGGTTGGTTCGTGAACGCGACGAAGCGATCCGAGTCTGGCAGGCGGGCAACCCGGACGACGAAGCGGTGGTCTACGAGGACAAGAAGCTCGAGGTCACCTCGGTCCTCGACATCTCGGTCGAGGAGCAGATCAAGCTGGTGCGCGCCGCGGCTGGCTGACTAAGTGTGGCGGCCAAGCGGTGGCGAAAAGTCAGCCGCCTGGCCGACCGCTTTCAAGCATCATTTCCGGCAACCACAGCGCTAGCGCGGGGATTGCGATCACCGTCAGCAAGCCGATCACCTGTAGTGATACGAACGGAATGATGCCACGGTAAATCTGCTGGATTTTGACCCCTTCGGGCGCGACGCCTTTCATATAGAACAAGGCGAATCCGAAGGGTGGTGTCAAAAATGATGTCTGCAGGTTCACCGCTAGCAAAATCGCAACCCACGGAATGATGTCCGACGCGCCCGGAATATGCGCGCCGAAATCCATCGTGCGCATGATCGGAGCGAACAGCGGCAGAACGATCAGGGTGATCTCGATCCAGTCGAAAAAGAAGCCGAGCAGGAACACCATCACCATCATCAGGATCAGCAGCCCCCACGAGCCGAACCCGACATGAGCGACAAACTCATGCACAAGGTCGTCACCGCCGAGCGAGCGATAGACGTAGGAAAACGCGGTCGCGCCGATGAAGATGCCGAAAATCATGCCGATGGTCAGCGCCGAGCGCTGTAGCACGTCCTTGAGCACGCCGAGATTGAGCTTGCGGTTGAAGATGGCGAGCAAAATGGCGCCCAGCGCGCCAACGCCGGCGGCTTCAGTCGGCGTGGCCCAACCGGCGAAGATCGACCCCAACACGAAGACGATCAACATGATTGGCGGAATGAAACTGCGCAAAACCATGACGTACAGACCGGCACGACTTTCGGGCCCCATGTCATCCGGTAGCGGCGGCGCCAAGCTCGGATTGATCTTCGCCCGCGTGTAGATATAGACGAGATAAAGGCCCGAAAGCAGCAGACCGGGTAGCACCGCTGCCAGGAACAAGGTGCCGACGGAGATCGACAACAGATCCGCCATGATCACCAGCATGATGCTCGGTGGGATCAGAATGCCAAGCGTGCCCGAGGCCGCAATGGTGCCGGTGGCGAGCGGCACGTCATAGCCGCGTTCAAGCATCACCGGCAGGGCGAGCAGGGTCATCATCACCACCGAGGCGCCGATAATGCCGGTGGTCGCCGCCATAATCGTGCCCATGATGGTCACCGACAAGGCGAGGCCGCCCGGCGTACGCCGAAGCAGTACTTGCAGGCAATAGAGTAAGTCGTTGGCGACGCCCGAGCGCTCGAGCATGGTGCCCATAAAGATGAACATCGGCACCGCAACCAGGATCAGACTCTCGGCCGCCGATCCCCACAATCGTGACACGATGTTGAAATATTCGACGAACGAGAAGACCCCAAAATACATGCCGATGGCGCCGAACGCGACGCCGATGCCACCGAGTACCCAGGCCACGGGGTAGCCGCTGAACAACAGCATCGCGAGCATGCCGAACATGAAAATCGGGAGCAGTTCAACAAAAGTCATCGATCTTGCTCCGTCTTACCGCCGGCCACGCTGCCGCTCTGACCAACTATTTCCTTAGCTTCTTCAGTGACCGCTTCGATCAACTCTTCGGCGGCCAGATGCAATTCGGGCGACTCACGTTGGGCCCGGTCTCGAAGATCGGGTGGACCGAACAGAAACACCGCATTGCGCGCCGCCACCGCAAACCCTGCGAGCAGTAGCAGGACCATGCCGATCGGCACGAAAGATTTGATCACCCAGCGATAGGGCAAGCCGGTCAATGCTGAGGAGACCTCGTTCATCGCGAACGAGCGTTGTGTGAAGTCAATGCTGAACCAGAGCACCAACGAGGCGTAAGGCAGCAAGAAAACAATGCAGCCAATAAATTCCGTCCAGGCGCGTGTCTCAAGATCGAACCGTTCGCGAACAAGCTCGATGCGCACATGCGAATTCCTGACATATCCATAGCCGAGGCACAGCAGGAAAAGTGCCGCGTGGAGATGCCACTCCATCTCCTGGAACTTGGTTGAGGTCAGATAGGATTCGACGAAGTGGGCGCCACCTTCATTGCCGCCCGCCCGCAATGATTCGGTGAGACCGGACAGGAGATTAAATTTGCGGGTTATGACATCGACGATGATCACGGCCACGAGCGGCACTAAGAGCCAAGCGGCCCAATTACCGATCCGCGTGAGAAGCCGGTCCAGCATTTCGCTGACGGCCAAGAGCTGTCGCATGCATCCCCCTTGCCTGTTTCGCGATCCGTACAACCGCACCGCCGGTTGTTCCCACCGGCTTGGTCCCCCATTCGGTCGTACGACCGTACCCTTCGACTGCCAAAGACCACGTCCGTCAAAGTGGCTGTGCGAAAGGCGGCGCATCAAACCAAGGTGGCTGGCATGTGACAACAGGAAATATCCGTGATCGCGCGGATTTGCTTTTGCCCGTCGCCGAGCGTGTGGTTGTCCAAGCCTTGTTGGTGTAGCGCAACGAACCATCATACTCCCATCGCCGCATCAATAGGGTTTGGGATTGAGCGAGCCCGCGATACAAACCGCGCTTCACTCACACTTGCGCCTGGTTAGAGATCGTTCGCCGCGGGAAACGCACTGACATGAAAAAGGACACGGCATTGGAGGGACTAGTATGTCCGGATTATTCGCCGGCATGACTGGTTCGAAACGCCATGCGAAGCGCGGGCTTTTCGTGGTCGCGGTCCTGTGCGTGGCGTATGTCGTGAGCCATTTCTATCGCGGTTCAGTGGGCGTGATTGGTCCCGAACTGATGCGCGGGATGGGCCTGTCGGCTGAGGCCCTCGGCGCGCTGGGCGGTACTTACTTTTTGGTCTTTGGCTTCTCGCAAATACCCATCGGCGTTTTGCTCGATCGTTTCGGACCGCGAATAATTGCCACAGCCTTGCTCGTGGTCGCGGCCGCAGGCGCCCTGATTTTTGCGGCGGCTCAAGACGCCATGATGCTCACCATCGGTCGCGGTGTCATGGGGCTCGGCTGCGCCGCCGGCTTGATGGCCGCGCTGGTGGTCTATTCGCGCTGGTTCCCGCCCGAGAAATTCTCTGCCTTGGCCGGATTTACATTGGCGTTTGGCGGTTTAGGCACCCTGATCGCGACCACGCCGCTTGCCACGGCGGCTGAGTTGGTGGGGTGGCGTGGCGCGTTTGTCGGCGCGGCGGTGGTGACCGTTGCGGTCGCAGTCATGGTCTGGCTCGGCGTTCGCGATGCGCCGCCGGGAGAGCCGTTCCATCGCGACGATAAGCGAGAAAACCTCGCAGACGCGATCAAAGGCGTCCGGACGGTCCTGGCCAATCGGCAGCTTTACCTCCTGATGCCGCTCAACGCCGTGGCCTATTCTTCGGTGATGGTGACGCTTGGGTTGTGGGGCGCGCCATACCTGATTGACGTGCATGGCCTCGATGTCGTCACCGCGGCCGATATCTTGATGGCGATGGGGATCACTTTGATGATCGGCTCGATCGGCTATGGCTGGCTCGGGCCGCGGATCGGGTCTTACAAAGTTCCTGCCCTGATCGGTGCCGGCACAGTGACGGCAGTTTATCTTTGGCTGGCGATTTCACCGCCGCAAGGTGCGATGGCGATCGCGGTATTGTTCGGGCTGATCGGATTGCTCGGCGCCTATTCGGTGCTCATTCTCAGCCAGGTGCGGAATTTATTTCCGCTACACATGGTGGGTCGCGGATTGACCGCCGCCAATCTGTTCAATTTCGCCGGCGTTGGCGTGGTGCAGGCGGTAAGCGGATGGATCGTCGGCGCTTGGCCTGAAATCGACGGCGCCCGCCCGCCCGAGGCCTATCAAGCAATGTACTGGTTTCTCGCCGTGATCATTTCGGTATCCGCGGCAGTTTATCTGTTCAGCCGCGATCCGCTTCGGCAAGAAGTTGCGGCGGCGCCGTCGTCCTGACGTCGTGCCGATCACGCCGCCGGGTCGATGAAGGTTACGACCTCTATCCGGTTCCCTTCAGGGTCGCGCACAAAGGCCGCGTAGTACTGATCACTATATCCCGGCCGGTATCCCGGTGCGCCGTCGTCGGAAGCGCCGGCTGCGAGTGCCGTGGCGTGAAACGCGTCGACGGACTGGCGCCCCCGCGTCCGAAGACAAACGTGGACTCCGCTATCTTGGCCCGTCGTAGCGAGGGCTGGTCGTGCGTTCAGCCAGAACTCCGGGTAGGTCTTGCCGAAGCCGATGGTGTCTTTCCGTTCTGCCAGTTTGCGTAGGCCGATGGTTGCCAAGACCGGATCGTAGAAGCGCTGGCTCGCGGCAAGGTCGCGCACCCCGATCGACACATGATCAATCATCTATTTGCTCAGGTATTTTATTTAATTCATTGATTCATTTAATATTTCTAGATATTCGTCCCGCGTCGCTTCGCGCGGATTTGTGGCATGGCAATGGTCCTTCATCGCGGCGTCGGCAATGCCGCCAAGCATGTTGGGGCCGACGCCCATGTCGGCGAGGCTTCCGGGAATACCGAGCTTGGCATTGAACGTCTCGACCCATTCGGGCAGGGCGGTCGCGTTCTTGGCGCCGAGCACGGTTGCCAGCCGGTCATATTTGCCATTCACGTGGCTCGCATTGAAACGAAGCACCGCCGGCATCAACACCGCGTTCAGCGTGCCATGATGCAAGGTGACGTCTTTCACAGCGCCCAACGGATGCGACAAGGCGTGGATCGCGCCGAGGCCTTTCTGGAACGCCATGGCGCCTTCCATCGCCGCCATCATCATGTTCCAGCGCGCCTCGCGGTCGCCGCCATCCTCGACCGCGCGCGCTAAATATCCGGCAACCCGCTCCGCCCCATCAAGCGCGATCGCGTCGGCCGGCGGATTGATCGCCGGCGCCAGAAACGTCTCGATGCAATGGGCCAAAGCGTCCAAGCCGGTGGCGGCGGTCATGCCAGGCGGCAGGCCTAAGGTGAGTTCGGGGTCGCACAGCGCCAGCTTGGGTATCAGGTGCGGGCTGATCAAACCGAGTTTTCGGCCGTCCTCCAAAATCATCACGCTGCCGCGGCCGACTTCGCTGCCGGTGCCGGCGGTGGTTGGGATAGCGATCACCGGTGCGACCGCTGATGTGATCTTAGCGGCGCCGCCTTCGATCAATGCGAAATCGGCTAGCGCGCCGTCGTGGGTGGCGAGCAGCGCCACAGCCTTCGCAAGATCCATCGACGAGCCGCCGCCGAGGCCGATGACGCCGTCGCAACGGCCTTCGCGATAGGTGAAGCGGGCAGCCTTAGCGGCGCTTTCAGTCGGGTTCTGCGGCGTGTGGTCGAAAATACTCGTGGCGGTCGGATCGGGCAGGGCGCCAATAAGCTGATCGAGCAGGCCAGCCGCGGCTACGCCACGATCGGTCACCACCAAAGGACGCGACATGCCCAACAAGGCCATCTCATCGCCAAGCAGGCCAAGAGCCCCAAAATCGAATTGGACGCGGGTGAGGTAGGTGATTAGGGCCATGGTATGCCTCGTCTGCTGCAGCGTGAGCGTTCGCGGCGAGCATAGCGACGAGCCATCACGGGTCAAACCGCGTTGGGCGCGGGTTCGGGCGAGTTTGGAATCGACCCGTAAGCCGTTGCCTCCTGTTTGCTGATCGCGTACCAACGCGCAGCATACAGGGAGGAAGAATTGCCCCAAGACGGAGCAGTGGCGGGCCTTGTCCCGGGTTTAAGGGTTATGGTGAGCGCCGGCGCGTCCGGTATCGGACGTGCGGCGGTTGAAGGGTTCGTGCGCGCCGGCGCGCGGGTCCATATATGCGACGTCGACCAGACAGCGCTGGATGCGTGTCTTGCCGAGGTTGATGGCGTGGCGGGCATGGTTGCCGATGTGTCCGACGCCGCCGCGGTCGATCGATGGTTCGACGCGGCGCTCGATCATCTGGGCGGTCTTGACACGATGATCAACAATGCCGGTGTGGCTGGACCGACCGGCCCGCTTGAAGAGCTGGCGATCGAGGACTGGCGGCGCACCATCGATGTCGATGTAAACGGCATGTACCTGTGCACCCGGCGGGCGATCCCGCCGCTTAAACAGGCCGCCGCCGAAACCGGCGAGGCGGTGATGATTAACTTGTCGTCGATCGCCGGCAAGTTCGGTTTTGCCTACCGCACGCCTTACTCGGCGTCGAAATGGGGCGTTGTCGGGCTGACGCAAAGCTTGTCGCGAGAGCTTGGTCCGTTCGGTATCCGCGTCAACGCAATCCAGCCCGGCCCGGTGGCCGGGGAGAGGATCGATCGGGTGATCGCGGCGAAAGCCGAGGCGACTGGCCGTTCTCTCGAAGAGGTGAGCGCCGACTTCACCGGCAACGCGTCGCTCGGACGCTTCGTAACCGCCGAGGACATCGCGAACATGATCCTGTTTCTGTGCACGCCGCAGGCACGCAACGTGTCCGGGCAGGCGATCGCGGTGTGCGCCGGCTCCACGGACATGACCTGACCGCGCTGGAGATACGACATTGCCCGAAAAAATTGCGGTTATTGGCGCCGGTCTGATCGGCCGTTCTTGGTCGATCGTTTTTGCGCGTGCCGGTCATGAAGTCGCGCTCTTTGATCAATCGCCCGAGGCCGTCGAGGCGGCGTTGTCGCTCATTGAAGAGGCGTTGCCCGGTCTCGCCGAGACGGAGTTGCTGCGCGGCGCCTCACCCGCCGAGGTGCGGGCGCGGATCAGGGGCGCGGCCGACATGGCGGATGCGGTCGATGGCGTTGGCTACGTGCAGGAAAACACGTTCGAGCGCGAGGACGTAAAGCTTCAGGTGTTTGGCGAGCTTGATCGGTTGACCGCGCCGGAGACGGTGCTCGCGACCTCAACGTCAGGTCTTCGCGTGTCGCGTTACACGGAGAAACTGGCGGGCCGTGCTCGATGCTTGGTCGCCCACCCAATCAACCCGCCGCACTTAGTGCCGCTGGTCGAAATCGTACCGGCACCTTGGACCGATCCGAAAGCGGTTGAACGAACGCACGCGTTGATGGCGTCGGTTGGCCAGGCACCGATCACGCTCAAAAAGGAAGTTGACGGTTTCGTCGCCAACCGCATGCAAGGTGCGCTGCTCAACGAGGCGTTCAAACTGGTAGAGGACGGCGTGTGCGACGCCGCGGATGTCGACATCGCGATCGCCGAAGGCATCGGCCTGCGTTGGGCATTTATGGGTCCGTTCGAGACCATCGATCTCAACGCGCCGGAGGGCGTTCGCGACTACTGTAGTCGGTTCGCCAAGATGTATTACGGCTTTGCTACCGAGGATCCGTCTCCGCGTTTGTGGTCGGACGATTTAATCGGACGCATCGAAGCCGAGCGCCGAGAAACCCTGTCGGCGGACAAACTCGGCGAGCGCACGGCCTGGCGCGACCGACGGCTGGCGGACTTGGTCGTATCAAAAATGAAGGCCGCTAAAACCATCGGCGACTAAGCCGGCGATTGAGGATTCACATGGCGAAATCACGCAAAGTCATCATCACCTGCGCGGTCACCGGCGCGATCCATACACCATCCATGTCGCCCCATTTGCCGGTCACGCCCGACGAAGTGGCCGAAGCCGCGATCGGCGCGGCGGAGGCCGGCGCGACCGTGCTGCATTTGCACGCGCGCGACCCCAAGGACGGCCGGCCGACGCAGGACCCAGAGGCGTTCAGCGAGTTTCTGCCGCGTATCAAGCAGAACACCAACGCGGTGATCAACCTGACCACCGGCGGCTCGCCGCACATGACGGTGGAGGAGCGGCTACGGCCGGCGGCGACCTATCAGCCCGAGGTGGCGTCGCTCAATATGGGCTCGATGAATTTCGGCCTGTTCCCGATGCTTGACCGGTTCAAGGACCTCAAGCACGAGTGGGAACACGAACACCTCGCGAAAAGCCGCGACTTGGTTTTCAAGAACACTTTTGCGGATATCGAATTCATTCTGTCGACCTGCCAGGGCAACGGCACGCGATTTGAATTCGAATGCTACGACATTAGTCACCTCTACAACCTTGCGCATTTTCTTGATCGCGGATTGGTCAAGCCGCCGCTATTCGTTCAGTCGGTGTTCGGCATCTTGGGCGGTATCGGCACCCACCCGGAAGACTTGATGCATATGCGGCGGACCGCCGATCGGCTATTCGGCGATCAGTATGTGTGGTCGGTGCTCGGCGCCGGCAGGCACCAGATTCCCATGGCGAGCATGGGCGCGGCGATGGGCTCGAACGTGCGCGTCGGTTTGGAGGACTCGCTGTGGCTTGGTCCAGGCAATCTTGCCGAGTCGAACGCTGCCCAGGTGAAACAAATTCGCAAAGTGATCGAGGGCCTGTCGCTCGAAGTCGCGGCGCCCGAGGAAGCCCGCGACATGTTGGCGCTCAAAGGCGGTGACGCCGTTGCGTTCTAGAATTTCGGAATCTGCATGCCCACGACCTTAATTACCGGATGCAGTCGCGGCATTGGCCTCGAATTGGCCAAATTTTATGCCGGGGAGGGTTGGCGAGTTATTGCGACCTGCCGGGACCCGGACGGTGCGCCTGATCTCGCCAGGTTCGCCAAAGATCATGAGCATGTCAGCATTCATCCGCTGGACGTAACCGACCATGCCTCGGTCGCGGTGCTGTCTGAGATGCTCGGCGACACGCCGATCGATCTACTGTTCAACAATGCCGGCACTCTTGGAGATCGGCAGCGGCAGGGCTTCGGCTCGCTGGATTACGACGCTTGGCGCTGGGAGCTGGAGGTCAATCTGCTCGCGCCGGTGCGCATGGTGGAGACCTTTGTCGACAACGTCGCGGCCTCCGACGGCAAGCAAATCGCGGTGGTATCGAGCATCCTCGGCAGCTTGGCGGAAGCCTCGGGCGGGCTTTACGCCTATCGCACCAGCAAGGCGGCCGTGAACATGGCGGTACGCGCGCTGGCCTCGGATTTGGCGTCGCGCGGGATTGTTGTGGTGAGCTTCCATCCCGGCTGGGTGCGCACCGACATGGGCGGGCCATCGGCGGCTGTGGCGCCCGAGGAGAGCGCCGCCGGCTTGGCCGGCGTTCTTGCCGGCTTCGGCGCCGAGAACACCGGCCGCTTCATGCGCTATGACGGCGCCGAGCTGGACTGGTAGAAAGCGACAGCGAATGCCGCAAGGAGTCCAAGAATGAAAATGAGAGCGGCGGTCCTGCACGAAATGGGCCGACCCGCGCCTTACGCCGACAGCCGGCCGGTGACGATCGAAGAGATCGATCTCGATCCGCCCGGCGATGGCGAGGTGCTGGTCAAGGTCGCTGCGGCGGGCTTGTGCCATTCGGACTTGTCGGTGGTGAACGGGGCGCGGCCACGGCCATTACCGATGGTACTGGGCCACGAAGCGTCCGGCGTCGTTGAAGACGTCGGCAATGGTGTCACCGACCTCAAAGCCGGCGATCACGTGGTGTTTGTGTTCGTGCCATCCTGCGGCCATTGCGTTCCGTGCGGCGAAGGCCGGCCGGCGCTATGCGAGCCAGGAGCGGCGGCAAATGGCGCCGGCACCTTGCTGTCGGGAGAGCGCCGCCTGCACAAGGACGACGCCGTGGTCAATCATCAGGTCGGCGTCTCGTGCTTCGCCGAATATGCCACCGTGTCGCGGCGGTCGCTGGTCAAGGTCGACGCATCTCTGCCGCTCGACGAAGCCGCCTTGTTCGGCTGCGCGGTGATCACCGGCGTTGGCGCGGTGGTCAACACCGCCCGCATGCGTCCCGGCGCGTCGGTCGCGGTGGTCGGGTTGGGCGGAGTCGGGTTGAACGCCCTACTCGGCGCCAAGATGGCCGGCGCGCGCAAAATCGTCGCCGTCGACCTGCTCGACGACAAACTTGCCCTCGCGCGTCAGCTCGGTGCCGACGAGACATTCAATGCCGGAGACGCCGATGTCGTCGGGGCGGTGCGTGACGCCACCGCCGGCGGGGTCGACTACGCCTTCGAAATGGTCGGGTCGGTCAAGGCCATGGAGCTTGCCTACAAGATCACCCGGCGTGGCGGCGAGACGGTGAGTTCGGGCCTGTCGCACCCGGATCATTCGTTCTCGGTGCAGCACGTTAACCTGGTCGGCGAAGAACGCACGATCCGCGGCAGCTATCTCGGTTCGTGCGTGCCGGCGCGCGACATTCCGAACTATATCGCGCTGTATCAGCAGGGTCAGTTGCCGGTCGACCGCTTGATGAGCGAGCGCATTTCATTGGATCAGGTCAATGAAGGCTTTGACCGCCTGGCGTCCGGCCACACGGTTCGCCAGCTCATTGTTTTTTGATTTCACGTCGGGAGCCGATCATGACGACATCAGCAGCAATTCACGACATCCAAGGCGACGAGGTGCGGCGTGCACGCGAGGATCTCGCGGCGGCCTATCGCCTCTGCGAGCGCTTCGGCTTCAACGAAGGCATCGACAATCATCTGACCCTGGCGGTGCCGGGCCAGGACGACCAGTTTCTCCTGATCCCCTATGGCTTGCACTGGTCTGAAGTCACCGCGAGTTCGCTGATCGTCGTCGACGGTGAGGGAAACAAGATCGAGGGCGACGGCTATATCGAACCGACCGCCTTTTACATCCACGCCGCCGTCCACAAGGCGCGTCCCGACGCCAAATGCGTCATGCACACTCACATGCCGCACGCGTTGGCGCTGACCATGATCGAGGATGGTCGGCTGGAGATGGCCGACCAGAACGCGCTGCGCTACTACGGCCGCGTCGCTTATGACGATGTTTACGCCGGTCTCGCGATGGATTGGGAGGAAGCCAATCGAATCGCCGCCGCAATGGGCGACAATGATATCCTGTTCATGGCCAATCACGGCATCACGGTCGCGCGCCCCACGGTCGCCGCGGCGTGGGAGGATCTCTACTATCTCGAACAAGCGTGTCGCGCTCAGGTGCTCGCCATGTCGACTGGTCGGCCACTGAACCGGATTTCTGACAATCTGGCGGCGGATGTTGCCGCCAGCATTCGCGCCGAGTCACTCGGCCGCGCCGCCAATTACGACCGCCACCTCGAGGCCCTCAAACGCATCCTCGACCGTGAGGGCGCTAACTACCGAGACTGATGTAACAGCGGTTAGATCGCCAACCAGCCGCAATCGACCGGGAGCAAGATGCCGGTGACGGCGGACGAGGCGGGCGAGGCGAGATAGAGAAATGCGCCGGCCATCTCCTCGGGCATGGCGAAGCGGCCCATCGGCGTGCGCTCCTCCAGATAGGCGCGGACCTGTTTGTTTTCCTGCAGCGGAATTGTCAGGTCCGTTTCGGTATAGGTGGGTCCGATTGCGTTGACCCGGACGCCGCGCCGGCCCCATTCGGCGGCGAGCGAACGGGTCATATTGACGACCGCGCCCTTGGTTGCGTGATAGGCGAGGTTGGGATTATAGCCGCCGCCGGTTACACCCATGATCGAGGCCACGTTGATGATCGATCCGTGCGCGTTCGCTAGCATGTGTCGGGCCGCCGCGCGCGAACAGAAAAACACCGAGGATTGGTTGACGCGCAACAACAGGTCCCAGGTCTCGGTCGGCAGATCCTCGGCCGCTTCGCGGCGCGAGGTGCCGGCGTTATTGACCAGGATGTCGATGCCGCCGAACGCAGCCGCGACTTCTTCGAAGCAAGCGTCGACCTGAGCTTCGTCACCGACGTCGCAGACCCACGCGCGCGCTTCGCCACCGGCTTCGTTGATGTCTTTCGCGGTGGCCTCTGCGGTTTCCGCTTCGAGATCAAGCACCGCGACCTTGGCCCCGGCTTCGGCCAGGGCGAGACAGGCGACGCGGCCGAGGCCTTTACCGCCGCCGGTGACGATGGCGCGCTCGCCGTCGAGGCGGAACTGCTTGAGCACGGAAAAGGTGTCGGTCATGGCTTTGGTCTCCCGCGCTTAGAATTTGCCGAATTTGAGATAGGCTTCCTTGGGGTCGACGCCGTCGAGGATCGCGGCGCGCACCTTATCCTCCGCGTTGACCGCCTGCTCGGCCTTTTCGATGACCTCCTCAGCCCGGTCCTGCGGGATCACCACCACGCCGTCGCGGTCCGCGATCACATAGTCGCTGGTATGGACGTCGATGCCGCCGATGCGGACGCTGGTGCCCATTTCGTCGACCCGCCAGCGCCCGGCAATGTCCGCCGGCGTGGTGAACTTGCAATAGACCGGCAGGCCGAGTTTGAGAATGAAGTCGACATCGCGGCAGCCGCCGTCGGCGATGTAGCCGCGCACACCGCGAAATTTCAGGGTCTCGGCCGACAGCTCGCCCATTAGCGCGATATCGTTGTCGTTGGGCTGGCAGATCACCACATGGTCGGCCGGCGCCGCGGACAGGAATTCGGTCCACTTCAGCAAAGAGTCGTCGCGGCTGATCGATGGCGTGCGCACTCCGCTTAGGGTCCACACGCGGCCGGCCAGTACCGGGCCCGGATCGAGCGCCTGGATTGCCGGCGGCAAGGCCTGACCGGCGAGCTCCATATCGCTCAATGTGTCGTAGACGATACCTGTGTACAGGCGTTCAAGTCTGTCTGTCAGGTCGGTCATAGTCCTCCCCCGCGCGGCCCGGTGCGATCCGGGCACGAAATTGTCGGCTGTCTTTTAGCGGCTTAGCCGCGCACAGTCACCCTGCACGAACAGGGCGGAGTGTCATCAAATGGGGGAAGGGAGCCGCGAAAGGCGGGCCTTGGAATTATTCGGGGTCGCCGCCGGTCTGGATTTTGCACTTTTGGGTCGCCGGATCAAAATCGCCGGGGCAAAGTACGTTGACCGGGTTGAATTCGTCGCGTTGGTCCTGGCACGCCGCTAGCGACGACGCCAGGCAGGCTGCGACCGCCATGGCAAGCGACATCGACTTCTTAGACATGACATGCTCCCGGATTCACAAGTGCCGGCTGGACCGACCTTCCGTCACCACTATAGGCCTGATTCGAGGAGCCGGGAAAGGCGTGCGCTCGCGGTATGCGCGAATAGTAAGGTTTGACGGCGTCGGGCAGCGCTCGTCATCGGCGTGGCGGCGCTGGGCCGCACCACCTCGCCGCCGTACCGATCCGCGATGATAATGCCGGTACTCTCGGGCAGCGCGTCGAGCTTGAAATCAGGCGCGACGGCGAAATAGAACCAATCGCAAAAAGGTAGGTATTCCGGCCACTTTTCATCGGCGCGGAGGTCGGCAAGGCTGGATTTCACTTCGACCACGGCAAATCGGCCACGGCCGTCGAGCCCAATCGCATCGACCCTCCGCCCAGACGTAAGACGCATCTCGGTTAGGGCGCGAAAGCCCAGCGTATCGAGCAGGCGAACCGAACCACGGGTAATATCGGTGGCATCCGGCTGGTCGGATGGATTCGTGGCGGCGGCAGCAGTCCAGCCTTCCACCACCGGCCCTTTGCGCACGACGTATTCTGTCGCCGGCGCGGTGTCGGGAGAAAACAGGAAAGACTGTTGCATGGCGCCGCCTCGGGGTGATCCGAAACTCAGGCGGCGCGGGGCGAGCGTTTTGCGATCTAGACCAGGAACGCCGCCATCAGGGCCAAGGCGATGACCACCGCGACAGTGCCGTAGACGGTCCATTTCATGAACCGCGCCCACATGTCCTTGTGTTCGTCGAGATATTGCTGCGGATCGTAACTCATTGCCTACACGCCTTGTTCAGAAGCCCGGTATTCCAGCGCTGATTGATAGCCGACAGGCACGCCGGGCACAAGACTGAAGCGGACTAGGCGATAATAGAGAAGGAGAAGCCGCTTTGGCGGTCGTTCCCCGTCGCCTGTTGCAGATACGGCAGGTCGGGCGCCTTCGGTGACGGACGTATGTCCTCGGACGGTTCGGTCGGAGCTTCGGTATTTTCCGGCGCGCCCGTGGCCGACCGATTAGCGGCAGCGTCATCGCGGCCGCTGGCCGCCGACAATTCGTCTGGGGCTTTGCCTCGGTCGGCACCTTCACTTGGCGCTGCCGATGCGGCCACGGTCCCGCTGTTGTCGGGCTGCGTGTTCTGTGGCTCACCGCTGTTTTCATTGTCGCCAGAGATCGCGGCGGACCGCTCAGCGGCGATTTCCGATTGTGCCTGCAACAGTGCCTTGGTCGCGGCGGCGGCAACCGCGCGATCCGCTCCTGACGGTTCGGCGGGCGCTAGCGCGGCACGGCGAATTTGCTGCATTTTTTGAATCGTCGCCTGAGGATTCCCGGCGACCGTGGAAATATCGATGGGGACTTCGCCGCCGACCGCGTAGCGCCTGCCGTCGGGGCCTTGCTGATAAGTAAAGCTGATCCCACCGGCATGGGCGCCGGCCGCCGCTTTGTGCGCGGCCTCGTGGGCCCGCACTTCGCCGTCGCGCTTCTTCAACTCCGCCACCACGCGGCGTTCCTCTTCGGTCAGGCCGTTGGCATCTTTTTCGGGTTCGGAGGATTGCGATTCTTGCGCCGCGATGACCGACCCGCCAGCGACCAATCCAGCACGCGAGGTACCGACCGGAGCCGGGCGCGTGGCGCGATCATTGGCGCGATCGCGTTCTGCCTGGCCGTCGCGCAGTTTTTCCGCCGGCGGCTGCCCTGGCTCTTCGGCGCGGTGCACCGCTGGTGGCGGTCCGTTGGCGCCGAATGGTTGAAGCGCGGTGATGAATCCAGTTTGCATCGCAAATCCAAATTGAGCGGGACTCAATATGGCGCAAATGCGTTAGACGGCCAGTGGTTGGACCCTTCAATCCGTCTTCGCAACAGAATGAGAGAAATTCTTATAACCTACGGATTTTGTGGAGTTATTTAGTTTTCTTTGGCCGGAAGAAGTTGGGCCGGCGCTCCTTGGGGAGGCGTGATATCCGCTGGCAGGCGGCTTGAACTTCGTCAGTTGGTGTACTCGAGCAAGGTCACATCGGCCATGCGGTAGTAGTAGCCCTCAAAGTTCTGACCGAGGACCTCGAGCGTCCCTTCGACGACAATCGGGTCGAGGCTCATGCCGATCGGCTCCTCGGCTTGGAGCTCGACAAAGCTTTCGGGGCCCGCGGTCATACAGAACGGGCAATGCGGCGCAAATTGGCTCAACAGGATGCGCTCGCCGCTCGCATCGAGCGGCAGCATGAACCCGACCATCTTGATCCGCTCGCCCGACAGTTGCTGAACCTCGGCGGCGAACTCGGGGACCAGGTCGGGTCCTTCGAACACCAGCTCAACCTGGTGCAAGGTTTCCCATGGCAGAGTGCCTTCGACCTCAGGCAGCGGGATCGGCCTGTAGCCGCCCTCGGCCCACGGGTTGTTCATCGATGCGCCGCCGCCCTGCAGGGTCTCCTGAGCCAACGCCGCGCCGCTTAGCAACACAACGCAAACGATAAAATTCAACACGGTCTTGATCATCGATCGAGATCCTTTCGGCATGACGCGCGCGTCATCGGCTTGCGCGTCGAACCACTTTTACAGGTGGAACGTGCTCTCGCCTGCCTCCGCCCCGTCCACAAAGCATTTATCGTTGGTCACGCGCACCTCGGAATCGGCGTCGGCCAGGCAGGTTATCCGCATGTGCCGGCTTTCAAACAGGACTTTGACCGGGACGCTGCTCGGGTTGAACGTTGCGGTCTTGCCGTTGCGCAGACGATACATCCAATTTTCGATCCAAACATGGATGGTCTCGTCGCCATCATTGGTCACGGTAAGCGCCGAGGCGGACGGCGCGAGCGCCGTAAGCGCCAAACCCAATGCCAAAAACAAAGTCGTCAATCGCATAGTCAAATTCTCCAGCTACTCGATAATATCTTGCCCGCCGTTATTCCGCATCCGGCTGGTTCGGTGGCGCCGCGTCGGCAAACGCCGGCAGCCCCAGACACGCTTGATTAATCCGAACCAGCTCCGGGCAGCCGCTCAAATCACAATCGAACCGCTTAGCGTTGAAGATTTGTGGCACCAGACAGAGGTCGGCGATGCCTGGCGCGTCGCCATGGCAAAAGCGGCCGGTCATTGGGTGCCCGGCGATCAGGGCCTCGACGCCCGTAAGGCCGACCTCGACCCAATGACGATACCAGGCAGTTCGCGCCTCATCACCAACGCCAAGCTCGTTGGTCAAATAGGTGAGGACGCGCAAATTATTGACCGGGTGAATATCGCAAGCGATGGCTAATGCAATGCCACGGACGCGCGCTCGCTCGACTGCAGTCGCTGGCATCAAAGGCGGTTCAGGGAGGGTTTCTTCCAAATATTCGATGATGGCCAGCGACTGGGTGAACACCTGTCCGTCATCTTCGAGCGTCGGCAACAGCGTTTGCGGATTAACCCGCCGGTACTGGTCCGAGAACTGTTCGCCACCGCCGCGGGTCAGGTGAACGAACGCGCGCTCGTAGTCCAAGCCTTTCAAATTGAGCGCGATGCGCACCCGGTAGGCGGCGGACGATCGGAAATAGTCATACAGCTTCATGAAATTCTCTTAACCGGTTGATCCGGAATAGTAAACGACCTCTTGATCGATTGCGCCAAAGATCGAGGCGTCGCTGCCATTTTTCATCTCGATGCGCACCCGGTCGCCAAATTTCATGAATGGGGTTTCGGGCTTGCCGTTCTCAATGGTCTCGATCATGCGCACCTCAGCGATGCAAGACCAGCCCACCGATCTGTCGCGGTTGCTGATGGTGCCCGAACCGACGATTGCGCCGGCGCCGAGCACCCGGGTCTTGGCGGCGTGCGCGATCAACGCGTCGAAGCCGAATTGCATGTCGGCGCCGGCGTTGGCTTGGCCGACCTGATCGCCATTGAGAAATACGTCGAGCGGTAGGTGCAGCTTACTGCCATGCCAGGCATCGCTCAATTCATCGGGCGTGACGGCGACGGGCGAGAACGCCGTCGCCGGTTTGCCGTTAAAGAACCCGAAGCCCTTGGCAAGCTCCGCCGGGATCAAGCCGCGCAACGACACGTCATTGACCAGCATGACCAGCTTGATGTGGTCGCGCGCGGCCTCGGGACTCACGCCCATCGGCACGTCGTCGGTGATCACCGCGACCTCGGCTTCCATATCGATACCGTAGTCCTCGCTGGCAACCAGGATCGGGTCGCGCGGCCCGATGAAGGCGTCGGAGCCGCCCTGATACATCAGCGGGTCTTGGAGAAAGCTTGGCGGCATTTCAGCGCCACGCGCTTTCCGCACCAGCTCGACATGGTTGAGGTAGGCGCTGCCGTCGGCCCATTGGTAGGCACGCGGAAGCGGGGAGGCGAGCCCGGTGATGTCCAGGTCGAAGGCGTCGTCGCGATGCCCGCCATTTAGTCCGGCATAGATCTGCTCGAGTTCCGGCGCGGTCGCGTCCCAGGACTCGATCGCGGTTTGCAGGGTCGCGGCCACGTGGGGCACGCGCACCGCGTGCGCGAGGTCACGCGAAACCACGACAAGAGTGCCGTCGCGGCCGCCTTCCTTCAAACTCCCAAGCTTCATTATTCCGCCGCCTCGCGGGCGCGGGCCGGTGTCGCTTGCCAGGATCGGACATAGTCCGGATTTTCGATGCCTTCGGGCAGTGGCGCCACTTCAAGCGCGTCGCGGGTGTCGATCATGACCGCTACCTCATTGGTTTCGGCCTTGGGCTGGGTAAAGGCGTTCTTGAGCGCCTTCGGGTGCGGTCCGTGGGTAAAGCCACAGGGATGAAACGTGACCATGCCGCGGTCGATATTGTCGCGGCTGAAGAAGTCACCGCGGTGATAGAACAGCACCTCGTCATAGTCGTCGTTGGAGTGGAAAAACGGCACCTTGAGCGCGCCGGGGTCGGACTCGAACGGGCGCGGTACGAAGGTGCAGATGACGAAGCGACCGGCGAGCCATGTGGTATGGGCGGAGGGCGGCAAGTGCGCGCGGTGGCTCATCATCGGGCGAATGTCGCGCCAATTCAGCCGCACCGGCGCCAAATCGCCATGCCAGCCGACCGTATCAAGCGGATTGAACGGATAGGTCGCCACTGAAATCTCGTCACGTTTCTTGATTTCGACCGCCCATTCGCTGTCGCCTTGTTGGTCGCGGAAAGCCTCGTCGATATGCGGGGTTTCCAGGATCGCCGGATCGAAAATCGCATGTCGACCAACCGGCCCTTTTTCGGGAAGTTGGTAGGCGTCGTTGGTCGCCTCGATCAGCAACACATCGGCGCGACCATCGAATTCGGTGCGCCACATGGTGCCGCGCGGTAGCACGACATAATCACCGTCGCGAATTTCCAGATGACCATAGTCACAGAACAGGTGCCCGGCGCCTTCGTGCACGAACAGCACCTCGTCGCCGTCGGCATTGCGCGCCAGGCCGGGCATCGCGCCTTCGGTGCGCCAATAGCGTACGCCGACATGGCTGTTGCGAAGCACTTTCTGGGCTTGCCAAGGACTATCGGCGACCGCGTCGATTTTGTTGAGGTCGAAAGATCGTGGCCTCAGCGGCCCTTCAAAATTTGACCAGCCGGTCGGCGGGTGTTTGTGCAACATCTGCGCCGCCGGGCCAAAGAACCCTTCGCGACCGAGCTCACGCTCGAAGGTTCCGTCCGGTAGGTCGCAATGCGCCTGGCGCGGCGGCGTGCCTTCCGCCCGCGGAAGCTGGATCCAGTGTTTCATGGCAGGCCGTCCTCCTTGGCCTCATCGGGCCACGATTGGAGCAATATCAGTCGCGCGAAATTTAGTTTAAAATGAAACCAATTCCTAGAATAGAGTCGGGTTCGCGGATGAAACAGAGTGACCGCAAGGGCAGAGTGGAAAGCGGAATGGATGAGAGCGGCCGGCGGCCCGCGAAGAGCCGCCGGGAGCCGCCGCTGCAGCTCGATCGTTTTCTGCCCTATCGCTTTTCGATCCTTGCCAAGCGCCTTTCCGACACCTTGGCTCGCGAATATGCCGAGCGCTTCGGCCTGACCATTCCGGAATGGCGAGTCATGGCGGTACTCGGACATGACGGCGAATTGTCGGCAAGCGGCGTCTGCGAGCGAACTCTAATGGACAAGGTAACAGTCAGCCGAGCGGTCGCCCGCCTGGTTGAGCGCGGCCGGCTCGAGAGCCGGACTGACGGCGCGGACCGCCGGCGGACCAGATTGCGCCTGACGGCCGCTGGTCGCGCTATCTACCGCAAAATCGTGCCTCTCGCGCGCCAGTACGAAGCGCGTTTGCTCGACGGATTGTCATCGCGCGAGCAGGAATCGCTCGATCGGCTTTTGGCAAAATTGGCGGAGAGTATTGCCGCCATCGATCGGATCTGACGCGGCGACTAATTCCAATTGCCAATTTCAATATCCGGATCGCCGACATGCCTGCGAGTGTGGCCTGTCACGCCGCCGGCAGAGGCGCCGCTGATTCGTAATTTTTGCTTCGCTTGATCAATTGAGAACGTGTTCAATCTTGCGCCAGGCGTTCGAATTCCGTGTTTTCCAAGTTTTGTTGACTTGTCTAAATAGCAGGCGCACGATTGCCAAGTCATCGGCAAGAGCACGACTAGGATAGGGCTCAAGAGTTTGATGACTTTCGAGGCGTTTGGGACAGATCAGCCCGAAGAATACGGGAAGGAGGGTGCGTAGAAAGCATGGATCCACCCGACTCTTGGACCACACATATGTGCAAATAGTGATGTTTCGGCCCGAAACGGCTGAAATATATAGAGTTCGTTAAACATAACGAACACAGCTGGGCGGCGATCTTGGCCTAAAAATCGCTTGCTCGATAATGCCCCGCCCTTCGGCGTAATTTCCGTGGGCGGGGCGGCCGTTTAGGGGCGCGCACCACGCCGATGTGGCGGCGCGCCAATCTTGATCGAATAACCAAGCCTTCGCCCGCGAGATAGGCTATTCAGGCGGCCGCCCATGACCCGAGCCCGCCTATCCACCATATTGACGCTCGCCTTGCCGATCATCGGCGGCATGGCTTCACAGACACTATTCAACCTCATCGACACCGCGATGGTCGGCCGTCTCGGGGCCGAGGCGCTGGCCGGGGTGGGGGTTGGCGGGTTCGCCAGTTTCATGTCGGTGGCGGTTGTGATGGGGCTGTCGGCCGGCGTTCAGGCGATGTGCGCGCGTCGCAAGGGCGAAGGTCGTTTGTCGGAAACAGCAGTGCCGCTCAATGGCGGTCTGATGATCGCGTTACTGGTCGCGATCCCACTCTCGGCGGTCCTATTTACCCTGACGCCGAACCTGTTTCCGGTGCTCAATGCCGATGCCGCGGTTATCGCTGCCGGCGTTCCGTACCTGCAGGCTCGGCTGATCGGCATGGCCGGGGTTGGCATGAACTTCGCGTTCCGTGGCTACTGGAACGGTATTAGCCAATCGAAGGTCTATTTGCAGACGCTGCTGGTCATGCACGTGGTGAATATACCGCTCAACTACGTGCTGATCTTCGGCGAGTTCGGGTTCCCGGCGCTTGGCACCGCCGGCGCCGGTATTGGCACCATGGTCGCGACCTATGTCGGCAGCGTTACCTACATTTGGATCGCCTGGCGCCGCGCGCGGCCCAACGGCTTCATGACGCGATTGCCGCGACGCGAAACCATGCTGACCATGCTCAAGCTCGCGGTGCCGTCGTCGATCCAGCAGTTCTTTTTCGCCGCCGGTTTTACCGCCATGTTCTGGATCGTCGGCCTGGTCGGAACCCAAGAGGTCGCGGCGGCCAACGTGCTGGTCAATCTGGTGCTGGTGGCGATCCTACCGGGTCTTGGGCTCGGGCTTGCCGCCGCGTCGCTAGTTGGCCAGGCGCTTGGCGCCGGCGACGCCCGCGCCGCGCATCGTTGGGGCTGGGACGTGGTCAAAGTCGCCGCCGTGATCATGGGCTCGCTCGGTCTCCCGGCGCTGGTCTTTCCCGACCTTATTCTGGGAGTTTTTCTGCACGATGCCGAAACGCTGGCGCTAGCGCGGACGCCGCTCCGCATCACCGCCTCTACGATCATCGTCGAAGCCCTTGGCATGGTGCTGATGAACGCGATGCTTGGCGCCGGCGCCGCGCGCACGGTGATGATCGCTTCGATCGCGATCCAATGGCTTTTTTTCCTGCCGCTCGCGTTTCTGGTCGGCCCCACGCTCGGCCTCGGCTTGGTCGGCATCTGGAGCTGTCAGGTCGGCTGGAGGGTTGCCCAGGCGGTGGTGTTCACCAGCCTGTGGAAGCGCGGCAAGTGGGCCGAGATCAGCGTTTGAGTGTCAGGCCGCTGATTCCAGGAATGCCTTAACAGCGGCGACAACTTCCTGGTTCTCGTCTTCGAGGCCGAGCGAAAAACGGAGGCATTTCGGCAAGCCGTAATTGTCGAGCCGGCGCGGGATAATGCCGCGGGCCAGCAGGTACTCGTAGGCTTTCTCGGCACCTTGCTCCGGCCTGTCGGGAAACTCGACCAGAACGAAATTAGCGCTCGATGGGTGCACCGTGAGGCCGAGGGCGCCAAGCTCGCGTTCGAGCCTGGGCATCCACTCTTCGTTGAAGGCAATGGCACGGTCGATGAAATCGGTGTCTTGCAACGCGGCGACGCCGGCGGCCTGAGCGGCGGCATTCACGTTGAATGGCGCACGAATGCGATTGATCACATCGATCACCGTTCGCGGCGCATACATCCAGCCAAGGCGGAGCGCTGACAGACCATAGATTTTCGAGAATGTCCGGGTCGTCACGACATTGTCGTGGTTGTCCACCAACTCGACGCCGTCATTGTAATCCTCGCGGCGGAGATACTCGGCGTAGGCCGAATCCAGCACCAGCAAAGTGTGCTCGGGCAGGCCGGCGCGTAGGCGGCGCACCTCGTCCGCCGGAATATAGGTGCCGGTCGGGTTGTTCGGATTGGCCAGAAAGCACAACCGCGTGTCCGGTCCGGCACGATCAAGCAGGGCGTCGACATCGGCGGTCAAGCCTGCCTCGGGCACTTCCACCGGGGTTGCGCTGTTCGCCTGCGCCGCGATCTTGTAGATCGCAAAAGCATGCTCGGTGAACAGTACTTCGTCGCCCGGACCTGCGTAAGCCATCGCCATAAGGCCGATCAATTCGTCCGACCCATTGCCGCATATAATGCGCTCGGCCTCGAGGCCGTAACGCGCGGCCAGCGCATCGCGCAGCTCGTACGACCCGCCGTCGGGATAGCGGTGCAGTTCGCCGGCCAGCCGCTTATAGGCCTCCATCGCCAGCGGGCTGGTACCCAGTGGCGTTTCGTTCGACGACAGTTTGATCAACCGCTTGCCGCCCTCGGCGGTCGAGCGGCCGGGAATATACGGGGCAATATCCAGGACACCTGGAGAAACCTTTAGCTTGTTCATGCCTATTCGGCTCTTTATTTCAAAGATTTACGCGATAAACGTTGAAGAATCGATGCGCCTGCTCGCTCAGTCTTTCGACTTGCGTTCCAGATGCGCGACCATGGCTTCGAGGCCGAGGCGATAAGAGTCGAGGCCGAAGCCGGCCACCGATCCGATCGCGGCGGGCGCCAGCACCGATCGGAAGCCGCGGGTCTCGAGGTTGCTGATATGAACCTCGATATAGGGCAGCCCCGTACAGCCAAAGATCGCGTCTCGTAGCGCGTAGCCCGCATGGGTAAAGCCGGCCGGATTCATAACCAACCCGTCAACGCCGTCGTCGACCGCCTGGTACAACCGTGCGATCGCTTCACCCTCGATGTGGCTATAGAAGATATCCAGGTCGACTCCGAGACGCGCCGCGTGATCGCGCAGCATGCTATCGAGTTCGGCGGCGGTTGTGGTGCCGTAAATCTCAGGCTGGCGGCGGCCAAGCCACGCCATGTTGGCGCCCTGAATCAGCAAAATCTTTGGCATGGGCGTCTTTCCCTACGCGTCGTTCGACGCGGCGCGCGGTTCGAACAACAGAGAGTCCGCGCTGCCCAGCGCCGGCGCCCCCATGGTCTTCTGCCCGCTGCGGAACGGTGGGACCACCGGCACAGACAGCGCCGGCATGCTTTGTTGGTCGGCTGCGATCACGTGCGAGAACAGGCCGCGATGCTGGAAGTGGATATCTTCTAGCGCTTCATCAACGCGTTTGACCGCCACGCTGCAAACGTCCTTGCCGGCGAACCGCGCCTCCCAATCCTGCGCCGAGCGGGTCGCGACGATCTCGGCAACCGCCTCCATCGTCGCGTTTGCATCTTTTCCGTCGTCGCGCAGCGCCGGGTCGAGCTCGAGGGTGTCGCATAGAATGTCCCAGAACTTCTGCTCCAGCGCGCCGACTGCTACGTGGCCGCCATCGGAGGTGCGATAGATCTGATAGCGCGGGCTCGCACCGGTCAGACGTAGGTCATTGCCTTCCGCCCAATGCCCGGTCGCGCGGCCGAGCGCGAGCGGCATCCACAGGAACGGAAATAGATTGTCGGTCATCGCCACGTCGACATAGCTGCCCTCGCCGGTACGTTGGCGTTGCCAGAGGCCAAACATGATGTTTATCACGGCCGGATAGGAACCAGCGCCGATATCGGCGATCTGGGTCTGTGGAATCGCGGGCTTGCCGTCAGCGCCGTGGGTGAGCGACAGAAAGCCTGTCTCGGCGCAATAGTTCAGGTCGTGTCCGGCGACGGCCGCCTTGGGCCCGCTTTGTCCGTATCCCGTGATGGAGCAGTAGACGATGCGCGGATTGATCGCCTTGACCGCTTCGTAACCCAATCCGAGCCGCTCCATAACGCCGGGACGAAACTGTTCGATCACCACGTCCGCGCTTTCGATAAGCGGCCGCAAGCGATCGACTGCGCCATCTTGTTTGAGATCGATCTCTACGCTCTTCTTGGCCCGATTGAGCATCGAGAACAGCGTGCCCGAATGGCCAAGCTTCGGCCGGTCATTGCGCATTTCCTCGCCGCCGGGCCGTTCGATCTTAATCACCTCGGCGCCGGCTTCGGCCAGGATCAGGGTCGCGAACGGTCCGGGCAGCAACGTGGTGAAGTCGAGCACACGTATGTTTTCGAGAGGCTGCATAGAGTGTCTCCGCTTGGGCGGCGGCACTGTATACCAAGGCTCAAAGATTGTGACCCATTTGCCCGGCGAGAATTTCAACGCCGATGGCGCGTCGGGTCAGCCGGCGCAGCAGGACAGCTTACTCACATCCTTGTCGAATCCTTGGGCGGCTAGCTTGAGGCCTTCGACGGTGGTCAGATACGGAAACACCATGTCGGCGAGGTCGCGCACATTCAGCCGCTGCTTGATCGCCAGTGCCGCCGTCTGAATGCTATCGCCGCCTTCGGGCGCCAGGATATGCGCGCCGAGCAACCGGCCATCTTCATTCGCAACCAGCTTGATTAGCCCGCGGGTATCACGCGCGGCCAGCGCCCGCGGCAGATGCTCGAGCATGAGAACCGAGGTCTTGACCTGGTGGCCGGCGTGGCGTGCCGCCACTTCGGTCAGGCCGACGCTGGCGACTTGCGGGTCGGTGAACGTGACGGATGGCACGGCGGCGGAATCGTAAACCCGTCCGTCGCCGTTGAGCGCGTTTTCGGCGGCGATCCGCGCGCCGTGCGCGGCCATATAGACGAACGGATCGCGCCCGGTCACATCGCCGGCGGCGTAAGTGTTGGGCCGCGTCGTGCGCATGCGATCATCGACGACGATCGCCCCGGCCTCATTCAGCGAGACGCCCCGGGCCTCGAGCGCCATGCCATCGCTGTTGGGCCGTCTTCCCGTCGCGATCAGCACGGCCTCGGCTTCTATCTGAGTTTCGCGTCCATCGTGGCCGATGTTCAAAGCGACGCCTTCATCCGTCTTGGCGATGGATTGGCTGACAGCGTCAACCATCACGGTGATTCCGTCGCCGGAGAGGTATGAGGTGAGGGCATCGGCGATTTCGGGCTCCGCGCTTGGCAGCAATCGGTGTCGGCAAATGAGGGTTACGGCGACCCCGGCGCGGGCAAACATTTGACCAAGCTCGCAGCCGATGTAGCCGCCGCCGATCACGATCATTGATCGGGGCAGCCATCCGATGTCCATGGCCATGGCGCTGGTCAGATAAGGCACCGTCTCAAGGCCCTCGATCGTGGGTATGTCGGGTGAACTGCCTGTTGCGACTATGAGCTTATCGGCTTCGTAAGTCTCCGTGCCGACGGCGACGCCGCCGGGCGTCACCTGTGCTTCGCCTTCGACATAAGTGATACCGCGATATTCCGGGAGCAGGTCGAGATACTTAGCTTGTCGAAGCGAGTGGACAAGTTCGTCCTTTTGCTCCGTCAGCGCGCGCCAATTGTCGACATTCGCGGTGGTATTGAGGCCCGCGAAACGCAGGGCCGCGCGCGTGTCGTGCAGCGCCTGGCCGGCGCGGATCAGGGTTTTTGACGGCACGCAACCGACATTGACGCAGGTCCCGCCGATTGTGCCGTGTCCAACCATTAGAACCTGGGCCCCGAGCTCAGCCGCGGTGATGGCGGCGGAAAACCCGGCCGATCCCGCACCGATCACAGCAAGGTCATAGCGCCCGCTGTTAGCAGAGCGTGCGCGCTCAGAGCCGATCATGGGTCATTCCGTTGGGGGCTCGTTGTCATCTAGCGCGACTGCCGCCGTCGACCTCTGCCCGCGTAAAACCCGTAAGCCGCGAGGGCGAGAAACAAGCCGAGGGCGGGTAGCAGCATGTAGTCGAGCCAGCCCAACCATGCCGTGAGGCCGACCCAGCCGAGCACCACCACTAGCAAGGGCGTGAAGCAGCACAATGCGGCCACGACACTTCCGGTGATGCCTGTGCGCCAGCAAAATTTCGGGCTCAACACGATCGGGGCCTCCTAGCTCGGCTCGTCCATGACGACCGTGGTGGGATAACCGAGGCCCGAGGTGGTTGCCGCGAGTGCGTTAGCATTCGTTATGTCCTTGTCGCAAATCACCACCGCGCGCAGCACGGCGGGGTCATCGGTTGCGCGCAGTCGGACGTCGCGCACGCCGGTCGCGCCGGACAAAGCTGTGTGGACGATGTAGGCGCAGCTCTCGCAGGTGATGCCGCCAACTTCCAAGGTAACTTCGGCAACATCTTCGGCGGCGAGAACGCGCTCGTCAGCCACGGGCCGAGCTATCGAGCCGGCGGAACCGAGTAGATCCTTGCATGGACAAGCATGTACCGTGCCGGCGAGGGATGCCGAGGCGTATAAGGTCAAAGCCACAAAAAAAATTTTCACGACGATCTTCCCCTGAATCATTGAGCGACGACTGGCCTGCTGACCATCAGTGGCAACAGAATTGGCCAAGTCACCGCGACGAATACGATGACCGACGAAACCAACAGGCCGATCTTTGTGATCCGTCGCGCCGCCGGCCGGGCGCAGTAGCCACCCGCGCAAGCTTCCGCCTTTCTCGCGCGATGGATTGCAATGCCGCCGCCGGCCAAACAAGCGAGCGCTATTGCGACGAAAACCGGTTGAAATGGCGCAAGAGCGGTGAGTTCGCCCATCCAGGCACCGGTAATGCCCAGCCCAAACAAGGCGAATGGGATCACGCAGCACGAAGTGGCGCCGATTGATGCGAGCATGCTGCTGGCGGCGAGCAAGCCAGCGAGCCCATGGCCCGTCAACCCCGCCGTGCCTTGTTCGCTCTGCGTCATCTCGCCCCGATTTTCCGCCGTTTCCATCTAACTTCCGTGGAATCTGCATTGATCGATTGAATGTAGGAGCTGTAGTAACTGCAGATTCAAGCCGATTTCGATCACGGTGCCGCGAGGAGGCTTACTATGGCGCAGCACAGTATCGGCGCGCTGTCGAAACGTACCGGCTGCAACGTCGAAACTATTCGCTACTACGAACGTGAGGGGCTGTGGAGGCTGCCGGGGCGGACAGCCGGTGGACACCGGGTATATGACGACGAACACGTCAAAAGACTGAGTTTTGTGCGTCGGGCTCGCGAGCTTGGTTTTACGCTCGACGAAATTCGCGGGTTGCTTGCGCTGGTCGACAAGGCGGATTTCACCTGCGACGAGGTGCGGCACCTGACCCTCGATCATGCCGATCAGATTCGCCGCAAGATCGAGGACCTGCTGAAAATCGAACAGGTGTTGCGCGACATGGCCGGCAAGTGCGATCGGGGCGCCGTCCCCGATTGCCCAGTGATCGATACCCTGTTCGGAGACGCGACCGGCCGCGCCTAGGCGGTCGGTTAGATTCGGCCTCAGGCCGCCGCTGCGGCCGAAAACGACTCCCTGAGCGCCGCCGAGACGCGATCGATCGCTTGCTCGGCGTGGGGCAACACTTTGCCCATGCCGAGAAAGCCGTGAACCGTGCCGTCGAAACAGTGATAGGCGACGGGCACGCCGGCGGCTGCCAGCCGGTCCGCGTAGAGACGGGCTTCGTCGACCAGTGGGTCGAGGCCGGCGGTGAGAATCAGCGCTGGGGCCAGGCCAGACACATCGTCGACCAGACCTGGCGCCGCCCACGGCTCGCTCGCGCGGTCGTGGTCCGGGAAGTAACAGCGGTGGAACCAGGCGACCGTGTCGCGATCGATCGGGAAAACGTCGGCGAAGCGCTTACGCGAATCGGTCGGTGTTACCGGATCGACCGCCGGATAGATCAAAGCCTGTAAACGCACTTGGCGGTAATCATTGTCGCGCGCGTGCTGTGCGGCCACCGCGGCGAGCTTGCCGCCCGCGCTATCGCCGCCAACCGCGAGACGCGCCGGATCGCCGCCGATCTCGGTTGCATTTGCGACCGTCCAGTCGAGTGCGGCAATGGCGTCCTCGGCGGCCGCCGGATAGGGATGTTCCGGCGCCAGGCGATAGTCAACCGCCATCACCAAACAATCGCCGCCCAACGCGATGCGGCGACACACCGAGTCGTGGCTGTCGAGATCGCCGATTACGAAGCCGCCGCCGTGATAGTAGACGAGGGTCGGTAAGGCGCCGTCGGCCGGGCCGTGTGGCGCGTAGAGGCGAATGGGGATGAGCCCGGCCGGCCCGTCGATGGCGCGGTCCTCGATCCGGGCCACCGAGACCGGGTCGAGATCGGTTCGTTGGCGCCGTTCGTTGAAGGTCGCGCGCGCGTCTGGCGCCGACATCCCGTGCAGTGGCGGTGGTTTAGCCTCGGCCACCCATTCGAGCAAAGCCCGGGTTTCCGCGTCCGCTTCGTCGGGAATTCTGGTCACGTCGCACCTCACTATCCGCTGCCGGTCGGCCGGCGCATACCGAATGGTCATAACAGATATCCGGAATTTCGTCTGTCCATGGCCTTGCGCGCGCTCCGACTCGATGCCAGAACCGAGACTAGACATACAAAATGGCAGGGATCGGAGAGGCCGTGGCCTACGAGGAGATACTTTATCAAGAGGATGGCCCGGTCGGGACGATCACGCTGAACCGTCCCGACGACGCCAATATGTTCACTGCGACCATGTGTCACGAAATTCGCGACTGCATCGAGGCGATCCGGCGTGAAACCCGCACGCGCGTGGTGGTGCTGACCGGCGCCGGCGACAAGTTCTTTTGCGTCGGCGGCCGTAAAGAGGGCATGGAAGACACCAAGCTTTATGCCGGTGTTCTGCCGACCCTCGAAATGTATGAGGCGATCGACAAGCTGCAGAAGCCGGTAATTGCCAGCGTCAACGGCTTCGCGGTCGGCGGTGGTAACGTGCTCCAAATGGTTTGTGACCTAACCATCGCTAAGCAAACCGCCGTGTTCCGCCAAGTCGGGCCGATGATGGGGTCGTTCGATGCCGGTTACGGAACCTGGTACCTTGAGGACTTGGTCGGCAAGAAAAAGGCCAAGGAGATGTGGTACGTCAATCCGAAGATCAAAGCGCCGGAAGCGCTGGCACTGGGCTTGATCAATCGCGTTGTGCCGGATGAGGACTTGGCCGCGGAAACGCGCAAGTTCGCGCTCGAAGTCGCGGAGCGCGGCGCGGTCGCGCTAGCCTCGGTCAAGGCCGCGTTCAACGCACGCCACGGCGGCGTATCGGGTCTCGCGCGCATGGCGCATGATTTGTTGCTGCGACAATATCTCGATACGGAGGAATCCAAAGAACTGCGCGCCGCGTTCGCCGACCGACGGACGCCCGATCCGGAGCGTTTCGGGCACTGATCTCTGGTCATGTCTTCGACATTTCTCACCCTGCATGACCCCGCCACCGCGCGAGCTTATTACGACGCGGGCCTGTGGCGTGACGAGACGTTTTATGACCTGCTCCAACAGCACGCTGCCGCGCGGCCGAGCGCGCCTGCGCTTCGAGACGGCCGACATGCTCTAAGTTGGAGCGAACTCGGAAATTGGGTCGACGGCGTAGCGGCGGAATTGAACGGTCTGGGCCTGATCGCGGGTGACCGCGTTTCATTGTGGCTGGGCAACCGCGCGGAAGCGGTGGCGACATTCCTTGCCTGTGCGCGTCAGGGTTATGTTTGCAACCCGTCGTTGCACCGCTCTTACACCGCGGCTGAGGTGGCCGCTCTGTTGAAAGCGCTCAACGCGTCTGTCTTGGTGACCGAGCCAGGTTGGGGCGCCGACGCGGATATGCCGGATCTGGCGCACGTGTTTAATGACCAGCCGCAACTGCGCGCTATTTTAACGCCCGACACTTTTCCAGGCCCCGGCAATGGGCCGGGTGCATCGGCGTCAAATCCGGACGCCGTGTGCTATCTCGCTTTTACGTCTGGCACCACGGGCGCGCCCAAATGCGTCATGCATTCGACCAACACCATCCTCGCCAACGCGCGCGACATGGTGAGCGACTGGGACCACGACGATACCATGCGGCTCTTGTCGTTGAGCCCACTGTCGCACCACATCGCCTGGGTGGCGGTCGGGCAATGGTTGGTGACCGGCGGCACGTTGATCACCGATGATCCGCCGGAGGGCATGACCAAACTCGACTGGCTGATCGAGACCGGCGCGACCTATGTCATGGGTGTGCCAACGCACGCGATCGACATTCTCGCCGAACAAAAGAGCCGCGGCCTCGACCGGCTCGGTGATGTCGGGGTGTTTTACATGGCCGGCGCGCCGATCCCGCCTTCGGTGGCTGAGGCCTTTGTTGCGCAAGGCATCAAGCCGCAGAACGTCTATGGCATGACCGAAAATTCGTCGCACCAATACACGCGGCCGGACGACGATACCGAGACCATCGTTGCGACCTGCGGGCGCGGTGGCCCGGCCTACGAGGTGCGGATTTTCGATCCCGAAAATTCTGATCGGTCGTTGCCCGCCGGCGAGGTCGGCCAAATTGGCGGCCGCGGTGCGGCACTGATGCTCGGCTATTACGACAACCAGACGGCGACGGCGGCAAGCTTCAATCGCGACGGCTGGTTCCTGTCCGGTGATCTTGGCGTGCTCGACGCGGCGGGAAATCTGCGCATTGCCGGCCGTCTTAAAGACCTGATCATTCGCGGTGGCCACAATATCCATCCGAGCCACATCGAAGCCTTGGCGATGCGGCACGCGGGTGTCGACAAGGTTGCGGTCATTCCGGTGCTTGACGAACGGCTCGGCGAAAAAGTGTGTATTGCCGTGCTTGGCGAGGTCGAGGCGGGACCGCTGCTTGATCATCTCGATGGCCAGGGCCTGTCGAAGTATGACATGCCGGAGTATTTTATTCGTATGACAATCTTTCCACTAACCGCGAGCGGCAAGATCCTCAAGCGGGAATTGGTCGAGATGGTCCGTGCAGGAAAAATTGTACCGGACCCCGTTCGTTTCGTGCCCAGGAAGGAGAGTGCCTGAATGGCGGTCGATATCACCCGCCGCGACGAATTCGCGGTCATCACGCTGAACCGGCCCAAAGCGCTGAACGCGTTGTCTTTCGCGATTATCGAGGCGCTTGGAGCGGCGTTCGACGAGGTCGCGGATTCGGACGCGCGGGCGCTGCTGATAACCGGCGCTGGCGATAAGGCTTTTTGCGCTGGCGCCGACATCAAGGAACTGCGTGGCCGAGATCTCATGGCGCAGAAGCGCGGCTTCGAACTAGGTCAGTCCACATTCGCCAAACTCGACCGGCTGCCGATGGCGTCGATCGCGGTGATCAACGGCTATGCTTTCGGTGGCGGCCTTGAGCTCGCAATGGCGTGCAGTTTTCGACTGGCCACGGCCAACGCCAAGATGGGTCAACCGGAAATCAAGCTCGGTCTGATCCCAGGCTATGGCGGTACCCAACGGTTGCCGCGACTGATCGGCGAAGCGCGCGCGCTCGAACTCATCATGACCGGACGCACCGTGGAAGCCGATGAGGCTGAACGCATCGGTTTGGTCAACCGGATAATCGATGGCGATCCGATCGACGCCAGCATCGCATTCGCGCGCGAATTCTCCGGCTTCAGCCTTCCGGTTCTCGGCTTTGCACGTGGCGCGGTGGCGCGGGCGCTCGATTTGCCAATCAACGAGGGTCTGAAAGTCGAAGCAGACCTCTCGACATTGGCGTTCCAGACCGCCGATGCCGACGAGGGCACGGCCGCGTTCGCGGAAAAACGTAAACCGACGTTCCGCGATGGCTGACGGCTCGGTCATCGTCACCGGCGCGAGCCGGGGCATCGGCGCCGCGATCGCGGAGACGCTGGATGCGCGGGGCGTGGCGGTGTTCGGTCTGTCGCGTTCGGGCACCACCCCGGCCGGCCACGCGATCACGTGCGACATGACCGACGAATCCGCAGTGCAAAGCGTTTTCGCAGATATCGCGCGCCAAGGGTCAATTGCCGCGCTGGTCAACAATGCCGGCGTGCATATCGGCGGGCCAACGAAAGAGCTCGCGACCGAGGCGTACAGCGAAGTGATGGAACTGAACGCGACCGCGGTGATGGTCGGCTGCCGCGAGGTCTATCCCTATTTCGCTAAAGGGGGCGGCAGTATCGTGAATATCGGTTCGTTTTGGGACCGCATGGGGGTAGCGAACAATCTGGCCTATTGCGCGTCCAAGGCGGCCGTCGGTGCGATCACCCGTTGCCTCGCGGTGGAGTGGGCCAAGGATGACATCCGCGTGGTCGATGTCGCGCCTGGCTATATCGAAACCGATCTCAACCGCGAGCATCTGGCGCGAGACAAGGTTCGAACATGGCTTGAAAGCCGAGTCCCTGTCGGCCGCCCCGGAACGCCGGAGGAAGTGGCGCGTTTGGTTGCCGCACTATTGGTCGAGGACATTCCATTCCTCACCGGCGAAACGATCTATCTCGACGGCGGTCAGGGGATAAACCACTGATGCATATTTTCGAGCAGCTCGAACAGCGTCGGGCATGGGCGGACGACGAGCAGTTGGTCGTCGATACCGTGCGCAGGCTTGCCGACGAGGTGATCGTGCCGCGCGCCGCGGCCTACGACCAGAGCGGCGAGTTCCCGTGGGATAATGTCGCGGCGCTTAACGAGCTTGGCCTGAACGGCATCTTCGTGCCCGAGGCCTTCGGCGGAACGCCGATGAGTTATCGGGTTTATCTCGCCTGCGTACAGGCGATCTCGGCCGCCTGCGCCGCCACCGGCATTATCTATTCGACCACCTTCCACGCCATGAAGCCGCTGATCGACTTCGGCACCGAGGAGCAGAGGCAGCGGTTGCTCCCCCGCATCGCGAAAGGCGGACTTGGCGCGTTGGTGATCACCGAAGCGGCTGCGGGCTCCGACGCCACCGGCATGACCACGCGTTTTACGCCGGACGGCGACGATATCGTGGTCGACGGCACCAAGATTTTCATCACCAATGGCGATGTTGCGGAGCTTCTTTTGGTGTTCGGCAAGTGGTCGGAGATTGACGGAGCCAAAGAAGCGATTTCGGCGCTGGTGATCGAAAAGGATACGCCCAGATTCACGGTAACGGGTACGGAAGACAAGATGGGCATACGTGCCTCGTCCACGGCCGCTTTGTCGTTTGACGGCGCGAGGGTGCCACGCACCAACTTGCTCGGCGCGCCGGGCGAAGGACTATCGATCCTACTCGCCTCGCTCAACAAATCGCGGCCGTCGATCGCGGCGCACGCGCTCGGTATAGCAAGTGCCGCTTTCCACGATATGGTTGCCTACATGAACGAGCGCCGCCAGTCGCGTCAACGCATAATTGATTTCCAAGGCAACCAATTCGCGCTCGCCGACATGGCGGCCGAGCTCGCCATGTGCGAGGCGTGGCTCGACTATGTCGCGTCGCTAATCGACGGTGGTGCGAGTGAGTTCGGTGTAGAGGCCTCGATCGCGAAAATGCGCGCCTCGGATCTAGCGATGAAAATAGCCACCGAGGCGGTGCAGATGCATGGCGGTTACGGCTATTGCAAGGACTACCGGGTCGAGCGTCTGATGCGTGACGCCAAGATCACCCAGATCTGGGAGGGTACGAACCAGATCCACCGCCAACTCATCGGCCGGAGTTTCAGGATCAAATGACGACCGAGATCAAGACCGTCGGCGTTGTCGGCGCTGGTGGGACCATGGGCGCGGGCATCGCCATCGTCGCCGCGCGGGTCGGATTCAAAACCGTAGTCTACGACACCAGCCGCGACTCGCTCGATGCGGCGTTCGACCAAACTCGAGGCTTTTTTGAGAAGTCGGTGGCCCGCGGCAAGCTCGCGCCGGACCAACTCGACGATATTCTCGGTGCGTTCACGCCGACCACAAACCAAGACGATCTTGGCCAGTGCGATTTGGTGATCGAGGCGGTTTTCGAGGAACTGTCGATCAAGCAGACATTGTTCCGCGCGCTTGATCAAGTCTGTCCGCCGCACACTATTTTTGCCTCCAATACCTCGACATTGTCGATCACCGAGATCGCTTCCGGTTGCGGTCGCGAAGACAAGGTGGTCGGCATGCATTTTTGCTTGCCGGCCCAACTGATGAAGCTGATTGAAATGTCGCCGGGTCTCAACACGTCGGACGATGCGTTTCAGACAGCCTGGGCTTGGACCGAGGCGTGCGGACAAACGCCGGTCAAAACCCAAGATAAGCCAGGCTTCATCCTCAATGCCCTATTGGTGCCGTTCAACAATGACGTGATCCGAGCGGTCGAGGCGGGGGTTGCGACACCGGAGGCAATCGACGTGGCAATCAAAACCGGTCTCGGCTATCGCATGGGACCGTGCGAGCTGATTGATCTGATCGGCCTCGACACGCAGGTGCGGCTTTGCGAGGCGTTCTACCCTGTCACGCTCGATCCGCGCGCCGCCGCGCCGCCGCTACTGCGCCGGATGGTGGCCGCCGGCCATCTGGGCCGCAAATCGGGGCGCGGTTTCTACGATTATGAAGGCCGCGGGATGTTCGGGGGCTGACCATGAGCTATCAAATCATTCGAAAGGCCGAGAGCCGATCGTTTCCGGACGGTGATCCGTTTCTCTCCGGCGCGGCCGATGACGGCGAGGTGGTGATCTATCTCGGCGTTCCGCACCAAGCGGATACTGGGAAAAAGGCGATCCTGGTTGAGCTTGGCAGCGAATGCCTCGGCGTTCATACCGGCGAGGCGGCGGGCGAGGAGGGGTCGAACGTGCTCGGCTTCGCGCGCTATCGGAATGGTGCGGATACGCCGTCAGACCTTGTTGAACTGGTTACCCAGCCGAGGTCCGACCCAAATGCGGTCGCGGCGGCCAAGGCGGTTTTTGAGGACGCCGGGCTGACCGTGTCGGTGTGCGCGGATCAGGCGGGCCGGATTATCGACCGGCTGGTGCGCCCCAAATATAACGACGCGCTGCGGCTACTCGACGAAGGCCTGGCCAGTGCCGCCGACATGGACCTGACCTGCCGGCTCGGCCTCGGTTACCGCGACGGGCCGATTGAGCGGGTCGAGCGCGGCGGTCTCGCCCACCACTACGACGTCACCCGCGCATTGTTCGAAACATTCGGTTCGCCAGCCTACGCACCCGCGCGTCGTGCTGTAGTTGCCAAACAGATACAAGAGTCTGTAAGGGATTCGTAAGCTATGCAATCAATTGAAAACGTCGAGATGCTCGACTTCGCGATACCGGCCCCGAGGTTGTTGTCGCTAATCGCGAAAAGCGAGCTGGCGGCATGACGGCGGTCGTGACAGGCGGAGCAAGCGGGATTGGCGAGGCCTGTGCCCGCCGGCTCGCGGCTGAAGGCCACGCTGTTGCAATTCTCGATACCAACGCCGCGCGCGGCGCCGAGGTTGCGACAGATCTAAGGTCGTCAGGCGCGAATGCCCAGGCGTTTGAGTGCGATGTTTCCGATGCGGGTACGATCGAGGCGCTTGCTCAAAAGATCGAAAGCAATCTTGAACCTGTGGATATTCTGATTGTCGCCGCCGGGATCCTGCAAAATGCGGAAACAGTGCTCGATATGGATGTCGAAGCGCATGATCGCGTCTGGCAGGTAAATTATCATGGCAGTCTTCATACCGCGCGGGCGTTCGGGCGATCTATGGTCGAACGCGGGCAAGGCTCAATTGTATTTATCGGCTCGACCAATAGCGTGGCACCGTTTCCTCTACCGGCCTACAGCCCGAGCAAGACGGCGATCCTGCGGCTCATGGAGTTGCTGGCGGTTGAATTCGGTCGTCGCGGCGTGCGAGTGAACGGCGTCGCACCGACCTATACGCTCACCCCCGCGCTGAAGGCGCGCATCGAAAGCGGCGAACGCGACCTGGATGTGATCCGGAAATCCGGTGCGATCGACATCGTCGTTGAGCCACGCCACGTCGCCGACGCGGTCAATTTCCTATGCTCGGACCAAGCCACGGCAATTACCGGCGTCATGTTACCGATCGATGCCGGTTGGAAGGCAGCGACATTGTACCGCGCCTATGCCGGCGGCGTCCCGTGGGACGAATAGAGCCTCGGGTCGTCTCAAGACCGCATTGGCTGGCTGTTGCGTTCCCAGAACACGCCATCCTGATAGCCTTGGATCGAATGGTCGGTGTCGGCGCGCGCCAGGCGCTTTTCGGCGAGCAGGGCGTATTCCTCGTCGATCTCGATGCCGATGTAGCGGCGATTGAGCTTTTTCGCGACAACGGCGCTGGTGCCGGAACCGAGAAACGGATCGAGCACCACGTCGCCGGGGTTGCTGCTCGCCAGGACCAGCTTGGCAATCAGCTTTTCCGGTTTCTGTGTAGGGTGTTCGGTGTTTTCGGGCATGGACCAGAACGGCACGGTCACGTCAGTCCACAAGTTTGATGGATGTGTGTCGCGCAACTTGCCGTCCTCGGTTTCGCGCCAGTCTTTCGGCGTACCCTCGGCGCCGCGATAGGGCGCGATTACGCGGCGGCGCAGTTTCACCGCGTCGACGTTGAACGTGTAGTCCTCACCCAGCGTGCAAAACCAGATGTCCTCGCTGTTATTCTTCCAGTTGGCTTGCGCGCCACGGCCTTTCTCGCGCTCCCAGGTAATCCGGTTACGTATTTTCAGCCGCGTTTCGGACGCGGCGTAGATTGCCGGGCTGCTCTGCCAATCGCCGCACAGATAGACGGAGGCGGACGGCTTGAGCACGGGCAAGACCGCGTCAAGGATGTCTCCGAGCCAATCGGCGTAACTGTCGAGCGAGCGTTTGGCATGGCTTCGCTCACCAAACTGCTTGCGGCGGTTATAGGGCGGATCGAGGATCAGCAAATCGGCGATGGCCGCCGGCAGCCTTCGAAGGACCGAATGGCAATCGCCAAGCACGGTTCGGCCGATCACCGCGTCATGATCGAGAACGCCATGCTGTGTTGGTACGAACAAACGCGATCGAAGCGCCGCTGTTTCCGCCGCGTCGATGCGGAGGGTCCGATTGCGCGGGGCACCGCCCTTCGCAATCGTTTCAGGTGTCAAATCGGGATCGGACGGGAGATCTCGGGGCAAGCCGTGCCACCAATTGGATACGATGATAACCGCAGAATGCCAGCACCATTCCATGCGCGCTAGAAAAATCCCGTTTGAGGCCCCGGCGCGCCCTGTGAACTAGTTCACATCCGGTGGGTGAGGCGGTTCACTGCGCTGGTGATTTCAGTGTGCTCCTATGACCTTACGGAATTAGACCTTACGTCTAGGAGCGAACCCATGGCCAACCAGAACAGCTTTCATAAGACATTCATTGGTCTGGTGGTGTTGGTCACCGTGTTCATCACGGTGGCGGCGCAAATGGCCCAGGCCTGCCCGCCGCAAATCGTCATGGATCCCCGAACTGGCATCGCGATTTCGCAGCCCGATCTCAAGGCCGCGCTGGCCGAAATCGAAGGTCGGATTGCCATGGCCGATATCCGCTAACCCCGCACAGCCCGCCCGCTGGCGCCAAGTCCCCTCCCTGGCGTCAGCGGGCCGCCGAAAACTTCTCCTTAACTACTCTCCGTCAACTAATCCCCGTCGTACGAAACAGTCGCCACCGCGCGTGCCACTTTTGCCGTATCCCAGACCGCGACGGGATAGGGTTCCGACGGCGCGACAATGGTGACGCCTTCGCCCGGGCGCAATGTGGTGATGCCGGCGTCGGTCGTGACCGTCACCGTCCCGTCGAGCGCCAATACGCCATAGCCGTCGTCAATCTCACCGCCCCATACGGTGGTGCCGCGAATACCGATGACGGCAACGGGCGTGTGCACTTCAACTTGGTTTTCTGGCGTGTTGCCGAGATTCTCGACGGCGAGCAAAAAAGCGCCCGCCGCGTTGCGCAGAATGACCGTGCGACTGTCCGCGTCAGGGTCATAGACAAAGCGATCGATGATCATGCTGGCGTTTTCGCCGAGCGTGAGCAGGGAGTCGTCGACAAGTCGGCTGGTCAGCCGCGCGCCGGCGCCGGTCCGCAGCATGTCTTCGAACATGACGGGCGCCGCAAGCGCGAGCGGTCGTTCAGCGCCGTCGTAGCTGGCGGTCGCTTGGTTTTGCAACCGTTCCACGGCGCCGATTTCCGGCCGAGTCTTTTCTGTCTGCCCAGGCGCTGGCGCGACAAGAGCGATCAGCGCAAGCGCCAGAAAGGCTATCGCTGTTTTCCGTGGCATTATCTCAATCCTCCGGCAGAAAAGTCCGGTGTCTCTCGGGCCTCAGCATATGGGCGTTCGTCATAGGCTATGGAAGCCCGCGCGCCAGTGCAAACCGCTGCGGGTGCGGGTAGTGTGGCCGATGGATTCACCCCAAGAATAGACCGGCGCAATGGACAAAATCACCGAGATTTCGGGCATTTACCCAATGTTGTACGGGCTTTTCGACACGCGCGGCGCGCTCGACCAAGTCGCGATGGCGAAGCAGGTCGAGGCGATGGTGCGGAGCGGTGCGCACGGCGTCGCGGCACTTGGTCTCGCCAGCGAGGTCAATAAGCTCGACACCGGCGAACGACGTGGGTTTCTCGAGTGCGTGGCGGAAGTGCTCGACGGCCGCTTGCCGCTCGCCGTGACCATCGCCGAGCCCAGCGTCGAGGGGCAGGTCGCATTCGGGCAAGCGGCGGCGGCGTGCGGCGCTCAGTGGTTGGTGTTGCAACCGCCGCCTGTCTCCGGACTCGAGGAGGGCGATCTGGTGCGTTTCTTCGGTGCGGTCGCGCATGGCGTGACGCTACCGGTGGCAATCCAGAACGCGCCGCAATTTCTTGGTACCGGATTGAGCAATCGCGCGCTTGCCACCTTGCGACGCAACCATCCAAATGTCGCGTTGCTCAAGGCCGAAGGTCCACCGACTTATCTCGAACGGTTGATCGACGAAACTGAGGGTGCTTTTCGCGTGTTCAACGGGCGCGCCGGGATGGAACTGACTGAGTCATTGCGCGTTGGTTGCGCCGGGCTGATTCCCGGCGCGGAAACGGTCGACATCCAGGCGGCGATTTTCGATCTGATGCGTGCCGGCGACGAGGCCGAAGCCGAACGCCGTTTCCAAACGCTGCTGCCGCTATTGGTATTTCTAATGGAATCGATCCCGCATCTTCTTTGCTATGGCAAGCGTTTGGCGGCGCGCCGAATGGCGTTGGGCGTTGTTTGCGATCGTGCACCGGCACAGGCACCCACCGAATACGGCCTTGATCTCCTCGACCGACTGTCTGCCACACTAGGGTCAATGGTGGACTGAAAGAAAGACGCCCGGACCGGCGGGGAGGAAACGGCCCGGGCGCACTGGTGCGGCTATTCCGCCGCGACTTGTTTCGCGAGAATCGTGTCGATCCGCTCGGCGACGCCCGCACCGTAAGCGGGATCGGCTTTGGCAAAATGCTCGATCTGCCGTGCGATGATCTCTCGCGGCACGCTGTGCATCGCTGCCGCGAGATTGTCCATCAACCGCGCTTGTTCCTCGTCGCTCATCAACCGGAACAGGGCGCCGGCCTGACCATAGTCATCGTTGCCCTCGCGGTGATCGTAACGATCGGCGTCGCCCGAAATTTTGAGCGGCGGCTCGCGATGCGCGGGATCTTCCGCTGGTCCATCAAGGCGGTTGGGCTCGTAATTGACGCTGCCGCCCCCATTGCCGTCGGTGCGCATGGCACCGTCGCGCTGGTAGGTGTGAACCGGACACTGTGGCGCGTTGACCGGGATCGTCGCGTAATTGGCGCCGAGGCGATAACGGTGCGCATCGGCATAGGCGAAAATGCGTGCTTGCAGCATTTTGTCCGGTGAATGACCGATGCCGGGAACGATCGCCGACGGCTCAAACGCGGCTTGCTCCATTTCGGCGAAATAGTTCTCCGGATTGCGATTGAGCTCCATGATGCCGACCTCGATCAGCGGGTAATCCGCGTGCGGCCAAACTTTGGTCAAGTCGAACGGATTGATGTGGTAGGTCTCGGCATCGGCCTCCGGCATCACCTGCACGCAGAACCGCCACTTGGGATAATCGCCGGCTTCGATGGCGTGAAAAAGATCGGCTTGGGCGCTTTCGCGGTCCGCGGCGATCAGGTCCGATGCCTGTTCATTGCTCAACCCTTCGATGCCCTGCACGGTCTTGAAGTGGAACTTGACCCAGAACCTTTCATTGTCGGCATTGATGAAGCTGTAGGTGTGGCTGCCATAGCCGTTGATGTGGCGATAACCGCGCGGTTGACCGCGATCGCCGAACAGAATGGTCACCTGGTGCAGGCTTTCGGGCGACAGTGACCAGAAATCCCACATGGCGGTCGGGTTGCGAATATTGGTTTTCGGGTCGCGTTTCTGGGTGTGGATGAAGTCGGGGAACTTCAGCGGGTCGCGCACGAAGAACACCGGCGTGTTGTTGCCGACGATGTCCCAATTGCCGTCCTCGGTATAGAACTTGACCGCGAAACCGCGCACATCGCGCTCAGCGTCAGCCGCGCCGCGTTCGCCGGCCACGGTCGAGAACCGTGCGAGTAAATCGCTTTTCTTGCCAACCTCGGAAAACAGTTTGGCCTTGGTGTAGCGGGAAATGTCGTTGGTCACGGTCAGCGTGCCGAAGGCACCCGAGCCCTTGGCGTGGACCACACGCTCCGGAATACGCTCGCGATTGAAATGCGCGAGCTTCTCCATCAAGTGGTGATCCTGCATCAGCACTGGGCCGCGCGGACCCGCGGTGATTGAGTTCTGATTGTCGCCGACCGGGTTGCCGGCACTGGTGGTCAAAGTGGGTCGTGCGGACATGGAACATGCCTCCTCTATGCGGGCGCCGCATCGGATGAGCGGCGCGTGTTGCCAATAGAGGTAAGGCTTGTTTTGTAATGAGTAAAATTGATTGTTTATATGTAAATAATATACAAAAACTATTATTAGAAATCGACGATTGGCGCCACCGATGGCGGCAGATTGTCGGTCACCACTTTGGCGAGACACGCCAGGTCACCCGGCTTTGAAAAGCTGGTTCGATAGACCAATCCGATGCGCCGGCTGGCCGCGCCGGCGAACGGGCGCGCGACGATTTCGGCGTTCGGTGCCTGATCCCGGGCCGCGGCGAGGGCCGGCAATAGGGTAAAACCGAAGCCGGCGGCGACCATCTGGCGCAAGGTTTCGAGGCTTGCGGCGCGAAAGTCGGCGCCGCCCGACTCGTTCTCTTCCGGCAGCTTTTTGCAAATCGCCAGCGCCTGATCGCGTAGGCAATGACCATCGGCGAGATACAGAATCTGTTCCGACCGCAGCGTCTTCAGCGAAATCGCGGCGGCACGCGCCAGCGGATGTTTGGGCGGGCAGGCCACCCAGAACGGTTCGTCAAACAACGGGATTTCGCTGAGTACAGGGTCGTCAATCGGCAGGGCGAGGGCGGCGACATCAATCTTATGCTGATGCAGCAGGGCGAGCAGGTTGTCGGTGAGATCTTCGACCACCACCGGCCGCAGGTCCGGATAGGCCTGTTTCAGATTGGGCAACAACCAGGGAAGCATGTAAGGGCTAAGGGTCGGGATCACGCCAATATTGAGCGGTCCGGTGAGCGGCGCGGACTGTCGCTTCGCAACGTCAATGATCTGTTCGGCATCGCCGAGCAGACGCCGCGCGCGGCCGACGATCTCCGCGCCGATCGCGGTGATCTGGACGCTCTTGTTGGTACGCTCGAACAGCGTTACGCCGAGAAAATCCTCAAGCTTCTTGAGCTGGGTGCTCAGGGTCGGCTGGCTGACATGGCAGGCCTCCGCCGCGCGCCCGAAATGGCTGTGATCGGCGAGCGCCACCAGGTAGGTCAATTCGCGCAGTGTCATCGACGATCCTCCGAGCGGATATCGCCAAATATATGATTAATCGCTACACGTTATTCAATAGATAAAATCGATCATTCTGCCGGCTTCTCCAATCCCTCTGGTTGCGGCGAGGTCGAGAGCCTGAGTGGCATTTCGGTGACGGGCATATCTTCGGCCGCACCCGGCGCCAATTTGCTCATTCGCTCGCACGCCCGCCCATAGGCGCCCGAGAGCGGGGCGGCAGTGAGCCCATGCAGCAAGACGCTCAGCGAAACGGTGGTGACGACAACGGTCAGAAGCGGCCCGCTTTCGACCATCAATGCCTCAAGCACCAGTAATGCGAACAGGATCGAGGCGAGCCCACGCGGGCCGAACCAACCGAGAAACAGGATGCTCGGTAGCATGAGCTTGCTGCCCATCAAGCTGAGCGCGACCGGCACCATACGGATCACGGTGAGGCTAAGCGCGGCATAGATCAGCACTTGCCAGCTCATGTGCTCGACAGCCTCGGGCACCATCGCAACCCCGAACACCATGAAAGTGAGCAAGGCAAGCAATTGGCCTTCGGTCTCGCCGAATTCGTGCAGCCGCGGGCATACCTCGCGTGCCGTATTGCCCATGGCTAGTCCGGCGCAGAATGCCGCGATGAACCCGTTGCCGTGAACCAACTCGGCGCCGGCAAAGGCGAGAAGGGCAAGGCCAAGCGCGGAGAGTTTGAGGAACGACCCGTCTACCCAACCGGCCTGTGACGCGCGTTGCACTAGGTTGCCGCCGAGCCATCCGACGCCGATTCCGACCAAGGGGCCGAGCCCGACTTGGAGAGCAACGAATTGAGCCCAGTCGAGACCGCCCCGTTCGCCACCACCGGTCCCCGCTTCGACCGCGGCGAGCGAGGCCAGGATCAGGACGACAGGCAAGGCTATGCCATCGTTCAAGCCACTCTCGATGTTGAGGGCCTGGCGAATTCTCGGCGGCACTTTTGGATGGCCGACCACCGCCTGGGCCAGCGCCGCATCTGTCGGCGCCAGGATCGCCGCTATCGCCGCGACCTGCCAGAAGCCCATCTCCGGAAAAATCAGCAGACCGGCTACGACTCCGGCGGCAATGGTCAGCGGCAGTCCGATCACCAGCATGCGCACCGGCAGGTCGTGCTGGCGTCTGACCACCGCGAGGTCGATGCGCGAGGCATCGGTGAATAGCACGAGCACCAAGGTGAGTTCGGCCAAGGCATGAATCACGCCATGCTCAAGGTCGTATCCGACAAGGTCGAAGCCGATCGGGCCGAGCACGACGCCGAATGCCACAAAGGCCAACGGCGGCGTCAGAATGCCGGCTTGAGCACGGCGCGACACCAGCCCAAAGCCGAGAATCGCGGCGGCGATCGCTGTCAGGGCAACCAATTGGTCCATGGTTTAAGGTCCGCTCACCGCGTTAGGACGTATTGGGTTTGGTCTTACCGATTACGAGTCGCGCAGCGCGCGTCGGGCCATGTAACCGTGCGTGCCGTAGGGGGCGTGAGCGACCGCTTTGGCGCGGAAGGCCGACCAGCTATCATAGATACGGCGGCTAAGCTCGTCTTCGTCGGCGACCTCAGCGACCACGTCCGCCGAAACTTCGAGCAGCCGGTTGGTGACGGCCTCCGAGAAATCGCGAAGGTCGACATTGTGGCGGGTGACCAAGGCGTGCAGAGCCTCGGCGTTGCCGTAAGCCATTTCCGCCGGCAGCCGTGCCGCCTCGTTGCCGGCGGCCTGACGAACGATCGCTTGCAGGTCGCTCGGCAAGGCATCGTACGCCTTGGCATTGACGCTGAGCGGATTGGCTGGTCCGGGCTCGTGAACGCCGGGGCCGTAATAATATTTCGCCGCTTTGTGCAGGCCGAATGCGAGGTCGGCATAGGGCGCGATCCATTCGGCGGCCTCGATCAGCCCGGTCTGCAGCGACGCGAGGATCTCACCGCCCGAGACATTCACGGTTGTCGCACCGAGCCGGGTCAGTACCTCCGCGCCGAGGCCGGGGATACGCATACGCAAGCCTTCGAAATCCTCCGGCGCATTGATCTCGCGATTGTACCAACCGCCCATGTTGGTACCGCTGTTGCCGGCAACGAACGCGCGCAGTCCAAACGCGCCGTAAAGCTCGTCCCACAATGCCTGGCCGCCGCCATGATAAATCCAGGCATTGTGTTCCTCGGGTGTCAGTCCGCCGGGCACCGAACAGAAGAACGCCGTTGCTGGATGCTTGGCAGTCCAGATGTATGGCGCTTCGTGCATGCACTCGGCGGTGCCTTCGCGCACCGCATCGAACGCTTCGTAGGCCGGCACCAGCTCGCCGGCGCCAAAGACTTTCACGGTCATGCGGCCGTCCGACATCGCGCGGATAGCCTCGGCTATGCGTTGCGACCCGGTGCCGAGGCCTGGGAAATTGCGCGGCCACAGCGTGACCATCTTCCACTCCACCCGGCCTTGTGCGATCGCGGGCGCGGCAAGCGTCGCGGCCCCAGCGCCGATTGCCGCCGCTTTGAGGAATGAGCGCCGTTTCAGGGCCATGGTCAGATCCTTTCCGGATCAGCGGCGGCATACCAATCGGCGATTTGGCTGCCGGTCATGAAAATTACGTCGTCACGCGCCGCCAACAGGTCGAGCATTTTGGCGAGATAGCCGATGCGGTGCGGCACGCCGATCAGATGCGGATGCAGTCCGATCGCCAGCACCCGAGGCGAGGCATCAAGCTCTTTATCGAAAGCCTCCAGTGTGTCGCGCAGCCGTTGATACATCTCGGGTGAGCTGTGTTTTTCGACCGCGTAGATCACGCTGTCGTTGACCTCGACATTATATGGCATGGCAATCATCGGGCCGTGCTCGGTAGTCATCCAGCACGGCAGGTCGTCAAGCACCCAGTCGCAGACATAGTCGATGCCCGCCGCCTTGAGCAGATCCGGCGTCTCATCGGTTTCGCGCAGACCCGGCCCAAGCCAGCCGCGCACGGCCGTGCCGGTGAATGACGAAAGAATGTCGAGTGCGCGGGCAATCAGTCCCGCCTCGTCGTCGGCGCCCTGGATTGACCGCTGATGCATGCCGTGGCCGATGAATTCCCAGTCAGCATCGCGCATGGCCTCGGCGCATGACGGATACGCGTCTATCACCCCGGCGTTGATGCTGGTGCTGGCGGGCAGGCCACGTTCGCCAAGCATGTCGAGGATGCGCGGCATGCCGCAGCGCATGCCATATTCCGCCCAGGCGAAGTTTGGTACGTCGGGCAATTGCTCGGCACCGTGTGGCGCCGGCATGATCTTGCGCGGCATCGCGTGGTCAAAGCGCCAATGCTCGACATTAACGACCAGATGCACGATCAGCGGCTTGCCCTCGGGCGGCGGCAGGGGTGGCCGCTCGGACGACATCCGATAAGGAATTCTGGGGTTCGTCATATGCCGGCCCTCCCGCCAGTCGGAGGCGCCTGCGGTGCCCCAATGTTCGATGCTAAGTCGGGGCGGGCGGTTACATCAAGCTATGCCGGGGCCGGCGGCAGTCAGCGCCAGGTCTTGCTCGGCGGCGATTTGACCTCGATCTGCACGCAATCTTCCAGCGCTTCGTGCCGATGGGGCACGCCGGCCGGGTGCACCCAAGCATCGCCCGGCTCGGCAATGAAGCTCTCGCCGTCGATTTCGACTTTCAGTCGGCCGCGCACCAGGTAGCACATCGATTCATGGTCGTGATGGCTGTGCAGCGGGTCGATCAAACCCTTGGCGCGGTGGACTTCCATCATCAGCATGTCCTCGCCGACGATCATCGGTTTGATGGCCAGATTGCCTGCCTCCGCCGCGCCTTCGATGTGCGTAACTTTTTGCGGCGAGGTGCTGTCTCCCCGCACGAACCGTTCCGGCGAGGGACTGGGATGTCGTTCAGCAGCGTCCATGGCTGGTGCTCCTACCTTTCAAGAATCCGTCTGGCCTCGTCGACGAGGGCAAGCGTCAGATCCCCGGCCGACATCTCGCGGTTGAGCGCCACCGCCTGACCGGACCAGAGCGATCGAAGCTGGCTCGGATCGTTACGGTTTGCGTTGCGTAGCGGCGCGGACAGACTGGTTTGCGACGGGAAGGGCGCTACGTCTTTCTGGTAATCGGCCATTTCGTCGATTAGGCGATTGCGCAGCGAGCGGGCCGGGCGGCCGCTGATCACCCGGGTGATCCGGGTCATGTCGTCGCGCCCATTTCTCAACGCGGCCCGGTAGGTATCGTCCGCCGACGACTCCGGGCACGGAAGGAACGCGGTGCCGATTTGCGCGCCGCTGGCGCCGAGGTCGAATGCGGCGGCGATGCCTCGCCCATCGGCGATGCCTCCTGCGGCGATCACCGGCACGTCGACCGCATCAACGACCTGCGGCACCAATGCCATGGTGCCAACCATGCCGGCCTCAAACGGTTCTTCGAACGTGCCGCGATGACCGCCGGCTTCCTGGCCCTGAGCAATTATTGCGTCTGCTCCCGCCGCCGCCAGCAATCGTGCTTCCGCCACCGTCGTCGCCGAGCTCAGGATCACCGCACCGGAATCCTTTAAAGCCGCCACTGCTTCGGGCTCGGGCAGGCCGAAGTGAAAGCTAACCACCGGTGGCTGCAGATCGAGCAATACGTCGAGCTTGTCCTGATTAAAGCTTGGGTATGGCACTGACACTTCGGGCACGTCGTCCAACCCCGACTCCGTGTAATAAGGTTCGATCCGCGCTCGCGCCCGATTCAGCGCCTGTGCATCGAGATCAGGCTCCTTATGAACGAAGAAATTCAGATTGAACGGACCGTCGGTAAGGGCGCGAAGCGCCGTCACGTTCTTGCGTACTTGGTCAGGCGTCATCTGCGCACAGCCGAGCGAGCCAAGGCCACTAGCGTTGGTCACGGCAGCGGCAAGCGCCGGCGTGCTGGCGCTCGCCATCGGCGCCTGAATGATCGGGTGCGCAACGCCCAAAAGCTCGATCAGATCACTACGCGGCCAAAACATGACTGATTTTCCTATGCGGCGGGGCCAAGGGAACAATGCCAGCCTTACCGAATGTGGCAGGGCCGACGAACCACGCGCGTCATACTACACCAGGACGCGCCTGGTGTTCGCGACCCTATGAAGTGCCGGTGAATCGATGTTTGGTGCGCTTTTACGGTTGGTAGGCTGCGGCGATCAGTCCGAAAAACGCAAATACCGGGAAATCACAGGCGAGCAACGCAAATTCGCTCTGCTATGCGCGTGACGCCACTATGAAACCGGCAGCAAGGTCCGCGTTTCAGGAGTCTGCTCGCGTGGCGCCGTCTCATTTTCGCGGAGCCATGCCGAGAAATCGGATGCCGGCAAAGGCTGGCTAAAGAAGTAACCCTGTCCGACGTTGCAGCCGAGCGCCGCCAGCAACTTGACGTGCTCGGCCGACTCGATCCCTTCGGCAACCACCTTCAGGCCGAGATTGTGCGCCAGGTCGATGGTCGAGCGAACGATGACAGCATCATCATCGTTTTCGGTCATGTGCATAACGAACGATTTGTCGATCTTGAGCTCGTCGACCGGCAACTGCTTGAGAATCGCCAGCGACGAGTAACCGGTGCCGAAGTCGTCGATTGAGAGACGCACGCCCATGGCATGGAACTGATCGATGATGCGAAGCGCCGCCTCCGTATCATGCATGATGCCACTCTCGGTGATTTCCAATGTCACCAGTCGCGGGCTCACATCGTGTTTTTGCAGGTGTTCAGAAAGTAATTTGGGCAGCAACTCCAGGTGCAGCGCTCTTGGCGAGATATTGATTGCCACATTAATTTCCCGCCCCGCACGCCGCCACTCCGCGACCTGCGCCAGAGCGGTGTCGAAGCACCATAGCGTCAGCGGCTCTATCAGCCCCGTGTGCTCGGCCTGTGCGATGAACTCGTCCGGGGGAATCGCTCCGTGCGTAGGATGTTGCCATCGCGCGAGTGCTTCGACGGCAAAGACCCGATTCTTCACGAGATCGAATTTCGGCTGGTAGTGGAACGACAGCTCGTTGGTCTCGATCGCTCGGCGCAACTGACCGGTCAGAGCCAATTGACGGACGCTGTTTTGGTCTTGCTCAGGATCGTACTGGGCGATCCGTGTTTGACCTCTCTTGGCCATGTACATCGCCACATCGGCGCATTGCAGGAGCCGCGTTTCGTCGGTCGCGTGCTCCGGATACATCGCGATGCCGATACTGCCACCGACCTCCAGAGAGAGGCCGGCGAACTCAAACGGCCTTTCCAACGCTTGACTTATCCGCTCCGCCACGCGGTTCGCCCTCGCAAGATCGGAAGCAGGAGGCAATAGGAACGCGAATTCGTCGCCGCCCAGTCGTGCAAACGTGTCTGATTTGCCAATCAATTTGGTTAGGCGTCGGGCAACATTGCACAGCAGCGCGTCGCCCACGTGATGGCCAAGCGTATCGTTGATTTCCTTGAACCGGTCGAGATCGAGCAGCAAAAGCGCGACTGGTTCTTTGTCCCGCGCGGCGGTCTCCAACGATTGCGTAAGCCGATGAGCCATGAGTGTGCGATTTGGCAATCCGGTCAGATCGTCGTGCGACGCTTGATGTTTAAGTTGCAGCTCGTACGCCTTGCGTTTCGTGACATCGCGTAGGATCGCGATGAACGCGGGACCGTCCTCCAACTCCATTTCACTGACGGAGACTTCCGCTGGAAAAATCGATCCGTTCTGTTTCCGACCTAGCGTTTCGAGCTGCCCTTGGTCGACGTGAGTGAAACTTTCCGCGTCCGCGCCTTCCAAGTCTGGCAGAAGGTCGCTCACTTTGCGACCAATCATCGCGTCGGTCGTGTACCCGAACATGCGCGAGGCTGCCTCGTTAGCAGTTTCGACTGAGCCGTCTTTCCCGAGCGTGAGAATGCCGTCAAAGCTGTTCTCTGTGACCTTGTGCATCAGAGCGTCGACGCGCCGTAAGCGGAGGTTTTGAAGAACAAGGCGTAGGGATTGCGCGTCGATCCGACTGATAAGTCCCCAAACGAATAGCAGAGCCAGCAGAAAAATCGCCGGCGTAACGTCGACCATGACCGGCAGATTCACTTGAAGCAAAAGCGAGAAACCGAACAGACCGCTCCCGGACGCTAATAGCACGACCAAACCCTTGCGCCACGACCAAGACGTGAATCGCGGAGCGAGGAAAAAGGTCATCAGGATCAAAGCCAAAATAGTCGGCGTCGGCCCAATGCGCTGAAGCGCGCGATCGCTGATCAGGGAATGATAGGACAGCGCATGAAGCAAAACTCCGCTGATCGAGCGGTACACGGGTACTGGCACAACGTCCTGCAGTTCGATCGCGGTCGCGCCCACGATCACGCTTTTGCCGCGCAACGCGTCGGCGTCGAACCGACCCGTCAGCACGTCAGCATAGGATAGCAAGGGGATCGAATTGGCATCGATGCCGAAATCGATGGAAAAGGAATCGAAGAACGAGTTGCCGTGGCCCGCGAGCATGGTCCACAGCGATGGAACTGATCGGCCGTTCCAATCGTCATGCATGCGCACCTGCCGCACGAGTCCGTCGGCGGCTGGTCGGAGACTGAGCGATGCCAGTCTAACATGGCGCTTGAACCTCGGCAGAGGCTCAGTCACGATTAATCTTGAGCGATCTTGATCACGGTAAATCTGCTTGAAAAGGCTGAGGATAATCCTTTGGCCACCACGCTCCAGGGCCGCTTCAAATCGAGCATCAGCCTCGGGTGTCGACGGCGAACTGAAATCAATATCAAACGCAATGTCTTTGACGCCGGCCGCGAGCAGATTTTCGATGAGCTCGGCATGATAGTCACGCGGCCATGGCCAAACATCGAGCTGGCGCAGGCTGGGCGGATCTATCGCGACGACCACCAGATCCGAGGTCGGTTGTCGCGTATCCAAGCCGAACCGGAAATCCGAGAGCTCGCGCTCAAGGAACGCGAGCCCGCCGCCTAGGTAGAATGTCAGCGTGAGACCGAGCGCTAGTAGACCCGGCAACCACGGTTTGAGCCGTGGCCGCCATCGTGACCCTGTCTTGATCAAGTCCGATATGCCTGCTCGAACTTGCACCGGATCTGGTGATGCTCCGGATCAGGGCTTCTCGCGACTGCCAGGCGTATTGCATGGGTCGTTGCCAAGGTAATTGTTCGGCTTCCAACACCGGCAGCTTTTCGACCGTATTGTTGAGAGTGCCTAGTCATCGTCGTCATCTATATCGATGTCCAGGACCATGTCGTCGCGACTGACATCGATGTCTAACTCCGGCATGCCGTCATCGATATCGATGCCCGTGAAGGCGTCGTCCCCATCCACATCGATGTCCAGACTCGACATGCTGTCATCCACATCAATGTCCAGGCTCGACTTGTCGTCGTCGACATCGAAGTCCGACTCGGAGATGCTTTCGTCTACATCGTCGCCCGGCTCAATATCGCCGGCGGCCGCGACATCGCCATCAGAGTCGTCATCGTCGCTGGCCTTGGCCGAAGTTTGACCGTCTCGGCGCTCTCTTTTGCCACCAACGAGACCATCCGTTACCGCGGCGATGTCAATGTTGGTAATGCCAAGCGTCCGATTGACTATTCGAGCGTTCGATTGCGTCTCGGTGGATTGCTGCGCGGTCGCGCTCGGCTGATCGGTACCACGGCCAATGTTGTGCGACATCTCTAGCCGCATGTCGTTGGCGCTGGATACGGTTGCGGTTTGGCCGGGATGAACCAGCTGCATTTGCCCGCTGCCCAGCGACGTCACTTCGACGGCGCCTTCAACAACATGGGTGATGGCGGCGTCATCGTTGACGCCCACTGTGAAGGTGGTGCCCTTGACCACAGCGGCGAGATACGGTGTTTCAACCTCGAAATGTTGATCGGATTGCTTTTCGACTTTGTAAAGGACCGCTCCGATCTTCTGAAAGATCGTCGTCCGGGCGGCATTGCTGCTCACAACACTGACCAAGTCGATTTCACTGTTCGGCGACACCGTCATCGACGTGTCGGCTCGGGTCAAAACCGTCCTGCCGTCGGCCGGCGTAACGATCTTGCTACCAGGTGATAGCCGATCGCCAACCGCCATCGACGACGCAGGCGCGTCCCCGAGTTTCACTAGGACATCGTCAGAGACCTCGCTGACGATCCAATCCGGAGTTTGCTGGGCGTAGGCCGGGTGAGCACACGCTAGCGCTACAGCGAGCAGCGGCGCTGCCGCCAATACCATTCGTCGAATAGGGTGGAGACGCAGCATTTGATCGGTACTCCTGGGCTCGAAATCGTCATTCCCCGCTCCGATCTCAGGTTTGTCCCCAATCCAATGGCCTTCCGACACGCCTGACGTGCCCTAAAGTATTTAGCCCGAACGAAAAAATGGGCAAGCAGCCCGGCTGCCAAATTGGATTTATCCGTTGGCTGATCAATATCGTTGTAGAAGCGTTCGGATTTCTGACTGACGGCCCGGACGGCTGACGAACCATCTGTAACTAATAAGCAAGGTCGGATTTACAACTAAAGAGATTGTATTTCTTCTGAAAAGCAACTCTTCGTATCCACCGGCTTTGGGGCCCGGCGGGATCGAGACCAACGAGGGTCCAATCCATGACTGGCCGGCAACAACTCACCTCAAATTTTCCCCGATTTGCTGTCGCCGGAGCGCTGGCGCTCGGGCTCTTCGAACCGCCGATAAGCCGTAGTTTCGCGCAGCAAGCCGGTCCGGACCCCGCCGACCCCGCCGACATTAGACGTCGGATCGAGGAACGAGAATCGCCCGTAAGGCCGCAAGTGCCGGAAGTCGACATCGTGCCGCAAGCGGTACCGGCGCTTCCAGCGGAAGATGGTTTGCCATCTTTCGTTTTGAGCGCGGTTTTGATCGAGGGCGCAACCGTTTTCGATCCGGTCGCGTTCGGCCCGTTGTACGAGGACTACCTGGCGCGCCCAGTCACATCCGACGACGTTGAGGCGATTCTCTCGCGGATCACGGACATGTACCGCGACAATGGCTACTTCCTGTCCCGCGCCATCGCGACACCTCAGGACGTCGAAAGCGGATTGCTCCGAGTCACAATTGTAGAGGGCTTCATCGAAATGGTGGAGTTGGCAGGCGATGTTCCGGATCCCGAGTTAATCAGGCCATACACAGACCGCATCCGCGAGCAACGGCCGCTGACTCTGGCACTGTTCGAACGCACATTGCTCCTGATTAACGATCTCAACGGCATCTCCATCGGGGTAAATCTTGCCCCCGCGGCCGACAACGCCGGCGCTTACGATCTCACACTCAAGGTCAACTACGATGCGGTCGACGGCAACACCTACTTTGACAATCGCGGGACCCGATCAGTCGGTCGGTTGCAGACCTGGCTGAGCGGCGGAATGAATTCTGTCCTCGGGTTCGGCGAGCGGCTCCAGCTGGGTCTGTTTACCGTGCCCAACCAACCGAAGGAGCTCATCTACCTCGACGTCAGATACGAGCAGCCAATTGGTCTGAACGGCACTTATGTCTCGCTTACCGGTTCGCGAACCGATTCCGAGGCCGGCGGCAAACTAAAAGCGGTTAACGCCGAGAGTGAATCCTATTCTGGCGAGGTTAGCGTTAGGCATCCGGTGATTCGCACGCGGCGGCAAAACCTTTGGTTGATTGGGTCTTTGGAGTTCCTAAAGAGTGGCGAGGAGCGACTGGGAGCGACTCGTTTCGAGGACCGGACACGGGTTGCGCGGCTGCGTACGACTTATTCTCTGTCGGATGATCTGGACGGCGTCACCAGGTTCAATGTGGAGGCCAGTAAGGGGCTCGATATTTTTGGGGCTTCGAAGCAGGGCGCCGCGAATTTGTCGCGTTTCAATGGCCGAAGTGACTTTACGAAAGTCAGGGCCGAAATCTCGCGGGCTCAGGGCTTAGCCGACGATTTCGCGTTAGTCATTTCCGTGAAAGGTCAGAAGTCTTCGGTGCCCCTATTGTCCTCGGAGGAATTCGGGGTCGGTGGAAGCCGCTATGGGCGCGGCTACGATTCTTCCGAAATTACCGGAGACGACGGCGCGGCAGGCTCCGCGGAGCTTCGCTATGATCAGCAAATAGATGAAGCTTATCTGCAAGCGTTTCAGATTTACGGCTTCTACGATATTGGCGCGGTCTGGAACACTTTGCCGGGTGGCAGTTCTGTCCGCGCATCCCTGGCGTCGATCGGAGGCGGGATTCGGCTGACGGTTACGCCATCGGTTTTCGCAACGATTGAGGTTGCCAAGCCGCTGACCCGGGTTGTCGCGAATGAAGGCGATGAGGATCCGCGCGCCTTCTTTTCGTTCGCGGCGCGTTTTTGATTTCTACGAATCAGAGTTGTTGCCTGATTAAGGAAGATGCCCGCGCTTGCCGCGATCAATCCTGACATGGCGGTTCAATTAGGTACCGTGCCCGACAAGGCCCCGATCAACAGCTATTCCCATTGCCGTTGCCGTTGCCGTTGCCGTTGCCGTTGCCGTTACTGTTACCATTGCCGTTGTTGTTACACGGGCCGCTGTTAGGATTGTTGTTCGGACTCCCGGCCGCGCCGCTGGCTACGCTTGGGCCCTGCCCAGGAAAGCCGCCAGTTACGCCGATCCCTTGTCCGGGAAAGCCGCCGGCGACGCCGATGCCTTGTCCCGGAAAGCTGCTGGCGACGTCAGATACAACGCTGATGCTTTTTCCGGTGGCGGAGTCTGTCACTCCGACCGCTGTTGCGTTTGCGCTGTTGGTTACGTTAAGGCCCTGGCCGTCAACGCTCTCCACTGAACCGTTGCTAAGCGCGGCTGAGTTGCCAGTCTTGGTCGAAGCGGACTCCGTACTGATCGCTTTTGAGCTCGTGGCGAGACCGTCGGTCACTTTGGCAATGTCGACGACCGTGACGCCAAGCGTCCGATCAACCACAAGATCGCTCGCTTGTTTGTTTCCCGATTGATTCTTCTCGGATGATTGCGTAGCTGCATTCGCCTGAGCGGCCACGTCAGACTCCGTTGAGCTGCCGCGATTTTGCGACATCTCGAGCTGCATGCCATTGGCGCTGGACACGGTCGCGGTTTGGCCCGGACGAACCAACTGGGTTTGCCGGCTGCCCAGCGACGTCACCTCGACGGCGCCTTCGACAACATGCGTGGTGGCACCGTCACCATTCACGCCCACCGAGAAACTCGTCCCCTTAACCATCGCGGCGAGATACGGCGTTTCTACCTCGAAATGCTGTTTGGACCGTTTTTCGACTTTGTATAGGACAGCGCCGATCTTCTGGAAGATCGTCGTATGAAATGCGCTGCTGTCCTCGCTGACAAGGTTGATCTCGCTGTTCGGTGAAACCGTCATCGACGTCTCGCCACGCGTCAGAACCGCCCGGCCGTCGGACGGTGTCCTGATCGTGCTGCCGATTGCCAATAGGTCGCCCTGAGCCACGCGCGCGGCAGGTCGATCTCCGTGTTTGACGGAGACATCGCCACTAATTTCGCTGACGGTCCAATTAAGTGTTTGCTGAGCGTGCGCCGGGCGGTCACTGAACAAAGCAATAACGAGCAGCGGCGCCGCCATCAGTGCCAACCGTCGAACATGGCCGAGAGGCAGCATTTGTCAGTACTCCTGGGTTCGAAGCTAAAAGCCCCCGCTCCGATCTCAGGTTCGTCCGCGTTCCGACCACATCTCAGCACCCGTTACACGCCGTAATCCATTTAGCGCGAACGAATAAGCAGGCAACCGCAGGGGATCTCCGGATTTGAAATTGTCGTTAATTGATAAATATGTATCGAGGTGCGTTTCGAATACAGATTAAGGGCGGGACACCCTATGGTTGATTCAAAACTGGCGGATCAAGACATAGCGCAACCCATGTGACGGGCGTTGTCTTGACATCACCTATTACGACGGGTTGGTCCGAAAATCAGAGGATTCGGCCCTAATGCCGGTTTTTCCGGCAGCTGTTCGGCGGCAAGCCAGAGCACACGCATTACGCGTGGTCCTTTGCGCCATGCCTGCGCTGTTGTTCGTCGACGCACCCCTCAACCAAAGTTGGGCCCAGCAGGCTGCCACTGAATCCGCCGATCCGGCCGAGATACGGCGTCGGATCGAAGACGCGGAGTTGCCAGCGAGACCGGTGACGCCAGATGTGGAATTTGCGCCGCGCGTCGCGCCCGCGCCATCCATTGGGGAAGAACCGCCGGCTTTCGTTTTGAGCGCGGTCGTAATCGAGGGCGCTACTGTCTTCGATCCGGTCGAGTTCGGCCCGCTTTATGAGGACTTCCTCGCGCGCGCGGTCTCGTCGGACGACGTTGAGGAAATTCTGTCCCGGATCACGGAGATGTATCGCGACAATGGCTATTTCTTGTCCCGCGCCATCGCGACACCTCAGGATGTCGGTGGCGGTGTCCTCCAAGTTGCCGTCATTGAAGGCTTCGTCGAATCGGTGGGGCTCGCGGGCGATGGTTCGGACTCGGCGCTCATCAAAGCCTATACCGAACAAATCCTCGCGCAACGGCCGCTCACCTTGGCGCGGTTCGAACGTACGCTGATCCTGATCAACGATCTCGCCGGCATAACGATTAGCGCCAGTCTCGATCCCAGCGACGATGGCTCCGGCGGTTACGGTCTCACACTCAATGTCAGCTACGACGCGGTCGACGGGAACATCTATTTCGACAACCGCGGAACCCGGTCGGTTGGTCGGCTGCAAGGCTGGCTGAGCAGCGGATTGAACTCGGTTCTTGGTCTCGGTGAGCGCTTCCAAGTGGGCGTGTTTACGGTGCCTAACCAGCCGAAGGAATTGATCTATCTGGATTTTAACTACGAGCAGCCGATCGATCAGAACGGCACCTATGTCTCGCTAACCGGGTCACGAAGCGATTCCGACGCCGGTGGCAACCTGAGTGCGTTCGACGCGGAAAGCGAATCCTATTCCGGCGTGATTAGTGTCTGGCACCCCGTGATCCGCACGCGCCGACAAAACCTCTGGCTGATTGGGTCGATAGGGTACTTAAGGAGTCGCGAGGAGCGTTTGGGCGCGACTCTTTTCGAGGATCGGACCCGGATCGCACGGCTGAGCACGACCTATTCGCTGACCGACGATTTGGATGGCACCACAGGTATCAGCGTGCAAGGCAGTAAGGGGCTGGATATTTTCGGGGCATCGAAACAGGGTGCCGCGCAATTGTCGCGTTTCGACGGCCGCAGCGACTTTGCGAAAGTCACAGCCGAGATCTCGCGAGATCAGAGCTTATTCTATGGTTTCGCGTTGGCGGTTTCGGCGAGAGGTCAGAAATCCTCGGTCCCGTTGCTGTCGTCAGAGGAATTCGGGGTTGGCGGAAGTCGTTACGGCCGAGCTTACGATTCTTCAGAGATAACCGGCGACGACGGTGCGGCCGGTTCAGCGGAGCTGCGCTTTGATGCGCAGGTCGACGAGGCTTATCTGCAATCCCTCCAGGTCTATGGTTTCTATGACATTGGCGCGGTCTGGAACACTTTGCCGGGTGGCAGTTCTGTCCGCGCATCCCTGGCGTCGGTCGGCGGCGGGATCAGGCTAACGGTAACGCCGTCGGTCTTTGCAACGGTCGAGGTGGCCAAGCCGTTGACCCGCGTGGTCGCGAACGAAGGCGATGAGGACCCGCGCGCCTTCTTTTCGTTCGCCGCGCGATTCTGATTTTTCAAAAACGCAGGCAGAGCCGAGATTTTTATAGGTCGCCTGCGCCGGCGACAGTGCGCCCTCTCGTCTCGAGTAGCGAAATAGGCTCAGGCGACATGCTTCGAGATTTCGGTGAGGCGATTGGCCAACGACGAACGGCTCGCCGTTCGCAATATGATGAATGGCTTCTTCGCCATCTTACAAAATGATTTTGCCCTGAGGCACGCCGCGTGGCTCACGCAATCGGTGGGGCATACAACCAAGTCCGCCTGGGTCAGAACGTCGTTCAGGCGTGCGTCGCGCTCTTCTTTTCCGCCGTCGTGATAGAGAAAAGCGCCATTGTGCTGTTCGATCAGACTGCGCAGGTGAACGACCGTGCCGGGCCGTCCCCCGACATAAAGGACGCGTTTGCCCAACAGGTCAGGTGGCTCCGCCGGCTCGCTCTCCGATCCGTCGGCTTCTGTACCATTAGGGCATCCTATGGCGCGTCGGGGCCGAATGCGTTCGCCGTCAAAACAGGCTTCGTTGCCGAGCGGGCGTTGGCGGCGCATCTCAGCAGCGAAGGCACGCTCGGCGCGAAGGTCGCTTTCCAATTTTCGTATGCGGCGGGCGCGCGCTTCCGCCTGATCCGATAGCTGCCGCACCGATGCTCGCAACGACTCCACCATGGTGCCGGCCTCATATTCAGCCAGCCGTTGCCGCAAACGATCGTTTTCGCGGTCCCGCGCGGAGAGATCGTGTTTCAGGTGATGGAACCCACTCAAGGCTTTGTCCCGCTCGGCGAGTCTCTGTCTCAGCAAAGCTTGCTCATTTTTCAGATCAGCCACGCGCTCCGCCAGGTCGTCGAGTTCTCGCGCTGCGACAAGCTGCGACGCCCCCGACAAATGCGACAGCATGTGCACTTCGCCGAACGCACTTTCGACAAGGTGGGTGTTGGTCGCCGGATGGGTGACGACGGCCCAGTAAGCGCCGGGAACGTCCCTATTTGACCAGGCTTGGGCCCATAGATTTTCCAAATCCTCTTCGGTACGGGCCGCGCAAAATCGTCGAATCACGGTTGCGAATTTTGCGTCCAGCGCTTTATGCATAAACTTGGCGATGACGCTTTTTTTCCTGGCCGCCGCCGTGAACAAGCCGTGGACCTCGTAGTCGCTCCGATCCGGCGCGACCGAAAACGCTGCTTTTCTCCCGATGACGCGAAGCTCCGCCACGCTGAGGCAGGTGCCAAGAATCGAGCAGTGCAACTCGGGCCTGACCTCCCAAAGTTTCCGGCGACGAAGCCCCGCGCATCTTGTTGTCGTAGCAAGTTTCTCGGCGCTTGATGCCATTGAAATGCCGGCGATGGGATCGTTCAACGAAGACGGCTTCAATTCGCGACCTCGCCAGCCAGCTCAATTGCGGCCCCGCCAGCGGTGCAGGGCCGGCGAGGGGGCTGAAGCGTTTTAAGCCATCTCAATTCCCAAACGTGGCGCTCCAATTCGTGCTGAATCCATTGGATGCCAGGAAGACCATGTCGTTGTGCCTTCGAATAGTCCGCCCGCAAAATCTTGATTGCATCGCCATGGTTTTGCCGAAGATCAGTCAACACGGCCCGAGCGATTTCTGGCGTGAGCACGTCGATAAATCGAATCTTCAGCGCGACCGTGACGCGCCCGGTTACGGTGTTCGATCCGTCCCAAGGTGATTCCAGCAAGCCGCGAAAGCACTCGATCCCGGCGCTCGTCAGTTCGAGTCGTGTAGCTTGATCGACCGATTGTAAATGCCCCGCTTCCATCGCCCGCTCGATCGCAGCGAGAACCGCATCGCCGGTCGGGTGCCAGACGGTGCCCGCGAGCTGTTTCACCGATGCGATGATCTCTCGTGGCGTGCTCGGACCCTCGGTCAAAACACCTAAAACCGCGGTTCTGACGGGAGAATCGTAAAGCATGAGGCCGTGCCCATCGTGTTTACAAGAATGCGACTAATTCTCACTATGGCACAGCGACTTAGTTTTGCAAATGATTATCATTCGCAATTAATCGCCAAGGCTATACGGATGGAGTCGGGCGCCGGTACCAGACTGGCGGTGCAGGTGAGATGGTTTCTTGTTGGCGTACCGCCCGGGAATCGGCCGCTACTCGTCGACCTCGTCCGTGTCGAGTTGGCCCGACACCCGGCGCCGCACGTGCGACCACGAAATGCCGATCGCCATGATACTCGCGATCACGATCAAGACGACGTAGGTCAAGACGGCGGTTTGGCCTATGTCGAGCAGCCCGTAATTGACCAGGACCCAAATCACCGCGGCGAAAAATGCGCCGGCGAGAATCAGGCCAATCGGGCCGATAGAGCGCCAGGTCGCGCGGAGAAAGATCACATACAGAATAAGGATCACGATGCCGACCAGGACCTTAATCGGTAGGTTCCCGGACTCCGTGTCCATCACCCATTGATAGTAAGAAAGGTGCGGGTTGAACGTGCCGAGCACAAGGACCAGGGCGATCGCCCAACGAATTAAGAAGTTCTTCGAGGTAAAATTTGGTCTGGCCATCGGCAAAGCTCCCCGCACGCACCCTAGCCCGAGCGTTTCCGCGTGTGCAAGCGCCGCTATTAGCAGCCTATTTTTTGGCCGTGTGCCATTGATCTTAGGGTATCGGATGGCGATATCCGCAGCGCTGACAGCGCCCGGGAACGGTGAGCTGCATCGAGATCGGATGATGACTTGGGAGGGTCGAGATATGACGCGTGTTTGGACAGCCGCCTTGGCGGCGGTCGCGATGCTATTTGGCGCGGCCGCGCCGGCCGCCGCCGAAAACATGACGGCTGGCATTATCGGCGTGAACGGTAACGGTATCGGCGTCGTCACGTTGATCGAATCGCCCGGCGGTGTTCTGCTGCGCATTCAGATCGTGCCGGGCGGCCTGCCGGCCGGCGCCCATGGCATGCATCTGCATTCGGTGGGCGACTGCAGTGATATTGGCACTTTCAAGCGATCCAAGGGGCATATCAATGAGGACGGCCGAGAGCACGGCTTGCTGAATCCGAACGGTCCCGACAACGCCGATTTGCCGAACCTGGTGGTGCGCGAGGACGGCACTGCCGACGTTGAGTTGTTTACCAGTCGGGTGCGGCTGGTCGTCGGGCAGCCAGCTTTGCTGGATTCGGACGGCTCGGCGCTGGTGATCCACGCCAACGCCGACGATCATATGACACAGCCGATCGGTGGCGCGGGACCTCGGATCGCCTGCGCGGAAATCAAACGCTAGGGGTCGTCTGAAGAAAGGACCGGTCTTCGTCTTGCAGCATCAGGGCCGTCAGGACACCGCTGCTGAATGCGCCGGTGTCGATGCCGATGCGGTTGGGCTGGATGTCGACGGTTCGGCTGATGCTATGGCCGTGAACCACGACCATGCCATGATCGTCGGTTGCCGATAGAAACCGTTCCCTGATCCAAAGCAGATCTCGCTCGTTCTGGCGTTCCAACGAAATGCCAGGGCTGATGCCGGCGTGAACGAACGCATAGTCGCCATGCCGCGCCCATGGCTCGAGATCACGGAGGAACTTGATGTGCTTTTCCGGAATGATGCAGGCGAGGGCGGCCCGGGTGTTGGTCGGGCCGTCGCCCCATAAGTCGTCTTCCAGCAGCGCGACTCCATAACTCTGAGCCGTGGCATCGCCGCCGTTATGGAACCAGGTGCCGCCGTCGCCGCCGTCGAGATAGTCGAGCATCAACTGCTCATGGTTCCCTTTGAGAAAAACCGTCTCGAAACCCGGCAGCACAGGGTTTGAAAGCATCTCAATCACGTCGGAGCTCTGTTCGCCGCGATCGATGTAATCGCCGAGGTGAACCACGATCAGCCGCCGCTCCGACGCGTGCGGCGTCGCGTCGGCCGAAATCATCTCATGTAATTGGGATAGAAGGTCAGCGCGGCCGTGAATATCGCCGATCGCGTAAAGCCGCGTATTAGGTGGCGTGCGCGGCGCCGCGGCCATCAAGTCTAATGTTGATGCGCGCAGGCGGCCATTTGCCAGCGCCAGGCCGTTGCCACCATGTCGTCAAGGTCGGTGTGCTCCGGCTTCCAGTCGAGCATTTCCTTGGCCAAGCTGATATCCGCCACCATTACCGGCGGGTCACCCGGGCGCGGCGGGCCATCGGCGACCGGCACCTCACGACCGCTGGCGCGCCCCACGGCGGCCACCACGTCCTTCACCGAATGGCCGCATCCGCTGCCGACGTTGACGATAGCGGATTTGTCGCCGTTCAGCACATGGCCCAGCGCCAAGACGTGCGCTTGGGCAACATCCGAAACATGCACGAAGTCGCGCACGGGTGTGCCGTCTTCGGTTTCATAGTCCGTGCCAAATATCTGCAGGGTTTCGCCCTTGCCAAGCGCCGCCCGAACCGTCGCCGAAACCACGTCGGTATCCTTGAGCGAGGGGCGTCCTGCTTCGCCTTCGGGGTCGGCGCCGGCGACGTTGAAAACCCGCAACGACATCCAATCCATGTTATGGGCGCGCGCGAAGTCGGGCAAAGTGCGCTCGGCCATCAGTTTGCTGGTGCCGTAAGGTATGATCGCGTCCAACGGTTGCGATTCGTCGATTGGGTTTTCTTCGGGCATTCCGTACGCGGCGGCGGAGCTGCAATACACCAGTTTGTCGACGCCCGCTTCCGCCATCGCCCGGAAGAGGGTTAGGCTGCCTGCGACATTAGTACGGTAATAATTATCGGGCTCGAACATCGAAACCGGGTCCACCACGAGCGCCGCCAAGTGAATGACGGCCTGGGGTCGCACGCGGATAAACATTTCCGCCAGTCGTTCGCGGTCGCCAATGTCGCCAAGTTCCAACGGTCCCCACTTGACCAGATCGCGTGACCCGGTGCTCAGATCGTCATAGGCAACAGGGGAGTAGCCATTGGCGGCCAATGCCTTGCAAACATGGCTGCCCAGGTAGCCGGCTCCGCCGGTCACCAATATCGTTCCGGATCCATCCATGGCTTCTACTTTTGTTGGCATTGGGCGGCGCCCAATAGCGGCTTTGCCGGCGGCGCGTCGGCAACTATTTCATCAGTTCAAATTGGAGCGAAGCCCAGAAATCTCAAGCTCTCGACGAGCCAATTGTCGCTCAGTAGCGAAACGAAATACTTACCGCCCCGAAACGGTCGGCGTTTGGCTGGCCTTCAAACTCTCGAGTGCGAAACACTTGCATGTAGCTAATTCGGACGGCGCGAAACACCACCGCGACGCCGGCTTGAAAGTCTCCGACCCAGCGGATCTTTTTCACGCTATGGCTCGACGAAAATGTATTGCCGTCGAGAAAGATGTTGCGAGCGACGTACCGCCCTTCCGCACCGCCAAAAATGTACCAGCCCCAATCATCGGACGGCACGAATGAATCCGACCCCGGTAAGCTGGGGCGGATGCGCGGGGGGCCAAAGTCCTGCGGCAGATTCTGGCCGACCCGCATCGTCACGCTCGCCGACGGGAAGGTCCAAATATTTCCCAAGGTCAGTCCGAACGCCGGTATCCCATCAACCGCGAGACCGCCGAGATCAAACTCGACGAGTTTACGCCATTGACGTTCCGCCGTGATCAGGATGCCGGGCTCGTTGCTCAGTTGATTGTCCCAACCGAGCGGGCGTGTCGTCTGGATGACCTCATGAACGAATTTCTGGGTAGGCTCGGCAAGCGATGCCGGGCCGACGACGCCGAGGGCCAGTTCGAGGCTGTCCCGCCGTGTCTCGGTGGCAGTGTGCAGAGACATTGCACCGTAAAGCCAACCGGCGTAGGGGCGATCATCTACGATCAGGGCTTCCTGCGCGATATTGTCCGGCGTGAACATGAGTTGCCCGGCCGAATATCCGATGCGCCGGTCGCCGTCCGGGTGGAACTGAGGCAGAGTGTCGAGCACCGGCGCGGTCCAGTCCGGTGCGCCGTCGCGCGGCGAGACCCACGAAACCCGGATACCGTTGGTGTAATGACGATCGGTGTTGACCACGCGATCGTTCTCGACCGCGACGGTGAGCGTACCAAGTTTCGCCTCATCTTCGGCCCAAGCGGGGTTAGCCGCGCAGCAGGCCAGGCAGACCACGGCGAAACCACGCCAAGCGCCGCGCAGCTTCCACGCCTTGCGCGCTATATCCACTTGAGCTTTCTCATCGCCCAAATTTCCACCGCTCCCATTGATTAGAACGCGCCAACTGTGATCATGAATCCCCAAGGATTTTGCAGTCCGAGCATGCCGCCTACGTTCACGCCGAGCAAACCCGTAAGCAAACTTGGTGGCAAAAATATGGCGGCGATAGGCGCAGACCAGTCCGTCGGCAATATCCGTGGCTGGCCATGGCAACGATCCCTCAAACTCTACGGTAAACGAGAGTCAAGGCCGAGTTTCTAAACAGAAATTTCGGGGTCCGGGGTCCTGTCATGCGAGCGATTTGCTGGCGATCTCGTAGACATCCTTGGATAGGGATTCAGTGGACAAGATCCGATCCAATTCGGCGCGCATCTTCGCCTGTCGGTCTTCGTCGAAGCGTCGCCAGCGACCAAGCGGAGGCAGTAGGCGCGCCGCGACCTGTGGGTTGGTGGGATTCAACGCCAACACCTGATCCGCCAAGAAACGGTAGCCACTGCCGTTTGCCGCATGGAAGCGCAGCGGATTTCCGACCGCGAAAGCGCCGATCAAAGCGCGCACTTTGTTTGGATTGGATAGTGAAAATCTGGGATGAGCCAGCAGGCCGCGCACTGTTTCCAAAGTATCCGCCCGCGTCGACCGCGCTTGCATGGCGAACCATTTGTCGATCACCAGCGGGTCATCCTTGAAGCGTTGGTAAAAATCGCCCAGTGCGTCGTCGCGCTCTTTGCCATCGCGATCGACCAGCAGGGCGAGTGCGGCCACTCGATCGGTCATATTGTCCGCGTCGTGATACTGCTCTACGACTAGGGCGGGTGCGGTTGCGTTGGGTGCCACATCGAGATAGGCGAGGGCTCGGTTCTTAAGCGTTCGGCGTGCGGCGGCCTCTGCGTCGGGTCGGTACGGCTCGTTCGTCTGGTTCTCGCGATAAACCGCAACGAGCTGTTCATTGAGATGCTCGGCAAGGGCGCGCTTGAGCGCCTCGCGCGCGCCGTGAATCGCCTCCAAGTCCGCCACCGGCATTTGGTCGGCCAGATAATCCTCGCCTGGCAGCAAAAGGGTCTCGGCCCGCATAGCCTTGTCGAGATTGGAATCACCAAGCACCCGCGCGAAGCCTTCGACAAATGCCATATCTGATGTCGGCGCGCGGTCGTTCTGAATGTCGGCCGCCATTTTGAGCAGCAATGTCGTGGCGAATTGCTGGGCTGCCTCCCACCGATTGAAGGGGTCGCTGTCATGCGCCATCAGAAATCCGAGATCGCCGGGCGCAAGATCGATATTGAGTTTGATCGGCGCCGAGAAGCCACGATTGAGCGACGGCACCGGCTGTTCCTCAATGCCGGTGAATCGGAAGGTCTGTTCATCTTCCGTCACCGAGAGTACGCGGGATGTCGTCGCGGTTTCACCGGCTTCGCCGTCGAGGCGTAGCGTGCATTCGTTGCCCTCTTGGTCGAGCAAGGCGACGGCCAACGGAATTTGCATGGGGTCTTTGTGGGGTTGGCCGGGTGTTGGCGGGACGGATTGGCTGACCGTCAACTCATAGGTTTTTGCGCTTGCGTCATGGTTTCCTGAAACGTTGAGTTCAGGGGTGCCGGCCTGCCGGTACCAGAGCTTGAACTGGTCAAAGTCGGCGCCGTTGGCGTCGCTCATCGCCGCCGCGAAATCGTCGCAGGTCACCGCCTGGCCGTCGTGGCGTTCGAAATAGAGGTCGATGCCCTTGCGGAACCCGTCTTCGCCGAGCAGCGTGTGCATCATGCGAATGACCTCGGCGCCTTTTTCGTAAACCGTCGCGGTGTAGAAATTGTTGATCTCTATGTAAGAGGCCGGGCGCACCGGGTGGGCGAGGGGACCGGCGTCTTCCTGGAACTGTCGCGCGCGCAGCATCCGCACATCCCCGACTCGCTTGACAGCGGCCGAGCGCATGTCAGCGGAGAACTGCTGGTCGCGGAAAACGGTTAGCCCCTCTTTGAGGCTAAGCTGGAACCAATCCCGGCAAGTCACTCTATTGCCGGTCCAATTGTGGAAGTATTCGTGCGCGACGATCGACTCGATCAGCTCATAGTCCATGTCGGTCGCGGTCTGCGGATCGGCGAGGACGTATTTGGCGTTGAACACGTTCAGGCTTTTGTTTTCCATCGCCCCCATGTTGAAGTCGCTGACCGCGACGATGTTGAACAGGTCCAGATCATATTCCAGCCCATAGACGTCCTCGTCCCACCGCATCGCCCGTTTCAGCGAGTCTAGGGCATATGCACAACGGTCTTGATTGCCATGCTCAACGAATATGCGTAGGGCGACGTCGCGGCCGGAGGTGGTAATAAAATGATCCTCGACCATGGCGAGATCGCCCGCGACCAGCGCGAATAGATAGCAAGGCTTCGGAAACGGATCGTGCCAGGTAGCGTAGTGAAAACCGTTCTCAAGTTCGCCTGTCTCGATCAGATTGCCGTTCGATAGCAGCACCGGCGCAACCTTGCGATCGGCGCGGATGGTGACGGTGTAGACCGCCATCACGTCGGGCCGGTCGAGGAAATAGGTGATGCGGCGGAACCCTTCGGCCTCGCATTGGGTGCAGAAGGTGCCGTTCGAAACGTACAGGCCTTCGAGCCGGGTGTTTTCGGCTGGCTGGCAGGTCGTCTCGATCTCGACCATCGCGCGTGCGCCGATGTCCGGGATTGTCAGGCTGGTGTCATTGACCGTGTAGGATCCGGGCGGCAGCGGCGTGCCGTCGACCGTGACCGAACGTAGCGTCAGATCCTCGCCATCAAGCACCAGGGGCGTTGGTGAGTCGGATTGCCGCACCACCGTCAAGCGTGTGCGTAACTGGGTCTCGGTTTCGCCGAGGTCGAACTCCAGATCCGCTGATTCGATCAGATAATCAGGTGGCCTGTATTGGTCGAGATAGATCGGTTCCGGCTGCTCTGCGTCCATGGATAATCCATAGCGCGGCTGACCGATGACGCAAACCCGTTTCGAGCAAACTTACTCGATAATGAATTTAGACCACGGCGATTTCGGTCGCGACGTCGGCAGCATCGATAAGGGCTGCGCTACGCGGCGTGCCTGGTCGCAGTCGCGGGTGGTAGAGCATGCGGATCGCCATCTTGTCCCAATCCGAATATCCCTGCGTGCGTTCCGCCGAATTTCGATGCGCCAGCGACGATGACGCATGAATGCCGCTTTTCTTTGGGCCGGGCCAGTGATTGTCGAAACCGAGCGCATGCATGAATTCATGGTGCAAACAGTCGGCGAAGTCCTCGCGCACGCGAATGCGCCCGTATCGTAGCTCGCCGCTGCGCCCGCGCGTATGCGTGTAACAGACGCTCTTTGATTCCGGCCCGTAGAGGCGCTGCATCTCTTGTTCGGTTAGGAAATAGACCGTGATCAGGTTATCCAGCGCCCTTGCGCCGCCGGCGGATCTGAACTCAAGACCTGTCAGTTCCGAGGTTTCCTGCAGAGTCGATTGAAGCAGGTCTCGATAGGCCGCGGCTCCCGCGCCACGGGTCTTAACGATCACCGGCCCCGTCCATTTCCGCACTTTTCCGGGTTTTGGCCGTGAATTGCGGCGCGTCGCGCGCATGAGCGCCAACGTGTCGAAAAACTTCAGAAGCTCGTGGTCCGCGATCGTGGTCGCCTGAGCGCCAGGTAATCCGCCAATCGCCGTTGCCGCCGCGAGGCCGGCGGCCCCACGTAATACATCTCTGCGTCCGAGCATTTATTTGCTCCCCGAGTCGCATATTACAGTCGATGGGGCTTAGCCCCTTATGATCTCAACTATTCATTGACTAAATGTATATCGCCTGGCTTCGGTGGCTAGATGGCATTGAGCCGCCGGGCGTCATGGGCCCCTCAGGGCATCGATGCCTGTATTTGCGGCGCGGCAGGCAAATCTGGCGCGGCTGGCCATTTCGGCGCATGATTTGTGCGCGACGATTATTTTGCTGAGGAGGTTCGGACCCGGTTTGTCCCGTCAGGCGCCCGGCCCGTTAAACCGATGTTTCGCTCACCCGCCGATAAGAAGTTTCTCAAGCGAATGGCCTTGGTCATTCTGGTCGTCGAGATCGTGGTTATTGGTGCGAGCTACGTGATTTTTGGCGAGCCCTATTGGCTGGTCATGGCGATCACGGGCGGTGCCGCCGTGTTTGCCGCGATCATCGGTTTCAGCGCGCTGTTCGGCCCGGACTACAACACCTTCTCGCCTTGGCCGTCATCCCTGCCACGCCCATTGCCGCCGCGTCGTGGTCCAGACTATCCGGGATATGGTCTGCACGGCGACCCGCGCGAGCGCCTGGTTCGGCAGCGCGAGGCGGCCGAGCGGATGGCGCGTGATGAGTCGGTGGCGATGTGGCTTGGGCTTGCCAGGCGGGATCGGCCCGATAAGTCCGCGTCCGCACCTCGCAGCCAGGCCCATCTGATATGGAGTCTTGGCCCGCTGGTTGCGGTTATCTTGGTGGTCGCCTTGCTTATTTGGGGTGGAACTCAGTCCACAAACTAAGCCGGCGGCGTGTCCTCGATTTCCCAGGTATGACCGCGGCGCAGCACGTCGTTCCAGTCGGCGGTATTGCTTTCCACCGCTTTCGCGATTTGATCATGCGCAGCGCGTTCGTAGGTCGGCTGGGGGTCGCAGTAGAGCACGCCAATCGCGACCGGGAAGTCTGGCCCGCTCATGTTCGCGAGCAGCATGGCAAGCGAATGGTTGGTCTGGTCATGGACCAGAATGTCCGCTTCAGTCACGCCGTCTTGGCCGATGGTCAGCACCTCCAGCGCCATGGTTCCGGGCAGGAACCGGAGGCCCTTATCACTGTCAGCGCCGAAGATCAGCGGCTTGCCGTGTTCGACTAGGATCTGGCGATCGGCGGCCACCGCGCGATCGGTGAAGTCGGCGAACACGTCGTCATTATAGACGATGCAGTTCTGGTAGATCTCGACGAACGAGGCCCCTTTATGCGCATGCGCGGTCGCCAGCACGTTGGTCAGATGCTTAATCGCCGTGTCGACCGCGCGCGCGACGAAGCGCGCGCCACAGCCGAGCGCCACGGCGCACGGCGTTACCGGCGCATCGATCGACCCCATCGGCGTTGATGGCGAACGGGTGCCCACGCGCGAGGTTGGCGAAAACTGGCCCTTGGTCAGGCCGTAAATTTCATTGTTAAACAGCAGAATCTGCACGTCGACATTGCGGCGCAGGATGTGCAGTAGATGGTTGCCACCGATGCTCAGACCATCGCCGTCGCCGGTTACCATCCACACATCAAGGTCGGGATTGGCCATTTTAACGCCGGTGACGAACGCTGGCGCGCGGCCATGGATCGTGTGGAAGCCATAGGTCGACATGTAATAGGGCAGGCGCGAAGAGCAGCCGATGCCCGAGATGAACACCGTGTTTTCACGCTCGGCGCCGATATCGGCGAGGGTTTTTTGAACGCCCTTGAGAATGGCGTAGTCGCCACAGCCCGGGCACCAGCGAACTTCCTGGTCGGACGCGAAATCGTTCGGTTTGAGCTTGGCGGCGGGGGTGTCGACGGTCATGTCAATTCTCCAGCGCGGCGTCGATCGCCGCCAGGATTTCGGAAACCTTGAACGGTTGGCCGCTCACTTTGTTCAAACCTTCGGCCGGCAACAGGAATTCGGCGCGCAGCATTCTCACGAGCTGACCCGCGTTCATTTCCGGCACCAGGATCCGATCGTATCCTTCGAGCAGTTCCTTGAGGTTGCGCGGAAACGGATTCAGATGGGTCAGGTGGATGTGCGAAACGTCCCGACCCCCGGCACCCGCTTTACGCACCGCCTGATCAATCGGCCCGAAGGTCGAGCCCCAACCGACCACCGCCAGCGCGCCTGACGCTGTGCCGAATGCGACTTCTTGTTCCGGAATATCGTTTGCGATCCCGGCCACCTTGGCGGCGCGCACTTCGGTCATGCGCTGATGGTTGGCGGGCTCGTAAGAGATATTGCCGCTGCCATAGTCTTTCTCGATGCCGCCGATACGGTGCTCCAAGCCCGGCGTGCCGGGAATTGCCCATGGTCTGGACATAGTCTCGGGATCGCGCAGATAGGGTTGGAATCCTTCGACCTCGGTGCGGAACGTGACCGGGAATTTTTCCAGTGTGCTGACATCGGGAATCCGCCACGGCTCGGAAGCGTTGGCTAAATAGCCATCGGTGAGAACGATCACAGGCGTCATATATTTGGTGGCGATCCGCACCGCCTCGATGCCCAATTCGAAACAGCTCGAGGGTGAATGCGCCGACAGCACCGGCACCGGCGTATCGCCGTTGCGGCCATACATCGCCTGCATTAGGTCCGATTGTTCGGTCTTGGTCGGCATGCCCGTCGAGGGCCCGGCGCGCTGCGAATTGACGATCACCAGCGGCAATTCCGCGACCATCGCCAGGCCCATGGCTTCGCCCTTGAGCGCGATCCCCGGGCCGGAACTCGATGTGGCGCCGATCGCGCCGGCGTAGGAGGCGCCGATCGCGGAGCAGACCGCGGCGATTTCGTCCTCTGCCTGGAAGGTGATCACGCCTTGGCTTTTTAGGCCCGACAAAATGTGCAGCAGGGGCGAGGCCGGAGTAATCGGATACGAACCGAACATCAGTTTCAGATCGGCGAGACTGGCGCCAATCGCCAAGCCCCAAGCAAGTGCTTCGCTGCCGGTGACCGCGCGGTACAGGCCTGGCGCGATATCGGCGTGCGGAATGACTCGGCGCGACAGTCCGTCGGGCAATTCCGCCGTTTCGCCGAACGCGTGGCCGGCGTTCAGGGCTGCGATGTTCGCGTCGGCGATATCCTGGCGCTTGGCGAACTTGCGCTGCAGCCAATCGACGGTCGGCTGGCGGTCGCGGCTGAACAGCCACATGACGAGACCCAGCGCCCACATGTTCTTAGATCGCAGGCCCTCTTTCTGACCGAGGCCGAAATCCGCCACCGCGTTGAGCGTATTCTGCGACATGTCGACGGCGACCAGCCGATAGCCTTCGAGGCTCGAATCCTCGAATGGGTTAGAGGCGTAGCCGGCCTTCTTCAGGTTGCGGTCGGAAAACGATCCCGTGTCGACGATCAGTGTGCCGCCGGCCGGTAGGTCGCCAATATTCACCTTGAGCGCCGCCGGGTTCATCGCCACCAACACGTCGGGGGCATCGCCCGCGGTCAGCACTCGGTGGGCGGAGAAATTGATCTGAAACGCGGACACGCCAAAGGTGGTACCCGCCGGCGCCCGAATCTCCGCCGGGAAATCGGGGAAGGTCGAAAGATCGTTGCCCTGAATCGCGGTCGCCAGGGTGAACTGGCTGCCGGTGAGTTGCATGCCATCGCCGGAATCGCCGGCAAAACGGATCACCACCGAGTCGATGGTTTCCTGATCCACAGGCTCGGGCGAATGCGCGTCTGCGACGCTGACTGCCATGGCTTTCATTTGCTTACCCGCCGGTCGTGCGATTATGGCCACTGACCAGCTTCCAGTTGTCGATCAATATGGGATCGTAAGTGTCTATGGCGTAGCCGATTTATTGCTGTTTCGGCAACCCGTGGCGTTGTCTTTTTCGCGACTCCGTGGCCGGTATGCCACGGTTTGCTCGCGGAGCGAAGCAGCCACCTCCAACGGAGCATTAGTTAAGATCAAGAAATCTATAATGCAAGCTGCCGATCAGCGCCACCGTACCAGGCTCACAAGTTGGTGTTGGTCCGTCGGATTGCCGGCGATTTTTGGGGTGGATTGTTGCCAATTGCGACGCGCCCGCGGTTCCTATTGAATGGCGCCGAATTTGGCGGGGTGCTGCCACCGAGAATCGGCATCATTGGGCCTTGCCAGGACTATCGTGGACGAGGGGGAGTGCGGACATGGCGGCGCGTTGGACCAACCGGCCCGATGGGTCGAATTGGGGCGACTTTGGCCCGGACGACCAACTTGGCCGGCTGAACTTGCTCACCCAGGAGAAAGTACGCCAGGGCGTCGACGAGGTGCGCGAGGGGCTGACCTTTTCGCTCAGCCTGCCGCTCGACTATCCCGGCGGCAATATCCTCAATCCGCGCCGGCATCCGCCGCGTCTCGCCGCTACCCTGCGAGAGGGGCGGGCCAATTACCTTTATCCATTCGCCCTGGAAAATCCGGATCACACCGACGTGGTGTGCGACGACACCGTGTTGCTGACGCTGCAATATTCCACCCAGTTCGACAGCCTGGCGCATGTCGGCCACATGTTCGACGCCGACGGCGACGGAACGCCAGAGCCGGTGTTCTACAACGGTTGGCGCGGTGGCGAGGATGTGGTCGGTCCGCCGGAGGCCGCCGGCAACGGTCCGGTTCTCGAAGGCGCCTCGGCCCAAGCGCTTGGCATCGAGAATATGGCCGCCAAGGCTGTCCAAGGTCGTGCGGTGATGATCGATCTCGAGCGCCATTGCGGCCGCAAACGGGAGTGGGTCGGGTACGATCGCCTGATGGAAATCTGCGAGGCCAACGGTGTCGAAGTCGAAACCGGCGACATGGTCTGCATCTACACCGGCTTCGCCGACCTATTGCTCGAAATGGGCGGAGAGCCCGACGATCGTGTCCACGACTCGTGCGCCGTGCTCGACGGCCGAGACCCAAGGTTGCTCAACTGGGTCACCGACAGCGGACTATCGGTGCTGATCGCCGACAATTACGCGGTCGAAGGCCACCCTGCACGGGTTCCGGGCAACGACAAGCACGCCGCCCTACCGCTCCACGAACACTGTCTGTTTAAGCTCGGCATTCACCTGGGCGAACTTTTCAATCTTGGCGAACTGGCGCGCTGGTTGCGCGACCGCGGGCGCACACGCTTTCTGCTCACCGCCTCGCCTTTGCGCCTGCCTGGCGCGGTCGGCTCGCCGGTGCCCGCGGTCGCAACCGTCTAATGTCTATTCCGCAAATGCCGAGGTGTAGGTCGCGAGATCGAAATAGTCTCGCCACACCTTGATTTTGCCGTTTTCCATTTCGAACATGCCGACGCAGGGCAGGTCGACGCTCTTGTCGCCGATCCGGGTGCGATCCATCCGCTCGGCCACGACCAGATCACCTTTGGAAACTATGTTGATCATTTCCCAATTGGTCTCGGACCAGTTCGAAATGAATCCGTCGATGAACGCGATTAGGTTTTCGCGCCCGATAACGGGGTCCAGCATCATGTTGTGGTATGTGCCGTCCTCGGTGAAGTAGCCAACAAGTTCCTCAGCATCGAGATTTGACCAGGCGGCGACAAAAGCCCGGATGATTTCCTCATTGTCCGACATATCGCCCTCATGACTGGCGGCCTGGGCTTGGCTCGTGCCTGCCACCACCGTCGCGCCGGCGATGACTCCAGCCAAGGTGAGATGGGCGCTGCCGGCGAGCACTTGTCGGCGCGACGCCATATTTCGATTTGGTTCGCTCGGATCAATTTGGGCGATGGGCATTTGATATCCTCTCCTGCGTTAAACCCGTCACAGCGCTAGCCGCGCGCGCTGTTTGGTCCCACTTGCTTGACACCACGCCGTCGCCGCACGAATTTGCGGCTGGGCTTAGTGAGGTGGGGCACGGGCATTTATTTATCGTACGTATGTGTATTATATATAGATGTACCATTAGGTTTGATGCAAGAGCAAAACTTCGTGCGGAATCTTGGCTTCCTGTTGGGCGACGTCGCACGTCTGACGCGTACGTCTTTCGACAGGCGCGTCCAGTCGCTTGGTCTGACCCGGTCGCAATGGTGGGTTCTTACCTACGTTTACCGGGAACAGGGACTCACTCAGTCGGCACTCGCCGAACATCTGGAAGTCGGCAAGGTGGCGCTGGGCAATTTGATCGACCGGCTAGAGGCAAAGGGCTGGGTAGAGCGCAAAGCCGATCAGCGAGACCGCCGGATCAAACGGATCCATTTGACCGCGACGGTCATGCCGATTATCGAGGCCATGCGTGAGCCGGCACAGGATCTGTACGAGACCATCGTGTCGGGCATGTCGGAGAAGCAGCAGGAGGCTCTGGTCGATCTGCTTTTGATCGTCAGGCGGAACCTTTCCGAGGACATCGCGAGCGGCAAGGATCAGTAGACCCGCCTTGATGCGCCGGCCTTGACCGGACCGGGCCTATTTGGCCAAAGTCGGGCCGCCGGCGCCGCGGAGCGTCGCATATCCAGACTGGGAGAAACGCGATGCGCGGGTTGATGATGGATACGCCGCTGATGATTTCGTCGCTGCTGGGTTATGCGGCGGATTATCACGGTGAACGCGAGATCGTCAGCCGCATGGTCGATGGCTCGATCCACCGCACCAACTACCGCGAGACCCACGCGCGCGCCCAACGGCTCGCCAATGCGCTTGAGACACTTGGCGTAAAACCCGGCGACCGCGTCGCGACCATCGCCTGGAACAACCATCGACATTTCGAGATCTATTTTGCCGTGCCTGGCATCGGCGCGGTGTGCCACACGATCAACCCGCGTCTGTTCGGCGAGCAGATCGCCTACATCGCCAACCACGCCGAAGACACCTACATTTTCCTCGACCTTACATTCGTGCCGCTGGTGGAGGGGATCGCCAGCGAGCTGACCACGGTCAAGGGCTACGTGCTGATGTGCGGCGCCGCCGAGATGCCTGAGACGTCTCTTTCCAATGTGATGTGTTACGAGGACCTGCTCGCCGCCGAGTCGGACGACTATGACTGGCCGGTGTTCGATGAGAATACCGCCTCGTCGCTCTGCTATACCTCGGGCACCACCGGCAACCCGAAAGGCGTGCTCTACAGTCACCGTTCCACCGTGCTGCATACCTTTTGCGTGATGGGCGCGGATACCATCGCGATCGCCAATCGCGACACGTTGCTCGCGATCGTGCCGATGTTCCACGCCAATTGTTGGGGCACGCCTTATGCCTGCGCCGGCTGCGGCGCGAAGATCGTCTATCCCGGGCCCTTCATGGACGGCGATAAACTTCACGAGTTGATCGAGGACGAGGGTGTGACTGTCGCGCTCGGCGTGCCGACCGTATGGCTCGGCCTGATCAACCATATGCAGGCAACCGGCAAGCGTATCGACACGATCGAGCGCACGGTGATCGGGGGCACCGCGATTCCCGCTAGCATGCTCCGCACGCTGGAGGACGAATACGGCGTCGACGTCTTCCATGCTTGGGGTATGACCGAGACCAGCCCGCTCGGCACCATCGGTCGACTCAAAGCGGGTGAGGTGGGGCTCGATGTCGACGCGCGCACCGCCCTCAAACTCAAGCAAGGCCGTGGCGTCTATGGCGTCGAGATGAAAATCGTCGATGACGACGGCAACGTGCTGCCGCGTGACGGCGTCGCGTCAGGGGAACTGATGATCCGCGGGCCGTGGATCGCCAACGGCTATTTGAAAGGCGAGGGCGGCGATGTGCTCGACGATGACGGTTGGTTTCCAACCGGCGACGTTGCCACGCTCGACCCGGCCGGGCGGATGCAGATCACCGACCGCGCCAAGGACGTCATTAAGTCAGGCGGCGAATGGATCTCGTCGATCGAGCTCGAAAACACCGCGATGGGCCACCCGGGGGTCGGCGAGGCGGCGGTGATCGGTATGCCACATCCGAAGTGGGACGAGCGGCCGCTATTGGTCGTGGTGCCGGCGGACGGCGGCAACGTTACGCGCGAGGCCTTAATCGACTACCTGGCGGACAAGGTCGCCAAATGGTGGTTGCCCGACGATGTGGTGTTCATCGACGAACTACCGCACACCCCGACCGGCAAGGTGCTGAAAACGCGCCTGCGCGAAATTTACGCCGACTACACTCTTCCGACCGCGCGCGATCAAACCGCCGCTGGCGGCTGACCGCTCAATCTTTCAGGGTGCGCTGCCTTTCAAGGTGCGCTGGACCCAATAAACGACCGACGCCGGTCATGGGGGCCGACGCCGGTCATCGTTCTTGGAAGAGGGTCGTATAGAACTAAGGGGCCTGCCGATTTGCCCACGCGAGCACCAAAGCGAAAGCGACAAACGATCCAATCGCCAGAATCAAGTAGGCGGTATCAACACCGGTCATTGGCAAGCCCTCTCGATACAGAGTCCCGAGAAGTTGCCTCGCCTCGCGCAAGGCGACCTTGATTTATGTTAATTGGGCGGTTCGTTAACAGGCCCAAAAACCAACACCGGCTAGGTGCGCGCGGCGCTGTTGCTCGGATGCGACCACGGCCCCAATGCCGGCCCAGCAGTTGCGCGCGCAAACGTCGATCGCTTCGTCAACGCCCAATGTCTCGATGAGCGAGCGGGCGAAGTCGGCTTGGGTCTCACTGGCTTGCTTCGCAACGTGGGTTTCTTGGGTCTGCATCGGTCGGCTCCATCTCTGTGCGCGTTCTGTCCGTCTGATGGCAGTCATAGTCGCGGATCGAATGGGGCGACGCAGTGACCTATGTCCTCGGGAACCGGTGATCTATTTCACACAAGTTTCCGTTGCTTCGGACAAACACCGCCATTCGATCTATGGGTCACCCCCGACGTGATCGGGAAACCAGAGATAGAACGACGCGGGCCGGCATCTATTCCGATAGCATTGGCTGCGAAGCGGGTCTGGCGCGACGATAGTTGCTGTCGTGGCGGCCGTAAATCTGGCGACCGGGGACGGACGCCGACGGTTTAATCCGAGCGTCTACGCCGCCAGTTTCGAGTCGTCGTGGAATCGTTCGCCCTTCGCCGCCATGTCGCGGAGGAGTTTGGGCGGGGTGAAGCGGTCACCGAAGCGTTGGGCTAGGCCGTCGCATTGGGCGACGAAGTCCTCGACGCCGACCATGTCGATGAGCGACAGCGTGCCGCCGGCATAGGGCGGAAATCCCCAGCCGAGGATCGAACCCACGTCGGCGTCGGCGGCGCTGGTCAGCACGCCTTCTTCGAGGCAGCGCGCGGTCTCAATCGCTTGGACGTAGAGCAGTCGTTGTTTGACGTCCTCCACGTCCGGCTGTTCATCGGCGACCGGGAAATGCTCGGCGAGGCCGGGCCATAAGCGTTTGCGGCCGGTCTCCGGATAATCGTAGAAGCCTTTGCCGGCCTTGCGTCCAAGACGGCCGTGCGACTCGACCATCGCCTTCATCACTTCTTCGCCGGCGCGCGGGAGATAAGCGTCGCCCAAGTCGGCCTTGGTTTGTTGAGCGACCTTGTTCATTAGTTCGATCGACACTTCGTCGCCGACGGCGAGGGGACCAACCGGCATACCGGTTTGTCTGCCCGCATTTTCGATCAGCGCCGGTTTGACGCCTTCGGTAAGCATCGCCATGCCCTCTTGCACGTAGGTGCTGAAAACGCGGCTGGTGTAGAAGCCGCGGCTGTCGTTGACCACGATGGGCGTTTTGCGGATGCGTTTGACGTAGTCCATGGCTTTCGCCAGGCATTCGTCCGATGTTTCCTTGCCGCGGATGATTTCGACCAACGGCATTTTGTCGACAGGCGAAAAGAAATGCAGGCCGATGAAATTGGCCGGCCGGGCGCTGGCTTCCGCCAACCCAGTGATGGGCAGCGTGGAGGTGTTGGAGGCGAAGATCGCGTCCTCGGCGATCACAGCCTCGGTTTTTTTGGTCACGTCGGCTTTGATGTCGCGGCTCTCGAAAACCGCTTCGATGATCAGCTCGCACCCGACCAGATCGGCATAGTCGGTGGTCGGCGTGATGAGCGCCAAAGTGGCGTCGCGCTGGTCTGAGGTAGTGCGGAATCGGGCAACCCGCTCGGCGAGCAGGCCTTCGGAATAGCCTTTGCCTTTTTCGGCGAGTTTCTGATCGCTGTCGAGCAAGACCACTTCGAGCCCCGCCATTGCGGAGACATAGGCGATGCCCGCGCCCATCATGCCAGCGCCGAGCACGCCGATCTTGGTGTAGCTGGCGGGCGCGACCTCCTTCGGCCTGGTCGCGAGCTTGTTCGCCGCGCCCATGTTGATGAACAGGCTGCGGATCATGTTTTTCGCCACTGGGCCAAGGATCAGTTTGGTGAACCAGCGCGCCTCGACCCTGAGGCCGGTGTCGATGTCGACCAGTAGACCCTCATAGACACAGCTCATGATCGCCTGGACCGCGGGATAATTGCCCCGGCTCTTGGCGTGCGCCATCGCGTTGCCGGCCACGAAGGTCTGTACCGTGTTCGGGCTCCAAACGGCGCCGCCCGGAATCTTGTAGCCTTTGCGATCCCATGGTTGGGTCGGGTCGGCTTCGCCGCCGGTGAGCCAGGCCTTTGCGGCGCTGAGCAATTCCTCCGGCGGCACCACATCGTCGATAATGCCGGAGCTCTTCGCGGCCGTAATACTGAGTTTGCGACCCTCAGCCATCAACGGCAGGGCATTGCGCGCACCGATCATGCGCGGCAGCCGCTGCGTCCCGCCGCCGCCCGGCAACAAACCGACTTGTACTTCCGGCTGGCCGACTTGGGCTTTCGGGTTATCCGCCGCAATGCGCCGATGACACGCCAGCGCAATCTCCAACCCGCCGCCGAGTGCGGTCCCATTGAGCGCCGCCACGAACGGCTTGCCGCAGGTCTCCATATTCCGCGTCAGTTTGTGAAAGCCTTGGCACATGTCGAAGATCGCTTGGGCGTCATCGGCTTGGATCATCGCGAACAGGTCCGCGCCGGCGATGAAATCGTTCTTGGCGGAGGTGATCACCACGCCTTTGATCGACTCGTCGTCGATCGCCTTGGTCACGGTTTCGGCGAACGCCGCCATCGAGTCGGCGTTGAGCACGTTCATCGACCGATCGGCCATGTTCCAGGAGATTACGGCAATACCGTCGTCGCCGATGCTGAGGTCGATCATCGCGGTCTCTCCACTGTGTTCAAATATGCAGGCGGCCCCGAATGCGAGATCGGAGCCGCCGTTTACCAGACTGAGTCGGCGGGTGCCGTTTCGCTTAAACCCGCTCGATGATGGTCGCCGTGCCCATGCCCGCGCCGACGCAGAGGGTGGCAAGGCCGGTTTCCAAGTCGCGACGTTCGAGTTCGTCGAGCAGGGTGCCGAGGATCATCGCGCCGGTGGCACCCAATGGGTGGCCCATGGCGATGGCGCCGCCGTTCACGTTGATCTTGTCGTGCGGCACGTCGAGCACGTCCATGAAGCGTAAAACCACCGCGGCGAATGCTTCGTTGAGCTCGTAAAGATCGATGTCTTCCGGCTTCAGGCCGGCGCGCTTGAGCGCTTTCTCGGCCGAAGCGCTGGGCCCGGTCAGCATGATTGTCGGCTCGCTGCCGACCGACGAGAAAGAACGAATTCGGGCGCGTGGTTTGAGCCCCAAGCGGTCGCCGGTTTCCTTGTTGCCAACCAGCACCGCGGCGGCGCCGTCCACGATGCCCGACGAATTGCCGGCGTGATGCACATGGTTGATCCGCTCGACCTCCGGATAGCGTTGGATCGCGACCTTGTCGAAGCCGTATTGCTCGCCTTGGGTGGTGAATGACGGGTCCAGCGCGGCCAGGGTCTGCATCGTTGTTTCCGGACGCATATGCTCGTCATGGTCCAGAATGGTCAGGCCGTTCTGATCCTCGACCGACAAGACGCTCTTGGAAAAATATCTTTTTTCCCAAGCATTTGCCGCACGCTTTTGAGATTCGACAGAATAGGCGTCGACATCGTCACGGCTGAATCCGTATTTGGTCGCAACCAGATCGGCCGAGATGCCCTGCGGCACGAAATAGGTTTTGAAGGCCACGTCAGGGTCGGTCATCCAGGCACCGCCGCCGGCGAACATCGGCACCCGCGACATGGACTCAACACCGCCACCGATCGCCATATCCGACTGGCCGGACATCACCTGGCCCGACGCCATGTTGACCGCTTCTAGCCCCGAGGCGCAGAACCGGTTGATCTGCACGCCGGCCACCGACTCGTCATAGCCGGCATCAAGCGCCGCCACGCGTGCGATATCCGCGCCTTGCTCGCCCACCGGCTCGACCACACCAAGCACCACATCGTCGACCGCCGCGGTATCCAGATCGTTACGGTCGCGGATCGCCTGCAAGGCGGTCGAAGCGAGGCGCATCGGGGTCACCTCATGCAGCGAGCCGCTCTTCTTGCCGCGTCCGCGCGGCGTGCGCACGGCGTCGTAGATATAGGCGTCGGTCATGGTGTCTCCTTATCTATCAATCGCTTACAGGGACCGGCTGATCACTTCTTTCATGATCTCATTGGTGCCGCCGTAGATCCGCTGCACGCGCCCGTCCGCCCAGGCTCGGGCGATCGGATACTCCCACATATAGCCGTATCCGCCGTGTAACTGAACACATTCGTCCAGCACCCGGCACTGCAATTCAGTGCACCAGAGCTTGGCCATCGCACCCATAGTGGCATCCAGCGCGCCATTCATATGTAGCGCCAGGCACTTATCCACATAGATGCGCCCGACGGTAATTTCCGTCTTCAATTCGGCTAATTTGAAGCGGGTGTTCTGAAACTCCGCGATGGCCTTGCCGAAGGCCTTGCGCTCGCGCACATAATCGATGGTCCAGTCGAGAGCCGCTTCGGCGGTCGAAATGGCCCCGAGCGCGATGATCAGCCGCTCTTGGGGCAGGTCCTCCATGAGGTATTTGAAGCCTTCACCCTCGCCCCCCAGCAAGTTGGTGCGCGGCACCCGTACATTGTCGAAGAACAGTTCGGAGGTGTCCTGGGCTTTCAGGCCGACTTTCTCCAGGTTCCGTCCACGCGCAAATCCTTCGCGATCACTCTCGACCAGCACCAGGCTAGTGCCACGCGCGCCCTGGGCGGGGTCGGTTTTGGCGACCACGATGATCACGTCGGCGTTCTGGCCGTTGGTTATGAAGGTCTTCTGGCCGTTGACCACGAGGTGGTTGCCGTCGGCGATGGCGGTGGTCTTGACGCCCTGCAGGTCGCTGCCGGTGCCTGGCTCGGTCATGGCGATGGCGCCGATCGCCTCACCGCGCGCGAGTTTGGGCAGCCATTCGCGCTTCTGGTCTTCCGAGCCGTAATGCAGGATGTACGGCGCGACAATATCGGAATGCACCGAGAAGCCCGGGCCGGACGCGCCCGCGCGCGAGAACTCCTCGATCACCACGGCGGCGTGGGCAAAGTCGCCACCCGGGCCGCCATACTCATCGGGCGTCGCGCAGCACAGCAATCCTGCATCGCCGGCGCGTTGCCAGAAATCGCGTGGGACCTTGCCGTCGCGCTCCCACTGGTCGTGGTGCGGTGTCACCTCACGTTCGATGAATCTGCGCACCGTCTCGCGGAACGCTTCGTGGTCCGATGTGTAGACCGCGCCGTCCGGCATGGCTGCTCTCCCTGAGGTCTTATTGGTGTTTATCGGTGGCTAGCCTAACCTTGACTCACGGCAATGCCGCGTCAAGTATCCGCCGCCGCCGAACGCGTATTGAAGGAAAATGGTATGAGCCTGCCGAGCCAACTCGAAGGTCGCCTCAAACTTCCCGCCATCGCCGCGCCGATGTTTTTGGTGTCGGGGCCCGAATTGGTAATCGAGTCGTGCAAGGCAGGGGTGTTGGGCACGTTCCCGGCGCTTAATGCGCGGCCGGCCGAAAAATTCCGCGACTGGTTGGTCGAAATCGAGCAGGCGTTAGCGCCATTGCCTGACGCCGCGCCGTATGGCGTTAATCTGATCTTGCATCGGACCAATCAACGGCTCGAGCAGGACCTTGCTTTGGTGGTTGAGCACAAGGTGCCGGTGGTGATCTCGTCGGTCGGCCATCCCGGCCCGGTGGTCGAGGCGGTGCACTCTTATGGCGGTATCGTGTTGGCAGACGTCATACACCTGCACCATGCCAAGAAGGCGATTGCGGCGGGGGTCGACGGGCTGATCGTCGTCGCGGCCGGGGCGGGCGGTCATGCTGGCACCACCAGTCCTTTCGCATTGGTTCGCCAAGTGCGCGAATTCTATGACGGCACCTTGGTGCTGGCGGGCGCGATTTCCGATGGTGCGTCGATCGCCGCGTCGATCGTGATGGGCGCCGATCTGGCCTATCTCGGCACCCGTTTTATTTCGACAAAGGAGAGTCTGGGCGGGCTCGGTTATTCCCAGATGATTGTCGATTCGGAAGCCAAGGATATCATCTATACGGCCGCGATTTCAGGTATTTACGGCAACTTCATGCGCGCCAGCCTTGAGCGCGCCGGTCTTGACCCGGACGATCTGCCACCCAAGCCTGAGATCAATATGGACAAGGAAACTGACCCCGATCAGGAAGCCAAGGCGTGGAAAGATATCTGGAGCGCTGGCCAAGGCGTCGGCAATATCCACGACGTTCCCGCCACCGCTGATCTGGTCGCGCAGCTCCGGCACGAATATGACGACGCAATGGCCGTCGCGGCCCGCGCAGGCGGATACGCTGACGCGGCCGAGTAGATATTTTCAAGGTATGATAGAGACGGCCCGCGCACCCGGCACGGGCCGTTTTTTTTAGCCGCCTTGCTGGAGTTGCTCCATCAGTTCCGGCGGCGGCATCCAGCCCGCGTCGAGCACGATGTCGAAGGTACCGCTCGGCACGTTGTCCGTGCGGCTGCCGTCAAACCCGACCACCAAGGCTTCCTGCTGTGTCGGATTGAGCGACTTCAATAAGAGGTCCTTATCGTTCAGCGGATCACCGGCGAAATACATTTGTGTCGTTACGCCAGGATTGAACGCGGCGCTCGCTTTGACGTGGATGTGCGGTGGTCGAATCCATTCGCCGAGCGCCAGGTATGAGCCCGGCTTGATCGTCGTAAAGCGATAGCGGCCCTCTTTGTCGGCCGTGATGCGAGCGTAGTACTGGAAATTCGGATCGAAAGGCCGGTCACTTGCGCTATCGCCCGGGTGCGAATAGCGACCATGCATGTTCGCTTGCCAGATTTCGAGGACGCATCCGGGGACCGGATTGCAGGCGGCGTCGCGTATTTGGCCGGTGACTTCAATGATCTCGCCTTCGGCGCGGCCAGAACCACCGGCAACCCGGGTCATATCGACGTCATAGTCCGCATCGACGCTGATCGGGTAGAACGGTCCGTCAATCTGCGTCGCCGTCAAACCGCAGGCCGCGCGCGCCGCGCTACCCGCCGTTAGCGCCAACCCGCCGGCCGTCAGTCCCGTCACGAAATTTCGCCGCGACACGCCGGAGGAAATCCCGCGCGCCGCGCAAGTGATGCTTGGGCGTTTTGTCATCCCTACCTCCCTGCTTTGTTTTTATCGGGCTCGCCGTCTCGTCGGCACCCGAGTCGCATGATGCAGGCACCGCGCACGATGTTGCAAATCACAACAGGTCGTTCCTACCGCGCCAAACCGAACAGAGGGCGGAGCCAGACGCCGACGAAATTTCCGGGGACGGCCGCGAATATCCACACCCAGCCATGCAAGCTGGCGGAGGCAACGCCGGAAAAGAATGCGCCGATGTTGCAGCCGTAGGAGAGGCGGGCGCCGTAGCCCATCACTAAACCGCCGACCACGGCCGCGATCAGCGGCCGCGCACCGATCCGGAAGGTCGGCCGAACTTTACCGGCCAGCGAACCAGCGGCGAGGGCGCCGATGATGATGCCGATATTCATCACCGAGGTATTGTCGGCGAGGATCGAGCGCGCGAGCGCGGCTTGCTGAAAGCCGCCGCTCCAGAACGGGCTGGTCAGCGGATCCCAACCGAAAACAACGGCAATTTTGGCTGCCCACAACGAGAATGCCCAGGTGATCGACCAGGCATGACCGGCGATCAGCAAGGTCAGCCAATTGAGGAGCGCGAGCAGACCGGCCCCGAGTAGCAGGGGCCAAGGGCCGTGCAGCACCTGTTGCCAGCTAATGCCGCCGGCTGGCCAAAGCGCGCGATGATTGCGCCCGCCGATCAGGCGAAGTGCGCCGTAGATCAAAAGCAGCGCACCGAGCTGAAGCGGGATCGCGACCTCCCATCCCAAGGTTTCGGCGAGCGAGATGGCGCCGAGGCTCGGCAGAGTGGTCCACCAGTCGAGATCCAGGCTGCCCCAAAACGCGCCGGCGCAGAAAAACACCAGCACGATCATCATGCGCACGTCGCCGCCGCCGCTGGTGAAAAGAGTGCCCGAAGCGCAACCGCCGCCGAGCTGCATTCCGACGCCGAACAAAAATGCCCCGAACGCCATAGACACGCTGACAGGAGCGATTGCGCCGCTAACGCCGTGGCCGAACGCGCCACCTTGGGCCAAGATTGGTGCGAACAATAGAATCGCCGCCGCCAGCATCAGCGCCTGCGCGGCGACGCCTGAAACATCGCGCGAAACGATGGCCCGGCGATAGGCGCCGGTGAAGCCGAACGCCGAGTGGAAAAGCGCCGCGCCGAGCCCAAGCCCGATAACAAAGAGCGCCGCCATCTTGCCGCCGGTGGCGAGCAGGATCGCGAATAGGCAGGCAGCGGCGACGCCCGCCGCTAACAGCGCCGGACGTTGGATTCCTGCCGTGTCAGATTGGGCTAGGCGCATGAGCATCGGCACGGTATTAATTTTCGCCGCACCGTATCATGCCTGGCCCCGAGACGTGTCAGTGCCCCGGCGGCCAGGCGGAAACGAAGCCGTCGCGGTTGGGCATTTCCACCAAGGGCAGGGTGTCCGCGTTCATTTCGTCGTCTTCGCCAATAATGCCGTTGCGATTCAGCAGATAGGCGCTAAGCGCATAGACTTCGTCGTCGGACAAGGACTGCGGCGCGGTGTAGGGCATGGCACGCCGGATATAGTCGAAAAGAGTTGTCGCGTAGGGCCAATAGCTGCCGACGGTTCTGATCGGCGCGTTGGACGCGAGCGTGCCCTGACCGCCGACTAGGCGATCATGCATGCCGTCTTCGCCGCCCGGCCCGTGACACGCTTCGCAGTTTTCCGCGAACAAATCGGCGCCCAGGCGCGCCGTCCCGCTTCCGGGCGGTAATTCGTCGCCGGTTGGCCCGACGGCGATGTCCCACGCGGCAATCTCGTCGGCGGTCGCGGGCTCGCCGAGATTTGGGGTGTCGGCGGCGTGCGCGGCCAGTGCCGCGGCAATTGTCAGTGCGGTAAGCGCCAGCCTAGACATAAACATTGGAGATGCTCCCGTCTTCGGCCACGTCCCAGGTCTGGATGGCGTTGTAGTGATAGATGTTGCCGGCGGAATATTCCGGCATCCAGTCCGAGCGCAGTGGCTGGGTATTGCCGAACTCATCGGTTGCTCGGCTTTGCAGCCGGGCCCTGCCTCCCTGCCAGCGCCACGGGATGCGGAAGCGCGTGAGCGCCTTGGGGAGGTCGGGCCCCTGCAAGTCCGCTTCGGCCCAAGACTCACCGCCCTCGGCAGAGACCTCGACCTTGACGATACGCCCGTGGCCGGACCAAGCGATGCCGCTAACCTCGTAGAGCCCCGGCGCCTGCATGGTGAGGCCAAGCGACGGTTGGGTAATCACCGATTTCGCCGCCATGGTGAAGGTGAATTGGCGCGAGATGCCGTCGGGCTGTGTATCGGTGTATTTCGAGGTTTCCTGTCGAGTCTCCATCGGTGCCTCGACAAGCTTCATGCGGCGCAACCATTTGACCTGCGAGTTGCCTTCCCAACCGGGCAGCAGCAGGCGCATCGGATAGCCTTGCTCGGGGCGCAAACGCTCGCCGTTCTGATACAGCGCGATCAATGCATCGTCGTAAAGTTTTTCCAGCGGAATCGAGCGGGTGAGGCCGGCGGCGTCGGTGCTCTCGAACAGGCACCATTTGGCGCGCGGGTCGACACCGGCCTCGTCGAGTAGCGCGGCAACGGGAATGCCGGTCCATTCGGTGCCGGAGATCAGCCCGTGAATCATGTGCGCCGAATCTTGACGTGGTTCGTCAAAGGTATTGAAGAAACTATTGCCAGAGCACTCAATAAAACAAATGCGCGAGACCATGGGATAGCGCAGGAGGGCGTCGGTCGAGAACTTGAGCGGCCGATCGACGAGCCCGTGGATCAGCAGTTTGTGAGCCGCCGGATCGATCGCCGGGATCCCACCATGGTGGCGTTCGAAATGCAGGCCGTTCGGCGTGATCGTGCCGCGCAGGTGGTTGATCGGCGTAAACGACACGCCCGAGTCTTCGGCCACGTCACCCCACGGCAGCAAGATGCCGCGTTGCACCGACGCCTCATGCGGCGAGGGGGAGCCATAACCGGAAAAGCCGGCGCCGGGTGTGGTCATCCAATCGGGTGCCGCATCGCCGGTGGTTGCCGCATAAGCGCCGCCTGCGGATGCCGCGACGATGCCCGCCGCAGCGAATGTACCGCCGGTCAGGAAGGCGCGCCGGTCGAGCAACCCATTGCCCGCCGACGGTTCAAGCCAGTCGTTTTTTTGGTTCGATGTCTCGCGTCGCCTGGTCATATGCCTCTCCCGTTTTCGCCGCTCGGGCGAAGTGTGGGCGACGGAGGCCGATGCCAGCAAGCAAATCGCCCCGGTGCCGGGGCACCGGGGCGATCAATTTTCGGAGAGCGCTGCGTTACTCGGCGGCTTCGCGCAACGGCACTGCGGCTTGCGCCGGGACGCCTTCCTGCCTTGGCAGGAAGATCGCCAACAGCGGCGGAATAACCAGCAGAGTCAGCACGGCGGACAGTGACAGACCACCGACGACCACCGATCCCAGCCCTCGATACAATTCGGAGCCCGCGCCCGGAACCACCACCAGCGGCAACATGCCGAACACGCTGGTCAGCGTCGACATGAAGATCGGTCGGAGCCGGTTGCGCGTCGCTTCGCAAATCGCCTCGCGCGTGCCTAAGCCTTCCTCGCGCATATGTTTCAAGGTCTGGTCGACAAGCAGAATCGCATTGTTCACCACAATGCCGACCAAAATAATGAACCCGAGCATGGTCAGCATATCGAGCAACTGATGCTGGCCGAACTTATTGAGCAGAAACAGCCCGATCACGCCGCCCGCGGTCGCCAAGGGGACCGATAGCATGATCACAAACGGATAGATGAAGCTTTCGAACAGCACGGCCATCAGCAGATAAACAATGACAATGGCGACTACGAGGTTGGTCACCATCGCATTGAACGTCACGTCGAGCGCGGCGGCGGTCCCGGACATACGTAGCCTGACGCCCGCCGGCAGGCCGCCTTCGATTAACGGATCGACGACCTGGGTCTGCACGGTTTCGATGGCTTCTTCGAGCGACACGTCCGGCCCGGGACTAATCACCAAAGTGATCGTTCGTTCGCGTTCAAGATGGCGAATTTGGGTCGGCCCAGAGGTGAGCACCACGTCCGCCAGCATGCTGACCGGAAGAATTTCTCCACCGGCCGTGACCACGGGCAAGTTGTTGATCCCCTGCGTACGGTCGATCTTGTTTTCTGGGCCCTGCAAGGTCAGATCGATGCGCCGTCCGTCGACGGTGATTTCGGCGACCCGCAATCCGTCGTTGAAGGCATCGATGCTCTGGCCCAGGGTGGCCGCGGAGACACCGGCATCCGCCAACCGCACGCGGTCCGGCAGCACCCGCACCTCGGGCGAGCCAAGTTCGATTCCCGGCACCGGCCGAACTTGCGTTCCTTCCGACTGCGGCAATGCGCCCAGAGTTGCGCCGAACGCTGATTGCGCCGTCAGCACGACCTCCTCGAGGTTCGGTCCCGAAATGTCGAGGTCGATCGATCGCCCGCCGCCAATGTCGCGGTCGAACAAACTCGGTTGCACGAAAAACCCAATGGTGCCTGGTTCGCCATACAGCGATTGCTGGAGTACGGGGATCAGTTCACTGACCCGGCCGGCGGTCTCTTCATAGGTACCGGCGCCAAAAAACGTTTGCGATGCCAACGCCACGAAAAAGTAGTTTCTGATTTTCGGGGGGCCGTCTTCATCCGGCTCCGGCCCCGTCTCGCTGCCCCAGAGGTGGCGAACGCGGTCTTCCACCCGCTTTCCGATCTCGGTCATCGTGTCGAGATTGTAGCCGGGTGGTGGGAGCATGAACCCGAAGATCAGATTGCGATTTCCCTCCGGCAGGTATTCGAGCTTTGGCAAGAGCGCCCAGCTTCCGGCGAGGGTGATCGTAATCACCACAGTCACCACCACCAGCGAGGCGACACGGCTCCGAATGACGGTGCGCGCGTAGCCCATGAACATGGCGGCGATGCCGCGGGCGATTAAATCGATGACAGGCAGGCGGATGCGCGATTCCGACACGTTCGATTTCTTGAGCAACGTTTTTGACAGCGCCGGGATCACGGTTATCGACACCAGCAGTGAGGCGAGAACCGCGACCGAAATCGCCACCGCGATATCGCGGAAAAGCTGTCCGGCCTCCAGCTCCATGATCAGGATCGGCACGAACACCAGCACCGTTGTGAGCGCCGACACCATCACGGCGCTCCATACCTGCTTGGCGCCCTTGAATGCGGCTTCCACCGCCGGCAGACCCATCTCGCGATGACGATAAATGTTCTCGAGCACGACGATCGCGGCGTCGACCACCATTCCGACCGCGAAGGCAATGCCCGCGAGCGATATGACATTGATCGATCGTCCCATCGCCGCCATGGCAACGAAGGCGGCGATCACGGAAATCGGAATTGCCATCGACACGATTAGGGTCGCGCGGAGAGAGCGAAGGAATAACAGTAGGATGATCGCGGCCAATGACCCGCCCACCCAGATATTCTGCCGCACGAGCTCGATCGATGATTTGATGTAGACCGTCTCGTCGTAGACCTGGCTGAGTTTGAGGCCGGCCTCCGGGATAGCGGTCTCGTTCAAATCAGCGATCGCGCGGTCGATGCCGTCCATCGTTTCGATTACGTTCGCGCCGTTCTCACGCACGGCGTTGATCGCGATCGAGTCGTCCCCCAGAAAACGGATGTTGGCCCCAGCCTCTTTGTAGTCGAAACGCACTTCGGCGATGTCGCCAACCGTGACCCGGCCAATGCGCCCGGATGTGAGATTTTCGTCGCTGGTCAACACGACTTTGTTGACGTGGTCGACCGTTTCGAATTCTCCCTCGGCGCGAACCACGTAACGGCGCTTGCCCTCTTCGACGTCGCCGGCGGAGATCGACGCGTTGGCGGCGCGCAATGATCGCACAACATCAGGAACGGTGAGCCCGAACCGTGCCATTAGGTCGGGATCGATGATGATGCGCATCTCGCGCTCGCTGCCGCCGTAAACGTTGGTCCCGGCAACGCCCGGCACCCGTTCCAGGCGCTCCTGAACGACGTCTTCGAAGAAATCGCCGTAAGTCCAAATCGGCCGGTTATTGCCCTCGACACGCGTCGCGATGAACCAAGCAATCGGGCTATCGCCCAGGCCCGCCGTGGAGATTGTCGGTCTAAGCGCTTCCTCGGGATATTGCTCGACTTGATTAAGGCGGTTGGCGACCAGCAGGACGGACCGGTCCATGTTGGTGCCGATACCGAATTCGAGCGTAATCTCGGCGCGACCGTCCTGCGCCGAGCCCTCCATCTTGACCAGGCCATCAAGACCTTTGAGCTTTTCTTCCTGGCGGTTGAGGATTTCCCGCTCGACTTCGAACGGTGATCCGCCTGGCCAGAAGGTCTGGATTGTGATCACTGGCTTGTTGACGTCGGGCGCGAGCTGGATTGGAATCCGCTGCAACGCGAGCATTCCGAAGATGATCACCATCAACACCGCGGCGATAACAGCGATCGGTCGTTGGATAGACCCGCGTATCAGGTTCATCCGTCTTCTCCCTGTGCCTCGGCGGATTGCGGTTCGCCTATCTGTACGCCCTGACCAGGCCGAAGTCGCTCGTTGCCCCTTATCACGACTTGCTCGCCCGGTCCGACGCCGCCCAAGACCTCGAAACGCGTGCCCACTGCCTCGCCGAGCTCGACCGGACGGATCTGCGCCGTGCTTTCTTCATCGACCACATACACCAGCGACATGCCCTGGCGCTTGAGGATCGCGTCTTTGTGCACCGACACAATCTGACGCGGCGCGCCGAGAGGCAGCAAAACCGAAACTGACTCGCCGACGGCGTTTGCGATCGTCGCGCCCTCGACCGCCGGCGTAAACCGCACCTGCCGCGTCCTGGTCATGGCACTTTCCTCCGCGCCAACCGCACGGACCACCGCATTGTGCGCCGTCGCGTCCGCCAGCGTCACGGTAACGACCGTGCCCGGTTGCAGACCGGCGATCCGGTTGTAGGGCACGTCGGCTTCGATCTCGAGGTCGGTGTCGTTGACCAACGAGACCACTGGATCGCCAACGCGCACATAGGCGCCGATTTCCGTATGGCGGAAACTGACGACGCCGTCATAGGGCGCGCGTATCGTGCCACGATCCAAATCGTCCTGGGCAAGCTTGAGATTAGTTCGCACCCGGGCCAACACGGCCGCGGCCGCGGCGACAGCGCTTTCGGCCGTCAAGACGTCTTGTATCGCATCATCGTATCGGGCTTGGCTGAAGGCGGCGGAACTCCGAATGCCTTCCAGGCGCGCGAGTTCCTGTCGGCGCTTGTCAAGCTGGGCATTGGCGCTGGCGCGTAAGGCCGACATCTCTTTCGACGTTGATGCAGCTAGGTCTCGGCGCCAAGTCAGCCGATCGATATCCAAAACCGCGAGTTCGTCGCCAGCGGCTACCCTGTCGCCGACGTGTACGTCGATCCGCGTGACGGCGCCTTCGGTGCGTGCCGCGACCTGGCCCGCCTGTCGCGCCACGAAGCGGCCAATCACCGGCTGCGTCTGCGCCAATGGCTCGACCAGGACTTCATCCACACCCACCACGGAAGCCTGCTGAGCATTGCCTAACGGCGCGCCCACAATTACCGCGATGGCGAGAACTAAAAGGAACCGCGGTGAAATCGCCGGTCCGGTCAAGATACTCATATGATCTTTTTTCAATTTGCTTCGCCCGTGCCGCTCGAAATGTGCGAGGTCCAGGCCGCTATGTGGGACCTCATTGTGCAAGCGGCAAATACGTTCGTTTGCATCCGCCCGGAGCGGTTCAGGGTGCGGATGAGCGGCGGACAATATCAAACGTTTGTTCGGATCGAAAGCCTAGCGTTGTTCAGCCGCTGACACCCTGTTGTATTTAATACTCAACCGGGATCGCGTCGAGGCTGCGCCACAGGTACCAGACCGCAACCGAGCGCCACGGGCGCCATGGCTCGGCGATGGCTAACATGCGGTCCGCACTCGGTTTTTCGCCGTTGGTGTAGTGATTGCGCATGGCCTTTTGGATGCCAATATCGGCCACCGGCAGCACGTCGGGCCGGACCAAATGGAAGATCAAAAACATTTCGGCTGTCCAACGACCGATCCCTTTGACCTGCGTCAGCTCACCAATCACCGCCTCGTCGTCCATCTCCGGCCATTCGTCGAGCGCCAAGGATCCATCGAGGAAGTGTCCGGCGAGACTGAGCATGTAAAGCGCCTTCTGCCGCGACAGACCGCAGGCCCTGAGGCCGTCCTCATCGTGCGCGGCGACCGACCCCGGCGCCATGGTTTGGACTTGGTCCATGAGTTTCTGCCAAACCGATTCCGCCGCTTTGACCGAAATCTGCTGGCCAACGATTGAGCGCGCCAGCGAATAGAACGGATCGCGACGAGGCCGCAGCGCCGCCCCGCCGGCGGCCTCGATCATCGCCCCGAGCACCGGGTCGGTGTCCGCCAGCGTCTTGCACGCTTCGTCCCAATAGGGCGCGGGGTCGGTGTCGGTACCGCTCAAATGCTTTGATGACATGGCGCTCGGCTGACCTGACGATCCATTTCGTTCGCGTAGGGGCGGCGCAATTTCGTGGTGGAAAACCGCAAAGGTCAAGGCTCTTACACCGGGTTCCCCGTCTTGTGGACGAACTTTATGATGTCGCGCAGCCGACAAGCGAAGGTGAAACCGATGACCCCCGACGAATTTCGCGCCGCCGCCCACCGCGCGGTCGATTGGATGGCCGACTATCTGGAGAATGTCGAAGACCGGCCGGTGCGGGCGCAGGTCCGACCCGGAGAGGTCTTCGCAAAACTGCCGGAAAATCCGCCGGAGCAGGCGGAGTCAATCGACTCATTGTTCGCCGATCTCGACACGGTGATCATGCCCGGTATGACCCACTGGCAGCATCCGTCGTTCTTCGCCTATTTCCCCGCCAATTCAAGCCCGCCGTCGGTCATCGCCGAGATGCTCACCGCAACACTTGGCGCACAATGCATGAGTTGGCAAACATCACCCGCGGCGACCGAGCTTGAACAACGGGTGATGATGTGGTTGCGAAGCATGCTTGGCTTGCCGGAGGATTTCGAGGGCGTGATCGAAGACACGGCGTCGACCGCAACCTTGTGCGCTTTGCTTTCAGCGCGCGAACGCGCCACCGGATTTCGCGGCAACCAGAGAGGGCTTCCGGGAGAGGGCGCGCTCACTGTCTACTGTTCGAGCGAATGCCATTCTTCGATCGAAAAGGACGTGATGGTGGCCGGTTTCGGCCGCGATAATTTGCGCAAAATCGGGGTCGACGAATCCTATGCCATGCGGCTTGGCGAACTCGACCAGGCCATTCGCGATGATCTTGCGGCTGGTAGAACGCCGGTTGCCGTGGTCGCCGCGATCGGCACCACGGGTTCATCGGCGATCGATCCGTTGCGGGAGATAGCTGAGATCTGTATCCGCCACGGCGTTTGGCTGCACGTTGACGCGGCGTGGGCGGGCAGCGCCTTGTTGCTTCCGGAGCACCGCGGGATGGTCGAAGGCATCGAGCACGCGGACAGCTTCGTTTTCAATCCGCATAAATGGCTATTTACAAATTTCGACTGCTCCGCCTATTTTGTTCGTGAGCCGGATATTTTACTTCGTACACTCAGTATTCTTCCAGAATACCTTAAAACACGCGAAGGCGATGCGGTACGTAATTATCGCGACTGGGGCATACCGCTCGGCCGAAGATTCCGAGCGCTCAAGCTGTGGTTCGTGATCCGAAGTTACGGCGTAAGCGGGCTGCGCGAGCGTATTCGCGGTCATATTGACATGGCGCAACGGCTTGCCGGTGAAATTAGGGAGAGCGAGGATTTCGAGCCAATGGCGCCGACGCCTTTGGCGTTGTTGTGTCTGCGTTATCACCCATCCGGAGTCGACGATGACCGACGGTTGGATGAATTGAACGAACGCTTGCTCGAGCTTGTCAATGATACCGGCGCGGCATATCTGACGCACACACGTCTTAACGACCGTTTCGCAATCCGATTTTCGATTGGCCAGACAATGACCGAATGGCGGCATGTCGAAGCGGCTTGGGGTCTTTTGCGAAGTACCGCTCGCGAACTAACGTCCGAGGCGGCCGAAACTCGATGAAAATTCTGTTTGTTTGTACCGGCAACATTTGTCGATCACCGACCGCCGAGGGCGTTTTCCGGCACATGCTCGAAGACGCCGGGCTCAATCAACAGGTCGTTGTGGATTCCGCCGGCACCGGGGATTGGCACGTTGGTGAGCCGCCCGACACACGCGCCCAAAAGGTGGCGCGGGCCCGGGGTGTCGATCTAGCCGACCTCAGAGCCCGCGAAGTCGCCGATGCGGACTTCGCCAATTTCGACCTGATCCTGGCGATGGACCGAGGGCATTTGCGCGAACTGGAGCGCGCTCGACCCGACGATACGACGGCCGAAATATGTTTGTTTCTAGACTATGCGCCTGATCTCGGCCTAACCGATCTGCCGGATCCCTATTTTGGCGACGATACGGGCTTCGAGACCGTGCTTGATCTGATCGAGACGGCCGGGCGCGGCTTGCTCGCCGACATTCGCGATGGCCTCCGATAAGAAAGCAGGTTTTTCGGGCGGTTTCATCGGCCCAATCCGCGCTCGCGATTTGACTCGTGGCTGATTAGCGTTGGCGAAGCGGGCAATCGGTGGGTGCGGCTTTGACTTCGTCGACGAACCGCGAGAAGAGCGCGCCTAGCGACTGATCAAAGGCGTTGACCGTCGAGTCCATGGTTAGATCCGCCGCGATTTGCTCCGCCCGGTAAGTCCGGTGCAATAAGACCGAGTCGCTGGCGACGCGCCGGAGCATGAATTCAATCTCGACTACCGCAACAGACGGTTCACCACCGGCGGTGACATGTTCGAGCCGGCGCAGCGTGCCGGTCAGTTCGCAACCCGCATCGCGTCGGTCTTGATCACTGACGACCCCGGTAGCCGCTTTCGCGGCGCGCAGATAATCTATCAGTGCGTCACGCAGCATCAATGGTGGGCTTTCGAACCAATAATGATAATTGTGCTGCTCGATACGGTTGGGTTGTTCGCGCGTGGCAAACAGAATTGGTCGCTGGCTAATCAAGCCTTCCGCGCGCAGTCGGCTGACCGAGAGTGTGCCATCAAGCGGCGCATTTTCGAGGGCTTGCTGCGGTAAACCCGAGCCCAGCCGATAGAATTGGTCGCGCGGGACCGGCGGTTGGCTACACGCGGCGAGAACCACGAGCGCTAGCACGGCAATCAGGGTAACCGTGTGCCTCCGCCGACGGTGTCGCGTCGACGGACCACGCTGTCCACAAAGTTTGGTCACTGACCGGCGCCCGTCCCCACTTGTTCCGATTGTGCCGTGCCGCCTAACAATAAACCTGGATTAAGCCGAATTTGCCGACTGAATTCGTACATATTTCGACTTGTGCCTTCCATGTTGTACGTCAAGGTATCAATGCGTTCGGCGATCGTCTCCATGGTGTAGCGGAGGTCGACGATCGTGCCTTCGACGTCGCCCTTATTGTCGGCGACTATGGTTCTTACCTGTCCGGTAATCACCTTGATATCCTCGCGTATGACCGCGAGGTCGGCGCTCGATTCCGCCAAGCTTGTAGTCAAGGTTTCGACGTTCGCCAAGGTTTGGCCAAGGCTGTCGGCGTTCGCTTGGCTGAGGAATGCGTCGGCGCGGCCAATAATCGTATTGGCGTTTGCGATGGTGGCGTGGAGGTCGGACGCTAGCGACACGGCTTCGTCCTGCAGCGTCACGGGCAACGCTTCGTATCGATCGGCGATAGAGCTCAGATCGTGCGTGACAAAATAGTTGATTTGCGCCATCGCCGCTGTCGCTTCGTCCATCAGCACGCGGGCGTCGTTGATCAATTGATCGCCGGCTCCGATCAACCCGGGCAGCGCGGCGAGCCCGGCAGGATCGCCGGACGGAATCTCGCTATCGGGCGGGATCAGTGTTTCCGATTTGCCCGCGACGATGCTGAGCGCGCGCCCGGACAGTAGATTGGGCTGCACGATATCGACTGAGCTGTCGCGAGGTATCTGCAATTCGGCGAGCACGCTCATCTCGATCCGGAAGGCGGTGCGCGTGCCATCCTCGACTGGCGCGATTCCTTCGATCTGGCCAGCTTGGAAACCTTCGAAAAACACCGGGGTGCCGAATTTTAGACCGGCTACGTTAGCAAAGCGCGTGTGGTAGCGCTCCGTCGCGCTGCCTCCGCCGGTGAGGACGGCAAGCACGACTACCAGCCCCGTAACCGCGACGATGACAAATAGGCCAACTAAGAAATAGGCGGATTTACTGGGGCGCATCGTCACTCCAGACCATTAAAGCCAACTCGCGACTTCGGTTTCTTCGGGTACGCCATCCAGCAGGTCTTGGACCCGCTTCGGCCCATTGGCGCGCAGTTCCTCGAGCGTTCCGCTCATCAGAATTTCGCCCTTGTCGAGCATTACGATGCGGTCGGCGATCTTGAACGCGCTGGCGCGTTCGTGGGTTACGACCACGATCGTCATGTTCATGACGTCACGCAATTTGAGAATCAATTCGTCGAGCGCCGCCGAAACCGCGGGGTCTAGTCCGGCCGACGGCTCGTCGCAAAACAGCAGTCCGGGGTCCATCATGATCGCGCGGGCCATGGCGGCGCGCTTAAGCATGCCGCCGGACAGTTCCGATGGCAGCTTGTTTGCGGTGTCAGGGTCCAAACTTACGAAAGCGAGCTTCATCCGGACCATGATGTCCATCTGCTCTTCGGCGAGCTTGGCGTGCTCGCGCAGCGGCAGCTTCAAATTCTCGCCGACGGTCATCGAATTGAACATCGCGCCACCCTGGAACGCGACGCCGATTTTCTTGCGCAGCTCATGCATCTCGCGGTGACCGATATCGGCCAAGTCCTGACCAAGAATACGCACTGTGCCGGCGGTTGGCCGATCGAGCGCCATGATCTGGCGCAACAGCGTGCTCTTGCCCGAGCCGCTGCCACCCATGATGCACACGATCTCATTCGGAAAGATGCGCATATTGACGCCTTTCAGCGTCGGATCGGGATTGCCCGGATAGTGCGTTACCAGATCCTCGACCTCGATGATCAAGGGAGAGTCATCGCCGGTACCCGCCGGTACCTGCCCGTCACTCTCGGCGGAGATTTGCTCAGCGTGCGCCATCAGCCGCGGGTCAAAACGAAAATGAACAACATATCAGTCACGATAATACCCGCGATCGACAGGACCACCGTGCGCGTTGTGGCGCGCCCAACTTGTTCCGCGCCGCCGGTCACCGCCAAGCCATTGACCACAGCGACCATGGCAATCCAAACCGCGAAGATCACGCTTTTGCCAATCCCCTGCATGATGTGGTCGAGGCTCAGCGCGGCAATCGTGCCGTCCGCGTAGGCCTGGAACGACATGCCAAGCTCAAGATTCGTGTAAACCGCGGCCCCCAATATGCCAAATATGTCAGCCCAGAAGGTCATCAAGGGCAACAGCAGAGTCATCGCCAATAGGGCGGGAACCACCAGGTAGCGCACCGGGTTAATGCCCATTACCCGCAACGCATCGATTTCCTGGCTAATCACCATGGTGCCGATCCGGGCGGCAAGAGCGGACCCGGAACGGCCGGCCACCAGAATGCCCATAATCAAGGGTGCGAATTCGCGCGTGATCGACAAGGCGACCGCGAGCACCACCTGACTCTCCGCGCCGAAGGCCTTGAGCAGGTCGATTCCCTGCATGGCCAAGGTGACGCCGATGACAAACGACAATACCGTTGCGATCGGCAAGGCGCGTATGCCGATCTCCATCATCTGCTCGATCACCGAGGGAAGGCGTACCGGTTGGTGGCGCATCCGGCCAAACAGCAAGAAATAGCCGCTCTGAATTAACAGAGATGTGCCATAGCCAAGTTCTGTGATGCCGCGCCCGAGATTTGCCACGCCGCCGACCAGGGCTCGGCCCAGGGACTCAATAAGACCGATCCGAGGTTCGCTGGCGGACTGCTCTGCCATTGCGTCGATGCGTGGCCCGCTAGGCGTCCGCCGCCGCCGCGACCGAGTCGTAGATCGGCAACACTTTTTCCAGATGCGCGAGTTGCAGGACGCGGAGCGCCGGCGGGCTCACCGCGACCAATCCGAATCGACTGCCGGTGGTCTTCGCACTTTGGTACGCCTCGATCAGGCTAGCGACGCCCGAGCTGTCGATATAGTCGACCGACGACATATCGACCATCAGATCGTGTCGATTTTCGACAATTTCCAGCAGAATGCGCCGTGCTTCAGGCGATGTGTTGAAATCGATATCGCCGCGAAAAGCCGCGATCGACAGACCGTGCTCCTCACGCACTTCATGCTCCATTACGTACCGGGTCCCCATTAAGTCGCGCCCCAAGCCGGCATTCTAACGGAAATGCCAAGCCCATCATCAACTTATCGCCTTTGTCATTTGGAGCAAGTTGCCCGAACCGGCCGGTGGCTCAAGAAATGTGATCTCGTCCATGCATTCGCGCATGAAATGCACGCCCAATCCGCCGGGTCGCAGGTCCTCCAGCGGCCGCGATTGTAGCTCGGACGTGTCGACCGACGCGCATTCGTCGCTCAGCCAAGTGATTAGAACACCTTTGTTGACCGAGAGCTGGATGGCCAGTTCGCCGTCCGGATCGAGTTTATAGCCGTGCTCCATCACGTTCATGCACGCCTCATTTATGGCGATCACGATCTCATCCGCACAATTTTCGCTGCATCCGGCGCCGATCGCGGCCGCGCGGACGGCGGTGCGGATCTGCTTGAGATGCTCCGGCCGAGCAACGGTTCGCAGCTCAAGAATTGCTTCGCCGGGTGGCCGATCAGCAATCATTCGATCAGCGTTCATGCGCGCCAAACCATCGTTAAGTCCGCTTTTCCAGGACCAGAATCGTCAAATCGTCGTGCAATTGCTCGCCCGGTTCGACGAACTTGTTGGTTAGCACCTCAAGCCGCTCTTCCACCGGTAAATCGGCGAAATCGATAAGCAGAGTTTTCACGCCGTCAATTCCGAGCGCGTCCTCGCCGTCAACTCGGCCCTCGGTCATGCCGTCGGTAAAAATGTACAAACTGCCCTCGCCGAGATCGAATTCGGCCTCAGGAAATCGCCCGTCGGGGAACAGGTCGGGCGAAATCCCGACTGGCGGCGCCTCGGCGGCAAAACTGTCAAAATGTCCATCGGGCATCAGGTGCAACGGAGGTTCGTGCCCGGCATTCGAGATCCGCACGTGCCCGCTCGCCGGGTCATATATGCCAACTACCATGGTGACGAACATGCCGCGCGCCGCGGTTTCACAAATTTCCCGATTGACCAGTCCCAACAACACGCCGGGATCGTGGATCGTCTTGCCGAGGCAGCGGACCAGGCTTGAGGCTTTGGCCATGAGCAGCGCCGCTTGAATGCCTTTGCCGGCGACATCGCCGAGATCGAAACAGATACGTCCGTCCGGCAGTGCGAAGTAATCGAAAAAATCGCCTGAAACCGTGCGCGCCGGCAGATTGATGCCGTGCACTGGAAACGGCGCGGGTTGTGGATTTGGCAGCAGGGATTGTTGCAACTCGGCCACTAATTCGAGCTCGCGCTGCACCCGCTCTTGCTCGATCAAGGATCGGGTCAGCGTGGCGTTGCGGATCGCCATCGCCGCCGACGCGGCCAGTGCGCGCAGCGCCTGGCGGTCGCTCTCCTCGAACAAGCCGTCGCCGCCGCGTTTATTGATCACTTCCACGGCGCCGAGATGGAGTTCATTGACGCTGACCGGCGCGCACAGGATCGAGCGCGTGGTGAAACCAGTTTTTTCGTCGACCGAGCGATTGAAACGCGGGTCGCTGCGCACATCGCGCACCATCAGGCTCGCTTGCTCGGCGATGCTTTGGCCGACGATGCCCTGGCCATACTTCAGACGGAGTCCGGTGATGTCCGAGGCGCCGACGCTGACCCGGCAGACGATCTCAGCATCATTGTTTTCGAGCAGGAACATCGACGCGGCGGCGGCGTCGAGATAATCCATAATCCGGGTAAGCGAAAGCCGCAGTGTCTCGTCGACGTCGAGCGACATCGCGAAATCCTGGCTGATCGCGGCGAGCAAATCGAGATATCCCGATAGCTCGTCCTCGCCGGTCGCCTCGGCAACGGCCTGTAACCCGCGCTCGCTCATCCGCTCATGATACCGTGTCTGCCATGGCATACAAAAATGGGGTCCTAAAGGCTTTCGGCAATGCGCGCCACGCGGCCTGACTGGTGCGCGAGACGGCGCAAATGCGGCGTTGACTTGCTGTTGGCCATCACCTTTGCCACGGCCCTCGCGGCGCCTGAGGCGGCCGCAGACACGATCGCGGACGGCGTCGCGGTCAGAATATATGCGATTCAGGCATCGGGTTTGAGCACGTATGACTGCAGCATCCAAGTCGAGGTGCACAATCAACTGGACATTGTACTTGAGGGATTCGCGGCAACCTTGGATTTTTTCGACGCTGATGGCGCGGTGATCGCGCGGAAGCCTTTCGAAATGACGCGTATTCGCCCGACCGCCCGCCGACGAGAGGGTCTTGGATTCAAACTTGCGTTGCCGCCCACACGCGAAGCGCCACGCGATATGACCGAATTGGTCGACCAATGCGACGTATTGGCGTCCGCCGAAATCAGCCTGCGGGCGTGCGAGACCAGTCAGGGGTCCATTTTCTCAAGGTGTCAGGCCGGTTTGGTGGCGCGCGCCGGTTCGGCGTTGCCGCTGGCGGTTCGTCGCGATGCGGTTGCCGAGGTGGTCGACTACGGCGTGGTGGCGCTACCGCGGGGCCACCGGGTCGATGCGCCTGAGCAAACCGTTATCGACCGGCTTGGCCTGACGGTGTCCGCCATCTCCGACGATCTCGCTTGGCAGCATGGGCTTTCCCCGGTCGCGCAGGGCCTTCTTGTGATCGCGTTGGCGCCCGAAGGCCCAGCGGAGATGGCCGGTTTACGTATCGGCGATGTGATCGTGGAAATCGATCAAGACACGACACTAGCGTCTGCAGACGCGAGGGCGGCGCTTGATGCGCTCACGATCGAGGGTCGCCGGTCCCTGTTGTTATTGCTGGATCGGAACGGTGACGCGATCTTTGCCGTGGCACGCGTAACGCCCTGACGATCAAGCCAATCAAAAATTCGACCAGGCTCGCCTCGTTCACGCTGATTGCTGAATATTTCGTTGAATATTCAGCAATCAGCGTTTAGCCTTTTTCCATGGCACAAGAAGCAAAGCTGTCTGGTGCGTTGCACCCGACTGCGTCTGACACGGGCCGGCCGACTGATCAAGAAGAGGTGCGCGCCCGCATTCTGCTGGCGGCCGAAGAGCGGTTCGTCAGGTACGGTTTCGGCAAAACCACAATGGCTGAGATCGCGGCCGATTGCGGCATGTCGGCCGGCAATTTGTACCGATTTTTCGACAATAAGGGCGATATTGCCACGGCCAGCGCGCGCCAATGGCTGGCGGCGCTTGAGGCCAGCTTGTCGGCGATCGGGCATGACGCCAGCGTTTCGCCGGCAGACCGGCTGAACCGGATTACCCATGCAAAACTGGATGCCTTTGCCGAATTGGTTGAGGCGCAGCCGCATCTTGAAGAATTGATTGAGCATGTTTGCGGCGCGCGCGAAGACCTGGTCGCCAATCACCGGGCGGCGATCCGAGCGCTGCTAGCGAGCGTAATCTCTGATGGCGTCCGGTCGGGTGATTTCGACGTCGACGATCCCGCAGCCGCGGCGGAGGCGTTTCAGGTCGGCACGGTCGGCCTTTTCCACCACAACATCATCTGCACGGTTCCGTTTCACAACCTGCGAACCGATGCGGACAAGATCGTCGCCTTGATGGCTCGTGGTCTAGGCAAGCGATAACGAGGCAAGTCAATGCGCGGCAAATTTCGAATTTTGGGGATTCAGTAGCCATGAGCGATACCACACTCGCGGCACCCACCGATTACGCCTACGGTCGGTTCATAGTTGCCAATCGGTGGCTGGTCATTATGGCGAGCCTGCTCGCGGTGTTTGCCGCGGCTTATGGGATGCAGTTTCTGCAGATGAACCCGGACAGTCGGGTGTTTTTCAGCAAGGACAATCCGCAACTCCAGGCGCTTGAGCAATTCGAAAACACTTACACCAAAGACGATAATCTGATGTACGTCGTGGCGCCCGGGGACGGCGACGTATTCACCCGCGAAACTCTCGATGCGATCGTGTGGCTGACCGAGGATAGTTGGCAAACGCCCTATTCAAACCGCGTCGACTCAATCACCAACTTCCAGCACACCCAGGCCGACGGCGACGATCTGTTGGTCGACGACATGTACGAGGGCGGCGATGGTGTGACCCAGGCCGATATCGATTTTGCCCGCGAGATCGTCATGAGCCGGCCGACCTTGGTGGGCCGGCTGATCTCGACGGAGGGCCGGGTGACGGCGGTCAACGTCAACGTCATCTTGCCGGGCGCGTCAATCAACGAGGTTCCCGAAATTGCCGCATTCGGTCGCGCAAAAGCCGCCGAATTCCGCGAGCGATATCCGGACATCGATCTTTACCTGGTCGGTGGGACGATGATCAACATGGCTTTCGCAGAGGTGCCGGAACAGGACATCAAAACCCTGTTTCCCGTGATGATCGTTTTGATCTTGCTGATTATCGGTGTCGCGTTGCGGTCGGTTGGGTGGACGCTGCTCACCTTGGTTTCCGTGATCTTCGCGGTGGTCGTCACCAACGGGCTCGCGGGCTGGCTCGGCGTCGTGCTCAACGCCGGTACCATGGGCTCGCCGATCATCATTTTGACGCTCGCCATCGCGCATGGCGTGCACATTATGGTCACGACCCAACAGCAGATGCGCCGCGGGCTGGGCAAACACGATGCCATCGTCGAGTCATTGCGGGTCAACATGGCGCCGGTGTTCATCACTAGCGCGACCACGGGGATCGGCTTTCTGAGTATGAATTTTTCGGACGCGCCGCCATTTCGCATGTTGGGCAACATTGTCGCCGGCGGCGTGATGATAGCCTTCGTCTTGTCGGTGGTGTTTGTGCCCGCGGTGATGGCCGTCCTACCCGCTCGGGTGCGTCAGGGTCAGAGTTTTGGCGGGCGGGTCATGGACGGTCTCGCTTCGTTGGTGATCGAAAATCGCCGCGCTTTGCTGTGGGGCGTTGGCGCGTTGATTTTGTTGCTGGCGGCTGGCGTTTCGCGGATAAATCTTGACGATGATTTCGTCAAATATTTCGACGAGCGTTTTCAGATCCGCATCGACTCGGATTTCATGCAAGCCAATTTAAGCGGCCTGAATGTGCTCGAATATTCCGTGCCCGCTGGCCGTGAAGGCGGCATCGCGGAACCGGAGTATCTGCAGAATCTCGATCGCTTCGCCGAGTGGCTACGTGCGCAACCGAAGGTCAAGCATGTTTACGTGCTGACCGACATCATGAAGCGCCTTAATCAGAATCTGCATGGCGATGACAGCGCCTATTACAAAGTTCCGGATAATGCCGAGTTGGCGGCGCAGTATTTGTTGCTGTACGAACTTTCTGTGCCATATGGGCTTGACCTCAACAACACTATAAACGTGGGAAAGTCCGCGACTCGGGTAACCGCAATCGTGGTCGATATCACTTCGAAAGAAATGCGTGAACTGAACACGCGCGCTGAGGCATGGCTTGCCGAGAACACCCAAGGCATGGCGGCGCCGGGCACCGGCCTGTCGTTGATGTTCGCATACATATCCGAACGTAATATCAACTCGATGTTGCTCGGCTCGACGATCGCATTGGTACTGATTTCGTTGGTCCTAATTATCGCTCTCCGCAGCTTCAAGATTGGGTTGTTGAGCCTGGTGCCGAATCTCTTCCCGGCAGCGGTCGCGTTCGGAATCTGGGGTTATCTCTCGGGCGAGGTCGGGCTCGCTATCGCGGTGGTCATTGCCATGACGCTCGGCATCGTGGTCGACGACACTGTCCATTTCTTGAGCAAATATCTACGCGCACGTCGGGAGCATGGGATGGAGCCGATCGACGCGACTCGCTATGCCTTCAACACTGTCGGTATGGCCTTAACGGTGACCTCCACCTGCCTGGTGTGCGGCTTTCTCGTATTGGCCTTTTCCGGCTTCAAGGTTAACGCCGAAATGGGCCTGCTGAGCGCGGCAACCATTGCGATCGCATTGGCCGCCGACTTTTTCTTCCTACCCCCCCTGTTGATCAAACTGGAGTCTCGCAAGTCATGAAATCGTTACACATCATGATCGGCGCTACGTTCGCTTTTTTGCCGATTGTCGCCTTCGCCGAAACGCCTGAAGAAATCGGTCTGAATATCGCGAAAGAAGCCGACGCCCGCGATACCGGCTATGGCGATTCCGAAGTAACAATGGAGATGGTGCTGCGCAACCGTCACGGTGAGGAAAGTCTGAGGACGTTCCGCACCAAAAATCTGGAGGTCGAGGGTGACGGTGACAAAGGATTGTCGATTTTTGACGAGCCGCGCGACGTGAAAGGAACGGCGCTACTCACCTTCACACATAAGACCGACTCCGACGATCAGTGGCTGTATTTGCCAGCACTAAAACGAGTCAAGCGAATCAGCTCGGAAAACGTTTCCGGATCTTTTGTCGGCAGCGAGTTTGCGTACGAAGACCTGTCGAGCCAGGAAATCGAAAAATACACCTACAAATACTTAGAAGACGAAGCATGTCCTGGAGCCGCCGAATTGGTTTGCTGGAAAAGCGAGCGTTATCCGACGGACGAGAATTCCGGTTACACGCGCCAGGTAAACTGGATAGACAAGGACGAGTATCGCCCTTGGAAAATCGACTTTTACGATCGCAAGGACGCTCTTTTGAAGACGCTCACATTCACTGACTATCGGCAGTATCTCGGTCAGTTCTGGAGAGCGCACACGATGGCGATGGTCAACCACCAAACCGGCAAATCAACCGACCTGACCATGGACGAGTTCAAATTCCAGACCGGGCTCAGCGATCGGGAGTTCAACCAAAAATCCTTGAGCCGAGCCCGATAGCGGACCTTTGATCCAGCCTAGGAGACGAGGGCGGGCGCCTCGTCGTCTTGGTCGGTTGTTCTCAGGACGCTCGGATTGGCGATACGAATGTCATACAAAATGACGTCGCGCGCTATGTCCTCGTCCGCGATGGGCTCCACGCCGTGGAACGACGTATCGGTCCTGAGAAAACAGAACAGACTGTTGGGCCGGTAGGGCATGGTGTCGACCTTAACGAATTTGTCGAAGCCGTAATGCGGGCCGCCCTCACAGGTGAAACTGCGGTCGAGCGGCATATAGAGTGATGTGCCAAGATGCTCGCGGCTGTTATCCGGTGGACAGTAGAACAGCATCGAGAGGAACCGGTGAGGCGCGTCTGTATGAGGGCCGATCGAGTAGTTGGTCCGGTCGCGGACCACCAAAACCTCGGAGGTTAACTTGATCTTGTCGAGCTTTCCGGCGAACCGCGTTGCGGCGGACTGTGCAAACTTACCCACCATGGTGCGAAAAAACCGTTCGCCATACAGCCATTTGCTCAGCTCATGCCAAAACTCCCGTTTGTCCGCGGGAAGCGTTTCGACTTCATTTTGCTTTGGTAGAAACACGAAGCGCTCGCGATAGGCACCTTTCGGCACCCGACCGGTATCGCCCAGGCAAGTGTAAGCCTCGTCGGCTGGCATGTTGGTCAGCAAGTCGCGGTAAAAATCTTCCGGAAACACGCCATCGATATAGAAGTGCGGCGATGGCAGACGCTTGATCGGCGCATCTATGATGCGCGCAAGGACATGATCTTCAACGGCGGAAGACATAATTCGCGACTCCTTCGAACAGGCCGTCGACACGCTCCGCCTCGCTGACTTGCTCCTGCGAATACGTAAACCCCTGGCTCCTGAGATGATCGACGATAGCCATATGCTCGGCGAGGTTCTGATTTATTTCGATCAGCAGGGATTTCAGCGTTGGGCCGGCGATCGTTTGCTTGGCGCCTTCGATTACCTTGTGCTCAAAGCCATCGACATCGATTTTGATGTGGTGCGGCGCGGGCACGGTGCCGGTCTGGACCAGCAAATCCAGCGTTGTCGCGAAGGCGCCTTGCGTGAACGCGAACTTCTGTTCCTCGAGCCTGAAATTCAATCGTTCGCCGAAACTGTGGCAAGATCGGCCGTAGTTGAAATCCGCCAGATGCAGAACGTCGAAGCCTGTGTCATCGCTGAGCGCGGTACAGAACGCCGTGACTTTTGAAGACAGCTGATTGTAGATGATGTTGCGATTCAGCAGAGCGTAGTTCTGCGATTCTGGCTCGAAGGCGAACACCTGGGCGCCCCGCGTTTTTGCCGCCCATATCGAATACATGCCCACATTAGCGCCGACATCGATCATCACCTCGCCGGAGCCGAATTCGCCCATCCACGCGACGGTTTCCGGCTCCTTGGTAAAGAATGACTTGACCCGCCAGCCGGTCATGGCGTTGGGGGTGGCATAAACCACCTTTGTATTGCCGACCGGGATCACCATCGCCGGCTGAATTTTTTCGTATTCTTCAAGGTTGATCGGATCTTCCGTCGCCTTGGTTTCTACGGTGATCACTTGATTGCCTCCACGTTCAGGCTGACCAGTGTGCCTGTTTGCTTGTCCAGATGTGGCAGGTAGGCCTGGCTCAAATCATCCACCGCCGCATGTTCGGTCTTGCGCCAGTCGTAGCGGTCAACCGAGGCGAACCCGACGTCGAGCAAAAGTTCTCCGAGATTGACCTCGTCGAATAGCGCTTTGTGAAAATCCTCGCTGCCGGCCTGACCGCCGACCACCAGTCCGATCACGTCGCGAATGTCGCCATGGTCTGCGTAATATCGGGCCGCCTTGGAAAAATCGGAGCCGGCCAGCCGCAGCACGCCGCCGGTCTTGAGCACGCGGAACCACTCGCTGACCACGTCGAAAATATCGTAGCGGCCAAATTGCTCGAGCACGTGGCTGGCATAGATCAGATCGACGCTCTCGTCGGCGAACATGGTCAGCCGGTCGATCGGCGCGACATGGTCGATATGACGATAGGGCGTCGGATCAACGTGGATGAAGTCGGGTATCTGCCGCTCGCCACAGCCAAGATAGACCCGCACTGGTGTTCGCGCCGTCTGCGTTGCTCGCGCCATGAAGTTTGCTCGTCTGCTTGGGGCCACCCCGACCCACCATGTGTCACCCAGGTTGATATTTGGTTGACGGCGGTGGTTACCCAGTCCCGATCACCGGTTGGTCGAAAGATTCCGGCGGCTTTCCGCCGACATGCCGGCGCCAGATGTGCCGGTAGGCAGCCTCCAAGTGGCGCGTGAAGCGGGCGGCATCGAACAGCGGCGCGGTTTCGCGTTGTGTCCGCAGCGCCGCATTAAGTGATTGTCTGGCCTCAGCATTACGCGCCAGCGCGATAGCTTGCTCGACATACTCGTCGGTATCCTCGGCGATCAGTTCCGGCAGGCCGACCGCCCCCAGGTAGCTCGCGCACAGCCTGGAATAGGCATTGTTGCCGCGCCGCGTCAGCGTCGGTAAGCCGGCCCACAAGGCGTCAAGCGCGGTTGTCGACGCGTTGAAGTGAAAGGTGTCTAGGAACAGGTCGGCGAGCGCGTGGCGCGCCAGATGAACTCGCTTGTCGGGCACCCGGGCGGCGAATATCAGCCGCGTCGGGTCGATATCGGTGGCGCTCGCGGCCGCCCGCAGATTGTCCGCCGCCGCCGGTTCGCCGGTCCGGCTCAACCACAGGACGCTGTCGGGCACCGCCGCCAGAATCCGCATCCAGGCGGTGAATGTGGTCGGCTCGATCTTGAGCGGATTGTTGAAGGCACAGAACACAATCGCGTCTTCCGGCAATCCGTAGTCTGCTCGGCAACCGGGTGTGTCGCCGATCGGATGCCGATCGGCGCTCGAGAAGGTATCCGGCAGGCGGATGATTTTTTCCGAGTAAAAGCGTTCTTCTTCGCGTGGCATGACCACTGGATCGCCAATCACATAGTCAACTAATGATCCGCCAAGGCTGCCGGTATGTCCTTGCCAATAGAGTTGCAGCGGTGCCGGGCGAAGCGTCAATACTTGCGGCCTCGAATGGCGCATATAGCCGGTCATGTCGATGAGTATGTCGATGCGATCGTCAGCGATCCGCTGCGCCGCATCGCGAAACGAGTGCCGAGATAAGTCGACGAATTGATCCGCCGTGCCCTTAATATCATCGAGGTAGGGGCCGCCGGCGGCGCTGCGGTCTAGGGTCGCGTAACACGTGACCTCCATCTCGCTGCGATTGTGCAGCCGGTATATCGGCAAGGTCACGTGGCTGATCGGGTGATCGCCGAAGTCGGGCGACAGATAGCCGATCCGTAACCGCCGCTCCGGATCGGCGTCGCGACTCGCGCCGCGCCCGACCGGCGCGCCTGCCTTGGTCTGGAAATGCTCCCCGACCAGCCGGCAGACATCGCTGATTAGCTCATTGTCATCGCAAAAATAGGGCAGGGTGAAGGTCAGTGGGATCAGGCTTGAGGCGCGCTCCGGCTGTGTCTTGATTTCAGTAACGCGCGCGGCCAGCCCGGGCAGCAGCGAGGCCTGCCGCGTCCAATCGCAAACCAGGTTGGCGCGCGCGAGCAGACTGACGAACGCATCGTCATGCGTCGGGTCGGTTTCCAGGGCACGTTCGTAAAGCGCTAACCCATCGGCCACGCGGCCTTGCTCAATCCTAAGGTTGCCGAAATTATTGAGCAGGTGGGGTTGGTCGGGCGCGTGTTTCAGAGCCTGCTCGAAATGCGTCTCAGCGTCGCGCAGCAAACCAAGCTTCTGCAGCGCCATCGCCATATTGTTGTGGATGTCGCTGGAACTTGGGTTGTGGACGAGCGCCAGGCGATAGGCCTCCACCGCCTGGTCCGGCGCGCCACTGTCGGCCAACGCGACGCCCAGATTGTTGGCTGCTTCAGTGAGTTCGGGGTCGATCTCCAGCGCTTCGCGATAAGCCATGATGGCGCCATCAAGGTCGCCCTGACCCTGCAAGACCAGACCAATTTGGCTGTGAGTGGCGGCATGGCTGGGTGCAAGCGCCACCGCCCGTCGGAGGGTTTCTAATGCATGCTCGGCCTGCCCGGCCTTGTGAAACGCGATGCCGAGCAGGCGATGCATGTCGGCTTGGCCCGGCGCGCGCGCGCAGGCGGCGGTGAGCGCGGTGGCGGCTGTCTTGGGGTTACCGAGTTCGAGAAAGGCTCGGCCAAGATTGGCATGAAAGCGAGCCGGTTGGTCATTGATGGAGATCGCGCCCGCAAAGCAATCGCGCGCTGCTTCGTACTGGTGACGCGCCAACGCGACCATGCCGAGGTTGTTGAGCGCGTTAGCTTGACCTGGATCGCGGTCCAGTGCGGCGCGAAACGCCTCTTCCGCCTGGTCGAGCCGGCCAAGAGTGCGCAACGCTTCGCCGAGATTGTTGCGATAGTCGGAGACCTCGGGTCGCGCCGCAACCGCGCATCCAATGAAATCCGCCGCTTCCTCGGCGGCGCCCGCTTGAAGGCGGAGCACGCCGAGCAGGTTGAGCGCGTCTGCGTGGTTCGGGTGTTGGTCGACAATCGCGCGATAGGCCGTTTCGGCCTCTGCCGCGCGCCCGGCACGGTGGTGCGCCAGCGCCGTCGCCAGCTGGTCGCGCGCCGTCGCGGCGCCGGCCTCGCCGGTCAGCAACGCTGGATCAGGCTCACTTGATCGCCTCGACGTTGAGACTCACCAAAGTGCCGCCGTCCTTATCCATGTGCGGCAGATAGGCTTGGCTGAAATCATCGAGCCAAGCTTGGTCGGTTTCACGCCAGTCGTAACGCTGGATGCTGCGAAAGCCGACATCGGCCAACAGTTCGCCGAGACTGGTCTCGTCGAAAATCACCTTGTGATAGTCGTAATCGGTGGTCTGACCGCCCATGATCAGCCCCAGAACGTCGCGGATATCGCCGTGCTCCAGGTAATACCGCGTGGCCGCGCCGAAATCGGGCACGCAGACTTGTAGCCTGCCCTCTGGCGCCAAGACTCGATACCACTCGCTGACCACGTCGAAGACCTGATAGCGCCCGAAATGTTCGAGCACGTGACAGGCATAAATCAACTCGATGCTGTCATCCGCAATGTGGTGCAACCGTTCGACCGGGCCGATTTGGTCGACATGCGGAAAGTCCAGCAGGTCGACGTGGTGCCAGCCCGGAATATGCCGATTACCGCAACCGAGGTGCAGGCGCTCGGGGGTGGCGGCGGCGGGTTTGCGAACCTGCGTGCGCGCCTTGCTACGCGCGATCGTCGATGTCGTCATGCGAGCACCGGTTCGGTTTGTTCAGAGATCGTAAAGCTCGCTGGTGTTACGTCATGGACGTGATTTTGCCACATGGTCCGGTAAGCGGACTCGAGATATCGCACAAATCGTTTGCTATCGAACAAAGGTGCGGTCAGTCGAGTTTGAGCCAATTTCGCCTTGAGCGATGCAATTGCATCGTCATTGTCCGCAAGCGCGATGGCACGATCCCGATAGACGGATTCGGACTCGCAAATCAGCTCAGGCAATCCCACCGCCGATACATAGCCGGCGGCGATACGCGAATGAAAATGTGGGCCGGCCACGGTCAGCACCGGCAGCCCGGCCCACAGCGCGTCGAGCGCCGTGGTCGAGGCATTGAAGCGGAAGGTGTCGAGAAACAGGTCGGCGAGGTGGTGACGGGTGAAATGCTCGGCCTTGTCATCCACACGGTCGGCGAACACTAGTCGTTCGCCTGCGACGCCTCGCGCATCGGCCGCCGCGCGCAACCTGTCGCGCGTCGCCGCTGTCTTGGTGGCGTTGAGCCACAGGACGCTGCGTGGCACCTCGCGCAGGATCGACATCCAACAATCGAACGCGCCGCCGTCGATTTTAAGCGCATTGTTAAACGCGCAGAACACGGTGGCGTCTTCCGGCAGACCATGGTCGGCGCGCGTCATCGATCGGTCCGAGATCACCGGCCGGTCGGCGCTGGAAAAGGTATCGGGCAAGCGCGCAATTTTTTCCACGTAGTGTTCGTCGTCCTCGGGCGGCGTCACGAACGGATCACCGATTACGTAATCGATATAGCGCGCGCCCAACCCTCCGCCATGACCGAGCCAATAGACCTGGATCGGGGCGGGCCTGAGGGCCAGGGCGTCGGGCCGCCCGGACGGCATGTAGCCGCACAAATCCACCAGAATATCGATGCCGTCGGCGTGGATACGTTCGGCGGTTTGGCGGGGTGAGAGACGAGAAACGTCGACGAAATCATCGGCTCCGGCGCGGATACGCTGATGATAAGCGTTCTCCGGTTTCGATCGATCGTAAGTCGCGTAGCATGACACCGAGAAGTGGGCGCGATCGTGTAAACCATAGACCGGAGCGGTCACATGCCCGATCGGGTGGTCACCGAAGTCTGGCGAAAAATAGCCGATACGCAGCAATCGGTCGGGATCGCCGCGTTGGTGCGAGAAACGAGGCGCGCCGAGCGCCGTACGATCCGAGACGCGCTCTGCCACGCCGATCAATACCTTCTTGTGAAGTGCGATGTCAGTTGAGAAGTAAGGCAGGGTAAAGGCCAGCGGCAGCATGGCGCCGCGTCGCTCCGGGCGACGCGCCAAGACCGTTTCCACCCTTGCCGGCAGGCTTGCGGCGAGATCGTTTACGCGTTCCCATCGACATCCCGCAGGCAGATTGGCGAGCAGTGAGAAGTAGGCGAGGTCGAAGTCGGGGTCGCGCGCATAAGCGCGTTCCAACATATCGAGCGCTTCTTCGGTCTTGCCCTTCCGCATAAGACTGTTGCCAAGGTTGACCAGAGCTTCCCGATGATCCGGATCGAGGTCGAGCGCCGCCCGAAACGCCGCGATCGCGTCGGCAAACTTGCCAAGCCGCTGGTGCACGACGCCGAGCGCGTGGTGAAATGCCGGGTCTTCCGGCTTCAGCACGATGGCCCGGCGGTAGTCCTCGATAGCGCCGGCGGTGTCACCAAGATCGGCGCGCGCGGCGCCGCGATTGGCAAGCGCGTCCGGATTGTCCGGGCCGAGGGCGAAGGCTTGATCGTAGGCCTCCATCGCCGCGGCGGCGTCGCCGGTCGCGCGCAACGCGTTACCCAGATTGCCGTGAAACTCGGCAGTATCGGGTGCCAGCTCGATGGCGCGTCGATAGCACACCACGGCATCCTCGGGGGCGTCGTTCTCGAAGTGGGCTATGCCGAGATTATTATGGCCGGCGGCAAAGTCGTCACGGGCGGCGACTGCTTTCCGCAGGTAGCCGATGGCGTCCTCGAACCGGTCCCGCTCTTTGGCGACGACACCTCGGTTGGACCACGCCTCGGCATAGCCGGGCTCGATTTCAATCGCGGTGCGATAGGCGGTGTCCGCGCCGTCCGCGTCGCCCGCGGCGCGGCGAATTTCGCCGAGCGTGTTGTGGTAGATTGCAATGCCCGGCGCGGCTTCGATTGCCTGTCGCACCAGCGTTTCGGCTTCGGCTTGATCACCGCGTTGATAGTGTATTTGGCCCAACAGGTGCAGAGCGTCGGCGCAATCGGCCTGTTCGGCCAGCGCCGCCTGATACGTCGCGGCTGCCTGATCCAAGCGTCCGGCCTGATGATGGGCCAGGCCGTACCGAAGCAGTTGTTGTGGGTCCACGGGTCTCGCTCGGTTGCGATCGCGCCAGGCACGCGAACGCCGTGTCTGTAACGGCCATTTCGCGCACCGCCAAGCATTGGCCCGATACCGGTAAATACTATCTTAATTTGCGTGCATTTAGGGTTGCGGGCAGTGAATTTCGTTGCCCCGGCTGAACCGGGTCGAAAGGGATGCCCGCGATGGATACCGATTACTGCCGCAGCGCGCCGAGCCCGCGCTATGTCGAGCTGTTGAGTCTTTACAAAGACATGCACGACGACGGCCAAGAGGAAGAAGGCATTCCGGCCGACCAGATGTTCGCCGGACACAGCCTGGTGCCGTTGGTTCAGGTGATCAAACAAGTCGTTGACCGGTTTCAACCGCGCACGATGCTGGATTACGGCGCCGGCAAGGGCATGCTTTATGGCCCGCCGATCACCATCGAAGACACGACCTACGAGTCGGTAGCAGCCTATTGGGGCGTCGACAAGGTAATGTGTTATGATCCGGGCTATGCGCCATTCAGTGAGCTACCGACCGGTCGCTTCGACGGTGTCATTTGCACCGATGTGCTCGAGCACATCCCCGAAGAAGATCTACCGTGGATTCTCGAGGAGCTGTTCGCTTACTCCCGTGTGTTCGTGTTTGGCAACATCGCCAACTACCCCGCGCGCAAGCATCTGCCCAATGGCGAGAACGCGCACTGCACCATCAAACCGCGCGCCTGGTGGGCGGATCTGATCGGCGGCATCGCGGCGCGCTTTCCGAATACGCGGTATGTCTTCACCGTCGATTCTTTTGTTCCGGACGGCACGAATGGTGTGAAAAAGAACACCGAGGTGGTCGCTGGCTGAAGGGCGAAGACCGTGAGCGGGGCCGTCGAACTGGACGCGGGCGACCGGATTGTCGCCGAGCAAATGCTGGCCTCGGCCAAGCGTTTGCACGGCGCCGGCCAACTGGCGACCGCGGAGCCGCTTTACCGCAAAGTACTCGAATTCACGCCCGACAATGCGGACGCGCGCCATCTGCTTGGTGTCGCTGTGCTCCAGGCGGGCCGTGCGGATGAAGCTGTCGAACTGCTTGAAAGCGCGGTCGCGACGGAGCCGCGCAACGCCGTTTTTCACAATCGTCTCGGTGTTGCCTACGCGGCGACCGGGCGGACCGACAGCGCCATGGCGCAGTATCGGCATGCCTTGGAGTGCGACCCGCGCCTCGCCGAGGCACACAACAATCTTGGCATTTTGCTCGCCGAAGGCGGGATGTTCGACGTCGCCGCGACCCATTATCGCCACGCCCTCGACGCGAGCCCACGGTTCGCCGAGGCCCATAACAATCTCGGCGTGGCGCTGGCGCGCGCGGGCGACGTGGACGGGGCCGAGCAAGCCTATCAGAGCGCGCTGTCGGCGAATTCTGATTATGCGGAGGCGCACAATAATCTCGGATCGCTCTACCGCGCACGCGGCGACGACCAACCTGCCGCCGAGCATTTCCGAAAAGCCTTGGTAATCCGACCAAGCTACGCGGAGGCCCACAACAACCTCGGCATTTGCCTGAAGTCCGCTGGCGAGCTCGATCTTGCGATCGACCAATTCCGGCAAGCGGTCGCGCTGTCGCCCGATCTTGTCGAGGGGCGCCTGCACCTAGGCGGATCGCTGTTGGCACGCGGCGCGCACGCGGACGCCGCGCAACAGTTCCTAGCCGTGTTGCGCACCACGCCGGATCATTTCGACGCGTTGGTCAATCTCGGTCGCTGCCGCTTGGAGCTCGGCTCAGCGGACCAAGCTTTGGATCATTTCAGAGCCGCCATTGACTTGCGCGACGATCCGGTGACGGCGCTGGCTGGCGCCGGCCTGGCATTCCGCCGCCTCGGCCGAACCGACGAGGCTGAAGAGTTTTTCCGAAACGCGTTGAAGTTGAAGCCAGATAGTGTGGAGAGCCTGGTCGGGCTTGGTAACCTGTTGGTGGAAATCGATCGCGCAGAAGAATCCATCCCCCTGTTTCATCGCGCAATTGAGATAAAGCCGGGCGCCCCGCAAGCGCCCAACAATCTTGGCCTGGCGCTTGGTCAACTTGGCCGGTTCGACGAGGCCATCACGGCGTTTGAACAAGCGCTCAACATTGCGCCGGATTATGCCGACGCGTTGAATAATCTGGGCAACGTGCAGAACGCTGCCGCCAAGTTCGAGGCGGCTGAGCGGAGCTATCATCGGGCGATCGCGCTCGATCCCGAGTCGCCGAGCGCGCATCAGAACCTTGGCATGGCGCAGCTCCTCCAGGGCGATTTCGCGCGGGGCTTCGAAGAATATGAATGGCGTTGGCAATCGGCCGAAGCCCCAACACGACCGCTGCCGCAAGCGCATTGGCGCGGTGAGCTGCTGGCGGGCCGCGGCATCGTGGTGTGGGGCGAGCAGGGCGTCGGTGACGAGATCATGCTCGGCACCGTATTGCCCGATGTGATCGCGGCGGCGGATCACTGCGTTTTCGAATGCGAACATCGGCTATTGGCGCTGTTTCAACGCTCGCTACCTGGCGCAACCGTGATTGCGCGAGGCAACCCGCCGGGACCAGAAGCAGCCCGGCGCGGCATCGACCTTCAAGCGCCGCTTGGCAGTTTGTGTCTTTGGCTGCGACGTAAGGAACGCGACTTTGTGCCTTCGCGCGCGTACCTGACCGCGGACGCCGTCAAAACTGACGCTTGCCGCGAACGGTATCGGGCATTGGGGGGTGGTCTGAAGGTCGGCATAGCCTGGCGCAGCAAGACGCCCCGCTGGGGTGTGGTCAAATCCGCGCCGCTCGAACAGTGGCAAGCGGTGTTGCAAGTGCCTGGCGTCCAGTTTGTCAATTTGCAGTATGGCGATATCGACCAGGAGATCGCGGCCGTGGCGGATTCGATGGGCGTTTTGATCCATCAGGATCGTCAGATTGACCAGATGACCGATCTGGACGGCTTCGCGTCGCAGATCGATGCGCTCGACTTGGTAATTTCGATTTCAAACACCACCGTGCACATCGCCGGCGCGCTCGGGAAACCGGTTTGGACGATGTTGCCGCATGTACCGGATTGGCGTTGGCAGCTCGGCCGGACGGATACGCTGTGGTATCCGGACATGCGCTTGTTCAGGCAACCCGAGCACGGGGCTTGGCGGCCGGTCTTGGAGCGTGTGGCCAGCGCGCTGGCCGACTTGGCCGTGCGGCCGGAGCCAGCGATTTCTGGTGGCGCTGACCGATGACCGGTGCCGCGGCGATATCGCTCCGAAGCGCCCTGCGTGCCCACCAGGCTGGGCAATTGGAACCAGCCGAGCACATCTACCGGTCGGTGCTGGCAGCCGAGCCGGGCAATCTGGAAGCTCAACATCTATTAGGCGTGGTGTTGCTCCAGAATGGCGACCCCGAGGGCGCTCTGCCCTTACTGGAAGAAGCGTCGGATCGTGCGCCGGAGCGGTCCGACTACCATAATCGTTTGGGCGTCGCGCTTGCGGCTCTCGGGCGGATCGACGACGCGATTGCGGCCTATCGCAAAGCCATCGCGAGCAAGCCCGATCAGCCGGAAGCACACAACAATCTCGCCATCGCCCTGGCGGCATCGGGCGACCATCCGGCGGCAATCATCGCCTATCGTCGGGCGCTCACCGCGCAGCCGGGATTCTTCGAAGCCCATAACGGCTTAGGTGTCGCGCTTGCGGCGGTTGGTGATTTTGACGAGGCCGAGCACCATTATCGACGCGCTCTCGATATTCGACCCGACTATGCTGATGCCCGCGCCAATCTAGGCGATCTTCTGGTTCGTTCCGGTCGCCTCGACGAGGCGGTTGCCGAGCTCGGCGCCGCACTGGATCAACAACCCGATCATTTCGAAGCCCGCCTATCGTTGGCGGACGCTTACGCCCGATCCGGCGCGGTAGACATGGCTCTTCGAGTTGCCAAAGCAGTCTTGGACTCAAACTCAAAATCTGCGCGCGCGCATAATTGCTATGGCATAATTTGTCGCCAAGCGGGCGACGCGGCCGCGTCATTGATTCATTTAGATCGTGCCATCGCCTTGGATTCGGCTCTCGCCGATGCTCATGCAAATCGGGCCATCACGTTGCTGACGCTTGATCGCGCCGAAGCATCCGAGCAGGCGGCGAGCACCGCCGCGTCGCTTTCCGGCAATGCCCCGTTGCATCGTATGAACTTGGGAATGATCCGGCTTTTGCGGGGCGACTTGCGGCGGGGCTTCCAGGATTATCGCGCCCGATTTGATAGTGGAACGCCGTGGCTTGGCCGTCGCCGGTTCTCGCTACCGGAATGGGACGGCGACTGCATTGACGGTAGACGATTGCTGGTCTGGGGCGAACAGGGTGTCGGCGAAGAGGTCATGTTCGCGGGTCTGATCCCACGCCTGCTATCGCGCGTCGCCGGCTGTGCGATCGAATGCGATCCGCGGCTGGTGTCCTTATTCGCCCGGTCGTTCCCGTCGTCGGATGTGGTTGGGCGCACAGATCCTGTGGCATCCGCATTACTTCGCCAAGATATCGATTGTACACTAGCTTTTGGAGATATTCCGGCGGCATTGGACCTCGACAAAGCTGATTTCGTTGATCCGGCTGCCTATCTGGTTTCCGACATGGAGAAAGTACAGTCCCTCAACACCCGGCTAAATCAACTTGGGTCGGCGCCAAAGGTCGGCATTGCGTGGCGAAGTCGAGGCGCTAACGCGTTATTTAGTCTAGAGAAATCGACCGCGCTTACAGATTGGGCCGAGATTTTGCGTGTGCCCGACATCCAGTTCGTGAGTCTGCAATATGGCGACACGGCGGATGAAATTGCGGACGTCGAGGCGCGCAATGATTTCTTCATCAATACTGACACGGGCGTCGATCAAGCGGTCGATCTGGATGGCTTCGCGGCTCTTATCTCGGCGCTTGACCTGGTGATTACCACGTCGAACACCACCGCGCATTTGGCGGGCGCCTTAGGCAAGGAGGTTTGGGTTATCTTGCCGCAGGTACCCGATTGGCGCTGGCAACTCGGCCGCGGCGACACATTGTGGTATCCGCATGCGCGACTGTTTCGGCAGCCGGGGACTGGAGATTGGCTGAGTGTGATGGCCGAGGTCGCCGGCGCTCTGGCTGCTAGGACACGAATATGACCGATGTAGCCTTGCGCGGTACGGACGAACTCTTGCATGAGGCCCTGCAGTGCCATCGCCTGGGGCGTCTGGACAATGCAACGAGCTTGTACCGTAAGGCACTGGAAAGCGATCCGACACGCGCCGATATCGCTCATCTCTACGGATTGGCCGAGGTCGGGCGAGGTGAGATGGCTCTCGGCATTCAGGCGATGATCCTATCGCTGCATCTCAAACCCGGCATGGCGCAGACCGAGCACGATTTGGCGGCGGCACTGCTCTCGGTCGGGCAGATCGATCGCGCGGTCGAACACTTCAAACAGGCGGTTGCGATCAAGCCCGATTTCGTTGAGGCTCGTATAAACCTGGCTAGCGCCTTATCCAGCCGGGACCAACCGGAGGCGGCGGTGACGGAGCTTGAGGCGGCCAGAGCGGTCGCCCCCGATGATCCGTTAGTTCTATTCCGACTTGGCCGGGCGCGCTCCGCGCTTCGCGATTGGGACGGCGCGGCGGAAGCTTTCGAGGCCTGTCTCGCGATCGATCCTGAACATGCGGATGCCCGGTACTATTTGGCCGACCTTCAGCTGACCGCCGGTCGGTTCGAGGCCGGTTGGGACAGTTATGAGGCGCGATGGTTTCGGCCGAAATGGGCCACCGAGCCACGGCCGTTCGAATTTCGTAAATGGAATGGAGAAAGCCTCGAGGGACGTACGATTCTGGCCTGGGGTGAGCAGGGCGTTGGTGAAGAAATTCTGTTCTCGTCGATGATTCCCGACTTGATGGACCGGGCCGGACATGTACTCGTCGAGTGCGACCCTAGGCTCCAGCCACTGTTTGAACGGTCCTTCGCCGGCGTTGAGACAGTGGGCCGCACCTATCCGTCGTCACCCCGGACCGCCGATCCCGATATTGACGTTCAGTCGGCCACGGGCAGCCTGGGTCGATGGCTTCGCGTATGCGCATCGGACTTCAAATCAGGCGCCTATCTGATCGCGGATCCCGAAAAATCACGGCAAGCCGGCGCGCGCTATCAAGCGCTTGGGAAGGGCCCGGCAATCGGAATTGCCTGGCGCAGTGTTAGCGCACTGAAGGATTTCGCCTCCTACAAATCGTCGCCCATCGAAGCCTGGAAGCCAGTCTTGAAACGAGTGGATCCGGTTTTCGTCAATCTACAATATGGCGATTGCGCCGAAGCCCTGGAGTATGTCGAGCGCGAGTGGAACATCCGGGTGCACGTAGATTCCGAAGTCGATCAGATGATCAGTCTGGATGATTTTGCGGCTCAAATCGACGCGCTGGACTTGATCATCACGACTTCGAATACGACCGCGCATGTGGCCGGGGCACTCGGCAAGGAGGTTTGGGTGGTATTGCCTGTCAAAGCGGGCTGGCGCTGGTCGCGCGAACGGACCGACAGCTTGTGGTATCCGAAAGCGCGCTTGTTTCGGCAGGCTCCCGGGGAGGACTGGGCAATGGTGCTGACTTCCGTTGGGCAGGCGCTTGACGAATGGCGATTACAACGTGGCCGCGATGGCTGACGGGCGCCTCGCCGAAGCCGTTGAGCACCATCAAGCCGGCCGGCTTAACGAAGCCACCGCGCTTTACCGGGCTCTGCTCGACGACGAGCCGCAAAATATTGACGCGCTCAATTTGCTTGGTGTCATGGCGTTGCAGCGGGGAGACGTCGATGATGCGATTGATTTGATCGGCCAAGCGCTTTTGGTGCGCGACGATGTTGCTGATTTTCATAATAATATCGGTGAGGCCTATCGAGCGCGGGGCGATCAGGAGCTGGCTATCGGCCATTACCAGCGCGCGATCCAGCTCGATCCGCGCAGCGCCGATGCCCACAACAATCTCGGCGTTACTCTAAAGGCAAGCGGATCGTTGGAGGCCGCCGAGACGCATTTCCGGCGCGCTATCGAGGCCAGACCGGGCCACAGCCGCGCGCATAATAATCTTGGCACTGTGATGCGGGCGGATGGGCGGGCGGCTGCCGCGGTGGAGCACTTGGTGCGGGCGGTCGAACTCGACCCCTCCTATGCTGACGCCTACAGCAATCTTGGCAACGCGCTCACCGACCTTGATCGTGTTGAGCAGGCACGTTCGCTGTATGCCAAGGCACTTGAGCTTGAGCCTGGCCACGGCGAAGCGCTGATAAATCTGGGAACCCTGCTGAAGCGCGAGGGCGACATAACGGCGTCGTCGGCTCTCTATCGCCATGCGATCGCGCGGCGGCCCGACCATGCCGATGCGCAATTCAATCTTGCCGTGAATTTGGCTGAGGAAGGCGATCTGGACAGCGCTCGGAATGCCTATTTGGCGGCGGTCGGCGTGGCTCCGAAGCATGTCGGTGCGCAAGGCAACCTTGCCCGGTTGGAACTGTTGATGGGTCGGTTCGCCGACGGTTTCGACCGCTGGGAATGGCGCTGGCGTGAACCCGCGACATGGTTCCGCACGCTCGATCATCCAATCTGGGCTGGTGAGCCATTGGTTGGCAAAACGCTGCTGATTTGGGGCGAGCAGGGCGTCGGCGACGAACTCATGCTGGCTTCGGTTTTGCCCGACGTGGTCAAAGCGGCGAGCCGGGTGATCGTTGAATGTGACGCGCGGCTCGTGCCGATTTACCGCCGGTCATTTCCAGACGTGGAAATTCTCGCCCGTGACGAACCGCCGTCGGCGCGACTTTCTGAGAGCGATATCGATTTCCAGTGCGCATTGGGCAGCCTGTGCCGTTGGTTTCGGAGAGAGGCAGAGGCATTTGCAAATCCCGTCGCGTACCTGACCCCCGACGCTGGCAAGGTGGCAGCCATTCGCGCGCGCTATGCCGAGCTTGGGCCGGAGCCGAAAATTGGCATCGCATGGCGCAGCAAGCCCAAAGGGGCGGCGATCGAGAACGTGCTGTTTAGCGAGTCGAAGTCAACCGCGCTAGAGGACTGGGCGCCGATCCTGCGAACCAGGGGCGTCCGCTTTGTCAACCTGCAGTACGGGGACTGCACCGACGACCTGGCGGCCGTGCGCGATCAGTTCGGAGTCGAGATCTATCAGGACGCCGCGATCGATCAAATGACCTCGCTCGACGATTTTGCTGCCCAGATTGCCGCCCTTGACCTGGTCGTCGCGGCATCGAATACGACCGTGCATATGGCTGGCGCGCTTGGCCGGCCGGTTTGGACGATGATTCCGTTTGTACCCGATTGGCGGTGGCTGATGGGCCGGGACGAGACCTTGTGGTATCCGGAGATGCGTCTATTTCGACAATCCACACTGGGTGATTGGCAACCGGTATTCGCGCGTGTCGGCGCCGAGCTGTCGCGAGTCTGCGCGGCGCCGGAGAAAGTCAGTTAGACGGGTTCCGGCTCCCGCACCTCAAGGCTCTGTTTATACTGCGCCTCTTCAGCCAGCCACAGGTCGCCAAAATCGACATCCTGCCAGTTTTTGAACCAAGGTCCGCCGCGGGTGAAATGAACCACGTCCGGTGCACCGTGGTCGGGTTTCTGGCTCCAGCCTTCAAGCCAATTCCAGGTCTCCGGCACGGCGCCGATCAGCGAATCGTCTAACCACTGAAAACGGTGCAGAAACGCGCCGCTCTCGCTATTCACCAAGTCCGGCGTCAGTGTGGCGTTCGCTGGGTGGCCGCAATTGTACAGAACCATGCTCGACCAATTCTTGCGCGGGTAACGAGTTTGAACCGCGCCGTCCATCTTGACCGTCTCGGGCGGATTGTGGTCGTGGTGAACGCACATCACAGCGTAGCGGTCGTCGGCGGCGGCGATAAGCTTGGCGGCATCACCGAGCCATAGGAAATCGCAGTCGCAGAATAGAGCCCAACCACGATATCCGGTCAACGCCGGGACAAGAAATCGGGTATAGGTGAATTCGGTCGAGGCGAGAGGATCGTGTTGGCGCTGGTACAGACCTTTGCGGCGAAGTTCGTCCTGCCGTAGCGCCACAACATCGAGCGCTTGGCTGGTCCGTTGCAGCATCGAATGCCGGCAGACCTGATAGGCTATGTCTTCGCGGCTGTCCCAGCCGACGAAAACTGGGAACGGGTAGTTTGCAGTCATTTCTTGCCTCGACGGTTGTTCAAGCGTTCACGTACGAAATGCCAAACGAGCTCCACGCGAATGACCTCACAAGATATAGGGTGAAATCGCGTTCGAGCATGCATAAGGGTCAGAAATCGTGGCGATTTTTAGCTATTGAAAAGCCCCAGAAGAATGTTCGGTGCGGCATTGGCGATGCTGAGCGACTGGACGGCGAGCTGCTGCTTCACCTGAAGCGCCTGGAGCTTTGCCGACTCCTTCGCCATGTCGGCGTCAACGATCGATCCCAAACCTTCTTCGGTGGCGTCTAGGATGGAGACCAGGAAACTATCTTGGAACTCTAGTGAGCGGGCGTCGGCGCCAAGCTGGCCGAGCGCAACATTAACCGTGTTAATCACCGTGGTTATCTGCGTCAGCGCTTGAGACGCCGATGAGATATTAGTCAGGTTCTGGACATTCAGTTGGCTGTAGACCGTCCCCTCGAGGTCTTGTGAGCGTACCGTCAGCGTGCCGCCATTGGTGTCGGAGATGACGTTCAGATTGGCGGCGCCCGACTGCAGCAGATTTCGGCCATTATATTCGGCGTTTTGGATGAAGTTGAGGATCTGACCGACCAGTTCGCCGTAGTCGGAATTGATGATCCCCTGCTGTTCGCTGGTGTTGCCAGGGTTAAGCCCCTGAATGACGGTTTCCTTGAGGTCGATCAGCAGGTTTGAAATCGCGGTCGCGCCCGCAAGCCCAACGTTCGATACGCCGCGGCCGTTGGCGATACCCTGTTGGACGGCGAATATCGATTTGATTTCAGCCCGGATGCCCTGCGCAATTGCGAAGGAGGACGCGTCGTCCTTGGCGCCGATTACCTTGAGGCCGGTGGAAATTCGATCCTGAGTCTTCGACAGGTCGTTATTGACCGCGTTGAGACTCCGCAGCGCGACCATCGCGCCGACATTGGTGTTGATCGAATTGTTGAGCGCCATCGCGTTCTCCCGGCGGGCGGAGCGGCCCGACGAAGAGGGTCGCAATCCATGTGCCAAGATGAGTGGACGCTCAGTTTGATTTTAAGTCATTGATATATCGTGAATAAAATTTGCAACATGGCGCCGCGCACGATCGGGGATCGCGTTGGCGGCAGGGGATGCCCAGGCGTCAGGTACAATTTGCCGATAGCGACGCGCGCGGCCAATGTGACGGATTAGGCCGCAAAAAAGCCGGCGGATACGCGTTCCGCCGGCTCTATCGACTTTCTTTGTGGTCGGCGGCTATTCGCGTGGCGCCAAGCCTTCCATGATATTGCGGTTCACGTCGATCAGGTCATCGACGCTTTCCTCACCCTCGCACACCGGATCGGAAAAGCGCTCAACCCACACCCCGATCGAAATCAAGGCGCCCTTGAGTTCTTTTGGCAGCGCATTTCGTTCGTCGGTCAGGTCGATCAGGAACGTGTTCCAGATTTGACGATTGTAGAGCACCGCCCGGTACAGCGTGGCGATATCGCCTCTGTCCTTGGCATCGTTGAGCAGACGGTTGGCGCGGGCCAGCAAGCGAAACTCCCGCTGACGCGGCGTTTCAGTCGTAGCGATCGCTTCAGCGTATGGGTTAGCCACCATATTTCAGCCTTTTTTCCTCGTAGGCGATCAGCTTTTTAAGCTGTTTCAGGGCCTTGAAGTAATTTCGCGCAGAGACGTCGATTCCGACTGGCTCCAAAATTTCCCGAACTTCCTCGGTTGGCGCTGCCTCGATGAAGTCTCGGACCAAAAGGTTTGCTTTTTCTAAATAGTCTCGCTCGTGCTCGCTGTCGAGGTAGGCGAGTTGAAGGCAAAAATAAATCCGTTTGGCCGGTGTACTGGCCTGTTCTTCGGTAAGAATGTCTTTTTGTCTCAGGATGATCGCGGAATTTTCGATGCTTAGTGTGGTTTTTGCGCCACCATTTGCGATCACCGCGCCATTCACGATCACTTTTTCTTCGGGTTTGAGGGTCAACTTAAGCGCCATCTGGGCTCATGTCCGAATGCAAAAGAAAATGGGGTCGGCCGTTTGCCGACCCCATAATAGTCACGCCTAGTTAAATAGACCCAGCAGGATCTGCGGCGAGGAGTTGGCGATGCTGAGAGTCTGCACCGACAATTGCTGCTTCACCTGAAGTGCCTGCAACTGGGCCGATTCCTTGGCCAGATCGGCGTCGACCAGGGAGCCGACACCTTCCTCGAGCGCATCATTGATCGAGGACAGGAAGGTATCCTGGTTGTCCAAGGCGCGGTTATCCGAGCCAAGCTGACCCAACGCGGTGTTGACCGTGTTGATCACGGTATTGACCGCGGTCAACGCTTGCGACGCCGTCGACACGTTGGTCAGGTTCTGGACGTTCAACGGGCTGTACGCGGTGCCTTCGAGGTCCTGCGCACGGACGGTCAACGCGCCGCCGTCCTTGTCGGCGATGATAGCGACCGCCGCGGCGCCCGATACCAGTTGGTTCTGACCGTTGAACTCGGCGTTCTGGACGAAATTGAGCACCTGACGAACGAGCTCGGTGTAGTCAGCCGAGAGAATGGCCTGCTGATCCGAGGTATTCGCCGGGTTCAGGCCTTCGATGATCTTGGCCTTGATTTCAATCAAGATGTCGGACACGGCCGTGGCGCCGGAAATCGCCACCGAGGCGATACCCTTGCCTTGCGACAGGCCCTGCTGCACCGCTTGCGTGGCCTTGATGTCGCCGCGAATGCCCTGGGCGATGGCGAAGGTCGACGCATTGTCCTTCGCGCCGATGACGCGAAGACCGGTCGAGACCCGGTCCTGGACCTTGGCTAGCTCGGAGTTCGTCACGTTGAGATTCCGAAGCGCGACCAGGGCGCCAACGTTGGTATTAATTGAATTTTGACCAGCCATAGTGATCAACTCCTCATTCTAAGGGTTTTCGGACACGCCTTCTGGCGTGCGCCACGACTTCCCGGCTGGCCGGCCCACAAGGCTGCGGGTCGGCAAGAAATCGCGTGAATGAGACTAGAGCCCTGCTGACCCGTTTCAAGTCGTGGTCGTAACGAACACCGCGACAAAGCGCGCTTCGTCATGCCCTGGAGAGACAGGCAAGCCATTGATTTGTCGGGAATTTTTGTAGCGCGCTGGTGCGTAAGCACTGAGGACCGCAGGGGTGGTTTGCGGCGGCGGTGTCGCGCTGGGAGAGGCCGTTCGATTGCCGCCAATTGGGCCGGCGGCGGTATCGGATACGAAGAAGGGTGCGGGGTCGGCGTTTGGCCGACCCCGCATTCTTTACGCTTAGTTGAACAGACCCAGCAGGATCTGTGGCGAAGAGTTGGCGATGCTGAGAGTCTGCACCGACAATTGCTGCTTCACCTGAAGTGCCTGCAACCGGGCCGATTCCTTGGCCAGATCGGCGTCGACCAGGGAGCCGACACCTTCCTCGAGCGCATCATTGATCGAGGACAGGAAGGTATCCTGGTTGTCCAAGGCGCGGTTATCCGAGCCAAGCTGACCCAACGCGGTGTTGACCGTGTTGATCACGGTATTGACCGCGGTCAACGCTTGCGACGCCGTCGACACGTTGGTCAGGTTCTGGACGTTCAACGGGCTGTACGCGGTGCCTTCGAGGTCCTGCGCACGGACGGTCAACGCGCCGCCGTCCTTGTCGGCGATGATAGCGACCGCCGCGGCGCCCGATACCAGTTGGTTCTGACCGTTGAACTCGGCGTTCTGGACGAAATTGAGCACCTGACGAACGAGCTCGGTGTAGTCAGCCGAGAGAATGGCCTGCTGATCCGAGGTATTCGCCGGGTTCAGGCCCTCAACGATCTTGGCCTTAATGTCCGAAAGAATGTTGGACACGGCCTCAGCGCCGGAAATCGCCACCGAGGCGATACCCTTGCCTTGCGACAGGCCCTGCTGCACCGCTTGCGTGGCCTTGATGTCGCCGCGAATGCCCTGGGCGATGGCGAAGGTCGACGCATTGTCCTTTGCGCCAATAACCTTAAAACCGGTCGAGACCCGGTCCTGGACTTTGTTCAGCTCGGAATTCGTCGCGTTGAGGTTCCGAAGCGCGACCAGGGCGCCAATGTTGGTATTAATTGAATTTTGACCAGCCATTGGAAATAAAACTCCTCATTCTAAGGGTTTTTGCAAAATGCCTTCTGGCACTAATCACGGCACACAGAACGGTCCGCCCCGCTTAAATTTCGGGCGCCTGATAGCCGAGCGGATGAATCTAGGACGATCTAGACGGGTTTCAATTCGACGCGGCGAGTCTAGACCAACTGTTACGGAACCAAAATTATAGTTTAAATTAAATGTGACGTTCGTCAGATGAAATTGACCAAGCTTAGATCGCGTAGAGAGCCAGTTACGCGATAAGACGCTTCGAGCGTGATCTCATCCTGACTTATTCGTGTGAGCAACTCAGCGAGATCCGAATCATTGATACTCCCGATGAATTCTTTCGAGAGATCTATTTCTTCTTGTAAATTAACGTTTATTTCTTCGACCAATTTCTGCTTGATACCGAGGTCGGCGTTGAGTTGGTTGATCGCCGCCAAGGACCCATCGATCTTGGTGATCACCTGGGTCGCCGCACCAGCCACAGGTAGGACCCCAGGCGATGGAAGCGGCGGCGTGGCCGCGACCGGCGGCGGGTATCGTCCCGCCGAGAAATAATTGAGTGTCTCAATAAGGCCCTCGAACGCGGTGGCGGGAGTGGTGGCATCGGCGCCCGCCAGTACGCCGATATCGATCACGACGCTCTCTTCAACGCGCGCTTGCTCGATGATCTGATCGTTGTTGAATCCGAAGGTGAACGCGGGCGGCGGCGCGCCGACGGCGGTCGCGGTGACGGGAATCAGATTTGTGCGCGATCCAGCGAACAGATAGTTACCGTTCTGGTCCCGGCTGTTGAGGATGGCCACAACGCGCTCGATTTCGTTCTGCGCATGAACCTGCAATTGGCGCCCATCCTCAAGGCCTTCGGCTTGAATAAATTCGGCCTTCAGATTCTTGGCGATTTCGGCGATCTCGCGCACCGCTGCCTCGCGCAGATCGAGCTTGGTTTTGGTCTGGACGTTGTTTTCCAGAAACTGCTCCGCCCGCGCCATGCGGCTGAATGCGGTGGTCAAACCAAGTGATTGGCTACCCAGGTCGGTAAATTCATTTGCCTTGGTTCCGGTCGCCACCTGGTTCTGCAATTCCTGAATACGCGCCTGAACAATCTGCGTGTTTCTCAGCATAAACTGGTTCTGCGACAGGGTTGATATGCGTGTCATGTGCGGTTCCTTAGCTCAATCGGCCGAGGCGTGGCGGGCTCCGTAGACCCCAGTGTGGGGCTACGTCGCGATGCCCAGAAGATCGTCATACATCCGCGTGATGGTGGATATCATGCGCGCCGAGGCTGAATAGGCATTTTGCAGCACGATCATGGCGGAAAGCTCTTCGTCCACGTTGACGCCGGACAGAGAGCTGGATTTGTCGGTCAAGGTATCTCGTAAGATGCCGAATTCGTCGGCCTGGCCTTGGGTTGTGCTGGCATAAACCGCGATGTCGCTAATGAATGCCCCGGCGTAGTTGCCCAAGGTGGTGGTTCTGCTGCTCAGATTGCCGGCGGCGTTGATCGACACATCGCGGACCGCCAGCGCAGCGAGCGCCTGCGCGCCGCGTGAGTCTCCGGGCGTGACCCCGACATCGTTGAGAGCCGCGCCTTGTAACTTGGCCAGGGCGAGACGGTTCGAATTGGCGGTGACGACGGCGTTGACCGCAATGTCGCCAGCGACTTTCTGCAGCTTGTCATCGCCTATACCGAGGAGTGTCGAAAGCCCGATCCCGGTGCCGCCACGATCGGCAGTCGACGGCGGTCCCTGGTCACGGACCAGTAGGGTGTTATCGGCGGTCTCGGTCATTGTGATACGGCCGGTCGTCGCGTCGAGCGCGAACGTTGCGTAGCTAACGCCGGAAACGGTCAGCGCCGTGTTGAGTTGAGTCACCAGGCTGGTGAAATCGCCGGCGACCGGTGTGAAATTGACCGTGGTAACGGTCTGACCATTGCCGTCACGAATGGTGAAATCGGTCGTACCCGTGAACTGGTGGGTGTCGGCGCCGGCAAAACCGTGCTCGACGAATATCTGCGACCCGGATGTAACTAGGTCATTGAGCCCGAAGAAGTGAGAGAAACCGCGACCAGCGCGGTCACTCGGTGTCGTCGCGTCCTGAATCAGGCCGACGCCATGATTGGCATTCGTGGCGGTCAGTGACATCACGCCATTCGTCAGGGCGAGGGTGGCCGTGCCGTTGAGGCCGCTGGCACCATTCACGGCGGCGATTACGTCGGCGATTGTGGTAAGCGCCACGCCGACCGGCGCACCGAAGTCGCTCGCAACCGTGCCGGCCGTGAAGTCAACCTCCACCGTGCTTATCACGCCGTAGCCGTTTGCCGTCGGTGCGCTTGGGTCAATGACCGAAAATGTCACCTGACCGGTGAAATTGTGCGGATCCGTTGTAAGCAGGCCGGTATTCCGAGCGCCGGTCAGGCTGTTCGGCGGCGGAAACGCGACATTGTCGTTGTGGATCCGGTTGATCTCGTCGCCGACCCGCGACGCGAACTCGCCAAGCTCCGAAGCGGTGTCGTTGAGTGCTGTGTCGCGCAGGTCCAGAAGGCCAAGAAGTCGTCCGCTGGTAATATCGCGTGCGATCGGCGCGCCGGTGCCCGCGGCGGAAGTCTGCCGGCGGACCAAAATGTCGCCGAACACGGTACCTGGCGCAACCTGCGCCGCCTGCTGGTAGTCCAGCACCCAAGCCTCGCGGTCCAACAGTGTTGTGCCGCCGCCGGCCAGAATCACAATGCGGCCATCGCTTTGGGTGTAGGTGGAAACGCTAATGCGTTCCGCGACGATCGCGAGCTGGGCATCTCGCAAATCGAGGAATGCTGACGCGTCGCCATCTGCTGCAGTTTCGGTGGCGATCTTTTCGTTGAGCTCTTCGATACGTAGAAGAGCTTCGTTTATCTGTCTGACTTCTTGGGAAATTTGAGCGTCTATGTCTTTTCGCAATACTTGAGTTTGGTCATAGATCTGAGTGATCTCACGAGCCAGGCTTTCGAGCGCGAAAAGGACCTCGTCTCGGGCCGCGCCGTTGTCCGGCATGGTGCCGACGGTTTCGAAAGCCGCGTAGACGCGGTCCAGACGGCCGGGCAATGTGCCCTCGGACCCGGGTTGTCCGAAGACGCTCTGCAAACGATCGAGAAACGGGGTTTGGGCGTCGTAGCGTCCCCAGTCCGCCGAGGTGCTTCTAATCTCGCGCAGCAGAAACTCGTCGACGTAGCGCTTGACCTCGGCAATGCGCACGCCAGCGCTGACATTGTCGAGAACAATGGCTTCCTGGATCGCGACCTTGCGCTTGTAGTTCGGATTGTTGGCGTTCGCGATGTTCTGGGAAACCAGCGCCAGCGACGTCTGGTTGACGTTCAGCCCGGAGATCGAATTGATCAAAGCGCCATTGAGAGACATAAAATACCTTCCGCGCCGCGAGCGGCAAAAATCGGATCGACCGATCTAGATGCAAGGCGGATACCAACGTGAGTAACGGAAATAATATTCTTTAATACGTAATATTATCAGCTAGTTACTATATGAAATTAAAGTTTTTTATCAGTCGGCCGTGGCTCTGGGAATTGCGCTGAGGCAATATTTTCCGCGTTTTGGCGCTGCTTGCCGCGGACCAATGTGTGACCGGTGTACGTTGACCAACTGGCCGGGCAGGCTAATTCTCACGCTGTGTCAGACCATCTGGCGGCACGGGTCACACCGTGTGGAACGAAACATTTGATAGGCGATGACGATTGATGCTCTGGGCGGGGGTACAGCGTTAACGAGCACTTTAGCCGCTCTCACGGGGTCGGCGCGGGATCGCGCGCGCGTGCAGCCGCCAGAACCTATCGAAAAAGACCAAGAGGTAGCCGAGGCAAAAGTCGAGCCGCCCGAGAACGCCTCCAGAGATGAGCAGTCCGCGGATCCGAAATCGATAAGCGATATCGCGGGCGAGGTTGCCAAGAACACCCAAGATTCGGCTCTAACGCAGTTATCGATCCTTTATGATCAGGACATAGACCTGTTCATTTCACGTCGTATCGACCCGGAGTCGGGCGATGTGGTGCGGCAATTTCCCTACGAGGAACATCTCGAAAGGGCCCGTACCTTTGCCGAACAGAACCGCGAAGACGCTGAAGAGCGCCTCGACCTCAGCGTCTAGTTGCGCGGCCCGGCGGGCTGGGCAGCTAGCTAAATTGTTTCGTTGAGGGCGATCGGCGCGGCGCCATTGCGGCCCGACGCCATGCCTAGGCCGTAAGTTCCGGCGCTTGAATAGCCCTTAATCGGTTGAGCCTTGGCGGCAACCGCATCGCTAATCGATTTAATAAAGCGCTCGTGAGCGGTCTTGGCCGCGTTCAGGGCACGTGCGTTTGCTTCGACCATCCCAAGAAATCCGCGCAAATTACGACGAAGGCGGCCGGCTAACCCTGGCTCCACCTCGCCGGCGGCAGGGGCGTTGGCGCTGAGATCGCGCACCTGTTCGCCATAAGATTCGGTCAAGCGGGTCTTGCGTTCGCTGAGGGCGTCGATGGACGCATAGTCGCGCCGGCGCACGGCTTGGGTTTCGTCATCGAGCACTTTTGACAGGGTTTCGAGCAGCTCTAGCAACCGCTCCAATCGATCGTCGGCGGTGGTGGCGTGCGCGACAACACGGGCCGAACCGGCCATCTGGTTGGCATTGGCGGTCATAGCGACACCTCTTGAGTGTTTAGCATTTGGCGAATGATGTCGTCGGCGATACCGACGCCACCGCGGGCCGCGGTCGATTTGCCATACTCGGCAACCATCAGCGAACGGAAGATTTTTTCGCTTTGACCGCCGCCGAACGGCCCGTCGGTCTCAATGCCAGCGAACATCATTTCAAACATCTGCGACAGAAAGAATGCCTCGAAGTCCTGGGCCGCGGCCCGCACGTCTTTCGGTGCACCCTGAGTGTCCACCGTCGGAATCCGTTGCGCGGCGATCGGCTGGGTGAAAGTCAGGCTGTCGGTCGGGGTCATGATGAATTCGATCTACATCAGCTCAAGGTCAGCCTGCAGCGCGCCGGCGGCCTTGATGGTTTGAAGAATCGAGATGATGTCGCGCGGGCCGACGCCGAGGGCGTTCAGGCCGTCGACCAGCTCCTGCAGGCTAACGCCCTCGCTCATCACGATGAGCTGTCGGTCGTCGCTTTCGTCGATCTCGATTTGCGTACGCGGGACGGTCACGGTGGTCGCGCTGTCCGGCGCGAACGCGCCAGGTTGCGATACCTGCGGCGTTTCGGTGATCCGGATGGTCAGATTGCCCTGCGCGATGGCCACCGTGGCGATACGGACATTCTCGCCCATGACGATTGTGCCCGACACCTCGTCGACCACCACGCGGGCGACCTGGTCGGGCTCCACCCGCAACTGTTCAACATCGGTCATCAGGTCGACCAAGCGGTCACGGTATCTGTCGGGGACCGTCACGGTCACGGTGCCGGGATCGATGGCACGCGCGGTGGTCTTACCGAGCAGGGCGTTGACAGCGATGCTGATCCGGCGCGCGGTGGTCAGGTCCGGGTTGCGCAGCGCGATGGTGACGCGGTCCATGTCCGCGAGCTCGAAGCCGACTTCGCGCTCGACGATCGCTCCGTTCGCAATACGCCCCGAAGTCGGTACGCCCTGCGTGACGCTGCCGCCGGCGGCGCCGCCGGCGGAGAAGCCGCTCACCGAAACTTGGCCCTGGGCAACCGAATACACCTCGCCGTCGGCGCCAAGCAACGGCGTGACCAAAAGCATGCCACCCTGAAGGTTCTCGGCGTCGCCGAGAGAATTGACCGTTACGTCGATGCGGGTTCCCTGGCGCGCAAACGGTGGCAATGTGGCGGTGACCATGACCGCGGCAACGTTATCGGTGTTCGAGTTGCCACCTCTGGTATTGACCCCGAGTCGTTCGAGCATCGCCTCAATGCTCTGACGGGTGAACGGCGAATTGTTGAGTGAATCGCCGGTGCCGTTAAGCCCAACAACCAGGCCGTAGCCGATCAGCAAATTGTCACGAATACCTTCGAAATCGGCGATATCCTTGATCCGAACCGAGGCGGCCTGCGGCGAGGAGATTGGCAACCACGTCAACGCCAGCAAACCGACCAACAGAACCGCGCCCAGCAAACCCCACCGGCCGCGCACGCCTGTGGCGGGCTGGTGACGATGGAGCGTCATTAATAGATTCATGGTCCGGCCCGAGGCTGGTTGGGATGATCTCGATTTTACCATGCCAACATCGTGCCAACTTTCGCGGCGTCCGGAATCGGCGCAATTCGCTCGAAATCGCGCTTATGGCCGGGATCGATAGGGGGATTTCCGGCCGCACGCCCGGAAATTTCTGCCGCGCTGCTCCCGGACTGAGGGCGGGGTCTTAAAGCGTTGTTAACCCCATGCTGCCAAGGTGTTGGCACAGGGAAGGCGCAAGCTCATGAAAGTCACCAACGAACGCATTCAAAGCGCCATCGCGCCGCGACGTGCCAACGGCTCCGGCTCTGCCCCCCAAGGGGCGGCGTTTGCCGGCTTGGTGAACGGCGATTTTGGCGCCGACGAGGGCCCGGAGACCACTTCGGTACGTGCGGCAACCGCGATCGATTCGCTGTTGTCCGCTCAGGAGGTCCCTGATTTCAGCGTCGGTCGGCGTCGTGCCGTTGAACATGGGCGGGATTTGCTCGACCAGCTCGATACATTACGGGTCGCGCTGATCGCGGGCGCTATTCCGCATCAGCGACTGCGGCGGTTGGTGGCCTCATTGGCGGCGAAACAGACATCTTTGGCCGATCCTGGGCTCGCCGCCGTGCTCGATGAGATCGAATTGCGCGCTAGGGTTGAATTAGCAAAATATGATGCTCGCCAATAAGCGTTAGCTGAGAACGGGCCAAATCGGCCCACCGACACTAAATTACTATCATTAATACATTGTCCCGTTGCAGGGCAGTGGCCGGATTCATATACTCCGCGCCCGCACGCCCCGACCGGATATAAAGCATTAGATTTGAGAGATTTACATGCCTAAACGCGGCGATGCCAAAGATCCGAAACCAACCCGAACCGCGCGCTCCACGGCGCGCGCCGGCAAATCCACGGGCAAATCCACAAGCAAATCCAGCGGATCCAAAACCGGCAACTCCGCTAGAACGGCCCGTGCCGCCAGGCCTGCTGGGACGACCAAACGGGCAAAGGCCGCGGCTGGCGCCACCGCACGGAAATCGGCAGTCAGCTCGGTAAAACGGAGCAAGGCCACGGTGGCAACCAAGCCTACCAAGACCGCCGCAGCGAAGGGGCCCACCAAAGCCTCCGCGGCGAAGGGCCGGACCAAGGCGGCTGCGGCAAAGAGTCCGACCAAGACCACTGCGAAAAAGACGCAGACTAAGGCCTCTACGACAAAAAAACCGGCCAAAGTTCAGAAAACCACCGCTGGAGCCAAGGCCGCGCCGGCGCGCAAGCCGACGAAAGCCGCAAAGCCGGCAACAGTGGCGAAAAAGGCCAATTCGGCTGCGAGAACCAAAGCGGCGGACGCTACGAGCACGCCGAAAAACGGCAAGCCGGCGGACGCTGTGGCTGCCAACTCGGGCTCCGCGATCAAACGCAAACGGCCAGCACCGATACGTCTGCCCAAGGGCTATCAGCCGACCGAGAGCGAGGAATTCATGAGCCGCCGGCAGCAGGAGTATTTCCGGCAAAAGCTGTTGGTTTGGCGTGAGGAGATTATCGGCGAATCGCGCGAGACGATCATCCATCTCCAACAGCACAGTCCGCAGGAACCGGACCTAGCCGATCGCGCGTCGATCGAGACCGACCGGTTGATCGAGCTGCGCACCCGCGATCGCGAGCGGAAACTGCTTTCTAAGATCGACGAGGCCTTGGAGCGGATTGAAGACGGCAGTTACGGCTATTGCGAGGAAACCGGCGAGCCGATCAGCCTGAAGCGGTTGGAGGCGCGCCCGATCGCCACCTTGAGCATCGACGCACAGGAGCGTCACGAGCGGTTGGAAAAAATTTACCGCGACGACTGAGGCCGTACCGGCGGCCGAACGGTGCCGTCGGCCCGCCGATCAGTCGTATGACTGAAAGACCTCCGTGGTTCCGTCGCGGCGGACCAACAGCACATCGTAGGGCTCTTTCCGGTCGCCAAAATCCATGCCTGGCGAGCCAAGTGGCATTTCAGGGACCGCGAGGCCGATCGCGTGCGGTCGCTCCAAAAGCAGCCGTTCTATGTCAGTGGCCGGAACGTGGCCTTCAATGACGTATCCGTCGACGGTTCCGGTATGGCACGAGAACAGGTCCGTGGTCAGGCCTTTGTCCAGCTTCGATTGATACAAAGCTTCGCTATCCAAGTCGCGCGCGGCGACCTCGAAGCCGTTCTGCTCCAGATGGTCAATCCAAGCTTCGCAGCAGCCGCAATTGGCGTTTTTTTCAACATCGACGCGGATCGGTTCGGCCGCGGCGGCGCCGCCCCAAAGTGTCATAATCAGTCCGGCGATCGCTAATCGTCTCACGGGGGCACCTCTTGATTCTCGGGTGCGCGGGCATCGCGCTCCAATATATTGCCAGCATAGGGGTTCCAGTTGATGGAACCTCAAGCCCCGAAATCGAAGAGATGAAAGCGGGCGGGCTTCCAGGCCTTGGCCAAACAGGATGCCGCGCCAGATCTTGTTCGGTTCCTTATGGACCAGCGCATCAGACAAGCACGGTCGGTAAGATTCTGACCTTTTGTGGCTGCGACGGTCCTTCCGCAACCTCGCCTAGAACGGATTGATCACGTCGAGAACCTGACTGCCGAAGCGCGGTTGCTGTACGTCTTGAATTTGGCCACGGCCGCCGTAGGAGATGCGGGCCTCGGCGATTTTTTCATAACTGATCGTATTGGTCGCCGAGATGTCCTCGGGCCGGACGATGCCGCGGACCCGGAGCTCGCGAAGGTCGAAATTCACCCGGACTTCCTGATCGCCCTCGATCACCAGATTGCCGTTCGGTAAGACCTGGGTGACGATGGCGGCAAGCTTGAGATTGACTTGGTCGTCTCGCTTGATTTCGCCGGTACCCTTGTTCCGCAAATCGGATTCGAGATTCAGCAGGCTGGTCGGGTCCACCGCCTCAGGCAGGATCGCGGCGAGCGACTGCTCGTATCCGAACAAGCTGGTCCAGCTCGCGCTGTCGATATTGTCTCGCGTGCGGGTTGTCTCGTTCTTGATGGTCGCGTCGTCATCGATCTGAATTTCAACGGTTAGAATATCGCCAATTTGGGCGGCACGCTGGTCCTTGAAGAACGCGCGGGCGCCCGTCCGCCACAGCGAATTTGCCTGATGGCTACGGAGCTCCGGGGCCGGCATCGGCATTGAGACCGGCGCATAGTTTGGCATTTGGGTTGGGTTGATGATCGGGTCGAAAGACGGCTCGCGGCCGATATCGGCGAAACGATCCACCGCCGAACAGGCGCCAAGCGTGGCGACGCAGGCGAGGGCGGCAAAGTGCCGCGCGATGGTGGTCGATCGCATAGGTTCTCTCCTAGTCGTTTTCCGCGCCGACTATTGGGCGCCGATATCCAAGGTCGCCGGACGAACCGAGACCCGCTCGCGGCCGGTGACAACGGCGTCGATAACCAACCGGCTCTGGGTATTTTGGATTTGGATCACGTCGCCCAACGCGCCGGAATCAAGCGCCCGCCCGGTGGCCACCAATTGCATTCGTTCGGTTACCAGATGCATCGCCACAATGGCGCCTTTGCTGACGATGGTGGGTGGTTTGAGATCGCTCGCCATCACCGGCTTACCCGGCGTCACGGTGCGCCCAGGCGACAGGCCGACCATCGCAATCGGGTCTCGCAGGGCGCCTTCGGGTACCTTATCGACGCGAAAAGCGCGCCACTGAATATCGTCCTCGTCGATCACGTGATCGCGGCGAAGGCGCGTGCGCAAGACCGGCACCTCGACATACGCGAAAGCGCGCCCGAAGATCGGCGTACGTCGCGCCTTGCCAGTGCCGTCGCGCACCACCAGCGTGGCACGGAATTGACCGGATTTTTCGTCATAGACGGTTTCTTCGACGGATAGATCGGCGATCGCGCCGCGGGCCACCTTGACTTTGAGGGCCGACGGCGGCACGTCAACGGTCAAATCGCCACTTGCGCCGGCGCGGGCGAGCGCCAGTTCGATAGTCCCGAGCAGCTCCGATTGGTCGACGGTCCGCCAGGCGCGCGTGATCGTGGCGAACTCGAAAGGCGCCACCGGGCGCCAGCCAAGCCCGTTCCCGTTGGCCAGCTCAAAGGCCTCTTCGATCGATAGCAGGATGCGCTCGCCGGGCGGCGGCGCACTCAGCACCGCCACACCCGCAGCCGTGCCGGCGTTCTCGAACAAATCACCGAGCAGAACCCTGGGTGCGTCGACCTCGATGGTTTCGCGCAAGTAGGGCTCATCGATGCCCGCCGCCGCGTCGGCTGCCAAAGCAAGATTGGCAACCACAATCAGCCCGGTAAGTAATGGCGCCAAGATCGCGGTTTCGGAGATTTTAGTCATTCGAAAAATCCGCTGTTAGAATGGGTTATCGGAGTTGGCTCACAGCTGCCATCATCTCGTCGGAGGTGGTGATCACCTTTGAGTTCATTTCATAGGCGCGCTGCGCCTTGATCAGATTGGTGATCTCCGAGACGGAATTGACGTTGGAAGTTTCCAGGAAACCCTGGAGCAAGGTACCCAGGCCCGAAAGTCCCGGCGTGCCGGAGACCGCGGCGCCGGATGAGGCTGTTTCCAGCATCAAATTGTTGCCGATCGATTCAAGGCCGGCTTCGTTGGGGAAGTTGACCAATGTGAAGGTTCCGACGTTGCTCGGCGTAATTTGGCCGACCTGCTTTACCTCCACCGACCCCGACGGGTTGATGCTGACCTCGGTCGCGTCCGCCGGGATGGTGATGCTGGGCTGAACCGGATACCCGTCGGAGGTCACGATCTCACCGTTGGGGCTCAGCTGAAACGAGCCGGCGCGGGTATATCCGGTTTCGCCACTGGGTAGCAGAACCTGAAACCAACCCTTGCCTTGGACCGCCAAATCGAACGTTGAGTTGGTACCCATAATGTTGCCTTGCTCGGTAATCCGGTAGACCGAGGCGGTGCGCACGCCGAGGCCAATCTGGATACCGGCGGGCACAACGGTGCCGGTGTCGGACGACGTTGAGCCAACCGTGAGCTGGCTTTGGTACAAAAGGTCCTGAAACTCCGGACGCTGGCGCTTGAAAGCGGTGGTCGCCATGTTGGCGATATTGTTCGAGATGACCTCGACATTGAGTTGTTGGGCCAACATGCCGGTCGCGGCAATACTCAGCGATCTCATGGGTTTATCCTTGCCATTCTTTTAGTCGTGCTTGCGCACGTCGATCCCGGGCCTAGGCCTGAATCACCTTGTCGATCGTATCCAAGGTCAATTGGTGTTCGGTTTCGGCGAGCTTGGTGTTCGATTGATAGGCGCGATGCACGTTAATCATGTCGGTGAATTCGATGATCGGCTTGACGTTCGAGGACTCGAGCGCACCCTGGATTAACGACGCGTCCTCTGCTTCGATCGGCTCCGCCGACGCCACATAGAGGCTGTCCGCCGCCCGTTTGAGTGCGAGTGGATTCTCGAATGTGACCAGATCGATCCGCGCGATTGGGCCAAGCGCGCCGGATACGGTTCCGTCGGGGCTGATCGTCAGATTATCGTTGCCGGGTGGAATTTCGATATCGCGCTCGTCGACATCCATCACCGGATAGCCGGTGGATGTAACCAAGTCGCGGTCGGCATTCAGCTGCAAATGGCCGTTGCGCGTGTATCGGATTTCCCCGTTCGCCTCGACGGCGAGAAACCCATCGCCCTGGATTGCGACGTCTAGCTGGCTACCGGTTACGGTCAAATGGCCGGCGCTCATATCGCGGACCACGCCATAATCCTCAACGTAAGCAACGTCGCCTGTTTCATCGAGAACCTCGATGAAAATCGGTTTTTCAGATTTGAACGCCCCGGTCTCTACGTTGGCCAAGTTGTGGGCGATGATATCCATCTGACGGCGCAGTGCAGTTTGCACGGACAGGGAGATGTAGTTTGTGTTGTCCATCTGGATCTTTCCGCGTGGTTCCGGGTGTCTCTTGCAGGTCGCGTGCCAACGCCGGCAACGGCTGGAATTGGGCGTTTTCGGCCACCCTGTGTGCCTCGTTGGGGCAAAGGGTGCCGGGCATTTCTTTCCACTGGCTGCTGCAATGTCAGCCATCCAGATACCCCGCAACCAGTTGTTAAGAAAGCGATCGTAGTGTGACCGCTGGCCGGATAGGGCGCGCGGCCCAGCGTTTTACTCAGCACGATAGCTCGCGCAGCACCTAATTCGGCCGTTAATTCGGAAACGCGTAATGAGTGACGAAGACGTACAGAACGAAGCCGATGGCGCTGCCGAAGAAGGCGGTGACGGCGAGAAAAAAAAGAAGAAGCTTAGTGGCAAGAAGATCGTGCTGTTTGGGGTCTTGCCGCTTCTGTTGCTCGGCGGCGGCGGTGCCGGCGTAATGTTCTCGGGCGTGCTCGGCGGCGAAGAAGAGGAGGTGGTCGAGGAGGAAACTGTCGAGGAAGGCGAGGAAGGCCCAGTCAATATCGTATTCTACGATTTGCCCGAAATGCTGGTGAACTTGAACAGCGATGGGCGTCAGTCGAGCTTCCTCAAAATTCAAGTCAGTCTTGAGCTCGACGGTCCCGAAGCGGTCCCGACGATCGAGGCGGTACTGCCGCGTATCGTCGACAATTTTCAGGTCTATCTTCGGGAATTAAGACCCGACGAATTGAGCGGGACCAAGGGCATGGTGCGCTTAAAAGAAGAGCTTCTGGTGCGGGTAAATGGCGCCGTGGAGCCGATTAAAGTTCATGATATTTTATTCAAAGAAATCCTCGTACAGGGTTGATAAATATGGCTGACGAAACCAAAGAAGAAGACGATCTGGCCGCCGAATGGGGCGCCATGGCCGAGGACGAGGAAGGGACCGAGGCCGCGGCCACGGAGTCTGAAGAAGCGGGTGACGGCGGCGATGCTGTCGCGATGGAAGGTGGTCAGGCCACTCGTGTTCTTAGCCAGGATGAAATCGATAGCCTGCTTGGCTTCGAAGATGGTGGCGGGGACGACGAGAATTCGGGCATCCAAGCGGTGCTCAACTCCACGCTGGTATCCTACGAACGCCTGCCGATGCTCGAGGTGGTGTTCGACCGGCTGGTTCGCATGATGTCGACCTCGTTGCGGAATTTCACGTCGGACAATGTCGAAGTATCGCTCGACCGCATCAGTTCGGCGCGGTTCGGTGACTATCTGAATTCGATCCCGCTGCCGGCCATGTTGTCGGTCTTCAAGGCGCGCGAATGGGACAATTACGGCCTGATCACGGTCGACAGTGCACTGATCTATTCGATTGTGGATGTACTGCTAGGCGGCCGTCGCGGCACCGCGGCGATGCGGATCGAGGGCCGCCCCTACACCACGATCGAGCGCAATCTGGTCGAGCGTATGGTCACGGTGGTGTTGCAGGACATGAGCCACTCGTTCGAACCGTTGAGTCCGGTGACATTCGAATTCGACCGGCTTGAGACTAATCCGCGGTTCGCAACGATCGTGCGGCCCGGCAATGCCGCCATCGTCGCTTCCTTGCGCATCGATATGGAGGATCGAGGCGGCCGTTTGGAGCTGCTGATTCCCTACGCGACCCTGGAACCCGTGCGCGAGCTTCTGCTGCAGATGTTCATGGGCGAAAAGTTTGGCCGCGACTCGATTTGGGAGAGCCATTTGGCGAGCGAGCTCTGGCTCACCGATATCAATCTTGAAGCGGTGTTGGACGAACAAGTCATGTCTCTGGAACACATGATTTCGCTCAAGGTCGGTGACACGATCATGCTGAATGCCGAGACGGATTCGCCCGTCGAGCTGCGCTGTGGAGGGATTAGCATGATGCTCGGAACCATGGGGCGATCGGCCAACAACATCGCGGTCCGGGTGGATAAGACACTCAGAAAGCTCGGAGACTGACCATGGCATGGGGGCTTATCGCGGACGGTGTTCTTGCCATACTGCTGGTCATTACCATCGGATATTGCGCGCTCGTCCACAGGCGATTGGGCGCGATTAGAAAAGCCGAGCACGCGATGCGGGCCTTGGCCGACGACTTGAACGCCGCCACCGCGCGCGCTGAAAGCGGGCTCAACCAATTGCGCGCGACCGCCGCTGAGGCAGCAGAGGGCTTTGATCCGCTGATGCGCGACGCCCGTTCATTGGCTGGGGATTTGGACATGCTGTGCCATCGGGCGCGCAAGCTGGCTGATCGGCTGGATCGCCCGGCGGCACCCGCCAAGGCGCCAACCCTTGCCAAATCACCGCCGAAGAAAACCGTCGAGTCCGCCCCTGCCGCGCGGCTCCGCGCGACGCGGTCGAGAAGCGAGCGAGCGTTGCTTGAAGCCTTAAAAGCGACTCGCTGATCATGAGCAGGAAGCCGAAGCCATGAAAATCCGCCTTCTCCCTGTGACGATGTTCGTCGCCGCCCTGCTGTTCTCGGTCAAAATCGGTGATTTGTGGACCGGCGCCGCCGGAACCGGGCAGGCCGTTCAAATCGCCGACTCTCGCGCCCAGGACGCCGAAACCGAAGCGGAAGACGATGCCGGCGAGACGGCCGACGCAGATGAGACTGGTGACGAAGACTCGGCGGAAGCGGATATGGAAGGTGAGGCCGGCGAAGAAGAAGACGTCGACTTTGACGCCCTGGCCGCCGAGACTCCCTTGATCGATGCGGCCCCGGAACTAACCCAGGCCGAAATCGACGTGCTGCAAACTTTGCGCGAACGACGCCAAGCCCTTGATGCCCGTGAAACGGAAATCGACTTGCGTGAGTCGATGCTGAAGGCCGCCGAAGTCAATTTGGAAAGCCGAATTGATGAATGGAAACGGCTCAAAGCGGACGTTGAACAATTGCTCACCCAATATGAAGAGGCCCAAGACGACGAGCTACAGACCCTCGCGACCTATTACGAAAAAATGAAGCCCAAGGACGCAGCACGGGTGTTCAACACACTGGATCTGCCCTATCTCATTGAGATCGTCAATCGAATGAAAGAGGCCAAAGTTGCGGATGTCATCGGCAAGATGGATACGCAAACGGCCAAAACATTGACGATGGAGTTGGCACGCCGGAGTGAGACGGTGGCGCGATCGGATGCGCTACAGGCGCAATGAGCGACAGTTTGGCGCGCATCGTCGGAACGCCGGTAAAGTCGGGCAATGCCCATTGGGCGGATAGGGGCTCCGAGTAGGGGCGGAGGTAATTATGGCCGTTGATAAAAACATGCCGGTGCTGATCGTGGACGATTACAAGACGATGCTCCGCATTGTCCGCAATCTTCTGCGGCAACTTGGCTTCAATAACGTAGAAGAAGCCACCGATGGCGCCGCGGCGTTGGCGAAGGCGAGGCAACAGAATTTCGGTTTGATCATTTCCGATTGGAATATGGAGCCAATGACCGGTCTGCAACTCCTGAAGGAGGTGCGCGCCGATGATGCGCTCAAGGGTACGCCCTTCATCATGATTACGGCGGAAAGCAAGACCGAAAACGTCGTCGCCGCCAAGCAGGCGGGAGTTAATAATTACATCGTCAAGCCGTTCAATGCGGAGACCTTGAAGACCAAGATGAGTGCCGTTATCGGCGCTTTCTAACTTCGCGCGGCGTCGTCGCCGCGACCGCCGGTAAGACGATGTCGGGTCGCGCTGGCGACGAGCCCGCTGTTTCGGCGGGCCTCGTCCTATCGGATTGCCGCGGATGGACGACGAAGAAGAAGAAGCGAAAGACCCTCCGAAGGATCCGACCCTCGCACTATTCCTGGGTCTTTATCTGATCCTGCTCGCCTTCTTCGTTTTGCTCAATACCATGGCGACGTTGAAGGAAGATCGCGTCAAGGCGGTGTTGGGCAGCCTGCTGTCGACGTTTTCCACGGAAATTCTCAACACCCTGAATCCGACCGAGTTCACCGCCAGCGTCGGTAACGAGCTCTCGACCCAAGAATATCACCGCGAGATTCGCGATTTTTTTGAAGTAGCGGTGCCTCTGTCGCGCGTTGAGTTTTATTCGGCGGGCTCGGTGATGCGGATTCGGATGCCGGCCGACCAACTGTTCGAGTCCGGGAGCATCGTCGTTCGCGAAGACCGGGAAGACTTGATGTTTCGGATTACCCGGGCTTTGAAGCGACGTGTTGCAGGTCTTCGTTACGAAGTTGAGTTCTCGACCTTCACCGGACCGTTCCTTGGCGATGAGGCGGCGAGTGGTCAAGTCATCGAGATTGCTCGGGCCGGCGCCTTTGCACGCGCCGTACAGGATGGTGGTACGCCGGTTAATTCGCTAACTATTGGAGCGCAGCCTGGTAATCCGGGTGAGATCGAATTGGCATTTCTCGTGCGCGTGGTCGACGAAGCCCGAATCGATTTCTCAAAGTGATCTGGCATGGCTAACGAAGACGTTCCTGAACAAATCGCGCCGCCGCCACCGCCGAATACGGACGATGACGACGAACCGTCGGGACCGGGGATCGACGGCGAAGCGTGGATGATGTCTTTCGGCGACTTGGTGTCGCTCATGCTGGTTTTTTTCGTTATGCTGTTTTCGATGTCGACGCTCGAGGTTGAGGAGTTCGAGGCGATCGTCAGCGCCCTTGCACAACAGTTTAATCCGTCGGCCGAGTTGAAGCGGCCGAAGCCGTCGGTTGACCTGGACATTCCGAAAGTAGCGTCGCGCGAAGCCTTCGATTTGAGCTATTTGCGCGCGCTAATTGAGGATAAGTTAGCCGGCGATGCGTTGCTGGTTGACATCCACATACACGAACTGCACGACCGACTGGTTATCTCGTTGCCGGCGGACCCGATGTTCGAGCCAGGGACCGCCAGCATGACCGAAACTGCCCACGATACGCTCGACAAACTGGGGACGGTGATCCGCTTCTTGTCAAACCGAATCGACGTCAACGGGCATACCGATCCCGACCCGGTCATCAGCCCGGTGTTCCCGTCGAATTGGGAGTTTTCGCTATCGCGGGCCATGTCGGTGGCAAACGAACTGCGGCGCGCGGGTTTCGCTGAGGGCGCCCATTCCTTTGGGTTTGCCGATTCCCGCTTCAGCGAAATCAGTCTCGATCTCTCCGTGCTGGAGCGCTATCGCCGCGCGCGCCGCATCGACATTGTGATTCGCAGAGAACAAAGCCAGGGAAGCGGTCGATGAGGCGGCCGCGTGAAGCTGTTGCGCGTCGGCGACATTTTTCTCCACGGCGTATTGTTTGCCTGCTTGTGCTCGGATTTTCGATCGGTTTCGCCGCTGCGGTTCCGGGCATCGGCAGCGCGGCGGCACAGCAGGCCGAATCGGTGCCAATTCGGGCAAGCACTGACGGCTCCGCCGCGACGATGGTTTTCGAGTGGCCTGCCGAAGTCGACTATCAGGCGCGGCTCGACGGTCAGACTTTGATGGTGAGCTTCAGCCGCCGTTTAATGCCTCGCTTCAGCGAAGTGTTCACCACACTAGCGGATGTGGTGGAGACTGTGAGCGCGACCAACGGGGGATCGGCGGTAACGTTTACGTTGGCGCGACCATATCAGATGGCCGACCGTAAAGAGGGCAACCGTGTGGTGATCGACTTGGCGCCACCCGACGCCCTTGCGCAAACGCCGTTGCCGCCTCCGAGCCCGGATCCAGCACCTCCGCCGCCAACAAATATACCGGCCGAGCCGGCCCAAAATTTGTCCGCGGTGACGGTGCGTTTCGATGCAGACGACACAATTAGCCGCGCATCGTTCGAATGGTCGCGGGATGTTGGCTATCGTCTCGAGCGGTCGGACGGCCGGGTGGTCGTGCGCTTTGATCGACCCGGTCGATTGGTCGGTGACGGTGGCGCGCCGCCGCGCCCGATGCAAGGGTTGACCGAACTTCAGACCGAGCCTGGCTTGGTCGTCGCGCTCGGCATCGACGACCGGGTCGAAGTTCGCGACTACCGCAATGGTCTAACCATTGTGGTCGATGTGATTGTGCCGGAGGGCGGGCTGCCGATCGTCGCCGACACGTTGCCTGATGATAGTGCCGCCCTGAGAGCGGCGCCGTCGCCTGCGCCGTTTGTGACCCCAAGCGAAACCGCCGCCGAGCGTGACGCACAGCCGGCCCTGCCCTTTGTCTCAAGCGGCGCGTCGGCGCCATCCGATGGTAGCGAGTCGACCATCCCGGTAGAGGCGCCGGACACGGCGGCGATCGCCGATCAGCCACCGTCCGAAGATAGGGCCGATGCGTTGCGGCGGGCGCGCGACGAGACGCGCGAGGATACGCCGACCGCTCTCGCCGCTACCCAGGAGGCCGAAGCGATACCGGGACCGACGTTTCCTGAAGTCGCGGGGGCTGCGGCCGACGCACCTGATCCGGCGCCCGAGACCCCGCCGGGCGTAGGCGATATTGCTGCGGATCCGGCGCTAGAGACGCAAACCGCGGCAGTCATGGACAACGTGGCCGAGGCGCCCGTCATCGATGCGAGCGATCCGGATGGCCAAATCTCCTCCGCGGCGGAGCCGGCCGCAGAATTTGAAGACGGCGACGCGATCCTCGTCGGGTTCGATGTCAGGCCGAACGGTCTTGACCTGCGGTTTCCATGGGACTCCGAGGTAGCGGCGGCGGTGTTTCAGCGAGCGGGGTACGCATGGGTCTTGTTCGATAGCCCGGCGAAATTCAATTTTCGGCTGTTCAGCGACGACCTGCCCGTGGTGGCGGCGGCCGAACAGGTGCCGATGCCCGGCCATGCTCTGGCCCGGTTCGAGCTGAGCGGGCGTTACCGGCCCAAGGTACGGGTCGAGGACGGCACGTGGGTGATCTCATTAGGCGCCAGCGGCGGGCCGTCCAATTCGCTTGAGGTGATCGCGGAACCCGCCACCGAGATTGGCGCACGTCTGTTGGTGCTGGACGAAAGCGCGGGCGCCGAGATCAGCCTTGTCGATCCCACAGTCGGCGATCCGCTGTTTATCGTACCGCTTGGCGCGGTGGGCCACGGTGTGGCGCCGGTTCGACGAATGGTCGACCTGGAGATTCTGGAAACCGCCCAAGGCGTGGCAGTTCGCCCGATCGCCGACACGATCGCGGTTCGTAGCCTGCGCCAGGGTGTCGAGATCACTAATCTTGCCGGCCTCAACATCGGCATTTTGCCCGATGGCACTGAAGTCGCGGCAACCGAAGGCCCGCTTACGCCACCGCCAATTGCCACACCTCGGCCGAGCGGGCAAGGCGTCGGGCGGGAGGCGGAGCCCACCGACAGCGGGATGTTCTCCGACGACACCCGGATATTCGAATTTACCGCGTGGCGCGATCCGTCGGGAGAGGGCTACCTGGCCAGTAAACATGCCTTACAAGTGGAGCTCGGCGCGGCCGAGCCCGAGCAGCGGGCCGAGCAGAGGCTGGTCCTGGCAAGATTTCATTTAGCAAACGTTGAAGCCGCAGAAACTCTGGGCTGGATCCAGAACGCGTTGGCCGATGCTCCGTGGCTCGAACAAGATCCGGCCGTACGGTCGTTACGCGGCGCGGCGAACTTACGGCTCGGGCGGATGGCCGAAGCGCGGATGGATTTGTTCGACCCGGTTCTCGATTTCACGCAGGAGATCCGCCTGTGGCGCGGCGCGTTTTTGGCTGAAAGCGGAGACATGGGTGCCGCCAACGAGGCGTTTACGCAGGCTGGCGATGTGCCCGACGACTATCCGAAAGCGGTGGCACGTGAGTTTCGTTTGCTGGCGGCCGAGGCGGCTGCTCAATCTGGTCAATTGGAGCACGCGCACGCCCTGCTTGATGCCCTGGTCGACGAACAGCCGGATCAGAAGGTTCAAGATCGGATCGATTACGTTCGGGGCATCGCGCGTCTGGCGGTCGGAGACGTCCAACAAGCGCTGATCTTTTTCTCCGACGCGGCCAAGAGCGAAGATCGCCACGTTCGCGCAAAAGCGCAGCGCGAACGATTGGAGTTAATGCTCGACGAAAAACTGGCGACGCCCGAGCAGGTGATCGACGGGCTTGATGCGCTCCGTTTTGTGTGGCGCGGCGACAATTTCGAGCTCGACCTGATGCAGCGTATGGCGGAGCTTTATATCGTCGAGGATAAATTTGCCGCCGGGCTCGGCGTCTACCGCCAGGCGATCTCGATTTTCCCGGATTCGCCCGATGTGCGTGTCATCGCGAACATCATGAACGACACCTACAAGGACCTTTTCCTGGGCGATACGGCTAGGAAGTTGGCGCCGCTGGAGGCTTTGGCGCTGTATTACGATTTTCGCGAACTGACACCGGTCGGCGCGGTCGGCGACCAGATGATTTTCCGGCTTGCTGATCGGCTAGTTGAGGTTGACTTGCTCGACCAGGCCGCCGCCGTCCTACAACACCAGGTCGATTTCCGCCTGCGCGGCAATGAGCTGGCCAAGGTCGGCGCTCGGCTGGCAGAGATCTACATGCTTGATAAAAAACCGGATGTGGCCGTGCGGGCGCTGCGCGCGAGCGCTGTGCCGAACATGCCCAACGACGTCGCTGCACATCGCGACAATTTGATGGTGCGCGCGCTGACCGCGGTTGGGGAATATCGCCAAGCGCTCGATCTTTTACGTGGCGACACCAGCCCCGATGCCGACCGTTTGCGCGCCCAAATATATTGGCGCCAGCAAGACTGGCTGTCGGCGGCGACCGCAAGCACGCGCCTGCTCGAAGGCTGGGTCCCGGGCGAGTTTCTGACCGAGGCGGAAAGTGACGACTTGATGCGCTTGGCGGTGTCGCTGGCAATGACCAACAATCGCTCCGCGCTCGCGCAACTCCGGGATAAATATGGCGATTTGATCGAGGAAACTCCGCGTGCGCGCGCGTTCGACGCGATCTCGAGTTATGTCGACGCCGGTCCGCTCGACGCCAATGCCCTGACCGAAGCGGCCGAAGAGATCGGTTCGTACGAGGATTTCCTGGACGCGCTTCGCGAAGTCGTTGAGGCCGACAAACTCGCCGCCGCCGAATAGTCCACGGACTTGCCCGGATTGCGCCGGGGCCACGATTCGTGTGACCTTCTAGCGACATTAACGGAAGGAAATCGGTCATGGCTGGACCGCTCGACGGTATTCGAATTCTTGATCTGACCGGCATGCTCGCCGGCCCATGGGCGACCATGATCCTGGGCGATCAGGGCGCTGACGTGATCAAGGTCGAGCCGCCGGGGCGCGGTGACCATACTCGCTCGCTCGGCAATCGATCGGGCGGCCTTTCGGCCTCGTTTCTCAACCTAAACCGATCGAAGCGCTCAATCGCTATCGACCTTAAGACCGAAGCCGGGCGGAATTTATTGCTCGAAATCGCGAAGGGCGCCGACGTGGTGGTGCAGAATTTCCGCCCTGGCGTCGTCGAGCGGCTTGGTGTCGGCGAGGCGGACATACGCGCGGTGTCGCCCGACATCGTCTATGTCTCGATCTCAGGTTTCGGTGAAAAGGGGCCCTATGCCGGCAAGCCGACCTATGACCCGGTCATTCAGGCGCTTTCCGGTCTCACGTCGGTGCAGGCAGGGTCGGACGAGGCGCGTCCTCGGCTGATCCGCACCGTGTTGCCCGATAAGCTGACCGCGATTACGGCGTCTCAGGCGATTGTCGCGGCACTCTTTGCCCGCGAACGAACCGGCCAGGCTCAGCATGTTCGCCTGTCGATGCTCGATGCCATTCTGGCATTCCTTTGGGCGTCCGATATGGGCGCCCAGACTTTCGTCGACAAGCCGGTGAGCAATCAGCGGGCGGCGAGCTTCATCGACCTGATCTACGAGACCCGGGACGGGCACATGACCGTCTCGACCATGACCGACAAGGAATGGGCGGCTCTGTCGCGCGCGTTCGAGCGGCCGGACATGATCGACGACGAGCGGTTCAAAACCCCGGCCTTGCGCGACCGCAACATCGATGAGCGCCTGGCTTTCGTTCAGGACATCTTGATGACGAGAACGACCGCCGATTGGCTCTCCCGGCTCGAAGCCGAAGGCGTGCCGTGCGCCCCCGCGCTCACCCGTGCCGAGGTTGTCGGGCACGCTCAAGTTTCCGCTAGCGAAACCCTCATCGATTTTGACCACCCAAGCGCCGGCCGCCTGCGCCAGACTCGCACCGCCGCCCGTTTTGAAGGCACACCGGCTACGCTAACGCGCGGCGCGCCTCATCTTGGCGAGCATACCGACGAGCTTCTTGCCGAGCTCGGCTTGAGCCAAGCCCAAATCGCGGAGCTTCGCGCCCAAGGCGTCATCGGCACGGTGCCGGATCAGGATCGTGAAAAAGGGGCGGCGGCGGCGGAATAAGCCGGATAGAGCGTTAACCGCTGAAGCTTTGGACCAGCGAGCCTGCGATCAGGTACCAGCCGTCGAGCAAAACGAAGAAAATTAATTTGAACGGCAGTGAGATGATGATCGGTGGCAGCATCATCATGCCCATCGACATCAGCACCGATGCGATCACCATGTCGATGATCAGAAATGGGATAAAGACCAGAAACGCGATTTCGAAGGCGCGGCGGAGTTCGCTGATCATGAACGCCGGGATCAACGCCTTGAGCGGAATATCATCCGGCGTGTTGATGGCCGGCGGCTCGTCGGCCTCGTCGGCAGCGGCTTCTTGGGCGGTGTCGAATTGATCGGCATCGGCCGCCTCGGCCGCCGCGGCGTCGGGCACCAGGCCGTTCGACAGGTTGACGAACAACACCAGGTCCTTTTCTCGGACCTGTCCGAGCATGAACCGACGAAACGGTGTGATAGTTCGCGTGAACGCCTCTTCCTCGCTGATCTCTTGCTCGATCAAGGGCGCGATGCCCTCGGTATAAGCGGCTTCAAGAGTCGGGGCCATGACGAAGGCCGTGAGGAACAGTGCCAGGCTAATCAGCACCGCGTTTGGCGGCGTTTGTTGGATGCCGAGCGCGCTCCGCATCAGCGACAGCACGACGATGATGCGGGTGAACGAGGTCAACACTACTAAGATTGACGGCGCCAACGACAGCACGGTGAACAATAGCAAGAGCTGGATCACCCTGCCGGTCAGCGAGCCGTCGGTGTCCCCGAGGTCGAGGCTGAAAGTTTGCGCCATCGCCGGTTCGACGCCGATTGTGAGGCCGGTGGCCAAGGCCAGTGTCAGCGCCGCCACAACCGCCGCGACGCCACGCGGGATGCGACCGAAAATCATGCGTTCGACTCGACCTTCGGCGTCGAACCGGAGGCCGACCCAGATTCGATGCCGGTCTCGATCACCAGGTCACGTTGTGCGCCGAGCAATACCAGATGCTCCGCTTGGTCGCGACGGATCAGTACCAGCTTGCGGCGGACGTCGATCGGCGTGACCTCGACAATCTTGATCCGCCGACCGCCGCGGATCACTGCGGACGCACCTGGGATCAGACCGAAGCGACGGATCGCCCAGCCGAGCAGCGCGATCAGCCCGACGACGAAGGCCAGCGCGACGACCGCGGTCAGGTAGTCGGAGTTTGCCATGCCTGATCCAGGGGAGCGCCGAATGCCGCGTCCGGGTCGCCATTGAGTCGGTAGACGTAGGATAGAATTTCGGCGATCGCGGCAAACGCCGCGATCGGGATATCGCTGTCGACTTCGAGCGCCGAGATTATCTCGGCAAGGTCGGCGTCCTGGCGCACCGGTACCCCGTTGGCAAAAGCGATCTCCAACAGCTTCTCGGCAAGCTCGCCGTGCGCGGCAGCGGTAACCTTTGGCACCGAAGATGGATCGCCGCCGGCGCTGAGCGCAACCGCCACCGTGCGCTTGCCGGGCGGTTCGTCAGGTGGCGATGGCTGGTCTTGATCGCTCATGCAGCGGAGATGGTCCGGCGGATTTCATGGGGTCGGATCTCGCGCGAATTGTGGAGCGGCGAGATTGAAAAAGGCTTAATCGCGGATCCTACCGGGTGGCCAATTGGGCGAAATCTGCCGCGCTTTGGGGCCGTGCTTGCCCGGCCGGGTCGCGAAGCGCGCGCGAAATGTCGCCGAAACCGGCGATTATGGTTTGGTCCACAAGTTGCAAGGCGAGTGCGAGAGCCACGCGTCGCCATGTTTTACCGAATCTTAAGCCAACCAGCGCAGGCTCCATGCTGGGTCCAAAGCCAGCATCCGCGGCTCCGGCTCATATGGAAGAGCTGGTTCGACCAAGGAAGTCCGAGGAGGCATTGCGTTGCTGAACGATATTCCAATGCTTGGCATGATCCAGCGCGGCATGAGCTGGATGAGTCGCAACCATGATGTAGTTGCGAACAATATTGCCAATGCCGACACGCCGGATTTCAGGGCGAAGGAACTGAAACCGCTCGATTTCGGCGGTATCCAGCGCGAGCAGGTCGGTGGTGTCGAAATGGCGCTTACCGCGCGCGGGCATATGGTCGGGATGAAGTCGCCGTCGCTCGGCAATGTGCGGGTGGACCGCGACACTTACGAGATTTCGTCGACCGGTAACTCGGTGAATTTACAAGAACAAGGCGTCAAGATCGCGCGCAACGCCATGGACTACCAGCTCGCGACCACGCTCTACAGCAAGTCGGTGAGCTTGGTGCGCGCGGTGATCAGCCAAAATCGCTAGCTAACGACTCCAATCTCGGGGTTGGCGCGACGGCTCGCGTGATCGCCCGAGTTTTTCTGGGAGAGACAATATGGAACTAACGGATTCGCTTCTCATTGCTTCGTCGGGCATGCGTGCCCAAAGCGAACGCATGCGTGTGGTGGCGGAGAATATTGCCAACGCCAACTCGGTCGCGCTCAGCCCCGACGGTAAGCCCTATCGTCGCAAGATCATTAGTTTCACGAACGAGATGGACCGCGAGCTCGGCCTCTCCGTCGTCAAAACCGACCGCATCACGCGGGACCGGGCGCCGTTTCAGCTTCGTTTCGAACCGGGGCATCCGGCCGCCAACGGGGATGGTTACGTTGAATATCCCAACGTGAATTCACTGGTCGAAATGATGGATATGCGTGAGGCGCAACGGAGCTATCAAGCCAATCTTAAGGTCCTGGAAACCACGCGTTCATTGGCCGGTCGCACGCTCGATTTGTTACGGGGCTAACAAAAGAAATTCTCCTAACCGTTTGTTTACCAAGCATGGTTAAGCTGGTCGCAGGTTCGTACTAAGAACCGTATTACAGGAGTCGCGACCATGGCAGACGTCAATTTCTCGACCGCCGCGGCGGCCTATGCGAAGGGGATCGGAGGCGCGGTTGCTCCAACGGTGTCCGGCGCCGCACCAGGCGCGGGCGGCGGTTTCGCCGATCTAATGACCGACGCATTGTCGTCGGCGCGGGACACAGGACTAAAGGCTGAGGGCGACGCCACCCAGGCGCTCAAGGGCGAGGTCAGCCTGCACGAGGTGGTCACGTCGGTCACGAGCGCCGAGGTCACCCTGCAGACCGTGGTCGCGATGCGCGATCGGGTGATCAGCGCCTACAATGACATTTTGCGCATGCCAATCTGATGACAGCGCTCGAGGTCATCGAAGTCGGTCAGGACGCGATCTTCACGCTGTTGCGGACCATGCTGCCGGTGATGGTCGTGGCCTTGGTCGTGGGTCTGTCTATCTCGCTATTTCAGGCGTTGACCCAGATGCAGGAAGTGACGCTGGCGTTTGTGCCGAAGATCGTCGCCGTGTTCATTTCGATGGCCATGCTGTTGCCTTACATGCTGCAACAACTGCTCGATTTCTCAAACCGGCAGATAGAGCGCATCATCGGATTGTAGCGACGTTGGCGGCGCGATCTTGAAGCGCCGCCAAAAAGAACATTCTCGCCAATGCTGAGCGCACTCGTTACTGAACAGCTTTTCCCGTTCATGCTGGTGTTCGCACGGTTGGGCGCGGCACTGATGCTCATGCCGACCGTCGGCGAGGCGGCGGTGCCCGCGCGCGTGCGCATGCATTTCGCGCTCGCCTTCACCTTAGTGGTGACGCCAATGCTGCGCGACATTCTGCCGCCAGCGCCGACCGCCCCGTTGTCTTTGTTCTTGCTGGTGGCGGGTGAGGTGATCATCGGCCTGTTCTTCGGCGCGTTGATGCGCATGATCACGGCGGCTCTCCACATTGCCGGAATGATATTTGCCTTTCAATCGAGCTTGGCGGCGGCGCAGGTGTTCGACCCCAATCAGGCATCTCAGACGTCGATCACCGGCAATTTTCTCTCCTTGCTGGCGTTGCTGATAATTTTCGTGTCCGACATGCATCATTTGCTGTTCACCGGACTGATAGATAGCTATGTGCTGTTCCCTGCGGGGGTCGCGCCGGTGGCGGCTGAAGGCGCCGATGCCATGGCGCGCGGCCTCGCGGACGCCTTCCGCATTGGGCTCCAGATGACCATGCCAGTGGTGGTGGCGGGATTTCTGCTCTATCTCGGCGCCGGTTTGCTCAACCGGCTGATGCCGCAAATGATGGTTTTCTTTGTGGTGATGCCTCTGCAAATCGTGTTTGCATTCAGTCTGTTAATGCTGACTCTTTCGGCAGCACTTTATTGGTTTATTAATTTTTTCGATGAGTCCTTGGCGCTCTTGTCGGGCTACGGGTAGGCGCCATGTCAGACTCCCAAGACCAATCAGAAAAAACCGAAGACCCGACGCAAAAGAAGCTCAGCGACGCGCGCGACAAGGGTCAGGTAGCGAAGTCAAAAGAGTTCAACACTTGGTTGATCCTGACCACGGCGACTCTGCTGATTCTGACTATTGGGCCCGCGCTGGCGCGCACGATCGGCAGCAAACTGGTCGTCTTTATCGAGCAGCCGCACATGCTGCCGACCGATTTTGACGCGTTGCGCGGTGTCTTGATGGGGAGGGCAAGCGAAGTCGCTTGGGCGCTCGGGCTTTCAGCTCTGCTGCTGATGGTGGCGGCCACGGCTGCCGGCTTGATGCAGCATGGTTTCATCTGGTCCATGGAATCGCTCAAGCCGCAGCTTTCCAGACTGTCGCTGCTCGAAGGTTTTAAGCGGCAGTTCTCACTCAAGCAAGTCGTCGAGTTCCTCAAAAGCATCCTCAAACTCGCCATCGTCGCCGCGGTCGGCCTGTTCGTGATCCTGCCGCATCTCGATACCTTGCCACTCCTGATCAGCATGGAGCCGTCGCGAGCGTTCGACTATCTCTACATCTTGGCGCTCAAGTTGCTCGGTGGCGTTATAGGGTCCATGGCGGTGATCGCCGCGATCGACGTCGCCTATCAGCGATACGAGTTCACCAAGCAACAGCGCATGTCGCAACGCGACATCAAAGACGAGCAAAAACAGAGCGAAGGCGACCCGATGGTCAAAGCCCGCTTGCGCGCAGTTCGCATGGAGAAGGCGCGCCAACGCATGATGGCGGCGGTGCCCGAAGCCGATGTCGTGGTCACCAACCCGACCCATTTCGCCGTGGCGCTGAAATATGACGAAGTCGAGATGGAGGCGCCGACGGTAGTCGCCAAGGGCGCTGATTTCGTCGCCCAGAAGATTCGCGAACTAGCACGGGAACATGATGTTCCGATTGTCGAGAACCCACCGCTCGCGCGCGCCCTGTTCCAGGCGGAGGTCGACCAGGTCATTCCAGGCGACACCTACCGTGCGGTCGCCGAGGTGATCTCCTATGTCTGGAAGATCAGGGGCTACAAGCGGCGCGACCGCACCGATTCCAGTGCCAAACGGACTTCATAGGGTATCACGCGGCGGCTGGCCAAAGCGCCCGCCATCGGGTGCAAGCGGTGGCGTGGTCGGCCGAGATCATTTGTAGGCGCATGGTTGCCTGATCGCAGGCTGCCTCGGACTGTGGGCAGGTGGGGCGGAACGGGCAGCCATCGGTGCCGGAGCCGAGACCGAAGTCTGATCCATCGCCTTCCAACAACGCCCGGGTATAGGGATGACGTGGCGCGTTGATCAATTCGCGTGACGGCGCGCGTTCGACTAATCGGCCGGCGCACAGCACGGCGATCTCATCGCAAATGTACGCCAGCGCCGCAGGGTCGCGATCGATCACGATAGCGCCTGTATCAGAGGCGTCGCGGCCAGCGGGCGCAGCGGATGGGTGCTCGTAGATCGGTATCGGCGGCTCTGGAACGTTCCTGTCGTCCATTAGCCGCGGTTCCGCCGCGAGGTCGCGGTTGCCAAACAGGATGCGGCCGCCGGCGATTTCGAGCCCGGCAGGCATGGCGCCGGAAACAATGTCGCGTAACAGTGACTTGCCTGCGCCGGGCCCGCCGGAAAGGCCGAGCACCTGTCCGGCGTCGACATCAAGCGAAAGCCGGTCGAGCAGGCGGTTCCCGGCAGCATCGGCGACCGTTAGCGCGTGGATGTAGAGCAGGGTCACCCCAGATTGCTTCGGAAGTGGTCGAGTGTGCGCTTCATGGCAAGACCTGCAGAGGCCTCGTCGTATGGCGGATAGCCTCGCCGGTTGAAGCCATGCTCGGCGCCGGCATAAGTATGGATCTCAACATCGGAGCGGTTGCCCATGCGGGCGCGGATTGCCTCAACCGTCTCGGGCGGCACGTGGCTGTCATGTTCCGCGAAGTGAAATAAGATCGGGCAGGCGACCGCGTCGGCCTCGTCGAGATAGGCGTCGATCTTGACGCCGTAATAGCTCACCGCGGCGTCGATGGCGTGACGTGCCGCGCACAGATAGGTGAGTTTGCCGCCGAGACAGAAGCCGGTGACGCCGAGCTTGCTGGTGCACTCGGCGCGCGTCCTCAGCGTCTCCAGACACTGGCCGAGATCGTCGACCAACGCGTCGACGTCAAGTTGTTGGTTAAGCGTGCGGGCCTTCGTTTGACCTTCCGGTGTGTACGGCAGGTAGGCGCCGGGTTCGAGCCGCCAAAACACGTCCGGGGCCAGCGTGACAAAACCCTCGGCGGCGAAACCTTGCGCGACCGCGCGGATATGATCGTTGCTGTTATAGATCTCGGGCAGCACCAGCAGCCCGGGACCCGAGCCGCCGGGCGGCAGGCCGAGGAACGCGTCGAAGTGTTCGCCATCGCGCGCGGAGACCGTGATTTTTTCATCCGCCATCAAACATTCTCGGTCGATTGGGCCAAATCAATTGCTCCGGATTGGGGAGAGTGGAGTGAGATTCACGACTTGAAGCGCGGCGTGTATTGCTGGATCGAGCCGTATTGGTCGGGCCATTTAAGCGGATAGTCGAGCTCGCTCGCGGCGTGGCGCGTCCAATAGGGATCATAGAGATGGGCGCGGGCGAGCACACACAAGTCGGCGCGCCCGGCGGCCAGGATCGAATTCACGTCCTCGTAGGACGAGATGTTGCCGACGGTCATGGTCGGCACGTCGGCTTCTAGCCGCACTTGGTCGGAGAACGGCGTTTGGAACAGGCGGCCATATTCCGGTTCCTGATCCGACACCACCTGGCCCGCCGAGACATCGATCACGTCGCATTGGCGCTCCTTAAGGGCGCGCGCGAGCGTCACGGCATCGGCCACGGTAAAACCGCCGGGTGCCCAATCGGTCGCCGAAATGCGCACCGACACTGGTCGCTCCTCGGGCCACACCGCGCGCACCGCGTCGAAGATCTCAAGCGGATAGCGCATGCGGTTCTCGATGGACCCACCATAGGCATCGGTGCGCCGGTTGGTCAGCGGCGACAGAAACGTGCTGAGCAGATAGCCGTGGGCGAAATGTATTTCGACGATGTCGAAATCAGCCTCGTTCGCCATTTCGGCGGCGCGCACAAAGTCGTCGCGGACCCGGTCCATGTCCGCGCGGTCCATTTCCTTGGGCACTTGGTTGGCCGGGCCGTAGGCGATCGGCGAAGCGGCCAACAACGGCCAGTTGTCGGTTTCCAACGGTTCGTCCATGCCCTCCCACAGCAGCTTAGTCGAGCCCTTGCGTCCGGCGTGTGCGAGTTGCAGGCCAATGCGTGCGCGGCTATGTCCGTGGACGAAATCGACGACGCGTTTCCATGCGCCCACATGTTCGGGTTGGTACATGCCGGCACACCCGGGCGAAATGCGGCCGTCGCGGCTGACATCGGTCATCTCGGTGATTACCAGGCCGGCGCCGCCGATCGCGCGGCTGCCGAGATGCACCAAGTGCCAATCGTCGACCGTGCCGTCCTCGGCCGAATATTGGCACATCGGCGAAACCACCACCCGATTGTCGAGCACCATGTCGCGCAGCCGATACGGTGTGAACAGCGGCGGCGGTGCCGGGTCGGTGGCGATGTTGATGCGCGACTGGTTTGCCGACTGACGCGCGAACCAACGGTCGACTCGCGCGATAAAGGCTGGGTCGCGCAGCTTTAGGTTCTCGTGGCTGATACGCAAAGAGCGGGTCAGCAGGCTGAAGGCGAACTGGATGGTCTCGAGCTCGTCGTAATAACGCTCGACATTCTCGAACCACATCAGGCTCACCTTCGCGGCGCGCTGGGTGCTCTCGACCACCGGCCGCCGCTCCGTCTCGTAGGCCGCGAGCCCATCGCTGACTTTGTCGTGTGTCAGCGTCGCGTCGCACAGTGCGATCGCGTCTTCCATCGCAAGCTTGGTGCCCGACCCGATGGAGAAATGCGCGCTGTGCACGGCGTCGCCGAGCAACACCACATTGCCATGATGCCAGCGCCGGTTCGCGATGATCGGAAAGTTGCGCCAGAGCGACTTGTTCTTGATCAGACGGTGGCCGTTCAGGTGATCGGCGAACATGTCCTCCAGGTAGGCGATGCTGGCGTCCTCGTCGGCGTCTTCCAGCCCAGCGCGCTTCCAGGTGTCTTCCGTGCACTCGAAAATGATGGTCGATTGCTCGCGGTCAAACTGATAGGCATGCACCCGCCACAGGCCGTGTTGGTTCTCCTTGAACACGAACGTGAAGGCTGGGAAAGGGCAGGTGCTGCCGAGCCAAATGAACTTGTTGCCGCGCCATTCGATTTGCGGCTGGAACTGCTCGGCATAAAGATCGCGCACCGCGCTGTTGATGCCGTCGGCCGCGACCACCAAGTCGGAATCGATGTAGTCGCCGGGCGGCGGCGCCTCTTCTTGGAAACGCAGGTCGATGTCGAGCGTGGCACAGCGCCGCTGCAATATTTGCAACAGCTTCTTGCGCGACAGGCCGCTGAATCCGTGGCCGGTCGAGGTTAGGACCTCATCCTTAACGTGAATCTGAATATCGTCCCAATGGGCGAAGCTTTCCGTAATTTCGCGATAGGTCTCGGAATCCGCTTGGGCAAATCCGTCAAGAGTCGCATCGGAGAACACCACGCCGAAACCGAAAGTATCGTCGGGACGATTGCGCTCATAGACGATGACCTCGGTATCAGGTCGCGCTTTCTTATAAAGCAACGCGAAATAGAGGCCGCCGGGTCCGCCGCCGATGACGCTGATTTTCATGTCGCGCACGCCTCTTGGTTGATGGCACCGCCCATCCCGGGGGATCCGGGCCTGCCCGCCGAGTCGATCAATCCGCTAACCGTCACGCAGTTTGAATCGCTGCAATTTTCCCGTCTCGGTACGCGGCAGGGTGTCGACGAAAGTGATAGCGCGCGGATATTTGTAGGGCGCGATCGATTGCTTGACGAAGTCCTGCAGTGTTTTCATCTGATTTCCATCGGCTGTCACGCCATCGCGTAAGACGATGTGCGCCGCGACGATTTGTCCGCGTTCCGGATCGGGCCGGCCAACCACGCCGCATTCGAGCACGTCGGGGTGTTCGAGCAGCGCGGTCTCTACCTCCGGGCCGGAAATGTTGTAACCGGCGGAAATGATCAAATCGTCGGCGCGCGAGACGTACCAGAAATAGCCGTCTTCGTCTTGCCGGTATAAATCGCCGGTCAGATTCCAGCCATGCTGAACGTAGCCGGTCTGGCGGTCGATATTGTCGAGATATTTGCAGCCGGTCGGCCCTCGCACGGCCATTTTACCGATCTCGCCGACCGGCGCGGGCTGGCCGTCATCGGCCAATACGCAAGCCTCGTAACCGGGGATCGCGCGTCCGGTGGCGCCGGCGCGGATTTCGCCGCGTGGGCTGGAAACAAAAATATGCAGCATCTCTGTAGTGCCAATGCCGTCGATAATTTCAAGCCCGGTCGCCTCGTGCCAGGCCTGCCACGTCGGTAGCGGCAGAGTCTCGCCGGCCGAGACACATTTCTGCAGGCTGGAAAGATCATACTTGTCGACCAAGCCGAGCAGCGCGCGATAGGCGGTCGGGGCGGTATAGAGCGCGGTGCAACCATGACGTTGGATGGTTTCGAGCAATGCGTCCGGGGTCACCTTGTCCACCATCGCGGTCGCCGCGCCGACGCGGAAGGGGAAACACAGCAATGCGCCGAGCCCAAACGCGAAGGCGAGTGGCGGCGAGCCGGTGACCACATCGTCCGGGCCTGCATCGAACACGTGCGGCGGAAAGCAGTCGCACATCGCCAAAATGTCGCGGTGGAAATGCATGCAGCCTTTGGGTTGGCCGGTGGTGCCCGAGGTGAAAGCAATGATCGCGACATCATCGGCCGCGGTATCGACCGGCGTGAAGCCTGGTTGTTTGGCGGCGACAGCTCGGTCGAGATCGGCATCGCCGTCACCGCTGCCGGTGAAGTATGCGACCTCTGTGAGTCCGGCCGCTTGCCGGCGAGTTTCTTCCATTTCCGCGGCCAGCGCGCTGTCGCACAGGGCGTGATGGATCTGCGCCTTCTCGACGATAAAGCTGAGTTCGCGGGCGCGCAGCAACGGCATGGTCGCGACGCACACGCCGCCGGCTTTAAGCACGGCGAACCAGGCGGCGGCGCTCATCGGATTGTTCGGCCCGCGCAGCAGCACCCGATTACCGGCGACTAGTCCCATGTCCTCGGTCAGCACCCTGGCTATGCGGTCGGTCAGTGCGTCGAACTCGGCGTAGGTCCATTGCTTGTCGTTAAACAGGACCGCGACCCGCTTGCCGTCTCCCGCCGCCACGCGCGCCGACAACAGCTCCACCGCAGCGTTGAACCGGTTCGGGTAGGCGGCAAGTGTTGGCAACACCGAATAATCTACCGGTGCACGCAGGTCCAACGGCGGCAGGTTGTCGCGCGTGAACGAGTCCAGGTGCCCGCTCGGCCCACCCGGTGCGAACGGCGCTGTCTTTGCGCGCTCCTTGACAGTCATGACAAGCGCCTCCGCGACGATCGGGCCAACCGGCGCGTTCGGCTTCGGTGCTCCAGGGATTGCGTTCCACCGATCCCCTCAGTTTGCGCCAATTCTCTGACTGAACGATCGTTCATTAATCGCCCTCGAACGCCGGTTTCTGTTTGGCGACGAAGGCGTCGTAGGCGCGGCGAAAATCGCTGGTTTGCATGCAGATCGCCTGGGCTTGAGCTTCTGCCTCAATCGCCTGAGGCAGGCTCATCGTCCACTCCTGGTCGAGCATACGCTTGGTCATGGCGTGGGCGAAGGTTGGTCCGTTGGCGAGCCGACGCGCCATCGCGGTTGCCTCGTCGAGCACGGCGTCGGGATTGCACAGCCGATTGTAAAATCCCCACGCCGCCGCTTCCTCGGCGATCATCATACGCCCCGAATACAGCAACTCGGCGGCGCGACCCTGGCCGATAATGCGCGGCAGAATCGCACAAGCACCCATGTCGCAACCCGCCAGGCCAACTCGGGTGAATAGGAAGCCAACTTGGCTTTCCGGTGTGCCGTAGCGCAAATCACTGGCCATCGCCATGCACGCGCCGGCGCCGGCGCAAATGCCGTCGATCGCCGCGATCACCACCTGCGGGGCGCGCATGATGGCGTTCATCAATTCGCCGGTCATACGGGTGAACGCCAGCAGCTCAGGCATTGTCAGCTCGGTGAGTGGTCCGATGATGTCTCGGACGTCGCCGCCGGAGGAAAAATTGCCGCCGGCGCCGGTGATCACAACCGCTTTCACATCATCGACGCCGGCCAGCGCGCGAAAGGTCCGTCCCAGCTCGGCGTATGAGTCAAATGTCAGCGGATTTTTGCGCTCAGGCCGGTCAAGGGTGATCGTCGCGACCTTGCCGTCGACCGCGAAGCGGAAATGCTCTGGCGCCAGGTCGACCGCTTTGGCAGAGGCAGAAAAAGGAGCGGTCATGGGTGGGCCTCATCGGTGGTCAGGGCCGTTTTGAGCTTGGCGAGCAGGTCGAGCAAATGCGTCTTATCGGCGGCGCCGAGTGAGGTCAATGCGTCGGCGATCCACGCCTGGTGAACCGGTGTCATGGCATCGAATGCGCGCTTGCCGGCCGCGGTCAGCCGGACCAGTTGTGCACGACGGTCGGTTTCATCGGTGCGGCGCTCGACCATGCCCTCCGCGACCAGCCGGTCGATCAAACCGGTAACGTTGCCATTACTGACCATCAATCGGCGCGACAGTTCGCCCATGGTCAAGCCGCCGGCGGCACGCTCGAGCTGTGCCATCAAATCGAATCGCGGCAGCGTGGTATCGAAGCTTTCGCGCAGACCTTTGCGCACCCTGGTCTCGATCAGGTTGGTGCAGGTGAGCAGGCGCAACCAGATGCGCAAATCCTGCTGGCCGCTCGCGCCGCTTGTGTCGTCGGCATCGATGAGCCACGCATCATCCATCAGGTCACCTCGCCGCCGGCAACCGCGATTGACTGGCCGGTGATCGAGCCGGACTCGGGGTGGCATAGCCAGGCAACCGCGTGTGCAACTTCGTCCGGCGTGATCAGTCGGCCTTGCGGGTTGGTGCGGGCCAATTCGGCGCGCGCCGCCGCCTCATCCATCCTCGTCTTGGCCGTAATGTTCTTCACGGCTTCCGTGAGCAGGTCGGTGTCGGTAAAGCCCGGGCAAACCGCGTTGACGGTGATTGCGGTGTCCGCAAGTTCAAGCGCCAGTGCCCGGGTCAATCCGACAAGCGCGTGTTTGGCGGCGCAGTAAGCGCTGACATAACGATATCCTCGCAAACCAGCTGTTGAGGCGATGTTGACGATGCGCCCCCAACCCGCGTCACGCATTGCCGGAAGCACGGCCTGGCTGCAGGTAAAGGCCGCGGTCACGTTGACCGCCATCATCGCGTCCCACATCGCCCGGTCGGTACGCGTGAACGGCGCGCTCTGCGCCGCGCCGGCGTTGTTGATCAATACGGACACGGGGCCATGGGCGCCTACGGCTTGGTCGAGCGCGCGCGCAACCGTTTCCGACTCGGTTACATCGGCTTCGGCGGCGAATACCGGCACGTGGGCTGCTTCCTCGATGCGGAACCGCTGTTCGTCGAGCGCCGCGCGGGTGCGGCCGACCAGAGTGAGCGACGCGCCCAATCCACCAAGCGCCATGGCGATCGCGGCGCCGATGCCGCGCCCGCCACCGGTGACGACGGCGTGGCGGCCGGCAAGCGGCCGCGTGGCCGATTCACCGGCAGGTACCGCAACAGGGATGGCAGTAGAGTCTCGGGACATCATTGCCCAATCGATTTATTTTAAGTGTAAAATAAATCGCTCTGTTCGGACAAGTCCCGGCCGACGGTTCGGCCGCAACACGGGAGCGTGAGCGAGATGCAGCATCTGTTGCCCGCCGGCTGGAAACGTCCATCCGGTTACTCGGTGGGAATCGCCGCCGAGGGCCGGTTGGTCGTCACCGCCGGCCTGATCGGTTGGAATGGCCAGGAAGAATTCGAGACCGATGAATTCGTCGGGCAGCTGCGCCAGGCATTGAAGAATGTGAACGCGGTATTGGCTGAGGCCGACGCGGCGCCCGAGCACATAGTACGCATGACTTGGTACATCACCGACAAGGCCGACTATCTCGCCTCGCTCGGCGAGATCGGCGCAGCGTGGCGCGAGATCCTTGGCAAAGTCTATCCAGCAATGGCTGTGGTCGAGGTCGCCGCCTTGCTCGAGGATCGCGCCAAGATTGAAATCGAGACCATGGCGGTGGTGCCGTCGGCTTGATGGGCGTTCAAGTTACTCCGAATCAGTGATTGATTCAGGTTGTGGCCGGCAGCCGACTAAACAAGTGAGATTGCCTGGCAGGAGGACGATCGATGGCTCGCTATGCGCTTGTTTCAATTCTGATTGCGGTGGCGTTGGCGGGATGCGCCCCGCCCCAAGATGATGCCGCATGGCAAAGCGACTGCGTTGCGGCGGGTCATACGCCGGGAACGCCCGAGTTCGCTGATTGTTTGAGCGCGCGGCAGGCCGCATTCGAAGAGGAATGCCTTTCGGCGGTCGCCGCCTGTCAATGAGGCGCCAACCAGCCGCCGAGGCTCACGGTCACGTGAGCGGTGGAGATTTTGCGACTGCGTCGAAATGCGCCATACTTCGCGGTGTGGGGACTGGAGCGGATTACCGGAGGCTCCCATGATCTCATTAAGACCGATTGGCGTCGCAATCGTGGGTGCGTTGGCATTGAGCGCCTGCACTCAAACCGATTGGCGCGACAGTTTGAACGACGTGGATCACGCTCAAATGAACGCCGCGGTCCAGACGGCGTTGGAAACGAGTAAGACCGGGGAGAGCGGCAGTTGGGCGAACCCTGCGAGCGCGCATCGCGGTACGGTAATCCCGACCCGCACCTGGCAGGCCGACGACGGGCGCAACTGTCGCGATTACCAACAAACTGTGACCGTCGGCGATGTTACCCGAGTCGGGTACGGCAGTGCCTGCCGCGCCGGCAACGGTGTTTGGGTGGACCTTCGGTCGCCCCGCTATGTGGCCGCGGGGTCGCAGTCTTATCGCTACCGGCCGCACCGGCTCCATTTCGGGTTTGGCTACGGCCATCGTTTCGGGCGTCGACATTACGGCTTCGGGCATCATCATTTCTTTGGCCCATATCCGTTGCACGCCTATCGTTATGGATATCCCTATTATTGGTATTGATTCGGCGTTGACGGCATAGTCAATCGCTACGATCTCACCCCTGGATACCCGAATGCCAATGGTGTCAGGCGTACGCTTCGACATTCTCGTGGCGGATGCCCCGCAGATCCATCTCGAAGGCAAGGCCGTCGATCGGCGGGCGGGCGTAGTGCCAGTTGATGCCGTGTATCGATGCGCCGGCAAGAGGTTCGAGAATAGTAGTCGGCAAATAAGGCCGGACGTCGTGCACGGTATAAACATTGGCGTGAGTGATGTCGGATAGCAGCACACACAGACCGTCGACCCGCTGCTGCATCACATCCATCACATGCTGGGCCTTTTCGGCCATCGCCTCGGGCGTTGTTTCGCCATCTCGCACGATGACTTCTTCGTCCAACGACTGGCGGTCGACGTCGCCCGCGCCGGCGACGACGAACGTGGGCACCGGCGCTTCATCCGCGACCGTAAACGCGTAGCTGTACAAAACCGGTTCCTCTGGCGCGGCGAGGGCCGGGGCGACATTTGTACGAGCCACCGGGTTGTGTCCGTCGACCAGCAGGTCCCAATCCTCAATGAGCGCCCGGTAATCGCGGTTGAAGCTGGCAAACCCGTCGAACGACATCGGTTTCGGGCAGCGTAATGCCACGGCGCAAAGCGCCTGGCGCGGTCGTTTAAGATCATTGAGCCGGCGCTCGATAACTTTGAACCCATCGCGGTAGGGCATCGGTCGGCGAAGCGTGATGTGGACGATTTCGTGGCCCGGCATTGCAACCGTGCCGGAGGAGTATGGCGGTATGCCGGTCAAGAATCGGTAACCACCTTGGTCATTGTCGATTAAATCCATTGCCTACCTAATGTTTAGGAGGGTTTACTCAGCAGCCGGCGAAACTTCATCCAGATGAGCGACCAAACGCTCGGCCGTAGCGCGTTTTTCGGAATCGGGATCTCGCTGGACGATACGCAACAGGGCGGCGCGGGCTTCTTGGTCGCCGGCTCGCGCCATGTCGAAAGCCATGCGATCGCGCTGGTCGTAATATTGCCGGTCAAACTCAGCAAGGCGTGGATTTTGGCGCCGCCAATAATACTTGAGCTCGTCAGAGGGCCAGTCGGCATAGACCTCGTCCCAAGTGCCGGTGCCGGCATAGGGTGAGAGCGACGCTTCGACGATCGGCTCACTGGCGCGTTGATAGCGCGCGTCGACCGATTGGCGCAGGCGGTCGGTAAGGTTGGGGGCGCCGCGGTGCACTGCCATGCTGTGGAAGATCACCACGTCGCCGGCGGCGAAATTACCGCCGACCCAGCGACCTTCCAGCGGGTCCGCCACTTCCATCGCGCCGGCGCCGCTCGAGACCCGGAAATCGTGAACGCCTTGGGTATGAGACGCTTCGGCGACCTGCAATCCGCCCATCTCAACCGGACAATCGGACAGCGGAATCCAGACCGCGTAGCATTCCGGTGTCCCCTGAATATGAACGAAATCCTGGTGCGGCGGCGTGGTCAGATCGGGCCGTTCCGGAAAGATGTTGCGCGGGATCACCATCGGATGAACCAACACCGGTTCGCCGAACAGCCGCTCGAACAATCCAACGACCGCGGGGTGGTGTTTCAGGGCGTGCAACGCTTCCAAACGGTAGAGGCGTTTCAAGACAGCGACATAGGCGGCCTCGGGGTCGGCGCAGGCCTTGCTCGGGTCGGCGATTGCGTCGGTCATTGGCCGGTCCGGCCTCAGCCAGTCCGACTCGGCTGCGATTTCGAGAAATTTTTGACGTAAGTCGGTCACCGCATTACGCGGCAACAGGCCCTTGATGAACAGATAGCCGTCGCGCCTTGCCCGGCCGGCAAGCGCGTCGCTGTCCGTGATAATGTCAGACGAGTCGGTGAAAGGCTTCATCGTACGCGCGGCTCCCTTACGCGGTCGCTTCGACGCCCATGGCATCGCAATATCGATGATAGCATTCGAGGTAATCGCCGTATTTACGGTGAGTCGCAGTGTGATGCGCGCAGCCGAGCAACAGCAATTCCTTATCTGGCGCGGTCGACCGTTGATAATCCTCGAGAAAGCACAGCGCGATCTCCTGATTGTGCGGATCGTTGCCGATCTTGCACGCGGCTCCGGCCAGGGTGCGGATCAGACCGTCACGATCGCCGCCATCGTCGATACAAGCTTGGGTCCATGCCAAACTCGCGTCGGTATCGAGCGCGAGCAGCGCGGTGTCGAGTTCAACGAGTTTGCGGTCCATCGGCATAGAGCCGGCCTTGGCCGGTGGCTTGGCTTCGAACGTTGTGACATCGCCGATGTTGCGCTGGTGCTCGGCGTTGCGGCCGACGAAAGAGGCCGCGGTATACAGAAATTTGGTCCGTTGATGGTGGCCGAATTCGTCGGCGAACCAACGCACCGTGTTGCAATATTCGTAGCAATGTTGCGGGATTGAGAAATTGAGGTCGCCGCGCGTTTCCAGCAAAACCCGCGCCGCCGCGATCTGAATCACGTCCATCACGTGGCGTGGTGCTTTGCCAGCCAGCAAAAGCTTACTGATTTCCTCGTGCCCCGCCGGTTCCGGCGTGTGGATCAAGGCATCGACGAGTGCCTCGCGCTCGGTATCGCTCATCGGATCGCGTTGTCGCCAGAACTCAATCTCGCGCCTCGACGCACCGCCGTACGGGATCGCCCGCAGCGGCTCTTTGTCGATCATCGTCTTGATCGCGTTGCTAGCCAGCTCGTAGGTCGAATACCAACGCGGGCCGACGGCGATATCCAAGGCTCCGGCGTAGAGCACATTGTGGGCGTCGTCCCAACCGATCATGCTGCCAAGTTCGACCGTAGCCCGCGCACGATACGACTTGTGCCCCGTGGTATAGGAGCGATTGAGAAAAACTCGGTCCTGCACATCAATGAGCCCGGCAAATACGAGCTGCGCAAGCGCCTTTGGCCGGTTCGACGCATCGTCGACCATGCCGAGAAACATGCGGTAGGCGTCGAGCACTTGGCCGCGATGAACTAAAGTCATCCATTCGTCGAGCGCGGCCTGATACGAACCGCGCACTGGTTCGGGCTCCTGGTCGTCCCAGTAAACCGCCGGCGCCGGCGGTGGGCCTTCGGGCGGTGTGAAACCACGAGAATAATGACCGGGCGCGCGATTGATCTTTTGGTTCCAGATGTCGAGGCCCGTCGGGATATACCAGATGGTCTGCGCCATCGGCAGTCCGGCAAGCTCGGGCGCGACCATGTCGGTTAAATGCGCAGTCGCGCGCGCGCTCAGCAAGCAATGGTCGTTGTTGACGAAGTTGACGTAGCCGTCGTCGATCCGCTCGTGGTACGGCACATGGGTATAGGGCGCGTGGATCCGCACCGCTTCGCGCAGCAGATCCTTGAGCGACTCACCGTTTCGATACAGGTCGTAATAGGCCACGCCGGCGCCGACCTGGTCGCGATCGAGAATCCGCGCTTCGAGGGTCGCGTAAACGCCATCGGCGCCGGTCGGCGCGGCTTGGGCATGAGCCATAACGGTTCCCTCCGATCCCCCGCGCGGTCTTCGCCGCTTGCCGGTCAATCAAATCGTCGTTGTGCGATCAGTATACGACTCGATTGAAGATGCGCCCAGACAAGCGCGAGATGGCTGCCATGCACGGCCGGACCCATGTGGCAATAGGTCCGCCGCCGCGTAGTGCGGCCGCCAGATTTCCCGGAATAAATGTCGACACATTTCAAAAGCTCGAATTGCGCAACCACGCCTGACACTTGCCACGTTGCGATTGCGATCCATTTTTTGTACCACGCGGTGGATTCCGCCTTGGGGGGCGATTATCGGCTTATTCGGTAACTATTTCGGGAAGCCTACTTACCCCGCGATTGGCGGGGCAACGGGACTGCCCACAGGGTCGGAAAATGAGTGAGTTCAAATTCTCGTTCGAGAGCATCGTTGCCAACGCCAACGATATCGTCATCGTGACCAAGGCGGACCAAGTTCGCGAGCCGGGTCCCGAGATCGTCTATGTCAACGATGCTTTCTCCAAGTTGACCGGATATTCTCGTGACGAGGCGCTCGGTAGATCGCCGCGCTTCCTACAGGGCGATGAGACCGATCCGAACAGCACGCGCCTGATCCGCGAAGCGCTCGCCGAGAAGCAGCCAGTTCGGACGATCATCAAGAACTACAGCAAATATGGCGAGAGCTATTGGCTCGACATCAACATCGTGCCGCTGAAGGACGATAGCGGCTGGACCACGCATTTCGCGGCAATCGAACGCGACGTGACCCAAGAGGTCGAGCGCGAACGGCTCTTGTCGGAGCGCGCGAGCACCGACTTCCTGACCGGCGCTTACAATCGACGCACCTTTCTCGACCGCGCCGGCCACGAAATAAGCCGCGCGAAGCGCTACGGCGAACAGTTGGCGGTCGCGATTTTGGACCTCGACCATTTCAAAGCGATCAACGATACCTACGGCCACCCTGCCGGTGACGCGGTGCTTCAGGCGTTTACCGAAATGTGCAATTCGATCCTGCGCGGCTCCGACATTTTCGCGCGGATTGGTGGCGAGGAGTTTGCCGTGCTGATGCCAAGCACGCCGCCGGACGCTGCCTGCGCAACCATGGAACGGGTGCGTCGCGACCTCGCCGCGTCACCCATTCACTGGGACGGACTGTCGATTCAAGCCAGTGCCAGCATTGGCCTCGCGACCTATCTACCGTTCGATGAATCGATCGGACCCATCTTGCAGCGCGCCGACGCAGCGCTCTACCAAGCGAAAAGCGACGGCCGCAATCGAGTGGTGCCCGCCGCGGCGGCCGTACTGGAGTCGATCGAGCCCGAGCGACAAGCCAAGCCCGAGCTCGTTACGTCTTAGGCCAGCCTGCCACGGAGTGGCGTGGCCACGCACTTATCTCGCTGGCTTTGGATCCAGTGGCACCATGCCGGAAAAATCGTGCGCTTGTTCGTAAAGGTGTGCGGCGCCGAGGAGCAGGTCTTCGCGGCGTGGCGGTGCCACGATCTGCAACCCGATCGGCCGGCCGTCGGCGGTAAATCCGCACGGCACTGAAAGCGCCGGGCAACCGGTCAACGTAATTGCGCCGCAAATCTGCAGCCAGTCGATATAGGTCGGGAGTTTGGTGCCCGCGACTTCCTCGGGCCAACGGATTTTGCCGTCGAACGGCGGCACTATGGCCGCCGGACACACCAACAGGTCGTAATCTTCAAAGAATTTGACCACGCGGTGATATAACGCGCCGCGCGCGATCTGGGCCCGCGAAATATCCTCCACGGCCAAGGCCCGCCCGGCTTCGATATTCCAGATGATTTCGTGCTTCAGCAGATCTCGGTGATCGTCCAGCAGCGCGCCGCGGCTGGTCGCGAAGGCGAATGCGCGCAGTACGTGAAAGGCGTCTTTGGCGCCTGAGAAGTCGGGGCAAGCGTCTTCGACCGTTGCGCCGAGCTCGGCAAAATCTTGTGCGCCGCGTGCGCAAATCTCGGCCACTTCCGGTTCGACCGGCATGAAACCCAAGTCAGGACTGAAGGCGACGCGCTTCGGCGCGACAGGTGATTGGACCGCCTCTTGGTAGGACGTCGCTGGCGGGTCAAGCGATAAAGGATCGTCCGGGTGCCGACCAACCATGGCATCGAGCATAAGTGCGGCATCGGCGACATTGCGCGCCATTGGTCCTTGCACCGCCATGTCGCCGAACGGTAGGCCGCCGGGGCCGTGCGCAACGCGACCAGGGCTTGGTCTCACTCCGACCACCGAGCAGAAGCTCGCCGGATTTCGCAACGAGCCGCCAAGGTCGCTGCCGGTGGCAAGCCACACTTGGCCGGCCGCCAGCGCCGCCGCCGCACCACCCGATGACCCGCCCGGTGTCAGGCTGAGGTCCCACGGGTTACCGGTTCGGCCGAGCACTTCGTTGAAGGTTTGCGACCCGGCGCCGAGTTCGGGCGTGTTCGACTTGCCGATCACGATCGCACCGTTGGCCTCCAAAATCTCGACCATGTAGTCGGAATTTTCCGATATGTGATCGGCATAGATCGGCGAGCCGAAGGTCGTTCGCACGCCTTTGACTTCGTTGAGATCCTTAATCGCGATCGGCAGTCCGTGCAAAAAATGCGGCGGCGGGTCGGCGGGCGGGTTGTCCATCAGGCGGCGCGCCTCGGTGCGCGCGCGGTCGAAACACAAGGTCGGCATGGCGTTGAGCGCGCCGTCGGTTTCGGCGATGCGCGCCTCCGCCGCGTCAATCAGGTCGAGCGGTGAAAGCGCACCGGATTTCAGGCGCGCGACTGCCTCACGCGCGGTGAGGGTGATAAGGTCATCCATTGTTGGCCTCCGCCAAATAACTGATTGCCGCGTTAATGCCGCCAGGCGTGTGTGGCACGCCGGTGGTGGCGAGCGCGGCCTCGATCGTCGCGAGCGTGCCGAGGATCATCGGCTCGTTGAGGTCGCCCAGATGGCCGACCCGGAACAGTTTGCCTTGTAGTTTCATGAGCCCCCCGGCGAGCGCCAGATTGTAGCGGTCGAGGCAAAAGGATCGGAAAGCATCGGCATCGTGGCTGTCGGGCATGAGGGCCGCGGTAATTGAGTTGGACCGCTCGACTGGATCGCTGGCGTTGAGCTCTAAGCCCCAGCCGACGACCGCGCGACGCGTTGCCTCGGCGAGGCGGGCGTGGCGCGCGAAGCAGGCGTCGAGCCCTTCCTCCTCCAACATGTCGAGCGCTTCGACCAGGCCGAATATCAGGTTTATCGGCGGCGTGCTAATGAATGCGGGCGTTTTGCCGTCAGGCAAGGAGCGAGCCCAATCAAAGTAATACCGCGACGTTGTCGACGCCTTGGCGGCTTGGAGTGCTTTGTCGCTTACTGCGGTGAAGCTCAAGCCCGGCGGCAACATGAAGCCCTTTTGCGAGCCGCCGATCGCGACGTCGACCCGCCAATCATCCATGCGGAAATCCATCGATCCGAGCGACGAAATCGTGTCGACCAGATAGAGCGCGGGATGGTTGGCATTGTCGATCGCCTGTCGCACCTCGCCGACCCGGCTGGTCACACCGGTCGCGGTTTCGTTGTGGACGATCGCCACCGCCTTTATTGCGTGTGTCTTGTCGTCCGCCAGTCGGGCTTCGATCGCGTCAGGGTCGACGCCATGCCGCCAATCGCCGGGCACATAGTCAACGTCGAGCTTGAAAGACTCGGCCATCTGCTTCCACTGGGCCGAAAATGCGCCGGTCTCAGCCATCAGAATCCGGTCGCCCGGCGAGCATGTGTTGGTCAAGGCGGCTTCCCAGGCGCCGTGGCCGGCCGACGCTGAAATCAGCACCGGGTGTTTGGTTTTGAACACGGTCTTGACGCCTGAGTAACACCGCTCGGCGATCCTGGCATATTCGGGGCCGCGATGATCGATGGCCGGCCGGTCCATCGCCCGCAAAATTCGGTCCGGCATCATGGTCGGGCCGGGCGTGTGCAGGAATTGGCGCCCGCGCTTAATCGGCATGAGGTTACTTTGGGTCATGGTTCGCTATAGTTGGACGGCACCGTAGCAGCGCCGATTGGGAGATAATGGCGGGTCTAGTAGCAGATAAAACGCGCATCGGCGACAGCGCGTTGGCGGGCCGACTGGCCCGTGAGCTTGAAGGCGAGGTTCTATTCGATCCGTTCAGTCGTGGCCGTTATGCGACCGATGCCTCGATCTATCAAATCCAGCCGATCGGCGTGGTGGTGCCGAAAAATGTCGCCGACATCGAAGCGGCGATCGCGATCGCGCGCGAACAAGGGGTGCCGGTGCTGCCACGCGGTGGCGGCACCTCGCAATGCGGTCAGACGGTCGGCGAGGCGCTGGTCGTCGATACCTCGAAATATCTCAATCGGGTGATCGACTTCGACGCCGAGACGCGGCGCGTCGCGGTCGAACCGGGCCTGGTGCTCGATCGGCTCAACGACCAACTGAAACAGCGTGGCTTGTTTTATCCGGTCGACATTTCGACAGGCAATCGGGCCACCCTGGGCGGTATGGCCGGCAACAATAGTTGCGGTGCGCGCTCTATCCGATACGGCAACATGGTCCACAATGTCCACGCGATCGAGGCGCTGATGGCCTCCGGCGAGCGACACCGTTTCGCGCCCGTGCCTGGCAATCTGGACGGGCTCGAGGCGACAGACGGTTATGCTGATCTGGTGCAGGACATGCGCGCGCTCGCGGCGCGCGAAGCCGACGAGATCGAGGCACGGTTCCCCAAGCTGTTGCGCCGGGTCGGCGGCTACAATATCGACATGGTCTCGCCCAGCGGCCACAACATGGCGAACCTCTTGGTCGGGTCCGAGGGCACGCTTGGTTTTTTCACCCGGCTGGACCTCGACCTGCAGCCGATCCCTTCGCACAAACTGCTCGGCATCTGCCACTTCGGCTCGCTGCACGATGCCATGGCGGCGACCCGACACATCGTTGAACTCGGTCCGTCGGCAGTCGAGCTCGCGGATCGAAATTTGATCGATTTGGCGCGAGACGTGCCGCTCTATCGCGCGACCATTGACCGCTTCATCTGGGGCGAACCTGAGGCCATCTTGCTGGTGGAGTTCGCCGGCGAGGATGAGGAGGTGCAGCAACGGTTGCTCAAGCAACTAGTCGACTTTCTTGGCGATCTCGGTCATCCGAATTCGGTGAATGAAGTTGTCGACCCAAAGGCGCAAGCCGCAGTGTGGGATGTGCGCAAGGCGGGTCTCAATATCGTCATGTCGATGAAAGGTGACGGCAAGCCGGTATCGTTCGTCGAAGATTGCGCGGTCTCGCTCGACGATTTGCCTGAATATACGGATCGGCTGACCGAAATTTTCAAGAAGCATGGCTCGCGCGGCACCTGGTACGCGCATGCGTCGGTGGGCTGTCTGCATGTGCGACCGGTGCTCAACATGAAAACCGAAAGCGACGTGAAGGCGATGCGCGCGATCGCCGAGGAAGCCTTCGAGATGGTGCGCGCCTATAAGGGCTCGCACTCGGGTGAGCATGGCGATGGCATCGTGCGCTCGGAATTCCACGAGGCGATGTTCGGTTCCCGCATCACCCGCGCCTTCGAGACGGTCAAGGACCGGTTCGACCCGACCGGCCTGTTCAATCCGGGCAAGATCACCCGTCCGCATCGGATGGACGACCGCAGCCTGTTCCGCTACCAGTCGGACTACGGGCCGACACGGTTCGACCCGGCCCTCGATTGGTCTGCATGGGGTAAGCCAGGGGTCGATGGGTTCCTCGGCGCGGTAGAGATGTGCAACAACAACGGTGCCTGCCGCAAGGCAAGCCCCGGCGTGATGTGCCCCTCATACCGCGCCACCGGCGACGAGAAACATCTGACACGCGGCCGCGCCAACAGTTTGCGATTGGCGCTCACCGGACAGCTAGGACCTAAGGCGTTGGCGTCCGACGCCATGGCGGAAACCATGGCATTGTGCGTTGGCTGCAAGGGTTGCAAACGCGAATGCCCGACCGGCGTCGACATGGCGCGAATGAAGATCGAGGTGATGCGGCAGCGCGCCGCCGTCCATGGCTTCAGCCTCCGCGATCGTACGGTCGGTTGGTTGCCACGCTATGCGCCCTGGGTCTCGCATTTTCATGGACTGGCAAATCTGCGTAACAAATCGGCTTTGATGCGAGGAATTGGTGAACGTCTGTTCAGAATAAGCGCGCACCGGCCATTGCCAGAATGGCACAGGCGGCCATTCACCGAAACGCCCATGCCAGAAGGCGAGGGGCCGGAGGTGGTGCTGCTTGCCGATACGTTCTCGACCTGGTTTGAGCCCGAGAATCCGCGTGCCGCGCTCACCGTGCTGCGCGCCGCAGGTTATCGCGTCCACATCGCGCGCCCTAACCGCGACGATCAGGCGGGCGCTCGGCCACTGTGTTGTGGCCGCACGTTTTTGGCCGTCGGCGCGGTGGAGCAGGCGCGCGCCGAGGCGACGCGCACGCTCGCCGTGCTCACACCTTATGCCGAAAGGGGCGTCGCCATAGTCGGGCTTGAACCGTCGTGTCTGTTCACCCTGCGCGATGAATGGTCGGCGCTGTTACCAGGCGCCGAGACGGCGGCGATCGCCGATACTGCCATGACGTTCGAGAGCTTCTTGGTACGCGAGCATGCCGCCGGTAGGCTCGACCTGCCGCTGCATGACATTGGCGTTTCGACGGCCTTCGTCCACGGCCATTGTCACCAGAAGGCTTTCGACGCGGCCGACGCGGTGCGCGAGGTGCTGGAGTGGATACCGGGCCTCGCTGCTGAGCCGATCGCGTCGACTTGTTGCGGCATGGCTGGCGCTTTCGGCTATCAAGCAGAGACTTACGAGACCTCGATGCAAATCGGTGGACTCGACCTGTTTCCGGCACTCGACGCCGTGCCGGATGATGCGATGGTGGTTGCCGACGGTACAAGTTGTCGCCATCAGATTGCCGACGGGGCCAGTCGCCAAGCTCGTCACGCCGCTCAAGTTCTGGCCGAGGCGCTCGCAGGCGACTGATCGACCATTCAACGCATCGATCTTTCCGCATCGACAAGATATGCAAAAATGAATAACTGTTCATTATTTTTTGACTCCGTCCAACCGCTATGGATTCGACCCGAACGCTGATGCCGTCCGGAGATTCGGACGAATGAAATCCTCCACCCGTGGCGAAAAATAAAGGTTCATTAGGAAATACCGCGTAGCCTATCCGCTCTGGTGACTGCGGATGGAGTGGCGTATGGCAGGGGCAAATGTAATTGCTTTGGACATCCGCGAGGATGAACCATCTCCGCCCAAACTTAGGCGCCGGCGTGACGCGCAAGTTGCGGACACCCGACTACGGCTGATCGACGCCGGTTATCGCGCCTTTGGTGGCGCTGGCTATCATGCGACCACCATGGCGGACGTCGCGCGTGCGGCCGGCATGTCGCAGGGGGCGGCTTACAATCACTTCGCGGGCAAGGAAGCGTTGTTTTCTGCGGCGTTCGAGGCGTTCAATCCGTTCGACGACCTAATCGAGACGCTGTACGCTTTGGCGCGCTCCGGCGCGAGTGCCGATAGCGACTTCGATGAACAGCTTCGCCACGCTCTCGGCGCATTCGGGTCATCGAGCGGTGACGCGGGCGAGTCCAATCGCGACTGGTTTGACCTGCTGCTGATCGACGTGTTGGAGTTCGATTGTCGGCACTGGAGCGATCTCTACCGGCGGCAGCGCGCGGGTTTCGCCCGCGCGGCCGGTCGATTGGAAGCGTCGGGCCGTTTGGTCGGCGTCGGTGGGGCCGCCGCGCTTCGCTCGGTAATCGCGGCGGTGCTTGGCGAACGACTGGTCGCACGTTTGCTTGCCGCGGGAGAGGGCAGGGATGTTCGACCCGCCGCAGGGTCGGGCGTCCTTGACGTATTTCTTGGCGGTCTTCTGGCGGAAACCGGTTAGCGGCACGGCTTCGCGTTAGGGCCGGCCAACAAGTCGTGGATCAAGTCGCGGGTTCGGTTTCCGGTTCGCGACGGCTTTGGGCGCGTACGCGATCCGGCTCGGCAGCGGTCGCGACACAGGTTCCAAGAAAGCGCGCCTCTGGCGTCGATGCGTCGGCGAAGCGCTCGTATAATGCCTCTTCTTGTTTTTCCGGTGCTTCCATTTGCTGTTTCGCTATTCCATGGCGCACTAACCATACAAGCGCATCTTCGTACGATGTGGCGAAACCATTCGGTTGTGAGCCGGCTTTCTCGGCCAATACGGCCAACAGACCGAGACGAAATTCGTTCATATATCGAGAGAAATCGGGCGAGGTCACCAGATACGGCCAGTGCTCGGGATCGCGGTCGTTGATGAGGGATTGCTGCCAACCGGTGGTGTTCTGCTGGCGCAAGTAGAACAACTCATTGAGCGTCTTAAGCTTGCCTTGGACGATCGTGATGCACGAGGACAGGTACTGCCAGAAAATAACGTTTTGCGTGACCGCAAGGGTGCGACGACAGCTCTCGATGAATTGTTCGCGCCGGTGCACCGCGTACAGGGTCGCGGTGAAGCTGCCCAAGTGCCGGGTCAGACGGGTGAATACATTGGCTTCGTCGCGAGTTCGGCCGCGGTGCCCGTTGACTTTGAGATCGTTGTTCTTGATGCGGAAGAACGCCATGCGGCCTTTGCACGCCACATAGTCCGGATTTGCATCGAGGAAGTCCGTGCATGAAGCCAAGGCGCCAAAGTGCATGAAATCGTCGTCCGCATGGAGCGCGGTGTAAGGCGTCGCGACAGAGTCGGCGCAATCGGCCAAGCGCTCCAGGAACGGCAAGTCCGGATCGTGATGGCGGATGGTGAGGTTTAAGGTCGGAAAATCGGCGGCGACCTTCGCCAGTATATGCCGGTCGTCGACGGCGCTGTGGTCGGACACCACGATTGGCCCGGTATACTGATAGAATTCGAAGTGGATGAGGACGCGCCTGAATAGGTCCGCGCGGCTGGCGACGGTTGGAACCAGCAGCGTGACAGATTCTTTTCGATTAGCACTCATACGCATACTCATTTTCAGAATTTGAGCAGCAGGCCTTGGCCCGTCGGCATCGATAGAATGGTTGCGCCGAATTTGCTGACAACTGGATCGAGCGCCGCTTTCTGAGACCTGTGGGCGAGCGAGGCATAGTCATCGAACACGATGATTCCGCCGGTCACCATGCGGTCCCAGAAATATTCGAGGGCGGCGACTTCGGGAGCGGCGATATTCATATCGATATGCAGGTACGCGACGCGGCCGATGTCGACCTCATCGAGCGACTCCGGCACCGCGCCCTTGACCGGTTTTACGTTGGGATAGGCGGCGAAGTTCTGTTCGACAAGCGTCAGACAGTCGAAGTAGTGGCGTTCGTTCTTACTCACGGCGAGCGGGCGTTCCGTCTCGCTCATTTGCGATTCCGGGATGCCCTCGTAGGTGTCGAATAGGTAGAAGGTTTTGCCCAAGGCATTGAAATCGACATAGTCGACGACCGCGCGCGAGACGATCCCGGTGCTGACCCCGCACTCGACAAAATCGCCGTCCAGGCGGGCGGCGTGCGTCGCCGCCCAGCAGCAGACATAGACCCGCCATTCGATGTGTAACTTCGCCGGGTCCATGATGCGGTGGCCCGTATTGACGCCAGCCTGATAGGCGCGCTGGAAGGCCGGGTCGTCGAGGAAATCGGCATTGTGGCTGGTGCTCAGGCCGTCGGCGTCGAACTGAACCACGGGAAGCATGCTGATCTGCCCGTCCGAACGGTTGCGCAGCCGACGCCCGTCCGGCATCGGAAACTCGACGGTAAATTGAGGGCCTTTCACGATATCTCCACGGGGAAGGGGGCGAGTACCTATGAAGCCAAATTGGGGCTTTCTCAGCATCCCGATTGAACCCGTGAGGGTTTAAGATTTCGTATATCGGCGCTGGCTTTGGAGCACCTATGCAATCAAATGGGGGGGCGGCTCGTCTTTGTGGATAGCGGGGGCAATTCGCGTCCGCCTTGCCTGTCACCACTAAACGGGAGGTCCCGATGTCGAAGTCCCTCGTCGCCGCCATGCTTGGCGGGTTTCTATTGACCATCTCCGCCAACGCATTCGCCGCCGATGATCCGAGCATTAAAGGCGAGGTTCGCGCCAATATCACCAAAGCCATGCTCGAGCATGTTGGGTCCAACACCGTCGACGGTGATTACGTCATTTACGATGCGGTTGAGGGTCAACTCCTACGTCTCAAATTCGACGCGTTGCATGACGGTATCGTCAAGAAAGGCGACTTCTACGTCGCGTGCGGCGATTTCAACGCCCATGACGGAACCTACTACGACTTAGACATGCTGGTTGCTGAACAAGGCGATGGCAGCATGCGCGTGCTACAGTCGATCGTTCATAAGAGAGAAGACGAGAAGCGCGAATATCACGTCCACAACTGAGCGCGGATAAAGCGATAAGACGGTATGGATGAACGGGATTTGCTGCAGGCCGGGTTTCGATATGCCCTATCACTGCGCGCTGGATACCAGGACGCCGAAGATTTGGTACAGGAAGCTTGGTACCGATTGCACCGGCACGATGGGCGGGTCGGCAGCAAGTCCCTTTTGTTCACCACCATCCGAAACATTCATATCGACCGTTACCGCCGCGGCCGGCTGGTGGTGTTCGAGCCGCTTGATGAGGCCGATGAGCCGGCGGACGAGAGTGCCGATGTGCTCGACGCACGGCTCGCGGCGCGCGACCTCGAAGCGCCGCTTGAAGCGCTCAGGCCGGAAGAGCGCGAGGCTCTTTTCCTGATGGTGGTCGAAGGCCACACGGCGCAACAAGTCGCCGATTTTACTGGTCGTTCGCGCGGCACCGTGTTGAGCCTGATCCACCGCGCGAAACAAAAAGTACGGCGCGCTCTCGCCGCCAATTCCGGCGGCGAGGCAGCAGCAACCGGTTCGGGAGGGTCCCAGCGATGACCGACCTCGAGCGTTTGATTAAAGACTATTACGACGAAGCGGAACTTCCGGAATCCCGAGTTGACGCGATCCTGGCGGGTACTCCGACGCGCGCCACATCTTCGCGGGTTTGGTACATGCGGATTGCCGCCATGGCCGCGTCGCTGTTGGTTGGGTTCGGATTTCTTCATTTCTATTTGACCGAACGCGATACCGCGACCCGCGTGTTCACGGAAATCGCCATGAATCACCAAAAGCAGCTTGCGGTCGAGGTGACCGCCGACACCTTCGTTGACATCGGGCGGGCGCTTGAACGGTTGGAGTTTCAGGTTCCCCGACCTGAACGTCTTATCGACGGCTTCGAATTGATTGGCGGGCGCTATTGCTCGATCCACGGCAATTTGGCCGCGCAACTCAAGCTGCGCGATCGCGACAGCGATGCGGTTCATACCTTGTATGTCACCGGGCTGACGCCCGACCTCGTGAACGTGGCCGATGGAACGGCCGTCCATGACGGCGTGGAAATTACGTTGTGGCACGAGAACGACGTGTTTTTCGGCCTCGCCAGCGACGCGCCGCAAAGTTCCACCGCGCCGGACTGAGCGTCCGGGCTTAGTTCGGTTGGCCTAGGTAGCCGGCCATTACCTGCTCCATGCTCGTGCGGTTGAGGCCGAGCTTAGCCAGATTGTAGGGGGTCAAATTGACCGCCTTGATGAGCTTGCGAACGATCGTGCCGTCAACAAGATCGACGTCGATAATGTTTAGACATCCCATGTCCTGCTCGAAACTGCCGACCGCGGCCAAGCCGGCACCGCAGGTCCAGCCGAGAAGAACCCGATTGACCGCGTCGTGAGCCGCGACCAGCATGTTGGTCCACCCCGGCGTGTCGAGCAGGCCACAAAACGCGTTGGTCACGCGGCGCTCGAAATCGACGATCAGCTCACCGCCGGCGAAACGCGCACCGGGTTGCGCCGCCGCCTCGAAGCCATAAACGATTTCCGCTTCAATCCGTTCGCGCGGGATATCGGTGAAACGTCCGCCTCTGATTTCGGATAGATCCGGTACGTCTTCGATAACCAGGCCGCGTCCGTCGCAAGCGATTGCCGCGGTTTCCTGGGTGCGGGGCAGGGCCGAACACACCACGCGGTCAAGAGGCACGGCGGCCAGGGCGGCTCCGACAGCCGCGGCTTGCGCGCGCCCTTCCTCGGTCAGAGTGACGGTGGCCGGGTTGACCGGCTTTCCCGCATCATCGAAATAGCGCACCGCGCCGTGGCGCATCAAATAGATGCGATGCCGCCCATTTGTTCCGTGCAACGCCATGCAATACACGCCTCCGTACCATCATCATAATTTACACTCTTGTATGTCAGTCGCTCGGCGAGCGTCGAGCTGTAGTGTCGGAAATCAGGACAGAGTGAGAGCGGCTGGAAATGCCCCAAACCAACCATAGCTTGATTTGTGCTCTAATCTGACCGTGCGACGGACGTCATTGGGTCGCATCACCTTCCTGGAGAGGCAACGCCTGTGAGCCGCATTACTCCGGCATCGGCCAAATTTGTACTTGCCGGCTTGGTGGCGTGCGTCCTGGTAACCACTCAGGCTGCCTGCTCTGCGCGAAGTGGCACGGATGCAGCCGCGCCAGCTGCGGATCCCGGCGAGCAGCGGGCAATCGACGATAATGTGATTAAGTTGGAGCTCAACAGGCGACTGATCGATGATGGGCTGGGCCTGTTTAAAGATGTGACTACGGTGGTTTTCGGTGGCCGGGTGCTGCTAATCGGATCAGTCGGTGAGCCGGAGTCGGTCGCGCGGGCCGGCACCTTGGCTCAGGAAATCGCCGGCGTGCAAGAAGTGATCAATGAAATTCAGACCGACGATACCGGCGGCATCGGCGCCTTCATTAGCGATGTGATCATTGAGAAATCGATCCAGTCGTCATTGTTGTTCGATGACGCCATCGACTCGACCAATTTTCGGGTCCGATCGGTTAACGGCGTGGTTTACATGATCGGCCAGGCGGCAAATCAGTCGGAATACGACCGCGCGACGGCGGTGGTGAGCGAAACCACGGACGTGAGGCAGATAGTCAATTATGTGCTGGTTTCGCCGGAATAAGCCGCAGCCTACGAAAATGCGACAATTTGTGCCGTGTCAGTACCCGATTGTGGAAGCCGGACTATGTTTATTCGGGACGTTTGGGAAACAAGCGCTAATGCGCTCGAATCCAAGCCAGAAACAGGGCCGGAATGCAAACTGACGTCGCCGTAGAAACGGATCATAGCCTCAGCGGAATTAAGCTTTTTGCCGGCATGCCGGCAGATGCCCTGAATGCCGTGGAAGAGCAATGTCGTTGGGTCAAGGTCGGCCCGGAGCAGACCGTGGTAGCGCGGGATGACCGGTCTGAGCAGATTATTTTTGTCGTGAATGGCACGATCCGCGTCACCAGCTATTCGGGTGATGGCTCAGAAACCGCGCTTGGCGATGTTTCGGCCGGCGACTTGTTTGGAGATCTGTCGGCGATCAACAGTGACGAGCGTTCCGCCGAGATCGTCGGTGACAAAGATGGCCTGGTGGCCATTATGTCCGGCGAAGCGTTTCGATCCGTTCTCATGGATCACCCGCCGATCGCAATCCGACATGTCGAGCAGCTCGCCAATGAGCTAAAGGCGCAAAACTGTGACGGTGGACACGGGTCAGGTCTCTCGCCACGGCAGCGTGTCTTTGTCGAACTGATTCAGCTTGCGGTGCCAAATCCAGTCGGTGACGGTAGCTGGCTGATCGACAAAGTGCCCAACCACGACGAGATAGCGTCACGGTCGAGCACCGAGAAGACCGAGGTGGCGATGGCAATCGGCACCTTGGCGCGCGATGGCATCATTGAGCGCAAGCACCGCACCTTGGTGATCCGCGACCACCCGCGACTGAACATGCTCGCGAACATGCAATAGAGCGGGTGTTTGCCGGCACGATTATCGGCGCCGAGAAGTGCGGCAATGAGACAAGTCCAAGACACGTTATAGAAATCAACATCGGTCCGTCGGATCCGTGATGCAATTTCTCAATGAAGCGGTTTTGATGCTGTCTCTGGCGGTCTTCGTGGCCGCCATGATAATCGGCGCCGCTTCCGATCTTCACCGCTATGAGATCCCTGACCAAGTTTCTATCGCCATCGTCGTCGCATTCCTGCCGGCGGCGTGGGCCGGCGGCCTCGGGCTGATGGATATCGCTATCGGAATAGCGATCGGTGTCGGTTGCATGATCGTTGGCATCGGCTTGTTCGCGATCAACATGTTCGGCGGCGGCGACGTCAAATTGCTCGCTGCCGGCGCCGTTTGGGCCGGTTGGGAGGGGCTACCAGTGTTTGTGTTCCTGGTCGCGATCGCCGGCGGGATTCTTTCTTTGGCGTTGATTCTATTTCGGCGCTTCAGGCTGTCGGCCCGCCTGGACGGGATCGGATGGATTCATGCCATTCATACGCCGGGCAACAGCGTTCCCTATGGCGTAGCGATCGCGGCCGGTGCGCTGATGTCGCTCCCTCGATTGCCGATTACCGCCGACCTGTTGGGTGGTTGAGGGGGCACAAAGATACGAAATGCCTGGCAAGTTGCGCAAATGCAACAAGTTCGTTTCGGCAGACGAACGAACAAATAGTGCTGCATTAGTAACGTGTTGAAATTTCGTGCCGAAGCTACTGTCGACATGCTTGGGTCGCCACCCGCCGATTGATGTGATGGCAGGTAAACAGGTGACTGGGATGCTAATTAACCTGCGGCTATCAAATTTCGATTTGGACCGCATAAGCAACAAATTCGAGTTCTAAACACAATTAAAATCAGCAAGTTACAATTTTTTCGCGCGAAGCGGCGGGATGCTTCAAATCAGTAGCTTTTGAGGAAAATTTTTATTTCACCACCATGGTGTCTCGTCACACAGTTCCGGCGGCATAAATTGTAAGTTCCAAGACTTGCTTCGGTCAGGCCGCGACGAATTGGCAGCTGAATGGTTGAGTGGATCGCATCGACGGCGGTTCGTAAAGCGAGGATACGCGATGAGTCGCTCGAAGGGCGGAATGGTCAAGGGGTACATCTCCATGTCGGTTATCAAGACAGCTTTTGTCATCGGTGCGTTGGGCGCCGTGGTCGGCTGCTCACAGTCTCCTTACCCAATGGGGCGTGAGATAAACGAGGTTAGCCAGCAATCGCTTGCTGGCGGTGTGCATTGGGAGATTTTGGCGGAGCAATCCGCGATGAAAGTATTCGGCTGTCTCGAAGGGCTGACCTATTGGGATGACAGGACCGAAACTCATCAGGCGTACTGCCGGCAAGATGTCGATCAAATTCGCTATACACCGATCTACATAGAGCAAACAGAAAGCGCTGTTCCATTCGGCGAAGCGTTTCACCGAAACCTCACGACCGAGGTCGTGGAACGCGGAATGGAACTTTCTCTGTCACGTGACAATGCCTTGGTTCTTTCCACGCGCGTGCAGGCGGTTGAGCGTTCGATCCCGTTGCCGGTTGATGCCTGGCCAGGGGCGTGGACTGCGTTGGGGACGAGTGTCGCGGTCATGAGCGCCAATTTTGCTGCTGGCGCAGCGACGGCGGGGCTCGCGGCGGATGCTTATTCCAGTGCCGCGGCACAGGGCGGATCGCAGGTGGTGGTGACCACGATGCTGCTCGACGGCTCGAGGATGGTCATGAGCAAGACCGATTCATACTTCATCGCTGACGTTGATTTGGCGCAGTACGCAAGCACCGCGCCCGCGGCTGATGTGACCCGTCCGATGAAGGCCGGGGCTACACCGCCCAGCACGCGCGGTTTCGCCGTGGTTTCCGAGTAGGGAGTCGGTCATGACACGCAAGATCAAATCGTCGCTTCAAATTTTGCTCGGCGTTGCCGCGTTGGGCCTGGTGGGCGCATGTACCGACCCGTACGACAATCTCGGGGCGGAACCTGTTGCCCAAGCGACCGAAGTGGACGTCGTCGCGAACAGCTATCAGGCGGCGGAGCGACTGCTTCGCGGTTTGCAGCAACCGCTTGACCCGAACAAGCCGATCCTCGTGGCGACGCTTGTTGATGTTGCGGACATGCGCCAGTCCTCGGACTTGGGGCGGATTGTGGCGGAACAAGTTAGCTCACGGCTCACTCAGCTCGGCTACCAGACGAGAGAGATGAAGTTTCGCGGCAGTTTCCTGGTACGTCAGGGCGGCGGCGAGTTCGTCTTATCCCGCGCCTTGCGCGATATCAGCCGCAAGCAGGACGCCCAAGCAGTGGTTGCGGGCGTGTATGCGGTGGCACATGACGGCGTCTACTTAACTCTGCGCATGATCAGAGCACAAGATAGCGCAGTAATTGCTTCGTACGATTACCGTTTGCCGATAGGAGCGGACGTCGCGGCTTTGTTGGGTTCGTCTGACAATGTGGTGGTTTACTGATTCAGCTGCTTGAGCGGGCTGTCGAAAAAGTGCCTCGCGGCTTGGGGATGACTGAACAGACGCGATAGCGACAAGAGGGGGAAGGCGTGGTGATCGGTGGTCAGCGAAATTTCTGATGGCTTTGAACCGAAGTCGTGGCGCATCGGAATGTATGCGTCGTCACAGAATTATCGCGGCCGGGTCGCATTCTTAAGAAGTAGCTTTGATCGGATAGCGGGATCGGTTGTGGCCGATTGGTAAGGACCGGCTCGGCAAGTCCGGGCGATAAAATTGAACCGGTGCTTCGATCAAGCATTTAGGAAGTTTTGTGTTAGTGCGAACAGGTGAGAATGCCGGACTGTTGTTGAGGGAGCGCCTGCTGATGCATCGGGTGGAATTTTTGGCGTCCACCCATAACTTAAACTGGGACAGTGCGTTCGGGATTATCCCGGCGTGCATGGAAAGACTCCGGGGTACCGCACCTCGATGCAACAGTTTGAATTTTGCGGCGCGGCTCAGGATGAATTTTAGCTTCCCAGGGATTTAGGTAGCGAACCGACCATGCGTGCTCTTGTAATTGGCTTGACTGTCTTAGCGTTGATCGCCGCCGGCGGCACCGCTTATTTGGCGCGAGAGTTTCTTGCGGCTAACTCCCAGAGGCAGATCGTAGCAGCTGAAAAACCCGATGCGGCCCCCGCGACAGTTCTCGTAGCGGATGAGAGCCTGCCGGCTGGTGCGGCTCTGTCGGCGAGCAATCTGCGTTGGCAGCCCTGGCCCGAGCAGTCGATCGAGGCCGACTATGTTCGATCTGCGCCGGACGGTTCCAATCGAGCCGATCTCGAACAGCAGTTTATCGAAACCATCGCACGGCGCGGCATCGCAGAGGGCACACCGATTACGTCGAGATTGGTTTTCCGCAGAGATGCGCCGGGCTTCCTTGCTGGCGCGCTTGAGCCAGGGCGGCGTGCGGTCGCAGTGCCGGTGACGGTTGTATCCGGGGCTGCAGGCTTCATTCTGCCTGGTGATCATATCGACGTGATGCTGACGCACGATGTCACTAGCGGGCTTGGCCAGCAACGCAGCGGAGACGATGTCATCATCGCAGACAGTCTGATCCGCTATACGTCGGAAACCATTCTGCGAAACCTTCGGGTCTTGGCTGTTGATCAGCGAATGAACGACATGGAAGAGCAAGCGGCGGTCGTTCGGACCGTCACGCTGGAAGTCACGCCGAAGCAAGCCGAAATGCTCAACGTCGCGCAAGCGATGGGGGAACTGAGTGTGGCCCTGCGCAGTCTCGCCGTGGATGAGGAACTCGATCTCGCATACGAAGAGACGTTCACCACCGACTTGCAGACCAGTCCAACTTTGGCATTCGCGCTTCAGTCCATGACCTCGGCGGCGCAGCAAGAGTTGGCTGCGGCTCAGGCGGCCAACATACGCGGCACCCGTCAGGCATCGGAGCAATCCGTCGCACCTTCGACGCGAATGAGTGGTGTCAGCGTCAAGGTCTATCGCGGCGGCCGAACATCGACTCAGGAGTTCTCGACTAGATGAACCGGGGGAACCGAAGTCTCAAGAACACACGCAGCCTAGTCGCGACCGTGGGGACGGTCGTGGCGCTGCTGCTCATCGCCTCGCCAACATCGGCGCAGCGGGTGGTCCCTCTGTCGTCCGATGAAGTGTCGGACATGGCATTGGATGTCGCGGCCGCTCCGCCGCCGGAGTCGATGGCGCTCACGCTCAACAAAGCGGAACTGATCGTCTTGCCGGTTCCGGTTCGCGACGTGATCATTGCCAATCCATCCATTACGGACGTCATCGTCAAGACACCGCGGCAGGTCTATCTGATTGGGCAGGGAACAGGCGAAACCAGTGTGTTTTTTGTTGGTCTGGACAACAACGTCGTTCGCCATCTCGTGATCGAAGTCGAGGCTAACCTTGACGAAGCGAGGCAGGCGCTTCAGGAGTTGATGCCAGACGCACAGATCAGCTTGCGTAACACAAACGGTATTGTCGTCATGTCGGGCGTTGTGCGCTCGCCACAAGACGTGTCGGATGCGGGCAACATCGTGGCACGCTACGTCGAATACGATGACGACAACGGCGAAGAGCGTGTCATCAACATGCTGCGGATCACCGAAGACCAGCAGGTAATGCTGAAAGTGAGGGTCGGGGAGATTCAACGCAGCACGACAAAGACGTTAGGCTTTAATACCAGTTTTAACCGCGTGTTAGATGGTGGTGAAAAAGGCATCTCATTCGATGTGTTTGGCGCGGCCGGCGTGGCAAATCCGATCGGGATCGGCACGGCAGCGATCAATGATTTTGGCTTTGGTTCGACGATCTTCGCGACACTCGAAACACAAGGTCTGCTGAAAACACTGGCCGAACCCGTGTTGACGGCTATTTCGGGTGAAACGGCATCTTTCCTTGCCGGTGGTGAGTTTCCGACACCTTCGAGTGTCGATACCAACGGTCAACTGTCGTTCGAATTCAAGCCGTTTGGTGTAGTGCTAGCGTTCGCGCCCGTGGTTCTCTCGAAAAACCAGATTAGTCTGGACATTGGGATCGAGGTGAGCGAGGTCACGACCGAAAACAGCATCACGGTTCAGGGAACCACCATTCCGGGCCTCAATGTTCGACGAACTGAGAGTACCGTGACGGTGCCCAGCGGCGGCAGTCTGATGATATCGGGCTTGCTGCAAAACAACGAGCTCAACTCTGTTGACGGAATGCCCGGCCTTATGAATCTGCCGGTCCTTGGCGCTTTGTTCCGCAGCCAAGCCTATCAACGCGACGAAACCGAGCTGATAGTCATTGTTTCCGCGTACACTGTTCGAAGCCTCGAGTCGCCGGTCGCGCTAAACCTGCCCACGGATGGCTTTGTGACCGCGAGCGAGGTCGACATGTACCTCTATGGTCGCCTTCACAAACGGTATTCGAGCAAAGGGAATTTACGCGACTTCCCGTCGGTGTTTGGGCCCTTTGGCTACATTATGGAATGACGAGCGAGGTGATCGTGATGCCGCATACAACTGGGCGCTCTCTCCTCCGGCGCGTTTCGATGGCTGCAGTCGTCGCCGTTTCGGTGGCGGCCTGTCAATCTCCACCGGCCGGCCCACCGGACTATGGCGACAAGTACTCGGTTACGCCGGTTCTGACGAACTACATCTTGGCCACGAAATTTGAACCGGGAACCGGGACGCTGGCGCATGAGGACGAAGGTCGGTTGCAACGCTTCGTAAAGCAATTTCATCGGCGCGGTCGGTCCTACCTTGTGATCGCTACGACGCGAGACGGTGCCGGAGACGATGCGTATCGACACATGGCGGAATTCCAAAGGCGTTTGATGAGTGAGGGGATCGATGCGCAGCGCATCGATATCCGCCCGGGCGCGGCACCGTTGGGGAACGAACATAGTGTTGTCATGAGCTTCAGAGGATACGAAGCCAAAACACAAGAATGCGGCGACTGGACCGGGGCGGCGGGCTTCAATCCGGGAAATCTGCCGCATACGAATTACGGTTGCGCGTATCAGCGCAATTTCGGCCTGATGCTTTCGGATCCAGGCGAGTTGATGCAGTCGCAGGATGAGGCGTCACCGGATTCCACTTTTACCGGCAGCACTGTTAGAGGGTACCGAGAGGGTGAGCGAAAGGAAGCTGAACTGGAATCGATTTCATCGTTCTAGTTGGCGCTTGGCGTGAGTCGAGAGACAGAAATGGTCTGGTACTCGACAGGTATGGAGGTGAGTCATTCTTAGGATCTCGATAATAGGCTTCGTTCTTAAGGACGAGACTTCCGCCGCGCTTCAGGGCATGCAGGAAGATCGTCGCTTGGGCCGGTCGCGCATGGCGATTCAGACTGGCGGCATACAAGCGGCTATCAATTATTTGTCTGCTAACGAGACGCCACAGTTGCTGATCGTGGAGGCCAGCGAAATGGGCGATGCGCTGTTCGAGCGCATCGAAGCTTTGGCGGAAGTGTGCGATCCGAATAGCAACGTGATTTTGGTCGGCGCGGAAAACGATATTTCGCTCTACCGTCAGCTCAAGGATATCGGCCTCGCCGAATACTTCTGTGGTTCAGTAACCACGGACCAGATTATCGCCGCCATTAATTCGGTATTTGGCGATGAAGGCGAAGTAAGCCAGAGCCGAGTCATCACGTTCATCGGCGCCCGCGGCGGAGTAGGGAGCAGTATCTTGGCGGCGAATGTCGCCTATGAGCTCGGACAGCAGTACAAGGACGACGTTCTGCTTGTCGACTGCGACCTAACCTTTGGCACCGCAGCCCTGACCTGTAATGTCGAACCAAAACAGACGCTGGCGGATATTCTTGCTCAGCCGGGTCGGTTGGACGACACGCTGGTCGAGCGGGTCAAGTTTAAGATCGATGACTTTCTGTCCCTGATCCCGGCGCCGGCTCTGTTGGCCGGGGATTCCGATGTTCCGACGGAGACGTTTGAGGCGACGATGCGCATCGCGCGGGGAATGGCGTCCTATGTGGTGCTCGATCTTCCGCATCAATGGTCGCCGTGGATCCAAGACGCTCTTCTTGAGGCGACGGAAATGGTCCTGGTTACGACTCCGGATCTGCCCGGCATGCGGGACGTGAAGAATTTAAGCGACGCGGCAAAGGCCGGCGGCGCGAGCGATGGCGCTCAGTTGGTGTTGAACAAGGTCGGCATGTCACGGAAGACTGAAATTTCAGCTAAGGACTTCCAGACCCAACTCGGTCTTACGCCCTCGGTTTCCGTGCCTTTTGACCCGCTGTTGTTCGGCACTGCCATGAACAACGGCGAGTTTCTCAGCAAAGCCGGGAAAAGCAGCAAGACAGCCGCAGAGATTGGCAAGCTAGTCGAAATCGTAAGCGGCACCGAAAGGCTTTCTAGAGCCGAACTAAAGGCGAGGACGAAGCAGGCAAAATCGCGTAAGAAGTCGGCTTTCTCTGTACTCAAGTTCGCAAGATAAATCCCAGTCGTCATGTTTGGCAAACGCGGATCAACGCCTCCTAGAAAGGCTCCTGTTCCTGCTCCTGCTCAGGCTCCGGTCGTCATGGAGTTTGATGAGGAATTGGTCGAGGAGTCGCCCATCGAAGATCCAGTTCTTAGTCCGGAACCGGAACCGACGGCGCCCATAGAGCTTGAGCCGATTCAGCAGACGCCGCGCGAGCGTCAATCGGCGGCAGAGCACAAATTGCAAGATGTTAAGATCAGCGTCTTCAATGACCTGATCGAAGCTGTCGACCTGGCTCAGTTGAGCACCCTCTCGCCGGATGCAGTGCGCGAGGAAATCAGCGACATCGTCAGCGAAATCATCAGTATGCGGACCCTGGTGCTCAGCGCCCAGGAACAGCAGCAGGTGATCACCGATATCTGTAACGACGTGCTTGGGCTCGGGCCGCTTGAGCCGCTTCTGGCGCGTGACGACATCGCCGATATCATGGTGAACGGCCCGGACAGCGTCTACATCGAGACCGACGGCAAAGTGGAAATCACCGACGTCAAATTCCGCGACAATGCGCAGTTGATGAATATCTGTCAGCGTATCGTGAACGCGGTTGGTCGGCGGGTTGACGAAGCGAGCCCCATTTGCGATGCGCGTTTGGCGGACGGATCGCGCGTCAACGTAATTGCGCCGCCGCTGGCGATTGACGGCACCACGCTCACCATCCGAAAGTTTAAGAAGGATAAGTTAAGGCTCCGCGACCTTCTGAATTTCGGAAGCGTCAGCGAACAGCTTTCGACCGTGCTTCAAATTGCCGCGGCGAGCCGTTGCAACATTCTGATTTCAGGTGGCACGGGTTCTGGGAAGACGACATTACTTAATTGTCTCAGCAATTATATCGATCACAACGAACGTGTTGTTACGTGTGAGGATGCCGCTGAGCTCCAACTGCAACAGCCGCATGTCGTGCGCTTGGAAACCAGGCCGCCTAATTTGGAAGGCGCCGGCGAAGTAACCATGCGCGATCTTGTGCGCAACTGTTTGCGTATGCGACCGGATCGCATCATCGTTGGTGAGGTGCGCGGACCTGAATCATTCGACCTTCTGCAGGCAATGAACACGGGCCACGATGGCTCCATGGGAACAGTCCATGCCAACAGCCCGCGGGAGGCGCTTTCGAGAATTGAGAGCATGATCGCGATGGGCGGGTTTACCTTGCCGCCCAAAGCGACGCGTGAGCAAATTTCCTCGGCCTTGAACGTCATCGTACAAGCCTCGCGGTTGCGCGATGGATCAAGGAAGGTCACGCATGTTACCGAGGTTGTCGGCATGGAAGGCGACGTGGTCACGCTTCAGGACCTGTATGTCTTCGAGTACGAAGGCGAGGGCCCGAAGGGCGAAGTGATTGGTCGCCACAAGCCAACCGGGTTAAGGCCGCAATTCTGGGATCGGGCCCGGTATTTCGGGCTCGACTTGAGGCTCGCGGAAGCGCTGGAAATACCGAATGCTTGATCTGTCGGGCAAAATCGATCCCAGCTTAGCCGTCGCGCTGGCGGGTGGCGTCGCCGTGATGATTTTCGTAATGCTTGCGGCCGTTGTGGCAGTGGTCAGCATGCGGCCGCGCGCCAAACTCAAGGGTCGAATTGCCGCCCTCGGCATGGCTTCGGGCGGCGGCGGGATTCAATCGTCACGCAACGTAGCGGGCGGTCGCCAGCGACGGGTGCAGGAGCGCCTTAAGGAGCTGGAAGCGCAAAGCCGGAAAAAGAAGGGCCGAAACGAAATTCGCCTGCAGTTAATGCAGGCGGGCGTCGACATGCAAACCAAGACGTTCATGATCATTTCCGCCGTCGTTGGTGTGGTCGCAGCGATACTCTATCTGTTTACCGGCTATCCGTGGTACGGCGCCGCACCGGTAGCTGTTTTCGCGGCAATCATGGTGCCTCGGAAGGTCGTGACGTTCATGGCCGGCCGTCGGCAGAAAATGTTCACCCAGCATTTTGCAAACGCTCTCGACATCGTGGTCCGCGGCATCAAGTCGGGTCTTCCGGTCGGTGAGTGTTTGGCAATTATCGGCAGAGAGTCCCCGGGGCCGGTCGGTGAGGAATTCCGCATGATGGTCGAGGGTCAAAAAATTGGCCTGACCATGGATGAAATCCTGCGTCGCGGGATCGAGCGAATTCCGACGCCAGAGTACAAGTTTTTTGCGATCGTCCTCACGATTCAGCAACAGACGGGCGGTAATCTGGCAGAAACGCTTGAGAACCTGTCTCGAGTCTTACGCGAGCGTAAGAAACTGCGAGACAAGGTCAAGGCGCTTTCATCGGAGGCAAAGGCGTCGGCGGCGATTATCGGCGCCCTGCCGTTCTTCGTTATGCTCGCGGTACAGGTAATGACGCCTGACTATTTGGTTCCGCTGTTCACTGAACCAGGCGGGCAAAAGGCGTTGGTTGGGGCGGCCCTATGGATGTTATTGGGCATGCTTGTCATGCGTAAAATGATCAACTTTGAAATTTGACGCCATGGGCGACGTTCTAGTAGCTGAAAATTTTGTGGTGGTGCTGACCTTCATCGCGGCGTTCGCGGCGGTAATGGCCATTGCGCTGCCGCTGATGAAGCGCGACCCGATGAGCCAGCGCATTGAATCGGTTGCGCGGCGCCGTGAGGAGCTAAGCCGCGAGCAGCGTGCCTCGCTCAGCCAGCAGCAGGTACGCTGGCGGCCGCAGGCGCATACCGGTGTGTTCCGGGCTATTCTCAGTCAGTTTAAGCTTGAAAGCTTGGCGTCTTCGGCGGGCATTCGACAGCGTTTGATCATGGCTGGTTGGCGCAATCAGTCGGCCGTGGTCACGTTTGTGTTTCTCCGGCTAGCGTCTTCGGTATTTCTCGCGTTTCTGACTCTGCTTCTGCTGTCTGTTCAGCAACGCTACGGCATGACGCTGGGCCAACAGCTGATGTATGCCGGCGTGGCCGGCGTGTTCGGGTTTTACTTCCCGCAACTCATGGTTAGCAACGTTGTTCAGAAGCGCCAGAAGGAGATGACCAAGGCATTTCCGGATTCTCTTGATTTGCTAACCATTTGTGTTGAGGCGGGCGCCTCCATCGAGGCAGCGTTTGCCAGGGTCACCGAGGAAGTGGCGGACGCTTCGCCGGTGCTCGCCCAGGAATTCGGCCTTACGTCCGCTGAGCTTGCGTTTCTGGGCGACCGAGGAAAAGCATACCTAAACTTTGCTGAGCGTACGGGTTTGCCATCGGTGCGGGCTCTTGCCACCACTTTGGTTCAGGCCGAAACCTACGGCACGCCAATCGCGGTTGCGCTTCGCGTACTATCCCAAGAAAGTCGTGACGAGCGCATGAACCGCGCGGAGAAAAAAGCTGCGGCTCTCCCTGCTCAGCTTACCGTGCCGATGATCGTATTCTTCTTGCCGCCACTATTCGTGGTGATCATGGGACCGGCGGTCATGAGTGTTATGAAAATGTAGACGTCGGCCAAAATGCGACCCATTCGTCGCGTTTCGCGCTACTCTGCCAGCGATTGAAAAGTGGAGAGATTCTGGCGTGCCAGATCCGCCGGCAAGTCGCCTTCCACAAGCTTCTCCGCGCTTTCCGTATCACCATTTAAGACATAAAGCATCGCCAGATTCTGGCGCGCTTGAGCTGTCGACTGCTCGCCATACACAATGGGTTCCAATAGTTGGATCGCTTGGTCGAGTTCGCCTGTCTGGGCCAACGATAGGCTGTAATTGTTGACGACGGACGGGTTGTTCGGAGAAAGCGCAAGCGCGCGCCGATAAAGCTCCTGTGCCGTGTCGTATTGTCCCTTATTATCCTCTAGCATTGCCTGCATCGCATAGACTTGCCAGTCGTCCGGCGTAAGCTCGCTCAGACGCGAGAGTGTTTCGCGCGAGTCTGCGGTCAATGCCGACGCAAATTGTGCTTTGGCAAGTTCTAGTAAAAGCGGAGTTTGTTCACCACGCTCCTCCATCGCACGCCTTAAGGTCCTGATCGCATCTCGCGGCGCGCCGGCGTAGCGTAGGTTTCTCGCTTGGCCCAAAATCGGTTCCAAGGAGTCCGGCTGCCGCTCGGAAAGTCTGCCGTAGTGACCGGCCGCCGCCTGAAAATTGTACGTGCGCTCCGCGTTTTCCGCGGTCTGGCGGAGTGTTTCCGTTAGCGCGTCATCGCCTGCCGGGAAGCCATTCTCCTCCGGCGCAGACGCACACGCGGCCAGCCACGCCGCAACGAGAACGGTTGCGCCGCAGTGCCTAAACATTCGAAATGGCCGCAGGTTCACTGTTCGGTTTGCGTGTGTGTGCATGGGGTGACCGTTCATTGATATCAAAGGGTGGCGACATTTGCCCGATAGGCTGAGGTATTGTGCGCCACAGGCCATGCGCGGGTCGGCGAAGGAATTTGATGCCCGATTCAGACGAATTTTAGCACAGTCGAAAAAAATGACTGGTTAAAACCGCGGTAAAGAAGGTTCATCTGGATGCGCCAAATACCACCCCCGTTGATCGTGATGACCGTCAAAGCCAGCCGACGCCATACGTCTTAGGTTCATTTTGATGCCTCGACCGGTGTCGGCCAAGTCAGCGCGGCGCGGCCATCTACTTGGCTTGAGGGCGTGCATCCAATGCGGCAGGTCGGGAACAAAGCTGGTGCTTATATGTTTAGGCCAAGAGAGCGGGGACCTTGACCTATTCGGGAACGGAGAACGGGCAACATGAAGGCCGGTTTTACAATCGCAGCCCTGTTGGTCGCAGTCGGATTTACATCCGCCGCGGCGGAGACGCTTAGCGTTCGGTTGGATAAAGCCGAAATTCTTCGTTTGGACGCACCAGCTTCGATCATTGTCGTCGGCAACCCGATGGTAGCGGATGTGACGGTCGAAAATCCGACTTTATTGTTTCTCACCGGGCTCGCGCCGGGCGAGACCAATCTGGTGATTTTCGACAATCTCGGTGACCCGGTTGCGCAGTACGATGTGGTCGTGGTTGGCGAAGCGGGTCGACACGTGACGGTCCGCCGAAATGTCGATGTGCTAACCACCTTTAGCTGCGAGCCACGCTGCATCGAGGTGGCAAATCCATCGGAGATCGAGCGCCAGCGCCAATTCTCCGAGGCTGAAAACGAACTCGACGATGCGGGTCCAGTCCCAGGGCCGTCGCCAGACGAGACGGCGGCAACGCCGCCGAGTGGGCCGAGCGACGGGTAGGGGAGGACGGCAATCTTCGTTTCACCGCTCCGGGACGGTCATTGTAGAGGCGCGCGACCCTTCGCGAGCGGATACCCACATGTCCGATCGTAGAGCATGCGGCGCAGGGCACGGAATTGAGCAGATTCAGGCATGACCGCTGGGGTGCATAATTACCTGAAGATCAGGAAGAATTTATTGGCCAAAAAATATTCATAATTTCAATTAGTTAGGTGGAATATTCGTCTTTGTTCGCGGCATTGACCCGGCGCCGGGACAACCTAGATTGATATATGGAGCCTTAGCATCGGCCACCGCCCGATCAGCGGGCCCATTGGCTGTTTTTCGGAAGGGGATATTGATATGCAGCGGAGTGCGCGTTCGTTGAAAATGGCCATGATAGCCGCCGGCTTAGCGGTTGTGGCGACGACTTGCGCAATGGCCGACTCGCTCAATGTCCGTCTGGACAAGGCGGAGATCCTGCGTCTCGACTATCCGGCATCGATTGTGATCGTCGGCAATCCGGAAATCGCCGATGTGACGGTCGAGAACCCCAATATGTTGTTTGTCACCGGGCTCATGGCCGGTGAGACCAACTTGATCATTCTCGACGATAGCGGCGAGTCGATTATGGAATACGACTTGGTTGTGGTGTCGGAAGTCAATCGCCAGGTCACGGTCCACCGAAATGTCGGGGTGCTGACCACCTTTAGCTGCAAGCCGCGCTGTATCGAGGTCCCCAATCCGTCGGAAATCGAGCGCCAGCGCCAGTTCTCAGAAAGTGAGGACGAGGAGGAGTCCGATGCCGGTGCGTCACCGGACGACTCGGCTGACGAAGAGGCGAACGCAAATAACGACGCTCCCGAGGACGCCGGTTAGAGTCTCCTCCGATCGCTCGCGATTTTACGCAATCGCGGCGCGATCGCCGTTTTACTCATCAAGAATTGGGTGCTATCCACACGCGGCTTGAGCAGGCCTCCAAGCGGTGACGCCGACGCGCCCTAAGCCAGGGTTGGCAGGCGAGGCGAGATCAGTTCTCCTGACTCTCCTGGTCGGGCATCATTTGGCCTTCTTGATCGGGCGCCATCGCACCGGCCATGATGGCAAAGGCGTTTTCGCCGTTCACCAGCAGATTGCCGTCCGGCTGAATGACAATGGCGAACTTTGACGTCTCGCCGTCACTCGGTCCCTGCTCGCGGATTGCCGTCCCCGCAAATGCCGCAAATACATCCTTGTAAATCGCCAACATTGGGTCCTGGTCGATCATTGCGAGGACTCCGTCGATTTCGCTGACGGTTAGATCAAAGGCACCGGTCAGTCCGAAAAGTGCTTCGGCATTTGCCTCGACGCCGCCACTAAGGTCCAGCGACGACAAGGCGGATTCCATCGACAGATCGACGGTCATCCCGGTTTGAGCCGCCGAGACGATACTGAGCACCCGCCCTTGAAGCTCAACTTCAGAGAAATCGTCGGTCATCGCCGCGCCGGAGTCGGCGCGCGCGGCCTCTACCATGGCCAGCCCAAGCATTTCGACCATTCCGCGTGCCAGACTTTCTAATGGAATTCGGTCGACCGCGAGCACGAGCTGCGTGTTTGTCGGCACCAGCTCGGCTTCAGGGCCCTCCAAAGGAGCGTTGAGGCCGGAATGTTCGTAGGAGATCGAGATTTTGGAGTTGTCCGCCCCCTCTTGCGAGGCAATGCCGCCAAAGCCCAACGCCGCCAGGGCAAATTCCTCTTTGCCTTCAGGGCTAACGTAGATGAGGTCTTCGATGGCCATATCGAAGCTGCTTGAGGCAACCAGTTTGATCATTTCGCTGATTGCCGCGCCGCCATCGGCCGGATCCATCAATTCGGTTATGAACGCCTCGGGGTCGGTGTTCATCTGATTGACCATGCGCCCGTAGGGCTCGGCGCGAACACCGTCGAGGGCGGTCTCGGTCGAGATTCGACCAATCGTCATCATGCCTCCCTCAGGCGGTGTAACAACGATATTCGAGATTTCCATCCCGTATGGTCCGCTCCAAATACCGGGCTCGGTCTCCTGAAGATTTGCCAGCCAACTGCTGTGATCGGCTTTGACCAAGGTCTGCCCGGCGGCGTCGGTTAGCGCCAGGTTTCTCAGCTCGACGTTCGTTTCAACGAAATTATAGAAAGCCGGCAACCAAACGCCGGTGATGTCTGAGGCCTCGTAGGTTATGGCGTAGATCTCGAGCCCGTTCTGAAGCTCTATTCGGGTCGGTGGGGTCATTTCGAGCCGATAGCGGCGGGTGGCCATCCAATCCTCGGATGAATCACCGGGCGCGTCGCCGAACGGCGTCAACGAGAGCTCGACCAAGCCAAACCGAACGCTATCGGTCGCGCCGGTGGAGAACACCAGATCCGGAATTTGAACCTCGAATTTGCCGTCGACTTCGCTGACGATAACTTCGGGGCGAGGGCTCGAACCCTCGAAATTGCTGTTTATGGAATCGATCCAGGCGGTGATCGCCGCGCGAATCCGTTCGGGTTCGTCCATATCTAGGACGGCCTGATCCGCTTGGGGTTGCTCAACGTCCTTGGGCCGCTCAACCTGCTCGTTTGGCGCCACACCTTGCTCGGCAAGTTCTTCGAGCGCCAATTCAGCTTCGGCATTGCCCTGCGCCGCGGCCGCTGTCAAATACTCGAGAGCCTTGGTTGGGCTTTTGCGGGTTCGACGCGTACCGTCGCGGTAGATCAACCCGGCTTCGAGTTGCGCTTGCTCGTGTCCGCTTTTCGCGGCTAGCTCGAACAATTCCAGCGCTTCAACTTCGTTTTGTGGGGTGCCGTCGCCTCTCCACAGCATGCGTCCGAGCTTGTACTGCGCCTCCGGATTGCTCTGTCTCGACGCACGGTTGTACCAGCTCCAGGCCAGCGAGAAATTCGCGGCAACGCCGTTACCCTCATGGTGCATATCGCCGAGAAAAACCATCGCGTCGGTGTCCCCGCCATTGGCGAGTGTTTCCAGCTGTTCAAGGGCGGCTTCGCTGTCGCCCTGGCGCAACATGTCCTTAGCCTCGTCGAGATCGGCCCAGGCGGGCGCGGCAAGCGCCACTGACAGGACCGCGGCGGCAATCAAACGTCTGCTATTCATGTGACCAATGTCCAAGATAAGCGTACACACGCAAGGGGGTCATATGGCGTCAATATCGCGCATTAATACATGTCATCCTTAGCTGATCGACGACGCCATGACCCATATGTGGATATGGGGCGGGCCGTCGTTTTTCCCATTGATCCGATGTGATTGACGTCACGCCCGGCCGCCGACCGAGGCCGGATCATCGGACAGGTTTTACGGAGCGTCCGCCGGGCCAGAGGCGAGGTAATGACGTCTAACGGAGCCTGGCAAGTCGGTCGAGTTCTCGCTGAGCCGCCTTGTATTGAATAAATTCTGTAACGCCTGTGCCCAGCGTTTTCTGAAAATTGTCGCGCGCTTGGGCGGCGCTGCCGTCCAGCAAGTGTTTCTGGCCAATGAAAAAATATGCGACACAAAGGCGCTCGCTAGTCACCATTGAATCTGGATCGTGTGCATTCTCCAAAATCGCCTCGGCATCTACCGCGCCAAGGTAGTACCGCGCGATCACCCCCGGCCAGCGATCCAGTTTGATATTCTGGGTATCGTCAGCCAATTGCGCGGCGCCATCCCGACCGTCGTGTTCAGCGCTTAGATATCGCCATAAGACGGCGAACCTGCGGAGTTCGCCGCGTCCCAAACGCAGGGCTTGCGCGAAATCCAATTCGGCTTCGGCGAGCTGATCCAGGTAAAACAGTGCGACGCCCCGGCTGCCGTAAGCCGCGGCGAACTTAGGCTCAATTTGAATGGCGCGGCCGTAATCCGTTGTCGCTTGATCGAGCTGATCCAAACGATCGCGAACCCAGGCTCTGCCGAAATAGGCATCGGCAAAATCCGGGCGCAGCTCAAGCGCACGTGAGAACGCACCAATAGCCTGAGTAAATTCGCCGGATCGCTCAAACGCCCATCCCCTTTCGTGCAGATCGGTTGCCTCGCTCAAGGACGCAAGGTCGGCCTGCGGCGGTGCAACCGCCGCGATTTCGCGTCGCTGTTCCGGATCGACGACGTCGGGCGTGACCCTAACCGTCTTTGCGCGCGTTTGTGGCGACCCGTTCGACACGCTCGGGCCCGCGTTGACCTGCATCGAGGCGATTGGGTCATTGGCCGACGCGGTCGGTGGTGTCGGGACTTGATTTACTGGGACGACGGAGCGGGCGCTCACAGGCGCTTCGGCTGGATTGCGCCGCTTGCCAGCCGAAGCTGGCGGGTCCAAGAGCAATGCAACAAGCGGCGCGGAAATCTCGGGTTGATCCGGCACTGGTCTGGGCGTTCTCTGCGCCGGCAATCGGCCGCCTGCGGTCGGCTCTGCGGCGTCTTGACGATTCCCAGTCTGTGCGGCGGCCTGTTGCGCCTCGGGCGCTGTTGCGAAAGAGGCTGGCAGCGCCGGCGCCGCGATCAGTTCGCTTGCTTCGTTATCGGCATTGATGGTCGTTCCTGACCAAGGTCCGGCCGCCCAAACTGCCACTGCGATCGTCACCACCGCGCCGCCGCTGCATAGGGCCACTAAGGCCCAGGCCGGTCTTGCTTTAGGAGCCGGTGCAGAATTCCGAAGCGCGTGTGGCACTGTGGATTTGGCCCGCGTGCCTGGATCTCCCGCGCGCTCCAGCTCCGATTTTTTTAGGGCGTTGAGAATATAAGACATTCGGCATTACCCCCGGCTCACCGGATTGTCGGCGCTTTCGCCGTGCCCAACGCCGCGTTGACTTGGAGGATCGTGCGCGCCCCCGCGACACCGTCGATAGCTAGGCCGCGTTGACGTTGAAACCGCCGGACGGCCTCTTGCAGGCCATCATCGTAAAACCGCTCGTCCGCGGTGCTGCTCGCATCCCAGCCGAGGCCCGTCAACCGATCGCGTAGCCACAAAACGTCCTCGCCGCGGACGCCGGGCTTTAGTTCCCGAGAGAATTGTGCGGGCGGGCGCCAAAGTAAAAGAAAGTCGCCGGCCCAAAATCGTGACAGCGCTCCGAGATTGGTATCTATGGTTGAGCCATCGCCGAGCAAAATCTGTGCCCGATCGCCGTCCAATCGCGTTAGGACAACGTAATTGGATCGGCCATTGCCAACAGATAAGGTGATGACTGCGGGGCGATTGGCAATCTTGAGTTCGTGCCAAGTTCCGTGGCCCTGCATGCATCGGAGTGTGGCATAGCGCGCCTTTTTGCAGGGTGACAGGCCTTTCATCTCCGCATAATTGTAGTTCCACATTCGGAACAGAGCGCGTAGCGCTGATTCGAGGTCGCCATTCAGGTCGCCGGAGGCAAGCGCCTCGTCGACGGGGCGCGCAAGTAAGTTTTCACTTGGTTGGCTAACGGCTTGGGAGGCCGGCAAGGGGGGCAACTCGGCAAGCTGCACGGTTGAATTTGCCTGCGACCTTTCTGTGCTGTCCGACAAAGACTCGTCGACCGCAGGTGCATCCTGAAATTCGGGAGCGCTTCTTGCGCCAGGCTCATGATCGGCGCTGGGTAACACCACGCTGTTCGATGCGATGAGCGATTCAAGTGCCTGGTCGTTTGAAGCCGTGGCGGGACCGGTCTCAGTCATTTCGATTTCGCCGGACCCGATGTCCCAGATATTGGCAAGGTCGAGGGTGGCGCTATTCGGTTCGTTGGCGAAAGTTGGCGTCGGGCTGTGGAGTGCGACAATCTCGTCTGGCGCGGAGCTGGGCGGGCTAGTGGGTGACCGGGGTTCGCCCGTCGCAGCCGCGTCACCTTCGCGCGTACTCAAATCGACCGGTAAGGGCGGTGGTGGTGGCAGCGGATATGAACCCTCGATAGTTGTGGCCGCCGGGTTGCTTGGCGCTACGACTAAGTCTTCGCTGGGTCCGCTCGGCAGTTCAGCTAAAATGACAGGGATCAGTACGTCACTGTTTGTTGCTGCAGCCATTTCGGGAAGGCCGGCACCGGAGCCGGATTCAATTCCTGTCGCGGCGTCGGCCTCGACGGCGACTGAGCCGGCTGTGGCAGCGATAGGGCCGGGCGCATCAATTTGCTCTTCCACCGCGACATCGGCTTCGGTCACGGAAAGAGCGTTTCTTGGAGCGCTTAAATGCAGCGGATCGATGAGAAGAAACGCGGCCGCCGCGGCCGCCGCGGCAAAAATGCCTGGGGCCGCCAGTTTCGAATGCGTATTTGTGCGGTGCCTCATAACCTCTTTTGCGGCACCTCGGACAAGTTTGGTATCGACCTTGCGTTTATTCTCGGCATAGGCGCCCAACAGGCACCGATCGCATAAGATATTGATAAGTCTCGGAATTCCGCCCGTCGCCCGATAGACCCGGCGAATTGCGTTTTCGCTAAAAATATCGCTTGGCGCACCGCCAACCTGAAGACGATGACGAATATAGCCGCCGGTTTCCTCGACCGTGAGTGGCCGGAGATGGTAGCGGGCGGTGATCCGCTGATCTAGTTGGCGCAGATCAGGCTGGGCCAACAACTCGTTCAGTTCCGGCTGACCGATCAACACGATCTGCAACAGTTTACGCTGGTTGGTTTCCAGGTTGGTTAGGAGCCTAATTTGCTCCAATACTTTGGAATCCAAATTTTGCGCTTCGTCGATAAGCAAGACCGGTTGGCGGCCGATTGCGTATGCCCGCAGAAGATGCTCGTTCAGTCGGTCGACGAGCACTTTCAAACTGGGATTTGGACGCGGATAGGAGACCGCCATCTCGTCGCAGATGGTCGCCAACAACTCGACGTCATTGAGTCGCGGATTGAGGACGAACGCGAGATCGACATTATCCGGCAGTTGTTCGATGAGGCTTCGGCAAATAGTCGTTTTGCCGGTCCCGACCTCGCCGGACAGCAGCACGAATCCGCCAGCCTCTCCGATCCCATACACCAGGTGCGCGAGGGCTTCCTGATGCCGTTTGCTCATATAGAGGTAGCGTGGGTCGGGAGAGATAGAGAACGGATTCTCTTCGAAGCCGAAGTATTCCCAATACATCCGTGTGCCCCGAATAGATAGAGGGCTCATGGTGTGGCCCACATGCCAGCTCGGCTTTGCCACACGATCCGGCAGTGCGCCCTATGAGGTGCGCGGCCGTCTCACCCTAGATCAACGATTCTAACACGCAATCCCGTTGTTGCAATCGCCGTAAACGCCTGCGGCGAAAAACGAAAACCAACAGCCAGCTAACTTATTTGCATTAAGGTTCGGTTAACTCGAGGTGAAAATCTGATCGCGTCCGGCTTCCTTAGCGTCGATCATCGCTTCATCGCCCCGCCGCAAGAACTGGCTCGAAAGCTCGCCGGGCTGAAACTGCGTCACGCCAGCAGACAAAGTGATGGTTCCGTACTGTTCGCCGGTTCGCCGGTTGGTAAGGGTTTTGCGCCCAAACGCCGCACGGATATTTTCCGCTACTTTGACGGCGCCGCCGGATTCGGTTTGCGGCAGCAGGACGGCGAATTCCTCGCCGCCGATACGGCCGACCGTGTCCTGGCCTTTGACACATTCCAGCATCGTGCGCGCTACCAAGCGCAGGACCTGGTCGCCGACAGCTTTGCCGTACGACGCGTTAAATGTCGAAAAATGATCGAGGTCGATCACGATCAAGCTGAGGGGGATCGATTCGTTTTCCGCGGTCGCGATTTCGGAATGCAGCACAATGTCGAAATGCTTGCGGTTCCGTGTACCGGTCAATGCGTCAGTCAGCACCTCTTCGCGCTGCTCGCGAAAATCGCGTTCGATCTCTCGAATTTCGTAGACGGTTTCCTCGAGCTGGCTCGACAGGCGCATGGTTTCGCCGGTCAAGCTTTCGCCTTCTTGCGCGACGGCCTCGATAACCGTACGCACTTCATCGGCAACCTCGTCGAGACTCGAGGTGAGGGCGCTGGTTTCCGCGCCGATCGCATCGGTCTCTTTGATAATTTTGTCGAGGACGCCCTTTACGTCCTTGGTGAGTTCGCTGTCGGCGAGCTGAGCGCTGCAGGTCTTTAGCCGATCACCAATTCTTTGGGTGTTTTCGCTAGCCTGGCCGACATAGTCTCGCGCGCGGTCAAGCTCACCGACGATGCGCCCACTGGCGCTCTCCACCATTTGGGTTTCGCGCTCGACGCTGAAATAATTCTCATAGATTTCAGCACAAACCTCTTCGGTGAACGGCTTCTTTTCCGCGATCAGCGTGTCGATAGCCTGGCGCACATCGGGATATTTTCCGGAAGCGTAGGCGTACCAAACCGCAATATTGTTGGGGTTGGCTGGGACCTCGAACTTTTCCATAAAGGAGAGCCCGGCAAACACGCCTTCCGCCACCTCATCGGGATGATCCGTATAATCCACCGCTAGAAACCTCCGCTATTGCCCGTGCACCGAATGTCGCTCAGCGTTTGTGCTCATCGATCGGCGGGCGAACCGATTTTCGCGAAACGCTGCCGTCCGCGAATTTCTTCCACATGATCCTTTTGCGACGGCGCCTCGCGCAGTCCTTATCCATATTTAATATATACGCCGTTTGGCAAAGTCCCAGTCGGCGCGGCGACGGTATTTGGCCACGCCAAATTGGCGTGTTGCTGGCATCCGAATTTGAGACGGCCGGCCACCGTCGATTTCGAATCAAACTTTACGAAAATTGCTCTAAATCGGCGCCGTCTAACGACCGAAGCGGGTCACTTCCTGACTTGAAAGCACTATTACCTATCTTTGTGCATCCAAATCAGGAGCCCGATAAGAATCAAGATCACGATCACAGCGAACGGAAATATGATCAACGTCAATACGGGGTCGAGACGGAATTCGGCCTGAAGTGTGACTGTTACCGTGCGGTAGAGCTCAGCCAGGTTGTTGTCCAGGTCGCTCTGTTGCGCGAGCCGGAACAGCAACCATCCGAGCACCGAGCAGCCCGCCAGCGCGACTAACGCCGAGAGCCTCCACACCAGTTCGACCAAGGAGACTCTTAGAAGAGATCGATATTTGTACGATTCCGCCATCTTAATGCCACGGGTGCGCTATCGGCCGGGTTAACCGAGCCACAAGCTCCATAGCGAACATGAACGTCGAGTGACCATCCACGCGCCTGACGATCGATTTCGCGCACCGAGCTTCCCGGATAGAGGATATGTTTGAACTGACCACATTCAAGCCACGCCGGTTCGCGCGGGCGGCTACAATCACGTTCAATCACCAATCGGTAATCCCGTACCTCCCGAAAAGCTCAGCGACCATCAATCGTGTAATATGGCGACACAGTGTGTTCGGCGGGTATGGAGTGAGGGGCTGGTTGTGGGCGGCCGCCGACGTTGATCGGAGACGTTGGCACCACCGTATAGAATCTCCAGCATCCTGTGTGTCGGCATCCGACGGTTTTTGAACCGGTGTAACGCGGCTCGTTGCTCCGGTTGACGGCCATCGGCGATGCTGCGGGAAACAGTGAGTGGAGAGGTCGATGCAATCCGACGAGGCGACGAGCCCGGTTGGGAAAGGTGATGAACTCCCTCTCCGCGTTCGGCAGGCCATTCAGCGGCAGCAGGAAGCGGGCCAAGTTCTCGTTGGCATCGTTCAGGTCGGCATCGTTTCGATATTCGGCATTCTCTATGCGGCGGCGCCAAAGACCTTCTCGGACGACGCCGGCATTGAACCGGTTCCGTGGGCCTTGGCCGGGTATTTCTTGTTCGCGCTGATCAGCCTCGGCCTCGCCGTCACTCGACGACAGCCAAATTGGTTTCGAGTCATTTCACCGTTGGTCGACATCGGCGTGTTGCTTCTTTTGATCTGGACCTTTCACATTCAATATCAGCAGCCGGCGTCATTCGTGCTCAAGGCGCCGACGCTCCTCTACATTTTCATATTCATCGCGTTGCGCTCGCTGCTGTTCAATCCGGCTTACGTGATCGTTACTGGAGTTTCGGCGGCCATCGGTTGGCTTGCCATCGTAACCTATTCGGTGACGATCGACGGGCGCGGCATGATCACCCGCGACTATGTCGAATACATGACTTCCAATACGGTGCTGCTTGGCGCCGAATTCGACAAGGTTTTGTCGATCATATTGGTGACGGTGATTATTGCCGTGGCAATGGGACGAGCCCGTGCCTTATTGGTCTCGGCGACGGCGGAGGGGACGCGGGCGCGCGATTTGGAACGTTTTTTCGAACCCGACGTCGCGCGGCAGATTACCGAGTCCGAGACCGAAATAACGCCCGGCCGTGGGCAAGCCCGGAATGCCGCCATCCTATTTGTCGACATACGCGGCTTCACCGACATGGTGTCGGCAACCCCGCCAGACGAAATTATTGCTCTACTGACCGAGTATCAGGCGCGATTGATGCCCGCCATTCACGATCATGGCGGAACCAGCGAAAAATTTTTGGGTGACGGCATGATCGCGGCTTTTGGCGCGGTGGTCGCGGATGAACGCTGCGCCGCGGACGCCTTGGCCGCTGTCGACGACATTCTTGGCTCGGTCGATCAATGGAACGCGGTACGGCAGGCAGAGGGAAAGTCGCCAATCGAGATTGGCATGGCGGTTACCGCCGGTCGTGTGGTCTTCGGCGCCGTCGGCGGCGACTCGCGTCTCGAATATGCGGTGGTCGGCCACCCGGTCAATCTGTCGGCCAAAATCGAGAAGCTCAACAAGGATGAGGGCACAAAGGCTCTTTGCACGATCGAGGCGTATCAGGCGGCTCTCGCACAAGGCTATCGAACGGTGGCGGCGGTTGAGCAATTGACGCAGCGCACGGTGCCCGGTGTTTCCGGATCGCTAGACCTTGTGGTTTTGGCAAGATGAGGCCCGACAGCATCCGAACTCGCATCTTTTCAAGATCATTAATGCGAGAAGAAATTCATTGTTTTCAATGATATAATGCGGCTTCTTGATTAAAAATATGAATTAACGGACAGAGTGGCCCAGATGGGATTCGAGCTCGTCCAATGCGTCGTTGGGGTCAAGGACCTTGATGGTTTTGATCCCCATCGACCGGGCGGGTTTGAGGTTCACCCCGAGATCGTCAAGAAAAACGGTTTCTTCGGGCGATACCTCAAGGATCTCGCAAGCGCGCGCGTAAAATTGGGGGTCGGGTTTGCGAATGCCGGCACGGCTGGACTCAATCACGGCGTCGAAAATGTTCATGATGTCGGCGATTTCCGCCGATCGCTCATCGTCGTCGGCGGCGGCGCGAAAATTGTTGGTGAGGCAGGCGGTTTTGTAACGCTGCGACACCGATCGCAACGCGGCCACCATCTGCGGTCGGATATCGCCTTTGATCAAAGGGAGGACGGCCTTGGCATCCACTTCGTGGCCAAGAGCGCGCGCTTCTTCGGCGAACAAGTCGTAGAATGTCTCGGTTTCCACCTCTCCGCGCTCAAGAAGAGCCCAGGCGTTTGTATCTGGGTTGGTGGCGTTTATTCGGCGCAAGAGTCCGTCCGGAAGGCCCTGCGCCTTTTCATAGCGCGAGAACGCGTCGAATGGACTGGTTAGAATGACTCCGCCGAAATCCCAGAACACAGCGCGAATTGGATGGTCGCTCATAGATAGCCGCTTTCGGTGGTCCGCAAATTTGGGTGATCGCTAGCGCTTTTGCCGCCGCCAACGATCCACCGCATCGAGAATGAAAGCGGGCTCCCCTGTTTCCCGGGCCCAAGACTCGGCGAAAGGGGCGTCGCCGCTGTGCGGTAGTTCATCGCCGCCTCGACGACGGTTTGGTTCACGGTGTTGTTCATCCGCGGCGCGAACAAGGTTCCGCACTGCGAGACCACCGAGGGCTCCAGCTCCGACGGGCGTTGGCTGATCAAGCCCAACGACACGCCATATCTGCGCCCCTCCTTGGCGGAAGTAGCATAACCAATCCCGGTGTGAGCGCCGTTCATGCGAGATTTCCCGGAAACTAATTCGACGTCGACGCTTACCCGCGCCCCAAAGACGTGTATACAACGGACCCGACGTTCCGAGCGATTGGGATCTCGAAGGTACGACTCGCGCTATCCGGTTGGGAACGAGACCCCGTTGCGCATTCGGCGCGAATTCCCTCTTGATTCGTCGGTGTAGGTTTTCTAACTATCTGCGCGTTTTTATGGCCAGCATGGCTGGCGGCCAACGAGCCGCGGGTCCGGTTGCCCCCGACATCAGGGAGGTTCGGGTGTCGACACTGATAGAAATCGACAAATTGTCGAAGCGCTTCGGCGCGTTAACCGCAGTGGACGATGTGTCCTTCCGGGTCGCGCGTGGCGAGGTTCTGGGCTTTCTTGGCCCGAACGGCGCCGGCAAGACCACGACCATGCGCATGATCACGGGATTTCTGAAACCCGACGGGGGCCGCATTTCCGTGTCCGGTCATGACGTTCTTGAGGACGATATCGCCGCCAAGGCGGCGATCGGTTATCTGCCGGAGGGTGCGCCGCTCTATGGCGACATGACGGCGGCGGGGTTCCTTCGCTTCATTGCAGATACGCGTGGCGTCGAGCGGTCACGCGCCAACCAACGCTTCGATTGGGCCGTGGAACGGCTTGGTTTGAGTTCGGTTCTGCACCAGCCGATCGACACGTTATCCAAGGGTTTCAAGCGCCGGGTGGGCCTGGCCCAGGCGCTGCTCCACGACCCGGAGGTATTGATCCTCGATGAGCCGACCGACGGGCTCGATCCGAACCAGAAGCATGAGGTTCGCACTCTGATCAACGAGATGGCGAGCGAGAAGGCCATCGTGATTTCCACCCATTTGTTGGACGAAGTCGACGCGGTGTGCAGCCGGGCGATCATTATCAACCGTGGTCGCGTCGTCGCCGACGGCACACCGGGTGAATTGGCCGCGCGGTCTCGGTTCCATAATGCCGTGAAGGTCACGGTGAGGGGAGTCGCGGCGGCTGAGCTGGAACAGGCAATGCGAAAAATCGCCGGTGTGGCGGATGTGTCGACCGATGCGATTGGCGCCGACGCCGTGCGATGTACGCTTTTCCCGTCGGATGGCGCTGGCCTGCTTACCGAAGTCAGCCAGCATGTTCAGACTTCGAAATGGACGGTCGATGAGTTTGGCGTCGAATCCGGTCGTCTCGAAGACGTCTTCCGGTCGGTCACCATCGGCGACCCGGCTCCATCAGTCGGCAAGGAGGCCGCCAAGTAATGGCGACGGTACTGGCATTATTCAGGCGCGAACTGGCTGGCTACTTCGCTACGCCGGTGGCTTACGTTTTCATCGTTATCTTCTTGTTCTTAAATGGGATATTCACGTTCTACCTGGGCGATTTCTACGAGCGGGGACAAGCCGACCTGCAGCCGTTCTTCGCGTGGCATCCGTGGCTTTATCTGTTCCTGGTTCCGGCGCTCGGCATGCGACTTTGGGCGGAGGAACGACGGACCGGCACCATCGAACTGCTAATGACGCTGCCGGTGTCCGTGACCCAGGCGGTGCTCGGCAAGTTTCTGGCTGCCTGGGCGTTTACCGCCATCGCCCTGGCGCTGACCTTCCCGATTTGGATAACCGTCAACTACCTCGGCAGTCCGGACAACGGCATCATCGCCGCGGGATACTTCGCCAGCTTGTTGCTGTCGGCCGGCTATTTGGCGATTTCGGCTTGCATCTCGGCGCTTACCAAGAATCAGGTCATCGCCTTCGTTGTCGCCGTGGTGGTGTGTTTTCTGTTCACGCTCAGCGGCCTGCCGTTGGTGATCAATTTCTTCAGCGGCTGGGCGCCGCAAGTGCTGGTCGAAACGGTCGCGTCGTTTAGCTTTCTCGCCAACTTTAACGACATGACGCGCGGCGTCATCGACGTCCGGCACATCGTCTACTTCGCATCTCTCACGGCCGTGTGGTTGTTCGCGAACGTGATTGCCGTGGACCAGACCAAGGGAGCCTGAGGCATGGCGCGTTTTCGTACGATTGGGGAGACGGGATCATGAGCGGCCGGCGCGTATCGGCTTGGGCTATAGTCGCGGTCGGAGCGATCCTGTTTGTGGCGTTCAATGTGCTCAGCCAGACGGTTCTTCGCGATTCTCGCATCGATCTTACCGAGAACCGGCTTTATACATTGTCGGACGGCACGCGGAGCGTACTCGCCGACTTGCCGGAACCTTTGACCGTCCGTTTTTTCTACAGCTCGTCGATGGTCGCCGACCTGCCCACCATCCGGCAATATGGCCAGCGGGTGCAGGAGATGCTCGAGACCTATGCCGGCCAGTCAAACGGCTTGGTTACGCTGCAGGTCATCGATCCGGAGCCGTTCTCCAGTGACGAGGACGAGGCCGTTGCCTTCGGGCTTCAGGGGGTGCCGCTCAATGACGCCGGCGACCGCCTGTATTTCGGCATGGCAGCCACCAACACCACCGACGATATCGAGCTGATCCCGTTCTTTCAGGACCAACGGGAGTCGTTCCTGGAATATGACCTGACCCGCGCGTTCTACAACCTCGCCAATCCGAAGCGGCGAGTGGTCGGGATGGTCAGCAAGCTGCCGTTGGCCGGAGGTTTCGATCAACAGACCGGAATGATCCCGCCGTGGGCGATCGCGTCGCAGATCGAGCAATTGTTCGAGCTGAGGGATCTCGGGACCGAACTCGTGACGATCCCCGAAGACGTCGATGTCTTGATGGTTGTTCACCCGAAGGAACTGCCTAGCGCGACCCGCTATGCAATCGATCAATTCGTTCTGGGCGGCGGTAACGCGCTGGTTTTCGTCGATCCATTCTCCGAGGTGGCGGCAGGAGTTCCCGATCCGAAGAATCCAGCCCGGTTACACAATTCGCGGCTACCCGATTTATTTGCCGCATGGGGTGTCGACCTTGCTCCCGGCTTGTTCGTTGGCGACCGACTGACCGCGCGCAAAGTGCGAGCTGGAACGCGCGACCGGCCCGAGGCGGTCGATTACGTCGCTTGGTTGTCGCTGCACCGCGAGAACATGAGCCCGGACGAAATCGCTACCGGACAGCTTGGGGTCATCAACGTCGCGACCGCCGGCGCGCTCAGCGCGACCGAGGATGCGACTACCGAGCTGATCCCGCTGCTCAGCTCATCGGCCGAAGCCATGTTGATCGAGCGCCTGCTTATCCAGTTTGTCCCCGATCCGGTTCAACTCTTGGCGAACTTCCAGGAGACCGGCACGAACTACGCGATGGCCGCGCGCGTTTCGGGACCGATTAAAACCGCGTTTCCCGAGGGTCCGCCCGAGGAACAGAACCAGGAACTGGCGGCGTTGACGCTTGAAAACTGGGAAGAGACGCACATCGCCGAGTCGGCGGAGCCGGCTAATCTCATCCTGGTCGCCGACACCGACATTCTCGCCGACAGGCAATGGGTTCAGGTTCAACAGTTCGCCGGCCAGACCTACGCGCTGCCGTCGGCCGATAACGGGCCATTCATAATCAATGCGCTCGATGTGCTCGCCGGATCGAGTGAGCTTATCAGTTTGCGCAGCCGTGGCACCTCGGCAAGGCCGTTCAAGGTGGTTGAGGCAATGCAGCGCGAAGCGGAGGACCGGTTCCGCGAGACGGAGCAGGCTTTGCAGGCGCGCGTCGACGAGACCGAACAGAAACTCGCGGAGCTGCAGACCGGAGAGGCATCCGGCGGCGCGCTCGTGATGTCTCCCGAGCAGCAAGAGGCTGTCGCCGCCTTTCGCGAGGAACTGGTCGCGACGCGAAAGCAATTGCGCGATGTACAATTGGCGCTGCGGCAGGATATCGAGCAAATGGGTTTAACGCTCAAATTCCTCAACATCGCCTTGGTGCCACTGGCGATCGGCGTGCTCGCGATCATTGTGTCGCTGGTGCGAAGCCAACGCCGCCGGCGCGCAATTCGCGTCGGCTGACCGAGCCGCGAGCACAGATAGAGCCATGAAAAAGAAGACACTAAGCTCCCTGATCATCGTTACCGCGATCGTCGTTGCCGCGGCCGGCTACGCCGTGATATCGCATCAGTCCTCGGTTACGCGGACGGTGGTCGAAGAAGCCGTCTTTCCTGACCTGCTCGACCAGATCAATGACGTGTCGTCGATCGAAATCACTGGCGCGGAACAGAGCTTCAGCATCCGGCATGTCGGCGATCAGTGGGTTGTCTCATCGTTGGCGGATTTCCCTGCCGAGTTCGACCGAGTCAAGAAGGCGCTGCTGGAGCTTGCGGAACTGAAGACCGTCGAGGCCAAGACCGCTGATCCGGAGCGCCATGGGGTGCTCGGCCTCAACGAACCGGGCAGCGAGGATGGCGGCGGCCAGAAGGTGCGTGTGCTGGGCGCCGGCGATACGGCTTTGGCCGGTCTGCTGCTGGGCAACGCGGGGCGGGGCACCACCGATCTCGTCTATGTCCGCCGCGAAGGTGAAGACCAGACCTGGGTGGCGCGTCGTAAGCCCGGCATCGGGGACGACCCGAGAGACTGGGTCAATACCATGTTGATGAAGATCGACATTGAGCGAGTGCGACGTATGACGTTGGCGCACGCCGACGGCGAACGGGTGGGGATTTACAAGGAAGAACACGGCGACAGCGAATTCTTTCTCGAAGACGTTCCCGTGGAGGCATCGATCAAATCGCCGCTTTCGATGGACAGCATCGCGCGCGTGATCGCGGTTCTGCGGTTCGAGGAAGTCTTCGCCGCGAGTGATATTCCGAGTGACCGGGAAGCCGACACGGTCGCGACGTTTGAGACGTTTGACGGCGCTACCTTCACCATCTCCCTTTATGGCCAGGAAGAAGACGAAGCAGTTTGGGCAAGAATTGCCGCGACCTTCGACGCCGATGCGGTCGTTGCGCCGGCGCTGGTGCCGCAAGAAGATAACGGTTTTGAGGACCTGCCGCCCGAGCTGCGATCGGAAATCGACGGCGACGACGTCGACAGCGAAGAGGCGGAGCCAGCCGAGCCGGAGCAAATTGATGTGGCCGCGGAAACCGCGGCGCTCGTTGCCCGCACCCATCAATGGGCGTTCAAATTGCCCGATTTCAAGGTTGAGCACCTGCAAACGCGCAACGAGAAACTGATCGAGTTTCCGGAGCCTGAGGTCGAGCCGGGCGCCGAGTCTCAGCCCGGAGCCGAAGGGGTGCCGAGCATCGAGGATCTGATTCCACGCGTGCCGGGTATCACTGAGTAGCGCACCCGAATTATTGCGCGGCGAGTGGGCGCGCTCGCCAAGCAGGCTTCCATTTCCATCGGCCAGGAAGCGCGGTACCGTTGTCGGCCCTTGCGCCCGAGTAGCGGGTGCGCCGCGCGAGTTACAAAGTCGGTTTGAGGTGTGAACCCTGACGATGACCGCGACCGAACCGCTCGACATCGACTATTTCTCCGACTTGCTGTGCATCTGGGCCTATGCCGCCGAGGCGCGAGTGTTTGAACTCGAGCAAGCGTTTGGTGTTTCGGTCCGAGTGACGCGACGCTATTGCTCGGTATTCGGAGATACCGCGACGCGGATCGGAAAAGGGTGGAGCGATCGCGGTGGGTACGAGGGTTTCAACCGCCATGTTCAAGAAGTAGCGGGCCTATTCGACCATATTGAGGTCTCACCGACTTTGTGGCTCGACTGCAGCCCGCCGTCATCCACCGGCGTCCACCTATTCCTCAGTGCGGTGCGCCTGGCAGAGCAAAATTTTTGGCAGCCGGTCGACGGTGAATGCAGCCCGTCCGAGCAAGCCGCATGGGAGTTGCGCCTGGCATTTTTTCGCGATGGCCGGGATATCGCCCGCGCCGATGTCCAGGACGAAGTTGCCCAGCGATTAACTTTGCCTGTGACAGCCATTCGGGACGAGATTGCCAGTGGCCGCGCGTACGCAGCATTGAGTGCCGATCTCGCGGCGTGCGAGCGCCTCCTGGTGCAGGGCAGTCCGACATTTGTCCTGAATGATGGCCGACAGAAGCTGTATGGCAACGTCGGCTATCGCGTAATCGAGGCGAACGTCCAAGAGCTATTGAACGCCCCGACGCTCGGCCAGGCAAGTTGGTGCTAGTCGCTCGACAGTTCAATTTTCTTGTCACTTAGAAGCCCTAAAGCTCTCTCTACAAATTAAAAACCGTCATTCCGCCGTTCCGAAAAGAACGTGCGAATGCGAACGATTCGCAAATTTTTGTTGACGCAGTAATGCGAATGCGAAACAGTCTCGATGCGAACGAGAACTGTTCGCAAATTTGAACCGCCTTCTTTTGACCTTCCGGCGAGCGTCGTGGCGCTCGCCGGCTTATTGCCGGGGGGACAAAAATTGAATCCGAGCTTCACCAGGTCATTTGCCTGTGGCGCGGCCATGTTGGGGTTTGCCACCAATGCGGTCGCCCAAGACGCCGTGCTGCCGACGCCGGAAGAGATGTGGAGGATTATTCAAAGTCAGCAAAAAGAGATAGAGAATTTAAAGACGAGACTCGAGGGCACTGAAGACAAAGTCGCGGAGACGGACGCGAAAGTCGAAGCGACCGGAGATTTGATCGAATCCCAGCAAACGGCTGATGCCGGTGCCGGCGGTTGGTGGGAAAAAACGCAACTCAGCGGCTACGGCGAACTTCACTACAATGCAGGCGATAAAGACGAAATCGACTTTCATCGCTTCGTGTTGTTCATCGGGCACGACTTCACCGACGACTTGCGTCTCGCGACCGAGTTCGAGCTCGAGCACGCCTTGGCTGGCGAGGGCAAGAACGGCGAGGTCGAACTCGAACAAGCCTTCATCGAGTATGACTATACGGAGGGCCATCGCGCCCGCGCAGGTGTCTTTCTGATTCCCGTTGGAATTCTCAACGAGACCCACGAGCCTCCGACGTTTTATGGCGTCGAGCGCAATCTGGTTGAGAGCAACATTATTCCGACGACATGGTGGGAAGGTGGCGTAGGCGGCAGCGGCGATATCGGCTCCGGATTTTCTTACGACGTTGCGCTCCATTCCGGCCTGATGACGCCCACGACTGGCTCAAACGCCTTCAAGATCCGCAATGGCCGCCAGAAGGTTTCGGAAGCCAAGGCGACCGATCCCGCCGTGACCGCGCGCATTAAATGGACTGGCATGCCGGGCGTCGAGCTCGCGGCGACCGGACACTACCAAGACGACATCACGCAAAATGCGTTGGGCCTTGGCACACCCGCTACTCTGGTGGAAGCACATGCCGACATTCGCCGTGGCGGTTGGGGATTACGCGTTCTCGGCGCACGTTGGGATTTGGACGATGGCCCGGCGTTCACCGGCCCGGGCGCCTTCGGGCGCGACGTGCAATATGGTTGGTACGTGGAGCCGTCTTATCGCTTCGATGCCGGCCCCGTCGAGATCGGCCTGTTCACCCGATACAGCGAGTTCGACAACGAGGCCGGCGACTCGGTCGACAGCAAGTTCGGGCAGTTCGACCTGGGCGCCAATGTCTGGCTGCACCCGGATGTCGTGTTCAAGATCGATGGCCAGTTCGAATTCCGTCCTGATAATCGCGGCAAGAACGATAATCGGATCAATCTTGGTATTGGGTACCAGTTCTAATCTCGATCGGCGTTCGTGCCACGAGCCCGGAAAATGCGACAACTCATTGCGATTTTCGCCTTAATCTGCATTTTCTCGGCGCCGGCGTTCAGTCAGGTCGATGAGGGGATCGAGGACGTCTACCTGACGCCGGATGGGTTCCTGGCCCAAGCGTTTGATGGTGAAATCCCGGAACTGAAAAAGTTTTGGGTCACCAAGGCGTATAAGGGTGACATTAAGGAGATCCTCGACCGAGACCTTGGCGTCTTAAGGGTGTCTTATTGGCGGCGAGACGAGCGAACGGCGTGGATTTTGGAGGAGGTTGGCAAAGTTCAGCCGATCACAACCGGTTTGGTCATAGATGGTGGCGCGCTCGCACAAATTTCGGTTTTGGTCTATCGGGAAAGCCGGGGCTGGGAGGTACGGCACGATTTCTTCACCGACCAGTTTATCGGCGCCCGTTTGCTAGACGACCACGATCTCGACCGATCGATTGATGGTATTTCAGGTGCGACTCTATCAGTGCGAGCGCTTACGAAACTTGCCCGCTTGGCCCTTTATCTACATGAGGCTGCAACTCAGGGTCCATGAGTAAGCGACTGCGGCGGCTGGTTTTGTTGTGGCACCGATGGCTTGGCCTGGCATCGGTGCCCTTTGTTGTTCTGCTCGTGGTCACCGGCGTGCTGCTTGGGCGGACCGACCGGTTGGAACTCGACAAGAATTACGTGACCGACGATTGGCTCCTCACCTGGTACGGCATCGCGCCATCCGACGATCCAGTTAGCTACCTTGCGGGCGAACAGTGGGTCTCGTGGCTTGCGGACACCTTGTATTTGGATGGCAAACCAATCCAGGACGCTGTCACCGCATTCCGGGGCGCGGTGGCGCTGGGCCCGGCGATCATAGCGGCGAGCGGCGAAGCGCTTTATCTTTTTACGCCCGACGGCGAGCTGATCGAAAAGGCCGCGCCGATAGGCGTTGGCGGAGCGATTGACGCCATGGCTGTCGGCTCCGAAACTGATCTGTTGATCCGCGTCGATGGCGACGTGTTCATATCCGATATCGATATGGTCGCTTGGCGGGCCGCCGTTGACGGGGCTGTCGCTTGGCCGACCAGTCAGCCCGCGCCGGATGCCATCCGGAACGCAATACTGGAAAGCTATCGGGGGACCGGTCTGCCGTGGGAGCGGGTTTTGCTCGACCTGCACAGCGGCCGCTTGTTCGGTGCCATTGGGCCGTATCTCATGGACGGCGCGGCGGTGCTCCTGCTGCTGCTCTCGGCGAGCGGCATCTACAATTGGGTGCGTCGGCGCTGACCGACTATTGGAGCGCGGCCCGCACCAATGCAGCGCCTTCGACCATCGCCACCATCTTCTGACGCGCCAAGTAGCGCGGCAGCGCGGAGAACCCGCAATCGGCGGTGACGGTCAGTTTCTCCGGCCGCACATGCTCGAGACACTGGTGAATCCGCCGCGCCACATCGTCGGCGGTCTCAAGCCGCCAGTTCTTAACGTCGACCACCCCGGCGGCGATGTCGAAGCGATCCGACAAGGGGCCGAGGCATTCCACGTCCGCCATTTCTCGATTGGTAAATTCCAGCACCAACTGCTCGCAATCGAGCCCGGTCATCGCGGCCATAAGTCGCCCGAAGCGGCGGTCGGCGCGCGGTCGGCCGGCATTGTTGCCGAAACACACGTGAACCGCGCGGCGGGCGGAAATGCCGTCCAAAACTCGATTTATAACCTTGGCGCCATCTTCCGGCGCAAGGCCGTAAGGTGGGTGCGGCAGCGAGGGCTCGTCGAGCTGCACATAGTCGGCGCCGGCCGCGACCAGCGCTTCCAGTTCTGTTCGCACCATATCGACCAGTGCGTCCAACACCGCGGTCACGCCGACGCTAGCGGCGTTGATCGACGCGGCAAATGTCAGCGGCCCGGGCAGCGCGACTTTGAGCGGCCGCGTCGGCTCGAGACGTTTCAGCGCCGTGAAATCAGCGACCACACCGAGCCCGTTTTGCACCGTCGGGGCCTCCTCGGCGATGAAGCCGGGCGCCATGTCATAGCCCGGAATGCCGAGGCGGCGGCGCGGCGGGACCCGCGCGAGGCCGTTAATTCGGTCATACATTTCATAGACGAAGCGCTGGCGCCGAAGTTCACCGTCGGAAACGATATCGACGCCGGCTGCAATTTGATCCGCCAGGACGATACGGATCGCGTCGTCGAACAATTCTTCGACATCGCCGTCGCCGAAAGCGCCGTCGCGGATCATCCGACGTGCGGCGGTGAACCAGCCGGGCGCCGCATACGAGCCGACGCCCATGGTTGGTAGCAACGGCAAATCGGGCATTCGCGGGCCTCGCGGTCGGACGGCGGAAGTGGTGCCGGCGGCAGGACTTGAACCCGCAACCTACCGCTTACAAGGCGGTTGCTCTACCAGTTGAGCTACGCCGGCGCGGGCGACTCGCGGCGGCGACGATACCGACACCTGCAATCAGCGGCAAGCTCGGTTCAGTCACTACCGCCGCGTTTTCGGGCCAGCTCGTAAAGCGCAACCGCCGCCGCGTTGGAGACATTGAGACTGTCGATATCTCTTGCGATCGGCAGTCGGACGATCTCGTCGCAAGCTTCACGGGTCAACCGGCGGAGGCCGGCGCCCTCGGCGCCCAGCACTAATGCCGTGCGCCGCGCTGGCTGTGCTTCGGCGAGCGTGCGATCGCCATCGGCATCCAGGCCGAGAATCCAGAAATTCGCCTGGGCGACCTGGCCGATCACACGAGCCAAATTGGCGACCCGGACTAATGGCAGCCGCTCGAACACTCCGGCGGCCGCTTTGGCGAGCGCACCGGATTCGGGCGGAGCATGGCGTTCGGTCGTGATCACCGCAATTGCGCCAAACGCCGCCGCAGAGCGGAGAATGGCGCCGACATTGTGCGGATCTGTGACCTGGTCGAGAACCAATATCGGCGTTTCGTCGCTGGCGCTTGTAAGCACCTGCTTCAAATCCGGCTGGTCCAAAGGTGAGACTAGGGCGGCGAGACCTTGATGAACGGCGCCGTCGGGCAGTGCCTCGTCGATCACCTGTCTGTCGACGATCTCCGGTGTTGCCGCTGTGGCGGGAAGCGCAGCGGCGGCGGATTCGGTCGTGACCAGCCGGTGAATTTGGCGGCGGCTATTGCCGAGCGCGGCATGGACCGCATGAATGCCGTATAGCCACAGCGGTTCGCTTGCGGCGTCCGGTGTTGAAGATGACGCCGCGCGGCCCCGCCCCGTTCGGGACGCGCCGCGGGAACTCAATTGACGCTTCTTGCGATGCTTGCGAGTTGCCATGCCGCAACCTATATATCGCGCCCGGTTTCAACAACTTGCGACGTGACAAAACGCGCTCGAAACGGGCGGCCTAACGGCCCGTCGAGCCGGGCGTTCTATCCGGTTGACAAGCCGAGGCGAATGTCGATAGTCCGCAGGTTCGCCCAGGCGGCGCGCCCGTTCGGGTGCGGAGGGGTGGCCGAGTGGTTAAAGGCAGCAGACTGTAAATCTGCCGACGTACGTCTACGTAGGTTCGAATCCTACCCCCTCCACCATGGCCTGAGGTCCGGCTAGCCGGGGTTGGGACAAGAGCCAATGTCGATCGTTTGAGCCGGGCGAATCAGGTTCAGGTGGATCGCTGTACGGGGTGGATCGACGAAGACGGGGGAGCGTGATCAGGCGGGTGTAGCTCAATGGTAGAGCACCAGCCTTCCAAGCTGGTGACGTGGGTTCGATTCCCATCACCCGCTCCATCCGGGATTAAGGCACCCTGCCGCCGTTGGCGGAGGGGTTTAGGACAACACAGGCCGTAGCAAACAGGCGACACGATGGCGAAAGCGAAATTTGAGCGAACGAAGCCGCATGTAAATGTAGGTACGATTGGTCATGTTGATCATGGCAAGACGACGTTGACGGCAGCGATCACGAAGGTGTTGGCGGAATCTGGTGGCGCCGAGTTCACGGCGTATGACGAGATTGACAAGGCGCCTGAAGAGAAGGCTCGCGGCATCACGATCTCGACGGCGCATGTTGAGTATGAGACGGGGAACCGTCACTACGCGCACGTGGATTGCCCTGGTCATGCCGACTACGTGAAGAACATGATCACGGGAGCGGCGCAGATGGATGGCGCGATCCTGGTTGTGTCGGCGGCTGACGGCCCGATGCCGCAGACGCGGGAGCATATTCTGTTGGCGCGCCAGGTTGGTGTTCCGGCGATCGTGGTTTACCTGAACAAGGTCGATCAGGTTGACGATCCTGAGCTGCTTGAGCTTGTGGAGCTTGAGGTTCGCGAGCTGTTGTCGAGCTACGACTTCCCGGGCGACGACATTCCGATTGTGGCGGGGTCGGCGCTTCAGGCATTGGACGGTCAGGCCGGTGAGATGGCGGTTGATTCGATCAACAAGCTGATGGAAGAGGTGGACACCTACATTCCGACGCCGGAGCGTCCGAAGGATCTACCGTTCCTGATGCCGATCGAGGATGTGTTCTCGATCTCTGGCCGTGGCACGGTTGTGACGGGTCGTGTTGAGCGCGGGATCGTGAATGTCGGCGACGAGGTTGAGATTGTCGGTCTGAAAGACACTGTGAAGACGGTTTGCACGGGCGTTGAGATGTTCCGCAAGCTGCTGGACCAGGGCGAGGCGGGCGACAATATCGGCGCGCTGTTGCGCGGCACCAAGCGCGAAGAGGTTGAGCGTGGCCAAGTGTTGGCGGCTCCGGGTTCGATCACGCCGCACACGAAGTTCAAGGCCGAGGCTTACATCCTGACGAAGGATGAGGGCGGCCGTCACACGCCGTTCTTCACCAACTACCGTCCACAGTTTTACTTCCGCACGACGGACGTGACGGGGATGGTGCATCTGCCTGAGGGCACTGAGATGGTGATGCCGGGTGACAATATCGCGATGGACATCGAGCTGATCGCGCCGATCGCGATGGATCAGGGACTACGGTTCGCGATCCGCGAGGGCGGTCGTACCGTCGGCGCCGGCGTCGTCGCTCAAGTCATCGATTAGTAAACGACACGCGTGTAGTAAGGAGACGGCTAGGCAACAGGCAACCGAGGCGCGGGTGCTATCGGCCTCTAGGAGTGTAGCTCAATTGGTAGAGCACCGGTCTCCAAAACCGGGGGCTGTGGGTTCGAGTCCCTCCACTCCTGCCACCGCCCGCGTCGATCTATGTCTTGTGTCAAGTTTGTCGAATAACTACATAATTCTAATGACCTTTGCAGAAGGCGCACTGGATAAGTAGATGGCCAAAACATCCCCAGGAGAGTTTGTCCGCCAAGTGCGTCAGGAAGTTTCGCGGGTTACCTGGCCGACACGCAAGGAAACCATCGTGACCACCATCATGGTGTTCATCATGGTGTTCGTCATGTCGATCTTCTTCTTGTTGGTAGACCAAGTGCTAGCTTGGGGCGTGGGACTGATATTGGGGATTGGAGGGTGACCATGGCTGAAACCCAAACGAGTCAGGCCCGCTGGTACATCATCCACACCTACTCAGGCTTCGAGAAAAAAGTTGCCCAAGCCATCAAGGATCAGTCGATCCGCAAGGGCATGGCTGACCAGTTCGAGGAAGTCATGGTGCCGACCGAGGAAGTGGTCGAGACGCGCCGTGGCAAGAAAGTGTCCAGCGAACGCAAATTTCTGCCGGGCTACGTGTTGGCCAAAATGGTGATGACCGACGAGACCTGGCATCTGGTCAAGAACACCGCCAAGGTGACCGGTTTTCTGGGCTCCGGTGGTAAACCGTCGCCGATCAGGCAATCCGAGGCCGAGCGCATTCTCCGCCAAGTCCAGGAAGGCATCGAGCGGCCGAAGCCATCGATCACATTCGACATTGGCGAGATGGTCCGGGTCTCAGACGGCCCGTTCGCCTCGTTCAACGGCATGGTTGAGGAAGTCGACGAGGACAAGGCGCGGCTCAAGGTCGCGGTGTCGATTTTCGGTCGGGCGACGCCAGTTGAGCTAGAGTATTCCCAGGTCGAGAAGATTTAGGTAAGACACACCCGAACGCGCGGGAGGCTCGCCACGGCCGTACCGCGCACCCTATGAAAGGGCCAATCGATGGCAAAAAAGATAGACGGCTACATCAAGTTGCAAGTACCGGCCGGTCAGGCCAACCCGTCACCGCCAATCGGGCCGGCGCTCGGTCAGCGCGGTCTCAACATCATGGAGTTCTGCAAGGCGTTCAACGCCTCGACCCAGACCATGGAACAGGGCATGCCGATCCCCACCATTATTACGGTGTATGCGGATCGGAGCTTTACGTTCGAGACCAAATCGCCGCCGGCCAGCTATTTCATCAAGAAGGCGGCGCGGGTGCAGAAGGGCTCCGGCGAAACCGGACGCGCGGACACGGTCGGGCGTGTGACCATGGCGCAGCTGCGCGAAATTGCCGAGGCTAAACAGCAAGACCTTAACGCCAACGATGTCGACGCGGCGTGCCGCATGTTGGCCGGCTCCGCGCGTTCGATGGGCATCGAAGTGGTGGGGGGCTGACATGACGGGACAAATGAGCAAACGCGCCAAGGCGGCGCGCGAAGGCGTCGACCCGACGGCGCGGCACAGTGTCGCGGACGCGGTCAAAATGGTGAAGCAGCAGGCGACCTCCAAATTCGATGAGACGATCGAGCTTGCGATCAATCTTGGGGTCGATCCGCGCCACGCCGATCAAATGGTGCGTGGCATGGTCAATCTGCCTCACGGCACCGGTAAGTCGGTGCGCGTCGCGGTTTTCGCCAAGGAGGCTAAGGTCGACGAAGCCAAGTCGGCCGGTGCCGACGTGGTCGGCGGCGATGACCTTGCCGAAAAGGTGCAAAACGGCGAAATCGACTTCGATCGGTGTATTGCGACCCCCGACATGATGAGCGTGGTCGGCCGATTGGGCAAAATTCTTGGCCCACGCGGCCTGATGCCGAATCCCAAACTGGGCACGGTGACCGCGGATGTCGCGGCGGCGGTAAAAGCGGCCAAGGGCGGCCAGGTCGAGTTTCGTGTCGAGAAAGCAGGCATCGTTCATGCCGGCGTGGGCAAGGCGAGCTTTGCCGAAGATGCGTTGGTGGCCAATGTCGAAGCGTTCATCGGTGCGATCAATCGTGCCAAGCCGACCGGCGCAAAAGGTATTTTTATGAAGCGTGCGACATTGAGTTCCACGATGGGCGCGGGTATTAAGTTGGAAACCGAGCAGCTGACCCAGATTTGAGGTCGGCGTCGGTAAGACGAATTTCGGTGCGCAGGTAGACGCGCCGATAGGATCGGGCGGTAACGCCCGGACCAACCTGTCCGAGACTGCAGGTGCCGATCGGTGCGGTGTTGCGCCGGAGCGGCCTAAATGGGCGACTGGCCTGCACAGACGGGGGAACCACCGACCGACGCGTATTGCTTCTTTGGCAATGGTGCGGCGGTTGGCTTGAACCTCTGGGACAGGCGAGCTGGAGTCCGCCGTTTTGCGGCGGGGTCCCGTGTGCAACCGGGCCATGGACCCGAGCGGCATCTCGTCGTTCGACCAAGCCCAGGAACGGAGACGTGAAGTGGACCGAGCGACCAAAGAACAACAGGTCACTTCGCTGCGTGACACGTTCAACGACGCCACGGTTGTGGTGGTCACCCATTACCTCGGCATTACGGCGGCCGAGGCGACCGATCTGAGGCGGCAGATGATTGCCGCCGGGGCTCGGTTCCGGGTGACCAAGAACCGGCTCGTCAAGATCGCGTTAGAAGGCACGCCCTACGAACATCTGGCGGAGATGTTCACCGGACCGACGGCAATCGCCTATTCGGACGACCCGGTGGCCGCCGCCAAGGCGTCCGTGGAATTTTCGAAGGGCAACGAGAACCTGGTGATTCTCGGCGGCGGACTCGGCGGGACACCGCTCGATCAAACCGCGGTGAAGAATCTAGCCAGCCTGCCTTCGTTGGATGAGTTGCGCAGCCAGATAATCGGACTAGTGAACGCACCGGCAACCAAGATCGCTGGTGTGCTGCAAGCCCCGGCCGGGCAGTTGGCCCGGGTGGTTGGGGCCTACGCAGCCCAAGCCAAGGACGAAGCGGCGTAAGGCAAGCTGCCGACGCCGCCTATGACACAGAGTTCAAGCCAAGGAGTTATCGAAAGATGGCTGATTTAGAAAAGATTGCAGAAGACCTCTCCTCCCTTACGGTGCTAGAGGCATCCGAGCTCGCCACTATGCTCGAAGACAAGTGGGGCGTTTCCGCCGCGGCGCCGGTCGCGATGGCGGCAGCGCCGGCGGCTGGCGGTGGCGAAGCCGCGGCCGAGGAAAAGACCGATTTTGATGTCATTCTGGCCTCTTTCGGCGAGAAGAAGATCAACGTGATCAAGGAAGTCCGGGCGGTTACCGGACTTGGCCTAAAAGAGGCCAAGGATCTCGTCGAGGCGGCGCCGAAGGCGATCAAGGAAGGCGTCAATAAGGACGAGGCCGAAGAGATCAAGAAGAAGCTCGAGGACGCCGGCGCAACCGTCGAACTTAAATAGCCGTGATTTGATGCGGATGCCTGCGCCGGGAGGCCCGGCGCAGGCATCCGCATCTTGACAACGCCGTATGAAATTACGATTCTGTTAGAGGCTAAACAGACGGCAGCGAAACTGGTCCAAAAATTTCGCCGGAACTTGTCCGGATTAAATGATACCGCCTATGCGGCGCTGAGGCAGAGCGCGCGTGGGCGGTCGTTCGCGTTTTGAACATTCGACGAGCGTTGGCACGCGGGACCAACGCTTGTTTTCACCCCGATTTCTGGCTCGGGAAGGGCGTTTGCTGCGCGCCTCGCCGAAGCCGGACCGGCCCCGTCCGTCAACCTCGCGACGAGGAGAACGCATGACCCTGTCTTTCACCGGGCGCAAGCGCATTCGCAAAAGCTATGGGCGGATTTCCGCCGCCGCCTCGATGCCGAACCTGATCGAGGTCCAAAAGACTTCTTACGAAACCTTCCTGCAGAAAGACGTGGCGCCTGATGATCGCTACGAGAATGGGCTGCAGGCTGTGTTCAAGTCGGTGTTCCCGATTCGCGATTTTTCGGATCGCTCCCAGCTCGATTTCGTAGCCTACGCGTTCGATCGGCCGAAATATGATGTCGAGGAATGTCAGCAACGCGGCATGACCTATGCGGCGCCGCTGCGCGTCACCCTGCGTCTGATCGTCTGGGACGTTGAGGAAGAGACCGGCGCCCGAACCGTCCGCGACATCAAGGAGCAGGACGTCTTCATGGGCGATATGCCGCTGATGACCGACAAGGGCACCTTTGTCATCAACGGCACTGAGCGTGTCATTGTTAGCCAAATGCATCGCTCGCCCGGCGTGTTTTTCGACCACGACAAGGGCAAGACGCATTCGTCGGGCAAATATCTGTTCGCCGCGCGGGTGATTCCCTATCGCGGCTCGTGGCTCGACTTCGAGTTCGACGCCAAGGACATCATTTTCGTTCGCGTGGATCGGCGGCGGAAATTGCCGGTTACCACGCTGTTGCGGGCGTTCGGTCTGACCACCGATGACATTCTGAAAACTTTCTACGACACCATCATCTATACGCGCGACAAGAAGGGCTGGCGCGTGCCGTTCGACGGCGAGGCGCTCAAGGGGTCGAAGCTTCTGCGCGACCTGATCGACGCCAAGACCGGGAAAGCGGCCGCCAAGGCCGGCACTCGGGTCACCGCGCGGTTGATCAAGAAATTTGCCGACAGCGGCTTGAAAGATCAGCGGATCGAGTCATCGGACCTGGTCGATAATTTTGCCGCCGTAGACCTGGTCAATATGGAGACGGGACTGGTGCTGGCCGAGGCTGGCGACATGCTGACCGAGGAGATCGTCGAAGAGATCGAGGAACTGGGCATCAATGAGGTTCCGGTGCTCGCGATCGGACCGTCCGTGGGCCCGTATATGCGGAACACGCTTGATGTCGACAAGAACGAGACCCGCGAGGATGCGCTGACCGACATTTATCGGGTCATGCGCCCTGGCGAGCCGCCGACCGACGAGAGTGCGGAACGGCTCTTCTACGACCTGTTTCTGAGTCCGCTAAAACTCAAGAAGGCGACGGTCGACGCGCGCGCGGAGCCGAACCGCAAGGCGAAGCCTGTTGGCAAGCTGGATCGCGCCGATATTGCCGGCAATGCGTGGGTTCTCGACGAAGTCGATGGCATGGCCTGTGTTTTGGTGTCGTGCGCCACCGATTGGTCCGGGCCGCACGCGGTGTGGGTCGACGTCAACGACCTCGACGTCCTGCGCTCCGAACGCTACGACCTTTCGGCCGTTGGCCGGGTCAAGATGAATGCCAGACTCAGCCTCGATACCTATGACGAGCTGCGCGAACTCCGGCGCGCCGACGTTCTCGCGGTGACCCGTACGCTGGTCGACCTGAAGGATGGCCGTGGCGATATCGACGATATCGACCATCTTGGCAATCGGCGGGTACGGTCGGTCGGCGAGCTGATGGAGAACCAGTACCGCGTCGGTTTGCTGCGTATGGAGCGGGCGATCCGCGAGCGTATGAGTTCGGTAGAAATCGACGCGGTTATGCCGCACGACTTGGTGAATGCCAAGCCGGCGGCGGCGGCGGTGCGCGAATTCTTCGGTTCGTCACAGCTCAGCCAATTCATGGATCAGACCAATCCCCTGTCCGAGATTACTCACAAGCGCCGTCTATCGGCGTTGGGGCCGGGTGGCCTGACGCGTGAACGCGCCGGCTTCGAGGTGCGCGACGTGCATCCGACTCATTACGGTCGCATTTGCCCGATCGAGACTCCGGAAGGCCCGAACATTGGCTTGATCAATAGCTTGGCAACCTATGCACGGGTAAACAAATACGGCTTTATCGAAAGCCCGTACCGTAAGGTCGTGGACGGCAAGGTTTCGAAAGAAGTGGATTATCTTTCGGCTATGGACGAGGCGAAGTACACGATCGCCCAAGCCAACGCGCCGTTGACCGAAGGCGGGAAATTCCAGCGGGATCTTGTGAGCTGCCGTGTGAACGGCGACTTCGTGATGACCACGCCCGATAACGTCCACTATATCGATGTTTCGCCAAAGCAGCTTGTTTCGGTCGCGGCGGCGTTGGTTCCGTTCCTCGAAAACGATGACGCCAACCGCGCTTTGATGGGCTCGAACATGCAGCGCCAAGCCGTGCCGCTTTTGCGGGCGCAGGCGCCGCTGGTTGGTACGGGCATGGAAGAAGTGGTTGCCCGAGATTCGGGCGCGACGGTTGTCGCGCGTCGTTCAGGCGTGATCGATCAGGTCGACGCCCAGCGGATTGTTATTCGGGTTACCGATGAAGATCCCGATGGTACGGCGGGTGTCGATATTTATAATCTGCTGAAGTTCCAGCGGTCCAATCAGAACACCTGCATCACCCAGCGACCGCTGGTGAAGGTGGGGGATGTGGTCAAGGCTGGCGACGTGGTCGCGGACGGTCCGTCGACAGAGCTCGGAGAGCTGGCCCTGGGGCGCAACGTGCTGGTCGCGTTCATGCCCTGGAATGGCTACAACTTTGAGGACTCTATCCTGATCTCCGAGCGCATTGTGCGCGACGACGTATTCACTTCGATCCACATCGAGGAATTCGAAGTGATGGCGCGAGACACCAAGCTCGGGCCGGAGGAGATCACGCGCGACATTCCCAACGTTGGCGAAGAAGCGCTGAAGAACCTGGACGAGGCGGGCATCGTTTACATCGGTGCCGAGGTTAAGCCGAACGACATTTTGGTCGGCAAGATCACGCCCAAGGGCGAATCCCCGATGACGCCCGAAGAAAAGCTGCTGCGCGCGATCTTCGGTGAAAAAGCGTCTGATGTGCGTGACACCTCGTTGCGCCTGCCGCCTGGTGTGTCGGGCACGATCGTCGAGGTGCGTGTATTCTCGCGTCGCGGCATCGACAAGGATGAGCGCGCGTTGGCGATCGAACGTGCGGAAATTGATCGCTTGGCCAAGGACCGGGACGATGAACGACTGATCATCGAACGGAATATGCTTGAACAGCTAAAAGCGCTGCTCTTGAACAAGATGATCGTGTCGGGTCCCAAGGGCGCAAAGCTGGGTAGCAAGATTACCGAAGCCGTGCTGGACGAGTTCACTCACGGTCAGTGGTGGCAGTTTGCAGTCAAGGACGAGAAAGTCATGGGTCGCATCGAGGCGCTCAAGCGCGACCTCGACGGAGCCGTCGGCGTGTTGCAAAGCCGGTTCGACGAGAAGGTCGAGAAGGTTCAAAGCGGCGACGAGTTGCTGCCGGGCGTGCTCAAGATGGTCAAGGTGTTCGTCGCGGTGAAGCGCAAGCTGCAGCCGGGCGACAAGATGGCCGGCCGTCACGGCAACAAGGGCGTGATCTCCAAGATTATGCCGATCGAGGATATGCCGTATCTCGAGGACGGCACGCCGGTTGACATTGTGCTCAATCCTCTCGGTGTGCCCTCGCGGATGAATGTCGGGCAGATTCTCGAGACCCATCTCGGCTGGGCGACGCATGCCCTCGGCCGCCAGATCGGCGAGTTGCTCGATACCAATGCGAGCAACAAGGACATTCGTAAGAATCTTGCCGAGTATTACGGCAAGGACATCGAGAAAAACGCACTCAATACGCTGTCCGATGACGATATTACTGAGCTGGCAGGCCATCTCACCGATGGTGTGCCCATTGCGACTCCGGTGTTCGACGGCGCCCACGAAGTCGATATCGTCGAAATGCTGACTCAGGCGGGCCTCGATACGTCGGGCCAGATGACACTCATAGATGGGCGGACCGGTGAGGTCTTCGACCGCAAGGTCACGGTCGGTTACATCTATATGCTCAAACTCCACCATTTGGTCGACGACAAGATCCATGCCCGCTCGATTGGCCCGTACAGTCTGGTGACCCAGCAGCCGTTGGGCGGCAAGGCTCAGTTTGGCGGCCAGCGCTTCGGCGAGATGGAAGTCTGGGCCCTGCAGGCGTATGGCGCCGCCTATACCTTGCAGGAAATGCTGACCGTCAAATCGGACGACGTGTCCGGCCGCACCAAGGCTTACGAGTCGATCGTGCGCGGCGAGGACACGTTCGAGGCCGGTATTCCCGAGTCGTTCAACGTGCTGGTCAAGGAACTCCAGTCGCTGAGCCTCGACGTGGAACTGGTCGACCGCGAATAAAGGTGACACGACGCGCCGCCCGGCTTGCGCTTTGCAGGTTGGGCGGCCGCGAAGCGTATGCCGGCCTGGCGACAGGTCGAACCGAGCTAGGGACGCTCCAAGGCGTAGGAGAACGCTAGATGAACGATTTGATGAGCATCTTCACCCCCGTCAGCACCGCACGGCGGTTTGATGAGATTCGCATTTCGATCGCGAGCCCGGAGAAAATTCGGTCGTGGTCCTACGGCGAGGTGAAGAAGCCCGAGACCATCAACTACCGGACGTTTAAGCCGGAACGTGATGGCCTGTTCTGCGCCAAGATTTTCGGTCCGATCAAGGACTACGAATGTTTGTGCGGCAAATATAAGCGTATGAAGCATCGTGGTATCGTGTGTGAGAAGTGCGGCGTCGAAGTTATCCAATCGAAGGTCCGGCGCGAACGCATGGGCCACATCGAGCTCGCGTCGCCGGTCGCGCACATCTGGTTCCTGAAATCGCTGCCGTCGCGCATCGGCACGCTGCTCGACATGACGCTCAAAGAGATTGAGCGAATACTCTACTTTGAGAATTATGTGGTCATCGAGCCCGGCCTGACACCACTCAAGCCCAACGAGCTACTTTCGGAAGATCAATATCTCCAGCATCTCGACGAGTTCGGTGACGACGCGTTCTCGGCCGGTATCGGCGCCGAGGCGATCCGCGCCATGCTGTCCTCGATCGAGCTCGATTCCGAGCGGGTCAAGCTGCGCGAGGAATTGGTGGAGACCAATTCCGAGGCCAAGCGCAAGAAACTGGTCAAGCGGCTGAAACTGATCGAGTCGTTCATCGAGTCGGGCAACAAGCCCGAGTGGATGATCATGGAAGTGATCCCGGTGATCCCGCCGGAGCTCCGGCCGCTGGTGCCGCTGGATGGCGGCCGCTTCGCGACCTCGGACCTCAATGATTTGTATCGCCGCGTCATCAACCGCAACAATCGACTCAAGCGTCTGCTTGAGCTGCGCGCGCCCGACATTATCGTGCGCAACGAAAAGCGCATGCTGCAGGAGGCGGTCGACGCGTTATTCGACAATGGCCGGCGCGGGCGGGTTATCACTGGTGCCAACAAGCGGCCGCTCAAATCGCTCGCCGACATGCTGAAAGGCAAGCAGGGCCGGTTCCGGCAAAACCTGCTCGGCAAACGCTGCGATTATTCCGGCCGCTCGGTGATCGTGGTCGGTCCCGAACTCAGGCTTCACGAATGCGGGCTGCCAAAGAAGATGGCGCTTGAGCTGTTCAAGCCGTTCATTTACTCGAAGCTTGAGCTCTACGGCATGGCGACCACCATCAAGGCGGCCAAGCGCATGGTGGAGAAGGAACGCCCTGAGGTGTGGGACATCCTCGAAGAGGTAATCCGCGAGCATCCGGTCATGCTGAACCGGGCGCCGACGTTGCATCGCCTCGGCATCCAGGCATTTGAGCCGAAGCTGATCGAGGGTAAGGCGATCCAGCTGCATCCGCTGGTCTGCGCTGCGTTCAACGCCGACTTTGACGGCGACCAAATGGCGGTTCACGTGCCGTTGTCGCTCGAGGCGCAGCTTGAGGCGCGCGTGCTGATGATGTCGACCAACAATATCCTCAGCCCGGCCAACGGCAAGCCGATCATCGTGCCGACCCAGGACATCGTGCTCGGGCTCTACTACATCAGCATCGAGCGCGATGGCATGCCCGGGGAGGGCTCTCTTTTCGGGTCGGTTGCCGAGATCGAGCAGGCGTTGCAAGCCGGCGTGGTCCATCTGCACACCAAAATTAAGGCGCGCTTCAACGGCGTTGACGAAACCGGCGAGCCGATGAGCAAGGTGTTCGACACCACGCCCGGCCGCATGCTGCTGTCGGAAATTCTGCCGCGGAACCCGAGAGTCGGCTTTGGTATGATCAACCGTCTGCTGACCAAAAAGGAACTTACTCAGGTTATCGACGAGGTCTATCGTCACTGCGGGCAGAAAGAGACCGTGCTGTTCGCCGACCGCATCATGAAGCTCGGATTCGGCCACGCCTGCCGGGCCGGCATCTCGTTCGGCAAGGACGATATGGTCGTGCCCGACACCAAGGAGAAGCTGGTCAACAATACCCGCGACTTGGTCAAGGAATTTGAGCGCCAGTACGCCGAGGGTCTGATTACCCAGGGCGAGAAATACAACAAGGTGATCGACGTTTGGTCTCAGTGTACTGACAACGTGGCTGATGAAATGATGGCCGCGATTGCCGGCTCGGCCGAAAAGGCCCACGCCGACACGCCGCTCAATTCGATTTACATGATGGCCCATTCCGGCGCTCGCGGCTCGACGGCGCAAATGAAGCAATTGGCCGGCATGCGCGGTCTGATGGCCAAGCCGTCGGGCGAGATTATCGAAACGCCGATCATCTCGAACTTTAAGGAAGGGCTCACCGTGCTCGAGTATTTCAACTCGACTCACGGCGCCCGTAAGGGCCTTGCCGATACAGCGTTGAAGACGGCCAACTCCGGTTACCTGACGCGCCGTCTGGTCGATGTCGCGCAGGACGTGATTATAACCGAGCACGACTGCGGCACGAGCCAGGGTCTTGAAGTCGGGGCCGTGGTCGACGGCGGTGAAGTGATTGAGCCGCTGGCGGACCGCATTCTTGGCCGCAGCGCGGCGCGCGATGTGGTTAATCCGATCGACGATGCGGTGATCCTGAAAGGCGGCGCGCTGATCGACGAGGCCGCGGTAATCGATATTGAAACCGCTGGAGTCGAGAAGATCTGGATCCGCTCCGTGCTGACCTGCGAGTCGGAAGTGGGCGTGTGCGGATCATGCTACGGCCGCGACCTGGCGCGCGGGACGGTTGTCAATGTCGGCGAGGCGGTCGGCGTGATCGCCGCGCAATCGATCGGCGAGCCGGGTACCCAGCTCACCATGCGCACGTTCCATATCGGCGGTGCGGTAACGCAGAGCGCCCAGCAATCCAGTGTCGAAAGCACCATCGACGGCACCGTCACTATCGAAAACCGCAATGTGGTGATCGACTCCACGAACACGCCGGTGGTGATGAGCCGGAACTGTGAACTGGTCGTTAAGGACGAAAACGGCCGCGAGCGGGCACGGCATCGTGTGCCATATGGTAGTCGGCTGCTCGTCGACGACGAAGGTGCGGTGCCCAAGGGCCAGAAACTGGCCGAATGGGATCCGCACATGCGCCCGATTATCAGCGAGAAGGCTGGTAGCGTGGCCTATGTCGATCTGGTCGAGGGTGTGACCATCCGCGAGGAGCTCGACGAGGCTACCGGCATCAGCAACCGTAAAGTCATTGAGTGGAAGCAGACCGGCAAGGCCGGCGACCTGCGCCCGCGCATGACCTTGGTCGACGACAAGGGCGAGCCGCTCAAGCTGTCGAACGGCCTTGATGCCAATTACGAACTGCCGGTCGACGCAATTCTTAGCGTCGAGGCGGGTGATGAAGTTCATGCCGGCGACGTGCTGGCGCGGATTCCGCTCGAAGGCTCGAAGGCACGCGATATTACTGGTGGTCTGCCCCGTGTCGCCGAGCTTTTCGAGGCGCGCAAACCGAAAGACTTCGCGATCATCAGCGAGATCGACGGGCGCGTGGAGTTCGGCAAGGACTACAAGGCCAAGCGCCGTCTGGTGGTAGTGCCCGACGGCGATGGCGAGCCGGTCGAGTATTTGATGCCGAAAGGTAAGCACATCACCGTCCAGGAAGGCGATTATGTTCGCATGGGTGACCTGCTGATGGACGGCAGCCCGGTGCCCCACGACATTCTCAAGGTTCTGGGCGTGCCGGCGCTGGCCAACTATCTGATCAACGAAATCCAAGAGGTCTATCGCCTGCAAGGCGTGAAGATCAACGACAAGCACATCGAGGTCATCACGCGCCAGATGTTGCAGAAGATCGAGATCGAGGATGCGGGCGACACCACGTTCCTGGTCGGTGAACAGGCCGACAAGGTTGAGCTGCGCGAACTCAATCGTATAGCCGAGGAAGCTGGCGGTCGGCCGGCTAGTGGTTCGCCGGTGCTGCAAGGCATCACCAAGGCGAGCCTGCAAACCAACTCGTTCATTTCCGCGGCCTCGTTCCAGGAGACCACGCGCGTGCTGACCGAAGCGGCAGTAACCGGACGCTCAGACCCGCTCAACGGGCTCAAGGAGAACGTGATTGTGGGACGCCTGATTCCGGCAGGTACCGGGCGTCACATGAACGAGATGAAACGCCTGGCGGCGGATCGAGACAAGACGATTCTCGACGCCCGCGAGGCCGAAGCGGCGAAGGCGGCGGCACTCCTCGAGACCGAGGAAAGCGGCGTCGCCTAAGGCTGCTCGCGGCACCCTCCGGAACGCCAGCTCAAAGGTGTCGTCTCGGGTTGGCGAATCCGGAGGATTTCTGCGGCTGTTCGGCTAATTGGCGGAGCGGTCAAAACGGACGAATTTCGCCTTGACGGTGGTAGGGGGCGTCCATAGTATGCGCGCCTCATTCGGGGGACAGGTGGTAGGTTCCGCCTAGACGCTGTCCCTGATGACGACCAGGCCGGTCGTCGTTGAGCAACAAATAGATCCGCGCCCTATCCGATCGGCGCAATGTTACCCGCAAGGGCGGTATGGTCCGCCATGGCCCTGTGCGGTTTTTGGCTTGGTTGTGTGGGGCCGCGAAACGCGGCGAAATTTAGCGGCGGCCGACGGTCGCAAAGAAGAGGCTCGATGCCGACGATCAATCAATTGGTTCGCAAGGGACGCCAGCGTCCGGTCGAGCGTAATAAAGTGCCGGCGCTCGAAGCCTGCCCGCAGAAGCGTGGCGTGTGCACGCGCGTCTACACGACCACGCCAAAGAAGCCGAACTCGGCTTTGCGTAAGGTCGCGCGCGTGCGTCTGACCAACGGCTTCGAGGTGACCAGCTATATCCCTGGCGAAGGCCATAATTTGCAGGAACATTCAGTGGTGATGATCCGCGGCGGCCGGGTCAAGGATCTGCCCGGCGTGCGCTATCACATCATTCGCGGGCCGCTTGATACCCAAGGCGTTTCCGAGCGGCGTCAGCGGCGCTCGAAATACGGCGCCAAGCGCCCGAAATAAGGAGGCCGACCCGTGTCACGCCGTCATGCCGCCGAAAAGCGCGAGGTGCTCGCCGACGCCAAGTTTGGCGACGTCGTCATCACCAAGTTTATGAACAACCTGATGTATGACGGCAAGAAGTCGGCCGCGGAGAGCATTGTGTACGGCGCTCTCGACCGCATGCAGCAGCGCGGTGGCGGCGATCCGCTGCAAATGTTTCACGACGCCCTCGACAATGTGAAACCCAATGTCGAGGTCAAATCGCGGCGCGTCGGTGGTGCCACCTATCAGGTGCCGATCGAAGTGCGCACTGACCGGCGTCAAGCCCTGGCGATCCGCTGGGTGATCGAGGCCGCACGCAAACGCTCGGAAAAGACCATGGTCGATCGTCTGTCGAACGAGTTGCTCGACGCGTCGTCGAACCGTGGCGCGGCGGTTAAGAAACGAGAGGATACGCACCGGATGGCGGAAGCGAATAAGGCATTTTCGCATTATCGCTGGTAACCGGAACGCGCGTTAGGAATCGAAGAGATGGCTCGCACGACACCGCTCGAACGGTATCGCAATATCGGCATCATGGCGCACATTGATGCCGGCAAGACGACGACCACCGAGCGCGTACTTTATTATACCGGCCGTTCGCACAAGATCGGCGAGGTCCATGACGGCGCCGCCACCATGGACTGGATGGAGCAGGAGCAGGAGCGTGGCATTACGATCACCTCCGCCGCGACCACCTGTTTCTGGAACGATCACCAGGTCAACATTATCGACACGCCCGGCCATGTTGACTTTACCATCGAGGTCGAACGCAGCCTGCGCGTACTCGATGGCGCGGTATGCGTATTCGATAGTGTAGCGGGCGTCGAACCCCAATCAGAGACAGTATGGCGGCAGGCTGATAAATACGGCGTGCCGCGTATTTGTTTGGTCAACAAGATGGACCGGATCGGGGCTGATTTCGGCCGCTGCGTCGAAATGATGATTGACCGTCTTGGTGCAACGCCCCTGGTCATGCAGCTGCCGGTTGGTGCGGAAGCGAATTATGCCGGCGTTATTGACCTGCTCAAGATGAAGGCGATTCTGTGGAAGGATGAGTCTCTGGGTGCCGAATTCTACGAGGCTGATATCCACGAGAACCTTCTAGAAACTGCCCAGGAATACCACGACAAGCTGGTCGAGACCGCGGTCGAGCAAGACGACGAAGCGCTCGAAGCGTTTCTGGAAGGGAAAGAGCCCGATATCGACGTGCTCAAGCGATGCATTCGCAAGGGCACCATTGCCGGCGATTTCGTGCCGGTGTTCAACGGCTCAGCCTTCAAGAACAAGGGTGTGCAGCCGCTGCTCGACGCGGTGGTGGATTACCTGCCGGCGCCGACCGACGTCGAGGCGATCAAGGGTGTCAAGCCCAACAGCGACGAGCAGGTCGTGCGCAAGAGCTCAGACGACGAGCCGTTCGCGGCGCTTGCTTTCAAAATTATGAACGACCCGTTCGTTGGCTCGCTCACCTTTGCCCGGGTCTACTCCGGGGTGCTGGAAAGCGGCGCTTCAGTGATGAACACCGTCAAAGGCAAGCGCGAGCGCGTTGGGCGAATGCTTGCGATGCATGCCAATCATCGCGAGGACATTAAGGAAGCGCGGGCCGGCGACATCATTGCCTTGTGCGGTCTGAAGACGACGACTACCGGAGATACGCTGTGCGTTGCGGAGCATCCGGTGATCCTTGAGCGCATGGAGTTCCCCGATCCGGTTATCGAGGTCGCGGTCGAGCCGAAGACCAAGGCGGATCAGGAAAAGATGTCCACTGCGCTCGGTCGGTTGGCGATGGAGGATCCATCATTCCGGGTCTCCAGCGACGCCGAAAGTGGCCAGACGATCATCAAGGGCATGGGCGAGCTGCATCTCGACATCATTGTCGACCGAATGAAGCGCGAATTTAAGGTCGACGCCAATGTTGGCGCGCCGCAAGTCGCCTACCGCGAGACCATCACACGGCAGACCGAGATCGACTACACGCACAAGAAGCAAACCGGCGGCTCCGGCCAGTATGCGCGGATCAAACTGACGCTTGAACCGTCCGAGCCCGGCATTGGCTTCGAATTCGACAGCAAGGTGGTTGGCGGCAACGTGCCGCGAGAGTACCTGCCGGGCGTCGAAAAAGGTTTGGCGTCGGCAATGACGACCGGTGTTATCGCCGGCTATCCGATGATCGATGTCAAGGCGACATTGCTGGATGGCGCGCATCACGAAGTGGACTCGAGCGTCATGGCCTTCGAGATTGCCGCGCGCGCGGCGTTTCGCGAAGCGGTCGGCCAAGCGGCGCCGAAACTGCTCGAACCAATGATGCGGGTCGAAGTGGTGACGCCTGAGGAATATATGGGCGACGTGATCGGCGATCTTAGCAGTCGGCGCGGCCAGGTGCAGGGCATGGAGCCGCAAGGCAACGCGACGACCATCCGTGCGATGGTGCCGCTCGCGACCATGTTTGGCTATGTCAACACGTTGCGTTCGGTCACCCAGGGTCGCGCGCAGTACAGCATGTTTTTCGACCATTATGCGCAAGTGCCGCAGATGGTCGCGGAGGAAGTACGCGCAAAGCTTGCGTGAACACTGAGTGTGATGACAATTATTAGTATCCTTGTGAAATCGCCGCCGATACAGGGCTTGTAAGAACGGAGTCGACACGATGGCGAAAGCGAAATTTGAGCGAACGAAGCCGCATGTAAATGTAGGTACGATTGGTCATGTTGATCATGGCAAGACGACGTTGACGGCAGCGATCACGAAGGTGTTGGCGGAATCTGGTGGCGCCGAGTTCACGGCGTATGACGAGATTGACAAGGCGCCTGAAGAGAAGGCTCGCGGCATCACGATCTCGACGGCGCATGTTGAGTATGAGACGGGGAACCGTCACTACGCGCACGTGGATTGCCCTGGTCATGCCGACTACGTGAAGAACATGATCACGGGAGCGGCGCAGATGGATGGCGCGATCCTGGTTGTGTCGGCGGCTGACGGCCCGATGCCGCAGACGCGGGAGCATATTCTGTTGGCGCGCCAGGTTGGTGTTCCGGCGATCGTGGTTTACCTGAACAAGGTCGATCAGGTTGACGATCCTGAGCTGCTTGAGCTTGTGGAGCTTGAGGTTCGCGAGCTGTTGTCGAGCTACGACTTCCCGGGCGACGACATTCCGATTGTGGCGGGGTCGGCGCTTCAGGCATTGGACGGTCAGGCCGGTGAGATGGCGGTTGATTCGATCAACAAGCTGATGGAAGAGGTGGACACCTACATTCCGACGCCGGAGCGTCCGAAGGATCTACCGTTCCTGATGCCGATCGAGGATGTGTTCTCGATCTCTGGCCGTGGCACGGTTGTGACGGGTCGTGTTGAGCGCGGGATCGTGAATGTCGGCGACGAGGTTGAGATTGTCGGTCTGAAAGACACTGTGAAGACGGTTTGCACGGGCGTTGAGATGTTCCGCAAGCTGCTGGACCAGGGCGAGGCGGGCGACAATATCGGCGCGCTGTTGCGCGGCACCAAGCGCGAAGAGGTTGAGCGTGGCCAAGTGTTGGCGGCTCCGGGTTCGATCACGCCGCACACGAAGTTCAAGGCCGAGGCTTACATCCTGACGAAGGATGAGGGCGGCCGTCACACGCCGTTCTTCACCAACTACCGTCCACAGTTTTACTTCCGCACGACGGACGTGACGGGGATGGTGCATCTGCCTGAGGGCACTGAGATGGTGATGCCGGGTGACAATATCGCGATGGACATCGAGCTGATCGCGCCGATCGCGATGGATCAGGGACTACGGTTCGCGATCCGCGAGGGCGGTCGTACCGTCGGCGCCGGCGTCGTCGCTCAAGTCATCGATTAATATACGACACGCGGCAGCCAGCAAGGGCATCGGACATGGACAACCAAAATATTCGCATTCGCCTCAAGGCGTTTGATCATCGCGTGCTCGATCAATCGACGCTCGAGATCGTCAATACCGCCAAGCGTACCGGCGCGAATGTACGCGGCCCGATTCCGCTGCCAACGCATATCGAGAAGTTCACCGTGCTGCGCTCGCCGCATATCGACAAAAAGTCGCGCGAGCAGTTCGAGGTGCGGACCCACAAACGCCTGCTCGACATTGTCGATCCAACGCCGCAGACGGTTGACGCTTTGATGAAGCTCGACCTCGCCGCCGGCGTTGACGTCGAGATCAAGCTATAGGCGGCGAAGGATTGCGAGGGAGCACACCATGCGCACCGGTCTGATCGCCCGCAAACTGGGCATGAGCCGACACTATCTGGACGACGGCCGGCATTTGCCGGTCACCGTTCTGCAAGTCGACGAATGCCAAGTGGTGTCTCAAAAAACGCCTGACCGCGACGGCTATGCGGCGGTTCAACTCGGCGTCGGGCACGCCAAGCCAAAGAATGTCTCGAAGGCCATGCGCGGCCACTTTGCCAAAGCGAAGGTCGAACCCAAGCGCAAGGTCGCAGAGTTCCGGGTAACCGAGGACTGCATGGTTGATGTCGGCGCCGAAATCGCCGCGAGCCATTTCGTCGAGGGGCAGTTCGTCGACGTGGCCGGCACCTCGATGGGTAAAGGGTTCGCGGGTGCGATGAAGCGCCACAATTTTAGCGGTTTGCGCGCCAGCCACGGCGTTTCCGTGTCGCATCGTTCGCACGGCTCGACCGGCCAGTGCCAGGATCCGGGCAAGGTGTTCAAAGGCAAAAAAATGGCTGGTCATCTGGGCGCCAAGCAGGTGACCGAGCAGAACCTGTATGTCGTCAAGGCGGACGACGAGAACGGCTTGATTTTAGTGATGGGCGGCGTGCCGGGGCCGAAAGGTGGCTGGGTACGCGTCGTCGATGCCACGAAGCGGGCTTTGCCGGCGAATGCGCCGGTGCCGGCTGCTCTTCGCGGCGCTGGCGAGGCCGAAGCGGCACCTGTGGCGAACGCCGAGGCGTCGGAGTCAGAGTCCGATGCGAGCGCCGATGCCAGCGACGAGAACAAGGATTGAGCGCCGTGAAGTGCGATGTCGTAACACTGGATAACGGCAAGGCCGGCAAGATCGACCTGGCGGACGAGATTTTTGGCCTACCGCTGCGCGGCGACCTGTTGCAGCGCATGGTGGCTTGGCAGCTCGCCAAGCGGCGCGCGAAATCACATAAGGTCCAAGGCCGCAGCGATGTGACCGGTACCGGCGCTAAGCCCTATCGGCAAAAAGGCACCGGGCGCGCCCGTCAAGGCACGCGAAAGGCATCACAATTCCGCAGCGGCGGCCGGGCGTTTGGTCCCGTGGTGCGAGAATTTGGCATTGAGTTGCCGAAAAAGGTGCGGCGCTTGGCGCTGAAAACGGCGTTATCCGCTAAGCAAGCTGCCGGAGAGTTGGTGGTATTGGACTCCGCCGCGCTTGATCAGCCGAAGACCGGAGCGTTGGCGAAACAGGTTCAAGCGCTTGGTTGGAAATCGGCGTTGGTGATTGATGGTCCGGAGGTTGACGCGAATTTTCTGCGGGCCGTGTCGAACCTACCCGGCCTTGACGTGTTGCCGAGCCAAGGCGCGAATGTGTACGACATTTTGCGCCGGGATATTCTGGTGCTCACCAAGGCCGGTGTTGAAGCGTTGGAGGCGCGACTGAAATGAACCAGGAACGCGCCTACGATATCGTGCTCGGTCCGATCATTACCGAGAAGGCGACCGAGCTCAGCGAGCACAATCAGTTCGTCTTCAGGGTCACCAACGATGCCACTAAGCCGGAGATCCGCGAGGCCATCGAGAGCCTTTTTGGGGTCAAGGTAACCGGCGTCAACACCCTTAAGGTCAAGGGCAAGGTCAAGCGGTTTCGCGGACGTCTCGGTCGTCGGTCGGACGTCAAGAAAGCGATCGTGACGCTGGCCGAAGGCCAAAGCCTCGATTACACGGCCGGCATCTAGGTCTGGGAAACGCGCCATGGCATTGAAAAATTTCCGCCCGATGACGCCGTCGCAACGCCAATTGGTGTTGATCGATCGCTCGGAGCTTTACAAAGGCAAGCCGGTCAAGGCGTTGACCAAGGGTCTGACCAAATCCGGCGGGCGCAACAATCAGGGCCGCATGACGGTGCGTCACCGGGGTGGCGGCCACAAGCGGCGCTACCGCATGGTCGATTTCAAGCGGAGCAAGTCCGATGTCACGGCGACCGTCGAGCGTCTCGAATATGATCCCAATCGGAGCGCGTTTATCGCCCTGATTAAATATGACGATGGCGAGCTCGCTTACATCATCGCGCCGCAGCGCCTGCGTGTCGGCGACCAGGTCGTCTCCGGCCTGCAAGTCGACATCAAGCCGGGCAATGCGATGCCGATGCGGAACATGCCGGTCGGCACGATCATCCACAATATCGAGATGAAGCCGGGCAAGGGCGCCCAGCTTGCGCGCGCCGCCGGTAATTATGCTCAGCTGATCGGCAAGGACGCGGGTTACGCTCTGCTTCGGCTTTCGTCGGGCGAGCAGCGCATGGTGCGCGGCGAATGCATGGCCACCGTCGGCGCTGTGTCGAACCCGGACAATCAGAACACAAATTTGGGCAAGGCGGGTCGCAAACGCTGGCTCGGTCGTCGCCCCAAGGTGCGCGGCGTCGCAATGAACCCGGTGGATCATCCGCATGGCGGTGGCGAAGGCCGCAGCTCGGGCGGTCGCCATCCGGTCACACCGTGGGGTGTGCCGACCAAGGGCAAGCGGACCCGCTCCAACAAGGCATCGAACCGGCTGATCCTGCGCAGTCGGCATCGCGCCAAGAAGCGGCGTTAGGGGAACAATATGGCGCGTTCAGTCTGGAAAGGGCCGTTTGTTGACGGCTATCTGCTCAAGAAAGCCGAGGCCTTGCATGGCAGCGGGCGGAAAGAGGTCATTAAGACCTGGTCGCGTCGTTCGACCATTCTGCCCCAGTTCGTCGGTCTTACGTTCGGCGTGCACAACGGCCAGAAATTCATCCCAGTGCTGGTGACCGAGAACATGGTCGGCCACAAGCTTGGCGAGTTCTCTCCGACCCGCACGTATCACGGCCACTCCGGCGACAAGAAGGCGCGGAGGGCTTAATCGTGAGCAAGCAGGCGGGCGAGCGACGGCTTAAAGAGAACGAAGCGATGGCGATGGCGCGCACGTTGCGCACGAGCGCGCAGAAGCTCAATGAAGTCGCGGAGAGTATTCGCGGTTTGACGGCCGAAAAGGCGTTGGCGCGACTCGCGTTCTCACGCCGGCGGATTGCCGACGACGTGCGCAAGGTTTTGCAGTCGGCGATCGCGAATGCCGAGAACAACCACAATCTCGATGTCGATCGCCTGGTCGTTGCCGAAGCGTTCGTCGGCAAATCATTGACCATGCGTCGTTGGCGGCCCCGCGCGCGCGGTCGCGCCGGGCGCATCACCAAGCCGTTTAGCCGGATCACCGTGGTGGTGCGCGAGCGCGAGGAGGACTAGCAATGGGTCAAAAAGTCAATCCAATCGGGCTTCGGCTCGGCGTCAACCGCACCTGGGACTCGCGCTGGTATGCCGATTCCGACTATGGCGATTTGCTGCACGAAGATCTCAAGATCCGTTCGTACTTGACCAAGCGGTTGAGCCAGGCGGGCGTGGCTAAGGTGGTAATAGAGCGGCCGGCCAAAAAGGCACGGGTGACCATTCACACCGCCCGTCCGGGCGTGGTTATCGGCAAAAAGGGCGCCGATATCGAGAAGTTGAGGCAGGACGTTGCCAAGCTCACCGACAGCGAAGTGCACATCAATATCGTCGAGATCCGCAAGCCCGAGATCGAGGCGCAGCTGGTGGCCGAAAATATCGCCCAGCAACTCGAGCGGCGAGTCGCGTTTCGGCGCGCCATGAAGCGTGCGGTGCAGTCGGCGATGCGGCTCGGCGCACTGGGTATCCGGATCAACTGCGGCGGTCGCTTGGGCGGCGCCGAGATTGCGCGCACCGAGTGGTATCGCGAGGGCCGGGTGCCTTTGCACACCCTGCGCGCTGACATCGATTACGGCACGACCACGGCGAAAACCGCCTATGGCGCGTGCGGTGTAAAGGTCTGGGTGTTCAAGGGCGAGATCATGGAGCACGACCCGATGGCGCAGGACCGCCGGCGGTCCGAAGCCCAGGGCGCGCGTAACTAGGTCGCCGGGAGAGAAACCATGTTAAGCCCAAAGCGCACCAAATACCGCAAGGCCCATAAGGGCCGCATCCACGGCGATGCGAAAGGTGGGACTCAGCTCAATTTCGGAGCCTATGGACTTAAGGCGACCGAGCCCGCGCGTGTCACCGCGCGCCAAATTGAAGCGGCGCGTCGCGCCATCACCCGCCACATCAAACGTGCCGGGCGCATGTGGATCAGGATTTTCCCGGACGTGCCGGTCAGCAAGAAGCCGACCGAGGTTCGGATGGGTAAGGGTAAAGGCACGCCGGAATATTGGATGGCGCGGGTCAAGCCCGGCCGCATCGTGTTCGAGCTCGATGGCGTGCCGGCAGAGTTGGCGCGCGAGGCGTTTGAGCGCGGCGCCGCCAAACTGCCGATGCACACCCGGTTTGTTAGCCGGGTCGGCGAGGAGGCTTAAGGCATGGCGGCTGAGACTTGGCGCGCGAAGAGCGACGACGAATTGTCGGGCCAGTTGCTCGACCTCAAAAAGGAGCAGTTCAACCTGCGTTTTCAGCGGGCCACCGGACAGCTCGAGAATACCGCGCGGGTTCGGGAAGTGCGCCGAGACATTGCGCGTATCAAGACGGTTATGAGCCAGCGCGCTTCGGCGCCGGCGGAAGCGGGTAAATAATTAGATGCCTAAGAGAATTCTTCAGGGCCTTGTGGTCGGCGACAAGGGCGATAAGACAGTCGTTGTGCGCGTCGAACGGCAGTTCAAACATGCGCTGTACAAGAAGTTCATTCGCCAAACCAAGAAGTACGCCGCCCACGATCCGGAGAACCGGTTCAAGATCGGCGATGTCGTGCGCATCCAGGAATGCCGCCCGGTCTCGAAATCCAAGCGTTGGGAGGTGGTGGCCGAAGGCGCTTAAGCGCCACTGGTCGCCATCGTTCCGCGCAGCTTGAAGGAAGCCTGCCATGATCCAGATGCAAACCAACCTGGATGTCGCCGACAATTCTGGCGCGCGGCGGGTGCAGTGCATCAAAGTCCTCGGCGGCGCCGGTCGGCGCACCGCATCGGTCGGTGACATTATCGTGGTCACGGTCAAGGAGGCGATTCCGCGCGGTCGGGTCAAGAAAGGCGATATTCATCACGCGGTGATCGTCAGGACCGCCAAGGAGATCCGCCGCGCCGATGGCAGCGCGATCCGTTTCGACAATAATGCGGCGGTTTTGATCAGTCGCCAGGGCGAGCCGATTGGCACGCGCATCTTCGGTCCGGTGACGCGCGAACTCAGGGCCAAGCAGTTCATGAAGATCGTCTCGCTCGCGCCGGAGGTGTTGTGATGGCGGCCAAACTGAAAATCAAAAAGGGCGACACCGTTGTCGTGCTAACCGGCCGCGAAAAGGGAAAAAGCGGTGAGGTCATCCGCGTGATACCGAAGGAGAAACGGGTCCTGGTCCGTGATGTCAATATGGTGAAGCGGCACGCCAAGCCGACGCCGACCCATCCTGGTGGCCTGATGGACAAGGAAGCGCCGTTGCACGTGTCGAACGTCGCGCTCACCGATCCCAAGGACGGCAAGCCGACACGGGTCGGCCACCGCGTTCTCGAGGATGGCCGCAAAGTCCGCGTCGCCCGTCGTTCGGGCGAAGTGATCGATCGGTGACGGAGACCAGTATGACCACTCGTTTGCACGAACATTATGAGAGCACGGTCAAACCGGCTCTGCGCGAAGAGTTCAGCTACGGCAACCCAATGCAGGTGCCGAAGGTTGAAAAAGTCGTCATCAACATGGGCGTTGGTGAAGCGGCGCGCGACGGCAAACTGATTAACGGCGCCGAGGCCGACTTGACTGCCCTGGCGGGCCAAAAGCCGCTGATAACCCGGGCGAAAAAGTCGATCGCGAATTTCAAGCTGCGCGAAGGCATGACGGTCGGCTGCAAGGTGACGTTGCGCCGCGATCGGATGTACGAATTTCTCGATCGCCTGATTACGATTGCCTTGCCGCGGGTGCGGGATTTTCACGGTGTTTCGCCATCCAGTTTTGACGGGCGCGGCAACTACGCGCTCGGGCTCAAGGAGCAGATCGTATTTCCGGAGATCGATTACGACGCGGTCGATGCCGTGCGCGGACTCGATATCGTAATTGTGACCACGGCCCAGACCGATGACGAAGGAAGAGCCCTGCTTAAAGGGTTCAACATGCCGTTCACGAAGTAGATCGGTTTCCGGCCGCGTGTTGCGGTCGGAGGATTTGGAGGTTGATGTATGGCGAAGCGAAGCGCAGTCGAGCGGAATAACAAGCGCAAGCGTATGGTGGCCAGGTATGCCGCCAAGCGGGCGGAGCTCAAGGCGATCGCTAAAGACGAGTCGCAGCCGATGGAAGAGCGGTTCGCCGCGCGGCTTAAGCTCGCCGAGTTGCCGCGGAATAGTGCTGCCTCGCGCATTCGTAATCGTTGCGAATTGAGCGGCCGTCCGCGCGGCTATTACCGAAAGCTGAAACTGTCGCGGATTGCCTTGCGTGATCTTGCGTCGTCCGGGCAGGTTCCCGGAATGGTCAAGTCGAGCTGGTGAGGAGATCGCGCCGATGACAATGAGCGACCCTCTTGGCGATATGCTGACGCGAATCCGCAACGGCCAGCGGATTAACAAGAATCTCGTGCGCTGTCCCGCGTCCAAGCTCCGCGCGAACGTGCTCGACGTGTTGCGGAAGGAAGGTTATATCCGCGGCTGGCGACGGCTCGACGATGAGCCGGCTAAGCCGTTCTTGGAAATCGAGCTGAAGTATCACGAGGGATCACCCGTGATTCAGGAGATCAGCCGCGTATCGACGCCAGGCCGGCGGGTCTATTCGTCGATCAAGGATCTGCCCACGGTGCTTAACGGCCTTGGCATTTCGATCCTGTCGACGCCGCGCGGCGTGATGTCGGATGTGGAAGCGCGCGCCGCCAATGTTGGTGGCGAAGTGCTCTGCAGAGTGTTTTAGGAGACCGACGTGTCGCGGATTGGAAAACACGCCGTCAGCGTACCCAGCGGTGTTGAGGTAGCGGTGGCCGGTCAGCAGGTCACGGTCAAGGGCGCGCTTGGCGAGCTTAGCCATGTGCTGACCGACGAAGTCGAGGTCACGCGCGACGGCGACGATGTCTGGGTCAAGCCGCGCGCCGAGGACACCCGTTCGCGTGCCATGTGGGGCATGTCGCGCACGGTGGTCAACAATATGGTGCTCGGGGTCTCGGAGGGGTTTACGCGTACGCTCGAGATCAACGGCGTCGGCTACCGAGCCGCGGTCGATGGCAAGTTTCTTAATCTGCAGCTCGGCTACAGCCACGATATCAAGCTTGCGATCCCCGATGATGTAGAAATCAAGTGCCCGAGGCCGACCGCCATCACGATCAAGGGTGCTGATAAACAGCGAGTTGGTCAGATCGCGGCGGAAATTCGGTCGTTGCGCAAACCTGAGCCTTACAAGGGCAAGGGTATTCGTTATGAAAACGAATATGTGCGCCGCAAAGAAGGCAAGAAGAAGTAGGTAAGTTCGATGCGCAAGGATAAAAACTTGGCGGCCCGGCGCACGCGGCGCAATCGCTATCACATTCGTCAGCGTGCCGGCGACAGACCGCGGTTGAGCGTGTTTCGCTCCGGCCAGAATATCTATGCTCAGGTTATTCGCGACGACGAGGGCAATACGGTTGCGGCCGCCTCGACGCTCGACAAGGAGCTACGTGGCAAGCTCAAGACCGGCGCGAATATTGATGCCGCGAAAGCGGTTGGCGAGCTAATCGCCAGGCGGGCCAAGGAAGCCGGTGTAAGCGAAGTGGTCTTCGACCGCGGCGGCTATTTGTATCACGGTCGCGTTCGCGCGCTCGCCGAGGCGGCGCGTGAAGGCGGCTTGAAATTCTGATCGGACAGGTTCATGGCGAGAGAAGATTCCCGACGCGGCGGCGGTCGCCAAGGTAGGCGAGACAACCGCCGAGACGAGCCCGATAGCGACCTTTTTGACAAGCTGGTCGGGATCAATCGGGTCGCCAAGGTGGTCAAGGGCGGGCGGCGGTTTGGTTTCGCGGCCTTGGTCGTGGTCGGCGACGGTCGCGGACGGGTCGGATTTGGCACCGGCAAGGCCCGCGAGGTTCCTGAAGCAATCCGCAAGGCGACCGAACAGGCCAAGCGTGAGTTGATCCGGGTGCCGCTTCGTGAAGGACGCACCTTGCATCACGATGTCGAAGGGCATTACGGCGCCGGTCGGGTGGTGCTTCGCTCCGCACCGCCAGGGACCGGAATTATCGCTGGTGGTCCAATGCGCGCGGTGTTCGAAACTCTTGGCGTGCAGGACGTGGTTACCAAATCGGTGGGCACTTCCAACCCGCACAACATGGTGCGGGCCACGTTCGACGCGTTGAAGCACATGCAATCGCCGCGATCGGTGGCCGCCAAGCGCGGCAAGAAGGTAAGCGAGCTATCGGGTCGTCGAGACACAGACGAAACGGCCGCGGCGGCAGGATAGATCAATGGCGGCAGCAAAAAAGGCGGGTAGCACGATCCGCGTGACCCAGATTGGCAGCCCGATTGGCCGGCGTAAGGATCAGCGCCAAACCTTGGTCGGGCTCGGTCTTAACAAAATGCATCGGACCCGTGAGCTTGAAGACACGCCGGCTGTGCGCGGCATGATCGACAAGGTGAAGCACCTGGTTCGGATCGACGACGCCGGCTAACGGTCGGGAGACGGCGCCGGTGCGGGCTATCGGGCGCGGCGCAGGAGATAAACGGTTATGAAGCTCAACGAAATCAGCGACAATCCCGGCGCCAAGCGGACGCGCGTGCGTGTCGGTCGTGGCATTGGCTCTGGCAAGGGCAAAACCGGCGGACGCGGCGTAAAGGGCCAAAAGTCGCGCAGCGGCGTGGCGATCAAAGGCTTTGAAGGCGGCCAGATGCCGATTCATCGCCGGCTCCCGAAACGCGGTTTCACCAATATCTTTCGGAAACGCTATGTGGCAGTCAATGTCGGGCGCCTGCAACAAGCCATCGACGCCGGGAAGTTGGATGCCAAAACGACGATCACCGCCGAGGTCTTGAAGGCCGCGGGGGTGGTTACCCATGTAAGGGACGGCGTTCGCTTGCTCGGCAAGGGTGAACTCAAGACAAAATTGTCGCTCGAAGTCGCCGGCGCATCGAAAGGCGCACTCGCCGCGGTCGAAAAAGCCGGCGGCAGCGTAGTGGTGACAGTGCCGGTGAGTGACAAGCCCGAGGCCAAGGATGCGAAAGCCGGCAAGGCTTCGGACAAAAAGGCTAAGGCGGCCAAGGCCAAGCCGAAGGCCAAGGGGTCTGATAAGGCCGACGCCAAAGATAAGGGCGAGTGAAGCGGCCGCTCGGCGCGCCGGGCTTCGCTGAGATATAGGAGTCCGTATGGCGTCCGCCGCCGAACAACTGGCTGCCCAATTCAACTTCGCTGCGCTCGGCAAAGCCACCGAACTTAAACGCCGCCTGTGGTTTACCCTCGGCGCGCTGATCATCTATCGGCTGGGCACCTACATCCCGATACCGGGTGTCGACGCCGCTGTGTTGGGCGATATCGTTCAGCAACAGTCCGGCGGCATACTCGGCATATTCAACACGCTCGCCGGCGGCGCATTGGGCCGAATGTCCATCTTCGCGCTCAACATCATGCCGTACATTTCGGCGTCGATCATGATCCAGCTGTTGACCACGGTGTCACCGACGCTGGAGCAGCTCAAAAAGGAAGGCGAGTCCGGGCGCCGCAAGATCACTCAATACACCCGCTACGGAACGGTGGTATTGGCGGCGCTCCAGGGGCTCGGCATCGCCGTCGGGCTGGAGGGCATGACCTCGTCGCAAGGCATGGCCGTGCTCGATCCGGGCTACACGTTCCGCGCCACCGCGGTAATCACTTTGGTGGGCGGCACGGTGTTTCTGATGTGGCTTGGCGAACAAATTACCGCGCGTGGCGTCGGTAACGGTATTTCGCTGATCATCATGGCCGGCATCGTCGCCGAGCTGCCGCGCGCTTTGGTGAGCGTGCTTGAGCTTGGGCGGACGGGCGTTCTATCGGCGCTGTTCATCGTCTTCCTGCTGGTGATGTCGGTTGCGGTGATCATGTTCATCGTATTTGTCGAGCGCGCGCAACGGCGGCTGGTGGTGCAGTATCCGAAGCGGCAGGTCGGTAATCGCATGTTCGGTGGCGAGAGCTCGCATCTGCCGCTGAAGCTCAACACCGCCGGCGTGATTCCGCCGATTTTCGCTAGCTCGCTGCTGCTGCTGCCGATCACCGCGCTTAGTTTCTCGGCCGGGCAGGGGCCCGATTGGCTAACCGGGATCACCGCCTATCTCGGCCGCGGCCAGCCGATCTACATGCTGCTGTATGTCGGGATGATCAGCTTCTTCGCCTTCTTCTATACCGCCGTGGTGTTCAATCCCGGCGATACGGCGGAGAACCTGCGCAAAAACGGCGGTTTCATTCCAGGCATCAGGCCGGGAAAGAACACGGCGGAATATATCGATTATGTGCTCACCAGACTGACCACGGTTGGCGCGATCTATCTGTCGGCGGTGTGTATTCTGCCCGAGCTCCTGATCGCGCAATACGCGGTGCCGTTCTATTTTGGTGGCACAAGTTTGTTGATCGTGGTCAACGTGACCATGGACTTCGTCGCCCAGGTCCAGTCGCACTTGCTCGCCCATCAATATGAAGGCTTGCTGCGCAAGACAAAATTGCGTGGGAGACGACGATGAGGCTGATCTTCTTTGGGCCGCCGGGCTCGGGCAAGGGCACGCAGGCGGAGCGTATACGCGACCGAATGGGCGTGGTTCATTTGTCGACCGGTGACATGCTGCGCGCGGCAGTGGCGGCCGGCACCGAGATTGGCAAACAGGCCAAGGCGATCATGGAGGCCGGCGACTTGGTTCCCGACGAGGTGGTGATTGGCATCATCGCTGACCGGCTGGACGAGCCTGATGCCGCCAAAGGGTTCATTCTCGACGGTTTCCCCCGCACTTTGGCGCAGGCCGAGGCGCTGGACACGGTGCTTGATAACAAGGGTATCGCCATCGATCGCGTCGTCGAACTCGCCGTCGACGACGAGGCCTTGGTCGAGCGGATCGCCGGGCGGTTTTCGTGCTCCGAATGTGGCGCCGGCTATCACGACAGCTTCAAGCCGACCGCTAAGCCGGACGTCTGCGATTCGTGCGGTGGGACAGAGTTCAAAAGACGCAAGGACGACAATGCCGAGACGGTGCGTGACCGGCTCGCGAATTACCATTCCCAGACCGCGCCGCTACTGCCCTATTACCGCGGAAAAGGGCTGCTTTCGACGGTCGACGGCATGGCCGATATGGAAACGGTAACCAAGGAAATCGAGGCTGTTTTGGGAGCCTTGACCGAGCGTTGACTTCGCTCGATCACCCCATATAATCAGCGATCCTCAGAATTGCGCCGCCCGGTTGAAAGCGGCGTCATTTTTTTTACGGAGATCCAAGCGTGGCGCGTATTGCCGGTGTCAATATCCCGACCAACAAGCGGGTTCAAATCGCCTTGACTTACATCTTCGGCATCGGCCGGACCAAGGCGCGGGAAATCTGCGTAAAGGCTGGCCTGCCAGACGAGCGTCGAGTGAGCGAAATGACCGACGGCGAACTGGGTCGGGTGCGTGAGCTCATCGACGGCGAGTATCGCGTCGAGGGCGACCTCAGGCGCGACGTCGCGATGAACATCAAGCGCCTAATGGACCTCGGCTGTTATCGCGGTCTCAGGCATCGACGCGGGCTTCCGGTGCGCGGACAGCGGACGCACACCAATGCTCGCACGCGCAAGGGTCGCGCGCGGCCGATCACGGGTAAGAAGAAAGCCTAGGCCGACAGCGGACCGTTAGGCACCGCGCCACGGATCGGTCCGTGGGCGCGATCAAACTGTATGAAGGGTTGTCATGGCGAAGGATTCGGGCGGGCGGCTAAAGCGTCGCGAGCGTAAGAACATCATCTCGGGCGTCGCGCATATCAACGCCACATTCAACAATACCCTGATCACGATTACCGATGTTCAGGGCAATGCGATCGCCTGGTCATCTGCTGGGTCGCAGGGCTTCAAGGGCTCGCGGAAATCGACCCCATACGCTGCGCAGATGGCGGGGGAGGATGCCGGGCGCAAAGCGTCCGAGCATGGCATGAAGACGCTTGAAGTCGAGGTTAGGGGACCTGGCTCCGGTCGCGAGTCCGCGCTGCGGGCATTGCAAGGGATTGGCTTCACCATCACCGCGATCCGCGACGTAACGCCAATCCCGCACAATGGCTGCCGACCGCCAAAGCGTCGGCGCGTTTAGCTCGGCCTGTCGCCCGGGTTGGACGGGCGGCCACTATCAAATCGTCGCCGGGGGTGGGCGACAACGAATTCGGAAATGACCGGCCGCCGCGGCAAGGTGGCCACTTTCATGAGGTTCCGAGAGTGATTGAGAAGAACTGGCAAGAACTGATCAAACCCGCGAAGCTGGCAATTGAATCGGGCGCTGATCCGTCCCGTGTCGCGAAGATTGTTGCTGAGCCACTTGAACGCGGTTTTGGTCTGACGCTGGGCAATGCGTTGCGCCGGGTGCTGCTGTCGAGCCTGCGCGGCTCGGCGATCACCAGCCTGCGGATCGACAATGTGCTGCACGAGTTCTCGTCTATTACGGGCGTTCGCGAAGACGTCACCGACATCGTGCTGAACGTCAAGTCCGTGGCGTTGAAGATGCACGGCGACGGACCGAAGCGGATTTCGTTGAAGGCGACCGGCCCCGGCCCCGTAACCGCGGGACAGATCGAGACCGGCCACGATATCGAGATTTTGTCGCCGAAGGTCGTCATCTGCACGCTCGACAAGGGTGCTTCGATCCATTTCGAGATGACGGTGAATAGCGGCATGGGCTATGTGCCGGCGAGTCAGAACCGGCCGGCCGATGCGCCGATTGGCTTGGTGCCCGTCGACGCTTTGTACAGCCCGGTGCGCAAGGTCTCCTATCAGATCGAGAATACCCGTGTCGGGCAGGTCACCGACTATGACAAGCTGTCGATGAACGTCGAGACCGATGGCACCGTTACGCCGGAAGACGCGGTGGCGTTGGCCGCGCGAATCCTCACCGACCAGCTTCAGCTGTTCATCAATTTCGAGGAGCCCGAACGCGCCACCTCGACCGAGGTTGGCCGCGAGCCAGCGTTCAACCCGAACCTGCTGCGCAAAGTGGACGAGCTCGAATTGTCGGTTCGCTCGGCGAACTGCCTCAAGAACGACAACATCATTTATATCGGCGACTTGGTGCAAAAGACCGAGGCGGAGATGTTGCGCACGCCTAATTTCGGCCGCAAGTCGCTGAACGAGATCAAGGAGGTCCTGTCGCAAATGGGGCTGCATCTTGGTATGCAGATCCCGGACTGGCCACCTGAGAATATCGAAGACATGGCGAAACGTCTGGACGAGCCATTCTAGGCCCGCCTGACGGGAGGAAGACCGATGCGACATCGTTTAAGCGGGCGCAAGCTCAACCGCACCAGCAGCCACCGGAAGGCCATGTTCGTGAACATGGCGGCGGCACTGATCAAGCATGAGCAGATCACCACCACCGTGCCGAAGGCGAAAGAGTTGCGCCCAATCGCGGATCGTCTGATCACCCTTGGCAAACGCGGTTCGCTGCACGCCCGGCGTCAGGCGCTGTCGCGGCTTGGCGGCGATGCTAAGTTGGTCGATAAGTTGTTCACCACCTTGAGCGAGCGATACGGCGATCGCCAGGGCGGCTATACCCGCGTCTTGCACGCTGGCTATCGTTACGGTGACTCGGCGCCGCTGGCGGTGATCGAGCTGGTCGACCGTGATCCCGATGCCAAGGGACAAGATTCTGGTCCGGTTCAGGAAACCGCCGACGAAGAAGAAGAGACTGTCGTCGCGTAGATTTCCCGGGCGGCCGGACGAGGTTAAGGGGCAGCCCATTGGGCTGCCCTTGTCGTTTATAGCGGCTAGAGTTGCGCCGAAGACGTAACAATGGATAAAGCACCGATGCGGAGCGAGCGCATTACCGGCCCACGGTTGCTGCAACTTGCCGCGGTCGCCGCCGGGCTCTTATTCGCTGGAGGCGTGTCGTATGCGCAGGACCGCGTGGTGCCGCGCTCGCTTGAAGAGATTCAGCTTTCCTACGCGCCGTTGGTCGAGGAAGTGGCGCCGGCAGTGGTCAATATCTATACCCAACGGGTGGTGGCAACGCGCCGGGTCAATCCGTTGTTCGACGACCCCTTCTTTGAGCGTTTTTTTGGACCGGCGTTTCCCGAAATGCCCCGCGAGCGTATTGAGAATTCATTGGGCTCCGGCGTCGTCGTGTCGCCCGACGGCGTTATCGTGACCAACCTTCACGTTATCCGCGGCAGCGACCAGATCACTGTCGCACTTGCCGATCGACGCGAATTCGAGGCGACAATCGTCGGCGCCGACGAGGCGACAGATCTCGCGGTACTGCGCATCGATACCGAGCAGGCCGAGCTGCCATTTCTGCAACTCGGCGACTCGGATGCCGCGCGGGTCGGCGATATCGTGCTGGCCATCGGCAATCCGTATGGCGTCGGTCAGACCGTGACCAGCGGCATCATATCAGCCCAGGCGCGGACCGGACTTCGCGGCGGCGCTTTTATCCAAACGGATGCCGCGATCAACCCCGGAAATTCTGGTGGTGCGCTGGTCACGCTTGGCGGCAAGCTGATCGGCATCAATACAATCATCGTCTCGCGGTCCGGCGGCTCCGTCGGTATCGGCTTTGCGATCCCGTCAAATCTTGTCCGCGTGGTTGTCGAGGGCATGGTCGCGAGCGGGCGGGTGGTGCGCCCGTGGCTCGGACTCGCGGTCCAGCCGGTCACTGCCGACATCGCGCGGTCTATCGGCCTCGAACGGCCGGTCGGCGTGTTGGTCAATCAAGTGCATCCGCTCAGTCCGGGGCGTGAGGCCGGGTTGGGAATTGGCGACGTGGTGGTCGCGATCGACGGGTATTCGGTTTTTGACCCGGACGGCTTCGGCTTCCGATTGTCGACACATCGGATCGGCGAAACCGCTGCGCTGACAGTATTGCGCCGCACCGAGCGGTTGGAGGTCGTTGTCGCCATGATCGCGCCACCGGAGACGCCACCGCGCGACCAGCGCCTGCTCGCCGGCGCACATCCGCTGGCGGGAGCCACCGTGGCCAATCTGTCGCCGGCGCTCGCCATCGAACTCGGCCTGGACACGTTGCGCACCGGTGTCATCGTGCTCCGGGTCGAACGCGGCCCGGCCTCGCGCTTGGGCGTTCGCCCTGGCGACATCATTGTCGAGGTCGCTGAGCAAGACATCAACATAACGGAGACACTTGCCGAGGTGGTTGCCGAGCGCCGAGCCGAATGGCCCATCGCGATCGATCGTGACGGCGAGATTCTACGCGTCGTGGTGCGCGGCTGATGGCGACGCTTTTCGAAGCAGCTGGGCTGGAAGACGGGGCGCCTCGGCCGCTCGCCGACCGCTTGCGCCCCGTACGGCTCGACCAAGTGCTGGGCCAAGACCACTTGCTCGCGCCTGAGGGGCCGCTCGGCCGTATGGTCGCCGTTCGCAAGCTGGCTTCGCATATTTTGTGGGGGCCACCCGGCTGCGGCAAGACCACGATCGCCCGACTGCTTGCCGAGGCGGTTGATCTGGAATTCGAACCTTTATCGGCGGTGTTCTCTGGCGTGGCGGATCTTCGCAAGGTGTTCGCCCGCGCCGAGGAGCGACGCGAGACCGGGCGCGGCACGCTCTTGTTTGTCGACGAAATTCACCGGTTCAATCGCGCGCAGCAGGACGCGTTTTTGCCCTATGTCGAGGCCGGAACCGTTGTGTTGGTTGGTGCGACCACCGAGAATCCATCTTTCGAGCTCAATGCGGCGCTGCTGTCGCGCTGTCAGGTGCTGGTGCTCAATCGACTTGATCGATCCGCGTTGGAAGCATTGATCGATCGCGCCGAGGCCAGCGAAGCCCGTCCGCTGCCGGTCGACGAGCAAGCGCGTGGGGCGCTGATCGCCATGGCCGACGGCGACGGCCGTTACCTGCTCAACATGGCGGAGATGCTCTACCAGCTTGGGCCCGATACCGTTCTCGATACCACCGGCCTCGCGCGTGCGGTTCAGCAACGGGCGCCAGTCTACGACAAGGCTCAAGAGGGTCATTACAATCTGATTAGCGCCTTGCACAAAAGCCTACGGGGCTCGGATGTAGATGCCGCGCTTTACTGGCTTGCCCGGATGCTCGCCGGTGGCGAGGACCCATTGTATATCGTCCGCCGATTGGTTCGGTTTGCCTCCGAGGACATCGGCCTTGCCGACCCGCAGGCCTTGGTCCAGGCGTTGGCGGCGAAGGATGCTTACCATTTCGTCGGCTCGCCGGAGGGCGAATTGGCAATCGCGCAAGCGGTCATCCACCTTGCGACGGCGCCGAAATCGAATGCCACCTATCGGGCGTTCGGCGCCGCGACGCGGGCCGCGCGCGAGACTGGTTCGCTAATGCCGCCCAAGCATATTCTCAACGCGCCGACCTCGCTGATGCGCGACCTCGGCTATGGCGCCGGCTACGCCTATGATCACGACACCGAGGACGGGTTCTCCGGCCAGAACTATTTTCCGGACGATATGCCGCGCGAAGCCTTTTATCGCCCGGTCGAGCGTGGGTTCGAGCGCGAGATCGCCAAGCGGTTAGACTATTGGCGCCGGCTCCGAGACACCACATCGAGCGACGGCCAGACGGGGGAAGAACCATGAGGCGCGTCGCATGGGCTCGATGAACACGGTGCTTGCGGTGGCGTTCGGTGGCGCGGTCGGTGCGGTGGCGCGTTACCTGACCGTATCGGCCGTCGGTCTTTGGTTTGGCACCGCCTTTCCGTATGGAACTCTGACAGTCAATGTGCTCGGGTCGTTTGTCCTTGGCGCAATCGTTGAGTTGAGCGCGCTGGTTTGGTCGCCGTCTCCTGAGCTCCGGGCGATGCTGGTTATCGGTGTTCTTGGGTCTTTCACCACCTTCTCAACATTCTCGCTCGATACGGTGACTCTTTATCAACGCGGTGACTATGCCCTCTGCGCTGCCTATATCGGCGCCTCAGTCATTCTCTCAATCTTTGGATTATTCGCTGGAATGCATGCGGTTCGTTGGGGCGTGGGGTGACCGTCTATAACACAATCGAAGTTGAATCATCCGACGAAGGAACGCGGTTAGATCGTTGGTTATTAAGGAATTTTCCTGGATTGGGTCATGGCCGCTTGCAAAAAATGCTGCGCACCGGTCAGATCCGAGTCGACGGTAAACGCGCGCGCGCCGGGACGCGTCTTGACGGCGGTCAACAGGTCCGGGTGCCGCCGCTCGCTCGCGCGGCCACACCGACGAAGGAGAAAGCGCCACCTCTTCCGCTTGATCGTGGCGAGATGGAGGCATTGCGTGCACGCGTGCTTTATCGAGACGACGACATGATCGCGATCGATAAGCCTCCGGGATTGGCGGTGCAGGGCGGTTCGGGGCAAACCAAGCATCTTGATGCTCTTGCCGGTGCGTTGCAGTTCGAGGCGGCCGAGCCGCCCAAATTGGTACACAGGCTCGATAAGGACACCAGCGGCGTCTTGCTGCTTGCTCGCGATGCGCGGGCCGCGGCGCGGCTCGCCGGTCTGTTTCGATCCGGTGAGGTGCAGAAGACGTACTGGGCCGTCGTTGTCGGCGTGCCGTCACCACCGCGTGGCACTATCGATCAGCCTTTGGCGAAGCGTGGTGGGCCCGGTCGCGAACGAATGCAGCCGAGCGAGCAGGACGGGCTTCGCGCGGTAACGCGCTACCGGACCATAGCCAAAGCCGGCCGTGATGCCGCGTGGTTGGCCCTATCGCCGCTGACCGGGCGCACACATCAGTTGCGTGTACATTGCGCGGCGGTCGGCACACCGATCCTTCATGACGGTAAATATGGCGGCAAATCGGCCTATCTTAGTGACCAGGTTGGCGAGATTCCGCGCCGCTTAAATCTGCATGCGCGCGAGCTGGTTGTGCCGCACCCGGACGGCGGAAATCTGCGAATTCGAGCGGATTTGCCCGACCACATGCAAGCGAGTTTCGCGGCGTTGGGGTTCGACCCCAGCTCGCACAAGGCGGAGTTGGACGAGATTTGACCAATCGGACCGCGATCAATTCGCCATCAACCGAAGAGCGCGTGACCTTGGTGCTGTTCGATTGCGACGGCACCTTGGTCGACAGCCAGCACGTCATCGTCGACGCCATGCAAGCTGCCTTCGCGAATCATGGTCTTGCCGAGCCGCCGCCCGAGGCGGTGCGCCGGGTGGTCGGGTTGTCGCTGCATCAATCGATGGCGGCGCTCGCGCCCGAGACCACCGTGGAAGACCAGGATATTCTGACCGAACGATACAAGCAGGCGTTCATCGATCAACGCGCCGCCGGTCGATCGCAGGGTCTGTTGTACCCCGGCGCCGCGGAGTCGATACGGCGCCTGGCGGAGCAGGGCCACGTGCTCGGCGTCGCCACCGGAAAGTCGCGGCGAGGCCTGGCCGCCACCCTTGAGCGGTTTGCGCTGCAAGACTATTTCGCCACGCTGCAAACCGCTGACGATGCCCCGAGCAAGCCGCACCCTGGCATGGTCGAGCGCGCGATCGCCGAAACCGGTGCGACGCCGACGGCCACCGTCGTCATCGGCGATACCACCTTCGATGTGGAAATGGCTGTGGCTGCCGGCGCCACGGCGCTTGGCGTGTCTTGGGGCTATCACGAAGTATCGGACCTGCACGCGGCCGGGGCGCGGTGCGTGCTGGATGATTTCGATGAGGTCGACCAGGCTGTCGCCAGCGCCCTAGAGGTTGAGGCATGGGCGTAGTTTCCAGAATACTCACATGGGTTTTGGTCGGCGCCGGATTTCTCGCGGTGCCGTTGGTCGGCCTGGCGACGCAGTTCGAGACCGACGCGGTCGTCGAACGCGTGCGGATTCAGGTCGCGAGCGCGCTTGGCCGCCCGGTTTATGCCGCGCAGGGCGGGACCATAAGCTGGGGCGCGCAAACCGAGGTTGCCTTGCACGGGGTTTCTATTCCGCGCCCGGCGGGACAGGCGGACCCGACCTTGGTCACGGCACAAACAATCGAAATCGTCATTGACGCCCTGCCGTTGTTGTGGGGAGAGACCCGCTTGCGGCGGATCACGGTTCAAGGGCCGAGGCTCATCGCGGACGGCGATCTCAAGTCGTTGGCGGGATGGGAGCCTCATCAGGCGCACTTGGCGACACCTGAGATCGTGGTTGTCGACGGCGCCGCCGAGATCACGGCGCGTCTCGACGGTCAATCCTATCGCTTGGTGCTTGACCACCTGTCGGGACGCAAGCCGGTTCATGGGCCGTTCCAATTGCGGGCGTCCGGCACCATCGGCTCGGGGCAGGGCTTTTCGTTCGATGGCACCCTGACAGCCAGCGCAGACGGCCAACGATTCGACGCAAGCCGACTGTTGGTCGGCGGCAGCACCTTGACCGGCGATATTGTTGTTGAGCCACGCTGCGATCGTCCACGGATCACCGCAAATCTTCGCTCGCCGCATCTGACGCTCGACGATTGGGCCGGCTTTCTCCCCTCGCAGAATCGTCCGACTTTCGCGGACGCGCTCGACGAAAATGCTGACGCTAGTAATCTGCCGTCGCTCAACGGCCTGACGGCGATCGACTTGGTGCTAGACATCAAAGCCGACCGGGCCGACTGGGCTGGCCACGCGTTCGCCGACGCGCGCGCGGCCCTGTCACTTGCGAACGGCCGGCTCACGATCTCGAATCTGCGCGCCCGTGCGGGCGACGGCTCGTTCGCCTTGTCGGCGGTGATCGACCGTTACGAGGCGGCGCACAGCCTGGAGCTCAATGCCGACAGTCTGGCTCTGGCTGAGTTCGGCGCGGCGGCCGGCGTCGGTCGCCGACAAACCCGTTTGAACATCGACATGACGCTGTCGAGCGAAGGCAAGAGCTGGCGTGCCTTGCTTGAATCCTTATCCGGTACCGCGCGTATGACCCTGGCAAATGCCGACATGCGCCCGCCGGATGCGGAACTGTTTGACGTTGTGATGCCGTGGGTGCGTCGCGCCGGTGTGCTCAATATCGACCAACTGACCGCTGACGTGAGCATCAAGTCCGGTCGGATTTCGACCAATGAAATCACCGTCGAAACGCCGCGCGTGGCGATGGTGGTCGACGGCATGATCGATTTCTCGGAGCGCAGCCTGCACGTCGAATTGACCCCCACGGCAAAAGATCCACGCATTGCCGACCAAAGCGTGCCGCTGATGGTGACTGGGCCGCTCAGCGATCCGGCGGTTCTGCCGAATCCCATGAACCCGAGCGTCACCGCGGCGCAGCCCAGCGGCGCTAGCGAACAATCGGCTGATGCCGATAGCGGTGAGGCCGTGGTCGAGGATCAGGTCTCAACCGAGGACTCACCCGCCGCCGAATGAAGCGGTTTTACGAAACCGTTAGCGTCGAGGCGACGGGGGGCGAGCCGCCGTTCCGGATCAATCTTGATGCCCGGCCGATAAAAACACCCGCTCGTCGTGACCTGCTGGTGCCGGCGCGACCGCTCGCCGACGCGATCGCCGACGAGTGGCGGGCACAGGAAGACAATGTCGTGCCGGCGGCCATGCCGTTGACCCGGTTGGCCAGCGGCGCGATTGATCGTGTCGCCGGCCGTCGCGCACCGGTGATTGACGAGGTCGCCGCTTATGCCGAGACCGACATGCTGTGCTATCGGGCCGACCACCCGGCGGCTCTCGCCAAGCGTCAGCACGAAATCTGGCAACCGCTCCTCGACTGGATGGAGAAACGGCACACGGCATCGTTCGCCGTGACTGCCGGCGTAATTCCAGTGACCCAGCCATCCGCCGTACTTGACGCGGTGAAGACGGCGATCTCCGCCCATGACGACATGACGTTGTCGGCCTTGCACGCGGTCACGCACGCCGCCGGGTCGGTGATCCTTGCGTTGGCGTTGATCGAGGGCCGGCTCGACGCGACCGCTTTGGTCGCCGCGAGCCAGCTCGACGAACAGTACCAAAGCGAACAGTGGGGCGAGGACGCCGAAGCTGCCGAGCGCCGCGCCGCCCGCGCCAAAGACCTTAGCGCTAGCGCCCGCTTCTTGGACCTTCTCCGAGCGCCGGACTAAGCGAAAAAAATATATATTTCAATTAATTGAACTGATTTATACAACTCTAACATCGAGTGTGTGGCTCGCGCCTAACTGGCATCCGCGGAACCGAGATGCTATGTCGAGGCGCTTCGGCCGGGCACGCGCGCGGCGGCGGTTCACGGTTGAGAGGGGACCATGGATTCCATACTTCGCGAACTGGAAGAACGTCGCGCCGCGGCGCGGGCCGGTGGTGGTCAGCGCCGGGTCGACGCCCAGCATGCCAAAGGCAAGCTGAGCGCCCGCGAACGGATCGAGCTGCTGCTTGATGACGGTTCGTTCGAGGAATACGACATGTTCGTCGAGCACCGGTCGACTGATTTCGGCATGGCCGACCAGCGGGTGCCGGGCGATGGCGTGGTAACCGGTCACGGCACCATCAACGGGCGCAAGCTGTTCGTGTTCAGCCAGGACTTCACGGTGTTCGGGGGGTCGCTCAGCGAGCCCCACGCCGAAAAGATCTGCAAGATCATGGATCAGGCGATGAAGGTTGGCGCGCCTGTCATCGGCCTCAACGACTCGGGCGGCGCGCGTATCCAAGAAGGGGTCGCGTCGCTCGGCGGCTACGCCGAGGTGTTTCAGCGCAATGTGATGGCGTCCGGCGTGGTGCCGCAGATCAGCATGGTCATGGGCCCGTGCGCTGGCGGCGCGGTTTATTCCCCGGCCATGACCGACTTCATTTTCATGGTCAAAGACTCGTCTTACATGTTCGTGACCGGTCCCGACGTGGTGAAGACGGTGACCCACGAAACCGTCACCGCGGAAGATCTTGGCGGCGCGGTCACCCACACCACCAAGTCCGGCGTCGCCGACCTTGCCTTCGAAAACGACGTTGAGGCGCTCGCCACGCTTAGACGGTTCTTCGACTTCCTGCCACTCAACAATCGCGAACATCCGCCGACATTGCCGACCGATGATCCCGCCGACCGTGCCGAGCTATCGCTCAATACGCTGATACCAGCCGATCCTCACAAGCCTTATGATATCAAAGAGTTGATCCACAAGGTTGTCGACGAGGGCGATTTCTTCGAGCTTCAGCCGACCTATGCCGGCAATATCGTGATCGGGTTCGCGCGCATGCGGGGCGAGACGGTGGGTATCGTCGCCAATCAGCCGATGGTACTCGCCGGTTGCCTGGACATTAATTCGTCGCGCAAGGCCGGGCGTTTCGTGCGCTTTTGCGACTGCTTCAACATCCCGATCGTGACCTTCGTCGACGTGCCGGGTTTCCTGCCGGGCACCGACCAGGAATATGGCGGCATTATCAATCACGGCTCCAAGCTGTTGTTCGCTTTCGCCGAGGCGACGGTGCCCAAGGTCACGGTGATCACCCGCAAGGCCTATGGCGGCGCCTATGACGTGATGAGCTCCAAGCATTTGCGCGGCGACGTCAATTACGCCTGGCCGACCGCCGAAATCGCGGTGATGGGCCCCAAGGGCGCGGTCGAAATCATCTTCCGCGGCTCGCTCGATGATCCGGAAGAGGTCGAGAAACGCACCGAGGAATACCGCGAGAAATTCGCCAACCCCTTCGTTGCCGCCAGCCGCGGTTTTGTCGATGACGTGATCATGCCGCAAAATACGCGCCGGCGGATCTGCACCTCGCTGGCCATGCTGCGCACCAAGCAGCTCGAGAACCCGTGGAAAAAGCATGACAACATCCCGCTCTAAGTCGCCGGCCAAGGGGCGGTCGCGTCGGTCCAAGGCGCCGTTTCGCAAAATCCTCATCGCCAATCGCGGCGAGATTGCCTGCCGCATCATGCGTACGGCCAAACGTATGGGCATCGGCACGGTGGCGGTCTATTCGGAGGCTGATGAGGCCGCGCTTCATGTCGCGATGGCCGACGAGGCGGTGCTGATTGGGCCAGCGCCGTCGACGGAAAGCTACTTAGTCGTCGACCGCATCCTCGATGCGATCAAAACGACTGGGGCGGACGCCGTGCATCCCGGTTTCGGCTTCCTTTCCGAGAACGCCGATTTTGCGCGCACTTTGGAGTCCGCCGGCATTACTTTCATCGGCCCGTCGCCTGACGCGATCGCGGCGATGGGCGACAAGATCGAGTCGAAGAAGCTTGCCAACCAGGCCGGCGTTAGCACCATTCCGGGTCATCTCGGCGAGGTCGCCGATGCCAAGGCTGCGGCGCGCATCGCTAAAGAGATCGGCTTCCCAGTGATGATCAAGGCCTCCGCCGGCGGCGGCGGCAAGGGCATGCGCATCGCACGCTCGGCGGGCGAGGTGGCTGACGGATTCGCGTCGGCGCAAAGCGAAGCACGCTCATCGTTTGGCGACGATCGTATCTTGCTCGAAAAATACATCGAGCAGCCGCGCCACATCGAAATTCAAGTCTTGGCGGACTCGCACGGCAACGCGGTCTATTTGAACGAACGCGAATGCTCGATCCAGCGCCGCCATCAGAAGGTGATCGAAGAGGCGCCGAGCCCGTTCGTCGACGCCGACATGCGGCGCACCATGGGCGAGCAAGCCCTGGCGTTGGCGAAAGCGGTGGATTACCGATCGGCGGGCACGGTGGAGTTCGTGGCCGGTGCCGACAAAAGCTTTTACTTCCTTGAAATGAATACAAGATTACAGGTCGAGCATCCGGTAACGGAGATGATCACCGGCCTCGATCTGGTCGAGCAGATGATCCGGGTGGCGGCCGGGGAGAAGCTCGCGATCGGCCAGGATGATGTCGCGCTAAACGGTTGGGCGATGGAGGCGCGGGTCTATGCCGAGGATCCGAGTCGCGGCTTCTTGCCGTCGATTGGCCGATTGAACCGTTTCAACACGCCGACCGAAAGCGATCATGTCAGGGTGGACTCGGGTGTCGCCGAGGGCGGCGAGATCAGCATGTATTACGACCCGATGATCGCGAAACTGGTTACCCATGGCGAAACGCGTGACCAGGCGATCGGCCGGCTGGCCCACGCGCTCGACGAATTCGCCATACACGGTGTCTCGCACAACGTGCCGTTCCTCGCCTCGGTCGCCGCCAACCAACGGTTCCGCGACGGGCGGCTCACCACCGATTTCATTGCCGAGGAGTATGGCGACGGTTACGACCCGAACGTCGTGCCCGAAACGGCGCGCGATGTGCTGGTCGCGGTCAGCGCTTTTGTGCATATGCGTGCGGCGGAACGGGCGGCGCGCCTGTCCGGTCGCACCGACGGCGGCCGGTATCAGCCGAGCCAAGCTTTCACGGTGGCGATCGGCGATGCCGAGACGGGGGTCGAGCTGCGCCCGGTTGAGGGCGGTTACAGGATAACCGCTGACGGCCGCGGCATCTCCGTGCGGGCTGAAGATTGGCGAATGGGAGATCTGGTTTTCCGTGGACAGGTTGACGGACGCGACGTTGCGGTACAGGTCGAACGCAGTAATCGCGAGGCGTGGCGCCTCGTTCACGGCGGCGCGGCGGTTGATGTGTTGGTTCGCTCGGCCAGGGCGGCTGAGCTGGTGGCACGCATGCCAAGGAAAGAGCCGCCGGATCTGTCCAAATTCCTTATGTCGCCGATGCCCGGACTTGTGGTTTCGATTGCGGTCGAGGCGGGAGATGACGTGAAGGCTGGCGAAGAGCTATGCGTCATCGACGCGATGAAAATGGAGAATGTCCTGCGCGCGGAGCGTGACGGTACGGTGGAGACCCTCAAGGTCGCACCCGGCGACAGCTTGGCGGTCGACCAGGTGATTATGACCTTCGCCTAGTAAGCCTATTCCGGAATCAGCACCGGCGCGTCTTTGAGAAATGGCTCGCTCTCTGGTAGGCCACGCAGGTTCTCGGCAGCGCGCCGAGCGCGCTTGGCGATACGGTCCGTGCCAAAGCCGAGTTGGGCCATGCCGAGGCCGGCGTCGAAGATCTCGGTATAATTCTTGATCAAATCGCCATCGAGCCGGAACTGGCTCATGCCGGTAAACACCACGCGGCGGCCTTCACAGCCGGCGATGCGGGAGGTGTAGCCGAACATGTACCGGGCGTAACCGAGATCGCCGGCAAGCGCTGGCTCGTACATTTGCCAAACAAAGTCCTCTGCGTCGCGATTGAAGTGGTTGTCGATCATGTCTGTGATCGCCGGGCGGCCGGTGAAGGCGCCGTAGAATCCATCGTGATAGACGCCATCCTCGGCGAACAAGGCGGCCAGCTCCGCGCCGCCAGTGCACGCGGCGTCGCAAAAACGCTTGGTCAGCACAGCAAAATTCATGATCGTCTTCCGATTTATCTGTTCATACGCCGGTGGCATCATCGTGTGCGAAAGGAGCGAACGCAATGACGATACCGGATGGCCACAAAGCTGAGCGCGTGCGGATTTACGGCCGCGTACAAGGTGTCTGGTATCGCGGATGGACGGTTGACGAGGCGACCCGACGCCGGCTCTCAGGCTGGGTGCGCAACCGGCGCGACGGGTCGGTCGAAGCCCTATTTGTCGGGCCAGCCGAAAGTGTTGATGAGATGATCGCGGCCTGCCGCAATGGTCCAGCCGCGGCGCGCGTCGACGATATCGAACGAGCGTCGGCACAGGGCATCACCGAGGCCGGCTTCATTCAGAAGCCAACTGTTTAATACTGTGGGCTCAGATACTTAGTCGGCCGGCTTCAGGCGTCGTCTCGGTCGGCGCAGCAATTCGCCGCCGCAGTTAGGGCAGGTTGCATTCATGGTGTGCGTGCAGCTTGGGCAGAAGGTGCACTCATACGAGCACACATAGGCCTCGGCCATATGCGCTAGCGGCGCATCGCATTTCTCGCACGTGGAGCGCATCTCTAACGCCATCGTCGTCTCGCCCTTCTTACCCGACGGCCGCGTGTGCTGCGGCGGTCGCGTCAACCGTGGCGCCGAACGTTTTCTCGAAATTCGCCCGCAACCGAGCATCAACCTCAGGCACGGTCACCGGCAAGCCGAGGTCGACCAGAGACGTGACGCCGTATTCCTGAACGCCGCAGGGGATGATTCCCTGATAGTCCTGTAAATCCGGTTCGACGTTCAATGAAATCCCATGAAACGTCACCCAGTGACGCACGCGCACGCCGAGCGCGGCGATCTTCGCCTCACCGGTATCGGTCGCGACCCAAACGCCGACCCGCCCGTCGCGCCGGAACGCGCGTACGCCGAAATCGGCGACTGTGTCGATCAGCCAGTTTTCCAGGTCTCGCACGAAGCAGCGAATATCCGGCCGCCGTCCTTCGCTCCGCAAATCGAGCATGACATAGACCACACGCTGTCCCGGGCCGTGATAGGTATAACGGCCACCGCGGCCGGTTTCGTAAACCGGGAAACGCGCCGGCTGAAGCAACTCCGCCTCGTCGGCGCTGGTACCCTTGGTGTAAATTGGCGGATGCTCGACCGCCCATGCGAGTTCACGCGCGCGCCCATCGCGAATCGCCGCCACGCGACTTTCCATAGCCGCAACCGCGTCAGGGTATTCGACCAGCGTGTCAGCGATTTGCCAATCAACCGGGAGCATGGCGGAAAATCTATCACGTGTTGCGTCGATCCAGTAGATTTGCTATCTCGCGAGGCGTAAGAGATGCTTGTGGCATCTCACAAAATGCGGTCGTGGCGGAACTGGTAGACGCGCAGCGTTGAGGTCGCTGTGGGGGCAACCCCGTGGAAGTTCGAGTCTTCTCGACCGCACCATTTTTCTTGATACAGGCTTGCGCCGGATCGCGACATATTTGATCGAACCTTGCTGACCCCCAGTTTGAGCGCGTCCGGGACGGACGCGCTTGGACTCCGAATTCCGCGTTTGGAGCCTGCACAATGATTGTCGACGCGGTCGCGGGGAGGGGTGAGCATGACTGATCCGGCGGCGCCCCTGGCGCCTGAAAACCCAGACATCCGCGAAAGCGAATCCCTTGCGGTTACGCCTGAGCTCATTCGCCAGGTGGCGTATGCGCTCGATCGTGACCAGACGGATGAGGCGCTTGCCCTGATCGGCGCGCTGCACGCCGCCGACGTTGCGGATTTGCTGGAAGCCCTGAGGGCCGGCGATCGAGAGGATTTGATCGCGGCACTCGGCGCGGGCCTTGACCCCGAAGTGCTTGCCGACCTCGACGAGCATGTGCGCGACCGTGTGCTTGAAAACATCGAGCCCGAGGAAATCGCCGCCGCCGCCGCCGAGCTCGATACCGACGACGCGACCTATCTGATCGAGGATCTGGACAAGGCCGAGCAGCGCAAGGTGCTCGAAGCGATGCCAGCGGCCGATCGTGAAATGGTCGAGGCTGCGCTTGCTTATCCGGAAGAAAGCGCCGGGCGTCTGATGCAGCGCGATTATGTCGCGGTGCCCTCGTTCTGGAATGTCGGTCAGGTTATCGATTGGCTGCGCGAGACGGAGGAATTGCCCGACGAGTTCTATGAAATTTTCATCGTCGACCCACGACACCGACCAATCGGCACCGTGCCGCTTTATCGCGCCATGCGAAATCTTCGGCAAACCGATGTCGCCGAGATCATGGACAGCGACCTGCATGTGGTTCCGGTCGACATGGATCAGGAGGACGTGGCGTACCAATTCGACCAATACAATTTGGCCTCGGCGCCCGTCGTCGGGTCCGACGGTCGGCTGCTCGGTCAGATCACCGTCGACGACGTGGTCGACGTCATTCAGGAGGAAGCCGAGGAGGATATTCACCGGTTAGGCGGTGTCTCGGCTGAGGGCGATCTTCATCTCAGTCCGATTCAGACAGTCCGGCGACGTTGGGTGTGGCTGTTAGTGAATCTGCTCACCGCGGTCATCGCGTCGCTGACGATCGCCATCTTCGCCGAAACCATCGAACAAGTGGTGGCGCTCGCGATTTTGATGCCGATCGTCGCCTCGATGGGCGGCAATGCGGGCACTCAGACCCTAACCGTCGCGGTGAGAGCGCTGGCCACCAAGGAACTCACCGCGGCGAATGCGGCGCGTATTCTGTGGAAGGAGTGCGTGGTTGGCGGCGCCAATGGCATCATATTCGCGGTGGTTACCGGTGCGGTTGCCGCTGCCTGGTTTGGCATGCCGATCATTGGCGTGGTCATCGGCTTAGCCATGATCATCAACATGCTGATCGCCGGAGCCGCCGGCATGCTCATTCCCCTCGGCCTTTCGCGGGCCGGTGTCGACCCCGCGATTAGCGCCGGCATTCTCTTGACCACGGTGACCGACGTGGTCGGCTTCTTCGCATTCCTTGGCCTCGCCAAACTGATCATCCTCTGATCGGCGAAGCCGGCCGCCGGCCGGAACCTCGCAGAGGCTCCGGCCGATGGCGGTTTGAACCGATTGCTACTCGCTAGTCGAGATAGCCGTAGTCGCCCCACACCTTGTAGTTCTCGCGGAATTCGCTGAGCGAAGCCCAGACGCGCGCAAAGTCGGCATTCGCGGCGGCTTCCTCGGCGACGACTTCCTTCCACGCATTTTCAAGCGCTTCTATGATCTCGGGCGGCCAGCGGTGCAGCGTGACACCTTGGGATTGAAGCTCTTGTAAGGCGCCGAATTGGATTGCTTCGCCCTGGGCGAAGCCGCGCAGCATGCTTTCCTTGCACGCCGCATTGATGATTTCCTGCTGACCGGCGTTGAGCTCGTTCCAGCGATCCAAGTTGACGATGAATTCGCCCATGCTCATCGGCTGGTGCCAGCCCGGGAAGTAATAGTGCTTCGCGACTTGATGGAAACCGAGGTCAAGGTCGATCGCCGGCATCGAGAATTCGGTGGCGTCGATGGTGCCAAGCTCAAGCGCCGGAAAGATGTCGCCGCCGGCGATGAGCTGTGTGGATACGCCGAGCTTTTCCATCACTTTCGCGCCGAGCCCAAAGAATCGCATTTTCAGACCTTTGAAATCCTCGAGCGAATTGATCGGCTCACGGAACCACCCCGAGCCCTCCGGCGATATCAGGTTGCAAGCCATCGGGTGAATGTTGTGCGGGCGGTATAGCTCCTCGAACAGCTGCTGGCCGCCGCCGAAATACATCCAGGCGATCATTTCGCCAGCGTTAGGACCAAACGGCACCGCGGTAAAAAATTGAAGCGCCGGGACCTTACCGGCCCAATAACCGGCGGCGGACCAACCGGCATCGACCGCGCCGGTCGAAACGGCATCGAATATCTCCAGCGCGGGCACTAAGGCGCCAGGCTCGAAGAATTTCACTTCCATCGTGCCGCCGGACAGCGTGCCGATGCGTTGCTCGATCAGCCGGCCTTGGTCGCCCAACTGAACCATCTCGCCGGCAAAGGTGCTCGCCATTTTCCAGCGCACCTTATCGCCGCTAACGGCCGCGCCAGAATCTTGGCTCGACGCAACAGTGGATTCGGTGCCGGCATCGGTCACCAATGCGAACTTTCCGACCACAACTCCGATGACCAGCCCAATCAGGCCGACAATTACCGCTGACGCTTTCATGCTTCCCCTCCTGTGCGTGGCGCTCCCGTTTTGGCGCCCCCTCGTTGACTGATGCCACACTCCGATCAGCACCAGCATTTGGCCGGTTGAATGTTGCACCAACCCGCGCCAGAGGGGAACAGACACGACTCATTTATCCTGACGGATCGCCTCAGGATGGCCCCGCAGTTGTTTCTGCTAATTCAGGTTTTACAGCGCACTTCGGTTCACGGTTGCAGAATTGTCACGGTTGCGCCAAATCAGCCGGCTTGGCTTCAGGAGGAGAGGTTTGCGCCGTTAGATTCTCCGCACCCGAGAAAAATAAAGTACATTCGCAAATATCCTTCATAAGCAATTGTTATAGAGAGAAAATTCCTTAGAAATATTGAGCAATTCTTCGACACTGATGTGCGCTCGCCGGTTCAAATTTGGATTACATCCGCGTGACCGGTCCCGGACGGACCTAGCCGCGTCGTGGCGGCGGTCACATATTGAGGTTTGCGGGGAACGACCTCGACTGGATGCGTCGAGTGAATGCGAAGCGGCGAAGCCGCGGGAGTCCAACATGGCGAATTATCGAACCCGCACGATCAGCGACTACGAAACCATTTTGACGTGCGATGACCCGGAAAGCGGCCTGCGCGCCGTGGTGGCAATTCATGACACCACGCTAGGCCCGGCCTTGGGCGGATGCCGCATGTGGTCGTATGCGGATGAGCGCGAGGCGCTCGACGACGCGCTGCGGCTGGCGCGCGGCATGACCTACAAGGCCGCAGTGGCGGGCTTGCCGCTGGGCGGCGGCAAGTCGGTGATCATTGGCGACTCGCGACGCGACAAAAGCCCCGAATTATTTCGTGCCTTCGGCCGCATGATCGAGCGCCTAGAGGGGCGGTACGTGACCGGCGAGGACGTTGGGACCTCGGTCGCGGACATGGAAATTGTGCGGGAGGAGACAAATCACGTCGCCGGGCTGGCATCAGGTAGTGGCGACCCATCGCCGGTGACCGCAAGCGGCGTATTCCACGGAATTCGCGCTGCTGTCCGTCACCGAGTTGGCAGCGATGACCTGAACGGCATGTGTGTCGCAGTCCAAGGCACCGGCCATGTCGGTTATCACTTGTGCCGGATGCTGCACGGTGCCGGCGCCGAATTGGTGGTCACCGACGTTTCTACGCACGCGCTTGAGCGCGCGGTCGTCGAATTCGGCGCACAGGCGGTTGCGCCAGACGCGATTTATGACGCCGCCGCCGACATTTTCGCGCCGTGTGCGCTTGGCGGCTCGATTAACAATGACACGGTTTCTAGGCTTCGGGTCGCTATCGTAGCGGGCGCGGCCAACAACCAGCTCGCCGATCCGACGGACGGTGTCGCGCTGCACCGACGCGGCATCCTGTACGCCCCCGACTACGTCATCAATGCCGGCGGCCTGATTAATGTGTCGTGGGATGTCCTTCACCGAGACGAACCCTATAACGCCGACGCCGCGCTTACCGAGGTGGCCAAGATCGATGGCACGCTGACCGATTTGTTTGGTCGCGCCTCGGATGAGGGGCAGCCGACCCACGTGATCGCGGATGACATGGCGCGGGACCGACTTCGCGTATCCGAACCCGCCTAATCATCGACGGTTCAATTGCTTTTTTTTTCGAAGCGCCCTCGGCCATGCCGGGGGCGTTTTTCGTGGCGACCGACGCGATCCGAAAATGATAGGACTATTGAAATGCCGGGCACCGATGGGCCGGCGCAAGGTTTCAAGCGTTCATGTCTATGGGGGAGGCGATTGATGTCTGGATATGTCGTTCTGGCGCAGTTCGAGGTGAAGGCTGGTCAATTGGCGCCGATGGTCGAGGCGGCGAAGATCGATGCCAAAGCCTCGGTGGCGAACGAGCCGGGCTGTAGGCGGTTCGACGTCTTGGTGCCGCGCGACGGTGCCGAACGAGTCGTGCTGTATGAAATTTACGACGACGAGGCGGCGTTCAATGCGCATTTGGAAACACCGCACCTGAAAGCATTTCGCGATGCCATCGGGCCCTTAGTTCAAGATCGGCAAGTCGACGCGTTCAACATCCACGAAAACGCGTCGCCATAACGACCGTGGCAAAATAACGACGCCCCCGGCTTGGCCGGAGGCGTCGTAATCGCCGATATTTCGCGCGGTCGCGAAACCTACTGCATCATGTCCGCGATCGCCTCGATGCCGGCTTGCGCACACATTTCGTCTTCGTCAGACGACGCGCCGCTAACACCAACACCGCCGAGCTGCTGTCCGTCGGCGGTCATGATCGGCACGCCGCCGGCAAACGCTGCGATTCCGGGCACTTCCGCTATCCCCGGTATCGGACCCGGCTCGCCATCCTTGCCGTAGGCGAGCTCGGCGAACACCCGCGTGGGGAACGGGAACATGGTTGAGCTATGGCCCTTGAGTTGTGCGACCTGAATGCTGCCCAGGAACGCATTGTCCATGCGCTGAAACGCTTTCAGATTGCCGCCATCGTCGTAAACAGCGACGTTGACCGGGCGCCAACCTTCGGCCGCTGCCTTGGCGACACAGGCTTCAACGATCTTATTGGCCATATCAAGCGACAGAACTGGCTTCTGATCGATTGCTTGCGCACCCGTAGTAAGACCCATTGCTACGATCGAGGTCGCAGCCGCGACCACTAATGCTTTGAATTTCATTGGATACCTCCCATGCGCCGCGAGCGAACCTCACGGCAAAGGATGAGGCTACCGAGCACGGACATGCCGTGCAATTGACAAATAGATGAACAGGCTATGCATCGCGCAAAGAGTATCGCTGCCCCGATGCGGCCTCGGCTCTACAACAAACCGAGTTCGCGCAACTCCGCCATCATGTGCGGCGGCATATCCTGCGCTCGATCCCCCGCGGCTCGATTTAGATCGAGCGGCGCATCCGCCGCCTGGAGATAACGCCAGCCTTGCATTGGTCGGGCGCGCCAAGGTTCGGTCTCAACAATCTTCGAGTCGAGGACTATGGCGCATCGCTTGAGAGCATTGGTATCGTCCAGACGCTCAAGCGCGAGAATGCGCTGACGCGCGCGAATGTGGCCTTTGATGATCCAATAGAGCGAACCTTCACCGACGATCTCGTCGGCGCGTCGCGGCATATTTCGCGTCAGGTGCCGCAATTCGGGCTTCTGTCCGGCGGCTCTTTGACGGTCGAGCCTGTGTGCCTGAGCTTCGCGCAGACGCTCAACGCTTTCGATACCGACGCACATCTTCAACAGGTGCAATGCCATGGTGGCCATTCTTAATGACGATTCGCGATCCGGTCATGCGCAAACGACCAAGCCCGTGGTAACGCCAAGCATATCAAATTCCGCGAACGAAGCCGGCCGATATGGCGCCGCCGTGGCCACTACTTTACCATAAGGCCAAACCCCGGACCGAGGCGTCGGGGACTTGATCAGGAGGGGCGTTATGCCACAGACCGAGACGTTTTCCGGCGTGATACCGCCGGTGCTCACCCCGTTCACCGAAGAGCTTGAGGCTGATGAAGGTCGGTTTGTCGAGCATTGCCGTTGGTTGCTGAGCCAAGGCGCCACGGGCCTGGCCGTGTTCGGCACGACGGGGGAGGCGAATTCACTCTCGGTTGACGAGCGACTATCGTTGCTCGATGCGGCGTTGGAGGCCGGAATCGGCCCGGAACTGATGATGCCGGGAACCGGTTGCTGCGCGCTCACCGATACCGTCAGATTGACCGGCCGCGCGGTGGCCGCGGGTTGTGGCGGCGTCTTGCTGCTGCCGCCGTTCTATTACAAGGGCGTAAGCGATGATGGCGTGTTCCGCAGCATCGCCGAGGTTATCGAACGCGTCGGCGACTCGCGCCTTCGCGTCTACCTCTACCATATTCCTCCGGTCGCCCAGGTTGGCTTCAGTCTCGAGGTGGTGGGACGTCTGATCGACGCCTATCCCGGCATCGTGGTTGGTCTTAAGGATAGTTCCGGTGATTGGTCGAATACCGAGGCCTTACTGAAGGCATTCCCGGGTTTCGCCACCTTCTCCGGCTCCGAGGTGTTTCTGCTCGCCAATCTGCGTGGCGGCGGTGCCGGTACCATCACCGCCACCGGCAACGTCAACCTGGCTGCGATCCGGGCCTTGTACGATTCCTGGCAGACCGATGGCGCCGATGCGCTGCAGGAGGAAATTACCGAGGTGCGCAAGGCGATTCAGGCGTTTCCGGTGATCCCGGCGCTCAAAGCGATCCTTGCATCGCACCATTCTGACCCGGCTTGGTGCACGGTTCGGCCACCGCTGCTCGATCTTGAAGCCGAGCAAATCACCGATTTGCTCACCTCGCTTCAAACGCACGATTTCGCCCTCGCGGCCTAGGGCGAATACCTTCGCGCGACGCGTAACCCCGGAACGAGCCGCCTTAATCTGCTCGTTTGCCATGGAAAACAGCGGACTGCGAACGAATCTTCTCTCTCTGCGGCATTAGGCGCCGCGACGCTGAGAGAAGGACTGATCGGTCAATGGATGGCGATCTCGTGACCGGGGATGCCATACGTGTCGAACGCGATCGCTATGTAGCGTTCGCGTTCGCTGGCGCCGACATATTGCTTGAGTTGGACGTGGACGGCGTCGTGCTGTTTTCCGCCGGTGCCCTCAGCTTGATCGGCGCGTCGTCAGGCGATCTCGCAGGTCGGCCGATCGTGGATTTGATCGCCGACCAGGACCGGCCGTTTGCCGAGCAGATCTTTGGTGCGACTGCGCCCGATGGGCGGTCCGTGATGAAGCTGTTGCATTTTCGGGCCGGCAGGAGCGACGCGCTGCCGTTCATCATCTCGTGTTGTCGTCTGCGCGACCTTGGCGGGCACTATTTTGTTTCTTTGACGCGGGCCACCGCTAGCGCGGGCGGTGAAACGGCACGCTTGGCGGTACGCGACCCGCGCAGCCGGGCGCTAACGCGGGAACGCTTTTCCGCGATTGCGGCCGAGAAGCTACGCACCGGACGCGAGTTCGCGAGCCCGTGTAATCTCTCCCTGATCGATCTTGGCGGATTCCTCGGTATCGAAATGCGGGTTTCCGAGCCAGATGTCACCAATCTGCTTAAAACTTCGGTCGATCGGTTGCGCGCGCGCGCGATCGACGGTGAATCGGTCGGGCTGCTTGGGTCCGGCAAGGTTTGCGTGATACATGACCCCGGAACATCGCTCGACAGTACGGTTAAATGGATCGACCGGCAGGCGCGCGAAGTTGATCCGACCGCGACCGGGCTAACCATTTTGCACAAAGTTGTCTCTCTCGACGCCGGTGTCATGATCGACGCTGACGCGCTTGCGGCGCTGATGCACGTTTTGGGGCAATTCGCCGACGAACCCGGTGTGCCCGATGTCGGCTCGCTCGACGACAGCCACGATGCGTTGTTGCAAGACGAAATGGAACGGATCAACGCGTTCCGTTGCACGGTGCTCGCCGGCAGCCTCGCCGTGGCGTTCCAGCCGGTCGTTCGATTGTCCGATCGTCACCTCGACCATTACGAGGCGCTCGCTCGCTTCGACACCTTTACCGATGACGATTCACCCGCCGAGCATCTCGATTTCGCGGAGAACACCGGGCTGATCTCCGAGTTCGATTACGCGATGGCGAACAATGTGATCGAACAGGTCGACTCGTTCAGCCATGTCGACGGACTCCCCGCCGTGGCGATCAACTTGTCGGCGCGGTCGTTGGTCAATCGTCGGTTCATGCGGTCCTTGGAGCAGTTGCTCAATCGATATCAGAGGGTCGCCCGGCTGATCAGGTTCGAAATCACCGACAGTTGCGATCTGGTCAATCTGTCCCCGGTCAACGCCGCGTTGCAGGAGCTAAGACGGACCGGGGCAAAGGTCGGTCTCGACGACTTTGGCGTCGGCGGCGCCGATCTCGACGTGCTCCGGCGGCTCGATGTCGACTACGTCAAGATCGACGGACGATATGTGGAAAGCGTGCTCGAGACGCCGCGCGCGACATCGTTCCTGAAGGCGATAACCGGGCTGTGCGACGATCTTGGTATCGCCACCGTCGCCAAGGCGGTGGAAAGCGAGACGATCTGCTCGTTCCTTGCCGACAACGGCGTTAGCTTTGGTCAGGGCTATCTGTTTGGCAAGCCGCGGTTGGCTACGTCGGTCCTACTTGCCCATGAACAGGCGGGTTCCGCCGCAATGGACAGTCCGCTCGATTGGTCCGACTCTCAGGACGATGATGATGACGACGAGGACTACGACGACGAGGATTATGACGATGAGGAAGAACTCGACGGAGTGGCGGGTGACGAGGATTCGATAGACGTCTAACCGAAAGTGTTGTTCCCGCCCTACGTGGGCGGTGGCTATTGATTGGTTTCCCCAAGCCCATACAATCCTTCGCGTTTCAGCAATGCGATATGTTCGTCGCCTCGCTCCGGATCAGGATAGATCTTCATCATATCGGTCGATGTCGCTGCCCCGCTTTGGAGGGCATCGCGTACCGCAGCCATGTCACGGCCCGCCGACGCGGCCCTCGCCCCGATGACGATTTGCTGCGCCGCCAGGCCGACCGCGACCACCAAGCCGATCGTCGCAAGGACGCGAAAGCGAGTCGTGATTGGGGCGCAGACCCGATCGACAGTGGGCAGGACACAAAGCGCTACGGCGAGCTGGGCCAGCGCCGCGTAAATGCCGTAGCGTGTGCCCTGGCTGCGCAAATCCAAGATGTCGGCGCGCGCAACCGCGATCATGAAGGCCGTGCCGATAGTGAATATCAGTAGGGCACACGCCAATTCGCTCAACGGATCACGCGGTTGTCGATGGGCGCCAACACGGATCGCGACAAGCCCGCCGACCAAGAGAATGATCGCGCCGATACCGATCCCAATCGGGTACAGCGCTGGTACGCGTATCCATGGCACGCTAAAAAACTCGACGACAAAGCGGAGAAGCGTAAGAGTTTCGGCAAGACCGAACGGGGTTGTTGCCGAGTCGCTCCATCGATAGCCGTTGAAATAGAGCAACGCGCTGACAAGGCCGGCGACAATGAATAAGACTGGCCATAACGCGTTGGAGCCGCGCCGCCAAGCGAGCCAAGCGACAATCGGCCAGGCAAGCAGGCCATTGGGAAAAGTAAGGCTGGCAAGGATTGCCGCGACGGCTGACGTGCTATAGGCCGCCACTGGTGGCGTCTCGCCGGGCTTAAGGCGAACGAAGGGCCACGCGGCACCGATCACGAAGATCACGACCAGCACATGCTGCACCAAGCTCGTTTCCATGTAGCTCGGCAGCGTGAAACTCTGAAAACAGAGAATGTACGGAACGCCGATCGCGAGGGCGCGACCGGTCGGAGATTTCATGCTGGCGTGTCCAAGCTGGGCAATACCGGTCGCGCACAGAAACATGCCGCCGACACAGACCGTCGCTATCGGATAGAACGCACCTTCGAATAGACGCAGGTCGAGCCATAAAAGGAGTTTGACGACCGGCTGCCGCACGTCGGCATGCTGCTGCCACAACCACGGTGTGACGGACTCGGAGGCGTAGTAAGAAGCGATCCAATCGAGCGTGTCCCAGAACGGGATGACGTAGGCCGCAATCGCAAGATAGGCGGCGAACGCCAGCATCTGGGCCACACCGGCGCCAATGATGAAATGACGGGGAAACTCAGTCATCGGTCCCGGCTGATAAGCCGGCCGGTGTCGATGGTCAAGCTGGCGATAAGGTGGGGCGGCTGACGGCGCGCCCGATCGATACTACGCGATTTCCACCAATTCGATGGCAAAGGTGAGGTCCTGCCCGGCCAACGGATGATTGGCGTCGAGCGTGACTGTTGCTTCGTCAACGGCGCGTACGGTCAGGCGTACATCGTTGCCATCTGAATCTGTCGCCATCAGGATCGCATCGACCTCCACGCTGATCTCGCCCGGAATTTCAGCGCGGTCGACCTCATAGATCAAATCATCTTGCGGGGCGCCATAGGCATCGTCGGCGTCGATGGTGACCACCTTGTTTTCTCCCTCGGTCATGCCAAGCAATGCCTGTTCGAATCCAGGGATCAACGAGCCGCTGCCGATCACCACCTGGATCGGGTCGCGTTCCAGGGACGAATCGAACACCGATCCGTCGACCAGCGTTCCGGTGTAATGAACCTTGACCGTATTGCCTTGTTCGGCGCCTGACATGAGTCTTCTCCGTCGCGCGCCGATAAATCGTTGTCACGCGCATTTGAATTTTGGACGTTGTGGTGTAATCGGTTATTGCGGTATCCGCGCCATATAGATTTCTTGCACGCGCTCAGCGAGGTTGGGGTCGGCGCGAACCGCTTTCACCATCTCAACATATTCGTCGTAGGTGATGCCTTCGGTGTTGCGGATCGCGCCGATCATGTCGGCATTGGCTTGTGCACGATAGGTGTCGGCAAGGCTTTCGCTGCCGGCCGAGTCGATGACTTGCATCCAACGGCGGGCCATGGACTCCGCGGCCACCGTGGCGGCGACGAACGCGGACAACTTGTCCTCGCTATACTCCGCTTGGGCGAGGGCGCCTGTCACGATCGCACAATTCAATCCAATCGCGACAAGGAGCGCACGCAGATAGCCGCTACGGGGCACGATCATAAGGAATCCTTTCGGACTGAGTTCTGCGCCGAGCAAGGGAGATTTGGCGCGGACTGCTATTACAATCTTGGCGACTTGGAGCCGAGGCCGCACAGCGCCGAGAAGGTCGAAACGGACCATTCAACATAATTTACCAGGGCAATCGAAGTGAAACAACCCGACAATCCAAATGGCGAATAAGCTCTAATTTCTCTTCATTCGGAAAACAAACGTAGATACAAATACGCACTAATAATTAGGTATGCATTTATTATGTGGAATCGGTTTGAAACCGTGTTACCGAGACGATGGTCTTCTCAATATGGCGGGCGACGACTGGGTCGCGAACGCCATCCGCAACGGTCATTTTCTTGCCAAGTGAATCGCGCGCGATCAGGCGCTGATACTTAGTCGAGCCGGCGCCGCTGCCAGCCCGCGCGCCGACCTTCCAGTCAAGCGAGGCGAGCGCAGCGCTTGCCATATTCTGCCGCCCGGTCGGAATGCCGAACCATCGCCGCGAGACAGCGATCTCGTCACGTGTGATCCGGGTGGTGAAACTGTTGCCGATCTCCCAGATGAACAGCAGGACGAGGATCAAGCCGATTAATCCAAACGCCAGCGCCATGAATCCGGAGATGGCAATCATGAACCAGACAATGACGCCACCGCTGCCGAACTCGGCCAAGACTCCGCCGAGGAACGCGCTTACAACCAGACAGACCACGCCGAAAATCCCAAACACCAGTTTGATGCCCCAGTTGCGAAACGCAAAGAACGCCAGATCAATCCCGTATGGCGTGCGCTCGATGCGCATACCGCGGGTGGGTAGGTCGGGCATCAGCACGTCGACCAGAGTTTCGTGTGAGTCCTTAATGCGGTCGCCGCTTTGTTCGCCGCTGGTGGCGAACACTGGAATCACGAAAAGCCGATCAAATTTCGGGCGATCCTCGTCGGTCCGAAGACGTACCGCCCATTGGTGATAATCGTCGGATTTGGCTTCGCTCTCCGGCAAATCAGCCGGTGGCGTGAAGCGAAAAGAGATCCGTGTGCCGGTGTGTGATGGTTGCGTTTCGGCAACGCCGTTGCGGTCCCACAGAACCTTTTCCGACGTGCTCCTGCCGTCGCCCGAACCGGTTTCATAAATCCGGCTGCAGGCAAGGGCGACCCTAAACTTTCGACCGAGATCATAGCGGATCGGCAGATCGACCGAGCCACCGATATCGCCACCGAGCGAGCCGGGGAAGGGATCAAGACTGAGGGCGAGGCGGCCGAAGCGCCGCCAGTCGCGGGTGCGGGTGATCGCGGAGACCAGCATCAGAAGGCCGGCCAGAGGGAACAGCAGGGCAATCCAGGCGGCGTCATTGCCGCCGGCGATTTCGCCGGGCAAGGCAAAGCCGATCGGAACGCTGAACCCCACGAACGCCGCCGCGAACAGCCAGCGCACCCACATTTCACCACGCGCAGTCGATCGGATGCGATTGTCGCGCCAATCCTCATCGGTCCGCCACAGCGGCTGGGCGGCTTCGGTTGGCGGGCTTTCGAGAACGCCCTCGTCGGTGCTCATGGCGCGCTTTCGATGTCAGTCGGGCCCGAGCAGGGCCGTCGGTCAGTTATGTATATTGGCCCGGTTCGACCGATCGGGGAGGGGCCTGTCCGCGGCCACGGTTCGACAGCAATTAGGATTCAGCGTAACCCTCAACCCGTTCTTACCCTCATTCGCCGATGTGCAATTTACGCGCTGGCGCTCGGCCGCGCCGCCACTTTGGCGTACCAGCGCGCCACGTTCGGACAGTCGGCCGGAATTTCGATGTCGACGCGCTTGGCGAAATCGATCACCACGAAACTGGTGATATCGGCGATGCTGAAGGCGTCTCCTGCGAGGAACTGGTTGTCGGCAAGTTGCGTGTCGAGTTTCTTGAAGAAACGCGCCATGCTCTGTTTACCGCGCTCGACAAGTGCCGGAATTTGCGGCACGCCGCTTTGCATCCCGGGCAGCGCCCGGTCCTCGAATTGAGGCATCGCATTGCGGAACACGTCGGACGCGGCCTGGTAGCCTTCCAAATCTCCGCGACGGTTCCACATTTCGACCACCGCTTTTTCCTTGGCGTCACGGCCCATCAAAGGCGGTTCGGGATTGGCTTCCTCGAAATAGCGGCAGATCGCCACCGACTCGCCGATGCAGGTCCCGTCGTCGAGCTCCAAAGATGGGACCAGCCCGTGGGGATTGACCGCTTTGTAGGCATCGCTGAATTGTTCCGCCTCGCGGGTGTTGATCTGAACCGATGGGACCTCAATGCCCTTCTCGGCGAGAAAAATCCGCACGCGTCTTGGGTTGGGCGCGAGCGAAAAATCATAGAATTTCATCTGTTGGTATCTCCTCCGAGAAAATGACCACCGGTGTGCGTCTGGGCGCATCAAGAACCGCTCGCATGGGCGATAGGCGGGTTTCGCGCTTGCCGGTCGTTGGCGTTGCCTGCTACCCAATTATTGACACATGGGCGCATTCGGACCCATGCAAAATATGACGCTCTGCCCTTTCGATTAGACCGGGCGCGGCGGTTTGCGGAGGAGTGCCCACGGCATGACCAATGATCTGATTGAGACCATCGACGGCCGCGTGGCCACCTTGACCATGAACCGGCCCGACCGCCGCAATGCCATGTCGGGCGCGATGCTGGAAGCCATGTTGGACGCACTCGGCCGGCTCGCCGCCGACACCGATATCGGCGTGGTGATGCTGACCGGAGCAGGCGGCGCTTTCTGCGCCGGCGGTGACGTCAAGGCGATGGCCGAAGGCAACGAATTTTCCGAAGAAGGGCTGGAGGCGAAGGCCGCGAAACTGCGCCGGGTGATGGAGACGTCGCGCCTGCTGCACGAAATGCCGAAGCCGACGATTGCCGTGGTGCCCGGCGCCGCCGCCGGCGCCGGTCTTTCGCTCGCGCTGGCCTGTGATATGCGGATCGCTGGCGAGTCCGCCAAGTTCACCACCGCGTTCGCCCGCGTCGGTTATTCGGGCGATTTCGGCGGCAGCTATTACCTCACCAAACTGGTCGGCACCGCCAAGGCGCGAGAGCTTTATTACACCGCGGACTTGCTCGACGCCGCCGCCGCGCAGTCGCTCGGCATGGTCAACCGAGTGGTACCCGACGATGAACTTGAAATGGCCGCACGCGCGCTCGCCGATCAGCTTGCCGCCGGTCCGTCGATCACCTACTCCTATATGAAGCGCAACATGAACGCGGCAGAGCATGGTTCGCTCGGTGAATTGCTTGATCTCGAGGCTTGGCACCACACCCGCTGCGGCATGACCGAGGACCACAAAGAGGCCGCCACCGCCTTCGTCGAAAAACGTGCCCCGGTGTTCAAAGGGCGTTAGTGAGCGACGGGAATGTCGCGCTCGCCGCGCATGTAACGGATCAGGTCGATCACGTCGATCACGAGCGAAATTGCGTTGATCGCGATCAGCGCGATCAACCATAGGCGCACGGGGCCGTCCACGGCACCAAGCCTTGGCACAAGCCACGCGATCAACGGAAACCACACAAAGTGGCCCGCCCCGATCAGGCGCACGAAACCTTTGGCGTGATGGATTGCCGCCATCAGCGCGGCTGAGACAACAAATACCGCGAAGACGACCTGGCCTTCGATGTGTCCGAAATAGATCAGCGGGAAAACGGCATTGAGGAGCAGCATCAAGCCGATCCAGGCTTGCCACATTTTCGGCATGGCAAGCATCGCGCGCGGAAAGGCGAGCAACGCATTCATGGCGACATGCTACACCGTCACGGTCTCCAGGCGTGACTAATAGTCAGCGGATCTGGGGCATCTGGACGCGCCAGCTCTTGTTCGTCGAGACGTAAACGGACCAGCGCAAGGTGCTCGCGGCCCCAAAAGATTTCGTCGTCGAGCACGAACGTGGGAACGCCGAATACGCCGCGTTCCTCCGCTTCCGCTCGGATACGATCGTGCAGGGCACGGCCTTCGCCCTCGGCGAAAGCGCGAAAACCTGAAGTCTCGGCGCCGGCTTCGTTGAGCACCGCTTCAATCACCGTCGGATCCTCAATGTCGAGTTCGCGACGCCAGAAGCGCTCGTAGACCATGTCGGTGTAAGCGCGGAACACGCCTTGGTCCTTGGCGTAGAGCAGGCCAATGCCGGAGAGGGATGAGTCCCAGATCTTCTTCGGGCCACGGATCGTGAGCCCACGCAAATTGGCGTACCGGCGTGCGTCCATATACGAGTAACGCACCCGTCGCCATTGGTGCGGCGTGCGGCTCTCTTCCAGCACGTTGCCCTGGTCGTCGACTTTGGCATCACCCAAGTAATCGGGAATATCAAGCGTATAGGGCAGCCAGCTGAGAGATACATCGAAATCGCGCTCAAGCTCCCAGGCGGGCTCGATCGCCAGGTACGCGTACGGGCTCTTATAGTCGATGTAGAGATCGATCTGCTTACTTGGCATCGAACTGCCCCGGCGTTTTGCTTTGGCTCGAGTGGCTCACAGCAGGAACACGCCTTTGCCGGTCGTCTGGGTGTCGAACAGTTTGTAGGCCTTGACGGCTTGGTCGAGCTGGTAGCGATGCGTGAATAGTTTATCGACCGCGATGCCCCGGTCGGCGACGAACGCCGCGCAGTCGGCCTGACCTGACCGGCTGAAAGTCCATGAGGCGACGATGGTGAGCTGTTTGCGCAACATGTCCGAACTAACGTCGAGCGTCACCGTGTCGCCTTCGCCGACAAAGCACACCGTGCCCCAGACCCGCGTGCTCTGGACCGCGGCCAGACGGGCCCCCGGAACGCCGGAGCAGTCGAGCGCCAGATCGACACCTTTGCCGTGGGTCAAATCCTTGAGGGCGGTGACGGGATCGTCGGCGCTGGGGTCGATGGTTGAATCCGCGCCGAAGGCCGTGGCCAATTCACGGCGTTCACCCGATATGTCGAGGGCGATGACTCTCGCACCCATCGCTTGCGCGAGCTGGGTGGCGCTTAAGCCCACGGGGCCCTGGCCGAAAATCGCGATGGTGTCGCGTCCGGACAGATTCATCCGCCTTAGCGCGCCGTAGGCGGTGCCGGTGCCGCACGAAATCGCCGCGCCGGTCTCGAACGACAGCGACTCAGGCAGCGTCACCAGCGTGCTCGCCGGCACTTTTATGTAGTTGGCGTGGCCGCCATGGCCGGTTACGCCATAAACCTTAATGCCCGCTTGGCAGAGCTGTGACCAGCCGACATCGCAATGTTCGCAATGGCCGCAACCCTTGTAGTGATGGACCATCACGCGATCGCCGGCCTTGAACCCGGCCTCGCTCGTTTCCGGACCCATCGCCACCACCACGCCACACGGTTCGTGGCCCGCGATAACCGGTTCGCCGTCACCGCCGAGGCCAAGCGCCGCCGTGCCGCCACCATCGCGCGATGCGCGGTAGAATTTGAGGTCGCTGCCGCACATGCCCGAGGCCTTGATCTCGACCACGGCTTCGCCGGGGCCCGGCGTCGGATCGTCGAACCGCTGTAGCTCAAGCTCTCGGTCACCCAGAAACACCACGCCCTGCATCGATCGTCCTCCCTTAAATCCGCGCATCTTGGCGATGCTTGCTCGAGAAATAGCACGCGGCGTTCCAGGCCGTCACGCCCGTCTTGGCCAGTCGCCAAGGCCGTTACGCAGGCGGAAAGCTCCGTCGCTTGGTGCGTTTGCACCATGCGCGATTTCCAACGCGCGCGCATACTCCCGGTATTGCGGTTTCAGGAGTCGCGTTTTCGACTCCGAGGCGACAATGACAGGGCGGCAAGACCCTAAGAGGCCCGGACGCACTGAGCGCCAGTTTGTCATGAGACCTTGAAGAGGACTCTGAGTCATGCCGCGTAAGATTTTTCATGCTGTCATCGTCGCAACCGCCACCACCCTCGCTTCGCTGTCTTCTGCCGTTGCCGGCGATCAGGACGCAACAACACGATCAGATACGACTTTGCGCGCCGGCAGTGCGCTACAGGTCGCGTCTGTCGCCGCGATTGTTCCGAAGAATGGGATTGGCACGTTCGCCAGAGCCTTCGATTGCACTGGGTCGATTACGCAGCAGGGCGCGGAGGGGCCGCGTGACACGACCGTTCTTTTCTGGCTCGGCGTACGCGACGACCACAGCGTTCATGGCATAATCACCTTTGTCGGGGCGACACTCGATTTGTCTGAGGTCGCATTGTCCGGTCGGCTTGAGCCGTATCACGATGATGGCGGACATTTCCTCGGTGGCCGAATGGTGCTCGATTGGCCGTTCGCCGATCGCGCGCGCACAGTCGACCTTGAGCTCAGGCGCGTGGCCGATCGTCGGGTCGACCCGAAAATCGACAGCGACGGCATGGTCAAACGCCGCACTGGCCGGCAAACCTATGTCGCGGAGGGAGCGCGATTCGAGCCGAATGGCCACTCCAAGCTTGGTTCGGTCGATGAGGGCGCGGTCGTTACGGCAACCTGTGCCCGTACCGGCCGGCTGTCGCTAGCGACGCATCGAGGCTAGATCGGTTAAGCGCGCGCTGTTGGCCGCGCGGTCACCGACTGCCACCAGCGGGTCAGGTTCTCAAGTTCCTCGGGAATTTTCGTGCCGGTGTTTTTGCCGAGCAACAGCGCGCACTGAAGCGTGATATCGGCCACGGTATAATCGTCGGTGGCGATGAAATTGCGGTCCACGAGCTCGGTGTCGAGCCACCCCATGCGCTGGAGTGCTTTGTCGCGTGACACGGCCCCATATTCCGGGACTTGCGGCAGGCGCCCTTTCCAAAAGTCATTGGTGTGTCGGAACGCCTCGGCGATCGGCGCAAGCAGTTCGATCTCCATCCGTCGGTTCCACATCTCGACCCGCGCGCGCTCGAGCGTCGTTCGACCGAATAGCGGCGGCTCGGGATGTGTTTCCTCGAGATAGCGGCAGATCGCGACCGACTCCGCCAGGATCGTGCCATCGTCGAGTTCTAGAACCGGAAGCGTGCCCATCGGATTGATAGCCAAGAACTCCGGCGATTTGTTCTCGCCTTTCATCATGTCTATCTCGACCAATGGCAGTTCGATGCCTTTCTCGGCAAGGAAAATTCGCACGCGACGCGGATTCATCCCACCGCTCAAATTGTAAAGTTTCACCGATGACTCCCTTCGTATTGATGCTCCAACGCGGTGACCACTGGCGGTTATATCAAGCGCAGCAGCGAACCTTTCATTCGATAATGGAAACCGTATCAAAAAAGGCCCCGCCAGTGGCGGGGCCAGGCTTCTCCAGTCGAAGGGAGACGACGGAATGAAGTCTCATGCGTGACGGTGAAAACTGTCGGGCTTTGCCGTGGCCGGTGGAAGGAGGGCGGCCACAGGTGGGGAGGATTCGGTACGCTTTGCATCGCTGCGGTCGAGCGCCAATGGCGGTGTGTGCATGGGTTGCTTTTCCGCGGTGACCAAGCCAAGGAACCCTAGTGACGCGACACCGACAAAGCTGTGGGAAGGCGTGTCGGCGCGGGCCGGGGTTCGGGTGTGCAGCCTGGCAGAGAACCCCGTTTGGCGAGGCTCACTTCTTGCTGTGAAGCCTCGGCCATGTGCCATGGTATGGCCAATACCGTCCTGGGGGATGAAGGAGGCATGACCGTCGCGCTCAGAGTCGAGCCGGACAACGCGTCGACGGCTCGCTATCAGCGCTTCGTGTATGACACCCGGCGTCTTGCCCCAAGCCATGTCATCAGACCTCGTGAAGCATTTCTGGTGACGATCCATAGGTTGTATTCGTCACTATTTTTACCAGTGCAGCACGAAATTTCGGTTTATGCAAGAGCCCGGGCGCAAGATTCTCAGCACGTCGTTTTGACGTAATGACTGCACGTTGGGCAGAGCTTTCGGTGCCTACGGGAACAGGCCCAGGACTTGCCACCAGGCGTAGTTCATCGGTATCAGCAGAATCGCCGTCACCAGCGCCAGCGTGATCGTGGTTCGCGCCATGTCGAGAGCCCGAATGCCGCCCAGGTAGATGGCCAGCACCAAAGGCGGCGCTTGATAGGGAAGGATCACAGTCGAAAAACTGATGACCTGGGTCATGATGACCGTGTCTCGCGGGAGGCCGGTGGCGCCGGCGAGCAGGTCGGCCAACGGCGTCATGACCGCTGGAATACCGGGCAAAGTGGTGCCCAGCCCGACCGCGATGCCGGTACCGGCCAGCGCGAAAAAGTTGACCATTTGATGGCCCGGCCCGAGATTCATGGCGTCGATCAGGGCCAGGCCCAGCCATTGCCCGAAACCACCGTATGCCGCCACTGCGCCAAGGCTGACGATCCCGGCGACGTAGAAGAACGCGCTGTGGTTGACCTTGTTTTCGAACGCGCGCAGCGGCACCAGTTTGAACCACGGCAAAAGACAAATGAGTCCCGCGCCGAGCCCGATCCAGGCCGGCGAAATCTGATGCCAGAAATCGCTCACCCAAAGCGCGACCGCGATCGCCAGGATTGCCGCGAGACGTTTTTCTCCCTTGGACATCGGCGAACGTTCGGTGGCGGCCGCGCGTTCCGGCGGGCCGTCGCGAAATAGCAGCGTCACCACGGCGACGATGGCCAGCGCCTTGAGTAACCCGGTGACCGGAAAGTGCAGCAACAGATAGCCGCCATAGGTGACTTTGAGGTCATACAGCGACTCGGCTGCTCCGAGCATCACCAGATTGGGGATGTTCGCCGGCAGGACCGAGAACGGCGGGACGAAACACCCCAAGGCCGAGGCGATCACGATGCCGGTGCGGCCGCGTCGTCCCGGCTCGTAACCAAGCTCGTCGGCGAGCGACAGTACGATCGGGATTAGCAGGGCAATCCGACCCAGGCTCGACGGCAGCAAGAACGAAATCCCGAGGGTCATCAAGACCAGACCGGCGATCACCCGAAAATAGCTGCCGTGAAGCAGGCCAACCAAGGCGCGGGCAACGCGGGCGCCAAGCCCGGTATGATCCACCGCCACGCCCAAAATAAGGCCGCCAAAGACCAGCCATAGAGCGGTCGAGTGAAAACCCGAAAATACCACTTCGGCCGGCGCGACCGAGAGCAGCATCGCGAACAGGAAGAACAGCAGCGCGGTGAGGTGACCGGGCAGCGCGCCGGTGGCGTAGAGTCCGATGGCGAACACGGTGATTGCGCCCGTGTGCAGCAACTGCCTGGTTTCCGGCGCCTCGGATCCAAGGCCGTTCAAGACCAGAACGAAAGCCGCAAGCGTACTCGCGGCAGCAATCAGGGCAGGGGCGCGTGGCCTCGTAAACGCGGCAATCACGCCGCTTGGCGTTTTGCGCCGAGCGCCTGCGCGACGCGGCTGTTTGGCTTGCGGCCCAGCGCGCCGAAGATCCACCACGCCACGTCGACCAACGCGTCAAGGTCGACGCCAGTTTCGATACCCATGCCGTCGAGCATGTACAACACGTCTTCGGTCGCGACATTGCCTTTTGCGCCCTTGGCATACGGGCAGCCGCCGAGACCGCCGACCGAGCTGTCGATCACCGACACGCCCATCTCAATCACCGCAAGCAGGTTGGCGAGGGCTTGGCCGTAGGTATCATGAAAGTGCGCCGCCAAGCGTTCGACTGGCACCTGCGCGGCGACCGCCCCTATCATCGTCTGCGCTTTGACCGGCGTGCCGTAGCCGACGGTGTCGCCGAGCGACACTTCGTAGCACCCCATGGCGTCGAGTGCCGCCGCCACGTCGGCCACGGCGGCAGGATCGATCTCGCCTTCATAAGGGCAGCCAAGCACGCACGAAACATAGCCACGCACGCGAATATCGCGAGCGAGCGCTGCTTCGGCGATGGGCACCACGCGGTCCAGGCTTTCGCCGATCGAGCAGTTGGTGTTCTTGCGCGAAAACGCTTCCGATGCGGCCGAGAACACGCACACCGTGTCGGCGCCGGCGGCGAGCGCATCGTCGAAACCGCGCATATTCGGCGTCAGCACAGGATAGTGAACACCGTCCTGGCGTCGGATACTCGCCATGACCGCTGCATTATCTGCCATTTGCGGCACCCATTTGGGTGACACAAAACTGGTTGCCTCGATGGCGTTGAGGCCCGTGGCTGCAAGCCGGTCGACCAGCTCGACTTTGATCTCGGTTGGAATTTGATCCGGCTCATTCTGCAGGCCGTCGCGCGCACCGACCTCGAACAGCGAAACTTTGCGCGGCAATCGCGTATTGGCGAGGTCTGGCATCGGATTAATCCGGCACCACGAAATCGACCAGTGTCGCGCCCTCGTCGACCCAGTCGCCAACCGCATATATGACGCGCTCGACCTGTCCATCCGCCGGCGCCGATATGGTGTGCTCCATCTTCATCGCCTCGATCACCATAAGCGGCGTGCCGCGCGCCACCTCCACACCGTCTTTGGCCAGGATCTGCGTAACCTGGCCGGGCATTGGCGCGGTGAGCCGGCCGCCCTCGGCCTCATCATCGCCGTCAACCGCCAGCGGGTCCGCCACCCGCAGCCGGTGCCGCAATTCCTGAATCATGATGTCCAGGGTCCCGCCACGCTGGTCGGGCTGAAACACAACGCTCGCGTTGATCGCGATGCCGCCGATCAGGGCACGTAGACGCCCGTCGGCGTCGAGCTGCCCGGCAACATCCAGATCGCCATCGGGCAACGTCAGTTCGACACCATTGCGCGCGGCCCTGACGGGAATTGCGATCGGGGTGTCGCCGTCGATCAGCGTTAGTATCTCGTGCGCATCGTCATTGAGGCGCCATCCGTCGGACCTGGCCCAGGGCGAGTGTTGATCGACGGTCTTTGCCGCTGCCGCGGATGCGCGTCGGACCCGGTCGAGCAGCAAATATAGGGCTCCGATCGCAAGCGTGATTGCTTGCGCCGGGCCTTGCGGCGCCAAAAGCGTCTCAGCGTGTTGTTCGATAAACCCGGTATCGAAATCGTCGGCACCGAACGACGGATGGCGCGCCACTTCGGTCAGCAGTGCGAGATTGGTGGTGGGGCCGACGATTTCCGTATCGCCCAAAGCGCGTGAGAGTCGTCGCACGGCGGAGGCCCGGTCTTCGCCCCAAACCATGAGTTTGCCGATCATCGCGTCGTAATAGGGTGTTACTTCATCGCCCTCAGCCACGCCGGCATCGACGCGCACCAGCGTCGGCTCCCCGGGCACAGATCCGCCGGGTTCGGCCGGCAGTCGCATATGAATCAGCGGCCCGGTCGCCGGCAAAAAGCCGTTGGCCGGATCCTCCGCGTAGAGCCGTGCCTCGATAGCATGGCCGTTGAGCCGAATATCGTCTTGGCTAAGCGGCAGCGGTTCGCCGGCGGCGACGCGGAGTTGCCATTCGACCAGGTCAACGCCGGTGACCATCTCGGTTACGCCGTGCTCGACCTGCAGCCGGGTGTTCATCTCCATGAAGTAATAGTTGCCGGACCGATCGGCGATGAACTCCACCGTACCCGCGCCGACATAGCCGATCGCCCGCGCCGCCGAGATCGCCGTGTCGCCAAGCGATTTACGCTGTTCCGGCGTGATCGTCGACGCGGGCGCTTCTTCAATCACTTTCTGGTGGCGCCGCTGAACCGAACAGTCGCGCTCGAACAGATGGACGGTGTTGCCGTGGCTATCGGCGAATATTTGCACCTCGATGTGGCGCGGGTGGGTGATCAGCTTTTCGATCAGCACGCGATCATCGCCGAACGCCGATTTCGCCTCGCGACGCGCGGAGGCCACCGCGTCGGCGAATTCGACCTCGCGCGCTACCACGCGCATGCCGCGTCCGCCGCCGCCGGCCACCGCTTTCACCAGCACCGGATAGCCGATCTTACGCGCCGCCCGGCTCAGCACCTTGATATCGAGATTTGCCTCGTGATAGCCCGGCACCACCGGCACATCGGCCTCCGCCATAATCGCCTTGGCTTGGTCTTTCGCACCCATGGCGCGGATTGCCTGTGGTGGTGGGCCGATAAAAGTAACACCCGCTATCGCGCAAGCCTCGGCGAATTCGGCGTTCTCCGACAGGAACCCGTAACCCGGATGCACCGCTTGCGCGCCGGCGTGACGCGCCACCTCGATAATTGCGTCGCCGCGCAGATAACTGTCGGCGGCCGGTGCCGCGCCAATCGGATAGGCCTCATCGGCGAGTCGCACATGGCGCGCATCCGCATCGGCCTCGGAGTAGACCGCCACGGTGCGGACGCCCAGCCGTTTCGCGGTCTCGATAACCCGGCACGCGATCTCGCCGCGGTTGGCGATCAGGATGCGTTCGAACATTCGATCAGCCTTCAGCGCATCGTGTGCCGCCGCGCTGCCCCGTGCCGGCAATATGGTGAGTGCGTTGGTGCATGAGTCCTATTTGTGATGGCGGTCCAGATGCTCGCGAGAGTAACGCATGATTTCGTAGAAACCGAACAACAGCAAAAGCACGCCGATAATGATTTGGACCGACGCGATCACCCGGATCGTGTCGCTGCCTGGTGTGATGTCGCCATATCCCACCGTGCTGACCGTGATCAGCGAAAAATAGATCGCGTCGACAAACGAGATGTGCGCGGGTTCGTAGTTGACCAAGAAATTTGGCGCCTCTGAAATACGATCGGCAATGCGATAAATCGCCGCGAATACAATGACATTCAGCGAATAGAAGGTAAGGAATGCGAAGGTCGGGACCGACAGCATCGACGCGCGTTCGAAGAATGCTTCGAAGATCAGCCCGGTATCGATCAGGAACGTGGAGATCTGGTGGCTGACGAAAAACACCACGATCCCGATCGCCGCCATGTAGCTCACGAACACGATGTTGGTTTGCGTCTGACTAAGGGCGAGCTGCGGATGGACAAAAGTTGTGGCGCCGATCACCGCCATTGGGATCAGCCATCGAAAAGCGCGCGGAAACTCGCGTTCGGCGCGTACCTGTCGCGCGGTCACGATATTGCGGATTTGCTCTCGCTTGAGAAGCGTGCCGCCGAAAAACGCGACGATCGGCAATATAAAACCGACCGAAGCGTATATGCGACCCACCGCCGGGAAATTAATCGTAACGAAAATCATGAACACGCAGGCGTAGACCGCCAGAGAATTGGCGAGCGAGATCGAAAAGAACCGGCTGCCCGGAAATACCACATGGAAATAGAATGCTGCGGTGCCGATCCCGGCGAACACGATCGCGCCGAAATAAGTTGCCACGTCGCTCATCGCGTACCCAACCAACAGGATCAACGCGATGGTGAACGCAACTCCGCTTAGTCGCTGACGCGGCGAATTGGCCATAGAGCCCCGGTTCTAGTTTCCGGCCCAGTTCGGTGATCGCTTTTCGAGAAAAGCACTAACGCCTTCACGGCCTTCCGTGCCGGCGCGCGCGTCGGCAATTCGCCGCGCCGTGTCTTCGATCACGCCCCGGTCGATTGGGCGGTGCGCGACCGACGCGATCAAGTCTTTCGCCGACGCCATCGCGCGTGGCCCATTTGGCAAAAGACGCTCGACCGTCTTTTCGCCCGCCGACTCCAACGCGTCCTCCGCCACGACTTCATGGACCAGGCCGATTATGTAGGCCACCTGCGCATCGAAGCGTTCGGCGGTGATGAAATAGCGTCGCGCTTGGCGGGCGCCGATCGCCTCGACCACGTAGGGGCTGATCACGGCCGGGATTAGCCCGAGTTTGACCTCGGACAGGCAAAAGCTGGCGCGTTCGCTGGCGATCGAAATGTCGCAGCAGGCGACCAAGCCAACCCCGCCGCCATACGCCGCGCCTTGAATCAGACCGACCACCGGTTTCGACAGGGTGGCGACCCGGTGCATCAGTTCGCCCAGCCGGATCGCATCCGCGACATTGTCGCCACGGTCGTAGGTCGCCATCCGTTTCATCCAGTTGAGGTCGGCGCCGGCGGAGAAGCTTTTGCCGTTCGCCGTCAATACCACCACGCGAACGGACGCGTCGTCGTCGATGCGCGCGAAGGTCCGATCGAGCTCGTCGATCAATACGTCGTCGAACGCATTGTGTATTTCGGGGCGGTTGAGCGTCACGCGGGTGACGCCCGGCGCGGTCTCGGCAACGATGAGCCTGTCTTCGGACATAAGTGTCTTGCTTTCGGTACTACATACGGAACACGCCGAAGCGCGGTTCGGGGATTGGCGCGTTGAGCGCCGCCGACAGGCCGAGCCCCAGCACCATGCGGGTGTCGATCGGATCGATCACGCCATCGTCCCACAATCTGGCGCTGGCGTAATAGGGGTGGCCTTGATGTTCATACTGTTCGAGGATCGGCCCTTTGAACGCCGCCTCGTCGGCGCCGCTCCAGCTTTCGCCGCGCGCCTCCATGCCGTCTCGGCGCACGGTGGCCAGCACGGTCGCCGCCTGTTCGCCTCCCATGACGGAGATGCGTGCATTGGGCCACATCCACAGGAAACGAGGGCCATAAGCTCGCCCGCACATGCCGTAGTTGCCGGCGCCAAAGCTGCCGCCGATGATCAAGGTGAGCTTGGGCACCTGCGCGCAGGCCACCGCCGTGACCAATTTCGCCCCGTCCTTCGCAATGCCACCGGCTTCGTACTTTTGACCGACCATGAAGCCGGCGATGTTTTGCAGAAAGATCAGCGGGATTTTTCTCTGACAGCACAGTTCTATGAAGTGAGCGCCCTTGAGCGAGGACTCGGAAAACAGAATGCCGTTGTTGGCGATGATGCCGACCGGATAGCCGAACAGGTGCGCGAAGCCGGTCACCAGGGTCTGGCCATACAAATGTTTGAACTCGTCGAACTCGCTGCCGTCGACAATGCGGGCGACGACTTCACGCACGTCGAACGGTTGGCGCAAGTCTCCGGGAATCAGTCCATACAGCTCGGCCGGGTCGTATAGCGGCTCATGCGAATCTTTAGTATCGAGCGGCATCACTTTGGTGTTATTGAGATTTCTCACCACGCGCCGCGCGATGCTGAGGGCGTGGGGATCATTTGTCGCGTAATGATCGACGACGCCCGAGGTGCGTGCATGCACGTCCGCGCCGCCCAAATCTTCAGCTGAGACCTGCTCGCCGGTTGCCGCTTTCACCAGCGGCGGTCCGCCAAGGAAAATCGTGCCTTGGTTGCGCACGATGATCGCCTCGTCCGACATCGCCGGCACATAAGCGCCGCCCGCCGTACAGCTACCCATCACCACCGCGATTTGCGGAATGCCTTCCGCCGACATGGTCGCCTGGTTGTAGAAGATGCGGCCGAAATGTTCGCGGTCAGGGAAAACCTCGTCCTGGTTCGGCAAGTTCGCGCCGCCGGAATCGACCAGGTAGAGGCAGGGCAGGTGGTTCTGGCGCGCGATCTCTTGCGCGCGCAGATGCTTCTTGACGGTGATCGGGTAGTAGGTGCCGCCTTTGACGGTGGCGTCGTTAGCGACCACCACACATTCGCGGCCCATGATCCGGCCGATGCCGGTGACGATCCCGGCGCCGGGCGCATCGCCGTCATACATGCCGTAAGCGGCAAGCTGTGAAAACTCAAGGAACGGCGAGCCGGGGTCGAGCAGATGGCGGACGCGGTCGCGCGGCAACAGCTTGCCGCGCCCTATATGGCGCTCGCGCGATTTCTCGCCGCCGCCAAGCTTCACCTCGGCGACCCGCGCCTTGAGCTCGTCAACGAGCCCTTGGACCCGCGCGGCATTATCGCTAAACGCCGGCGCGCGAGTATCGAGCGAGGTTTGTAGAGCAGTCATTCCAGGAACCGGCTTGAATGGGGCAATAAATCTATATGCGAACGGGCTCGCCACGCATAGTGCGGATTTCTCGCACTCAACTGGAGATCCGGTACAGCCGCGCGGCGTTGTCGTGGAAGATGCCGGCGCGCTCGCTCTCACTCAGATGTGCCGTAAGTTTTTGGGCGAGCGCAAGCCAGTCATTGTAGCCGGTGACCAACGGCGCGACCGGCCAATTGCTGCCCCACAGCAGGCGCTCCGGTCCGAACGCCTCCAGCACGTGCGCGACCACCGGCGCCACATCGTCGTCCACCCAGCTGTCGGATGGTTCACCGTGCACCACCACCGACATTTTGACGTGAACATTCGGCAATTCAGCGAGTGCGCTCATCCGCGACCGCCATGGCGCCAAATCGCCACCCATTTCGGGTTTGCCGAGATGATTGAGAATGATGGTGGTTTGCGGCACTGCGCGCGCCAGGGCGATCACCCCATCGAGTTGCCAGTGTCGAGCGCAGATGTCGCACACCAGACCATGGTCGGGAAGCCGCGCGGCGCCATCGACAAACGACGGTATCGCGCAAAACATCGGATCAGCCTCGTCCTGCGTATTCCGCCGGATTCCGGTTACGAGAGAATGCCGCGCCAGTCGCCCGAGGTGCTCTCCAACATCTTCCATTTCGAGGGGTGCCCAGGCGACAATCGCTTTGAGTTCAGGATGATGCGCCGCCGCGCTTTCAAAAAACTCGACCTCCGGTTCACCATCGCCATCGCCGCTGGTGACCTGAACAGCCACCGCGCCCGCGAGCGAAGTGGCGCCCCGCGCCGCCTCATAGTCAGCCCAGGAAATGTCATCCTTGAACCGCTTATCGGCGAGGATCCCGCTCGCTTGTGACCGGTCCAGTCGCCACAGATGAAAATGCGAGTCGATTAGGTCCGCGGTTGGCATCTGACGTTACGCCCTACGCCTCGGCGATGGCGCGGGCGATGACCAGGCGTTGGATGTCGCTGGTGCCCTCGTAGATCGTGCACACACGGACATCGCGATAGATGCGTTCGACGGGAAAGTCGTTGAGGTAGCCGTAGCCGCCGAGGGTTTGAATGGCGTCGCGGCACACGGTTTCGGCCATCTCTGTGGCGTTGAGCTTGGCCATCGACGCTTCTTTCAGGCATGGCAGATCCGCGTCGCGGCGCGCGGCGGCGTGCAGCACCATTTGATGCGCGACTTCGATTTTGGTCGCCATGTCGGCGAGACGGAAGCCGACTGCCTGGTGTTCGATGATCGGTTTTCCGAAGCTCTTGCGGTCCTTGGCGTAGGCGAGGGCGCACTCGTAAGCCGCGCGCGCCATACCGATGGCCTGGCTGGCGATGCCGATCCGGCCGCCTTCCAGATTCGACAAGGCGATCTTGTAGCCATCGCCGGGCTCGCCGAGCAGGTGGTCGGGGGTCAACTCGAGTTCGTTGAAGCGGATCTGACACGTGTCCGAACAGCGCTGGCCCATCTTGTGTTCGGTGCTCGCGACCTCGTAGCCGGGTGTGTCGGTCGGCACGATGAACGCGCTGATGCCTTTCTTTCCGGCGTCCGGATCGGTCACCGCGAACACAATCGCGACGTCGGCGGTCGAGCCCGAGCTGATGAACTGCTTGGTGCCGTTCAGCCGGTAACGGTTACCGACCATCTCGGCCCGCGTACTCAGCGCGCCGGCGTCCGATCCCGCTTCCGGCTCGGTTAGGCAAAACGCGCCGAGCTTTTCACCGCGCGCCATCGGCTTCAGAAAGCGCTCTTTTTGCTCAGCGCTGCCGAATTTGAGGATTGGCACGCAGGAGACCGAATTGTGCACGCTCATGATGGTCGAACACGCGCCGTCCCCCGCCGCAACTTCCTCGATCGCCAGCGCGTAGGAGACATGATCGGCACCGACGCCGTCATACGCGTCGGGCACCAACATGCCGAGGAAACCGAGCTTGCCCATGCCCGCCACGGCTTCTTTCGGGAACCGCGACTCGCGGTCCCACTCAGCCGCGTTGGGCGCGAGTTCAGCTTGTGCGAAGTGCCGCGCGACGTCGCGGATCATGCTCTGTTGTTCGCTTAGCAACATGGTTGTATCCGTTTGAAAACGCTCAAGAAGCGGGGGTAGGGGCCGGAAAGCGATCCCTAAAGGTAAACGCCTCCGGGTCGGGGCCGCTAGTGGCCAATTGATCCAGGCGCGCCTTCGCTTCGCTGGTGGTCGGGATATGTCCGGCCGGTACCCACCAAAGCACCAGGTCGGGTCCGTCGGGCGGCTGGAACCATTCTCGGCGGCGCGCCAAAAAGACCGCGTGGTCGGTCTTGTAGGCGAAGGCGGCGAGGGCCTCGGCCGACTCCCACACCGACATGTTGAGCAACATGCGGGGATCGTTGAACGCGGTGATCGAAGTGGCGTTGCCGCTGTCGTCCTGCAGCCGCCAGACGAATCCCGGGCTCGCTTCGGCCAGCGCGTTGATCTCGTCGAGCGCGGCCATGAATTCGGCGAGCCGCGGATCGTCCGGCGTGTCGCCGACGATGCGTCCGATATTGAGCTCGGCCAGGTGATAAGCGGTCATAGGACGCCATCGTAAACCATTCAGGCGCGCCTGAGCGACCACGCACCGGAATGTCGAGCAACATAGTCACGAAAAAGGCGCCCGCGAGTGTCGCGGGCGCCTGATCACATTGGTATGTTTCGGTCGACCGGCCGGCGGTTAGGCGGCCACGCGCTCAATCGCAATCGCCGTTGCTTCGCCGCCGCCGATGCACAGGGTGGCGACGCCGCGTTTGAGGTCGTGCTTTTGCAACCCGCCGATCAGCGTGGTGATGATGCGCGAGCCTGACGAGCCGATGGGGTGGCCCATGGCACAGGCGCCGCCGTGAATATTGACCTTCTCGGCCGGCAGGCCGTGCTCTTTCATCGCCGCCATGGTGACCACGGCGAAGGCCTCGTTGACCTCCCAGAGATCGACATCGTCCTTCGACCAACCGGACTTTTCGAGCACTTTGGTGATGGCGCCGACCGGGGCGGTGGTGAACCACTCGGGCTCGTGGGCGTTGGTGGCGTGTGCCCTGATCGTGGCGAGCGGAGTCAGGCCGCGCTTCTCGGCTTCCGAGCGCCTCATCAGCACCAATGCGCTGGCACCGTCCGAAATCGAGCTTGAATTGGCGGCGGTCACCGTGCCGTCTTTCTTGAAGGCAGGGCGCAGGGTCGGAATCTTATCGATCGCCGCGTTGAACGGTTGCTCGTCGCGGTCGACCACGGTCTCGCCCTTACGGGTCTTCACCGTCACCGGCGCCATCTCGGCCTCGAAACTGCCATCTTCATTGGCTTTTTTGCCGCGTTCGAGCGAGCGGATGGCGAATTGGTCCTGCTGCTCGCGGGTGAACTGATATTTCTCGGCGGTATTCTCCGCGAACACACCCATCAGTTTGCCCTTGTCATAGGCGTCCTCAAGGCCGTCGAGGAACATGTGGTCTTTCACTTCGCCGTGGCCCATGCGAAAGCCGCCGCGCGCCTTGGGCAGCAGATAGGGGGCATTGGTCATGCTCTCGAGACCGCCGGAAACCACAATCCCGGCGCTGCCCGCGTCGATTAGATCATTGCCGAACATGGTCGCTTTCATGCCCGAGCCGCACATCTTGTTGATCGTCGTCGCGCCGACCGTGTTCGGAATGCCGGCGCCGATCGACGCTTGACGCGCCGGCGCCTGGCCCTGGCCTGCTTGCAGCACGCAGCCCATGATCACTTCATTGACATCGTCGGTCGAAACGCCCGCACGCTCCAGCGCGGCACTGATCGCCACCGAGCCAAGCTCGGCGGCCGGCACCGCCGAAAGCGTGCCCTGAAAACTGCCCATTGGCGTGCGCGCCATCCCTACGATTACGATCGGATCGTCGGCCATCTTGATGCCTCCTGCGTGCTCAAAAACGGGTCTATGCCTGTCGGAAAGGCGGTGACTATACACTTATTGTGCAAGTGCGAAAAGAGGTGGGTTGGTCGATCCGTCGTCGGGTGCATTGCACTACGCGCGGGGCTGCATCGCGTGCACAGAAAAATGAGAAATCCGTTCTAAAGGACTAATTTACTGGATGTTTTTGGCTCCAATATTCCACTGTGCATCACCGACCGCGAACATGGGCCGTATCCGCGTAATCCCAATGCCGCATGACGGGAAGCAATGAACATGAACTGCGATTGAACCTGTGCGCCGCTGCATCCGACCAACACGTATCAGCCACGACAGTATGGAGTCACAATCATGTCATTCTTGAACCTTGCAGGCGCCGGCGCCGCCTTGCTTTTGTCCGCGAGCGCCAGCCTCGCCAATCCATTGGTGGCGTTGGAACTTGCCGAGCGAGACAGCGCACTGAACCTGGTCAGCATGTCGTCCACGCCAAGCTATCCCGGGCCATCGCCTGATACGTGGATCTATTCGCGGTTTCCGCCGCCACACCCGCCGCGCCTCGATTTGTCCGCGGCGCGCGACGACCTCGGGCGACAGAGCCGTCGTTTTAACGAAGTTTTCCATGCCGGGGGTGGGGATACCGGTGACGAGTGGGACGACTGCATGAACAACCCGGACAATGCATCGACGGATTACGTCGAGCTACTTGGTGCTTGTTTCTGTCTCACGACGAATAACGGATCGGACGCGTGCTAGTCACTCGATGAATCTGGCCAATGGGTTCATGGCACCGCCATCGTTTCCGTAAGCCGGTCGCCGCGGGCTACGCCGTTTCCTCGAAAAGCTCGCGGCCGATGAGCATGCGGCGGATTTCCGAGGTGCCGGCGCCGATTTCGTACAGCTTGGCGTCGCGCAACAGGCGGCCGGTCGGGTATTCGTTGATATAACCGTTGCCGCCCAGCACCTGGATCGCTTCGAGCGCCATCCAGGTGGCTTTTTCCGCCGTGTACAGGATCACACCGGCGGCGTCCTTGCGGGTGGTTTCGCCGCGGTCGCACGCTTGCGCGACAATGTACGCATAGGCCTTGCACGCGTTCATGGTGGTGTACATGTCGGCGAGCTTGCCTTGCATCAGCTGGAAGGTGCCGATCGGCTTGCCGAACTGCTCGCGGTCGTGGACATAAGGCACAACCACGTCCATGCACGCCTGCATCACGCCGATCGGGCCACCGGCGAGCACCGCGCGCTCATAGTCGAGCCCGCTCATCAGCACCGCCACGCCGTCACCGACCTTGCCGAGCACGTTCTCCTCGGGCACTTCGCAATCCTGGAACACCAATTCGCCAGTGTTCGAACCGCGCATACCGAGCTTGTCGAGCTTCTGGGCGGTCGAAAAACCTTTGAAGCCCTTCTCGATCAGAAATGCGGTGATGCCGCGCGAGCCGGCGTCGGGGTCGGTCTTGGCATAGACCACCATGGTGTCGGCATCCGGGCCGTTGGTGATCCACATCTTGTTGCCGTTAAGGATATAGCGGTCGCCCTTCTTGTCGGCCCGCAGCTTCATGCCGACCACGTCCGAGCCGGCGCCCGGCTCTGACATGGCCAGCGCACCGATATGCTCGCCCGAGATCAACTTGGGCAGATATTGCGCCTTCTGCGCATCGGTTCCGTTGCGGCTGATTTGGTTGACGCACAGGTTCGCGTGCGCGCCGTAGGACAGACCGACTGATGCTGAGCCGCGGCTGATCTCCTCGATCACCACCACGTGCTCCAGATAGCCCATGCCGGCGCCGCCATAGTCCGGGTCGGCGGTGATCCCAAGCAATCCGAGGTCGCCGAATTTTCGCCACAGGTCCATCGGGAAATCGTTGGACCGGTCGATCTCGGCGGCGCGCGGCGCAATCTCGTCGGCGGTGAAGCTCATCACCGAATCGCGCAGCATGTCGACATGCTCGCCGAGGTCGAAATTGAGCGACGGTATCTGGTTCGGGATCATCGGCGGGCTCGCTTCGGTTTCTAAGGGCTGTCCGTGCTATAGTGACATGTCATGGAACGTACAACGATGCCCAGCGAACCGGCGAGCGTCAACGACCCACGCGGCGAAGAGTTCCGCGAGGACACGCGGCGCGCGCGTGGTTTACCGGCGGCCGAAATAAGGCGCCTTAATCACCTCGACCCGGTCAAGGCGACGCTTGGGGTCGCCGAGACGTGGGGCACGATTGCGCTTGCCATCACCGCGGCGCTCATGTGGTGGCACCCTTTGGTTGTTGTGCCGGCAGTGATCGTCATCGCCACGCGCCAACACGCCTTGTTCATTCTTGCTCACGACGCCGCGCATTATCGGTTGTATGAGAAACGGTGGCTCAACGACTTGGTCGGTCGCGCAAGCGCCACCGTCGCCGGGCTGCCAATGTGCACTTACCGGGTAATCCACCGGCTGCATCACAATCATCTCTACGGCAAGGAAGATCCCGACATAGCGTTGCACGGTGGTTATCCGCGTGGTCGCTGGTACCTGATAAAAAAATTGGCGAAGGATCTTTGTGGGCTCACCGCGTACAAGACATACGGCTATTTCTTCGGCAATCCGGCGCTCAACGATGATCGCGGCGAGACGTTGCGGCCGCTCGACGATACCTCGCCGGCTTTACGCCAGGCCGCGCGCCGCGATCGGACAGTGGTGATCGGCGTGCAGATTGCGTTACCGGTTGCGGCCTTCGCCGCCGGTTTCGGTGTCCAATATCTCGTGTTGTGGGTGCTGCCGGCGCTAACCGGCTTGCAGGCGTTGCTGCGGCTACGCGCCGTGCTCGAACATGGCGCGGTGCGCGATCTGTCGTCGCCACTAACTGCCGCACGCACCAATCTCGCGTCGGCGCCGGTGCTGTGGCTATTTTTCCCACACCACGTCAACTATCACATCGAACATCATCTCTATCCCGCTATCCCGCATTACAATTTGCCCGAAGCTCATCGGCTGCTTCGCGATGCGGGCGCGCTGGATAATTCGGAAGTTGCGAACGTCTCGGTCGGCCTCGAAAAGGTATTCGCGAAGCCGGCACCGTCGCCGGCAACCGCCTGACCGACCGCCCCATTGCCTCCAGCTTTGCGAGTCGCCACACTGGCGCAAAGATCACGCACGTCAGGAGAACGACACATGAAAATCGCGGTGGTTGGCGCTGGCGCCATGGGCTCGGTCTATGCCGGGCTGCTCGCCAAGGCGGGTAACGATGTTTGGGCGGTCGATGTCTGGCGCGACCATGTCGAGGCAATCCGTGAGAACGGCCTACGGATCGAGGGCGCGAGCGGCGACAACACGGTTGCGATGAACGCCACGACAGACGCCTCGGACGTCGGCGCTTGCGACCTGATTGTGCTGGCGACCAAGGCGCGTCACGTCGCCGACGCCGCGGATGCGGCGGAGACGCTGCTCGGGCCCGACACGAGTGTGCTGACCATCCAGAATGGCCTCGGTAGCGGCGATGCGGCGAGCGCCGTGCTCGGGGCGCAGCGGGTGGCGATCGGTGTCGCCGGTGGCTTCGGCGCTTCGATGATCGGTCCCGGCCACGCCCGTCATGAGGGCATGGAGTTGATTCGCCTCGGCGAAATGGAAGGGCCGATCACGCCGCGCCTTGAAGGCATAGCGAAGGTCTGGGCCGACGCCGGTTTCAAGGTCAAATGCTTCGACGATATTCATCAACTGATCTGGGAGAAGCTGATCTGCAACGGCACCTTCAGCGCGACCTGCACGTTGACCAACTTTACGGTCGGCGAAGTGATGGAAAATGAGGATGCCTGGTCGGTGGCGTCCAATTGCGCGCGCGAAGGCTACGCCGTCGCCTTGGCTAAGGGCGTTTCATTGGGATTTGATGATCCGGTCGCTTATGTGCACGCATTCGGCGACAAGCTGCGCGATGGCCGGCCGTCAATGTGGCAGGACCTGGACGCCGGTCGGCCGGGCGAGATCGACGCGATCAATGGCGGCATCGCCAAAGCCGGTCGTGAGGTCGGCGTTCCGACCCCGGTCAATGATGTGGTGATCGCCCTGGTTCGGGCGCGGGAGGCTCAGCTCGGAATTCGCTAAACGCGGGCTTCGACCGTCACTCGGTCAGCATGGCCAGCGACGGCACGCTCCATTTGCCGCGCCAACGCGAATAGCCCTCGGTCGGCTGCAGGAACAAGTCGCCGTGGAACCGCGCTTCGCCGGTGATGCCGGCGAACTTGCCGGCACCGTCGACCCAGGTTGCTTTGCCTTCGCAACGGGCGTCCGAGGTCATGGTCGCGGCGGTCTGGCACTCCCACTCGGCCACCGCCGTGTTGCCCTGGCCGTCGGTAAACAGGCAGCGGCCCGAGACATTCTCCGCCGTGGTAAAGCCGCAGGAAAAGCCGCGCGCCTCGAACGTGTATCCGTCAAACTCGCAGCTCGCTTCGGTGCCGGCCAACAAAGCATCCGATTCGCCGCTAACCAGCCCGGTATAGGTCCCGTAAAATGTTTCCTCGCCGGTCTCGGGATCTTCAACCACTTCCAGCGTCGGCGCTTCCGAGAACTCGATCCTTAGTTCGAGCCGGTCATCCGCGGCAAAGCCGGCGCCAGCGCTTGTGAGGAGCGCAGCGGTTGCGAGGGCGGTTGTCGATACGCGCCGTGTGGTCATCAGTCGATCTCTCAAAAACGGTGCCTCGGCCCATAGATAATACCGCTTTGCTGGATTTCCAGCAAATCTGGCGGTTTACGCTTATTGATCCACGTTCCGCAGTCTCGATCGTTTCGAATACGGCGCATTGCGCCAGGCCCGGATTTTTGGCAAGAGGATCACTTCTCAAGCACGACGGCCGAGTGATGCCCGACCCATCAAACGATCTCGCGGCGTATCAACGCCAATGGCACGACTATTACAGCGAAAAGCGGATCGTTCACCAGTGGATGCAAGTTCACCTGCTGGACGCGTTGCCGGTGACCCGGGTGCTCGAAATTGGGCCGTATCTTGGTCTGGTCACCGCCATGCTGGAGAACGCCGGCTACCGGACCACCACCTTCGACGTTGAAGAGGCCCCACGAGCGGGGCTCGCCAGTCAAGCGTCCGCTGTGTTGCAAGGCGATGTCCGCGTACTTGGTCCGGACACCGCCTCCGGCAAGGACTTCGACGCAATCCTGTGCTGTGAGACTTTGGAGCATATTCCGTATGGGCAGGTGGGCGACGTGCTGGACCGTATGGCGGGGACCGGGATTCGGTATCTTGTGCTGTCCGTGCCGTATATGGGGAGCCAGCTAACTTTTCAGCTCTACATCAACGGGCAGATCGCGCGTAAGTACACTTCTCTGAAGAAATTCATGGGTTTCAAAAGTTTTTCCAAGCCCGACGATCAAGTGTCGTGGGAGCCGCATAAGTGGGAAATCGGGTATCGCGATTACCCACTGTCAGCCTTCCGCGATGTGGTGGAGCAGCACTTTCGGGTGCTACGAACTGAGTTCACCGCCGGCTGCCGGTCGGTGTTTCTGGTGTGCGAGAACCGAACGCCGTCGTGACCGCCAAGGCCGTTTTTTTTTGCGCCGCCGATCAATTCCAGTAGTCGAGCGCCGGCCGCGTCGACGCGGCAGATCAATTTATCGTGTGGTGGCGGGATCGTCGGAGGGTAACGGCAATGCCTCGACCCGGCGGTCCCGGCCCGCTGAACGTTCGGGAACTGCCCGAATGGAAAGTGCATCGATCACGCGATTGCGCCCCAGCCGCTTGGCTTCGAACAGAGCCTGGTCGGCCATGGATACCAGCTTTGTCGCAGTGACGTTCTTACTCGGCTGGCACGCGGCGACGCCCAAACTGATGGTCACCGTCGGCGCCACGCCGGAGTCGGGATGCTCCACTTTCAACGCCTGAACACCGGCGCGCATTTCATCCGCCACGTTGATCGCGCCGTCGAGCGGGGTCTCGGGCAGAACGGCGATGAATTCCTCACCGCCATAGCGACCGACCATGTCCGATGCGCGGTTCAGGCAGCGTTTCAAGCAATTGGCAACCATCCACAGGCAATCATCGCCAGCCTGATGGCCACGGGCATCGTTGTAGTTCTTGAAATAATCGACATCGATCATCAGCAGCGACAGCCACGAGCCATCGCGCTGGCTGCGGCGCCATTCCTGATCAAGAAACTCCATGATCCGACGGCGGTTGGGAATACCGGTCAAGCCGTCGAGCGTCGAAAGGTGGCGCAAACGCTCATTGGTCTCTTCCAGCAGCCTTGTAACTTCCAGCAGCTCCCGTTCGCGTCGTTCGAACTCGAACTCGCGCGCTTTGCGCTCGTCCATTGCCAGCTTCAGCGCCAGGGCAGACCGGATGCGCGCATTCAACTCGGCATGGTTGATCGGTTTCGCGATGTAGTCGACCGCGCCGGCGCGGAAGGCGTCCTCGAGCGTATCGACCTCAGTCAACGCGGTCACGATGATCACCGGAATGCCTTGGTGATCGGCCGAATTCTTAATCCGACGGCACGCCTCGATGCCATCGATTTTCGGCATCATGACGTCCATCAAAATCAAGTCGATTTCGGTCGCCGCCAGGCTGTGCTCCGACAGGCCGAGAATGTCGAACGCCTCCATGGCGTTTTCCGCCATCAGAATTTTTCTGAATCCCAGTGCTTCCAGCACATGTTTTAACAACACGCGGTTGCCGGGAAGGTCATCGACCACCAGAACCGTCGACGCGCTGAAATCGCGATCGCTCGGATCGATCAAGGTATCGGCGTCGTGGCTGTCGATTATTTCCTCCGGGGGACTCAAGTTCAGCCTTTTCTTGGCCATGCCTCCGGCACAACCGCATTATTCGCCGCGTTGGCCTAGCTTTGCCGGGGCAAATGAGCTGGACTGGCCGCTCACTATTTCAAATAGGAGCACCGCCTAGTTTGGCCAGCCTAGGTGTCACATCTTGGCCTTTTGGGCCGCACAATACGGGCATTTCCGGCCTTGCCAGCAACCTCATGGGTAGGGAGTTCACAAACCCCTGGGAAGTAACACCCCATGGCACGAGCCTGTTCCGGCCCAGTTGTGCGCACGTGCGGCGTCGCGCGTAATAGTTCGCACATGACCACTTCGTGCCGGCCATGCTAACGTCGGTGCGCCGCTGGGCCCAAAAAAACATGGTTCGTACGGAGAAACAGACACATGCCGGTTGTTAACCGAATTGCCGCCTTTCACACGGCGATGGCCGAGTGGCGTCACGATATTCACGAGCACCCTGAACTTGCCTATCAAGAGGCGAGGACCGCCGGGCGTGTCGCCGAGTTGCTCAAGGAATTCGGCATCGACGAAGTAGCCGAAGGAATTGGCAAGACCGGCGTGGTTGGGGTGATCCGTAACGGCGAAGGCCCATCGCTCGGCTTGCGCGCCGATATGGATGCCTTGCCAATTCATGAAGAGACCGGGCTGTCATATCAGTCACGCCACAACGGCGTCATGCATGCTTGCGGTCACGACGGACATACGGCGATGCTGCTCGGCGCGGCGCGCTATCTTTCGGAAACCCGCAAATTTGCCGGCACGGTCGTGCTGGTTTTCCAGCCGGCCGAGGAAGGCTTCGCCGGCGCTCGCGCGATGATCGATGACGGGTTGTTCGAGCGCTATCCCGTCGACTCGATTTACGGCGTTCACAACATGCCTGGTCTGCCTACCGGCACGATCGCATTGTCGCCTGGCCCCGTCATGGCGGCGGCGGATTCATTCACCATCACCGTCCAGGGCAAAGGCGGGCATGGCGCCATGCCGCATCTCGCGGTCGATCCGGTGGTCGCCGCGTCGGCGATGGTCAGCGCGTTGCAAAGCCTGGTATCGCGCGAGCTTGATCCCACCAAGACCTTGGTTATCTCGGTGACCCGCATCCACGGCGGCGACGCCTTCAACGTAATTCCGGACACGGTCGAGCTCGGCGGCACGGTGCGCTACTTCGACGACGAAGTCGGCACGCGGACTCAGGCGAGGATGCATGCGATCATTGATGGCGTTGCGGCGGCGCACGGCGTGACCGCCAGCATGACCTACGACGTTGGCTATCCCGCGACCCGCAACCACCAATCGGAAACCGATTTTGCCCGTGAAGTCGCTGCCGAGGTTCTCGGTAGCGAGGCGACGGAACAGCGGCCCACCATGGGGTCGGAGGATTTTTCGTTTTTCCTCGAGGCAAAGCCCGGCGCTTACGCGTTCGTGGGCAATGGAGACGGCGCCGACTGCGTCACGGTTCACAACCCGAAATACGATTTCAACGACGAAATCCTGCCGGTTGGGGCAAGCTTTTTCGCACGCTTGGTCGAAACCGCGCTGCCGCGGCGTGTATCGGACGCCGCCTAGCGCCGCGACACGAAGCAACAAGAACCAGCATACGGATCCCGAGCCAAGCCGCCGACCATGCCGCACTTCGCCGCCAACCTTTCGATGATGTTCACCGAGCTCGACTTCCTCGACCGGTTTCAGGCCGCGGCCAATTGTGGCTTTCGGGGTGTCGAATTTTTGTTCCCGTATGAATGGCCGGCGGGTGAGTTGGCGAAACGATTGCTTGGCAATGGTCTGACCCAGGCACTGTTCAATATGCCGCCCGGCGATTTGCAGGCTGGCGAGCGCGGTCTCGCCGCGGTGCCGGGTAGAGAACAGGCATTTCGCGACGGTCTGGAACGCGCGCTCGAATATGCCGAGATTTTGCGCTGCCCACAGATACACGTGATGGCCGGTATGCTGGCCGACGACTCCGATTGCGCGCCAGCTCACGATTGCTATGTCGAAAATTTGGCGTGGGCGGCGGATCGCGCGAGCCAACAGGGTGTCCGCGTACTGATCGAGCCGATCAACACCCGCCACGACATGCCGGGCTATTTTCTGTCGACTACGGCGCAGGCGCGGGGAGTAATGGCCGAGGTCGGCAGCAAAAACCTGTTTCTCCAATGCGACCTCTACCATGTACAGATCATGGACGGGAATTTGGCCGACACTATTACCGAGAACCTGCCACTGATCCGGCATTTCCAAATCGCGGGCGTTCCCGGCCGCCATGAACCAGACAGCGGTGAGATCAATTATCCATTTCTTTTCAGTCTGATAGACTCGCTGGGCTATGACGGTTGGATCGGCTGCGAGTACCGCCCCGCCGGGGCCACCGCCGATGGCCTCGCGTGGGCCTTCGACTTTGGCATCAGCGGTCACGGCGGCGGCTGATTTCGAATAGATTTGTTGTCCGTAGGCCAAATGTGACCGCGATCGTATGGACGCAGTAGGCGTTTCCGGCAATATCCATTCATGAACCGCTGCCAACTCAAGCGGGTCGGGGTGGAGAAGGGGATCACACGGTGTCGGTAACGCGGGAGGATGTCGAGCGGCTCCGCCGCGCCGCCACATCGGATGTCCGGAAGCACATCGCGGCCGAAATCAGCGCCGACTATGCCGCCGGCGACCTATCACCACGAGCACGTGCGGAGGCGTTGGCGATTTTTCGTCAGCTGCTGGAAGACGTTGAAGCGACCGTTCGCGGCGCCATGGCGGACAGCCTGCGCCACACGATGGAGCTACCGCGTGATATTGCGCTCGCTCTTGCGCGGGATGTCATCGAAGTCGCCACGCCCATGCTCGAGGAATCCGAGATTCTCGACGAGCAGGATCTCATCGACATTGTGCATCAGCCAGTCACCGACGAGCTGCGCGAAAGGCTGGTTGCAACCGACGACGATCAGATCGCGGCGGAAACCGAAGCTCGCCGCATCGCCATCGCGCGGCGCCGGAAGGTTCCGTCACGTCTCGCCGCGGCATTGATCGAGGATGGCACGCCCGCGGTCGCCACGACTCTGCTGGGAAATCATGGTGCCCGTTTGGTGGAAGCGGTGGTTCATAGAATTATCGACCGGTTCGGCCACCACAGAAAAGTCCAGACCGCGCTGGTCGATCGTTCGACGCTGCCAGTAACAGTGGTCGAGCGCATTCTGTTTATGGTGTCCGAAAAATTGCGGGACCGCCTGATCGAAAGTCACAACGTCTCGCCGATGGTCCTTTCCGGCCTGGTCAATCAGGTGCGCGAGGCAGCTACGCTTGATCTGCTCAACGGTGACATGTCGGGAAGGCGCAGCGCGCGCCTGGCGGAGGGTCTTGGGCGGCAAGATCGGCTTAGCCCGACCATTTTGTTGCGCGGGCTCTGCCTTGGCGAGTTTGCCTTCGTCGAAGCGGCGTTGGCGCAGCGATCCCGTCTCACCGTTGAAACGGTGCGCAACCGCGTGCGCAACGGCACGGAATTCGATGTGTTGCAAATCTACCGCCGTGCATCGCTTCCCGATCCGCTAAAACCCGCGTTCCTGCATGCGTTAGCCCAGGCCTATCGCCTGTTGAAAGAAGGAACGACCGGCAACCGCGAAACATTTTGCCGGCATATGGTGCACTCCCTGTCGGTATTCATCGCCGACAAGGATGGCGCGCCGAACGATATCGACCTCAACCACCGTGATCTGGACTATTTACTATCGTTGCTTGGCAAAGGATTCGCGCCGCCAATCGCCATCGCTACCGATCCACGGGCACGCGTTTCTTGAAACGCCGTTCGCGCGGTCCAATGCCGGCCCGACGGACGCTACGCGGCGAATTCGGTCAAAACGTGTCCCGGCAGTGCACCGTTTGCGATCAGGCCGGTTTGGTCGGCGGCGCGCACGCCGTTGATCCAGACACCATGTAGCCCAATCGCGTCACAAACGAGCCGGCTGGCGCCTGCTGGCAGGTCGTATTCCCGTCGGTTGGGTGCGCGCGCAACGGTCGCTGGATCAAATAACATTAGATCGGCCCAAGCGCCCGGGGTCAGTCGGCCGCGATCGGGTATGCGGTAGATATCGGCCTGATGCCCTGTCAGTTGGTGCACGGCTTGCTCGAGCGGCATCACGCCGACCTCACGCACCCAATGGCCGTAGAGGTGCAGGGCGTAGCCCGCGTCGCAGAAAAAGGTCAAATGCGCGCCGGCATCCGATAGCGCGACCGAGCTATGCGGGTCGCATAGCATACGTCCCACCGCAGTCTCATCGGAATTGAGCAGAACCGAGGAAAACACCGTGTCCATATTTTCCGACAGGCCGAAATCGAGGAACCAATCGAGCGGGTCAATGCCTTCGGCGCGAGCAAGGTCGGCCACACTGTTGCCTTCGAGGGCGGCGTGCGCCTGATCGGCGACCATGGCGATCCGTATCGCATTCCAATCGCCATTGAACGCGCGTAGCCGACTCTGATCCTCGATCTCCGCCTTCATGCCGGCGCGAAATGCGGGGTCTTGGTAAACCGCCTTAACCGCATCGCCCTCAGCGGCCATGGCCGGCCGCCACGCTTCGTAGCTTTCCATCAGGTACGGGTTGCGCAAGGTGAAATCCATGGTCAGCGGACAACACGATATTTGGCCGTAGAGCTCGTGCCCACGGTCGTTGGCGTCCGCGATTTTCTGGAAAGTATCGAATGTAGCGTCTGGTTGCGCCGGATTGTGCAACAAAGCCGCAATCATTACAGGCCGGCCCGATTCCTTTGCGAGCGACTCCAGGAAGTTTGTATCGGTGCGGCTGCCCCTGGTTAGCATGAACACGCCACGGCCCGACTCGCCCATGGCCTTGGTCAGCGCCGTGATTTCTGATTCCTCGGCGAGCAGAGATGGCATCGGTATGCCACCATCACCGTTGTGCCCCTCGAAGGTCGAGGTTGCGAAGCCGATCGCGCCGGCGGCCATGGCGGTGCGCACCAGATCGGCCATCTCGGCGACTTCGTCGTCGGTCGCGGCGCGCTCGGTGGCCTCATCGCCCATCACCCAAGTGCGGACAGCCGAATGGCCGCAATAGGCCGCCACGTTCGGGCCAACACCGCGCCGGGCCAGATTGCCGAGATAATCGGCGAAGCTCTCAAAATCCCACGACACGCCGGCACGCAAGGCGTCCAGCGACATGCCCTCGACATTGCAGAGATTACGCACCGTGATGTCGCGATGTTCCGGCCGGCACGGCGCAATGGCGAAGCCGCAATTGCCCATCAGTACGGTGGTCACGCCGAGCGCCGGCGATGGCGCCGCCCACGGGTCCCAGGTGATCTGTGCGTCATAGTGGGTGTGGGTGTCGATAACGCCAGGGGCGAGCGCGAGGCCATCGGCATCGACGATCTCGGCGGCGTCGCCGGCCACCTGCCCAACTGCGCGGATGCGCCCATCCTTGACCGCCAAGTCGCCATCGAACGGTGCGCCGCCCGCCCCATCATAAATGCGGGCATTTCGAATAATCAGATCGTCCATCTCACGCCTCCTCCGGGCTGCAAACCTCGCGCAGCAAGCGGAAAAAGTCCACGCCAACCGGAGGCGACCAGCTATGCGCCGGACTATGGGGAGTGGCCCGGTCGGCCGGCGGCGATCCGGAAAAATCGTGACCAGAATAACGCGGGTGTCTAGGGTCCTCGCCGGCGAATTAGCGAGAAGGAATGTGATTCATGGCCGCGCCGCTGCCGTTCGACGCTTTGGAACAAAAGATTCGATCCGGCGAGATCGACACGGTCTTGGTCTGCATGGTCGACATGCAGGGCCGGTTAATCGGCAAGCGGGTTACCGGGCATTTCTTTTTGTCGAACGCGGTCGACGAGGTGCATGCCTGTGACTATCTGCTGGCGCTCGATATGGAGATGGAGCCGGTGCCTGGCTTCGCGGCGGCGTCGTGGGGAAAAGGCTACGGCGATCTGGCGATCCACTGCGACCTCGACACGCTGCGCCTGATCCCCTGGCTCGAAGCGACGGCGCTGGTGCTCGGCGATGTCGTCGACCAGCATGGCGAGGACCTGCCGCACAGTCCGCGCGCCATTTTGAGGCGTCAGATCGAGCGGCTGTCGGAACGCGGCTGGGTTGCCAAGATGGGCTCCGAGCTCGAACTCTATCTGTTCGACGAAACCTACGAGGCCGCCCGCGACAAGCGCTATCACGACCTCAAAACAGCCGGCTGGTACATTGAGGATTACCACATCTTCCAGTCGACCAAAGAAGAGTCGGTTATGCGCGCCATCCGCAATGGCATGGACGGCGCCGGCATACCGGTCGAATTTTCCAAGGGAGAGTTCGGGCCCGGCCAGCAGGAAATCAACTTGGTTTACGCCGAGGCGCTCGAGATGGCCGATCGCCACAGCATCTACAAGAACGGCGCCAAGGAGATCGCCTGGCAGCGCGGCAAGGCGCTTTCATTCATGGCGAAAATCGACATCATCAACGCCGGCAATAGTTGCCACATCCATTCGTCGCTGTGGGATGCCGCCGACGATCAGGCGCTGTTCCACGATCCCGCGCACGAACACGGCATGTCGAAACTGTTCAAGCATTACCTAGCCGGTCAACTCGCCTGCGCGCGCGAAATGACCTATTTCCTGGCGCCCACGATAAATTCCTACAAACGCTTTCAGGCCGCCTCGTTCGCTCCGACCAAGGCGGTTTGGGCCGTCGACAACCGGACCGCCGGATTTCGCGTTTGCGGCCATGGGCCGGGTACGCGCATCGAATGTCGGGTGCCGGGCGGAGACGTCAATCCCTACCTCGCTTATGCCGCGCTCATTGCTGCCGGTCTGCACGGTATCGATCAAGAATTAGAGCTGGAGTCGGCCTATTCCGGTGACGCCTATGCGGGGGAGGATTTGCGCGAGGTGCCGAAGACCTTGCGTGATGCCGTCGCCGAACTCGATCGCTCGTCGGTGATGCGCGCGGCACTTGGCGACGCGGTCGTCGACCATTACGTCCACGCTGGTACCTGGGAGCAAACCGAATATGACCGCCACGTCACCGACTGGGAGCTGATCCGCTATTTCGAGCGCGTTTGATCCCAGGGGCCGGTGACGCCGTTATTCGGCGGCGTGCTCCAGTTGATCAAGCTGCTCCGGGCTGAGCGGCAGGGACACACCGATCATGCTGTCGCGGGTGATCAACTTGGCCAAGCGTTCCTCGGGCCAGCCTTCGGTGCCGGCCGGCCGGCGCGGCAGCACGAGATAGCGCATATCGGCGGTCGAATCGTGGACTCTGAGCTCGATGTCATCGGCGACGTCGGTACCGAATTCCTTGAGCACCGCGCGTGGTTCGTTGATCACGCGTGAACGATATTCACGCGCCTTGTACCAGTCGGGTGGCAAGCCAAGGATGGTTCTTGGATAGCATGAACATAATGTGCAGACGAATAAGTTATGCACATCGTTGGTGTTTTCCACCACCACCAGCAACGTGCCGTCCACGGCAATACCAAGTTCTTCCGCGGCGGCGCTTCCGTCAGCAAGCATGCGCTGCTTGTAATCAAGATCGACCCACGCCCTCGCCACCATGCGGGCGCCAAGGTCCGGGCTGCGCGCGTCCATGCGGGTCATGAACGTCGCGATCTCGTCCTCGGTGACTACGCCTTTTTCGACCAAGAGTTCGCGCACGGCCACAGCGAGCCGCTTGTAATAGTCGTCATTGATGCCGTGACGCTGATGGGCACTGTCGGTCATGGCGTTGTCTCCCCACTCGCTGGCTCCAGCCAGTGTTCAAAAATTTCGATTTCGACCTTGTCCTGTGGTGGACCGGCATAGTCGGGCCACACGTGGGTCTGGTCGAACCGCACGCGATAGAGGGGCTGTTTCGGCAAACCGTCTTCGCCGTACGCGAGCGCTTCCGGATTACGAAATTCGCCGCAGATGCGTTCGACCTCTCCGGTCTTGCCACGAATGTAAAACGGCGTGCGCAAATGTGGCTTGCGCGGCTCGTTGGGCGGGTCCCAGTCTTGGACCCTTACGCGCTCTCCCACCCCGTATCGCGCGCTCACGCTTCGAGCCCCGCGTCGGGGCGTTGCTCGATCTCGGCAATCCGGGCGTCGAGCTCGGCCCGATCGAGCACGCCTTTCTCGACCAAGTTGTTCGCGATCGAGGCGATCCAGCGTTCGTAATAGGTCAGATTATCATAGGCGTTGGGTTCCAGCGCCTCGATGCCGCGCCGCAGCTCGTCGACGCGCATCAGTTTCTTCTCCTGCACCAGCAGTGAGAACAGGGCGTCGACGCGCTTTTCCCACGGGTCGTATTCATGCTCGGTGATGCTAACCGGCCCGGCCGGCTGCCCGCCCATGTCGTGATGGCTGCGCATGTTTCGTGTTCCTTCTGACTATCCCGGCATTGTGCCCGCGATGGACGGCTTTGCAAGCGCCAGTCAGCCAATCCCGTCGACAAAGCCAGCCACGGCTTCGCCGATTTCATCAGGTGAATCTTCCTGGATGAAGTGGCTGCCTTTGACGGTGATCTCGGTCTGGTTCGGCCAGGCGCGGCAGAATTCGCGCTGTGGCCCGACCAGGATGGCGCCGGGATCGGCGTTGATGAACAGCTTCGGCAAATCGCTGCCACTCAGCCATTTGGAATAGGCGTCGGCGATCTCGACCACGTCGGCCGGCTCGCCGCCGATCGGAATCTGACGCGGCCAAGTCAAAGTCGGCCTCCGCGACTCACCGGGTTCGACGAAGCGTTTGCGATAGACCTTCATCTCGTCTTCGGTCAGGCCGCGCAAGTTCGCATTTGGTAAAATACGTTCAACGAAAATGTTTTTCTCAAGCACCATTTCTTCGCCACCCGGCGAGCGCATTGCCTGGAAGACGCCGCGGATTTCCTCCGGCCACTCGTCCCAGGTCACCGGGCGCACCAGCGCTTCCATATAGGCGATGCCGGCGACGCGGTCTTGATTGCGATGAGCCCAGTGGAAACCCAGGGCCGAGCCCCAATCGTGAATCACCAGCACGGCATCGCGCAGGTCGAGCGCGTCGAACCAGGCGTCGAGATAGCGCGTGTGATCGACGAAGCGGTACTCGCCGTTGCTCGACACACCGGAGTCGCCCATACCGATCAGGTCAGGCGCCAGGCAACGGCCGCGATCGGTCAAATGCGGGATCACGTTGCGCCACAGATAGGACGAAGTCGGATTGCCGTGCAGAAACACGATCGGCCGACCGTCGGCCTCGCCGGTATCGACATAGGCCATCTCTGAATCGAGCACGGCCACGCGTTTACGTGGGTGCGGGTCGGCGGCGGAAGGAGTTTGGTCGGCCATGGGAATCCTCTGTAACGGGGCGGGAAGGGGGCGTGCGGTTGTCGCCGCGTTGCGCGGCCGTTATCGTCGCGCGGATTTCGCGGCGGGTAAACCGGGTAAGCACGGGGAGGCACGGTGATGGATCGTCTGAAGGGCAAGGTCGCGTTGATCACCGGCGGCGCGTCGGGGCTCGGCAAGCAATCGGCGCTGCGCATGATCGAAGAGGGCGCACGGGTGGTGATCACTGATGTGAACGCAGACCTCGGTGAAGCCACCGCCAGGGAGATCGGCGGCGATATCTTGTTTCTCGACCATGACGTGACCCACGAAGCGGGTTGGCAGGCCGTGATCGAAGTCGTGCTGACCCGGCACGGCCGGCTCGACATTGTGGTCAACGGCGCCGGCATCGGCACCATGGGCAATGTCGAGGAGACGTCGTTCGAAGATTGGCAGCGCGTCCAGTCGGTCAATTCAGACGGCGTATTCCTCGGTTGCAAGTATGGCGTTGCCACCATCAAGCAGACTTCGCGAGAAGAAGGCGCGGGTGGCTCGATCATCAATATTTCCTCGGTTGCCGGCCTGATCGGTGGTCACAATCTTGCCGCCTACAATGCCAGCAAGGGCGCCGTGCGCCTGCTCACCAAATCGGTGGCGCTACATTGCGCGCGCCAGGGCTACAACATCCGCTGCAACTCGGTGCACCCGACCTTCATCGACACGCCGATGGTCCAGGCGATGTACAAGAACGCGCCCGAGCCGGACAAAATGAAGGCGAAACTCGAACGCCAGATCCCGCTCGGCCACCTCGGCGAGCCGGACGACATCGCCTGGGGCGTCGTCTATCTCGCCTCAGAAGAATCCAAGTTTATGACCGGCACCGAATTCGTCGTCGACGGCGGCATCACCGCGATGTAGCGAGGCGTATTCAATTCGGTCGAAGGCAAAATTCGCTGAAACGATGCAGACTTACGAGTAATGCGAATCATCAATGCACGTGATTTAAGAATTGGTCCAACCTCTAGGGGTGGTCGACTCTAAAGCGGGTTTCGCCGCGCGCTATCGACCTTTTTGCGAGAGCGTATATTAATCCCGCTGGCGCAGCCGGTCCTATCCGATCGAGATCGTGCTTACGTTTCGACAACGACTTAACCTTCTGCACTATGTCTTCTTCGTCGTCGACGTATGGGCCATCGATCAAGGAAAGCATGCGGCATTCTGAACCAATTTCCTGATAATTAACGCCTTTTCGATGATGTTCTTCCGCGTGGTGCTTCGGGTCTAAAAATGTGATTAGTCCCGAAATTATCGCGACGACGACTCCCAGAATGCCTGCCCACATAGGTTTTGCAGCGGCGAAAATGAGCGCGGTTGTAATTGTTGCCGCTATAGTCGCGGTAATACCGAGGACCAAATGAGCCCGTCGCCAATACCGTGAGGCGATGAAATGCTGGACGGAGGTTAACTCCACGCTTTCGCGAATTCGATCGAGTTCGTCGATAATTTTATCGCGTCTTTCGGTCATTCAGCACCTAATCTGAATTCGGGAATCGTTGCCCGAACAACGTCTTCCAACAACGGAACGCGGGTCTCAGTCGCCATTGCAGTTCAGCTGTGACTGCGCGCATGGCCATCACCGCTCCAGCCTGCAATTTTCGCTGCGCTTCGTCTCGATCGCTAGGTCTCGGAGACGCACAGATAGGATCACTAATACCGAAGGGGTCATGGGCATCGGCTAGTCTAGTCATGAGAATGAAATTTAGAATGCGAGCAATATCTACGCTGGGCGTATGCAAGCCAATATCGCGCGCCATGGCCGCGCAGACTAGTTCTATGTACAATGATTGAAGCGGTACTTTGCGCTGATATTTCCATGCCTTGACGAAGCGAATAAGGGGCTTGAGCTTGTGATTATTCTTCGCGTTAACGTCGTTGATATAGTCTGTTAATGCTTGTGGTGCCGAGAGTATCCATTTTGGGCCGCCAGCCGGGTTCGGAATTGCATAGACCTTATGGCCGGCGCGAGTGGCCGCGACGTAAGCCGGAATGATCTCAGTAGTTTCGAGACCTTCGATTCCAAACGGAATTACGATCGCGGGGGGTTTAATGCGAATGCCCGCTGTTGTCCGAAAGCGTTTTGCTAAGGCATTTCGGATATTGCGAAGCGCCTGAACCGAATGCTTTGGAAGATTTTCGGCCGGAATTACTGCAAATCGGTCGACATCACTATGAACTGGAATGTTGGTCCCATTGCCAAATGATCCAGATTGAAAGAACCCTTCCAGTCCAAAATTTTGCTTTAGGCAGGCCTCAATGGACGCGCGGTGCTGCCGTGCGCTTAACGACTCCTGTTTCGGCGTCGTCAGTTGGTCTTCAAACTCGCGAAAGCCGTCCTGAATAGTTTTCAAGTTTCGTTCTCCGAACGTGCGGCACGGATGAACGGTATAATTGGCTAGTTCACGGACTACGGCGAAGGGTGGCGAAGTGTCGGCCCGTTTCTGGAATTATGGTTCGCAATTGGGTTACTACGCGGCCTCCGGATAGACAACGCTCATGATTTCGGCGACGCAGGCTGGGCGGTCGGAGCCTTCGAGTTCCATGGTCACTTCGCCGGTCATGCGCAGGCCGCTATTTTTCACGTCCTCGGTTTTTACCAATTTATAGCGCGCGCGCACTCGGCTGCCGGAGGGAACCGGGGCGGTGAAGCGGATCTTGTTGCTGCCGTAATTGAGCCCGTGGGCGACGCCATCGATCTTGTAAATCGAGTAGATCAGCTGTGGCACCAGCGACAGGGTTAGATAGCCGTGCGCGATACATTTGCCGCCGGGTAGTTCATTCTTGGCGCGGTCGACGTCAACGTGGATCCATTGGAAGTCGCCGGTCGCCTCGGCGAAGGTGTTGATCCGCTCCTGGGTCACATCGATCCAGTCGCTGACTCCGATCTCCTCGCCGGCTAGCCCTCTCATCTCGTCGAACGTCTCGATGACCCGCATGGTTTCCTCCGCCTTCGTTGCGACGTCTTGGCGTGTTGGCATAAGTTTGCGCGAACGATACAGAACGACCCTGGTTTGACAATCCCCGCCCGCGGCAAGTTGGGGCGCGACGGAAAGAGACGGAAATGAACGATAACAACCTCGCGCTTGGATTCATTGGGCTCGGCGAGATGGGCGGGCGCATGGCGCCGCGTTTGGTCGATGCCGGCTATGCGCTGTCGGTATACGACGCGGCGGGCACCGAAGCGCGTGCGCCCGATGGTGCGACGATTTGCAATTCCCTGGCCGACCTCGTGCGCGCTTGCGAGATCGTGTTGCTGTCGCTGCCCGATGGACGGGTGGTCGAGGCGGTAGTCGGCGAAATCGCCGCCGTCGACGGCCGGTCGGTAACCGCCGTGGTCGATCATTCCACCATCGGGACCGAGGCCGCGCGGCAGGCGCACGCGATACTGGCCGAAGCCGGTATTGCCTATCTCGATGCGCCGGTGAGTGGTGGAACGAGCGGCGCGGCCAAGGGCACGCTGGCGATGATGATCGCTGGTGACAGGGCGCTTTACGACCGTCTCGATCCGGCGTTGGCCGAGATGGCCAAGAACAGATTTCTAGTTGGCTCCGAACCGGGGCAGGGCCAGGTGATGAAGCTGCTCAACAATATGCTCTCGGGTACCGCCATGACGGCGACCACCGAAGCGGTGGTGTTCGGCGAAGCGCACGGCCTTGATCTCACGACCATGATCGACGTCATCAATGTCGCGACCGGCCGCAACACGGCATCGAGCGACAAATATCCCAACCGCATCATTCCGGGCAGCTTCGACGCCGGCTTTACTATCGACCTGCTAAGCAAGGACTTGGACTTGTTTCTCGCCGAGGCGGATAAGGCGGCGACCGGCGATCGGGTCGGTCACGCGGTGGGCGAGACATTGCGCGCCATGAAGCAAGCCATGCCGGGCGCGGATTTCACGCGCATCTACCAGTTCCAAAAATCCGGTAAAGACTAGACAGCAGACCGGGGCTGGCCCAAGCCCGTGGCCCGGTGGGCGAATGGTGACGCATGCGTGACCCAGCCCCTCGCGATTTACGATTGACGCCGGCCGGTCTGGCCGCTTTGTTGCGCCAAATGCGCCCCACCTGGGAGCGATGGGAGGATTTATGTCGAAGCTGGTCGACTTCACCAAACACGGCGCCGTCGGCGTCATCACAGTCAACAACCCACCGGTCAACGCGCTCAGCGTTGGTGTCCCGCAAGGCATCGTCGAAGGCGTGCAAGCGGGCAATGCCGATCCCGAGATCAAGGCGCTGGTGCTAGTCGGCGGCGGCCGTAGCTTTATCGCCGGCGCCGACATCGCCGAGTTCTTCAATCCGCCGAAAGAAAAGGCGATTACCATTTTCGACGTGCTCGACACCCTCGAGGCATCGTCCAAGCCTGTGGTCGCAGGCGTACATGGCAACGCGCTCGGCGGTGGTCTCGAAGTGGCTTTGGCTTGCCACTACCGCTGCGGCGTTGCGAGCGCGCAGTTTGGCTTGCCCGAAGTTAAGCTCGGTATTCTGCCGGGGGCCGGCGGCACTCAACGCTTGCCGCGACTGATCGGCCCAGAGCGCGCCCTGCCACTGATCGCCAGCGGCGATTTCGTGCCGGCTGATAAAGCGCTGGAACTCGGCATCATCGATTTGGTGGTGGCCGGCAATATCACCAACGGCGCGGTCGATTACGCCAAGAGGCTGGTAGAGGAGGGCGCAGACCTACGGCGCATCCGCGACCTGCAGACACCAAAGCCATCGTCGGCGAACTTCTTCGAAGTTTTCGAATTGTCAATCGCGCGCCGTGCACGTGGCTTTTTGGCACCATTCAACATCATCAAATGCGTCAAGGGTGCGGTCGAACTGCCTTTCGATGAAGGCATGGCTCTTGAACGCAAACTGTTCGACGAATGCATGAAGTCGGAGCAGGCGCGCGGACTGATGCATCTGTTTTTCGCCGAACGCACCTGCACCAAGATCCCTGATGTGCCGCGAGACACGCCCAAAAGGAAGATCGACACCGCTGCTATCTTGGGCGCCGGCACCATGGGCGGCGGCATCGCCATGAACTTCCTCAACGTCGGCATACCCGTGACCCTGGTCGAGCGAGACCAAGAGGCGCTCGATCGCGGCCTTGGCATCATTCGCGGCAACTACGAAGCGAGCGCGCGCAAGGGTCGGATGACGCAAGACGATGTCGAGGCGCGCATGGATTTGATCAGCCCGAGCACCGACTATCAGGCTATCGCCGAGGCCGACATGGTGATCGAGGCGGTGTTCGAAGAAATGGACATTAAGAAAGAGGTGTTCGCTAAGATCGATGCGATCGCCAAGCCCGACGCGGTGCTTGCCACCAATACGTCGACCCTCGACGTCGACGAGATCGCGGCGTCAACCAAGCGGCCTGAGAGCGTGATAGGCACCCATTTCTTCAGCCCCGCGAACGTCATGCGCCTGCTAGAAAACGTGCGTGGTGCGAAAAGTTCGAAGGAAACCATCGCCACCGTAATGGACGTCGGCAAGCGGATCGGCAAGGTGCCGGTGCTGGTCGGCGTATGCGACGGTTTCGTCGGCAACCGCATGCTCCATCATTACGCGCGCCAGGCCTATCGCATGCTGATCGAAGGCGCGCTGCCCCAGGATGTCGACGGGGCGTTGTACGAATATGGTCTTGCGATGGGGCCGTTCGCCATGGGCGATCTCGCCGGTCTTGATGTTGGCTGGCGCATTCGCAAACGGCAAATGGTTGAGCGCGGTCTCAACCGATCCGAAACACCGGTCGCCGACGAGCTGTGCGAGCAGGGGCGTTACGGCCAGAAGACCAGCGCCGGTTGGTATCGCTACGAGAAGGGCGACCGCACGCCGCACCCGGACCCGGACGTCGAGAAGCTGATCGTCGCCGAGTCCGAGCGCGAAGGCGTAAAGCGCCGGTCGATTACCACGCAAGAGATCGTCGATCGCTGCATGTATCAACTGGTCAACGAGGGCGCGAAAATCCTCGAAGAGGGCATCGCGCTCAGGGCCAGTGACATTGACGTGATTTACGCCAATGGCTACGGCTTTCCGCGCTATCGCGGCGGGCCGATGTTCTATGCTGACCGGGTTGGCCTGAAATCGGTCTATGATACGGTCAGTCGATTTTACGATGAGCATGGCGAGGCCTGGAAGCCGGCGCCGCTGCTCCAGCAACTCGCCGAAAAGGGCGAAACGTTCAACGCACAGAACCCCGGCCGCTAGGCGGCGCGCGGGCACCAGCAGGAGGCATCAAAGGCATGCGAGAGGCTGTCATCGTTTCCACCGCACGCACCCCGATCGGCAAGGCCTATCGCGGCGCGTTCAACAACACCCACGGCGCTGCCTTAGGTGGCCACGCGATCAAGCACGCGGTCGAACGCGCCAAGATTGATCCCGCCGAGGTCGAGGACGTATTGCTGGGCTGCGCCATGCCCGAAGGCGCGACCGGTGGCAATATCGCGCGCCAAGCCGCGCTGCGTGCCGGTCTTCCGGTGACCACCTCTGGCGCCACCGTCAACCGCTTTTGCTCGTCGGGCTTGCAAACCATCGCCATGGCGGCCCAAAGGGTGATCGTCGACAATGTGCCGGTGATGGTTGCCGGCGGACTCGACTCGATTAGCTTGGTGCAGAACGATCACCAAAACAGTTTCCGTTCGCACGACGAATGGCTGGTTCAGAACAAGCCCGAAATTTACTACTCGATGATCCAGACCGCGGAGGTGGTGGCGAAGCGCTATAACGTGTCGCGCGAGAAGCAGGACGAGTTTGCGCTGCAAAGCCAGATGCGCACGGCCGCCGGCCAGCAGGCGGGCAAGTTCGACGACGAGATCGTGCCGATGAAAACGGTCAAGATCGTTGTCGACAAGGAAACCGGCGAAACCTCCGAGCAAACCGTGACGCTCGAACAAGACGAGGGTAATCGCCCGAGCACCACATTGGAGGGTCTGGCCGGTTTGCAGCCGGTGTTGGGTGAGGACGCGTTTATCACCGCCGGCAATGCCAGTCAGCTTTCCGACGGCGCGTCGGCCTGCGTGGTGATGGATTCCAAGCTCGCCGAACAGCGCGGTTTGGAAACACTCGGAACTTTTCGGGGCTTTACCGTCGCCGCGCTTGAGCCCGACGAAATGGGCATTGGCCCGGTCTACGCTGTGCCGCGCTTGCTCGAACGCCAGGGGCTGACCATGGACGACATCGATCTGTGGGAACTCAATGAGGCATTCGCGGTGCAAGTGCTCTATAGCCGCGACAAACTCGGTATCCCGAATGAGAACCTCAATGTCGACGGCGGCGCGATCTCGATCGGCCATCCTTATGGCATGTCGGGTGCGCGGTTGACTGGCCACGCGTTGATCGAGGGCAAGCGGCGTGGCGCCAAGAACGTCGTGGTCACCATGTGCATCGGCGGCGGCATGGGCGCCGCTGGTCTGTTCGAGGTGCACTAGGTCTCGGCTTCACTTATCGATGATGGTTGAACGGGGCCCGCGACGTAAAAGCCGTCGCGGGCCCTTGTTTTCTTGAAAGCGACCGAATGACCGAAAACCTGGTCCGCGCCCGCGCCTTGCTCGACGGCGTGTTCGGCTTTGCCGATTTTCGGCCGGGCCAAGCCGACATCGTTGAAGCACTACTCGACGGCGCCGATGTTCTGGCGGTGATGCCGACGGGCAGCGGCAAGTCGCTGTGCTATCAGTTGCCGGCATTGGTGCGCGACCAGCTTACGGTCGTTGTGTCACCTCTAATTGCGCTGATGCGCGACCAGGTGGCGCAGCTCCGTCTCCTCGGTATTGAGGCGGGCGCGCTCAATTCGGCCAATCCTCCGGAGGAGAACCGTCGGGTGCTCGACGCAGTGCGCGAGGGTCGCCTGCGCCTGCTTTATGCGGCGCCGGAGCGTCTGTTGCGCAGAGACACTATTGAACTGCTGTCTGGCGCATCGGTGGGATTGCTCGCGGTCGACGAAGCCCATTGCGTGTCGCGTTGGGGCCACGACTTCCGTCCCGAATATCTTGAAATCGGGCGATTGCGCGCGGCGTTGTCGGGCGTTCAGACTCTGGCGCTCACAGCGACCGCTGATGCCGGCACCCGGTCGGACATCGAGGCCGAGTTGTTCGATGTGCCGCCGCGCCAGTTCGTTCACGGTTTCGATCGTCCCAATATTCGTCTCGCAATGGAAGCCAAGACCCGCGTCAACAATCAGCTGTTGGCATTCGTCAAGGCGCATCGGGGCGACAGCGGGATCGTTTATTGCCGCTCGCGCAAGCGTACCGAGAGTTTCGCAGATTTGCTTCGGGGCAATGGCATCGACGCGATCCCCTATCACGCCGGCATGGACAAGACCGTGCGTGACGAGCACCAGGACAAGTTTCAGCGCGACGATGGCGTGGTGGTGGTGGCCACCACCGCGTTCGGCATGGGCATCGACAAGCCCGACGTGCGCTTCGTCGCCCACGCCGACATGCCGGAGAACATGGAAGGCTATTACCAGGAGATCGGCCGCGCTGGTCGCGATGGTTTGGCCGCCGACACGCTCACGCTATACGGCCTGGACGATATCCGGCTGCGCCGCATGCAGATTGAAGATGGAGCGCTGGACGACGAACAGAAGCGTGTCGCGCGCCAACGGCTCACCGCCTTGGTGGCGCTCTGTGAAGCACCGCGTTGTCGACGGCAAACATTGCTGGCCTATTTTGGTGAGCCCTCGGACCCGTGCGGAAATTGCGATCTGTGCGAAGCCGGTGCGGCGGTCGAGGACGGCACGGTCGACGCGCGGAAGCTGATGTCTGCGATGGTGCGGACCGGCGAACGCTTTGGCACCGAGCATCTAATCGCGGTCCTACGTGGTCAACTCACCGACAACGTCGGAAAATTCCACCATCAAGATTTGCCGACCTTTGGCGTTGGTGAGAATCGGAACGTGCAGCAATGGCGGTCGATCTTCCGCCAACTTTACGCTGCCGGTTTGATCAGTCTCGACATAGCGAATTACGGCCGTTGGACCATGACCGACGCGGGTTGGCGAGTGCTGCGCGGACATGACAATTTCGAAATGCGCGCCGAAGTCTTGAGCCGCTCGAGCGGCGAACAGAAGTCGACAAAGCGCGCGTCGGCGGCTCCGGACCTTTCGGATGTGGACATGCCGTTGCTCGACGCGCTCAAGGCACAACGCCGTGTCCTTGCCGAGGAGCGGGGCGTGCCGGCCTATGTGATTTTCCCCGATCGCACGCTCGCCGAAATCGCGCGTGAAAAGCCGCGGTCGCGCGAGGCCCTGCGAGCCATCCACGGTGTCGGTGAGGCCAAGCTCGACCGATATGGGGAAACTTTCCTGCTCGTCGTCGAGGCCCATCTGTCGAACGATTCCGATCTGCCGGCCGCGGTTGGCGAGTGACCAGGAACTTTGCTTGCCTGCTCTCTGCTGCCACAATGCGTCGCATGAAATTCAAAAACACTTTTGTCGCCGCGTTGCTCGTAGTCGTCGCAGTTGCGTTGGCGTGGTCGGAGCATGCGGTATCCGCAGCCGAGGACATCGAAGCGGGGCGCGACGGCGCCGACTATCACATGATGTTCTTGGTCGATCATGTCGCGCCGCCATTCCGTTTGCCCGACGACAAACTCCTGACGTGTACGTTGGAAGGCCAGCCGGTCACCATCTTTCGGGGTGATGCAAGTGTGCGTACGGGCCTGCCCGCCAACATTGACGTGTTGTGCTGGCCGAGCACCGATCGGCAGCCCGAACCAGACGGTCCGAACCGCTATTATTACGAAGATCCGAATGGTCCGCGCACCCTCATTGTCTGGGCCAACCGCGTCGACAACCGGCTGAAAGCTTTCGACTGGGTGAGCCTGGAATAGAGGGCGCAGGCCGGGAGTTATGCTCTTCGACCCGATCACCCTTTGACGCACACCACTTGCTTGAGGGTGTGGACGACCTCGACGAGATCGGCCTGCGCCGCCATTACCGCATCGATATCCTTATAGGCCATTGGCGTTTCGTCGATCACGCCGGCATCCTTGCGGCACTCGACGCCCTCGGTCGCGCGCTTGTGCTCGTCCACCGAAAAGCGGTTCTTGGCGTCGGAGCGGCTCATCGTCCGACCCGCCCCGTGACTGCACGAGTGAAACGACTCGGCATTGCCCTTGCCGCGCACGATGAACGATCGTGCGCCCATCGAGCCCGGAATGATTCCGAGATCGCCATCGCCCGCGCGCACGGCCCCCTTGCGCGTGACCCACACGTCGGCGCCCAGGTGCCGCTCGCGCGCTACATAGTTGTGATGGCAATTAACCGCCAGCTTACCGGTGCGGAACTTCGGTAGGTGCCTCTTGAGCGCCAGTAGTACGCGTTCCATCATCACCTCCCGATTGGCGCGCGCGAAGTCCTGCGCCCAGCCGACCGCCTCGACGTAGCCGTCAAACAAGGCGTCCTCGCCCTCGACAAAAAACGCGAGCGCCTTGTCCGGCAAGGTGTGCGCCAGGCCCTTTTTTTCGATGCCGCGACGGGCCTGTTCGATGAAGTACCGGCCAATCTTGTTGCCAATGCCGCGCGAACCCGAATGCAGCATCACCCAAAGCCGGTCGTTTTCGTCGAGGCACAGCTCGATGAAGTGATTGCCCGATCCCAGGGTGCCGAGATGCACCAGCGAATTTGCCTTGCGGATCGCCGGATGCTTGTCCTCGAGCGTCTTGAGACGCTCGGCGAGCCCGCTATCGGCGAACCGATGTGTTACGCGCGGCGGCACTGCGTCGCGCCAGCCACCGGCCTTATGAAAGCCATGCGGCACCGTGCGCTCGATCGCGCTGCGGATCGCCGCCAGATTGTCCGGCAATCGGTCCGCGTTGATGTTGGTCTCGACCGCCATCATGCCGCAGCCGATATCCACGCCAACCGCGGCCGGTATGATTGCGCCCTTGCACGGAATCACGCTGCCGACGGTTGCGCCAATGCCCCAATGCACGTCCGGCATCGCGGCTACGTGGCCGTGCACAAACGGCATGCGCGCGACGTTCTCCAACTGGCGACGGGCCGATTCCTCGACCGGCACGCCGTCCGTCCACGCTTTGATCGGCACGCCGCCGGGCACTTGATGAATTTCGTACTTGGCCATAACCATCTCCGAACCGACTATTCACTCAGCCCACAAACAAAAACCCTCCGCGAGTATCCGGGGAGGGGTGTCGGTTCCAATTCGGTCCAGCTTGATTGGCTCTAAATCAAGGCGGTGGACACCCGCCACACTCTCCCAGCACACAAACTCCGCCGGCGGAAGATTTCCGCCGGACCGGCGTCAGCACTTGTCTGACTAACGTTATCTGCATGGCAACCAGATTTGCCTCAGTTGGCTAAATTCAGGGGCGCGGCTTTTACGCCCGTCGCGTGGCTCTGTCAAGAGAGGCGAAGAATCGATTATTCCGCCGCAGCTTTCCTTGCCGCCTTGGCGCGCGCCTTCTTCCAGGTGTCGCGCATCCATTCCGTGCACGCGATGGCCTGTTCGAACAGCGAATACTTACAGCCTTCACCATAGTCGAAATTGGGGATGAACTCGGTCGAGATCTGGCCGAGCGCGGCGTTGCGATCGTTGGCGTGATAGTGCATCAGGTGACGTACAACTTCCTTCCATGGCTCCAATGCGGTTTCATCCCATTTGGCGTGATACTGGCCGCGTTTTGGTTTCGCGAACGGATACTGGATGCCTCGTCCGGGCCGCCCCTGATCGTCCTTGGCATCAAGGTTTTTTGGATTGTTGGGGATCGCGGCACGGGCGTGGCAATGGCGCGTCCAGCCGGCTTCGATCCATCCGTCGCATATATTGCCCGGATTGAACGGGTCGAGCTCCAACGCGCCTGATGCCACGTCGCCGCGGATGTCACCGATCTCCTGTTCCTCCGGATTGCCGATCTTGAAGATCACATGGCTATGGTCGAGGGTGATGTTGAACGGCAGGCCCTTGGCCTCCACTCGGCGGCCAACCTTGGCGACGCGGCGAAAATCCTCCGACCACATATTAACGTGCACCTCGAAACACGGCGTTACGCCATAGCGGTTGCCAAGCTCGAAAAAGTGGAGATATGCCGCCACCACCTCGTCGTCGGTCACCGGTCGGCCCTCGGCGTGCTGGGCCATGATCTGCGTATTGTGGACCAGCGAGCCGAGTTCGCGCGCGACGCCTAAATTTTGTTCGAACAACCGCTCGTCGCGTCCAAGAGTGTAGAACCAGCCGCCAGCGCGCACGGGCAGGTCGTATTTGTCGCGCGCAGCCAGGAAATCCTTAACCTCATGCGGTGCCGGCGTCTTGTCGACATAGTCGAAGACCTTCGCTTCCTTGACCATGCGAAAGCGCGTGTCGATGTCAGGCATCGGATCGGCATGGCGATGTTTGATGCCGTTGGTCTGAATGCCGAACTGGAGCTCGTTCGCCATCGCTCCCTCTCCCCCAGTGTTCCTCGCCTGATTCTGCACAGTAGTCTGTCATTTCCGCGAGCATCGCGAAACCCAGCGGCTTGGGCCCGGCGGGCGCGCGCGTCGTCAGCGTTCGTTCGTGTGGTGCCAGGCTGATCGATCGGTGGCCCCGGGTCCGGGTGTGACCGCCGAGTTGGTTGGCCTCTGGCCTGATGAGCCGAACCTACGATAAGATAATAGAGTTAAAGACTTTTTGCGGAAACCGAGGTGCCGAATGCCCAAATTACTGACCGACGCGCAAGCCGAGGCCTATCAGCGCGACGGCTATGTAGCGCCGCTCAGGATACTATCGCCGGAGCAGGCCGAGGCAATCCGGGTCAAGCTCGAGGCGGTCGAGGCCGAAACAGGCGGTCCACTGGCCGGCGCGCTGCGTTTCAAGCCGCACCTTCTCTACACCTTTCTCGACGAACTGGTGCGCAACGAACACGTGCTCGATGGCGTCGAGGATGTTCTCGGGCCGAATCTTCTCTGCTGGGCCTCAAGCTTTTTCACCAAGGAGGCGCATGATCCAGGTTACGTCTCATGGCATCAGGATTCGACCTATTGGGGTTTGAGCGAGCCGGACGTTACCACCGCCTGGATCGCGCTCTCCCCGAGCACGCCCGAGAATGGTTGCATGCGGGTGATTCCAGGTAGCCACACCATGGACCAGGTACCGCATACCGACACCCATGCCGACGCCAATCTGCTGTCGCGTGGCCAGGAAATCAACGTCGAGGTCGATGAGAGCGCGGCGGTCGATATCGTGCTCCGGCCAGGCGAAATGTCGTTGCACCACGTGCGGTTGATTCACGGCTCGGAGCCGAACCCGTCAGACATTCGGCGGATCGGTTTCGCGGTTCGCTTTATCCCGCCTTATGTGCGCCAAACAAATGGCCCGCGCGACACCGCCGGCCTGGTCCGTGGCGAGGACCCGTACCTCAATTTCGAACACGACCCGCAGCCGATTGCTGATCTCGATCCGGCCGCTATCGCCTGGCACGCCAAGAGCGCTGAGATGCACGGCCAGTTGCTTTACCAAGGCACCGAGCGCCAGCCTTACACGTGAGTCGAAGCCAATTACGGCAATCTAGCTGGCCCTCGCTGGCGCCGGGGATGTTGGCTGGTCTATGATGCCGCCAGCCGGAGCATACCGGCACGGGAAGAAACAGGGGGGCCGCGGTGATGATCCGAGGCAAATTGGTTTTGGCCATATGGGCGGTGATGGTCGCCGTCCTGTCCGGCGGGCCAGCGCATGCCGACGCAGAATTTCGCTGGAAGATGCAGTCCCTTTGGCAAGCGGGAACGATCAACCAGCAGGTGTTCGAGGCGTTTTGCGAGCGCGTGGCCGAGGTAACTGGTGGCCGTTTGGTGATCGAGCCGCTGCCGGTTGGCTCCATCGTCGCCTACAACGAAACTCTCGACGCGGTGACCGCCGGCATTCTCGATGGCCAGCATGGCGGCAGCGGTTACTTCGCCGGTAAAGATGCCGCGTTCGGCATTTTGGGCGACCTCAATGGCGGCTACGAACACGTTCGCCAATTGCACATGTGGCTCAACTATGGCGGCGGTATCGAGCTCGCCCGCGAACTGTTTGCGCAATACGATATTTATTATGTCGGCGGCGTGTCGTGGGGGGCCGAATCGATTCCGGCCAAGAAACCGATCCGCACTCTGGAGGATTTCAAGGGCGTTAAGTTGCGTGCGCCCGAAGGCATGTCGCAGGATATTTTCCAGCGCATCGGCGCCGCCCCGGTGAACATTCCGGGCGCCGAAGTTTACACCGCGCTGGAACGCGGCGTGGTCGAAGCGGCTGATTGGGGCACGCTCGGCATGAACGACGACCTCGGCTATCACGCAATCGCGCCGTATCCGCTCTATCCCGGTTTCCATTCGGCGCCGATGGCGGATGTCGCGGTTAATATGGATCGTTGGAACGAGCTTCCCGATGACGTTAAGGCGCTGGTCGAGATGGCTGTGCGCGACTTCTCGCGCGACATGGTCGAGAAAATCGCGCTGCAGGATGCCCAAGTCGCGGCGCACGCGGCTGAGAATGGTGTTGAGCTGATTAATTGGTCCAGCGCCGAACGTCGCAAGTACCGCGAAGTCGCTGCCGAAGTGTGGGCCGAATATGCCGCGCGCAGCCCGATGGCCCAGCGGATCTACGACTCGCACATCGCCTTTCTTACCCGCCTTGGGTTGATCGGAAGCAACCAATGATGTTGCGGGCGTGGTTGTGCGCCACGGCGGCACTAGGGCTGTCTCTTGGCTTGACGGTGGGCGCTACGCGCGCGGCCGACCACGAATGGACAATCCAGGCCGCGAACACAGCGGGTGACATCGCTTTCACCATCGCCCAGGATTTCACTGACTCGATCGAAGTCCTGACCGGTGGCAGGTTGGCCGTGCGCCTGGTGCCGGTCGGCGGCATCGTTCAATACAGCGAAACGCTCGACGCGGTTTCGGCGGGAATTCTCGATGGTCACATCACCGCCACGGTTTACTTTTCCGGGAAAGACCCAGCGTTCGCGATGCTGGGCGATCTGATCGCCGCGTATGAACATCCGGATCAGCTGTTTATGTTCATGCGCCACGGTGGCGGTGATGAATTGCTACGCGAACTCTATGCAAGCTATGGAATCCACTATATCGGCGGCTCGACCACGGGTAAGGAAGCCTTCATCTCGAAGATTCCGCTCAACGGCGTTGACGATTTTGAAGGCGTCAAGTTGCGCGCGCCCGAGGGCATGGCGCAGGATATCTTCGAGCGACTCGGTGCCGCGCCGGTCAACCTTCCGGCCGCCGAGGTGTTCACGGCTGTTGAACGCGGCGTTGTCGATGCCGCGGATTGGTCGACTTTCTCGCAGAACCATCATCTTGGCTTCCACAAGATCGCCAACCACCCAATTTATCCCGGCATTCACTCGATGCCAATCATCGACGTGGCGGTGAATCCGGCGAGTTGGGAAGCTTTACCGGCCGACGTGAAAGCCATCGTCGAAATGGCGGTGCGCGATTTCGCGCGTGACATAACCCGCCGATTGGAACTCCAGGATCTTGCTGACGTGGCCAACGCACGTGCGGCCGGCGTTGACGTCGTCAATTGGTCGATCGAGGAGCGGCAAAAACTTCGTGAAATTGCGATCGGGGTGTGGCGCGAGTGGTCGGAGCGAAGCCCAATGGCGGCGCGTGCCTATGAGGCGCAAGTTATCTTTTTACGGTCGGTCGGCCTGTTGGGCGCGGAATAACGGTCGGCCCGATGGCTAATCAAGAGCCGCGAGAGCCGTGGGTCGATCGTATCGCTCGGCAAACGGGCGAGCTGTTTAGCTATCTGTTTCTCGCCTGCATGCTGATCATCGCCTATGAGGTGTTGGCGCGCTATGGCCTCAACGCGCCGACCATCTGGGCCCACGACCTGACCATAGCGCTCTGCGCCGTCGGTTTCTTGATGAGTGGGCTCTACGCGCTCAGGCGACGGTCGCACATTCGCATTTCATTGGTTTACGAGCGCCTGTCAGCCCGCATGCGGCGCGCTCTCGATGTAATCAACGGTTTGATCATGTTGGTCTTCCTGGGCGCGTTGGCCTATCAGGCGGCGCAAAGCGCGTACAAATCGGTTTCGATCATGGAGACCGCGGGCACCGCCTCGCGCATGCCGATTCCCGCGATCGCCAAGAGCGCGTTGCTGATAGCGTGCGTAACCATGTTCGTGCTTGGTGTTGTGCAGACTTGGCGCGCCGCGCGCAGCCGATTGGAGCCACCCGAGAAGGAGCGGGATCAAGCGCCGTGAGTATCGAACTGATCACGGTCTTGATGATCGGGGCCATCGCTTTGCTCCTGATCATGGGGCTGCCGCTGGCCTTCGTCACCGGTGTCGTTGCAATGGGTTTTGCCTATTTCAATTTTGGCCCGGCCGGCCTGTTTCTGATCGAAAGCCGCATCATCAGCCTGGTTCGCGAGTTCGTGCTGGTCGCGGTGCCGATGTTCATTTTAATGGCCTCGGTACTCGAAAGATCGGGGGTGGCGCGCGACCTTTACCGCGCCATGCACATATGGTCGGGCGGCTTGCGCGGCGGGCTCGCCATCCAGACCATGGTCGTGGCGGTGCTGATGGCGGCGATGACCGGCATCATCGGTGGCGAGATCATTCTGCTTGGATTGGTCGCGCTGCCTCAGATGCTGCGGCTGAACTATGACAAAGGCTTAGCGATTGGCACCATTTGCGCCGGCGGGTCTCTCGGAACCATGATCCCGCCGTCGATCGTGCTGATCATTTATGGCCTGACCGCGAATGTCGACATCGGCCAATTGTTCGTGGCAACCATCGTTCCCGGCCTGCTTCTGGCCAGCATCTACATCACCTACATCGTCATTCGCTGTCAGCTCAATCCGGAGCTCGGACCGCCGGCGCCGCCCGAGGAGCGCAATCTTCCGACCGCGGAAAAGGTGCGCCTGATCGGCGGCTTGGTGCTGCCGCTCGGCGTCGCGGCGGCGGTGCTCGGCTCGATCTATCTCGGCATTGCGTCGGTCAGCGAGGCCGCTGGCATGGGCGCGCTCGGGGCTATCCTGTCGGCCGCGGCACGGCGCGAACTCAATTGGCCGATGCTCCGTGACGCGCTTCACCAGACCATGAATACCTGCGGCATGCTGTTGTGGATCACTTTTGGCGCAACGGCGCTGATCGGCGTCTACAACCTGATGGGCGGCGACACCTTCGTGAAGAACCTGGTCACCGGTCTGCCGCTGCCGCCGCTCGGCATTATTCTGGTGATGATGGCTGTTCTTGTCATACTAGGTCTTTTCATGGACTGGATCGGCATCTGCCTGCTCACCATGCCGATCTTCGTGCCAATCGTGGACGCGCTCGGCTATGACCCGGTGTGGTTCGGCATTCTGTTCTGCATGAACATGCAGGTGAGCTACTTGACGCCGCCGTTCGGCCCGGCTGCCTTTTATCTCAAGGGCGTCGCGCCGCCTGAAATCAAGCTCGGCGATATATATAAGGCGCTGTGGCCCTTCATCGGTCTGCAGCTGATCGGCCTCACGACCGTACTGCTTTATCCAGAGGTTGCGCTTTGGTTGCCCTCGGTCATGCGCTGATCCGGGGCGAATTGCCATAATTGGTTCATTACACAGCGGAAATCGCCTAAGCTTCGGGACATAAACTTACGGGCCGTTGGCGCAGTGCCCGCCTAGAACGACAAGACGACCGTCCAAGGTCGGTGGCCAGTGGCTGTCGCGGTGGCGCAGCAAAAGACCAAAAGCCAACCGATCTGAATCGCGCCAAGATCCGACATTACGCCGGATCCTTTGACACATAGGGGAGGAAATCAATGCGAACGAAAGCTCTTATTGGCGCCGCGTCGGCGCTGCTGATCGGCTTCGCGCTCGAGGCCGGGACCGCACAAGCCCAAAATTTCGAGGGAACCGACGCCGGGTTCCCGGCACCGACCGGCGACTCAAGCTTCGTGCCGGATGGTTCGAAATTGATGCGTCTATTCGACGGCGGTTGCATCCTGACTGAAGGTGTCGCTGCCGGCCATGACGGCTACATGTATTTCAGCGACATCACTTTCACCAAGTTCTGCCCCGACCCGTCGGAAAAGTTCATGCAGGCGGGCAATATCTGGCGCTACGATCCGAAGTCGGGTGATACGACGATTTTCCGCAGCCCAAGCGGCATGTCGAACGGTCTCAAATTCGATGCCGACGGCAACATGCTCGCCGCGCTTGGCGCCGATTTCGGTGGCCGCATGCTGATCAAGACCGACATGTCGAACGGCAAGAGCTACATCCTGTCGGGCACCTATAACGGTAAGTCCTATAACGCGCTCAACGACATTTCGATCGACGAGCAGGGCCGGATCTACTTCTCCGATCCGCGTTACCTCGGCCACGAGCCGGTGTTTCAGCCGGGCTTTGCGGTCTATCGCCTTGACACCGACGGCTCGGTCGACCGCATCGTGACCAATGGCGGCAAGACCAACGGCGTATTGGTCTCGCCCGACCAGTCGACGCTCTATGTCGTCAGCAACGACAATGGCTGGCTTGGTTTCATGCAACTTGACGAGACCGACCAGGGCCCGACGGTGAGCCGGCATCTTTTGCAGGCTTATGACCTGAACGCTGACGGCACGGTGAGCAATCGCCGGGTGGTGATCGACTATTCGGAGCTTTACCCCGGTCAGCCTTGCAGCGGACCCGACGGCATCATCAGCGATACCGACGGCAACCTTTATATGGCCGAGCGCTGTGAACATCGTCCGGGCATCGCCGTGCGCGACCCGCAGGGCAAGGAACTCGCCTTCATCTCCACCGGCGAGGAACTACCGACCAACGTTGGCTTTGGCCGCGGCGACGAGTCCGACGTGCTGTACGTCACCTCGGGCAAGAGCCTGTACAAGATCAAGCTTGGCAAGGACGGCTATCAACTGCCGTGACCCACGAGTGACATGGTTCTGAAGAAAGCGCGGCCGGCGAAAATTCGCCGGCCGTTTCTTTTTTCGTTTCGAACGAACCGGAAAATTTTGGCCGAGAGGGGGCGTACGCGATGGATTTCAAGGCGGCGGTGCTGCACGAAATTGGCGGCGCATTGACAGTTGAAACGGTTACTGCCGGTGATTTGCAGCCGACCGATGTGCTGGTGCGCGTCCATGCGAGTGGCTTGTGCCACACCGATCTCGAGGTGATCCAAGGATCGCTCGGTTACCCCTTGCCGATCGTGCTTGGCCATGAAGGCGCCGGCGTGGTCGAGGCGGTCGGATCCGGCGTCACCTTGGTAAAACCCGGCGATCACGTGGTGTGCTCGTGGAATCCGAATTGCGGCCATTGCTTCTATTGCGATCGCGACCAGCCGATCCTGTGCGAGCCGTTTGCCCGTCATCAGCCGCAAGGTCACTTGCTTGACGGCACTTCGCGTTTGTCGCTCAACGGCGACAAACTGCACCATTTCTCGGTAATGTCGTCGCATGCGCAATATTGTGTGGTGCCGGAGGCGGGCGCCATTCGCGTGCCGGACGCCATTCCGTTCGACCGTGCCTGCCTGATCGGTTGCGGTGTGATGACCGGGGTTGGCGCGTTTCTTAACATTGCCAAGGCATCGGTCGGCGCCAGCGCCGTGGTGCTTGGTTGCGGCGCGGTCGGCCTGAACGCGCTGCAAGGCGCGCGCCTCGCCGGTTGCGAGCCGATCATCGCAGTCGATGTCGCGCCCGACAAACTTGAAAAAGCCAAAGCCTTTGGTGCCACCGAGACGCTGAACGCAAACATCGATGATGTTGCCGCGCGCGTCAAAGACCTCACCGGTGGGCGTGGCGCCGATCACGTGATCGAAGCGGCGGGCATCGTGGGCACATTGCAAACCGCGTTCGATTGCACGCGGCCAGGCGGGGACGTGGTGCTGCTCGGCAAGACCGATGTGAACGCTCAGGTCGGTTTGCGTTGGGGCTCGATGATGGGCGAACGCAAAATGATCAGATCCTCCTACGGCGGCGCGCGGCCGCGGCGCGACTTTCCGCTGCTCGCGCAGCTCTATCTCGACGGGAAGCTCAATCTCGATGATTTGATTACCATGCGCATCGGCCTCGACCAGATCAATGACGGTTTCGCGGCGATGACGGAGAACAAGGTCATCCGCGCGGTCATCGAAATGGCGCACTGACGTTCCTGATAAACAGGATCAATGCGGAGAGAAACATGGATTTCGCCGGTTACAAGACTTTGAAATTCGATTATCGCGAACGGGTGCTTTGGGTGACCATCGACGGCAATGGGTCAATGAACCCGGTCGACGACGATCTGCACCGCGAACTCGCGCGCGTGTTCCCGGAGCTTCAGACTGATCCCGATAGCGACGTGATCGTGCTGACCGGAGCGGGACGGGCATTCTGCGCCGGCGGTGACATGGCGTGGTTTCAGGAGATGATCGATCAGCCGGAAAAGTTCCGCGCGATCGTGCCGGACGCCAAGCGCATCATCTTCGGCCTGCTCGAATTGGAAAAACCCATCGTGTGCCGCATGAACGGCGCCGCGGCGGGGCTGGGCGCCAGCATCGCTCTCCTGTGCGACATCATTGTTGCCGACGAGACCGCGAAGATCGGCGACCCGCATGTCAGCATGGGTCTAGTCGCGGGCGATGGCGGCGCGATCATTTGGCCGCAACTGATCGGCTACGCACGCGCCAAAGAACTCCTCATGACCGGTGCGTTGATCAGTGCACGCGAAGCCGCCGAGATGGGCTTGATCAACCATGCCGTCCCCGCCGATCAGCTCGACGCCAAGACCGACGAGATTGTTGGCAAGCTCGCGAACGGCGCGAAGTGGGCGATCCGCTGGACCAAGACCGCGATCAATTTGCCGCTACGCGAACTCGCCACCAAGATCACCGACGCCGCGGTCGCCTACGAGATTTTGTCCAACATGCACCCTGATCACCAGGAAGCGGTCACAGCGTTCCTCGAAAAACGCGCGCCAAGGTTTGGCGGTGAATAGTTCGCGCACTTACCCCTGCGCGCTGTAACCGCCGTCGACCGGGATGGCCGTGCCGGTGACGAAATCAGAGGCGGGGCTGGCGAGGAATACGCCGATGCCGGCCATGTCTTCCGGGTCGCCCCAGCGCCCGGCGGGTGTGCGCGCCAGCACACGTTCGTGCAGGCCCTCTACTTCACGGCGACCCCGGCGCGTTAGGTCGGTGTCGATCCAGCCGGGCAAAACCGCGTTGACCTGGATATTGTCCTTCGCCCAGGCGGTCGCGAGGCCTTTGGTCATCTGCACGATGCCACCCTTGCTCGCGGCGTAGGCGACGGTAAACGAAGCGGCGAAGATCGACATCATCGAGCCGATATTGATGATCTTGCCGCCGCCTGCTTCAAGCATGGCAGGGTAGGCCGCCTGGCAGCACAAGAATGCGCCGGTCAGGTTGATATCCAGCACCTGCTGCCATTCGGCCGGTGTGAATTCGTCCGGCTGCTTGCGAATGTTAATGCCCGCGTTGTTGACCAGGATGTCGAGCCGACCGAGCTCACTGCGCGTCCTCTCGATCATTGCCGCGCATGATTTCTCGTCCGCGACATCGACCTCGACCGCAATGGCCTTGCCGCCCCGGCTTTCTAATTCGGCGACGGCGGCAGCGTTTTTCTCCGCGTTGCGCCCGGCCGCCACGACCGCCGCACCCGCCTCGGCGAGACCCAGGGCCATGCCGAGGCCGATGCCGCCATTGCCGCCGGTGACAATCGCCACGCGGCCATTCAGGTTAAAGCTTGCCATGGTTCGCGTTGCCTCTCTGTTTATCGTCGGTCTTGGTCGGCCCACCAGTCACGCCACGCCACCACGTCATAGCCGAAACGTTCGCCGGTGAGGGCGGTAAGCGCGCCGACAATATCGCCGACCAGCCACGCCGGATCATCCGGCGTGTCGAGGCGATCGAGGAGTGCTTGCAGCGTCGCGTCGTCGGATTGGCCAATACGCGCCACCGTCCAAGCCGCGGCGGGCACGGGCTCCATATATTTTTCCGGATCGTTCTGTGGCGCATCCCACGGCTCGCCAATCAGGGATAGCGGCACGGCCCCGTGGCCGTTCAACGCGATCACGCGCAACAGGGCCCAGCGCGCCATATCGGTGGCTGTCACGATGAAATTGTCGTTGAACAGTTGAAGCGACAGGTTGGGGAAGGGGCCGCCAAGTCGTTCGCTCACTGCCGCCCCGATCTCCGGCGAACGGTGGTGCGAGAGCGGCCAGAGTATTTTGCGCAGGCCGGACCCGTACCCCTGGTAAGCTTCTGGATCAGCCAGCGTCTGGTCGAGAGTGGCGAGTAGTCCGGTCGCCTCAGCATCGGTGAGCTCGTTCGGTTCCGCTTCGAAAGACCGATTGTTAGGTTCCGGCAGGTTGGATGGAGATGGCGGCCCCCATAGACCGCCGCGACCGTCTGGTCCCGCGGTTCCGACATAAACGTCGCCGCCGATCACCGCCACGTCCATCGGAGCGGCTCCTGCGAAGCGTTGCGCGATCGACCATGTGACGCCGTCTTCGCTGCGCCATAGGCGGCCACGGCTACGACCTGCGCTGACCGCCCACAAGGCGTCGGGCCCTGACGCGAGCGCGCGCACGGCGACCCCACTCATCGCCAACAGCGGTTCGACCACAGTCCCATCGGTGCGCCAAAGCGTGCTTTCTGTTTCACCCAGATTGTTGGCATAGAGCCAGCCGTCGTGAACCGCGAGCACGGTAACCCGTCGCCCATCCGGCCAACCGTCGACCGGTATCAGCGTCTCGCCGTCAAGGCGCAGCAGCCGCGTGCCGTCCGTGTTCCTGTCGGTCAGGCCGGCATAGAGCGTGTCTTTGAAAGTCGTCAGCGCCGTGATGCGGGTGACCCGCTGTTCGGCCGTCGGGTGATCGTGGATGATGCGCCAGGTCACACCGCCGTCGGTCGAGGTTTGCAGCCCGGCGCGCCACGCCGATGTCGCCGCGTACAACGTCCCGTTCAACGACGCCATGGCGTGAACATGGAAGGCCTGGCCGTCCGGCAGCGTGTGCCATCGCCACGCTTCGCCGTCGGTGACCATATATTCGCCCAGACCGACCGTGAAGCGAGGGTCTTCGAACGGCCAATAGAGTAATCCGTCGGCGACCAAAGGGTGCCCGGCATCCTGGCTGAGCAGGTGTGCTTCGTATCGTGTTTCGCCACCCACTGGGTCGTAGGAGTAGATGTCCGCCGAGTTGTGATTGACATATTTGACGCTGTTGGCGAACCACACGCGGTGGTCATAGCCGATCAAGTTCGAAATACCCGACCATGGGCCGGGCTGCGACAGAAGGGTGAGGTCCTCGGCTGCGGCCGGCAGAGGCCCTGTCGCCGAAAAACAACAGGCAATCACGGCAAAGACTTGGCGCCACAGACAAGTGCGAGACATCAGCAAACCAGTTTTGATACGAGATCGCCGCAGGTTAGAGCATCATCCGGTCAAATAAACCCCTTTGACCGGGCACGTTGCGCCACGAGAAGCCGCACGGTGGCGGAAGCTAAATTTGGAATTTGCGCCAATTACGCCGTGCCGTCAGCTCAGCGGCCCCTGGGACGCGGCTACCGACTCCGGGTGTTCGGCTCAGGTCACGAATGCAGGGACGGGACTGCTCACGGTGGAACGCCGAATGCATGACGCGAATTTGTCGGCTGGCAATGGTTTGCCCACAAAGTGACCCTGGATCAGGTTACAGCCGTGATCCCGGAGGAATTTGACTTGTTCAACTGTTTCAACGCCTTGTGCAACGACTTTAAGTCCGAGTGTGCGGCCGAAAGCAATGATCGCGCTGGCAATCGCCGTATCGTCCGGATCGTCGCAAACGCCGGAGACTAGCGAGCGGTCGATTTTCAACACGTCGATCGGCAGGTGACGTAGACGTCGCAGGGCGGACTGTCCGGTGGCGAAATCGTTGATCGCGATTTCCATGCCCATCGCCTTCAACATGGTCAATCGCGAGTCCGCGCCTTCGACCCGCTTGGTAAACAAATCTTCTGGACATTCCAGCCCAAGGCGCGCCGGCTCGACGCCGGTTTCGACCTGGAAGCCCGGCTTGCCGCCGGTCGCCGGCCGTCCGAACTGTCGCGCCGAGGCGTTTACCCAAACCCGGATGGGCGCGAGATCGGCTTTGGACCAGCGCCTGATCTGGTCATTGGCGGCGCGAAACACCCATTCGCCCAACCGATCGATTAATCCCGAGCGTTCGGCGAAGGGAATGAAATGATTGGGGCTGAGCAGACCCATATCCGGGTGGTTCCAACGGATCAACGCTTCGGCCCCGGTCAGTTCGCCGCTGCCAAGGTCGAATTGGGGTTGGTAGTGGAGCACAAATTCGTTGTTGTCGATCGCGTGGCCAATCGACTCGTAAAGGCGCCTCTGTTCGAAGTGGCGGATGTTGAGCTCGGGCAGGAAAAACTGATAGCGGTTACGGCCTAGCTCTTTCGCCTGGTACATCGCGGCATCGGCATTACGGATCAAATTTTCCGCACCGTCGGCGCAATTCGGATAGAGCGATATACCGATGCTGCCGCCGACCGACATCTCGAACCCGTCGATCTTGAACGGTGGCGCCAGTGCGTCGAGCGCTTTTTGCGCGACCACGGCCGCGGCGTCCAGTTCGCCCAAGCCTTCGCATATGATGGTGAACTCATCGCCGCCTAGCCGGAAGACCGTATCGGTCTTGCGCACGCTATCAGCCAGGCGATCGGCGGCGCTTTTGAGCAACCGATCGCCAACGCCATGCCCATAGGTGTCATTGATCACCTTGAACCCATCCAGATCGATGAACAGCAGCGCGACCATACTGCCGGCGCGCTGGGCACGATGAAGGGACTGTTCAAGATTCTGGTGAAACTGGCCGCGATTGGCGAGGCCGGTCAGATCGTCGCGACTGCCCATTCCAGAGATCTGACTCTCAAGCTTGGCGCGCTCGATCGCGTTGACCAGGCACCGCTGTAAGGCCGCGCCGTCGGCTTTGCCCTTAACGATGTAATCCTTGGCGCCGGCCTGGACCGCGCTGATGGCCAATGCTTCGTCGATTCGACCGCTGTATACGACGACAGGCGTATCGGAATCGACCTCCATAAATGCATCCAGCGTTACCAGGCCGCGCGAGTCCGGCAGCGACAAGTTGATCAGATAGGCGTCGTACGCTTGCTCAGACGCGAGCTCCAGCGCGTTGTCGCAACGATCAATGTGAGTAACGCCAAATCGACAGGGACCCGGTTCCGCGAGCATGCTACGGACGACGCGGATATCGCCCGGGTTATCTTCGACGAGCAAGATTTCATACTTCGGCGCTTCCATGCTGCCCTCTGAAGTCTTGCTAGTCATACCGTGCGCTACCGAATATTTGCCAGGGCATGGCCTGGCGAAGAGATGACGGAGTCCGCCATCGATGCGCAAAGCAATGCCACCACCCGACCATAAAACCCAAGGCCCCCATGGCGGTACATTCCACCGTTTATGTTAACGATTGGTAACTGATGCTCCGCCGCGTTAAGGCCGCGTGGCAATCTTCAATCCTCATCGGGTGAGGTTTCAACAATTCGGCTGCCGGAGCTACGAGGGTCGATCCCCGGCGAGAGTCACCCGATGAAGCAGGCGGCGATATCCGTGATAGTCGTTGATCGGATTATGCTGGGCGCAGCGATTATCCCAAAACGCTAGCGAGCCAACGTCCCAACGAAAGCGGCAGGTCAACTCAGGCTTGGTTTGGTGCGCGAACAAATAGTCGAGAAGCGGCGCGCTTTCCTCTTCGGTCATGCCGTCGAAGCGCACGGTATGCGCGAAATTGACATAAAGCGCCTTGCGCCGAGTTTCGGGATGAGTCCGCACTACCGGATGGATCGCCTCGGTGCTCCGCTCGTCGTCATCCCGGCCACCTTCGCGGATGCGGTCTTCGCGGGTCACCGCCGCCGCCGGTCGGTCCGCGCTGTTAACCGCCATAAGGCCGTCGAGCATACGCCTCATGCCGTCGGATAAGGTCTCGTAGGCGACATACATGTTGGCGAACAAGGTGTCGCCACCGAACGGCGGGAGCTCCTTGGCGTATAGCATGCTTGCCATCGGTGGACGCTCAAGATAGGCGGTGTCCGAATGCCAAATACCGCCAAAATTCACCGTTTCATGCTCGCGTTTAAGCACCGGCACGATCATCGGGCAGTCGTCGAGCCCCTTGATGAACGGATATTGGAGCGGTTCGCCGAACCGTTCGGCGAAAGCGAGCTGCTGTTGCGGTGTCAGTGACTGGTCACGAAAGAAAACGACTAGGTGTTCCAAGAATGCGTGACGGATTTCGTGCACCACGACGTCTGTAAGCGGTTCAGATAGATCGACACCCGAGATCTCGGCGCCGATAGCTCCGCTGATTGGATCGAGGTTAATCGCGTCGTAGGTCGGGGGTGCCTGCGCAGTCATGGTTCATTAAGACCCGTTGCGGCAGCGAGGGTGGGGCCGATCTCGCGATTGAGCACAAGGTCGGCGAAGCCGTCAAGGTCGGTTGCCTCGCGGTTGAGGATCACCAGCTTGGCGCCGTTGCGCTTGGCGAGTACCGGAAATCCGGCGGCTGGATAGACCACCAGCGATGTTCCGATGGCGAGGAACAGGTCGCAATCGAGCGTTAGGTCTTCGGCCGCCTGCATCGCATCTTCGGGCATCGGCTGGCCGAATGAGATGGTTGCCGGTTTAACCATGCCGCCACAGGTCTCGCAGCTCGGGATAGTGCCGTCCGCGCGAAACGCGTCACGGATCGGATCTAGCTCATAGCGCTCGCTGCACGTCAGACACGAGGCGTAAGTGCCATTGCCATGCAATTCCACGACCTGCGGGTCGGGCACGCCGGAGAGCTGATGCAGGCCGTCGATATTTTGGGTGATCACCGCGCTCGCCGCGCCGCGCGCAACCAATGCGGCGACCGCGCGGTGGCCGCGATTGGGCTCGGCCTTGCTGATGACGGGATCGACTTCGAACTTGCGCTCCCAATAATCGCGGCGCGCCTGCTCCGATCCGACGAAGTCCTGGTACATGATCGGTTTGTACTTGTCCCAGATGCCGCCCGGCGAGCGAAAATCGGGGATACCCGACTCGGTACTGATGCCGGCGCCGGTGAACACTACCGCGCGCTTGGTGGTGTCGAGCAAGTCGCGCAACCGGCCGATGTCGGTGGCGCTCGTGAAATCCGCTGGTGCGCCGGTCACCGATCGGTCCTCGCCATCAATCGAGCGCGCCATAGTCGCCCCACTCTTTATAGCGGGTGCGGAAATCTTGCAGGGATTGCCAGACCTTCGCAAAGCCTTCGTTTTCCGCTGCGGTCTCTTCGGCGACCACCAGCCATTGATCCTGAAATGATTTGAGCATCTCTGGTGACCAGCGGTGCAAGGTGACACCATGTCCTTCGATCGCCTTCAATGCCTCGAACTGCGTGGCCTCGCCCAAGGACAGGCTGTCGACAATCGAATCGCCGCAAGCGGTCTCGATGAGCGCCTGTTGAGACAGGCTCAATTCGTTCCACCGGTCGAGATTGATAATCAACTCACCCATATTCGCCGGCTGATGCCAGCCCGGCAGATAGTAATGTTTAGCGATCTGATGAAAGCCGAGGTCGAGGTCGATCGCCGGCATTGAGAACTCGGTGGCGTCGATGGTTCCGAGCTCAAGCGCGGTGTAAATGTCCCCGGCGGCGAGGATCTGTGTCGACGCGCCGAACTTTTCGAGCACGCGCGCACCGAAGCCAAGATATCGCACTTTCAGGCCGGCAAAATCACTGGTATCGGCGATTTCCTGGCGGAACCACCCGGAGCCGTCCTGCGGCACGAAGAAGCACACCACCGGATGCACATTGTGCGGGTGGTAAAGGTCTTCGTAGAGTTGCTGGCCTTCGCCATAGCGCATCCACGCCATCAGTTCGTTGAACAGCGGACCGAACGGCACTGAATTGAACACCTGCGCCGCCGGCATCTTGCCGGCCCAATAGCCCGACGAGGACCAACCAGCATCGACCGAACCCGCTGACACAGCGTCGAACACCTCAAAGGCAGGCACCAATGCACCCGGCTCGAAAAGTTTCAGCTCGATGTTGCCATCGGATATTAGCGCCAGGCGAGATTCCAACCGTTTGCCCGACTCGCCGAGCAAAGGCAGTGTGCTAGGAAAGGTGCTGGCGACCTTCCATTTTACCAAATCGGCAGCGCTCGGATCGCCGTCCGTTGCGGCGACATCAGCGACGTTTTCAGGACCCGCGCCGCCGTCGTCCGACATGGAATATCCGATCAGCCCGCCGACGATCAGGCCTACCACACCGGTAAAAAGAGCCATCCGGTTCATGCTAATCCTCCCCGTCCGCTCGGTTGTTTGTGTCACTCTCCGATGCCGACAGCGCCAAGAGTGCCCGACCGGTGGATATGGTCAAGCCCTCCCGGCCTGCCGGTCGCGGCTGGAAGCGTTTGTGCTGTCTATGCGAACCAGGTGGTGCCAGGAAATTGGTGCCGCTGGGCGACCTCTTCGTTGAGCTCCAGGCCGATGCCCGGTTTGTCGGTTAGGGTGATGTAACCGTTCTGAATAATGTCGGTCTTATCCGTGGTGATCGTTGTCCAGTAATCGCGATGCAGCCAATGGAACTCGATCACTAGGAAATTGGGAATGGTTGCGCAGACATGGCACGACGCCATGGTGCCGATTGGCGAGGCGACATTATGCGGTGCGAACGGGATGTAATAGGTTTCCGCCAAATTCGCGATCTTCCGGCATTCCGACAGTCCCCCGCATTTGGGTATATCGGGCATGACGATGTCGACGGCCTGCTTTTCGATCAATTCGCGGAAGCCGTGGCGGAGATAGAGGTTTTCGCCGGCGCAAATCGGCGTCGAGGTTGATCGCTTGATCTCGCGCATGGCGTCGATGTTTTCCGGCGGCACCGGTTCCTCAAGCCACATCAGATGGAACGGTTCGCAGTCCTGGGCGAGCCGGATCGCGCTCGGCACGTCAAGCCGTGTATGTACGTCGACCGCGACCGCGACATCGCGCCCGGCGGCTTGGCATGTCATTTCGATCAACCGGACCATGCTGTCATGCTCGTAGCGGCCGGCAGTGTAATTGAACTGGTCTTTATCGTCTGGGCCGCCGCCATCTACGTCGATCTTGAGCGCGGTAAAACCCTTCTCCAGGACGCCGCCGACGACTTGCGCCACTTGACCGGAATCCATGCCCGGATCAACTTCGCAGTCTGCATAGACCCTGATCCGATCGCGGAACTTACCGCCGAGCAGCTCATAGACCGGCACCTTCAAAGCTTTGCCTTTAAGATCCCAAAGCGCAATCTCGATGCCGGTGAGCGCGGTGATCAAGGCCCCCGCGAAGCCACCGTCGAACACGTGCGCGCGGCGCAGGTCTTCGAAGATCGCATCGACGGCGAACGGGTCGCGGCCGATTAACTCGGCCGCCAGGCCTTGGATGATGGCAATTGCCTGGGTACCGCCGTGAACGCACTCGCCGATGCCCGTCGTGCCGGCGTCGGTTTCGATCTTTACCCATAGATGCATGCCATGGCCGGAGGTCGCGGCGGTGGTGACATTGGTGATTTTCATGGCTTAGCGCTGCCCCCTCTGCGTGCTTCGGCGCAGGCTAGACGAAGCTGCGAATGATGCCGCCCTCGACACGGAGCGCGGCGCCGTTGGTCGCCGACGAAGCCGGACTGCATGCGTAGCAGACCATGTTTGCAACTTCCTCCGGCGTCGCGTAGCGCTGGAGAAGCGACGACGTGCGACGGAACTTGAAAACGTCTTCTTTAACGTCCTCGAGCGTACGTCCTTCGTCTTCGGCCCGTTTGCCTAAACGGCCTTCGTGTGTTTCGACCCAGGTCGGGCCGGGCAATACCGAATTTACCGTTACGTTGGTGCCGACGGTGGTTTCGGCCAAGCCGCGCGAGATCGCCAGTTGCGCGGCTTTGGAAAAGCCATAAGCGATCATTTCAGGCGGGATATGTGCGCCTGACTCGCTGGAGATGAAAATCAGGCGGCCCCAATCGCGCTCGATCATGCCCGACAAATAGTGCCGCGCCATGCGCACGCCGCTCATCACGTTCACTTGGAAATAGTTTTCCCATTCCTCGTCCGGCACGTCGTCGAATGCGGCCATGGCGTAAAACCCGACATTGTTAACCACGATGTCGAGCGCCGGATACGCAGCGGAGACCGCATCGCAACCGGCGGCTTGACCCAAATCGGCGGCGATGCCCATAAAGGTGCCTGATGGAACGGCCTCCCTTGCGCGCGCCAAGGCGTCCTCGACTGATGCGTCGCTGCGCCCATGCACCACCACCGACGCCCCCATCTCGGCGAGCCCGACCGCTGTGGCAAAACCGATACCGCGGGTCGAGCCGGTAACCAGCGCCGAGCGTCCCGAAAGGTCCAGGTCCATCTTACTCCCCCAAATTTTTTCTTTGTTAGCTCTGTCCGACGCAGTGTGCTGCCGATTTCGGCGGCGGGCAACGACGCAGTGAACGCGTGCCTTGAACGTCAGTCCGCTAGCGCCGCCCGAATTTGACGCACGGCGGCATCGACTTTGAGCTGCAAAAGGACCTCGCCACGTGCCGCCGAGGCGCGCGTCGGATCACCGTCGACACCGCTAATGTCAAAACCGCCCTCTTTGCCTTCGGCCAGACGATCCAGGCGGACGCCAGTCGGGCGCGCGGCCATCACTTCGGAAGTGTCGCGAATGCCAGCGTGTCCGCCGACGCTTGCTTCGGTTTCGCCTTGCTCGAGCAGCCAGGCCATTTGTCCATTGTTGTCGTAGTAGTCACCAACGTGGAGCACGCGCGCGTCCGTGTTCGCCCATTCGGCATTGAGAGCGTCGGCGACGGTTTGCTGGGTTGCCTGATTGCCGCCGCTTTCACCCAGGAAGCATATCAACGTGAAACCGTGGGCGCGTAAGCTGCGCGCGGTCGCCCCTAGCACCGCGGCAAACACTGGTTCGGGCAGACTGAGAGTGCCGGCCCAGCGCATGTGACCCGACGGCGGTTCGATATCACCTTCGGGCACATAGGGCATCACCGGCGCCACCAACGCATTGCCGAGTTGTTCGGCAATGCGCTTGGCGGTATTTGCGAGAATGAAATTGTGCTTGCCGAGGACCATGTGCGGTCCGTTCTGCTCGGTACCGCCGGTCGGCACAATCGCCACCGTTTTACCGGCGGCGACAAGGTCGCGCACCTCGGGCCAAGTCAGATTTTCGAGCCACACCTCATCGGGCGTCGCGGCCCCGAAGGACTGCGACGCCCAAAAGCTCACGAAACAAAGCGAGCAGACTATAGTGACAACATGACGAACTGATCGTGATGTCACTGCTCCGGCCAGTGGCTGACAAATCCGTCTTTGTTCGGCATCTCCACCGCCGGCAAAGTTTCGGCGTCCAGACGGTCGGTCTCGCCGATAATGCCGTTGAGCGCCAAGATGTAGGCGCTCACCGCATAGACTTCGTCGTCGGTCAACGACATCGGCGCGTCGTACGGCATGGCGCGACGAACATAGTCGAACAGGGTAGTCGCGTGCGGCCAGTAGCTTCCCACGGTTTTCTTCGGTTCTGTGGTGGCCAGGCTGCCGATGCCGCCGACCAGCGGGTCGGCCAAGCCTTCGCCGCTGGCGCCGTCTTCGCCGTGGCACGACAGGCATTTGGATTCGTACACCGTCGCGCCTTCTTGGGCGCTGCCGCCGCCCGGCGGCAAGGTGGCGCCGTCGGGCGCGACGCTGATGTCCCACGCCGCAACCTCTTCCGGCGTCGCATCTTGTCCAAGATTGGGGCCTGCCACGGCGCAAACGCTCGCAATCGTGACGCCGCCGGCAGCAATCGTTAGCAATCTAAATAAAGACATTTTTGATTTCCCCGTCGGCGGTAATGCTCCAACTCTGGATCGCATTGCAGTGGTAAAGCTGGCCGGCCGCATACTGGCGCGACCAATCGGCATGGTTCGGCTGTATGTTGCCGCGAGTATCGTGGGCGCGGCTCTGTAAGGTTGCCGGGCCACCGTCCCATTGCCAGGGCAGCCGGAAGCGGACCAACGCGTGCGGGAGCACCGGCCCTTCAAGCGCTGCCTCGGCCCAGCTCGTGCCACCGTCCGCGGACACCTCCACTTTGCTGACGCTGCCGTGGCCCGACCAAGCAAGGCCGGTGACCTCGTAGAGTCCAGGTTCTTGCATAGCCAGGCCTGTCGCCGGGCGGGTGATGGTCGACTTGACGCCCATCGAATAAGTGAACTGGCGCGATATTCCGTCCGGCTGAGTCTCAGAATATTTAGACGTCTCGTCCTTGGTATGCGTCGGAGCGTCGGTAAGCTTGATCCGGCGCAACCACTTGACGCTCATATTGCCTTCGAAACCAGGCAACAGGAGGCGCATGGGGTAGCCCTGTTCAGGCCGCACCCGCTCGCCGTTCTGGTAGAGCGCGATCATCGCATCGTCGAGGCATTTTTCGATCGGGACACTGCGGCTCATGCCAGCGGCGTCGGCGCCTTCCGCCAGAATCCATTTTGCCTCGCTCTTGATGCCGGCCTCATCGAGCAGGGCCGCGAGCGAAATACCGGTCCATTCGGCACAACTGACCAAGCCATGAATCATGCCGACGGGCACTTGCATGGCTTCAGGGAACAAATTGCTGTTGAAGAAACTGTTGCCCGAGCACTCGATAAACAGGGTCCGAGTCATCGTCGGATAACGCATCAATTGATCCATGGTGAACATCAGAGGTCGATCGACCAACCCATGGATCAGCAGTTTGTGCGTTTCGGGATCGATATCGGGCACACCATTATGGCTACGGTTGAAGTGCAGGCCGTTGGGCGTGATGGTGCCGTGCATCGCCTGCAACGGTGTCATCGATACGCCGGCGCCGGGCGAGAGCTCGCCATAGGGCTGCAATACGGTCCGTACAACACCTTCTTCGAAACGCGACGGCAGGCCGTAGCCCCGTAATGGCCCGCCGGGCGTTTTCATCGAAAGCGGTTGGTCAGGTCCAATTGCGCCCGCCGCTGCCGCGCGATGCGGTAGGCCGGCGACCGCGCCCGCGCCAACGGCGAGCGCGCCGCCGGCAAGGAAAGCGCGGCGATGCATCAAACCGCCACCGGCGGCTTGCTCAAGCTCTGGTTCTGTTTTCTTGGGAAGGGACATTTGAAATCTCTCCAGGGATTCAAAAAAATCAACGCACCCTATCGAGGCTGTAACCCACTGTCACGCTTGACTGATCGGTCAAGATCTTAAAAATTTTGTGATCCTTTAATCGCTTAGCCGTCGGGCATCGGGCGGCGCACGGTCGATCGATCGGCCCGGGGACAATGTCGACGCTGCCCGGTGTTCGGCGCGTCCTATTGTTACGACTTGGTTTTCGCTTTGGCCCAGCTGTCGCGCAGTGCGACGGTGCGGTTGAAAACCCGGCGGTCGGGCGTGCTGTCGGGGTCGACGCAGAAATATCCCTGACGTTCGAACTGAACGGCTTCCCCATGCGCGAGGTCGGCCAGTGCCGGTTCGAGCTTGCAGTCCTCAAGCACCTCGAGCGAACCGGGGTTTAGGTCGGCGAGATAGTTGCCGTCGCCGTCGGCGCCGGGGTCGGGGCGGGTAAAAAGATGGTCGTATACCCGGATTTCGGACGAAAGGGCGTGCTGCGCCGACACCCAATGCAGGGTCGCCTTGACCTTGCGGCCGTCGGGCGCGTTGCCGCCACGGGTTTCAGGATCATAGGTGCAGCGCAGCTCGATCACTTCGCCGGCCGCGTCCTTGACCACCTCGCGGCAGGTTATGAAGAAAGCGTAGCGCAACCGTACCTCGCGTCCCGGCGACAGTCGGAAAAATTTCTTCGGCGGTTCCTCCATGAAATCGTCGTGTTCAACATAGATTTCCCGGCCGAATGGGACAGTGCGCGTGCCAGCGCTCTCGTCGTTCGGATTGTTGACGGCCACGAGCTGTTCGGTTTCGCCGTCGGGATAGTTCTCGATCACCACCTTGAGCGGGCGCAACACCGCCATGCGGCGCGGCGCAGTTTGGTTCAGCAACTCACGCACGCAATGTTCCAGCATCGCAACATCGACCACGCTGTTGCTCTTGGCGACGCCGATGCGTCCGGCGAAGTCGCGGATCGCGGCGGGTGGATACCCACGCCGTCTCAGACCCGACAGAGTCGGCAGACGTGGATCATCCCAGCCGCGCACATGCCCGTCGATGACCAATTGAATCAGCCGGCGTTTCGATAACACGGTGTAGGAAAGATTGAGCCGCGCAAATTCATACTGACGCGGTCGCGACGGCACAGGCAGGTTTTCGATCAGCCAGTCATAGAGCGGCCGGTGATCCCCGAACTCCAAAGTGCAAATCGAGTGCGTGATGCCTTCGATGGCATCCGACTGGCCGTGCGCGAAATCGTACGTGGGATAGATGCACCAGGTATCGTCGGTGCGCGGATGCACCGCGTGCAGAATGCGGTACAGCACGGGATCGCGCAGATTGATGTTGCCCGACGCCATGTCGATTTTAGCGCGCAATACCCTCGCACCATCAGGAAACTCGCCCGCGCGCATACGCTGGAACACATCGAGGTTCTCCGCGATGGTGCGGTCGCGAAACGGACTATTGGCTCCGGGCTCGGTAAGGGTGCCGCGGGTCTCGCGCATTTCATCCGCCGATTGGTCGTCGACATAGGCCATGCCGGTGCGGATCAGGTGTTCGGCCCATTCGTATAGCTGGTCGAAATTGTCCGATGCGAAATAGCGATGCTCGCCCCAATCGAAACCCAGCCAGCGCACGTCGGTTTCGATCGCATCGATATATTCTTGCTCTTCCTTGACCGGATTCGTGTCGTCAAAGCGCAAGTGACAGCGGCCGCCGAATTGCTCGGCGATGCCAAAATTGAGGCAAATTGATTTGGCGTGGCCGATATGCAGGTAGCCGTTGGGCTCCGGCGGAAAACGCGTCACCACCGTATCGGTGCGTCCGGCCGCGACATCCCCGCGAACGATGTCGCGGATAAAATCGTGTTTGGCGTCTTCGACTGCGATGTCGCCGTCGTTCATGGGACCGGTCTCCGAATTGGGGCCCGCATCGCGGCGAGCCAGTCAGGCGTGCGGCCCTGTGTGCCAGAAAAAGCCCTGGCCGCCAAGGGTCGCTCACTAGAGCCCTTTTCGACGCCAGCGCCGGCGCTTTATGATCGGCTCGCATCAAGGTTTGCGTGGGGGAGCGACATGGGCTTTCGTCTGTTGTTGATGACCAATTTGGAGCCCGAAGACTCGCGCGCCATGGTGGAATCTTGGCCGGAGAAACTTCGACAAGAAATTTCTAGGATGGAAATTCACCTCGCCACCACGCCGGAACAAGCCGGCGCGGTGATCGGATCCGTCGACGCCGCCTATGGAAAAGTTGAGCCGGATCTGTTTGCGGCCGCTAGCGCCCTCAAATGGATCCAATCGCCGCAGGCTGGGCCCGATCCGAGCTTTTATCACCAGGCCCTGGTCGACAGTGATGTCGTGGTTACCAACATGCGCGGCATATTCAGTGACCATATCGGTGCGCATATTATGGCGTACGTGCTCGGCTTTTCGCGCGGCCTACCGATCTACCACGCGCGCCAGGCCGAGCGCCGGTGGCAACCCGGTGCCGTCACGACCTATCTGCCGGAGGCGACGGCCCTGATCGTCGGCGTCGGCGCGATCGGCGCTGAAGCCGCGCGGTTGTGCGCGGCGTTCGGCATGAGGGTGATCGGCGTGGATCCGAAAGTGGCCGAACCGCCCGAGGGCATGACCCGATTGGTCGAAGCCGGAGCGCTCGCCCAGGTATTGCCGGAGGCTGATTTCGTCATCGTCACCGCGCCGGAAACGCCAGCCACACAAGGTTTGTTCGATGCGAACAAATTCGCGTTGATGAAAGACAGCGCCTATTTCATCAATATCGGCCGTGGCGCCACGGTGGTGCTTGACGATTTGAACACGGCGTTGCGGACAGACGAAATCGCCGGCGCGGCGCTCGACGTGTTCCAGGTCGAGCCCTTGCCCGCCGACCATGCATTGTGGGATGCGCCCGGTATGGTGATAACGCCCCACGTCGCCACGATCGGGCCCTATCTCAACGATCGCCGCACCGAGGTGTTCCTGGATAACTGCTATCGTTTCGCTGCGGGCCGCGCGCTTCGCAACGTGGTCGACAAATCAGTTTGGTTCTAAAGCGCGTCGAGGACGGATTTGGCCGACCTCAGATCCTCGGTTTCAAACCCTTCGTCGAACCACAGATAAATTGCTCCGAGCGCGTCCCGCGCTTTTTCCGCTTCGCCTTGGTCGCGCCACAGTTCGGCAAGCGCCGCGGTTGCGCGCACCTCAAAATTGCGGGCCGCCTGGCCGCGCGCGATATCGATCGCCGACAGGAAGCTCTCCTGTGCCCGTGCAGTTTCACCACGCCTTCGGAAGATGCTGCCTTGTAACCGGTGCAGTTCCGACTCCAGCCAATGCTCTTCGGTTTCGGCAATCAAACCTTGAGCTTCGGCTAGCACGTCGATTGCATCGTCGAACTGCTCCAATGCGATTAGCCCCTCGGCTCGGACAGCTGCGACCAATGTTCTGTTATAGGCAACGCTGTACGATTCGAGATCGCTGATGGCCGCGTCGATCCGGCCAAGCCCGGTATCCGGACCGCCGAGTACGATCTCGGTCCAACCGAGCAGCACTTTGGCCAAAGGATGCCAGGTCCAAATCCCCTGCTCCTCGCTTAGTTCGATCAAGCGTTTGGCGTTGGTATTGGTCGCCTCCGCATCGCGCAATAGATAGCCAAGCATGCAACCGGCGTGAAACAAGGCGTGCACGCTGGTCTGGCCATGGCCCAGAAGTTCCGCGCCGACAAGCACCTTGTCGCGTTCGGCCTTGGCTTGATCGGCGTGACCAAGCAGCCACAAAACCCACGACAGTAAGGCTTGTGCCGCAATGCCCGGGTTTTGGGCATAGCGGTAGGCGAGGTCTTGGTCGCGCTCCGGGTTATAGAGGCTCAATGTTTTTAGCAGGTGCCCCCGGCTCGGCGCGAAGTCGCCTAGGAAGATTTGTGTCAGGCCGAGAATGCGGTGCCCCATCAGTTTCGTGCCTGGATCCGAGTCGCTGTCGGCGAGTTCGACGAAATGTTCGGCGATGCGCCGCGCGGTGCCGTGTTCGGCGCGCACGGTATGCGAAACGCACTGGCCATAGAGCGCCGGAAACAGCGAGGCCTTGTCGTCGAGCAACTCGCTCAGCGCGCGGGTGCGGGCATGGGTTTGCACCGTCTCCTCGGACGCGAAACCTTTGACCGCGATCAAAGGTGAACCGAGCGCGACACGAAGGCGCAACTCAGTTTCCTGGCGCCGCCGCTCGTCCGCAATCTTCGCTGACGCTTCGAGCGCGCGTGACAAATGACCGACCGCCTCGGCATTCGCCGAGCGCGTGGTGGCAAGTTCGCCGGCGCGGAGAAGGTAGGGAATGGCTTGCTCGGGCAGCGCGGCCTCGGCGTAGTGGTGGCCAAGCAGTTCCGGCTGCAGGTCGCCGATCTCCGGTTCCAGGCGTTCGATCGTGCGCGCGATGTCCGCGTGTATTTGATGGCGTCGGATTTTCAGCAAGGAGCCCCGCGCCGCGTCCTGGACCAATGCGTGTTTGAAGGTGTAAGTAGCCGACGGTGGGGTGCCATCTCGGAAAATCAGCTCACTGTCGATTAGCGAGTCAAGCGCATTGCCAAGCGATGTTTCCGGCATCCGCGTAAGCTCGCTGATTAGCTCGTACGAAAATTTACGGCCGATACAGGCGCCGATCTGCGCCACCTCCTTGACAGGCGCCAGCCGATCAAGCCGCGCCATCAACGAATCCTGTAGCGTCGCCGGGATCGCCATAGTCGGCAGAGGGCCCGTGAGTTCGTAACCGTCCTCGGTCTCGCGGACCATGCCGCTCTCCAAAACGGTCTTGGTGAGCTCCTCGACGAACAAGGGGATACCGTCGGTCTTATCGAGGATTTGCTCGACGAGCGGGCGTGGCAACGGTTTGCCGCGGGTCAGGTTATCCATGATCGCGGTCGACTGCCGTCCGCCCAAACGGTTCAGGGTAATGCTTGTAGCGTGGCTGAAACGGGTCCAGGGCGCTTGGTAGTCGGGCCGGTGGCTGACAATCAACAATGAGGCGGCCGCGCGCGCCCGATCGATGAACAAGGTCAACATTTCTTCCGTCGATGCGTCGATCCACTGAGCGTCTTCCACCAGCGCCAGCACGGGACCACGCTTGGTGACTTCGATGCCCCGTAAAGCCAAGGCTTCTGAAATTTTCTCGCGTTGTCGGTGCGGGTTGATCTCGAGTTGCGGATAACGGTCGCCGCTCGGGATCGACAGCGCCGCCGCAAACAATGGCGCGACCGAGGCGACGTCTAAACCGTTGCTCGCAATCATCTCCTCCAGTTTGTCGAGCTTCAATTGGGGCGGATCGTCAGGCCCGAAATGGGCAATGCGCGCCGTATGGTCCGTGATCGGGTAGTAAGGCGTGTTGGTGTGGTATGGGGAACATTGGTAGTCGAGCAACAAATGACGATCCGCGGAGATGCGTGCTTGAAACTCCTTAATGATACGCGACTTGCCGATGCCCGGCTCGCCACTGATCAGCACTACCTGACCCTCGCCATCCTTCGCCTGCCGCCATCGCTCCAACAGCAGCGCGATCTCTGCCTCGCGACCGACCAGCGGGGTCAGACTGCCGGAATGCGCCGCGTCGAACCGACCGTCGACCTGCCGCTCTCCCGCTACCCGCCAGGCGCGGATCGGTTCGACGATGCCTTTCAGCCTTTGCCGGCCGAGATCGTCGAAATCGAACAGGCCGGCGACGAGACGCTGGCTGCGCGGCGCCATGATGATCTCGTCCGGCCCTGCAACGCCTTGCAGGCGGGCCGCAAGATTCGGTGTTTCGCCAACCGCGAGCTTGGGTACCGAGGCATCGCCACCACCGGTCTCGCCGATCACCACGGTGCCGCTGGCGATGCCGATGTGGACCTGGAGGGGGCGGGGAGCCTCGATGGTCTTAATTGCGCCGACAATGTCGCGCCCGCTGCGGACCGCGCGCTCCGCGTCGTCTTCATGCGCTCGCGGCCAGCCGAAATAGACCATCAATCCGTCGCCGAGATATTGCGCGACATGGCCGCCATAGCGTTCGACCACGGTGCCGCAGACTTTCTGGTAAGCCTGCATTAAGCCGCGCAAATCCTCCGGGTCGAGCTGTTCGGAAAAGGCGGTCGCGTCCACCAGGTCGCAGAACATGACCGTGATATGCCGGCGCTCGCCCTCTGGATTTGCAAATCGGTCGGCATCGGGTGGCGCGGCGTCGGGAACAGGCGTGTCTGCCTTGTGAACCGATGCTTCGGTGCCGTCGAGCGCGTCGATCGCGCGCAAGAGACGTTTCTGGTGACCGAGCGGCAGGCCAAGATCACGCAAATCCTCGGGGCGCAGCTCCGGCAACACATCGAAATCGATATGGTTCTCGGCGAACAAGGTTTGGTGTTCGCCGAGTCCCAGGTCGTGCAACCAAGTCTCGATGCTCGATGGACCACTCATCTCGGCCTCCGTCCGGCGAAAGTGTATCGGTTGGCGCTAGCTGCCACCAGCGAAGCCAAGAGGCTCATACCGAAAGCCGATGTGGTCAGGAGATGGTGATGCCGCTGTCGACGGGAAGCACTTGGCCGGTGGTGATCCGCGACTCGTCGGACGCGAGGTACAGCGCCATCCGGGCAATGTCGATCGGCTCGCCGACACCGAGCAAATGCCGTTCGAGGACGGCCTCGAGATTGGGGTCATTGTCCATCATGCGCGCCACCCGGTCGGTGCGTACCGCGCACGGGGCGATGGCATTGACGCGGATATTGTCTGCCGCATATTCGGCGGCCATCGACCGGGTCATCGCCGCGACCCCGCCTTTGGCGGCGGTGTAGCAGTCGCGGCCGGGCAGGGCCATCAGCGCGACATTAGAAGCAGTGTTGATTACCGACCCGCCGCCGGCCTCGACCAGTTTTGGGATGCCGTGCTTGCACATTAGAAAGGTGCCGAACAGATCGAGGCTGATGACGCGCCAGAATTCCTCCTCCGGCGCATCGGTCACGCGAGCATCGTTAGACGTAGACCCGCCGGCGTTGTTGTACAGAACGTCGAGTTTACCGAATGCGCCGACGGTTGCCTCGATCGCGGCGATCACGCCGTTGGGTTTGGTTACGTCGGTCTCGATGAACAGCGCCTCGCCGCCGGCCTCACGGGCCAAGCGTTCGGTCTCCGCGCCGGTCTCCGAATTGATCTCGGCAATCGCGACCTTCGCGCCTTGCTCCGCGAACAACACCGCCGCGCTGCGGCCGATCCCCACCCCGGCACCGGTGATGATCGCCACCTTACCTGCCAGCCTGCTCATGCCTAATTCTCCTCGCCGCGACGCGTTTTGGTCGACGCGCCATGATTAACGGGGAACGCGGGTGCGGTCCATGCCCGGCGTCCCTGTTCGACACCCGGTGGCCGCTCTATGATCGCGGCAAAATTGGAGGGCAGGTGCATGATTGAATTGGACGGGGCGGTTGTCATCGTTACCGGATCGGCGCGCGGCGTCGGGGCCGCGACAGCGGAGCTATTGGCCGAACATGGCTGCAATGTTGTCGTCAACCACACCAAGTCAGGTGAGCAGGCCGAGCAGGTCGCCGATGCGTGCCGCGCCGCAGGCAGCGAAGCTCTGGTCTGCCAAGCGAATGTCGCGGACGACGCCGACTGCCGCCGCATGGCGGACGAAGCCATGACCAAATGGGGGCGCATCGACGGATTGGTGAACAATGCCGGCACCACCAAATTCTGCGACCACGGTGACCTAGAAGGGTTGGACGCAAGCGACTTTCAAACCGTCTTGGGGGTCAACACAGTGGGGCCATTCCAAATGATCCGAGCGGTCGCGCCGCACATGAAGGCGCGTGGTCGCGGCGTGGTGGTCAACGTCTCGTCGGTCGCCGGCACCCAGGCGGTCGGTTCGTCGCTGGCTTATGTCGCGTCGAAGGGTGGCCTGAATTCGATGTCGATCGCGCTCGCCCGGGTGCTCGGGCCGGAGATCAAAGTCAACACCGTGTGCCCAGGATTTATCGAGGGGGATTGGCTGCGGGAAGGGATGGGGGCGGACCGCTACGATGCGGTCAAGGCACACTTGGAAAACGCGACGCCGCTTAGGGCTGTCAACAAGCCCGCGGATATCGCACGAACGATTGTCTGGTTATTGTCCGACGCGCCGAACATCACCGGCGAAATTCTGACAATTGACGCCGGCATGGGGATGCTCAGAGGCGGCAGGCCCGCACGTTAATCACTCGGGACTCAGGCTAGCAACGCCGCCTGGTCACCCGTCCCAAACGCTTGCGGGCAATGGCAATCCGGCAAGATCCATGGTGTCGAGCGGGCGGTCGGGCACAATGTCGAAGCTTTCGAGCATCACCGCGAGCTGACGCGTGTGTTGGGCCGAATGCCACGTGGTGCGTTCAAGTACAACGTGCAGACTTTGCGGGCCGAAATAGGTTTCGAGGGTACGGTTTCCGCTCTCGTCGGTTTCGCCTTGCCACCATTTGTCGACGTTACTTGCGACAGCGTCGCCGAAGGCGGCGACGTCGGCCATGCTAACCAAATCGCGCGGTGGCAAGGCGTTTAAGGCCTCGTCGTCGAGCAGAACGCCATTCTGGACCGCGTCGAGAAACACCTCGGGAATGCGGAAAATATGATGAGCGAGCTCGCGAATGCTACGGGCACGCCCCGGCCATTGTTCGTCGCGTCGGGCATCCGGGACCTGGCGCGTGAGCCGGGCAGCCGCTCCGAGTACCAAACCCAATCGTTGCACCAGGGCGTCGGACGCAAGTTCGGGGCCGCCGATTGGGTCGAGGCCGAGAAAATTGGCGACCTCGCCGAGGACCTGCCCAAAGACGAATTCACTGCCGCGCGCAACCACTGGGACCGTGCGAACGCCAAGTTTGGCAAGCGCGTCCCATCCCGCTGCATCGGCGGCGACATTGACCGATTCAAAATCGATGGCTTGGGCGGTGAGGAATTCCTTGGTTCTCAGACAGCTCGTACAACCGGGCTGCCAATAAAGGCTGACCTTTTCGCTCGTCTGATGCGCCGGCGCCATGGCGCAAACCTCACACGTCGCCGGCCGAAATCGTCGAGCCGCCGTCAATGACCATGGTCTGGCCAGTCATAAATGTCCCAGCTTTTGACGCCAGGAACAGCGCCGCGCCGGCGATTTCCGACGGTTCACCGATGCGCTTGAGCGGATAGTTCTTGATCGCGCGTTGGTAGATCTCTGGATTCTCCCAAAGCGCGCGGGCGAAATCGGTGCGGATGATTGCCGGGTTGATGCAGTTTGCTCGGACGTTGCTGCCGCCCCATTCGACCGCCAGATTGCGCGCCAGCGCCACGTCGGCCGCTTTCGAAAGGCCATAGGTGCCGAGCACGGCGCTGCCGATCAGCGCCGCCACCGACGAGACGATGATCACGCTGCCGCCATCACGCTCCGCCATCTGCGGGATCACCATGTTGCACAGCCAAACATTGCTGCGCACATTGGAATTCATGGTCTTGTCGTACGCGTCATCCGGTACGTCGCGCAGTGGTCCGTAATAGGGATTGACCGCGGCGTTGCACACCAGAGTGTCGATCTGTCCCCAGGTTTCCAACGTGTGGTCGACCAAAGCCTGAAGCTGATCCTTGTGGCCGATATTGCAGGCGAAGGCCATCGCCTCGCCGCCGCCGGCCTTGATCTCGTCGACTACCTCTTGGCACTTGTCGAGCTTGCGGCTCGACACCACCACCTTAGCGCCGGCGCTGGCCAAACATTCCGCGATGGCGCGGCCGATCCCCCGGCTCGCGCCGGTGACCACGGCCACGTTTCCCGACAGATCGAAAAGAGCTTTCGCGTCGATCATTGATCCCCTCCCACTTCGTTCGTTAGGCAGCTTGTTCGGTCGCCGCGAAGCGGTCGAGGTGATGATCGACATTGCCGAACAGCGTATCGATCATGGTAAGCCGCTTGAAATAATGCCCAACCTTGAGTTCGTCGGTCATGCCCATGCCGCCGTGCATCTGCACCGCTTCTTGCCCGACATGACGCCCGGCCTTGCCGATATGCGCCTTGGCCGCCGATACCGCTCGCGCCCGCGCCGTGGCCGGCTTGCCGAGGCTCAGCGCGGCCATCATGGTCAGCGATCGTGCCTCTTCACAACTCACCAGCATGTCGACCGAACGATGCTGCAAAACCTGGAACTTGCCGATCGGCACGCCGAACTGCTTACGCGTCTGGAGAAATTCCAGCGTCGTCTCGCGCAGCACGTCCATCGCGCCAACCGCCTCGCCGCACACCGCAACCGTGGCGTGGTCCGCGACAGTCTCGATCGCCGGCAGCGCCGCTCCGGCTTCGCCGAGCAAGGCGTCCGCACCGACCGAAACCTGATCGAGTATGACTTCGGCGGCGCGAAAGCCGTCGATGGTGCGATAGGGGCGTAAGGTCACGCCGTTGGCATTCGCCGGCACCACGAACAATGAGATGCCGTCCCGGTCGCGCACTTGCCCGGCCGTGCGCGCCGAGACCACCAGCTGGTCGGCGGCGGGCGCGTTGAACGCCACGGCCTTGGCGCCGGACAATTTATAGCCAGCGCCGTCGCTCTCCGCGCGTGTCTCGACATGATCGAGCGCGAAGCGCGCAGCGGGCTCAATATGAGCCAGCGCATAAAGTGCGGTGCCGGAAATCAGGTCCGCAAGCAGGGCCTGGCGTTGCTCCGAGCTGCCGGCATGAGCGATGGTTTGGCCGGCAAGCAGTACGGTCGCGAGATAAGGTTCGAGCACCAGTCCGCGGCCGAATTGCTCCATTACAATCATGGTTTCGATCGGTCCGCCGCCGAGCCCACCATCTTCTTCAGAGAAGGGGAGTCCGAGCAGTCCGAGCTCCGCGAAGGTTGCCCAATTGTCGCGGCTGAACCCGTCTTCGGACTCCGCCAGCGCGCGGCGCTTGTCGAATTCGTACTCGTTGCGCACGAACCGCGCGACGCTGTCCTCCAGCAATCGCTGGTCGTCGGAAAAACTTAGATCCACCGTCCCCTCCCGAGGGCTCGCCTGGTTAGTGCTGGTAATGGACGGCCGTTAAAGGCCGAGAACCATCTTGGCGATGATGCCTTTTTGGATTTCATTCGATCCGCCGTAGATCGACGCTTTGCGCCAGTTGAAATATCGCGGCGCGATCGACGCGGCGTATTCGGGGCCGATCGGTTGTTCGTTCCAGCCGTCCTTGAGCGCGTCGGGCACATAGGGATTGGCGTAATAGCCGACCGCCTCCAGCGCCAACTCGGTGATGCGCTGTTGCACCTCGGTGCCGCGAATTTTGAGCAGGTTGGCTTCCGGGCCCGGTGGCTTGCCGGCGCTTTCGCGGCTCAGCGCGCGCAGCTCGGTGAACTCCACCGCCATCAGGTCGATCTCGAGTTCTGACATCTTGTCGCGGAACCGTTTGTCCTCGGCGAGAGGCCGACCGTTCGACTGCTCGGCGGCGGCGATCGCCTTAAGCCGCGCGATCTGCTTTTTCGACCGTCCGACATCGGCGATCCCGGCGCGCTCGTGGCTGAGCAGAAACTTGGCGTAAGTCCAGCCCTTGTTCTCCTCGCCGATCAGGTTCTCCGCCGGCACCCTGACATCCTCAAGGAACACGTCATTGACCTCATGTCCGCCGTCCATGGTGATGATCGGGCGAACGGTTACGCCGGGTGTCTTCATATCGATCAGCAGAAAGGAAATGCCTTCCTGTTGTTTGCCCTCGGTGCTGGTCCGCACCAGGCAGAAAATCCAGTCGGCCCAATGCGCGGTGGTGGTCCAGGTTTTCTGGCCGTTGACCACATAATGGTCGCCGTCTCGCACGGCGCGGGTGCGCAACGACGCTAAATCGGAGCCGGAACCGGGCTCCGAATAGCCCTGACACCACCAATCCTCGTTGGACAGGATGCGCGGCAGGTAGTGTGCCTTCTGCGCGTCGTTGCCGAAGGTGTAAATCACCGGCCCGACCATGCTAACGCCAAACGGCATCACTCTGGGCGCCGAGGCGGCGGCGCATTCTTCGTCGAAAATGTAACGTTGGATCGGCGTCCAGCCGGTGCCGCCATATTCTTTCGGCCAGCCAGGCGCGACCCAACCCTGTTCGAAGAGAATTTTGTGCCAGCGAGAGTAATCCTCGCGCCGCATCTCGATGCCGCCGTCGATACGGTCGCTGATTTCCTCGGGTAGATTGTCGCTCAGGAACGATCTTACGTCGTTTCGGAACGCGCTCTCAGCGTCGGAGAATTCGATATTCATGCCGGCTCGCCTGCTTTGGTTGTCGTGCCTGGTGGTCGGAAACCGGCGGGTATTATAGGGAGAATGCCGGCCGGTGAAACCCGACCGTTTTCAGATACGGCAGCGACCGACGGCTAGTTGGTTTGCCCGTGCTTGATCACGTAGCGGCCGTCGCTAATCCCGTCGAATATATCGTTGGCGTCGGGATGGTGCACTGGCTCGCCGGTCTCATCGTGCAGCAAGTTCTGCTCCGAGACATAGGCGATATAGCTGGTCTCGGAATTCTCCGCCAGCAGGTGATAAAACGGCTGATCCTTGCTCGGCCGAGCATTCTCCGGGATGGAATCGTACCATTCCTCGGTGTTGGCGAACTCCGGGTCAACGTCGAATATGACGCCGCGGAACGGGTAAATCCGATGGCGAACAATGTCTCCGATCTGAAATTTAGCTTGCCGAATTTCCATGACTTCACACGATATTGCTCAATTCAAACAGGCTCAGACTATGAGATTCGGCGGAGCGAAACTAGTGGCCGCGACTATCGTTGGCCGGGCCTCTGGCCAGGCACCCACTTATTGACCGGTTTTCCCTGATGAAATTTGGGGATTGTGGCGCGCTGGTCGCCGCTGCTGGTTACCGTTTGCGGACGCGTGCCGCCGGCGCCGTAGAATTCGGCCATGGCATCGACCGTGACCTCGCTCGGCTCCTTGCGCCGCATCGCCGTCTGGACTGGCGCCGCGGACATGACCGTTTGATCCAGACGATCGATCGGCAGTGCGCCGAATGCCTGCCAAATTCCCTCCAGAAAATCAGCGATCGGCTTTCGCAGTTCTTGTACCTCGATCAATGGCGTTTCGAGGTCGCGAATACGCGCGATATTCGGCTCCAGCGGACCGGCGCGACTAACGACAAACTGCGACGGCATTAGCTGCTCGCCGTGTGTCGAGCCGGCGAAATAGGCTTGGGCGAGAAACAGCAGGCGTTGCAGCTTGAGCGGCGCGAGCTCGGCACGGTCCGCGCGGGCCCGGGCAACCAGCCAGATGGCGACATCGAATGTTGACTCAGCGGCTGCGACCACGGCAATCACCTTTCAAACGCGAATCAACGTGATGATAATGCCCGCGCCGCAACGTGGCGAGCAGGCGTTGTCGTAGGCGCGTGTTTAAACCAATATCGTCCGAGCCAGAGCTCGGGGAGGGCATATGGACTTCGCACTCAATACAGAGATCGTGCTGCCGGATGACGGCACTGACGGCACGCTGGTCGGCCGTTGCTGGGTGCCCGACGCGGACGGCATAGGCGGGCCCTGCGTCGTGGTGTTGGCGGCAACCGGGGTCTACGACATCACGCGGGCGTTCCCGACCTCGGCCGAATTGATGAACGCCGCCAACCCATCATACGCCGTGGCGAACACGTCCGAGGCAATTCGAATTGGCGGGGTCGACGAGATTCTGGCCAACACCGTGCCCGACGCCCGTGACGAGTCGAAACCGTGGTTCATCGCACCGATCGATTTTCAGGCGATCAAGGCCGCGGGCGTGACCTTTCTCGATAGCCTAATGGAGCGCGTGATCGAGGAACTGGCGATGGGCGACCCCGACAAAGCAGAGGACATACGTGGTTCGATCGCGCAGGAAATCGGCGCCAGCCTGACCGGCATCCGGCCCGGCTCCGAAGACGCCATGAAGCTCAAGGAGTCGCTGCAAGCGCGCGACCTTTGGTCGCCATATCTTGAAGTCGGCATTGGCCCGGACGCGGAGATATTCACCAAGGCGCAGCCAATGTCGGCGGTCGGCCTGGGCGCCGATATCGGCATACCGGCTTATTCGACGTGGAACAATCCGGAGCCCGAGGCCGTGTTGGTGGTTAACGCGCGTCGCGAGATCGTCGGCGCAACCCTCGGAAACGACGTCAATCTCCGCGATGTCGAGGGGCGCAGCGCTCTGTTGCTGTCGCGCGCCAAGGACAACAACGCATCCTGCGCCATCGGTCCGTTTATCCGCTTGTTCGACAAAACGTTCATGCTCGACGACGTCAAGGGCATCGACATCAGCCTAGCGGTCGAGGGCGACGATCAGTTCTCGTTGCAGGGAACCTCATCAATGGGATTGCTGAGCCGCGAGCCGGAGGACTTGGTTGCCCAGACCATGAACGACACGCACCAATATCCTGACGGCTTCGTGCTGATGCTGGGCACCATGTTCGCGCCGACCAAGGACCGTGGCGAGCCCGGCATGGGTTTTACCCACCAGCTTGGTGATCTAGTGATGATCGCGACGCCGCCGCTCGGTGCATTGTTCAACCGGGTGACCCATTGCGACAAGGCGGCGCCGTGGGACTTCGGCATCACCGCGTTGATGCGAAACCTTGCGGCACGGGGCTTGTTGAGCGGGAAGGCGGCGTAACGCGACCCGCTCTTACTCGGCGGCGAGCTTGGATTCCTCGGCTGAGTAATTAAGTTCGACCACGATGCCGTTCGGGTCTTTCACGAAGAGTTGGTGGAGATCCAACGACGGCAACGTGCGCTCGGTGAAGTCGAGATTGTGTTCGCGCAATTTGGCCAGAGTCCCCAGCAGATCCGACGCGCGTAGCGCGAGATGGTCGACCGCACCGCTACCATTCAATGAGCTTGGGTCTTTCTTGCCGAGATACTTCGTCAGTTCGTCTTCGTCATTGAGGTCGTCGCTGCCACCGAACAAATGCACGATCGCGCGTTCGCCGCAATACAGCCAATAGCCGGGAAACTTGACCGGTGGCCGCCAGCCGACGGTTAGTCCGAGGACATCGACATAGAAGTCCTTGGTGCCTTCCAGATCGTTGGTCCGGATACCGCAATGGTCCAAAGTATCGATCGCCATCGAACCGTCTCCCCGATTGTATGTCTGAACTCTGACAGCCAGCCATGACTACCGCGCCCATACTGGCGCAGGTGGCATCTCATTCCAAGGCAGATTCTGGTTCGTTCGGACGCGGCAAATGCTGTTATTTATGATTGGGAAATTTTGTTAATTAGTTGATAAATATATCTATTCTGGCGCAGAAACATTTTGTTCCGGCTTGAGAAATGCTAGGTCGCAGCCGAGGTGCGCCTGCTCGACTTGGTCGAGGTGAAGTTTGAGCCAACCTCGCTCCGCGCCGGGGTGTGCGGTTGGCGGCGTCCAGGCCTCGCGGCGCGCGGCGAGGGTGGGTTCATCGACCAATAGCTCCAGTCGTCGGTTCGCCACATCCAGGCGGATGCGGTCGCCGTTTTCGACCAGGGCCAACGGACCGCCGATCGCCGCCTCCGGCGAGGCGTGCAGCACGATGGCGCCAAACGCCGTGCCGCTCATACGCGCGTCCGAGATGCGCACCATGTCCTTGACCCCGGCTTCGGCGAGCTTTCTCGGGATCGGCACGTAGCCTGACTCCGGCATGCCCGGCGCGCCCTTGGGGCCGGCGTTTCGCAAGACCAGCACATCGTCGGCGGCCACATCGAGCGCTGGATCGTCGATACGGTTCGCCATGTCCTCAAGACTGTCGAAAACTACCGCACGGCCCTCGTGGCTGAGCAAAGCGGGGGAGGCGGCGGACTGCTTGATGATGGCACCGTCGGGCGCCAGGTTGCCGCTCAAGACGGCGATGCCGCCCTCCGCCGATAAGGGATTCTCTATCGAGCGTACGACGGTCTGGTCCCATGGCGCCGGCGCGGCGTCGAGCTCTTCGCCGAGCGTGCGGCCGGTGACCGTCATGCAGTCAAGGTTCAGCAGCGGGCGCAGTTCACGCAGGATCGGCGCCAGGCCACCGGCTTTGAACAGGTCCTCCATATAGTGGCTACCGGACGGTTTGAGGTCGACCAGCACCGGGGTCTCGCGACTCATCCGATCGAACGCCGCCAAGTCGACGCCGATACCCAGCCGGCCGGCCATGGCGCTCAAATGAACCAGGCCGTTGGTCGAGCCGCCGGTCGCCAGCAGCACTCGAAACGCGTTGCTGAACGCAGCGGGGGTCATGATCTTGTCCGGTGTCAGCTGCTCTGTCACCATGGCCACCGCCCGCGCACCGGACGCCTCGGCGATACGCAATCGGTCGGCGTGCACCGCGGGGATCGCCGCACTGCCCGGCAGCATCATGCCGAGCGCCTCACAGGTCAGCGCCATGGTGCTCGCGGTGCCCATCACCATGCAGGTGCCCGCGGTGGTCGAAAGTTGGCCGCTAACTTCGGCGATCTGGTCGTCGTCGAGTTCACCAGCGCGATAACGGCCCCATTGGCGACGACAATCGGTGCAGGCGCCCAGCCGTTCGCCGCGCCACGAACCGGTCAGCATCGGACCGGTGACCAATTGGATTGCCGGCACGGCGGCGCTGGCCGCGCCCATCATTTGCGCTGGCACGGTTTTGTCGCAGCCGCCGACCAGCACCACCGCGTCCATTGGCTGGGCACGGATCATCTCTTCGGTGTCGATCGACATCAGGTTGCGAAACAGCATGCTGGTCGGGTTGAGATATGGTTCGCCCAGAGACGTGGTTGGGAAATCGACCGGCAGGCCGCCGGCGAACATCACGCCGCGTTTCACGGCTTCGACCAAGGCCGGCACCGTCTGATGGCAATTGTTGAAGCCGCTCACCGTGTTGGTAATGCCGATCACGGGCCGATCGAGATCGGCGTCCGACAGTCCGGTCGCCTTGGCAAAACTCTTGCGCAGGAACCATGAAAAGCCGGCGTCGCCGTAATGGGTCAAGCCGCCGCGCATGCCTGTCTTCGATTTGTCGTCGCCTTTGGCCACCGCTGCTCTCCCCAGCCCGCTGTTTTCGATTTAATCTCCCGTGCGGTCATAGCACACCGCGCCTCGGTCGAGCCGCCATTCTTGCTAGGGCATGCGCCCGCGTGCGAGGTTGCGCGCGCCATGAAATCGATCAACCTGACCCCAAAACTGTACGACTATCTGCTCGCTCACTCCTTGCGCGAGACCGATGTGCAGCGTCGTTTACGCGACGAGACCGAGACGCGGCCGATGGCGCTGATGCAGGCACCGCCAGAAGAGGCCCAGTTTCTAGCCTTACTGGTTGAGTTGATTGACGCGCACCGTTGCCTTGAGGTCGGCGTATTCACCGGCTACTCGACACTGGCGATGGCGCTCGCTCTCCCCGACGACGGCTACATCGTAGCGTGTGACATCGACGAAGAGACCACCGCGGTCGCGCAACGCTATTGGCGCCAAGCGGGCGTTGACCAGCGTGTCGATCTGCGCATCGGCGACGCGCGCGAAACCCTACGCGGCCTGATCGACAACGGCGAGGGCGGGAGCTACGACATGGCGTTTCTAGACGCCGACAAAACGGGTTACGCTGATTACTACGAGCAGATTCTGACTTTACTCAGACCGCGCGGTTTGCTGGTGATCGACAATGTGTTGTGGAACGGAGCGGTGGCCGACCCGGCGAAGTCCAACGACAGCACCGATGCGCTTCGCGCCCTAAACAAAATGCTACACGGCGATGAACGGATCACGCTTAGCGTCCTGCCGGTGGGCGACGGCATCACCTTGGCGGTGAAGCGTTAAGCGGGCGGTTGCTTGGCTTCAAACGGGTCCCGCGACGGCAGCTCAGCGATAATCGCGCGCTTCTGATCATCCGAATATTCGAGCCACGCGGCAATCTCGGCCATGCTGCGTCGGCAGCCCTCGCACAAACGGCTCCGCGGGTTGATCCGACAAATGCTGATGCACGGCGAAATAACGGTCATGGCGATAATCTAGTCAGGCCGTCTGCGGAAAAGAAAAGGCGGCGACCCGAAGGTCGCCGCCCCAACTTTCGAACGTATTGGACTTAGGCTTCCGACATGGCCGCCTTGATGGCGTCCGGCGTGATCGGCAGCTCGCGCACACGTGCGCCAACCGCTTCGTGGATCGCGTTCGCGATCGCAGCCGGGACCACCGTGACAACCGGCTCGCCGGTGCCGGCCGGATAGTGGCCATTCTGGATCAACAGAATGTCCATTTCCGGCACATGCTCCATGCGACCGACCAGGTAGGTGTCGAAGTTGCCCTGTTCGATCTGGCCGTTGGCCATGGTCGCCTTTTCAAGCAACGCATGACTGACGCCCCACAGAGCCGACCCTTCGATCTGGGCCCTGCAACCGTCGGGGTTAACCGCCGTGCCGACGTCCATGGCGATGGTCAGCTTCTTGACCGTCGGTTCGCCACTGTTCGGATCAACGTGGACTTCGGCCACACAGCAGGTCCAAGTCGGCGAGCCACGCTCTTGCGAGGTGACCGAGGCGATGCCCATGCCGGTATTCGCCGGCATTGGCTTGACGCCCCAACCGGCCTTGGCGGCCGCGGCTTCGAGCACGTTGCGTAGACGGAACGCGCCACCAACCGTATTCGGCGGTGTACCGGCGTTTTTGCCGGTCGCGTCGAGCATGTCGGCACGCAACTGAACGGGGTCTTTGCCGATCTTGCGGGCCATCTCGTCGAGATAGCTCTCGACCGCCCAGAAGGTCCAAGCCGGAGCCACTGACCGCAACTGACCCGGAGGCGTTGCGCTCTGACCCAGATCGTTCTCGATCGCACGAACGGAATGATTTGGCACGGTGTACCAGAAATCACTGCCGTTCATTGAGAACGGATCGATCTTGCCCTTCTTGTCCACCGACTCGGCCAGGAAGCCCGGTGCCTGACGCTTGGTCGCCCAGGCGCTGCACACCGAGTGCTCGACCGCGGTCAAACGACCGTCGGCGTCGACACCACCCTTAACGCGCTGATAGGTCAGCGAACGATGGAAGTCGTTCTTGACGTCATATTCACGGCTGTAGACCAGCTTGACCGGACGGCCGACTTCCTTCGCCGCGATCGCGGCGGGGATCATCGCATCCGGCTCCAGGCGCCGACCGAAGCCGCCGCCGAGATACTGCTGGTGAATCACCACGTTGGCCGGCTCCAGACCGATCGCTTCCGCGGTCATGGCGCCACACCGATTCTGCCACTGGCAGCCGGTGAACAAGTGCATCACACCATCTTTCATCATGGCGACGCAGTTCATCGGTTCCAAGACGCCATGATAGGTGATGTTGGTGATGTACTCAGCTTCGTGAGTGGTCTGAGCCTGACCCAGGCCAGCATCGACATCACCTTCGAGCACCCAAGCAAACCCGGAGTTCGGGTCATCGGCAAGGCCCTTGGCATGCGCGAGCAGGCTGCCGGTCGTAACGTTGGCGTTCGGGCCAGCGTCCCAATCGACTTTGATCGCCTCTGCCGCCGCATCCGCCGCCCAGTAGGTTTCCGCGACCGCAATCACGTAGCCCTTCTGCACACCGGTTGCGTCATCGGCGACAACCGCGCCGATATAACCGTCAATGCTCTTCGCCGCGGAGTCGTCAACGCTCTTCGCGCTGGCGCCCCAACGGGTCGGTGCCATCACCAGTTTGCCGTACACCATGTCCGGCACGAAAACGTCGATGCCGAAGCGCGCGGTGCCGTTGGTCTTGGCCGGGATATCAAGCGCCGGAACTTCTTGTCCGACGACCTTGTAGGAGCCGAATGCCTTAAGAGGCAGCTCCTTCAACTCGTCTTCGGAGAAGGTACGGCTGATATTGCCGGCAGTGATGATGTCGGAATAGGTGACGCTGTTGCCCGACGGGCCGTGGCTCACCACGCTGTTGCTCACCGAGCATTCACGCGGGGAAACGCCCATCATGGCCGCACCGGCCTCGACGAGGGCAATACGGCCAGAAGCGCCGGCGCGGGAGAGCGAGTCGAACGTCCAGTTCACGCTCCAGCTACCGCCGGTGATCATCAGGCCCCATTTTTCCTCGCTCGACGGATAGTCGATGCGAACGTCGGCCCAATCGACCTCGAGTTCCTCGGCCACAGACTGGGCGAGGGCGGTGCCAACGTGCTGGCCCATTTCCGACTTGGTAATGTGGACCGTGGTGATGCCCGAGGGCTCCATGGTCACGAACAAGCTCGGATTGTAGTTGCCAGCGGCCAAAGCTTCTTGCGCACTGCCGGTTAGTTTCGGCAGCACCGAGAAGCCCATGACAAGACCGGCTCCAGCCGCAGCCGAACCGACCAGGAAGTCACGGCGTGTGAAGCCTTCCATCTTGGATAGTTCCATGTGCTTGGTCATGGTCAGGCCTCCATCGCGGCGCGTTTGATCGCCTTTTTGATGCGGACATACGCCTGGCAACGACAGATGTTGCCATTCATCGCATCGACGATTTCGCCGTCGCTCGGGGTCGGATTGCTGTTAAGCAATGCCGCCGCGTTCATGATTTGCCCGGACTGGCAATAACCGCACTGCGGTACTTGCTCGGCAACCCAGGCCCTTTGAAGCGGATGTTCGCCCTTGGGATCGAGACCTTCGATGGTCGTGATCCGGGTACCTTCAACGTCGGCCAACGTGAGCTGGCACGAACGCATTGCGTCGCCATTTACATGCACAGTACATGCGCCGCAGAGACCTGCACCACACCCGAACTTCGTTCCTGTCATCCGCAGGCCTTCGCGGATGACCCAGAGAAGCCGGGTGTCCTCAGGCGCATCTACGACGTGGCTAACGCCGTTAATGGTGAGAACTGCCAATTATCCCTCCCACTGAGTGAGTCTGTCATACAGCATGCCGAAAGACCGGATGTCCGGCGCTTTTCAACACCGGCCGCCTGCCACGTGGCGTTTATCCGAACTCCCTGTCGGCACCATAAATCAACCGTAATGCATCGGCAACAGGAACCGGCCGCCAAAAGCCCCCGGGAACCTTAGGTTTTTCCCGATTTCACGTATTCGGGCTTGTCGGCGCTGCCGCGGTTCAGATGCAGCGGCCACCGTCGATCTCGAGCATGGTGCCAGTGATGAAAGCGGAATCGTCATCAGCAAAAAACAGAGCCGCGGTGGCAAGATCCTCCGGCGTGCTAAGGCGGCCCATCGGCACGGTCGAGATGAAGGCCTTGCGGCCCTCGGCCGGGTCGGCACCGCCCAGAAAGTCCGGCAGCATCGCGGTCTCGCCGGCGACCGGGCACAGCCCGTTCACCCGGATCTTATCGGCCGCGACCTCTAGCGCCAGCGCCTTGCACATTGGGACAAGTGCACCCTTGGTGGCGTTGTAGACCGCCAAGTTTGGACGCGGTCTGAGCGCGGCCGTGGAGACCGTCACCACGATGGATCCACCGCCTTGCTTCCGCATCACCGGTACGGCGTGTTTGGCCCCGAGGAACACACTGCGCACGTTGATCCGGAAAATCCGATCGAAAAAATCGTCTTCCGTGTCCGCCAACGGTGTCGGGCTCATGCCAATCGCCGCGTTGGCGACCAGCACGTCGCACGAACCGTAGCGATCCACCGACGCCTGGATCATCGCCTTGTTGTCGTCGGCCTCGGCAACGTCGGTGGCGATGAAGCTGCCTTCGCCGCCCGCGGCCTTGATTTCGTCGGCCACCCGCTGGCCGCCATCCTGATTAATGTCGGCGATCACCACCTTGGCCCCTTCGGTCGCGAAGCGTTTGGCGATGCCTTCGCCGAAGCCCGACCCGCCGCCCGTGACAACCGCTGTCTTGCCGTCCAACCGTCCTGCCGCCATGGCTGATCCCTCCTTGTTTGTTAAGCGGCCGCCACTCTCGCGAACGGGCTTCTGAATTGCAACGACGTGCTTTGGGCGGCGTAGACAGGTCATGTGGATTGCCCCTATATCAAGCCGCCTTCGCGACCGGATTGTCATGACCGAACCCGATTTCCGCCCAACAGAAACCATGGTCGAAATGCCATGGCAGCGCCTCGCGGACTATCTGCGGGCAAGCGGCATGACCCTGGCTGACGATCCCGCGCCCCGGCAGTTCGGCGGCGGTATGGGCAATCTCAATTACCTGATTACGGTCGATAGTGCGCCGATGGTGCTGCGCCGGCCGCCGCTTGGCCCGATCCCGCCCGGCGCCAACGACATGAAACGGGAGCACCGGGTGCTCAGTCGTTTGTGGGAAGCGTTTCCCTTGGCGCCGCGCAGTCGGCTCTATTGCGAAGACGCGGATGTGCTCGGCGCGCATTTTCTGATCATGGAATATCGTCAGGGGCGGGCGATCATCGGCAGCACGTGGCCGGCACCGGTCGCCGCGGACGATGCGGCCCAGCAGCATATCTGCCGCCTGATGATCGAGACGTTGGCCGAATTGCATGCGGTCGACCCGGCCGGCATCGGTCTCGGCGAGTTTGGCCGGCCGGATGGTTTCTTGGCGCGCGCGGTCGACGGCTGGGCCAAGCGCGCCGAAATCGCCGCCGACGAGGCGCCGCACCCGCCAACCCGCGAAGTTGCCGAATGGCTGCGCGACCACATGGTGCCCGGCGGGCCGCCAACCCTGCTGCATAATGACTTCAAGCTCGACAATATGCTCTTCTATCCGGCGGATCAGACGCGCCGGGTCGCGGTGCTCGACTGGGATCAGGCAACCCGCGGCGACCCGCTGTTCGACCTAGCGACTTTGCTCAGCTATTGGACCGAGCCTACTGATCCGGAAGCCATGTTTACACTCAACCAGATGCCGACCGGCAGCCTTGGCTCGATGCGCCGCGCCGAGGCGCGAGACCTTTACGCAAAGCTCACCGGACGCGATTTGACCGACTTCCGCTTCCACCGCGTCCTCGGCATGTTCAAGCTCGCCGTCGTGTTCGAGCAGCTTTTCGCCCAGTATCGCCGCGGCACCGTGACCGATCCGAAATACCGGCCGTTCGAGGCTGTCGCCCATGGCGTCATGAAGATGGCGCATGAGGTCGCACGAGGCCGTGCCGACTAGTCGATTTCTTTTAAATTCCAACAGGTAACCAGCCAATGATCGATTTCGCCATGCCGTCCGAGCTCCAGGCGCTCAAGGAACGCACCGAAGCCTTCGTCCGGGATGTGGTGATCCCCTATGAGGGCGATGCGCGTGAGGGCCAGCACGGGCCGGCCGACGACCTCAAGCGCGAGCTGATCGACAAGGCGCGCGACGCCGGCTTGCTTAGTCCGCATGTCGGCAAGGAATGGGGCGGGCTTGGGCTCAATACCCGAGAAATGGCGGTGGTCTTCGAGGCCGCCGGCTATTCGCTGCTTGGCCCCCAAGCGCTCAACTGCGCGGCGCCGGACGAAGGCAATATGCACCTGTTGGAGGTGGTGGCTTCCGAGGCCCAGAAGGAGCAGTGGTTGCGCCCGATCGCGGCCGGCGACATTCGGTCGTGCTTTTCGATGACCGAACCGCGGGGCGGGGCAGGGTCCGATCCGAACATGCTCGCGGCAACCGCGCGCCAGGACGGCAATCACTGGGTGATCAGCGGCGACAAATGGTTCGTCACGGGTTTCGATGGCGCGAAGCTCAACATCGTTATGGCGCGAACCGCTGAACGCATCGAGGGCGGTAAGGGTGCGACCATGTTCCTGGTTGACAATGACGATCCCAATATCGAACGCGTGCGGCTACAGGACACGTTGGAATCAAGCTTCGCTGGCGGTCATTGCGAAATTCGTTTCAACGATGTCCGTGTGACCGCCGACCAGGTGCTCGGCGAAATTGGCGAGGGATACAAATACGCCCAGGTCCGGCTCGCGCCGGCGCGGTTGACCCACTGCATGCGTTGGCTCGGCGCCGCGCGACGCGCACACGATATCGCTACCGCCTATGCCATCGAGCGAGAAGCGTTCGGTAAACCATTGGTGGAGCACGAGGGTGTCGGCTTCATGCTGGCTGACAACGAGATGGATATCTACACCAGCCGGCTCGCCATCTGGCAAACCGCCTGGCTGCTCGACCAAGGTGAGCAGGCGCGCCAGGAATCCTCCATGTCGAAGGTGATTTGCTCGGAAGCGGCGTTCCGCATCGTCGACCGCTGCATGCAAGTCCTCGGCGGCATGGGCATTACCAACGACACCTTGATGGAGCGGCTGTGGCGCGAGATTCGCCCGTTCCGCATCTACGACGGCCCATCCGAGGTGCACCGCTGGGCGATCGCCAAGCGGGTCGCCAGTAAAGCGCGAAAAGCGCGCGCCGCGTCGTGATCGCACTCACCGAAATCGAGGCCGCGCGCGAGCGCATCACGGGCAAAATCCGCGAAACCCCGATGATGCGCGCAGCGCCGCTGCGCACGCCGTTGGCGGAAAATCCCGACCTATGGCTCAAGGTGGAGTCGCTGCAAGTGTCCGGATCGTTCAAGGCACGTGGTGCGACCAATAGAGTTGCGACACTGGAAGCGCGGGTGCTTGCCAACGGTTTGGTCACGGCCTCGGGCGGCAATCATGGCCTTGGCGTTGCCTATGCCGGCTGGCAGGCGGGCGCGCCGGTGCGTGTGTACCTGCCGAAGAGCAGCCCGGAGGCCAAAGCGGCCGCGCTTGCCGAATGGGGCGCGACTGTCGTGCGCCATGGCGCGGTCTGGGACGACGCGAACCAGGCCGCCATGGAGGCGGCCGAGAGTGAAGGCCTGACCTATATCCATCCGTTCGCCGATCCGACGGTGATAGCCGGCCAGGGCACTATCGGGCTCGAGGTTGTTGATGCGCTGCCCGACGTTGAGACGATCATTGTCGCGATCGGCGGTGGCGGGCTGATCAGCGGTGTCGCCAGCGCCATCAAAGCGAGGCGCCCGCGTGCGCGGGTCATAGGGGTCGAGCCTGTGGGCGCCCCCACGCTTCGTGAAAGCGTGCGCGCCGGGCAGTTGGTTACGCTCGATGCGATCGAGACTGACGTCGGCGTTTTGGCGCCGCGCCGCAGCGCCGAAATCAACTTGGGCATCATTTCGAATCTCGTCGACGACATCGTGCTCGTCTCGGATCAGGAGATGCTCGGCGCGGCAAAATGGTTGTGGGGTGAGCTTGGTATCGCCGCGGAGCTTGGCGGTGCGGCAGCAATCGCCGCCCTGCAGGCAGGGACGATTGAGGTCAAACAGGGCGAGACGGTCTGCGCGGTGGTTTGCGGCGCCGGCGATGATGGGGTTATCGACTCGCGCGCCTAGGCCGGGTAACTAAGGCGCGAATCGACCACCACGTCAGTGGGCGGTCGACAGGGAGGGAGCGATGACGATCCAAAGCGACCAGCTCGCGGCTTTAACCGCGGCGATCTTCAGCAATGCCGGCAGCGTTGAAGAAGAAGCCGACACCATTGCGAAGCACCTGATCGAAGCCAACCTAGTCGGCCATGACAGCCATGGCGTGATCCGCGTGCCGGCTTACATCCAGTGGGTCGACGAGGGCAAGCTGGTGCCCAATCAGTCGATCTCGGTGGTTTTCGAGAACGATGCCGTGGCCGTCGTCGACGGCAATTTCGGGTTCGGACAGGTACTCGGCGAACAGGCGGTCGCGCTCGGTATCGAGAAATGCAAGAAAAGTGCGTTGGCGATGGTCGGCCTGCGCAATTCCGGCCATGTCGGGCGCGTCGGCGACTGGGCGATCCAGGCGGCCGAGGCGGGTCTCTTGTCGATGCATTTCGTCAACACCTCGGGCGGCGGCATTCTCGTGGCGCCGTTCGGCGGGATTGACCGACGTTTGTCGGCGAATCCAATCGCCGCCGCGGTACCGGTGCCCGGCGAAAAACCGATCGTGGTCGATCTGTCGACCTGTGTGATCGCAGAGGGCAAGATCAGGGTGGCGCGCAATAAGGGTGTGCAAGTCCCTGAAAACGCGATCATAAATGCGGCCGGTGAGCCAACCACCAGCCCCGATGATTTCTACGCCGATCCGCCTGGGTCGATTCTCACCATCGGCGCCCACAAGGGCTATGCCTTGTCGGTGTTGTGCGAGGTGATGGCCGGTGCGATTTCCGGCAGCGGTTGCAGCAATCCGAACAACCCGACCGCGAAGAAAGTGGTCAATGGCATGACGTCGATTTACATCGATCCGGCCACCGTCGCCGGCGATGCCTTCGGCGGTGAAATCACCGGCCTGATCGATTGGGTCAAAGGTTCGCCAAAAGCCGACCCGGATGGCGAAATCCTGATGCCTGGCGAGCCCGAGGAACAGACCAAAGCCGAGCGGCTGGCCAATGGCATTCCGCTCGACGACACAACCTTTGGCCAACTGGTCGACACCGCGCGTACGGTCGGCCTTGGCGATAACCGGATCGCCGAATTGTCCGGCCGCTCGATCTAGGAGGCACTGTCTTGCAGATTACCGCCAAATCCCTGACCGGCTTGTCGAGCGACATTTTCGCCGCCGCCGGTTGCGAGCGCGATGAAGCCGATCGGGTCGCAAAATATCTGGTCGGCGCGAACCTTGCCGGGCACCCGAGCCATGGCGTGGTCCGGGTTCCGCGCTACGTCAGCCAACTAAAAACCGAAAAAGTGTTACCTGGCCAAGCAATTACGGTGGTGACCGACACCGATGTCATCGCCGTGGTTGATGGCCATTTCGGCTTCGGCCAGACCATCGGCGAGCAGGCGGTCGATCTCGGGATAGAGAAGGCAAGGAAGCACGGCGCCTCCATCGTTGGTTTGAAGAACGTTGCTCATCTAGGTCGAATTGGTGACTGGCCCGAGCGTGCCGCCGCGCAGGGCATGGTTTCGATCCATTTCGTCAATACATCCGGCATCGGGCTGTCGGTGGCGCCATTCGGCGCGGCCGAGCGACGCATGTCGACCAATCCGTTCGCCGTGGGTGTTCCGGTCAAGGATGGCCCACCGGTGATTCTTGACTTCGCAACCTCGATCGTCGCGGAAGGCAAGGTGATGGTTGCGGTCGATGGCGGTAAGCCGTTGCCGGAAGGCGCTTTGGTCGACGCCCAAGGCAACTTCACGACCAATCCCGAGGTGCTCTACGGACCGATCACCGACGAGCGGCCTTTGAACGCGCGCGCCGGCACCGGTGCCATCCGCGCCATGGGTGATCATAAGGGTTCCGGCCTCTCCATCATTTGTGAGCTGTTGGCCGGCTCGCTGGCCGGCGGCGGCGCGGCCAAAGAAGGCGTGGACCGGTTATCGAACGGCATGTTGTCGATCTACATGGACATCGCCACTTTCGACGCCGGCGGCGGCTTTGCCGATGATGTGGCGAGCTATCTCGGGTTCGCCCGGAGCGCGAAGCCGATCGATCCGAATGACGAGGTGCTTATGCCTGGGGATCCTGAGCGCAATCGGCGCGAAAAATATCTCGCAGATGGTATTCCGCTAGAGGACACCACCTGGAGCAGTCTGGTAGACCTTGCCGAGCAATATCAGATACGCGTACCGGCGAATTAACACGTTTCGTCCGGTGTCCGCGAAATTGGGAGAAAATCATTGATTGATAAAAAGAAAATCTCACGCAGCCGCATCAACCGTCGTGAGTTTGTAGCGGGCGCGGTGGCAACCGGCGCAGCGATCTCCGGCTTTCCAGCGATCGCGAACGCGCAAGCCACCGGACCGATCAAACTCGGCATCCCGACAATCATGTCGGGCCGGGTCGCGCAACTCGGCATTTCGTCGACCAACGCGGTCAAGATGGTGGTCGATGCGTTCAACGCCAACGGCGGCTTGGATGGCCGACCGGTCGAGCTGCTGATCCGCGACTCCAAAGCCAAGCCCGACGAGGCGGCGCGCGTGACCCGCGACTTCGTCAACAGCGACGAGGTTGACGTGGTGTTCAATTGCGAAGCGTCGAGCGCCTCATTCGCGGTTCAGGAGGTTGTTCGCGAAGCCGGCACGCTGTGTCTGCACAATGTCTCCGAAACTTCGTCGCTCAGTGCCGATCCGGCCATTCGCAGTGCCAACTCGTTCCGCTTTGCCCGCCAAGGTATCCACGATGCGGTCGGCAGCGCCCGATACGCCGCACGCATTTCCGAGGCGAAGGGCTTAAGGAAATGGATGTCGGTGTCGCCTGACTACGCTTATGGCCGCGATAATACTGATTTGTTTTTCAAGCTTTTGAAGCAGTTTGGTGGCGAGGACATCGAGGTGGTCGGCAATGGTTGGCCGAAGCTGTTTCAGCCTGACTACACCGAAGTGATCACCCAAATCTTGCAGAAGCAACCCGACGCGGTCTACAGCGCTTTGTGGGGAGGGGATCTGGTCTCGTTCATTGACCAATCCGGCCTGTACGGAATGTTCGAAGGCATCGAGTTCTTCACCATCAACCTGGCCGACTACACCACCATGAGCGCCCTTCGTAACCTGCCCGAAGGGCTGCATTCCGGTACCCGCTACATGTCGAGTTTTCCGGATATCGAGATGAATCGAAGCTTCGACGCCGCTTATGTCGAGCAGTTCGGTGACCATCCCACGAACTGGTCGTGGGAGTGTAAGGTTGGCGCTGAATTCCTGCTTGCCGCGATGACCGAGGCCGGCAGCGCCGACGGCGTCAAGGTCGCGGAAGCGTTGCGGGGCATGACCCGTCCATCGATCGTCGGGGTTGGGTCGGACAACTCCATGACCCTGCGCGCCGAGGATCAGACCGTGATCAACTATGCGGTCGGCTGGGGCACCACGGTGGCCGAGGAACCGTTCGTCACAAATATCCAAGCCGCCGATTGGGCCGACATCATTGAGCACGAAACCGCGTGGAAGCGCGAACTGGGTTACATCTGACCCGTGGCTGCTTACTTTATTTTCCCCTGTAAACGCCGGGACACCGTCTGAGCATGGAACTTGCCGCGTTCGCGGAGTGTTTTAGCACGCCCTCCTGCATGATCTTTCAGGCCGTCGGCGGGCTCAAGATCGGCATGTTGCTGTTCCTGGTCGCCTCCGGGCTGACACTGATCTTCGGCGTGCTCGGGGTGATCAACTTCGCCCACGGCTCGTTCTACATGCTCGGCGCCTATTTCGCGTACACCACGATTGCCGTCACCGGCAATTTCACCCTCGGCGTGCTTGCTGCCGCCGTCGGCACGGCGGGGGTAGGGCTGCTTTTTGAACGCAGCGTCATCAGCCGGGTTTACCAGTCGAACGTGCTGGTCCAACTGCTTGTCTGCTATGCGTTTATTCTGATCCTCGACGATCTGGTGATCGTTATCTGGGGTGAAGAGTTTCTCTCTAGTCTCGGCGTGCCCGAGGCGTTCCGCGTGCGGCCGATTTTCGTCGCCGGCGCCATCGTGCCGCCGTTCCACTTGTTTCTCATCGGCGCCAGTGTCGCCGTGGCGGTTGGCTTGTGGCTGATCATGACCCGCACCCGGTTTGGCAAGATCGTGCGGGCGGCGGCGCAGAACCCGCAAATGGTCTCGGCGCTTGGCATCAACACCACGCTGATCTACGCGGGTGTCTTCGCGCTCGGCAGTCTGCTCGCCGGTCTTGGCGGCGCGCTGGCGGCGAGTGAGCGTTCGATCTCGTCGGGCATGGGCTTCTCGATCGTCATCGAGTCTTTCATCGTCACCGTGATCGGCGGCATGGGCTCGATCGCCGGCGCGTTCGTCGCGGCGATCCTGATCGGCCTGGCGCGTTCCTTCGGCGCCATCGGCTTCCCTCTATTCACCGATGGCCTGATGTTCATGGTGATGTGCCTGGTGCTGATCCTGCGGCCGCAGGGCCTGTTTGGCCGGGCCGAGGGCTGATCGGGTGCGTCGAAGCGGTCCGCTCCGCGATGCGGTAATCGGCATCGGCGTGTTCATCGCGCTGGCCGTGATTTATGCGGTGGTCGATGATGCATTCGTTCACGACATCATCATAAAGACCTGCATTTTCAGTATTTTTGCCCTCTCTTTGAATCTGCTGATCGGATATCTCGGTTTGGTCGCCTTTGGCCATGCTGCCTTTTTCGCCTCCGGCGCCTACGTCTTCGGGCTGTTCATGCAATCGCATTTCGTCGGGCCCGACAGTGGCTGGGCAATTCCCTTCGGGATCCTGCTCGCGATGCTCGGCTCGGCAGTGCTGGCGGCGGCGATTGGCGCAATCTGCATCCGCGCTAAGACGATCTATTTCTCGTTTCTCACCCTGGCGTTTCAGATGATCCTGTACAGCGCCATCCTCGCGGCGGTGCCGATCACCGGCGGCGACCAGGGCCTGATGGGTGGATTTCCGAAGCCGGTGTTCCTCGGCATCGATCTGACCAAGGCGTCGCACATGTACATGTTCTGTGCTGGGCTCGCGATCGTCTCGGCGATGATCATGCGCCAGATCGTTGAATCGCCGTTTGGCTATGTGCTGCGCATGCTGCGCGACAATCCTGATCGCGCCGCGTTCCTCGGCCTAAGGGTCAAGCTCTATCAGTGGATCACTTTCGTCATCGCCGGCACCCTCGCGAGTCTCGCCGGCGTACTGCAATCCTTGCTCGACATCGGCGCGTTCCCTGAATGGGCCTTCTGGGCGAAATCGGCTGAGCCGCTGTTCATGATCCTGCTTGGCGGCATGCAAACCTTCCTTGGCCCGGTGCTCGGGGCGTTCATCTTCGAGGTTTTGAACGCCGTGGTCACCGCGCACACGCGCTATTACGGGTTGGTGCTCGGCGGGGTCATCTTGTTCTTCGCCTTGGGCCTGCGCAAAGGCCTCGCGGACTACCTTTGGGAGATGGTGAGCGATCGCCGCGCCGCGCCGGGCAAGGCCGATGCTTAAACTGGAATCGGTTGCCAAAGCATTTGGCGGTGTGGTCGCGACCGACCACGTTTCGCTGCTTTTCGAACCTGGCAGTCTGTCGGCGATCATCGGCCCCAATGGTGCCGGTAAAACCACCCTGTTCAATTTGATCTCGGGCAAGCTCAAGCCCGATTCTGGGCGCATCCTGTTCGACGGTGAGGATATTGCTGGTCTCGACGAGACCGAGATTGTTCGCCGTGGTATCGGCCGCGCCTTTCAGGTGGCGAGCATCTTCCCGAGCCTGACGGTCGAAGAATCTCTGATGGCGGCGGTGTTGTCGCATCGCCGGCAAACACTGCGTATCGCCGAACGGTTCAGCCACAGCGATGCACGGGCCCGCGCCGCGGAGATCATCGACATGACCGGTCTTGGCCCGGTCGCACGCAGCCTGTCCGCCAATCTCAGCCATGGCGATCAGAAACTGCTCGACATCGCGCTGGCATTGGCGCTCGAGCCGCGCTTGTTGTTGCTCGACGAGCCGACCGCAGGGATGGGGCCCGAGGAACGCTGGCAGATGATCGAGCGTGTCCGCGCGCTATGGCAGGCCGAGCACATGACCTTGGTCTTCATCGAACACGACATGGACATCGTGTTCGAGATCGCCGAGTCGATCCGCGTGTTGTGCTATGGCGCGGTACTCGCGGAGGGCACCGCCGAACAGATCCGGGCTAATCCTGAAGTCATCGAAGCTTATCTTGGCGTGCCGGTCGAAGAGGCCGAGGTGTTGCCGTGACCACGATCCTCGCCGCCGATGGCCTCGACGTATTTTACGGCGCTAGCCAAATTCTGTTTGGTGTCTCGTTCGCGGTGGAGGAGGGGCAGACGGTCGCGCTGCTCGGCCGCAACGGCGCGGGCAAGAGCACCACGTTCAAGGCGCTCGCCGGTCTGGCGCCGCCGCGAGCTGGAAGTGTTGAGATCCGAGGCCAGGATGTCGCCGGTGCCAAGCCGCACCGCATCGCGCGCGCCGGCATCGGCTATGTGCCCGAGGATCGACAGGTGTTTCCCGAGCATTCTGTCGAGGACAATCTGACGATCGCCGCCAAGCCGGGCGCCGGCGGCGAGACCGACTGGACGCTTGAGACGGTCTACGACGTTTTTCCAATTGTCCGCGATTTGCGCCATCGCGTTGCCGGTCGTCTGTCCGGCGGCGAGCAGCAGATGCTGACCATCGCCCGCACGCTGATGGGCAACCCGGAGGTGCTGTTGCTAGACGAACCGTCGGAAGGCTTGGCGCCGATCATTGTTCAGAACATCGGCGAACTCATCCGCCGCTTACGCGACATGGGCGTCACGGTGCTGCTGGCCGAACAGAACATGCATTTCTGCTTGGGCATCGCGAGTCACGCGGTGGTCATCGACAAGGGCCACATCGTCTATCGCGACACAATCCAAGCGCTCAAGGCCGATGAAGACGTCCGCCGCCGCTATCTCGCCGTGTGAGCACGGCATTGCGCGTCGGTCAAAGCCGTCGGGCGTGGTAAGCTAGCTTCGTCTTGGTGCCGATCCCGGGAAATTTCCGCTTGGTGCGACTTCTGCGCCTCATCACCTATTTGAAATATTCGGCCATCGCCCTTGGTCTGGCAGGACTAGGGTTGGCCGGCGTGCTGGCCTATTACGCCTACACGCTGCCGGTGCCGCATCTGCTCGATCCGCCGGCGCAACCCGCGGTGTTGCTCAAGGCCAGCGACGGCGAGGTGTTCGCCGGGCGCGGGGTGTTGAGGGGGCGGCGGCTTGGCGCTGACGAAATCCCGCGGCATCTGGTCGACGCCGTGGTGGCGATTGAGGATCGTCGGTTCTGGAGCCATTTCGGTATCGATCCGCGCGGTCTTCTGCGTGCAGCGTTTACCAACCTGCGCGCCGGCGCGGTGCGCCAAGGCGGCAGCACCATCACCCAGCAGCTCGCCAAGGTGATGTATCTCGGTCCGGAACGCACGCTGAGCCGCAAGATCCAAGAAGCCATGATTGCGCTGTGGCTCGAAGGCCGGCTTGAAAAAGAGGAAATCCTGTCGCTCTATCTGAGCCGGGTTTACCTCGGCGCGGGTGCTTACGGCGTGGATGCGGCGGCGCAGCGTTACTTCAACAAGAGCGCCGCCGATCTGACACTGAGCGAATCGGCCATGCTGGCTGGGTTGATCCGGGCGCCGTCCCGGCTCGCTCCGACACGTGACCCGGAGGCGGCGCGCGAGCGGGCCGAGATCGTCATTCAGGCGATGATCGAAACACGCCTGATCGGCGAGGCTCTGGCCGACGAAGCGCGATCCAATCCGGCCGAGCTCGCGCCGGCGGCCGCGACCGACCCGGGTTGGAATTATTTTGCCGATTGGTCGTATCAGTCGGTGCGGGACTTGCTCGGCGCGGCGCAGGGCGATTTCACGGTCACCACGACCATCGATCCGCGGCTTCAGGCGCTCGCCCAGCAAACCATCGACAAGTGGTTCGTCGAGGTTGGTGAGGAGCGCGGATTTTCGCAGGCCGCGCTGGTGGCGATGGCGCCCAACGGCGCGGTGCTCGCCATGGTCGGCGGACGCGACTGGCGCGACAGTCAATTCAACCGCGCAACGCAAGCGCGTCGCCCGGCCGGTTCTTTGTTCAAACTGTTCGTCTATCTCGCGGCGTTCGAAGCCGGATTGACGCCGTACAGCATGGTCGAGGATCGCCCGCTGCGTTACGACGATTGGGCTCCGGAAAACTATAATGGCCGCTACCAGGGCGAAATGCCGCTGCGCAATGCATTCGCCAAGTCGATCAATACCGTCGCGGTCCAGTTGGTTGAGAAAACCGGGCCGCAACAGGTCATCGATATCGCGCGAGAGATGGGTATTGATGCGCCGATGGAGGCTGACCTGGCGATCGCCCTCGGCACGCCGCCGGTCACCTTGCTCGAAATCACCGCAGCCTATGCCGCGGTCGCGGCCGGCCGCGCCCGGGTCGAGCCGCACGCGGTTCGCGAGGTCGCAGTCGGCAACCGCACTCTCTATCGTCAGCAGGCCGCCGTCGCGGCGGAGGCTCAACGCTTTCGCCATCGCGCCGATATCATGGATCTGCTGCGCGAGGTGGTGGCGAGCGGAACCGGCCGAGCGGCGGCGTTGGACCGACCGGTTGCCGGCAAGACCGGCACCAGCCAGGACTATCGTGATGCCTGGTTCGTCGGTTTTACCAACCAAATGATTGTCGGTGTCTGGCTTGGCAATGACGACAACAGCCCGACCAATGGCGTAACCGGCGGCGCGGTGCCGGCGCGCATGTGGCGCGACTTCGTGGCCGCTGCCTACGGCGAAGTTGGCGACGTCGTCGCGGCTTTGCCCGAGCCGATCGATGAAGTTCGCGCTCCGGAATCTGCACCGCTGCCGCTGCCGGCACCAGCGCCCGAACCGAGCGCGGCCGCACCGCCGCCAGCCAGAGCGCCGGCAACGGGTCGGGAAGCACCCGCGGGTCCGGTGTTTGGCGTGCCACAGGTCATCGACACCGGCACCTTGCGTTTCGCGGCGCGCACAGTGCGGTTGGTCGGTGTCGATGGCGAGGCGGGCACGCACGCGCGCGAAATGAACGGCTATATCGGCGGGCGCGAAGTCGATTGTGTGCCGTTTGGCCGCGCCTCGCACCGCTGCGAGCTTGACGGCTACGATCTATCGGAAGTGGTGCTGTTCAACGGCGGCGCTCGGGCCACCGAGGACGCGCCGCCTTATTTGCAGGCCGCTGAGGCCCGCGCGCGCTCTGACCGGGTCGGCATCTGGGGTGGCCGTTGATCGAGAGCACTTTCCGGCGCGCCACGTTGAATCAGGCGCAACTATCTGTTTAACATGCCGTGTGAGGAGCCATAACGCGGGAGGCATGTAATGCATGCGATTTTGCGCGGCTGCGCGATAGTCAGTCTGATTGGTGGCATGGCCGCTTGCGGTACCACGCCTGAGGAACGCGGCATTACCGGCGCCGGACTCGGCGCGGCGGGCGGCGCGATTATTGGCGCAGTGACCGGACTTACGGTCCTTCAAGCGGCGTTGATTGGCACGGGCGTCGGTGGCGCGACCGGTCTGCTCACCGATGAAGGTGACTTCAATCTTGGTCAGCCAATCTGGGAAACGTTGGGTCTAACCTCATCGAGCAATCGGGGTGGCCAATCCGCGTGGACCGAACCCAAGTCGTCGAACAGTGTTGCACAAGCACAGACCGCGCTGAACAAGCTGGGTTACAAATCTGGTACGGTCGACGGCGTGATGGGCCCCAGAACCCGTTCCGCGATCGAGGAATACCAATTTGACAAGGGCCTCTCGATCGACGGTCGCTTGACTGCGTCGCTGTCCGAACGCTTGCGCACCGAGGCCACGTTCTAAGCCGAGCCGGCTGCCGTGCCTGTCCATCCATGAGCGGCCGAATTGCGTCGCTCATCGGTCGAGTCGTGTTCGGGCGCTTTCATAATTCATTCCTGGCAATGAGTTGTGAGGGAATGTTCGGAATTTTATTCAGTCGGTGAATCAGGCCTTGGTTTGATGGATTGCTCTGGCGCCGTGGGCGCGTTTAGGATGCGCCCGGCCTGTTCGTGGCACCGGGTCGTTCTGACCGAATCCAGCATTTCAGTACCAGGGAGTTATCTATGTCTCTAAAGACGATTTCGGCGCGCGCCGCCGGTGCCGCCGCCGCTGCCATGATGGCGGCTGTTTTCGCCACGCCGACCCAGGCCGACATAGCCTACGGCGACGTCATCACCATTCATGAGTCGATTACGATTAACGAAAGCCCGGTCGCGATCTGGACCAAATTCGGTAATTACTGCGCAATTCCAACCTGGGTGCCGCCGATCAAGTCCTGTGTTTACGAGGAAGGCGATGGCCAACTCGGCTCCGTGCGCCGGCTCGATATTGACGGTATCGGCGAAGTGGTCGAACTCATGAGCGTGCGAGGCCAGACCCTCTACACCTACGAGATGACCGAGGGCTTCCTCACCGACGCCAAGTATCGCTCGACCATCTGGGCGGTTCCGGGCACCAGTGCCGGCACCGCGGAAGTCCATTGGAAGACCACCATTCTTCGCTCGGCCTTCCCGGATGATGGCGGTGTCGGCATCGCCACGACCTTGTCGGGGCTGTACCAGGCGTCTCTCGGCGAACTCAAGCGGCTAGCTGAGTAGGCGCCGAACATAGAAACAAAGGGGCAATTGCCGCTTTTCCGGTGAGTTTCGCCGTCATTTCGATTGGCTGCAGGGAATAGGCGATTGCCGCTTTATCCGGCGAAACCGGTACGGAGGCAGATCATGACGCAACGACGGATCGATTTTAGCGAACTGGATTGGGAAACGCCGATGCCCGGTGCTCGTTTCAAGCGGCATGTGGCGGGCGCGCAGGTCATGCGACTGGTGGAATTCACCGAAGAGTTGGTAGAGCCCGATTGGTGCCGCAAGGGCCACACCGGCTATGTCATCGAGGGGCGTATGACCATCGAATTCGAGGGTGAAAACGTAACGTATAACGCTGGCGACGCCTTGTTCCTCGCCGCGACGGAGGCGGATAAGCACATGGCGACCGTAGCGCCCGGTGAAAAAGTCGTGCTGTTTCTGGTCGAAGAAGAATAGCCGCGGCGGAGCCGAGGTCCGTCCGAGCCGCACTGCGCTGATCTATTTGCGCGCCAGCAGCTTCATGCCTTCTTCGAGGCCCTTGATGGTCAGCGGGAACATGCGGTCGGCCATCAGTTCGCGGACCATTTGGACTGAGTGGGTGTAGTCCCAATATTCGCGTGGCTCGGGGTTGAGCCAGATCGCCGAGGAATAGACGTCGAGCATGCGGCCGAGCCAGACCTGGCCGGCTTCTTCGTTCCAGTGCTCCACGCTGCCGCCCGGATAGGCGATCTCATACGGGCTCATGCTGGCGTCACCGACAAAGATCAGTTTGTAGTCGGCTGGATATGTATGCAGCACATCCCAGGTCCCCAAGCGCTCGGCATGGCGGCGCCGGTTGTCGCGCCACAGGGTCTCGTATGGGCAATTGTGGAAATAGAAATATTCCAGATGCTTGAACTCCGCGCGCGCTGCTGAGAACAGCTCCTCGCAGGTTCGGGTGTGCACGTTCATCGACCCGCCGACATCGAGGCACAGCAGAACTTTCACCTTATTATGCCGCTCGGGCCGCATTTTGAGGTCGAGCCAGCCGCCATTGTCGGCGGTCGCCTTGATGGTGCCGTTTAGGTCGAGCTCGCTGTCCGCGCCCTCACGCACGAATTGGCGCAGGCGCCGCAGCGCGACTTTGATGTTGCGGGTACCGATCACCACCGAGTCGTCGAGGTTTTTGTATTCGCGCTTGTCCCATACTTTGACCGCGCTGCGTCGGCGGCCTTCGTCCTGTCCGATGCGAATGCCTTCCGGATGGTCGCCATAGGCGCCGAACGGCGACGTGCCGCCGGTGCCGATCCACTTGCTGCCGCCTTGGTGTCGCCCCTGTTGTTCCGCGAGCCGCTCTTTAAGCGTCTCCATCAGTTTGTCCCAGCCCAGCTTCTCAAGCTCGGCGCGCTCCTCGGGGCTGAGCAGCTTTTCGATTTCCTTGCGCAGCCATTCCTCGGGAATGTCGGCGAACATGGCGTCGGCGACTGATTCGATGCCTTTGAAATACTCACTGAATGCCTGATCGAACTTGTCGTAATTGCGTTCGTCCTTCACCAGCGTCGCGCGGCTGAGATAGTAAAAGTCATCGACACTATAGCCGGCGACGCCGGCTTGGACGCCTTCGAGCAAAGTGAGGTATTCGCGCAGGGTCACCGGCACCTTGGCGTTGCGAAGCTTGAGAAAGAAATCGACAAACATGCGGGTCGCTTTCTAGGCGTTAGCCGTTTTAGGCAACCGCAATTCCAAATGAGGCAGCGCGCGCCCCGCGATGCTCACGGACGGCGTTTCACCAATCCTACGGCACCCCATGGCGCGATAGAAACCCTCGGCCCCCGGGTCGCTATCGACATTAAGCCGTTCGGCGCCACGCCGCGCTGCTTCGCCAATCATATGGTCCCAGAGCACCCGTCCGACGCCGCTGCCGATGGCGTCCGGCCGCACGAACAGCAGCTCAACATCAGCCTCCGGTCCGTCAACGCCCAGGCGGTAAAAGCCGGCCGGTCCTGAATCGTCGTCAATCACCCACACTTCGCCGTCATCGATATGTTTTTGGGTGACGGTCAGCTCGTCGCGACACGCTTCCAGGAACGCCTCGTCGTAGCCCCAGTGCGCTTTGGACTGCAGCGCGAGTTCGCTGAGCGGGCCTGTATCGGACGCGCGTGCGGGGCGGACCGCGCCAACCATCGCCGGCCGCTATCGGCTCTCGCGGCGCGCGAGAAAAGCCAAGCGTTCGAACAAGTGCACATCTTGTTCGTTCTTGAGCAGCGCGCCGTACAGCGGAGGTATCGCCTTTGCCTTGTCGGTCGTGCGCAATGTTTCGGGGTCGATGTCCTCGGCGAGTAGCAGTTTGATCCAATCGAGCAGCTCGGACGTTGTCGGCTTCTTCTTGAGGCCAGGCACTTCGCGAACTTCGTAGAACGCGCCGAGCGCCGCCTTCAGCAGGACCTTTTTGATGCCGGGATAATGAACGTCGACGATTCGTGCCATGGTATCGGCCTCGGGGAACGAGATGTAATGGAAAAAGCACCGGCGCAGGAACGCGTCCGGCAGCTCTTTCTCATTGTTCGAGGTGATCACCACGATCGGCCGCTGCCGCGCTTCGATCGTTTGCTTGGTCTCGTAGACGAAGAACTCCATCCGGTCGAGTTCGAGCAACAGGTCGTTCGGAAACTCGATATCGGCCTTGTCGATCTCGTCGATCAGGAGCACCGGCGCTTCGTCGGCATCAAAGGCGTCCCACAGCTTGCCGCGCTCGATATAGTTGGCAATGTTCTTGACCCGATCATCACCCAACTGGCCGTCGCGCAGCCGCGCCACCGCGTCATATTCGTAAAGCCCCTGCTGGGCCGAGGTGGTCGACTTGATGTGCCAGCGAATTAAGTCCTTGCCCAAGGCCCTGGAAATCTCTTCGGCGAGCATGGTTTTGCCGGTGCCGGGCTCGCCCTTAACCAGCAATGGCCGTTCCAAAGTAATCGCCGCATTGACAGCGACCATTAAATCCTCGGTCGCGACATAAGTATCGGTGCCAGTGAATTTCATCGTAGGTCCGTGGCCTTCTCGGATTGCCGTCGGCGCGCACAATTGGCCGGATGGCGGCCGAGGTCAAGATCAAGGTCCGGCGCCGGTCTCGCGGTGGACCTCGGGCGCTGCTATAGTTCTTGGTCGGCTCCCGCCGACATGGCGTGGGGAGGAAATCATGACCGGACATTTTCAAGTTTCACGTCGACAGGCCATTTTAGGTGCCGCCGCAAGCGCGTTCGCGCTAGCGACCGCCGCGCGCAATGGGGCATTCGCGGCACTGCCGGATCATACCTACGCCACCATGACCGCGCGCCCGGCGATCCGAGCGCTCAGGGCCGGCCGCACGACGGCGCGCGACTATGCCGAGGCACTGATGAACCGCGCCGAGGCGCTGGCCAGTCTCAACGCCTTCATCAGCCAGGACAAAGTGGCGGTGCGCGACGCCGCCGATGCGATCGACAAACGCGTGGCCGATGGCGAGAACGTCGGCCCGCTCTATGGCCTGCCGTTCTGCCTCAAGGACAACATCAACACCACCGACATGCCGACCACCGGCGGCACGGTCGCCCTGAAGGGTTGGTATCCGGTCGCCGACGCGCCGGTGACGGCGCAATTGCGCGAAGCCAACGGCGTCCTGATCGGCAAGACCAACATGCACGAGCTGGCGTTTGGGATCACGAGCAACAACGCGGCATGGGGCCCGGTGCGCAATCCCTATGTGCAGGCGGCGATCCCAGGCGGATCGAGCGGCGGCACGGCGGCGGCGGTGGCGGCCGGTTTGGCGCCGGTTGGCCTCGGCTCGGATACCGGCGGTTCGTGCCGGATCCCGGCGGCACTGTGCGGTTGCGTCGGCTTCCGCCCGACGCTCGGGCGTTATAGCCAGTCGGGCATTCTGCCGATTTCGTCGACCCGCGATACTGCCGGTCCGTTGGCGCGCACGGTCGACGACGTGGCGCTGATCGATCAGATTTGCGCGGTCGAACGACCAAATATTACCCAGGTGCCATTGGACGGCGTGCGTATCGGCGTGCCGCGCGCCTATTTCTACGAGAATCTCGATCCACAGGTTACCGTGCTAACCAATCACGCGCTGGCCACATTGAGCAACGCTGGCGCCGCATTGGTCGAGGTTGATATTCCGAACCTTGCCGATCTCAACAACGCGGTGTCGTTCCCGATCGCGCTGTACGAGGTGCTGCGCGAAATGAGCGCGTACTTATACAAGGCGGGCAACCGGTTGACCGTTTCCGAGCTGGTTTCGCAAGTGGCCGGCAACGCCGAACAGGGGATTCTGGGCTCGCAAATGGGCCCCGACGCCATACCGGCCGTGGTTTATCGCCAGGCGATCAGCGAGGGTCGGCCTAAACTGATCGCGGTCTATGAGAGCTATTTCGCCGACAATAACTTGTCGGCGCTGGTGGTGCCCACCACGCCGCTGCCGGCGCGTCCGATCGGTCAGGAGGATACGGTTGAGCTGAACGGTGAACAGGTACCGACCTTCTTTACCTATATCCGCAACACCGATCCGCCGAGCAATGCCGGCGTACCGTGCCTGAGCGTGCCGGCGGGGATCACTGGAAATCAATTACCCGTCGGTATCGAGTTCGTCGGTCCCACCAATTCGGATGCGCGCCTGCTCGGGATCGGTCGCGCATACGAGAAAGCGCGCGGCAGACTGCCGCCGCCGCGATTGTAGCCCCGGTTCGTGAAGGAGCCCGAGCGATGTCGGTAACCAAACCCGTTGGCAAACCCAAGACCCATCGCCGCACCTCGGTGACCGACATTATCTCGCGCAAGGGCGACGCCACGCCGATCGTCTGCTTGACCGCCTACACCGCGTTGACGGCCAAGCTGCTCGACGAGCATGTTGACCTGCTGCTCGTCGGCGACTCGCTCGGCATGGTGATTTACGGCATGGAAACCACTGTTGGCGTGTCGCTCGACATGATGATTGCTCACGGAACAGCGGTGGTGCGCGGCAGCACCAAGCCATGCATCGTCGTCGACCTGCCGTTCGGCAGCTATCAATCCTCGCCGTCGGCTGCGTTCGATGCCGCCGCGCGCGTGATGTCGGAGACCGGCTGCAACGCGGTCAAGCTCGAAGGCGGCCGCGAAATGGCGGAAACGGTAAAATTCCTGGTCGAACGTGGCGTGCCGGTGATGGGCCATATCGGCCTCACGCCGCAGCACATTCACCGCTTCGGCGGTTTTCGCGCGCAGGCCCGCACCGAGGCCGAGGCCAAGGCGCTGGTGGCCGACGCGCTCGCGATCGCCGAAGCCGGCGCGTTTTCCATCGTGCTCGAGGCGGTGCCTGAATCGAGCGCCCGGCTGGTCACCGACCAAGTGCCGGTGCCGGTAATTGGGATAGGCGCCGGCAAAGCGGTGGACGGCCAGATCCTGGTCACCGAGGACATCGCCGGCTTGTTCGTCGATTTCAAACCCAAATTCGTCAAACGCTACGGCGAGCTGGGCGCCGGCATCGCCGAAGCCGCCCGCGCATACGCCGAAGAGGTGCGCGCTGGCGCCTTCCCGGGCCCCGAACACACCTTCGCGACGAAAACGTCCAAGACTTAAGCTGCAATAGCCGACGCCGGCTGGCCCGCCTGGGAATACTTCGCGCGGCATTCAAAGGACACCAAACGTGGCTACTATTACGGATATTAAGGCAATTCCGCTCGAGCATGATTTGGGAGCGGAGAACGCATACGGCATGGCGCGTGGCATGACCAGCTTGCGCAACATGACGCTCATTCAGGTCGAAACCGACGTAGGCGTCACCGGATATGGCGAGGCCTGGGGACCGAGTGCCATGGTCGTCGCTTCGCTCGATGTCGCGCGGCCTTATTTCATCGGCCGTGAGGTCTATGACCGCGAGCAAGTGCCGGCGTTCGTCTATAACCAGCGGTATCATCTCGGCATCCAGAACACCGTGACCGCCGTGCTCGGCGGCATCAACATCGCGCTCTACGATGCAATCGGCAAATTGCACGAGGTGCCGGTCTATAAGTTGCTTGGTGGGCTGAACACCGATCGCATACCGGCTTATGCATCGAACGGCTATTTCGCGGCGAACCCGGACAATCAGCTTGAAGATCAGATGCGGGGATTTCGCGACCAGAATTTTCCGGGCGTGAAAATCAAGATCGGACACTCGCCTGAAAACGATGCCGAGCGCGTCGCGCTCGCCCGCAACGTGCTCGGCCCCGATATCGCCCTCATGGTCGACGCCAACGGTAACTACACTGTTGATCAAGCGCTAGAGAGCATGCGGCGCATTGCTGAGCACGACATCTATTTTTATGAGGAGCCGCTACCACCGACCGATTTTGACGGCTATGCCGATCTGCGGTCGCGTACGCCGATGCCGATCGCGACGGGCGAGGCGCTCTATACCGGCTGGGATTTCAAGCGCCTCATCGACAATCGGTGCGCTGATCTGCTGCAGCCGGACCTTACCTTATGCGGCGGTTTGGACGAGGGGAAAGCGATCTGGACCATGGTGCGGCTTGCCAATTTGCGCCTGTCGCCCCACGTCTGGGGCGGTGCCGTGGGGCTTGCCGCCGCCGTCCATTTCATCGCTGCGCTGCCGCCGTCGCCGCATACCGAGCGGGTTCCGCATCCAGTCATGCTTGAATATGACCGCGGTAAGAATGCGACCCGCGACGGTTTGCTCACGACGCCGATCCCCTGCGTCGATGGCCACCTTACCGTGCCGACAGGACCTGGCCTTGGCGTCGAAATCGACTGGGCCATGGTTGAAAAATATCGCGTCGGTTGACGAATTCGTGCCGTTTTGCGACCGGCTAAGACCTCATCCCTTGACAGCGGACTCTCGGCGTGGCCAATGCGCCCCGGACGGTCGAGGGCTTTATTGCCCTTGAAGACCTGCGCACCGAGGAAACCTGTATAAGCAATGGCCCGTATCTTTATCACCGGCGGCAGCGGTTTCGTCGGCGCCCATGTGGTACGCCGGATGGTCGCCGACGGCCATGACGTCACCGTGTTCGCGCCGGCGCCCGAGCCGTGCCTGACCGATGCGGATTTGAACGACATCAGCTTTGTCTCTGGGGGCGTCGAAGAGCCGGGCGCGCTCGACGCCATGATCGGTACAACCAAGCCCGACATTGTGATTGGGCTCGCAGCGTACGGAGGGAGCGGGCGCGGTTTGCTCGCGGCGGCAGCCGAAAACGAAGCGACTGCACTCGCGGTGAATGTCGGTGGCTTCCGCAATCTGTTGGCCGCGTGTGAACGCTTCAAGGTCGCGCGTGTGATCTGGGCCAGCACGCTTGCGGTGTATGGCAGCGCGGCGCTCTACCAGGGAGATCCGGTAGACGAAACCGCGCCGCGCCGGCCGGAAACCTTTTATGGCCTGACCAAGGTTCTCGCCGAAGACCTGGCGCGGTTCTACCGCGAGGTGAGGGGCCTTGACCTAACGGGCCTCCGTTTGCCGGTCGTATTTGGCCCCGGGCTTTGGTATCGCGGCGCCGCCAGCCAAATCGTCGATCTGTTTCAAGCCGCGGCCGATGGCGGCGAGGCGACGCTCGAGGTTTCGACGAGCCTCCTGGAACTGATGTACGTCACCGACGTCGCCGGCGCATTTGCCCATTTGGTCGAGCACGAGGGCCCGCGCGATTTGCTCTACAATCTGAGCGCTTATGCACCATCTCTGCACGAGGTGGTTGCCGTGCTAAAGGACCTGTCTCCGGCGTTGAAAGTCACCACCACCGAGGTCGACCCGCCGCTTACCTATCCTCTGGTATCAAGCCAGAAGCTAGCCGATGGGATCGGCTTCAGGCCCGATTTTTCGCTCGAACAGGCTTGCGCCGATTATGTGAAGGCCTTACGTAGCGGCTCCTGACTCTTACTTTTCTGGAAATTCTATGACCGACGATCTGCGTAATATCGCGATCATCGCCCACGTCGACCATGGTAAAACCACGCTGGTTGACGCTTTATTGCGCGATTCGGGCGCCATTCGCGCCAATCAGCAAGTTGCCGAACGCGCGCTCGATTCCAACGATCAGGAGCGCGAGCGGGGCATCACCATTCTCGCGAAATGCACCTCGGTGGCCTGGCAGGGCACGCGGATCAACATTGTCGACACCCCCGGCCATGCCGACTTCGGCGGTGAGGTGGAGCGCATTTTGAGCATGGTGGACGGCGTGCTGGTGCTGGTCGACGCCGCCGAAGGTCCGATGCCGCAAACCAAGTTCGTCACCACCAAGGCTCTATCGCTCGGCCTTAAGCCGATTGTGGTGATCAATAAAGTTGACCGACCCGACGCGCGCGCTGACGCCGTGCTCGACGAGATTTTCGACTTGTTCAGCGCCCTCGGCGCCACCGAAGAGCAGCTCGATTTTCCCTATCTGTATGCCTCCGCCAAACAAGGGTGGGCGTCGGACGCGCCGATACCGCCCGAGGAAAGCGACGCCGATCTCTCGCCGTTGTTCGATTTGATCCGATCACACGTTTCGCCGCCAGTTGCTGATCGCGAGGCGCCGTTCGCCATGCTTGTCTCACTGCTTGAGGCCGACCCATATCTGGGTCGTATCCTCACCGGCCGAATCCACGCCGGAGCGATCAGCGCTAACATGGCGATCAAGGCACTAAGAGCGGGTGAGGGTGCGGTGGAGGCCGGCCGCGCTACCAAACTGCTGGCGTTTCGCGGGCTCGAGCGTGTCCCGGTCGAGCGCGCCGAGGCCGGAGAAATCGTGGCGATTGCTGGTCTGTCCAGCGCCACGGTCGCCGACACGCTATGCGGTCCGGCGCACGAAACCGCGTTGGCGGCGCAACCCATCGATCCACCGACCTTGGCGATGACATTCTCGGTCAACGACTCGCCATTGGCTGGACGCGACGGGAGCAAACTGACCAGCCGGGTGGTGCGCGCGCGCCTGATGCGTGAGGCTGAGGGCAATGTCGCGATCCGCGTTCGTGATAACGAAGCTGGCGACGCGTTCGAGGTTGAGGGTCGAGGCGAGCTCCAGCTTGGCGTGTTGATCGAGACCATGCGCCGTGAAGGTTATGAGCTATCGATTAGCCGCCCACGGGTATTGTTCCGGACCGACCCGAATGGTGGCGAGACGCTTGAACCGATCGAGGAGGCGGTGATCGACGTCGATGAGGACTATGCCGGCGTGGTGGTCGAGAAACTCGGGCAGCGCCGCGGCGAGCTGATCGAGATGCGACCCGGCGGCAAGGCCAAGACACGACTGGTGATGCACGTGCCGTCGCGGGGCTTGATTGGTTATCACGGCGAATTTCTCACCGACACGCGCGGCACCGGTGTGCTCAACCGCGTTTTTCATGGTTATGCGCCGCACAAAGGCCCGATCGAGGGACGGCGCAACGGCGTGCTGATTTCGACCGCGGCCGGTAAGTCGGTGGCTTACGCGCTGTGGCAGCTCGAGGATCGCGGGCCAATGCTGATCGAGCCCGGCGCGGCGGTTTATCAAGGGATGATCATCGGCGAACACGCGCGCGGCAACGATCTTGAAGTCAACCCGCTCAAGGCCAAACAGCTCACCAATATTCGGGCCGCCGGCAAGGACGAAGCCGTGCGCCTCACACCGCCGCGGATGCTCACTTTGGAACAGGCGGTGGCCTATATCGCCGACGACGAATTGGTCGAAGTCACGCCCGCCGCGATCCGCCTGCGCAAACGCGACTTGGATCCCCATGCCCGCAAACGGGCTGCACGCCAGGCCGCCGCATCCAGCTGATTCCGGCTGTCAGCCGATTGCGCATAAGTATTGGCATCTCAGACGCAGCCCGAAAGCGTACTACTGACGGCACGACATTTGAAAAAGTTGAAAATGATGTTGGCGAAGAGAGGGTGAACCGATCTTAGGCGTCCACTGTCGATATGGGCGCGGCGGACCGAGAAGGCTTGCCCAGTTGTTTGATTGCCTCGGCCGGCGGTAGCGGCTTGCTGTAGTAGAAGCCCTGCACGAACCGGCAATTCTGCCGCGCCAGGAAGTCGCGTTGCTCGACTGTCTCGACGCCTTCGGCAATCACTTCGAGGTTTAGGTTTTCGGCGAGCGATATAATCGACTCGACAATGGCTGCGTCGTCGGGGTCGGAGTCGATGCCGTCGACGAAAGATCTGTCGATCTTGACGGCCTGGATCGGATATTTCTTGAGATACCCGAGCGATGAATAGCCGGTGCCGAAATCATCGACTGAAATCCGAATGCCGAGGGTGCGCAGTTGTTCCAGCACCTCTATGGTGCGATCGGCGTCCGCCATCACCGCGGTTTCCGTGATTTCCACCGAGAGCACCTCAGGCGGTAAGTCGGCGGCCTTGAGAATCGTTTCTATCACGGCGACCAGGTCAGACGATTGAAACTGCTCGGCGGAAAGATTCACTGATACCGGTAGCAGGCCGTGCCCGGCATCCCGCCAAGCCCTCATTTGCGCGCATGCGGTTCTGAGCACCCATTCGCCGATCGGGACGATCAAACGTACTTCCTCGGCGATCGGCACGAATTCGACGGGCGACACTTGGCCGAGTTCTGGGTTTTGCCATCGAAGCAAAGCTTCGAAGCCGACGACCTGATCCTCGCGAATATCGATGATCGGCTGATAGTGAAGAGCAAACTCTTCGTACTCAATGGCTCGTCTGAGGTTCCTTTCGAGGGCCGCGCGACGCTCATTGGCGTTGTTCATCTCGACGCTGAAGAACTGATGATTGCCACGACCGCTATCCTTGGCCCGATACATGGCGGTATCGGCGTTCTTGGTCAGCGTGGCAAAATCGGTGCCGTCGTCGGGGTAAATGGCAATGCCGATACTCGCGCCGACATACGCCTCGTGTCCGTCCAACTTGAGCGGCCGTCTCAGTCGTTCGATGATTGTGTCAGCGACAATCTCTGCATCACGTCTGCGATCGATCTCGGACAGGATGATGGTGAATTCGTCACCGCCAAGGCGGGCAATGGTATCTGACCGACGCACGCACGAACTCAAATGTTTCGCTACTTTGACCAACAGTCCGTCGCCGGCGTCATGGCCGAGGGTGTCGTTGACGTTCTTGAATCGGTCAAGATCAATGTACAGCAGTGCGAAGCGCTCGTGCCGGCGTTCCGCGAGGTCGATGTGGTGTTCTAGACGATCGCGGAATAGTGCCCGATTGGGGAGTTCGGTCAGCGGATCGAAGTAGGCTAGCTGTTCGAGTTTCTCCTCGGCCGCTTTCTGATGTGTCACGTCTTTGAACACGGCGACGTAATTAACCAGTTTGCCGTCATCGTCCGTAATCGCATTGATCGTGACCCAGCATGGGTAGACCTCGCCGGATTTTCTGCGATCCCAAAATTCGGCGCTCCATTCGCCATTCTTGGCCAGCGCGTCCCACATTTCGCGGAAATAGCTTTCGCCATGACGCCCGGATCTGGTCATGTTGGGTTTCCGATTGATCACATCTTCGCGGCGGAACCCCGTAATTTCCTCGTAGGCGCGGTTGATGTCGACGATCGTGGTATCTGGCACCGTCACCAAGATGCCGTTGCCGGCGTTTTGGAACACTTTCTCCGCCAGCAACAGGCGTTCATGGGCCTTTTTGCGTTCAGTTATGTCCAGAACAACGGCGGCGAAGACCGACTCGCCTTCCTCGGCGAATCTCTGCAAATGCACTTCGACAGGATAGCAGGACCCGTCCTTCCGCTGATGTGCGGTCTCGAACCGTAGTATTTCCGCTTCGCCACTGTGCAAAGGCGCGATTTTGGCGAGGAATTCTCGCTTTTTGAATTCAGGTTTGAGATCCCAAGGAGAAAGCAAACGGAGTTCCTCCATGGAGTAGCCCAAATTGCGGCAAGCCCCGTGGTTGACCTCAATGAAGCGAAAGGTCGCGGCATCGAAAACGTAGATTTCGTTGAGCGACGACTCGAGGATCTTGCCAAATCGGCGGTTCAGGGCCTCCGCTCGCTTTTTCTCGGTAATATCGTGGGCAACACCGAGAAAGCCGGTCACTGCACCGTCCGCGTCGCGTAAGGCGGTCATCGACAGAGCGACTGGAAAGCGCGAGCCGTCCTTTCGAATGTAAGTCCATTCACTTTCGTCGGGTTCGCCCAGTCGGGCCTTGGCCGCGAACACCTCCAGTCCGGGTTCGATAGGACGTCCGAGCTCTTTCGATAGCGCTTCGGCGCGCGCGACGATCTCCGCCGGGTCATGAATGATCGCGGGCGTTACCTTGCCGATCAGCTTGTCAGCGCGGTAACCGAGCATTCGTTCCGCGACTGCATTGAATGTGCAGAATGTGCCATCGGGATTGGTCGACACGATCATGTAGTTTGCGCTGTCGATAATAGTCTGTTTCAGTAGCCCACTTTCGGATAGTGAGCTTTCATCTTGGGCCACCCGATCGAACATCTGGTCCATGGCGACGCCGATGCGTGCCAATTCATTGGCGCCGCGCAGCCCGGTGCGCGCTGACCGATCGCCGCGCGAAAAGGCATCGACTACGCTGAGCAATCCGGCAATGCGACGAGTGATGACGAAATGAAGAAAGATCCAAAGAAACAGGCCGGTGGCGGCGATCCCCGCGGCGGTAAAGACGGCCTGCTCGGCCAGTGCATCAGTGGCTTCCGTCCTGCGCGCCGTGGCATCGGCTTGGTAGAACACCAATCCGCAGATTCCGGGTAATGGCGTGATGATTCCTTGTGGATCGCAGATGCCGGCGTAACCGGTGATCCATGGTCCGTCGTCGGCGGTCACTTCGATCCCGCCGAATTCTCGAATTTGCTCTACAATTTCCGGATCAAATTCGTAAGCCGCGTCAGCCCAAGATTTGCCTTGGTCTTGTTCGTGCGTGGCGGCGATAACCTGTCCGTGGCTGTCGGTAATCAGTATGGCCGTAACGTCGCGGTCGGTGCCTAACCAGGCAACTGCTTGGTTCAATCCATCGACTTGATTAAGCGACAGAAAGCGCAGCGCGTTTTGCTGCAGCAAGCCGACCCTGTCGTTAACTGCGTCGATCAGGTCGGCTTGGACCTCTCGCAAAACCGCCTGCCTGCTCGAGACATAACCGACACTGGTCGCCAGCAGCGAAAACACCGCAATCATCAACGGCAGCACAATGCGCAGAGGCAACCGTTTCATGACTCTTGCTCTCGCTCAATCGTTGGACAAACGATAAATGCCGTGCGGCGTCTTCACCGCGTGCATCGAGGCGTACACACGTCTGCAGCCGCACCGAACCCCGGCGCGCCTTCCGACCAAATCGCCCAATTGTCCCCCGACAACGAATATTCAGAGTTTCAGGACTTAATATGGGTCAAATGCTGGATTTGGCACGTGCAGGTTGAAATATTGTCGGCCAGCGCTGCCAACGCACAAATTGCCAAATAGGAGAGGGCGTTAGCGTTTTACCCGACCGCCGCGTTAAGCGGCCGATCCGCCATGTCGAGGCGGATGAGCCCTTGCGAGAGCTAACTGGCGCGTTCCAAGCCGACCAGGGTTGCACCGCCGTCCACCACCAGGGTCTGGCCGGTGATATAGCGCGCGTGGTCGGACGCCAGAAACACCACGGCGTGACCGATGTCCCAGCCGGTGCCTTCCATCCCCATGGGCGAGGCGAGTCGTCGTTTCTCGCGTGCCTCGGCGCTCATACCATCGGCATAGACCAGCGGCGTATAGACCGGACCCGGCGCGATGCAATTGACGCGGATACCCGCCTTGGCATGGTCGACCGCCATCGCCCGGGTCAGTGCGATCACCGCGCCCTTGGAAGTCGAATAGGCGGTTAGGCCGCGTGGCCGAAGCGCCGAGATCGACGAGATATTGACCACCGCGCCGTTGCCCGCAGTTTCGATTATCGCCGGGATCGCATGCTTGCACGCCAGGAACATGCCCGTAACGTTGACGCGCATCAACCGCTCCCAGCTTTCCTCGGTCTCGTCGATCACCGAGCCCTGGTTCACGATGCCGACATTGTTGTCGAGAATATCGAGCCGGCCGAAGCGCTCGACCGCATGATCAACCATGCGCGCACAGTCGGCCTCTTTGGTGACGTCGGCGTCGAACGCTTCCGCCGTGCCGCCGAAGGTGTCGATCATGTCAACCGTGCCCTGGGCGGGTTCCAGGTCGCGATCGACCACTAAGACCTTAGCGCCAGCGCGCGCGAGCAAAATTGCGGCCGCCCGGCCGTTGCCGATGCCGTCCCCCAACGCTCCGCCGCCGGCGACAATCGCCACTTTGCCCTTCAATCCGGGATCGTCCGGAATTTCCATCGCGCGTCCTCCCCGGCGGAAATTAGCACGGGGCTAAGACGGCGACTATTCTTGTTGCTGACTGGGCGCTGGGCTCGCCGTCAGTTGTAGATGACGACCAGATAAACCGTTAGCAGGACGGCGATCCACATCACCGTCGAGCCGATCGGCCAGGCGCGCGACAGCACGCCGCGCGGACCGTGAGTCCGGTACATGTGGTCTATCACCGTGCTGATGCCGCCACGCACGCTGGCGACCAAGCTGCGCCAGGCCGCGTCGATCGCGCTACCGATGCCAATCGCGAGCCCTTTTCCCAAACGGCGCGAGAGCCAGTCGGAATCGAGGTTGATCAGCTTGAGCTCGGGCGGATAGATGCCGGAGACCATGAGCAGTGCGAACGCCAGCGCCGAGAAGAACAGCAGCTGGGCCTGCGTGATCACATGGGTGAGGGTATAGGGCGCGTAATCGACTTCCCATGGCAGCAGGCTGTAGAGCACCCACGGATAAGATCCGTTGAAGATGCAGATCGCCGCCGCGATGCCCATCGCCAGCAGCATGTTCCACGGCGGCTCCTTGGTGCGGATGCCGGAATCATGGGCGAAGAACGCGAAGAACGGAATCTTGATGCCGGCATGGTGGAATACGCCCGCGCTCGCGAACAGCAGCAGCAGGAACACCACTACGTAGCCTTCCTCGGCCGCGCTCGCCATCACCATCGATTTCGACACGAAACCCGAGAACAGCGGAAACGCCGAGATTGACGCCGCGCCAACGATACAGAATGTCGTGGTCAGGGGCATTGACTTGTAAAGCCCGCCCAAATCGGTGCCGTCGATCTTGCCGGTCATATGCAACACCGCGCCCATGCTCATGAACAACAAGCCCTTGAACACCACATCATTGAACGCATGGCTGACGGCGCCATTCAGCGCCAGTTCGGTGCCGAGGCCAACGCCGACCACCATGAAGCCGACCTGATTGATCAGGCTGTACGACAGCACGCGGCGCAGGTCGTTCTCGATCACCGCGTAGAAGATCGGGAACATCGCCATCGCGGCGCCGATATAGATCAGCATCTCGGTGCCCGGGAAACTGCGCGCCAGCGCATAGACCGCGACTTTGGTGGTGAACGCGCTCAGGAACACCGTGCCGCTTGGCGTCGCCTCGGGGTAGGCGTCGGTGAGCCAGCTATGCAGGAACGGCCAGGCGCATTTGATGCCGAACGACAGGAAAATCAGTTTGGCGCCAAGACCGTCTAGGCTCAGGCTTCCGAAGGCGAGGGAGCCGGTTTCGCCGAGATGGATCAACGCGCCGGCAAGCAAGATTACGCCGGAAGTCACCTGCATGAGGAGATAGCGCATGCCCGACCGGTTCGCGCGTCCCGTGCGCCGGGCCCAGATCAGAAACACGCTGGACACCGCCATCACTTCCCAGAAGATGAACAGCGTCACCAGGTCGCCGGCGAACACTGCGCCGAGCGCGCCGCCGGCGTAGAGCAGCGCCGAGACCTGTTGCAGCGTATCCTTGACGTGCAGGGCGTAGATCGAGCCCAGGATCGTCGCAATATGGAACAGCAGCGCGAACAGGAAGGCGAGCTTGTCGACCCGACCAAAGGTCAGCGTGTAGTCGAGCAAGTCGACCTGCCAATGCACGCCGTGGCCAATCATCAGCAGATTGACGAGTCCGACCAACGGTACGACTAGCGTCCAAGCCGGCCGCCAGCGTTCGTGGATCAGCGGCAGGATCAGCGCGCCGACCGCAAAGATGACAAAAGGTGGCAGGCTACCCGTCACCGTGATCGTCTCCCTCTACTTCCTGCTTGCCGTAATAGTCGAGCGGCCGCCCGATCAACACGCGGAGCACTTTGGCCGAAAGGACAAGCAGCACACAGGCGACGAAGCCGTAGATGCCGTAAAATCCGAACCAGCCTTCAAAGTTCAAGATTGTGTGCTTGTGATAGGTCAGGTCGAGCAGGATCAGAACACCGCACGCGACATACAGCGCGTACAGCAGCTTCTGCACGTTGCTCAGATCATCGAGCCAATATTTCTTATCGTCCGGCATGCGGCTCTCGCTGTTACGCTACGGCACCAATTGCACGAGCAATTGGTACGCCGGGTCGGGGAACACAAACAGGATTAGGCATGCCAGCGCGGTGAACGCAATCGGCGCCAGGCAGGCGAGGGGTGCTTCTTTGACTCCACCGTCGAACGCGGTCGCGCCTTCGCCGGGGAAGAATGCGCGGATCACCACCGGCATGAAGTAGCCGATGTTCAACAGTGTCGAGATCATCAGCGCTGCGAGGAACACCAGCTGGCCGGATTCCATGGTGCCGAGCGCCAAATACCATTTGCTCCAGGCGCCGCCGAACGGTGGCAGGCCAATCACGCTCAAAGAGCCGATTAAGAAGGCGAACATGGTGATTGGCATGGCGCGCCCGATGCCGCGCATGTCGCTGATATTTTCCTTGTGCGCCGTGATGATGATCGCGCCAGCGCAGAAGAACAGGGTGATCTTGCCGAACGCGTGCATCAGCATGTGCATGCCGCCGCCGACAATCGCGCCAGAGGTCGCAAGCGAGGCGCCGAGCACAATGTAAGCAAGCTGGCTCACTGTCGAATAGGCGAGGCGGGCTTTCAGATTGTCCTTGGTCAGCGCAATCAGCGACGCGGTGATCAGGGTGAAAGTGGCGAGCCACGGCAGCCACATGCCGGGATGCGCGCCCTGCATCAAATCGAGGCCAAATATGTAGATCACCACCTTGAGCACGGTGAACACGCCGGCCTTGACCACGGCGACCGCGTGCAGCAACGCACTGACTGGCGTCGGCGCCACCATCGCCGCCGGCAGCCAGCGGTGGAACGGCATGATCGCCGCCTTGCCGATGCCGAACATGTAGAGCGCGAACAGAACCGCAATCACCACAGGCTGCACTTGACCGGCAAGGATGCCGCCTTCCTGGAAGTCGAGCGTGCCGGTCAGCGCGTAGGTGATGATGATCGCGAGAAGCTGGAAGCCGATCGAGGTGCCGAGCAGGATGCCGAGATAGACCCGGCCCGACCGCTTGGCTTTCTCGGTGCCGGCATGAGCGACCAGCGGGAAAGTGGAGATGGTCAGAATTTCGTAAAACAGGAACAGCGTGAACATGTTGCCGGCGAACGCGACGCCGACCGCGCCGGACAGGGCCACCGCGAAGCATGTGTAGAACCGTGTCTGGTTCTCCTCGTGGTGCGCGCGCATATAGCCGATCGAATAGATGGAATTCGGGATCCACAAGAACGACGCGATCAGTGCGAATAACATGCCAAGCGGCTCGACCTCGAAGGCGAGCGCGAGCCCCGGCATGATCTCCCACAACACGGCTTCCGGCCGACCCCCGTCCATCACAGTTGGCGCCACCGACGCGACCGCGGCCAGCAAAGCCAGCGCGGTGACCAGGGTCACCCCTTCGCGCACGTTCGGCCGCGGTCCGGCGAGCCAAATCATCACCGCGCCGATCAGCGGCAGGAACGGCGCGAAACCGACGACCGCTTCGACGCTCATCATTCGCCTCCCAGCAGCATGGCCGCGGCATCTTCGGCAACGCCGATGGTGAGATCGGTTGTCAGGCCGAACACGACGCACGCGCCGGCCAAAACCCACGCGGCGGTGACCATTGGCCACGGCGCCTCGGTAACCTCGTGGTTCACTTCGGGCTCGGCGAAATAGGCTGCCTCGACGACGCGCCAGACATAGACTACCGCCATCAGAGAGGTCGCCATAACCACAATCGCGACAGGCCACAACCCGCGCTCGATCGCCGCCAGGACCAGGTACCACTTGCTGACGAAACCGACGGTTCCCGGCACGCCGATCATGCTCAGGCCCGCGATCACGAACGCCGCCATTGTCAGCGGCATGCGCTTGCCCAAACCCTGGATATGGACGAACCGCACGCCGCCTACGCGCAGCATGACGCAGCCGATTGCCAGGAACATCGCGCCTTTCATCAGCGCGTGGTTGAACAGATGCACCACCGCACCGGTCAGGCCGGTCAGATTCGCAAAGCTGATGCCCAGCACGATGTAGCCGATCTGCGCGATCGACGAATAAGCGAGCAGGCGCTTAACGTTGTGCTGGGTAATCGCGACCAACGATCCCATCACGGCGGCCATGATCGCGAGCGCCATGAAGATATCGGCCAGCGGATAGGTTTCGAGAATGAAGCCGAATCCGAACACGCTGAATAGGAAGCGCAGCATCAAATAGACGCCGACCTTGGTCGCCGTGGCCGCGAGCAACGCCGAGATCAAAGAAGGCGCGTAGGTGTATGCGTTTGGCAGCCACAGATGCAGCGGGAACAGCGCGATCTTGAGGCTTAGGCCAACCATCAAGAATACAAACCCGGCGAACACGACAAGATTGTCGCCGAGTGGCGGAATCCGTGTGGCCAGGTCAGCCATATTCAGGGTGCCGGTTACCATGTACAACAGCCCGATACCGATCACGAAGAAGGTCGCGCCGATGGTTCCCAGAACAAGATATTGGTAGCTTGCGAACAAGGCGCGCCGGTCGCGGCCCAAGCTGATCAACACGTAGCCCGACAGTGACGAAATTTCCATGAACACGAAGGCGTTGAACGCGTCACCGGTGATCGCCATGCCGAGCAATCCGGTAAGCGTCAGCAAATAGGCGGTATAGAACAGCCGGTGCTTGTCCGCGGCGATTTCGTTGTCGACGCTGTGATAGGCAAATAGCATGACCACAGAGGCGATGCCGGTGATGAACAGCAGCACGAATGCGGACAGATAATCGACGCGATATTCGATGCCCCACGGCGCCGCCCAGTCGCCCATCATGTAGCTGAAGGGCCCGGATGCCGTGACTTCGACGAGTAAGCCGATTGACACGGCGAACGTGACCCAGGTCACCAGGGTCGCGAACAACCAAGCGCGTCTGCCGTGACCGATCAAGGTACACAGTGGCGCACCGATCAACGGCAACACCACTTGCAGCGCGGCCATGTTCGCGCTGATCATGCCGCGTCCTCTTCGCGATTTTCGATCGCTTGGATTTCGTCTTCCTCGACCGTGCCGTAGGCCTCCTTGATGCGCACCACCAAGGCCAGCCCGAGCGACAAGGTTGCCACGCCGACCACGATCGCGGTCAGGATCAGCACATGCGGCAGCGGGTTCGAAAACGGAGCGTCACCGTCGTATAAGATCGGCGCGGTGCCGCCGGATACCTTACCGGCCGAGATGTACATCATGAAAACGGCGGTCTGGAAAATATTGAGCCCGACAAGCTTCTTAAGCAGGTTGCCTCGGTCGATGACAACGTAGAAGCCGATCATCATCACGACGATGGCGACCCAGTAGCTGTATTTCCCGAGCAATTCCATGTCTGGCGCCGCGCTCAGCTATCGGTCGGTTCGCCGCGCCCGGCGAAACCATAGTAGACCGTCAGCATGGTTGCCGCGACGGTGATGCCGACGCCCAATTCGACGATCAGAATGCCATAGTGATGGCCGTGCACGGGATCTTGAGCCAGCCATTGATAGTCAAGGTATTTGCCACCGAGCAACATGGTCACAAAGCCGGTGCCGGCATAGATAGTGAGGCCGAGCGCGACCAGGGCGGTCACCACCGGTTGCGGGATCGCTTGCCGTAACGGTTCGAGACCGAACACCAGGCCATACAAGATACAGCCTGCCGCAATGATCACGCCGGCTTGGAAGCCGCCGCCGGGCCCGTAATCGCCATGGAACTGGACGTAGAGTCCGAACAGAATAATGAACGGAATCACAAATTTACTGACCAAGCGGAGGATCAGATGCTCTCTCATTCGGCATCCTCCGGCTTGCGTCGCCGACGCCGGCCGAGCAACAGCATCACCCCGATACCGGCGGTGAAGATCACCGCGACCTCGCCGAGCGTGTCATATCCGCGATAGTCGGCCAGCACCGCGGTGACGATGTTCGGGATACCGATCGCCTCTGGCGTCTCCGCGATGTAGCGCGGCGCCACATGCTGGTGCGCTGGCGCATTTGGATCACCGACGACGGGCATGTCCTGGGTTGCGAACAACAGAACCGCGCCGGTCACGACGACCACGGCGAGGGGCAAGTAGGCCTTATGCGCCGGCGTCTTCTCCTGGTCTACGGTCAACGACAAGGCGACCAGGCCAAGCACAGTCGTGATGCCGGCGCCGACCGCCGCCTCTGTGAAGGCAACGTCGACAGCGTCCAACACCAGAAATATGCTCGCCATCAATAAGCTGTAGATACCGCTCAGCATGACCACCGCGAGGATGCTGCGGATCCGCACAATGGTTAGCGCGGTTATCACGAGCAGTGCCAACAGCACGATATGGATCAAGGCTTCTATGGCGCTGACTCCGGATTCGGCGCGTTGTCGCCGGTTGGCCTGGTCCAGGGTTTAAGACCGCTAAACAGGGCGGCATGACCCAGCGCATGGCTCGCGGCGGGGCTGGTGAAGAACATGAAAAGCAGAATGAAGAACAGGCGCGCCAGATTCAGCGACCAGCCCGCTTCGACCATCAGGCCGAGTACGACCAACGCCGCACCCAAGGTATCGGTCATGCCGGCGGCATGGGCTCGGCTGTAAAAGTCGGGCAGGCGCACTAAGCCGATGCCACCAACCACGATGATGAACGAGCCAGCGAGGATGAGCGCCCAGGAGGCAATGTCGACGATCAGACTCATCCTTGCGACTCTTCGCCACGGTCATCGACACGGCGATCGCCGAAACCGCCAAATTTGAAGAACTTGAGCGCTGCGATGACACCGATGAAGTTGATCAGTGCGTAAACGATCGCGAGGTCCAGGAAATCCGGACGTCCGGTCAAAAACCCGATCACCGCGATCAGTAGAACAGTCTTGGTCCCGAAGGCGTTGGCGGCAAGAATCCGGTCGAACACGGTTGGTCCGGCGACCGCGCGGGTGACGGCGAGCGCCATGGTGATTAATAGGGCAATCGCGGCAACGGCGAACTGGAGGTCCATGATCAGGTCTCCAACGCCGCGACCTTGGCGTCCATCTCGCCGGTTTCGACCTCGTCTTGGCCCTGGCGGGTCAGCGCGTGAACCAGAATGGTGTCTTCGCCGATGTCGAGCGAAATCGTGCCGGGAGTCAACGTGATGGAGTTGGCGTAGATCACCCGGCCAAGATCGCTCGTCTGGCTCATCTTGGTCTCGAACAAACGCGGATCGATCGGCAGGCGCGGGTCGAGCACGCGGCGCGCGACATCGAAATTGGCTTTGACGATTTCGACCAACAGCCAGCCCCAATAGGCCGGCAAGTGCCACCCCATGTGCAGCGGATAGCTTTCCGGGTCGACTAGGCGGAAACGGTGCGCGAGATAGGTCACCAAAGCACAGGACAGCGCGCCGAACGTGAGGATCAGCGGGTTATAGTGCCCCGACAGCAACAACCAGACGCCGGCAAGGGCGACAAAAATCGAAACTGTGTGCACCACCGGCGCTGGACCCCACTCCTTTGGAACCGCGGCACCTCGTGGCCGTCAGTTCATCTCGGTGGCATACGCGTCCGCCGGTTGTGCCTCCGGTATCAGCCCCTGCTCGGCGAGGAACTTGGAAAACCGCGCATAGCGTTCGCTGTCCAGCGCCGCGGGGCGCAAAGCGAACCTGGGCAAAGTATCGCGCCAGGCGCGGCGGTTGAGTTCGTCGTCGAGCTCAGGTCGGCCATTGATGAAGTGAGCCCAGCTCTCGTCCGGATGGTTGACCAAAAATTGCACGCCTTGTTCTAGCGCATCAAGAAACGCGCGTAAGCGCGGGTCGCCTTTCCGGTCGTTGCGAGCTACGAGAATCAACTCATCGTAGGCCGGTACGCCATGTTCTTCCACATAGAACGCACGACCCGGATTGCCAACGATATCCATCTGATTGAGCTCGAAATTTCGGAACGCGCCGATCACCGCATCGACCTGTCCGGATATCAATGCGGGCGACAAGGAAAAGTTCACATTAATAAGTGTGACATCGTCCAGGCCCAGGCCAACAGGCGCCAGCATCGCCCGCAGCAATGCGTCCTCGAATCCGCCGACCGAGAAGCCGATCTTGCGATCTTTGAGATCAGCCAAGGTCTGGATAGGGCTATCCTCTAGCACCACCAAGGTATTGAGCGGCGTCGCGACCAATGTGCCAAATCGCACCAGCGGCAGGCCTTCGGCAACTTGAATGTGTAGTTGGGGCTGATACGACACCGCGACGTCGGCCTTGCCGGCCGCGACCAACTTGGGCGGATCATTCGGGTCGGCGGGCGCAATTAATTCCACGTCCAACCCACGGGCGGCGAAATATCCCCGTTCTTCGGCAACTATGAGCGGGGCATGATCCGGATTGATGAACCAGTCGAGCAAGACCGTCAGACGTTCCGCCGCTTGGGCGCCGGTCGCGACGGATAGCAGCGCACAGACGGCAAGACAAAGGAGTCGAGCAAATCTCATAGCTTCCAGATCCCTAAAGCGAAGGTCGATAGCGGCCGAGCAGAGCGTTCGAGTTAGGCGCCTTGCGGGCGGGCCAGCACCAACGAGAAATAATTATTGACCGGCGTGAAGTGCGCCGTTGTCGAAAACCCCGCGGTGTTCAGCATGGCCGACAGCGACTCGTCGGTGAATTTGCGGCTGATCTCCGTCAGGATGGTTTCCCCGGATTTCACATGGATCGCCACGTCGAGCGCGCCGATTGTCACGGTTTGATCCGCCCGTGAGACCAGGTGCATCTCAATTCGGCTCTGATCCTGGTTGAAAATTGCTCGGTGTTCGAATTTATCGAGATCGAAATCGGCCTTGACCTCTTCGTTGAGCACCTTGAGCAAGTTCAGATTGAACGCGGCGGTTAGACCATCGCTGTCATTATACGCGGCGTGCAGCACGTCACTGTCCTTGACCCGATCCGCGCCAAGCAACAACAGATCGTCAGAATTCATCCGGCCGCGGATGTCTTTTAGAAATGCGACGGCCTTATCGTGCTCGAAGTTACCGATCGTGCTGCCGAGAAAGCAGAACAGCCGCCGGCCATCGGACTTGGGCAGGTGTGCCAAGCCGCCTTCGTAATCACCGATCAGTATGTTGATTTCGAGCCAGTCATATTCCTCGATCAGACCCAGCGCCGTCTCGTGCAAAATTTCCTGGGAAATATCGTAGGGTGAATAGGTTGGGCAAAAGCCCAGGCTCTCACAGGCATCCAGCAGCCGACGGGTCTTGCGTGAGGTGCCGCTGCCAAGCTCGAGAATATCGTCTGGCGAAGCCTGGTCGACGATCGCTTCGGCGCATTCCTTGAGGAGCGCGTCCTCGGTGCGCGTGACGTAGTATTCCGCCGTCTCGCAGATTTTGTCGAACAGCTTTGAGCCGTACTCATCGTAGAAATATTTCGGCGGCAGGATGCGTGGCCGGGCTAGCAGGCCCTGTTCGACATCCTCTGTCAGGCTCGGCACGTCGCGTGCACGTATTACTGTCTCACACGCAATGCGGGGCTCTTGCGTGCCAATCGTCTGCGAGGTGGCCATGTCGTTCCCGTGCCGGGCCGCGTCACGGGCCCCGCTGCTCCTGTTCAGGTTGGCGACATTAGGCTAACATCTTGTTCCCGTGATACAACCCTCCGCTTAGCCTGGGATTGTTCCTACCCTCGGCGGTTAATCGCCGCGCACCACAAGCTTCGCTTTATCGCCCATGTGTCGCCACGCTGCCTATGTCGGCCCGCCCCTTGGCCTAAACGATTTTCTGCTGCGACCCTCGCACAGCTTGGTCGAACAGTCCTACCGTCCGCGCGAAATGTTGAGCGCCACGGTGAATGTCGACGGATTCGGTGTCGGCTGGTACTTGGACGATGGCCGGCCGGGCACCTACACCAACCCGATGCCGATCTGGTCCGACACTAATCTCGACCATTTGGGCTCCGCGCTCGCCAGCAGGATGTGGGTCGGCAATGTGCGCAGCGCCACGCGCGGCCAGCCGGTCAATCAGGCCAACACGCACCCATTTCTGACCGGCGAATATCTGTTTTCGCATAACGGCTTCATCCACAATTTTTTTGACGGTCCGCATGCGGCGTTACGTGGTTTTCTTAAACCAGAACACGAAAATGTGATCCGGGGCAGCACTGATTCTGAGCACTTGTTTGCGCTTCTGCGCCAGGAAATTTCTGCGGCGGATGATTTAGCCGGCGCCTTTGGACGCTTGTTCGACAAGCTTGAACCCATGCTCAGCGACAGCTACGGCCTTTTCAATTTGATGATCGCCGACGGCCGGCGTGTGTATGCCACGCGCCACGCCATCAGCCACGATTCGCCGTCGCTTTATGTCGGGTCCGATCCCGAGCTTTATGCGGATGGCTGGTTGGTTGCCTCCGAACCGCTGACCGAGGCGGTGGATTGGCAAGAAGTGCCCGACCATCACCTGGTGGTTATCGAGGCCGGGCGCGAGCCAAGGGTGAAGTCCCTGTGAACCGCGGCCGACACGGCAGACTGGCGGATCTCCAGACGGCGCTCATATACGTCGTCAAGTCGGTCGACGACAAAGACTGCCGTGCGCAGTTTGACGCACTTCTCAGCCCGCTCGGTTGGCATTTGCGCCACTGTGCGTTCGTCGAGGCATTGTGGCTGCGCGACCGAGTGCTGGGCGACACCAGTCTTACCGCGCCGCTTATCAACCTTTGTCTTCCTGAACGCGCCCCGAAGCCGGATCGCGGTGCAAAACTGCCGGAGCGGAAAACGCTTCTCTCTTGGGCGGCTGAGATCATGGCTGACAATCTCGACCTGCTCGCGAAAGCTGAAGGTGACGGCGATTCGCATCCGCTGGTTCATGGCGGCTACCTGCGAGATTTTCTGGTAGCGCATCACGCGCAGCATCTGGAAACCATGCGCATGGCTCTGACCGCGCGGGCGGCGGCGCGACGCCACGGCCACCACGTGGCGCAGCCCCTAAACGTAGAACCGCCCGATTGGTCGCGGGCCGTGGTTGACGCGGGTCATTATACGATCGGAGCGGATCAGGGTTTTTCGTACGATAACGAGTCTCCGCGGCATCAGGTGGCTTTCGACCGGGTGGCGCTCGCCACTACGCCCGTTACCAATGCCCAATATCTGGGATTCATGGAGGCCGGTGGCTATGTCGAGCGACGCTGGTGGAAGCCGGCAGGTTGGCGCTGGCGCGTTGATGCTGGCGTTGAAGCGCCGCACGGCTGGTACCGCGATACGGCCGGGCATTGGTTCGAAGTGAGCGCCGCCGGGCCGCGCGATTTGGCGCCGGAGGCGGCCGTAACCGGTCTAAGCCGCCACGAGGCCTTGGCCTTCGCGTTGTGGGCCGGCGCAGGGTTGCCGCATGAATATGAATGGGAGGCCGCACATCGTCTCGGTCTGCTTTCCCGTATTGGCGAGGTCTGGGAATGGTGCGCCAATCCGTTCCATCCCTATGCCGGATTTCGCGATCACCCGTACCGCGAATATTCAATGCCCTGGTACGACACGCGCCATTATGTCCTGCGTGGCGGCAGCCATCACACCGCACCGGAGACGATGCGGCCGTCGTTCCGCAACTACTACCTTCCAGATGCCCGGCACATTTTCGCCGGCGTGCGGCTTAAGTTCGGAATATGACTGCGTAAGCGGGAGGTTAGTCGGGGTTTCTACATTGCCATGCAAACAATGCGGCTGGCACATGGTAGCTGCTGCCATGTGCCAGCGCCTATTCTTGCTTGGATAATCTGGGCCGTGCTCGACCGAATTATTGCCTAGGGTTTGCCGAAAGTAGCGATTTTGTCGATCCGACATTCGAACAAGACCCGCTTCTCGTCGATCGATGGGTCGCGAAGTTGGTATTCGTCGCCATCGCCAACGTACTTTTTCCAGATTTTGTTGAGTTGCGCGGTCACGCGCGCGCCATCGGGACCGTCTTCAAGAACTTCATTCACTACCGTGCATTTCATGCTCACCCAGTGGTAGGCGTTCTCCGGATTGACCAAGATCATCGACAGTTGCGGATTGTCGCGAATCCACTGGCATTTGGGCCGTTGCGTGGCGGTATTGACGAGGATCGTATCGCCTTCATAGTCAAACCACATTGGCGTCAAGCCGGGACGCCCGTCCGGACCAATCACTGATAGCACTACGGGGACCGGCTTATCGAGCAGTTGCTTGTAGATCGGATCCAAATCAGCGAGGCTTTGTGCCTTCTTGCGCTCGCCGATGTTGAATTGCCCCGCCTGCAGCCCGTCGGCCACATGTCGAAAATTCGCAATCGTAAATGCCTCAGCCATCCATTCCTCCCTCTGCGGTGCGCATTTGCTGCGTCGATTTGCGGTAACCTTAGTATCGTGTCGGGTGATTGGCGGTTCAACCGGATTCGATCAACCGCAGGCAACTACTTCATGCCAACGCGTCGAATCGTAAATCAATAAAATCACAATAAATTGATACCGGGGGCACCGGCTGAAAAAGACCCATTAAACATTATTTAATTGGTCGAACTCAGGCTCTCCTTTTAGTGAAGAGGAGTGGTTGCCATGAATACTGAGATGGTACTAACGGCCGACTTACGTTGGTTAGCGTACAGCGCATTGCTCGCTTTGGTTTTGTGGATCCCTTACATACTTGCTGCTATGGGTAAGCGGGGCGCCGGTAAAGTCGCCGGTTACCCCACGGGCATCTTTTCGGACTTGCCGGATTGGGCGCAGCGTAGCCAGCGGGCGCACATGAATATGGTCGAGAATTTGGCGCCGTTCGCGGCGTTGGTGTTGGCCGCTAACGTGGCCGGTGCAGCCAACGAGACCACTGCGCTTGCGGCTCAAGCATTCTTCTGGGCCCGCCTGGTCCAGGCCGCGGTGCACACCGCCGGCATTCCATGGGTTCGCACCCTGGCCTTCACAGTGGCTTGGCTGGCCTGCTTGGCGATCCTCTGGGAACTCGTGTCCTAGTCGCGCTGGCCGGCCCGGAGGCTCCGTAGTTGCCCGTCGACCCTAGCCTTGAATACGAGAGTGGGTCTGCCTTTCATTCGGCTGGCCCGCTCTCGACCTGCCAGGGGACCAACATACGGGCCAAGCGGTCGACGGTGAAATAGACCGCGACCGCGATCACCGCGAGCGTTAGCAGGGCGGCGAAGGTAAGATCGATCTGCATGCGGCCGTTGGCGTGCAACATCAGGTAACCGAGCCCGGCGCTTGACCCGACCCATTCGCCGACCACGGCGCCGATTGGCGCTGCGGCGGCGGCGACCTTAAGACCGCTGGCGAAAGCGGGTAGAGCGGCGGGTACGCGAATGCGCAGCAAGGTCGTAAATCCCGACGCACCCATGGTCGCCGCCAAATCGAGCCATCCTGTTTCGGTGCGTTTGAGGCCGTCATAAAACGTCGCGGTGACCGGGAAATAGATGATCAGCACCGCCATCGCGACTTTCGATAGCATGCCGTAGCCGAGCCACAGCACCAGGATCGGCGCCAGGGTGAACACCGGAATTGCTTGGCTGACCACCAACACCGGCAACAGCCACGCTCGCGCCGGTCTGAAAAACGCCATCGTCAGGGCGCTGACGGCACCGCACGCGGCGCCGATCACGAGACCGAGCACAATCTCGGCCAACGTCACCCAGGCATGGCCGAGGATCAATGGCGCTCGCTCGACCCAACGCTCGGCGACCAATGCCGGGCCGGGCAGGATGTAAGGCGGCGTCTCGGCCAGCCACACAATCACCTGCCAGCCGAGCACAATCCCGGTGGCGATCACCAGCGGGCGCAGATACTTCACGCCGACTTACCACCTGATCCGGCGGCGCGCTCGGTCGTCGCGGCAGCTTGGGTCAGTCGAGCCATCAGGCGCGCGTAGAGCGCGGCGAGCTCCGGCGATCCTGGGTCGCGTGGCGGCGTGCCGGGCGGTATTAGCGTTTCGCCAAGCCGCGCCGGGCGACCCGACATCACCTCAATCCGGTCGGCAATGCGGATCGCTTCCAACGGATCATGGGTGACCAACAGGACCGTCCGCCCGCTGAGCGCCAGCAGCGCCAGGTCTTGAAGCCTGACCCGTGTGATCGCGTCGAGTGACGAGAACGGCTCGTCCATCAATACCAGCGGACGGTCCTCCATCAGCGTGCGCGCCAACGCCACCCGTTGGCGCATGCCGCCGGACAATGCCGCCGGGCGCATTTTGGCTTGTCCAGCCAGACCGAAATCAGCCAGCAGCGCGCTCGCGGCCGCGCGATCGCGCCGTTGGCCGCGCAGCCGCGCGCCGAGCATCACGTTGTCGAGCACGTTGAGCCAAGGCAACAGCAAATCGGATTGAGCCATGTAGGCGACGCGGCCACTGACCGGGCCGCCGTCATCGCAGCTCACGCGACCCGACTCGCCCGGATGCGCCAATCCTGCGATCAGTCTAAGCAGACTTGTTTTGCCGACGCCACTCGGCCCGAGCAGGCAGGTCAGTTTACCGGATTCGAGTGTTACCGACAGATTCTCGAACAGCAGATGCGCGTCATACTCTAGCCGCGCATCCTCCAACCGCACCGTTGGCGGCGTGGAATGGTCCATGTCTACCGGTGTAGCCCGAGCCATGATCTCACGCATCTCTCCGCCGGCATGACCCGGATCGGATATCGAGCGGCATGCTTCCCGTGAGGGTCGTTCGCGAGGGCCCGCAGCATGGTCAGGCGATTGCCGGTTGTCCAGCGGCGCGGGCGCGTGCCTGTTGAAGCCTCGGCCGATCCGCTCCATCTTTCGGCCGTCATGACGGGGCGCCCATTATTCATCGGCAGCGATATCTATCGCGATACTCAGTTCGCGCGGGGCCATCCCCTGGCGATCCCACGGGTGTCCGCGGTCATCGATCTGGCGAAGGCGCTTGGTTGGCTCGACGCGGAAAATTACGTGGACAGCCCGCGCGCCACGCCAACCCAGCTCGCGCGCTTTCACGACCCTACATATATCGACGCGGTGATGGCCGCGGAGCGCGACCAAACATTGCCAGATACCAACAAGCGCCGGTTCAACATCGGGACCATTGAGGCGCCGATTTATGACGCCATGTTCCGGCGCCCGGCGACTGCGGCGGGCGCGTCCATCCTCGCCGCCGAACTGGTATCTCAATCGGGTGTTGTGTTCAGCCCAGCGAGTGGCACCCACCATGGCAGGCGCGACCAGGCCAGCGGCTTCTGCTTTTTCAACGACCCGGTGCTAGGGATTTTCGCGCTTCTAGATCAAGGGCTTGAACGAGTTCTTTATATCGATATCGACGCTCATCATGGCGATGGCGTTCAAGCGGCCTTCGCCGACGATCCGAGGGTGCTCACGGTCTCCGTCCATGAGGCCGAACGTTGGCCGGGCACCGGTGTGGTCGAGGATCGCGCCGGCGGCATGGCCCGCAATCTGCCGGTGCCCCCGGGATTCAACGATTCCGAGATGGCATACGTTCTCGAAGCGGCGCTCCTGCCCTTGGCGGACTGGTTCACGCCTCAGGCAATCATGGTGCAATGTGGTGCCGATGCGCTCGACGAGGATCCGCTGTCAAAGCTCGCTTTATCGAACGCGTCCCATCGGTCGGTGGTATCAGCAATGATGCCGCTTACCGACCGACTAATCGTCACCGGCGGAGGCGGCTACAATCCCTGGGCGGTCGCGCGGTGTTGGGTCGGGGTGTGGGCGACGCTGAACGGTCACGCCATTCCCGAGCGCCTGCCAAAGGAAGCTGAAGCGGTGTTGCGCGGCCTTACCTGGCGACGAGCGGCCGGACGCAATCCCCCGGATCATTGGTTTGTAACGCTGGCGGATCGACCGCGGCTCGGACCGGTGCGGTCAGAGGTTCGCGACCTTGTTTGTGCGGTGAACGCGCCCGCGCGCGGCTTGAACGGATTGTTTTCGTTGGATTAGAGCGAACCGAGGACTTCGGCGCCTCGCGAAACGGCGATCACCAGCACCGCGACGGCGGTGATCAACACCACACTGAGTGCCGCCAATCCGAATGTCGACATGGGTTTCTTGGCGGGCGTTTTCGGACTGGGCCGGGCGACCCCGCCCTGCGGCTCAGCGGCGGCCGGTGCGGTCGGTTGCGGCGCGGCCGGGGCGGGCTTCTTAACCTCGACCGGTTTGCCGGCCTCGCGCGTGGTGTCAAAGAGCACGACTTCGGAAGACTGATTGGTGTCTTCGTTATAGGTCTCGCAGACGACTTTAACGCCGGTGATATGAGGCTCGGTATAAAGCTGTCGCGCATGTGTCAGCGCTTCCTCTTTCGAGCCGCCGTCATAAACACGATCAATGTTCCAGCTGCCCTTGCTGAGCGTGTGCAGCTCGTATGAAACTCTCATTTCCTCGCCCTCGTTTCGTCGCCCCAATATTTCCCAAGGCATGCGCGAACGAGCCGACCTGCATGAACACAAGGCTTTCGGCGCTGTGGGTCTATATAGGCCGGAGATTTTTGCCGACCATTGTTGCAGTGCAATAAATAGAGCCGCCGCCCGCGCAGGTTGCGGACGGCGGCGTCGTCAGTGTAATCCGTGGGGCGGCGCGGGGGCCGCTCGCGTTAGGCGCTTATTCGACGTCGGCGTATTGCCGCGGATCGTCCTGCGCGCCGTTCGAGGTGCCATTTTGCGCGGTGTAATAGGCGTTCGGATGCACGCCGATCACCTCGCCGCGGTTGGCGGTGGCGACCACACCGTCGCGGGTCTTGCCGGTCTGCGCCAGATAAAGCGCGTTGGCGGAGGCCGCGTTGACCGCCTCGGCGGTCTTGGTAATGGTGGCGCCCGAGTAAGTCTCGCCGCTCTGGTTCCATTGGTAGCCGCCGCCCTGGGCGAAGGCGCTCGAAGCGCTCAAGGCAATCGCGGTGCCGACGATGGCGGTGGCGAAGGTTTTGGTGGTGCGGGTCATCGGTAGTCTCCTGTGTTTCCCGTTGACGGGCCTTTGCTCGCCACGGCGCGCGTCTGCGCTGTACTGTTGGAGAGGTTTTACCGATCCCTCGGCCGCAGCGCTGTTAAGCGCCTCACCCGGTCTATGTGATCTGCTTCACACCCGACGGCGCTCGTATCCCCCGCGACCTAAAGGCGCCCCGCCTGCATGTCCTGGAAGGCCCGCATGACTTCTTCGCGGGTGTTCATGACGAACGGGCCATAACGCGCTATGGGCTCGCCGAGCGGCATCGCGGCGAGCAACAGCAGGCGCGCGCCGGTATCGCCGGCGACAAGACGCACGGCGTCGCCGGCGCCAAGTACGCCGAGATTGCCGGCGCTCACATCGACACCAGTGTCGTCAGATCCGGCCGCGGTGATGGCACCGTCATAAACGTAGATGAAGCCGTTCGTGCCCGCCGCGACCGGTTCCTCAAACGGGACGTTGGGTGGCAACGACACATCGAAATAGAGCGGCGCGGTTGTGACATCGCCCACCGGCCCAGCGGTGCCCTGACCGGTGCGGCCGGCAATGACCCGCACGACAATGCCGCCGTCGCGCGATTCCTCAGGGATCGATGCGCCGTCGAATTCCTGGTAGCCGGCAGGTTTCATTTTCTCGGCGGCGGGCAGATTGATCCAAAGCTGGAATCCCCACATCAAGCCGTTTTCCTGCTCAGGCATCTCCGAATGAACGATGCCGCGGCCGGCGGTCATCCACTGGACGCCGCCAGCATCAATGACACCTGAATGCCCTTTATTGTCGTTGTGGCGCAGCCGGCCGGCGAGCATGTAGGTGACGGTTTCGAAGCCGCGATGGGGATGATCCGGAAACCCGGCGATGTAATCCTCCGGCTGGTCGGACTTGAACTCGTCGAGTAACAGGAACGGGTCGTGGGTATCCAGCGCCGGCTGGCCGATAACGCGGTTGAGACGCACGCCGGCGCCATCCGAAGCCGGCATGCCTTCGATGACCTGCGTGACGGGGCGGAAACTGGCTGAGGCTTGAGCGGCTGCGGTCATTGCGGGTCTCCGTTATTCGCCGATCAGGTGCAAGAGCAGCTCTCGATCATGGGGCGCGGTGCGGTGTTCAAAAAGGTATACGCCCTGCCAAGTGCCGAGGGCCATGTCCGCGTCGCGCACCGGGATCGCCAGGTGAGTCTGGGTCAGCGCGCTGCGAATATGCGCGGGCATGTCGTCGGGGCCTTCGGTTCGATGCTCGTATAGGGACGGGTCCTCGGCGACCAGCCGGCCGAAGAACGATTCCAGGTCGCGCAGCACCGCCGGATCGGCGTTCTCCTGAATCACCAACGATGCCGAAGTGTGGCGGATAAAAACCGTCAGCAATCCGTTGTCGACGACCTGCCCGTCGAGCCAGGCCGAGATCACCGCGGTCACATCGTAGAGCCCCTTACCTTCGGTGCGCAGGTGCACGCTGTGATGGGCTTGCTTCACGGCTTGCCGCGCCCAAACAGACCTTGGTCACATGAGTCATCGATGTGCACCAAATGTGCCGGGCACCGACGGCAGTCGGAGCTGCCGAACCCGGCTACCGGAACCGAGACGCCACTAAAGGCGATCAGGCGTGCCGCCAAGGTGCACTCCGTGTCAGCCGGATGCGGCGATACGACAAGATTGGTCGCCACGCGCGTCAGCCAATCGATGTGCCAGCGCATGGTTTTGTCGCGGCGCAAATGGCGGGCGCAACGGGCTCGAATGCCGCCCGGCCCGCGGGCGCTGCCGAAATAGCAATAGCGGCCTGGAGCCAACACGCCGCCAAATCTTGGTGTTGGCAAGCGCGCTGGCGCGTCGAGCGTAATCAACAGCGCGTAGGCGCCCGGCGAGCTTGGCAATGATGCGGCATCGGCCGACCAAGTGATTTCCATCTCATCATCATAGCGCTTGCATAAGGACAAACTGCAAGGTCGCTGGACAGGTGGCGGTGCGGGACGCATTTTGCGGTGCCATCCTATTGGAGTCGTGTCATGCGCATACAGGTCCACCTGCTAATTTTGGCGGTTCTTTGGGCCGTGCTGGTCGCGGTTCCCGCCGTTGCTCAAGACAATGTCTTTGGCGGTTATGGTCCGGGCGCCGCCGCAGCCGAGGAAGGTCGGGCCAACGGTCGCTGGTTCGTCGGCGACCCGACAACTGTGGCGCGCGCCGAGCTAACCCGATGCTGCCCAACCGTTTCGATCGAGCCGTGCGCGGTCGAAAACACCGGACGCTTGCCTGACCGGTACAGTTTGCTGATTACGCGTCTCGGCATTGTCGAAACCAAACCGTTGTCGATGTTCCGCTATCGCCGGGAAACCCTGTTCCAGGATCCAGCCTTTGCCGGCGTCGACCGCGAACGGCAGCCCTATTTCTCGTGTCGCGCAAGTCGCGTTCTTCTGGTCGATGAAACCGCGAACGATCGCTACCGGTTGGTTTGGGAAGGCTGGCAGGATGAGCTTTCCCATCGATTGGCCGAGGTCGGGCTTCATCGTTTGGCCAACAGCTATGTCCTTGCGTTTACCTATTGCGTGGACGGCACCGGAGGCTGCTGGCAGGAACTGTTTATCAAGACATCAGTCGCGGCGTGGCGTCCGCTGGAAAAAGACGATACTTGGGCATCGGTTTATGCGGGCATGCCCGACGGCTTTACCTTGCACAAAAGTCCTCTCATCGATTTCGACTCCATGACATGGGATCGCACGATGGCGACGGTCAATGATCCAAATTGTTGTCCATCAGGCAGCATCAAGATGAAGCTCATCATTCGGGACGGCCGACTTTCGATTTTGTCACATGAGTATGTCCGATAGCCATCGCATGAAAATTAGCAGTCTCAACTAAGTATAAAAATCCAAGCGATGTCTTGGTTGGGGTTTTCCGGTCTTTCCATGTGTTTGCGGTGAGTGCCGATTGACCTTCTATAACACATCTCGCGCCACCGAAATTGGGGCGGTTAACCGTGAGTAAGTGCCGTCAATAGGCTGCATTGGTGGACACCGTGAGTCGTGCCGCGCATCATCGCTCTCGGACAAGTCATGCATGGGGCGGGGTGCGTGCTTTACGGGAGGATAAGCATGTTCAAACAAGCCCTTACCTTGGGTATCGCTGCGGGCCTGGCGTTGATTGCGTCTTTCTCGAGCATTTCGGCGGCTCCTGTCGACGATGCGCGGTTGCAGGCGTCGTCAAATGCCTCGACTGACTGGCTGACCTACGGCCACAGCTACGACAATCAGCGTTTTTCCACGCTCGATCAGATCAACCGCGACACGGTTAGGCAGTTGGCGCCGCGCTGGATCTACCAGACCGGAATCAGCGCCACGTTCCAGGCCAATCCGCTGGTCGCCGACGGCATGATGTATGTGACCACGCCGCGCAATCATGTCGTCGCGTTGAACGCAACGACGGGCGAGGAAGTCTGGCGTTATCGCCATGAGATGGCGATTGAGAAACTCTGTTGCGGGCCGGCCAACCGTGGCGCGGCGCTTGGCTACGGCATGGTTTACATGGCCGCCGCCGACGGACGTTTGATCGCACTCGACCGCGACACGGGCGCGGTTAAATGGGACATCTACATCGCCGTGCCGGATACCGCGCCGACCGAAACCGTCGGCGACTTGGCGGCCGACGATCCGTTGAGCAAACAGAAGGTCACCGGCGCGAGCGGGCTGGGCGCCAACATGGCGCCATTGGTCTATGGCGGTCTGGTTATTGCCGGCGTGACTGGCGCCGGCTACGGCTTGCATGTCGACGATGCGGAGTCGGGCGCTGAGCTCGGCGCGGTGATCGGGTTCGCGGGGCGGTTTGGGCGGCGGGGCTATTTGGCCGCTTTCGATGCCGAGACCGGCCAAGAAGTGTGGCGCTGGTACACCACCAAGGACGGTGGCTGGGAAGGCGAATGGCGCACGGAAACACCTGATGGCGCGCCGCTTTACCGCGATATTGCGGCCGAGAAGGTGGCCTTCGCCGAATACGCCGATGCCTGGCAAGTCGGCGGCGGATCACTTTGGTCGACCCCGGCGCTCGATCCTGAACTCGGCCTGCTCTATCTCGGCACCGGCAACCCGGCGCCGCAGATGGACGACGTGTCGCGTCCCGGCGACAACCTATACACCGTTTCGGTGGTCGCGCTCGATATGCGCACCGGCGAACTGCAGTGGCACTACCAGCAAGTGCCGCACGATTTGTGGGGTTACGACGCTGGTAGCCCGCCGGTCCTGTTCGATTTGCAACACGACGGCCGCACCGTCAAAGCGGTCGGCGAAGCGTCGAAGACCGGCTGGTTCTATGTCAATGACCGCGCAACCGGTGACCTGATCTACAAGTCCGAGCCTTTCGTGCCGCAGCGCAATCTTTTCCAGCGTCCGACGGAAGACGGCATCACGATCGCACCGGGCGCCGGCGGTGGCGCCTCGTGGTCGCCGGTGTCGTACGATGCTGCGACCGGCTTGGCCTACGTCGCGGCGATGCACATGCCGACCGATTATTCGGTGCACGAGAAACCGGCGCAAAATGGCGAACCCGCGCTGAGCTATTCTGTGCTTGAAATGGCAAACGAGCCGCGCTGGGGCGTCTTGAGCGCCATCGACACGCGCGCGGGCGGCAAAATTCGCTGGCAGACCAAGACCGAAGACATTCTGGTTGGTGGCGTGTTGGCGACAGCCGGTGGATTGGTGTTCATGGGCGAGGGCAGCGGCCAGTTATCCGCCTTCGATTCCGCGACCGGCGAGCGGGTCTGGTCGTTCCGTTGCGGCGCTGGGGTGAACGCGCCACCGATCACCTATGAGATCGATGGTGTGCAATATGTCGCCGTTGCCGCCGGCGGGCACCAGCTGTTCGGCTTTCCGCTCGGCGATGCGGTGATCGCGTTTGCCTTGCCGCAATAAACGTGGCGCGCGGCGACCGACGTCAGATCGCGCGAGCGTGACGCTGTGTGTCGGGCTGTAAATATGCGTCGAAGCAAGCCGCGATCGAGCGGATGAAAGGGATCCCGGCGGCGGTCACGCGGAGTCTGTCAGCACCGACTTCAACCAGGCCGTCTTCCGCTAGTTCGCTTAGCGCGTCGTAGGCATTGGCGATCGCTGCGACGGGCCGGCCGAGGCGCGTGCATAGGGCCGCAAGGTCGACCGCGTGATCGCACATCAGCCGTTCGATGATGGCGCGGCGCAAGCGATCATCGTCGCTGAGCGCGACGCCGCGAGCGATCGGCAGCCTGCCGGCGTCGATCTGTTCGCGATACTGTTTGAGATCATCGGTGTTTTGCACGTAGCCGGCGGGAAGCGCGCCGATCGACGACACGCCCAGGCCGATCAAGGTGTCGGCCGCGTCGGTTGTGTAGCCCTGGAAATTGCGTTGCAGATGGCCTTCGTTTAGAGCCCGCACCATCGGGTCGCCGGGGCGCGCGAAGTGATCCATGCCGATTCGCTGATAGCCGTGTGCTACCAAGCGTTCGGCCGCCGCGTCGGCTTGCGCCATGCGCGCATCGGCGCCGGGCAGGGCAGCCTCGTCGATCATGCGCTGGTGGCGCTTCATCCACGGGACATGAGCATAACCGAAGACGGTGACCCGGTCCGGTTCGAGGGCGACGATCTGATCGACGGTATGCATTGAGTCTTTTGTCGTCTGGTGCGGCAAGCCGTACATCAGATCGAAATTGAGCGCGTTGATGCCGGAGCCGCGCAGCAGCGCCACCGCCTTCGCTACTTGCTCGAGCGGCTGCGGACGATTGATCGCGGCCTGAACCTCGGGCGTCAAGTCCTGCACGCCCAGGCTCGCGCGGTTGACGCCGGCGTCGCCCAAAGCCGCCGCCTTCGCAGGATCGAGCGTGCGCGGGTCCACCTCGACGGCGATTTCCGCATCCGGCAGAACGGCAAAATGCGTCCGCAGGACGGTGGATAAGGTTCGAAAGTCATCCGCGCTCAGCATGGTCGGCGTCCCGCCGCCCCAATGAATGTGGCGAACAGGACGTTTTTCGCCGAGAGCGTCTGTTACCAGCGCGATCTCCCGCTCAAGCGAGTCGGCATAGGCGTGGACCCGTTCGGGCCGGTTGGCCACCAACGCATTGCAACCGCAATACCAGCACAGTCGTTCGCAGTAGGGCACATGCAGGTAAAGCGATAGGTCGGTGTCGCCCGGAATCTCGGCGAGCCAGCGACGATACGCGGCCTCGTCGATCCCCGAATGGAAATGCGGCGCGGTCGGATAGCTGGTATAGCGCGGCACGCGTGCGTGAGCGTATTTGGCCACAAGATCGACCATGGCCCGGAGCTTCATTCAACGAGGATCGCTCGTCCTTGATCCAAGTCAGTGAGGAGCGGACGTTGCAACGGATATCTGCATGGCAGGGGTGCGCTTTGAACGTCTGCAAGCTTGCGCCGCCGCCGCAATCCATTGTAATCGATGGCGTTAACGCGTGTCGTGGGCCCGCATGAAGTCCGCTAAAAGCGCGATCCCGGGAGGAATGAAGAAGGCGATATGTCCCAGAATTTACGGCGCATGGTCTATTTCGATCTTTGGACTCACGACGCCGGTCGGTCGGTGATCGAGCAGGCGTCGGGGATTGAAATGACCCGGTTGGAGCGGTCGAGGCCGGCCGAAGAGCTGTGGCCGCGGCTCGTCGGCGTGCACGGCTACCAGATCGGCTCGTCGCGTCAGGAATTGCCGGGGCATTTGCATGGCGCCGATGAGTTGCTTGCGCGTTGCCCGGATTTGTTGGTGATCTCGGCCGACGGCGCGGGCGTCGACACGGTGGACATCGACGCTTGCACCAGGGCCGGCGTGATCGTGGTCAACCAAGCGGGCGGCAATCGTGAAGGCGTGGCCGAACACGCGCTTGCCCTAATGCTATCCCTCGCCAAACGGATTGGCGAGACCGACCGCGCGCTCCGACGCGACCGTAATTGGCATAGAAATGATTATTTAGGTAACGACATTCTGAACAAGACGGTGGGAATTATTGGCCTCGGCCATGTCGGCGGTCGGTTAGCAACAATTTGTCGCACCGCATTCAGCATGCGGGTGCTCGCTTATGACCCGTATCTCACGGAAGCCGAGTACGCGGATCGGCACGCCGAGAAAACTTCACTGGAGACATTGCTGAAAACCTCGGATTTCGTGCAGATCTGCTGCCCTTATACCGCGGAGACCATGGGTATGGTCGGCGAGCAGGCATTGGCAACGATGCAACCCCACGCTTATCTGATCAGCACCGCACGCGGTGGCATTCATGACGAAGCGGCTTTGGCGCAGGCGCTGCGTGACCGCCACATCAGGGGCGCCGGGCTGGACGTCTGGGACGACGAACCGCCGCCGCTCGACCACCCACTGCTCAGCCTCGATACCGTGATCGCAAGCCCGCATACCGCCGGCGTTACCGAGGAATCGCGGCGCAACATTTCGTTGATCTGCGCGGAGCAATGGCTGGCAATCTGGCGCGGCGAGCGGCCCAAGCGTTTACTCAATCCCGAAGCCTGGTCGCGTTACCAGGCGCGTTATGCCGAGCGCTTCGACGCTCAAGCGGCGGAGTGAGTCCTCATGAGTGAATATGACGTCATCGTCGTTGGTGCCGGCAACGCGGCGATGTGCACCGCGTTGTCCGCGCGGGAGAAGGGCGCGCGCGTTCTTGTTCTCGAACGCGCGTCCGAGGACGAACGCGGCGGCAACACCCGCTTCACCGCCGGCGCCATGCGCGTGGTCTATGACGGCCTTGATGATCTCCTGGACCTGATGCCCGACCTGAGTGACGAGGAAAAGCAAAACACCGATTTCGGCACATACCCGGCCGATCGCTTTTTCGATGATATGGCACGGGTCACCGAGTATCGCGCCAATCCGGACCTGGTCGAATTATTGGTGCGTGAGAGCCATCCGACGCTTGCCTGGATGCGGTCGAAAGGCATCCGCTTCATGCCGATGTACAGCCGCCAGGCGTTCAAGGTCGACGGCCACTATCGCTTCTGGGGAGGGTTGACCATCGAAGCCTGGGGCGGCGGCCCGGGACTGGTCGAGGCGGAATTTGACGCCTGCGCACGCGAAGGCATCGAGGTGCGTTACGGCGCGCGTGCGACAGCCTTGCTCGCCGACGACGCCGGCGTTCACGGGGTGCGCGTCCGGTGCCAGGGTCGGACCCAGGACATTGTCGCGCGCGCCGTGGTGCTCGCCTGCGGCGGATTCGAAGCCAATGCCGAATGGCGCACCCGCTATCTCGGACCGGGTTGGGACCTGGCCAAGGTACGGGGCTCGCGTTTCAATACCGGTGACGGCATTCGCATGGCGCTCGATATTGGCGGAATGCCGATTGGCAACTGGTCGGGCTGTCACGCGGTGGGCTGGGATCGCAACGCTCCTACATTTGGCGATCTCGCGGTTGGCGATGGCTTCCAGAAACACAGCTATCCCTTCGGCATCATGGTGAACGCAACCGGCCGGCGCTTTGTCGACGAGGGTGCGGATTTCCGCAACTACACCTACGCCAAGTACGGTCGCGTGGTGCTCGAGCAACCCGGTCAGTTCGCCTGGCAAGTATTTGACGCCAAGGTCGATCATTTGCTCCGCGACGAATACCGGATTCGGGAAGTGACGCGCGCCGAGTCCGACACGCTTGAGGGGCTCGCCGAAAAACTTGAGGGGGTTGATCCCAAGCAATTCCTTGAGACCGTCAAAGAGTTTAACGCGTCGGTGCGCGCCGACATTTCCTTCGACCCAACGGTCAAGGACGGCCGCACCACCGAAGGCGTTGTGCCGGCCAAAACCAATTGGGCGAATCCGCTTGATACGCCGCCCTACAAGGCGTTCTCGGTGACCTGCGGTATCACCTTCACGTTCGGTGGCGTGGCGATCGACACCGATGCTGCGGTGGTCGACACCGACGGGGCGACGATTGCCGGACTTTACGCGGCCGGCGAGCTGGTCGGCGACCTGTTCTATTTCAACTATCCGGGCGGAACCGGGCTTACCTCTGGCTCGGTGTTCGGCCGCATCGCCGGCGCTTCAGCGGCGCGTTACGCGACCGGTGTCAACGCATGACAGACATCAAGGCCCTCGGCTTCATTGGCCTCGGTGTGATGGGCGAACCGATGTGCCGCAACCTCGCAGAGAAAGCGGGGGTGCCGGTTGTCGCCAGCGATCTACGCGCAGAGCCACTTGAAAGACTGGCCGAAGCAGGGGTGGTCGACGCGGGATCACCGGTGGCGGTGATGAGGCGCGCGGACATAATTTTTCTGTCGCTGCCGGGCGGCGACGAACTCCAGTCGATCTGTCTGGGTGACGACGGGTTGCTCGGCGTGGCGCGAGCTGGACAGATTGTGGTCGACTGCACCACCGCGCCCGTGGCCCTGACACGCGAGATCGCCGAACGCTTTTCTAAAAAAAACGTCGGCTACGCAGACGCCCCTGTCGCGCGGACCCGGGCGGCAGCGGAGGCGGGCACGCTCGCGGCGATGGTCGGCGCAGAGCCGGCACTGTTTGACCAAATCCAGCCCTACATTGGGTGTTTCGCGAGCGATATTAGCCATGTCGGCGGGGTCGGAGCCGGCCAGGTCGCCAAGCTGATGAATAACATGGTGCTGATCGAGACCGTCGTCGGACTCGCCGAGGCGCTGACCATTGCGCGTCGCGCCGGGGTCGACGGCGCGCGTCTGTTCGAGACCCTAAGCACTGGCTCAGCGGACAGTTTCGCGCTGCGCAACCAGGGCATGAAGGCGCTGCTACCAGGCGAATTCCCGTCTCCCGCGTTTTCCTGCCGCTATGCGCTTAAGGATCTGTCGTACGCCATCGATTTGGCGCGTCAAAATGGAGTGGAAGTTCCTGGCGCCGAGACCGCTCAGACACTCCTCGAAAGCGCCATCGCGCAAGGCCACGGCGACGACTACTATCCGGCCTTGATTAAGGTGCTGGGCGGCGGCGCTGCCCGACCGTAGCGGGGCGGCCATGTTGAATTTGGATTTGCCCCGCGCCGCCGAATAGTGTTGGTTTGCGCGCGGGAACGGCTGCCTTTACCGGCGGGCGGCCGTGCGATTGGCAACGTCATGAAGGCAGGAAAATGGATTTCGAACACACCGATAAGGTCAAGGAACTTCAGGAACGCGTTTCGGCGTTCATGGATGAGCATATTTATCCGAACGAAGAGACGTTCGAAGCCCAGATCAACGAAGGCGACCGGTGGCAGCATCCGGCGATCCTTGACGAGCTGAAGCCGAAAGCGCGTGAGGCCGGTCTGTGGAACCTGTTCCTGCCGGAATCCGACCATGGCGCGGGCCTGACCAACCTAGAGTATGCGCCGCTCTGCGAAATCATGGGGCGCTCGCCCTACGCGCCCGAGGTGTTCAATTGCTCCGCGCCGGATACCGGCAATATGGAAGTGTTGTCGCGCTACGGCACCAAGGAGCAGCAAGAGCAGTGGCTCAAGCCGTTGCTGGCTGGGGAAATCCGCTCCGCCTTCGCGATGACCGAACCCGACGTCGCGTCGTCCGATGCAACGAACATCGAATCCTCGATCGTGCGCGACGGTAACGAGTACGTCGTTAATGGCCGCAAATGGTGGACTTCCGGCGCGCCCGATCCGCGCTGCAAGATCCTGATCTTCATGGGCAAAACCGATCCGACCAACGCCGACCGGCACAAGCAGCAATCCATGATCCTGGTGCCGCTCGATACGCCGGGCGTGACCATGGTTCGTCACCTGCCGGTGTTCGGCTTTGACGATGCGCCACATGGACATGCCGAGGTCAGTTTCGAGAACGTGCGCGTGCCCGCATCGAACATGCTGCTTGGCGAAGGCCGAGGGTTCGAGATTGCACAAGGGCGCTTGGGTCCGGGCCGAATTCACCACTGCATGCGGCTTATCGGCGTGGCCGAGCGGTCGCTCGAGAAGCTATGCAAGCGCGCGAAATCCCGGATCGCGTTCGGCAAACCGGTGTCAGAGCAGACCGTAACCCAAGAGCGTATCGCCGAGGCGAGGATCATGATCGACCAGTCGCGGCTGCTCACGCTCAAGGCGGCCTATCGCATGGATACGGTGGGGAATAAGGAAGCGCGGCAAGAGATCGCCATGATCAAGGTGGCGGCGCCGAACATGGCCTGCCAAGTCATCGACTGGGCGATTCAGGCCCACGGTGCCGGTGGTGTCACGACCGATTTCGGTCTCGCGATGGCCTACGCACACTCCCGGACCCTGCGGCTCGCGGATGGGCCGGACGAGGTGCATCGCAACCAGATCGCGCGGCTCGAGCTGAGGCGTTACAACTGATCGAGCGCTAACCGCACCAATCGGGGCTGAAACCCTTGGGTTTCGCCGCGCATGTTTCGCCTGTCGGCGTGGCAGCCCGTATGCTATAGGGGTGCCCGTTACCTGGGGGTTCAATAACAAAAAACAAAGATGAACAGTGAAATGCCACGGGATGTAACAGAGGTCGACGCGCTCGTAGAAGCGCAAGGTGGCTTCGTCGAAGATCTAATGCAGGCCCTCGAGCGGGTTATAGTCGGCCAGAAGTACATGCTAGAGCGACTTCTGGTTGGTCTGTTGGCGAATGGTCATGTGTTGCTGGAGGGTGTTCCGGGACTCGCCAAGACTCGCGCGGTGACCGCGCTGGCCCAGGCGCTGCACGCGCATTACCAGCGAATTCAGTTTACCCCTGATCTGCTGCCGGCCGATCTGATCGGCACGCTGATCTATCAGCCGCAGTCGGGCGATTTCAAAGTGCGTAAGGGCCCGGTGTTCGCCAATCTTGTGCTCGCCGATGAAATCAACCGCGCGCCCGCCAAAGTGCAAAGTGCGCTGTTGGAGGCGATGCAGGAGAAAACGGTCACCATCGGCGACGAAAGCTTTCGCCTGCCTGAACCGTTTCTTGTGCTGGCGACCATGAACCCGCTCGAATCTGACGGCACTTACCCGCTGCCCGAGGCGCAGACCGACCGCTTCATGCTCAAGCTGCGCATTACCTATCCCGAGCGTCACGAGGAGCTCGAAATTCTCGAACGCATGGCGACAACCGAGGCCGAGGCCCCGCTGGAGCCGGTGATAGACATCGCCGCGATTGCCGAGGCGCGCGAGGTCGTCAATCGAGTCTATGTCGACGACAAGATAAAGAACTACATCGTGGACATCGTTCACGCCACGCGCGAGCCTGAGGCGCATGGCTTAGACATCGGCAAATATATCGACTTCGGTGCGTCGCCGCGCGCGACGATTTTTTTGTCGCTTGCGGCCAAAGCCTACGCGTTCATTCAAGGGCGTGGGTTCGTAACGCCCCAGGACATCAAATCGATCGGCCTCGATGTACTGCGCCACCGTATTCTGACCACCTACGAAGCGGAGGCCGAAGAGCTGACCGCCGAGGATCTGGCTCAGCAGGTCTTCGATCGTTTGCCGGTCCCTTAAGTTAAAGTCGCATCATGCTGCCTGCCGAAGTCTTTAAGCAGGTCCGACAGGTCCAAATCCGCACCCGGCGCTTGGTCGACGGCATCTTTGCCGGCGAGTATCACAGCGTGTTCAAGGGGCGTGGCATCGAGTTCGCCGAGGTCCGAGAATACGTGCCGGGCGATGACGTGCGCACGATCGACTGGAACGTCACGGCCCGGACAGGGCAACCATTCGTCAAGCAATATGTTGAGGAGCGCGAGCTCACCGTGATGTTGCTGGTCGATTGCAGTGCATCTGGTCAATTCGGTAGCTCTACACGTGTCAAGATGCGGGTTGCCTCTGAGCTCTGCTCGGCGCTGGCGCTCAGTGCCATCAGCAATAACGACAAGGTTGGCTTGATCCTATTCACCGATAGGGTTGAGCACTTTGTTCCACCGCGTAAGGGAAAGAACCGCGCGCTGCGATTGATCCGTGATCTTCTGTTTTTCGAACCGCGGCACAAAGGCACCAATATCGCGGCGTCTCTGGAGTACCTGCACAAGGTCCTGCCACGACGGTCGATCACGTTTCTGGTTTCCGACTTTTTCGGCGCCGGTTACGAGAAGCCTCTGCGGATCGCTAACAAGCGGCACGAGATCGTGCCAATCTGCATCAACGATCAGCGCGATTATGAATTGCCGGCGGTCGGCTTCGTCCGGCTCACCGACCTTGAAACGGGCAAGGAAGTTCTGGTCGACACCAACAGCGAGGCGGTCCGCCAGCGTTTTCGTGACAGTCGTCATCAGGCGCGGGCCGCACGCAATAAGCTTTTCGCAACGCTCGGCGTTGACCCTATCGAAGTTCGCACCGACGAGTCGTATGTGCGCCCGCTCATGCGGTTTTTTCAGCACCGCGAACACCGTCTGAGGGAAGGCCGGTGACGCGGCTCTCGAAAACATTAGCGGGCGGCGTGCTGGCCGCTCTGGCTTGGGCCGGGTCGGCGGCGGCGCAGGTTGCCGAGCCGATCAGCGACGGTCCGAGCCTGGCGCCCGGCGAGGTCTTCTTTGAGACCAATATCGAGAATGTCCGCATGACAATCTCGTCCGATCGCGCCGCGGTGCCGATCGTGGACCAATTCACGGTGATCATCTCGGTCGAGGCACCGCCGTGGTTTCTGGTCAGCTTCCCGCGCATCGTCGACGAGTTTGGGCCGTTCAATGTGCTCAAGCAGCAAAAGGCCGGTCCGTTCACGACCAACGTCGACGGTAAGCGGATCGAACGCAATGAGCGGCGTTACGTGCTGGATCCGAAGGACCCTGGCGAGCATTCGATACCGCCGCTCATTGTCTCGGTGCTGGACGGCAGCAAGGTGCCGTCCATCGCCTGTGTCTATCTCGAAGAATGTCGTGACGAGCGTACGGCCGACAATTGGGTTGCGCCGACCCATTTTCTGCGCACCAAACGGATGCCGATCGAAGTAACTTCTGTGCTGCCGCCCGATGCCGATATCGGTGCGCCCAAGGATATTATGCCCCCGGTCGATTTGCCGCCGCCGCCGCCAAAGGAGATCCCATGGCAGACAATTGGAATGGGTGCCGCCGGGGCTTTGCTGTTGGCTGCGATAGTGCTTCTGGCGCGGCGGCTTTCCGGGCGCGAACCTCGGGCCAAACCGGTGCCGATGCGACCCGCGCATGAATTGGCGCTGGCCGCCCTCAAACGCCTTGAGAGCATGCGCGTCGAGGCGCCCGAACAAGTGGACGCGTTCTATGTCCGCCTGTCGGTCATTTTGCGGCGATACCTCGATTGGCGCTTCGACGTGCGCGCGCCGGAACGCACCACCGAGGAAATACTGGCTGCGGCGCAAAGCGGCGATGGGCCGATCGCCGGGCGTCGCGATTTGCTCGGCGCCTTTCTCGCCGCGTGCGACCGGGTCAAGTTTGGCCGTGCGCGCCCGGCGGGCGAGGACCGCGGCGACATGCTCGGAACGGCCCGGCGCTTCGTCGAGGAGACCGCCGACGCCGGTGTCAGGGTGCCCGAGGCGCGGGCGGTGGAGGTCGCATGAGGTTCGAGAATCCCTTCATGCTGCTTTTGCTCGTGTTGGTCGCGGTGCTGATCTACGTGATCCGCCGTCGCGAGAGACCGGCGGGGATCGACTACACGTCGGTCGGCGATCTGGCCGCCATGCCACGGACATTCATGACCCGTGTGCGTGTGGCGCTGCCCTATTTGCGCGCCTTGGCGCTTGGCCTGTGCGTGGTCGCGCTGGCGCGGCCGCAATGGGGCCAGGAGGTCACCCGGATTTACCGCGACGGGATCGCCATTGTCATGGTGGTCGACGTCTCGAGCAGCATGGGCGCGCTCGACCTGCAAGTCGGCGAGGAACAAGCGAACCGGCTTGACGTGGTCAAGGAAACCTTCCGCGCCTTTGTCGAAGGCGACGAGGATGATTTGTCCGGTCGTGAAGCGGACATGGTTGGCATGGTCACGTTCGCGCGCTTCAGCGATAATTTGAGCCCGCTCACTCTCGATCATGAAGCCCTGTTGTCGTCTCTCGAAGAGGTCGAGATAGTCTCCTTGCCTGAGGAGGACGGCACGGCGATCGGCGATGCGGTGGTGATGGGCGCGGAACTGCTCAAGCGCGCCGGCGGCAGCAGCCGTGTGATGATCCTGCTCACCGACGGCAGCAACAATGCCGGCAATGCCGATCCAGTCGCGGCGGCGAGCGTCGCCAAGGCGTTCGATATTAAGCTCTACACCGTTGGCACCGGCTCACGCGGCACCGCCATGACACCGGTGCGCAACAAGGACGGCGGCACCTACCTCAAACCAACCCAGGTGTTTATCGACGAAGACACCTTGGCCGTAATGGCCGAGGTTACCGGGGGCCTATACTTCCGCGCCACCGATGCGGAGGCGCTACAGCAAATTTATGCCCAGATCGACGAATTGGAAAAAACAACCAACATCGCCGAACAGTATCAGCGTTATATCGAAGGGTTTCCGTCCCTTCTGTTCGCCGCCCTGGCGCTTCTTCTGTTCGAAGCGGTCATGGTCAACACGCGCCTGCGCGCCTTGCCGTAAGCGGACCGGGACATGGAATTTGGCGCACAATATTTTGTATTCCTTCTGCTCCTGGTGCCTGGGCTGGCGGCGCTCTATGTCTGGGGGTTCCGGCGCCGGCGGGAGTCGCTGGCGCGGTTTGTCGAATTTGGCGCGGCGCAACGTTTGATCGGTGCGGTCGATTGGCGGCGTCGCGGCCTAAAGGCGGCCTGTCTGGTCGCGGCGATCGGATTTCTCGCATTTGCCGAGATGCAGCCGCGATGGGGCCTTGAGCTCTCCGATACCGCGCGACGTGGCCGCGACATTTTCATTCTGCTCGATGTTAGCCGTAGCATGCTTGCGGAGGATGCGACGCCGAGTAGGATCGAAGCCTCGAAGGCCGCGATAGTCGACCTGGTTCAGGAGCTACGAGGCGTGGGCGGCCACCGGCTCGGTCTCGTGGTATTCGCCGGTCGGGCGAAGCTGCAAAGCCCGCTCACCCTCGACTACGGTTTTTTCCTCAATCGGCTCGCGGAAGCGTCGCCGGCGATCATGGATCGTCAAGGCAGCAACCTCGCCGGTGCGATCCAGAAGACGATTTATGGCTTTGGCGAGATCGACCCGACTTACACCGACCTGATCGTTATCTCGGATGGTGAAGATCACGACTCGCTGCCAGTGGCGGCGGCGCGAACAGCAGCGGACGAAGGTGTTGGCCTGTACACGGTCGGAATCGGCGATCCGGCGGAGGGCGCGCGGATTCCGATCGAGGTGGCCGAAGGTCAGCGCCAATATCTCCGTTTCGACGGCAAGGATGTGGTGTCGGTGATGCGCGAATCGCAACTCCGCCAAATGGCGCGTGTTGCCAAAGGAAGTTATCTGCAGGCCCGGACCGGGCCAATCGAGCTCGGCACATTGTTCGACGAGAAAATTTCCAACAAGGCGCAGCGCGAGCTTGAAGCCGGGGAAGATGAGCGCAAGGCCGATCGCTATGCGTGGTTCGTGGTGCTGGCGTTGGCGCTGCTCGCGGCCGAAATGCTCATCCCCGAACGAGCTCCGCAACGTGAAGAGGCTTAATCCATGAGGAAGAAGATCGTGCAACGCCTGTGTTTAGCGCCGGCGCTGTTGTTCTTGCTCACCGGTGCCAACGAAAATATCGACTCGCCCTACGATGCAGCGACGTTGGCGACAGAAGCCTACAAGGACGGCCGGTACAAAGAAGCGGCAGATTTGTACGAGCAGGCTCTTGTCGATTTGCCGGACTCGCCGGAGCTGCATTTTGATCGCGGCGACGCGTTGTTCAAATTGCACGACCTGGATCAGGCGAAAGCGGAATATCTTCGGGCACTTGAGACCGATGATAACCTCCTCGCAGCCAAGGCATATTATAACCTTGGCAATGTTCACTATCAGATTTCACTAAACGCGATGCGCACGTTCCGCGACGCCGTGACGCCGGCGCGGGAGGCGATGCGCCACTATCGAGACGCGCTTGGTCTCGATCCCGACTTGGCGGACGCAATGTACAATTTGGAACTGGCCGACCGCTTGCTCGAGGATTTGTCGGAGCAGCGTGCGCAGGCGATTCAAAATCCGGAGGCCGAGGAGACGACGGCAGGACAAAATCCCGATGCCGCAATGATTCCGGGGATGGAGGCGGATCAGCCTTCGGAAAGCGAGATTGAGGGCGGGGGCGAAGCGGACGAGCAGAGTGGGCTCGCGCAGCAGGGTCCGGAGGGCGCTCAATCGGACGAAGAATCACAAACCGAGTCAGCGGGAAATCAGCGCGAAATGAGTGCCGAAGAGGCCGAGGAGATGGTCGAAATGGTGCGTAGTCGCAATCAGGCAGCCGAGGAAATGCGCCAACAATGGCGTCAAGCGCGCATGCGGGAAGCGGGAATCGCAAAACCCTGGTAAACTATTGGCAATAAGTCGGTGGAATAATAGCGAACTGGACTAAGGGAGGGGATGGAGATATGCAACTTGATACCTTCACTCCCAAGAGAGCTGCCTGCTGAGCTTACGACAGCGGTACGCACGTTCGTCGCATCGTTCGTACTAGCAACCATTGCCACGATTTCGTCTCCGGGCGCCGTGCAAGCCCGAGCTGTCGAGGAGGGTAACGAACTCCTTCGCACGGCAATTAAACTCGCCTGTCCGGTAAAGAACGCTGATGACGCGGTTTCTTTGGGCGCGCAATTGCCCGGTTTTCGTCATCTGTATCGACGGCCGCAAAGCGTTAGCGTGATTGGCTGGCGTGCGTGGTACGTGGTCGTGGGTGGCACGGTGACGGTGGAGCGTATCGCGCCGGGTGGCGAGTTGCGCAGCTTGACCGCCGAATACCGGACCGGAGTGGAGGATCGACCGCGTCTGGTAGCGATGGCCGATCTCAATTGCGCGATCCGAGACGCCCGCCGTATTCATTATGATGACGGCGGCCGGCCCGCCTGGATCGAGCAGCTCGATGCCGGCCTTGATCCGGTCGGGCCGGCTTTGCCATTCAACCCACCAGTGCCTGCCGGTCGCGATCCGGGTGGGGTTCCCGTTGCCCTGGTCGACACCGGAATCAACTATCTTCTGCCGGAGTTGAGCGACCGACTCGCACGCGACCGCAGCGATGGACTGCTTGGATACGACTATTGGGATCTCGATCGTCGTCCGTTCGATGCCGATCCCGTGCGGTCTTTGTTTTTCCCCTCCCGCCACGGTACGCGTACCGCGAGCGTTGTGGCGGCAGAGGCGCCGATCGCAAAGATCGTACCGTATCGGTATCCACGGCCCGACATGAGTCGCATGGCAACCTTGATTGATGACGCGGCGCTCCATCATGTGCGGTTAGTCAACCTGTCTCTCGTTAGCCGCGATTTCGCACGCTGGGCCGCCTATCACGCGGCGGTACGGCGTCATCCGGAAATGTTGTTTGTTGTGGCTGCGGGAAATAACCAGCGCGATCTCGACGAGGTGCCGATGTACCCGGCAGCCCTACCGCTCGCCAATCAGATTACCGTAACCGCCGCGACCGACCACGGCCGGCTAATGCGCGGGGCCAATTGGGGTCGACGCTCAGTCGATTTGTTGGTGCCCGCCGAAGGGCTGGTAGTAATCGGTTTTGATGGGGGGCGGGAGCGGGCATCCGGTTCAAGCTACGCGGCCGCCCGGGTGACCGCACTGGCAGCCTGTTTGCTGGCCGCTAATCCGTCGTGGAGCACTGACGAGCTCAAGGCTGCCGTCCTGGCGCGCGCCATCCGAAGCGCCGACTCCGATTTGGTCGCTCATGGTTTCCTGGCAAATCCGGCCATCGCGGAACGTGGCGCGTGTCCGCGGAAAGCCGCGAACTCAGGACTCTAAGATTACGGCGCAGCAAAGAGTCGAGGTTAGACGTTCCTCAATGCGTAAACCCAGTGAGAGACCCGTGACACAAATCCTACCGAAGGAAATCAGGTCTGCGGTTTGCCGGTCAGCCACTCATAGTAATTGCGCAGGTTCGCCTCGTCGGTCCAACCGGTGAACTTAACGTGGGCGACCTTACGGTGGAGTAGTTCGATCTTGTCTTCGTATTCCACCGAATACTGTACCCGCACCAAATCGCCGCGCTGCTCGACCACCACGACAAAGGGAGCCAGCATTTCCTCCACCGCATCTTCGGTGACCGACATGCACTTATTCGAATCAAGCATCTCGGCGCGAACGGATGCATCCTGAGCGTCCGTCATCTCCTGATAAATTTCAGGCGTGGCGCATATTACGGTGCCGCCGGAGAGAATTTGTGGTGGCGCATCCTTCTCGCTCGAGTCCGCGCTTGCCGCTGTGGGCGCCACGAGGACGGCCAACAAGCACGCCATAGTTAATCGTTTCATCACTCGGTCCTTATCCTTGCGCTACTTCGATAAGCAGGCGCGGCAATCAGTAGCCTTCCCAGCGCGCGCCTTCCAACTGCAGCGTCTCAAGGTAGGCTCCAATCTGCGAGATTTCGTCTTCGTCCAGAACACCACCCCACGGTGGCATCTGTCTATCGGTAACTCCATTTAACACGATTCTGACGAAATCCGGATAGCCGCGCCAAAATTTGCGCAGGTCAGCACCATAGTCGCCAAATCGCGAAACGCCATCAGCATGCGCGCCATGGCAGGCGACGCACCATTTGAAATATAATTTAAGACCCTTCTGGATTGCTTCCTCGTCGCCCGCAAGCGGGTTCTTCTTCGGGTATGCGTCATCTTCGGCGGCTGCCAGGGTCGAATTCAGGCCGCTCACAGCCAGGGTCAGGGCGGTCAAGGTCGCCAGGGTTCGAAACGGCTTCGAAATCACGTGGTCGTCTCCTTACACACTGTCAGGCCCAAGCCGACGCACCGCGCGGCGGCTAGCCTGTCACATAATATACAAAAAAAGAGGGACAAGGGGCCTCGGCCCCTTGTCCCCGCAATTATCGCTACTGGCTAGTTCAGGCTAAACGCAACGAACGCCGCGCTCTCCTGGAAGTTCACCATCTTGTCTTTATTGAGACTTTCAACCGCACGGCCAACATACGAGCCGTGACCGGTTGCGGCCAAGATGTACTGCTTGCCGCCAGCCTCGTAGGAGATGATGCCGCCGTGATGGCCGGAGCCATTGTTGAAACGCCACAGCAGTCCGCCGTTCTCGGCGTCCATCGCTTCCAGATAGCCATCAGTGGTGCCGTTGAACAGCAGGCCACCGGCGGTGCTCAGGAGCGTGGAGTGCGGGATGATGTCGTAACGCTTCTCCCACTTGATGTCGCCGGACACCGGATCACGCGCCGTGATGAAGCCGTGCGTGGTGTCGCCCGGAGGCGCCGTGCCGATCCACTCGGCAGCCATGAAGGCTTGCGCGAACGGCTCGGTGGTACGCTCTTCGGAACCGGCGGTGATGTAGTCCGCGCCGCCCTTTGGCGCCACGGTCAGCCACATGCACCATTCCTGGGTGGTCCGGTAGAATAGGCCGGTGTCCGGGCTATACGAACCGGGGTTCCAGCTATGGCCACCGTCGATCGCCGGGCAGACCAAGGTCTTTTCGCCGGCCGCCGGCCACAACATGTTCTCCCACTCACCAGTCTCGAGATTGAAGCCGGTGGTCCAGTTCTGGTTCTTCATCGCCGCATAGACGTTGATCGGCTGACCGGTCTTGGCGTCGAAGATGTGCATGAACCCGTTCTTACCCGGATGCACGACGAGCCTGCGGCCGTTGTCGTTCATGATCACGAACTCGCCAGGAGAGGAGTCGTAATCGTACGGGTCAGACGGAGCTTCCTGGAAGTACCAGTTCAGCTTGCCGGTATCGAGGTCAAGCGCGACGGTGGACGACGTGTAAAGATTGTCGCCCGGGCGATGCGCGTCGACATTCGGGTCGCGGCAGTTGTCCCCACAATAGTCGTAATCGGGGTTCGGGTTACCGGTGCCGAAAATCGCCTGGTTGTTGACGAAATCGATGGTCGCCGGCTGCCAAGAACCGCCGCCGCCATATTTCCAAGAATCGCCGCCCCAGGTGGCCAACGCCGCATCGTCGCCGCGGCCCGTGGTGTAGAAGGTCCACTTGACGTCGCCGTTTTTCGGGTCGAGGCCGAAAATCTTACCTTCGATCGGGTACTCGCCGCCATTCTGGCCAATCACCAGGAGATCGGAGCTGACGAAAGTGCCCGCGCCCGAAAAGCCCGCCGTCTCTTTGGCGGAATCGACAATTTGGACATCCCACAGCTTTTCGCCATTGTCGGCGTCAAGCCCGAGCATCCGGCCGTCTGCGGTGCCCATGTACACCCGGCCATCGCCAACCGCCAGACCACGGGTGTGTGCAAAGAACGAACGCGACACCACGGCCTGATCCATTTCCGGCACGAAAGACCAAATTCGATCGCCGGACTTCGCGTCAACCGCCCAAACCGTGGACGGATTGCTCGTTGCGTACATCACGCCATCAACCACCAGCGGCGTTACATGGTTGCCCATGCGCTGATGTCCCGGCTGGAAAATCCAGGCCGGACGAAGCTGGCTGACATTGCTCTTATTGATCTGCGCGAGGGGACTATGGCGCCATGCCTTGTCGACCGTACGGTGATACGAGCACCAGTCGCTGTCGGGGCAATTGCGGATCCGCGAAGAATTGGAATCCGCCACTACCGACGTGGCTGCAAAAGCCCCCATAACGGTGCCGAACACCGCCACTTGAACCGATCGGGCGATCGGAAATACCTGCCCTGAGTTCATTTTGGGTGACCTCCCATTGGGGTTGCTAAAGTTGCCCGAGATTAGGACACCCGGGCATTAGTTCCCCGTTCGCCACCTAGGTCTGACAAAGCCCTCTGCAAGTTTGGCCAAGCGTTGAGATCACTGTGCCCCTTGCCTTTGAAAGCCCGCCCGCCTGCTTGCCGACCGGGGTATCCTCCGTATCAGCGATCATCAAACGCGGGGATTGCCCTGTCAAGTGAATTACCAAGCTACGAATACTTCACTTTCCGCATAAAATTCAGGCGGTAAACCGCAATTATTGGTACATTATTAGTGCCGAAATCGAGATTGCGTCAGGCGCGCTAATCTGGCCCGAAGTCGCTTATCTGGAAATCTCTCAGCGCTGGGCTTAATCTGATATTTCCGCGTACAACTCTGTCGAACGGAGGTGACGATCCATGATCATACGGCGCATGAAGTGGGCCCTAAGTTTGGTTTTGGCGCTTGGGATTTGCTGGGCTCCGGCAACGGCAAATATTGGTGGTCGTGGCGCCCCAGTGGTGGCGACCGACACTGGTGTTGCGCCAGATGATTTCGCTGACGGCTATCAGGCGATAGAGGCCGGCGAGTATGAACGCGCTATCGACTTTTTTTCCGGCATTGCGGGCGCCGATCCGACCAACGCAGAAGCCTACAATCAGTTAGGTTACATAAATCGGCGTCTGCAAAACTTTCCTCAAGCCTTTGCATTTTATCACAAAGCGCTTGAGCTAGATCCGCAGCATACCGGTGCGCATCACTATATCGGCGAAGCCTATTTAGAGGTCGGAGACCTGGCGAATGCCGAGGACCATTTGCGGCGTCTCGATTTGATTTGCCTGTTTGGATGTGACGATTTCTTCGAGCTGCAACAGGCCGTCGCTCTGTACCGATCCAACCAGACCGGTTGAGCAGGGGCCGCGTCGAGTCGCGTCAACGATTCGAAGGGCGGGTCGTCGGCAAGTCGACTTCCGGAAAGCATGTTGCGTTCACAAACGCGGCGCGTCGAAATCCGTCGACCGCCGGGTTGCTGCGCGGGTCGAGCCAGATTCTGGCCGACAAGTAGGTGTGGCTGCTTGTGCGTCGGATCACTTGGCCGACGCCGTTGACGGTTTGACCAGCGCGAATAAAAGTTTCACGCATCATCTGGAATTCCGCGGGGGCGCCGTCGCGGACATGCGGCCATGAAACCACCACCTGGCCTCCGATCAACCTGCCGTCCGTATTAAATTTTGGCGCTAGCCGACCGGCGATTTGGCCGCCAGGAAGGCTCAAGGGTGGGCCAACACGCTCCAACCGACCGCTGACCGAATAGTCGTCGGTCACGTCGAACCAGAATCGTACCGGTGACTCGATCTTCGACTCAATGCTGGGATGAAGAATCGATCCGTCGCACGCGAAGCGCCCGATCAAATCTCGCTCCGGTATTCTCGGCTTTGGCGGTACGACAGCCGCGACCGTCTGCTCTTCGCTGGCGCGTTCTGGTGGTTCGCCATCCGCACAAGCCGCCAACGCGGCCAGGATGAGTATCCAGGATAAGGTACGCATGGTCGCCAATACTATCGGCGGCGGCCACTCTTGTGCGAGGTATCTATGTTGTGTGCGGTTAACTGCGGCTAACCAGCACTGGCCATCGGTGGCAATGCGCCGTCCGGCATGCAGGTCGCCGAAATGAACGAGATCCGAGAGAAATTATTCAAACTCGGGTGGCTAGTCGGGTCGAACCAAACGCTGCCGGCGACATAGGTGTGATTGCTGGTGCGTCGCTTGATCTTGGCGATTCCATTAACCCGGGCGCCGACGCGAATGTAGGTCTCGCGCATCAGGCCGAGTTCGACCGGCCGGCTGTGGTTAGCGAAGGGCCAGTCCAGCACCATTCGGCCTCCGGTAAATTGGCCCGCTTGATTGTGCTGCGCGGCAAAGCGTCCGTGGATCAGATCTTGCGGCAGGCCGAGCGGCGCGCCGACATTGGTGACCATACCAGTGACATCGTTGTTCGGGCGCACGCCAAACCAAAAGGCGAGGGGTGATTCCTGCTTACCTCTAAAGCTCTGATGCATGATGGTGCCGGTGCACGCGAACAGGCTGACGAAATCTTTAGAAATGCCATCCGGTAGCGAGCTCAGGAGTCGACCGGGCTCGCCAACCGGCGCGCGGGCAACATCGACCTCCCCGCTCAGAGCCACACCGCTCGGCGCGAATGCAGCTGCGGCGATCATTGCGATGCCAACAGCCGACTGGAACGCGTTTTTCATGATTGTTCCGAACATCTAAAGTGGTCCCCAAAATGGCACATAGACCGACCCGGGGAAATATCCACGACTTGAGTCACGGTTTTCCTGAAACCCAAAAAAGCCCCGCTTGCTCGGCTCGAACCTGCCGCAGCATGGTCCCCAATTCCCGTGTAAACTCCGACCCGCCAAGGTCATCTATCGTGACCTCTGAATGGCTAACAAAAATTGAACGAAATGGTTCCCAGATAACAAAAATTTGGTGTTCCGAGCGGCTCGCGGAGCAGGCAATCGATCACGTGATTGTCGTTCCTTCCACCGAGGTTCGAGCCGACGACTCAGTCATTCGAAATCGGCAAACGCGTGACAGTGGTATATACCGCCGCAAATCCAATCGGGGGGAGCAGTGTGGAACTTTGGATTCCGATTACGTTTGCGGCGGCGTTTTTTCAGAACCTGCGCTCGGCCCTCCAAAAACATCTGAAGGACCACCTCAGCACCTCGGGCGCAACGTTCGCACGCTTCCTATTCGCGGCGCCGCTCGCGGCACTTTATGTCGCCGGCCTGCACTGGATCGGTGGATTTGCGGTACCCGCTCTCAATGCCGAATTCGTCGCGTATTTCGTGATTGGCGGACTGGCGCAAATTGCCGCGACGGCTTTGCTGGTCTCGCTGTTCTCCTTGCGCAATTTTGCGGTTGGAACCGCTTACTCAAAGACCGAGACTGTGCAGACCGCCTTATTCGGGGTTGTCATTCTCGGCGAGTCGGTGAGCTTGACTGCGGCGATCGCGATCCTTGTTAGTCTGACCGGCGTGATTGCCTTGTCGACCGCCAGAACAAGCGCGGGCCCGTTGGCGCTGCTGCGCCAGTTGACCGGCCGACCGGCTTTGGTCGGCATAGCGTCGGGTGCCGGATTTGGCGTGTCGGCGGTCGCCTATCGCGCCGCGGCGCTGTCGCTGGGCGGCGAAGGATTCTGGATGCAGGCCGGCTTCACGCTGGCTTGCGTTCTGGTGTTTCAGACCCTGATCATGGGAGCCTACCTCAGGATACGCGAGCCGGGTCAGATCAGCGCGTTGCTCGGTCAGTGGCGGGTGGCGATTTGGGTCGGCGTGAGCGGCATGTTGGCGAGCGTCGGCTGGTTTACAGCGATGACCATTCAGAACGCGGCGTATGTGCGAGCGTTGGGACAGGTCGAACTGGTGTTCACGTTCGTCGCCTCGGTGATGTTCTTTCGCGAACGCACGACGCCGGTGGAATTTGTCGGCATTCTTCTAATCGTCGGCGGACTGATCCTGTTGCTGCTGGTGTAGTCGCCAGGCCTCGCCAAAACAGCGCCATCCAAGTCTGGTCAAAAGGCGGCGCTTCACCATACGATTGTCGGGGTCGGGCGGACGCCCAAACATCTACAAAGTGGGAGGCGACGCATGGCCGATACCGGGATTGTGCAAGACAAAGTGGTGCTGGTCACTGGCGCCGGGCGCGGGATCGGCCGGGCCATGGCGGTGATGATGGCAGCCGAAGGCGCGAAAGTCGTGGTCAACGATCTCGGCGGCACGTCGAAAGGTGAAGGTACCGATCAGGTGCCGGCGCTCGAGGTGGTTAAGGAGATCGAGGATGCCGGCGGCGAGGCGGTGGCGAACTTCGACAGCGTGACCGAGTTCGCATCGGCCGAAGCCATGGTGGCCACGGCGGTCGATCGGTTTGGACGGCTCGATGCGGTGGTCAACAACGCCGGCATCTTGCGCGACACCATCTTTCACAAGATGACTGAGGACGATTGGGATGCCGTGATCGGCGTTCATCTGAAGGGCAGCTTTAACGTCAGCCGCGCCGCCGCGACGCGATTCCGCGAACAGGGCTCCGGCGCGATGGTGCATATGACGTCAACCTCGGGCCTCATCGGCAATGTCGGCCAAGCCAATTATGCTGCGGCCAAGCTTGGGATCGTCGGCTTGTCGAAATCTATCGCGCTCGACATGGCGCGGTTCGGCGTGCGCTCCAATTGTATTTCGCCGTTCGCCTGGAGCCGGATGATCGGCACCATACCAATCCAAGATGAGAGCCAGAAAGCGCGGGTCGAGCGGTTGAAGCAAATGACGCCGGACAAAATTGCGCCGCTCGCGGTCTATCTGGTCAGCGACGCCGCGGCCGACGCTGGCGTCTCAGGCCAGATCTTCGCGGTGCGCATGAACGAGATATTCCTGATGGGTCAGTCGCGCCCGCTACGGTCCGCCCATAGAAGCGGGGGGTGGAATCCACGTACGATCGCCGAGCACGCCATGCCGGGCTTCGTTCCATCTTTCTACAGTCTCGACGTCACCACCGACGTGTTTCCCTGGGATCCGGTTTAACCTGAAAAGCGGGTGGTCATCGAAGCCCGAGGTCTCTGCGGCAAGTCTGGTCGATTTGAGCCCACTCCGCGTCGACGTGGTCGTCGGCGAGGCCCGTGGTGCGCGCCAGCATCTCTTTGTAGCTTAAGATCTGCCGCCCTCGGGTAATCACACAGCCACAATAACGCGGACAAACGTTGATTCCCCCGATTGGCGGCTGGCAGCCAAGCAGGCAGACTTGATTGAACGCTTCAACGGACTCTGCGTTGTATTTGCCGTCAAACAGGCTGATCAGGCCAGTCTCGGTCAGGACCTGCTGCGCCGCGACGGCGAGCATTGCTTCAATCGATAAGAATAAGGCTATCTGCGACAGTCTCAGGCGCCCACGCCACATCTGGATGGCAATAAATGGTACCAGGCCGACAATAAGGACGGCCAAGATCGGCCAATATTGGGCGAGCAGGAACAAACGAACCCCGTAATGTCTCGCGGTTTCGGATCCGCCGGCGAGCCGACATCTCCACACTTCGTCTCATTCGTCTCAGGTAACGCAATCGTCCGAGTAAGATTTCCTGCGTTGCCTGATCAACCTGTTGTCAGCGCATTGCGAAATCAAGGCGTTATCAAGGCGTTACCCAGCGGGTGCAGACACTGGTTTCAAATGGAGGCCGTTTTGCGCTATCCTGGTCACATATCAGAGCATTTTCGAATTTGATGAGATAAAGAAAAATCGATTTATTACAGATATTTACAATAATAAGCGGCTATTAGATGTGAGATTTTTGTTAGCCGAATAAAAATGAATTGGGGCTGAAATGGGGTTGCGGAACAAGCAGTTTGACCTGCCGGCTTTGGCTGCCGGACACGTCATTCCACAGAACGATTTCTTGCGATCGCGTTGCGTCGGCATGGCGGTCGGTCTCCTTTTGCTCGCCGTGTGCGCCGCGATTCTCTCGTCGCCAGCGCATGCCATCGACTATCCGAATAAGCTGCAGTTGATAGAGATGCTGCGGGATGGGTCGCTGGCCAAATTGGAGCGTCGATTGGAGGCGTATCAAAGCGCGTTCGAGAACGGGCGCGCGTCGGACGAGATTGTCGAAGCGGCCTATTTCGCGTTCGCGAATTCCGATCAGGCTTTGGCGGAAAAGCTCGATCACTGGGTCGAGACCGCGCCCGATTCCTATGCCGCTCGGGGTGCGCGGGGCGTCTATTTCTGGCGGCTTGGTTGGATTGCGCGCGGCGCGGATCTCTCGCTTGAGCCGTCGCGTCAGCAAGCGCGGATCATGCGTCGGTTTTTCGCTCTGGCCGAACGCGATCTTGAGGCTGCGATCGACATGCATCCGCGGTTTTCGTTGGGTTACGCTATTCAAATCAGCATCGGCATGGCGAGCATTCAGCGCGATGATCACACGTTCATGATGCGTCGCGGGCTCAATATCGTGCCCGAGTCCTTCGCGATCCGTGAATGGTATCTCGCAAGCTTGGAGCCATGGTGGCGTTCCGGCCTGCCGGACAAACTCGCACTGGCGGTTATCAGCGAAATCGTCGAGACCACTAAGGAGGCGGCGAAGCGTTATCCTCGCTTAACACCGTTGATCGGCTATGCCGATTACGTTCGCGCCCAGATGCATTTGCAGGCTGAGCAATATCCCGACGCCTTGAAGGCGATCAATCTAGCGCTCGCCGCCGGCGATTATTGGCGATACCACGATTTGCACGGTCAGATTCAATATCGCGAACACCGCTGCGTGTCGGCGTTGCAAAGCTACGATCGTGCGTTGGCGCAGCACCCGCAGGTGGCCGCCGTCTACAACATGCGCGGCCAGGTGCGCCAATGCGTCGACAATTATGAAGGCGCGCTCGAGGAGTGGGATCGCGCTTTGGCGCTCGACGCCATGGAGCCGACCTATTTGCTGGCCAAGGGTGAGGCTCTGCAAAAGCTGGGACGGTATGAGGACGCGCGCGAAGTGCTCGACAAGGCGGTTTTTTACGGCGCCTACGATCCAGCAGTGCGGGCGACGCGTGGAACTCTGTTGTTCCACTATCTTGATCAGGCCGAAGCGGCGCTTGATGATCTCAAATACGCCACCGAAATGGAGCCCGGCCGCGCCACTTATTGGCGCGATTACGGCGACGCCCTGTTCCAGGCAAACCGCTGCGACGCCGCCGCGGCGTTGGCGACATTTATGCATCTTTGCAAGGGTGGATCGGCGTGCCTGAGAGAGGATTTGGATTGGGCGGCTGGCGCGATAGAGGACATCAGCCGCGCGGATTGTCAGAGGTAATCTGAATCCGCGCCGTGGTTTGCGGCGCTCGCCTTGAAAGAACGGCCGGAAGCGACTTTGCCCGCATCCGGCCGCTCATTATTGAACGTGAAACTTCGTCACTGCCTTATCGGTCCATGCGCCGGTACCAGTCGGCGATTGCGCGGCCGACCGCATAGGGCTGATCCTCTTGCACGTAATGCAGGCCGGCGCCGATATACGCGGTCTCCATGTTGCGCGCGCGCGCCGTCCACCAGTCGACCAGCTCGGGCGGGTTGAGCGCGCCCGGGGTGGCGTACAGGAACAACAGCGGCGTGTCTGTCTGCATCAGCCACTCATTGTAGTTCGCTACCATCTCGACCACATTGGCCGGTACGCCACCGATCGGAACTTCATTCGGCCACTGGTTGATCGCTTTGCGTGACAACTTATCGACGAAGGGTTCGCGATAGACATTCATCGCGACCTCGTCCATGTCGCGCGAGATGAAATTGGGCAGGACGCCTTCGACGAAATAGTTCTGCTCGATCATCAGCTTGGGCCCCTGTTCCGGGTCGCGCATGGTGCTGAAAAATTCGGCCAGCGGCTTTGGCATCGCTTCATAGCTTTCGGCCGGGAACAACGGGCCGATCACCGCCTCCATGAAGGCGATACCTTTTACTTTGTCCGGGTTGCGCGCTGCGTAGTCGAAGCCGAAGGCCGATCCCCAATCGTGGATCACGAAAGTAATGTTGTCGAGATCGAGAGCCTCGATGAAGCCGTCGATATATTTGATGTGGTCGGCGTAGGTGTAGTCGAGGTCTGGCTTATCGGATTTGCCGAAACCGATATTATCCGGCGCGATCACCCGCCCATGTGGCTCAAGGTGCGGCATGATGTTGCGCCACAGATAAGAGCTGGTCGGCTGGCCGTGCAGGAACACGATCGGGTCGCCTTCGCCCTTATCGACATAGTGCATCTGCGACCCCAGCACCTCGATATATTTGGATTGGTAGGGAAATTCGGCGGATATCTCCTGCGGTGGCACTTTGTCCGCGAGCGCGCTGGTGGAGACGAATAGTCCGGCGAAACCGACCACGAACAGTGGCCGGACAATCATTGCGAGTCTCATCGGATGATCTCCCTATGGTAATTGGGCGACCGGCCGGCCACACTCTGCCGTTCGCCTGGTTGTTGATCGCCGCGCGGTGCGGACGATCGAGTGAAAATCTGAAAATGGTTCCGCTCAAGCGGCATGCGCATCATTTCGCCATGAGTCGATTTCGCGCGCGACGAACCGCGCGGTGCTCGCGACGGCGCCGCGACCCCTGACAGTCTCGGTCGGCGAGTCCTTGGCCATGACCATCATGCCTTGCGCCAAAGCAAAGAGCGCCCGGGCGCGCTCACGCGCGTTGTGTCCGCCGGGCAACACACCGGCGGCACGCGCGCGCCTGAGCGCGCGGTAGAACAGGTCTTGCAAATGGTCGTTGAAGGCATGCGTTCGAGATGCAACGGCCGTGTCGTCAAGCGCGCATTCGACGGTTGCGTTTTGCATTAGGCAACCGCGCCGGCCGATGTCCGTGGACAAGACCTTGGCCAGCCGGGCGAAGTAAGTTTGGATCGCCGCCAGCCCATCAGCGCCTTCCAAGGCGGCCAACAGCTCAACCGCGATCATCCCACGATATTTTTCCAGAGCCTGGAGATAGAGCGCGTGTTTGTCGCCGAAGGTGTCGTAAAGGCTGAACCGGTTAATGCCCATCGCCTGCGCCAAATCTTCGATCGACGTCGCCTTAAATCCCTGGCGCCAGAACACATGCATGGCGGCTTCGAGGGCCTGGTCAGGATCAAATTGTTTTGGTCTCGGCATGTCTCGATTTCATTTCAGAATGACCGTTTAGATATTGATGATCTGGACTTGTTTCGGTCAAGACGATTTGCGCTGATCGTCGATCACGATCTAGCGAGCCAGCGCGTCCTTCTCCGAGTGATGCAGGTTAAAGCCGAGTTTGATGCCTTGGCTCAAACTTATTGCAACATTGTGACTAGGACGTGGAGGATCAAATGATTGGACGGACGGGAGTGAGCCTTGTTGCCGGTGTTCTTGCTGTCATGGCGGCCCACGGAGCGACCGCGGCCCAGCTTGGCAGCATCACTCGTGGCGAGGCGATGGCGCTTGAGATTTGTTCGGACTGCCATGTGGTGTCCGACAAGCAGGTGCGGGTCGACGTGGTAGGCCTGCCGAGTTTTCGCGAGGTCGCAAACAATCCGGAGAAAACAGAGTTCTGGATTCGAACGTTCCTGCGCACGCCGCATTTCGAGATGCCCAATTTCGTATTCACCGACGACCAACTCGATCACCTGGTCGCATATATCGGCAGTCTCGCGGAATAATCATCAAACGACAAAACCACCCGAATGTTAGCAAGCGCTTTACGCCGGCAGCCCGGCTTCATGAATAGGCGCGACGCGCGATACACCGACCCCCTGACGCAAGCGCGTTAGACTTGGCCGCGTCTCGCGGCGGGCGGGGAGAATCAACGACACAAAACGTGGTAGCGTGGCCCTGATGGTATCTACGCCGTATCGGCGATCTGGCCTGCCGGGAACGCGCCCGAGGCGGCGGACGACGCCGTTCGCGGTCAAGGCACGATCAACGCGATTATGCTCGAGTAGCGCGCTCGCTTGCTGGTCGGGCCGGATCGGTCGTGCTACCTAGCTTTCATGTCCGAGGGACGTTTACCGACCGAGCTGTGGGTGATGGCGCATGTGCGGCGTTGTCATTCCGACGCGATTCCGGTCTATGTCATTAGGCGCGGGGACCGCCATGGCGGCGCTTTGATGCTCAAGCTCAACCAGCTGGATGCCGGGTGCCGGGTGTTGAGCCAGACTCGTGACATGGAAGGTCGGCGCGCCTGGATCGGTGCTTTCGATGGCGCCCTGGTGCCTGAGGCGGAGGCCGACGGCTATATCGTCCGCGCTATCGATCGCGATCCCGACCTCTGGGTGGTCGAAATCGAGCACACGGACGGTTGGCATCCGTTCGAGGGCAAATTGTTGTGACGCCGCGAAACGCAGCTCGCTGTCGTGGCCATTTTCGAGGAGGCGCGGCGTAATGCTTGATGCGCGGGACCAGGAAATCGGATTACGCTCGGCAACGCGAGCAGACTCGCGTGCGATTGCCGAACTGTTCCGTATCAGCTCTGGCGGCGTCGCCGACTATATCTGGCAGCTGTTGAAGCCTGAATATCCGGGCTTGGATCTGCTTGATATCGGCGAGCAACGTTACGCGCGGGAAGGTGTTAATTTCTCGTGCGAAAATTGCGTCATCGCGGAGCATGACGGATCGGTCCTCGGCATGCTTCACGCTTTCGAGATATCGGAAGCGTCAGAGGCCGAGACCGATCCGGTTCTGCGCCCCTATGCCGAGCTCGAAGCACCAGGAAGCCTCTACATTTCGGGCGTGGCCCTGTTTCCGGAGTATCGCGGCTTGGGAATTGGCAGCAGACTGATGGACGCCGCGCTGCAAACCGCCCAGGAACGCGATTTGCCGAAACTCAGCCTGATCGCTTTCGAGCAGAACGAGGGGTCGTGGCGGCTATATCTCAGGCTTGGGTACGATGTGATCGACCAACGGCCGGTCGTGCCGCACCCACTGATCCGCTATACCGGCAACGCCTTGCTGATGACCCGACCCGTGCGCTGATCGCCCCTGCGCTGCAGCGCGGAATTACTGTTTCTGCACCCACTCGCCGGCTGCGTTCTGTATCCAGTCGCCGGAGTTAGCTTTCTCTCTCAGGCGCGCACCGGCGACCGCTTGGACATCTGATAACGGCCGCCCGGTATCCGCGGCGGCTTGTTCGTACGCCGCGCGTCGCGCCGCGTTGATCGAGTCGACCTCGGACAGAACATCTTGGCTTACGCCACCACTGACGACGCCCAAATAGCCATCGGCTGTCTCGCCGACGGCACCGGTATTCTTGAGTTCGCGCGAGCCGGCATCGGCCGCTGATACCGCGAGCATGGCCAGAAAAAACGCACCAGATATCAATGAGATTAAGCGAAACATTGGACGGGGCATTCGTCGTCTCCGATTGGCTTAGTCGAAAATGTTCGGGTTGTCCGCGAAAGCTTCGTCCAGCTCGCGGTCGATCTTCACCCGCACTTCTTGCTCGATCTTTATGTTGAGATTAATCACGATGGGTTTGTCGGGCGCTTCGACCTTCACGGTCGGCTGGCATGCCCCCAGACCAAAGGCCACCAATATGATGGCCGCCCCAACGCTTGATTGCTTGCAGACGAATGATTGCTTAGTTAAGTGATCGGTCAAAATCTCGTCCTCACTGGCCGTCTTCCGCCTGACGTTTTGCCGCCCCGGCAAGTTTGCGCGCTACTTCTTCTGGAACCGTATAGTAGGCCTCGTAGCTCTGGCGAAGAATTTGTTCCAGTTGCCCGGTAATTCCCATGTTCAGTTCGACTTCCGCGCCGCCATACAGTTCCGGATTTGCCCCGCGAATTCGGAAGCGCATTTCAGTCTCGCCATCCGGCAAGCCGGACAAATCGACGCGCAAGCGACTGTAGTGGAAGTTGTCGAGTGCATCCAGAAGCAACCCTACTCCGTCGCCGCCGGCAAGCAGGCCCGGCGCCAACTCATCCGCGGCGTAGCGAATTTCGCCGCCCTCGAAGCTAGACTCCAGCCATCCGTCGACGATGACGAAGGCCCCGTCGCGGAAAACCACCGGAATCCGCCCAAACAACGTGCCGGTCGAATCAATGTTGGAACCCTGAGGGGTCAAATCAAGCAATTGGTCGAGCGCGATGCCGTCAATCTCAAGCACCAGCAGGTCGGTCTTGCCGCTCACATCGGCGCGCGACAGCGACGTGGCGACCTGTCCGCCGGCCCATTGAAACTGACTGCGTTCAACCAACGGTTTGCCGTCACGATCAAGGCGGATCGACACCAAGCCGTCGGTCAATGGCAAGCCCAGGTCGACGCCAGCGATGGCCACGAGTTGGCTCGGAGGAGTGGATGGCGGCATTAATCGGTCGATGGTGATTGCGGCGTTGACCCCGGCCACGGTGACCGCGTCGAAGGCGGTGTTCAAATCCTCGATGGTCAACAACAGGTCGCTGGTTACCCCGGCGTCGGACCAGGCGACCGGGCCCGACAACGACACGCTGCCGGTGGTAAGCCCCAGGCGCGGCGCGAAATACGGTACCAGGCGTCCAGGTTGCAGTCCTTCCTCGAGAAACAACAGAGGGAAGAGCTCGATGGTGCCGCTACCCTGGTCGCGCTCAACATCGTGGCGTCCGTTCACGTCGATCACCAGATTGCCGCTGCCCTCGCGCAAACGTGCATCAAATTCGGCTATGCCGGCATCAATTCTGGCGGCCATCGAGACGCGGAGCGGCGCGAGGAGGGGACGTTGCGCCGCTTGGGCGATCCGTCCGGCTTCTAGAGTTACGGAGATTGGCGCGCCGGTTGCCGCGGAGACAGACAGAGCGATGTTTTCCGCGGTTACTTTCATCGGCAACCCTGGCGCCAGCTCTTGCTCGGTCGACATGGACGCCTTGCCGCCACTGCCATTTACGGTCGCCAGATATTCGAGCCCGGCACCCGACCTTACGCGGCCATCGGCCGCAAGCGTTAGGGCCGGCACATCGAATGCGAGGGTCGTTACTGGTTGATTAGGCGGCGCGGCGGTCGCATCGACCCTGATCGGCGCCAGGCTCAGTCCGGCGCTAAAGCGCGTGCCACCGTCTTCGGCAAATCGCACGTCCAGCACCGGTTTGGACGGAGACTTTTCGGCGGTGAGCGCAATCGCGCCGATCGAGATTGGCACGTCGCCCGGCACACTGATCGCCCCGAACGATGCGATGTCCGACCGCTGAAGCCGCACGGTGACATGGTCACCGCCGAAGTCGAGGCTTGTGGCCAGAGACAGCCGGCTGTCTTCGGCGACCAGTCCACCCGGCCACTGCAGATCGCCGCGCGCCTCAAGGGACGCGGCGCCCATGAACGCGCCGCCAACGCCTTCGACCGTAGCGCGTGCTTCGACGAGCGACAAACCGAAAGGCCGGCCGCTCCAGCGGTCTATCGCCAGCTCACCCTGTTCCACGGTCTGCCACGACAATGCGCCGGCGTCAGGGTTCGCGACGACGTAAATTCGGTTGGCGCCGGCGTGAAGTGCCAATATCTCACCCAAATCTAAATGCAGATCGCCGGCAATCGACATGTCGATCTGGCCATTTTTATCCGCGATTGCCGTTAAAGCCGGGCCATCTCGAGCCGTGAAAGTGAGAGCGCCGCCGCCGCTTAGATATGCATGGGCCAAATCGCCAGGGGCGACACCGAACAGTTGGCCATCGAACTTTTGCGCCGACAGCGATAACGTCTCGGCATCAACAATCGCCGCGCCGCTCGCCAAGGCGAAGGTGAGCATCGCTTGCACATCCAGCCCCTGGACCAAACGCGGAACCGATAGCTCGGAGACGGCAAGTTCCACCACACCGTCAGCCTCGATCGCGGAAGCGGCCTCGACAATGCTTTTGGCGCCAAGCAACCGTGCCACGTTATCGGTTTCGGCCCGTCCGGACACCAAAAGCCTTGGCGCCGGTCGGCCGACCTCGATGATGGAGAAGCTGCGCCGTTCCAGGGCGGCATCGGAAAGTCCCGCGACCTCGACCGAAAAATCAAGGGTTGGCCGGGGCGTCATGCTGGCATCGGCGGATGCCCCCAGAGCCAGCGCGCCGTCGGTAGTGACCAAATTGAGACTGATTTGCGCCGTGCTCGCATCAACGGCAAAGGTTGCTGCGCCTGGCAGGTCGCCGAGCGGTGTATGGAGGTGCGCGACTTCGACGTAGCCGGTGCTACTTGGCCCGCCGCGCGGGTCCAGGCGAAGCGCGATTTGGCCAGAAAGACCGAGCGCGCTAATCGCCGGCGCTCTCAACCATCCGTCGGAAATTTCGATGAACAGTTCCAGCGTCGCATCGGCGGTCTCGCGATCGAAAGATATGTCGGCTGCCAATGCGCCGAATGGCAGGACCGGACGAACCGAGGCGCTCCCAGAAATCCCGCCGTCGCCAGACAGTCGGACACTTGCCGTGAGCGGAAAAACAAGCTCGCCGGCGTCCGTCGCCAGAACTACCTCGGCGTCGCGTAGTTCGATTTCTGGCACTGGCACGGAAAAGCCCGAGGAAGGCGCGGCGGCATCGTCCGCTTCGCCGGCGATCAATTGTTGCAGCGGACCCAAATCGAGCTTGCCATCGACCAGCCGGGTCGCCCAACGCAATCCGGAGACGGTCATCCTGTCGGCTTGGCCGCCGCGCAGGCGCTCGGGTGCATAATCGAGTGAAATTCGGTCGACGGTCAGCGCCCCGTCCGCCAGCGAGACGCCGCGGATCGTCGCGTCATCGAGATCGATATGCTCGACGGTGAAATCGATGTCACCTTGGTCGAGGGAGGAGAGCCAAGCATGCGCCGCGCGGTCAGCCAGGTCGGGCAGCAGGAACTCCCAGACGACGAGGCCCAGCACGACCAGCGGCAGCACGATATAGAACAGCAGTCGTCGCACCGACCGGCCGGTCGCCGCCAAAGCCCTGTTCACGCTGGTCTCGCTCTCCGCATCGCGCCGCCCCGCTTCCCGTCATCGATGCCGTGGGCCATGGTGCCGGCTGGGCGCGTTGTCGTCAAAGCACGCCTACCGTCGTTTGCGTGGGGGCGGAAAGGTCAGGGCAAATCTTGCGCTTTCGGCGAATAATGGCGCCAGACCGGCATCGTCGGCAACCAGCGCCTCGGGCAGAATGACATAGTCCTTTTTGATCGGCGCTTTCGGGAAATATTTGAGCGGCTTTGCGCCCTTGGCCAGCAATTTGTTACGGGCGTCCTCCGGCAGCTTGAGCGCCAGGCCGACCGGCGTCAGCGTCATGAAGATTCTCCCGTCGGCATAGGCCGCCGCGCCACTGAAGAAATGTTTGCACTCGAATTCGATCGTCGGATCCAACTGAGGCTCGGCGCCGTCCAAAAAGGACTTTAGGGTTTGCAGATGGGCTTCAACCATGTGCCGTTGCCGCATCGGCGGCCCATGCCGGATCGGTGACAAAGCTGTCGCGCAAGTTGGACATCTCCGCTTCTGGTCGCCACGCGGCGTCAAGCGCGTTGAGAACCAGGCTCTGAATTTCCGCCGGCGTGAACCCGAACGTCTCGTGCAAAAGCAGATATTCGTCGACGAGCGAGTTGTGAAACATCCCCGGATCATCGGTATTGATCGTGATCGGGAGACCCATGTCCCAATAGCGCCGCACCGGGTGGTCCGCTATGTCGGCAACGACGCCGGTCGCCAGGTTGGACAGCGGGCACATTTCTATCGCGATACGTTTCTCTTTCAGGAGATCTAGGACCGCCGGGTCCTCTTCAGCGCGTGTTGCGTGGCCGATCCGATCCAATGGCAACGATTCGACAGCGCCCCGCACGCTGTCCGCGCCTGCGGCCTCTCCGGCGTGCACGCCGGTGTGAAAACCGAGACGATGCGCTTCGGCGTAAACCGGCGCGAAGGGCTCCGGCGGGCAGCGATGCTCCGAGCCACCCATGCCAATGCCGATCACGCCACGGTCGCGGACTTCCACCACCTCTTGCAAGGTCCGCCCAGCTTGCTCAGGACCGTGATCGCGCACTAGATCGGCGATCAGCCAGACCTCGGCGCCGGAAACCTTGTCGAGACCACGGCGAATGGCTTCTGCCAGGCCCTGTGGCGTCAAGCCTCTCTCGGCGAAACGCGACGGCGAGAAAAATGTTTCTGCGTAGCGGATGTTCTGGCGGCCGAGATCACTTGCCATCGCCTCGGCGATGAAGCTGAAATCGTCATATTCGCGTAGGAAGCCGTTCTTCCAAATCCAGGTTTCGATAAAGGCCGGAAAGTCGGCATAGGTGAGGCGCTGGCGTAGGGCCGCCTGGTTCGGCACGGTCTCGTCGCCGCCGTATTTTTGGATTAGTTGCCACAGCGCATCCAACGGAATCGCGCCTTCCAGGTGCAAATGCAGTTCGGCTTTCGGCAGCGCCTGGAGCCATTGCCGCAGGGCGGCTTGCGTCTCGGGATTCTGTGCGCTTTCCATCGTCTCGCCATTGTTCGTGCGCTGTATTACCGTGGATCATAACCATAAGGGGGAGACGATGATGAGATATCGATGCAACTGGCTATTGCGGCACCTGAGCCCTTGCATTTTCGCGGTCACGATGGCGGGGCTTGCGGGAACCGCGACCCATGCCGCCGAGACCATGACCATCGCGCACCTCTACCCCGAGAGCTTGGAAAACAACGACGTCGCGCCGGCGCTGCTCCACTTCAAGCAGTTGGTCGAGAAGGGTACCGGCGGCGAGGTCGAGGTGGAGATATTCGGGTCCGGGGCGCTTGGCTCCGAGGTCGAGACAGGCAAGCAGGCACAGAACGGCCGGACGGTGCAGTCGGTGCTGTTATCGTCGGGTGCCATGTCATCGTTCTACAAGCGCTACCAGATCGTCGCGACGCCGTTCCTGTTCGACTCCTACGCCCATGCTTGGGGGGTACTCGATTCTCCGTGGTTCGCCGATTTCATGCGCGGCACGGTCGAAACGTCCGGTCTGCGATATCTCGGCACCCTCGACGATGGCGGCGGGTTTGTCGCCATAACCAACAACAAGCGCCTGATTAAGACGATTGACGATTTTGCCGGCCTCAACATCCGGGTCGAAGAGAATCCGGCACACATCGCCACCATGCGCGCCCTTGGCGCCTCGGCCACGCCGCTGCCGTGGGGAGAGGTTCCGACCGCGCTCGCCACCGGGCTTGCCGACGGCCAATTCAATGCGCCGGTGGTCAGCGTCGGCTTCAAGCTGTGGGAGGTCAACGACTACACCACCTGGACCGGCCACGTGTACAACACGCTGTCGTGGATGGTCAGTGAAGCCTGGCTGCGCGATCTGCCGGAAGAGCACCAGCGCGTCATCGTTGCCTCGGCGCGCGAGGCGGTTGCCATAGCTCACGGTATCGCGGCGCATTTGAGCGTGATCGGATGGTCGATGAGTTGTGAGAAATTCGACGAATGCCACGTGCTCGACGACGCTGAGCGCGCGCGCATGCGCGACGTCACCCGGCCGGCATTCAAGGAGTGGATTACCGGCGATTTTGATATTCCCGCTGCTGAAGTTGACGCGTTTTGGGCGGAAGCCGACCGCATCGGTGCATCGCTCAAGGGCGGTAAGGCTGATAGTTATCTGAAGTAGCCGGCGCGCGAATCGCGTATCCCTTTAGCCTATGACCGCCCTCCGCCGCTTGAGCGATGGCTTGAACCAGGTGGTGCTCGTCGCCTGCGTCGGGCTGATCACCGTGATGTTTGCGATTTCGATCTCCGGCATTGCGAGCCAGGCTTTTACCGGTAGCGCGCTGACGTGGAGTTATTCGCTGGCGCGGCTGTTCGTGCCATGGATCGCCATGCTCAGCCTCACCGTAGCATTCAAACGCGGCGAACATATCGCCATGGCGATGTTGCTCTCGCGTGCGCCGAGGGCCTTCCGCCGTTTTGCCCAGATTGTGAGCCTAGTGTTGATCGGCCTGTTCGGCATCGCGCTCGCGTGGTTCGGCACGGTGTTTTTTACCGGCTCGACCCAGCTGTTCATGATCTCCGATTTTCTCCAGGTATCGCACAAATGGGTCACCGCCGCGGTGCCTGTATCCGGCGTCATCCTATGCGTTCACTTGGCCGATGGTGCTGCCTTGCTCGGCACTGATGGGGCCATCGACGTTGAGGAGGGCGCATGACCTGGGCGGTCGGCACATTCCTGATCTTGATCCTGATTGGCGTGCCAATTGGGCTGGTGATGGTTGCTGCCGGGCTCGCCGGCGCTGTCTCTGTCGGCGGCCTGGACTTTTTGGAAATCGTTGCCGACCGGTTCTATGCGGGTGTCTCCGGCTTCGTGTTGATCGCAGTGCCTTATTTCATTTTCACCGCGGAGGTGATGAACCGCTCGGGCCTGACTGATCGCATGGTGGCGTTCGCCAACAGCCTGTTCGGTCGAATGCCTGGTGCGTTGAGCCACGTCAACATCACTGTCAGCGTGTTCTTTGCCGGCATCACCGGCGCCGCGGTGACCGACACCGTGGCGATCGGCAAGACGTTGATTCCGGCAATGAAGCGCGAAGGGTACGGTGCGGCCTACAGCGCCGCAGTGACGGCGTGCTCGTCGATCATCGGGCCGATCATCCCGCCGAGCGTAATCATGATTGTCTACGCCACCACTCTGCGCGACGTTTCGGTGTTGCAGCTGTTTGCCGCCGGTGTGGTTCCGGGATTGCTGATGGCGGCGGCATTGCTGATCGCCAGCGGCTGGATTTCGTGGAAGCGCGGCTATGCGGGCCACCAGCAGATCCAACTGAAACGAATTCTGGTAACTGGCATCGCCACCGTGCCGGCCTTCGGGATTCCGGTGATCATCATCGGCGGCATTTTGAGCGGCATTACAACGCTTACCGAGGCCGGCGCGCTCGGCGCGCTCTACGCCTTCGCACTCGGCCTGTTCGCATACCGCTCTTTGAGTCGACGAGACATTTGGGATGCGCTGGTTAACACCGTAAGTTTTTCGGGCGTGGTGTTTCTGCTACTCGGTGCGTCCACCGTGCTCGGCTGGTATGTCACCCGGTCCGGCATCGCGCGCGACGCGGCCGAGGCGATCAAGCTGGTCAGCACCGACCCCTTGGTTCAGATCCTGGTGGTCGATTTGCTGTTGATCGCGCTCGGCATGGTGATCGACGTGCTGCCGGCCGTGGTGGTCGCCGCGCCGGTGCTGGCGCCGGCAATGGTTTCGCTCGGCTTCGATCCGCTTCACTTCGGCATTGTCATGTTGCTGGCGCTCAACCTCGGCAACATCACGCCGCCGGTCGGCATGACCTTGATGACCGCGTCGAAAATCGCTGGGGTTCCCTACGAAGCCGCGATCAAGGAATCCATCCCATTCCTGATCAGCCACCTTGTCGTCATCGTGCTGGCGAGCGCCAGCCCAACCCTGATCCTCTGGTTTCCGAAACTGATCGGCGCGGTGGGATAGGACCCGCTACTCTGCTGCGGCCGCCGCGGGTGTCGGCGGGCCGAGAGAGGCGAGGGGGCCGAGTTCTTTCTCGACCAGCGGGGTGATGTCGGACATCAGTTTTTCCATCGTCTCCAGCGCCGACTTTTGCGACGAGCCGCCGACCTGGAAATGGAACATCATGTGTGAGGCGCGCGAGGCGCGGATCTCGCCACACAAGCGTTCGGCGATGGTCTCGCAGTCACCGACCAGCAGGTTCTCCGCCATCTCTTCCAGGGTAATTTCGTTGACCATCGGCTCTTCGATCATCATGCCGCCGTCCATGACTTCAGCGCGGCGCCGAAGAGCCGAGGCAAGACGCATTTGGTGGCGGGCATTGTCGACATAAGTAAGTGCTTCGCGACGGCTGTCGGTAACGCACATGAAGCGCTGCACGCCGAGCGGCATGGTTTCGGGGTCGCGGCCTTCGGCTATGAACGACTCAGCGATGCGATCGCGCATTTCTTTCTGATATTCCGCGCCGAGCCAGCGCCCGGTGATCATCGGTACGTGGCCGCGCCGCGCGCACAGCCGGTGACCGAACTCATTGTCGCCAGCCACCCAGATTTCCGGCACGCCGGCGATCGGTCGCGCGCTGATATGGGTCGTCGGTATCTGATATTCCGTGCCCTCGTAGCTGAAGGTCTCCTGGGCGAAGGCGAGATCGAGCATGTCGAGGAACTCTTCGAGCATCGGTCGGGACTTCGCCAGATCCGCGCCGAAGCGCTCGAACTCGTAGGGCTGATAGCCACTGCCGACGCCGAGTACCAAGCGCCCGTCGGACACGCAATCGACCATACCGATCTCGGCTAGCAGCCGGGCCGGCTGATAGAGCGGCGTAACCACCACGGCCGGTGCCAGCTTGATCCGCTCGGTCTCGCCGGCGCAGCGCGCGGCCATGATCAGCGGCGACGGGCAGATGCAGTAATTGGAGAAATGGTGCTCCGCGAACCAAGCGATTTCGAAGCCGAGGCGGTCGGCGTGCCGTACTTGCTCGACATGCTCGGCGAACACCTGCGCCGGCAGCGTGCCGCGTTCGCGATACCCCATCAGTCCGAAATAGCCGAAATGCATGCTTTCCTCCCGCTGATCGCCAGCCGTTTCCACGAAGTATAGCCAATCGGACCCGCGTCGCGCACCAGCCGAACGCGCACCAGCTCTGCGCCGCCCGTCGACCCGGCAATCCCGCTCTATCCCCTTGAGTCCCACAATATCCCAACGCTTCCCAACTCGGCGCACTCTGATTTTATTGCTTTTGGCGTCTCTCCCACGCCATCCCAACCGTGGCCCGCGGCGTCCCAGGGTCGCTATGATGCGGCGGCTCTATCGCATCAAAGGGACTTGCTCGCCATGTCAGGACGCTTCGCAAACCAAGCCGCGATCGTCACCGGTGCCGGATCCGGCATCGGTCGCGAAACCACGCTCGCCCTGGCACGCGATGGTGCCGATGTGCTCGCAGTTGACCGCAACGAGAATGCCGTGGCGGAGACAGTGACGCTTGGCAACGGACCGGGACGCATCATGGCGATGCCGGCCGACATCACTGAAGACACGGCTCCGAAGGAGATCGTTGAGCGTTGCACACACGAGCTCGGCCCGCCGCGCATCCTTGTCAACAATGCCGGCATCGGCGACTCGCGGCCCGTGCATCTGAGCGACGACGATAACCTAGACGGCTTTCTCGACGTCAACGTGCGCGCTCTGTTCCGTCTGTCGCGCGAGGGTGTGAACGCGATGCGCGCGGCGGGGCAGGGTGGCTCTATCGTCAACCTCGCTTCGATCTTCGGTGTGACCGGATTTCGCGGTAGCTCTGCTTATTCGGCGACCAAGGCGGCGGTGATCGGGCTGACGCGCAACATGGCGGCCGACTACGGTCTCGACGGCATCCGCGTCAATGCCATCGCGCCTGGCATTATCGAGACACCGCTCACCAAGCAACGATTGGTGAGCAACCCGTGGTTTGTCGACGCGCTGGTCGGCGGCACCCCGCTCGGTCGCGTCGGCCGGCCGGACGAGGTCGCCGCCGCTATCGCCTTCCTGTGTTCGGCGGATGCCGCCTACATCACAGGCCACACCCTGGTCATTGATGGCGGCTTCAGCGCCACCCACTTTCGCCCACACCCCGACGACCCAGCCTAAAACCGCCCTATCCGCTGCGAGTCCGGATGCGGAGGCCACCACAAATCCAGCTCCCGACCTTGACAATTCGCCATACAGGTCAGATATTTCTGTTATAACAGAAATAACGGATAAAACTGGATATGGGGGTGGATCGTGTCAACAATGGTCAACCAGCGCGCCCGCCAAAACCGTCAACGAACGCGGATTACGTCTGACAGGGGTGCTGAGCAGCTCAATCGTGACGAGACGCTCGGTGATCCGCGTTTTCGTTTGCTACTCGGCGCGACGGCGTGGAATCGGCTACCGCCGGCGGTGCGGCGACGCTTCTCGAAGCGGCTCGCCGGCGGGCGCACGACCACCTATGTCGGTCAGATTCTCGAAACGCGGATGTCACGGCTGGGTTGGTTGATTGCCCAAGCGGCGCGGCTGATCGGCGCGCCATTGCCGACCGCGCGCGACGCCCTGATGCCTGCAACCGTTTCGGTCACCGAGGACGCAGCCACGGGCGGACAGGTGTGGACCCGGGTCTATGGCCGGCAGAGCGCCTTTCCGCAGGTGATCCATAGCGCCAAAAGGTTCGCCGGGCCGACCGGGCTGGAGGAATATGTTGGCCACGGCGTCGGCATGGCGCTCACCATCGATACCGACCCCGGCGCGCTCCATTTCAGAAGCCGCAACTATTTTCTCGAGGCGTTCGGCCTGCGCCTCGACTTGCCCCGTTGGCTGGGCCCGGGCCAGGTCACGGTCAGCCATGTCGAATGTTGCCCTGGCTGGTTTCTATTTGTCTTGGATGTCAGTCACTCGCTGCTCGGCCAGCTGATCCATCAGACCGCGTTATTCACCGAGCGGGCGTCCTGAAATACCGCGCTCGCCTGTAAGGTCTCGGGTAGACACCCGGCGCTAAACCACAATCACGTCATCGTCCGGTGGTACGGCATAAAGCGCTTCGACATTGGCGGCGCGGCATTCAAGGCCCTTGATTTGATTAACATAGCCCTTGTCGGTGATCTCGCCGGCATCGAATGATGGCGGTTCAGCCAACCACATAACGCGGCCGATCCGTGTGCTTGATCCCCTCTGGCGCGAATTGTGGGAGGCAACGCCTTCGCGCAGCGCTGTCAAAACATCTTCATGTCGGACTAATTGTTCGATTGATAATTGATTATCCAGGTCATCGGCGATCTGTCGGCAGGCGGCGATGTTGGGCCAGGCGAGCAGGCCGATCTCCGCGCGATCGTGGCCAGTTACCAACGCGTCTTGGATTACCGGGCTAGCGGCCGCGATCGCAGCCACCCGTAAGCCACCGACATGCACCCAGGTGCCGGTTTCAAGCTTGAAATCTTCAACCACCCGGCCGTCAAAGCGGATGCCCTTGGTGGGGTCATCCGGGTCCTCGAGTCGACCGGCATCGCCGATTTTATAGAACCCCTCTTCGTCGAAGGCTGCTTCGGTCAGGTCCGGGCGCTTGAGGTAGCCCGGGAACACGATCGGGCCCTTGACGCGGAGTTCCATCTTGGTGCCGGCCGGAACCATTTTAACCTGAACGCCAGGCAGTGGCAGGCCAATCACGCCCGGCTTGTCGATGTCCCAGAATACCGAGGTTGCGGTCGGCGCAGTCTCGGTCGAGCCCCAACCGGTCAACAGCATGACCTTGCGCCCGGTGGTCTTGATCGACAGGTCACGCAGACGTCGCCAAAGATCATCGGGCAGCGACGCGCCACCGTAGGCGACCAACGTCAGATTGCGGAAAAAGGAGTCGCACAACGCCGGATCGCGCTCGAGCAGCGGGACCAACATGGCGTATCCGGCGGGCACGCCAAAATATATCGTCGGCGAAATCTCTCGCAGATTGGCGACGGTGATGTCGAACTGACCGGGAAGGGGCCGTCCGGCGTCGATATACATCGTGCCAAGCTGGCGGATTACGAAATTGACGTTGTAGTTGCCACCATAGGTGTGGTTCCACGGCAGCCAGTCGAGCAGGACGGGCGGCTCGTGCTTCCGCGACGGCCGAGTCTGCGCGATCATTTGCTGGTTCGCGCAGAGCATGCGTTGAATGTTGATGACGCCCTTCGGCATTCCGGTCGACCCGGACGTAAACAGGTATTTCGCCACCGTGTCGGGCCCCACCGCGTTGAATGCGGTTTCCACGGCGTCGGTCGGCTCCGTCGCCAACATGTCGGAAAACTGGGTTGCCGGCACGTCGTCGGGCGAATTTGTGCCGACCACAATCTCGGCGCCAGTCGCCGCGGCCGCTCTTAGAGCCTGGCCGTAAAGCTGGCCATCCTCGGCATACACCAGCGCGGGCTCGACCAAGTCACGGATATGGGCAATCTTGGCGTGATCGCTCGACATGAGCGAATAGGCCACGGAGACCGGTGCCGCCGGCACCCCGGCCTGCATCGCGCCGAGCGTGAGAGTGGCGTGGTCGATGGAATTGCCCGACAGGATCATGACCGGTCGCTCCCGACTCAACCCACGGTCAAGCAACGCCTGCGCGATCGCATCGGCACGCCGGCGCATCTCTGCGTAGGTGACGGTTCGCCAATCGTCGCCGCCACTGGCCTTGTCGCGTGATCGTTCAGCAAGGAAAACCCGGTCCGGTGCTTGTTCAGCGGCGCGGCGCAGCATCACACCGACCTGCTGGTCATAGGGCTCAAGCGGGTAAGGTGAAGACAGTACCATCGAGCCGTCTGGGCGGTGTTCGACATCCACCTTGGCCGGGACGAATTCGATTTTGATCGGGCCGAGTTCCGTGGCCGCCTTGGCCGACGCGTCGGGTACCATGTTTTCTCCTATGTTCGCGTCGGTGCCGCAGAATGTGGCGCTCGATCAGCGGCCTAGAGTCGATGCCCCAAACACGCAGTCGACCAAAGGGCCAGCCTTAGGCACGATTCGCAAATCGATAAAGAAAATCGCAATTTGCGACGCGAATTAGCAATTATGCGCGTGTTCACACTATCATTCAGCGCGAGGACGAAGCCAGGATATTTCATCTCGGCCCGGCCAACATCGCCGCAGACCGCCACTAAGGCTCTGATTTCCGCGTGCACTTTGTTCGAAACGAGATTGTATTGGCGCCCGAGCGGTCGGTTGGCACGCCCCTTGCGTTTAAAAGATTGCCCCAAATCCAGACGGCAGTTTTCGCCTGGATTAAGCCGCCGCGCCATGGCCTTCCGACCCCGGCGCGGCGGCACCCCTTTAAATCCTTTTTTTATGCTGACGTGCGGCCCGCTGTGAACGACGGGCGGGTGCCGTGCTTATCGTGTTGCGCTTATGCCGCAGGGTGTCGAAATGGCGCTTCGACTGGATGCCATGGCACCAATCCGGTTGGACCAAACAAACGTATGATATAGAACAGCGCCCGGTCCAAATCTCGAAGGACGTCGCCAGCATGATCGGCAGCCTTTCGCGTCACGTCGCATTGTTAACGCATGGCCGTTTGCGCCGCACCGAATGGGCCGTCGCCTTGCTTCCTTTCGCGATCTTGTCGCCCATTTCCGCGTCGGCCGCCGACGAGGACGATGGTTGGCCTTGGGCGGCGCCGGTAACCGAAGAGATCTCTGGTTCGGTGATTGCCGAGGGGCGTTTTTTCGTCAATCCGCCGCGTTTTGACGGACAGGAGAGGCATAGCGCGTCGCTGGCGTTCGAGCCCGAATATTACGTCGAGTGGGACGATTACACGAGTTTGACGATCCAGCCCTTCCTGCGCTTGGACAGCGCCGACAGCAACCGTACGCACGCCGATCTCAGGGAAGGCTTTTTGCGTACCGTCGGTGACGATTGGGAACTCGGCGTTGGCTTTGGCAGGGTGTTCTGGGGCGTCACCGAGTCGGTGCATCTGGTCGACATCATCAATCAGACCGACGCCATCGAGAACATCGATTTAGAAGACAAGTTCGGCCAGCCGATGATCAACTACACTATGATCCGCGACTGGGGCTTCGTCGATTTTTTCTACCTGCCCTATTTTCGCGAGCGCAGCTTTCCGAGCCGCGCCGGGCGTATACGCAATGGCTTGGTCGTCGACGAGCAGCAAACCACCTACGACTCCGGAGCCGAGCGTTGGCACCCGGATCTGGCGGTGCGCTATGCCAACACCTTCGGCGATTGGGATGTCGGCCTCTATCATTTCTACGGCAACAGTCGCGAGCCTACCCTGGAACTCGGATTCGCTTCTTCGGGCGAGCTGGTGCTGGTACCGCGCTACGAGCTGATCAACCAGACCGGGACCGATATTCAATATACGACCGGTGCCTGGCTTTGGAAACTCGAAGCGTTATTCCGCCAGGGCCAACGCAACCGCCTGGGTACGGAGGAGAATTACTACGCATTGGCGGCCGGGTATGAGTACACGCTGTACGGTATTTGGGAGTCGAATGCCGACCTTGGCCTGATCACGGAATATCTCCGAGACAGCCGGCTCAACAAGGCGAACTCCGCATTTCAGAACGATGTTTTTCTCGGTGCGCGCTTGGCGCTCAACGATGCCCAGGATACCGATCTACTCGCCGGTGTGATTCAGGATCTCACCTACGGCACGCGCCTGCTTAGCCTGGAAGCCAACCGGCGCATCGGTGACAGCTTTAAGTTGACCCTGGAGGTCCGCTTTTTCACCGATGTCGACCAAAGGGATGTGCTTGACGCCACCCGCGACGACGATCTGATCCAGCTCGAGCTCGGCTATTATTTCTAGAAGCTAGCAACCATCTCGCGCGGAAATCTTTGCGACCCAAAAACTTGGGTCGACGACGGCTTAGGTATCCGCGGTAACCGGATGCGGGGCTTCGGTCTCGGATTGTTCGTGCAGGCGACTAACCCGTTGGTAAAGCGACAAGCTGCCCTCGCGTAGTGCTTGAAACCGGGGGTGATAGGATACTTGTCCACCCACGTTATCGGCCGGCGAAAGCAGGAGAGGGTCCACTGTCCAAGGCTCGGGTGGCGAGTCATCCGGAGCGTCATCTGCGGTCGCTTCATTGGCCGCATCGGTTTGATCGATAGAATCCGCTATCTGATTTTGGTCATCGCTGCCCCCGTCGTCTTGCGACAAGGCCCACAAGACAACCTGTGAGAGGCGCGCCGAGATGAACAGCATTTCGCGGTTCATCACCATGCGATCGTCTAGCGGCGTCAATCTTGGATCAGGCGGCCAGTGCGTGCCAAAATAATCGCGCGCTTCCAGGCTCAATCGAAGCGCGTTCTCCCTGATATTGCGTAAAACCGGACCGACCATTGATGCGGCCGGGGCCCCGCCATCTCGCTCTGGTGCTTGTTCGCCGTCCATTCGATGCGTTTCCCCGCGCAACGCCCTATCCCATCAGGCGCATTCGCGCCATACGCCGGATCAGGGCATCCAATCAATGATGAGGCAAAACCATTCCACGGCAAGTTTTCGGCGCTCTTAAGATTTTTCAACAATATATTTTAATTGATTAAAAACAGATATTTATACTGTTATGATACTATATAATATTAGGAATATTTTTGTCGATAAATGCGGCTATTGGCTATGTGAGGATTGATTTAGCGGTGCGTCATTGAGTCATTTTACTTACGCGACATCATGGCGCTGCCGCGCGAACGCGGGTCGCGCAAACCCCAGGCGCCTGCTTCGACCGCGGCGTGGAAGTCCGCGACGCCCTTATTGAACGCTTCCGGTTCTTCGAGGTTGATTGTGTGCCCGGTACGCGGCAACACCCAAAGACCAGCGCTGGGAATAGTGCGTTTTAGGAACAGGTCGGGCTCCAGGCATGGCTCGTCCTCGTCGCCGGTGACCACCAAGGTCGGCACGGTAAGCTCGCGCAATTGGTCTTCCAGGTCGTAGAGAGAGGGGCGGGTCTTCAGGTAACCGCGCAGGGTTGCGGCGGCGCCTTCGGCCGAATGTTCGCCGAGTTGGTCCATGAATTCGCGCCAGCCGCGCGGGTCCTTATTCTCAAATTGCACCCGTGTGGCGCCGCGGCCGTAGTTTTCCGCGACCGCGGCGGCGCCATTCGACGCGTACGCCTCGGCAATGCCCTCGACCTCGGCGAGAAAGTCCTCGCGCGACGAGCGCTCGGCGCCGTAACCGCATCCCGCGACCACCAGCGAGCGGGCGCGGTCTGCGTGCCTAAGTCCGAAATGCAGCGTCGCGAAGCCACCCATCGACAGACCCACGACGTGGGCTTGCTCGAACTTTAGGTGGTCAAGCACGCGGCCTATGTCGTCGGCGACAATCTCTTGGCTGTAGAAGCTTGGGTCGGCCGGCGCGTCGGACGGCGGATAGCCGCGCGCGTTGTAAGCGATCGTTCGGCGCAGTCGCGAGAAATAGCGCAACTGCGGCTCCCAGCTCCGATGATCGCCGGCGAATTCGTGAACGAAAATAACCGGCGTCGCTTGGGCGCCCGCCGTGTCGCCGGTCGCCTCGACGTAGTAAAGCTTGACGCCGTCCGCATCAGCGTAAGCCATTCGGCCCCCCGTTTTCCCTGAAACGCCGCCGTGGAGGTGGCGTCGGCCGCTACATCGCCGACGGACTATCCTCGAACTCGAAAATGTCGCCTTCGGTATCCGTAGCGTTGACTCGCACGCTCTGTTGCGTGTCCGGCAATTCAAACATGAACACCGGATCCGCCGCGATCGAGGCGGTCAAGTGCATGCTTGCAAGTTCGCCCAACTCGTCGCTCACCGAAAACTGCTCGATGTAGTACTCGGGGATTGCATCGCCGTAGGGATCGAGCACCAGACCAGTGTGCATCGGATGACCGATACGCACCTTCAAGCGGCTGTCGCCGTCCGCGCGGGCAAATTGTTTGGTCGCAATCTCGCCGAGCGCAAGCGCACCGTTTGCGCCACCGGCCGCTGAGCAACCGCCGGGCGAAGCGACATGCACTTCGCGCGAGACGACGTGCCACACGCCGTCTGCATCCATCGCCGCCACGCGCACCGCGGTCGATTGCTCGAGCCGAATGTTGAAGCCGACCGCGTTCAAAGGCCGTTGCGGAAAGATGCGAGCAATTGTCGGGAAGGGATTATTCTCGGCGAACAGCGCAATCTCGGTTACTTGGTATGGCGTTTCGACGAAATTCATCACGACCGGAACACTGAACGCCTCTTCGACGCGATCAGGCACCACGAGGTGCATACTTTCGTCATAGACCACCGATGCCCCATCAAACTCGACATCGAGAATATCCTGCCAATCGACGGAATCGAGGGGATCAACATCTGAGGCGGCCCAGGCGGCCAATGGCGCTGAAAAGACGAAGCCGATTGCCAGGGCGATGCCGGTGATGGGTCTAATAGTCATTCACAAATCTCCTTCGCGGCAGACCGTTCAGGTCAAGCCGGGGATGGTACCTGATCCTTTTTGCGGGCGTTCGCGGACGGGCGTTGCCAGCGTGCAAACACTAGCAGAAACAACGGGCTCCCGCGAGTCTGGCCCGTTACGCCAGCGCATCAGAATAGGTCGAATCTGTTGCCTACCACGGCGAGCGGCCAGTGGCCGGCCTCGAAAAGGTTGTATTTGAGCGCAAAAGGATGGCTCGCTGGCGCTCCCGCCGCGAGCGCCAAAGCGGCTTGGTAGGCGGCTTCGCTGGCCGCACCGGATGCGGCCTTGATCAAGCCTTGGTCGGAGATTCCGTGGCGCGCGGCCGCTTCGGCCGCGAAACCCGGTAGCCGTTTGGACGCGGCTTGAGTGACCCGGCTGAGTCCGCTCATCAGAGCGATCTCGGTGTGCGCGGAATTGGCATCGAGCAGCAACGCTTGGCGCTCGCGCTCGGCGGAATCCCACCATCGCTGATCCCAGTTCGGATCTTGGATCGCCGCGTTTGCCTGGCCCCAGTCGGTGATCAGGTGGACGTCGATGTTTTCGAAGCCGAGCCCCGTGAGATAGCCCTCGGCGTCGGCGCGTTCGGACGGGGTCAGGGCTTCGCCAAGCGCCGCGAACCACGGCGCCTGGTCAAGTCCCGAGAGGAAGGCGCCAAGCGCCGCGTCAAGCGAATCTGGCCCGTTGGGCCCAGAGGTCACGTCGCCGGTGCCTCGTTTACCGCCGGCAAGGTGAGCCCGAGACTCTCCACCAGTTCCTTGGCACGCTTCAGGTAATCATCGAGCATCGCCTCGTTGGTGCGCATTTTGATGCCCCATTTGCGGAACATCTCGTTGTTCTTGGATTTGGCGCGGCCGAAAAACGGCGGCAACATCGGGAAGTACCGGTCGATGGCGTCTTGCACGGCGCGGCGCCCGTCCTCAGTTTCGCACAGTTCGGTGCAGAAGTCCTTGCCGAACTGGGCGTGAAAGCGCTCCTCCGGCATCGTGCTGCGCGCAACGTTGCGCAGCGGATGAAAGCTGCATTGCGCCAGATCCTCGACTTGGAGAATTTCGGCGAGGTCGGCGAGCAGCTTGATCACGCAGAACTCCGGCCAGGTTTCAAGCGGAAAGGCGAAGATCGACAACGGCTGTTTCTGATCCGGCGTCATCGCCTCGGCGGGAATACCAAGCTCTTCGCCGAGTTCCTTGAACCGCACGTGGTGGCCGTATTCCTCCATTGCGACGCGGCAGGTCAGCCACTTGGCATAGGGAGTCGGCGCCAGCGCGATCGCCGGTTCGTCGAACACTTGCGCACCGTACAGTTCGTTGACCGCGTGGCTGATCACGATCTTGCGCACGGCCGCCTGATACTCTTCGGGCGTCCCCGCGAAATCGCCAATCGTCTTGACGGGTTGCGGCTCATTCATGCCGTGAGTCCCTTTTTTTGTGGCTCGTCGGTTAGACGAGCGGCTCCGTGTTGAAGGCTTCGAGGTCGGTGGTCAAGTCGGTGAAGTGTGGCGCAAGGTCGCGCGCTACGGCTTCGCCAAGTGCCTCGGGCGCCCAATCCTCGTCCTCGCGGACGATCCGGGCGGCTGGGCGTGGCTGGTCGAACAGAAACACCTCTCGACCGCGCACCGCAAATAGTTGGCCTGTGACCTCCTGGGCGCCGGAGGTGCATAAATACGCAACGAAGCGCGCCACGTGGTCGGGCGAAACCCGCATGGCGCGGTCCTTGTATTCGGCTTGAAAATCGTTGGCCGGCTGGATGGTCTCGGTTACTCGTGTGCGTCCGAACGGCGCCACCGCGTTGCAGGTGATGCCGGCGCGCGCGAGGTCCATGGCAGTAACCCGGGTCAGCCCGAACAGTCCGGCCTTGGCGCTCGCGTACGCCGCCTGGCCGAAATTGCCGTAAAACCCGGCAGTGGAGGTTATGTTGATCACCCGGCCCCAGTCGTACCCGTCGGTCTCCTTGGCCTGCGCCCGCATCACCGGTGTTGCCGCGGCAAGCAAATAGTAAGCCGCCGAAAGATTAGTCGCGACCACCGCGTTCCAATCTTCGGGATTGCCCTTAAAGACAAATGCGTCGCGCAAGATCGCGGCGGCATTGACGACAATGTCCAAACGGCCGAACTGGCGCACTGCCAGATCGACCAGGGCAGGGGCGCTGGACGGGTCCGATACGTCGCCGGTAAACGCGGCGGCCTGATCGCCGAGGGCAGCCGCCGCTGCCTCGGCAACCTCGTCCGCGTTACCGCGGCCATCGATCGCGGTGCCGTTGTCGGCGATCACCACCGATGCGCCATGGCCGGTGAGAGCCTGGGCGATCGCTAAACCGACCCCCCGTCCGCCCCCGGTGACCACCGCGGCGCGCCCGTCGAGCAAGCCGCTCATGCGGTGCCTTCCACGGCAGCTTTCTCCGCTTCGGTGTAGAACGCGTCTGCGTGGCAGTCCTGCCGACGCATGCCGCGACTTTGCAGCGCGTCGATCGCTGCCTCGACCATCGCCGGTGGTCCGGCGATATACCCTTTGGCGCCGTCGAGCGCGTCTGGTCGCGAGAAATCGGACGCGACCGCGTCGCTGACGAGCCCGGTGCGCCGTGACGTGGCGCCCGAGGGTTCGGACAGCACGGTTTCCAGGCGCAGGTTTTGATGATCGGCTGCGAGCTTTTCCAGACGATCGACCAAGTAGAGATCGCGTTCGTCACGCACGCCGAAATAGGTCAGGATCGGTTGCCGAAAGCCTTTACCCAGCGCTGATTCAACGATCGACAATACCGGTGCCAGCCCGGTTGAGCCGGCAATCGCTACGATCGGCCCGCTATGGGTTTCGCGCAAATAGGAGACGCCGAACGGCCCTTCGACGCGCACTTGGTCGCCCACCTTGAGCGTTTCGGCCACGTGCCGGCTGACAACGCCGCCGTCGATGTGGCGGATGTGAAACTCTAGCGGTTCGACGCCTGGCCGATTGGCCATCGAGAAATCGCGCGCCGGCAGGTCGGCGAAGGTCACGCTGGCATATTGACCGGCGGTGAAGTCGAACGGGCCGCCGTCCTCGATCTCGAGCGACATCCGCCGCACATCGTGGGTTTCGTCGATCAGCCCGGTCACTCGGCAGGTCAGAACGCGGCGGGCATGCGCAACCACTTCGTCGGGCTCCAACCAGCCAATCTCGCAGTCGCTCCACGGCACCGCCCGGCAGGCGAGCACCAGGCCCTGGGCGCGTTCTTCCTCCAACAGGGCGAAATCAGAATAGGGGCTCATTTCGACTTCGCCGGACGCGAGCTCCGACTTGCAGGCGCCGCAATTGCCGGACTGACAACCGCAAGGGTAATCGATCCCCGCGAGTATCGCCGCTTCCAGGATTGTCTCGCCCGTTTCGACCTCGATAGTCTGGCCGACGTTCCGGATCTTCACCTTGAAACCCAAAGCCTCGCACTCCTCGCCATCACCGCACAGCTCGCAGATCGGGCGTCACAATACCCCACATTCTGATGGCGGGAAGCGACCCGCGCCGTCGTGTTGGAAGCCCTCGAACAGGTCTCGCACCGAGCCTGTTTTATTGTTGGATGATCCAACAATAAGATCGAGCTTGGAAAAATCAAGCCTTGCGGCCCAGGCTGTCGGAATCTGGCATGGCTGTATTTTGCAGTGCGCGGCTGCCATCATTGCGGGGCAAGCCGGGTCAGCGGGCGAAGTGGAGGGGAGAAACCGTGGATAGGAAATTGAAGACCGGCCAGAGCCGCTTGGTCGGGCTGGCATTCATGCTGGTTCTGGCGACCGTCGCGTCAGGTGTTTCGGCCCAGGACGTTACCCTAAAGCTGCATCACTTCCTGCCGCCGCAGGCGATTGCCCAGACAGAGTTTCTGGTGCCTTGGGCCAAGACCATCGAAGCCGAATCGAACGGACGTATCAAGATCGACATTTATCCGGCGATGCAGTTGGGCGGCAAACCGCCCCAGCTTTACGACCAGGTGCGTGACGGCGTGGTCGATCTGGTGTGGACCGTGCCGAGCTATACGCCCGGCCGTTTTCCCAAACTCGAGGTGTTCGAACTGCCGTTCATCACCGCTTCGGCGGAGGCCACCAGTCAGGCGGTGATGGAGTACGCGAACAAACATCTGCAAGGCGATTTTGCCGGTGTGAAACCGCTGCTGTTTCACGTTCACGCGCCCGGTCTTTTGCATATGAACGACCGGCCGGTCCGGCGCCTCGAAGATTTGGTCGGCGCCAAGCTGCGCGCGCCGACGCGGGCGATCACCGAAACTCTGACCCAGTTGGGCGCGGTGCCGGTCGGCATGCCTGCGCCACAGGTACCGCAGGCGATTTCGCGCGGCGTGGTCGACGGTACGGTGTTTCCCTACGAGGTGACACTGCCGCTGCGCATCCACGAGATCACCAACAGCCACACAAGTATCTGGGATGGGCGCGGGCTCTACACCACGGTGCTGATGTTGGCCATGAACCAGGATTCATACAACCGGCTGCCTGACGACTTACGCGCGATTATCGACGCGCACGCAGGGATGGCGATTGCGGCCGAAATTGGTCGGGTATGGGACAAGGCCGAGGAACCCGGGCGCGCGGCCGCGGAAGCGCTTGACGATCAGTTTATTGACCTCGATCCGGCCGAGATTGATCGTTGGAAATTCGGTAGCGAACCGGTGGTCACCCGCTGGGTCGAGGCGATTGGCGACGATGGCCCGGCGTTGCTCGCCGACGCTCGCGCTCTGGTCGCCAAATATGCTGGCGACTGACATTTTTCTGCCCTTGGGACGCCGATAGCCGTATGGCCGACCGCGCCGAAGCCGCACGTGGCATTGTGCCTGAGGGTAGGGTCGGGCGGGCGCTTCATGCGGCGTGCCGAGGCGCCGGCGTCGGCGGCGGCGCGGTGCTAGTCGCCTTAATCTTGCTCACGGTCACGAGCATCGTGCTGCGCGAACTGACCGGGCGACCAATTCCCGGCGATTTCGAGTTGGTCGAGATTGGCTGCGCCGTCGCCATGTTCGCATTCCTACCTTACTGTCAGCTCGTCGGCGGCAATGTGATGGTTGAATTCGTCACGGCGCGAGCCTCCGCACGGCTGCGCGGTTTGCTCGATACCTTGTCGAATTTGGCCTACACAGCGATTGCGGCGCTGCTCACCTGGCGACTGGCGCTTGGCGGTCGCGACATCTTCGACTATTCCGAAACCACCATGGTGCTCGGCGTGCCGGTGTGGTGGGCGTTTGTGCCGATCGTGCCTTCTGTCGCGCTGCTTAGCGCGACCTGTGCCTACACCACCTGGCGAACGGTGCGGCGGGTGGTGCGGTGAGCGGAGTCGAAGCCGGCATCGGCCTGTTCCTTCTCCTGCTGGTCTTGATCGCGCTGCGTGTTCCGGTCGGTTTGGCGATGTTGATTGCCGGCATGGTCGGCTATGTCCACCTCAACGGCTGGATGCCGTTGATAAATTACTTTAAGACTGGGCCTTATTACCGTTTTTCTACTTATGAATTATCGGTAATTCCGCTCTTCCTGCTGATGGGCCAGTTCGCCACCCATGCCGGGCTCAGCCAAGCACTGTTCGCGACCGCCAACCGGTTTCTCGGCCGACGTCGTGGCGGCGTCGCCATGGCGGCGGTCGGCGGCTGCGCGGCGTTCGGCGCGATTTGCGGCTCGAGCCTCGCGACCGCCGCGACCATGGGCCAGGTGGCGCTGCCCGAAATGCGCCGCTACGGCTATTCGGGCGCGCTGTCGACCGGGGCGCTCGCCGCCGGCGGCACGCTTGGCATACTGATCCCACCGTCGGTGGTGCTGGTGATCTACGCCATCCTGACCGAACAAAGCATCGGCAAGATGTTTATGGCTGCGGTGATCCCGGGCATTCTTGCGGCCCTCGGCTACATGCTAGCGATTGCGGTTTATGTCCGCCTCAAGCCCGAGGCCGGACCGGCGGCTCCCGCCAAGACGCGGCGTTCGGACCCGGGTGGCACCATGCGTTCGGTGGCCGTGCTGATCATCTTCGTCATCGTCATCGGCGGCATTTATACCGGCCGCTTTACGCCGACCGAGGGCGCCGCGGTCGGTGCGTTCCTGACCGGCCTAATGGCGCTCCTGGTCGGACGGATGCGGCTCGACGGATTTAAGTCCTGTCTCCTCGGGGCTGGCGAGGCGAGTGCCATGATCTTCTTAATTTTGTTCGGCGCCGAGCTGTTCAACGCCGCACTGGCGCTCACGCAAATGCCGCAGCAGGCGGCGCAGGCGGTGGCCGCATCCGGCTGGTCGCCGTGGCTAATCTTGATCGGCATGCTGCTGCTCTATCTGGTGTTCGGCTGCGTGATGGATTCGCTCTCGATGATTCTGCTCACCGTGCCGATCTTTTTTCCGATGATCGCCGCGCTCGATTTCGGCATGAGTCCCGAAGAGACGGCGATATGGTTTGGTGTGCTGGCGTTGATTGTGGTGGAAGTTGGCCTAATCACGCCGCCGGTCGGGCTTAATGTTTTCATCATCAACGGCATCGCGCGCGACGTGCCGATCACCGAGACCTATCGCGGCGTGTTGCCGTTTCTCGCCTCGGATTTCGTCCGGGTTGCGCTACTTGTCGGTTTCCCGGCGATTACTTTGGCGTTGCCGCGTTTCCTGGGGTAAGCGCTTCCAGCAATTCCATGAGGGTTTCGTGTTGCGCCGGCGTCAGCGAACCGGCGATGCGCTTTTCATGAGCGCGCACCCGGCGTTTGCTGCGTGCCAACACGGTCTGGCCAAGCGCGGTCAACGATACCGCGAATGCCCTCCGGTCGGACGGTGAGGGTCTGCGTTCGATCCAGTCGCGTCCCTCCAGCCGATTAAGTGCGGTGACCATGGTCGATCGGTCGACGCCAATCGCTTCCGCGAGCCGGCTTTGATTGAGACCGGGATTGGCGCCAATCAACGTCATCAAACCGAACTGGCCGGGTGTAAGCCCGTCGCTTGCCATGGACCGGACGAAGTCACGGAACACGCTGAGTTGGGCGTGGCGCAATCGATAGCCGAGCAGGTCGGGTAACAGGTCAAGTTTCAGGTCGCTAGCCTTTGTGGCTTGGGCCCGCGTCGATGCCTGTTTCTTCGAATTCGACTTCATCCATGGCCTTTCGCGCCGGTTAATTCAGATGCTCCAATATTTTTTGTGAGTTATTGAGAAGGTGAGTCTTCTCATGAGGTTGCAGCCAATTAGCAGAGCGGCGTCGGCGACACAACCGACCAAAATATCTCATACACGATTCTCCCGAACAGGTTCTTGAACCGAGCGTCGGGGTGATTATGTAAGCAGCAATCAGGCCTGAAAGTGCAGCTGCACGGCGCTCCTAAGCCCAGCCCCCCACATGCTTAGGGGCGCTTTGCGTTTTGGTGCCACGCCTCCGTGGCTCGTTTGTTTTGCTGGCGCCCGCGGCGTGGGCCTGTTATTTAGCCGCGGCTTCAACAACGTAAGGGGGAATGGCATGGCCGAGCAACACGGCAGCAAAGACAACAGCCTGATCTGGATCACCATCGGCGTTGTGATCATCGCGGCGGTCGGCGTCTACGTGATGAGAATGGCTCTGGCCTGATCGTCGCTCCCGCTAAATTCGGTATTTCTCGATAAACGCCGCGCTGGGCTCGACCCCGAGTCCAGGCCCGTCCGGTACGGCGATTGTGCCATCCTTGGGTTCCAGCGCCCCGTCGAACATGTCCTCGTCAAGTTCGACGTAAAAGCGTTCGATGGCTTCAATATCGGGCATGGTCGCAAGCAGCTGCAGCGTCGCCGCGAACCCGGGTCCAAAATAGGGCGAATGGGGCGCCAAATTGACGTTCTCAAGCTTGGCCGTGGTCGCCACTTTGAGGAACTCGGTTACGCCGCCGACCTTGGTCACGCTGGGCTGGGCATAGTCGACCGCGTCGGCCGCGAACATTTCGCCGAACTGCCAGGCGGTGCAGGCATTCTCGCCACTTGAGATTGGAATGCCGTAGTCGACGCGAAGCTCGGCCAGAGCGTCGAAATTCTCCGGCGGCCACACCGGCTCCTCCAACCAATGCAGGTCGTGCTCGATCAATTGCTCGGCTACCCAGCCGGCCTCCTTTGGGCTCCAAACGCAATTCACGTCGAGCATGATCGGCACGCCAGCGCCCGCCGCCGCGCGCGCGGCGGCGACCTCGGGCACGGTGCTCTCGTGCAGCTTGATCTGTTCGTACCCGCGTTCGAGCGCTTCGTTGGTCAACCGGGTGACGATCTCGGTGTCGGCGTATTTCAACAGGCTGGCATAGGTCGGCACCGTCTTCCGCGCCGCGCCGCCGAGTAGGCGATAGAGCGGCAAACCGGCCGCCTTGCCGGCAATGTCCCATAAGGCGATGTCGAGCCCGCTCAGCGCGAAGATCGGAATGCCATAGCGGCCAAACAGATGCAGGCTGAGCTGCAATTCGTCCATCAAGGCGCTGATCTCGGTCGCATCACGACCGATCACATTGGGCGCAACCATGGTCTCGATCGCGGTCTTAGTCGCCGGGATCGCGTTATAGCCGAAGGCTTCGCCCCAGCCGGTAATGCCCTCGTCGGTGTCAACTCTGACCAGCAGAGTTTGCAATTCGGTCCACGCGTTGCCGCCCCAGCCCGATGGCGGACCGCCATGGCGAAACGGGTAGCTCAAATGGATCGCTTCGACAGCGGTAATCTTCATGACGGTCTCCGAAAGGGTGAGGTGTCGTTTTTTGGTTCAGTGAATCTCTGGCTCGCCGACCGGCGCACCGGCGTCGGTCTGCAAGAAGTCAAAATCGCAGCCTTTGTTGGCTTGTGACACATGGGCGGCGAACATGGCGCCGTAGCCGCGGCCGAACTTGGGTGGCGGTGCTTGCCAGGCGGCGCGGCGGCGGGCGAGTTCGTCCTCGTCGACCTCAAGCGTCAAACGGCGGCCGGGCACGTCCAGGCTGATCATATCGCCGGACTGGACCAAGGCGAGAGGGCCACCGATGAAAGATTCTGGCGCGACGTGGAGAACGCAGGTGCCGTAACTGGTGCCGCTCATGCGCGCGTCGGAAATCCGCACCATGTCGCGGACGCCCTGCTTGAGAAGTTTTTTCGGGATCGGCAGCATACCCCACTCGGGCATGCCGGGGCCGCCCAGCGGGCCTGAATTGCGCAGCACCAATACCGAGTCCGGTGTCACGTCGAGATCGTCGTCATCGATCCGCGCCGCCATGTCGTCGTAATTGTCGAACACCACCGCCGGTCCCGTATGTTGTAACAGCGACGGGTCGGCGGCGATTGGTTTGATCACGCACCCGTCGGGCGCCAGGTTGCCGCGCAGGATTGCCGTCGTCGGCTCGCTCGACACCGGATTGTTCAGTCCACGGATTACATCATCGTTATAAACATTTGCACCGTCGATATTTTCGCCGAGTGATTTTCCGTTGGCCGTCGGCGCTTCGAGGTCGAGCAGGTCGCTAAGTTTGGCGATTAGTGCGCGCAGGCCACCAGCATAGAAAAAGTCCTCCATCAGGTAAGCGCCCGATGGCCGGATATTGGCGAGAAGGGGGGCTTTGCGCGAGGCTTCGTCGAAGCGCTCGAGCGGCAGGTCGACGCCGGCGCGGGCGGCGAGAGCCACCAAATGCACCGCGGCGTTCGTCGAGCCGCCGATTGCCATATCGACGATGAGCGCGTTGTTGAATGCGCGCTCGGTCAGAATGCCGCTCGGCTTGAGATCCTCCCACACCATGTCGACAATGCGTCGGCCGCACGCCGAGGCCATCCGCGCATGGCCCGAGTCCGCCGCCGGGATCGACGCCGCGCCGGGCAAGGTCATGCCGAGCGCCTCGGCGAGCGATGTCATGGTCGAGGCGGTGCCCATGGTCATGCAGTGGCCGTGGCTGCGGCCGAGCGCCGCCTCGATCTCCGACCAATCGTCGTCGGTGATAGTGCCGGCGCGCAGTTCGCCCCAATAGCGGAACGCATCAGTGCCGGAACCCAAAGTCTCGCCGCGCCAATAACTCCGCAGCATCGGCCCCGCCGGCATAAAGATCGCCGGAATGTTCATGCTTGCCGCAGCCATCAGCAGCGCCGGTGTTGTCTTGTCGCAGCCGCCCATCAGCACCGCGCCGTCGATGGGGTAGCAGCGCATCAATTCCTCGGCTTCCATCGCAAGCAGGTTGCGATAAAGCATGGTGGTCGGCTTCATTAAAATCTCGCCGAGCGAAATCGCCGGCAGCTCGACCGCGAAGCCGCCGGCCTGATGCACGCCACGCTTGATTTCCTCGGCGCGCTGGCGGAAGTGGCCGTGGCAGGTGTTCATGTCGCTCCAGGTATTCAAGATCGCGATCACCGGTTTATCGGCGAAATCATCGGGCCCAAATCCGAGCTGGCGAATGCGCGATCGATGACCCGCCGCGCGCATATCGTGAACCCCGAACCAGCGTTGGCTACGCAGATCCCCCGGCGCGATTTTTCGTTTGGTCATCGTCTGAATTTCCCCCGTCAACTCGAATTGTTCGAATGCTACCGGCGCCAAGGTGCGCGACAGCAACAGTCGCCGGCGGCCATCTCCCCCGCCTAAACTGATTTGAATGCAACCGAATGGGCGCGACTATAGCCGAGCGTTTCGCCCGTGGTCGAGACGCGTTCGATTACGCCTCAGTCGCAGCTAGATCCGGGGAAGCCGGCTTCGATCCAAGCGATGCCGTGAATGTCCGGCGGTGGATTGACGCAATCAGCCGGGTAGTGGGTGATCTCGGTGACCATCACCCGCCCGGCCTCGCTATCATACTTGGTGAGCCCGACGGCATTGTCCTGGATCGCCTGGTGACCGTCGGCGAGCGCCATTTTGAGCGGTCCGCTCGGGCTATCCCATTCGAGATATTTGAGCGCCGCGATCACCTGTTCCTGATCCGGGAACCCACCGGCCGCGACGGCGGCCTTGTCGAACGCCGCCTTCAGCGCGAGCAATCCCATGGTGTACTTATGCGACGGATGGTTCGGCAGGGTACCGAACCGCTCCGAATAGGCCGGGCGGAACCACGCGTTGAGCGCGTTGTCGGGCGCGAAATCGCCATGCGGGCCACGCGCGCCGATGATCGTGCCGTCGGGCATGCGATCGCCGATGCGCGGCAGGATATGTTCGCCGGCGCTGAGCACAACCTGACTGCGTTCGAACAGGCCGCGTCCGGCGCCCTGAACGATCAGTGCTTCCAAGTCAGCGCCCCAAAAGCTCGAATGAATGACGTCCGGTCGTTTCGCAAGCAGCGCCGAGATTTCGGCACCGAACTGACCCGCGAACAGTCGTGGGAACTGCTCGTCAATCACCTCGACGTCGGGCTTTAGCATTCGCATCGAGGCGACAAAATCGTTCCACGAATCCTGACCCCAAGCATAATTTTGGTTAAGGCCGGCGATGGTCTTGATGTCCGGATTGCGCTCAAGCAAATAGCGCGCCGCCGCGACATTATCCATCACCGCGTGGGGTCCGACGCGGAAGACATAATGATAGCTCGCTTCCTCGAACACGCGCGGCGTTCCGCAGTCGACGAGGATTGTGAGCTGCTGCATCTCCTCGGCGGTTTGAGGGATCGCCAGGCAGTCGCCGCTCGATACATAACCGAATACGATATCGACATTGCGCCGCTGTACAAGGTTGCGGAACTCGGCGACTTGCTTGGTCGCGCCGCCGGCCTCGTCGACATAGATCGGCACGATCTTGGCGCCGGCAATGCCGGGCATGTCGTAGGGCGGGGGCAGCGTTCCCGCGTTGATCGCGTCGATCGTCAATTCCGCGCCCTGTTTCGCCGGCACGCCAAAATGCGCCGCCGCCGGCCCGGATAGGAACGTAACAACCGCGATGGTGAGTTCGTCCTTGGCGTGGACCGCGCCCTGGGTGAGCGCCGAAACGAGCAGGCCGATTGCCGCCACTGTTCCCAAATAGCCTAACCGCATGGTTTGAAGCCCTTTTTGTCCCCCGATGGCACCGGATCAGAGTCTGCACCGTGGGCCGCGTTGTGTCGACTCGCGCGGCGCTGGAGCAAGAGGCGGGCGGCGCGATACCAATAGGTTCTTTTAAGGATCGAGAGCCGGCGGGATGCCCCTTTTTGCGTGTAGGGACTTTAAATATTTCCCGCCGTCTGCTATGGAACAAAATATAAACATCCATGACCCGCATGGCGTTTTGCTGAAGTGAGGGAGGCAAAATTCTCATGGCACGCAAATTGTTTAAGGGGATTGGGGCACTTCTGATTGTCGGAATACTGCTGGGCGGCTGCGCGACACCGACCCTTAAACAGATTGCGGTCGACCCGTCGCTATCCGCGGCGGAAGCGCGCAAGCAACAGGAACTCGCGCTAATCGACTCGATGAATTACGAGATTCGTGTATTTTCCGCCGGCTCGCGGATTGCCGTGGCGGCTCGCACTGACTGCGATGAAAATTTAAAGCCGGTCATGGGCGTTGTTTTCGCGGGCCCCATGTCATTCGAGGAGGAATACAGGACGCTCGCCGTGTCGGCGCTTGACCTGAAGGGGGCGGCCCAAGTGCTCCATGTTGTTCCGGGATTGCCGGCGGCGCAGGCGGGTCTCCAGAAGGGCGATGTTTTTTTGGAGTTTGGCGGCATCAGTCTGCCTCCAAATAAGGATCCAAACGAGCTCCTGCAGAAGAAGCTGGAGGTCGCCAAGCATCGGCAGGAGCCTGTCGATATGAAAGTTCGCCGTGGTACCCGGGACCTTGCCTTTAGCGTCCAGCCGGCGCTGGCTTGCGACCATCCCGTCCTGCTCTCCAACGACGACGCGGTTAACGCCTTCGCGGACGGCGAAAAAATCTACATCAACAAGGGGTTGGTCAAATTTGCCGACAATGACGATGAATTCGCCATGGTCGTCGCGCACGAGTTCGCGCACAACCTTCTCGAACATCGATCTTCAAAGGTGCAGAACCAGATCGTCGGCACGGTGGGCGGACTCGTGCTTGACGTGCTGGCCGCTGCTGCCGGCGTGAACACACAGGGTGCGTTCACGGAGGCGGGCGCCGATGCCGGCGCGCAGGCCTACTCACAGGAGTTCGAGTCGGAAGCCGATTATCTGGGGCTCTACATTCTCGCCCGCGCCGGCTACGACATCGATCGGGCGCCGGATTTTTTCCGACGCCTCGGCAGGGTCAATCCAACAAGCATCGTTTATGCCCGGTCGCACCCGACGACCGCCCACCGCGCGGTCGCGCTCACGCAGGCCGCCCAGGAAATCAAACGCAAACAACTTGCTGGCTTGCCGCTTCTTCCCGACGCGGCGGGCGATTCCGCCGACGCGCCCGTCGCGGTGGCGCAAAGTGTTCCGGCAGAGACGGTAACCACGACGGCGGCGCTCGCCACGCCGTCGCCGGCCGACGCGCTGGTTGGCACCGACACACAGGAATGGCAGGCGGCCGGGGACTCGGATGGCTGTGAGAAGCCTTGGTCGCTCAGCCTGTCTCGCGCCGGCGATGGCGTGACCGGAAAGCTGATACGCGACGAGATAGCATACGAACTGTCGGGCTTAGTCGATCCCGCCACCCATCAGGTCGCCAACGGGCAAGCCGCTCGCGCCTCCGGAAGTACGTCAAAGCTCGGGCCGCGTTGGCTTGGATTCGATGTAAATCTTTCGGAAGGCGACCAACAAGGCCGATTTTGGGTTGCGAGCGACGGCCAACGTCGCTGCGAAACCGAGATCACATTGAACCCGTCACGCTAAATCTGATCTGCGCCCTGTCGTCGCGTGTTTTTTTGCCGACCAAGAGTCGTTCGCCGGGTCGCATTTGTGCCGCGGCCGCCCTGCGGTCACAATCGAACCTAAGCAATCTGAATCAGGCGAGCGGTGATGAAAAAAAGTGTGCGGATTGGATCGGGCGCGGGGTATGCGGGCGACCGTTGGGACCCTGCGGTCGAGCTCGCGGAAAAGGGCGACATCGACTATCTAGCGTTCGAGTGCCTGGCCGAGCGCACCATCGCGCGTGAGGCGCTGGCCATGCACCACGATCCGGAGGCCGGCTACAACCCGCGCCTTGCCGAGCGTATGGAGGCGGTGCTGCCAGTGTGCGCCGAACGCGGCGTACGGGTAATCAGCAACATGGGCGCGGCCAATCCGCGGGCCGCGGCACGCCGGGTGTGTGAGATCGCGGCGGAAGCCGGCGTCAACGAGCTGCGCTGCGCGGTGCTGCTCGGCGATGACGTGCGCGAGACCGTCTCGGCGATGCCCGAGCTGGCTTTGATGGAAACCGGAGCGCCACTTGAATCGATCTTGCCAAAAATGGCGGCGGCGAACGCCTATCTCGGCGCCGACGGCATCCGCGACGCGCTCGCCACCGACGCCGAGGTGGTGATGACCGGCCGGGTCGCCGACCCATCATTGTTCGTCGGCGCGATGCTGCACGGCCTTGGCTGGGACTATGGCGATTACGATCGCCTGGCGCACGGTACGGTCGCCGGCCATTTGCTCGAGTGCGCGGGTCAGGTCACGGGCGGTTATTTCGCCGATCCGGGAAAAAAGGACGTTGAAGGGTTGGCCCGTCTCGGCTTTCCCTTCGCGGACGTTAGCACCGATGGTGCCATCGTGCTTGGCAAGGTCGACGGCAGCGGCGGCCGTGTCGATGCGATGACCTGCACGGAGCAATTGCTGTACGAAATGCATGACCCGACCGCTTACATCACGCCCGACTGCGTGCTCGACGTGACCGATGTCAGCTTCGCCGAGACCGCGCCGGATCGGGTACAGGTTGACGGCGCCCGTGCTCGGCCACGCACACCGACTTACAAAGTAAGTATTGGCTATTTCGACGGCTATATGGGCGAAGGCCAGATCTCCTATGGCGGGCCGAACGCGGTGGCGCGCGCGCGGTTGGCCGGCCAAATCGTCGAGGAGCGACTCAAAATGCACGGCTTTGGCTTCGACGAGCTGCGCGTCGAGTTGATCGGCATGGAGAGCTTGCATGGCCCCGCGCCGGATCGGCCCGAACCTTACGAGGTGCGTCTGCGCATCGCCGGTCGCACCGACAACCGGCGCGCCGCCGAAGCACTCGGCTGGGAAATCGAGACGTTGCTCACCAACGGCCCGCAGGGCGGCGCCGGAGATTCCAAACAGGTCAAGGAAATTCTCGCGGTCCAATCAGTTTTGTTGCCGCGCGATTTGGTTAGTACACGAATTGACGTGGTGGGCGTGACATGAAGGTGACTGTACGAGATCTCGCCCACACTCGCGCTGGCGACAAAGGCCACGCAGTCAATGTTTCGGTGATTGCTTATGACGAGGCCGGCTTCGAGCGGTTGACGCGAGAGCTAACCGAAGGTCGGGTGCTACATGCGTTTACCGGGGTCGCCGACGGGCCGGTGCGCCGCTACGCGCTGCCTAAGCTGCGCGCGCTTAATTTCGTCATCGATCACGTCCGCGGTGGCGGCGTCACCGCCACTCTCAATCAGGACCTGCACGGCAAAAGCCTGAGTTCGCTCATGCTGACCATCCCGCTGCCTGGCAACGAGCCAGAGACTGAACCCTAGTTACCGGACATGACGCCAAAGAAGCGGGCGATCTCGCGTACCTGGCCTTCGAGCATCGCCTGGCCGGTCTGGATGGCACAGCCCTTGGACTGGGCCGAGGCGAGATAGGGCGTGAGGGTTTCGTGCAACACCACGTCGACCGCGAGCATGCCGGAAGCCAAGTCGGTCTCGGGAAAGGGTAGGGGGTCGTCGAGGTTCATACCGAGCGGCGTGCAGTTGACCAGCGTATCGTGATTGCCAACTCGAGCCGTTCCGGCCTCGGCCTCGAGGTTCGGGAAAGCGGCGCGCAGATCCTCGGCTAGTTTTTCGGCGCGGGCGGGCTCGGCATCCGAAACGGTGAGACGGGCAATGCCGCGGCCGGCAAAGGCGAAAGCTATGGCCCGGCCGACTCCGCCGGCGCCGTTTTGCACCACCAGCCGGCCTTCGAGCGAATGACCGCTCGCTTCGAGCGCGTTGACGCAGCCCTGACCGTCGAACATGTCGCCTTGCCACCGTCCGTCGCCTGTCGGTCGCGCGGCGTTGATCGCGCCGACCAGTTTGCCGTTGGGCATCAGTTCGTCGACCAGACCGACCATCGGCATCTTGTGCGGGATAGTGAAGACCAACCCAGCCAAATTGCCGAGTGCGCGCAGGCCCCGGAACGCGGTCTCGAGATTGTCCGCAGCGACCCGCATCGGCAGCATCACCGCGTCGTGGCCAATGTCGTCGAACAGCCGATTGAACTGAACCGGCGAGCCGACCTGCGCGATCGGATCACCGAGGATCGCACAGAGCCTGGTTCGCCCAGTAATCAGGGGCTGGGATGCGGTGGTCATGGCGCACTTGTCCTAGGGGCTGCCGGCGACGCGGGGCGGCGGTGTCTCGGTTGCATTCATAGCACGGAGGCGTCACGCTCGTGCAAAACGCAGGTCGGGAAGGCTCGGTACCGGCGCGACCGTCGCTTGTTTGACGCCCCCGACCTTTGAGAAAATTCACGAGGGGAGGCTGTGTCCGTGACCACCAATCGCATTGTGCAAGTGTTGCTCTCGGCGCTGATTGCCGGATCGTTGTGGACCGCGCCGGTATTTGCCGGAGATTACGATCCTGGCGCCAGCGATACCAAGATCAGGATCGGCAACACCATTCCCTACAGCGGGCCCTTGTCGGCCTATGGCACGGTGGGGCGCGCGATCGCCTCTTACTTCGACATGATCAACGCCAATGGCGGCATCAATGGCCGCACCATCGAGTTCGTTACCCTTGACGACGGCTACAGCCCGCCCAAAACGGTCGAGCAGGTGCGGCGGCTAATCGAGCATGAGGAAGTGCTGCTGCTGTTCAGCAACGCCGGCACACCAACGAACAGCGCGGTCCACAAATACGTCAATGCGCGCAAGATGCCGCATCTATTCCTATACACTGGCGCCAGCAAATGGGCACAGCCCGAGGCGTTCCCATGGACCATTGGCTATTGGCCGGCCTACAGCACCGAGGGTGAGATCTACGCCAACTACATTCTGGAGAATTATCCGGACGCCAAGATCGGTATTCTCTACCAGAACGATGATTACGGTAAGGACTACCTAGACGGCCTGAGGGCGGGTCTCGGCGACCGCGCCGACGAGATGATTGTCGCAGAGCAACCGTTCGAAACCACCGACCCGACGATCGACGCGCATATCAGTATTCTCAAGAACAGTGGCGCTACGGTGTTCTTCGACGTCGCGACCGCCAAACACGCGGCGCAGGCGATCCGTCAAGCTTATGACGTCGGCTGGCACCCGATTCATTTTCTCAACAATGTGTCGACGTCGGTTGATGTAGTGCTGAAGCCAGCCGGCCTCGATAAGGCGAAGGGCATTCTCACCGCCGCATTCCTAAAAGACCCGACCGATCCTCAATGGGCGGAAGCGCCGGATTATCTGGCATGGCGTGAGTGGATGGGCGCCTACTACCCCGAGGGCAGTACCGACGACATATACAATGCCTACGGCTACGGCGTTGCGTTCGCCATGGCGCAGGTACTGGAACAATGCGGCGACACTTTGACTCGGGCGAACGTTATGAAGCAGGTCGCGCGCCTCGAGAACCTCGAGGTGCCGATGTTCCTGCCGGGGATCCGCGTCAACACGTCGCCAACCGATTTCCGCCCCATCGAGCAGTTGCAATTGATGCGCTTCAACGGCGAAAAATGGGAGCTGTTCGGCGAGGTTATCGAGGCCGAATGAGCTTCCATTTAGGGCTCGGCCAAGCGCGGCGAAACCGGTGTCGGTAGCGCGTCACGAGCACGCGCCCGCTGCCATCGGCACGGCACGTCACGACCATCAGCATGGCGCCGACATGCACAACCAACGCCGCGTGTTCTGGGCGATGCTGCTCACCGGCAGCTTCATGGTGGTTGAAGCCGTTGGCGGCGTGCTTTCGGGGTCGCTGGCGCTGCTGTCCGACGCCGGCCACATGCTCACCGACTTCGCCGCGCTGTCGCTAGCCTGGTTCGCCTTCCGAGCCGGCCGTCGTCGCGCAGACATTCGCCGTTCCTACGGCTATCACCGGTTCCAGGTGTTGGCCGCGTTCGTCAACGGGCTGGCGATGGTGGCCATCGCGCTGTGGATCGTCATCGAGGCGATCCGGAGATTCGCCGCGCCGGTGGACGTCTTGCCTGGGCCCATGTTGGTGATCGCGAGTATCGGATTGCTGGTGAATATCGCGGCCTTCGCGGTTCTCCACGGTGCCGACCGCACTAACCTGAATATTCGTGGCGCGACCCTGCATGTCGCCGGCGATCTGCTTGGTTCGCTTGCCGCGATCGCGGCGGCGATCGTTATTCTGCGGACCGGTTGGATGCCCATCGATCCGCTGTTGTCGCTACTGGTCGCAATGCTGATCGCTCGCGCCGCTTACTCGATCATTCGCGATGCCGGCCACATTTTACTGGAAGGAACGCCGGAGGACGTCGATCCCGATGCATTGCGCGATAGCCTGATCAGTCAGGTGCCGCAGGTTGCGGATATTCACCATGTCCATATCTGGTCACTGACCACGGAACGTCCGGTCGTCACTCTGCACGCCGTGCTCTCCGATGACGCCGATCACGACGCGACACTCGCGGCCCTGCACCAGGCTCTGGAACGCATGTTCGGGATTTCACATGCGACAATCCAACTTGAGCACGGCCCTTGTGTGGATCAGCACGCCGCCAAAACTGACGCGGCCGGTCCACCGATCAGTCGTAATAGTGCATGACGTATCGGCTGCCTGAGACCACATACGGATTGCCATAGGAATCGTAGCACATGGTGCCGCCGACCTTGGCCAGCCTGCCATGGTGATACTTGGTCTTGCTGACCGCATGGCACCCGCTTCCGTGACGGCTGTATTGATGATGCCGTGGCGCGGGTCGATGCGAATAGGCGCGGGGCGGTGCATAGTAACGATTGCCGCGGTAATAGTGATGATCGCGATGGCGATACGAATGACCGCCGCGGTAACGATGGTGGTCGCGGTGATAATAGGAACCGCCGCCGCTGTAATAGGGTCTTCCGTGCGGCAGGAACGCGCCGATGACGCGACCGAGTTCATAGACGAACGGGATGCGGGGATAGTGATGTCCCGCGTGTCCGTCATAATGTCCATGATGGTGCTTATTGTGATAGCCGCCCGCCATGGCGGGTTTGGCGCCCACGCCACCCACCACCAGAATGGCCAAAGCCACGGCGGTTAGGCTGATGAAGCGGATCATTTCGACCCTCCTTTAGGTCCCGGACCAGGGCACGAGACAAATCCCCACGCCCATTCTGGCGGAATTTTGATCCACCCAACCTGAACGGTTGCTGAATAACGGATTGGTCGATGGCGGCCCGCGGGCGCGGGATTTGACGGGGATGTTTGGAGCGCGACTAACTGGACCGAGTGTCTCTGTTCTTCCACCAGGCGATCAGCGGGGCAAGACAGCCAACGCGTCGGCGGATCGACCAGGCTGGTCGCCAGGACGACATGACGATCGCTCGGAGCTGCTCAGGCGCAAGATCGGGAGCGGAGGTAATGGGGCGGTCAGCCTCGGTAGGGGCCTGAGATCGCATTTACTCCGCCGCTTCCACGGTCAAGGGCGCGAATTGCTCGGTGGACCGCGACCCGGTCAAGCCATCCGGGAAGGTCTTCACGAAATCGACCTTGCGCGGCATCTCATAGGGCGCAATTTTGTCGCGCAAAAACAAACGCAACGCTCTGGCGGTCAGGCTCTCGCCGGGTCGAAGCAGCACATAGGCTTTTACGTTTTCGCCGCGCTGCTGGTCCGGGATACCGCAAACCGCCACCGCCTCGACCGCCGGATGATGCAAGATCGCTTCCTCGACCATGCGCGGATAGACATTAAACCCGCCGCTGATGATCAGTTTCTTGATGCGACCAGTTAGGTAGAGAAAGCCGTCACTGTCGAGATAGCCGATGTCGCCGGTGCGCAGGAACCCGTTGTCCAACACCGCCTCGGATTCATCTTTTTGTAGCCAATAGCCGGCCATGACCTGTGGGCCGGAGACACAGACCTCGCCGCTTTCGCCGAGCCGTACCAGCTTGTTCGGATTGTCGAGGGAAACAAGTTTGATCACGGTTCCCGGCACCGGTTGGCCCACCGAACCATCTCGGTCGTTGCCGTCGAACGGATTCACCGTACACACCGGCCCCGTTTCGCTGAGCCCGTAGCCCTCAACAATTCTGCAACCGGTGATCTTTTCGAATGTCGCTTTGATGTCTGCCGGCAGCGCCGCACCGCCGGAGATGCAATATCTCAGGCTCGACAAATCTTGCTCGGCGATGTCCGGATGACTGTTGAACATGGCGAACATGGTCGGAACGGCGAACAGGATCGATGGCTGTTTTTGCTCGATCAGTTTGAGCACTTCGCCGGTTTTGAATCGTGGCAGTAGGGCAATCTCGGCGCCGATGGTCAGGCCGTAATTCATCACGCCGGTCATGCCGAAAACGTGGGTCAGCGGTAGCACCGCCAGGACGCATTCCTGTCCAAGCTTGATGTCGGGAGCCCAAAGCCGCATTTGCTGCGCGTTCTTATACAAGCCGGCGTGGGTCAGCATGGCGCCCATCGGCACGCCGATTTTGCCACCGGTATATTGCATGACGGCCACGGCACTATCCGGCTCGATGTCGATGGGACGCGGGTCGCCGTCGTTGGCCAGCAGCTTCTCGAATTTGACGTGCTGGGCATCGGCTGGGATGTCCGCGATTTCCTTGCGTTTTACAATTGCAAAAAAGGCATTCGCCGGAAATTGGAAAGCGCTGCTCATGCGGCACACAACGATCTTGTCGAGCCCGCTATCGCTCAACCGGTCGGCCACTTTCTCGTACAGCATGTTCAAGTTCATGGTGACCATGACTTGGGTGCCGGAATCGCGGATCTGCCGCGCGACCTCATGTTCGGCGTAGAGCGGATTGTAATTGACCACCGTGCCGCCGGCCTTGAGCACCGCGTAGTAGCAAATGACGTAGTAATGGGAATTGGGCAGCAGCAGGCCGACCTTGACCCCAGGGCCGACGCCCAAGTCCTGAAAGCCCCTGGCGGCGCGCGCGACTAAGTCACCGACTTCTGTGTAAGTGTATTTGCGGCCATAGAATTGGAGGCAGGGGCGCTCCGGGAAACGCGCGATCGCGTCATCAAGGATTGCGGTCACCGGTTTGGCCGCTATGTCGAGATGCCACGTCACCCCTTCCGGATAAGCAGACTCCCAGGGATACGGCCGCTCGAGGCCAAGGCTCGATCGGCGCCCTCGGCGCGTGACCGCTCGATGGCCGAGCGCCAACAAGGCGGCCCCACGCCTCGACATGGACAGGCGCAACAGCCTGACCAAGATCCGAACTCTCCTGTACCACCCTCGCAGCCGTTTCACATCGTTTCCTGCTCTGGCCGGTTCCGCGATGAAAGTGCGGTTATCCGTCATCTGGGGATTGTCGGGACTGAATGAACGGGCCCCAGACACAACCCACGCGCCTACAAGTCACACACAAGATATGGGTCCCACAGAAAAAGTCATGGTCCATACGGACTATCTGGCTTCGTTTGGAAAACATTGGATTCGCAAGTGAAACAATATTTAAGACTGAGAAATGTGATCGTAGTACTGTTCGTATGCCAATCTCTAGTGGCCGCACCTTATCACAAGGAGTGCTTGATTCCGCATTAGTAACTATATTCACGAGTGATTAAATTGGACAAAAATCCATATTTATCAATATATTATAAAAGAAATTTTAGTTTTCGAAACAGCTTGGAAGCTGGTGCGTCGAGTCTGGTGTGACTACCAGGCTTGTGTTATGTTCCGCCTTATTCAGTGGCTAAAATTTTATTAAAATCCGTGTCTAAAGCCACCAATGTTTGTCGGCTGGTTAACCGGCACCAGCGGCGTGGCGAAACTATGGACGGCGGTCGCGGAGTTGGGCTGCGTCTGAAAAACGGGTCCATTGATGGGCCATGGAGCGAACTGGGAGGTACAAAAATGCCTGGGTTTGGAAAAAGAAATGCGCGGGGTGTTGATCTCCGGACCGTAATGATCTTTGCGGCGGCCGAGGTCTTCGAGAAAGAGAAAGCGTCGCGTCGTTTGCTCAGAAAAGATGAGATGCAAGACATCGTCCACCTGGTTTGCCAGTCGCAGAACATCGAGCCAAGCCGAGTCGAATTCAGCGGCGCCGTTGTTGGTACCAAACGATTGGCGATGAACCGGGCGTTTGTCGAGAGCATTGCGACCCGCTGGTCGCACGGCAATGTCGAGCTGAAAAACCACGATTTGAGGAAAGCCAGAGAAATTCTGGAGAGAACAACTTCAGAGACCGCGCGCGTACGTCCACTCGTCTAATGTGTTGACACCGGTTTCTGCGCCGCCGATGGCGCCTCACGACCGGCTTCGCGATCGACCTAATGGAATTCTTGCTGGGCGGCTATTCCGGCAAGGCTTGGTCGCTTTGTGCGGTCTGAAGTACGACGGTTTCCTGCTTCGGCGGCGTAAGCGGCGCGCATGGAATGTACCGGTGCTCGACAACCGTGCGCTTGAACGCGCGTAGCGGACAGGCCCCGTCAACCACGAAGCGACGCATCCGATATACGTCGTTTCCGGGTCGATTGCCGCCCCCTTCAGCGGTGAACAAAGCGCGGTAGCCGGCCCGTTTGGCCATGTCGATCAAGGCGTCATTATACCAACCGCCGGGCCAGGCGAAAAAGTCGACGGGCACCCCCAATTTGCGTTCCAGCAAGGTCTTCGACTCGACGAGCTCATAGATCGCGTCGCTGCCGTTTTTGCCGGGCGTATCGCCGCGCACCCAGCTTGCCAGATTGTTCGACCTGAAATAGGGATGGGTCATCGAGTGTGCTTGCACCTCGAAGTCCGGGTCATCGGAAATCGCCTGGACCTCGCTCCAGGTCAGATAGTTCCTGTATTTTTGACGCTCGGGCGCGATGCCGCCGCCGGGAAATATGAAGAATGTGGCCTTAAGGCCGTATTGCTTCAAAATCGGCAGTGCCCGCAGCTGGCTTTTCCACCCGTCGTCGAACGATATCACGACGGATTTCTCCGGCATCGGCGCGCCGTTCATGAATGCATGCAGTTCCGCCAAACTCAGGGTTCGAAAACCCGACTCGGCGAGAAATCGCATCTGCTGTTCGAAGCGTGGCTGCGAAACCACCGACAGGTTGCCGCGGTCGGGATTAAGGCTGATCGCGTGATAGAGCAGGATGGAAATACGGTTCGACTCGGCATACGCCGAGGATCCAAGGCCAATCGTTAAGACGAGCAACAACCCCGCCAGATAACGCATCCACGCCACCCCCAAACCAATAGTTTAACCCACCCCGAATGGGTATCAGCAGAACGCTAGCGCGATATTGGTTGGGCGGCAAAGTAATCGAGAAACCGCGCGATTTTTGGCTCATTTGGTGGAGTTAGGCGGGGGTGAACAACAAGCGCAATCGGCATCTTAACATGACGATCGTTCGACCGATTCGCCAGGCCGGCGAATCGGTGGTCGTTGTTCAAGGATCAGATGCGATGAATCACCGGTGTCACACGCGGGTCAATCGACTTTGTCGTAGGTCGAAACCTCGTCGCCATTTTGCGTCACGAGCGACATTTGATTGTCGGAAAACGAAATCGTGTAGATCGTCGCGCCAGCGATCGCCAGGATACCGCTCAGCTCGATCTTGACCTTCTGATCGTTGAGGAACGTGTATTCCCCGTTGATGCCGACACCGGTAATCGCCTCATTGAACGTCACCGTTCCATCTTGATAGAACTCCAGAACATTGCCGTCCGTCGTGCCGGCGGCCTGCCATTTGCCGACGATCCGCTCCTGCGGCGACTCGGAGCAGGCGACAAGCCAAAGACCGACAAAAATTACCCCGAGTAACCGTGTAAGTCGGCCGATCGAGCCCGTGGGCATGGGCGGTCGCTGGAACTGGTGCGAAAACATGGAGATTTCCTGTATTTGATCGGTCCCCGGGATCGCGAAACGCCAACATTTCAGGTTGCGATGTTGTGCCCGTGAGCGTTTCAAATTGGGCAGACACGGGGGACGGGCGACTCAACGGTTTGCAATCGAAACGATCCACGTTTCGCGTGTATCTTCCGAGAACAAAGACGGAGGGACGACGGGTGAAAAGAGTGGCTCCCCGGGCCGGACTCGAACCAGCGACATGGTGGTTAACAGCCACCCGCTCTACCAACTGAGCTACCGGGGAACAAGGCAAGCCGCTGATATAGCAAACGGCGTCGGCGAATTCCAGCCGAATGGTGGGCAAGTGCGCGGCGCCCGAGAACGGGGCGCCGCGCACCGCTTGGCGCGTGCCCTTATTCGGCGGCGGCGGCCACCGAAGGCAGGCCAGCCAGGGCCATGGCGAGTTCGGATTCGTCATAGATCTGGTCGGTCAGCTTGCCGGCGAAGTAGTCGGTATAGGCCTGCATGTCGAAATGACCGTGGCCGCACAGGTTGAAGAGGATCGTGCGGCCGGTGCCGGCTTCCTTGCACTTGAGCGCTTCGTCGATCGCACCCTTGACCGCGTGCGTCGCTTCCGGCGCCGGAATGATGCCTTCGGCGCGGGCGAACTGCACGCCGGCGGCAAAGCACTCGGTCTGCTGGTAAGCGCGGGCCTCGATCAGGCCGAGCTCGTGCATATGACTGATCATCGGACCCATGCCGTGGTAGCGCAGCCCGCCGGCGTGGAATCCCGGCGGCACGAAGGTCGAGCCCAATGTGTGCATCTTGACCAGCGGAGTCAGATGCCCGGTGTCGCCGAAGTCGTAGGCGTACTTGCCGCGGGTAAGGGACGGGCAGGCGGCGGGTTCGACCGCGATCACCCGCACCTTCGGTCCACCGCGTAGTTGCTCGCCGACGAACGGATTGACCAGGCCAGCAAAATTACTGCCGCCGCCGGTGCAGCCCACCAGAATGTCCGGATAGTTGCCGGCCATGTTCATCTGCTCGATGGCTTCCTGACCGACTACGGTTTGATGGGTCAGGACATGGTTCAGCACGCTGCCCAAGGCGTATTTGGTGTCGTCTCTCTGCGCTGCCATTTCGACCGCTTCCGAAATCGCGATGCCCAGGCTGCCGGTCGAGTCCGGATTGTCCTTGAGGATCGCGCGTCCGGACTCGGTCTCTTCCGATGGGCTCGCCACGCAGCGTGCGCCGAACGCCTCCATCAACGCTTTACGGTACGGCTTCTGCTCGAAGCTCACCTTGACCATGTAGACGTCGATTTCGAGCCCGAAGATGGTACCGGCGAAGGCGAGCGAAGAGCCCCACTGGCCCGCGCCCGTCTCGGTGGTGATCCGTTTGACACCGGCTTCCTTATTATAGAAAGCTTGGGGCACCGCCGTGTTTGGCTTGTGACTGCCGGTTGGGCTGACGCCTTCATATTTGTAATAAATCTTGGCCGGTGTATCGAGCGCTTCCTCGAGGCGACGCGCGCGGTAAAGCGGCGATGGCCGCCATTGCCGGTAAATATCGCGCACCGGTTCCGGAATTTCGATTTCGCGCTCGGTGGAAACTTCCTGGCCGATCAAGGCCATGGGAAACAATGGCGCGAGATCGTCGGGGCCGATCGGCTGGCCGGTGCCGGGGTGCAGCACCGGCGGCGGCGGTTCCGGCAGATCCGCCAAAATGTTGTACCAAACCTTCGGGATCCGATCTTCCGACAGGACATATTTTACGGTGTCGGTCATGGCTTGCCACGCTCCTCCCACGTTGGCGGCGGACACGCGTCCGCCGCGGCTCTCTCCGTACAGCGACCCTATCATGTGGCGGTTTGCCGGTACAATGTGGCGAGCGTGTTGACCACCCGCTAAGGCGCGGTTTCGTCTCGCTTTGTCCGCTTCCAGGGCTGATGCGCCGCGGCGATAGAGCCGACCACCAACACCAGCGCGCCGAGCTCCGCCAGGCCAATGGGTTCGCCAAGGATCGCCGCGCCCGAGAACAATCCGACCACGGGGATTAATAGTACCGAGATTGACGCAATGCCGGCGGAATACAGAGCGAGTAGGCGAAACCAAACCAGGTACGCGAGTATGCTTGCGATCAGAATGTTGTAGCCGAGCGCAAACGCTGGCCACGCGGACGGCAGAACCCAGGACGTGCGTTCGAACACGACAGCGCCGATTAGCATCGGAACGGCCGCGATCAGGAGTTGCCAACCGACCATTGCCGGCAATGAGAGCGACCACTGAAAGCCCTTGGTGGACACGGTGCCGACGGCCCAAATGAAGGCGGCGGAGAGGATCATGATCGACCCTAAGGGTGCCCGGCCGACGATAAGCATGTCCTCGCCAATCAGCAGCGCCATGCCCGCGGTCCCCAGTGCGAGCGCCGTTAGGCGCGGCCTGTCGATCGACTCGCTAAGGAACAATGCGCCAAGCACAACGCTCCAAATTGGCATGGTATAGGCGAGCACTACGGCGCGGCCCGCTGGCAGGAGCTGCAAGGCGTAAGCGGTCAACATCTGCCAGACGGCTACATTGCACATGGATGTCCAGAGAAGGGCCAGCGCTTCGCGACGGCGCGGCCACAGCCGCTGGCGCCGCCATACGGCCAGAGCCATCAGTGCCAGACCGCCCGTAACAACGGCGATGCCACGGAACGTAAAAGGGGGAATTTCGCTCAACCCCACCTTAATCAACGGCCAGTGGAGGCCCCACGAAAGGGTGATGAGGGTCACCAACACCACGCCATTCCGGTGAGCGGGCGGGGGCGGCGCGTCGGGCGCTGAGTGATCGATCACGAAGTCGGCCGACGCCGTGCGGCCGGCAATAGAGTCAGACGGTGGCCAACACCTGGCCAACGGCAAGAATTGCCCAGCAAACCTGGCATCCGGCCAGCAGCCAGAGCGCACGGTTGATGACGATTTTCGAGGTATGTTCCACGTTTTTCTCCAAGCTGCGCGAAGTTCTTGCGCGGTAAGGAGCAATCGGCGTGCCAAGATGGGCGTCGAAATTCACGCGCGATCCGGCCGGTCCTGGCGAGATTTGCGAATTTTTCGCAACTGGTGTGCGCATCTACTGAAATTTTCGCCGATCGCTCCATATTCATCCTCGATTCTGGTCTATTCCGAGTAGGGACCTGCAGGGCGGAAACGCCGTTTGGCGATGGATTGTCGGCCGAACACTTGAAGGACAGCACCAATTTTCGGTGCCGAGTTTGAACCGAGCGAGACGGTGTTTCGGTTCTGAAACGATAGAAATTACGACGTCGAGTTTTTTGGTTCAGCAATTTCCACGGCACGTTAAGCCTGGGTCAAAGGTGAATTATGTTATTGGGCGATATTCTGGTTGCACGCGGTCTGTGCAGTGCCGAAGACGTCAGTCGCGCGTTTGAGCGGCAAAAGAAAGAAGGCGGGCGGCTTGGCGACAACTTAGTTGCGCTTGGCTTGGTGACGGCAGAGCAACTGAAGGCTGTCTTTAGCGCCGCGCCGGCGCAGCCGCAATCGCTCGAAGATGTCGGTCTTGATCCCGCCGAAGTCCTTAAGTTGATGATGAAGACGATCCATGCGGAGAACTTTGAGAGTCCCGCACAGATCGCCGACGCGATCAAACTTCCCTTCACGATTGTCGGCAGACTGATCAAGGAAGCCGACGATCGCAAATTTCTCGAGCCGCTGACTAATTCTGGCGCGACGACGCTGGCCAACATGCGTTACGCGCTGACCGCGACCGGCCGCGCTTTCGCCGCCGATGCGCTCGAACAGAATCAATATGTCGGCCCCATTCCAGTGTCTTTGGACGCGTTTCGCGAGCGCGTGATCATGCAACGGATCACCAAAGAGCGCATTGACCGGCAGACCATCGAAGACTCGTTCTCCGACATCGTCGTGACTAAGGAATTCATCGAGCAGATCGGCCCCGCGATCAACTCCGGCCGCAGCATTCTGCTTTATGGTCCGCCGGGCAACGGCAAGACCTCGGTCGCCGAGCGGGTCGGTTCGATCTACGAAGATATCGTCTACGTGCCTTACGCATTCCATGTCGACGGCCAGATCATCAAAATGTTCGACCTTGGAATCCACAAGCCGGTTCAGCAAATCGAGTCAGGCAATCGGCCGCAAACCTTGCGTAAGGACAATTTCGACCAGCGTTGGGTGCCTTGTCGTCGCCCCACCGTGATCACCGGCGGTGAGCTGACGCTGGACATGCTCGACCTGCAATACAGCAAGTCGGCCAAGTTTTATCAGGCGCCGATGCACGTGAAAGCGCTTGGCGGCACGTTCATCATCGATGACTTCGGGCGACAGATCGTCAAACCTGTCGACCTGCTCAACCGCTGGATCGTGCCGTTGGAAAGCCGGGTCGACTATCTCAAGCTGCATACCGGCAAGAGCTTCCAAATCCCGTTCGACGAATTGGTGATCTTTTCGACCAACCTCGCACCGGCCGACTTGATGGACCCCGCCTTCTTGCGGCGTATCCCTTACAAACTGCCGACCGAAGCGCCGTCGACCGAGACGTTCCGTTCGATTTTCCAGAAGGTCGCCGCGCAGCACGAAATGACTCTGCCTGACGAGATCTTTGATTTTGTCATGCACGAGCTGCGGGAAAACAACGATTTTCCGTTAGCGTGCTACCAGCCTAAATTTGTTGTCGACCAAGTGATCGACGCTTGCAAATATGACGGTGTGGCGCCCAACTTCAAACTGGACTTGGTCGCCATGGCGATGGGCAACCTTTACACCAAGGACTCACCCGGCCACGGCATCACCAAGCAGATGCGCGAGGCTAACGGCACCAACGGTTCGTCGCCTCCACAAGCGGGGACAGCGGCCAGCACCACCGACAATACGCGCGCCCGCGCAACCGTTTTGCAATAGGGCGTCGCGAAATCAAATAACCCAAGCGTAATGCGCACATGGCCGTCTATTCCAGATAGTCGTGATGCATAGACGAACGAAAAACGGCGGGGCCTAGGCCCCGCCGCGTTTGGTTTGAAGAGGTACGGTTTATCAGCGCGTCGGAGTATTGATCGGGGCATCGAAGATCGTGTCGCACTGGGTTTCGCCGATCACGCCAATCGAATTGCACGCGGTGGTTCCCAGGCCATTTGCTGCCGTCACGACGGCGCCGATGACATTGGTGTTCTGGTTGACGTTCCCGCCGACCTCGACATTGTGAATCTTGCCAATTTCCGTAGTCGCGGAGGCGAAAACGCCGTTCGCGAGGTTGGTGACACCGGCAAGCACAAAAGTGCGCTGGTTGACGTTGCCGTCCACCTTGGCCTGGCGGATGACGCCTATGTCGGTCGTGGCTTCGGAGTCTAACCCGAGCGCGGAGTTAAGCACCGCGCCGCCTACGGTGGTCGCCTGGGTCACATTGCCATTCACCTCGACATCCTCGACGGTGCCGATATCGACTTTGGCGATAGTAAATCCGCCGGTGGAAATGTTGGCGACCGCGCCGAGCACAGTGGTGTCTTGCCGCAGGTTGCCTTTGACATCGGCTTTATGGACCGAGCCGATGCGCGTGTCGGCGAAGGCAAGCACGCCATTGGCCGAGGCGCCAACGGTGCCGGCGACGAAGGTGTTCTGATCCAGATTACCGCTGATGTCGCTGTCGGTGACTGCGCCGACACGGTTGCTGGCGATGGCGTTGAAGCCACTGACCGTTACGGCGCTGACGCCACCGACGACCGTGGTGCTCTGATTGACATTGCCGTTGACCGTCACGCCACCCTCTTGGACGCCCTGGGCGAACGAGGTGGACGCGACGAAGACACTGGCGAGGACGAGAGACGAGGCGAAGAACTTGTTCATGGCTGGCTCCTAAGGCCTGAGGTTCAAGGGGGGACCATGTGTCCCGAACAAGAGCCATGATGCCGAGGAGCGGGCGAAACCACGGTGCCAATGCTCACCACAATCCTGTGTAATTTGTCACCGTTGAAATTTTTGTCGCCGACGCAAAAACGCGGCCGCCGGCCAGCCATGTGGCTGCAGCGCAAAAACGAACGGGTTTCAAATGAGGAGATTGATGGTGCCGCCACTGTGGATTGAACACAGGACCTCACCCTTACCAAGGGGGAGGGGGGGCGCCAATCTGAGAGGGCGCGGACGTCCGCTTAGAGCAAGAGCGGTGAAACCATTCATAACGTCATGTCTCTGGGCATGACGGAATTGCGCAGCATCGATCAGGTCGATTACCTGGCAAAGGGTCTACCGCGCAGATACGTCTCACTTCCGAAGTTTGTTGGAAACGTCTAGCGTTTTAGAAGATTACGCATCTCATCAATTATCGGCCCGGCGTGAGCGACCGGCACGAAACGTTGCGGGTGATCGGCGGCATAGATCTCACCGTCATCCGGCGCAAGCAGACGGAGAAACCAGAGCCCCTCTTGGCCAACGCGGTAGAAAATGTCGGAGCTGGAAATCGGCGTTCCCGGCTGCGGCACGTCTAGCCAAACGGTTTTGGCCGCGCTATCGCCTTTCAGCACGTCGTCGATCTCGATAACACCCACGGTGTATGCGTGATCCTCGGATGGAACCGTCATGCGCGCCAGTTTCCCGACAACGATAAGACTGGATGTGTCGACCAGTTCCGCGTCTGAAAGCTGTGCCCACATCGCATGTGTTTCAGTCCAGGCGAAGAGCAACGTGATGATAAACGCGATCGTCGCGATATGGGCTCTTGAACTATGTACCATCCGGTCTCAAACGGGCCACCGCGTCCTTACGCCGAAGCCCTCTTCTGATTGCGCCATCTCATGAAGCCGAGCAACAAAAGGGCGCTGCCAAATAACGGCAAGGCTGCCGGCAACGGGACGGCCGCCGGCCCATACAGGAATTGTGCGCCCGCAATGTCGTCGGCTTGCGGGCCGAAAAACGCCTCCGAATAAAAAGGATTCATCAATGAGTCCGGCACGCTCGTGTGGCTGAGACCGATGGCATGCCCGATCTCGTGGGCCATAACTTGGAAAATATCGAACCCCGGGCCGCCGAAACCGATCTTCCAAGCCTCGGCGATGTCGAAATGGATATCCCCGGCGGCGCTCACGCCGTTGTCCGGCGCGAAAAACCCGTGCGCTAGCGTGCCACCCGCCCCGTCGAACATATGACCCGCGATGCGAATATCGCCTGCCGCTCCGGGTGCATTAAAGGCGTCGCCCGAATCGGGCACATTAACAAACGTCAGATCGGCGACCGCGGACCAAGCGTCAAAAGCGGCTTGGATCGCGGATTCAAAACCGGCCGGCATGAAGGTAGACAGGGCGCTCGTGGTCGTAAATCCATCCGTATCTAATCCGCTACCCATCAAACTCCAGGTCACGGTCGCGCCGGTGCCTATAACCGGAGAGCCCCATTTACCTGGGGTTGTTGGCCCCGTCACGAAGGGTTCCGAATACGGCGTGCCCGGAGCCACGGTTACCGCGAACGATTCCGTGGTGCCGGCAACCAACACCAGCACCGCGCCAACAACGGATCCAAGAATACTCGCTCTTAGCATAAATAAATTCCCCCGCACGGCTGCCTCCATGAATCACTCTACGCTTCTGAAGCGACTTTACAAACAGACATCTGCCAGACCGGCGGAGGCACGCACGGTACCGACTCTTCAGGGCCCGCCGGCCCATAAATCGCCTCTGATGTACTCTTTTGTAAACCACGATGACCGCGGAAAGTTCCCTAGGACCTCTGGCAAATAGTTGGTACGCGATCTCATGCGGACGGTTGGCGATTGGCCGGCAACAAGTTTGTTGTCAAAAATCAACGCGCGTCGCTAGCCGCCAAATTGGCCCGATGGTCGCACATGCGCTCATGAGGCCGAGGCACGGGACCTGACGATCCACTCAAAGCTAGGCTAACCATTCTCACGATCTCCCGCTAAATTCGCCTCCCACGCGAGTGCCGTTTGCACAATGACGTCCAAATCTTTGTGACGGGGCTCCCATGCTAAGGTCTCGTTGATCGCGGATGCGTCCGCGACCAGCGCCGCGGGATCTCCCGGTCGGCGCGGGGCCGCTCGAATGTCGAGCGTTTTGCCTGACGCCTTTTCCACCGCCCGCAGGACCTCGCGAACCGAATAACCGCGGCCATAGCCGCAATTTAGGACGAGGTTTGCCGGATCACGCGCCAAATGGCCGAGCGCAGCCACATGGCCGGCTGCGAGATCTGTCACGTGGATATAGTCACGGATGCACGTGCCATCCGGCGTATCGTAATCCTCACCATAGACCTCGATGAATGGACGCTTACCCACCGCAGCTTCGCAGGCAATCTTGATGAGGTGGGTGGCTTTGTGGGTCGTCTGCCCGGTGCGGCCGGCCGGGTCGGCGCCGGCGACGTTGAAATATCGCAGAGCGGCGTAAGAGAAGTCATGGGCCGCCGCCGAATCGCGCAACATCCACTCGGTCATCAGTTTCGACGTACCGTAGGGATTGACCGGTACGGTCGACGCGGTTTCCGCCACCGGCACCCGGTCGGGCGCGCCGTAGACCGCGGCGCTGGAAGAAAAGACAAAGGTCTTAACCCCGGTCTCGACGCAGGCCTGAATCAGCGTGCGGCTGGAAGCCGTGTTATTCCGATAATATTCCAGTGGGTTAACAACGGATTCCGGCACCACGATACTACCGGCAAAATGTACCACCGATCGAACATCGTGCTGACGGATCAGCGATCCCACAGCTTCTCCGTCGCCGATATCGCCTACCACAAGTGGGACTAACGCCGGCACCGCATCACGTCGACCCGTGGATAGATTGTCCAAGACAACCACATCGAAGCCGGCCTCGTTAAACGCCAGCACCGCATGGCTGCCGATATAACCGGCGCCACCGGTCACGAGAAGCGAACCCTTAGGTCCCGCCATCAATCACCCCTCCCAATATGCCGAGAAATGTCCCGCATCCCACCCGTTGCTTTTTGCCGGCAAATTACGGGCGCAACTTTTGTTTCATCACGTGGGAAAGGAAAAGTGGTGTCGAAATAAAGTTACGCCGCCACAAACGGCCGGGCTCACGCAGTAAGCGCGGCAACCACTCAAAGCCAAGGTCGCACACCCATTGCGGTGCCCGCTTCTTGGTTCCCGCGTAGAAATCGAAAGCGGCTCCAATCGCCCCAATCACGCCAACATCGAGATGCCGGTGATTCTCGTGGATCCACTTTTCCTGTTTTGGCGCCGTCATCCCGACCCACAGCACGTCCGGCCGCGCCGCGTTGACGGCGTGGATCATCGCCGCGTTATCGGCGTCAGAGAACTCGGGTTTGAAGGGCGGCGAATAAGTCCCGCAGACGGCAATGTCCCGAAACTCACGGGAGAGCCGCGCGGCGATTAACTCAAGCACCCTCTCGCTTGAACCCAGGAAGAAATATCTCAGTCCGCCCATATCCCGTGCCCGCCGGGTCAATTCGAGGAAAAAATCCGCGCCGGCGACGCGACCCGGCAACGGCAAACCCAGCACACGCGCCGCCAAGACAATCCCAGCGCCATCTGGTAGCAGAACGTCCGCGCTTCTTAACGCAAGGGCGAAATCCCGATCCGACTCGGCGCCGATCAAAGAATGCGGATTCGCGCACATAACGGTATAGGGCTTCGATCTCGTCTCGAGTGACCGAAACGTCGCATCGACGTCGGTGCGCACGCCTCCCTTGCTAACCGGGAATCCGAGAATGTTAATGGTATGCATGCTTTGGATCTTTGCCGACCTTAATGTTCGTTCCGGCGAGAATTCGCTTTGCCAATTGGTGCTCTCACACTGGAACTCTGGAAGGCGCCCGGAGTGGAGTACGACAGATTTGCGGCTAACGAATGAAGTGGGCCCCGATACACCATAACTACGTCGGGGCGATTTCGTTCCGGGCTTGCCCATAAATCTCCAGCAATCGATCCAAATTGCGTTCAGGCGTGTATTTCTGCTCATATTCCGCGCGCGCCGAACGCCCGAGGGCTCGGCGTGAGGGGTCAGTGGCGAGCCGCTCAACTTTGCGCGCAAGATCTTCGGCGTCACCTGCCTGGAATAGCAGTCCAGTCGACTCGTGGCCTACAATCTCGGCTAGGCTGCCGATATCCGATGCGACCACCGGCGTTCCACAGGCAAACGCTTCGAGAAGCACCATCGGGAATCCCTCGAACCACTCCGATGGCAGAACTTGAAGCGTGGCGCGGCCGACCAATTCCAAAATCTCATCCCTCGTGCGCTGTCCGAGCAGCTCAATCGGCAGATTTTCCTGCTCAACGATAGCCGAAAGTTCTGCGCGCAGTGGCCCGTCACCCACGATCTTGAGCGGCAATGAGTGCACGGCGCGCCACGCCCGGAGCATGGTCCTTACGCCCTTTTCCTCGCTCAGCCGACCGACAAAAATTGCATATTCTTCCCGCTCTTCGCCGCCAGCCCGCGCCGCTTCTAGGAAATTTGGCTTAACGACGATCTTTTCCGCCGGCAGTCCGCCCATGGCAAGGCGATCGGCGGCAAACTGGGTTAACGCGATGTAGCGATCCACCAATCGACGATAGCTGCCGTGCCATCGATTCCGGGTTAACATCCATACGAGCGCGCCCGTCGCCGGAAGTGAGCCACGATAACAACGATGGCGCAGGGCGGGCAGCAACGTATTGCCGACACACGCGTCGCACGGCTTACCGTCCCGGGTCAGAAGGGCGTTGGCGCAGATTAGACGGAAATTGTGCAGGGTCTGCACAACCGGCACGCCGTTATCTTGGCACGCCGCGTATGCACTCGGGGAGATCTGCGGAAAGGTATTGTGGAAATGGGCGACGTCCGGCCGGGTTTCGCGGATGAGCTTTGTAAGCTCGTCGTATGACCGTCGCGACCAGGCGCCATCAAGGGCCAGCTCACACCGTTTGCGGAAGGTCGAGTCATCTATGTCGTCGTTGAAACGCTCATAGAGAACGACCTCCGAACCCGCTCGCTCAAGCAAAGCCCGCTCATTACGAAACACCGCATCCTCCCCACTGGGGGCAGTGGACCGGTAGTAATTATGGGCAAGAAGGATTTTCAACGGTGGGGTACTGTTTAGCGCTTTGTTGCAGGAGAGCCGCCACGGATAGCTGCCGCAGAGCCCCCGAGTGTGCAGTCCGCTCGCGCGGCCGCGCCGCGAAACGCCCGACGGCCTCTCACAGCAGCGCTGTCCCAGCGATCATCTTGACACCTCCCTGAGCGTCGGTAGGAAAATAGAAGACGTGCCCCAGACCTTTTACCCACCCATCACACAACGTTCGTTCGCCAGATAAGGAGTTTCGCCCCGATGGACCGGTCTTGATCAAACAGCCACACGGGCTAGTCTGACATGACGCGTCCACTCCTCATCACGCTCTGCCAAGTCGAAACGTCCATTACCTTGGCATCGTCTACAATGAGGACCGGTATGCTTTCAGATACTGGGTAAAGCAAACGACTGTTCGGATCGGTTGATACGTATCCCATTTCAGTCAGCAATAGCGGAGCTTTTGTCTGAGGACAGACCAGCAGTTCATTGAGTTTAGGGGCATCCTGGTTGGTAATACGTTCGCCGGGTTTTTTTGCCTCACAGAAGATCATCCCCAGCATCCCTGGCAAAGACCGTCTGACTGCAAAATACGACAATCGGAGAATTCGGTGATAACTTGGCAAATATTTGAGTTTCTCAGTGGACGGCGGGATCACGGGTCTTTCGATATGTGTGATCTTCAATCCAGCAGTATCTAACAATCGCCTCAGTTGTTTTACACTGAAACTTGTTTCAATTGTTCCTCGAAAGTAATCTCGAATTTCGCTGATACGCCGCCAAGGGTCATACGCATACGGTTCTAATAGCATGACGGTTCCACCTGGCACGAGAACCCGGCAAGCTTCGCGGAGCGATCTCCCCGGATCCGGCATGTGGTGCAGCGACTCGTGGTACGTTATACTTGGAATTACGTTGTCTGCAAAAGGTAGGTTCTGCCCATCGCAAGCAACGTAAACTGGACGTTCCCGTTCAAACTTCGTGCAGCGCTCCTTCGATATTTCCAGTGCCGACTCATTTATATCGGTTGCAATGATATTTAGGCCTTTATGGCTATAAAACTCGCATTCACCAGCAGTATGGGAACCTACGTCAAGTATCCAGTTCTTTTCATCTACGAGGCGATTAAAGAATAAAGAAATTTTTTCCCTATAACCATCGTCATAGGACAGTTTATTTATTACGTCACTCTCTAGAGAGCGATTCCTTAATTTTTGAGTATGCTCGCGCTCCCATTCTCTTTCTTCTTTCGTGGTTCTGACGAATAGTTTCATCGCGAAAGCCCCCGCGCCTGGCCGGTCGACTTGGCCGATGACGTAGATCTCATTGCCGGCGATATTGAGCACCGAAACGGTGATCGCCGGTTCGGGAATATATTCGTTGATTCACGCGACAAGTTCTTGCTCGACCTCAAGCGCGGTTGGTCCCGCCGCCATCAGGTGGCCGGCTAGCGGGAACGAGTCGACCCGTCCGGCAAAACCAGCACCTCGTTGCCCAGGCCTTCTTCCTTCCGCACCGAAATGCGCAGAACGTCGCCCTAATTAAGCCCATAGCCCGGCTTCTGCGCCACGGTCGACACCGGCACCGCAAAAAGAATCAACCATAGAAATGGGATGCCGCATCACACATATTCTCCCCCGTGAAATATCCGCACGACATAACGCAAGCATACCCTAAACCGCAATCCATTCTAAGGTGTTCGTGGCCGCGCGCGATCTTCGTCTGATTCAGGAACAAATTGTGGTGCTAATTGTTCCTGAATAATCCATCTTGTTGTATGAGGGATGACGCATGAGCGGGGGACATGAACGAATATATGAGGAAGCGGACGGCTAGCGGTCGCCGGCTGGGCCACAATAGTGATGGACACGCCGTTCGCCAGCAAATCGCGCATCAATCGATTGCAAGAAGGGAGGTATGTCGCCGATGGATCGCCGCGTTTTCCTCGCCGGAGTCTCCGTAACCGGCGCCCTCAGTACGACCCACATCGCATCTGCCCGCGCCGATGCCGACGCGTTGGTTGCCCACGGCCTCAAAATGGTTCCGACGATGGCCGACTTGCGCGCGCTAACACCCAAATCCGATGAGGTCGTCTGGCTTCGGGGCCACCACCGCCCCCTTGACGGCGGCGAGGGATTCTTTTGGTGGGATGAGGACTCGGATGAAGCCGAATATGGCGGCATAAACGCCGCGCCGCTCGATGCCAGTCGCGGACGTTGGAAGCGCCAGCATTCCCCGGGCAGCGTCAGCGCGAGTTGGTTCGAGAGCATCCCATCACTTCTAAAATACTGTGCCGATAACACCCCGATCACCGTCCACCTCCCTAACGGTCAGTGGAACTTTGCCGGCATGGAGATACCGACCGGCATATCGTTCACTGGTGTAGGGCTCATTTGGCAGGGCGGCACTGCCCACGGTGGCTTTAAGGGGGGGAGCGTTATTCTCGGAAATCCCATACAGGGATTGGGGCCGAGCGCGAACAGTTTCTCGGGGATAATTTTCGACGGAGGTTTTACAGTAAGAAAACAATACACCTATTTTGACAACTGTGCCTTCATCGGCGGGTCGTTGATCTTCGATCAACGCGATGGTGCAGCACCTTACTACTGTACGGTTAACAACTGCCACTTCAGGGAAATTTCGAATGGCCCATGCATACTTTTTGTGGCCCAGGCCAATGCAAATCGCATCGTGAATTCCACAATCTTTGTCGCGCAAGATCAGAGAGGAATCGTTGCCGAAGGACATAACGGCCAATACCCAACGACGAATGTCATTACTGGTTGCGCCATTGAGGCATATGGTAGCGCGACGCAGATCGGGTCATATGTATACGGTGATTTCCATAACCTAGTCTTTCTTGGCAATTACCTAGATCCGTCTCGCCCAATTTTTAAGGATGGCGCAGATATCGTGTTCACCGCGAATAGCCGCCGCAATAGAATTTGGCTACCGAATCAATATGGGGATAAATTTGTATATGGGGGCTCAGGACACTTGTTTCATGGTGCCACTGAAGGAAGCCTATTCATCGGTTCTGCAAATTATGATTTAGCAGATCTAAGCAATTTGCCGGAGATGCTAATTGTCGGTGAGGCTGCGGAAGCTCTAACTCTACCACCAATCCAGAACTCTTACGGAAAAGCGGTAACAGTTTCGTGCGAGAGAGACGGCGGTACGATCATGCGCGCCGCTGAGAACGAAAGTATAAACGGATCGGCATCGATTAGGGTAGAGAATGGAGAAGCATTTAAATTGTATACAAAGTATTATCCCAATAATCCGGTGAAAAACTGGATAGCACGCAAGATATGGTAGGCAAAATGCTCAGTTCCTGCACGAAGTTTCGTTCGACGTTTGGTTTCTCATTCAAGGTTTCTTGATATAACACTTTCCAACACACAATCTGCAACCGAACTCATTTGCCTCTGAGACAAAGAAATAGCTCGTGAGCCTAACATCGCTTATCAACATTGGGACTTGCGGAATGTCTCTGCCCGAAAAGCGCTACGCCTCTGATGCAGCGGGTGGCGCGGCAACGACGATCAACGTACCTGCGAGCATCGGGAAAAGCCTGAGTATGGGGCTTGCCAAAGCGAACACTATTTTTTGCTTAAGAGTGTGCGGTGGCGTGGTGAAAGCGCCATACATTTCCAACACATCATACCCGTGACGCTCGAATAGATGTTTGAGTGTTTCTGGGGAATAGAAGCTAACGTGCTCAAAGTGCTCACTATATTTCCCCATCCACCTTCTGATCTGGTAATGGATGCCGAAAGCGTTGTTTGTGGAAATTACGAATGTGCCGGAGCTATCGATAAATTGTTTCGCGCCTTCTAGCATCGACCCAGGGCGTGTGATGTGCTCCAACAAATCCCCAGCAAGAACGATATCGAAGCGCCGATCGATATCTAGGTCTTCTAATTGTTCGGCGTTCCCGGGGAATATATTTTGGTATCCAAGCTGTCGCAGAGAACGCACGCTCTCATCATGAATATCAACACCGAACAATTCGCTTGCTTCCGACCGCACTATCTCATGCATCAGGTCGCCGCGATCAACATGATCCTGTAAATAGCGGCCCGAACTACACCCCAGATGCAGGACAGTTTTGCCGCGACACATCTTTCTGAAAAAATCGACACGGGACAAATATTGGCGAGAGAGTATGGATCGATTCATTGGCTGGGACTCCACATTGCTAGATAACCGGTCAGAGCTTAATCGGTTCCCGCGTTGGTAGTAAGTTGGCGTGGTGGCTTATGTCGATTTATTGCCACGTTTCAATGGCGAATGTGGGCCGCAAGTCACAGGATCTTGCTACCATGCCGCAGCGGATCGGCATCGTTTAAGGTAGAGAAAGGAGAAGCATTTAAATCGTATACAAAGTATTATCCCGACAATCCGGTAAAAAACTGGATAGCAAGCAAGGTATGGTAGGCAAAATGCTCGGTTCCTGCACGAAGTTTCGTTCCACGTTTGGTTCCTTATTCAAGGTTTCTTGATGTAACACTCCCAAACGTACAATCTGCGACCGAAATCAATCGTCCCTGAGACAAAGAAATAGCTCGTGAGCCTAACATCGCTTACAACATTGGGGCTTGCCTTCTTTTTGACCGCCGTTTTGACACGGTTTAGCCCTCTCCGCGGTTGGCTAAGGGGTTTTTCGGTCGCTCCTTATGGAGCGACTTTATTATACCTCCTGTTTTTTGGGACTTTTTTCTTAGGTGGCGAAAGGTCGACCGATAGTCAGCTCTTAGATCCCCTTCGCTTGGGACGCATAGCGCTCTTCGTTTTGATAACGGCCATGGCGTGGCTTGATCTGGTTCTGGCACGAAAAGTTAAATCATCGGTCAACTTCGTGACGTGGGCTATGCTCCTTTATGGTGCTATAGCGATGGCGACAGCTGGATGGTCGCTCAACCCTACTTTAACACTTTGGAAGGGCTTCGAGATCGTTACGCACGTATCGGTCGTTGCCGTGATTGCGCGGCGCGTCGATGGGATAAAAGATGCATTGGACACTCTCGGTCTTTTTTGGATTTTGCTACTCTACGTAACCTTGTCGTTGATTTTGTCCGTCGTCATATCTCCGCAAGAAGCCCTCTCTCACACTATAAAGGGTGTCGCCATACTCCAAGGCACCGCCCTGCGTGTCAATCCGAACACAGCAACTCAGCTGAGCGCGCTGCTATTGCTAGTCGGCATATCTTTGGCGATTGCACCGCCGCCAAATTCGAACCGGTGGGCGATTTACGTGCTCATGTCACTTGGCGCCGTCGTGATGTTTTTGGCCCACAGCCGAACGTCCATATTCGCTGCCGCGGTTGCTATACTTTTGATCGCCATCATCTCTCGAAAATATTGGATTCTGTCTCTGGTTTTGATGGTTGGCACGATTTTATTGGTCTCTGAAGAAGTATCCGGTCCGCTAAAGACGTACATAATGCGGGGCCAAACCGAAGAGCAGTTTCAGGGGCTAACTGGACGTGTTCAAATTTGGGAAATCGTTTGGAGCAAGTTTCTCGAACGGCCAATTTTGGGTTTCGGATTTTACGCCGGGATCCGCGAATTGTATAAAATGTCAGCAGCCGACAACACCTACCTGCAAGTTCTCATGGGCGGTGGCGTGGTTCTCATGACAGTATTTCTGATTCCAATATTCACAATTGCTGTGCAGCTTATGCGGTCAAGACCGTCGCTTTCAATTCTGACAAGTCAGCCTGATTATTCGCTACTTTGGATGCAAACAGCTTGCGTGTTTGTGCTACTTATTGTCCGAAGCGTAACCGGACCAAGCTTCGATGCTCACCACAACAACCTTACCTTGTTTCTCGGCTGCGCGGTTGCTGCCTCGGCCTTAATACGGTTTAGGCGCGAAGGTTTCCGAAAGTGAACAATAGCTTGGCGCTGAAAAATTTACCGAGATATTGAGCCGCTGTGCACATGGGATTTGATCAATGACATCGTTGCTTTCCGGAAATACAGTAACTTCCTCAAGCTCATCGACACTGCCTAAAGTCGTCGTTGTCGCATATGCGTGCGAGCCATTAGGCACATCTGAACCCGGGGTTGGTTGGAATTTCATTCGCGAGATTTCTACCTTTGCCAATGTTTGGGCGATTACGCGGAGCAACAATCGAGATGTCATAGAAGCGGGTTTGGCCGCCGCACCATCGCACATGCGAGGGCGTGTGCATTGGATTTATGTGGACCTCCCACCTATTCTCACCCGGCTTAAAAAGAAAGTTGGCTTCGGCGCACAACTATATTACATGCTATGGCAATGGAAAGCGCTACGTTCATGTTTAAGACTAAATAGGTCAATCAAATTTGATTTATCGCATCACTTAACATTCGGCATTACCTGGATTTCTCCGGCTTTATTTTTTGCTGGCGTCCCATTGATTTGGGGACCAATTGGCGGAACCTACAAAATGCCTCGCGCGATATTTTCGGCTGAACCAATACGAAACCAAATTAGGGAACTTGTTTATCAATTTGTTCCTTCGTTACTTTTAGTTGTTTCAAAGGTTGCAAAATTTGGGCGGCGCCACGCGTCAGCAATATTATTTAGGACGCGAACTGCGGAACAGCAGTATCCGGCGACGCCGGATAGCCTTCGGTACGTAGTTTCAGAGTCAGCTCTCAACGTCGACCGCCCCGATTTCGGCCGCGAATTGGAGAAAAACTACGAAACGATATTCGCGGTCTGTGTAGGGCGAATGATTTATTGGAAGGGCTTTCACTACGCCATAAAGGGTTTTAAGAAATTTATCGAAAATGGCGGTGAGGGCCACATGGTTTTGCTTGGCGACGGTCCCGAACTTCCATGGCTTCGCAAGTATATTGAGGAAAATGATCTTGGCGGAATAATTCAAGCTCCCGGAAAAGTTCCGCACGAACGCGTCGAGGATATTCTGGAGCAAGCGAACGTATTAATTCATCCGTCGTTTCGTGATGGGACAAGTTGGGCCGTGCTTGAGGCAATGCGATTTGGACTTCCAGTGATTTGTTTAGATAGAGGTGGTACCGCGGAAGTAGTGGACGAGGAGTGCGGCCGAGTATTGCAATGCGAATGCCCGGAGCAAGTGATATCGGACATCGCACAGACCCTCGAGGTATGGGAGAAGAACCGAGACCTCGCAAAAAAATTGAGTAAGGGAGCTCAGTTACGTATATATGATTCTTATAATTGGGATAGCCGAGGAAAACAGATTAAAAAAATATATGAAGACGTATTGAATGCGAATTAAAATTATAGCTCATCTTTGATTGTGGCTAATTATTCGAAGAACAATATTGTTGAAAATCAAAAATATTTGGAGTTTGTTTTTTCAAGAATTATTCTCAGGCAATCGATTGTAAATGCGTCAATATTCTCCCCTTCGCAATTTTTTTGAATTGCAGAAATCATTAGATAGATTAGGAGATGGGCAGCAAGATTTTCGTGAGATATTTCGTGCTTTCTAAACAATCTTTGCCAAGTCTGTTGGTCGAGCAGAGCGAATATGCGGTCGACAATTTTTCGTGCCGGCAGGCCTTCCAATAGCCGCGCGGGCATGATCAAACGATGGAACACATCAGCCAGGGCCACGCTTTGTTTCGATCCATATTCCCAGTCGAACACGAATAACCTGCCGTCCTCCAAATCCAAGGTATTCCAAGGTGCGAAGTCTCCATGCCCTGCACCTACTCTAACGCCGGACTGAACGAGACTGGTGCGAGCGACATCGGTGCAGCGTGCTAATAGCTCTGCGCACTTAGTTGTCTCGGTATCGCGCGGTGACGCGATTGTGTCCATCTCCCAATCTGCAAAAAACTCTTCGGGCGCTATTGATTCAGAATTTAGTGAATTTAGCTCTTCCAGGAATTCGACTTCGCTTGACGACACCTTTGCCGATCGTTGTCGCGCACGACCCGGTGGGGGACCAAGAAAAATGAGTGAAGAATTCGAACATTCCGCCGTGCCAAGGCATTTTGGCAGAACCGCCGAACGCAGATTACAACCGTCCAGCCAATTCAGCATGCGGGCCTCGTTTCTAAGCAGCCCTGTTACCGCCGCGTTCTCTGATATTTTTACGTACGCGACTGCACGGCCCTCCTGGCTTGCTCGGGCGGTTAGCTTCTGATGCCCACCGGGAGTCCCAAGCGAGAAGCTTACCGCCAAATCTTCGATACCCAGCCGATCACGTATGATCTTGGCGAACGAACCTAAACGTTGCGAAAGTACCGGGTCCGCACGTGTACGCAGAACAAATCGGGATGCAACATTCGGCATACTGCGAAATAGCCATGTTATTGCGCGCCCCCGACCGGAATACGGATGATAGAGGTCGAGCGCATGACGGACTTTATCTGTTTCCTCAATCCAAACCTTTGCTTTTCGAGACGAGGGAAATGCATACCAGTGTGATTGCGTCATGCTATTGGTTTAGGCTTTGTTGGCTTAAGCTGCCTGCCAATATTTCGCGCAGTCAACGAGGCGCGTTTCTCAATGATTAAATCAAGCGCTTCTCGCGCTACTACCTCGGCGGAGCCATGCACATCGAGTACTATGGCGTCGTCCCAGTGGTTCAATTCAGATTCAAATAAGCATATCTGATGTCCAATTTCTTCCACAGTGAGCTCCGGCTTGCGCTGGTGAATTGCTGCCGGATTAGCCTTAAGAAGAATAAGAATGTCTGGCTGCGGAACGAGTCGCGCTGCCAAGCGCATCAACCAATGAGGTAACGCAAATCCATAGCGCGCCGGGTTCACAATCACATCGGGAAAATACCGCTCGGCTATCACTAAGCCCGTTTGAGCTTTTTGTGGATATACAACCAACCAATATCCGATTATGAAATCCAACCAGTAGTAAAAGAATCGTGCATAGGAAACGAGCCCGCTATATTTTGAGACTTTCGGAGGATCTTGGATAGCTGGCGAACGATCGGTTGTTTTATCCGGCCTCCCCAGCTTGGGTAGAATCCCGGGCCGCCAGTGAAAGTGTTGCCTTCTTCGAAAAGCATCCGCTGTCGCTTCTATGATTTCGGTACGAACCGTGGACTTGCCAACGCCGTCAGGGCCCACCAAAACAACGAAAAGCCCCGTGGGCTGAATGAATCGGCGAAACAAACGCAGAATTGTCCAGATTTTTCCGAGGAGAAAGCGTCCGAAGCGGCGGCGACGGTATTCTTTTTCTATGCCTACCCCAATTTCCTTCAGCACTACTCCGGCTTGGTCCGAATCCTCTGTGTTTAATATCTGATCGAAAACGCTTTCATCGCGAAATCCTAGTAGCTCGCTAACTTCTTTATTGAAAGGCAAGCCACACGATTTTACCGATTCGCGCAAACTCCGCAGTTTATCCTCCGATATTTCTCCTTTGGCGGACCTTTTTGATAATAAATAAAGTGCTCCCATGCGCGGGGAAACTCGATATCCCCAAGGCTCTCGAATTCGATCAATAAGTAGCATTACAGTCGAAAGGCGGTACCGGTTAATGCCAAATGGATCATAGAGACCATCGATCATTAAAAAAGACCGCGGATGCGACGGCATTGCCAATACGTAGTAATAGCCATATGGAACATCGTAATGAAGCTTACCCACAAGAACCGCTTTTCCCTGTTGCTGTAGATCTTGGAAAATTGGCTCCAATATCTTTGCCGGATTCGCCGTGAACGCGATGTCGACATCGGATCGCACGGGTGGCGGCGAGTTGGTGCCTCCGTGAAGAACAGCGTAATGAACCGCGCGCTTCGAGAGTTCGGCGAAAATTTCTAAGAGAAGCGAAGTTCGTGGATCGTGCATACTCGTAGGCACCCAAATTAGGAAGTACTCTTAGACTTTACTGAGGCTCTATGGCCCTGCTCGGCGGTTCGCCTATGTCAAACAGGATGAGGGAGAAAAAAATGACAATCTCGCCCTATTATGCAGCTTCTATCCGAATATCTCGTAGCGTTCCCTGGGCGATATAGAAGACGTAAACAGCTGTCCAAACTGCTTGTGTGATCACGAGGCCGGCAGCTGCGCCCATGACGCCCCACGCGGTCAGTAACGGATACGCCAAAATTAATGTGACCACCGCTGATACAGCTTTTCCGGCGAAACCCACATGCGTCAGCTCCGCTGTACGAAATGCCGCCGACAAGACCGAGTTGCACGCGTTTAAGAAAAACTGAATTGCGACAATCGGAATCAGGTAGGCAAATGCTGCGTATTCATGCGAGTAGATAATTCCAAGCAACGGTTGTCCAAACATCGATGCTCCCACGCCGAACGCCGCGGCCGCGGCCGCGAGAAATAGACCGATCCGCCACAGCCAAATTCGCCAGGCGTTGTATCCTTTTTCCATGAGCAGCTGGCGTGCGATCGGCACTGCGTAATTTATAACGCCAAGCAGAAGCCAATTGATTGCAGACATCAAAACCAAAACTGCGGAGAGGCCGCCGACAGCCGCTGTGCTGACCCAAAGCGCGGTGAGGTAAAGATAGATCTGCGACGAACTGCTGTGGGCAATGGTCTCCAGCAGCAACCAGCGGCCATAGCGCCAGTTGGCGGTGGCGGTTTCCCACAGCGGCGCGGTCTTGGCGGCGGCGAGTGCGCTCCGCCCGGCGATTAGCAGGCCCAGGCCGCAGGCGCTGGCGATGATCAGGAGGGCTGCGCCCGCACTCAACCAGCCAAGCGTCATGGCGGTCAGCAGTGCGCCGAGGCGCAAGCCGTGGGTCACAAAGTCCAGACGCAGCAAGGCGCGCATGGTCATCCGTGTCAGGTTGATCACGCGTGCTAGTTCCTGCAGTTGCACGAGCAGCAGACACAGCAGAAACGCGAGCGTGGTCGGCAGGTCGCCGGGCGAGAGGGCCAGCAGGCCGATCGCCGCGCCGATGATCAACACCGCGCTCAAGGCCATTTGCAGCGCGATCTGCGCGCGGAAATAGCCGCCCGCGTCGCCGCCCGCGGCCCGCACGCCGAGCACGCGAGCCGGCCCGGTGATCAGTGCGTTCTGGAAGCCGCTGAGCAGCAAGATGCCGGTGAAATAGAGCGAATAGACGCCGAACGCATCGGGCAGCAGCGCCCGGGCGACAATGACGCCGGTCAGGAAACTGGAGGCCGAACAGATCGCCTGGTCGAGAACGGAAAGCGCGGATCCCTTGAGGATCGTATTTGTCATGCCGCGCCTCAGGGCCGCCATTTCATCCAGAGCCTGGTAAGTGTGAACCGACCGCACGAAACGGCCGTCGGAGAATAGGTCTGGCCAAGTGCGTTCCGCCTGATGAGGGTACACGCGACCATTCCCAATCCCAGTCCAGCGAGTGGTGCGCCTTCGGGTGAGTTTGGGCACGGCCGTCCACGACTATCTCGACCCAATCGAATTGACTGTTACCGCCATCGACCGCGTACGGCAAGTTTGAAAGTGGCGAGTTTCCGAGGACAGGTCCAGGCTCACAAGAATCCGAATCGGTGTCGGATAATCGCCGCCGCCAAACCGAATTCGCGGACGGCGGCCCCTCTGTACTTTTCGCTTCCTGTGCCGCAATGCAGACCAGTGTCAGTCAGGTTTCCATTTTTCGATGCCGTTGCGAAATGAAGCCGCGCCGGCGACCCTTACCCGTTGGCTTCCTCATGTATTCGTTCTTGTCCCCTGCTGGTGCGTCACCCCTCAAACAACAATTTGATTATTCAGGAACAATTAGCATCACAATTTGTTCCTGAATCAGGCGAAGATCGCGCGCGGCCACAAACACCTTAGAATTGATTGTGGACCGGGTTATGGTCGCGTTGTGTCGTGCGGATATTTCACGCGGGAGGATTATGTGTGACGCGGCTTTCCATTCTATGGATCATGCTCTTCGCGATGCCGGTATCGGCCGTGGCGCAAAATCCGGGCTATGGGCTCAATTCGGGCGACGTTCTGCGCATTTCGGTTTGGAAGGAAGAGGGGCTCGAGCACGACGTTTTGGTGCTACCCGATGGTTCGATATCATTCCCGCTAGCCGGCCACCTGATGGCGGCCGGACGAACCGCGCTTGAGGTCGAGCAAGAACTTGTCGCGCGAATCAGCGAATACATTCCCGATCCGGCGATCACGGTGTCGGTGCTCAATGTCGCCGGCAACGAAATTTACGTCATCGGCCAAGTCAACCGGCCGGGCGCGTTTCCGGCTTCGCGTCCAATCGACGTCATGCAGGCGTTGAGCCTGGCGGGTGGGCTGACGACCTTTGGCGACGAGGACGACATTCTCATTTTGCGCCGCGAGGGCGGCCAACAACGGGCCTTCGCCTTCGATTATTCGGCGGTCAAGCGCGGCGAGGAGCTGGAAAGCAATATCGTGCTGCGGAGCGGCGACGTGGTCGTCGTATCGGATTAACGGACTCCAATTTTTGCAGGTATTGGTACGCGTCGTGAATGTGCGGAAACCCGGCCCCCAACGATCGACACGCCGAGCCCTAGGCGTGGCCGGGTGTGCGGCTTCGCTGGCTGCGCTGGTTTGGCTTGGCGCCGGCTCAGTGCAAGCTGAGGAGTGGTCGGTCGACGGGCGGGTGCGCGGCACCACGGAATATGACGACAATATTCGCCTGAGTCCGACCGATGCCCAGGACGATATCGCCTTCACCGTGTCACCCGAGGTCGACCTTCAGCGACGCGGGTCGAGGTTGGATTTGACCCTCAACACGCGCCTTGATTTCAGCCGTTTCGTCAAAGACTCGGACCTCAACACCAACGACCAACGGTTTTTGTTGGACACCGATTACCGCACAATGCACGGCAGTTGGGGGTTGGAGGCCGAGATCAATCGCGATAGCACCCGCACGAGTGAAGTCGCCGACACCGGTCGGTTTATCGATATCGCACGCAAGGAGCTTTATCGGGTTGCGCCGTCGCGGAGCCACATGCTGTCGCCGCGTGATGTCATCGAGTTGGGCGGGGACGCGACCATCGTCCGATACGATACTAGCACGCTCACCGACTACAACAGCTACTCAGTCTCAGGGAGCTGGGCCCACGACCTAACCGCGGTCGATCAAATTCAGACGAACGTGTTCGGTAGCTTGTTCGAGACGCAAGTCGACAATGAAACGGAAAGTCGGTTGGTTGGCGGCGTTGTCACCTGGCGGCACAATGCCTCGGAGCAATTGCAGACGACGATCGGCGCCGGCCCGCGCTACCTCGAGACGGAAGCGCCGCGGCTTGTCGGCGGCACGGTGCAAAGACGGACCGAGAGCTCCGTCGGTTATCTGTTCAACGGTGGGATCAGATATCAAATCGACCCCGAAACTTTGTTTGATGGGACGGTTGGCCATTCGGTCGAACCATCCGGGGCTGGTGAGCCATTGGAGCGCACGTCGGCGGAGGTCAATCTTCGATGGCAGTTTGATCAGGCTTTTTGGTTCGGAATGAACGGCGCTCTTCAGTTCAGCGAGGAATCGACCGGAAGCGCCACCGTCGACCGGACATATTTAGGCTTGTCGCCTAGCATAAACTGGAACGTTACTCGCGATTGGCTGTTATCCACACGCTACCGCTTTCGCGCGCAAAAGCGCGAGAACGAATCGACCGCGTACGGCAACGCGGTCTTTGTCTCGCTAAGCTACCAGTTTGAACAGTGGACCTTAGGACACTAATGCCGAGCGGGCATGGCGTTTCTAATGAGTGAAAGGCTCTAGGTTGGATCCGCAAACTCTTAACTTGGAGGATTACCTTGCCATTCTAAGGCGCCGTTGGCGCCCGGTTATTTTGCTCGCCTTGATCGTCAGCACGGTCAGTGCATTCGCCGCGTTTCTGTGGCCATCGACCTACCGCTCCGAAGCAACCATCTTGATCGAAGAACCGGATGTGCCGCGAGAGCTGGTTCAGTCAACCATCACCGGATTTGCCGACCAGCGCGTGCAGGTCATCACGCAACACGTGATGACGTCGCGAAACTTGCTCGACATCGTCAACAAGTTTGGCTTGTACGCCGCGGCGCGAGAGACCGAACCAGAGTCCGAGCTGGCCGAGATCATGCGCAAGAATATTCGGCTGGAAATGGTCAGCGCGGAGGTCATTGATCCGCGCAGCGGCCGGCCGAGCGAGGCGACGATCGCGTTTGAATTGTCGTTTGACAATGGCCAGCCCCAAACGGCGCAGGCCGTGGTCAACGAGCTGGTCACGCTCTATCTCGGCGAGAACCTCCGGACACGTCGCGAAACCGCTGCCCAGACCACCGCGTTCCTTTCCAGTGAGGCAGCGCGGCTGAATTCCAGAATTGGCGACCTGGAAAGCCGCCTCGCGGAATTCAAGAGCGCTCAAGCCGGCCGCCTGCCGCAGGAGCAGGCGACGAACCTGCAGATAGTCCAACGGTTGGACCGCGAAATGCTCGACCTGCGCCGACAGATCCAAGCCCTCACCGAACGAAAAATTTATCTTGAGACTGAACTGACGCAGATCGATCCCGTTGGGCCGGTCATGGTCGACGGACAGCCGATTCTGTCGCCGGTGGATCAGCTGTCTCTGCTTGAGACACAGCTCGCCAGCTTGCGCGGAACATATGGTCCGAGGCACCCAGATATCGTCAAGCTAGAGCGCGAGGTCGCGGGGTTGCGCGGACAAGTCGGCGAAGGTGAAAGCGCGTCCATCATCGATCAACAAATAGCGATTACCAGGGCAGACCTGCAGGATGCGCTGAAGACCTACAGCGAGACACATCCCGATGTTGTCAGGCTTCAGCGCCAGTTGGCGGCGTTGGAAGCGGAGCGTGTCGCGATGCCCGTGGTCTCTGCTCCCCCGGCCCGCCCTCAGGAGCGAAACAACCCGATCTACATTCAACTGCAGGCCCAACTGGCCGCGGCCAACTCGGATCTGCGGTCCTACCGTGACCAAGCTTCCGACACCCAAGCAAGAATCGAAACGCTCGAAGAAAGGATGCAGGCCGCGCCGGAGGTCGAGCGAGAATTTCTCATTCTCCAACGCAATTACGATGAAACAATTCGCAATTATGGCGAGGTTCAGCAGAAATTGACCGCGGCGAAGCTCGGCGAAGCGCTTGAGGTCGAGAGCAAGAGCGAAAGGTTTTCGCTGATCGAGCCGCCATCCGCTCCCATCCATCCGATCAAGCCCAATCGTCCGGTAATTCTAGTTCTAGGATTCGTCTTGTCGATCGCTGGTGGAGTCGCCTTAGGAGCCTTGCTGGAAGCGTTAGATCGCCGAATTTACGGCGCTCAGCAGATCCTTCGGCTTACCGGATCTTTGCCACTTGTTGTCGTTCCAAGCATCAGAACGCGGGCCGATGTCTGGCGCGCACGCTGGAAGTCACTGGCTTGGCTAACGGCAACCGGAGCGACCGCCGCTGTTGCCGTATTTATGATAAATGCCTATGTCGCACCGATCGATGTGCTGTGGGCTGTCGTTCAGCAAAAATTCCCCACCTTTCTTCAGGTCGGGGCCTGACCTTAGGCGGGGAAATCGATGAATCGCATCACAAAGGCGCTGGCAAAGTCTAAAGCGGCCCAAGTTCGGCAGCCCCCCAGGACGCCGCATCTTACGTTAGCCGAACCGCGATCTGTCCCGGAAATTGACGGGTCCGAGGGCGCCACAAAGATCGTCCAGAGTTCCAAAGCGATTCTTAAACGCATGCGGGTGGTGGCCGCGGCACCTGACGCGAACGAAGCCGATTTGTACCGCATTCTGCGGACGCGCGTGTTGCAGAAGCTTAAACAGAATGACCACCGATCGCTCGCGATTGTCAGCCCCAGTCCGGGGGCGGGCAAGACTCTGACCGCGGTCAATCTGGCAACCAGCATAGCGATGGATCTAAACCATACGGTGCTGTTGGCGGATTTAGACCTGCGCCGCCCCCGCGTTCATGCCTATTTCGGCCTGCGCCCCAAACACGGTATCAGCGACTATTTGGCTGGAAATTCAGATTTGGCCTCATGTCTGATCAATCCAGGCATCGATCGGTTGGTGCTCCTGCCCGGACGAGGGACTTCCAGGACAAGTTCCGAAATGCTGACATCGCCGCGTATGACGAAGCTCGCCAAGCAAGTGCGGGGCCGGTATCCCGATCGAATCATCGTGTACGACCTACCGCCGTTGCTCGCCTCCGATGATGCAATCAGTTTTCTTCCGCAAGTCGACGCGTGTTTAATGGTAGTGCGTGAAGGTGTTTCAACAAAAGGCGAGTTGGAGCGTTCCTTGGCGCTGCTCAGCGACACAAATCTTCTTGGATCCGTCCTAAATGATTCCAAAGAACGCAGCATGAATAGTTACTATGCTTAATGTTTTTGAAAAATGCATGAAATGCATAAGAAATGTACGAAGATTTTTTTAACCTTCGGGAAAAACCATTTTCTCTAAACCCGGACCCGGCGTTTCTGTATTTAAGCCCGCGGCACCGTACAGCGCTGAATGTGCTCGAGTACGGACTTGCGCGTCAGGCCGGGATCGTGGTTTTGACCGGCGAAGTCGGCTCAGGAAAAACCACCCTCATACGCCATTTTCTCGGTCAGATCGGCGACGATGCCACAGTTGGCGTGATTACCAACACCCATCCGGCATTGGGCGACCTGCTCAAATGGATCGCGGTCGCGTTCAAGCTCGACTTCAAAGGCAAGGAGTCGTTCGAACTCTACCAGGAGTTCGTTGAATTCGTGGAGGCGGAGTTCTCCGCCGGTCGACGAACTATCCTAATCGTCGACGAGGCGCAGCATCTCGACATGGAGACGCTCGAAGAACTACGCATGCTGTCGAACGTGAATGTCGGCAAGGACATCATGCTGCAAACCGTTTTGTCCGGGCAACCCGAACTTCTCGATACGCTGAAACATCCGGAGCTGCGGCAGTTCGCCCAAAGGGTCCTGGTCGACTATCACCTCGGCGCCCTGAACTTTGCGGAAACGCGCGCGTATATTGAACACCGGATCCGCGTTGCAGGCGGCGATCCCAACATTTTCACGTTGGAGGCAATCGGCGGCATCTACTACATGTCGGGTGGCGTTCCCCGTCTGATTAATTCGATCAGCGATATCGCTATGGTCTATGCATTTGCCGATGACAGCCGCCAGGTGGAACTTCAGACCGTCTTAGCCATTATTGAAGATAGACAGTCTGGCGTATCCCGACTTTCCGGCGGTCGCGCGCAGGATGTTGAGAAGGAGAGTCTTATGGTGGCCGTGTCGAAATTCCTGTCGCAGGTACCTAAGGATCCGGATGCCAGCCGCAAGCGGCCCCTGGGCGCAACGCGAGGTCGAGGGTAGTAGGCCAAATTCTTCGGCCGACGTGACAGCGTAAACGTCCATGGACACCGAGATCGAAAACGGCTCAGACCCGCGATCGGTTGGAAAGACCAAATCGGCGGTCGCCAGCCATGCAATGGCCTGGTTACTGCTCGGACTAGCGCTATTCGCCACCGGTCTCGCGTTTTCGGACAGCCTGTCCACCATGGTTCGGAGCTGGTCGTCCGACGAATATAGCCACGGCTATTTCATTCCCCTGATTACCTTGTTCATCTTATGGCAAGGCCGGAACTCGATTGCTGCGAACGGCCTTTATGGAGCTTGGGCTGGTGTGGCGCTGGTCGTTGTTGCTCTGCTAATCGGCGTAATGGGAACGTTGGGCACGATTTATATCGTTGTCCAATATGCGTTTCTGCTGACCGTCGTCGGGCTCGCGCTTGCGTTTATCGGATGGCGCGGGATGAAAGCGGCGTGGATTCCGCTCCTCTATCTCGGCTTCATGATCCCCCTGCCACAGTTTTTGTACCAGCGATTGTCGTCCGAGCTTCAACTCATATCCTCCGAACTCGGGGTCGCCATCATCCGGTTGTTTGGCATCAGCGTTTTTCTGGATGGTAACATTATCGACCTCGGATCGTACAAACTGCAGGTGGTCGAAGCCTGCAGCGGTTTGCGCTACCTATTTCCGCTTCTGAGTTTTGGTTTTCTGGTTGCCTTTCTCTATCGCGGCGCTTTATGGCAACGCGCGGTCATACTGTTATCCACAATCCCGATTACGATTTTCATGAACAGCCTGCGCATCGGCCTCATCGGCGTGATGGTCGATCGTTACGGCATTGCGATGGCCGACGGCTTTCTCCATTTTTTCGAGGGCTGGGTTATTTTCATGACCTGCGTGGCCTTTCTGTTCGCCGAAGTATGGCTGTTCACGCGCTTCCGACGACGTGGCGAGAAATTCTTCGACATGCTGCGCCTCGGTCTTGATGAGCCCGTGCCCCAATTGGGCGCAGCCCTGTGGACGCGGGCGAAGGTATCTGGACCACTGCTCGGTGCCACCGCCGTCGTTCTGCTGGCATTGACCGCAACCCTGGCCATGCCAGATCGCGTTCAGGCGTTGCTGGAGCGAGAATCGCTCGCCACGTTCCCGGATGACCTTGCGGATTGGCAGGGAAGGGATCAATCGCTCGAAAGACCGATCTTGGAGTCGCTAAGCCTCTCCGACTACGTTCTCGCCGATTATCGGCGTAAGACGGACGCCGCATCGGTCAATTTCTACGTCGCCTATTACGATTCTCAAACCTCCGGGCGCGCGATTCACTCACCGCGGTCGTGCATGCCGGGCGGCGGGTGGCAAATCACCGGCCTGTCGCGCCACGAAGTTATCGGCCCAAATGCCGATACGCCGCCGCTCACTGTCAATCGGACGGTTATCTCGAAAAGCGAAGATCGCCAACTGGTCTATTACTGGTTCGCCCAGCGAGACCGGACGCTGACCAATGAATACGCGGTCAAATGGTACATTTTTTGGGACGCCCTAACGCGCAATCGAACAGACGGCGCGCTTATTCGCGTGGTCACGCCGGTCTTGAAGAACGAGGAGATTGACGCCGCTGACGCCAGGCTCACGAATTTCCTAAGCGCCGTGTTGCCGAGCCTGGAACGACATTTGCCGACCGGATGACTATGCGACGCACTGAATACGGGGGTGGGTTATTGGGTGCGGACCATGCGGATGTCGGCGCTATTTGGGATATGCGTGGCGGCTGGTCCGAGACCAGGTTACTTGAACCGGGCAGCCGGCCGTGCCGCTAATTCTTAGCTTCGTTATTGGCCTGTTCATAACCATCGTGATGATCCCGCCGCTGATGCGATTGTCGCATCGGTTCGGCCTTGTTGACGTGCCCGACGAACGCAAAATCCACGTTCAAGACATCCCGCGGGTCGGTGGTATCGCAATCGCGGTCGCCATCGTATTGGCAATATTTACGTGGTTCCCAGTTGATCGGTTGATCGCCGGGTGTCTTGTCGGCGGTGCGGTGATTTTGATGGCCGGCATCTGGGACGACCGGCGCTCACTGCCCTATCAATGGAAGCTTGCGGCGCAATGCGTCGCGGTCGCATTCGCGATGGCTTGCGGAGTGACATTCGAGCATTTGCCATTCCTCGGCCTGGAGCCGGCACCGGTTTGGCTGACCTATCCCGTTACTTTCATTTTTCTTGTCGGCGTCACCAATGCGATCAACCTATTCGACGGTCTCGACGGACTTGCCGGCGGCTGCATGCTGATGACGCTCGGCGCAATCGCATTCTTGGATTTTCAGTCCGGCGGCTCCATCGTTGTTTTCGTCGCGCTTGCCGCCATGGGCGGCATCATCGGCTTTTTGCGCTACAACACGCATCCGGCAATTGTCTTCATGGGCGACTCGGGCAGCCAGCTCCTCGGCTTCGTCGCCGCGGTTCTGGCGATCATTCTTGTTGAGCGCACACACGGCGCGCTTAATCCTGCGTTGCCATTGTTGCTATTGGGCTTGCCAATCTACGACACCCTCACGGTGATGGTCCTGCGCATAAGCAATGGCCAATCGCCGTTCCGGCCCGACCAAACCCACTTACATCACAAACTGCTGCGGTTTGGTTTTCGACATTATGAAGCCGTCGCGATCATTTATGTGGTTCAAGCCATGATGGTCGGGTCAGCGCTGCTGGTCGGTTACGCCTCCGATTTGGCTGTTGTCGCGACGTTTCTGGCAATCTCGGGCGGGCTCACCGTGTTGATCTATTTGGCGAGGGTCCGAAATTGGTCTCCGCGCCCCGTTGACTCCGACGCCGAATCGCCAAGACCGGAACGACGAAACTTATGGCTGCGCCGGTGGGAAAGATTGCCGTCGCACGTCACTATGGCGATCGCCGTTGGCCTCTCCGGATTTTTGATCGTGGCCGCGTCGATCGCCGCCGCGCCGACACATGAAACGTCGTGGATTTGTTTTGCGGTGGCGGGAGTACTGATTGCCGGACTATTGGACGTTTCGGACTATCGCGGCTCGTTTGCGAGATTGGGACCGTATTTTGCCGGGGTTGTTCTGGTCTTTCACTTGTCCGGCGATCCCGGTTATCCCGAGCATGTCGGCATTTTGGCGAACGCCTACGTGATCGCGCTTCTAGGATTTCTCGTTGTTGGCGTTCGCGTTACCCGCCGCGCCTTGTTCCGAGTAACGCCGCAGGATCTGCTCATCGCTTTCTTTGCACTTGCCCTGCCGAATCTGCCCATCCAAGCGCTCGGCAATTTCGATATCGGCCCGGCCGTATTCCGCGCCTTGGTCTTGTTCTACGCGATCGAATTCGTTCTGAGCCGGCCAGACGGACGACCTCGACTCCTGTTGGTGAGCAGTATAGCTAGTTTGGCACTTTTCGCTGGCCGCGGATTGGTCTGATGCTCGCCGGTGGCGGAGGTCGAGTTGACAATGGGCACTGGATCGCTTGGCCACCGGCTTTGGCGTGGATGGGCGTGCTTTTCTTCCTGTCGTTTCAAACCGGTCTCCGGCCCCCAGCAAGTTTCGGAATCAGCGACAAGGTTGCGCACGCCTTAGCGTATGGCGTGCTGGGATTCCTTTTTTCGATCGCCCGCTTGCCCAGCTCAGTTGGTTCGTTGTGGCGGGTCTTCCTTGTGACGTTTCTGGTGGCTACTTTCGGAATGGGCACTGAGATACTTCAAAGCCTGGTCCCGGAGCGTCACGGCAGCGTCGGCGACGTGGTCGCCGACGCCTTCGGCGGGTTCTTGGCCGCCACCTTAATCCTGCTCTGGCATCGACACTCGAATCACTGACTTTGGCGTTGATCCCGCTTAAATCACTGTTTGTTGCACCTCTAAAGATACGCCTGATAATCGATTCGATGGAAATTGCGGGAGGTGTAAAAAAAAAGGCGCGATAGCAGCGGAACTTAAGAGCGGCTGATCAATTAATGCTAAGTGCATAGCTGGATCGAAGCGCAAAAATGCGACCGTTAGATAGAAAATCGTATATATATTGCAATCTATGGTAGCATATGACATGGAAATCTCCGGCTGCTTTGGAAGTTGGCGAAATTCCAGCGTCACGAGCCCGCTTGATGAGATGTTGGTCCCAGAGAATCAACGACTCGGACCAGGTCTTAAAGTTGGCTGATATTCGGTGACTTCGGCCGCAAATCGTATGGATCGGGCCGCGATCGTGATTGGTCAAATGAAAAACCGATTGCACAAGATCGGGTTGGCGACGGCGCTTGTTGTGTCGGCCTCGCTTCTCCTTGCCGCATGTGACGGGCCGGCGGAACGCGAAGCGGCCTACCTTGAACGGGCCAAGGCCTTGTACGAGGAAGGCCGATACGTAAAAGCCAAACTGGATTTTCGGAATGCGCTTCAGATCAATCCCAAGAACCACGAAGCCTATTACTACGTCGCGCTGATCGATGAATTCGAAGGGGATTTTCAGGCTGCGGGACAAGGATTTTCTACCGCAGCCAACCTCAATCCCAACCACTTGCCGTCGCAAATACGGGTTGGAACTTATTTTCATCTCGCCGGGGCTCTGGAAGCCGCCGATCAGGCCGCGGATCTGGCGCTGGCGATGGCGCCGGCCGATCCGGACGCGCTTGCGCTAAAAGCGGCCAACGCCCTAAAACGCGGACAGATTGATCAGGCCTTGGAACTGGCGAATGCGGCGCTCGAAAGCGCGCCATTTCATGAGGGAGCGACCGCCGTCCAAGTCGGCGCAATGGTCGGTCAAAACGCCGTCGGCGATGCCATCACGCTGCTCGCGCAAACACTGGAGCAAAAGCCAGCTTCAATCGCGTTAAGGCTGCTCAAGATTCAGCTTCATGCGAATCGGGAAGAGCTGGACGAAATCGAACTGCTCTATCGGGAATTGGTCGCGTTGCGCCCGAAGACGCGGGTCTATCTGACGAATTTAGCGCGGATCTTGATCAAGTTGGAGCGCTCCGACGATGCTGAAGCGCTGTTGCTCGAAGCCATCGAGAAATCGCCGGAGGACGTCGGACCGCGTCTCTTGTTGGCTGATTTTATTTCGACTCAACGCGGGTTGTCCGACGCCGAGGACGCACTCCTCGAGTTCATCGACAATGCGCCGCAAGAAGATGCGTACAGATTTGGGTTGGCGGCCCTGTACACCCGATCAGGCGACGCCGCGCGTTCGGCCGCCGTTTACCACGACATTATCGAACGCGCCGGAACCGCCGAGTCTGGCTTGGCCGCCAGGCTCGCGCTTGCACGACAATCGCTCGTCGAGAATGATCGGGCGACCACGTCGGCACTCATCGCCGAAGTGCTAGAGATCGACCCGCGCAACGTCAATGCTCTGATTTTCCGCGCCGGCCTCCGGCTCGAAGACGACACCGCGCTCGACAGCGTCATTGCTGACCTGCGGACCGTGTTGCGGGACGCGCCGACCTCGCGTCCTGGGCTGAACCTGCTGGCCAACGCCTATTTGCGAAAAGGCGAGACCGAACTCGCATCCGACATTTTTCAAACCATGGTGGTTGCTGATCCCCAGGATCTTCAAGCTCAGTTACGCTTGGCCCAGCTTCTCTGGAGAGACGATCAAACCGATGCGGCGTTTGACCTCGTGTCCGACGTACTCGCTCTTGCGCCCGGCGAGGTCGACGCGCTTCGTATGAAGGCTGGGATAGCGATCGATTTAAAACTCTGGGATCACGCCCAATCTGCATCGCAAAAACTGATGGCGATCGACGGCCAGGAGGCGCTGGGACATCAAGCGGTCGCCATGACGTATCAGGCGCAAGGGCAACACGAGAATGCCATCGCCTCGTTCCAGAAAGCGCTGGCGCTCGAGCCGACCGCGGACGAGGCGATTGTCGGTGTGGCCCGTTCATTCGCGGCGGCCAATAAATTATCCGAATCGGTGGAGTATCTTGAAACGATAGTGGCTGAAGTTCCCGATCACGCAGTGGCGCAGAATATCTTGGGCGAGGTGTATGCGAGCGTTGATGATTTTGACCGCGCCGAGTCGGCGTTCAGTCAAGCTACGAAACTTCGACCTGAATGGACGCAGCCCCACATAAATCTCGGCCGAGTGCTGATAGAGGAAGGCGACCCGAAACAAGCCATCCAGGTGCTTGAGGCGGTACGGGACCAATCCGACGGCGATCCGAGAGTGGACCTCGCGTTGGCGTCCGCGTTTGAGAAGAGCGGCGCCATCGACGCGGCGATCGACATCTACGCCAACCTATTGGACCGCGCTCCCGCGCTTGACGCGGCTGCCAACAATATGGCGGCCCTGATTTCCGACTATCAATATGAGCAACCTGAAAGTGTGGCGAAGGCGCTCGCCGCTGCCAATCGATTTCAAACGTCAAACGACGTTTTTTTCCTCGATACCTTGGGCTGGGTTCACTACCGAGCGGGCAATCTGTCCGAGTCAGTGAGGTTTCTCGAACGTGCCCTGCGCAGCGGCAAGTCGTTTCCACAACTCCATTATCATCTGGGCATGGCCTACCATGCGAGCGGCATGCCGGAGCAAGCCAAGGTACAATTGGAGAAGGCGTTGGCCGAAGAGGCCGCGTATCCGGGTGCGAGCGAAGCCCGCGACACCTTAGACACATTGTAAATTGCGCTGGCCCCATCTGCCGCGGACCGTGTGACGCCGCAGTTTTTAGCTCGAAGCGCTACAGCTCATCACGCCGAATAGATCAGTATGGGGTCACTTGGGCCTACAGTGTCGCGGCGGGCCTAGCGTGAGCGCATGCGCTCACGCACGCCGGCCGAATAGGGCCTGAATCGGTTTCGATACACGCGTGTCTTAGAGGCGGCGCGCACCGCCGCCAATTAGACTTCTATGCGCCGGCGCCGAATCCGTCCGACGATCAACAAGCCCGCCAAAGCTGAGGCGAAAAGAAGCAACGCCGGCGGAATCGGGACCGCTTGCAATTGAAGCTGGCCCGCATAGAATCCCAGTTTGCCCCCGTCGATCTCGCCCGTTACCACTAGAGAATACTGCGTCAAGGGCTCCAAATTGGCATATGAGAGCGCAGAGACCGTTATCACGCCAAGTTCAGAAACCGTGGCCGTCGCGAGAGACGTACTGCCTTCAAAAAGCTCGATGGCAAAGTCGCTCACATCAACCAGGGACCCTAAGGAAAAAGTCACCGCGAGCGCCGTCGCGGACACCAACGACTCAACGGTGAATTTGAAGGTGTCAGTAAACTCAACCACTCCAAATGTCGCGCTCCGCGAGAAAGATGTCGTCGACGGAACCGAGAGCTGGCCGAGATCTTGTAGGGTCGCTACAGGCACAGCTTGAGCCTGGTTGGCAAAAAAGAACGTAACCGCCGCGACACCGAGGATCCTAAGCGCGCCGTTCATCATATTCACCGCTGAAATGCTTGACTGTCCGCACGCCGGACAACGCCCAATACCGAACGCCCACATCACATGTTAAGCATGCTTATGATTAACGACCCTTTGACACGAAATAGGCTACCATGAATTCGCCTGCGTAATAAAGAGCCGTTTGGGAAGAATTCGGGCCGTAGCTATTGAGTTTTTGGGTGGCTGCGTGAGGTGCTAGCGGCAATGGTGCACAGGCCATTTCGCGTCGGTTTGGCAAGCGGTCTCGAAGCATTCCAGAGTGTGGGACCGGGTGATGCGGTGAGGCCTCCCGGTCTGCAACCCCATTGCCGCATCTCGCGGTCGGTTTGCGTGGATGTTCTCCTCGGATCAGCGGGAGCGACCGGCGTCGCCCGTACCTGTCAACCAGATCTGTAACCGGAAAAACTACCGAAAACCTGCGATCCCGCCATCCGAGTACGCCCCTTCAGGAAGGACCCGCGCCGCCCGCGGCAGCTCTTGTTCGCCGCGAATGACTTGCCAATGTGGGACACACATAAGCCCTCGCACCACTTCGAACTGGCTAACTTGTCCAACCTGCCAAACCTAGTAAGGATAGTAGATAAAAAAAGCGGTTGGATAAGACCGCAAATATGGCGGGCAGGTGAGGCGTGTTGGACATGGGCACGATTCTCGGCACCCAGTTTGGCTTCTCCCGCCTAGTTTGCTCGGCCTCTTCAAATACCGTACCAGTCACTCGGCCAGCCAAACCGTTCAAAGAATGAGTTGCGGCAGTTTTCTAGACTTGGCAGCACGTAGAACCGTTCGCGCGCAATGGAGCCTTGAAATGATAAACACTCTTTCTGGATACCGGAAACAAGCCGCTTGAGAGTGCGGCCGACCTGGGTTTCGGCCGACTTACGTTTTCCCGACACCTTGCATACCGCGCAGGACCAGCGCCGTGCCCGGTTTTTCCCGTGGCCGCTGCACGATGTTGGCGAGCCAACCGATTACCCAGTCGAGACGATACGGATCGTCGTGGCAGACGTTGGTGCGAATATGATCTAGGAAAATTGAACGATCACCCTCGTGAGGTTCGACGGCGAACCCTTGCCAATGATTGAAATAGGGTCCGTCTGAATCACCTACAGCGCACTGGCTCCTGGGCACGCCAGGCTGGAACGTGATGCCGTAGTAAGTCCGCCAAAGATCAGATTCGAGCCAGGCCTTTGCCAACGAAATGATTTTTCCATGACGCTGAACGGACTGGTTCGCGTACAGCATTTTGAATGCTTCTGTCGAAATTAGCGGAACTCGCGGTCGCCGGACGCGTTGGCAATGTCCATCAAGACGACCGCCTTACCCCCGATGACAATCAGTGCATGTTCTCGGTTCAAGGCGGCAACGGGATCAGCTTCGCTCACCACCCTGGCGTTATCCAAAGCCTCACGGATTGCCTTCTCGCCATTGGTGGTCATACGAGCACCTTCCGGCAGCAGGCCCACGCGAACGCACAGGGAACATGCTCCCCCGGTTTTCCCCCGGTCGAATGTGCGTGTTGGCGCGATGTACCGCATGCCCTCGCAATTCGGCGAGTCAGTGCTGTCACTCGAAAGTATGGAATTTCAGAGGGATAGGTGGTGCCGCCACTGTGGATTGAACACAGGACCTCACCCTTACCAAGGGTGCGCTCTACCACTGAGCTATGGCGGCTAGGAACCGGCGCGGACCATGCCATAGGCCCGGGTCACGCGCAAGCTGCGGACGCGGCTGACGCGATCCGATAACGCGGCGGCGTGGGAATGTGCGCCACGGCCTTAAGATTTCCTTAATGCGACCCTATATTCCAAAATGCTAGGCAGAAAGCCGTAGCGATTTCCGCAACGGGGAACACCATGGCGGACCATATCATTCCGGCCGCGGCGACCGCCGCCAATAAGCGGTTTGAACGGCTGTCCGACGCTCTTCGCGAGAATTTGCGCAAGCGCAAGAAACGGTCGCGCGAGCGCGACGATCAGGATAAACGCACGGAAGGCGACGATCCGTCCGTTGTGCCGAAGGAAGACCACATCACTGATTTCGAGGCTTAGCGGCGGTCTCCAGCAACGTTGTGTCCGTGCTTGCTTGAGCCGGTGAGGCCGCTTGGTATAAAAAGCGGCGGCTGCGGCCGATGCCGGTCTGTCCGAAGACGATTTTCTGAACATCCGCGTGCGACCTGGCGCCGATTTTGACGCCAGTGTGGGCGGCACCGACCGAAGTGAGACACAACGCATGGATGCGATCCGAATTCGCGGCGGGCGACCGCTCAACGGTGCAATCACCATCAGTGGTGCCAAGAATGCCGCGTTGCCGCTGCTCACCGCGGCGCTGTTGACCGATGGCGAGCTCATCCTGACCAACCTCCCGGACGTCGCCGACATCGTGACTATGTCGGCGTTGCTTCAGGAGTTGGGCGTCGAGATCTCTCACCAAACGGCGGGTCGTGGCCAGGTCTTGAAGGCCGCCAATATCATCAGCCATACCGCACCTTACGACCTGGTTCGCAAAATGCGTGCGTCAGTGTTGGTTCTGGGGCCGCTCTTGGCGCGTGACGGGCAGGCCCGCGTCTCGTTGCCGGGTGGTTGCGCCATCGGGCCGCGGCCGGTCGACATTCATCTGATGGGGCTTACCCAGTTTGGCGCGGAGATCGATCTCAACGACGGTTATATTGACGCGCGCGCGCCGAAAGGCCTTGTCGGCGCGCGCATCGCTCTGCCCTTGGCCTCGGTTGGCGCCACCGAGAACCTGATGATGGCGGCGACCTTGGCCAAAGGCGAAACCGAGATTGCCAACGCGGCGCGCGAGCCCGAGATCGTCGATCTGTCCGACTGCTTGACCGCGATGGGCGCGCGCATCACCGGGGCCGGGACCGATACCATCTCCATTCAGGGCGTCGATGCGCTGCACGGCGCGCGGCACCAGGTCTTGCCCGATCGGATTGAGACCGGTACCTACGCGGTCGCAGCGGCAATCACCGGCGGATCCCTGGAGCTGATCAATACGCGACTCGATCTGATCCAAGCGGTGGCCGAAACTCTTGATGCTGCTGGCGTCGAGGTCGCCGAGACCGCGCGTGGCTTGCACGTCGAGCGGCGCAATGGCTTGATCGAGGGGTTCGACGTGATGACCGCACCGTATCCGGGGTTCCCGACCGATATGCAGGCGCAGATGATGGCTTTGATGGCGGTTGCAGACGGCGCGTCGTTGATCACGGAAAGCATTTTTGAAAACCGTTTCATGCATGTGCCTGAGCTGGCGCGCATGGGCGCCAACATTACCGTCCATGGCGGTTCCGCGATGGTGCGTGGCGTGCCGTCGCTGACCGGCGCGCCGGTCATGGCGACCGATTTGCGGGCGAGCGTCTCGTTGGTCTTGGCCGGTCTCGCGGCGCGTGATGAGACGGTGGTGAATCGCGCGTACCATCTCGACCGCGGCTACGAGCGCGTCGAGCAAAAACTCGCGGCGTGTGGCGCGGATATTGAGCGGGTGGCGGGGTGAAACCGATTAAGCCACGAGCGTTGCGCGTGCGCGCCGAAGCGGCGGCCGACTACGACGTGATCGCGGCGTGTCTCCAGGACGCGCTGATGCCGCTGTCGGAAATGACGTTCCTGTCACGCGAGAAACGCTTCGTCGCGGTGTTCGATCGGTTCATGTGGGAACACTGCGCGCCCATGCCAAACGATCGGCGACCGCCATTCACCATCCAAACCGCGCTTCGTGTCGAAGGCGTTGACGCGGTGCGCTTGCGCGAAATCGATCAATCGCAGCCCCAAGAGTTGCTGGAACTGCTGACCATCGTGCCCGAGCCGGGATCAGTGTTGATGATGTTCGCCGGCGGCGGTGCAATCCGGTTGGAAGGGGACACTTTGGTCTGCATTGTCGAAGATCTATCCGAGCCGCGCCCGGCCCCCGTGGCACCGCGTCACGAAGATCGGCCATCGAAAGGCGGTGAGCTGTCGTGAGTGGCACGGGAAAATTGGTCATAGCAGTTCCGAAGGGACGCATCCTGGAGGAGTTTGCGCCGCTTTTAGCGCACGCCGGCATCGAACCCGAGGCGGCGTTTCATGATTCCAACGCGCGCCAGCTCACTTTTAAGACGAATGTCGATGGGCTCACCTTGATCCGGGTACGGAGTTTCGACGTTGCGACCTTTGTTGCTTTTGGCGCGGCACAGCTCGGCGTCGCCGGGCGTGATGTGTTGATGGAGTTCGATTATCCGGAAGTTTACGCGCCGCTCGACCTCGGCATCGGTCGCTGCAGAATGGCGGTGGCCGAGCCCGCCGATCTGGCGAGCACGGACGATCCGAGCCGGTGGAGCCATGTGCGCGTGGCGACCAAGTATCCGGAAACGACACGCCGCCATTTCGCCGCACGAGGCGTCCAGGCCGAGTGCATCAAATTGAATGGCGCGATGGAGCTGGCGCCAAATCTCGGACTTTGCCGGCGCATCGTCGATTTGGTCTCGACCGGTAGCACCCTAAAGGCCAATGGATTGGTCGAGATCGAACAGATTGCCACCATTACCTCGCGCCTTGTGGTTAATCGCACTGCGTGGAAAACGCGACCGGCGGAAATCGATCCTTGGATCGAACGCTTTAAGAAGGCGGTCAATGGCGCGGCGACTTAACACGAGCGACCGGGGTTTTGCCGCGGCCTTCGCCGACGCATTGGCGAGCCGCGGCGGCAGCGAGCCCGATGTCGGTGGCGTGGTGGCGGAGATCATCGGGGCTGTGCGCGCGCAGGGCGACGCGGCGTTGATTGAGTACACCGAACGTTTCGATCGCTTGGCGTTGACCGCCGATGCCTTGCGCATGGACCCGGACGAAATCGAAAGGGCGCGCGCGGCGTCCGATCCGGATCTATTGGCTGCATTGCAAAAAGCCGCCGACCGGATTGAGGCTTATCACCGCAAGCAACTGCCGGACGATGTTTCCTATCGCGACTCAGAGGGCGTCGAACTCGGTGCGCGTTGGCGACCGCTCGCGTCGGTTGGTCTCTATGTACCCGGCGGCACCGCGGCTTATCCGAGCTCGGTGCTGATGAACGCTGTGCCGGCGCGGGTCGCGGGCGTGGACCGTTTGGTGATGGTCACGCCGACCCCGGACGGCGTGGTGAATCAGCAAGTGTTGGCGGCCGCATCGATTGCTGGTGTTGATGAGATTTATCGAGTTGGCGGCGCTCAGGCCGTTGCGGCGCTGGCGTTCGGCACCCAAAGCATCGCCCCAGTGGACAAGATCGTCGGGCCCGGCAACGCCTATGTGGCAGAGGCAAAGCGTCAGGTATTTGGCGCCGTCGGCATCGACATGATTGCCGGGCCGTCGGAAGTCCTGGTGGTCGCCGATGGCGCCAACGATCCGCGCTGGATCGCCGCTGACCTTCTCGCCCAGGCCGAGCACGACACCGCCGCCCAATCAATTCTGATCACCGACGACGCGACGGCCGCCGACGCAATCACCGGCGCGGTCGACGAGATACTAACGACCTTGCCGCGCGCCAACATCGCGTCGGCGAGCTGGCGTGAAAACGGGCTGGTTGTTGTTGTCGACGATTTGGCCGAGACGCCGGCACTAATCGATCAGGTTGCGCCCGAGCATCTTCAGCTCGCAGTCGCCGACCCGGATGTTCTCGCCGATAAGGTTCACCATGCCGGCGCGATGTTTCTCGGTCGTCATACGCCAGAAGCGATGGGCGATTATGTCGCTGGCCCGAACCACGTGCTGCCGACAGAGCGCAGCGCGCGGTTTTCGTCCGGCCTGTCGGTGCTCGATTTCGTCAAGCGGTCAAGTGTGATCCGGTGCGATGCGGCGAGCCTGCGCGCTTTGGCGCCTGCCGCTATCACGCTGGCGCGCGCCGAGGGTTTCGACGCTCACGCGCTGTCGGTGTCGATCCGTCTCGACAACGACACCGGCTGATCTCCAGAACAGATGAGCGACGATCCCAAGCAGGGCTCTGAGCAGCGCATCGTCGACATCTCTCTTGACGAGACCAGCGTCGTCCGCTGGAACCCCGAGATCGATCACGAGCGCAAGGTCGCCATCTTCGACCTGCTCGAGCAGAACCATTTCGCGCCGATCGGAGATTATCTGGGACCTTACGCCGTGCGTTTGTCGATCGAGGAAAACCGGTTGGCGTTCGACATACGTTCGTCGCCGGACGATCAGCCGCTCGGCAAGATCCTGCTGCCGACCGCCGGTCTAAGGCGGGTCATCAAGGACTACTTCACCGTCTGTGAGAGCTATTTCGACGCCATTCGGAATGCGCCGCCGTCGCGAATCGAGGCGCTTGATATGGGGCGTCGCGGCTTACACGACGAGGGCTCGGAAATGTTGCGCGAGCGGCTCAAGGACAAGATCGAGATCGATTTCGATACCTCCCGCCGCCTGTTCACACTGATTTGCGTATTGCATTTGCGGAGCTAGTTGGACGTGCTCGCTCATCCGTCCAGCGTCCTCTACTGCTGCACCAATAATTCACTGCGATCTCCGATTGCCGAAGGGTTGATGAAATTTCTTTTCGGCCGCAGCACCTTCGTTGACTCGGTTGGTCTGCGGGCCGGCGACCTCGACCCATTTGCGGTCGCAGCGATGGACGAGATCGGTATCGACATTTCGGGTCACCGCGCAAAGACCTTCGATGATTTAGAAGGCGAGGCGTTCGACCTGATCATCTCATTGTCGCCAGAGGCGCAGCACCGTGCCGTGGAACTGACCCGCGCCGCGGCCACCGAAGTCGAGTTTTGGAACACCATGGATCCGTCGGTCATCGAAGGCAGTCGAGAAGTTCGTCTTGACGCTTATCGCGGCATCCGGGACACCTTGATTGCGCGCATGAAACAGCGCTTTGAACAGCCTGGAGCACTGGTGTGACCAGGGCCGCGCCGAGGAATTGGTTGACCACGGGCGCGACCGGCCGCATGTTCTGGCCGGCCGCCGTGGCCAAATGCATCGTGGAGGATGAATGCCAAAAGAAGAAATGATCGAGTTTCAGGGCGTCGTGAAAGAGATTTTGCCCAATGCCATGTTTCGCGTTGTCTTGGAGAATGACCACGAAATCCTGGCCCACACCTCGGGACGCATGCGCAAGAACCGGATTCGCGTTCTCGCAGGAGATAAGGTGACGGTGGAAATGACACCGTACGACCTGACCAAGGGCCGCATCACCTTCCGCCATAAGTGACCGTGTGATGGCCGGCGCGCGCCGCCGTCCGACCAGGCCAGCCGCCGCGGAGCATTCTTACCGTGACGCTCAGCCAGATTGACCGCCAAGCCCGTCCACGGTTGATCCTCGCCTCCGCTTCGCCGCGCCGTCGCGCTCTGCTGGGTCAGATTGGTCTGGTTCCCGACTCCGTTGATCCGGCCGATATCGACGAGCAGCCGAAACCCAAAGAATTGCCGCCAGCGCTCGCCGAGCGGCTGGCGTGCGATAAGGCGATGGCGGTCGCCAAGCGTCACGCAGGTGGGTTCGTCTTGGCCGCCGATACCGTTGTCGCCTGCGGCCGACGCGTGTTGCCAAAGCCGGCCGACGAGTCCGAGGCGCGCGCTTGCCTGGCGCTGCTGTCGGGTCGGCGCCATCGTGTGCATACGGGGCTCGCAATAATTGCACCGGATGGAACCCTGCACAGCCGGCTGATTACCAGTCAGGTTAAATTCAAGCGCTTGTCGGAGGTCGAAACCGACGCCTATGTCGCCGGCGGTGAGTGGCGGGACAAGGCCGGTGGATACGCGATCCAGGGATTTGCCGGACGGTTCGTGATAGCGGTCAACGGCTCGTGCTCGAACGTCGTTGGACTGCCCTTGTACGAGACCTGCGCATTGCTTGGCGGGCTCGGATTTCCGGTCGACACCGTGGCGCCCCAGACGCTCGACCATCCATGAGCGACGCGCTGCTGATATCGGTCGATCCGGGCGAGGTGAGAACCGCGCTTGTCCGTGACGGCAGGCTGGCCGAATACGCCGTTGAACGTCTCGATGCGACGAGCCTAGTCGGAAATATTTATCTCGGTCGGGTTGCCCGCGTCGTACCAGGCATCGACGCGGCGTTCGTCGACTGCGGCTTGCCGCGCGCCGTGTTTCTCGCCGGGCAGGATGGGCCGCCGGGTGAGGGGCCGCTGGCCCGCCGCATCCACGAGGGCGAGGTTCTGGTCGTTCAAGTGACCCGCGACGCGGTCGGTGACAAGGGTCCACGCGTCACGACGCGCCTCAGCTTGGCGGGCCGCTTGTTGGTGCTGTGCCCTGGTGGTGAGGGCGTGGCTGTGTCGCGTCGGATCACTGACCCGGATGAGCGCGAACGATTAACGCGCGCGGTCGCATCGGTTTCGCGGTCCGCCACCGCGACGGTGGTCATTCGAACGGCTGCGGAAGGCTGCGACGGCAATGATTTGGCGGCGGATCTTGATTTTCTAGTTGATGGTGTGCGGGTGATCGAGTCGACCTCCGCCGCGGCAAACGCGCCGGCCCTGCTCAGAGCCGAACTTGGACCGGTGGAACGCGCTTTGCGCGACCGGCTCGGCGGATCCACCGGTCGCGTTATCATCGACGATCGGCCGGCCTTAACCGCGGCGCGCGCCTTCGCCGCCGATCATTTGCCCGACGCGCTTGATCTATTGGAGGGACACGCCGGTTCGACATCGCTGTTTCGAGCCCATGATGTCGAAGATGAGATTGCCGGGCTCTCCGAGCCGCGCGTCTCTCTGCCATCGGGCGGCGCACTCATTATTCAGACGACCGAGGCGCTGACCGTGATCGACGTCGACAGCGCCGGACATACCGCGCGGGCCGCGCCTGCTGGGGACGCGGCGATCGCAATCAATCTCGAAGCGGCGAGGGAGATCGCGCGGCAGCTCCGCTTGCGCGACATTGGTGGGCCGGCGGTGGTTGATTTCATCGGCATGGCGGATGACGCCGCCGACCAACGTGTGGTCGAAGCATTGGCTTCGGCAACCACCTCTGATCCGGCGCCGGTGCGCTTTTCGGCCATGTCCGAGTTCGGCATGGTCGAGCTTACCCGCAAGCGTGTTCGTCCGTCCGTGTTCGACCTGCTGACCGAGCCGTGTCCGACCTGCGACGGTGGCGGCCGGGTCAAGACCGCTCGAACCGTGGCCGGAGAAATTCTGCGGGCCGGCCTGCAAGAAACCACCGCGCGGCCAGGCCGCCCGGTGACGCTGATCGCGGCCCCGGCCGTGGTTGACGCATTGCGCGGCGATTGCGCGAACTTCGTGGTAACGCTTGAACGCGCCGCGGGAGCGTCGGTCGCGCTTACCGTCGAGGCCGGCCTGCCACGCGACCGGTTTGAAATCGCGATCGGCTGAGGTACTGAGAGCCTCTTGACGGCAGCGTTGCCTCGAAACCATGCTCGCCGACGGTTTGCGATGATCGACACAGCGGTGATCCGATGCCCAAACGTGACGTACCTCGGCTAGGCCGGCCAGCAGCCTCTACCAAAGGCGCCATCGGGATCGCCCGGCCGTGTCCAGTGTGTAACAAGGCGATTGCCGGCCCCCACCATCCGTTCTGCTCGGCGCGGTGTCAGGACGTCGATTTGGGGCGGTGGCTGAAGGGAAATTACGCGATTCCCGGCCGTCCCGAGGGCTTCGGAGAAGAGGACGACTAGGCGCCGTTGACCGGCCATTTCGCGCCGTTTGGTCATGCGGCAAGTGGTCTGGACAGCGACTTTGCCTTCGCCTATAACCCAGCAACCTTGCGCCGCAGGGGCCGTCGTAGCGGCTTCGGGGACGCATGCCCAGGTAGCTCAGTTGGTAGAGCAGCGGACTGAAAATCCGCGTGTCGGTGGTTCAATTCCTCCCCTGGGCACCATTCCACTTTCATTGCTGCATTCGGGCATTCATATCGTCGTAACGCTGGCGGATGTCCGTCGGCCATTCGCTCTTGATGAATGACAGCACCGAGACGATTTCCGAGTCGCTCAGCGCGCCGTCGTACGTCGGCATGTCGCTTTCGTAGCCAGCCCTGGCAGCCGCTGCTGGCCCAAGTTTGGTGATTGCGAACAGCAGCTCATCCGGGTGATGCCAGGTGTGGCCGGTTTCGTCGTGCGTTGGCGCGCGCACCCGTCCATTAGCCTGCGGCCGGCCAAATCGTCGCGGATTGGGCCATCGGGCAGGTCGTCCCCGTGGCACGCGTCGACGAGCGTTGTAAGGGCGGCCCGCAAAGTTTGTAGCTCGGCCAGCTTTCGATCGATTTCGCTGAGATGCGTCTCGGCGATCTCCTTGACGTCGGCGGGCGCCCGGTCCGTATCTTGGTAGAGCGAGAACAGCATGCGGTAATCGTTCACCGAAAACCCAAGCCCGCTTGCGCGCCGCAAAAAGCGCAGTCGGTGCAGCCCCAACGCGCCGCGAATGGGCACCGCAACTACGCCGAACAAGACCTGCACCAAGCCGATTTCCTCGTAATAGCGATGAGTCTTGACCGCCGAGCTCTCGAATGAGACCTCCGCCTGTGGTCCGCCGGCAGACAAGAGCGAGCCGGAGCTGTTGCTCCACACACAGTTGCCGGCCATCTCACAAAACGGGCGTTCTGCGTCTTGCGCGGCCCGCAGAGGACTCGGGCACCGGTCCGACGCGCGCCTGAGTTCAGAACATAACAATGCCACCGATTACACGATGGTAACCGACCTCCGGCACGTGGCGCGTTACTTGGAAGAAGCGAATTCAAACGCGCAAACTACGCGTCCGCAACTCAGATAAATTCTTAATCTATCTTCACCTCACCGATCGCGACGCTGGGCCATAGCATGAAATAGCCGGATATCCGTTAGCCTGTCCGGACGCCAATATACACCGTCATAATTGATCGTCAGCGCAGCGTAGATATCGGATAAGACATAATGCTGCGCTTGGGTGCCTTCCCTTCATGTCAATGCTTTGTAAGCCCCCGCGTGTGTTCCACCAAAGTATCTAATTGTGCAATGTTTTGCGCAAAAAGGCGGGCCTCCGCCTTAGCTTCATCAGCAATTTGGTCGAGATAGCTTTCGGCCTCCGGTAGATTGCGCTTGAACGCCCCAGCCATGGCCAACTGATTGTCCTTGGTAGGGTTTCGGAACATTGCTGCGACCTTGGGATCGCGGATCGATATTGCGGCCGGCAGCGTGAGTATGCCATCGCGTATGTCGTCATTGCCGCCGCCGCCAAGTCCTTCGAGCCCGCGCACGTCAGCGACGTCGTCGCATCCATGGTACAGGACCCCTAGAAGATGACCGAATCGCCGCAGCTTTTCGCCGCGGGCGCCCAGACAGGCACAGACTTCGAACATTGAGCCAGTGTCTTCGCTCGCAATCCGACGCCAATCTTCAACGCCTAATGGCGTTTGACGCAATCGCCACTGCAGGCATTCGGCCACACCGAGCCGTTTCATGAGCTCAGAACACAGCTCAATCGCCTCCGGGTCATCGATTAACAAACGGTATCCATCGGCGACGATGTAACCCGACGCCATAAGCGCGGTTAAGTTGCCGAACCGGCAGTGAAGTGTCTGTTTTCCGCGTCGATAACGCGAGCGATCCAGAATATCGTCAACAATCAAGGACATATTATGAAACATTTCAACGACCGCGGCCGACAAAACAATTTGATCCGGAATGCGACCGTCGTTAAGCGCGCGATAGCAGGTAAACACGGTCAACGGGCGAAAATATTTTGATCGATCCATGAACTGCCAACACAGAGCATCGCGCATTTCCTGGTCGGCATTGTCGATCCAATTGCCAAGGACGGCCCGCACGCGATCCAATTCGGACTCGAATCCGAGTGCTTGGACAATGCCCTGGTAGTCCTCCGCCTGAGCAATCCATCTGTGGATATCGATCGTTATAGGTTTCATAATTCTGCGTCTGCTCAAATTCTAAGGTACGAATACTGTGCTATAGCAAATAATAGCGTTACACTTTCGCCTTCCAATAACGGTGTGGACCGTTCGACTTTAAGTCATCGCTCAAAATTTGGTTCATTTGGAGCTCAATTCTCTCTAATTCCACCTGCAACAATCGCGCTTCTTGACTCGTCAGATCCGCGATTTCACGAAGGTAGGTTCGCGCTTCGTCAATGAGAAATCGAATGTCGCGCTGACCCTGCGCACCAGCGGTTATCTGTTCGATCAACGATGAATATTTGTCTCGGTAAAACTCTGAGACGTTGTTGGCGTAGCGAAAGCCGCTCGTCATCAATTGCATATGGGCTTGAGCAACCAATTGGATCAACGCGGCCATCTCCGGCGGAATCGGTCTTCGACCGCCCGTCTGGCCGGACCCAATCGATCCCGAACCAGCCGCCGCGGACATCATCTGTAGGAAAGGCTCGGTATAGGCGCGCATTGGATCAGGAGATGGAGCGGCAGTGCTGTTTTGCGCCGCCATCATTTGCGTCAACATCAACCAGTCGCGAAACATCTGGCCGTAGAAACGAGTAATGTTATCTGCCGGGTTGCCCGCCGAACCGCTCATCCAGCTCAAGTAATCGTCTGGCCCCATGTCCGTCCCCCTTGCAGCCTACACGCGCAATCCTACTGGCGATCCAAAAGCCATCGCATGTGACGAGCCGACGCGTCTTCATCATCCAGTAGCGCGATCGTTGACCACATTTTTTCTTACAATACAGCCTATACGTGCCGATAGGAATGTGCAACAATCGACCAAACAATTCATAACATTAGTAACAGGGAGTGTTGGGCTTGAATTGTGCATAGGTTTCGTTTGCTTTGGGGCGTAGGCGGACCGGGTGCTGATCATGTCTTCCAGGTGACAGCGCCGACTTTCAAGAGACTACTGCGTTCGTCCAAGATTGACGCCCATTGGTTGACCAAGGCCGCTACAGTGCATCGTCGCAAAGCCTCAAAGACGAGCAGGCGGGGCGCAAACCGACAGCGGGCGCCATCTTCATCTGCTACCGCGTCTCCGCGGCCGGTCAGAATGAACTAGCCTGGAAATAGCCAATCCAATCTAAATGTTGGCCAAGCAACAGTCGCCCACAATCTGCGCCACCCTCTGGGGGATGTAGGGATGATTATTGGGAAGGTTATTGGCTTGGTGAGGACCATTCAACGATTGGACGAGCTGCCAGAGGGCCCGCTTTGCCTGGTCAGAGTGCGCGACCGTCGAGTCGGCAGAATCCGACCCCCACCTCCACCCCCACCTCCACCTCCACCCGAAGATGTCGTCGAACGCATTCGAGAGTATCGGGAGATCGTTGCGTTCGACCCGATCGGATGCGGTATCGATCAGGACGTGCTCATTATGGAGGGGCCATTCGCGCAAGGTGTTTTCCACGACGTGCATGGCGTCGCAGACGCGGTCATTGTCGCAATTGTAACCAATGACTCGATAAGTGATAACAGAGCTATTTTTGCATTGGATGATTCATTGCTTCCATAGCTCCCGTCAGCAGGATAGGGCGCAGCTAACTCATCAGTATCTAATCAACCTAGGAAGTGGAGGGTTAAACTATGGGAATCCCCGTCGGACTGATTGAAACAGAGGGTGCCAATGGCGCGATTGCTGCGTTCGACGCGGTAGTAAAAGCGACAAATATAAGGGCGCATCAAATTAACGCCTATACCATGGAAGGCGATAGAATACTCTTAACGTTTGAAGGGCGGGAATCCTTCCTCGGTGAAATTGAGACCGCGGTGGAGCACGCCGTTCACGCGATTGAGCACGTTCAGGGCAGCAACCTGATTTCGGCCCACACGCTGTCAAATATTGAAGAAGTAAATTGGGACCGCATTGAAGATGCGTTGGGCCGGTTCACTTCTCCTTATGGTCGAGTGCTTGTTGACGCGATAGAACACGATTTCAGTGGTGGGGTGGCTATCCCCCCTCCCATCAACGCAGGCGCTACAACAACGGCACAGGAAATCGTCTTTCCGGGCGCAGAGGTGAATGATTGGATAGGGGTCAGAGCTCCACGAGCGCCACTTGATCCGTCGTTGCCTACTCCGCCAGTTGTTCTGGAAGTTGGCTTACATGCCTTTGCCTATGTAACAGCGCCGGATACTGTCACGCTTCGAGTTTATAACGGCACTGGTGGTCAACTTTCGACACCGCAGAATATGATTTACCGGCTAATATTGACAAAGTACTGAGACCGGATATGCGATAATGCCGTGGTGTTGATTCGCTCACAGCTGGCACTCTTTGTCGAGTTGGACATCTAATTTCGTACGTGGATACTATTCGTCTCGGTTGCGTATTTTGTTTGATTTGATGATGCGGGCCTAAGGCGCCGATTATAAAAAGCGTTAGTATGGGGATACTTGGTAGATGACGTGGCATCAATCGAAAAGGTGGAGAGCCGCAAAAGGTGTTTGGACGATATTACGTTGAACATTGGGCAGCCGCCGCCGCCTTATGGCAACAGTCGATAGAGGCAAGCGGTTGGGGTAAGACATGGGTAGATGCAGCACAAACATTTTGTGGTGCAAATACCGTTGGTCAGTTGCTGACCGGTGGTTTTGGCGCATATAAGCGCTATGCGAACCGCTCAGGTTACTTGCCGTCGCTTACTCACATCAATGCAGCCGCATCGAGTTCCACCATCGTAGCACGCGGTTCTCAGAGCCGGCCACTGACATTGCCGCTGCGAATTTCTGATGCCAGGCAGGGTCTAGTGTTCTTCGCGGTGCCTTTGCCCGTAGCGCAGGATTTTGTTGATCGGTCAAGCGAGGATTTTGCCGCATTTCCGATTGCGCGTGATAAGGCTTCGCTTTGCCTGTTTTTAGTCGATTATCGGGCCAGCGATATCGGTGCCTTTTGCGAGTTTGGCATCGCCGTGTTTGTCACCCCTCGAGAACGACCGGCCGCGCTGCCCGGCATGTTGGTACTTGCGGATGTGGTGAACCTTGTCTCAGGCCGAGATGCCGGCCATGCAATATGGGGCCTGCCAAGCGTATTTTCGCCAGATATGGAAATTGATTATCGCGCTGACGCCGCGATTGTCCGCCTAGGCAACGGTGGTGTGGTAAGGTCAACAATGACGTTTCCACGTCAGCGCGGTGTTCGCGTCTCAAATCAAATTCCGTTCGTGCGCTACTCATCGATCGACGGTGTAGCACATGCCACGTTGTTCTTGCGGTCGGGGGCCGGTGAACATGTAGCTGTGGGAGGACAGATGGGCATGGCGCTTTGCCTGGCGCCGGCCGCCTGTGGATGCGTGAATAAGAACGCCGGTACCGACGATGGTCTATGCGGCATGCTCGGCAGTTTAGGGCTACCAGGGAACCCAATTGGGCACATCTGGACCGAGCATATGTCCGGTCTCGTTGGCGCGCCACAGCCTTCTGTGGCTTAATTGTTGTAGCGTATCATTATGTCGACGTTTCACGGGACCCGATCGACACCTGAAATAGACCTGGGCGAGGGGCGCCAATGGTCAATGATATTCGGATCCGGCTCGAGAAGATAGGACTTGGCGAGCTCGCGGATACGTTTGAGCGCGAGGGCATCGATTGGAGCCTCCTGCGTGAGATGACCCATGCTGATTTCAGGGAACTCGGTATACGCATGGGCCCGCGAATGAAAATCGCCGCGGCCATCAAAGCAGAATCGATTCCACCCCAGGCGATCGCCGAGACATCCCCGAACAAGAACGAGCGGGTTATTTTGCAGGAACCCGAACGAAGACAATTGACCTTGTTGTTTTGCGACTTGGTCGGCTCGACGCCGCTTTCGGAGCGTCTGGATCCGGAGGATTATCTTGCATTAATCGAAGCTTATCACGCAGCGTGCGGCGCCGTCGTCGAAAAGAACCAAGGGCGTGTCGCTCAGTATCTTGGTGACGGCATTTTGGCCTATTTCGGCTGGCCGTTTGCGCATGAGGATGATGCGCAGAGGGCAGCGCGCGCCGGGCTGGAAATCATTCCGGCCGTAACGGCCATCGAACAGCCGGAAACGCTGGCGGTTCGTATTGGCATCGCGACCGGACCGGTCGTTATCGGCCTAACCTATAGCGAGGACGCAGCAAATTTTCCGCTTGCGGTCGGGGAAACGCCGAATGTCGCGGCCCGAATACAAGGATTTGCCGAACCGAACACCGTTACCGTCAGCGAGATGACAAACCGATTGCTTGGCGAGGCATTCGATATTGAGGAGCTTGGCGAGCGGGACATTCGAGGTATTTCTCGGCCCGAGCAGATATTCACGGTCACGAGCGAACGTAATCAAGGGTCACGATTCGATGCGTCTCATCCGGACAAATTGACCCCTCTCGTCGGCCGCGAAGAAGAAACCGATTTGTTGATGCGTCGGTGGGACCAAGCCAAGAATGGCGAAGGGCAGGTGGTTCTTTTGTGTGGCAATGCGGGTATCGGCAAGAGCCGCATTGCCCAAGCCTTGAGAGACCGAATTCGGACCCAGCCGCATTCGACCATTCGTCAGCAGTGTCTGCCGGATCACGAAGACAGCGCGTTCTTTCCGATTATTCATCAAATCGAGCACGCCGCTAAATTCAGCTTCAATGATTCATCGGACCAAAAGCTCGATAAGATCGAGTCTGTTTTTGTTAACAAGGATAGCGATGCAAAGAAGGATAGCGACCTTAACGAGATGATGTCGCTTACGGCGCGTTTACTCTCCTTGCCGACCGAACGTTATTCGGCGCTAGAACTGAGCGCACGGAGGCAAAAGGAGAGAATAGTTGAGATGTTGGTCAACCAGACCATCGAATTGGCTGCTCAATCCCCCATGTTACTGATATTTGAAGATGCGCATTGGAGTGACCCGTCAACGATCGATGCACTAAGTCAGCTAATTAACCGTTTAGAAGGGGAGCGTGTCCTCCTGGTCATAACTTATCGACCGGCCTTCAACCCGCCGTGGACAGGACATGGGCATGTGACAACCCTTACCTTAAATAGATTTGGTCGAAAAAATAGTGAGGAACTCATTAAAAGGTCGGCGGCTGATCAAGATTTGCCGGCGGACGTCATAAGGGATATTTCGGAGCGAGCCGACGGAGTGCCACTGTATATTGAGGAGCTAACTAAGGCCGTTATGTCGGGCGACGTTGCGATACCGCCGACTTTGCAGGCCATCTTGACGGCACGCCTAGACAGTCTGCCCGATGCCAAGGAGGTCGCCCAAATCGGCGCCTGCATAGGGCGAGAATTCACATACAACCTGCTCGCCGCCGTGTCAGGATTGGACGACGAGGAATTGGAGGGTGCTCTTCAGAGATTGGCTCAACAGGAGATCGTATTCTCGCGCGGTTTCGGTGATGACAAGAAGTACGTGTTCAAACACGCGTTGTTTCAGGAAAGCGCATACGACTCCTTGCTGAAAAGTAAGCGGCGGGAACGTCACGCGACTATCGCTCAGGTTCTACAGACACAATTTGGTCATCTTGTCGATAGCAAGCCGGAATTGTTAGCGCGACATTTTGAGGAGGCACAGCAACCGGCCAACGCTGCGCCTTATAGATTGCAAGCTGCGCAGGACGCGATGCGGCGGTCCGCCAATAATGAGGCGATCGCTCACATTCGAAAAGGCATTGAGGACGTCGGCGCGATCAAAGAAGGCAATCTACGGGCTCAAATCGAACTCAAGCTACAGTCCATGCTTGCTTTGGCTGTCACATCGATCGAGGGGTTCGCTGCGAAGGAGGTAAATTCGGCACACAATCGGGCAAGCGACCTGTTGCGCGAGCTGGGCGATTCACCGGACTCGTTTCCCATCCGGTGGGGCATTGCAACGTATCATCTCAACTGTGGCAACATACTCGCAAACGAAGAAGTTGCCGAACGAATGTTAGCTCAGGCCAAATCGGAAGACGATCAGGATCTTCTTTTGGTTTCGCATTCGATGCTCACACTAACCCGTTTTTTTAGAGATGAAACTGAGAAGGTACCACTACATCTCAAATCGTGCTTGGAGCGATATGATCAAGACCGCCATGGCGCGCTCATCAATCAGTACGGATTCGATCGCAAGGCGGTGGCCCTAACTCAAGCCGCGTCTGCATTGTGGGTTGCGGGATATCCTGATCAGGCCGTTGCCCACGAGAAACGGGCTGTGGCGGCCGCGCGTTTAGCAGAACATCCCTTAAGTTTGATATACGTACTAAATGCCGGTGCGCGGGTTTATCTCTGGCGTGGAGAGGTCGATCAAGTTCTTAGGCATACGAGCGAAAGCATCGAATTAGCCGAACAACAAGCTCTTCCTTTTTTTGTTAGCTTTGCTCAGTTGTACCGAGGACTCGCTGTAGCCCTGAAAGGCGACATAGACAGTGGTTTGATGATGATAGAACAGAGTCTTAGTGATTACGAAAAAGGCTCACGTTTGGCGGTGCCCTATATCAATTCGGCATTGGCATCGTTGCACATTCAAAATGGTAAGTATCGAAAGGCGGCCGAGCTGCTCGACGACGCCGAACGCCGCGTCGCAAAAGGCGGCGAAAGGGTCTGGGAGGCCGAAATTTGTAGGGTACGTGGTGATCTTATAGCAAACAAGACGCCGCAGGACCCGTTACAGGCGGAAAAGGCATATCGTCGCGCATGTGAGGTTGCGCAATCGCGAAAGGCCAACGGGTGGCAACTTCGGGCTGCTGTATCGCTCGCTGAATTGTGGCGCGTTCAAGGGGAGCAACAAAGGGCTTGTGATATCTTGACGCCAATTCTAGAGCATTTTCAGGAGGGGCTGAATACAGTTGATGTTAAGAAGGCAAAAAGTATGCTTGTTAACTAAACGATGTGAAAAATTGATCAAGGACAAAGACAACGACAACGACAACGACAACGATTGTAGATCGTGATTAGTGAATCAGCGAATCATCGAGAGATTCCGGGGAGATGATTAATGCATGAGGTGATCATAGTCGGCGGTGGCGTAGCTGGGCTGACCGCGGCACTGCGGCTGCTGGAACGCGGCTACAAGGTTACTGTCATCGAAAGAGATCAAATAATTGGCGGGAAATTTCGTTCAGAAAAGCGTCACGGAAAGCCAGACTATCATGAGCATAGCTTTCATTTGTTCCTTAATTGGTACAACAATTTTTGGAAAATTGCCGATGAGCTCGGCGTGCGTCAGAATTTCGAGCCGAGAAACTCAGTAAAGTACCAACGTTTGGACGGTAGCGTTGCGGATATGGCCAATCCTGGCAGCGTGAAGTACCTGCCGCAGCTTATGATGTCCGGACTGATACCGATACCCGACATGTTCGTCTGGAATTATTCGTTTCTAGATTTAATGGCGCAGCCCTTCGATCGAAAACAGCTTTTGAGCAACTATTCTCTCAATGCATTCCTTAGTGCCCGCCCCTATAGCACGGAGCGAGCGGCTGAATTACATTCGAGCGCCCTGCTAAAAACATTTGCTACACCAAGCTTTCAAAGCTCTGCCGCGAGTTACAAAAATTTCGCAAAGTACAGTTGGTTTGACCCAGTACCGTTCTTTCACGTGATGAAGGGAAATACCTATGAATTTTTCCTGGAGCCATGGCAGAGAAAGTTGGAGAGTTTTGGCGACAAGTTTGAGTTGATGCTTAACACGATGGTCACAAAGTTGCACTTCGGCCCCGATAACAGGGCGATCGCCGTCGGGGTCCAATCGACCAGCCAAGACAAACCAACCGGGAAACCGCGCAAACTGCCGGTTAACGGCTCCTTGATACTCGCACCTGCACCGCGAGCATTGGCAGCTTTGCTTGACGAACAAGTCATACGTCACGATCCACGGCTCGGCCAAGTAACATTTCTCGAGTCGGAGCCGATGGGGTCACTCGATCTGATCTTTAAGAAGAAGTTGCCCAAAATTCCACGGGAGCATGTGGTTCTGCTGGGGTCAGAATACGAGATGGCTTACATTGATAACTCGCAAATTTGGCCGGATTGGGATGTGACGTTCTTGAACGTTGCGTCCGGCAAGTTCCGACCGTTAGGCCAGCTGGAGCCGATTGGTTCAACCGTGAACTCCGAGACACCGGTTACTGCCGCAGATTTTTTGATTCAAGACCTTCACAATTACGTGGATTTTTCGGACGATGATATCGACATGGTTCGCACCGATATCCAGACTAATGAACTTTTCCGCTTATTCATAACGGAGGTCGGTAGCTGGGAAAATCGGCCCGATACGACGACCAACTTCCCTAACATGTTTCTGGCAGGCGATTTTATCCGCAACGTGGTTGACGTCGTAAGTTTGGAGGGCGCGGTCACGAGTGGACTTCACGCAGCGGAGGCTGTGCGCCAACTTGACAACGTGCCTGATCCAGTCCAAATCGAAAAACCGAAATACTACCCAGAACTGGCGATCTGGCCGCTTAAATTGGCTTGGATGCCTTATGCCTACGCGGCAAAAATATGGTCTATGGGAATCGACCTGAGGAACAAATTTCAGGGGAATTGACAACCAAGAATAACTCTGCCTTTCGGACTGGATCTAACGCGGGTTGTTTCGGAGCGTAATCAGTATCCGTTTCAGCCTTATTTGATCGACTGGCATATTTGTGCGTGTCGGAGCTGGCTCACAGAATTATTTCATTCCAATTATTATCACGATTGTTCTTTGCCCCGAGAACCGGCAAACAATTCGTAATAGAGTCGAACCGGTGACCTGAGTTATGACTTCGTTTCGCGTCGTAGTTCGATATTTTGCTGACGGGACCTACGTGCCGCCAGCGGTGTGACCAAGACGTTTTGCCCCAGAATCACTTGGCGGCATCCCTCCGGTATCTTCTTAAGCTTTGTTTCGTCGAGCACGGCCTCTTCAAAGTAGACCGTGTCTTCGCTGTGTGAGGCATTGGCCATTTGTCCAGGTACAGTCGGCCCGGCCGAATGGTTGTGGGCAGCCCCAATATCAGCATTTTCGTTGTTTCCTATCTGATTTGTCGCAAACGCTGCAAAGTCAGTGGGCCATGCGGCGATACTAAGCGTGTCTGAGCTATATTTGTTCATAACTTCTCTTACAGCGTTCCAATTCGCCGCAACTGACGACTGGTCCGACGCCGCCGACATTATTGACATGGCCTTAAACATACATGCGTACGACAAAATCGTCGTTTCCAGTAGGTCTATGGCAACTTCTTCGAGGGTTTCGAAGACGTTACAGCCATCACGATTAAGAAGCTCGACAAAATTTCTTACATTAGAATCCATGGTTTTCTTCCCTTACTGCAGAACTGGCGGCCGGACGTCTGTCATTGTAAATGATGAGCTTGTTAGTCTGTTGGCTATGATAAGATCGAACAGCAAAAAGAGACTAAACAAATTTACTGAGTGCGGGAAATTTCTAGCATAATCTTTCGTACCTCGTCAGATCATTTCGGGCCGTTGGGCTTCACGCAAAGGACACAAACTGTCTCACATGGCGAAGTAATTTGCCGACCGTTTGGGGGCGCGCAGCTTGGGTCGAGGCGGGGGCGGCCGATTTCTCCACTTTCAGCCAACCGATACCAGGTGGCGCCGGCCGCTAGCAGCGCAATGCCGGCGTACCAGCCCCATGGCCTTACGCATGAGTTGCACCGGCCAAATCATCCAAAATGGGGCATTCTGGGAGATTGTCGCCGTGGCATGCGTCGACGAGCGTGGTGAGAGCCGCGCGCAAGGTCTGTAGCTCGGCAAGCTTTCGATCGATTTCCGTTAGATGCGCTTCGGCAACTGCTTTGACGTCGGCCGACGCTCGGTCCGTATTCTGGTACAGCGAGAGCAGCATGCGGCAATCGTTCACCGAAAAACCGAGCCCGCGCGCGCGTTGAAGAAAGCGCAATTGGTGCAGGTCCTGTTCGGCGTAGTTGCGATATCCGTTGGCGGCGCGCTCTGGCCGAACCAGGCCGATTTCCTCGTAGTAGCGAATGGTTTTGGCCGGCAGCCCGGATTGCTTCTCGGCTTCGCCGATATTCATGTGTTCGCCTCCTCAGATGTCCGTATGGCGCAAACGAAGCGCGTTGCCGATCACCGAAACCGAGCTCAAGCTCATCGCCGCGGCGGCGATCATTGGGCTCAGTAATATGCCGAAGAAGGGATAAAGAACGCCCGCCGCGACCGGCACGCCCAGCGCATTGTAAACAAACGCGAAGAACAGGTTTTGGCGGATGTTGCGCATGGTTGCTCGGCTCAATTTTCGGGCGCGAACAATACCGTTGAGGTCGCCCTTGACCAGCGTCATGCTGGCGCTTTCGATAGCGACGTCGGTCCCCGTACCCATGGCGATGCCGATATCGGCTTGGGCGAGGGCAGGGGCGTCGTTGACGCCATCGCCCGCCATCGCCACCACGCGGCCTTCTTCGCGCAAACGGCGCACCACGTCGTTTTTGTGATCCGGTAAGACCTCTGCCTCGACCTCGTCGATGCCGAGTTTCGCGGCGACAGCATTTGCGGTGGTCCGGTTGTCGCCGGTCAGCATCACCACGCGCAACCCTTCGCGTCGCAGCGCTTGCAGAGCAGCCGGTGTGGTTGCCTTGATCGGATCGGCCACCGCGAGCAACCCGGCGGCCTGGCCGTCCACGGCAACGAACATCACTGTCGCGCCGTCACCGCGCATCTCGTCCGCGCGATTTGCCAGCTCGGATACATGCACGCTGCGATCAGCCATGAGCCCGGCATTGCCCAGTGCGACCGACCGGCCGCCAATGGTTCCGGTCACGCCCTTGCCGGTGACCGAAGCAAAGTCTTCGGGGTCTTCCAGCGCCACCTTGCGGTCGATCGCGGCTTGGACGATAGCTTCGGCGAGCGGGTGCTCGCTCGCGCGCTCCAGGCTAGCGGCCAGGCCAAGCAAGTGGGCTTCGTCGTGGCCCTCGGTAGCGAAGATTTCGGTCAGTCTCGGCTTGCCCTCGGTGAGTGTGCCGGTCTTGTCGACCACCAGCGTGTCGACTTTCTCGAAACGTTCGAGCGCCTCGGCGTTCTTGATCAGCACGCCGGCCTGCGCACCACGGCCGGTCCCAACCATGATCGACATCGGGGTGGCGAGGCCGAGCGCGCAGGGACACGCGATGATCAACACGGACACCGCCGCGAGCAGCGCATAGGCCATCGCCGGAGGCGGACCCAGCAAGGCCCAGGCAATTAACGCGATCGTGGCAACAGCGATGACGGCGGGGACAAAGTATCCGGCCACCGTGTCGGCGAGCCGCTGGATCGGCGCGCGGCTGCGCTGGGCGTCCGCGACCATTTGGACGATCCGCGCGAGCATGGTGTCGCTGCCGACCTTGTCCGCGCGCATGACGAAGCCGCCGGTGCCATTCAAGGTCCCGCCGATTACGGTCGCGCCCTCAATTTTCTCCACCGGAATTGGCTCGCCGGTGACCATCGACTCGTCAACCGAGCTATGGCCTTCGATCACCTGGCCATCGACCGGCACCGCGTCGCCAGGCCGCACCCGCAACCGTTCGCCGGCCTTGACCAAGGCTACCGGCACTTGTTGTTCGCTGCCGTCCTCGGCGAGGCGAAGCGTGTTCTTGGGTGCGAGGTCGAGCAACGCGCGCAAGGCGCCACCCGTATGTTCGCGTGCCCTGAGCTCAAGCACTTGGCCGAGGAGTACCAGGGCAATGATCACCGCCGCTGCTTCGAAATAAAGCCCGACGCGTCCGCTTTGGTCGCGGAATCCGTCTGGAAAAATACCCGGCGTCAGGGCCGCGACCAGGCTGTAGAGAAAGGCGGCGCCGGTACCGATCGCGATCAGGGTGAACATGTTGAGCCGACCAGTAACCACCGACGTCCAACCACGAACGAAAAACGGCCAGCCCGCCCACGCCACCACTGGGGTCGCCAGCGCCAACTGCGCCCACGGGTTCCATGCACCCGATAAGAGCGCGTGCAAGCCCGGCACCATCTCGCCCATGGTGATCACCAGCAGCGGCACAGCCAGCGCGGCCGCGACCCAGAACCGCCGTGTCATGTCGATCAGCTCTGGGTTTGGCGGTTGCTCGATCGTCACCGTGACCGGTTCGAGCGCCATGCCACAGATCGGGCACTGGCCCGGCCCATCCCGCACGATCTCCGGATGCATTGGACACGTATACTGAACTTTTACCGTCGGCTGTTGTGCCGCCTGTTCGAGCGCCATACCACAGCTCGGACACGCCGCCTGGACCTCGCTGTGCACATCCGGGCACATCGGGCAGACATAGCCTGACTCCGGCGAGGCAACGCGTTTTGACGTCTCACCATGCTGCGTCCTATGGAGACAACCTGTGGTGGGCACGTTCGTCATGCGACAACACCGCCGCTCCCGCGGCGCCTCAAACGTTAGCGAATTCGTATTACACGAATTCGTATTACATAAGGCCTCCAGTTACTGGAAGGTCAAGATGAACGCGGATCCTGACCGAAGTAATTGCAGGCAGACACGGAATTCGACCGACAGGCAGGATCATGCCAAGCTTACCGAGGTTTGATCCGAGGCACGAGAAAGCGGAGTCATGAAATCACTCACGACATGGATCGGCGCGGTGGCGGTTGTCATTGGGTTTGCGGCCAACGCTAGCGCCCAGGATCGTAAACCGGTCGAGATTTGGAGTGACGGGACGCGCATGGCGGGCGATCTCTGGCTGCCCGCCGGTATCGCCGCCGACGAACGACGTCCGGCGATCGTGCTTGCCCAGGGCTGGGGAGGCCTGCGCGACCAACTCAACAGGAGCTATGCGCTCGACTTCGTTGCAGCCGGCTTTGTCGTGCTCACGTTCGACTATCGCGGCTGGGGTGATAGTGACAGCCGCTTAGTGCCAATCGGAGCGCAGCTGGCGCCGGCCGCGGATGGCACCGTGACGGTCCGCGTGCGCGCAATCCGGGGTGTCGTCGATCCGCAAGACCAGGTGGTGGATCTGCTCGCCGCGGTCGCTTTCGCGATGGGCGAGCCGCAGGTGAATCCCGAGTGGATTGGCCTGTGGGGCTTCAGCTATGGCGGCGGGCACGTCATCGAAGCCGCCGCGCGCGAGCCGCGTATCGCCGCTGTGGTTGCTCAAGTCGGGTTTATGGGCATCAGCCGCAACGACGAGCGGCGCGATCTTGGCCGCGTTCGGGCGGTGCAGAAGGCGCGTGGCGAGATCGACCCGATCCCGGTCGGGCTCGATCAGCTCGGCGGCGCCTCGCCGGATCTTGCGCGCATGGTTGCGCACCGTCCGATCGATAATGCGCACAAGTTGCTGGCCGCGACCCTGATCCTTGACGCCGAGAACGATCAATACTTCGACAGCGCCGCCAACGGCCGCGCGGTCTACGACATCGTTGTCGGTAATGGCGTGCCGGCACGGTACCAACTGTTTCCCGGCGACCACTACACCGCGTCCGGCCCGCATCGCGAGGGGGCACTCGAAATGACCATTGAGTGGTTCCGGGAGCACTTGGCGGATGGCGGTTAACGCGCCGTGGCGGCGCTTGTCATTTGCCGGGTCATGACCGAGACTCGGTTTCATCGGGGACGGTTCGATCACCGTCGTTTCAGCTCGGAAGGCCACACCATGGGACGATCACGCCGGCTAGAGTTTGTGATGGTGGTTCTGGCGGTTTTTGCGGTCATTTCTGTGGTCAGCCCCGCTGAATCGTTGGCCCAGGATCAGGCGACCTGCAATGACAATTTCGAACGCATCATGGAGAACGCGCAGGCCGAATGGCCGATGAGCGGATCGTTCGAGATTCCGGGAGAGTGGGCGCGCTACTTTATGGCCGCATACAATGCCGAGGTTGCGCCCGCGGATAGGGTCGATGCCGACCGCGTGGTGGTGTTTCCGATGGATCCCAGCGAGTCGGCGACCTGGTGGTATTTCGGTTTCGCCAATGACTGCCTCACTTTTTACGCCGAGCTAGGCGAGTCCAAGGGTTATCACCTGATCGAGCAAGGCTTCGCCATACTCAATCCGGAGCAGCAGCTCGAATAGCACACCGCCATTCGGCATTCGCTCGCGGACGTATCGATTTGTACTCTGACCGGTATTAAGGTCGAGCCTGCGCGTCAGTCTTAATATATAGCCAATTTGCGGTATCTGAGACCGTGCTTCGTGCCGGCTCGGTGCCCGGTTGCGGCAAGGAATGGAATAGACAATTGCTGGCGATTTTTCGGCCATGACGCCTCCCAAGAATGGTCCTGAGGGCAGCGGAGCTAGCACCCGACCGCGCCATCCGGGCGGCGGCGGCCGGCGCGGGCGCTATCGGCCGAAGGGCCGGCAAGTCGAGCAATCCGCCCGCGAGGCCGTGCGCGCGGTGCTCGGCGATGCGCCACGTCGCCGCGATCTGCTGATCGAGCATTTGCACGCGCTACAGGATCGCTTCGGCCATTTATCGGCGGCGAACCTTGCGGCGCTGGCGGAAGAAATGCGCCTGCCGCAGGCCGAGGTTTATGAGGTTGCCACTTTCTATGCCCACTTCGATGTAGTGAAAGAGGGTGAGGCGTCACCGCCCGAGATAACCGTGCGCGTGTGCGACAGCCTGACGTGTTCGCTCCGTGGCGCCGAGGCATTGATTGCGGTGCTTGAAACCGGCCTGCCGGCGAACGCGCGCGTGGTGCGGGCGCCATGCATGGGCGGTTGCGATCGCGCGCCCGTGGCGGAGGTCGGCCACAACGTGCTCGGCCATGCGACCGCCGACCTTGTTGGGCAGGCGGTCGCTGAGCGCGCGTTGAAACCGACCCTGCCTGACTATGAAAGCCTCGACGCCTATCGCGCTGGCGGTGGTTACGCACTGCTTGAGGCCTGTCGCGATGGCGAACGCGATCGCGAAGCGATCGTTGTCGCGCTCGACGCGAGCGGCCTGCGCGGGCTCGGCGGTGCCGGGTTTCCGGCCGGACGTAAATGGCGTTTCGTGTTGGCGGAGCCGGGTCCCCGTTTGCTCGCGGTCAACGCCGACGAGGGCGAGCCGGGGACGTTCAAGGATCGGTATTTCCTGGAGCGCACGCCGCACCGTGTGTTCGAAGGCATGTTGATCGCCGCTTGGGCGGTCGAAGCCGCCGACGTCTACTTCTATCTGCGCGATGAGTATCCGGCGGTACGCGAAATCCTTTTGGCCGAAATCGCTGAACTCAACGCCTCGGGTCTTGCCGGTGACAGTCGCATCCATCTGCGTCGCGGTGCTGGCGCCTATGTGTGCGGCGAGGAGTCGGCGATGCTTGAGAGTATCGAAGGCAAGCGCGGCTTGCCGCGCCACAAGCCGCCGTTTCCGGCCCAGGTCGGGCTGTTCGGCCAACCGACACTCAGCCACAATGTCGAAACGCTTTATTGGATTCGCGATATCGTCGAGCATGGACCCGACTGGTTTTCCGCTCAGGGCCGCGAAGGCCATCCCGGGCCACGTAGCTTCTCGGTCTCCGGACGGGTCAAGGAACCCGGTGTAAAAATCGCGCCTGCCGGCATCACCGCGCGCGAGCTGATCGATGAATATTGCGGTGGCATGGCGGACGGCCATAGGTTCAAGGCTTATCTTCCTGGCGGCGCCTCGGGCGGCATCTTGCCGTCTTCGATGGCTGACATCCCGCTGGATTTTGGCACCTTGGAAAAGCATGGCTGCTTTATTGGTTCGGCCGCCCTGATGGTGCTATCGGACCAGGACTCGATCCGTGACGCCGTGCGCAACCTGATGCGGTTTTTCGAAGACGAAAGTTGTGGCCAGTGCACGCCATGTCGGGCCGGCACCGAAAAGGCGTCCAAGCTATTGGCCGAGCCTGTGTGGGATGAACCTTTGCTCGCCGAATTGAGCACGGCGATGGCGGATGCTTCGATCTGCGGTCTCGGTCAGGCAGCGCCAAACCCGTTGCTGTGTGCGTTCAAATATTTTGCCGACGAGATTAAATCATGAGCCAGGCAACAATTTCGTTTTCTCTTGATCGCCGCACGGTTCAAGCCGCGCCGGGCGAGACAATCTGGCAAGTGGCCAAGCGCGAAGGCATCGAGATCCCGCATCTTTGCTACACGCCGGAGCCAGGTTATCGCGCCGACGGTAACTGCCGCGCTTGCATGGTGGAGATCGAGGGCGAGCGCGTGCTTGCCGCCTCGTGCATCCGTACGCCCGCGCCGGACATGGTGGTAAACACCGCGAGCGAGCGGGCGGGGACCGCGCGAAAGATGGTCATGGAATTGCTGATTGCGGATCAGCCGCCGCGCGAAAGCGCCCATGATCCGGCGTCGGAATTGTGGCACTGGGCGGAAGCCATCGGCCAGACCGAGAGCCGGTTTCCCGCGCGCCTGACGCCCAAGCCAGATTCCAGCCACCCGGCCATGGCGGTCAATCTTGACGCGTGCATCCAATGCACCCGGTGCGTCCGCGCCTGTCGCGAGGTTCAGGTCAACGATGTCATTGGCATGGCGTTTCGCGGCGCCGAGGCGGAGATCGTGTTCGACATGGCCGACCCGATGGGTGCATCGACCTGTGTCGCTTGCGGCGAATGCGTTCAGGCTTGTCCGACCGGCGCGCTGATGCCGGCCGGCGCCGACGCCACCACCGTGCCCGACAAAGAGGTGCACAGCGTGTGTCCTTATTGCGGCGTCGGCTGTCAACTCACCTACGCGGTCAAGGACAACCGCCTGCTTCGGGTCGAAGGGCGGGACGGCCCGGCCAACCACGGCCGGTTGTGCGTCAAGGGGCGTTTCGGTTTTGACTATGTCCATCACGCGAACCGGTTGGCCAAGCCACTGGTGCGCCGGGAAGGGGTGGCTAAGCGGCCCGACGACCATGTCGATCCGGCGCATCCTGAAAGCCATTTCCGCGAAGCGAGCTGGGACGAGGCGCTCGACCTTGCGGCCGCTGGCCTCAAGCGCATCCGCGACCAGCATGGCGGAGGCGCGCTCTCCGGTTTCGGTTCGGCCAAGGGGTCGAACGAGGAAGCCTATCTGGTCCAAAAGATGATCCGCACCGGCTTCCGGACCAACAATGTCGATCACTGCACCCGCCTCTGTCACGCGAGTTCGGTCGCGGCGCTGATGGAGACGATTGGTTCCGGTGCTGTGACCGCGCCATTCGCGGAATGCGCCAATGCCGAGGTGATCGTGGTGATCGGGTCGAACGCCACCGAGAACCATCCGGTTGCCGCCACCTTCTTCAAAAACGCGGTTAAGGCCGGCGCCACCTTGATCGTCATGGATCCGCGCGGTCAGGCGCTCAAGGATCACGCCGCTTGGATGCTGCAAAACCGCCCGGGCAGCGACGTCGCCATGCTCAACGCGATGCTCAACGTGGTGATCGGCGAAGGTTTGTACGACCAACAATATGTCCAAGCGCACACCGATGGCTTCGAGGCGCTCCGCGACCACGTGAAGGATTTTACGCCCGAGGCAATGGCGGAGCGCTGCGGTGTTCCGGCCGAGACTCTGCGCACGGTGGCCCGGCTCTATGCCAAGGCCGAGACCGCGATGATTTTTTGGGGCATGGGCGTGTCACAACACGTTCACGGCACCGATAACTGTCGCTGTCTGATCGCGCTCGCCCTGCTTGCTGGCCAAGTCGGCCGGCCGGGCACCGGGCTACATCCGCTGCGCGGGCAAAACAATGTTCAGGGTGCGTCCGATGTCGGTCTGATCCCGATGGTGTTTCCCGACTACCGCCCGGTCAATGACCCCGAAGCGCATGCCTTTTTTGAAGATTTTTGGGGCACCGAGCTAGACGCGGAACCGGGTCTCACCGTGGTTGAAATCGCCGACGCGGCCCATGACGGCGTGATTAAGGGCATGTATGTCATGGGCGAGAACCCGGCCATGTCCGACCCCAATCTCGGCCACGTTCGCGAGGCGTTGTGCCGGCTCGACCATCTTGTGGTGCAGGATATTTTCCTGACCGAAACCGCGTCCTACGCCGATGTAATCCTGCCGGCCAGCGCGTTTCCGGAGAAGGACGGCACCTTCACCAATACCGACCGCCGCGTGCAGCTTGGGCGCAAGGCGATCGACCCGCCGGGTGACGCGCGCCAGGATTGGTGGATCACCCAAGAAATCTCGCGGCGCCTGGGGCTCGACTGGAATTATGCCGGCCCGGCCGATGTATTCGCCGAGATGCGTGCCTGCATGGCCTCGATCAAGGGTATTAGCTGGCAGAGGCTCGAACGCGAGAGCGCGGTGACCTACCCCTGCGACGCCGAAGACGAGCCCGGACACGAAGTGATTTTCGGCGACGGCTTTCCGACCCCGGACGGTCGCGGCAAGTTGGTGCCGGCCAACATTGTTCCGCCCGACGAAGAGCCGGACGACGCGTATCCTTTCATTCTGACCACCGGCCGCCAGCTAGAACATTGGCATACCGGCCAGATGACGCGCCGTGCCAGTGTGCTTGACGCCATCGAGCCCGAAGCAATGTGCGAAATGTCGCCGAACGACGTCCACCGCTTAGGCCTCAAGCCCGGCGACATGGTGCGGCTGGAAACCCGCCGGGGTGTTATCGAGACCCACCTGCGCATGGCCGGGCGCATCCCCGAAGGCGTCGTCTTCGTCCCTTTCTGTTATGCCGAGGCCGCCGCCAATCTGCTCACCAACCCCAAGCTCGACCCGTTCGGCAAAATCCCGGAGCTAAAGTTTTGCGCGGTCAAAGTGGAGCCGGCGGGGCAATAACTCTGTTCAATCGCGCGCCACGAACGGCGATCGGCGACAAAGGCGATTGGGCCTTCGTAATTCCACTAAACCGGCTATAGTCCAGGCGTAGCGCGACTTGATAGAATAGACGCCCTCAAGGGCGCGGGACGAGGCACTCCACCATCCAATGTCAGGTAACGGCAAGATCAACGGGCACAGGCCCGAGCGGTTGATGCGGTCGTTGGGCGCAGACTCGGAGAGTCTGGGTGTCGCGGAACTGCCGAACTATGCCGAGGCCTCCGCGGCCGCGGTGACCAGCCTGCGCAGCCACGTACCGCCCGACGCTCACACCGCCCCATATCTCGGCACCCAACGCGAGGGCCACGCGCTGGTCATCGACGAAGATGGCCTGGTGCTCACCATCGGCTATCTGTTGCTTGAATGCTCCGAGATCGAAATCATGGACCCCGATGGCGACTGGGTCGAGGCGGAGTTCGTCGGCTACGATTCCGAAATCGGTTTTGGCCTCGCCCGCGCGACGCGTCCGCTCGACATCGCGCCGGCCGAGCGCGGCAGCGCCCACAACCTTGCGGTGGGCACGCCGGTCATCGTCGCTGGGCGCGGCGGGGCGGACCAGTCAATCGAGGCCAAGGTGGTGTCGCGCCGGCCGTTCGACGGCTATTGGGAATATCACCTCGACGAGGCGATTTTCACCACGCCGGCACACCCGAATTGGGGTGGCGCGGCATTGATCGGGCCTGACGGCCGGGTCGCCGCGATCGGCTCGCTGTTGGTCGAAGACGCGGTGATGGACAACCAACCATCGCAAGGCAACATGTTCGTGCCGATCGAATTGCTGGAACCGGTCTATGCCGACTTGATCGTCCACGGTCGTGTGCGCCGTCCACCGCGGCCGTGGCTTGGCATGTTCACCGCCGAGACCCAGGGCGTGTTGGTGGTTACCCACGTCACCACCGGCGGCCCGGCCGCGCAGGCGGGCATTGAACCAGGCGACGTTGTGCTGCGGGTCAACGAAGAGCCGGTCGCCGGTCTGGCGGACCTCTATCAGTGTATTTGGCAGCTCGGCGAGGCAGGGGTCGGCGTGCCGCTCACCTTAGTGCGCAGCGGCGCCGGCGTTGAGATGGTTGTCCACTCCGGCAACCGCAGTGATTTCTTCCGCACGCCCAGGGTCTAGGTACTTAGGTTCCGGTTTCGCAGGCGAAGATTTCGGCGAGCGTGAAACTCGCGATCACGGCGATCGACATCGAGTCCGGGATCGACGGATAGCGCTTGAGATAGGCGAGCATTTCGTTCGCTGCCCAATCGGGCGTGATCGCCGCGTCGGGGGGCGGGCAGTAGAGACGGTCGTCGCCACGCCGCACCAGCGTCATATTGGCGGCCTCAAGACCTGCGAGAATGCCCTTGATGTTAACCAGTAACAGACCCCACGATTCCGACTCCCGGCTGTTCGCGAGTTCAAGAAACAGCAGCTTATCCATGTGCGACTGCGCGACGGCAGGCCCGCTTGGGCCCACAAAATAAATTAGCAGGGTCATGATCGTAGCCAGGCGTGCCGCCTCCCGCACCATGCTCACGGCGCGACCTCCTGGCCGGTTGCGAGATCCCAGTGGCGGACCAGATTGTCCGAGCCGCCTGACAGGGCGGTGGTCCCGTTGGGCGAAAAATCGACGCCCCAGATCGGCTTGTCGGTGCCGGCGAGCAGACGTTGCGGTTGGTGTGTCGCAAGGTCCCATACGATCAAGAGGCCCGCGCCGTCGCCCGACAAAGCGCGCCGCCCATCGCGCGAAACCGCGACACAGGTGACGAACGCGTCATGGCCTTCCAGTCGGGCGAGCTCGGCGCCCGTGGTGAGGTCCCACAAACGCAGCGTGCGGTCGGTACTCACTGACAGGGCCCGTCGCCCGTCGGGTAGAAACGCCACGTCGTTTACGCTGTTGGCATGGCCATTGAGCACCGCCAGTTCCGCGCCGGTCGCGGCGTCCCATAACCGGATCGTTCGGTCATAGCCGGCCGACAGCACGCGTGTGCCGTCGGGCGAGAATCGCGCGGCCATGACGTTCGCCGTGTGGCCGGCCAACGTCGCTGTGGCCCGTCCGGCAGCCAGGTCCCAGAGCTTGAGCGTATAGTCCCAGCTCGCGGTCACCAGGCTTTGGCCATCGGGCGAAAAATCGACGCTGTAAACAGCGCCATTGTGGCCTTCCATCACGTTGAGCAGGTCGCCGGTTGCGGGTCGCCACAGACGCACCGTGCCGTCCCAGCTTGCCGATGCGGCGATGTCACCGTTGGGCGAAAACGCCACGTCGTTGACGCTTTGACCGTGGCCGTAAAGGCTGCGGATTTCCGTGCCGGTGGTCAGGTCCCAAAGCGCGATGCTGTTGTCCCAGCTTGCCGATAATGCGGTGCGTCCGTCTGGCGCGAAAGCCACCGCATTCACAAAACTGCCATGGCCGCTCATCGCGGCGTTGGTTGAGCCCACGCAGGTCAGGTGAAAAAGCAAACCGAGCATTGCCAGGGTCGCCGCACCGGTTGCGCGCGTTTCCAAGGCCTGAGTGCGACGCGATTTGGCTATCGTTTTGGCGCCCATGATGGGCCAGTGTGTCAGTCGACGCCGGCCTTGGCCAGCATGGCGGCAAGCGCGTTGTCGTCGAGATCCGCGGCGTAATACGCGCGGTGAAATTCACGCGCCTCCGCCGCGAGATCGCCGCAATAAGCATCGCCATGGAACAGTCGTGCGAGCCAGGCAAGGCCGATGACCCGGTTGATCGAGGGGGGAAAGTCGAACCAAGACAGGATCGGGGCAGGGGCCAAATGAACGCGCCCGGCACGCACGGCGCGCATATTGCCCCAAACATCCAGCGATGGGGCGTTGGCGTGGAAATCCGGATCGATCGTGAGGATTATGTCCGGGTCCCAGCGCGCTACGTCATGACGGTCGATCCGCACGCGGCCGCCATTGCCGGTCTCCACCTCAGCGACGTTTTCGGCACCGAGCATGGTTAGGCTTTCGAGGTGGATCGAACCGCGCCGGACAGTTTTCTCGCCGGCTGGCCCAATCGCGTAGTGCACCCGGGGGGTCGCCTTGATGCGGGCGAGCGCGTCGCTGACTCCCGACCAGATCCGCTGCCATTCCTTGTCCAAGCCCTCGGTTCGCTCGGGAACGTCAAACAGGCGGCCGAGTAATGACAGAGCTTCACTGGTTCTCGACAAATGGCCGTCGACAATGGCGACCGGTATGCCGGTTTCGGCTTGCAAACGATCGGCAAAACTGACGAACGCCGTGCCACAATTGCCGAAATCCAAAACCAAATCGGGCGCCGCCGCGCGAACCGCGCTAACCGATTTTTTGAGCTCGTAAGGATTGAGCCGGGGCACCTTTGGCAAGTGCGCTGAAATCGGCGCGGCCTGACCCGGAATCGGTTCGGGCCAGCCCATCAGTCGATCGCGCGCAACGCAATAGACGGCCGCCGCCGCCGGGTTCCCGGTTGGCAACACGCGTCGCAGGCGCACCGGCAACGCGACCTCGCGCCCCGCCGAGTCGCGGACCATGCGGCGGTCAGACATGGCTCATTGAGCCAAATCAGGGATCAAGGGAATCCTGGGCCCAATCGAATGAGGAGCCTAGGCGCGCGGCGCGACGTCGAACTGCGCGACACCGTCGCGCTCGACGCGCGGGACCAAAGCGGTCTCCCACTCCAGATACGCGTGCATGGCGCTTTCGATCTCGGGTTCAGGATAGTCATAGGGCAGCAAGTGAACGTCGTCCTGCTCGCCGATCATCTGTTGGTCGCCTTCTTTCAGCGGGAACCCTGCTGCGATCCAAGCATCGGTGCCGCCGGCCAGCACTTTCACCGGGCACCGAACATGACGGCCGATTTCCGGCGCCGCGAGATGTGCGACCAGACTGTCGCGCGAGGTCAGCACCAGCATTTCGGCCTCGGGCAAGTGGGCGACCGCATCCGCCAACCGCGCTCGCGCCGCCCACCAGGCGCCTTCGATGTGGCCGCGCTTGAAGTGCTGGCTGTCTGTCAGGTCGAGCAGGGTCATGTCACGGCCCGGAAGCATGCCGACGAGGCGCATCACGGCGATCTCGAACGCCGTCCGCGCCGGCGACAAACCGAGCACCTGGTTCGGCTGAGGGCCGGTTTCGAGCGGCGCAGTGTCCAGTCCACCGGATAAAACAGAGACGTTGCGCCGGCCCATCTGGAGCAGCCACGATGCTGTCATGGTCGCCCGCACGCCGTCATCATCGATCACGACGATTCTCGCGTTGTGGACCGGCACATAGCTGTCCGTCGACTGAACCAACTGGCCGCCCGGCGTGTGGCGCGACCCCGGCAGGTGACTGGCCTCGTATTCCTCGCGCGTCCGCACGTCGCACAGATAGAGCGTCTGCGCGTCGGAGTGCTCCTGGAAGCGGGCCAGTTCATCGCGATCGATGGTCGGCACATTGTATCGCTCGCGAACCCGTGTCGCGGCCTCATGCGCCCAGGCCCGCGCCTCGCGGGTTGGGGCAGGCGGCACGCGTTCCTTGCCGTGCTCAAGGTCGTGTCCGGCGAGCGTCCAGCCCATGGTGCCGTTTTCTAGTGCGACAACTCGGTTCTCGACGCCCGCGTTGATCAGTGATTGCGCGCCGATAATGCTGCGTGTCCGTCCCGCGCAGTTGACTACAACTAAAGTCTCCGGGTTCGGCGCTAAGTCATGGACACGGTGGACTAATTCGGCACCAGGGACATTGATTCCACCCGGGATATTCATGCGCCGATATTCATTGAATGGCCGGCTATCGAGGATCACCATGTCAGTGTCCTGCCGCTTCAAATCGAACAAATCATCCGCGGTGATGCGCGGCGTGTCGCATTCGGCCTCGACGAACTCACCGAATGCCTTGCTTGGTACGTACACGCCGTCGAATACCTCTTCGCCGGCGGCGCGCCAGCCCTCCATGCCACCTTCCAGAACCGATACCGCACTATAGCCGAAACCCTCCAGCAGAGCGCCGGCCCGTGCCGCGCGGTCATCGTCACCGCCTTCGTCGACCAATACGACCATTGCGCCGCGGCGCGGTACCATCCGGTCGATGTCGAGCTCTAGCCGACCGAGCGGCAAGCAAGCGGCGAACAAGGCGTGGCCCTTGCCATAGGTACCGCGTTCGCGCACGTCGAGCAGAGCGATTTCGTCGCTATCCGAGCGTAAGTGCTGTTTAAGCACCGCCGGCGACATGGTGGCGGTCATCGGCGTAACTCCGTCATATTGAAGTTATGGCCTAGGCCAAAACGATGTTCGGTTGGGCGGGAAACACCTTGTAGGTGCCGTCCTTCAAATTGAACATCTTGCGTTCCGGCAGGTGCGCGATCGACCGGCCGTACAGGTGAAAATTCAGTGTGGGGGTATCGGTCACGCAGTGGATGCTGTGAATATCGTCGGGTAACAGGGCGACGCCAGTGCCGGCCTTTACAGTCGACTGCGTGGTCTCCTGCACTTTTGCGTGACCCGGTGTCGCGCCGTCATCAAGCCGATCGTAGAACTTGTTCAGTTCCTCGCCCTCGATGCCGGCGATCACCGCCCACGTGGTGTGATCGTGCGGCGGCGACATGTTGCCGGCAAGCTCCGACACCGCGAACAGCGCGAACGAATGGTCGTCGTCTTCGGCGAGTTGATAGATCGTGCTGTGCTCGCCGTCATGCTCACCGCGTACCGGGAACCGGTCGAAAGAAAATAAATCGGTCTGTTGGCCGAGTTCGAGTACGCGCGCCTTAACCTTATCCAGCGCCGCTCGCGTCACACCGTCACTCGCGATGATGCTTTTCACGTCGTCGAGGCAGACGCCGATCTCGCGATGATGATCTTCTGTCAACACGCTTTCGTCGAGGCTGGTCACGGACATAGCCAAGGCTCCGTCAGTTAATACTTGAGATGAATAGGGTTATACCGGCAAGGCGCTCGGCCCGGCAAGCCAGATGGGCGGGTCCGCTATGCCTTACTCGGCGGGGGCGGTGCCGGCGCCGGTCGGGGCCGATTTCTCCTCGGCCGCGAGTTTCTCGACCCACAGGCTGTGGTGCTCGCGGGCCCAGGTCTCGTCAACATAGCCTGACCACATGGCATCGATCGCGCCTTCCATGCCGACTGTGCCGATGTAGATATGCGCGAATATCAAGGCGATCAGCACCAGCGACGCGCCCGTGTGCAACAATTGACTGAATTGCATGCCTTGCACCGTCGCATCGAAGGCGAACGGATAGATCAGGCTCAGGCCAGTATAGCTGATCACCGCGCCGACGATGATCACCGCCGCGAACACGATCTTCTGACCGGCATTGAACTTGTCCGCCGGGGGGTGGTCCTTACCGACCATGCCGCCGCCGCGCGCCAACCAACGAAAATCGGTTGCGGACGGGATGTTGTGGCGGATCCACATGACGAACATCACCACCAGACACGCGATGAACACGAAGCCGAGATAGTTGTGCATAACCTTGCCGGCCATGGTCAGCGCCGCGAACCCATCGGCTCCGAAGATCGGTTTGAGTACGTAGCGGCCGTAAAGCATGTTGAGACCGGTCAATCCGAGCAGGATGAATGTGACAGCGGTGATCCAATGCACCACGCGCTCGAAAGTCGGGAAGCGCAGGATCAGCCGGCCTGAGCGTCCACCCGTGATGCGAATCCGGCCGCGGTAGGCGAAGAACGCTGCGAGCAGCGCGATCGTGCCGAGCATCAGCCAGCTGCCGTAGGTCGACATCGGGCCGTTACGGATCGACCGCCAGGCTTCGCCCTCAGACTGCACCAGCACGCCGGCCCGCTTGTCCGGGATCGACACGGTGCCCTCGACGCCGCCGCGCACCGCGCGCCACAGCTCGATGTTGTTGTCCTGGCCTTCGGCCGGTGGCACCAGCTCCAGGTCGTCGGACGCGCCCTGCGCGAAGGCTGGCGCGCTCGCCATGCCGCCGACCAGAGCGATCGCCAGCGTCACAGCGACCAGTGCGCAACGGATGTGGGTCAGTAAGCCAGACAAATCAGTCAACCTTCGCGGCGACGCCGCCGACCTCGACGAGCAGTCCGGGTTTCACCAAGTCCTTGACGATCATCAGGGTCGCCGCCGGTCGCGCGTCGCCGAGATACTCGGCGCGCACTTTGGCATAGGTCTCGAAGTCGCTCTGTTCGACCAGCCAGTGATTGAGATGCACGAGATCGTCGACGCCCATATCGGCGACCTTGAGGATCGCGATCACATTGCGCCAAGCCTGATGCGCCTGCTCTTGAAAATCGGAGGGCATGCTGCCGTCAGGGCGGATGCCCACCTGACCGGCTATATGCAATGTCCGGGCGCCCGCCGGCACCTCGATCGCATGGCTGTATATGCCGACCGGCGCGGCGATTTCATCCGGAACGATGGGTTTGTTCATGCGAGGTCCTCCGGCACTCAGAAATCTTGGTTGGCCACGCGCTCGCGCAGACCCGCTCTGATTTCGCCGTCGATTTCTGGCATCGCTTCACCCTGATAGACGCCGGGCTCGAACCCGAGCGCGCGGCCTTGCTCGTCCTCACGGCAACCGCCGATGACGAGTATGGCAAGCATCAGAAACGGCCACACGCGGTGTTCGATCAATCTCGCCCCCAAGCTCGCTCAGGAATCTTCGGCCTGATACGCCGTGCCCCAGCCCCAGGCGCCGGAGCCAAAGCCGCGCGCGATCACGCGTTCGCGGTAGATATCGGAAATCGCGTCGCCGTCGCCGGCGAGCAAAGACTTGGTCGAGCACATCTCGGCGCACAGCGGCAGTTTGCCTTCGGCCAGGCGGTCCTGGCCGTAATCATAGTCGCTATCCTCCGGGCCGCCGGCGCAGAAGGTGCACTTGTCCATCTTGCCGCGGCTGCCGAAATTGCCTTCCTGCGGATATTGCGGCGCGCCGAACGGGCAGGCGTAGAAGCAATAGCCGCAGCCGATGCATAAGTCCTTCGAATGCAAAACCACGCCGTCATCGGTGGTGTAGAAGCAGTCGACCGGGCACACGGCCTTGCACGGCGCGTCGGAGCAGTGCATGCACGCCACCGACAGCGAGCGCTCGCCCGGTTCGCCATCGTTGATGGTGACCACGCGGCGGCGGTTTATGCCCCACGGCACCTCGTGTTCGTTCTTACATGCGGTAACGCAGGCGTTGCACTCGATACAGCGTTCGGCGTCGCACAGGAATTTCATTCGGGCCATGGTCAGTCTCCTCGCGTGCCGTTGTCTCAGGCCGCATAAATGCGGCACAGGGTGGCTTTGCTTTCCTGCATCACCGTGACGCTGTCATAGCCATAGGTTTGCGCCGTGTTCGCCGCTTCGCCGATCACATAGGGATCGGTGCCCTCGGGATACTTGCTGCGTTGATCCTCGCCCATCCATTTGCCGCCGAAGTGGAACGGCATGAAGACAACACCGCGGCCGACCCGCTCGGTGATCATCGCTTTGACCAGAACGCGGCCGCCCTCCGGCCCTTCGACCCATATATCCGTGCCGTCAGCGAAACCGGCATTATTGGCGTCGAACGGGTTGATCTCGGCGAACATTTCCTGCTGCAGCTCGGCGAGCCACGGGTTCGATCGCGTCTCCTCGCCGCCGCCTTCATATTCGACCAGCCGGCCCGAGGTGAGGATCAGCGGATAATCGTTCGCGAAATCCTTGTCCTGGATCGTCTTGTAGAGCGTCGGCAGGCGGTAAAACACCTTGTCCTCGTAGGTCGGGTAATCCGCGACCAGATCGCGCCGGTTGGTATAGAGCGGCTCGCGATGGATCGGGATCGGGTCCGGGAAGGTCCACACCATGCAGCGCGCCTTGGCGTTGCCGAACGGGGCGCAGCCATGTTCGATCGCGACGCGTTGAATGCCGCCGGAGAGATCGGTCTTCCAGTTGGTCTTGTCGCCGGCCACGGCTTCGATGCTGGCGCGTTCCTTAGCTGTCAGGTCGCTGTCCCAGCCGAGCTTTTTGAGTACCGCCATGCTGAATTCGGGATAGCCATCCTCGATCTCGGAGTCGACCGAGTAAGAGCCCTCGGCGAGCAAGTTGTCGCCGTCGCGCTCGACCCCGAACCGGGCGCGGAAGGTGAGCCCGCCCTTGGCCACCGGCTTCGATGTGTCGTAGAGGATCGGCGTGCCCGGATGATTCATCTCAGGCGGCCCCCAGCTCGGCCACGGCATGCCGTAATACTCGCCGTCGCACGGACCGCCGACCGCTTGTAGAGTGGTGCGATCGAAGGTGTGCTGGTTCGCCATATGCTTGCGCAGCCGCTCGGGCGATTGGCCGGTATAGCCGATCGTCCACATGCCGCGATTGATCTCGGCGGTGATGTCCTCGACCTTCGGCTCGGTGCCCACCACCTCGATGTTCTTGAGATACTGGTCGGCGAAGCCGAACTTGACCGCGAACAGGTTCATGATCTCGTGGTCAGGCTTAGCCTCGAACACCGGGTCGATGACCTTGTCGCGCCACTGGATTGACCGGTTCGACGCGGTGACCGAGCCGTAGGTCTCGAACTGGGTCGCCGCCGGCAGCAGGTACACGCCGTCGGAACGATCCTGCATCACCGCGGTCATCGTCGGGTAGGGGTCGATCACCACCAGGGTGTCGAGCATCTCCATCGCCTTCTTCATGTCGGGAAGGCGGGTTTGCGAGTTCGGCGCGTGACCCCAGAAGATCATGCCCTGGATCGGATGCGGCTGCTCTACATTCTCGGCATCGAGCACGCCGTCGAACCAGCGCGACACGGTGATGCCCTTGGACTCCATCAGGTCTTTGCTGGCGAACCGGTTGAGCAGATAGTCGTAGTCTACGTCCCAAACCCGCGACCAATGCTGCCAGGCGCCGGTCGACAATCCGTAATAGCCGGGCAGGGTGTGTGACAGCACGCCCAGATCGGTTGCGCCTTGCACATTATCGTGGCCGCGGAAGATGTTAGCGCCGCCACCTGAGACGCCCATGTTGCCGAGCGCGAGTTGCAGCACACAGTAGGCGCGCGTGTTGTTGTTGCCGCTGGTGTGCTGGGTGCCGCCCATGCACCAGACGATGGTGCCGGGGCGATTGTTCGCCAACGTCCGCGCGACGCGTTCAAGCTGCGAGCCGGGAACGCCGGTCACGCGCTCGCATTCCTCCGGCGTCCATTTGGCGATCTCTTCCTGCGCTTGTTCCATGCCCCAGACGCGTTCGCGAATGAACTGCTTGTCCTCCCAGCCATTCTCGAAGATGTGCCAGAGAATGCCCCAGATCAGCGCCACGTCAGTGCCCGGCCGCAGCCGGACAAATTCGTCGGCATGCGCCGCCGTGCGGGTGAAGCGCGGGTCGCACACGATGATCTTGGCGCCGTTCTGCTCCTTGGCCTTAAGGATATGCATCAACGCCACCGGATGCGCCTCGGCCGGATTGCTGCCGATGAAGAAGATCGACCGCGCGCGGTGGATATCGTTGTAGCTGTTGGTCATGGCGCCGTAGCCCCAGGTGTTGGCGACACCCGCGACCGTGGTGGAATGACAAATGCGCGCCTGGTGGTCGACATTGTTCGAGCCCCAGAACGCCGCAAATTTGCGGATCAGATAAGCCTGCTCATTGGAGTGCTTGGCCGAGCCGAGCCAATAGACCGAGTCGGGCCCGGCCTTGTCGCGGATCGCCAACAGCCGGTCGCCGATCTCGTCGATCGCCTCTTCCCAGCTCATGCGTTTCCACTGGCCGCCCTCTTTCTTCATCGGGTATTTCAGCCGCCGCTCGCCATGGGCATGTTCGCGCACACTGGCGCCCTTGGCGCAGTGAGCGCCGAGGTTGAACGGGCTGTCGAACGCCGGCTCCTGGCCGGTCCACACGCCCTCTTGCACCTCGGCGGTTACGGTGCAGCCGACTGAGCAATGGGTGCACACGGATTTGATATTATTGATTTCGCCCGACGCCTCGGTCGCCGCTTCTACTTGTTTCACGCGGGTGAGCGGCAGGCCGCCGCCGATCGCGGCAAGGCCGCTGGCGACCAGGCCCGATTGCTTGAGAAAGCTGCGCCGATCCATCGGCGCCTCGGCAACGCCGTTCAGAACTTTGCGAAGGCCACCGGTCGCGGCGGTGGCGGAACGTCGTTTGGTGAGCATGATCGGCTCCTTCGAATCGGGCGAATCGGGCGTGTTGTGCGGCTGGTTCTAGAAACGGGAGAGGTCGTAGACCCGCCTCACGTGATCGGTCTCACGGTACCGACCCTTGGTCGTGGGCGCCGGCGCCTTTGCCTCGGCGTCATCCGTGCCACCGACGACGGCGGCGCCAACACCGGCCACCGCGCCGATCCCGACAGTGCGAATGAAATCCCGCCTGGCCATGCCTTCGGCCTTTCGATCAGGTTTGCGTTCGCTCATCATTCAGTCTCCCAACAACCGTTCTTATTTTAGCTGTATCAATTCGTTATTGATAAAGCTTCTGTTTCGATATCAATGAAGGCTCGGCCCAACGCGCCTACCGGGCGATAAAAGGTCGCCGAATCGGCAAATTCCAGATCGGTGAAAAACCGCCGAGCCCACGGCGCCAAATGTGCTTCGAAGAAACCGCGTTGGGTTTCGATCGACATTGGCGCGCCAAAATCACCCTCGATAAGTCCGGCCATGATCTCGCACAGGCTCGCCATGCCGTCTTCGGGCTCGGCCACGCCGTCGGCGCGGGCGATGCCCAGGGCGCGCATGTCCGTGCGCAACCGAGCAAGCGGCCGCTCATGCAGGAACCCGGTCAAATAATACGACCCGTAGGGCGTCAACTCGCCTTCACCCATACCGATGAACAGGGTATGGAACTCCAGCTCCGCCGCGTCGTCGGTGGTGCCGTCGGCGGATTTTGCCAACCCATCGAGCGCTTGGCCGTAAGGCGTACTGTTACCCACCAATCCGGCGATCTGAGCCAGCATCGTTTCGGATGGCGCGGCGGAAAGCATGGTCGCGAGCAGGCGATAGGTCGCGCCGCGCAGGCGATCTTCTTCAGAGAGGACAGGACGCGAACCATCGCCGCTCTTGGCGATCGGCGGCCCGTCATATTTGGTTTTTCGTTGTGCCAGCAAGGACGCGCTCCCTCATCCCCAAGTTCCGATAAAAGCGGTCTGATCCGCCGCCCCGGAGCCCTTTTGATCGTCTTTGCGACCTCACGATCGATTGTGACCCATGGTATTGGGCCGGTCAACAGAACCCGGCTTTGCGCTCAAGCCTCGATCGGTGGATCGCTCTCGTCCTTTTCGACCCCGGTTTCGGCGCTTGCCGTTTCCTGACCTGTGTCATCAGTTGCAGCCGCCGATTCATTAGCAGGCGAGGGGTTGGTCGCATTTTCTGCTGCTTGTTCGGCGCGCGTGACCATGCCCTTGCCCACCTGGTATGCGGTGCGCACCAGCTTGCCGACGCCGAGGGTGCGAAAGTCGTCGTCATAGTCGTTGAGTCCATCCAGGTGGCCGAATACTGGATCGCTGAGCCATAATTTCCGTAATGCGAGCTTCCGCAGTTCGGCCGGAACGGCGCGATCGAGAAACGGCGTAAAGTCCGACTCGGCGGTCAGGCCGCCGATTGGCGGCAGCGCCGCGACCACATCGTCCTGACCTTCGGATTCACTGTCCTCATTAGGACTTGCCAGTGTTTCTTCCGACTCGGAAGCGTCGGGTGCCTCGACAATTTCCTGCGTTTCATGCTTGCGCCGCGACCAGCGGGCGACTGTCGACTCTCCGTCGTTCGGTGAAGCTCTGTCAGCCATAGCGCGGGCCCTTGGCGCTGCCTCGAAGCTCTGCGTCCAACCCATTCCGTCGCGCTTTGTGGGGTATCCGTTTGCGTTTCACGAACGGTTCCTCGACGTGGTGGCGATCGATGAAGTGGCCGACAAGCGCCGCGACTTCGGTCGGCATGGGCACGGCTTCGACGCGTTCGTCGCCGCCGATCTCATAGTCCTCCGCTTCGTATGGACACACCGTCACAACGAACGGAAACGGCACTTCCGTGTCGTCAGCGCCCGGCCGCAGGCCGACATAGACCGTCGGGTTGGCTTGCGACAGGTTGACCCGGTATCCCTCTGTCTCTTTGCGGTGCAGACCGAGCTCCAGGGTGGCGACGTGGAACCGCGTATGGCTGTCGTCGCGCACCAGCTCTCGTGGCGCATCGATCGGCTGCGCGCCCGGAATTACCGCCACCGCGCGCCAGCCCCAGTCGGCCCACGGATGGTCTATCGGCCGCCGCTCCAGCACCACGCCGAGCGGCATTGTCTGTTGTGCCGAGGACATAGAGAGAGCCTAACCGTTTTCGGCCAATAAGTCCTCCGCGCGCACTAGGTCCTCCGGTCGGTTGACGTTGAAGAATGGATCGAGCTTGGCATCGTCGAAGGCGACTTCGACAAGCTGGTAGCGCGCGGTCCACAAATCGACCTTGCGAATCTCTTCTTCCACCAGCGCCCGGCGCAGGTTGTCGCGCAAGCGCACCGGCCACAGTCCGAACACCGGATGCGCCCTCCCGCCTGACGCCGCGCACGCCATGTCCGCGCCGCCTGCCACCGCCGCCTGGAGGCAGGCGACCAGGTCGGCGGGAAAGAACGGCGCATCGGTGGCGAAACTGGCGACGAACTCGCTGCTCGGCGTCTCCGTCGCAGCCCAGTCGAGGCCGGCAAGGACGCCGGCCAGCGGTCCGGCAAACCCTTCGATACCATCCGCGATGACCGGCAAGCCGAACTCAGAAAACCGCGCAGGATCGCCGTTGGCGTTGATCGCCAGCGGTCCGACTTGCGCCGCCGCGCGGTCGATTGCGTGGGCCAACAGGGGCCGTCCACTGAGCGTCCGCAAACACTTATCGCCGCCGCCCATGCGCCGCGCGCGCCCGCCCGCAAGCAGCACGCCGGCCGTTTGGTTAAGCGGCATCTTCGGGTAGCCCGGCTTTCCGTTGGACGCGTGTCGGTTCGTCGGGCACCGCAGACGGATCGGCGTCAAATACCAAACGGCTTTCACCGGCGAGCGCCACGAACCGCTTGCCCTTGGCGCGGCCGACCAGGGTCAAATTGGCCTGGCGCGCGAGGTCGACGCCCCAGGCGGTGAAGCCTGACCGTGAGATCAGGATCGGAATGCCCATCTGTACGGTCTTGATCACCATCTCGCTGGTGAGCCGCCCGGTGGTGTAGAAAATCTTGTCGTCCGGCGCGATGCCTTTGAGGAACATGTAGCCCGCAATCTTGTCGACGGCATTGTGCCGGCCGACATCCTCCATGTAGATCAACGGCTTATCGCGCTCACATAAGACGCAGCCGTGAATCGCGCCGGAGGCGAGGTACAGGCTCGGCGTGCTGTTAATCGCTTTAGACAAAGCATAGATCCACGAGGTGCGCAGCACCGCGTCCGCCGGTAGCGCCGTCTCTTCGAAACTCTCCATCAAGTCGCCGAACACCGTTCCCTGGGCGCAGCCGGAGGTGCGAGTCTTCTTCTTCAGCTTGTCCTCGTAATCCGTCTCGCGTGCGGTGCGCACCACCACCACGTCGATATCGTCGTCATAATCGATTGCGGTGACCACGTCGTCGTCACGCAACATGCCTTGATTGCGTAGGAAGCCGACCGCCAAATAGTCCGGATAGTCCCCGATCGTCATCATGGTGACGATCTCCTGATCGTTCAGGAACAGGGTAAGCGGCCGCTCGACCGTGACCCGTGTCTCGATCGCGCGTCCGTTCTGATCGACCCCGCGCACCGCCTCGGTCAGGCGCGGGTCGTCCGGGTCCGGTTTCATCAGATAGTCGGTCATGCGGCCACTATGGCGCGCCGGGCGACGGCAATAAAGCCGCATGCCGGGCCGCGACGCAGTATATGATGGTGGCTGCGAGGTTCGACGCGGAACGAATATGAAAATAAACCACAAAACCGTGCTGGTCTGCGACTGTGGCGGCACGATGACGATCGACGCCGCGGCGCTGGCGCGCGCCGGTGGCTCCGACGATGGGCCGACCATCCACACCGCCTTGTGCCGTCGTCAGATCGCGGCTTTCGAGCAGGCACTTGAGACTGGCGAAGCGGTGCTGGTCGGTTGCGCCCAGGAGGCGCCACTGTTTGCCGAGACCGCCGATGCCGCCGGCAAAGATGCCAATCTCGCATTCACCGATATTCGCGAGCGGGCCGGCTGGGGTAGGGACGCCGCGAAGGCGACGCCGAAAATTGCCGCGCTGCTCGCCGCTGCGGCCGTCGACGTGCCGGGTGCGCCGGCGATTTCTTTTGAATCGGATGGCATTACGTTGGTTTATGGCCACGACGAGTCCGCGATCGAAGTGGCGCAACAACTCGCCGGCCGCCTCGACGTTTCGGTGCTGCTGACCGGGCGGGACGATGTCGTGCCACCGCGCATCACCGACGTACCGATCCAGCGTGGCACGATTGTCGCCGCGCAAGGTCATCTCGGGAACTTCGCCCTGACGGTGGATGGTTACGCCGCCGCCGACCCGTCGGCCCGCCACATGCTGGGGTTCGAAGCCGGTCGCGACGGCGTTGAGATTGCCGCCGACCTGATCCTCGATCTGACTGGACGGCCGCCGCTATTTCCGGCGCCCGAGGCCCGCGACGGATATTTCCGGCCCGACGCCGGCAATCCGGGGCTGGTCCAACGCGCGTTGTTCGAGCTTGTCGATCTAGTCGGCAGCTTCGACAAGCCCCGTTATGTCGCCTACGACCAGTCGATCTGTGCCCATGCCCGCAGCCGCCAGACCGGCTGCACTAAATGTCTCGATCTGTGCCCGACCGGCGCCATCACGCCGGACGGCGATGGCGTCGCGATTGACCCCTTTGTTTGTGGCGGATGTGGCGCTTGCGCTGGTGCTTGTCCAACTGGTGCCGTGAGCTATGCGATGCCTATCCCGGGCGCGCTCCATGACCGCTTGCGCGCCCTGTTGGTCGGCTATCACGACGCTGGCGGAAGCGCTCCGGTGCTGCTGATCAACGACACGCGGACCGGCGAGGACGCGCTCGCCGCGCTTGGCCGGTTTGGCGGCGGTTTGCCGGCGAACCTGTTGCCATTCGCGGTCAACGAAGTCGGTCAAGTTGGTCTCGACCTGTTGCTCGCCGCACCTGCTTATGGAGCGGCGGGAGTCCTCCTGCTCGGAGATGCTCGTCGCGCCGATGCCCAAGCCGGCCTGCCGGCGCAGATCGAGTTTGCCAATGCGATCCTGAGCGGCCTCGGGTATGGGGCCGATCGGGTCCAAGTCATCGACGAGCCTGATCCAACCGCGCTTGAGGAACGGCTCTGGGCGCTTTCCAAAGTCGAGGCGGTCGCGCCGGGGCGTTTCCTCGCGATGGGTGGCAAGCGCGATCGGCAACGGCTGGCTCTGGAGCATTTGCACGAACACGCGCCGGCGCCGGTCGACCAGCTTGCCTTGCCCGCGGGCGCGCCGTTCGGTGTGGTGCAGGTCGACACCACGGGCTGCACCATGTGCCTGGCGTGCGTCAGTGCCTGCCCGACCGGCGCGCTGCGCGACAATCCTGACCAGCCTCAGCTCGGTTTCGAGGAGCAGGCGTGTATTCAGTGCGGTCTGTGCCGCACCACGTGTCCGGAATCGGTCATCACGCTGGAGCCGCGGCTCGATTTTACCGACGCCGTGCGCCAGGTCGCGATCTTGAATCAGGAGGAACCGTTTGCCTGTGTCCGCTGCGGCAAACCGTTCGGCGTCGCGTCGACGGTCGAGCAGATGGTGGCCAAGCTCGCCGACCACCCGATGTTCGCGGATAATCCGGCGGCACTCGACCGAATTCGCATGTGCGAGGACTGCCGCGTGGCGGTTCAGTTCGAGCAGGGCGCGCCGATGTCTGGCCCGCCGCGTCCCAAGCCGCGCACCGCCGACGATATCGATCCTTACGATTGAACTGGCTTGGTCAGCCCGGATTCAGGTCGCGGCACAGGGCCTCGGCACGGCTTTTGAAGAGCGCTTCTTTATCGGGTCCGATCACGCCGTCGGCCACCATCTGGTCGACCGAGCCATGGCGTTCCGCCAGACAGGCGGCATAAGCGCCATTGCTCTGTGCCGTGTTGGCTTTGGGACCTGGGATCAAGTCGTCGCGGTGGATAAATCCGAGCAAAACAAACATAGCGGCGCACACGCCCAGCGCCACGATGCGTGCCGCGCGACGGTCAAGCGGGTGGAATCGATCCTGGTCGCGCGATGGTTTCAGCATAGTTTTGCAGTAGCACAGGCCCGTCATTCAGGGAAGAACCTTGAACATCTGTGTGGAAATAGCTGAAATTCTTCGATAATCTGTGAACGTTATGATTCGGATATTTATCGTCATGATGCTCGCGGCGGTGGTTGTGATCCAGGCCGCGCCCAGTCGTGCCGATGCGGGCTGGGACCACATGCAACGCGGTGATTTAGCCGCGGCTGACGGGTATTGGCGACCGCGCGCGGAGGCCGGCGACGCCGCCGCGATGGCGGGGCTTGCGCATATTGCAGCGGTGCGTGGCGATCATGCGACCGCGGTCCGCTGGCACCATCGCGCAGCGGCGGGCGGCGATCACGAGGCTTCGATCTTGCTCGGCAGCGCCTATTTGGAAGGGCGCGGAGTGCCGCGCAATCCGGTGCTGGCGTACGCCTGGTACCATTACGCCTCGTTGCGGGGGCGCCCCAACGCCGCGCGTGCGCGCGATCTCGCGGCGCGTTGGCTCACCGATGAGCAGGCCGCCGAAGCGCGTGCGTTGGCCAAACACTGGCGCGTCGACGGGCCACCGAAATCTCCGTAATCTGATCCCGCTTAATCAGGCGAAAGAGCGGTTCATGAGCGGTCGGCTGACCGTTGTCAGAGGCGACATCACCAAGCTCGACATTGACGCCATCGTCAACGCTGCCAACCAGGCCCTGGCGCCGGGCGCCGGAGTCGACGGCGCCATCCGCCGCGCAGCTGGCCCGGAAATCAACCGCGCCACCGCCGCGCTTGGTGGCTGCCCGACCGGTGAAGCGCGGATCACGGAAGGCTTCGACCTGCCGGCCAAATGGGTGATCCACACGGTCGGCCCGGTTTGGTCGGGTGGCACGGCCGGCGAGGCGGACCACTTGGCGTCTTGTTATCGTTCTAGCCTTATCTTGGCCGCGCAACATGGCGCGCGCCGGATCGCGTTTCCGGCGATTTCCACCGGCATTTACGGGTTCCCGCGTGATCACGCCGCCGCCATCGCGGCCCGCGAGGCGCGAGCGTTCCTGGCGTCGTCGGATGACATCGACGAAGTGATCCTGGTTGCGTTCGGAGCCGACGATCAGGCAATCCTGCACGACGCGGTCTATACCGCCGAAAGGGGCTGAAGGGTGTTGGAGCGGAGAAGTAGGGATGATGTCGAAGTTTTCGGTGTAGAAACCGCCTACGACGGATTCTTCAAACTTGATGTCTACGATATCCGGTATCGCCGATTCGACGGTCGCTGGAGCCGCCGGCATGAGCGGGAGGTTTTCCAACGCGGCCCGACCGCGGCGATCCTACTCTACGATCCCGTGCGCGATACCGTGATTCTGGTCGAGCAGATGCGGACCCCGGCGATCAACGACGCCTCGGGCCCGTGGCTGCTCGAAGTGGTGGCGGGCATCGTCGATCCCGACGAGACCGCCGAGGCGGTCGTACGCCGGGAATCGGTTGAGGAGGCGGGGGTTTCGGTGCGCGAGTTGATTCCTCTGTTTGACAGTTTTCTAAGCCCCGGCGGCTGCACCGAGCGGATCAGCCTGTTCGTCGGCTTGGTCGACTCGGAAGGCGCAGGCGGCATCCACGGGCTCGACCACGAAGACGAAGACATCCGTGTGGTGGTCTGGCCGTTCGACCAGGCCTTTGCGGAAATCGGTGGCAAGGTGATCACCGCGCCCGCGATGATCTGTCTTCAATGGCTTGGTATGAACCGTGACCGCGTGCGGTCGGAAGATTGCACGGGCGAGGGAGGCTGATGGCCGATAGCGAAACCTTGTTTGTCTATGTCACCGTCGGCGATCGCGACGCGGCGTTGGCGATTGGTCGCGCGCTGGTCGAGGCGCGGCTGGCCGCGTGCGCAAACGTGATCGACGGCATGGAGTCGATTTATCGCTGGCAGGGAGCGATCGAGCAGGCCAAGGAAGCGGTGCTCATTCTCAAAACCAGATCGGCGCTCTTGGAAACACTGACCGAGAAGGTCCGCGCGTTGCACGACTATGATTGCCCTTGCGTGGTGGCGCTGCCGATCCTCGGCGGCAATCCGGCGTATCTCGACTGGATTGCCGAACAGACCTCAGAAGGCAGTGCATGACCAGCCTGGAACAATTCGCGTCCGATAAACTTCAAACGCTGGACGCGCGCGACCTACGCCGCCGCTTGGTCACCACCGATATTCTCGATGACCGAACGGCCGTGCGCGACGGTCGTCGGCTGACGGTGTTTTGCTCCAACGATTACCTCAATCTCAGCCAACACCCGGACGTCAAGGCGCGCGCGGCCGAGGCGCTAGCGCGTTATGGCGTCGGCTCAGGCGCGTCGCGGCTCGTTACCGGCAATCACCCACTGTTCGCGGCGCTTGAGGCGCGGCTGGCGTCGCTCAAGCAGACTGAAGATTGTGTGGTATTTGGCAGCGGCTACCTAGCCAATCTTGGTATCGTGCCGACTCTGGCTGGTCCCGATGATCTGATTCTTGCCGACGAATTGTCCCACGCTTGCCTGCTCGCCGGCACCAAGCTATCGGGCGCCACGAGCCACCTATTTCGGCACAATGATCTCAGCCATTTAGATGATTTGCTTGTCCGGCATCGCGACGCGCATCGCCATTGCCTCATTCTCACGGACGGCGTGTTCAGCATGGACGGTGATCTGGCGCCGCTGCCTCGGATCGCCGCCTTGGCTGATAAGCACGACGCTTGGCTGATGAGCGACGACGCGCACGGTATTGGCGTACTCGGTGGCGGTCGCGGCAGTTCCTTTGCGGCCGGGGAGAAAGCTCGGGTGCCACTGCAGATGGGCACTCTGTCCAAGGCTATTGGATCCTATGGTGGCTATTTGTGTGCCCCGCGGCCGGTTGTCGATCTGATCAAGACGCGCGCGCGCACTCTGATCTATTCGACAGGCTTGCCGCCGGCCACGGTCGCCGCGAGCCTCGCAGCGCTCGACGTGATCGAAGCCAATCCCGACCTGTGCGCGGCGCCGGTTCGCAGGGCGCGGCAGTTCACCGACATGCTTGGTCTGCCAACCGCGCAAAGCCCGATCGTGCCGGTAATCATCGGCGACGCGACTGAAACACTGGCGGCTTCCCAACGGTTGGAAGACGAAGGATTCTTGGTGACCGCAATCCGCCCGCCGACGGTTCCTGACGGCACCGCGCGCCTGCGCATCACTTTCACCGCCGCGCATACCGAAGCCGATGTTACGAGCCTTGCCGAGGCTGTTCGACAGCAGGTATTCACGGCTGCTTAGAAGCGCCGCGAATACAAGATGATAACGAGAAAATTTAAGAAAAAGAAAGCGGCGTAGCCTGAGGCTACGCCGCCGTATTTGTTCGGTACACCTGCGCCGCAGTCAGATCTTGGCGAGTGCCTGATCCAGGTCAGCGATGATGTCGTTGATGTTCTCGATACCGATCGACAGCCGCACCACGTCGGGGCCGGCGCCGGCCGCCATTTGTTGCTCTTCGGTAAGCTGGCGGTGAGTGGTCGAGGCAGGGTGAAGGATCAAGCTGCGCGTGTCGCCGATATTCGCGAGGTGCGAGAACATGTTGACCTCGTCGACAAATTTCAGGCCGGCGTCGTAGCCGCCCTTGACGCCGAAGGTAAACACGGCGCCCGCGCCCTTGGGCGTATATTTCTGAGCGAGTTCGTAATAGGGGCTCGATTTGAGGCCTGAATAGGACACCCAAGTGACTTTCGGGTGGTCCTGCAACCACTCAGCGGCGGCAAGGGCATTGGAGCAATGACGCTCCATGCGGAGTGGCAGGGTTTCGACACCTTGCAGGAGGTTCCACGCCGCGGTCGGATTGAGCGTCGGACCATAGTCGCGTAGCGCCACCGCGCGCACTTTCATGGTGAAGCCGAAATCGCCAAAGGTCTCGGCGAAAACCAAGCCATGATAGGCCGGGTCGGGCTGGCCGAGGCCGGGGAACTTATCGTTCTGGCGCCAGTCGAATTTGCCTGACTCGACGACGATGCCGCCCATGGTGTTGCCGTGGCCGCCAATAAACTTGGTGGTCGAATGCAGCACCAAATCAGCGCCCCACTCGAACGGCCGGCAAAGGTAAGGCGAGGCCAGTGTGTTGTCTACGACCAGCGGGATGCCGAATTCGTGCGCGACCGCCGCGACTTTTTCCAGGTCGACTATGATGCCGCCGGGGTTCGCGAGGCCTTCAAGGAAGATGAATTTCACCTTGTCGGTCATCGCCTTGCGGAAGTTTTCTGGGTCCGTCGGGTCGACGAAATGGCATTTCCAACCGAGCTTCGGGAAGCTGACGCCGAACTGCGTCACCGAGCCGCCATACAGATTGCGTGACGAGATGAACTCGTCGCCTTGCTGCATCAGGGTCGCGGCGACTAGGAACTGTGCCGCGTGACCGCTGGCGGCGGCGACTGCGCCGCGGCCGCCCTCGAGCGCGGCGACACGTTCTTCCAACACCGCAACGGTGGGATTGGTCATCCGCGAATAGACGTAGCCGAAGGTCTGTAGGTTGAACAAGGATGCGGCGTGGTCGGCGTCGTCGAACACGAACGACGTGGTCTGGTAAATCGGCGTCGACCTGGCGCCGGTGACCGGATCGGGACGCGCGCCGGCGTGGACCGCCAAAGTCTCGATACCGTATTCGTGCGGTGTTTCTTCGGCGCCAGGAATGTTGGAGACGACTTGATCGACTGGGGTGCTGGTCATTGATTTATCTCGGGGGTCTGAGGCTTTTGTTCGAGATGATGCGCGAATTGATGCCGCACCAGCTCAGCTCACCGGACAAGCGTCCGAACTCGATCTTGGGACACCGGTCCATCACGACTTCGAGCCCCGCCGCTTCGGCAAGCTCGGCGGCCGGGTCGTTGCGCACTGTGACCTGCATCCACAGCACTTTGATGCCTTTTTCGTCTTTGTTGGCGATCACCTCTTTGGTGATCTCCAACGCTTCTTCTGAGGAACGAAAAATATCGACCATGTCGAGCTGATACGGCACGTCTGAGATATTGGCGTAAACCTTCTCGCCAAGAATCTCTTCGCCGGCCCGCGATGGGTTGACCGGGATCACCCGGTAGCCCTTCTTGGTCAGGTATTTCATCGCGTAGTAGCTCGGCCGCTTCCAATGGGTGCTCGCGCCGACCATGGCGAAGGTGCGGACGCTGCCGAGGATGCGGCGCAGTTTGTCGTCGGAGTAAAAATTGTGATGCGGCAGGTAGATCAGCGGGTTGCTGTCGACCTTGGTCGCGGCTGCCGTGCTCATGTCGCGATACCTCTCGGTTGAATGGCCGTCTCTGCAGGCAGGCCATGCGGAATCTCAACAGCGCCGCGCGGGTTAACACCCCGTCCGATCGCGGTGCAATGCGGCGTGACTCCTAGGCTGCCGTGTCTTTGCTGTCAAGCTGACCGCTGGTGGCCTTGGTGGGCTGCGGATTGCCGCCGTACAGCCGGAAATGCTCGCGCTTAAAGCAGCGGTCCATCACCACATCCAGTCCCGCTTTGCGCGCCTTCTCGGCCGCTTGATCATCGCGTACGCCGTCTTGCATCCAGATCGATTTGGCGCCGACGGCAATCGCTTGCTCGGTCACTTCGGCGACCGCGTCGGGTTTGCGGAACACGTTGACCATGTCGATCGGCTCGGGCACGTCCGCGAGGGTCGCATAAACCTTGCGGCCCAGGATTTCGTCGCCGGCTGCGCGCGGATTGACCGGGAAGATGTGATAATCCATCGCCTGCATATACTGCATGATCCGGCAACTCGGCCGGTCCCAGTTGGTGCTTGCGCCGACCACCGCGATCACCCGGTCGCGGTCAAACATCCGGCGCATGGTTTTATCTTCAAGCGGGTCGTTCACGTGTTCACCGGTCCCAGTTACTCGCCCGACCATTGCGGCGGACGTTTCTCGATGAACGCGTCGATGCCCTCGGCGGCATCGCGCTTCATCATATTCTCGGTCATCACCTTCGCTGTGTAGGCGTAGGCGTCTTCCAGGTTCATCTCGACCTGGCGGTAGAACGCCTCTTTGCCGATCGCGACTGTAACCGGCGACTTCGACGCGATCTTGCCGGCGAGGTCCGCGACCTCATCGTCGAGCTGATCCGGCGCAACCACGCGGTTAAGTAGGCCGAACGTCTTGGCTTGATCGGCCGGGATCAGCTCACCGCTCAGCAACATTTCCATCGACGCCTTGCGGCCGACCGCGCGGCTCAGCGCCACCATTGGGGTCGAGCAGAACAGGCCAATATTGACACCCGGTGTCGCAAAGCGTGCCTCGCTTGAGGCAACCGCGAGATCGCATGTGGCAACCAATTGGCAGCCCGCTGCAGTGGCGATGCCGTGCACTTTCGCGATCACCGGTTTCGGCAAATGCGTGATCGAGACCATGAGCTGGCTGCATTGCTCAAACAGTGCTTCGGATTGCTCGCGACCCGGATTGGCGCGAATTTCCTTCAGATCGTGACCGGCGCAGAAACCCGGTCCGGCGCCGGCGATGACGACAACTTTAACCGACCGGTCGTCGCGAACGGCGTCGAGTTCCGCCTGAAGCGCGGTCATCAGCCCGACGGATAGTGCGTTGCGGGCGCCAGGCCGGTTGAGGGTCAGAGTTGCTACGCCATTGGCGTCGTCTTCGCGCAACACTAGGGGTTCGGCGGCTTTTTCAGCGGGCAGCGCGGCCATGGCCTATCTCCAAGAATTCAATGATCTAGCCGCAATATATCGGTTTCCGTGTTTTTTGTGCAGTAGCGAAATGGACAAACCCGCCCCGCAGCGAATGCAGCCGCCGATAATAATGTCGCGGGCCGAGAAATCGCCGCCACGCGCGTCAAACGCCGGAAATGCTGTAGGATCGTCAGGTTCTGGGACAGGGGCGGTCATTGAGCGATACGTTAACGCCGTCGGATGACGCACCGCCACGGTCCGCGATCCGCGGGCTGAGCCGCGATTTGCTGCGCAATTCACTTAGCGGCTCGGTGGTCGGCGTGGTTTCGGTCGCTTATTGCATCTCTTATGCGGCGATGATTTTTTCCGGGCCGTTGGCTGGCGGCTTGGCGCCGGCGCTGAGCGCCACCTTGGCTGGCGCGGCCCTGGTGTGTCTTGTCGTCGGGCTGTTCTCGGGGATCAGGCTCGGCATCGGTGGTCCTGATACCCCGACCATGGCGGTCATCGGCGCGCTCGCCGCGGGGCTGGTGCACACCATTGGCTCCGGACCTCTGGCCGCTGAGGCGCCACAGATCACTTTGTTCGTGGTGATTGCCGCCACATTCGTCACCGGCCTTGCCTTGTTGGTAGCGGGTTGGCTGCGGCTGGGTACCGCTGTCCGCTTTATTCCCTATCCGGTGGTTGCCGGATTTCTAGCTTCATCGGGCCTGTTGCTGTGCCTTGGCGGCATCCGCGTCCTCGCCGGCCAGGCGCCGGAACTCGATACGCTTTCCGACCTGGCAAATGGTTCAGGCCCGCAATTAGTCGTCGGCGCCGCCGTCGCCGCAGCCCTGTTCCTGGCGCGTCGAAGTGTGCGCAGCCCTTTAGCCACACCGATCGTGCTCGGCGTCGGCGTGGCCATCGCTCACCTCTACCTGGCCGGTGCCGGCGTCTCGCTCGCGGAGGCCGGCGACTCACGCTGGTTCTTGGTCGCGCCTGACAAGCTGCCATTGCCGTGGTTGCCATGGTTGCCCGGCAATCTGCCGACCATGGACGCGACCCTGATGCTAGCGGCGCTCGGCGATTGCGGTGCGCTGATTCTGGTCAGTATGCTTGCGATTGTGCTCCAGGCATCGGGCCTTGAAGTGATCCGCCGTTCTAACATCGACCTCAACCGCGAGCTCGCGATCAACGGCGTCGCAAATCTCGCGGCCGCCGCCGGTGGCGGCTTTCTCGGCAGCATTACCCTGAACCGCACGGCTCTCAATGTCGAAGCCGGCGCGACCCGTCGGCTGAGCGCGGTCTTGGCGGCGATTATCTGCGCCGTGCCGATTTTCGCTGGCGTCAATCTTGCGGCCTATGTACCGACGCCGGTACTGGGCGGTTTGTTGGTCTATCTCGGCTTGTCGCTGCTGATCGGCACTGTGTTCGCTCCACACGCGCGCATGGCTTGGTTTGACTATGCGCTGATCGGCGCCATCGTGGCGCTGATCTTGTATCGTGGTTATCTCGAAGGTGCGGTGCTTGGTGTCGCCGCGTCGTGCCTGATATTCGCTTTCAGCTACAGCCGAGCGCGGGTGATTAAGCACAGCCTGACCCGCCAGCAGTATCGCAGCGCCGTCGAGCGCGCGCCGGCTCAGGCGCGCTTATTGCGCGATCACGGCGACCGAGTTCTGATATTATGGTTGCAAGGCTACATATTTTTCGGAACTGCCAACCGCATCTTTCGGTACGCCGCTGAACGCATTTCCACGCCCAGCAAGCACCCGATCCAGTGGCTGATCCTCGACTTCGAGCTGGTGGTTGGCATGGATGCGTCCGCCGCCTTGAGCTTCATAAAGCTTAGAAACTTGGCGGAGAAGCAGGGCGTAACCATCGCGGTTAGTGGCTTGGCCGAGGCCACTGGCCCACCATTTTCAAGTAATGCCAAGAGCGCCGACGCGGCCAGCTTTCACCGTTTTCCGACACTTGATGAGGCGCTCGAGTGGTGCGAGGACCGCCTGCTCGGCGACGCTGTGGAGCCCGGGGACGATGCGGCGGTTTTCCGTCGCTGGTTGGCGCAGGGGCTTGGCGGCGACGCCTATGTTGAGCGTTTGCTCGGTTCCCTCGACCACTGCGAGTTTGCATCCGGCGATGTACTGATCCGCCGCGGTGATCCGCCCGACGAAATATTCTTGGTCTGCTCGGGACGTGTCAGTGTGTTCCTGGATCGCGACGGCAAACCCGACGTTCGACTGCGCAGCGTCATCGGCCAATCCCTGTTCGGTGAGATGGGCTTTTATCGGCAAGCACCGCGATCGGCCTCGGTCGTCGCCGATGCCCCCACCACGGCCTATCGTCTCACCCGTTCGGCGCTTCAGGGTATCAGCGAGCGAGACCCGGATCTCTGCGCCGCGTTCCAGGCGCTGATCATCCGTGTCCTATCCGATCGGGTGAGTTTCGCCACGGACGAAATCGAAGCACTGCTGCGCTAGACAATCAGCGGGACGCAATCAGTCGATTACCGCGGTTGCCTCGATCTCGATCAGGAACTCGGGCAGGGCCAGGCTCTGGACGCCGATCAACGTATTCGCCGGCGGGGTGACGTCGCCGAAGAACGCGCCGATCGCGCCGCCAATGGCGGGCAGCTTGTCGGGCGAATGACCGACGACATAAGTGCGGATGCGAACCACGTCTGCGGGTGAGGCGCCGGCATGCGCAAGCACTTTGCCGAGATTGCGCAGCGACTGCGCCGCCTGGGCCGCCAGGTCGCCCGCGCCGACCAGCTCGCGATTGTCGTCCCACGCGACTTGACCGGCGCAATGGATAGTCACGCCACCAGCGCTCTTGGTGGCGTGGGAGAAGCCGTATTCGACCGAGTTATACATGTCATCCGGGTTGATCGCGTCACGTGGCATCGCTTTCTGTCCTCTCCTTGCCTGACCCTCAGGGCCGTAATTAGTTCAACACCTATTCCTTGGCGGCGTAAGCTTCGATTTCGAGCAGGAACTCTGGGCGCACCAGCTCAGGCACCACAAGCAGCATCGACGCTGGGCGAAAATCTCCCAGAAAGCGTGTACGGACTTTCACATAGTCTGGGATATCTTCCGGCGTCAGCAGGTAATGCGTCACTTTGACCAAGTCGGTTACCCCCATGTCCGCTGCCGCGAGCATGTTCAAAATGTGATCCCAGGCGATCTCGGCCTGCCCGGTAATATCGGTGGGCAAGTCGCCATTCTTGGAGAGCCCCGGTGTGCCTGAAGTGAATAGCCAGCGCGCGTTCTTCGGCACTTCCACCGCATCGCTATAACTGCCGATTTGACTGGCTACCCCGACATCGTGTCTGACATTGGTCATGGCCTGCTCCTCCGCCGCTTGATCCGGCACCGACGCTGGTGCTTCGCCTATGGTCGCACGATCCCGATAATTTGGAAGCACCACGATTAGGTCCAGAGTAGTTCCGCGAGGCCCACCGGTAGGATTCATCGATGCGGCATGGTACCGATTGCGACGTGGCGATCGAGCTATGTGGAGGATGCGATGTTGAACGGATCTACGAAGGCTTGGTTCAAACGGCTCCGGTACGTCGAGATGGCCGGCGCGGCAGGAGCGGCACTTTGCTTGGCCTTACCGGCAGCGTCTTGGGCGCAAGGGCGCGATTTCAGCGCGGTCGAGATCAAGACACATCAGGTGGCCGACACCATCTACATGCTCGAGGGTGCGGGCGGTAATATTGGGGTCTGGGCTGGCGCCGATGGCGTGTTCCTGATCGACGATCAATATGCGCCACTGACCGACAAGATATTGGCCGCCATCAGCGAGTTTTCAGACGGCGAAATCCGCTTTCTGATTAACACGCATATTCATCCCGATCATGTCGGCGGCAACGAAAATCTCGGTCGCCGGGGCGTAGCGATTGTCGGTCACGAGAACATTCGCACGCGACTGTTGGAAGGCGTGTTCGGCAACCCGCCGGCGCCTGCCGTGGCCCTGCCGGTGATTACATTCGAAGACGGCATCACCTTCCATTTGAACGGGGAGGAGGCCCACGCCTTCAAAGTGCCGAATTCACATACCGATGGCGACACCATCGTGCATTTCCATGGCTCGGACGTGCTGCACACCGGCGATGTGTTCCGCACCACCAGCTACCCGGTGATCGATACCCGCCACGGCGGCACGTTCAAAGGCACGATTGAAACACTCGACATCATTCTCGAGGTCGCCAGCCCCGACACCAAGATCATTCCCGGCCACGGTTTCGTCACCGACGAGGCGATGGCCCAGGTCTTCCGAGACATGATCGTGACCATCGGCGATCGGGTCGCGGCCTTGGTCGAGGAAGGCAAGTCAATTGAAGACGTTCTTGCCGCCAACGTGACTGCTGAATTCGACGAACGTTGGAGCTATCCCGAGGGCTTCTTCATCACCAACGATCAGTTTATCCAGGTCATCTATAACGAACTCAAAGGCGGCTAGTAGCGGGCAGATCAATAAAAGTTTTTCCTCACTTTTTTTGCCACCGCTGCCGAACACCTACTCACGAAATGCCGAGTTCCCTGGGTTTCTATTCGCCTGAAACCCAGGGAGTCCGTGGTGTTTAGGCAAATGTCGTGTGCCCTCGGAACCGCAATCGGTGTGAAACGGTTCACCTGAACCGGGTAATCAGATTCACCAATCCCTGGTTACTCGCTTCACTGCGGTGTCCCACTCATCGTGATCATATTGCCGCAGTTGGATGGGCCCACGGGCGTCGAACGATCGGCGCCGGTGGCGAGCGGGTCAAAAAGGCCGGTACCCGTCCACAACTACGGCATCTGAGGAATATGACCACCATGTTGAGCAACCAGAATTTCAATAACCGTAATGGGGTCGCCAAGCGACTATTTCAGCACTCGTTTGTGAATTTCGATCGCGGCTTTATCCACGCATTTGCCGGCGGCCTTTTGCTTGGCGCCGTGGCACTGGCTCCGACACAGGCCCTAGCCGGTCCGCCGGTGACAATCGATGTCACCGTAACCGACGCGGGTGGCGCTCCGGTTTCCGACGCTTCCGTCATCGTTACACAAACCGGGGTGCAGCCGGTTGACCCTCTGGCGGTAACCGGCGGCGGAAAGACCGGCGCAAATGGCACGGCCTCAATCGGCACCGGCTCCACGGCGCCGACGCATACCTCGCAACCGCTGCCGGCCGGCGTGTACCAAGTCGACGTCCTCTCAGGCGGTGTGCACACCACCACCTACGTTTATGTCCCCGAAGGCCAGACCGGCACGCCGAATGTCGATCTTAGCACCGCGACGACGATGAATACGCAAGGCCAGACCGACCGGGAAGCTGCCGAGGCTGCGGAAGCGGCACGGCAGGCGGGTGATCAGGCCGCTTATGACGCGGCGGTCGCGAGGGTCGACGAGATCATCGAATTCCGCCGGCAAGCCAACGAAGAGCTAGCGCGCGCGGTCGAGGAATTCCGGCGGGCCAACAACATCCCGGCCAACAACCTGTACCAAATTGGCAAGCTCTTGAAGCGCCACATAGAGGCCCTAGAACGTGGATTTGGCGATCCAGATCAAGGACCAGTGCTCGAACAGTACCAAGACCTGCTGCAGTTACTAGAATCATGGAAGAGGGTCTTGGGAATCATGGAGACCGCCCGCGACGATATCCCCTCCTTCTCTTACTACCGCTCGGCTGAGCTCGACGAAGGCGAGGAGTATGCGGATCTAGGCCTGCCCTGGTTGGACGATGAGGGCGGCGCGCAGTATGCCAATTTGGACCGGACCGCCGAAAACCTGACGTCGGACATCGCGACGAACCAGGGCAAAACTATCCCACTCCACTTCAACTTGTCGTTTCACCATCATTACTAATCAGCTCTGACTGACGATGTGCGCACCGGTCGATGGTATTTCGGCCGGTGCGTTCGCGTCTGTCGCCTTTCGCGCCCTGTTGGACCGGCCATGGCTGATGCCAGAAACACCGAGTGTCATGGCCCAGCGCCCGGCGGTGAAGGTCAACATCCCGGTTCATCACCATTTCGGAGCATCACGGACGTGAAGACACGTCGGCCCACCAACGACTGATCGGCCGGTGTGTATCCGTGCCCGACCGAATCCCGGAATTACGCCGCGTATCGCTTATGCGCCGGCGGCCGTGGCGGTTTCGGGGGCGCGGCCCGGCGTACGGTGTGCGCGGCGCATGTCGGTGCGCACATGCGTGCTGTCGTAGCCGTTGAACAGATGCCCGATCAGGCCGCGATCGAGGTCGGAGGTGCCGAACAGCCAGTCGGCGATCGGGAACGTCAGGTTCATGTTCCGCTCCATCATGATGCTCTGATTGTGATGGGCGGTGTGATGGCGGCGGATGGTGTTGACGAACGGGCAAACGCGAACAAACCAATTCTCGTTCACGTGACAGCAGAAGTGCATGAACTCGTAGAGCATGTACATGCCGGTGGTCGTGCACATGAGCAGCCAGCCGGCATTCGGCGAGATCAGCCAGCCGACGACTAGGGCACCGGGGATCGACATCAGGATGAAGGTGACCAGAGCGTACGGAGGGAAGAAGGTCACCCGCCAGTCACGCGAGTTGGCGAACCGCGCATCCTGGTCGGTGAAAAACTGGTGATGCATCATGGTGTGGCGCATGTAAATCGCGCGCAGCGCCCGCGACGACTGCGGCCGATGCATGATGTAGCGATGCAAAAACCACTCGAACATATTGCAGATCAGGAACACCACCGGCACCACTAGCCATTCCCACCAAGCCGGCGACGCGATGTGCGAGATGTAGATATAGAAGGCCGCGATGCCGATGGTGTAGATCACCGCGACATGCAGATATCCATTATACCACCCGGCGATACGCTCGCGATATTCCGCGCGATAGCGTCGCTGGCGATCGGTCATCGTGCTGTCGGCCCATTCCATCGTCACGTCCTTATGCTGGTCGGCACAAATTATGCCATAGCCATTCCATCGCGAAAACACACCGCCGGCGGCGCATTAAGCCGGCTCTATCGCCGCCAGCACCGCGTCGATATCGGTGCCGGTCATTTCCCAGTCATTCTCGAAATTGGCCACCGCGGCGCGCATGAAGGCGTCGTGGAGCGCGATCGCGCGCTGATCGTCCGCCAAATGATCGGCCAAAAGCGCCAGTGCCAGCTGCGCCGGCCCCGCGCCCTCATAGGTCCATTCGAAGCCTTCGGGTGACAGGGATTTGAGGTCCAGGCGCGGGTCAAGCGCTGCACCGTCCACCGTCACCGCGATGCCGTCGATCGTCCGTTCGCCGAGATACCGTTTCACGCGCAGCCACCTGCCCAAGCCGTTCGGACAAAGGCTAGACGCGTGTGAGACGCCTGTGAAGTCTCATCGAGACCTCGGGCGCGCCGGGTACCGCCAGCTCAGGCGATCTGTTAGCCTTCGATCATTGAGGGGGATCCGGCCGTGCCAAGTCATTTGAAAGTCATGCTGTCGATCGTCGTGTGCGTGATCGCTGGCGTGTTGGCATATTTCGAGCACCGCGCCGGCGCGACAGACGTTGCCTGGGTCGCCGGCTTTCTCGGCCTGTTCATGGTGTTTGCGGTGTGGTTGTTTCCCGAAACCCGCAAGCAGAAAAATTCGCCGGACTGAGCCCGCAGGCCTCAAGGCCAATTCGCCTCAGCCGACCTTCGTTTCGAGTTCTTTGCCGCGCGAGATCAGGCGGAGGCCGGCGCCAGCACTCTCAAAAACGTTCACGGAGCAATTGTCGGGGCGGAGGGTCACGAGTCGCTTGTCGTTGAGAGCCGCGCCGGCCGCGATGTTGATGACCATGAAGTGGGTCACGATCACCGTGTCCTCTTCCAACGACGCAAGCGCATCGAGGATACCCTGGCGCCAATCGGCCAAGGCATCTCCCAGTTCATCCCATTGCTTATCCATCACTCTTTTCAGCCAGGCCCCGCGCTCGGCCGGCACGGCGGTAGGCGACGGGATTTCGGTCACGCGCGGCTCGATCGCGGCGGCCGCTCCCCATGCGCGCGCCAGCGGTTCAGCGATCTCGCGGGCCCGTTGTAGTGGGCTCGACACCAAAGCGAACGGTCCTTTAGGCGCCAAATTCTCGGCCATTGCCGAGGCTTGGCTGTGGCCCAAGTCATCGAGGCCCGGATCGATCGATTCGTCGAAACCGCCGGCCGCGTTACCGTGACGAACAAGATAAATGGTTGGCATACTAAGTCTTAATCCGCCTGAGATTTAGGTGAATGACTGCGCAAGAATATGAGCGCAGTCAGCGCGGCCAAGCTAGCGCATGTTGCCGACACCGCCATGCTGGCGCGAAAGCCGTCGAGAAAAGAATCGCCAATAAGAGTTTTGATCGCGGCCACGGTGTCGGGTGCGAGGTCGGGGGGGATGCCGACGCCGGCGAGGTCACGGGCGCCGGCAAGCATCGTGGCGACAACATCGGGATTGACGGCCAGATCGGCAAGCCCGGCTTGAAGGCCGCGCGCGAACAGGGCGGCGGCCAGCGCGCCGACCACCGCGACCGCGATCAGCCCGGCCAGCCGGCTCGCGGCATTGTTGACACCCGAGGCGACACCGGCGTCGCTTTCCGGCACCGCGTTCATCACCGCGGTGGTCAGCGGGGCGACGCTGATGGTCAAGCCGATCGCGAGCATTAAGATCGGTCCAAACACGCCGCTCCAATAGCCGCCATTGAGTCCGGTCCAGCCCAGCCCGGCGCAGGCCGCCGCGACGATCAGGGGGCCGATGACCAGGGGGAGGCGCGGACCCACCATGTCGATCAATCGCCCGGCCAGGCTCGAGAACAGGCCCATCACCAGACCGAACGGCAACAGCGCCATGCCGGTTTCGAGCGCGCTGTAGCCCTGAAGTTGGATCAGGTTGAACGGCACCAGAAACAGCATGCCGCTGAGCGCGAAATAGAGGAACAACGTGATCAAGTTGGCGGCGCTGAAGCGCGCCGATCGGAACAATGATAGCGGCATCATCGGCGCCCGCGACCGCGCCTCGACGATCACGAATCCGATCAGCGCCAATGTTCCCGCGATCAAGGCGCCGGCGACCACGGGATTGGCAAGACCGCCGTTGGGCCAGGCAGTCAGGCCATAGGTGAGCGCGCCGAGGCCGAGCACGACCAAGGCGGTGCCAGGCAAATCGAGTGTTGTTGCTGCGCCGTCGTCACGGCTCTCGGGCACGTAGCGCGCGCTCAGCCATAACGTCACGGCGGCGATCGGCAGGTTTATCCAGAACACCGCGCGCCACGACAACAGGTCGATGAAAGCGCCGCCCAACACCGGACCGAGCGCCGTAGTTAGCGCGGCGAATCCGGCCCACAGGCCGATCGCGCGGCCGCGCTGCTCCTTGGGAAACGATGCGGCGATGATCGCCAGACTCTGCGGCACAAGCAGCGCGCCGCCGATTCCCTGCAACGCGCGTGCGGCAATCAGGCTGAGCGGGCCCGGGGCCAACCCGCAGAGCGCTGACGCGACCGCGAACAGCGCGATCCCCGCCATGAAAACCCGCCGTCGCCCAAGCCGATCGCCAAGCGCGCCACCGACCAGGATCAGTGCGCCAAGCAACAAGGTGTAGATATTGACGACCCATTGCAGTTCGCCGAACGAGGCATTAATCGAACTCTGAATCGCCGGCAGCGCGATATGCACCACCGTGCCGTCGATGAACGCCATCGCCGAACCCAGGATGGTCGCGGCCAGCACGAACCGCCGGTGAGCCTCGGGGCAGGGCGCATCGTAGGCGCGATCGACGGCGGAGGTGCCCTGCGGGCACCAGGGTCGGTGCAATGCCGGCGCCGGTCCGCGCATTCTCGGCGCGCCGGGTTCGGCCGCTGCCTCAGTCGTTGTCACCAATGCTCTCCACTCTATTTGCCCGCAGCCCACCAGCCGTGTCTCCGGCTTGGCGCGCCATCCTACGCCGAACGCAGTTGCGGTTCGAATAGCCTTCGGGCCGGCGGGTGCGATAGTCTTCTTTGAATGATCCTCGGCTCCTCAGCAAGCGCGGCCGCGGCCCGTCGCAGTCCGATCGACGTGCACGGCCAAACCTATTTCCTCAGCGGCTATGTCGGCTATACGCCCGTTCGCGGCACCTATGTTGAGGGCAACGAAGAGAAAGACGACGGGCTTCCCCAAGGTTTCCTGGTGGAGCAACCGCCGGGATCTGTTACGCCGCCGCACTTTCACGAGGTGAACCAGTTTCAGGTCTTCGTCGGCGGGGAGGGCCGTATCGGCAAGCACGATGCGCCGCCGGTTTCGGTCCACTATGCGTCGGGTCATACGCCCTACGGGCCGATTGAGGCGGGTGCGACCGGGGTTGATTATTTCACCTTGCGTGCTGGCTTCGACCCCGGCGCGAAGTACATGCCGGCCCAGCGCGCCAAGTTGCGCCCTGGCCCGCGGCGTTTCCGCCTGTCGGAAACGGTCCCCGCGACCGACGCCGTGGCGCTCGCTGCGCGCGCATCCTCCGCTCTGGACGTCCTGCTGGAGCCGGAACCGGACGGCCTGCAAGCACACATTTTTCGGCTTGGCGCGAACGGCACGTCGAACCTGCCGGACGCGGCGCACGGCGGCGGACAATATTTGGTCGTGATCAACGGCACCCTGATCCACGGCGGAGAGGTGCTCGATCGCCTGTCCTGTCTGTTCGTCACCAGCGACGAACCGCCCATGCGGGCGACTGCCGGAGCGGAGGGATTGGAAATGCTCATTCTTCGGTTCCCGGTCGAACAGTGCCCATGACCCTTTCGCACGCCGATCCGGCGGCGCTGGCGAACGGGTTCGATCTGCGCGCTTTGCCCGACGATTTTTATGACGACCCGTTTCGCTATTACGATGCGTTGCGCGCGACAGAGCCGGTGAAGCTACTACCCGACGGCGGGTATTTTTTGAGCCGCTACGCCGATTGCCTCGCGGTCTACAAAGACCCGGTGGTGTTCAGTTCCGATAAGAAAGTTGAGTTCAAGCCGAAATATGGCGACTCGCCGTTGTACGAGCACCATACAACCAGTCTGGTGTTCAACGATCCGCCCCTGCACACGCGGGTGCGGCGGCTGATCGCGGGCGCGCTGACGCCGCGGGCGATCGCGGCGATGGAGCCCGATCTGATCGCCCTCGTCGAGAGTTTGCTCGACGCCATGGCGGAGCGCGAGGCGGTCGATCTGATCGATGATTTTGCCGCCGCGATCCCGATCGAGGTGATCGGCAATCTGCTCGGCGTGCCGCACGAAGAACGCGGACCGTTGCGCGGATGGTCGCTGGCCATTCTCGGCGCCCTTGAGCCGGCGATCAGCGCCGAGCAGTTCGCCAAAGGCAATGCCGCGGTCAGCGACTTTGTCGGCTATCTCAAAGGCTTGGTGGACAACCGCCGGCGAAACCCCGGCGATCCGGACAAGGACGTGCTAACCCGCTTGATCCAGGGCGAGGCCGACGGCGAAAGGCTGACCGAGATCGAATTGCTGCAAAACTGCATCTTTATTCTCAATGCTGGTCACGAGACCACGACCAACCTGATCGGCAATGGCCTGGTTTCCCTATCCGAATGGCCCGACGAGCGGCGGCGGCTGATCGACAATCCGGACTTGATAGATAGCGCGGTCGAAGAATTCCTGCGCTTCGAGAGTTCGAACCAACTGGGCAATCGGAGCGCCACGCGCGTGGTCGAAATCGGCGGCGTCGAAATGCCTGCCGGTACGCTGATCAATATCGGCATTGGCGCGGCGAACCGCGACCCGGCGGAGTTCGATGACCCGAACCGTCTTGATGTCGCCCGCGCGCCGAACCGCCATCTCGCCTTCGGCAGCGGCGCGCATCGCTGTGTCGGGCTGCCACTCGCGCGGCTTGAGGGCCGGATCGCGATTTCGTGCTTTCTCGACCGGTTTCCGAGCTATCAACTGGCGGGACCGCCGGTGCGCGGCAAGCGGGCACGGTTTCGCGGCCATGTCTCGATCCCCGCCCAGCTAAGCTCAATCTAATTAACGCGGTATTATAATACCGTGATCGTAAATACCTGCGTTTGCGGACAAATTTCTGATTGACTGTGCATAATGCGCAAGACTAAAACGCGCTCTCGGTCGCGACGTCGATGCGTTCGCCGGCCGATCCCTTTCAAGCTCACCCATGGGCGCGCGTGATGAAGACCTATTCCGCCAAACCGGCCGAGGTGACCCAAGGCTGGTTTCTGATCGATGCCGAGGACGTAGTGCTCGGCCGGCTTGCCTCAATCGTCGCCAACCGGTTGCGCGGCAAACACAAGCCGATCTACACCCCGCATATCGACTGCGGCGACAATATCGTCGTGGTCAATGCCGAGAAGGTGAAGCTGACCGGCGCCAAGCACGACAAGAAAGTGCATTACTGGCACACCGGTTACCCAGGCGGGATCAAGAGCCGCACCTATGGCCAGATCCTCGAGGGCAAGAAGCCGGAGCAGGTGGTCCAGAAGGCGATCGAGCGTATGGTGCCGCGCGGGCCGCTCGGCCGCGACCAGATGCGCAAGTTACACGTCTATGTCGGGCCTAAGCATCCGCATGAGGCGCAGAAGCCCGAGGTGCTCGACGTCGCCGCGATGAACCCGAAGAACAAGAGGAGCGCCTGATATGGCCGAAGAGAAGATGGGCCTGGAGGACCTCAAGGACATCGCGGCCCCCGCGGCCCCCGCGGGCATTGAACCGGCGGCCGATGAGCCGGCGATTATTCAACCCGTAATCGATGAATTTGGCCGCGCGTACGCCACCGGCAAGCGCAAGAACGCGGTGGCGCGGGTGTGGATCAAGCCGGGACCCGGGAAGGTCACCGTCAACGGCCGAGACGAGGAGATTTTCTTCGCCCGCCCGGTGCTGCGCATGATCCTGCGCCAGCCGTTTAAGGCGGTCGAGCGCGACGGTCAATTCGATGTGATATGCACGGTCTCGGGCGGTGGGCTGTCCGGTCAAGCCGGCGCGGTTCGCCACGGCATCAGCCGAGCTCTGTTGCGCTACGAGCCGACGTTGCGACCAGTGCTCAAGAAAGGCGGCTTTCTGACCCGCGATTCGCGTGTGGTCGAGCGCAAGAAGTACGGCAAGCCGAAGGCGCGAAAGAGCTTCCAGTTCTCGAAACGCTGATCAGGGGTCAAGTTTCCTTTAATCAGGGCGCCCGCGATTGGGCGCCCTTTTTGGTTTGGCGGTGATGAACGCTCTAGATGCTCGGCGCGCGGCCGGGTAAACAGGAATTAGGGAGTGTGTAATATGATGAGCACTCAAGACGAGCGGCGGATCAAGATCGGGGTGCTGGGGGCCAGCGGTTATACCGGCGCCGAGACCCTGCGGCTCGCCTCCCGCCATCCGAACATTGAGATTGTGGCGCTGACCGCCGACCGGCGCGCGGGCGAACCGCTGGCGGCGGTGTTCCCGCATCTCGGCGGGCTCGACCTGCCGACCTTTGCCAAGATCGACACCGTGGCGTGGGACGAACTGGAGGCGGTGTTCTGCTGCCTGCCGCACGCGACCACGCAGGAGGTCGTGGCAACACTGCCGGAGCATCTCAAGGTAATCGACTTGTCGGCCGATTTCCGGCTGCGTGATCCGGCGACCTATGCCGAATGGTATGGCCACGAACACCGTGCACCGCACTTGCAAGATGGCGCGGTCTACGGCCTCACCGAGTGGGCGCGCGACGCGCTCGCCGAGACGCGGCTGGCCGCCTGTCCCGGCTGCTATCCGACTGGCGCGTTGCTGCCTTTGCTGCCGCTATTGCGCGACGGGCTGATCGAGGTCGACGACATCATCATTGACGCGAAGTCGGGCGTTACGGGCGCCGGGCGGGCGCCCAAGGAAGCGATGCTGTTCGGCGAGGTTTCGGAAGGCGTCAACGCCTATGGCATCGCGCAACATCGGCACACCCCGGAAATGGAGCAGGAGCTTGGCGCGGCCGCGGGTGCGCCGATCAAGGTCAGTTTCACCCCGCATCTGATACCGATGAATCGCGGCATTCTGTCGACCATTTATGTCAAGCTGGCGAATGGTGGCGACTCGACCGCTTTGCGCCAGAGCCTGCTCCAGACCTACGCCGACGCGCCATTCGTCCGCGTTGTGCCGCAGGGCCAGGCGCCGGCGACCCGCCACGTGCGTGGTTCGAACCACTGTCTGATAGGCGTATTCGACGACCGGGTGGCTGGCCGCGCGTTGGTAATTTCGGCGATCGATAATCTGGTTAAGGGCTCGTCAGGCCAAGCGATTCAGAACTTTAACCTGATGTTCGGTTTGCCCGAGACCGCCGGCCTCGAGCAGGAACCGCTCTTTCCTTAGCAGGCTAAGTGAGGCTGATGCTAATCTGCGCTGACATTGATTTATTTGGTGGCGCATTTACCTTGATCCGACACCCCGGCCACCGCGACGGGGTCCAGGGGCGCAAAGCCGGTTCTTTTCGGTGACCAATCAAAATGCGTCGTGCCGGCTGCCCTGGATGCCGGATCAAGCCCGGCGTGACGATGGGACAAGTCAGGGCGGCGGGGCGACGAGCTTTTCGATGCCGTCGGAAACGTTGCGCCAGGCGGTGTCCCGGTTCTCCCAGGTGGAGACCGCCTTGCCGTCCGTGGGCAGCGCCTGCAGCCTTGCAAATGGCGATTTGTTCCAATTGACATCGCGGATGATGATCGGCACCACCGTCGCCTTGCCCGCCTTGTCGCGGTCCAGGGCGCGTTTCATTTCGAGTTCCCAGCAATATTTCGAAGCGATGAAGTCCGCGCTGATCAATAGCAGGATAATGTCGGCGCGCTCCAGATTATGGTCGATTTCGGTTTTCCAATCATCGCCCGCCTCGATGTTACGGTCGTGCCAGGTGTCGATCAGGCCACGATGCTGCAGGATTTTGAGATGGGTTTCGAGCTCGTTGCGCCAGCTTTCATCCTTGTGCGAATAGCTGTAAAATAGGCGCTTGGCGCCGCGCGCCATGTCGTCCGGCTTGCGCGCCCGGCGCGCGCCTTCGAGATCGACGCCGTTGAGCAAGCTCTGGACGTCGTGCTTCATCACCTCGTCGCCAATGACTTGCGTAATTGTCTTTTCGCCCGCCCTTTGCATGACAATCAGGTCTTGATAGGGCACCGCATGTTCCGGGTGATCCGGCAGCGGTACCATCTCGGTCGGGTCGAAGGTGAAGCTCGCGTGAATATGCGCGAAATCGGAGCGGATCACTGCGAGTAACTCGCGCCGACTTGTCGGTGGACCGCTGACCGAGACAAACACTTTCTTGTCCTGCACGTCGGCCCTGACCAGCGCCCGGTTGCCCCCGAAGTGCAGCATCACGCCGGTGCGCCAGCGCGGTTGCGCCGTGCTCAGGCCATGGGTGCGCACGATAAAGCGCGACAGCAGGCCCTCGGGTAGAACCGGATAGTGGTACTGGAAGTTGAGGCAGCCAGTTAGGTCGAACTGCTTCACCTCGGGAGGCTGTTCTTTCGCCAGCAGCTCTGGAATCAGAAAGTGGTCGTCGTTGTCGGGGAAGCTGAAACACAGCTCGAACTTGCGCATCAGGTCGATCAGGAAACGATGCCGCTCGGGCGGATAGGCGGCAGAGTCCAGGATGCCGGGCAGGTCGGCGATGCCCAGTTCGCCGCGCTGTTCGGTCACGTCCTCGGCGTTCAGAAGGCCGTAAATGCCGTTTGTCACCCAGTGCGGATTGAGCACGTGCATGTCGCGCAGCCGCGAGTCGTCTCTGTAATTGAGCGCGATACCCAGGCTGTGCAGGTAGCCGGCTAACAATTCCTGGGCGCCGGGATCGGCCTCGCCATGGTCCGCGCAAATCCGCCGGAAATCTTCGAACGTGACATAATTCTCTTTGCGTTTCCCCATGTCGGCCAGCCGGTCCTTGATGTCGAACCAGCTCGCGGGGAAGGCGTCGCGCAGATGCTCCAGGCGGTCGGTCTCGCGCGCGATCACCCGGCGCAGGTCGTCGATGCCGATCGGTCCGCGATCGTCTTCCTCGGTGGGGTCGGAGCAATCGGTCGGAACGAAATCGGCGATGGCTGGAAATTTCTGTTTGAGCCCCGTGCGATCGAGGTCGAAAGGATGCTCCTTCACCTTGTTGAGTACGACGATGACCGGCGAGTCCTCGGCGAAGCTCTCGATCAGGCGCAGCCAGTAATCTGCGTCCGCGTCCTCGCCGCCCTCGCGGCCATTGAGCACCAGCAGATAGAGGCTTCGCTGGGTCAGGAAAAACTGGTGCGTCGCGTGCATGATCTCCTGGCCACCGAAATCCCAGATGTTTAGCCGGACATTTTCGTCGTCGCCGAGCGCGACTGGCCATTCGGTAATCTTGATTCCGGGAGTCTTTTTCTCGGCCGCGTCGAAACTGTCGTGAACCAGCCGGTTGACCAACGACGTTTTGCCGACTCCGCCGCGCCCGACCAGGATCAGCTTCGCCTCGTTCAGCGGCCGCGCCTCGCCACGGATGCGGAAGTAGTAATCCAGAATGACCGCCGGATTAGCGGGCGGATTGTCCCGTATCTTTGATTCAGCATATGTTGGGCCAAGCACTTCGGCGGGCAGGCCAAGCACGTCATTGCGATGTAGGTAGAGTTCCTCGAGAGAGGTAAGTTTCCGAAGCGAGTCGGGCAAAGACGTAAGATTGTTGCCACCAAGGTCCAGCCTAAGAAGGTCGGTAAGTTGGCCCAACGTCTCCGGCAATGACGTCAGCTGGCTATGCGCGAGATCCAGAAATTTAAGATTTGTCAGCTGATCCAGCGAGTCGGGTAAAGATGTAAGTTGGTTGTAGTCGAGGTTCAGCCATTCAAGCTTGCTAAGCTTGCCTAACCACTTGGGCAATGATGTGAGCTCGTTGTCAGTAAGAAATAGTTCTTGGAGATTAGTGAGCTGGCCCAGTACTTTAGGGAAAGATTTGAGTTGATTTTCACTGAGGTCGAGTATTTGAAGGTTGGTGAGCTGGCCCAGAGACTTGGGCAATGTCGTTAATTCAGCCGCTGAGAGATCTAGCTCCTTCGCGCCCGTTTCAAGGGCCAGTTGAATCCTTTCTTCCGCATCTTCCGCCTCTTCCGCCGGCTTCATGTCTTGATCTTTGGGTCCGTGTTGGCGGGGCATGGCGCTGGTCTTTTGTGTTCCGGGTGGCAGTCGGCGCCGGGTCATGCCGAGAGGAGACGGCGACGATGGTCCGGCCACCTGCGGTTGGTTGCATTGGAAAGCCTAGCGACCTATGGGCGTGGAATCCAGGGGGGCGCGCGGCGTCCGGCGGATTGTGAAGGCCGGGTTTCGGCCGATCCGGTCGGGCCGTCGGCATCCGTTCGTCACCCCCGGCCAGCGCGCCGGGGCCCAGAAGTGCAAGGGGTGATTATTGGGTGACTGCTCTCAATGTGCCGGACCGACCGCCCCTAGACGCAGGGTCAAGTCCGGCGTGACGATAGGGCGACCGGTCCGGCACCAAGCGGAAATAAATCTGTCTCGGTGGATCGGGTCGGAATGTAACTGTGTCGGCAGATGTTTTAGCTAAACGTGTTGGCCGCCGTTGACGTGAATTTCGGCGCCGTTGACGTAGCTCGACTGGTCGGTGCACAGGTAATAGATCGTGCGCGCGACTTCTTCAGGCGTGCCTAGGCGTCCCATTGGGATGTCGGGCAGTAATTGTTCCTCGGTGCCGGGCGACAGAATACTGGTTTTGATTTCGCCAGGTGCGATCGCGTTGACACGAATGCCGTGGCGGCCGAAATCGGCGGCCATCTCGCGGGTCAGCGAAGCGAGCGCGGCTTTGGAGGTCGCGTAGGCCGTGCCGGCGAAAGGGTGGACCCGGCCGCCGGCGATCGAAGTGACGTTGACGATCGCGCCTTGAGCCAGTTTCAATTCCTCGAACAAGCCGCGCGCGAGCTGGATCGGCGCAAAGAAATTGACCCGGAAGACATGCCGCCAGTCGTCCATGGCGGTGGTCAAGCTGTCGACCCGTTCGCCCTCCGGCCCCTTAATCGAGATGCCGGCATTGTTGACCAGGGCCTGTAACGGCTCGCCGTGAAGCATGCGCCGCAGTTCCGCGACCCGCTCCTCCAGCGAATCGGAGTCGCTTAGGTCAATCTGAAGGTGGTCCTCGGGTCCCGCTTCCCAAGGGCAATCCTCTGGGAAGGCGTGTCGCGAACAGGTGATGACCCGCCAGCCGGCGCTGGAAAAGCGTTTGACCGTAGCGTGGCCGATGCCACGGCTCGCACCGGTCAGCACCAAGGTCTTACGGGGTTCGTTGGGCAGCGCCATCGGGTTACCTATCGGCCGCTCGGTTGATCACGGGGCCGCGACAATCGGGTTCACTTAGCCTTTTCCATAACATAGGCGCCGGGCGCCGGCATAATCGGCTTGAGTTTTCCGTCGCCCGGTTCTCGCGCCGGTACCTTCTTGCCTGCGTGGCGCGTTTGCCACCGCTGCCAGTCGATCCACCACGACCCGTCATGCTCCTTGGCCGCCTCGAGCCAGGCCTGTGGGGTCTTTGGTTTACGGCTGTTTGTCCAGTACGGGTATTTGGCGCTCGCCGGCGAGTTGGTGATTCCGGCGATGTGTCCGGACCCGCCGAGCACGAAGTGTACGGGGCCACCATAGAGCTGAGTTGCGGCATAACAAGATTGCCACGGTGCAATGTGGTCTTCCTTGGTGGCGAGGACATAAACCGGCGTCGTGACTTTGCCGAGATCAAGCTTGTGGCCCGCGAGCTCGATCCCGCCCGGCTCCCGCAGCGCATTTTTTTGGTACATGTTGCGCAGATAGAAGGAGTGCATCTTTGCCGGCATGCGCGTTGAGTCGGCATTCCAATAAAGCAGGTCGAACGGGAAGGGGTCCTTGCCGAGCAAATAATTGTTCACCACAAACGACCAGATCAAATCGTTGGCGCGTAGCATGTTGAAGGTGTTGGACATGGCCGAGGCATCAAGTACGCCGCCTTTATCTTCCATGCGCTTCTCGAGCGACTCGATCTGTTCCTGGTCGATGAACACGCCGAGCTCGCCAGGGTCCGAGAAGTCGACCAAGCTGGCCATGAAGGTCGCCGATTTAATCCGGTCATCACCGATTGCCGTGAGATAAGCGAGGGTGCAAGCAAGCAAGGTCCCGCCGAGACACAATGCCATCGTGACCACCTCGCGCTTGCCCGTGGCCTGTTCGATGGCGTCGAGCGCCGCCACCGGGCCTTCGAGCATGTAGTCGGCAAAGCTCTTTTCGGCGAGTTTGTCGTCGGGGTTCACCCACGAAATCATGAACACCGTGTAGCCCTGATCGGTGGCCCATTTGACCAGCGAGTTCTTCGGTCTGAGGTCGAGGATGTAAAATTTGTTGATCCACGGCGGCACCATCAGCAATGGCCGTGTATGCACAGTCTCGGTGGTCGGCGTGTATTGGATCAGCTCCATCATGTCGTTGCGGAACACGACTTGACCGGGTGACGCCGCGACGTCCTTGCCCACCTCGAAGGCGTCCATGTCGGTCATGGTGATCTTGAGCTCGCCTTCGCCGCGTTCGAGGTCGCGAAGCAGGTTGTCCAGGCCGCGCACCAGGTTCTCACCCTTGCTGTCGACCGTTTCGCGCAGCACCTCGGGGTTCGTCATGACGAAGTTGGTGGGCGCCAACGCGTCAGCAAACTGGCGGGTATAGAACGACACTTTTTTGGCGGTCTTGTCGTCGAGTCCCTCGACGTCCTGCACCGTGTCCTGCATCCACTGCGCGGTCAGCAGGTAGGACTGTTTGATATAGTCAAACACCGCGTTTTCCTGCCACGCCGGATCGCGAAAGCGGCGGTCATCGGCTTTTGGCGCGACAACCGGTTCGCCATCGCCATGGTTGCCGAGCATGCGCTCGGTCGCGTGCTGCCATAATTTCATGTGGCTCTGCCACAGATCCATCTGACCCTGCATCAGCTTGGCAGGGTCGCTCATCATTTGCGACGTCATCGCCATGAAGGCGCCGAACATATTCGTCGAATCGCCGAGATGCGCCGGCGCGCCGGCATTGCGTTCCATGAACGACTGCATCACCGATTGGCTACGTTCGGCGATGCGCTGCCAATTCTCCGCCATTTGCGCCGCGCTTGCCGTTGCGTCTGCTGTTGCGTCGGTTTCGGTCATTTTTGGTCGCTCCGCTGCGCCGTCATCGTTATTCGTCCGATCCCAATTCCGGTTGATCGGGCATGCTGTTGCATCGGGTCCGATTGCTTGTTTCGGCACGTCTTTGCTATAGACTGGCGCCGTTGCCGTCGTCCGCGCATCGGGGCGCGTCCGGCACGCCACAGCGGCACTCTTTGCGACCCGAAGCAAGCGCCCGAATGGCATGCCTTCATAGAACTAGAGCGTTACCGAATCATGGACTCTCTTAATCTTTGCCGCACCGGCCTGCAAGCGGGATCAGTTGGCGCCCAGCCGTGGCGCGCCGTCGCGGCATTGCTCGCACTGGTTTGGCTCAGCGCTTGTTCGGCGATTCCCGATGAGCTCAATCCGATCGAGTGGGCGAACGATGTCGATGCCTATTTGAGCGGCGAAGAGGCCGAATCCGACCCCGAACTCGCTGCCCGTATCGAGGCAGAACGCGCGCAGCCGGTACCGGGCGCGGATCAGGATTTTCCCAAGCTTTCATCGGTTCCCGGGCAGGCGCCGACAGTCACCTCCTATGATGAACGTACCGAAATCACCGAGCGTCTGGTGGCCGATCGGGCGGCGACCCGTTATGTCGAGAACCCCGCTACTCTGACGGGCGCCGAGAACGCCCCGGTACCGGCGCCGACGGTAACCAGCACGCCGGCGATAAGCACCACGGACGTGGATCGCACGGTCAACATGCGCGCGCCGGACGAGACGGCGGCGATGGCGGCCTTGGTATCCTCGGATGCGCCGCGCGTACCAACCGTCTCTACCCCACCGCTGCAAACCGTGACGCCTCGGTTTAGCGACGCCGAGATGGCTGAGTTGGCCTGGGCGGGGAACCTTGAGGGGCTGCTGCACGCCGCGGTGATATATTACGCCAACGGATCTTCCCGTTTGTCACGCCGTGACCGAGAGGTGTTGCGGCAAGTCGCCGAGGTCCAAAAACTGGATGGCGCCATCGTCCGGGTGGTCGGGCACGCGAGTATGGGCAGTTCGGCGGCCGATTCGGTGAAGGTCAAGATCGCAAATTTTGAAATTGCCTATGACCGTGCGCGTGCAGTCGCCGACGAACTGATAAAGCTTGGCGTGCCAGAGGATCGGGTATTCGTCGCGTCGGCTTCTGACTCGCAGCCGGCTTATTCAGAGTCCACGCCGAACGGCGCCGCGGCCAATAGACGGACCGATATTTATTTTGAGAATGACCGTTCGCCTGCCTGACCACCGGGTGGTGCACGGCTGAACAGCGACCCCATGACTGACGAATTCGAACGCATCCGGCGGTTGCCGCCCTATGTCTTCGCCGAAGTGAACGAGATGAAGCAACGCGCCCGAACCCAGGGCCGCGACATCATTGACTTCGGCATGGGCAACCCGGATTCGCCGACGCCCGACCATATTGTCGAAAAATTGGTCGAGACCGTTCGTAAGCCACGCACGCACCGTTATTCCAACTCGCGTGGCATACCGGGGCTTCGACGCGCAATGGCGGGGTATTACCGGCGCCGGTTCAATGTCGATCTGGACCCGCAAGCTGAAATCATTACCACGCTCGGCTCCAAAGAAGGCCTGGCTAACCTTGCTTCGGCGATGGCGGCACCGGGTGACATCATCCTGTCACCGAATCCGAGCTATCCAATCCATCCTTATGGCTTCGTGATCGCCGGTGCCTCGGTGCAGCATGTGCGCTGCGGGCCGAACATCGACTATCTCGACGAGTTGCGCCGCGCGGTGGCGGCGAGCCCGCGCAAGCCGAAGGCGATGGTGTTGAATTTTCCCAACAACCCGACCGCCGAACTGGTCGATCTCGGTTTCTACGAAAAGGTCGTGGCGTTCGCGAAACAGGAGGAAATCTACATTCTCTCCGACCTCGCTTATGCTGAGATCTATTTCGATGTCGAACCGCCGCCATCGATCCTACAAGTGCCCGACGCGCGAGATATCGCGGTCGAGTTCACCTCGCTCAGCAAGACCTATTCGATGCCTGGCTGGCGGATCGGTTTCGCCGCCGGCAACGCCCGGCTGATTCAGGCGCTGGCGCGGATCAAATCCTATCTCGATTATGGCGCGTTCACGCCGATACAGGTCGCGGCGGCGGCGGCGCTCAATGGCCCGCAGGACTGCATCGACGAAATCCGCCTGCGTTACAAGGAACGCCGCGACGTGCTGGTCGAGAGCTTTGCGGCTGCCGGCTGGGAGATTCCGAGCCCTCGGGCCACCATGTTTGCTTGGGCGCCGATCCCGCTCGCCTGGCAGGCTGTCGGGTCGCTTGAGTTTGCCAAGCGGTTGCTGGCCGAGGCGGAGGTGGCGGTGTCGCCGGGCATCGGCTTTGGCGAATATGGCGAGGGGTATGTGCGGATCGCCCTGGTCGAGAACCGGCAGCGCATTCGGCAGGCCGCGCGGAACATAAAATCTTTCCTCAACAGCGCGGAGCCTTCTTCGTCCGCGCCCGCGCAACGGATCGCATCACAATGATTGCACAATGACCGCCCCGATAAAGATTGCGATTGCCGGTCTGGGCACGGTCGGTGCCGGTACGGTTCAAGTACTGCGGAAAAATCATGCGCTGCTGGCGGCGCGGTGCGGCAGAGGGTTCGAATTGGTCGCGGTCTCAGCGCGCGATCGGGCGCGCGACCGTGGCATTAGCCTGAACGACGCGGCTTGGGTCGACGATGCGACGGCTCTTGCCGACACCGACGCCGATGTAGTGATCGAGCTAATCGGCGGCTCTGATGGGCCCGCTCTCGATTTGGTTCGAAACGCCTTGGCCAAGGGCAAGGCGGTGGTGACCGCGAACAAGGCACTCATCGCCCATCACGGTCATGAGCTTGCCACGCTCGCTGAATCCAATGGCGCGCCATTGGCGTTCGAGGCCGCGGTTGCGGGCGGTATTCCGATCGTTAAGGCGTTGCGCGAAGGGCTCGCGGCCAACCAGATCACCCGCGTCTACGGCATTTTGAATGGCACCTGCAATTATATGCTGAGTGACATGCGCGACACTGGCCGCGCCTTCGATACGGTATTGGACGAGGCGCAGGCGCTCGGTTATGCGGAGGCCGATCCAAGCTTCGACGTCGACGGCGTCGATGCAGCGCACAAACTGGCGATTCTGGCGAGTTTGGCGTTCGGCACTCGCGTCGATTTCGAGTCGGTTCACATTGAAGGCATCCGGGCGATTGACCCGGTGGATATCGCCTATGCGGACGAACTTGGCTACCGGATCAAATTACTCGGCATCGCGCGGCTGACCGCGGACGGTCTGGAGCAGCGCGTGCATCCGTGCATGGTGCCGCGCGCCGCGCCGATCGCCAGCGTTGAAGGCGTGTTAAACGCGGTGGTTGGTGAAGGAGACTTTGTCGATACCACGGTTTACGAAGGCCGTGGCGCCGGCGCCGGGCCCACCGCGTCGGCGGTGATCGCTGACCTGGTCGATATTGCGCGCGGCAGCCGTGTGCCGACATTCTCTGTGCCCGTGGCTGACCTGCGCGCGGCGGCGCCGGTTCCGATCGACCGCCGGGCCGGACCGTATTACGTGCGCCTCATGGTGGTTGACCGGCCGGGCGTCATCGCTGATATCGCCGCCTGCCTGCGCGATCATGAGGTGTCCATGGAAGCGCTGGTGCAACGCTCGCGCTCGCCGGACGAAGCTGTGCCTGTGGTGATGACGACGCACGACGTCGTTGAGGAGTCGATGGCGGCCGCATTGAAGCAGATTGGCGGGCTTGGCTCCGTGGTCGAACCGCCGCGCATGATTCGAATCGAATCACTGTAATCTTGCGCCGGTCCAAATCTTGCGCCGGTCCATGAGAGCCGGCGTTTCTTAGGAGGGCAAATGACGCAGTCGGGCGTACTCGACCGTAACCTGGCATTGGAGGTGGTGAGGGTCACCGAAGCCGCCGCCTTGTCGTGTTCGCGGTTTATGGGCCGGGGCGACGAAAAAGCCGCCGATCAGGCGGCGGTGGACGCCATGCGACGCGCGCTCAACAGCCTCGCGATCGACGGCACCGTGGTGATCGGCGAAGGCGAGCGCGACGAAGCACCGATGCTGTATATCGGCGAAAAAGTCGGCGCTGGCGGTCCCAAGGTCGACATCGCCCTGGATCCACTCGAGGGCACGACGATCTGCGCCACGGGTGGACCGAATGCCTTGGCGGTGATTGCCATGGCGGAGGATGGCGGCTTTCTTAATTCACCCGATGTGTACATGGACAAGATCGCGGTCGGCGCGGGCCTCCCCGATGGCGTCGTCGATTTGGATGAAACGCCGGCAGCGAATCTGAAGAGCTTGGCGAAGGCCAAAAGCGTTGAAGTGAGTGATATTGTGACGTGCATTCTGAATCGGCCGCGTCACGAGGAACTCATCGCCAAAAGCCGCGAAGCCGGCGCGCGCATCCAGCTAATCCAGGACGGCGACGTAGCCGGGGTTATCGCAACTTCGCGCGAGGGCACGGGAATCGACCTATACATCGGCAGCGGCGGGGCTCCCGAAGGCGTATTGGCGGCGGCCGCATTACGCTGCATCGGCGGCCAGATGATGGGCCGGCTCATCTTCCGCAACGACGACGAGGTGCAGCGGGCACGCAAGATGGGCATCGAGGAGCTCGATCGCAAATATTTGCTTGAGGACTTGGCAAGCGGCGATGTCATGTTCGCGGCGACCGGCGTCACCGACGGCTCCATGCTGCGCGGCGTTCGGCGGTTTTCCGGCGGATGCGAGACAGAGTCCCTGGTCATGCGATCGAAGACAGGCACCGTGCGGGTGATAAGTGCTCAGCACGATTATTCGCGCAAAGCGATGTTGGGGGATGATACTCGATAGCATGCCAATGCTTGCATCGACAGCTGCGGTGCTCGGCGTCGAATGTTCGATCGGCGGCAAATTATGGCGCAGCCGGCTCAGCTCCGACAGGGCCGCGCTGGCCCTATCGCAAAAATTTGACCTTCCCGACGTGCTTGGTCGTGTGCTGGCGGCGCGTGGTGTCGGCCCCGACGACGCAGAAACTTATTTGAGCCCAACCATCCGTGACAGCATGCCCGATCCTTCGCTGTTGCGCGATATGGACGAGGCCGCGGCGCGTCTGGCCGATGCGATTGAACGCGACGAGCTGATAGCCGTTTTCGGCGACTATGATGTTGATGGAGCGACCGCCTCGGCATTGGTTCGGCTCTATTTGGAGGCGGTGGGCGGCCGCGCTCGACCTTACATTCCTGATCGTCTCACCGAAGGATACGGACCCAATGCGCCCGCGCTTGCCCGGCTGCGCGCCGAAGGCGCGGCAGTGGTGGTAACGGTCGATTGCGGCACGGCGGCGCACGCGCCACTCGAGGCGGCTCGCGCCGACGGTCTGGATGTGATTGTCATCGACCATCATCAGTCCGGTCCCGACCTGCCGGCAACCACTGCGCTGGTCAATCCGAACCGGCTTGACGATGACAGCGGCCAAGGCGCGCTCGCGGCAGTCGGCGTCGCGTTTCTATTGGTGGTGGCGCTCAATCGAGTGTTACGGGCCCGCGGCCGTTTCGCGAATCGAAAAGAACCGGATCTGGTGCAGTGGTTGGATCTGGTCGCGCTTGGCACTGTGTGCGACATGGTGCCGCTGGTCGGCCTCAACCGCGCTTTCGTTACACAGGGCCTCAAAATTCTGGCGCGGCGTGGCAATCCGGGCCTTGCCGCCTTGATTGACGTGGCGCGGATCGACGAAACGCCGGCCGCGTTTCATGCCGGTTTTTTGCTCGGCCCACGGATCAACGCCGGAGGCCGGGTCGGCGAATCTGACCTCGGCCATCGTTTGTTGGTCAGTCGCGCTATTTCGGAAGCTTTGCCGATCGCCGAACGTCTTGACCGCCTAAACGAGGAACGCAAGGCGATCGAGGCCCGCATGCTTGAAGAAGCGTTAGATTCGGTTGAACGCGTCGGGGCGGCATCGCGGACGGTCTTGATGGTGAGCGGTGAGGGGTGGCACCCCGGGGTCATCGGCTTGATCGCAAGTCGAATGGTCGAACGCTACGGGCGGCCGGCCTTTGCGCTGGCCTGGGATGGCGATATGGGCAAGGGGTCCGCACGGTCGGTTGCCGGATTCGACATAGGCGCTGCGATTACCGCGGCGCGACAAGCCGGCCTGGTGTCGGAGGGCGGCGGCCACGCCATGGCCGCTGGGCTCACCATCGCGCGCGGCAAATTCGATGCCTTTGCCGATTTCGTCGAGGATCGATTGCAGCGCGCCGACGTCTCGATGCAACCGAGCCTGGGTGTGGATGCGGCGATGAGCGTTGGCGGCGCGACAACCGATCTGTATCGCCTGCTCGACCGCGCCGGACCGTATGGCAGCGGCAATCCCGAGCCCCGTTTCGCTCTTTCCGCCTGTCGGGTTGAATACGCGAAAGTGGTTGGCAGCGGCCATGTCAGCTGCCGTCTGGCGGCGGAAGGCAAGAACCGCTTGAAGGCGATCGCATTTCGCAGCGCGGATAGCGAGGTGGGCCAGGCGATCCTGGAAGCGGCCGGCCGGCCGCTGCATTTCGCCGGGCATTTGCGCGCCGATCGATGGAACAATCGCGATGGCGTGCAGTTGATAGTCGAGGATGTCGCGCGTGTCGCTTGACGCGGGCGGCGCGCGAAGCGATGGAGCGGGCGCATGGCCGCGACGGTAACGTGTGCAGTGATTCCGGTCGGCGGGCTGGGCACGCGGTTTTTGCCGGTGACCAAGGCCGTGCCGAAGGAAATGCTGCCAATCGTTGATAAGCCGCTTATCCAATATGCGGTCGAAGAGGCGGTGGCGGCCGGCATCGAGCGCATCGTCATTGTAACCGGGCGCGGCAAGAGCATGATCGAGGACCATTTTGATCATGCGATCGAGCTCGAACAGACTTTGGCCGCAAGCCAAAAGACCGAGTTGCTTGCGCTGGTCGAAGCTGCGGGCATGCCGCCCGGGGCAATCGCTTATACGCGCCAGCAAGAGCCGCGTGGTCTGGGACACGCCGTGTGGTGTGCGCGTGATCTGGTCGGCGATCAGCCTTTCGCGGTGATGTTGCCCGACGATATGGTCTTGGCCGAAACGCCTTGTTTGAGCCAGATGCTCGATGCCTATGCGACGGTCGGCGGCAATCTTGCGGCGGTGATGGACGTGCCCCTCGAACACACCGCGCGATACGGTGTGCTCGAGGTAGGTCGCGACGATGGCCGCTTGGCGGAGGTAAAAGGTTTGGTCGAGAAGCCGGCGCCTGAGGACGCACCTTCGACGCTTTCGATCATCGGCCGCTACGTGTTGCAGCCAGAAATATTCGCCAAACTGGCGCGCCAGAAGACCGGCGCGGGTGGCGAAATCCAATTAACCGACGCAATGGCCGGATTGATTGGCCAGCAACCATTTCATGGTTTCCGTTTTGACGGCACACGATACGATTGCGGTAACAAACTTGGCTTTATTGAAGCGACCCTGGCCTATGCGCTGGCGCGTGACGATCTGGGCGCGGCGATACGCGATATGTTGCGTCGTCTCACGACCTCCCTTTAGAGGCAAACCCACATGAAGATTGTCATGGTCGGCACCGGCTATGTCGGCCTGGTATCCGGCGCTTGTTTTTCCGAGTTCGGGGTTGAGGTGGCGTGCGTCGACAAGGACGTGGCGAAAATCGAAGCCCTCGAAGCCGGCCAAATTCCAATTTATGAACCGGGGCTCGACGACCTGGTCGCGCGTAATCGCGACGCCGGCAGGCTGCACTTCGGCACTGATCTTGCCGGCGTTATGACCGGAGCCGAGGCGGTTTTTATCGCCGTCGGCACACCGAGCCGACGCGGCGATGGTCACGCGGACCTCACCTATGTTCACGAGGCCGCCCGGGAAATCGCCAGCGCTATCACCGATCGTACTGTGTTGGTGACAAAGTCGACCGTGCCGGTGGGCACCGGCGCCGAGGTCGAGCGAATCATCACCGAGACCCGCTCCGATCTGCAGCCGGGCGTTGATTTCGACGTCGTGTCGAACCCTGAGTTTTTGCGCGAGGGTTCGGCGATAGAGGATTTTATGCGGCCCGATCGGGTGGTGGTTGGCGCCGAAAGCGAACACGCGCAGGACGTATTGCGGGCGCTTTATCGGCCGCTTTATCTGCGCGAAACGCCGATCCTGATAACCACACGCGAGACCGCGGAGCTCACCAAATATGCCGCCAACGCCTTTCTTGCCACCAAGATCACTTTCATCAACGAGATCGCCGACCTGTGCGAGCGGGTCGGTGCTGATGTTCAGCAAGTGGCGAGGGGAATTGGGCTCGACGGGCGGATCGGCGCCAAGTTTCTCCACCCCGGGCCGGGCTATGGCGGTTCTTGCTTCCCGAAAGACACGCTGGCGCTGGTGCGGACCGCGCGCGAGCACGGCGCGCCGACAAAAATTGTCGAGGCCGTGTGCGACGCCAACGAAGCCCGCAAGCGACGCATGGCCGAGAAAGTGATCGCGGCGTGCGGCGGTTCGGTTGAGGGCAAAACGATTGCGGTGCTGGGGCTCACCTTCAAACCCAACACCGACGACATGCGTGACAGCCCGAGCCTGGTGATCGTGCCAGCTTTGCGCGATGCGGGCGCGCGAATCCGCGCTTATGATCCGGAAGGGATGGATGCCGCCAGACCGATGCTCGGCGACGTCGAATTCGCCAACTCCGCCGATGCGGCACTCGAAGGTGCGGATGCATTGGTCCTGATCACCGAGTGGAACGAGTTTCGTGCGCTTGATCCTGACCGCATGAAAGCCTTACTGAAGGCTCCGGTGGTGGTGGATCTGCGCAATGTCTATCGCCCGTCCGAGATGACAGCCGCCGGGCTCGACTATGTTGGCATCGGCCGACCCCCGGTCCGGGGCCACGCCGATGTTTGAACCGGCACCGCTCGATCCGGGAACCCTTCGCGCTTACGACATTCGGGGCGTGGTCGGCGAAACCTTGACCGAGGCCCAGGCCTATGGGGTAGGGCGCGGGTTCGCCACGCTGGTTGCCGAGCGGATCGGGGCGTGCTCAATCAGCGTCGGTTATGACGGACGAACCTCGTCGCCGAAACTCGAGCAGGCTTTGGTCGCCGGGCTTGAAGCCTCGGGCGCAACGGTGACGCGGGTCGGGCTCGGGCCGACACCAATGCTTTACTACGCCGCTAAAACACTGCCCACGGATGGCGCGGTTATGGTCACCGGGTCACATAATCCGCCGGACCATAATGGTTTCAAGATGATGCTGGCCGGCGGCGCGTTTTACGGCGACGACATCCAGGAACTGGGGCGCATCGTGGCTCAACAGGCGTTTTCGGATGGCGCCGGGTCCTCGCGCGAGAATGACGTTTCAGATGCCTACGTCGCGACACTCGCCGACGCGTATCGAAGCACGCAACCGCTGAAGGTCGCCTGGGACGCTGGCAATGGCGCGGCCGGCGAAATCATGACCCGGCTCACCGAACGACTGCCGGGCGAGCACGTTCTGCTGTGCGCGGAGATTGACGGCAGTTTTCCGAACCATCACCCGGACCCGACGGTGCCGGAGAACCTGGAACTCTTGATCGACACCGTGCGCGAGCAAGACTGCGACATTGGCGTCGCTTTCGACGGCGACGGTGACCGGCTTGGTGCGGTCGACCGCGATGGCCGGATCCTATGGGGCGACCAGATCCTGTGCCTGCTCGCCGCTGACCTGTTGCGCGAGCGCCCAGGCGCCACCGTGATCGCCGACGTCAAGGCGAGCCAGGTGCTGTTCGACCATATCGCGGCCAATGGCGGCGTACCGTTGATGTGGCGCACCGGCCATTCGCCGATCAAGAGCAAGATGGCCGAAACCGGCGCGCCGCTAGCCGGCGAAATGAGTGGGCACATCTTTTTCGCCGACCGTTACTTCGGCTTTGATGACGGCCTCTATGCCGCGGTCCGCTTGCTCGATGTCATCGCCGGAAGTGGCAAGACCAGCGCCGCGTTGCGCGACGCGCTGCCGCAACGGATAAACACGCCCGAACTGCGGTTTGCGTGCGACGACGTGCGCAAATTCGATGTGGTGGCCGAGGTCGCCGAGCGGCTGCGCCGGGACGGCGCGGACGTAATTGACATTGACGGCGTCCGCGTCAACACACCGGACGGCTGGTGGCTGCTGCGCGCGTCGAACACCCAGCCGGTTCTGGTGGCGCGCTGCGAGGCGGAGGACGCGTCCGGGCTAGACCGACTGAAGGCGGCTCTGACGGCGCAGCTTGAATCGAGCGGTGTCGCGCCGCCCGACGATCTCTGATCCGGCGCCGTGGCCTTGCGGGGCTAATGTCACGAACCCATGTCGCGGTTAACCACTTAAGGAGGCGGCCATGAGCGTAACCGAGCTTGCACGCCCCAGCGCCGATGTGTTGTCCGATCTCGCGGAGCATCTGCCGGTAGCTCTAGAAGCATTTCAGATCGGCGGACGGGTTGGCCTAGTGATTGTCGACGAGGTCAATGGCTTCGCGACCGTTGGAGCCGGCAATCTGGCCCCCATGACGCCGAACTCTCAGGTTGCCGACATGGTTGTCGAGACCGATTCACTGGCAAAGACCTTCGCCGAGCGCGATTTGCCGATCGCGGCGTTCCTCGATACCCACGTTCCCGGTAAGCCCGAACCGCCTTATCCGCCGCATTGCGAGGCCGGGACCGGCGAGGAGAATCTGGTGCCCGAGCTCGCGTGGCTCGAGACCTGTCCGCAGGCGACCTTGATCCGCAAGGACTGCATCAATGGATTCGTCGGATCAATCGATATCGAGACTGGGGCCAATCGGATCGTCGACTGGGTCAACGCGCGCGATCTGGAAACCGTTCTGGTGGTGGGTATCTGCACCGACATCTGCGTGATGGACTTCGTGCTGACCTTTCTGTCCGCGCGCAATCACGGTCTGATGCCAAGCCTGGTGGATATCGTGGTTTACGAACAGGGCTGTTCGACCTACGACCTGCCGCGCACGGTGGCCGGCGACCTCGGTCTCCCCGGAACCGCCAGTCACCCTCAGGATCTGACCCACCATATGGGCCTCTACTTCATGCACTCGCGCGGCGCTCGGCTTGCCGGCGCGGTGACGTGGCAGGGTTGATCCCCGGTACTATTGATCCACCGGTACGAAGTCGAACGGGCCATCTTGGTGGATGTAGATAATGCAATCTTGGTCCGAGACGCAGCGCGTGGTGTGTACGGCGTTGCCGGGCACGAAATAATACGATCCGGCCGGCAGTTGCTCTGCTGATTCGGCGCGTCCCATCGGATTCATCAACACGCCCTCAACGATCACGCCGTGATAGGCGTTCGAATGATGGTGCACCGGCGAGACGAACCCCGCTGGAAAACGTACGAACTCGCCATGCGCGCTTTGCTTGAAATCGCCCCAGACATACGAAAACGGAATCCGGTCGGGCGCGACCCACTCAAGCGTGTCGGCCGGCTTCATGACGGCAGCGGTCTCGTTCTCGGCGATGGCGCCAGCGGGTAAGGCCAATGTTGCAATAGTCGTCAGAGCGATCGAGATTCGGGAGATTGCTTTTCGGTTTGGCATGGGGATCTCCTCGTCATAGAAAAGCGTCGACCGCAAAAGCGCGGCCGAACCATAGACGAACGAGGGATTCGAGATTCGACCCGATCAGGACGCGGGGCCGGTCACCATGCAGGGGAGCCACTGGTCTTTTAGTGCCTGGCAGGCCCGTCGCGCTTCGCCCTCGGTGAGGCCGATCTGCCGGGCCCGATAAAGCGTGCCGTGCTCGTCGGCTACGGGGTGGATATGCCGCCTGGTCTCCGTGAGCAGTCCGGGCAGCACGAAAGCCGCCGCTTCGAGCGCCTGAAGCGCCGTATCCTCGCGTGAGTAGGCACCAACCTGAATTGCCCATTCGCGGCCCAGCTCCTGATGCGCCTCGGCCGAGGGGATCGCCACATAGGTGGTCAGCGCCTCGCCAACCGCGGCGGCCGCGACACCAAGTTGGTCGGGTAGCAACCCATCGTTCCGGGCCGCATTGTCCGGCGCCATGGCGATGAGGGGATCGGGTTTGTACCGAGGCCGATCCACGATGATCAGCAACTGGTTGATTTGATCGACATTGGCGAACGCCTTATCGAGCAATCGCTTCATTTGCCGGTCGCGTCGTTTCGCGGTCTTGCCTCCCAGCACAATGGCGATGATGTGGTGTTCCTCGCGCCGTACCGACGCCGCCAAATTGTAACCCGATGCCCGGATATAACCGGTTTTGATGCCGTCCATACCCTTGTAAACGCCCAGCAGGCGGTTGGTGTTACGATAGCGCCGGCCCTTATATTCAAAGGACTTGTTGCCGAAATAGTGCATGTGGTGCGGATAGTGGGAGTAGAGCGCCTGCGCCAACGTGCCGACGTCGCGCGCGGTGGTCCGTTGCTTTTTGTCGGGTAGGCCTGAAGCATTGCGGAACGTCGACCGAGTCATGCCAAGTTCCTGCGCCCGTTTGGTCATCATCACGCCGAAGGCTTTTTCGCTGCCGCCAAAGTACTCCGCTAGCGCGGTGGCGACATCGTTCGCCGACTTTGTCGCCAGCGCCTTAATGGCATCTTCGAGCAGAATCGTCTTACCCGCTTTGAGCCCAAGCTTGGACGGCGGACGCTTGGATGCGTATTTCGAGACAATAATCGGCGTCTTGGCGTTCACCTCGCCCCGGTCGATTGCTTCGAACACCATGTACAACGTCATCATCTTGGTGAGGGACGCAGGGTAATTGAGGGTATCGGCGTTTTCTTGATGCAGGACGACGCCGGTATAGCGATCGACGATGTAGGCGGCATAACCGGCCCAAGCCGTGTGGCTCAGGCCAATCGACATCGCGACCATGGCGCCAGCCGCGATTACCAGCCGGCGCGCGTTGGCCACACGACCACCTGCTCGTACTCTCAAAATCGAGAAAAATAGCGGAGCAGCGCGCATATTTCGTCCCTGGCACATCATATTTTGCCGTCCCGCTCAGCATACACTAAAGACACTAGCTACATGACTCTTTCTAGGGTGATTCGTCACGATTTCAAAAGGAAAGGGCATATTTGTTGATATTTCGTTTCCGGAATGGCTTGGAAATTTCGGTAACATTGAGTGGAGTCCGCATTTGCGTTGAGCGCGATATTTTCCGCTGGCCGGCCGCGCCCGCGTCCTCTGATGACCCCTGAAGTCCAAGCGATTCGGCCTGCTTGAGGCACAACACGTCGCAATCCCCCGGCAAAGTAACGTTTCGTAGAGCGGTGCAATATTTTTTTTGTGCATCGCACAAAATTCACTTGACTTAAAACCCCGTGCGCCTAAATTTACCCTCATTGCTGCAGTGCACAAATAAGTTCGAGAGCGGGTACGCGGCAACCAGAATTTCGATATCCCAGAGTCAGTTACGCACACAGCGAAGGCACCAGCACATGACCGAGGCCAAGACGACGACCAAAACCAAGACCACCGGTTCGGCAAAAGCCCCGAACGGTGCCGAATTCTTCACCAAGGGTCAGGAGACCCTACAGAGCTTGTTCAGCGCCAGCACCGAAGCGATGTCGGGCAATTACGACAAGTGGATCGCATTCAACCAGGAGCAGACGACTGCTGCCATGAATGCATTCAAGGGTTGGGACGATATTACCGAAATCGGTAAGGAAAACGCCGAAGCGTGGGTTGCCAGCGGCAAGATCGCCGCGCAGGGCTTCGAGCAAATTGCCGACAAAATGATGGGCTATGTCACTGCGTCGGTTGAGGAGAGCGTGGCCACGTCCAAGGCGATGCTCGAATGCCGCGACGTAAAGGCGCTCGTCGACTTGCAGACCCAGCAAGTGCGCAAGTCGGTCGACTCGATCGTCGCTGAAGGGACCGAACTTTCCGAGATGTCCGTGCAGACCGCGACCAACGCCATTTCGCCGCTTAGCGAACGCTTCACCGCGACCGTCGATAAGTGGTCGAAAACCCCCGCTTAAGCCCTTTCCAGGGACTGCCGGTTTAGAAGGCCCGGGGCCGATTTTGCCCCGGGCCTTCTTTTATTTGTGCTCTGGGATGCGAAAGCGCCCCGTCAAGTCTTTAATTCGGCGTGCCGGATTCGATATTATATGACGATGTTGGCTCTGGACCTCGGGCGAGAGGCCGGGCCTAATCTGGTGACCCGACGGCGGGCGGTTGGATCGACGGTGATGATTGAGTTTTTGCCGACAATGGAAGATCGGCGACCCTCGATGAGCGAGGACGATGATGACGGCGTGGACGGTGGCGGTCGGCCCGGCACCGGCGTCGCTACGCGCACCAAGCCCAAGACCAAAAAGCCGTCGATGTACAAGGTGCTGATGCTCAACGACGATTACACGCCGATGGAGTTCGTGGTCTACTGCCTGGAGCGCTTCTTTCACAAGTCCCGCGAAGAGGCGACGCGAATCATGTTGCACGTTCATCAGCGCGGCATCGGTATCTGCGGCGTTTTTTCTTATGAGGTGGCGGAAACCAAGGTGACACAGGTTATGGATTTCGCGCGTCAGAACCAGCATCCACTGCAATGCACGCTGGAGAAAGATTGACCTCTCAAACGGGGCGGGCGACTTAGGCGCAATTCGGGGGCGCGAGGATTTATAAGCATGCTGTCGAAAACATTGGAAGAAACCCTGCATCGTGCCCTGGCACACGCAAACTCGCGTCAGCACGAGTTTGCCACGCTGGAGCATCTGCTGCTTTCCTTGTCGGAAGACCAGGACGCGGTGGCGGTGTTGCGCGCCTGCAATCTGGATATCGATAAGCTACGCGGGTCGCTGGAGGAGTTCCTGGACGAGGAACTGGGCGGGCTGGCGGTTGACCAGAACGTCACCGATGCCAAGCCGACAGCCAGCTTTCAGCGGGTTATTCAGCGCGCGGTTCACCATGTTCAGATGTCCGGTCGAGAGGAAGTGACCGGCGCCAATGTGTTGGTGGCAATCTTCTCGGAACGCGAATCCCACGCGGTCTATTTCCTGCACGAACAAGATATGACCCGGCTCGATGCGGTCAGCTACATCAGCCATGGTATCGCCAAGGCGCCCGGCATGTCGGATGGCCGCACGCCGTCCGGCTCGACGGACGAAGAAGAGGGCGATAAGACCGTCAAGCAGGGCAATGAGGCGCTTGATGCCTATTGCGTCAATCTCAACGATAAGGCCCGCGACGGGCGCATTGACCCACTGATCGGCCGCGAGCATGAGGTCGAACGCTGCGTGCAGGTGTTGTGTCGGCGCACCAAGAACAACCCGTTATTCGTCGGTGACCCCGGTGTCGGCAAAACCGCGATTGCCGAGGGTCTGGCCAAGCGCATCGTCGAGGGCGAAGTGCCCAAGGTGCTGAGCGACGCGACGATCTTCGCGCTCGACATGGGCGCGCTGCTTGCCGGCACCCGTTACCGCGGCGATTTCGAGGAACGGGTCAAAGCCGTGCTGACCGAGTTGGAGCGGGTCGACGGCGCAATTCTGTTTGTCGATGAAATCCACACGGTGATCGGCGCCGGCGCCACCTCGGGCGGCGCGATGGATGCGTCGAACCTGTTGAAGCCGGCGCTGCAGAGCGGCTCGTTGCGCTGCATGGGCTCGACCACATACAAGGAATATCGCAACTATTTCGAGAAGGATCGCGCGCTGGTGCGCCGGTTCCAGAAGATCGACGTCACCGAGCCGTCGGTCGACGATGCGGTGAAGATTCTCGAGGGACTCAAGCCCTATTACGAGGACTATCACAATGTTCAGTACACCGGCGATGCCTTGCGTACGGCGGTCGTGCTGTCAGACCGATATATCGGCGACCGCAAACTGCCGGACAAGGCGATCGACGTGATCGACGAAGTTGGTGCCGCGCAAGCGTTGCTGTCCGATGAAGACCGCAAGTCCACCATCGGGATCGAAGAGATCGAAAGCGTGGTTGCGAAAATCGCGCGCATTCCGCCGAAGAGCGTGAGCCGCGACGACAAGGAGATGCTGTCGTCGCTCGAGCAGAATCTCAAGGTGGTGGTGTTCGGTCAGGATCAGGCGATCGACGCGCTGACCAGCGCGATCAAACTGTCGCGCGCGGGCCTGCGCGAGCCCGAAAAGCCAATCGGCAACTACCTGTTCTCGGGCCCGACCGGGGTCGGCAAGACCGAGGTCGCGCGTCAGCTTGCGCTGATCATGGGTATTGAGCTGATCCGCTTCGACATGTCGGAATATATGGAGCGTCACACGGTTTCGCGGCTGATCGGCGCGCCGCCCGGCTATGTTGGGTTCGACCAGGGCGGTCTTTTGACCGACGCCATAGACCAACACCCGCACGCGGTGTTGCTGCTCGACGAGATCGAGAAAGCGCACCCGGATCTGTTCAACATCCTGTTGCAGGTGATGGACCACGGCAAGCTCACCGACAATAACGGCAAGCAGGTCGATTTCCGCAACGTGATCCTGGTCATGACCACCAATGCCGGCGCGTCCGATCTTGCCAAGCCGGCGATCGGATTTGGCCGCGAAATGCGCGAGGGCGACGACGAAGAGGCGATTAATCGCATGTTCTCGCCCGAGTTCCGTAACCGACTCGACGCGACCATTGGCTTCCACAATCTCTCACCTGACGTGGTGCACCGCGTGGTCGACAAGTTCGTGGTTCAGCTGGAAGGCCAACTCGCCGACCGCAGCGTGACCATCGAGCTCACCGACGGTTCACGTGATTGGATTTCCAACAAAGGTTACGACAAGCTGTACGGCGCACGCCCGTTGGCTCGCGTCATTCAGGAATACATCAAGAAACCGTTAGCCGACGAACTGTTATTCGGCGAATTGGTTGATGGCGGTCATGTAAAAGTAATGGTCAAGGACGGTAAGCTCGGCTTTGATATCGATACCAGCAATGTCGAGAAAAAGCCTGACCCAGGCGACGAGGAAGGCGACGGCGACCGCAAAATCTCCGAGCCAGTCGACTCCTAAGCCGCCACGCCGTTAGATGGATTTTTTCCAAGGCCGGCCCTAATTGGGCCGGCCTTTTTCTATGATTGCGACCCGACGTCTGCCCGACGCCCCGGTTGCCATCATGTGTTCTCAAGCTTTTTTGTATCGATGAGGTTTTCAACTCCGATACAGCGGCTTACGGTCGGAGCCCTGATTGGGAGGAAGCAAGAATGGCGAATGCGGATCGGGAAATGACGCCGACATGGGCGGGCGTGCGCGAGCGGGTCAAGCGCTTCATCGAAGAGCGAGTCTATCCCGTCGAGGATCAACTCGACGATGCGCCGCTCGACGACTATCTCGCGGTCATGCGGCCGTTGATGGCCCAGGCCAAGGCCGATGGTTTGTGGGCGCTTGGCCACCCGAAAGAAATTGGCGGCCAGGGCATGCCGTTCATGGACTATGTCTACGTCAACGAGGTGGTCGGTCGTTCCGAGCACGCCATGGTCGCGCTCGGGACGCATTCGCTGCAGGATTCGATTATGCTGCACCTCTACGCCGACGCGGCGTGGCGTGAACGTTATTTGGCGCCGTTGGTCGCTGGTGAAGTGTTCCCATCAATCGGCATGACCGAGCCGGCGGTCGCGTCGAGCGATCCGACCCAGCTCGAGACCACGGCGGTGCTCGATGGCGACGACTGGGTGATCAACGGCCGCAAATGGTTTACCACCTGGGCCAACCGCGCCGCCTATACCACGGTGTTCGCGCGCACCGAGCCCGAAGGTACGCCGCGCCACGAGGCGTTCAGCATGATCGTGGTGTCGACCGATACGCCGGGCTACGAGATTGTGCGTGAGACGCCGGTGCTTGGCATGCAAGGCGGCCACTGCGAGGTCGCGTACAACGATGTGCGGGTGCCGAAAGGACATCTGCTCGGGCCGCGCGGCCACGGTTTCAAGATCGCCCAGAAGCGGCTCGGGCCGGGGCGCATCTTCCATTGCATGCGTTGGCTCGGACAGGCGCAGCGGGCGTTCGACCTGATGTGCCGACGCGCCAACGACCGGGTCGCGTTCGGCTCACCGCTTGCCGACAAGCAACTGGTGCAGAAAATGGTGTTCGACTCGGCGGCCGAGATCCAGGCTTGCCGCCTGCTGACCTTGGATGCCGCGCGCATGATCGATGCTGGCGACGAGGCGCGGGTCGAGATCGGCCTGATCAAGGTGGTCGGCGCGGAGATGGTGCACAACGTGATCGACCGCGCGATCCAAGTGCACGGCGCCATGGGCATCACCGCCGACACCCCCCTCGAGCGGATGTATCGTCACGCCCGCTTCGCGCGGATTTATGACGGCCCGGACGAGGTCCACATCCAGTCGACCGCCCGCCGCATCTTGCGCACCTACGGGCAGGGCGGCGACTGGGACTTCGGCGAACGCGCCTTGGTCAGCGGTAGCGGCTGACGCTTGACCCTCCGCTCAGTACATAATTTTTACCGGCGGAAGGGCGGGGCTAAGCAAATGGCCGAGTACGGTCATGGTGGCGATCGGACCGCGGGCGTATTGCGCCGCCATATCGCCGACATGCGCGAGGGTTGCCGCGTCAGGGGGCTCGCAGCCAGCCGGCGGCGCCATTTCGGCCGCCAGCGCCTCGGCGGCGGCATCGGCGCGTTCGAAGGCTGTTTGCACAATGCCTTCGACAGCCGCGAGGCGCGCGGGCGTGAGCACCGACGCCGCGGACATCGAGAGCAACACCGGCCATTGGGCCAAATGGCGGTAAAGGCTCGGCACAAGTGGGTTATCGGCGGGAGAGATCAGTTCACTCATCAACTCGATCAGCTCTCGCGTATATTTGTCCATGTCGCCGAGCGCCACGATCGGCGGTTGGTCGCGCGGCCTCTTTGGCGCCGGCGTGTCGTCCACTTTGCGCGCCGGGCGCTCAGCGCCGCCGTCGGCGATGAACCGTGCAAGCGCCGGCATCACGATGAGGTTCTGTGAATTGCCTTTGTTGTAGGCCGCGACAATCTCGGCGGCAGTGCCCACCGCATGGTCACCAACCCCCGCGGCGCGGAACGCCTCCATCGGGATCATGGCCGACGAAGCAAGATCCAGTCCCTTGACCAGTTCCTCCGCCTGCTTGGCGATACGACCGTCGGCATAGAGCGGGCGTAAAGCGCCCCACGCCCAGTCGAGCGCCGGCGGCATTGTCGCCCAATGGCGGTAGATCAAATTAACCAAGCCAACGCCGGTGACGGCTTTGATATCATTGTAGACGGCAGAGACCTCTGGGCTTGCTTGGACTTCCGGCACTTCTTCAACATGGGGCATCATCGCCTCCCTCATTTTTAATAGAGCGTCTCCGCGTTGGGCATTTGTTTGCCACTCGATTTTGCGCGAAATTACCCGACCGCGACCAAACAGAGAAGGGAATCCGACATGGCTGACGCGCCGGCGAGCGACATCACCCCCGAACAGCAAACCGACTTGATGTGGGATTACCTCAAGGGATTCCATGCGGTGCACTTGATCGACATCGGTGGCAAGCTCGGGCTCTTCGAGGCGATCGCCGGGGCGGAAAACGGGATCAGCGCGGCTCAGCTCGCCGAAACACTTGGGTTGCACCCGCCTTACGTCGATGTACTGTGCCGCACCGCCTACGCCTATCAGCTACTCGAGGGCGACGACGGCACGGAGCCGGTTTATCGCTTGGCGCCCCATTTCGATACCATTCTGGTCGATCGCCGCCATCCGCGTTTTCTCGCGCCGTATTTCAAAGGAGCGACGAGTTACTACGCCGAGGATTTCGCGCGTTATCCCGACTATATGCGCTCTGGCGAGGTTTACAGCTTCCAAGATCATGGCCAGGAATTCTCGGACGCCATCGCCACCACCACCGCCGGTTTTCACGCGATCATCGCACGGCGCATGTTGCCCTCCATCCCGGGCCTAAAAGATTTGCTGGCTGACGGCGCCAAGGTTCTCGACATGGGTTGCGGCGCGGCCGGGCTGCTGATGCGCATTGCCGAGGCGCACCCGAATGCGACGTGTGTCGGTGTCGATGTCGACCGCCACGGTATCGACCTGGCCAATCAGCGCATTGCGGATGCCGGATTGACCGATCGGGTGAACGCTGAATTGATCGACGGCGGCGAGATCGCCCACGCCGACGAATTCGACGTGGTCACCATGTTCGAGGTGCTGCACGAAATCCCTATTGCCGTGCGCGCGCAAGTGATCGCCAATTGCCACAAAGCCCTCAAGCCCGGCGCGCCGCTGTTCATTCTCGACGAGACTTATCCGGGCGACCTGGCGGGATTGCGCGACCGCGACCACGCGCTCGCGGTGCAAACCGCTTTCAACGAATTGATCTGGGGCAACGTGGTGCCGACCGCCGAGGATCAGGATGCGCTTCTGAAAGATGCGGGATTCGCCCGAATCGAGAGAATGCAAATTGCGACCTATTTCACCGCGATCACTGCTTGGAAAAATTAGAAAATAGATAACTAATTATCAGTATTATAATTATACGTGATCGAATAAGTGGTAAGCTATTGATTTGATTTGCGGTAGGGCGTGTAATCTTTGCCGATGAGATTGATCTCGTAATCGACCTGGCGTCGTTCGTGGTCAAGATAATCGGCGACGGCCTTGCGGAATCCGCTGTCGGCGATCCAGTGTGCGCTGTAGGTGTGTCGGGGCAGGTAGCCGCGTTGAATTTTGTGCGGGCCCTGTGCGCCAGCTTCGACCCACTTCAGGCCACGCTCAATCGCAAAATCGATGGCGCGATAGTAACACGCTTCGAAATGCAGGAAATCATGGTGCTCGACGCAACCCCAGTTGCGGCCGAACAGCGTGTCGGCGCCGATGAAATTTAGCGCGCCGGCGATGTAACGGCCGTCGCATCGGCACATGACCAGCGCGATTTTCTCGGCCATGGTCTGGTGAATCCGGTCGAAGAAGGCGCGCGTCAAATAAGGTGTGCCCCACTTGCGGCTGCCGGTGTCGATGTAGAAGCGGTAGAACGCGTCCCAATGCTCCGGTTTCAGTGTGTCGCCGGTCAGGGTTTCGATTTCGATATCCGACGCTAAGGCACGGGCACGCTCCTTGCGGATCATTTTTCGTTTGCGGGCGTTCAACGTGGCGAGAAAAGCGTCGAAGTCGGGGTATTCGTCGTTCGGCCAGTGGAACTGTTCGCCGGTTCTGAGCAGAAATCCGGCTTCGCCCATCAAGCGCCATTCTTCTTCGGTCGGAAATGTGACGTGTAGCGACGAGACCTGATGGCGCTGTGCTACCTGTATCGCGCCGGACAATAGGGCCGTGCGCGCAAGATCGGGCTCGGCGTCGGGGGAGACCAGCAGGCGTGGTCCAGTCGCTGGCGTGAACGGTACTGAACATTGGAGTTTCGGGTAATAGTGCCCGCCCGCGCGTTCAAAAGCGTCGGCCCAGCCGTGGTCGAAGACGTATTCGCCGCGCGAATGGTTCTTGAGATACAGCGGCATGGCGGCGATCGCGGCGCCGGTCTCGTCCTCGATCACCACATGTTGCGGTAGCCAGCCGGTATCGGCGGAACAGCTCTCGCTGTCCTCGAGAGCGTCGAGAAAAGCGTAGGACAAAAACGGATTGTCCGTGCCCGCCAAACCGTCCCAAGCTGGCTGACCAATCTCGGAAATCCGAGCATAGGTGCTTGCCGTGAGCCGGGCTCCTCCGACGCCTTCGGCTCTTTGGTTGCTGGCGCCGGTCACGGACTCTCCGATGTCACGTCGCCGGCCAACTGCCTTCGGCCTTGAGTTCGTCGGTCATGCCGGCGAGCGCCTTGCCGAATTTGTCGACCATTTCATCGACATCCGACTCGGTGATCACCAGAGGCGGTGAGAAACAAAGGGAATTGACCACGCCGCGGTTGATCATGCCTTCATCCATCAGTCGACGAGACATGCGCGCGCCGACTGCGACTTTCGGTTCAAACGGCGTTTTCTTCGCCTTGTCCGCGACCAACTCGATGCCCGCCATCAAGCCGACACCGCGAACCTCGCCGACCAACGGATGATCCGCGAACGCGTCGCGCAAACGGCGCTGGAAGTAGGGCGCCACCTTGGCGGCGTGCTCGACAATTTTTTCGCGTTTCATGATCTCAAGTGTCTTAAGGCCTGCCGCGGCCGCGATCGGATGACCGCCATAGGTATAGCCGTGCGCAAAGGGGCCGATCTCGGGCGACCCTTCTTTCAATACGTCCCAAACCTTCGCGGAGATCACCGCCGCGGACATCGGGATGTAGGCGCTGGTCAGTCCCTTGGCGATCGAGATCATGTCCGGTTCTAGGTGATAGTAATTTGTGCCGAACCAGCGGCCCAGCCGGCCGAAACCGCAAATCACCTCGTCGACGATGAACAACACGTCGTGTTTCTTCAGGACCGGCTGGATTTCATCAAAATAGCCTTCGGGCGGCGGTATAACCCCGCCCGCGCCCATCACTGGCTCGGCGATGAATGCCGCCACGGTCTCCGGTCCCTCGGCGATGATCTGGTCGTCGAGATCCTTGGCGAGCTTCTTCGAGAAGTCGCGCTCCGACATGCCTTCGGGCGCTTCCCAATAGTAATGCGGTGACGAGGTGTGCAGAAAGTCCGACAGCGGCAAGTTGAAGGAGTTATGGAGTGGTGGCAGGCCGGTCATGCTGGCCGCGGCCACGGTGACGCCGTGATAGCCCTTGGTCCGCGAGATGATCTTCCGTTTCTCGGGCTTGCCACGCAAATTATTGTAGTACCAGACGATCTTAACTTGGGTGTCGTTGGCCTCGGACCCCGAGTTGCAGAAGAACACCTTGCTCATCTGGTCCGGCATTACACTCAGGACCTGATCCGCCAGCCGGATCGCGGGTTCCTGCGACATCGAAAAGAACAAGTGGTAATAGGCGAGCTTGCTCGCCTGCTCGGTGATTGCCTCGACCATTTCGTCGCGGCCATAACCGATATTGACGCACCAAAGCCCGCCCATGGCGTCGAGATATTCTCGCCCGTTAATGTCGGAAATCCGCGCGCCTTTCGCGCCGCCGACCACCACCGGTCCATTTTTCATGTGCTCGGCGATCGAGGTGTACGGATGCAGCAGGCTTTGCTTGTCCATCTCCTCAAGCGAGATATTGCGCGGTGCTTCGTTGGGGCTCATCTGTGTTCTCCTTCACGCGATCTCAAAAATGCCGTCGGCTTCGACCGCAACGTTGCGGGGCAGGGCGTTGGTCCCGACCGCGAAACGGGCATGTCGGCCTTGGTCGCCGAAAACGTCGACCATCAGGTCCGAGGCGCCGTTGGCCACTTCGGGCTGGCGATCAAATCCGTCGATGCAATTGACGAACACGCCTAGCTTGACGCAGCGAACCACTCGGTCCAAATCGCCGTCGCAGGCCACGCGCAGCTGGGAAATGAGATTAAGCCCGCATAAACGGGCCGCCTGCTTGCCGTCTTCGACCGAATAGTCGGCGCCCACTTTGCCAATGTATCGGACCTCATTGTCCCAGAACGTGATCTGCCCGGCAATGAACACCACGTTGCCTAAGCTCACAAAGGGCACGTAATTGGCGGCTGGCGTGGCGGCTTTCGGTATCACGATACCAAGTTCCGTGAGCCGGGCCTCGATCTTTCCTGCCATGCACTATCTCCTTGATCTCGTGTGTTCCGAGCGTGTTCGGAGCATAAGCGGCGGCTGGGTGTGCCGCTAGGCTCATTTCGAAAACTGGTATCGCGGGCTGTTAAACGAGCCGATTTGGCACGATCTTTCCCGCGAAAAAAGCGTCGAGTGCATCCAGTAGCATGAAGCCCATCGCGTCGCGGGTTTCATGCGTGGCGCTGCCGATATGAGGCAGCAGGAAAACGTTGCTCAAGTCGCGATACCGTGGATCGATGTTGGGCTCGTGATCAAACACGTCGAGCCCGGCGGCCGCCACTCGACCCGATGTCAGGGCCGCGATCAACGCGTCATCGTCGATCAGGTCGCCGCGAGACATGTTGATCACCACCGCATGATCGGGCAGGCGGGCGATGCGATCGGCGTTGAGAAATTTTCGAGTCTCTGCGGTCGACGGACCGTTGAGCGAGAAGAAATCACTGACGGCAAGGAGGGCCTCCGGTTCGTCGTGATAGATCGCGCCGGCCTCGTCCTCAGCCGACAGGCGGCGCCTGTTGTGATAGTGCACGGTCAAGCCGAAACCGTGGGCGCGTCGGGCGATCGCTTGGCCGATGCGGCCCATGCCAAAAATGCCCAAACGCTTGCCATGTATTTCGCGGCCCAGGAGTTGGGTCGGCGCCCACCCGCACCAGGTCCCGCTTCGCACCAGCTGGTCGCCTTCGAACGCACGCCGGCTCGCGGCCAACAGCAACAGCATGGCGATGTCGGCGCAGGCTTCATTAAGCACGTCAGGCGTATGGCAGACCGTCACGCCGTGTTCTTGCGCTGCTTCCAGGTCGATATGGTCGGTGCCAGCCGACAATGTGCAGATAATTCGCACCGCAGGCGGCAACCGGTCGAAGGAGATCGCGTCCAGTCGTTCCGAAGCGGTAATCAACAATCCGTCCGCTCCTTCCGCGGCGGCGATCAGTTGGGCCGGCTCGTAAACCGTGTCATTGGGGTTCAACCGAACGTCATAATCCTGCTGCAGCCGCGCTTCGACAGGATCGGTGAATTTCCGGGTCGCGACGATGCGGGGCGTTTTGCTCATTGATGTCCGTTCGCGAGGTGGCGCCAAAAGCGTTTTTCTTAGGGAATGGCTTCAATGTGGTGCCCGCGATCAATTGAATTTGGGCCAAATCAGCCGATATACAGCGATCAAATAGGTTAATATCACGGCCGGTTGGTATATCATTTCGCGATCATTCTAATGCACCGCTTGTCAGCTCCGAAGCGGCCATCAAAGTAAGACTCGCGTCGCACCCGCGGCCCGGAAATATTTGAAAGTTCACAAATGAAAGCCAGCAATTTCAAGGCTGTGGCGGTCGCGATCGGCGCGGTATCCCTGTCGGCGGTAGGGACGGGTGACGCGCGATCGGTCGAGCTAAGCGCGCACCGCGCGCTTTATGAAATCACGCTTGAATCGGTACGCAACGGCAGTGAAATTACCGACCTCAGTGGGCGCATGATGCTCGAGTGGGCCGACGCCTGCGACGGTTGGACGGTGAACCAAAAGGTTCGCATGGTTCTGTCGCACATTGGCGGGCCGCCGCTCAACAACGAGTTCAGTTTTTCAAGCTTCGAGGCTAAGGCGGGCGACAGTTTTCGCTTCAGCATGCGGTCATCCGCGGATGGCCGGCCCTATGAAGAATTTATCGGGACCGCGACGCGCGGGCCGGGCGCCAAGTCCAAATCCAGCGGCCGTGTCGAATACACCTCGCCCGAAGGCCTCGAGATGGAGCTGCCCGACGAGACCATGTTTCCCTCTGAGCATTTGTTCCTCGTTGTTGAACGCGCCTTGGCCGGCGAGCGCATGGTTGCGCGGACCGTTTTCAGCGGTACCGGACCCGATAGTATTCACGAGGTAACAGCGTTTATTGGTACGGAGATTCCCAAGGACAGCAAACGCGTCGGGGTCGATGATCCGGATGCCGACGCCGCCATGCTTGGCCTCACCGGCCTGCGATCGTGGCCGGTGGCCATGGCATATTTCCCGTATGCGAAGCAGGACCTGGAGCCTGAGTTCGAGGTGTCTTACCGATTGCTAGAGAACGGCGTCGCTGGCCACCTTTTGCTCGATTATGGCGAGTTTGCAATGCGGGCCGTGCTCGACAAGATCGAATTCCTCGCTAGACCGACGTGCTGAGCACGGTCCGGGGATAAGCCGGCCGTTCAATCGGATTGCTCCGCTGCCTCTAGCATGTCGGGTGGATCGGCGATTGCCGCATCCGCGAGCTTGCTCACACCAATTCCAACTAACCGGTACTGCGTGCCGTCGACTTCTCGCGCGAGCAGCGCGCGGCTCGCTCGTTTGATAACCGATGCCCGCTGGGTGGGTGACGACAGCGTGACCGACCGCGTTTTCAGTGAGAAATCCGCCGCCTTCAGCTTGAGGACCACGGTCTGTCCGGCCAAGGCATGCCGTTCCAGCCGTTCCGCGACCCGGTCACTAAGCCGGTCGACGACCGGCTCCAAATCCTCGATCGCTGAGCGATTGGACTCAAGCGTGGTTTCGGACGACACGCTTTTCGACCCGCCGCGGGGCTCGACCTTGCGGTCGTCCTCGCCGAGCGCGAACCGTGCGAGCTGACGCCCCATGCTGCCATAACGTCGCGCCAGTTCGTCTTCCGTGCGGTCCTGGAGTTGGCCGATGCGGTTAATGCCGTCGCGCTGCAGGCGACGGGCGAATGCGGGTCCGACGCCCCAAATTTTGCGGACCGGTAGCGGCGCGAGAAAAGTTTGGGCCTCTGCGCGACCGACCACGGAAAAGCCGCGCGGCTTATCCAGGTCGGACCCGAGCTTGGCGAGAGACTTGTTGTAGCTGAGCCCGATGGAAACGGTGATGCCGATGTCGGACTCGATGCGTCGAGCCAGACTTACGAGGCGCTCAGCCGGTGAGATTGCCGGCCCTTCAACGGGCTCCGAAAGGTCGAGATAGGCTTCGTCGATCGAAACCGGCTGAACGCGCGGCGTGAGTTCGCGCATCAGGTCGCGCACTTCGCGTCCGACCTCTTGGTATTTTCGCATATCGGGTCGCACAACCACCGCATCCGGACAGGCCTCCAACGCCTTGAACATCGGCATCGCGGATCCGATGCCATAAAGGCGCGCGATGTAGCAGGCGGTGCTGACCACGCCACGTCGCCCACCGCCGATGATCACCGGCTGATCGACCAAGTCCGGGTTATCGCGTTTCTCAACCGCGGCGTAGAAGGCATCGCAGTCGAGATGGGCGATGCTCAACTCGAACAGCTCGGGGTGTCGGATCAGGCGCGGGCTGTTGCAGGCCGGGCACCGCGCCAAATCACCCGGCTCAAGGCGTTCGCCGCAATCACGGCAGAGTCCGGGCGCCTTATCGCTCATCACACTCTGCCGCCGCTCGGCCACAGCCACGCGGCGCCGCGAACGCCACTTGAATCGCCGTGCTGGTTTCGTGCCAGCGTGGTGGCGACCGCGTCCGAGAATACGTAGTCGGCCAATAAATCGGGCACCGAACCGTAGAACTCATCGATATTGGATAGGCCGCCGCCCAGCACTATTACATCGGGATCGACAATGTTGATGACGTGCGCGAGCGCGCGCGCGAGGCGGTCTTGGTATCGACGTAAGCTCGCGATGGCGTCGGGCGAACCGCTCTTCGCTTCGGCTACGATCTGTTCGGGACCATGGTCGACACCGTTGTGGCGCTTGTGATCGGCGGCAAGTCCCGGGCCCGACAAATAAGTTTCGATACAACCGTATTTTCCGCAATAGCACTGTGGCCCGGGCATCTCTTCTGCTTGCGGCCAGGGCAGGGGGTTATGACCCCATTCGCCGGCAATCGCATTCGGACCGGATAGCGGCTTGCCGTGTATGACGATGCCGCCTCCTACTCCGGTTCCGAGAATCACCCCGAACACGATTTCGACGTCCGAGCCTGCTCCATCGACCGCCTCCGATAGGGCGAAGCAATCGGCATCATTCGCAATGCGCACGGGCCGGCCGAGAGCTTGTGTCAGATCGGCATCCAGTGGCTTGCCGTTCAACCATGTTGAATTGGCGTTCTTCAGCAGGCCCGTCGCGGGGGAAATAGCGCCCGGCGTCGCTATGCCGACAGGTGTTTCGGATGACGCATCGGCTGCCACGTCTGCGACCAACCGAGCAACCGCCGCAATGGTGGCGGGGTAGTCGTCGCGAGGCGTTTTGACGCGATTGCGCGCGAGCTCACCGCCGTCGTCGGCCAACACGATCGCCTCGATTTTGGTTCCGCCCATGTCGACGCCGATGCGCATTGTGAGCCCGGGGGCGGGTGGCCCCTCAATACCCGAGATTTGCGAGTTCGCTTTCGATCACCGCCGCGGCGGCGTCCCAATCGTCGGTTCGATGATGGCTATGCGGCGCGGGCCCGAGAAGTTTCGCCAACCGATCGTCCGCGATCATGTGCAGGCGTCGCACGTGCGCGGCATGTTCCGCGACCGATTTGTGATGGTTCGGGCCGTCGTCAATGAAAAATGACGGTGCGTCGATGGTCTCGGTCAACAGGGAAACAGCCGGCCCTTTGGGGCCGGAATTGGCTACCAGCGGATAATCCATGCCGTGCTCGACTAAAGCTTGCCGTCGTGCCGGCGCTTGCTCCGACGGCAGGTTGCTGAGCACCACGATTTGGACGCGTTGGCTAAGCCGTCCGAGGGTGTCGGCCGCGCCGGGAATCGGCGCAATACTCGCGGTCCGCTCTTTGAAGAAGTTGGAGAGCAGCGATGAAATCTGGTCGCCCTCGACCGGCTGCGAGTCCGAACGGCGGCGAATATTGCCGTTGAGCGCGAACGACGACCAATCGAAGTAATGCCCCGACTCGGTCAGGTAGGCCTCGAACGCCGCCATGAACGCGAATAGAACCTCGTCGGCATCGCAGATCATCAGCGGCCGGTCGGTTTGGAGCTCGACCGCCGCAATCTGCTCAGCGGTGGATGGCGTTTGTCCGATGTCCGCCACGTTCGCCTACCAGTCCGGGGCGGCGCCGGGCAATTGGGCGCGGGCACGACCAGGTGTTTCGGGGGCAATGTCCGAGTCCTGGCAGAACGCGACCAATGCCGTTTCGTCCGCCATCAGGAAATCGAGCACGCCGGCTAGGAACCCAGGTTCGCTCACGTTGGATTTCAGGGTCGACGGATCGGTGCCCGACACCGCCATAAATCGATCTCGTAACTTCGCGTCGGCGACAATGTGGGTGAACGCTGACAGGGCCAGCGTTTCAGCGGCTTCCAAATTCATTCGGAAATTGTAATCGAGAACGCGCGGGGATCTAAGCCCCGTGACGGACCATGGTGCCTGCTTCAGCTTCTCTGGTCGGGAACGACGGGTAGAAGGTGGCCGATCCGGTCCATGATTTCGCGCGACGTATCGAGGAAACACGCGCCCATCGCCGATTCACTCGTCCAAACCACGCGTACCCGCATGACACCAAAGCGGGAAAGATTGAGCTCCATGGATTCGCCGACCTCCGGCAGCACGTCGGCCCTCACGTGGACGCCACCGGCTGAAAGGTTGTGGATTTTGCCCTGAACGAATTGATCGCCGACATAGAATGAGACGGCGAGCAGCACCAGACGGCGCGGAAAAACTCTCTTTTCTTTGGTGTGTGGCGCCGCCGCGAGCAGTTCCGCGACCATTTCGCCGACCTTCTTCGGATCCTCATGAAACGCTATGCCGTGATTATGGCGATGGCTGCGGACGACTTCGGCTTTAAGCTGTTCGACGCCTTCTATCTCAATGACGAACTCACCCTCGATAGGGGTCGATTGAGCGGTGCGAATCAAGGCCCCGCCCGCTGAAATGTTCAAAACGTCGCAAACAATGGTCTTGCCGCCGGACTTGATCACGGCTGGCAGATATACCGCGCTTCGCCGATATTTTTGCTTATCGTTCGGCATGGCATCGCGATCGGCCCTCGTGGTCCAATCCGAGACCTCGGGCGTCAACGACTTGCGCCGCGCAAGTAGATTTTCCGAAGGTTTACTCATATCCGCACACTCCCACTCTCCAAATCAAGCTAGGAGCATTTCGCCGCTATACCAGTTACAGGCGACAAAATTTCACGGATTCACGCAAAAATAGGCGGAGTGCGTCCAATAAGGCACGTACGAAAACGCAAAAGGCGGCCAATAGGCCGCCATTCGAAACCTCACGATATTGTCGCCGATTACTTGATCTTGCCTTCCTTGTAGAGCACGTGTTTGCGCGCAACCGGATCGTATTTCTTAATCTCTAGCTTTCCGGTGATGTTCCGCGGGTTCTTCTTGGTCACATAGAAATGACCGGTTCCAGCGGTGCTGTTCAGGCGGATTTTCAAAGTGGTCGGCTTGGCCATGGCAATATTCCGGGGCGTGCCCGGCTCCCAATCTCAAGCGGCGGACATTAGCGTTGCCGCCCATCCTGTCAAGGCAGGAGTTTCACCTCATGGCATACCGGGCCGCGACGCCGAAGAAAGCAAATCCGAGCGTAAACACGGCAAGCACGAACATCAGACCGTGCGGCGGCCACACTTGCATGGCAAAGCCGCCAATTGCGGGGCCGGCGACGCTGCCGGCTCCATAGGCGAGCGTTAGACCGACATTGCCGGCCGCAAGGTCGCCGTCGCGAAATTGTGTGCCGAGCACCGCCATGGACAGGGACCAGAAAGAGCCCAGCAAGCCGCCCAAGCCGAACAGGAGCGCCGACAAAAGCAGGCCGTTGGTCGCAAACGGTGCGACCGCGAGGAATGTTGCGGCCAGAAAACCGCAACCGATTAGCACCAACATGCGATCGGTCCGGTCAGCCAGCCAACCGATCGGCAGTTGCAGAAATATGCCACCGACGATCAATACGGTTATCAGCTGCGCGGCGCCGGGGGTGTCAAAGCCGATCGCCAGGCCATAGACGGCGAGCAGGGAAATCAGCCCGCCATCCAGCAGGCCGAATAGCACCGTCGCGGCCGCGGCGACAGGAATGGCCCGCAAGATCGCCGTCACCCCGCGTGTGGGCGCGCCGGCAATATGGGGCGCCGCCCCCTTGCCGAGAGCCAGAGGTCCCAAGCCGGCGAGAATCAGCACGACGCCGAGCACAAAGGGGGCATTGTCGTCGATTCCGGTCAACGTGATGATCAGCGGTCCGACCGCGAATCCAGCGGCGAGGGCGGTGCCGTAAAGAGCCGCCATGCGGCCGCGCACTCGGTCGTCGATCGCCTGATTGATCCAGGTCTCGGCGGAGACAAACAGCAATCCTTCGGCGCCACCGAACAGCAGACGAATAATCAGCCAGGCTGCATAATCGGTGAGTACCGGCAACAGCGCGACACACGCTGCGCAAATCAGTAGACACCCGACCATCAGGCGAAACAGGCCGAAGCGCCGGATCGCCCGTGGCGCGAGCGGTGCAAAGCCCATGATGCCCAGAAACTGGGCCGCCGCGTTGAGGCCGATCAGACTTTCGCTATACCCCTGCCGCTGGAGCACCAAGGCAAGCAATGGCAGCGTCAGGCCGACGGAGATGCCGAAAACCGCGACCGTGCTGGTAGCGGCAAACAGGCCGCGAACATGGCTTCCGAAAAAGCCCACGGGCCGAGTTCCTAAACGTCGGAGGCTGAAGAATCGAAGCCGTGCATTCGAAGGGCCCACTGCAATCCAATAAGCGAGCCCTTAACCAAGGGCAGCAATGCTAGCGTGAGCACGGCCGTCAGCGGTAACCATAGGGCCATGTGAACCCATGTTGGCGGATGGGCCGCTGTTTCGAGCCAGAGCATGCCGCCAACCACGATGTGGCCCACGATCATAATCGTGAAATAGGGCGGCGCGTCATCCGCGCGGTGATGATGAAACGCCAGGCTACAAACCGGACAATTTGACCGGACTTTCAAATAGCCACGGAACACTCCGCCTTTTGCGCAGCGCGGGCAACGCGTGCGCCAACCGCGACCGAGTGCGCTGAGGAGCGGTCGACGTGGTTCTTCCGGCAGGTCGTCCTGTTCAATCATGGTGCGGTTTCGTTACTCACCTTAGCAGGCGTTGCGGCGACACCTAGCATAGCGGCTTAGAGCGGTCTAGTTGGCCCAGATCAGCGCCGCGTGCGTCGCCGTCGTCGGCCGCTCTTCGGCTGTACGGAGCGGGTCTCCTCGACGCCTTCGAGTTCGAACCGCAGCGATCCGGTCACCGTATCGGCTTCGATCAATGTCACCTCAACCGTGCCGCCCAGGCTGTGGACAGCGCCGCTCGACTCCCCGACTAACCGGTGCCGATTTTCGTCGTGACGCATATATTCGCCGAAATCGCGCATCGGGATCAGGCCTTCCGCGCCGGTATCGGCGAGCCTCACAAACAGGCCGAAGCGCGTGACGCCCGTGATCGTGGCGGTGAATTTGGCGCCCACACGTTCGGACAGGAAGCGTGTCGCGAAGCGGTCCGCCGCATCGCGTTCGGCGGTTGCCGCGCGACGCTCGGTTGCCGAGATTTGCGCGCCGATCTCCTCGAAGGTCGCGTCGTCGTCGGCCGCGAGCCCGCCGGCGCCAAGCCGGTGAGCGGCAATCAGGCTGCGGTGGACCAACAGGTCGGCGTAACGCCGGATTGGCGAGGTGAAATGGGCGTAGAGCGGCAGGCTGAGGCCAAAATGGCCGATATTGTGCGGACTGTACTCAGCCTGGGCCTGTGAGCGCAGCACCATCATAGCGACGGTTTCTTGCTCGGGCGTGTCTTCGGCTTTCTTGAGGATATGGTTGAAATGACCAGGCGTAACATGCCGTGATCGCGACAGTTTGTAACCGAGAGATGCTAAATATTCTCTCAGGCCTTCGAGCTTGTCGAGCGACGGTTGGTCGTGGATGCGGAACATGCAAGGCGCGTGCTTGGTCGTCAGGGCTTTGGCCGCCGCGACATTTGCCGTGATCATGAATTCTTCAATGATCCGGTGACTATCGAATCTTGGTCTTGGCTCAAGGCCGCTGACGTGACCATCGGCACCGAACAGCACGCGGCGCTCGGGCAGATCGAAATCGAGAGTCCCGCGGGCGTCGCGGCCACGGCGTAGACTTTGATAAGCGCCGACAAGTGGCGCGATGACATTGTCGAAAAGCACGCCGCTGTCTCCATCGCGCGCACCGTCAATGGCGGCCTGGACTCCCCGATAGGTCAGTCGCGCCGCGGATCGCATGAGGGCGCGTTCAAAGCGATGGCGAAGTAGCGCCCCGTCGCGGTCGATCCACAGATGCGCGACCAAACAGGCGCGATCCTCGTTCGGGCGTAAAGAGCACAGGCCATTCGATAAGGCCTCCGGCAACATCGGCACCACCATGTCGGGTAGATAGACCGAGTTGCCGCGCCGCTTGGCTTCCTGGTCGATAGCGTCGCCGGGTCGGACGTAATGAGCGACGTCGGCGATGGCGACGATCAGATGCCAGCCGTCCGGGTTGTCCGGATCGGGTTCGGCCCAGACCGCGTCGTCGAAATCGCGGGCGTCCTCGTCGTCAATGGTCACCAATGGCAGGTCGCGCAGATCGATACGTTTGCCAAGCGCAGGGGGCTTGGCGCGGTCTGCCTGTGACAACGCGTCGGTCGGGAAATCCACCGGAATGTCGTGTGCGTTCAGCACTAGCTGACTGATCGCACGCGGCGAGTCGACGCTCTCGAGAACCCGGATGACGCGGGCCTGGCGCAAACCGAGCCGGCGCGACGGTAGAGATTCCGCGATCACCAAATCGCCGGGCGTGGCGTTCGCCGCATCGTCATCGAAAATCAAAAACTCGCTGCGGACCCGCCGCTCCGCTGGTTGCAAGCGACCGCCGTCTCGGCCGTCATTGACGCGTCGGTAAACGCCGACGATGCGCCCTGGACGTTCCGCCAGCACCTTGATGATGCGGCCTTCATAGTGCCGGTCATCAAGCTTGGACAAGCGCAGTAGCACCCGGTCGCCGGGACCGGGTGGCCTGACTCCGCGACGGTCGGGCGGCAAAACGGTGATCGACGGAGGCGCGCCTTCGCCATGCCATTCGGTGGGGCGCGCGATCGGATCGCCATCGAGATCGATGCCTGTCACTTCAGCTAACGCCACGGGCGGCAGGCTGCCGGGCGAGCTGATGCGACGGCGATGGCCGCGCGCGATCAACCCTTCGTCGGCCATATCGCGCAGCAATTGTTTGAGGCCGACGCGATCCGCGCCAGACACGTCGAAGGCGCGGGCGATTTCGCGTTTGCCGACCTTACCGTCGGCGGTATTGACGAAGTCGAGGATTTGCTCGCGGCTCGGCAGGCCCTGACGCTTGGGTCCGCGCTTCGCCGCCATCACGCGGTGTCGGGTGTCACCGGTGTCTTTTTGCCGGATTTTGTTGTCTTTGCTCCCGACTTGGCTCCCGATTTTGCAGTCGACTTTTTCGCGGTTTTCTTCGTGCTCTTTTTCGCTGTCGACTTCCGTGTGCTCGTTTTCTTCGTGCCCTTTTTTGCCGCCTTTTCCGCAATCAAGGGCAGCATTTCCTCGAGCGTCACCGACTCCGGATCCGAGCCCTTGGGAATGTTGACGATTACCTTGTTGTGCTTGACGTAAGGGCCGTAGCGGCCGTTGAACACACCGATATCGGTATCGTCATCGGGATGCTTGCCGAGCACCCTGAGCGGCACCGCTCCCGCGCGTCCCTTCGACGGTTCGGCGAGCAGCGAAACCGCTCGATTGATACCAATCGTCAACACGTCGTCATCGCCTTTGAGCGATTTGAAAGCGCCCGCATGTTTGACGTACGGCCCAAATCGACCGACGCCAGCGGTGATCATCTCGCCTGTCTCCGGATGCGCACCGATTTCGCGTGGCAGACGCAACAGGCCGAGTGCGGTTTCGAGTTCGACTGACATGGGATCGGTGCCCTTTGTCAGTGAGACGCGTTTCGGCTTCTTGCCTTCCTCGGCCTCGCCGAGCTGCACATAAACCCCGTAGGGCCCCTTGCGCACAGTGACGTCGAGCCCGTTCGGATCCTTGCCGAGCAGTTTTGGGCCTTCCGCGAGCGCGGCCGCCTCGTCGCCATCGCCGTTTGAGGCAACCAATTGTCTCGTGTAGCGGCACTCCGGATAGTTAGAGCAGCCGACAAAGGCGCCGAACTTGCCGAGCTTGAGACTGAGTTGCCCGGAGTCGCATTGCGGACAAGCGCGCGGGTCTTTATCGGGCGCATCCTGAGGGAAGATATGCGGCCCAAGCATCTCGTTGAGCTTGTCGAGAATCTCGCGGACGCGCAGGTCGCTGATTTCCTCGACGTTCATCGAGAATGCCGACCAGAAGGCGCGCAGCACTTCTTTCCACTGCTGATTGCCGTTGGAAATCTGATCCAACTGGTCTTCTAGGTCAGCGGTAAAGTCGTACTCGACATAGCGCTGGAAGAAGCTTTCGAGGAACGCCGTCACCAGGCGACCACGATCCTCGGGCACGAACCGCTTGCGGTCGAGGGTGACGTAATCGCGATCCTGCAGCACCGAAATGATGCTGGCATAGGTCGACGGTCGGCCGATGCCGAGCTCTTCCATTTTGCGCACCAGCGACGCCTCGGTGTAACGCGGCGGCGGCTCGGTGAAATGCTGTGCCGGCTCCACGTCGCCGAGCCCCATGGCGTCGCCCTGATTGACGTTTGGCAAGCGCCGTTCCGCATCATCATCAGCGTCGTCGTCGCGGCCTTCTGAATAGAGCGTCATGAAGCCGTCGAAAGCGACCACTGAGCCCGTGGCGCGCAGCTCGACCTGGCCGTCCTGCGGCGTGAAATCCACGCGGACCTGATCAAGCAGGGCATCGGCCATTTGACAGGCAACGGTTCGGCGCCAGATCAGCTCGTAGAGCCGCTTCTCGTCTGTGGCCAAGGATACCTTTTCGGGCCGGCGCGCAGGATCCGTTGGACGGATCGCTTCATGGGCTTCCTGAGCGTTTTTGGCGCGCGTCTTAAAACGGCGCGGCTCTTCGGGTAGGTAACGGTCGCCGTACTGCGAACTGATCGCCCCACGCGTGGCGTCGAGCGCTTCGGCGGAAAGAGTCACCGCATCGGTTCGCATATAGGTGATCAGACCAACCGTCTCACCGCCGATATCAATGCCTTCATAGAGCCGCTGCGCGACACGCATGGTGTGCGCCGCTGGGAAGCCGAGTTTGCGCGATGCCTCCTGCTGCAAGGTGGAGGTAGTGAATGGCGGTGGCGGAGACCGTTTTACCTGTTTGCGTTCCACCTTGGCGGCGGAGAACGACCGCGCCTCGATCGCCGCCGCGGCGCGCTTGGCCGATGTCTCATCGGGCAGATCGAATTTGTCCAACCGACGGCCATCCAGGCCGACCAGTCGAGCGTTCAGCGTCTGGCCCGCCGGCGTGGTCAAGGCGGCGCCCACTGTCCAATATTCGCGCGGCTTGAAGATCTCGATCTCCATTTCGCGATCGACGATCAGGCGCAGCGCCACCGATTGCACCCGGCCCGCCGAGCGGCTTCCCGGCACTTTTCGCCACAGCACCGGCGATAGTGTGAATCCAACCAGGTAGTCGAGCGCGCGGCGCGCCTGCTGCGCGTTGACCAGGTCCATGTCGATGTCACGCGGATGGGCCACCGCTTCGAGCACCGCGTCGCGGGTAATCTCGTGAAACACCACGCGGCTCACCGCCAGATCGCCAAGGCCTTTGCGGCCGCGCACATAATTCATCACATGCCACGAGATCGCTTCGCCTTCGCGATCCGGGTCGGTGGCGAGCAGTAGGCGATCGGCCTTCTTTGACGCGTCGACGATGGCTTTCAGGTGCTTTGCGGACTTTGTGTCTGTGACATAGTCCATCGCGAAGTCTTCGTCGGGCCGCACCGAGCCGTCTTTGGAGGGCAGGTCACAAATGTGACCGTAACTGGCGAGCACTTTGAAGTTTGGGCCGAGATATTTCTCGATCGTCTTCGCTTTAGCGGGTGATTCTACGACAACAACATCCATGGATGAGGCTCGGAGTCCGATTGCTGTTTCTAAGTCGACTAAGTTTGGTAACGAATTGTTATGTAATGGAAATCATGCCCCCAGCGTGCCGCCTTAGCCGGCCGGCCAGCTCTAATTCGAGGATCACGACCATCACCTCGGCCGGAGTTAAGTGGCATTGGCGAACCAGTTCGTCAACACCGACCGGCGTCGGTCCGAGCGCAGCCGATACCGATCGCCGTTGCGCTTCGGTGGCTTCAAAACTCTTGGAATCCGCGGCTTGACTGGGCTTGAAACGGCCGCTCGGCGAGTCTTGCAACCGGCCTCGTGGGGTCACTCCCAGCGCATTGCGCACGTCGTCCGCGCCCTCGGTGAGCATGGCGCCGTCGCGAATCAGCCGGTTGGTGCCGCGATGGCGCGGATCGAGCGGCGAGCCCGGAACGGCGAATACGTCGCGCCCTTGCTCGCCGGCCAGCCGCGCGGTGATTAGGCTGCCGGAGCGTAAACTCGCCTCAACCACCACGACGCCGAGCGCGAGGCCCGAGATGATCCGATTGCGGCGCGGAAAATGGCGGCCCTGCGGCGCCAAGCCGAACGGCTGCTCCGAAATGATCGCACCGACCTCGGCAATGCGCTGGTGCAGCGCGTCATTTTCCGGCGGATAGATATTGTCGACGCCGCCCGCGAGCACCGCGATGGTGCCAGTCTCGACGCTGCCAACATGCGCCTCGGTGTCGATACCGCGCGCCATGCCGGAGGCCACAGCAAGACCGCCGGCCCCGAGATCAGCGGCCAGGCCACGCGCGAACCGCCCACCGGCAGCCGAGGCGTTGCGCGCCCCGACGATCGCGATCGCATCGCGGTCGAGGAATTCGGCACGTCCGAGCACGCTTATTACCGGCGGTGGATCGGCGATCGCGGCAAGCGGACGTGGATAGATCGGCTCGCCAAGCGTGATTAACCGCCCACCGGCATTTTCCAGTGCCTCAAGTTCCTGCTCAGCCCGGTCACGCGGACAGAGCCGGATACCGCGCTTGAGTCCGCCCCGACGCGCGAGATCGGGCAGGGCGTCCAACGCAGCGCCCGCATCACCCGAGCGGCGCATCAAATTGAGGAATGTGATCGGCCCGACATGCTCACTGCGGCATAGCCGCAAGCGATCAAGCCGTTCCTGATCGGAAAGCCCGTAAACGTCCGAAGCCTGCGCCATAGCCGCCATTGCCGCGAAACGATGCGCGCACGCATCTACGAGGTCAAGCGGACCACAACCAAAAGTGTCAATCCGCCCTACTGCCGATTTTCGGTTCGGTGCGGGTGATCAGGCGGCGGATGTTGGTGTGGTGGCGGAGGATGACCAGCAGTGAGAGTAGAGCGGCCATCTCGACGTGTTGGGGCTCGCCCGGCCAGTGGGGCGGCAAGTCGCCGGCACGCTGAAAGTCGAGCATCAGCCAGATCAGGACGGGCGCGGCGATCATCGCGATGATCGCCGCGAGCGAGGAAAATCGGAAAATGGCGGCGGTCGCAAGCCATGTGAGGCACGTCACGATCCCGACTGGCCAGCTTACGGCGAGCAGTACACCGAGGGTGGTGGCGACGCCCTTGCCGCCGCGAAATTTGAGCCAGACTGGAAACAGGTGACCGACAACGACGGCAACGGCGGCGATGACACCCGTGTCAGGGCCGAAGAAGCTTGCCCCGAGATACGCGGCGGCGCCTTTGCCACCGTCGAGCAGCAAGGTGGCGAGAGCGATGCCCTTGCGGCCGGTGCGCAGTACGTTGGTGGCGCCGATATTGCCGGAGCCGATCTGGCGCAGGTCGCCGAGTTTGAACAGTTTGGTGAGCAACAGGCCGAAGGGGATTGAACCGAGCAGATAGGCGACCGCGGCGGTCGCGTAGAGCGGCCAAGTGTAGGCAAAGCCGCCGAGCGGGTCAGGCATGGTCAGCCTTCGGCATCGAAATCAAAAACCGTCTCGCCGCCCACCACGGTGCGCATCACGCGGCCCTGTACCGGTCGGTTGTCGTAAGGCGCGTTCTTGGACTTGGAGCGCAGTTTGTCGGGATCGATGGTCCACGGCCGGTCGGGATCGAACACCACCAAATCGGCGGGCGTTCCGGCGGTAAGCCGGCCTTGCTCCAGACCGAGAAGATGCGCCGGCGTCGTGGTCAACGCGCCCAGCGCATCCAGCAGACCGAGCTGGCCGTTATGCACAAGCTCGAGCGCCAGCGGCAGCATGGTCTCGAGCCCGATGATGCCGAACGCGGCCTGGGCAAAAGTGGTGCGTTTCGAATCCTGGTCGTGCGGCGCGTGGTCGCTGGCGATGGCGTCAATGGTGCCGTCGGCGAGCCCGGCGACGATTGCCTGCCTATCGGTCTCACCGCGTAGCGGCGGCCGCACCTTGGCGAAGGTGCGGTAGTCGTCGACGGCGTTTTCATTGAGCGCGAAATAATGCGGCGCCGTCGCGCAAGTGACCGGAAGGCCACGTGCCTTGGCGCAGCGCACTGCCTCCACCGCCGCCGCGGTCGATACATGAGCGACGTGATAAGGCGCGCCTGACCGGGCGACCAGGCGCAAGTCGCGCTCGATCATGATCACCTCAGCCTCACCGGGCATGCCGCCAAGACCGAGGCGCGCCGCCAGTTCGCCGTCATTCATCAGGCCGTCGCGAGTCAGGCTGCGATCCTCCGGATGCTGCATGATGCAACGCCCAAAAAGCTTGGAATAAGTCAACGCGCGCAGCATTACGCGGCTATCCGCAACCGCCCGGTCGGCATCGCTAAAACCGACGGCTCCGGCTTCCGCGAGCAGGCCGAGCTCGGTGAGTTCGCGCCCCTCAAGCCCGCGGGTGATCGCGGCGATCGGATAGATTTTGACCAGACTGGTTTCACGCGCGCGCCGGGCGATGAATTCGATCAGGGCGATCTGGTCGATCACCGGGTCGGTGTTCGGCATGCAGGCAATGCTGGTTACACCGCCGGCGGCGGCGGCGCGGCTGGCGGTGGCCAGGGTTTCTTTCTGTTCGTCGCCGGGCTCGCGCAAGTGCGCGCGCATGTCGACGAGGCCGGGCGCAAGGCAGTGTCCCGCGCAGTCAACCACGTCGATACCGTCGGGCACGCCGTCGTTAAAGAGGGCCGGGCCGATGTCGGCGATACGGCGGCTGTCGGTGAGCAGCGCGCCCGGAGTATCAAGCTTGCTTTCGGGATCGAGCAGGCGGGCGTTGATATAGGCGATCCGGCCGGGGCGTTCAGTGTTTGGCACGGTCATTCTGCTCCGTTGCCGCGCGCGCCGGCGAGCGCGTCGAGGCACGCCATGCGCACCGCCACGCCGAGTTCGACCTGATCGAGAATGACGCTGCGGGTGAGATCGTCGGCGAGTTCGCTGTCGATCTCGACGCCGCGGTTCATCGGCCCCGGATGCATCACCAGCGCGTCGGGCTTGGCGCAGGCAAGTTTTTCGGCGTCGAGCCCCCAGAAGTGGAAATATTCGCGCGTCGATGGCACGTAGGAGCCTTGCATGCGCTCGCTTTGCAGACGCAGCATCATCACGATGTCGCAGCCTTCGAGCCCGGCGCGCATATCGTGAAAGATTTCCACGCCAAACCGGTCCGCGGCGGTCGGTAGCAGCGTTGGCGGCGCGATAAGCCGCACCCGGGCGCCCATCGAATTGAGCAAATAGATGTTCGAGCGCGCTACCCGGCTATGCCTCACGTCGCCGCACAACGCCACCGTGAGGCCTTGTAGTTTTCCGCGGCGGCGGAGAATGGTCAGCGCGTCGAGCAGCGCCTGCGTCGGGTGTTCGTGGCTGCCGTCGCCGGCGTTGATCACGGCGCACTCGACCTTTTCGGCCAGCAATTTGACCGCGCCGGAATCGGAATGGCGAACCACCAGCACGTCGGGGTGCATGGCATTCAGCGTCATCGCGGTGTCGATCAGGGTTTCGCCCTTTTTGATCGAGCTCGACCCCAGCGACATGTTGATCACGTCGGCGCCAAGTCTCTTGCCAGCCAACTCAAACGATGTCCGAGTTCGTGTTGAATTTTCAAAGAAAAGATTGATTAGTGTGCGGCCGTGAAGCAGCGATTGCTTTTTGTCGGCCTTGCGATTGAGGTCGACATAGCCGTCCGACAGGTCGAGCAGGAATCCAATTTCTTCCGCGCTCATGCCGGCTATGCCGAGCAGATGGCGACGCGAGAAAGCGCGGTTGGACCCGGTAGGTGTCATTAAAGCGCCGTTATACGCGCGGATCGGCTGGCGCCGCAAGCCGGGTTATTGCACCACCGCGATCCAGGCAGGCAGGGTGAGCACAGAGGCGAGGGTGGTTAGCGTGATGATGCCGGCCATCAGCCGGCCGTCGCCGTCCATCTGGCGCGCCAGAATATACGCGGCCGGAGAGCCGGGCAGGGCGGCGAATAGCACCAGAACCGCCGCCGGCAGGCCGGTGACACCGAACAATGCGGTGGCCCCCAGCATGACCAGCGGCATTACCGCGATTTTGAGCACACTGGCCAGCGCCAACGGGCCCAGGCTCAGACGAAGTCCGCCAAGCTCCAGCCCGGCACCGACCGCGAGCAGGCCGAGCGGCAAAGCGGCGGCCCCCAGCACCGCCACCAGCCGGTCGATGGCGAACGGCAGGCCAAGGCCGGTCAAATTCAGCAACGCGCCCAGGGCGCAGGCGACGATCAGAGGGTTGGTGACCACGCCCACGCCCAGGCGCGTCCAAGGCATCGGTGCAGCGGACGCTGTCTTGCCGTGGCGCAGCAGCACCCAAACCGACAGGAAATTCACCAACGGCACCCAGATGGCCAGCACTACGGCCGCCACCGTCAATCCGGCGTCGCCCCAAACCGCCCCCGACGCGCCAATTCCCACATAGGTGTTGAAGCGCACCGCGCCCATGAACACAGCGCCAAACGTGGCGTCCGACATGCCGGGCAGCCGCTTGGTCAAAAAACTGAGTGCGCCAACCAACAGGACCGCGCCAAGCAGCGCGGCAACGAACGGCCCGAAGGTGAACATGCCGAGTTCGGCGTTGGCCAGCCGATCGACCAGCAGCGCCGGGAACAGAACGAAATAGATCAGTCTTTCAAGCGGTGGCCAAAAACCGTCGGCCGGAAACTGTACGCGGCGAAAAACATACCCGAGTGCGATTAGCGCAAAAATCGGCAGTAACGCCCCGACAATCGGGATCATGCGGCGCGCGCCAGCGCGTCGAGCGCGCCCTGCAAAATGTAGCCGGCAGCTATCTTGTCGACCACTTCGGCGCGGCGTTTGCGCGACATGTTGGCGTCGATCAGGGTACGGGTGACGGCGCTGGTCGACAGGCGTTCATCCCATAACAGGATCGGCAGCGAGAGCTGGCGCCCAAGGTTACCGGCAAATGCCCGAGTCGATTGGGCGCGCGGACCTTCGGTGCCGTTCATGTTGATCGGCAGGCCGAGCACGATGCCAATGATGCCGTGCTCGGCGCAGATCGCTTGCAGCGTCCGCGCGTCGGCGGTGAATTTGCCGCGCTTCAAGGTCTCCATCGGTGTGGCAATTGAGCGACCGCGGTCGCTCAACGCCAGTCCGACGGTCTTGGTGCCGAGATCGATACCAAGCAGACGGCCTTCGGGCGTCAAGGTTTCGGCAAACGCGGCGGCATCATCCGAGATCATCGCGCGGTTATGCCGTGCATCTGAAAGGCCGGCAAGCGACGCTGCGCTTCTGAGGCCAAATCCGGCTTTGGCTTGCGTGTGTCCCGAACCTGCCTGGACCAGACCGTTCCGAAGTACCCGAAGGCAGCTCAATATGTTAAACGTCAAGGCCTTAATGGGTCGGAAACAAGCGGCCCTCGTTAAACACGGGAGGAATTAGTTATGCGGATCCGTCAATTTTTGGCGACCGGCGCCGCAATGGCGCTTGGCCTGTCTATCGTCGTTTCGGCACAAGCTCAAACGAGCGACAAGCCACTGGAAGAGAATTGGGCGCCGAGCGAATGGGGTCCCGACGACAAGGTCGGTTCACCGAACCGGACCACGCCCGCGATGGTCCTAAAGGCTGTTGGCTTGGTCAAGGAAGGCAAGACCGCGACTTTGGGCAAGCTCTATCAGTCCGAAGTGCCGCTGTTTGGTCCCCGCACCTATCAGATGAGCATTCCCGGCACACCGACCGGCGGTCCGTTCGGGAAGAACGCGCTGGTTTATCATGACGAGATGCTGACCACTGAAATCGGTCAGGTTTCCACCCAGTTTGATGGGCCGGGCCACATTGGTGTCATGACCTCCAAGGGCATGTTTTTTTATAACGGCCGCAATCCGGCCGAGAACTATGAACGCGGTGCGGGCGGTCGCGTGCTCGGCATGGGCCCGCTCGGCGTCGAATTCGTTGCCGAAAAAGGCTTTGTGTGCCGCGGCATTTTGCTTAACGCAGCCGCCTATAAGGGCATGAACCCGCTGCCGATCCCGACCGAGGTGGGTAGCCCCGGCGTGGTCACCGCCGACGACGTTAAAGGCATGATCGAAGCGCAGGGCCTGGACCCAATCGGCGAGGGCGATTGCGTGTTCCTGTACACCGGCCACGGTGATCTCTGGTTGAACAAAAACTGGCCGAGCATGAGCTCCGAGGAACGCGCCGCGGCGCGTGCCGCGTTCACGGCTGGCGAGCCTGGCTTTGGCGTCAGTGCGTGCCACTACATGGCCGAACAGAAAATCATCCTGACCGGCGGCGACACGTCGGCCAACGACGCCCAGCCGGTTGGCGACGAGGAAGGCTTCGCGGTGCCGTGTCACACCGAGATGCAGACGCGTCGTGGCATTTGGAACATCGAGAATCTCGACTTCACGCCGTTGATCGAAGCCGGGGTCTATGAGTTCCTGTTCGCTTGGGCGCCTTTGAAGCTGGTCGGCGCGACCGGCTCGCCGGGCAACCCGGTCGTGATGTGGTAGTCGCGTAAGCCACGGACACAGGCGTTGTGCGGGGCCGCCGGCTGAAACGCCGGCGGCCCCGCGTGACGCAAGATTTCGCCAAGATATGAAACATTCATTGCTTACGGCTGTTGTGCTGCTGTTCGTATTTTCGACGCCTTCGCTGGCGCTCGACATCCTTAACGATCATGACGAGCCGGCTAAAATCGTCATCGAGAAGTGGGTGCAGTTTGTTGGCCCCAAAAAGGCGGTGCGGTTCAAGCCGTTCGACAGCCCGACCCGGATCAAGATCGAGCTGAGCCATGTCAGGCTCGAATGCCATGCGGAAACCGGGGATCAGGTCCGCTTGGCCGAGAATAATTGCTATGTGAACGACAAGCTGGCCGGAGAAGGCCAGTTCAGGATGTAGCGTGAAGGTTGCTTTCACAGATATGGCTTTGACGGCCGTGAACCGAATTCTGGTCACGGTCCTGATGGCCTGCGCGTTGGGCGGTGGTGCCGTTGTCGCGCAACAAGCTGACTATGATGCGCCGCCTGTCGATACGCTCTTTCCGTTGCCAGACGTCGAAGGCGCGGTGCCGTGGGAAGTTTTGCTCGATGTTGAGCTTGTTTTTGAAGGCATCGACCTGGTTCCCGAATATAGCGAGGAAGCCCGCGCGATAGATGGCGAGACCGTCAAGATGGTCGGCTTTCTGTTGCCGCTTGACGCGACCGGAACACGCCAATTGCTCAGCATGGTGTCGCCGAACTGCCCATTCTGCTTGCCAGGTGGGCCGAACACGTTCGTCGAATTGATCGCCGACGAACCAGTCGAATGGACCGACGATGCGGTGGTGGTCAGCGGCCGCTTCGAACTGCTCGAGGATTCGCTGTCCGGCTATTATTACCGCATGACCGAGGTCGATCTGGTCGACGATCCGTCCACGTCGTGAAGCGCCCGCGGCCACGTGGCGAAGCGCCGCTGTGCCCTCTCATCAAAGCTCCATGATATCTCGCTATTTCGGCACCTGTGCCGTATAGGATTTGGCCGGTTTGTTGGTCAGGACCCTCGGGAGCCAGGCGATGATTTTTTCCGGCACGAGTTATCTTGCGATTGTTGTCGCGGCGGTGGCCGGGTTCGCGTTCGGGTCGGTTTGGTACATGGCGCTGAGCAAGCAATGGATGGCCGCGGTTGGCCTGACCGAGCCACCAAAGCCCGCGCCGATGCCGTTCATCGCCGCATTTGTATGCCAACTCATCATGGCGTGGATGCTTGCGGGCCTTGTCGGCCATATGGGCGAGGTCACGGTGATCGATTCAATGCTGACCGGCGCCTTGGTCTGGTTCGGCTTCGTGCTGACCACGATGGTGGTGAACCATCGCTTCCAATCGGCGCCCTGGTCACTCACCGTGATCGACAGTGGCCACTGGCTCGGCGTACTTCTGGTGATCGGTCTGGTGATTGGGCTGTTTGGAGTCCAGCCCGTTTAGCGTAAGCCCACTATCGATCGCGTCTAGTCGGTCGACCATTTGGTGCGGGGTTTCGGCAATTCCTCGCCGTCGAGCAGGATGGCGTCGACGCGTTCATTGTAGAAGCAGAGATAGTCTTTGATGCGCGGGCATTCGGCGATCGGGTCGGGGTAGTACCACACCGCGTCGTCGAAGATTTCGTCGCCGATCCGCACCGTGTGATAGTGCGCGGTGCCCTTATAGGGGCATTGGCTGGTGGTGTCGCTTGGCTCCAAGATATCCGTACGCACATCAGCGGCCGGGATGTAGTATCGGGTCGGCAGCCCGGTTTCGAACAGGAAGCGGGCGTTAGTGGTATCTGCCACGATTTCGCCGCGGAGTATCACCTGGACCTGGCGACGGCTTTCGATAACGTCGACCCGGCTATAGGGGTCGCGAGCGTGGACGAGGACTTCTTCGTCCTCCTCGTACCAGTGATCCATCTTGTCCCAATAGAACGCCATGAGGTCCTTGAGACCGCCGACGCCGTCAATCGGGTCCAAATAACCCCACACGGCATTTTCGGCGCTTCGGTTGCCGACCGTGACCGTCCAATAGGACGCATCGCCCTTGTAGGGGCAGTGTGTGGCGTGGTCGGTCGGGCTCAGCAGATCCATGCGCACGTCGTCGCGCGGGAAATAGTAGACCGGCAGGTGCCGGGTCTCGAACACCAGCTTCATGCGCGTGCTGTCGGCGACGGTCTTGCCATTGAACACCACCCTCACGCGGCGTGGGCTCGGCTCGATATCGACGCGGTGGTTGGGGTCGAGCCCCGGCTGCTTGGCAAGCGCAGCGGTGGGTTTGATCGCCATGGTCGAACCTCCGTATGGCTTTTGTCTCGCAGTTTGCTTGATCATAGACCAGTCCCGTGGGCCCGGGAATTGGCCGAATAGTCATCGACACGCGCTTGCCCGGCGGAGGGGCACGGTGATAGGGTCCGCGCGCCCGCCAACGGTATTTCCTGGTGGTCGCGAGGGCTCAATCAATGACGGAAACGGACAATGGCGCTCGATAGAGCGGCGGTGGCGCACATCGCCAAGCTGGCGCGGATCAAGGTGCCCGACGAGGAGCTCGATCACCTGGCTGGTGAGCTGTCGAATATTCTCGGCTGGATCGAGCAGCTCAACGAGGTCGATATCGAAGGCGTGGAGCCGATGACCAGCGTGGTCGAGGTCGACCTGCCGACACGCGCCGACGTGGTCACCGACGGTGGATATCCGGACAAAATTGTCGCCAATGCGCCCGAGACCCACGACCACTTTTTCGTCGTACCCAAGGTGATCGAGTAATGGCGATTGCGGGCCGGACACTGGCGGAGTTACGCGACGGTCTCGCCAAAGGCGAGTTCAGCGCGGTCGAGGTCGCCGACGCCCATATCGAGGCGACCGAGCAGGCCGCGCCTCTTAACGCCTACATCACCACGATGCCGGAACAGGCGCGAGCGGCGGCGGAACAATCGGATGTGCGGCGCGCCAAAGGCGAAGCGCTGGCGCTCGACGGCATTCCGGTCGCGATCAAGGATTTGTTCTGCACCGAGGGCGTTCTCACCACCGCCGGGTCGCACATCCTGGACGGTTTTACCCCGCCTTATGAATCGACCGTGACTGCGAACCTGCTCGCGTCGGGCGCGGTCATGACCGGTAAGACGAACTTGGATGAGTTCGCCATGGGCTCGTCGACGATCACCAGCCATTACGAGGTGACCGAAAACCCTTGGCGACGCGCCGGCGACAATCGGCCGTTGGTGCCCGGCGGCAGTTCGGGTGGCTCGGCGGCCTTGGTGGCGGCGCGTGCGGTGCCGGTTTCGCTTGGCACCGACACCGGTGGCTCAATCCGTCAGCCAGCATCATTTTGCGGTGTGGTCGGCATGAAGCCGACTTATGGCCGCTGCTCGCGTTGGGGCGTCGTGGCGTTTGCGAGCTCGCTTGACCAGCCAGGGCCGTTCGGCCGCACCGTGCGCGACACGGCGATCACGCTCGGAGCGATCGCCGGTTACGATCCCAAGGATTCGACCTCGGTCAATGTGCCGGTGCCGGATTACGAGGCGGCGCTGACCGGCGATATTCGCGGGCTCAAAGTTGGTATTCCGGCGGAGTATCGGATCGACGGCATGGCCGACGAGATCGAAGGCCTGTGGCAGCAAGGCATCGACTGGATGCGCGATGCCGGTGCCGAAATCGTCGACATAAGCCTGCCGCACACCAAATATGCGCTGCCGACCTACTACATCATTGCACCGGCGGAAGCGTCGTCGAACCTGGCGCGCTACGACGGCGTCAAATATGGGTTGCGGGTCGAAGGCGAAGACTTGAACGACCAGTACGAAGAAACCCGCGGTGCCGGCTTTGGCGCCGAGGTACGCCGACGCGTGATGATCGGCACCTATGTGCTGTCGGCGGGATATTACGATGCTTACTATTTGCGTGCGCAACGGGTGCGCAGCCTAATCGCGCGCGATTTTCGCAACGCGTTTGAAGCGGTGGACGTGGTGCTGACGCCCACGTCGCCCGACGCCGCCTTTGCGATCGGCGAAAAAATGGACGATCCGGTGGCAATGTATCTCAACGACGTCTTCACCGTGCCGTCGAGCCTGGCCGGGCTGCCTGGCATATCGATCCCAGCTGGTCTGAGCGACGGCCTGCCGCTTGGATTGCAGTTGATCGGCCAGCCGTTCGACGAGGAGACCATGTTCCGCGCCGCCGACGTGCTGGAGCGCCAAGCCGGCTTCGACGCCGTGCCGGCGTTCACGGTTAACGGAGCCGCGTCATGAGCGCCGCACAGTTGTTGCAAGGCCGCACTGGCGAATGGGAATTGGTTATTGGGCTCGAGGTCCACGCGCAAGTTGTCTCCGAGTCGAAGCTGTTCTCCGGCGCCGCGACAGCGTTTGGTGCTTCGCCCAATGCACAAGTCTCGCTAGTCGATGCGGCGATGCCTGGCATGCTGCCGGTGATCAATGAGGCTGTGGTCGATCAGGCAATTAAGACGGGTCTCGCGCTCGGTGCGGAGATCAATCTTGTCTCGGTGTTTGACCGGAAAAACTATTTCTATCCCGACCTGCCGCAGGGCTATCAGATTTCGCAGTTCAGCAAACCGATCGTCGGCAAGGGCGCGGTTACCGTTGACATGCCGGATGGCGAAAGCCGCACGGTCGGCATCACCCGGCTTCATCTCGAGCAGGATGCCGGCAAGAGCCTGCATGACCAGCACCCGTCCAAAACGTACGTCGACCTCAACCGCTCCGGGGTCGCGCTGATGGAAATCGTGTCCGAGCCCGATATCAGAAGCGCGGATGAGGCGGCGGCCTATCTGTCCAAACTGCGCGCGATCCTACGCACCATTGGCACCTGCGACGGCAATATGGAACAGGGCTCGATGCGCGCCGACGCCAATGTCTCTGTGCGCAGGCCGGGTGAGGAATACGGCACTCGATGCGAGATCAAGAACCTGAACTCGTTGCGCTTTCTCAAGCGCGCGATTGAATATGAAGCGGCGCGGCAGATCGAAATCGTCGAGGATGGTGGCACCATCACTCAGGAAACCCGTCTGTTCGATGCCGAGCGCAACGAAACCCGCTCCATGCGATCCAAGGAAGAATCGCACGACTATCGTTATTTCCCGGATCCCGACCTGCTGCCGCTGACTTTCAGTCAGGAACGTGTCGATGCGCTGAAGACGACGCTGCCCGAATTGCCCGATGCGAAGCAGGCGCGTTTCGTCGCCGATTTCGGCCTCAAGCCTGAAGATGCCGCCGTATTGGTGGTGGATGCCGACCGCGCGGCGTTTTTCGAGGCGGTGGCGGCCGGCCGCGATCCGAAACTCGCCGCCAACTGGGTGATGGGCGAATTGATCGGAGCGCTCAATAAATCCGGGCAAGATCTTGATGATTCGAAGGTTACAGCCGATCAGCTCGGCGCGCTGATCGATCTGATTAGCGACAACACCGTGTCCGGTCGTATCGCCAAACAGGTGTTTGAAGTGATGTTCGAGACCGGCACGGACTCGGCAGCGATTGTCGAAGAACGGGGGCTTAAGCAAGTCACCGACACCGGCGCGATCGAGGCGGAAATCGACAAAGTGCTCGCGGCCAATCCGGACCAGGTCGCCGGCTTCAAGGCGGGCAAGGATAAGCTGATGGGCTTTTTCGTCGGCCAAGTCATGAAAGCCACTCAGGGCAAGGCCAATCCGCAGGCGGTCAACGAAATCCTCAAACGCAAATTGTCCGAATAGGCGCCGCGGGAAACTCGGTTGGCCGATGGATAGCGACGAATTCGATTATGTGATTGTCGGCTCGGGCCCAGCCGGCTCGGTATTGGCCAATCGCTTGAGCGAGGACGGCAAAACGACCGTCTGTGTTTTAGAAGCGGGCCCGCCCGACCGTAATCCGTACCTACACGTTCCGGGTGGCTTCATCAAGGCGATCCATAACCCGAACTTGACCTGGCAATTCCAATTGGAGCCGACCGCATATACCGGCGGCCGCGCGATCACGGTGCCACAGGGCCGCACGCTCGGCGGGTCGGGATCGCTGAACGGCCTTGTTTACAATCGTGGCCAGCGCATGGACTATGATTCCTGGGCCCAGCGCGGCAATGCCGGCTGGGGTTATGCCGACATATTGCCTTACTTCAAGCGAAGCGAAGGCCGCATCGGGCACGGTGACGATCGGTATCGCGGCCGCGACGGCAATCTGCGTGTCACCGATGTCGATTGGATACATCCTGTTTGTGAGGCGTTCATCGATGGTGTTACTGGCCTCGGTGTGCCGCGGAACCCGGATCACAATGCCGGAAGTCAAGCCGGCGTCGGCTACTATCAACGGATCATTCACCGAACCCGCCGCGCGAGTCCGGGGCGGGCATTTTTGCACCCGGCCATGCGCCGGCAGACCGTCGACGTGCGGACGCATGCGCACGCGGTCGGCGTCATTCTTGACGGCCGTCGTGCAGTGGGTGTGCGCTATGCCAAAGGTGGGCGCGGCGGATCGACACGCGAGGTGCGGGCGCGCCGCGAGGTGATCGTGTCCGCCGGTACGGTCAATTCCGCTCGGCTGTTGCAGATTTCGGGCGTCGGTCCGGGTGACCTGTTGCGCGAGATCGGCGTTCCGGTGGTGCATGACCTCGCCGGCGTCGGCGAGAATTTTCAAGACCACTACTCAATTCGCTTTGTGGCGAGCGTGCGCGGTGTTGACACGATCAACGATTTGGCGCGCGGACCCAAGTTGCTATGGGAAATCGGCAAGTGGGTGCTACGCCAACCAAGCATTCTGGGACTCAGCCCATCAGTGGCGCACATATTCTGGAAATCCGATCCCGCGTTCGATGCGCCCGACCTCCAGTTCGTGTTTACGCCCGCCAGCTACAAAGCCTCCCAAACCGGAATGCTCGACGATTTTCCTGGCATGACCTGCGGCGTCTGGCAGCATCGTCCCGAAAGCGCGGGCTATGTCCGCGCCAAAACATCCGATCCTTTCACCAATCCGAAAGTGCAGCCGAATTATTTGGATGCCGAGGCCGATCGGCGTGCGCTCCTGGGCGGCATGCGCTTGGTTCGGCAATATCTTGCCACGCCCGAACTCGCGCCCTTCTACGACGGCGAAAAACTCCCCGGTCCGCAGGTCGAGAGCGACGACGACATGCTGGCCTACGCCTATGAAAACGGCACAACCAGTTTTCATTTCGTCGGGACCTGCCGCATGGGCCCATCGACCGATCCGACGGCCGTGGTCGACGATCAATTGCGTGTTCACGGCCTCGACGGCCTGCGCGTCGTCGATGCGTCGGTGATGCCGACCGTGCCTTCGGGAAACACCATGGCGCCCTCGTTGATGATCGGCGAAAAGGCCGCCGATATGATCCGCGGTCGCGCACCTTTGCCGGCGGCGGACATCGATTCCGTTTAAGACGTTGCCTGAACTTCACGAGCCGCGATGCTTCCGCAACGAGGCAAAATCAAAATGGAGACTCACATGAACGGCGCCGAAAGCCTGGTGCGCACGTTGCTGGCCGGGGATGTGGATGTCTGTTTTACCAACCCCGGCACCTCCGAGATGCATTTCGTGGCCGCGCTCGACAAGATCGACGGCATGCGCTGCGTGCTGTGCCTGTTCGAGGGCGTCGCCAGTGGCGCCGCCGACGGCTATGCGCGCATGGCCGGCAAGCCCGCGTCTACGCTACTGCACCTGGGACCAGGACTCGGCAACGCGCTGGCCAACCTGCACAATGCCAAAAAAGCGCGCTCTCCGATCGTCAATATCGTTGGTGAGCACGCTACCTATCACATCCAGTACAATACGCCGCTAACGTCTGACATCGAGGGCATTGCGCGGCCGGTGTCAGGCTGGGTGAAGACGTCCAAAGATGCAGCGTCGGTTGGCGCTGACGGTGCGGAAGCGATTGCCGCGGCGCGCGTGACGCCCGGACAAGTCGCGACACTGATTTTGCCCGCCAATACGGCCTGGGGCGATGGTGGGGTGATCGGCGAGACGCCCGAAGTTCCCCAACCGGAGCCAGTGGATGATCAAGCCGTCGAAAAGGCGGCTGCCATGTTGCGCGATGGCACGACGTCGCTGCTCATTCTTGGCGCTGACGCGCTTTATGAAGAGCCGTTGGCGATTGCCGGCGACATCGTTGCTGCGACCGGTTGCGCGGTGCTTGCCGAGGGCATGAACAAACGGATTCAGCGCGGGGCAGGGCGGTTTGCGGTCGATCGGATTCCCTATCCTGTGGCCAAGGCGCTCGACCTGTTGAGTCCATATCAACGCATTGTGCTGGTCGGCGCCGGACAGCCGGCGGCATTTTTCGCTTACCCCGACACGCCCAGCTTGGTCACGCGCGAGGGTGCCGAATTGTCCACCTTGGCCAAGCCCGATCAGGATTGTGTCGGCGCGTTGCGCGCGTTGGCCGATGCCGTCGGTGCAAAATCAGGCGCGGCCCAATTGCAATCTGCGGCGCGGCCGTCGCGGCCGATCGGACCGATCACACTCGACTCGATTGCCGCATCGATCGGCGCGCTGTTGCCTGAGAATGCGATCGTGGTCGACGAGAGCGTAACCACCGGGCGTGGCTTTTTGCCCGTAACCGCCGGCGCTCCGCCGCATGATTGGCTGCAAAACCGCGGCGGTTCGATCGGGCTCGGCCTGCCGATGGCGACTGGCGCCGCGGTCGCGTGCCCCGACCGCAAGGTGGTGTGTTTGGAGAGTGACGGCAGCGGCATGTATTGCGTCCAATCGCTGTGGACCCAGGCGCGGGAAGGGCTCGACGTGACCACGCTTCTATTCGCGAACCGCAGCTACAACATTCTCAAGGGTGAGCTCGCTAATGTCGGCGCGGGCAATCCAGGCCCACGCGCCAACGACATGCTGACACTCGATCGGCCAACGCTCGACTGGGTCGAGATCGCCGGCGGCATGGGTGTCGAGGCGGAGCGTGTCGAGTCGGCAGACGCCTTGTGCCGCGCGTTCGAACGTGGCCTCGCGGTAGAGGGTCCGTATTTGATCGAAGTGGTGATCTAAGGGCGACCCAATGGCGTCACGCCGGCGGCGGCACCACGACCTGATCGTATGGGTGCCGCGCGGTAATCAAACCCGCGTTCAAGAAAACATCGAGCGCGCCATCATATGCCGCTTCGGTAATTTCGAAATGCGGCGTCCAACAACCCAGCGCTTGATAAGCACCAATGGTGTCGGTCAGGGCCTTCGCCGAGATATCCGAGAAATGCGGCGCGATGACGCCGGCAACCTCCTCCGCCGCCGACTCGATGACGAAGGCCCGGGCCGCGCGATAGGCGCGCATAAAAGCCTTTGCCTCGTCGGTTGCAAGCCAGTCCGGCATGGCCAGCAGACTTGAAAAGGCGCAGGGGCCCACCGCGGCCCCGACCGATGCAACCACATGGCCGATGCCGTCGACCGCGATTTGTTGTGGCGCCGGACCTTGCAGGTGCACATAGTCGCCTCGGCCATTGCGGAAGGCCGCCTCCATCTCCGCGGGCGTACCGGCATCAATCGAGTCGATCGAGTCATAATCCATCCCCGTCTTGTGGCAGCCATATTTGAACATGGCGAGCGGTTGGCCACCGTGGTCAGCCAGCACACTTCGCCCGGCAAGTTTTTGCCATGAGAAATTCTCGTCTGCTTCTCGCCCGACCAGGAAAAACCCATCGGTCTCATTGATTTGCGCGAAATGCTTGGCTGGCGATGCAGTGCCTTTTTCTAAGGCCGTGAAGCCCTGGGAGACTGCCGACTGGGCGACAGCGATCGTACCCTCCGCGAGGCGCGCCGCCGCGCTCTCACCGGCTGGGATCACGCCGTGACTAGGCGAGAAACCCTCGGCCTGGAGATAGCCATTCGAAAAGGTGACGATCAGCGGGCTGTAAAAGGCGGAGAACCGGCTGAATTCAATTCGGATATCGGTCATGGTGCATCCCCAATTTGGCCGCTGATTTCTATACGATGCCGCGCCTCAGCGTATAGCACGGAGAGGGTGAAATCGGCGCGCCCGCGTCATGGCATTCATGTGCAGGCCGCGTGTGTCGTTGCGCGGTGGATGCTGTTAGAATCTCCGTGCGAGGAAATGTTTGGCGACCGGCATCGGCGCCGGTCTTGGGTTGCACGGTCACTTGTAAAAAAAGTGACCGTGACGAGGGGAGAGGGCCGGACCATGCCGCAATTGGTCGAATTTCAAGATTCCGTGGAGAGCTTGGTGCGGTTTGTCGAAGACACACCGCCCGCGGATATCGTGCAGGCGACCTATCGCAAGCTCGATGCTGGCGAGCAACCGCGTGAGCTGCTGGCTGCGGCCGGCCTTGCGGTTAGCCGATCCACCGAATTGCCGAACTTGCACCATGGTGGCCCGGTGCACCCGGTCTCCGGCCTCTATGCTATCAGCAAGCTTGGCGAGCGGCTTGACGGCCGCCAGGCGCTGCTGCCGGCGATTCAAAGCGTCGCGCTGGCCAACAAACATATCCATTCGCCCGAGATGGGCCCCGGCGCCATGGCGGTGATCGACACCGGACCATTGGCAGGCAAGAGCAAGCAGCAGCTCCTGGCAGGATTTAGCGAGGCGCTGAAAGGCCGCGTCACGCCGACCGCCGAGCGCCACCTGATTGCGCTGCTGGACATCGCCGAGCCCGGCGAAATCCTCGAAGCCATGCTCGGCGTGGCAACCCCCCGCAATGCTCTAGATGACCATTACTTCCTCTATTTGGTCTACGCCTTCAGAAGCCTCGAAGCGGTCGGCTGGGAGCATGCGGCGGTGATGTTGCGCCCGCCGCTGCGCTTCTTGACCCGGCATCCCAAGATGGAACCAGGCGGCGGCGAACGCGGCGCGATCATTGCCGACGGGATCGCGCATTTCCGGAATTTCGGCAAACTCGAAGCTTTAGTGGACGATAGAGACCTCGCGAACGACGGTGTCCGGTTCGACTCTGGGCCGGAAGAAACCGAGGCCATCGACGCGCTTGCCGAGCGCATTTTGCAAGCCGATCGCACCGCTTCGGTCGCCCAATTGCTGGCGGACGCAATGGCTGAGGGCTTGTCTGTGATGGGAACCTGCGAGGCGTTATCGATTGGCGCGGGCCGCCGCTACTTGCGCACTAAATCGGGCAATCCGTTCGATGTGCATTACCACACCGGGGTTAACGCGCGGCGCTATCTATTGTCCGTTAAGGGCCTCAGCTTGCGCACGCGGTTGCTTGCCTTGTTGTCGTGGGGCTTCGGTTATGAGGTGCGTCATCTCGACGGTACTTTGACGTGGCCGTCCACCGTAACGCCGGAAGAGCTCGCGGGCTTGCCGGCACGCAGCCAGCAAGAGCTTCTCGATGCGATTGCCGACAGCATTACCGGTCAACCAGTCCTCGACTTGGATACGTTAGAGGGTTCGATCGCCGACGTGATCGCCGCGCCCTCGGTGCGCGACACGGTCGTGCTCGCGGAGCAATATGTGGCGCTCGGATATGATGTCGGGCCATTCTTCGACTTGATGGCACAGCTGGTGTGCCACGACGAAATGTCTGAAATGCACGCCTACAAGATGCAGCAGGCAGCGTTCGAAGAATACCACGCGACCCGCGAGCCATTTCGCGGCGTACATCTGGTGTCGGCGGTGAAACACGCGGCGACGGTAACCCAAATGCGGCCGCAGACCGTCTATTCACAGGTCCGCGCGTTGCTCGACGCCTGAGACGGACGATCGGCGAGAGATTACTCCGGGCTAAAGCTCAGGCTCGCTTTACCCAGTGGCCCGAAATCGGCCGTCACCATATCGCGCGGCTCGACGGGGAGCGGCGTCGTGCAGGTGCCTGTGGTTACCACCTGATCGGCGGCCAAGGCGAGGCCGAGACCGGAAAGCTCATTCACCAACCAGGTGAGCGCGACTCTTGGGTCACCGAGCACGTTCGAGCCGTCGCCTTGATGTTCGATCTTGTCGCGGACGCCAATGACGACTAAGTGCCGGATCAGGTCGGTCGACCGCCATTCCTCCGGCGCTGCCGGCCCGAGCACGAACTGGTGCGCGCAGGCGTTGTCCGCGATCAGTTGCGCCGCGCCGACCGAGGCGAAATCGTCGTAGCGCGAGTCGGGCACCTCGATCGCCGGGTGCAGACTTTCGACGGCGGTAAGAACCTCGTCGACATTGTAGGCAGCCTCGCGTGGCACCAAATCGTGTGCCAAGCGAAACGCAAATTCGGGCTCGGCGACGCGCATGTGGTTCGCGCCAAACCTGAGCTCGGCCCTGTCGGCACCGGCGCGTTCCGCGAGTAAGCGGCCGGCGATCGGCCCATCAACGCCTATGTGAGCCGGGCCATGATGGCTGGTCGCCGCAATCTTCCAGCCGAACAGGGGCGCGCCACTGCGGTTCTCCAGAAGCGCTTGAATTTCGTAACCCTCTTCGCGAGTCGCGGGTCTCAAAGATTCGGGCAGAGCCGGCATCCGACAACCGTCTTGCCAATGTTGCCACAATAGATCGGAAGCACCGCGCATTTGGCTGGGATTCAACAAAGCTTGTGTGCGCACGTGGTGAAAGCTCCGTCACGATAGAGTGTGAAGGCAGCGGACCCTATCAGGACGCGCGTTCGTCTCAAATCGATCAAAGGGAGCAACGCTTCAGCCGCCGCCCGCTGGCGTTACCAGCGCTGCAACGCCTATGGTTTTTTTACGGCGTGGCAGGACGTTAGGGGGCGACGCCGTCCTCGTTACAAATTTTTCGGAGTTCTTTACGGGCGCGAGACACGCGGCTTTTCACGGTGCCGATTTCGCAGCCGCAAATTTCCGAGGCGCGCTCATAGCTGAGGCCGCTCGCGCCCACCAGCATCAGCACCTCTCGATGTTCTTCACCAAGTTGCCAGAAGGCGTGGAAAAAATTGCGAAATTCAACGGTCGATTCCTGAGTGGCGGGCAATGCCGACAGATGATCGAAATCGTCACCGTCATCGCCTGTATCGGTAAAGCGTCGAGCCTTACGCAATTCGTTGAAATAGAGATTGCGAATGATCGTGAAGACCCAGGCTTTGAAGTTGGTACCGGGTTGAAACTGGTCGGCGGCTGTCAGAACTCGCACTGTCGCTTCTTGCACCAAGTCGTCGACCCTTTCGGGATCGCGCGTCAAGAAGTGCGCAAAGGCGCGCATTTGGGGCAGACAGTCGAGCAATTCGTTTTGAAGATTGAAGGTCACGGCGCTTCCCGACAACGAATCTTGGTTATGGTAACTGGGTCATTGATACGGACGCAATCATCGTTGGCCGACAATCGTCACTAGGGCGGCGTCCGCCTGCCTCGAAGCGCTCGACGATTTCATTCAGTTCTTTCGGCAACGGCTCGCCCAATACGTCCTGATAAAGCGTGCTCAGGTGTCCTTTTAGCCATTGTTCGAAGACCATTATCTCGCTGCTCATAAGACCGGCCTCCTTGACATCGGTCGATAACTTGCCGTTTCCCGTCGTCAGACCAAGCGGATTGCCGGTGTATTTGAGGTTTTCGGCCATAAATTGGCTTAGTCCAAATCAACGGTTTATCGACCTAATTAGCGCTGCCACACCTGCGAAACCGGTTCGTATTTCGCCCACAGCCCGCTTTGCGTCGGGCGCGAGGCCGACGCAACACGAATGCCACGTAATTATACAATCAATCGGCGAGGGATTCGTTCCGGTCACCGTCACAAAATATCCACTCAGGCCCTTGAACTGGCCGGCCAGAGGGTATCAGATTTAGCCACCCAAGCCGTATAGAGCTCGCCCGGATGCCTGACCTGTCAAAAGATATCATTCGCCAAATCCCTTTTCTGCGTCGCTATGCGCGCGCGCTGACTGGAAACCAGGGCCAAGGCGATCATTACGTCAAAGCCTGTCTTGAAGCCCTGCTGGAACAGTCGACTGCCCTAACGTCGGACCGGCCGCTACGGCTTCAGCTTTTCCGGCAATTTCACCGTGCATTCACGGAACTCGCCACGGCGACCCCGGCGAACGGCGTCTTGGCCGCCCAGGAAGCCGATTTACCGGTTCAACGACACCTTGCGGAGCTGCCATCGCAGGAGCGGCAGGTGCTGTTGTTGAGCACCATCGAAGGATATTCCGCAGATGATGTCGCCTACATTCTTGGCGTGTCGAACGCGCAAGCGCACAGCCTTTTGGAGCGCGCCAAGACCGACTTAATGAAGCAGGCGCGCACCACGGTCCTGGTGATCGAGGACGAACCCATCATTGCGTTCGACATTGCCGGGATTGTGACGGAGATGGGTCACCGGGTCATTGCCACCGCGGCGACCAAGACCGAGGCGGTGGCGGCCGCGCGCGATAAAAAACCTGCGCTGATCTTGGCAGACATTCAGCTCGACGACGGCAGTTCCGGCATCGATGCGGTGACGGAAATTCTCGAAGCAGCCGATGTGCCGGTGATCTTCGTGACCGCGTTTCCAGAGCGCTTATTGACCGGTGAAAAGACCGAACCGGCATTTCTGGTGACCAAACCGTTCGAACCCGATGTGCTCAAGATCACGATCGCACAGGCACTCTACACCAGGCGCGAAACCGAGCGGCTGCGCACCGCGGGGTAGGTGGGGCAAGCAATCCCGAAAGCCCAGCTTAGTGCGCGCGGCGCCAAACAGGCGATGACGGCATGTTCGATAGACTAACTGCGGCGCTGTTGAGCCCCTTCGATTCGCTCCGGCGACGTCTTGCCATTCTTTTTGCGGTTGTGCTGCTGCCGCCGACCGCCCTCAGTCTGTATTTCGCCTGGAGCGCATTCGAAGTCCAAAGCGACAAGGCGCGATTGTCGGTGCGTCAATACGCGATTTTGGTCTCGGCGTATGAGCGGGATTATTTTCGAGATATCCAGCGATTGCTCACCACGCTGGCGGCGGAACCGTCGATCAAGAAAATGGACAAGACCGAATGCCGTGAAGTTCTGGGGCGGGCGCTCGAGGGCTTTCCGGAGTATGTCAGCATCTCGGCGTCGGACCCCGGCGGGACCGTAATCTGCACCACCGCCGAGACCGCGCGAACCACCAACGTCGCTGATCGCACCTGGTTCCGCGACGTTCTCGTCAATCGCGGTTTCACGCTCAGCGACTATACCGTGAGCCAGAATTCGGGAGAGCCGGTGATCGTCGCCGCATCGCCGATCCGCGCTGACGACAGCGAGATTCGCGGTGTCGTTCACATCGATATCGATCTCGACTGGCTAAGTCTGTTTGTCCGTGGGGCGGGGCTACCGGCGGAAGGGACACTGTTCTTGCTCGACAAGAACGGGACCATCCTGGCGAGCCCGAAATACAGTTTCGAACCCAGTGAAGGCGGCTTGCCTGAAATGGCGACTCTGCGACAGGTGGTGCAGCGCAAGCTGATTGATTTCGAGGCGATCGGCAATGACGGCCAAAAGCGGGTCTACAGCAGCGTCGATCTGCCGCACGGAAATGTCTTGGTGCTGTTCGGGTTGCCGTCGGCAAGCACGCTCGGTTGGATCGAGCGAGACTTGTTGACTCGTACGCTGAGCCTGGTCGCGATTTGGCTGGCCGGCGTGTTCGCGGCCGGCATCGGAACACGGCTTTGGGTTACCCGTTGGATTTCTCAACTGGTCCGCACCGCGCGCGCCTATAGCGCCGGGGATTTCTCCGCCCAGGTGCGGTTCGAGCGCGCGCCGGCGGAATTACGCGAACTCGGATCGGCCCTGGTCAACATGGCCGAGCGCATTGACGAACGTGAAGAAGACCTTAGGAAATCGCTGGGACAGAAAGAGATTCTGCTCAAGGAAATCCACCACCGAGTGAAAAATAACCTGCAGACTATTTCCAGTTTGCTGAACATCCACATCCGATCGGTGGATTCCGAAGGGACCCGCAAGACCTTGGAAGAGGTGCAGATGCGAGTACGCGCCTTGGCGCTGGTGCATCGATATTTGTACGAAAGCGAAGACGTGCGGCAGGTCGGCCTCAAACTTTTCATCGGCGAGTTGTGCCAGGTCCTCTACGACACTTTGAGTGGCGCGAAGCATCGGATCACCATCGAGGCCGACGTAGACGACCTAACGATCACGTCGGAGCGCGTTGTCCCGATCGCACTCTTGATCACCGAAGCGATCACCAACACCTTCAAGCACGCTTTTCCGCACGACGGGCCGGGCCGGATCCGTGTTGTGCTGCGCCGCATAGACGATGCGACCGCGTCCTTGTCGATTAGCGACGACGGCGTGGGTTATAAGGAAGTGCAAGCCAATGCCAATGACGTCGGTTCCGCGCATGGCCTTGGCATGTCGCTGATTTCAGCCTTTGCACGCCAACTTGGCGAGGATTTACAGGTTTCCGGGCCTCCCGGGACCACCATCTCACTGCGCGTTCGGTTGGAGCCGAAGGCTGATACAAGGCGAACGCCGGTCGAAATTGCGGCGCGTGGTGACGGGGCTGAAATCGCCCCTGAATTTGCTCCTGCCGCGGTTCGAATGCCTGCGGCCGTATGGCGCACGTAGAGCAATTTTCTGATTGGAATCGGTGCTTTACAGACTGCGCAGTGATCCTGGCTAACATATTCCGCGCTTAATCCATCTGTGATGATCAAACAAAAGCTTGGTGCCTCCTGAGATCGCGACGGGGAACCATTACCGGAATGCTTTGTTTACTAAGCAGGTTCTCAATCACGAGTGCCTGTTTGGAAGCAACGTTATTTTGGGAGAGAAAATATGAACAAGTTCGTCGCCTTATTGGCAGGCATCGGGTTTTCCGTCGCGGCCACTTCGGCCTTGGCCGAAGAAGCTGCGGGCACGATCGCTGCGGTCGATCAGACGACCGGTACCGTCGTGCTAGAAGACGGAACCGCCTTTGCCATCGGAGAGGGGCTGTCGATGGACGGCTTGGCTCCGGGCACCGAAGTGACCGTGTCCTATGAAGACCAGGGCGGTCTCTTGGTCGCCACGCAAATCGCGCCGGCCAACTAAGCTACCCGACCCAGTTGTGCTGCATGTGTGGGGGTGCGCCGATCGGCGCACCCCCACTCAATTCTTCGTTTCGCAGTCTTTTTGAGAAACCGTACCGGCGTAGTCTTTCGCGACTAGGTGCTCGAAGTTGCTGGCGCGCAGAAAACATACAATGTCGATGGCAGGGATTACCGTCGTCTCGCCGGCGATCGGCAATTTCAGTGGCGCGGGTTCGGAGCTGAGCGAGAGCTGCGCTGTGCGGTAGCCGCGCACGATGCCGACCAGTTGTCCGGTGCGGCGATGGAACACGCCACCGCCGCTCATGCCGTAGCTAACCGAAGCGTCGACCAGGCGGACCGCGCCCCAGATTGGCAGCGGAGTCTTTGACGACTCTGTCGTCGAGATTTGGCTCACCGCACCGTTGACCACCGTGCGTTCGCGCCCCCATGGAAAAGCCACGACCAGAACTTCGTCGGCCAGTTCAGCACCCGCGGCCAACTGGACTTCGGATGATCGTGCTATCGGCGCGGTAACAAGTGCCAGATCAGCCTTTCGATCGATCGCAACGACTTGCGCCGGCGTATGAAATTGCCGCGTTTCGTCTATGACAGTAACGGTTTGCTCGGCCGGTGGCTCGAGCAGATGCGCAGTTGTTAAGATCGTTACCGTACTATTTGAATCGTCCACGGCCAATATTACGGCCGATCCCGCGCGCCGCACGCCGCCGGCGCGCTCCACGAAAAGTTGGGCGCTGGTGGCCAGTGCGTGGCTGAGCACGGCGCGTTTGTCAGGCTCGGTTTCGTAACCGGCACAAGACGCGAGAACAAGTCCTATCAGCAGCGGGCCAAAGCGGCGCGTCACTTCCCAAGCTCCCTTGAAATTGAGTCAACGAGTAAGGCGCGAAGTAATTTAATCAGATTCGAAGCTCGCGATTAACAATTGGTAAAGAGGCGCGGCCGGATAGCTCGTCAGCGATGAATAAGTCGAATGCTGTGACGTTGAGGTTCGACAAATCGATGGTGGGTGTCTCAAAGGGCACGGAGCTTCGACAGGCGTTCAATCCAAGAGGTGTCGCGCTACCCGCGCCTTAGGCGCAGGGCAGAGCGGAGAAATTTGGGTTTCGCGGCGAAGTAGCCGGTCTCATCGCACGGTTAAACAGTCGCCCCGCAGCAATTTCTCGGCGATGGCTCGCGCCGGGTCGTCCGTTACCTCGACGACGACACTCCGACAATTCCTTGACGCCTCGTCAAGTCCGTAGAGCACCGCGATCTCGCCACCGTCTACATCAACTGGTGCCACGATTGGCAGCATGAAGCTTTAGCTGATCGGCGTGCGCCGCGGGTCCGACCACCGCCCTCTTTGCCTCTAAGTTTACGTCGCGCGCAATGGCCGAAATCTGTATTGCGGCAGAATGCGAACTAAGGGACTCCGATTTCAATCAAAGAGACCGAGAATGTTACCAACTGGAAAGCCTAAATCAGTATTACTGATTTATGTCGGTTGCATTCAGCCAATTCGGCTATTTTTTAACCTTATATTGGTTATAGGACAACATAATTCGGAAGTATTTTTAAATAAATAGCGAAAATGTTCGCAAATATTCATCTGTATTATAATAACCGTATAGGTTTATATCGGACATATATTTGGTTAATTTAGAACAACTTAGATATTTTAAAACAAAACGTAAATAATTAGTTGATATATCGAATTCATTTCAGATAATGGCCTCCGTTTTATTTCAAATGCGAAACGGTAGCTCTCTTGGGGTGGTCGCCGGGTGAGGTTGTCGGGCGCCAATATCGCAAAGGGTACTGGAGGCTTACTTATGCGGAATTTTGGTGTTGGCGCGGCCCAATCCTTGGCGATTTCCGGCCGAAGGGTTGGGCTAATCGCCGCCACAATGATGGCGGTGACCGCTGGATGTGCGTCGGTCTATGCGGACGATCGCGGAAAGAGCATCGCTCATTCGGAAGCGGTTGCTTTGTTGCGTGCGTTCGATTCAGCCCAGGCTGTCGATGACGAGGCGCTGCGCAGTGCCGACGACAACCTGCGCGACTGGCTCACCCATGGGCGGACCTACGACGAACAGCGCTACACACCGCTCGAACAGATCAATGACGGGAATGCGAACCAGCTCGGCCTCGTTTGGGCGCACGAGCTAGGCACCACACGCGGTGTGGAAGCGACCCCACTGGTGGTGGACGGCGTCATTTACAGCACCCTGCCGTGGAGCTCGGTCATCGCGGTTGATGCGCGGACCGGCGAACGTTTGTGGACGTACGATCCGGAAGTGCCCAAGAGCTACGGACGCTACCTGTGCTGTGACGTGGTCAACCGCGGCGCCGCGATCTACAAGGGGAAAATCTACTCCGGAACGATCGACGGCCGACTGCTGGCGATTAACGCCGCGACCGGCGAACTGGTCTGGCAAACCCAGACCACCGATCCGAGCCGCCCTTACTCGATCACCGGCGCGCCGCGCATCGCCAAGGGCCGCGTGCTGATCGGCAATGGCGGCGCCGAGTATGGGGTGCGCGGTTATGTCTCCGCCTACGATGCGGAAACCGGTCGTCTTGACTGGCGTTTCTATGTCGTACCCGGCGATCCCTTTCCGCCCTTCGCCTCCGAGGCAATGGAAAAGGCGGCCCCGACATGGATTAGCGAGGACGACAATTGGTGGGTCGTCGGTGGTGGCGGCACGCCGTGGGACGCGATTGTCTACGATCCTGAGATCGACCTGGTCTATATCGGGACCGGCAATCCATCGCCTTGGCCTCGTCATCATCGCGCGTTCGGCGACAATCTGTACATCAACTCGATCGTTGCGGTGGATCCCGACAATGGCGAGCTGGTCTGGTACTACCAGCAGAATCCCGGCGACCATTGGGACTACACGTCGGTTCAGCCGATAACGCTCGCCGATATCGAGCTCGACGGTGTCGAGCGTAAGATTCTGCTTCACGCGCCGAAGAACGGCTTCGTCTATGTGCTCGATCGCGTAACCGGCGAGTTCCTTTCGGCCGAAGCGTTCGCGAAAGTGACCTGGGCCGAAGGCATCGACGACAGCGGTCGCCCCATCGAGTCCAAGTCCGCGGTGTACGGCAAAGGCGAATTGGTCCCGGTGTGGCCCGGCCCGACCGGCGCGCACAATTGGCATCCCCAGTCGTTCAACCCGCAGACCGGGTTGCTCTACATCCCGGCCCAGGAGGTCGGCACGGCGTACTCGGTTGTTGATGATTTCAACTTCAACCCGTCGACCTTCAACCTGGGCGTCAATCTGGATATCCCCTTCGGCACGCCGGAGCAGAGCACGGGCCGCTTGTCGGCCTGGGATCCGGTGCGGCAAGCCGAAGCCTGGAACGTCCCGTACCAAACCGCCGCGAATGGCGGCACGCTGTCCACCGGCGGAAATCTCGTGTTTCAAGGCACGGGCGACGGCCGGTTTGTGGCCTATGCCGCCGATGACGGCGAAAAACTGTGGGAGACCTGGGTGCCGTCGGGCATCGTCGCCGGTCCGGTGACCTACCTCCTCGACGGCGTGCAGTATGTCACGGTCAATGCCGGCTGGGGCGGTTCCTTCCCGCTCACGTTCGGCGCCGCGGCCGCCAAAGCCAAGGTGCGCAGCGAAGGTTGGATGCTGACCTTCGCCGTGGGCGGCGACGTCAAAATGCCGCCACCGCCGGAGCCGCGACCGTTCCTCGACCCGCCAGCGCTGAGTGAAGCGGAAATGGCGATGGTCGACCAAGGGGCGGCCCTTTACGGCCACTGTTTTGCCTGTCACGGCAAGGATGCGGTCAGCGCCATCACGCCCGACCTTCGTTACAACAGCGCGATCGTTCACAACCTCGACACGCTGAAAGAAGTCGTGCTGAACGGCGCGTTGGAGGCGGACGTGGGAATGCCCGGTTTCGGTGGCACGCTAAGTGAAGACGATGTCGCGGCAATTCGCGCGTACGTCCTCAACCAAGCGCATCAAAATTATGAATCCGAGCAGATGTTCTACGAGGCGAACATGGCGAAATATCGCGAGAGGCTCGCTGAGTCGCAGTAGCGATCCGCGTGCTGATTTTTGCGATCACGAGAACGCTGGGAGTTCCAATGCCGCGCGTCGGCATTGGCTCCGATCCGGCGTGGGAAGGAGGCATCTCGAAGGGAAAGTTTTGATCTGCGTTTTGAGGGGCCGGCTGAGCAAGCGCGCTACCACCTATGGGTCACACGGGGCGTTTTTCCAAGCCGGTTCAGGATTTCAGAAGTACTAGGGAGGCAATTTATGAAGGTATCACGATACCTAGCCATCATTGGTCTTGGCGCGCTACCGCTGTCCGGGGCCCTCGCCGACTACAACTCCATCACGGCCGACCGGCTGGCCAACCCAGAGCCGGAAAATTGGCTCATGCAAAAGGGCAACTACGAAGGTTGGATGTACAGCCCGCTCGACCAGATCAACGTCGACAATGTCAAAGACCTCAAAGTGGCTTGGACCTACGGCACGGGCGTCGATTCGGGCCACGAAGCGCCTGCCGTCGTCAATGGCCGCTACATGTACGTGACCACGCCGTACAATCAGGTCATTGCGCTTGACAGCAAGACCGGTGACTTGTTGTGGCGCTACGAGCATCCTTTGCCGGAAGACTTGAGCGTACTGCACAACACGAACCGCGGCGTCGCGTTGTGGGGTGACAAGGTTTACACCTCGGCGCTCGACGGCACGATGAACGCGCTGGACGCCAAGACCGGCGAGCTCGTATGGCGGACGTGGGTCGGCGACTGGAAAGTCGGCGCCTACATCACCTCGGGCCCGCTTGCCGTTAACGGCAAGATCATGATCGGCCCGTCGGGCGGCGAGTATGGCGTGCGCGGCTTCCTGGAAGCCCTCGACGCCGAAACCGGTGAGTCGGTTTGGAAAACCTACAGCGTTCCCGCGCCGGGCGAGCCTGGCAGCGAAACCTGGGCCCAGGAAGGCGAATGGGGCGACTCGTGGATGCGCGGCGGCGGCAGCATGTGGATGCCGGGCAACTACGACCCCGAAACTAATATCCTCTATTGGGGTGTCGGCAATGGTTCGCCTTGGTTCGGCGACCAGCGTCCGGGCGACAACCTTTATGTCGCGTCGGTCCTGGCGATGGACCCGGATAATGGCGAAATCAAGGGCCATTTCCAGTACCACTGGAACGACTCGTGGGATTGGGCGGCCATGAACGCGCCGACCCTGCTCGACTATGAGCGCGACGGACAAAAGGTCCGGGGCCTCGTGTCGCCACAGCGGAACGGCTACATGTACTGGCTGACCCGCGAGACCGATGGCACGATCAACTACGTGGACTCGCTTCCGTATGTGGAGCAGAATGTGTTCACCAGTGTCGATCCGATCACCGGCCGGCCCACTTACAACGCCGAGCACGTGCCCGGCACCGGCAAGCGGGCTGAATACTGCCCGAGCCTTTGGGGCGGTAAGGACTGGCCCTACGAAGCGTACGACCCCAAGACCGGTCTGATGTTTGTGCCGGCCAACGATAACCATTGCATGGCGATCGAAGGCAAGGTTATGGACTATGTGCCTGGTCAGTGGTGGGCCGGCGTCGATATTCCGGACATCGAATTCTGGGTCGATGAAAACGCCGAATCCCTAGGCCAAATTCAGGCCTGGGACGTCAACACGGGCGAGCTGGTGTGGACCGAGCACTATCCCGAGTCGATGAACTGGGGTTCGGTCATGACCACCGCCGGTGGCGTGATCTTCCTAGGTGGTACGAACGACCGGTATTTCCGCGCCTACGAAGCGGCGACCGGCAAGCTGCTTTGGCAGATTCGGACGAACTCCGGCATCATCTCCCCACCATCCTCCTATTCCATCGATGGCAAGCAATACATCGCGGTGGTGTCGGGCTGGGGTGTCGACGCCCGAGTCCAAAACAATCTCATCGCCGATCAGCTGAATTGGCGCGCTGACATCGCCGACGTGCCGAAAGGCGGCGAGATCTGGGTCTTCGCGCTCGACGACTGATCATACAGCATGCGATGAGGCTGGGTCGGGATCAACTTTGATCCTGGCCCGGCTTTCTCGAAATTTGAACCGAACCGATCTATTGGACGGAGGTCGAACACATCGATGCCGGTGGCGACGATCGATCATCATGACAAGTCATCGACCAACGTTCGGCTTTTTTTGACAAGGGTTTTCTAGCAGTGAGCCAAATGAAAGACAGCAAAACACAGCGACCTTCGGCAGCCGACCCGACCGAGGGTGAGAATGCTGATGCGGGGCAGGGCGGTCGGCGTTCGGTCTTGACCGGTCTGGCGGCGATTGCGTGCAGTTGCCAGGCGTTGCATTGGCTGCCGACGCGTGCCGAGGCGGATGATCAAACCGGAACCGAGGCCTCGAACCTGCCGCCCCAGATCGGCGATCGTTTTACTTATATCTACGGCGATAAAGTGGGTGAGACCATCAAGCCCGATGATCTGCCCCTTGGCCGCGATCAAAAGCTCGTCTATCCCATTGATCTGAAGACCGGGACTGTGCGAGACGGATCGCGTTTAAACATGATGCTGCTCGTCCGCCTGGATCCCGAGGCGCTCGATGCCGAGACGCGACCCAACGCGGCGGAAGGCGTGGTCGCTTACTCCGCGGTGTGCACCCATCATGGTTGCCCGGTGTCCATGTGGAGCAGCAAAGCGAAGACACTCTATTGCTCATGTCATGGCACGGAATACGATCCGACCGCGGCCGCAAAGGTTGTCGCTGGGCCGGCGCCGCGCCGTTTGCCGATGATGCCGGTCGCAATCGAGGACGGTGAAATTGTGGTCGCCGGCGAATTTACGTCGCGCGTCGGCAGCCAAAACAGTTAGAGCCGGTTCGACTAATCAAACCGGTTCGATGGCCGAAGGGCGGCGGCGCTCCTACCAGATCTTATCGACGTCCGCGTCGCGCAGTCGTGCATATCGCGCTTGCTTTCGCCGTTCGCGATTGACCCGCGCGCGCTCGCGGCTCACGTCAAGAAGTTGGTTCGCATCCTCGACGCTCATCGGCATTTCCGGTTGTTGGCTCGGTCGAGACCGAGAGCCGGTATCCGCCGGAGCGTCGGTTATCTGCGCGAGTTTGTGCAAGCGTTCCAGCAGAGCCTCGGTTTTTCCCGACCTCGCTTCCCGCCCGGACGGTGAGCCTTTCTGAGCCCGGTCGTCGTCTTCGGACAATCCCTTGCTGTCTACCGTCTGTTGTTTGCGATCGCGGGGATTCGGCGTGGGCTGCGTTGTTTGGTCCTGACGCGAGCGGACCAGGCGGTGCGCGAGCTCGAGATTGTAACGCGCATCTTCGAAATCCGGATCGAGGTCTAAGGCTTCGCGGTAATGCGACATCGCGGTGCGAAGCGGCCCGATGACGTCGCGAAACGAGCGCATTCCATACAGCGCGCGCTGATACATAACGTTTCCCAAATTGTAATGGGCGCGACTGATCAGATGTGGATCTTCGGATTTGAGCGCCGCGATATACGAATGCTGGGCTTGTACATCGTTCTCGAGCTTGAACGCGACATCGCCGAGATTGAAATGCACCACCGGCGATTCCGGCATTTCCTGGGCGGCCAAGTCGTAATCCAATTTGGCCGCCTCAAACTCACCCGCCTGATAATGCGCGTTGCCTCGTTCCACGGCGTCACGAGCAGAGTCCTGCTGAGCCACGGCCGGCCCGGTCATCAGAGCCGCCAACATGGCCGACCGAATGAGCAACAATGTGTTAGACGGCCGGCTCATGAGTCGTCTTTGCCGAGCTGGGCGCGCCGGGCCGCATCAATGCCAAGCAGGAGCAGCGCTAGCGCGATGAACCATTGAAACCGGTGGGCTCGTCTCTCTTCGGCGGCCTCGTCCCGCGGCCGGCGGGGCTTGTCCGAAATATGGTCGCGGTAGATCGCGCTTAGGTCGACGGGCCCGGTTCCGGGGACCAACGCCTCGCCGCCGGTTCTCTCCGCCAGGTCCATCATTACCGCCGGCTCGAGTCGCGATTTGACTTGGCGGCCGTGATACGCGAGCAGTTCCGGCCCTGTATTCGGGTTAGGAACCGGGACGTAGGCGCCGTTGACCGCATCGCCGATGCCGATGGGATAAATCGCGATTTGACGGCCGGCGGCCTCGCGCGCCGCGTCCAGCGGTAGGCTGCCGTGATCCTCGCCGTCGCTGATTAGTATGATATCCGTGTAGGCATGATCGATGCCGGCGAAACCATCCAAAGTCTGTCGAATAGCGTCCCCGATCAATGTGCCTTGCTGCGAAATTGAGCCGACCGCGAGTTCCTCGAGGCGAAGGAGAAAAAGGTCGTAATCCATGGTCGGCGGACATCGCAAGCTCGCCCGGCCGGCGAAGCCAATCAGCGCCAGGCGATGGCCGCCGTCGCGCTTGAGTGTATGCACCAGCTCCCGGACCATCTCTTTCGCTCGCTCTAAGCGGTTCGGCCTGGCGTCCTCCGCGAGCATGCTCAATGAGGTATCGAGAAGCACCACAATGTCGCGACCGCGCGGTGGCGCGTCTTCGACACTCATGCCCCATTTCGGTTGGATGAGCGCCACTGTCAAACTCGTTAACGCGGCCAGAACGAGCGCGGGCCCAACCCAACGACGATGCCAGGCTCGGCCGCGGATCAAGTGAGGCACAAGGTCTGGCGCAGCAAATTCTCGGCCTTGCCGGGCGTTCCGCCATCGCCCGAGCGCGTGCACGACGGCCAGGCCGATGATCGGCAAGGCGAGAACAGTGAACCAGGGCGCGGCGATATCCATCGGCCGGTCCTAGGCCACGGCCCGCAGACGCGTCGCGGTGAGCGCGGATTCAATCATCAGTAAGACGAACGCGAGCAAAACGAAGGCCGGGAATATGTCGACGTATTTCTGATAGTTTTCGGCGATCGTGCGCGCGGTTTCCAGCCGATCGATCTGGGCGTAGATATCGCGCAGCGTGCGGGCGTCCGCGGCTCTGAAGTAGTTGCCGCCAGTGCGGTGGGCCAGGTCCTCGAGAGTGTCCTCATCGATGTAGGACTTGGTTTGCCCGAATTCCGTCGTGCCGTCGGGGTTCTGTATCAGCTTACGCACAAGCCCCGGTTTGCCGGCGCCAATGGCGTAGATCCGAATGCCGAGCGATTTTGCGATGCGGGCCGCCTCACGCGGCTCGATATCCCCGGCATTGCTACTGCCGTCGGTCAGCACGATCATCACTTTGCTCTCGCCATTCTCCTGGCGCAGCACATCGAGACCAAGCGCAACCGCATCGCCAATCGCGGTGCCGTCTTCTTCCGGGAATGGCACGATCTCGATCTGATCCAGCAAGGTCAGCAAGGCATCGTGATCCCGCGTCAGAGGGGTCAGGCTGTCCGCGTACCGAGCGAAGGTAATCAATCCAATCAGGTCGCCTTCGCGACCGTCCGGGCGGTTGTCATCGCCGGTCACAAAGTCGCGAAATGTGTGCTTTACCACGTCAAGGCGGTTAGCTAGCTCATCACTTACTTGAAGATCGAGCGCGCCCATGCTGCTCGAAATGTCGACCACCATCGCGATCGATATGCCTTCGCTATAGATCCGAGTGGCCTCGACACCCCACTGCGGCCGCGCCATCGCGATCACGCACAATGCGAACGCTATCGCGCGAACATATGGCAATAGGCGCGCCGCGCGCGTCGCCCATGTCTGCGGCAACTGGTCCAGGCCGAGCACGGAGGGCATCGCGAAAGCCGCCACGCGATGGCGCCGGATCAGCCAGATCACAAGAGGCACCAGCGGCAGCAGCGCCAGAGCATATGGAAATGCCAGCCTCATCGCTCGCCCGGCATCGTTTCGGCCGGGGCGAGCACGGTGCTATCGGCTGTCCGTTGAAGAAACACAACGATGGTGTCGAGCGCATCGATGGCTTCGTCGCGTGTCGGCCGATGTCGGGCGAACTTCACCGCGTCGCTTTGCCGCAACACCGCGTCGAGCCATGCGGCGTGATTTGAGATCGGGCCGCCGACTCTCAGGCTTGCTCCGACTTCTTCGGTCGTCCGATAGGGTGCGCTAAGGCCGAAGCGATATTGCAAATACCGTCGCAAGACTCCCGATAGCGCGACATAGAACTCATCGAACCGCTTCTGATCGAGGAGACCGCGATGCCGGAGACGGGCGAGTGCCTCCAAGGCCAATTCGTGGCTCGGACGCGGATGTCCGAGGGAAGGAGGCGAGCGACGACGGCGCGCCCTTAGTGCGATTGCCGCCAAACCTCCCACGCCGGCGGCAACAGCGGCGAGCCACCAAATCCAGCCGTGCGGCGGGTCTTCGGAAGGATCCGCCGGCTCGGCGCGTAGCGGCGGCGCGATATCGCGTGGCACAGTCAAGTCTGCCCCATCCGGCACCGCCGCGATCACCGAGACCGGGATCGGCTCGGTGTGAATTTGCCTTGGCGGCGGTGCTCCGCTTCCGCTCGTTTGATCGCAGTCGTCCGGTGGCGCGCAGGGGCTGCCGGCATTTGGCTCAGCAGGTTGAAGTGAGAAGACGAGTGATGGCACCAACAAGTCGCCAGCTTCGTCTGGCTCGAGCACAAATTCCTGTCGCCACAGTTGATCATGCTCGCCGGTCGCCAAGGGGTTGCTGACTTGGCGTTCGACGATCCGAAACGGCCCCAGCGTCTCTGAAACCGGGGGAAAGGTTACGGTCGTTTCGATTGGCGCGACGACTTGAAGGCGCAGCCGAAGTCGGTCGGTGAAGTGAAGTCTGCCGGCGTCGGCTTCGACAATCACGCGGCCGGCATCGTCGGTATAAGTGCGCTGGTATGTCTCTTGTTCCGCCGGCAATGCGGCGGTTGGCCCGAACAACAGCGCCACGGTCCAGAGCGGGACGAACCCGGTTCGAATAAAGTGCCTCATCGCCGCCCGGAATGGCGCCCTTCGCGGGCACGAAATAGGCGCAGTAGAGGTCGTGTCACCGGCTCGTCGGTGGAGATTTCAATCGAGTCCAAGCCCAGTGAGCGAAACAACCGCAAGCGCTCGTCGACCATGGCATCATGACGGGCGCGATAGGCGGCGCGGACGCGGACGCTCGATGAATCGACCAAGACCCGCTCGCCGGACTCGAGGTCTTCAAGCGCCAATAAACCGGCGTCGGGCAGGTCCGCCTCGCGAGGGTCACTGACCACCACCGGTATGACGTCGTGCTTTTGGCGACCGACGCGCAGCGCCGGCTCGTACCCAACGGCGAGAAAGTCCGAAATCAGAAAAGTGACGCACCGGCGGCGGATGACCTTATGAAAAAACCCCAGGGCGCATGTCGGATCCGTGCCACGATTTCTCGGCTCGAACGCCATTAGTTCGCGGATCAGATGCAAAACACGGTTCCGGCCGGCTCGCGGCGGCACGAACCTCTCGACCTCGTCGGTAAACAGGATCAAGCCGACTTTGTCATTGTTGGCGATCGCGCTGAGCGCGATGACCGCACACACCTCACGCGCGACTTCGGCCTTGAACCGGCGCACCGAGCCGAAACGACCCGACGCACTCATATCGACCAGCAGCATGACAGTGAGCTCGCGCTCCTCGACATACTGCTTGACGAAGGGATAGCCAAGCCGGGCAGTCACGTTCCAGTCAATGGTTCGTACGTCATCGCCTGGCGCATATTCTCGAACCTCGGCGAACTCCAGACCTTGGCCCCTAAAGACGCTTCGATATTCGCCCGCGAAAGCGCCGTCGACCAACCGGCGGGTCCGGATATGAACCCGGCGCGCCTGCTTGAGAGCCTCTGCCGAAGCCATATTGGGGCGATCAGCATCCGCCGGAGGGCGCTGCATATCCGTGGCCGCGGGCTTTGCCACGTTCAGTGATGCGCGCACGTTCTGCCGTTCCGGAGCAAGCCGTCAGTTCAGCGACCGGGCCAGGCGGAAGCCGATTGGATCATTCCGGTTGGTTGCGATCTCGGCCGCCCGGTCGGCCGCGCGTGCTCGGCGCGGCGGGTCGGTCCAGGCGCCGCCGCGAATGACCCGATAGTCGCAATTGCCGCCCTCCCATGCCGTGCTTACATCCGGCGCGTCTTCGTAATTGTCGTGCCAACAATCTTCCGTCCATTCCCAGACATTTCCGAGCATGTCGTGCAAACCGAATTTGTTGGGCGGAAAGCTGCCGACCGGGGCGGTCCAACCAAAACCGTCGTCGCAGAAATGAGGCTCCCAGCGAAGCTTGTTGTTCTGTTTTCCGGTTAGGTCATGAACGTTGGCGTGCAGGCAAGCCTGATCTTGCGCATCGCCCCAGAACCGCGCCGTTGTCGTGCCGGCGCGCGCTGCATATTCCCATTCGGCCTCGGTCAAAAGCCGGTATTGGTTGCCCGTTCGCTCCGAAAGCCAGACGGTGTAGGCCGTAGCGTCAGCCCAATTGACGCACACCACGGGATCCCGGTCGGCCTGCTCGAATCCGGGGTCGCTCCAGCCGCCGGTTTGCACAAATATCCGTTCCCTGGCCCTGTGATCCCATGTCCGACATCCCGAGCCATCACGTCCGGTTTCGCTCATGAATGCGGCGAATTCGCCGCGCGTTACCTCAAACCGGCCTACCGCAAAGGGCGCCGGGATGCTTACCAGGCGCTGCGGCCGCTCGTCCTTCCCATGCCCGATCTCGCTTTCCGGCGAACCCATGGTGAACGAGCCGGCGGGCACGATGACCATCTCGGGACACTGCGGGCAGTCACGAAATACAGTGCCCGGTGCGCCGCCGTTATCAGACGTCGCATCGGCAATGAGCAACGGTTGCGGTGCGCGCGGTGCGGCCACGGCAACCGTCCCAACCGTTGCAATGAAGCCAACAACAAGCAGTCCAATCCTCATAAGTGAATCCTCCAAGAATACGTTGCCCCGCGCGCTCCGCCAGTTCGCGACCTTTCGTCGCCTAAACGGAATCCCACGGTGACTCTAATTGTTTCCGCTAGAGGCCATTAGCGGCTGAAAAATACAGACGCCGTCCTTACATGCGACGTCCCCCATGGCGCTGGATGAGCCGGCCTCGCATGTGACAGAGAACATCAAGAATCCATCCCGCAGGCCTTTCTCCTCAATCCCGATGACCGAGCACCCGGCGTCTTCCGCCGTTCGTCCGGCCAATTTCGACACGTCGGGGGCCATGCCCTGCACAGCACCGGTCGCGGTCACGATGAGTAGGGCAACAGGGCCGCATGTGAGGGAACTCGACACCCAACTCATTTCAAGATCCGTCCCTTTCCGCCCGGGCGAACGCCAAGACAGCCATACGTTCCATACGCGGCGATGTCGTTGAATTCATTCGTCGACGAATGAAATGAACATCGCCGCCGAAAGCTAGGCTCGCAACGCCTATGCTCATCGGCCTGCATCAACCGCCCGATTAAGAACCGGTAAATCCGGCCCTTGGCATCGTGAAGATGGCGATGGGCCTCGTCTAAACGGTCCGGCGCATCGAGCCGAAAAGCAGGCCGAAATCTAGCATCCGCATAATAGAAAAAACAGAGATGATTCGCAGAGTACAAAAGGAAAAATTTCTATAATTTAAAATAGGAAAGTTCAAAATGATTCGATTCGGCTAATATAAGCCAATCATATGGTTAATATAAAACACACGCATCAATAATATGGCGGTGGGGAAATTTCTTGCTTCATATAGAGATGAAAAATATCACAAGAAAGATCTCGGAAAAATTCGTTTCATATAGAACACAATGATCGATATGAAACGATAAATTGTACGTAGGTAATACAACTTAGTTATAAAGCATAAAGTAAGTTTAAATTGTTGGACTCTGCTTTTTATTACTCGAATAATGTGCGTCGCTAGGGGGTAGTCGTTACGCAATGCGCCATATGATTCGATTTAGGCGCGACGCTTGGATCTCAGCGGTTGGGCAACTTCGTACGACGATGATTTCGCCAACCGCCACGTTTGCGCGAACCCGCGGGTGCCGTTGGCCCACGAGCTTAAGCGCACATCACGTCAACGATAGTCGGCGCGAAGACCGCACATGGTTGGCTTTGATGGAGATTCCATAGCCGCACTCCCCGCAAAGACATGTTCGATGTCATCAAAAAAACCACAGGGAGAGGACTCTATGAAAATGTGCGGGAGAACTAGCTTGGACGCGCTTATGTCCACGATGCGATACGCGACGGCGGCACCGCCGTGACACCATGCCCCATGGGGCGAAGTCTTCACGCCCGAGGAAATCCTGGAGCTCGTGGCCTACGTCAAGTCATCGGGCGACTGCTGACGCCGTGCGTCGAGGTCGCGGATCGCGAAGTCAGGATTATTGGATTCCGAAATAAGCTGCGTCGGATCTTGGCCAGTGCGAATGGCGCAGAAATGGAGGCAAACGACGTTTGCGCTTTAGTCCCAGGTTGGCGGAGGGGATGGGATTCGAACCCACGATACGGATTGTCTCCGTATAACGGTTTAGCAAACCGCCGCCTTCAGCCTCTCGGCCACCCCTCCGTTGCTCCGCAGAGAGCTTAGGTTACTTACGCAGGGGTCATTGAGGTGTCAATGACCGGCCGCGCTCAGGCACCAAGCAGGTCGGCGACCGTGCGCCGCAGGTGTGGCACCAGGTCGGTTTCGAACCACGGGTTCCGCGCGACCCAGGCACGGGTTCGCCACGACGGGTGGGGTAGGGGCAAATAGCGCGGGAGGTGGTCGCGCCAAGCCGACACGGTCTCGGACACCGTGCGCCCGGCGTTCGTTCCCAGATAGTGACGTTGGGCGTATGCGCCAGCCAAGATCACCAATTCAATGTTCGGGAGTTGCGCCCACAGGCGTTCGTGCCACGCTGGCGCGCACTCTGGGCGCGGTGGCCGGTCCCCGCCGTTCTTGTCGCGGCCAGGATAGCAGAACCCCATCGGCACGATGGCGATGCGCGTGGGGTCGTAGAACCGTTTGCGGTCAATCGCCAGCCAATCGCGCAGTCGATCCCCCGACGGATCGTTCCACGGAATCCCGCTCTCATGCACCTTGGTTCCGGGAGCCTGGCCGACGATCATCAGACGCGCGCTCGCCGCGGCGCGCAGCACCGGGCGTGGACCGAACGGCAAATGCTCGGCGCACAATGTGCAGACGCGCACCTCGGCGAGCAGACCGTCGAGCGTGTCATCGGTTGTAGTCATAGTGCAATCAATGGGTAGCTGGCCGCGCGGTCGTAATGCGCGCCGCCGGATCCGAGCCGGCTTTCGAACAAAGTGAATTCGTGGGCGGTGAAACGCCCGGTGATTGTGGGCGCCAACTCGGCGGCGCGCTGGTTGACTTCCCGCATCGGCCCATTGGTAAAGCGTGCGAGCGTTATATGTGGCGCGAACTTGCGGTCGTCAGGAGGTATGCCGGCGTGCCCGAGGGCGGCATCGATCCGAGTTTTCAGCTCGCTCAGCGTTGGCGTCCGAACCACGCCGGCCCACAGGATACGGGCGCGATTGCCCGAGCCGAAGGCGCCGGCGTCGCGCAGTTCAATGTCGATCGGCGCCGCGTGGACCGTCATCAGGGCGTGATCGATGTCGTCTGCCTGAATCCGATCAACCTCGCCAATGAAGCGCAAGGTCAGATGCAGGTTTTCCGCCGCCACCCAGCGCGCATCCCTGAGCCCGCATTGAAGCGCGTGAAGAGGGATGCGGACCGGGTTTGGCAGGTCGATACCGACAAAGAGCCGGTGGCTCATTTTCCGCGACGGGCCCGATCCAGTATGCCGCGCAATTGGTCGTGAAGTTGCCACGAATAACGCTCGTAGCGTCGTACCAAATGCCGAAGGGCTTTGATCTCGACGAGTTCGCCGGCGGCGGCGCTTTGCCCGAGATCGCGTTTCAATCCGTTTTCCAGACGAGCGGCGAGCGATTCCGTGTTTTCGATTAGGCTGACGATGTCTTCAAATCCGGCACGCGTTGCCACATTCCGTTCCGCGTCGTTGCGTTCGCGCAGCACGGTCTCTTGATCGCGTTTGAGCCGTTGGAAGGTCTCGAAGGATGTGAGCTTGTCCGCCATCGCCAAGTCCATCACACGCTGCCCTGATGGAACGACGGTACCCGCTTGCGCCGGTGGAAGAAACCCTTTCGGCGGCTTTTGCCGGCGATCACGGCATCGGAATTTCAAAACCTTTCTTGGGAACGTCATAGCCGGCTTGGACCGCCGGGCGCGCGGCAATCTCAAGATACCAGCGCTTTACGTTCGGATAGGCCTCAAGGTCCATCTCTTGCCACTCGAACCGCGAAATCCAGGGCCAGGTCGCAATGTCGGCGACGGAATATTCGCCGGCGAGATACGGCCGCTTGCCGAGCTGACGGTCAAGCACCGAATAGATCCGCGCGGTCTCCTTCGAGTAGCGCTCTTCGGCATAGGGGGCCTTGCCCTTGTTGAAGCGGACGAAATGGTGAGTCTGGCCGAGCATCGGGCCCACTGAGCCCATTTGCATCATGAGCCATTGCATGACGTCGTAACGCTTCTCCATTTCTTGCGGCCAGAGCGGGCTCGAGGTCTTTTCCGCCAGATAGATCAGGATGGCGCCGGATTCCATCAGCTTCAGACCGTTGTCGCTGTCGACAATCGCCGGAATCTTGTTGTTTGGGCTGATGTCGAGAAAGTCAGGATCGAACTGGTCGTCCTTGGTGATATCGATCGCGTGCACGTCATACGGCAAACCGACTTCCTCAAGCATTATCGACACTTTCCGCCCGTTGGGCGTACTCCAGGTATAGAGATCAATCATGGCGGCCGTTTGCTCCGTCACTGTGCAGGGTCGCCGGAGCATTAACGGATTCCGACCCGCCACGCCAGAACCGCGGTTTCGGCGACTGGCGTCGAGAATCATTTCGGAGCGTGATCGATTCGTCGAACTGTTCCGGTTGTTCTGTCAGCAAAACGGATTTCGTTAGCTACAGGCTTTTTCTAAGTATAGAGGTCAGGAAACACCCGTAACTCATTCAGTTGTCGGCCGGCAATCTTGGTCGCTCGGGCCGAAATACCGCCGTTGCATGGCAGGTATTTGTGACCAACTTCGCAAGGTCTGACGAGTCTGCTTGATTCCCAAATCGAGTCGAGGCTATTTGGCGGCGGCAGCGACTGTCGGTCGGGGAAGGCCCGGCGGTCGCGGGAAGGCGTGTGAAAGAGGGAGCTTCGAATGCAACGGCATGTATGTGCCGGTGTTGCGGTGGCCTGGGTGCTGGCAGTGGCCCTGGCGTTACCATCTGGGGAAGTTAAGGCAATGCCTTTCGGGTTGGTCGACGACGGCGAACTCGAATGTCTGGCGTTGAACATTTATTTTGAAGCCCGTTCGGAACCGTCCGAAGGGCAGCTTGCGGTCGCCTATACCACGCTCAATCGCGTGGCGGACGGTAAGTTTCCGGACAGTGTTTGCGCGGTCGTTCAGCAGGGTGGCGAAGCGAAGCTTCACCGCTGTCAGTTTTCCTGGTGGTGCGACGGCAAAAGCGACAAGGTGAGCGAAATGCACGCTTGGCAGCGGTCATTGCTGGTGGCGGAGCGTGCATTGCGCAACCGCTTCAGCGATCCGACCGGCGGTGCTTTGTTCTATCACAGCACCGACGTGCGCCCGAACTGGTCGCAGCACTTCAAGCTGCTCGCCCGGATCGGCAAGCACCTGTTCTATCGCTAGCGCACGATGCGCCAGCCGCCGGTGTGGTGATCCACCGGCGCTGGCCGAAGGATGTCAGCGCCTGCGGAGCAGCGCTGGTAGTTGGGCCTTTGCCCCGCCTTCGGACATGTCCTCCGCTGTGCTGACGCCTTCTTCCTTCACAGGATGGTGCGGCCCAGGATCATTCTAGGATGAGTTGGCCGGACAAGGCGAAGCGTAGTTGTATGTCCGGCGGCCCGGACAGGAATGTGATGGTGTAGCTCCCGGCGCCCGAAGCGGCCTCATATTTGCCGGATCCTCGCACGATCGACCACGTTCCGGCCTCTTCGCCGGGCGTGCGGTGCCACTCGGCCACATGGCTGTCACCGGTGCGGTCGGTTACCAGACAAGCGCCGGTCAGACCGACGCGCGACTGGTGTCTCGTTTCCGTATCGGTCGTTGTGTGACTAACGAAGGCGCAGCTGTAGGTGGCGAGGTGAAGGGGCGACGCTTCGTCACGCGCCGCGAACGTCGCGACCATTGAGGTTCGGCGTACTTTTAGCGCGGACGTCTCGGCAAAGTCGGAAGCTTCACCTGTTGCGAATAGATATCCGTCGATGTCGTAGTTTGCGGCGTCGGCATTTGCAACGCCAATGCCCGCGCCCGCGCCCACCATAAGATAGAAGCAAATAGCGGCAATGCCCGGCAACCAGCGCGATAGCGCAAATACGCAAGACCGGTTCATGGTTCTCTCCCTTGGTTGAGATCAAAGCGTAAGTCGTTACTTACGCTTAGGCAACGGGAATCGGCGCCGCCAACCCAACGGAGCGCGTTCAACCGGCGGGTAGGCGGCGAAACGGGACCCAATGGTTGTACGCGTCGGCGGCAAGCGGGCGGCGATTGTTTCGGGTATTGTTGGCCTGTTCCCTGGATTTATCCGGGGACCGCCAGCGCGAACACACTGACATATCCGGAGCAACCACTTTGCCCATCGATCCAGGCCCGTTTGATATTGACGAGACCCGCCTCGTTATTGGACCCAATGGAAATGCCTCTCCGAAGCCTGTTTCACCGACGTTCTACGAGGATTTGGACGCCGAGTTCGGTGACTTTGCCGGACATATGCTGGTGGCCGAGCACTCCTTTGACGCTCCTTGGCCGACCTGGGAGATGCACCCAAAGGGAGACGAGTTCGTTTACCTACTGGAAGGGGACGTCGACCTCATTCTTTGGATTGGATCCACCGAGAAGACGCTTCGTGTCGACATGCCAGGGACCTATGTGATCGTGCCGAAGGGCACTTGGCATACCGCGCGGCCAAGAAGGCCAACGCGAATGCTGTTCCTGACGCCGGGTGAGGGAACCCTCAACGCGGAAACCCCGGGCCCCTAAAAATCCGACAACAGGTGCGACAGGCGCGCGGGCGGTATTGGGTGAGCGCGCCGCTCGCGATAGGGTGGTTCAGGTGCGGAACGCCGGCGTCGCGGGCAGGCTAAACAAAGTGTGTAAGGGAGCGCACGTGCCTCAGATTTATCGGATTTTCGGATCGGAGCTTTCGCCCTATTCGGTGAAGGTCCGATCCTATTTTCGTCTCAAGGGCATCGATCACGAATGGATCGTGCGCGGCCCAGACAACATGGAAGTCTATCAGCAATATGCGCGTCTGCCGCTGATCCCATTGGTGATCACCCCCGATGATGAAGGTTGGCAAGATTCAACGCCGATCATCGAACGCATGGAAGCGGCGCATCCCGAACCAAGGCTCGATCCGACAGATGAGAGCCTGGGGTTTATCTCGGCGCTGATCGAGGAATTCGCCGACGAATGGATGAACAAGCCGATGTTCCATTATCGGTGGACCTACGAGCCGGACCAGATTTCCACCGCGCGGCGCATCGCGGCCAGCAGTATGGGCGCCAAAGGCGCGGCGCTGGACGAGGCAACGGAAAAGGTACGGATCCGAATGGTGCCGCGCCTGTCCTTCGTCGGATCATCGCCGGCGACCACGCCGCTGATCGAGGCGTCGTATCGACGCGTGTTGGAAATTCTCGACAATCATTTTGCGCATCACGATTACCTATTGGGATCGCGTCCCGCGTTGGCCGATCTCGGCCTGTTTGCGCAGCTCTACGAAAGTTCCACCGATCCGACGCCAGGCGCGATCATGCGCAAGGCCGCGCCGCGCGTCCCTGGCTGGATCTCCTGCATGCTCGATCCCGACCGTCGTGCGGTGGCCGACGACGGCTTCGCGACGTGGGATGCGCTCGGCCCGACATTGTCGCCCTTGCTCAGGGAGCAGGTTGCCGGAATTTTCTTTCCATGGTCGGTCGCCAATGCGGCGGCGATTGAAGCCGGAGAAGAGAGTTTTTCGGTCAAGCTGGCGGGCGAAACCTTCTCTCAGGCGCCGCAAAAATATCACGCCCGAAGCCTTGCCGCGATCCGCGCCAAATACGCCGCCGTGGCGGACAAATCGGCGCTCGATCCGATCCTCGAAGATACCGGTTGTCGGCAATTTCTGATCTGAACCAGACCACGCAAATCCGCGCCTCTGGGCCCGCTGTTCCCAAATACGAGCAAAAACGGTAGTTTTGGTGACGCGTTCGGATACTGGCGGTCGCTGAGTTGGGGCGCGATCCTTGGGGAGTTTGAGACCATGATGAAGCCGATTGTGGTAACCGCTGCGCTTCTGCTGACCGGCACGATCGGGTTCAATGCCAGCGCTGCCGGGGAGCGGGACCCGTTTGGATCCGCGGTCTGGGCGGACCTGGTGGAGACCGAACTCGCCGGCGCGCCGGTAGTTTACGACAATAGCCTCTTTCTCGCGATTCCCGAACGGGTTGAGGACGCGCATAACGTGTCGGTTCTGGTGAAGCTGACCAAAGCCCTGGGCCCGGTTACCGAGATTGCCTTGTTCGCTGAAAACAATCCTATCCAAACCGCGCTGAGAATTTATCCGCATCGGCCGCTGCAATCTGTCGGCTTCAATATCAGGCTGGAGCAATCAACCTCCGTGCGTGCGGCGGTAAAGGATGCCGCGGGTGTTTGGCACGTCGCTTCGCGCCGGGTCTTCGTTGCGGTGCCAGGCGGTTGCTCGGAGGTGTCGCCGGGCGTAGTTACCGATATTGGCGAGATTGCGCTTAAGCAGTTCGACCGCGCGGGCGGCGCAAGCCGGGTCAAGGTCAAGATCAATCACCCCATGCACACCGGCCTCGCGTCCGATGAGGACGGTGAAACGATCCCAGCCTATTACGTCGAAAAAGTCGCGATCGCAGACGCACAAGGTCCCATCGCGGATCTGGTAACCTGGGCCGCGTTGTCGAGCGACCCGGTGTTCATCTTGGATATCCCGGAGCGTCAGCAAAGCATCCGGGTTTCGGCCACGGACAGCAATGGCCTCGATTTCGAAGCAAGTGAGTCCAAGCCTACGATGTAGCCCGGGCGTTTCGGCGACAGGGCGCTAATCGGGTGCGTTGAGCACACGTCTCAGAAGTGTCAATCCGGGCTGAGGTCCCGTTTCCTGATTACCGTCACGCATGATTTCCAGCAGCGTTTTGTTGGCGCGCGCTAGGGCAATCGCATCCTCCGCGGATGAGGCGGCGACGATCGCCGCACAATTCTCCAGGATGCCGTCAGACAGCCCGAGCGTGCGTCGCAACGTATCCTCGACAATCCGACGCGATTCCTGATCCAGTCCTTGGGCATCCGAATCCAAACGTTCCCTCATGATCCGCGCGGTCGGCGCAACGCCCTGTTCGCGGCCGGGCATTGGACGATTGGGCTCCGCCGCCGGGTCGATCAAATGGCGAACGTGGCGCGTGTGCCTTTGGATATTGTCCAGATTGGTCGGATGGTTGACCGCGAAGCCAGCATGCGCCGCCGCGTCGTCCGCTTCCGCGTCAAGCAGCGCCCACAATGACATGCCGCTCGGCAAGGCCGGATCTGGCTCGGTCAGGCCGGGCGAGTGCTCGGCGGCCTTAGCGCCCGGAACAGTGTAGCCTGATCCGGTGGTGAGCATCGAGCAACACGCCGCAATAACGAGCCACGTCCGAAAAATCGAACTCCCGCGAATACAACGTACATTATTTAGTATGCTAGCCAGTTTGATCTGGTCTCGCGCATGAAAGACCTGCTGTGATCGCTGGTTTGAAGCTGACATTGCCGGTGATCCGACGGGCCGGCTGACCCGTCTTGCACCGCTATCACTGGCTGCCCGCGTCAACGCGCAAGTCCGACGCCAATCCTTCGGCGGTCGCGATTTCCTCGCCCGACATGTCACCGGAAATTCGGTCCCGCGCCGACTTCGCGACGCCAAGGCCTTGGTCGGCGGCAAGCTGATACCAGGCGTGCGCGAGCGCATGGTTTTCGTCCAAGACACCTTCGCCTAGCTCGTAGGCGAGGCCGAGATAGTATTGGCCGTTCTTATGGCCACCATCCGCCGAGCGCTTGAACCATTCCACCGACCGTGTGGTGAACCGATCTTCGTCCATGTAAACCAGGCCGACCATGAACGCCGCACGCGGATCGCCGTTGATCGCTTTGTCCATGTAGGTGTCGAGAAGCGCGCTGTAGACATCGCACTGATCCTGTGCGCCGATCGCCTGACCCGAGCGCGTGCAATTGTCGTCGATGGGGGTCAATAGGGGCGGGCCGGCTGGGTCGATAGCCGCAGGCGTGCCCAGCATGTGTCCGAGCAGGACCAGTGCAGTCACCGTTGGCAATTCATCCTCCGTCCGTCACACCGCGGCCGTCTTTGGTAATTCGCAGATCGGTCAGCGTCGGATCACAGCATAGACCACTGGGACGCATGGAAGACAGGTGTCCCAATTTCGAACACCGACCGCTGACCTTGGCAGTAGCCTTAGTGTAGCATCGCCGCGCCACGGAGACGGGTGGGAGGACATGGCAGACATTGAAGCGGGCCCGCGGCTGGCGGTGGATATCGGCGGCACCTTTACCGACGTGGTGATGGAAGTCGGCGAGCAACGCCACACGCACAAGCTGCTGACCACGCCGAGCGCGCCGGAACGCGCGGTGTTTGATGGCATTAATGCGGTATTGGGAAAGGCGTCGCTTGGCCCCGAGGCCGTCGGGCTGATCCTGCATGGCACCACGCTCGCGACCAACGCGATCATCGAGCGCGCCGGCGCTAAGACCGCGCTGATCACCACCGAGGGCTTTCGCGATTCGGTGGAGATGGCCTACGAAAACCGGTTCGAGCAATACGACATCAATGTCGAGCGGCCGGCGCCGCTGGTGCCGCGCTATCTGCGCTGGCCGGTGCGCGAACGCATCTCGGCACGCGGCGCGCCGCTGACACCACTCGACGAAGACACGGTGCGCGCGCTGCTTCCCGGGCTGGAAGAACACGCCATAGAGAGCTTGGCGATTGGTCTGATCCACTCCTACGCCAATCCCGCGCACGAACGCCGCGTCGCCGAAATCATCGGCGCGGCGCGGCCGGACTTGTCGATCACCTTGTCGAGCGAGGTGTGCCCAGAGATCCGCGAATATGAGCGCATGTCGACCGCTTGCGCGAACGCCTATGTCCAACCTTTGGTGGCGCGATACCTGACCGCGTTGCGGGCCGGGCTCGCCGAGCGCGGTTTCACCTGCCCATTCCTATTAATGATGTCGAGCGGCGGTCTGACCACGCTCGAAACCGCCATCCGATTTCCGATCCGCCTGGTCGAATCCGGACCGGCTGGGGGTGCGATCCTGGCGCGCCATATCGCGGCGGAATGCGGTTTGCCGCGTTTGCTGTCGTTCGACATGGGCGGCACCACCGCCAAAATTTGCCTGATCGACGACGGCGAAGCCGAGACCTCGCGCAGTTTTGAGGTGGCGCGCGCCTATCGTTTCAGCAAGGGCAGCGGCTTGCCGCTTCGAATTCCGGTTATTGAGATGGTGGAGATCGGCGCGGGCGGCGGCTCGATCGCCGGCGTCGATGCGCTGGGGCGCGTACAGGTAGGCCCCGAGAGCGCGGGGGCCCAGCCCGGCCCAGCTTGCTACGGTCAAGGCGGTGAACGCCCGAGCGTCACCGATGCCGATTTAGCCTTGGCACGGATCGATCCGGGCGCGTTCGCTGGCGGTTCGATGTCCCTCGACTCGGATGCCGCGCGCACCGCGATCGTGAGTGAGGTTGGTGCGAAGCTAAACCTGAGCGACACGCTGGCGGCATTCGCGATCGCCGAAGTGGTCGACGAGAACATGGCCAACGCCGCGCGCGTTCACGCGGTGGAACGCGGCCGCGAAGTCGCCGAGCGTGCCTTGCTCGCCTTTGGCGGTGCGGCGCCGTTACACGCGGCACGGCTCGCCGAGAAGCTCGGTATCAACCGGGTCATCGTGCCGACCGGCGCAGGCGTGGGATCGGCAATCGGCTTTTTGCGGGCGCCTGTCTCTTATGAACTGGTGCGCAGCCTCTACGGCACACTCGGCAGCCTCGATACGGCCGCGGTCGCACGCATGTTCCTTGAAATGCGCGAGGAATCTCAAGCGGTGGTGCGGCTTGGCGCACCCGACGCGGCGCTGACAGAAACCCGCACCGCATTCATGCGCTATCTGGGGCAGGGGCACGAGGTGGCGGTGCCGGTGACCGCGACCGATTTTGGGCCAAACGACATGGCGACACTCAAAACGGCATTCGAAACCGCCTATCGTGCGCAATTCGGTCTGACCATTCCCGACATCGAAATCGAAGTGATGAATTGGTCACTGGCGCTGAGCACCTGGCCGGAGGTACCGGCCGGCGTGCCGCCATCGCCACCCCAAGCGGCACCGGAACCGCGAGGGCGTCGCGCCGTGTTCGACGCCACGACGGCCGAATTTGTCGAGGCGTCAATCTACGACCGCGAAGCGCTTGAACCGGGTTGCACCGTGCCGGGGCCGGCGCTGATTACCGAGGCGCAAACCACCACGGTGGTGTCGTCCGCATTCAACGCCAGTGTCAACGGCCTTGGGTACATCGTCCTGGAGCGCCGGTCCGGATCGTAATCGATTAGCGTATGTCGCCATATTCGCGCCACGGCACACCCGCCGAAGCGGTTATTCCGATCGAGCGTCGAGAGAACTCTAGCACCATTGCAGAAGGCGTGCCGTTGGGCGACGTTCCGACAAGTCAGGCGCTGGCGATTTCGGCGTCGGGCATTACGTGACGAGCGTAGCGGTAATCTCTGATGAGTGCGATGTCGTCGCCATCCCAGTCGATAAAAATGAAGTAGATTGGCGGCATTTCGGGATTGGCACTGTCGTGCGCCAGAATGGCGGTGCGGCCTTCGACCGCACCGAGCGCCAGGGTGACGTCGGAAGCTTGCTCATAGCGATGGAAATAGTCGCCGACCTCCGCCGCGCCGCGCCGTTGGGCGTGGCCGATCAGGTCGAGTCGGGCATCGTCGGCCAGCATGGCGCGCAGGGCATCGAAATCGTGGGCATTGAAGCGATCGACGTAGCGCGCCAGGCGTTGCGTGTCGGCCTGATCGAATGCTGGCGCGGGGCTTTCCTCGGCGCGTGCGGCGAGAGTGTGAAGCCGCTTGCGCCCGCGATGCAGCGCCGCTTTGACCGAAGTGACGCTAACTTCGTGAAGCTCGGAAATCTCCGCCAAGGAATGGCCGAGCACGTCCTTGAGGAAAACGCAGCTTCTTTGCAGTGGCGACAGCTCGACGAACAACGACAACGCCATCGCCGAAAGTTCTTTGTCTTCGAGCGGTGCGGTTTCCTCGGCGATCGGCGGGTGATCGTCGAGCGGTTCGGCGTGCAGCCTTTCATAGCGCCTGAGATGATCGATCGCTCGGTTATGCGCGATCCGGAACAGCCAGGCGCGTAAATTGCCCACGGCAGACATGGTCGGCAGCGCATAATAGGCCTTAGCAAGCGCGTCCTGCACCACGTCCTCGCCGTCGACCACGGAACCGGTCATGCGCGCGCAATAACGATGCAGGGCCGGTCGGATATCCCGCACCAACTCGTCAAATTCAGCGCGGGCTTTTGCCAGCGTTGGTGGTATCGGTTGCGCGGTCATGTCAACGGGTGACGGCCTTTCCGCATGAATCCTCTATACGTGCCAAGACGAACGGCTGACGCTAAAGGATACCCCGGGTGCTCAAATATGTCGCTTGGGGTAAAGTGCAGCGCGATGCCTTGAGGCTTTGAACGGAGCAGGCGGTGAGCAACGACGCGCTGGCGCAGATACGCACCCAGATCATGTGGGATCGGCTGATCGCGGTGGTTGAGGAGCAGGCGCAGGCGCTGATCCGTACCGCTTTCAGCAACACCGTGCGCGAGGCCGGCGACCTGTCGGCCGGGGTGTTCGACCTCGATGGTCGCATGCTCGCCCAGGCGGTCACCGGCACACCCGGTCACGTTAACGCCATGGCCGCATCGGTCAGTCACTTTCTAGCGCGCTATCCGGCGGGTGAGATGCGCCCGGGCGACGTCTACATCACCAACGATCCGTGGCTGGCGACCGGGCATCTGCACGACTTCACCGTCGTTACGCCATGCTTCCGCGGCGACGATTTGGTGGCGTTGTTCGCCTCGACCTCGCATGTGGTCGACGTCGGTGGCCTCGGGTTTGGCCCCGATGGCCGGCAGGTTTACGAAGAAGGCATTTACGTGCCGATCATGAAGCTGTTCGAGGCCGGCGCGATCAATCGCTCGCTGATCGACATCGTACGCGCCAATGTGCGTGAGCCCGATCTGCTGGAAGGCGATTTCTACTCTCTGGCCTCGTGCAACGATACCGGTTGCCGGCGGTTGCTGGACATGATGACCGAATTCTCTCTGGAGTCGCTCGACACGCTCGGCGAGCATATAGTCGAACGATCGCGCGCGGCGATGCTGACCGATATCCGCGCGCTTCCGTTTGGTACCTATCGATACGCCATGCACATAGATGGCTATGAGGAGCCGGTCGATATCGTTGCCGCGATGACGATCGGCGAGACCGGCATCGATATCGACTTGGCCGGCACCTCGGCGGTGTCGGATTACGGCATCAACGTGCCGCTGCCCTATACCCAGGCCTACGCCACCTTCGGGGTCCGCTGTGTGGTCGGCTCGGGCGTCCCCAACAATGCCGGCTCGTTGGCGCCAGTGCGGGTCGGCGCGCCCGAGGGCAGCATTCTCAACGCCAAGCATCCGCGCGCGGTGGCGGCCCGACACACCATCGGCCAAATGCTTCCCGATGTAATGCTCGGCTGCCTTAGCCAAGCCGTCGATGGCATCGGTCCGGCGGAAGGGACCTCGTGTCTGTGGAATTTTGTGCTTTATGGCGGTGATGGCATCGCCGGTGGGGGCCGCGCGCATGTCAATGCAACACCTTTCACCGTTACGCTGTTCCACAATGGCGGCACCGGCGCGCGGCCGACCAAGGATGGCCTCTCGGCGACAGCGTTTCCCTCTGGCGTGCGCAACACGCCCGTCGAGATCAACGAAGCGATTTCGCCGATCCTGGTGCGGCGCAAGGAGTATCGCGTGGATTCCGGCGGCGCCGGGCGTTGGCGCGGCGGGCTCGGCCAGGTGATGGAAATCGCCAATGTCGAGGGCGCGCCGTTCGCCTTGTCGTCGATGTTCGATCGGGTGCGCAACGCCCCGCGTGGCAGAGATGGTGGCGATGACGGTACCTGCGGTCGCGTGTCACTGGCATCAGGCGCCGAGCTCAAGCCGATGGGGCGGCAGACCATTCCCGCCGGCGACACCTTGGTGCTCGATATGCCGGGCGGCGCCGGCTACGGCGAAGCCAAGAACCGGCCACCGGCGATGGTGTCGGCGGATCTGCGCGACGGTTTGGTAAGCCGCGCGGCCGCCGAGCGCGAATACGCCGTGGCATTGACCGAAGATGGATCGATCGACACGGCGGCAACGGAGCGTTTGCGCCGCGGCTAAGCCCGGAATAGTTGCGCGACGTTTGACGGTGATAAAGTCGGGCAGGGAGGATCGCATGAAAAAGAATGGCCATTACGAACGCGCGGCGGAGGATCTTGGCAACATCGTCGCGCTTGAGCATGTCAACGTGCTGGTGCCGGACCAACATCTCGCAACCCTGTTCTACGTGATGGGCCTCGGGCTCACCCGCGATCCATATCTCATGACCGGCGTGACCAACATGTGGATCAATATCGGCCGCAGTCAGTTTCATTTGCCGGTTGGCGAGCCACAGATATTGCGCGGTCGCGTCGGCCTGGTGCTGCCTGACCTCGAAGCGCTCGAAGCGCGCCTCGCGCGCTTTTCGGATCAGCTGGCGGGAACTGAGTTCAGCTATGCCGTGGACAACAGCCGCGGCGTCGTCGACGTCACTTCGCCGTGGGGCAACCGCATCCGCTGCCACGCGCCCGACGCCGCGTTCGGCAAGGTGTTGCTGTCCATGCCCTATGTCGAACTCGACGTGCCCGCTGGCGCGGCAGACGGCATCGCGCGCTTCTATCAGGAATTCCTCAACGCGCCGGCGCATGTCGACGAGGTTGACAGCGCACCCGCCGCGCGCGTTTCCGCCGGCCCGGATCAGCAGCTTGTCTTCCGCGAAACAGACGCGCCGCTGGCGTCCTATGACGGACATCATTTGCAGATCTACATCGCCGATTTCTCAGGTCCGCACGGCCGGCTCAACGAACGGGGTCTGATCTCGGAGGAAAGCGACCAATATCAATATCGCTTCCAGGACATCATCGATCCGGCGAACGGCGACGTGCTGTTCACCCTGGAGCACGAGGTGCGCTCCATGACCCATCCGCTCTACGCCCGCCCGCTGGTCAACCGCAACCCGGATCAAAGCAACCTCGCCTTCGCGCCCGGGCGGGAAACCCAAGCCTGGGCCATGCCCTATTCGGCTTGAGGAAATCGGAGACCCGTCCGTCATGATATGGGACAGATTTGACGACGCGCACGACGACGTTCTGAAGGATATCCGTCAGATTAGAAGCGAAATCGACGTGCTTCAGGCGCGGCTCAAGACGGCAGGCGTCGCCTATTCGCCGTTCAAGTCGCCGGAATCGAGTGGCGAGCCGGGGCCACAAGGATGGTACCAGGACACTGTCGACGAAGAGTCGGCATATGCGAGTTACCGCACCTATCTTCGCACGCTATTGAACGATGCGAAATCCGAGTAACACGTTGGCGATCGCCAGACCGGGTTAAGCCCGTAGTCGCCGGTCGAACAAAGCGAACATGCGTTCCCAATGGCGTTCGGCGGCAGGCTTTTTGTAAACCGGGCGTTGTGGGAAAGCGAAGCCGTGTTCGGTTTCGGGATAGACCTCGATGCGGTGGTTGACGCCGGTCTCGGTCATGATGCCGGGCATGCGGTCCAGCAGCTCGGGTGGGACATATGGGTCGTCCGAGGCAAAGGCGAGGTAGAGCTCGCCGGTAAAGTTGCCGGCAACCAGGTGTGGTGAGTCTTTTTTGTCGGTGACGATGCCAACGCCGTAATACGAGGCGATGGCGGCGAAATCGTCGGGGTAGGCGGCGCCGACCGAGACCACGAACTGGCCGCTCATGCAATACCCGACGCAGCCGATCAGGCCGTCCTTCGCTTCCGCAGCGCCGCGCACAAACTTGAGCATCGGCTCGGTGTCGGCGACCACACGGGCATTGGTCAGCGTGTTCATGACGCCGAACATTTTCTGCCGCTCATCGTCATTTGAGCGGATCTGGCTCAAGTCATAGCCGTAATTGCCCTCGCGGCCGGTGCGGTAGTACATATTCGGCAGGATCACGTAGTAACCGACCGTGCCGATCCGCCTCGCCATGTCGCGTAGTTCCTCGCGGATGCCGGGCGCGTCCATGTACATGATCACCGTCGGGAAGGGGCCACCTTCGTCCGGATGGCAGACGAACAAGTCCATCGTGCCGTCGGCGGTTTGAATCTCGACGTCTTGTTCCTGCATGGTGTCTCCCTCCCATTTTGTTGACCAATCATAGGGAGTTCGACCGTCCGCGCGACCGTTTTTGGGTCAGAAACTGAACGCCAGTTGGGTGTAAACGTAGGTCGCGTCGCCTTGGCGTGTGGCGTTGGGCGCATCTTTCATGAAGGTGCCGTCGAACAAATGCGCGGCTCCGGCCTCGAGTCGCAGATTGCCGGGCAATAAGTCCCAACGCAGCCGGGCTTCAACCTGCTGGCCGAGGTAACTGCTGGTCGTGCCGGTAGTGTCGCGGACACCGCTGGTGGTCCAAGCGTCGCGGTCGGAGGCGAGCCAATAAGCGCGGTGCGCCAGCATTACGCCGATATCGGAACGCGGTTTAAGCTGAAGGCGAAGGCCGGGCGTGATCAGGTTGGCGCGAGCGAACGGGCCGTAGATACCGGTCGGGCCAAACTCGAAGCGGCGCGCGCCGAACAGCGTATCGAAACGTTCATTGGCGCCGTCATTCGGGTCGCGGTCACCGCTGGCATAGTCGAACTGGGCCGCAAGCCGAGGCGACCAGAACGCGTCGAACGAATAGCCGGCCTCGACGTGCTGAAAATGCGCGAAGTGGTCGAGATCAGTGGTGTTGGTCGCGGCGGTTGATGAGCGCGATGTGCCGAGCTGAAAAACCGACTCGATCTCGTAGTCGAATGCGCCCTTGGCCGCCGGCCGGCGCAGGCGGATGCCAGGGGTCAGCAATTGTCGGTTTCGCGTCGCACGTCGCGCGCTGTCTCGTTCATGCAGGCCGAATAGGTAAGCCTCGCCATCATCGCCCCAAGGCAAATCCGGCGGCTGATAGAACAAGCCCCAGAACACCACGTCGGTGCTTGCCCGGTTGAACGAGCGCTCATTGTCGATTAGCTCGGCGAAGCGCTTGGGTCGTCGGTCGACGGGCAGGGTGACAAAGGCGCGCGCGTGCCGGCCGTCCGCGCCGGTCCACTGCCAATCGAGGCCGGTAAAGGAATTGATGGTGTTACGAAAGCGGTTGCGCGCCACCAGACGCCGGCTGCCGACATCCATGGTCATGCGTCCCGCTGTGAGCACACTGGTTGCGCCCTCGGCGAACAGGTCGTCGGTGGTCAGGCGGACATAGGCCTGCAACAGCTCAAGCGTGTTGACGATGCCGGTGCTGAGCGGCGTTCCGGAGTCGGCCAGCTTGGCGCGCGAATCCGCCAGCTCGATACTCAGGCGCAGGTCCTCCAACCGAAGCTCGCCGTGCAGCGTGGTGCGAAACACCAGCACCTGGTCGCCGCCATTGCGCCCAGCGCGAAACTGACCGTCCAGTGTTTCGAAACGCGTCCGCTGGCTACCACTGAGCGACAGCCAGTCGGGCGCTTTGATCGCGTCGGCCAGTCGCCACGGGCCGTCGTCCGCGGCAACGCAACCGCCAGCGGCCCAGAGGGCTGTGACGATTGCGGCGAGACCGAGCCTGGAGAGGGCTCGTGTCAGTCCGGCCACGCGACCTCGTCTTCGCTGACCAGGTCGCCGCGCATCGAGGGGCCGTCGGTATGAACGCGCTTCGGGTCGCCGCAGACCAGATGGTGCCACGCCGGCAAGTCATGACCGAACGCAACCAAGCGGTAGGCGCAGCTATGCGGCAACCAAGCGAGGGTGCGGATATTGTCCGGCGTCACTTTGACGCAGTCGGGCACGTTGGTTTGGCGATTGGCGTAGTCGGCGCAACGGTGCGAGCACAGATCGAGATAGCGGCAGGCGGCATCGGACAAGGCGATTTCGCCGGTGTCCTCGTCCTCGACCCTAATCTGACAGCACAGGCCGCAGCCGTCGCACAGCGACTCCCACTCGGCCTCGCTCATTTGGTCGATCGGCTTGGTGCGCCAGAACGTCATTCGCTTCGTCTCGCCGCCGGTTGCGGCCGGGCGAAACTGGTGGAGGCCGACGCTGCGGTCAACAATTCATGTTAGCGCTTCATGTTGGGTCGGTGGGCTACTCCGCCGCTTCAGGCGCCTCGACCGGTCGGCCTGCGAACAGCCAGACGAACAGCGCGGTTGCGATCGCCGCGCCGATGAACTGGGCAACGATGAATGCGGGCGCGTCGGTCGGCCGAATGCCGGAGAACGTGTCGGTGAAGCTGCGCGCGATGGTCACCGCTGGGTTGGCGAAGCTGGTCGACGAGGTGAACCAGTAACCGGCGGTGATGAACAGGCCGACCGCGTAGGGCACGGCCTCGGGCCGCGAGCGCAGACAACCAAGTATGGTGGCGACCAAGCCAAAGGTCGCGACGCCTTCCGCCGCCCATTGCCCGATCCCGGTGCGTGCGTTGGTGCTGACCATGATCAGCGCTTCGCCGAACATCAGATGCGCGAGCCACACGCCGGCCAAGCCGCCTGCCACTTGCACGGCGACATACGCGAGCGCATCTGGCCCTGAAATGCCGCGTTGGAGCGCGAAGGTGAAGGTCACCGCCGGGTTGAAATGCGCACCCGATATGGGGCCGAAGATCAGAATCAGCACCACCAGAATCGCGCCGGTCGCGATGGTGTTGCCGAGAAGCGCGATCGCGACGTTACCGCCCGCCAACGTTTCGCCCATGATGCCGGACCCAACCACAACCGCGAGTAACAGGGCGGTGCCGACAAATTCCGCCGTGAGCCGGCGGCCGAGATCGAAGTCCACAACGCGCGCCATGCCCGCCTAACCTTCCACCGGCGCCGCCGCGCCGGATTTGCCGATCTTCGCGAGTCGTCGCGACAGGCTGAGTTTATCGAGTGAATCGATCGGCAGATTGACGAAAATCCCGATCCGTTGATTGAGCATGCGCATGGTGTCGGCGAACGCGAGGCGGCGTTCCGCCTCGGTGCCCTCGGCGGCCGCCGGGTCGGGCAGGCCCCAATGGGCGGTCATCGGCTGGCCCGGCCAGACCGGACACACATCTTTCGCCGCGTTGTCGCAAACCGTGAACACGAAATCGAGGGTCGGGGCGTCGTCGGATGCGAACTCGCCCCAATTCTTCGAACGCATTTCGTTAGTCGGGTAATTCTGGCGTTCCAGTAGGTCGAGTGCGTGGGGATGGACCGCGCCGGCCGGCTGGCTGTCCGCGCTAAAACCTCTGAACTTCGGTCGGCCGATCCGGTTGAGCACTGCCTCCGCCAATATGCTGCGCGCTGAATTACCCGTGCACAGAAACAGCACGTTGTACGTTTTCTCGCTCATGCCTTTTCCTCCACACCTCGCAGGGACGGCTTCCCGCCTTCGAGGGCTAAACCATCGGTGAGTCCGCCGCAAATCTCGGGGTTACCGCCACAGCATTCTTCGGTCAGGAACGCAATCAGCTGTCGTGTTCCGGTAGTATCAACCGCATAAAAAATCTGCCGGCGCACGCGCCACGACCGCAGCAGGCCCGCACGCTCGAGCTGGGCCAGGTGAAACGACAAAGTCGATGGTGCGATGTTGGCGCGTTCGCCCACGGTTCCGGCTGGGAGCCCCTCCGGACCCTCGCGCATCAACAGACGAAACACGGCAAGCCGCGTCTCGTGCGCGAGCGCGGCAAACGCTTCGGCAGCTCTATTCGATTCCATATTTCGAGAATTATCGAAATATTATTACGATCGCAAGTCTGCCAAGATGAGCGCCCGCGCTAAGAAGCGTTGGTTCCTCTGCGGTTCAGTTGGAAGCCGTTTCGTCCGAAGGCGCGCCACGAGCGTGGTCGGCTGCGACCGACCACATAAGCGGAATCGCGATGACCGGCACCACCAGTTCGATAACGGTTGCGATAACCGCCTTATCCGCCGGCATTCCGTATTGTGCCATCGAAACGAGCCGTGCAAGCCCGCCAGCGAAGGCGCCGGCGGCGAGGATGATGAACAGCGCTTTGTGCCGTTCGACGCGCGCGATCATCCAAAAGTAGGCAATGCCGCTTGAACCGGCGAGCGCTGACAGAAATCGAAACTCACTGTCCAGCAAAATGTCGACCGTGCCGCCGACCGCGAAAGGTTCCGCGCCGGCAATCACGCCGGGTGCCGCGAAACGGACCAGAAGAATGACGCCAAGCGCGGCCATTAATGCCTGTAAAATGCGCCGTCTGATCATCATGATTGTCCCCCGGTCCGCAACTCACCAAACAAATTTAGTGTAATTACACATAACAGGCAAGTCAATATGTTCGCCGGTGGGCCACGAAACTCCCTGGCTCCTGGTTCTTGGCGGCTCGACTTCGGCTATCTGCCCTTGAACACTGGTTTGCGCTTTTCAGCGAAAGCGTTGATGCCTTCGATATAATCCTCTGTGCGGCGCAGCTTTTCGTAGGAATGGCCTTCAATATCGAGAGCGACCTTCAGGCTGGTGTCGTAAGCCGCGTTGAGCACCCGTTTTAGCGAGCGCAGGGCGATGGGCGCCATGGCGTTTAGTTTGGCGGCATAGTCGTCGATCAGCGCGTCGAGCCCGGTGGCATCCTCCGCGACGGCGGTGATCAGCCCCCAGTCCAGTGCTTGCTCGGCCGGGATCCGTTTGCCCAGCATGACCATGTCCTTGGCGCGGGTGAGGCCGGCGATGCGGGCCACTCGCACGCTGCCGCCGGACCCGGGCATTTGGCCCAAAGTGATCTCCGGCAAGCCGACCTTGGTGTCCTTGGTTGCGAGGCGATAGTCGCAAGCCAGCGACAATTCGAAGCCGACGCCAAACGCATAAGTTTCGAGCGCGGCGATCACCGGTTTGGAGCAGCGTTCCGGCGCGCCGATATTGTCGGCGAGGTCGGACATTTTGTTGACCGGGATTTCCGGAAATCGTTTCACGTCACCGCCCGAGGAAAACGTGCCGTCTGCGCCGCGAATAACGATCACGCCGACCTCGTCATCCTCGTCGAACGCTTCGATAATGGCGCGGATCTGCGCCCGCCCGACATAGGACACGATGTTGAGCGGCGACCGGTCGAGAATGAGATAGCCGATCCTCTTGTCCGCATCGACCTCGACCCTGAGCCCGTCGAGGTCCTTCAATATGTCGCCGCGTGTCGCCGCGTAATCGCGTTCAATGGTCATGGAAAACTGTCTCCCTAAGGCGTGTGTTCGAAATTGGGCAGCTGGACGTAATCGCCGTCGCGCAATTTACGGCGCAACAGTTTTCCCGAGGCGGAGCGTGGGATCGACTCGACGAACACATAGCCGCGCGGACGTTTGAAGCGTGCGAGGTCACTATCGAGACAATGGGCGTCGAGGACCTCCGTCGTCGCCTCTGGGCCAGCCGGTTCGATGAATGCGATTACTTTTTCGCCCCAACGGTCGCTCGGAATGCCGATCACCGCGGCTTGCCGCACGAGCGGGCTGGTGGCGAGCACGTCTTCGACCTCTTCGGGATGAATGTTTTCGCCGCCGGAGATGATCATGTCGTCGACTCGGCCAACGACATAGAGTTCGCCGTCCGCATCGAAATGCCCCAAGTCGCCGGTGAAGTACCAGCCGTCGCGGATCGCCTTGGCATCCGCCTCGGGGCGTTTCCAATAACCGTTGAACGCCTCGGGGCTCTTCATGGTGGCGATAATTTCGCCGGCCTCGCCTGGCGCCACCACCTCGTCCGGACCAACCACTGGGTCCGGGTCGGCGCGCACGACGCGGATTTCCTGGCCGATGCCCGCGCGTCCGGCGCAGCCTGGCTTGTCTGCGACATGGTCGCAGGTGGTGAAAGTGTAAATCTCGCTCGACCCGTAAAAATTGGTGAACGCACGCGGTTTGAAAATCTCGGCGCAGCGCGCCGTCAGCGCGCTGGTCATAGACATGCCGGCATAGGCGATATTTTGAACGCAGCCGAGATCGCGACCGTCAAGCCCGGGATGATGGACAATGTCATGGAACAGGGTTGGGACAAGAAACAACGCACTGATTTGCTCCGCCCCGATCAGGTCCAAGGCCGCGTCCACGTCGAAGCTTGGCAAACACACCAGTTTGCCGTTGAGAAAACATGACATCAGCAATGCGCGCATACCCATGGTGTGGAACAGCGGCATCACCCCGAGCTGGCTGTCGCCAAAGCGATAACCGAGGTGCGCGACGCAAGAAATCGCCGCGGCCTGTTCGGCTGCATGCGAGCGCGGTACGCCCTTGGGCCGACCGGTGGTACCCGAGGTGTAAAGCATCAAGGCCGTTGCATCCGCCGAGACGGGTTCGGTCAGCGCAATGGGAGCGCTACTGGCGAGGTCGGCGTAGGGTACCGCCGCGCCAGGTTCATCGAGCGCGATCAAGCGGTTCGACGGCACACCGGCGGTTTCGGCCGCCGCGAGGACCGCGTCGCGCGAGCGGTCCTCGAACACCACGGCTTTTGCCTCGGCATCGGTGAGCACGTAGGCGACCTCGTCCGGGCCAGCGCGCCAATTGAACGGGGTGAATACCAATCCGAGCCGCTGGCACGCCCAATAGAGCGTGGCGGTCTCGATGCGATTTGACAGCACCGTAACCAGATAATCGCCGGTCGTGAGGCCCATACGCGCAAGGCCGCCAGCGACCGCGCAAATCTCGTCATCCCACGCGGCCCAGGTGAGGCGGCGCGCGCCTTCGACGATCGCGACATGATCAGGCGCGCGTGCCACCGCGCGGGTGAACTCGTCAGCCAGCGTCATGCCTCGTCTCGCGTGCCTGTCACATCCAAGATCGCCTTCACCATGCCGTCGTAGCCGGTACAACGGCAGATGTGACCGGACAGCATGTCGCGCACCTCGGCCTCGGTCGGCGACGGGTTTTCAGCCAAGAATTGTGTACATGAGGCCAGGATACCCGGCGTGCAGTAGCCGCACTGCAACCCGCCATGACGCGAGAAGGCGTCTTGCAGAGCGCTCAGTTTCTCGCCGTCGCCCAACCCCTCGACCGTGGTGATTTCCCGGCCATCGACCTGCACCGCAAGGGTTAGGCAGCTGCGTTCGGCGCGGCCGTCGATCAGTACGGTGCAAGCCCCGCACACGCCGTGTTCGCATCCAACGTGGGTGCCGTACAGGCCGATTTCGTGACGCAGGAAATCGCATAGCAGCATGCGCGGCTCGGCGTGGCCGACGCGCGCGGCGCCATTAACGGTGACCGTCACCTTGGATTTGTCGCGTGCGCCAAATCTAAGCATTGGCGAATGCCTGTGTAAGCGCGCGCGCGCCGATCACGCCGACCAAATGGCGACGATAGTCGGCGTTAGCTTGCAAATCTTCAATCGGCTCGACGGCGCGCGCCGCGGAGTCCGCAATTTCTTGAGCGGTCATCTCGGTGGCGGGAGCGCCCACGAACGGCGCGGTATCGATGAGGCGCGAGTGATCCTCTATGCCGCCGAGCGCGAAACGGAGCACTGCCACGTTTCCGTCAGGGTCCAGGTGTACGCGCGCCGCGGCGGCGGCAATCGCGAAGTCGCCGTGGCGTTGGGCGATTTCGCTGAATCCGTCGCCGACGCCGTCGGCGGCGCTTGGCCAGTCGAGTGCGACAACCATTTCGTCCGGCGCGCGGGCGGTCGTCAGCATGCCATGAAAAAAATCTTCGGCCGGCACATCGCGCTTGCCGCGTTTCGAGATCAGCGCCACGGAGCCACCTGTGGCGACAAGGCACAAGGGCAACTCGGCGCTTGGATCCGCGTGCGCCACCGAGCCGCCGAGGGTGCCGCGATTGCGGGTCTGAAAGTGGCCGACATGGGGCAGGGCCAGCGCCAGCATGGGCACGGTTTCGCTGAGTGACGACGCGCTCATCGCCACCGCCTGCCGCACCATGGCGCCGGTGCGCATTGACCCGTTGACTGGTTCGATCCCGTCGAGACCGGGCAGGCGATTGAGATCGATCACAACGCCCGGCCGCACCAAGCGCATATTCAGCATCGCGCCGAGCGACATGCCGCCCGCGAGCAAAGTCGCATCCGGGCCGAACTCGCTCAGCAGCGACAGCACCTCCTCAAGGCTGTCAGCGCGCGCGTAATCGAAAGGTGGGGGCTTCATCGGCCGGTCCAGCGAGCGAACCAACCGCTGCTCTTCGCCGTCGCGCTCGGCGCGAGAGCGCGGTCAAAGCTTTCGAAAAAGCGCCCGATCAAGGCCCGTGTCACCGTGCCGAGCATGCGTTGTCCGACCGCCGCGACCTTGCCGCCGGCATCGGCGGTATAGCGGTAGGTGAGCCGGGTCCCGGTTTCGGTCGCGGTCAACTCAACAAAGGCTTCGCCGGCACCCCAGCCGAGGGCACCGCGCGCGCTGCCGCTCAAGCGCAGCGACGTGGGCGCCTTCAGATCAGACAGTTCGATCCGCGCCTGATAGTCGCCACGGATACCGCCGACTGCGATGGTGACTTCGGCGCGATAGATATTTTCGCCGGTGCGCTCGACGCTGTGGCAACCAGGGATGACACTGGCCAGCGTGTCGGCGTCGAGCAGCGCTTGCCAAACTGTTTCCGGTGGCGCCGTTAAGTCGACCGCGCTGTCGCCGGACAACGCGCCGGGACGCGAACCCGGGCCGGCGTGCCGCGCATGAGTCGCGCGTTGATACGGCGCATCGTTGGTGTAGGCCCAGACCCGGTTCAGAGTGAGAGGCAGTTCGATATCGGAGCGGCCGAGCGCGTCGCCAACCGCATTGGCCATCGCCGCCGGGGTCAGCATCGAAGAGCCGTCACCCATGCCCTTCGAGCCAAGCGCGTTGCGGGGTGAGGGGGTGACGACGTGGCCGATGGTCACGGGCGGCATTTCCGGCGCGGTCGGGCACAGATAGTCGGCGAAACTTCCCGATTGAAAATTGCCGGCGGCGTCGCTGACCAGCTCTTCGAACAAGGCCGCGCCCAGGCCGTGCGCGAAGCCGCCATGGATCTGTCCGTCGACGATGATCGGATTGAGGATGGTGCCGGTATCGTGCACCGAAACATATTTGTCGATCGTGATCCCGCCGGTGCTGCGATCGATCTCGACCGCGGCGAGGTCGCAGACCAGGCCGAACGTCACCGCCGAGGCCACGCGGTCCTGATCGTCGGGCGGGCCGAGCATGTCCGGGGAGACGATCGCGGTCTCGTGCATCAGGGCATCTTCGCCCGCGGGCAGGCCGAGCGGGTGCCAATGAGCCCGCGCGGCCACGCGCCGGACCGGAATGCCGCCCTCGGGCACGCCGGCGATGCGCGCCTCGCCGTCGACCAGTTCGATATCCTCGGCTGCCACTTCAAGCATGTCGCCGGCGATGCGGCGGAGCTTGCCGGCAATCTGTTCGGCGCTCTTGGTGATCGCATCGACCACCACCGAGGCAAAGCGGTTGGCGTAGTTGCCGGAGGCGAGCGACCACGCGCTGGTCAGCGTGTCCACTTCGGTCACGACCTGAACTTCGTCGGGCCGCAGGCCCAGCGCATCGGCGGTGATTTGCGCAGCAACCGTTGCGTGCCCTTGACCAGCCGGCGTCGATACCGTGCGCACCGTAACCGCGCCCGACGGATCAAGAGAGACGACGGCGGAGCCGACACCGCCCGAACGGCCGCCGGCCTTGGCGCGTTCCTCGGGTGTCTGGGCCAGGCTGACGTAAGCCATGTTCGAGCCGGATGGCTCTACGCCGACCGCGAAGCCGATGCCGAACAACCGGCCTTCGGCCCGCGCCGCGTCGCGCTTTGCGATCAGCGCGTCGTAATCAGCGAGCTTGAGCGTTTCGTCGAGCGCGCGATGATAATCGCCGGCGTCGTACACCGCGCCGGCCGGCGCGGTGTAAGGAAAGGCGTCGGCCTCGATAAAATTACGCCGGCGCAGCGCCGCCGCGTCGACGCCGAGCGAACGGGCCGCCGAATCCATGACCCGTTCGAGCGCATAGTAAAATTGCGGACCGCCATAGCCGCGATTGAGGCCGATCGGGCTGCGGTTGGTTACCACCACGCTATTGTCGACGGCGATGTTGCGCACCCTGTAGCAGCCGCTCGACGCCGCGTGCATGCGGTAAAGCGACGCTGGCTCGGGTGCCCGCACATAAGCGCCTGCATTCATTATGTTGGAGTATCTTAGGCCGATAAGTTCGCCTTGCTTAGTAAATGCCGCTTCGATCTTGTCCGCCCGGTCGGAGGCGCAGGATGACGCTTGCAGATGCTCAAGCCGATCCTCGATCCATTTGAGCGGCATGCCGAGCAGCCGGCTGGCGGCGGCCAGTAGCACGATGGTCGGAAACATCGCCTGTTTGACGCCGAAACTGCCGCCGCTATTGGGCGCGGTGATTAGGCGCAGGCGGTTGCCCGGAACCTTGAGTGCGCCGGTCATTAGAGCATGCAGGATGAACGGACCCTGAAAGTTCGACCACACTGTGTAGCGGTCGGGCTGCGCTTCGAACTGGGCAATGATGCCCGCAGTCTCCATCGGCGTGGCCGCCTGACGCGGGTAACGCCAGTCCAGCCGTTCGATGTGATCGGCCTCGGCAAATGCGCCGTCTGGGTCGCCGTAGCGGAAGGTGCGGTGGTGAACGCGGTTGCCGCCAGCCTCTTCGTGAACCAGCGGCGCGTCTTCGGCGAGGGCGTCGAGTGGGTCGACGGCCGGGGCGAGGGGCTCGTACTCGACCTCGATGGCGTCGAGTGCGTCCTCCGCCATGTAACGATCGCTCGCCGCGACCAGCGCAATCGGCTCGCCGACAAACCGCACTTTTTCGATCGCCATCGGGTAATAGCTGATCGGCGCGCGGATCGCGCTCGGGATTGGATTGATCAGCGCCTTTATCTCAGTGCCGGTGACGATGCCGTAGACACCGTCAAGCGCCGCTGCCCGCGACGTGTCGATCGCCTTGATCCGGGCGTGAGCGTGCGGCGACCGCAAAAAAGCGACGTGACGTAATCCGGGGACCGGCGCCATGTCGTCGATGAAGCGCGCGTTGCCGGTGAGCAGCGCCGCGTCTTCCTTGCGCGGCAGCGCCTGACCGACCCAGCGATCTTCGCGTGCCGCCACGGGGCTATTCCGAAGCGCGTTTGCCGATGGAATTGTCGCGCGCGATCAGGGAACGGTCGGCGGCGACCATCTCGCGCACCAGATCGCGAAAACTTGTTTGCGGCCGCCAATCGAGAATGCGCGCGGCTTTGGTGGCGTCGCCGAGCAGGTAGTCGACTTCGGTCGGTCGGAAATAGCGCGGGTCGATACGTACACGGGCCGTCCCGGATTCGTCGACCCCGACTTCTTCCAGCTCGGAGCCCTTCCATTCGATCGCCATATCGACCTCATGGAACGCGAGTTCGACGAATTCGCGCACCGAATGCGCCTCGCCGGTGGCAAGCACATAATCGTCCGGCTCGTCCTGTTGAAGCACGCGCCACATGCCGTCGACATAATCGCGCGCATGGCCCCAATCGCGCTTGGCGTCGAGATTCCCGAGAAACAGAGTTTCCTGCAGACCGGCGGCGATCGCCGCCGCCGCCTGGGTGATCTTTCGGGTGACGAATGTTTCGCCGCGTACCGGGCTTTCATGATTGAACAGGATGCCGTTCGAGGCGTGCAGGCCATAGGCCTCGCGATAGTTCACGGTAATCCAGTAGCCATAGATTTTGGCTGCCGCGTATGGGCTGCGCGGCTGAAACGGTGTGGCCTCGTTTTGCGGCGGCGGTGCGTTGCCGAACAGTTCGGACGTCGAGGCCTGGTAAAACCGCGTCTGTTCGCCGAGCCCGAGAATCCGCATTGCCTCGAGCAGCCGCAGGGTGCCGAGCGCATCGGCGTTAGCGGTGTATTCCGGCGTCTCGAAACTTACCTGGACGTGGCTTTGGGCGGCTAGATTGTAAATCTCGTCCGGTCGCACTTCCTGCAAGATGCGAATCAGGTTGGTGGCGTCGGTCATGTCGCCATAGTGCATGGCGAAGCGCACGTCGCTTTCATGCGGATCGACATAAAGATGATCGACACGTTCGGTATTGAACGACGACGACCGCCGCTTGATGCCGTGGACCGTATAGCCTTTGGCGAGAAGATACTCGGCAAGCAACGAACCGTCCTGGCCGGTCACGCCGGTAATCAAAGCGGTTTTTCCAGTCATGCCGCGGTCCTAGCCAATTTGCCGATCACGATGACTGAGCCGGTCAAGCGATCTCGACCGCCAGCGTGCCTTCGGCGACTCCCTCGTCGCCTTCATTGATATGAACCGCGCTTACCGTGCCGTCGGCCTCGGCCTCGTGCGGCACCTCGGTTTTCATGACCTCAAGTATGAATAGCGTGTCGCCGGCCTTCACCGCGTCGCCCGGCTTCACCACCACCTTCCAGACATTGCCGGGAACCTGCGTGTGAACTTGTTGCGCCATTCGTTGTCTCCCGTTCGATCGTGATCGTCTTTGCCAATCGGCCGGCAATCGCCGATGTGTGCTAGCGCAATAACGCAGAAATCAATCGAATGTTCCTCAGGCAAAGCCGTCAAACCAAGTCGGCAAGATGTGACTCGACAAAGCCCGTAAAAGTGTCGCCGGCACGAAAGCGCGGATGGTCCATCAGATTGCGCAGGAACGCAATATTGGTCGAGATGCCGTCGACCCGGAAGTCGTCTAGCGCGCGTCCCATACGGTCCAATGCGGCGTTGCGGTCGCTGCCGTGGGCGACCAGCTTGGCGATCATCGGATCGTAGTGGAATGTCACTTGGTCGCCCTCGCGCACGCCGTCGTCGATCCTCAACCCCTCCGATTCCTCGGGCGGGGCATAGAGCGAGAGGGGCCCCGGCGAAGGCACAAACTTCATTTCGGGTTTCTCGGCGTAAATCCGACATTCCACCGCATGCCCGTTTACCGACACGTCAGACTGTTCCACGTGGCCGACCGGATCGCCACGCGCCAACAGGATCTGGCTTTGCACCAGGTCGATGCCGGTCCGCATTTCTGTCACCGGATGCTCGACTTGGATACGCGTGTTCATTTCCAGGAAATAGAAATCCTGGTCAGGACCGACGACGAATTCCACGGTGCCGGCGCCGCGATAGCGCTCTTGGATCGCCAGGGCCACCGCTGCCGCGGCCATCGCGTCGCGAACCTCGTCACGCAAGCCTGGCGCGGGTGATTCCTCGACGACTTTTTGGAACCGGCGCTGGATCGAGCATTCGCGTTCGAACAAATGCACCGCGCGCCCATCGCCGAAGCCGAACACCTGAATCTCTACGTGGCGCGCGGGATCGATCAGTTTCTCGAGATAGACCGTGCCGTCGCCGAACGATTTCTCCGCGAGTTCCTGGGTAGCGGTCACCGTGCTTTCGAGCTCGCTCGGATCGTCGATGCGACGCATGCCGATACCGCCGCCGCCGGCCGAGGCTTTGACCAGCAGAGGAAACCCAATCTGCTGTGCCACGTCTGCGATGCCGGCAATGTCGCCGGGTCCATAGCGAGGACTCCCCGGCAGCACCGGCACGCCGGCGCCCTTGGCGAGCAGGCGCGCGCGCTCCTTGTCGCCCATGTCGGTGATGGTTTCGGGTTTCGGGCCGATCCAGGTCAGGCCTGCGTCGGCGACCGCGCGCGCGAATTCCGCGTTTTCGGCTAGGAAGCCGTAGCCGGGATGCACCGCCTCGGCTTCCGTCTCGCGCGCCGCCGTGAGGATTGAATCGACGTTCAAGTAACTGTCCGCTGCCTTGGCGGGGCCAATCGGGTGGGCCGCGTCGGCAAGCTCGACATGCAGCGCCTTGTCGTCCGCCTCGGAATAGACCGCGACCGTCTCGAGCCCGAGCGCGCGGCAGGCCCGAATGATCCGGCAGGCGATCTCGCCACGATTGGCAACCAGGACTCTGTCGAACATGGCGGCGACTTACCGTTTATTGGAGAAGGGGTGTAGCGGTCACAAACAGGGCTTTCGCGACCAAAGGTGCGACGCGTCAGCCCATCGCCGATATGCCGAGCCTGTCGAACAAGCGTTGGTCGTGCGACGCCCCCGGATTCGGTGTAGTCAGCAATTTCTCGCCGTAGAAAATCGAATTGGCGCCGGCAAGAAAACACAGTGCTTGCGCCGTATCATTCATGTCCTCGCGCCCGGCCGACAGGCGGACCATCGAGTGCGGCATCAGAATACGGGCGACTGCGACGGTGCGGACAAATTCGAACGGATCCAAATCACCTTCCGCCGCCAGCGGTGTGCCGGCGACCCGGACCAGCATGTTGATCGGCACGCTTTCCGGATGCTCGGGCAGCGTCGCGAGCTGGTGCAGCAGTCCGACCCTTTCCGCTCGGCTCTCGCCCATGCCGACGATGCCGCCGCAACACACATTGATGCCCGCGTCGCGCACGTGGCCAAGGGTTTCCAGGCGGTCCTGATAGGTCCGGGTGGTGATGATCTCGCCATAAAACTCCGGCGCGGTATCGAGATTGTGGTTGTAGTAGTCAAGGCCGGCCGCGCTCAGGCGCTTGGCCTGTTCGTCGCGCAGCATGCCAAGGGTGACACAGGTTTCCATACCGAGGTCGCGCACACCGCGTACCATCTCGCACACGGCGTCGAGGTCATGGTCTTTCGGATTGCGCCATGCCGCGCCCATGCAGAACCTGCTGGCGCCGGCCGCCTTGGCGCGCGTCGCCTCGGCGATCACCGCGTCGACCGACATCAACTTCTCGGCGTCGACGCCGGTGTCGTAACGCGCGGCCTGCGGGCAATAGCCGCAGTCCTCGGGGCAGCCGCCGGTCTTAATACTCAGCAGGGTCGAAATCTGGACCTGGTTCGGATCAAAGTGACGCCGGTGGATAGATTGCGCGTCGAACAGAAGGTCGTTGAACGGCTGATCGAACATCGCCGCAATCTCGTCGCGCGACCAGTCATGCCGAACCGCTGCCGCGCCACCATCGTTGATCGGCGTAAAGGTCGCCGCTACCGCTCCGTCCATGTTCGACTTTCCTCTGGCTCCGCTGTCCGCGGCGAGTGTTGCAAGTGACCGAACCTATCGCAAGCGCGACCCATCCAGAACCAATTCAGATCAATTCGTTCGCGAGCCGCGCGCCATCCGGACCGTTGATCAAGCCGTCGTTACGTCGAGGCAGTGTGAGAATCGTGGTTGTCGGCATGAACCTGGTGAGCGTTGCCCGGGTCTCCTGAAGCGGCACAGGCGCGTCGCCGGTATCGTTCACCACCACCAACGGAACCGGAACGTTGTGAGCGCGTAGTGCCGCGTATGAGGTGAGGGTATGGCTTATGGTGCCAAGGTAGCTGCCGACAACCAAAATTGCCGGAAGCTCGAGTGCTCTGATCCAGTCGAGCACCGTGTGCGTGTCGTTGAGCGGCACCATTACGCCGCCGACGCCCTCGATCAGCAATACCTCGTCGCCGTCCGTCGCGGCATTCCGACAAAAAGACGTGAGGGCGCCGAAGTCGATGGACCGCCCCTCGCGCTGGGCCGCCATATCGGGAGACAGCGCCGCGGCAAAGCGCCACGGGGAAACGGTATCGATGGACGCGTCTGTGATCGGTTGGTCCAGCGCCTCAAGAATGTGAGCCGTATCAGAGTCTTGTGGCGATGTGTCAACCCAACCGCTGATTAGCGGCTTGATGGCGCGCACGTTCATTGGGCGCGCGCGCAGCGCTGCAATCAAGCAACGCATGACCCAAGTCTTGCCGATCTCGGTTCCAGATGAGGTGACGAAGAATCCGTGCATGGCTATCCGTGGCGCGCTGGGGTGGACGCCTATAGCATATCCGCTCGCTTGGTGGGGAAGGTGGAGCCCAATGACCTTGAATGCGTTGCCGCGCGCGCAATCCGCGGAACCGGCATGGCTGGAACAAGGCATCCAGCATATCTGGCTGCCTTACACGCAGATGCACACCACGCCGGCCCCGCTGCCGGTGGTGGCGACAGACGGCGTCAGGATCACGCTGGCCGACGGCCCGGAGTTGATCGACGGCATTTCGTCGTGGTGGACCGCATGCCATGGCTACAACCACCCGCACATTCGCGATGCGGTGGCGCGTCAGCTGGACACCATGCCGCACGTCATGCTCGGAGGTCTTGCGCACGGGCCCGCCTTACGCCTTGCCAAGCGGCTCGCGGATCTGCTGCCGGGATCGCTTTCGCACGTGTTTTTTTCCGAGTCCGGTTCGGTCTCGGTCGAGGTCGCAATGAAGATGGCCGTGCAATTTTGGCTCAACCAAGGAGAGCGCCACCGGACCCGTTTCATCAGTTTCAAAGGCGGCTACCACGGCGACACCTTTGCCTGCATGGCGGTATGCGACCCCGAAGAGGGCATGCACACCATGTTCAACGGTGTGGTGCCCGAGCAGTTCGTCGTCGACTTGCCGTCTGACGAGGCTGGTTTCGCGGCGTTTGATCAGTTGCTCGAACGTGAGCGGAACAATCTCGCCGCGGTGATCATGGAGCCGTTGGTGCAGGGCGCGGGCGGGATGAAGTTTCACACGCCGGCGCAATTGGCCGAAATCCGGCGCCTGTGTGACCGCCACGGCGTCCTGCTCATTCTCGATGAAATTTTCACCGGATTCGGACGCACCGGCACACTGTTCGCCTGCGAACAGGCCGAAGTCGTTCCCGATATCGTCACGCTTTCCAAAGCTTTGACCGGCGGCACGCTGCCGCTCGCCGCCACAATCGCTAGCGACCGAGTGTACGACTCATTTCTGTCCGACGATCCCGAGCAATGCCTGATGCACGGGCCGACCTACACTGGCAATGCGCTGGCCTGCGCCGCCGCTAACGCTTCGCTCGATCTGTTCGAAACGGAGCCGAGGCTGGATCAGGTCCAGCGCATTTTTGGCGAGCTTGAACGCGGACTTGCGCCGTGCCGTGGGCTAGAGGGCGTGGTTGATGTCCGGGTCATGGGCGCGATCGGTGTCGTACAGCTCGAGGCCATCGACGATCCGGTTTGGTTTCGCGAGCGTTTTGTCGAGGAGGGCGTGTGGATCCGCCCATTCGGCGACATCGTTTATCTGACGCCGCCGTTTGTCGCTGAATCGGACGATATCGCCGCGTTGACCGCCGCGATCATCAATGTCGTTAGCGGTTGGTCGAAAGGTCGTTGATCCGCAGTGCGAGGTCGGCGGCGGCAGCCTCGATCGGCGCCGACCAATCGCCGCGCATTTGCTGACGGAAAAGCGTCATGTCGGGGTACCAGAGCGCGGTATCCCCTTCGATCTGCCAACGCCAATCCGGAACCGCGGGCAGCAGCAGCAAGGTCGGCACGCCCAACGCGCCGGCCGCGTGCGCGGCGGTATTTGATGTCGTAATCACCAGATCGAGCGCGGCTATTTGAGCAGCGAATTTGTCCAGATTGGCAAACTGATTGACCTCGGCGTCTTGGTGAATTTTCACACCTAAGTCGTTGTCAATTTGACTAATTTCTTCATCGCAATCGCCGTATTGCAAATTCACCCACACCACATCGGGCGTGCGCAAGATTGGCGCCCATTGGTCGAGCGGCGCGCTCTTGATCGCCCCCCACAGCGGCGTTCGGCTGCGCCACGCGATACCGATTTTGGGACCAGGGCCAAACGCTTCGTAGGCGTGGCGGCGCGCCCGGCTCAGGTCCGGATCGGCGCGAAGATAGCTGCTCGGCGCGTTAAAGGCGGCGCGATCGGCTCGCAACCAGCGGCACAGGTCGCCGGAGGCGCACTGAACGTCTATATCGTCGGCGGTGAGACGTTGATGCGGCGGATCAGTCCGCGCGAAAACCTCAACCTCCGGGAACGATCGGGTGAAAAGGGGAGCGAGCCGCGCCTCGCATTCGAGCAGTGTGTGCCCAGCCCGGGCGACGATCTCAGGCAAAACCGAAGCGAACATGATCTCGTCACCGATGCCTTGCTCACCCCACACCAGTATGGTTTTGCCGGTGAGCGGCCCACCGTCCCACGTCGGTTGCTCGAACGGGCGCGGTTGGTTGACCGGTCCACCTTGGCGCCAGCGCCATGCGAAGCCTTCGAAACCGCGCGCGAAATCGCCACGCAAGAGACGCAATATGGCGAGGTTCTTGTGTGCCTCGGTTAAGTTGGGATCGAGTGCGATCGCGGTTTCGAAACTTGCCGCCGCTGCGTCAAGCGCGCCGCACTGCTGATACGCCACGCCCAGGTTGCTGTGTACACGTGCGTCTCCAGGTGTCGCCGCGATGGCGGCGGCGTAGCTTTCGACGGCGAGGTCCGGATCGCCCCGTTCCCGATACGCATTGCCGAGTTGCAGCCACGCTTCCCCCAATCCCGGTTGTCGATCCGCAAGCGTGCGCAGGACCACAATAGCCTCGTCGGCCCGGCCTGCCTCGGTGAGCGCGGTGCCGAGATTGAGTTGCGGCTGCGGGAGATTGCTGTCGGTCCTTGCCGCATCCTGGAATGCGATGATCGCTCGGTCGAGGTCGCCGGATTCACGCAACGCCATTGCCAGCATCATGTGTGCTTCGGCGTTATCGGGTGCTGCCAATGTCGCGACCTCCGCATAGGGCACGGCCTCGCTCGCACGGCCAAGGCGGCGCAGGGCGTGTGCCATTAGGAGGCTCGCGATCGGCGAATCAGGCGCCGCGGCGAGTCGGACCTCGGCCAGTAGATGGAGGGCTGGCGCGTGATCAGGGTCGGTGCCAAGAATTTCTCGACACAGACGATCGGCTTCGGCGCTGTTTTCGAGTTCCCAAGCCTCGCGCGCCCGGTCGAGCGTCGTTTCAACGGTTGTGGCAGCCGTCATTCGACTAAGCGTGGGCTAGCGAAACTGAGGGTTTTGATGACCATATGCGTCGGGCCCCCGCAGACCCGAAAATTGGATGATGGCGTCGGCTAAAGTCCGTTGGCCAGAATGGAATCCAAGTCGGCATCGGGCAAATAGTCACCGCCTTCCGCATCGAACCGTTCTAGGTCTTGTTCGCCGAGGCCCAAGAACAAAGCCTCGGCGCTGCCACGATAGATGTTCATTTTGGCGTTGAACACATCGCGCCGCAGACCGTGCTTGTCGGTCACCGAATATTTCTTGATCGTATAGACGCCGTCGCTGACGCGCTCGCCCGTCAGATAGCATTTGATCGCGGTGATATTGTCGCCGCCCATCACCACGTTTTTTAGCCGGTCAAGGCGAACCTGAGCGAGATCGACGAACGCCGGTGATCCGAGGCTGGTCGGCGTGTTCGAGTCGTCCTTCGGGCGATCGAAACTACCGATCAACAGTTGCCCTGGCAGCGTCTTGTTGATCATGCGCGCAAGTTCAATGGTCAAGTCGCCGACGATGAAGCCGCTGATCGATGGGTTAAGGCCCTCCGCCTGGTAGTACTCATAGTGGCTGCCGATGTGAAAGCAGGTGCGCAACACGGGCGCGGTGCGCGGCGCGCCACGTCGTCGCGCGATCGCGTTGTCCGCCAGCGTAAGCATCAACAGGTAGAACAGGTTTACGTCGGCCTCGACCCCTTCGTCGCGGTTCCAAACGTAAAATCCGTCGCCGGTCGTGGTACGGCCCAGATCGATCGGTAGACCGTTGGTTTGTGCACGGCTGTGCGCCAGATTGATCGAATAGGACAGGCTGTTCAGCAGCGTTACCTGCTCCAACGGCGAATAGAGCGCGAAACCGACGATATCGAACAAGATCGCGGCGCGATGATTGGACTTGGTCACGCTGTAGCGGCGAACCACTGAATCGACAATGCGATGTGGAATACCGCCGACGCCGACCGCAAATGGCAAGGGCAAGTGAGCCGGCTTGGCGCCGAACAATCTCGCGACGTCGGCAATCTTCTCGGTCGACATCATGTGGCTGCCGGTCAGCATTTCGGCATGGCGGTCGGTCAGCTCCGGCAGGGCATACTGCGGAATGGCCAACACGTCGATGCCGCCCTCGGTCTGGCTCCAGCCGACGACGATATTGCGCCCCAGGCTCCAAAGACCGTTGAGCTGCTGATCAAGCACGCGGACCTGGTGATGAACGGCGGCGCGATCCTCGGCGACGATGGCCGAAGATCTGGCGCGTTCAGAGCTTACGCGCGTGGTGTCATCGATGGTGTCGCTCGACGCCATGCATAGCCTCGGCACCCCGATCCCAGCCAGCCCATCCGCCCAGAATCACGGTGAATACAGGGATTCATTTAGGGCGCGGCGGCCGGTTGGCTTGTATTTTCCAGCAGCCATCGGCAGTTGTCGCGAATGCCTAAGAGGCACGATTACGGCCGAATCACGCTGAAATTCCATCATTTTCGGCGATGACCGAGGCGTCGGAGGAGCGAAGACTAACCTTTAATTGCGGTAACTTGGATCTCGCTGATCCATCAGACGCATTAGGGCCGCGAAGACGAGGTCGGGGGCCTGATGGCCCGAATCGAGACTCGCGGCATGCAACTCGCACACCTCCGGCGAGGGTTCGAGGAGGCGAACGCCGGTGGCGCGGGCCGCAATCTGGACCTCACACGCGGTTTGCAGCGTGTGCAGGCGCAGAAAGGCTTCGGCGATCGTGTCGCCGCAGCTCAGAAGGCCATGATTGCGCAGAATCATGAGATTCTTGTCGGCGAGGCTTTGGACTAACCGTTCGCGCTCGTCCATGCGTACGGTCAGTCCCTCAAAATCGTGATACGCCACACGGTTATAGAGCGATGCTCCGCCAAAATCCGACCGATTCAAGCCGTCAGCCAAAGCCGCGACCGCCATGCCGTCGCGGGTGTGGGTGTGGAATACGCACTTCACGTCCTCGCGCGCCGCGTGGATAGCGCTGTGAATTACGAACCCCGCTGGATTTGTCGGACGCTCGTTATCGCCAATGAGATTGCCGTCCAAGTCGATTTTGACCAGATTAGACGCGGTGATTTCGTGGAACATCAGGCCGAACGGATTGATCAGAAAATGCCGTTCGGGTCCCGGAATGCGCACCGTGATATGGCCAAAAATGAGCATCGACCAACCGAAGTAATCCACGATGCGATATGCTGCCGCCAGTTGCGTGCGCAGGGCTTGTTCGTCCAAATCTTGGAAATTCGATGTCGCTTTGTTTGGTTCCTCGAACGTGGTCACGGTGGCTGTGGTCGCCATGATCGGTCCTTCTATTTCGGCCAATGAACAACGCATCATGTTAGCCGAATGACCCACCAAACGACAGGTTCGTCACCAGTTGGCAGGCGCGCGCGGCGGGCGCCGAAATGACAGCCCTGGTGACGGGCGCCACCGGCTTTGTCGGCGCTGCCGTCGCGCGCCGGGTGCTGGCGGCTGGCGAAGCGGTGAGGGTGCTGGCTCGGTCGTCGAGCGATCGGCGCAACTTGACCGGTCTTGATGTCGAGTTGGTCGAAGGCGATCTGACCGATCAAGCCGCGCTCAACCGCGCGGTTCAGGGATGCAGCTCGGTGTTTCACGTAGCGGCCGACTATCGGATCTGGTGTCCGGACCCGCGACCCATGATGGCGGCGAATGTTGACGGCACGCGGAACCTCATGCGCGCCGCCGGTGAAGCCGGGGTCACACGCATTGTCTACACCTCCAGCGTCGCCGTGCTCGGCCTGCATGCCGACCGAACGCCGGCCGACGAAGATACGCCATCGACTTTCGACGACATGATCGGGCCGTACAAACAATCGAAGTTCCTCGCCGAGGCCGAAGTCAGGGCGATGGCTGAGGAACAGGGGCTGCCGGTTGTGATCGTCAATCCGTCGACTCCGATTGGACCGCGCGACATAAAGCCGACGCCGACCGGGCGCCTTATCGTCGAGGCGGCGGCGGGGCGGATGCCGGCCTATGTCGATACTGGTCTCAACGTGGTGCATGTCGACGATGTCGCCGAGGGGCACTGGCTCGCCCACGAACGTGGCCAGACCGGTCGCCGCTACATTCTCGGCGGCGAGAATATGAGCCTGCAATCCATTCTCGGTGATGTCGCCCACCTCGTCGGTCGCAAGCCGCCGAAGGTGCGGCTGCCGCACGGTGTGGTAATGCCGATCGCCTATATCGCCGAAGCAGTCGCACGGGTCACCAAGGGGCGCGAGCCGATGGCGACCGTTGACGGCGTGCGCATGGCGCGCAAATGGATGTTTTTTTCAAGCGCCCGCGCCGAGACGGAACTCGGCTTCCGACCGCGTCCCGCTCGTCAGGCATTGCACGACGCCGTGGCCTGGTTTGCCGAGCACGGCTATCTTTAGAATGCCGTAGCAAGGGTTTGTTAAGTCCGAAAAATCACCTTTCAGACGCGGCCTATCCGACTGCGATGTTACCGGCCGTAAGTTCATCGTCCAAGGCTGCGGCATCGTCTGCCTGAACCACATCCCTTGCGACACCGTAGGCAAACCCGGCGCGCGCCATTGCCGCGAGATCCTTCTGTCTGCGGTCGGCTCTTTGCGTTTCATCCCGGTAAGGCCCGAGCCGGCGGCGGCGCGCATAGCGGATCGCGGCTTCACGTTCGGCGGCGATGGGATCGCCGAATTGGGAGCCTAGCGCGTCGTCGATCGTCGAGCGATCGAGCCCCTTGGCTGCAAGCGTGGCGCGGATCGCTCGTTGCGACCGGCCGCGAGCATGGAGCGCCACCACCTTCAACTCGGCGTAACGGCGGTCGTCGATCAGCTCCAAGCGCTCGAGCTTGCCGACCAATGCCTCGATCGCTTCCTGCATTTCGTGGTTTAGCGCGGCGTCCCAGTCGAGCCCGGCGCGGCGTGCCCGACGGCGGGCCTTGTTCAGCAGAACACGACATAGGTTTGCGCGCGAACTGGCGAATCGACCCAAATAGGCAATCGCCGCGCGTTCCAGGTAATCCGGCGTCGGGCCCCTCGGTGACTTTTTTGTTGTGCGTCTGGCCATGGTCCTGCCGGCGCACTTCGCGATACCGACCCTTGGTCTGTCAACGCCTTGTGCGCCTTGTGAGCGTTGGTGCGGTGTCGTAGAAACCGGGCGGAGGAGCGAATCGCCATGACCGATGCGCAGACCGAACCCCATCTGGTGACGGCCGTTTTCCGCGCTGTCGATCCGTTCAAGCATGTTTTGCGGGCGTTGATCGATGCTGGTTTCGTCGCCGCGGATATCAGCATCCTGGGATCGCACGACATGATCTCGGATCATTTCGATGGGGCCGTGCCATCGCCCGAAGACCTCGCTGACAGGCCGGATACCCCGCGTGACAATTTGGAGCTGGAGACCACGACGGAATCGGCGTTCCACGCCATCGCGGAAGGCCTTTCGGTGATCGGCGCAATCGGCGCCGCCGGGGCGGCATTCGCGGTCGGTGGACCGGTCGGCGTCGCACTTGGGACCGGCGCCGCGGTGGAAACTTCGGTCGAGGACGCCCTGTCGCGTTTCGTCGAGACCGGCCATTCGGACCGATTTCAACAAAATCTGATTGATGGCGGGCTCGTGGTTTGGGTTCGCGTCGGCGACGATGCCGCCGACGCCCGCGCCCGCGAGGTGCTGGCCACCCACGACGGCACCCACGTGCACGCAGTCCCCTTGCCCTAATTGCCTGACGGAGCCGGTAGCATCATGTCCGACTCGCGCGTGCAGCCGAGACGCAGTTTAATTTTCGCCCCCGGCGATCGGCCGGAGCTTTATCCCAAGGCGGTTGCGACCGGCGCCGATATCGTCTGTGTCGATCTTGAAGACGCGGTGGCGCCCAAGAACAAAGCGGCGGCGCGGGCCGATACGATGGCCTTGTTCGCCAAACCGCAACCTGACGATGGAATTGAGCGGGTGGTTCGCATCAACTGCCTGCGTTCCGCTGACGGATTACGCGATGTCATCGCGATTCTCGAAACCGACACACCGCCACCGGGGCTGGCGATGACGAAAGTTAAAAGCGCGGACGAAGTGCGCCAGATTGCCGAACTGCTGGGCGAGGGGCCGCACGCCGCCATTCGCCTGCATGTGATTGTCGAGACCAATGAAGCGCTCGAAGCCGCGCACGAAATCGCGCATGCCTCGCCGCGCATCGACTCGCTGCTGTTTGGCGCGGTGGATTTGGCGGCTGAGCTGCGCACCGTAGTATCCTGGGAAACCTTGCTTTATGCCCGCTCACGCCTGGTTAATGCAGCGGCCGGAGCACGCCTTGATCTGATGGATGTGCCGCACCTCGATCTCAAGGATCCCGAGGGCCTGGTAAGGGATGCCAAGCTGGCCGCGACGCTTGGATTTACCGGTAAAGCCGCCATCCATCCGACCCAGGTGGCGGCGATCAACCGGACCTTTAGCCCCGACCGAACCGAGGTTGACTACGCCCGACGCGTGATCGACGCGTTCGATTCCGCCGACGGCAAACTTGTGGTGGTCGATGGCAAGCTGATCGAACCGCCGGTACTGCGGTCCATGTACCGCACCGTCGCCATCTCCGAGCGGATCGGCATGAGCGGCGATTGATCGTTAAATTTTCTCGGTTTAGGCCGATGACTTCGTTTGGCTTTTGCGGGGGCGCTTGTGCTAGAACCGCGCGTTCCGCGGCAGTTTGGAGTAAAGCGTGTACATCGCCTGTCTAGACCTTGAAGGGGTTCTGATTCCAGAAATCTGGATCGGCCTTGCCGAGCGCACCGGCATAGACGCCTTGCGCGCGACGACTCGCGACATTCCAGACTATGACGAGCTGATGTCGCTGCGCCTCGGACTACTGGCTGAGAACGACCTCACGCTGCGCGATCTTGAGGCGGTGGTCAGTGGCCTGACACCGCTTGACGGTGCGGCGGAATTTCTCGACTGGCTGCGCGGCCAGTGTCAGGTCGCGATCCTGTCCGACACCTTCTACGAGCTAGCCAATCCGCTGATGGCGCAACTCGGTTATCCACTGCTGATGTGCCACCGTCTCGAGGTCGACGAGGCAGGCCGGGTGACCGCCTATCGCCTGCGTCAACGCGATCCCAAGCGGCGTGTTGTGGAAGCGTTTCAGGCGCTCAATTTCAAAACCGTGGCAGCCGGAGATTCCTACAACGACACCACCATGCTGGCGCAGGCGGATGCAGGCATTCTGTTTTGCCCGCCGGAAAATGTGGTGCGTGAATTTCCGGCGTTTCCGGTTTGCCGCGACTACGCGGAGCTGCAAACGGCCATCGCCGAAGTCTTGGCCAACGAGCCGGCTGAAAGCACGCCGGTCCGTGCCGCGGGTTAATCGGGTTTACGCAAGAGGGAGAGGGGCAAATGAAACTCTACGACCATAGTGTGGCGCCGAACACGCGGCGGGTGCGCATCTTTCTGGCCGAGAAGGGCATCGATGTGCCAACCCGGCCGGTCGACCTCAAGGAGCGTGAGCAGCATGGCGAGGCGTTTCTCGACATGAACCCGTTCGCGACCGTGCCGGTGCTGGAACTCGATGATGGGTCGCACCTTTGCGAGTCGGTTGCGATCTGCCGTTATTTCGAGGGGCTGCATCCCGAGCCGCCGTTGATGGGGACGGACGCGGCTGACACGGCGAATGTGGAAATGTGGCAACGGCGCGTCGAGATCAACGGCATGATGGCCGCTGGCGAAGCGTTTCGGAATTCGTCGCCGGCATTCGAGGGGCGGGGTGTCGCCGGCACGCTGCAACTGGCGCAAATTCCAGAGCTGGCCGAACGCGGCCGCGCGCGTTTGACGCGGTTTTATGAAATGCTCGATGACGCTTTGGCGGATCGAGACTTCATCGCCGGCGACCGCTACACCATCGCCGATATCACCGGCTTGATCACTGTCGACTTTGGCGGTTGGACCAAGTTAACGCCGAACCCGTCGTTGAAGAACGTCAACGCCTGGTACGAGCGGGTCAGCGCGCGGCCAAGCGCCAAAGCGTGAGTCAGCCACCGGTGTTTGCCAACGCTTGGAAATAGGCGATCACGTCCGGATCGTCCCACGCAGCGATACCGGCAAGGCGCGCGATCTCACGGCCTTCTCGATCGATTAGCACCGTGAGGGGCAGGCCGGTCGGCTTGAGTGCGCGTCCGGTGGCGAGCCCATCGTCGAGATAGAGCGTCAATGCCGCGAAATTTTTGTCGTTCCAATATGGCGCGGCAACTTCCAAGCCCGTCCGATCTTGATTGAGAACAATGAGCTCGAAACCCGGTCCCGCCGCCGCCTGAGCCAATCGGTCGAGCATCGGCATTTCGCGCAAACACGGCGCGCACCAGGTCGCCCAAAGGTTGATCAGCACCATACGGCCGCGCAAATCGGTTAGCGCCAAAGTGTCGCCGCTGGCGTTGGTGAAGGCCAAATCCGGCAGCTCTTGCGGTTCATCGTGCCAGTCGAACTGGACCAGTTCGGCGGATGGGCGCGCTGGCACGCCAGCAACGGTGTTCGTTTCCGGGTGCGGCGGGTCGCTTGAATAAGGCGACCAAACGACGAAAATGGCCGCGACCGCGATTATCGGCACTAAACCAACGATCAGGCCAATTTTTTCCGCTCGCATGGTGCCTCCTGGCACGTCCTGTATGCTACGACGTGGCCGCGCCGATTTTGGCATGGCAGATATGTCCCATGTAGGGGCGTATTGGACCGGAGACAATCGATGAGCCGCAAACCTAGCGCCAAGCAAGGTGCGCAGAGTGACGCCACGTCGGCCGCCCCCGCCGGGGGCGCGCGGGCGTTGTGGGGCGCGCATTTCTCTGCCGGTCCCGCCGAGGTGATGGCGCAAATCAATCCGTCTGTCGATTTCGACCGGCGGCTGTATGCACAGGATATCGCCGGGTCGCGCGCCCACTGCCGCATGCTGGTTGCGCAGAGAATCATCGATGCCGCCGATGGCGAAGCGATTCTCGATGGCCTCGACCGGATCGAACGCGAGATCGAAGACGGCAGCTTCGTCTTTGATCGAGCGCTTGAAGACGTGCACATGAACATCGAGGCGCGGCTGATCGCTTTGGTCGGCGATGCCGGAAAACGGTTGCACACGGCGCGGTCTCGCAACGACCAGGTGGCCACTGACTTCAGGTTATGGGTGCGCGACGCGATCGATCGCATCGACAATGATCTCAAAGCTTTGCAAGAGGCGCTTCTAACCTGCGCCCAAGCTCATGCTGATACGGTCATGCCGGGATTTACCCATTTGCAGCCGGCTCAACCGGTGACCCTTGGTCATCATCTGATGGCCTATGTCGAGATGGCGGGCAGGGACCGCGGCCGGCTTGCCGACGCGCGGCGTCGGCTCAACGAATGCCCGCTCGGCGCCGCGGCGCTGGCCGGCACCTCGTTTCCGATCGATCGTGGCGCCACGGCGGACGCCCTCGGATTCGACAGTCCGACCGAGAATTCAATCGACTCCGTGTCCGACCGCGATTTCGCGATTGAAACCTTGGCAGCGGCGAGTTTGTGCGCGGTGCATTTGTCGCGTCTCGCCGAGGAATTGGTGGTCTGGTCGACGCCCGGATTCGGCTTTGTGCGGCTGTCCGACGCGTTTACTACCGGCTCGTCGATCATGCCGCAAAAGCGCAATCCGGACGCGGCTGAACTGGTGCGCGGCAAAACCGGGCGCGTGGTCGGCGCGCTCAGCGCATTGTTACTGACGCTCAAGGGCTTGCCATTGGCCTATTCGAAGGACATGCAAGAGGATAAGGAGCCGGTATTCGACGCGCTGGACACCATTTCGTTGTGCGTCAGAGCGGCGACCGGCATGATCGCTGACATGCGCGTCGACCAGGCGCGCATGGGGGCGATGGCCGGGGCCGGCTATGCGGTCGCGACCGACCTCGCCGACTGGCTTGTGCGCGCGCTAGGCCTGCCATTTCGCGAGGCGCATAACGTCACTGGCCGCCTGGTCAAACTTGCCGAGGAGAAGGGGTTGGAGCTCGCACAATTGGAGCTAAACGAGATGCAGGCGATAGAGCCGCGAATTACAGGGGCAGTTATGGACGTGCTCACGGTCGAGGCTTCGGTCGCTAGCCGGACGAGCCACGGTGGCACGGCACCCGCTCAGGTGCGAGCGGCCATCGAACGTGCCCGGGAGCGTTATCTATGACCCGCCGTGCTTTGCTGCTCGCTTTGGTCGCGGCCCTGGCCGCCTGCGGCCGCAAGGGTCCTGTGAAGCCGCCGCCCGACGAGCCTGAGAGCGAAGGGTGATGGATCATTTCGACTATCATGACGGCGCCTTACACGCCGAAGCGGTGCCAATAGCGGAGATTGCCAAAGCCGTTGGCACGCCATTCTATTGTTATTCGACCGCGACACTGACGCGGCACTATCGTGTGCTCGCTGGCGCTTTCGCTGAACGCGATGTGCTAATCGCTTATTCGGTAAAGGCGAATTCGAATCTAGCTGTCATCGCGACGCTTGCCCGGCTTGGTGCCGGTGCCGACGTGGTTTCCGAAGGCGAGGTGCGGCGTGCGCTCGCCGCCGGTGTGTCCGCCGACAGGATCGTATTTTCCGGTGTCGGCAAAACGCGTGACGAGATGGATTATGCGCTGGCCCATGGCGTCACCCACTACAACGTCGAATCAGAACCCGAGCTAGAGGCTCTGTCGGAAGTGGCGTCGGCGCGCGGCGCCATTGCCCAGGTCGCGCTCCGGGTCAATCCGGATGTCGATGCCGGCAGTCACCACAAGATTTCCACCGGCCGTAAGACCGACAAATTTGGCGTGTCGATCGACATTGCCCCGGATCTTTATCGCCGCGCCGCAGCGCTGCCTGGGTTGGTGATCGATGGCGTGGACATTCATATCGGTTCGCAATTGACCGATCTCGATCCGTTCCGACGCGCGTTCGAGCGCGCGATCGATCTGGTGCACCGCCTGCGCGCCAACGGACATCAGATTGAGCGGCTCGACCTCGGTGGCGGCCTTGGCATTCCGTATGGCGCCGAAAGCCCACCCGGGCCGGAGGCATACGCGCAGATGGTGTATGCGCTGACCGAGGGCTTGGATGGTTGTCGGATCGTGCTCGAGCCCGGCCGGGTGATCGCCGGCAATGCCGGGATCCTGGTCAGCCAGGTTACCTACGTGAAGGAGTCGGAGAACCGCCGTTTTGTGATTCTCGACGCGGCAATGAATGATCTCATCCGACCGGCGATGTATGACGCGTCGCATCAAGTTGAACCCGTGGTCGAACCGGCGCCGGACGCTGAGTATGGACTGGTCGATCTGGTCGGACCTGTCTGCGAAACCGGCGACACTTTCGCTGTCGATCGGCCAATGCCGCCGCTTGCCGAGGGCGATTTAGTGGCCTTTCGTTCCGCCGGTGCGTATGGGGCTGTGATGGCGTCGACATACAATAGCCGCCTTTTGGTGCCAGAAGTTCTGGTTGATGACGCGCGGTTCGCGGTGGTGCGTCCGCGGACCGACTATGAGACACTGCTTGGTCAAGACCAATTGCCCGAATGGCTGCGCGAAACCGAGGCTTTGTCGCGTGGCGCAGCGTAGGGGGCCGGATAGCCATGCCTGACGCCGATCAAAACCGATTGACCTCACCCGATTTGCCGACGTTCCGATTGTCGCGACAGGTTGTGTTGAGCGGATTGGCGTTGATTTGGGAGCGGATTTTCCCCGCTCTGTGGCCGGCGATAGCGGTCATTGGGCTTTTCGTTGCGTCGAGCCTGTTCGGCATTTGGAGCCTTGTGCCCTGGTGGCTGCACCTCATCCTTCTAGTCGGATTTGTCGTGGCTTTTGGTTGGGCGTTGTGGAGCGCACGTGGCGCCTTCCGCTTTCCAACCCGCGAAGAAGCGATCCGACGGTTGGAACGCGGCAGCCAAATCGCCCATCGGCCGCTGACCACCTTGCTTGACGCGCCCAGCGGTTCGACGAGCGGCCGATCACGCACAGTCTGGCAGGTGCACCAACGTCGCATGGCTGGATTGATCGCCCGCCTACGGGTCGCATGGCCGGAACCCGGGTTGGCGGCGCGCGATCCCTACGGCTTGCGCGCCATTATCATTCTGCTGATCGTCGTCGGGCTTGCCGGCGCGGGCGATGGCGGTTGGTCGCGGATGACCAAGGCCTTGGATCCGGACTTTACGGCGATCGCCGCGCTGCCGCCGGGACAACTCACTGCATGGATCGACCAGCCGGCCTATACCGGCCTGCCGCCGGTATTTCTCACCGACGTGTCCGGTGTGGAATCGAGCGCCGACGAGGCCGATCCGGTGGCGGCGGGACCCATCGATGTTGTGGTCGGCAGCGTCTTGCTGGCGCGCGTCCATGGTGGCGAGGGCACGCCGACACTTCAGGGAGATGGGACCGAGCAGCCGTTCGATGTCGCGGACGCAAGCAACTTCACCATTGAAGTTCCGCTTGCCGCCGACGGCGCGCTGACCATCGCGCAAGACGCGCAGGACCTTGGGACCTGGGACTTTGTCCTGACACCGGACAATGCGCCGCGGATCGAACTCGCGGAACAACCGGAGCGCACGAAGAATGGTGTGTTGCATCTGGAATATGAGGCTGAAGACGATTTCGGTCTCGATCTTGTTTCGGCACGCATCCATCGTGACGACGCTGAGGACGACGCGGACCCCATCGAGTTTGATTTGGCGCTACCTGGATTGGCGCCGCTTCAGGCGCAGGAAGCCAGCTACCATGACCTGACGGCGCATCCCTGGGCCGGGATGCCGGTGCTGCTTGACCTGAGCGCCTTGGATATCGCCGGCCAGACGGGCACCGCGCCGTCATTTGCGATGGTGCTGCCCGAGCGACCCTTCGAGCATCCGGTCGCGAAGGCGATCATCGACCAACGCCGCATTCTTGCGTTGGATAATTCGCAATCCGATCCGGTGCGCGCGGCGATCGCCGGGATCATGGACGACCCCGACGCCTTCGGCGGCGATTCGGTCGCCTATCTCGGCCTACGGACGGCGTTCGCCAGACTCGAATTTTCTCAGACAAAGGATGGTTTGGGCTCGATCATTGATTTGTTGTGGGAGACCGCGCTGAGGATCGAGGACGGCGCCTTGTCGATCGCCGAACGCGACCTGCGCCGGGCCCAGGAACAGTTACAGGAGGCATTGAACAACGACGCGCCGCCGGAGGAACTCGAGGAGTTGATGAAAGAGCTCCAGGCGACGCTCGACAAATATCTCGAACAACTGGCGAAGAATTCCGAGGAGCAATCGCCGCTGGATCCGGGCGATCAAGCGTCGGAAGATGATCGGCAAATGCAGCGCAATAGCAACGATTTGCAGGAAATGGTTGACCAGGCGCGCGACATGGCGATGACCGGCGACCGCGAGTCCGCAAAACAGATGCTGCAGCAATTACAGGAGATGCTCGAGAACCTGGAGACCGCCCGGCCAAACGCGGATCCGAATTCGCAGGGCGGCGACACCATGATGGAGCAGCTCCAGGAGATCATGACCGAACAGAGTGAGCTGCTTGAAGATACTTTCCGCGACGCCCAGTCGCGCGGCGAAAATGAGCGACTCGAGCCCGGCCGGGGCGAAACCGCCGCCGGCGAACAAGAGGCCCTGCGGCGGTCTCTCGGCGAGGCGATGCGTCAGCTTGGCGAAAAGGGGCAGGAGATACCAGACGCCCTCGGGCGCGCCGAACGGATGATGCGCGATGCGCGCGATGATCTTGAACAAGGTCGTCCTGACCGCGCCGTCGATTCTCAGGCCGAAGCGCTGCAGCAGCTCCAAAAGGGTGCCGAAGCGGTTGCGGAGGAGATGCTGGCCCAGCAAGACGGCGAGCGTCCCGGCCAGAGTGGCCAGCCGCGTCGGGTCGAGGACGGGCGCGATCCATTGGGTCGCCTGCCGCCGGGTAACGGCGACGACCCGACCGGTATTGTCGATATTCCCAAGAAATCCGATGTGCAGCGCAGCCGCGAGATCCTCAACGAACTCTATCGGCGCGCCGGTGAACGAAATCGCTCGGAACCCGAACGCGAGTACATCGACCGCCTATTGCGTTGGTATTAGTTAGTCTCGGGCGACCGATCGTTCGAGCTGAACGCTGGCTTGTGGCGGAGGCGCGCTCGAAAATCCGAGCGCCGCGCCGGTCGCATTTTCCGGCGGCGCCTCGCGACTGGTCCTGAAAGTGACGATCTCGTTCGGGATCATGTTGATGTCGGTGGCAACAAACACCCAATCGGTCAGGACTTCCTGATCCTCGCCACGCAGAGCCACCCGCACCAGCGGCACGGTCTTCACTTCGTTCGAGATATTCACGATATCGCCCTCAATGACCAATCTTGGCCCGGCCGGGCTGGCTTCGTAGCGGGCTTCAATATCGCGTATTTCCAGTCCCGTGGCCGGACCGGATATCGGCAGGTTGACCATCGCGTACAGGCGTTTCGCCGGTGGCCAAAGATCGACGATGTAATCGGACAACAGCGCCGTGGCTGCGATCACCGCGACGACTGAGCTCGCCAGCGCCATCCAACCCATCCAGGGGCCCGACGGGCGATTCGCCCGATTGGTCGAGCGTGTCGCCACCAATCGCGCGGCTTTCTCTGGTTCCGCCGGTTGTTCGACGTCCGACTCCGGCAGGCTGTTCATCGCTTCGTCGAACGTCTCGGCGGCTGCTTCCTCGTTCACAGCCGGCTCATCGTTGCCCCCCGGCGTCGCGTGCCACTGGTGGCCGCAGGCGCTACAACGCACGGTTCTACCCGCCGATCCCAAGGCGGAATCGGCGACGGAAAAACGCGCATCGCAGTCTGGACAGATAAGAATCATGTAATCGCCATGCCGTGCTCGTCGGCCAACGCCGAAGCTAGGACGGTCTTTGTGTTATGGCAAGTCTCGGCTGTGCTGGACGGCATGGTCAAGGCTATGCGATTCTGATCCGACAAGGATTTTTTGGGAAGGCGACTACGGCGTGGTGCGATTCGAAAACGTCGGCATGCGCTACGGTCTTGGTCCAGAGGTGTTGCGCGATATTTCGTTCACCCTCGAGCCCGGCAGTTTTCAATTTTTGACCGGGCCCAGCGGTGCGGGGAAATCATCGCTGCTGCGCCTATTATTTCTTGGCTACCGTCCGTCGCGCGGGATGATCACCATGTTTGGCGAGGATGTCGCGGAGGCGGACCGCGAACAACTTGCCACGCTTCGCCAAAGAATTGGCGTGGTGTTCCAGGATTTCCGCCTGGTCGACCATTTGAGCGCTCGAGAGAACGTCGCCTTGCCGCTGCGCATCGCCGGCGTCGGCGACGAAGATATCTTGGCGCCGGTCACCGAATTGCTGAACTGGGTCGGTCTCGGCGAAAAGCTCGATGCTTTTCCGCAAACCCTTTCGGGCGGCGAAAAGCAACGGCTGGCGATCGCGCGCGCGGTGATCCGAAGGCCGCGTCTGTTGCTCGCAGACGAACCCACGGGCAATGTTGACGGCATCAACGGCCGACGCATTCTGCGGCTGTTCGAGGCCTTGAACGATCTCGGCACCACAATTCTCCTGGCCACCCACGACGAGCGCCTGATCGGCCGTTACACGCATCCCTGCATGCGCCTCGTCGGCGGCCAGTTGTTGGAGGTGGCGACGCGAGAGGCCGCGCAATAGCATGCGCCGGACGCCGTCGGCCCTGGCGCTCGGACGCGATGGCGCGGCACGCTATCTGCCGTGGACCATTGGCCTCAAAATGTTTTTCGCTGCCTTGGCTTTGGCCGGCCTGGTGTCGTTCGAAAGGATTGCGACGACTTGGCAAACTGGCGCATATGCGGTGGTCACGGTCGAACTGCCGGCGGACGCGACGGTCGAGATGCGCGAAGCCGCGCTCGAAACAATGCGCCGGACGGTCGGGGTGGCGAGCGCCGAGCTGATTTCCGATGATGCACTGGCCGAACTGCTGAGCCCGTGGCTGGGCGACAATGATGTTCCGCGAGACTTGCCCCTGCCGATATTGATCGACGTGCGTATCGACGAGGGCGAACTGGTCGATTGGGCCGATGCGGAGGCCCGTTTGTACGCCGCGGTGCCCGAGGCATCTTTGGAAACCGGAATGGTTTGGATCGAGCGCTTGGTTGACTTTGCCAGGCTTGGCCAACTGCTTGCCGCGATCGTGTTGTTTGTCGTCGTCGGCGTCGCGGCGCTTACCGTGGTGTTCGCCACGCGCGCCGGCCTTGCGATCCACCGTGAAACCATCGAGCTGCTGCATTTGCTCGGCGCGTCCGACTCCTATCTGGCGCGCGAATTCCAGTGGCAGGCGTTTTGGCTCGGCATTCGCGGCGGCCTCGGCGGCGTGGTTTGCGCCGCCGTCGCTCTAGTGGCAGTTGGTTTTGCCGCGGGTCGAATGGAAGCGCCGCTGCTGCCGGACGTCGGCCTAGGAATCGTCGGCTGGCTGTTGTTGGTGGTTGTGCCGGTCATTAGCGGCCTATTGACGATGGTGGCCGCGCGCCAGACCGTGCTCCACGACCTTGCCCGGGTGCCGTAAGTGACGACGAGCCCACGACGAGGCAGCATTTTCGTTCGGTTTCTGGGACTATTGATCGCTGCTTGCATCGGCGTTTGGCTCGTTGGATTTTATCAGTTCGCGTCGAACCTGCCGCAATCGCCAGAACGACCCGACGAATCCACCGAGGCTATCGTTGTGCTGACCGGCGGTAGCGAGCGGCTGGCCGAAGGCCTTGCGCTGCTCACTCAAGGGCGTGCCGGCAAGGTGTTCGTCTCGGGTGTCTATCGCGGTGTCGATGTCGCCGAGCTGCTCGGTGCCACGCAAAGCAATGGCGGCTCGGTTACCCACCGAATCGCGCTCGGTCATGACGCCGATGATACCCGCGGCAATGCGCGCGAGACCGCGGCCTGGATGGCGGATGAGGGGTTTCGACGATTGCGCTTGGTCACCGCCGCGTATCACATGCCGCGCAGTCTTTTCGAATTCCGTCAGGCAATGCCGGAGGCGGAGATCATCGCCCACTCGGTGTTTCCCGCGAATGTCCGCATAGATGCTTGGTGGCGCTATCCCGGGACCTTCACGTTGCTTGCGGGTGAGTTTTCGAAATTGCTGCTGGCACGGGCCAGGGTTTGGACTTCGGCAGTTTGGACCGAGCTGCGCGCCTGGATCAGTTCGAAGGTTGGGTGACCGCCAACCATGGCGATTTGGTTGCGCTCTTTGGCGTTCAATATCGGCTATCTCGGCGGCAGCGCGATGCTCGCGGTGATTATGGTGCCGACGCTTGCGATGCGGCGCGGCGCCATGCGGTGGCTCGGCCGATTATGGGCGGCCCAGGTGAACGGCCTGCTGAAATATGTGGTCGGGGCCAGAATCGAGTTTCGCGGGCTCGATCGGGTGCCGACTGGAGCCTGCCTGGTCGCCGCCAAACACCAGACGACGTGGGAGGCGATTGCGCTGCTCGGGGTTCTGCCCGACGCCTGTTACGTGCTCAAGCGCGAGCTTAGCCTAATACCGGTATTTGGTTGGTATGCTTTGAAAAATAAGCAAATCATCGTTGATCGAACGGCCGGCGCGAAAGCACTCAAAGGCATGCTGCGCGATGCTCGCGCCGCAGTCGCCGAAGGCCGCCAGATCGTCATATTTCCAGAGGGCACCCGCGTCCCGGCGGGCGAAACGCGGCCCTATCAACCGGGTATAGCGGCGCTCTATCAGGCGCTTGATCTGCCGGTGGTGCCGGTCGCGGTCAATTCCGGCGTGAGTTGGGCGCGGCACAGCTTCATCAAACGCCCGGTGCCGATCATCGCGGAATTTGGCGAGCCGTTGCCGCCGGGTCTCGACCGTCCGGTATTCATGGCACGCCTGCAAGCCGCGATTGAACCGGCGACGCGATTGTTGGAAGCGGAAGCGCGGGACGGGCTTAGCCCGCGCACACCCGATCCATCAGGCGGTGCATGAAGGCGATGCACGCGTCGATTTGCTCGATCTCGATATATTCGTCGGGTTTGTGCGCCTGCAAAATATTGCCGGGGCCACAGACCACCGTTGGAGTGCCGGCACGCTGGAACAGGCCGGCTTCGGTGCCGAAGGAAACCGCGCCCGCCGGTCGGTTGTCGCCAGTCAAGGCGCGCACCAGACTTTCCGCCGCCGAGCCGTGCTCGGGGGACAGCCCCTCGACGCCAACCACGAGATCGGTGGCGATACCGGTTTGCGGCGAAACCGCGCGCATTTCGGGCAACAATTCCTCGTCGACGAATTTCTTCAAAGGCGCAAGCACCACAGTGTTGACGTCTGTGCCGGGCATCATGCGCACCTCCCATTCGAAGGCGCAGTGTCGTGGCAGGATATTGTTGGCGGTACCGCCTTCGATGACGCCGATTTGAACCGTATGGAACGGCGGATCGAAACCGGAATCTGGATCGGCCGCTTCGCGCAGCAGCCGCGCCGTGCGGTCGAGAAATTCGATCATCCGGCCGGCCACCATGATCGCGCTTACCCCGCGGTCGGTATAGGCCGAGTGGGCTTCGAGACCAGTTACCGTGGTGGTGAAGCGGTAAATGCCCTTGTGCCGGTCGATTACCTTCATTTCGGTCGGCTCGCCGACGATCACGGCCGACGGCGAAACATCCAGCTCGTCGAGCAGCGCGACGATCTGCGGCGCGCCGAGGCAGCCAACTTCCTCGTCGTAGGACAGCGCCAAATGGATCGGCGTTTCGAGGCCGCGAGCGAGAAACTCGGGCACCAGCGCCAGCGCGATCGCGCAGAAACTCTTCATGTCGGCGGTGCCTCGGCCATAAAGCCGGCCATCGCGCTCGACCACGGTGAACGGATCGGCGCTCCAGTCTTGGCCGTCGACCGGCACGACGTCGGTGTGGCCGGACAACACGATGCCGCCGTCCGCCTGCGGCCCCAGGGTGGCGAACAGATTGGCCTTCTTGCCGCTTTCGTCGAACAGACGCTCGGATTCGATGCCGTGGCCGGCCAGATAATCAGCGACGAAATCGATCAGTTCGAGGTTCGACAATCGGCTGGTGGTGTCGAAACCGATCAGACAGTCAATCATCTCACGCGGCGTGTAGGTGCGTCCGGTCATGCGGTCTCGCGGAGCAGGGGATGCGCCGATTTGGCGCGACGCGCGGACTATAGAGGCCGGTCATGACCAAGTCACGGCGCTGGGCACCGTTTGTCGCAGGATTGCTGTTGCTCACGGTGGTCGCGACGGCCCGGGCGGAGACGCCACACTCGGTATTCGTCATGGCCAAGGCGCTCGACGACTTAATCACGCTGGACCCGGCAGAGGTGTTCGAATTCTCCGGCTCCGAGGTCATCGCCAATCTCTATCAACGGCTATTTCGCGCGAACCCAGACGACCCCACAAAACCGATCGCCGAGGTTGCCGAGGGGTGGCGGACCAGCGATGACGGCCGCACCTTCACCTTCACCATTCGCGATGGTTTGGCATTCGCCTCCGGCAATCCGGTCACCGCCGAGGATGTTGTGTTCTCGCTGCGCCGAGCGGTCGCGCTCAACAAGGCGCCAAGCTTCATCCTGACTCAATTTGGCGTCGGCCCGGACACTGTCATGGACGCCGTCACACTGGTTGATAATCGGCGCGTGGCGCTACGCCTCGACAAGGCCTATGCGCCGACCCTGGTGCTGAATGCGTTGAGCGCCGGCATCGCCTCGGTGGTTGATCGCCAGACCGTGATTGCCAATACCACGCCGGACGATGCGTGGGGCAATGCTTGGCTGCGCACTCGTGCGGCCGGCGGCGGGCCGTTGACCCTGCGCCGCTGGGCGCCGGGAGAGTTTCTGCTGTTAGACCCCAACCCGCACTTTGCCGGTGCGCCGCCCAAGCTCGAGCGGGTGATCCTGCGCGATATTCGTGAGCCTTCGACCCAACGCCTGATGCTGGTGCGCGGCGATATCGACATGGCGCGCAACCTGGGCCCCGATCAAATTGCCGTGCTCAAGACCGTAGAGGGAATACGCGTGCTGACCGCGCGGCGCGCCCGCTTGTTCTATCTCGGTCTCAACCAGCGACACCCAGCGCTATCGCAGCCCGCAGTGGCGCGCGCCATGCGCTTTCTGATCGACTATGACGGAATCGCCGACCGTCTGCTCGCCGGGCGCGCCAGCGTCCATCAAGCGTTTTTGCCCGACGGTTTTTTCGGCGCGCTGTCTGATCGGCCCTATGGCTTCGATCCCGAGCAGGCGCGTGGCCTGCTGGCGGAAGCCGGGCTGACGGAAGGTTTCGCCGTCACCATGGATGTTCGCTCTGATGCGATCGCGCTGCTGATCGCCCAGGCGATCCAAGCGGGCATGGCCGAGGCAAACATTACGGTGGAGATCGTCCCCGGCAGCGGCAAGCAGGTTTTAACCAAGTATCGCGCCCGACGGCACGGTCTTTTCATGGGAACGTGGGGCCCGGACTATCTCGACCCGCACACCAATGCCGGCACTTTCGCGCGCAATCCTGATAACAGCGATGAGGCCTCCGAGCGCACCCTGGCTTGGCGCAACAGTTGGGAAATTCCGGAACTGACGCGGCGGGCCGAGCAGGCGGTCCTAATCGCCGATCCGGACCGACGTGCCGCCATCTATGCCGAGCTGCAAAAAACGGTGCGTGACGCGTCGCCGTTCATCGTGATGTTCCAGGAAAACGAGCTGATCGCCATGCGCGACACAGTGACCGGCTTCACGGCCGGACTGACGTCCGATCAGACCCTCTATCACCGGATCGAGAAGCACTAGTGGTCCAAACCGAGGCAGTTCCTCAAACCTCGCGACTTCCAGCCCGCGCGCAAGCGCTTGGTCGCCTGGTGATCGGTGTCGGCGTGACCATGCTCGGCTTGCTATTGGTCACATTCATAATCGGTCGGGTGATCCCGATCGACCCGGTGCTCGCGGTGGTTGGCGATCGGGCATCGGCTGAAACATACGAGGCCGCGCGCATTGCGATGGGACTCGACCAGCCGCTCGCGGTGCAGTTCTGGCTCTACCTGACCGGTATCATCCAAGGCGACTTCGGAGTCAGCGTCGTCACCGCGCGCCCGGTGCTCGACGACATTGCGCGCTATTTCCCGGCCACCATCGAGCTCGCCACGATCGGCATTGTGATCGGCGTGCTGACCGGCGTTCCGGCCGGCGTGTTGGCCGCGGTCCACCGCGACCGCTGGCCCGACCACGTGCTCCGCGTGATCTCGTTGCTCGGCTATTCGACGCCCGCCTTTTGGCTCGGCATGATCCTGCTGATCGTCTTCTACGGCGCGCTCGGTTGGGCCGCTGGGCCCGGCCGTATCGAGGTGTTTTACGAAGACATTGTGCCGACGGTCACCGGGTTCATGGTGATCGATGCCGCACTGGCGCGTGAATGGACGATATTGACCAACGCGCTGTCGCATCTGGTGCTGCCGGCCGCCGTTCTCGGCCTTTATTCAATGGCCTACATCACCCGCATGACCCGCAGCTTCATGATCGACCAGCTCGGTCAGGAGTATGTCTTGGCCGCACGTGCGAAAGGCTTATCCGAACGGCGGGTAATATGGAGGCACGCGCTCGGCAACGCCCTGGTACCGCTGGTCACCGTCATCGCGCTGTCCTATGGCGGGCTGCTCGAAGGCTCGGTGCTGACCGAAACCATCTTCGCCTGGCCGGGCCTCGGCAGCTATCTGACCAATTCTCTGTTGAATGCGGACATGAACGCGGTGCTCGGCAGCACCATCGTGATCGGCGCGGTGTTCCTCGGTCTGAACTTGATCGCCGATGCGCTCTACGCCTTGCTCGACCCGAGGGTGGCATGGACCAAGGATTGACCGCCTGGTTGGCCACCGATCGCCCGTCGTCGGTGCTGCAAGCACGGCTCGGACGCAGCTATCACGGTTTCACGGTGTTTCTGCGTAACCCGTTGGCGGTCATCGGTCTTTTGATCATCCTCGCGTTGATTGTGTGTGCCGCGTTTGCCCCATTGCTCGCGCCATTTACGCCGGACACGCTCGACCTCGATCACCGCCTGGCGCCACCCGGCGCCGGTCACTGGCTCGGCACCGATGAGCTCGGCAGGGACCTGGCGTCGCGGATCATCCACGGCAGCCGCATCACTTTATTCATCGTCATTCTGGTGGCGGTGATTTCGGCGCCGATCGGCCTGGTGCTCGGCGCGGTCGCGGGGTATGCCGGCGGCTGGCTCGACGCCGTGCTCATGCGGCTGACCGACATCTTTCTGGCATTTCCGCGCCTGGTGCTGGCGTTGGCTCTGGCGGCCGCGCTCGGGCCCGGCATCGAGAACGCGGTGATCGCCATCGCGGTGACGGCCTGGCCGGTCTACGCCCGAGTGGCGCGCGCCGAGGCATTGGTGGTGCGTGGGTCCGACTACGTCGCGGCGGCCCGGCTGCAGGGCGCGCCGGCGTGGCGCATCGTGCGCCGCCAGGTGATGCCGATGTGCCTTAACTCGCTGATCGTCCGCGTCACCCTCGACATGGCGGGGATCATCCTGACCGCCGCCGGGCTCGGCTTCCTCGGCCTCGGCGCGCAACCGCCGGCGCCCGAATGGGGCGCGATGATCGCCGCCGGCCGGCCCTATCTGTTCGACCAATGGTGGCTGGTCGCGGTGCCCGGTGCCGCGATCGTCATCGTCAGCCTCGGCTTCAATCTGCTCGGCGACGGCCTGCGTGACGTGTTGGACCCACGCTCATGAGCGGTGCCAGCGGCACGGGCTCCAATTTATTGGTCGAGGCCGACGGCCTTACAATCGCCTTTCGCACCCCGCGCGGTTCCACCGATGCGGGGACCGACATTGGCTTCACCGTCGGCCGTGAACGGCTTGGCGTGGTCGGCGAATCCGGTGCCGGCAAATCGACGCTTGGCCGCGCCTTGCTTGGCCTGCTGCCGGCCACCGCCAGCGTCACCGCGCGCCGTTTCGCCTTCCAGGGTGAGGACCTTCTTACAATACCCGCGGCGCAATGGCGCGCTTTGCGCGGCCGTCGCATGGCGATGATCCTCCAAGACCCGTGCCATGCCCTCAACCCGGTGATGACCGTCGGCGCGCAAATCTCTGAGACGCTCGCTCGCCATGCCGGTCTCAATGCCGCGCGCGCGCACTCGGTGGGTGTCGAGCTGCTTGCGTCGGTGCGCGTCGCCGACCCGGAGCGAGTGTGGCGCGCTTATGCCCACGAGCTGTCGGGCGGGCTCGCCCAGCGCGCGATGATCGCGATGATGCTGGCGCCTGGCCCCGAACTGCTGATCGCCGACGAGGCGACCTCCGCGCTTGACGTGATGGCGCGCGAACAGGTGCTCGCCGTGCTCGCCGAACAGCAACGCGTCCGCGGCATGGGCCTGCTCATGATCAGCCACGATCTCGGCCTCGTCGCGCGCTTCTGCGACCGGGTGCTGGTGATGCGCCAGGGCAGGGTGGTCGAGGAAGCAACCGGAAGAGCGCTCGCCGCCGGCGACGCGAAGGACGCCTACACCCGCCATCTGCTCGCCGTGCAACCACGCCTCGACCCCGTCGCCGGGCCCGCCCAATTATGATTGAGATCGAAAATCTGTCGGTAACCTATTCGCGTGGCGGCCAAAGTGTCGCGGCCGTGCGCGATGTCTCGCTCTCAATCGGCGCCGGTGAGGCGTGGGCGCTGGTCGGCGAGTCGGGCTGCGGCAAGACCACAATATTGCGCGCCGTCGCCGGCCTGATCGGCGGCTGGCACGGCCGTATCACCATCGACGGCCACGACCGCCGCGCGCTCAAGCCCCGCGACGCCGCGCGCATCGTCCAAATGGTGTTCCAAGACCCCTACGGCTCGCTGCACCCGCGCCAAACCGTCGCCGACGCGCTCGCCGAACCCTTACGCGTGCACCGCATCGCCGACCACGAAGCGCGCATCGCCCGTGCGCTCGACCAAGTCGGCCTCGACGCCAGCTTGCGCTTCCGCTTCCCGCACCAACTTTCGGGCGGCCAACGCCAACGCGTCGCCATCGCCCGCGCCCTGATGCTCGAACCCCGCGCGCTTCTCCTCGACGAACCAACCTCCGCCCTCGACGTCTCGACCCAAGCCGAAATCCTCACCCTGCTCGCTCGCCTCCGCGCCGATCACGGTCTCACTATGCTTCTGGTCAGCCACGACCTCGCCGTCACCACCCGTCTCTGCGATCAAATAGCGGTGATGCGCGCCGGAAGCGTGATCGAAAGTGTGTCGACCGAGATGATTCAAGGGGGTGATGGGCTGGATGGTTATACGCAAGCACTCGTGGAGGCGAGCCGAGGTGGGAAACGTGTGGTCTCAGATTTGCCGCCGGTGTTCTAACAATCGGATGTGATCGCGGCCACGTCCGACGCGTATTAGCAGTGAGCTAATTTTCTTGGGCCACGAAGACTTGGGTGCGGGCTTTGATGTGCTCGGCGAAGTGGTACCGGCCGCGCATGTTCTGGAATTCCGGGGTGTCTAGGGCTTCCGGGCCGTCGAGCTCGTAGAGGGTGAGATAGGTGCGGGTGACGGCGGTGGATTTGGCGCCGTGCTCGGTGAGTGAGGCTGGGTTCGCGGCGAGATAGCGGCGGCCGGCGATGACACCTGGGCAGGCGAGCGCCTCAGGCAGATGCACCTCGTCGTACCATTTGTTCCAGTCGTCTTCGACGCTTGCGTCGATTTCCGCAGTCACTACGAGGGTGCAACTTGGCAGGCTGGCCATGGTCCGGGCTCCGGATGGTTGGGGTCGGAGCGATAATACCCTTTGTACCGGTTTATCCGGCCATACACAGTTCATCCCAGAGGCTTGTTAATCCCCGGTTCAACTCAGGTTTGCGACAGTTTAGCGGTCGCGCGGCATAGTTTTGACACATGTCGCGGGCAGGGTGTCGGCGATCGATCGTTTGAATGAGGGCCGGGGCGGGCTTATTTAAGGGGATTGAGCGGAAGGGATGGCCTCGGTGCGCTTGTTCTTCAAGATTTTGCTGCCTTTGCTGGTGATCGCCGGCGGCGTCGCCGCGGCGGCGTGGTTCAAGGAGACCAAGCCGGCGCCGGTTGCCAAGGCGATCGAGGAGCGGGTGTGGACGGTCGAGACCGCATCCGTGAATTTCGCCGACGTTCAGCCCGAGCTTCGGTTGTTCGGCGAGGTGGTGGCGGCGCGCGAGGTTGAGCTGCGCGCGCTGGTCGCCGGGCCGGTGATCTCGGTGTGGGACGGTTTTGTCGATGGCGGCGCGGTGCCCGCCGGCACCATACTTGTCAGTATCGACCCGTTCGACGAGCAGCAGAATGTCGCCGAACGCCAAGCTTCGCTCGACGAGGCGCGGGCGCGCTTGGCGGAGACCCGCAGCCGGATCGAGGCCGAACGCGCGATGGCCGGCGAGGACCAGCGTCAGGTCGAGCTTTACGAACGCGACGTGGCGCGCCGTGAATCGTTGGTCGGTAATGCGGTGTCTGAGAAGGGGCTCGACGACTCGCGCCTGGTGCTCAGCGCCAGCCGGTTGCAGCTGATCCAGCGTGAACAAACCATCGCCGCGCTCAAGGCCGGAGTGGCTCAGCAGCAGGCGGTGATCGACCGGCTAACCGCGGCGCTGGCGCGCGCCGAACGCGCTCTCTCGGACACCGACTTGAAGGCGCCGTTCGACGGTTACTTGGCGGAGACCGCGGCGCAGCCCGGCAAACGCCTCGCCATCGGCGATCGGGTCGGGCGGCTGATCGACAGCACGGCCCTCGACGTTCGCTTTCATATGAGCGCCGCGGCGTTCGGCCGCGCCTTTGTCGGCGCGGCGGCGGATCAGCAGCGCACCGCGAAAGTGCTCTGGCGCACCGGCGACCGAACCCAGAGCTTCGACGCGGTGATCGATCGCATCGACAGTGAGATTGACCCGGCGAGCGGCGGCGTCACCGGTTTCGCGCGGTTGATTGACGATGGCGGCTCCGGCTTCGCGTCGCTGCGTCCGGGCGCCTTTGTCGAGGTCGCTGTCGACGACCGGCTCTATCGCCAGGTCAGCCGCCTGCCGGAAACCGCGCTGCACGACGGCGGCGTGGTCTTTGCCGTGGTCGATGGCCGGCTGGAGGCGCGCGCCGTCGAGGTGGCCGGGCGCGACGGCGAGGCGGTTTTGGTCACCGGTGAACTCTCCGAAGGCGAGGCGGTGGTGACGACGCGGCTCACCGAAATCGGGCCGGGCCTGAAGGTGGCAGTGCGGTGAAACAGACGAGCCGCGGCCTGATCGGCCTGTTCGCCCGGCACCCGACCGCGGCGAACCTTTTGATGCTGCTGATGCTGGTCGCCGGCGCGCTATCGCTCACCCGCCACAACACCCAGTTCTTCCCCGACTTCTCGGTCGATTTCGTGTCGGTCAGCGTGGCCTGGCCGGGCGCCAGCGCGAGCGATGTCGAGGCCAACGTCATTGAGGCGCTGGAGCCCGAGCTGCGCCAGATCGACGACATCAAGAACGTGATGGGCACCGCGATGGAAGGCGTCGGTCAGGTCGCCATCGAGTTCAATCCGGGCGCCGACATGCAGGCCGGATTGTCGGCGGTCGAAACCGCGGTCGCCCAGGTCACCACCTTGCCGGAGGAGTCGGAGACCCCGGTGATCAAGCGCGCGATCTTCTACGACACGGTGAGCCGGCTCATCATTTCCGGGCCGTTCCCCGAGGCCTCGCTCAAGGTGGTCGCCAAAAAGATCAAGGAGGATCTGCTGGCGCGCGGTATCGACAAGGTTACGCTGGCCGGCGCGCGCGACGAGGAAATCTGGGTCGAGGTCGATCAGGCGACATTGCTGCGCCTCGACATGACCCTCGGCGACATAGCGGACGTGATCGGCCAAACCAGCCAGGACCTACCCTCGGGCGACACCAGCGGCGCCAACGAGATACAGATCCGCAGCTTGGGTTTGAAGACCGATGCCGACTCGCTGCGCAACATCGAGGTGCTGGCGCGCGACAGTGGCGAGCGCATTTTGCTGGGCGACATCGCCACCGTGGGCGACGCGTTCGAGGACGGCCAGCCGATCATCCTGCACCGGGGCGAGCGCGCGGTGGAGTTGAACATCCTGCGGGCCGCCGGCGCCGACGCGCTTGATCTCGCCGATGTAGTTGACGGTTATCTCGCCGAAATTCGCCCGACCCTGCCGCCGACGCTCAGGGTCGAGCAGCACGACGTGCGTGCCGGCCTGATCAAGGAGCGGATCAATCTGCTGTTGCGCAACGGCCTCGGCGGGCTGGCCCTGGTGCTCGGTGTGCTGTTCTTGTTCCTCAATGGGCGCATCGCAATCTGGGTCGCGGTCGGTATCCCGGTGGCGGTGATGGCGGCGCTGGCGGTGATGCTGGCGACCGGACAGTCGATCAACATGATCAGCCTGTTCGCCTTAATCATGATGATCGGCATCATCGTCGATGACGCGATCGTGGTCGGCGAGCACGCCGCGGCGCGCAGGCTCGGCGGCGCCGGCGGTCTGGAAGCGGCGGAGACCGGTGCGCGGCGCATGCTGGCGCCGGTGATGGCGGCCTCGCTGACCACCATGGCCGCGTTCCTGCCGGTAATCCTAGTGTCCGACATTATCGGCCAGATCATGCGCGCGATCCCGCTGGTCGCGATGGCGGTGTTGATCGCCAGCCTGGTCGAATGTTTCCTGATCTTGCCCGGTCATATGCGCGGTGCGTTGTCGCGCGATCCGGGCGAAGCGTCGCGCGTGAGAAAAGCGATCAACCGCACGTTCGACCGGTTGCGTGACGGCCCGTTCCGGGCCTTGGTCAGCCTCGCGGTGCGGTGGCGCTACACCACCTTGGCGCTGGCGCTGGCGCTGCTGATCGGATCGGTCGGGATGATCGCCGGCGGGCGGCTGCAGTTCGTATTCTTTCCGTCGCCCGAGGGCGACATCGTGCAGGTCGATTATAGCTTCGCACCCGGCACGCCGCTCGCGCGCAGCGAGGCGATGATCGCGGAATTGGAACGCTCGCTTGCCACCGCCGACCAGACGCTCAATCCGGACGGCGGCAGCGTGGTCCGGCTCGCGGTCGGCAAGATCGGCACTTCGGTGTCGGCGGAAGAGGGAGGCCAGCAGGCGCGCGGCGATCATATGGGCGGCATGCAGGTCGAGCTCGAACCCTCCGAATACCGCACCATCCGCACCGAGACGGTGATCGACGCGTGGCGCGCCGAGGTCCAAAATCTGGCCGGTTTGGAAACCTTGACCATCCGCGAACGGCGGGGTGGCCCGCCGGGCCGCGATCTCGATGTTCGCTTGTCCGGCGGCACCGTCGAGACCCTGAAGACGGCGGCGCTCGAAGTGCGCGATCTGCTTGGCGGCTATGCCGGCGTCAGCGATATCAGCGACGACCTGCCGTGGGGCAAACAGGAACTGGTGCTCGAGGTCACGCCGCATGGCCGGGCGCTCGGCTTCACCACCGAAAGCCTCGGCCGCCAGGTGCGCGACACCTTCGAAGGCGCGATCGCCAAGCGCTTCCCGCGCGGCGACGAGGAAGTGCTGGTCCGGGTGCAATATCCGCGCGGCACGATTGCGCCCAGCACCTTGCGCGAGCTTTATTTAAGGAGCCCGGCGGGCGTCGAGGTGCCGTTAAGCGAGGTCGTCAGCCTGCGCGAGGATCGCGGCTTTTCGCTGATCCGGCGCGAAGACGGCGTGCGCGAAGCGGCGGTGGCGGCGGAAATCGACACCGCGATCGCCAACCCGACCGAACTGGTCGCCGCTTTATCCGCTGGCCCGATGAACGACATTGCCGAGCGCCACGGCATCGCGTTCCGGTTTGCCGGCAAGGCCGAGGAACAAGGCGAAACGCTGGCCGATATGAAGCTCGGCGCTCAAATCGCGCTCGCCGCGATGTACATCATCTTGGCCTGGGTGTTCGCCAGCTACACCCGGCCGTTCGTGGTCATGGCGATCATCCCGTTCGCGTTCATCGGCGTCGCGGCCGGGCATCTGTTGCTCGGTTTCGACCTGACCATTTTGAGCATCATCGGTCTACTCGGCCTGTCGGGGATCGTCATCAACGACTCGATCATTTTGGTCAGCACGATCGACGAGCGCTTGAGCGACGGCGAACCAGTATTCGAGGCGATCACCCAGGGCGCCTGTGACCGCCTGCGCGCGGTGCTGCTGACCTCGTTGACCACCATCGGTGGTCTGACGCCGCTAATGTTCGAGACCAGCCTGCAAGCGCAGTTCCTCAAACCGATGGCGCTGACCATCGTGTTTGGCCTGATGGCGACGACGCTGCTGGTGCTGTTCGTCGTGCCCTCGCTGATCGCCATCCAGCACGACTTCCGCTTCCGCCGGTCACCGGCGCCAGAAGCTCGGCAGAAACAGCACCAGTACCGTGAACAGCTCGAGGCGGCCGAGTAGCATAGCCGCCGACATGATCCATTTCGCCGAGTCGTCGAAGCTGGCGAAATTGCCGGTCGGGCCGATCACGTCTCCCAATCCGGGTCCGACATTGGCGACCGCCGTGGCGGCGCCCGAGATGCTGGTGACGAAATCGTAACCGTGCAGTGCCAGGGCCAGAGCGACCATCGCGAACGCGGCGAAGAACATGAAATAGAAGCCGAGCACGGCGCTGGTCACCGAGTCTGGGATCGGCTTTCGGTTGTAGTGCGCGACGAACACGCCGTGCGGGCGGATAATTTGGCCGATCTGCACCCGCGCGGTCGAGAACAGGACTTGGAAGCGGAAGATCTTGATACCGCCCGTGGTGCCGCCGGTACAACCGCCGACGAACATCAAGAAGAACATCACGCTCATCGCGAACCCGCCCCACAGGCCGTAATCCGTTGAGCTGTAGCCGGTGCCGGTCATCACAGAGACCACGTTGAACGCGGCATAACGCAGCGCGGCAAGTGGCGGCTCGTTAAGGGCCGACCAGTTCCACAGCATCATCACCGCGATGATGGCGGCGGCCATTCCGAGGAACCATTGCACCTGGCTGTCGGAGATCAGGCTCTTGAGATCGCCGCGCATGGCGGTGAGGTAGAGCACAAACGGTAGCGAGCCCGCGATCATGCCGACCGTGATCACCACGTCGATCGTGGCGTTGTTGAACTGGCCGATCGACCCATCCACCGTCGAATAACCGCCTGTGGCAATGGTTGTCATGGCGTGGCACACGGCTTCGAACTGGGTCATGCCTGCCGCCCATAGCATCAGTGCCCAGACCACGGTGAGCGCGAAATAAACCACCGTGATCGACGCCGCGAGCTGGGCCGCACGCGGCACCGCCTTATCCGACTGGTCGGAGGATTCGCTGCGGAACAGTTGCATGCCGCCGACGCCGAGGAACGGCAGCACGGCGATCGCCATGACCACGATGCCGATACCGCCGAGCCATTGCAGCAGCGCGCGCCACAACAAAATGCCCGGAGGTGACGTATCGAGGCCGCGGATCACGGTCGACCCGGTGGTGGTGAGCCCCGACATCGCCTCGAAATAGGCGTCGGCATACGACAAGCCGAGCGCCGAGAAGGTGAAGGGCAGGGCGGCGAACCCGGTGAGCACAATCCACGCTGCCGTGGTCAGCACGAAAGTCTGGTGAACGCTGACGGTAAAACGGCGAGCGCGGAATGCCAGCACCAAGGACATGCCGATAAAAAAGGTGACGGTGGCTGAGGTGGCAAATACTTGCCAATCCGGATTTCCAACCGCCAAGTCGGCGATCGCGGGCACAACCATGGTTACCGCGAGCGTGGTGAGCAGCACGCCAAGAACGAACAGGATGGGCCGGAAGTCGATCACGGGGCAGGCGAACTGTGGGCGCTGCGGCCTAGGTCTCAGGCATGTCCGATCATGCTGAGGAATTCTCGCCGAGTGCTTGGGTCGTCGCGGAACGCGCCGAGCATGCGACTGGTTTTCATGGTCACGCCCGGCTTATGCACGCCACGGGTGGTCATGCATTGATGCGTCGCCTCGATAACCACCGCGACGCCCTTGGGATTCAGCACACGGTCGATTATATCGGCGATCTGCACGGTCATCTTTTCCTGGATTTGCAAGCGGCGCGCATAGACGTCGACAATACGCGCGAGCTTGCTGATTCCAACCACCCGGCGGTCGGGCAGATAAGCAACGTGGGCGACGCCGATGATCGGCGCCATGTGGTGTTCGCAATGGGATTCGAAGCGGATGTCGCGCAACACCACCATCTCATCGTAGCCTTCGACCTCTTCGAACGTGCGCTGAAGAATTTCGGCCGGGTCGGTTCGGTAGCCGGCAAAAAACTCTTCGAATGATCGAGCGACACGTTCCGGCGTGCCTTCGAGGCCCTCGCGCGCCGGGTCGTCTCCGGCCCACAGGATAAGCGTGCGCACGGCGGCCTCAGCCTCGGCGCGGCTCGGGCGCGCGGCGTCCTGGGTGTCGCGCTCGGTTTCAATGTCGGAAGGGGAAACGTCGTCCATGGGACCTCGCATTTCAGCGGCAATGGCTGGCCGTTGCGCGCCGATCGCGCGCCGCATGATTGAGCCTCGGTCTTAATTCAGGCGCTTGGCGGCGAATGGTGAATCCAGCGAGAAAGCGGGAACGGCGGCGTCGAAATGTTCGCCGTCCTCGGTCACCATCTCGTAACTGCCGACCATGAATCCGGTCTCGGTGGAGAGCGGCGTGCCGCTAGTATATTCGAACGTGTCGCCGGGGCCGAGAATCGGCTGCTCACCGACGACGCCGGCGCCGCGAACCTCCTGGGTGCGGCCGTGGGCGTCGGTGATCCGCCAATAGCGATTTCGCAGCTGAACCGTATCGGGTCCCAAATTCTCGATCCGAACCTGATAAGCGAACAGGTAATGGCCTTTTTCCGGCGCCGATTGTTCGTCGAGATAATACGGCCGAACCGAGATTTGGATCTCTCGCGTGGTTTCCGCGTAGCAGGCGGTGTCTTCGTCGGTGTCGTCCATAGCCCGACTCTCTCGACTCTTCTGGGAAACAGGGTGGGCCAATGATCGGTCCTTGTCCAGCGACTCAACCGACGCTGCAGGCGCCGCCACCAAGCACGCAGAACTTTGCGCAATGCGGATGATTGAGCGCGACTGGCGCCTGCGCATCGGCAAGCGTTTCGCCCATTTCAAAGCGTTCATCGTAGGGCAGCAGCGTGCATGGCACCACGACCGGCGCGTTGGCGCCTTTGCGCTTAACCACCATGCGCGACCCGGCGCACATCATGGCGTCCGGCGAGACATTGAGAATGCCCCAGCAGGCCTCGGTGATCTCGGGAACGTCGGCGGTTTCGTCCATTTCGGGAAACAGCACCAGCTCAACCGGGTTGTCGCTGTCGATCCGGACGCCGAGTTCCGCGAACAGGCGACGGTAACCGGCGCGCATCGCATTCTCGGCCTCGCCCCACTTCAGCCGTCCGGCGACGTTCACCGAAAAGCCATGCCTGACCAGCCATTGCAACCCATCGATCGAGGGTTGCCACGATCGAGCGCCGCGCTCGGTCTCGTGCAGAGACTGCGCGTAGTGGTCGAGCGACACCCGGATGGTCAGTCGGTCGCCGAAATTTTCCGCCAGTGGCAACAGCTGATCGGCGACCTTCATCATGGGACGCATGGCGTTGGTCAGCACCAGCACTTTAAGCCCGCGTTCGAGGCAAAGAGCGATGATCGGCACGAACTCGGGGTTCATGAACGGCTCGCCGCCGGTGAAGCCGATCTCTTGGGTCCCGAGCTTGCGGTCGTCGATTTCGTCGAGAAAGGTGCGCACCTCGTCGAGGCTGAGATAGGTCAATCGGTCGTTGGTCGGACTGGATTCGATGTAGCAGTCCTGGCACGTCAGGTTGCACAGCGTTCCGGTGTTGAACCAAAGCGTGGTCAATTCCTTGAGCGCGACGTGCGCTCGCGCCTCGCCCGTGGCGGTGCGCTTTGGATCTAGAAATTTCGCGGGATCCACGGCCGGATTGGCCACCGGAACGGCTGAGAACATGAACAAAGTCTCCGTCTTTTGTTTTCTTGCCCGTCACGATCTCCGAAACTTAGCCGGCGGCGACCGCACGTAGCCCGAACCTATGTGGCACACGATCTGTGTCAACCGCATGGCAGGATGTTTCAAGCGCTCGTGAATATTCGTCAACCAGTATGAGCGCACCTCTAAACCATTTGTCTGAACGCCTGGCCCGCTTGAAGTGGGTCACGCGACGACGCGGCCTGCCCATAACTGGCGGCAAAACTTGTCCTGATCAAGCGCCTCTTCATGGTCGAAAGATGTCCTGAACCGTAATTTCAAAACTTTCCGCGTCCGCAACAAGCGTGGCCTAACTTTGGATCCAGGATGTTCCAACCTGCGCATAGTTCATTTGGACCATGCCAAATTTTGCTAAAATTGATAGCATCTTGCGAAATCAATAAATTCTCCGTTTCACAGGTGTTTATAAGAATTTTTAGAGATTTTGAATCATGATTTCGATGAAACGCACTTCCAGACTGGGAAAAACTAAAAAACGAATTTCCACGATCGAATATGTGGTCGTTTTAAGCCTGTTTTCGGTCGTGATCATGGGTGCGCTCGCGGCGGCCGCGACCAAGACCACGGCCGGTTACGTGTTTCTGAGCAACGCGATTCATATGCTGTTCGGCTGAACCTCCCTTCGGTCCGGACCCTGAAGCCGGATCGACTACAAGAAGACGTTGTGATCTGACCTTCAACTGCCCCGGCTTGTCCGGGGTTTTTCTTGGTCCAGAAGGACCGGGGCAATTGTTTTAGCAATGATTTTGCCCGGAGTGCCGTCAGCAATGCCGCAGGTTCAGGCGGTTCGTGGTCCCGCGAAATGGTGACGCAGCACTCGGCGTCTGCATCGAAAAATTCAAAAAAAGTGTCCTCACGATATTTCCACAACCGAAAGGATCACCAAGCAATAAGGGGCCGGACACTAATGAAAGCCAGCATAGTACAAATGCACCATGCGGGATTTTGCTAAAATTGTTAGAAAATACACCATGAATTCAAGAGCGGCCGGATTGCAGGTCTGGCGGATACGACGGGAGATAGAAAAAAATGAATTTCATTGCATTTATTGAACGTTTTCGAAGCGACCAGAGTGGTGCAACGGTGATTGAATACGGTCTGATCGCGGCCTTGATCTCGGTGGTGATTTTGGGAGCGCTGATCGTTACAGGCGGCGAGCTCGAAGCGACCTTTGATTTCATCGCCACTACTCTAAAAAACGCCTAGGCAGAGCTTCCTCCGGCTCTGACCATTGGTTTTGGGGTGAGACCTTGAGTGCCCCCGCCTAGTGCGGGGGCTTTTTTTTGTGTGCATCTGGCGGTGTGGGGGTGGGAGCAGCGTTGGGTTGGCACCAGCACATTTTCCGAGTTATCGGGCGCGCGCGTTACGCGGCCGGGGTGCTTGCGCGTCCCCGCTGAACTCCGTAGGTTTCCCGGGCAGAGCGGGTGTAGTTCAGTGGTAGAACGTCAGCTTCCCAAGCTGAATGTCGCCGGTTCAATCCCGGTCACCCGCTCCAATTTCACACCGAATCCGATGATTATCTCGGCCTAGTCGAGATCGATCCCGCCCCAGCGGATGGCTTCCAGGATGTTCGAATAATCGTCGGTCCACACGCGCCGATCAGTTGCCTCCTCAAGCGGAGTCCAGCGACCGCTGAGGCTAAGTCTGTCGAGATCGGCGGCTGTGCGAGCGATCGCAACCCATAGCGACGCGGAACTGACGATGGCGCTGGTCGCGCCGTCGCCGTCGACGGCCGAGGACTCTGATTTCAAACCCACGCGCGCGACCATGCCTTGATCCGCGACGAGCGCCGAGACGATCGGGCGCAAGTCCAGATAGCGGTTCGAGATATGCAGCACGAGCGCGCCACCGTCATGCAAACGGCTGGCAAACAGAGCTATCGCTTCTCGGGTCATCAGATGCATGGGGATGGCGTCCGAACTGAACGCGTCGATCACGAGCAAATCGAACCGCGTGTCGACCTCGTGCGCCAAGGTCAGCCGAGCATCGCCGACAATGATCGGCGCATCCGGCGCGCAACGGGGCATCAGATCGAAGTAACGGCCGTCGGTCGCCAGGCGTACGACCAAGGGATCGATTTCGTAGAAACGCCATGACTCGCCCGGTCGCCGGTAGCAGGCGAGGGCGCCCGCGCCGAGTCCGACAATCCCGATCGATGGCGGGGCCATTGTGTCTTGCACTGCGCCGATGATCTCGGCCACCGGGCCGTCCGGGGCATAATAGGAGATCGGTTGGATCTCGCCGTCGGCGGCTATGCGTTGGCCGCCATGTTGGGTCGTGCCGTGAATCAGGACGCGCAACTCGCCGTTGGCTTTTTCGGCAACCCGGTAGACGCCGAAAAAGCTGCGCTCGCGCGCCAGGGTATCGTTTGGAACGCTGACCGATACGCTGGACGCAATCACAGCACCGACAGCCAACGCGAAACCAACCGGTCGTGCCTTGCGGCCGAACGCCATCACGGCGAGCAAACAGGTAAAAATTGCGGTGAACATGAGCACCTGGTCGGGGACCAACCAGGTGATCAGCGCGTTGAGGCCGAACATGGCGCCGACCAGGATCAGCGCAAACACAAAATCGCTCCGCTTGAAAAACGCAGACTTGGCGGGCGGCAGCAATGCGCAAGCGACAACGATTGCGAGGGGGTACTCATAAACCCCATTGAACACCAGCGGCGCAATCACCGCGGTGAAAGTCCCGCCGATCAGGCCGCCTAACGAGATCACCAGATAATATTCTGTCAGGTGGGAAACCGGCGGGCGTCGACGTGCGAGCTCGCCATGGCACATCAGCGCAACGGCGAAAAACACCGACAGGTGCAGAGGCAGGATCAACGCTGTAGGCGCCGGCCAGATGAAGAAACTCGCGAGCAAAACGGCGGCAAATGGGAAGGCCCGCAGAGCCAGCCAGTGCGGCACAACCGGCCGGCGCGCGAAGACAATGACAAAAGTCAACAGATACAGCGCGAGCGGTATCACCCATAAAAGCGGCGCGGCGGCGATGTCGGTGGAGATGTGACCGGTGACGCCGAGCAACAGGGCGGAGGGAACCGCGCTATAGACGATCCAGGCGATGCGGGAGCGCCAGTTCGGGCGTGTTGGCGCGGGTGCCGCGATTTCGTCGGATGTGTCCGTCATCGCGCCGCGCCGCGCGGTCAGCCAACCGCTCACCGCGATTAGCACGGCGAGTACGACGAAGCCGCCGGTCCAGGCGAGGCTTTGCTCGCGCACGCTCAGCAAGGGCGCCAAGATCAGCGGGAACCCGAGCAACCCCAGGATGCTGCCGAGATTGCTCGCGCCGTAGAGGAAATAGGGATCCGCGGCGTGTGGATGACCCGTGCGCGAAAACCAGCGTTGCATCAGCGGTGCGGTGGCGGATACCGCGAGGAACGGCAAGCCGATCGAAACCGCCAGCAACCCGAGCAACCACAGAACGGGGATGGTCTCCGCATCGGGTATCCACCCTTGCGCGACCGAAATTGGCAGGAATAAAAAAGCGCCGACCAGCATCACTAGATGGATCAGCAATTGCGTCCGGGGTTGAAATCGCCGCGAGAGCAAGTGGGCGTAAGCATAGCCGGCGAGCAACGCGGCCTGGAAAAATACCATCGCCGTGTTCCACACCGCCGGCGATCCACCAAGCAAGGGCAGCACCATCTTGGCGAACATCGGCTGGATCCAGAACAGCAACCCGGCGCCGATGAACATGGTCGCCCCGAATAAGAGCAGAACCGCTCTTTCGCTAACAACCGATCCAGCGGCCGCGGGGCGGAAAGCCGCCGCGGGAATATCTGACGGTGCCATGTGGTAGTTTCCGTTCGCTGGTTTGTCCCGGGGCCGGAGTCAGGGACTAATGCCCGACAGGCCGCCACGGTCACCTGGGTCCATCTGTTAAATAATTAGGGCAATTGGCCGGCGCGCCTACGAACGAGGCCAGTGCCAAGTTTGTTTCAATTCGGCCCAAAATCGTTTGAAAAAGGCGCACGAATCCGTGATTTGAGCGTTGGCGTGGGGCGTGGAAGATTGAGCCGGGTCACGACGGAAAGGGTATGGCATGGACGCAGACGAACTCCGGGCGTTGCAGGCGCCCCTCAAGGCGCGTTATCGCGAGGACGCGAGGGCGGCGATCATTACGCTAACCGCGGACGGGTCGGTGGACGCCGACGGTGTGGCGTGCTCGGTCGAAACCGGCAAGGCCTTGGTCGAGGCGGGCCTGCATCCTTCCGGCGGCGGCACCGGGCTCCAAGCCTGCTCCGGCGACATGCTTTTGCAGGCCCTGGTTGCCTGCGCCGGGGTCACCCTCAAAGCGGTGGCAACCGCGCTTGGCATTGACGTGCGGGCGGGAACCGTCCGCGCCGAGGGCGATTTGGACGTGCGCGGCACGCTCGGCGTCGATTCCGAGGCGGCGGTCGGATTCCGCGATATACGCCTGAGTTTCGACATCGACACCAATGCCGCGCCCGAAACACTGCAAAAACTTTACGACCTCACCGAACGCTATTGCGTGGTGTTCCAGACCCTAACCAAGGGCGTGCCGGTCGCACTCACCCATGATGGGATGTCGGGCGAAGCGAGCTAAACTATTGTTTTGAGGGCGAAATAAAGTAAGAAATTAAGAAAGCCGCAGAATCACCTGCCCAAGAATGGGATTAGCCGCTCACTTCAGCCGTAATCTTAAGCCAACATCGCGAGTAGCTCGGGCGGCAGGGCGAAGCTGGCGGTGTGAATGGCTGGAGAATAATAGCGCGTGTCAAATCCGGTCGCCTTGAGGCGGGCGGCGAGGGTTTCGGCATCCACCTTACGCAAGGTCATATCGTCGGTGGCCCAGCCGACCGCGAGCGCGCCGCCGGTATAGCTGGGCACGGGCACCAGGTAGAAGCTGACATCGGCGAACAGCGCGGCGAGGGCGTGGTAGCTGTCGCGCACTTCATCCGGCTGCACCAACGGCACGCCGTTCTGGGTCACCATCACGCCGCCATCGGTTAAACAGCGTCGGCAACCGGCGTAGAAATCAGGCGAATAGAGCGCCGCGCCAGGGCCCACCGGGTCGGTCGAGTCGACAATGATCACGTCGAAGCGCCGATCGGTTTGGCCAACGAACGCCTTGCCGTCGTCGATCACCAGATTGAGGCGCGGGTCGTCAAAGGCGCCGTCGGACAGGCTCGGCAGGTATTCCTTCGAGAGGTCGATCACCTTCCGGTCAAGGTCGACCATGGTCACGGATTTGACCGGGTGGCGCATCACCTCGCGCAGACAGCCGCCGTCACCGCCGCCAACGATCAGCACCTCGTGCGCCTCCCCATGCGCCAGGATCGGCACATGCACCAACATCTCGTGATAGATGTGATTGTCGCGCTCGGTGGTTTGAATCGCGCCGTCGAGCGCCAGCACGCGACCGAATATCGCATTTTCGAAAATCACCAAATCCTGATGCTCGGTGGTCTCGCGATAGATCACTCGGTCGACCGCGAAAAGCTGACCGTACTCGGCGTGCAAGGTTTCGATGAACTGCATCATCGGTGATCGAGGCCCGAAACGGGTGTCACAGAATGCCGCGCCGGTGCTCGACGAGGTCGATCCGCTCCGGCTGAAACGCCTCGCGCAATACGGCGATCGTTGCATGCGGCTTGGCGTCGCCGCACATGAACACGTCGATCGCGGCATAGGCCCGCTCGGGCCATGTGTGAATGCTAATATGGCTTTCGGCGATGATTGCGACGCCCGAAATGCCGCCTGTGTCGGTAAACCGATGCAGGTCGATCTTGAGCAGAGTGGCCGCCGCCGCGTCCGTCGCTCGCCTCAAGGTTTCCTCGATATGAGCCAGGTCGTCGAGCTGTTTGGCCTGCCATAGGTCGATGATCAGATGATGGCCGGCAAACCGCAGACCGTCACGCTCAACGAAGTGGTCGGCCGCCTCGCCATGGTCGCTCGGCTCCATCAATTTTGTCGTCGATCTTTCTTGTGCAGAGCCGTCCATAGGTCGAGACCCGTCCCGGTTTTCCCAAGGCCGCGGTCTTTCAGGATTCAACGACGGAAAGCAAGCGGAAAATAAGCCGCCGGTGCGGCGGCTCCGGCTATTCGCAGCGACTGTTGAGCAACAAATTGAGCTCCTCGGGCGTCAGCTCAACCGATCGAAACTCATCATGGCCGTTGTCGGAGCCGCGTCGACCGAGGCGCGCCAAGGCCTCGTCGAGATACTCGCGCCGTTCGCCCACGAAACAGCCTCGGACTTGGCGCCCGCCGGCCTTATGCGCAGCGGCAAGTTGAGCCTCGGCGGCGCCGAGGATCTCGGCGAGCTCCGCCACTTCGCCGACCGATGCCGCGACGCCGGCGCTGATGGTAAAGGTGAGAGGACCGCGCGCGGTCGGCAAGCACAGGTCCGAGAGCCCTTTGGTAAGCCGGTCCGCCAGTCGCACACCGGCCGACTCGTTGGCTTCCGGGAGGACGAAAGCCAGGACGCCGTCGTCATAGCGACCGAGCACGTCGGGATCACGCAAGTTTTCCCGGCACACCAGCGCGACAATATCGATCAGAATTTCCACCCACGCCTCACCGTGCTCGGCGGTGATGGCATTCCGCTCATCAACCTCAAGCAACAGCACGGTGACCGTGCGTTTGTAACGCTGTGCTCGGCGCACCTCGGATTCGGCGCGCTCGAGAAACGTCTCGCGATCGTGGATCCTGCCGGGGCGATTGGTCATTGGATCGGTGTCACCCACACCTGTTTGCCTGTGGTCTTGCCGGTTCTGTTAATTGTATTGCTCCCCGGACAAGGCCGAAACCTTGCCTGAGAGAACCCGGCAACCACATCCTGTTCAGATTCGGTGAGTAAAGAGTTAACGCGGCTATTGTGCGACAGTGTGTCAAATAGCGGCAAGCCGGGGATTCGATCGGCGGCGGCCCGGAAAAATGCGGAACGCGGAGAAAAAAGAAATGAAAAGAGCGTGGTCGAGGTCGGTCCAAGTCGGGGCGGCTTCGGTGGTCATCGCGATAACAGCCGTGGGCGCGCAGGCCAATGAGACTTGTGGCGCGGCCGGCCGCTGGGTCGATCCAGCAACCGTCACGGCGCGCGACGGCACGGATCTGATCAGCTCTATGGCCGCGCGCCAAGCCGTGTTGCTGGGCGAGGTTCACGACCAGGCGGAGCACCACCGCTGGCAATTGCACACTCTGGCGGCGTTGTATGGCCGCCAACCGGCGATGGCGATCGGGCTGGAGATGTTGCCGCGCGCCGCCCAACCGGTGCTTGACGATTGGGTTGCCGGCAAGCTTACGGTCGAGCAGTTGCTCGAGCGGTCGCGTTGGTCCGAGGTATGGGGATTCGATCCGGACCTTTATTTACCGGTGTTTCACTTCGCGCGACAAAACCATTTGCCGATGATCGCGCTTAATGTCGATCGTGACTTGATCGCTCGGGTTGGCGTCGAAGGTTGGCAAGCGGTGCCGACCGAGGTCCGCGAGGGTGTCGGCGATCCGGCGCCGGCGCCCGCCGGGTATCTCGATATGCTGGCGCAGGTTTATGTGGTGAAGGCACGGATGGCGACGGGCGACGGCGACTCGTTCGACGTGCCAAGTCCGGAAGAGCGCCGCGAGATCGACGCTGATCCCGGCTTCCAGCACTTCGTCGAGGCGCAACTGACTTGGGACCGAGCCATGGCGGAAGCGATTGCGGCGCGGCTTGGCGCGGCCGATGGACCGGTGCGGCTGGTGGTTGCCTTGGTCGGACGTGGACACGCGGAGTACGGATACGGCATTCCACACCAGCTCGCGGACCTCGGCATCGCCGACACCGGCGTGTTGTTGACGGCGCGGCCGCCGTGCGACGCCGTGGAAGCTGGAGTTGCCGACGCGGTGTTCGGGCTTGGCGACTGGCAAGAGCCGAGCCCGCAAGGGCCTCGGCTGGGTGTCATGATCGCCTCGGAAGATGCTGGCATCGTGGTGCAACAGGTTTCGTCGCCGAGCGTCGCGGAAGCGACCGGCCTCGCCGAGGGCGACGTTATCGTGGAGGCTGCGGGAACACCGGTCGCCGCCGCCGGTGAACTCATCTCCATCATCCAACGCCAGGCGCCGGGAACTTGGTTGCCGCTTGTTGTGCAACGCAATGCCGAGCGGATTGATCTGGTGGCCAAATTCCCGACCACGTTCTGAGTCGCGACCATGTTTTCCCGCACCGCGATCTTCATCCTGTGCGCCGCTTTGTGGCTGGCGCCGTCCACATTTGCACAGACTTCTGATCGGGCGACCTTCTCGGTTGAGCTTGACCCGATTGCACAAAGCCTGTCGGTCGTCGCCGAAATCCCGTTGACCGACACCGACGTGGTGACGGTCCGTCTCCCGGCCGGCATGGCGATCATCAATGCATCGGTCGACGGAACCGCCGCTGACATCAAAACGGCAGGCGGCGAAAGCCTCATCGCGGTGCCCCGCAGCGATCAACCGCAGTGGCTAGAAGTGACGTACCGGAACCAAGCCCCATCGGACGCTATGAGCACCGATCAAGCTTGGGAGCCGCCCGCGTTCGAAGCCGATGGCAGTTTTGTCCCGGCCAGGTACTGGTTCGCGCGGTTTGACCCGTCGCCCACCCAATATCGCCTGAACCTTACGGCGCCGCTCGGCCAGGTGGCGGTCGCCTCCGCGGCATTGGTCGAGGAGCAAGCGGGCGACACTGGCTATCGGGCGGTGTTCGAAGGAGATTTCGCCGCCGGGCCGCCGGCCTTGTTTGCCGGCCCTTACCAGGTCGCGGAACGCCAGCACGGCTCGGTGCTTCTGCGAACTTACTTCCACGAGCAGGCGTCGTCGTTGGCGCCGGTCTATTTCGATCAAGCGGCGATTTATCTCGACGACTATGTCGACCGGATCGGCGCGTACCCGCACGATCATTTTTTTATGGTGTCGGCAAATCTGCCGGTCGGCCTCGGCTTTCCTGGCCTCACCTATTTCAGCCGTCGCATATTGCCGATGCCGTTCATGCGCACCCGGTCGCTCGCGCACGAGGTCCTGCACAATTGGTGGGGCAACGGAGTGCGTCCGGATTATGAAAACGGCAATTGGTCGGAAGGCCTGACAACTTACATGGCCGACTATCGATTGGCGGAGGCAGAAGGCGCGGCGATCGCGCGCGACATGCGGTTCGGCTGGCTGCGCGATTTCGCGGCGCTACCCGCCGAGCGCGATATGCCGGTCACGGCATTCACCGTGCGCGATCATAGCGCCGCGCAAGTTGTCGGCTACGGCAAGGTGGCGTCCATTTTTCACATGCTGCGGATGGAGCTCGGCGAGAACGACTTCGATACGGCGATCAAATCCATTTGGCGTGAGCATGCCGGGAGCACCGCCGACTGGGACGATTTCGCGCGCGTATTCTCGTCCGCAACCGATCGCGACCTGACAACCTTTTTCGACCATTGGACCAAGCGGCGCGGCGCGCCGGCTTTGGCGCTGACCAAGGTAAAATCAACGCCCGAGGGCGATGCCTGGCGGGTGGAGGTAACGATCATCCAATCCGCGCCAATTTACCGGCTGACCGTGCCGCTGGTCATCGAGACTAAAAATGGACCTAATGAGGTTTCGGTCCAACTCGACGGTCGAGGCGCGCGCGCCGAATTCGAGGTCGATGCCAAGCCGCACGCGGTTGCCGTCGACCCGGATTATCACCTGTTTCGTCGCCTGGCGCCGGGCGAAGCACCGCCGATCCTGCGCGACGTCATGCTGGATGACAGTGCTGTGCTTGTGATTGCGGGCAACGCACCCGAGGTCACCGGGCACGCCGAGACGTTGGCCGCGCGTCTGCTCGATCTCGCTACATCCGAACCGCCGATTGCCGCCTCGATCGCCAAAGCCGGTGACAACCCAGTGGTACTGATCGGGCTCACCGATGCGGTTGTCGAACTCTTAGCGAACGCGGGCTTGTCGGGCCTGCCGGAAACCTTGGAAGGACGCGGTAGCGCTCGGGCCTGGGCGGCTCGTCGGCCGAACCGCGCGCCGATCCTGATCGTCGCCGCCGACGACACAGATGCCCTCGCGGCCGTGCTGCGACCGCTGCCGCATTATGGCGGCCGCAGTTACGTGGTGTTCGACGGCACCGATGCGATCGACAAGGACCTGTGGCCCGTCACCGAAGAGCACCGATTGCGCCGTCGGCTCGACTGATCTTGTCTACGCCTGGTTGCGAGCGCGGCCCATGTCATAGCCATATTCGCCGTAGGGCGCCAGCAGGACCATTTGTTTGCGGAAATCGATCCAGCTTTCGTAGATGCGTTTGCTCAGGCCGTCGATCGCCCCGGCGGCTGCGACGACGTCTTCGGAATGCGCGTGCATGGCGTCGATTACCGGGTCCGGGAAGTGCTGCGCGATCACGCCGTGCTTGTTGATTAGGGCATCGAGGGCGGCGGCGTTGCCCCGGATGGTCTCGGCGAGCATGCGCATATTTTCCTCGCCGGCCGCGACGCGCACGATTTCCTGCAGGTCGCTCGGCAGTTCGTCATAGGCCTTGCGGCTGACCGTGAACGCGATGCCGGGGCCGGGCTCATGAACGCCGGGCCCGTAGTAATATTTGACCACCTTGTAGAAACCCATGGCGAGGTCGTTGTAGGGGCCGGCCCACTCGGCGGCATCAAGCGCGCCGGACTGAAGGCTGGGCAGCACTTCGCCACCGGCGAGATTGACCGAAACCACGCCAAGCCGATTGAACACCTCCGCGCCGAGCCCAGGAATCCGCATCCTTAGGCCGTCCATGTCCTCGATTGAGTTGATTTCCTTAGCGTACCAGCCGCCCATGTTGGGGCCGCCGGTGCCGGCCATAAAGCCGCGCAAACCCCACTCGGCGTACATCTCGTCCCAAAGTTCCTGGCCGCCGCCATAGTAGATCCAGGCATTGTGTTCCTGCGGCGACAGGCCGCCGGGTACCGAGCAGAAGAACGGCACCGCGCCGTGCTTGGCGATCCAATAATAGGGCGCGTCGTGACAGCATTCGGCGACGCCGTCGCGCACCGCGTCGAAGGCCTCGAACGCCGGCACCAATTCGCCGGCGGCATAGAGCTTGACCGTTAGCCGGCCGTCGGACATGCGGGTGATGGCATCGGCGATGCGTTGGCTGCCGACGCCGATCGCCGGCAGATTGCGCGGCCAGGTGGTCAGCATCTTCCAACGGAAGGTCTGCTGGGCGATCGCGGGCGCGGCTAGGCTGCTCGCGCCAAGCGCGGTGGCGCCGGCGCCAATGCCGGCGGCTTTCAAGAACTTACGGCGTTTCATCGGCGGCCTCCCTGTCGCGGCGCTCAGCGCCGTCATTCTTGGATTTGTCCCAGTTCAGGCTAGCGGATCAGGACGGCAGCGGCAACGCACGGGCCCGTGAGATTGGCTTGGCGCCCGGCGATGAGGCAGACTGCGAACTCACTCAGAACTCAAGAGAGGGGCGCGCGCATGAAAGGATCAACCCGAGCGGCAATTAGCCGACGGAGCCTGATCGCCGGGACATCCGCGGGCCTGGCCACTATCGGGCTTGGCGTCGCGCCAGCGATCGGCCAGTCGCGCTCGCTCAAGATCGGCGCCTTGTTACCATTGACTGGCGGTCTTGATCTGCACGCCGAACAGATGTGGCTTGGTATCCAGACCGCGGTCGCGGAGATCAATGGCGCCGGCGGCGTGCTCGGTCGGCCTGTCGAGATGATCTATCGCGACGCGCAAGGCTCACCGGCTGGGCTGGCGGAGTTGTGCCGGTCGCTCGCTGACGAGGAAGGGGTCTCCGCCGCGGTTGGCCCGTTCATCGCCGCCGGCCGCAAGGCGGCCTCGCGCGCGCTCGCCGATCGTGGCGTGCCTCTCATATCCGCGAGCAATCACGAGGGTGATTATTGCCTGCCAAACTATTTCTCTTTCGGGCAAGCGCCCAACCAAGACATCGTGCCCCTTGTCCACTATCTCGACGCTGGTGCCGGGCGGTCTTATTTCCTGGTCGGCAGCAATTCCTCCTGGCAACACGGCGGGTTTCACGAGGCGGCGCTCAGCATTCTGAATGGCGAAGGCGGCACGGTACTAGGACAGGCGCACACCAATGTAGGCGAACAGAACTTCGGACCTGTGATCCGCAGCATCAAGAAATCTGACGCAGAGGCGGTGATCTTCTGCGTGCCGCGGCCGCAGGGCATTCAGTTCGTCGAACAGGCACAGAAACATGGCCTATTGGACAAAGTTCGGCTCGGTTGGGTCGGTTTCAACGAGCTGCACTCCGCGCGCCTGACGCCAGATCAATCCGGCTTCGTATCGACCGTTACCCCGTTCGTCAGTTCAGATACTGAAGGTGGCGTGCCTGAACTGGCCGCCCGAATGCGGAGCGTATCGGGCGAGAGGACCCCAGTGACCTACTATGCTTTCACTCATTACGCTGGCGTGACGGCGATTGCGGAAGCTTGCCGGAAACAGGGCGAAACATCCTCGGCGGCGGCACTGGCGGGGCTGCCAGGCTTGACCTTCACCAGCGCCACTGGGCCCGTGACCATCGACGCCAAGACGCATCATGCTAGTTACAATCTTGTTGTCGCGCGCGGCGAGGGGGATCGGTTGGCGATCGTCGAGCGTCTGGGCCAGGTTGTCGCGGACCCGGGCTGTTCCGCCACGTAGCGTTGGACCGCATATGGATTTGTGATCATGACCGATACGGACACGATGACCGGCTCGTTGGCGGGCTTGGCCGAGACTGTGCTCGCTGATGGGAAAATCGGTGCGCAGGACGTGGTTGAACTCCGACGCAACCACTACCGGGATGGCTCGATTTCGCCCGAAGAGGCCGATCTGCTGTTGCATTTATACGGTGCGGCTAGCGACCGGCACGAAGATTTCGACCGCCTGTTGATCGAGGCTTTGGACGATTATTTTTTGGTTGGCGAGGGGCTTAAGCTCGACGTTCGATCGGACGCGGTGACTCGGTTGCGGCCCTTTTTCGGGCCGAACGAGGGTATTTCCGACCGGACCATGTTCGAACTGGTCATACGCCTGATCGATCGCGGCGCCAATTGCCCACAGGACTTGTTCGATGCGGCTTTGCAGACGCTTGAGGATCATGTGCTCAAGGATGATCGGTCGGTGTTTAGCGGAAGCGCGGGCGAAGAATCGATCGATGACAGCGATGTTGCCCTGATCCGCAAAATTATCTATGGGCCCGGCGGCGTTGACGGCATGTTCATCGCGCAGCGCGAGGCCGACCTGCTGTTCGCCTTGCAAAAGGCAACCGCGGACAAAAGCAACGCGCCGGCGTGGCAGGACACGTTCGTCAAGGGCGTGACGGCCTATCTGCTTCAAGCGGGCGATACGCCGGGTCGTCTCGACCGCGGTGAGACCGAATGGCTTGTAGGCAAGCTGCCGGCCAACGGCGCGTTGCACGCCAACGAGCACGCGTTGTTGTCCTACGTGAGGCAGATCGCGAATGCGCTCGACTCGACGGGCGAGGCGTTGCTCGACCAACACGGCGCCTGACCCAAATCCCGTTCATTCCCAGCTAAGCCATTGACGTCGCGTACTCAAAAAGCGTCAATTGCGCCATAATTTTCGGCGACGGTCGATGGCGTTCCTTTAGGTCTGACTGTCGCGGTTTGCTTGGCAAGAAGCGCGGCGGCTGAGGGTCGGAAGCGGCGTGGTTTCAATCTTATAATCGACTGCACAGCAAAGACGTCGCAGGGGAGCGGACGATGAATTTGCGGGGCATTGTTTGGCTCATCCTGCTCGTGGGCGGGATCAGCGTGATAGCGCCAGATCGCCATGTTTTCGCACAGGAAACAGGCGACACCGAGGACATTGACGACGACGCGCCGACTGGCTTGGCCGTCGACGGTATTATCCGGTCGAACCGCGGCGGTTTCACTTTTCCCGACGGCAGCAGGATGCCGGCGCTGCCGCGTCTGGAAGCCGGTGGTCCATTCTCGTGTACGCCACCAGCGGGTGAAAACCGATCGTGCCCTTTACCCGGAGAATGGGATCTCTGTACGCTTAGCGGCGTCGCCATGTCGCGCTTCAACGCTTTTGTCGAGACAAGCTGCGACGTGGTGGATCGCGGCGGCGGATTGTGGACGATCGATATCGAAAGTTCGGGTCAGTTCATCATCCGCTGTTCAGCCAATTGCGTGAAGCTGAGCGTGCGGTAGGCCGCTCATGCCGAGAGCTGACGTGCCATGGGTTGATGACCAGAACGTCGCGCTGTTCACCGACCTGTACGAACTCACCATGGTGCAGGCCTATGTCGAAGAAGGCCTCGCCGATCAGGCGGTGTTCAGCCTGTATGTCCGACGCCTCCCGGACGAACGGAACTATTTGTTGGCCGGCGGTTTGGCCGGCGTGCTGCGGTATCTGGAAAATCTGCGCTTCGGAACGCAGGAAATTTACTACTTGGCATCACTCGGCCGCTTCTCCGAACGCTTTCTGACTTGGCTGTCTAAGTTCCGCTTCACCGGAGCCGTTCACGCGGTGGCAGAGGGCACCGCGGTGTTCGCCAACGAGCCGATCCTGGAAATTACCGCGCCGATTGCCGAGGCCCAGCTGGTCGAGACCATGGTGATGAACCGGATTCATCTCGAGACAGTCCTGGCATCCAAGGCCGCGCGGGTGGTGCAAGCGGCGGCCGGCCGAGCTGTGGTGGATTTCGCCGCGCGTCGTATGCACGGCGCGGACGCGGCGGTGAGCGGCGCGCGCGCGTTCCATATTGCCGGTGTCGCGGCGACGTCGAATGTGCTCGCCGGGCGGCTTTATGGGATCCCGGTCGCCGGCACCATGGCGCACAGTTATATCCAGGCACACGATGACGAGCTGGCGGCGTTCCGGACGTTCACCGGCGTGTTCCGGGATACGATTCTGCTGGTCGATACCTATGACACGCTGGCAGGCGTGGCCAAGGTCTGTGCCCTGGCCAAGGAGCTCGGCGATAATTTCGCGGTGCGCGGCATCCGACTCGACTCGGGCGATCTCGGCGCTCTTTCCGTGGCCTCCCGCCAGCTTCTTGATGACGCCGGTCTTCAGCGCGTGCAGATATTCGCCAGCGGTGGTCTCGATGAAAACGAAATCGCCCGACTGGTGGCCAGCGGCGCGCCGATCGACGCCTTCGGCGTCGGCACCGATATGGGGGTGTCGCGCGACCGGCCGGCGCTCGATATCGCTTACAAGCTCTGCGAATTCGCTGATCGCGGCCGGCTCAAATTGTCGCCGGGCAAACCGATCCTTCCGGGCCGCAAACAGGTGTTCCGGACCTATCGTGACGGTGTCGCCGTCGGCGACGTGATCGGGCGCGCTTCCGAGAAGCAGCCGGGTACCCCTTTGCTGCGCCCGATGATGCGCAAAGGGCGGACGCTGGCGGATGCGCGGCCCGCGCTCAAGGACATCAGGGCCTATGCCGAGGCGCAAAAAAACAGCCTGCCCAAGGCGCTGCGCGCCCTGACGCCCGCCGATCCCGCTTATCCGGTGGCGGTTAGCGAGACGCTGGCCGCCTATCAGGCCGAGGTGGCACGGGAGGTCGCGGGGTAGTAACTTGCTGTCTCCGTTGACTATCTTGCTGGAAATCCATGGCCACAAGACCGATCGAAACCGAATTCTTGATGTCGCTCGATATCGAAGTCGGCGACAGCCACATTCTGGGCGACACGCCCGAAGGCATGCGCCGGGTCGATCTGCTCGGGGGCGGGCGCTTCGAGGGACCACGCCTGCGCGGCACGGTGCTGCCGGGTGGCTCCGACCTGTTGCTGGTGCGAGCCGATGGCGGTGTGCGTACCGACGTGCGTCTGCTGCTGAAAACCGATGACGACGCGACCATCGTCGTCACCTATCGCGGCTCTCGTCATGGGTCAGGCGATGTGATGCGCAGGATCGCGGCCGGCGAGGAAGTTCCAGCCACCGACTATTATCTCCGTAACGCGCCGTTTTTCGAGACCGCGGCTCCGGGGTATGCTTGGCTCAACCGTATTGTCGCGGTCGGTCTCGGCGAGAGAATTCCAGGCGGAGCGCGCTATGACATTTACGAGGTTCTTTGAGATGACCGTTGGCCGATCAGGATGCTTCAGGCACACGTGGATTGTGTGTGTTGGCCTAGTCGTTGGGTTGACGGCATTTGGCGCGCAAGCTCATCAAACCGGCGTTAGCACGGTTCGCATCGATATCACGGACGACCAGATCGGCGTCGAGCTGGCGGTTAAGGGACAGGATCTCGATACCGCGCTCGGCACCGAAATCGTCGATCTCGAAACCGATCAGGTGCGTCCCGGCATACTTGCCGATGTGGCCCAACGGGTAACCGACCACCTAATCGCCGGAGCGGCGGTGCTGCATGGCGAAGGACAGCTCTGCGAAGCGGTGCCGGACGCGCCCGTGGCCGACGAAGACGGCGTCATCCTATGGGTCGGCTGGCGCTGTCCGTCGGATGTCGCAATCGACTATCGCAATCGGTTGTTCCTGGAACAGGAACCGCTGGCGATCCAGAACGTGCTGATCTTGCGCGGCGATGATATGACGCCGAGCGTGCTGACCGCCGAGCATGACACGTTGCGGCTGACCGACCCGCCGCCACCGGTGCTCACCGTGATCGGGCGCTATACCGTTTCGGGCATCGAGCATATCTGGATCGGCTACGACCATATCGCGTTCTTGATTGCACTGCTCTTGTGGGCCCGTCGGCTATGGCCGGTGGTCAAGGTGGTGACGGCGTTTACGGTCGCCCATTCGATTACGCTGGCGTTGGCGGTGCTCGACATCGTTTCCCTGCCGGCAAGCGTGGTCGAACCCTTGATTGCCGCGAGCATCATCTGGGTCGCGGCGGAGAATTTTTTCTCCGAGAATATAGCGCGCCGTTGGAAGGTGACATTCTTGCTCGGTCTGGTGCACGGCTTCGGGTTCGCCGGCGTGCTCCGCGACTTCGGACTGCCGCCCGACGCGCTCGGCCTGGCCCTGGCCTCGTTCAACATTGGCGTCGAAATCGGTCAGGTGGCGATTGTCGCGGTTGCCGTGCCGGTTCTGCTCGGTATCGACCGGCTGATGCACGCCGCCACCCGCAGCCGCGCGTTGGTCAGCGCTATGTCGCTCATAATCGCCGGCATGGGCCTTTATTGGCTCGCAGCGCGCACCGTCTTTGCGTAAGCGACGAAGCGACCCCCCAATGAGCGAATGAGGCTCAAGTCATGACTGATGCATCGATCATCACGGGCTACCATGCCCACGTCTATTACCACGACGACGATAGCCGCGCGCGCGCCGCCGTCCTACGCGAAGCCATCGAGAGAGATTTTAATGTCACCATGGGCCGCTGGCGGGACGAGCCGGTCGGCCCGCATCCAAGGTCGATGTACCAGGTGGCGTTCGAGCCCGACCAATTCGCCGCCATCGTGCCTTGGCTGATGCTCAATCGCGATGGGCTAACCATTCTGCTGCACCCAAACACCGATGACGCGGTGGCCGACCATCGCGACCAGCCTTTCTGGTTCGGCGAAGTGCTGCCGCTCGACATCGGTTTTCTGGAAGCCCTCGGAAACGACTCCTGAGCGTCTAATCGACCCCGCTAGGGCCAGCCGTCGCTATTCCTCTTCCGGTTCCAGGACTTCGAAGGTCACCACTTCATTGCTGGTCGGTTTCAGGGTCGCCAGATAATCATAGATCGAGCTTATGTCGAGCTGGCTCAAGCCGGCATACTCCCACCACGGCATTATGGTGTTGGGCTTATCGCGCCTCACCACCATCGCTTCATAGTCTTGGCGAGACTTTGACGAAAACGCTTCGATGAACTGCTCGCGTGTCCAATTGCCGATACCGGTCGCCTTGTCGGGTGTGATGTTGGCGCTGCGGATGATGCCGACCTCCGGCACTTCAAACTCTCGACCCCCGGCATAGGGCGGGCCGGTATATCCACCATCGGCAAATTCGGTGTGGCAATCCGCGCAACCGCCGATGCGGACCAAATATTGGCCGAACCGCGCACGGTCGCTTTCGCGCGGCCTAGTGCCGGGTACGCCGTCTCTCGGGAAGGTGCGCAGCTTGAGTCCGGCCCAGAACCCGATGTCGGGCTCGGGGTGCGTCGCCTCGACTTCCGGCAGCGTGCGCATGTAGGCGATGACGGCGAAAATGTCCTCGGTATCCGCCTGGCCGAAATAGGAATAGGGCATGACCGGATAGATCACCCGGCCGTCGCGTGACAGGCCGGCCGTGATCGCGCGGTAAATCTCGCCGTCGGTCCAGTCCTTGAGCGCGAAGGGTGTAATGTTCGAGGAATAAACCACGCCCGGCACACCGGCTTCGGGCCCGAAGCGCATGCCGCCGCCGCTTTCGGATCCGGCGACCGGCGGCATCGAGTAGCGGTCCAAGCGGCGTTTCGAATGGCAGCTGACGCACCCCATCACGTTTTCGTACAAGGTCTTGCCGCGCACCAGGCGCTCGGCCGTCGCTTCAACGGTGATGTCGGGCACCGCCGACACCCGAGGATAGGCCATCATGAAAAAGGTCAAGCCAACGACCGCGACCAGCGCGGCCGCAAACGCCCCGACCAAAGTTAGGACGGTGATCGATTTTGCCGGCATGTCTGAGGGCCCTCGACAACTTCACAACAAGTCCGATGCGGGCGAACGAAACCCGCGCGACGATAACGCCGCCATGCTATGGCGGATGTGAGCACGCGCACAATCAGGCTTTGCGGCCGCGCTTGCAGACGGCCGGGTGAGACCCTATTTTCCCATTCGTCAAAGCGGCTTCGACAGTGTCGAAAACCGCTGAAATCAGCGAAAGACGCGGGTCGAGGCAGCCGATGAAGGCACGAATTTATCAACCGGCGAAAAACGCCATGCAATCGGGCCGGGCCAACACCCGGCGCTGGTTGCTCGAGTTCGAACCGGCCACCGCGCGCTCGGTCGATTCGCTGATGGGCTGGACCAGCTCGCCCGATACCAGCCAGCAGGTGCAGCTCAGCTTCGACAGTTGCGAGGCGGCAGTCGCCTATGCCGAGAAGAACGGCATCGCCCATCAAGTGATCGCGCCGCACAAGCCGAGACGTCGGATCAAGGCCTACGCCGATAATTTCCGTTATAATCGCGTTGAGTGACCCTCGGGCCTGATGCCGCGGGTCGCCCCGCGCGCCCGTAGCTCAGTTGGATAGAGCAGCGGACTTCTAATCCGCAGGTCGCAGGTTCGAATCCTGCCGGGCGCGCCAACTCATTAGCGGTTGCTTGTTCTGACTGAAAATTTGGCGCCGTGCACAGGCGGCGTCGCAATGATGCGTGTTTGCCATGACCGACCTGATTCCCGTGACTGATGAAATCGCGCTCGACCCGGACGAGCTCGAGTGGCAGTTCGTGCGCGCGTCGGGGCCGGGAGGGCAGAACGTCAACAAGGTGGCAAGCGCGGTGCAGCTCCGGTTCGACGTCGCGCGCTCGCCGGCGCTGCCGGACGATGTGCGGGCGCGGCTGGTGGTGCTCGGCGGTCAGCGGGTGACCCGCGAGGGTGTGTTGGTGATCGACGCGCGGCGCTTTCGCACACAGGTTCGCAATCGTCAGGATGCACTCGACCGTTTGATCGCGTTGATCCGCGATGCCGCCAATCCGCCCAAGACACGCAGGCCTCCCAAGACCCCGTTCGCAGTGCGGCGCAAGCGTCTTGAAACCAAGCGCCGCCGCTCGGCGACCAAGGCGATGCGAAAATCTGTCTCTGACGACTAGTTCGGCCAATTCCAGGTTTCGGACGCCGGGAGCCGAACGCGGCGTCTGAGATTGGCGTCTGACGACCGGATGCCTTATGACCGCGCCAACGTGTGACATGAGGGGCGGCGATGGCTGAGGTGGGTGACGACGGCGGTTGGTGGATCGAGCGCGACGAAGGGCTGGGCTTCAGCCATGCCTTTCGCATGTGCCGGCTGCATCGCGAGCAAAGCGATTTTCAGGAGATCGAGGTTTATGAGCACGACGCGCTCGGTCGGGTGCTGGTGCTCGATGGATTGGTGCAGGCCTCGCAAGCCGACGAGTTTGTCTATCACGAGATGCTTTTGCACGTGCCGCTGCTCGGCCGGGTTCGCGAGACGGCGTCCGTGCTGATCGTCGGCGGAGGCGATGGCGGTGCGTTGCGCGAGGCGCTGGTTCATCCCTACGTCGATCGGGTGGTGATGGTTGAGATCGACGCGCGGGTGATCGCCGTGTCGAACGAATATCTCGGTTTTCAGGGCGACTATGACGATCCGCGTGTCGCACTTCATTGTGTCGATGCCGCCGACTATCTTGCCGGGGCGGCGCGCGCCGGCGACCGCTTCGACGTCATCTTGCTCGATCTCACCGAGCCGGTCGGGCCGTCGAGCCGATTGTTCTCCGATGTGTTTTGCCGCGACCTCGCGGCGTGTTTGGCGGACGGCGGCGTGGTGGTTGATTCCGACAGTCTGTTCCTGACCAAGGATGGTCCGCGCTATTTACAGGAGCTGTGCGCTGACGGCGCGCCGAACCTGGTCAATCTGATGCGCGCGAATGGCATTTTGCCGCACGTATCGGCCTACCGCTCGGTGGTGCCGGTTTATCCCGGTGGCGAGTTCGGCTTCTTTCTGTATAGCCGCGACGGTCACGATTACAGCGAGCCGGCTGGCGTCTACCAGGGGCGTCACTATAATCCGGCGCTTCACCGGGCGAGCTTCGCACTGCCAAGCTGGTGGCAAAGCGCGCTCGGTTTTGCGTGACGGGAGATTTTATCAATGAGCGCCGAGACCGCCGGGCCGGGGCCCGAGCAGACCTATTTCGATCACCTCGCCGCCGGCGAATTTCATCTGCAGCACTGCACCGGCTGCAACAAAGCCGTGTTCTATCCGCGCGCGGTGTGTCCGCATTGCGGTTCGGACGCTCTTGAATCACGGCCTGCCTCTGGCGATGGCGTGGTCTACGCGACCAGTGTGGTGCGCCAGCGCCCCGAAAAAGGTGGCGTCTACAATGTCGCGCTGATCGATCTCGCCGAGGGCCCGCGGATGATGAGTAGGGTTGAGGGGATTGCGCCGGAAGCGGTGACGATCGGCATGGCCGTGCGCGCTGAAATCGACCGCTCGGGTGACACGCCGTTGGTGATCTTTCGGCCCGCAGGAGGCGCGTCATGAGTTCGCTGCGTGGCACGTCGGCGATCGTCGGCGTCGGCACCTACGGTCTCGGTGAGGTGCCGGGTTTGAGCGAATATGAGATCATGACCGGCGCAATCGAGAACGCGTTGGGCGAGGCGGGGCTCAAGGCAAAGGATGTCGACGCGGTGTTCTGCACCTCGATGCAACAGAACATGGGGTCGCTCACGCTGGCCGAGTATCTCGGCATCCAGCCGCGCTTTTCCGATAGCTCGGTGATCGGCGGCTCGTCCAACCTCGCGCATGTGTTGACGGCGATGATGGCGATCGAGACCGGCGTGTGCGAGACCGCGCTCATCGCCTATGCCAGCAACCAACGCTCGACGTCGGGTCGGTTGGTGTCGAGTTCGCGGCCGGACCCATACGAGGCGCCGTACAATCCGCGCCAGCCGATCACCTCCTATGCCCTGTCTGCCTCGCGGCACATGCACGAATACGGCACCACGCGCGAGCAGCTGGCCGAGGTGGCGGTGGCCGCGCGCGCCTGGGCGGCCAAGAACCCGGAAGCCTTCATGCGTGAGCCCCTGACTATTGATCAGGTATTGTCGGCACGTCCGATCAGTGATCCGTTCACCGTTCGCGATTGCTGCCTGGTCACCGACGGTGGCGGCGCTCTGGTGGTCACGTCGGCGGCGCGCGCGAAAGATATGCCGAAACCGGCGGCCTATGTGCTCGGCGCGGCGATGGCGCACTGGCATCGCTACATCGCCAACATGCCCGATCTCACCGTGACCGCGGCGAGCGAGTCCGGGCGACGCGCTTACGAGATGGCGGGGGTCAAGCCGTCCGACTTCGACGTGGTCGAGGTCTATGACGCGTTCACCATCAACACGGTCATGTTCCTCGAAGACCTCGGCTTTTGCCCAAAGGGCGAGGGCGGCCGCTTCGTTTCCGACGGCGCGATCGCGCCGGGTGGCAAACTGCCGGTTAATACCAACGGCGGCGGCTTGTCGTGCTGCCACCCGGGCATGTACGGCATGTTTCCGGTGATCGAGGCGGTCCGGCAATTGCGCGGCGAAACCGGCGACCGCCAGATCGACGGCGCGAAACTCGGGCTCGCCCACGGCAATGGCGGCGTGTTCTCCAGCCAAGTCAGCCTGGTGCTCGGCACCGAGGCAACACTCTAGCCGTCGAGACGCGGCGCCGAGGGTCGTCGCGCTCTCACCTTTGTTGAGGAGACTGCGTTACTCCGCTGCGGTGGCGGTGGGTTCGGCGTCGAGTCCGATGGCGTGGCGGTAGAGGTCGAGCAAGGCTTCTTGCTCGTCACGGTCGGCCTTTTCCATTTTTCTGAGTCGGATCACCTGGCGCATGATCTTGACGTCGAAGCCGGCCGACTTGCCCTCGGCATAGACCTCGCGAATGTCGCCGGCGATACCGCCGCGCTCCTCCTCCAGACGTTCGATGCGTTCGATCAGCGAGCGCAAATGCTCGCCGGCGATGCCGCCAACCTGGGTCATGCGATGCCTCCTTTTTGTTTTGTGATCCCGCGCGGGGCGGCGATCATAGGGGCAAGCGCGCGCCCACGCGACCGGTTTTGCGTGGCGCGCGCACCGACTTTCAATCGCGGCCGCGAAGCCCCAAGCTATAGGGGTCTCGACGGGAGGAAACACATGATACGGCGTATCGCTTCCAGCATCTGGGGGCTGGTTTTTGCCACCGTCGCGGCGGTCGCGTCCGTCGACTCGGCGCGGGCCGACGAATCACTCGCCGGCAAGCTTCTGGTCGCCGCACCGTCGATGCCTGATCCGCGGTTTCAGCAGACCGTGATCTATATGTGCGTGCACGATGACGGTGGGGCGCTGGGCCTGATTTTGAACCGTCGCATGGGTCTGGTTCCCGGCGAGGCCGTTGTCGAACAGTTCAAGCTCGATGCCACGCCGGGCGCGGGCGAAATTCCCTTGCACTGGGGCGGGCCCGTCGATCCCGGTCGCGGCTTCGTGTTGCATTCGAGCGAGTACACGTCGGACTCTACCGAAGCGGTGAGTGCCGAAATTGCGTTCTCCGTCGACTCGCGCATTCTCGTCGACCTCGTGGAAGGGCAGGGGCCAGACAGCGCGTTGTTGGTGTTGGGTTATGCCGGATGGGGCGCCGGTCAACTCGAGTCCGAGCTCAAGCGTGACGATTGGCTGGTGGTCCCGGGCGAGGCCGCCTTTGTGTTCAGCGACGATCTCGATGCCATGTGGCGGGCCGCGCTTGATCTGGTCGAGGTTGATCTTTAAGCCCTAAACGCGCCGGTATTCCGGTCGGTCGGGCTGCGGTTGCACCGCTGGCTTGTCGCTAACTTATGTTTGCGACCGTGGACGGCGCTTCAGATACAGGAGCCCAACACCAGGGAGGATTGGGCGTGCTACGACATATTACTTTGTTGATTGGCTTAGGCGCGTTGACGGTCTTGGCGTTGCCTGCCTCCGTGATGGCCCAAGCATGCGGCGATGGCGTGTTTGCCGAGCATGCGCTGGCCGCGGCCAAAGCGACGCCGCCGCCCGCCAGCTGTGTCTTGCAGGAGTGGGAATCCACGCCCAATGGCGGCGAGGCCGGTGACGGTAGCGTCGTCGAGACGTGGCAAGTGCGCGCCTACGAACGGTTTCTGGCCTGCTATCGGTCGAGCGCGGGTCACGGCGCCGTCGGTGAGCTGGGAGTCGATACCGAGAAACGCCGGGTACCGTCGGGCACCCGTTTCACCGCGACGGTTGAATGCACGTCGCCAGTGGGTTGTGGCGAAGCCGCCGCCGCCGAGCCCGTGTGCGAAGTGGTCTGGACGGAGCCCGACTGCTGCTACGACATGGACCTCAATAAATACTGAGCGGTTCGCGCAACCGCCTATCCGTTCGCGGAGCCGTCACCAAGCGTGAGAAGGCTGGCATTGCCGCCCGCAGCAGTGGTGTCGGTTGAGCGCGTGCGCTCGGTGGCGAAGCGCGGCAGGTAGTGCGGCCCGCCGGCCTTGGGTCCGGTGCCCGATAAACCTTCGCCGCCGAACGGCTGAGCACCGACCACTGCGCCGATCATGTTGCGGTTGACGTAGGTATTGCCAACTCGCAAGCGGTCCGCGAGATACCGCACGGTCGCTTCTATGCGGCTGTGAATACCAAGGGTTAGCCCAAATCCGGTGCCGTTGACGGCGTCGATGACATCGTCGAGGCGATCGGCCTGATAACGCAGGATATGGAGCACCGGCCCGAACACTTCGCCGGGCAAGACGTCGAGCGAGTCGATCTCGAACGCGAGCGGCGAGAAGAAGGTTCCGTGCTCGCCGTCGCGTGGCGGCGGCGCGCGGCGGATCAGTTTGGCCTTTTCTTCCATGCTCCTGGCGTGTGCTTCGAGCATGGCCAGAGCGTCCTCGTCGATCACCGGTCCGACATCGGTTTCGAGCCACGCCGGATCGTCGATCACCAGCTCATCCATGGCGCCAGCGATCATCTCGATCAGGCGATCGGCGACGTCGTCTTGCAGGAACAAGACGCGCAGCGCCGAACACCGTTGGCCGGCGCTTTGAAACGCGGACGTGACCACGTCGCGGACCACCTGTTCGGCGAGCGCGCTTGAATCGACGATCATGGCGTTCTGACCGCCGGTTTCCGCGATCAGCGGCACGATAGGGCCGTCGCGTTCGGCGAGGGTTCGGTTGATCGCGCGCGCGGTGCCGGTCGAGCCGGTGAACGCGACGCCGGCAATGCGCGGGTCGCCGACCAGCCGCGCCCCCACAGCGCCGTCGCCAGGCAGCAGATGGAGCGCGTCGGTCGGGACACCGGCTTGGTGCAGCAGCCGCACTCCCTGCGCCGCGATCAACGGCGTTTGCTCCGCCGGTTTGGCGATCACCGCGTTGCCGGCGGCGAGCGCGGCCGTGACTTGGCCGGTGAAAATGGCGAGCGGAAAATTCCACGGGCTGATACAAGCAAACACGCCGCGACCGGCCAATCGCAAGGTGTTGCGCTCACCGGTCGGCCCAGGCAGCGGCTCTGGTTCGGCGAAATCGATCCGCGCGCGATGGGCGTAGTAGCGGCAAAAATCGGCCGCCTCGCGAATCTCGGCGAGCGCATCCGGAACCGTCTTGCCGGCTTCGCGGATGCACAGGGCCATCAAAACCGCGCGCTCCCGTTCGATGAGATCCGCTGACCGCTCCAGGCACGCCGCGCGTTCACCAGCCGGCGTCCGACCCCACGCAATCGACGCGCTGTTGGCGATCGCGATCGCACGATCGGTCGCGGTGGCGTCCGCTTCAATCACCTGACCGACCGCACGCCGCCTGTCGGACGGGTCAGTAACGGGCTTTGCTTCCCCGACCCCTTCCTCGCCGGCCACGATCGACCCGGCCGTCCAGTCTTGCGCCATCGCCTCGGCTATGGCCGTACCGACTTCGACCAATGGGCCGGGGTTCCACAGGTCAATCCCGCGCGAGTTGCCGCGCTCGGGCGCATACAAATCCGCCGGCAACGGGATAGCCGGGTGCGGCATATTTTCGAGCGCTTCAACTTCCGCGACCGGGCCAGCAATCAGAGCTTCAATTGGTTGGTCATTGTCATACAATCTGTTTACAAACGAACTATTAGCTCCATTCTCTAATAGTCGACGAACCAAATATGGTAACAATTCTTCGTGGCTACCTACGGGGGCATACACGCGGCAAGGCATGGCAATTTCGAGATCGGCAGAGATCAGGTCGTACAGCGTCTCGCCCATGCCGTGCAAACGTTGGAATTCGAACGGATGATCGGCGCCGGCGAGCTCGCGGACGGTGGCGATGGTGCGCACGTTGTGACTGGCGAATTGTGGGTACAAGCGGCCCGGATGAGCGAGCAGGGCGCGGGCACAGGCGACATATGACACGTCGGTCGAGACCTTGCGGGTGAACACCGGGTAGCCGTCCAGGCCACGCTCCTGCGCCAGTTTGATCTCAGTGTCCCAATAGGCGCCTTTGACCAGACGCACCATCAACACGCGGTCATGGCGCTCAGCAAGATCGGCAAGCCAGTCAATCAGTGGTCGCGCGCGTTTTTGATAGGCCTGCACCGCGACACCGAGGCCGTTCCAGCCGGCGAGCGTTGGCGCGGCCGAGATCGCCTCGATGACATCGAGCGATACATCAAGCCGATCGGCTTCCTCGGCATCGATGGTGAGGCCGATATCGCCTGCCGCCGCGACCTCCGCGAGCATCTGGAGGCGCGGTACGAGTTCCGCCATCACACGGGCAGACTGAGCGAATTCGTAGCGCGGGTGCAGCGCCGACAGCTTGACCGATATGCCCGGCCCTTGGATCGGCCCGCGTCCGTTCGCCGCCGTACCGACGGTCTCGATCGCGTGCCGATAGGCCTCCAAGTAGCGGTCCGCGTCTGCCTGCGTGTACGCCGCTTCGCCGAGCATATCGTATGAATAGCGCACGCCATCGCGTTGGTCCGAGGCAGCGCGCGCGAGTGCCTCCTCGATCGTGCGGCCGGTGACGAACTGGCCGCCGAGCACGCGCATAGCTTGGGTCAGCGCGGCGCGGACCACCGGCTCGCCGCTACGCGCCAGAAAGCGGCCCAGCACGGCGCCGAAGTCACCGCCCTGTTCCTCTTCGTCATCGTCTAGGCCGATCAGGCGGCCGGTCAGCATCAGGCCCCAAGTCGACGCATTGACGAACAGCGAGTCGCTGGCCCCAACATGTTGTCGCCAGTCGGCACCACCGACCTTGTCACGGATCAGCCGATCGACGGTGTCGGCGTCGGGTATGCGAAGGAGTGCTTCGGCGAGGCACATCAGCGCGACGCCCTCGCGGCTTGACAATGCGAATGCCTGCATGAACGCATCGAGCCCGCCTTGTTCGGCCTCCGCCGCGCGCAACTCAGAGGTCAATCGGTAGGCAAGGTCGTGGATGCGTTCCCGGGTCGTGCCGGGCAAGGTCGCCTCACGAGCCAGACCTCGGACGATCTCGGTCTCGTCCGCATGCGCCACCGCTCGCACTGCACGGCGCAGCGGCGAAGCTTGGTCGGATCCAGGCGGCAGAATCATCGGTCGCCGATGCTACGTCGCTCGCGGGCAGACGCCAAGGGTCGGCCGGACCGCTTACAAATCCAAGAAGAACTGAATCACAAAGGCGTTGCTGACATCGACAAAAAACGCGCCAACCAGTGGCAGAATGATGAAAGCCGTCGGCGCGGGTCCGTGGCTTTTGGTGACGGCGGTCATGTTGGCGATCGCCGTCGGTGTCGCGCCGAGGGCAAATCCCGCGAAGCCGGCGCTGAGCACGGTCGCTAGATAGTTCCGTCCCATCAACGGAAACAGCACCAACAATATGAAGGCCACAACCGCCACGACCTGCGCCGCGAGCAAAATCAGTAGCGGCCCTGCCAAATCGGCGACCGCCCAAAGCTGCATGCCCATCAGCGACATGGCGATGAAAAGGCCGAGAGAGAAGTCTGATACCAGGGCCAGCGCCTTCGTGCGGGCGGGCCAGTGCAACCGCGGGAACAAGTGCGGCACGGTATTCGAAAGCACGATCGCGACGAGTAGACAGGAGACAAATAGGGGCAGCTTCAAACCCGCTTCCGCGAATGCTTCGTTCAAGAGGAAACCGAGGATGATCGCTATATGCAGCACCAGGATCACGGCCATGATGCTGATGTGATTGATTGTCTCAGTGTCCTCCCTTCGGTGAGGAATGCCGACGAGATGGCCGTCGGGCGCGCTGTCGGCAATGTGGTTGCGTTTCAGCAGGAATTTGGCGATCGGGCCGCCCAGCAAGCTGGCGATCACCAGGCCAAGCGTCGCCGAAGCGATACCGATCTCAAGGGCATTGGGAACGCCGTAGGTCGCCGCGATTTCGGGCGCCCAAGCGATGGTCGTGCCATGTCCGCCGATCAATGATGCCGATCCGGCAAGCACACCGACGGCGCTCGGCTGGCCGATTGCCAGAGCCGCCGCCACGCCGACCACGTCTTGCAGAACGATGTAGCCGAGCGTGAGAACCAACAGAATCGCCAACGGGCGGCCGCCGGACAGGAGGTCCGACAAGCGTGCATTAAGGCCGATAGCCGTGAAGAAATAGACCAGAAGCCGATCGCGCGTTTCGAGGTCGTACTCAAGTTCGGTGCCCGTCGCGATAAACAGGGCCAATGCCGCCAGGGAGGCGAGGATGCCGCCCGTCACCGGCTCGGGGATGTTGTAGCTGCGAAGAAAGCCGACGTTCGCAGTCAGCCGCATGCCAACGAGATAGACGACGATGCCGATCGTGTAGGCGAGGAAGTTACCTACAGGGACAATATTGTCGGTCATTCCCGGCCGCCTTTGCGCTCCGCATGCTGTCAGGCCCGTTCAGACATAGGGCGTGGCCCTGTTCACGTGGCCGGACCCGTAACCGGAGCCGATCGCACGGCCGACAAAGCGTCACGCGTCGGAATGCGGAACAAAAGCGTGTACAGCGCCGGCACGAAACCCAAAGTAAAAAGCGTTGCGACGATCAAGCCGAAGGCGATGACGCTTGCCATGCCGTAGAAAAGCGCCCCGCCGAAAAGGATTAGCGGAACCAATCCGAGTACGGTGGTGAGCGTCGTCATAAGGATCGGACGCAGGCGCGCCAAACAGGCCGTGGCCACCGCATCCAACCTTTCGCGACCGGCCTCTTCTTCGATCTGTATGCGATCGATCAGCACAATGCCATTGTTGATGACGATCCCGGCTAAGCTGAACAGACCCAGCAAGACCATGAAGCCGTACGGCGCGTTCATGACGAGAAGCCCCAGGGTCGCACCGATCAGGATCAGCGGGATTGTCGCCAGAATAACCGCGCCTTTGCGGAACGAATTGAACTGCCCGACAAGCAGAACAATGATGCCGCCGAGGGCCAGCGGCAGGGTGCCGAACAGTTTGGCGTTCGCCTCTTCTTGATCTTCGATCTCGCCGCCGATCTCGAAGCGATAACCGGCGGGCAGGTCCAGAGCGTCGATCACCGGCGTTACCGCGGCAAACAATTGAGGCGCGGGGAGACCCGGATTGCGCGCTTCAACGGTCAGAGTGCGCTGCTGGTCGCGACGCTTGACGCGACTGAAACGCCACTCGCCGCGAACGGTCGCCACCTGAGCCAGCGCTACGAATTCGTCGGTGGATGAGGAATAGACCTGAATTCGCTGCAGACCCGAAAGCGAGAAGCGCAAGCTGTCTTCGCCGCGAACCACGATCGGGATCGTCTTGTCCCCCTCTCGATAATCGCTGATCGCAATCCCCGAAAATGTTGTGTTGAGGGCGCCGGCGACATCGCCCGATGTAACGCCGGCGCGGCGTGCGCGCGTTTGATCGACTTCGACGATCAATTTCAGAATCTTGTTTTCCCAATCGTGCTTGATACCGACTGTTCCCGGAACCTGGTGGAACGCTTCAATAAGGCGTTCTGCACGATTGGCCAAAATCTCGCCGTCGGGACCGATCAGGCGGATCTGAACCACACCTGGCTCGGTTCCGCCGAACCACATGCGTTTTGCATCCGCTCGGGCCCCCGGAATGCCTGCGTCGAGATATGCGTTGACGCGATCGATCAGTGGCCCGACGTCATCGACGGACCGTGTGTTGATCAAGACGAAGCCGCGGTGCGGGTCGGGGTCAACCGGAGAGAGCGCCAGAAAAAAGCGCGGACCGCCGTAACCCACATAGGCCACTTGGCTAGTGATTTCCGGATTGATCTCTTCATCCGCCAGCCACGCGGTCAGTTTGCGCAATTCCGCCTGGGTTTCCCGCACGTCGGTCCCCGCCTCGAAATCTAGATAGACGAGGAACTGGTTGCGATCGCCCAACGGGAAGAATTCCGTCTTTACGGTCCCGAGGAGTTGCGTGGACAGATAAAGCAGGGCAACGAGCGCGCCGATCATGACCACGCGCCACTTCAAAAACAGGCCAAGAATCCAGCGATAAGTGGCGTACATGATCCCGTGATAGGACGGCTCGGACGCCTGGGACTTGCCCGCCGGTACTTTCATGAACCAGGCACACATTGCCGGCGTTACGGTCATCGACAGGAACCATGACCCCAGCAACAGGATCGCGACAACCTGGGCCAGCGACCTTACGTATTCGCCGGCATTGCCTTCGGTGAGGAGCATTGGCAGAAAGGCGAAGATCGTCGTCAGTGACGATGTGAGCAGGGGGATCGCTAGGGTGCCGCCGGACTCGGCGGCTGCGCGCATCCGATCTACGCCACGTTCCAATCGGACACGAATATCCTCGGCGACAACGATGCCATTGTCGACCAACAAGCCGAGCGCGATGATCGTCGCCGCGATCGACATGCGTTGCAGCTCTATGTCGTAAAGGCGCATCACGATGATGCCCAGAAGCATGGTCAACGGCACGAAAAAACCGACGATCAAACCGGTGCGAAGGCCGAGAAAAATCATGACCACCGCCAGCACGATCGCAAGCGTTTGGTACACGTTGGAGACCGCGCTATCGACCGCCGCGGAAATGAGCTCGGGCTGAAAAGTGGCGTATTCCAGAACAAGTCCGATCGGCAGGTCTTGTTCAATATCGTCGAGCAGGACCGTCAAGCGTTCACCGAACTCGACATTGTTGGTGCCGTCGACGGTCGATATCGAAATGATGATCGCAGGACGGTTGTTGTAAAATGACGGAAATTTGGGCGGGTCGACGAAATCGCGGCGAATGTCCAGGATTTCGTCCAGCCGCAACACGCGGTTAGTGTCGGGTATGCGGAATACGACGTCGCGGATTTCATCAACCGACTCAAAATTACCCGACGGCTCGAGCAACACCGTGCGACCATCGGCGACAATTTCGCCGCCCGGTTCAATTATGTTTTGGTCGGCCAGCGCGCCAAATACCTCGGTCAACGGAACACCGAGTTGCGCGAGCTTCGCTGGCGTCGTCTCCAGATAGATGCGTTCTTCCTGCTCACCGAGAATTTCAATTTTTCTAACGCCATCGAGCGCGTAGAGCAGATCGCGAACGTCGCGCGCGACATCGCGCATCTCCGCCAGCGAAAACCCGTCCGCCCATAGCGCGATAGTGGCCACCGCGGTCAGGCCCTCTTCGTCATTGACGGACGGTCCGTCGGTGCCTTGGGGTAAATCGCCGGCGACATCATCCGCCTTGTTGCGGATATCTTGAAACACCGGGTCCAAGTCCTTGACCCAGTCATGGATTGTCAAATTGAGCTTCACCGACCCGGTTTTCGAGGTCGACTTTATTTCGTCGATCTCCGCGATTTCCCGCATCGCCGCCTCGAGTGGCTTGGTGATCAACTCCTCGACACGTTCCGGCGACATGCCTGGATAAGACGCCGTAACACTAGCATTGCGGATGGTGATCGTCGGGTCTTCAGCGCTTGGATATGACAAGTATGACGCGATGCCGGCAATAACGATGATCAGTATGGCACTTACTGTAATACGGGAATTTTGGAGGGCGAGCCGGGCGAGATTCATCGCTGGTCTTTCTGCGACATGTTCAATTCAAGGATCGGTCTATTCGCCGATCAGCTTTACGGCTTGGCCATCGCGTAGAAAACTCACACCTGCCGCCGCGATAATGTCGCCAGACTCCAGCCCGCCGGTAACGCCAATCAAATTGCCGTTAACGACGCCTTCGCTCTGGATGGGTGTCTTGCGGACGATGCTTTCAGCCGGATCGTACTTGAACACGTAGCCGCGCGCGGTTTCGTCACCTGGTGCAATCGCCACAAGCGGCGCCAACAGCCCTCGCGGCTGGTCGCCATCGGATAGGACGACGCTTGCTTCGACCGCCATGCCCGGCAATACACCGTCGGGGTTGCTCAAAATGGCTGCCTTGACCGGCACCGCGTTCGCCGCACCGGCCGCAACGCCAATCTCGGTAATCCGGCCAACGCATCCGCACTCCGGCACCCTGGCGGCGTCAATGGCGACCGGCGTGCCGATGGTCAACCGCCCGACCACTGAATCCGGGATCGAAAGCTCGACCTCGAAGGCGCCTTCGGAATCGATCTGAAACACGGTCTGCCCGGTGGAGACCTCGACAAAGGGATCCACGTCGCGCAGCGCTATAACGCCGTCAAACGGGGCCGTGAGCTGTGTGTTCGCCAAGTCCCGCTCCGCGAGCCCGAGCCGCGAGCGCGTGAGATTGAGTTGACCCTCCGACGCCTCAAAGGCGGCGACCGCTTGATCATACGCTGCCTTTGCCACCCAGCCGCGCTCAAACAGCTGGCGCTGCCGATCAAGTTCGAGGCGCTGGTTGTCGTACTCTGCCTTGGTGGAAACCAGCTCGGAATTCGCGGCTGCGACATCAAGGTCGAACTGCTCCGGATCGAGCGTCGCGAGGACCTGTCCTTCGACCACGCGATCGCCCTGGCTCACCTCGACCGTTTGCACGGTGCCTGATTCCGCAAAACTGAGAGCCGAGGTATTCGACGCCACGATGGTGCCAGAGTAACGACGTACATCACCGCCCGCCGGTTCAACGACATAATAAGGCTTAATCGCGCGAACACGCTCAACCTCTTCGGGTGGCGCCTCGTCGCAGCCGGCGACGCCCGCAATTGCCGTTAGCCCAACGGCCCATGCGGCCCGCCGAAGGTAATCCATGTCCATCTCCACGAGGTTTGATCCTCTTTTTCGAGTCCGCACACTAGTCCGATTTCGCGAAGCTTGGCCAGGGATTGCTTATGGTCGCGATTACCGTCTCGGATGTGCTAGCACTGCCTGCGATCAATCCCTAAGTAACACCTAATTTTGAACCTAGTTGCGTCGCTGGCGGTGCGCCCGCTTGCCGCGCAAACGGATTAACACGGACCAACACGGAGAACGAATGCGAGACGTACCCGAACTTGTTGACGGCTATCACCGCTTCCTGGCGACGCGCTATTCCGAGGACGCGGCGTTGTATCGCACGCTCGCCGAAACCGGGCAGGCACCCAAAACGATGGTGATTGCCTGTTGCGACAGCCGTGTCGATCCTGCGGCGATTTTCAACGCCGCGCCGGGTCAACTTTTCATCGTTCGCAATGTCGCCAATCTGGTTCCACCATTCGAGCCGCTCGGCGACTACCATGGAACCAGCGCGGCGCTTGAGTTTGCGGTAACGGGGCTGGAGGTTGAGACCATATTAGTGATGGGCCACGCGCGTTGCGGCGGCGTACAAGCGTTTCTGGAAGGGCTCTACGAACACTCCTCCAAGCGCACGTTCATCAGCAGTTGGATGTCACTGTTGAATGCCGCGCGGACGTCCGCATTGCGAGATACCGCTGAGGGCGCGGTCCAGACCCAGCAGCAGGCGCTCGAACACGAGTCAGTCCGCCAATCGTTAGAAAACCTGCAAACTTTTCCGTTCATTAAACAACGACTGGCTGACGACAGCCTCCGCCTGCGCGGCGCCTATTTCGACATCGCTGACGGCAGGTTGCTTGTGCTCGATCCCGAGTCGCGCCGCTTCGACCCCTTGGATTGAGTCGTACAGGCTAGGTGTCGGAGTCGGCGGGGGCTTTCTCGCGCTCAAGGAAAGCGCGGGCCTGTTCGTGATGGCGCGGCTTCAGGTGGCCGCCGATCGCGGTAATGGCGGTGAGCATCACGGAGGCGTCGTCGGTGAAGCCAAGGCCGGCGATAAAATCGGGAATCACGTCGGTGGGCACGACAAAATAGGCGAGGGCCGCCAGTAGCACGGCCCGCACATAGCCAGGAGTTTCCGTGTCGACCGCGCAGTAATAGGCTGCCGCCGCCTCTTCTGAGAAGGGAATCCGGCCAAGCGTGCGGCGAATTTTCTTCCAGAACCCTTCTTCGACCGTGCGCCGGTCGCGCGCCAGCTTTTCCGGGTCAACCGGCAACTGGGTGAGCTCCGCGGTGACGTATTCATCCTTGTCCATGGCCCCCATTTGGGGCGTCGCGGCGCGTTCCGCAAGCGTGGCCGTCAGTCCTGGTTAGCTGCAACTGGCGCGGCAAAACCGTGGATTTCGGCCAAATTCTGGCCTGCTTTCAGGGCGGCGACCCAGGCCGCCTCTTTTTCGCCCTTGGCCTCCGCTGCCGCGATCACCTGGTCGAGGTCGGCGCGTGGGATCACCACCACGCCGTCATCGTCGCCGACCAACACGTCGCCGGGGTGGATGCGCGTGCCGGCAGCCGCGACCGGGCCGTTGATCGCGCCATGAGGGTCGACGCCGGCGCCATGTGGCGTGCTGGCGCGGGCGAAAATAGGGAAACCCGAGTCGCGAATTTCTGCGGTGTCGCGGATGGCGCCATCGATCACGCAGCCGTCGGCGCCATGGCGTTCGGCGTCGAGCGCCATGATGCCGCCGAGAGACGCGTGCGCTGTACCGCCGCCGGCGATCACCACGACTTCGCCCGATTGACACGCGGCGATCGCGTGGATCGCCGCTTCGACCGCGCCCGGGCTGAACGCGGTGCGCGCCGGGCCGACCATTCTGGTACCCGCTTTGACCGGTCCGATCGCCGCCGCCATGGTTCCGTGCCCGCCCATGACATCGGAGATCAGGGTGGTGTCGAGCGCTTCCAGCCGCGCGCGCGTCGTTTGGTCGAGCGGCGGTACGTCTCCGGCGTGGTTCACGATGGTCATGGCGGTATCCTCCCTGGCAGGTTCGTGCGGGCTTGGTCGGCCGGCGTCTCTCGGTCTATAACACCGGCGACATGACTGGCCAGCACCAAGAAGACGCCGGGCTGATCGCGGTTCGCGACGCCCACAAGTTCGACGAAGCCGCGCTCGCCGACTATCTGGGCGGCAAGCTCGATGGCGCGACCGCGCCGATGACCGTGCAGCAGTTCCACGGCGGACAGTCGAATCCGACCTTCGTGATCTCGTTCGGCAACGACGAATATGTCCTGCGCAAGAAGCCGCCGGGCAAGCTGCTGCCATCGGCCCACGCGGTCGAGCGCGAATATCGGGTGCAGAAGGCGCTCGCCGGAACTGGCTTGCCGCTGGCTGAAATGCATGTGTTGTGCGAGGACGACAGCATCATCGGCACCCCATTCTATGTCATGGAGCGCAAGCGGGGCCGGGTCTTCCATGAAGTGTTGATGGAGGAGTCGACTCCGGCCGAGCGTGGCGCGGTCTACGACCAGATGAACGAATGCCTGGCGATCCTGCACGGGGTCGATTATCAGGTCCGGGGGCTCGGCGATTTCGGCAAGCCGGGCAGCTATTTCACGCGCCAGGTCTCACGCTGGTCCAAGCAATATGTCGGGTCGCAATCGCGCGACATTCCGAGCATGGATAGGCTGATCGAATGGATGCCCGAAAATCTGCCCGATGACGACGAGACCACCATCGTTCACGGCGACTTCCGGCTCGGCAATTTGATGATCCATCCGAGCAAGCCCGAGGTGATCGCGGTGTTCGACTGGGAACTGTCGACCCTCGGCCACCCGCTGGCTGATCTCGGTTACAACATGATGCCCTACATCATGAAGCATAAGGGCCATTTGGGTCTCGAGGGCGCCGATCTCGCCACGCTGGGTATCCCGGACATCGATGCGTATCTCGCCGCCTATTGCCGGCGCGCGGGGCGGCCGGTGTTCGATCCGACTTTCTATATGGCGTTCTCGCTGTTTCGCAGCGCCGCCATCGTTGAAGGCGTTTATGCCCGCGGCGTCGCCGGCAATGCCAGTTCAAGCGACGCCCAGCGCTACGGCGACCTCACCGGACCCTATGCCGAGCGCGCTTGGTCGCTGATCGAGGCGGCCGGCCTGGCTTAGTTCAATGCCCTGGCCCGAGACGATCGACCTGACCATCCGGCGCGAGGCGCATTTCGGTCGCGTCGTACGCTGCTTCGCCGAACGTCATAACGACATTGATGCCTGGTTCCGCGCGGTGGCCGCCGAGAATGGCGCGAGCGAAGCGCTGGTGCTCGATGAACGACGCATCACCTTTGCCGAGCTCGACCGGACTGTTGATCGGGTCGCCGGTAATCTCACGCACGTCCACGGTGTCAGGGCGGGGGACCGGGTGGCGCTCTATTCGGGCAACTGTGTTGATTTCGCGACCGTGGTGCTCGCCTGCGCGCGGCTTGGCGCGATCGCCGTACCGCTCGGCCATCGGCTGCAGACGCCGGAGCTCGAATACATGATCGGACACGCCGGCGCGAAGGTCGTATTCGTCGAAGCGGCGCTGGCCGACAGGTTACCGGCACGCAATTCGCTACCAATGGTCGAGCAGGTGTTCACGTTCGAAGGCGAGGCCGCCGTTGCCGAGCCTTTCGAGTCACTGCTCGCAGACACGCCATTGCCGCCGGAGACGGTGATCGATGAGGAACAGGTTGCCGCCATCCTCTACACATCCGGCACCACCGGCCGGCCCAAGGGCGCGACGCTGACACACCTCAATATCGTCCATACGGTGCTGCATTATCAGCTGTGCATGGGTTTGCGGCCGGGTGACCGCACGTTGCTGGCGGTGCCGATCACCCACGTCACCGGCCTGGTCGCGCAGCTTTTGGCCATGCTTTTGTCGGGCGGGTGCGTGGTGATGATGCGTGCTTTCAAGGCGCGCGCCGCGCTCGAGCTGATCGCGGCCGAGCGGATCAGTCACAGCGTGATGGTGCCGGCGATGTACAATCTGATGCTGCTCGACCCCGCGTTCGACAAGTTCGATTTGTCGAGCCTGCGGCTCGGTGGTTTCGGCGGCGCGCCGATGCCGGTTGCGACCATCGAGGAGCTTGCGCGCCGGGCGCCGACGCTCAATCTGCGCAACGCCTACGGCGCGACCGAGACCACATCGCCGAGTACGCTGCTGCCGATCGGGCGCATCGCGACGCATAAGCACACGGTCGGCCTGCCGGTGCCGTGCGCCGACGTGATGGTGGTCGACGACCAGGGCAGGGAACTGCCCGTTGGCGAAACCGGCGAGGTGTGGATTGCCGGGCCGATGGTGGTGCCGGGCTATTGGAACAATCCGGAAGCTAACACCCGCGAGTTCACCGGCGGTTACTGGCACTCGGGCGATATCGGACGGTTCACCGACGACGGCTACTTACAAATCCTCGACCGCGCCAAGGACATGATCAATCGTGGTGGCTACAAGGTGTTCTCCGCCGAGGTCGAGAACGTGCTCGCTCAGCACCCCGATGTGATCGAATGCGCGGTGGTCGCTCGAGCATGCCCGGTGCTGGGTGAACGGGTTCATGCATTCGTGATTACATCTGATATCGTATCGATGCCAGATGTACTTAAGGCACATTGCGCCGAACGATTAGCTGACTACAAAGTTCCGGAATTTTTTACCGCGGTCGAGGGCGAGTTACCGCGCAACGCCAATGGAAAAATCGTCAAAACCGCGCTGAAAGACCGCGCGGCTGCGATCGCCGCGGAAGAGGAAAGGAAAAGCGCATGAGGATGAACATACTGGCCGCCGCACTGGTGGCTTGCGCACTCGCCGTGCCGGCCTTTGCCGATGACGATATGGACACACTGATCGCCGAAAGCCGCGCCGCGATCAAAGGCTTTGGAGCCAATCTCAAAGCCGAATTGGTTTCGGCGATCGAGGCAGGTGGACCGGAACACGCGATCGGCGTCTGCAACATGGCCGCTCCCGGCATCGCCGCCGACCGCTCGGTCGCCTTTGAGGGGCGGGTGGGGCGCACCAGTTTGAAACGCCGCAATGCCGCCAATGCCCCCGATGGATGGGAGCTTGCGGTGCTCGAGGATTTTGAGGCACGCAAAGCCGCCGGTGCCGACATCAAGGCGCTCGACCACGCCGAGATCGTCACCGAGAACGGCCAACGCATCTTCCGCTACATGAAAGCGATCCCCACCGCACAAGTGTGTACCAACTGCCACGGTACCGACCTCAAGCCCGAGGTCTCGGCGATGATCGATGACCTCTACCCGACCGACCAAGCGCGCGGCTTCTCCGCTGGTGACATTCGCGGTGCTTTTACGCTGCGTAAGGTGCTGGAAAACTGAGCTTGGTGCGGCTGGCAGGGGTGAGCGGCTACGAGAAGAAGCGGGTGAATTGGTCGATGACGCCTTGCGGGTCTTCTTCCGCGAGATAGTGCCCGGTGTTGAGCGCGGTGGCGGTGACCTTGCTGCCGCAATACTGCTGCCAAATTGATACCGGGTCGTACCACTGGCCGATCTTTCCTTTCGCGCCCCATAGCACCAGAAGGGGGCAGGAGATTTTGCGGCCGGCGGCGCGGCTCGCGCGATCGTGCTCGAGGTCGACGGAGGCAGCGGCGCGGTAATCCTCGCACATGCCGCGGATCATCTCCGGATCATGCACCGCCGCCATGTAGTCGGCGAGGGCGTCCGAGTTGAAGAAACCGTCGGGCTTCGGCTCACGCGCCGTGTGGGCGCGGAACCAGTCTTCGGGCGCGGCATTGATCAGGGTCTCGGGAAACGGGTGCGGCTGGGCGAGCCAGAACCAATGGTAATAGCCGAGCGCGAACGCCATGTCGGTGCGTTCGAAATGTTCGAGCGTCGGGATGATGTCGAGCAAAGCAAGTTTTTCAACTTTTTCGGGGTGGTCGATGGCCAAGCGGTGCGCGACCCTGGCGCCTCGGTCATGGCCGGCAAGCCGAAAGCGTTGATGGCCGAGTTTGTCCATCAGCGCGACCACATCCTTGGCCATCTCAGTCTTGGCGTAGGGCGCGTGGTCGGGAGTCGCCGGCGGCTTGAAAGAACCGCCATAGCCGCGTAGGTCGGGGCAGATTACCTCGAACTTCTCAGCCAATACCGGCGCCACCGCGTGCCACATCGCGTGGGTCTGTGGATTGCCGTGCAACAGTAGAAGCGGTGGGCCCGACCCGCCATGCCGCAGCCGGATCGTCCCGTCGGCGACGGTCACATGTTCGAGCTGAAAACCGTTGAAGAACATGATGGGCCTAACTTAATCACTTGCGTCAGAAATCAAACGCCCCGGCGAAACAGGTTTTGCCGGGGCGTCTGCGGTTCAGGGCGGCGAGTTTACACTAGTACATGGCGATCGGATTGCCCGGCGAGCCCGTGCCGCCTTTGATCTTCAACGGCGCCCAGGCGAACAGGAACTCCGAAACCCCGTCCTCGACCAACTGCGTCAAGTCGAGATTTTCGAGGTTCCAGATGCCGCGCTTGGTGATCATTTTAATGTGGCATTCGAATCCCTGATCGTTCTCACCAGCAAAAGTACCGGCGGCAACCGCCTCGACGGCCCAACTGTCGGCGCCGGTCAGGATGATTTTGCGCGAGGCGAGATATTCGCAGCCGGAGATCCCGAAACCAGGCTCGCCGGCGTTGAAGTCCTTCACCCGCTGCTCTTTTTCCGCCGCTGAATACGTGTCCCATAGCTTTGGGTGCCAGATATTTCCGTGGCCGGTATACAGGAACACGCAATCACCTTCGCTGATCGGGTCGATGCCCTGAGCCGCCACCATGCCCTGGATGTCATCGCCGGTGATGATGCCGGCGTCGCCACTGTTCGGCGGCGAGGCCGGTATCGGCAGTTGTTCCATGCCGCGATAGGCCGCCGCGTTCAACAGCACGCCGCGGCAGACGAAGCCGATCTGGCCGACATGCTCTACCCCGAGCGGTCCCAAGCCGTAGGGACCGCCGACCTCGGAGAGGATCCGACCGTTGTAGAAGAAATCACCCTTCGAGGTTCGCACGCCGATATGTCCCGGCCCGTCGAACTGAGTGCCGACTTGGCCGATTTCGGCGGTGACGATTTCGTCGTTGCCGACCAGCTCCTGCGGACCGAAAGGACCGCCGGAGGGCATGCCGGGGATGGTCAGCTTGAAGCCGCGCGAACCGAAGAACGGCGCGTCCTGCTGATAGATTTTTCCCAGTGTCGCGACCTTGCCTTGCTTAACGAGCTTGATCGCGGCCATCACCAGCTCCGGCGTGGTGCGATTGACCGCGCCGGCCATGTCGTCTGGGCCCCATTCGCTCGGCGCCCAATTGTCGGTCCACGGCTCGTCGTTGGCGGCTTGCGCGGCCGATGTAGCAAGCAAGGCCAATGCCGCGGCGCTCAATGCAAAAAGTACGGTGAGTCTCATGTCGTCTCCTCCCAATTGATAGAGATGAGATCGCCGTCCTGAACCACCGAAAACCCTAGCATGGCCGCCCACGACTGGCGGCGAAAATCTTCCCGGTCAAATGAGCTAGTATCAATGTTTGATACGCTGATGCCGAACGGTGAGGGCAGCCATGACGAACCGCGCACGCCATCCGGGGATCGATCACATCGATCTCAGCGTCAGTGATCTCGCGCGATCAGTCGCGTTTTATGATGCCGTGCTAACCGAATTAGGATTTCAAAAAGTCTCGGACGACGGCACCGTCGTCTGGCGCGGCGGAGATACGGAAATCGGTGTTCGGGCTGTCCAAACGCTCGAAGAAACGAAACGCTACGACCGCTACCGCGTTGGCCTTCATCACTTGGCCTTTCGCGCTGAAAGCCGCGGCGCGGTCGATCGTTTCCATGCCTTCCTGAAGAGTCGAGACATCGAAATTCTGGATGCGCCATCCGAGTACCCCGATTACGGCCCCGACTACTACGCGGTCTTCTTCTCCGACCCCGACGGCATGAAGCTCGAAGTCGTGCACCGCCCTTGAGACTAGTCCGAAGCGAACGATGAACGAGATTAGGGGGGTCCGAACGGACCTGCCGTTTGGGCTGGCGCTCGCCTATTATCGGTTCGAGAGTGACCAATCGGTAAAGGCCCAAAAAAGGAGGGGAGGATGAGCCGTCTGTTCGGCGAACTGCGTCAGATCGGTATTGTCGTCCGCGATATCGAAGCGGCGATGCGGCACTGGATCGAGGTCTGCGGGGTCGGCCCTTGGTACTACACGGACAAGCTGCCGGTAACCGCGTTTCGCTATCGCGAGCAGGAATTCGATGGCATCCACCTTTCGGTGGCGTTGGCCAATTCCGGCGAAGTGCAACTCGAACTGATCCAGCAGCGCTGCGAAACACCGAGCATGTATCACGATTTCTTGCAAGCTGGGCACGAGGGGATGCAGCATTGGTCGAGCTGGCCGGAGGATTACGACGCCCGCCTCGAGCACGCCCTGGCCAACGGCTACGCCATCGGTCAGGCTGGTGAGACCCCACGCGGTCCCTTCGTCTATCTACGCGAGGAAGGCCACCCGGGTACGGTGATCGAGATGGCGCACATGACCGACACGCGCCGGCGCATATTCGACGCGGTTCGCGACGCCGCTGTGGATTGGGACGGCGCCGACCCGATCCGTCGGCAGTGGCCGTCTTAAATCAAGCTGAACCGCTTCCTCTTCGGAAACCGCGTCAAAGCGGCGAGGGCATTGGCGCCACGCCCGCCGCCTAACGCCCCTCAAACGTCGGTTTGCGTTTTTCGACGAAGGCGGTGACGCCTTCGGCGAAGTCCTCGGTCAGCGAACTCGCGGCGATGTTTTGTGACTCGGCGTCGAGTTGGTCGGCGATACCCGAGGCAAGCGAGCGGTTGACCAGTGCTTTGGCTTTGGCATAGGCGAGGGTGGGGCCGGCGGCGAGGCGAGCCGCGAGCTTTTCGGTTTCGGCGGCGAGGTCGGCTTCCGGCACAACAAAATTGATCAGGCCGAGTTCGGCGGCCTTGTCTGAACTGAACCGGTCGGAGAGATAGATCAGCTCCAGCGCTTTGTGACGGCCAATGAGACGCGGCAGAAAGTAGGTCGACGAGCCGTCGGGGCTGGCGGCGATCATCGAATAGGCGAGGGTGAACATTGCGTTGTCGGCGGCGATGATCAAATCGCACGCCATCGCCAACGAAAAACCGCCGCCGGCGCAGGGGCCGTGCACACTGGCGATCACCGGCTTGCCCATTCGATGGATGGCGATCGCGGCGTCGTGCAAGCCGTGGGTCATGTCGAGGACCAGTCGGTCGAGATTGTCGCCGAGTTTCTGCTGGAACTCTTGAACGTCGCCGCCGGCGACGAAGCCCTTGCCGGCACCCTTGAGCACCACCGCGCGGATTGACGGGTCGCGCTCGACGTTCAGCATGATGTCGCGGAGCGCATTCGCCATTTCAAGATCGATGGCGTTCAAGCGGTCCGGGCGGTTCAGGGTGACGGTGGCGATGCCACCATCGGTGGTCAGCAATACGGAATCACTCATGGGTCCTGCTCGCTCGTCTGAATGGGCTCAACGCGTGGCGAGGCGGACCGCGCCGTCGAGGCGTATCACTTCGCCGTTGAGCATGTTGTTGCCATAAATCGATGCGACCAAATCGGCATATTCCGCGGCCGTGCCCAAACGGTTGGGGAACGGCGTCGCCGCGGCAAGCGAATCCTGCGCTTCTTGGGGTAGACCCTCCATCATCGGCGTCAGGAACAAGCCAGGCGCGATGGTCATCACGCGGATGCCGAACTGGGAGAGATCGCGCGCCGCGCAAATGGTCAGGCCAATCACGCCGCCTTTCGACGAGGCGTAGGCCGCTTGGCCGACCTGGCCTTCATAGCCGGCGACCGAGGTCGTGTTGACGATCAGGCCACGGCAGCCGTCGGCATCGCCGTCATTATGTTGCATGGCGTCGGCCGCTGCCTTCAACACGTTGAAGGTGCCGACCAGGTTGATCATGATCACCGTCGTGTAGGTGTCGAGCGGCATCACGCCTTTGCGGCTGATAATCCGGCCCGGCGTGCCGACGCCGGCGCAATTGACCGCCATGGTCACCGGCCCGAAAGCCTCGATCGCCTCGGCGATGGCCGACACCGCATCAGCCTCGTCGGTGACATCGAGCGCGCGGAACCGCGCATTCTCACCAAGTTCCTTTGCCTTGGCTTCGCCTCGTTCGAGGTCACGGTCCAGGATTGTCGCCTTGCCGCCGGCGGCGATCACCCTGGCCGTGGTTGCGGCGCCAAGCCCTGACGCGCCGCCGGTCACGATCGCATGGCAATTGCTGAGCTCCATCGCTCGTTCTCCCCGTCATAGTCCTAAATTGAAAAAGCTGTCCTGATCGGTCCCGCCTCGACTAGCCGACCGATCCGTCGCACGCAAGCGCAATTGTGCGGTAGGTCCTCTGATATTACGGCGTGAATTGCTCGCTGATGATGCGTTCTTCCAGATTGTGTTCTGGGTCGAACAGCAAGGTGAGTTCGGTCGTCGTATCCTGACTAATCTCGACTCGGGTGACGTCGCGCACCTCGGTGTAATCGGCGGTCGCGCTGACCGGCCTGCGACTATAGTTGAGAACGTCGATCGCGACCGTTGCCGACTCGGGCAAGAGTGCGCCGCGCCAGCGCCGCGGGCGAAAAGCGCAGATCGGGGTCAGGGCCTGAAGGCGTGAGCCGAGCGGCAGGATTGGCCCGTGGGCCGACAAATTATATGCGGTGCTGCCCGCCGGGGTCGCGGTCATCACGCCGTCGCAGACCAGCTCTTCGAGACGCACCCGACCGTCAACCGCGATCTTGAGATGCGCGGCGAAGCGCGTTTCCCGTAAAAGCGACACTTCGTTTATCGCCAGACCGTCGACCGTCCGCCCATCGGCGCAGGTGGCGCGCATGCGCAAAGGGTGCAGGGTGGTCGACTGGGCGGCGGCGATGCGGTCGGACAAACCGTCCGCTTGATAGCGGTTCAGCAGGAACCCGATCGTGCCCCGGTTCATGCCATAAATCGGGACGTGCCGTTTCATAAACCGATGCAGCGTCTCGATCATGAAACCGTCGCCGCCCAGGGCGACGATTACGTCGGCGCGGTCGGGCGATACGTGATCATATTGCTCTGTCAGGGCGGTGTAGGCGTCAGCCGCTTCGGGAAAGTCGGCGGCGACAAATCCAACAGTGGTGTCTGGCATGCTTGGCGGACCGCGCTTAGTCGAGCGGGGTTCAGCCGCCGGTCAAGCTCATATGGCGCGACACCGCGGGGCGGTTATTTCGCCGGTCGATGATAAAATCATGGCCCTTTGGCTTGCGGCCGATCGCCTCGTGGATCGCCTCGATCAACGGGGCGTCGCTTTCACCGCGGCGCAACGGCGTGCGCAAGTCGGCCGCGTCTTCCTGGCCAAGGCACATATAGAGCGTGCCGGTGCAGGTCAGTCGCACGCGGTTGCACGATTCACAGAAATTGTGGGTCATCGGCGTAATGAAACCGAGCTTGCGACCCGTCTCCTCAACCCGCATGTAGCGCGCCGGACCGCCGGTTGAATAGTCGATATCGTTCAAGGTCCAGCTGCGGCGCAGCCGTTTGCGTACCAGTGACAGCGGCAAATACTGATCGGTGCGGTCGCCGGTGATGTCGCCGAGCGGCATGGTCTCGATCAAGGTCAGGTCGTAACCTTCGTCGCCACACCAGGCAATCAGGTCATCAAACTCATCCTCGTTGACCCCTTTGAGTGCGACTGCGTTGATCTTAATCGCCAGGCCCGCGCGTTTGGCCGCGGCGAGGCCGTCCTTCACCTTGTCCAACTGACCCCAACGCGTAATCTCGGCGAACTTGTCGGGATCGAGTGTGTCGAGCGAGACATTGATGCGGCGAACGCCGCATTCAACGAGTTGATCCGCGAACCGGGCGAGCTGGCTGCCGTTGGTAGTCAATGTCAGTTCGTCAAGCGCGCCACTCTTAATATGCCGGCCTAAGCTTTCGATCAGGCCCATGATGTTTTTGCGCACCAGCGGCTCACCGCCGGTCAGCCGCAGTTTGCGTACGCCCAGGTCGACGAAGGCGCTGCACAGCCGATCTAGCTCCTCAAGCGTGAGGATTTCGGCCTTCGGTAAGAAGGTCATGTCCTCGGCCATGCAGTAGACACAGCGGAAGTCGCAGCGGTCGGTTACCGAAACCCTGAGATAATTAACGGTTCGGCCGAATGGGTCGATCATGTCCGCCTGGTCCTCCCATATGTGCCGCCATGCCCCGATCTTCACGCGCCCGCCGCCGGAGTTTGGCTATATCCGCCCGTATATAAGGCATTTGAACCGATGCCACAAGACGCGCCACGGCTTGCCGGCGGCAAGTCGGACTCGGGGGCTTCGATGGCCTCCGGGGCATGCTCGAAATTGGCTGTGATCCGCTTGCCGACAGGCAGCTAAACCTAGCTGACGTCCCAATCAGCCGGGCAAGGTTACGCACCAGCGCGCCACGCCCGTAATCGGCAAAGTTCACCAAACAGTCCGCCTCTCCAGGGACCGTTAAGTCGCGGTTCCTGGCACGTTGTTTAACCGGAACACTGGCCTAAATACAAAAGGGGCCTGGATTTGCAGCGTGTTCTTTACACGACGCGGTCGTGAGCGCAGGCGCCGGGGGCTACTAGGGGTTTGACGGGGAGATCCGCAAAATGGACGACCTATTGGTCGAATTTCTGACCGAGACGTCAGAAGCTTTGGACCAGCTCGACGTTGAGCTGGTGAAACTCGAGCAAGATCCAAACGATCCAGAGCTGCTCGGCAACATCTTCAGGCTCGTCCATACCATTAAAGGGACGTGCGGGTTTCTCGGGCTGCCGCGTCTTGAGTCCGTGGCCCATGCTGGCGAGAACATCCTCGGCAAATTCCGCGACGGCGATATCAAGGTCAATCCGGACGGCGTGACCTTGATCCTGGAATGCCTCGACCGGATTAAGGAATTGCTCGGAGAGCTGGAGCGAACCGAGGCCGAACCAGAGGGCAACGATAAGCCACTCATCGATCGCCTAAATAGTTACGCCGACTCGGGTGGCGCAGATGCGCCGGCGCCCGCCGCCGAAACACCCGTCGAGGCCCCGTCGAGTGAACCAGCCGTCGAGCCCGCGGCTTCAGCTGTCGAGCCCGACGAGCATGGCTTTGTGCCGGTCCCCGCGGGCCAGACAGGTGAGGCAATCCAAACGCCATCGGCTGCTGAGCCTGACGAGCATGGATTTGTGCCGGTTCCTGCGGATCAAACGGGCCAAGCCAGCGAGAGCGCTCCGGCGGTGACGGAGCCCGTGGCGACAGACACGGCTGCGACAGAAACCGCGGCCGCTGTTCCGGCAACGCCCGAAGCGACGGCGACACCTGCGCCAGCCGCGGCCGATGACAGCGCTGCGGAAGCACCAGGTCAGGCTGATAAGGAATCCTCTGTCGCCAACCAAAGCATTCGGGTCAATGTTGGTCTACTTGAAGATCTTATGACCTCGGTCAGTGAACTGGTGCTTTCGCGCAACCAGTTACTCCAAATGGTTCGACATCTCGACGACAGCGAATTCACCGCGCCCTTGCAGCGGCTCAATCACATCACCACCGAGCTGCAGGAAGGCGTCATGAAGACGCGCATGCAGCCGATCGGCAACGCCTGGTCGAAACTGCCGCGGATCATTCGCGATCTGGCGCACGAGCTAGACAAAAAGATCGATCTTCAGATGATCGGCGCCGATACCGAGCTTGATCGTCAAGTGTTGGAGATGATCAAGGACCCGCTTACCCACATGGTCCGTAACTCCGCCGATCACGGTCTTGAAACGCCCGCCGAACGGACCGCGGCCGGCAAGGCCGAAACTGGAACGGTTACTTTGCGAGCGTTCCACGAAGGCGGCCAAATTGTCATTGAGATTTGCGACGACGGTCGCGGCATCAACGTGGCGAAAGTTCGCGAAAAAGCCCTTAGCGTCGGCCTATGCACGAACTCGCAGCTGGACGGCATGACCGACGAACAAATCCAGCAACTTGTGTTCAACGCAGGCTTCTCGACTGCCGAGAAGGTGACGAACGTTTCAGGACGCGGCGTCGGCATGGACGTGGTGCGCACCAATATCGAAAAAATCGGCGGCACCATTGAGATGAAATCGGCTCAGGGAGCCGGATCGACCTTTACGATCAAGATTCCGCTTACCCTAGCAATTGTCTCAGCACTTATTGTCGAGGCGGGCGGTGAACGGTTCGCCATGCCGCAAATCAGCGTCATCGAGCTGGTGCGAACGTCGCAAAAGAGCGACCATCGGATCGAAACGATTAATACGACGCCGGTGCTTCGTTTGCGCGATCGATTGCTACCGCTAATCTCGCTGGCACACGCCATGAGATTGGGCGAACGCGACGTCATCGACGAAGACACCGAATTATACATTATCGTGGTCGCGGTTGGGGCCCAACGGTTCGGCGTGATTGTCGATCGGGTCTTCGATACCGAGGAAATCGTGGTCAAGCCAACCGCGCCGATCCTTCGCAACATTCCCTTGTTCTCCGGCAACACCATCCTTGGTGATGGCAGTGTCGTGATGATTCTCGATCCCAATGGCCTTACCGGCTTGGTGACCGAGTCGCAAATGGGCGAGGCCGCCGATGAAACGGCTCAGGTCCAAGCCGAGGGCAGCAAACGGGGCGGTGAACGCATATCGCTTCTTCTGTTTGAGGCGGGCAGCGATGAACCGAAGGCGGTGCCGCTGGGTTTGGTCTCGCGGCTCGAAGAGATCGACATGTCGAAGGTCGAGCACTCGTCCGGAGCGGCGGTTATCCAATATCGCGGCGAGTTAATGCCATTGGTTACGGCCGTGGGCGGACATCCGCTTGGAGAGGAAGGCACACGGCCAGTACTGGTTTTCGCCGACGAGCAGCGCAAGATGGGCCTGGTCGTCGACAAAATCACCGACATTGTCGAGCAAGAGCTCAACATTGAATACGCCAAGAACAACCAAGGCGGTTTTCTTGGCAGCGCGATCCTTGCTGGTGTGACGCACACCATTTTGGATGTGGGCCACTACCTCAATTTTGCACATGGCGATTGGTTCAAGGCCGGCGGCAAACCAGTCGGCGCAACGGGCCGACAGACAACGGTGCTTTTCGTCGACGACAGCCCATTTTTCCGCAACCTCGTCGCGCCGCTGCTTAAGATCGAGGGCTATGACGTAACCACGGCGGACTCCCCAGCCCGGGCGCTGGAGATGCGCGAAAGTGGCCGGAATTTCGATCTGATCATCAGCGATATCGAAATGCCTGAGATGGATGGGTTCGAGTTCGCACAGGCTTGCAGAACCAGCGGCGCCTGGAAATCCGTGCCCATCATTGCGCTGTCGTCGCACGCAACATCAGAGGATTTCGAGAAAGGCCGACACGTCGGATTCGACGATTATGTTGCCAAGTTCGATCGTGACGAATTGATCTCTGCGGTCGACAGAATATTGACGACGGCGAGAGTGGAGGAGCCGGTATGAGCAGCCAGGCAATGGTTCGTGCCGACGAAACCGATGGTGATGCATTCACGCCACCGGGCGAGGAGGTCGCGAGTAGCGACTTTGTCACCATGCGTGTTGGCGAGCAGATGGTCGGATTGCCCGTTCTCTCTGTCCAAGACATCCTTGCTCAGCAAGGTTTGACAAAGATTCCTCTTGCCCCACCGGAGGTCGCCGGTTCGCTGAACTTGCGGGGACGCATCGTCACCGCAATTGATATGCGTAAGCGGTTGGGACTTGATCCTCGGCCCGAGGATGAGCCGAGCATGAGCGTCGTCGTCGATTTTCATGGTGAGTTGTACAGCTTGATCATTGATGCCATCGGCGACGTGCTCAGTTTGCCGGATAACCGATTTGAACGGGCGCCGGCGACTCTTGATCGCACTTGGCTCAACGTATCGACGGGCGTGTTTCGTCTCGACAATGAATTATTGGTGGTGCTCGAAGTCGCTCGAATCTTGGATTTTGCCGGCGACGGCATGTGACCGATGTCAGAGCGAATATCCGCGGTGGCGGGTCCGTTATGAAGGAACGGTAGCGACATGAAAACATGTCTCGTAGTCGACGATTCAAAAGTCGTTCGGACGATCGCGCGGCGCATTCTCGAAGAAATAGACTTCGAAGTTGCCGAAGCCGCGGATGGTCAGCAGGCGGTTGAAGCGTGCCAAGACTCAATGCCCGATGCGGTATTGCTCGATTGGAACATGCCGGTCATGAACGGACCGGAATTCATTACCGCGCTGCGCCAGATGCCTGGCGGCGAAGCTCCGGTGGTTGTGTTCTGTTCCACCGAAAACGACATGGCCCACATAACCGAGGCTCTGTCCCGCGGCGCCAACGAATACATCATGAAGCCGTTTGACGGCGACATCATAAAGTCGAAATTCGAACAAGTCGGACTGATCGATTGACCACAACAACTGCGCCTACGGCAACCGCCGCTAAGCCCGCGTCGGACGGGCCTTATCGCGTCCTTATCTGTGACGATTCCGCGGTTATCCGTGGAATGGTTGGCAAGCTCCTGAACGCTGATCCCGACATCACGGTGGTACATGCCGCGGTTAACGGACAACGGGCGATCGATGCGCTCGACGACTATGACGTCGAGGTTGTCGTGCTCGACATTGAGATGCCGGTGATGGACGGTCTCACGGCGCTGCCGAAGCTGATTGAGAAAAAGCCCAGGCTTCAGGTCGTAATCGCCTCGACCTTGAGTGAGCGGAACGCCGCAATCAGTCTCAAGGCGATGTCGATGGGCGCGGTGGACTATGTGCCGAAGCCGACGACTGGGCGTATCGGCCAGTCGGTCGACTTCCAGAAAGAACTTATCGACAAGGTCAAAATTTACGGCGGCGTCTATCGCAAGGCGATCGGCGGCAAGCCCGTAAGCGGCGCGCTCGCGCGGCAGCGCGCGAAGGCCGAGGCCGCCGACACAGGAGCGGCCGAACGCAAAAGCCTGCTGTACGCGGGCAAATCGATTACCCTTCGGAAAGCCGCGACCCTTCCGCCGCAGCTTCTGGCGATCGGATCTTCGACCGGTGGTCCGCAGGCGCTGTTCGACCTATTTGGCGGCATGAAGGGCAAGATTCGCCAGCCGATTTTAATCACCCAACACATGCCGCCTACCTTCACCAAGATTTTCGCCGAACGGCTTGGTTCGATCAGCGGCATCGAGTCCGCGGAAGCGATCGATGGCGAAAAAGTTGTCGGCGGCCGAATCTACGTAGCGCCGGGCGATTATCACATGATTGTCGAAAAGGCAGATGGCGTCGGTGTTATTCGCCTAACGCAGACGCCGCCGGTGAATTTTTGTCGCCCGGCGGTCGACCCGATGATGGAAAGTCTGGTCCAAGTTTATGGCGGCCGAGTGCTGGGATTGATTCTGACCGGCATGGGGCACGATGGAGCAGAAGGGGCAAAAGCTCTTGTCGATGCCGGTGGTTCGGTTGTGGCTCAGGATGAAGAAACCAGCGTTGTCTGGGGCATGCCGGGTTCGGTTGCGACCGCAGGCCTATGTTGCGCGGTCTTGCCGTTGCCCAAGATTGCCGACCATCTGGCGAGCACTTTGGGGGTCGGATAATCATGTCGCCAGAAGATTTTAGCTTTCTCATCGGCGTAATTCGCGCGCGTTCCGGCTTGGTTCTGAACGAGGACAAGGCGTATCTGCTCGAGACGCGTCTACAGCCAGTCATTCGGCAGCACGACATCGCCGACCTTGATAGCTTGGTCGCGAAGGTGAGGGCAAATACTAAGGCCCCACTCGTCGACGATGTTGTCGACGCGATGACGACCAATGAAACGTTTTTCTTTCGTGACCAAAAGCCATTTGACCAATTCCGCGATCACGTTCTACCGCAGTTGATCGAAGCCCGTGCGAGCAGAAAGTCAATTCGAATTTGGTGTGCCGCTTGTTCCACGGGGCAAGAACCCTATTCACTTGCTATCCTATTGAAAGAAGCAGGCTCGGCATTGTCGGGATGGCGAACGGAAATTGTCGCGACTGACCTTTCAGCCGAAGCGATGAGCAAGGCGAAGGTCGGTTTGTATTCTCAGTTCGAGGTACAGCGCGGCCTGCCGGTCCAATATATGGTTAAATATTTCAAGCAAGTGAACGAAACCTGGCAGATCGATAGCGCGATACGGGCCATGGTGACGTTCCGGCCGATAAACTTGCTCGAGAATTTTTCCGCGCTCGGGACGTTCGACGTGATCTTCTGCCGCAATGTGTTGATCTATTTTGATCGCGATACCAAAGGCGACGTGCTCGATCGTATGCGCAAGATAACCGCCGATGACGGATTTCTGTGTCTTGGTGGGTCGGAGACGGTTTTGGGCGTGACCGACAGCTACAAAAATATCAGCGGTTTGCGTGGGCTCTACAGCCCAGCCACTAAAGAAGCGGCGCTCGCCAAGTAGGCGTACACAAAACAGACGGGGCCATCGAAATGATGACCCCGCTATTGAGTCTGTAGTCCGTCTACAGTTAGCTAAGCTGCTTGGCTCGCTTCAAGATGCCCCGGATCTTTCAGCGTGTAGCCGCGTCCCCAAACCGTGTGAATGAATTGGGTCGCGTTAACAGCCGCGAGTTTTTTCCTGAGCTTGCAAACGAACACGTCGATGATCTTGAGTTCCGGTTCGTCCAAACCGCCATACAGGTGATTGAGAAACGCTTCCTTGGAAAGCGTTGTGCCTTTGCGCAGCGATAGAAGCTCGAGAATGCCATATTCCTTCCCGGTCAGATGAACCGGGCGGCCGCAGATTTCGACGGTGCGTTGGTCAAGGTTTACCGCAAGTTCCCCGGTGCGGATTACCGATTCAGCGTGGCCCTTCGACCGGCGCACAATGGCCTGAATTCGCGCCACCAACTCTTCGTTGTCGAACGGCTTGGTCAGATAATCATCCGCGCCACAGCTCAAGCCTCTGACTTTCTGGTCGATCTCGCCCAAGCTGGACAGGATCAGGACCGGTGTCTCAATCTTGGCGGCGCGCAATTCGCGGACGACGTCGTGGCCGTCAAGATCTGGCAGGATCAGATCCAGCACGATTAGATCAAAATCGTAAAGTTTGGCCAATTCAACCGCGTCTTCACCAAGATCGGTGAGGTCGCAAACCATGCCGGCAGATTTCAGGGTTTTGCCAGTCAGTTTGGCGATCTCCGGATCGTCTTCGACGACGAGAACCCGCATTTCCTTTGCCCTCCAAGGCCCTTGAACATGTCCACAACGGACAATCAACCCCAACCGCAACTATAGTGTGATATTCGCTACATCGCAACAATTATTCACTATTTTTCAACACGATCTGAGGCATAGTGAAGACTTGACATGAGAAAATTAATGAATGGTTAACGATTCGCGAAAAGATTCGTCCATGCGCGAATGAATTTGACGAACCGGAACAGCCGATGAGCGTATTTTTCGAGAATTTGGCCGCCGAGATCGGCGGCATACCCGAGTTCAGCCTGTTCGGTCGCGTCGTCGCGGTCCAAGGCTTGTTGGTGGAGTGTATCGGCCTGCAGGGTGTGCTTGGCATCGGCGGACGCTGCCGGATCGCCGGTCATGACGGAAAGGCGGTGCCGTGCGAGGCGGTCGGCTTTCGCGAGGATCGTGCCTTGCTGATGCCGTTCGAGCCGCTTGAAGGCGTGGCGCTCGGCGCCAAGGTCGAGCTTGTCGATCATGAACCGGCCGTACGACCCACGGCGAGCTGGCTCGGGCGCGTGATCAACGCGCTTGGCGAGCCAATCGACGGCAAGGGGCCGCTTGGTTTTGGTCCCACGGCCTATCCGTTGCGCGCCGCGCCACCGCCCGCGCATGCGCGCCAGCGGCTCGGCCAAAAGGTTGATCTCGGCGTCCGCGCGCTCAATACCTTCACGACCTGTTGCCTCGGCCAACGCATGGGAATCTTCGCGGCATCGGGCGTCGGCAAGTCGGTGTTGTTGTCTATGATGGCACGCTACACATCATCGGATGTGAGCGTTATCGGGTTGGTCGGCGAACGCGGTCGTGAAGTTCAGGAATTCCTGCAAGACAATCTTGGCCCGGAGGGCTTGGCGCGCAGTGTTGTGGTGGTCGCCACGTCCGATGAATCCGCGTTGATGCGCCGACAGGCGGCTTACGTGACCCTGGCCTGTGCCGAGTTTTTCCGCGACGAGGGCCTCGACGTGTTGTGCTTGATGGATAGCGTGACGCGTTTTGCCATGTCTCAGCGCGAGATCGGTCTGGCTGCCGGTGAGCCGCCGGCCTCGAAAGGTTACACGCCATCCGTATTTTCCGAATTGCCGCGGCTGTTGGAGCGTGCCGGCCCGGGGGTGGGAGCGGGCTCGATCACCGGGCTGTTCTCCGTGCTGGTCGAAGGCGACGATCACGATGAGCCCATCGCCGACGCGGTGCGTGGCATTCTCGACGGCCACATCGTCATGGAGCGGTCGATTGCCGAACGGGGTCGGTTCCCGGCGATTAATATTCTGCGCAGTCTTTCGCGGACAATGCCCGGCTGTAACAACAATGATGAAAACGCTTTGGTCAGTCAGGCTCGCGCGCTTATGGCGGCCTATGCCGAGATGGAAGATATGATCAAGCTTGGCGCCTATCGGCAGGGCAGCGATGCGACGATCGACGCGGCGATCCACTATCATGACGGGCTAGAGCAATTCCTTGGGCAGGACATCCGTGAGCAAAGCAAGCTCGCGGACGGCTACGCCCAGCTTGCCGCCATGCTGGGAGTGCAAAACCAGGCTGCCGACGGGCCGTCCGCTGAATGAAGGCGCTCGACACCCTGATCCGCTTGCGCCAGCAGGCGCTCGACGGCCGCCGCCAAGCGCTGGCGGCGCTGCAGGCCCGGCGCGCCGGCGTCGACAATGAGCGCGCCGCGCTCGAGGCCGGCCTGGCTACGGAACAGGCGTTGGCGGCCACAGAGCTCGATCTGATGTTTAGCTACGGCGGGTTTGCGCGCAAAGTGATCCTCGAGAGGGCTCGACTCGATCAGTTGGCCGCGGAATTGGACACAGAGATCGATACCGCCATCGTGGAAGTCCGAGCCGCATTTGCAGAACTGAGAAAGTTCGAAATTGCCCGCGACCGGCGCCTTCAGCGTGAACACGATGACCGTGAACGCGCCGAACAGAAGGCGGTCGACGATCTGACCATTACCCGCTTACGCCATCGTTCCTTGCAGACCCGATAACGAATTGCGCCGGCTCGCCTGGTACATCCATACAGTGTGTGATGGCCGTCACATCTTTGGTCTGGCCGAGTGATAAGTTCAATACCGGGGCGCGTACCGTTTTCCGTGAAAATTCAGGTTATTAACGCGTCACGCACGTGATTTCATGCACGTGGTTTCCACCATGCACGTGGTTTCCAAGTGGTAACAGCAATTTTGGACAGGCTTTGACGATGACACTGTTTGTTAGCATTCGGCGCGCGGCGATCGCCCTGACATTCGCCTTGGTAACCATAATGGCCAGCCAGCCGGCATTGGCTGTTGTGCCCGAGATCGTGGTCGACCCGCGGACCGGGAAAGCCGTGCCGCATCATGACCTCGAAGCCGCGTTGGTAGCCCTCGGCACTCCAGTCACATATGCCGAGACCCGCTGGCGTCGCGCACCGTGGTTCGCCTCGTGATCAGGGGCATTGATCCAAAGACCTAATCCAAGGGGGCTTCGTGGCCCCTGGGCCGAAGATCGTTCGCTGCGGGTTCAGTCAATCCTCAGCCGGGCCAACAGCATTCGGTTGTCCCAGCCTGGCTTGGTCTGCTCGATATCGACACGGTGTTCATTGTCCGTGACCTGGGTGCACAGGCGCACCCGCAGCCAGCGCGGTAGAAGCTCCGCGTCGATGTCGCCGGCCACGCTCGCGCCAAGTTGCTCAAGCGTTTCCCATTCCGATGACCCTAGCAGAGCCAAATACGCTTGCAGGGAAGCTGGCGCGAGCACCAGATCGTCCGGAACGTAGCGTAGCTCGACCGCGATCGGTGCCGACCACGGCGCCGTTTCGAAACGTCCGCCAAGCGTCACCACGTAGTCAAGGCCGGTTCGGGGGCTCGCGGTCTGGGTCAAGGCGCTCCGCCGCTGTTTGGCGGATTCCAATGGGTGGGTCATCAACCGTCCGACGCATGAGCGCGGAAGGACAAGGCGCCCGCCATCCCTGATACCGCCAGGATGTCATCGAAGATCTGGATCATGTTGTACCGGACCGGATCTTCGAACGGCGCTTCGCTCGCGATGGTGATATCGAACCGACCCGGACGGTAGGTTCCGTCGAGCCGAATATCGCCGAGTCGGCTCAAGCTCAGATCGATGATCACGCGGGTCTCGTCGTCCGCCTGATCCTCGGCGCCATCGCCGCGTCCGCGCCGGCCATCGTAGAGCCAAGCTGTCACCATACCGAGACGGTCGCCGTCCTGAAACGGCAGCGGCAATTGCCGCCATTCACCGGCGGGGTCACTCAATCCGCGTTCGACCAAGCGCAGTTCGTCGCCGAGGCGACCGAGCAAGGCGCCGCGACCGATCCGTTCCAGGGCCGCCGCGGCGCGCTCGCCAAGCCATTGTCGCGCATCGCCACTTTTCATTGCGAATAGGTAGGCGATGAGTTTGGCCACGGCGCCGCCGCCGGCATTCGGCAAGGCGGCCGCAATCGTTGCTCCCTGCGCGTGCGGGTCGGCGACGGCGAGCGCCTGAATGACTTGCGCGAGGCTGTCGAGTTGCAGCCGCGTGGCGACTCCCTCCGGCGGCGGCCCCAACACCGAAAGATCGGGTGGCGGTGCCGGCAACACCTCAAACGTCAGATTGGTGCCGGGCGGGAAGGGGGCGGCGGTTTCAAGCCGCAGCGTACGATCGCCGATACCAACCAACAACGCGCCTTGATGATCGTGTCCAACCACGGTCGCCGTAACCAGGCCGCCAGGAACCAGCGATGTTCCAGCGATAGTACCCTTACCAGCGGCGACAGGGGTGGCAGTGCCGATAACGGAGGTTTCGCCGTACCCGCGTAGCGTTAAGCTGAACGCGGTCGAAGGTAGTGGCGATCGCGTGTCGGTTGGCGAATGCGCTTCGGCCCCGGACGGTGGGATATGGACAGTCGCCCGTACTGTCTCGCCAATTGACAATCCAGGCCGGGGGAGTTGCGCGGCGGTGCTAACGGTGTTGCGTGTCGTTGGCTGTTCGGCCATCTGAACGGCCGGTGGAGCTGGTGCGGGCCCGAGGATCACCGGTGTCTTGGCATCGGTTAGCTGCACGCCCGCCACCGCGACGAGCTTCGCATTTATGTGCTCAGCGACGCCGCGAATTTCGAGAAGTAGGCGAGTCCCGGTATCTGGCGTGGCTAATGGCCGAGCAATTGCCTCGGCCGACACAGGTTGGTGCGGCAAGGTAAGGCCGAGCACTGCGTCCGGCACAACGAATAGAAATTTGTTGGCCGCGGCGACCGGCAGCAAGGTACCCGCGATTCGCGCCCCCACCGGCAGGTTCGCGATCGGCGCCGGCAACCCTTGCCGCGGCAGTTCGCGTGGACTTGCCTCAGCCGGCTGCTCGCCTCCGGCCAGTTTCTCTGGTGCCAAAGCCGCGGCCGGCACGGCGACGATCGCCCTCAAGCGGTTGTCGTCCTCGGTTTGGGGTGGCTCCAGGTCTGGCATCGCCGCCAGTGTTAAGACGGTGGGAAACGATGGCGCGGGCAATTTATCGTCGAGGGCGATTGGTACGGTGACCACATGAAGGTCCGCGCTTTGGATCTGCAGGCTGACCACACGGCCTTCCGGCAGAGGCGCGTTGGAGAGTGCCGTCAGGGCCCCGAAATCGGTCTCGATTCTGGGCAGCGCTTGGTCGGGTACCCTCGTTACAATTCCCTCAAGAACCGTGTCCGCTGGAAGTGTCAGCAAGGCCTCGGGTAGAACCGCGACCGGCGCATCCACCGGGACCCGTGCCACGGTTTCGAGCGTATCGACCGGGTCTTCCGCGACCGGCGCGGACGCTGGTGGAGGTGGGGCCGTGGGCTCGGCGGCCGGTCGCTCGCGAGTGCTGGTCGGTGTGCTTGCGATGGTGCCAACCGGTGGAACCGGCGGCACCGATCCGGCCATGTCAGATGTCTCCTTGGAGCCGCCCGGCGATGGCCGATACATCGTCTGCGGCCGGACAGGTCGGATACCTGGTCAGCACCGGCGTTTGGCGCCGGATCACCTCGCGGACTTTTTCGTCTCTCCGGACCACCCCGGCCAGCGGCGGTGAGATCTTGAGGAAGCTCTCGCAGGCCTTCAGCAGCGTACGATAGGTCGCCTCACCATCTTTCTTAGAGGCCGCCATATTGACCACCACCCGGAGCGTGCGCTGGCGACCGGCCGCCGCCATCACCTTGATCAGGGCGTAGGCATCGGTTAGTGCGGTTGGCTCGTCGGTCGTGACGACCAGGCAGATACTGCTCAGGCCGGCAAGCAGTCGCAAATTGTCGTCGATGCCGGCGGCGAGATCGAGCACCACCGCGTCGTAGGTCGGTGCAATCGTCATCAAGCCGTCGCGCAGTCCCTTAAGCTTCTGGGGGGTCAGCGCGGCCAGGCTGCCTGATCCAGAGCGGCCCGCGAGCACATCGAATTTTCCATCGGCGTATGAGCGCACCGCGGTCTCGATGCCAACCTTGCCGGCGACCACCGTGGAAATATCGTGTTCGGGTACCAGGCCGAGCTGCACGTCGACATTGGCGAGACCCAGATCACCGTCGAACAACAGCATTTTACGGCCCAGGCCGGCCAGCGCCTGGGTGAGGGTGATCGAAAACCAGGTCTTGCCAACGCCGCCTTTGCCGGAGGCAACGGCGACGACGTTTTTGAGCGTGTGGGCCGCCGCCGGGTGGCGAGCGACGTTGCTGGGCGTGGTCATTTCGCAAGAGCCTTTTCGGAAGGAAGTCCGGTATCCGCCCGGCTGGGATCGCGCAGCAACAGCCGTGCAAGCGCCTGCGGTGTGAGGGGTTTCATGCCGCGCGCGACTTGCGGGCTGAAGCTGACGTCGGAAAATGCGAGTGGCCCGGCGTCGGCGGCGGCCACAGCCGCGCCTAAGCGTCGCGCGATGTCGAGCCGTGTCACGATCATTCGACGCACGCCAAGCGCGCCGAAGCATGTGGCGATTTCGGATGCCTCGGCAACGTCGCCGCCGGCGGCGAAGACCAATACGGGCTCGGCGCCGCTGCTTTCAATCAATCGGGCGAGCGCCGCCATTTCGCCGGGGTTAAACGGATTTGCGCCGGTCGTGTCGATAATCGTGGTCCCGTCGCCCGTGGCTTGATCGAGCGCGGCGTGAAGTTCGTCGGGGCCATCCACGCAATTGAGGCCAGTTTCCAGAATGTCGGTGAAAGCGGCGAGTTGCTCGCGGGCGCCGGCGCGAAAGCTGTCGGTGGTGATCACCGTCAGTTGGCGATGTTCGACTGTCACAAGTGTTGCCAATCGTGCGGCCGAGGTGGTTTTGCCCGACCCCGGCGTGCCGACCAGAATCACCGGGCGGTCGAGTGACTTGAGGGTTAGTGGCTCAAAGTCGAACCGGCGTCTGAGAGCGGCCTCAAGGCCGTCTTCCGCGTCGGCCATGCCGTCGCCTTCAAGCCCGGCGACCATCGGGTCGCTCAAACTGCGCGGCACGCCATGATAGTCGAGGGCTTGCAGTACCTCATCGCGCGCGGCGTCGACCGCTTCGTCGACCAGCAAGTCGGCAATCGAGTCCTCGTGGTCGTCGACCTCCAACGCGGCGGTTATGCGTACACCGCCGGTTTCATCGTCGGTTTGGGTCGAAATGATGACAGCATTGTCGCCCAACTCCTCGCGAATCTGGCGCATGGCGTTGGTGACGGTGTCGGAGGTGAAGATTTTAATGCGCATGGCAGGTTTTTCAGATTTGCCCGAGGGTGTGGATCTTGGCCTTCGGATGAATCTCACTCTGCGACATTACCACGGTGGACGGGCGGAACCGCTCGATGATCGATCGGACGTAAGGACGCACCGCCGGACTGGTCAACAGCACCGGCACTTCGCCTTGTTCTCCTTGCTTTTCGAAGATTTGGCGCACGCTGGTGATGAATTCCTGCAACCGGCTGGGCGGCATCGACAATTGTTTTTCGTCGCCTTGACCGACGAGCGATTCGGCGAACGTCTGTTCCCACTCCGGCGACAAGGCGACCAGCGGAATGTACCCGGCGGGCGATGTCGCGTCGTGACTGATCTGACGCGCCAGCCGGGCGCGCACATGCTCGGTGACCAGCGTCAGGTTTTGAGTGTAGCCGAGCGCTTCGGAAACGCCTTCCAGAATGGTCGGCAAATCGCGGATCGACACACGCTCGGCCAGGAGATTCTGGAGTGCGCGTTGCAAGTTGCCTAGGGATATTTGTCCTGGCACCAAATCCGCGATGAGCTTTTGGTGCTCGCTGTCGAGTTCGTCCAGCAATTTCTGGGTTTCGGCGTAGGACAACAATTCCGGCATGTGGTCCTTGACCACTTCGGTCAGGTGAGTGGTGATCACGGTTGCTGGATCGACCACGGTATAGCCGCGGAAAAGCGCTTCTTCCCTATGATTTTCGGCAACCCATTTGGCCGGAAGTCCAAATGTGGGTTCCTGAGTTTCCTGACCCGGAAGCGTGATTGAATCGCCTCTCGGGTCCATGACCAACAATTGGTTCGGGATCAATTCACCGTCGCCGGTCTCAATGTCTTTGACGCGGATGATGTATTGGTTAGCCGGCAGCTGCATATTGTCCTGAATTCGCACCGCCGGCATGATGAATCCCATATCGGTGGCAAGCTGGCGACGCAACGCCTTGATCTGGTCGGTCAGCCGATGACCTTTTTGGTCGTTGATCAACGGCAGCAGGCCGTAGCCGAGTTCGAGGCGCAGCACATCGATATGGAGCGCGGTTGAGATCGGTTCCTCGGCGGGTTTGGCCATGCTGGCTTCGGCGTGTGCGCGCGCCTCTTCCTCGGACGCCATGCTGCGCTGCGCGTTGTCTTCTGATAATCGCCACGCCGCAAAACCAGAGATCGCCGCCAGGAACAGGAACGGCGGCATCGGGATACCGGGCAGCAGCGACATTGCTATCATCAGCCCGCTGACCATGCCGAGCGCTTTGGGATAACTGCTGAGTTGGCCAAAAACTGCCTTGTCAGCCGAACCGATAATGCCCGCCTTGGAGACCAGCAAGCCAGCCGCGGTCGACACCACGATCGCCGGGATTTGCGTCACCAAGCCGTCGCCGACTGTAAGAACCGTGTAATTGTTGGCGGCGTCCGTGAAGCTCATATCGTGCTGCGCGACGCCGATGATGATGCCGCCGATCACGTTGATGAAGGTGATCAAAATGCCGGCGATGGCGTCGCCGCGGACGAACTTGGCGGCGCCGTCCATGGCGCCAAAAAAGGTGCTTTCGTCTTCGAGCTGGCGTCGTCGTTGGCGTGCCTCCGACTCGTCGATCAGGCCGGACGACAGGTCGGCGTCGATCGCCATCTGTTTGCCGGGCATGGCGTCCAAGCTGAAACGGGCCGAGACTTCAGCTATGCGACCTGAGCCCTTGGTGATGACCACAAAATTGACGATCACCAGAATCGCGAAAACGATAATTCCGATCACGAAATTGCCGCTCATCACGAAGTCGCCGAACGCCTGGATCACCTTACCCGCAGCCTGGGTCCCGGTATGACCCTCGGCTAGTATCAGCCGCGTCGAGGCCAGATTAAGAGACAACCTGAGCATGGTTGCGATCAGCAAAATGGTCGGGAAGGCGCTGAGTTCGAGCGGTCGCGCGATGAACAGCGTGACCATCAGGACCAACACCGAGAAGGTGATCGAGATGGCCAGGCTTAAGTCGAGCAACCAGCTCGGCATTGGCATGATCAACACCATCAAGATGGTGATCACGCCGACCGCCAACATGACATCGCCTTGACGCAAGGCGGCGCCGAAGCGCGCGCCAGCGGCACCGAAATCAGGGCCACGCGCGGCGGCCGGTGCGACGGCACCTTCGCTTACGTCGGCGCCTGCCGACTGAATTTCTTGTCCGGTGTCGGCCATGAGGGCGTTCGCGGCCGCCTTGCTATGCGTTGGCCATGCGTGCGTCGGCGGTGGTTGGTGGCACGGAAATGCCGTCCGAGTCGTAGAGCTTCAGTTTGTTGCGCAGGGTACGGATCGAGATGCCGAGAATGTTCGCGGCATGGGTGCGATTGCCCAGGCAGTGGCGCAGTGTGTCAATAATCAGGTCGCGTTCGACGTCGGCAACAGTTCGCCCGACCAGCTTGGTCGCCTGCGCGGCCGTGGACGCCGCACTCGCCGCGTCGGAATGGTTGGCGCCCATACCCACCGCTTGATCGCCGAGCATCATGTCGTCCGGCTCGATTTCATCGCCCGAGCACAGCAGGACTGCACGATGCATGTTGTTTTCCAACTCGCGCACATTGCCTTGCCAGGTGTGTCGCAGCAGGTCGTCGGCCGCCGCATTTGACAAATTGCGCCGGGGGAGGGCGTTAGCCTCCGCATATTTGCTGGTGAAGTGGTTGGCAAGCGCCAGAATATCTTTCGGCCGCTCACGAAGCGGCGGCACTCTGAGCGCAACGACATTGATTCGGAAAAATAGGTCCTCGCGAAAGCGACCGGCGGTCACCTCGTCGCGCAACGTGCGGTTGGTCGTTGCCAGCAGGCGGATATTGATCTTTACCGGCCGCGTGCCGCCAACCCGATCGATTTCCCGTTCTTGCAACACGCGAAGCAGCTTGGCCTGAAGTTTCAGATCCATTTCCCCAAGCTCGTCGAGCAGCAATGTGCCGCCGTCGGCCGCTTCAAATTTGCCGATCCGGCGCGCGACCGCGCCGGTAAAGGCGCCCTTTTCGTGACCAAACAGCTCGGATTCGAGCAAATTTTCCGGGATCGCCGCACAGTTCACCGATACAAACGGTTGGTTCGCCCGCTTGCTCTTGGCGTGGATGAAGCGCGCCAGCATTTCCTTGCCGGTGCCCGACTCGCCGGTGATCAGAATGCTCGCGTCGGATTTGGCGATGCGCTCGGCCATGGTGAGTAAGTCCTGCATCGCCGGGTCCTCGAAGACGATGCGATGAGACTCTTCGGTGACCGCCTCGAGCACAGCGGCGATCAGTTCGGGGTCCGGCGGCAAGGGAATATATTCCTTGGCGCCGGCCTTGATCGCGGCGACCGCGGCGTCGGCGTCGGATCCCGTACCGCAGGCGACGACCGGAACATTTATGTGCTCGGATGCCAAACTGTCGACCAAATGTCGGACGTCGAGCGACACCTCGATCATGGCCAGGTCGGCGCCGCCGTTGATACCTGCGCGCAAAATTTCGAGAGCCGCCTCATTGTCGTCGGCCTGCAACACCTTGGCGCCGCGCGAAACGGCTATCTTGCAGGCCGCGCCAAGCTGGCCCGCCAGTTTTCCAACAATTAACAATCGCATCGGAACATTCCTTTCAGTCGGTCAATGTTCGACCGAACCTGTGATCAATCGAAGAATTGCACGCGTTTCGACGGCGCAAGTTGTGTGTTGAGCAAGGTTTCTAGGCGGCGCGGATTTTCCTGCCGGCCGATCGACCCAGCGCCCATGGTGTAGACACTCATCAAGGCGGCTTCTTCCGTTGAGTTGCGCTCAAGCTTTCCGGCCAATGGGCTGAACACCATGTTGGCGAGAATCGCCCCATACAAAGTCGTTAGCAAGGCAACCGCCATCGATGGTCCGATACTGTTCGGGTCATCCAGGTTGCCGAGCATTTGGACCAGGCCGACCAATGTGCCGATCAAGCCCATTGCCGGCGCCACCGACGAGGCTTGTCTGAGAATTCCAACAGCGCGCTCGTGGCGCGTCTTCATGCCCTTGATCTCTTGTTTCATCATGCGCTCAACTTCGTCGCCGGGCGTGCCGTCGACGACCAAGGCGAGGCCTTTCTGAAGGAATGGCACATCGTCGAGATTCTTGAGGCTCTCTTGCATACCGAGGACGCCGTTCTTACGCGCCATGTCGGCGAGTTCGAGGACCTGTAGTGCCGCGGCGGCGTGATCGTGCGCCTTGCCGAACACGGCTTTCAGCATCAGGGTCTGGCCCTTCATAATCTCGCCCAACGAGAAACTCACCATGGTGATCGAGAAGGTGCCGCCGATCACGATGAGAACCGAGGGAACATCGATAAAGGCGGTGATCGAGCCGCCGGTCGCGATGGCGGCGATCACCAGACCGAAGCCGATTAGGATTCCCAGCAGTGTTGCGATGTCCATTCTGCAGTTCCCCCGATGTCCAGCTTCGCGAGTGGACTAGAACCGGTCTGTCTTAATGATTTCGGTCATGGTCACGCCCAGCCTGTTTTCAACCACCACCACCTCGCCGCGGGCCACCAACCGGTTGTTGACGTAGATGTCGATCGCCTCGCCAACTTTGCGGTCAAGCTCCACCACTGCGCCTCTCCCCAGTCGCAGCAGCTGGCTGACCTGCATGGTCGCCTTGCCCAATACGGCGGATACCTGAACCGGAATGTCGAACACCGCCTCCAGGTCAGCGGCGCTACGCGGAACCTCGGCGCCAAAGCTCGCATCCTCTTCGGCCGGCACCGGCATCGTCTCGGCGGCCGGTTCCGCAATTTCCTCAAGTTCCAGATCGTCAGACTCCGCCATCTTGGTCTCCCGGGGCCGGCCGTTCGGGTTGGCCGCCATGCTGTTCTATAGTTGATGTAGTTTGTGTCGGAGCGTCCTCGACATCGGATGCCAATTCGGTCGGCTCGACGACCTCTCCACCCACCGTTTCCAGATCGGTCGCCGACTCTTCGTCGGCGACCTCAGCAACGCGTTCGGCAGGCTGCGCCGTTCGCGGATCCGTGTTGTCGGGTGGTACGATCGCAGGGTGATCGGCGACGTACCGTTCGAGCAGCGCCTCCACATCCTGCCAAATCCGCGCCTCGATGCGTTCGGCGCCACCGCCGTCCCAACTGATGAGACAATCAGTGCCGTTCAGGGCTGGATCGGGCACCACGCTAATGCTGATCGCCAGTTTTGACATCGAGAGTCGGGAGCTTAGATCCGCTTCGAGCTCCGCCGGCACCCGCGCCGTCACCTCCGGCTCATTGTAGAGCTTGGCCATGCAGTCCTTGATCATGCGCTCCAGCAAATCGAGCCTCGATTGGTCCGACTTTAAGCCGGTGACTTTTGTAGCGATTGCTCCCGCAAGTATCGCCACGTCTTTGGCGGCCAAGGCTTTTTGACCGGCCATCTCTTCGTTGATCGCGTCCAATTGGTCATTGATCCGTGCAATGACCTCGCTAACGTGTTTTTCGACACCACCCAGGGCCTGTGCCTGCCCGGCGGCGATGCCGGCTTCATAGCCGTGTTCGCGCGCCGACAGGAGCTCCGCTTCGGAAAATACCGGGGCCTCAATTTCGCTGTCGTCCTCGGCCTTTGATTTCGCGTGACCGCTGCCCGGCTCCGCGAAGTCGGTTTCGAACTGGAATTTCGAGATCTGAGGCATTTACAGAGTTTCGATTCTCGTTTCCGGCGATCAGACAACCATCTCGTCATCGCCATTGCCTGCGATGATGATCTCGCCGCTCTCGGCCAATTCCTTCGCGGTGTTGATGATGCTGTTCTGGGCTTCTTCGACATCGCTGAGACGCACCGGTCCGAGCGCCTCCATATCTTCTCGAAGGATTTTCGCCGCGCGTTCCGACATGTTGGAAAAGAACAGATCGCGCAGATCCTCGGAGGCGCCCTTGAGCCCCAAGCCGAGCTTATCTTTGTCGACTTCGCGCAGCACAACCTGGACCCCAGTTGGATCGAGCTTCTGCAAGTCCTCGAAAGTGAACATGAGCGACTTGATCTTTTCAGCCGCCTCACGGTCCCGTTCCTCGAGAGACTGGAGGAACCGGGCTTCCGACGCGCGATCGAAATTGTTGAAAATTTCCGCCATCATTTCGTGGCTGTCGCGGCGCGTGGTGGCGGATAGATTGCTCATGAACTCGGAGCGAAGCGTACGCTCGACATCTTCCAAAACTTCGCGCTGAACGGTCTCCATCCGCAGCATGCGCATGACCACTTCGGTCGAGAAATCCTCGGGCAACAAACCGAGTACGCGCGACGCATGTGTCGGGCGAATTTTCGACAACACCACGGCCACCGTTTGCGGATACTCGTTCTTCAAATAGTTCGCCAAGACCTGTTCGTTGACGTTGCCAAGTTTGTCCCACATGGTGCGGCCGGCCGGGCCGCGAAGCTCTTCCATGATCTCTTCGACGCGGTCGGTATCCAGCGTGCCACGCAGCAGTCGCTCTGTGGAATCGAACGAACCGTTCAAGGTTCCGGTTCCGGAGATTTCGCCGACAAATTGAACAAACAAGCCCTCAACAATCTCGGACGTAACTGTGCCAAGTTGCGACATTGTCGAGGAAAGTTCTTTGATTTCCTCCAGATCCATCATGCCGAAAATCTTGGAGGCGCGATCTTGATCGAGAGCGAACATCACAATCGCCGCTTTTTGCGGGCCGCTCAGTTTTCGAATATCGATTGATTGGTCAGCCAACCAATTTTCTCCCTAGTCCTCTGTGCCGTCCATTTGGTTTCCAGAGATAACGATCGGTCATGGCTAGACAGTGCCTTCCGCCATCCAACCGCGCAGGATCGACAAAGCTTCATCGGGGTGTTTGTCGATGATTTCGCCCATTTTCTTGACCGATGAAGCCTTTACCCTGCCTTCGACCTTGCTCAGGTCGATCATGCTTTCGGAGTCGTCACCCGGCTCACCGGCCACGCCTTCAACGCCGGGCAGGGCGGCTTGGCCAGCCTCTCCCGGGGCGGCGCCTGGTTGTGCGCCATCTGGTCCCGCGAGCATGGGCTGGCCGCCAGGCCCAACCACGACGTCGCCCGCGGGTTGATTGGGATGAGCGAACTGTATGGCGAACAACCGGTTCACTAACGGCCTGAGGACGAGCAGGATCACCAATACCGCGACGATCGCCAACACCATGATCTCAGCGATCTTGATGTAGTCAGCTTTGTGCAAGCCGAACATCGGTGGCGTCGGAATCTCAATCGCTTCTGGCTGGGTGAAGGCCATGTTGATGACCTCGAGCGTGTCGCCACGATCAGCATCGAAGCCGACCGCCGACCGGGCCAAAGAGGCTATTTGCTCCAGTTCCTCCTCGCTTCTCGGTTCGTAGGAGGTTTCTTCCGTCTCCGGGTCTGTTGTGTGGGTGCCGTCGACCAAGATCGCGATCGACAAGCGTTCCACTTTGCCGCCTTCCTGAACGTGGCTGCGCACGGTGCGCGAGATTTCGAAGTTGACTGTTTCCTCGGTGCGCTGCTCGGACGTCTGAGAGTCTGGAGCCGCGGCCGCACCGCCAGAATCGGGTAAATTGTTGCCCACAGACACCGAGCCGCCGCCATCGGTCGAGGTGGATTGCTCTTCGACCGCCTGGGTCGAGCGTACGACCTGGCCGTCGGGGTCGTAGACCTCATCGTTGCTGGTGATCCGATCGAAATTCATCACCGCAGCCACTTCGGCGCGGGCACGCCCGGCGCCGATCGTCCGCTCCAGTAGGCTTTCCAGCGTGTGCTTAAGCTGGGTTTCGTATCTGTGTCGGATTTCGCCCGCCCGGCCGGCGATATAGCCGACTTCCGACCGCTCCTCCGCGCCGCTCGCCAGCAAACTGCCGCGCCCGTCGACAATCGCGACCCGCTCCGGCGTCAGTCCGGGGACCGCGGCCGCGACCAGGTGTTGGATGGACATGATCTGGCTGTGGCCGGGCTGGACCGCGCCCGACAGCCGCAGGAAAACAGATGCGGTGGGCTCGGTGTTCTGGCGCTGGAAAAGTTCACGACGCGGCAACACAAGGTGCACGCGGGCGGCCTGAACCCGGTTAAGTTCAGTAATGGTGCGGGCAAGCTCACCTTCGAGGGCTCTCACAAGATTTACGTTTTGGACGAACCGGGTGGTGCCGAGATTGTCGGTTTCGTCGAAGATTTCGTAGCCCACCGATCCACCGGATGGCAGGCCCTGTTCGGCAAGTGACAACCTAACCCGCGGAACTTGATCGCCCGGTACAAAGACCTGGGTGCCGTTCGCGGACAGGCGGTAGGGGATACCCATGCTCTCCAGGCGACCGACAATCGCGCTTGAATCATCGACTGGCAGATCGCCATAGAGCAGGGAGAATTCCGGCGCGGTGAGCCTTGTGACGAGGTAGAAAAAGAAACCAAGCAGCCCAAAGCCGACCGCGCCAAGGGTCAGCATACGTGCAACGCCAAGTCCGCGTAGCGATTGCACCAATCCGTTCACGGCCCGCCCCTTAACTGTTAGTCACCGACGCCAGACGTTTCGGGGCCTGCCGCATATCAATTGGCAAGCCGGTCCCCTCCGTCCACGAGAGGCATTTTTTCCGTCCTAGGTGAACAACTGGTTAAGTGCCGCTTTTGCCATGCCATCTGAACCGATGCGAACAGCCGGTTGATCGGTATGGCGCAATGACGAGCTCGCCCGGCCGCGCATGTAAAATGGAGAGTTGGCGCCTTGAAAAGCGCCAAAACTCGGGGTTGTTGCGTACCGGGAACGAAAACTCGAAAAAAAAGCACCCGGCGTGGCAACGCCGAGTGCAAATTTTCGAAGCGGAGGAGGTCCGCGATGGCGTTTGATCGACGCCCAGGTTCCTTAAGTGATTACCTCAGTCGGATCAGCTCCTCGAGCATCTCGTCGGCGGTGGTGATCACCCGGGTGTTCGCCGAATAAGCGCGCTGGGTGATGATCATGTCAGTGAACTCCTGCGCGATGTCCACGTTTGAGGATTCGAGTGCGGAGGGCACAAAGTTGCCGGCGCCGCCTTGGCCCGCTTCGCGCAGGTTGAAGTTACCTGATCGATTGGTCTCGGCGTAGCCGTTGCCCTCTTTCGGTTCGAGCGATGACGCATCGGCGAAGGTTGATAGCGGCAGTTTGTAGAGTGCTTGCGTCTGACCGTTGGTGAACGAAGCGATGACAAATCCTTGCTCATCGATACTGACGCCGCTCAGCAAGCCGACCGAGGCGCCGTTCTGGTTAAGGAAGGCGACGTTGAAGTTTGACGCGAACTGGGTCAGACCGTCGGCCAAGTCGTTGGTGCCCCAGTCGACCGAGATGCTGCTTGCCGCCGCGCCGTTCGTCCAGGTAATCGGAATCGTGGACGTGAGCTCGCCGGTAAGCGCACTGAATGTACCGATCGTCGACCCGGCATTGTCGGCATCGAGCGTGGCGTCGCCGTTAAAGATGACGTTGCCTGAGGCGAGCGCGGTGGCGCCGGCGGCGACTTCGGTGGGGTCCGCGGCGTACACTTCGACCGCCCAAGTGTTGATACCGGTCTTCAGATAGGCGGCGGTCATTTCGTGCGACGTGCCCAATGCATCGAAAATTACAAAGTTGCGGAAGAAGTGCGGTGCGATTGTCCCGTCCGCCATGCTGTCAACTGCGTAGGCCGGCGGGCCGGCGTAGGCCGTTTGGGTCGATTCCAGATTGGTACCGATCCCAACATTGGTGGTCGCCGTCGCGGTGCCGGCAAATTGCGCGATGTTGACTGTTGTCAAGCTCGACAAGTCGGCGGCGGCGGCGGGAATGTTGCCGTTCTGGTCGAGCGTCCAGCCTTGCAGGAAGTGACCGCCGGAGTTGCGCAAGTTTCCGGTCGCGTCGGGCGCGAAAGAACCAGCACGTGTATAGAGGACCTCGGCGTTCGCGCCGCTAGGCAGGGTCTTAACCACAATAAAGCCGCTGCCGCTAATCGCGATATCGGTATCCGAACTGGTCGTCTGAATCTGACCCTGCTGGGCGATGGTCCGAAACGGGGAGGCGCGGACACCGGCCGGCGAGAAGGTCTGCACCGAGCCAGAGTCGGTTACCAAGGTGGCAAATCGCGCGGTAGTTCGCTTGTATCCGACGGTATTCACGTTGGCGATATTGTCGGAAATCATCGCCATCGATTGGGACTGGGCGTTAAGACCGGTAACACCGGTAAACAGTGCGCCATAGAGACTCATTTGGTCCTCCTCGTCTTACAGGACCGGTTGCGGCCTCGCCGCCCGGCCAACTAAATTGCTTATGCTGGGTCGGCTTCTGCCGGCTTGTTGGGGGGATCAAGGATCGAAATCACGTCCCCGATTGGAATGCCGATTGGACCGACAAACAGCACCACGCTGTCACCCGTGGTCTCAATGCCGTCGACCTGACCAACCACGGTCATGGTGGTCGCGATAGCCTCGCCGTCAGTGCCGGTCGCGGTGACGCTGAGCGTATAAAGCCCGTCGGCCACCGGATTGCCGGAATCGTCGAGGCCGTTCCAAACGAACTGGTGAGCGCCCAGGTCGTTCGAGCCCTCGGTGTGGTATATTTGATTGCCAAGCTCATCGACGACCATGAGTTCGACCGTGTCCGCGTTTTCGGGCAGGCCGTAATTCCATTCGGCGTAGCCGTCGATCAGGGCGGTGGTGTTGCCCTCGGCTTCAATGCGTTTGCCGAGATACCCGACCGCCGCGGCCGCTTGGTTGGAGCGCTGCAAGGCGATCAATTGCTCCAGGTTCGTGTTGCTCGCAATTTCCTGCTCAACGCTGGCAAATTGCACGATCTGGCTGGTAAATTCGTTGGTATCCATCGGTTCTAACGGGTCCTGGTTTTCAAGTTGGGCGACCAACAGCATCAAGAAATTGTCGAAGTTCTCGGCCAGGTCCTGACCGGCGAGGACCGATGCCTGTTGGGCTTGGCTATTTGTTGCTGATACATCCATACTTTGTTCCTATGCCGCCGGTCTGCTCAAACGCGGATGTCGACGCCGTTGGTCGACACGTCACCGTTCATCAGAGCCGCGAGGTCGATATTGATTTCATCGGCGACCGGTGCGTCGTTTGGCGTGGTTTCGGCGGCGGTGTTTTCACCGCTGTGATCAGGACCACCAGGCTGTTCGTCCTGTCCCTGGAGATCGAAAGACAAACTGTTTGAGTCGGTATCGAAGCCCGCTTGCTGCAGCGCCCGTTCGAGGCCCCGGGCGTCGCGCATCAGCAAGTCAAGCGTGTCCGCGCGTTCGGCGACCACCAGTGCGCTCATGCGCCCGCTCTCGGTGATTTCCATGCGCACATCAATGCGGCCGAGCTCTTTCGGCTGCAGCTGAATGCGCACCTCGGTGTCGCCGGCATTAAAAGCTTCGCGAATTCGGATCGAGACCTGGTCGGTGAGCGACGGTTGAAGCAACTGCGGGCGGGCGCCAAGCTCCGCGGCGACGATCCGGCCCGCCGACCGCGCGCTGTCGGTCGTCTGAGCGCTCGTGGCGTCCGGCAAAATCGTGGCAAGCGTTTCGCGGAACACCGCGAGGTCGGGTGCGGTGTCGCCGGAGCGGAGCGTCTGGTTCGGCGCGAGCTGGTCAGCGGCGGCCGCCAGGGCCATCTCGCGAACCGCGGACGTTTGCGGATTGGGTGGCGCACCGGCGCCTTGGGTGTTGGTGCCGCTAGGCGTCGTCGCAGACGGGGCGAACGCACTCGGTGGCGACTGGGTGTTGCTTGCGGCGTTCGACGACGTTTGCTTGCCCGGCTCGGTTCGTCCATTCCCGGCTGCGCTGGCGACCGGTGCGGCCGGCGGCGCGAGGCTAGAGAGTTCGGCTGCATCCGCGGCCGTGCCAGGTTTCCCGTTTTCAGGCCCCGCCGTTTGCTGCCCGTTGGTCGTGACCACGGTATCGCGCCCATCTGTCGGCGTTTCCGTGTCGCCTGATGTCTGTGTCGCGGCCGTCTGGGCTTGGGCGGTGGCATCTTCGACGAATTGCGCGAGACCGGATCTATGGCTTGTCTCGGTTCCGGTTTGAGGCGCATTCGTCGCTGTCTCGGTCGGGGCGTGCGGCTTCGCCGGCGCGTCGGCCGGCGGCGATTGCGGCGGCGGTGGCGTCGGAACCGCCTGTTTGGTCGGTGCGTTAACGGATTCACCTGGCACCGGCTCGCGGGTCGGACCGGTCTGAGCAATCACTTCCGGTACACCGGCGTTTGCGGTCGGTGATGCGCCGGCGGCGGTTGAGGCGGCAGGCACCTCCGGCACCGCGCTAGATGAGGTGTTGGCGGAACCTGGATTTGCCGGTGGCGTAGCCGCGGCGGCCGCAGGATTTTGCTTACCGGCCGCGAGCAATGCATCGAACGTGTCCGCCGCTGTGGCTTCGACTGCCGGTTCCGAGCTGTCGCTGCCGGCCGGTACCTCACTGAGCGTATCAGGGGCCTCCGGGGCCTCGTCAGGCGCCTGTGCCTCGGAGGCCGCGTCTGATTGCGTTACTGGCGGCGCATCGGTTTGTTTCGTTTCCGCGACGGAATGATCGTCTTGATCGCTCTGTTGCTGTGAAACCGTTTCGGAGGCATCGAACGTATCGCTTTGCGGTTCGCGCCCGCTGTCGCGACGGTCCGAATTTGCCTGTGCTTGAGCTTCGGCTTGTTTGTCTTTGGCTTCGTTGGCGCGGACTAGGTCGCGGAAATCTTCGTCGTTTCGGTCCCGGCGCGAATAGTCGACGCCAGCGTCCCGTGTCGGGGAAGCGCTTGCTGTCGGCAGTTCGAATAGTCCGTTGTCCATAAGCGAAACCCAGAGGTCCACTGCGGTCCGCATGACCGGCGGGGTTTCGATCGCAAGGAACGGGCCAGTCGGCCGGGGATTCGCTCGCTGGGGCTAAATCCTTGACGAAAAGTAAAGATTTTCGGCATTCACGCCTGGATATGGAGCGCTGTAAACACTGCCCGGCGGCAGATTCTGCAACCTGTGGTGGGCAATTCCTGCCGCATTTGGGCCTTGCCGGTCGTGACTTTCGGGTCGTGTGAGCCCCGTCACACGGCTGCCATTCGAGCAGGCCTATATTCACGTTGCGACACGCTCTGGGATTTATGCGTGGGCTAAGGAGGGTCTTATGGAGATTAACCAAACCTCGGTTGCATTTGCGGGAACGGCTGCTGTTGCACCGCAGCAGCAGCAGGAAACGCAAAAAGCGGTCAAGGAAGAACGTGAAGACGTGCAGCGGTCTACCGCGAATACAGCCGCGGTTTCCTCGACCGATGCCGCCGATGTTCGCCCTGACGTGCCCGACGAGGCGCCGACGGAAGAGACCCAACGAACCGCAGTTGAGTCCGACCCCCCGGCGGACTCGAGCTCGGAGCGCGAACGCTCTCGTGGCGATAACGTCGACGTAAAAGTCTGAGCCTGTCTTTCGACTCTTCACACACCTGCCTAAAAGGGGCCCGCCAGGGCCCCTTTTTCATTTCGCCATCGGCCGTCATGAATTTCGCGCGCTTGAGGCAGCCAGCCGCCCCGTCTATATCTGGGCCTCAACGCACTCAACAAAGCGATCATGGCAGACCCAAATTCCATCCAAGGCGGGGTTGCCGAGGCGGTGGTTCCCCTCGGTGAGACCTATTCGGATATTCGCGAAGGCGTGCGCGCCTTGTGCGCCGGATTTCCCGGTGAGTATTGGCGCGAGCTCGATCGCGAACGGGCCTACCCGACTGGATTCGTCCAGGCGCTGACCGATGCAGGGTACCTGGCGGCCTTGATCCCGGAGTCTTTCGGTGGCAGCGGCTTGCCGATCAGCGCTGCCGGCGCAATTCTCGAAGAAATTCATCGCGCCGGCTGCAACGGCGCCGCATGCCATGCCCAGATGTACACCATGGGTACCGTGCTGCGGCACGGCTCGGACGAGCAAAAGCAACGCTATTTGCCGGGCATCGCGAGCGGCGAGTTGCGGCTTCAGGCCTTCGCTGTGACCGAGCCAACGACAGGATCGGATACAACGAAACTGCGAACCGTTGCCGAGCGACAGGGCAACGACCGCTATATCGTCAATGGCCAGAAAGTGTGGACCAGTCGCGCCGAGCATTCGGACCTGATGGTGCTGCTGGCGCGCACCACGCCGGTCGATCAAGTTGCTTCGCGTCGGCAAGGGCTTTCGGTGTTCCTGGTCGATATGCGCGATGCGGTCGGCAAGGGCCTCACCATCCGGCCGATCCGCACCATGATCAATCACGCCACCACAGAGATCTTTTTTGATGATCTGAGCATTCCGGCGGATAGCCTGATCGGCGAGGAAGGCGAGGGGTTCAGTTACGTGCTCGACGGGATGAATGCCGAACGCATTCTGATCGCATCGGAGTCGATTGGAGACTCGCGTTATTTCATCGAACGCGCCCGCGACTATGCCAACGAACGTGAGGTGTTTGGCGCGCCAATTGGGCGTAACCAGGGCATCCAATTCCCAATCGCACGCGCGCATGCGCAGACAGACGCTGCAGAGATGATGGTGCGCAAGGCCGCTGCCTTGTTCGAAGCCGATCTGCCGTGCGGGCCCGAAGCGAATATGGCCAAGCTTTTGGCATCCGAGGCGGCGTGGGCCGCGGGCGAGGCCTGCATGCAAACCCATGGTGGTTTCGCGTTCGCCGAGGAATACGATATCGAGCGCAAGTTTCGCGAGGCGAGGCTCTATCAGATTGCGCCAATCTCGACCAATTTGATCCTCGCCTATATCGGCCAGCACGTGCTCGGCATGCCGCGCTCTTACTGACGACGACGGAGACGCGCGTGGGGGCACTTGACGGCATATTGGTGGTCAGCCTGGAACAGGCGGTGGCCGCACCTTTCTGCGCTTCCCGGCTTGCGGACGCCGGCGCGCGGGTGATCAAGATCGAGCGCCAGGACGGCGATTTCGCGCGTCACTACGACCGCAAGGTGAATGGCGAAAGCGCCTATTTCGTCTGGCTCAATCGCGGCAAGGAGTCGCTCACGCTCGATATCAAAAAGGCTGAAGATCTAGCGCTTCTACAGCGTCTGCTCGCGCGCGCCGACGTCTACATCCAAAACCTCGCACCTGGTGCGGCGGCGCGCGCCGGCGTCGGATCGGGGGCGATGCGTGACGCCAACCCGAAACTGATCACTTGCGATATTTCGGGCTATGGCGAGGACGGCCCATACCGTGACATGAAGGCCTACGATCTCTTGGTGCAGGCGGAAACCGGATTATGCTCGGTCACCGGCACACCCGAGGCGCCGGGCCGCGTCGGAGTTTCGGTATGCGACATCGCCGCCGGCATGAATGCATTGACCGGCATCCTGCAGGCGCTCTACGACCGGGAACGAACTGGCAAGGGGAGCGGCATTCAGGTGTCGCTGTTTGGCGGCATGGCCGATTGGATGAACGTGCCGTACCTCTATCAACGCTATGGCGGCAGCGCCCCGCCGCGCGCCGGGCTCAAACATCCATCCGTCGCGCCCTACGGCGCCTTTGCCGCCAAGGACGGCAAGCAGGTGTTGATCTCGATCCAGAACGAGCGTGAATGGGCGGCGCTCTGCGACAAAGTTCTCGAGCGGCCGGAGGTCGCGATCGACGACCGGTTCAACGACCCGGTCAAGCGGGTCGAAAACCGCACCGCGCTTGATGCTATCGTGGCCAACTGTTTCGGCAATTGGCCGCGTGCGGAGTTGATGAAGCGTCTGGTGGCGGCGCGTATCGCCTGTGGGGCACTGAATGGAATTGACGATCTGGTCGAACATCCGCAGCTCAGAACCATTCGCCATGACGCCCCTGAGGGACCGGTCGAGGTAATCGCGCCGCCGGTTATCGTCGAGGGCGCCGGAGATGACTATCGCCCGGTGCCGAAACTCGGCGAACATTCGGAGAAAATACGCGCGGAGTTTGCACCATGACCGATGATGCGATGGCCGGCTGGGTCGGCCGCACGCGGCAGACAGAAGATTGGATTGCTCCGTTTCAAGCGGCCGGGTTGGCGGCAACCTTCGATTACGATGCGCCGCCGGGTGAGGGCGAGGCTCTGCCGCCGGGTTGGCATTGGATCTATTTTGTCGATACCGCGCGCGAAGCCGCTCTGTCGGCCGACGGCCACGAAGAGCGCGGCGAATTCCTGCCGCCGATCGATCTGCCGCGCCGCATGTGGGCCGGCAACCGGCTGCTGTTTCACAAGCCGCTGCGGCTCGGCGAACGGGCGCGGCGCGACTCCGAAGTCGTGTCCATCGAGCAGAAGGAAGGGCGTCAGGGCCCGCTCGCCTTCGTCAAAGTGCACCATCGTTATTCCGGCCAGGACGGACTGGCGGTGGAGGAGTGGCACGACATCGTTTATCGCCCGCCGCCCAGCGGTGCCGCGGCGCCGCCGCCTGCCCAAGCCGCGCCGATGGCTGCTGTCTGGCGGCGTGAGCTGATGCCCGACGAAGTGATGCTGTTCCGCTATTCGGCGGTTACCTTCAACGGTCATCGCATCCATTACGATTACCCTTACGTCACGGCGGCCGAGGGATATGACGGGCTGATCGTGCACGGGCCGCTCACCGCGACGTTGTTGCTCGACCTCATCGCGCGCGAACAGCCGGATGCGACAATCAGAGAAGTGCGGTTTCGCGCCATGCGGCCGGTTTATGCGGGCCGCCGGCTGGCTGTTGAGGCGGCGCCGACGGACAGCGGGATAGAAGCTTGGGCCCTGGATGCCGACGACGCGGTTGCCATGCGCGCGGCCATCACGCTGGCGTAGGGGGATTGGCCACAATGGCGACGACACCGGGGCCGACCTCACACTCATATTATTCTCAGCGTCTCAGGCTGCACTATGTCGACTGGGGCAACGAGGGCGCGCCGCCGCTCTTGCTGGTTCATGGCGGGCGCGACCATTGTCGAAACTGGGACTGGGTGGCGCAGGCGTTGCGCGACGATTACCACATTATTGCGCCTGACCTGCGCGGTCACGGCGACTCGCAGTGGATGATCGGCGGCACCTATCAGCTGACGGATTACGTTTACGACATCGCGCAGCTGCTGCATCAGACGCAACTGACGCCGGTGACCATTGTCAGTCACTCGCTCGGCGGCATGATTAGCCTGCAATATGCCGGCCTGTTTCCAGACAATGTAATCAAGCTCGTCGAAATTGAGGGCTTGGGACCGTCGCCGAAAGTGCTGGACGAGCATTATGGCAAGCCGATCGACGAGCGCGTGACCAAATGGATCGACGCGCTGCGAAAAACCTCCGGCCGATTGCCGCGGCGCTACCCGAGCCTGGAAGAAGCGTTCCAGCGCATGCAGGAGGAAAACCCCCATCTGTCGCCGGAGCAGGCGAGACACTTAACCATTCATGGCATCAACCAGAACGAAGACGGCACCTACAGCTGGAAGTTCGACAATTACGTTCGTATCTTCCCGCAGACTGGGCTGACCCGCGACCAGACGCACGAACTGTGGTCGAAGATTACCTGTCCGGTTCTGCACATACGCGGCACCGAAAGCTGGGCGAGCGATCCTGACGAAGATGGCCGTTCGGCGCATTTCGGAAGCGCCAAGGTGGTCAATTTTGAAGGCGCTGGTCATTGGGCACACCACGACAAGCTCGACCAATTTCTCGACGTGGTGCGGAATTTTCTGGCGAAATAGAGCCTGGAGTCCACCAGGCCAGCCGGTCATTCAAACGATACACGGACCCGCCCCATTCAGGGTCCGCGAGGGAGGGGAGGCAGATGGAATTTCAAAAATTGGGGCGCAGCGGCTTGCAGGTTTCACGACTGTGTCTCGGCACCATGCTGTTTGGCGTCCAAACCGACGAGAAAACCTCAAAACGCATCATCGACATGGCCCGCGATGCCGGCATCAATTTTATCGACACCGCCGACGTCTATAACCGAGGCATCACCGAAGAGGTGGTCGGCCGGGCGATCAAGCGCAAACGGGCGGATTGGATTTTGGCGACCAAGGTGGCCAACGTGTTCGACCCGGACGACGCTAACAAACGGGGGCTGAGCCGACGTTGGATCATGCGTCAGCTTGATGCCAGCCTGAAGCGCCTCGGCACCGATCATGTTGATATCTACTATTTCCACCGCGAGGATTCTGACACCGCGCTCGAAGAGTCGGTGGCCGCGATGGGTGATGAGATCCGCGCCGGCAAGGTGCGCTATTTCGGCTTGTCCAACTTCCGCGCCTGGCGTCACGCCGAGGTGGTGCGGTTGTGCGACGCGCTGGGCGTCGACCGGCCGATCGTCAGCCAGCCCTATTACAACGCCTTCAACCGGATGCCGGAAAACGAGGTGCTCAAAGCTTGCGCCCATTACGGCATGGGAGTGGTGCCCTACAGTCCGGTTGCGCGCGGCGTGCTGACTGGCAAGTACAAGCCCGGCGAAAAGCCTGCTAAGGGTACCCGCGCGGGGCGCGGCGATGTGCGCATGATGCAAAGCGAATTCCGCGACGAGTCGCTCAAGCTTGCCCAGAAGGTGGTCAAGCACGCCGAAAAGCGCGGTATGAGCCCGGCACAGTTCGCCGTCAATTGGGTGCTCGCCAACCCTTACATAACCGCCACGATCGCCGGCCCGCGCACAATTTCCCAGATGCGCGATTATCTGGGCACGTTCGAACACACATGGACCAAGGCCGACGAGGCGCTGATCGACGGCATGGTCGCGGCGGGCCACCCGTCGACCCCTGGCTTCCTCGACCCGGCTTATCCGGTCGAGGGCCGGCCGATTTCGTTTTGACCCCGTGACGCGGCGACGGGACTAGAATATTTTCGCAGGCAATTGGTCCGGCGCTCAAGCCGGTCTTCCGCCGCCTATCCACCTAAACTCAGATTGATATCAGGTGTATTTATGATGAGTACAAAAGCCATCACTATACGGACGGAGACCGCGACGATCGCGGATATAGATAGCCTGGCGAAAGCCATGGATCGGTCGCGCAACTACGTCGTCAATCAAGCAATGATATCATATGTAGCCAGATCGATTTCTGGTCAGGCGCCTAGCCCGATCGCGCAGCCGGACGCGACGACGGTGGAGGCGGTGCAAACTCCGCTGGTCCGAAAGGCGAAACTAGGAGCCAAACCAGAGGCCAAATCCCCGGCCAAGAAAAAGAACAAGAAAACGGGCAAGAAAAAGAAGAAAAAACCGGGCAAAAAGTCCAAGAAATAGGGCGCGATTAGAAGCCCGTTTTTCGGCTTGTGCGTTGTCTAGAAAATTTCGTTCTCCGCCTTACGGCGCTCGCGCGTCAGGTCGCCTTTGTTCGGTAGCGCGGCATTTAACAGTGCTTCGATGTTGAGAATGCCTCGGTCCTTGTCCGGCCAATAATCGCCGGCAATATCTTGGCTGGTCTCGGCGAGCAACCGGCGGAAGGCTTCGATGCGCTGCCACGGTTTGGGGTAGGCATCCTCGACATCGTCGCCGTGGAAGGTGAGCCACATCGCCGCCGCCGCCGCGACGTGGGCGGTGGCGTAGGAGGTGCCGTCGCCATCGCCGTAATCGCCGGAGATAACGCCGCCATCACCTAGTTTGCTGTTGGCGCGGCGTATGTCGTCCGCGGGTGCCCAAATGTCGATGCTTCGCTTTGCCATCCGCTTTTCGTACTCAAACCAGACTTCTCGGTCCTTGCGGACGCCGCCGACGCCTATTGTGCGGGAAAATTTGCCCGGATACGTCACCTTATTGACGATCTGGCCACCGGCGCCAACCACAATGACGCCACTGTTGTAGGCAAGGTCGATCGCTTTACCCAAGTGTCGTTGTCCGAACAGGCTGAGTTGTGGAAATCCGAGGCTCAGCGAGATCACTTCGCACGCATTGTGATCAACCGCGTGGCGGATCGCGGTGGCGATACGTTTGCGCGCTGATTTGCGCGCGATCACCACATGATTGATGGCGCGGTAGGGGATGGTCGGCACGCCTGGTGCAACACCGAAAAAGCTGCCGGGCAGCCGCGCCGACAACACGCTTTGAATGCGGGTGCCGTGGCCGGGTGTGCCGTCATAGTTGAGTGGGTCGAATGGTGGTGCATCGTTTTCGCACAGGTTTACCCCGTCGGAAATATTGAGCACCGGGCTCTTATCGCCGTTCCATGGCCCGAACGCCTCGTGGCGCGTACAACCGGTGTCGATCTGCGCGATCTCGATCTCACCCCAATCGATGGCGTCGTCATTGTCCGCTTGTTTGGGCAGCAAGGCCTGGGCCTCGCGTCCCCGCACCATCGCGACGTTCCAAGGTGTTGCGACCATGGTCGATCTCCTTCATACGAGACCGGTCGGCTGCGGTGACGCCGGCCGCCTAGTCTACTTCTTTAGGTTGTGTTGCCCGATAAATCGTCGCCGAATTCCGGCCTCGGAGCAATAGACGGCCGTCACGCTGCGGCGTTGGCAGATGGTATGGCCGGACGGCGCATTGGGGCGATTTGTCGGGGGCGGAGCTGGCTCTGCCGCTCGGCGATGACCTTAGGGCCGCCGCCAAGTCAAAGGTCGCAGTCTCAGAGGCGACAGACGAGTCAGTCGCAGACCAGCGTCAAGGTGCCGCAAATGTCGACTTGCCGACAACCGTCGCCGGTCGCCGTTGCCGCGGCGGGTGTCACCGCCAGAGGGTCGGCTTCAGGAGCGATCGGCGTCATCGCGTCCGGTGAGGCGTGGACCATGTCCATTGCGTCGTCACAGGTCTCCACTTGCATGCAAGTGCCTGCGCTGTCGCATTGCACCTCGGACATGCAGCCGGCGTTTGCTGCCGAGCCCCAAGTCAGAGCAACGCCAAGTGCCAGAACGGCGAGGATCCGGTCCATATTCGATTCCCTCCAGAGGTAAGTTTAGTAGAAGGGTCGTCGAATTTCGATGTATCGGTCGCCGATCTCGCGCGGATGTGATCGAGCTGCTGATCAGTCCACTGGGGCCGATAGCCGGCGAAAAGTTATGTAATTTCCGCGTATTAGCCGAATTTTCGGTTTCTCACAGAGCCTCTTCCGGGATCGCCATCACGGTATCTTTCGATTTCATGATCGGCTTGGCGAGGGCGGCGGCAGGGGCGAGATACTGCTCGGCGAAGTAGCGCGCGGTATCGATCTTGTTCGTATAGAACGCCTCATCTTCGGTCGGGTGTTCCAGATTGGCCTGGGCCTTGAGCGCGGCGATCGCCATCAGCCAACCGCCCGAGATGAAGCCCATCATGCGCATATAGGGCGTCGCGCCCGAGGCGGCCGCGATCGGGTCGTCGCCAAAGGTTTCGACCATCCACTTGGTCACTTGCTCCAGCGCATCGACCGCCGGGCCAAGCTCGGCGCCAATCGCCCGCATTGGCTCGTGATCGGACGCGTCCAATTTCTCGACCGTCTTGTGCATCTCGGCCATCAGGCCGGTCGCCAAGAGGCCGTTTTGGTATTGCAGTTTGCGGCGCACCAGATCAAGCGCCTGGATGCCGTTGGTGCCCTCGTAGATCATGGTGATCCGCGCATCGCGCATATGCTGGGCGGCGCCGGTTTCCTCGATGTAGCCCATGCCGCCGTGCACTTGGACGCCGATCGACGCGACCTCGAAGCCTTGGTCGGTCGACCAGCCCTTGGCGATCGGGGTCATCAGTTCGGCATAGCCTTGCGCGCGCATTTTCTCCATTGCGTCGGTGCTGTGCCGTGAGCGGTCAATCGCCGCGCCGACCGAATAGCACAGCGCGCGCATCGCTTCGATTTGGGCGCGCATGTCCATCAGCATGCGGCGGACATCAGGATGTTTGATGATCAGGACCGGATCGCTAAATGACCGTTCGCCGACCATCGCGCCCTGAACCCTTTGGCGCGCCCAGTCGAGCGCGGCTTGGTAGGCGCGTTCGGCGATCGCGAGCCCTTGCACGCCGACACTCAGCCGCGCCGCGTTCATCATGGTGAACATACAGCGCAGGCCCTGGTTCTCCTCGCCGATGATGTAGCCGAGTGCGCCGCCATTGTCGCCGTACGACATAACCGCCGTCGGGCTCGCCATGTGGCCGAGCTTGTGTTCGAGAGAGACCACGCGGAGGTCGTTGCGCTGGCCCAAAGAGCCATCCTCGTTGATCAGGAATTTCGGCACGAGAAACAAGGAGATGCCACGCACGCCGGCCGGCGCGTCGGGCGTGCGCGCGAGCACCAAATGGACTACGTTCTCCGACATGTCCTGGTCGCCGTGGGTGATGAAAATCTTGGTGCCGGTGATCTTGTAGGCGCCATTTTCGGGCACGGCTTTTGTGCGCAGCGCGCCGACGTCCGAGCCGGCGTTGGGCTCGGTCAGGTTCATGGTGCCGGCCCATTCGCCGGAAATCAGTTTTGGCAGATAGGTCGATTTTTGATCGTCGGTGCCGTGGTGCTCGATCGCTTCAACCGCGCCCTGGGTCAGCATCAAACCGTCGGCCAGCGCCATGTTGGCCGACTGCCACATCTCATTCAGCACCGTGGTCATGGTTAGGCCAAGGCCCATGCCGCCGAAGTCCGGGCTGCCGCCGACCGAGCCCCAGCCGGCCTCCACCCACTTGTCATACGCGTCGGCGAAGCCGTCGGGCATGCGCACCACGCCATTGTCCAACTGAGCGCCCTGTTCGTCGCCGGTCTTGTTAATCGGCGCGAGTACGTCGGAGGCGAATTTGCCGGCCTCGTCGAGCACCTGATTGACCAGGTCGGGGGTCAGCGTGTCGAGCCCTTCGAGCGCGGCCAGGCTGTCGAGCCCGATCATTTCCTCAAGCACGAAACGCATGTCCCGCAGCGGGGCCGTGTAGCCTGTCGCCATGATAGTGGCTCCTGTCTTTCCGGGCTAATGGATTGCCGGCAAGTTGCGGTGCATTACACCACTTTGCCGGGGTTCATGATGTCGTTCGGGTCGAGCGCCGCCTTGATCTTGCGCATCATCGCAACTTCTACCGGCGAACGATATTTTTCCAACGCGGCGCGTTTCAATTGGCCGACGCCATGTTCGGCCGAGAAGCTGCCATTCATCTCGTGCACCAAGTCGTGGATCGCCTCGTTGAGCCGTTCCCATTCACCCAGGAACGCTTGCTTGTCCGCGCCCTCGGGCTGGGTGACATTGTAGTGGATGTTGCCATCACCGACATGACCGAATGTGACCGGCCGGCTGCCGGGGATCACGTCCTCGGTAATTACGTCAGCACGACGAAGGAACTCTGGGACGCGGCTGACCGGCACCGATACATCGTGCTTGATGCTGCCGCCCTCGGGCCTTTGCGCTTCTGACACATACTCGCGCAACGCCCAAAGGTTCTTCGCCTGTGCCTCGCTCGCGGCGATGGTGCCGTCGAGCACCAGTCCGTCTTCAATCGCGCTTTCGAACAATTGCTCAATGACTGCGTCGAGACCGGAGTTTTCCGCTGACGATGAGAGCTCGATCAAAATGTGCCACTGATATCGCTCGGACAGCGGATCGGTGACGTTGGGAATGTTGCGGGTAACGAAGTCGACACAGCGGCGCGACACCAACTCGAATGCGGTTACCGCGTCGCCGCTGGCTTCGCGGGCGCGGATCAGAAGCTCCAACGCGGCGTCGGGGTCACGCACTGCCACCCAAGCCGTCTTCACGTCGCGCGGCTTGGACGACAGTTTCAAAACGGCGGCGGTGATGATGCCGAGCGTGCCTTCGGCGCCGACGAACAATTGCTTGAGGTCGTAACCGGTATTGTCCTTGCGCAGGCCACGCAATCCGTCCCAAATCGACCCGTCCGGGAGCACCACCTCGAGGCCGAGCACCTGGTCGCGCGCCATGCCATAGCGCAGTACGTTGGTGCCACCGGCGTTGGTAGAAAGATTGCCGCCAATTTCGCAACTGCCTTCCGCCGCTAAACTGAGTGGCAGCAACCGATCGGCCTCAATGGCGGCAGCTTGCAGATCGGCCAGGATGCAACCGGCCTCGGCAGTCAGGGTGTAGTTCACCGGGTCGATGGCACGCACGCGGTTCAGGCGCGACAGATTGACGATGATCTCACGCCCGTGCTCGTGCGGCACCGAACCGCCGACCATCGAAGTGTTGCCGCCTTGCGGCACGATCGCCACGCCCTCGGCCGCGCACAGCCCAACCACCGCGGCCACTTCCTCGGTGGTCGCCGGCCGCACCAGGATCGATGCCTGACCGTGATACTTATCGCGTTGGTCGACGAGATGCGGCGCAATTCGGTCAGGATCGGTTACGCAGCCGGCATCGCCGACAATGGCGCGCAAGCGGCCAGCTAAATCCTCAATGTTCTTGGTGGCGACGGCGGTCACACAAGGCATCCTGGTATCATGTCCGGATGTTTCGGATTTAGACCATCACCCGGAGGTGGGCAAGTCACGGCGCTCACTCGACGTGTGCGGCCCGGCGCAGACGGTCATTAATCGCCGCGCCAAGACCGTCATTAGGGATCGGCATCGCCGCTATCGCGGTCGCGCCCGACCTATCCAGGTCGTGAAGCATGGCGAACAAATTGGCGGCGGCCTCGGCCAAGTCGCTGGCAACACTCAAATTGGCGGTCGTCATTGCGCCCGTGAGCGGCGTGCGGCCGAAGGCGAGGAGGGCTTCGTTCGGCTTGACGGCGGTGGCGTCGAGCCGGAGAGGGGTGGCCGGTGCGTAGTGGCGCGCGAGCTGGCCCGGTGATTTAGGTTGGGCGTCGCTGCCTTCCGAAAGGTCGATCGAGCCGATCACACTTTCGATGTCGGTTCCAGTCACGCCGCCGGGTCTCAGTAGACAGGCCGGTTCGACCGTCAGATCAAGGATGGTTGACTCGATGCCGACCAGGCAGGGGCCGCCGTCGACGATCAGGTCGACCGCGCCGTTCAAGTCTTCGGCGACATGTTGGGCGGTTGTCGGGCTAATCTTGCCTGAGCGATTGGCGCTCGGCGCGGCGATCGGGCGATCGACTTGCAGCAAGATCGCGCGGGCAACCGGATGGGCCGGGCAGCGCACCGCCACCGTATCCAATCCGGCCAGGGCGAGGCGCGAGATCACTGCCTCGGCACGCTTCGGCAAGACCAGAGTGAGAGCGCCTGGCCAGAATCGCTTCGCAAGGGCGCGGGTGCGGCCGTCGAATTCGACCAGCGTCTCGGCCGTGGCCATATCAGCGACATGCAGGATCAATGGATTGAAGCGCGGCCGCTCCTTGGCCTGATAGATCCGCGCGACCGCTTTGTCGTCGGTCGCGTCCGCGCCCAGGCCGTAAACGGTTTCGGTGGGGAAGGCGACCAGTCCGCCATCGCGCAGCATCGCCGCCGCGCGGTCGAGCGAGGTTTCGGTCGCAGGCACCACCAGATCGGAAGGGCTCTTCGCCGAGCTCATTGGCCGTCGAGCAGGGGCTCCAGGCGATCGAAGGCGGCTCCGAGCAAATTGGGCGATTTGGCGTAGCAAATGCGCATGTAATCTTCGCCGCCGGCACCGAAAGCGATGCCCGGTGCCAGGCCGACTTTGGTCTCGGCGAGCACCTGCTTGGCGAAGGCACGGCTGTCTGTGACGCCATCGACTTTGAAGAAGGCGTAGAAAGCGGCTTCCGGTCGGGTCAGGTGGACTCGGCGCATGGCACCGAGGCGCTGTTGCACGATGTCACGCGCGATCCGGTAGCGGTCAACCATGTCGGCGACGAACGGCTCGCCATCCTTGATGGCGGCGATGCCGGCATATTGCGTGCTGGTTCCGGGCGACGCCACATTATACTCGTTGAGGTTTTCGAGCATTTGTCCGACCGCCGGCGGCGCCGTGATCCAACCAAGCCGCCAGCCAGTCATCGCCCAGGTTTTCGAGAAGCTGTTGGCGACCAAGAGCAGGTCATCGGGTTCGGCAAGCTCTAGAAACGATGGCGCGACGGGCCGGTCGTAAACCAGGCGCGCGTAAACCTCGTCTCCAATCAGCCAAATGCCGCGCGAGCGGCAGAAATCGAGCACGGCTGATTGCGCTTCCGCGTCCATCATCCAGCCGGTCGGGTTGCTTGGCGAATTGATGCAGATCGCTCGGGTGCGGTCGTCACAGGCGTCGAACAGGCGATCGAGATCGAGCCGCCAAGTCTCGCCGTCCGAGTCGAGGGGAACTTGATGCACCGCGCCGCCCATAATCCCGATGCAGCGAAAGAAGTTGGGCCACATCGGGGTCGCCGCGACGATGTTGTCGCCGGCGTCGATCAGCAATTCGGCGACCAGCATCAGCGCGTTCATGCCGGCGGCGGTGACGGTGATGCGGTCGACGCCGATTGGGCGGTCGTACAGGCGCGTGGAATAGTCGGCAAGCGCCTGGCACAGTTCGGGCACGCCGCGATTGTGGCTGTAGAAGGTGTGGCCGGCACGCAGCGCTTGGTCCGAGGCTTCGATAATGAAGTCCGGGGTCGGCCGGTCAGGCTCGCCGAACCAAAGCGGGATGACATCCGGGTCGCCCATGCCGACATGGGCGATTTCGCGGATGGCGGAATGCTCGAGGGACGCAATGGCGTCACGCACCGGAAGGATCGATTGCGCCGTTTGGTCTGTGCGGGCGTGCGACGCCGACGTCATTTGCGCCGCTCGGCCGGCACGCCCTCTACTACCTGTCTCAGGCTGTGCACCACTTCCTGACCCACCGGGCCGCCATCTTCGGTCAGCCGTTCGACCAGGATCGCGCGCAACGCTTCGACATGCGCCTCGATCACTTCGAGCTGTTCGTCGGTGCCGGCCGCCTTGCCGCTATAGTCGTAAAGCGACAGGGCAATCTTGGTCACCAACGGGTAGCCATAGGTCGAACCGTGGCAGCGCATTGAATGCGCGGTCGCGGCGATCGAGCGCAGCGCGCGGACTCGCTCGGTCACCTTGTTGCGCGCGCGCGACAAATCGCTTGCCAGCATGTCGACATCGGCAAGCGCGGTATCGGGATAATGACCCGCCCGCGCGGCTAAAACGGTTTCCGCAGCCGCGACCCGCGTCGGGTCCAAACCCGCCGCCGGCTCATCGTCGGGCACCGCCTTCGCGCGCAAGGAATTTGGCGCGCTCATGTAACGAACTGACGAGCTGCTCATGACGGTTCCTCCACCAAATGCCGCCGTTCACCGCCACGGTACGGAATTTCGCGACGCCGACGGTCGGGTCCGAAATAGCGCCCGCTCTCGACAAACCGCCTCGGTTTGGCGATCAGCCCATCGATCAGATTGCACAGGCTGTCGAGCGATATCGGCTTGGCGAGGACTTCACTGACGCCGAGATCGCGCATGCGCACCAAGGCGTCCATGTCGGTGAGACCCGTCATCAGCACCACCGGTACAAAGCGGTCCGGGCTGTCCGGGTCGCGGCGGATCCATTGCAGCAGTTCGGCGCCGTCGCCGGGCTCCATCGCGAAATCGGTAATCACCAGATCGACCGGAATCGTCCTGGGATCGCCAAGGATTGTTTTCGCGACCTCACCGTTGGCGGCGGCTAGGCATTTGCCGAAGCCCAACGCATCCAAAAGATCGCATATCAACGCACTGGTATCGGCATCGTCATCGACCACCAGCACGGTCAAATTTCGTAACTGAAAATAACCCATTTCACCCTTATCGGTGCCGCGCCTATCGCCCCACCCTTTAATACATAGGTGTGATCGGCGCGTTCGCGAGACCCTATCTATTGTGGGCGGTCACATCACCGCTCCAATGTGCCATGGCACGAATTCCTCATCGCCATATCCGAGCTCTTCGCTCTTGGTTTGTTCTCCCGATGCGGTCGCGAGAATCTTCTGAAAAATCTTTTCGCCCATCTCCGGCATAGACGCCGCGCCGTCGAGCACGAGGCCGCAATTAATGTCCATATCTTCGGATAGGCGCTGGTACATCGGCGAATTTGTCGCGAGCTTGATACTTGGTGTCGGCTTGCAACCGAACGCGGAGCCACGGCCGGTGGTGAAGCACACCACGTTGGCGCCGCCGGCGACCATGCCGGTCACCGATGTAACGTCATAGCCCGGCGTGTTCATAAAGCAGAAGCCCTTGGCAGTTATGGCCTCAGCATACTGATAGACATCGACGAGGTTGGTAGTGCCACCTTTGGCGACCGCGCCGAGTGATTTTTCGAGAATGGTGGTGAGACCGCCGGCCTTGTTACCGGGCGAGGGGTTGTTGTTCATCTCCGCGCCATTCTTGGCGGTGTACTCCTCCCACCACAGAATGTGTTTGATCAGCTTGTCGCCGATCGCTTTGTCGACGGCGCGCCGGGTCAGCAAATGTTCGGCGCCGTAGATCTCGGGCGTTTCGGCGAGCACGGCTGTGCCGCCGTGGCGCACGAGCAAGTCCGCCGCGGCGCCGAGCGCGGGATTGGCGGTCATGCCTGAATAGGCATCCGACCCGCCGCATTCGAGGCCGAGGATGAGTTCGCTCGCTGGCACCGTGGTGCGGCTTACCTTGTTCGCCTCGGGAAGCATCTCCTTGATCCGCGCGATGCCTTCATTGACCGTCGCCCGCGTGCCGCCGGTTTCCTGAATGGTCATCATCGACAACATCTTGCCGGCCTTCCAGTCGTGGCGTTCGATCATGCCGGAGATTTGGTTGGCCTCGCAGCCGAGACCGACAACCAGCAAGCCGGCGAAATTCGGGTGCCGCTTATAGCCATCCATGGTGCCCTGGAGCATCTCCCAGCCCATGCCGGAATTGGCCATGCCACAGCCGGTGCCGTGGACCAGCGCGACCACGCCGTCGACGTTGGGATAGTCGGCAAGCGCGTCGCCGCGAAACGCGTCGGCGATAAAGCGAGCGGCCGAGGCCGAGCAGTTCACCGACGTTAGGACGCCGATATAATTGCGCGTGGCGACACGACCATCGGCGCGCACGATGCCCTGAAATGTCGCGCGGTCGGGCTCGGGTACCATGTCGGTCGCCTGGGCATCCACCCCATAGGCGTAATCGCGTTCGAAAACGCGCATCTCTACATTGTGCGTGTGCACATGGTCGCCGACAGGAATGTCGGCCGAGGCGAACCCGATGATCTGATTGTATTTCCGGATCGCTTCGCCGGCGGGGACGGGGGCTGTCGCCACTTTGTGCCCGACCGGGATTTGGATGGTGGTGGTCACATCCTCGGCGCCAATGAGCGTGTCGGGCGCGATGGTGGTTTTTGCGGTCACCACATTATCGGCCTGGTGCAGGCGAACGGTCAGGGCCTCGGCGGACATCTCGGAACCTCGTTAAATTTGTCTGATTTTCGGGTCCAGATAAGGTCAAACGCTCGGCGCGCGCAAGGGTCTTGCCGCCGCCTTGGGCGTGCGGCTATTGTCGCGCCGCCGTCGATCGCGCGGGGCGGCGGACTTCATGACGATTTTCGGGGAGGGTAACGATATGTCGGCCGCGTTGCCGCGGATGGCTACTTTGGCCATTGATATTCGGCAAATTGCTGCGCGCGCCATGGCTCTCCAAGCTCGCATTGGAGCCGGCGTATGAGGCTTGCTGGCAAGACCGCGCTGATCACCGCGGCCGGGCAGGGCATCGGGCGCGCGTCGGCGGAAGCCTTTGTCGCCGAGGGCGCGACTCTGTTCGCGACCGATATCGATGCTGCCAAGGTCAATGATATCGACGGCGCGACCGGTTTTGCGCTGGACGTGACCGACGCGTCCTCGATCGCCGGGGCAATCGAACAGACCGGGCCGGTCGATATCCTGTTCAATTGCGCCGGCTATGTCGCCAACGGCGCGCTGCTCGACTGCGAACGTGACGATTGGGATCGCTCGTTCGCCGTCAATGTCGACTCGATGTTCATGATGATCCAGGCCTACCTGCCGGGCATGGTTGAGAACGGCGGCGGGCGGATCGTCAACATGGCCTCGGTCGCGTCGTCGATCAAAGGCGTGCTCAACCGAGCGGCGTACGGTGCGACCAAGGCGGCGGTCATTGGCCTAACCAAGTCAGTCGCCGCCGACTATGTCGGCCACGGCGTCACATGCAACGCGGTGTGCCCGGGGACCGTCGACACGCCATCGCTCGGCGATCGGATCAACGCCTTCGACGATCCGGTGGAAGCACGAAAAATGTTCATCGACCGCCAGCCGATGGGCCGGCTGGCGCGCGCCGACGAGATCGCGGCCCTGGTGCTGTACTTAGCCTCGGATGAGGCCGAGTTCATGACCGGCCAGGCCATCGCGATCGACGGCGGCATAAGTTTGTAGACGCTCGGTTGTCGGGCGAATGACGACGTAGAAAACCGATACTTCACTTTTCAGTGTGGCCGTGTGGCCAGGGAAGGGGACTGATCATGAAACTCGCACGTTACGGAAGACCCGGTAAGGAAAAGCCGGGAATGATCGACGCGGACGGCAAGCTGCGCGATCTGAGCGGCCGGATACCGGAGATCACGCCTGAGCATTTGTCGCCGAAGGGCCTCGCCAAGCTCGGCAAGATCAACCCGAAGCGGCTAACGCTGGTCAACGGCCGGCCACGCATGGGGGTGCCGTGGACGGGCATCGGCAAGATTATGTGCATCGGTTTGAATTACGTCGACCATGCCAAGGAGACCGGTAACCCGTTGCCGAAAGAGCCGATCCTGTTCCTCAAAGCGAACAGCGCGCTCAACGGTCCCAACGACACGGTGATGATGCCGAAGGGCTCGAAAAAGTCGGATTGGGAGGTCGAGCTCGGCGTGGTGATCGGCACCGCAGGCAACAACATCGCGCAAAAGAACGCGCTCAGCCACGTCGCCGGCTACACGGTCGTCAACGACGTCTCCGAGCGCGAATGGCAAATCGAGCGTGGGCCAACTTGGACCAAGGGTAAAAGTTGCGACACCTTTTGCCCGATCGGCCCGTGGTTCGTCAGCGCGGACGAAGTGCCGAACCCGCAACGGCTCGACATGTGGCTCGATGTTAATGGCGTGCGCCGGCAGACCGGCAACACCAAGACCATGATTTTCGGTGTCGCCAAGCTGATCAGCTATTTGAGCAAAATCATGACGCTGTATCCCGGCGACGTGATCTCGACCGGCACGCCGCCGGGCGTGGGCTCCGGTTTCAAGCCGCCGATTTTTCTCAGGAACGGTGACGTTATGGCGCTGGGCATCGAAGGCCTCGGCCAGCAGCGGCAAAAAGTGGCGTCCTGGAAAAAAAGCTAATTGCGCGCCAAATCCGCGATTAGCATGACAATGGAGAAGTGGCCGTGAAGCCATCGGTATTCGTCCACACCTGGGCGCCGGATGACGTGCTCGCAGATCTCGAGCAGCGCTACGAGGTCGAATACGTCAACACCATCGATGTCGGCTATCTGCCGGCGGACAAGGTGGCCGAGCATGCGGTCGGCAAGGCCGGCATCATTGTGCTGCAGGCGCCGGTCGTCGCGGATGTGTTCTCCGCCAACGCGGGGACCTTGAAGGCGGTTGCCAGCGTCTCGGTTGGGGTGGACAACATTGATGTCCCCGCGGCGACGAAGGCCGGGATCCAGGTCACCAACACAGCCGGTGTGTTGAACGACGCGGTGGCCGACATGGCGATGGGGCTGCTTTTGGCGGCCGGCCGCCGGATTGTTGAGGCCGACCGCTACACCCGCGCCGGCAAATTCCAGGGATCGAACTTCGAGCTGTTTTGGGGCGCCAAAGTAAAGGGCGAAACCCTCGGCATTGTCGGCTTTGGCCGCATCGGCCGTGAGGTTGCGCGACGGGCGCGCGGCTTCGGCCTTAACATTGTCTACCACAACCGCAACCGCGTCGACGGCGAGATCGAGAAAGAGCTTGGCGCCACCTACCTATCCCTCGAAGACCTGCTGAAGCAGTCGCGCTACGTCATCCTGCTGACGCCCTTGACGCCCGAGACCACGCACATGATCAACGCCGAACGCCTCGCGCTTATGCGTAAGGACGGTTATTTGATCAACATTTCGCGCGGCCCCGTGGTGCACGAGGAAGCTTTATTGGCTGCTTTGCGGGCGGACCAAATCGCCGGCGCGGCGCTTGATGTCTACGAATTCGAGCCGCAGGTTTCACCCGGCCTGACGGCGCTCGAGAACGTTGTGTTGTTGCCGCATATCGCCAGCGGCGATGTCGAAACACGTCATGCCATGGTGCGCGTGGCGGCGCAAAACCTGACTGCCGCGTTGAGTGGCGAACGGGTTTCGCACCCGGTCAACAAAATAGGGTAGGGCGAAGCACCGTGCCGTACGAACTCGATCTTTCCGGCAAGCGCGCCCTGATTACCGGCGGCGCGTCGGGCATTGGCTACGGCATCGCGCTCGCCATGCAGGAAGCCGGTGCGGAGGTCACGGTGACGGCGCGCACCAGCCAGTCGCTTGAGGCCTGCGAGCGGGTGACGCCCTACGGTGACCTGACTGTGCTCAAACTCGACGTGACCAATGATCTGTCGATCAGTGAGGCGATGGAGGACATCGACCACCTCGATATTCTGGTCAATAACGCGGGTAAGATCATTCGTCAGGGCGCGGAGTTTCAGCCGGAAAAATTCGCCGATGTGGTCAACACCAACCTTATCGGCACCATGCGGATGAGCCATGAATGCATGGGCAAGCTTGCCATGCGAAAGGGCTGTATTCTCAACATCGCGTCGATGTTCAGCTTCTTTGGCTCGGCTACGACGCCCGGCTATTCGGCGAGCAAGACCGGCACGGTGAGTCTCACCAAATCTCTGGCCATCGCCTGGGCCGAGCACAATGTGCGCATCAACGCCATCGCGCCCGGCTGGATCGAGACCAAACTGACCGAAGGGTTGGATCAGCGCGAACCGGCACGCTATCAGACGATCATTGATCGCACGCCGATGAAGCGCTGGGGCACGCCGGCCGAGGTCGCCGCGGCGGCGGTGTTCCTGTGTTCGCCGGCGGCCTCTTTCATCACCGGCACGACGATGATCGTCGACGGCGGTTACGCCGCCGCGTAACGCGGCGCGTCAGCGGCGAAACCGTTGAACAATCCGAGCATTCGCTCGCGCCACTCGTATATCGGGTCATCGGCTTCGAACAATGTGGCGTCGGAACAGCCGCGCGGCCACATGAGCGATCCCATTAGAATGTAATCGGCGTAGGCTGGCGTGTCGCCGCAGATATAGGGTTGCGAAGCGAGCGCCGCGTGAACCGGTTTCAGCACGGTGCGAAGCCGTTCCAATCCGTCCGTTTGGCCTTCGGCGAGTGCTTCGAGCGTCATGCCAAGCATCGCCTCGCGGCTAAGCCTGAACCAGTCACTGTCGTCGGGATCGACATGCTTGAAGGCGCCCGGCACCGCGATCGGCCGCAGCTCGGAGTGGACCGCAATATCGACCCACTTGTTGAAAACCGCGGCGATTCCCTGGCCCATCGATCCGCCGAACAAGGACGGTCGATCGGGGTACTGCTCTTCGAGATAGGTGGCGATGCCCCACGAGTCATGAACGATCGTGCCGTCATCGTCGATTACCGGGACTCGATCTTGGCCGCTGGTGGCGATGATTGACCGATCGGTGAATTTCATCGCGACTCGGTCGAAGTCGAGCTCTTTGTGCTTCAGAGCAAACAGGGTGCGCCAGCAAAAGGGGCTGAAGCGATGATTGTCTCGCCCTGCCAGTTCGTACAATACGCGCGTCATATCAAAATCCCGTTCGGGTGGTGTTTTGCGGTACGGCTTTCGCAGAGGCTCGCTACGGGGTAGCTTGTCGCCGAGCAACAGGCAACCGCCGAACGTCGATTGAGATTTGACGGTATTCGGTAGGCCATTTTTTCACGAGTAGGGAGCACGGGCCATGAAAGCAGGCGGATTGATCGCCGGACTGGTGGTTGGCGGTATTGTAGGGCTTGCGATTGGCGTTTTTGGCCTCGGGTCCGGTGGGTCGGATCAGGCTACGATGGTTGAAGGCGGCACCGAAGCGGCCGCGCCGACCGGTGGTCCCATGCGTTGGAAAATGGCGAGCGCATTCGGCAGTCAGTGGCCGATTCAGGGCGAGCTTGGCATGCGGTTGGTCGATCAAGTCGACGCCGTGTCGGGCGGCAGCATGAAAATTCAATTCTTCGAACCTGGCGCCTTGGTGCCAGCGTTGGAGATCTTCGATGCCGTGTCGTCGGGCGCAATCGATGCCGGCTTCACCACCGCCGGCTATTGGGCGGGTAAGGTGCCAGCGCTGCAATTCTTCACCGCGGTGCCGTTTGGCCCCGACGCCATGGAATACGCGGCCTGGCTCTATTACGGCGGTGGCAGCGAGATCTACGACAAGATTTACGAGCCGTTCAACATCAAGGCGATCCATTGCGGTGTCCATTCGCCCGAAGGGTCGGGTTGGTTCCGCGAACCGATTGAATCGATCGACGACCTCAAGGGGCTCAAAATGCGCTTCTTCGGTCTCGGCGCGCGGGTGATGGAGAAAGTCGGTGTGTCGACCCAATTGCTCGCCGGCGGCGATATTTTCCCTGCCCTCGAACTCGGAACGATCGACGCGACCGAATACTCCATGCCGATCATCGATCTCAACCAAGGCTTCTACCAGATCGCGAAACATTACTATTTTCCGGGTTGGCATCAGCCTTCGAGCATCTTCGAGCTGATGATCAACATGGACAAATGGAACGCACTGAGCGAGCAGCAGCAGGCGATCATCGAGATCGTTTGCGGCGACAATTACCGCGCTGGGCTCGGCATGGGCGAAGCGGCGCAAGCGAAAGCGTTGACGGAACTCACCGCGAAGGGCGTCACCTTCCACCGTTGGCCGGACGAGATCATCGACGTTTTTCGTGCCGCGTGGATCGAGGTTGCCGAGGAGGAAGCTGCCAAAGACGAGCAATTCCGCATGGTGCTCGACTCGTTCAACGCCTTTCGTGATGAGTACAGTGTGTGGTCGGACCTGGGCTATGTCCGGTAAGCGTCGGGCCAACGACACGCGGGAGGAGAATCTGGCAAGTCGGTTTGCGGCGGGAGATTAGGGCCTGTTAACAAATCGAAGGCAATATCAATGACATGGCTTCTATCGGCGTGTCGAAAGAGCTATATGGCCCGGCGAAACCGAAGTGACGCGGCGATCGGCTTGACTTAAGTCAGAGCCGGTCACGAAAATGTTTGGTCCTTGACTTGTCAACGGGGGGCGATGCAGTACCCTCACATAAGGGCAGCAACGAGAGACGTCGTCATGGATTATGAGAAGTTCTTCGCCGAGTCGCTGGATTCGTTGAGGCAGGAAGGCCGTTATCGGGTGTTCGCCGATGTAGCGCGGCACGCCGGAAATTTTCCAACCGCCACCTATTACAACGACGGCGACGAGCGTCAGGTAACCATCTGGTGCAGCAACGACTATCTCGGGATGGGCCAGAATGCCGCGGTGATCGAGGCGATGACAGAGGCAGTGCACAAGGCTGGCGCTGGCTCTGGCGGCACCCGCAATATTTCCGGAACAACCCATTACCACGTGACACTGGAGCGCGAACTTGCCGATCTCCATGGCAAGGACGCCGCGCTGCTGTTCACATCGGGATACATCTCGAACGACGCCACTTTAAGCACATTGGGCTCGATTTTGCCCGGTTGCGTGATCCTATCGGACGCGATGAATCACGCCTCGATGATCCAAGGCGTGCGCCATTCCAAGGCGCCAAAAAAGATTTTCCGCCACAACGACGTCGCGCATCTTGAGGAGCTGCTACGCGAGCTGGACCCGAGCGCTCCCAAGATTGTAGCGTTCGAGTCTGTCTACTCGATGGACGGCGATATCGCGCCGATCAAGGAGCTGTGTGAGGTCGCCAAGCGCTATGGCGCGCTGACCTATCTCGACGAGGTACACGCGGTTGGTATGTACGGCCCGCGCGGCGGCGGTGTCGCCGAGCGCGAAGGCTTGATGGACCAGCTCGACATCATCGAGGGCACGCTGGCCAAGGCGTTCGGTGTAATGGGCGGCTATATTGCGAGCAGCGCGAACCTGGTTGATGTGGTTCGCTCGCATGCCTCGGGATTTATTTTTACCACTTCGCTGCCACCGGCCATCGCTGCCGGTGCCCTTGCGGCGGTGCAGCATCTCAAGCAAAGCAATGCGGAACGCGAGCGTCATCAAGAGCGTGCGGCGACTTTAAAGCGCCGGCTGACTGAAATCGGCATTCCGGTCATGGAAAATCCGAGCCATATCGTGCCGGTGATGGTCGGCGATCCAGTGATGTGCAAGCGAGCGAGCGACGAGCTACTTCGCGATTTCGGCATCTATGTCCAACCGATCAACTACCCAACCGTGCCGCGTGGCACCGAGCGTTTGCGCATCACGCCGACTCCGTTCCATACCGACGAAATGATGGATCATCTGGTCGACTCCTTGCGCAGCCTTTGGGCGCGGCTTGATATCAGCGAAGCGGCCGCATAACGGCCGCCGATGGCGTCGGCGCGCGGCTACGACCCCAGCCAGGTCATCTTCGAATTCTATCAACTCGGTTCGACCGTAAAGGTCACCGCGATTGATCCCAGCAGCTACACCGAAGTTTCAATGGTCGGCTCGCCACAGGTAAGCGAACACGAGCTGATGCGACTCGCGCGCCGCAAGCTCGAATTCGTGCTCGCCAAACGAGGCGTGATCGACCGGCCGAAACCCTAGCGCGGCCAGGCACTATTCAGCCCATTTCAGTTCAGTCGAATCTGCGCTAGACAAGGGGCGCGGTGCGGGGGCGCCGTTGTCGAACGGTCGGTGCGGAATAAGCGGGGGTGACGAGCCGCATGGCGTATTTCCTGCAGCAGCTGATCAACGGGCTGACGCTAGGTAGCATCTATGGGCTGATCGCCATCGGCTACACAATGGTCTATGGCATCATCGGCATGATCAATTTCGCCCACGGCGAGATTTACATGATCGGCGCGTTCATCGCGATGATCAGTTTTACCATTCTCGGCGTTGCCGGCGTGACTTGGGTGCCGCTGGCCCTCCTGATCGTGCTGATCGTCGCGATGCTGTTTACCGCTGCCTATGGCTGGACAGTGGAGCGCATTGCGTATCGTCCGCTGCGCGGCTCGCAACGTCTGGCGGCACTGATTTCGGCGATCGGCATGTCGCTGGCGCTACAAAACTATGTGTTGCTGAGCCAAGGGGCGGGGGTGAAGGCGATGAAGCCGCTAATTACCGGCGGCTTCACGATGTTCGAGGCCAACGGGTTCGCCGTTACGCTCAGCTACGTCCAGATCATCATCGTCATCCTGACCGTGGTGCTCATGGCCGGGTTCGCCACCATGATCTCGCGCACTGCGCTCGGCCGTTCGCAACGCGCCTGCGAACAGGACCGCACCATGGCGATGCTGCTCGGCATTGATGTCGACCGGACCATATCGCTGACCTTCCTGATGGGCGCGGCGCTTGCGGCCGTCGCCGGCGTGATGGTGTCGCTCTATTACGGCGTAATCGATTTCTTCATGGGATTTATCGCGGGGCTGAAGGCATTCACGGCGGCGGTTCTCGGCGGCATTGGCTCGCTGCCCGGCGCCATGCTCGGCGGGCTTTTACTGGGCATGGTCGAAGCCTTCTGGTCCGGCTATTTCACCGTCGAATACAAGGATGTTGCCGCATTCGGCATTTTGGTCCTGGTGCTGATCTTCCGACCGACCGGGCTACTCGGGCAACCGGAAATCGAGAAGGTATGACCGCGTGACCGATGCCACGGTCGCCGTTCCTGCGGGGCCTGACCTGACGCGGATCGTAAAAGAAGCGGCGCTCGCCGCTGTTGTCGCCGCAATCATTGGTCTGCCGCTTCTCGGCCTCCGCTTGGTCTCCGGCCCGGGAGATTTGGACGTCGATGTACGCTGGGATTGGCTGGTGGTCGCGGTGGTCACGGTGTTTGTCGGACGAATGGCGCTGGCATTCCTTCGCGCTGCCCGGCCAGCATTCGCTGTCGCCGGCAGAGGTGCGGGCACCCTGGGTCAATCCATGCGGCGCCATCGGCAACCGATCGGGTTCGTGGCGCTGGGCGCCGCTGTGATTCTGCCGTTCCTGCCTTTCGCCGATCGCTATGTCGTTGATGTCGCGACCCTGGTTCTGATCTACATCATGCTTGGCTGGGGGCTGAACATCGTGGTCGGGCTCGCCGGACTGCTCGACCTTGGCTATGTCGCCTTCTACGCAGTGGGCGCCTACAGTTTCGCCCTGCTCGGCACCACTTTCGACCTGTCGTTTTGGGTGTGTCTGCCGATCGCCGGCCTGTGCGCCGCTACTTTCGGCATTTTGCTCGGCTACCCGGTGCTCAGGTTGCGTGGCGATTACTTGGCGATCGTCACCCTCGGCTTCGGCGAAATCATCCGCCTTGTTCTGATCAATTGGGTTGACTTCTCGGGCGGCCCGAACGGCATTCCGGGCATTCCAAGGCCTGAGCTCTTCGGCCTGGAGTTCGCTCGGAACGCCGACAACGGCCAAAGCTTTCACGAATTTTTCGGCCTCGCTTTTTCGGGCAATCATCGGATCATCTATTTGTATTTCATCATCCTGGCGCTTGCCCTTGTGACCAATCTGTTCGTGCTGCGCATTCGCAAGCTGCCGGTAGGCCGGGCGTGGGAAGCGTTGCGCGAAGACGAGATCGCCTGCCGTTCGCTCGGCATCAATCCGGTCAACACCAAGCTTTCCGCGTTTGCGCTGGGCGCCATGTTTGGCGGCTTCGCCGGTTCGTTTTTTGCCACCCGGTCCGGCTTCATCAGTCCCGAGAGTTTCACCTTCATCGAATCCGCGATCATTCTGTCCATCGTGGTGCTCGGCGGTATGGGCAGCCAGATTGGCGTGGTCCTGGCGGCAATCGCGATCATTGTGTTGCCCGAGGTCCTGCGCGAGTTCTCCGAGTTCCGCATGTTGGTCTTCGGCAGCGCCATGGTGTTGATCATGGTGTGGCGCCCGAGAGGATTGTTGTCGCACCGGGAGCCAACGATCAGGCTGGGAGCGGGAGGCGGCGGCCCGTGAGCACTGGTCCGCTGCTCGCGGTCGAGCACCTGACTATGCGTTTTGGCGGCCTGGTCGCGATCGACGATTTGTCGTTCGAGGCGACGCGCGAGAACATCACCGCGATCATCGGCCCGAATGGGGCCGGCAAGACCACCGTGTTCAACTGCCTGACCGGTTTCTACAAACCGAGTGTCGGGCGGCTGACCTTGGCGGACCAAGCTGGCCAGGCTTTTTTTTTGGAACGAATGGATGGGTTTCGCATTGCCCGTGCGGGTATAGCGCGGACCTTCCAGAATATCCGGCTGTTTCCGGCCATGTCGGTGCTCGAAAATCTGATCGTCGCCCAGCACCAAAAACTGATGGCCGCGTCGCTATTTTCGGTCGCCGGTCTGTTCGGCCTGGCGCGTTATCGGAACGCCGAAAGTGCCGCAGTGGATCTGGCACGCTACTGGCTGGATAAGGTCGGACTGGTTGAGGACTCCGATCGGGTTGCGGGCGAGTTGCCGTATGGCGCGCAACGGCGGCTTGAGATCGCGCGCGCCATGTGTACCGAACCGGCGCTGTTGTGTCTCGATGAGCCGGCGGCCGGTCTCAACCCGCGTGAATCGAGTGAATTGAACGAGCTCTTGCTCGACATACGCCGAGAGCAAGGCATCGGCCTGTTGTTGATCGAGCACGACATGAATGTGGTGATGGGAATTTCGGACCACATTGTTGTTCTCGACTATGGCCGCAAGATCGCCGATGGCACGCCCGAACAGATCCGCAACGACCCGGCCGTGATCCGCGCCTATCTCGGCGAAGCGGACGATGAAGAGGGCCAGGCCTGATGCTGTCGATCGAGGGCTTGCATACCTTTTACGGGCCGATCGAGGCTTTGCGCGGAGTCGACCTCGAGGTCGGCAAGGGCGAAATCGTCACCCTGATCGGCGCCAATGGTGCCGGCAAATCGACCCTGCTTATGACGATATGCGGCACGCCGCGCGCGGCGCGCGGGCGGATCACTTTCGAAGGCAATGACATTGGTGGTTTGCCGACTTTCCAGATCATCAGGCGCGGGATTGCTCAATCGCCCGAGGGGCGGCGGATTTTTCCGCGCATGACGGTGATGGAAAATCTCCAGATGGGTGCGGTGACGGCCGTTGATGGGCTTTTCGAGGAGGACCTGGAACGCGTGCTCACGGTGTTTCCGATTTTGGGCGAGCGGCGTGACCAACGCGGCGGCACTCTTTCGGGTGGTGAGCAGCAGATGCTGGCGATCGCCCGCGCGCTGATGAGCCGGCCACGCCTGCTGTTGCTCGACGAGCCATCGCTCGGCTTGGCGCCGCTGTTCGTGAAGCAGATCTTCGACGTAATTCGCGAGATCAACCGCCACGACGGCATGACTATCCTGCTGGTCGAACAGAATGCCTATCATGCGCTCCGACTGGCGCACCGTGGCTATGTAATGGCGAATGGAAAGATCGTACTGGAAGGCACCGGCGAGGAACTACTCGCCGACGAGGAAGTTCAGCGAGCGTACCTGGAAGGCGGGCATTAAATGATTGTCCCGTTCAGCGGCACCTCAATTGGCGTGTTTATCGGATTGACGCTGGTCATCGGCGGCGGCACCGCGATTCTCACGGGGAACGCGATCGCTGGGACTTGGCGCCCCGCTTGGCAGGTGATGTTTGCTAGTCTCGGACTTGGGTTTGCCGACCGCTTTCTGGTCTTCGGATTGTTCGATGGCCAACTATTTTCGGTCGCTGGATACCTGTTCGATACGGCGGTGATTATGGCGTTTGGTCTGATCGCGTACAGATTGGCTTGGGTTCGAAACATGGCGGCCCAATATCCGTGGCTGTACGAGCGGGCCGGCCTATGGCGGATCCGCGAACGCAGTTGATCACAGCTCGACCTTTGCGTGCTCGTCGACGATGGTACAATCAACCCGCCTTCGGCAGGTGAGCGGGCTCCTGCATTGAGAACTGGGTTTCGCCGTTCGACGGCGATAAGGAGGAGACATGAAGACGTGGCATTGGGCACTTGTTGTGGTCGTGGTGATCGCGGCTGTCGCAGCCTATTACCTGAATCCGTCAAAGCAAGCCGTGCAAGAGGCAGGTGCGCCCGACCAAGCGGCGCCCGAAGGCGCGATCGTCATCGGTACGGCCGGTCCGGTAACCGGTCAGTACGCGATCTTCGGCGAGCAAATGGTGCGCGGCGCGCAAATGGCGGTTGCCGACATTAACGCCGCTGGTGGCGTGTTGGGCCGTCAGTTGGTGCTTGAGATTGGCGACGATGCTTGCGAGGCAAAGCAGGCTGTGGCCGTGGCCAACAGCATGGCCAACAAGGGCGCGGTCTTCGTCGCCGGGCATTTCTGCTCGAGCACTTCTATCCCGGCGTCGGAGGTCTATAACGAAGAAGGCATCGTGCAGATTTCGCCTGCTTCCACCAATCCGGTGCTCACCGAGCAAGGCCTCGCCAATGTCTTCCGGACCTGTGGACGCGACGACCAGCAGGGATTGGTGGCTGGCGAATTTCTCGCCAAGCGATTCCGCGACAAGAATATTGCCATCCTTCATGACAAGACGGCATACGGGAAAGGGCTTGCTGACGAGACCAAAAAAGTCCTGAACGCCGCCGGCATTACGGAATTGCTTTATGAGGCGTACACCGCCGGTGAGAAGGATTATTCGGCGCTGGTCAGTAAGCTGAAGGAAAGCACGATCGATGTTGTTTATCTTGGCGGCTACCACACAGAAGCCGGGCTGATCCTTCGTCAAGCGCGTGCCCAGGGGCTCGAAGCTCAGTTGGTTTCCGGCGATGCGCTGGTGACCGAGGAATTTTGGTCGATCACGGGCGATGCCGGAGAAGGAACTTTGTTTTCGTTCAGTCCCGACCCGGCGAAAAATCCGGCGGCTTCTGCCGTGGTCGATCGGTTCCTCGAACAAGGTTACAAGCCGGAGGGCTATACGCTCTATACCTACGCTGCGGTTCAGGCATTCGCGCAAGCCGCCGAAGCTGCCGGGGGCACGGACGTAGATGCGTTGGTCGCGGCATTACGCGTTGGCGATTTTGGCACCGTGCTTGGTGATATCGCCTTCGACGACAAGGGCGACGTGACCGCGCCGGGCTACGTGTTCTATGAGTGGAAGAACGGCACCTACGACTACACCGAAATGTAGGAATGGTCGGCGCGTATTAGCGCGCGGCGAGCGTGTCCGGGCGGCGCAAGAGTAGTAACGGATCGATGCGCCGCCCGTCGATTTCGAGCCTGAAGTCGACATGCGGTCCGGTGGAGCGACCGGTGCTGCCGACGTGGCCAACCGGCTGCCCACGGCGGACGAGCTGGCCAGTTTCGACGATATAGTCCTTGAGGTGACCATAGGTCGCCATCGACCCATCCTGATAAGACAGCATGACGTAACTGCCGAGGCGCGGGTGATCGCCGACCGCGTGGACAACACCGTGGGACGTTGCGACGACGGTTGTGCCTGCGGCGGCGGCGATATCCACCGCGCCATGGAACGCAGGTTTGCCGGTGAAAGGATCGGTGCGCCAGCCGAAGTTGGACGTGACGCGACTGTGCGCGGCAAGGTCGATTGGCCAAACATGGTCGCCTCTACCCAAGGATGGTGGAATCGCCGCATCCGGCATGGCGCGAGTGATCGCATGCGGCACGTGAATGGCGGCGTCGACAATTGGCGTCGGCGGGCGGGCTGTAATAATCGCGGCGACACCGATCGAGGCCGGATGCGAGCGGATCGTCATCGGTGGCACGCCGCCGGCCGCGTCGATCTGAACCTTGGCCGGCGCGTGACGCATCGGAAGCCCGCTGAATGCGGCGAGTTCCGTACGTGCGATCGGCAAAAAGCGCGATGGTTCGGTCGGCACGATCTGCCCGGCGGGCCCGCCCGGGACCGGGAAATAAGGCAGGTCGCGCGCCCGCTCGATTGGAAAAAATGTACCGTCTGCGGCCGACGGCGTGCGCAAAAAGCTTAGTAAAATCAAGGCGATTATTACGGGAATGAAGATCAGTGGGCGCGGTGGCATGTTGCGGACCTTGTCGGGAGGAGTTGTGCCTCATCCCAATTGGTCAGCAAGCGCCATGCCAGATCAGCTCTATGCCATCGCCAGTCCTTTTCGGCAGGCGGTCCCCAAATGAAAACCGCGCAGACAGAGTCTGCGCGGTCTCATATTCGAACTTGCGGCAATCGACGAGAATGTTCGCTACGCTAAACTCATTCTCGGACCGCTCTCGCTGGTTTTACCGTATCAGCCGGGTTTTAAGTCCGAGCTTTGCGCTTGCGACCGCCGCCCGCGCGCTTCCGGCCGAGGCCGATCTTCTTGGCGAATTCGGACCGTTGCTTCGCATAGTTGGGCGCGACCATAGGATAGTCAGCCGGCAAGCCCCACTTGGCGCGGTAGTCCTCGGGTGTCATCTCGTAATTCGTACGAAGATGCCGCTTGAGCATTTTCAGCCTCTTGCCGTCCTCAAGACACACAATGTAATCGGGCATTATCGAACGGCGGATCGGCACCGGCGGCTTCGGCGCTTCCTTCGGCGCGGCATCGACCGGTGTGTTCATGTCGGACAGTGATCTGTAAACGGTCTGGATCAGTTCCGGGATCTGTCCCGCTGGCAATGCATTGTGGCTGACATAGGCCGATACAATGTTCGCGGCCATGCCGAGAACCGATTCGGTAGTGTCTTTACTCGGATTTTCAGAGGTCATTCTTTGAGCCTTAGGAGAATATACAGGATTACGCCGCCTGTTTACATCTTATGTGAACAGTGTCAATACATATATCCCTGAAAACATAGAATTCTTTATAGTTTTGTATCAAGGGTTACATCAGCGGTAACGATTAAGCGAAGAAATACAACAATTAGTATTAGACAATAGGTATAGCCGATCAGACGTGAAATAAATCCTTCCGACAAATGAATCGGTGCCTCTGAAGATATCTTTCGGATTTCCAGACAGTGCGTCCTGGCGTTTCACTTGGATCGCGGGCGCTAGCCGATGGCCGTGAGGGCTCGACAGCCGACGCTTGGCCGGTGGGGTATTACGTGGTCGAACCGCCACTCTTTGATGGATCTCCCAGCGAAGAACTCTGTCTGACGGGGTGGCGGGCCTCTACCCGATCCTCTACCAGATATGGTGGTTGGCGGTGCTGGCACCGGCCGTGAAGGTGTGTTAAGCAGCGCTTCCGTTCATCTAATTGCCCGGCAGATGCGAGGCGCGCATGACCAGCAAGGCCGCATCGGAGACAATCGCAGTCGCCGCCGACCATGCGGGGTTTCCTCTGAAGGATCGGCTTGCGAGCGAGCTCGCCGCGGCTGGCCTTAACGTACTCGACCTTGGCACCAATAATTCGGACTCGGTGGACTATCCGAAGTATGGCGACGCCATGGCGCAAGCGCTCCTCGAAGGCCGGGCCGACCGCGGGGTATTGATCTGCGGCACTGGCATCGGCGTCAGTATCGCGGCCAATCGACATCGTGGGATCCGGGCCGCCGTGTGCCACAACGAAGAAATCGCGCGATTGGCGCGGGCTCACAACGACGCCAACGTTCTGGTCATGGGCGGGCGTGTCATCAATGAGGAGACAGCGAGCGCTTGCCTGCGAGCATTCCTTGAAACCGACTTCGAAGGTGGCCGCCACCAACGCCGGGTCGCCATGCTTGATTGATCAATCAATTTCAACGGAACCGGCGCGTGTCTTGTCCGCATGGGACCTTGGAGCCGGGCTGCTTAGAGAATTTCAAACAGGATCTTTATCCATGAGTTTCACCACTTCCGCCGCCGCCCGCAGCGAACCGTCCGTGGATAGTCTTGCGGAACGCGATCCGGAAATATTCGGGGCTATCCGCGATGAACTCCACCGTCAGCAAGATCAGATCGAGCTCATTGCGTCGGAAAATATTGTCAGCGACGCCGTACTTGCCGCGCAAGGTTCGGTCCTGACCAATAAGTATGCCGAGGGCTACCCCGGGCGGCGATATTACGGTGGCTGCGAATTTGTCGATGTGGCCGAACAGTTGGCGATTGATCGCGCGAAAGCATTGTTCGGCTGTGCGTTTGCGAATGTGCAGCCGCATTCGGGTTCACAAGCCAACCAGGGCGTGATGTTGGGTCTGGTCAAACCGGGCGACACGGTGCTCGGCATGTCGCTCGCGGCCGGTGGCCATCTGACCCATGGCGCCGCGCCGAACTTGTCCGGCAAGTGGTTCCACGCGGTGCAATATGGCGTCCGACGCCAAGATGGCTTGATCGATTACGACGAGGTTGCGGCACTCGCCGAAGAGCATCGGCCGAAATTGATCATCGCCGGTGGCTCGGCCTATCCGCGGATCATCGATTTCGAGCGCTTCCGGGCCATCGCCGACTCCGTCGATGCCTATTTGATGGTCGACATGGCGCATTTCGCCGGATTGGTCGCGGGCGGCGCCCATCCGAGCCCGTTGCCGCATGCCCACGTTGTGACCACAACGACACACAAAACGCTGCGCGGTCCGCGCGGCGGCATGATCCTGTGCAATGACGAAGCGATCGGCAAGAAGGTCAACAGCGCGATATTCCCCGGGCTTCAGGGTGGACCGCTGATGCATGCCATCGCGGCCAAGGCGGTGGCCTTCGCCGAGGCGTTGGAGCCGTCCTTCGCGGGCTATGCAAAAGCAGTCGTCGAGAATGCGCAGGCGCTAGCCGCGACTTTGCAGGCCCGCGGCGTAGACATCGTCTCGGGCGGCACCGATACCCATTTACTGCTCGCCGATTTGAGGCCGAAGGCGCTGACCGGCAAAGTGACCGAGGCAAGCATGGAACGGGCCGGCCTGACCTGTAACAAGAACGCGGTGCCGTTCGATCCGGAAAAGCCGACGATTACCTCGGGCGTCCGACTGGGCAGTCCGGCGGCGACCAGTCGTGGTTTTGGTGTCGCCGAATTTCGCCGCGTCGGCGAGCTCATCGGCGATGTCATCGATGGCTTGGCGGCGTCGGGCGAGGATGGCAATGGCGCGGTTGAAGCGACGGTCCGTGCTGAGGTGTCGGACCTCTGCCGGCGTTTCCCGATCTATGGCAATTTGAACGCGGGCTGATCGCGGGCTGGGGGATTAGATGAGGTGCCCGTTCTGCGGCGATGGCGACACCCAAGTTAAGGATTCGCGTCCAACCGAAGACAATACGGCGATCCGGCGCCGGCGCTATTGTCAGGCCTGCGGGTCGCGCTTTACCACTTTTGAGCGTGTGCAGCTCCGCGAACTGACGGTGCTGAAAAAGGACGGCACGCGGGTTCCGTTCGACCGCGAGAAGCTGGCGCGGTCAATCGAGATTGCGGTGCGCAAGCGCCCAGTCGAAACCGAGCGCGTTGAACGTGCGGTGAGCAGCATTGTGCGCCAGCTGGAAAGCTCCGGTGAGTCTGAAATCGAGTCTTCGACCATCGGTGGGCTGGTAATGGCGGCCCTGGAGGCACTTGATCAGGTTGCCTATGTGCGGTTCGCCTCCGTTTACCGCAATTTCCACGAGGCCAAGGACTTCGAGGAGTTCATCGGCAGTTTGTCCCGTGGCAAAGACGAATGACCGGCGCCCTGACGACGCGCGCTGGATGCGGGTCGCGCTGGCGCTGGCATCGCGTGGTTTAGGGACCGTTTGGCCCAACCCAGCGGTCGGCTGTGTACTCGTCGACGGAGAGAAAGTGGTCGGGCGCGGCTGGACGCGTCCAGGTGGGCGACCGCACGCTGAAACCGAAGCTCTGCGAAGAGCCGAAGATCAGGCCAACGGTGCCACCGCCTTTGTTAGTCTCGAACCCTGCGACCACCACGGCGAAACGCCGCCCTGCGCCGAAGCGCTGATTGAAGCTGGGATCGCGCGCTGCGTCATCGCGCTGACCGATCCCGACCCTAGGGTGTCCGGGCAGGGAATTAGCAAGCTAACCGAGGCGGGTATCGCGGTCGTCACTGGCGTCCTAGGTCGTGAGGCGGAAACCCTGAACGCGGGATATTTGAAACGGGTGCTCGACCGGCGGCCTCTGATCACCTGGAAGGTGGCGAGCTCGCTGGACGGTCGTATCGCGACGGGCGGCGGCCATAGCCAATGGATCACCGGAGAACCAGCCCGACGGCGCGCGCATTTATTGCGCGCCGAATACGACGCGGTGCTGATCGGCTCGCATACGGCGATTGTAGACCGGCCGCGCCTGACCTGCCGTCTGCCCGGCCTGGAGTCGCGATCGCCGGTACGCGTCGTGGCCGATAGCCGTCTGCAGCTGCCGCTCACCGATCCTCTCGTCACCGAGGCAAGCGAGGCACCGACCTGGGTGTTGACCTTGGCTGGATCCGACAAGGCTAGGCGCGACGCCTACCGAGGCAGCGGTGTCGAGGTTATTGAAGTGCCAGCCGACGAGAACGGGCGTCTCGACCTGACCGCTGCATTGATCGAATTGGGCGGGCGCGGCCTAACCCGGGTCATGGTCGAGGGCGGCGGCCGCCTGGCTGCCAGCTTGCTTGACGCCGGCTTGGTCGACCGCATCGAATGGTTCCGCGCTCCATCTGTCATCGGCGGCGATGGGATAGGGGCGGCGGCCGCGCTAGGACTGGACCGCGTCGGCCTGGCGCCGCGTTTCGAGCGGGTGGACAGCGTGCCGCTCGGCGAGGATGTGCTGGAAAGCTACGTCGCCCTGGCCTAAATATGCGGGATGTTTACCGGAATCGTGACGGATATTGGCCGAATTCGAGGCATCGAGCGGCGCGGCGACGTGCGCTATGAGATCGAAACCGCCTTTGATACGGCCTCGATCGAAATCGGCGCGTCGATCGCCTGCGCCGGCGCGTGCCTGACGGTAATCGAGACCGGCGCGGATTGGTTCAAGGTGGACGCCTCGGCCGAAACTCTGTCCAAGACCACGCTTGGACAATGGCGTGAGGGCACGCGGATCAATCTGGAACGCGCGCTCGCGGTGGGTGAGGAGATTGGCGGTCATCTGGTGAGTGGGCACGTTGATGGAACGACTGAAATCCTGGAGGAAAAGCCGTCCGGCGACTCGGTCGAAATCTCGTTCGCGCTTGCCGACTGGTTGGCGCCTTATGTCGCGGCCAAAGGCTCGATCGCGCTCGATGGTGTGTCGTTGACCGTAAATGACGTGGGTGACGATCGCTTCGGCGTTAACCTCATTCCGCACACTCAAGTCGAAACCACGTTCGGTGAGGCGCCGACCGGAAAGAAGGTCAATGTCGAGATCGACATGCTCGCGCGCTATGTGCGGCGCGCGCTCGCCTATACCGGCGATATCGAAAGGACAGGATAATGGCGGAACCAATGCCGACCCACCGCGGAGAAGGGGTTTTTGCGTCGATCGAAGCCATTATTGACGATGCGCGCCAAGGCCGGATGTTTGTGCTGGTCGATGATGAGCGGCGCGAAAATGAAGGCGACTTGGTGATCCCAGCACGCTGGGCGACGCCGGAAGTGATCAATTTCATGGCCCGTAACGGCCGCGGGCTGATTTGCCTGGCGTTGATGCCGGAGCGGGCCGAGGCGCTGAATTTGGAACCGATGCAGCGGCGCAACGCCACTCGGTTCGGCACAGCGTTCACCGTTTCAATCGAGGCGAAAGAGGGCGTCACCACAGGTATCTCCGCTGCCGACCGGGCCCAGACCATTCGTATCGCGCTCGATCCCTCGAGCACCGCGGATGACATCGCGACGCCCGGACACGTATTTCCGATCGTGGCGCGCGACGGCGGCGTCCTGGTCCGTGCCGGTCATACGGAGGCAGCGGTCGATATCGCGCGGCTCGCTGGGTTGGAGCCGGCCGGCGTGATCTGCGAAGTCATGAACGAAGACGGCACCATGGCGCGGCGTGCCGACCTGATCGATTATTGCCGCGAACATGGGCTCAAGATCGGCACCATCGCTGATCTGATCGCCTATCGCCGGCGCAAGGATCGTTTGATCGAGCGTAAGCTGGAGACCGAGATCGAGACCGGTCATGCGGGCGCCTTCAATTTGGTGCTGTACGACGACACCACCGACGGTACCGAACATATCGCTCTTCTCAAGGGCGACACGAGCACCGACGATCCGGTATTGGTGCGCGTCCACCGGCTTAATCTGCTGGCGGACGTGCTGGGCGATTTGTCGGGTGGTCGCGACGGCGAACTCCAAGACGCCATGGCGGCGATTGAGGAGGCCGGTCGGGGGATTGTCGTGTTGATTGGCGAATCGCGCCACGGGGCGGTCGGCGCCCAGCTCGCCGGTGGCGCGGCGAACGAAGGCGGTGCCCTGCGCGAGGTGGGAATCGGCTCACAGATATTGCTCGATCTCGGCGTCCAATCCATGACCTTGCTGAGCAACAGCGAACACGCCTACGTCGGCTTAGACGGGTTTGGCCTGCGGGTGGTCGGCCGGCAGTCGATCACTCGGGATGCCTGACATGGCCGACGCCGCTCCGCGGGTGCTGCTGGTGGTGGCGCGTTTCTACGACGATATCGCCGAGGCCTTGGTCGCCGGCGCCGCCGCCGCGCTCGATCAAAGCGATGCGAGCTGGGAGACGGTGGACGTGCCGGGGGCGTTCGAGGTTCCGGGCGCGATCGCCTTCGCGCACAGGTCCGGTCGCTACGACGGGTATGTCGCGCTGGGTTGCGTGATCCGCGGCGAAACCAGCCACTATGACTATGTCTGCGGCGAAAGCGCGCGCGGCATCAACAATCTCGCGATCGATCACGGGGCGGCGATCGGCTACGGCATATTGACGACCGAGACACGAGAACAAGCTTGGGTGCGGGCGGCGGTGGACCAGGGCAATAAGGGCGCTTACGCGGCGCGCGCCTGCCTATCGATGATCGAGCTTCGACAAAAATTCTTGGACACACCATGAGCGCCGCGCGAATGTCCGATCAAACCGCCACTCCGGCCAAACGTAAGGCCCGCTCGGCGCGCCGGCATGCGCGTCTCGCGGCGGTCCAGGCTCTTTATCAAATTGAGCTGGTCGACGCCGGCGAGGATCAGGTGATCGAGGAATTCGTCACGCGCGATCGCCAGGACCAACGGTTCGACGAGGCCTATTTTTCGTCTCTCGTACGGGGTGCCGTCGAGCGCCAAACAACGTTGGACAGTGTGATTGGCGAAACCTTGAGTGATGATTGGCCGATCAACCGGCTGTCTGTCACGCTGCGTGCCTTGTTTCGGGTGGCCGCCTTCGAACTAGAGGCGTGCGGCGAGGTTCCGGGGCGCGTGGTGGTGAGCGAATTTGTCGATGTCGCGCGCGGCTTTTTCGATACGGCCGAGACAGGATTCGCCAATGGCGTGCTCGACCGACTGGCGCGTCGGCTGCGTCCCGATGAGTGGGCCGACGAAGAGGAGTAGCACGTCGATGGCCGATCGGCCCGGCGAATTCGCCTTGATCGAGCGCTACCTGGCGCCACTCGCCAAATCATGTCCCGGCGCCTTGTCACTCACGGACGATGCGGCGGTCCTGCAAATCTCCGCCGGCCAAGATTTGGTGGTGACCAAGGACGCAGTCGTCGCCGGCGTGCACTTTCTTGAAGGCGAGAGCCCCGACGTGGTGGCGGCGCGTGCGCTGCGGGTCAACCTCAGCGACCTCGCGGCTATGGGGGCCCGCCCGACGGTCTATCTCATGGCGCTTGCTCTGCCGCCGTCGATCGACGCCGCGTGGCTTGAGGCCTTCGCAGCACAGCTTGCCGAAGATCAGGGGACATACGGTATTGCCCTGGCCGGCGGCGACACGGTGGCGACGCCGGGTCCGCTGACAATCTCGATTACCGCGCTCGGCGAGGTCCAGGCGGGTGGGGCGCTGACCCGATCAGGCGCGCAAGCAGGTGACCGGATATTCGTGTCTGGAACCATCGGTGACGCGGGGCTCGGTCTTGCCGCGCTCAAAAGCCAACTGGGAAAAGCCTCCGACCAAGATGTGACCGCCGCGGTCAGGCGGCATCGGTTCCCTGAACCGCGGCTCAGTCTCGGCCAACGGTTGGTTGGCCTGGCGAATGCGGCGATCGATGTATCCGACGGCTTGGTCGCCGACTTGCGGCACATTTGCGATGCGTCCGGGCGGGGGGCGGAGATTCTGGCGGCTGCGGTGCCCATGTCGGAGGCGGTCGAGGCCCATATCGCCGCAGAACCATCGTGGCGCGCGGAGGCGCTGACCGCGGGCGACGACTACGAGCTGTTGTTCACCGCACAGCCGGGCGCGGCGGATGAGGTTATTTCGGCGTCGCGCGCGGCCGGCGTACCGGTCACCGATATCGGGATCGTCATCGAAGACGGCGGTGTTACGGTTCTGGCGGGCGATGGCAAACCGATGAAGTTGGACGCCGGCGGCTACGCGCATTTCTGATCGCGAAGCCGCATTTCCAGGCGCTGAACCGACACTTCGGAATGCCTGATTGCTTTCTCGATACGCCTCTGGCATTTTCCCGGCCGCTTGACGCCGACGCTCGGGGAGGCATCGGCGCACCTCCGAATACGCACATCTGACAAGGCAAGGGGACACCCGTTCATGTCTAATCCGTTGTTGTTCGCACTGCTGTGCGGCTTGGCCGCGGTCGTCTACGGCATCTACACGCGATCGCGTGTGATGGCGGCGCCCGCCGGCAACGAACGCATGCAGGAGATCGCTGGGGCGATCCAAGAGGGCGCGCGCGCCTATCTCAACCGGCAATATTCGACCATCGCGATTGTCGGACTGGTCGTCGCTGTGATCCTGTGGTGGCTGCTTGGCCTTACCGTGGCGATTGGTTTCGTGATCGGCGCGGTGCTTTCGGGCGTCGCCGGCTACATCGGCATGAACATCTCGGTGCGCGCCAACGTGCGGACCGCGGACGCGGCACAACGGAGCCTCGACGAAGCACTCGGCATCGCGTTCAAATCAGGCGCGATCACCGGCATGCTGGTGGTCGGCCTCGGCCTGCTCGGCGTCGCCGGTTACTACGCCTACATGCTTTACACCGTCGGCGGCGATACACCCGAATCGCTGCGCCATATTCTCGAGGCACTGGTGGCTCTGAGCTTTGGCGCATCGCTGATTTCGATCTTCGCCCGGCTCGGCGGAGGCATCTTTACCAAGGGCGCCGATGTCGGCGCCGACCTGGTCGGCAAGATTGAAGCCGGCATCCCCGAGGACGATCCTCGCAACGCCGCGGTGATCGCCGATAACGTTGGCGACAATGTCGGTGACTGTGCCGGTATGGCCGCGGATTTGTTCGAGACCTACGCGGTAACCGTGGTGGCGACCATGTTATTGGCCGCCATTTTCTTCACGGGCATCGACCAGGCGACGTTCATGCAGTTTCCCTTGGTGATTGGCGGCGTGTGCATTCTCGCCTCTGTGGCCGGCACCTTCGTGGTCAAGGTAGGCCCAAGCCAAAACATTATGGCCGCGCTCTACAAAGGCTTGATCGCGGCGGCCGTCTTGTCGGCGGTGCTGATTGCGGCGGTAATCGGGTTCTGGCTCGGGTTCGACACCGAATTCCAGATGAGCGACCGGGCCGTTAGCGGCATGGACCTGTTCATCTGCACACTGGTCGGGCTTGGCGTGACCGGCTTGTTGGTCTGGATCACCGAGTATTACACCTCGACCGAGCATCGGCCGGTGAAGAGCGTCGCGCGCGCGTCGGAAACCGGGCACGCGACCAACATCATCCAGGGCCTCGCGGTGTCGATGGAATCGACCGCGCTGCCGGTGGTGGTGATCTCGGGCGGCATCATCATCGCGTTCTACGCTGCGGGCTTGTTCGGCCTTGCGATCGCGGCGACCACCATGCTCGCGTTGGCCGGTTTCGTGGTGGCGCTCGATGCTTACGGGCCGGTGACGGACAATGCCGGCGGCATTGCCGAGATGGCCGAACTGCCAGAAAACGTGCGCAAGACAACGGACGCGCTGGACGCCGTTGGTAACACCACCAAGGCGGTGACCAAGGGCTATGCGATCGGTTCCGCGGCACTGGCAGCGCTGGTGCTGTTCGCTGCCTACACCGAAGACCTGCAGCACTATTTCCCGAACGTGCAAGTGGACTTCCGCTTGCAGGATCCATTCGTGGTGATCGGCCTGTTCATCGGCGGTCTGTTGCCATTTCTTTTCGGCGCAATGGGCATGATGGCGGTGGGACGCGCAGGCGGCCAGGTAGTGGTCGAGGTGCGTCGTCAGTTCAAAGAGATCCCGGGCATCATGGAGGGCACCGCGAAGCCGGAATATGGCCGCGCGGTCGACCTGCTGACCAAGGCTGCGATCAAGGAGATGATTATCCCCTCGATGTTGCCGGTGCTGGCGCCGGTGGTGGTCTATTTCGTGATCAACTTCATCGCCGGCCAAGCGGAAGCGTTCACTACCCTGGGCGCGATGCTGCTGGGCACCATCGTTACCGGCCTGTTCGTCGCGATTTCGATGACGTCTGGCGGTGGCGCTTGGGATAACGCGAAGAAATACATTGAGGATGGCAATCACGGCGGCAAGGGCTCGGAAGCCCACATGGCCGCGATCACCGGCGACACGGTCGGCGATCCTTACAAGGACACCGCCGGCCCGGCGGTCAATCCGATGATCAAGATCACCAACATCATGGCGATCTTGCTGCTCGCGATGCTGGCCGCCTGACGCCAGTCGCCACGGGCTGAAAATTGGCCCCGGCCGCGGATGCGGTCGGGGCCTTTTCTTTTTTGTTTTACGGCGTGCTGCCGCCCATAGAGCCGGGGTGGGCGGGGAGGGCGAGCGTCTTGCCGGTGTTGGTGACTGTTGTGCCGTCGACTTTGAGGATCGAGATCGATTTGTCGACGAAATTGCCGACATAGATATGGCTTCCGTCGGCACTGAACACGACGCCTTCAGGCAAGCCTTCGACTTCGATCTCGGCGGTCCGGCGTACCGACATGCCGTCGATTTCGAGCACCACCACGCTACCGTTGCGATTGTAATACCAGGTGTCGGGCGAGACCCCGGCGCTGCCTCTCAAGAGCACGGCCACCGCGATCCGACCGGTGGGGCTGATCGCCAGGCCTTCGGGCGCGTCGCCGACGACAATTCGGTCGACCACGCGGGGCGGGGTGGCGGCAAGGTCGATGACGCTCACCGTGTCGATATGGCCGTCCGATTGGCCGCCATTGCCGTTATCGGCGGTTAGCGCCAGGCGACCGTCGGGTGCGATCTTGACGTTGTACGGCCACTGGCCGACCGGCATGTCCAAGTCGGCGTTATAGGTCGCACGGCCGTTCGCAATATCGAGCACGGCGATTTTGTGGCCGGGGAATTTGGCGACCAGAGCGCGGCTGCCATCTGGCGTAATCGACACGGCCGCGACATGCTCGCCCATGTCAATTGTTTGGACCAGCTCTACGCTGGTGCCGTCGATCGCCAGTACGCCAATGGAGTTGTCCGCCCGATGCGCAACCATTGCCATCGTACCGTCGCGACTGATCGCTAGCCCCGATGGCTGGCGTCCGACCTCAATCGTGTCGATCACCGCTGGCGGATTGAGGGTGAGGTCGATGACGTTGATGCGATTGTCGGGATCGGGCTTCCAGCCGCCGTCCACCTCTACCCAGTTCATCGCATTGGCAACCAGCGCCAGACGCTCGTTGGGGGTGATCGCCAGGTTGGTTGGCGGGCCAAACACTGAATTCATCAGAGGAATGTCGGCGACAATGCGCGGCGACGCCGGATCGCTGCCGATATCGACGATCGAGACCACGTCGCCGCCTGGGGCGAGGAACACTGCACCCGAGTCGCTGAAGCCGACTTTATTGTCGCCGCCAACAATCATCAGTTCGGCGAACACAGGCGTGGCCAATACGGCGAGCCCGGTGGCAAACCCCACGCCTAGAAAAAGTGATCTGGATAATCCGTGCGACATAAATGCGTCCTCCCTAGACACTACTCGGCCCCGGTCGAACTCGGAGAATGACCCGTGCCTATTACAGGCGCAAGTCAGGGCGCGGCGGGACAGTCAGCGGAAACAGGGAAGGGCTATTTTGCGAAACGGCCGACGTTACCAAACAACTGCTGAAGGAACGTGAGTTCCTTACCCACGGTCGGCGTCTTGCGTGACACCGGATCGATGATTAAGCCGTCTTCGATCGTATAGCGATTGATGCTGGCAACCACGTCTTCGTCGTCGAAGTTCACCACCAACACTTGCTGATCGACGATCTCGGGCTTGAAGAAGGCGAAATTTTGCGTCTTCTGCGTAATGTAGTACCAGGTGTCCTGGTCAAACGTCGCAATGGTGGACGGGCTGCCGAGGATTTCGGAGACATCGAGCTTGGACACCAGGCCGGGCTCGACTTGTTCGATCAACTCTGAATTCGGCATGAAGCCGTGGGTGTCGACGCGGGGCTGGCAGGCGCCGAGCAGCAAAACCATCGCCGCGACCACGGACATGATCGGCAACGCGCTTCTTGAGAGTCTTTGTTTTCGATCCAACATGGTATGGCCCAAGGCGAGCGGACCGTTTCACCGGCCATCGCGATATGTCAGGAACACTGAAGAGATCAGGTAACATGCTGCGCGGTTTTTTGGCACGTATTTTTCGCGGCTCCGACTCGGCCGCAAGCGCCGACGAAGAGGCTGCGTGGCACCTCTATCGCGCGGCGGTTGATCAAGCGCGAACCAACACGTTCTATACCGACTACGGTGTCGCTGATTCCATTGATGGGCGGTTCGATCTGATAATCCTGCACGTAATTCTGCTGATCCGACGATTGCGTCGCGAAGGCGATCGGGGCGCCGACATCGCGCAGGCTCTGTTCGATGCCACGTTCGCCGATATGGATCGGAGCCTGCGAGAAATGGGTGTCGGAGATCTTGGCGTCGGACGCCGGGTGAAAGCGATGGCCAAAGCGTTCTACGGCCGTGCACAGGCCTATGAGGACGCCTTGGAGACGGCGGATCGGGCCTTGCTTGCCAAGGCATTGCGACGAAATGTTTTTGGCGAAGCTCCGGCCGAATCCGAAGCTGCGGAAGGGCTTGCCGACTACGTTTTACAGGTCGATCGGGCTCTGGTTGATCAGATTTCGGAAAAACTGATGATCGGCGAGGTGATGCTCCAGGCGCCGCCAGTGCGGGCTGCGTCGTGATCGCCCCGTACGAAAACACGACACGCGTGCATCCTGAATTTTCCCGGCTTGTGGCTGCCGACGATATTGGTGCCAAGGAAACCACCATCGCGATCGAGGCGAACGCCGACGAATGCGTGGCGCTTGCCAAGCGATTCGATCTGATTGCGATTGATAGTCTGTCCGCGCGCTTGAGTTTAAGACGGTGCCCGGCGCGAGACGGCTCGGGCATGGTGCTCAACGTCGCATTCAGCATCAATGCTGATGTAGTGCAGCGCTGTGTCGTGTCGCTCGAGCCGGTGGCGGCAAAGATCGATGAAGCCGACCTGGTGGTCGAATATCGCCCGAGCGGCGACGCGGAGCCGGCGACGGAGGTGGATTTCGCACTCGAAGCCGTTGATCCGCCAGAGATTTTGGTTGATGAACGGATTGATTTAGGGGAACTGGTGGCGGAGCATCTGGCCCTGGCACTCGATCCTTACCCGCGCGCCGCGGGGGCGGCGTCCGAGACCGCTGGTCTTCCATCCGGCGACGAGACGGCCACGGAAAGCGAGAATCCTTTCGCGGCTTTGCGCGACTGGCAGCAAGGTGCCAGGTCAGATAAAGGCTGATCCGGCGGAGCGGGGCTTGCCCACCTGCCAAATGTTGTATACTAAGCCGCGTTTCGCGCGTCCGGGCGTGCTCGACAACCAATGCGCGCCGGCCGCATAAGCGAAAGGACGGATATATGGCGGTTCCAAGAAAGAAAGTTACCCGATCAAAGCGGGATATGCGCCGGTCGCATGATGCCGTGCGTTCAGCGGCACCAACCGAGTGCCCGAACTGTGGTGAAAATAAGCTGCCGCACCATGTTTGCGCTGCGTGCGGCCACTATCGCGACCGCGAGGTCGTCGCTCCCGTAGACACGATCTGACCGCGGTGACGACTGTGTCGCCGGGAGCCGGCGCGCCGTGACCGAGCAGATCACGATCGCTGTGGATGCGATGGGCGGCGACGATGCGCCGGCTATGGTGGTCCGTGGTGCCAACCTGGCAGCCCGTCGGCGGCCGGATGCCGCTTTTATTTTTTATGGTGACCAGGACGCCGTGGAGCCCTTGCTGGCGCGCGCCGATGCGTTGCAAAACCGGGCGCGACTGCAGCACACGGAGATTACGGTTTCCGGTGACGACAAGCCGTCGAACGCGTTGCGGCGCGGGCGGAAATCGAGCATGGGCCTTGCTATCCAAGCGGTCGCCGACGGTGAGGCGGCTGCGGTCGTGTCCGCCGGTAACACCGGCGCCTTGATGGCGATGTCCAAATTCGCTCTGCGGACTCTGCCGGGAATTCATCGACCGGCGATCGCTGGCGTGTTGCCGACACGCCGGGGTGAAACGGTCTTGCTCGACCTTGGCGCTAATGTCGAATGCAACGCGGACAATCTGGTCGATTTTGCCGCCATGGGCGCGGTGTTCGCGCAAACTGTGCTCGCTCGCGTAGAGCCCACGGTCGGCATTCTCAACATCGGCAACGAGGAATTAAAAGGACACGACGAGGTCCGCGAGGCCGCGGCGATTCTGCGACGCGCCGACAGCCACTTCGTGTTTCATGGTTTTGTCGAGGGCGACGATATTGCCAAGGGCACCACCGATGTCGTGGTGACCGACGGTTTCACCGGGAACGTGGCGCTGAAAACCGTAGAGGGCGTTAGCCGGCTATTCGCCGACTTTCTGCGGCGCGCTCTGGGCGGTTCACTAAGCGGCCGGCTGGGCTATGCGATCGCGCGTCCGGCTTTTAAGAGCTTACGCGAGAAAATCGATCCAAGGCGCCACAACGGAGCGCTATTCCTTGGCTTGAATGGAACCGTGGTGAAGAGCCATGGGGGCACCGACGCGCTTGGCTTCGCGACGGCTCTTGAGGTGGCGATCGATATGGCGGCCGGCTCGGTGAACGAACGCATCCTGACCGAGCTGGAACAAGTACATGCGAGCGTCGCGCCGCAAAATCAGGCGGCAATTGGCGTACGATGATTGGCGTTTGCACTTGCACCCGAGTTGTTTTGACCACCGGGTCTTTGCTGACCGCCGACCCGATATGAGGATATCGGATGCGCCAACCGGTCACATTTTGCGATCTCGGTTGGGCGGCGCGGCGCAAAAATATGAGGAAACTCAAGATGTTAAGAAACGCCTCTGATTCGGAAAATATCCGGAGCGTTTTGGCACTGTTGCAAAAATGACCTGAGTGAATTCTTGCATCTCGTTGATATTGACGGATTTTCTCGCGTGGGGTAGCCTCAATGCTTCATCAGGGAGGGGCGGCGGCGATGGCGACAGTGACGCGCGCGCAGCTGAGTGAATCAGTTTATCAAGAAGTTGGTCTTTCTCGAGACGAGTCCGCAAAATTGGTTGCATCGGTTCTCGACAAGATATCGGATCGTTTGTCGGCGGGGGACTCGGTAAAAATTTCGTCATTTGGCAGTTTTGCCGTGCGGGAAAAAGCGCGACGAATTGGCCGAAATCCGAAAACCGGCGAGGAAGTGCCGATACTACCGAGGCGTGTGGTAGTGTTTCGGCCTTCGCACGTTCTCAAGTCGGAGATCAACGAGGGACACAGGGACGGCGTCCCAATGCTGGACGTTAGCTGAGAGTGGCCGACGTCGGACGGGGCGGCGTGGAGCAGATGGTCGACGAACAAGAGTTGGAGCAGGCAGGTGGCAGTCGCGGCCGTGGTGGGCGCGTGCGTAAGTCCGCTAATGCTTTTCGCACCATAAGCGAAGTGAGCGACTCACTTGACGTGCCGCAGCATGTCCTGCGCTTCTGGGAGACCAAATTCTCGCAAATCAAGCCGATGAAGCGCGGCGGCGGTCGGCGGTATTATCGACCAGAAGACATTTTGCTTCTGCGCGGTGTGCGCGACCTTCTGTACATTGACGGCTATACCATCAAGGGTGTGCAAAAACTGCTCCGCGAAGGCGGCGTCAAGATTTTGCAGGAGCGCGCGGGCGGCCCGGACGACGGAACCGTCGAGACAGTGCCAGAGCGGCCAACGGTGGAGGCGGCCCCGGTGGCGCCTCCGACGCCGGCGGAACCGACCAAGGCGTCCACGGGATCAGAGACCACCGAGCCCCGCCAAGTTTTGGTCCAGGTGCTGGCTGAGCTCGAAGAGCTCAAATCGCTGATTTCGAAAGCAAAGTAATCGATCATATTTCGCCGCTAGGGACGGAGCTTGCGTCGCCCTAACAGCGTTACTATTGTCGCCTCGGATCGCTTGATCGCCTTATAAGGCAGAGCGACACGAGATGTTCGGAGCGTGGCGCAGCCTGGTTAGCGCACTTGTCTGGGGGACAAGGGGTCGCCAGTTCGAATCTGGCCGCTCCGACCATTCTCGCCTCGTCTGCGCCACATAACCGCCGCGCGCGATAGGCGCGTGTACCCCTAAAATCTAAGCCCATTCCTACCCCGCCGCGTAATCTGCCGGCGCCTTGCGCAGTGGATCGTTGGGCCAGGTTCTTTGGGCGCGCTCGTCGCGTGTGCACCGATGCGATTCCAACCAGGACGAATAGCTCATATAGGCGGACGTACAGTTGCGTTTGAGGTCTACTGAATGCTCGCTTTTGACCGGTCCGCAAGAGGCCGGATGTGGCCACAATCGAAGTTGCGAGGACAATCAACATGACTAGAGGATTCACCAAAGCATTGGCGGTTGTGTTCACGACCGCCGGCGTTTCCGCACTCTTGGCGCTGTCGGTCAGTGCCCAGCCTTACCATGTCCGCGGCAAGCTCGCCGAAGTTGATGGCGGCGCGCTTGCCATCGACACGGATGTCGGCGACCGCAAGTCGGTCATGCTCGCCAAGGAAGCAGGTGTTTTCATCGTCGACTCGGCGTCGTTGGAGGACATCAAGGAAGGCCAGTTCGTCGGCATCACGTCGATCATGTCGCAGGGCCAGCGCGTCGCGCTGGAAGTGCACATCTTCTCCGAGGATCTGCGCGGTTTGGCCGAAGGCCACTATCCGTGGAGCTTGGTCGAGGAAGAAAACATGATGACCAACGCCAATGTCGCCAAGCTCGTATCGGTCGGCGATGACCGTCAGCTCACCGTGAACTACATGGAAGGTGAGGAAGGCGCTCAGACCGAGGGCGAGCAGACCATCGTGGTCCCGCCGGAGGCGGTCGTGGTTAATTTCACCGCTACCACGCGCGAAAAACTGTTGCCTGGCGAAACGGTGTTCTTGCTTGCCGTTGACGGCGAAGACGGCTCGGTCGTCAGCCCGGCGATCGTGGTCGGCCAAAATGGCGTAGAACCGCCAATGTAAGAGGCGTTGCCAAGCTATCTTGCGGGCGTCGGTACGTTTCGGCGCCCGCAATCGGCTTGGCAATCTACCGCCGTTTTTTTTCGTGGTTATGCCCGGAGCCGGACCGGCACAAACTTCAAAAACAGTCGTTCGCTAGTCGGAGAGGTCACTCGACAGGCTGTCGAGCAGGGCTCTGGCGTCAACCAAGTCGGCGGTCTCGAACCCTTCGGTGAACCAGTCGTAGACCGGGCGCAGTAGCGCTTCCGCCTCATCCGCCTTGCCTTGGCTCCGCCAAAGGCTTGCTAAACTCATTGCTCCACGCAGTTCCCAGCCGTTGGCGTTTTGCCGGCGCGCGACCGCCAGCGCCTGTTCGAACGCCACTTCCGCGCCGGCCGGGTCGGGATCCGATTGCGCTAACAGAAATTCGCCGCGCCACCGATAGAGTTCGGCTTCGTTGAACCGTTCGCCGGTTCGCTCGAGTTCGTCGAGCCCTTCGTCGATTTGCTCAAGCGCTTTGGGGAACTTTCCAAGTCCCGCCAACCCTTGGGCTGCGAATGAGCAGAATGTCGGTCGATGCGCGCGCATTCCCGACCCTTGCACGAATTCTGTCTTCGAAAGCGCGCTGTCCAGGCCCTCGCGGAACTCCCCACGGCCAATTTTGCAATAGCCAAGAGTGATGCGGCCAATCGCCTCGATCATCGGCAGCGATTGTTCGCGTGCAATATCCAGCGCTTCTTGAATCAGGCCCTCTGCTGGGTCTTTCTCCCGCAAATAGATGAATACTCCGGGGCTGACCGCCAAAGTAAAGCTGAGATTGAACCAATGTCCGAGCGCGCGCGCGTGCTCGACGGCTTCAAGCGCCGCGGCGCGCGCTTGGTCCGGCCATCCCATCACCCAAAGAAGGTTTGCGCCCCAAGCGAGAACGACCGACTTGGGATCTGTATTGATGCGCCAGGCGATTTTGCCGTGCCGCTTGATGTCATAATGCGTGCGGCAGCTTCTTAGATAATCGAGGGCCTCGTCGAATTGTCCGGTCCAAAAGGCGACCGACAAGCCGGATCGGACCGACACCATGGCGAAATCGGAGTCCGGTTGATCCTTTGCTTGCTCGGCAAGACGGCGTTGAAACGCGCTGGCGAGTGCGAACTCCGCCCGCTCATTGTGGAAGGCGAACAGTGAGAACAGGCAAACCAGCAGTCGTTCGCGGTCGACCAACAGCTCCGACAATTCAAGCGCGCGCTGAAATTCTTCTCCGACCTCGGGTGCCGGCCACCCCCGGTCGGCCATCAGGGCGGTGCCCAAAACCACCCGACCGCGAAGTTCGAATAGGTTCTTGCGTTGCGACGGCGGCACCTCGCCGGACAGCTCGCGGGCTGTGGTCAGGTGAGCGATGGCCTCGGCGAGCGCCGTTTTGGCGAGCGACGCCTCGCCGGCCGCGAGCAGGAAGTGAATCGCCGGTATCGGGCGGCCCGCGCGCTGGTAATGGTGGGCTAGCAGCTCGGGCTGGCTGGCTTCAAGATCGGGTGCAATTCTTCGCAAGGCGCGCGCGATCCGTGCGTGAAATTTTTGTCGGTGGCTCTTGAGCAGACTCTCATAGGCGGTGTCCTGCACCAGGGCGTGTTTGAAGATGTAGGTTTTGTCGCTGTCGGACTCGCTGCGGTGTTCGAAAATGAGCTCCGCATCGATCAACTCCGCAAGCGACAGGTCGAGCGCCTGGTCCGACTGCGTGGAGACCGCAGCCAAAACGTCTCGGCTGAATTCGCGGCCGATGCACGCGGCAAGCTGCGCGGTTTCCTTTGCTGATGGCGAGCGGTCGAGACGCGCCATCAGGCTGTCCTGCAGGGTTTCAGGAATTGGAACGGTTAGGCCGAGTTGCGCGGTCGTAAGCTCGCCGTGCGCGCTCGAGTCGAGCAGCGAACTGGTCACCTCCTCGATGAACAGGGGGATACCGTCGGTGTGCGCCGCAATCCGCGTCATCACCGGTCCCGGTAAGGATCGGTCGCCCGCCACGTTACGCACCATTTCGGCGACTTGCCTGCCGCTGAGGCGGTTGAGTGAGAATTGGCTAACATGGCCACGACCGGTCCAGGGCGGAATGAACTCTGGGCGATAGGTGATCACCACCAGGGATGAGGTATCGCGGGTCCGCTCGATGAGAATATCCAACGCCTCGTAGGTCGAAGGGTCGACCCAATGAACGTCCTCGATAATCACCAGCACCGGGCGTTCGCGCGATATCAGGATCACCTGATCGGCCAGGGCCTCGATGGTTTTCTCTTTTTGGCGCATCGCGGTCAGATCCACCCGTGGATAACGGTCCCCGGTTGGGATCGACAGCATGGCCGCGAACAGCGGCGCGACTTCGTCGACCACCGCGCTATTGCGCGCCAGCACCGCATCGAGCTTGTCGAGCTTCTGCTCGGTGGTGTCGCCGCGCATAAATCCTGCCGCGTGCTCAAGCTGGCTGACGATCGGGTAAAGCGACGAGTTGGTGTGGTAGGGCGAGCACTGGTAGCGCAAGCAGAAATGTGGAGCTTCGGCGACTCGCAGCCGCAAGGTTTCGGTAAGCCGCGATTTCCCAATGCCCGGCTCGCCGGAAATCAGGACCACTTGGCCTTCGCCTTGAACCGATTGCCGCCAACGTTGCCACAGTAGTTCGCTCTCCGCGCGGCGACCGACCAGGGGCGTCAGACGTTCTGCCCGTGACGCATCGAACCGAGCCTCCGCGTGGCTCAGACCAACGACCAGATGGCCGTCGGAGACGCCCGCGTCGCTGGTCAACTCGGTATAGTCAAAGGCGTTGGCGGCCAGACGGCGGGTCGACGGGGCGATAACAATCTGGTTCGGCTCCGCTCGGGTGTGGAGATGCGTGGCGAGGTTGGGGGTTTCGCCGACCGCGAGTTTGGCGGCCGCCAGGTCGTCGGTGCCGGCGTCGCCAACCACCACTGGGCCGGTGGCAATCCCGATGCGAACCGCAAGCGGCGCGGATGCGGTAAGGCCGGAGACCGCTGCGGTCAGCTCCAGGCCGGCGCGTATCGCTCGTTCGGCGTCGTCTTCATGCGCCCGCGGCCAGCCAAAATAGATCATCAGCCCGTCGCCGAGATATTGGGCGATATGGCCTTCATAGCGACCGACGACCTTGCCACATGTAGTTTGGTAGTCCTGCATGAGGGCGCGCAGGTCCTCTGGATCCAGTTGTTCCGCGAGCGCCGTCGACCCGGCGAGATCGCAGAACATGGCGGTGATCTGGCGCCGCTCCGCGCCGGCCGAAAGCACGATCGGTTGGCTCGGCGGTTCGGCCGGAACCGGTTCGGGTGTCGGCCTTTCTGCCGTTGGTGAGGCTTGACCATGGATCGCCCCGATCGCTTTTCGCAGGCGGACTCGGTGACCCGTGCTGGCGATACCGAGATAGCGCAGATCGTCGTCGGTCAGCTCGGTGAGCAGATCGAACTCGACCTGATTGCTCTCGAACGCATCCGCATACTGAGCGAGATCAAGAGTTTCCAGCCATGTGCGAACCTCGGTCATCGGACCGATGTTTCCTCCCAAGCCAATTTTGCCGCGTGGCCCTGCACTTACCCCACCACGCGTGGCGATTATACCTCTAATCCCGTGGCCGGGCGTCCTCTCTCGTCACACGGCGGGCATGCTTGGCCCGCGCGCCGCCGAACCGCTATGGTTGGCCCCGGACACGACAGTATGGTGGGGAGGCGTCAATGGATTTGGGTTTGGCCGGCAAGAAGGCCGTCATTACCGGCGGCACGCGCGGCATCGGGCGGGCGATCGCCGAAATGCTCGCGGACGAGGGCTGCGACGTGGCGATCTGCGCGCGCAGCGAGGAAGCCATTGTCTCGACGGTCGACGCGCTCAAGGCCAAAGGCGTGCAGGCAGTGGGCGGCCCCGCCGACGTGCGCGATGGCGCGGTGCTCGCCGACTGGCTTGCGTCGGCAGTCAAAACACTCGGTGGCCTGGATATTTTGGTCGCCAATGCCAGCGGCTTCGGCTTGACCCTCGACGATGAGGGTTGGCGACAGGCCTTCGACGTCGACATTCTTGGCAGCTTTCATGCGGTCGATGCGGCATTGCCGTTTCTCGAACAATCGGCGGTTGGGTCGATCGTTGCAATCTCGTCGGTCGCGGCGATCGAGTCCTTTGGCGGCGTGAGGCCGTACAATTCGGTCAAGGCGGCGCTGATCACCTACATTTCGAACCTGGCCAGCGATTTGGCGCCGAAGGGCATTCGCGCGAACACCGTGTCACCCGGCACGATCTACTTCGAAGGCGGCGTTTGGCACCAGCGCGAACAAGAGCAGCCGGAGATTTACAAGGCTGCCCTGGGCCGCAATCCGATGGGCCGCATGGGCTCGGCGGAAGAGGTCGCGCGAGGCGCCGTGTTTCTGGCTAGCCCGGCCGCCAGCTTCATCACCGGCACCAACTTGATCGTCGATGGCGCGCTCACCCAAAGAGTGCAATTCTGACGGTCGCGGACCAAGACCGATAGGGACGCCGGATCGTTGAACGAGTCGGCCCCAACTTCTACCATTCGAGCAGGCGGCGACCCGCGCGATCGAAGATCTCCGGAGTGCCAAGTGTGTCCGATGTTGAGCTAACCCAAAGGCTAGCGGCGATCCTGGTCGCGGACGTGGCCGGCTATTCGCGTCTGATGCAAGATGATGAACCGGACACCGTCGCCGCGCTTGATCAAGCGCGGGCAATTTTCCGTTCGCATGTCGATGCCAACCGGGGCCGGGTTGTGGACATGGCGGGTGACAGCGTGCTGGCCGTATTCGGAACCGCCACCGGAGCCGTCCAAGCGTCATTGGCGATCCAATCCAGTCTTAACGAAGGCGGCGCCCAGGTTCCAGACAACAGGCGCATGGCGTTCCGTATCGGCGTTCACTTGGGCGACGTTATCGAAAAGCCAGACGGCACGATCTATGGCGATGGTGTGAACGTCGCGGCGCGGCTGGAGGGTCTGGCCGAACCAGGCGGCGTTGTCGTTTCAGGCGCCGTTCACGACAGCCTGCGCGGACGGTTTGGTCTCGGATACGCCTATCTCGGCGAACAATCGGTCAAGAACCTGAGCGAACCAGTTCGCGCCTACCATGTGACCGATGAGGCGTCAGACAAACCCGGAAATGTCCGGTCCGATGGGCCGGTTTTGACTGACAAGCCTACGCTCGCCGTGCTGCCATTCACCAATTTGAGCGGAGATGCCGAGCAGGAGTATTTCGCGGACGGCATTTCCGAGGATTTGATAACAAACTTGTCGCACATCGGATGGCTGTTCGTCACGGCGCGCAATTCCACCTTCACTTACAAGGGCAAATCCGTCGACGTGAAGCAGATTGGGCGTGATCTGGCGGTCCGCTACGTGGTTCAGGGGAGCGTGCGACGCAGCGGCGAAAGGGTCAGGGCGAGTGCGCAGTTGATTGACGCCACCACGGGCACGCATGTTTGGGCGGAAAAGTACGATCGCCAGCTTGCCGATCTGTTCGACCTGCAAGATGAGATCACCAATACGGTCGCTGCCGCGATCGAACCCGAGATCGGCTTGGCGGAGCGCGAAAGGGCGCGGCGCAAACCATCCGAAAATCTCGACGCCTGGGAGTGCTACCAACGCGGTCTTTGGCATCTCTATCGCTTTAACCGCAATGACAATGTCGAAGCGCAAGCCCTGTTTAGACGCGCCGCCAGCCTCGACCCTGGTTTCAGCTCGCCGTTGGCGATGACCGCCTTATCGCATCTGGCGGAAAGCGTGCTCGGCACCACGGTCGACCACGACGCCAACCGCGATCGAGCTATGACGCTGACGCGTGAGGCGATGTCGAGAGACGAGGCGGATCCCATGCCCCACATGGTGATGGGCCGGATTTACTACGTCCAAGGCGATTTCGCGGCGGCGATGGCGGCCGAAAAGAACGCGCTCGCGCTCAATCCGAACCTGTCCGTCGCGCATTTTTATCTCGGCCAAGCGGTGGCCGCGCTCGGCCGACTCGACGAGGCTTTGACCGAATTTGACACGGCGATGCGGTTGAGCCCGAGGGACCCGTTTCGGTCTATCTTCGAATCCGAGCAAGCCATAACATTGTCGTTGATGGAGCGGTACGACGAAGCACTCGCCGCCGCGCTCACGGCGGTTCGCCGGCCCGGCGCGAGGCAATGGGAGTATGCCACGGTGGCGTCAGTCCTGGGGCACTTGGGCCGGTCCGATGAGGCGCAACAATACCTTTCCGATCTGTTTGCCGAGCAGCCCGATTTTTCGCTGGATTTCGCCAAGAAACATTTGCCGTTCTGGCCGCCCAAGCATCGCGACCATTTTTTCGAGGGTTTGCGTAGGTCCCGCTTCGATCGGGCCGAGCAGGCGGAATGAAATCGGATGGTCGAAGTTAGGTCGATGTATTGGCAACGATGCTGACCCGCGATGATTTCCAGGCGCTTGACCGAGACGATGCGTTAGGCGCGTTGCGGGACGAGTTCCTGCTGCCGGACGGCGTGATTTACCTTGACGGGAATTCACTGGGGCCGTTGCCCAAAATGGCGGCGGCGCGGATCCAAAAGGTGCTTGGGCAGGAGTGGGGCGAAGACCTGATCAAGAGCTGGACCCTGCACGGCTGGATCGATCTGCCGGGCAAGGTCGGCGACAAGATCGCTCGATTTATCGGCGGCGGCGAGGGCAATGTGGCCTGCGCCGACAGCACGTCGGTCAATCTGTTCAAACTGCTCGCCGCGGCGTTACAGTTGCAGTCCGAACGGCGGGTCATCCTGACCGACACCGGTAATTTTCCCACCGACCTCTATGTCGCGCAGGGTCTCGGCGGTCTGCTGGGAGCGACCCATGAATTGCGAATGGTCGAGCCCACCGAAGTCGAGGCCGCGATCGATGACGCTGTCGCGGTGGTGATGCTGACGCAGGTCGATTACCGGACCGGGCGCAAGCACGACATGGCCAAAATCACCAAAGCGGCACACGACGCCGGTGCGCTTGTGCTTTGGGACTTGAGCCACAGCGCCGGTGCGCTGCCGGTCGACCTGCTCGGCGATGGCGTCGATCTGGCGGTCGGATGCAGCTACAAATATCTCAATGGCGGTCCCGGCGCGCCGGCCTACCTGTTCGTCGCGCCAGCGCTGCAGGACCGGATCAAGCCGCCGCTTTCGGGTTGGATGGGCCATGAGCAGCCGTTCGATTTCGATCGAGAGTACCGCCCGGCGGCCGGCATTATGCGCAACCTGTGCGGCACGCCGGCGATCTTGGCGATGTCGGCGCTCGACGCCGCGCTCGACGTGATCCTTGCCGCCGACATCGGCGCTATCCGGGCCAAGTCCCAGCGCATGACCGGATTGTTTATGGAGTTGGTCGAGAAACGTTGCGACGGTTTCGGCTTCGAACTGCTGACGCCGTCCGACCCGGATACGCGCGGCAGCCAGGTCTCGATGACGCATCCGCATGGCTATCCGGTGATGGCGGCGCTAATCGACCATGGCGTGATCGGCGATTTTCGCACCCCGGACGTGCTGCGTTTTGGCTTCGCGCCATTGTTCCTGCGCTACGTCGATGTCTGGGACGCTGTTGAGAGTCTGCGCATGATCATGGCGGAGAAACGCTGGGACCGAGCGGAATTCCACGTCAAGGCGGCGGTGACCTAGTGGTCCAGATGTGGCGGAAGGACGGGACATGACTGATCGCGAAGCTCCAGCGGCGGCGTCATTGCCGGACGGCGCTCACACGGATTTCGCCGGCCGCGTTAGCTACGCCGGTTATCTCGATCTCGATCAGATCTTGGGCGCCCAACGGCCACTTTCGGATGAGCATGACGAACTCTTGTTCATCATCATCCATCAGGCCAGCGAATTGTGGATGAAACTGGTTCTGCACGAGCTGAAGGCGGCGCGCGACTGCATCCGTGCCGACGACCTACGCCCGGCGTTCAAGATGCTGGCGCGGGTCGCCGCGATCCAAACCCAATTGATCCAGTCGTGGAGCGTGCTGTCGACCATGACGCCCGCGGATTATCTCAAATTCCGCGATGTGCTCGGCCATGCCTCCGGCTTCCAGTCGCACCAATATCGCGAGATCGAATTTCTCCTGGGCAATAAGAACCCCGCCTTGCTCAAACCTCACGAGCATCGGTCGGACATTCACGACGGGTTACAAGAGGTGCTAAGCGCGCCGAGCCTTTACGACGAAGTGATCTTGCTCCTGGCGCGCCAAGGCTTCGCGATCGACAGGGCGGTCACCGAGCGCGATTGGACCCACTCGCATGCTTCGAACGATAGCGTGCTCAGGGCTTGGTCGGCGATTTATCGCGACACGCAGCAATATTGGGGCCTCTATGAACTTGCCGAGAAGCTGGTCGACCTGGAGGATTCATTTCAGCAATGGCGCTTTCGTCATTTGAAGACCGTGATGCGGATCATCGGCTTTAAGCGCGGCACAGGCGGCACCGCCGGCGTCTCCTATCTTGAACGCGCGCTCGAATACCGCCTTTTCCCCGAGCTGTGGGATTTGCGGACTGCGTTGTGATCAGCCGGGCGAGCGCGAGCCCGGCAGGCGGCTGGGTTTTATTAGTGACTGCTGCACTCATCGTTTGCGGCTCGGCGCAAGCGGCGGACGAACGAAATTTGTCGAGTGAGGAAATCGACCGTTCGGTCCGGCAAATTCTGGCCGGTGATCCGATCCTGCGCGTCGAAGGGTTGGAGAGGTTGACCGAACGGGCAGGGCCTGAAGCCGCGCCAGGGCTCATTCAGGTATTGCGGTTCAACTTCCAAGACGGTGACGATGTGGTGGCCGCGTTGCGTGTGGTGACGGGAGCCAACCCGGGAACGCGCTGGCACGACTGGATGCTATGGCAACAGGCGCATCCCGAGATCAAGGCGTTCGATGGGTTCGACGGTTTTAAGGCCGATGTGATGGCCAGGCTGGATCCGAATTTCAGGCAGTTCTTACAAGCTGGCGTCGCTCATGACATCAGATTGGAAGAGATCGTCTGGGGCGGCGTGATCAAAGACGGCATTCCGGCCCTGATCGATCCAGTCCACGTGCGACCGCAGGACGCCGACTATTTGCGCGCGGACGAACCCGTATTCGGGATCGAAATCAACGGCGACGCACGAGCCTATCCATTGCGCATCCTGGATTGGCACGAAATGTTCAACGACGTGATCGGTGGGGTGCCGTTGGCGCTCGCGTACTGCACGCTGTGCGGATCCGGCATCCTCTATGAAACCACCGTGCCGGGCCAGTCGGAGCCGTTCGTCTTTGGCTCATCGGGATTTCTCTATCGCTCGAACAAACTGATGTACGACCGCCAGACCCATTCGCTGTGGAACCAGTTTACCGGGCGCCCGGTGGTCGGGCCGCTGACCGGCTCGGGCATCGAACTGGCGGTGCGGCCGGTGACCATCACGAGCTGGCGCAACTGGCTTGAACGCCATCCAGATACCAAGGTGCTTTCGCTCGACACCGGCTATGACCGAGACTACACCCCGGGCCGGCCCTACGGCGATTACTTCGCGAGCCCCGACTTAATGTTCCCGGCTCTTGTCCCCGATATCAGACATGCACCGAAGGATTTCGTGTTCGTCCTGCGTGCTGGCGAGAATGAAATGGCCTGGCCGCTCAGCGACTTCGAGGGCGGCCGCGTGATCAATGACAGCGTCGGCGACCTCGAGATCGTGCTGATCGGCGACGCCACGACACGGACAGTGCGGTCCTACGAATCCGGCGGCCGGGCATTTGTCGCCGGATATGAAGCTCTGGCGCTGATCGCCGACGGCGAGGCTTGGCGTATTGAGGAAGAGGCCTTGATCGGACCAGGCGGGGCAAGGCTCGCCCGCTTGCCGGGTCATATTGCGTTTTGGTTCGCGTGGAGTGGTTTCAGCGAAGGTGCGTCTTTGTCTGGCGAGTAATGCGACGAAAGGTTAGGGCCGTACCTCGACATAGTTGACGACCTTTTTCACGCCTTTGGCTCCCTGTGTGGCAGCAAGCGCAATATCGAGCTCGCTTTGCGAGCGAGCGCGGCCGAGCAGGTAAACCGTGGCGAAGGAATCGACGCCTTCACGGAAGTTTACATCGGCGACGCCATCGCGTTCGAACAGCCTAACGCCGATCTTGGCGTCGAGCGCCACCGCGTCGGTCCATGACAATAGCGCGTCGCCCTGGGCCTCTTGATCCGCCTTACTCATCTGGACCACGTGCCAATATAATCGCCTAACGCCCGAGATCCGCTCGATGCCGCGCTTGAACGCGTCATAGTCGGCTTGTTCGTCGATAATCCCGGTGACCAGCAGCCTTTGCTCGTAGATCTCGGTTGAGGCACTGATTAATTTCAGTTCGGCCATCAACGTGTTGGCGGCGACCACGATGCGGTTGTCGCCGGCGATGTCGGACGCGCTGCGCGCCTCGATTGCCCGATCGACGATCGTCTTCGGGCTAATCAGAACACTGGCGCAGCCGCCGATGCCGCCGATCAATACGGCGACTAAGGCTAAGCGGCCGAAGCGTATCAATTGTGTCATGCCCGGAACTCCTTGATCTGACTCGCCCCACCAATGCGTACGGCTTTGTCGAGATAAAGATATTCGCGCCCGGACCACTGACCATCGCCTTCGAGCATGTAACTGCGGACCATGGTGCTGGGCGAGCCTTCAACGGCATCAACCGTGCTGTGTATCAACCATGCGCGCGGCGCTTGCCCTGGGCAGCGCGATTGCTGCTACCATGGCGGCGGCGCTCGGCTGATGCGGCGCGCCCAGCAATAAAAGACCGACAGGGGGTAGACATGGCGAAAGCGCAGGCGAGCGTGCTCGACAACAAGCAACTGCCGGCCGAACAGCTGGAGGCGCTTTACACCACCATGCGCCGGATCAGGGCGTTCGAGCAGCGCACCCACGAACTGTTCAACGAAGGCATTGTGAAGGGCACCGCGCACAGCTACATGGGCGAGGAAGCCATCGCGTCCGGGGTTTGCGCGGCGCTTGGCGACGACGATTACATTTCGAGCTACCACCGTGGTCACGGCCACTGCATCGCCAAGGGCGCCAGCCTGGACCGCATGATGGCCGAGTTGATGGGCCGCGAGACCGGTTATTGCCGGGGCCTTGGCGGCTCAATGCACATCGCCGACATGAACCTCAATATTCTTGGCGCCAACGGTATTGTCGGCGCCGGCATGCCGCTTGCCACCGGCGCCGCGCTGGCCGCCAAGCTGCGCGGCGAGGGTCAGGTCGCGGTCGCGTTTTTCGGCGACGGCGCGAACAATCAAGGCGTGTTTCACGAGTCGATGAACCTGGCGGCAGTGTGGAAGCTGCCGATCATCTTCGTCTGCGAGAACAATCAATACGCCCTGTCGACCTCGTATCGAAACACCACGGCGGTCGAACAGGTTGCCATGCGCGCTCCGGCCTACGGGGTGCCGGGCCTCACCATCGACGGCAATGACGCGGTCGAGGTGTTTCTGGTCATGCAGGACGCGATCGCACGCGCACGGGCCGGCGAGGGGCCGACCTTGGTCGAGGCCATGACCTATCGCTGGGGTCAGCATTCGATGCGCGCCAATCTGCGTGACCCGAGGCCCGAGGACGAGTTCGAGAGCTGGAAGGCGCGTGACCCGATTATTCACATGGAGAAGGTCATCACCACTAGCCGTGCGTTGCCCAAGAAACGCCTCAAGGAGATCGAGACCGCGGTCGACCAAGAACTGGCCAGCGCGGTCGAGTTTGGTGTCGCGGGTGAGGAACCGTCGGTCGACGTCATGCACGCTGCAGTTTACTCGCCGCACGCCGAAGTGACCGAACCAGGCCCGCAAAGCGACCGGGAACTCTCGTTTGTCGAAGCGCTCAACGAGGCCCTACATCAAGAGATGGAGCGCGACGACAGCGTATTCCTGATGGGTGAGGATGTCGGGCTGACCGGCGGCATCTTCCAGGTTTCCAAGGGGTTGCACGATCGCTTCGGCGAGGGGCGAGTCCGCGACACACCGATTTCCGAAGCAAGCTTTGTCGGTTGCGGTGTTGGCGCGGCGATCGCCGGCATGCGCCCGGTGGTCGAGATCCAGATCTTCGACTTTGTCGCGCTGACGATGGACATGCTGGTTAACCAGGCCGCCAAGTTCCGCTTTATGCTCGGCGGCAACGCAACGGTGCCACTGGTCGTACGGGGCCCGCAGGGCGGCGGCATTCGCCTGGCCGCTCAGCACAGCCAGAGCCTCGAAGCCTGGTTCACCCATGTGCCCGGCTTGGTGGTGGTGGCGCCGTCAACGCCCTACGACGCCAAAGGGCTGTTGATCAGCGCGATCCGCGACGATAACCCGGTAATATTCCTGGAATCCAAGCTGCTGTATCTCGGACAGGGCGGACCGGTTCCCGAACAATATTATGCGATCCCGATCGGCAAGGCCGACGTGAAGCGAGAAGGCACCGACGTCACGGTGGTTGCCACGACGTCGATGGTGCCGCGCGCGCTCGGCGCGGCGGCGATGCTGGAACGCGAGGGTGTCAGCATCGAGGTGATCGACCCGCGCACGCTCAAGCCGCTCGATGAGGACACCATTCTTGAGTCGGTGAAAAAGACCAACCGCCTGCTGATCGTTCACGAGGCGTGGCGCAAAGGCGGCTTCGGCGCCGAGGTGGCGGCGATGGTGGTCGAGAAGGCGTTTGATTATCTCGATGCGCCGATCGGCCGGCTTGGCGCGCCTGATACGCCGATGCCGTATAACGACGAACTCGAACGCATCGCCATTCCGTCGCAGGAGCGCATCATCGAAGAAGTGCGCGCGCTGCTTTAGATCGATTGCCACTGACGCGGGCCTGAACCGGCTTAAACCAGCAAGCGCTGAAAGCGCGAACGAGGAGGGGGAGACCATGAAGGTTGCTGACGCAATCGCTGAAGTCCTGAAGCGGGAGGGCGTCGAAACCCTGATCGCCTATCCGGTCAACCACATCATTGAAGCCGCGGCGCGCGCTGACATCCGCACCGTGATCGTGCGCCAGGAGCGCATTGGCCTGCACATGGCGGATGCCATGGCGCGGCTGTCGAGCGGCAAGACCATCGGCGTGTTCGCCATGCAGCATGGGCCGGGCACCGAGAACGCCTTCGGCGGCGTGGCGCAGGCCTATTCCGAGTCGGTGCCGATCCTGGTGCTTCCGATGGGCTATCCGCGCGACATCGCGCACATTCATCCGAATTTCAACGCGGTCGAGAATTTTCGCTATGTCACCAAGTCGATCGAGCCGCTAACGACGCCAGACCAGGTCGCGAATGTCATGCGTCGGGCGTTCACCCAGATGCGCAGCGGGCGTCCTGGTCCGGCGTTGATCGAGGTGCCGGCGGACCTGGTGAATGCGGACCATCCGGGCGATCTGAAGTACACGCCGACGTTCAGCACCCGCTCCGGCCCTGATCCGAAAGCCGTCGAGGTGGCGGCCGATGCCCTGGTCAGCGCCAAGCGGCCGGTGATCTATGCCGGGCAGGGTGTCCACTACGCGAAGGCCTGGGAGCCCTTAAAACGGCTCGCGGAGCGTCTTGCCGCGCCGGTGACCACCAGCATCAGCGGCAAAAGCGCGTTCCCTGAAAACCATGCCTTGTCGTTGGGCACGGCGGGGCGGGCGATGCCGCGTCCGGTACACGACTATCTGCACAATTCGGATGTTCTGTTTGGCATTGGCTGCAGCTTCACCACCACCAGTTTCGGCGCCAAGATGCCGACCGACAAACGGGTGATCCACGCGACCCTCGATCCCGTCGACGTCAACAAGAACATCATTGCCGAGCACGCCATGATCGGCGATGCCGGGCTGACCTTGGAGGCATTGAACGAAGCGGTTGACGAGCGGCTGGGCAACCAGGTTCCGGATGCGACGCCGATTGCCGAAGACATCGCCAAGGGCAAGAAGGCGTGGCTCAACGAGTGGATGCCAAAGCTCACCTCCGACGAGACACCGTTGTCGCCCTATCGCGTGCTATGGGACTTGGCGCACACTGTCGACCGCGAGAACGCCATCGTCACCCACGACGCCGGTAGTCCACGCGATCAGATCACGCCGTTCTGGGATGCGATCACGCCGCTGTCCTATATCGGCTGGGGCAAGACGACGCAGCTCGGCTACGGCCTTGGTCTCGCCATGGGCGCCAAGCTCGTGCAGCCGGATAAGCTGTGCATGAACGTGTGGGGCGACGCGGCAATCGGCTTCACCGGCATGGATTTCGAAACCGCGGTGCGCGAACGCATCCCGATCCTGTCGATCCTGCTTAACAATTTCTCGATGGCGATCGAATTACCGATCATGAAAGTGGCGACCGAGAAATATCGCAGCACCGATATCTCCGGCGATTATGCCGCCATGGCGCGCGCATTCGGCGGTTACGGCGAGCGCGTCACCGAACCGACTGAAATCATCCCGGCGATCAAACGCGGCATCGAGCAAACCGAGCAGGGCACCCCCGCCTTGCTTGAATTCATCACGTCGAAAGAGAACACGGTGTCCGTGTTTAACTAGGGGCGGCCTAATTGTTCAGGGTCGCGCGGGTGAACGCCTCGACGTGATCTTGCAAGCGGTCGCTGGCGCGCCCCGCGGTCGCGGCATCGCCGTCGGCGATCGCGGCGGCGATTGCGCTGTGCAGGCCCGAGGCTTCTTTGACGCTTGACCGTCCGCGTTGATGGACAAACCAGAAGCGCCGGGAATGGCCTTGCATAAGCGAGGCTGCTTCGGCGGCAAATTCGTTATGCGCGGCTTCGGTCAACAGTCGGTTGAAGGTTCGGTCGGCACGGGTGAAAAGTGCTTCGTCACCGGCCTTTCCGGCCGCTTCGAACTCAGCCGCGACGGCCCGAAATGCTGATGCCTGTGGCGTGTTGCGACGACCCGCCGCACGCTCGGCAAGCAGGCGTTCGATCACCCGCCGCACTTCGAGCATGCGGAGCTGTTTGCCGACATCGAGCTCGGTCACCAGTAAACCGCGGCGAGGCAGGACACGTATCAAGCCCTCTCGCGACAGGCGTTGCAGCGCCTCGCGTACCGGCGTGCGGCTCATTCCAAGCCGTTTGGCCAAGACCGCCTCCGAAACCGCCGCGCCAGCCGGAAGCTCTAGCGTAACGATCATTTCTTCAAGCGCGTCGTAGGCCTTCTCTTTCAGGCTGGCGTCCAAATTCGGTTCCATTTGTCTCAGCATAACATTCACCGATTGCGTTTCTGATATTCATCTGATATATCAGTTGTACATCAACCGGAGCGATATCTCATTATGCTGAATTTGGACGAAAATGACATCCCCAAGCTTTTGCGCGACATGGGGTTGTTGCACGACAGCGGGGACTTGGTCATTCGGCCGCTCAGCGGTGGTGTCTCCTCCGATGTTTTGCGGGTTGAGGGTCGGGGGGGCACGCTATGCGTGAAGCGAGCCTGCCCACGTTTGCGGGTCGCGGCGGACTGGCATGCGCCGATTGGGCGAAATCAAATAGAGGTGGCGTGGTTGCGAAACGCCGCCACGATAATCCCCAACGCCGTGCCGGCGGTGCTCGGTGATAGCCCGGAAGCTGGGCTTTTTGTCATGGCGTATCTTGATCCTGCGCGCCATCCGGTGTGGAAATCAGAGCTTTTGGCTGGGCGCGTAGATGCCGTGTTTGCCGCGCAAGTCGGGTCTACGTTGGCAAAACTGCACGGCGGGAGCACAGATGACCCCGCACAAGCACAGAGATTTGCCGACGACGAAAGCTTCCACGCCCTACGCATCGAGCCATATTTGCGGTTTACGGCGACCCGTCATCCGACCCTGGCGGGTGCTTTGGACGATCTTGCACACTTGGCCGGTACCACAAAAATTGCGGTAATCCATGGTGACGTGAGCCCAAAGAATTTGCTCGTCGGTCCGGACGGTCCGGTGTTCATCGACGCCGAATGCGCGTGTTTTGGCGATCCGGCCTTCGATCTCGCATTTTGCCTGTCGCACCTGCTTCTCAAATCAATGCGACCGGGCGCGGCGCCAGAACCGATGCTCGCGTGTTTCGACGCACTGGTCGGCGCGTACCTGGCGGCAGTGGATTGGGAGGACCCCCGTCTGTTGGAGGCGAGGGCGAGCCGCTATCTCCCTGGTTTGCTGTTGGGTCGGATCGATGGGAAATCGCCCATCGAATACATCACCCACGATTTTGAAAAAGACTCCGTCCGGACGTTCGCGTCTCGGCATCTCCAGTGCCCGCCGCTCGGTTTGTTCGACCTACGACGCGCTTGGACACGCGACTTAACGGCAAAGGTCGCAGCATGACCGGGAGCATTATCGAATTCGTCCGCGGCCGCCAAGTTTGGGACTCTCGCGGTCGTCCGACCGTCGAGGCTGAAATCATCCTTCGCGACGGGTCGATGGGCCGCGCGATCGCGCCAGCCGGGGCGTCGCGTGGTGAAGCCGAGGCAATCGAACTGCGGGACGGTGGCGCGCGGCTCGGTGGGCTCGGCGTCGACGGCGCGGTGCGAAACGTTAGGGAGCCCATTTCCGATGCGCTGATTGGCAGTGACGCGAGCGATCAGCGCGCTGTCGATCAAACACTGATCGAGCTTGATGGCACGCGCGACAAGTCGCGCCTCGGCGGCAATGCGATGGTTGCCGTGTCGATGGCCGTGGCCCACGCCGCCGCGAGCTCGGCCAGATTACCGCTTTATCGCTATCTATCCGGAGACGCCGTCGAACGCATGCCGTTGCCCGAAATACAGATATTCGGGGGCGGCGCGCACGCGGGACGGCGGATCGATATTCAGGATCTGATGATTGCTTGCCCGGCGGCCGGAAGTTTCGCGCGCGCGCTTGAAATGACCGCCGACGTCTATCGTGCGGCCGGACAACTGATGGACGAGGCAGGCCGACTTCAGGGCGTGGCCGACGAGGGCGGGTTTTGGCCGGCCTTCGATTCGAACGAGCAAGCGCTCGAGACCCTGGTTCGCGCGATCGAACGCGCCGGTTACGTGCCGGGCGAGGACGTATCGATCGTGCTCGATATCGCGGCGTCGGAGTTCTATCGCGACGGCGCCTATCATCTTGCGCTCGATGATCGGCATATCGACTCTGACGGTTTGTGTGCTTTGATCGGCGGGTGGATCGACCGGTTTCCCATCATTTCGGTGGAAGATCCTCTAGCCGAGACCGATCGGGCCGGGACGCGCGCGTTTACCGCTGCCTTGGGGGATCGCGTGCAGATCATCGGCGACGACTATTTGGTTACCAACGCCGAGCGGGTTGTCGAGGCTGCGCGAGACGGGGCGTGCAATGCGGTCTTGATCAAGCCGAACCAGGCCGGCACCCTGAGCGAGGCCTTGGATGCACTAAACGCTGCTCATGATGCCGGTTGGGACGCGGTGGTCTCCGCCCGTTCCGGCGAGACGGAGGACGTGACAATCGTCCATCTCGCGGTTGGCTGGGGTGCTGCACAGCTCAAGGTTGGCTCTTTCGCCCGATCCGAAAGGATGGCGAAATGGAACGAGGCTTTGCGGATTGAAGAAGCGCTCGGGTCGTCGGCGCGATTTGCCGGCGCGGAGGTGTTTCCCAGGGGGTAGGTTCATGCGTGTCATCTTTCACTTCCGGGCCGGTGAGTGGCTTAGCGCGCGTCTCGGCGCGCTGTCTGACGAGGCCGGTCTCGATGTTTCGGTGATTGCGCCGGACGACCACGCGGCGTTTGAGGCCGCGCTGCCCGACACCGACATATTGTGGCACGTGCTCGAACCATTCACCGCCGCCCATGCCGCGATCGCACCAAACCTCAAACTGGTCCAGAAGATCGGCATCGGGGTCAACACCATCGATCTGGAAGCGGCGAAGGCCCGGGGCATCGCGGTGTGCAATATGCCGGGCACCAACAGCCGTGCGGTCGCCGAGATGGCGCTCGCTCTGATGCTCGGGTGCCTCAGACGGATTCCCGTGTTTCATCAGGCGACCCGCGCCGGGTCTGGCTGGGCGGTGCCCATAGACATGATGGAAAGCACCGCCGAAATCGGCGGCCGCACTGTCGGGCTGGTCGGTTTCGGCGCGGTGCCGAGCCTGCTCGCGCCGACGCTCACCGCGATGGGCGCGCGCGTGATCTACAGCGAAACCGTTGCCAAACCCGATGTGCCGTACGAGCGGCGCGAGTTCGACGAACTGCTCGCCGAATCCGATATTGTCTCACTTCACATACCGCTGTTTCCGGAGACTGAAAACCTGATCGACAGCGCCGCGCTTGCGCGCATGAAGCCGGGCGCCATCCTGATCAACACCGCGCGCGGCGGCTTAGTTGATCAGCCGGCGTTGATCGACGCTTTACGCAGTGGCCAAATTGCCGTGGCTGGCCTGGATGTGTTGGCCGAAGAGCCGGTCGATCCCACCGACCCAATTCTGACCGTCGAAAACGTGATCACCACGCCGCATGTCTCATGGCTCACTCGTGAGACGCTTTTGCGCAGCTTGGACGTGGCGGTGGACAATTGTGCACGGGTACGCGACGGCCGAGATTTGGCTCACCAGGTGGCTTGAACAGTCCTGGACGGACGTATGCGCTAAGGTCGCACCTGATTACTTGGCGGCGGCGCGGCCAACCTCGCGTCTTGGACGGCGGCGGGCCAGGATGCCCGACGAGGTGATAATCTCGGAGACCAGTTCTTCCTGGCGGTAGGCCATCACGTGGACGCCTGCGATGCCGGGCATCTCGCTGATTTGTTGGATCAATTCGACGCACAGCTTCTGACCTTCGCGGCGTTGGTCGGCAGCGCCTTCCAGTCGGGTGATGATGGCGTCCGGAATATGCACGCCTGGCACGTTGCTGCGCATCCAGCTCGCCGCGCGGGCCGATGCAAGCGGGCCGACACCGGCCAGAATGAAGCAATGTTCGTGCAAACCGAGGTCGCGCACCTTGGACATGTAGGTCTCAAGCATGGCGAGATCGAAGCAATATTGGGTTTGGACGAATTGGGCGCCGGCGGCGACCTTCTTGGCCAGCCGCAGCGGTCGCCAATCGTGCGGCGGCGCAAACGGATTGGCGGCGGCGCCGAGAAACACTTTGGGTGGCGCGCTGATCGATCGGCCGGACAAAAAGCGCCCTTCGTCGCGCATTGATTGAATGGTCTGCAACAGGGTCATCGAGTCGAGGTCGAATACCGGTTTGGCTTGTGGGTGGTCGCCGACCTGCACGCCGTCGCCGGTGAGGCACAAAATGTTGCTCACGCCCATCGCCGCGGCGCCGAGCACGTCGCCCTGGATCGCGATCCGGTTCCGGTCGCGACACGAGATCTGCATGATTGTCGAATAGCCGGCGCGGGTGAGCAGGGCGCAGATGCCGACGCTCGACATATGGCAATTGGCGCCCGAGGCGTCGGTGGCGTTGATCGCGTCACACACCTGCGACAGCACCAAGGCGCGGCTATAGACCGCCTCGGGATCGGCGGAATCAGGCGGATTGAGCTCGGCGGTGACCGCGAAGCGACCAGCGCGCAGGGCGCGTTCCAATCGACCGCTGGAGCTATGGCCGTCAAGCGATGGCCGGTTGTTACGGGCGCCAGGTTCAGGCCGGCTCATCGCATGGTCCCGTCTTTTTCGGGGGTGGGCGCATCGCGCAGCAGATTGATCCAAGCGGACGTGCCTTGCAGGCTGTGGTTGGTCGCGGGCAGGAGCTCCGACAAACTGTCACCGCCGCCAACCTTCCGGCTGCCCTGCCACGCGCCGACCCAAACGCATCGCATGTCGGGCACGATTTCGCAGGTGCCGTTGGCGCGCACACCGCCGCAGGGGCCGTTACGCATCTGCTTCGGACAGGTCATCGGACATGCCATACCGGTCGACGACAGGTCGCAGCGGCCGCACATCTGGCAGTCAAAAAGCGCGCCTTTGATCGCCCGCTCGGCCACCGCGAACGGGCGGTCCAGTCGGTCATAGCCGATCAGACGCCAAAGCGGCGCCGCCCCCTCGAACAACCGGCGTCCGGCATGGTAAAAAGTATTAAGAAGAGCGGCGTGCCGGATCGACCATTGGCGGAGGGCATACATGGCAGATGGCCTATCCAAAGTAGGTTGGTTGGCCGGACGGTCGGCGGTCGCGGGCTCCGCAGCCAGTCGAGCCGCGGCAACGAATTACAATATCGACAATGACGGCTGCATAGGGCATGATTATCACTGGTATGCCAGTTGTATCCAGAGTGGGCCCTAAACTGGGGACATGTCAAGCTGGGAGCGGACGGTGATGGCGCATATCGAGGATCTCGGCGAACGGATCGAACTTGTGTCGATGGATCAGCACTTCCACGACATTAGCATTGGCCTGTACGAACGCACCGACGGCGGAACGCACAGCTTTCTGCCACACACCTATAGCCAGCTCAATGGCGCCGCCGATCGGATCGATTTCCTGGTCGGGGCGATGGCGACGTTGGGCGGCATGGAGCGGGTAGGGAATGGCGACGGGGTCTTGCAGTTTCCGTGTGGGGCCGAGCACACGCTCGGATGCCGCAGAATTTTTTTGGAATCCTGCAAGATCGCGTCCGGCACTGCGCTCGAGCCGAAGCCGCTGTCGATTTTTGACAAAAAGACCGAGCGCACGATCACCGTAACCAGTGACGGGAGCGGCGCCTACCAGCTAACCGCGGACGGGCCAGAAGATGGGCGCGATCGACGCGTTGGAGCCGTCGCCAAGGGGCTGGTCAAGCTCGCTCAGATGGACTCGGATGCCGAAGATCAGGTGCGCTTCGCCTGCGGCCACGCCCATGACGCCATGATCGGGCTGTTACTCGCCCGCGCGCTCAATGTCCGCGCCGCGATGCGCGAACAGGAAGACCAGGCCGGCCGAGGCGTGCTCGCCGCGCCGAGTGCCCAGTCGGACTGACCAAGAGCCAAGGAGGCTTTGGAGACATGATCGAACAGACCCAAACTGTGAAGCCGATGACCAGCCGCGAACGCGTCCTGGCCGCGCTGCGCCGCGAACCGGTGGACCGGACGCCGGTGTGCAACCCGACCTCGGTGGCGACGGTCGAGCTGATGGACTTGGTCGGCGCCAATTTCCCCAATGCCAATCGCGAGCCCGAACTAATGGCGCGCCTGGCGGCGACCAGTTACACCGAACTCGGCTTCGACACGATCATGCCGGTGTTCTCGATCATTCAGGAGTCGGCGGCGCTCGGCTGCAAGATGCAGTGGGAGCAGAAAGACAATTGGCCGACCGTCAAGATGCGCGAGCCGATTTGGCAGGAGCCGGAAGACATCATCATCCCCAACGACTTGGTTGATCACCCTGACGCCAAATGCGTAACCGACGCGATCCGTTTGCTACGCAAGGAGTTTGGCGACGAAGTGGCGATCATCGGCAAGACCATGGGGCCCTGGTCGCTCGCTTACCACTGCCTCGGCGTCGAGCCGTTTCTGCTGATGTCACTGGACGATCCGGGCAAGACCAAGGCGGTGCTCGACCGGCTGAAAGAGGCCACCGTGCAGTTCGGCTTGGCGCAGATCGACGCCGGCGCCGATGCGCTGACCCTGCCTGACCATGCCACCGGCGATCTGGTAAGCGGCGAATATTACGAACGCTATCTCAAAGACCTGCACACAGAGATGGTCGAGCGCATCCCGATCCCGTTGATCCTGCACATTTGCGGCCGCACGGTCGATCGCATGGGCTTCATCGCCGAGACCGGCATGGCGGCGTTCCATTACGATTCCAAGAACAAGCCGGAGGAATCGATGGAGGCGGTGCACGGTGACATCGCCCTGGTCGGCAACATCAACAATCCGGAAACCCTGTTTGCCAAAGGACCGGATGCGGTGCGGGCGGAAGTAGTGCGCAACTTAGAAGCCGGCGTACAGCTGGTTGGGCCCGAATGCGCGATCCCGCTGCAAACCTCAATTGAAAACCTGCTCGAAATTCCCAAGACCGTGCGCGACTGGCACGCCGCGCACCCGACCCTTCACTAAACAATAAATAAGGCCGATCGAGATGGCAGAGCTTTCCGATATCGCCAACGAGACGATCCGCGAGGAGATCGAGGAATATCTCGAGCGCCCCGAAGAGATCGAGCGCAGCATCGAGCTGTTCGCGCGGGCGAGCCCGAAAATGCAGGACATCGCCGCCGCGATCATTGAAGGCGACGATGACGAGGTCGACCGGTTGACCGTGGAAGCGCTTGCCGAAGACGTGGAGGCGCTCGAGGTGATGGACGACGGGCTGATCGCCGGCATGAGCATCGTCGGTATCAAGTTTCGCGAGGCGTTCATTTTCGTGCCGGAGGTGCTGTCGTGCGCCCGAGCGATGAAGGCCGGCATGGCGCATATCGAGCCCATATTGTCGGCGTCGGGCGTCGAGCCGGCCGGCACGGTGATCATGGGCACGGTGAAAGGTGACCTTCATGACATCGGCAAGAACCTTTGCATTATGATGCTGCGCGGCTCCGGATTCGTGGTGATCGACCTTGGCGTCGATACCTCGGAGGACGAATTCATCGAAGCGGTCGAGGAGCACGGTGCACCGATCCTCGGCATGTCGGCCCTGCTCACCACCACCATGCCTAATATGGGCAAGACCATCGAGGCGTTCATCGACGCCGACTTGCGTGAAGATGTGAAGATCCTTGTCGGCGGCGCGCCCGTGACCCAGGAGTTCGCTGACGATATGGGTGCTGACGGCTATGGCAAGGACGCGCTCGCCTGTGTCGCATTGGCAAAGGAAATGGCGCTCGAGGCGCGCGGCTGAGCCGCAGGCCAGCTCGCCAGACCAAGCCATGCCGAAATCCGACAAAAAAATCGATCCGGCCGAGTATCAAAAGCGGCTCGATCGGATGACCGATCTGTTTTCTGGCATGGTCAGCCATGCGGAGACGGTGTCGCAATTTCGCTGCCCCTATCGCGACCGCCACGACCATTGCACCGCCGAGTTCCAGTGCCGGAATCAAGAGGCGGGCGAGGGCGAGGATGTGCTGGTGTGCGGCCACGATGGCCAATTCGACTATCGCACCGCCTGGGAGTCGCAGCCCAAGAGTCACGATCGGGCCAAACGCCAAATCGCGGCGATCAAGGAAGATGCGGCGACACGCCGAGCCGGTGGAGAAGACGAGCAACAGGCTTCGCAAGGTTTGATCAGCCACGACGGCGAAACCCACCCTTCCCAATTCGGCATGACCATCTTCGATTTCGCCGATGAGCTTGAAGTCGAGGTCGCGACCTCGTGCCAGCGCATGGGTAATTGCCACGAATGCGTGGTCGAGGTCCGTCAGGGGATGGAGGGCTTGGCGCCGCGTACCGAGGCGGAGTCGTTTTTGCACGGCGATTATCGGCTGGCCTGCCAGGCCGCCATTGCACGCGAAGACATTGATATCGATTTCGCGCCGCTCAGGCGTCGGCCACGCATCCTGACCGAGACCCGCGAGGGGCCGGCGCCCCATCTCGCGCCGCTGGTTGAGCGCCGTGACGGGCAAGTGTTCTATGACGGTGAGGCGATCGATCGCGATCGCGGCGCGATCCACGGCCTCGCCATCGATCTCGGCACGACGACCGTGGTGATGGAGCTGATCGATCTCGAGACGGGCAAAAGCATCGCCACGGGCAGTTTCGAGAACCCGCAGCGGTTCGGCGGCAGCGACGTGATGAACCGCATTTCGTACGACGCTTTTGAGGCCTCGCGCGGCGAGCTGCAGCAGGCGGCGGTCAGCGTGATCAACCAGGAAATCCGAGAGATGGCGCGGCGGCTCGAATTTCCGCGCCAGACGATTTACGAGATCGTCGTCGCCGGCAATTCGACCATGCGCGACATTCTGTTTGGGCTTGATGTCCAGACCATCGGTCAGAAGCCGTATAAATCGTTGATTGAGAACGATTTTCTTGCGGGAAATCGCGACCACACCGCGCTCTCGGTCCGGGCGTGGGATGTTGGCCTCAGGGCCAATCGGCAGGCCCGGCTCTATGGCTTACCGCTGATCGCAAGCCACGTGGGCGCCGATACCGCGGCCTGCCTGACCGCGCTCGATTTCGCCGACGCGAACGAGACCGTGATGCTGGTCGACATGGGCACCAATACCGAGGTGGTGCTCCGGCATCAGGGGCGGATGATCGCTGCCTCGTGTCCGGCCGGCCCGGCGTTTGAAGGCGGCTTGGTCAAGTTCGGCATGCCGGCCTATGACGGCGCCATCGAGTCAGTCACGCTGACTGACGACGGCATCGACTTCCACACTATCGCCGATGCGCCGGCCGAAGGGTTGTGCGGTTCGGGTTTAATCGACCTGCTCGCCGAATTGCGCCGGCACGATCGGATAACGCCGAAAGGCGTTTTCTCAGACGACCGCAAGCGCTTCGAAATCATGCTGGTGCCCGAACGCGGCATCACGTTTTCGAAAGAGGATGCGAGCAATCTGGCTCAAGCAAAGGCGGCCAACTATTGCGGCCAGCTCATCGTGCTCCGCACTGCCGGTATCGGTCCGGACGAGGTCGACAAACTCTATCTTGCCGGCGGGTTCGCCAATTACATCGATGTCGACAATGCCATCGACATCGGCCTGCTGGCGCCTGTGCGCCGGGACCATATCGCCAAGGTCGGCAACGCGGCGCTCGACGGCGCGCGCGCGATACTGCTTTCGCGGCACAAGCGTGAAGCGTTGCAAGAGATGGTGAAGGGCATCGAGCATATCGAGCTCGAAACCACGCCCGATTTCTTCGACCTGTTCGTCGAAGGCTGCCAATTCAAGCCAATGCCGGACGCCGTCGGAACCGGCAGGCGAGAGTCAAAGAAGCCCGCGAAGGGCAAGCGGAGGACGGTATGAAGCTGACCGGTACCGACGTCGATTTCATCATCATCGGCGAAAACGTTCACACCACGCGCGTGCTCCTGAAGCGCGGCAAACGTTTCGTCTCGGAGGGCGATCGCGAAGGCGTGACCTACACCACGATGAAGGGCGAGGCGCGGTTGTTGCCGATCCCCGAGTCCGCCAAGCGTGGTCAGGACTACGAAGAAGGTCGCATCAAGCACGTCAAGATCGCGGTTCAGGCCGCGATGGCGGGTGAGGGGGCGGAGGCCGATGAGGGCATGGCCTATATCCGTCAGTTGGTACACAACCAGGAACAAGCCGGCGCGGCGTTTCTTGATGTCAATGTTGACGAGATATCGATCAAGCTCGCCGATCAGAAAGCGGCCATGGCGTGGCTGGTCAACACCGTGCAGTCGATGACCGCGCTGCCGGTCTCGGTCGACTCGTCGAACATCGAGGTGATCGAGGTCGGGCTCGACGCGTGCGACAAAGACCGTGCGGCCCCGATGCTGAACTCGGCTTCGTTGGAACGCATCGACGCGCTCGATATCGCGGCGGCCCACAAGGCGCGTGTTGTGGTGACGGCTGCCGGCGAGTCCGGCATGCCGGACAGCGATGGTCCGCGTGTCGAAAACGCGTCACGCATGGTCGACGCGGCGCTCGGCAAGGGCATGCCGGCGGGCGACCTTTACGTTGATCCGTTGATCTTCCCGATCTCGGTGGATGGCGCGTTCGGCCAGCACAGCCTCGATGCGATCCGGACGATCCGGCAGAAATATGGTCCAGAAATTCACATCACCGGCGGCATGAGCAATGTGTCATTTGGCATACCGGCGCGCAAGATTATCAACGATGTGTTCCTCATCCTCGCGGTCGAGGCCGGGGCCGATAGCGGTATCGTCGATCCGGTGCTCAGCCGCCCGGACGAGGTGTTCAAGATTGACCGCACCTCGCCGTCATATCAGCTCGCCGAAGACGTGCTGATGGGCCGGGACCAGCATTGCAAGGCCTACATAAAGGCGTGGCGCAAGAAACTGCTGGATCCGTTAGCCCCGGCCGCGTGAGTCGCCGCAAAGGGTTATGCGCGTCACCCTGCTCCTCGGTTTTCTCGGCGCCGGCAAGACGACGCTCCTTCAATCTATCCTCGAACATGGGGTTCGCAACGAACGGGTGGCGGTGATCGTCAACGAGTTCGGCGCGGTCGGTGTCGACGGCGAAATTCTGGCCGGGCGCGCGCTTGATACGATCGAACTCGCCTCGGGTTGCATCTGTTGTTCGCTCAAGGGGCCAATGCTCGACGCCATCGCCGAGCTTGCCGAGACGGTTGCTCCCGATCGCTTGCTGATCGAAGCCAGCGGCGTGGCGCAACCGGATGACGTGGCCGCGGCACTGATCGACCCCGCATTGGCCAGCACGGTCGAGCTGGCGCCGGTGATTACGCTCGTCGACGCGGCCCGTTTCCGGCACATGGTTTCCTCGCTCGGGTCCTTCTATGCCGAGCAGGTGGCTCGGGCTGATATCGTGATCGTCAATAAGATCGATCTGGCGTCGGTCGATGAGGTCGAAGCAGTCCGCGCGGACATCGTCGCGCTCAATCCACGCGCGACCATCGTTTATGCCGAACGTTGCGATGTTGAATTCGAAAATCTGCTTGATGGACGCTCTCATTTCGAGCCGCAAGATCTCGAGAAAGCAGAAGAAATTCACGATCATATCAATATGACATCATGTGTAATTGAACTGATATCAGAATGGTCTCATAGGCAGGCCGATACGATATTTAGCTCGCTTCCTGACGAAATTTGGCGAGCCAAAGGTTTTGCGCGGATTGACGGGCAGAGTCACCTGGTTCAATACGCGGCGGGAGCGCTCGAGCTGACGCCGGTTGGTGAACGAGAGCGGCACTATTTGGTGCTAATCGGACGCATTCTCAATCGAGACAGTCTAACGACACTGTTTTTTGATGGCCCTGGCGGTGCCGGAGATCACGCTTAACGTGGCTGCCATTTCGCCTCGGCGACTGGGGCGGGTATATAAGAGAGTGACGGTGGCACGGGATAGCAATGGCGAAAACGCCAAAATGGATTGCCGGAGGATCAGAGTGCGGGCACGCGGACAATGTAAGTCGCTGAGTTTTGCGGCGCGAGCCTGTCGAACCCTGTCCATTCTCCTTGGTCTGGCCGTGTTGTTGGCGCCGCTCGAGGCTTCTGCCGATCGCACCGCCACTGCTGTGGTGATTGAGCGACTGATCGGCGAGCTTGACGCACCGGACCGTGAGACCCGTCTAGCCGCGGCCTGGGCTCTGATCGAAATTGGATCCGAAGCCAAGGTGGCGGTGCCGGCTTTGATTACCCTGCTCGATGACCGAGATGGGGAGATCCGGGTCGCGGCGATTTCGGCCATGGAACGGATCGCGTCGGACGCCAACATTGCGGTACCGGCGCTGATTGGCGCGCTGGACGATCCAGACCCGAACGTCCGCTACGCTGCCGCTGGCGCCTTGGAGCAGTTTTCAAATCGCGCCAACGTGGTGGTGCCGGCCCTGATCGATGCTCTTTACGATCCTGAGGAGATCGTCGTGTATGCGAGCGCTAACGCATTGACCCGCATGGGCGTGCTTGCCGTGCCGGCGCTTGTCGAAACACTCTCCTCGGACCAGGCCCTGCCGAGGACGGCGGCGGCCGGCGCGCTGGGCGGCATTGGGCTGAGAGCGCAGTCGGCGCTCGGCGAGTTGGTCGAGTTGGTCAACGATCGAGATCCAAGGGTCCGAGTCGCGGCGGTGCGCGCGGTTGGCCTGGTGGCGTCGGAGACGGAGACCGGGCTGCGCGCGAATTGGGACGAAGGCGTTGAGGAAATCCCGGTGTTCCCGAGAGCGTCGGATTGGGCCGCGCGGCGGCGCCTCGATATGTTCCGGTCGAATGTCAAACTGGCGCGGTTCGCGGTGCCGCCCCTGACCGATGCCTTGCGCGACCCGCAGGAGGAAGTTCGGTTTGCCGCCGCCAAGGCGCTCAAGGCGATTGGCGCCGCGGCACAAGACGCGGCGCCCGAATTGATCTACGTCTTGGAGGACGATGCCCCGAAAGTGCGCCGAGCCGCGGCCGGCGCCGTTGGTTGGCTGGCGCCGCCAGACGAGGGTGTGCCGGCGCTGGTGCCGCTTCTGGCGGACGACGACACCACCGTTCGCTGGACCGTGGCGCGGGTGCTTGGCGAATACGGATCGCATGCGGTCCCCGACCTTGTCGCGGCGTTGGAGCATGACAACCCGGTGCTGCGTGTCGGCGCCGCCGAAGTGCTTGGCGAAATTGGGCCCGCTGCGTCCGGTGCGGAGACTGCCCTTGAATCCGCGCGGGACGACGCGGAGGATACGGTGCGCCATGCCGCCGCGACTGCGCTCGATAAGATCAATGGCGATCCATAGCGTTGATATCGCTGGATTTTGCATTTTCGACGGGTATTGTGCGCGCATGATGTGGCTGGCGAGTGCTAATCGCGCGCGGCGATTAGGTCGGAAAATCAATATGATGGTTGTGGTGGCGGCACTGATCTGGCCGATCCAAGCGCGCGCCATGGAACCGGTCGACCTCGAGCTGGTGCTGGCCGTCGATGTGTCATCCAGCGTTGATGACGATGAGTATTTCCTCCAGGTCTTTGGGCTCTCTCAGGCCTTTCGTCACCCGGATGTAATTGCCGCGATCCAAGGGTCCACCACCGGCGGCATCGCGGTTGCTTTGGTGCAGTGGGCGGACGCCAACAAGCAGGCTCTGGCCGTGCAATGGACGCCGGTTTGGGACGCGGCCTCGGCCTCCGCGCTATCGGAGCAAATCCTCAACGCGCCGCGTCTGGTTGTCGGCGGTCAGACCTCAATCAGCGGCGCGATCAATTTCTCCGTCCGCCAGATCAAAGAGAACGCCTATGACGGGTGGCGTCAGACGATTGACGTATCGGGCGACGGGCGGGCCAATTCCGGATCCCCGCCAATGCTTGCTCGTGACCGAGCGATCGAGGCGGGAATTACCATCAACGGCCTGGCGATCCTCAATGAAGAGCCGTTCGTCGACCATTATTACGAGCACAGCGTGATAGGCGGCGAGGCGGCGTTTCTGATTGAGGCCGGAGACTATGACGATTTCTCGGCGGCCATGATCGAGAAACTAATTCGCGAGATCGGCGTGCCGCTGGCACAAGCGCCGGACCGCGAGGTGATGTTGGCCGACGCCGCGGGCGAGTGATAAAGCGCGCTGCCATTCTCTACTCGTGACCAGACTCGCCAAAATATTTGCTCGCTTGCTCGGTGCCGCCGTGGTGTCAGCCACGCTGGCCTGTCACGCGCATGCCGACATGACCCAGCCGCTCGAGACCCGATTGGATGCCCGGGTGCTCGACGATGTGTTTCCCGGCGCAACGCGCGTCGACGCCATCGAGGGCGACCCGCCGATCGCCCCGGTGATCCGGGACGGCGAAGTCGCCGGCTATGTATTTTCGACTTACGAGACGGTTTCGCCCAGAGGTTATAGTGGCGAACCGTTCGATATCATTGTCGGGATGGACACCGACGGGCGGATTACGGGCGCCGAGCTGCTGGAGCAGCGCGAGCCGATGATCGGCCCGAACCTGATCCCCAAGGAGCGGCTTGAAGACTATTTCGAGAGTCTCCGGAACGTGCGGATCAGCTCGCCGATCCGCAAGAATGCGCGTGGCGTAGATGGCGTTTCGGGCGCGACCATCAGCGCCACGCTAATGTACAGCGCAATTCTGTTATCCGGCCGCAAGGTCGCCCGGATTAAGCAATTGGACAGTGACTATGTGGCAGGCAGCTTGAGCCTGGACGTCGATCGGTTTGAAGAAGCCGATTGGTCAGCGTTGTTGGGCAGCGGGGCGGTTGGCCAGCTCTTGCTGACAAATCGCGATGTCGAGTCGTCGTTCGCCGTGTGGCGCGATCCGGACGGTGCGCCGCCGCCGGACTTTGGGCCGGACGATGAGACGTTTATCGAGCTTTATGCCGCGCTGGCGACGCCGGCTGGGATCGGCCGGAATATCTTCGGCAACAAATGGTACAACCACCACCTCGCCTTACTCGGGCAGGACGATCAGCTCTTGCTGCTGGCCAGCAGAGGCGGGTTTCCGAGCCTGCGCGCTACGCCCGGCTTTGGTGGCCGTTTCTTCCGACTACGGCTGACCCAAAGCGGCCGCGAAATCAGCCTTGGCAAGAGCAATATTTTGCAGCGAACGGCGATCCGGATCGACGGAGCGCCACGGTTCGACGAATATCTGCTTGTGCGGTTGCAAAGCGGCGCCGGTTTGGATCCTGTGTGGCCGTGGTCGCTTGAGCTACTAGTCCTTGAGGACGACGCGGCGCCGCAACGCGGATCGAGGGGCGCGGCGCCGGACCCCGACGCAAGCCGCTTGTTCAGCCTCAATTACCGCGTGCCGACGGACTATGTCGTCGGGGACGAGGACGCGTTGGTCGCGGCGGGCTTGGCGGAGCCGAAAATGCTGCTGCTCGGCATGGTGCGCGAAAGCAAGCTCGAAGGCTGGCAATTGATCTGGGCGGAGAATGCGGCCGATATCGCCATATTGGCGGTATTGCTCACTGTGCTTACGTTGATCTTGTTGTTCCAGGATACGCTCAGTCGCCGCCGTCGCCTGCACGCGTTTATTCGGGTCGCGTTTCTAGCCATTGTCCTCGGTTGGCTTGGCTGGGCCAAGGACGCGCAGCTAACGTCGCTCAACATTTTGACCTACGCGCAGGCCGCGTTTGGCGCCATCGACTGGCGGTCATTCCTGATCGACCCGTTGATCTTCATTCTATCGGTCTACGTCGCCTTGTCGCTGGTGTTGTGGGGGCGTGGCGTATTCTGCGGCTGGCTCTGCCCGTTCGGCGCGCTGCAAGAGCTGTTGAATAAGATCGCGCGTCTCGCCCGGGTGCCGCAAATCACCGTGCCCAATGTTGTCCAAGAGAAACTTTGGGCGATCAAATATGTAATTTTCCTGGTGATCGGAGTGATCGCGGTTCAATCGATGGCTGCCGCCGGCACGGCTGCGGAGATCGAGCCCTTCAAGACAGCCATTGTCGTTGCCTTCGATCGCAGTTGGCCCTACGTGCTCTATGCCGTGATTCTCCTGGTGCTTGGACTGACCATCGAACGGTTTTTCTGTCGATATCTATGCCCGCTCGGCGGGGCGCTCGGCATTTTGGGTCGGGTGCGTTTGCTGACCTGGCTCAAACGGCGTCCGCAGTGCGGCAATCCTTGCTCGATCTGCAATGTATCGTGCCCAGTCGGTGCCATTCGCACGGACGGGGCGATCGATATGAACGAGTGCTTTCAATGCCTCGACTGCCAGGTCGACTATTACGACAACACCGTGTGTCCACCACTGGTGGCGCGCCGGAAAAGGCTCGAGCGTCTGGGCCCGGGCTCCCTGACACTGGCCCCTGGCACGGCCTAATTGGCGAAGCCGCCGTAAATCCCGCAATTTGACTGCCGTTTGGGCATCCTTGATCGTCCGGTTTCCATAGTTGCCCCGTGTGTGCCGGGACCGATGAGCGGCCGTATCGCAAGTAGCTCAAAGCGTGAGGTCAATATTCGTTCGATCCGACGGGTTCATGACTGCGAATGGATTATCGTCGAAGCCTCGCGTTGGCTGCATACAACCACCAGCAACTGCTTGCATTATTAGGATTTTTCGCTACTTTGCGCGGCTTAGGCCGGCGAACACGGCTGGAGTTTGTTTGCAGCCATGGGCATGGCTGCTTTGTAGGCTCCGAGCGACAGGTGAGGATCGAAGGGGAATTGGGCTGTGCATTTATCGCCCGGTCGCGGCGTCAGCGGCTTGGGTAACTACGCGGGGCGCCACCATTATCGGGTCCCTCCGAAAGTCAGTCTCAAACAATCGATCATTCATGTGTTGGTCAGACCTCACCGGCTGATTTCGGCGCAGGCTTTGACGGTGTCGGAATTCAATATGGCTACGTTCTTTAATTCTCACCCATTGTCAGGGAGGGTACCCACACCATGACAAAATACGTACCGACAGCGGTTGCTGCGTTCGGCACGACGGCGCTTGTCGCCGGCGCGTTCGGCATCGGTACCGCGACAACGGCGCTCGCGCAGGGCGTTGACGTTCTCGGTTCTGATCCGATTTTGCCGAACTATGTGTCCGACGACATGTTGATGAACGCGGACAAGGATCCGATGAACTGGTTGCATTACGGTCGCGATTACGAGTCGACCCGCTATGCGCTTCAGTCTCAGATTAACCAAGATAATGTGAAGAACCTGGTTCCGAAATTCGAGATGTCATTCGGCGCGCTCGAGGGCCAGGACAGTCAGGCAATCGCGGTTGGCGGCATGCTTTACGTCACCTCGTCCTTCAACAAGGTGTTTGCCCTTGATGGTCAAACCGGCAAAGTGCACTGGAAGTACGAGCGCGAACTGCCGGCCGACGTTTATCCGCAACTGTGCTGTGACGTCGTGAACCGCGGCGTTGCTCCGTACAAGGATAATGTTTACCTCGCTACCCTTGATGCGCATCTCGTGGCACTCGACGCCAACACCGGCGAAATCCAGTTTGATGTCGCGGTTGGTGATTACACCTACGCCGAGACGTTCACCATCATGCCGATGGCGCTTCAGGGCAAGATCATCATCGGTACCGCAGGTGCCGAATATGGCGTGCGCGGCTGGATCACCGCTCTGTCGGCGGACGATGGTTCGGAAATCTGGAAAACTTACACGATCCCGGCGCCAGGCGAGCCAGGCAACGACACGTGGGCCGGCGAATCTTGGAAGTACGGCGGCGGTTCAGCGTGGATCACCGGTTCGTACGATGCCGAAAATCACACTCTGTATTGGCCGGTTGGCAACCCAGGTCCCGACTTCGACCGTCATGTTCGCCTGGGCGACAACCTGTACTCGAACTCGACTCTGGTTCTTGACCCGGACACGGGCGCGATCAAGGGGTATTTCCAATACACGCCTAACGATCCGTATGACTATGACGGTGTGAACGAGGTCGTTCTGGCTGACGTCGACGGCAAGCGCGTTTGGTTGCATGCCGATCGTAACGGCCACCTCTACTCGATCGATCGCGACACCTATAAGTGCAACTGGGTTGTGCCCATCAGCCGGGTCAATTGGACCACTGGCTTCGGCGACAATTGCCGTCCGATCATGGCCTGGGAAGAGGGTGGTGACCCCAAATATGACGTGGTCTACGATCGGGTAACCGAGGACATCGCGCCGACGCTTGACGGTGGTAAGGAATGGCATCCGGTGTCTTATTCCAAGCGCACCAATATGGTCTATATCCCGACCTACAACTTCGCGATGGACTTGCAAGCGAAGAAGATGGAGTGGCGGCGTGGCGAGTGGTATCTCGGCGCGAAGGTCATCCGCTTCCGCAAGGGCAATGGCGCCGTCAAGGCGTACGACGCCTCGAACGGCGACCTTGTCTGGACCCGTCCGCAGAGCACGCCGGCGACCAGCGGTCTTTTGACCACGGCTGGTGGTCTTGCGTTCTATGGCGATCCGGAAGGCTACTTCCACGCGGTGCGTGACGATACTGGTGAAGCGCTTTGGGCGTACCAGACCGGCACCGGCATCCACGGCAACCCGACGAGCTACACGGCTGGTGGTAAACAGTATATTTCCATCGTGGTTGGCCCGGGTGGCGGTGGCATTTGGCCGCTTTACTACGGCGAATGGCTGAAGACCCATTCGAAGGGCGGTGCCCTGATTGTCTTCGGTTTGCACAACGGCTAATCTTTAGCCGGGGTTAAGATCGGGGGGAAGACGGGCGAAAGCTCGTCTTCCCCTCTTCTTGTCTACAAGGAGGATATCGTGAAGAATTTTCCACCGCTGGCGATTGCGGCGATGGTTATGGCTGTCGCGGGATCGACGGTGGCGTCGGCCGAGACTGCGCTGGAGCGTCTTGAAACGCGAAATATATTGAGCGTCTGCGCCGACCCATACATATATCCCTATTCTTCGGCGAGTTCGCACCCGCCGGGCTTCGACATTGAAATCATTCAGAAGGTTGCCGAACGCAACGGCCTTGACCTTGAATATGTTTGGGTCGACACCGGAACCCGCGGCGGCCTTGGACGCGCCCTCAGGAACTCGATCGTCAAGGGTCAATGCGCCGTGTTCACGGGTATCGCCATCGATGACGACCAGATCGACGAACTCGATGAAAAGAACTTAATGTTCACCGAACCCTATATGGGCCTCGGCTATCTTCTGGTTGTCAAAGACTCGGCCGAAGGTCTGACCGGGTTAGACGATTTCAAAGACACGAAAGTCGGCGTATCGATGGCGACGCCGATCGACGCTTGGCTGTTTGACGAAGGCCGTCCGCGTGAGCTCTACCGGGGCAACCGACGCGTGATGAAGGGTTTGGCCGACGGCGAGGTGGAAGCAGCGCTGGTCTGGATGACCACGGTGTCGACCGCGATCAAGGAATTCCCGGACCAAACTTTCGCCATAGTTGATGGCTACGATCCGCAGCTTGGAATGCGATGGAATCTTGCCTTTGCAGTACCGAAGGAAGCGCCCGAGCTGAAGAAGATGATTGACGATACGATCGCGCAAATTGTCAGCGATGGCCAGGCTGCCGAGATCGTCGAGGGCTATGGTCTGCCCTATTTCAAACCATTCAACGATTGAACGAAGCGCTGTGCAATGAACAAAATTGAACCAACCCGATCCGAACCGACAAGAATTGGTGTTGCCTCGTTTTTAGTTAGTGCGGTGCTGCTGGCTGGGCTTTCCGTTATGGGTTCGGTGACTGCTTACGCGGCTAGCGATAATGTCTGCCGCGACGACCTGGAAATCGAGTATCAGGACGATGCGGAAGCCATTGAGTATGGCCGCGAGCGATTTGGTCAACGCTGCGTTTTTTGCCACGGCAGCGGTGGCCTCGGGGCGAAAGGCCCGGCGCTCGTCAAAGGCAAGTTCAAGCGCGGTGGCTGTAATCAGGACATCGTCGGAAATATCGCCTCAGGCATTCCGGGCACTCAAATGGGCGCCTTTGGTCGGTCGCTCGAATTCGATGAGATTCTGAAAATTGTCGCGTACCTGCGCGACGAAGAGCGTAAGCACCGCGAGGCCGGCGAAATCGAATAGATCGACGACAGGACGCGCTCTAGACGCGCGTTAAGGCAAAAAACAACCGCCGGCGCGATCTCGCACCGGCGGTTTTGTTTTTCGATTTGCCGGGCTTCTAGAAAGCGATCCTGGCGCCGTCGGCAACGCCTTCCTTGACGATGGTCTTGTTCTTGGTGCAACCGATCCGGATATACAGCTGCACTTTGGCCACGCCGGCATCGTCGGTGCACAGTTCGACCGGCAGTTTGGCTTGGGCGTCCATCTTGTCCTTGTACAGAACCGTGCCGCAAGTGAGGTCGGTCACCTGAACCCAGCGGTTCATATCCGAATAGTTCCAGACTTCCGCGTTGATCATATCGCCGGCGGACGCGGTGCCGATGCCGAGAGCGGTCGCGAGCACCAGCGCCGTCACGCTCGATTTGACTAATTTCATTGTGAGCCGGTCGTTCGTTTCCCTTGGCATTTGGCGAATTTTACCATGGTCGTCCGCCTTGGGGCGAGGCCACGGAGCTTGGGAACGATTGATCCGCCAGGCGGCCCTATTCCCCCGGACCATTGTTGAAATGGCCCATCTGAATGTACCACTCGGGCAGCAAAGTGATTGAGTTGGGCGTCAGATTTTGCTCTTTGAAGGTGTCGATCGTGTCGATAACTTCATGGTTTTCCAGATCTATTACTGTGATCGAGCCGTCGCTAATGCCGGGAATGTTGAGCAACGAGTTCTGCACATAGGCGGTTTTTTCGTCAGGCGTGATTGCGACGTGGTGCGCGCCACCGGCCGCCGGCAACATCTTAAGCAACTTCGGCTCAAGCGGGATCCAACTCCATGATCGCGATGCCCTCGCGTCGCTGGTCGGGCGCCGATTGTAGCGCCAAAGCCTCAAGCGACTCCTCGGCCTTAGTTTCATAGTTGAGGATCGCCAGCAATTCGGCTGATGCGACGCTTGGCGCCAAGACACAGGCCGCCAGCGTCCAAGCCGAGGCGGTCTTCCAGTTAAACTGCACTGACGACCTCCTATTGCCGGATTTCGACTCGTGATTGGAAAACGATCGGGGGAACCCGGAAATCGCCCCAATTGCTTGAGTTTATCACAGAACGTCGCCCCAAATCGCAGCCCGATGCCGCGAAACACCACCGCACTTATCCAAAACGTGATTTTACGTAAAGTATTGAAAAATAATAAAAAAATAGCTTTCGGACAAATAGCATGATGAGCGGCGTTTGATCACGAAGAGGCCCTTTTTGTGGCGTCGGCCCCTCGACAAAATTGCATGGGCCCGTATCCTCCCGCGACCGTGCACGAACGGCGCGGCAAAATAGTACCCTTAGCGATGGCGCATACTACTTTTAGCTGTGGTGCGCGCTGGTGGTGGGTGGAGTGGGGGAACTACTCCGACCAAACGGCCCGGAGGGGCGCGTAGAGGAACAGGGCAGAGAGACAGATATGCATCGGTCCAAAGACATCATTAGGCCGAAGACAAAAATCCGCGTCCAACTCCAAAAGGGCGATGGATCCACGATGGATGGCTATGTATTCGTCGGCGGGCAAGAGCGCGTTCTGGATTTGCTCAACAACAAAGACCCGTTCATGCCGTTCGAGCATGAGGACGGCCGGTTCGTGATGATCAATAAGCAGGCCATCGCTTATGCATGGCCCGAAGATGGGCAATGGATGGGTGACTCGTACAGGCCGGCGCCCGCCACGCCAATCCGCCGACCGGCCGAATAAGTCTCCGAGTAAGCCCCCCAAGAAAGTCCAAGGAAAAAGGCCGCACCGACGGCCGACGGCGGAGTCACATAGCGCTGCCACCGGTGGCGCGTGACGGACGCTTGCGTCGCGCCGCGTCCTTCTTCTTTCCGCGCCGAGGCTTGGCCGATTTGGCGACGACGATTTCCGGCACCACGATATCGACCCCCTCCAAAGACACCGATTTTAATGCGGCGCGGTGATGCACGGCTTCAAACGGAAACCGGCGCGTGGCATCGAAGCCGACCTTGGACCCCACGTAATCAGGAAAGCTCGGGTTCAACCCGTGACCGAACACCTTATCGATCACCATGATTCCCGAAGCCGGGTCTAGCCTGGTTGCCATCGCCCACTCGACGTCATTCGGATTGCGGATATCGACATCGTCGTCGACCACGGTGACCATCTTGAGCGGTGGAAACGCCGCGAAGGTAGCCATGATCGCTTGTTTCGCCCAGCCGGCGCGCGTCTGCGAAAGCTGGACAATCGCGTGGTAAAAACCGCAGCCGCCGTGGCTGAAATAAACATCGCGGGCACCGGGCACCTGGCGCTGGAGCAGGTTAAGAACGTTCGCTTCGCCAAGCAGTCCGACGGAGTTGAAAACCTCCGCCCCTGAAATGATGGTGTGAAATATCGGCTTTTTGCGATGATGGATCGCTTTGACGTGAACGACTGGCCGCGGTTCACACAGCGCGTAATATCCGGTTACTTCGGCGAACGGACCCTCTGGCGCCAGCTCGCCGGGTACGATTTCGCATTCCAGGGCATACATTGCATGGGCAATCATCTCGACGTCGGATTTCGTGCCGGCCACCAGTTCAAGCGGCGCGCCGTGGAATTCGCTGGCGATGCCGAGTTCGTCGGTATCGGGTGGCGCGGCCTCTGACGGTGTCGCGGCCGCGAAATGCAGGCCCGGCCCGACCCCGACATTAATGGTTAACGGCAGCACTTCACCGCGCCGCGCCGCTTTATCGAGATAGAGCCCCAGATGGCGCCCCGCGTCGATATTAACCGTCAACGTATTGCGGTTCTTCACCATGAAGCGTTGGATCGAGGCATTGCGGACGCCGGTATCCGGGTCCTTGGCGATGACCACGCCGGCATCGAAGTAGCGACCGCCGTCGTCGAGCGCGTGGGTGGGGATCGGCAGTTTGTTGAGATCGACGCGGGATTGGCGCGTCTCCGACACCGGACCTTCGGCGACCACAATCGGCGCGACCGGGCGGCGCTGCCAATTCTCGATACATGCCGCGACATATTGTGGCAGCGTCTTCTCGTCACGTCGCATCAACGCGGCCAAAAGGTCGCGTGACCAGTAAAGCCCGGCGAGCACCGGGTCACCGCGGCCTTTCACGCGTTCGAACAAGACTGCCCGCGGGCCGGTTTCGCGCGTTGCAGCGATCGCGGCCAAATCGTGCACTGGGTCGACTTCCGACCGGACGCGGATCAAGCGTCCTTGCGCGTCAAGATCATCGATTATTTCTGCGAGATCATGCAGGTGAGGGCCGGTCATCGGTAAGGATCCGCCATTATCAAAAGAGCGTGCATGTTAGGCCGGCAGGGGCGTTGCCGCCAGGGAGTCCCGGTGGCCAAAAAAGTGTATTCGGGCTATGCTCAAAGCAACAATCCCCAACCTTTAGAGAAGGTGCCGCCATGATTTTCACCAGCATGAATCACATGGCCTTCATTACCAACGACATCGAAAAGACCACTCGGTTCTACCGGGACCTCTTGCAAATGGAGCTGTTCGCCGGGATCGGGCACGAAGGTTTTCGACACTATTTCTTCAAGTGCGGCGATGGCGCGATCGCGTTCTTCGAGTACGACATCGCGAAACCCATGGAGTACGACAAGTTCCATGGGACGCCGACCGATAAGCCGATCGGGTTCGACCATGTGTCGCTGACCGTGCCGTCGCGTGAGGCGCTGTTCGCGCTGAAGGACAAGCTCGAGGCGGCGGATATCGAAGTGACCGGCGCGGTCGACCACGGAACCATGTGGTCGATCTATTTCTTTGATCCAGTGAACAATCTGCCACTCGAGGCGACCTGGGACTGCATGGAGCTTCTCGAGGCCCCGGCGATCGAGGATGAGAATCCGCTCGCGATTGCCGAAGAGGGGGCGGGCCCGCAGCCGGGTCATTGGCCCGAGGTCACCAATCCAACCCCGCCGGAGCAGATGGTTGCTCATGGGGGCAATGGGCTCGATATGCGCGAAAGTTTTCTGAGACGTGGCCTGGCTAAATCCAAACCGGACCTGGAGAGAGCTTTGACGCAGATGGCGGAGAACGCTGAGGCGGCCGAATAAAAGGCTCGCTTAAAGGGCTTCGCGAATGGCCGCGTGCAGCGTCTCGAAATCAGGGTTCATCTGGTCCGAGCCGCGCTCGTGAATGAAGTGCAGTCGTGTATGGCCGTCCCGACCAAAGACCGTCACGGTCGGGATGCGCCGCACGTCGCCGAACAGTTGGGCGATCCGATCGTCAGCTACCAGGATCGGATAATCGGGTTGGTATCTGTCGAGAAACTGGCTCAATCGGTCGCCGCTATCGGCAAATCTTCCCGCCGCCTCAAAAATATTGAACGCGATGACCGTAACGCCGCGGTCGGCGTAGGCGGCGTGAATTCTCTCGAGTTGACGAAACTCGACATGGCACGGCGGGCACCAACTCGCAAAGAACGTTACCACTACAACGCGCCCTTCCAGGGATTCCGGTAGGGGCGCGCCATCGAGATGATCCAGCGCGTAGATCGCCGCCACCGTTTCAGCGTCCAGCCGGATGGTATCCGTCGGCTCGCCGGCCGCGAACGCGGCAGCCGGCAACGTCAAAAACCCGATAGCCAATATCGTCCAAAACCGTCTCATGCTCTGAATGCTAGCGCGAGCCAGCGGTCCGGTCATGCCCGTCGCCATCGATCACACGCGGATGTGATCTCCGCGCGAGATTTGGCACGTTGCTCGGCGGTCTGACGAGAGCGCCGACGCCATGTCATCGATTATCCCTGACACCGGTCAAGCATCTCCGCCGGCCCCGCCACCGCCGCCATCAATACCGCCACCTCCCCCGTCTTACCCGCGCCGAGCGATCCAGTATGACGGCGGCATTTGGCGGATTTATAAGATCGTTTCAATCAATCTTGTCCTCACGTTGCTTACGCTCGGCCTTTACCGGTTCTGGGCGAAAACGCGCTTGCGACGGTTCCTCTGGGGGCATGCCACGGTCAACGAAGACCGATTGGAGTATGCCGGCACCGGCAACGAGCTTTTGCTTGGCTTCCTAATCGTGCTTTTCCCGATCTTGATTCCCTTGTTCCTCGTGCTCGGCACATCCAGCCTGGTCCTGGAAGGTTTCGCGCCAAGCTGGACATGGGTGATCGATACGACCCAGCCATTGTTGATCCTTTTCTTGATTGGCGTCGCCTTGTATCGGGCGCGCTATTATCGGTTGACCAGGACCCGTTGGCGCGGCATCCGGGCGGGGCAAACCGGCTCGGCAATGAAGTACGGCGTCATGGTTGTGGCGAGCTATCTTGCCGCCATATTCAGCGTTGGTCTGGCCTGGCCGTGGAGCCAGGCTTGGTTGTTCCGCTACAAAATGAGCAATACTTGGCTTGGCAACCGAAGGTTCGTGTTCGACGGATCGTCAGCCGGACTCTACCCGAGCTACCTTGCGGCATGGGCGGCGACGCTTGTGTTGCCATTCGTGATCATGATGGCGGTCGGTCTGGTCATCGCGCTAACGGTCGGTTTCGAGAGCATCAAGGGTCTCGAGGGAATTGATTTGGATGCTCTGCTTGCACCTGGAGCCTCCGAATCGGAGGCCTTCGCGTTATCTGGTTGGGCGGCTTTTGCGTCGGCCATACCGTTGGTCTTGGTGGTATTCGCGATTATCGCGGCATGGCAGTGGTTTAACGCAGCGAAATATAGACTTTTCGCGCGTCACAGCCGCTTGGACAGTCTTGGGTTCACCCTCCAATTGACTGGTTGGTCGTTGGCCAAATTTACGTTGGCAAATCTCACCTTAATGCTGGTTACTTTGGGCTTGGCTCTGCCATGGGTTCTGCATCGTCGCGCGAAATTTTTTGCCAAGCGTTTGATGGCGCACGGAGCGATCGACTATAGCGGCGTCGGCCAAAGCCCACTGCGCGCGCCGGAAACCGGGGAAGGCCTTGCCGATGCCTTCGACATCGGTGGTATCTGACGTGACGACACAAATCACAGGCCGTTATGCCGATGGCGTGCAAGCAATTTCGCGGCGCGTATTGATCGAGCTGTCGGCTGACGCGCTTCACATATCCGACGCCGAGGCGTCGGCGGACGACAATGGTTTCATGGCAACTTGGCCATTCGATGACGTCGTCCTGCTCGACGATTTTGGGCAGCGCGGCGTGCGGTTCGGGCGTGTGTCCCTGGCCGATCCACGTCTAACAGTCGACGGTGAAGGATCTACCGAGCAATTGCGGACGCATGCGCCGGCGATTTTTAAGGCGATCCCGCCAAGGCGGCGTCCGAGCTTGCGGCTGTTGGCGGTGACGTTCTTGGCCATTGGATCATTGGTCGGGACATATTTCGCGCTGCCGTACCTCACCGGACCAGTCGCCATGGCGTTACCGGCGTCCTGGTTCGAGGAAATCGGCCGGTCCTCGGTCGAACAAATCGGCTGGGTCTTGTCCGACGACGACAAAGTAACCTGCGAGGACGACGCGGCGACCCAGGCGCTCGAGTCCCTGGTCGCGCGCCTGGGTGCGTCGCTCAAAGATCCTCCGGCTGTGATGATCCACGTGATCAACGGGGAGATGGTCAACGCCTTTGCGGCGCCCGGCGGACATATTGTGATCCTGCGAGGATTGATCGATTTCGCCGAGGATCCGGCCGAGTTGGTCGGCGTCGTGGCGCACGAATTGGCCCACGCCGCGTCGCGTGACGCCGAGCGGGGACTGGTGCATCAAATCGGCAGAGACGTCTTGACCAGAGTGTTGATCGGCGACGCCAGCAGCATTGCCGAGGGCCTCGGCGTGGCGGCGCAATTTCTGCTCCAATTGTCGCACAGCCGTGATGTCGAGGCAGCCGCGGACGCCTCCGCGATCGAGATGCTCACCGCGGCCGGTATGCGAACGGATGGCTTGGCGACGTTTTTCGAGCGGCTTGAATCGACCTCTGACGATGAAGATGATGAGGCGGCGGAATCAGAATCGGAATCATTCTTGCCGGATATTCTGTCGACCCATCCGCCATCCGCCGAGCGGGCCATGAGAGCGGCGCGGGCGGGTCACGGCGGTGCGGCCGGTCTCACGGACGCCGAGTGGCAGGTGATCGGCCAAATGTGCGACTCCTGACATTCGCGCCCGAGGCGCTGTACGATTACCGCGCGGCGCGATATAGTTTTCCCTGAGAAAGGTGCGCAATCATCGAATTTCGGTGGGAAACCATCGATGATGGCAAGCCTGTCTAATAAGATACGGTATCAGGAAAATCGCGGCCGTTACGGTAGGCCGTGAAATCTTGTTCGAGGCGTGGAGGCAAAGATCGTGGGTTAAATCACACGGTGCCTAGTCCAACCGGGAGGAAATACTTATGGGAATGTACTTAAGCGAACGGGAACTTAACGAACTCGAATCCGCCCAAAAAGGGTTCGCGTCGGCGGTCCCAACGCAAATTGTGTCCAACGGCGAATTCAATCCCTTGCCGCAGACGCCCAACCAGAAAAAGGTTGAGGAGCGGATGACCGAGCTGGCGGACCTTCATGGCGCCAAGCAGGGCATGGATCGTCGGACTTTCTTGCAGACGAGCTGCGGCATGGCGGCCGCGTTCGTTGCGATGAACGAAGTTTTTGGCGACGTTTTCCAGGTCTCCGAGGCCGAGGCCGCGGATGCCGAGATGATGGCCGAGCGCAACGCCGCTTTGTCGCATCAATTTATTATCGACGACCAAACTCACTTCGTGCACGACGATTTCAATCAGGAAGGTCTGCTAGGCCTTGGCGTGTTCGCGTCCGAGCATTGGAATCCCGCGCTTGACGCGTCGCAGCTGTCGCTGTCGTACTACAAGTTCGAGAACTATGTCCGCCAGATCTTTGGCAACAGCGACACCAAAGTGGCTTTGTTGAGCGGCGCGCCGTTCGACGATCCGTCTTGGTGGCTGCTGCCGAACGACCAGATCCGTGAAGCGGTTGACATGATCAACGGTGTCGCCGGCTCGCGTCGCATGTTGGGTCATTTCGTTATCACGCCCGGCCAGGACGGCTGGATGGACGAAGTTGATCGCGCGCTTGAGGAACTGCCGCCGGACGCGTGGAAGTCCTACACCATCGGCGATCCGCTATCAGCGGCCACCAAGTATCCGTGGCGCCTCGACGACGAAGAGCTGATGTATCCGTTCTACGAAAAAGCGGTCGCGGCTGGCATTAACACCATCGCGATTCACAAGGGTCTGATGCCGGCTGACTACGAAGAGAGCTGGAAGGACGTTTGGCAGTACCAGACTCCGTGGGATATTCCGAAGGCGGCGAAAGATTGGCCGAATATGAACTTCGTGGTGTATCACGGCTGCTTGCGTCCGTTCCTCGAGCTGCCCGAGCAGGCACTCGCGGATTTCGAGTCGACAGGCAATATCGAATGGGCGACCGACTTGGCGAAGGCCTCGTCCGAGAATGGCCTCACCAACGTCTACGCGGAACTCGGCACCAGCTTCGCCAACTCCGCGACCGCCAATCCGCGTTTCGCGGCCGCGTTGCTCGGCACCTACATCAAGCATATGGGCGCTGACCACGTGAACTGGGGCTCGGATTCGCTTTGGTACGGTTCGCCGCAGTGGCAGATCGAGGCACTGCGTCGTCTTGAAATTCCTGAAGACATGCAAGAGAAGCATGGCTTCGCGCCGATGGGTGGACCGACCAGTGCGGTCAAGAACCAGATCTTCGGCTACAACTCGGCACGTCTTTACAATATGGACCTGAAGGCGGATTACGGTCCGATGCAGGAGGACAAGTTCGCCGAGATCAAGAAGACCTACGAGATGGCCGGCGGCCTGCATCCGAATGCGGCTTGCGGTTTCATCGCGAAAGAAACAGCGTAAGCTGTTTTAGCTTAAGAAGCGGGGCCGGGGGCACAATAGCCTCCGGCCTTTTTCGTCTGTTGATCACCAGAAGGAGGCGCCGAAATGGCAAAACCATGGACGCTTTTTAAGCGTGCTTTGTGGTCTGTCCTCACTGTCTTCGGCCTGCTCACGGTGTCGTTCGGCGCGTGGGCCGACGACGATCAGGAAGCTCGCGACCTGTACGCCAAGATTTGTTCAAAGTGCCACGGACTGATTACAGAAGACGTGCTGAGCTGGACGCCGGAAAACCTACGCGTGTCTGCGGTGACGTTGCCATTGGGCCCGTCTTTAACAAGCGTGTACATGCGCCCCGCGGGCATTATGTCCGACTATCCGTACTCCAATTCTTTCAAGAAGATGCTGGAAAACGGATGGGTGTGGGATGAGGACGCGCTCGACGGCTGGTTGACCAGCACGCAGGATTTTATTCGCGGCTCAACCATGTTTCTCAAGGTCGAGGAACCGGACCGCGGCAAAATCATCGCCTATCTGAAGAAGTACGCGGCGTACACGCCTGAATAGCGGGACGGGGAGCCGCGCTAATAAGGTAGAGATCCGCTCGCCGCGGGCCGCCCTAGTGGGTGGTGCGCGGCAAGCGCGAGTTGCCTTCGACGCCGGTATGGAAATCGGGATTCTCGCGCCATTCACCGGCGATTTGGTTCGCGAGGTCGATGGTTACGCGGTCGTACATCGCGCGCAGGCGGTTGCGTTCTGCCAAACTGGGGCGCGCCATGGGGTCGCCGTCGGGCCGCGAGAATGAAAATATCTTCTCGAACGACGTTGAGTCGCAGCCGATTAGGCGGCACAGGATCGCGAGCGCACGCGGGTCACGGTCGACCACCACGCGCTCGATAATGAGACGCGGAAGATTGGTCAGTTCGATCAAGCCCTCGCGAAACACTTCCACATTGCCCCGGAACAATGCCCCGACCAGGAAGCGGTGATCGAGTACGCCTTTTTCGCTCAGCTTGTGAACGATCATCTGAGCCCGCGTTGGTGGAGCCCTACGCGAGCGCGCATTGGCGACGCTGTCTTCGACTGCACCGGTCATTTCCTGTTCGATAATCGCGGGGTCGATGGCGTAGCGCTGGCAGATGTGTTCGCGGATCGGCGCGCTCACCCAAACATAAAGCCGCTGAGCAAGTGCCTGCGGCAAATCTTCGCGGCGGATTAGCGGCTCTTGATACGCCTCGTGGTTCCGCGACTCTTCAACCAAGAGGGCGTATGTATCGTCCGCCAACGCCGCGCCGGGGTTCTCGATCAGGGTATGGATAACGTCTGAGTTTTCCGTGGCTACCAGCGCGCGCGAAACCTCTGTCGCCAGCGCTCCGCGCCGGGCGATCGCAACTTGGTGCTGGGCCGCCTTGTTGTGAATGATTTCGATGAGCGTCATATCAGACAGCAACGGACTTTGACGCAGCACGGCTTCCGCAACCTCGATCTGGTCCATGGCAAGGTCGTGGATCAGGCCCTCGGAGACATCATCGCGCGCGGCTAATCGGGCGGCCAGGTCGCGTCTCAAGTCCGCGGCGACCTCGCCCAACAGGTGGCGCAAAATATCGCCGGCCAGATTACGCTCTTGCTTGGACCGTGCATCGCCGTGGTCGACCAACAGCTCGGAGACGGTGCGAAACACCGCTTCCCGGCTCTCGTGCGAACGCGTGGCCGCGAGTTTGATCAAATCTTGAAAATCAAGTTCTCGGGGATTCGCGATTTCGAGCTGTTCCATCGTCCTGTCCGGCACCGGTTAGAGTTCGAATTGAAATTTCGCGTCGCGACTAACGTGCATCCTAGGCCCGGGCTTTCGGTGCCCAGCGAACTAATTTGCGCCGGTCGTCTGGTGGCGCGGCGTCCGCTTCGGCCATCTCATTAATCTAAATATGACGTGGGCGACGAACGCCCATTTTCTGAGGCGCAAATCGGCGCAATTGTGCGCACTGTTACAATGACATAGCGCCTCGGGAGCTCCCTAGGGCTGGGGGCCATCTAGTTGGTTATTCGCAACTCCGACGGGCGCAACGGGATGCGTGCCACAAGCTCGAAAGGTGTGTCGAGGGTTGGTTGGCGAACCAGGCTTAGGCAATCGATCACCGCCGGCTCATTGCCGCAGGCGCGGCGGTAAACCTGATCTAAGTGTCGCAAGAGGGCGCCGGCCAGTTGATTGTCCAACCGATCGGTGAGGGTCATGTGCCAACGGAATTCCTCAAGGACGTAGGGGTAACCCCATGACCGAAGCAATTCGCGTTGCCGCTCCGACAATCGTTCCGGTTGGCGTCGCTCATATTCGGCGTCGGTTTGCGGCGCGCGGAGCTGATCCAGTTCAACGGCGCAGGCCGCCGCCAGAGCATCGGCTTGAGGGGTGGGCTGGGCTGGAACGAGAGCCAGAAAATCGCCAATCAAGGCGACCTTGAGCGACGGCATTTCGATTGGTTGAAATCGCGCCGCTATCCCGGTCAGTGCGTTTGAAAGAGCTTTTTGCGCCATTGACTCGGCCAGGCGGAATGGCGCCTTAAGGGTTGCGTGAAACCCGTACAAGCGTGGCCGCGCCGTAAGACGCTTGTACGCGTCTAGATCTAGCCGATTTACGTCTGCCATGCGCGGCGGGCCGTCGTCGTACCAAGCCCGCCCGAACCGCGCGAGGGCCATCTCCGGTCGCGGCGTAAAATAGACCGCCCACCGACCGTCATGCGCCGTGATTTGTGTGTTCCGGTTCAGCGAGGAGCCAGCCCGGCCAACACCGTGGCCAGTAGCGCTTTTGCTTCTTCAATGACCAAAGCTTCCACGGCGTCGGATGGAACCGATAGAGCCACGTTGCGCAGCAAGCCAACGGCCTTGTTAGTTTCGGCACCCTGTTCGAGCAATATTTTGGCGTACTCGGTGCTGATAACGAAGGCGTCCGGTGCCAACTCTCGCGCTGTTTCATAATGTTGAATGGCGAGGTCCCAGCGCGCGCCATAGAACGCGCGGGCTGCGGTCGATCCCGCGCGCAACACCAGCTCGGCATGCCAGGCGCCCATCACCGCATGATAATAGGGGTTGCCGCTGGCGTGTGGGGCCAGACGGTCGAGCACCGACTTCGACGTGTCGGCCACGCCCTCGAAATGGGCGTCAACCGGATCCATCAAGCGGGCACTTTGGCCGAGCGCAATGACCAGCTGCAAGGCGCCATCGACATGCCAAGGGTCGAGCGCAAGCGCCGCCTCGCCATGACCTCGCGCGACTTCAAGGACCGCGCGACGGTCGTGGACCGCAACCACATAAATGGCGCGGACATTCGCGGCGCGGGCCGCTAGCGCGAGCGCGTTCGGAGATCCGATGTCGACGCCCATGGTTTCGGTTTCTACGAAGTGACCGGTGCGGTAGAGCGCCCATGCCTCATCGATCGTCGCCGCCGGTTCGGCTCGAACCGGCAGCGAGAAAATCAAAAGGGCCAAGACTAGAAAAGTCGCCCGCATACCTATCGGCGGTTGTCAGCTGGCATTTGAAACGCGTCCTCGAACAGCCACGGATCGTCAAAATGGCGGCGACCGACAAAGGCGGTGGCGTGCGTGCCCCACTGGCGCATGGCGCCTGGGCTGGCAATTCCCATCGGCCAAAGCAGAAAACGCTCTAAGCGTTCCGTGCCGTCGACGATCCCATCTGGTCCGTACATCGACCGGGATCCACCGCTCGGCCAGTCCAATCTTCGAAGCCCATCGGCTGGCACCATGTCATAGGAATGCACTTGGGTGGCCTCGGGTTCCGCCTTGGTTGTCGTAGATAGGGTTTGGATGTAATGGCTGACACCCGCCAGCCAAATCGCGACGCGATCGCCGGGCGCGAGTTTGGGCCCCCGTGCCGGCACCTCCGCTCGCTCTTGGATATCGCGCGCTGGCGGACCCGGTTTCGCGGTCAGGGGCGGCACGGGAAAGAATAAGTGATAGCAGCCGCAGGCATGAATCGAGTCAAAGATCATCGGACGCCCGTCGGGTCCCAGAGTAACGCGCCAGATCACCCCGTCGAGCGGCCCGCCCAGCAGGTCAAGGGACCCCTGGGTGGGCCGGGCCGGGAACCAGGCGAGGTAGTTGAGCTGCAAAAGAATGTCGTCGCCGAAGCGTGTCCATGACAGTTGGTGATAGACCACCGGCCGGTCGATCGACACCGCGAGCGCTTCGTCACGGTCCCAGGATATGGATCCGATCCGATCATCGGGGCCGACCGTGTCGACGATCCAGACCGGCGCGTACGCGTCGATCAGGCGGGCAGCGTCGCCGGGCGACGGTTCGGGAATGCCGAGCGAATTCTTACGAGAGCGTTCGAGGATCGCCCGAACCTCTGCGGGCGGGAGGGCGCCCGTATCGCCGGAGGATCGATAAGCGGTCCGTTGACCGTCGGTGGGCAGCGCGCGCGGTTGCTGAGCGAACGTACCAAGGTTCGCCCGCCGCCAGTAATCGTAGCCGATGGCCACCGGCAAAGCGGTGAGGGGATAGACCCCGACCACGCGCTGCAGGTCGTCATAGTGGTCAGGCACCACGATGGAGTCGCGTAGCTTGATCTGTGCTTCCGGCGAGCTCAGCAGGTTATGCACCGACACGTCCGCACAATATGTCACCGCTTCGATCGCTGAGCGTTGCATTACACTGTTAGCATGGTCATCTAAGTGCTTCCGCACTGTCGGCGCGAGATTGCCTAACTCAATCTGAATGCCGTCGAGTGCGAGCGCGTGCAACCGCTCTAACCAGGCGCGAGATGCGGCAGGATCCAAGTCGCTAGCGGCGAATGAGGCCAGAAACCGATTGACGCGCAGAAATGGGAAGCTCGGGATTTGGCTTGCTTCGGCATCGTGCGTCGCCGACGCCTCGACTTCGGCCGTCACGCGCGCGATCACCGCTTGGCAACGCGCCGCTTCGGACCCGCTGGCGCCGGCGGTCTCGAATCGAGTTTGTGGATCGGCGGTGCATGCCGTCACCACCACACAGAGCCAAGCGGTCACGATGCAACGTGCCAGTGTCCGTAAGCGGTCTTCTCGCACGCCAAATCCCTGTAAAATACCCGCCGACGGGCACAGGAGCTCATCCGGATCGCCTAATTTATCCGGCCGGCATTGCCGCAAAGCGTGTTTTCTCTTCGATTTCACGCAATTATGATGCACGGTTACCGCAAGTTGGGGTGAGGAATGACTACCATCGAACAGTATATGGTGCCGGGGCAGCTTGAGCCGGTCAGCCATTATTGTCATGCAACCCGCGCGGGTGACAGAGTCTGGATTTCGGGCACGGTCGGTATCGCGGCGGATGGCACGATTGCAGCTGATACGGTGGGCCAGTTCCGTGTTGCGTTGAGCAATCTGGACACCGTCCTTCGGGCTGCTGGTGGGGGACCGCAAGATATTGTCAAGGTTACGGTTTTTCTCACCGACGTTGGTGACCGGGCGGCCATAAATCCGCTGCGTCAGGACTATTTCGGCGACCACCGACCGGCCTCCACGCTGGTCGAAGTCAGTGCACTGGTATTGCCTGAACTCAAGGTGGAGATCGAGGCCGAAGCCGTCATATCGGGTGAATAATCGTTGTATCAATGATGCTAATGACACATAGGGCGAAGCTCATGACCAGGATTGTTACCTTGGCCGGTCGGACATTGGCTCTTGTTTGCCTTTTGTTCGGTCCGTCCGTCGCGCTAGCAGCGACATTGGACGAAGCGGAAACCGCCTATCTTGAGGGACGCTACCTCGACGCGGCCGAGATTGGCGAAGCGCTCGAGACCTCTGAAGGTTATGCGTTGGCCGCCGATGCGCTGGCGGTGTACGGCTATTATCTTGCCAAGGAGGACGACAAGCAGCCGCTGTTTGAACGCGCCATGGCGGCTGCCAAGGAAGCAATTCAGCGCAACGCGGCCAATCCGGAGGCGCATCTTCAATCGGCCCACGCGATGGGCAGATACGCCCAGACAATTGGCGTGTTGGAGGCGCTGAACGAGGGTTTTGCGGAAAAAATCCGCGAGGCCATCGACAACGCCTTGTTGTTGGACCCGGAATTGGCGCCGGCACATTTGAGTCTCGCCGCTTGGCACGCCGAAATCGTCGGGTCGGCTGGCTTCATGGCCGATTTCCTTTACGGCGCGACCGAGGAAGATGCGCTGGTCCATTACCAGAAAGCCTTCGAACTGGCTCCGGACCAAAAGGCGGTCAGCCTGGAGTACGCGACCGGGTTGCTGATCCTCGATGACGAGGACTATGCCGATCGCGCGCGCGAAATGTTGCAGCGGGCCATCGAACTACCGGCGGTTGATGCCTATGACGGCATTGTGCACGATCAGGCGGTCTCCAAGCTCGCTGAGTTGAACGGCGCCGACCAGGAGTAACCTGCCCGCCGAAAGGTGCGGGATGGCTGACGACGTCAATGCGGACACCGGTCACCGGCTCGACGGACTCGGCGAGGCGGAAGCCCGGCAAATCGTGGCGGATGCGGTCGAGCGGTACGTCGCGGGCGCGCGGGCGCGCATCCCGGATTTTGTCGACCGGCATTTCACCGCCAAGGGTTCCTTTCGCATGCACCGAAAGGCGGTGGGGTGGGACCTGGCGCGGGCGCCGGTCAACCTCATGCTCGCGATACCGCAAGTCGCATTGGTGCTCGCCGGCGAGACCGCAAGGCGCGCGCGCTGGCGAAACGGCGCCGGCTGGCTGCGAGATCGACGGATTCTGCTAACCACCGATGTCGCGCGCGAGTTGGATTGGCTGATCCACGCCGACTTGCTTCGGTTGCCGTACAGCCGCGACGAACGCGTTTCCACGCGTGACGTGCTCGCCGACGAGATTTTTGCTGATCCGCGCATTGAAGCATTGAGCGCCGCCCTCGTCGAGGCGCTGGGCGGTCACGCCGATGATCCCGCGTTTCGCGGAGAACTCGAACGCAAGCTGACAGTCTACGCCGGCACGCGCGCCGCGGCCGCTGAAATTACCACGGCGATGCTCAGTCTTGCGGCGGGCGCAGCGGCGTTCAAGCAAATCACCCCGGGCGTCATCAGCTTGGGCCCGGCTTTGGCGGGGGTGCTGGCGCAGCAGGCGGCAATCGCGAGCTTTCCGCTCGGCGCCGGCCTGGGCGGTGTCTGGTACGGCAGCTTTCCTGCGGCGGCGGGGCCAGCGATGACCGCTGGCGTGACTGGCGGTCTGGCTCTGTCGCTCGCGGTTCTATCCGCGTTCGCCGGCGTGATCTCCGATCCCGTGCAGCGTCGCCTCGGACTGCATCAACGCCGGCTCGAAAAATTGGTCAGGTCGGTGGAACGCGATCTCGTAGGGGAGGAAACCGGCAGCTTTACAGTCCGCGACCATTATGTCGCGCGTGTGCTTGACTTGGCTGATTTGCTCCGAGCGACCTGGCGGGCGTTGTCGTAGCGGTCGATCGAAGTACTGCCTCTAGATCAATCGGTTGCCGGCTGCCATGCCGCAACTCGGCGCTCGGCCTCCGCCCATTCGTCGTCGGTCATCTGTTCCCGGAGCAGGTCGGCATAATGCTCGGCGACACCGATGCCGGACAGCAGATACCATTTCACTGCTTCGACATTGTCGGACGGTGCTTTTGGCGCCGCGCCGGTCGCGTAGTAGTTGGCGACATTAAGCTGGGCCTCGGGATACCCTCGGCTTGCGGCGACCAGGTATAGATCAAAAGCGTCATCAAACGCGCCGTAGGAGTGATACCGATAGGCTTCCTGGGTTTTGCGCGTGGTGTCGTGCGCCATCCAGTCGGTAAGCGCCCAAGTCGGCCTGTCATTCAAATTGTCGGCCGCATCGTCGGCGACCGCCGAGACACCGTGACCAGCGAACCATGCCGCCAAGACTAGGGCGATCGCCTTATTTCGCATCAGACTCATCCTCGAAACCGATTATCCATAACCCGAGCCGGCGCGGGCTGTTCAGGAGGTAAAGGCGGTGGCCGTGATGGTCAAGACCTTCAATGTTCGGGCGGGCCGAAGAGTGTGATCGCCCTTGACACCGATGCGACGGACTCTAGGCTCGGGACAACATAAAAAATGCGAGACGCGCACCGGCAAGAGTGCGGGGTAAAGAGCCGAAAACCAAGCGCGGTATTCCTGTTTGGAGCCGTCATCGTTGGCCAGAAATTCTGAGATTGGAACCGCTCCGCCTCGGGGCAAGAACAAGGAGGCATAAGCGAATGGCCGAGTCTGAGAGCACTGTTAACAATGGCGTGAATGTGGAAGCGTTGCTCGGTGCGCGTGAGGCCCTGACTGAAACACCGGAAGCCGCCAGGTTTGCCTGGCGCGCTACGTGTCAGTGGAAGAACGGCACGCACAGCCACTCAGAGGTCGAGGGCTATTTTGGCCTTGGCGAGGAACAAAAGCACCGGACCACGTTCAATTTCGATGCTGACCACCCGGAAACCTTCGCGTCCGAAGATAATGGCGCGACACCGGTCGAGTATGTACTCGTTGGATTGGCGAGTTGCCTGACCGCCGGGGTTGCCGCCGTCGCCCAACATCGCGACATCCAGCTGAATTCGGTCAAGGCGACGCTCGAGGGCGACATGGACATTCAGGGCATCCTGGGAATCGACAGCGACGTCCGCAACGGGTTCGGCGGCATTAAGGTCTCCTACGACATCGACGCGGAGGCAACGCGCGACGAGATCGAGGCGTTGGTCGCGCAGTCGCAGAAGCGCTCCGCCGTCTATGACATCGTTACAAATCCGACGAATGTTACCGTCGAGGTCAAATAACAACCCGCGCCGTTCTGCTTCGGAGGCCGACCAATTCGTAGTGTAGCAACCGTCGTCATTGGCGCCGGACACGCCGGGCTTGCCATGAGCCGTTGCCTCACCGACCGTTCGATTGATCATGTGGTGATCGAGCGGGGTGAGGTCGCCAATTCGTGGCGAACCGAGCGTTGGGATTCGCTTCGCCTGTTGACCCCAAACTGGCAGAGTCGGTTGCCCGGTTATGGCTATCAGGGTGACGATCCTGACGGCTTTAGAACGATGCCCGAAGTGATCGACTTTATCGATACCTATGCGCGGGTGATTTCGGCTCCCGTGCAAACCAATACCACGGTGACGTCGGTATGTCCCGCCGATCCGGGATATATCGTTACCACCGACCAAGGAGACTGGAGCTGCCGGACCGTGGTTCTCGCCACCGGAGCTTGCAACATTCCGTCCGTCCCGGCGGTCGCTGAGCGAGTGCCTTCAGATGTAACGATGCTGACTCCGATGGACTATCGCAATCCGGATCAGCTCGCGGAAGGCGGCGTGCTGGTGATCGGAGCGTCGGCCACCGGCACCCAGCTTACCGACGAGATTCATCGTTCCGGCCGTCCGGTCACGCTGGCTGTCGGAGAGCATGTCCGCGTGCCGCGAAACTACCGGGGCCGCGACATAAAATGGTGGATGGACGCAGCCGGGGTGCTCGACGAGCGGTACGATGAGGTCGACGATATTGTGCGCGCACGAGGGGTGCCGTCTCTCCAGTTGACCGGTTCGCCCGAGCGAATAACCCTCGATCTCAATGCGCTGACCGACATTGGCGTGAAACTGATTGGCCGGCTGGCTGGCATTAGCGATGGCAAAGCCCAGTTTTCGGGCTCACTGCCTAACCAGTGCAAGCTTGCCGACCTCAAGATGAACCGGCTGCTCAACACCATCGACGAGTGGGCCAGCGAGAACGACCTCGACGATCAAGTCGAAGCGCCGCATCGTTTCGAACCCACAAGGGTCGACGCTGCGCCGCCGCTCGGCATGGATCTCGCAAATGGAGAAATCCGCACGATCCTCTGGGCGACCGGGTTCCGCCCGGACCTTTCGTACCTGGATGTACCGGTGCTCGACCGCAAGGGCCGCGTGCGCCACGATGGCGGTGTCACTAACGCACCCGGATTATACCTAATGGGGATGCAATTCCTCCGTCGCCGCAAATCCGCTCTGATAGACGGCGCCGGCGACGACGCGCGCGACCTCAGCGCCCATTTGGCGTCATATCTCGACAGCCGGGTTTCCGCCGCCGCGTCCTAAAGTTCGCACGTTTTGGCGCAATCGAATTGCGTGGCGTTTGAACGTCAACAGTCGAGCCGATCCCACTTACCTCGAACGGTCAAATCTAACGGGCTCTGAGGGGTCATTTCGGATAATCAATCCTCGGGCTCCGCTTGCCGTAACTGGTGTATCCAGGTGACGTCATATTGATATCGTACGGCCGTGGGCCCGCAGCGATTGTGCCGGCGCGGACTCTATGGCGTTGATTCCGGCGCCCCATGACGGGCTTTGTTTAGAGAACACTCCAACCTTCGTTGCGTGATGCTAGCAAAAATGGGCAGCCGATGTGCCCACGCTCGCGCTCTCATTGGAACAGTCGCACTTTAAGCTTGCCTTCGGTCTAGACGGGCAAACCGTGGTCACATTTTCATTCTGTACACAATCGTTTCGGATCTGGTCTTTCAGCAATCTGTGACAGCTGTCACATTTTTGGGGAAGTCCCGAGCCTAACTTGATTGGCAGTCGCCGCCGTGCCGTCCGCGTTGTTTCGCGGATGGCCGGAGCTGAGTAAGCGTGCGGCCATCAGGATAGGAGTTCGGAAACGTGATGCGCAAATTTGTCGACGATCGTCGAGGCGCGGTGGCAGTTGTGGTGGGGGTGTCAGCCGTCGCATTGATGCTGTTCGTTGGCGTCGCGATTGACAGCACGCGTGCCTATTTCGTCAAGGACGTCTTGCAGAAGTCGCTGGACGCCGCCGGCCTGGCCGCGGGTAGCGCGATCGACTCAGCCTTTCTTCAGGCCGACGCTCAAGAGTTCTTTGACGCGAATTTCTCCGGTCTGGGCGGCACGGCTTCGTTGGACTCGTTCACCGTTGTGGTGGACCCGGCGGGCGAGGTCATCAATCTCAACGCGACCGCGACGATGTATACGACCTTCATGGCGCTGGGCGGTATTGAAACCGTGACGGTCGCCGCCTCGACGGAAATCACGCGCGAAACCGGGTCCATGGAAGTCGTTTTGGTCATGGATAACACGGGATCCATGAACAATAGCGGCAAGCTCGCGGCGATGCAGGCCGCGGCGACGGACCTGGTCAACATCCTGTTCGGCAGTGAGACAGTTCATCCCAATCTGTGGATGGGGCTAGTGCCGTTTAGTTCCGCGGTTAACCTTGGCGCGCGGCCCACATGGCTGTCCGGCGCCGGTCAAACCATTATCGCAAACGACGACTTCCATCCGACTGCCTGGAAGGGTTGCCTCATGGCGCGCAATTACGCCAGTGGCGGCGACATGACGGAAGTATCGCCGTTGGCTGAGGGCTTCGAACCGTATTGGTACGAGGATACCTACTACGGCTACAACAACTGGATCTACGGCAGCGCCGGGATGGCCGAGTGGGTGGCCAGGGATCCCGACTGCTGCGAGGTCGTGGAAACGCTGCCTGGCGGCGTGGATGGCGACACTGGGCCAAATAATTATTGCGGCGTGGAAGTGACGTCGATGACCCCGGTCCGGCAGTCTGTCGTCGACGGAATCGCGGCGATGCAAGCTCGGGGCTGGACTCAGATTAATCAGGGTTTGATCTGGGGTTGGCGCATGCTTTCGCCGAATTGGCGCGGTTTGTGGGGCGGCGAAACGCCGGCGACCTTGCCGGTGGATTATGACGATCCACAGGTGTCGAAAGCCATTGTCTTGCTAACCGATGGTGATAACACGTTTAACGGCAGCAAAACGGCGTATGGTACACCTGCGGATTTCGGTGGGACCGACACGACCCGGGTTGCATTCCTCAACAACCGGCTTTCGACCGTATGTACTAATGCCAAAGCTCAAGGAATCCAGATCTTCGCGATTACCTTTGGCGCGGGCATTAGTACCGGGACTCAGACCTTGATGCGAAATTGCGCATCAGTTCCCAGCTATTATTTCGATGCGCCGACGGGCGCCCAATTGACGACGGTTTTCCAGACAATTGCTGGGGAACTTCAATCCCTGCGAATAAGCAATTGATTGGAGCCGATCAGCATGACGTTGTCGAAAGCCATTAAAGTGATCTCAGGTCGGCGCATGAAGGACAAGCGCGGCAACACCGCCGTCGAGTTCGGCATCTTGTTCCCAGCGCTGGTATTCGTCTTTGTCGGGCTAATGGAATTCTCGGTGTATTTTTGGCTCGGCGCGGTGCTCGAGAACGCGGCGCTGCACGCCTCCCGCTACGGTATTACCGGCAACACGCAGTCGGGCATGACGCGCGAGGAAAGTATTACCAAGGCAATCGAGGACAACACCTACAACATGGTGGACGTCAACGGATTGACGATGACCACGCTGGTCTATGACAGCTTCGCCGACATTGGTCAGCCGGAGCCGTATGCCGACGCCAACCTGAACGGATCCTACGATTCAGGTGAGACGTTCACCGACGTCAATGGCAACAGTGTTTGGGATGCTGATCTCGGCGCGGCGGGTTCGGGCGGCGCGATGGATATCGTGGTTTACCGGATTGAGTTCACGTCCAGTGGCATCACCGGCCTGTTGAGCCCAGTGCTCGACAATATGAAGCATGAGGCCGTGGTGGCGGTGCGCAATGAGCCATTCTGATTTGCCGCCCGATCGTACTATGCGAAAGCGTTTCCGCGGGGACAAGCGAGGTGTCGCCGCGGTGGAGTTTGCGCTTGCCATAACCGTGCTTACCTTTTTGTTTTTTGGGCTTTTGGAAACCAGCCGGTTTCTGATGCTGTATCTCAAGGCTCAGCATGCGGCTGTGGCGGTGGCGGATTTGGTCACGCGCGACGAGACCATCAACGAAGCGCAAGTCACCGACTTGTTCAACGTGGTGGCTCAGGTGATCGCGCCGTTTCCGGTCGGCGCTGATAGCCATGTTATTATTTCCGCCATGGGCCGGCCGGCGGGGGGGGCGGCTAGCGTATTTTGGCAACGAACCGGCGCGGGTAGCCTGGCAGCCATCAGCGATTTTGGATCGGCCGGAACTTCGATCTCGGGGCTACCGGCCGGGTTGTCTCTGCGCGATGACCAGACCTTGGTGACAGTTGAAGTGTTCTATCAATACGACCCTTGGATCTTCGACTTTTTCGGCTCGTACACGATTGAACGGCTGTCCTACTTCCGGCCACGCATCGGCGCGCTGCTCGCAGTCGATCCGTGAGATGTCGCCGTAATCCACGCCTAAGATCACCGGGTGTTTCTCACCTCGGACAGGTAAATCTCACCGCCGCCGCTCTCCCGTTTGCCGCGCGGTCCACGGCTCGCTCATCTTTGTATGCGATGCCCGGATTGACGCGACAAGCCGGAGCCGCGTTTAACGCAGCGTGTATTGGATACGGACTTCGAATGTCGCGGTTTCCGTACCCATGTCGGGAGCGAAGGTGGGAAAGGGGGCGGACTTCCGTACCGCCTTTAGCGCGGCCTTGACCAAACGCGACGACGCTAGCGACTCATCAAGTACCGTCACGGATAATAGTTCGCCAGCCTGACTGACCTCAAGCCGCACTGGCACCAACCCTTCTTCGCCACGTTGCGCCGACTTGCGCGGATAGTTACGCGTTGCCACCGAATTGATCTGGCGGTAGAGCGAGCCGGCATAGGCTTTGCGCACGTCGTCGCTCGCGGCGCCCCTTGGCACCGCAGCTGGCGGCACAACCGCCGGTGCGCTGGCGATCTGGCGCTGGGCCGGCGCCGGTTCTGACGGTTTCGACGCCGGCGTGTCGACGACCTGCCGCGTTACCGGCGGTGCGGGCGGCGCCGTTTGAGGCTCGACGCGAGCCACTTGCTGCGTCGGTTTAGGTTTCTGCCGCGGTTTTGGGAGTTCCGCCATCGGGTCGGGGCGGGGTTCCGGCCGCGGTAACAGGTCGGGCAGGTCCGGCGCTCGCTCGGGCGGTATCGGGCGTTGAACCGCGGCCACGGTAATCGGCTTCGGCGGAACCACGTCGGGTTCCTCGACGCGCGGCTGAAGCTTTGGCACTTCGGGGGTGATTTCAGTTAGCTCGGGAGCGAGGCGCGCCAGCTTCGGCTCAGGCGGGCGCTCGATCGGCTTCGGTTCGACCACCATCTCGTCGGGCGTGTCGGCCGGCTCGACCGGATCCGGCATTAGCATTGGCTGGTCCGGCGGCGCCAAGGGCGTAAGCGGTTCCACAACATCCGGTGCCGGCGCAAGGTCGCTCAGGTCGGGCGGTGGCGTAACGGTGTCCGGCGGCGCCAACTGGTCCTGCGTCAGGTCGGGCCGTTCCACCTGGTCAGGGACCGCGGTCGGCGCGAGTGAATCTGGCGGCAGGAGTTCGCTGAGCTCCGGCGGTGGCGGCGCATCAGACGCCGCCAAAGGATCCGGCATCGGGTCGAGAGGATCGATTTCCTCCGGCAGCGGGTCCGGCCGATCCATTGGCTCGGTCGGCGTCGCCTCGACGGTGTTGAGATCCGGCCGCTCCGGCGTTTCCGGGAGTTCGTCTGGCTCCGGCTCGACCACGTCAAGCGGCTCCGGCGGTTCGACTTCGGTCGGGTCGTCGGGAGCTTCGGTTTCGGTGGCGGTGATGTCCGGCGGCGGCGGTTGATCCGGCAAGGCGGCGGAGTCGGGGGTGGCCGCCCGCACCTCCGGCGCGTCCGAAGAAACGGCGAGTTGTTCGTTGGTCGCCGGTGCGCGAGGGTCCATCTCGCCCAGCGGGTCCCCAAGCGCCGCAAGTTCAAGAAAGACCATGGCGTCCGGCGCTTGTTCGGGCGCGGACGTTTCGTGAAGCGCCATCGTGCCCAGCACGGCGCCGTGCACGATCGTGGCGACCACCGCCGCCGTGGCAAACTGGGCGCCGGTGACGCGGATCACGGAGCCGCCCCCTGGGTTGCCAGGGCCACCCGCTCGATGCCGGCGGCGCGGGCGCGGCGCAATACTCTGACCACGTCGGCGGTGGTCGCCATGGCGTCAGCCTTAACCAAAATACCGGCGGCCGGATCGTCCGCGAGTAATCGTGACAAGACAGGCTCCAAATCACCAAGGTCGAGGCGCTCGTTGTTGACCGCCAGTTCGCCGTCGGCGGCGATCAGCACCACGATAGGCTGAGACTCGCTCGATCGTGCCTCAAGCGATTCCGGCAAGTCGACGCTAAAGCGGTCGGGCGTGACCAATGTGCTCGAAAGCATGAAAAAAATCAGCAGCAGGAACACAATGTTGATCAGTGGCACCAAATTGATGCCGCCTTCCAATGGTTTGCGTCCCTCGATCTCCATGGCCGCGCACTTAGCCTGATCCCGGCGTCGCGAGCCGGATGTTCTTGAGCCCGCTGCCCCGCACCCGATCCATGACCGAGACCAGGAGCTGGACTGGGACGGCGGCTTCGGCGCGCACGGTTATCGGTCGGTCCAGCCGGTCACCGACCCGGCCGAGCAATTCGGGCGCGATCTGGTCGAGCGTTACCGTCAACCCGTTGAGCCTGACACTGCCCGACACGCTAACGTCGATCACCAGGGAGTCGCCGCTAGCCTGGGCGCGATCGGCGGTTTGCGGCATCGAGACGTCGATCGCGGTCGGTTCAATGAACGAGCTCGCCAGCATGAAAAACACCAGCAGCAAAAACACCACGTCGATCAACGGCGCGATGTTGAGCTTTGGGCGAGGCCGCTCTTGGTCGGAGAAGTTCATTTCAGATGCGGTCGGCATCGGTCGCTTAAGCGGCCGCCGCGGCCGGGTTGTCAGGCGCCACGACACCGAGGACGCGCACCACCGCATCCTTCATAGCCGCGCGCACGGTCTCAACCCGGCCTTCGAACATGTAGTACGCGGCGAGTGCCGGGATTGCGATCACCAGGCCGAACGCGGTGGTCAACAGCGCCTCCCAGATGCCGCCGGCGAGCAGTGCCGGATCGACCTTGGAGCCGGCGGCCTCGAGCTTCGCGAATGCGCCGATCATGCCAAGCACCGTGCCCAATAGGCCGAGCAGCGGGCTTAGATTGGCGATGACCTCGAGACCGCGCAGGTAGCTCTCCAGATTGCGGACCTCAGCGCTGCCGACACGAGCGATCTCGGCGTCCCGGTCATCGGAGCCGAGTCGCGGGTTGCTGCCGGTGATAATCGCGGTCTCCATGACCCGCGCCACCGGGTGGGCTTCGTTGCGCAGCGCGGTCAACACAGCATCCCGCTCGCCGCGCCCGAGCGCCTCGATCACTGGCTCGATGAAAGCGGTCCGGCCAAGTCGCGCCCGGGCAAATTGGTATAGCTTGACGAGAATAATCGCCAAGGCGACCACCGAGACCAACAAAAGCACGGCCATAACCGGCCCGCCCTTGAACAGAAGGGCCAGGAAATCCGGGACCAGGTTGTCAGCCGGCTCGGCCATGGCGCCCTCCATTTATTCAGATCCTTTGGGCCTCAAAACGGAAAACGCGGGCTCAATTGGAGCCCGCGTCCACCGCCATGGCCGTGCGTTAATTACCACAGCCGGCTCTTTCCATCAAAAAAGCCCAAAGATCCTCATGGCGCGGCTCAGTTGAGTCTGATCCGAACGCCGATGAACGCCGCGAATGGCTGGCCCGGCGACAAGAACCGCGGGTTGGTGACCCCGCCCGGCAATTCGGTGATCGGCACTTCGTCGCCGGTCTCGCCAAGCACGCCGAACGTCTCATAGTCGGTGTTGAGCAGGTTCTCGACGCGTCCAAATATTTCCACCCGCTCGCCGAGCCGGTACGACGTGTTGAGGTTCACAACCGCGTAGCCGTCGGTCTTTTCGAGCAAGTTGGCCTCGTCACCACGAAAGTAGACGCCGGATTTGGTGATCAGGCTCGGTCCGATCCGCCAGCCATCGAGTATCTCGAAATCGAAACCGATGCCGAAATTGTGCTGCGGAATCCCAGGAATATGATCGCCCACGCCAACCGTGATCTGATCGTTGACGGCGTTCGGATGGTTCTCGGATGTGACCACGAACGTCTCCTGGAACGTCGACTCTATGAAGCTGTAATTGACGTACCAATTGGCCCAGCCAGCGTCGCCGCCAACGCCAATTTCGACACCCTGCCGGCGGGTGTCGCCGACATTGCGGAAGAAGCCGGTGCCGAGGCCTGGCCCGGCGCTGACGAACAGAATGTCGTCTTCGTTCTCGGCGCGGAAGATGCCGAGCGACCAATTAAGCGAGGTTATGTCATTCAGCCAACTGCTTGGCAGATTACCGCGTGCGCCGACCTCAATGGTGCGCGAAACGACCTGCTCCAGTGGCGGGTCCGCGACGAACGAGTTGGGCAGCCGGCATGGAGCGGCGGGATCGGCGCAGGTCAGCTCGGCGGGGGACGGCGCCCGATTGGCTTCGGCATATCCCGCGAAGAACGTGGTGCGGGCCTCGGGCAGGGTGTAGGTCACACCGCCGGCCGGGTTGAAGCGCGAAAAGCGATGTTTGCCGTCGAGCGTCGAGTTTCTTGGGAAGTAAGAGTCGAGCTCATCGATCAGCTCGATTTCGGCGATGTTGTAGCGACCGGAAAAGGTCACCGCGAGATTGTCGGTGACGCTCAACGTGTCAGTGAGGAAAACACCGTAGTAATCATTCTTGGCGACCACGCGCACCGGCCCGACATCGCCGCGCTCGATACCGGAATCGATGACGAAGGTGTCTGACTCGACTTCGAACACCGCTGTGTTCTCGATCGGCGAGGGGCCTGGTGTTACACTTCGGTCGAGGTTCAAAAAGCCAATCCCGGATTCCGAGTGGAAACGGGTCTCACCCATATCGATAGTGGCGCCGAAGGTGAATTGGTTGTCGCGATCGAAGAGTTCTTCGTCGACAACGGCCTGCACGCCGAAACCGTAGCCGGTGGTCATGGTCGAGCTGGTATTCAGCGCGCCGTGGGTCGCCGCGAACGCCGGGACAGCCTGGCCGGACTGATCCAGGATCAGTTCAGCTTCGAAATCACCGTTAACAACAGTGTCCTCGACCTCCGAACACAGGAGTTCATCGGCAGCAAAACCGCCCGGGTTGAGGCCGGCGGCGTTGACGTCTGCTATGAATGCCGCTTCGTTCACGCCATTGTCGAATTCGCACCCCTCGGCTTCGGTCTCATCGCCATTCAGCGTCGTCCGAATAAGCCGGCGGAAGTAGGCATTGGTCTGAAGCGACACCGTATCGGTGACGTCGAAATAGCCCTGGCCTGCGCCCAGAAATAGTTCGTTCTGCGTGTTGTCGGGCGAGGTGAAGATTGCGCGCCGGTTCTGCTCCAGAAGCTCGACCGGGCTTAATCCGTTGCCGGTCAGGTCGGTGTCGGCATAGGTCACGTTGAAATGGACTCCGGCGGCATCGCCGTCGACACCGACATCCGCGAACAGGCGACGGAGGTCCGACGGCGAGTCATTACGCCAACCATCTTCCTCGTCATATTCGGCGGCGATATAGCCGCTTGCCATGCCAATGCGACCACCAGCTTGTAGATCCGCGCCGACGCGATTGAAATAACCGCCAGAGGCTTCGGCACCGACGCCTTGGAAGCTGTTGCCGTCGTGCAGACGCATGGCGATGGCGCCACCAAGGGCGTTCAGACCGAACGCCGGATTGGAGTTCACCAGTTGGATTTCGCGCAGCGCCACTTCGGGGACCAAGTCCCACTGGATAACGTCGCCGAATGGCTCGTTGATCCGCACGCCATTCTGGTAAATCGCAAGGCCTATCGGTTCGCCGAGCAAGGGTGAAGCTGTGTAGCCGCGATATTGCAGAACGCGTTGATAGGGGTTGTTCTGCGCGTCGGTCACCGCGGCGCTACCCACCGACTGATTTAGCAGGTCGGTAATCGAGTTGGCTTGAGTGTTGTCGATGGTTTCCCGACTAATCGACTTGGCATTCGACGGAACTTTATCGATCGGCACGCCGGAACCGAGGAGAGGCGTAGTGCCAAAAACCTCGATATCGGGCAGAACCAAAACCGCGTCGTCTTGATTGTCTTGTGCGACAGCCGCGACGGACGTCGCGAGTGCCAAAGTGGTCAGAACCCCAGTCCCCACCGCGCGCCGAAATACGGCGCTTCCTCCCTTAAACATTTCCTCACCCTCAGACTAGTCATAAGCACACCAGTCGGAGCGGTATAATAAAAATTTCATAAAATCAAATACATTTTCCGATTCTCTACTTTAAGAAATTCAAGAAATCCTGTGAGTATTCGATAACTAAAGAGATTTTCAATTTCGTCTGTGTTTGTATTCAGCCAAATGTTGGCTCTATTCACCCGATTTGGCTGATATAAACCGGTTTCTGCTGTGGGTTGGACATGGCGTCACAGCCCGTGCTTTTCCATGCGGTAGCGCATCGCCATGCGGGTGATGCCGAGCGCGCGGGCCGCGGCGGAAACGTTGCCGTTGGCATTCTCGAGCGCCCGCAACATGAGTTGGCGTTCGGCGGCATCGAGGCTGACATCGGCGGGCAGTGCCTCGGCGCTTGCCGCCGGAAGCAGGTCGGTCGCGGGAGAGGCCAGGGGCAACTGGCGGGGCCCGATGCTGGCTCCGTCGCTGAGCAGCACGGCGCGCTCGATCAGATGCTCGAGTTCGCGCACATTGCCCGGCCATGGATAGGTCGCGAGCGCGGTTTCCGACGCCTCGGACAACGCCGGTGCGGGACGCGCATAGCGGCGCGCCGTGGCCTCGATGAAATGCCGTGCCAGCACGACGGGGTCGCCCGGACAGTCGCGTAGGCTCGGCATGCGCACGCCGAGCACATTGAGGCGGAAAAACAGGTCCGAGCGGAGCACGGATTGCGCGATCGCCGCTTCGGGTTCCCGATTGGTGGTGGCGATGAACCGGGCCGCCACGGCGAGCTCGCGGGTGGCGCCCAGCCGGCGCAGCCGCCGCCGCTCGATCACCGGCAGAAGCTTGCCTTGCAGTTCCACCGGCAGCTCGCAAATTTCGTCGAACAACACGGTCCCGTTCTCGGCGGCCTCGATCAGACCGGGCTCGGGCGCTTCGCCGGCGCGGCCGAACAGCTCCGCTTCGATGGTCTCTCGCGGCAATGTCGCACAGTCGATACGCACGAACGGTCGCGTGGCGCGGGAGCCACCAAGGTGAATCAGGCGCGCCGCGATATCCTTGCCGGTCCCGGTCTCTCCGGTGATAAGCACGTTGGGGGCGGGCGCATGGTCGTCGTCGGGCAGGGCGGCGATTGCTTCAATTTCGCTCCGCGCGCTTCTAATTGCCGGGCTTCGGCCGATCAGGCTCGCGGCCTCGACGTGTTGGCCGTCGCGTTCGCGCGCGTAATCAAGCCGGGCCTCCAGGTCGCGCGCGCCCATAACCCGGCCGGCGACGAGGGCGAGCTCATCGAGGTCCAGGGGCTTTCTGAGATAATCATTGGCGCCACGCTTCATCGCCTCGACGGCGTTGTCGACATCGCCGAACGCCGTGATCACCACGACCGATGGCTTGTCGGTGATCGATCCTATTTCGGGTAACAAATCGAGTCCGGAGCCGTCGGGCAAGCGCATGTCGAGAAGCACCAATTCCGGCTGCCAATCATTTGTCGGCGCAAGCGTCTTTCTCGCTTCACCGAGGCTGCCGGCGACCTGACAGTCGCAGCCGTCGCGCGCCAGGCGTGTCGCCATTGCTCTCGCGAAGGGGGCCTCGTCGTCAACGACGAGTATTGATCGTCCCTGCATATCAACTCCTGTCATGCCACGTTTCTTGCGGCTTTCTTCGTCGGCACCGAAATGATCGCCCGGGTGCCGGTAGGGGCGGATGAATTAAAATCGAGCTGGCCGTCGTGCAGCTCGCAAATCTTGTAGGCGAATGGGATGCCGAGGCCACTGCCATAGGTCTTGGTGGTCGGCCCGGGAAATGCGCCTTTCGGGCTCGGCTCGAAAGGCAAGCCGGGACCGTCGTCCTCGATCGATAACCAGCAATGCGCACTGTCGGAACCGGCCGAGAGGGTAAGGGTGGCCCCCGTCGGCGAGGCCTCGACCGCGTTTGCCAACAAACCGTAAATCGCCTGCTCCATAAGATGCGTGTCAAGCGCCGCCGTGCCTCCCGCCGTCCAGTCGCGCCGTTCGAGAGTGACGGATTTCTCCGTTAGCCGCGGCTCCAACAACGTCAGGGCATGATCCGCGCAGTCGGCCAACGTCGCGCCGAGCCGATGCGCTTTCTCCGGATTGAGGTAGGACAATAGGGCGGTTAGCCAGTTGCTTAGGCGATCGACGGCGCCAAGGATTCCGCGCACGTTCTCGTTGGCTTCGGCATTCTTGTCGGGCGACTGCATAAGCTGAGCAGTGGCGCGAATGCTAGCCAGGGGATTGCGGATGTTGTGCGCGATGACCGGCACCAGCGCGCCAAGCGCGGCTTGTTTCTCGCTGCGAACCAAGCTCGCCCGACTGAGTGCGACTTCGTCGGCCATACGGTTAATCCCGCGTTGCAGGTCGATCATCTCGGACGCACCGTGCTCGGTAACGCGGTGGTCGAGATCGCCGGCGCCAAATCGACGCATGGCGGCAAGCAGTTCGGAAAGCGGCCCGACGAACGCACGCTGAAGGAAGCTGCGGGCAAACAGCAGCAGCACGGCGGCCAGGCCGATCGGCACCAACAATACCGCCAGTGCCAGACGTGTGGCGCCGGTGACCCGTTGTTCAAGCCGGCGCTTGCCCAGCAAGAAGACCTGATCGGCTGAGCTGATCGCGGATTCAACGGCAGACAAGCTCGCTTCTTCATATTCAGTGTCGAACAAGACGAGTTTTTCCGCCTCGGTTACGGTCCCGCTTGGGCGTTCCATGATCGCATTCGCGGTTTCTCGTGCACCGCGGTACGCCGCCGTGAGACCTTCGACCGCTTCCACTTCGTCGGCGCGTTCGGCGAGTGTCGCCATCTCGGCAAGCTTTTCGTCGATCCGCGCCGCATAGCTTTGGTATTGAGCGCGCGCCTGCGGATCGGCCAGAAAATGAAAGTCGAACATTTCCTTGGTTTGGCGGTATAGGTCGCCCCGCGCTTCCTCGGCGACCTGTTGCAGATGCTCGATCCGCGCGGCGTCGGCCGCCCATCGCTCATTGAGGATAAGACCAGCGGTACCCACTATTCCCGCGACAACGACGAGCGCCAGCAGGGCCAGTCCGTAAAGGAATTGCAGTGTTTTGAGCGACTGAAAGCGCGTCATTTCATCTATAGGTTAGATCTCACGGGCCAGACAGTTGTGGTTAATATCAGCCAATTTTGTCAAGTGCCGTGAAACCTGGCGCGCGCGACAAGCAAAAAAAGGGCCGGCGACCTAATGAAGGTTGCCGGCCCGTCGTAGGAGGCGGAGTCGGGGGTCAGTCCGCCCTAAATCGTCGAACCACCGCTATCGGAGATCGTGCATCGCGCGAGGCGGAACGACGGTCGCATGTGCCGCGTTCGCTTAGAACTTGAACTGCGTCCTGAGCGCAAAAATGTCGAACGTGTCACCGCTTGACAGGCCGCCGGCACCCGGCGTCTGGCCAACGGTCGCGCGATCAATATCGACATGAATGTAGTTGAACATGAACCGGATCCAGTCATTGACGTACCAGTTCAGCCCGACCGTGAAGTTCTGCTCCTCGCCGCCTCGCACGCCGACAAATCGAGTGACCCCATTTATGTCGGTCTGGAAGTTGTTTTCCTCGTCATTGAGGTCGGCGAAGCTGTAACGCAGCGCAAGTTCCAACGCCCCCCAGCCGTCGCCGCCATACTTGAAAGCGTTTTTCGGCTTAACGCCGCCCCAAGCCGCTTTGGACATGCTGTAGCGCTTAGTTTCACCAGTAATGATCCAGCCGCCTTGGACGTAGTAACCCATGAAATCGAGATCAGGGCCGGTCGGGCCGCCGCCCGCAGGGTCGCGGGATTGATCCATGCCGAAGAAATTGACTTCGCCAGTGAGCCAGAAATTCTGATATTTGGCCGCCGCCTCAAAGCCATACGCATAAGCCTCGTCGTTGGCAAAAATGCTCTGGCTGGACGCGGAAATCCAACGGACATCGCTGACGCGCATTTCGGGGCGATCGGAGAAAGTGACATTGGTCATGCCATCTTGCTCAGGCTCGAACATGAAATTGGCGTGAGCGCCGACGTGCAGCAACGAGTCGTCATTGTTGACCGGCGCAAACGCGGCGCGACCGTTCCAATAGAAAAACTCGTCATTGGCGTCGTCATTGATATCGCCGTACCAGACGCCGGTATCCGCGTACCACATCTTGCCGTTGGCTTTGACCGAAAAGCCGTTGGCTGGCGGTGAAAAGGGCGACGATGCGGTGTTGTGGCCGATGCTCCGTTCGATAAACGAGAGATCGTTGGAGCTAACGCGTTCGTCAAAGCCAGTCGCCGCCTTGTGCCGACCCGCGGTGATCGAGAATGGTTTGAAGCCTCTGTACCGAAGGTACGCTTCATAAAGTGACGCGGAGTTGTCGGGGTCTCCGCCGGCGTCGAGCATCAAATGGTAGTTCCAGTCACCCGCGATCTTGCCGTCGACTCCCAGTCGTGCACGGCGAAAATTGGTGCCGCTGTTCAGATCGGGTTCGATACGCGCGTCTTGTTGGCCGCCTGGCACCGGGTCTTGATCGTAAAAGGCGGTGTCGAAATGAGCGCGGCCGGTAATTTGCAGCGAGTATTGGCCATCAGCGCTTTCGAAGGTGGGCGTCGGGCCCTTCATTTTTACGATGACATCGCTACCAGATTTCTCTGCGGCCTTTGCGGCGGTGTCCTGGGCTTGTTTGACCTGGGCCTCCAATTGACGCTTGAGAAGTTCGAGCTGTTGCTCGAGTTCTTTGACTCTTTGTTCGAGATCCTCCTGCGCCATGACGGGCGACGCGGCAAGGACGAGGGCCATAGCTGCCCCTGTCAGCAGCTTGGCGGGTAAAGCACTCATGGCGGGGTGGTCCTCGTTTTTGATGTTCCCACGTGGACGCGGAGGCGGGTGACCGCTCTGGCCGCGCAAGTGAGGTACCGTCGCCGTGTTACAGAAATTGCGACAATTCGATGTCGGTTTTGTTACACGCCCCGTGGCGGCCCGTGCCTGGGGCGGATCACCGCCTTTTCCGGCCGATTGGGTCGGGCTGTTGCTAATTCGCAACAGTGGGTTGCGGCGGGCAAAGGCCAACGTCTAGTCAGTCTCGTTGCGGCACGGCGGAGCCGGGTCCGGGTTGTCAAAACCGTGCGCTGCCGTACCATTCAATTAATGATGCGGCGCAAAACAAGCCGGCGGCTTGAAGGACAGCACGTCCTGACGGTCGACCAGATGTACCAGGCGGACGCTGCTGCGATCGCCTCGGGCATCGACGGCATTACACTGATGGAAAACGCTTCGGCAGCGGTGGCGCGGGCAATCACGGCGCGCTGGTCGCCGCGTCCGACACTGGTGCTGTGCGGACCCGGCAACAATGGCGGCGACGGCTTCGGCGTGGCGCTTGAGCTGCGACGCGCGCGGTGGCCGGTCACGCTGGCGCTGCTCGGCGACCGCGCGGCACTCAAAGGCGGTGCCGCGATCATGGCCGAGCGCTGGCCGGGTTCGGTCGAGCCGTTGGAGGTGGGCCTGCTCGCCGGCGATGGGTTGGTGGTCGACGCGCTGTTTGGCGCCGGGCTGGCACGTCCAATCGGCGGCGTGGCGGGGGAGGTTATTTCAGCCGTTGCCGAACGGGGCCTCGGCGTAGTCGCGATCGATGTCCCGTCGGGGGTTGACGGTGACACCGGCGCCGTAAACGGCGTGGCGGCGCCCGCTGACATTACCGTAACTTTTTTCCGGCCTAAGCCGGGCCATTTGCTGATGCCAGGACGCGCCCTGCGCGGCGACCTCGTCGTCGCCGATATTGGCATACCGCCATCGGTGCTCGACGATATTGCCCCAACCACGCGGGTTAACGGCCCGCGCCTGTGGGGTGATCGCATCCCGTGGCCGGCGCCCGACGGACACAAGTATCAACGCGGCCATGCAGTGGTGGTCGGTGGCGAGACGACCACCGGGGCGGCCCGATTGGCCGCCCGCGCGGCGCTGCGAGCCGGCGCAGGCTTGGTGACCGTTGCCGCCCCTGGCGAGTCTTTTGGCATTTATGCGGCTGCGCTGACGTCGGTCATGGTGGCGTCGATCCGACCCGACCCGGCATTCCGAGCATTACTCGATGATCCGCGCAAGAACGCGTTTCTGATCGGGCCTGGAAACGGCGTTAGCGAGCAGACCGCCGCGATGACCCTGGCCGCGCTCAAGGCGAGAAAAAAGTGCGTGCTCGACGCCGATGCCTTGACTAGTTTTGCCGGCGCGCCGGACGCCTTGTTCGCAGCGATCGGTGAGGGGCCTGGACCAGGCGCCTGTGTTCTGACACCCCACGATGGTGAGTATGCTCGTTTGTTTGGTTTGGACGGTGATCGTGTGTCACGCGCGCGCGCCGCGGCGGAGCGCGTCGGCGCCGTGGTCCTGCTCAAGGGACCAGAAAGCGTGATCGCCGCGCCGGACGGGCGCACGGCGATCTCGGTCAATGGGCCGCCGACTTTGGCGACGGCCGGAACCGGTGACGTGCTTGCCGGGTTTGTCGTTGGCTTGATGGCGGCCGGCGTCGACGGGTTCGACGCGGCGTGCATGGCGAGTTGGTTGCACGGCGAGACGGCGCACGCCGTTGGACCGGGCATGATTAGCGAGGATTTGGCCGACCGATTGCCGGACGTGTTCCGCCAGTTGCGCCCAACCCAAGACTGGAGCTGAAATGGCGGAGCCGCGTGAGTCCTTTCTCGATCGCACGATCCGACGCGTTCGAAGTGCGTGGCACGACGTGGCGGGCCGAGGATCGGCGACTCTTGCGGAGACCATTGGACCAGTCTTGTCCGGCGGCGATCTCGATCGGTTGCGAGTGGCTGTCGCCAATTGCCTCGACGCGCATGGCGGCCAGGTGTCGGCCCTGGCCCATGCCGCCGATTTGGGTGAGGCGTATCTCGGCCTCGATCAGGATGGGCGTCGGCAATTCGTTGAACTGCTCGCGCACGAATTCGGCGCACCCCGCGGCCCGGTCGATGAAGAGGCGCGCGCGGTTATCGCGGCGCACGATGATCCATCCCGAGTGGCGGCGGAGCAAAAGCTGCGCGAGGCTCTGGTGCCGGCGCGGTTGGCCTTATTCCGGCACCTCGGGGCACTGCCCGATGGGGTCAAGTTTCTCGTCGACATGCGCGCCGAATTACGCGGTCTGGAGGCTGATCCGGTTGCCCGAAAAACCCTCGATATCGAGCTCAAGGAGTTGCTGGTGTCGTGGTTCGGGGTCGGTTTTCTGGAGCTTAGGCGGATCACCTGGGATTCGTCGGCCGAGTTGCTTGAGAGATTGATCGCTTACGAGGCCGTGCATCATATTCAGTCGTGGTCGGATCTGAAAAATCGGCTCGACTCCGACCGCCGCTGCTTCGCGTTTTTCCATCCGCGCATGCCGGGCGAGCCGCTGATTTTCGTTGAGGTGGCGCTGGTCAACGGGCTGGCCGACAATGTTCACGACCTGCTCGACGAGGCGGCGCCGCCGATCGACCCGGCAACCGCGGACACGGCGATTTTCTATTCGATCTCGAATGCTCAGCGTGGACTCGCGGGGATCAGCCTCGGCAACTTTCTGATCAAGCGCGTGGTCGACCTGTTGCGGCAGGAGTTTCCGAATCTTAATACATTTTCCACGCTCTCGCCCATGCCCGGCTTCCGACGCTGGCTGGACGCGCAATTTGACACCGCCGGCGACGCAGTGGCTGACATCGTGCCCGACGACAGTGTCGCAACCTTCCGCGATCGACTGGATCACAACTGGTTCGAGGATACGGAACAATTGGAGGCGTTACGCACGCCACTCTTGAAGCTTGGTGCGCGATACATCGTCAATGGCGGGCCGAAAGGCCGGGTGGTCGACCCGGTCGGACACTTCCACCTGACCAACGGAGCCCGTTTCGAACGGCTTAATTACCTCGCAGACCGCTCCGAAAAAGGGTTGCAACAATCCGTTGGAATGATGATCAATTATCTGTACAAGCTCGACGAAATCGACGCCAACCACGAAGCCTATAGCGATGACGGAACAGTCGCCACCGGCAGCCAAGTTCGCAGCCTAATTAAAAACTAAACCGCTGACCATTTGAACTGTCTAAGGGGAGGGCGGAACCATGACCTATCAGTATCTTAAGGTCGACGAAGCGGGTGGGCTCGCCATTGTTACCCTGAACCGACCCGACAAACGAAATGCACTGTCCAAGGAACTTCGCGTCGAGCTCCGCCAGGTGGCCGAGGAATTGGATGGCCGCGATGATCTGACCTGCGTGTTGGTGACCGGGGCGGGGCCGGTCTTCTCCGGCGGGGCCGATGTCAGCCAGGCGGATAGTTTCGGCGCCGGCGTGCCGCTCACCGAGGCGCGTCGGATTGTGCGCCAAGGCGCGGACATGTGCGCCGCCTGGGAGCGCCTGCGATATTTGACGATTGCGGTGGTCAACGGGCCGGCGGTCGGCGGCGCCATGTCGTTGGCCGTGAGTTGTGATTTCAGGATCATGGCCCCGAACGCCTATTTCCTCGCGCCCGAGGTGAACCTCGGCATCAACTACTCCTGGAATAGTTTGCCCCGGGTCGGCAATTTGGTCGGGCCGGCGCGCGCCAAACTGATCGGCGCCCTGGCGCGTCGCGTGGATGCGGAGACCGCGTTGGCGTGGGGCTTATGCGAGCAGGTCGCGGACGATCCGATGGCCGCCGCCCGTGAAATGGCGGCCGAAATCGCGGAGCGGCCACGGATTTCCCAGCAAATGGTCAAGGAGTCGGTCAATCGCCATTTCGCCATGCCGAACAGCGTCTATTTGGATCAGGATCAAATTCTGCTGATGATGCGCGATCCGGAAAACCAGAAATATGCCCAAGCGGTGCGCGACCGTCTGGCGGCCAAGAAAAACGCATCATAATCGCGCCGAATAGCTGGGCTGTTTAAATCAGTGCGGCAGGCCGTCGTTGGCGGGGCTGAAGGTGCCGTCCAGCCGGTAGACGTGCTGTTTGCCGAACCCTCTAATGTCATGCTCGCCCTGGTCACTCAATCGAAATTCGTTCTGGATTAGATCGCGCGTGTCCTCGCACAAAAATATTTCCATCTGCCCGCACAGGGCTTCGATTCGGGCGGCGAGGTTCACGCCAGGACCGAAAATGTCATAGACATATTTTTGAACGCCGACGACGGAACCAATGACGGGGCCGCTGCTCAAGCCTATGCGACAATTCCACTGGAACTCGCTCATCTCGTTGCGGCGTTTCAGATAGTGGACAAACCGGAGAGCGACGCGGGCGACGTTACGCGCGTGATCGGGGTTGGCTTCGGGCAGGCCGGACACCGCTAAGTAAGCGTCTCCGATGGTCTTCAGGCGTTCGCAGCCGAACTGTTCAACAATCCGGTCAAACGAGGTGAAGATGTCGTTGAGTTCGGCGATCAGTTTGGCGGGATCGTGCGCAACTGACATTTGCGTGAAGCCGATAAAGTCGAGCATCAGCACCGATGCATTGTCGAAGCGTTGTGGCGTGGTGACGCCGAATTCCTTCCATTCTTCGTACACCTGCTGCGGCATGATGTTCAGCAACAGCTTTTCGACCCGCTCCTTCTCGCGCCTCAGGTCGCGGTTCTGCCGTTCGATCATCTTCGAATAGGACTCGATCATGTATTCGAGTTCCTTGATCTTCGAAATGTTCTGGCACTGAACCATCAACTCACCGTGGGTGGCGCCCTCGGCCGGGACCAATTCAACCGCGATGGTGATCACCCGACGCTTTGGTTTCAGCTCAACCTCACGCTTCCAGGTTTTTTTGGCTTCAAGCGTTTCCTTGACGTCCCCGGGGTCGAAGTCCGGGAGCAACGAATTCAATAGGGTCTCGCCGATCAAGGCGTCGGGAAACCATTCGGCGAACATCGGATTGTGCAGGACCAACCGGAATGTGTCCGGTTCGACCACCGCCAGCCCGACGCCGACGGAATCGAGCAGGAGCGAGCGAAATTGCTCCATATTGATCAAAAGTTTGGGCGCCGGTTCAGCCATGGTCAACGCCGCGTAATGACTAGGTTGGCGCGCGCCGCGATCTCGCTCATGACCTGATCGACATCGTCTGCCTGGATCTCGAACTCCTCTAGCGTCTCGCGCAGCAGCGCCGCCATTTCGTCGTACGCCGATTGGTCAATATTGTGTCCGGCGTGCACCTTGCGCAGCGCGTCGTCCGAATAGCTCGCCGGCCCGCCCATTAGGGAAGCGATGAATTTGGTTTGGTGATCGATCTGCTGACGCATGTCGACATTGTCGAAATACGGCCCGATCTCGTCCGAGTCGATCGCCTTGTCGTAAAATGCGGAGACGATTTTGCTGACTCTTGAGAACCCGCCGTACTTTTCGAACAGGGACGATGCCATCGCTCTTCCTCTTTCCCACGGCCAGCTTGACTCAAGGTCGCATCAACCGCAAATCGGAGTGGCGGGGCCGTTAGGTCGGGACCGTGTCGAGCGGAAGCGCGATGCGGTAGGCAACTTGCTTGAGCGCGAAGCTCGACTGAATGCTGCTGACGCCGGCAATCCGCGTTAGGTGCTCCTTTAGGAACGCTTCATAGGCGGCCAGGTCCGAAACCACCACACGCAGCAGGTAATCGGCGGTGCCGGTCATCAAATAGCATTCCATGACCTCCGGACGCTCTTGGATCGCTTCTTCGAAGGTTTCCAGCGCCGTCTCAATCTGGCGTTCTAGCGATACGCTGACGAACACGCTGACCGGGAGGCCGACTTCGGCTTGATCGACCAGCGTGGCGTATCGGCGGATGATCCCGGCCTCCTCGAGGGCGCGCACGCGCCGGAGGCAGGGAGAGGGCGATAGGCCGACCTGGCGGGCCAGGTCGACATTCGATAACCGCGCGTTCTCCTGCAGCGCGTTCAGGATCCGATGGTCAATCGAATCAAGCTTGAATTGGGCCATATTTGCGCCTCGTGATGTTTCGTATTTTTTCGAATTTTGGCAATTCGTGCCGTATCCGGTTCAATATCAACGTATTTATGGCTCTATGGTTCCCGAATCTGGTGTAATTCGCAATCTCTGATCGGCTTCATAGTGATAAAGTTCCGGCTGATTCATCTCGCTTGAAAGAGCCTCTCATGACGCCCACTGCCCAAGCGGTTCGCGAACCCGTTGTCGACCAAAGTGGCCGCCGCTCGGTAGTCGATGCCAAAACGCTGTCCGTGCTGCGTACGTTGGAACGCAAAGTGGCGTGGCTGTCGGCCTGGACGATCCATAACGCCAATCACCTCAGGCCGTCGCGCGACGGCGTAAAGGTTGGCGGGCATCAGGCGTCGTCGGCGTCGATCAACACCCTCATGACGGCACTTTATTTCCATGCGCTGCGACCTGAGGACCGGGTCGCGGTGAAGCCGCACGCAAGCCCGGTGTTTCACGCGATTCAGTATCTGTTCGGTCGACAGACGCGGGAAAAATTAATTGATTTCAGGGGTTTCGGCGGTGCGCAGTCCTACCCCTCGCGCACCAAGGATACCGACGATGTGGACTTCTCGACCGGCTCGGTCGGGCTTGGCGGCGCGATGACCGTGTTTTCCTCGATTGTTCAGGACTATTTGCGCCTGCACGGCTTGGCGCGCGACGAGTGGCCGGACGGCCGCATGGTCGCGCTGTTCGGCGACGCGGAGCTCGACGAGGGCAATGTGTTCGAGGCGTTGCTGGAAAGCTGGAAGCACGATGTCCGCAACGTCTGGTGGGTGATCGACTATAACCGCCAAAGCCTCGACAGCGTGGTCACCGACCGCCTGTTCAATCGCTTGGACGGCCTGTTTACCTCGATGAATTGGCGCGTCGACACCCTAAAGTACGGCAAACTATTGCAGGCCCAGGCCGAACGACCCGGCGGCGAAGTTCTGCTGCACTGGATCGACGAATGTCCGAACCAGCTTTATTCGGCGCTGACTTTCAAAGGCGGCGCGGCGTGGCGGGAAGCGCTGAGCCATGACCTGAAGGGCGCGTCCGGCATCGCCGAATTGCTCGACAGCCATGACGACGATGCCTTGCACGCGCTGATGACCAATTTAGCCGGCCACGACATGGAGAGCGTCATCGAGGCGTTCGAGAAAGCCGCCCAGACCGAGCAGCCAACCGCGTTTATTGCTTACACGATCAAGGGTTACGGACTACCGCTCGCCGGCCATAAGGACAATCACGCGGGTTTGATGACGCCGGACCAGATGGCGATGTTCAAGGACAGCATGGGCATCCGCGACGGTGCGGAATGGGAGCCCTTCGAAGGCTTGGATATGCCCGAGCCGGACGTACGCCGGTTTATCGCCGCGGCACCGTTTGCCGGCGACCACACTCGCCGGTTCGCGGCATCCACGCTGACGGTGCCCGACCGCTTTACGCTTCCCAGCAAAGCCAAGACCTCGACCCAGGAGGCGTTTGGTCGGGTGCTCAACGAATTGGCGCGGGGCGACAGTGACTTGGCGAGCCGCATCGTCACCACGTCGCCCGACGTAACCGTCTCCACCAATCTCGGGCCGTGGGTCAATCAGCGCCAGATTTTCGATCGCCGCGACCGGCCGGATACCTTCCGCGAACAAGAGGTCGCCTCGGCCCAACGCTGGGCGATGTCGCCGACCGGCCAGCATATCGAGCTCGGCATTGCCGAGAACAATCTGTTCCTGACCCTGGCCGCGCTCGGCCTGGCGGGCGAAATGTTCGGCTCCCGCCTGTTGCCGATCGGCACTTTGTACGACCCCTTCATTGCGCGCGGGCTCGATGCGCTCAATTACGCTTGCTATCAGGATGCCCGCTTTATGCTGGTCGCGACCCCGTCCGGCATCGCCTTGGCGCCTGAGGGCGGGGCTCATCAGTCGATCAGCACGCCGCTCATCGGCATGGGTCAACCCGGATTGACCTATTTCGAGCCGGCCTATGCCGACGAAGTCGCCACAATCATGCGCTGGGGCTTCGACCATATGCAGGCCGAGAATGGCGGTTCGATCTACCTCAGGCTGTCGACCCGGACCGTCGACCAGCCGCAGCGAAGCCGCGATGCGGCTTTCGAGACGTCGATCATCGACGGCGCCTATTGGGAGGTTGAACCTGAGCCGGGCGCCGATCTGGCGGTGGTCTATTGCGGCGCGGTCGCGGCCGAGGCGCACGCCGCGGTGGAGGCGTTGCGCGAGGATGTGCCGGGTGTCGGTTTGCTCGCCGTGCCGTCGGCTGACCGGCTACAGGTGGGCTGGTTTGAGGCCAAGGAGCGTAGGCGACGCGGCGCGGTGAGCGAGGCGCCCGTCGAGCGGCTGCTCGGGGATTTGTCTTCGAATGCTGCCCTGGTCACCGTGATCGACGGGCATCCGGCAACCCTGTCTTGGTTGGGTGGCGTTGCTCGGCACCGCGTCTACCCGCTTGGCAACCGGTCGTTTGGCCAATCGGGCGATGTGGTGGACCTGTACCGTCACCATGGCATCGACACGGATGCGATTCTGGATGCCGCGGCGCAGGCATGCTTGGCTGGCGGGTGAAGGTGCGCCGGTTGCCTAAGACCAAACTTTGTCCTTGTCATATCGTGCCGACTGGCTACATCTAGCGCCGGCGCGGGTCACGCGCGGTCGCGGGCGTGGCGGAACTGGTAGACGCGCCAGGTTTAGGTCCTGGTGGCCGCAAGGCCGTGGGGGTTCGAGTCCCTTCGCCCGCACCACAATCATAATTGCCGGTACCGATGACCGTCGAAACCGAACAAATCAGAGATCGTCATGCAGGTTAAAGAAACGCTTTCAGAAGGTTTGAAGCACGAATATTCGGTCATTGTCCCGGCGGACGAGATCGAAACTCATATCACGGCGAAGCTTGGTGAGTTGCAAAACACCGTTCAAATCAAAGGCTTCCGTCCAGGTAAAGCCCCACTCACCTTGCTTAGAAAACGGTTTGAGGGCTCGATCATGGGTGAGGTGATCGAAGAGACCGTCAACCGGTCTTCGCAGCAGGCGCTGCTCGACCAAGGTGTGCGCCCGGCATTGCAGCCGCAAATCGAGATCGAGAAATTCGAGAACGGCGCGGACCTGGAATTCAAGATGTCGATCGAGGCGCTGCCGGATATCGAGCCAGCTGATCCCAAAACTCTAAGCCTGACCCGGGCCAAGGCCGAAGTGGCCGATGATACGGTTGACGAGTCGATTACCCGGCTTGCCGAGCAGCAGAAAAGCTTCGTTGATGCCAAGGCCGGTCACGCCGCGGCAATGGGCGATGCCGTGCGGATCGATTTTGTCGGCAAGATCGACGGTGAGCCTTTTGACGGCGGCAGCAGCACCGATCATCAGCTCGAACTTGGCTCGCAGGCGTTTTTGCCCGGTTTCGAGGATCAGCTTGTTGGCGCCAAAAGCGGCGGCAAGGTTGAGGTAAAAGTAAGCTTTCCGGCGGATTATCCCGGTGAGCACGTGGCCGGCAAGGACGCGGTGTTCGACGTCGAGGTGAAGCAGGTGTTAATTGCCGAACCCGTCGAGGTCGATGACGGACTGGCGGCGCGCCTTGGCATGAGCGACTTGGCGGCCCTCAGAGCGGCTGTTCGCGAACAGATTCAACGGGACTACAACGGGGCGACCAGGATCAGGCTTAAACGCCAGATTCTTGATCAGCTCGCCGACGGCCACGATTTCACGGTGCCGCCGAGCATGGTGGATCGCGAGTTCGAGGCGATCTGGCAGCAAATCGAACAGGACATGGAGCGTTCGGGCGATAGTTGGGACGACGCCGACCAGACCGAGGAGGAGGCGCGCGACGAGTATCGCGCGATCGCCGATAGGCGGGTCAAGCTGGGCCTTTTGTTGTCCGAGATCGGCCAGCGCAGCAGTATCGTCGTGCCACAAGAAGAGCTCAATCGGGCGGTGATGGAGCAAGCGCGACGCCACCCGGGGCAGGAACAGCAGGTTTTCGACTATTTTCGCAATAATCCCCAGGCGATGAACGAACTGCAGGCGCCGCTTTACGAAGACAAGGTCATCGATTTCCTGATCGAGATGGCCGACGTCACCGACAAGGTGGTTCCGGCCGATGAACTCTTGCAGGATCCCGGGGAAGCGGCGGCAGCCGGAACGGAAAAGCCGAAAAAGAAATCGGCCGGTAAGAAGTCAACGGCGAAGAAGGCCAAGGCATCGAGCAAAAAGTCGAAATCAGAGAACGACGGCGAAACCGACGAATAGCCGTCGCGTGCGGCTAAGGAGCAAGGGGAATTATGCGAGACCCGGTAGATACTTACATGAATACGCTGGTGCCGATGGTGGTCGAGCAGACCAACCGCGGCGAGCGGGCTTACGACATCTATTCGCGTCTTCTCAAGGAGCGCATTATTTTCCTGACCGGTCCGGTCGAGGACAATGTGGCATCTCTGGTTACCGCGCAATTGCTGTTCCTCGAATCGGAAAATCCGACCAAAGACATCGCGTTCTATATCAATTCCCCCGGTGGCGTCGTCACCTCCGGCCTCGCCATCTACGACACGATGCAATACATCCGGCCGGCGGTGTCGACCTTGTGTATCGGTCAGGCGGCATCGATGGGATCAATGTTGCTGGCCGCCGGGGCCAAGGACATGCGGTTCTCGCTACCGAACGCAAGAATCATGGTTCACCAGCCTTCTGGCGGTTTTCAGGGCCAAGCCACCGATATTGAAATTCACGCCAAGGAGATTTTGGCGCTGCGCAGCCGGCTCAATGAAATCTACGTCCACCATACGGGGCAAAAAATGTCGGTAATCGAGGAGGCCATGGAGCGTGACCGCTTCCTTGTTCCCGAGGATGCGAAAGCCTTCGGCCTGATCGACGATGTCGTGACCAGCCGTCCGATCCCGGAAGGCGAAGATATCGACAAAAAAGATTAGGAAGGACCGTTGCACGATTCGGCGTGAATCGGCGGCAGGCTGCGGAAAAGGCCAGCCGGTTTTCGAATTTGTGAACGAAATCCTTCGAATTTGATGGCAGAGAGACTAAATCTTGTATTGAGCACTCTTCGCCTTGCCGTCTAACATCGATGGCGTGGAAGCCCGGAAACCGGCGGAGTCGGAATGAACAAGTCCTCGAGCGGCGAATCTAAGAATACTCTCTATTGCTCGTTCTGCGGCAAGAGCCAGCACGAGGTCCGCAAGCTTATCGCCGGCCCGACCGTGTTCATCTGTGACGAGTGCGTCGAGCTGTGCATGGACATCATCCGCGAGGAGCACAAGAACAATCTTGTGAAGACCCGCGATGGCGTGCCGACGCCGATGGATATCTGCACCATTCTCGACGATTACGTTATCGGCCAAGATCACGCCAAGCGCGTGTTGTCCGTAGCGGTACATAATCATTACAAACGGCTTGCTCACGGCGCCAAGAGCAATGATGTCGAGCTGGCCAAATCGAACATTCTGCTGATCGGTCCGACCGGTTGCGGCAAGACCTTATTGGCCCAGACCCTGGCGCGAATTCTCGACGTGCCGTTTACCATGGCCGACGCGACGACGCTCACCGAGGCGGGCTATGTCGGCGAGGATGTCGAGAACATCATTCTCAAGCTGTTGCAGTCGGCCGACTATAATGTCGAGCGTGCGCAACGGGGCATCGTCTATATCGACGAAATCGACAAGATCAGTCGCAAGTCCGATAACCCCTCGATCACCCGTGACGTTTCGGGCGAGGGCGTGCAGCAAGCCCTGCTGAAGATCATGGAGGGCACGGTTGCCAGCGTGCCGCCGCAAGGCGGGCGCAAACATCCGCAGCAGGAATTCCTGCAAGTCGACACCACCAACATCTTATTCATTTGCGGCGGCGCCTTTTCTGGGCTCGACAAAATCATTGCCCAGCGTGGCCGTGGCACATCGATCGGCTTTGGCGCCGATGTAAAATCGCCGGAAGAGACCGACACCGGCGCGTTGCTGCGCCAGATCGAGCCGGAAGATTTGTTGAAGTTTGGCCTGATTCCCGAATTCGTTGGCCGGCTACCGGTGATCGCGACCTTGGAAGACCTCGACGAATCGGCGCTGATCAAGATTCTGAGTCAGCCAAAAAACGCTTTGGTAAAACAATATCAACGTCTGTTCGATATGGAGAATGTCGAGCTGACCTTCTCTGACGACGCGCTGTCCGCCATTGCGACCAAAGCGGTCGCACGCAAGACCGGCGCCCGCGGGCTGCGTTCGATCATGGAAGGCATTTTGCTCGACACCATGTACGACCTGCCGGCGCTCGACGGCGTTGAAGAGGTCGTGATCAATAGTGAGGTGGTGGAAGGTCGTGCCAGCCCATTGCACATCTACGCCGACCGCAAGGACGACGTCGAGTCTACCGCCTCATAGGACCGCCGCCCGCGCGGGCCTTGACGAATCGGTTCATTACCGCCACCTAGTGGGATCGATCAGGCCGTGCCTGTCGCGATTGCAGCGCCATAGTTGGCGCGACATTGGTCGCCTTGCCCCGTTCCAGTTGGGGCTAATAATGGAACGAGAAAAATGACCTCCACCTCTCCAGCGACGCTCTATCCGGTTCTTCCACTCCGCGACATCGTGGTGTTCCCGCACATGATCGTGCCGTTGTTCGTCGGGCGCGACAAATCGGTGCGCGCGCTCGAAGAGGTGATGAAGAACGACAAGCAGATTCTGCTGGTCACACAGCGCGAGGCGGGTGACGACGATCCGTCGCCGGACGACATTTTCGGCGTCGGCACCATTGGCACGGTTTTGCAGCTACTCAAATTGCCGGACGGCACCGTCAAGGTTTTGGTCGAAGGCGGTGGCCGCGCGAAAATCGAAAAATACACCCGCACCGACGAGTATTTCGAAGCGCTCGCGGTGTTGATGGATGATCACAGCGGCGACAGCTCGGAAGTCGAGGCGCTGGCGCGCTCGGTCACGTCGCATTTCGAAAACTACGTCAAGCTGAACAAGAAAGTGCCACCCGAGGTTCTGGTTTCGCTCAACCAGATCGACGATCCGAGTCGCTTGGTCGATACCGTCGCTTCGCATCTGGCGATTAAGATTCCCGAGAAGCAGGAGCTTCTGGAAATCGAGTCGGTCGCCGAGCGCCTGGAACGCGTCTACTCAATGATCGAGGGCGAGATCGGCGTTATGCAGGTTGAGAAGAAGATCCGCTCGCGCGTCAAACGGCAGATGGAGAAGACGCAGCGCGAGTATTATCTCAACGAGCAGATGAAGGCGATCCAGAAGGAACTGGGTGAGACCGAAGACGGCAAAGACGAAATCGCGGAGCTCGAGGAGAACATCGAGAAAACCAAGCTCAGCAAGGAAGCGCGTGAAAAGGCGCTCGGCGAGCTTAAGAAATTGCGCAACATGAGCCCGATGTCTGCCGAGGCGACGGTGGTACGCAACTATCTCGATTGGATGCTATCGATTCCGTGGAAGAAGCGCTCTCGGGTGAAGAAGGATTTGGCCCTGGCGCAAGAGGTGCTTGACGCCGACCATTACGGCCTGGAGCGCGTCAAAGAACGCATCGTCGAATATCTCGCGGTGCAGGTCCGCACCAATAAGATGCGCGGCCCGATTCTGTGCCTTGCCGGACCGCCGGGCGTCGGCAAAACGTCGCTTGGCAAATCGATAGCACGGGCGACCGGGCGGAACTTCGTTCGGATCAGTTTGGGTGGTGTTCGCGACGAGGCGGAGATTCGTGGCCATCGGCGCACCTACATTGGTTCTTTGCCTGGCAAGATTGTTCAAGGCATGAAAAAGGCGAAGACGTCGAACCCGCTTTTCCTGCTCGATGAGATCGACAAGATGGGCGCCGACTTCCGAGGTGATCCGGCGTCGGCACTGCTTGAAGTGCTCGATCCCGAACAAAATATCGCCTTCAATGATCATTACCTGGAGGTGGATTACGATCTGAGCGAGGTGATGTTCATCACCACGGCGAACACGCTGCGCATTCCGCCGGCGCTTCTCGATCGCATGGAAGTCATTCAGCTTGGCGGCTACACCGAAGATGAAAAGGTCGAGATCGCCAAACGGCATCTGATCGACAAGCAGGTCGAACGGCATGGCCTGAAAAAAGACGAATGGTCGATTTCCGACGATGCCTTGCGTGATTTGATTCGGCTGTATACGCGCGAGGCCGGCGTGCGGAACCTTGAGCGTGAGATCGCCAATCTTACCCGCAAAGCCGTGAAAGAAATCCTGTTGGCCTCGAAAAAGACAGAGGGCAAATCGAAGGACAAGGCTGTCAAGACAGTGAAGGTGACGCGGCGAACGCTCGACAAATATGCCGGCGTGCCGAAATATCGCCACGACGAGGCCGACAAGGAAGATATCGTCGGTGTGGTGACCGGGCTGGCCTACACAGATACCGGCGGCGCGCTGCTGTCGATCGAATCGGTTGTGATGCCTGGCAAGGGCCGTCGCACAATCACCGGCCAACTAGGCGATGTGATGCAAGAATCGGTTCAGGCCGCGGTCTCTTATGTCCGGTCGCGGGCGACGGCTTTTGGAATCGAGCCGCCAGTTTTCGAGAAACGGGACATCCATGTGCACGTTCCAGAGGGCGCGACCCCGAAAGATGGCCCCTCGGCGGGTATTGCGATGACCACGTCGATCGTCTCGGGGCTGACCGGAAATCCCATCGACGGCGACGTGGCGATGACCGGCGAGGTGACTTTGCGTGGCCGCGTACTGCCGATTGGCGGTCTTAAAGAGAAGCTTTTGGCGGCGTTGCGCGGCGGCATCAAAACGGTGTTAATCCCGAAGGAAAATGAGAAGGACCTGGCGGAAATCCCTGACAACGTGAAGAAAGCCATCAAGATCGTTCCCGTGGCAACTGTCGATGAAGTGCTTGAGCACGCGTTGACCAAGCCGCTGGTGCCGATCGAGTGGACCGAGGAAGATCAAACCGCGGCCGACGTTGCTGCGGAGCGAGCGGCAGGGGCGACCGACACGGTGGTGACTCACTAAAGCCGACATCACGGACACGGTCGCTGGAAAAGCGCACAAACCTTGACCTTTTGATTGACGCGCCGATGCGGGCGGCTATAGAGTCGCGATGCCTTAGCAAGGCAATAACAACGTAAATCCCTAACATATCGTGGACCACAAGGGGGGTCAGACTTGTGAACAAGAATGATCTCGTCGCGGCTGTCGCAGATGCGACCAGCCTTTCTAAATCGGACGCGGCAGGTGCCGTGGATTCCGTCTTCGACACCATCACTGGAGCACTAACCGGCGGAGACGAAGTTCGTCTGGTTGGCTTCGGTACATTTAGCGTCACGAAACGGGCTGCTACCGAGGGACGCAACCCGCGTACGGGCGAAAAGATACAAATCAAGGCGTCGATGCAGCCGAAGTTCAAGGCCGGTAAAGGGCTCAAGGACTCGGTTAACAGCTAGCCGCGATACGATACGTTGATGCCGGCCGCCTTGACCTCAGGGCGGCCGGTATTAATTTATGGGCGCCGCAGCGGTTGGGGCGATTAGCTCAGTTGGTAGAGCGCCTCGTTTACACCGAGGAGGTCGGCGGTTCGACCCCGTCATCGCCCACCACACTTTTGCTTCAATGATCCGATAGTTAGGAAGCCAAGAGACGGCGGCCAAACGGGGTGCGTGACTGCGCCCAAGCCGCCGCACTGCGTGGCAACTCCGGAAAGCGCGACTCGCGCCTACAAGTTGGCTGGCACGGATAGGCTTTCCGCCTCGTAACTCGCTCTTCGCTTGGCGATACACGCGGCGAGACCCGTGGTTCGGCTGCCGAAACCTTCGGCCGCGCACTCGGCGCGCCATTGCTGCGCCAAACTTGCGCTGCGATCCTGGCACGCTCCAAGCGACAGGATTGAGACGGCCGAGGCGACCATTGCGATCATCTGGAAATTTGGCATGGCGTCTCCGGCATCCTTATGTGGGGCCCCCCGTTTGCCAACGCATCGTTGGACATGTGGCGTTGAGTGTCGGCCGAACCAAGGTCGTCGTGCAGCAAAATTTCCGCGCAAAGGACATCAGTTCTTAGTTAACCAGTCTTGTGTTCCGGGCGGTCGATGAGCCGGGCGATCTCGTCTTCGCCGAGCGGGTCGGGGTGCTTGACCCGAAGACTGTCGACCCATTCTCGGGCAAAATCATGCTGCAGCCGGCTGTTAAGGAGTATGGTCAGTAGCATGGCGATTAATGCGCCCAGGGACGCGAGCGCCATGTCCTTGTGAAAGTCCCACACGTCTCCCTGAAGACCTAGGTAGGTCGCGCCAAGATCCGACGCGACGATTTCGACCACCGCCCATTCGAGCAGCTCAAACAGCATCGACGTAGACATCGTTACATCCAGGGGCAAGAAGTATCCCCAAAAGCCGCGCACATCGGCGATTCGCAAGAACAGCTCGCGAATCGGGTAGGCGAGTAGCAGGCCGTAACAGAAATGCACCACCCGGTCGTAATTGTTGCGCTGCCATCCCATGAGTTCGTTGAGCGACGCGCCGAACGCGCTCACGAACCAATCGTCGTACGGCACGTTGCTATAGGTGTAGTGCGCGCCAACCGAGTGCAGGCACAGATACACAAATATCAGCGTGTAAGAGATTCGAGACAGCGGCAGATAGTGAAACGACGCCGCTAGGGCGAGAGCGAAAAAGACCGCAAGGATGTTCTCCAGCATCCAGTCGTGGCGGTCGAAAGGCGAAATCGCCAGCGCGCCCCAGACCAAAAGAAACAACCCGGAAAGCAAGAGGCGGTATCGAGCGTGTGAAATCATGTCAGGGTCCGGCTCGGAGTGTTGGACGCGGAAGCGAATCTGGCCGGGTAATTAGACCCAAGCAACCGGAACCGGCCTTTTCGGGTGTTGGAGGTCCCGCGCGACCGTGTTTGCGGTGAGGTACGCAGGGCAGGTACGCCAGAGTCACCCAGGCCGAATGGCTCGTGCAACGATCTGCCTGATATAACGTGGCCGCCGCCGCGTCTCGGGCGCGTGCGCGAGGACCGTGAACGGCGAAACGGAAAGGCGACAGTGTTGATGGCCGGGTTGGCGCGATGTCATTCGATTGGGGATCTGAGAGAGCAGGCCCGGCGTCGGCTGCCGACGGCCGTGTTCGACTATATCGATGGTGGCGCGGAAGACGAGGCGAGTATGCGTGCCAACCAGTCGGGATTTGGCCGATATGACTTGATCCCCCAAGTGCTTACCGACGTCTCAAAGATCAATTTGTCCACCGAGGTCATGGGCCAACGCATCGAGATGCCGTTGATGCTGTCGCCCACCGGCATGACCCGCACATTTCACCACAAGGGCGAGGCGGCCGTGGCGCCGGCGGCGGCGCGCGCGGGGACGATCTATTCCCTGTCTTCGGCGTCGAGCCTGTCGATCGAGGAGATCGGCGCCCTGACAGACGGCCCGAAATGGTTCCAAATATATGTCTGGCGCGATCGCAACTTGGTCAAGGATCTGATCGAGCGAGCCTGCGCGTCTGGTTATCAAGCGCTATGCCTGACCGTCGACGTTCAAGCCATGGGCAAACGCGAACGCGACTTGCGCCACGGGCTATCGGTGCAGCCAAAGCTGACTCCGAAACTCGCGTTCGACGTGGCGCGGCATCCCAATTGGTGGATCAACATGCTGCGCAGCCCGCCGCTTCAAATGGCGAACGTTGTCGGCAAGGTGCCCGGCGCCGATGACGGCCTGTCGACCGCCGCGGCGTTCGTTGATAGCCAGTTCGATCGCACGGTCAATTGGGATGACGCCGCTTGGATGATCCGTGAGTGGGGCGGACCATTCGCAATCAAGGGAATCCTGACCGCTGAGGACGCCAGGCGGTGTGTTGATATCGGCGCTACCGGCGTCGTGGCGTCGAACCATGGCGGCCGGCAACTCGATCAGGTGCCGTCGCCGATCGACGTGCTGCCGGAGATTGTCGATGCGGTGGCAGGCCGAGCGGACGTGATCCTGGATGGCGGCGTGCGGCGTGGCACCGACGTTCTTAAGGCGGTGTCGCTCGGCGCCAAGGCCTGCATGGTCGGACGACCTTATTTATATGGGCTGGCGGCGGGCGGCGAAGCCGGCGTCGAGCGTGCGCTTGGACTGTTCAAGGATGAGCTTCAGCGCAACCTGACCCTGATGGGGGTCAAGGGCGTCGCTGACCTTGGACCGCGGCACGTAAGATTGAAGGATGCGCCGCGGGGATATCCATCTAATCGCTGACGCTCGGAATCGACTTGTTGGAGGTTTTGCGACCGCTCCGGCGCGGCTTCGGGCCGACGGCCCGGGCGGTTTCTTGACAGGGGTCTGCCGGTCGCGTAAAGGGTCCGGCTCTACGGGGGTGTAGCTCAGTTGGTTAGAGCGCTGGCCTGTCACGCCAGAGGCCGCGGGTTCGAGTCCCGTCACTCCCGCCATAGCCAAATTTTCTCAGCCGTTAGCGCGACCGTCGTGCCGTCGCCCGGGCACGCACAATCCGCTCCGGATTGTCGTCGTACGGCAGCCATCGCGGATTGGTTGCTAGCCGCAGAATTCGCGCCATATTTCAAAGTATGGCGGACGCGACGGACGACACAGGCGCCGATGGGGCGACGGGATCGGATGCCGATGGCTCATCGATCGAGCAAACGATCAAACGACTCACGCGATCAAATAACCGACTATCGTGGGCGTTGATTGTGCTTGTTCTGCTTGTGACGGGTATCGCCGGATTTGAAATCAAGATGATGCAAGACCGACTTGGCGGTTTGGAGACCGGTGTCACGAAACGAGTCAACCGCGCGGATGATGATTTTGCGCGTATCCAAGATCAGACTGCGGCCATGCGGGGCGGAATCGAGCTATTGCACAAGGACCTTGGGCAGGTTCGCACTCAAATGGACGAACTTAATCGGCGTCTACGTCGGAGTGATAACTAAGGCCCGCCGGTCCGGAATTGCGGACGTTCAAAAACAGGCGGCTCGACCCATAATGTGGGGTATGTGGGGTTGGTCAAAAAAGCACAGATCGCACCTTTGCATTCGCGGTGCGCGGTTCTATATTTCCGGCGCAATCCGGTCGCCGCAGGCTTGGCCATGCGTCGCGTGAGTTGGTGCGCCGAAACCTGCATGCCGCCCCCGCCGCCACACCTGACAACCCGTCAGAGTCTCGGCCGACAAGGCACACGTTATGCTCGTTGAGTATTTGCCCATTCTTATTTTTCTCGGTGTCGCCGCCGGCTTGGCCGTGGTGGTGGTGGTGGCGTCCTACATCGTGGCGCGTCAGGCTCCCGATAGCGAAAAGGTGTCGGCCTACGAGTGCGGTTTCGAGCCGTTCGACGATGCACGTGCCCGGTTCGATGTGCGTTTCTATTTGGTGGCGATCCTTTTCATCATTTTCGACCTGGAAGTTGCGTTCCTGTTCCCCTGGGCAATCTCGCTCGAGGGCATCGGCGTGTTCGGCTTCTGGTCGATGATGGTGTTTTTGGCGCTGCTGACCATCGGCTTCATCTATGAGTGGCGGAAGGGAGCGTTGGAATGGGAGTAGACGCCACCACGGTTCGCGCTGGGACCCAGCCGCTGGAGCAAGGTGCCGCGCAGGACGGCGTGCTGCGCCGTGTTACCGACGAAATCACCGAGAAGGGATTTGTCGTCGCACAGCTCGACAAACTGGTGAACTGGTCCCGTTCGGGTTCGCTGTGGCCGATGAGCTTCGGCTTGGCGTGCTGCGCGGTGGAGATGATGCACACTGGTGCCAGCCGATATGACTTGGATCGGTTCGGCGTGGTGTTTCGGCCGAGCCCACGCCAGTCGGATGTCATGATCGTTGCCGGCACGCTAACCAACAAAATGGCGCCAGCGTTGCGTAAGGTGTACGACCAGATGGCCGAGCCGCGCTACGTGATCTCGATGGGGAGCTGTGCGAACGGCGGCGGCTATTACCATTATTCCTATTCCGTCGTGCGCGGTTGTGATCGCGTCGTGCCGGTCGATGTTTACGTGCCTGGTTGTCCGCCGACCGCCGAGGCGCTGCTGTACGGAATTCTCCAATTGCAGAAAAAAATTCGCCGCACCGGGACGATCGTACGTTGATGCACGCCTTGTTCGACTTGATTGACATAGACAGATGAACCAAGCGCTGATTGACCTCGGCGATTACATCGTCAACGCGGTACCCGAACTCACCGGGTCGCCGTCGGTCGCGCTTGACGAGTTGTCGATTACCACGTCGCGAGAATCGCTGATCCGCTTACTGACGTTTCTGCGCGACGATGCCGAGTGCCAGTTCAAGCAGTTGGTTGACATATGCGGTGTCGATTGGCCGGAACGGGATCCACGATTCGACGTCGTTTACCACCTCCTAAGCCACCGGCAAGTTCATCGTATCAGGATCAAAGTGCAAACCGATGCCGAGACACCGTTGCCGTCGGCGACTGGCTTATTCAGTGCGGCCGGGTGGTACGAGCGTGAGGTCTGGGACATGTATGGTCTGTTTTTTGAGGGCCATCCCGATCTGCGGCGTTTGCTGACCGACTACGGCTTTGATGGTCATCCGCTGCGAAAGGATTTTCCGCTGACCGGTTATGTCGAGGTTCGATATGACGAGGAGCAAAAACGCGTCGTCTACGAACCCATCAAACTGACCCAGGAGTTTCGCACCTTCGACTTTATGAGCCCGTGGGAGGGCGCCGAATACATCCTGCCGGGCGACGAAAAAGTCGACCAAGAGTCGGGTAAAGGCTGATGGCCGAAACCGAAATCCAAAACTTCACTTTCAATTTCGGCCCACAGCATCCGGCCGCGCATGGCGTGTTGCGCCTGGTGGTCGAGATGGACGGCGAGATTGTCGAGCGCGCGGACCCGCACATCGGTCTCCTGCATCGCGGCACCGAGAAGCTGATCGAGCACAAGACCTATCTGCAGGCGCTGCCGTATTTCGACCGGCTTGATTACGTGTCGATGATGGCGCAGGAGCATTGTTTCAGCCTGGCGGTGGAGAAGCTGCTCGGTATTGAAGTGCCTGAACGCGCGAAATACATCCGGGTTCTGTTCGACGAAATCACCCGCATACTGAATCATTGTTTGCAGATCGCGGCGAACGGTCTCGACGTTGGCGCGATGACACCATTTCTGTGGCTGTTCGAGCAGCGCGAATTTCTGATGGAGTTTTACGAGCGGGTTTCGGGCGCCCGCCTACACGCCGCCTATGTGCGACCGGGTGGCGTGCACCAGGATATGCCGGCCGGGATCGAAGACGACATCATCGCCTGGGCCGACGGCTTCCCGAAGGTGATCGACGATGTCGAAGGCTTGCTGACCGAAAACCGTATCTGGAAGCAGCGCAACGTAGATATCGGCGTGATCACCACAGAACAGGCGCTCGACTGGGGCTTTTCCGGCCCGGTCTTAAGATCGACGGGGGCGGCGTGGGACCTGCGCAAGGCCGAGCCCTACGCGGTCTACGACCGCATGGAATTCGATATTCCCGTCGGCAAGAACGGCGATTGCTACGACCGCTATCTGGTCCGGCTCGAAGAGATGCGCCAGAGCCTGCGCATCATTCGCCAATGTATCGAACAAATGCCCGACGGGCCGGTGATGGTCGAGGACAACAAGATCGCGCCGCCCAAGCGGGGCGACATGAAGCGCTCGATGGAAGCGCTTATCCATCATTTCAAGCTCTACACCGAGGGCTATCACGTGCCGGCCGGCGAAACCTATACCGCGGTCGAGGCGCCGAAGGGCGAATTCGGTGTCTATGTGGTCGCCGACGGCGGCAATAAGCCGTACAGGTGTAAGATCCGAGCACCGGGATACGCTCATTTGCAAGGCATCGATTTCATGGCGAAGGGTCATCAGCTCGCCGACTTGGTGGCTTGCATTGCAACACTCGACGTCGTGTTCGGGGAGATCGACCGATGAGCGCGCGTCCAGTGGCGCCCGAAGAGCTGCAGCCGAAAAGCTTCGCATTCTCTGACGAGACGATGGCCGAGGCGAGGGTGCACGTCGCCAAATATCCGACAGGACGCCAGCAAAGCGCTGTCATTCCGTTGCTCGACTTGGCGCAGCGTCAGCATGGTGGCTGGCTGCCGCGCGCGGCGATCGCCTACGTTGCCGAGCTTCTTGAAATGCCCGAGGTGCGCGCGTTCGAAGTTGCGACATTTTACACCATGTTCAATTTGGCGCCGGTGGGGCGCCATCTCGTTCAAGTGTGCCGGACCACGCCGTGCTGGCTGCGCGGCAGCGACGAATTAACCGTGGCCTGTAAAAAGCATCTTGGTGTCGGATTGGGCGAAACCACCGAGGATGGACAGTTCACGATTGTCGAAGTCGAATGTCTGGGCGCCTGCGTCAACGCGCCAATGGTGCAGATCAATGACGATTTTTTCGAAGACCTGGATGCGGAGAAAATGGTTGGTCTGCTCGACGCATTGAAAGCTGGGCGGGATGTTAAAGTTGGGCCGCAAGACCCGCGGCGACAGACCTCGGCGCCGGCCACCGGGCTGACCACTCTTGTCGCGACGGGAGAGAGCTGATGCTGTCGGACAAGGATCGCATTTTCACCAATCTGTATGGCATTCACGGTGCCGATTTGGCCTCGGCGCGGACACGTGGTGACTGGGACGGCACCAAGGAATTTTTGGCGCTCGGGCGCGACAAGATTGTCGAGGAAATCAAAAATTCGGGCCTGAGGGGCCGGGGCGGCGCCGGATTCCCGACCGGTCTCAAATGGTCGTTCATGCCCAAAGAGTCGGACGGCCGGCCTTCTTATCTGGTGGTCAACGCCGACGAGAGCGAGCCCGGCACCTGCAAGGACCGCGACATGATGCGGCACGATCCGCACAAAATTGTCGAGGGGTGTTTGATTGCGGGTTTCGCGATGGGCGCAATTGCCGCGTACATCTATGTGCGTGGCGAGTTCTACAATGAGGCGGTGGCCCTGCAACGGGCGATCGACGAAGCCTATGAGGCGAACCTTATTGGCAAGAACGCCTGCGGCTCGGGTTACGATTTTGAAGTCTATCTGCATCGCGGCGCTGGCGCCTATATATGCGGTGAGGAGACGGCGCTGCTCGAAAGCCTTGAAGGCAAGAAGGGTCAGCCGCGTCTCAAGCCGCCATTCCCCGCCAATTCCGGCCTGTATGGTTGCCCGACCACGGTCAATAATGTCGAGACCATCGCTGTGGCCCCGACGATTTTGCGGCGTGGCGCGAGTTGGTTCGCCAGTATCGGCCGGGAAAACAATACCGGCACCAAAGTGTTTTGCATTTCCGGTCACGTCGAACAGCCGTGCAATGTCGAGGAAGCGATGAGCATCCCGTTGCGCGAGCTAATCGAACGCCACGCCGGCGGCGTGCGCGGCGGCTGGGACAATCTGTTGGCGGTGATCCCCGGCGGCTCTTCGGTGCCGTGCCTGCCGAAACCGATTTGCGACAATCAGTTGATGGATTTCGACGCACTGCGTGAAGCGCAGTCCGGCCTCGGCACGGCGGCGGTGATCGTGATGGACAAGTCCACCGATATCGTCGCGGCGATCGCGCGACTGTCGCACTTTTACAAACACGAGAGCTGCGGCCAATGCACGCCGTGCCGTGAAGGCACCGGCTGGATGTGGCGGGTGATGGAACGGCTGATCGATGGCCGCGCCGAAATCGATGAAATCGACATGCTTGAACAGGTCAGCCGGCAGGTTGAGGGGCACACCATTTGTGCGCTCGGCGATGCTGCGGCCTGGCCGGTGCAAGGATTGATCCGGCACTTCCGGCCGGAGCTTGAGCGCCGAATTCTCGAGCGCAAAAAGCAGGCGGCCTGAGGGGCGGAGCGGGAACCAAGGCATGCCGACACTCACTATCGACGGACAGGAAATCACGGTCGAGCCGGGCACCACGCTGCTCCAAGCGTGCGAAGAGGCCGGCGCCGAGATCCCGCGCTTTTGCTATCACGAACGCCTGTCGATCGCCGGCAATTGCCGCATGTGTTTGGTTGAGATGGAGAAGTCGCCCAAACCGATCGCGTCATGCGCGATGCCGGCCGCTGACGGCATGGTGATCCACACCAACACACCGTCAGTCAAACAGGCGCGCGAAGGGGTAATGGAATTCCTGCTGATCAATCATCCGCTTGACTGCCCGATCTGTGATCAGGGCGGCGAGTGCGATTTGCAGGACCAAGCGATGGCCTATGGCCGCGACAGCAGCCGTTACGCCGAAAACAAACGTGCGGTCGAGGCGAAGGATTTCGGCCCATTGGTGAAAACCTTCATGACCCGGTGCATTCACTGCACCCGCTGCGTGCGGTTCATGGAGGAAGTCGCCGGCGCACCGGAACTTGGCGGCCTGTTTCGTGGCGAGGACATGGAGATCGCCACCGTGCTGGAGCACGGCATCGATTCCGAATTGTCCGGCAACATCATCGATCTGTGTCCGGTCGGCGCGCTGACCTCGAAGCCGTACGCTTTCAGCGCCCGGTCGTGGGAGTTGCGCCGGACCGAGTCGATTGATGTGCATGATGCGGCGGGCAGCAATATCCGCGTCGACGCGCGTGGGCCGCAGGTTATGCGCGTGCTGCCGAGATTGAACGAGGACGTCAACGAGGAGTGGCTCGGCGACAAGTCGCGCTTCGCCTGCGACGGTCTCAGACGCCAACGGCTCGATCAGCCCTATGTCCGGGGCGGCGATGGCAAGCTGCATCCCGCGACCTGGCAGGAGGCGTTCAGCGCCATCGCGGCGCGCGCCAAAGGTTTGGACAGTGCGCGGTTCGGCGCAATCGTGGGTGACATGGTCGATTGCGAGTCAATGACGGCGCTAAAGGACCTGACCGATGCGCTGGGGTCGCCGAATATCGATTGCCGGCAGGACGGCGCCAAGCTGGGCGCAGCGCAGCGCGCAAGTTACCTGTTCAACACGACGATCGCCGGCATCGAGGATGCGGACCTGTGCCTGCTGGTGGGGACCAACCCGCGCTGGGAAGCCCCGGTGATCAATCAGCGCATCCGCAAGCGTTGGCTGGCGGGCGGATTTACGATTGGCGTGATTGGCGAACAGCGCGACCTAACCTATCGCACGCAATATCTGGGCGCCGGGCCCGCGACCCTCGGCGAAATCGCCGACGGCCGGCATGAATTTTGTAAGGCGTTGGAAGCTGCCGAGCGCCCGATGATCGTGCTCGGGATGGGCGCGTTGGCCCGAGACGACGGGCGCGCGGCGCTCAACGCCGCCTCTCGCATCGCCGAAAAATACGGATTGATTGCGGAAGATTGGAACGGTTTCAACGTGCTGCACACCGCCGCCGCGCGGGTCGGCGGGCTCGATCTCGGGCTGGTGCCGGCTGCGGGCGGTTTAGATGTCGCCGGCATGGTGGCCGCCGCCGGTCGCGGCGATCTCGACATGCTTTATCTACTCGGTGCCGACGAGATCGACATGGACGCGCTCGGCAAATGTTTCGTGATTTATCAAGGCCACCACGGTGATGCGGGAGCGCATCGCGCCGACGTGGTGCTGCCAGGCGCCGCTTATACCGAAAAGAGCGGGACATACGTGAATACCGAGGGTCGTGCGCAGCGTGCGCGGCTTGCGATGTTTCCACCCGGCGACGCGCGGGAGGATTGGACAATTTTTCGCGCTCTATCGGAAGTGCTTGGCCATACGTTGCCGTACAACACGCTTGATGCCTTGCGCGACCGCATGTCCAGCCTGTCGCCGCACATGCTTGAACGTAACCAGATCGCGCGGGCGGTATGGGAGCCGTTCGATGGCGAGGGTTCGCTCGATGGACCGGCGTTCGAGACCCCGATCGCGAATTACTACATGACCGATCCGATCAGCCGGGCCTCGGAGACGATGGCCGAATGCACCGCCAGTTTCGTGACCGCGCCCGCCGCGCGCACCGGCACGGACGCGTAGGGAGGGCGCGCGGCAATGGTTGCCTTATGGGATGGCTATGTGTGGCCCGGCGTCGTGATCTTGGCGCAGATTCTGCTGATCGTTGTTCCGCTATTGGTCGCGGTCGCTTATCTAACTTACGCCGAGCGCAAAGTGATCGGTGCCATCCATTTGCGCAAAGGGCCGAATGTCGTCGGTCCGCTGGGCCTGCTGCAGCCGATTGCCGATGGTCTCAAGCTTTTGATGAAAGAGACCATCTTTCCGGTCCGCGCCAATACCGCAGTGTTCGTGCTGGCGCCGATCATCACCTTTACCTTGAGCTTTGTCGCTTGGGCGGTGATCCCGTTCGACGAAGGGTGGGTGCTTGCCGATATCAATGTCGGCATTCTTTATCTGTTCGCTGTGTCGTCGCTCGGCGTTTACGGCGTGTTGATGGCGGGCTGGGCGAGCAATTCGCGCTACGCCTTTCTTGGCGCGCTCAGGTCGGCGGCGCAGATGGTGTCGTACGAAGTGTCGATCGGCTTCGTCATCGTCACGGTGCTGATTTGCGCCGGCTCGCTCAATCTGAGCGAGATCGTGATGGCGCAGAAGGACCTTTGGTACTTCATTCCGCTGTTCCCTATGTTCATCATCTTCCTGATCTCGGCGCTGGCGGAAACCAATCGCTCGCCGTTTGATTTGCCGGAAGACGAGTCGGCGCTGGTCGCCGGCTATTTCGTCGAATATTCCTCGATGCTGTTCGCGCTGTTTTATCTCGGCGAATACGCTGCGATGATTTTGATGAGCGGTATGACTGTCATCCTGTTCCTGGGCGGGTGGTTGCCGCCGTTCGATGTTGTGCCCTTCACCTGGGTTCCTGGAATTGTTTGGTTCGGGCTGAAGATTTCGCTGGTGCTGTTTGTCTTCCTGTGGGCGCGCGCGACGTTCCCGCGCTATCGCTACGACCAACTCATGCGGCTCGGTTGGAAAGTGTTCCTGCCGTTCTCGCTGCTGTGGGTGGCAGTCACGGCGGGCGCGGTGGTCGCGTTCGATTGGTATCCCGAATGACCTGCGCCCACGATAATAATGAGGTGACCTGATGTCGTTCGTCGATCGGAGCACCAAGGCGCTGCTGTTGACCGAGCTAGTCTCGGGCTTGGCGCTCACCTTCCGGTACATGTTCCGCAAGAAAGTCACTATCAACTATCCCTACGAGAAGGGTCCGTTGAGCCCGCGTTTTCGCGGCGAGCACGCGCTGCGGCGTTATCCGAACGGCGAGGAACGGTGCATCGCCTGCAAACTGTGCGAGGCGATTTGTCCGGCACAGGCGATCACCATCGAGGCGGAGCCGCGTGAAGACGGCAGCCGGCGCACGACGCGCTACGACATCGACATGACCAAGTGCATCTATTGCGGATTCTGTCAGGAAGCGTGCCCGGTCGACGCCATCGTCGAAGGGCCGAATTACGAGTTTGCCACCGAGACCCGTGAGGAGCTGCTGTACAACAAAGACAAGCTGCTCGAGAACGGCGATCGCTGGGAAACCCAAATCGCGGCCAATCTCGCCGCCGACGCGCCGTATCGGTAAGGCCCAGGCGATGATCTTACCGGCTTTGTGTTTCTACATTTTCGCTGCGGTGACGATTGCATCAGCCGTCATGGTGATCTCGGCGCGGAACCCGGTGCATTCGGTGCTGTTCTTGATCCTTGCGTTTCTCAATGCCGCGGGATTGTTCGTCCTGATGGGCGCCGAGTTCTTGGCGATGATATTGGCGATTGTCTATGTCGGCGCGGTCGCCGTGCTGTTCATGTTCGTCGTCATGATGCTCGATATTGATTTCACCCAGGCGCGCGAAGGCTTTCTGCAATATTTGCCGATCGGCGGCGCGATCGGTTTGGCATTGCTGGTCGAGCTGGGCTTTCTAGTCGCGGCTCGCTCGGTGACCGATACCGGCGATCCGCTTATGGCAAAACTTCCCGAGGCTTCGGCGGAGCTCACCAATACCGAGATGTTGGGGCAGCTTCTTTACACCAAGTATTTTTACCTGTTTCAGGCCGCCGGAATCATTCTGCTGATCGCGATGGTCGGAGCGATCGTTCTGACGTTGCGCCAGCGTGAAGGTGTGCGCCGGCAGAAGGTCGGCGTCCAGGTGGCGCGCCGGCGCGACGAGGCGGTCGAAATTCGCAATGTGACGCCGGGGACCGGTATCTGATGGAAATCACGCTCGCCCATTACCTGGTCGTCGCGGCCATTCTGTTCACCTTGGGAATCTTCGGCATATTCCTGAACCGCAAAAACGTCATCGTCATTTTGATGTCGATCGAGCTGATGCTGCTCGCGGTCAACATCAATCTCGTGGCGTTCTCGACCCACCTTCAGGATATGGTCGGCCAAGTTTTTACCATGTTCGTGCTCACCGTCGCGGCCGCCGAAGTGTCGATCGGGTTGGCGATCCTGGTGGTCTACAACCGGGTTCGCGGCACCATCGAAGTTGACGACATCAATCTGATGAAGGGCTGACGACCAAATGGCTGCCGCTGCCGTTTTTTTGCCGTTGATTGCGGCGATGATCGCGGGTCTTTTCGGCCGGCTGATCGGGGCGCGCGGCGCCCAGCTCGTGACTTGCGGCGCGCTGGTGCTGTCGGCAATTTTCAGCACCATCATCTTTGCCCAGGCGATCGCCGGTCAGGAGCCCTACAACGTCGAGCTGTTCACTTGGGTGACGTCGGGCTCGCTCGATTTTGCCTGGGCGCTGCACATCGACTCGCTGACCGCGATCATGATGTTCGTGGTGACCGTGGTCTCGGCCTTGGTGCACATCTATTCGGTCGGCTACATGTCGCACGATCCGCACATACCGCGGTTCATGGCGTATTTGTCGTTGTTCACCTTCGCCATGTTGATGTTGGTGACGGCTGACAATTTCGTGCAGCTCTTCTTCGGCTGGGAAGGCGTCGGGCTGTCGAGCTATCTATTGATCGGGTTCTGGTACACCCGCCCGGCGGCGAATGCCGCGGCAATCAAGGCGTTCCTGGTCAACCGCGTGGGCGACTTCGGTTTTGGTCTCGGCATCTTGGCGATCTATTTGGTGTTCGACTCGGTCGACTACGCCACGGTGTTCGCCAGCGTTTCCGCGGTCGACGGTTCGACCATCGGTTTTCTCGGCCTCGAGGTCGATACCATTACGCTGATTTGTTTGCTGTTGTTTGTCGGCGCCATGGGCAAGTCGGCGCAACTCGGCCTGCATACCTGGCTGCCGGACGCCATGGAGGGCCCGACGCCGGTTTCGGCCTTGATCCATGCTGCGACCATGGTGACCGCCGGGGTGTTCTTGGTGGCACGATGCTCACCGCTATTCGAGTATTCCGAAAGTGCGCTGGCCGTGGTGACGATTGTCGGCGCATCGACGGCGTTCTTCGCCGCGACCATTGGCTTGGTACAGAACGACATCAAGCGGGTGATCGCCTATTCGACGTGCAGCCAGCTCGGCTACATGTTCTTTGCTTGCGGCGTTTCAGCCTATTCGGCGGGTATCTTCCATCTGATGACCCACGCCTTTTTCAAGGCGCTGCTGTTCCTCGGCGCCGGCTCGGTGATCCATGCCATGTCCGACGAACAGGATATGCGCAAGATGGGCGGCATCTACAAGATGATCCCCGCGACCTACATCCTCATGTGGATCGGCTCGTTGGCTCTTGCCGGCATTCCGCCGTTCGCCGGCTTTTTCTCGAAGGACATGATCCTCGAATCCGCGTTTGCCGCGCACAGCGGCTTCGGCAATTATGCCTATTGGCTTGGCGCCGCCGCTGCCGCGATGACCGCGTTCTATTCCTGGCGCTTGCTGTTCATGACCTTCCACGGCGCCCCGCGCGCAGACGAAAAGGTGATGGCGCACGTCCATGAGTCGCCATGGGTGATGGTGCTGCCGCTGGTCGTGCTGGCGGCCGGCGCGGTGGGCGCCGGCTACATCGGCTACGCGGGCATCGGTCTGGTTGACGCCGCCGGGTCCTATTGGGGGGACGCAATCGTCGTGCTCGACGGACACGATGCGCTTGCCAACGCCCACCACGTGCCGGCCTGGGCGAAGTATCTTCCGCTGGGGCTCGCGGTTGGCGGCATCGTGGTTGCCTACGTGCTTTACATCCGGTCGCCGAGCCTGCCGGGTCGCATGGCCAACGCCGCGCGCGGTCTTTACCTGTTCCTGCTCAACAAGTGGTACTTCGACGAGCTGTATGACCGCATCTTCGTCGAACCCGCCAAGAAGCTTGGCACCGGCCTGTGGAAATCCGGCGACGGCAACCTGATCGACGGTGTCGGGCCGGACGGCATCGCCGCGGCGGTGGTTGACGTCGCGCGCCGCGCCAGCCGCCTGCAGAGCGGTTATGTGTACCACTACGCTTTCGCCATGCTGGTTGGGGTGGCGATCCTGGTCACCTGGTACATGGTCGGCGCGGGGGGCTAAGGGACATGGACACCTTACCGATCCTTAGCTTGATCATTTTCCTGCCGCTGGTCGGCGCGGCGATGATCCTGACCATTCGCGGCGAGGCGGAAATTGTCGCGCGCAACGCGCGCGCGGTGGCGCTGTGGACATCGCTCGCCACCTTTGTCCTGTCGTTGGGCCTGTGGGTGTGGTTCGAGCCGGCGAACCCGGACTTCCAATTTGTCCGCACAATGGAATGGATACCCGGCCTCGGAATAAGTTACTCGGTGGGTGTTGACGGCATTTCGTTGTTGTTCGTGGTGCTGTCAGCGTTCCTGACCCCAATTTGCGTGCTGGCGAGCTGGCAGGCGATCACCGAACGGGTCAAGGAATACATGATCGCGTTCCTGGTCATGGAAACCATGATGATCGGCGTGTTCTGCGCCCTCGATATCGTGCTGTTCTACGTTTTCTTCGAAGGCATCTTGATCCCGATGTTCCTAATCATCGGTATCTGGGGCGGGCCGCGTCGGGTCTATGCGGCATTCAAGTTTTTCCTCTACACGCTGGCCGGCTCGGTGCTGTTCCTGATCGCCATCCTGACCATGGCCTATGTCGGGGGCACCACCGACATCCCGACCTTGATGGACACGGCTTTTGACCCCGCCCTGCAATATTGGTTGTGGCTGGCCTTGTTCGCGTCATTCGCGGTCAAAGTGCCGATGTGGCCGTTCCATACCTGGCTGCCCGATGCGCACGTCGAGGCGCCGACCGCAGGCTCGGTAATCCTGGCCGGCATCCTGTTGAAACTTGGCGGTTATGGCTTCCTACGTTTCTCGCTGCCAATGCTTCCCGACGCCAGCCTGTTCTTCACGCCGTTCGTCTACACGCTGAGCGTGGTGGCGGTGATCTACACCTCGCTGGTCGCGCTGATGCAGCAGGATATGAAGAAGCTGATCGCCTATTCCTCGGTGGCACATATGGGCTTCGTCACCATCGGCGTGTTCACCATGACCACGCAGGGGATTGAAGGCGGCATCATGGTGATGCTCAGCCACGGCATCGTCTCGGCGGCATTGTTCCTATGCGTTGGGGTGGTTTATGACCGCATGCACAGCCGCGAGATCGACACTTATGGCGGCCTGGTGCACCGGATGCCGGTCTATGCGGCGGTGTTTATGCTGTTCACCATGGCCTCGATAGGCTTGCCGGGCACCAGTGGATTCGTCGGCGAAATCTTGGTTCTGTTCGGTGCCTTCCAATCAAATACCTGGGTCGCCGCATTAGCGGCTTTGGGCATCATCCTTGGCGCGGCTTACATGCTGTGGCTCTACCGCCGCGTGATATTTGGCGCGCTAACCAAAGAAGACCTCAAATCGATCCTTGATCTCGACCGGCGCGAAATTGCCGTCTTCGCGCCTTTGGTCGTCGTGGTTCTGTGGATGGGCATCTATCCCAATAGCTTCCTGGATGTCATGCACGCCTCGGTCGATAAGCTGATGATCCAAGCTCAGCCGACCGTGATCGAACAAACCGACTTCGCGGCGCGTTAGGAGCGCGATCATGACTTCGTTCCCCGATCTCGCGCCTGCGCTGCCCGAACTGATCCTGCTTGCAACTGCGATCTTGCTGTTGATGGTCGGCGTGTTTCGCAAGGGCGATGACGATGGCCCCGCGACCACCTTCGCCCTGGTCGGCATGGTGTTGGCGCTGGTCGCGGTCGTGTTCGCGCCGGGCGAGGCGGGGACCACTTTCGAAGGCTTGTTTGTTTCGGACGCCTTTACCCGGTTCATGAAAGGCTTGGTCTTGGTCGGTGCGCTGCTGACTCTGGTCATGGCGCGCAGCTATCGCGTGCGCGAGCGGATGAATCAGTTCGAATATCCCGGGCTGATTACATTTGCCACGCTTGGCATGCTGATGATGGTATCGGCCAACGATCTGATGTCACTATATGTTGGCATCGAGTTGCACAGCCTGCCGCTCTATGTGATCGCGGCGTTCAAGCGCGACACCCGGCGTTCGACCGAGGCGGGACTGAAATATTTCATACTTGGCGCGCTCTCGTCGGGCATGCTGCTCTATGGTTGTTCGCTGGTCTATGGCTTCGCCGGCAGCACAAGCTTCGACGTGCTGGCCGAGACCCTTGGCCACGGCGGTGCGTCCATCGGCGTGATCGTTGGCCTGGTGTTCGTCGCCGCGGGTCTCGCGTTCAAAATTTCGGCTGTTCCGTTCCACATGTGGACGCCGGATGTTTACGAAGGCGCGCCGACCGCAATCACGGCGTTCTTCGCCGCCGCGCCCAAGGTTGCCGCGATGGCCCTGTTCCTGCGCGTGCTCATCGATCCCTTCGGCGGCATGGTCGGGGAGTGGCGACAGATCGTGGTGTTCATCGCCATCGCGTCGATGCTGCTCGGCGCCTTTGCCGCGATCTACCAGACCAATATCAAACGACTGATGGCCTATAGCTCGATCGGCAACATTGGCTACGCGCTGGTCGGCCTGGCCGCTGGCACCGAGCAGGGCGTGCAAAGCGTGATCGTCTACATGGCGATCTATCTGATCATGACCATCGGCACCTTCGGTTGCATCATGGCGATGCGCGCCAAGGGCCAAATGCTCGAAAATATCAGTGATCTCGCGGGCCTCGGTCGCAGCCAACCGATGGTGGCGGCGGCGCTGGGAATCTTAATGTTTTCGATGGCGGGCATTCCGCCGCTGGCGGGCTTTTTCGGCAAGCTCTATGTGTTCCTGGCGGCGATCGAGGCCGGGCTGTATACGCTCGCGATCATTGGCGTGCTGACCAGCGTGGTCGGGGCCTTCTATTATCTGAGAATCGTCAAATTGATGTATTTCGACGAAGCCGGCGAACCGTTCGATCGCCCGATCGAGAGCGAGGTCTCGATGGTGATCGCCGGCACCAGCCTGTTGATCTTGCTGTTTTTTGTCTATCCGGTGCCTTTGCTGACCGGCGCGGCGAATGCGGCGGCGGCATTGTTCCCGTGACTGAGGCGGTTCGGCTGCCGCCTGCCTACCACCTGATCACCTTAGAAGAGATCGATAGCACCAACGCCGAGGCCCGTCGCCAGGCCGAAGAGGGTGCCCCGGAGGGCACGTTGATCCGGGCCGATCGTCAAACCGCAGGACGGGGCCGGCGAGGCCGCGAATGGCGGTCGCCCGGCGGCAATCTCTATATGTCGCTGCTATTGCGGCCCAATCAGCCGCTGGAGCAATCGGCTCGGTTGTCGTTCGTCGCGGCTGTGGCGCTGAGCGACGCGCTGGCGACTCTGGTGCCGCCGATGATCGAGATCAGTCTTAAATGGCCGAACGATCTATTGGTGCATGGTCGCAAATGTGCCGGTCTTCTGCTTGAATCGGCGGCGCGGGCCAACGGGATCCTCGATTGGCTGATCATTGGCGTCGGCGTGAACCTGATTAGCCACCCTGATGATCTCCCGTATCCCGCCACCGATCTCGCCTTCGAGGGCGTGACGGACATCAAGCCGGAGGCGGTGATGGAAGCGTTCGCGCGATATTTCCTCAGGTGGAGCGACACCTGGCTGGACCGTGGTTTCGAACCGGTGCGTGCCGCCTGGCTGGACCGTGCCCATGGCCTTGGCGGCCCGCTTGAGGTACGGCTGGACCGTGAGACATTTTCTGGAAGCTTTGTCGGACTGGATCCGGACGGCGCCTTGGTCGTCGGGCTCGATGACGGCGGCCAAAGGCGCGTCGCCGCGGGCGATGTGTTCCCGCTCGTAACATGAGCCGCTCGCTATTGCTCGCGGTGGACGTTGGGAACACCAACGTCGTGTTCGGCCTGTTCGACGGTGAAACCCTCGTCGATCAATGGCGTAGCGCTACGGTGCTGAACCGGACCGCCGATGAATACGCGGTGTGGTTGACGCAACTCTTGACGCTGGACGGAATCAAGCCGGACGATATCAGCGACGCCATCATCGCCAATGTGGTGCCGCAAGCGCTGTACGAAATCGACACCCTTTGTCGGCGCTACTTCAAGTGTCAGCCGCGTATCGTCGGCCGCGATCTCGATCTCGGCCTACAGATCAATATCGATCGGCCGGGTGAGGTCGGCGCCGACCGTTTGGTCGACGCGGTGGCGGCGCACAACCGGTATCCTGGGTGGCTCATCGTGATCGATTTCGGCACCGCGACCACACTCGACGTGATCAGCGAGGCCGGCAATTATGAAGGCGGTGTGATCGCCCCGGGCGTTAATCTGTCGCTCGAGGCACTAGACCGCGCGGCGGCCAAGCTGCCTCGAATTTCGATAGAAAAACCACAAAGTGTCATCGGCACCGGCACCGTCTCGGCGATGCAGTCTGGGGTTTACTGGGGGTATGTCGGCTTGCTCGAAGGGTTGGTTGCGCGCATCAAGACCGAAGTCGGCCAGCCGTTGACCTGTGTCGCGACCGGTGGGTTGGCGGCGTTGTTCAATGACGCCACCGAGGTTATCGATATTGTCGATCCCGACCTAACACTGCACGGTCTGTGCCGCATTCACCGATTGAATCAGTGACCGAACCAACCGATACCCAAGCCGACGACGAGCTGGTTTTCGTGCCGCTTGGCGGTACTGGCGAGATCGGCATGAACCTCAATCTCTATGGCCTCGACGGCAAGTGGTTGATGCTCGATCTCGGCGTGACCTTCGGCGAAGACGCGCTGCCGGGCATCGAAGTGGTAATGCCCGATCCGTCGTTCATCGAGGAACGCAAGGCGGACCTTCTCGCCATTGTCTTGACCCACGCGCATGAGGATCATTTGGGCGCGGTGCCGTATTTATGGCCGCGCCTCGGTTGCCCGGTTTATGCCTCACCGTTCGCGGCGGCGATGCTGCGCCGTAAACTGGCCGAGGCCGGACTGGAAGACCAGGTCGAGCTGCACGAGGTTCCGCTTGGCGCGCGGTTCGAGATTGGCCCCTTCGATCTCGAGTTCGTCACCGTCACCCATTCGATCCTCGAACCCAACGCGGTGGCGATCCGCACCCCCCACGGTACGGTGCTGCACACCGGGGATTTCAAAATCGAACCGGAGCCGCCGGTCGGCGACGCCACCGATGTCGAGAAACTAACGGCTCTGGGGAAGGCGGGGGTGCTCGCCATGGTCTGCGATTCGACCAACGTTTTGCAAAACGGCAGCTCGGGGTCGGAGGCTGATTTGCGCGTCAGCCTGGATGAGGTGATCGCCGGTCGCAGTGGGCGCGTTGTTGTCACTACCTTCGCCTCCAACGCGACACGTGTTGACACAGTGGCGCGGATCGCGGCACGCCACGGCCGCCACGTGGCTTTGGTCGGCCGCAGCATGTGGCGGATTGTCGATGCGGCGCGCGAGGCGGGTTATTTACGTGACCTGCCGCCGTTTCTGTCGGACAGGGACATCGGCTATCTGCCACGCGACAAGGTTCTAATATTGGCCACCGGCAGCCAAGGTGAGCCGCGCGCCGCGCTGGCTAAAATCGCGGCGGAGGACCACCCGAACATCGGGCTCGAGCCCGGCGATGTGGTGGTGTTTTCGTCCAAGATCATCCCGGGCAACGGAAAGTCGATCTATCGTCTGATAAATCGCTTGGTGAAACTCGGCATCGACGTCGTTACGGAGCGAGACGCCTTCGTTCATGTCTCCGGTCACCCGGCGCGTGACGAACTCGCGCAATATTATGAGTGGGTGAGGCCGCGCACCGTGATTCCGGTTCATGGCGAGGCGCGACATTTGCGTGAGCACGTTGCCTATGCGCGATCTTGCGGCGTGCCGAATGCGGTGCTGGCGGAGAACGGCGACGTGATCCGACTGGCGCCGGGAAACATCGAAATCGTCGACACGGTGCCAACAGGGCGGCTCGCGCTTGATGGCAACACGCTGATTCCGATCGACAGCGACATTCTGCGCGAGCGCCGCCGGATAATGCGCGAGGGCGTCTTGTTCGTCACCTTGGTGATGGACGAGAGTGGCGCTCTGCTGGCCGACCCGCAATGGCGCGCCCAAGGCGTTCTGGTCGACGGCGCCCTGCCCGAAGGTGGCCTCGCCGACACCGTCAGGCGCAACCTCAAGGCGCTTTCGGCGACCAAACGCCGCGACGACGAACTCGTGCGCGAAACCGCGCGGCTCGCCGTCCGTCGTGAACTGCGTCGCGTTTACGATAAACGGCCGACGGTGACCGTTGAGTTGGTGCGTATTTGACGCGGCACATTTAGCCGCCGCGATTTCTTTGCGGTCAATTTGCGGGTGGTTGGCAGCTGCCGGCGGTCTTGGCCGCAAACAGCACATCGCGAATTTCCGTGCGATCGTTAACATCGAAATCTTCGACCGATGCGCCCTGTTCGCAAGCCCCGACATATCTGGTGAAAGCATTCATTGTCACCTCGCCCCAAACGCCATCCCTCAGACCGGGTTTGTCGGCATCGTTGGGGACGTCGAACCCCAATTCGATGAGCAATCCCTGTATTTCGGCGACAATCGGGTCTCGCGTCGTAACGCCGCTTGTCGCCGGGGCCGTCTGAGGGGCCTTGGTGGCGCCGCCGGGTGACGGCGCGTTGATGCGAACCAATAATTCCCTCCGGCCAGCGCCGGAATCGGTTAGCAAGAGTCGGTAGTCCGCGGCGGCCGCGCCCTTCTTGACATCCAGGGTCACAACGCCGTTCGCCGCGGAACCGTAGGTAAGGGTCTTCGTCACATTGGCCGATGATGGCGACTGTCCGATCCAATTGGCTTCATACGGCAATACGCCGCGCGACACGACGATCGTCGCGGTCGCGTCCGCCTGATTGGCGCTCACTTCAACGATTTCGGAAGGCGAGACAGTGAAGGTAACGCCTGCGGTCTTTACATCGACACCGCAATTCTCCAGCGTCTCCTCCGATGGCGCCTGCTCGACTAGGTCGGCGAAGCCGGCAAAGCGTCGACTTGCCATGCGCAATACCGTCGTCAGTTCCTCGACTTCCATCGTGGTTGTGCCGGCAAGCGAGGCTTCACCCACAATGGCTGGTTTCGGGCTAACTCGCGCTGGCGTGACTCCGGTGATTTGGCCCGCAAAAACAGGCAAACTGGTGCCGAGAGTACTGACCAGATTGGCAAGGTCTGGTTCGGTGTCAATTAATGCCCGATTGACCAAGCCGCGAATGCGTTCGACTGCGTCATAAAGCGCGAGGCCGCCATTTTGGACGATCGGAATAGCGAGTTGTACCCGTTGGGACTCGGTTTTTGCCGTAGCCAGCGCAGCATCCAGTTCCGCCAGTTCGCGCGTGCTAACCGCACGATTGGCGCCGAGGATGGCTTCCGCACGATCGAGCGCGGGAACAACGTCTATAAGAAGATTTTCGATACCCGCTTGTTGGGTACCCGCGACCCTCAGCGGGCGGACCGCGGCGAGCGCACAATTGACTCCGTTAGCGCCCACTGCGTAGATGATTTGGCGCGGGCGGCTGCGGAGGAATGTGCCGGCGCCATAAGTGGCCGCACCTGCGGTGCCCAAACCGATGATCACATCCGTGCTTGCTGATGTGGCGGCAAAAAATAAAGCGAGTGCGGCCATCGGGATCACCGCCAAGCCCACGCCGGTGTTCAAGATCGCTTGCTCGCTAATCGCGTCGTAATAGGCTTCACGAAGGTCGTCTGCGTAGCTGACCGACGCTTCCATCGTCGGATTTGCAACGACCGATTTCCGTGTATCTTTGTCGACTCCGACATACGGATCGATTAGAGACGCGCACCCCGCTACTTGCAGAGTTATCGCGCCGGCAAGCAGGACACAAAAGACCAGCTTTGCCTTCAAATACATTAGGCGCCCTCCCAGCAAAATGAACCGCCGCAATAAACGTAGATGCCTAACTAAATTGGCTAACTCTGGAGCCTCCATCGCGAAGCATTCTGGCGTTACTTAATTTCAGTCAACCAGACTAGCCTATTTGTTATCATTAATTGTATAATTTCTTATTCGAGTCAACCATTGGGTGCAGAAATGACGCGCATGTTGACCTCACAACAATCAACCTACAAGAAATTTCGAAAGTGGATGAAAAGGGATCTATCTGCGCTTCCGGATGACGTGGGGCGAAAACAGGTCTGGGAAGCGTTTCGTGAATTCAGTGAATTGCCAGACGCCGACGCTCGTCAGGCTCTTTCGTTTGGCACCGATCCCTTGGTTTTCATCAAACCACTGCCCGGAGCGAATGGTTTCTTCGATGAGCGAAAACCGTCACGCGTTTTGTTTGCGGACAAATTGGTGCGCCGGTTCGAGGCGGATGCCAAGAACGCGGACTTGCAGCGAGCGGTTGAGGCGAAGCTTCTGCACGAGATGGTGCATTGGGGTGACCATAAAGACGGCATCGATCAACCCGGTGAGGAAGGTGAGAATTTCGAGTTGGCGGCATACGGCCGTATTGTGCCGGTGGATGGATTTGCGCCGTCAAACGTCGCGGAATCCTTAGCCGAGCATCGGGCCGAAGAGTATCAATCAAAGTCCGATGATCCTCGTGGGATCCGTAACAATAATCCGGGCAACATCCGGATTGGCGACAATTGGCAGGGCCTGGCCAGTGATACTGAAAAGGCGCCTTTCCAAAGTGACGAGACGGCGTTTTGCGTTTTCAAGGCTCCGCGATGGGGAATTCGCGCGATGTGTCGCGTGTTGATCCGATACCAAGATCAACACGGCCTCGATACAGTGGCCAAAATGATCCAACGGTGGGCGCCCCCGGACGACAACAACAATACGAACGCCTATATCGGTCACGTCGCGCAACGGATGAACCTAAGTCCGAACCAGGCATTCGATTTCGCTGAATACGCCTTTGCTCGACCGATGGTCGAAGCCATGATTCAACATGAGAATGGGATGCAGCCATACAAGGACAGCACGTTGGACCTAGGCTTGCATTTAGCTGGAATTGAAGCGCCAACGACATAGTCCGCGATTTGTGCTCGCTTGGTCGGCGACTTTGGTAAGCCTTTTCTGGCTCGCGGCATGTTGCGCCGCGTCATCGGAGAGCGGACTGGTTTGTGGATTGAATGTCCCGCTCTGATCGCGACGGTCGATGAGTGATTACCGAGAGTCGAGTGGCGGAATAGTGTTGCGAGGCCGAAGATCGCTTGCCAACGCCCGGTGGGTTGGCTACGGCTCGCTCTCCTATGATGGATCGGTTTGAGAGGCTTTAAAGGATGATCGGCAGATTGAACCATGTGGCGATTGCGGTGCCGGACCTTGACGCGGCGCGGGCATTGTATCGCGACACGCTTGGCGCCGAGGTGTCCGATCCGGTCGATGTAGCGGAGCACGGCGTGACCACGGTTTTCGTGACTCTGCCGAACACCAAGATCGAGTTGCTTCACCCGCTTGGCGATGCATCGCCGATTGCTGGCTTTCTGGAGCGCAACGCCGCCGGCGGCATCCACCATATCTGCTATGAGGTTGATGACATCCATGCGGCGCGTGATCAGTTAAGCGAACAGGGCCTGCGCGTGCTCGGTGACGGCGAGCCCAAAATCGGCGCCCACGGTAAGCCTGTGCTGTTTCTGCATCCAAAGGATTTCTGTGGCACGCTGGTCGAACTGGAACAGGTCTAACGGTGCGCTCCAATGAGTGGTCTCGAGGTCTCTGTCATTTTCCTGATCATGTGGTGGTTGGTGTTGCTCACCACACTGCCGTTTGGCGTCCAGCGGCAGGAGAACCCCGAACCAGGCACTGAGGTCGGCGCACCGGAAAACCCGCGTCTGTGGATGAAAGCGCTGGTCACGACGTTAATCACCACCGTGCTGACCGGCGCGCTTTACATCGCCGCCGAGAATGGCTGGTTGCCGCTGCGGGAATGGTTGTCGCCGTCGTCCCCCTACGCGAGCGACGACGGCGGTTGATCAATTCTTCAGGTTTAAGATCAAAAAAAAAGCAAGACCCATTGGCCTTGCCCGGAAAAAAGTTTTTTCTCGGCCTTATCGCTCCCCACAAGCGATCACGGACTTTTATCCGAAACGGCCGATTTACCTCCCCAAACCTGGACCAAGCGCGCGCTCTTCCACTTCGACGCTGCGCCATCCATGAGGCACTATAGGGCTGCTAATCCACCGCGTCACCACAAAAAATGCCGCCTGCAGCGCCGAATTTGGCACGGCGTGACAAAAATTCGTCGTTTTTTGCCGCCATGCTATTTTATTGAACATGAGCAGATTGGCCTTTCTGATTGTTTTTGCGGCAGTTTCTGGAGCGATCTTGCTTGCGGCGACCACTGAAACAGTTGCTGACGAACCTTCGGTCTGGGTAAGCCCGTACGATTGCGCCGCCTTAACCGCTCACCGGCCTGACGCATCGGTTGAATATCGACCGGGGGTGGATGCGGCCGGCCGTCCCGTGGCGCCGGCTGATCTGCCTGGCCATGAGTCACTTGCGATTGGCACGGACGAGGTCTCGATCGAGCTCAGGATTCCGCTTAGCGAGTTCTACGAAGCGCCGGCCTCGCTACAGCCTCTGATCGGCAACGCGGAGATCGATCCGGGGCGCGTCACCGTGCGCGACGGAGTCGCCTATCTCGGCGACCACCGCCTGACCGACCAAGACCAAAATGCGATTGCCCGAGCTTGCGCAGAACGACTTTAACGCGGTGGCCGTGCCACAATTTAGACGTTCTCCTGATGTAGCCGGACCAGATGGTTCCATTTGATCGGATAGAGCTCTAGATTGCGCGTCCGCCGTCCCCCCAATGCCGAACGGATCCGCCGTGCGCTTGTCTAGCTATTTTCTCCCGACACTTAAGGAGAATCCCAGCGAGGCTCAAATTGTCTCGCACCGATTGATGTTGCGCGCCGGCATGATCCGCCAATCGAGCGCCGGCATCTACAGTTGGTTGCCGCTCGGCTATCGCGTGCTCAAGCGGATCGAACAGATTGTGCGCGAAGAGATGGACGCGGCGGGCTGCCAAGAAGTGCTGATGCCGGCGGTGCAGCCGGCGGACCTATGGCGCGAAAGCGGGCGCTACGAGGATTATGGCCGCGAAATGTTGCGCATCACCGATCGGCATGACCGCGACATGTTGTTCGGTCCGACCCACGAAGAGGTGATTACCGACATTTTCCGGCAGACCATCCGGAGCTATCGCGATCTGCCGAAGAACCTCTATCAGATCCAGTGGAAATTCCGCGACGAGGTGAGGCCACGTTTCGGCGTCATGCGGGGTCGCGAGTTCCTGATGAAGGACAATTACTCCTTCGACATCGACATCGAAGCGGCGCGCAAATCCTATAATCGAATGTTCGTCGCCTATTTGCGCACGTTCGCGCGCATGGGGCTGCAAGCGATTCCGATGCGCGCCGACGCCGGGCCAATCGGCGGAGACATGAGCCACGAATTCATCATTCTGGCGGAGACCGGGGAGAGCGAGGTGTTCTGCGACGCGTCGCTGCTTGGTCTCGATGTGCTATCCGAATCCGTCGACTATAACGCTGATCTCCAACCGATGGTGGACACCTGGACGTCCTATTACACCGCGACCGACGAAAAGCACGATGCGGCGGCATTCGAGGCGCAGGTGGAGGCGAAGAACCAGAAGGTCGCGCGCGGTATCGAGGTGGGCCACATCTTCTATTTCGGCACCAAATACTCGAAGGCAATGGGCGCCGAGGTGGCGGGGCCCGATGGCGAGCCGATCACGGTCGAAATGGGCTCCTACGGCATTGGCGTGTCGCGCTTGGTGGGCGCGGTGATCGAAGCCTGCCACGACGATGACGGCATCATTTGGCCGGAGAGCGTTGCGCCGTTCAAAGTCGGTTTGGTCAATTTGAAGGCCGGCGACGCCGCCTGCGACGCTGCTTGCGACGATCTCTACGCCAAGCTAGACGCGGCCGGTTGCGACGTGTTGTACGACGACCGCGACGACCGTGCCGGGGTCAAATTCGCCACCATGGATCTGGTCGGGCTGCCCTGGCAGTTGGTGGTCGGCCCGCGCGGACTCAAAGACGGCGTGGTGGAACTCAAGTCGCGGGCCGCCGATGAAAAACAGACGCTGTCGCCCGAGGCGGCGCTCAGCAAGTTGACGGCCTAACGCGTGTTCAACGCCTATGAACGCTGGGTCGCCTGGAGGTATTTGCGGGCACGTCGCCGTGAAGGTTTCATTTCAGTGGTTGCCGGTTTCTCGCTGGTCGGCATTGCGCTCGGCGTCGCCACGCTGATTATCGTTATGTCGGTGATGAACGGCTTCCGCGAGGAGCTCCTGAGCCGTCTGCTCGGCATCAATGGCCATGTCACGGTGTTCGCCGAACAGATGGGCGAAGGGATCGATAAATTTGACGGACTGGCGGCGGAAATCCAAACCGTCGACGGCGTGACCCGTGTGACACCACAGATCGAATCTCAAGTCATGGCGACCGCCGACGGCCGTGCGCGCGGCGCTCTTGTGCGGGGGATACGGCCAGAAGATTTACGCAGGCGAGAGATTGTCGTATCCGGCGCGACCGAGGGCGCGATTGATCGGTTTGGTGTGGAGGACGGTGTCCTGGTTGGCTACCGCCTTGCTAGTATGCTCGGCATTGGGCCGGGCAACTCGATCACCCTGGTTTCGCCGAAAGGCCGCTCGACCGTGGCTGGCACGGTGCCCTCGGCACGGGCCTATCCGGTGCTCGGCACCTTCAATCTCGGCATGTCGGAATATGACGCTCTGTTGGTGTTCATGCCGCTCGACCGGGCGCAGGCGCATTTTCGCATGGGCGACATGGTCAATCAGATCGAGGTGTTCACCGACGACGCCGACACGGCGTGGCTAACCAGCCAGAACATTACATCGGTGGCTCAGGGTCGCGCCTTTGCCCAAGCCTGGAGCCAGCGCTATTCGCACCTGGCGAACGCCCTGATCGTGGAACGGAATGTGATGTTCCTGATCCTGACCCTGATCATCCTGATCGCCGCCTTTAACATCATCGCGAGCCTGGTGATGCTGGTGCACGATAAAGGGAAGGGCATCGCGATCATGCGAACCATGGGTGCCACCCGGGGCGCCATATTGCGTGTCTTCTTCCTGACCGGGGCTGCGATCGGCGTGGTGGGCACCGGCACCGGTGTGGCGCTCGGCTTGGCCTTCACAACAAATATTCAGCGCATCCAAGGGTGGGTCGAGACCGTGTTCGACACCGCGGTCTTCCCGGCGGAGATCTACTATTTGACCCGGTTGCCTGCGGTGATCGATCCAGAAGAGGTGACGACGATCGCGGTGATGAGCCTCGCCTTGTCGTTCCTGGCGACGGTCTATCCGGCATGGCGAGCGGCCCGGCTCGATCCCGTGGAAGCGCTGCGCTATGAGTGAGCCGCCGGCCGCGCCGGTTTTGGCGCTCGACGGCGTGGTGCGCCGATTTGATCAAGGTGGCCGTACGCTGGACGTTCTGACCGGGGCCAGCGCGTCGATCGCCGCCGGCGAAGTAGTCGCGCTGGTCGGCCCGTCGGGATCAGGCAAGTCGACCTTGCTGCACATCGCCGGGCTGCTCGAACGGCCCGATGCTGGCGAAGTCCACGTCGGCGGCACCGCATGCGGTCGACTGGGCGACAGCGGGCGCACCGAGGTGCGTCGGCGCACGCTGGGATTCGTGTATCAATTTCACCATTTGCTGCCCGAGTTCTCGGCCCAAGAAAACATCATGATGCCGCAGTTGATTGCTGGCGTGCGACGGGGGCAGGCGAAGGCGCGAGCACTCGAACTGCTTGAGCGGGTCGGGCTGACCGAGCGGCGGAGCCATCGGCCCGGACAGCTTTCCGGCGGCGAGCAGCAGCGCATCGCGTTGGTGCGCGCGCTGGCTAATCATCCGAAACTGCTGCTGGCGGACGAGCCGACCGGCAACCTCGATCCGGAAACCTCGGAGCGGATGTTTGGTGAGCTATTAAGACTGGTGCGGGAGGAAGGTTTGGCCGCGCTGGTCGCGACCCACAATCCGGAAATTGCGGCGCGGATGGATCGGACGCTTACTTTGCGGGCCGGGCAGGTCGAGACGGTGGCTCGTTCGTAGGTTCGCCTGCGGACTTTGTTTTGCGCGCGGGGTCTTTCAAGGCTTCTTCGACGGTGTTTCGGTGGGTTTCCAGCTTTCGCGTGACCTCGCCGCACGACACAATCTTGCAAACCAGTGTCTCGATCTGACACCAGGCGCTATGCCGATTGGGGTCGCCGGCGCGATCGGCGCAGCTTGCCCAAAGGCGGGCAACCAACGGCGCGTCCTTGCCGTGCTCGCTCACCAGCTTGGACGCTACGCGCGTAATATTCAGTCGGCCAAGAGGCATCGGAAATGCTTATTCGCTTCCATTCGGGACCCCAAACTTGCACACACTTATGCGCAATATGACATTCGGATGACGGAACGACTGTGAACTAGTTCACAGCGTCGTGATCAAAAGTCCTAACGCTTGACAGCCAGGGCTATCTCCAGTCACGCTGTTTCATAGCAACCAGCCGTCACAAAAAGGGCTCGAGCATGACCAGAAAATTGATCAAATTAGCCGCCGTCGCGGTTGCGACCACAGCGTTCACCGCTGGCTCGGCGCTAGCAGGCACCCTGTGCGGAGGTCAGTCCCACGAGGTTTCGTTGCCGACCGAGACGGTCTCGACCGAGACCGATGGCCCGATGACCGTGGTTGAAACCACCACGCGGGAAGTTCGCTAAGCCTGATTTTTTGCCGGCCGATGCGGCCGGTTGGATTTGGAGCGAGACCAATCCGTCGCGGCCCAGCCGCGGCGGTTTTTTTGTCGCGTCAGTAAAGCCGAGTGCGGTACCCCTCAGCGATCACCGCATCGGCTTCTGCCGCCTCTCCTTCGGAAATGGCGTTGCCGGCAATTTGCTCTGAGATCATACGGCCTAAACCGGGCAGCACGCCCCGATCGACGCGCGAGCCGGGATCCCAGACTTTGCCGCGCATGAACGCCTTGGCGCAGTGGAAGTAAGCCTCGCGGACCGTCACCACGGTGACCGTCGTGGGGGTTTTCCCAGCGAACTCGAAGCTCTCACGCAATGTTGGGTCGGCGACGATTTTGGCGGTGCCATTGACGCGCACTGTCTCATTGATGCCCGGCACCATAAACAACAGGCCGACCTGCGGGTTGGCGACAATATTGGCGAGCGAATCCAGCCGGTTGTTACCGCGCCGGTCGGGGATCATCAGCGTCTTGTCGTCAACCACACGGACGAAGCCCGGGCCGTCACCGCGGGGGCTGACATCGACAGCGCCGTCCGCGTCCGTGGTCGCCAGACACATCAGCGGCGACATCTCGATCAACTGGGCGCAGTAGCGATCGAGCCGGGTCAGCTGTTTTTTGACCACCCGTTCGACGGGTTGTTCGTAGAGCGCGCGCAGTTCGGTTTCGCTGGTGATCTCGGCTTGGTACGATTCGGCGGGCATGGCGCCGTCTCCTGGTCTGAAGGGTCAGCCAAGTCTAGGCCGCGTGCCCGGTCGCGTCCATCGGCTGACAGCGCCGGCGCGGCGTGGGACGTTAGGCGTATCGAAACCGTATAACCGAGTCGTTCATGGCCCACGCAGACTTCGTCCATTTGCGCGTTCACACCGCGTACTCCTTGTCGGAAGGTGCCATCAAGGTACCGGCGCTGGTGGAGTTATGCGCGAAGAACCGGATCCCCGCGGTGGCCATTACCGACACCGGCAACTTGTTCGGCGCGTTGGAGTTTTCTCTCGCCTGTGCTGGCGCGGGCGTGCAACCGATTATTGGCTGCCAACTGGCGATCACGCTGGACTCGGGGACCGGCTCGAATGGCCACGGCGCGTCGCACGCCGCGCCGGCGCCGGCCGAGTTGGTGGTGCTGGCTCAGGACGAAGACGGGTATGCGAACCTGATCAAGTTGGTTAGCAAGGCGTTTCTCGACAGCGAAGGCGGAGAGGCGGCTCAGCTCCCGCTGGGTGCCCTGGACGGTGCGACCGGTGGGTTGATTGCCCTGACCGGTGGCCCAGCCGGGCCGGTGGGGCGCTTGCTCGCGGACGGGCAGGCCGCAGCAGCAGAGTCGGTGTTGACGCGCTTGATTGGGCTGTTTCCGGACCGACTTTATGTTGAGCTTCAGCGCCACGGCCGCGCCGAGGAAGAACGGGTTGAGCCGGCCTTGCTCGAGCTCGCACTGGCCCATGACTTGCCATTGGTCGCGACCAACGAGGCCTACTTTGTCGATCGCGGAATGCACGAGGCGCACGACGCCTTGCTGTGCATCGCCCACGGCGCCTATGTCGGCCAGGAAGACCGACCACGTGTCACGCCCGAGCATTATTTCAAGTCGGCCAGAGAGATGCGCGAACTCTTCGCAGACTTGCCCGAGGCGGTGAATAACACGCTCGCGATCGCCGAACGCTGCGCGGTTATGGTCGAGCGCCGTGATCCGCTATTACCCAATTCGCCGAAGATCGAAGCCGGCAAGACCGAGGCCGAAGTCTTGCGCGAGATGGCCCTAAGTGGGCTCGATGGGCGGCTGACTGCGCAGATCTGGTCGGACGAGATGGATACGCAGGCACGCGACGAGACCGCCGCGCCATATCGTGAACGGCTCGACTACGAGCTCGCCATGATCTCGCAAATGGGCTTTGCCGGCTACTTCCTGATCGTCGCGGACTTTATCCAGGAAGCCAAGGATCAAGGCATTCCGGTCGGGCCGGGTCGTGGTTCGGGCGCTGGCTCGGTTGCCGCGTGGGTTCTGGGGATCACCGACCTCGACCCGCTTCGGTTCGGCCTGCTGTTCGAACGATTCCTCAATCCCGAGCGCGTCTCGATGCCGGATTTCGACATCGACTTCTGCCAGGACCGCCGCGATGAGGTGATCGACTACGTCCAGCACGAATATGGCTACGACCGCGTCGCGCAGATCATCACTTTTGGCAAATTGCAGGCACGGGCGGTTCTGCGCGACGTCGGCCGCGTGTTGCAAATGCCTTACGGCCAGGTCGACCGGCTTTCCAAACTGGTGCCATACAACCCGGCCAATCCGGTAAGCCTGAAAGAAGCCATCGAGTCCGAAAACCGCTTGCAGGAAGCGCGCGACCAAGAGCCGGAGGTCGGCCGCTTGATCCGCATCGCACTGCAGCTCGAAGGGCTGTATCGCCACGCCTCGACCCATGCCGCCGGCCTGGTGATCGGCGACCGGCCGCTCGATGAATTGGTGCCGCTGTATCGCGATCCTCGCTCGGACATGCCGGTCACCCAATTCAACATGAAGTATGTCGAACAGGCCGGCCTGGTGAAGTTCGACTTTCTCGGCCTTAAGACACTGACGGTGCTGCAACGCGCCTGCGAGCTGATTGCGCGGCGACACGACCCGGTCGATCTGGCGAAGTTGCCCATGGAGGACACCGAGACCTTCGCCCAGATGAGCCGCGGCGAAACCGTCGGCGTGTTCCAGTTTGAAAGTTCGGGCATGCGCAGTCTGCTGCGCGAAGCAGGCGTCAATAATATCGAAGACATCATCGCGCTGGTGGCTCTCTATCGGCCCGGCCCGATGGAGAACATTCCGAAATATGTCGGCTGCAAGCACGGCAACGAAGAGCCGGAATTCTTGCACGACACGATCACGCCGGTGACCAAGGACACCTATGGCGTGATCATCTACCAAGAGCAGGTGATGCAGATCGCCCAGGTATTCGCCGGCTACACGCTCGGTCAAGCGGACATTCTGCGCCGCGCGATGGGCAAAAAGATCAAATCGGAGATGGCGGCGCAGCGCGAGACTTTCGTGGACGGCGCCGTGGCGAAAGGGGTCGACAAAGGCCGCGCGAGCTACGTGTTCGATTTGGTCGACAAGTTCGCCGGCTACGGCTTCAACAAGGCGCATTCCGCCGGTTACGCGTTGGTGGCGTATCAAACGGCGTACCTCAAGGCCAATTACCCGGTCGAGTTCTTGGCCGCGTCGATGAGTCTCGACCGTGGCAACACCGACAAGTTGAACACCTTCCGACAAGAGCTCGATCGCTTGCGTATCGGGCTTTTGCAACCCGATATCAATCGCTCGGGCGTCGATTTCGAAGTCGAAGTGGATGAGGTTGGCGCGGGCGCCATTCGCTATGCGCTGGCGGCGGTCAAAAACGTCGGTGCCGCGGCGATGCAGGCGGTGGTAGCCGAGCGCGAGGAGAACGGGCCTTACAAGGATCTGTTCGATTTCGCCCGGCGCCTCGACACCGGCCAGATCAACAAGCGGCAGATTGAGAATTTGGCAAGGGCAGGGGCGTTCGATTGTTTGGACCCGAACCGCGCGCAAGTCGTCTCCGCCGCCGATCTGCTTTTGCGGCATGCCAATCTCGCGAATGAAGAGCGCCAGAGCTCGCAGGTGAACCTGTTCGGTGAGGCAGCGGACGACGTGGCCACGCCGCCGCTGCCGGTGGTCAGCGACTGGCCGATGCTTGAACGACTGCAGAACGAATTCATGGCGTTGGGCTTCTATCTCTCCGCGCATCCGTTGGACGCCTACGGTCCCGGCCTCGAGAAGGAAGGCGTGACCAGTTATGCGGCGCTGTCCGAGACCGGTGCCGACCGCGTGGTGCTCGCTGGCGTGGTGCTGTCCAAGCAGGAGCGGAATTCCGCACGGGGACGCTACGCCTTCGTGCAGATGTCCGATCAGAGCGGATTATTCGAAGTGACGATCTTTGCGGAGACCTTTGCTCAGGCGCGCGATCTGCTCGAGCCGGGGGAAATGCTTCTCGTGCGGGTCCAGGTGCAGCGCGACGAAGAGCTGTTGCGGCTTACCGCAAGCGACGTCAAGGCGCTCGATGCCCGCTTGGCGCGCCATTGCGCCGGCTTCCGGGTGTTCGTTGGCGCCGATGTGACGGTCCCGGCGTTGAAGAGCGTGGTCGAGCGCGAACGCACCGGGCGCGGCGAGTTGCGGGTGGTGGTCCCGTTCAATGGCGCCGGAGAGGTGGAAGTGGTCCTCGACGGCGGCTATGCCGTGTCGCCGGCGGCGCGCGCCGCGCTCAAGGCGGTTCCGGGGGTGATCGACGTACACGACCTCTGATTTGCGACATTATGGCGAGGATTCCAGGCCTTCGGGCTTGTCAAAGCCGGGTATAGGCGGTATGTCCCCGGCTCGTTTAATCACTCACGCGAGCATGCGGCAGTATTCAGGCATGAGTATCTGCCGATCCGGTGTCTAAGCCATTTGGCCTGGACTTGACGCTCGCGGCGGCTCAACCGGAGAAGGAGATAACCTGTGACGGTGCCTACCTTTACCATGCGCCAGCTGCTGGAAGCTGGCGTGCATTTCGGTCATCAGACCCATCGTTGGAACCCGAAAATGGACCCGTTCCTGTTCGGGGTTCGCAACGGCATTCACATCATCGATTTGCAGCAAACCGTGCCGATGCTTTATCGGGCGCTGGAGTTCGTGCAGAAGACGGTGTCCGGCGGCGGCCGTGTGTTGTTCGTCGGAACCAAACGCCAGGCGCAGGAGCCGGTTTCGGAATCGGCGAAACGCTGTGGCCAGTATTTCGTCAATCATCGTTGGTTGGGCGGCATGCTGACCAATTGGCGAACCATCTCGAATTCGATCAGCCGCTTGCGCACGCTCGACGAGCAACTTGACTCGGAGCAAAGCGGGCTGACCAAGAAAGAGCTGCTCAATCTGACCCGCGAACGCGAGCGTTTGGAACGCACCTTGGGTGGCATCCGGGAAATGGGCGGCCTGCCGGACGTGATCTTCATTGTCGATACGAACAAAGAAGAGATCGCCAAACACGAGGCCGTCAAGCTCGGAATTCCGGTGATGGCCGTGGTCGACAGCAATAGCGACCCGGAAGGCATCACCTACCCGATTCCCGGAAATGACGACGCGACGCGTGCAATTTTGATGTATTGCGATCTGATCGCTCAAGCGGTGATCGACGGATTGCAGGCCGAGCAGGTGGCGTTGGGGACCGACGTGGGGGCTAAGGAAAACGCCCCGACCGAATCCTTGAAGGGTGCGCCGGCCGCAAAGAAAAAGGCGAAGCCGAAAGCGGCGAAACCAGCGGCCGCGCCGGCCGCAGCCGAACCGGATGCTGACAAAGCGGTAACGCCAGCGGTCGCGCCGGCCGCAGCTGAACCGGATGCTGACAAAGCCGCGCGCGACACGCCGGAGCCAGCCGCCGAAGCCGACAAGGCCCCGGCTGAGAAAACCGAAGAGGCGACAGACAAACTTAAGGAAGCGTAGAGCGAGGACGATGGGCAGGTTTGCCCATTGTCGGTTCGTGACGGAAAGAATTGAGGACGAGGATGGCTGAAATCACTGCATCCCTGGTCAAGTCGCTGCGCGACCAGACCGGCGCTGGCATGATGGATTGCAAGAAGGCGCTCACCGAGACCAGTGGAAACATAGATGAAGCGGTCGACTGGCTGCGCACAAAAGGCCTTGCTGCGGCGGCCAAAAAAGCGGGCCGGGTGGCTGCCGAGGGCTTGGTGGCGATGTCCGTTAGCGGTGGCAACGGCGCTTTGGTTGAGGTGAACTCCGAAACCGACTTTGTTGCACGCAACGAGGATTTCCAGAATTTCTGCGCGACCTTGGCCGATATCGCCGGGTCGGTTGGTGGTGATCTGGAAAAACTGAAAGCGGCTGACTACCCTGAAACCGGGAAAACCGTTGAAGGCCAACTTACCGAAATGATCGGTAAGATCGGCGAGAATATGGTGCTCCGTCGCTCGACCGGTCTGTCGGTTGGCCAAGGCGTCGTGGCCAGTTACATGCATAACGCGGCCGCGCCTGGCCTCGGCAAGATCGGCGTTTTGGTGGCGCTCGACTCAACCGGAGATGTCGACAAGTTGGCGGCGTTCGGCAAGCAGCTTGCGATGCACGTCGCGGCGACGCGACCGGAAGCAGTGACGCGTGATGGCGTCGACGCCTCGTTACTCGATCGCGAGCGGGCGGTTCTGGCCGAACAGGCGCGCGATTCGGGAAAGCCGGAGAACATTATCGAAAAGATGGTCGAAGGGCGGCTGCGCAAGTTCTATGAGGAGGTTGTGCTGACCGAGCAGACTTTCGTCATAGACGGCGAGACCAAGGTGTCGGACGCGATTGAGGCGGCGGCGAAAGACGCCGGCGCGCCGGTCTCCGTCACCGGTTTCATCCGCTACGAGCTTGGTGAAGGCGTTGAAAAGGAAGACTCGGATTTTGCTGCGGAGGTGGCGGCGCAGCTTCAAGACGGTTGAGCTCTCCACTGGCAAGAGGGGCCCGCCGCGGCGGGCAACTTTGCCCCGACAATGGGTCACACTTGGCGTATAGTGCCCGCGGTGACCTGTCTGTACGGAATTCAGGCGAGGCGCGTTACTGCGTCGCCTGTAAACTATTGTCCGATTGACCGAGGCCCTGGAGGACACGGATGGCGTCAGAGGAAGCGTTGACGACGACTCCTTCGGCACGTTTCGGACGCGTCCTATTGAAACTCTCCGGCGAGGCCCTGATGGGCGACCGCGAATTCGGGTTCGATCCCGACGCGGTATCCTTGATTGCCGCGGACATACAGCAAGTTCACCAGATGGGCGTCGAAATTTGCCTGGTGGTGGGCGGCGGGAATATTTTCCGTGGCATGTCCGGTGTGGCGGCGGGGATCGACCGGCCAACCGCTGACGGCATGGGAATGCTGGCCACCGTGATCAATGCGATGGCCTTGCAGAGCACGCTGGAGGGTGTGTCGGTGCCGACCAGAGTGCTGTCGGCGATTCCCATGCAAACCATCTGCGAGCCCTATATCCGTCGGCGCGCTGTGCGCCACATGGAGCGCGGCCGCGTGGTGATTTGCGCCGCCGGATCAGGCAATCCCTATTTCACCACCGACACCGCGGCCGCCCTTCGCGCGGCCGAACTCGGCTGCAATGCTTTGTTGAAAGGCACTCAGGTGGACGGGGTGTACTCATCCGATCCGGTTGCCGATCCGAGTGCCACCAGATATGAGACCCTGAGCTATGCGCAGGTTCTTCGCGACGATTTGAAGGTCATGGATGCTTCGGCGATCTCGCTGGCCCGGGAAAACGAAATTCCGATATTGGTCTTTTCGATCCATAGTCCCGGCGCATTCCCCGATGTAATCTGCGGGACTGGAAAATTCACGACCATAAACGTGGGGAGGTAAGGCAATGGCATCGTTCGACCTCGCCGATTTGCGCCGCCGCATGGACGGAGCGCTTGAGGTGCTCAAGCGCGAGTATGGCGGGCTTCGGACCGGACGGGCTTCGGTAAACCTGCTCGACCCGATCCAAGTCGATGCCTATGGCTCGCAAATGCCACTCAATCAAGTTGCGGCCGTCAGTGTTCCGGAACCGCGTTTGATCACGGTTCAGGTCTGGGACAAATCAATGGTCAAGTCGGTCGAAACCGCGATCCGCGACGGCGGTCTGGGTTTGAATCCGATGAGCGACGGTCAATTGGTTCGCGTGCCAATTCCCGAGCTGACCGAAGAGCGGCGCAAGGAACTGGCCAAAGTGGCTCACAAGTATGCCGAAGAGGCGCGTATCGCGGTGCGCAATGTGCGGCGCGACGGCATGGATAATCTCAAGCGCATGGAAAAGGCCGGGGACATATCCGAAGACGAGCATCGTCAACATGGGGACGAAGTTCAATCGCTCACCGATTCAATCATCACGTCGATCGGCGAGGCGATGGAACACAAGGAGCAGGAAATCCTGCAGGTCTGACTGATTTGATGGAAACCGCCGCATCGCGAGACGCGCACGCCGCGCCGCCCAGGCACATTGCCATCATCATGGACGGTAACGGCCGCTGGGCCATAAGTCGTGGCTTGCCTCGGGTCGCCGGCCACCAGCGCGGCGCAGACGCGGTGCGGGCGACCGTTCGCGCGTGCGCGGAACTTGGCGTCGGTTACTTGACCCTTTACGCGTTCTCCTCTGAGAACTGGAAGCGTCCAGCCGACGAAGTTCAGGATCTAATGGCGCTGCTGCGCGTTTATCTCAGGCGAGAACTGAACGACTTGGCGACGAACGGGGTTCGATTACGAGTGATCGGCGATCGCGCCGCGCTTGATCCCGAGATTCAGGCCCTGATTGTCGAAGCCGAGGATGTCACGCGTGAAAACCAAGGACTCAGGCTCGCGGTGGCGCTGAATTATGGCGGACGAAATGAAATCGTTGCAGCCGTCCAGGACATTGCCCGGGAAGTGTCCGACGGACGCATGGAGGCCGATGCCATCACGGCCAGCGTGATTGAATCCCATTTGCAAACGGATGGCATTCCAGACCCCGACCTGTTGATCCGGACCAGCGGCGAGCACCGACTTAGTAATTTTCTGCTGTGGCAAAGCGCCTATACCGAGCTGGTGTTTACGCCGGTCTTGTGGCCGGATTTTGGTCGGAAGGAATTGGAAGAATCGATACGTGAATTTCAGCGTCGCGAACGTCGCTATGGTGGTTCCAGCTCCTGATATGGCGATCTCGCCTGAGCTAAGGCTGCGGATTATTTCCGCCGTCATATTGGCGCCGATTACGCTCGGGGTGGTTTGGGCCGGTGGAGCATTTCTGCTCGCCGGGTTGTTGATAGCGATCTTTTTGCTGGCCCGTGAGTGGGCGGCCTTGGTGGCCACGCCGGGTGGGGTTATTTCGATCGCCGCGCCGGCGGTGATCGGAGTTGGTGCCACATACGTAAATCAAGTTGGGTGGGCGCTAGTCGGGCTGGTCGTTGTCGGTTTGGTGTATCGGGCTGTGGGACGTGCCGATTCGCCGGACCGCAATCTCGCCGCGGTTGGTCCGCTGTATATCGGTGGGGCTTGTATGGCTTTGTTATGGCTGAGAATGCAGCCGGATGCGGGATTTGGCTTGGTTCTCTGGCTTTTTTTGGTGGTTTGGGCGACTGATATTGGCGCGTATTTTGTTGGACGAACGCTCCGAGGCGCCAAGCTTGCGCCAGCCATCAGTCCGGGCAAGACTTGGGCCGGGTTGGTAGGTGGCACAGGATGCGCGGCCGTAATCGGTGGTGGGCTGGCCTGGCTTACCGGACTAGTGGGCGCGCTTTTGGCAGCGGTCGCTGGTGGGGCTTTGGCGGTAGCGTCGCAACTCGGAGATTTGTTTGAGTCGTGGCTCAAACGCAGGCGAGGCGTTAAGGATTCGGGTAATTTGATTCCCGGGCACGGCGGATTGTTGGACAGGGTCGACGGATTAATGACTGCGGCGCCAGGATTGGCGATTTTGGCATGGCTCACCAAGCTCTAGGGGATCGCATGACGATTAGCGCACTGCCCAAAACGGAAGCGCCGCGAAGCGTCACCATCTTGGGCTCGACAGGCTCGATCGGCTGCAACACGGTCAGTTTGATCGAAGCCAATCCGGCCGCCTATAGCGTGCAGGCGCTGACCGCCCTGAAGAATGTCGGGCTGTTGGCTGAACAGGCAAAGCGCATGCGACCGGCCTTGGCCGTTGTCGCCGATGATCGGCAATATGCCGAACTGAAACAGGCCCTGGCAGGGACGGGCGTGCGTGTTGCGGCGGGCAAAGAGGCCTTGAAGGAGGCCGCGGCTTTGCCGTCCGATTGGGTCATGGCGGGGATCGTCGGCGCGGCCGGTCTCGCGCCGACATTGGAGGCGGTGCGCCGCGGTGCGGTGGTCGCGCTGGCCAATAAGGAATGCTTGGTCTGTGCCGGCGATCTAATGTTGCGAGAGGTCGCGCGCTACGGCGCGACGCTGTTGCCGGTCGATTCCGAGCACAATGCGATTTTCCAGGTCTTCGACTTCGTTCGGCCCGAGCGAGTCGAGAAAGTCATCCTGACCGCGTCCGGCGGGCCGTTCCGCGAGTTTGAACGGGAAGCGATGGCCGATGTCACGCCGGCTCAAGCCGTCGCCCATCCAAATTGGGACATGGGCGCCAAAATCTCGATCGATTCCGCGACCATGATGAATAAGGGCTTGGAACTCATAGAGGCCTATCATCTTTTCCCGATCGAGGCGGGTCAGATTGAGATACTTGTCCATCCGCAATCCGTCGTGCATAGCATGGTGGCGTATTGCGATGGTTCGGTGCTCGCTCAGCTTGGCTCGCCCGACATGCGTACGCCAATTTCATACAGTCTTGCCTGGCCAGACCGCATCGAAGCGCCGGTGCCACGTCTGGACCTCGCGGAAATCGGTAAGCTGACGTTCGAAAAGCCTGACATGGAAAGATTTCCGGCGATCCGACTAGCGCGCGAAGCATTATCGCTTGGCGGCGCGTTTGCGACGGCGCTAAATGCCGCGAACGAGATCGCCGTGCATGGCTTTTTGGACGGGAAAATTGGTTTCCTCGACATTGTCAGAATTGTCGAAGAAACTCTTGCGCACATTGAGCATGGATCGATCAATTCGCTCGAACACGTGTCCGAAATCGATCTCGATGCCAGAACAATTGCGAATAGTTTGATCGCCAATACGCGCCACAGCACCTAATTTATTCGTTTACCGTCACCGCTAGGACCCTCCATGGAAGCCCTGCTTGATTTTGGTCAGACACTATTATGGTTTCTGGCTGTGTTTACGGTGGTGGTCTTCATCCACGAATTTGGCCATTACGGCGTCGCGCGGTTGTGCGGCGTTAGGGTCGAGGTTTTTTCGATTGGCTTCGGTCGCGAACTGCTGGGACATACGGCTAAGTCTGGCACGCGTTGGAAATTGAGCGCGGTGCCGCTTGGCGGCTATGTCAAATTTTTCGGCGACGAAGGGCCTTCGAGCAGGATCGACAACCGCATTGAGCAGATGACGCCGGCGGATCGCGCTGTTTGTTTTCATTTCAAGCCGCTTGCCCAGAGGGCGGCGGTCGTCGCGGCTGGGCCGTTGGCAAATTTCGTACTCGCGATCGCCCTCTTGATGGGCTTGTACATGAGCGCGGGGCAACCGACGACACCGGCGGTGGTGGGCGACGTGCTCCCGGATTCAGCGGCAGCGGGGGCGGGTTTCTTACCGGGCGACCAGGTGGTCCGGATAGATGACAAATCGATCGACCGCTTCGAGGAGCTTCGAGAAATTGTCATGTTTAGTCCGGGGGTGCCCATGAATATGGGCGTGATCCGAGACGGCGCCGAAATTGACATCGATGTAACACCGCGTGCGGTCGAGCGCATCGGACCGCTGGGCAATGTGCACCTTATCGGCCAAATGGGCATCAGCGTCGCGGCAGGCGAATATGTTCGGCTGGGGCCGGTGACCGCGTTCGGGGCCGCGGTGACTGAGACATACAGTCTGGTCAAACGATCTCTGCAGGGACTGTTCGAAATCTTGACCGGCAGGCGCGATTCGAAGGAACTCGGTGGTCCGATCATGATCGCGCAATTGTCGGGGCAGAGCGCCGAGGCGGGTCTGCTGCCGCTAATAGAGTTCGTGGTAATCCTGTCCGCCACCCTGGGGCTGATTAACCTGTTTCCCATTCCCTTGTTGGACGGTGGACACCTTGCTTTCTATGCGTTCGAGGCCGTGCGCGGACGGCCGCTCGGCGAACGGGCCCAAGAGGTTGGTTTTATGATCGGATTCGCCTTGGTGATCAGCCTAATGGCGTATGCGACATTCAACGATCTAACCAGGCCGGCCGTGTTGGAATTTTTCGCAAATATCGTGGGTTAATGTAATAGTGGCGGGGGAAATAATGCGGGTAGTTACGCTGCGTAATGCGGCGGTTTTCGCGTGGGTTTTGCTCGCTGCGTGGACCAGCCTGATTGATCTTGCGCAAGCGCAAGAAACGGGCGTGCCGGATGTGATCACCGCGATCCGCGTCGAGGGCAATCAGCGGATTGAGGACACAACGGTTGTTTCTTATTTGAAGACCGTTGTCGGCGACCGCTTCGACGCCGGCCGTATCAACGAATCGCTCAAAAGTTTGTTCGCCACCGGCCTGTTCGCGGATGTCAATCTAACCCGCGATGGCAGCGCGTTGGTTGTCAGCGTGATCGAGAATCCGATCATCAATCGGCTCGCTTTCGAGGGCAATAAGCGGATCGAAGACGATGTGCTGCAAAGCGAGGTGCAACTGCGCCCGCGCACGGTCTATACGCGCACGCGGGTACAAACCGACGTGTCGCGCATCCTCGAACTCTATCGTCGAAGCGGCCGGTTTGCCGCCACGGTCGAACCAAAGGTTATTCAGCTCGAACAGAACCGCGTGGATCTCGTTTTTGAGATCAGCGAAGGCCCGCTTACCGGCGTGCAAAGGATTGTTTTTATTGGCAATGAAAACTTTTCGGACAGCACCCTTCGCGAATCCATCCAGACCAAGCAAAGTCGCTGGTGGCGCTTCTTCTCGAGCAGTGATTCCTACGATCCCGACCGATTGAGCTTTGACCGTGAATTGTTGCGCCGATTCTACCTGAAGGAAGGCTTTGCGGATTTTCGCGTGATTAGCGCGGTAGCGGAACTGACGCCCGATCGTTCGGCGTTCTTCATCACTTTCACCGTGGAAGAAGGCGACCGCTATCGATTTGGCACCATCGACATGGTCAATGAGTTGCCTGAGTTTGACGCCGAAACGGTGGAATCCAGGGTAACCACGGAGGAAGGCGATTGGTACGACGCGGAAGAGGTTGAGGAAAATATCCAAGACCTGACGGACGATATTGGCTCGCAGGGATTCGCGTTCGTTGATATCGAGCCGCAGATCGTACGCCGGCGAGAAGATAAGGCGATTGACGTCACGTACCGGATTATCGAAGGGGACCGCGTCTACGTTCAACGAATTGATATTACAGGGAATGTGCGAACGCTAGATCGCATTATCCGTCGGAACGTCCGGCTCGCCGAAGGCGATGCGTTTAATGCGGCGCGGCTGCGTCGGTCTCGGACGTTGATCCAAAATCTTGGGTTTTTCTCGCGAGTCGATATCAACGATCAACCGGGCGACGTGCCGGACCAAGTGATTGTCAATGTCGACGTCGAGGAACAATCGACCGGCGAAGTGACCTTCGGCGGCGGCTTTTCAACCACTGACGGCCCGACCGGATCGGTCGGAATTCGGGAGCGAAATCTGCTCGGCCGCGGTCAAGATTTGTCGCTCCAGTTCATCATTTCCGCAGTGACACAAGATCTCGATCTGAGCTTTACCGAACCGTATTTTCTCAACCGAGACTTTGCCGCAGGGTTCGACGTATTCCGTCGTGAACGCGAGTTTCAAAATTCTTCGTTCGACAGCAAAGATACCGGTTTTTCGCTGCGCGGCGCCTATCCATTATCGGAGTATCTGTCGCAATCTCTCCGGTACACGCTTTCGCAAGAAGAGATCGACCCGGAGTCGAACGCGCCGCAGTCAATTTTGGATCAAGCCGGCGAGACTTTGATTTCCCGCGTCGATCAGACGTTGCTATACGATCGACGTAACAACGCGAACGACCCCACCGAAGGTTATTTTGGCCGCTACTCACTGGCGGTTGCCGGTTTAGGTGGTGACAAGAATTTTTTGTCGCAAACCGTTGGGGCGGGCTATTATTACTCGTTCTGGGATGATTTTGTCGCTTCGGGGTTGGGCGAGGCTGGCTATATCTTCTCGTTCCAGGAAGACGAGAATATATTGATCTCGGACCGCTTTTTCCTTGGCGGTAACAATTTCCGCGGTTTTGCGGTCGGCGGCTTGGGACCGCGAGATATCAGCACGGAAAGTGCGTTGGGCGGTAACCTGCTCTATAAGGGGACACTTGAGCTTGCTTTCCCCATAGGATTGCCAAATGAGCTCGGCGTGAAGGGACGCGTATTTACCGTCGCCGGCACGCTGAAGGAACTTGACACGACAAACCGCAATGCCGTGGATACCGGGAGTATTAGAGTTTCGGTTGGCGTGGGTGTGTCGTGGGCATCGCCATTTGGACCGGTCAGACTTGACCTGGCCAAGGCGGTGCGCAAGGAAGGATTTGACGAAACGGAGATTCTGAGTTTCGGATTTGGGTCGTTTTTCTGAGCGGGGGCCTTATCCGTAGCCGCAGTACACGGCTCCGTATTAATAACAAACACAATGGAGAAGATTGTGAGCCCCAAGCGATTGCGTTTGTGCCTGCCCGCTCTGGCACTTCTAGTGGCGATGACCCTCACTTCGGCGCCTGTTCGCGCGCAGGAAGACGGACCCGACCGGAATCCGAGGCTGGGTGTGGTGGATTTGCAGCGGATCATGCGTGACTCGACCGCGGCGGGCAAAGTCCGCACCGAAATCGAAGCGAAGCAGAATGAGTATCGGGAACAAATTAGCGCGCGCGAAAATGAGCTACGCGAACAACAGGGCGAGCTCGAAAGACAACGCACGATCTTGTCTGCCGAAGCATTCGCGGCCCGTGAGGCCGAGTTTTCACAAAAGGTCGAGGCGCTTCAACGCGAGGTCGCAGAGCGTAATCGGCAGCTTGAAGAGTCGCTGGCCTATGGCATGCAGCAGATCCAAGTGTCGGCGTTGAAGATTATCGCCCGACTTGCGGACGAGATGAAACTGGGGCTGGTCCTCGATAAATCTCAACTGCTTCTGGTTACCAAGGGCTTGGAATTTTCCGAAGAGGCGCTCGAGGCTCTCAACGTCGAGCTGCCGGCGGTGTCGACCACGCCGCCAGAAGCGTCGCAATAGCTCGGCGGCTCCTGGCCTTCTATGCCCGACCCAAGGTTCTTTGGGCGCCCGGAGCCGATCGTCTTAGCGGAGCTGGCGCGGCTTATCGACGCAGATTTGTCGGATACCGCAGATCCGGAAATGTCGATCACAGACGTGGCGCCTTTGGAGACAGCCGACGCTCATCACGTTAGTTTTTTTGAGAACCGGAAGTATCTCGATGCGCTTGCCGCAACCAAGGCCGGAGCGGTGATCCTGGCCAAGGCGGTCAAAGACCGGGCGCCGGCGGGTACGGCGCTGCTGCTCTCCGACAAGCCATATCAATCTTACGCGCTGGCGGCGCAGGCGTTTCACCCGATTGTCGCGGTGGATGAACCGGGCATAGATGCAGCAAGCTACATCGATGACAGCGCGGTCGTGGCTCCAGACTGTCAGGTCGATGCAGGAGTTGTGATCGGGGCCGGCGCCAGCATTGGCGCGCGGAGCCGAGTCCGCGCAAATGCCGTAATTGGCCCAGGTGTAGAGATTGGGAAAGATTGCGATATCGGCGACGGCGCTTCACTCAGTCACTCCGTCCTAGGCGACAGAGTAACCGTCCATCCCGGCGTTCGAATTGGCCAGGATGGATTTGGTTTTGCACCTAGCCCCGCGGGTCACACCAAGGTGCCGCAATTGGGCCGCGTGATTATCGAGAATGATGTCGAGATCGGTGCCAACAGTACGATTGATCGCGGCAGCGGCCCTGATACAGTCATCGGCGCGGGCAGCAAAATCGATAATCTCGTACAGATTGGCCACAATGTGCGAATTGGCCGGAATTGTCTGATTGTCGCCCAGGTTGGTATATCGGGAAGCACCCAACTTGGCGATTTTGTCGTGCTTGCGGGGCAGGTCGGGATTTCTGGTCATCTCAAGATTGGGAATGGCGCCATACTGGCTGCAAAATCGGGTCTGTCGCGCAGCGTCCCAGACGGAGAAACCTTCGCGGGAATACCGGCACGGCCGGTTCGCGAATGGCGGCGGATTAGTGGAATGCTAGGCCGGATGGCAAGGCGGGGCCGCGAGGAGAAGGACTGAATGACCACCGAAACGTCGGTCGCCGGCGTCGAAATCGACATCCAGCGGATCATGGAAATGATCCCGCACCGTTACCCGTTTCTGCTAGTCGACCGGGTGCTGGAGATCGTTCCGGACGTTAGTGCCACGGCGCTTAAGAACGTGACCGTAAACGAGCCGCATTTTGTTGGACATTTTCCCGCAACGGCGGTCACGCCCGGCGTGTTGATCATCGAGTCCATGGCGCAAACCGCAGCTTTGTTCGTTGTGCATACGCTTGGGGCTGAGGCCGAAGGCAAACTGGTTTATTTCATGAGTATCGACGGGGCGCGATTTCGCAAACCCGTGGTTCCCGGCGACAGCATGATCATTCATGTCAAGAAGGTGCAAAACCGGCGCAACGTTTGGAAGTTCGCGTGCGAGGTGAAAGTGGCGGAGACCTTGGTCGCTGGCGCGACCATCGCGGCAATGATTCTCGACGAATAGCGTTATTCAGTGAAAGCGATACAGAGATGACAGCCGAGATCGTCAATACCGCGCCGAGCATTCACCCCACCGCCGTGGTCGAAGACGGCGCGGAGCTTGCGGCGGGCGTGTCCATCGGCCCGTTTTGCTCGGTCGGCGCTCAGGTGAGCCTCGACAAGGGCGTCGTTCTCGAGTCCCACGTGGTCTTGGCCGGGCGGACGCGAATTGGGGCCGGCACGCGGATCTTCCCGTTCGCGTCAATTGGGCATCGGCCGCAGGATCTGAAATATCGCGGCGAACCCTCGGAGCTCATTATTGGGCAGAATAATGTGATCCGCGAACACGTCACCATGAACCCGGGCACGGAAGGCGGCGGCATGGTGACGCGTGTCGGTGACGAGTGCTTGTTTATGGTCGGCGCCCATGTCGCGCACGATTGCCAGGTTGGTGACAGCGCGATCCTGGCCAACAACGCCACATTGGCGGGACATGTAGAAGTGGGCGAGTTCGCCATTCTCGGTGGATTGAGCGCGGTCCACCAGTTCGCCCGGATTGGGCGCCACGCCATGGTCGGTGGCATGAGCGGGGTGGAAGGCGATGTCATCCCCTACGGCTCGGTGATGGGCAACCGCGCGCACTTGTCGGGTCTCAATGTAGTGGGGCTCAAGCGGCGCGGCTTTTCGCGCGACGTCATTCACGATTTGCGCAAGGCTTATCGGCTGTTGTTCGCGGAGGAGGGGACGATGGCCGAGCGGCTAGACGATGTCGCGGAGGAATTCAGCGACAACGAACCGGTCATGGACATTGTCAATTTCATCCGCTCCGACAGTTCGCGCGCAATCTGCCAACCCAAACTTGATCGTGCCGCCTAAGCTCGGTGTGCTGGCAGGCGGCGGCAGTTTGCCGCGCCAAATTGTCGAGGCATGTCTGGAACAGCGGCGCGAGGTTGTGGTCGTGGCGTTCGAGGGCGCGACCGACCAAGAGACCGTGAGCCAGGTCGAGCATTGCTGGGCGCGGCTGGGCGCGGTCGGGCGGATAATCGGGTGGCTACGCGAACACGAAGCCGAAGAGCTGGTCCTTGCGGGCCGTATGGCTCGACCATCCTGGTCAACGGTGCGGCCGGACTGGCGAGGTCTAAAAATGCTGCCGAAAATATTGTCCGGCAGCCAGGGGGATGACGCGGTTCTGACGCTCGCGATCGGCGAGCTAGAGGCCGAGGGGTTTCGCGTTGTCGGCGTTCACGATGTTCTGCCGGGCGCGCTCGCCGAGTCGGGGGCGATGGGGCTGATCCAGCCCGACGCAACCGCGCTCACGGACATTGCGCGTGGGGTTGAGGTCGCACGAGCGCTCGGCGCTGCGGATGTTGGACAAGCGGTGATCGTCCAGCAAGGCGTCGTGCTCGGCGTTGAAGCGGCGGAAGGAACCGATGCCTTGATCAAACGATGCGCTGGTTTGCGTCGCGATGGGTCGGGCGGCGTCTTAGTCAAATGCGCCAAGCCGGCGCAAGATTCGCGCGCCGACTTGCCGTCGATCGGGCCCGAAACCGTTCGTGGCGCGGTTGAGACCGGTTTGCGCGGGATCGCCGTTAGCGCCGGCGCATCGTTGATTCTAGAGCGGGCCGAGACGTTGGTCCAGGCCGACCGGAATGCCTTGTTTGTCTACGGGATCGAGGGATCAGCGTGAGCGATGACGGCGAGGGGTCGGGACCGCTCGTCTACCTGATTGCCGGTGAACCGTCCGGCGATTTGCTCGGAGCGCGGCTGATGGCCGCATTGCAGGAAAAAGGCAGCGGACCGTTTCGCTTCGCCGGGGTCGGCGGCGAGCGCATGACTGCCGCGGGTCTCCGCAGCCTGTTCCCGATGGCCGAACTATCGGTTATGGGCTTGGTCGAGGTGTTGCCGCGCGCGCCACGTCTATTGTCTCGCATACGCGAGACGGTGCGCGATATCCGTCGTCGCCGGCCTGATGTCGTGGTGACCGTCGACGCGCCGGGTTTCTGCTTCCGGGTGGCCACCAGACTGAAGGGCGCCGGAATACCGCTGGTGCATTATGTGGCGCCGACCGTATGGGCTTGGCGTCCGCGTCGCGCCGCTAAAGTCGCGCGACTATTCGATCGTTTGCTGACCCTGCTTCCGTTTGAGCCGCCTTATTTCGAGCGCGAGGGCCTCGCGTGCACTTTCGTCGGCCACCCGGCGGTGGAGGAGGCGACGCAGGGACAAGGAGACGCTTTCCGCACGCAACAGGGGATTCCTGCTGACGTTCCGTTGCTCGCGGTGCTGCCGGGCAGTCGGGTTGGCGAAGTCTCACGCATGCTACCGGTATTCGCCGATGCTGTCGGTTTACTGGCAAACCGCATTCCGGACCTTCACGTGCTCATCGCAACGGTGCCCAGCGTGGCAGAGAGGGTAAATGCCGAGACCGCGTCCTGGTCTACCCCTGTCACGATTATCGGTGCCAGTGAAACGAAGGCGGACGCGTTCGCCGCGGCGGACGCGGCGATTGCTGCTTCGGGGACGGTGACGTTGGAACTGGGAGCGGCGCGAACGCCCATGGTTGTTGCCTATCGCATGGCGCCATTGACCATGTTCATCGCCAAGCGGTTGGTTCGCGTGCCCTATGTAACGTTGATGAATCTTGTGTTGGGGCAAGGCGCCATTCCCGAATTGATTCAAGAAGCATGCACCGCTGAAAATGTCGCCGGCGAGGCCGAAAAATTATTGGTTGATCAAGCAGCACGCGCCGCTCAGATTGGCGCTATCGAACAAGCATTGGCCGCGCTCGGTGGGTCGTCGGACGAACAGACACCAAGCCAGCGCGCGGCGCGCGTGGTAGCGGACATCGCTCGGCGCGCGGCCACCCCAAACTCGAATCCATAAGGGAGACCACAGGACATATGGCGGAGACAAACGGGTTTCGAATGTTGCACACCATGCTCCGGGTCAAAGACCTGGACGCATCGCTCGACTTCTACACCAAGTTGCTCGGCATGCAGCTGCTACGAAAAAGCGACTTCCCGGACGGCAAGTTCACTCTGGCCTTCGTTGGGTATGGGCCCGAGGTGAGCAATGCGGTCATTGAGCTGACCCACAATTGGGATCAGGAAACGGCCTATGATCTTGGCGACGGTTACGGTCACGTGGCGCTTGGCGTGCCGGACATTTACAAGACCTGCGACACGCTCAAGGCGACCGGTGGCAAAGTCGTTCGCGAGCCGGGCCCGATGAAACACGGCAGTACGGTGATCGCGTTTGTCGAAGACCCGGATGGCTACAAGATCGAGCTGATCGAGCAGTCGTAGTTTAGAGCCGATCGTCGCCGAACCAAGCGTTCAGCGTTCGTCGATCGATACGTAGTCGCGTTTGGGCGCGCCGGTGTAAAGCTGGCGCGGCCGGCCGATTTTTTGGCTCGGATCTTCGATCATTTCATTCCACTGAGCGAGCCAGCCGACCGTGCGCGCGACCGCGAAGATCACGGTGAACAGATCCATCGGAATGCCCATGGCGCGCAGGATAATTCCCGAATAGAAATCGACGTTCGGGAACAGTTTACGATCCACAAAGTACGGATCCTCTAGCGCAATCCGTTCGAGTTCCATCGCGAGCTTAAGCGTCGGCTCGTCCTGCACGCCGAGCTCGTTAAGAACCTCGTGCGCTGAGGTGCGCATGACAGAGGCGCGCGGGTCGTAGTTCTTGTAGACCCGGTGGCCGAAGCCCATCAGCCGGAACGGATCATCCTTGTCCTTGGCGCGTTCCAGGAATTCGGGAATCCGTTCGACGGAGCCGATCTCTTCGAGCATGCGCAAAACCGCTTCGTTGGCGCCGCCATGGGCCGGCCCCCAAAGCGATGCGACGCCGGCGGCGATGCACGCGAACGGGTTTGCGCCCGACGACCCTGCCAAACGAACCGTCGAGGTAGACGCGTTTTGTTCGTGGTCGGCGTGCAGGATCAGAATGCGGTCGACCGCGCGCGCGAGGACCGGATTGACGTCATATTCCTCTGCCGGGACGGCAAACAGCATATGCAGGAAATTCTCGGCATAGGTCAGGTCGTTGCGCGGATAAATGAACGGCTGGCCGGTCGAGTATTTGTAGGCCATGGCGGCGATGGTCGGCATCTTGGCGATCAGCCGGTACGAGGTGATTTCGCGCTGGCGCGAGTCATTAATGTCCAACGCGTCGTGATAGAAGGCGGACAACGCGCCGACCACGCCGATCATGATCGCCATCGGATGCGCGTCGCGCCGGAAACCTCGGTAGAAATAGGTAAGCTGCTCGTGGAGCATGGTGTGATAGCTAACGTCGTGTGAGAACTTGTCCTTCTCCGCCCGGTTCGGCAGATCGCCGTAGAGCAGCAGGTACGACACGTCCATGAAGTCGCTGTGCTCGGCCAAGTCCTCGATCGAATAGCCGCGATGCAGCAATACGCCTTCTTCGCCGTCGATGAAGGTGATTGCCGATTCCGCACTTCCGGTAGAGGTGAATCCGGGATCATAGGTGAACATCCCGGTTTCCGCGTAGAGCCGCCGAATATCGATAACGTTGGGCCCGCTGGTACCTGACAGCACCGGCAGTTCGACGGACAAGCCGTTGTTTGCGTCCGTCAAAGTAATAATCTTCGCGGTCTCCGGCGTACCGAATTTGCTAGCCGACTCGGACATGCGGATGATCTCTCCTAATTGTGCGGAATGGCAAGCGCCCCCACTTGCTCATGACCGGCCCGGAGCATAGTGATTTGTCCCGGCTTTGGCAATTTTAGTTGCGGCTGCAGCGTACGGCGCGCGCTTTCTTCGACAAGGAAATCAGGGGTTTATAAGGCAGCTAACCGTGCCTTCACCAGGTCCTTGCCGAGCACGGACATAACTTCAAAAATTCCCGGCGAAGCGGTCGATCCGGTTAGCGCCGCACGCAGCGGCTGTGCAACCTTTCCGAGTTTGATTTGCTCGTTTTCGGCGAAGTTTCTTACCGTATTTTCAAGCGTTTCCTCATCCCAAGTGCCCGTCTCTTCCAAATGTGCCGCTAGCTGCGCTAGCCGCGTCACGGCTTCCGGATCGAGCAATTTGGCGGCTTTGTCGTTCGGGGACGGCGCGGCGCTGTCGGCATAAATCAGAGCGGCCTCCGCGAGCGCGACAAGCGTCTGCGCGCGGGGCTTCAGACCCGGCAAGCCACGCTTCAATCGATCGAGGCTGGGTGCGTCCAACGCATGTCCGAGATGAGCCTCGACAAGCGGGCGAATCAGGTCGACTAGGCGCTCGTCGGCGGCTTCACGAATATAAATGCCATTGAGGTTTTCCAGCTTGGCGAAATCGAACCGCGCCGCGCCGCGTCCGACCGTGTCGAGGTCGAACCAGGCGATGGCTTGCTCGCTGCTGATCACTTCGTCATCACCGTGCGACCAGCCGAGCCGGAGAAGGTAATTGCACACGGCCTCGGGCAAATAGCCCATATCGCGATAGGCCTCGACACCGAGCGCGCCGTGACGCTTCGAGAGCTTGGCGCCGTCGGGGCCGTGAATGAGCGGGATGTGCGCGAACACGGGCGGCTGCCAGTCGAGCGCGGCGTAAAGTTGGCTCTGGCGGAAGGCGTTGGTCAGATGATCGTCGCCGCGGACAACGTGGGTGATCTCCATGTCGTGGTCGTCGACCACCACCGACAGCATGTAGGTCGGCGTGCCGTCGGCGCGCAGCAGGATCATATCGTCGAGCTGTTCGTTGGCCACGGTCACACTGCCCTGCACCAAATCTTCGATCACCGTTTCGCCATCGAGCGGCGCCTTGAAACGGATAACCGGCGGCACGCCCGCTGGCGCGTCGGACGGATCGCGGTCGCGCCAACGGCCGTCATACATACGCTTGCGGCCCTCGGCACGGGCCTCTTCGCGCATTGCCGTAAGCTCTTCCGGCGTGCAATAGCAGTGGTAAGCCTTGCCGGCGGCGAGCAGGCCACGGGCGACTTCGGCATGCCGGTCGGCGCGTGAAAACTGATAGATCGGATCGCCGTCCCAATCGAGCCCAAGCCATGACAAACCGTCGAGGATCGCCGCCATTGCCTCGTCGGTGGACCGTTTTCGATCGGTATCCTCGATCCGCAACAGGAACTTGCCGCCATTGTGCTTGGCGTACAGCCAGTTGAATAGCGCCGTGCGCGCTCCCCCGATATGCAACATGCCGGTTGGCGACGGCGCAAATCGGGTGACAACGGTCATGGTTCCTCCACGATGGGGATAAAGGATAGGCTGGCGCGGCGATTGACTAGCACAAACCGCTGAAATGAGCGACCAAACTGAAAATGTTTCCAGCGCATCCGCCCGGCAAACGAGAGCAGCTTTTCTTGATCGGATAGCCGGTTGGATCGCGGAACGGCTGCAGGGCGAACGCGACCGCTGGCCGCTGTGGATTCCGGTCGGTTTTGGCGTGGGTATCGCGGTCTATTTTAGTTTGCCGGCGGAGCCGCGCCCTGTCGTGGGCCTCGGCGTCCTCATCGCGGCGTCGGCCCTTCGGATGATCACGCGCAAGACGCGCGGCTTCGTTTCAATAATCTCGCTCGGCCTGGTGATCTGCGCGGCCGGTTTCGCCGTGGCTCAAGTGCGGACGATATTGGTCGATGGGCCGATCTTGGTGGAACGACACGGCCCTGCCTGGATCAGTGGCGTGATCCTTGATGTAGATCCCAGGACCAGCGGCACACGCGTGGTTTTCGCGGTCGAAGAGGTGCTCGGATTGGCCGTCGACCGGATGCCGAAGCGGGTCCGCGTTTCGATCCGTACAAAAGGCGTCGAACCGGTGCCAGGAATGACGGCGCGTGTGCGCGCCGTGTTGATGCCGCCGCCCGAACCCGTGGCGCCGGGCGCATTCGACTTTGGGCGTGCCCTCTATTTCCGGGGAATCGGTGCGGTCGGATACGCGGTCGGCGCGCTCGAGCCCGTCGACAACGGGCCGGACGCCCCGGCGACACGTTTGATCGAACAACTTTCGGCGTTCCGACTGGCGGTGGCGGAACGGATCAATACCGCCATGAACGAATCCGGCGCCTCGGCGCAAAGCGCGCCTGTTGCGGTAGCTCTGTTGACCGGGCTGAGGGGCCAAATCGCGGAAGATGTTTTGATCGCCCTGCGCGATGCCGGGCTCGCGCATTTGCTGGCGATATCTGGCCTTCATCTTGGCCTGATTGCCGGCATTACCTTTTTCACCATCCGTCTGGGGCTGGCATTGCGCGAACGGTTGGCGCTGGACTATCCGATCAAAAAGTGGGCGGCGGTCGCGGCGCTGATCGTAGCATTTGGCTATCTATGTTTGACCGGTGGCACGGTGCCGACGCAGCGCGCGTTTATCATGGTGGCGATTGTCTTGCTGGCGGTCTTGGTCGACCGCGAGGCGATCAGCATGCGTCCGGTCGCCTGGGCCGCCATGATGGTGCTGTTGTTGCGGCCCGAGAGCCTGTTGAGCGCGAGCTTTCAGATGTCGTTCGCCGCCGTGATTGCCCTAGTAGCATTCTATGAATGGCTCAGACGACGCACGGTGGTTCGCTCGCGGCCGCCGGAAGCGTGGCGACGTCCCCTGATCTATCTTGGCGCGGTCGCGGCGACCACGGTGGTGGCAAGCTTGGCGACTGGCCCGTACGCCGCCTACCATTTCGATCGCATCGCGCTGGCGGGCATGATCGCGAATCTTGTCGCGGTGCCGCTCACCGCGTTTTGGATCATGCCGCTCGGCCTGCTCGCACTAGTGCTGATGCCATTGGGCATGGAAAGCTTTGCGCTGGTGCCGATGGCGTGGGGCATCGACTGGGTGATCGCGGTCGCGCGGTTCGGCGCGGCCTTGCCAGCCGCAGTCTACTTGGTGCCTGCCTGGCCGGCGGCGGCGTTGGTTGCGATGACGGCCGGCGGGCTCTGGCTCACTCTCTGGCGTGGGTGGTGGCGCTTGGCCGGTATCGCGCCAATCGTCGTCGGTGTCATAGCAGCAGCGACGGCGCGCGGGCCCGATTTGTTGGTCGACGACGAAGGCAAACTATTCGCGGTGCGCGCATCGTCCGGCGACCTGGCTTTGTCGACCCGACGGACCAAGAAATTCGATGCCGAAATCTGGCTTCGACGCAATGGTCAGGCGACTTCGTGGCCATGGGTTGGCCAGGATCCGGACGCCTGGTCCGATGGCGGGCTAAGGTGCGATTCCTTGGGCTGCCTCTATCAGGGAGGTAGCGATGCGCGCGTTAGTTTGGTTATGCAACCGGGCGCGTTGGCGGAGGATTGCCATATTGCCGACGTGGTGATCAGCGCGGTGCCGGTGCGTGCGGCTTGCGACGGCCCGCATGTCACCATCGATCGGTTTGATCTTTGGCGCAACGGCGCTTACGCGGTGTGGCTGGGTCCGGACGGTGCTGTCCGTGTCGAGAACGTTCGGGAACGGCGCGGCGACCGACCCTGGGTCACGGATCGTCTCGCCGAGACTCAGTAGTGGCGCATCAATCCGACGAGGCGGCCCTGCACCTTGACCCGGTCGGGGCCGAAGATGCGGGTTTCGTAGGCGCGATTGGCTGGCTCGAGGGCGATCGACGCGCCCTTGCGGCGTAAGCGCTTCAGCGTTGCTTCTGCATCGTCGAGCAGCGCGACCACGATCTCGCCGTTCTCGGCGGTCTCGCAGCGTTCGATGACCGCGGTGTCACCGTCGAGGATGCCGGCATCGATCATCGAGTCGCCGGAAATCTCCAGCGCGTAATGCTCGCCTTTGCCGACCATGCTTCCGGGGACCTCGACCGCGCGTTCGGGATCGCGCAAAGCTTCGATCGGGGTGCCGGCGGCGATCCGGCCGTAAAGCGGCAGCGAGATCGTCTCGCTATCGGTTTCGACCGTGCGGCCGGGAAGCGGCGCGTCGAACCGGCCCTGCACCACGTTCGGCGAAAAGGTGCCTTTGGCCGGTGGTTCAACTTGCGCCGCGCCAACCGCGTCCTGCGGCAGTTTGAGCACCTCGAGCGCCCGCGCTCGATGCGGCAGGCGACGAATGAAGCCACGTTCCTCCAGCGACACGATCAGGCGATGGATGCCGGATTTGGAGCGCAAATCGAGCGCCGCTTTCATCTCTTCGAACGAGGGAGAGATGCCGGTCGCTTCCAACCGTTCGTTGATGAACGTCAACAGTTCGAACTGCTTGCGTGTCAGCATTTTCTCGCGATGCCCCTGTCACCACAACATCTAGAACAAAACCAAAACATCAACACATGTTCTAGTTTAGTTCTGGCTGGCCGTCAAGCGTTTCAGCACGCCGGCCAATGCACCTCAGAAGTGCTGCATACCGGCGGGGAAGAGGAGGGCTTGAACGCTATCGCCGGCGCTGGCCGGCGGCGCGTGCGGTGGACGGACGACCAGACAATCGGCGTCGGCGAGCAGAGACAGCATAGAGCTGTCCTGGCGCTCGAAGGGCGCCGCGATGAGTGCGCCGTCGCCGTCACGACTGAGGCGTGCGCGCAGATAATCCTGGCGCCGGTCGTTGGCGGGCAGGGGGCCGGCGAGGCGCGCGTCGCGATGCCAGTCGGTGTCGGCGGTCTCGATGTCGGCACCCAGCATGACCGCCAGCGCCGGGCGCAGAAACAGCAGCGCGCAGACCAAGGTGGAGACCGGATTGCCCGGCAGGCCGAGCACGGGTGTGCCTCCGAGATTGCCGAACATCAGCGGCTTGCCGGGGCGAATGGCAACGCGCCAGAAATCGACGTCGAGTCCTTCCTCGCCGAGCACCTGACGAACCAAGTCGTGGTCGCCGACCGAGACTCCGCCGGTGGTGACCAACAGATCATGACCCCGCGCGCCTTCCGTCATCGCGCGCAAGGCGCCCGCTTCGTCGGGTGCGATGCCGAGCACCACTGGCTCGCCGCCGCACGCCTCGACAACGGCGGCCAGAGCGATCGAATTGGAGCTGACAATCTGGTTGGGACCGATCGGATCGCCGGGCATGACCACCTCATCACCGGTCGCCAGGATCGCGACTCGGGGGCGGCGGCGCACCGCAAGCCAGGGGCAGTTCATCGCCGCGGCGAGCGCGAGGTCGCGCGCGCCCAGTACGCGTCCGGCGACAACGCCGACGTCGCCTTCGCGAAAATCGAGGCCGGCCTTGCGAATATGGCGACCAAGCTGGCCCGCCTCGGTGATCGTAATGGCGTCACCGTCGGCCTCGGTGTCCTCTTGGATGACGATACAATCGGCGCCGGCGGGTACCGGGGCGCCGGTGAAAATCCGCACCGTCTCGCCGGAACCCAGTGAGCCGTCGAATGATCCCCCGGCGGGTGACTCGCCGATCTGACGCAGGGTAACCGGCACCGTCGCGACGTCGGCGGCGCGCGCGGCGTAGCCGTCCATGGCCGAGACATCGGCGGGCGGTTGGGTCCGCCGGGCAATTGTCGGCTCGGCAAGAATCCGGCCGAGCGCATTGGACACCGCGACTTGTTCGGCCGACAACGGCGCGAAGGCGGCCAGTATTCGTTCGCGTGCTTCCTCGATCGGGATCATATTACGGCGCCTCGAAAGTGCCTGACTTGCCACCCGACTTGTGGATCAAGCGAACCTCGGTGATCCGCATGCCGCGGTCGACCGCCTTGCACATATCGTAGACCGTGAGCGCCGCGACCGAGGCCGCAGTAAGCGCCTCCATCTCGACGCCCGTGCGTCCGTTCAGCTTGCATGTCGCGGTGATGTCGACGGCGTTGCGCGCTGCGTCGCACGTCAGATCAACCGAGACCGAGGTGAGCACCAGCGGGTGGCACAGGGGGATCAGATCGGGGGTCCGCTTAGCGGCCATGATGCCGGCGAGACGCGCCACGCCGAGCACATCGCCCTTTTTGTGCCCGCCTTGTTCGATCATGCGTAGCGTTTCGGCATCCATCACCACGCTCGCCGCGGCGGTCGCGGCGCGTTCGGTCTCGGCTTTGGCGCCGACATCGACCATCACGGCCTTGCCCTCGGCGTCGAAATGGGTGAATTCGGCCATCAGGCTCGGCTCGCAATTTGTTGGGCCGTTGGTCGCGCGAGCAACGCGCGGGTCGCGTCGGCGACGTCGGCTTGGCGCATCAATGACTCGCCGACCAGGAAGCAATGCGCGCCGGCCAGCCCCAAGCGTTCGATGTCGTCCGTCGTCGCGATGCCGCTTTCGCACACGAGCACACGATCGTCGGGCACCATCGGCGCAAGGTCTTCGGTGGTCGCAATGTCGACAGTGAGGGTCTTCAAATTACGATTGTTGACCCCTATCAGCTCAGAGCGGAGGGCGAGGGCACGGTCAAGCTCGGCCCGGTCGTGGACTTCAACCAGCACGTCCATGCCGTGCTCATGCGCCGCGCTCTCAAGTTCCGCTGCCTCGGAGTCCTCGAGTGCCGACAGGATCAGCAGCACGCAATCGGCGCCCAAGGCGCGAGATTCGACGATCTGATACGGGTCGAGCATAAAATCCTTGCGTAGCGCGGGCAGGGGGACCGCAGCGCGGGCTTGTTCGAGATACGCGTCGGCACCCTGAAAGTAAGGTTCATCGGTGAGCACGGAAAGGCAGGTCGCGCCGCCCTCGTGATAGGCATGGGCGAGGTCTGCAGGATCGAAATCCTCGCGGATGATTCCCTTGCTCGGAGACGCCTTCTTGATCTCGGCGATCAGGCCAGCCTCACCCTTACCAAGGGTGCGCTTCAAGGCATCGGCGAAGCCGCGTGGCGCGCTCGCGGACTTGGCGGCGGAAAGCACGTCGGCCTCGCTTCGCTCGCGCTTGCGTCGGGCAATATGAGCGCGCTTGTCGGTGCAAATTTTCGCCAGCACATCGCTCACGACCCGGCATCCCCCGCGTCGTCATTGGTGATCTTTACCAGTCGGTCGAGAACCACGCGCACGTCGCCATCGTCGAGAGCCTTGGCGGCGCGGGCGGCGCCGGCGCGAAGATCGGGCGCTTGGTCAGCGACAACAAGAGCCGCGCCGGCGTTCAGCACAACGATATCGCGATAGGCGCTGGCGTCGCCATTCAGCAGAGCTCTGATCGCGTCGGCATTCTCGGATGGCTCGCCACCTTTCAGCGCGTCCAAGGTCGCGCGTTCTAGTCCGGCGTCTTCAGGCGTCACTTCAAAGGTCGAGACCTTGCCGTCTTTCAACTCGCAGACCGTTGACGGGCCGGTCGTGGTCAACTCATCCATGCCGTCCGAACCGTGGACGACCCACACCCGTTCCGAACCGAGATTGCCTAGAACCTCGGCGATCGGCCGCAGCCATTTCTCGTCGAACACGCCGATCAGTTGGCGCTTCGCGCCGGCCGGGTTCGATAATGGACCCAAAATATTGAAGATGGTGCGGGTGCCGAGCTCGATGCGGGTGCCGGCAACGTGGCGCATGGCGCCGTGGTGGCGCGGAGCCATCAAGAAGCCGATGCCGACGTCGCTGATCGCGGCTTCAACGGCCGACATATCGGTATCGATATTGACCCCGAGAGCGGTCAACACGTCGGCGGAGCCGGATTTGGAGGACATTGCCCGGTTGCCGTGTTTGGCGACGGGGACACCGCAGGCGGCGACCACCAAGGCGGCGGCGGTGGACACATTATAGGTGCCGGTCGCGTCGCCGCCGGTCCCGCAGGTGTCGATTGTGCCTGCCGGCGCGGCGATGCTGACGGCCTTGGCACGCATCGCCTTGGCGGCTCCGGTGATTTCGTCGACCGTCTCGCCGCGGACCCGAAGCCCCATCAAGAAGGCGCCGGCTTGCGACGGCGTGGCGTCGCCCGACATCATGATATCGAACGCGTCGCGCGCTTCGTCTTCGCCGAGCACCGCGCCGGAGGCCAGTTTTCCGAGGAGGGGTTTCAGGTCCGCCATGATTGGTCCTACGCCGCCACGCGGTGGCCGGTGAAGGCCAGAAAATTCGCCAGCAATTCGTGCCCGTATTGCGACGCAATACTCTCTGGGTGGAATTGAACGCCATGGATCGGCAGATCGCGGTGGCGCAGGCCCATGACGATACCGTCTTCGGTTTCAGCCGTGATTTCGAGACAGTCGGGGACACTCTCGCGCTCCACGATCAGCGAGTGATAGCGTGTCGCCGCGAATGGCGAGGGTATTCCGTCGAAAAGCGCATCGCCATGGTGATAAACTTGGCTGACCTTGCCGTGCATCATCTCAGGCGCGCGAACCACCTTGCCGCCAAATGCCTGGCCAATTGTTTGATGGCCCAGGCAAACGCCCAAAATTGGTATTTTACCGGCCGCGGTTTCGACAAGATCGAGGCAAATACCGGCCTTGTCAGGGTCGCAAGGGCCGGGGGATAGGACGATTGCGTCCGGCGCCATGGCTAAAACCTGTTCCGGCTTGACGACATCGTTGCGCCTCACGACCACCTCAGCGCCGAGTTCGCCAAGATAATGAACCAAGTTGTAAGTAAAACTATCGTAATTGTCGATTAACACTATCATTTCAGAATATTGCGCAACCTTGATCAGAGACCGTGAGAAAGATGGCCGTGGCCGTGAACGGTGCGAGAACAAAACAGCCCCCTAACGCCGCGTCAAGCGATGCATGGCGTGTCGTCCAACCCGGGAAATCCCTTGCAACCGCTCCGCGGCTGGGTAGGGTTGGCGCGATGATGACGATCCTTGCGTTTTCAGGGCTGCCCTTTTGATCGGCGATCGCCAACACCGGATTGGTGCCGAGCGATCCGATCCGAGCTGGTATGCGTCGATCGAGGCGCGCCTAGGGGCTGGGCTCGCTCTGCTGACGGTCGGATTTCTGGCCGGCTACGTCGTCGGTTTGGTCACCGGCGAGGAAGAGTTCGTCCCAATCGACGTTGCCTTTGCGCCGTCGGCCGGGCCTATGGTTGAAGCCCCCAATATCGCTGAAGAAACGCCGGTCCCGCCAATTGCACCGACGGCCCACCGAGCCGTTCCGGCGACGCCGTTGGCCGTGCCGTCGGAACGACCACCGCCCTTGGACGTCGCGGTAACGCGTCTGCCTGTCGCGCCGCCGAGCGATGCCATGATTGCCGAGGTGCCGCAGTTGAGAGTGCCAAGCACCGGTCCAATGATCGCGATTGTCATCGATGATCTTGGCTTGCTGGAGGCGGCGACCGAATCGGCCATTGCGTTGGACCCGTCATTTACGTTGGCATTCTTGCCATACGGCGACAAAGCGAGCGATCTCGCGACCAAAGCGCACAAAGCCGGCCACGAGGTGCTTCTGCACATGCCGATGGAACCCGACGGGCCGTTCGATCCCGGGCCGGACGCGTTACTGACTGGACTCGATCACGACGAGATTCGCAAACGCCTTGGTCTGGCGCTGGCGCGCGTGCCGCCGGCGATGGGTTTGAACAACCATATGGGCAGCCGCTTCACCACGGATGCCGAGGCGATGGCCGTGGTCCTCGATGAGGTCAACGCGCGCGGCATGATGATGCTGGATTCGGTGACCACGCCAAACAGCGTGGTTGGTGACCTGGCACAGGCGCTTGGCGTACCGAGCGGTTCGCGCGATGTGTTCCTCGACAATAACCGCGATCCGGCGCTGATTCATCAGCAGCTCGATGAGCTCGAGCGGATCGCTCGGGCCACCGGCAGTGCGATCGCGCTGGGACATCCGTATCAGGAAACAATCGCGGTGTTGACCGAATGGCTTCCGGCGGCGCGGCAGCGCGGCTTTCGCCTAGTGCCGCTAAGTCGTTTGACCAAGCCGCGACTTCAGCATCCCATGATCGCCGCCCAATTGCCCGACGACGACGACGAGCGGCGATAACTGACCGCCGTTGTTTATGCTCTAGTTGGTTTGGCGCGCGGCGAAACGCACCGCTTCCTCGGCGGCGCGTAACAGGGCACGCGCCTTGTTGTGGCTTTCCTGATATTCGAACTCGGGATCGCTGTCGGCGACCACGCCACCACCCGCCTGGACATACATAGTGCCGTCCTTGACCACCGCGGTGCGGAGCGCGATGCAGGTATCCATGGCCCCATCGGCGGCGAAATAACCGACGCACCCGGCGTATATGCCGCGGCGTTCGGGCTCCAGCTCATCAATGATTTCCATCGCGCGCACTTTGGGTGCGCCGGACACCGTGCCGGCCGGGAAACCGGCAATCAGCGCATCGATCGCGTCGGACTTGGGATCGATCTCGCCTTCGACGTTGGAGACCAAATGCATGACGTGGCTGTAATATTCGACCTCCATCTGCTCGGTCACGGTTACCGTCCCGGTCTTGGCGACGCGGCCGACATCGTTGCGCCCGAGATCGAGCAGCATCAAATGTTCCGCGCGCTCTTTCGGGTCCGCCAGCATGTCTTCCGCCAAGGCTTGGTCCTCGGCCCGGTTGCCGCCGCGTTTGCGGGTCCCGGCGATCGGCCGGATGGTGACGGTTCCGTCTCTGAGCCGCACCAGGATTTCCGGGCTTGAACCAACGACCGCGAAGCCGCCGAAATCGAGAAAGAACAGGAACGGTGACGGATTGAGCCGGCGCAGGGCGCGGTAAAGCGCAAATGGCGGCAGGGTGAACGGTACCCGGAACCGCTGCGAGGGGACCACCTGAAACACGTCGCCGGCCGCGATGTAGTCTTTCGCGCGTAGCACCATGTCGTGATAGGCCTCGCGGCTGACATTCGATTCCGGCTCCGGCAATTCCGCGCTGTCGGCGGCGCCTTGGTGCCCCATCGGCAAATTCCGATCCAGGTCGAACACCACGTCGCCAAGCCGCTCGCCGGCCATTCCGTAGGCTGAACGCGCGTCGACGCCGTCGACCGGACGCACCGGGGTGATCACGGTAATCATGTCGTCGACCGAGTCGAAGATCGCCATCACGGTGGGCCGCACGAATAGACCGTCGGGCACGCCAAGCACATCCGGGTTATCGTCGGGCAAGCGTTCCATCAGCCGGACGGTGTCGTACGCCATATATCCCACCAACCCGGCGGCCATGGGGGGCAGACCTTCCGGTAGTTCGATCCGTGACTCGAGCTCGAGTGCGCGAAACGAATCGAGCGCGCCTTTTTCACACGGCTCGAAGGCATCCGGATCATAACGTGCGTGACGATTTATCTCCGCGCGATCGCCGAAGCAGCGCCAGATAAGGTCGGGCTTCAATCCAATGATTGAATAGCGTCCACGTGTGGCACCACCTTCGACCGATTCAAGGAGAAAGCTGTTCGGCCGCCCATCGGCCAGCTTAAGCATGGCCGAGACCGGGGTCTCGAGATCGGCGACCAGGCGAGTCCAGACCACCTGCGGTTTGCCCGCGTTATAAACCTCCGCGAATTCATCGAAGGCAGGCGCGTTGGTCACGGCGTGCTGGATCCGACGTCGAACAGATTGTCGACCAGGGATTGATTGACCTGCACGCCATATTTGCGTCGCAGGGCGTCGCTGAACGCGATCTCAACATCGCCCTGCACACTGCGCTGCAATTGCCCTCGCAAATCGTCCACCGCTCCCGCCGTTTGGTCCGGTTCGGCGGGCAAGATTTGGTCGAGCACTGCGATTGCATATCGCCCGCTGCCGCTGATCACGGCCTCGGTCGCCTCTCCAGGCGCCAACGCGAAGATTGCGCTGATGAGATTTGGGCCCGCGGCGACAGAAAGGTCGCGACCGTCACGCGCGAACGGGTCAGTTATGACGGTTTCGACTTCGGCGTCCGATGCCACGGTGGCCAGATCTTCGCCCGCGGCGACACGGGAGGCCATGCCTTCGGCGAGTTCCTTGGATTGCTCCTCACGCCAGTTCTGTTTCCACGCGGCGATAACGTCGTCGCGGACAGCGGCGAGAGGCCGAAGTTCCGGCGCGATCACCGTGTCCACCCGCAGCACATAGGAGATGTTACCAGCGGTCTCGATCAGATCGGTCTCGACATTGGCCACCGACTCGAAGGCGGTGGACAGGAACTCCTGGATTGGCGGCAGGTTAGCGGCCGGTACGCCTTCGGGGGTCATGCCCGCCAAATCGACTGGTCCGACCATAGACACGGCAATGCCCAAGGCCCGCGCGGCGTCCTCGATGGTCGCGCCGCCGGCGCGCTCATCTTCCAGACGATTGCTCAATTCGTAGACGGCGTCAGACGCTTGTTCGATTTGCAACTCGCCCCTGATGTCGTCAGCGGCCTCTTCAAACGGCGTTATGTGGCCTGGAAAATCTTCATTGATTCGAACCAGATACCAACCGAAGGGCGTCTCAATGGGCGAACTGACCCGGCCCACGTCGAGAGTAAATACCGCTTCCGCGATCTCCTCGCTCGGCAGATCGCCGCGAACCACCATGCCAAGGTCTATGTCGCTTTCGCTTTGGCCGGCGAGTTCGGCACCAACGGTGAAGAAATCACCACCGGACAATAAACGTTCAAACGCGGCCGCTGCTTCTTCCTCGGTGTCGAAGACCAGGCGGTCGACGTCGCGTCGGTGCGGTACAGTGTAGCTATCAATGCGAAAGTCATATTCGTCGCGCACGCGCGCTTCGTCGACGTCAACTTCATCGAGTAGGTCGGCGGGCTTCAGAGTGACCAGGGTGATGCGCCGATATTCCGGCGCCATGAATTCCGCCTCGTTGGCCGCGTAATACTCCGCGACGGCGCCTTCATCCGGTTCGGGGGCGTCATCGACCTGGTCGGTGGTGACGATCGCGACCTGCGCGACCCGCCGCTCGTCGCGATAGCGTCGCAGAGCATCCAACGCCGCCTCGGGTACCGTAAGGCCGGCCGACAAGCTTCCGATCAACTGTTCCTGCGAGATCTGTTCGCGCACAAGTTCTTCATATTCCGTCTCGCCCAACCGGCTCTGATTGAGGACTGATTGATAGATCAGCCGATTGAAATGTCCGTGTTGGTCCTGAAACGCCGGATTCTCGGTAATTTCCGTGGCGACAATGTCGTCGGGCGTAAACAAGCCGAGCGACGATACCTCGCGGGTAACAATGGTGCGTGTTATCAAGCCGTCGAGCGCGCGATCGACAATTCCGAACGCGCGCGCCTGCTCGGCGTCGATCTGGCCGCCGGTAGCCTGGCGCAGGCTTTCCAACGCGCGGTTATATTCGTTCTGCAGATCCGAGGCGCGGATCGATGTGCCGCCGACATCCGCCACGGTCGGGTCCTGACCGCCGCGAAAAATGTCGCCGATACCCCAAACCGCGAAACTGAGCGCCAGCAGCCCCATGAAAAGCTTGACGACGAGTGACCCGGTCCGTTTGCGCATGGCGTCGAGCATGGTCGCGGCCTCGGTTGATAAGTTATTGAAATCGTGCGCACTAACAAGATTGCGCGGGCCGCATCATAGAAGCGCGCCTTAGTGGCGGCAACCGTCAAAGTGGAAGACGCAACCGGAGCGCTATGCGGGCCACCGGCCCTGTGCTAAACCGCCGCCGAATAGAAGCTCTTCAACAGACACATGCGGAACGGAATGGCGGACAGGCGACGGCCCTTGGTGGCCGGAAACTGGAAAATGAATGGCTTGCGCGCGGATGGCGCGGCGCTGGCCTTAGCGGTGGCGAATACGAGCGGGGCCGCGGCATGCGATGTGGTGGTGTGCCCACCGGCGACGCTGCTGACCGAGGTTCGAGCGATCCTCGCCGAGGGCGGGGATGTCGCGTCGCTCGGCGCGCAAGACTGCGCGGTGGCGGAGAGCGGCGCCTATACCGGCGACGTCAGCGCGGCGATGTTGGCCGATATTGGATGCCGTTACGTGATTGTCGGCCACTCGGAGCGCCGGACCGGCCACGGCGAAACCAGCGTGTTGGTCCGCGACAAAGCGGAGGCCGCCCTCGGCGCCGGTTTAATACCGATTGTCTGTGTTGGAGAAACCGAGGCCGAACGGGACGAGGGGCGGGCGCTCGCGATTGTCGGTGAGCAGATCGCCGGCTCGGTGCCGACCCAAGCCGGTGCGGCGCTTGTCGTCGCCTACGAGCCGGTTTGGGCGATCGGCACCGGTCGCACGCCGACCGAGGATGAAATCGGCGAGGTGCATAGCCATATGCGCGACTGCTTGGCTGGGCTGGCGGGGATTGAGGCGGACGCCGTGCGTCTGCTGTATGGCGGTTCGGTGAAGCCGTCGAACGCGCCCGCGATCGCGGCAATTGCTAATGTTGACGGCGCTCTGGTCGGCGGTGCGAGCCTGAAGGCAGAAGATTTTGTAGCGATTTGCCAAAGCTGGAGCGAGGCGGTATGAGGACGCGCGCCATCGAGAGGAACGATTGAATGACCGCGGTATTTCTTGTGATTCACGTGATCCTGGCGGTCACCATGATCATCCTGGTGCTCCTGCAGAGAAGCGACGGCGGCGCGTTGGGGGGCATCGGCGGCGGCGCCTCGTTTGGCGGCGTGATGAGCGGCCGTCAATCGAGCAACTTCCTGACCAAAGCCACTTCAGTGCTGGCAGCCTGCTTCATGGGAACCAGCCTGGTGCTCGCAATTCTCGCAAGCAACACAACCCAGCCGAGCTCCATTCTGGATGCCGCGACGCCAAGCCAAAGCGAATCGCTGGAGCCGCTGGTGGAGGAACTCGATCTCGAGCCGAGCGTTCCGGTTGCCGAATAGTGCGGGCGTGGCGCGACTTGCGCGCCGGCTGTTCGAAAGCTTTGGCGAGTTCGCGGTGACGCAGTAGGGTAGGCGTCCATGACGCGGTTCATTTTTGTCACCGGCGGCGTGGTTTCTTCGCTTGGTAAAGGGTTGTCTGCGGCCGCACTTGGCGCGCTGTTGCAGGCGCGCGGCTACAAGGTCCGTCTGCGCAAGCTTGACCCCTATATCAATGTCGATCCGGGAACCATGAGCCCGTATCAGCATGGTGAGGTGTACGTCACCGACGACGGCGCCGAGACCGACCTCGACCTCGGTCATTACGAACGTTTCACCGGCGTGCCGGCGCGGCGCGGCGACAATGTGACCACGGGCCGGATCTACTCGAGCGTCATCTCTAAGGAACGCCGCGGCGACTATCTCGGCGGCACGGTCCAAGTCATTCCGCACGTCACCGACGAGATTAAGAAGTTCATCCTGGCGGATACCGACGATGCTGATTTCGTGTTGTGCGAAATCGGTGGCACGGTCGGCGATATTGAGGGCCTGCCGTTCCTCGAAGCCATTCGCCAGCTTGGCTGGGAGCTTGGGCGCGAGCGTGTGCTCTATATGCACCTGACGCTGGTGCCCTACATTCCGTCGGCCGGCGAACTGAAAACCAAGCCGACCCAGCATTCGGTCAAGGAACTGCGTAGCATCGGCATTCAGCCCGACATTTTGCTGTGCCGCAGCGACCGAGAACTGCCGCGCGGCGAGCGTCGGAAGATCGCGCTTTTTTGCAATGTCCGCGAAGAGGCGGTGATCCCAGCGATCGACGTCAACGACATCTATGAAGTGCCGGTCCGGTATCACGAGGCGGGCCTCGATGTTCAGGTGCTCGACCGCTTCAATCTCGATTTTTCGGTGGCGCCGGACCTGAGCCGCTGGCGACAAATCGTCGAACGCGGCAAGGGGTCCGAAGGCGAGGTTTCGATCGCGATTGTCGGCAAATACACCGGCCTCCAGGACGCCTACAAGTCACTCTCCGAAGCCCTAAGCCATGGTGGCCTTGCCAACAATGTGCGGGTCAATTTGGACTGGATCGACTCCGAGGTGTTCGAGTCCGAGGGCAAGATCCAGTATTTGGAAGGCGTGCACGGAATTTTGGTGCCGGGCGGTTTCGGTGAGCGCGGCGCGGAAGGCAAAATGGCCGCGGTCACCTTCGCGCGGACCAAACAGGTACCCTATTTCGGCATTTGCTTCGGCATGCAGCTCGCGGTGGTCGAGACGGCGCGGAACCTGGCTGATCTGCCCGGCGCGTCATCGACCGAGTTCGGCCAATGCCAGGACCCGGTGGTCGGCCTGATGAGCGAGTGGGTGCGCGACGGCGTGGTCGAGAAGCGGCGCGCGAGCGACAATCTCGGCGGCACCATGCGGCTTGGCGCTTATGACGCGGTGTTGTCGGACGACACCAATATCAGCCGCATCTACGGAACCACTCATATATCGGAGCGCCATCGTCACCGATACGAAGTGAACGTGAATTATCGGGAGCGGCTCGAAGAAGCGGGGTTGGTATTCTCCGGCATGTCGCCCGACGGCGCCCTGCCGGAGACTGTCGAGCTGCGCGAACATCCGTGGTTTCTCGGTGTTCAGTTTCATCCCGAGCTCAAATCCAAACCATTCGAGCCCCATCCACTGTTCGCCTCGTTCATCGGGGCAGCGGTCGAGCACTCCCGGTTGGTGTAGAAGCCGGTGACAAAAGCGCGTCACGTGGCGGTCGGCACACTCGCGGTCGGCAATGATTTGCCGATGACCCTGATTGCCGGCCCGTGCCAGTTGGAAAGCCGGCAACACGCACATGACATGTGCGGCGCTCTCGTCGAGATCACGACCGGGTTGGGCGTCGGGTTGATCTACAAAACCTCATTCGATAAGGCGAACCGGACCAGTCTGGACAGCGCGCGGGGCATCGGCTTGGAGGCGAGCCTGCCGATTTTTCGCGAACTGCGCGAAACGCACGGCTGTCCCGTATTGACCGACGTGCATACCGAGGAGCAGTGCGCCATGGCTGCTCAGGCTGTCGATGTGCTGCAAGTACCCGCCTTCCTATGCCGCCAGACCGATCTTCTGGTCGCGGCGGCCAAGACCGGCCGGGTCGTCAACGTGAAGAAGGGCCAGTTCCTGGCGCCGTGGGACATGAAGAACGTGGTCGGAAAAATCTCCGCCGCCGGGAACAACAACATCCTGGTCACCGAACGCGGCGCGAGTTTCGGATATAACACCCTGGTCTCGGACATGCGGGCTCTGCCGGTGCTCGCCGAGACCGGGTTTCCGGTGGTGTTCGACGCCACCCATTCGGTGCAGCAGCCGGGCGGGCTTGGTGGCACCAGCGGCGGTCAGCGGGAATTCGTCCCCGTATTGGCGCGGGCGGCTGTGGCTGTCGGTGTCTCGGCAATATTCATGGAAACCCATCAGGACCCCGACCACGCGCCGAGCGACGGACCCAATATGGTCCCGCTCAAGCATGTTAAGGATTTGTTGGAAACTTTGATGACAATCGACCGTGTCGCGAAACAGCGGCCAATCGAGCCGATTAATCCATAACCTCAAGACCGGAAAGCCGAATGACCGCTATTATCGATATTCGAGCGCGCGAAATTCTGGATAGTCGCGGCAACCCGACGGTCGAAGTCGAGGTCGAAACAGACTCGGGATTTATTGGCCGCGCCGCCGTGCCGTCGGGTGCCTCGACCGGCAAGCACGAGGCGGTCGAGCTGCGCGACGGGGACGTCAAGCGTTATCGCGGCAAGGGCGTCTTGCGGGCGGTCGACTCGGTCAACGGCGAATTGTTCGATGCCCTGTCCGGCCGCGACGCGCGCGACCAAGTGGCGCTTGACCGCCTGATGATCGATCTAGATGGGACCGACAACAAGGGACGCCTTGGCGCCAATGCCATTCTGGGCGTCAGCCTGGCTCTGGCAAAGGCTGCCGCGGAGGACGCGGGCCTGCCGTTGCACGCCTATGTCGGTGGCAGTTTTGCGCATTTGCTGCCGACGCCGATGATGAACATCATCAACGGTGGCGCGCATGCGGACAATTCGCTCGACCTGCAGGAATTCATGATCGTGCCGGTGGGCGCGCCGACCCTGGGCGAAGCGGTGCGGTGGGGTGCCGAAGTGTTTCATGTGTTGAGGGAACTGCTGGCGAAGGCGGGACATAACACGGCGGTCGGGGACGAAGGCGGCTTCGCTCCTAACCTTGGGAGCAACGCTGAGGCGCTCGACTTCATTCTGAAAGCCGTTGAAGCGGCTGGCTACAAGCCGGGCGAGGATATCGCCCTGGCGCTCGACTCGGCCGCCAGCGAGTTTTTCAGCGACGGCAAGTATGAGCTGACGGGCGAGGGGCGCACTCTAAGCGCGGATGAGATGGTCCACTATTACAACGAGTTGATAGGGCACTATCCGATTATTTCGATCGAAGACGGCTTGCATGAAGATGACTGGGACGGCTGGGTCGGACTAACCGCCGGAATCGGTGATCGCGTGCAACTGGTCGGTGACGATTTGTTCGTGACCAATCCCGATCGTTTGCGTGACGGTATCGCCAAGCACGCGGCTAACGCCATATTGGTAAAGGTGAACCAGATTGGCACCTTGACCGAAACGCTGGAGGCGGTTGAAACCGCGCACAAGGCCGGCTACCGCGCGGTGATGTCGCACCGCTCTGGCGAGACCGAGGATGTGACGATCTCCGACCTGGCGGTGGCGACCAATTGTGGCCAGATCAAAACCGGTTCGCTGTCGCGGTCCGACCGTCTGGCAAAATACAATCAATTGATCCGTATCGAGGACGCGCTCGGTCCGGCGGCGCGCTATGCCGGGGCCGGGGCTTTCGCCGCGGCGCGTTAATCGCCTCGATCACGCGAATGGTTATTTGGGATGGCGAGAAAAAGCGACAAGGGTAAACGCGGTAGGATCGCAATCGTACCGGCCCTCTATCTCGGGTTCGCCTGCTACCTGGGCTATCACACGGTTCAGGGCGACCGCGGCCTCGCCGCGTGGATCAATTTAACCGAACAGATCGAAACGTTGGAAAGCGATATCGCCGCGACGAGCGAGGAACGTCAGAAACTGGAGCGCCGCGTGAGCCATTTACGGCGGGAAAGCCTCGATCTCGACCTATTGGAGGAACGCGCGCGCGTGGTCCTCAACCTGGGCCATCCCGACGATCGGATTATCTTAGAGTCCACGCCGGGCGACTAATCCACCAGTTTATCACCCTATTTTGATATCTCGGGCCCGCCTGTGCTTGCCGGGTAAATGGGGAGCCAGTATGGTCTGTCGAGCGCTCATAAAGCGCGCCATCTGGTCTGGGGCTGGGAGTCTGAATGGCCACCACCAAGAGCAAACCCAAGCTGGCTGCCGCGCCCGGCGAAGCCGCCGCGAGCGCGGAAGATCTTCTTAAATACTATCGCGAGATGCTGTTGGTTCGCCGCTTCGAAGAGAAGGCGGGCCAGTTATACGGCATGGGCCTGATTGGCGGCTTCTGCCATCTCTATATCGGCCAAGAAGCCGTGGTGGTTGGTGTCGAGCGAGCGATCACCGAGGAAGACCCTGTCATCACCAGCTATCGCTGCCACGCCCACGCGATCGCGCGCGGCGTTGATCCACGCAAGGTTTTCGCGGAACTGACCGGCCGCGGCACCGGCATCTCCAAGGGCAAGGGCGGCTCGATGCATATGTTTTCGCCCGAACACGGTTTTTGGGGCGGACACGGCATTGTCGGCGCTCAGGTGCCGCTCGGAACCGGCATCGCGTTTGCCCTCAAATATCGCGAGTCCGATCGCGCCTGCATGACCTATTTCGGCGATGGCGCGGCGAACCAAGGACAGGTCCATGAGGCCTACAATATGGCGGCGTTGTGGAAGCTGCCGGTGGTCTACATTATCGAAAACAATCAGTACGCCATGGGCACCTCGGTGAAGCGCGCAAGCGCGGAAATCGATTTTTTCAAGCATGGCGAAGGTTTCGGGATTCCCGGCATCCAGTGCGACGGCATGGACGTTGTGGCCGCGCGTGATGCGGCGCGCGAGGCGGTGTCGTACGTGCGTGCCGGCAACGGGCCGATCCTGATCGAGATGAAAACCTATCGCTATCGCGGCCACTCAATGTCGGATCCGGCCAAATATCGCACCAAGGAAGAGGTCCAAGAGGTGCGTCGAAGCCAAGATCCAATCGAGCAGGTCAAGGGTCGGCTGATCGATGCCGGGCACGCGGACGAGGCGGCGCTGAAGGAGATCGATCGCGAGCTCAGGGCCGAGGTCAACGAGGCGGCCGAGTTTGCGCAAAACGCGCCCGAGCCAGATGTCGCCGAACTATTCACCGACATTATGGCCGAAGCCGAGGACGCTTGAGATGGCGACGCTGACCGTCCGAGAGGCGCTGCGCGACGCCATGGCCGAAGAAATGCGCCGTGACGAGTCGGTGTTCTTGATGGGCGAAGAGGTCGCCGAATATGAAGGCGCTTACAAAGTGAGTCAGGGCTTGCTCGCCGAATTCGGCGCCAAGCGCGTGGTCGACACGCCGATCACCGAGGCCGGGTTCGCCGGCGTTGGCGTCGGTGCTGGGTTCATGGGCCTGCGCCCGATCGTCGAGTTCATGACCTTCAACTTCGCCATGCAGGCGATCGACCAGATTATCAATTCGGCGGCCAAGACCCGCTACATGTCGGGCGGTACGATTGGGTGTCCGATTGTATTCCGTGGGCCAAATGGCGCCGCGTCGCGTGTGGCTGCCCAGCATTCGCAGGACTATTCGTCATGGTATGCCCACGTGCCCGGGCTGATTGTCGTCGCGCCGCACACCGCCGCGGACGCTAAAGGGCTGTTGAAATCCGCGATCCGCAATCCAAACCCGGTCATGTTCCTCGAGAACGAGATTCTCTACGGGCGCAGTTACGAAGTGCCGGATGAGGAATACGTGACACCGATCGGCGTGGCCGACACGGTGCGATCTGGCGAGGATGTCACCATCGTGAGCTTCTCGCGCGGCGTCGAATATGCGTTAGAGGCGGCAGAGCAATTGGAAGCCGACGATATTTCGGCCGAGGTGATCGACCTTCGCACGCTGCGACCGCTCGACATCGATACGGTCGTCGAGTCGGTCGGACGCACCCACCGCTTGGTGACGGTCGAGGAGGGATGGCCGACCGCCGGGATAGGCAGCGAGATCGCCTCGCAAATCATGGACCTCGCGTTCGATGAGTTGGACGCACCGGTCAAACGCGTTAGTGGGGCCGATGTGCCGATGCCTTACGCCGCCAATCTCGAAAAACTGACCTTGCCGCGCGTTGAGTCGATCGTCGATGCCGTGAAAGCGGTCTGCTATCGCTGACCTTAACGGCGCTATGATTTGTCCGACAATGAAGTCTCCGCGGCGCATACGTTGCGCGCTGCCGGCCGCAAAACGTATAAATCGCAATCGCGTGGGCTGGTGGTAATGCTATAGTTCCGGCCGGCCGGGAGCGAGTTTCGCGACCGAGCGACCGACGAACTCCACAGGGAATGCGTGATGCCGATTCAAGTGCTGATGCCGGCCTTGTCGCCGACCATGACCGAGGGCACGCTCGCCAAGTGGCTTAAGGCCGAGGGCGAGTCGATTGAGCCCGGCGATATTATCGCCGAGGTCGAGACCGACAAGGCGACCATGGAAGTCGAGGCGATCGAAGAAGGCGTGCTCGGTAAAATCCTGATCGCCGAGGGCACCGAGGCGGTGCCGATCAACACCCCGATTGCCGTGGTTCTGGAAGAAGGCGAGGACGCCGGTGCGATAGAAGGCATGGCCGCGGCGCCCGCTAACGGTGGCGCGCCAGCGCCGGCCGCCGAACCGGAACCGGCTCCGTCCGCACCGCCGGCCCCTGCCGCTGCACCTGCCGCATCGCCGGCGCCGGCGGCTGCTCCCGCAGCGGCACCACCGGCGCCGTCGCGCGACGGTGAGCGTATTTTTGCCAGCCCGTTGGCCAGGCGCATGGCCGAGCAAGCCAGCATCGATCTCGCGTCACTCAACGGCAGCGGGCCCCACGGGCGGATCGTCAAGCGTGACATCGAGGCGGCGATCGCCGGCGGCGGCGCCGCGGCTCCGGCAGCTTCGGTTGAGGCAAGAGCGCCGGAGATTGCGCCAACGCCGATCGCGCCCACCGCGCCGTATACCGAAATCGCCAATTCCGGCATGCGCAAGGTGATCGCCAGGCGGCTGCTCGAATCCAAGCAAACCGTGCCGCACATCTATTTGACTGTGGAGTGCGAAGTGGACGCGCTGCTCGGTGTACGCAAGGACCTGAATGCGCGTAGCGACGCGTACAAGATTTCGGTCAATGATTTCGTCATCCGCGCCATGGGTTTGGCATTGCGCAAAGTGCCCGCGGCCAACGCATCTTGGACCGACGCGGCGACGCTGCAATACAATACGGTCGACATTTCGATCGCCGTGGCGGTCGACGGGGGTCTGGTGACCCCGGTTGTGCGCAACGCCGACAATAAGGGCCTCGTGCAGATTTCCGAGGAAATGAAGGACTTCGCCACCCGCGCCCGCGACGGCAAGCTGATGCCCGAGGAGTATCAGGGCGGCGGTTTCTCGATCTCCAATCTCGGTATGTACGGCATCAGTGATTTCTCGGCGATCATCAATCCGCCGCAGGCGGGCATCCTGGCGGTCGGCGCCGGCGAACAGCGCCCGGTGGTCAAGGATGGCGCGCTTGCCGTTGCGACCATGATGAGTTGCACTTTGTCCTGCGATCATCGAGTCATAGACGGCGCTGTGGGTGCCGAGCTACTCGGCGCTTTCAAGGGTCTGATCGAAGACCCGCTCACCATGCTGCTGTAGGCCCGCTTCATGGCCGACACCAAATTCGACGTCGTCATCATCGGGTCGGGTCCGGGCGGCTACGTCGCCGCAATCCGTGCCGCGCAGTTGGGTCTTAAGGCAGCCGTGGTCGAGCGCGAACATCTGGGCGGTATCTGCCTCAACTGGGGCTGCATCCCGACCAAGGCTTTGCTCAGGGCGTCCGAGATCAATCACCTATTGCACGATCTTGGACAATTTGGTTTCAGCGCCAAAGACATCAGCTTCGATTTCAAGAAGGTGATCGCGCGGTCGCGCGCGGTGGCGGATCAATTGTCCAAGGGCGTCCAGTTCCTGCTCAAGAAAAACAAGGTCACGGTCTTCGACGGCGATGGACGATTAGCCGGCAAAGGAAAAGTCGCGGTCGAAAAGGGCGGCAAGCCGGTCGCGACGCTGGAGGCCAAGCACATCATTCTTGCCACCGGCGCGCGTGCCCGCACGCTGCCCCGGTTGGAGCCCGACGGCAAGCAGGTCTGGACCTACAAGGAAGCGATGGTGCCGGAGGCCATGCCGAAATCGGTGTTGGTGGTTGGTTCCGGCGCGATCGGCATCGAGTTCGCGAGTTTCTACCGCACCATGGGCGCGGAGGTGACCGTGGTCGAGGTGCTCGACCGCGTGTTACCGGTCGAGGACGCCGAGATTTCCGCATTTGCCCAAAAGGCGTTTGAAAAACAGGGCATGGCGATCCGCACCAAGGCAACGGTGAAGTCGCTCAAGAAGACCAAGTCGGCGGTGACCGCGACGATTGAATTGGACGGCGGTAAGTCCGAGCAGGTGACGGCGGAACGGGTGATCCTCGCCGTCGGCATCACCGGCAATGTCGAGAATATCGGCCTGGAAGGCACCAAGGTGAAAGTCGATCGCGGTCATGTGGTGGTGAACCAGTGGCTGGAGACCGGCGAACCAGGGGTTTACGCGATCGGCGATCTGGTTGGGCCGCCCTGGTTGGCGCACAAGGCGAGCCACGAGGGCGTGCTGTGCATCGAAAAGATCGCCGGCGTACCCGGCGTCCATCCGCTCGATACCAGCAAGGTCCCCGGTTGCACCTATTGTTGGCCGCAGGTGGCGAGCATCGGGATGACCGAACAGGCCGCCAAGGATGCCGGCCGCGAGGTCAAGGTCGGCCGTTTCCCGGCCATGGGCAACGGCAAAGCGATCGCGCTCGGCGAGCCCGAGGGACTGGTCAAGACCGTGTTCGACGCCAAGACCGGCGAACTGTTGGGCGCGCACATGATCGGCGCCGAGGTAACCGAGCTAATTCAGGGCTTTGCGGTGGCGCGAACGCTCGAAAGTACCGAGAGCGAGCTGATGGAGGCGATCTTCCCGCACCCGACTTTATCGGAAATGATGCACGAGTCGGTCCTTGACGCTTATGGGCGCGTAATCCACATCTAGGGCATGGCCGCAGTTACAGACACAAGCGCGACGACCAAGCCGGCGCGGACCCGCAAGCCCGATTGGATTCGGGTCAAAGCGCCGACGTCCGCGGGTTATCACGACACGCGCAAGCTGATGCGTGGCCTTCAGCTCAATACCGTGTGCGAAGAGGCCGCGTGCCCCAACATCGGCGAATGCTGGTCGCAGGGCCATGCCACGGTGATGATCCTGGGCAGTGTTTGCACGCGCAAATGCGCCTTCTGCAATGTGGCGACCGGTCGGCCAGATCTGCTCGATCCGCACGAACCTGATAATTTGGCCGAAGCGGTTGGCAACCTGGGCTTGCGGCACGTAGTGATTACTTCGGTCGATCGCGACGACTTGGATGACGGTGGCGCCGGGCAATTCGTGCGCTGCATCAAGCGCATCCGCGAGACCTCGCCAGCCACGACGATCGAGGTTTTAACGCCCGACTTTCAACGCAAGGACGGCGCGATCGAGGCGGTGACGCAGGCGCGGCCCGATGTGTTCAACCACAATCTCGAGACCGTGCCGCGGCTGTATAAGACAGTGCGCAAGGCGGCACGCTACGAGCATTCGCTATGGCTGCTACAGCGCGCGAAAGAGATCGACCCGACCATTTTCACCAAGTCGGGCCTGATGGTCGGGCTCGGCGAAACCGAGGCCGAAATCCTGACTGTCATGGACGACATGCGCGCCCACGACATCGATTTCCTGACCATCGGTCAGTACTTGCAGCCAACGCCCGGGCACCATCCGATCATCGATTTCATCACGCCCGACGCGTTTGATGCTTACAGGCAGGCGGCATACGACAAAGGTTTCCTCATGGTCTCAGCGTCGCCTTTGACGCGGTCGTCGTATCACGCTGACGCAGACTTCCAGAAACTGCGGGCGGCGCGCGAACAGGCGCTCGCCAAAACACCGGCTTAGGCCCATGCCGACGCATCGGGACAAGAGGGTTCTGCCATATACCGCGGACCAGCTTTTCGAGCTGGTCGCGGGAGTCGACCGCTATCCGGAATTTTTGCCCTGGTGCCTGTCGTCGCGGATCACCAAGCGCGACGGTGGCGTGTTCTATGCGGACCTGGTGATCGGCTTCAAAATGGTCCGCGAGACATTCGGCTCGCGCGTCGACACCGAACGGCCGCACAAGATCGAAGTCGCACCGACCGCCGGCCCGTTTCGCCGGATGGACAATAGATGGCGCTTCACCGATCTCCCCGACGGCGGCTGCATGGTGGATTTTTCGGTCGATTTCGAGTTCCGCTCACGGTTGCTCAACAAGCTGATCGGAGCCCTATTTTTCGAAGCCGTCAAACGTATGGTCTCGGCGTTCGAATCCCGTGCGCGCGTACTTTACGGTCCCGGCATCGCCCTCCCGGCGCCGTCCTCAACCTAATCTGCTACGGCCTCCGACAAGAGGCTCAGCGCTTCGGCAACGGTGGCGAGACGGATCGCGCGCCGATTACCGTCGAAAATTTTGTGCAATGCGACGGTTGCCTGATCTTTGATCGCAACCGCGAAATGCACCAGCCCTACCGGCTTCTCCGCGCTGCCGCCGCCCGGGCCCGCGACGCCGGTGACCGCCACGGTAACGTCGGCCAACGAACGCTGCAGCGCGCCCTCGGCCATGGCGCAGGCCACCGGTTCGCTGACGGCGCCGTTTGCGACGATCAACTCGGCCAGCACGCCGAGCATCTCGGTCTTGGCGTCGTTCGAGTAAGTCACGAACCCACGATCGACCACATCCGACGAACCGGCAATTTCGGTCAGACAGCCGGCGATCAGGCCGCCGGTGCAGGATTCGGCGGTAGCGATGCGCCAACCACGCGCTCGGTACTCGGCGAGCACGGTTTCCGCTCGCTCCAGGAAATCTGCCGAGAACTCATAGTCAGCCAAGGAATCTGCTTCCCACAAGGAGCGCCAGGCCGGCGTAGAGGCCGGCGACAATGTCGTCGAGCATGATACCCAGACCACCGCCGACGCGTCGATCCGCTAGGGACGCTGGCCACGGCTTGGTAATGTCCGCGGCCCGAAACAGCACGAACCCGGCCACATAACCCCAAGCCGACAGCGGCACGAAAGCAAGCGTGAGCCACTGGCCGGCGACTTCGTCGATTACCACCGCGCCGGGATCTTTGATCCCGATGTCGCGGGCCATCCGGTCCGACGCCCAAATGCCAACGAGAAACGCGATTCCGGCCGCGACCAAAAGGGCAAGCTGGCCGCCAGTGACTTGAATTGCCCAGGCGAAGGGCAGGGCGGCAAGCGAGCCCCAGGTGCCCGGCGCCTTCGGCAACAAGCCACTGCCGAACCAAGTGGCGAGCAGCGTCGATGGGTGTCTGAGATCGGCCGGCCGCGGCGCCGCGCTCACGGAGCGATCCGAACGCTGGCCATGGCTTGCGCGGCGATCCCTTCGCCGCGACCAGTAAAGCCGAGGCCCTCGGTCGTGGTCGCCTTAACGCTCACCTGGCCAACTGGGATTGCCAGCAGTTCAGCGATCCGTTCGCGCATCACCTCGCGGTGAGGGCCGATGCGCGGTCGCTCGCAAATGAGGGTCAGATCGACATTTTCGATCACGCCTTTGGCCTCGGCCACGAGATCGCGCGCGTACTCCAAGAACACACTCGAGTCCGCACCGGCCCAACGGGCATCCGAGGGCGGAAAGTGATCGCCGATGTCGCCGGCCGCGATCGCCCCGAGCAGCGCGTCGACCAAAGCGTGCAGGCCGACATCCGCGTCGGAGTGGCCGGCGAGGCTCTTATGGTGTGAAACCGCCACGCCACACAACATCACGCGGTCACCATCGGGCGCGAACCGATGCACATCGAAGCCGGTGCCGACGCGCATCGTGGACGTCTGCTTGGCGTCCATGATGCGTTCGGCGCGGAGCAAATCCTGATTTGTCGTCACTTTGAAATTGTCCTCCGCGCCCTCGATCAATGCCACGCTGAGACCGACATGCTCGGCTACCGCTGCATCGTCGGTTAGAGCTTCGTCGGCCGCCGCCCGATGCGCCATGAGGATATCGTCAAACCGAAAGGTTTGAGGCGTTTGCGCGCGCCAAAGGCGGTCGCGCGACACCGTATGTTCGATTGTTGCCGCCCCCTCGGCCGCGTGTTTCAAGGTGTCGTGCACTGGCACAGCCGCGATTGCGCCAGAATCTGCCGCCAAGGCATCGAGCGTTCGCTCAATAATCTCGGCGGATACCAGCGGCCGCGCGGCGTCGTGGATCAGCACCTGTTGCGGTCGCAGTGGCGCAAGCGCCGTCAGACCGTTCAGAACCGATTCTTGACGCGTCGCGCCACCCGAGACCGGATGTTCGAGCGCCAGGCCGCCCGTGGCTTGTTCGTAGAGCGCGGTGTCGTTCGGATGGATCACCACCTGAACCATGTCGACACGGGGGTGGTCGACGAAGGCGCGCGCGGTATGCCGAAGCAGCGGCTCGCCGGCCAGCGTCGCGTATTGCTTCGGGATCGGCTGCCCGAAACGGCTGCCGCGTCCTGCGGCGACAATTAGCGCGGCGGTGGTTGGATCTGGCATTGTCCAGGACAACGGGGTTCGCTCAGGTGGCGCACGCTACCCGGCGGCTCTGGGAAAGCCAAGCGTCGGCGACCGCGCGGGATTTGGCCATAGCGCTAATTTTGTTGCAGCAAGGACACATCGCGGCTAGTTTTGCCCAACTTTTAGGCAGATATACGAGATTGCGCTTTGAGTTTGCAGATTGGCCCAGTGCGACTGTCCGATCCGGTCCTTCTCGCGCCCATGTCGGGCGTGACCGACTTGCCGTTTCGCCGGTTGGTGAAGCGGTTTGGCGCCGGATTGGTGGTGTCCGAGATGATCGCCAGCAACGCGATGATCCGCGCCAATCCGCGAACCTTTACCATGGCCAGCAATTGCGCCGAGGAAGCGCCGATGGCGGTGCAGCTTGCCGGCTGCGATCCATCTCTCATGGCCGAAGCCGCCAAGCTCAACGAAGGGCGAGGGGCGGCGCTAATCGACATCAATTTCGGCTGTCCTGTGAAAAAGGTTGTCACGGGCCAAGCGGGCTCGGCGCTGATGCGCGATGAAAGGCACGCGGCGAAAATCCTATCGGCGACCGTGAAGGCGGTATCGCTACCGGTCACCCTCAAGATGCGTACAGGCTGGGATGACGAGAGTCGGAACGCGCCGCGGCTGGCCCGGATTGCCGAAGATTGCGGCATCCGCATGGTGACGGTTCATGGCCGCACGCGGTGTCAGTTCTACAAGGGTCGTGCCGATTGGGATTTCATCCGTGAGGTGAAGGACGCGGTGTCGATCCCGGTGGTTGGCAACGGCGATGTAACCACGGTCGACGAAGCAGCGGACCTGCTGCGTCGCTCGGGCGCCGATGGCGTGATGATCGGTCGTGGCGCCTATGGCCGGCCATGGTTTCCGTCGCATGTGGCGCATTTTTTGCGGACCGGAGAGCGGCTGGCCGAGCCCGCTTGGGCCGAGCGGTTGGCGGTGGTTCTCGAGCATTTCGAAGCCATGTTGACCCACCACGGCTTGGAGCGGGGCATTCGCATCTCCCGCAAGCATGTCGGCTGGTACGTCAAGGGCGTGCCAGGCGCCGCGCCGTTCCGCGAAGCCATTTTTCGCATGACCGAACCTGAAGCGGTTCGCGACGCTTTGCGGGCACTGTTCGATCCTGAAAGGTTTCACGGTCATGGCCGCGCCCAAGCCGCTTGACTCGCCGTCCGGATCCGATTTGCGGCCGTTGGATGGTTCAATCCTGGCGGCGTTGCCGATTGCGGTTTTCGTGGTCGATCGTGAGCACCGCATTGTCATGGTTAATCCCGCCGCCGAGCAGGTTCTTGGCGGTGGTGGCGCTTATCTGGCGCGACGTCGGCTGACAGATCTGATTGCGCCGGACAGCCAGCTTGTTTCGCTGATCGATCAAGCCGTGATCACCGGATCCACGGTGGTCGAATACGGCATCACGCTTGCCAGCCCGAAGGTTCGCGATCAGCTCGTCGACGTGCGCGTCGCGCCGTATCCGGATGACGCGAATCAAGTCATCGTGTGTATCGAGCAACGATCGATGGCGCACATGGTCGACCACCAACTAACCCATCGCGGCGCCGCCCGATCGGTGGCGGGCATGGCCGCGATCCTGGCGCACGAGGTGAAAAACCCACTGTCGGGCATTCGGGGCGCGGCGCAGTTGCTCGAGGACTCGGTCGATGGGCCGGAACGCGACCTGACCAAATTGATCTGCGACGAGACCGACCGCATCCGCAGTCTGGTCGAGCGCGTGGACATTTTTTCCGATGATCGGCCGCTCGACCGCGAACGGGTAAACATCCACCAGGTGCTTGATCATGTCAGACAGCTCGTCGCCAGCGGCAGCGGCGCCGGCGTCCGGTTTGTCGAGCATTACGATCCGTCCCTGCCCAAAGTATTCGGCAACCGCGACCAACTGATCCAGGTCTTTCTCAACCTGATCAAAAATGCCGTCGAGGCGGTGCCGGCGGAGCGCGGCGAGATTGTGGTAACGACGCGCTATCAGCACGGATTCAAGTTCGCCAGCGCCGGCAGCCGTACCCGCCAGGATCTGCCGATCGTGGTATCGATCCAGGACAATGGCCCCGGCATTCCGGAAGAATTGCACGACCACCTGTTCGACCCGTTCGTGACGACGAAACGGCACGGCACCGGGCTCGGTTTGTCTCTGGTTGCCAAGATCGTCGAGGATCATGGCGGTTTGGTTGAGTTCGAAACGCGCCGCCGGCGCACCGAATTTCGCGTCCATTTGCGGGCGACGTCGCGCGATGCGCAGGGTGAGCTTCCCTTGCGGCTAGTCGAAGAGGCATCGGACGATGAGTGATAGCGCAACCGTCCTTGTCGCCGATGACGACCGCTCGATCCGCACGGTTTTAAGTCGGGCTTTGGGGCGACTTGGCTATTCGGTGCGCGCGACCGGAAACGCCGCGACCCTATGGCGTTGGGCGAGCGATGGCGAAGGCGACTTGGTGATCACCGACGTGGTGATGCCGGATGGAGACGGTTTGGAACTGTTGCCACGGTTGCGTGGCGCGCGGCCGGAAATGCCGGTCATTGTGATGAGCGCGCGCAACACGCTCATGACCGCAATTAAGGCCAATGAGCGTGGTGCATACGAATATCTGCCGAAGCCTTTCGACCTCACCGAGCTAACCGCGACGGTCCGTCGGGCCCTTGCCGAGCCGGCCGCGGCGGCGCCAGCCGTCGAAGACGTTTCTCCGGATGAGAACTTACCGTTGGTTGGTCGCTCGCCGGCGATGCAGGAGGTCTATCGGGTTCTGGCGCGGCTCATGTCGACCGACCTCACGGTCATGATCACTGGCGAATCCGGCACCGGCAAAGAATTGGTGGCGCGCGCCCTCCATGACTTCGGCAAACGCAAGGATCGGCCTTTCGTCGCGATCAATATGGCGGCGATTCCCCGTGAACTGATCGAAAGCGAATTGTTCGGCCACGAACGCGGCGCGTTTACCGGCGCGACCGGCCGCTCCGCCGGCCGGTTTGAGCAAGCCAATGGCGGGACCTTATTCCTCGACGAGATCGGCGACATGCCGCCTGAGGCGCAAACGCGCCTGTTGCGGGTTCTGCAAGAGGGTGAATACACCACGGTCGGCGGTCGCGATCCGATCCACACCGACGTTCGGATCATCGCGGCGACCCATCGTGATTTGAGCGTTTTGATTGAACAGGGTTTGTTTCGCGAAGACCTGTTTTTCCGGCTGAACGTGGTACCTTTACGCTTGCCGCCGCTGCGCGATCGCACCGAGGACATTCCAATGCTGGCGCAGCATTTCTTTTCGCAGGTGCAAGCAGAGGGGCTGCCGCTGAAATCGGTCGATGCCGGAGCCATGGATCGGCTTACCAAGCACTCCTGGCCAGGTAATGTGCGGGAGCTCGAAAACCTGGTTCGTCGTCTGGCGGCGCTCTATACCGAGGATGTTATTTCAGCGGATATTGTCGACGGCGAAATAGCGGAGGGGCACGGGTCCACGGCCCCGGCAGTCGGCGGCGACGGGGAAAGTTTAGGTGAAAGCGTCGAGCGTCATGTCGCGCAGTATTATGCGGCGCACAAAGGCACCCTGCCGGCTTCGGGCGTGCACGCGCGGATTATTCGCGAAGTCGAGCGGCCGTTGATTGTCCATACACTTACGGCGACGCGTGGCAATCAGGTGAAAGCGGCGCACGTCTTGGGGCTCAATCGGAACACGTTGCGCAAGAAGATTCGAGAGTTGGACATACAGGTGGTGCGCGGCACCAGGTGACAGCCCCAATGGTTTCAGAAACCGGCGCGCCAACGAACTCCTGGGCGACCCAGTTGGGTCAATGGGCAACCCGTGTCGGGCTATTCCGGCGTGTCGCGATTGTCTTGACCTTCGCCGCCGTCGTGGCCGGGCTTGTGACCTATGGGGCGCTCACCGGCTCGATGTCGCCCGGTGGCGCGGATCCAACGACGATCCTAGTTCTGCTCAATCTCGACCTGGTGCTTCTGCTCTGTCTTGGCGCGTTGGTCGCGTGGCGACTGGTGCGCCTGTGGATTGAGCGGCGGCAAGGGTCGGTCGGGTCAAAGCTCCATGCGCGCATTGTCGGCATGTTTAGCTTGGTCACGGTGGCGCCGGCGATCATCGTTGCGGTGTTTTCGGCGACATTTTTTAACCTCGGCATTCAGTCCTGGTTCAACGATCGCGTGCGGACCGCGCTGGAGCGCTCGCTGGCGGTATCCGAAGCCTATGTGAAGGATCACCGCGAATTTATTCGCGCCGACATCTTGTCGATGATTTCGACGATTAATCGCCAGGCGCCGCAGTTGTTGGGGTCGCCCGAAGGTCTGACGGTCCTGTTGGACGGTCTGGCGGCCGAGCGCTCGCTGGCGGAAGCGATTATCGTGCGAGGCGACGGCAAGGTGCTGGCCCGAAGTAAGCTGAGTTTTGTGCTCGAGTTCGATCCGCTCGCCAACACGGCCCTGCAACGGGCCGCCGACGGCGAAGTGGTGATCATGACCAGCGACACCAGTGACCGGGTGCGGGCCCTGGCGCGGGTCGACAACATGGTTGGAACATTCCTTTACATCGGTCGTTTCGTCGATGCGGCGGTGGTCAATCACATGGCCCGACTGTCGAGCGCGGTGCACGATTATCAAGCCCTGGAGGCCCGCCGATCGGGAATTCAGATCACCTTCACCGTGCTCTATGTGGTGGTTGCGCTGTTGCTCTTAATCTCAGCGGTTTGGGTCGGATTGGTATTCGCGAATCGGCTGATTCGCCCCATTTCAGCTCTGGTGGGCGCGGCCGAACTGGTGCGCTCGGGCGACCTTTCGGCGCGCGTTGTGGAGGGCGAGGAGGGCGACGAGATCGCGGCGTTGAGCCGCGCTTTCAATCGCATGGCCGGACAACTGCAGGCCCAACGAGCCGAACTCGTCGAGGCGAATCAACAAATCGACAATCGTCGGCGTTTTACCGAAACACTGCTCTATGGCGTGTCGGCAGGTGTTCTCGGCCTCGATCGCGACGGCCGAATTTTTCTGCCCAACCGGTCGGCGCTTGAGTTGCTTGGATGCCAATCGGAAGACTTGATCGGCAATCCGCTCGAACAGTCGGTGCCCGAAATGGCGCCGTTGATGGCGACCTTGAGATCGGGCCAACGGACTCAGGCTCAGGACAAGATTTCCCTAGCGCGCAGCAAGCGAGCGCGTGAGCTATTGGTCCGAATCGGGACCCAGCGCGCGGATGACCGGGTGATCGGATATGTGGTGACCTTCGACGATATTACCGCTCTGGTGCAGGCCCAGCGGGCGGCAGCGTGGACCGATGTCGCGCGCCGCATCGCCCACGAGATTAAAAATCCACTGACGCCGATTCAACTTTCGGCGGAGCGGCTGAAGCGGAAATATCGCAATCAGCTGGACGACGGAGATGAGATATTCGTTGCTTGCGTCGACACCATCGTGCGCCAAGTCTCCGCGATTAGGGGAATGGTCGACGAGTTTTCCGCGTTCGCTAGAATGCCGGCACCCGAATTGGTCGAAACCGATTTGCGTCCGGTGGTGGAAAGCGCGGTTTCGCTTCAGACTCTGGCTCATTCGGAAATCGATGTGCGTTTCGACATGCCGGACGATCCAATACTGGTTTATTGCGATCAGGCGCAAATTGGCCAGGCAATGACCAACTTGCTGCAAAACGCCATCGACGCGATTAGCGGTCGCGGCGATACGAACGGTGACGAAAAGGCGCCGGGACGAATCGATGTCACACTTGCTAATTCGGCCGAAACAGGCGTATCGATCGTTGTGGAAGACAATGGCCGTGGATTGCCGCGCGATCTTGACCTGCGGGCGCGATTGACCGAACCGTATGTGACGACGCGTGAGAAAGGCACCGGGCTCGGCCTTGCCATCGTCAAGAAGATCATGGAGGATCATAATGGAATGGTGACCCTCGTTGATGGCGGTCTCGGAGGGGCACGAGCCAGCTTGGTATTCCCCCAGATATCGGACGAAGGCGGCGCCGGAACGGCCGCTCCAATGGAGTCCTTACGGTTAGATGGCCAGTGAAATTCTGATCGTCGATGACGAAAAGGATATCCGCGCTCTCATCTCGGGCATTCTCGCCGACGAGGGCTACGAGACCCGCGGAGCGTGGGACGCGGACAGCGCGCTTGCGGAAATCGGTGGGCGCAAACCCAGCCTGATATTGCTGGATATTTGGCTGCAAGGCAGCCGTATCGACGGGCTTGGGCTGCTCAAGGAGATCATGGCGCGATACGCCGATCTGCCGGTGATCATGATAAGTGGTCACGGCAACATCGAGACGGCGGTGCAGGCGATCCAAATTGGAGCGTACGATTTTATCGAGAAGCCGTTCGAGGCTGATCGTTTGTTGATTAGCATTAGCCGCGCGCTTGAAACCCAAAGGTTGCGCCGGGAAAACGAGGAACTGCGTCAGCGCGCCGGCGGCCAGGATGAACTGATCGGAATGTCGCAGGCGATCAATGCGGTGCGCCAGGCGGTAAGCAAGGTTGCGCCGACAGGCAGCCGGGTCTTGATCAGCGGCCCGCCCGGATGTGGCAAGGAAGTCGTTGCCCGCCTGTTGCACACTGAATCGCGTCGCGCCGAGGGCCCGTTTGTCGCGATCAATGCCGCCGCGATGACCCCCGAACGGGTCGAGGAAGAACTTTTCGGCATCGAGGACACGGTCGGGTCTGGCGGTGCGCGCAAGCTGGGCGTTTTCGAGCTGGCGCACGGTGGCACTCTGTTGCTCGACGAAGTCGCCGACATGCCGTTGGAAACCCAAGGCAAGATCCTCCGTGTGCTGCAGGACCAGACGTTCCAGCGCGTTGGCGGGAATCGCAAAATCGCGGTCGACGTGCGCGTGGTGGCGGCGACCAGCAAGGATCTGGCGACGGAGATTGCCGGCGCCCGGTTCCGCGAAGACCTGTTTTACCGGCTCAACGTGGTTCCCATACGGATCCCGGCGCTCAAGGAACGGCGTGAAGACGTTCCGCAACTGGCGGATCATTTCATCGAGCGTGCGACGGTCTCGAGCGGGTTGTCGCCCCGCGAGCTCGCGGACGATGCGATCGCGGTATTGCAAACCTGCGATTGGCCGGGAAATGTGCGGCAGCTTCGCAATGTCATCGATTGGGTGTTGATCATGGCGCCTGGCGATGGCGCGGTGCCGGTGCGCGCCGACATGCTGCCGCCCGAGCTTTTGTTGGCGACGCCGGCCGCGATGCGCCCGTCAAACGGGGCTGAAATCATGGCGTTGCCGTTGCGAGAGGCGCGCGAGATGTTCGAACGTCAGTATCTGCAAGCTCAGGTCACCCGCTTTGGCCACAATATTTCTCGTACCGCTTCATTCGTCGGTATGGAGCGTTCGGCCCTGCACCGTAAGCTCAAGTCGCTCGGCATTACGGGCGAGGATCGCCAGTAAACGCGCGACTCATGCTGCGTTGAGCCGGCCCCATATATTTCATCCCTGAAACCGTCGGAGACCGCACGTGAAAGTTCTCGTTTGTGGCGCCGGTGAGGTCGGATTCAATATCGCCCGCCATTTATCGTCGGAGGATAACGACGTGGTCGTGATCGACCACTCCGCCGAACGCATCCAAAAGGTGAACGATGGGCTCGACGTTCAGGGCCTGTTGGGATTTGCGTCGCATCCCGATATTTTGGAGCGGGCCGGCGCGTCGAATTCGGACATGCTGATCGCGGTGACGCAATCCGACGAAATCAATATCGTGGCGTGTCAGGTTGCGCACTCGCTGTTCGACGTGCCGACCAAGATCGCGCGGATTCGTCACCGATCGTATCTGGAACCGGCTTGGGCCGACCTGTTCAGCCGCGAAAACATGCCGATCGACGTGATCATTTCGCCCGAGGTCGAAGTCGCCAAATCGATCGCCCGGCGGCTCGACGTGCCCGGCGCGCTTGATCTCACCAGTTTCGCCGACGACCGGGTTCGAATGGTCGGCGTTCGCCTTGATCAGAAGTGCCCGGTGTTGAACACACCTTTGCGTCAGCTCAACGAGCTGTTTCCGGACCTCAATATCACCATCGTTTACATCGTGCGTGGCGACCAGACCCTGTTCCCTGAAAGCATGGAGCAACTGCTGCCGGGCGATGAAATTTACTTCATCGGCGATACCGCCGAGCTTGGTCGCGCGATGGCGCTGTTTGGACATGAAGAGGAGACGGCGCGGCGTCTGATTATCGTCGGTGGTGGCAATATAGGTCTGTTGTTGGCCGGGCAGCTCGAGACCAGTAATCCCGATATCACTCTAAAGCTGATCGAGTTCGAGAAGGAACGCGCCGAATATGTCGCCGATCGTCTGGACCAGACCATTGTTCTGAACGGTGACGCGCTTGACACCGACATTTTGGACGAGGCCAACGTGTCGAGCGCCGAGACGATCATCGCCGTGACCGACAATGACGAGGTCAATGTCCTGGCGTCCGTGTTGGCGAAACGGCACGGCTGTCTTCGCGCGGTGACGTTGATCAATGCATCGACGTTCGCACCGCTGATATCACCGCTCGGCATTGACGCATCGGTGAGCCCCAGGGAGATCACCGTGTCGAGTATTCTTCAGCATGTGCGGCGGGGAAGAATTCGCTCGGTCTACAGTCTGCGTGGGGGCGAGGCTGAGGTGATTGAAGCGGAAGCTCTGGAGACCTCGCCGCTGGTGGGCACCGCGCTGAAAGACGTTAAGTTGCCCAGAGGGGTGTTGATCGGAGCCCTCGTTCGGAGGGAAGAGGTCATCATTCCGCGCGGCAACACGGTGATCAAGGAGCACGATCGGGTGGTGATTTTCGCGCCGCATGATGTGGTCAAGAAAGTTGAACGGATGTTCGCTGTCGCGATCGGGTTTTTCTAGGCTCGGCCGAGCCATTTTCGAGCCAACATGGCTGTTGCATCGCTCTTTCGAGTATTCGGGTTCCTGCTAATCGGGTTGGCAGTCGCTCAGCTATTGCCATTGGCTGTGGCATTCGGATTCAATGAACCGACCGGCACTGCGGCTTTTGGTTTGGGTGCCGGCGTATCCATGTTTTTTGGCGTCGTTCTGGTCATTGCCGGGACCGGTGGCAGCCGCAAGATCGGCCGCCGCGACGCCGTTGTTTTGGCGGTGGGCGCCTGGATTTTGCTGTCATTGTTCGCGGCGGTGCCGTTCTTGGTCGGAGAAGCGACGGGTGGCATACCCGGCGCGATCGTCGAAGCCACCTCAGGCCTCACCACCACGGGCCTTACTTTGTTCGCCGACGCCGGCGCCATCGCCCGAAGCACCGTGGTTTGGCGCGCCGTTCTGCAGTGGTTGGGCGGGTTCGCCACGGTTCTTTTCGCGGCGTCCTTGGTGCCGCATATCGGTTTGGTCTCGTCGTCCGGATGGTCGGCGGCCGATGCGCCGGCCTACGCGGAGTCGTTTCGGCCGCGCCTGCGACAAATTGCGCCAGCGGTGGCGGCGACCTATGCCGGGCTAACCTTTTTGGGCCTGATTGGGCTGTTGGCGAGCGGCCTGCCGCTGCTGGACGCCGCTTGCTATGCCATGTCGGTGATTTCAACCGGCGGCTTCGTCCCGAACACCGGTGGACCACTGGCATATGGCAATGATGGCGTGCTGCTGGTGCTGGCTTTGGGCATGCTAGTAGGGGCCGTCAGTTTCACCTTGCATTGGGCGGCAACAAGCCGCCCGTCAGCGTATCTAAGGGACCCGGAAACGGGGTTCTTGTTGCTTCTGGTCGCCGCCGGCACCGCGATCGTTTTTGTTGTTCTGGCCGCCACGCCTGGCCTAGCGTCGGGCGGGTGGCCGCTCTATGCCCTATTTCAAGTCGTGTCGGCGGCCTCAACCACCGGATTCAGCGATCCCGGACAGGGCCACGTGCCGGTATTCGTAATCATCTTGCTCGCCGGCTTCACCTTGGTTGGCGGAGCATCGGCCTCCACCGCGGGGGGGCTCAAGCTGATGCGCGCATTGTTGCTGATCCGGCAAAGTGCTCGCGAACTGGAACGTTTGGTCCATCCCCGCGGCGTCATGCTGATCAAGCTCGGCCGCGCCTCGGTGACCGACGCGACCATGCAGAGTATTTGGGCATTCTTCGTCTTGTTCTTATTCTGCCTTGTCCTGCTCGCGGCGTCGCTCTCGGCGGTGGGCTTGCCATTCGACCATGCTCTGGTGCTGGCGCTCAGCGCCATGGCGAATTGCGGACCGATGCTCCTTCAAGCGGCGGGTTTCGGCGGAGACATGGCTAGCTTGAGCGATGCGGCGAAACTGCTGGTCGCGGCGGGTATGCTGGTTGGACGACTTGAGGTATTCACGCTGCTGATATTATTGACGCCGATGTTCTGGAAGCGCTGAGCGAGGACGCCATGTCACGGGTTGCCTACGTCAACGGCCGGTATCTACCGCACGCTGCGGCCCAGGTTCATATAGAGGACCGCGGCATGCAGTTCTCGGATGCGGTATATGAGGTCATGGCGGTCCTTGACGGCCGATTGGTTGACCGGCCGTGGCACCATGAACGCTTGGAGCGATCACTGGGCGAGCTGCAAATCGCCGTACCCATGGGCAGGCCCGCGCTTGATGCGGTGTTTGACGAGGTTGTGCGGCGTAACCGGGTTGTTGAAGGGATCGTCTATCTCCAGGTCGGACGGGGTGTCTCGCCTCGAAACCATGCGTTTCCGGTGCGAGCGAGGCCGTCTATCGTTGTGACCGCTCGGCGCGCGCGCCCGGCGACCGCCGTGGCGCTGACCGAAGGCGTGAAAGTTGTCACCATTCGCGATCTCCGTTGGCTCCGCCGCGACATAAAGTCGGTTTCGCTGCTGCCCAATGTGCTTGCCAAGCAAGGGGCGGCGGAGGCGGGTGCGTTCGAATCCTGGCAAATCGACGATGACGGTTTGATAACCGAAGGGGCGCAATCGAACGCGTGGATTATCGAGACCGATGGAACCATTGTGACTCGGCCGGAAAGCAACGAGATCCTGAGCGGCATCACGCGCCGACGGCTGATCGAGCTGGCGCGTGCGGATGGATTATCGGTCGAAGAGCGACCGTTCACCGCGGCGCAAGCGGCCGAGGCCCGCGAGGCATTTCTCACCAGCACGAGTTCCTTCGTTGTGCCGGTTGTCCAGATTGATGACGCTGTGATCGCGAATGGCCAGCCCGGAACCATCACGGAACGTCTGCGTTCACTCTATACCGATTTCGCGCGAAACGACGTGCGTGCGGCCTAGGCGGCCGTTCAGCCGCAATTGAAGGCCGCGGCAAGCCTGTCCATCACGAAAATCTGACACCAAATCCGATCGTGCCGATCGGCTTGGGGTTGTGCCAAAGACCGGAATGCTATGCTATACCCCCTGCGATCTTGTAAGTCGCAGAGGAGGAGGGCTCCTGGTTCAGTAAGGGCTTAAGGATCACAGTTGGTTCCGCGAGGGGGAAGCCATGGCAGGCGAACGGTCACAAAACGTACAGGACGTGTTTCTAAACTACGTCCGCAAGAACAAGACACCGGTGACGATTTTCCTGGTGAATGGTGTCAAGCTCCAAGGCGTGATCACCTGGTTCGACAATTTTTGCGTGCTGTTACGGCGCGATGGATTGTCGCAACTGGTGTACAAGCACGCGATATCCACGGTGATGCCGTCGACGCCGATTCAGTTATTTGAGCCGGACCGGGAAGCCGCCGAAGAGACCACTTGAGCGGACCAACCGAATTCCAAATCGAGTTTGGGCCGACGGCGGCCAGCGGCTGCGCGTGGGTTATCCACCCGGCGCTCGGGTCGCGTGACAGGCCCGGCCCCGAGCATCGACTGCGTTCGCACGATGCCGGGTTGGAAGAGGCAGTTGGCCTGGCAAAAGCCATCCACCTCGACGTGCAGGTGGCGGAAACCGTCACGGTGCGGCGGGCACGCCCCGCGACCTTGTTCGGCACGGGACAAGTTGCCGAGCTGACCGAGCGTGTCGCCGAGGCGGACTCCAAACCCGATGTGATCGTTGTCGATGCCGCGCTCAGTCCGGTCCAACACCGCAATCTCGAAACCAGCTGGAAATCCAAGGTTCTCGATCGGACCGGGTTGATCCTGGAGATTTTTGGCGAGCGCGCTCAGACGCGAGAAGGCCGGCTTCAAGTCGAATTGGCGGCTTTGACTTATCAGCGCAGTCGGTTGGTGCGGTCATGGACCCATCTTGAGCGCCAGCGCGGTGGCTTGGGTTTTGTCGGCGGGCCCGGTGAGTCGCAATTGGAGGCCGACCGGCGGATGATTGACACGCGGATCACGCGCCTGCGTCGTCAACTGGCTGAGGTTGTGCGCACCCGCGAACTGCACCGCGCCGCGCGCCGTCGTGTGCCGTACCCGATCGTCGCCCTGGTCGGATACACCAATGCTGGCAAATCGACCCTGTTCAACCGATTGACCGGCGCCAAGGTGGCCGCGGTCGATCAACTGTTTGCCACGCTCGACCCAACCATGCGGGCGATCAAACTGCCGTCCGGACGTACCGTTATATTGTCCGACACGGTCGGTTTCGTTTCCGCTCTGCCGACCGATTTGGTCGCCGCCTTCCGCGCCACGCTCGAAGAGGTCGTTGAAGCCGACATCGTCTTGCATGTTCGCGACGTGTCGCATCCAGACGAAAAAGCCCAGGCCGGCGATGTTGCACGCGTCCTGCGTGATCTCGGTATCGATCCGGATGACCGGGGACGGGTGTTGGAGGCCTTCAATAAAATTGACCGATTGGCGCCGGACGACCGGTCGTTGATTTTGGAACGCGCGCAGCGTGATCCCTTTGGCGTGGCGATCTCGGCGCTTGACGGGGCTGGCGTGGACCTGCTGCTTGACCTGATTGATCAACGGCTGGGCGAGGGCAGGGAGATTCTCGTCGTTGATATCCCGCTGACCGATGGCGCCGCCTTGGCATGGCTCTATCGCAACGGTGACGTCATAGCGCGCAAAGACAACCAGCGGGTCGCCCACATGCAAGTCGCTTTGGACCCCGTGGACGCGCAGCGTTTCACGCGTCAATTCGGGCGGGCCGCTGCGGAATAGCCGGCGAAGCGTCAATTTGCGCCGGTTTAGCGTCTGCGGTTCCTTGACACGGCCACACCGGCTCCGTATATCCCGCGCATCAATTAGCACTCACGATCGTAAACTGCTAAAGGGGGCTGGTCCCCTGGGCGACGCGGGTTCGGCATTTTGGCCGATGGCGCGTGTCGCGGGAGGAGAAATCATGAAATTCAGGCCGCTTCACGACCGCGTCGTGGTCAAGCGTATCGAAGAAGACGAGCGCAGTGCCGGTGGGATCATCATTCCCGACACTGCGAAGGAAAAGCCGAGTCAGGGCAAGGTGATTGCCGTCGGTCCGGGCACGTTGGACGACAATGGCAAACAGGTCGCGCTCGACGTCAAGAAGGGCAACAAGGTTCTGTTCGGCAAGTGGTCGGGCACCGAGGTCAAGATCGACGGCGATGAGCTGTTGATCATGAAAGAGTCCGACATCATGGGCATCATCGAATAGGGGAGGCCATCATGGCTGCCAAAGACGTCCGATTTAGCATGGACGCGCGCCAGCGGATGGCGCGCGGTGTCGACATTTTGGCCGATGCGGTCAAGGTGACCTTGGGGCCGAAGGGCCGCAACGTGGTGCTCGACAAATCGTTCGGCGCGCCGCGCATTACCAAGGACGGCGTGACCGTCGCCAAGGAAATCGAGCTTTCCGACAAGTTCGAGAATATGGGCGCGCAGATGGTGCGCGAAGTTGCGTCGAAAACCAGCGATATCGCCGGTGACGGTACCACCACCGCAACCGTGCTCGCGCAGGCGATTTTCCGCGAGGGCATGAAGTCGGTCGCGGCCGGCATGAACCCGATGGACCTAAAGCGTGGCGTCGACCTCGCAGTCGCAGCGGTGATTGCCGACATCGGCAAGCGGTCCAAAAAGGTCGCGAGTCACGAAGAAGTCGCTCAGGTTGGCACTATCTCGGCCAACGGTGAGAGCGAAATCGGCGACATCATCGCGGAAGCGATGGAGAAGGTCGGCAAGGAAGGCGTGATCACGGTCGAGGAGGCCAAGGGTCTTGCCACCGAGCTCGACGTTGTCGAGGGCATGTTGTTCGACCGCGGCTATCTGTCACCTTACTTCGTGACCAACGCCGAAAAGATGCTGTGCGAATTGGATGACCCGTACATCCTGATCCACGAGTCGAAATTGTCGAGCTTGCAGGCTTTGTTGCCGGTGCTCGAAGCCGTGGTCCAGTCGAGCCGGCCGTTGCTGATCATCGCCGAGGATGTCGAGGGCGAAGCGCTCGCCACCCTGGTGGTCAACAAGCTGCGCGGCGGGCTCAAGGTCTCCGCGGTCAAGGCGCCGGGCTTTGGCGATCGTCGCAAGGCGATGCTCGAGGACATCGCGGTGCTGACCGGTGGTCAGGTGATTTCCGAGGATCTTGGCATCAAGCTCGAAAGCGTCACGCTCGACATGCTCGGCACGGCGAAACGCGTGATGATCTCGAAGGAAGAGACCACGGTGGTCGACGGCGCCGGCAAGAAGAAAGCGATCGAAGGTCGGTGCAATCAGATCCGCCAACAAGTCGAAGAGACCAGCTCCGACTATGACCGCGAGAAACTGCAAGAGCGGTTGGCCAAACTGGCCGGCGGCGTTGCGGTGATCAAGGTCGGTGGCGCCACCGAGACCGAGGTGAAGGAGCGCAAGGACCGCGTCGACGACGCGCTGCATTCCACCCGCGCCGCGGTCGAAGAGGGCGTGGTGCCCGGCGGCGGCGTGACGCTCTTGCTGGGGGCCAAGGCGCTCAACAAGGTAACGCCAGACAACGAAGATCAACAAGTCGGCGTGGAAATCGTGCGTAAAGCGCTCCAAGCGCCGGTCCGCCAGATTGCCGAAAATGCCGGCGTTGATGGCTCTGTCGTTGCCGGAAAGATCAGTGAATCGAAGGATCAGAAATTCGGCTTCGACGCGCAGCGCGAGGTTTACTGCGATCTGGTTGCGGCAGGCATTATCGATCCGGCCAAGGTCGTGCGTGCCGCGTTGCAAGACGCGGCCTCGGTTGCCGGTCTATTGATTACCACCGAAGCCATGGTTGCCGAGCACCCCGAGCCAAAGGGTGCGGGCGGCGGCATGCCGCCTGGCGGCGACATGGGTGGCATGGGCGGAATGGGTGGCATGGGAGGTATGGGCGGCTTCTAGCCCAGCCTGGCTACCGTTTTCCGAGAAATTGGGTCGCGCCAGCCGGCGCGACCCTTTTTCGTTTGCAGCCTGGCTATCGTCGTCAACTGGTCCGGCTGATGGCGAACGGCGAGAACGCCTGGCACACCGGCATGACTTCCAGCACGTTGACATTGACGTGGGCGGGCAGGGCGCACACCGCGTGGATCACCTCGGCGAGATCCTCGCCAGACATGGCATCGGCGCCGCTATAGATCTCGGCCGCCTTGTCGGCGTCGCCCTTGAAGCGGACTTCCGAGAACTCGGTGACCGTCATGCCCGGTTCCAAACTGGTGACCCGAACCCGGCTGCCCAGTAAGTCTGCTTTTAGATTGAGCGAAAACTGGTGCACGAACGCCTTGGTGCCGCCATACACATTGCCGCCAGGGTAGGGGTAGCTGCCGGCGACCGAGCCGATGTTGACGATGTGCCCGCGGTCGCGTGCGACCATGCCGGGCAGCACCGCACGCGCGACATAGACCAGACCTTTGACGTTGGTGTCGATCATCTGGTCCCAATCGTCGAGGTCGGCGTCTTGCGCGCCGGAGAGCCCCAGCGCCAGACCCGCATTGTTGACCAGCAGATCGATTTCGGCGAAGTCGGCGGGAAGGCCGCCAATGATGTTTTCGACCGCCTCGCGATCGCGCACGTCGAGCGCCAAGGTCAGTGCCGGCACCGAGACCGACTTTGCGAGCTCATCCAATCGATCCTGGCGTCGTCCGACCAGTACCAGCGAACATCCATCGGCCGCATAGCGCAGTGCGGTTGCCTCGCCGATGCCGGAGGTCGCCCCGGTCACCATCACCGTTTTTATGTCTGCCGCCGCCATGAATCCCTCCCTGCATCATTATCATTTTTGACGGGCGGAACCGGCGCTTGCTGCCTTGGGGGTGCCGTGTAAGATGCCCGCCGCCGTCGGGGCGGGATCGTAGCATGGGAGTGAAAACATGGCGCAGCAGGCAAGAGTGGCATTCATCGGACTTGGCGTGATGGGGTACCCGATGGCGGGCCATCTTGCCGCCAAGGGTCATGACGTGGTGGTCTATAACCGAACCGCGAAAAAAGCCGCCGATTGGACAGGCGAGCACAAAGGTGCGGCGGCGGATACGCCGGCGAAGGCGGCCGCAGGACGCGACATCGTGTTCATGTGCGTCGGCAATGATGACGATGTGCGCGGTGTCACCTACGGCGACGACGGCATCTTGGCGGGCATGGCCAAAGGCGCCGTGCTGGTCGATCATACGACCGACTCCGCGGACCTCGCGCGCGAACTCGACGCGGTGGCGAAAGAGAAGGGGCTCGGTTTCGTCGATGCCCCGGTATCAGGGGGTCAGGCCGGCGCCGAAAACGGCGTGCTGACGGTGATGTGCGGCGGCGACCAAGCCGTGTTCGATCGGGTTTCGCCGGTGATGGAGTCATTCGCGCGCGCCGTGACACTCATGGGCGACGCCGGCGCCGGACAATTGACCAAAATGGTTAATCAAATCTGCATCGCCGGTTTGGTGCAGGGGCTTTCCGAAGGCATGAATTTCGCCAAAAAGGCGGGCCTCGATTGCGACAAAGTGGTCGACGTAATTTCGAAAGGCGCTGCGGGGTCGTGGCAGATGGAAAATCGTGGCCGCACCATGGTTCGTGACGAGTTCGAGTTCGGTTTCGCGGTCAACTGGATGCGCAAGGACCTTGGGATCGCGCTCGCCGAAGCCGGACGCAACGGGTCGCGACTGCCGACAATTGCATTGATCGACCAGTTCTATGCCCAGGTTCAAGCGCGTGGCGGCGGGCGCTGGGACACCTCAAGCTTAATTCAACTGTTGGCGCATGACTAAATGCGCGCGCGTTCACAAACGAAATACCGTTAGCCAGCTGCCGGAGGCGACACGGTAACCACGTTCGGCGGTGAGGTAGTCAATCACGGCGCGCATGTGGCGTGCGCCGAAAACGACCGCAATCCGCTGAATGCCTTGTTTCGGCGTATCCAGGTTTTCCGCGATGACTTCCACGAGCCGCTGATCACGGGCGTGGAGGATGGCGTGATAGAAACTGTCGAACCGCGCGTCCCAGGACAGGATTTCGTCGCGGGAGGCGATATCGTTCATCGACATGCCGTCAGCGAAGTCTTTTCTCGAAGCAGAGAAGCGGCGTTTGAACCCGATATATGGTGCGAGAACGAACGCAAAAAATCGCAACCAAAGTGGCACTCTGCGCCAGTAGGCTTCGAATTCATCTTGCTTTAGATCGGCATGAATGACCCGCTGACCGTCTACCGTGTCTCGAAAAACGGAAGATTGCAAAATCAATCCGAGCGCCGGCGCCGCGGCGGCCCAACGGTAACTTGATGTAATGCGACTAACGATTGGGGATTTTACGCCTTCGACCAAAACAAGGTCGTGTTCCGCGAGTTCCTTCTCGATGGTTTCGTAGTAGCTGATCTCTCCGAGGTGGATCATCGGATACAGCGTAAATGACACGCTGGGATTTTCGTTTTCAAGCGTCAGCCGGGCGGAACGAAGTCCGAGCGGTGATGACTCGATAATTTGAACCATACAAGCGGACTCAATCTTTCGGCCGACGGACGCGTTTCAGCGCGCCGTAGCGGAAAACGATGGAACCGTGGAAAATAAGATTAAGCGTCGTTCGTTTAGCTAAGATTATTCCGTGGGGATTTCGCGCTCTTCGGCCTTGGCTTGGTCCCAGAGCTTGTCCATTTCTTCGAGCGTCGATTGCTCGGGCGATTTGCCGCGCTCGGTAAGCAAGGCTTCTATTCGGCGAAAGCGGCGTTCGAATTTTTCGTTCGTGGTTCTGAGCGCGACCTCTGCGTCGACGCCGGCGTGGCGGGCGATATTGGCGCAGACGAAAAGGACGTCGCCAACTTCGTCGGTTAGGCGCTCAGGCGGGGCGCCATCGGCATCCAGCTCGGCTTCTAGCTCATCAAGCTCTTCGCGCATTTTCGCGAGGACGGGGCGCAGATCGGGCCAGTCAAAGCCGACACGGGCGGCGCGCTTTTGCAGCTTAATCGCTCGTGCGAGTGCCGGTAAGGCGCGCGCCACGCCGTCGAGGGCGCTCTGCGGCGTACCGTCATTCTGTGCCTTGGCGGTCCGTTCGTCAGCCTTCAATGCTTCCCAAGATCGCGTCTGCGCGGCGGCTGATTTGATGTCGGCGTCGCCAAAAACATGTGGATGCCGGCGCAGCATTTTGTCGCTAATTCCACGGACAATATCGTCGAAATTGAACGCGTCTTTTTCGCACGCCATCTGGGCGTAAAATACGACCTGAAACAACAAATCGCCGAGCTCGTCGGCAAGCGCCGACATGTCATTATCCGCGATCGCTTGCGCGACTTCGTACGCTTCCTCGATCGTATGCGGCGCGATGGTCGCGAACGTCTGTTCGAGATCCCACGGGCAACCGCCGTCCGGGTCACGTAGCCGCGCCATAATATCGAGCAACCGATCGATTTCAGACATGATTTGAGACCCCAAAAATCAGCTCATTTTTAACGACAGGGACGCCACTTTTTTGCGCCTCATATATCTCCGAAAGTCGCATAATGTATATTATGGTAAATAATGGAATATGGCGGAATCGCAGGGGACTCAACGCTTTGCGATTAACCAACGGGCTTCGCGAACGGCGATTCCGACACCGGTCATCAGCAACACGCAGATCAGCATAATTTGCGCCGCGCCGGACAAGCCGAGTTGTTCGCCGTATGCCATGTAAATCGCAATCCGAATGGCGCCCCACAGGCATCCGCCGGTGACCAAAAAGCTGATCGTTTTTGTCGCCGCGCGCGTGTGATCCCAACCGATTACGGCGGCCAAAATCCACAACATCGGATCGCGCAAAGAGCCTGCGATCATGGTCCAAATTAGCGCTGCTTCCATGGCGGTTTTCCTGCTTAAAACGCGTCGTTTTTTGGGCTCAATTTGCGGCTTAAAGTGCGCCGTTTTTGCGCTCGATTTGCATGCCTAAAACGTGTCGTTTTCGAGCGTGATTTGCATGCCGTCATACGCCGGTTCCACCCCTTCTGGGAGCTCCTTTGAAAGCCGATCATAGTCGAGTTCTTCCGACATATGGGTCAGCACTGCACGGCGTGGTTTAACGCGTGCGATCCATTCGAGCGTGAGGTCGACCCAGGCATGCCCGTGGGTTTTCCGATAGCGCGCTGCGTCGACTAACCAGGTATCGAGGCCTTGCAGCGCGTCGAATGACGCCTCTGGGAGCCCGTTAACATCCGTGCTGTACGCGAAGTTTCCGAAGCGAAAGCCTAGGGTTTGGGTGTGGCCGTGGATTTGCGCAAATGGAAGCACCGTAAGGTCGCCAATCCGGAATTGTTCGCCAGCCGTGATCATGTGCCCGGTAAAGGCCGGTCGAAACCATATTTTGCCAGGGCTGGGAGGCTGGAACGCATAGGAGAATCGTTGTTCCAACTCCGTCAGCGTGGGTTCGTTGGTGTAGATGTCAAAAGCTCTATTATTGCGGTAGTTGATGCCGCGGAGATCATCGATGCCATGGCAATGATCAGCATGAGCATGAGTGAATAAGGCGGCGTCCAAGTCCCCTACTCCGCAGTCGAGCAACTGCTCCCGCAGCTCTGGTGGCGTGTCGATCAAAACCCGTGTGGCAGCGGATTCGACGACAATAGACGCGCGGCGGCGTCGGTTTTTAGGGTTGTTTGGATCGCACGCGCCCCAGTCCGGACCGATCATCGGGACGCCGGTCGAACTGCCGCATCCGAGCACGGTGATTTTCATGGCCGTCAAGCAGCCGGCGGTTCGGCCTTGGTAAACAAAGCGTAGAAATTTTTCGTGGTTTGCGCTGCCAGATCCTCCGGTGTCATACCGAGAAGCTCGGCGACGCAGGCCGCGGTGTCGGCGACAAACGCCGGCTCGTTGCGCTTGCCGCGATTGGGCGCGGGCGCCAGAAACGGCGCGTCGGTTTCAACCAAAAGCCGATCCGGTGGCACGCTTCGCGCCACGTCGCGCAGCGCTTCGGCGTTGCGGAAAGTCACGATGCCGGAGAGCGAGATCGTCATGCCCAGCGCCAGGGCGCGCTCGGCGACCATGGCGCTGGTGCTGAAGCAGTGGATAAGACCCGGGAATGGTCCCTTCCCGGCTTCGTCCTCCAAGATTTCCACCGTATCCTCGTCGGCGTCGCGCGTGTGCACGATCAACGGCAGGCCGGTCTCACGCGCCGCCGCGATGTGCGCGCGAAAACTAACTTGCTGTGCCGCCGGTTCGCTGTGTTTGTAATAATAGTCGAGACCGGTTTCGCCGATGCCGATGACTTTTGGATGCTTGGCGTGTTCGATCAGGGCGTCGGGCATCGTCTGCCCCTCGTCGTCGGCATTGTGCGGATGCACGCCAACCGAGCAGTACATATCGTCAAAGCGTTCGGCAACCGCGAGCACTTGGCCGAACTTGCTGAGCCGCGTGCAGATCGTCTGAAACGCGCCGACCCCGGCCGCGTGAGCGCGTTCGACCACGCCGTCGAGATCGTCGGCGAATTCGGGAAAATCGAGATGGCAGTGGCTGTCGACCAGCATTACGCCGCCGCGGGATCTGTCTCGTCCGCCGCCTCGTCGATGCGCGGAAACAGCCCTTGCGGTTTCGGCAAGGCCGCGCCCGGGTTGAGCGCGTGAGGCGGCCCCAGGTGGTCGAAATCGCGGGCGGACGCCTCCACCGCGAGCTGGTCGAGCAGCCGGCCGCCGGCATCGGGCACGAATGGTTGCACCAGGATCGCTAGGTGTCGCAGCGTTTCGGCGAGCACGTAGAGGACGGTCGCCATCCGCTCCGGATCGGTCTTGCGCAAGGCCCAGGGCGCTTGTCGGTCGACATAGGAGTTCGCGGCCCGGACCACCGCCCAGATTGCTTCCAGTGCTTCGTGGAGCGCCTGGCGCTCCATTTGAGGCCGCATCGTCTCGACTAAACAATGCGCGGCGTCGAGCATGGCCGTGTCGTCGTCGGTGAACGCGCCCGGGTGCGGCACCGAGGCGTCGCAATTCTTCTGCGTCATGCTCAGCACGCGTTGCGCCAGGTTGCCGAAATCGTTCGCCAGATCGCCATTGATCCGGTGGATGAGCGCGGCGCGCGAAAAGTCTCCGTCATTGCCGAACGGCACTTCGCGCAACACGAAATAGCGCACTTGGTCAAGGCCGTAGGTCTCGATCAGTTTGAACGGCTCGACCACATTGCCATCGGTTTTCGACATCTTCTGACCTTCGACCGTCCACCAGCCATGGGCGAACACGCGGACCGGCGGCGTCACGCCGGCGGCCATCAGAAACGCCGGCCAATAGACCGCGTGAAAGCGCACAATGTCTTTGCCGACGATGTGCACGACGTTGGGCCAGAACGTCTGATAAGTGTCACTGTCGGTATCCGGGTAGCCGACCGCCGTGAGGTAATTGGTCAGCGCGTCGAGCCAGACATACATGATGTGGGCGTCGTCGCCGGGCACCGGGATACCCCATCGGAAACTGGTGCGTGAGACCGATAGATCCTGCAGCCCGCCTTTGATGAAACTCAGCACTTCGTTGCGCCGCGACTCCGGCAGGATCGCATCGGGATTCTTGGCGTAGTAGTCGAGAAGCGGCTGCTGCCATTTCGACAAGCGAAAAAAGTAACTGGGCTCCTCGACCCATTCGACCGGCGCGCCGGTCGGCGCGAGCTTCTCGCCATCGGGCCCTTTAGACAGTTCACTTTCGGCGAAATAGGCTTCGTCGCGCACCGAATACCAGCCGGCATATTTGTCGAGATAGATGTCGCCGGCGTCGATCAGCGCCTGCCAGATCGCCCGGCTGGCGCGGACATGACGCTCTTCGGTGGTCCGAATGAAATCGTCATTGGAGCAGTCGAGCGCTTTCGTCAGCTCGCGGAAGCGCTGCGAGACACGATCGGTGAAGTCCTTCGGCGCCTCACCAGCTTCGGCGGCCGATTTTTCGACTTTTTGGCCATGTTCGTCGGTGCCGGTGAGGAACATCACCTTGCGGCCGTCGAGCCGCATGAACCGCGCCATCGCGTCGCACGCGATCGTCGTGTAGGCGTGCCCTAAATGCGGCACGTCGTTGACGTAGTAAATTGGCGTCGTGATGTAAAAGGCCCGCGCGTCCGCCATCAGTGCAACCCCGGCGTTTCAGAAAAACTTAAGCCCGCGCCGCCGACTCGAGCGCGGAAAAAACGCTGAGAATCACCTGTTTACGGTCGAGATTGACCCGATCGGTGCGCACGGCAAGATCGGTAATCTTTTCCCACAGCTCCAGCCATTGATCAAGGCTACCGGCGTGTAGCAGCCGTTGCGCGGTCTCGGATTCGGCCTCGATCAGGCCGTCGGGCGTGGTCCCATGGGCTCCGGCGGCGATCAGGCGGGCGAACCAGCCAGCCAGTAAATCCATTGCGGTGGCAAAGTTCGCCTCGGCGCCGCGCCGGGCCAGACGATCGCCGAAGGTGTGCAGCGCGCGCGGATCGATTCCGGGCGCCGCGGCCACCAGACGCACGATCTCGCGGTACAGATCGGCGCCGCCCTGGCCGGCCAGGGCCAGCGCTCGTCCGGGGCTGCCGTCGGCGAGCCGGGCTAGTAACCCCACTTCGTCCGCCGCCAGATCAGGACGCCATCGAGTGACCAGTTCTGTCACGCGATCTGCGGACAGGGGCGCCAACGCCAAGCGCCGACATCGGCTACGGAGCGTTGCTGGAACCCGGCCCGGAACATGACAGACCAACAGCAGCAAAGCGCGCGCCGGCGGCTCCTCAACCAGTTTGAGAACCGCATTGGCGGCGTTGCGGTTCATTTCGTCGACAGCGTCGATCACCACCACACGCCAGCCGCCCTCGGCCGGCGTGAGCGCCAGAAAGTCGCGTAACCGCCGGGCATCGCCGACCACGATTTCGCCGCGTACCCGATCGCTTTTCGAGCGTGGATCCCGCGTTCGTTCGACAGTGAGCAGGTCGGCGTGACCTTCCGAGGCGACGCGTTTGAACACCGGATCGGCGGCATCGACGAACAGGCCGCCCTCACCGCTTCCAGTGCCGCCAAGGCCCATCAAGTCGCCTTGCGCGGCGCCGCCGGCGAGCACGAACCGGGCGAACCGATAGGCCAACGTCGCCTTGCCGATACCGCGGGGGCCCGTAATCATCCAGGCGTGAGCGAGCCGTCCTGACTCGAACGATTGGCGAAGCTTGGCTTCGGCGGCGTCGTGGCCGATCAGATCAGGATTAGCGCGTGGCGCCGGCGGTTCGGCGGTGACTTCGGTCATGATACCGGCATGCCAAGGCGTTCGACCACCAGCCCGTGAACAGCCGCCGCGACGGCCTCAATATCCGAGGTGCCGTCGATTACCGCGCAGCGATCCGGCTCGCGCTTCGCGATATCGAGAAAAGCGTCGCGCAGTTTTTGGTGAAAGGCGCGTCCCATCCGCTCGTAACGGTCGGCGCCACCGCGATCGGCGGCGCGTGCCAGGCCCTGATCCACCGGCAGATCGAGCACGATGGTTAAGTCGGGGGCGAAATCGTCAAACACGATCTGGTTTAGAGTTTCGACGGCCGCACGCCCGAGGCTCATGGCATAGCCCTGATACGCCATCGTCGAGTCGGCGAAACGGTCCGAGATGACCCAGGCACCGCGATCGAGCGCCGGCCACACTAAGTCAACCAGGTGCGCGCGCCGGGCCGCCGAGTGCAAAAGGGATTCGCTGACGGCGTCCCAGCGATCCACGGCACCGTCGACCAGCAAAGCGCGGATCGCCTCGGCGCTCTCGGTACCGCCGGGCTCCCGAGTGACGACCACCTCAGCGCCATCGGATTCCAGGCGTTTGGCCAGCAAGGCGCACTGGGTCGACTTGCCGGCGCCTTCGCCGCCTTCAAACGTAATGAACTTACCGGAACGCATACTGAAACTGGGTGGCGTTGGGCCCGCCCCTTAAAAGCCGAGCGAGCCGAATACCTTATAGGTCGCCGCCGACCACAGGCGGCCAACGACGCCCTGTTGGTCCACGTCAGCGCCGGCTTGCAACGGGATCTCCACCGGGGCGAGGTCTGGTGCGCTAATCACCAATGTCGCGATTTCCGTGCCCTGCACGATCGGCGCCGGGACCGGAGATTCCAGCACCACTTTAGCCGTCATTTCCTTACGCGACTCGCGGCTCATGGTGATCGTAAAATCCTCATCCATCACCAGCGGCACTTTAGGGGCGACGCCGAGCCAGACGTCCGCGCTCTCGATCTCCTCGCCGGCCTTGAAGAGCGTGTAGTTCTTGGTCTCGCGGAAACCCCACGACAAAATGCGTTCGGCTTCGCTGGACCGCGCTTGCACGGAATCGAGCCCGGTTACCACCAGAATCAACCGCCGACCATTGCGTTCTGCGGTGGCCGTCAGGCTGTAGCCGGCCTCCTCGGTGTGACCGGTCTTCATGCCGTCAGCACCCATGTCCTTATACAAAAGCGGGTTGCGATTGCCTTGCTTGATCTCGTGGTAGGTAAAATCGAGCTCGGCGAAATAATGAAAATAGTCCGGGAAATCGGTGATCAGCCGCTCTGTTAGTGTCGCCAGATCGCGCGCGCTCATGAAGTGTCCCGGATCCGGCCATCCAGTCGAATTCGTGAAGCTGGAGTCGGTCAGGCCAATTTCTCGGCCGCGCTCGGTCATCGCTTCGGCGAAGGCTTCCTCGCTGCCCGACAGGCCTTCCGCGACCACAACGCAGGCATCGTTTCCGGACTGCACGACGATGCCGCGGATCAGGTCTTCGACGCGGATGCGGCTGTTGACCTCGACGAACATTTTCGAGCCGCCCATGCGCCAGGCTTTTTCGCTAACACTCATGGTGTCGTCGAGTGTGATCGCACCTTCTTTAAGCCGGTCGAACAGCATGTAGATCGTCATCAACTTGCTCATCGATGCCGGTGGTGCCGGCTTGTCCGAATCCTTGTCCAGGATTACCGAACCGGTCTCGACGTCGATCAAGATCGCTTCGCGTGCGGCGGTATCGAACGCGTAGGTTGATTCTGGCCAAACGAGAACCGCCACGGCCAAGACAATGGCGGTCACGGAAACGGCGCGTCTGATTACGCGCGTGTGGTGGATTGTCATGGCGCCAAATTTAACATCGACAGCCGGCCGCAAACAACGGCGTAGCATGATTAGTCGACCACCAAGCGCGCGCGTTGATGGCCCGCGTCAACTACTTGAGCCAGCAGCTTTTCCGCATGGTCGGTGCTGTAAACGGGGCCGAGGCGAACCCGGTAAAAAGTTTTGCCGTCGACTGTAACCAGACGGATTTCGGTTGGTCCGAATTGCACAAATTGTCGCTGGAGCTCCCGAGCGTTGTCCTGATCACGAAATGCGCCGCCCTGGACAAACATCGCCGGAAGCTTTGGCGACGCTGGAATTGGCGCCGCGACGGGCTTGATCGTCGCCGTGTTTGCGGCCAGCAAAGGTTCGCCCGGCAGCGGGGTTTTTGCCGCGACCGCGGCGCCGGGCGGCGCCGCCGCGGGTTGCATAGAAACGCCCGCGACCGGATCGGGCCCGGTCGGTCGAGTAACCCCACCCGGTGGGAATTTCGGCAAGGTTTCCGGCCGGTTCGCCGATGGGAGAGCAGCGGTCCGTAGCTTCGGATCGTTTCGGTCCGCGACCGCCTCGACCCTGACTTGAGCGGTCCCTTTGCGAGCGAATCCAAGCAGTTGCGCAGCACGCCGGGACACGTCGATAACGCGGTTTTTCACGAACGGTCCACGGTCATTCACGGTCAATATCACCGACCGGCCGTTCTCCAGATTGGTAACGCGAACCATAGTCGGCATCGGCAAAGTCGTGTGCGCCGCGGTCATCGCGTTCATGTCGTAAACGTCGCCGTTGGCGGTCGGCTTGCCGTGAAATTCCGTCCCGTACCAAGACGCCACGCCGACCTGGTTATAGTCCGGATCGACGCGCGGAACGTAGGTGTTGCCGTTGATTTGGTACGGTTTGCCAACCTTGTACGCGCCACCATCGCTGGCGGGAGTGGCGGCCGACTTGATCAGATGAGCAGCCAAATGTGTTTCGGAGCAACCGGTCACTCCAACCAGCACGGCCAATAGGCCTAAGATCGCTGTATTTCGAATATCGCGCCGAATGCGGCGTGCGCTCATCAAGGTGGTCCTTTCGCGGGTAAGGGCTGGAAACGTAAAAGAAATTAGGGAGTCGCCATACTGTCGGCAAGGTGGCCGACGGCGAGCGCAAAGTAAGTCGATCGGTTCCATTTCAAGGTGGTGCGGAAATTGTCGTAAACCATGTAGGCGCGGGTTCCGGCGCCATCGGGCTGAACGATCGATGCCGAAAGCTGACGGGTCGGCAAGGCGGATCCGTTTAGCTTGCGGACTCCCGCTGATTGCCACGCGCCGATCGGTTTGGCGGTTTCAAGTCCGACGAGCGATTGATTGAACGAGCCCGGTATCTGCACCGCCCTGCCCCAGGTCTGATCATCCTTCCAGCCGACTTGAGCCAAATAGTTGGCGATCGACGCGAAGACGTCCTCTTGGGTGGTCCAGATATCGCGTCGGCCGTCGCCATTCTGATCGACCGCGTAGCTGAGAAAACTCGACGGCATGAACTGGCTTTGGCCCATCGCGCCGGCCCACGAGCCGTTCATATCGCCGGCTGCAATGTGTCCGGCGTCGATGATCTTCAATGCGTTTAGGAGTTCGGTGCGGAAGTAGGCGCTGCGCCGACCGTCGTGCGCAAGCGTCGCCAACGCCGTGACGACCCCGAAGCCGCCGGTGTTACGGCCGAAATCGGTTTCGATACCCCATAGGGCAACAATGAAGCGCGGCTGAACGCCATACTGAGCGCCAATTTTGGTGAGCATTGGTCGATGGCGTTCCAGGCGCGTTCGCGCCGCCTTGATGCGCGACGCTGGCACCACGCGTTCGAGATATTGCGCGGCGGTCAGTCGGCCTTCAGGTTGCGAGCGGTCGAGTTCGATGATCCGCGCGACCGGTTGAATACCGGTCAAGGCGGCGTCGAGCGTTGCCGTGCTGATGCCGTCCGCGCGCGCCTCCACCCGAAACTTGGTCAGCCACTGGTCGAAGCTTGCATCTTGTGCAACAGCAGTGGCAGCAGGCAGAAAAATAGCCGACATCGCCGATAGGGTGGCAATCGTCCCGATTAGCCTGGTCATTGTCTGCCTCGCGCAGGAAATTGAACGCCGGTCATGGGCGATGGTGCCTCGTGGCACGGTCACATCGTTCCGAGTGGTGCCGATCAAATCATTTGCCCTGACGCCTCTCGGACACAGCATGGCGCGAGAAAGCTGCTAAAAGGTTGCCGTCGTCATCGACAGCCCTACGCTGTAAAAAAAATTTCGTCCGGGAGGGATCGTTCGTGAAAATCACAAAAATAGAAGACCTACATTGCGACGCCGGTTGGCGCGTCTTGTCGTTCCTCAAAGTCACCACCGACCAGGGCATAATCGGCTATTCCGAGTATAACGAAAGTTACGGCGCCAAGGGCTTAACGGGCGTAATTCTGCGGCTCGGCGAGTCTCTGATTGGCCAAGATCCCCGTCCGATCGAGCGAATCACCGCCACACTCTACGCCAACACGGTCCAGAATACCGGCGGCATGGCCCAGCAGGCGATCGCCGCGCTCGAGAACGCGTTGTTGGACATCAAGGCAAAAGCACTTGGCGTGCCGGTATATGAATTGTTCGGCGGGCCGGTGCGCGAGCGTCTCCCGCTTTATTGGTCGCATTGCGGCACATATCGTCTGCACCACGCGGATGTCATAGGGACAGAACCGCTTCGCAAGGTCGAAGACTTGGTGGGGCTTGGGCGTGAGGTGCGCGAGCGTGGCTTCACCGCGCTCAAGACCAACATTTTCCTGTTTGACACCGATCCGCCGGACTTACATATGCCGGGCTTTGGCCGCGACCCCAAGAACATGGCGCTCAACGCGGACGATCGGATCATCGATGCGCTCAAGGCGCAGCTTACGGCGTTACGCGAAGGCGCCGGCCCGGACGTCGGTATCCACCTGGATCTCAATTTCAATTTTAAGACCGAGGGTTACCTCAAGGTCATGCGGGCGCTCGACGATTTAGGCCTCACCTGGTTCGAGCTCGACATGTACAACCCGGAGGCCATGCAACACATGCGCAATCAGGTGAAGACGCCGATCGCCAGTTGCGAGTCCTTGTTTGGCCGGCGCGGCTTTCGGCGTTTCTTCGAGTGCCAATCGATGGACGTGGCGATTGTCGATATCCCTTGGAACGGCCTCGCCGAGGGTCTCAAGATTGCCGCCATGGCCGACGCATACGAGATCAACGTCGCGCCGCACAACTTCTACGGCCACCTGTCGACTCTGATGAGCGCCCATTTCTGCGCCGCGGTGCCAAATCTGCGGATCATGGAAATCGATATCGACGATGTGCCGTGGAAGGACGATCTGGTAACCGCGCCACCGGTGATCGAGGACGGCCAATTGATTGTTCCGACCGCGCCTGGATGGGGTGCTGATGTCAACGAGGACGCGGTTCGCGCGCATCCGCCGCGCTAGTCCGGCCCAACAAGATGGAACGATTCCGGCCGCATTTGATGCTGATCGCGGCCGCGCTCGTTTACGGCGCGTTTATCAGCGTCCACAAAGTGGCCGGCGAGTCCGGCATGGCGCCGATCGCGTATGGCTTCTGGCAATCGCTCGGCGCGGGATTGGTCTTGTTGGCGCTGTCGTTCGTGACCGGCGGTCCGCCGGGTCGCAGCGCCGCCCACGTTCGCGCGTATCTGGTTATCGGAGCGCTTGCTATCGGCTTGCCGGTGTCGCTCTTGGCCTACGTCGCCCCGAACTTGCCGATTTCCGTTATGACCCTGGTCTTCGCGATGTCGCCGCCGATGACCTACGCGCTCGGTCTGCTAGCGCGCATTGAGCGCTGGCGATGGTCGGCCCTGATCGGCATAGGGTTCGGCCTGGCCGGCGTTCTGGTCGTGGTCGCGCCGGGTGCCGCGATGCCGGAGCCGGGCATGGCCGGCTGGTTCCTGCTCGCGTTGTGCGCGCCGATGATGTTCGGTGCCGCTAATATCTCCGCGAAGATTTTGCGACCGCCCGCCATGAGCTCAGTGGCGATGGCGAGCGGGGTTTTGCTCGGCTCGGCTTGCGTGCAGGCGATCGCTATGACGGTAACCGGGCACACCCATTGGTTCCCCGACTTCCCGAGCACCGCCGAGGGCGCGCTGCTGGCCGCGGTCGTCATCAACAGTATTTTCGTGACGCTCTATTTGGAAATTGTGCGGCTGGCGGGTCCCGTGTTTTTTTCCCAATTCAACTACCTGGCGGTGCTCACCGGCCTCGGATGGGGGTGGCTGATCTTTGCCGACGCGGTGGATCCGATGGTCTGGGTTGCGTTTGTGCTCATGGCGATCGGCGTGGTGCTCATTTCAAGACGACCGGCAACGGAGTAGGTCCAACCGTCAACGCGCTTGGGTTAGCGCGAGTCCGGCTGCCGGCGCCAACCGGACTCGCGCGCCGGGTCGTCTTGCTGTACCAAAAAGCGTCGTCGAAAAGGGTCGAACCAAGAATTTCGGCCGAAAGGAATTTGCCGCAATGAACAAGCTCCAAATCGGGTTCATATTTCTGGCCGGTCTCATGCTGGTAGTGGGCGGACCGACCGTGGCCGAGAACCGCTTCGTCACTCAAGAGGCGGTGGACATGATCGAACAGCGCCAAGACACCATGGCGCGCATGCTGGAAGCGGTCGATCAAGTGGTGCCGCGTCTCGGCGCGAACCAGTCCGCCCCGGTGCCGATGAACCCGTCGCACTGGCCGCTGATCCGCAAGCAAATCGAAACCACGCGCGTGCTGCTCACCGAGAGCGAGGCGATGTGGGCGTCGCAGACCAATCTCGGATATGGCTCGATCAGTGGGGCCGAGCCGGGCATCTGGTCGTTGCCGCGCGCGTTCGAAAGGCGCTACAGCCTCGCTCGCACGTCCCTATCGGCGCTTGAACAGGCGATCGAGCTTGAAGACGCCGCCGGCGCACGCTCCAGCCTATGCGCGCTGGTCCAGGCGTGCGGCGAATGTCACGCGGCCTATCGCGTGGTCGATACCGAAAGCTTGATCCGCGAAGGCGTTAGCTGGTTGGGTCGATATCCCGGATGTGTAAGGGGGTATTAGGCGGAGGGCCGCCAGAGCCTCGAAACTCGGAAATTCCGCTTGGTCTGATAGAATAGGTGTCCTGCGAGGATTCGAGGACGCCAAATGTCACCCGGGCAAATTCCGACGCTTGAGGAACTAGAGGCGGCCTACGACTGCACCCGGCGGGTGACGGTCGAGACGCCGTTGCTCGAGTCCGAGGGCCTGGCTGCACGCGCCGGCGCGGCGCGGGTATTCGTCAAACCGGAATCGCTCCAACGCACCGGGTCGTTCAAGTTCCGTGGCGCCTATTGGCGCGTGCAGAGCCTGACGCCCGAGCAAAAGGCGCGTGGTGTGGTGGCCTATTCGTCCGGCAATTTCGCCCAGGGCCTGGCCGCCGCCGCGCGCATGGCTGAGGTACCCGCTACCATCGTAATGCCGGTCGACGCCCCGGCCGCCAAACGGCGGGGCGCGGAAGCATTCGGCGCCCGCATCGTCGTGTCGGACCACGGCGATCGGCCGCGCGAGGAAGTCGCCAGCGCTCTCGCGCAAGACCTTGCCGACCGCGATGGCCTTACTTTGCTGCATCCGTTCGACGATCCGGCGATTGTCGCCGGACAGGCCGGCGCCAGCCTTGAAGCGCTCGAGCAGTTGCAGCGCATCGGCGAAGCGGCGCCCGATGTGGTGCTGTGTTGCGTTGGCGGCGGCGGTTTGATCGGCGGCGTGGCGCTCGCGTTCCATTACAAAGCGCCGAATACCCAAGTGGTGGCGGTCGAGCCCGAGGGTTATGACAGTCTTGGCGAGTCGCTGAGACGCGGCGAAATAACCCGGGTCGCGGATGGCGGCGCGACGATTTGCGATGCGCTCCAGGCCACCGCCCCGGGGGCCGCTCCATTCGCGGCGGCCCAGCGCGCCGGTGTTCGCGGTGTTTCGGTTGACGATATGAGTGTCCGCCAAACCATGTGCGAGGCCTTCGAGGAACTCAAGCTGGCCCTCGAGCCCTCTGGCGCCATCGCGCTCGCCGCGGTGATAAAGCACCGCTCGGACTTCGCAGGCAAGACCATCTTGGTTTATGCCACAGGGGGCAACGTCGCCTTGGCCGATTTCATCCGCTACGTCGAGGCCGCGTAGCCCAACTTGCGCCGCGTTGTGAACCCAACCGATCGCGCGTCATTCGTCTGATAAAGCGTCGACTCGAAATTGGTCTGAGGTGTCTATGCCCACGCTATTCAAAGGTCTTGGCGGACGGATTTGAGCGTCCGGGTGCCGGCACATGCCTTGGGCGTTCGAAACCGATTTGACAGCGAGGCGTAAGGCGCTTACCGAGCCCAACGCCTGGAACAACCTCGCATACTCTCTCGCCCGGCAGGACCGGAAAACGAAGGCTGCCGAGGCGATTTCCATGGCATCTGCGCCTTGCTATTATGCACTCATGGGCACGGAATCTTGATGGCGTTGGGCACTGGAACCAAATGCCGCGAGCTAGGTAACATTCAGAAGGCGCGAGGGCGCAATGTCGGCAGATAATCTGACCACCAGTATTGGCGAGCAGCAGGGCATTGAGATGTTTGGCGACGGCGGTCGTCCGGCGAAGCGCCAGCGCCCCACCCTCACCTATCACGAAGCCGCGCGCGAAATTCCCGTGTTCGCCGAGGCAGATGTGCTGGTGGTTGGCGGTGGGCCCGCCGGCACTGCGGCGGCGATCGCCGCTGGACGCATGGGCGCCGACGTCATGCTGGTCGAGCGCTACAACCATCTCGGCGGGCTGTCGACCGGCGGCTTGGTGATTTGGATCGATCGCATGTCCGATTGGTCCGGCAAGCAAGTGATTTGCGGTCTCGCCCGCGACTTTATGGAGCGCCTGCCCGAAGACGCGATCCAAGGCCCACCGCGCGCCGATTGGGGCTCCAAAGATGCCGCAACGGCGGCCTATTGGGCGCAGCGCACGGCTGCCTATCATGGCGTCGTGACTTGGTCGCCGACCATCGATCCGGAAGCGCTCAAGACCTTGTCGATGCAAATGGTGCGCGAGCAAAAAGTCGACCTGGTGCTGCATGCCTGGGCGGCGGCGCCAATCGTCGAGGATGGGGTCATGCGCGGCGCGATCTTTGAGAGCAAAGAGGGTCGGCAAGCGATCCTCGCCAAAGTTGTGGTCGACACCACCGGCGATGCGGACTTGTTGGCGCGAGCCGGCGCGCCGCTCGAATCCGATATCGACGAAGAGGATATTCACCACTGCATTAATACCGCTTTCCTGCTCGGCGGCGTCGATATGGAGTGCTGGATCGCCTTCCGCACAGAAGACCGCCAGGGCTATTCCGACTTCATGGCCAGGGGCCGCGATGCTTTGTCGTCGTTCGAAAAGCCGTTCGTGTCTTGGCGCGACGACGTCGCCCTGTTCATGGGTCCAAGACTGTCCGGCTACAGCGCCGTGGATGTCGACGACCTGACCGCCGTAGAAATCCGGTCGCGCGAGCTGACGGTCGGGCATTTGGACATTTACCGCCAGCACGCGCCCGGGTTCGAAAAAGCGTTTCTGATGCTAGGGGCGCCGCAGATCGGCGTGCGTCACAGTCGACGGCTGGCGGGCCTCAACAAGGTCACGCGCGCGCAATGGGACGAAGGCCGTATTTGGGACGACGAAATCGGCGTCTCGACCTCACTGTCGCCGAAATTCCCAAACATTTCGGTCCCTTACGGATCGCTGGTGCCGGTGGGTTTGGATGGCGTTCTCGGTGCCGGACGACACGTGGCTTGTGACGCAAGCTCGCATTCATTCCTACGCGAAGTACCGCAATGCTGGCTCACCGGGCACGCGGCAGGGGTTGCCGCCGCCTTGTCGGCGGATACCGGCACGCAGCCGCGCGACATCGATCCGCGCCACGTCCAACGCGAACTTTTGCGCCAGGGCGCATATTTATCTCCATCGGTCGAAGCGACGGCCGGCATTGCCTCGGCCGCCGGATAGCGGTGACGTCCAACGGCGCTACTGGCCGCTGCCCTCGATCAGTTTGAAGATGCTCGACGTGTCCAAATGGCCATTGCCGTTATTCACGTGCATGGCGAACAGTGCCGCCGCCGCGGCGCCAAGCGGCGTGGACGATCCGGCCATTTGCGCGGCGGTTTGGGACAGGCGTAGGTCTTTCAGCATTAAGGCAGCGGCGAAACCGGGCTGGTAGTCGCGGCTTGACGGCGCGGTTGGCACCGGCCCCGGTGCCGGGCACATTTTTTCCAGTACCCAACTGTTCGCGGTCGACGTTGACATGACGTCGAACAGAACCTGGCGATCGAGCCCGAGCCGTTCGCCCATGACGAAGCTCTCGGACACAGCGAGCGTCGCGATGCCCGCGACCATGTTGTTGCAGATCTTCGCCGCCTGCCCCATGCCCGGACCGCCGCAATGGATTAGTGACTTGCCCATGCCGCCGAGCACCGCCCGCGCCTTCTCGAACACGGCGGTGTCGCCGCCGCACATGAAGGTTAGTGTTCCTGCTTCCGCGCCGATGGTGCCACCGGAGACCGGCGCGTCAAGCATCGCCAAACCCGCTTCTACTGCGGCTTGGTGCACGGCTTGCGCGCTTTCGACATCGATGGTCGAAGAATCAATCAGGATGGTGCCCGTGTCAGCCGCGTTGATCACGCCTTCGTTCAAATAGACGTCGCGCACTTCGGTTCCCGTCGGCAGCATGCTGATGACGAACGCGACGCCGCTGGCCGCGTCGCTTGGCGATTGCGCGGCCTTGGCGCCGGCTTGGACGGCGAAATTGACGGCCTCCGATGACAGATCAAAAGCCTTTACCGTGTGGCCGGCGTTGAGCAGGTTGCGCGCCATCGGGCCGCCCATATTGCCGACGCCGACAAATCCGATCGATGCCATTTCGGCTTCTCCCTGGCCTTAGTTTTTTAGTTAAGCGAGGTCTTCGCGCAGCCGTGCCACGGTTTCGAGATGATCCTCGTGATTGCCGACGAACCGGAGAACCAAATGGCTCGCGCCCTCGGCAGTATAGGCCGCGAGCCATTGCGCGGCGCCCTCTGCCGGACCGGCGTAACAGGCTTGGCGCTCGCGGATCATTTTAGCCGGCACACCGTAATAGTTTTCGAGATAGGTATTAATGCGTTCTTCGCCGCGCGCCGCGTTTTCATCAATCGCCAACGTCAGATAAGCCGCGCCAACAAGAGCGTCAGCGTCGCGGCCCGCTTCACCCGCAATGGCGCATACCTCGCGCCATTGTTCGCCATAGCCAATTGAGTCCGGCCCGGTCGGGAACCAGCCGTCGAAATTGAGGGCGGCACGCTTAACCGCGCCCGGCACCGTGCCGCCGCCCCAGATCGGCGGTCCACCTGAACGATGGGGCGTTGGCGCCAACACGCCGCTTTGCACAGGCCACCGACCATCCCAATCGACGGGTTCGCCGGTCCATAGGGCGCGACACAGACGCAAGCCTTCCATCATGCGTCCAACGCGCTTTTCGAACGGCACGCCGGCGGCGGCGAACTCGGCGCGAATATTTGGCACATCGGTCGCGATGCCGACGCCGAGGATCAATCTCCCTTCACTGACTTGATCGAGCGTTGCGGCCTCGTGGGCCAGCAGTACCGGGTTACGGAGCGCGGGAAGCAGCACGGCGGTGCCGAGCAACGCCCGCATTGTCCGACCGGCGACTGCGGCCAGCATCGTTAGTGGTTCGTGTCGCGGCCGCGCGAGCACCGAGTCGCCCACCCAAATTGAATCGTAGCCGAGGTCTTCGGCCCGATCGGCAAGCGCCAGCAATGGTGCAGCCTCGGGCCGGCCCTCCATGATCTGCTCGCGGGTTGGCAGCAAATATCCCAGCTGTGGCGGCACGGTCCGCTCCCTATGCCGGCTCAGTGTCGCGCGAGAGATCCCCGCAAGAGCTGGCCGGGAAGTGCGCCCGTGTGCTCGTTGTCCTTGAGCACGATTTCGCCGTTGATCACGGTCGCTTTCAAACCGTCGGCATATTGTTTGAGCCGCCTGGCGCCTGCCGGCAGGTCGTTGACCACCTCAGGCATGCGCGGCGCGATGGCGTCGGGGTCGAACACCACAATGTCGGCGGCGAGGCCCTCGCGCAGTAGGCCGCGATCGTGGAAACCCCAGTTGGTCGCGGTGTCATAGGTGATCAGGCGGATGGCTTCTTCGAGCGTGAACGCCTCTTTGTCGCGCACCCAGTGGCTCAATAAATGCGTCTGTAGAGAACTGTCCATAATCTGCGAAACATGCGCGCCAGAGTCCGAGAAGGTGACGACGGAATGTTTGTGCTTCATTAGCTCCAAGGCATCGTCCTGGTTTTCGTTGGCGAGTGGTTGACGGAAGAACAGTTTGAGATCGTGCTTCATGGCGAGATCGATCATCGCTTCGGCGGGCGCGACGCCGCGTTCCTCGGCGACCGCGGCGACTGTTTTGTGCGGCCGTTCCACCTTGTCCATGACGTAGAAAATATCCCATTCGGGCGGCCGCGCCTCGGCACCGACGACCTCGGGGCCTTCGTAGGGCCGGCTCGCCACCTCGACCAGCTTCGCCTTGAGTTCGGGGTCACGCAACGCGGCCTTCTGCTCTTCCAGCGATAGCTTGCGAACGTCGCGCCAGATGTCCCAATTGTCGAACGGCGTCGTGGTCTCGAACGACAGGATCGAATTGAGCTCGCGGCTGTGGACCTGCGGGAAGATGCGCGCGCCGTCGAGATTGCCTTGTTCGATAATGTCATAGAAGGCGCGCCATTGGCCCGGATGCTCACGGCGGCTCAAGCTGCCGAAGGTGATCGGTCGCCCGGTCTCGGCCGAGAGATCGACCAGCGACTGGTAGAAGCCTTTCATGTAGTCGGTATCGCCGCGCTCCATGGCGAGTTCCATGATGCCGGCGCCGATGTCGCCCATGCCGCGAACGATCGCCTGGACTTCGGAAAACGGCGCAATGCGGCTCGCCACCGGGCGATCGTCGGAGGTCAGATGGCTCGGGGTGCGCGAGGTCGAAAATCCGATCGCGCCGGCCTTCACCGCGTCTTGAACGTGGCGCACCATTGCCGCGAGATCGTCTTCGGTCGCTTCGTCTTCGAACGCGCGCTCACCCATCACATAAGTGCGCAGCGCCGAATGGCCGATATAGCCGGCGTAATTGAGCCCCTTGGGCAGTGCGTCAACAACATCGAGAAATTCCGGGAAGGTCTCCCAGCGCCAATCGATGCCGGCGAGCATGGCTTCACGCGAGATATCCTCGGCGCGCTCCAGATTGCGAAAGACGAAATCCACCTCGGCCTCGGGGCATGGTGCCAGGGTGAAGCCGCAATTACCCATCACCACCGTGGTGACACCGTGGTAGCACGAGCAACTACCCAGTTGGTCCCAGAAGACTTGCGCGTCCATGTGGGTGTGGCCGTCGACAAAGCCCGGCGTGACCACATGGCCTTCAGCGTCGATCACCTGATCCGCTGGTTCGGAAATCCGCCCAATATGCGCGATCTTGCCGCCGCTGACGCCGATATCGGCGCGATAACGCGGCATGCCGGACCCGTCGATCACCATGCCATTCTTGATCACCACGTCGTAACTCATGGCGCGTGCCTTCCTCTCCACATTAGTGCGCGAACTCTATCACAAATGGCTTGGAATCCCGGCTGCGCCCATTTCGCAGCCCACGCCTGCGCTGGTGCAGCCCGTGGCTACTTACCCGACGACCGGACTTTGTAGCGAAAGTCGCAATGCGTGGCGCCTTGCATGATGGTCTGTGTGCGTGTCAGCGCGATATCCGGATTGTAGCCGTCGCAGAACGATCCGTCGCGGCCGCACGACAGAATGTCGCCGATGTCCTCAAGACCCATCTCGCGGTACATCTCCGCGTAGCGGCAGCGGGTGACGTTGAAATTGAGCTGGCTGTCGGATTTCTCCAGAAAGTCGATCCGGAGGGCGTCGTGCTTTTGCCATTGCGGTAGCAACGCGGCAAACCCGGCCAGATCGTTTGGCCGATCTTGGCGTTCGGCGTGGGTCTGACCATGCGAGATCGCATCTTTGACGATTGCTTTGGAAAGGATGGCGCGTGCCTGATCCTCGCCAAGCGCCGAGACCATTTCCTGGTAGATCGGTTTGATCACGCTGGCCTCGATGCGCCGCCGCAGTAGGATCGGCAGGTCGTCTGCGTCGATTTCGGTGGACTCGCTCATCGGCCGCGCCTTCCGCCGGACGCTTCCCCTAGGTCACGTTTTGGACGATGCCGCGGTACGGCGCGGTGCCGAAAATTTCGAACGACAACAGCCCGAGCTTGGCCAATGGCAATTCGCCCACCTGTTTCGCGGCCTCCGCCTCGTCAGCGCACTCCAGCACCAGCACCGCGCCCTTGCCGTCGGCCCGGCTGTAAATCTCGCGGATTACCTCGTCACGATACATGCCGAGCGCGTGGTTCGATTCCGCCGCCAAATGCGGGGCGAACTCGTCGGGGCTCGCGTCTTCCTTGCGGCTTGCGATGACGACAACTTTCACGGCTTTCCTCCCAAATGGACCAAATCGAGCGCCACCACGCGGAAGCGCTGCGGTCGCGGAACGTAGCATAACCAATACCGGACTTGGGAGATCGGTTCTCGACCTGCCGCTAACCATATCGCAACCTTTCCCGCGATATTTTGACCGCGCTCTAAGGAGAAGGCGAAGCATGCCAAACAAGTTCCTGCGACTCAGGCGACCGGCGGTTGCCGAGGTTTTGCCGGCTCCGCCGAACCCGGACACGTCTCGCCAAGACGATATGACGGCGGCGCGCAGCATCAAACCGCCGATAGGTCCGCTGGTCGAGCTGAAGGCGCGCGTTTCGCAACCCGTGTTCAAGGTCGGTGAACGCGTACGGTTGAAGGTTGCGCGTGGCGGCGTGTCAGAGTGGACCGTGATCGGCCGTAGCTTTGGCGACGTAAGCTACGACATAGCGTCTGGCAACTTTGATGAGCCCGACCGCATCCTGCACGGCCTCAGGCCGGATTCGCTCGAAAAGATCGACACCGCATAGCCATCTACGGCCTGCCCCCATCCGCCGTGTTATGCTCGCCGATCAATTGCATCGGACGGCAAAACGCGGAGTAGTCAGGTGAGCGACGCAGACAATGCGGCGGTGCCGACGGTTTTTATCGATAACGATCGCGTGCGCGTCACTGAATGGCGGTTTGCGCCCGGAGCGGCGACCGGCTGGCACCGGCACGAATATGACTATGTCGTGACACCGCTGGTCGACGGGCGACTGAAACTCCTCGATGGGCAAGGCGAAGCGACCTTTGCCGAACTTGAGGTCGGCCAGCCCTATTTCCGCGAGGCCGGTGTCGAACACGACGTGATCAACGACAATGAATTCGAGTTCGTCTTCATAGACACGGAAGTAAAACAGCCGACTACTGACTGTTCGCCGTCCAGTCCGGCAACACCCCGAGTTCTATGCCGAAAACCCAGCGGACCACAGTGTAGGCCATAAGGGTTGAGACGATGATCCCGATCAAATTTACACCGATACCGCCCCGGATGAGCTGACCGATCCGGATGTAGCCGCTGGCGAACACCACGGCGTTGGGTGGCGTCGCGACCGGCATCATAAACGCACAACTCGCCGCGAGCACCGTTGGGAAAATCAGGAGCAGCGGATTTTCGCCGATACTGACAGCAACCACGGCGACAATCGGCAGGAAGGTCGCTGTGGTCGCGGTGTTGCTGGTAATCTCTGTGAGCAGGACCATCAACACCACGATGGCGAGCAACACCACAATCGTCGGCAGGCCGGCAAGGCCGCCGGTGCCGCCGCCGATCCAGTCGGCCAAACCGCTGGCCTTAATTCCGGCGGCAAGCGACAGGCCGCCGCCGAATAGGACGACCACGCCCCAAGGCAGCTTGCGTGCCCATTCGCCGCTCAGCACGAACACGCCTTTGCGCGGATCGACCGGAACGACGAACATGGCAAGCGCGCCAAACATGGCGATGCTGGTGTCGTTCAAAGCGACGCCCGGGATCGCCTCGTCAATAAACGGACGAAACACCCATAATATCGCGGTAACGGCCACGATCGCCGCGACGGTGCGCTCGCCGCGCGACATTGGTCCCATGGCCTTGAGTTCGTCGCGGATCAATTGTGACTGGCCTGGTACTTCGGGCAAATGGATGGGAAACGCGACCCGTGTCAGGACCAGCCATGTGAGTGGCAACATCACGGCGACCATCGGCACGCCGACTAACATCCAGTCTAGAAATCCGATATCGACGCCATAAGCCTCGGACATGAAGCCAGCGAGCACGGCGTTTGGCGCGGTGCCAATCAGCGTGCCCATACCGCCTATGGTCGCGGCATAGGCAATACCGATCATCAAGGCGGTAGCGAAGGTGCGGGCAGCCGCACGATGTCTTGGATCGCCTTGGCCACCGCGCACGACGAAATCGATCACCGACACCGCGATCGGTACCATCATCACCGTGGTGGTTGTGTTGAACACCCACATGCTGGTCAGCGCTGCGGCCAGCATGAAGCCGCCAATCACGTTCGCGGGGCGACTGCCGACGAGTGAGACGATGCTTAGCGCGATGCGCCGGTGCAGGTCCCACCGCTGCATGCCAAGCGCGATGATGAAGCCGCCGAGCATCAGGAAAATTATCGGGTTGGCGTATGGCACCGCCGCGTCACGAATTGGGATCACTTCGAGCACCGGAAACAGCAGCAGCGGCAACAACGCGGTCGCCGAGAGCGGGATCGCTTCGCTGACCCACCAGATCGCGATCAGAGCCGCGATCGCCGCCGCGTGCCAACCCTCGGGTGACAGTCCATCGGGCACTGGAGAAAGGTTGATGCCGAAAAAGGCCACTGCGCCGAGCACCAAGCCAATGGCGTGGCGCGTCGAATAGCCCGGTTCGTCCGCGTCAGCTCCTTCGGTCGACGACTTTTCGGCCATCGGCGCCATTCTCCCCTCGGATTGCGATTAACCCGTCTCCTCGCGCGCGATGGTACGGGGGGCGTGTTGCCCCGGTCAATCGGTGCGGATCAGCCCGGCGGTTGCCGACGCCAGCGGGTCGTCGCTGGCGGACAGGGCCGCAACGATGCGTGGCCGATCTTCGGGTGGACGGTTCTGACTCATCTTGTACTTGCCTTCGAGGCGCGCAATCGGGATTTCGAACGCCACCACGTGGTCGATCATGCCGAGCCGAAATTTCCGCGATACATCGTCCATGGGCCAGGCATCAGCCGGCGCCGCATCGAATTCCGCGACCATGTCGTGAACCAGGTCCAGCGCGGCATCGGCGTCGAGCACGCGCGGCACGCCAAAGGCGTGGACCACGGCATAGTTCCAGGTCGACAGCGCTGGGCCCGACGCGTACCAGGTCGGAGAGACGTAGGCATGCGGGCCCTGAAACAGCACCTGAACCTCGTCCTCGGCAAACTGCTGCCACTGCGGATTAGCCCGCGCCATATGACATCGCAAGATGCCCAATTCGCCGTGGCTTGTGTCGACCAGAAACGGCAAATGGCTGACTATCGGCGCCCCTTTTTCCACCGTTAGCAAGGTAGCGAACGGATAGTCCGTAATCAGCGCGTGTAGGCGCGCCGTGTCGTTCTCAACAAACTTGGGAGGTTTGTACATCGCGATCGCTCCGCCCTATTCGGCCGCCGAAGCGTTGGGGCTGATTGCGCGGCTCATAGCCGGGGCGACTTCGGTGGCCATGAGTTCCATCGATCGTTTCATGGCGGCCTTGTCGGTCCAATCGTGCGCGGTCATCAGCAGATGTTCGAATGGGCCGACTTCGTCGCGGAATGCAAGCAGCTGCTCGGTCACCGACGTGGGCGTGCCGCGGATCACCAGGCGGTCCAGAAGCGCCTTATGGGTAAGCGCTGCGGGATCATCGTCTCTTTCAGTGACCGCGACCGCGCGCATGCCGGCGCGGTCGAAAATCTGGAACAGATAGTCGTAGTAGTAGTCGAAAGCGCCGCCAGGCTGCTTGACGACGTCTTCCGCCTCCGCCTCGCTATCCGCGACGAAAATGCTGCGCGCGACCCGCCATTGTGACGGATCGGCGTGCTTGTTCTGTTTGTCGCACTCGTCGCAATAGGTGTCCCAGTGCGACTTGACGGACCAGGCGCCGATGAAATTCGCCGACGCCGCCAGAAAACCGCGCTGGGCCGCGAGCCGCATGGTGCCCGAAAAAGGGCTCATCGCCGACACCGCGATCGGCGGATGCGGCTGCTGGTAGGGCTTGACCATGCGGCCGAGGCCGATGTCGTCATGCACCCAGTCCTGAATCCGTGTCGTCCAGTATTTTCCTTTGATGTCGTAGGGCGGATCGGACGACCAGATCTCTTGGATCATGTCGATCGCCTCGACCAGCATTTCGCCGCGATCCTTGTCGACCACGTCGAACAGCTCGAAATCGGGCGGCAGACCACCCGGCCCGACCCCCATGATGAAGCGCCCCTGCGCCAGGTGGTCGAACATAGCCGCATGGCCGGCGATCTGCGCCGGATGGTATTGCGGCATGCAAATCACGCCGGTGGCGAATTTGATCTGCGTGGTGCGTGGAATCAGGCTTGCCATGAACAGGAGTGGCGAGGTGATCGGTTCGACCGACGAGCCATGATGCTCACCCACCCATACTTCCTCGAAGCCAAGCTGGTCCGCCAGAACGACTGCCTCGGCATCCTCGGCGAGCGAGGTCTGATAGTCCTTGTCACGGTGGTGGACCGGCATCATGAAGTAAGACAGTTTCACGTCGGCTCCCGTCGCGGCGCTGTTTCCAATTCGGAACAGAGCCTAACGCGCGGGCGAGCGCGACGGAAGATGAACCGGATGCCGTCATCCAATGACGCGCATGTGACTGAGTGGCGAAGGAGCGACGCGATGACGAAACTTGAACACCATAGCGCCGACCTCAAACGCACGCGGCTCCATTATGTCACCGCCGGAGACGGCGATCCGGTGGTCCTGCTGCATGGTTGGCCGCAAACCTGGTATTCCTGGCGCAAGGTCATCCCGCTTCTCGCCGGGCGCTATCGGGTGATCGCGCCCGACATGCCGGGGCTCGGAGACTCGTCGCCCCCCGACGGCGGTTACGACAAAAAGACTATTGCCGGGGATATCTGGGAGTTCGCGCATAATCATCTCGGCCTCGCCCGCTTTTTTTTGGTTGGCCACGACTGGGGCGGACCGGTCGCCTATCGCGTCGCCGCGGGCCACCCCGATGCCGTGCGGGCGCTGGCTATTCTCGACGTGGTTATTCCGGGCGATGGCGGCGATGGTTTTTCACAAGGGGGCCGGCGCTGGCACCACGCTTTTCACCAGGCAACGGAGTTGCCCGAGACTCTGATTGAAGGTCGGGAGCGCGAATATTTGTCGTGGTTCTGGCGCAACTATACGTCTGCGCCCGGCGCCGTGACCGAAGACGATATGGACGAATATATGCGCACGTATGGCCGCCCCGGCGCGATGCAGACGTGGCTCGCATACTACCGTGCGCTGCCGCAGGATATCGCGGATAATCTGGAGGTCGCTAAGACGCGGAAACTGGAAATGCCGGTCTTGGCCCTTGGAGGTGACGGCCTGTGGGCCCGAAAGACCGAACCGGTCGAGTCACTACGCCGCGTGGCCGACACCGTCAGCGGCGGCGTTGTGCCAGGCTCCGGCCACAACATCCCCGAGGAGCAGCCGACCATTTTGGCCGATCACCTGATCACATTGCTCGAAAGCGCTGCGTAGACGCCAAAGCGCGGCGGGCAAATCGCACCCGCGATACGATCGCTCGCAAGACTGTACCTCTCCGCAACATGGGGATGACCCCGGCGCTCGTGGTGAGAGGGCTGGTGGACTCGGGTGGCGATTGAATGCCAGATTACTGGCGATCTGAGGTACAGGCCTTATCGCAGACGCCGATCAGGAACGATTCCCACCATCCTGAAGAGCTATTGAGGCTCAGGCGTCATCGCGCATAAGCACGGGGTTCCGGGGCTTCGGTTTAACGTCACGCGAAACAAATCTTGTTAGGGATCATCATTATGCGACGCATCTTTCCAATTTTCTTATTCGCTTGTCTCTTCAGCTTTCCAGTCAACGCCCAGGTCGATCCAGCGGCGCCCAAGGAAACCGTGACCCTAGAAATCAACGCGGATCTGCTACAACGCGCACGCGAACTGAATGTCGATCTCTCAGCGTTCGTGGAGGAGCGATTGGCGACCGCCCTGAAGATGGAATCAAGCGCGCCAGCCATGTCTCACAAGGCCCTTGTCACTGCGGCGTTCGATTCGTTGGAAAGCATGATGCTCGCGCCGCTCCAGGTCGACGCGTCCACGCCGACGGACTCTGTGCGCGCAACGTGCCAGTCCATGGTCGATGATTTCAATAAGCTCGTGGATTATGCCGACACGCGGAAGTCAATGGCCGCGCCGACAACGCTCGAAGAGGCCAAGGCCCTCGATGAGTATTTGGCGGGCCGTTTCCAGGTGTTCCAGACCCGCATGGGCGAGGTCGGCGGCCAAATCCAGGGCTCGATCGCGATCATCCAGCGCGACTGCCCGGACATGGACCAGGACGATGCGGTCATGCAGCAAGCCATGGCCACGGCGCTCGGCCAATATGGCCCGAGCGGTTGGTGCAACGCCATGAAACAAAAGGCACAGGCGGAATGGACGATGGATGACGGCACGAACTACGCCAAGTTCTGCACCGGCGGGAATTCGAACTGAGGGTCCATGCGTCAATCGGAAAACGAAAGTACCACCGGCTTCAAAGTACCTTTCGCATCGTAACCTTGCTCCCGCCGCGGCCGGTTTCCTCCCAGCCAAGGTGTGTATAGAGGCTCAGGTTTTCGGGCATCTTGGCATGCGTGGTGAGGCGCAACTCCCGGTGGCCCTGGTTCCTTGCCTCGGCCTCCGCGCGCTCCATCAGCGCCCGGCCTAGTCCTGTGCCTTTTTGGTCGGGATGCACGGCGACATTCGCGAGCAGCATGAATCCGTCTTGAGGAATGAGCACCAGACCGCCCACAATGTCATTCGCGGTTTCGGCCACCCATACCTGATTGTCAGTGATTTCCTGTGCGCAATTGGCCGAGACCGGCGGTAAATCATCGATGTGCCCAGCATATGGCGCGTAGGCTGCATCTATGCAGGCGGACAGAGCGTCGGCGTCACGAAGTTGGGCCCTGCGTATAGTCCAATTTCCCATCTTGCGGTTATTCGCTTTCCGAACCGAGAACCTTCGGCTTGCCCGAAATTGGCGGCGAGCTTAGCGTACTACCGATAGACTAGCGTGCCATCTTCCAGGTCGGCGGCGGGGATCTCGTCCTTCTCGGCGTAGTAGTCCTGGCTGAAAATCCAGGGCTGGCGATCGCCCTGTTTCGGTAGAATGTGCATTTGGCGAGTCAAATACCCGGCGTTGAAGTTTTCCGACTCGACCAACGGGCGCGCCGGCATGTCCTTGTCTTCCTCGCGCAAGTGCGGCGTGACCGAGTCCACGCCCTTTTCGGCCATGTGATTGAGCAGCCGGCATACGAAATCCGCGACCATGTCGGCGCGCATCGTCCAGCTGGTTCTTAGATAGCCGAATACCCAGGCCAGATTGGGCACGCCGGAGAACAAAATACCGCGATGTGCCCAGCAGTCGGCAAAGTTCAGAGGCTTGCCGTCGATGGTGAACCCGATGTCACCCAGCGCACTCATATTGAACCCGGTCGCGGTGACGATGATGTCGGCTTCGAGTTCTTTGCCCGACTTCAACTGGATGCCGGTTTCGGTGAACGTTTCGATCTGGTCGGTCACCACCGACACCTGGCCCGCCTTGATGCCCTTCAAAAGATCGCCGTCGAGAATAATCGCGAGCCGCTGGCGCCATGGTCGGTAGCTCGGCATGAAATGGCTTTCGATATCGAAGTCGTTGCCGAGATAGGCGCGAATACCGTCGAGCAGTTCTTTTCGCAGGCCCTCCGGTTCTTCGAACGACCGACGGGTGACCGTGTTTTGATCTTGCAAGATTTTTTGGCGGACAATTTCGTGGGTCCACTCGTCCGGGATGTCCAGCGAGCGCAACATGTCTGCCACTTCGTTGCTGTTCGGCCGGGCAAGGAAATAGGTCGGTGAGCGCTGCAGCATGGTGATGTGCGCGCAGTCGTCCGCCATCGCCGGGATTATGGTTGCCGCCGTCGCGCCGGAGCCGATGACCACAACCTTCTTGTTCTTATAGTCGAAATCTTCCGGCCAGGTCTGCGGATGGACGATCGGGCCCTGGAACCGATCCATGCCCGGAAAGTCCGGGGTATAGCCTTCCGAGTGCCGATAGTAGCCCTGGCACATCCACAGGAAATTACACGTAAAGCGCAAGGTCTCGCCGGTATCGCCACGCTCCACTTCAAGTGTCCAGCGTTTGTCGTCACTCGACCAGGTGGCGGTCGCGACGCTGTGTTGAAAACGAATGTGTTTGCGAATGTCGTGCTCGTCGAGAACCTCGTCGAGATATTTGAGTATCTCACCGGCGGTGGCGATCGGCGGCCCCGACCAAGGCTTCCACTTGTAGCCGAAGGTGAACAGATCGCTGTCGGAGCGGATGCCGGGAAATTTATGAGTGAGCCAGGTGCCGCCAAAGCTTTCCTGGTTCTCCAGCAGCACAAAGCTCTTTTCGGGGCACTGTTGCTGCACATGGTACGCGGCATCAATGCCGGAAATGCCGGCCCCGACGATCAGCACATCGAAATGCTCTGTCGCTTGTGAGGTGCGCTGATTGATTTCTGTCGCCACATTCATCGTCTAACCCTTTCGCCCACGCGAGCGCTCTTATGCCGTCGCGGCTTCCCGAAACTGGTTGATCGCAGTCGCTCCGTCGAAGGTGTTCGGGAACACGAGGGGTAGTGCCTCGGCGGATATTTTGACGTTGGCGAGCACCGGGCCGGGCGTGTTGCGAACCATGTCGCGAAGCGCGTCGATTTCCGTTTCTTTGGTGACGGTGCAGGTGGTGGCGATGCCGCAGCCACGCGCCACAGCTTCCAAATCGGTGGGGCCGGCGGTCGCGGTCGGTTGGCTGCCGGTCTCGACATAGGCTTCGTTGTCGAGCACGACAATCGCCAGGTTCGACGGCGCTTGGTTTGCGATGGTGGCCAGGATGCCCAGGCCCATCAGCAGCTCGCCGTCGCCTGCGAACAGCACGACCCGCTTGTCCGGCTGCGCCATGGCGAGGCCCAGCGCAAACGGGCCGGCCTGGCCCATGGCGCCGATAAAGCGGAAGTTGCGCGCATCTTCGCCGGCGGCGGTGAGATCCCAGGTGGACGAGCCGAGACTGGAGACGGCGAGCAAATTTTCCGGCCGTTTCTCAAGCAACGCTCTGACCAGAGGGCGTCGAGACAGCATCGGCTCAGTCCTCCGTAAACTGCTTGGCGCCGATCATTTTCTGCGATAGCAGAACGGCGGCGGACTGGCGGGTGTTGAAGGCGAACTTGGCGGCGGCGTCCACGGTGGCGCCGACCTCCTGTTTGTAGTCGGCGCGGAACACGCGCACGTCCATGGCCTCGAGCACCTTCGGCGTGCCCTGCCCCATCGGCACCTGCCAGGGAATGAACTCGCCCCACTCGCCACGCATCGACACGATCGTCACGAACGGGATGCGACCGATGTTGGGCAGCGCCAGCGCATTGATACAGTTGCCGACGCCGCTCGACTGCATCAGCAGCACACCCTTACGACCGCCGGCCCAAGCGCCGCACAGCAGGCCGACCCCGTCTTGTTCGGTGGTCAAGGTCACGACGTCGATATCGTTCTGCGCCTCGCACATCTTAATAAGCGGCGTGTGACCCGCGTCCGGTACGTGCGCGATCAGGGTAATGTCTTGTGCGCGCAGGACATCGAAAATGTCTTGGTGCCAATTGATCGTCTCAGCCGTCGTCATTTACGTGCCTCGTCGGTGAAGGACGTTCCTTATACCAAAGGTCAAAGCTATTGACCCAATTGACGGCGCGGGTCGGCGCCAGTGTTGGCCGGATCTTAGGTGGAGCGACGGACCGAAAAACTGTCAGCAATCCATAACGGTCGGCAATCGGCAGCCGGCCCGACCGCCGGCCACCTGGACCGCGTGAGCTTCGACGAGCGCCGCTTCGTCCACTTGCCCCAGCGCCCTGAGAATCGTCGCGCGCTTATTCAGGGCCTCGGCGACTTCGGCGCGTTCGACGGAATCGTTCGCCTCGAAGGCGGCGATCGCGCTTTCATACAGTTTTTCGGCTTCGTCGAGCCGTTCTTCGCCGGCAAATCGGTGGGCCCGGTTGTACCAAGCCCGGGCCCGATACAAGCCGCCTTCCAAGTTCAGTCGATTGAGCACGTGCGGGTTCCGCGCCAACTCCAAATCGATGGTGGCGAGCGCTTGCCAGTAGGCGTTCTCCGCCGCTTGATATTGCGCCTGCGCTGACAGGGCCCGTCCGAGTCGGGCGTAGGCGTCGGCTAATTCGGGATGATCTTCGCCCAGGGTCTTGGTGCGGATCGTGGCGACGCGCCGATACAACATCTCGGCGTCAGGCCAGTGACCGAGCTCGGTATGCAAGTCGGCCAGGTTCGCCACTAGTGCGGCGGTTGACGGATGATCGACGCCGAATTCGCTGGTGCCGAGATCGACCGCCTGCTCCGCTACCACAATCGCCTCCGCGAAGCGTCCGCCCGCATAGAGTTGCATAACCCGCCCATGAACCGCGCGAAGCTCGGCAGACTGAGCCAGCGCGATCGCTGGATTAAGGCAAACCACAAAGATCAGAGAGATCGCTGCCGCGCATCCGAAGGCCAGGCATTTCAATCCGTGCATTCCGTCAATCACTTCCACTCAGTGTCGGCTGTAATCAATTTATCGGCCGGGCCGCCGGCCACACAAGCGTTGATCCGGCCGTCCTTGCCAGTGCGAACCGCAACCCGGCTGTAGCGCGCTGCAAGAGCATTGGCTAGGTTGCGTGCCGGGTGGAAACAAAAAATACGGACTCGATAGTGTTCAAATATCTGGGGGCACTTTGCCTGCTTGTGGCGATCGCGCCAATGGCGTGGGCGCAGGACGCGGTCTCGACCAACCTCGAATCCTATCTCGACGACGCGGTTCTCCAGATGGTGTTCCCCGACGCCGACGAATTCGGCCCGGTGGAAGGCGATCCGCCGGCCGCCGCCGCCTACAAGGGCGGCGCGCTGGTCGGCTATGTGTTTGAGCAATATGACGTTGTGCAGGGAGTTGGATATTCCAAGCGGCCCTTTCACATGGTGGTCGGCCTTGATCTGAACGCCCACTTAACAGCTGTGCGCCTGACCATGCATGTCGAGCCCATCGCGATCCTCGGCCGGACCGACGACGATTTCCACAACTACCTGACCCAGTTTTCCGGCATCGACATTCGGCAGGGCGTGAGCGTGGTGCTCGATATGTCTGGGTCGGTTCTCGAAGGCGAAAAATTCGCCATGCGCGGGACCGCCGGCGACACCTCGCGCCTGACCCCTGTCGACGCCGTTTCGCGCACCACCACCAGCTCAATTCTTTTCAGCGATTCTATTATTCGCGGCGCTCGACTGATCGCGCGCTCGCGCGGACTTCGACTCGATGACAGCGACCTTGGCGCCAGGCTCGACCTCGAGCTTTACGAGCCCAAGAATTGGAACGCGCTGTTCGAGGACGGTTCATTATCGCAGCTGCATCTGACGATGGCTGACGTCGCCGGGGCCTTTGCCGGGATCGAAGGCGCCAAGGCGCCGCGCAAGGTCCGCCTGTCGCCCGATGAAGATCTGTTCATGGACCTAATCGTCGGACTGGTCTCACCGGCGGGGATCGGCATCAACGTGCTTGGGCGGACTTGGTTCGACCAATACACCTCGGGTCGCAACATCGACGATATGATCCTATTCGTCGCGTCGAAAGGCTTTTACCGCTTCCAAGACGACCAAGCCGACGAAACCGAAGCCTTCTCGCGGATTAGGTTGGTCCAGGGCGACAAGCAGATTCCGATCGGGTCGAAACTGCTGAAGACCCTGCCCTTCCACCACGCGACCGAAGCGCCTGACCTGCGGGAAATCGGCTTGCTGTTTTTCACCGGAGACTCCGGCTTCGATCCGGCGCTGCCCTGGCGGGTCGAACTCGATGTGGTCGGCGACGGCCCCGAGGACGCGCCGGCCGTCGCGACGTTCTCGGTCGACTATCAATTGCCCGCGCAGTTCATACGCCCGGACGCCCCAGCACCGGAAGCCGCTGACGGAGGCGGTGCGGCGGCGGACGGGGCCGGACGTGGCAGCTCGATCGAGTGGCGTCAAATCTGGGCCAACAATACCGACAAGATTGCCATTCTCATCGCTACGTTGGTGGTGTTGGTGCTGATCCTGTCATTCCAAGACGCCATCGCCCGTCACCGCGCGCTGCACAAATGGCTGCGCATCGCGTTCCTGACCTGGGTGCTGGTTTGGCTGGGGTGGGTCGTTGGCGCTCAACTGACGGTTATCAGTCTGCTCAATATCGCGCAGTCAATCGTGATCGATTTCGACCTTGGCTTCTTTATGGTCGAACCGTTGATATTCATTCTCACGGCGTTTGTCGCGGTCGGCTTGTTTCTTTGGGGGCGCGCAATCTTCTGCGGCTGGCTGTGTCCGTTTGGCGCGTTGCAGGAGTTGCTGAACAAAGTCGCGGTGGCGCTCAAAATTCCCCAGCTCAAAATTCCCGAGGCGATCCAGGAGCGGTTGATATCTGTCAAATATTTGATTTTCCTGGGGCTTTTGGGACTGACCTTCTACTCCTTCGATCTCGCGATCGCCGGCACCAATGTCGAGCCGTTCAAGACGGCGATTATCTTCCGCTTCGACGCGCCGGCCGCTGCGGTGGCCTATGCCACGGTGCTGTTGGGGATCGGACTATTTGTTGAGCGCTTCTATTGCCGTTTCATCTGTCCACTGGGGGCCGGATTGGCGATCCTCGGCCGGGTTCGCATGTTCGATTGGCTGAAGCGTCGGCCGGAATGCGGCAATCCCTGCCACCGCTGCGAGGCGGTGTGTCCGACCGGTGCGATCAAGCGCAGCGGCGCCATCGACATGAACGAATGCTTCTATTGCCTGGATTGTCAGGTCACCTACTACGACGATCACGAATGCCCGCCGCTGGTGGCAAGGCGCAAGCGCCTTGATGCGTTAGCGCACGGCACGGCGGACGCGCAGCCAGCGGAATAAAAATTGCGGCGTGGCCCAATGAGACCACGCCGCCCAAATTCTTCCATCCAACCGTTCGGGCGAGCGAAAGACCTCGCCTTTGATCGATCTACGGCTTGATGATGTGTAGATCGACCGGACCGAACACCTCGCTCTCGCGGCGGCCTGGAAGCTCCGGATATTCCGCCCACGTGCGGCTTTGGAAATCGGTCGGCAACTCACCGGCGACGTTGGAGTATTGAACCTTTACCTTGAACCGAATTTGGTTCATGGCTTTTGGATCGTCGGAGTTGATGCATACCGGCCCGTGACCGCCGAAGTCAGAGCCGCCTTCGGTGACACACCATTCGGGTTGTGGGCTCGCGGCGCTGGTGGCCTTGAGTTTCATGATCGTGCTCTTGCCGTCCTCGGGGCCGCCACGCACGTCGAGGACCGCGTAATACTCTTGATCGATCCAATTGTCGGCTAGGTCTGCGGGAACGCCCTTAAGGAACAGTGAGTAGTTCGGATACAGCCCGCCAAAATACAAACGCGCTTGTTCCGCCGTGATAGTGGTGACCTCTTCAGCCGTGGCCGCGCCTGTGGCAAGCGCCGCGCCTGCAAGCACCGCCGATGCGACAATTACACGTGCCAGTTTCATAATGAATGTCCTCCCTTGATAAATGCGTCGCGCCGCTTCGTTTTCCGCCCGGCGCAACGCCGGCAATCCGCAATCTCGGCTGCCGAACAGTACGACGGGGTCAAGCGCATAGCGCCAGACCCCGTCGCGGTCGTTCGGCTTACATGATCGCCACGGCGATCAGCCTGCGTGTCTTAAGCGGTGCGGACGTAGCCGTAACGCTTATGGCTCGGGCCTTCGCCCGATTCACGGTGTGCTGTCGACAACTGCGCCAGCCGGTCTTCGGAGAAGGTCGGCATGTCGGGCAGGTTGGTCGCGGTATCCATGGTAAGATCATAGATGCGCGAGCTATTGAGGCCGAAGATGGCCTGTTTGGTCAGGCTGTTCTCGCCACCGAGCGCCGGCAGGTCGTATTTCGCCTGCATGTCTTCCGGCACCTCGAGACGACGCATGGCTTCGATCTGCCATTGCGGCGAGCCGTACCACACCGTGTCGCTGCCCCAGACCACGTGGTCGGCGCCGAGGCCTTTGACCAGGGTGGAGATGAACGCGGCGCAGAAGCGCGGATGCGCGACCGCCGAGTTGGCGAAGGTTGAGCCGATTTCGCCGTAAACGTTGTTGACGCCGAACTCTTCCGGAATTCGGGCGAGGTCGCTGGCCCACTTGATTTCGCCGGTCTGCTCGAATTCGGCCCACGCCTGATCGGGCAGCTCGAGGAACGGACGCAGCGCAGAGTGATAGATGACGAAGTTCATCTCCGGCCAATCCTTGGCCGCCTTGCCGACATCCCAAACCGTGGCGTATTCCCACACGCCGGCGAACGACTGCTCGTAATCCGGCGGCAGCAAGCCCTTGTGAGTACAGATGGTGTTGATGCCCGCTTTGATCGCCTTTTCGTAGAACGGATACATCAGTTCTTCGTCATCCAACCGCCACGGATACTTGGACGGCGAGAGCGGATCACCAATGGTGTAGGACTTCCACGAATTCGGCTTCAGTTCGGCGATGGCGCGGTCGACTTCGTCCATCCAGCCATCCTGGCCCGGGGTGATCACCGAGTGACCGAGCATGCGGCGTGAACCAGCGAAATCGTTGACCATGTCGCGCGCGCGGATGATCTGGTCGTTTGACAGCAGCCACCAGCTCGGATCGTCGAACGGCGCGCCGCTGAGCAGTGCCATCTTGGTGTCGCTGTTGTACCAAAGCTCGCGAATGTAGTTCTCGAACTTGTAACGCTCGAGCGACAGACCCTCTTCCTTAAGTTTCGGATTCCAATGCTCGGCGGCGAATTCGCCGAGGCCAAGAATCGCCTCATGCGCAAAGTCATCGCGCAAGAAGTGAGTTTGGTCGTCAAAGATGAACTGGCCAGACAAGGCCGCCGTGCGCTCGAGCATCATTTCCGGCTCGCGTGCTTCCGCCTCGCTAACACGGAATGCGTCGGTGCCGTAAACCTGTTTCATCGCCAAGAACGCGGTGGCCATGCCGCAGCTGGTCTGAAGGAACTGACGGCGCGACATGCCAAGATACTTGGCATTCTCGTCGGCCAACTCCTTGATACGTTCCTCGACTTGCTTCTGTTTCGGCGTCTGCTTCGGCGGTAGATACTCGCCGTTGGAAACGATCTGCGTCGGCACCGGAGAGTCGAATTCCAAACTCTCAGCGCCTTCGACAAGCCTATGTTCGCGTTCACTAAGCCATGATGACATAGCGTAGCCTCCCTCTTCCCATTGAATTTGCGGCCATTTGCGGCCGCACGTTCCGTGTCCGCCACAATGCCGTCACACGATTTGCGTGCGATACGAGAAAAGTGTAGCGGCGATCCTGAGGGGGGTCAAAGACCATTCATTCAATACATCGTTGACGGCGGCGCATAGCGAGCGCCGCAGGATTCAGCGGCCTAGGCGATCTCTGGACGCGCCCGCGATGACCCGTTAGCCTCTCGCGCCACACCTCGCAAAGAGGGGATCCCGCGTTCGGTCGGAGGGGCAAAATGTCCGGCCGGGCGTGAGGCAGCGCTGATGGGACGGGATGGAATGCGACTAAGCCTAGTATTGCGTGCTGGCTGGCTGGCCCTTTGGCTAACTAGCTTGGTAATGGTTGCTGCCAGCCAAGCCGCAAGCGCGGATGACGATGCGATATGGGGCAAGACCGCAGGCGTTCCGCTCGCCCATTGGACCAATCCCAATCTCGGCGCTGATTGGTTAACGGTCGACTTGGCAAAGGAGCTGTTTCCTGAAGCCGAAAGCGTGGAGCCGCTCGAAGCCAATCCGCGCGTGGCGCCAGTTTATGCTGGCGGCGTGCTCCAAGGTTACGTGTTCGCCACCCGCGATATCACCGAATCTTTTGGTTTTTCGTCACTTGAGTTTCTGATTGCGGTGGGACTTCGGGTTGATGGCACCTTGGCCGGAGCCAAAGTCGTCGACCATCGCGAACCAATCATCGATTTGATCATGCTAGAGGACTTGGTTCCCACCTTCGCCGCACAATATGCCGGCATCGACATTAGGGCGCCGTTGCGGGTTAGCCTTACGCGGGTTCAGGACGCCGGGGCGGTCGACGGCATTTCCTCGGCAACCATCAGCGCCATCTTGTTCAATGAAGCAATCTTGCGGGCCTCTCGCTTGGTCGCTCAAGCGAAAGGTATTCGGCTTCACGATCATCCGGTCATGGACATCGTGAATTACAAGCCGAGCGATTTCGCGACCTTGGTTGAGAATGGCACCATCGGTCGGTTGCGTTTAAGCAAGGACCAGGCACGGACGGCCGGCCTTGGCGACCCGGACCTATCGGGAGCGGGCTCTGGCGCCGATCTTTATGTTTATGCGCACGAGCGCGACAGCGGCAAATTGCAGCCGACCTATCCCGACGACTTATTGATCGACGTTTATGCCGGTCCGGTGATGACGCCGACAATCGGCCGCAATCTACTGGGTGACAAGTGGTACGACTTGTTTGTCAGCGGGCGCAATCCGAACGATCTGATGCTCGGCATCATGACCATCGGCCCCTATTCGATCGATGGCGAAAAACATCTGTCGAGTGGACCGCTCAAGCGCATGCGGCTGCTTCAGGGCGGCCACGCGTTCACGCTTAGCAAGGACAAATATCGCTATCTCGGCTTTCTGCACGGCACCGATAAACCGACCTTTGGCGAGATAGGATTGTTCTGGATTTCGGCCGACACCGGGATCGACCCCGTCAAGCCTTGGTCACTAGAGTTGACGGTGGAAAGCCAATCCGGCGAGCCGCCTGCCACGTTCCAATTGGATTACACTCTCAGCGACGACTATATCCTGCTGCCAACCGGTCTTGAGTCCGTTGCGGTAGAAAGCGACGAGCCGATCTGGATGGCAGCTTGGCGCACCCAAAGCGTCAACATCGCGATTCTCCTGGTTGCGTTGGCCGCGTTGACCGGCATCTTGGCCTGGATGGATTGGTTTGCGAAACGGCCGAAGCTACTACAGACCGTGCGCTTGGTATTTCTGAGTTTTGTTCTGATTTGGCTCGGTTGGTATGTCGGCGCTCAAGTGACGATCATTAACGTACTGACTTGGTTGCAATCCACGATCAACGGAACCGGGCTCACGGTGTTTATGTCCGATCCCCTCGTCGTGGTTCTGATCGCCTTCGTGGCGGTGACCTTCTTCGTGTGGGGCCGTGGCATCTTTTGTGGTTGGTTGTGCCCGTTCGGCGCATTGCAGGAACTATTGGGCAAAGCCGCGCAAGCGCTTGGCGTGCGCCAAATCAATCTCAGTCATCGCGCGCATCAATGGCTCTGGCCGGCCAAATATGTCGTGCTCGCGATTCTGGTGGGGCTGTCGTTCTATTCACTGACTGTCGCCAACACGGCGGCCGAGGTGGAGCCGTTCAAGACCGCGATTTCACGCCATTTCGACCGTGATTGGCCTTACGTGATCTACGCTGCCACCCTGCTTGCCGCAGGTCTGACCGTGGAACGGTTTTTTTGCCGGTTCCTATGCCCGCTTGGCGCAGCATTGGCGATCGGTGGCAAGCTTCGGATGGCGAACCTGCTAAAGCGCCGCGCTGAATGTGGCTCTCCGTGCCAACTTTGCGCTCGGCGCTGTCCGATCAATGCGATCGAACCCACCGGTAAGATCAAAATGGATGAGTGCTTTTACTGCCTCGATTGCCAAGTGGTCTATCACGACGAGCATGCCTGCCCGCCCCTGGTCAAGGCCCGCCGACGCCCCAAGGCGCTGCCGGTCGGCGGTGTAGTCGCGCCCGGCGCGGCGGCCGGCAGCTAAGCGACACGCGCTTCTACTCCGATACTTGCTCGACTTCGATTTCGTCGCGCGCCGCGATACTGTGTTTTTCCAGTAAGCGATAAAGCGTCGGCCGCGAGATTTTGAGGTCGTTCGCGGCCATCTTGATATTGCGATGGCGCAACTTGAGTGTCTGGCGAATGGCATCCGCCTCGGCGCGGTTTCGAATGTCTTCGAGTGACGAAACCGCCAAATTCGCACGCGTCACCTGATCCTCGGGCAATCCCAGATCCGCCAATGTGATCATATCCGACTCAGCCATCACCACGGCACGCCTGATCGAGGCAATCAATTCGCGAACATTGCCCGGCCAGGGATATGACCGAATGACTCGCTGCGCGTCGCGGCGGAATCCCTTAACCGGTCGATCCAATTCGTCGGCGAATTTTCTCAGGAAATACATGCTTATCAGATCGACATCCTCGCCTCTTGCGCGCAGCGGTGGCATGTCGAGCCTTAGCACGTTGAGCCGATAGTACAGATCTTCCCTATATCGACCCTCTTTCATGGCGGTTTTCAGGTCGGCGTTGGTGGCTGCGACCACCCTGGCGTCGACCTTAATCGGCGATTTCCCGCCAACTCTGTCGATGGTCTTTTCCTGCAAAAACCGAAGCAAATGAGACTGCATGTCGAGCGGCAGGTCACCAATTTCGTCGAGGAACACGGTGCCACCGTCGGCCGCTTCGATCCGGCCGATCTTGCGTTGATGAGCGCCCGTAAACGAGCCCTTCTCGTGACCGAACAGTTCCGAAGCAATCAAATTTGGCGGCAGGGCCGCGCAGTTAATGATGACGAATGGACCCGCCGAGCGCTCCGATCGTTCATGAATCGCGTTCGCGGCAAGTTCCTTTCCGGTGCCGCTTTCGCCCATGATCAACACCGGTGCGTCATCCGCGACCGATACCTTGCGGATGTTGGCATAGAGATCGAGCATGACCGAACTTGAGCCGACCATATGAGGCGTGTCTTCGCCCGACGCGCGATCTTTCTTTTTGTTAGCACGCTCAGCGTGATAATCGGCCAGCGCTGTTTGGATAGTCTTGAACAGTACTTCATCACCACTTGCAGCCTCTAGCATCAAGGCGGCAAGCCGCCCAGCGCCAAGGGCCGCGATATCGTCCCTCGAAATCCGGACGGACTCCTTTTGGGAGGCGTTCTTTTCAGCCATAGTGCTTCCCCCTCCCCGCTTAGTTCAATGTAACGACGTGAAATCCCCAGGCTTGTAACAAACCCATTTGTACCGCGACCTCACGAAATTGAGTGAAGTCACCCAGCGGTGCCCATTTCAGCTATTTGCCAATCTGATGCTCCCTATCACTAATAAACATGGCAGACTATCAATTTTTAAGCTCATTAAAATACTCAGACATGATTGATCTCAGAAGTTGTGTAAGTTCCAGAAAAATCAATCAAAAAGGCCGGCGGTCATATAAACCAGTTTACGATTTTCGAGCGCGTTGCGCCATTGCTTTCCCGACTTAACCCGATACATGCCTAAACCCGATACATACCTAACGCATCCCACCCTTCCCACTATGCTGGGCGAAATCGCCCGTCAAGTAAAATTTCCCGAGTGGCACACGCAAATTCCCGTATGAAGGGCGAATCGATCCTAGGGGCAATACTACAGAAAACAGCACAATATGTCTTCTGGCATTAATCGCCGAGTATCTCTTTTTCTGCGAACTCGTGACTGTGGCCTTTGGGTACCGATCGGTGCATTTGACGTACAAACGCTCTTCGAATCATGGAAAAGGTGTCAGTCACGGCTTTCTCAGGGGCAAGGGCGGGAGCCGATTTCGCCGTAAGCATGTTGCGAAAATGTCACGTTGCGCGATTATGGTGCCGCGCTGGAGCGTCGCGACGGCATCATTTGACAACAATCACCCCGAACAGAGGCCTGCCAAGCCCAAACTCTAATGAATAATAGGAGGTTGGCGCAATTTATTGACATTGCGGCGACGGGGTTCCGGCGGTTTGTCGCCTCGAGTGCGGAGGATTATTCGCAGTTCCCCTGGCTTTTTGGGTGAGTACCATTGGCATTCTTCGCGGTTTTTGTGTACGATTCAGATTCGTAACGATGTGTTCGAAGCGTTAAGGTTTTATTGGTTTTCCAATCGGATGATGTGATCTGTGCGATATGAATATTCGGGTTTTTGAGCGATGAATGTGTCTGGGGCATTTGAAATAGGCGGTGGCCGCGTGAAACGAATGTTGGCGCCGTGTGGTCGTTGAAACAGTTCGCAAATCGACTATTGCCATAAATCGGCTATTGCTACTATGAGTGCCAACGCGCTTCTGGGATCAAGAGATACTGCCAACTTTGGATTGAAATTATTGCCAACCCCAAATCGGCTGGGGTGGGGTGGGGAAATGTTTTGCCTGGGAGGGAATTAGGCCATGTTCACATTGGGGAAGCGTAAGCGCATATTACTTCTGTGTTGCAGCGTGCCAGCTATGTCGGTCGCGCTCGGAACTTCAGTGTCGATGACCGCCACGGGGCCGGAGTTCAGCCTCGGACTGTCCAATGCCTCTGCGGCGGAAGATGCGACCGCGGGCGAGGTTGGCGAGATTTCCTTTACCGAGAGCCGCGGAGACGCGACTGAGCTGGATCAGCTTAGGCGCTTGGCGGAGCTGCAGCGTAACCAGATTTCTTTGCAACGTCAGGAGCTGGGCCTGATCTCGGGCGACGCGGCATTGCCGGTCAAATTTGAGCCCTTACCGGTGGGGCTCGAAGCTCTCAATGAAGTGATTGAGGCTCAGCAGCGCGTGATCGAGACGCAAAACCAGCAATTGATATTGCGGGCTCAGGCGTCGGAGGCGGCTATTTTGGCGACCGACGCATCGTCTCTGGTGGTCGGTCCGGATCAAGCGGCGGTCGCGCATACCGATGCAATATCTGACCCTGGCCAGACCAGCCAGCAGGCAGATCGACTTGGGGAGCCGGAGCGGAATCGGTCACAGGATCGCCGCGAGCCCGGCTCGGACGCCGTTTCCGCTGCGGTCGATTTCGACCCCAAATTGGAAACCGCACCGGATGCCTCGACAAAGCTGACCGAACCATTACCGCAGTCGACGGAGCCCGAGTTGGCGGCTTATGAAGTGCAGTCCGTTCGCGCAACCGGCGTCGCCGCGGATGGGCCACAGGCCGCGTCACCTCAGGCGTTTGACGATATCCAACAGCCCGCAGGATCAGATCGCCAGCCGCCTGAGGGTGTGCAGATTGCGTCGCAGACCGCTGACGCATCCGACATCGAGGCGCTCCGTGAGGTGCTTCGCGAGCAGTCGGAGCTGCTTGAGCAACAATCGCGGCAATTAGAGGAGCAACGACGAAGCGTCGAGGCTCAGAGACAGCGTCTCGAACAGCTTGAGCGACAAGTCGTAGCGCAGCCCGCTGCCGCGCCGCCGCAGGTGCAGCGCGCAGCAATGTTTGTGATGCCGGAACACTTGGTCGTCCCCGGCGGAGAGAGTTACACGCTGATTCAAGACGACGAACCGGCCACGTCGATCGATGATCCGGATGCGGGTCGGACTGACGAGGTCTCCGGCGTTTATGAAGTCGGTGGCATCTTGACCCGCCAAGGCGAGGTCATATTGGAGCCGTCCATCGAGTATTCGCAGTCGAACCTCAACCGCTTCTTCTTCCAGGGGTTGGAAATCGTCGAGACTGTTTTGGTGGGTAACATTGAGGCGACGGATTCGGACCGCGACACGTATGTCGCGGCGGCGACCGCCCGTGTGGGTGTTACGGACCGAATCGAGGTCGAAGTCAAAGTTCCCGGCTTGTACCGTAGCGATCGTATCACGCGACAGATCATCGGGCCGGACACCACTATCAGGCGCTCAATCAATGGAAAGGGGCTCGGCGATGTTGAAGCGTCGGCCCGCATGCAGCTGAATGACGGGCTTGAAAATTGGCCCATTTTCGTAGCAAGCGGTCGCTTCAAATCGAAAACCGGGCAAGGTCCGTTCGATGTCGATCGGGATGCCTCTGGCATTGAGTTGGAGTTGCCGACCGGATCCGGCTTCTACGGCGCCGAGGCGGGACTGTCATCGATATTTGTCAGCGATCCCGTGGTGTTCTTCGGCGGTGTGAAATATTTCGCGCACCTTGGCCGAGACGTTGACAAGATGATTGGCACAAGCGTTATCGGGCATGTTGACCCGGGCGACGTCTTTGGCCTCTCGTTTGGCATGGGCTTTGGCGTCAATGAGCGGGCATCCTTCAGTCTTAGCTATCAGCACGACTTCGTGTTCAAGACGCAGACTGAGATCGATGGCGTCGATGTTGAATCGGAAACTCTTGACGTTGGCGCGCTCGGTGTGGGCTTCAGTTACGCTCTCTCTGATATGACAAGCGTCAACCTTAATCTTACGGCCGGTGTTACTGAAGATGCTCCAGATGTGCGCATGATGCTTCGGGTACCCATGCGGTTCGATTGGTTCTCGGGCGGTTGAGCGAGAACCTCATCGAGCCCGATCGGGGTTGCGCGTCGAAATCTTTGGAAACAGCGGGCGTCACCAGTGGTCCATTTGACGGCTGGACAACGGGGCGCTACGACGCAGTCCGATTGGCCGAAAGGCGTGAGCATATCTGCGAATAGGGCGCCGCCAAGTTTAGTCATGCGGCACGACGTGCGTGCGTGATTGGGCCGTGCTCCTCTGAAGGATGTGGATCCTCAGAGCTGTAATCGAATAGACGCCGCTGGCGCCTTGGCTGCTCTCAACAATGCCGAGAACCGAAGGCTGTGTGAACGTGTGTAGGCGATGCGGCTCATGCGTGATCCAGATCCAATCGACCTTGGCTGGAGCCTGAACGCTTCCGGCATACCGCCACCTTGAAACCGATGATCCTCCGGCGTCCCGGATCGTTAGATGTGCCCCTAACCCGAGGCGGCTCGAACATCAAAGGCATATCGCTAATGACCTTCCCGCCACACCTCCGGAAACCGGCGGGCGCGGGAATGCGCACATTCCGCGATTTACGAGAGGCTCCGTCGCTTTCACCGGCATATGGTTACCGTGCCGCTGTCGGCAAAAGTGACGGTTTTCCGCCCGGCTAGCGACGATTTTATGAAGTGCATCATCTGAAAATTGTTATTGGTGACGGTTCCTGCCGTCTTCTGCGCGGTGCGGTGTTTGCTGGCGACTCGTCAACAAACATATTCGGTTTGTCGAACGCATGAAGCGGATTTCTACAAACAGGATGGTGGCGCCGCCGATCACGCCACCCGATTCGATGCGGCGGACGCCAACACGGGCCAATCATAACTGGGCGTAGTCTCGGAAGACGCGTGCTAAAGGACGAATTTCGCAAAAAAAATCACGGTGGTGAGGGCTTAAAGCCAACTCATCAACCACCGTGACTTTCGACTGCTCCGCGAGCCAGGGCTTCCTGGCTCTATGAGCTTGAGGCCCTTTAGCGCACCGCCACCGGGCTAATGAGTGCATCCTTAATGATGTTGCCCAAGCCCGGCCCGGCACCAATTCGCATTGCGGTCCGCATGGTTTCTATAAGCTCGACGTTCAAAATGTTCACGGTGAACTCGGTGGTGTGAACGATGCTGACGCCATCCTGAGAGTTGTGCAGCAATGTTTGTAGGCCGCCGGAGCCAATGCTATTCACGATTGTCGTGTTCGTTCCGTTAGCACCCGCGAGAACACTGACCACCGAAGTCGGAACCGCCGACTCTGATCCGTCCATGATGAACGTGTTGTGAGCTATCAATGCGCCGTCGATCTCGGTCCTGAAGTCGAAGCCAATATTAAATTCGATGCCGGACTGCGTAACAAATCCAGCGCGAATTTCGGCTAACTCCGGATCAGACAAGGTGTCGTATCCGTGCACCGCAGCGACCTGAGTAACACTCTGCTCACTATCAAGATAATCGTGCTCGGAGTGAACGCTTTCCCGTGCCACCTCAAATACTGACTTATCGTTCGGTTGCGGGGAATTCACCGCCAATTTGGCGTTGGGCTCGAACGAAGCGGACGGAGTTACCGGCCGATGTAACGCGACATCAACAATCCCGCCCGAGCCTTGCGCTGTGTGTTCGGACGGTTGGACCTCCGTCAACTTCGGAAGATGATCCGCCAGTTTGGACGACTGGTCCGGCACCTGCGCCGAAGCTGGCTCGAAGTTGGCCACCGAGACCACACTCTCGGAATTAGGCGCGGTTGGCCTCCGCAGCTGGACGCCGGGCATAGCTGGCAGTGCGCTGGACGAGCTGGCGCTGTTGTCCGGCTGTACCGGTTGCTCCATCGATGTTGCTGCTGCCGTAACAACCACCGCGTCGTCAACCGTCTCCTGTTCGGCTCTGATTCGCTCCCTGCCGGCCGCCAGCGCTTCGTCGAACGCCACGCGCGCCGCGTCGTCTTGCGCGGGCATCTCTGCATGTAACCCAAGAAGCGGCTCGTTCATATTGCCAACAGTCTCGATCGAGGCAAACCGCTGTGGCGCAACGAGCTCTATCACCGGATCGGACTGCAGCGCCAACATTTTGCCTTGTGTTTCGATCACGCGCTGCTGGTTCTGGACAATCTGCGCCAAGGCGACGGGATCGGTCGGCATCAGGAATTCGAGACCAGCGAGCGCCGACTTATTGTCCGGGGTTCCGTCCAACGCCCGTCTTTGGGCAAGGATCTGTTTGTGCTGCAAGTCCGCCAGCAACCTCAGTTGAGCCGTGTTCTCGTCTGATTGAAAAGAATCGTCGGTCGCGGCCGTGATTGCGCTGTCTTGTTGAGCGCCAGTATCGGCTTCAAGGGCCGCTTGACCAGCAAATGCTACCGATGCGCCAAAGCCAAGGGTGCCGGTAGTTACCATCATCAGGCCGATAAGTACCGAAGGGTCCCGAAAACTCTGTAATCTTTCCATGGCCTTTAACCTTCCTCTGCCCCTGTAATCGTTATCGCCAACCGGCTTCGCTATCTTTAGCCGCACCTGCAATACTTCTTGGTTTTTTGAAGTTCCCCATTTGCTGCATCGTCTCATTCAAAACTCGTTGCGGCCCGGCAGCAGCACCGTGAATGTCGCCAAGCTTTGCGGCGACAACGCCGAGCCGAACGGCGCTTTAGCTCGAACCGTCCAATCCGAGGCTTGGTTGAAATTCCCCGTCCCAAGCTCCGGCTCCGAAATAATGACGAAAATGATGTCCCCTTCGCGCATTTCCTCAAATTCCGCGCGGGAGTACACCTTTGCGCCGATGGCAGGATCCCCCACCAGCACCTCTCGCTCATTAATCCCCTTGATTACGACAAAGTGTTTGTACCCGCTCACATCGATGACCGTGATCCCGGGAACACCCACTTCGGCGATTTTTGTCAGGCCGATGCGATATCCTTCAGCCTCGTAACCCTTCGCCACGACGTAATTTTTCATGTCAAGGAGCGAAAAGCCTCTCGACACAATCTGCTCCTTATCGCCGGCCTCGAACATCTCCTCGAAGACCTCGATCTCGGTTACCGGATTCTCATAGTGGTATGTCAGTAAAGTTGCCACGGCGGCCGAGCCGCAGCTGTAGTCATATTGCTGGTTTACGACCGTTTTGAACCGGGCCTCTTTCAGCGTCAGGACGGGCACATTGAATAGGCTGCCGGCGACCGGCAGACTTATTTCGCCGGCACGCGCCTCATTTACCGCTGTTGCGCAAACCATTGCCGCGCCAACGACAACAGCAACAACGCCAACGAAACCTACCGGGAATTTGAGGCCCATAACCGATCTCACCACTCTTGTTTTGTCGCGGCAGTGCTAGTCGAAATCTCAACCTGGCTCACCAATAAATCCGATTCGGGTGGGCCAATCTTACTAGCGGAAGAACGACTTACCGTCAGTTAGTCATAGATGTTGACGGTAATGATCATCTGGTTGGACATTTTTACGTTATTGCCGGTGTTGAATGTATTCATCGACATGGATGAATTGGCAAATGTGCTTTCACCAAAGTTTATGGTGTTGCTACATCCACCAGAGCAGTCAGACGTTTGATCGCCACCTTGGGTAATCTCTTGGTTCTGGATGGTAGTGGAGTCACCTGCCCGTAGGCTTGCCAAATCCCCGTCCGACACTTTCGTCCAAGAGGACACATCCATAGCAGGCGAAGCTTCGTCAGCGAAGGCAGTCGACCCGAACGACAACCCGGCCGCAACTACGATTGTCACTGCGAATACGCTAATTTTTTTGATCATGTTCGACGCCTCCCCGACGTCCTGGCTTTCGGTAAGCTCAGCGGATCCGGACCGAAAGTGAGAGACACGTGTCTCTCGGCTAGAACAAGCGGAAGAAAAAAGTTGGTGGGCCCGTGAGGCCCACCAACCCGTGTCAGCTATTAGTTGACCGCGACCGCGATGGAGATCTGGCCACCCTGCTGCGCATTCGAGGACGTAGCAAAGTTGTTGTTGTTCAGGATCTGCTGACCGAAGGTGTTGTCACCAAAAGTCGTGTCCTGGCCGGCAATGTTCAACAGGTTCGGGTTAGCCTGCACCTGGATGCCCACCTGATTCATTTCCTGGTTGGACACCGCCGAGGCGCCAACGAGCAGGTTGAGGCTGGTCGCGTCACCAGCAAACGCAGCAGTCGAACCGGCGATCAGAGCCGAAAGAGCAACGCCGGAAATAAGGAACTTCTTCATCATCAATCTCCTGGTCTTGTGTTTAGGCTTCAACAGCGAAGCCCTCGGATCTTGCCGGGGGGACCGTCCCCTCGCGGCTTTCGTAACAGCCCCACATATTCGGGGCGGCCGCGTTCTCACTTAACGCCCGGTCTATTGTCCGTCCGAGGACGCCCCAACCGAACTGGCCGTCCATATTAAGAGCAAGTCCCGTGCCAAGGCGGTGCTGGGTATGTAAGTATTTGATTTAATTGGAAAAGAATTTTTTACGGCACATCAGTTCGGCGTGGTCGGTGGTAATTTGTGTAAAATTTGCGTGACACCTTATCAATCACGTTACACGACGAAGCTCGCCCTACGTGAAGCCCGAGCCCGACGCATGCGAGCCCTTAGGTCGATTGACGGTAATATCACGGAAACCGCGTGCTAGATCGGTCTGGTCATGTCCGGGGACCGGGGGCATCGATCGAGCAGGCCTAAGGATCAAAAAAAGGCGTCGGCGAGCGCTCATCATTTGCTTGCGGCCGAAACGCCTGAGCGTCGTTTCAATAAGGTTGTGAGTTTGAGTGCGGCGGGCGTGCCGCCAGCCTTGTCTATATAATCTCGGAACGCTGGAGCCACCAAGTCGACGGTCAAGGAATGTGGCGCGTTACTGCCCCCGCCCTATCCGCTGAACCCGCAGGCCGTGCGGTGCGCTAGTTGCTGACGGTAACGCTGGTGGTGGAGCCGGGCGAACTGGTGTTCACCGGGCCGACACCGCTTGACGTTTGCCCGTCGACGCCACTTATTCCCCGCTCATCCCAGAGAATAACGGCAAAATCCTGCTCACCGGGCCCAACCGGCATAGTTGACTCTATGCCTTGGCCCCGCACCTGAGATAGGGCTTGGTTCTCGACAGCTGTGGCACCGAGGTTAAGTCCGACAAACTGGAGAGGACTATCGTCGGCCTGACCCGCCGACGCGAAACCAGGGACAATTGCCAATACCGCCGAAGCGATCGCCAACGCCCAGACACAACGCTGCTGACGTGTCACGCATTTTGCTCCGTGGGTTGCGCTCATTCTTCGCGCTTCTGTTCTTGCGGTTCGTGACGGAAGACCAACTCTGCTCATTTCTCGAGATCCGGTCACCATTGCTCGTTCCCATAAGGCCACGCAATTTCTGTGCCTACTCGCCGAATATTCGCTAAATAATTGGCCCTTCGCGATAATTTGCCAAAGACTGTGTTTGCGACCACACGGTCAGGCCGGATAAAATGTCACGTTTCCGGACATTGCTGTAACATTTATGACAAGAGTTTATCAAACACTATGCTCTGCTAACCCATCTTCGATGCGATGGTTCCCGTCGCCATGCCGTTAAGACGGAGACCTCAAATACGGTAGGGTAATTGGAAAGCCGTCGGCAATGGTCGATGCTGAGGAATTTCTCGGACCAGGTTTATCAGTAAATTGCCCGGCGACAGCCCGTCGCCGCCAGGTCGGCGACGCATAGAACTTGCGAATCGGCCAGCCGCGAATCGAAAAATGCGGTGACGTCGTCGTACCTCTCTGGAACGCCGGACTGTAAGGCCTCACCAACAGGTCCGTCGCGGTGTCCGCCACTGCGGTTCCACCCGGGCGGACAATGATCTAGCCTGATTTCCAGCGAATGACACCGCGCTTCGGGAATAGCGTAGAGAAATGACGATTGGAACCAGCGCCCATGCCTGGGCGGCCCTGCTGCTGTTAACCACCGCCTGCAGTTCCGAACCGCCGGAGCGAATTTGGTGGCAGCCAGGATATGCGCCCGCACAGTTCGCGATTGACCGTAACCAGTGCCAGGCGCTGGCGCGCGAAAAGGTTCGCATACCAATTCCCACCTACCTCGATGTCTTGCGTAGAAAGGACCTACGGCGGAAATTTGTTATCGGATGCCTGTACACCAAAGGATATCGGCAGTATCTGCGCGAAGATTTGGCGCCGAGTGACCAGGAGACACTGGAGGTCTAGGTCACGACGACAGGCGGCGGCTTGTCCCCGGCTCCGATCCGGCCAAGCGAGCGCCGAGAAACTGAAAAAAAGCTGGATCACCAACGCTCCGCGCTGGCCCGACTAACGCCTCAACCCCCTATTCGACCGATATTGTGACACGTCGGTTGTACGGTTCGCTAACGCCGTCATTCGTGGGGACCAGAAGCTCGCCTTCGCCAACGCCAGTGCCTTTCACACGGTGACTTTCCAGGCCTAGGCTCCCGAGTGCGTCTCCCACCGCTTTCGCCCGGCGTTCCGAAAGGTTCCGATTGTACTCTTCGCCGCCGCTGGAATCGGTGTGACCGACCACCCTGAGGTTGGCTGAACTGGCGCCCCAGTCGTCGGCGATCGCGTTAATCACATTCTCGCCGGCTTCATTCAACCGATCTGAGCCTAAATCGAACAACACGGTGTAAAAGCGCGCCGGCTGAGCCTGCACTGCCGGCCCGGGGACCGTCACCACGGATCCAACGTCAGCCTTCAACATTGCACGGTCAAATTCAGCTTCCGAGTGCGGTTGATAGTTTGGTTGCGGGTCCGACTTGGACGCATCAATTTCGGATACGCAGGCACTCAGTATCAGCGCCATCGTCGCCACTATCCCGAGTGGCGTCAGCAATCTTGTCATCACCATTGTTGACCCTTCAATTTCAACTCTCGAAGTCGCTGTATCAAGGTCACTCGCTCGTCACGACTTCGATCTTTCCCAGCACCGCATATCGACATCCGACAACTCACAGCTTGATGTCGAATTGCACGGAAATCGTATGATTAATTGCCGCCGAAGGAAATAGATTCACTTGGACAGTGTCCAGAGGGTATTTCTCCGCCATCTAGGCGCAGGTCCCTTCCGGCGCTTTGTCTTGCCGTTAATTTTCTTGGGCGGAGCGGAAAAACGTGAAGAATTCAACGCGCGACGTCTGGCAGCGATGCGCGAATGTTTGTCGGAGCTTTATAGTTGGCCTTCGCCAACTCAGGTGAAAAACCACATCGAATTGCGCCCCGGCCAGACAAGAAAAAGGCCCTGCCGGATGATTTCCGACAGGGCCAAAGTTCACGAGCAATGCGCCCGTGCGGAGGTGCAACCCCCCGCTATACTTGTCTAGACCAATCCACCATCGTCGATGTTCAGGTCCGCGAGCACCGTGTTTTCGATAATCGCGAAGGTCTCGAAGCCGCTACCAACATCGACTTGCAGCTCGACATTGGGCCCGACCTCCACCGACTGGAACACGGTCGGAACATCTGCCGCGTCGGTAATCCCGAGGTCGCTCAACAAGTCAGAAATGTCGAGCACGTCCTCGTCGCCGCCGACGCCGCTATAGTCCTTGACCGTATCGACATGGTCGACCGCACCGTCCGGCTCCACGTCGATATCGCCACGGGACCAACCGAAGACATCGGTGCCGCCATCTCCGAACATCTCATCCGAGCCGTCACCGCCAAACAGGAAGTCGTTGCCGTCACCGCCGTGCAACGTGTCGTCGCCTCGGCCGCCGATCACGACTTCGTCGGCGGCAGTCCCTGTCAGGTCGTCGTCGCCAGAGGTCCCGATCACTTCGTCAATATCCGGCACATTGATGATCAGATCGGCCATGGCGGTGTCGCCATCGGAGTCCTCGATCACATACTGGAACGTCTCCACTTGATCCGAAACGAGATCGTCCGGGCTAACGTACGAGAAGTCGCCGGTGTTGAAATTGAACGTCAGGTCGCCGCCGATAACGGTCGTCACGTTCAACACACCGCCAACAACCCCAGGCGAAGCCAGCGTGAAGACGACGCCGTCCACGGTGATGGAGACCAAGCTGCCCGGAAGGTCGAAGCCGAAATCGTCCGCGACACCACCATTCGCGTCGCCGGTCAACACGTTGCCGGAAACCGATGCAATGGAGTTCAGAGTTTCAACCAGCGTGTCCGAAAGGTCGGCCTCGGTCACAACAATCGAGTCTCCCGGGTGCGCGATGTCCTCGAGATCGGCGTCACCGGCTGGGATGCCGCTGCCGACACCAATCGCGAACGCCGTGGCGTTGACCGAGTCGACATGGTTCTCCCAGGCTTGACGCTCGGCATTGTTGAGGTCGTTCGATGATCCGGTCGGTTTACCATCCGACACGAAGTAGATCAGATTGGTCTCAGTCGGATCCGGGTTGTACGTCGTCTGCGCAAGAGCTGCGGCGTCGTCGTAATCGGTAGAGCCGCCCGGCCCGTTCGCCAGCAGCACGTCCAACGCGGCTCGTGCTTCGGCGATCGTCAATACCCCGGGAACCGGAACCGACGCGTCGTTCGAGAACGCAATCAGCTGCACTGTCGTGGTTGCGTCGGTCAGCTGATCGAGCAGATCATTGAGTGCCGCAACCGCCAATTCGAGACGGGTAAAGTTGCCCGGATTATCGGGATCGTTGACACCCGAGTCGTCCGCCATGCTGCCCGAAGTGTCGAGGATCAGCAGAAGGTTGACCGGCTCGGCCGCTTGAGCCGCGGTCGTGTAGGTGTCGTCGTTCGCGACCGGAACGCTGTCAGGCACGTTGATCGTCAGCAGCGCTTCGCTCGAGTCCCCGTCTCTGTCGACAATCACGTAGGGGAAGACCTCCTGCACGTCGCCGTCGGGATTCGGCCCTGTGTAGTTGAAGGCGCCGGTATCGAAATTGAACACCAGAGTGCCTTCAAGGTCGGTCTCCACGGTGAGCTCACTACCCGCGAACGAGAAGTTGCCCGTGCCGCCGGCACCACTGTCAGTGCCGTCGGAGTTGAAGGTTCGGCCATCGACCGTGATCGACGTAATGCCGCCAGGTCCATCGGTCCCAAACATATCCGCCACGCCGCCATTGGCATCACCGGTCAGCACATTTCCTTCAACGAAGAATTGCGAGATCGTGTCTTCGAGCGTGGCTTCTAGATCGGCCTCGTCAACGACAATTGAGTCAACCGGATGGGCGACCGCCTCGAGATCCGGGTCACCGGCGGGAATGCCGTCGCCGACACCGATTGCGAAGGCCGTGGCGTCAACCGAGTCGACATGGTTTTCCCAAGCCAGACGCTCGGCGTTATCGAGATTGCCAGAGTTCGGCTTGCCGTCCGACAGGAAGTGAATCAGGTTGGTCTCGGACGGGTCCGGATTGTAAATCGCTTGCGCCAACACGACTGGAGCGTCGTAGTTGGTGGAGCCACTGGCGCCATTCGCGAGCACGACATCCAAAGCGGCCTTCGCTTCCGCGATTGTCAGCATGCCGGGGACCGGTTCTTGAGCGCTGTTCGAGAACGTGATCAGCTGAACCGTCGTCGTGTCCGTCGGCAGGCTGTCGAGCATGTTCTTCAGAGCCGCGACAGCCAGTTCGAGACGGGTAAAGTTGCCCGCAGCGTCGGGATTATCGACACCCGAGTCGTCGTTCATGCTGCCCGAAATATCCAGGACCAACAGAAGGTTGTTCGGTCCGCTGGTCAATTCGGTGGCGGTATAGGTGTCATCCTTACCGGTCGGGCCGTCGTCCTCGATCTTGAAGACGTTGCCGCCGCCCAAGTTGATCGTAGCCGAGTCGCTGTCGCCGTCCGCGTCCGTCACGGTCTGCACGATTTGCAGATCGCTGGGATGCTTCGTGGTCAGCGCTTCACTATCGTCATCGTTGCCCTTATCGTCGTGCCAGATGTTCTTGTTCTCCAGCTGAGTGAACGTCACCGCGCCGGTATCTGGGTTGATGCTGATCGTGAAGTAAGGAACGCCGTCCACCGAACCGGTGATCGTATCGCCAGTCTGGTTCAGGACGATCTCGTCACCCTGGCCGAAGCCGTCGCCGTCGCCACCGTCGTCGGTGTCACCCTGCTCCAGCGCGTAGAGGCCGGATCCAACATCGTCGCCGCTCAGCGAAAGCGAATAGCTGACGTCGCCGGGGCCGTCGGTGCCGTGATCTGCCGGCGTTACAAAATTATCCGCAAACTGCGCCGTTACAGTATCGAGACCAGCAGGATTGCTGTTGCCGTCGGTTTCCGTGCCCAACGGACGCGTCTCGTCCAGAACCAGCATGTCCGGGATGCCGCCTTCGCCGTCGACCACCTTCGCGTCCGGGCCATCGTCCTCGATCTTGAAGACGTTGCCGCCGCCGAGGTTGATCGCCGCCGAGTCGCTGTCACCGTCGTTGTCCGTCACCGTCTGCACGATTTGCAGATCACCGGCGTGGTTCGTGGTCAGCGCTTCACTGTCATCGTGGTCGCCCGTGTCGCCGTGCCAGATGTTGTTGATCTGGTGGAACTCCACCTCGCCGTTGTCCGGGTTGACGCTGATGGTGAAGTACTCAATGCCGTTTGCCGAACCAGTAATGACATTCCCGTCCTGGTTCAGGACGATTTCGTCGCCCTGGCCGTTGGGTTCGTTCGGATCAAGCGCATAGAGGCCTGATCCAACATCGTCGCCGTTCAGGGCCAGCGAATAGACAACGCTGCCAGGCCCGTCACCGCCAAAGGCCACCGGGGCGGCGAAATTGTTCGAGAAGTTCGCGGTGACCGTCGAACGACCAACCGGAGCGCTGCCGTCATCCGAGTCGGTGCCCAACGGGCTCTCGTCCAGGATGAGCATGTCCAGACCATCCTCGCCATCCGACGACGCATCCGGGCTGTCGTCCTCGATGGTGATGGAGACCGTGGTGGTGTCGGACTTCGGCGTAACATCACCGCCTGGATTGTCGGTCACCGTCACGTCGACATTGAAGCTCAGCTCGTCTTCAATATCCGGGTTCGGGTGGTCGACCGGGCCCATCAAGTCAACGGTGATCTCGCCGGTGTGGTCAATCTCGATGGTGATGATCTTCGTCAAACCACCATTGATCGTACCGGTCAGGGTATCGGTTCCGTCGCCGGACCACTGGATCGGCTGGCCGTCGGAGTTCAAGTCGACCAGCGGCACGCTCAGCGTGTACGAGAGCGGGTCACCATCCGGATCGATCGCAACCACCTGCGCCGTGTCGGTCGCAGAGTTGGTCGTGTCGTCGCTACCGGTATCGTCGATAAGCCCGCCGGGCAAGCCTTCCTCTGACACCCGGATCTCGGCCGGATCGACGGTGATCTCCGGGCCGTCATTGCTGCCCTTGATCTTGATTACCAACAATGTCGTGGACTCGTCACCATCGGCGTCGGTGATGGTGTAGGTGAAGACATCGTAATCTTTGTCGCCGGCCCCCAACGCAATCACGGCCGGGTCAGAGTCATCCAGGTCGTAGCTGTAGTTGCCTTCGCCGTCGACCGTCAGCGTGCCGTGGTCGCCCTCGATCTGACCGCCGACATCATTCAACCAAGAAATCGAAACCACGCCGTCGGCGCCTTCGATATCGGCATTGCCGTCAGTGTTGTTATCGTCGCCTGGGACCGTGTCGATCCCGGTGAAGACATTGCCCGTGGCCGGGTCGGATTCCATCGCCGGATGGTCGCCGAATGCGATCATGCCAGCTTCGACAGAGTCGAAGTCCTTTTTGGCATAGGGTTGCGCATCCTTGATCTGGATCGTCAACGCGTTTTCGCTGGTGACGGCGTCGCCGTCGCCATCGACGATTCGCAGATCGAAGGACAGGAAACCGTCTTCAAACTCGCCGGTGTGATCGAGGACGTCCGAGAGCACCACCTCGTACTGATTGGTCTCGAGGTCGAGGGTCACGGTGAAGACCGTGACGCCGTCAGCCGTGGCAGTCAGGGTTTGCCCGTCCGGGCTCACGCTATAGATCACCGGTTCGCCGCGCGAGGTCAGACCAGCCGGGGCGTCCTGAACGTCGAATGAGACACCGCCGTCCGCTCCCGGGCCGTCGGCGCCAAAGCCGTCGCCAAAAACAGCGATAAAGCCAGTGGCCACCGTGTTATCCGGCAGCATTCCGTTGGTGTTGCCATCGGCCACCAGACCATCTTCGTCAACCTTCGCGGTGCTGACTTTAATGCCGAATTTGCCCCCCGGGCCGTCGTCCTTGACGACGAACAAGGCATCGACGCTGGCGGTGTCGCCGTCGCCATCGGTCGCGGTGATGGTGAACAGCAGGTCGATGGGATCAGCGCCCTGGGTCTCGTCGATGTCCGGATGCTCGATCGCCTGATACAGCGTGAACTTGGCGTCGACCATATTATTGCCGTCCGGGCCGTCCATGAAATTGGTCAGCTCGACGGTGAAGACCAAGTTGTCCGGGTTCTCATAACCTCCCTCCCCATCCGTGTAACCGAACAGGGTCTTGGTCTCGGCATCGTAGAAAGTGAGTACTGGCTCGTTGTCGGCGCTGGTGAGCAGTTGGAGCGGCAGCGCGCCGCCGCCCTCACCGTCGGTGTCATCGCCGTCGGTCACGCTCTTGAGCGCGATGGTGAAGCCCATGCCTTTGATCGCCGGGCCGTCAGCTCCGAAATTGAAGTTGATGCCCTGCACGCCCATCGGGAAGTCGTCGTCCTTGAAGTCGTCGTCCTTAATGTCGAGCAGCTGATCTTTCGGCTTAGGGCCGTCAAAGGGAAGGTGTTTCTCGAAGATCATCGGCGCCATCGACTTGCCGTATTCGCCGTCGCCGTCCTTCAGCGAAATCAGTGGCCCGTCATCCTTGACGGCGATGGTCAGCGTGCTCGATGCGCTCTGCTCGCCGACCTGCACTGAGTAATTGAACTGCAGGAACACTTGATCGTCTTCACCGATCAGGTCGATGCCGGGGTGCTCAAGGGTATTGTCGAGCAACTCGAATTCGTATTCGCCCGTGAACCTATTGACCTGCAAAATCCAATCTATGCCTTCGCCGTCCGGGAATGTGCCCTCGATAATAAAGTAGTCGCCATTCGTGCTCGTCGAGCCGTCCGGATGGCTGATGCCCGTGATGACGCCGCCGGCGGTGTCGAGGACGCCGAATGCGAACTCAAGATCCGTATGCGGCATGGTGCCCGCATCGCCGCTGCCGCCGTGGTTATCACAGGGGATCTCCTCGATCGGCGTGGTCATGTCCAGGAAGGACTCAATTTCGTTGGCGCTCGTCGGCGAGGTCGAGGTGAGCTTCGCCATATGGGTGCCATCCGTTGGCGTGCCGCCGCCCTCGTCGTGGCTGGTCACGGTGGTGACGTCGCCAGTCGTGGCCATGCCGCCGAACCCGGACTCGAAACTGCCGTCCGTGATGAGCGTCCCGTTGAGCTTGATATTGTCGACTAACAGGTGGCTGTCGACGCCCGAGTCGCCGGTGTTGCCGACGCCGAACCCGAGCACCACGTCGCCGTCTGCCGGCACCACAATATTGACCGTCGCCCAGCCGGTGGCGTTGTAGCTACCGACCTCGAGAATATTGGTCAGAAGCTGCGGTTCACCGTTGATGGTGAAGAACGCGTAGTCGTTAAAGTTAAGATAGTCGTCAGTGTCGAAGAACCAGTCGAAGCTGATGGTGTCGCCCGCGTTGACCTCGAAGAGCGTTAACTTGAGCGCCGACCCGTTGGTCGGATTGCACAACACGCCTTCGCCGTCGCTGCCGCCTTCACCATCTCCGCCGCTGCCGCCGTTGAGGCCCTTTTCCCAAACCATGTTGGTGCCCGGAACCAGGACAATTTCTTCCACCTCTTCATCGCCGAGGAAATCGGTCTCGATGTCGACCGGCAGGTCGAACTCGGGGCGTGGAATTTCGCCTTCGATGCTGGCCGCGCGGATATGTTCAAGGTTCAGGTCGAGCGGGTTGATGGAGCCGTCATTGCCGCGGCCGCCGGTGCCGGTCTGGCCACCTCCGTCGCCGCCGTCGGGGCCGGCGGCTGGCGACGCCGTAAAGGCGTCAAGGCTAGCGAATATCGGTACGGCGACGGCGTCCGCCCCACTGCCGTAGGCCTGGCCGGTGTCGGCAAACACCAGTTGCACCTGTTCACCTTCTTCAAGCAAGGCATACAGGCCTTCGATCAGCACCGTACCGTCCTCGGTGGTCACCTGGACGTCCCGGTCGTCGATCACCTCGATAATCACCTCTGGCGCGTTGGGGTCACCATAGGGAATGTCGACGAACTGAACTTGCTGGCCCGCTTGGACCGGAATGTTCGTGGTCGGCGGCACCGGATATGCCGCGTCAATTTGCCCATCCGCCATGTTGATGATCTGTACGACTGCCATAATGCCTTGCCCTTTTTCCGAGTCCGGCTGGGTCTATTTATGATGCCCAGATCGAACGTTAACGCCTTGAACTGGCTTTATAATGTTTGCGCTTTAGCGCTTTACCTTACCCTTCGGACCGTTGGCTCATCGTGCCGCTCCCGCACGACGGACACACCACGTAGGTCTTTCAAGCTCGCGGAGTGTGCCCGGAACCGGCCAAAGCCGCATGATGCAAATGCACTATGCGTAGAATTTTATTGAAAATTTCTGAAAACCTGGGGGATCACCGCGGCAAGGGTTGGGCACAAGTATGCAACGACGGTGGCGTACCTGGCGTTTCAGAGCCCATCGTTGATTGGGCCGGCGGTTTCCAAAACGGCGTCGGTCGCCGTTTATTATTCTCTTTTTCTAAGAAAATGTGTTTCTAAATACAACCTCAAGTATCTCAATTGAGACGAAAGGTTTGCGCCCACTGACTGGCACGGAATTTCCCTGGTGTTACAATCGCCTAGGCGTTTTCCTGCTGGCTGCCGAGCAGTTTTGCGACATCGCCGAGGCTGAAGAGATCGACCACCATTTCAGGGGGCACGAGCGAGCCGGTTTCGGCCTCGATCGCCAGGATCAACCGCATATGCGCGAGGCTGTCCCACAATTCGAAACTGTCGATTGAGGCCTGATCGTCGATTTCGGACACATCACACCCGGTCGCTTCGGCCAGGAGCCGCCGCGCGGTCGCCAGACTCTCGATTCCCGGTCCCTCGGTCATGCGCTCGCCTTCGCTTGCCGCGCGTGCCACTCCTCGCGCAGCAGACCGAAAATATATTGATCGACCCGCTTGCCCTTAACGTTGACGACGTGCTTTCGCAGTACGCCTTCGCAAGTGAAGCCCTGGGCCTTATAGTTGAAAATGGAGGGGAAATTCCGCTCGAAGGGCGTACCCCAGATCTTCGCGACACCGATCACGTCGAACAGAAAGTCGATAATCGCGCCGCGGGTTTCCAGCACCACGCCCTTGCCCCAATAATCCCGATCGCCGATCACGACATTGGTTTGCGCGGACCGGTTTTTAGCATCGACGAAAACAGTGAAAAAACCGATGTGAACCCCGCTTTCCTTGCTGAAAACGCCGAGGTGGAACTTCGTCTTGTTGTCGAAAGTCTTGATGTAGCGTCTTAGCTGCGTCCGATTTATCGCGCGCGCGGGCGCGTTCAAATTCTCCATCAGCTCGGGGTCTTTCGCCCAGGCGATATAGCGGTCGGTGATATCTTCCTCTCGCATAGAGCGCAGCGTATAGCCTTTCGACTCCAGGGTGAGCAGGTCACCCGGCTTCCATCTCAGGGCGGCGCGACGTCGGGTACGCAGGCGTGCCTGACCATGAGACGGTTTACCTTGCCCCTGTCGGTTCTTGGGATTTCGGACACGAAGAACCACCGGTCCGGTCGTGCCTCTCTTCGAATCTGGTGGCTGCACCAAGATCTCAACTCCCGTTCGTTGACCTCGTCGCCGTCGTTCAACTGGATCGCGACGGCGACGATTTCGCCGGCGACCGCGTCCGGCAAACCGAAGGCGCAAGCTTCCGCCACCGCAGGATGGCGCTCGATCAGCAGGTCGACCTCCTCCGGGTGAACCTTAATGCCGGCCCGGTTGATCTCCGTGCGCTTGCGGCCGGTAAGGCGCATCGTGCCGTCGTCGTCGATGCGTCCGACATCGCCGGTGCGAAACCAGCCATCTTGTAGCACCGAGCCGGTTAGATCCGCCTGCTTGAGATACCCGCTCATACAGGATGGTGTGCGCAGCAACAATTCGCCTTCGCCCGTCGCGTGTCGAACGCCCTTCTCATCCGCCACCGCCGCCTCGCCGCCCCAGAGCTGGCCGATCAAGCCATCGGCCGGCTCGTAATCGCGCGCCGAGGCGCCAGAAACCCAATTGGCCGTCTCGGTTAGCCCGTACATATTCACCACGTTGTCGGTGCCGGTCCAGGCGATCACCTGCCGCCAGAGGTCGGCGGACAGTGGCGCCGAGCCGATGTGAATCCGGCGCAGTGCGCCCTTCTCCGGCTTCCGGCTGGCTTTCAGGGCCAGCCGCCAGAACGCCGGTACCGAGGAAAGAAAAGTGATCGCGTTTTCGTCGATTAGGGGGCCGAGTTGGCTGGCGGCGCGCAGGGCATCGCCCGCCATGAGGTATAAGTCGCATCCGGCCAGCAGCGGGGTTAGGCAGTTGCCGATCAGGCCATGGCCAAAGTGCGTCGGCAAGACGCACAGGCTGCGCCGTAAATCGTCGAGTCCAATATGTTCCCGATTTAATGCAAGCCGTGCGCCCAACGAACGAAAGGTATGCACGACCCCTTTCGGCACGCCGGTCGATCCGGATGTAAAGAGGATCAAAGCGGGATCGCCTGGCGCCGGTTGGATCTGCCCGGTGGATTCGGTCCCGGCTTTTTCAGATCCGGCGCGTGCGAGCGAAAGACACGGCGTTGCCAGGGCTTCGGCCCTGTCGCGCCATTCTTCCTCGGCGTCCTCGGCCACCAAAAGCAGCACCGGTTCGGTAAACTCGATCAGATTTTGCAGCTCGGACGCGCTGAAGCCGGGATTGGCGCAAACCGCGCACGCGCCGCGATGCCACACAGCCAAGAGATCGGCAAAAAAAGCAGGGCTGTCGCCATGGACGGTCATGACCCGGTCGCCAGGGCCGATGCCCCTGTCTGCCAGCACCGCCGCGCCCGCTTCGGTCCGGCGTGCCAAATCGGCCGACGTCCAGCGAACGCCACCGCTTAGGTCGGCAACATTTCCCAACATGTGAAGGTCGAGCATGAGAGAGCGGTCACCTTTATGAGGATCCGGAGTTCGCAGGGGGATCTCCATGTTCGCTCAAATGATAATAAGGACAATATCCGACATGACCTTGGTGCTGATTCGTGGCTTTGCATAGCGAAAGGTTGCGAAACTGCTTGTCGACCGCGCCATCGTACGGTCATCGGCGCGCGTCGTGCCGAAGCCAGAACAAATGTGCGTGGGCACGAGGAGTGACCCAGGCCGGCAGTAGTATGTAGGCGTCGTCGTTTCCGGTTGTCCGGGGAGATAACTCGGACCCAATTCGGTAGGTAGACATGGCCATGCGAGCCGCGCTAGTCATGCGATGCGACGCTTCGGTCCGTACGCTGTGTGACCGTCCGTGACCCTTGGCTTGGCCCAGTGGTCGCACCGATCAACGAGATCGAGATATCGCAGGCGCGGAGGGGTGCCGGAGTGGTTTAACGGGACGGTCTTGAAAACCGTTGTGCGTCCTGCGTACCGTGGGTTCGAATCCCACCCCCTCCGCCAATTGCCGCCGATTGCGCGATATGGCGCGAATGTATTGCGGCGGACGGCGTCGACCCGCCGCATGGCCCACCTTTTGTGTCAGAAAGACGGGTCCGGACACATCGAAGCCAAAGAGCGCCAGCAACGCCTTGCGATGCTTGTGCCGCCGGCAAAACCGGCGACAGTCACCTCATTCGTTTTTGCCGCAAGGAGTTAGTCGCCGGAGACCATTCGCCACAGTGCGCCCAAGCTTTCGCGGGCGTGTTCGCGGTGGGTTCGATAGCGCGCGTGCGACGTTGGCGGCGCATCGGGGGCGAGCTCGATCGACCAGAGCGCGCTCACGGTGTTCGGCACGAACGAATACCTGACGTCGATAATCCGGTTGGGGTAGTCCGGGTCTACGGCCACGAAACCGTCACTAAACCAATGGAAACGCTCGATGTCCTGGGCCTGCTGCGAGGCCGGATCGAGCCAAGGCAGGTCGCGGCCGTGATCGAGTTTCGGAACCGAAACTCCGGAAAAGACCCGCGGCAGTACGCCCGCGCGCACCGCGTCCACGTAGAACCGATCCGGTGTCTCGTAGATCGTTTTCCAAACCAATATGTTGCCGAAGCTCGGTTTCACCTCGAGACGGATCGGCGTATGCCCGCGGGATGCCGCGATCTCGCGGCCCATGCTAACCGCCGCATGGTGCTGCAGCGCGCCGACCGTCAAATAGATGCCAGCCCAGGCGAGGGCGACGCGCGCCAACACCGGTTTTCGCCGAAGCCCGGCAAGGACGACCAAGATCACGACCGGCACCGTGAACAGCGGGTCGACAATGGAAACAATGCTCCACGAAAACCTCTCATTGCTGAACGGCCAGAACAGCATCGTGCCGTAGGAAGTGGACATATCAAGCAGTGGGTGCGTGGCGTAGCCCAGCGCGCAGAAAAGAAAGGTCTGCGCAAACGTCAATTTCCAACGTCGTCCCAATACCCAGTGGAGCGCCAGAGCGCAGAGCAGGCCGCCGACCGGAATGAAGATCAGCGAGTGGGTGAACTGACGATGATATTCGAGGAACATCAGCGGGTCGGTCTTCGAGCGGATGAGTACGTCCACGTCCGCTGTTATGCCGGCGATGAACCCAAGAGCGCCGGCGATACCGACGTGAATCTTATTGCGCGTTGCCTGCGGCAACGCCGCGCCTATCGCGCCCTGTGTCAACGGATCCATTTGTCGGCGATGCCCACTCGTTGCTCAAATGCGTGGCGCTTGATTGTCTCGCCCGCCCGCGCCAGCGCTACCATCACCGATAGTCCGCCATGTAAAAGATACAGCAGGGCCTCGAGAATAACCCAATTACATTAAATCGGCGGGCGTCACTGGAGAGAGCGTGACCGCTCCGTGTCGTCGGCCGACATAATATGAATGTGTGGACGAGGTTCGCATGTTTTATGCGTGGCCCGCCGTTAAATTGCTGACCCATATGTAAAAAATGGAACGGAAGTCGCGCAGGCGGCTGCGATCCGGAATGAAAAAGCGGCCGCGCTCGATGGAGAAAAATATAAAGCGCGGCCGCAAGTAGATTAAGGGTCTTGCTGGCCCAGCAGCCCGGGCGTCAATAACGTGAGCCGGAGGGCCAAAAGGCGACGAAGGGCATTCCCCGCCCGGTTATGTAAACGTCTGGGATCGAATTAAGTTCCCCGTTTTTGACCCCGATTCGGCGCCTCGCATAGATGTGAAGGTGCGCCGCGGGCTCAGGCCGCCGACCCGGCCGCGGCTCGCGAAATCCGCCAATCGCGTACGCGTTTGACCGCCAACCACGTGGCCAGGCCGAGCGAAATCAGCACGGCAAGCGCCGAGGCGGGCACCGGGCTCGTGCCGAGGTAACCGATGGCGACGCCGAGCAGGGCCAAACCGGTCCCAAGCGCCCCGACGGCGCTGTTACGCGGCAGGCGGACGCGGCTTCCGGCCAGCGCGATGATGCCGATCCAAAGCAGGATCATGCCGATCACGCTCAGCCCGAGACCGATCTGATTGGCGTCTTCGGAGGCATAGCGGATCGAGAAACGCGCTTCCTCCGGCGACTCGTTGGCATAGAGTTTTTCGAAGGCGAACCGAATGCCTTGGGTCGGCACACTGATCCTAAGCGGCTGGCCCATTTGCGTTTGCTGGTCGACGCCGGTGCGGGCCAGCGCTTCGGCTTGCGCGAGACGCGGATTCGCGCGGACGCCGTTGACGACCAGATCCATAGTGGTATCGGGCGTCCGGTAGCGCGGCCCGATCGGAAGATAGACGTCCCAACGGCTCTGCGTGACCACCATGTCGGGGCGAGGCAGTTGGCTCGAGACGGATCCGAGCTCTTCCATGGTCTCGACTGGCGTGGCGTAGACGATGTCGACCGGGAAGCCTTGCGCTGAATTGATCATCTTGATCAAGACCGCCGACTTGTCACCGGCCGGACCATCGCTGGCATAAGCGGGCTTTTCCGGCCTGCCGTCGACAAACACCGACCACACTTCGGACTCAGGCGGCAGATCGAGGCGCAAGAACTGCCGACGGCTATTGCGCACGGTGAGACGCGCCGTGGTCACCGACAGGCCGTCGCGCGTTAAAAGAGTCCGATAGTCGGCGCGTTCGATTGCCGCGACCTGAACGTCGATCTCTTGATGTCGGGTGATGGTCAGCGCCAGTTTGAACGGTGGCTCGGCGCTCACATACCGATAAGCGAGCAGGATCGGGTTGGTGGTTTTGAGCACCAATTGCTGTGGCAACTCGTTGATCTCGAGGCTCGACAACCGCTCAACCGCGCTGGCGCGCACTTCGACCGCCGTCGTGGCCTCGATAGCGATGCGACCGTGCTCAACTTCCGCCTCGGAGACAGCGATGGTCGGCACAACCGAGTCGGACGCGCCGCTCGCCATAATCCGCTCATAGGTGATTTCAACGCGGAACTGGCCCTCCATCTGGCGCGTGAATTCCAGATCTATGGTCTGCGCCCCGTCGACATCTTGCACCTCGTACGTGCGCAATGACGGGCTGGTCACGCTTAGCACGTTGACGTTGGCGGGTGCGCGCAGACGCAAATCCAGGATGGTGCCCGATTTGACGTCGATACCGACTGTCGCGGAGCCCTTCATGGTTACGTCGCCGAGCGACACTAAGGTGTCGACCTGGGCGTCGAACCGGCCTTGTTTGCGCTCCGGCGTGGCCGCGGCCACCACCAGTGCCGGAAGGGCAGCCGTGTATTTATACGTGTGGCTGACCGGCAGCTCGATTTGATTGCGGATCGCGGCGGGGAGCTGGTTTTCGCCGACGGCCGACAGGTCTTCCTCTGTCACCGGTGTCAGCGTTAGTTCGTCGCCGGTCAGCAGCGCCACCATGCCGCGTTGACGTTGGACCTTGTCTGCCCGCAACAGTGGGATCGCGATCGCCGACGTGGCGTCCGTGCCCGCACCTAGCAGAAGTTCGTACGAGACCTCTAGGAGGTACGCTCCGGAGATCGCGCGTTCGAGGAATACGGTGATCTGTTTTCGGCCATCCGCGTCGGTGCCGGTCACCGCCCAATCCGAAACCCCGCCGGACGGCGCGATGATACGGTTGACCTGCGCCGCCTCCGGCAGCGAAAGCAGCAGGCTTTCGGCCTCACCGTGGGTAATCTCATAGTCGATGAAACCGCGCGCGTGCAGCACGCCTTCCTCGGCGTGGACCGTGTGGTAGAGGTCGGCGTTGGCGCGCACTTGGCCGCGCAGATCCACCGGGATCGCCTCGGTCCAGCTAAACGTGACCAGATTCGTCATCGGGATGAACGCGGTCGCCTTCGTCGCGTCGCTCAGTTCGGCTGTCACGACGTCTACGCCCGGGCTGACTTTCACTTCTTTTTGACCGGGTAAAACCAAGTCAAATCGCGAGACGGGAATCCTCGGAATCTGAAGCTGCGCCTGTGGCGGACCATTGCCTTTCACCACCGGAACTTGGAATTCGACCTCGACAGAGTGCATGCCGCGACCCTGGATCACGGTGGCGAATTGGCTGTCCTCCACCAATACCGTGGCGGTTTCGCCGTCGACCCTCAGATTGTTAAGCGTTACGTTGCTTGGCATGACCGGCAAAGTAATTCGCCCACTACCGAATAGCTGGACCTCGAACGCCCCTTTCCAAATCAGCGCCTGATTGCGTAGCTCCCCGGTATAGTGGGCGCGGCTGATTGCGAAGGGTTGCGCAATTGCAGACCCCCACGTAACCAGTACGAGCGATGTCGCTGGGATGGACGCCGTTAGTTGTGTCGCGCCTTCATTCTCGACGGTGCGGACGTCGGCCGCGGGGATAACCGTCGCGTCAATATCGGTAACCGGCAGGCGAAGCGAAAGTTCGGTAGCCGCTGCGCGCGGTACGGCAAGCGGGAGAACAAAGCCCGAGTCGTACCGATTGGCGTTGATCCCGTAGCTCAACTGCATGGTCACCGTGCCGGCTTGATTGGTACTCCAGCCAAGGCCATCCGGGCCTTCAACCAATTGCACCGGCAGTCCGTCAACGGTTGCGGCGCGAAGGGCCGTGCCGGCGGGCAGGATCGGCACAAGTGTCCATTCATTCTCAAATATTTCGATGACCACGGTCGCGGAAACTGTGGCCGAGAAACGATCGTCCTTATCGTTCACGTCGACGATAATTGCCGACTGTCCGACAGCATGAGATGTTGGCGCCGGGCGCGGATCGTTGGCGAGCTGTTGCAGTAATGCGGTGTAATCCGACAATGGCACGGTCACTTCGCCGCCCGAGCCGTTCGCCACGTCGCGCGATTGCGCGGACTGAGCGGAGATCGCCAGCGCGAAAATAAGAGCAAGCAAAACAAGAAATTTTTTCATAATTAGAGTCTCCTTCAGCCACAAACCGGCCACCTCAATCTAGGCGGGCCGGCTCATGCTGCCTGTCATTGCCGTATGGGCTGCAGCTTGCGAAATGCCGCGTAAGTCAACGAGTCAGCGAGGTAGCGCCGTTGGTCAAAATCAGTTGTCGCCGGCAAAGCGAGTGCCGTGACGTAATCGTCCAGCACGGTCTGATCCGAGCCTAATCCAGGATCCGTCGGCCAGCCGGCGACTTGCGCGCGTAGATCACCGATCTCGTCGCGAAGCGTGGCAATCAACGCTTGGGCCCCCACGAGGTCTCCGTCAGCCAGAGCGCGGCCGGCTTGGCGTGTCTGACGTGCGAGTTCCCAAGCCACTAAGTTCTTGAGCACGTTGCGCTCAAGCGGTCCGGCCTGTCTCGGTTGGTCGCCGATCGCCAGACTTGCCTCGGCGACCCCGTTGCGGAGGTAAGCCACGTCTTTGTACCGCACCCGTACGTCGGCAATCGAGCCCGGGCCAGCAGCGACCACATCCAGCAAGATGACGTGACTGTCGCCGGCGTAGAAGTTCGGGATCACGATTTGAATTCCGTCCTCATCGTCGCCGCGGTCGGCTGTGATGCCCAGATTGCGCGCCAAGCGTTGATCGATCGACTGCTCGGCCTCGCGGACACGCTGAGCCATGGGCTCTGCGAGCCGGTGCGAGCCAAGTACATTGACAAGCTGGACACCGGGCGCGAGCCGAATGCGCAGCCGCAAGGCGCGGGCCACAGCCCGACTGGCGGCGTGCAGCTCGCGATCAATCACCGACTCCGCGGCTTGCGCCGTGGCGAGAACGCGTCGGTTGCCCTGCCCCGCCGCGACCAATCGATCTATGTGGTCGAGATCGTTGCCGGTCCCGAAGCTGATCACACTCAACGGCACGCCACCGACGGCGTTACGGTGCGCGAATTGTTCGATCTGGCCTACATCACCGGCGAGCGACGAGCCGGTCGCCAGCAGCACCAGACTGGAGCCGAGCACGGCCGTCGGATCATCGCCTTCAAGCACTTTGTCGGCGGCAAAGTCGAGCGCCTGGCGCAGATCGACCGTTACACCCTGGTCGTCCGGCGCATCACCGAACAGGCTGTTGATCGCGACGCGGATCGGACCGTGCCGGAACTGATCCGGGTCAACAAGCAATCCACCACCCGGGCCGGCAAGCGTGAGTGAGAAACGATCTTCCGGTTGGCGGGCGCGCTCCAATGCCTCTATGAGCGCGCGGATGCGGGTGGCTGTTTCGGCGTCGGCCGGCTCGCGCAAGTCGACGACCAGGCCGATGTTCATCGCGGGTCTGCGACCGCCTTGGCGCTCACTGCCTTTGAGGCCGACTTGCACCCGCATGCGCGTGGGCGCGTTAATGAAAGGCGTGTCGGTGTTCAGGTAAACCGCGACCGCGGCATCGCGTGGCGCATCGAACGGTTGCGCGACAGGGCTTACCGTCTGCTCCAACCGCAGGTCGCGTCCCAAGACCGTTCGATCCCAGTCATCAAGCCGCGCCGCCAACAGGCGCATCGCAGGATCGCCAGGTACGTATGTGTTGGCCCAATAGCCGGTCGGGTCCTGGAACACGAGACCATCTAATGCCGCGTAGCGCATTAACAGGTCCGGCGCGGTCACCTGCGCGGCTTCGAGATTCGCGCGAGCATCGCCACTCATTCTGGAGTTTGGAAGAGGCATGATCAGGCCGCCAATTGGCCCAGGTATCTCGGCCGCCGGCATGTCCGCAACACCGGTGTTTGACGTCGATCCAACTTTATCGCCGGCGCCCGAGCGCTTCTTGTCCTCGGTTTCCAGGCGGGCGTTGAGTTCCCCGGTTACCGTCGAGCTCGGTTGTCTGTGATCGGCGGCACGCTCTTCCGGTGAAGGCCCTGCGGCGGCCAGGAGTTGATCAATCGCATCCTGAACGGCCTGGTGTTGCTGAACTTCTGATGGTCCAGGTTGGTTTGTCGGAGAAGCTGACTGGTCGGCCGATTTGCGGACGGCATACTCTCGGGACGCGGCTTCGTAGTCGGTTTCCTCGCGATACCGTCCTTCAATTTTGAACTGAGATTGTGCGGCAGTTTCTGGCGGTGGCAGAAGCCTCTCGCCTTCTCTTGGTACGAGGCGACGCAACTGTTGATTTGCCGCCAATTCATCAAGCGACCCCGTCGAGCGACTGATGTCATCTCGGCCGGACGGCCCATCGAGCTCCTGGTCCGCAAAGTCGGAAAAACCGTCGGCATCAGTCTTTCCACGGACTAAGCGATCCCGATCGCCGTTGGGCGCGCGCAATACGCTTTCATCAAGCTCGGCAATCTCAAAAGATTCCTCGCTCCCTTCCCGTTCGCCGCTTTGCGCAGTTGGCTTCGATTTGGGTCGTGGGGCCGAGACCTCTGGCACACTCGCGGCCTCTGGTTCCGGCTCGGTAAGGTCCAAGAAGTTGTTATCGTCATCTTCTCCTGGAAGCCGCGATGTACGCGCAGTTTCCTCTGCAAGTTCGGCGACTTCAAAAGAGCCCTCATTCCCGTCGGGGGCCAAAGCGTGAAAAACCGGCCTTCGGTCGGCATCGCCATCATTCGGCATCAGGTATTGAGTTCCCGGCAAATTCAGAACCAGCACTAGGCTCGCCGCTGCCGCAACCGACGCGGCAAGGCCGCCGGCAAACCAAAGCTGTCGACGGGTCGAGGCGTCCGCAGCAGGGGCGTCGATTGCCGCTGTTTGGACCGCCATTAGAGTTTTCTCGACCAGCGCGTCGGGCGCGTCGATATCGTCAAGATTTCGCAGGTCGTTTTCGATTTGGCGCAAATCGGCGAGGAACGTTGAGCAATCGGCGCAGCCGGGTAAATGAGTGCGCAGCTCACTATCAGTATCCACTAAGTCCGGGCCGTTCTCGGCCAGGCGCTCCTGGAAAGATTTACAACTAGTCATCGGTTTCTCCTGCGCACGCTTCCGGCGCGTTGTGGCGAGCCAAACCGGCCACCAGGGCCAAGCGCGCGCGGCGCAGATGCGTTTTCACGGTATTGAGCGGGAGTTCGAGCGCCTCGGCGACCGCTTGCTGCGGCATCCCGGCGACGGACGCGAGCAACAGCACCTCGCGCTGGGCGATCGGCAAGCGTCTGAGCAACACCTCGACGTGCGCCAAGGTTTGCCGCGCTTCGGCCACACGCTCGGGACTTGGCGTTGGATCGGGCGCGTCGGGCGGATCGTCATCGGCGACGACGCGCAGGTGGCTTGCGCCGCCGCGCGTGTGATTGCGAACCGTGTTGGCGACAATGGTGAACAGCCATGGCGCCAAGGGTTGGCTTGCATCGTAACTGTCTGCCGCGGCGTGGATTTTCAGGAATATGGTTTGGAAGATGTCGTCGCGGTCGGCGTCCGGAACGCCGTAGCGGACGAGGTAGCTGTAGACCGGTCGCCGATAGGCCGCCATCAAAGCGGGGAATGCTTGGTCGTCGCCGTCCATATGGCGGCTCAACCAGGTTCGCTGTTCGCTATCCACAGCTTGACGCCGATCCATCGTTTCCAGTTCAAGGCTTTCCGACACCAATGTCACGAGCCCAAATCCCTTTCGAAGGGTCGAATATCCGCGCCTAATTCAAAGGTACCCGCGGGCCCGCGAAAGGTTTCAGAAGCGAGTCAGAAAATGTTGGCTCATCGTGTCGAAGGCAAAACAATGGGCCCGCGCCGGTCTGCCGTGTGCAAGAAGCGGTTCACGGAGCCTGTTACGCGCCATATGCTTGCGGGAAGGCGAATTGGGTCGAAAAGGTGCGACGAGGCATGGCGGCGACGGTATCGACCATTCCGCAAGACGCGGGCTTGGAGATCGATTTTCTCCAACAAGCCCGTAACTTAGGGCCGAAAATTGCGGCAGCATCTGAACAAGGTGAGCGCGATCGCAAGCTGTCCGCTGATCTGATGTCGCAGCTGCATGAGGCGGGTTTGTTCCGCCTGTTGCTGCCGAAGCCGTTCAACGGTGGCGAGGTCGCGCCGCCCCTGTTCTTCGAAGTAATCGAGGAAACCGCCCGACACGATGCCAGCACGGCGTGGTGCCTATGCCAGGGCAATGGCTGCACCATGGCCGCGGCCTATCTCGACGCTGAGGTGGCCGCCGAAATCTGGCGTGACGATCCGCGCGCGGTGCTGGCGTGGGGCCCTGGCCCCGGCAAAGGTGTCGTCGAAGGCGACGGCTATCGTGTCACCGGCAAATGGTCGTTCGCCAGTGGCGGCCGTCATGCGAACTGGCTCGGCGCTCATGTCAAAATCGTCGAACCCGACGGCAGCTCGCGCATGCTCCCCGACGGCACTCAGGCCGAGCGCACCATGCTGTTCCCCGCGTCGCAAACCCAATTCACCGAGATTTGGGATGTCATCGGCCTGCTCGGCACCGGCAGCGATCAGTTCGACCTGACCGACCAATTTGTCACCCACGATCATTCCATCGTGCGCGACGTTGCGGAAGAGCGCCGGTACGACGCGCCGCTCTATCAGTTCAAGACCAGCAACATGTACGCGATCGGGTTCGCCGCCACGGCGCTCGGCATCGCGCGCACCATGCACGAAGATTTTCTCGGCCTTGCCGGTGGCAAAACGCCCCGGCTCACGCGTCAGAAGCTCAGTGAAAACAACGTCGTCCAATCCGAGGTCGGCCAGTCGCAGGCGCGGCTTGGTTCCGCCCGCAGCTTTTTGCTCGATGAAGTGTCCGAGATTTGGCAGGAGGTCTCAGCGACCGGTCGCATCACGCTCGATCATCGTATGCGAATTCGCCTCGCCACGACGTTTGCTATTCACCAGGCGAAGTACGTTGCCGACAGAGTTTACGAACTGGCCGGCGCCACCGCGATTTTCAAATCCAGCCCGCTTGAGCGCCGTTTCCGCGACATCAGTACGGTGACCCAGCAGGTCCAAGGCCAGCGCCGACATTTTGAGACCGTTGGTGCTTACTTGCTTGGGCAACCGCCCGACGAGTCCGCTCTCTAAGCTAGCTCGCTTCCTTCACGACATCGTCTTTGTCGAACTGCGCGACTTCTTCGACCGAGTAACCGAGTTCGGCAAGGATCGCCGCATTGTCCGCGCCAAGGAATGGCGCCATCCCGCGAACCGTGGCGGGTGTCTTCTCGAAGCGTGCGGCCGGGCGCGGCTGTCGCACCTTGCCGAGTACCGGATGTTCGTGAATTTCGAAGATCTGGTTTTCCAGCACCTGCTCGTTCTCGATCAGTGCCTCGCGCTTGAGGATCGGCGCGCACGGCACTTCGCGCTCAAGAAAACGTCGAAGAATTTCGGCCGAGTTCCACTTGGCGATTTCGTCGCTCATGAACTTGCGGCGCTCGGCGATGTGTTTAGTGCGTTCCGCCGCGGTCGAAAAACGCGCGTCCTCGAGCATGTCTTCGCGCTCCAGCCCGCGACACATGCCTTGCCACTCGGCGTCGGAGACGGCGCCGGCGGTGATGTAGCCATCCTTGGTTTTGAACACCAGGTCGAGACCCATTTGCCCGCGCCCTGGGTCGGACTCGTTGCCGACAAAGCTGAGCGCCGACATGCCCTCGGGCCATAGATAGGCGACCATGGTGTCGAACATGGCGAGGCGAACATGTTGCCCCTCGCCGGTTCGCTCGCGCGCGAGCAACGCCGCGGTGATCGCCTGGGCCGCGGTGACCGAGGTGGTCTTGTCCGGGATGATCGTGCGCACCATGCGGGGCTCGCCGGTTTCACGGTCGGACTGTATATCGGCCAGCCCGCAAAGCGCCTGGATTATCGGGTCGTAGACGCGTTGATTGGCGTAGGGCCCGCGTTCGCCAAAGCCGCTGATCGACACGAAAACGATGTCCGGCTTGATGCTGCGAACGACATCTTCGCCGAGACCCATCCGTTCGATGGCGCCGGGGCGATAGTTCTGCACCAGCACGTCGGTGGTCTTGACCAGCTTCTTGACGATGCTGAGACCGGCTTCGGTCTTGAGGTCGACGGCCAAAGAACGCTTGCTGCGATTGCACGACAGAAACGAAGCGGACATGCCCTCGTGCTTGAGCCCGGCCATCCGCATGTATTCGCCGCGCGGCGGTTCGATCTTGATTACGTCCGCGCCCTGATCACCCAGCATCATGGTGGCGATCGGGCCGGACACCATGGTGGTCAGGTCGAGAACTCTGAAGCCGTCAAGCGGGCCAGGCATAATCAATCTCCACTCTTGTCTCGCGCGTGCTCAGGCGTTTTTTGTGTATTTTTCCGGATAGTTGAGCCGCATCGCCTGCTGATATTTCGGCCGCACCGCCACGCGCTCGTGGTAAGCGCGCAGCGCTTGCGGCAGCCGGATTTCGTACATGATCGCCCAATCCAGGCAGGTCATCAAAATAATGTCCGCAATGCTCAACGTGTCGCCCATCAAATAGGTGCCGGCCGCGCCGATCTCGTCGGCGACCGCATTGATTTGCTTGAGGAAATATTCGCGCGCGGAGGCAACAGCCTCCGGCGCCGCCCCGTAAATTTCTTTCAGCCCATCATGCCGCCGGATCAGATAGAGCGAATGGGCGTCGAGCTCGGTCATCACGAAAAAGCACCATTCATTCAACTTGGCGCGTTGCGCGGCGTCCGGCGGGACAAAAAAGTCGGCCGGCGGCTCGAAGGTTTCGGTCAGATAGCCGACGATCGCCGCGCTTTCCGACAGCACCAACGGGCCGTGGCACAGCACAGGGATTTTGCGCTTGGGGTTCAGGCGTCCGAATTCCTCGGTCTGGGTCTCGCCCGTCCGCGAACGGATCGGTCGCACCTCATAGTCGATGCCGAATTCGAGCAACGTCCAGTGAACCCGCATGGCGCGCGTGCTGCCGATACCCCAAACGGTGATCTTGTCGGATGTCGTGTCGGTCATGTCATCGGTGATATTCGAATGCGTCGTCACGCATCGTCTTGTGCGCCAAAGCGCGGCCGGCGCTTCTCGACGAAGGCCCGTGCCGCTTCTTTGTGATCGGCTGTTCGAACGGCGCGCACCAGCAAGTCGGCTTCCTGATCGAGCGCCGACAAGAAGTCGCTGGTGAGCGCATGGTCGAGATTGTCCTTCATGTAGGCAATCGCCTGACGCGGACCTGACGCCAGATCGTGCGCCAATGCGAAGGCACGCTCCTGCAACTCCTCGTCGTCGACCACACGATTGACCAAGCCGATCCTTTCGCAGGTTTCCGCATCGATCATGTCGGCGGTGAACATCAGCTCACGTGCCTTGGCGGTGCCGACCAGCCGGGTGAGCAACCAGTTGATGCCGTAGTCGCCGCTGAGCCCGACCCGCGCGTAGCCGGCGGTCACGAACGCGGTGCGCGCGGCGATGCGAATATCGCAGGCGAGCGCCAACGCGAGTCCGGCGCCGGCCGCCGGCCCTGGCAACGCCGCGATGGTCGGAATACGCAGCGCCATCAAGGCGCCGGTCAAGGTCCGCTGGCGTTGTTTCAGATCGGCCGCCGCCTCGTCCAGGGTTCGTTCCGGTTTGGAGCCGCCGGCCATGCCTTTCACGTCACCGCCGGCGCAAAAGGCGCGTCCCATACCGGTGATCACCAGGCAGCCGACCTTGGGATCTTCGCCGAGCGACTTGATCATCCGGCGCAACGCCGGCGTCAACGTGTCGGACAGGGCATTGCGCGCCTCGGGCCGATTGAGGGTTAGCGTCGCGACCCCGTCTTTGAGGTCGCAGAGCACTTGGTCGGTGCCGGTATCGATCGTCGTCATCGTCTCGCCCGAAGAGCCTTCCGCCATTTTCCGCGCGACCTTACGCGATTTATCCGTGGGGATCACGACCCCGCGGTGTCTTGACTGCTGCACAGATTTTTCCGGCGGCGGCCGGTCGAGCGAGCGCGGTTTAGGAGCCAGCGTTGGCTGTTCCGGTGCCGTGCGCCGTGGCCACACTCTGAATCCGGGCCAATCGCGCCGCGATCGGCGGGTGGCCCTGATAGAAAGCGGAAAACAGGCGGTCTTCGGTGACGCTGGTGGCGTTATTTCTGAACAGTTTGATCAGCGCCCTGGCCAGCGCGCCGGGAGCGCTGTGTCGCGCGGCAAATTGGTCGGCCTCGAACTCAAAGCGTCTGAGAAGTGCCGTCTCAAATGGTCGCGCGAGGGGCCGGCACGCTGTGATAACGATGCCGACCAACAGCAGCGTGGCGTGGGGTGTCGCCTCGGTTACGCCGAGAGCCGTATGGAACCCAGGGGTGCCGGCGAGCCATGCCGCCGCGCCAAGAGCCAGAAAACGCCCCGCTGCCATCGCCGCCAGATACACCTGCACATGATGGCGGCGGAAATGACCCATCTCGTGCGCCATCACGGCTTCAATTTCAGCGCTGTCCAACGTCGCGATCAGCGTATCGGTCAACACGATCCGTTTCGCCCGGCCCAGACCGCCGAAAGAAGCGTTGCTATGGCCGGTCCGCCGCGACGCGTCCACCACGCGCGTATCGGCGAGTGCAAGGCCGGCGCGTGCGGCCAATGCTTCGAGTCGGTCAGCGACGGAAGGATCATCAAGCGGTGTGTATCGATTGAACAGCGGCGCCACTAGGGCCGGATAGAGCCAATGCTTGATTAGTGTCGCACCGGTCCAGAGCAACCAGGCCCAAATCCACCAATCCGCCCGCCCGCTGCCGATCAGCCACACGGCGACGGCGCCGCCGGGGACCAGCACGGCGAGACCGATCAACGCCTTCTTCGCCAAATCGGCGACCATCAGCCACATGCTGGCGTGCGCGAAACCAAATCGACGGTCGACCACTGACGCGGCGTAAAGCGATATCGGCAATCGCGCCAGAGCCGTCAGCGCGACCGCTACGACCACGACCACGATTGACCCGACAATTGGCGTCGGCCCGATCCGGCTGAAAGTGGTGTCGATCGCATTGATGCCGCCGCCGAGGGTCCAGACCAGCCAAAGCGCCGCGACGAGCATCGCATTCGCTTCTGCGAGTCTTTCTTTGGCGACGGTGTAGTCGGCTGCGGTTTGGTGTGCGTCGAGCGTCAGCGTGTCGCGGAAATGTTCCGGCACCGCGTCGCTGCGGCTCCGAATATACGCGATGTTGCGGCTGCCGAGCCAAAGCCGAAGCGCAACGCCAGCCACGATCACCGACACGAAAATCGCCGTAAGGAGGTTCATCGAACCACGGCCTCGGTTGTTGCCCGAACCAAGTATCGTCAGGTCGCGGGGAAACCAAATTAACAACGCGTGAATGGTACAATTCACGCACCATTGCATCTTTCTATGATTAGTATCGATTGTAACAATCAACTAGTTAATTGTATGACATACCAGCATATTGGTGGTTACACATACGGCTCCACAACTGGTTATGCCGGCGATCGAATTTTCCGGCGGATACGAAAAAAAAGTGTTTTGCGACCCAACGACTGCTTTGACCGCCGATATGCTTGATAATGAAGGAGAAAACTATGAGTTGGGTAGATCCTGCTTACTGTGACCTTCGTTTAGGCTTCGAAGTCACAGCCTACGTGTACGTCCGCTAGGACGCATATCGAAGGAGGGGGATCCAACGGGTCCCCCTCAATCGTTTCGCCACCTAAGAAAGTGTCGAGCCATGGGTGAAGCTGCGCCATTGTCCCGCGACGATCAGATCGAGATCAACCCGATGTACCTGCTCCGATGGGAAGACGCGCAGGACGCGTACGTGCTGCTGTACCCGGAAGGGGTCGTCAAGCTCAATCAATCCGCCGGCGAAATCCTCAAGCATGTCTCCGGCGACACATCGGTTGGCGCTGTCATTGACGAACTCTCAAGCCTCTATGTCGGCGATCAGGTCGCGGATGGAGTGCAGAAGTTTCTGGAGGTGTCCCATGCCAAAGGCTGGATCAGAAGACGTACGCCTTGATGGCCAAGGCCAGCCGCTCTGGTTGGCGCTCGAGCTGACCTATCGTTGCCCGCTTAAATGTCCGTGGTGCAATAACCCGCTCGACTTCGAGAAATACCGCAACGAACTCACCACCGAGGAATGGAAACAGGTTTTACGCGAGGGCCGCGAACTCGGTTCCCTGCAGCTCGGTTTCACTGGTGGCGAACCGGCGCTACGCCGCGATCTTGAAGAACTGGTCGAGTATGCGGATGGCCTTGGTTACTACACCAATCTGATTACCTCAGGCATGCATCTCGACCGGGCCCGCCTTGAGGCGATGAAAAAAGTTGGGCTCAAGCAGATCCAACTCAGTATTCAAGCGCCCAACTGCGACACCACTGACGCGCTGGTCGGCGCCAAGGCGTTCGAGCACAAGCTTGAGATCGCGAAAATCATCAAGGATCTCGACTTTCCGATGGTGATGAACGTGCCGGTGTGCCGCCAGAACATCGATCAGACCCCGGAACTGCTCGAAATGGCCGAGCAAATCGGCGTCGACTATCTCGAGTTCGCCAACATTCAATACTACAACTGGGCGCTGTTGAACCGCGACGAACTGTTGCCGAGCAGGGCGCAGATTGACGCGGCTGAGGCGGCGGTCAACGCCGCGCGCGAGCGGCTTGGCGACCGCATGACCATCTACTTTGTCATTCCCGATTATTATGACGGTCGGCCAAAGGCGTGCATGAACGGGTGGGGAAATATCCATCTCACCATCGCGCCGGACGGCAAAGCCCTGCCCTGCCAGGAAGCACGGGTGATCCCCGACATCGAGTTCCCGAGCGTGCGCGAGAACAAGCTTAACTGGATTTGGCACGACTCGCCGGCGTTCAACGAGTTTCGTGGCGACAGCTGGATGACCGAGCCATGCCGAACCTGCAATGAGAAGACGACCGACTTCGCCGGCTGCCGTTGCCAGGCTTACTTGCTGACCGGTAACGCGGCGAACACCGACCCGGCGTGCTCGCGCTCACCGGATCATGGTCTGGTCGAGGACGCGGTTGCGATGGCCGAAACGCCGCGCCACTTCCACATGCCCCTAGTGCGGCGGCGGGTTGATGCGGTGACCACCGATTTCACCGGGAGGACCGTATGAAGCTGCCGCACGATTCCGTCTCGGGCACGCTGCTCGGCGGTATTGGTTTGACCATTCTGTTGGTGATCCTGTTGCGCGGCATTGTCCCGCTCGGCGGCGGATAGTAACGCCGATTTAGGCGGGGTTGACCGATGGACGCCTTGTGGTTCGAGTTGGTGTTGCGGTGGGTCCACATCCTCGCCGGCGTGGTGTGGATCGGCCACAATTATGCGGGACTGGTGCTGGTACCGGCGTTTCGCCCGTACAACCCCGAGCAGGATCAAGGGGAGGTTGTGACTTCGTCCTATATGGGCCGGCAGTCACGCGAGCACGCGGTATTCCGTTACAGTTCCGTTGTCACATGGGTAACCGGGATTTTGATCTTGTGGCACCAGGACCGCTTGTTCGATGCCCTCGCGCTGAACGGCTATGACGCGCCGATCGGAGCCGCGACCTGGTTGGGCACAGTGATGCTGCTAAACCTGTGGTTGGTCATGTGGCCGCACCAGAAAATCGTGCTGGGCTTCGTTCCCGGGACGGCCGAGGATCGGATTCGCTGCTCGCGGATCACATTCCTCAGTGCAAGAACCAATACCATGCTATCGATTCCGCTTCTATTTCTGATGGCGGCGGCGGCTCACGCCCCTTCCCTGTTCGACTAAGCGAGCGTGGTTATGGCAACCGTGCCACAAACAGTTGCCGATAGTCCTTTTTCGCACCAGCCGGCCGCGGTGCCGGAGCGGCGCGTGTTCAATTTCGCGGCCGGGCCATCGGTGATGCCGCGAGAGGTGTTGGAGCGCGCGCGCGACGAGCTGCTCGATTGGAACGGTACCGGCCTTTCGGTCTGGGAGCTGCCTTTCACTGGTCCGGAGTATCGGTCGATCGCGGAAGCCGCGGAAGCCGACCTCCGGTCGCTGCTCGACATCCCGCCCGACTACCGCGTCCTGTTCCTCCAGGGCGGCGCCTCGGCCCAGTTTTCGTTGCTGCCGCTGAATCTCGCCGGTGCCGACGACGTGGTCGACTATGTGGAGACCGGACATTGGGCGCATCGCGCAATTGGGGAAGCGCGGCGGTATTGCCGGGTGAACGTCGCCGCCAGCAATGCCGCCGCTGGTTTTCGCGCACTGCCGCCCCGCGATACGTGGCGGCTCAGCAAGCAAGCGGCCTATTGCCACATCACCAGCAACGAAACGGCGAACGGCCTCGAATATCATTGGCTGCCTGATATTGGAGAGGTGCCGTTGGTGGCCGATATGACCTCGAACTTGCTATCGAGTCCAATCGACATCGCGCGCTACGGCCTGATCTACGCCGGCGCCCAGAAAAATATCGGTCCGGCCGGACTGACCATCGTCATCGTCCGGGACGACCTGCTTGGCGCCGCGCGAGCCGAAACCCCAACCGTGTTCAACTACAAGGTTCAGGCTGAAAGCCACGGTCGGGTCAACACGCCGCAGACCTATGCGATCTATCTCGCGGGGCTTGTTTTCCGCTGGCTGCGCGAGCGCGGTGGTCTATCCGCGATCGGCGCGGCGAACGCGCGCAAGAGTGCAAAGCTCTATGACGCCATCGATCAAAGCGCATCTTATGAATGCCTGGTGGCGAAGCGCGATCGCTCTCGGATGAACGTGTGTTTCCAGCTCGCCGATCCGGACCTCCAGACTGTTTTCGTTGAACGGGCTGCCGCGCGCGGCCTGTTGAATTTGAAGGGTCATTCAGCCATCGGCGGCTTGCGGGCCAGCCTGTACAACGCGATGCCCGAAGCCGGCGTCGATGTCTTAATCGGTTTCATGGAAGAGTTTGCGCGCCGTCGTTGTTGAGCCGGACATAAGCCTTGCGACGCTCACCGGGGACTTGGGGGCGGCGAGCCGTCTTGGCCGTCCACTTGTGATGTCGGCTGGCGGCGGGAATGCCTCCACAGCATGGCTCCAACAAACGCGGCGAAGGCCGAGAAGACGTAAAATGCCGGCACGTAGCTGCCGGATATGGTGACGATGGCGCTGAATAGGGCCGGACCGACAACTACCCCGAGAAAGCTGAAGGCCACCGTGCCGCCGGTCGCGGTACTGACCTGATCGGGCGGCACGACCCGGACGATCTCGGCCAGATAAATGCCCGGCCAACCCGCGGCGGCGAAACCGAGCAGACTTGCCACCGCGAAAACCGCGCCGACCGGCCAAGAAGGGCTTAGTTGTGCGACAAGGACTCCGACCAAGGCCATGGCAAGGCCGATACCCGCGAGGAGATAGCGCGCCGGCACCAATTTGTCGCTGAGCCAGCCAAACGCCACGCGGGCGATCACGCCGGCGGTTTGCAAGGCCGCGAACGCCTGCCCGGCCGTGATCAGCGTAAGCCCGCCGATTTCGACTAGGTAAGCCGTAAAGATCGAAAAGATCGACGACTGCATCGCGGCGTAGGCGAAGGTTGCGATCGCAAGTCCCTGCAGTTTGGGATTGCGCAGCACGTTCGCCACCGCCGTGAACGGCGATCGCATGGTGATCGGAAAGGCAGGGTCCCGGTCATCGTCGAGACGCGCGCGCAACGGATGTATCACCAGCACCACCGCCACCACCAGGCCAGCCATGCCGATGATCGCGCCACGCCAGTCGAAACCGGCGGCGGCGACCGGCGCGATTAATCCCGCCAACAGTCCGCCCAACGGGACCGCGCTTTGCTTCATGGAGAACACCACGCCGCGCCGATGCGGTGGCGTCACGCGCGCCAGGATATGGCTCGCGGCCGGCGTCGCCAGGCCATATCCCATGCCGGTGATCACGCCGAACACGATGACCCCGGCGAGCGGACCCAGCGCCGTGGCCGCAAGCGCGCAACCGGCGATGGTCAAGGCGGCTTGGCTACAGCGCACCGCGCCGAAGCGGCGCACCAGCAGCCCGCCGAGCAGGGTAAAACTAATCGCGCCGACAAAGACCAGCGACGAGTAGATACCGATCAGGCTTGGCGCGACACCGTAATGCGCGCCGAGCACGGGCGACAGAACCGGCACGACGCTGATCGCCATCGCGACCATCGCTTGAACCAGCATGGTCGCGCCGAGCGGACCAAAAACGCCCCTCACCTTACTCGCCGCCGTTCAGATAGTTCTGTCATCGCCAGCCGCCGCGAACGACGTTCCCGAGGCCGGCGCCCCGCCGACAGCTGCGATCCTAGCGCAATATCATCGACGCGTACCCCGGAAGCCCTGCTGACTTATCGTAGGTGCCTTGCGCCTAGCGATACTCAGGATTGGCGTAATCGAAGCGGCAGCCTGCTTCCCAAAGCGACCGCTGATTGCCGTGCGCCGGCACACCGCCCGCGTCTTTGATCATGCGCGCCATGTGCAGCAGGTTCCAAGTCATGAAGGTCGTGTTGCGATTGGTGAAATCATTCTCCGGACCGCCCGACCCTTCGTCGCGGTAGGACGGCCCCGGACCGGCTTCGCCAAGCCAGGCCGCGTCAGCCTGAGGCGGAATGACATAACCGAGATGTTGCAAGGAATAGAGCACGTTCATCGAGCAATGCTTGGCACCGTCTTCATTGCCGGTGACCAGGCAGCCGCCGACCTTGCCGTAATAGGCGTATTGGCCCTGTGCGTTCAGCAAACTCGAGCTTGCATACAGCCGTTCAATCACTTTCGTGCAGATCGACGATTTTTCGCCGAGCCAAATCGGCGTGGTGACCACCAGAATATCGGCGGCCATGACTTTTTCTTGGATCGCCGGCCATTCGTCCTTCTTGAACCCGTGCTCCGTCATGTCGGGATAGACGCCATAGGCGACGTCATGATCGACCGGGCGCAACGCCTCCACCGAAACCTTGTTCTTTTCCATGATCGCACGGGCGATATTGATCAGCCCTTCGGTGTGCGACAGCGCCGGCGTCGGTTTGAGCGTGCAGTTGAGGAACAGCGCCTTGAGGTCGGAAAAATCCCATTCGCTTTGGCCGCACCAGGTTTCCTGAAGGTCGTTGAGCATCTCGTTGTGTCTCCTGTTCGGACAATTGGGCCGGGGCTTAGGTGTCACTTACGTGACGTGCTGTCTCGAGAAACCCGGTCGCATGATGAAGTAGATGACTCGGAAGTGCTGGCGGTTACGTCTTAGTTTTGGCGCGCGTCCAGAATGGCCTGAACCAAGTCTTCCGGAACGTCTTCGGAAATCGGGCTATCCGGATGCTCGAACACCGCCTTACCGAGCTCGATCGATCTTTGGTAGGCCGCGAGATAGTCGCGGCATTCGCGGCAGATTTTCATATGCAGTTCGAAAATGCGGCGTTGGCCCGGCGGCAGGTTGTCGTCGAGATAGTCGAGAATGAAATCCTCGAACTCTTGGCAGGTGATCATGTGTGGCCCGTGCTTGAGCATGAGACTCTTGAGCATGCGCCTGAGGCCGCCCGACCTGACCGTCATGCTTGCTCTCCCCGCAGGATGGGCTCGAGCAAGCGTTTGAGCGCGGCGCGCGCGCGGTGCAATCGCACTTTCACGTTGCTTTCGCTAATGCCCACCATGTCCGCGACCTCCGCGGTTGTCATTTCTTCGATGTCACGCAGCTGCAACACGATACGGTAATCCTCAGGTAATTCCTGAATCTTTGACCCGACCAAGTCCCTGGTCGATTTCCGTTCAAGCAATTCGGCCGGTGTCGGAATGCCGCCCCACGGCGGCTCTATGCGACAGTGGTTTTGGTCGAAATCGGGCAACAGATCATCGATCGGGTCTTCGCGCCGGCGGTCGACAGAGCGTAATTTCATCAGCGCCTCGTTCACCGTGATCCGATGCAGCCATGTCTTCAGGCTGGACCGGCCCTCGAAACCGCCGATGTTGCGGAACGCCTTGATAAAGGCTTCCTGCACGCAATCGTCGGCGAGTCCGGAATCGCCAACCATGCGCAAAGCGAGCGCTCGCATCCAACCCACATGTTGGCGCACGAACCGTTCGGTGCTGGCGGGATCGCCGGTCCGAAGTCCGTTCAGCGTCTCCTGCTCGCTGTCGATCGCGGTGATGCCTTCGCTTGCCGAGCCCCATATCAGCCGCGGCTCGTTTTGCCCCAGGACCGCGCATGCTAGCCGATCAACGGCACCGGAACCATTGTCAGCCGGCGATCACGCTTGTGCTCATGCCGCCGTCGACGACCAGTTGCGCGCCGGTCACGTATTTGGCTTCGTCGGACGCGAGATAGAGCGCGGCATACGCGACGTCCCAGGCGTCGCCCATCTCACCCATCGGGATCTGGCTGTCGCGATATTTGATCCGTTCCGGGATCTCGTCGGCTGGGTAAACGTCGGCGAGCATATTGCGCAACAACGGCGTGTCGATGATGCCGGGCAGGATGCAATTGCAGCGAATTTTCTTGCCGGCATACTGCATGGCCATGTTCTGGCTGAATCCGAGCATCGCCGCCTTGGTCGCGGCATAGGTGGCGTAGGGAACGCCGAGCCAGCGCGTGGCGGCGATCGACGAGACATTGATAATGCTGCCGCCGCCCTGCTTTTCCATGTGCGGCAGGACGTGCTTGCAGGTCAGGAACACGCTGGTCATGTTGACGGCGGTGCCGCGCTCCCAGTTCTCCTGACTGGTTTCGACCGGGCCGCCGTCGACGACGATACCGACATTGTTGTGAAGCACGTCGATCCGTCCGAAGGTATCGACGCACGCCGCAGTCGCAGCGGCGACCTCGTCCGCTTGGGTGACATCGGCGACGTGCACCACGCAGGTACCACCTTCGCTGTCGATGATCGACTTGGTTTCGGCGACGGCTTCCGGATTGATATCGATTGCGAGCACCTTGGCGCCCTCTCGCGCGAACAGAGCGGCAACGGCTTTGCCGTTGCCCCAGCCGGGCCCGATCGATCCGGCGCCGGTGACCATCGCGACTTTGCCTTTGAGCCGGTCTGCCATGCTGTCCTCCCGTCGGCTTTTCTCGAATTATGATGTTGGTGTTAGATCACGCCACGCGCCCGCAGATCATCGATTTCCGCGTCGTCCAAGCCAAGCAGTTCGCCGAATACATCGCGAACATGAGCGCCGAGTTCGGTGCCAAGCCAATCAATTGTGCCGGGGGTTTCGGTCAGGCGTGGAATGACGTTGGGAACCGCAATGTGGCCGGCGCGCGGGTCTTCGATCTCGGCGATATTCCCGCGCGCACGGTATTGCGGATCGTCGAAAATTTCATCGATGGCGTAAACCGGTCCGCACGGCACTTCGCCTGTGTCGCACAGCGCCAAAATCTCGGCGCGGGGGAAGCGAGCGCACCAGTCGGCGACCATTTGGTCGACCTCTGCGCGCGCCGCCTCACGCTTGCCGATGGTGCCATAGATGCCGTCGCCGGCGATCTCCGGCCGCTCCATCAGCTTGGCGAGACGAGCAAATATGCGGTCGTTGGTGCAGGCGATTGCCACCCATCGTCCGTCCTTGGCTTGATAGTGACTGTGTGGCACCACGTTGACCGTGCCGGGACCCATGCGCTCGCGGACCTGACCGAACTTGGCGTAGGCCGGCGCGAGCTCGTCAAGCACTCGGAAGATCGACTCGTAAAGCCCGATATCGACGACCTGGCCCCGGCCGCTACGGTCGCGGGCGCGCAGCGCAAGGACGACGCCAAGAGCACCGAACAGGCCGGACATATAGTCCGCCAGCGTTGCCGACCCTGGCGTTACCGGCGGCCGGTCCGGAAAGCCGGCGAGATAGCTCAATCCACCGAACGCGTTGCCGATGCGGCCGAAGCCGGGACGCTCGGCAAAAGGTCCGGTCTGGCCATAGGCGGTGATGCTCAGCATTACCAGGCCGGGATTGATCTCGCGTAGCACCTCATAGCCAAGGCCCCAGCGCTCGAAGGTGCCGGTGCGAAAGTTCTCGCACACCACATCGGCTTTGGCCGTGAGGTCTTTGAACAGTCTTGCGCCTTCGGGCGCGCGCAGATCGAGGGTCACCGACTTTTTATTGCGCCCCTCGCTGAGCCAGATCAGCGAGTCGCCAGTCTCGGGTGTGATACTCCCCAGCCGGCGCACCGGATCACCCGTCTTCGGCATCTCGACCTTAATCACCTCGGCGCCGAATTCGCCGAGCAGGGTCGCGCAGAACGGCGCCGCGATGAACGTGGCGGCATCGATCACACGGATGCCGGCGAGCGGTCGCTCTGAAGTCGGCTCTTTATCCATGGTGTCCTCCCCTCTCGATCATATCGGTCGATACGCCAACGCATAATGCATTTGCGCGCGGGGTGCGGCACACCTCGCGACTTGACGCTCGGTGCTCGTCGGTCATGCTTGCGAACCATGTCGATCAGCAACACCCAACCTGCCGTGGAGAATGGCGCGCAAGCGGGCCTCTCTGATAGCGAAGTGGCGCGATACCACGCCGACGGCTTCGTTGTGCCGACTTGGTGGGTGCCGTCACACGATGTCGATCACCTGCGGTCTATCCTCGATCGGCTGATCGGCGAGTCGCCGGGGGTGCGGCCCGAACATCTGGTGTTGCGCTGGGGCGGCGGCGATGCGGCGCTTGAAGCACACACGGCGTTTCTCGATTTCGCGCGCACGCCGGCGCTGCTCGATATTGTCGAACGCTTGCTCGGGCCGGACCTCATCTGTTGGGGCGCGCACATGTTCTGCAAGCCGGCGGGCGACGGTCTGGTGGTGCCGTGGCACCAGGACGGCGACTATTGGTCGATCCGACCGCTCGCTACTTGCACGGTCTGGGTCGCGCTAGACCGATCCGGGCCTGAGAATGGCTGCCTCCGCGTGATCCCCGGTTCGCACAAAGCCGCTACGGGACTACCACATCGGAAAGTTGAACGGGAAGATTGGGCGCTCGACCAAACGCTTGCCGACGGCACCTTCGATCCGTCCGACGCGGTCGATGTGGTGCTCGAGCCTGGGCAGATGTCGATCCACGACGTGTTTATGATCCACGGGTCCAACGCCAACCATTCGACGCACCGTCGCGCTGGTTTGGCGATCCGCTACATGCCGGCGACCTCGCTTTACGATCGAAGCATCAAAATGCCGGGTGGCGCGGCGGCGATCCGTCAGGACATGTCGCAACGGCCGATCTATCTGGTGCGCGGCGAAGACCGCGCGGGTAACGACTTTACGATTGGCCAGGACCGCCCGTTCGCGGTCGGAGGCGACTGAGGGACCGCATGGATCTGGGACTGAACGGCAAAAAGGCGATCGTCACCGGCGGTACGCGTGGCATCGGTCGAGCGATCGTCGAGACCCTGGCCGATGAAGGCTGCGCGGTGAGCTTGTGCGCGCGCAAGGCCGATGGCGTGGCCGAGACGCTTAAAGCTTTTGACGGGAGTAACCGCACCGTCATCGGCGAGGCGATCGACGTCAGCGACGGCCTGGCACTGAAGGCGTGGATCGAGCAGTCGGCCAACGTGCTTGGCGGTCTCGACATTGTAATCAGCAACGCAAGTTCGCTGAACACGGCGCCGACCGAGGCGGCTTGGCGCGACGGCTTCGAGGTCGACATCTTGGGCGCGGTCCGCTCGGTCGATGCGGCCCTGCCCTATCTGAAGCAATCTGACTCCGGCGCCATTGTGGTCATCGCCAGCACCGCCGCGCTTGAGATATATGCCGGCTTGCGGCCTTACAATTCAATCAAAGCAGCGTTGATCAACTATGTTTCGGGGCTGAGCGCGGAGTACGGACCTGACGGAATTCGCGCCAACGCGGTGTGTCCCGGTGCTACCTATTTCGAAGGCGGCACCTGGCAGCGCGCGCAGCAAGAGGGATCGCCGCTTTATCAGCGCATGCTCGACCTCGCGGCACTTGGCCGCACCGGCGGGCCCGAGGAGATCGCCCGCGCGGTGGTGTTTCTGGCCAGTCCCGCCGCGAGTTTCGTCACCGGCGCCAATCTGGTGGTCGACGGCGGCTTGACCCACCGCGTGCAATACTAAAAAAAAGCCATTCCCAGCCGAGGACTTTGACATGCCCGGGCCGCTCGACGGCATACGCGTTATCGATCTGACGACCATCGTTTTGGGCCCGCTCGCCGCGCAAACGCTCGGCGACATGGGCGCTGACGTGATCAAACTGGAGTCGCCCGACGGCGATAACGCGCGCACCGCGGGCCCGGAGCCGACGGACGGTCGCGGTGCCTTGTTTCTCGGCTCGAACCGCAACAAACGCTCCTTGGTGCTCAACCTTAAGCAGCCTGACGGCCGCGACGCCTTGTTGGAGCTGGTCAAAGGCGCTGACGTGTTCTTGCACAATATGCGTCCACAGGCGATCGGGCGATTGGGACTGGAGTATGGCGACCTGGCGGATGTCAATCCGCGACTGGTCTATTGCGGCTGTTACGGTTTCCGCGAGGGCGGGCCGTACAGCCACAAGCCGGCCTATGACGACATGATCCAAGCCGTCTCGGGTTTCGCCGCCTTGCAGGGGCGCAATGTCGGTCGGCCCACCTATGCGTCGTCGATCATCGCCGACAAGACGGTGGCCGGCGCGGCGGTGCAAGCGATCATGATGGCGCTGTTCCATCGTGAACGCAGCGGTCAGGGCCAGGCGGTCGAGGTGCCAATGTTCGAGACCTTGGTCGCCTTCAACATGATCGAGCATTTGTACGGTCGCACTTTTGAGCCATCGCGCGGACCGGCGGGCTATCCGCGCGCCTTGGCGCCGGACCGGCGGCCTTACGCCACAACCGACGGCCATATCGGTGTGCTGCCCTATACGGAACGGCAGTGGAGCGCCTTTGTCGAAATCGCCGGCACGCCTGAGTTGGCGCGCGACGAACGCTTCGCCAGCTATGCGTCGCGGCTCGAAAACGTCGACGAGCTGTATGCTGAAATTGCGGCTTGCATCGCAACCCGCAGTAGCGCCGAATGGCTAACGGCATTGGATGAAGCGCAGATCCCGTGCGTCCCGGTCAATGGCCCCGACGACCTGCCCGATGATCCGCACCTCGCGGCGGTCGGATTTTGGGAATTCCACGAAGATCCGGAATTTGGCACCTTGCGGATGACCGGCATTCCCAGCCGGTTTTCCGAGACCCCTGGCAGCATTCGCCGTCTCGCCCCTCGGCTCGGCGAACACAGCGCCGAGATCCTCGCCGAGGCCGGATTGAGCAAAGAGCAGATTCAGGACTTGATTGCGAGTGGCGCCACCGTTCAGGCGCCGCCGCTCGAAGATATGGACCGGAAGGAGCAATCCGCATGAGCCAGTCGCGCCCTCTGATCGAGCACCGCGATGATCTGTCGCGCTACGGTCCGCCAGCTCACGCCGGAACGGTTAATGTCCGTTTGGTCGACGAGACGTTCGGCGGTGGCTTCGAGCTGATCCATGGCACCGTCGCGCCGGGTGGCATTGCCGATCGTCACGCGCACGACCGCGAACACCAAATCATCTATGTCGTCGAAGGCAGCGGCGAAGTCGCGCTCGGCAGTGACGCTCCGGTCACCTGTGGCCCCGGCACGATCATCCGTATCCCGCCGGGCCTCGATCACGAGGTGATCAACAAGGGCGATGATCTGCTCAAGGTGCTGATCGTCTACAGCCCACCTTTGCCCCCACGCGACGACACGCCGATGGAGTGACCGCGGGTCGCCGGACCGAACGGCCTCATTTCCACGGCTCGCTTCCGCTCTGCGTCCAACAGCAGACACAAACCCGAGGCAAATCGTTGTTCCGCTCATGACCCAAAGGCGACCTCAAAGCTTTTGGTCCGGTCATCTCCGGTCTGGTGTTTTGTACCAGCCGCCGCGCGTTGTAGTAGCAATCAAATATTTTTCGAGACTCGCTAAGCGGCCAGGCGCAATCTGCACTTCCGACTGAACTTGACGTACAGAATCTTTACGCCTTTGAGGGAGGGACGAGCCATGACGAGCAGGATCAATCGGACTATTCGCGGGGCGAAATACGCACCCAACCGACGAGACTTGATGGCTGGCGCGGCGGCGGCCGGCGCGGGAGCCATCGCTGCCGGTTTCGTGCCCAGCTGGGCATGGGCGGCCGATGGTGCCACTCTTGCCGCGGTTCTCACCGACGCCGTTGCGAACAATGACGTGCCGTTCGCGGTGGCGATGACCGGTAGTGCGGGGGGCGTTACTTGGTCCGGAGCTGCCGGCGAAGCCGCGCCCGGCATGGTGGCGAGCGAGACTACCGTGATGCGGATTTTTTCGATGACCAAAGCTGTTGGGAGCACGGCCGCGATGATCTTGGTCGAGCGCGGGAAACTCGACCCCGATACGCCGGTTGAGGAGATTCTGCCGCAGTTCGCGGAGATGAAAGTTCTCGACGGTTTCGATGGTGAAACGCCAATCCTACGCGCGCCAAGAACGAAGGCGACGATCCGGCACTTAGCGACCCACACCTCTGGTCTCGTTTACGAGTTCTGGAACCCCGACATTGTAAAATATATGGAGCTTACTCAGCATCCAACGGTCGTGTCGGGCCTTAAGGCCTCGCTGAACTATCCCATGGTGTTCGACCCGGGCGAACGCTGGGACTACGGCATCGGGATAGACTGGCTTGGGCAAGTCGTTGAAGCTGTCGACGGTCGGCGTATCGATCAATTTTGTCAGCAAGAATTGTTCGATCCGTTGGCCATGCCCGACACGCGGTTTGAGGTTACAGCGGAGATGAAAAGCCGCCTCGCAATGGTCCAAATGCGTGGTGAGGACGGCACTTTCTCTGAATTCGCGCTGGCGCCGCCGTCCAATCCAGAGTTCTACGGCATGGGCCATGCACTCTATTCGACCGCGTCGGACTACATGCGCTTCGTGCGTATGTTCCTAAACCGAGGACAGCTCGACGGTGTTCGGGTCATTAGCGAGACCGCCGTGGACCGGATGATGGCGAATAGTATCGGCGACGTTCGTGTCGGCAAGATGACCACGGCGGTGCCGCCGATCACGGCAGACGTTGATCTGTTCCCCGGCATCGACAAGACGCACAGCCTCGGCTTCCTTCGTGTCGAGCAGGACGTGCCGGGAATGCGCTCGGCCGGTTCACAGGGCTGGGCGGGCGTCTGCAACACGCACTTCTGGTTCGATCCGTCGAAGGATGTCGCGGGCGTGATCATGACCCAGACATTGCCATTCGTGGAGCCACGATTCATGAAGCTCTTTGAGGCGTTCGAGCGTGCTGTCTATTCGAGCTAGGTGAAAAGCCGCCGGAGCAATGGCTTCATTGACCGGGCGCGCGCGTATTTTATTGCGCGCTCGCCGCTCATAGAACCGAACGCCTTGTTGCCGGGCAGTGGCCCGCGAGCGTACGAAAGTCTGCATTTGGCTATGACTGCCCATAGAGCGGAGGCCCTGACGACGGTGAGTTAAGGGTGAAAAGCAGACAATTCAGTCGACTACGGTAACTTTACACCCGACACCGGACGTCAATTGCGGTGAGCCTGGACGGGGAAATGTGACCCAAAGCGGCCGCCCATATAAAGCCGCTCATTCAGTATGAGCGGAATTGCGATCCGGCTTTGTGCTTCTGTCTCATCCGGTCCAATAACCGACCGTCGGTGACGGCAAGGCCGACAGCAATTAAGCCAAAGCCGAGCCAAGCTTCTCTTCCCAGGCGTTCCCCGAGAAATGTAAAGCTCAGACCAACTGCGATCGGTGGGATTAGAAGCGTGACCAACATCAGGTTTGCGGATCCCGCTCGCACCAGAATTTCGAAGTAGAGCAGGTAGGCCACGGCGGTCGACAAAATAGCGACTGCAAAGAGAGAGGCCCAAACTTCGGCCGATAGCATGAGACTGGGCAATCCGTCCGTGAGAAACGCAACTGGGACCATGAGGATGGTGCTTCCAACCAGCATCCCAAAAGCGTTCATAATCGGAGGATAGCTCGAAAGAAAACGCTTACCCCAGACACCAGCGAATGCGTAAGACAACGCCGCACCCAGAACGGCAAGTTGGGCTAGATTGCGCAAGTCGAAGTTTGTAAGGGCATCCAGACCCATAATCACAGCTACACCAAAAAAGCCGAACAGGGCGCCGATTATTTTGCGGATTGTCAAAGGTTCATCGACAAGAAAGATACCCGCAGCGACCGCTCCAAAAACCGCGGTCGTTCCGTTCAGAATCGAGGCGAGGCCACTTTCGATACTCACTTGGCCCCAAAATATTAGGGAGAACGGAATGGCATTGTTCAATGCCCCCATCACTAAATAGCAAAGCCAGGCTTTTATTGATCTGGGAAATTTGATGCCTTGCCACCAAACGACAAGGAGTAGCACTGGTACAGCCCAGAAGATGCGATGAAACGCGACCGTCAGCGGAGGCACCTCCCGCAGCGCAATTTCCGCGAAAAAGAACGATCCTCCCCACACTGTCGCCAACCCAAGCAACAGCAGCCCGGAAGTTAAGTTGATAGTCGGATTTTGATTTTGTTTCATGCCGGACTTTCGCAAGCAAAATGTAACCGCTCTATCCGTTTGTTGCTCCGCATCCGGCGGCGATCGGGTTCGTTGCCGAATAGCTAGAATGGCCAACCTTTGGACACGCGTCAGGGGTTTGCTTGGGCCGCATTCGTCCGAGATGAGATGTGCCAGTAAGGTCCGGTTGTGGCTATCATCCGACCTCGTAAAGCCGAGGACTTCATGTCCATATGCGGCTACGAAGCAGTCATTCGGGCTTTCGTGCGACGATGTGGAAGATGTGCCAATGTTTGGGCGTGCCGCGTGGCGTCACCGAGTCGTCCTCTTCTTCGCGAAAATGCTCGACCGTCAGATCGGCGAGCAAGCCGTCTATTTCGCTTCGGGACAGAAAGGTAATGGTCGGGTCGCCGGCCCAGCTATCGCGCTCGCCGTAGAGTTGGCAGGAAACGCGACCGCCGGGCAAGAGTGAGTCCTTGATGCGTTGCCAGAGGCCTGGAAACGTCTCGGGCGGACAAAGCGGCAGCGCGAAGCTTGAATTAACGAGATGGGAATCTGGCCATGTCGCGGTCTCGAAGCGCGCGACTTTTGTGGTCAACCGAGCGTTCGTCGGTAAATCCGGGCGCGCCCTGAGTTCTTCGATGGCGGTTGGTTCTCCGTCGATGGCCACCACCGACCAATCCCGTCGCAATAGCTCGATGGTGTCGCGGCCGTTGCCGCAGCCGAGGTCGACGGCCGAGCGATGTGGCCCTTCAAACAGCTCGGTCTCGAAGCGATCGAGGGCGAACAGCAGGGTTTCGCGCGGCGGACGGGTGCCGGTCTCCTGGTAATATTTCCGCCAGTCTTCGTGCTCGTCGGTCTTCGCCAAGGCACCAGGCCTTCCCTGCTATGTCGCGTGGCCGCTGGGTTACTGTATCGATGTCATGTGCCAAAAGGAAAAGCCCCGCGGCGTGAACCGCGGGGCTTAGCTCGGGCATATCTCGTCGGTTTCCGCCGGCGGACCCGCCGGGCGGCCGACGCTGGCCAGGGCCAGCGCCGTACCGAAGTCACGCGCTCAGCAGAATGCCGACGAGATTTGTTCGACGCGCTCCCTTGCCTCCGGCCGGAGCGATCCAACCGTTGCTAGGAAGTTCTTGTGCGTCATGCCCGAACCTAGAAATGTCCAGCGCATGGCCTGCGACTGAACCTTGGTGTACTGCGCTGCCTCATCTCGTGTAAGGAAGCGTCCGGTGGCGCGGCGAAAAGCTTCCAGGTCGAAGGCGGTTTGCTGTTGCAATCCACCGTTCAGCAAGCCGCCGATTTGGATGTATTCGTCGATCGCGCGCTCGATCTGTACGTCATCACAGGCTTCCGCCAGGGTTTCGACCATCAGCGTGTCGAGCTTGGAATGCTGCGCCTCTTCCAACCAATGATGCTTGAGCAGGCTGGAGAACTGTGGGTCGAGCCGCTGATTGTCGCGCACGCTGTCGACATAGTGACGCTGGGTCATCCACTCGATGTGCAAAATCGCCAGCGCGACCGCGAGCGGGTGATGCGCGAGCACTGCGCGCGCAAATTCCTGCGGTGGGCCGATCACCTCGCACGTTACGCCGAAGCCGTCCTCGAAATCCTGACGGAAGCGCTTGAACAGATGGATATGCTTGGCTTCATCGCCGGCAAATTTGAGGTATGCGCGGGCCCGGCAGTCGCCCTGGCCAAGCTGCGATCGGGCGTAATCGAGGACGAACGGCAAAATGAATTCTTCGACCAGGCCGAACAGGTATAGGTAATTGTGCCCGCGTATCTGATTGACCACGAGTTTCTCGTGGTCGGTCAGGAACGACAGGGGCGCCACTTGCGCCAAGGCTTCCGGCAAAAACGGCTTGGTAAAGTCCAGCCGCTTTTCTCCGCCGATAATATCCTCGACGCGCCAACTGACCTTCTCCGACGCGGCGAGCACGGCCTCGTAGGTGTAGTCATGATGCATTGTGCTTCCTCGCGCTCTTCGCTGCCCTGTGGCAGCTCGTTGACGCGAAAGTCGCATGCAGGCAGCGGGCCCGATATGAGCAGCTTCACGAACCGGACGTAACTGGTTCACGCCCTGGCGAGAAATCGTTCACCGGACCAAGCGAACTAGATCACAACCCAAAAAAGATTGAGCTAATTCAGGTGGTTAAACGTTTCAACTTGAGCGAATATCAGGCGGTTCCGCCGGACGCTTCATCGCCTATGAAGCGATTTGGCCGCAAAAACCATGACAAGGTAATCGCGCCGTCGACCGAGCGTGCGTCGTGCCGGCTGCCGGCCGGCCGCCACACATAGTCGCCGGCTTTGGCGACGCCCTCATCGTCTTCGAAGCTGCCCTCGAGCACGTAGGTCTGCTCGATATCCTCGTGCACGTGGTCCGGCAGAAACGAGCCCGGCGCCCAACGGAACAAAGCGGTCATCAGGCCGCGTTCTTCGTCGCGCATCAATATTTTCACGTCGATGCCGGGAAACCGGGTCGGCGACCAATCAAGATCGTCCGGCGAAACGTAGCGCGATGCCAACGGCGGCAGGTCGTCGTGGCGGGCGAGATCGGGAGTGACGGTGCCCATTGGTCCCTCCATGGCGGATTATGATTATGAGGCATCAGTATCCGCCTCGCGCGAACGCGCGACAAGCGTCGAAAGTTCGGGCCGCTAACTGACCGGCGGCGCCTCCCAGGCGTGATCGACCTCGGTGTAGTTCTCGGCTTGGTCGACCTGCAGCAAGCGCTGGATATCTTCGGCGCGTTGCTGACTCTGCAAAATATAGGTCTGTTCGTCGTGCCACACGGCGGCGAGGTCGCGCAGAGTTCGCTCGTCATGGTGCTTGAAAGCGCGGGCCGAACGATGGGCTCGGTACGCGCGATAGCCGAGCGCGGCCAAGGCGGTCTCGCCCAACTCGATGGCCGTACCCTGGGTTTCGCGAAACACATCGTCGACGCCACGGTCGAAAAACTCGTAAGCATGTCTGCGGTCATATGCGCGGGCCAGAATGCGAATGTTCGGAAAATGCGCACGCGCCGCATCAACGATTTCGACCGCCTTGTCGGTATCGTCGACGGCGACGATCAGCAGCTTGGCATTGCCGCAGCCGGCGGCTTCGAGCAAGTCGGGCCGCGACGCGTCGCCATAAAACACTTTGAAGCCGAACCGGCGCAAGGACTCGATCTGGCGCACATCGTGGTCGAGCACGGTCGGTTGGACGCCGTTGGCGATCAGCAGCCGTCCAACGGTCATGCCGAAACGGCCGAAACCGGCGATGATTACCGGATTGTCGCCTGGTTGGATATCGTCGGGCTCGGGTTCGATCTCCGGATGTTTAAGCCTCGGTGCGATGACGCGCTCGTGGAGGATCAACAGCAGCGGCGTAATGGCCATGCTGAGCGCCACGACCGCGACCAATGGATTGGCGATCTCGCTGCCGAATACCTGTGACTGCGTTCCGAACGACAGCAGCACAAAGCCGAATTCACCGCCCTGAGCAAGCGCGAACGCGAACAGAAAGCCATCGTTGCGCGCCATGCGAAATAGCCGCGCCAATCCGAGTAGCAGGACAAATTTCAATGCGACGAGGCCGATTACGAGACCAGCAATCAAGAGTGGTTGGTCAAAGATCAATCCGAAATCGATGCTCGCGCCCACCGAGATAAAAAACAATCCGAGCAGCAAGCCCTTGAACGGCTCGATGTTGGATTCGAGCTCATGTCGATATTCGCTTTCGGCGAGCACCACACCGGCGAGGAAGGTGCCGAGGGCGGGGGACAGGCCCGCGAACTGCATCAACAACGCGATGCCGATTACCAGCAGCAATGCCGTGGCGGTGAAAATGTCGCGCAATTTTGTTTGGGCGATGAAGCGGAACACTGGCCGCATGACAAAGCGACCGACGACGATAATGCCGACCACGGCGCCCACCACCAAAAGCGCTTGTCGCCAGCCCACCAGACCGGCGGAATCCGCGGCTGCGTCCACCGGACCCGCGTTCGGAAATCCGACCGCGAGCAATGGCAGCAGCGCCAGCATCGGAATGACCGCAACGTCCTGGAACAGCAATACCGAGAATGACGACTGCCCACCCTCGGTGCTCATGAGCCCTTTTTCGTTCAAGCTTTGCAGCACGATTGCCGTCGATGACAGCGCCAGGACCATGCCCACAGCCACCGCAGTTTGCCATTCGAGGCCAAAGAGCATGGCGATTCCGGCGATCGCCGAAGTGGTAATTGCTACCTGCAGTCCGCCAAGACCGATGATCGGCTTGCGCAAGTTCCACAACAAAGCGGGCCGCAGCTCCAAGCCGACGATAAACAACATCATGACCACGCCGAATTCGGCGAAGTGCATAACGTCACCGCTGTCGGATCCGACCAGGCGCAACGCGTTCGGCCCGATCGCGACGCCGGCGATCAGATAGCCTAGCACCGAACCCAATCCCAATCGCTGGGCGATTGGCACCGATAGGACCGCGGCGCTTAGATAGATAAAGGCTTGGAATAGGAAGTCTTCGGCATGCATCAGCTGGTCCGTGACTGCTGGCCGCCGACGGTTTCGGCGGCGCCATTGATCTGGGGAAGGCCCGCGACTTGATCGAATTGGAAGGTGCCGTCGCGCAAAGCTTCGACACAGCGGCGGTAACTCGCGGCGGCCTCGGCGAGCGACTGGCGCGCCAAGCCGCGGCCGCGAAACACGACAAACGGCGGCAGGTAGATCATGTGACAGAGGTGCGCCGTCTGATCGAACGGTGCGAGCAATTGGCGAATCGTGAACCGGTTGCGGCCATCGGGCCCGTAGGCTTCTTCGCGCCCCCCGGTCGACAGGGCGTTCATCATCACCTTGCCGCGCAAAGCCTTGCCGGTGCGGCCATACGCGAAGCCGTGTTCAAGCACCAGGTCGAGCCATTCCTTAACTAGCGCCGGCGCCGAATACCAATAAAAAGGATGCTGAAAAACCACAACGTCGTGCTCGCGCAGCAACTCTTGCTCGGCGGTGACGTCGACTTCGAAATCAGGATAGGTCTCGTAAAGATCGTGAACCCGCACTCCATCGAGACCGGTCACCGCGCGCGCAAGCCGGCGATTGGTGACCGATGTTTCGAGCGCCGGATGCGCAAGCAGGACCAAGACCTTATTCGCCACTCGTATCGAGTCTCCAGGCTGGAATTTCTAGAAGCGCCCCGACGTCGCTGCCCGCCCGAACCTAGAATATTATCTATTCAAATAGAACCGTTTGGCCGGATTGCGCGAGGGTTTGCCGCAATGACCGCGGCCATATCGGTGGTGGTCAGATTATGGACAGTGAACAGTAGGAGATTGCGTGACGGATCACCACGGCTACCGCCGCCACAAGCCAAATCTCCGACGTGGCGCTAAATCAGCCCTGCACCCATGGCAGGTCGAGGGCCTTCCAGCCGACCGAGGTGCCCCGGTGGCCGGCATCGTCGCGCGGGCCTTCGAACCCGTCGGCAATGTTGTAAGCGGCGGTAAATCCTTCAGCCGTTAGGGCCACCGCTGCCGCACGCGAGCGCTGCCCGGATCGGCATAGGAGCAAAAGCGGCGTGTTTCGATTGATCCCGAACGTCTTCAGGTCGCCAATGAAATTGGGATTAGGTCGCATGTCCGGATAGAGTTGCCAGGCCAGAAACACGGGTTCTTGACCAAGTTGCCTTAGATCAGGCCGACCAACAAAGTGCCACTCCGGCTCGGTGCGCACATCAACCAGCACCGACGCTGGATCGTCCGACAATCGATCCCAAGCCTGCCAGGGGCTCAGGTCGCCGGCGTATGTTCTGTCCGGTCTCACGGTTGCATCCCCGATTATGCGCCGCAATGTTATGCCAAGCATTTCAAGCGGCGCCGCGTTGTGTTTTGTGCGGCAAGGCGAAGACCTGTTCGATATGCGCCATCAATTGATTAAGAGACTCATCGATGGTTTGGGTCTCCGTGTCGATGGTCAGATCCGGTGTCTCGGGCCGCTCGTAAGGCGAGTCGATGCCGGTGAAATCGTTGATCTTACCGGCGCGCGCCTTGGCATAGAGGCCCTTGGGGTCGCGTTGCTCGCAGACCGCCAGGCCTGCATCGACATGAATTTCCTGGAATCCGTCTCCGACGATGTCGCGCGCGTTCTCGCGATCGGACCGATAGGGCGAGATTAGCGAGACCACGGCGACCAGGCCCGCTTCCGCGAACAGGCGCGCGACCTCGGCGACCCGACGGATATTCTCGCTCCGGTCGAAGGCGGAGAACCCGAGGTCGCTGTTAAGGTGATGTCGCACATTGTCGCCATCGAGTACGAAGGTTTGGTAGCCGCGTTCGAACAGCGCGCGCTCAAGCGCCATCGCCAAGGTGGTTTTCCCTGCACCTGATAGGCCGGTCAGCCATAGCACGCCGCCGCGATGGTGGTTCGTTTCGGCGCGTGCATCACGCGTCACCGGATGCGGTGTCCGGGTCAAATGCTCCGGGATCGGGCGAGTGCCGACTTGCGCGCCCGCGTCGCCGAGAACGATGCAACCGGCGACCACATCATAGTCTTTGACCAGTACGCCGCGGCCGGTGCTCGGGTGCCGATCGTATGGGTCAAACGCCATCGCATTGTGGCACTCAAGCTCTACTTCAGCGATGCCGTTGTGCGGCACGAAATCTTGTGCCACGGTCAGAAGCGTTTCGACGTCGATGACACGGCGGATCGCCGACACGGTCACTTCGCTCGTCGCGGTCGCGATTTTGAACCGCAAGCGGTCACCGACCGCAAGAGTCTCGCCGCCAAGCCAGAACAGCCGCACGTATAAGCGCTTGGTCACCATCGGAGACGCGGTGACGTGGTGCGCGATGACCCCACGCTCGACAAATATGTCATCGGCCAAGGTGAAGGCGACCGATTGCCCGGCAACCGCGGAAATTTGTGGCGTCGGCGCGTTCCAATTTTCGATGCTCGCGACACGTCCGCTTTTGCCGCTCGGTGCGAAGTCGACGCTGTCGCCCACCGTCAGCCTGCCACTCTCAATGCGACCGGCGATCAGCCGACGGTGGTCGAACTTGTAAACATCCTGGATCGGCAAGCGGAGCGGTTGATCGATAACCGCGCGGCGTGGTTCGAACATGTCGAGCGCTTCGAGTACGGTCGGGCCCTCATACCAGCTCATTGCTTTGCCGCATCGGGCGATTGTATCTCCGTCGCGCGCCGATACCGGGATTGCCGCGGCCGGTGTTATGCCGATTTCGCCGAGATAAATGCGGATTTCCTGTTCAACTTCGGCGAAGCGTGCCCGGTCGTGATCGACCAGGTCCATCTTATTGACCGTGACGGCGACTTGCCGGACGCCGAGCAGGTGCAACAGATAGGCGTGACGACGGGTCTGTTCACGCACGCCTTCCCGCGCATCGACGACCAACAGTGCCGCCTCCGCGCTGGCCGCGCCGGTGATCATGTTTTTGAGAAATTCCTTGTGCCCCGGAGCGTCGATAATCACGTAGCCGCGGCGGTCGCTGCGAAAACCGATACGCGTGGTATCGATGGTGATGCCCTGGTCGCGTTCGGCCTGGAACGCGTCCATCACGAACGACCATTCGAACGGCATGCCGCGCCGTTTCGCCATTGACTTGACCGCGTCGAGCTTGCCGTCCGGCAGCGCGCCCGTATCGTTGAGTAACCGTCCGATCAAAGTCGATTTGCCGTGGTCGACATGGCCGACGATGACGATCGGCAGCGGGGTGCCCGCCGCCGCAACACCTGTTTCCGACATGTCACATATACCCGCTGCTGCGGAGGCGTTCGAAGACGTCTTCGGCCTCGTGATCCATTGCCCGCCCGCTGCGCTCGGCGGTGCGGGTGGTCTCCAGTTCCGCGATTACATCGTCGATGCTGGCGGCGCTACTGGCGACCGGATGGGTGATGTCCTGGTCGCCGAGCGAGCGGTACCGTTTGCCGTCTCGGGCGTAATACAGATCAACCACCGGAATGGCTTCGCGGCGGATGTAGCGCCAGATATCGATTTCGGTCCAATGCAGCAACGGATGAACGCGGATGTGCGTTCCGGGCGCGAAGTCGGTCTTGAACTGGTCCCAGAATTCGGCCGGTTGGTCGCGCAGGTTCCATCGCGAGTCGTCGCCGCGCGGGCTGAATACCCGCTCCTTCGCGCGCACCGCTTCTTCGTCGCGCCGGATACCGGCAATAACCCCGGCGAACCCATGCGCGTCGATCAGGGATTTCAGACCGGCCGTCTTGCGCGCCGCCGAGCGCGCGGCAGGAGGCAAGCTGGGATCCATCTGTTCAACCGGCGGGCAATCGCCGGTCAGTAGGTCGAGGCCCCACTCCTTGGTGTAGCGGTCGCGGAACGCATACATCTCCGGAAATTTGCGCCCGGTATCAACGTGGACAACCGGGAACGGCACGTGGCCAAGGAACGCTTTGCGCGCGAGCCACAGCATGACGTTCGAATCCTTCCCCAACGACCACAGCATGCCGAGCGGCGCGATGCGGCCGTAGGCTTCGCGGAGGATGTAAATGCTTTCGCTCTCGAGCAGGTCGAGAGGGTCGGTCAGCGTGCCCATTTCGCGCGATGTATCCCACATTCGGTTTTTTCGGTGCCAGCCCAACGGCCGTCACGCGGATCCGCTGACGACGTGTTCACTTCGGTGCACGGAGCGCAGCCGATCGATAGGTAGCCAAGGTCTCCCAGCGGATGGCGCGGCAGGTCATGCGAAATCATCCAATCGTCGACGTCCGCTTGCGACCAACCCGACAAGGGATTGATTTTCACCCGACCGTCCGCGGCCTCGACGACCGGTAAATCGGCGCGTACATCGCCCTGATAGCGCTTGCGCCCCGTCAGCCAAGCGTCGAAACCGTCAAGCGCGCGCTCTAGCGGCTGCACTTTGCGCAGGTAACAACATCGATCGGGATTCCGTCGCCACAGATCGCCCTTTGGATCTTCGTGGCTCAACGCGGCCGCGTCTGGTGTGACCGACCGAACGTCTGTAAGCCCAAGGTGGGCGACCAATTCATCGCGGTAGGTGAGCGTTTCAGGAAAATGCTTGCCGGTTTCCAGAAAGACCACGGGGACGTGGCGGTCGACCTGAGCAACCAGGTCCAGCAGCACGGCGGCTTCAGCGCCAAACGACGAAACCGCCACGATCCGGTCGGGAAACTCATTTTGGACAATGGAGCGAACCAGGTCGACGGCCGTCGCGCTTTCATAGCGCTCCGCGAGTTGGCTTGCTCTCCGTTCCCCGTCGCGCTTGCGATGGCGCAATTGAAAAACGGTGTTTGTCGCGCCATCGGTCGCGGCTTGATACCGCAAGCTCATTTCAGATAGTGCCGACCGCCAATCCTCTGCCGCGTTGGTATCGGCGATCTCGAAGGCGTCGAAACCGCAACGGTTAAGAAACGAGAATTGATCACGCAGCACGTTGCCGACGGCGCGTAACTCGCCTCGATATCCGTATCGCTCGCGCAGCACCCGTGCGAGAGAATAGGAACGGCCGTCGGTAAAGGCCGGAAACTCCAACGCAATCAGCGAGAAACGATCGATATCGTCGGCGATATCGCCGGGCGACTGATCGGGCGCGAGACGCAGGCCGAGCGGCTGATTGCGGCCGATCAGGGTGTCCCGATGCGCCTGCCAATGATCGAGATCGATAATGGCCGGTCGATCGCGCGGCGGAGTTTCGCCAGCGTCAACCGCAACCCAGGGGTCTTTGGCTAATTCGCCGTTCTTAAGCAGCGGCATAGAGTGCCTCCTTGAACGGCTCGATGCCGACCCGCCGATAGGATTCAAGGAAGGTCTCGTCGGGTTGCCGCATGCCGAGATAGGTGTCGACGATAGTCTCGACCGCGTCGGCAACGCGCTCACCGGGAAACGCTGGACCAACGATGGTTCCGAGCGCCGCCGTTTGGTCGGCGCTGCCGCCCAGGGTGATCTGATAAAACTCTTCGCCTTTCTTATCGACGCCGAGCACGCCGATATGACCGACATGATGGTGACCACAAGCGTTGACACAGCCGGAAATCTTGACCTTCAGCGGGCCGATTTCGTGCTGCCGTCTAAGGTCGGCGAACCGACGGCTGATTGACTGCGCGATGGGGATCGACCTGGCGTTGGCCAACGCACAGAAGTCGAGACCCGGGCACGCGATGATGTCGCTGATCAGGCCGGCGTTCGGGGTTGCCAGGCCGTGTATGTCGAGCACCCGCCAGAGCTCATAGAGGTCGCTTTGTCGGACATGGGCGAGCACCAGATTTTGTTCGTGGCTGACCCGGATTTCCCCGAGGCTGAATGCTTCCGCGAGGTCGGCGACTGCGTCCATCTGTTCGGCGGTGGCGTCGCCCGGTATGCCGCCTTCGGGCTTGAGCGAAATTGTAACAATGGCGTATCCGGGCGCGCGATGCGCCGCCACGTTCGTCCTGACCCACGCGGCGAAGGCCGGATCGCTCGCGCGGTGGTCGCTGAATCCGGCGTCGACGGTGGCGAGCATCTCCAAATCGGGCGGCGCGAAGTAGGCGGCGATGCGCTCGGCTTCCTCGACCGGAATATCAGTGGCGCTGTGCCTAGTGTGCTGCCACTCGGCCTCTACCAGCTCGGCAAAGCGTTCGGCGCCGAGATCGTGGACCAGGATCTTGATCCGCGCCTTGTATTTGTTGTCGCGCCGGCCGAACAGATTGTAGACGCGCATAATCGCTTCGAGGTAGGAGAGCAGATGCCGCTTGGGCAGGAAGTCGCGAGTGGTTGCGCCGATCATCGGCGTGCGCCCCTGCCCGCCGCCCACGATCACCCGGTAACCAACATCGCCGGCGTCGTTGCGACGCAGCTCGAGGCCGATGTCATGGACGCGTACTGCCGCCCGGTCCTCGGCCGATCCGCTGACCGCGATCTTGAATTTACGCGGCAGAAACGAGAATTCCGGATGCAGGCTCGACCATTGCCGAACAATTTCTGACGTGATGCGTGGATCCTCGATCTCATCGGCGGCGGCGCCGGCGAAATGATCGGCGGTCACATTGCGAATGCAGTTGCCGCTGGTTTGCACGGCATGCATCTGTACCTCGGCGAGGTCGCCGAGGATCGCCGGCATGTCTTCAAGTCGCGGCCAATTGAACTGGATGTTCTGGCGCGTGGTGAAGTGGCCGTAGCCCTTGTCGTAGCGCCGCGCGATGTCGCCCAGCCGACGCATTTGTTCCGATGACAGGGTGCCGTAGGGAATGGCGACCCGCAGCATATAGGCGTGCAACTGAAGATAGACGCCATTCATCAATCTGAGCGGCTTGAACTCTTCCTCGCTCAGCGCCCCGCTCAGCCGCCGCTCTATTTGGCCGGTAAATTGCTCGACCCGTTGTTCGACGAAAGCTTGGTCAAATTCATCGTACCGATACACGGTTTTTACCTTTCGACGGCGGGGGCGGCCCGCAGGGTTTCGACGGTTGGCCCACCGGCACGGATGGCCTCACGAAAGCGTACCGGCTGAGCCGAACCGTTTTCAGTGGTCACATCGATCAGGTACGGCTCGACCACTTGTTGATCCGCGACCGCGCGCGCGCCGATCTCCAGCAACCGCGCGCTCGCGTCGTCAGCGCGCGCCAGCGACGCTTCTGAAAGGGTCTCCGTCCATCTGTTGCCAACGGTTAGATAAACGACGATGCCGTCACACAGTCGGTTGGCGGTAAGAATTTTCGTCGTCATCGGATCAGCCCATCATTCCGCCGCGATTGCGTGTGCGGATGGCAAGTCGCCTGACGGCAAAGCGCCTTCTCCAGCAAATCCGGCGACAGCACCGACGATCATGAACGAGGGCGCTTTGACTTCGTATTCGCTTATCAACCGATTCAGCGCGCCGAGCGTGCCGCGAACCAGCCGTTGCTCGGGCAAGGTTCCGTTTTCGATGACCGCAACCGGCGTGGACGGCGCACGACCGTGCGTAATCAAGCGCTCGGCGATCCGCTCGGCGTTACCGACACCCATGTAAATGCCGACCGTGTGATCGGGATCGGCAAGCACCGGCCAATCGGCATCGATCGGTCCATCCTTCCCCTCACCACTGATGAAAGTGACCGCTTGCGCGTAATCTCGATGAGTCAGCGGCATTCCGACCGCGGCCGCGCAGCCGGCGGCGGCGGTGATGCCCGGCACGACTTCAACCGTGATGTTTCGTCGGCGCAGATATTCGAGCTCTTCGCCGCCTCGCCCGAAAATGAACGGATCGCCACCTTTGAGCCGCACGACGCGCCGTCCGGCCTCGGCGTGCTCGGCAATGATTTGGTTGATACGCGATTGCGGGACGCTGTGGTGGCCGCGTTGTTTGCCGACCGGCACGAAGGTGGCGTCGCGGCGCGCCAGGTCGAGCACTTCGGGCCCGACCAGGCGGTCGTGGATCACCACATCGGCTTGCTCGAGAAAACGAAGAGCGCGCAGGGTTAGGAGTTCTGGATCGCCGGGGCCAGACCCGACGATCGCGACAGACCCGGAGAGGGCACCCTGCGCGCTAACTGAATTGATCATGGCGAGCATGGTTTTGCTTGCCGCCGCCTCGTCGCCGCGCAACACCGCGTCGGCCACCTCGCCGTCGAAAACTTTTTGCCACAGCCGGCGGCGGACCGTTCCGTTCGGAACCACTTGGCGTATTGCCTTGCGAAACCGGTCCGCGAAGCGCGCCAGATGCCCGAGTCGGGCCGGCAGCAATGCTTCGATGCGTGCCCGAACGCGGCGGGCGAGCAAAGGCGACGCGCCGCCCGTTGAAATCGCCACCAAGACGGGGTCGCGGTCAACGATTGCGGGCATGGTGAAACCGCAGAGTTCCGGTCGATCGACGACGTTGACCGGAATTCCGTGCAACGCCGCCGCTTGAGCCACGGCCTCATCGATCTCGGTGACGCCGGTCGCGCCGAAAACGAGGGCTGCGCCGGACACGTCGGCAGTTTCGAATGCACGCGGGACCCACTCGACATGGTCCGAAAAATGATCCGATATCTCCGGCGCGACCTTAAGAGCCACCAGCCGCAGGCGCGCACGCGCCGCGACCAGGCGTTTGATTTTGGGGAGTGCGCGTTGTCCACCGCCGACCACAAGGACGGTTTGGCCCGCGACGTCAAATACGACTGGCAGCCCGCTCATTTTGCCAAATACCCGCTCATCGACTTCTTCCCCTTACCAATGAGCGCGCCAAGCGCCGCCGTCCGATTCAACGGCGGGCGAAGGTGCGACGGATTGGACTGGTTCTGACTCGGTCCGGCCTTCGCTATCGCCGCGGGGTGAGACGTCTGTCCCCCGCGATGATCTCGACGCCGGTTTGCTCTGGCCATCTTTCGGGTCGGACATTCGTCGATCCAGTCTGAGGCGTTGGCTGCTCGTGAAATTCCTCAATCAGTCTCATCAAAATGTGAAATAATATTCAATACAATTTTTTACTGTATAAATGAATTGCTGGATACGGCGCGGGGATCCGGCCGAGTCGTCAGCGGAAAGGTGGTATGGAAATAGTGGGCGGTGGCCGGGCTTTAGAGGCCTTCGAACAGTGGCGAAGACAGGTAGCGCTCGGCGAATGACGCGAGCACCACGACAATCAATTTTCCAGCCATCTGAGGCCGCTGGCCGACCTCGATCGCCGCGGCGAGCGCGGAGCCCGACGAAATGCCGACCGGCAGGCCTTCAGCCCGCGCCGCGAAGCGGGCGGTGGAGAATGCGGTTTGGTTGCCGATCCGGATCACCTCGTCGATCAATCCGGTGTCGAGCACGTCAGGAACAAAGCCGGCGCCGATGCCCTGGATCTGATGCATTCCCGGCGGACCGCCGGACAATACCGGACTGTCCTCCGGTTCCACCGCGATGGTTAGCAGACTATTTTTTTTCTGCTTAAGGTTTTTGCTAACGCCGGTGATGGTGCCGCCGGTGCCCACGGCGCTTACCAAAACGTCGATGCGGCCGTCTGAATCGACCCAGATTTCCTCCGCCGTGGTGGCGCCGTGGATATCTGGATTGGCGTCATTGCTGAACTGCTGCGGCATATAAGCATCGGGCAGTTCGCGGACCAGTTGTTCCGCGCGGGCGATGGCGCCACGCATCCCCTTCCCCGCCGGTGTCAGTTCAATTGTGGCGTTGAACAGCCGGACCATGCGGCCACGCTCCGCCGACATGCTCTCGGGCATGGTCAGGATCAAGCTGTAGCCTTTGGCCGCGCACACAAAGGCAAGCGCGATGCCGGTATTGCCGGATGTCGGTTCGACGATCACGGTATCCGGCCCGATATGGCCGGCCCGTTCGGCGGCCTCGATCATGGCAAGCCCAATGCGATCCTTGACCGAGGAAAGCGGGTTGAAGAATTCGCATTTCCCGGCGATCTCGGCAACGCAGCCGGCCTCTTCCGCCAACCTCCGCAAGCGGACAAGAGGCGTTCCGCCAATCGTCTCGAGCAGGCCGTCATACATCCGACCACGACACGCAGCATGTGATGCCGCACCGGAGGCCGTCCGGTGGGTGCGACCCCGTGCCGTTTTTCGCTTGGCCGCTTTGGCTTTGGTTTTCGAAGCAGTTGTTGCCATTGTCTGGAGCCTCAAATCGCAAAATCGGCGCTGCTGGCCCGGCGCGGAGACTTCGCGTCTTGTCCGGTACGCCAGCACAGGTCTTCAATCGTGACCGCCCGCAGCTTTGTATGGATATACTCATCTAGATCGTCGAGAGTGAGCGTCAGGGCCTTGCCGGTGTTGGTCAGACCATTGCGCGGTCGGTTCAGCTCCGTTTCCTCGGCGTCGTCGTCGGCTCGGATCGCATCAACCAAATCGGCCAGCGTGATCCGGCGGCGCTCGCGGGCCAACCGGTAGCCACCAGCGGGCCCGCGAATCCCGACCAAAATGCCGGCGCGCCCGAGCCTTTGAAGGATCGGCTCCAAATAGCGGGGCGGGATTTCCAGGCGTTCGGTAATGTCGGAGGATTGAACCAAGCTGCCGCCGCCATTCACGGCGATGTCCAGGACGGCTTCGATGGCAGAAAGTTCTTTTTTCGACAGACGCAGCAGCATGTTCTTAACGGTTTTCGGAAAAATTATAATACACAAAGTATGTATGTATTTAAATCCAAAACACAAGCCATTTCGATCTCTGGAGCCGAGCAGACCTCGCCTTGGGTGCCCCTCACCGACGACGAAGCCGCCATTCGCCGAAGACCCGACTGCGAGACATATTCGATAGTTCAAGCCTAACTGGCGCATACGAACCTGGTTCCGTACCATGGTCCGCGAAGGACGTATCAGACGGTTGCTGTCGGGAGGCCCATGACCGCTGACTTTCTATTCGACGCTAAGGTCCTCGATCATCTAGTGGCCGCGACACGCGGACCGTTCCTGGTTTGTGACCGCGATGGGGGCATTCTCTATGCCGCTCCCGCGGCGCGCGAATTCTTGAATATCGACACGGGTCCGAACGAGCATGGTGCATTGCGCGGCCTGCAGCTCGACGAACAGGTTCGTGACCGGCTTTTGGCCGCGGTGGCCGACATTTACCGACAGCCTTCGCCCGGGCCGAGCGTTCGCGACACGCTGGTGGACCCGCACTATGCGCTTCGCCCGCTTCGCAACGCGGAGGACCGCGTAATCGGCGCCATTCTTGAGGTGGTTGAGGACGTGCGCGCTGGTAACGATCCGCCGCCCGATGAGAACGATTTCAAATACCAGAATCTGGTGGAAGCTTCGTCTCAGGGAATCATCGTGCACCGAAACGACCGGGTCTTGTACGTCAATCAGGCCGCATTCGAGGTTCTCGGCTACGATTCGGCGGAGGAAATGCGTCGTCTCGAGTCCATTGACGCCTATGTGCACCCGGATGACCGCTCGTCGACTAGGGCTTACCGCGAATCGCGGGGGCGCGGCGAATGGGCGCCCGACGATTACGATTTCCGGGCGTTGCGGAAAGACGGGACCGTCGTTTGGATCAATTGCCGGCCGACGATCATCGATTGGGGCGGCGCGTCCGCCTTTCAAGTGACCTTCTTTGACGTAACCGAGCGCAAACGGGCGTTGGAAGCCATGGCGCGCGCCGACGCGCGTTTTCGCGAACTGCTCGAGCAGGCTGCCGTCGGTATCTTGATCCGGCGCGGCGATCGATCGGTTTTTGCCAACCAGGCGGTTGCCCAGATGTTCGGTCATGAGCACCCGCAAGATGTGATGGATGTTGGAATTGTTGGTTTGCGCGAGGCGGAGGCCGGGCGCGAAAGAGCAAGGCGCCACCGTCTTGGGTCGAGCGATGCGGATCCGAGCTCAACCTATCTCGAGTTCGAGGGGCGGCGCCAGGACGGCCGAAAGGTCTGGCTGGGCTGCTGGGGGCAGCCGGTGACCTGGGATGAAGAGCCTGCGCTGTTGTCGATATTGGTTGATATTTCCGAACGCAAACGTCTCGAAGAAGAGCTTCGACATGTTCAACGCATGGATGCGGTCGGGCGTATGGCCGGCGGGCTCGCGCACGAAGTGAACAACATTTTGGCGGTCGTGCTCGGACATCTCGATGTCACGAGGCAAGCATTGATCGACGGCGACGTGCCCACGGAGCAGCTGGAAAAAGCCGTACAAAGCGTCACTCACGGGACGGCGCTGGCACAGCGCGTTCTCGCCATGTCCGAACAAGAGCATCAAACCTTACGGGCGATTGATATCAATCAAACGGCAACCTCCATTGTTGGCCTACTCACCGGTATGCTCGGCCAAAAAATCGCAATCGAGACCAAGCTCGCCGAGCAAGTGTGGCCGGTGAAAACCGACTCTCACGAGGGCGAAGCCGCATTGCTCAATCTTGCCCTCAATTCGCGGGACGCGATGGCGCACGGCGGCGTGGTGAGCGTGAGCACCGAGAACGTTGTCGTCGAACGTGCACAAGCATCGCAGCACGAGGATGTCGAGCCCGGGGACTATGTTCTGATCTCGGTCGCCGATGATGGACCCGGGATGACGCCCGAGACCGCGGCGCGAGCGTTTGAGCCGTTTTTCACGACCAAGCCGCGGGGCAAGGGCACCGGTCTCGGCCTCAGTATGGTACACGGCTTTGCCGCGCGATCCGGGGGTTTTGCCGAGCTAAATAGCCGGCCGGGCTCGGGCACTCGGGTTAATCTGTATCTGCCGCGAGCACACGGCTGAGGGCCAATTGGTATGCTAACGATCGGCGGCATACCGTGGCCGAACATGTGGCCGAAAATACGTGTCATCGGTCTGGTCCCGCCGCTTTGCTTGGTGATTTGGCTCGCCGCTTCGACCTGCGTGGCGGCGGACACCGGGCCAACGGCGTTTGTCGGTGCAACGCTTATTGACGGCACCGGTGTCGCGGCGGTCGAAAACGCTGCAGTTGTCGTCGAAAATGGCACTGTGGTCTCCGTGGGCACCGCCGAAGATGTGGTGATCCCGCCGGACGCGCGACGGTTTGATCTTGCCGGAAAATGGCTGATTCCTGGCCTGATCGATGCGCATGTACATTTCTTTCAGTCAGGCGGCTTGTACACCCGGCCAGACGTAATCGATCTTCGCCATGTGATGTCTTATGAGGAGGAAATGGCGGCGATCCGGGCTTCGCTTGACGCCACGTTGGCGCGAACCTTCGCCGCCGGTATCACCGGTGTCGTCGATTTTGGCGGGCCAGACTGGCTGTTTGACCTGCGCACCCGGGCCGAGGACGCGCCGCGCGCCCCACGGGTTGCTGTCGCCGGCCAACTGGTTGCGACCTGGTCACCGAGTGAAATCGAGATCAGCCCGGCGCCAATTGTTTTGATCGAAACGCCTGAGCAGGCGCGTAATGTGATCCGGCAGCAGGCTACGCGCGCTCCTGATTTGATAAAAATCTGGTTTGTTCGGGGGCGCGGCAGGTTGGATTTTGAGTCCATGCGCGCCTGGGTGGGCACCGCCATAGACGAAGCTCATCGGCTGGGCATCCGAGCCGCGGTCCATGCCACCGAACTCAGCACAGCCATGGCGGCGTTGTCTGCCGGCGCGGATGTGCTGGTGCACAGCGTTGATGATGAGATCGTTACCGACGCTTTCCTGTCCGCCATGCGCGCGCGGAATGCCATCTACATCCCGACACTCGGCGTTTATGACGGATATTGGCGTGTGCTTCGGCAGCATTTGCGGCTAACCGATATGGACCGCGAGCTAGCAGATCCCCGCGTACTCGACAGTCTTGATGACCTCGGGACGTTGCCGAAATCGGTGTTGCCGGCGTGGCTCAAGACCGGCCCGCCGCCGCCGATCAGCCAGACGATGCTCGACAACCTCGCGCGCGTGCACAACGCGCGGCTGTCGATCGCCGCCGGCTCTGATGCCGGGAATATCGGCACGCTACACGGCTCGGGTTTCCACCGCGAGCTCGCCCTAATGGCTCAAGCCGGTCTCGCGCCTGCCGAAATCTTGGTCGCCGCGACACTCGAAGCGGCCAAAGTGATGGGGCGGGCCGACGAGCTTGGCTCGATAGAACCAGGCAAACGGGCCGATTTTGTCGTCCTCGACGCCGATCCTTTGGTCGATATTCGGAACACCACCATGATACGTCTGGTTGTTAAGAACGGGATGGCGCACAGTCCGGACAAGATTTTGTCCGGCCTTGACGGCTCCGATTAAGACGGCCTCCCCTTTTCCTCGTTGGCCGCTCCGCTTATGTTTTCGCCGACCAGGTCCAATTAGAAGACTTTCGGAAAGGGAGGTACCGTTGTGATCAAGCTTCGCTGGCACGCCGCGACCGTCGGCATTGGATTGGCGTTGGGGCTGGCGAGCCCGGCCTCGGCGTTTATCGAAGAGCATCTTGAGCAGCTTATGAAATCCGTGGAGTCGGGCGAACCGGTGATGTGCGACAAATGCAATTTGTCCTACGCCAACCTGTCGGAGCTTGATCTCACCGGCGCCAGCATGAACGGGGCTTACCTCTACGGCGCGAAGTTGCGCGGCACCGTTTTGCGTGACGCGAAGCTCGACCGCGCCGACTTTACGCGCTCCGATTTGGAGGGTGCGGACTTTACCGGCGCCACGATGTCCGAAATCCGCGCGACGAGCACAAAATGGTGCGGCACGACCATGCCCGACGGCACCATGAACGATAGTCGCTGTTGAGTATCCCATCGATTAATTTCGCCCGGCGTATCGGGCTTGGCGCCGCAATCGGCATCCTAGCGGCGGGAGGGGCGCTCGCCGAAGAATCCGCCGAGGAACAACGCCAAGCCGCGTTGGTGATGATCGGCACCATCGCCTTCGAGTCGCCGGATGTGCTCGGCGGCACCGCTTCCGCGCTCGGCATGAGCTGCGCCAGTTGTCATCCGCGTGGCGGCACTCAGACCCGCTTGTTCATCGATACGCTGTCCGACAAACCAGGCAATGTTGATGTCACCAATGGCGTGTTTTCGCCACTGACCGAAGACAATATTATCAACCCCATCAACATCCCGAGCCTGTTTGGCGCCCGCCATACGGAGCCCTTCGGTCGGCGCGGAAATTTCGAAACCATCGCCGATTTCACCGTGCACGCGATCGTCAACGAGTTCATCGGCCAGCAGCCTTCGGACTCGCTGCTCGAGGCGATGGTCGCATTCCAGACCACGCTCGATTTTCCCGCCAACCGTTTTCTCAGCGAGGACGGCCGCCTGACAGCAGACGCGTCGGCGAGCGCCCGTCGCGGCGAAGCGATTTTTGCCGCTCCGGGTGCCTGCGCGACGTGCCACAAGCCGGCGGACTATTTCGTCGATCATCTGACCCACGATGTTGGCACCGACGGTGTGTTTGAAACGCCGAGCCTGCTTGGCTCCGCCATCACCGCGCCGTATGCGCATGACGGCCGGTTCGACACGGTGGCGGAAGCGGTCGATCACTTTGTTGGTTGGCTGCGTCTTGATCTGGACGCGGCGGCAAAGGCCGACCTGTTGGCGTATGTCGAGGCGGTCGGGGTTGCCGAACGGACGGAAGCTTTGAACGAGGAGCAGGCGCTAAGACAACGCTTCTCTGACTTTGGCGATCTGATGGCGCGGCTGATCGCGCTTGATGATGCGGCGCTTACGACGCTGGCTATCGGCCACATCAACCGCTCGTTCAAGGCGATCCAGATGTACTATCGCGACCCGCCACAACGCCCGACACGAAAAGTTTTGGGCGCGTGGATGGAGGCATTGCGCGTTGTTGAGCGTCACGCGGAGGCCAGCGAATCCGATGCCGCGCGCGAAGCGTTGGGCGCCTACAACGTTCGCATCGACACCGATGCGCTTCCCCTGTCTAGTCAGGAAACCGACGGCCACTCGCGCTATTGACGGTTGTCAGCCCAGGCTGTGGCCGCCGTCGACCACGATGACACTCCCGGTCATAAATCGCGAAGCGTTTGACGCGAGCAGGAGAAGCGCGCCGTCGAGATCTTCCGGTTGGCCCAGCTTGTGTTGCGGGATTTGAGTGGCGATGACCTTCTGCCCGGCTTCGCTGGCGAAAAAGGCGCGGTTCATGTCGGTCTCGACATAGCCTGGCGCAATCGCGTTGACCTGGATGTCGTGGCGCGCGAGTTCGGCTGCGAGCGCGTGGGTCAAGTGGATCAAACCGGCTTTGGCGGCGCAGTAGCTCGACAGCTGGCCAAGCACGACCAGACCGCCGATCGATGCGATGTTGATGATCTTGCCGCCATGGCCGTGCCGTGCCATGCGTTCCGCCGCCTCGCGCGCCATGAGCCACGCGCCCTTGAGGTCGGTGTCGATCACCCTGTCCCATTCCTCTTCGGTCACTTCGAGCGCCGGTTTGGTGACTGCGACGCCGGAATTATTGACCAGAATATGAACCGGACCGAGCTCGGTCTCGGCGCAATCGACCGCTTCTTGAACGCTCGCCGCCTTCATCACATCGAGCGTGACTGGCAATGCCCGGCCGCCAAAGTCGGCGATTTCCGCGGCAACCTCGGAAAGCGCGGCGGTGTCGCGCGCGGCCAGCGCCACCCGGGCTCCGGCGCGCGCTAGGGTCACGGCGAAATGCCGTCCGAGCCCGCGCGATGCACCGGTGACGATCGCATTACAGCCTTCCAGATCAAACATTTGGCTCATGTCTTATTATCCCTCGGCCGACAGGTTGAGCGCCCGTTCTCGCAGCTCGTATTTGAGAATCTTGCCCGTCGAGGTTTTTGGCAGGGGTCCGAACAGAACGCTTTTCGGCGCCTTAAAGTGCGCAAGGTTGGACCGGCAATAATCGATAATGTCGGATTCTGAAACGTCCTTGGCGTTTTCGGTCAATGTGACAAAGGCGCATGGCGTTTCGCCCCATTTGTCATCGGGCCGCGCGACCACCGCGGCTTCCATCACCGACGGGTGGCGATACAACACCTCCTCCACCTCAAGCGAGGAAATGTTTTCGCCACCTGAAATGATGATGTCCTTCGACCGGTCCTTGACCTCGACATAGCCGTCCGGGTGTCGCACCGCCAAGTCGCCGGTGTGAAACCAGCCGCCGGCGAAGGCTTGGCCGGTTGCTTCCGGGTTTTTCAGATAACCTTTCATGACGGTGTTACCGCGCAACAATATCTCGCCCAGGCTTTCGCCGTCGTGGGCCAATTCGGCGCATGTCTCCGGGTCGCCGACGATGACTTCTTCAAGCAGCGGATAGCCGTGCCCTTGGCGCGCCATCAACCGCGCGCGATCTTCGAGCGCCATGTCGGTCCAATCATCCTGCCCGGCGCAGATCATCGACGGGCCATAACATTCGGTCAGACCATAAAGCTGCGTCACAGTAAAACCGAGCCGTTCCATGCCCTCGATCACCGCGCTCGGTGGCGCCGCGCCGCCGGTGAAGGCCTCGCAGCGGTGATCGAAAGCGCGCCGCGTCTCATCCGGCGCGTGCATCAGCATATTGAGGACGATCGGTGCGCCACAGAATGTGGTCACCTGGTGCTCGGCTATGGCTTCGAAAATCGGCTGCGGTTCGACGCGCCGGAGGCACACGTGGGTGCCCGCCACCGACGTCACGGCCCAGGGGAACGTCCAGCCATTGCAGTGGAACATGGGCAGCGTCCAAAGATAGACGCTGTCGCGGCGCAGCTCGGTCGCGAATGCGTTGGACAGGGCATTCAAATAGGCGCCGCGATGGTGATACACGACGCCCTTCGGATTCCCGGTGGTGCCTGACGTGTAGTTGAGTGCTATGGCGTCCCATTCGTCGTGCGGACGCACCGGCTGAAAACCGTCGTCGCCATCGCCGAGAAACGACTCGTAGTTGATCTCGCCGATCGCATCGCCGCCATGCGCCGGATCGTCGACGTCGATTACGAGAGGCGGCGCGTCCAAGCTCGCCAGCGCCGGCTTGACCACTGGCGCGAACTCGCGATCGACGATCAGGATCTTGCTGGCCGCGTGCGACAGAATGAAGCCGACCGTCGCCGCATCTAGCCGCGTATTGATCGCGTTTAGCACAGCGCCGGTCATCGGCACGCCGTAGTGGCATTCCAGCATCTCGGGAATATTGGGCAGCATAACCGATACCGTGTCGCCCCGACCAATACCATGAGAAGCCAGTGCTGAAGCCAAATTCAGGCACCGCGCGTGCAAAGTTTGGTAGTCGCGTCGGAGCGCGCCGTAAATCACCGCGGTCCGCGTCGGGTACACTGTCGTCGCGCGATCAAGAAAGCTGAGCGGCGTGAGCGCCGTATAGTTGGCCGGACCCTTTTCGAGCCCCATATCATAAGGGTTGGCGGAGATTTCACTTCCGCGCGGGGACACCTTGGTCACGACCTGTCTCCATCGTGTGTATTTGAATTGGCGGCGCGCCCAAATTGCGCAACGTCACGCATTGGACGATCCGGCGATAGGCGCCAAACATAGCCCCACCAGGGGCGGGGCAGAAGTGGGGAGACCAGCCGCTATGACGTCAAACGCGCGTGTCATGATCGTCGACCAATCGGGCGCGCCCGATCAACTCTTGGAATCGATCCGTGCTCAAGGGTTCGATGCGCTTTGCGAACCGGCGCAAAACCTATCTCCAGAGCGCGTTACCGCGCAGAATCCCGACCTGATCGTCATTGACAATCAGAAGGACGAGGCAGTCGGCATCGAGATTGCCCGAACGCTCAAGAAATCGCCTGATACCCAGGGCTTGCCGCTGGTCATGATCAATAGCGACCTCTCGGAGGCGAGCCAGGTCAGCAGTCTCGAAGCGGGCGCCGACGATGTTATCGGCTCGCCGATTAACGCGCTTTCGCTTGGTTTCAGAGTTCGGTCCCTGCTCAGGCTCGAAATTATGCATGCCGAGCTCATGCGCCGGCGCAATACCATGGAGCGCTTCGCGATCGATGTGCCGCCGGCCGATCTCGAGCGCTTGCCGATCGACGACGCGAAAGTCTTGATCGTCGGTGCGTCGCCCGACCTGACGATGATCGATGCCTTGAGTGAGATGTTCGCTCTTGATCGAGAATCCGATCCGATTGAAGCGTTGGGTCGCGTTGCCGGCGAGCGCTATGACTCGGTCGTGGTGGCGGCCGACAACAGTTCGATCGACGACGCGCTCGAATTCTGCACCGACGTCAGGCGCAACGTAGCGTATTTCAACCTGCCGATCATTGTCGTGTTACCGCCCGACGCCACCGAAGCCGCGACTGCGGCCCATAACGAACGGGTAAGCGATGTTCTGTTTGCGCCGGTCGACCCGCTAGACTTGCGCCAGCAAGTGGCCATTTGGATTCGCCATTGGCGCTATCGCACGCAGCTGGTGGATGCGGCGCGGGAAACCAAGTCGATCGTCACCATTGACCCGGTGACCGAGCTTTCAAGCCACGCCTTCCTGCACGACTATATGACTGATCTGATTGCCGAATGTGAGGATCGCGACCGGACGTTTGCGCTCTGCTACATCACGGTGCGCGATGTTGAGCAGATCAATCGAGACTCCGGCTATTCATCGGGCGAGCATTTGCTGCGCCAGGTCGGCCAGATCGTCAAACGCCTGGTTCGCGTCGAGGACCTCGGCTCGCGCTGTCGGAGCACCGAATTCTGCGTTCTCTTGCCGCACACCGATCTCGAGGATGCCGGCGTGGTGATCGATCGCGTCGCGGGCGTGATCCGCAATACGGAAATGCTGCTAATGGGCTGCACGCACTCCATTCGGCCGAACCTCGGCACGTCCGTGACCACATATCAGCCTGGCGATACTTCGGAATCGGTGCTGGACCGCGCGCGGGCGACAGTGAAATAATCGGCCTTCGCGAGGGCCGCCGTCTCGGCGCGCCGCGGAGACCGACAATGAAGATCGACGTTATTTCCGACACCATTTGCCCCTGGTGCTTCATCGGCAAGCGCCGGTTGGAGCGCGCCTTGGCGGAACATCCGGATCTGGAGCCAGAAATCGTCTGGCATCCGTTCCAGCTCAACCCGGATATGCCGCCCGAGGGCATGGATCGCGAAATGTACCTCCAAATCAAGTTCGGCGGTCCGACCCGCGCCAAGGAGGTTTACAGCGTGATCACGGATGCCGCTTCGGGAGAAGCGCTCGATTTTAAGTTGGACGAGATCGGCCGCACGCCGAGCACGCTCGACTCGCATCGGTTGGTTCACTTCTCCGAAGCCAGAGGCCGGCAGCAGGCGGTCGTCGAGGGTCTGTTCAAAGCCTATTTCGAAAAAGGCGCGGACGTGGGGTCGGCCGAAACCCTGGCCGCTATCGCGCGCGACGCCGGGCTCGATTACGATGAAGTGCTCGCCTATCTCGAAAGCGACGAAGACGTCGAATTGATCCGCCTGCGCGACCAGCGCGCACGGACCATGGGCGTTAACGGCGTGCCCTGCTTCATCGTTAACGACAAATACGCCATTTCGGGCGCCCAGGATCCTGAGGTCTTTCAACAGGTCTTCGCGGTCGCCCAACAAGACGAAAAAGCCGCGCAAACCCAGGCCGCCGCCGAATAGCGACGAGCGCCCTCACGCGGCCATTTCCGCGAGTTCGCTGACCAATTTGCCAAGCCCAGTCAGGCGCTCGCTCTCGCGTTGCCAGCGACGGCTTATCACCAGACTATGATCGGGACGCACGCGCACCGTGTCGGCATTACGGCCGATAAAGGCGATCAGTTTGTCCGGCGCGGCGAAACTGTTCTCGCGGAAGGCGACGACCGCGCCCTTTGGGCCCGCATCGACCTTTTCGACACCGGCGATCCGGCACAGGCGTTTGATCCGGACGATTTTGAGCAGATTCTCGACCTCGTCGGGTAGTGACCCAAACCGGTCGATCAGTTCGGCGGCGAAGGCGTCGATATCGGCGTCGGTCGTAAGGTCGGCCAGCCGTCGGTAGAGGCCAAGACGCACGCCGAGGTCGGTGACATAGGTCTCCGGGATCAGGACAGCGCTGCCCACCGCGATTTGCGGCGACCACATGTCGACCGGCTCGGCTTCGGCCGTGGTACCGCCGCGCGCGGTTTGCACCGCTTCCTCCAAGAGCTGCTGATAAAGCTCCAAGCCGACTTCGCGAATATGGCCCGATTGCTCCTCGCCCAGCAGATTGCCGGCGCCACGAATGTCCATATCGTGGCTCGCCAGAGTAAATCCCGCGCCCAACGTGTCGAGGGTCTGGATCACGTGCAGGCGTTTCTCCGCCGCGCCCTTGAGCAGCCGTTCCGACCGCACCGTGTAATAGGCATAGGCGCGCGTCTTAGACCGGCCGACTCGACCGCGAAGCTGATAGAGCTGCGCCAATCCGAACATATCGGCGCGATGAACGATCAGTGTATTGGCGGTGGGGACGTCGAGGCCTGACTCGATGATCGAGGTCGAGAGCAACAGATCGTACTTGCCCTCATAGAACGCGGTCATCGTGTCCTCAAGCCGACGCGCGGGCATGCGGCCATGGGCCATGGCCATCCGGATATCCGGCACGATGTGGTGTATTTCGGCAGCGACCTTGTCAAGATCCTCGATCCGCGGACAGATATAGAACACTTGGCCGCCCCGGTGTCGTTCGCGCAATATTGCTTCTTTTACGATCACCGGGTCGAACGGCATCACGAAGGTCCGCACGGCCAAGCGGTCCACCGGCGGCGTCGCGATCAAGCTCATCGAGCGCACGCCGGACATCGCGAGCTGCAGCGTGCGCGGGATCGGTGTCGCGGTCAGGGTCAGAACATGCACGTCGGCTTTCAGCGCCTTCAACCGCTCCTTTTGCGCGACTCCGAAATGTTGTTCCTCATCGATCACCAGCAAGCCGAGATCGGAAAATTCGATGCTCTTCGATAGCAGGCTATGCGTGCCGATGATGATATCGACCTTGCCGTCGGTGAGATCCCGACGGACTTCGGCGCTCTGCTTCGGCGGCACCAGCCGGGAAAGTTGCGCGATGCGGACCGGCACGCCGGCGAAGCGCTCCTGAAAATTAGCGAAATGCTGCCGACACAGAAGTGTCGTTGGCACCACCACCGCCACTTGCTTGCCGGCGAACGCGGTCACGAACGCGGCGCGCAGCGCCACTTCGGTCTTACCGAATCCGACATCGCCGCACACCAATCGATCCATCGGCTTTTCGGCGGCAAGATCGGCCAGGCAATCGTCGATCGCCCGCGCCTGATCGTCGGTCTCGGTGTAGGGGAAGCGGGCCGAGAACTCTTCGTACAGACCGGCCGGCGCATCCATGGCAGACACCGGCTTGAGCGCGCGTTCGGCGGCGACTCGGATCAGTTCGTCGGCCATGTCGCGCAAGCGTTTTTTGAGCCGCGCCTTACGCGCTTGCCAGCTCGCGCTGCCCAGCTTGTCGAGCGCCACGTCTTCCGAGGCTTCGCCGGCGCCGAAACGCGACAGCATCTCGATATTCTCGACCGGCAAATAAAGCTTGTCGTTGCCGGCATAGACCAGCAGCAGGCAATCATGCGGTGCGCCGCCGACCTCGAGGGTTTCCAGGCTCTGATAGCGGCCGATGCCGTGATCGATGTGGACCACCAGATCACTGGCTTCCAGGCTGGTTGCCTCGGACAGAAAGTTGGCCGCGCGCCGGGCGCGCCGCGCCGGACGCGCCAGACGATCACCGAGAATGTCGGACTCGCTCAAAACCACCAACGACGACATCTCGAATCCATGGTCGAGGTCGATGACGAGCGTCGTCACCACGCCAACCGGTGACGTCTCCACCTCAGGCCAGGTGTCGATTGTCTCGACCCGGTCGAGCCCGTGCTCGCGCAGCAGCGTGGTTAGCCGATCGCGCGATCCGATGGTGGTGCAGGCGACAGCGACTCTGCGGCCGTCGGCGATGGCCTCGGCGATATGCGCTTTGACCGCGTCAAACAGATTGAGGTCTTTGGTCCGGCGCTCCGGGCCGAACTCGCGCCCTCGCCGCGCTCCCAAATCTATCGCGGGCGATGCCTCTTCCGGCGGGCGGAACGGCGAGATTTGCGCGACGGCGCGGGTCGCAAGGCACTCGACCCACTGGTCCTGGTCGAGGTAAAGGCGCTCGGGCGGAATCGGTTTGTAAGCGGGCCCGCCCAAACTGGTTGGTGCGTCGAGGGCGGCGGCGCGCGCCTGGTAGTAATCGGCAATCGACTCGCGACGTTGCTCGAACACCTCGTCCACCAGATGGTCGAGAAACACCGCGGCGTTCGGGAGGTAATCAAACAGGGTTTCCAGGCGCTCATGAAACAGCGGCAGCCAATGCTCCATGCCCGGCTGTCGTTGTCCGGCTGAGATCGCCTCGTACAAAGTGTCCTCGCGAACCACGGCGCCGAATAGAGCACGATATCCGGCGCGAAACCGCGCGACCGACTCGTCGCTCAAATCGATCTCAGAGACCGGCACCAGGTCGATGCTCTCGACATTCTCGATGGTGCGTTGGCTCAGGGCATCGAAGCGGCGGATCGCTTCAACGTCGTCGCCGAACAGGTCGAACCTAACCGGCGATGGGGCTCCGGCCGGAAACAGATCGACGATCCCGCCACGCACCGCGTATTCGCCCGGTTCCATCACCGTGCCGACCCGCTGATAGCCGTTACGCGCCAGGAATTCTGTAAGCGCTTCAAGGTCAAGCGGCGCGCCGACTTTCGCGGTCCAATGAACACCGGCGATGGCGCTGCGCGGCGCAACGCGCTGGGTTATCGCGCCGACCGTCGTCAGCAGCAGCCGCCCAGGCCGTGCCTCGGGGTTCGACAGCCGGCTCAGACAGATCAGCCGCTCGGCGCAGATATCCACGTGCGGCGATGCCCGATCGTACGGCAGGCAATCCCAGGCCGGAAAGATCATCGGTTCGGCATCGGGGGCGAACAGGGTCAAGGCATCGGCGAGGGCGCGCAGACGCGAATCGTCGCGCGCAACGAAAATCATGTCGAGGTCCGGCGTCTGAGCGCGCAGGTCGCTGATCGCCAAAGCATCCCGGCCATCCGGGGCGCCGCCGAGCAACACAGTGCCCGGGGCTGCAAGCGCTTGCGCCAAATCGAGCATCAGGTGTCGCCGTCGGCCGCGGGTTTGCCGCGAAGCAACGCCATCACGTCATGATCAAAGGCGGTCGGGATCGGGACGCCGCGAACCACCCAGTCCCATATGTCCGGGTCTTCTTGGTCGAGCAGCGTTTCGAATCGTGCGAGTTGCTCGGCGTCGAACCAGTCGAGATGCCGGTCGGCGAACCGTCCTAGCAATAGGTCGGCTTCGCGCGAGCCCCTGTGCCAGCAACGGAATCGCAATCGCTTGCGGCGGGTTTCGATATCGGTCATGTCGGTCATGGCCGCCCGGATATAAGCTGTCCCAGCAGTGCTGTCAGCCCCGCAGTGCGGACTGTCGCCGGAACTTTCGAAAAAGCGTATTCACAGCCTCATGCGGCCGGAAATACTTAACCCCTTGTTCGCATCGGTGACCGCGTTGACCGGTGTCGGTCCACGGATCGCCAAACTGTTGGGCACGGTCGCCGGGCCGCGCGTGATCGATTTGCTGTGGCACTTGCCGACCGGCGTGATCGATCGGCGGTTTTCGCCGACCGTCGGCGAGGCGCCGGACGGGACGATCGCGACACTCACGGTCACGGTCGGCGAGCATCGGCCGCCGCATCACAAGCGTCAGCCCTACCGCGTTCTATGCCACGACGACACCGGAACTCTGACGCTGGTGTTTTTCCACGCCCGTGAGGACTATCTGCGCCGCACCTTGCCCGAGGGCGAAACGCGCTTGGTCAGCGGCCGCGTTGAGCATTTCGGCGGTGAACCGCAAATGACTCATCCGGACCACATCGCGACTCTGGAAGAGGCCGATACGCTACCGCGGATCGAACCGGTCTATCCGCTCACCGCCGGCCTAACCGCGAAACCGCTGGCCAAGGCTGTCGCCGGCGCCCTCGAACGTGTCGTGGAATTGGATGAATGGATTGATTCCGGTTTGGTCAAGCAGCGCGGCTGGCCTTGCTGGCTTGAAGCTATTCGGACGGTTCACCATCCGGATGCGCCGGAGGACCTCGATCCGGAAACCGTTGCACGTCAGCGCCTGGCCTACGACGAACTGTTCGCCAATCAGCTCGCCCTGGCCGTGGTGCGACTGCATATGCGTCGCACCGGTGGTCGTATTCTTGAAGGCGACGGGCGGCTGCGGCGAAAAGTAGTCGAGGCCCTGCCCTTTGCGCTGACCGCCTCGCAATCCCAGGTGCTGGGGGAAATCGTCGGCGATTTTGGTACCGAGCGGCGCATGCTGCGGTTGTTGCAAGGCGATGTCGGCAGCGGCAAGACCGTGGTTGCGCTGTTGGCGATGCTGGTTGCGGTCGAGGCCGGCTGTCAGAGCGCGCTGTTGGCGCCGACCGAGATATTGGCGCGGCAGCATTTTGATAGTATCGCGCCGCTCGCCGAGCGTGCCGGCGTTCGCATTGCGGTACTGACTGGCCGCGACAAAGGCAAAGGCCGCCAGGCCATCCTGGACGCGCTGGAGAACGGCGAAATCGATGTCTTGATCGGCACCCATGCGGTGATCCAAAAAGACGTTGGGTTCAAGGATCTCGCGTTTGCGGTGATCGACGAGCAACACCGCTTCGGAGTGTCCCAGCGTCTGCAGATGCAGGGCAAGGGTCGCGGCATCGATCTGCTGGTGATGACCGCCACGCCGATTCCGCGCACCTTGATGCTCACGGCCTATGGCGACATGGACGTGTCGCGGCTGACCGAAAAACCACCCGGACGTCAAACCATTACCACGGTGGCCATGCCGCTCGCGCGACTTGAAGACGTGGTTGCCGCGGTCGGGCGCGCGGTCGAGGGCGGACATCGCGTCTATTGGGTGTGTCCGCTGGTCGAGGAATCAGAGGTTATCGACCTCGCCGCCGCCGAGGACCGCTACGCGATGCTCAATGAGCGCTTCGGTGACGCGGTGGGGTTGATTCACGGCCGCATGAAGCCGACCGAGCGCGATCGCGTGATGGCCGGGTTTGTCGATGGGACCTTCTCGGTCCTGGTCGCCACGACGGTGATCGAGGTCGGGGTCGATGTGCCCGAGGCAACTGTGATGGTGGTAGAGCAAGCTGAGCGATTTGGCCTCGCGCAGCTCCATCAGCTGCGCGGCCGGGTCGGGCGCGGCGATGCGCCGTCCAGTTGTTTGCTGCTCTATGCACCGCCGCTCGGCGAGACGGCGCGGGCGCGGATCAACGTGATGCGTGAGACCGATGATGGTTTCCGTATCGCCGAAGAAGATTTGCGCCTGCGCGGCGCCGGCGAACTGCTTGGGACACGTCAGAGCGGCGTGCCGGAATTTCGTCTTGCCGATCTGACGGTTCACGGCGAGCTATTGGGCGTCGCGCGCGACGATGTGAAACTGGTGCTCGACCGCGATCCGGATCTCGACTCGCCGCGAGGCCAATCGCTGCGCATCTTGCTTTATCTGTTCGAGCGCGACCTCGCGGTCACGTTTCTTCGCTCTGGGTGACCGTTCGCTCGGCGGACTCATTGAGATCCTTGGATTCCCTGGCCCGCACGCCGTCCGACGATACCAGCGGTATCGCCTGCACCTCCGGCGGGCGGCGATCCGGCGGCGTGATGATACCGGCGGACATGACCATCTTAATGCCCTCCTCGACCGTCATATCCAGCACCACCAAATCGCTGCGCGGCACAAATAGCAGGAAGCCGGACGTTGGGTTCGGCGTGGTCGGTAAGAAGATGTTGACCACTGGGTCGGCGATGGTGCTTTGCACTTCGCCCTCGGTGGTGCTGGTTATGAAAGCGATCGCCCAAATGCCGCGCCGGGGATACTCCACCAGCACGACCTCGCGAAACGACCGCGACGAACTTTCCAGCACGGTTTGAAAGATTTGCTTGAACGCGCCGTACACGCTGCGCACCACCGGCATCCGATTGACCAGGCGCTCACCGCTGCGCACCACCATGCGGCCAAACAGGCCGGCGGCGAAAAAGCCGATCAGGGTAAGCCCGATAAACACCACGACCAGGCCGATGCCCGGGACATAGACTTCGATGCCGAAATAGTCGCGGAGATAGGTGTTCGGGTTGTAGGCCGGTGGGATCAGCGGCACCACCTTGCTGTCGATCAGCTCGATGAAACCGACCAGGATCCAGAATGTGATCGCGACCGGCGCGGTAACGATCAGGCCGGTTAGGAAGTAATTTCTGAGACGACCGAGCAGACTTCGCCGGTGCCGCCGCGTCGCACCTTGCTTACCGCCGTCGCGCCCTGACGGATCCTTTTCTGACGGCCGTTGGTCGGTCACTGCCACACAATTCCTTATGCAAAACCAAAGTCATATTGTCATCGACGCTGCAGGTTGCAAATGACCCCGTCGTCCGGGGATTTCAATCGCCAAAAAACTTGGCAAGTTCGGCGATCGTCTCGTCGGGTGCCTACTCGGGGATGAAATGGCCGATCGGCACGGCTTTGCCGTGCACATCCGCCGCGCTCTTCCGCCACACCGCCGCTGTTCCATCCCTGCCTTCCACGCATTTCCGCGGCGCCCAAGGGGCCGTCCATGCCATGCGGCTAGGAATCGGGCGGAAACCGGCATGCCTATTTGCGATGAGAGCATGGGCGCGCTATTCCTGACGTCCCAGCTTTACGGATGGCCAGCCTATGGAATTCTCCCTCGAAGAACTGCGCGAAGCCGCTGAATTTGTGCACCGATATGTGCCGCCGACGGCGCAATATGCGTGGCCATTGCTCGCCGCTGACGCCGGATGCGTCGTGTGGGTGAAACACGAAAATCATACGCCTGTCGGCGCGTTCAAGGTGCGCGGCGGTGCGCTCTATGTGCACGAGCTGCTTCAGCGCGAGCCGGGCTGCCCCGGCGTCATCGCGGCGACCAAGGGCAATCATGGCCAATCGATCACGGTGGCCGCGCGGGCCCAAGGACTGGATGCGGTGATCGTCGTGCCCGCAGGCAATAACCCGGAAAAGAACGATGCGATGGCGGCTCAGGGTGCTGAGCTGATCGTTCACGGCGACGATTTCCAAGACGCATTGGAATACGCGCAGGCGTTGGCAAAGGAACGCGGACTGCACATAGTGCCGTCGTTCGACTCGGCTCTGGTGCGCGGTGTGGCGTCTTACGCGCTCGAATTGTTCGACACCGCCGATCCTTTGGACGCGGTCTATGTGCCGATCGGGCTCGGTTCGGGGATTTGCGGGGTGATCGCGGTGCGCAACGCGCTGGGGCTTAAGACCGAGATAATTGGCGTGCAGGCTGAGGGCGCACCGTCCTACGCCCTATCGTTCTCGGCCGGGCATCCGGTCTCGACCAACAGCATCGACACGTTTGCCGATGGCTTGGCGACCCGGGTGCCGGTGGCCGAGGCAGTCGAGATGATCAATGCAAACGCCGCGCGCGTGGTCACGGTGACGGACCACGCTATCCTTGAAGCGCAACGGCTGCTCCTACGTGCCACTCATAACCTGGCTGAGCCGGCGGGCGCCGCGCCGCTTGCGGCATTGCTTGCCGAGCGCGAGCGCATGGCCGGTAAGACAGTGGCGGTGGTGGTGTCGGGAGGCAATGCAGACGCGACGAACCTAAAAATGCTGGTCGACGACGTCTCTGGGGTTGGCCGCTCCGCCTGACCCCAAGTCCGATCAATAGATATCGATTAAGCGTTAAATTGCGTCGCCGACCAATATCGGGCTCGAGCTCCAGTTATCGCCGGAGGCCGCCACGCAGCTCATGCCATTGGTGCGCGTTACCAGAACCGTCCACGTTCCGGTCTCGCTGACAAACAGCTCAACCACCGAGGCGCCGCGCTGGCCGAGGCCAAGCCCAATCTTTTCCTCGCCATAGCTCTTCTTGAGCTTGGCGACGGCGTCATCATGCGGCAGGCATACCGACATGCCCTGCGCCTGCACCTGCCCCTGTGCTTGGGGCGAAACCGCGCCGGTCACCACAAACGCGGCGGTTAAGAGAGCAGTCTTCCAAAAACGGGTCATGGCTCCCTCCTTTCAGGAGTATGATTGACCGTGACCTCCCCTGTGCTTCTGCACCTTATGGAAATAAACTGGGGGCCTCGCACCGAATGTTCAATGGCAAATCGATAAAACCAACAGTTCAATTCACGCTCACATAAGGTTGATTCAAGCCATAATTGCCTTGCTCATAATTTAGATAAATTTTTATGGAAAAATACTGCATCAATCTATTTGGTCCTTTTTTCAATACCATGCAACGTCGTGCGAGAATGTCTTTCTCGTTACTAATTTAACCCTGAAGATTCTGAGGTTTTCTTGAATAATCGCATCGGTTTCATTGTCACCATTTTCTCGTCGGAGATACGTCAGATTATTCCAACACTGACTCAAATTCTTTGCGCAAACCATTGATATTTGGTTAATAGCTCGGCTCAGACGCAAGCTAAGCGACGGTTTTGTTTGCCCGACCACATCATTCGTGTGGCGGGCGCGATCGACCGTGGCGGCGACCGCGCTGCTGGGTCTTGTGCTTGCGGTTCAAATTGGGGTGGCGCGGCGAAATCGCTCGGAGCGCGCTACTGAACCGGTTGGATCGCGGCGCGTTTAACCAAGCGCGGCAGCATTTGGTCGGCGCCATCGGGCGGTGGCGCGTCGTCACCAGCGACCGCGTACCACAATCGCAGCGCCGCTGTTTTCGCCTGCCAGCAGGGATCCGTCATTCCCGCACGTGCAAGTGCCGCCAGTGTCTCGTGCGCTGATGGGTCGGTCGCCGCGGTGTCCCGCGCCAACAAATAGCCGCCGGCGCGGGTCGCGCAGCGGCTACTGGACAACGCGTTTTGCGTGACAGCGAGGCTATCGCGCGCATTGGGTGGCGTTGAGCGCAGCTTCGCTAGGGCTAGCGCTGACTGTGGCGCCCCTTCGAGCACGGCGGCCATCAAATGAACTTGCAACTGACCGCGCTCTCTCTCATCAGCCTGCTCGAGATAGCAGCGCAAAAGGGTCTCGAGGTTCCCGGTCAGGGAAACGTCGCCGGGCGGCACGCCACCTAGGAGCCGGGAGGCGCTGTCGGGCAGGCTCGCCCACATGCGTGCGTAGTAGGCCGCGCCCTCGACCCGATCACTGCCCAGCAACGGCGCGCTCTTGCTTAACCAGCCAACGACCGGGTCGGTGCCGGCATAAACATGGGGATCGTCGCCCGATGCGGGACAGGCGAGAACCGCCGGTTCCGGCAGTTCGAGCGGTCGGTTTGCCAGCGGCCCACCAAACCCGGTAGGCGCCATTTCGGTCAGCGGTTCTCCGCCAAGGACAAAGTCTGCGTCGCCGGCGCGGTCAATCAGGAAGCCCAACGCCGGCAAACCGCGGCCGCGGGTTCCACGGCCCCATCCCTCGCCCGGAACGTCGAGAGCATAAACATCGGTGCCCGAACCATCGCGCAGCAAGCCAAATCCATTATTCGTACTGGCGCCTTGGGCCAGCGTCGCCGACTGATATCGATCGTCACCGCCGACATCGTCGAGGACGCCGACCGCGACGTCGAGTCCCATGCCCTGGCCAACGCCGATCGACAACCAGTACCCATCGTTTCCACCACCGTCGTGCAACAGCCCGACGCCGGCATGCGCGCCCATTCCTTGGCCGTATCGGGTGCCGTAATAGGCGTCGCCGCCAGCGCGATCGTCGAGCACGCCGATACCGTGGAAGTAACCCGCGCCCTGGCTGAACATCTCGGCGTCATACCGGTCATCGCCGGCCAGATCGCGTAGCAACCCCACGCCGCCAGCCAAGCGGCTGCGATATCCCGCGCCGACACCTTGGGCGTAACTCAAGGTGCCGCCGGATCGGCCATACGGATCGGCGATTCCAACTTTGGCGATGTACTCATCGTTGCCGGCGCGATCGATCAGGCCGCCAAACCCCAACGGACCACCAAAACCCTGGCCCCGACTGCCGATGCGATAGATATCGTTGCCGGCATCGTCGATCAGCGCGGCAAATCCACCAATCGCGGCGCCCTGCGCGAAAAGCCTCGCCGAATATTGATCGTTGCCGGCCAAGTCTCGAACCACCGAAACGCCGCCGAGGGCCGCTGCCTGGCCGCCGCCCGTGGACTCGTAAGTATCGTCCCCCGCCAGATCGAGCCGGAGCTGGAGCGTAAATACCGCGGCGGCATCGTTCTGATACTGGTCGTTGCCGCCGAGATCGACAATCACCAATGGCCCCCGCGATACCATGGCCGAGATGTCATACGTGTCGTCGCCGCCTGTATCGATTACCAATCCGGCCGCGCCCGCATGCCGGTTGGCTTCCGAGGTTGCGAGCACTACGGTTCCAATCGGCGATGTGAAGCGACGACCGGGAACCAGTTTCAGCGCGGCGGCGAGTTCGTCCTCGCTCCCGGCGACTGTGGCGGCCAGCATTTCGCGCACGGATCGCTCAATCGAAAACACCTCACGAACCGTGTCGTCGAGATCACCGAGTTGGAGCGCCTCGACCAAAGGCTCAAAGGCCGGCGCCGTGCGAGCAGCCGAGGCGAGTTCGGCAAGCATCGCTTCGCGATCACAGCAGCTTTCCGGGGCGGCGGCGTTGAGTCGTGCTTGAGCTGCGGCCACACCCTCGACGAGACTGTGAATGAACTGGCGGACCGACTCCGGAAGATCTTCCGGCGGGCTCCAACCAATCGGCGGCGCGCGTTGAACCCAAGGCTTTGGCAGATCGAGCAATTCGCTGATTTCGGGCGTCGCCAACGGTTGGCGCAGATAGCGAATTGAGGCACCGCCAAGCCCCAACGGCTCGTCAATATCGTCGTGGGCCAGCACATTCTCGATCAACCCGAGCGCGTCCGAACCAAGTCCGCGCGCTTCGAGCGCTTCCAGCACGGCGTCGTCCGCAAAAGCAGAGCTGCCGCCGGCAAGCGCCAGCGCAAAGCACCATGATCGGAGAAGAGATCGCCGGTGCATCAGTCTCTTAGGTAACAGAACCAATAGGCCGCGGCGACGAAGCCCGCGCCGCCGACGATGTTACCAAGAGTCACCGGTACCAGGTTGGCGATGGTCGGCATCAGAATTGGGTCACCTGCAATCCACAGCCCGAGTGGGATCAGAAACATGTTCGCGACCGAGTGCTCAAACCCAAGCGCGACGAAGGCGGTGATCGGGAAGACGATGGCAAGCACTTTGCCAGTGACGCGGCGGGCAGCATAACTAAGCCAAATCGCCAAGCACACCAGAGTATTGCATAGAATCCCGCGTACGAACGCCTGATCGAAGCCGAGCGCGGCCTTCGCCTGGGCGGCCCCCGTGGCGGTCTCCGCCACTGTGCCGGCGACCATGCCCGACCAAACTACCGCGACCACCATCAGAAGCGAGCCGACAAGGTTGGCCAAATAGACGATCAGCCAATTGCGCATCAGGCTGACGAACGAGATGTGGCCGTGCGCCCACGCCATGACGATCAGATTGTTGCCGGTGAACAATTCCGCGCCGGCGATCACCACCAGAACCAGACCGAGCGAAAAGGCGAATCCACCGAGCAAGCGAGTCGGCCCATACCCCAACTCGCTGCCGCTAACGGTAACCAGAAAAAACAATCCACCGAAGGCGATGAAAACGCCGGCCAGGATTCCTAACACGGACAATTTGGCGAGCGGCATCATCGCTTTGGCCGCGCCAGCTTTTTCCGCAAGCGCCGCCATTCGATCCGGCCGATAGGCGTCAATATCGATGTCGTGGGTTTCTGCCATATTGTCCCCGAGGCGGAGCATATGGGAGCCTGCCCCCCCTGCAAAGTCGCTCAATGCTTGACGCGTCGAATCCACGCCGAAAGGATGCCGCCGAGTTTATAGCTGGCCTAGATCGGGAGATCGACGCGATGGACATTGCCGTGATCGGCGGCAGCAACGGCTGCTACGCCGCCGCCGCCGACCTGTCCGAACAGGGGCATCGGGTTCGACTTTGGCGCCGCGACATGTCCGCCTTGGCGGCAGTCCGCGACGCCGGCCACATCACCCTGCGCGACCATCGTGGCCAAAGGGATGTGCCGATAGCAGTTGTCACCGATGACATTTCCGAGGCGCTCAGCGGTGCGCCGCTCATTTTGTGTCCGCTTCCGGCGCCGACGCAGCTCGATGTGGCGCGTCTCGTCGCGCCGCATCTGGAAGACGAGCAAATCGTGTTCATGCCGCCCGGGAGTTTTGGCAGCTACGTCGTGGCCTCGGCTGTCGCCGATGCCGGTGGGACCGCCAAAGTCAGCTACGCTGAGTCCGGTACGCTTCCGTGGCTGGCGCGCAAATCGGGACCGACAAGCGTGGCGATATCCGGTCGCACAACGCGTTTGCCGACGGGTGTGTTTCCGGCCGAGCGCTCGAGCGACGCCTTCGCTGTTCTCCAGGAGGCGTTCCCCGCCATCGAACAGCTGAGCGATGCGCTCGACGGCGCGTTAATGAACGCTGGCCCAATCATCCATCCGCCGCTGATCCTGATGAACGCCGGGCCGATCCAACATTTCGAGACTTGGGATATTCATAATGAGGGCACACAGCCGGCTATCCGCCGCGTCACCGACGCACTCGACGCCGAACGCATCGCGGTGCGCGAAGCCCTTGGTTATCCGCCGCCTCATTTCCCGTTGAGCGATCACTACAGCGCGTCGGGCGACGAATGGATGTATGGCAATGCCGCCCACGAAAAGCTGGTCGACAGCGGCGATTGGCGCGAGCCACTGGATCTGGCGGCCCACCGCTATATGCGCGAGGACGTGGCCTGCGGCCTTGCGTTCCTGGTCTCGGTCGCGCACTGGGCGGGCGTGCCAGCGCCGGTGGCAGGCGGCTTGCTGGCGATTGCGTCGGCGGTTGTCGGTGAGGATTTGGCGCGCGCGGGAAGGACCCTGGAAACCTTGGGTCTCGCCGATATTTCGCGCGCGGAGCTTGCTGCGCTTTTGACCAGCGGATTGTCGCCCGCATGACCGAGCGATCGCTGATCGCCGCGGCCGGCGCCGGGCGCATGGGTCGCGGGCTGGCGCACGTCTTCGCCTATGCTGGCCACACCGTCGACCTCGTCGATCTCAAAAAGCGGACCGCTGCAGAACACGCCGAGGTCGCCTCGGCCGTCGATACCGACCTGCGGCGCGGCCTTGGCGCGATGGTCGACCATGGCGTCATGGCGGCGGAAGGGCTCGACCGGATCGTTAATCGAGTGCGCTTGGTCGCGGCCGAGGATGCGGACGAAGCCCTCGGCCGCGCCGACATTGTTTTCGAAGCGGTACCCGAAGTCATCGAAGCCAAGCGTGCCGCCCTCGCCCAAGTCGGCAACGCCGCGAAACCTGATGCGATCGTCGCCTCGGCAACGTCGACAATCCTGGTCGAGGACCTCGCGCCGCTGATCACGCATCCGGAGCGGTTCTTGAACGCCCATTGGCTTAACCCGGCCTACATCATTCCTCTGGTCGAACTCAGCCCAGGCGCGCGCACCGCGCCGACCACCGTCGAAGCTCTTGAAACCCTCCTGAAATCAGTCGGCAAGGTACCGGTTCTATGCGCTGCCTCGCCGGGCTTTATCGTGCCGCGATTGCAAGCTCTGGTGATGAACGAGGCCGCGCGCCTGGTCGAGGACGGCGTGGCGACGCCCGAGCAAATCGACTTGGCGACCCGCTATGGCCTCGGTTTTCGCTTTGCGACCCTGGGCGTGGTCGAGTTCATCGACTGGGGCGGTGGCGATATTCTGCATTATGCCTCGGACTATTTGCGTAACGCGCTCGGCGCCGAGCGTTACGCGGCGCCGGAGGTGATCCGCCGCAACATGGAGTCCGGCGCCATCGGCCTCAAAACCGGGCGCGGGTTCCACGATTACAAAGGCCGCGACATCGATGCCTATCAACGCGAGACGATTGGACGGTTTCTCGACCTGCTCGACCATTACGGTCTGTTGAAACCGCCGGCCGGCGGTTGAGCGGATTATTTGCTAAGCATCGAGAGCAGCCCAATCCAGCCCCGCTTCTTCGGCCTCCGACAAATAGGATTCGTGGAGGCGGCTGATCAGCAGGCCGTGCGGCCCGTCCTGATCCTTAAGGCACAGGATGGTGGTTCGTCGGGCATGACGCGGTCGCGGGCCGAACTTGGCGCCGTCTTGCAGCTCTACGATCTCCGCGGCGACCAAGGCGGCGTCCTCGAAAAGCAGTTTCGTATGGGCGCGGAGCGTCGCCAGTTTGAATAACGGGTTCGTTCCGTGGACGCTCCGGAGATCCGTCAAAAAAGACGAAGCATTTTGTACGCCGCCGGACGGGAACACATAGGTCATGTCGGGATGGCAATACCGGCTGACGGCCGCAAACCCTTCATCTGTGTCCGGCAGTGAGCCGTTGAACCATTGCATGATGGCCCGGTTCGTTTCCGCCATGGTTTGGTGGACGCGCTCTTCCATCTGATTTCCGTTATCGGTTTCCGTTCAGCGTACCAAGATCAGCGCGAGATCCGGAACCAGGATCAAAAACGCGACCAGCAGCAGCGCGCAACCGATGAACGGCAGAGCGGCGCTGTAAATCTGGGCCATGGTGGTTCCCGGTGGCGCCACACCCTTCATGACGAACAGCAGCAGGCCGAACGGCGGTGTGGTGAAACTGATCTCCAGCGCCAGCAGCATGATCACCGCGAACCAGATCAGATCGAAGCCAAACTCGTTCGCCAGGGGGAAAAAGATCGGCACGGTCAGCAGCATCATCGACAGCTGATCCATGAACATGCCGAGCAGCAAAAGCGCGGCGAACATCGCTAGCAGGATCACGATCGGCGCTGCGTCGGCCGAAGTGATCCAGGCGATCATGCCGGCGCTGGCGCCCGAGAAGGCGAGAATCTGCGAGAAGGTCGCGGACATCATGATGATCAGGAACGCCATCACCGTGACCCGCAGCGCGCCGCGCAAGCTCTTGACGATGGCGTCCCAAGTCAGGCACCGGAACGCTGCGGCCAGCACGAGCACGCCGACGACGCCGAACGCCGCAGCCTCCGATGGTGTCGCAACGCCGGCCAGGATGACTCCCACCACCAGCGCCACGACCAATCCCATCGGCAGCATTTCGCGGAGCACCAGAGCGAGCTTCGTGAGGAACGGTATGGCCGGCGTCTCGTAGTGCGGCGCCAACTCCGGATTGATTTTGAGGCGGACGAAGATCAGCAGGCCGTACAACAAGGCGAGCACCAGACCGGGCAACAGTCCGGCGATCAATAGCCTGCCAACGTCGATCCGCGCCAGGCTCGCCAACAGAACCGCAAGACTGGAAGGTGGAATAATCATTGCCAAGCCGCCGGTGCCGAGGATCGGCCCGATCGACATGGGCGGTTTATACCCGCGTCGCGCCATCTCGGGCACGAGCAGGCTGCCGAGCATCGCGGTGTTCGCCATGCTCGAGCCGGACAAAGTTGCGAACATGGTGCCACCGAGGACCGTCATGTAAGACAGCCGCCCGCGCACGCGCCCGAGACATTTGTCCAACGCGTCGAACACCCGCAACGCGAGGCCGGTGTGGAAAAACAGCTCGCCCATGATCACGAACAACGGCACCGGAACCAAGGCGAACGAGGTGACCGACGCCATGGCGTTGCCGATCAACTGACGGATGCCGATTTCGCCGCCGAGAAACACCCAAGCGCCGACCAGATCGGCGATCAGAAAGGCGAAGGCGACCGGCACGCCGATCGCCATTAGCCCGATCACCATGCCCAGCATCAGGCAGGAGATTTCGATCCAGCCCATCGTCTCAGGCGCGCCCGGTTTGGTCCGGTGCGTCGCCATGAAGCGACGCGGTGCCCCGTAGAAACCGCCAGAATTCATAGGCCATCAGCAGGAACGACGGTGCGATCGGGCCGAACAGCAGCCAACGGGGCATGTCGAACGACCGCATGTCGAAGGCGTCGCGGGTGTAATTGAGGTACGCGGTTTCGCCCGCCGCCCACGCCACCACCAGGCAGGCGATCAGCCCCAACAGACACGCCATCTTGACCATCAGCCAACGCAAGCTCGCTGGCACAGCCGCCACGACGATCTCGACATGGACGTGACCTTGGGTGCGCAGGAGCCACGGCGCGCCAAGCAGTGTCGCGTAAAGCAGGCCGTATTCGCTCAACGCCAGTGTGTGGGCGAGCGGTTGAAGCCCGCTGGCGCGCAGCAGCACGTCGAATGTGATCAATAGGGCAATGAGGCCAAGGATCGCGGCGCCCGCGCCAGCAAGTACGACCAACAAGACATAATACGGGCCCCGTCGAGGGCTCCCCGCGCCGCTCGACGTTTCTGTCAAAGCCCTGACAGTCGACAGGCCGATTGCGCGAGGCGCAGCGGTATGCTCATTCCCTCGTCTTTCCGGAAATTTCCCCCGACGGCGGCGGAGTGTAGCGACCCGGTGGCGCCGCTGACAAGCCGCGACAGGCACCCGGCAAGACTTGCCGTGTCACGGAAAGATTCTGCCCGATCAATCGGATAGCGAGTCCTGGCCAGCCGGATTCAATCCTTGGAATCAATATCTTGTGGTTATGGCGCAACCGGCACGCAGATTGCAGCGCAACCGCTTACTCTTGGAAGAACTACAAGGGGTTCAGCGATGTCTGGCCAGAATTCGATCAATACCAATGTCGGGGCGATGGTCGCCCTGCGCAATTTGAACATGACCAACACGACGCTTGCCGAAGTGCAAAATCGGGTCTCCACCGGCCTAAAGGTGATCGGGGCCAAGGATAACGCCTCAACGTTCGCGATCGCTCAAGGCATCCGCGGCGATATCAAAGGCATCTCGGCGGTCCAGCAGGGGCTCGCCAACGGTCGAGGCGTTACATCGGTGGCGATCGCCGGCTCAACCGCAATCTCGAACATGCTGATCGAGCTTAAGGCCAAGGCCATCGAAGGTCTCAACCCAGGCAATACCAGCCAACAACAAGCGATCCTTGCCGCCGATTACGTGGAACTGGTCGCGCAAGTGCTCAATTTCGTCCAGAACGCCGAATATAACGGCGGCAACATCCTCCAGTCCGGCGCCAGCAACGTGAATGTCATCTCGGATACGTCCGGCGGCTCCATAACTCTGCGCGCGCAGGATCTGGAAGGCACCGCCTATAGCCCGCTTAACGTTCAGAACCTGACCAATACTTCCACGGCCTCGGCTGCCCTGACCCAGGTGAATACCATTGTGAACACGGTTAACACCGCGCTCGGCCAGCTTGGCGCCGACGCCCGCAAGCTTGATTTCCAGGATACCTTCTTGGCCACCATTTCGGATGCGGTCGAGGAAGGCCTCGGAACCCTGGTCGATGCCGATCTCGCAAAAGAATCAGCCAAGCTCCAGGCGCTTCAGGTCAAGCAGCAGCTCGGCGTTCAAACCCTGAGTATTGCGAACTCCGCACCGAACATCTTGCTCGGGCTATTCCAGTAAGACCGGCCGCGGCTTTTCGGGGGCCGTACAGGTGACGCGCCGGTTTGGCGCGCCAACCCCCTTTTTTGGCGAGGTAGCGCGAAGCCGCAGCCTATATTAAGGTCATAAGATGCGTGAAAGCAGCGGAATGACCTTGGTCGAACTCAAACTGAACGAGCGCCCCTCGCCTAACAACGACGCGCGAGCCCCGGACGCGACAGTCGATACGTTGGTGCTGCACTACACCGGCATGAAGAGCGCCGAGGCCGCGCTGGAACGGCTCTGCGATCCGGAATCGAACGTTAGCGCGCATTACCTGATCGACGAGGAAGGCAAGATCTCTCGTCTGGTGCCGGAGCTCCGGCGGGCTTGGCACGCCGGGGTCAGCTCGTGGGCGGGTGAGAGCGATATCAATGACCGATCGATTGGCATCGAGCTCGCGAATCCAGGTCACGAATTCGGTTATCGGCCGTTTTCGGAACCTCAGATGGGCGCGCTCGAACAATTGGCGGGCGACATTCTCTCGCGCTACGACATCCCGGCCCGTCGCGTTCTCGGCCATTCCGACATCGCTCCGTCCCGCAAGCAGGACCCTGGTGAATTTTTCGACTGGCGACGATTGGCGCGCAAAAGTATCGGCGTCTGGCCCGAGGTCTTGGCTCAGCCGCGGCAAGGGGCGACGCTGGGTCCGGGCGACAGCGGCATGACGGTGGGCGAACTTCAGTCGGCGCTCGCGGCCTTCGGTTACGGTATCTCACCAACCGGTGACTATGACACTCAGACCACCGACGTGGTGCTGGCGTTCCAGCGTCATTTTCGCCCGCGCGTCGTCGACGGTGCCTACGATCCTGAGAGCGAGTCGATCCTGCGCGCGCTGCTGCGCATGGTGATGTAACGGCGGAATGGCCGACGCGGGTTCAGCTCGCCAATTCCCGTTCAACGTAGTCCAAACGGTCCTGGCCAAAAAACATTTCGTCGCCGACAAACATGGTCGGCGCGCCGAATATGCCGCGGTCGACCGCGGCGGCGGTCGCCGTCTTGAGCTTTTCCTTGATTGCCGGTTCTTGGGTTCTGGCGGCGAATTTCTGGGCGTCCATACCGGCTGATTGCAGCACCTCGGCAATTACCTCGGGCTGAGACATGTCCTTCTGGCCCACCCATATGGCCTGATAGACCACGTCCATATAGGGCTTGAGCTCGCCGTCGTCTTGCGCCGCAATCGCGCCGCGCATCACGTGGAGGGTGTTCACTGGAAAATGCGGATTGGATTCATACGGCACGCCGTAGTGCGCCGCACAGCGTGGAATATCCCGGCTCATATAGTCGCCTCTGGGCGGCAGCGCGACGGGGGTTGTGCTTCCGATTGTCTGAAACACGCCACCCAATAACATTGGTCGGTATTCCAGTTGAGCGCCGGTGCGATCCGCGATCGCCGGGAGCTGTGTATGAGCTAAATAAGCGGTCGGACTGCCGAAATCGAAATAGAACTCTACTGTCTTGCCCATAACAGTCTCCGATGCTCTTGCGCCCGCCGAGTGCGACGGCCATCTATTTTTGCGATCCGGAACAAACCAATCGCGGTGGCCGGCGTCAATTGCTGATCGGCGGCGCGCCCCTGCGAAATCGGCATATCTAGGATCCGCCGTAAGGGGTGTGCCCGGCGCCCTTCGCGGAAGGCGGGCCAGTGGCGCGAATTGGAACCATGTGGAAGATCGTCATCGCATCGACAGGCTGTTTCGCGATAGCGTCCGTCGTGGTCGCGGCTGGACTGCTTCGGGCGGCGGAACCCGATGCCATTAGCGGCGCCACCATGCGGGAAGGCGAGATGACCGAACAAGGCAGCGCGCTGCGCATCATGAAGGCGGTTCAGGCCCACGCCGCGGCGAACGGCAACGATAGAGTGCCCGTGTTCTCTCCGTGGGAAGTGTTGCTCGCGGACGGTGATCCCACGACGTTTGCGCCCAGCCGCGTGCTACCACCACCGGGACTGGTCAGCGCTTCGAGCGAAATCTTCGATGTTTCGATGCTTCAGGCGGAAGGCTATCCGGTGGTCACCTGGACCGTAAACGACCCCGCGCGCATGGCCGATCTGATGCGCCTCGGTGTCGACGGCATTATCTCGGACCGGCCGGACCTGCTGCGCTCGGCGGCCGAGCGATTTGATCCTAGCCTGATCGGTCCGGATGGCTTGATCGATATCGATCGCTTGGACATCCAAGGGCATCGCGGCGCGCGCGATCTTCGTCCCGAAAACACGCTTCCGGCGATGGAAGCCGGGCTCGACCATCTTGTGACCACCCTGGAGACCGATACCGGCGTCACGGCTGACGGGGTCTCGGTGCTTTCGCACGATCCCTATCTTATGGCCGGCAAATGCCGCCGCGCGAATGGCGCTTCCTACGATGAGTCCGACGAAGTCCTGATCAAGAATGTCACGGTTCGAGAGCTACAATCTGATTTTGTCTGTGACGGTTTGGTGCGCGACGACCAGCAAGCCAACGACCTTGACCTTTCGCCGGCAGCGGTGGCGTTCGCCGACGGCGCCGGTCTGCCGCATCCCTATGCCGTGCCGACATTGGCGCAGCTATTCGATTTCGTCGCGTTTTACGCCGACTATTACCGGTCGGGCGCTGGCGCGTCGCACGATGACGCTAAACGACGCTGGAAAAACGCCTCACGTGTTCGCTTCAATATTGAGACAAAGTTGAACCCGCGTGGTGATCGAGACGAAAAAGGCATTGTTTTCGCCGATCGCACCGCGGGTGCGCAGGCCTTTGTAAACGCGCTGGCGGGCACGGTCTCAGCCCGTGGACTGCAAGACCGCGCCGATATCCAAAGTTTCGACTTTCGGACACTGCTGCTCACCCACGAACAGCATCCGTCGATCCGCACGATATTTCTGTTCGGGGATTTTCCAAAGATCGGCGATGTGGGCGATGGCACCAATCTTCAAGACGAGAACGGCGAAAATACGCCGTGGCTCGCCGGCATGTTCTGGCCTTACCGCGCCACTTCGAGCGGCAAATCGGAATGAGCGCCGCGGGAGTCGGTCTCGCTCTATGTCAAGCTGCTTCGGCCAATCGTTGCCGCACCCACGCGACGCGATCGTGGCCCCAGAATAGCTCGTCGCCAACCACGAAACTGGGAACGCCGAACACGCCTTGCTCCATGGCTTCGCCGTGAATTCGATCGAGTTCGGCTTGGCCCTCGCCCGCTAAATAGGCATCGAACTCACTCGCGTCGGCGCCCGCCTGTTCGAGAACATCCTTAATCAAGACCGGTTGCTCGATGTCGAGGTCACGCAGGAAGAAGCGTTGGAAGACGGTGTCGTGGTACGCGCGGAAGCAGTCTGCTTTCTGCGCATACAGCATGCCGATGGCGGCGATCGAGCTATCGAAAATCTTTTGCGGGCCGAGCACCGTTATCCCCCGTTTGTTCGCAAAGCGGCGGACGTCTTGATAAAGATATTTCACCTTGCGCCACTGGGCCTCGCTGCGCGCGTCGACGTCGCCGAACACCGATGGGATATCCAAAACGAACGGACGCCACTCGAACTTTACACCCAGTTCATCCGCCAACTCGTAGGTCGGGTCCTTCGCGAGATACGCGTATGGGCTCTTATAATCGGTGTAGGCGATCACGGTTTTTGGCGGCATGGCGTGCTCCGATGAGGTCTCGCTCGCTTGTAATCCGCAATCCGCGGCCGGTGCAAGGGCGCTTGATCCGCCGGCGGTGGGCGGACATATTCCAGCGCACTGGTCAAAGGGAGTCGGATGAATGAGCCCGAAAGCGAGCGAAACCGCTGACGCGCTATCAAAAAAAATGAGCGAGCCGCCGCGGGCTCACGACGGCCCGCCCGAGCCCGAACAGATCTTGTTCGGCACCAGCGAGCCGCCGGCATTCCCCGAAGGCAATATTTTTCCGATCGAGTGGGACATCGAGACGCCCAAGCTGGTCGATATTTATGAACAGTCGCGCGATCCCGGCTGGTCGCCGGCGAGCCTGCCGTGGGACACGCTTAATCCAGCCGATTTCACCGCCGATCAGCGCTACGCCATCTCTTATTGGTTCACGCTGCTGTCCGTGTTCGACAGCTCGGGGCCGGCGGTGTTCGCGCGCGCCATGATCCAGACCTATGAGACGCACGAAGAAGACCCGATCCGCAAATGCTTCTTCTCGGTGGTGCGCGACGAGGTCAATCATGAGGAAATCTGCCAGCGCGCCATCACCATCCTGACGCCCGGCGGGCCGCTACGGCACAACCCGGAGACCGCGCTGGGCAAGCTCGCGCTGAATAATGCCAAATGGTACTACCACAACGGCGCGCGCTACTGGGAAGGCTTCAAAAGCGCGGTTCACAAATACCCGCTGGCCATCCTGTTCACCTCGTTCTTGATGGGCGAACTCGCCGCGGCGACATTGTTCCATGGTATGCACCAGCGCTCGACGATCCCGGTGTTCAAAGAAGCGTTCCGTTGCGTCGGCAAGGACGAAGCGCGTCATCTCGGCATCTGCATGGCCGTGCTGCGCAAACTGTTGCCCAACCTCAATGACGAGGAAAAGGCGACGATCACCAAGCAGATCCGCGCCGGCTACATCTTTCTCTCAGGCATCCTCTACGAACCGCCGGAATTGTTCTGGGAACTGCCTGATACGTTTCGCGACGCCCACCGCCTGATCGAAGCGGAAGGCATGGCGGCCGGCCTCGGCACCCTCAGTCTTGAAGAACGCGAGGAAAACTGGCGCACCGCCGTGCTGCGCATGAAAGGCATTATCGAAGGTTACGATATCGCCTTCCCCGCCATCCCCGAGATCGGCATCGACGGCGAAACCGTCGCCTTCGACCCCAACGACATCATTCCGGTTTTCTAGCATTCGGCGGTCCTAGGGCCGCATCGCGAAGCTGGACGGGCCCGGGGTTCGAAGCGGCGCGGTCAGATTGGCAAACTCGCACAGCAATGGGCGGGTGTCGCGCGGGTCGATGAGTTCCTCGACGCCGTAACGCTCGGCGGTGCGGAACGGTGAGCGGACGGCTTCCAAGCGGGCCTCAATGTCGCGCTTCAAGGCTTCCGGGTCGTCGGATTTTTCGAAGTCGGATTTGTATGCGGCTTCGATGCCGCCTTCCACCGGCAGCGAGCCCCAGTCGCCGGACGGCCAGGCGTAGCGGTAGTGGAACTTGGTGTGGTTGGCGTGACCCGCGCCGGCGACGCCGAACACTTTTCGCAAGATGATCGAGCACCAAGGCACATTGGCCTGATAGAGCGCGGCCAGTGCGCGGCAGCCGTGGCGGATGGTTGCCGCCTTTTCCGACGCGGTGCCGATCACGAAGCCCGGGCAGTCGACCAGATGCACCACCGGCAGATGGAAGGTCTGCGCCATGTCGACGAAGCGGGTGATCTTGAGCGAAGCGTCGGCGGTCCAGCCGCCGGCGTAGATGTATGGGTCGCCGGCCATCAGCGCGACCGGCCAGCCGTCGAGCCGCGCCAGGCCGGTGATGATCGAGCGGCCATATTTCTTGCCGATCTCGAAAAAGCTTCCTTGGTCGACAACCGCCTCGATCACCGGGCGCATCTTGTAGATCTTGCGGCGGTTGCGCGGCACCGTGTCGATCAGGAACTCCTCGCGCCGGTCAACCGGGTCGCGGCACTCCCCACGCGGTGGCAAGTCATAGATCGACGACGGCATGTAGGATAGGAACTGCCGCGTTTTCTCGAACGCTTCCTCTTCGCTCTCGACCTCGTCGTCGATGGCGCTGTTGGTGGTGTGGATCGAGCTGCCGCCAAGTTCCTCCTTGGTGACTTTTTCGCCGATGCGTTCGACCACGGGCGGACCGGCGACGAACATCTGTGCCTGTTCCTTGACGATCAGCGAATAGTGGCTGGTCGCCACACGTGCGGCGCCGAGTCCGGCGACTGGTCCGAGCGCCAGGGCGACCACAGGCACCGTCGCCATGTTCGCGACCACCCACTCCCACGCCGGGTTGGCCGGCACGTAGGTGTAGCCATCGGTTTCCAGCGATCTGACCGAACCGCCGCCGCCGGTGCCCTCGACCAACCGGACCAACGGGAGGCGCAGCTCGTTCGCCATCTGCTCGGCGGCGATCTGTTTGCCGCGAATACCGGCGTCCGCCGCACCGCCACGCACGGTAAAATCGTCGCCGACCACCACCACGGTGCGGCCATCAAGGCGGGCGCGTCCGAACACGACGTTGGAGGCGCGGAACTCAGCCAGCGAGCCGTCTTCGTTATAGGTAGCCTTGCCGGCGATGGTGCCGATTTCGTGCAGGCTGTCGGGGTCGAGCAGCGCATCGAGCCGCTCGCGGATGGTCAGGCGGCCATTGTCATGCTGCCGCTTGATCTTCTCCGGCCCGCCCATTTCCTTGGCCAGGCCCTCGCGCCGCCGCAATTCCTCTATCTCGGGCCGCCAGCCGCGATCGTCGCTCTCGTCCGCCTGATCTTTCACGCCGTTCCTCCGCACCTCATGGTCTTGTTATGCGTTCAGCATAGCTTTCCGCGTCGCTTGGTGCGAGGCGAGCAAACTTAGGCCTGCTGTGCGTCAGGCGCCGAAGTGGTTCGCCAGTTTTTCGAGGGCTTGGTCGAGCACCGCGTCTTGCTTGGTGAAGCAAAAGCGGGCGAAGTGGCGCACATCGCCGGTATCGTAGAAGGCGCTAAGCGGTACCGCGGTCACCCCGGCCTCGGTGGTGATGTGGCGGCAAAAATCGACGTCATCGCCATTGAAGCCGAGCGGGCGGAAATCGGCGCTGGTGAAATAGGTGCCTTCGGTCTCCAGGACCTTAAAGCCGATATCGGAGAGGCCGTCGCGCAAGCGATCCCTCTTGCGCTCCAAATCGGCCGACAGCCCGGCGAAGTATTCGTCTCCCTTCCCCAACCCAGCGGCGACCGCGACCTGCAAATTTGGCGCTGTGGTGAAGGTGAGAAACTGATGGGCCTTGATCACCGGTGCCAATGTCTCGGCGGTCGCGCACACCCAGCCGACCTTCCAGCCGGTGAGCGAAAAAATCTTGCCGGCGGAGCCGATCCGCAAACAGCGGTCGCGCATGCCTGGAAAGGTTATCAGCGGGTGATGTGCGCGGCCGTCAAACAGCAAGTGCTCATATACCTCGTCGCACACCGCATAGGCGTCGTGTTTGACCACCAGATCGGCGATGAACGACAATTCATCGTCGGTGAAAACCTTGGACGCCGGGTTCATCGGCGAATTGAGCAGGATCAGTTTGGTGCGATCGGAAAAGGCGGCGGCGAGCGCCTCGCGCGGCAGTTCCCAATTGGGCGGTTCGAGCCGGACCAATTTGACGTCGGCGCCGGCGCGTCGGGCGATCGGCAGGTAGCTGTCGTATAGCGGTTCGAGCAGCACCGCCTCGTCACCCGGTTCGAGCAGACCGAACAAGCAGCCCGCCAGCGCCTCGGTGGCGCCCGATGTCACGACTACTTCGTTGCGCCAATCGAAATCGAGATCGTAGAAATGCTTGGCGTGCGCCGCGATCGCTTGGCGCAGTTCGACGATGCCCGGCATCGGTGGATATTGATTTGGGCCGGCCACTACGGCCTCGGCGGCCAGGCGGCGAATGTCTTCCGGCCCGTCCTCGTCGGGAAAGCCCTGGCCGAGGTTGATCGACGCATGCTCGCGCGCGAGCAGCGACATCACCTCAAAAATGGTTGTTCCGAGCCCGGCAAGGCCAGGATTGGCCGGTTTCACTGGCCCGCCTCCACGTAAATGGAGCGCTAAGGAAGCGGCTGTGAATGCCTATGTCAAATCAGAAGATGCGCCGCTCTTACCACTGACGGACTCGGCCGACGTCGAGGTGGATGAAATCCGACTTGGCGTAATAGCCAACGCCGCCGCCCTGTAGCGCAATCGCCGCCGTACGCAGCTCGGTGGTCTGGCGGCCGGGGAGCCGAATGTCGATCGCCCTGCCGGTCATGTGCAGGCTTTTCTTAGCCACACCCGATCCTTTGTCGCGCAGCATCTCGTTGGTCTTGGGAGACCGGTACCCGCTGATTACGTCGAACGGCTCGTCCGAGCCCATGGTGACGCGGAGCGCATGCAAAAGGTCGAGCATTCCCAAATCCATTATCGCGACGTCCCCGGTGCGGTGGTCGCGCAAGATTTGGTCGATCTCGGACAGTGCGCCCCCGCGGTAGCCAGCCGAGTCCCAATAGGTGCAGTTCAGCGATTCGCCGGTGTGGGTGTGGCGAAACGCCAGTGATCGTGCCTCTGTCGCCGCCCAAACACGCGGAGCGTGCAAGGTGAGTGCGCCGGCGCCAATCCATCCCAATAGCTGGCGGCGGCCGACTGGCTGCGTTTTCGCGTATGTGGTCATGCTGTTCTCGACTCTTCGTTTGGCCAATTCGATCACCTCACTCGAGCACCATCTAGGTCAACGGTGTCACGCAATAGCGATGGCTGTCACGTCCATAACATTTTCTACCTTCTCCTAGGGCTGTACGGCAGGATCGTCAACATGGCAGGCGTACGGCTCGGTCGCGCTGTCATCAACTTCGTCCAGGCGGTCGTGCGCGTACAAGTCGTTTCGGAACTGCACTACTCCGTCGCGCCCGGCCCACGCCGTGAGATAGATGAAGATCACCGGGACCGGGGTCGGCAATCGCACCGGTGTTCGAATGCCGCTCGCGGCCGTTGCGCGAATGCGCCCATCGGGCCACTGCGGTTCGTCGGAAAGCAACCAGACCGCGAGGTCGACGGCGCGATCAAGTCTTACGCAACCGGAACTGAACGCCCGGGGCAAGCGTTCGAATAGGGTCCGGTTCGGTGTGTCGTGAAGGTAGACGTCGTACGGATTCGGGAACAGGAACTTGACCGTTCCGAGGGCATTTTTTGGGCCCGGCTCCTGGCGCAGTTTGATCGTGGTCGGCAAGTCCGCCCAATTGATGGCCGCGGGGTCAATTTCGGGCGCGCCGACGGCCCAGCTTGCGAATGCTCGGATACCCCGGTCAGCCAGATAGTTAGGGTTTTCGAGCATTTTTGGCGCTATATCACGCCGCGCGATCTTTATCGGCACCGTCCAGTAGGGGTTAAACACCACCTCTCGAATCGCCGAGCGCAACTCAGGTGTTTGGCGCGTTTGCCGACCGACAATCGCCCTGCTACGCAGCGCCGTTGCCCCATGGTCGATCGCGGCAGTTTCGAACGCCGGGACTTGCACCAATACGAAACGGTCAGGCCAATGCGGTAGGTTGCGAATGCGCAAAAGGTTACGTCGCAACATGGCAGCCCGCTCGGCAGCCGGAACATTCAGCGCTGCGCGGGTTCTGGGGCCCACGACGCCATCCACGACCAAGCCATGTCGCGCCTGGAAGCGTCGAACCGCATAATCGAGAGGGGGATCGTAGGGCCCCTCCGTCGCCTTCGGTTCCAGACGATAGTCCCCGGTAACCCGCAGCCGTTCGCGCAGCACCGTCAGACGCGAGTCGATCGCTCCCAGCTTCAATGACGGGCCGTTCCGCAACTTTGGCCAACCGTCTGTGTTCGACAGGGCCTCGTATGTTTTCATCGCTGCTTCGGTTTGCGCCAGGTCGGGCAACAACGCCTGCGCCGCGACCATAACGGGCATGCCCAGCGTGCCGGCACCAATTGCGGCGGCGAGTATGAGCCGACGGATCGCCGGGCGATTATTCAGAACTCTAGGCATTGCCTCAAATTGATCCCAGTCGTGCCCCAGGTTCATATTCAAGTGTGACATAGATCACAGTACCCCGGTGACCAACCTAACAGCCGGGACCACCCGGGCATCGTACAACACCCCTCGAGAACGACCTCCCCTCCCTGAGACTGATCGCCGCCCCTCCCCCCGGGGCGGCGATTTTCGTTTATTGGGGGGTGGAGCAAGGCTTGCAGGCGCCGTCGGGCCCCCGTTGCGTCAGTTGGTAGGACAAGGTGTAGCCACCAGCTCCATCGGGTGTCGCGGTGAGCACTTCCAGACAGAGTCTCTCGTGCGCCGGTTGCGGGTCGGTCCCAGGGCTTATGCGCAGAATGGCAGTGTTTGCGGTTCCCGCGCCGACACCTCCGATAAAGCCGAGCGCCTGTATATCGCCGGTCGTCGTGCGAACCCGCGCCCTACCGTGCTCATCGAGGCCCAGATAGTCGAGATAGTCATAGGTTCCGGTGGTCATTGGCCACGGATCACGCTCTACAAAATGATGGTTTGCCATTCGCCCCGGACCGTCCAAGGCCTGGATCTGACAGAAGGGTGGCCAGATTTTCCGCGATTCCGTGCAGCCGACCATGAACAGTACGGCCGTGGCGGCACAGACCCTCAGTATTCGCGGCGGTGCATTACGAATCATGGCAACGACGGTCTCGAAATTGTCTCGTTTCCCAACCTTGGATGTGGGTCTCGGCCCCCTGCCACGCTAGGCCGCATGGTGAAAATGGTCGGGTGAGGCAACTTGAGATAAGAACGGCGGCACGACTGATTTCGAAAGACCGCACCATGTCGGAAAATTTGGCGCAACTGGTCGAAGACCTTCGAACCCAAAGCGCGCTCGGCAACAAGGCCCGCATGGTGCAGCTCTGCGGCCAAATCTCGGCGATAGATCCTGGGAACCCCGAGGTGCTCATCACCACCGGGATGTTGGCCTGGCGCCATGGCAAACGCGACGAAGCGGAAAAACTGTTACGCCAGGCGGCGGAGCACCATCCCGACGATCCCGAGTGCCAGTCCAGTTTGGCGGATATCCTAGCCGCACGGGGCTCACATGCCGAGGCGATCGAATACTACCGTCGAAGCGTCGCGAAGCGCCCTGGCCATTCAAGTACCTTGCTGCGCGCGTCCCGCACGATGTTGAGAGCGGGCGACACCGCGGCGGCGATATCTCTGTTGACCGAGGCGGTTCACAGGGACGACATCGCTGCGTCCGGTTCGCGCGAGGACTTGTGGCGTGAGGTCGCGGCGCTCCACCTGCGCGAAAATCGGATTGGCGATGCGTTGTCGGCGCTTGCAAGCGCCCGTGGCACCGACGTGCCCGGTGTGGCGCAAGCGGAAGTGTTCGAGCAGGGCGACAGCCTGCTCGACTATTGTCAGAGCAACGGGTTCGAAGCGCAGGTGATGGACGACCTGGCAATGACCCGGATGAGCGACCCGGACAACGCGGCGGCCCGGCCGGCCAGCGCTTGTGCACTTGAAAACGTTCGCTTACTCGGGACTTCGTTCGTCCCGGTTACCGCAGACGGAAAATTCTTTGCAGAGGGCCTGGTGCCTAATCCGGAGAAAATCATTTCGCCCCTGGCCGGTGTTTACAACGACGTCGTCCAGGTTTCCGACGGTCGCAAAATCCTCGCCGCCGCCGACCGGGCGCAGTCGTTCGAAGGCGAGTATTTCTTCGTCGGCTTTCACGAGAATTTCGGCCACTGGATGCTGAATATCTTCTCGCGGCTGATGATCGCGGCGCGCTTTCCGCAGCTCAAGTCTCTGCCTCTGGTGCTTGGGCACGGCGTCGGCGATATGCATTTCGATTGCTTGGCACGTGCCGGTTATTCCCGCGATCAAGTGGTGATCGTCGAACCGGACACGATCTACGAGTTCGAAAAACTGTGGATGCCGTCGATGCTCTATCACGGATATCGGGGCGAACTTTATTGGACGCCGAAGATCGTCGATTTTGTGCGCGACACGTTGTTGCTGGAGATCCCCGCCGCCCCACGCTCTAATAAGCGCTATTACCTGTCCCGCCTAACGGCGCGGTGGCGGCGGTTGGTTAACGAGAAGGACGTGATCGCGCGGGCCGAGGCCAACGGCTTCGAGGTTATTGATCCAGCCGACTACTCGATTGCCGAACAGGCTGAGATGGCTATGGACGCGGAAGTCATCATGGGGCCAGCTGGCGCTGGCATGATGATGCTGTTATTCGCCGCACCGGGAACCAACGTTATCGAGATGATTTATGATTTTCCGGCGATGGACATTCACCCGACCGTCTGCGGGCACGTCGGCCTCCACTATCACCGCGTTCTTGGCGAGGCCGTAAGGCAGGGCGATGACCCGCTCAACCACGACTTTGCGGTGGATATTGCCGATGTCGAACGGGTGCTCGCGGAGGTTTTGAATCAGCCAGCAAATGTTTAGTGCGCGTTGAGCCCGTTCGGTTCGTACACCACGATCTTGCTGCCTGATGAATCTATGCCGAGCGGCAAGCTGATCAGAGTGTCCAAGCGTTCCTGGACCGCCGCTTGTCGTTCGGGCGGAACTTGGAACAACATGAAGCCACCGCCGCCGGCTCCGAGCAATTTGCCGCCGGTGGCGCCGGCCGAAAGTGCGGCCTCATAGATCCGGTCAATTTGGGGATTGGTGACACCGTCGGCGAGGTCTCGTTTGAGCGCCCAGGCCTCGTCGAGCAGTGATCCAAGTTCAAATATCGAGCGATTGTCGCCGGCGATAATTGCCTCGGCATCGTCCACCATTTCGACCATTCGCTGGATATGTCCGCCGCGCTTGTCGAGATTGGCGATCTGTTTTTCCGCAACGGTCGACGCGAACCGCGACAAGCCGGTGTAAAACAACAGGAACGATCCAAGCAGTTCTTGCGACCGCGCCGGCGAGATGATCAGGGGCTTGACCTCAAACGCGCCGTTCGACCGAAAATCGATGCGATTAAGTCCGCCATAGGCTGCCCAAATCTGGTCCTGCGACCCGACATGTTCGCGGATGACATCTTGCTCGATGTGGATCGCCTGCTGCGCAAGAGCCTGTTTCGTCACCATTCGGTTGTCGAGGGCATGCAGTGCGTGTAGCAAGCCGACCGTGAACGACGAGCTCGACCCCAGTCCGGTTCGCGCCGGTAAATCACCATCGTGATGAATCTCGAGGCCGGTTTCGACATCCATTTCGCTTAGCACGTGTTTTACCGCCGGATGCTCGATCTCCTTCACGCAATTCACCGTCTCGATCTTCGAATAGACGATGCGGTGCTTGTGTTCAAAAAACGGCGGTAGCCGGCGCACGCTGATGTAGCAATATTTGTCGATGGCGCAGCCAAGGACCGCGCCACCGTGTTCCGAGGACCATTTCGGATAGTCCGATCCGCCGCCGAACAGCGACACGCGAAACGGTGTGCGGCTAATAATCATGCTAACGCTGGCTCCCGTTGCTTCGCTTTCGCCATTCCGACGACGGAGCCCGCGCGCGATAACGCTTCGGGTGTCCCGATATCAAGAAATTCTCCAGGCCCGACATGCGCCTTAATGCTTCGCGCCGGGCGGGTTTGTAGAAAATCGCGCTCCAGCGACTCGGCGTTCTTTTCGTCCAGATGTGCGAGCGCCACCTGTGAGAAAAGATAAACCCCGCCGCTGACGAGACCGGGTCGGCTGGAAACGCTGCGCTTTTCGGCGAAGCTGCGCACCCATCCCTGTTCATCGAGCTCGACAGCGCCGAACGGCGACGTGTCATCAACCTTCACGCAGGCTAAACCGATTTCGGCCGGCTCGGTGCGGAATTGGTCGACGAAATGTTTCAGGTCGATGTCCAGCCACGTATCGCCGTTCATTACCAGAACCGGATCGCTGGATAGTCTCGCCCTTGCTTGGCGAAGAGCGCCACCGGTGCCCATGGGCTCCGCTTCCACCGTCCATTCGAAGGCGCAGCCCGGTCTCGTGCGGCGGCGCAACCTGTCGATCACCTGATTGGCCAAATGCCCTAGGCAAAAGACGATGCGGCGCGGCCGATCATGCTCAAGCCGATCGAGGAGATGGTCGAGAAACGGTTGACCATCGACGGGTGCGAGCACCTTGGGCTTGTTGCCCAATACGCCACGAAGCCTGGTTCCCAGTCCGCCCGCAAGAACCGCGACGTCAAGACCGGAAAGTGCGCCATTAGCCATTACGTTAGGCCTCGACCAATTCTGGTTGTTCCAAAAGGGCACGGCGCAACGTATGACGCGCCATGTCCTCGATATGGCGACGTGTTTCCCAGCCGAAGCGTTGGGTCACCATGTCGAGATATCGAGGGTTGCTGAAATAGACATCGAACGCATTGTCGCGAAACGCCAAGACCTCTGCCGCGCTCAATGAGTCCGTGCGCAACGGCAGGCAGTCGTAACTATGCTGTGAATAGCCCGCCCAGCTCCTCGGCAAGTCCCACCCGTTGGCCACCGCCGTGCGATGGAGCGGGGAGCCGGGATACGCCATGGCCGAATAAAAATTGGCAAATTCGCAATTGAGTTCGAGCGCCAGATCAAGCGTCTGTTGCATCGATTCATGGTCGTCGTCCGGCAGGCCGAAAATAAAGTTGCCGACCACATGGATGCCGGCGTTCTGTACCTGGCGCACGGCCTCGATAATGTCTTCGCCGTTAAGCGCCTTTGAGACCCCATCGCGCACATGTTTTGACCCGGACTCTATACCCAGCCCAAGCCAGCGAATGCCGGCGCGGCGCAGTTTGTCGAGCATCGCCGGCTTGATCGTGTCGATCCGCGCATAGGCCCAAATGTTGAGATCCAGATCGCGCTCTATCAGCAGATCGCATATCGCGGTGACGTGGCGTTCGTTGAGTACGAACATCTCGTCGATAATTTTGAAAGTGCTCACGCCATAGACGCCGTGGAGAAAGGCAATCTCGTCGACCACCGCCTCGGGCGATCGCATGCGATAACGGTTGGTGTCGAAGGGCGCGTTGATGCAGCAGAAGCTGCATTTGTAAGGACAACCAAGCGAGGTATAGATCGAAGCGTACGGCATGCGCGCGTCGAGATCGCCGAAGCAGTGCCAGTTGTGCGCTCGGTACCGTTCCATCGGCAACAAGTCCCAGGCGTTGCCGTGCAGGTCCTTGTCCAAATCGGCGATGAGGGGCGCCGGCGGATTGATGCGCGCCTCGCTGTCGTCCCACCAGACCAACCCCTCAACGTCTTCGAATTTCGTATCGTCGGCCTTCAGCTTGTCGAGCAGCTGCACCACCGTCGCTGGCCCCTCGCCCTTGCAGGCGAAATCCACCGCCTCTTCTTGCAGCGTCCGTTCCGGCAGGGCCGACACGTGGCCGCCGACAATCAGGATCGATTGCCCGGGGTTCGCCCGCTTGATCGCCGCGCAGGCTTGGCCTGCGCCGACCATCTGCTGGGTTGACGCTGAAGGCTGGTGTCCGAACACCACCATCACCGCGAGTCTGGGGGCCAGTTCGGCGACCCGCGCGGCTAACGATTCCGAGCCCAGCTCTTCGGCTTCGGAGTCGAGAATCGCGACGTCGTGCCCTCGATCGCGGGCATGGCCAGCTATGAGCCGGCACCACAGAGGTGGCTCAACGGCTGTCAGCTCCGCGCCGAGCGCCTGATAAATTGTGTCGCGCCCGCCCGGATTGATCAGCAGCAGGTCCAAGCCTGCCGTGCTCATGATCTTCCCCACATAAGCTTCAAGATAGTGCGATCGCGCAATTCGACAGCGTTCCCGACCGACAACTCAAATTCATGCATTCCCGTAAACAGTGTTGCGGATCATGGCGTAGCCCTTGATCAGCTCGGCGATACCGTCATCCAGGGAAAACGCCGGACGCCAGCCGGTCGCCTCGAGTTTGGCGTTCGATACGATGTAGTCCCGCTTGTCCGGATCCTCGCCGATATCGGCTTCCAGATAGGCGAACTCAGGCACATGCGCTTTGATCCGCTGGCACAATTCGATTTTCGAAAGATTGGCGTCGCTTAGACCGACGTTGAACGCTTGGTCCCGCATCGCTTCGAAATGGTCGAGGCCATGTATGAAAGTCCGGGCGACATCTCGGACGTGGATGTAGTTGCGCTTGAAATGGCCCTCGAACAAAACCACCGAGCGATCTGTTGTTGCGCGGTAAACGAAGTCGTTGACCAACAGATCAAGACGCATGCGCGGCGACATGCCGAACACCGTGGCAAGGCGGAAACTGATCGCGTTGCCGTGGTCGAGAACCGCCTGCTCGGCGTCCACCTTGGTCCGCCCATAGAGCGATACAGGGCGTAAGGGCGTTTCTTCGGTGCATAACTTGTCCGCCTGCCCGACGCCGTAGCCGCTATTGGTAATCGGCATGAGCAGCCGTTGGCCCGACCCGACCAGCTTGAGCAATGTCAGGACCGCGTCGCGGTTGGTGCTCACGGCGCCGGTTGCGTCGGCATCGCACATCGGCGCGCCGACCAACGCGGCGAGCGGGATCACGACATCGGCGTTCTTCACCAATGTGGCCAAGGTTGCCTCGTCGCGCGCGTCGCCTCGCACAAGCGAGAACGTCGGATCAGCGCACACCGCCGCAAGCGACGCCTGGTTGAACATGAAGCTGTCGAGGACGGTCACCCGGTGGCCAGCCGCCAACAATTCGGGCACCAGCACTGAGCCCAAATAGCCAGCGCCGCCGGTCACCAGGATGGAAAGCGGATCGGCCATGCCTCAGCGTCCACCGGACGCGTTAACAATTGGTATCGAGGACCTCGCGCAGCCGAGCGATTTGCGCGGTCAGGTCGTGCGGATAGTTACCAACGAAAAACCCATAGTCATGCACCGCCTTGGCGTTCGCCAGATCGCCGACGGTCTCATAGTCGTAGTGTTTCACCACCTCATGTCGGAGGAAGCAGCCGCCGGTGATGATGCGGAAACCGATCTCCGCCTCGCGCAGCGCGGCGAACACTCTATCGCGGTTGGGCGTTTGCTCGGGGTTGAGCACGATGGTGAACGAGAATGCCGAGCTTCGGCCGTTCTCACGCTGAACGGTGAATCGCGGGTCTTTCGCGAATTTCGCCTGAAACATCGCGAGATTTTGCCGCCTCACCGCCGTCATCGCCGGCAGCTTTTTCAACTGTTCGCGTCCGACCGCGCCGCAAAATTCCAGGGGCCGCACATTGTACCCGGGCAAGATGAACCGATAGGCCTCGAAATGCTCGTCATCGTGCCTCTCGAACAACCCGCTGTCGTCAGGCAACCCACGGGTCCAACCGTGTGATCGCAGGCTATGGGCAAGCTGCGCCAGCTCGGTATCGTCGGTGAGCAGCATGCCGCCTTCCATGGTCGACACATGGTGCGAAAAAAAGAAGCTGAAGGTGCCGATGTCGCCAAAGGTGCCGGCCTTGCGGCCGCCAAGCTCGGCATCCATCGATTCGCAATTGTCTTCGAGAAAGATCAGCCCGTGGTGGTCGGCGAAGGCGCGCAGACGATCCAGCGGCGCCGGATTGCCCAAGATGCTCACGCCGACGATCATCCGCGTGCGCGGCGTCAGCGCCGCCTCTAATTGATCGGCATCGATATTGAGCGTCTCCGGCTCGACATCGACGAACTTGAGCTTGAGCCCGTATTGCTGCAACGGGTGATAGGTCGTGCTCCACGAGATCGCCGGCACGATCACTTCGTCGCCGCGCGCCAACGGACGCTCGGACTTGTAGAACAGGCTAGCGACCGCGATCAGATTGGCCGACGACCCTGAGTTCACCATCACTGCGTGGCGTTTGCCGAAGTAGTTGGCGAACTCTTGCTCGAAGGCCTGGACCTCCGCGCCCATGGTGAATTTGCCGCCGGCGATGATTCGCTGGAGAGCGGCGATCTCTTCGTCGCCCCACGAAGACGCGGCCAATTCGTAAACCATGTTAGCGACCTGTCAGGTGATCATCGGCGGAAGGCAATCGGTGTCGAACCCATATTCTCGCAGCTCCGCGAAGGGCGCAGCTTGTGGAAACGTCGCCAGACACCAATTGCCGGTCAAAGTGTTAACTATCTCGAAAACAGAGTGGAGGTATATCTGGCGCACATAATTCAGTCGTATCGGAAACGGATGTGAGGCACGTCGGCGAAACAATCTCCTTGCGGCGACGTGTTGACGTTGGCCCCCAAAGTAGAGCCACAGCGCTGTCTGATCATGCTCGATTCTGATATCGCCTTACCAGATCCGCGACAAGCGAACGACCTCCCGGCACTGGAACGACAGGCGCGTCGGGTTCGGGCGACCTGCGTGCAAATGGCGCGCGACGGCGGCGAGGGACACCTCAGTTCGGCGCTGAGTTGCGTCGATATCCTGGTTGCCTTGTTCAACGGCTGGCTGCGCGTCTCGCCGGAATTGCTCGGCGATCCCAAACGTGACCGGTTTCTATTCAGCAAAGGCCACGCCTGCACCGCCTACTACGCGGTTCTGGCCGAACATGGTTTCATCGAACCGGAGTTGCTCCGGACCTATGCCAAGAGTGGCTCGGCACTAATCAATCATCCCTGCCGCCATGCCCTTCCGTTGCTCGACATGTCGTCGGGCAGCCTTGGCCATGGGCTCGGCATGGCGACCGGCATGCTCTACGGCCAGCGACTTTCCGGCGGTGACGCGCGGGCCGCGGTCTTAATGAGCGACGGCGAATGTAACGAAGGCGGTGTGTGGGAGGCGGCCATGTTTGCCGCGGCGCAAGGCCTCGATCGCCTGGTGGCCATCGTCGACTATAACGGTCTGCAAGCCGTTGGCCGCAGCGACGAAATCATGGGCGGCGCGTCGCTTGAAGCAAAGTTCAAGGCATTCGGTTGGGCGGCGAGCACGATCAATGGCAATGATATCGCCGCGGTCGGCGAGGCGTTGAAGGCGGTCCCGCTCGAGCGCGGAAAGCCGTCGGCGATCATCGCCAAGACAACGGGCGGCCATGGCGTGAGTTTCATGGCCGATCAAACGCTGTGGCACTACCGCGTCCCCTCGCCCGAAGACGTCTCGAACGCATTCGCTGAACTTGGCGAACAGCCCTTGCATGGGGCAACGCCATGAGACGCGCTTTCGCCGATACGCTTCACCAACTGGCCCGCGAGGACGAGCGCGTGATCCTGCTGACCGGCGATCTCGGCTTTGGCGTTTTCGATCAATTCAAGGAAGACTTCGGCCCGCGCTACGTCAATGTCGGTGTCGCCGAGGCGCAACTCATCGACTGCGCCGCGGGGCTGGCGCTTGAGGGCTGGCGGCCGATCGCCTATTCGATCGCCTCGTTCGCGACCGGGCGATGCTTCGAACAAATCAGAGTAGCGGTGGGGTATCACGATGCGCCTGTCGTCGTAGTCGGCGCCGGCGGCGGCTACACCTACGCTAATAGCGGCGTCACTCACCACGCCGCCGAGGATCTCGCTTTGATGAGCGCGATCCCGGCGATGACCGTCGTCGCCCCGGGCGCCCCGAGCGAGGTTTCCACGCTGCTGCCGCAGTTGATCGACCTCGACGGACCGAGCTACATCCGCGTCGGCCGTTACGGCGAACCCGACTACCCCGCCGAACACCCGGCGCAACTCGGACGCGCGCGGCAGGTGCGTGACGGATCAGAGGTCGCAGTGGTGACCACCGGCGAGGTGGCAAGCGAAGCGACTGCCGCGCTCGACGATCTGGCGGCGGAAGGCATCACGCCAATCCATCTTCAATTTCACACGGTAAAGCCGTTGGACACGGAAGCGCTCGATGCTCTGGCCGGCAGGGTTCACACGGTCATCGTTGTCGAGGAACATTTTCCGCATGGCGGTCTGGCGGCAGCGCTCTACGCGTGGAAAGCGCAGACCGGCGCAGAGCTCGCGATTGAGCGCTTGGGCCCGCCGCACGAACTCGCGCTCGGCGGCATGGAGCGCACCGAATTGCGGCGCCGATTTAATTTCGATGCGACGGCAATCGCCGACGCGTGCCGCATCGCATGGGACAAACGAACATGAGCCAGGACCTTTCCATCGTGACCTTTGGCGACGAAGAGCAACCGGCGCGTCGCCAGAAACTTGTCGACTTGCTACGCGCTTGTCCGATCCCGGACAACGAATTGGCGATGAACTTGGGCCTGTTCCTGACCCCTCAATCCCTGTCGCGCATCCTGTTCATGGATTTCCTCTATCGCCAGGTCATCGACGTTCAGGGCGTGGTGATGGAATTCGGCTGTCGCTGGGGCCAGAACGTTTCGTTGTTCACGTCGCTTCGCGGCATTTACGAGCCGTTCAACCGGCTGCGCAAAGTGGTTGCCTTCGACAGTTTCGCCGGCTTCCCCTCGGTCAGCGAAAAAGACGGCCCGCAAATGAAATCAGGCGCTTACGCGGTGACCGAAAACTACGCCGACTATCTTGCCGCGGTTCTCGATGTTCAGGAGCAGGAGAGCCCGCAGGCTCATCTTAAAAAGCACGAAATCGTCCAGGGCGATGTGACCGACACCGTGCCCGCATACCTTGAGAAAAACCCCGAAACCGTGGTGGCCCTCGCCTATTTCGACCTCGACCTGCACCAGCCGACGGTCGAGGCCCTACGCGCTATCGAAGGCAGACTCACCCGCGGCAGCGTGATCGGCTTCGACGAAGTCAACGACCCCGCCACCCCCGGCGAAACCGCGGCACTGATAGAGGCCTTCGGCCTCAAACGCTACGCCCTCCGCCGCTTCCCCCCAAGCGCCCGCACCAGCTACATCGTCATCGACTGACGACCGTGCAGAACTGGCCAACGTCAGCGCCATCGAATTGCGGGCGTGGTTTGTTTCTGAGCGTGTCAAAAAAGACTGGTGAGCCCGGCAGGAATCGAACCTGCGACCATCTGATTAAAAGTCAGGTGCTCTACCAACTGAGCTACGGGCCCACGGCCACCGATGGGCGATCCGGAACATAGGCACGCGCTTCGGGGTGGTCAACGGCGCATTCGGCTGGCGATCGTCAAAGCCGATCGGTATTCATGGCGCGCAGCGAAAACCTATTGCGCTCGGGCGGGCACTCCCAATATGGCAACGGGGCGAAGCACGATGTGCTGGGCGCCGCGCGGCGGATCGGGGGCTATTGATCCAGCGGCGCTTCACGAAATTTGATCGAGGAGGCATTACATGCGCACACATTTTCCCGCCATTGCCGGAGCATTGGTCGCCGCTAGCATCGCGATTGGCTCTGTTGGCACGGCCCTCGCCGCTGATGCGGACTTGCAATCGATTTTGGCGGCGCGTCCGGCGGAAGATGTGGCGCGCGATGTCTACCGCAACCCGGCCGAAACGCTTGCCTTTTTCGACGTTCAGCCGGGCATGTCCGTGGTCGAGACATTGCCCGGCCGCGGCTGGTATACGCGGGTGCTGGTGCCATATATCGGGGCCGGGGGGACGCTCTACGGGGCGGTCTACGCCATCGACCTTTACCAACGTGTGTTCGGTGAGCGGTGGGAACAGTTCAGCGAGCGGATTGAGAGTTTCCCTCAGAGATTCCCGGGCGAGGCCGAGGCCTATTCGGACACGCCGCCGGAGGTTGATACCTTTACCATCGGCCAAGCGCCGGATGCGCTGAACGGACAGCTCGATCGTGTTCTCCATATTCGCTCACTGCATCACCTGAACCGCTTCGAGCCACACTTGCTGGATGAAGCAGCCGCCGAGGCTTTTGCGTTGCTCAAGCCAGGGGGAATCGCCGGTATCGTGCAGCATCGCGCACCCGAATCCTCGTCGGACCAATGGGCCGGCGGCAACAATGGATACCTTAAGCAATCGCGGGTGATCGAAGCGTTTACAGGCGCCGGCTTCGTCCTTGATGCGAGTTCAGAGCTTAACGCCAATCCGAAAGATCAGCCAACGGAAGCCGACCGGGTTTGGCGTTTGCCGCCAAGCCTTCGGGTCGACGACGACGCGGTGCGCGAGGCCAACCTCGCTATCGGCGAGTCTGATCGCATGACATTGCGGTTCGTTAAGCCGGAATAGCCGGCGGAGGCGTCTCAAAGTGGGTCGATATCGCCGCTTTCCAGACCGGCTTCGAACTCGGTTCGGAATTGCGCCAGGCGGGCTTCGCGGATCGCCTCGCGGAGCGTGGCCATCAGCGCTTGATAGAAGCGCAGATTGTGCCAGGTGAGCAGCACCGCGCCGAGTATTTCGCTGACGCGCACCAGATGGTGGAGGTAGGCGCGGCTGTAGCCGAGGCAGGTCGGGCAGTCGCAGTTTTCGTCCAGTGGCCGGGGATCGTCGGCGTGGCGGGCATTCCTGATATTGACCGGGCCGCGCGCGGTGAACGCCTGGCCATTGCGGCCTGAGCGGGTCGGCAGCACGCAGTCGAACATGTCCACGCCGGCGGCGACCGCGGCCACAAGGTCTTGCGGCCGGCCGACTCCCATCAGATAGCGCGGACGATTGGCGGGTAGCAGGCCGGCGGTCAGCTCGGTCGTCGCGATCATTGCCTCCGGCCCCTCGCCCACAGCCAGACCGCCGATCGCGTAGCCGTCGAATCCAATCTCGACCAGGCGCTGCACCGACTGTTTGCGAAGATCAGGGAACACTGAGCCTTGAACGATGCCGAATAGCGCGTAGCCGTCGCGGATGGCGAACGCTTGTCTCGAGCGCTCGGCCCAGCGCATCGACAGGTCCATCGACTCGCCCGCCTGGTCCTCGGTCGCCGGGAATGGCGTGCACTCGTCGAAGGCCATGGTGATGGTGGCGTCGAGCTGGCGCTGGATGTCGACGCTGGTTTCGGGGGTCAGACGATGCTGGCTGCCGTCGACATGCGACTGGAAGGTGACGCCATCCTCATCGAGCGTTCGCAGCTTGGCCAGCGACATCACCTGGAAGCCGCCGGAATCGGTCAGGATTGGGCCGGGCCACGCCATGAAACGGTGCAGCCCGCCAAGCTTTTCGATGCGCTCGGCGCCGGGGCGCAGCATCAAATGATAGGTGTTGCCGAGCACCATTTCCGCGCCGGTCGCGGCGACCGACTCCGGCGTCATCGCCTTCACGGTGCCCGCGGTGCCGACTGGCATGAACGCCGGCGTCGTCACCGGTCCATGCGCGGTCATCATTCGCCCGGTCCGCGCCGCGCCGTCGCGCGCTTCGACGGTGAAAGTGAAAGCCGTCACCCGCCGGGCTCCGGCGACAACAGGCAGGCATCGCCATAGGAATAGAAGCGGTAGCCGCTTTCGACCGCATGGGCGTACGCCGCCTGCATACGCTCGAGCCCGCTGAACGCGGCGACGAGCATGAAAAGAGTCGAGCGCGGCAGGTGAAAGTTGGTCAGCAAACGATCGACCGCCTTGAAGCGATAGCCCGGGGTGATGAACAACTTGGTGTCACCCTCGAAAGGGCGCACAACGCCGTCGTCGCCGGCGGCGCTTTCCAGCAACCGCAGCGCCGTGGTGCCCACCGCGACGAGCCGGCCACCGCTCTCACGCGCCTTGTTGATCGTATTGCCGGCGGTTTCGCTAACCTGGCCCCATTCTCCATGCATCTTGTGGTCGGCGGTATCGTCAACTTTGACCGGCAGGAAAGTCCCGGCGCCGACATGCAAAGTTACGGTAACGCGCGCCATCCCGGCCGCGTCCAGCGCATCGGCCAATTCCGGCGTGAAGTGCAGGCCGGCGGTCGGCGCCGCGACCGCGCCAGGTTGTTCGGCGAACATGGTTTGATAGTCTCTTAGATCGGCCGCATCAGGCCCGGCCGCGCGAGGAATGTATGGCGGCAGCGGCATAACGCCTTGCGCATCGAGAGCCGCCCAAAATTCGTCGTGACGGCAATTGAAGCTGAGAGAGACCTCGCCACCCTCACGCCGCGTCACCTCGGCCTCGAAATCGTCGGCGAACCGGATCACGTCTCCCGGTCGCAACCGCTTCGCCGGCCGCGCGAAGGCGCGCCATCGGCCGTCGCCATCGTTCTGGTGCAATGTGATTTCGATGCGCGCGTCGCCGCGTCGACCGACCAACCGCGCCGGGATGACCTTGGTGTCGTTGACCACCAAGCAATCGCCTGGCGCTAGCAGGCTCGGCAGGTCGCGCACATGGCGATCCTTCAACCCGAGGTCGCCAACCATAAGCAGGCGCGCGCTGTCGCGCGGCGACGCCGGCCGCTCGGCGATCAGATGCTTTGGGAGATCGAAATCGAAGGCGTCAACGCGCATTGGTTGGCGCGCCTCCGCCGCGCGTGGCGCCGGGCTTGTCCCCGACGCCGCGAAGATAGGCCAGCCCGCGCCTATTCGGCGTCGGCAGCGACCTGCAATTTTACGATCTTGTCCGGGTCGCGCACGGGTTCGCCGCGTTTGAGCTGGTCGATATACTCCATGCCCTCTGTCACCTGGCCCCAGATGGTGTATTGGCCATCCAGGAACGGCGCCGGCTCAAAGCAGATGAAGAACTGGCTGTCCGCGCTGTCCGGGTTTTGCGCCCGCGCCATCGAAACGGTGCCGCGCAAATGTTTGGCTTCGCCAGGCCGCGAAAATTCGGCAGGAATATTCTGGCCCGAGCCGCCGGTGCCATTGCCGCTTGGGTCACCGCCCTGCGCCATAAATCCCTCGATGACCCGATGGAATGTCAGGCCGTCGTAAAATCCTTCGCGTGCGAGTTCCTTGATCCGCGCAACGTGCTTCGGCGCGAGGTCCGGGCGCAGTTCGATCACCACCCGTCCTTTTTCCAAATCCATGTAGAGCATATTTTCGGGTTCCCCGGCGTTGGCTTGCGCGGCGCTCGCTATCAGAGCCGTGGCGGCAAGCATAGAAAGTAAAATCCGTCGCATGGCGATATTCCTTAATTGTCGACGACCGGGCCTAGCCCGTCGCAGTGTGCTGCCCTGATATATGGTCGTCTAGTCTTTGTGCAACATTGGCTGGTACGAAAGGCGTCACATCGCCGCCCAAAAGAAAGATTTCCTTGACCAGCTTGGAGGCGATGAACTGAATGCCTTCGGATGCCATCAGGAACACGGTTTCGACCTCAGGCTCCATGCGCGCATTCATGCCCGCCATCTGAAATTCATATTCGAAATCGGACACCGCGCGCAGGCCGCGAACAATAACTTGGGCGCCCTGGCTCACCGTGAAATGCATCAGCAGATTGCGAAACGGCGTTACCTGAACGCGTGCGGCCAGCGCCTCGCCCAGTTCCTGCCGAACGGACTCTTGGACCATGGCGACACGTTCATCGATGGTGAACATGGGCCCCTTGCCGGCATTCACCGCCACGCCAACAATCAACCGATCGACCACCCGCAGCGCGCGCTTGACGATGTCGGTATGGCCCAAGGTCGGCGGGTCAAATGTCCCGGGATAAACCCCCACGCGTTCGTCAGACATATTTCACCTCGCCGCATGCCCGGCTCGACGTCCACCTCGCAGCCCTACAATTCAACGCACCGTCTCCCTCATTTGCCTGGCCCCTCACCAGTTTCGGGCTTCTTATAGCCCATAGCACGTGTATTTCGTCCAGGGGAATGGGCAACAATTGTGGGCGCGATGCTCGTCTGCTGCTCAACTCAAGCCGAGACTGCGCCAAGCCGTAACCATGCGGTCGAGGACCGTGGCGTCGCTGTACGGCAAGCTCAAGGCGATCCGGTCGATGCTGATTTGGGGGCTCAGCGCCGTGGCGCGCGCCAGCGCCTCCGATGCCGCGTCCGTGTCACCTTTTTCGAAGTAGATCACGCTGAGATAAGCGTGTGACGGAAGAAAATTGGGGTTGCGCGCGATGCTCGACGTCAACGCCGCCTGTGCGCCGTCCAAATCGTTCATGAGCAAGCGCGCATGGCCCAACGCCCAATCGTCCAGCCAGTCCTGGCTGGGGTCGCGACGCCTCGCCTGTTCGGACGCTTGCACGGCGTCTTGAGGACGGCCATCGAAGTTTTGAATGCTAGCGAGCGCGCGAAATCCCTCGGCGCCGTTGGGCTCGACGTCGATGGCGGTTTGAGCACTTGCCCGCGCTTCATCATACTCCCTATTCCATAAATGAACCTGAGCGAGGGCTTGGTGCCCTTCGGACAGCGTCGGGTCGATCTCAACCGCCCGGAGCGCGAGCTCGCGCGCGCGTTCGAGGTCGTTTGGATCCCGGCTCCACTGCAAAATCCACGCCCGCAGATGGGTCCAACCCAACCCGGCATAGGCGGCAGCGAAATCGAGGTCCAGCGCAACCGCGGCTTCGAACAGGCGGCGCGCCTCTTCATTGGCGTCGCTCGTCGTGACGCGAAATTTCTCGATGCCCTTCAGGTAAACGTCGTAGGCATCCATGTTTTGGGTCGGCGGCCGCGTCGCCGCGATGACCACATCACTGCCGAGCGTCGTCTCCATTCCACTGACGATGTCGTTGGTAACCTCGTCCTGCAAAGCAAAAACGTCGGTCAAGGCGCGGTCGAACTGTTTCGACCACACGTGGCTGTCGTTCATTGTGTCGATAAGCTGCGCGGTAATGCGGACCTGATCGCCAGCTTTTTGCACGCTGCCTTCCATCACGTAGCGGACGCCGAGTTCGCGCCCCACCTCGTCGATCTGAACCGACCGTCCTTTGTAAGTAAAGCTGGTGCCGCGCGAGATCACGAGCAGTTCGGGAACGCGCGATAGGCCGGAAATGATCGCTTCGGTCATGCCGTCGACGAAATATTCCTGGCCCGCGTCGCCGCTGAAATTCGTGAACGGCAGAACCGCGATCGAGGGGCCTTCCGTCATTTCCGTTGCGACCACCGGTGCCGACGGCTCGTCGAGCGCGCTTGGCCCGTCCGACGTCGGTGGCTGCGTCAACTGCCACGCCGCGACACCGGCTATCACCAACACCACCACCGCCGCGCCAGCGATGAACCGCGTTCGTTTGCGCGCCGTAGGGCCGCATAGCGCCCCGGCCCCCGCGAGCAAATCGACGCCCTCGGGCAGCACCCGGTAGGCGTGCACCGGATCGGGGATGTTCTTGACCTCGTGTTCGCCGATGTCTTGGAAGCCAAGCTCGAGCTTGCGCATCACCTGGCGGTGCGCGTCGTCGGAGATCGCCACTTCGCCTGGCGCGGCAAGTGCTTCAAGGCGCGCAGCGACGTTGACTCCATCACCGTAAATCGTGCCGTCGGCCTGCTCGATTACATCGCCCAGATTTACCCCGATGCGAACTTGCATTCGCCGGTCCTCTGGGACTGACTCATTTTTGTCCTTAAGAGCCTTCTGAACTTCAACCGCGCACTGCACCGCCTCGACCACGCTTGGGAAAGTCGCGAGTACGCTGTCGCCTGCGGTATCGATCAGCCGGCCATCATGCGCGGCAATTCGCTCGCGAAACACCGCCCGGCCTTCGTTGAGCGCGGCAACCGTTGCCGACTCGTCGGCTGCCATCAGTCGCGAATATCCGGCCACGTCGGCGGCCAGGATCGCTGCCAGTTTACGGCTATGGGGTGCGTCCGCCATTCAGGGAACCGGCCTCCTCTGGATCTTTGAAATGGTACGGGCCAGCGGCAACGTCGACAAGGCCGCCGCCGCGCGATCGCGTCGTTTCCGCGATCTACGATTTCCATTTGGCACTTGAAAGTTCACACAAGCTAGACGACTCAAGGGAAACCTTTCAGACACGGAGGCGCGGTTTATGAAACTTGGCGCGGTTTTCCCGCAGATCGAGATCGGCGCGGACCCGGTCGCCGTTCGCGACTACGCCCAAGCGGCCGAAGCGCTTGGTTTCGATCACATAATTGCCTTCGATCACGTACTTGGCGCGAATCCGGCCAGTCGGCCAGACTGGCGTGGCGCTTATTCACACCAGGACATGTTCTACGAGCCCTTTGTCCTGTTCGGTTACCTCGCCGCGTGCACCACGACTATCGAGCTTACGACAGCGATTATCATCCTGCCGCAACGGCAAACGGCGTTGGTCGCCAAACAGTCGTCGGTCGCCGACGTGCTGTCGGGCGGCCGTTTGCGCCTGGGTGTCGGCCTCGGCTGGAACGAAATGGAATATGAAGCTCTTGGTGCCGGTTTTCATAATCGGGGCAAGCGGATGGAGGAGCAAGTTGAGGTCTTGAGGAAGCTCTGGGCCGATCCGCTTGTGACCTATGAGGGGCAGTGGCACAGGATCACCGACGCGGGGCTAAACCCCCTGCCCGTCCGGCGTGACATTCCGTTGTGGATGGGCGGCGAGGCCGATGCGGTAATGCGTCGTACGGCGCGGCTGGCCGACGGCTGGTTCCCTAGATTGAAATCAGGCGACGACGGTCGCGCCGCGATCGAGAAATTTCATGGTCTTGTTGGAGAGGCTGGGCGCGATATCGCCGATATCGGCATCGAGCGCTGGACCTACATGTCGGAACGCACTCCAGACCAATGGGCCGAAGACGTCGCGGACTGGACCGCTGCCGGCGGCAGCCACATTTCACTCTACACCATTCGCGCCGGTTACAAAGGTCCTGCCGAACACATCGAGGCGATCCGCCGCTACAAGGAAGCGCTGGGCTGATCCCTCTTCGACAAATGGGCGCATCGTCATGTTGACCCCCGAGCAGCGACGCTTTCTTGATCTTCAGCGGGTCGCGCGCCTGGCTACCGCTGATGAAAGTGCGAGCCCTCACGTTGTGCCGGTTTGCTACGCGGTAACCGGCGACATGGCCTACATCACCATGGACGAGAAGCCGAAGAGCGTCCCATCACGCGCGCTGAAACGCTTGCACAATATCGCGGCGAATCCACAAGTCGCCTTGGTCGCCGACCATTATGACGACCGAGATTGGAGCCAGCTCGGCTGGGTCATGCTGCGCGGCCAAGCCGAGATCATCGAGACCGGCGAAGAACACGCTGCGGCACAAGCGATGCTGAAGGAACGTTACATTCAGTTGGCGAACATGACCCTCAAGTCCCATCCGGTCATCGCCATACGTATCGAGGCCGTCTCGAGCTGGGGCAATCTGGAGGCGATCTGACGGCTGACATCTAGGCCATGCCCACGGGCGGCTTGCTGCGACGGATGCCGAGCGCCGAGTGGGCCGCGAGCGCCGTGATCACGATGCCGCCACCAATTAGCGTCGCAGTGCTAGGCTCTTCGCCGATGCCGATCCAAACCCACAGCGGAGCCAGCACGGTTTCAAGCAAGGTCAGAAGCCCGACCTCGGCCGCCAGCAAATAAGGTGCGCCGCGGAGGAACAGGAATAAGCCGAGCGCGAGTTGGAATGTGCCCATCAATATCAAGAGCATGAGATCGTGCGCCGACACCGAGGTCGGCGCGGCCAGCGGTAGCGTTGCCAGCGCGGCAAACAGGCCGGCCAGGCTCATCGCCGGCAATAGGTCGACGTGGCGCGCCGCGCGGACCACCACGATATTGGCGCCGAAAGCGAGGGCCACGCCGAATGCGTAGAGTCCGCCGAGCAGAGATGCGCCGGTCGCGTCGGAATTGCCAGTGCCCCAAACCATGACGCCGATGCCGCCAAGCGCCGCGGCGATCGCGCCGACGGTCAGGGGCTTGATCCGCTCGCCGAGCACCAAGCGACCGAGCACGGCGGATATCAAAGGCGCCGAGCTCATTATCACCATCGCATTGGCCACAAGGGTTGTGTTGATTGCCAAAATGAACAGGACGAACGAGGCGGCGATCAGTAGGCCAGAAATGACTCCGGCCCAACCGATGGCGCGAAACATCTCGGGCGTCCGCCGGCCATGGCGCATGACGAGATAGGCAGCAAGCACTAGCCCCAGCACGAGCGAACGCCAGAATACCGTGGTCCACACGTCGGCGGTCACCGAGCGCACCAGAATGCCGCCGGTGCTCCAGCAGATGGTCGCCGCCACGATAAACGCCGCACCTTGGAGCCGCGTCATGTTCGTTCCCTCGATCGGATTTCGTGGTCTGCTCAGGGTCTTAGGCGGCCCGATTACTACACGTCGAAGCGAGTTCTGTCGCGGCGTCTTGTTCGCTGCGCGGCCATTCGCTACGGTTCCCTGCGTTGCGCGCGATGCCGCGTGTGAGATCGATCAGGGCGGAGTGGTTCCATGAATCTATCGAGACTTCTGGCGGCGCGGGCGGAAGCTGGCAGTCCGGTTCGTGTCGGGCTCATCGGCGCGGGCAAGTTCGGTACTATGTTCCTGGCTCAGGCGCGACTCACCACCGGCCTCCATGTTCTCGGTATTGCCGACCTGAACGTCGAGCGCGCGGCGGCTAATTGCCGCACTACCGGATGGAGCGACGCGCAAATCGGGGCCGCCGGTCTCGATGACGCGGCGAAGAGTGGCGCGACTCATGTTGGCGACGACGCCATGGCTCTGCTCGGCCACCCGGCTCTCGACGTGGTCATCGACGCCACGGGCGATCCGAGGATTGGCATACGCCATTGTCTGGCCGCGATCGACAACGGCAAGCACGTGATCATGGTCAATGTGGAGGCTGATGTTGTGGCCGGCCCGTTGCTGGCCCGGCGGGCGGAACAGGCGGGCGTGGTCTATAGCTTGGCGTGGGGCGATCAACCGGCGTTGATTACTGAACATGTCGATTGGGCGCGTGCGTGCGGCTTCAAAGTTGTTTGCGCTGGCAAAGGCACGCGCTACCACCCGAAATTTCACCAATCGACACCCGATACCGTGTGGGACTATTTCCACTTCGGCCGCGAGACGGCGGAACGCGGCGGCATGAATCCGAAAATGTTCAACTCGTTCATCGACGGCACCAAGTCGGGCATCGAAATGACCGCCGTGTGCAACGCCACCGGCCTGACGCCGCAGCCTGGCGGGCTCAATTTTCCGCCGTGCTCGTTCAACGATCTGGCCGAGGTTCTGAAACCGAAATCCGCCGGCGGTACGGTCAGCCACGAAGGCACCACCGAGGTCATTTCTTCGCTGCACCGGGACATGACGCCGGTCGAGAACGACCTGATGCTCGGCACTTACGTGGTGATCGAGGGCGACAATGATTATGTCCGCCACTGCTTCGAGGAATATCACATGCTGCCCGACAGCAGCTTCCACTATGCCGCGCTTTATCGGCCGACCCATATGATCGGCCTCGAGCTCGGCATCTCGGTAGCGTCGGCGGCGCTGCGCGGCGAGCCCACTGGGTCGCCGACCGGCTTCCGCTCCGACGTCGTTGCGACCGCCAAGCGGCCCTTGAAAAAGGGCGAAATATTGGATGGCGAAGGCGGCTACATGGTGTGGGGCAAGCAGGTCCCGGCGCCGAAGTCTCTAGAGATGGGCGGCTTGCCGCTCGGGCTCGCCAGCAACGTGCCGCTTACCCGCGACATCGCGGAAGGTGAATTGCTGACCTGGTCCGACGCCGTCATCGACGAGACCGATAACGCGGTCCAAATCCGCCGCGAAATGGAGACCGCCTTCGGCCGCGTCAACCTCGACGCCGAAAGCGCCGCCGCCGAGTGAGGCGCATCTGATCGCCGTACGAACATTTGTGAAATCAATTACCGAAGCGTCTTAAACAGCGCGGTAAAATAAAACGGGCGGGTGCTTTGAGTGTGGCTCGTCTGCTTTCCGGTGCTTTTCAGACGTTAGTTGCCGCTGCCCGCGACAGCCGCTTATAACCCTACCCGGACATTGGATGCTGTAGCTGGATCGGCCTTGCGCGCTCGCGTCATCGCGGCGACGTGTGCTATCGTTGATAGTAGGATACGGGGCGTCCGCGATTGCTGAAGATGGCAACAAAGTGCCGGGAGGAAGGGCTCTGATCATGGGATATAGTCGGCTGCGTCAAATTCTACTGGTCGCGCTATCCCTTGCGTGGGGAATACCGGCGGCCCCGATCTCTGCCGCCGCGGAGACACTGACCTTTATGACCGGCCCGGCAGGTGGCACATGGTACCCGCTCGGCGGGGCGACCAAGCAGATCCTCGAGCAGGAGATCGAGGGCCTCAGCGTCACGCTCCGTCCCGGCGCCGGCCTGATCAATATCAAGGGCCTGTCCCTCGGCAAGGCCGACATAGCCTGGGGCAACGTCATCTCAACCGTCGATGCTCTTAATGGCAAGCCGCCGTTCGACACCAAGATGGGCGATCTGTGCAACGTCGCAGCGCTCTACGAACAATCCGCGCAGGTGCCGGTGACCGATCTGGCGATCGAGAGTATCGCCGACCTCAAGGGCCGCCGGCTGGCGACGTTGCCGCGTGGGAACACCACCGAGGCTTCGGCCCGCGCATTGCTGGCGCTCTACGGGCTCACCTATGACGACCTGAGCAAGATTAATTTCGGTTCGGTCACCGATCAGGTGCACATGATGAAGGACGGTCAGATCGATGGCTTTGTGCTGGTCAGCTCGGTGCCGGCGGCGGGAGTGCTCGACCTGGCCACGTCACGCGGCATGAAGCTGCTGCCGATCCTCGACGCCGAGTTCGCCAAGCTGCGCCAGAGCAACCCGGGATGGCAGCGGACGACGATTCCGGCCGACACCTACCCCGGCCAGGATCAGGACGTCCCCAGCGTCGGTTTTCGCATGCACATGATGGCCAATTGCACCAATGTCTCGGACGAGACCGTCTACCAGATAACCAAGGCGCTCGCCGAGCGGGGCGTCGAGCTGGCCGCGGTGACCAGACTGCTAACCGACTTCAATGTCCAGGCGATGGCGATCGACGTCGGCGTTCCCTACCATCCCGGCGCGGCTCGATACTATTCCGAAGCAGGTCTTAAATAGGTCGGCGCGGCGCGGCAGTGCGTCATGAATGTTGCGACGTCTGCTTTCGATCTTTTTCGCTTGATCCCCACCGCCATCGCGCTGGCGATGGCCGGCTATCATCTTTACGTCGTCATCGTTGGCGTGCCGTCGCTGTTCTATTTTCGGGGCACACACTGGCTATTCGCGCTGGTCCTGATCTTCCTCTGGTTTCCGCTACACCGCCGCGCTGACGGGTCTACGCCGTTAGCGGCGCGGCTCGCCGATCTCGCCTTGGTCGGGGTTTCGCTCGCGACCATCGGCTACATCTTCGTCAACCACGATTATGTGCTCGACCGGTTCGCCTACGTTGACGAGCTGCGGCCCGCTGACCTGGTGCTTGGCATCGCATTCATCGCCATCACCTTGGAAGCGACGCGACGTGTGATCGGGCTTGCCCTGCCGATCACCGCTCTCATCTTCCTTGCCTACGCAATCTTCGTTCAGGACCTAGGCGGCCAGATCGTCGACCAGATGTATCTGACCACCGAAGGCATCTTCGGCATCCCGATCAACGTCTCGGCGACCTACATGGTGCTGTTCATTCTGTTCGGCGCTTTCGTCGAGCGCTCTGGCACCGGCAAGCTTTTTAAGGACTTCTCGCTCGCTATCGCCGGATCGTCCGCCGGCGGGCCGGCAAAGGTCGCCTGCGTTACCAGCGCCATGTTCGGGACTATATCGGGCAGTTCAACGGCGAATGTGATGACCACCGGCACCTTCACCATCCCGATGATGAAGCGGACCGGCTACAAACCCGCCTTCGCGGGCGCGGTCGAAGCCGTGGCGTCGACCGGCGGCCAGATCATGCCGCCGATTATGGGCGCGGCGGCGTTCGTTATGGCCGAGTTCATGGCGGTTAGCTATCTGACCGTGGTCAAGATCGCAATCATCCCCGCCGCTCTCTACTTTGTCGCCTTGTTCTTCGCGGTCCACTTCGAGGCTAAGCGCACCGGCATCAAGGGCCTGCCCAGGGCCGATCTGCCGCGGCTGAGGACGGTGCTCGCCGTGCGCGGCCACCAGTTCATCCCGATGGCTGTGATCATCGGCGTGCTGCTCGCCGGCTTTAGCCCACCGTATGCGGCTCTATGGGGCCTGATCTCAGTGATCCCAACCGCGCTGCTCGGCCGGACGACGCGTCAGGAGGTTTCGTGGCGCACGGCTTTCGATGCCACGGTAACCGGGGTACGCAACGCCCTGTCAGTGGCCGCGGCCTGCGCTTGCGCGGGCATCGTGATCGGGGTGATCTCACTCAGCGGGATCGGCGTCGAATTTACCCAGTTCGTGGTCGCTTCCTCACGCGATTCAATGGTGATCGCCCTGGTACTGACCGCGCTTGCCGGAATATTGCTTGGCATGGGCTTGCCAACCACGCCGGCTTACATCGTCCAGGTGGCGCTGCTGGTGCCGGCGCTGGTCAAGCTTGGGGTGGCGATGGAGGCAGCGCACCTGTTCGCGTTCTACTTCGCGATCCTCTCGGTGATCACGCCGCCGGTGGCGATTTCGCTGTACGCGGCAAACGGGTTGTCGGGTGCCGGATTATGGGAATCGGGAATCGCGGCGGTGCGGCTCGCGGCGACCGGTTACATCATACCGTTCATGTTCGTCTTCGGACCGTCGCTGCTGCTGATCGGGCCGTGGCCCGCGGTGGTTACGACGGTGGTGACCGCCGTTGCCGGCGTGATTTGCCTCGCCTCGTCGTTGAACGGCTTTCTGCTCCGCCATTCACGGCTGTGGGAGCGGCTGGTGCTGTTTGGCGCGGCGATGATCCTAATCAAGCCCGGCCTGACCACCGATATTGCCGGCATCGCTCTGGTCGCGGTCGTGGCCGCTGCGCAATGGCCCCGCAAGGAGCCCTCGGCCGCGCCGTGACTTCCGTGCCTAAAACATCTTCCGATTCAACTAGGCCTTTTACGGCCGCTTTACGCATAGCAACCGAGATTCCTAGTAAGGTCTTGGAATGGCTGCTTGTGACCCGAAGTTGTCAAACCACAACATCATAATTTCGACCGCTTCGAGCCCAAAGGTGACTTTCTTCCTATTGCATCAATTCAGCCAAAACCGCCTCGATAGCGCGCACAATCTCTTCGGATTTCCGTGGATCAAGTGCATCAGGATGGGGCGAGGCAAACTGACCTGAATCATTGTCGAAGTACTGGCCGGAAGCCGCCTCAAATTCCTCTGTCAGTGCCGCGCGGGTCAGTATTTCCGCCCCTTTGCGGACCTCGCCGCGGACCACGCCAAAGGCCTCTTTCACCATCTTGCTGCCGAGTAATGACCCGGGATTAACCGCGATAATGGCCGGGCCGTCACCATTGAGCGAAAGCGCCATGCTGCGAGACCACATCGTGAGCGCCAGTTTGCTTTGCGCATAAGCGGCACCGTCGTCTAGCCTAACCCGTCCGGCAAGCGCCTCCGGATCGACCGGAGACTGAGCAGCGGAGGACAAGTTGATCACCCGCCCGGTCGCTCCTAGCAGCGGCAAGAGCCGCAGCGTCAACAGATAGGGTGCGATCGTATTGACAGCAAACCGTGCATCAAGACCTTCCTGCGTGACAGGATCGGGTGTTTTATAGACACCGGCGTTGTTGATCAGCACATCAAGACTCGCATGCCGGTCAGCCACAGTCTTCGCAAGTGTCTCTACATCTGCCAGGCGCGATAGATCGGATACGTAGCTTTCAATTCGCCCGCCATCTGGTAGCTCAGAGAGCATTCTTTCCACTTCCTCCAGTTTTGCCGCATTGCGCCCGTGCAGCAGGATGTGATGGCCCAGCGGGGCCAGCATCTTCGCCGTTTCCAACCCAATGCCGTCGGTCGAACCGGTAACAAGAATGGTTTTTTGCATGGTACTTTCTTTCTTATTCGGAGAAGTCTAGCAGTATTTCTTGGGCTGGACGGTCCGTGGCCCTTAAGCCTCTTAGGCGAGGTCGTCCTTGCCTTCTATGAGGAAGTGGTGGCTGTTCGAGCCGGCCGTCCGGACCTTACGATGGGGCATGTAGCCGGGGTCGCTCATGAAGGACTCTGCCGCTTCCTTCGTGGGCCACTCGATATTGATACGGAGTGCTGCGTCTTGGCCTTCACCTTCGAGGCGTTCGTGGCTGGCAGTCCGAGCGAGATACTTGCCACCGTGCTGGGCGACGAGCGCGTTCGCGCGTCCGATTTAGCCAGGGATCCAGTCCTCGTTGGTGGGTGTGACGGCCAGACAAAATGCCGCCGACTAAGTGGCTATTTTACTGAAGAAACTTGTCCTTGATCTCCCGTGCCGGCGGCTCAGCCAGCGGGAATAAGATCGAAGGCGATACTCACCCGCTGCTCATTGGATTCAAATGGGATTGTCCGATGATAGAAATAGGAGGGGAACAAGAACATCAGCCCCTCCTCGGGCTTGAAAATCTTGACCTCGGGAGCGCGGACGGCGCCGTAATCTTCGGGTGGTTTTCCGAATTCGATCCACCCCGCCTTATCTGAGTCCGGCTCGTCAATTATTCCGGGCAATTGCACGTAGTACACGCCGCTCAGCCACGCTTGCGGGTGAATATGCGCCACTTGGTGTCCTTGCGACTGCATGACGATCGCCCAAATGATCCGACGGTTGTGTGCCGGAATACTGTCGGCGAACGGATGCGGCGGCGCCGTTGGCGTACCGGAAATATACTCTTCCGCAGCCCCGACGATAGCTGCATCGAGCTGAGCAATTGGGCCCCTGGGCTCCACGTTCAGGTCGCCCGAATGCTGGCCATTTCGCGTCGCGTGTCCGGAGCGTTCATAACTCAAGGTCGGATGGTTGCGCACGTGATCGGTTAGAGCCGCATTGAACGCCTTCATGCTGTCGAACCCTTCGGGCACGCTCAATCGCACTGGGCGAATGAACCGGTCGAAGTCGACAAGCTCGCGCGCCGCTTTGGCATCCCCGACTTCATGAAGGGCAATCGCTTTGGTCGACAGTGCCACGGGATCGCCGGGACGTTCTAAGAGCCGCGCGTCGCAAAGCTCAACGAGTCCTTGTGGCCCGCGCGTGTGCTTGGTCGCAACGGTCTTCCAAAAAAACGAGTCGTTGCTCGGCAAATCAAACCGAAGCACCCCCTCGAAGGCGCGGTTCGCCGCCTCAAGCTGCCCTGATTTGTAGAGTGCTTTTCCGAGTTCGAAATGCGCTTCCTGAAAATCAGGCTTGAGCTCGACCACCCGGGCAAATGCGTCGGCTGCCTCAGCAAAGCGTTCAAGCTTGAGAAGCATCTTGGCCTGGTTGTACGTGGCGTCCCCGAAGTTCGGCCGCAAACTCACGGCCCGACGGTATGCCTCCGCGGCTTCTTCTATCTTGGCCAAAAAATGGAGCGCATTGCCAAGATTGAAGTGGGTATCGGCTTCATCGGGCTTCAGCTGAAGCGACCGCTCAAACTCTGCCACCGCCTCATCGAATTGCCCAGTTTCCTTCAGGATGATACCCAAATTGTTGTGGGATCCGGCATGGTCCGGCGACAGGGCGACCGCCTGCCGAAACTGTTCCAGCGCGAGCTGCTTATTGCCGCCCTGAAACGCAATGATACCGCCGGTATTGTAGGCGTCGACGTTTTCAGGATCGGATTTGTTGATTTCACGACAGAGGTCAAAAGCCTCTTGTAGTTTGCCGGCTTGCTGGAGCATCGCCACTTTTTCGAGCGCTTCGGGCGTCGAGTTCGGTGCCGGTGCGGCTTCGACGCCGGGTGGTGTCAGAGGCGGGTTCGGTTTTTGACGTTTTTCCGACTTCGAACGACGGCGGAACATCCTCTTAATCCTTCCAAACTACGAACGCCGGCCAGGCAAAACGCTGGTGGCTAGATGGCTAAATTGCTGAAATTATTCGTCATTGTTCTCACATTTCGGTAGCCCAGCCGCCGGGAATAATATCGCAGGCGATGCTCACCTGCTACTCATCGAGCTAAAATGGGATTGGCTGGTGATAGATCCAGGAAAGGAACATGAACATCAGTCCCTCCTCGTGGCCTGATGCGCTCGCCGGCATTCCATGGGTCCATCCCATTCGGCAACCCATATGCGCCGGGCGGGGCTCCTAATGCGCCACTGGACACCGGTCACGGATAGTAGAGCGTCCGCGATACACGCTAAAAATCATGGCTGCAGCGACTGGTCGGTCTAGCTAGCCGTTTCCACTCCTGATGCCGTGTCCGGCTCTCTTCACCGGTGTCCCTACGCGCGGAAGCGCGGCGTCGTTGGATGAACTGCGAATGACCGGTCCTGGCTAACCCTTGCCGTAACGCGTCGGCTGCTGTGACGGCTAGTCTCGAGTCCTTAAGCGGACGTGCCGCCGTTGCGGGAGGAGAGCTTCTCGGTCGGAGGCATGGCCGTTGGATTGCGGCGAGCGATTATGGTGTCAGTCTTCGCCGCCGGCGGTTGGGTCTGAGCCATTGGCTGAGGGGGCTTCGGTCGCGACTTCCGGGTCCTCGCCGCTTGCCTCGATTTCATCATCATCATCGTCGTCATCCCCATTGACGTCGCCGAGGCGGCTAACGGAAACCACGTGTTCGTCCTTGGCGGTCTTGAACAGGGTCACGCCTTGAGTGTTGCGGCCGGCGATGCGGATGTCGGCGACCGGGCAGCGGATTAGCTGGCCGCCGTCGGTGACCAGCAGGATATGGTCATCGTCCTCGACCGGGAACGATGCGACGACTTCGCCGTTTCGGTCGGATGTCTCGATATTGATGATGCCCTGGCCCCCACGTCCGGCAATGCGGTACTCGTAGGCCGAGGTGCGCTTGCCATAGCCGTTGGCGGTGACTGACAGGATGAACTCTTCGTCGGCGGCGAGCTGGTCGAAAGCCGGATCTGGTTCGGGCCGCTCTTCGTCGTCGCGGCGTAGGGCGTTGGCGTAACGCAGGTAGGCGTCGCGGGTATCGGTGCTGTCGGCCTCGGCGTGCGCCAGGATCGACATCGAGATGACCGTGTCGCCCTTTTGCAGTTTGAGCCCGCGCACACCGGTCGAGTTGCGCCCGACAAAAACGCGCACGTCGGTGACCGGAAAACGGATCGCCTTGCCGCTGGCCGCCGCCAGCAGCACGTCCTGATCCGCGTTGCACGATTGCACCGCAATCAGCTCGCCAAGTGACTCGCCTTTGTCGTCGACGAGCTTCATGGCGATCTTGCCGTTCGCCTTGATATTGGTGAAGTCGGACAAGGCGTTGCGCCGCACGCTTCCTGTTGATGTCGCGAACATGACGTGAAGCTGATCCCAGCTGTCCTCGTCTTCGGGCAGCGGCATCATGGTGGCGATGCTTTCGCCTTCCTGCAGCGGCAGCAGATTGACCCAGGCTTTGCCACGCGCTTGCGGCGTGCCGAGCGGCAACCGGTAGACTTTCCGCGTGTAGGCCATGCCGCGACTTGAGAACAACAGCATCGGCGTGTGGGTGTTGGCGACGAACACCTGGCTGACGAAATCTTCGTCACGGGTCGCCATGCCGGCCCGTCCCTTGCCGCCCCGCCGTTGCGCGCGATAGGTCGATAGCGGGACGCGCTTGACGTAGCCCTTGTGGGTGACCGTGACGACCATGTCCTCGCGCTGGATCAGGTCCTCGATATCGTGCTCGAACTCGGCATCCTCGATGCTGGTGCGCCGTCCGCCCGGGTCGCCGAATTGTTCGGAAACGTCGCGCAGTTCCTGGCGCATGATCTCGAGCAGCCGCGTGCGCGAGCCGAGGATGTCGAGCAGGTCGACAATCTTGTCGGTAATTTCCCTCAGGTCCGCGGCGATCTTTTCGCGCTCTAGTCCCGTCAACCGGTGCAGGCGTAGATCCAGGATCGCCCGCGCCTGGATCTCGGACATCCGGTAGGTGCCGTCCTCGGCAACCTTGTGACCGGGCTCGTCGATCAGTTCGATCAGGGCCGCCACATCGCCGGCGGGCCAGTTACGCCCCATCAGGCCGTTGCGCGCCGCCTCAGGGTCGGCCGCGGCGCGGATGAGCGCGATCACGTCGTCGATATTGGCGACCGCCACCGCCAGGCCGGCCAACACATGTGCGCGTTCGCGCGCGCGCGCCAATTCGAACTTGGTGCGCCGGGTAATCACCTCCTCGCGGAAGTGAATGAAGGCTTCCAGAATCTGCTTCAGATTGAGCTGCTCGGGCTTGCCGTCGCGCAGCGCTAAAGCATTGACGCCGAAGGTAGTTTGTAAGGGCGTAAACCGATAGAGTTGGCTCAACACCACGTCGTAATTGGCGTCGCGTTTGAGTTCGACGACCACCCGTACGCCGTCGCGGTCGGACTCGTCGCGCAGGTCCGAGATGCCTTCGATCCGTTTGTCGCGCACGGTGTCGGCGATCTGTTCGACCATGCGCGATTTGTTGACCTGGTAGGGGATCTCGGTAATCACGATTACCCGGTCGTCCTTCTCGGACTTCACCCGGCCGCGCATGACCACCGATCCCCGCCCGGTATGATACGCCGCGCGAATGCCGGAGCGGCCGAGGATCAAACCACCGGTCGGGAAATCCGGGCCTGGGATATGCTCCATCAACGCTTCGACGGTCAGGCTCGGATCGTCGATCAAAGCAAGGGTGGCGGTGATCACCTCGTCGAGGTTATGCGGCGCCATGTTGGTCGCCATGCCAACCGCGATGCCGCCGGCGCCATTGACCAGCAGGTTCGGGAAGCGCGCCGGCAGCACCGTCGGTTCGCTTTCGGTGGCGTCGTAATTTTCTTGGAAATCAACCGTGTCTTTGTCGAGATCGTCGAGCAGCGCGGTGGTCACCCGCGCCAGCCGCGCCTCGGTGTAGCGCATCGCCGCGGCCTTATCGCCGTCCATTGAGCCGAAATTGCCCTGGCCGTCGATCAGCGGCAGGCGCATCGAGAAGCTTTGCGCCATGCGCACCATGGCGTCGTAGATCGCGGAGTCACCGTGCGGGTGATACTTACCCATCACATCACCGACCACGCGCGCCGATTTCCGGTACGGCCGGTTCCAGTGGTAGTTGTTCTCCTCCATCGAATAGAGGATTCGGCGGTGCACGGGTTTCAGGCCATCGCGCACGTCGGGCAGTGCGCGGCTGACGATCACGCTCATCGCGTAGTCGAGGTAGGAGCGTCTCATCTCCTCCTCGATCGACACCGGAGCGATGTCGAACGGCTGTGCTGGTGGGGTGGTTTCGTTCACGATTTTTCGGCGAAATCACGCCCTGACAGGCGTGTCTCAGAATTGGGAATCAGGCTAGGCGTCACGCGGGAATTATCCTACCAGATATTGTGGAACGATGACCAGAAATCCTACAAGATGTGTCATCGGTCCGGCCGCCTAGATGACGCTCATTAATAGCCGTTCACGGCGCGTTTAGCCACCATTGGATTCGGTATATGAGGTCGTTGAAACTGGCTCCAGGCGGAGGTTTGGCGGCAGGTCCATAAAGTCATTCGCGCGCCCGATTTCTTCGAAAGAAATTCGAATCCACGATGCCAATTTCAACTTGCGTAAAGCCGTCCCTCACCTGGTGCTTGGAATTGGATGTGTGAGAACGGAGGCCCGTAACCAGAAAGCTCTAGAACGGAATATCGTCGTCGAAATCTCCGCCGCCCGATGCGCCGCCGCCAGGCGCGCTGCCGCCACCACCTCCGCCGCCGCCGCCATAGCCGCCTTCGCTGTAACCGCCGCCGGCTGGTTCGCCGGCCATGCCGCCGCCTTCACCGCCACGGCCATCAAGCATTTGCAATTCGCCACGGAATCGCTGAAGCACAACTTCGGTGGAGTATTTCTCAACGCCGCTCTGGTCGGTCCATTTGCGGGTCTGCAACGCGCCCTCGATATAGATCTTCGAGCCCTTGCGGAGGAATTTCTCCGCGACGTCGATCAGGTTCTCGTTGAAGATCACTACGCGGTGCCATTCCGTGCGTTCGCGCCGTTCGCCCGACTGCCGATCACGCCAGCTCTCGCTGGTGGCTAATGACAAGTTCGCCACCTTACCGCCGTTCTGCAGGCTGCGCACTTCGGGGTCGCGGCCGAGATTGCCGACCAAGATCACCTTATTGACGCTACCGGCCATGAATTTTGTCCTATGAAGGATGCGCGACGAGACGCCGCCGCCGAATCGGTGCGGAGTATACTGGGTCAGGCGGCACAGCGGCCATAGGTTTTGCCCGGTGTGGCGTGGCCTGGGGGTGGCCCGTTAGAACCGCCTTTGATCCTGCAGTTAGCCGAACCCATAATAGGCGCATGAACAAGACGATCACCGTGCGCGGTGCGCGCGAACACAATCTCAAGAACGTCGACGTCGCGTTGCCGCGCAACAAGCTGACCGTCATCACCGGCCTGTCGGGTTCGGGGAAGTCGTCGCTCGCGTTCGACACCATCTATGCCGAGGGTCAGCGCCGCTACGTCGAGAGCTTGTCGGCGTATGCGCGACAGTTTCTCGAGCTGATGGAGAAGCCCGACGTCGACTCGATCGACGGCCTGTCGCCGGCAATCGCCATCGACCAGAAAACCACCTCGCGCAACCCGCGTTCGACAGTGGGTACCGTCACCGAGATCTACGACTATATGCGCCTGTTGTTCGCGCGGGTCGGTATTCCCTATTCGCCGGCGACCGGCCTGCCGATCGAGAGCCAGAGCGTGGGCCAGATGGTTGACGGCGTGACGGCGATGGGCGACGGCACCCGGCTCTATTTGCTCGCGCCGATCGTGCGTGGTCGCAAGGGCGAATACCGCAAGGAACTCGCTGGCTTGATGAAACGCGGGTTCCAGCGGGTCAAAGTCGACGGCACGATCCACGAAATCGATGCGGTGCCAACGCTCAACAAAAAGGTGAAACACGATATCGAGGTCGTGGTCGACCGCGTGGTGGTGCGCGATGGCCTTGGCAACCGGCTCGCTGACTCGATCGAAACCGCGCTAGGCCTAAGCGATGGCCTGCTGATTGCCGAGAATGCCGATAACGGCGATCGGGCGACGTTTTCGGCGCGCTTCGCCTGCCCGGTGTCGGGTTTCACTATCGATGAAATCGAACCCAGGCTGTTTTCATTCAACAACCCGTTCGGCGCCTGCCCGGCTTGCACCGGCCTCGGCACCCATACCTATTTCGATCCTGAGCTGGTGGTCTCCGACGACTCGATGAGCTTGCGCGAAGGTGCGATCCAACCCTGGGCGAATGCGTCGACACAGTATTACCAACAGACCCTGCAGAGCCTTGCCAAGCACTATAAATTCAGCATTAACAAGCCTTTCTCGGACCTTTCCGAGAAACTGAAACACGTCGTTTTGTTTGGGTCTAACGGCGAAGACGTGCCGATGACCTATGACGACGGGTTGCGCAGCTACACCACCAACCGGCCGTTCGAGGGCGTGATCCCGAACCTCGACCGGCGTTATCGCGACACCGAAAACCAGTGGCTGCGCGAGGAACTGTCGCGGTTCCAGAGCGAGGCGGCATGTGAAACCTGCAACGGCGCGCGCCTCAAGCCCGAGGCGCTGGCGGTGAAGATTGGAGGCCTGCACATCAGCGAGATTACGGCGAAGTCGATCGGCGCGGCGGCCGACTGGTTTCGTGATGTCGAGCCGAGCTTGACCGCCAAGCAACGCGAAATCGCCCACCGTATCCTCAAGGAAATCAACGAACGCCTCGGCTTCCTGGTCGATGTCGGGCTGGAATATCTCACCCTGTCGCGCAATTCCGGCACGTTGTCGGGCGGTGAGAGCCAGCGCATTCGGCTGGCGTCGCAGATCGGCTCGGGCCTCACCGGCGTGCTCTATGTGCTCGACGAACCGTCGATCGGCCTGCACCAGCGCGACAACGCACGCCTGCTACGAACCCTCGAAAACCTGCGCGAGCTCGGCAACACGGTGATCGTGGTCGAGCATGACGAAGACGCCATCCGCACCGCCGATTATCTCGTCGATATGGGTCCCGGCGCCGGCGAGCATGGCGGCCAGGTGGTTGCGGAGGGCAAGCCGGAAAAAGTGATTTCCGATCCCGCGAGCCTGACCGGTCAGTATCTGTCTGGCCGGCGCAAGATCCCGGTGCCGTTGGCGCGCCGCGAAGGCAAACGGATCGGCAAGGGCCGCACCGCGCAGCGCCAGGAAATCCGGGTGCTCGGGGCTCGCCAGAACAATCTCGCCAACATTGAGACCGGGATACCGCTCGGCACCCTCACCTGCGTCACCGGGGTTTCGGGCTCGGGCAAGTCGAGCCTGATCGTCAACACGCTGTATCCGGCGGTGGCGCGGCGGATCAATCGTGCTCGGTTGCATCCCGGCGAGCACGACGCCATCGAAGGGCTCGAATATCTCGACAAGGTGGTCGACATTGACCAGTCGCCGATCGGTCGCACGCCGCGCTCGAACCCGGCGACCTATACCGGAGCCTTCACGCCGATCCGCGACTGGTTCGCCAGCCTGCCCGAGGCCAAGGCCCGCGGTTACAAACCCGGCCGCTTCTCGTTCAACGTCAAGGGCGGGCGCTGCGAGGCGTGCCAGGGCGACGGCGTGATCAAGATCGAGATGCACTTCCTGCCCGATGTCTATGTCACCTGCGATACCTGTCACGGCGCGCGCTACAACCGCGAGACCCTGGAAGTGCGTTATCGCGACAAGTCGATCGCTGACGTGCTCGACATGACCGTCGAGGAAGCCGAGGGATTCTTCGCCCCCGTGCCGTCGATCCGCAACAAACTGGAAACCCTGCACCGCGTCGGTCTCGGCTACATCCGCGTCGGCCAAGCGGCGACAACCTTGTCCGGCGGCGAAGCACAGCGTGTGAAGCTCGCCAAGGAACTGTCGAAGCGCGCCACCGGAAAAACCCTCTACATCCTCGACGAGCCGACCACCGGCCTGCACTTCGAAGACATCCGCAAGCTGCTCGACGTGCTCCACGCCTTGGTCGACACCGGCAACACAGTGCTGGTCATCGAGCATAATTTGGAGGTGATCAAAACCGCCGACTGGATCATCGACCTCGGCCCCGAAGGCGGCGACGGCGGCGGCCGAATTGTCGCCGAAGGTACGCCGGAAGACGTTGCTGCGGTGCCAGAGAGCTACACCGGCCAATACCTCATCCGCAGCCTCGGCCTCAAACGCCGCGGGGCCAGCGGGAGGAAACGCAAGAGGGCATCGTGACGTCGTATATCGACAAGCTTCTTGGAAAACGTCTGATTAAGCGCATCCGGCAAATATAATGGCGAAATTTTCGACGCTATTAGAAAAGATTCTGTATTTTATTATAAGATCAATCGGATATTTTCTTGTTTTCATTTTATTATTTTTGCCAGTATTTATTATGGCCGGATTTCTTATATGGATTATATCAAATAAATTTTCGAATCAAAATATTGAATACGCGATTGGGATAAGTATGTGGGTTTTAACTATTATATTATTGTATTATTATATTAAATTCTTGGAGCGGAAATTGGAGTCTCTCTTTAAAAATTTGAATATTTAATGATGCGTATTATGAGTTTCGCAATATTAGATTTTTCGGACAACTCTAAACAATGCCGTTAATGGAGATACAAAATGAAAGCGGCGGTGTTTAAGGAGATCGGCGCTCCACTGGTGATTGAGGACATACCGGACCCGGAACCGGGTCCTGATGACTTGATCCTTAAGGTGAAGGCGTGTGGGATTTGCGGCACCGATTTGCACTGGTCGGCGAACAAGCAGCGCGACGCCGGCTGGCGGCTGCTCGAGCCGGGTGCGGTGATGGGTCACGAATTTGCCGGCGAGGTCGTAGACGTTGGCCGCGACGCGCGTAAAACTTGGAAGGTCGGCGATCGGGTGACGGCGCAGCCGTTCACCGGGTGTGGCGTCTGTACAGATTGTCTCGCTGGGCGCGCCTATCGCTGCAAGAACGTGATCAACCGGGCGAGCTTGGCGCAGCCGGGCGCGTATGCCGAATACACACGGGTCGGGGCGAATGCGACCATGCGCTTGCCCGAGGCGGCTGGGTTTCGCGATGGTGCGTTGGTCGAGCCGCTGGCGGTCGGGCTTAACGCGGTTAGCAAGGCACGGCTCGAAGCGGGCGATGCGGTGCTGATCGTCGGCGCCGGCCCGGTCGGCCTGTCGGTCGCGCTGTGGTGCCGGTTTTTTGGTGCGCGTCACATCATTGTCAGCGATCTGGTCTCGGACCGGGCGGAGGCGGCGGCCAAGTTCGGCGCCACCGCCGCGATCGATGCCAGCCGCGAGGATGTGAGGAGCCGGGCGGAAGAGATCGCCGGCGGATCGCCGCGCGTGATCTTCGATTGCGTTGGCGTGCCGGGCAGTCTTCAACTTGTCATCGACTACGCGCCGTTTGATGCGCGGATCGTGGTGGTCGGACTGTGCATGGCGGCGGACACGTTCTTCCCCGCCAAGGCGATCACCAAGGAGCTCGATCTCAGCTTCGCCTTCGTCTATCGCAAACGCGACTTCGAGATCGTGCTCGACCTGCTCGGCAGCGGCCGCATCGACGTTTCGGCCCTGGTGACCGACAACGTCGATATCGAGCACTTTCCAGCCGCTTTCGAGGCGCTCAAGACGCCGTCGGATCAGATCAAGGTGATGCTGGAGCCTGAGTGACAGCTTTCGACCTCACTGCCGTCATCCCGGGCGAAGCGCAGCGCAGACCCGGGATGACGTAACGTGGTCGCGACGTCGTTAGCTGGCTAGGCGACTGAGATATTGTTGCTCGAAATCGTGGTCGACGAAGGCGATATAGGCGTGGAGCAGTTGACGGGTGATCGGGCCTGGGACAGTGCCGTCGGCGATGGTGACGCCGTTAATCGTGCGTACGCCGCACATGCACAGGCTGGTCGAGCTCAAGAATAATTCGTCGGCGGTATAGGCGTCGTAGAGGCTGATATCGTCCTCGATGACCTCGATGTCCTGCTCGCGCGCGAGATCGATCACGGTCTGCCGGCTGACCCCGGGTAGTACGTACTTCACCTTCGGCGTCACCAGGGCGCCGTCGTGCACCATGAAGACGTTACTGCCCATGCCCTCGCAAAGATTGCCGTTGACGTCGAGGGTGACCGCCCAGGCTTCCGGGTCGCGCGCCTTCACCTCTAAATCGCCCATGATCAGGTTGAGGTAGTTGTGGGTCTTGGCGTTGGGGCTGAGCGCATCAGGTGGGGTGCGGCGCACGGATGGCACGATGACGTCGATGCCGTCGCGGAACAGGCGTGCGCGTGGGCCCAATGGGAGCGGCGTGCATTCGATGATCACGTTCGGTCCGTCGTGGCTGGAAATGTCGCCGCCCGGCACGTCGACGCCGCGCGAGACCCGCTGGCCGACCCAGTAATCCTCGTCGCTTTCCAGCAGATGCAAATTGCGCTCGAGCACCTGTTCGGTGATCTCGGTCATCTGTTTCGCGTTCAAGCCGGGATCGATCTGGACGTAGCGCAGCGACTTGTAGAACCGCTCGATATGTTCCTTCAGCTTGAAGATGCGATGGCCGAAGGTGCGAGTCATGTCGAACACCGCGTCGCCGTAGCGAAAGCCGCGATCGCGGAACGGCAGCAGCGCTTCGCTCTCGGGCACGAAGTCGCCGTTGAAATAGACCACCCGTTGATTGGCACGCTGGGTCATTACGAGCTTCCTTTCCGCAGTCACGTCACAAGCGCCCCGGCCGCGACTGTATCACGGAACTGACCGCAAGATGCGCCGCCGGAAATCACTCGACGGCCGTTTGTCCCAGTTCCCGCCCCAGCGTTCCAAGCAGTCGGTCGATGGCGCGATTGAGGATGGCGTCTGTGACGGTTACGCCACTCGACTCTCGGCCGACGAACGACAAGCACAGGTTTGCCGCGCGGACAGGGTGCCCGAATGCGTCCATGTGCATCGTCAAAGCGCGCCCTCCGCCCCCGGCGATATCGGTAATGACGAGAGGGCTGAACAGGCCGACATCGGGCACGACGCGCGGGCCGATGACATCGCTCAGGCGGTTCAGGAAGTCAGGACCGATCTGATGCGACAACACCTCTGAGGGGGCGCCGCGCACGATTTCCTCGCTGGCGTGAATGTAGAAGTTTAGAAAATCATTATCTCGACAGAAAACGCAGACCGCGTTGTGAAGCCCCTCCGTCGCCAACAGGGTGTCGCCGCCGCCACGCCGCACCCAGACCTCTCGCCCGAACGCGTAGGCCGTCTCGACCGCAATCTCGAACCCGTCCGGATCGAAAACCAGCACGTCGGCATCAAGCCAAATTGCACGATCGAAGCCATCGTCGAGCAACTCGCGCGCGATCTTCAGGCGGGCGAGGTCGGACATCGGCAGGAGATTGCCGCCAACCTTGTCGCGAAACCACGTCGGCACGCGCTCGAACAAAGCGTCGTCGAGAAACTTGTACTCATAGCCGCGCGTGGCCGCCCAAGCAGCGACGGATTGCAAACACCGCTCAATCGTATCCGAGGCATCGATGGTGCGAAATGACTGAAAAACAACCGTTTTCATAGCCGCCGCGGTCGCTCGCGCGGCGCAGGGCCGATTAGCGCTCGACCAATTCGACGCGGCGGTTGAGGGCGCGGCCATCCTCGTTCTGGTTCGACGCGACCGGCGACAGATAGCCGATGCCCCACGAGGTGAGGCGCGCGGCCGGGATGCCGTAATCCTGAACCAACGCCTGCTCAACCGCCGCTGCGCGCTGTTTGGACAAATCCATGTTGTGCTCGAGATTGCCGACATTGTCTGTATGTCCGACCACGACCAGCTCGAGGTCTGGTTGGTCACCGAGCAGCTTGGCGATTTCATCGAGGGTCGGTTTGGACTCGGGTTTCAAATCGGCTTTGTCGAAATCGAAATAGATGCCGTAGATGGCCACGCGACCGCTGGCCGAAATCTCCTTCGCCATCTCCGATGCATCGACGGTGATCATCCGCGTTTCCATGGCTTCCAGTTCGACAATGTCGAGCTGAGTGAGCACGCGCTCGAAGTTCGCACCGCCACCAACCGAGGCCATGGCGACGAACAGACCGATATAGGCGTCGCCTTCGCCGGGGCGCGCCAATTTGGCGGCGAGATAGCGAAAGTCGGCATGGGATTCGCCCATGTCCATGTAGTTTTGGCCGCTGACCACGGCGTGGGTGAAGTTGCGGCCGCCACAGGCGTCGGTCTTGCATTCGAAGAGGATTTCGAAACCCGCATCGACCAACGCCGTCTGGTAGTTCCGGTACACTTCGAGCGTGGTGCGCTCGGCCGGCGCCCGATAGGTGATCTTGGTGATCCGGCCCTCAAGGCCTTGTGTCGCGTCATTGTTCTTCGCGATGCCGCCGGACTGTGTGGCGGGCATCACCAGCAAGGCATGCTCGTCGAAGGTCTGTTGCTCGTAACGGATGATTTCCGAGCCCTCATAGCGCTGCGCCAGCAAGGGATGGTCCTGGCTGCCATCAATGTCGGCGGCTAAGACGGCACCGGTGAACAACAGACTGCCAAGCGCGAAGGTCAAGACGGTCGCACGAACCGGGTCAATCATCGAAACATCCTTTGTCTCAAAGCAATGAAGTGCGGCTGGATCAATCTTGGAGGTTTCGCGGCGGAGCAACAAGTCCGACGCCTTGACATGTGGCCGGCGGCGGCTTTCATTGCGGCCGATGACACCTTCAACCATCCACGTGATCGGCGGTGGGCTCGCCGGAAGCGAAGCCACATGGCAGATCGCACGCGCGGGCGTCCCCGTGGTGCTGCACGAGATGCGGCCCGAGCGCGGCACCGATGCTCATCAGACCGACACCCTCGCCGAATTGGTTTGCTCGAATTCCTTTCGTTCCGACGACGCGATGTCCAATGCGGTTGGCCTGCTGCACGAAGAAATGCGCCGGTCCGACTCGTTGATCATGCGTGCCGCCGACGCCAACCAGGTGCCGGCCGGGGGCGCACTGGCCGTCGATCGCGACGGTTTTGCGCAAGCGGTCCAAAGCGCGTTGGAGGCGGAGCCGCTGGTGACCCTCGCCCGCGGCGAAGTTGCCGGCCTGCCGCCGGACGATTGGGACTCGGTGATCATTGCCACGGGCCCCCTCACCTCGCCGGCGCTGGCCGACGCTATCGTCACCCTGACCGGGGCTGAGAGCCTGGCGTTTTTTGACGCCATTGCGCCGATCGTTCATCGGGAATCGGTCGATATGTCAAAGTCATGGTTTCAGTCGCGCTACGACAAACCGGGTCCGGCCGGTGAAACCGCGGCGTATCTGAACTGCCCGCTCGACAAGGCCCAGTACGAAGACTTTATCGATGCGCTGTTGGCTGGCGACAAGACCGAGTTTCGCGAATGGGAAGAGAACACGCCTTATTTCGAAGGCTGTTTGCCGATCGAGGTCATGGCGGAACGGGGCCGCGAGACGCTGCGGTATGGACCGATGAAGCCGGTCGGCCTGACCAATGCCCATGCGCCCGACGTCAAAGCTTACGCCGTGGTGCAATTGCGCCAGGACAACGCGCTAGGCTCGTTGTTCAACATGGTCGGTTTTCAGACCAAGCTGAAATATGGCGAACAGGTGCGCATCTTCCGGACCATTCCGGGACTGGAGAATGCTGAATTCGCGCGCCTTGGCGGACTTCACCGCAATACCTTTCTCAATAGCCCGAGATTGCTCGACCCGTTGCTGCGTCTTAAAGCGCAACCCCGGCTGCGTTTCGCCGGACAAGTGACGGGCGTCGAGGGGTATGTCGAGAGTGCGGCGATCGGATTGATCGCCGGGCGCTTCGCCGCGTGCGAAAGACTAGGGGTGGAGCTCATCGCACCACCGCCGGAAACGGCACTCGGCGCGCTCCTCGGCCACATCACCGGAGGTGGTGACGCAACCACGTTTCAGCCGATGAACGTGAATTTCGGATTGTTCCCGCCGCTCGATCGTCGATTGCCCAAAAAACAACGCAAGCCAGCCTATGCCGAGCGCGCGCTTACCCGGCTAGAGGGGTGGCGCGGTGCTTCACCGGAAGCGGCGGAATAGTTCCAGCTAGCTGAGCCGGTGGTCAGAGCGATGAAACAGGGCGAATTCGCGCTATTTTATGAGATGTGGTGACAAGTTCAGCTGGATGGCGAGGCTCGTGTAGCGGTTAGCCATCCGGTGCGCTGAATTTCTTGATATGCAAGAATAATCAACCCCTCGGCCGAACGCCTGGTGGGGTGTACGACTCGGGGTTGGGATATGGGGTCGAAGCACTCCGTCAATGAGCAAGACCTAACGCTTGCCGTCGTGGCCAAGCAGGTCTCTAGATTGGCACAAGATCTGCCGCTCAACATGGCGTCGGCTCCCGTGCTCGCCGGAGCATGCGTGTTCGTGTTCCGCGACGTCGTTGCCCCGCCGGTGTTAGCTGTCTGGTACGCGTATGCCGTAGTCGTCGCCGTGTTCGGGTTCGGGTTGACTGTCTACTGCAAGCGCAATTCATCCCGGTTCTCGCCACAACGTTGGCTGCATTTTTTCACCGCGTTGAGCGCATTTGACGCGATGATTTGGGTAAGCGCCATGTGGATTCTGTTCCGGCCGGAGGACCCGCTTCTCTTGCTCTTTCTCCTCTGTATGGCACTGGGGGTAACCGCTGGCGGGCAAGTGGCGTATTTGAGCTATTTGCCGGCGGCGGCTGTGCTGACCGTCAGTATCATACTCTCGGTTGGCTTGCGTTTGGGAAGCCATGGCGAGGAAATCCACCTTCTTATAGCGGCGCTGAGCCTGGTTTACCTGGCTGTCGTTTTGACTGTGGCGCGCCGATGGAACGCCACGCTTCTCAAGTCGTGGCAGCTCCAATTTCAGCTACAGGCGAGCGAAAGCGGTTTGCGCGAGAGCCGCGATTTGTTGGAACAAAGGGTTGAGGAGCGAACCAAGGAACTGGTGGACGCGCGCGCCGAATATGACCGCGAGGTCGCGGCGAAAATGGCGGCACTGACGGCGGAGATTGATGAACGCAAGCGCGTCGAGGAAGCCCTTCGCGAGGCCAAAGAGGTCGCGGACAGCGCGAACCGAGCCAAGACCAATTTTCTCTCCGCGATGAGCCACGAAATGCGGACGCCGCTTAACGCCGTGCTTGGTTTTGCTCAGGTGCTCGAAATGGGCAAAGGCGAGCGCGCTTTGTCGACGGAGCAAAAGGAATTCACCGCGGAAATCGTCAAGGCGGGTAACTACCTTCTGTCGTTGATCGAAGAATTACTCGATCTGTCGCGTATTGAAGCCGGTAAACTCAAGATCGAATTGAGCGCCGTAGACCCGGCGCCGTTGATTCAGGACTGTGTGGCGTTGCTGGGAATAAAGGCGGACGAGCGCGGCATCACCATGCGCGATTTTTCCGCCAACCAATCGATGCCGCTTGTTGTCGCCGATCCCGTCCGCCTGCGGCAGGTTCTGCTGAATCTTTTGTCGAACGCGGTCAAGTACAACAAGGACGGTGGCTTTGTGGAGATCACCAGCGGTGTGACCGAACGGGATACGTTGCGGATCGAGGTGTCCGACAATGGCGCCGGCATTCCCGAAGGTCAAAAGGACAAGGTGTTTGAACAATTTGCCCGCCTCGGTCGTGAGAACTCGGGAATCGAGGGCGTAGGCATCGGGCTGAACATATCCAAGCGCCTGGTCGGACTGATGGGTGGGACGATCGGCTTCACTAGCGAGGCCGGGCATGGTTCGACGTTTTGGTTTGAATTGCCACTGTCGCTCGAGACCGGTCTAACGGGCGCTGACGACGCTGACGAACAAACGGCGCCATCAGCTCCGGAAATTGACGCCGCCCAGGGCTAAGACTTACGGCCTGTTTCCGGCCGCGCTCGCGAGGAGCTTTATTTGGCGGGCGAGCGGTGAAATCACTAATCGTGAATCATACGGATTAAATGCCGAGCGACTGAGACGACGGAGATAGGCCCGCGTCAGAGTCGCCGTCAGCATGACCGGGAGGGCGGCGCGCGGCGTCCGCTCGCCGCAGGCGGCCGCCAAATCTTGCTCGGCCCAGAAAGCAATCTCTGAAATCGCGCTTTGCAGGGCCGGACCGTGCGTACCGTGCAATATCTGATGCTTGGTCAAGCCGAGACGCATGGTCAGATCAGCCGGTAGCAAGATGCGCCGCCGCGCCGCCAGGTGCCCGGTCGCCCTAATAATTCCAGTTAAAGCCCATGCTCGGCCGAGCGGACCTGCCGCCGCGCGGGTGACGGTGCCGGTAATTTCCAACACATCGAGAGCCAGGCTTAAAAGTGTTGAAGACGTGCCCTCGGCGTAGTCGATGAGCGCGCGACGATCGGGCATTGGCGTCTCGTCGAGATCACGAGCTCGCGCATCGATTAAATTCTCTATCGTGTCGCGAGATACAGCGTGCCCGGCTCCGGTTCCCGCCAAGGCCGTGGCCACGGGATGGTCTCTTGGGCTGTCCCGGTAAACGCCGGCCAGCGTGTCTCGCCACCATTGGAGACGAATCTCGCCCAATGCCGGCTCGCTGACCGATTCCGCTACCCGCGCCAGTTCCAGGTTGAATGCGTAAAGCGCAAACAGGCGGTTCCGTGCGGCCGCCTTGGCGAACATCGCGCACAAGTAACGGTCATAGTCATGACGGCGTACGTCGAGCGCGCACTGGCTGAGCGCCCGTTCGATTTTCATGACGGGCTGACCGACCTTACGTGTGGAGTCTCAATCAACCGCGATCAGCGCCGCCGCGACCCGCCGATCTTCATGAAGCAGGACGTTGAACGTGCGGCATGCCGCGCCGGTATCCATGGTCTCGAGAACAATATTGTCACGACGCAGAAATTCGATCAGGTCTGGACGTGGCGCCGCCGACCGCGCGCCGCAGCCAAGCAGCAATATCTCGACGGTTTCCGAATTTTCGCGAACGGCATCGAAATGCGGTTCGGTTAGCGACAGCTGATCGACGCAATCCCATCGCAGCACTTGGTCTGGCAGGACGACGACAGACCCTTCAAACCGTTGGCCGCCGATTTTGAAGCCGCCACCGCCGTAGCTCTGAATGCGTTGGCGGCCGGCCTCCAAGCGAGGCGTGACATCCAAATCAGGGTGCGTCCTCGCTCGAGGATGTCGCCTCCGCGTCCACCACTTGCTCGCGGTGGCTCAACCGTTCAAGGCCAAAATTCAACAATAAAGGTGCCGCGACAAAGATCGACGAATACGTGCCGACCAGCACGCCCCAGATCATCGCGAAGCAGAAGTCTGCGATGACCGGACCGCCGAGTGACCACAGCGCTATCAAGGCAAGGAGCGTGGTTACCGATGTCATTATGGTTCGCGACAGCGTGTCATTGATGCTGCGGCTGAGCAAATCTTCGAGGGACAGTTTCTTGTATTTGCGCAGATTCTCGCGCACTCGGTCGTACACCACGACCGTGTCATTCATCGAATAGCCGACAATCAGCAAGATCGCCGCGACTGTCGCCAAATTGAACTCGAGTCCCAGCAGAGCGAACACGCCGATGGTCGCGACCACGTCGTGAACCAGTGCCGCCACCGCACCGAGACTGAATTGCCATTCAAAGCGGAACCAGATGTAGACCATCATCGCGATGAGCGCGAAAACCACCGCTTCGACGCCCGCGAGGATTAGCTCATCGCCGACCTTGGGACCAACAAATTCGGTCCGCCGATAGTCGATGCCATCGCCATATTGTTCGGCCAGGCTGGTCTTGATCGTCTCAACCGCGGCCAGCTGTTCTTCCTCACCGCCGGTCTGGCGTTCGATGCGGATCAGCACGGTGTCTGCCTCGCCGAATTCCTGCAAGGAAATTTCGCCGAGACCAAGACCTTCCAACCGGCTACGCATCTCGCTGGTGTCGACGATCGTCGGCGTTTGCACTTCCATCAGAATGCCGCCGAGAAAATCGATGCCGTAATTGAGCCCACGCGCGAAGAACAGCGCGATCGAGGCAATCAGCAATATCGTCGAGATCGCAAAGCCGATCTTGCGCCAGCTCATGAAAGGCAGGTTGGTCTGGTTCGGAACCAGTCTTAGGCGAAACATGGTCGGCGCGCCTTCCCTAGACCGGCAGCGTTTGAGGTCTGGTGCGCTGCAGCCAGAGCACGATGAGCAAGCGCGTCACCATGATCGCCGTGAACACCGAGGTGAAGATGCCGATGCCGAGGGTGACCGCGAAGCCGCGCACCGGGCCGGAGCCGAATTGATAGAGCAGGACCGCCGCGATCAAGGTCGTGACATTGGCGTCGATGATCGCACGTAACGCTTGCCGAAAGCCGATGTCGACCGCCGAGAACGGCGTTCGTCCATTGCGCACTTCCTCTCGAATGCGTTCGAAGATCAGCACGTTGGCATCCACCGCCATGCCGACGGTCAACACGATGCCGGCAATCCCTGGCAACGTCAGCGTCGCTTGCAAGACTGACAGGATTGCCAGGATCAGCGCCAAATTCACGGTCAGCGCGATCGTCGAGGCGATGCCGAATAGGCCGTAGGACATGATCATATAGACCACGACCAGGGTCAGACCGACCATGGATGCCAGCTTGCCCGCCGCGATCGAATCCGCTCCAAGGCTCGGACCGACCGTGCGCTCTTCGAGAATGGTGATGGGAGCGGGCAGCGCGCCCGCGCGTAGCAGCAAGGCCAAATCGTTGGCTGTCTCGGTCGTAAAGCGCCCGGAAATGATGCCGTTTCCGCCGGGGATCGGCTCGCGGATGACCGGTGCGCTGATAACGTCGCCGTCAAGCACAATGGCGAAACGCCTGCCGACATTGTCCGTGGTCAGCTTGCCGAATTTCCGCCCGCCAGGCCCGTCGAATCGGATCGAAACGACCGGTTGGCCCTCCTGGAACGTGGCCTGGGCATCGACAAGATTTTCACCACTGACCGACACACGTTTACGGAGCACGATTGGGATGCCGTCACCGGTTCCGCTCGGGCTCGGCTCATAACGCACCACCGAACCAGGTGGGAGTTGTCCACGGACCGCTTCGTCTACGGGTGTTACCTCGTCCACCAAGTGGAAGTTCAACGTGGCGGTCTTGCCTATCAGTTCTTTCGCACGCTCCGGATCATCCAACCCGGGAAGCTGGACCAGAACGCGATCATCGCCTTGACGTTGGATGGTTGGCTCGTTCGTGCCCATTTCGTCGACGCGAATGCGAATGATCTCGATGGTCTGACTAACCGCATTGCGCTGGCGCTCTTCCCTCCCGGCTTCGGTGAGCAAAATCCGCACCGCCCCAGCGGCGTCGATATTGACCTCCGCCGTCGGATCGATTTCTTCCAATACGTCCTGCGCCCGATCTGATTCCGCGACCTCGCGCAATTGAAGAACCGCCGTTTGCCCTTGGACGCCGAGTCCTGTGTAGCCGATCCGTTCGGCGCGCAATTGGACCCGAGCCTCGTCGACCAAGGCCTCCATATGCTCGGCCACAACCGCGCTGACTTCGACCTCGAGCAGCAAATGAGAACCGCCTTGAAGATCAAGGCCAAGATTGACTTGCTGGTGAGGCACCCAACCGGGCAGATCCTCGGTGGTTGTGCTCGACAGGAAATTCGGTGTCGCGTAGGCGAATGCTAGCAACGCGATGAGACATACCATCGCGATTTTCCAGGGTTCAAAGCGCAGCATGGTTGCTTGTTCCCCGTCAGCCGTCGCTCAGGCCGTGCCTAGGACTTCGCTGCCTTGGCATCGTCGTTGGCGCCGCGTGGCTCTGGCCTGCTGGCCAGGTCGGAAATGGTATGGCGTTGGGCCTTGACCCGGACGTTCGGAGCGATTTCCAAGATCAGCGTCTGATCATCCTCGATTTTCACAACGGTGGCGTGTAGCCCACCGGCGGTGATCACCTTGTCGCCCTTGCTCAGCTCGCTGACTAGGCGTCGATGTTCCTTGAGTTTCTTCTGCTGGGGCCTGATCAGCAGGAAATAGAACACCACAAATATCAACACCAACGGCAGCAGTTGCAGCATGGCGCCGCCGCCGCCGCCTGCGGCTTCCTGCGCGAAGGCCGGAGAAATCAACATGGTCGGAAAAAGCCTTTCACCATCGGCCACTGGGCCCGCCGCGACGGGATCGCCGGACTATACCCATCCGCCGGGGCTTTGCAACTCGACCCGGGCCACCCTGATACCGCACGTTGACCCCCTCTCGTCCTGCGTTTACCGTCCGCGCCCACCACGCTCCCAAACAGGCAGGAATGCTCGGTTACATGATGACCGACGACAGTGACTTCAAGGACCGACTCGACCGCATTGCCACGGCATTGGAGCGGCTGGCGCCGCCCAGGGCGCCGGTCAATGACCTGGATGCGGCCGATGCCTTCGTGTGGCAGCCAGATGGCGACCGGCTGCAAGCGGTGCCATCGGTCAGCCGGGTGCCACTTGAGCTGTTGCGCGGTATCGATAGGGTGCGCGACATCTTGTTGGATAACACCCAACGCTTCGCCGACGGCCTGCCGGCCAATAACGCCCTGCTGTGGGGCGCGCGTGGCATGGGTAAAAGTTCCTTGGTCAAGGCGGCGCACGCGGAGATCGCGGGCGATGACGGTCGCCTGGTGCTGATCGAAATCCATCGCGAGGACATCGAGTCCCTGCCCCAGTTGCTGGACATGCTGCGCCGGTCCGACCGGCGCTTCGTCCTATTTTGCGACGATCTGTCGTTCGACCACGACGACACCTCGTACAAGTCGCTGAAAGCGGTGCTTGACGGCGGCATCGAGGGCCGGCCGGAGAATGTGATCTTCTATGCTACGTCGAATCGCCGCCACCTCATGCCGCGTGACATGATCGAGAACGAGCGGTCGACCGCAATCAGCCCCTCAGAGGCGGTCGAGGAAAAAGTCTCATTGTCTGACCGCTTCGGCTTATGGCTGGGCTTTCACAATTGCGACCAGGACACCTACCTCGCCATGGTCCGTGGCTATGCCGGCGCCTTCGGGCTTGTGATCGACGATGACGAGCTCCGAGCCGGCGCGATCGAATGGTCGGTCACCCGCGGCGGTCGCTCCGGCCGTGTCGCGTGGCAATACATTCAAGATCTTGCTGGCCGGCTCGGCAAACGCCTGACTGATTAGCCGTCCGCGCGATCTGAGCCCGTCACAGCCTGCGCGCACCGCGCGCTGGTTACATGCGCGAAATTTCCTAAATTCAAAAAACTTAAGCGTGTGAAATGGTTAACAGCGCTGCTTTGTGCTTGTTCACAGCGTCGCGGGATAAACTCGGTAAAATCATCCTCGCAAATGAAGCCCTTTTGATCAGTCAATTTTTGGTCATGGCCCGAGCAAACCCGGCCGTGAACTAGATGTGAGGATCGTAGATATGATTTCGAAATCCATTTTTGTCGGCATAGCCGGACTGGCGACGATCGCCACCATCGTCGCGGGCCCGTTGAACGAAGCTACCGCCAATCCGCTGGAGTTTGGTGGAGCGCGGCTACACCTCCGCGCCATGCCGGTTGTTCCGACCCAGCCTTCGGTCGCGGACGCCATAAATGCCAATTTCCATAACGTCCATTTCGACATTACGAACGACTATGATGAAGACTCGCCGCTTCAGTCGCGAGATGACGACGAAGAAGACGGCGACGATAGCTTGGATCACCTCTTTGGTGAGGAAGATCCTGAGCGAACCGCGCTCGTCAACGAGCTGGATCGATACACGGCATACGCCGCTAAGGCACGAGCGCTACGCGATAAACTGGCGAACGATTTTCTGGCGACGGAGGCCGGTACGGACGCCAAAGAGGCGATTGATGAGGCAAAAGACGATCTAGAAATCGACATCGAATCCGCGGACCGAAAATATCAAAGAAAAATGGCGGCTGCGGCGAAACGAGAAGGCAAGGATTTCGGTAAAAATTCCCCGGGGGCCAAAGCCGCAGAGGCATGGCTGCACGATGAGATCGCTGAACTTAGAACAGAATTTTCCGAACTGCGTGAAGCGATTCTGGAAGCGGAAATGATGGATAATGATCCCAGAGTCGGTGCGAGATTTGTCGATCTGATCGATAGTATCAACCAGACGAACGAAGTGATCGGCGTTATCAATCAGCAGATCGACGCTATAGATCAAGCCGAGCTCGAGAACGAGGCGCCGGTAAAGCCGGTTGAGAAAGCCGAAAACACGTCGGGAAGATGATCACCCGCGGTTCGGCCGCGCACCTTCGCCTGACCCTGATCCTTTGGATTACGTCAGGCGAACCTGCGTGGTCTAACGCGGGCTGAGATATTTCACCGGGTCGACCGCCTTGGCGCCTTTGCGCAGTTCGAAATGGCTTTGCGGCGAGTTGACGCTGCCGGTATCTCCGACCTTGGCGATGACTTGCCCGCGTTCCACCACGGTGCCCCGATCCACCAAAATCTCGCCATTATGGGCATAGGCTGACGTCCAGCCATCGGCGTGACGGACCAGCAACAGATTGCCATAACCGCGTAGTTCGTTCCCGGCATACACGACCACACCGTTTTCGGAGGCTCGCACTGGCGTTCCCGGTGCGGCCGCAATGTTGATGCCGTTATTTTGCCGCGCGCCCTGTTTGGGGCCATAGCCGGACACCACTTTGCCGTCGACCGGCCACAGGAACTGCGAGGCGCCGCGCGCCGGCGGGTCGACAATCGGCGCTGCTTTTGTCGGCGTCGCGACCGTGTGTACCGCTTTTGTCACCATCGGCTTGACGGACGGGCGTTGCACGGCGGCCACTTGCACCGGTGCCGGCTGCGATTTGACCGGCGCGGCAATTACCGATTTGCCGTCGGGACAGTCGGGCGTTTTGCTCCGTTCCGGCATCCGCAGCCGCTGGCCGGGCGAAATGATAAAGGGCGCGTCCAAGTTGTTGGTGCCCGCCAACGTGGCGACATCGACTCCGGCGCAGCGCGAGATGCCATACAGCGTGTCATTGGCCTTCACCACGTAATCCGGCACGTTCGGCACGGTTAGTTCTTGGCCCGGCACCACGACAAAGGGTGAGCGCAGATCGTTCACCTCGACCAGGCTCTGCAATGCCACATCTTCGCGCCAAGCGATGCGATACAGCGTGTCATCCTCGGAAACGGTAACAGTGCGGGGCCCTGGGGCTCTTGCCGTGGCGGTTGACACTACCGACGGCGCACCGGGGCTCTCGTCCTTTAGGGTGGTTACCACCGGTGGTGGCGACGGTCGCTTCGCCGTGACTTCAGGCGCCGATTCCGCCCAGGGTCGGACGCAGCCCGAGAGCATGCTCAAAGCCGCGATCAGCAAGGTCAGCCGGGCGACCGGCTTTCCGATGGTCAATCTGTCGTACATGAATTCCGCTCCACGACCGGCTCACCCTCGATTAGAGGTACAAACCGGACACCAAATATTCGTTCACGATGAAAGATCTGTTCGTCCCGGCGCAGTCGGATCAGGTTCTGATCACCATCCGGATCGCCAAGCGGCAGCACCATGATGCCGCCCATGGCGAGTTGGTCGAGCAATGCCGGCGGCGGCTCGACCGCGGCCGCCGTGACGATGATCCGGTCGAACGGGGCTTGTTCAGGCCAACCCCGCGCGCCGTCGCCGACACGGGTGGTGATGTTGCTCAGGCGAAGATCTTGGAACCGCTGTTCAGCTTGTTTGAGCAGCGCGCGATGTCGCTCGATGGTGTAGACACGGCGGCACAGCTTCGAAAGCACCGCTGCTTGATAGCCTGACCCGGTGCCAATCTCGAGGACCCTCATGCGCTCGCCCACTTCGAGCGCGGCGGTCATCCAGGCGACAACGGTGGGTTGGCTGATAGTCTGGCCGCAATCGATCGGCAAGGCCGTGTCGTCATAGGCGTGGTCGGCCAAACCTTCCGGTACGAACATTTCGCGCGGCACGGATTCCATCGCCGACAACACGCGGCTGTCGGTGATGCCCGACTGGCGCAGGCTGAGTATCAGCCGGGCCTTTCGTGACGGGTCCTCCATGGCGCTCCTCCGCTCATTCGAGCGCCGCTCCAAGCGCGACACATGTCTCGTGGTGGGTCAGGTCGAGATGCAGCGGTGTAACGGATATTCTACCGGCATAGACCGCAGACAAGTCCGAGCCCTCTAAAGTTGGTTCCTCGATCCGTGCGGAGTCGATCCAATAGTAAGGTCGCCCACGCGGATCCTCGCGCTTGTCCAGCTTTGAACCCGGTTTGCGCCGCCCTTGCCGGGTCACCACCACGTCGCGAATTTTTTCCGCCGCGACGTTGGGAAAATTTACGTTGAGAAAAACGTTGCCAGGCCATCCAGCTTTGACCAAGCGTTCAAGCAGTTCGGGCGTGTGCTTTTCCGCGGTTGACCATCTGGTGCGGTGGATGCTGTCGGAATGTTGGCTCAGAGCGATCGACGGAATGCCAAGCAGCGCGCCTTCCATCGCCGCCGCGACGGTGCCCGAATAGGTGATGTCCTCGCCCAAATTGCCGCCACGGTTGATGCCGGACAACACCAGGTCCGGGCGATGATCGGGCATCAGTTCAAGCACCCCGACAAGAACGCTATCGGTCGGCGTGCCGGAGACGGCGTAGCGGCGCTCGGAAAGCTGACGCACCCGCACCGGCTGCGCCAGGGTGAGCGAATGGCCGGCGCCGCTATTGTCGGCTTCCGGCGCGACGACCCAGACATCATCTGTGAGCGTTCGCGCCACCTTTTCGAGACATTCGATACCGGGCGCGTGGATGCCGTCGTCGTTTGAGATCAGTACGCGCATGCCAGCGAGCGCGCTCATTGCGGACCGATGACTTCCAGCCCACCCATATAGGACCGCAGCGCCTCCGGCACGGCGATCGTACCGTCGACATTCTGATAATTCTCCAGCACCGCGACGAGTGTACGACCGACCGCCAGCCCCGACCCGTTGAGGGTATGGACGAAGGCGGTCCCCTTGCCTTCCGTCGGCCGGTAGCGTGCATTCATTCGACGCGCCTGGAAATCGCCGCAGTTCGAACAGCTCGATATTTCGCGGTAGGCATCTTGGCCCGGCAGCCAGACCTCGAGGTCGTAGGTCTTGCGCGCGGAAAAGCCCATGTCGCCAGTCGACAGCATGACCACGCGATAAGGCAGTTCAAGCCGCCTCAAAACCTCCTCGGCGCAACCGGTCATACGCTCAAGCTCGGCATCGGATTGATCGGGCGCGATGATCGAAACCAGCTCGACTTTGTCGAATTGGTGCAGACGGATCATGCCGCGCGTATCCCTACCCGCCGCGCCAGCCTCGGCGCGAAAGCACGGCGTGTGCGCGGTCATGCGCATCGGCAACGCGGCCTCGTCGAGGATCTGCTCGCGCACCAGGTTGGTCAGCGGCACCTCGGCGGTCGGGATCAGCCAGAAGCCGTCCTTGGTCGCGAACAGGTCTTCGGCGAATTTCGGCAATTGGCCGGTGCCGAACACCGCATTGTCGCGCACCAAGTAAGGCGGCCGGGTCTCGCGGTAGCCATGCTCGGATGTCTGCAGGTCGAGCATGAAGCTGGCAATCGCCCGCTCAAGCCGCGCCAACGCGCCGTTGAGCACCACGAACCGCGCGCCGGACATGCGCGCCGCCGCCTCGAAATCCATCAAGCCAAGCGACTCACCAAGCTCGAAATGCTGGCGCGGCTCGAAATTGTAGCTGCGTGGTTCACCGACCTTACGTACTTCGACATTCGCGGTCTCGTCCGCGCCGTCCGGCACCTCAGGCGCGGGAATATTCGGGATGCCCGCGAGCAGCGCCTCGATCTCTTCGTCGAGCGCGCGAACCCGCTCCTCACCGTCCTGCATACGCGTCTTTAGCTCGCCGACAGCCGCGATCAGCTCGGCGGCATCTTCGCCTTTGCCCTTGGCCGCGCCGATCGCCTTCGATTTGGCGTTGCGCTCGGTTTGCAGCGCCTGAGTTGCGCTGATCGCCTCGCGGCGTGCGGCATCGATCGCCAACACCTTATCGGCGTGAGGGGCGAACCCACGACGGCCGAGGCCGGCGTCGAACGCGTGCGGATCGTCGCGTATGGCTTTGATATCGAACATGGACCGAAGAGTCAGAGTTAGCGCGGATGAACCGCGCGTTTAGCACACCCGCAGGCTATCGGGCGAGATTGAAATCGGTTTCGTCATCAATGTCGTCGTCCGGACCCGGCGTGCGCGAACGGGTGCCGCCGCCGCCCGACGGGCCTGAGCCGGGATCGTCATCATCGTCGTCCGCCAGTTTGCGGTCGAGGTCTGCTTCTTCCTCGGCTTCGCGCTTGGCGCGTTTGTTTTCCGCCATCTTGGCGAGCCAGATCGAAACCTCGTAAAGAATGATGATCGGGACCCCGAGGCCGATCTGGCTGATCAGATCTGGCGGCGTGAGCAGAGCCGCGGCGACAAAGGCGATAACGATCGAATATTTGCGTCGCTCCGCGAGGCCCTTCGAGGTCACGAGGCCGGCGCGCGCCATCAGAGTCAGCACCACCGGCAGCTGAAACGCGATACCAAAAGCGAACATCAGCTTGATCACCAGCGAGAGGTATTCGTTGACCTTCGCCTCAAGCTCGATCGCCAGCGTGCCTTCCACCCCGGAGCTTTGAAAACTTATGAAGAAGCGCCATGCGAGCGGTAAAATGAAGTAGTAAACGAGCGACGCACCAAGCGTGAACAGCACCGGCGTTGCGACCAGAAACGGCAAAAACGCTCGCCGTTCGTTCCGGTAAAGCCCCGGTGCGATGAATTTCCAGAGCTGGTTGGAGATGACGGGAAATGAGATGAAAAGCGCTGAATAAAACGAGAGCTTCAGATAGGTGAAGAAGGCTTCGTGCAGCGCTGTGTAGATCATCCGCGGGTTTTCGACCCCGAGATCGACATAAATGTCGAACAGCGGCTTTACCAAGAACGGATAGATGTAATCCTCGGCCACCAGGTAGCAGCCGATGAATGCGATGAAGAGCGCGATCACGGCCCACATGAGCCGGTTACGCAATTCAATCAGATGCTCAAGGAGAGGTGCCTTTGAGGCCTCAATTTCCGCTTCGCCCGCCGCAGCCATGTCTATGCGCCGGCTTTATCGGCGCTCGCCTCGGCGGGCTTGGCCTGAGACTCTTGCTCGTTGTCTGAACCCGGTTTTTCGGATTTGTCGGCAATGGCCGGAGCGGAAGAGCTGGCACCGTTCGTCGCCTTGGCCGCGTCATCCTTGGCGGCATCGTCGTCGGCTTTGGGTTCGTCCGTCTTGGGCTTGGCGCGGGTGATCTCGGTGAAGTCCATCGCCTTGCCGATCTTGCGCTCGGGGTCGACGGCATCCTCGATCTTCTTTTTGAAATCCGTGCGCCCGGCGGCTTCGATCTGCTTCTTGACCTCGCCGATCTCCGACTCGCGCACGGCTTCTTCGATACTGTCCTGAAATTCGCGCGCAACCGCCTTGATCTTGCCGGCATAGCGGCCGACCGTTCGCAAGACCCTGGGAAGCTCCCGAGGTCCGATTACGAACAGGGCGACCACCGCGATGATCGCCATCTCGCTCCAGCCGATATCCAGCATCGGGACCCGCTATTGTTGTGTTTCGGCGCGGCGTCGGCTTAGGGCCGGCAACCGGTGCCGAAGATCAGGTCTTGGCTGGCTCGTCGACTTTGGCCTCGGCGGCCGGTTCGGCCGGTGCCGGGGCTTCAGCCGCGCGGGCCTGAGCGTGAGGCACTTCCTTGGTATCGTCCGCCGCCTCGTCGCTCTCGTCGTCCTTTAGGCCGGCCTTGAAGCTCTTCACGCCCTTGGCGACATCACCCATCACGCGCGGCAGCTTACCAGCGCCGAACAGGATCAGGACAATGACAAGGATCAGCACTATCTGCCAAATGCCTATGCTCATGCGTTTACTCCTCGGGACAACGCGTGCTCCGTTGAGGATCGTATCACGCTGTCCGTCGTTTGTCGGGCATTGGCTGACGAAAAGCCTTGGCCGCGCCCGCGATTTCCATCCTGCCTAGTACTTAACGATCGGCAGCGGGAAATACAAATGTCATTGCTTCGTCAGCGGATACGCGCACTTGGTCGCCCACCTTGGGAAGGTCCGACCAAAATACCCGTGCAGTGAGCTGAGGGCCGCCGTCCAGCTCAATCGTTATCAAGCCGGAACGGCCCAAACTGTGGACTTCGCGTACGGTCGCGGAGGCGCCATTTTCCGCGTCGAGGCGCAACCCCTCGGGTCGGATTAGTATTTTTACCTTGCTGCCGTCGGCATAGCCGTTGGCGGCGACCGCTCCGAGCGCCGTAACTGCCGCCCCGCCCGATATCGTGCTATCCAGCGCATTCGCTTCACCGATAAACGTCGCGCAGAACGCGCTTTTCGGCGACCGGTAAAGCTCGTTGGGCTCGCCTTCCTGGAGAATGGCGCCGTTGCGCATCAAGGCGATACGGTCTGCCATGATCATGGCCTCTTCTGGGTCGTGGGTGACCATCAGGGTGGGCGTACCGTTCTCGCGCAGAATGCCCGCCGTGGCCGCGCGGATACGATCGCGTAGTACGACGTCGAGATCGCTGAACGGTTCGTCGAGCAACATCACTTTTGGTCCCGGGGCGAGTGCGCGTGCAAGGGCCACCCGCTGCTGCTCGCCGCCGGATAAGGCGTGGGGATACTCGCCCGCCCGGTCGACCAATCCGACGCGTTCCAAGGCCGTATTCACCACTGCGTCGCGATCCCGCGCCGGCATACCGCGCAGGCCGAACGCGATATTGCGGCGAACGTTGAGATGGGGGAACAGCGCGAAATCCTGGAACATCAATCCGACCGAACGCGCTTCCGGAGGCAGGTCGTGTCCAGGTTCGGCGACCTTCTGGCCGCCAATCGAGACGGCGCCCTGCTGAAGGTTTTCAAGCCCGGCCGCGATACGCAGCACAGTGGATTTGCCGCAGCCCGAGGGGCCAAGCAACGCGACGATCTCGCCTCGCCCGACCGAAAGCGACAGATCGCGTACCGCGCGGATAGGGCCGTAGGCATGGCTAATGCCCTCGATCCGCAAACCGTCGGTCATGGCATCGCCGGCGGTGGGCCCGGTCGCGCCCGGGTGATCGCCTTGCTCAACACAATGACTGGGATGATACCGACCGCCACGATCGCCAGCGCCGCGCTGGCCGACTCGGCGAGCAGTTCGTCCGAAGCCAGCTCGTAAGCGCGTACGGCCAGTGTGTTGAAGTCGAACGGGCGCATGATCAGAGTCGCCGGCAGTTCCTTCATGACATCGACGAACACGAGCAAGCCGGCGGTCAACAGACCGGCGCGGATGATCGGAACGTGCACATGCCATAGCACACGGCCCGGTCCCGCGCCGAGGGTCCGGGCGGCACCGTCCATGCTCGGCGTGACTTTACCAAGCGCGGTGTCTACTGCGTTCAGTGATACCGCAAGAAATCGAACCAGATAAGCGAACACCAGCGCCGCCAAGCCGCCGGTAAGCAGTAAACCTGTCGAGACGCCAAATTGCGCCCGGGCAAAATCATCGATCGCTGTGTCGAGCCACGCGAACGGCAGCATCACGCCGACGGCGATGACCGAGCCCGGAACGGCGTAGCCGAGGCTTGCCACCCGCTTGGCGGTTTTGCCGATCGGTCCGGCGCCCAGCCGCACGGCGTAGGCGACGAGGAGCGTCACCAGAACCGCGAGGATCGCTGTAATGGCGGCGAGGCGGAAACTGTTCCAGGCCAGGCCGGCGAACCGCGTATCGACGGTTTCGTGCCAGGTTTCGATGGTCCAGGCACCGAGTTGCGCCGCGGGTAGTACGAACCCGAGCCCCAGCACCGACGCGCAAGCCAGAAATGCCAAAGCGGCCTGCCAGCCGCGCAGGCGATAGGACGGCAACGGCCGATAGCGGTTCGTCGTGTGGTGGTATTGGGCGCGCCCGCGCGACCATTGCTCGCCCAACACCAGGGCCGCAACGAAGAGCAGCAAAATCGCCGCAAGCTGTGCCGCCGCCGAGGCATCGCCGAGCGCAAACCAAGTTCGGTAGATGCCGGTGGTGAAGGTGTCGACGCCGTAATATTGAACCGTGCCGAAATCGCTAAGGGCTTCCATTAAAGCCAATGACATGCCGCCGACCAACGCCGGCCGCGCCAGCGGCAGAGCAATACCAAAAAAGCTTTGCCATGGCCCGCGTCCGAGTGTGCGGCCGATTTCAAGCGCGCAGACCGATTGGTTCAAAAACGCCGCGCGAGCCAGCAGGTAAACGTAGGGGTAAAGCACCAGCGTCATGACCGTGATGGCCCCGCTGAGCGAACGCACGTCCGGGAACCAATAGTCGCGCCGCCCCCAGTCGAACCATTCGCGCAGTGCCGATTGCACCGGGCCCGCGAATTCGAACATACCGGCATAGGTGAACGCGATGGCGTAGGTCGGCACAGCCAAAGGCAGCAGCAGCGCCCATTCGAAAATCGAGCGGCCGGGAAACCGGCACATGCTGCACAGCCACGCCATGCCGCCGCCGATCACCAAGGTACCAAGGCCGACGCCGAGCCCCAGCCAGATCGTGTTGCCGACATACCGCCAAAGCACGGTATCGACGAGATGGCGCCAAACTTCGCCGGCGGGCGTCAGCACATTCGCCAACACCACCAGAACCGGGAACGCCACCAACCCGGCGACGGCGATCGGACCGATCACCCACGCGTTGGAATTTCGGCCTAACCGGCCAAAAGCATTTTGGCCCGCGTCGATCCCGGTGGACGCCATATCATACCGCTCCGCTAGAGCAGCGGGACGTGTTTTCGAAGGCTGTAGGCGACAACGATTGGCTTAGCGCCAGCCGGCCCGATCAGCCAATTCGATCGCCGTGTGCCCGAGATCGCCGAGCGTCGCGAGCGGCAAATCATCTTTCTTGAAATCGCCCCATGACGCGACAGTATCGGACACCGGAACGCCGCTGCGCACGGGAATTTCATGATTGAGTTCGGCGAACAGCGCTTGCGCCGACGGGCTGGCGAGATATTCAAGCAATTGCTTGGCGTTGTCCGGGTTCGGTGCGTGCGCGGCGATCCCTGCTCCGCTGACATTCACGTGGGTCCCGCGTCCGTCTTGATTGGGGAAAAACAGGCGGGTCTTGGTCACGACCTCCTGATCCTCGGGCTTGGATGATGCCGCCAACCGCCCGTAATAGTACGTGTTGACGATGCCAATATCGCCTTCGCCGGCGGCGACCGCGCGGATCTGATCAGTGTCTCCACCCTTCGGATCGCGCGCCATATTGGCGACCACGCCGCGCGCCCACTGTTCGGTTTCCGCTTCACCGTGCGCGCTGATCATCGCTGCGATGAGCGACTGGTTATAGACATTGCTAGACGAACGAACCAACAGGCGGTCGCTCCATTTTGGGTCTGCCAAGTCCTCGTAGCTGCCCAGGTCTCCGGCGTCCACGCGATCCGGCGCGTAAACCACCACGCGCGCGCGGAGGCTGAGGCCCCACCAGGTCTTGTCCGGATCACGGAAGGACTCAGGCACCACGGCGTCCAGCTCGGTGGACTCGTACGGACGCAACAGACCGTCCGCTTTCGCCCTGGCCAGATTGCCGGCGTCGGCGGTGATCAAAATGTCGGCTGGACTATTCCGGCCCTCGGCCGCCATTCGTTCAATGAGTTGATGCGGCTTGCCGGTCACCAGTTTGACGGTGATGCCGGTGTTTTCGCTGAATTGGTCCAGCAAGGGCTTAATCAGCGCTTCCTTGCGCGATGAATAAACGTTCACTTCGTCGGTGGCGATCGCGGGGCCGGTGGTCGCGGTGACGGCGATCAGCGCCGCGAGCGCGGCGGCCAGGCCGTGGCCGGCGAAGAATTTTCTGAGATCGGGTTTATGATATGCCAACATGGGATTGCTCAACCTACTGTTTTTTCATGGTTTCCTGAGAAGCAACCACGTTTCGACATCGCATCTGCCACAGGCCCGGTCGGGTTTACGATCCGGTCAATATTCCTGAATTGAGAATAATTATCATTTTCAGTTGCAAGCACAAGGGGCCGGTTCGTCTTCCATACCGGAAACCAGCAAAGGCCCACAAGCGGTTGCGTGTGCGCGGCAAAGACTTGGATTAAGCGGCAGCGAAGCCGAATGGCGTGATCAAACGCGAATGAAAGACTTCATCCTACGCGGTATCGGCTCGCAGTTCGGTTTCCTGTTGTTCTTCATCCGCATCGAGGGGTTCGTCGGTTTGGTCGGACTGATCGTCCTCGTCGCTGTCTTCTTCCAACTCGGAAGGATTTACCAAACGCAGATCAAGTGCTGTTTGCTTCGGCTGGGAATCGAGCAATCCGGCGGCCCGAAGTTCATCGACCCCCGGAAGATCATCCAAGGCGGCCAACCCGAAATGGTCGAGAAACACCGGTGTGGTAACCCAAGTGGCCGGGCGCCCGGGGGTGCGCCGGCGACCGCGCGGTTGGATCCAATTCTGCTCGAAGAGAATGTCGAGCGTGCCCTTGCTGACGGCGACGCCACGAATTTGCTCGATCTCGGCCCGGGTGACCGGCTGATGGTAGGCGATGATCGCCAGCGTCTCGAGCGCGGCGCGCGACAGACGCCGTTGGACTTCCGCCTCCCGGCGCAGCGCGAACGCGAGATCAGGCGCCGTGCGGAGCGCCCATCCGTCCGCGACTTCCCTCAAATTGATGCCGCGATCGGCGTAATGCTCGGCGAGCGTGGCAAGCAAGCCGGGAAGGTCAGTGCCCTCGGGCAAGTGCGCCGCGAGCACCGCTTCGGAGAGTGGCTCGCTGGAAGCGAACAAGACCGCTTCGAGCACTCTTAGCGCCTCGGTTTCCGGAGCTTGCTCGGTCTCGGTGCTCACGGCGCGGTCTCCTCGTTGCGTCTTAGATAGATCGGTGCGAATGGGCCGGATTGCCGCAAATCCAGTTTACCCTCTCGAACCAGTTCCAAACTCGCGGCGAACGTTGAAGCAAGTGCTGATCGCGCCATCAGCGGATCCATAACGTCTTCCGGCAAAAACTGTTCAAGAGTCGTCCAATCGATCGCCAAGCCGAGCATGTCGGAAAGCCTTTCCATCGCGGCGCCAAGGCTAAACAGAGTCGTTTGCTCGATCCGCAGATTGCGCGGCGCTGTCCGACGACGTTCGTGCGCCGCGTAGGCCGAGAGCAAGTCGTTGAGAGAAATCGCGTAGATCGGCTTTGCCACAACCTCCAGCGATTCCGCGCACCCACGTGGGAATATGTCGCGCCCAAGCTGGTCGAGCGCCATCAACTTTGTCGACGCCTCGCGCATCGATTCCAGGCGGCGAAGTTGGAATGCCAAGGCCTCGGCGAGTTCTTCGCCGGACGGCCCATCTTCGTCATCCTCGTCGTCGGGCAGTAGCAGCCGCGATTTGAGGTAAGCGAGCCAGGCCGCCATCACCAGATAGTCGGCCGCCAGCTCCAATCGTTGGCTCCGCGCACGACGGACATATTCCAGAAACTGGTCGGCCAGTTGGAGGATCGAGATGCGGGTCAGATCGACCTTTTGCTCGCGCGCGAGCGTGAGCAGTACGTCGATCGGACCTTCGAATCCTTCCAGGTCGAGAACCAGCTGGACTGGGTCGGTCTGATCGTTCTGTTCGAAATCGTCGAAGGGTTCGACGGCCACGTCGGTCATGTCTATTTAAGGCCGGTCAGCGCGGTCAGAAACTCGAACAGCACCATAACCGGTTTGACGATGACCCAAGCAACAATATCGATGTCATAGCCAATTTCCCGGCCAATCCACGGCAGCAGAAACAGCAATCCAATCAGGATAAACAGGCCGTACCGTTCGAGCCGCGCCAGCGGTATGGCCAAGCTGCGCGGCAGCAGACCCACGGCGATGCGGCCGCCATCCAGCGGCGGGAGTGGCAACAAGTTGAGCACCGCCAAAACCAAATTGACCCAAATCGAGTTGGCGAGATTCGCCGCCAGCCACTCGCCGGTGCTGCCCGGAACTTGAGTGGCCGCATGGATCAGGAGCGCCGAGACAAGTGCCAGCAACAAGTTAGTGGCTGGACCGGCAAACGCGACGATCGCCGAATCGCGCCTGGGTTTTCGGAGATTCCGATAATTCACCGGAACCGGTTTGGCGTAACCGAAAAGAAACGGCGCCGGCGACAGATACAGCAACAGCGGCAAGATAATCGTGCCGAGGGGATCAATATGCTTGAGCGGGTTTGCCGTGACGCGGCCTAAATCGCGTGCTGTCGGGTCGCCGAGTCGCCAGGCGACGAAGCCGTGCGCCGCCTCGTGAAGTGTGATCGCGAAGATGATTGGCAGAGCCCAGATCGAGATCGCATAAAGCGCCTCGTTCATGCCTGGGCGACCTTGAGAAGCTCGGCTATGTGATGGTCGGCGGCGGCGGCGTCAAACGCTTCGGGGACGCGGAACTGTTTTCGGGCTCGTCGGAATCTGTCCTCGGCGGCTTCGTTTAATGGCGAGATCGAGTCGGCGACCGCGACCATCTCGTCGAGTTTGCCGCTGCAATGCAGAACCACGTCGCAACCGGCCGCAAGTGCCGCGCGGGCGCGCAGGCCCATTGCCCCCGACAAGGCGGACATGCCGATATCGTCGGTAAGCAGCAAGCCGTCGAAGCCGATCAATCGTCGAATGACCTTGCTGATCACCTCCGACGACGTGGTGGCCGGTCGATCCGGATCGATGTCGGTATAGATTACGTGAGCGGTCATCCCGATCGGCATTTCCGAAAGCGCCTTGAACGGCTGAAAATCACGCGCCGTAAGGTCGTCGAGAGACGCTTCGACAATTGGCAGGTCCTGGTGACTGTCAACGCGCGCCCGGCCGTGCCCCGGTACATGTTTGATTACCGGCAACACGCCGCCGGCCAGCAAACCGCCGCAGGCCGCGCGGCCGAGCATGGCAACCAGGTCGGGGTCATCGCCATACGCCCGATCACCGATAATTCCGTGTCCATCGGGCGCCGGGATGTCGAGCAACGGCAAACAGTCGACGTCAATGCCAAGTGCGTGCAATTCCTGGGCAATCAGACGGCTGTTCAGCGCCACAGCTTCCGCCGCGACGAACCGGTCGACCAAAGCGAGCTCGCCAAATCTGAGAGCCGGCGGAGCTTCACGCCAATGAGGCGGTGGAAGGCGCGCAACACGCCCGCCCTCCTGATCGATCAGAACTGGTGCTTCGGCGCGCCCCACCGAATCCCGAAGATCGGCGACCAGCGCCTTAACCTGATCCGGCGCCTCGATATTGCGCGCGAATAATATGAAACCGAGTGGATCGGATTCTTTGAAAAAAGCCCGTTCGTCGTCGGAAAGTTGTGTCGCCGAGCAGCCGAAGATCGCCGCGCCCGGAGGCGTCGGATCAGGGTGAGACAACGTAACAGTCCACCTTCTTGACCTTCAATTGCTTGCACAGACTGTCGGCGCTGTCACGACTCGGTAAGGGGCCGGCTTGCAGTCGATAAAACACACCCTTCCCCGCCCCAAGGTCGGCCTGGAAGACGAAATGGTTCACTGGCGCAAGCAGCTTGGGCGCGGAGGCAAGTGCCATCTCCCACGCCTTGGACGCTTTCCCACTCTCTCGATACGAGCCCAACTGAACGCGATAGCCGTCCACGGGATTTGCGATCGCGGGCAACTGAGCCGTCAACGCCATTTCAGTCGTCGGCGTGCCGGGACCCGGCGGTTCGTTCGGCGCGGAAAGCGCTGTCGAGGCTTCCGGCGGCGTCCCTCCGGTGAGCTTCGGCTCTGCAGGGATCTTTGGCGCTTCAGGGATCTTAGATACCTCGGCGGTCTTGGGCACTTCGGTGGCCTTCGGCGCCTCAACGATTGGAGGTGTTTCGGTCAGCTTAGGTGGCACAGCCGCGACCTCGGTCTCGGCTTGAGCAGGTGCGATAGAGTCTGGCATCGCCGGTGGCAGCGGTATGCCTCCTTGCATCTTCACCACCGCTACGGGCTTTGGCATTGGGACCTCAGGCGGCGGCAGCAAGCGCTCGACAACTGGCTCGTTGCCGCCTTCGAGATCCGTGAACACCGCTGAGCCCCCGTGTGGTACTTGCATACCGCCCGGTTCCACCGGTCGTTCGCGGGTAGGGCCGCTTTCGGCTTTCAATACCGGAACTTCCTGCAAAGTTACTTCTGTGGTGCGCGCTTGATACGCCCGCAATACCACCAATCCAAGCAAGGCGACCGCCAGCAGAAACAGCAATAGCGTTACCCGGCCAAGCCGGCTCCGCGTCTGTCCTTCACCGTGATCGCCGCCAATTGCGAGGGCCATTCACCGCATCTCCTCGACCGGCGTGATCCCAAAAATGTCCAAGCCGTTTGTGATCACCACTTTGACGGCGCGAAGTAAACAAAGTCTTGCCCGCGAAACCGACGGATCATCATCCCGCAAAAAACGCATCGTCGGGTCGTCGTTGCCTCGGTTCCAAAGGCCGTGAAAAGCCGAGGCGAGGTCGTACAAGTAGAATGCAATTCGATGCGGTTCGTGCGCCTCGGCAGACGATTCAATCATGCGCGGCCAACCCGCCATCATCTTGATCAGAGAGATTTCATCCGAATCTACCAAGCGAGTCAGATCGTCCGCTGATGCATCGGTATCGAGACCGGCAATGTCCGCGGCATTGCGCTCCACGGACCGGATTCGAGCGTGCGCATACTGGACATAGAATACAGGATTGTCCCTCGATTTTTCAGTCACTTTGGCGAAATCGAAATCAAGCGGTGCGTCGTTGCGGCGGGTCAACATAATGAAACGCACGACGTCCCTGCCGACGGCTTCGACCACATCGCGCAATGTGACGAACGTGCCGGAACGTTTGGACATTTTCACCGGTTCGCCGCCGTCCAGCAGATTGACCAACTGGCATACTTTGACGTCCAGGCTTGCGGCGTCCTCGGAGATCGCTTTGACCGCGGCTTTCATGCGCTTGATGTAGCCGCCATGGTCGGCGCCCCAAACATCGATCATGTCTGCAAAGCCGCGCTCGAATTTGTCCAAATGGTAAGCGATATCAGACGCGAAATAGGTCCAGCTGCCGTCCGATTTCTTGAGCGGCCGGTCGACATCGTCACCAAATTCGGTTGAGCGGAACAGGGTCTGCGGCCGGGGTTCCCAGTCGTCCGGTGTCTTGCCTTTCGGCGGTTCCAACACGCCGGTATAGACCAGCCCCCTGTCTTCCAGCGTCTGCAGCACCTGATCGACCTTGCCGGCTGCGACCAAGGCGCGTTCAGAAGAAAAACAATCCATCTGAATGCCGAGCGCCGCGAGGTCTTCCCGGATGGTCGCCATCATCGCGTCAAGCGCCGCTTCGCGGCAGACTGGCAGCCATTCCGGTTCGTCCGCGTCGAGCCACTTCCTGCCGTCGCGGCTCGCCAAATTTTCGCCGACCGGTTTTAGATAATCGCCGGGATAAAGGCCTTCGGGGATTGTGCCGATGTCTTCTCCCAGCGCTTCGCGGTAGCGCAGGAATGTTGAGCGCGCCAGAACATCGACCTGCGCGCCCGCGTCGTTCACGTAGTATTCGCGGGTCACGTCGTATCCAGCTCGTTCGAGCAATCCGGCCAAGGCATCGCCAAACACCGCGCCGCGGCTGTGGCCGACATGCATCGGGCCGGTTGGGTTTGCCGACACATATTCGACATTGACCTTGCGCCCTGCGCCACTCTCGCTACGGCCGTAGTTTGCGCCAGAAACCGTAATATTTTTAAGCGCTTCCACCCATATGCTTGGAGACAATTTCAAGTTGATAAAGCCGGGGCCGGCGATGTCGACTTGCTCGATGTCATCGTGGGTGCGCAGACGTGCTGCAATCAATTCGGCGAGGTCGCGTGGCTTCATCCCGGCGGGCTTGGCCAGGACCATTGCCGCGTTGGTGGCGATGTCGCCGTGCGCGGCGTCGCGCGGCGGTTCCACCGACACATTGCGCGTCGGGAGGTCCGCTGGAATCACCTTCTCTGCGATGAGCTCCGCCAGGACGGCGGTCAGCTCAGCCGCGAATTGCTTAAAAATATCTGTCAAATCTGTGCCGTTACATCGAATAGACGGGCATGTTCCTTGAGCGCATACCGATCGGTCATACCAGCGATATAGTCCGCAACCAGGCGTGCGGTCTCATCTGATTTCGGGGCGCTGGCGCGGTGGTACCAATCGGTGGGCAGACATTCCGGTTCACACAGAAACAATTCGAACAGGTCACTGACCACGCGTCGCGCCTTGCTGGCCATGCGATTGAGCCGGAAGTGGCGGTACATATTGGCGTACAGAAATTCTTTCAAGCTTCGATCGTTCGCCTGCATGGTCTTTGAGAACGCGGCCAGCGGCGCTCCCAGGCCGCGCACGTCTTCAACCGTCGTGGGTCCGAACTGTGCGATCCGCGCTTTCGTCTCGGTCACCAGGTCCGTCACCATGGCGTTGATCAGCCGCCGCACCGCCTCATGGACCAGCCGCGGAGCCTCCAGCCCAGGAAATTCCTGCTTTAACACGTGAAATACCGGGCCAACCAGCGGCACTTCGTTGAGATCCTCGATGCTGAACAGCTCGGCCCGTAGCGCGTCGTCGATATCGTGGTTGTTGTACGCGATATCGTCAGCGAGCGCGGCAATCTGGGCCTCGGGTCCCGGATAGCTCGTGACCTCTAAATCATGTTGCGCGAGATATTCGGCCACGGTATCGGGCAACGAAGCCGGATCCATCGGCCCGTTGTGCTTCACCGCCCCCTCAAGCGTTTCCCAGGTCAAATTGAGACCGTCGAATTTGGCATAGCGGCGCTCCAGCGCGGTGACGATGCGCAGGGTTTGAGCGTTGTGATTGAAGCCGCCATAGGGGGCCATCGAGTCGTTGAGAGCGTCTTCGCCAGCATGGCCAAACGGTGTGTGCCCGAGGTCGTGGGCCAAGGCTAGGGCTTCGGCGAGATCCTCGTTCAACCCCAATTCGCGACTGACCGAGCGGGCGATCTGCGCCACTTCCAGGCTGTGGGTCAATCGACTGCGAAAGTGATCGCCCTCGTGATGTACGAAGACCTGTGTCTTGTGCTCCAGGCGGCGAAACGCGGCGCTGTGGATAATGCGGTCGCGGTCGCGCTGAAACGGACTTCGGGGCGGGCTTTCCGGCTCGGCGTGGAGACGGCCACGGCTGCGGTCCGGTCGCGTCGCGAACGGCGCTGGGGTGGCATGCGTCATGGCGCGAACCTAGCGACCGAACATTATCCGATCAACGCCCCACTCTGGCCAGGACGATCAAGTACGGAAAAACGCTGTTCACCGAGAAGAACTGGATCCGCGCGCAGTTCCTGAGACATGCCACTGGCACCAAATGCGATATGGCCGCCCTGCGGCAGGTTGAGATCGATCTGCCATCGGTAATAGGGACGATCCAGGCAAATCTTTTGGTCGGTCAGAGGTTCGCGCCCAATCGTGGAAATCGAAAGCTCGTTCATCATGGTCTGGCATCCACTGTCACCAAAATCGACCGCAATTCGTAAATCAGTCACGTCGTGAAACGTCAGAGTCGCCGGCGCCACGCGGAACTGTGCTTGGCCGGCTTCAGCGCGCACCCACTCGACGATATGATCAATATCGAGAACCAGTTCGCTGCGCCAATCGCCGCGCATGGCGTCGCCCACCGCGAAACGCAGCGCATAAACGATGTTATCGTGCCACGAGCGCGTATCGAATTCGGTATCAGTCATAGTGCCTTGCATGGCGAATGCCGTGATTTTGTGCGCCGAGGTCTTTCCGAATAATGCCTGACTCCGTAGCTGTGACATTGACAAGCCTCTTTCACGGACCAAAATAGGGGCTAAGGCGCGCGGGCACAGTGCGCCAAATACGAGGTGGTTAATGTCGGAGATCAAAGTGAAATCGGCGGCTGACTACGGCCTGTCGATGACCGAAAGCGCGGCTAAGCGTCTCAACTACCTGATAACACAGGAAAAAGAGGCGGCGTTTCTGCGCGTCTCGGTGCTCGGCGGCGGTTGCTCTGGCTTTCAATACAGCTTTGCCTTTGACGACACCGAAAACGCCGATGACCTGCGTGTTGAGCGCGACGGCGCGGTGATTCTGGTGGACGACATGTCGGTGACGCTTTTGCAGGGCTCAGAGATCGATTTCTACGAAGGTCTCGACGGCTCCATGTTCACGGTGAGCAATCCCAACGCGACATCGTCGTGCGGCTGCGGCACCTCGTTCGCGCTGGGCTGAGCCATCGCGCGTGACCGCCGCCACGACGGCGATTAGGATCGGGGCCCGCCGTTCGGCGGGCCTTTTGTTTTCTCTGGCTTCGACATGAAGATTGCCACCTGGAACGTAAATTCGATCAAGGCGCGGCTGGCCAACATTCTTGAGTGGCTGGAAACCGCCGCCCCCGATGTGGCGTTGCTGCAAGAGACCAAGACGGTCGCTGAAAATTTCCCGCGTCTCGAGATTGAGGAGCGCGGCTATACCTGCGCGGTGGTTGGTCAAAAGTCATACAACGGCGTCGCAATTCTGTCGAAATACCCGCTCGAAGATGTCGTCGAGGCACTGCCCGGCGATTCGGACGATGAGCAAGCGCGCTATGTCGAGGCCTGGGTCGATGCCGGCGACGCCGGATTGCGCGTCGCGTCGATCTATCTGCCCAACGGCAACCCGGTCGATACCGAGAAATACCCCTATAAGCTTGCCTGGATGGAACGGCTGCGCGCGCATGCGGCGTCGCTGCTTGCCAGTGAAGAACCGATCGTTCTCGGCGGCGACTACAACGTCATCCCTGCACCCGAAGACGTTTATGATCCGAAAGGCTGGGCCGACGACGCGTTGTTCCGCCTCGACACTCGGAAACGGTTCCGCGAGATATTGAACCTTGGTTACACCGAGGCCTTTCGCGCGCTCCATGCCGAGTCCGGCCGCTACAGCTTCTGGGACTATCAGCGCCGCGCATTTGAGTCCGACCGTGGCCTGCGCATCGATCATTTGCTGCTGTCGCCGCAAGCCGCCGACCGGCTGAACGCATGCGACATCGACACGGTGCCGCGCGGCAAGCAAAAGGCGTCCGACCATACCCCCGTCTGGTGCGACCTCGCCGAACCGCCATGAGCGGTGCCCCCGTCTTAGCGAGCAGTCGCTAAACGATGGACAATGCGCGTCGGGCGGCGCTGGTTTCCTACTTGTTGCTCACTCTGGTTGCCCTGTTCTGGTCGGGCAACGTCGTGCTCGGTCGTGGCGTCATCGACCATGTGCCGCCTCTGGCGCTGAATTTCTGGCGTTGGGCCGCTGCGCTGGCGATCATGCTGCCATTCTCTTGGCGCGCTTTCGTCGAGCACCGCGCCGCGATTAGACGCGATTGGAAAATGCTCAGCTTGCTCGGGCTGCTCGGCATCACGTGTTTCAATTCTTTCGCCTACATTGCCTTTCAAACTACTACGGCGATCAATGCGGCCCTGATCAACACCTTAATGCCGATCATGATCATCGCGATGGTGATCGTCGGGTTTCGCGAGACCATGGGGCCAAGACGTGCGCTCGGGCTTGCCGTTTCGTTCGTTGGAACGCTGGTCATCTTGATGCGTGGCGACCCAGCGGTCTTGAGCACTCTGGCTTTTACCAAGGGTGACTTGTGGATGTTGGCCGGAGCTGTCTCCTACGCGCTTTACTCGGTGTTGCTGCGGCTGAAGCCGCCGGAGCTTGACGGTGTTGAGCTGCTGGCCGTTGTCACCGCATTTGGTCTCGTGATCATGCTGCCGGTCTATATCGTTGAGACGGTTCTCGTGGCGCCAATGCCGGTGAACGCGACCAGCGTCGGCATGGTCGCTTACGTTGCGTTGTTCCCTTCGGTGCTCGCCTATGTGTTTTGGAATCGCGGAATCGCCGTGGTCGGCGCCGGACGCGCGAGCTTGTTCGTGCACCTCATGCCGGTCTTCACGTCCGCCTTGGCGATCGGATTTCTCGGTGAGAGCCTTCAGGCGTTCCACGTCGTTGGCATGATACTGGTGTTTGGCGGCTTGGTGCTGACGACCAGGCCGGACCGCGTTCAGACTGGCGCGACGTAGTTGGGACCAAGCGGGGTCAATCTGAGTCCCGGCCGCAAGCGACGATAATCGAGCGCCAGATGATCGACCGGGTTCGGACCCGGCGACGCGACAACAATCACGTCGCCCGCGATCGGCTCGAAATCTGCTCGGAAATGCACCGAGCTCTTGAGCACCAGGATCGCGTGGTTGGCCGGTTCAATACCGACATGGCGGAATATGGCCTGATCCGCCGCCTGCATTTTTTTCGACGAAACCACCACCTCAACGCCGCCAATACTCAGTACCGCCATCGGGCCAAGGTTCATGCGCGCGCCGCCGAACATCGGCCCGGTCGCGGTAAACCGGCCGTCGCCCAGCGCCTGCACGACGAATTGGCCCTCGAAAGGTTGTTCGCCTTGCCATGCCGATCCGGCGCCGAGCGAAACATCGATGGTGGCGCCCACGCCAGCGGCATGGGCCTGAGCCGCGACGCCGGGATCGAAAACCAAGCCAAACACCGCGTCCCGGGCGTCTTGCGCGACCAGAGCGCGGAGCATGCCGACGGTATCGGAGTTTCCGCCGGCGCCGGAATTGTCTTGGGTGTCCGCGATCACCAGCGGTCGCACCTCACCGCTCATGCCATAAGCGACCGCCTCGTCGGGCGTATACAAACGTCCGGCGAATGCGCCTTCTTGAGCCGTGACCGCGCCGGCGAGCTCGTCCGCCGCGCGGTCGGCATCGCGTTGATCCGGCGCGTAGGCCAGCACGCACGGACCGACCTCTCGAATATCGGCGGGCGAAAACCCGGTCGCGAACGACAGCGACCAGATTTCTGGATGCGCCTGCTCAATGGTGTCCAATTCGGCGTAAAGCGATTTCGCAGGTTCGATGTCCGTGCACTGCCAGACTAGCGGGATCAGAAAGTCCAGCTTGCGCATCGCCGACGCTGGACGCCCTTTGGCCTTGACCCTTTCCAGCAACGGCAATGCGCGCTCGCCGGTCACGGCCATATCGACGTGCGGATAGGTTCGATAGGCAACCATTGCGTCCGTTGCCTTGACCATGCGGTCCGTGACGTTGGCGTGCAGGTCGAGGCTGACGACCAGCGGAACATCGGGACCGATCAGGGCGCGGACCCGCGACAGCAACTCGCCTTCCCCATCCTGAAGATGTTCGGTCACCATGGCGCCGTGCAGATCGAGGAACACGGCGTCGACGCCACTCGCGGCATCCAGATCCGTTAGAAACATCTCCGCAATGCGCTCGAATGCGTCTTCGGTGACCTGGGCTGACGGCACCGCCGAGCACCACAATAACGGCGCCATGTCGTGGCCTTCGCGCAGGGCCGCATCGATGAAACCTGCCACCGGTAGGTTCACCCCCTCAACCGCGTCGAACAGCACGTCACCGCGCGATAATGCGGGCCAGCCATCGGCGCGCTCGAAATCTTCGAACGTCGCCTTGACCGGCGCGAAGGTATTAGTTTCGTGGTGAAACCCGCCGATCGCTATGCGCATGTGCCGCTCAATTCGCCTTGGTTTCGATATTTGATCGAATGCGGTTTCGATCTTGGTTTGTCAAACGCCGATTGCCCGCAAATATGCTATGGTTATTTTGGAGACGACGGACTGAAGACTGTTAGGGGCTCAGTTTTCCGTCTGATTTTCTGGAGCGATGTCGGTGGCGGAAAGGAGGCGTGTTGGCCGAATCTCCTTCGAGTCTGACCTGGTTGCTCGAGCACGGCCTAGCTTCGCTCGCGGCGCCGCTTGAGACGTTAACCTCAGCTCAATCGCGCCTTTACTGGGGGTATCTGGCGGCCGCACTTGTCATTGCCGCAACGGTCTACGTGGTTCGCGAAACCCGCGCGGCGCCGTTTTCATGGCGTGGTCTTGCCCGGTTCGTGTGGCCGAAATCCGTTTGGCTGCATCCATCGTCGATCCTCGACTATAAGTTCGTGGTCATCGATCTGGTGCTGTTCACCCTCGCTCTCGGGCCTTTCGTCGTGTCTTCCTATGCCGTGGCGGACGGCGTCGGCGCTGGCCTGAGAGTGATGTTTGGCGCGCCCGATTCCGCACAATCCGCTGGCTTCGTATTGATCGCGCTGTTTACGGTCTCGCTCGTTGTGGTCGCCGACCTGATCCGGTTTCTGTGTCATGCGCTGATGCATCACGTGCCGATGCTCTGGGAATTTCACAAGGTTCACCATTCGGCCAAGGCGCTAACCCCGGCGACCCTGTTTCGGGCCCATCCATTGGAAAAATTTCTGATGGCGAGCGCGACCGGAATCGCCTTTGGCCTGGTGCTCGGCGTGTTCGAATATGTGGCGCCGCAAGACCTGACCATGCTCACGGTGCTTGGCGTCAATGTAGTCCTGTTTGCCTTTTTCAGTTGGGCAAATCTCAGCCATTCACATGTCTGGCTATCGTTCGGTCGTCGCGCCGAGCATGTCATCCTCAGCCCGGCTCAGCACCAAGTACATCACAGCGACGCACCACAACATCGGCACAAAAATCTAGGCTCGATTTTCGCGTTATGGGACTGGGCGTTCGGCACTTTGTACATACCGCCGGCGCAAGAGCGGCTCAGCTTCGGACTCGGATCGAAAGAGGACGAGGCATTCTCAAGCGTGTGGCGAATCTATACCTACCCACTTCGGCGGGCTCTGCGGCAAGCGGCTTACGGCGGAGCGATGATCACCGAGGATCAATATCGTGACAAACGCGCGCAAACGTCAGATGCGCTGTAATTTTTCGGACCAGGGGGCGAATTGCCAAGCGTGGATCACATGGACAGTCGTTTCAGCATGAGTTGGCGACACACCGGATTTGTTGTTCTGGCAATGTTGTCATCAATCGTGCTTTCAGGCGCCGCGGTCGCGGCCGAGTGGCCGCCGACACCTGAAACGGTGTCACTGATTATGGATGCGGAAGCGCAGGAGCTGGCGGAGGCGTCAGCCTCGGAGCCGCCGTCGCAACCAGTCCCGGATCCAATCGGCGCGCTTGATCTTGTGGTCGCCGGTGATCCGGCGAATGCGGACGCACTGGTTCAGCGCGGACTGTTCAATCTAGAACTTGGCGATCGCGAAAGCGCCGTTTCAGATTTTGCCGCGGCGATCGCCGCTGATCCGGTGGATGTCGATGCGCGGTACAACCAAGCGTTCGCGTACGAACTAATGGGCCGATTCGATGTGGCCAGGGATGCGTACGAAAGAGTGCGGCAAATCAATCCCGACAGTGAGGCGGGTATCGCCGCCTGGTGGGGCCTTGAAGCGATCCGGCAAAAACCCTTGTTCGGCCAGGCCGACGTGTTGAAACGTTTCGGCGCGCCGGACAGTTTCACTATCACAGTGGCGGCGCCCGACTCGCGCTCGACCAACCTCTCTCGCGTCGAAATCTGGGAGTATCACCGGGCCGGCAAGGAGTTCACGTTCGTTAACTCCGAACTTCAGGAGACGGTCGATATCCCGCGTATGACGCGGCAGGTTGCATATCCGCTTTACCGCCCTTACCAGTTTGAAAGCGGCATGGTGTTTGTCGATGCGGCAAACAGTGCGGGTTTTGAGGACTATGGCTATATCGGCTACGAAGAGCCCGGATTGGAGAATGTCGATCTGGTAATCGCCAACCAGATTGTGTTCGGCTTCCTGGGCGAACGCCTGTTCTACGTCCATACCATCCCCTACGACATTGGGCCGTTTCTGCCACCCGAGACGGTTGCCGTAGCGCAGCCTGAGGCCGCTCCAACACTTCCGGCGCCGACGATTGCGCCCGCGCCGACCGGGGCGACGAGTGCGATTGAGGATCGGCTGACCAAGCTCAAATCCCTATTCGACAGCGGCCTGATTACCGAGGAGGAATATCGTGGCAAACGCCAGCAGATACTCGATGAGCTATAGGCCGGTCTTCGCGGCTCTTGGGCTTGCATGCCTTCTGGTCGTCGGGTCGTTCACCGATACCGGTGAAACCCAGGCCCGACCTTTCGCGGCGGACCCGTCGCTGATTTCGCTGGAAACCGCGCCGCTAATCACATTGGAGTTTCACCCAACAGATACGCCGCCACTTTATCATGACGCCAAATTCAGGCGATTCATCCGTGGTTTCGGCCGGGCCGTTAGGCGGATTGGGCGCGCTGCCGGCGAGGTTCTCGGCGGCACGATCCGCGCCACCGGTGAGATGGCGGATGCGACGCGCCAGGCTGCGGCGATTCCCGGCCAGGTCGGGTCCGAAATCGGCACGGAAGTTGGTGGTTTTGTCGGCGGCATGATCGGAGGGCGCAAGGGACGCCGGGCGGGGAAAAAGATCGGTGGGATGGCCGGAAATTACTACGGTGGTCGGGTCGCCGGCCGATCCAGTCTCGTCCGCACGGTCAACCGTGCCGGCGCGAAAGCCGAACACATCCAGGCAATCGCGCAGAAATGGGACGAGAAACGAAACCGGATCCGCGCAATCTTCCGAGGCGATGTCGGTGAGCTGATCGGCGAGATTCCTGGCGTGATCCAGGAGCGCGTTGGTGGCGGTAGCGAGATCCTTGACCGCGTGGTTCCGAACCTGCCCGTCGGCGGGGCGCGTCCGTCACCACGGGCGCCGACACCGATGCCGATTCCTCACCCTCACTGAGCAAATCTATCGGCTTTTGCAAATTGATCGGTCTTGGGGCGGGCGTTGTTTGTCAATGTTCGGCGTGTGCGCTAGCGTCCGGCACCCGATTCGACGGGGCAGCAAGAACGCACCTACGGAGCCACGATGTCCGACATTCAATCCGAGTTCCTGTTCGAAATCGATTTGCAGGTAACACCGCCGCAGGCACTGGGCGTGACACCGTTGGGAGATCGACGGATCGTGACGGTGACCAGCGGTACTTTCGAGGGGCCAAAGCTTAAAGGCAATGTGGTGCCGAACAGCGGCGGCGATTGGCTATTGTTTCGCAGCGACGGCGTGGTGCAGCTGGATGTTCGCGTTACCCTTCAGACCGACGATGACGCGTTGATTTATTTGGCTTATCGCGGCGTACGCGATGCATCGCCTGAGGTCGCCGAGCGCCTGGCGCGTGGTGATGCGGTCGACCCCTCGGAATATTACTTCCGCACGACGCCATATTTCGAAACGGCCTCCGAGAAATACGGCTGGCTCAATCGCATCATCGCCGTGGCGATCGGGGATCGGAGAGCGACTGGACCCTGCTACCGCGTCTATAAAATCCTTTGATCAAAGTATCTTACTCGGCGATCGTTTTGACGACCTCCCCCTCCCGTAGCGGATCGTCGGGGTAGCGACCGTTGAGGATTAAGAAGCGCTCGAGTGGGTATTTCTCACCCGGTATGCGTTTCGAGATTGCGGTCGCGGTGTCGCCGCGCCGCACCCGGTAGGTTTCGAGCCGTCTCGGCTTAACCTGGGACGCTTCCGACCGGCTGATCGACTTGAAACTGTAGGTTGTACGCTGGAAGGCCTCGGCATATTTGCCGCTAACCGCGGGCGGCGTAAGAAACGAAAAGCGGAACATAATCTTCGAATCGAAGGCGATGGCCACCAAGCGAACGTTATAGTTTTGGTTGCTAATCGTTGCGGTCGAGGTCGCCGTGGCCGCAGCGTAGCCGTTGATCTGGATCGATTCCAAACCGTCTAGCTTGGCGTCGGCCGCCCAAACTTGCCGGATATAATCCCTTGGCGAGCGCGAATCCTTCCGCTGGTCCAGATCGAAAATCAAAGCCGCGCCGTCCGGACCCTTCGCCAGCACCTGGGTGGCGCCGTTCAGGAGCTGGAAATCCGGCGGTGCTTCAAACCGAAAGCGCAGGACCGGGTGAACGAACTCTCGGCCATTTATGATGCCCTGTTCCGGATCGTCGCCGTAAAGAGTGCCGTTGATCTTGTTCAGGTAAATCTGCCGACCGACGATGGGTTCTTGAACCCGTCGCGCTCCGGCCGCTTGGATCGCCCGACGCACCCGCTCCGCGGTTCTGGGATGGGTTGCCAATATGTCGAACTGATCTTTGCTCTGTGGGTTGCCCGCGATAATCGATTCGAGCTGTGAATGCGCTTTCAGCTTCGATAGGAACGAGGCCATGGCTTCGGGATCGAAGCCGGCGCGCGACAGGTAGCGTACGCCCAAAAGATCGGCCTCATATTCCTGCTCGCGCGAATAGCTTTGGACGACTGCCAACGCGCCGAGCTGAGCCAATCCGGCAACTTGTTCGCTGTCGGTCAGCACGCCGAGCAATCCAAGCCCCAGATTCGCGAGCATGGCATTGCTCATGCGCTGGGCCCCGTGGCGTGCGGCGACATGGCCGATTTCATGAGCGATAACGCCCGCTAGCTCGGCCTCGTCGCCGGATAGCGCGAGCAGGCCCCGGGTCACATAAACGTAGCCGCCTGGCAGTGCGAAGGCATTGACGATCGGGCTGTTGAGCACCGTAAAGGTGAATTTAACGTTCGGGCGCTCCGAGGTCAGGGCGAGAAATTGACCGACGCTGTCGACATAGGCGGCAAGCGCCGGATCGTCATAGGCGCCGCCAAACTCGGCCAATACCTGCTCGTGTTGTTCCGCCCCGATTCGTGCCTCGTCAGCCTCCGAAATAAATGGGCCAAACAAATCGTTCGCGCTGGCGACCGCAACCGACCAACCGAAGCTCAGGGCGATCGCGGCGACGAGTTGCCCGAGACGCGTTACGGCGATTCTTCCATAGCTCAACGCTGGGCCCTCCGAGTTAACTAACCGGCGAAAAATTCCTTCACGCACGCAACACATAATAACGGGGTGCGGCGGCGTCCAGACGCGGCTATACATGTTGGCGACCTATTTGACGGTTGATCGATAAACCGTGTGGTTGGGGGCTTAATTCTCGTTGCGAAATAGTCACACTGTGACAACTTTCGGCCGAAACAATTGTCATGAGCCAATCAATCCCATATCACATGGTCTGGGTAGCTATTCACGCAGCCGGCTATGCATTACTGTTCAGCGGGTCGTGTGGTAGTGGCTTGGGGTCGCTTGCATATTCGATGTGCCAGGACCGATGGCATAAGGGTGACAAGTCTTCCATTGGGCGGCGACCTGGTTGCGTCGCTGAGCCGGTAACGAGTTAGGGGACATCCATGAACTTCTTATTGCGCTTTGTTGTCGTTGCCGCTGGCCTCTCGCTAGCCGCCTGTTTCAACAACGACCACATTGACGTGGCCAATATGACCCCGACGGGTTCGGCACTTCAGGCGGCCTTACATCAGGAATATTCGGCACTTTCGAGAGTCGAATATGACGAAGGCGACTGGCATGACGGGTACACATTTCTGAAAAAGGCCCGCGCCTCCGCCGACGGCCAAGAGGTCGGACCTGAATTCCCGTGGGATTGGGACATTCCGGAAGAGACCTACGAAGAACTGCACGACGCGTGGGACGCTATTGGATATTGGCGCCGCATGGGTGCGGGTGAGCGCGTTCCGGCGCTCATGGCCAAGGCCCAGGTCAGCTACGACTGTTGGATCCAGGAACAAGAAGAGAATTACCAACCCAGCGACATCGCGGCCTGCCGCGACGCCTATTACGGCGCGATCGCGGATATTGAGAACGCGATGAAGTGGCAGCCCGACGCTGGCGAGCCCATGGCGATGCCTGGTGCGACTCCACGACCGGCGGTTGCGCCCGAGGCAGTCGGGAAGCCGCGCTTCTACACGATCTTCTTCGATTGGGATAAGTCAGACATCAATCCGATCGCGCAACGAGTGATCGATGCGGTGGTCGCGGATTGGGGCAGCGATGCTGCTTCGCTTGAGCTGATCGGCCATACCGATCGGTCCGGCGGCAACGAGTACAATCAGATGCTGTCCGAGCGTCGTGTAGGGTCCGTTACTCAAGCCCTGGGCGACCAAGGCGTCGGTGGCGGCCGCGTGAGCGGTTATGGTGTCGGCGAGGCCGATCCGGCCGTGCCCACGGCGGACGGTGTCCGCGAGCCTCGGAACCGCCGTGTGGTCGTAACCGTTCGGTAACGATCGACACCATATCGACGGGTAAATCATGGCCCGGGAGAACGTAACAAACGATTCTCCCGGGCCTTTTTCTTGATCACATTCGGCTATTCCGAATCGACGCACCGACGTCTCTGTGACGCCGGTCGCACTCTGAGATCAAAAGCCAGACTATCGTTAAGCATCGAGTAGTCATTTCGGGCTATTTGTTGTGGTGCGCCCCCGGCACAAGATGGAGCTGTCGGGCGAATGCCGATCGTGTCATCATACGGCCTCTTACATTGCCAAGTGACGCGAACGGCATTCGATTAGGGGCAAGAAATTATCGGAGGGATCGTATGTCATTGAAATATGCCGGTATGAGTTTGATTTTTCTCGGCCTCTCGGCGGGTATTGCTCAGGCTGCGGACAAGCCCGTCATTCCATTTGAGAACTACTCCAAGGTTGCTCTCGACGAGACGTCGATGCTTCGATTCGACGACTATGCCGGGAAAATCCCTGACAGCAGGATCAAGCGGCTCATGCGCTCGGGCCCGATTCTCGGGGATCGCGTTTTGCTGAGAAACGACGTCGCAGTTTACTTTCCGGATGGTCACATCGTTTCGACCAAGGTTGAGTTTCATAATTACCGCCCGGTCGGAAATTTGATGGCGTGGCATGTTTACACGGTTGATCAGGTGGAGCCGGAGCCGCGCTACACGATGATCGATCAGTTCGATTCGGTTTACGGCCAGGCTTGCGCCCAAACGCTGTATGTCAGAGGAAGCGACCGCCGCGGCGGCGAAAGTTTTGCGCGATTGCGCCGCAATGGGCACGGCATCGTGACCTTTGAACTCGATACTCCCGGCCGTTACGACTATCTGACCGGCGAGACCACGCGCTCGTACACCATGACCAGCGCCTTGGATCCGTATTACCTTGGCGATCCGCAGGTCATTCAGGCGCTTTCGGACAGCTGTCGGTCGGGCGTTCCGGCAAAGAGCGCGGAACTGCATACCCGTTAGGGTCTTGCCGCGTAGTTGGACTGGTCTCGGCGGTCGCCGAATATTGCTCGAGGACGCCACGAAGTAGTGCGGTTAGACGCTTGGGAGCATGGACCAGGCTCCCTTGGAATTGGTTATCGTCAATACCGCACTATAATTCAACGTAACGCGAGTCGTGGCGGTGGAGCGGCTTTTCGGTTTTGCCCAGGCAGTCGCCTCGTGTCATTGGAGCAAACCTACGCCCGAAGACAGGGGGGCTGACATGCTTCGGCTAATACTGATTGCTTTGGTTACGGTGTCCTTGAGCGGTTGCGGGGGGCGTCATTCGTCCGATCTGAAGTATGATTTCGCCGTCTATGTGGACCGGGCCGATCTGCCCAATTCGTCGTGCCAGGTCGATATCGGCCTGAACAATAACCACCACGCGGATTTCGCGAATTTCGAATACGCGCTGAACTTCTTCGACAGTCAGGGGCGTTGGTCCGCTGGCCCGACCGTGCAGGGTGATTTCATTCAGGCGGGCGGCATGTCGAAGCAGGACTTCATTTTCCCGATAAGTTGCGATCGCCTCGCCACCGGCGAGGTCGCTCGGGAACTGTGCCTTGATATCGTTGGCTGGTCCGGACATCGGGATTGCTTCGATATCGACCCCATTGTCATCAATGAGACGGTGCCAATGGCCGCTGCGCCTGCACCTCCCCCGGAGCCGACCTCGTCAGCGCCAGTGGCGGTGACGCCGCCGGATGTCGTTCCCCCGGTCGGTAAACCGCGTTTCTATTCGGTGTTTTTCGAATGGAATCGCGACGATATCGACGCGGTGGCACAGCGCGTGATCGATTCGATCGCCGCCGATTGGCGTGGCGCGCCCGAATCAATCCAACTCGTCGGCCACGCGGACCGCTCCGGCTCAGGGACCTATAATCAAGAATTGTCCGAGCGGCGCGTCCTGTCGGTGGGTCAGGGATTGGTCGCTCATGGAATCGCTCCCTCTCGCGTCTCCGGCGTCGGTCGCGGCGAGAGCGATCCCCTCGTGCCGACACCCGATGGAGTCCGCGAACGGCAGAACCGGCGCGTGATTGTCACCATCGAAGTAAAGTAATGCAGCCTGATCGCCGATAGTTACCGACCATAGCCAAAATAATGGCCCGGCGGACTGATTGATCCGCCGGGCCAATTTATTTGGCCTAGCGATGTATCTTCGCGGTCCCGAGTTCGTCCGAGGGGCACACATTCGCTCGATTTTTGCGGGCGCTAGGTGACCCGCAAAATTGCCACTCAGAAAATCCAATCCCCCCCCCCCCCGTTGCACAATATTAAAAGTTCCTGTTCCTTGATTTTTGAGGCGGATCGGAGGAGCAGTGCATGCCTGAAAAAAAATCGGTCGACTATTATGTCGACCTCCCGGAGGGAATCTCCAAGCAACAGGTGATGACCCTTGTGGAGCGAGCCGTGGAGTCCGTTGGGCTCTACATTTCCCATATTGGCGGGTACTCGCGAAAGAAGTACCCAAATTCCGTTCATTGGCACGTCAAACGTGACAAGAAGGAAACAGGGATCATCGACGCCACGTTTTGGGACGCGAGGTCTTTACTGTGGCTCATGGTGCAACGGCGTAATGCGCCGTGGGTGAAGGCGATGGTTCCAAAGCTCCATAAAGCTCTGAAGCGCGAAGCCAGTATTCTCTAAACATAGGAGCGTCGTGGGCGAGATTGTCGCCGCTCGAGGCCCGCTGTCGTCCGCATCACCTCCGACATTGCGCACGGATGCGTCACTACGCTGTTGATCATCTGGCTGATCGAGCGACGCCGACCGCCTCGTACACATCCTGCACCGTGAGGTCGCGGATTTTGAACTTAGCCGGCAAAATCGACCCGCCGTGGGCGAACACACTCGGCACATTCAGCCACAGCTTGCCTTCTCAATTCAGGGCACGGACTTGTCGCGGCCGGCGATGCCGACCAGCCCATCGCCGGTGAAAAGCGGGCGCTGAATGCTGCGTTATCGACGGTGTGCTCCCAGGCGTGGAGATGCACGTCTGGCATGTCGATTGCTTCAAACCATATCGATAAGCAACGGAGCTACGCCATGCGCCTGCCGGTCATCATTTTGGGTATTGTCCTCGCGCACGCCGCTGCGTCCGCGGCGCTCGCCGCCGGCGATCGCTTTGTCACGCTCTACCAATGCCCTTACGCCGAAATCATGTGCCTGGAGAAGGTCGGCTATAACTACCAAATCTGTGGCACGCTCACGGGCAAGGGCGGGGTCACCCAGGAATTTCCGCAATGCCCTGCCTCTGATAGAGCCGCCTGCGTACCTTGCTGGTTTAGTTCGGTGGAAGCCACCGGCGATCGCTGCCGTGCCAAGTACGGCGCTGATTGCGGCCATTTCACCGAGCAAAACGCTAATTGGAAAGGCGAGTGGAAGGACCTCGATTGGCCTGACCTCACACCTTTTTACAGCCTGGTCGAATAGCGGCCGCTCTCCGATCTGGCCGCACACAGCAATTCCTGAAATACAGCGGGCAGCAAATGGATCGTGTCCAAATGCCGATCCCCGGTGGCGATGCCATCGTCCGCGGCGGTTAGGTTGTGTGAATCCAAAAATACCAAGCCGGCTTCGTGCGCTGCTTCGCCAAGAGACCTGTTGAAGAGGCGCACGAGGTCGACGAACAGGTGCGAGGTTTCTCCCACCTTGTGGGCTTGAATCGGGTGCGGCGCGGGTACGCCGCACACCATAATTCGTCGTTCATTGGCCCTCAGCGTTGCCGAAAGATAGCCGACATAGGATTCGGCCAAACCACGGCAATACTGTTCGCGATCGTGCTCCGGATGAGTATCCAAAAATGGAAACAAGCCTTCACTGGCTCGGCAATCGATCTCGTCAAACATCGCGATCGTCGGCTCGCCGGCCGGTAGACCGGTCGCAAGGCGCTCGAAAGCTTTGCGTTGTGGCGTTATGGCTGGGTTTACATCGGGCGCCAGATGCCAGGCCTTCGCGCCAATCACTGGATGTGCCACCACACGATGCTCAATACTGTCGAGCGAAACCCGTGTGTGGGCCGGAGAAAGAGTGTGGCTGTCCCCGACAACATGCAGGCGTGCGGTCGGGTCGCCGGCATAAAGCGCCGGATTCGCGCTGCGGTATTCGATAAGCTTTTCCAGATATTCTTGGTAGCCGAGCGTCGCGACCAATGACCGCCGTTCCGGCATGATCCGGCCGCCGATCCCGGCCTCGATCATTCGGCGATAGGCCTCAAGCCCAAGCTGGTTACTTTCGTTGGACACCGCGCTGGCTCGCGCCAGGCCGAGGGCGCGCTGAGCCGAGTCGATCTGGCCGTAAGCGTAGGCATTAATCGCGTTTACCAGGGCCACTGCCCTGACCGTTACAACATCAAGATTCCCGATCGATCGCGCCCGCTCTGAAAGCGCTGCTAAGCCCCTACCGCGGCCGCGTGCAAACAAAGCGTGAGCGAGCGTCAGCCAAGATCTTGCAGTACGGTCTCCACTGTCGATGGCCGTCTCAAAATCGTCGACGGCTTGCGCGATTTCGCCCAACGCAAATCGCGCCGCGCCGAGACCCGCCCGCGCCTTCGACAACGCAGCTGGGTCGCCTTCGACGGCCCCACAGATTTCGGTGAATCTCTGCTGGGCTGATCGGTAGTCTCTACATCTTAGCGATATTTCCGCGCAGAGCCCTGTCGACCGGACGTCTGATTCATGGTCGCTCTCGTGGGCGTCGACCGCTTGCAAGGCAGCATCTAGTTGGCCACCCTCGATCAGCCGCTCGGCCAAAATCAGACGAGGCGCGCCTTTTGGTGCGCCGCCACTCATGCGCTCAAAGCGCGTTCAAACGGGCGACAGCCTGGTCGAGCTTTTGGCGTGACATGTCAGCGTCCGCCCGGCGTTCACGCTGCTCTTCCACGACCGACTCTGGCGCGCGTTCGAGGAACTGCTTATTGCCGAGCTTTTTGTCGATCTTGGCAATCTCGCCCGAAATCTTCGTCAACTCGCGTTCCAGCCGTGCGCGTTCTTCGGCGATGTCGATCAGGTCGGCGATCTTCAACAGCAAGGTGGCGTCGTCGAGCACAATCTGGACCGCGTCAGCGCGTTCGGCGTCACTCGCCGGTTGGTCAATTGCCGAGGCTTCCACGCGCGCCAGCGTCTCGATCGTCGTGCGGTGTGTGTCGAAGCGTGCGCGCAACACGTCGCTGGCGTCAGTCAGCAACAGCGGCACCGTGGCTCCGGGCGGCACATTCATCTCGGCGCGCACCGAACGCACCTCACCGATCAGGCGCACGATCCAGTCCATTTCGGTCTGGGCGGTCGGATCGATCAAATCGTTCGTGGGCGTTGGCCACGCCATTTGGATCAGCATGTCGTTGCCCCGATCGCCCAAGGATTCGTACAGCGCTTCGGTGACGAACGGCATCAACGGATGCAATGCTTCAAGAATGCGCTCCAAAACCCAGGCTGCGGTGGCCCGCGTCTCGGTCTTGGCGGCGCCGTCGTCGCCATACAGGGCTGGCTTGGAAATCTCTAGGTACCAATCGCAGAATGTATGCCAGACGAAGCTGTAGAGCGTGTTCGCGGCTTCGTTGAACCGATAGGCCTCGATCGATTGACCGGCGCTTCGCACGGCCTCGGCGCAGGCGCTCACGATCCAGCGATTGACCGTCAAATCGCAGCCGGACGGATTGAACGCCGGATCGACGGCGCATTCGTTCATCTGGCAAAAACGAGACGCGTTCCACAGTTTGGTGACAAAGTTCCGGTAGCCGGCGACACGTTGCTCGGAGAGTTTTATGTCCCGCCCCTGCGCGGCCATCGCCACCAAAGTGAACCGGAGCGCGTCGGTGCCATAGCCATCCATGAGTTCCAGCGGATCGATGACGTTGCCTTTCGACTTCGACATCTTCTGGCCCTTCTCGTCGCGAACCAGGGCGTGGATATAGACGTCGCGAAACGGCACATCGTCCATGAAATGGAGACCCATCATGATCATCCGGGCAACCCAGAAGAAGATGATGTCGAAGCCGGTGACCAGCACGTCGCCGGGATAGAAGGTTTCCAATTCCGGCGTTTGTTCAGGCCATCCGAGAGTCGAGAACGGCCAAAGCCCCGACGAGAACCAGGTGTCGAGCACGTCGGGATCGCGCGTGATCTCGACCGGCTTGCCGTAATGCGCTTCGGCCTGTTGTGTCGCTTCGGCCTCGTCCATGGCGACGAAGATGTGGCCGTCCGGTCCGTACCAAGCCGGAATTTGATGGCCCCACCACAATTGCCTGGAAATGCACCAGGGTTGGATGTTGCGCATCCATTCGAAATAGGTGTTTTCCCAATTCTTTGGCACGAAACGGATGCGGCCCTGCTCCACCGCCTCTATCGCGGGTTTCGCGAGCACCGCCGCATCGACATACCACTGATCGGTAAGCCAGGGCTCGATCACGCTGTCGGACCGGTCACCGTATGGCACCGCGTGCAACTGGTCCTCGATCTTTTCCAGCAGGTCCAAAGCCTCCAGATCGGCCACCACGCGTTTGCGCGCCTCGAAGCGATCCAAGCCGCGATAGGGCTCCGGCACGGCGTCGTTAAGCTTGCCGTGACGGTCGAGAATGTTGATCGCTTCCAGACCGTGGCGGCGGCCGACTTCGAAATCATTGAAATCATGCGCGGGTGTGATCTTGACCGCGCCGCTGCCTTTCTCCGGGTCGCTGTACGTGTCGCCGATAATCGGAATGCGCCGGCCCACGAGCGGCAGTATCACGTGCCGTCCGATCAAGTGGGCATAGCGGTCATCCTCGGGATGCACCGCGACGGCGGTGTCGCCGAGCATGGTTTCCGGGCGCGTGGTCGCGACGGTGATAAAGGCGTTCGGGGCGCCCTCCTCCGCCCCTTCCAAGGGATAGCGGAAATGCCACAAGTGCCCCTTGGTCTCGCGCTGATCGACCTCGAGATCGCTGATCGCCGTGAGCAGATCGCAATCCCAATTGACCAACCGCTTGTCGCGGTAAATGAGCCCTTCGTGATAAAGCTGCACGAAAACCGTGCGCACCGCGTCGCTGAGCCCTTCGTCGAGCGTAAAGCGTTCACGACGCCAATCGGGCGACGCGCCAAGACGGCGCAATTGTTCGACAATGGTGCCGCCGGATTCACCCTTCCATTGCCAAACCCGCTCAACGAACTTCTCCCGCCCTAAGCTGGCGCGATCGGTCCCTTCTTCGCGCAACTGGCGCTCGACGACCATCTGGGTGGCGATGCCGGCGTGATCGGTGCCGGGCTGCCACAGGGCGTTGCGGCCATTCATACGATGGTAGCGGGTGAGCACGTCCTGCAGCGTCATGTTCAGCGCATGGCCCATGTGCAAGCTGCCGGTCACGTTGGGCGGCGGCATCATCACGGTAAATGCGCTGTTTCGCGCGGCCGGGTCGGCCTCGAAAGAGCCCGACTGCTCCCAACGCTCAAATATGCGCGTTTCCACGCTTTCAGGATGATAGGTCTTTTCGAGCATGGCAGTCCGGGTCTCACCAAAACGCGAACCGCGCCGTATGGGCGCGGCTCACTCGGTCCACCGATTCAAATCGATCTGGTCAATGTGGCGCCGCGGCGCCGACGGTCAGGTGTTGGCCTGGTCCGATAACCGTTTGATCTCGGCCTGAACCATGGTTTCAACCATGTCCGGCAGGTTTTGGTCAAGCCAGCTTTTCAGCATCGGACGCAACAGCTCGGCGCAAAGCTGTTCAACTGTTCGGCCGCCGAAATCCAGATTGGCGTCCACGCCAGCGGCGGCGACACTCAACGACGTGAGCGCCGCGACTGACGTGGCTTCGGTATCCGCCGATACCAGCTGTTCCTCGGCCACTTCGGCAACGGGCTCTTCTTCTACCTGATCGACCAGTTCAAGGTCGACTTCGTCTGCCGCCTCGAGCTCTGGTTCCGGCTCGGGCTCTGGTTCCGGCTCGGGCTCTGGTTCCGGCTCTGGTTCAGGCTCGGGCTCTGGTTCCGGCTCGGGTTCCGGCTCAGGCTCTGGTTCCGCTACGGCTTCCGGTTCATCAACCCGCTCGGTCAGCTCCAGAATGTCGTCCGCTGGCTCTTCAGCGATGTCTTCCTCGGCCGCTGCTTCCGGTGCGGCAGCGGGTTCTTCGGCGGCCTGGGCTTCGCCATCACCAGCCTCGTCACCGTCCGATGAAATAATCCGTCGGATCGACGACAGGATCTCCTCCATCGAGGGTTCCTGCTGTGCATTCTCTTCGGTCATCGCCATCAATCACGTCCCCGCCGAAAGGTCCGTTGGTGCAGGTCGCATCCCGCTCGAAACAGGCAAGTGCCGGAACACTCAAGACCGCCCCGGAACATCCGCACCCTCGGTAATTCTACTTTACCCCGAAGGTGTGACGCCGCACCAAGTATATCCTTTTCCGCCCCCTGGAATTGTTAGGACCCTATCATGATTTTTTGGCGATCGCACCGGGGCACGGCGTCGGTTGTGAAAATAATCAGCGATTGAAGAGTTCGTTTGAGAATGCCAACGATCTCTGGCGCCCTCATTCTTCGCCCACGTCGCGTATGTCCGATTCGAAATTCAGCGGATTCGTGCCCGAGTAGTCTTCGCCGAAACCAATCCATTTGTCTCGGACCTGATCGTAATACAAGGTCGGATCATACAAGTCCGTCGGCAAGCCGAGGTCGCGCGCGACCATTTTTCCAACCACTTGCAGCAGTTCGAAGGCAAACACCACTTCGCTGGCTTGCTCGCGAACCAACGTAACGCGTGCCTCGAACAACTCCTGCTCGGCGTCCAACACATCGAGCACGGTGCGCGCGCCCACCGCCGCTTCTTGTTCGACGCCCTCGAGAGCGATTTCGTTCGCCCGCACCGAGGATTCGAACGCGCGAATGCGGGCGGCGCTGGTTTGCAGCCGCTCCCACGATTCGGAAACGCCCTCAAGCGCCTCGCGCCGAGCTTCATCCAATTCGCGACGCCGTTGCACCGCCACTTGGCGAAGCTCTCTGATACGGGCGTATTCGGAACCGGATTGATAGAGCGGAATCCGAACATTCGCCGTCAACGAGGCTGAGTCCGACTGGGAAAAGAAAGAGTTAGGATCGAGACTTCGTTGCGCACTACCATCCAGGGAAACATTCGGCAGCAACTGGGCGCCGGCCGCGCTGATATCATGCAACGCGGCCCGCTCGTTAAAGCCCGCACGTAACACGACCGGATTTCTCTCCAACGCCGTGCTTTCCGCCGAATCTGAGCTGTCGGGTAGCAGCGCCGCGCCGGACCGATCGGGGAACGTCAAGAGACCCGGCGGCGATCCGACAAACCGTTCGTAATTTGCCCGCGAAATGTCGAGATTGCCTTCGGCTTCAATACGGGACGCCAACGCGTCGGCCAGGCGCGCTTCGGCCTGCGATACATCGGTCCGCGTAACCTCGCCAACCTCGAACCGATCACCCGTGGCTTGAAGCTGTCGTTGCAGCACTTTCTCATTGTTAATGTTCAGCTCAATCACCGATTGATCCCGAACGACATTCATGTACGCCGTGGCAGCGGCGACCAGGACCTGTTGCTCGACGTCAACCAAGTTTGCCCGCCCCGCAAGGACCCGGCTTTCCGCCGCCTCGGTTTCCGCAACGGTCGCGCCACCTCGGTACAGTGGCTGCGACAAATTGATTCCGGCCGCGGACGGCAGTGTGCTGTTGCTGCTAATGAGGCCGGTCGCCGCAGCCTCGTTCGCCGTGTAGCTCTTACCGACGCTGCCGTTAACCTCAACGGTCGGACGCCAGCCCGACAGCGCGGTGGGCACGCCCTCGTCGACGGCCCGCAGCGCCGCGCGCTCGGAAAGCAAGCGCGGATTGCCGGCATAAGCCTCAGTCAGCGATTCTTGGAGAGTTTGTGCGATCGAAGGGCCTGGAATCGCGACTAGCCCGATGGCAAGCGCGACAAACGGCGCAGAAATTCGATTTCCCTTGGACATTTCAGTATTACCGGCGTTTGTTATGGTCGAAGCTCAGCTTTAATCGCTAGAGACTAGTATATCGGCATCGCCGCGTCGATGCGTCTCGCCCAGGCATCGATACCACCCGCCAAATTGACCGCTTGTCCACGCCCCGCGCCCCGCAACCAGTGGGTCGCGTAGGCGCTTCTCTGGCCGTGGTGGCAGACCACAATAACGGGCGCATCCGCAGGTACTTCATCGAGCCTCTCGGGCAATTCGTCGAGCGGGATATCGAGGCTCCCATCGAAGCGGCAAAGGTCGAGTTCCCATGGTTCGCGGACATCCAGCAGGCAAAATCGGCGACCACCGGCCCTCAGATCGGCGAAGGTTTCAACCGAGACTTCGAAAGGCAGGCTCTCGCTTTGACCTATCGATGGAACGGCGTGGCTCTCAACCATGTCAGAAAACGAAACCTGCTTCCGGCGCGAACCCGGGCAACGGCGGCACCGCGGCGTCGAATAGCCGACGCCGAGCGATCCCGCCCTCGGCTCGCAGGAATATCGTCGCCTGGCCGGCGTGGCTGCGATCGGACAGTTGGCGATTGGATATTACGGTGATCAATCGGCCTTGCTCTCCCAATTGATCGAGCAGGGCCTGTGGAACCTCATCAACCGCACCACCGAGCAAAATCACGTCGTAGGGTGCCTGGTCCTGATGGCCCTTTGTTGGCTCGCCCGAGACCATGACGGCATTATCGATTCCCAGTTCAAGCATCAATTGGCTTGCGCGCGCGTTGAGTGTTGCATCGGGCTCGAGTCCGATCGCGGTGCCGGCCAACCGCGCAAGTACGGCGGTCGAGTAGCCAGTGCCACAACCAATGTCGAGCACTGTGTCGGTCTCATTCACCCGAGCCGCCTCGATCATTTGTCCGAGAACCGCTGGTTCGGTGAGGTAGCGACCAGGTGCGATTTCCAAGTCCTCGTCGACATAGGCAACGCCCATGAGAGCGTCGGGCACAAAACGCTCGCGGGGCAGCGTCGAGAACGCCGCAATCAGGCGCGGGTCATAAACCTTGTTCGGCCGGATCTGGCTTTCGACCATATTAAGCCGCATGGCATCGTAGTCGGTCATCGTAAGCATGAGCCTTTCGCTTGCAGGCAATATCAAACACGCGAAACGCTTAACGTATAGTAAGCATAGCGGACAGAAACAATTGGCTGCGCAGGGTCGATGACTCGCATCCGCTTGACCGCATCACGGCCCTTGCCTATACCCAAGCACCCCGCGCTCCTGGCCAAATTGGGCCGGCGCGGTGGGTCTGGCCGGGTGGCAGAGTGGCTATGCAGCGGACTGCAAATCCGCGTACATCGGTTCGATTCCGGTCCCGGCCTCCAAAATTTGATAAGAATTTCAATAATTTATAAGATTTGAGATCCGCAACACGAGCAGGATCTATTTTCGTGTCCGTGATATGTCCGAAATGAGGTTGGCCATGAATCGACTCGGATGGTTCGGTGTATCACTAAGTGTGATTTGGGGCCTCATCTTCGGCGCGGTGATTTGGCAAGACCCTGAAGCCGCCCAAAACATGGGCTTGAATGAATGGGGCGATTTCCTAGCAGGGTTTTCCTCGCCGCTGGCACTATTATGGCTCGTTATCGGGTTTTTCCTGCAGGGCAAAGAGCTGCACTTAAACACCGAGGCATTGAAGGCTCAGCAGGAGGAGCTACGGCGCCAGGTTGAAGAAACAGCCGTCCTCGCCAAAAACGCCGAAAGGCAGGCGGCAGCGACCGAGACAATGGCAGACGTTACGTCGGAGTCAGAGCTTGAGGAAAAGCGACGCCGGCGCCTAGAAGTGATGCCACGATTTGCGGCAAATGGCGGGACGGGGTCTGGGAGTGACGAAACAACAATTCTCACAAATCATGGAGCCGAAGTATACGAAGTATCTATACAGTCCGCAGAATTTCCGGGATTCCCGAATACGATGGACATTTCTGCGTGGCGAACTGGGCAGGATTTCATCATGAAATTGGATCCCTACAATGGAGAAGTGTTTTCTTTTGTTATTAGCTATCGAAATTCAGTTGGTGAAAAATCTGATGAGGTGTTTGAGTACCTTGGGAAACACCAAATTCGAAGTCTAGATACAATTCGAGAATTATAGAATTACCAGATTTTGTGTGGCGCTACTTTCCGTGTTTCCGGGAGCCGGCCTCTAGTTTTTCCAATTCGCGTATCATCTCATCCCCCATCCTCTTCGCAGCGATCACGCCTTCATCGTCGGCTGGTAGCTTATCGAGACTCTTGCGCCACTTGCGCCAGGGGTCGACGCCTTCGCCGATATTCGGCTCGTCTTCGATTAGGTACCGAAACGCCATTTTTCGTTTTATAGCTTGGGGGTTGGGGCAGGTGGCCGAGCTAGTTCGCCTGTTTGCAGCGCTCTCAAAACTCGCTCGAATTCCGCCTCGAATTTCGCGTTGTCGTTTTCCCAGCCAGTGAAGTTAGCTGCTATACGCGATCGGATCTGAGTAGCTTTTGGATTGACACACTCTTTGCTGAACAGGTGGCCGTCGAGGTTTAGCGGAATTAGCGATAACACCTTTTTGCCACGCTCTTTCATGAGTTGACGCTCTTTGTTGAAGGCGGTGTCGACTTCATTATCCACCCACCAGCTTGATAGCGATGCCTCCGAGCAGCACAAGAGGACCTTGTCCCACAGGCGAATGCCGCGGTCTATTGCGGCATGCGGGTCATCTCCCGGGAGAAGTTGGTGTTCATCGAGCCAGCATCGGATGCCACGGCCCTGCAATTGATCGTGCAGTCGGCGCGCGAACGATTTATCGACGTGACTGTAGCTTATGAAGCAGGAATAGAACTGGATCGGATCGTTAACGAGGCTTGGAAGATACTCGATCAGCTTATCTGAGAGACCACAGCCTCGGAGGAAGGTCAGAGGTAATTTGGCTGCATGAAGGAGCGTTTTTTGATCAAGGCTGCTTGAGGACCCATGGTCACAGACATCCAACCCATTGGTCTGGCTTAGATCCAAGTCGAGGAAATTTGTGCCGCTCAAATACGCGTCACTAAAGTCCGCTTTTTCAAGTCTTGAGCGGGAGAAGGTAGTCGACTGAAGGTCGGAGTATCGGAAGTCCGCTCCCCGGAGGTTTGTTCGATAGAACGTCGCAACACTCAACGTTGCGCCTTGGAAGTTAGCGCCCACAAATTCTGCTGGTCCGAAATTCGCATGATGAAGGGTAGCATTGTCGAAGTTTGCTCCTGTGAAGTCCGAATCGTTGAACCAAGCTCCGCTCAGGTCCACGCCGCCTAGGTTTATTCCCCGACAATTTCGATCGCCGAAATCCACGTCCCACAACACAATGCGCTCGCGTCGTTTTCGCGCATCGGCATGCCACATATTCCAAACGTCAACTCCTTTGTCTAATAGCTTAACGTGTACGGGATTCACCTCTTTATGCATCGCAATCCCCGGTGGTTATGCATGGCCGGTTATGGCGTGACCGACTTGCTGAAATTCGACGGCCGCTCGCAACCGTATCGTCATTGAAGTGTTTCACCATCGCGGCGTCTGTTGCGCAGCAGGTCGACCACCGCCGCGTGGATCTGCTGCCAGGTAATCTGACCCTTGAGGTCTCCGGCCTCCATCAGCTTGTCATGACGCAGCGATGCGCGAAGCTCCGCGTCGGCGCCGTGCCGTTTCATGAGCACATTCGCCGAGCGCCAGATGTCGAGGTCTTCAACCATCTTGGCGCGGCGATGTCGAATGCCGTGGCGACAAAAACAAGTCTCGCTTCCCGGTGATCAACAGTCCCAGATCGTCGAGCGAGCGCATTAAGACGTTGGCTTCCCTGTGGATTGCGGTCTTGTGGTCGTATGCCTTCTGAATCTCAATCATGGCGTCGCGGCAGGTCTTCATATCCGACAGGATTAGCGCCGGGTTCCCCAGCCCATGCTTGCGTTTCGTGACCATCGTTCAGTGCCCCAGTTCAGTTGAACGGGGACGATAGCATGTGAGAACAAAATTGGAACAAATCAGACTATATGTGATAAATTTTTGAATATATTGTTTTCATCGATAGCATCATATATAAAGTAATATAGAACATATAGGGGCAATCTATGCCAGGTATCACCGTTTACGTGCCAGACGGCCTGAAAGAACGCATGGACGCGATTGCGGAGACCAATTGGTCGTCGATCGCGCAACAAGCATTCGAGCACGAGGTCGAATTTCAATCTCCGTTGTATGAGGCAAAGACGATGGACGATGTGGTCGAGCGGCTTAGGCAGAGCAGGCATCGGTTTATCGAAGAGTCCGACGAATCCGGGAAGTACTACGGTCGTGATTGGGCCATGCAAAGTGCGGAGTACGCGCAGCTTAAAAGGCTTGCCGACTACATGGAAAAGTGGCGAGTTCCGCCAACGGCAAGCACACTCGTTGACACGATCAATGGGCCCGAGGATACCGCGTCGCTGGATTGGCAGGAGTTCTGGGAAATAGTGGGCGTCGTCGAGGACGGAATCATCACCGACGAATTTGTCGACTACTTTTGCCGCTCCGCTAAATCTGTCTACGACGAGGTCGCGCTTAAGCTCTAATTTCGCCCGGCTGACCGTACGGGCGGCGAGCCGGAGCCCGCCGCCCAATCTTATCCGACCTAACACTAAACCCCTTGTGCGCCGATCAATGGTGATTCGGCGGTTCGGCCACGTCGCCTTCTTGTTCAAGGAATGCCCGTAAGTTCAGCAAGAGCAAGGTGTCCATAGTCCTTAGCGTGCCATCGGACCGCTCAGCGTTCCAACGATCCCACTCACGAGAATCGAAGTTCACAAAAAGCAACTGAAGCAACATTCCGCGCTGCGTGTTTGGCACGATCGCCATAATTTCTTCGATGAACACGCGTTCGCGTTCTCCCGCGCGATCCTCCAGCGCGAAAATCTCTTCAAACGGTCGGCCGGCGGCTTCCGCCTCGTCGATCTCACCGTTGCACTTGCGACGAAACTCTCGGTGCTCAGTGACCAGGCGCTCTATCTCGTCCGTGTTGTCAATGGTGGCGTCGGCAACGGTCGTCAGGGCCGTTTTGACTCTATCCTCGATCTGCGTGATGTGCATCGGTTGCTCCCTCGGATCAGGTTGATCTCCGCGCCCATGCGCGGCGTTTTCAACGCTAGGTTCCTCGGGGGGCTTGCGCACGCGGCGTTTGCCGGCTCGGCGACCGTCATCGTCTTTTGTCGATTTCATGGGTTGCTCCATAGGTTCGGCTTGTCAGGCCGTTGCCCGCTAGCAGGGCGGGCGCCCGGGGCTGACAACACGCCTATGGACGTGCCGACGGCTTTTAACCCGAGGGCCTGGACATGACCGCCGGCCCCGGACTCAAGGCATAAGAAACCCGCGCTTTCGGGGCGGGCTCCGCCATAGGTTAGGTGTTGTCAGCACCGTGAAAGAGGATGCGCGCCGGCGACTAGCGTGTCAATCACGACTCGCGATAATATCTGGTGGCACGCACGCGGTGGTGGCCGGAGAATCACCAATGCCGATTGAGTACCTTGATGACGACGGCAAAAAACGGCACTTGAGGCTGCCGGCAGAGACCGGCAAGTACCAAATTGTCGGTGGTGCGGCCAATATGGTGGTCACCGGGACCCTCGGGGCTTTAACCGCAACAGCCACCGAGTCGCAGGCCCAAGCAATACTCCGCATAAGCCAGGAGATGAGGAAACGCGAACCCCCAATCCTGGCTACTCTTCGACAAAACCCCGCTCAACCTGACCTGGTTAAAGAGCTGGGCTTTGACACAATCGCGCCAGAGAATCTGAGTATACTCGCTGGCCACGAGGAGGATCGGCGAAGCTGGAAGCACGGCCTGCTGAGATGGCAGATCGTCACCGTCATAACCGCAGTGTCGGCAATCGTCCTGATCATCGAACGGTTTCTCTAGGGCCACATCGATTATCCCGATGGCGTCACTTTCGCCCGATTTCGCCGCGTGGGTACAGCACACTGAGATAGCTTTGTCCGGATTTATCGAAATCGGCTTGCCTTTGATCCTCGGTGTTACGACGGCGTTGGCCACCGTGATAACAGCCGGAGTGGCGATACTTGCCTACAGGCGTTTGATACGTCGAGAGGAGCCAAACTTTGATCTCTCGGTGCACTGGGCAAATGTTGAGGGATCTTACCTAAATGCCACCCTAATCATCCGGAACCCCATGCCGAACAAATTGCGGCTTGTGGATATTAGAATCACCCGGCCATGGATATGGTTTCTTGCCCATCCAGATATCCGGCTGGCGCCGCATGCCCGAAAGGGACCAGTTGTGTTCGTAGGACAAACCAAGATTGATATCAACGTTGAGGTGCCGCCGACTGGTGATGCCAATTTCGCTTTTCACTTGTATTGGCCTGCCGGTGATTACAGCGAACGTCAACCAACGACAATTCGATTGGTTATGCTCGCAGAGTCTCTTGGGGTGGATAACTGGCGAAGGAAAATTTCGGTCGTTCGAAAAATCTCGGGACCGCCAGCGCTAACGGTTAACGGCTAACTCGACCGAGAGAACCGCGATGCGTGTTCGCGCGCGTGCGATCCGGCGCTGCGACGAGTTGCTCAACGACATCGACGGGCGCGGCCAATTGTCGACCTGGAGGGCCGCGAAAACGGATGCGTGTGGGCAAGTTGGGTGTTCATGTGTCAATTTTTGCAACTTTTGAGATATGGTGTTGAGACATTCCTCATCTTCGGAGGCGTTGAAGTGAAGTACCTCGAATCGATGATTGTTTGGAACCGGGACACAGCAGACATCGACGTGGTGCCCTGGCCGGACAAAGAGCGCGCCGCAGATGGCTACCGTAGCAGCGTCGGCGCTTGTTTCGGGCACGTCCACGAAATGTCGGAAGAGGCACGCATCGCGCAGGTCTTCGTCGACTTCCATGCGATTGTTGTTCGCGACCACGTGCCGCTGAGCGCTGCGCACAAAGCGTTCCTTAAGATCGACGAGTATCGAAAAACGATCGCACCGGAAATACCGGGCTCGGAGAACGAGAGCGTATTCTGAACCGCATCCGGCGTTAGTGCGCCCTCTTGCCCTCGGCTTCGTCGACCGCGTTCTCGCGGAGCAGAATCTGGTCGATACCGTCACGCGTGTCCTTTACCAGCGTCTCCCACTGCTCGGTCATGCCCAGTGCTTTGAGTATCACCGCATACTCTCGTTCATCTTCGGCCGCGCGCTGTTCTGTGTCGACGGTCAGAAAGTGCTTTTCGGCCGCCGTGAGGCTCGCGGAAGCGGGCAATCGATTTAAGCCGTACAAGCGTACTTTTTCACGAGCGAGTAGCCGCGTCACCATACGCTTATGAAGCACATCGAACGCGGCGATCGAAGGAGGCGTGAGCATCGTTAGCGCTTTCCAAGATCGCGGGCGTAACTGCCGCCCTGCAGGACTTCTTGCCGCACAGCCGCTACCGACTCGCGCTTGATGTTCTCGGCTTCTTGACGCAACTGGTCGGCCGTCGACGAGTCCGAGCGGCTGAAATCGAACGACTGGCTGATATTAACGACGACGCCACCGGAACCGCCGCCGCGGGACATGGCGCCGACGCTCGGCGATCGAATTGGAATAATCTCGGTCCCTGACGGCCGGGGAATGGCTAGCTCAGGACCCTTTTCACCGACGATACCGAACTTGCCACGCGGGATTGTGCCGCCCTCGGCGAAACCGCCTGCCGCTTGGGGAAACGCAGCCAAACCAAATCCGCCGCCGGCACCACCACCACCGAAAGCGGATGTGAAGGCGGCGGCAACCAGTTGCTGCGCCACGAAACGACTTAACGCGCCCAAGAGGTCGTCCAAGACAGAGAGTCCGACCTCTCGCAAGCTTTCAAAACTGTTCTCGCTATTTGCCAAAGCAAGGATCAGGTTGCTGACGCCACGTTCCGCGACAGATTGAAACCGCTGTTGAATTTCCGTCGTGCTTTCGTTGGCCCTGGCCGTGAACGCGGCAAGCTGCTCCTCGACTGGCTCCAAATCCGCCAGCGCCACCGGCACTTCGATGGGAGGCGCGGCCTCGGGCCCGAGCGGCCCAAATTGCGGCCGTTCGAATGGCGTACCGAGATCCACGTTGGGCACGCCCTGGCCTGGCAGCGGCTGGAGGCTACCGTCGCCCGACCTTGCACCACCGAATATGGTGCCGACGTTAGTTGAACCGGATATGTCGTCCATTGCGGCTTTGATCGACCGCAGCTGCTGTTCGAGCCTCGCCAATTCGTCGGTCTGTTGAGAAATGTCCTCGTCAACTAGGCGTAGGTCAGAAAACCCTCCCTCTACCAGCCCTTGGCGGATCGACTGCAGCGCCGTGAGTGATTGGGTTGCATCGTCAATTTGCTGCTTTGTGTCAGCGAGTTTCGTTTTCAGTTCGTCGAGCGAGGCGGTGGCGAGCGTCGCGAAACCGACTGAGCCCGAGAGCTGATCGAAGAGCAAGCCGGCCTTGACCGCCGCATTTGCAAGCTCCTCCGCGATCCGGACCAAGAGGGGCGAAAGATTCAGCAACGCGGTCGTCAGTTGTGCGCTGATCACCCTCGACATCGCATCGAGTTGCCCTTGGGCCGTCTCAGCGTTTCGGATAAGCCGTTCATCTATGACGATGCCGAGGTCGCGAGCTTGCTGTCGAAATGCGTCCAGACCGTCGGCGCCGTCACGTAAGACGTTGACCAGGGCGGCGCCTTCGGAGTCGAACGCTTTGAATGAGATGCGCAAGCGCTCTTGGTCGCTTGCCGCGTTTTGTATGGCGTTGGCGAGGTCGCCAAGCACCGCATCAAGCGCGCGCGTCGAGCCGTCCGCGTTGCGAACCTCGATGCCGTATTGCTCGAGTGTGTCTTTGAGTTCGCCGCCGCCTGCCGCTGCTTCACCAACGCGACGCGAAAACCGCTGCATGGCGAGATCGAGGACGTTCTGTTGCACGCCGGCTTGCTCGGCGGCAAAGCGGAGCTCTTGAAGGGCATCGGTGGAAAGGCCCACCTTGTCCGCCGTCTTGCCGATAGCGTCGGCGGTCTCGATGCTGCGGCGAACCAACAAGGCGAGTCCGGTGGCGCCCGCGACCGCGACCACGGCGCCGCGGAAACTGAAGACAGACTTGGTGACGGCCGCCAGCTTGGTTTTTAGTTTGTCGAATGAGCGGCCGGCGGCGCGCGTGAACTTTTCCGTCTCTCCGAGTGTCCGCTGATACTCGCGGCGCAACTCTGAGCTGTCCGCATCGATGCGGACGATCAGTTCTTCGAGGGTAGTGGCCATCAGTCCGCTTGGCGGCGCATGGCAGCAGCCAACTGGCGCATCGTGTCGACAAGCTCTGATGCTTGCTTGTCAGCTGATTTCAAGCCGTCGTAGCCGCGTGCGAGAAGCCCTTTCGCCTGGGTTCGGCTGAAGCCGATCTCGTGCAAGGCGCGTTCAACATCCCGCTGTGATGGCAGGCCGCCGTCCGCGAGGACGGCTTTGACGCTTGTGATTTTCGCCTTTTCGTTGGCCGGGAACGTTACAAGCGAAACTTCGCGCAAGTCGATCTCTTCGAGGATGCGAACCTTTTTCTTGCTATCGAACCGGTCGCGCACGGACCGGAAGCCGATCGACATACGGTCGACGGCGCCCTTGCGGAGGATCTCCGCCACATCGCGGCCTAGGTTCGTGTCGAGCAATTCGCCTTCGACGAAAAGCCCATCCTCGGTTTCCCGCACCTGCTTGAGCACGCCGACCGGCTGCGATGTGTCGTGCTGCCAAAGCAGCCGTATGCCCGAAGCGCCGCGTTCGCCGACACTCTTACGGAACGCCCCGGGCTCAATCACATCGCCAACCATGTCCGCGTTGCCGAAGGTCGACGCAAGGCCTTCAAAAGTCGGCGGGCCCGGCTCGCGCTTGACCTCGAAGTCTGCGGCGAACGTCGCCTCAACCAGCTGCATCGGCGCGCTCCCTTCGCCGCTGATCGGCTTGATGATCCGCGATCAGGTGCGGATAGAGCCCCGCCGCCAACACCTCAGCGTCGAGTCGAAGGGCGCCATTCTCGACAAACAGCTCGACGTACATGGCGCACGATGGAAGTTCGCCGCGGTCGTTGAACCACTTCACCGCCTCCGCGGTCGTCATCAGGCCACCGGCGTACGGTGCGCATGCCCTTTCAGTGCCCAGACACCGACAGGGCCACCGGTGGACAGACCCGTCGGCGTAAGCGTCACCCGAACGAACCGCTTGGACCCAATGTAGGAAAACCGCACCAAGGCGGTATCCGTGGTCGGCGTGCTCACAACGCCTGAGGACACGGTTAGCGCGCCATCGGTATCGACGTCGGTGGATGCGACCGCCGCGTATGCGCCGGCGGCGCCGGTCCCGTCGTCGTCGGCGTGTTCGAGCAGCACCGCGATTTGTGCCGCGCCTTCCGGGCTCGCGCCCATTTCGGCGATGTCGCCGAAGTCGACCATCACCTGTACCGAGTCGAAACTTTGCGTATCGACATCGCCCGTGTTTAGCGCACTGGAAGAAATCGTCTGCGCCTGCAGCAGTCGTACCGGCAGGACGTCAGAATAGGTCGAACGTGTAGTCATTGTCCTGTCCTCCTCAGCTCGTGGCCACTTTCACGACCTTGTACGATTCAAAGTTCACGACATCGCCGCCGACCCGTTTGCGCGTATCGAACAACACGTGCGGCTTGGCAGTGAACGGATCCCGGAGCACCGAAATGCCAAGGCGATCGACGATGGTGTAGGTCGTCGCCATATTGCCGAACACGATCGCCAGCGCGTTTGCGGCTAGGTCGGGCATGTCCTCGCCCTCGCTTACTGGGAAGCCGAGCAGGGACGATGGCTGGCCAACAATCAGGCTCGGTTGCCACAAGTACTGGCCGTTCGCGTCCTTGAACTTGCGGACCTCGGTTAACGTGGCCCGGTTCATGACCCAGCGGGCGCCGGCGCGGTAGCCGGCTTTCAGGGCGCCGACTGTGTCGTAGAGCACATCGGCCGGATCGCTCGACGGAAAGCCCGACGCGTTGCCGGTCGCGATATACCCGACATTCCCCCATGACCAGCTGGCGTTCGCGACAGCGGGATAATCGAGGAAACCGCGGGGCTTGCCGACCCCGTTACCGGAGACAAATGCCGTGTTTTCGGTACGCGAGAACTTGTCGGCGACCTTGTCGGAAAGCCATTGCTCGACGTTAATGTTGGCGTCTTCCAGAATTTTTTGCGTGGCCTTCGGTTGCGCATGAAGTTCATGCACGGGGATCCGCGCCGTAGCGATATCCGGCGTGGCCGTTTCCGATCGGCTTTCGGTCTCACCGACCCACGAAGCAGCGGCTTGGTCCTTGTCGACCACAAATTCGAGCGCGTCCGTGGTGACCTGTTCGACCATCGCGATCTGGCGGATCGGCGAGGTTTCGAAGATATTCTGAACCAGCCGATCGGAAATTTGCGGGCGGACCCAATATCCACCCTCGGTTTGCACGCCAACCGACAAGGCTTTGACATCCGAGTGACCGTCCAAAGTCTGACGCTGATGATCGGACAGCCGGTCCATGCCCTTCCGCAGGTAGGCATCCATGACCTCACCGTACTTCTCGATCTCGCCGAAATCGACGTAATCGACAGGCTGGCCACGAACCATGCCAAGCCATTCATGGGCGGACTTGATCTCCTCCGGCTTGCGGTCTTTATCGCCAGTGAGCCCGACTCTCGGCCTTGCGATGTACGCTTCAAGGCCCCGCAACCGGTCGTCGAGTTTCGACAAATTGTCGTTCGCCGCCTTGACCGCTTCCTCGGTCAGCGGATCCGCCGAGCCCTTCTTCTCGATTTCAGCGACACGGCGGTCGTTGAGCGATTTGTACTCGTTGAACGCGACGCCCACGTCGTTTACCGCAGCGGTCAGTTCCGCAAGGTTTTCAGCCATTGTTGAGGAGGTCTCCACACAAATGCCGAACGTGCACGATGGCTCGCCGGCTGTTACCGGTTCACACCATCGCGCTCAGCATCCCGCGGAGCTCATTGGAGATCGATCACCGCTTTGCCGCGCGCCTCTCGCACGCCGACGCCACAATGTCGATGCGATCGATATCGGCTGTCGGCACGTCGTTGTCAAGCTCATCATCCGTGCCGCAGCCAATCTTCAAAATTCCCGCCGCCAAACGGCTGGCCCAGGCCGCCCCTCGGCTCATCGCCTCCAAGCGACATGATCCTCGGCATGACGAAATCGCGAGACCGCAGGTCGGTCAACACGCCAGCCACCGCGTTAGCGAGGTCGTCGTGGCTACCGGGCGAATGGTCGATACTGTCCTTTCCGGACCTGCCCGTGCGGCGCTCAAGGCTGACCAGCTGCTCAACCAGCCGATCGTTGTCGAGCAAATCCACCTGTCCGCTGTTCAACATCGGCAGGAAGTCCCGATACAGGTCGCTCCGCGGTTTTTCCGCCACGCGATAAGCAATGCCACGCTTTCGGAATTGCTCCCGAGGCCAATCGCCCGCGTACCGATCGCCGGTCACGCTGGAGATCCCGTATCGCTTTAGCAGCACGGAGAAATCATCCGTAACCTGCTCCGGCGAAAAGCGTGGCTTGACCTCGCGCACCGCGTCCAGGATTGCCAAATCGTCCTCGCCGTGCCCGATCGCCAGCGTCATCGCGTCCAGCCCCGAGCCGCCGGCCGGGTCGACAAAGGCGCGGTATTCGAAGCACTTCAGCGGCGCCCGTTCGCGAGACCCTGTTTCAACACACGCCTCGACCACCTCGCGGCTGACAAATGCTTCGATATCCGCCCGGAACTCCGCGCCGTATTCGGCCTTCGCCCGCGCTGCATCCTCCGCGTACGCCGCATCGATTTTCTCTTGCGGGATAGTCGGGTTCATAGTCCGCGTTGGCGCCTTCCAGACAAGCACGCGGCCGTCTTTGCCCCAGTGGCGACGGTAGGCCTTCCACAGCTCGCCACGGCGCGCGTAGGGCGACGACGCAACCAGCAACATGCTGCCCGGGATGCTCGCCATGGCAGGCCGCAGCGCGGCCAAGACTTCGGTATCGGGGTTTGCGCTACCTTCATCCGACCGCCAGAAGGCGGCTTCGTCGCATAGCGCCGCAACAATCGAGTAGCCACGCACCGAGCGGAAATTGGCCGCGTGGATTTCGATCGTGACCCGCTTCGTAAGGTCAATGCCTTGCTGGGTTGGCTCACTCTCCAGGCGCTGGCGAAGCATTGGAACCTCGGTGAGCAAGGCGACGACATAGCGGAAGATCACCCGCGCTTGCCGCCTATCGGCCGCTAGGATCATCACCGTGCCGCGCTCGCCTGGCTGCAGGTACTGCCGATAGTCGCGGAAGCAGGCGAGGAACACAGCGATCAATGCCAGGACGAAGCTCTTGCCGCCGCGACGACCGACGATCAACCAGCCCTCGCGTGCGACCTCTTCAGGCGCGTCTGTGCGGCCCGTGCAGTCGCCGTACGTGGCCAACATGCTCTCGGACATCGGCAGTGCGAAGAGCGCCGCAATAAACGCTCGCCAGGCTGCCCACGTGTCGCTATCGCGGAACCAACGTGCAAACAGCTTTTCGTCAGCCATGGCCTGTAGGAGGTTCACGGTGCCACCTCTTCGGTTGTGGCGTCGACATAGTCGTCCAGATCCGGTGTAGCGTCGCGTGCACGGCGCTTTAGGCCGACGGATTGATACAGTCGTCGAAGCGTGTTCAGTGCGCCGGTAAAGGCTTCCAGGTCGACCGGGTCGCCTTTGCCGATCTCGGTCACCCGGTCCTCGCTCCACACGTCGAGCGCGGCCGCTTTGCGCACCAGGCTGCGCTCCGCCATCGTCATGTTGCCCGGCCCGCCAAGGTCCGCTTCGATGCCTTCGACCAGGTCGCGAAAGCGGCGCGCATGCCGGCCCCGGCCATCACCGTCGAGGAATAGCTGGCTTCCATTGGTCACGGCGCTGCGCTGTGTGACCGATATACCGGTGTTTGTCGTGCTGTCAGTGGGCAAATTCGGCCTCATTCAGCTCGAAATCGCGGACATTATGCGGACACAGAATTGCCGGCAACTCGCAAGATACCGGGATATATGGGTATTTTTGACGGTATGCAACGGACTATCGATCCGCTCAGGCCATTCTGGCGGGAAAAGTTGCTTGGGCAATGCAAGTGTTTGTGCCTCATACCGTCACTCGCCCTCACTGTCCTGTCGTGAGGCCTTATTGGCCTCGGCGGCCACTCTCTCGGCAACAAGTCGACTGCGTTCGACCTCATCCATGTTCATCAAGGCGAGCCAGCCGATCTCATCCGCTAGGTCTTTGGTCGCGTTTGCCTCTTGGCGAGATGCTGAGCCGGCTCGTTCGCTACCAAGCGAGCGAGTAGAGCCGGCGATCGCTTCGTTGAGTTGTTTGAAATCGCCGTTCCCTTGAGAAGATTCTTGATAGACTCTTGAATGGGTGGCACTGGTGTCACCAGATCTGCTGACAGCCGTGTCACATGCTGGTGACTCTGGAGTCACCTGATCGCCGATGTCGGCAGATTCATCTGGTGACTCTGGTGTCACCTGATTGGCATCGGCTGGTTCTTCATCTGGTGACTCTGGTGTCATCAGATGATCGCCATCCTTTACGTTACCGTTCCGACCATGTTTCGCGAATTGTTGCCGATCAATCAGGCGCAGAAGCAGATTCCAATTTGCATCGTCGCGGTCGGCCGGGTTTCGGATGACCCGATATTTTCCGAGGAACCTCTCGCCGGTCAGCTTCATTACGTGGCGGCCAAGCTCTAGATCCCTCATCCAACGAATTATGCTTCTTTCGTGAACGTTGAGATCCTGAGCAAGCAAAGCATTTGAGCGTGTGGCTACGTCAGTGGATCCGTCGGCATAGCCACAGAGCAAAGCGAATAGGACCTTGGGGCCCTCTTTCAATGATTTGTCCTTGAGCACATGAACAGGCACGACACCGTACTGGCCGCCGCATTTTCGAGCCCAAGTCCCTCGTTGGTTGGGCGCCGGCGACTTAGTCTCACCGACGTCATCGTTGATCACGTCCGACCTAGGCTGCCCGAACCGGCGCGCGCTCTTGGCGCTCAATCCATTTGCGCACTGCGGATTCGCGGTAGAAGATGCGGGGACCTATTTTGGTCCAGGCGGGCCCTTCGCCGAGCCGGCGCCAACGCGCCAATGTCCGGGTGGAGTTGCCGAGTTGCTTAGCAAGCTCGGGTTCGGAGAAATACCCGTCGAGAATCTCTGTCACTGTTTCGCCATCCATATTTCTGTTCGGCCGTTGATGGCCTCGTCGAGAAGAAAGATGGCGGAGAATGACGGCGAATAATAAGGCGGTAAATTATCCTCAGACGCTGGACTAGGCCGACATTTTACCGATTGTCCGAAGCGGCCTTTGCCTCGGCGAACCGAGTCATTTCGCTCTCAATCGAAAAATCCCGGTCAATAGGGACCATGACGGCAATGAGGAACCGCCGAAATGGCCCATACTCCAGATCGTCGTCACCTGTGTGGTCAGACTTTCGGGTCGCGCCCGCTAGAAGACCGGTATGGCGATGAAAAATAATTGCTAGATGGGCAGTCAACTGATGCGAATGTTCCTTTTCGGGGCGGCCTCGCCAGTCTTCTGCCCGAAGCTCGGTGGCTGCCCTTGTTGCGGCATCGCGAAAATCCACAATCAATTGACTTAGATCTTCCGCCGCGCGCGACGAAACGGCCAAGTTGTCGAGGAAACAGGAAACCGATTTCGACAGAGTTTCACGTTCGCGATGCCGTTTTCCGTGAACTTCAAGACGGTCTACGACGACCGCATCGGACGCGCCGCCATCCGCCCGATGTAGGGCCTCGAGCAACCCAATAAGCTTAATGCCCGCCCGTTCTACGCGATCAAATTCCTCAACCATGGCCAAGAGCTGTTCGGCAGCCCCCCCGATCTCCGCAAGCCGCCTCACCGCATGCATTCGGTTCGGCCTCTCGCTGTCGAGGCTAGTCAAGTAATTGCCGACAACGCTTTCGATGGCTTCGATCGCTCTGTGCGCCGTGGCCGGATCTTTAAGCGGCAGCGCGGCCAATATTTCATCACGATGTTTGGGAGTCAGAGTCTGCGGCGCAATGAATCCGCCCCGATCGACCGGCTTGCGTTTCGGTTTTGGCTTTGCGCTCACTTCGCCTTCCTCCGCATCGGCACGACTTCCGCCTCTTTGTTGCCGGCCGTGATCATCTCCCCCACCCGGTCGGTCGCCGCCCGCAACGGATCGTCGTACAAGTGCGCGTACCGGCTGGTGGTTTTTGGCTGCGTGTGCCCAAGCAGCGCGCCGACCATCGGCAGGCTGACGCCAGCGCTCGCCAAGATGCTGGCATATGTGTGCCGCAAGTCGTGGATTCGGACACCTTCGAGCCCTGCCCGCTTCACGGTCACGTCCCAGCACGCTCGAATTTGCTTGAGCGGCTCGGCGTCGTGATCACGGCCAGGGAATACCCAATCGATGTGTTCCGGCACCGTCGCACGCCGCTTGCTAAGCAACTCCCGGGCGGCGGCGCCGAGTGGTACGCGGTGCGGCTTTTTCTGCTTGGTATGCGCTGACGGCTTCACCCAAATGCCGGCCTCGAGGTCGATGTCCTGCCAGCGTGCGTTCATCGCCTCGCCGCGGCGGCAGCCGGTCAACATGATGAACCTGAGACAATCGGCTGTGTCCTGATTGGGATACTCGTTCAGCGCTTCGCCAAGATTGACGATCTCTGCTTGCGACAGAAACCGCTCGCGCCCCTCCTCGGCATTGCGCTCGATATGGCGGCACGGGTTAGTCTCTAGCCAGCCGAGCTTGATTGCGAAAGTGAACATCGCCGATGTCACGGCCAATGCCCGGTTGGCTTGGATCGGCGCACGCTTGCTCATTTCGTGATGGCAGCGCTCGACGTCGGCACGCGTCACGTCGGCAACTTTGATCCGGCCAATGCGCGGCAGGATGTCTTTTTCAAGTTGGCGAAGATAGTCGCGTTGCGTCGATGGCCGCTTGCGCGCGATGTGTCCTTCGGTGAACCGCTCCGCGAGGTCTGCCACGGTCGGCGCGGTGCGCAAAGCGTGTTGGTCGCCCATCGGATCCTCACCGCGGTCGACACGCCGTTTCAGATCCTTCGCTTCCTCGCGCGCCGCCGCAACCGACCACGGCCCATACTCCCCGATCGTCTTGCGCCGCTCGCGGCCGGTTGTCTTGGCGCGGTAGTTGAACACAAAAGCCTTGGTCCCCTTCGCGGTCACTCGGACGCCGAAACCTTTGAGGTCGGTATCGTAGGTGATCCGGTTTCCCTTGGTCGGGGCTTCCAGTGCCTTGACCAGCTTGTCGGTGATCCTCTGACCCATAATCCGCAAACCCCTGTGTCCGCATTATGTCCGCGCTACCGGTGCGCATTTGTGTCGAATCATGGCGGAACGTGTCCGCGCACGTCAATAGAAAAAACGCAGAAATCTGTCGGTGCTGGTGGTGGTCCAGAATTTTCGTGTCCGCGACAGAGGTTTAGATGTTTGCGGAAATTAAAACTGCAAATCCGCGTACATCGGTTCGATTCCGGTCCCGGCCTCCATCACCCAAGATCGATGATTAGCGGGACCGCCAGAATCGGCGGTGCTCAGCAGGCGCCGGCCGAAGCGGTCGACGGCATCAGAAGCGTGCCTGAAATCGCATTTGGCGCCTTCTTGTGCCGTGCAATACGCTGTGTCTCCGTTCGACGCGACCAATTCAGCACCCGTGGTGCTGATTGGCCAACTTCTTGAACGCACTAAATTATTTGGTTGGGGCTAATCTATTCTGAGAGACTTAAATCGATGCGTCTGGTCCGTAAGACGAACATCTTTATCGGTGCTGTCGCCGCTGTACTGATCACCGCCAATGTAAGCGTCCTCTGGTTCGCCATTGTGCCGAGCTTCGCTCAGTTGGAGAAGGAAGGTGCCGAAGCCGATATTCATAGAGTCGTCGCGCGGATAAAGGCCGAGGGCGAAAACCTGGTCAAAAGTGGCGCTGACTGGGCGGTATGGGACGAATCCTACGCATATCTACGGGGCGAAAACGAAAGCTATGCCGAGGATAATTTTTACCTCGAGGCCTGGCAGAGCTTGGATGTCGACTTTGCCTATTTCGTCGCTGCCACAGGAGACGTGGTCTACAGCGTAGCGTTCAGCGACTTAGATGCCGGTAAGGAAACCGACCTTAGTTTCGCGCCGCCAGATCGGCTCGCTGAAACTCACCCGCTAATGTTGTCGGTCGCGACGAGCGAAGCGGTCGTCGGCATCATCCAAACCGAGCTTGAACCGCTTCTCGTCGCCGCTCACCCGGTTCTTCGCAACGACGCCTCAGGGCCGCCGAGCGGATTTATCGCGTTCGGCCGATTCATGACCAGGGCTCGTCTCGATCAGTTCCGCGAGGAGGTGAATGTCGATTTTGATGCTGTTCCGTATTCGGAGGATCGTTGGATCGCGTTCCCCGGTGCCACACTGGACAACGTTCACCAAACTCTCGTCGAGGAAGCGCCCACCGGAACCGTTCGACGCGGGACCGCGACAGTAAACGGTCCTTCCGGCGCGCCGGCCTTGATTCTTGAATCGCTGAGCCCTCGTCAAATATCCGAGCTCGGCCGCCGCGAGTTTAGCGCCAGCATCGTCGCCATGGTTATTGTCAGTGCCCTGACATTGATCGCCGTGGCAATCGGCATGAATCGGTTGGTGGTCAGGCCATTGCAAAATCTGGCGAAGAGCATGCGGCGGATCGCCAAGACCGGCAACATGGCAGAGCGGACGAATTTTAAGGGTTCCGATGAACTCGGTACGGTTTCGCGGTCTTTCGACCACATGCTCGGCGAACTGGAGTCGGTGCGCGAACGCTTGCTCGAACAGTCATTTTATGCCGGCCGGGCCGACCAGACATCGGCAGCCATGCACAATATCCGCAATGCCTTGAATCCAGTCGGGTTCACCGCGTGGAAAGTCGGGCAGATCATTAAGGAGTCAAGTGCGGCCCGCGTGTCGAAAGCGGTAGCGGCACTGAAAGATCCGCAAATTGACGACAGCAAGCGCGCCAAGTTCGTCGAGTATCTCGATGGCGTCGGCAGCTCGCTACAGACTGAGCGTGTCGAAATTCAAACCTTGGTAGACACGATTGCCACACAGAGCCGAGAGATCGAGGAAATTCTTAATGGGCTTTCGACACCACTCGACATGAACCAAGCAATCGGGCCGGTCGATGTTATGTCAGTCATACAAGACCTCGAATCGACCGCCACGTCACGCAAAGGCGTCACCGTAGCCTTCTCGGTGGACGGCACGGTTCCCAGCATCGAGGCCAATCGCGTCATTCTGTCCCAGATCATGGCTAACTTGGTCACAAACGCCAGAGAGGCGATCGAAGCGTCGGGAAAATCCGAGGGATCGATTGGCATACGCTGTGTCGCGACAACCGGTGAGGACCGGCGCTACGCTGAAATCACTATTGCGGACGACGGTGAAGGCTTTGATCAGATCGCCAGAGACCGACTGTTCGAAAGAGGCTTCAGTACGCGCAAACTGAAAGCAGGAGGCTTGGGACTGCATTGGTGCGCCAACAGCATCGTCGCAATTGGCGGGTCCATCGATGCGCGGAGCGCCGGGACCGGGCAAGGCGCGAGCTTCACCGTCACATTTCCGATTGCAGAGACGGTTGAGGAGGTCGCTGCCTGATGGCCCGCGCCACACCCTCCCGCATTCTCGTCGCCGATGACGAGGCCGACATAGTAGAGATTTACCGTCAAGTTCTTACGCCAGCACCGCCCGCTGTTGGCAATTTGGCGGAGCTTGAAGCCGAACTATTCGGCTCCGCGCCTGTCGAGGCGCAATCTCACATGGATTTCGATATCGAGATCGTCCGGCAGGGCGATCAGGCGGTTGAGGCTGTCCGAACCGCGATTGCGGATGGCGCGCCGTTTTCCGTTGCATTTCTGGACGTCCGGATGCCGCCGGGTATTAGCGGTGTCGAAGCGGCCCGGCGCATCCGCGAGATTGACGGCCAAATCAGTATTGTCTTTGTCACCGGCTATTCAGACATTCCGCTGAGCGACATCAGGCGAATCGTGCCGCCGCCTGACCGAATGTTTTACCTTCAAAAGCCTGTCCAGCCGCCCGAGGTCCAACAAATGGCCTCAGCCCTTTGCGCGCGTGATGCGTAAGATACTGTTATTTAACGTATTATAGACGGCGCATCGGGGAAGTCCAGGCGCCAAGCCAGCCAGTAAGCAAACCCAAACGGGGTGCCCGGAAAACGGCTGCCAGTGAGCGCCCAACAGGCCCCTGATTTTCAAATCCTCGGCAAAGATGGCATTATCGCCCCCGGATGTTCGATCATGGGGCAGACATGACACGCTTTTCCCGAGCTCTTGGTGGCTGCACGATCCTTGCGTTTCTTGGCGCGTGGTTTGCCATTGGGCACGCTGCCGCGGAGCAAGAAATCGGGTCGGTGGTGGGCTTGGCGCCCGATGTATTTGGCACCGCCACTGGCGCCGAGCCGGTGCGCCTGCTCGATGGCACGGGCGTAGTGTCGAACGAGCTTATCCACACCATGGCGGACGCCGCGGCTCATATCGTTTTCCTCGACGACTCGAACCTGAGGATTGGCGCCAATAGCATGGTGGTTCTTGATCGCCTTGTTTACGACCCGGACCAAGGCGTGAAAGAGCTTTTTCTCGGCCTCGCGGTTGGCATCGCCCGGTTCGCCAGCGGCGATGTCGACCCGGACGGATTCCTGCTTGAAACGCCGGCCGCCTTCGTCGGAATCCGAGGCACCGACTTTGTCGTTTTTGTCGACCAATCCGGCAGGACGATCATCGCGGTGCTGGACGGCATCGTAATTGTCATTCCAAAGGGCCGCGACCCGGTCCTCGTGCGCGCCGGCGAGACCTTGGTGGTCGAGCTTGATCAAGATCGCCCAGTTATCCTCCGTGCCGGCATAGACGTTCCTGGCGATCCTGGCCTCGGCGTATTTCCAGGCGCGGGCCAACAACAGGAAGCAGGAACGTCAACAGGTGACGGCACTGTGGACATTGGTGATCGATCGATCCAGCCAACCATCCCAACCGGATCGCCTCCAGTTCACCGCCAACCAACGGTTCATCATCCGTCGGTACCATCCAATTATTGACCGCCTGATCCCGACGTCACATCGGGCCAAATGATCTTCGGTTGGTGAGGTCTAAGATGAACTCGCGCGCAATTGCGGCGACTGCGGGGTGTCGCGCTGCCCAGAGTCCTCCCACACGGTCAGCGGCACACCTTGGCTCACTAACAGTTCTCTAAGGCCCTGAATGATCGGAAATATCTCCTGATTCCAATCCGCGCCCTGATGGTCGAACGCGCGCTGTTCGGCTTCGACGATGGTGCGATCCTCAGCGAAAATGCCCTCGGTAAACCAAATGATAAACGGCCAAAGCATATGAATCAGGCCGGGCACCGATGGCCGGCGGATCATCATGAGGCCAAACGTGTGATTGATCCTCTGCTCGCGATCCACCGGAACATAGGCGTTCCACAACTCTAGGGCCGGTTCTTCGCTTCCCGCGGTCCAGAAACGCAATGTTTGATGTGGATACTCGGTGCGGATGGTCATTAAGTCTTTTTGGCGCTTTTCCGTGCGCGGGGGGCGTTTTCCCAGCATGAACTTCTCGCCCCACGGCTGTCGCCCGCCGATCCGCGAAAATGAATAGTCCACCTCGATCCAATCATCACCCCGGCGTAGATCCATGAATATCGTTCGGATCCGACCCATTAGCCGGCGATGGAGAAACTGGTGGTTCATGTCCATCAGATTCTCGTGCATGAACGAGTAGTGGCACTTCACCTGGCGGTCGAGATACCGCGTTTTGTATCGCGTATCGTTATGCGGGCGGATATCTGGAAACGCTGCGCTTGTCGCCGCATCGCTGTTCCCAGGGAATACGAAAATTAGGCCATAGGCCTCACGGCACGGATACGCTTGGACGCCGTTCGGCAGCGACCGGCCCTGATCCAAATACGGCACGTTGATGCAGTGGCCGGTGGCATCGTAAGACCAGCAGTGATAGCTGCATTGCAGCGTCTCGCCCTTGACCACGCCGACGTGCAAAGGCACCTGCCGATGAGCGCACCGGTCTTCGAGCGCAAACAGCGACCCGGCGTCGGTTCGGACCAGCACAATCGGTTCGCCTGCAAAGGAAACGCCGAGGGCTTTGCCGGCTTTCAAGTCCTTCGATCGTGCTAGCGGATACCAATGATCAGGATGGCACCCGGTTTTTCTCAAGTCTGGCTGGTTCGTTCGCAGTCGCGTCTTATCCAGCGCGTTCGTGTTATCCACGTCTGACCGCCCATTATGTTCCGAGATGCGCGCGCGAACGCGTCTAAACATGAAGATGGCTGTCCGGCCGGATTTCTGTCTGGGCCGGTCGAACGCCGCGCCGCACTGATCATTATCGGAGCGTCCGCGACAGTCTACTCTTTATTCCGTGATCGGCCCTATGGTGGAGAGATGCAACCGCGCGGACTGCGGATCGCACAATTGCCTCATTTTGGGCTAGGTCGATTTTCTAGCCGTTCCTGTTATGCGGATTTGAGTGCTACCACGGTGTTGGCGGAGTCATTGACAGGAAAATTTTAAGCCTAAGGTCTGAATCACCGGGCCTAGTCGGCCAGCTCAAGCGCGCGCGCCGTCGATTTTCGTTGGGTGATGTCATTGTAGATCGAGAAAACGGCGGGTTCGCCGTCCCACTCGATGGTGGTCACCCGATTTTCAACCGTTACTGTCCGGCCATCCACCGCGAGGAGCCGAAGCACATACTCGTGTGGCACGTCTTCGTTTCGTAGACGGGCCAATCGGCGGTTGCGGATAAAGGTAACGTCATCGGGGTGGACAAATTCATCGACCGAGTCCACGCGCATAAAGGCCTCTAGACTGTCGTAACCGAGCATTTGCACGGCCGCCGGATTGGCGAACATAAGCCGATCGCCCTGGACCACCGTGATGCCTTGGGTTGATGCCTCGGCAAGGGTGCGGAAATGCGCCTCGCTCCGCTCAAGCGCTTGTTGCGCACGCTTGCTCTCGGTGATGTCGGTAAGGATCGAGGTGAACCCGAGCAGATGCCCGGTCTGGCTGCGGATGTAGGACCAGTCGCTCCTGACATGGATTCTTCGACCGTCCTTTGTAAGACTCTCGCTGAAATATGGTTCTGGCGTCGGCTCCTCCGCTACCAGATTCGCAAAATTTTCTTTCAGCGCCTCGCGTTGTTTATCGTCGGCCAGGAAATCCCAAATCTTCTTGCCGACACGTTCATCGATGTCGTAGCCGAATATCGCTGCGATGGCCGGATTGCCGTAAGTTATGGTGCCTTCGATATCGTTTTCCTGTACGCCATAGGGGATGGTTTCGATAAGCCGCCGGAGTCTCGCGGCGCTTTGGCGGACCGCGTACTCGCCGCTTTTTTGTTCGGTCGTGTCATAAACTGCGGCAAGAACCGCGGGTTCACCGTTCCACTCGATCGTCGTCGCCCGGACTTCGACAGAAATCACCGTGCCATCCGTGCGCTGCCACCGATATCCCACCACTTCAGGCATTTCTTCGCCTTGCATGCGGCGGGTCCATAGGTTTCGGATGAGAACCACATCGTCCTCGTAGATGAAATCGGCGATCGACGACAGCGCTAGAATGTCATCGGTGTGATCGTACCCAAGCATCTCCGCGGTCGCCGGATTGGCGAATAATGGGCAGCCATCACGATGCACGACGATCCCGTGGCTTGAGCGCTCGACGATGGCGCGAAACCGCTCCTCGCTCTCGCCAAGGGTTTTGAGCTTATTTTCGTTGCCTTTGAGCTCTGCGTTGAATTGACGCTGTTGATCCTCAAGACGGCCTTCAAAGTTATCCCGTTCGCCTCGAATTTTCCGCTCAAGGCGTTCAAGAACGGAGTGAAACGCTGCGGTCATGCCCGCACCGGCGACCACACAAACCGCAATTGTAAGCCAGAGTAACGGCCATTCTTGGGTATCGGGCTCTATGGAAACCGCTGGTTTGGCGTGATCCGCGACGGCGTCATTCAACGGGCCAGGCGTCGCGGCTGCCGGCCCCCCGGCCGCATAACGGGCCGTTGGATTGGTCTCCGCCACGCTTCGTTGAAATGCCACGGCGAAAACCGTAATCAATACAATCAGTAATACGGCCAAGACGATGTAAAAGTAATTTCTTACATCTCTAGTCAAGGCATCGTGGTTACGGAATTTTCGAAGTCTTTTCAATCAATTATATGCCTTGATTGTGCAGAAAGTTCACCAGATGCGCCAAACTTGTGAATGGAGAAGCATCCAAATTAAATCAATTAGATATCCAAAGTAGTTGTAGTCATGTGTTTTCGATTTGTGGTCGGCATAGGCCAGGATGTCGGCATTACCGAAGTCACTACTATAAGATGTAGATTTGGCGGTCGACCGGACAATACGGAGTGATGGTCTTGGCTATGTAGTCGCAGCCGACCGCATGAGGAAACCTCGGGCTGGATTCGCGAAAACCTAGGGAAATAAAAGGGTGGTCGAGGGGTTCGAGACGCACGGGATTGCCGTCTCCGGGACCGAAATCAATCTCGTGATAGGTGGCTCAGGCCCCGCCGCACCGTTCCTCCACAGTTACCCGCAAACGCTTCGCGCCATGTGCGAAGATGATCGAGCGGCGCCGCTTGATACTGCACACGACACACTGAGGCAGCCCACAAAATTGCCTGACCGACCCCGTGTGGTCCTTTTTGCTGGAGGAGGCGCCACGGAGAACCGCCGTGGCTCAGCTCATTTTTTGAAACGTGTCCGGAGGGCTGATCAGCTTTCCCGAGTGGTGCCGTCGTCGCGATTGTGATCCGGCGCCGGTTCGTCGTCGAACAGGATGCGGTGTGCGGCTCCGTCGAGGTCGTCGAATTGGCCATTCTTGAGCGCCCACAGGAACGCGCCCAGACCGAGCAGGCCCAGCATTAACGCCGCCGGGATCAAGTAGAACAAGCCGTTCATGCGGCTGGTCTTCCGCGACGCAAGGCAAGCCGCATGGCGTTCAGTGTGACCACAAGCGAAGACCCGGACATCGCGGCCGCCGCAATCAACGGGGTGACAAAGCCGGCTACAGCGAGCGGCAGGGCGATCATGTTGTAGGCGGCGGCCAGGGCGAAATTCTGGAACACCAGGCGCCGCGCGCGACGCGCCACGCCAAGCGCCTCGAGCACCGGCGCGAGTGCCTCGCCCTGGATAATGACGTCCGCGGCGGTGCGGCTGATGTCCGCCGCGCGCGCCGGCGAGATCGAGGCATGCGCGGCCGTCAATGCCGGCGCGTCGTTAAGTCCGTCCCCGATCATCAGAACCTTACGGCCGCGACGCGCCAGGTGTTCCAAGCGGGCAACCTTGTCGCCTGGCCGTTGTTCCGCCATCCATTGGCCGATACCCGCACGCTTCGCGAGCCTGCGGGTTACGTCCCGCCTGTCTCCGGACAGCAGCTCCACAGCCAGACCATTCCGTCGCAACGCCGCGATGACGTCCGCGGCATCTGGCCGCACCTCATCATCGAAGATGAACCGTATCGGCGGCTGTTCGGGACGGCTGAACCATAGTTCACTTCTGTCTCCCTGCTCTTCCCGGTCGGTCTCTATGCCACACCAATCATGATTGCCTAAACGCGCGGTGCCGCCATTGACCAAGCCTTCGATCCCCATGCCGGGTTGCTCGCGAACTTGGCTCGCTACCGGTACGGCACCCGCCGCCGCGACCAGCGCCCGCGCCAACGGATGCGTACTGGCCGCCGCGAGCGATGCAGCCGCGCGCAAATCGGCGGCAAGAATGTCGTCTGGGTTGGCAAGTTTCGGCTGGCCCAGGGTCAGGGTTCCCGTCTTGTCGAACACGACCGTGTCTATTTCCGCCAACCGTTCGAGCGCGTCGCCTGATTTCACGATGATGCCTTGGCGCATCAGGCGGCCGGTGGCGACGACTTGCACCGCTGGAACGGCCAGTCCGAGCGCGCACGGGCAGGTAATGATCAAAACCGCGACCGCGATCAGTAAGGCCGGTTGCCACGCGAGCCCGCCGACCAGCATCCAGCCGACAAACGCCAGCAGAGCAAATCCGTGCACCGCCGGCGCGTAAATGCGCGCCGCGCGGTCGGCCAGCCGGGTGTAGCGCGCCCGTCCCTGCTCCGCCGCCTCCATCAGCTTGGCAATTTCGCCAAGCAAGGTATCCGCGCCGGTCGCGCTTACTTCGACTTCTAGCGTTCCATCCTGATTCACCGTGCCGGCAAACAGCTCATCGCCGGGCCCGACCGAACGCGCAACGCTTTCGCCGGTAACCAAGCTGGTATCAACCGATGAGTAACCGGAGACCACGGTCCCGTCGACCGGCGCGCGATCGCCGGGGGCGACACTGACCGTCATGCCCGGCACGACAAAATCGATCGGTGTCGCGCACAGGCTGCCATCCGGTTGCTTCACCTTTGCCGCGGTGGCGTCAAGCAACGTCATCTGCTCGGCGGCGGACTCGGCGCGGCTGCGCGCGCGGCGGTCCAAATAGCGTCCGATCAACAGGAAGAACAACAACATCACCGCCGCATCGAAATAGGCGTGCGCGCCGCCGGTCGCGGTTTCGTAAAGGCTCATGCCGGTCGCCAGCACAACCGCGAGAGAGATCGGCACGTCCATGTTTACCGACCACGAACGCAGCGCCGCCGAGGCCGAGCGGAAAAATGGCCGGCCGGCATAGGCGACCGCGGGCAATGCGATCAAGGCCGATAGCCAATGCATGAAATCGCGGGTCGCCGGCCCCATGTCGCCGCTCGCCGTGCCGGCCCAGATCGAAACCGAAAGCAGCATCACGTTCGCCGCCGCGAAGCCGGCAACCGCGAGCGAGCGGAGCAATAGCTTGTCTTCCGCCCGGTCGCCCGCGGCGAGCGCCGCGGGATCGAACGGCACAACGCCGTACCCTAACGAGATGACCGACTTTGCCAGGTCGTCGGGGTCCGCGCGTAACGGATCGAAAAGAATGCGCAACCGCCGACTGGTCATATTGAGACGGGCCTCGGACACGCCGGCCTGGCCGTTCAACGCACGTTCGACTCGGTTTACGCAACCGGCGCAATGCAGGTTCTCGACCAACAGATTGAGACTGGCGGTGTCATTCCCGTCGTCTCGCACGTACCGAGACAGGTCAAAGTTCGGGACGCCCTCGGTCCGCAAATCGGTCTCGGCGACGCCGGCTGCCTGATCTCCGGTGGCGGTCATTCGACCCAGATCCGTTGTTTAACGACGTATCGCTCCGCTTCGTCCTGACGCGCCACTAAGCGCACGTCCCAATTGCCGGCCAGCGGTAAATCGAGTGTCGTGCCATATTCACCCGGCGCGACGAGATTGAGCGTGACCGCCTGATCGTGACCTTGGGTGGCCGGACGGCGGAATTCGGCGGCGACCGACAAACCATCCAACGGGACTCCGCCCGCATCCGCAAACGCGGCCGTCACCTTCGCGGTTCGCGGGCCCTCCCCGGTTACGTCAAGACGCACGTCCCAGCCGAGCGCCCGCTGGGCCTCGGCCGCATCGAGGACGCGGTTGTAGGCGAGACCGCGAATGTAAGCGTTCTCGGTTTCCAACCCGGTCCAACTCGATGTCGCGAAATAGACGAAAACGCCATTAACGGCGAACACGACGGCGAAAAACCCGAGAAAGGCCAATAGAACATGACGGCCGGTAAGCTGGCCGGATGCGTTCACTGTTCAGGTCCTCTGAATTGCGAGTCGACAGATACCGAAATATCTTCGGCACGATCGGTCACTGTGAACCGGACCGGCATCGATTCCGATGACACCGCTTCGGCCGGTATTGCCACGAGCACCCGGAAACTGCGCAATTGATCAGCCGGTACGACGAGAACTGTTTGGTCTCCGCCAGCATCGTCGCCGACAACTTTCACGTCGTGCTCCGGCAATCCTTCTACGTCCAGGGCGAACGCCGTCTCGACCCGCGATTTGTTGAGAATTTTTATGGCGTAGCCGTTGCGGATGCTGCCATCCGACAATGTGACGTAAAGCGGATTCCGATCACGCAGCACATTGAGATCGAGCGGCGAGCGGTTCGCCAAGGCAAAAAGCATGATGCCGGAGACGACCGCGAGGATGGCCGCATACGTAATCGTGCGCGCGCGGATGAGACGAAATCTTGGGGTCTCGCCGCTCGCCCGCTTAACCATATTGGCGTCGGTGTCGTAGCCGATCAGGCCACGCGGGCGGCCCACCTTGTCCATCACCTCGTTGCAGGCGTCGATGCACAGCGCGCAGGTAATGCATTCCAACTGGGAGCCGTGGCGAATATCGATACCCATCGGACAGACCACGACACATTGGTTGCAATCGATGCAGTCGCCGCGGCCGTCCCAGCTGTCACCCTGCTTGTGCGAGCCACGCGGTTCGCCGCGGTAGCCGCGATAGGAAACGGTTAGCGTCTCTTCGTCGACCATCGCGGCCTGAATACGCGGCCAGGGGCACATGTAGATGCACACCTGCTCGCGGGCGAGACCGCCGAGTAAATAGGTCGTCGCGGCAAACATTCCGACGAAAATGTAGGCGATTATCGGTGCGTCGCCGGTAAACAATTCACCGAGCAAGGTGGGGGCGTCGGCGAAGTAGAACACCCATGCGCCTCCGGTGAGAACGGCGATCACGATCCACGTCACGTGTTTGAACACGCGTTTCGCAAATTTGCCTGTCGTCCACGTCGCCCGGTCCAAGCGGATTCGCGCGTTGCGATCGCCCTCGATGAACCGTTCGACGGCGATGAAAAGGTCGGTCCACACGGTTTGGGGGCATGTATAGCCGCACCAGGCACGGCCCCACACGCTGGTAACCAGGAACAAGCCGATTGCCGCGAGGATCAAGAGGCCCGTGATGTAGTAGACCTCTTGAGGCCAGATCTCGATGAAGAAGAAATAGAAGCGCCGGCCCGGCAGGTCGATGAGTACGGCCTGGTCTGGGGCGTTCAAACCTCGATCCCAGCGCAGCCATGGCGTCAGATAATAAATGCCGAGGGTGACCGCCATGATGACCCATTTGAGACGCCGAAACGCGCCCCGCGCTTTGCGCGGATGGATCGCCTTGCGCTTGGCATAAAGCGATTGTCGAGCGTTTGCGTTAACCGCCGCGACGTCGATGCGCTCGACGCCCGGTGCCGCCTCGCCGGAGGACTTTGGGGAGGTCAGTGGCGCGGCCTTATCGACATTAAGGTTCACGGTATGTCACCGCGTGTTACTCGCCCCCGCCGAGCGAATGGACGTATATGGCAAGTTGCTTCATTGCGAGCGGCCCGAGACGCTCTTCCCATGCCGGCATCATACCGCCCCGGCCGTCAGAAATCGACTGCAGCACGGTCTCCCTATCGCCGCCATACAGCCAGATCGCATCGGCGAGATTGGGCGCGCCGAGAGCTGGATTTCCCTCTCCAGCGTCGCCGTGACACATCGCACACCATTCGAAGAACAATTCGGCGCCGTCGCCCTCCGTCGCGCCGCCGCCTTCCGAAAGCGACAACACATAGTCAGTCACTTGATCGATTTCCTCGCGGGTCAGCGATTCATCCAGCAAGAAACCGGGCATTTGATTAAAGCGGGTTTCCTCGTGGTCGGACCGAATGCCGTAAGCGATGGTTTGGTGGATATCGTCAACCGTGCCGCCCCAAATCCAATCATCGTCGTTCAAGTTGGGGTAGCCGACAGACCCTGCACCGCCGCTCCCATGACATTGAGAGCAATTGAGACGAAAGGATGAACGCCCGCCGGCGAGCGCGAATTCGAGCAACTCGGGATCGGTCCGCGCATCCTCCAACGAGGCGTCGAGGAGACGATTGGCAAACTCCGCCCTGCCCGCTTCGGCTTCCGCGAGCTGTTCGGTGACGGTCGTCCGTTGGCTATAATCGAGCACCCCGGCACTATGGCCGGTGATCAGCGGCCAGGCCGGCATGGCGATCCAATAGCCGACTGCCCAAATGATGCAGGCATAGAGCACCCACAGCCACCAGCGCGGCAGAGGCGTGTTCAGTTCGGTGATGCCGTCCCACTCGTGGCCGGTGGTCTCGGTGCCGGTTATTTCGTCGATCTTTTTTTGGTCCGCCATGGTCAATCCTCGTCAAGCGGCCGCCGCGCGGCGGACTCGAATTTGCGCTTGTTGCCTGGCCAAAGGGCGTAGACCAAGACACTGACAAACATGATCACCAGAAACACCAGCCCGTAGGTTTGGGCGAAGGCCGAAACGGTTTCGTAGGTCATCTCGCCCTCGCTAACGCAGGTTGTCGCCCTCGGCCCGGTAGACATCGAAGTCGACCAGCGTGCCGAGCATTTGCAGATATGCGATCAATGCATCGAGCTCGGTGAGACGCGTAGGATCACCGTCGAAATCGCCGACCACGGCCTTGGGGTAACGGGCGAGCAACGCATCGACGTCGCCTGCATCGGGGTTCGCCTGAGTTCGAATGTCGGCGGCCGCCTCGGCAATCATTTGATCGCTGTACGGCACTCCGACCATGCGGTTTGCTTCAAGGTGTTCCGCGATATCGTCGAGGTCGAGCAATTTCTCGGCGAGGAACGGATAGCCAGGCATGATCGATTCCGGCACCAGGGCACGGGGGTTGATCATGTGTTCCGCATGCCAGTCGTTCGAATATCGCCCGCCAACGCGTGCCAGATCTGGGCCCGTTCGTTTAGAGCCCCACTGGAACGGGTGGTCGTACATGCTTTCGGCGGCAAGACTGTAATGGCCATAGCGATCGACCTCGTCGCGCAATGCGCGGATCATTTGGCTGTGGCAAACGTAACAGCCTTCGCGGACGTAAATGTTGCGTCCCTTTAGCTCGAGCGGCGAATAAGGACGTACGCCCTCGACCTCCTCGATCGTGCTCTCTAGGTAGAAAAGCGGTGCGATCTCAACCAGGCCGCCGATCGCCACCACGATCAGAATGCCGATCGTCAGCAGGATCGAATTGCGTTCAAGGATGCCGTGCTTTTTGAGCATGCTCATGGCTCAGCTCCCCATCGCCGGTGCCGCCGTGGGCGCCGCGATTGGCACGGCTTCGTCGCGCAAATCGCCCCGTATCGTGCGCCACAGGTTGTAGGCCATGACCAGGGCTCCAGCCACGAACAGCAGGCCACCCAACGCCCGGATGACGTAGAAGGGATGCATGGCCTCGACGGTCTCGACGAACGAATATTCCGGGAAGCCCAGGGTGTCGTAAGCCCGCCACATCAGGCCCTGCATGATGCCGGAAACCCACATCGCGGTGATGTAGAGCACGATGCCGATGGTCGAAATCCAGAAGTGCATATTGACCAGTTTGAGCGAATACAGCCGCTCGCGCCGCCACATTTTTGGCGCCAGGTGATACAGCGCGCCAAAGCTTACGAAGGCGACCCAGCCAAGCGCGCCCGAATGGACGTGGCCGATGGTCCAGTCCGTGTAGTGGCTCAGCGAGTTCACCGCCTTGATCGACATGAGCGGACCTTCGAACGTGCTCATGCCGTAGAACGCGACCGAGACGATGAGCATGCGTAGGACCGGATCGGTGCGCAGTTTGTCCCACGCACCAGACAGGGTCATTAGGCCATTGATCATGCCGCCCCACGACGGCATCCACAGCATGATAGAGAAGGTCATGCCGAGCGTCTGAGCCCAATCGGGCAACGCCGTGTAATGCAAGTGATGCGGGCCGGCCCAGATGTAGAGGAAGATCAGCGACCAGAAGTGAACGATCGACAGGCGGTAGGAATAGACCGGACGGTCGGCCTGCTTCGGCACGAAGTAATACATGATGCCGAGGAAGCCGGCGGTTAGGAAGAAACCAACCGCGTTGTGCCCGTACCACCATTGGGTCATCGCGTCCTGCACGCCGGCGAATAGGACATAACTCTTGGTGCCGAACAGGGATACAGGGACCGCTAGGTTGTTCACCACGTGCAGCATCGCCACGGTAACAATGAAGGCGAGGTAAAACCAATTCGCGACGTATAGATGCGGCTCTTTACGACGCCAGATGGTACCGAGGAAAACCAGTAGGTAGACCACCCATACAATGGTCAGCCACAGATCCATGTACCATTCGGGCTCGGCATATTCCTTCGATTGGGTGACACCCGCGAGATAACCTGTGGCGGCCAGCAGGATGAACAGTTGGTAGCCCCAGAACACGAACCAGGGCGCGACGCCGCCGGCGAGACGCGCGCGGCAGGTGCGCTGTACCACGTGGAACGAGGTGGTGATCAGCACCGTGCCGCCGAACGCGAAGATCACCGCCGATGTGTGCAGGGGGCGCAGACGGCCGAAATTCGTCCATGGGAGGTCCAGATTGAGCGCTGGCCAAGCAAGCTGTAGCGCCAGGACGAGGCCAACCAAAAAGCCGACCACCCCCCAGAACATCGACATGACCACGCCAACCCGGATGATCGTGTCGTTATAGATAGGGCCGTCTGCGGTCACCGTGTCCGCCAACGGCCCGGTCGAGCTGAAATGACGGCGTATCAGCGCGAAAGCGCCAAGAATTGAAACCACCAGCACCAATGCGCCATGCATTTGCATGGCGCCATCCTCGGCGAGCGCGGCCATAATCAAGCCGATCAATCCACCAACGGACAACAATGCAAGTCCAGAGAAAATCATTCTCACCAGCCCCCCGGGAATAGCCCCGCCTTTCGCGTTGCGCGACGCGCGCGGAATTTCGCGCTCATCTAGCGATCGGACTATGATCTAGATTAATTAGCTGCGAGAGAACCGAAAAATGATCCTTAGGCGTTGAGCTCACCGGATCTGACCGCAGGCCGGAGACCCCTTTCAGCCAAGCAAAACACTTGCGAGCTTAGTGTAAGTATTCTTGGACCAAGATACACAACATCGCACTCGGTTCATTCGTCGACGCCTGTGATGCAAGTCACTGTACTTTCAATGACTTAGGTGAATTTTTAATCTTACCTTCTCGACAGTCGCACCTGCGGAAGAAACTTTGCGCGGCCAGGCATAAAACACCTGGTCGCGCTTTTTCACATAGCCTCGTACTGCCTTAAGTCGGTGCAACCAAGTGTCGCACTGAGAATCAGGCTCGCACCCTCGCATTGCAGGTCCATCGCTCGACGAATTCTCAAGCGAATCTGCTAACCCATTATGAAAACGTCGTTTCGCCGGCGTATCAAATCGAATCAAGCCTTGTTCGGCTTGATTCAAAACGCTATCGTGCCGTCAAATTAGATCGCATTTTAGAAAAACTCGATCGAGTTTCGGCGGTAGAAGACCAAGTCTGGGGGGCCATTCAGTTTACGGGACATGGGAGCCTACCGTTAGATGTGCGCAAATTCATGTATTCCAGAGAGCAATGCTTCCAGTCGGTTGTACGAATCCTATTTGAACAACTTTAAGATTGTGGAGGCGAATACCGCCGAGCTCAGAGAGCTCTCGTACCGACTGCGTTATCAGGTCTATTGCGTTGAAAATGCATTCGAAGACGCGGCGGCGAATTCCGGTGAGCTGGAAAGCGACGCCTACGACGATTATTCCGTCCACGCGCTCGTCATGCATCGGCCCACGGGAATGGCCGCGGGCACTGTCCGGTTGATTTTGCCGGGCGCGGATTTGGAACCGCCATTACCGTTTCTTGCGGCGTACGAAGCGCCGGCCGAAGCCAGTGAGCCGCAATTCCCATCCGCCAGCACCGCCGAAATATCTCGCTTCGCGATTAGCAAAAAATTCCGTCGGGTCGCTCGACATTCCAAAGCTCAAGCCTCAAACACGGATAACGCTGCCACGGCGCGGGCGCCGGGTCGGCACGACGCGGATATCGTGACCCTTGCTTTGATCCGGGCATTCATAGGTTTAGCGGCGAAAAACAACGTCCAATTCTTTTGCGCGATGATGGAGCCGGCATTGTTGCGTCGGGTGGCTCGTCTCGGCATCCATTTCGATCGGATTGGCGATGACGTTGAATTTCATGGACGACGCCAGCCTAGCGCGATCAATGTTTCGGTCATGTTCGACCGAGTCCGTCAGGAGCGCGAGGATGTTTGGCATTTCATAACGGACAGCGGCGCGTATACGCCCGCTTTCTCAAAACTCCTGGCCGCCGAGTGATCGCGTGAAACTCGACAAAGGCCGGTTGGACGCGGTGAGGACGGAATTCCCACCCGATCCAGGTTCCGAGGGAACCGGCTTTGTCGATCTTGCAACAGCTGTTGCCCGGTGGCGACAGGCTTTGGGCGAGGATGCCGTCATTGTCGGCGATGCGCGCACCCCTTACGAAGCCAATTGCATCGGTCTTGTTCGCGCTATCCCAGTGGTCCTTCGACCACTTTCGGAGGAGCAGGTTCAGGCTATTGTGCAAATTGCACGTGCCTGCCGGGTTCCCCTTTATCCGATAAGTACGGGCCATAACTGGGGATACGGCGCTGCATCACCGGCCGTCGATCGCTGCGTTTTGGTCGACCTTTCGGCCATGGACGAAATCACGTCGTTTGACCCGGAACTCGGACTGGTGACTGTGCAACCGGGCGTTACACAGGGCAAACTCCACGCGTTTCTTGAGGCCGGTGGCCACCAATTCATGGTTCCGGTGACCGGTGCCGGGCCAACGTGCAGCATCCTTGGCAATGCGCTCGAACGCGGCTACGGCATAACCCCTCACGCTGATCATTTCGCCGCCGTAAGATCGATCCGGGCGGTGTTGCCGAATGGCGAAATATACCGATCGGCGTTGGCGGATGCTGGTGGTACATCGATCGACGCCGGCCACAAGTGGGGTCTGGGCCCTTATCTCGACGGGCTGTATAGCCAGGGCGGTTTCGGCGTCGTGACGGGCATGACCGTTGCTCTTGCGCCGTTGCCTGACACGGTAGAAGCGTTTCTGGTCGATTTAGACAGCGAGGAACAGCTCGAGCCAGTGGTTGGGGCGGTTCGTGACCTTATGCAAAAGAGCGGTGCCTGCATCGGCGGCATCAATCTCATGAATCGGCTACGGCTGCTGTCCATGTTCCATCCCTACCCGGCCGACGCGGTTCGTGACGGTGCGATCCCAACGGCGGTAGTCGAACAGATGGGCGATGCGTCCGGATTGCCTCGCTGGATGGGGCTTGGCGCGATCTACGGGGATCGCGAGGTCGTGCCTGGTCTACGCCGTGCGATCCGGCGGCGCCTTCGGCAGCACACGGGACGCATTCGGTTTGTCTCACAATCGCGCTTGGCGATGGCGAACCGACTTGCGGCCATCTCGCCGCCGCTGCTGAGGAAAAAACTGAGCCGCCAGACCGCGATGGCGTCGGAGTTGTTGGATATTCTTTCTGGGCGGCCGCTAGAGACCGCGTTGCGCCTCGCCTATTGGAAATCCGGCGTGTTACCGGCACCCAACGTTCCGCTCGACCCTGCGAGAGACGGGTGCGGCATCATCTGGTTTTCGCCATTGGTCCCGATGAAAGCGGAGTCAGTCAGAGATTATGTGACGCTGGTCAATGACATTTGCCCACAGTACGGTATAGATCCTCTGGTCACGCTCACAACAGTTTCAGAACAGTGTTTCGATAGTACCGTCCCGATCCTATTTGACCAAAAGCGGCAAGCCACCCAAGCCAATGAGTGCTATCACGCCTTGTTCGACGCCTGCCGCACACGTGGCTACCTGCCATATCGAATGAATGTCGACTCGATGCGACTTTACACAGATGACACACAATCGAGCTATTGGCGGCTGGTAAAGACGTTGAAGAACGCCGTGGATCCTGACAATTTGATCGCTCCGGGTCGTTACGCGCCCATCCCAAAGCCGGTCACAATTGCGACGAAATCGCTGACACCGCCCAATTCCTAGGAAAGTCGCGATTGGCGGACCGCAAGCCGAATGTACCGACGTGGTTGGGCAATTCCTGGCCGTGGCGGGAGCACGTGACGCCGGTCACAATTGGGCAAGATAATTCTCACCTTCGTATGGCCGGTTATCGAGTTCGAGCTCGATTCCGCCCATATTTGCTTTAGGGGTGATTCGGAATTTTTTTTATTATAATCAAATAGTTACAGACGTTAGATAAATCTCCATAAAAAGTAATAACCCGAATTCACATTCGGGTAATCCCGCGTCAAAGTCCCTGCTTTGCCGCGCGTTGCCCCCCGATAAGCACCCGCTATATCCACATCAGCGAGGCCGCATTTGGCCTAGTTGCATAGTTTAAGCCGTATTCAACGCGAACTTGTCTTTGGCAGCTATGCCTTGGGCTCGAATTTTCTGAAAGCTCATTAATTCAATGGCATTTGCGGACGTCATGAAAGCGTTACCGAGCCATCAGCCGGCTGATGGCTCGGGCCGGTTCGCTGCCGAAATCACGGAAGCCCAGACCACCCGCTTGTTCCATCAGGTGCAAGGCAACTTTGTCGCCAATCTGCTCTGCACAATCGCCTTCATTTGGGTCTTTTGGTCAATCACCCCCCTGACGATTTTGCTCACTTGGGTTGGTTACTCCCAAACGGTGAACTTGTGTGGCATCGCGCTGGTGTACGCGCGCAAGCGGGACAAGACCCGGTACTCCAATCAACGCTGGCTGCGTCTGTTCAGCATCTACGGTGCATTTGACGCGCTTACGTGGGGGTCCGCAGCCTTCGTGTTTTTCACAGCGGACAGCCCGCTTCACTCGCTGTTCGTCGTAGCCATCCTGCTCGGCAATGTTGCTGGCGGTACCACGTCATTCGTGAGTTACCTGCCTGTGATGTTGGCTTTTGATGCACTGGTCCTCGGCCCGCTCGCCCTGCGCTTTGGTTTTGCGGGTGAAAATGTCTTTCTTGCCCTCGCCGGACTGACTTGCTTGTACTTCGGCACAATGGTCAATCTGGGCGTTCGCTTTCATAAGAATCTGATGGTGAGCTGGCGCTTGCAATTCGAGCTTCAGGCGAGCGAGGGCGCGCTCCGCGAAAGCCGAGATTCTCTCGAGGTCCGGGTTGCCGAACGGACCCAACAACTCCGCGAAGCGAACGACGATCTCAAAAAGAGCGAGGCGCTATATCGGGCCGTGGTCGAGGTCCAAACTGAATTGCTGTGCCGGTTTATGCCGGGTGGGCGTTTGACCTTCGCCAACGATGCGTTTTGTCGGTTCTTCAATGCTGAACGCGCCGGCCTGATCGATAGTGAGTTTCTCACCACCGACCAACAGAACGGATTGTGGCCGACGTCCGAGGCGGAGAAAATTCTGCGTTGTGTCGCAAGTCTGACGCCGAGCCGGCCGACCGGAACTTGCGAAACGTGCGTGCCCGGGCCGGATGGCAATGAGCGCTGGTTGATGTGGACGCATCGTGCGCTGTTCGAACAGGACGGTCGCGCGATGGAATACCAATCGGTGGCGATCGACATTACCGAGCGCAAGGCGGCCGAGGAACGCATCGAGTTCATCGCCCATCACGACGCTCTGACCGAGCTGCCGAACCGCCTTTTGTTCCAGAAGCATCTGGAGCAAACGCTCAATGCGCCGCGCCAGGCACACGAGTCGACGGCGATCCTGATTTTCGATCTCGACGACTTCAAGCATGTGAACGACGCGCTTGGACACTATTACGGCGATATGCTGCTGCGTGAAATGGCTAAGCGTTTGCAGGCCTGCATGCGCGACGGCGATATGGTCGCTCGGTTGGGGGGCGATGAATTTGGCGTCGTCATGGCGCGGGTCGGGTCGACCGCGGATATCGCGGCGATGGCGGAACGCGCCCTCGAGCAATTGGATCGGCCGGTCGCCATCGAAGGGCATATGGTCGGCGTCGGCGCGAGCGCGGGAATCACGCAATTTCCAACCGATTCCGGCGATCCGGGACGTTTGCTGAAGAACGCCGATCTCGCGCTTTACCGTGCCAAGAACAAGGGCCGTGCAACCTACGAATTTTATTCTCAAGATCTCGCCAATCAGGCTGAACGCCGCATGGAATTGATCAGCGGCCTACGCGACGCGCTGGACGGAGATCAGCTGCACCTGGTTTTTCAGCCCAAGATCAAACTGGACGACGGCCAGACCATTGGCAGCGAAGCCTTGTTGCGTTGGGTGCACCCGGAGGAAGGCCATATCTCGCCCGGCGAATTCATACCCGTGGCGGAAACCGCTGGCCTCAGCGTCCCTATTGGAGATTGGGTCTTGCGGCAGGTGTGCTCCCAGCTGAGCGCCTGGCGATCGCAAGGTCTGCCCATCCTTCCGGTATCGGTCAACCTTTCGGCGACCCAATTCGCGGATCGGAGCTTGATCGATAAGGTACGCAAGACGTTGACGGAGTTCTCGATCGACCCCGCGCTGATCGAGTTCGAGATCACTGAAACCGCGATCATGAATGATCTCGACCTCGCGATCGAGATGATGCAAGGCTTGGTCGACCTCGGAAGTCAGTTGTCGATCGACGATTTCGGCACGGGGTATTCGTCGTTCGGCTATTTACGCAGGTTGCCGATCACGGAGCTCAAGATCGATCGTTCCTTCGTGATGGGGATCGTCGATTCACTGGAAGACCGGGCAATCCTGCGCGCCATGGTCGACCTTGGCCACAGCCTCGATCTCGTGGTGCTGTCGGAAGGCGTCGAAACGCAGGAGCAGTATGATCTTCTGCGGTCGATCAATTGCGATCACGCGCAAGGGTTTTTGATGAGCCGCCCGATCGACCCTGACGCATTCGCTGAAATGCTTCGGTTGCGCCAGGGCTTCCGCCAAGAACAAAAAAGCGCCGAGCCTCAGGCGGTCCTCGCAACCAGCGACAATTAGAACATTCCTATTCGGCGTCTACGTCGGGCGGCCGGAACTGCGTTCGATGGAGCATCGCCGCCGGACTGGAGAGAACCATGCGTACGAGCTCGGATTGTTTGCTGGCGCCGGTTTTTCTGAATATCTGATTTAGTTGGTTGCGCAACGTATTCTTGCTGACCGCAAAGTGCTCTGCGATCTCGTCGAGACCCAGCCCATCAACCAACGCGACCAGCAACCTGGCTTCCGCCGGCGTTAGGGTGAATAGCCGTTCAATCGATTGCGGTGGTATGCCGGTGGGGTCACCACCGGTGGTCTCGGTGACGAATATCGCCGCGATCTCCGAAACCGTGTCAGCGCGACGCCGTGCATGAACCGGTATGACCGCGACCAACCAACTTCCGTGCTGCGTCGGACGATCCAGTTTGAGAACGCCCACGGGTTGGGCTGCTCCACCTGGCGCCGCGCCTGCCACTTCCTGAATGGCTTCACGAAGGCGCTCGGTATCCCTCGGCGCCGCGGCTAGCAAGACGCCGGTGTTGTCGGCCGACAGACCATCGGCAAGCAACAATATTTGTTGCGCCGAGCGATTGGTTTGCAGGACCCGACCGCCGGAATTGACAAGAATGATACCGAGCGGGACGGCATCCAGAACGATTGAAGTCGCCTGGCTTCTGATCTGACTGCCGATAAGCGTGCGGTGCAATTTCAGAGCACGGATCACCAAGCCCGCGGTTACCTTGCCGGATAGATCACCCCTGTGCCCCTCGACCGGGCGCAGGATAACGTCGGTGCCGTCGGAGCAGCCTCCGATCCGAATACCGCCATCGTCGCCTACCGCTTCGGCGACGCTATCTGGCTCGACAACAGAAATATTCGCTGGTGCCCATTCGTCCAGGGCACATTCGACGACTTTGCCTTCTGGGGACGTTTGCCGCCGGATGAGTGTCAGGCCATCCGCCGCCAAGGTCTCGTTCAACGCAGCAACAAACTTGGTGACGGATTCGGCCGTAAGGACCGCGTCCAGGAGAGAGTTGAGGCGAACGGCCAGCCCGTCCGCCGCCTGCCCGGAGGTCGACGGCTTTGGCTCGTCGCCGGTCGCTGGTTTGGCGCGGGTCTTACTCTTCGCGTCCATCACCACCGACCTCGGGCCGTTCGCCGTAATGCGACCATTTGTCTCGACCACCCCGATTATCGAGGTGGTTGATTAAAGCCGAGACCGGTCGGCGATCAAATTGGCTTCCTGCGTCCTCCTGCAAAATCGCACATGCGCGATTGAAGCTCATGGCATCGCGGTAGGCGCGCGCGCTCACCATTCCGACGAACGCGTTGGCGACCGCAACGATGCGCGCGGCGAGTTCTATATCTTCTCCGGCCATGCCGCGTGGTCCGGACCCATCCCATCGTTCCTGCATTTGACGGATAGTATCGACCACTGGGCCGTCGAACTCGACTCCTTCCAGCAAATCGGCACTGTGTTGAACACTGCGTTGGAGGATCTCGCGCTCTTCATCAGACAGATTGTCGGTCTTGGTCAGCAGTTCGCGCCGCACCAAAGTCTTGCCAAGGTTGATCAGGCTACCGGCGATCTCGACTGTTTCACGCGACACCTCCGGAAGGTCCATTTCCGCGGCGATCGCGACACCGACGTCAGCCACTCGCGCCGAATGGTTGGCCGAGAACGGATCGCGCCGATCGACCACCGCCATCAGTGTCCGAACCAGCTGTTGCAGCGTCCGTTCGCGCCGGTCGCGCTCGGCGCTGACGTCGGTTAAATCAGCGAGCAGGACCAGGGCGCCCTCTGGGCGCAGTTTGGTTTCCGGAAGCGGCAAATGATTGGACCGGACAACCTGTCGGTCGCCATCGTCGCTCCAGTGGTGAACCTGGGATACCGCGTGTCGCGATGAAATAGCCTGTGTGTTGAGTTCCCGGAAGGTCCGAGCCTTGATCGGGCCGATAACGCCGGACATCGGCTTGCCAATCATTTCGCGCGGATGGAGTTCGGCTTCGGTGGCCGCCGTCATATTGGCGAATGTGTACTTACCTTCCCGATCAACTGCGAAGATCGGATCGGGCATATTGTCCGTCACCGCTCGAAGGAACTCGGTGACGTTGGTGAACAATTCGGCGGCGACCCGGTAACGCTCCGCAGCCTCTGCTTCCCGCAGCGACGTTGCGTGCCGCCACACAGCGATCAGCGCCGCGGCGACCAAAACCACGATCAACACGAAAACGGTCAGGAGCGTACTCGAGCGCGACTCGATCTCGGTCAGCGCCTCGCTGCTTTCAACTGTTCGCACCAAGTGCCAAGGCGCCCGCGCGAGCGCACGGCCGGTCACGAGGACCTCGGCCCCATCATAATTACGCTTGGTACCGAAGCCGCCGGGCGCGTCGACGACGAAGGCTGCCGCCAGGTCCGGAGTCGTTTGGTTGAGCGACAACCGCAGCGCATCGGTTCCGTCACGCAACGGGCTTAGAAAAGTGATTGCCGCGCCATCTGCGTGTACCAGGTAGGTTTCTGCCGTTTGAAGCGTCTCGCCGGGCTGCGGCAGTAGGTCAAACAGCTCGTCACCAACTTGCCGCAGGCCAAAAACCGTCCCAATCGCTTCGGCGCCGCCGCTATCTTCTTGCACGGCGTATATCGGTACGGCGAAGCCGATCGTCGGCGTACCGCTGGGGCCGAGTGTCATATCGAATATGGCGGCCTCGCCGCTGGCCGCCCGTGCGGTCGCCTGCCGCATGTCCGGCGTCAGCTCCGGCATGCCAAGGCTGGCTGCTACCGTGGTGCCGAGCTGGTCGGTTAGCGCGATCCCGGATCGACCGGTTCGCTCGACATTTGCCGGTACGGAACTGGCGTCGTCGGTTGCAATGAAGCCGGTCCGCTCGGCCGTGACGGTGAGCAGGTTGCGCAGATAGGTGAGTTCCGCCGGCTCGCCGCCCTCATCCGTTATGCCAAGCGCGAGCTCGGTCATGTAAAGCTGTAAGGATTGATTTTCCGCCAACCCTTGCGCGACGCCGAACTGTTCATCCAGCCAGGCCCGAACCGCGGCGGTGCGACCGTCCGCCACGATGCCCATGCGAACCTGCCACGCCTGTAGATCACGCTCTCGCTCGGATTTGACAAATGAGACGCCCAGCCAAATTCCGATCGCGGACGCCACCACCAGCGCGACCGCGGCACCCACGACAATGCGATTGACGCGTCGGCTCGTCGAGATGGCCGCCTGGTCGCTCATCGCTCGTTCCCCCGTCCTGTTCCGGCCCGCAAGCGTCCCCTCGTCGGAACTGATCAAAGCTTTGTTATACAGACGATTCGCGCGGCGCCAGCCTCGCGCAAGCGGCGAACCGCTCTACATTTAAGGTAATACGATTGAGCGTTTCGTCAGCAAATTGCCAAAGCAGTTTTTCGAAATGGCACAACCACTTGAAAGAAGGCGGTTTCTGTCCGGCGCGGGAGCGCTAGGGCTGGGCCTTGGGCTAACCAACGGGCTAAGTTTGGGTACCGCCAAAGCCATGCCGGTGCCGGGGATTTTTAATACGACGGAAACCCGGAAAGAGGGTCTCAGGCCGTTTCCAAAATGGAACGGAGCTCTCGAAAAATATTTCGAGGAGCGCATGGATACGCCCGGCACCTGTGCCGACCCCGAGTTCAATCGCTGCCACTATCAAGAATGGCACGCTGAACTCGACCGGCTGCGTGGTCGCGATCCGAAAATCCAAATGAAGGAAATCAACCGGTTCATGAACGCCCACCGGTACATCGTCGATCCGGTGAATTGGGGGGTGTTGGACTATTGGGCGTCGCCCGGTGAATTTTTTCAGCGGCAGGGCGACTGCGAGGATTACGCGATCGCCAAGTTCCTGTCGTTGCGCATCTTGGAATTGCCCGCCGACGAAATGAGGGTCGTTATCCTTAACGACCTAAACCTTCGCGTCGCCCACGCGATCCTGGCGATATACATCGATTCAGAGGTCATGGTGCTCGACAACCAGCTGTCGATCATGATCGAGGCGCGGCGAATTCGCCATTACCAGCCGATTTACTCGGTCAATGAAACCGGTTGGTGGAAACACAAGCCGGTGCTCTAACACGCGGTCGCGCGCTGCCGTGTCTCAACGCTCACGCAATGCGTTTTGCCGGGCCTTGAGAATTGGCTTGAGCAGATAATCCATCACCGACTTCTTACCTGTCAAAACATCGACCTCGGCCACCATGCCTGGGATAATCGGCAAGGTTTCGCCGTTCTTCGCAAGCAAGAAGCTGCGCTCGGTGCGCACGCGAATCTGATAAAAGCTCTCGCCTTCCTCGTCAGTGATGGTGTCGGCGCTAATCTGCTCCAACGTCGCTTTTAGGCCGCCGTAAATCGAGAAGTCGTAGGCGGTGATCTTGATCACCGCCTCCTGCCCCGGATACAGGAACGCGATGTCGGCAGGCCGAATTTGCGCCTCGACGAGCAGGTTGTCTTCCAGTGGAACGATATGCACAAGGTCCTGGCCTGGCTGGATAACCCCGCCGACCGTATTGATCAGGATTTGTTGAACCTCGCCGTTGACCGGCGAACGGATTTCGGTGCGTCGGACACGATCTTGTGCGCCCGTCAAAACCTCGGTGTATGTCGCGAGTCCGCTCTGTGCCTCCGAAAGCTCGGTGGCGACCTGCGAACGGAAATTTGCGCGGCGTTCCTCGATCCGCTGGCTGGCTTCGTTCAGCGAGGATTGAATGCGAGGAATGGACGTTTGCGCCGCCGCGAGATCGCCGGAGATATCGTTGATCTGGCGTTCAAGCCGAATTAACTCGATTCTGGCGCTGACGCCCTGATCCACCAAGGGCCGAAGAATCGCTAATTCTTCGCGCGCCAACGCTTGGCTGCCGGACAATTGAGAAATACGCGATTCCGCCTCTACGCGTTCCTGTCGACGTTGGCTGACTAGATCGCGTAGGGCCTGCACAGAGGCTCTGAGCTCGCCCTGACGGGCGTTGTAAAGCGCCAACTCGGTTGTTACCAAGCCGGGCCGTTCGATGCTTAATTCTTCCGGAAAAACAGGTTCCTCTCCGGCCGTCTCCGCGCGCAAGCGGATAATCGCCGCCTGCAGCGCAAGCACCTTTGACCGATCCTCGCGAAATTTCGACGACACCAACGTGTCGTCAATTGTGAGCAGAACCTGACCCGCTTGGACAAGGTCGCCCTCTTTGACGCTTATGCTTCGAAGTATGCCGCCCTCGAGGTTCTGCACAACCTGAAGCTGGCTGGAGGGAATGACCCGGCCTTGGCCCGCCGTCACTTCGTCTAGTTCGGCGACGCTCGCCCAAACCGCCGCGCCGCCGAAGAACGCTATGATGGAAATTAGCAGAATGTTCGCGGACAAGCGCGGGCCGCTAAGCATCGCGGCGCGTACATCCGACATAAATTCAAGATCTTCGTGACGTTCGCTTGCCATCAATCTTTGCCCGTTTATCGCCTCTCGCCATCGGCGTGGTGCAGTTTTTTAGCGCTTGGTCGCCTGAAGCTTGCCGCCAGCCAGCGCGTCGATAACTTCCTGTCGGGGCCCGTCCGCCACCACGCGCCCGCGATCTAAAACAATGAGGCGATCGACCATGCTCAGCAGCGATGCTCTATGGGTGATTAAGATCAGAGTCCGCCCCGGCAAAATCTCGGTCAACCGTGCCTTGAAGGCCGCTTCGCCACGCGTGTCCATCGAGCTCGTCGACTCGTCGAGCATGATCAATTTTGGATCCTGAAGCAGGGCGCGGGCGATCGCAACGGCTTGACGCTGACCGCCGGACAACCCCTCGCCGCGTTCTCCGATCGGCATATCGTAACCGGCCGGGTGCTGGCTGACGAAATCGTCGACACCGGCAAGTTTCGCTGCGCGCAGTACCGCCCCATCATCGCTGTGCGGCGCGGCCATGGTTATGTTCTCGCGCACGCTGGCCCGAAACAGAAACACATCCTGCGGCACATAGCCGATGTTGCGGCGGAGGTCGACCGGGTCGATTTGGCGAATGTCTGTGCCATCGACCAGAACCGCGCCTTCCGTCGCGTCGAACAGCCCCAAGATCAGTTTCGCAACAGTGGTTTTTCCGGATCCGACGCGACCGATGATGCCGACTCTTTCACCGGCCTGAATCTCGAAACTGACGCCGGCCAACGCCGCGACGGGCTGGTCAGGATAAGTAAACTGAACTTCCTTAAATCCGATTTTTCCGGTGAGGTCCGGCCGGTGCAGGAACGTGGTGTCGTTCGGCCGCTCAACTGGTGCCTCCATGATCTTGTTGAGCGATCGTAGCGCCGACATGGATCGGTGGAAGCGCGTCAGCAACTGCGCCACCTGAACCACCGGCCCCAGTGCACGCGCGCTGAGCATGACACAGGCGATCAGCGCGCCGACGGTCATCTCACCGTCTTTGATCAGAAACACGCCGTAGACCACCACCGCGACCGAGGTCGCATGCGCGACGAACTGAGCAAAATTAACCCCGCCTTGCGACAGCACGCGGGTTTCCATAGAGGAGCTGGCCGTCAATCCGACATAGTCTTCCCAGCGCCGGCGCATGCGGCCTTCCGCGCCCATCGCCTTCAAGGTCTCGAGCCCGGTGAGCGACTCGATCAGCACGCCGTGCTTCTCTTCCGCCTCACGCATATGCTTCTTGACCGCGCGATTCAGCGGGACTTGCAATATCAAGCCCACCACCAGAACCACGGGTATGGCCACCATGTGGATTTGGGCGACGGGACCTCCGACCAGCCAGATAATCATGACGAAGAAAGCAACGAACGGGAGGTCGACGACAGCGGCCAAAGTGGCCGATGTGAAAAAGTCACGCAGGGTTTCGAACTCACGAAGATTGTTGGCGAACGCTCCCGCTGAGCCGGGGCGCGCGATCATCTTCATGTTCATGACCTGTTCGAAGATCCGGCTGGCGAGTAGCACATCCGCGCGCTTGCCGGCCGCGTCGATGAAGTAGCCTCTCAGTACCTTTAAGACAAAGTCGAACACGAACACGATAATCACGCCGGTCGCGAGGACCCAAAGGGTCTCGACGGCGTTGTTGGGCACAACCCGGTCGTACACCGTCATAATGAAAAGCGGCGTGGCGAGCGCGAACACGTTGATCAGCGACGCGGCGAAAACGACCTGTGTGTAGGACCACCAATTGCTCGCGATGGTGCCCCAAAACCAGGCGCTCGGTTTTGGCGTATCGCTCCGCATTCCATCGGGCTCAAGCCGGGTTACCGGGCGCAGATAGATCGCGTAGCCGGTATAGTCTTCGGCTAGATCCCTCAGTTCAATTTCCTGAGTGCCGCCGCCCGTCTCTGGCGCAATGATGCGTGCGCGCCGCTTATCGACAATCTCGGCAAGGATGCACGCCCGTGCGCCCTTCAAAACAAGGACGGTCGGTAACACAAGCTTGTTAATGGAGTTCAACCGCCGCCGGACCACACGCGCACTCAGGCCGACGCGTCCCGCGGCACGGACAAACATCGTGGCCGTCATTACCTCGCCGCTGTGCGGCAGGCCGGCTTTCAAGACCTCGGGAGATTTCGGGCTGCCGAAATGGGCGGTGAGATATACCAGGCAATCGAGCAGTGGGTCTTCGACGCCACTCGCGGTCGATAATTCTTCCGTCAGCTTTTTGTCGGCCTCGCTCATCGTGTCCGCAGGTCCGGTCGTCGGAGCCGCACCACCACCGGGCCCGGCGTTTCGTTCCGCCAGAACCTCCGCGTCAGTAAGGCTAGCCATTCCGCTCACCCTTCATGAACTGGCCCTGGACAGTGACGTTGCCGGACCTCCCCCAATAAATTTAGCGCGGCCTTCGCAAAACACGAAGGCCGCGCTGAAATTTAGTTTCCGCTCGACGCCGCTGGCCGAACTATTGGCCGTTGGCGCGTTCTCTTAGTCGCCGAGCAGCAACAGGTTCGGATCTTCCATCGGGGGCACCGCCTCCGCGTAGGACTGCGACTCAATGCCGTAAGCATCAAGCAGTTGGCCCATTGATTCGAGGATCAGGAAGTGGGCAAACAACACTTCATACTCACCCTCGACCAATCGCACGCGAGATTGGAACAGCTCGTTCTCAACATCGAGCACGTCAAGCAGAGTCCGCTGACCAAGCTCGAACTGCTGGCGGTACGCGCTTACCACTTGAGAGGCCGCGAGAACGCGACTCTCGAGCTGCGGCAGACGCGACTGAGCGGTCTCAAGCTCGTTCCAATCAACCCGAATTTGTTCTTCGATCAAGCGATTGGTCTCGCGAGAGGACAGCATGGTCTCGCTGACGAACTCCCGGGCCCGACGCAAGCGCGCCGTGTCCGTGCCACCGCGGTACAGATTGAAGCGCATCACGGTGAGCGCCTGGAGCGAATTCCCCGACGACCGAACACCATTGGTGTTGTGGTCTTGCTGCGCCGAGAGTTCCAGATCGAACCGAGGCATGAACGGTGCTTCCGCCGCTTTGGCGTCCGCCATCCGCGCGTCAATCGCAAGCTCCGCCGCACGACCGGACGGATTGCCGGCCAAGGCACGGGTAATTGCTTCGTCCAACGACACCGGAATGGCATCGCCCGGTGCATCCGGCAACATCAGCTCATCAGGCATAACCCCAACGGCTTCTTGAAAATCGGACTCGGCGTCGCGCAATGTACCTTTTTGCTCGAGTAGCCGATCCATCGCGTTCGCCAGGCGACTCTCTGCCTGCAGAACGTCAGCCTGGTTACCACCGCCGGTCTCGGCGCGCAGCCGAACGTCCTCAAGCGTGTCGATATGCGCTTGCACGTTTTCCATCGCCAAATCGACGATTTCTCGTGCCCGCAACACCTCGAGGTATGCCTCGGTGGACCGCAGTGCGAGTTCTTCCTCGGCGTCACGGATTTCTTGGCGGGTTACTTCTGACCGCCACCGCGCCGCGTCGACAAGGTTCTGCGTCTCGAAACCATCGAAAAGCATCTGAGTGACGTCGACACGCGCCTCGTTGTGCCACGTGCGAACCGACGATTCACCGCCAATTCCGCGTGTGCGGCGGAATCGCGTAGTATTGTTATTGAACGCATCGAAGCCCGTAGCCAGCCGAGTGTCGACAGACGGCAGATACCGCGCATTCGCCTCGTCGATCTCGTATTCCGCCTGCTCTTTCTTGGATTTCTCAATCAAGATCGTCGGATGCGCATCGACAGATAGTTTAATAGCTTCTTCAAGCGTCATGGCCGATGCGCCATGAGACCCGAACGCCAACATTAGCCCAGTGGAACCCGCTATCAGCAATCTACGTTTGATGCTGTGAGCGCCCGTTGCGACTTGTTTCATGCCCGACCCTGCCATTTCGTCTTGCTGCATGTTCGACTCCCACAACATTGCCTCAGCTTTCGAAATCAAAGGTACCATGCCGAGGCGGTATGGCGAATCCCCAAACTTCCTCGGATGGATAGCAAATAAGCTAGAGGGCGTCCACGGATATACCAGGGGCCCAATGTGGCGCGGGAACTTAGTTGCATATCTGCAACAGGATCATGGCGCTAAATACACACACCACTTCGGGCCGGTGGCGGTCCAAATGCGCAGCCTAACGGCGTAGCTGCGCCGGCAATATTTTTAGAGAATTTCCGGCGGACAATTGAGGCCCAACGGCTCAGGAAATGCCGTCGTCTTCCGACAGGAGAAGATCAATTATGTCACCGCTATGCGGTTGCGACGCGAACTCGGAGCTTTGGCCACCAAATTCCGTGCTAGCCCAAAGATCGCTAGTTTGATCGGCGGTCCCCGCCGGATCCTGCGGTTGCCCAGTCAGATTAAGTAGCGAGTCACGTTCGGTCCCCATCTCGACGAGTTCTCCGAGCTCAAGCACTTCCACTGAACTGCTTTGTTGAGGCGCTACACCACCCAGCTCTATCGCTAGGTCGTTCAGGTAAAAAAGATCGCCGCCCTCCGCGTCTTCGCGAACCAAATCGGCCATTCCAAGGTTTGTCTCTTCGCCCTTGGCGGCCGCATCCGGTAAAGAGATGAGTGCCAGCAACGTGCCAAGAGACTCTACAGCCACGCCGTCCGCGAACGTCAGCTCAGATCCGGTTTCGTTCTCAATGTTGGCCAGCAGCCCCGGCAGCAGTAGTGTCTGCCCATCGACCGAGATGGACAAAACATCGCCATCATTGATCGTTATGTTCGCATCCTCGCCCGCGATGTGGGGTAAGGCCACGCGCTGATCGGCAGCGACGGTCAACGCCTCGCCCGACTCGAGGTCGTGCGTTGTAATGCTCTCGTTGGACTCAATAATGTACGCCGTAATCGTCATGTGTAATTTTCGAGCCTAGGTTCGGCCGGTTTGTTCCCACGCGTGCGATGAGCACCCGCAGCAACGGAGAGATTGAGTTTAATGGCGGTAGACGCAAGGCGCCATGGTGCAAATGCACTATGTCGATACCTTTTTGTGCGCTGCATCACAACCGGTTCCACCGCGGCAAATCTGCGATTTTTTGCTGCCTTCGTCCTCGCCCTGATGCTGCTGTGGAGTGCGGCTCATGCGGCCGATTTCGAGAATCTGCTGCAGCGCGCCGAGCAAGGCAGCGCCGAGGCCCAATTCGAGGTCGGCACGGCGTATCTTACTGGAACCGGGACCGAGAAAGATCCTGTCGAGGCGGCGTCTTGGCTGACCAAGGCGGCACGCGCTGGCCACGTCCCGGCCCAGTATTCGCTTGGCGACCTGTACGCGGCGGGTCTTGGGGTGAAGGCCGACCGGGTGGAGGCTTATTTTTGGTTCAATGTCGCGGCCAAAAACGGATCCGATGCCGCCGCCAGACGCCGTGACGCGATCGGCGGTCAGCTCACGAGCTCAGAGTTTTTCGGCATCCAGGCCCGCATTCGCGAATGGTCCAGACGTGCATCCGCGCCGGCGCCCGGTCAGGCTACGCCAGGCGGTGCGCGTCCGGCCAGCACCTCTTCAGGCTTCATGGTCTCATCACAAGGCGTTGCCCTGACAAGCGCGCACTCGGTGAAGGGGTGCAGGTCGATGACCGTCCAAGGCGCTGCTGCCGGACGAGCCACGGTGCTGGCGATCGACGCGGAATTGGACCTGGCCCTACTGTCAATCGAAGGCGCCGCCGTTGGCCATGCTCGATTTCGGCCCGGTTCAGCGCCCCGGCTCGGCACTGAAGTCGTGGTGTTCGGCTATCCCCTGCAGGGGGTGCTTGCCTATGGCGCCAACGTTACCGCCGGGATCGTCAGCGGGCTGGCGGGGCCCAGCAACGACGGCCGAGTCCTTCAGCACACCGCGCCGGTTCAACCCGGCAATAGCGGCGCACCCCTGCTCGACCGCCAGGGGCGGGTTATTGGCGTGGTGGTGTCGAAACTGAACGCCTGGCAGACCGCGCGACGCATTGGCGATATTCCCCAAGCGATCAATTTCGCCGTCCGTCCCGGGCATGTTCGGGCATTTCTTCAGGCCAACGGCGTGGCGTTGGAGACCGGCGCCGACCAGGCGCCGGCGAGCATCGCCGATGTCGCCGAACGCGCTGGTCGGTTTACGGTCCTGCTGGAATGCTGGCGCTAGCGAGCCCGCTCCAATCGCTTCTTGTTGAAGTCGCGTTCGCTGAGGCCGACTTGAAAACGGTAATCGGAAAACGCTAACTCGGTCGCCTTACCGGTCAGGTGGTTGACCATATCGAGACGGTGGGCGCGCCAATATTGGTCGAGATATTGGCGGTGATCGGAGAACACTAGGGTTTTCATGTGATCGCCCTTGCGGTCGAAAAACTCGGTTTGCATCAGGCGATACTCAGCCTTGTCGACCCAGATAATTTGCCGTGTGTAGCCGGAGTCCTTGTAGAGCGGAAACCGTTCGACAACGAAGCATTCGAAATCCCCGCACGGCTCGTCGCGAAGCCAGCGGTATTCATATTTCTCGACCTCCTGGGACAAGAGATCTTCGTAGGCGAACTCGCTGCCCATGAAGGGCCCTGATTTGTTTGCCGACGAAATGCGCTTCACGCGTTTCAGCGCCGGCAAATAGAGCCATTGATCATCGGGGTCGAGAATGTGGGTGAAGCTGAGGAATGAGGTGCCTTTGATGTCGCGTGGTTCATCGAACACCACCAAGCTTCGATCGCCATTTTCGGCGGCCGCCACCTCCAGCGTATCGATGCGCAGCACGCGTTCGCTGGTTTGACCCTGGCGATTGCTCAGCACCATCTTGAGATCGACCGAGCTGTCGCCGAACCCGAGGTCGCGACGGTCGATTTCCTCGGCGACCTGGCGGCCCATGAGCTCGGCGTCGTCTTGAGCCCGAACCGGACCTGAAAGTACCAGCAGCGCCGCGGCCGCAATCAGGGTGGCGCGCATCATATCATTCAGCGGCTGGCGCGGCCGCGGCCGATGCGCGTGAGACTTCGTCAGCATGTTTGGCTTCCTTTCGCTTGTCGAGCGCGATCAACAGGGGCGGCAGGACGAGGAAATCAGCGACAAGGGCGCAAAAAATGGTGAGCGCCATCATCACGCCCATCACCTCGTTAACCAGGAAGTCAGACATGGAGAGCACCGCGAAACCGGCGATCAGCACCGCCGAGGTTACCGTCAGCGCGATCCCAACCGTCTCGAACGCGTAGCGCACGGCATCTTCGGCAGACAGATTCTTTTCGCGTCGAGCGCGCAGGTACTTGCTTAGGAAATGCACCGTATCGTCGACAATGATGCCGAGGCTCGCGGCGCAGATGATCGATGCCGCAACGCCAATTTCACCGACCAAGATCGACCACACGCCAAACGCAATGATTGCCGGCATAGTGTTCGGGATCAGACTGATCAGGCCGTGCTTTAGGTCGCGCAGCGCAATGATCAGAGCTGCCGAGATCAGCAGGATCGCAAGTCCGGTCCCGACCAGCATCGAGTTGATGTTGCGTTGGGAGATATAGGCGAACATCACCACCGGTCCGGTTGCCTCGGATTCCGCCGCGCTCGGGAAATTCGCCTGCAACCAATCACCGGCGTCGCGCGCCGTCGCGCGGAGCTGTTGGGTGCTGGTATTCTCCAAAGTCACGATCAGCCGCGTCGCGGATTTGTCGACATTGATCTGGTTGTTGAGGTCGAGCCCATAGGGCAGCGACATCTCGAAGAGCAGCAAGTATTGCGCTGCCAGTTCACGGTCCTGGGGCAGTAGATATTGGGCCGGATCGTCGGCGTGCATATTGCGGTTTAGCCGGCGCATGATGTCGCTGAGCGTCGAAACATGCACCACGCCAGTCTGCTGGCGATACCAGGTCGTAAACGCGTCAAGCCGTTCGAGATAATCCGGGTCGCTGACCCCACCGCTGGACGCGGCCGGCAGTGAGTAGTGGAACTGATAGATGCCCGACAGGTTTTCCATCGCGAAGTCGGTGTCGGCGCGAAATTGAACGCTGGGATCGAAATAGTTGACGAACTGATCGTTGAGCTCAATGCGCGGGATCAGCAAGCCAAGACCAACCACGGTGGCGATGCCGCCAATCAGCAAGGGCCGTCGCCGGCGTACGACAAAGTCGGCGAGATTGGTCATCGAACGCTCGAGGAAGGGCGGCCTATCGAGGCGTGCCCGTACGCGTACCGGGAGCACCGCCATTAGCGCCGGCAGTAGCAGGATCGAATAAATCCAGGCGGCCGTGACGCCGACCGCGGTCATGTTACCGAGATCGTGGAATGGTGGCGCATCGGAAAAATTGAGGCTCAGGAATCCGATGACCGTCGTCACGCTGGTGAGGAAGATCGGATCAAAATTGATGCGCAGCGACTCAATAATGGCGTCGCGTTTCGATGCGCCGTGGCGCATCTCTTTGATCATCGTCGATAGCACATGAATCGAGTCAGCGACCGCGAGGGTCATGATAATGGTCGGCGCGGTTGCCGACGGGGGGGTAAGTAGCACGCCGGACCAACCGGCGATCCCCATCGCGGTCGTCGCCGAGAGACCGATCACCACAACAGTTGCGAAAGTACCGCTCGCCGAACGCAGGAATGCGATCATGGCGATCAGCAGGGCGCCGTACATGAGCGGCACTAGAGTCTGCATGTCGGACACGCTCATTTCACTGAAGGCATTGCTCAGAGCGGTGTTACCGGTAATCGCGAACTGAAGCTCCGGATGCGCGCCGGCATAGCCGTCGACAAATTGGCGGACGTGCGCCATGGCGCGTGGAACTTCGGTCAAATCCTTCTGCGGCAAGGTCAGCGTGATGCTGATTGCCGTGGTCTTGGCATCCTCGCTCACCGTGCGTTGGGCGAGCAGCGGTTCGGTCAGCGCCACCTCGCGGATCGTCTCGATCGCGGCGGCGTCGAGCGGATTGTCGTCCTCGACCAAATCCTCGACGATCAATTCGTCGCCGATGGCGTAGCTGTGCTGGAAGTTGGTCAGGGAATCGACACGCGTCGAAAACGGCGTTTGCCACGACGCTTCGGTCATTTCTCGCACCACCGAAAGTACGGCGGGCGTGAAAACCTCGCCTTCCATCGGCTTCACGACGATCAGAATATTGTCGTCTTTGGTGTAGACGTTCTGCAGTTCGTCAAAGGCTGTGAGTTGCGGGTTCTGATCGCTGAAAAACACCCGGTAATCGGTTGAAAACCCAATGTAACGGGCGCCGGACGCAAACACGAAAGCGACGACGAGGGATCCGAGAATGACCGGCCAGCGCCAGCGCACGACCCATTCCGCATAGGCCACCACCGCGTCATCGCTGAACAATCGTTTGCGCGTTTGGCTTCGGCCGCGCACTTCCCCGTTATCAGCCATCGAAACCTCCTTGCCGTGGATAGGTCTAACGCCTAATTTCTTATGTCGGTAAACTACACGGTTTACTTCTCGTATAGGTAAACTCGCCAGTTTACTGTGAACTAGTTCACACGGTGTCGATCGAGCATGTCAAGCAAACCGGTAACTGCCGCAGAAACCCTCGCTGCCCTCTCCTCCGGCGATGGACCGACTAATATGTCGGGTGCAGAAAATCCCAAGCGCACGGCAATCGTCGAGGCGGCGCGCACCTTGTTTCTTGAATCCGGCTATGGCGCGACGAGCATGGACCAAATCGCCGCGGTGGCGGAAGTCTCCAAGCGCACGGTGTACAGCCATTTCGACGGTAAAGACGCTTTGTTCGAAGGCGTTATGAACGGATTGTGCTCCAGGCTCGCCGGCGGTTGCCCACTGGGCGACGACTGGCAGGGCCGGCCAGAGGAGGTGCTCACAATCGCGGGTCGGTGGTTGCTGACGTTGATCACACGGCCGGAAGCCGTGGCGCTGCACCGTGTGGTGACCGGTGAAAGCGCGCGTTTTCCACAACTTGGCCAGATGTTTTTCCGGATGGGCCCGGGCCGCATGATCGAACAATTCGCGCGCTATCTCGCGGCGCAGAACACGGCCGGGACGCTGTCGGTCTCGGATCCCGAGGCGGCGGCGGCGCGGCTGCTCGAAATGATGCGCGGTCCGATACACATGCCGCAACTGCTCGGCCTGCGGGAGCCTCCGGACGATGCGGAGATCGAACGCACGGTGGATGAAGCGGTGCGGCTTTTTATTGCCGCGCACCAGCCAAGCTAAACGCCCTACAGCACTTCAAAAATTCGGTATTTTGGCGTCGGCGGCAGATCGAAGCCAGCCCCTATGAACATCGCCCTGTTTAGCCAGACATAGCGCTCGTCGCCGGTCTCAAAGCGCGGCGTGACCCGGAAATAATAATCTTCCGGCGATGGCTTATCGCCGCTTAGAAACCGCTTCCAGTTTTCGGGCGCCATGCGCACCAAACCGCCATAGTGCGTGTAGATGGTGGCGCCGTCGTCGGTTTCGAGCATCGCGCGGATGTCGACCTCGAAAATGCCGTCCGCGCGCATCACCGCCCAATCGCCGCCGCCGGACAATATCTTCCCGTTGAGCCGCGGTCCTTCCACGCGCCCGCCGGCCACGCGCAAAATGGTGCGGCTGCCGTGCGGTGCATCGGCGATGCGGACCGGCGGCGCAAGGTCGAAGTGCAGATCGCACACATGCGAAAGACCCAAACCGTCCGGTGCGTCGGCCTGCGCCGTGCGTGACGTGGTACCAGCAGCGACAAGCGCCGCCGCGCCGGCAGCGCCGACCAATAAATTACGTCGATGGATCACCATTTTTGGCCTCCCTTCGATAACCCATGCCGATCACCTTACGCCGCTGGAGCCAGGGAGTCAGAGCCATGACCGTTTGGCCCACAAGAAGCGGTATCAGACTAAACGCCACAGCGAGACCTAAAGCCGATGGCGAAGGCGGTGGCAAGTGCAGCACGGCATTCAGGCCCGGCGCGAACACCGCGGCGCCGACCAGGAACACGCTAAGACCGACCGCGCCCCAGACATAAGGGTTGCGTACCACCTCGTTATCGAGCCAGTGCGACCCCGGATGGCGCATATCGAACACGTGCCAAATTTGAGCCAGCGCGAGGGTTAGGAATGAAACCGTGATGGCTGTCGGATTCGGCAAGCCGAGCCAGTCCGTCGCCAGCCAAAAGGCGCCAAGTGTCGCCGCCGTGATGACCAGACCATGGCCAATGATCGTCGCCCATTGCGGTCGTTCCAGCAGGCCCTCGGCAGGGTTCCGTGGCGGACGCACCATGACGCCGCGTTCGCCCTCGCCCGCGCCGAGCGCGAAGGCGGGAAAAACGTCGGTAACCAGATTAAGGTACAGAATTTGTAGCGGCAGGAGGGGTAAAGGCGCGCCGCTAACCGTGGCCAACCCCACCACCAAGACCTCACTTAGATTGCAGGACAATAGGTAGACAACAAATTTTCGAATGTTGCCGAAGATAATTCGGCCTTGTTCGATCGCCACAACGATCGAGGCGAAAGAGTCGTCGCTCAGCACCATGTCGGATGCCTCGCGTGCGACCTGCGTCCCTCGCCGCCCCATCGAAATGCCGATATCGGCCTTTTTGAGCGCCGGCGCGTCGTTCACGCCATCGCCGGTCATAGCCACCACATCGCCGGCGCTTTGATAAAGCGAGACAAGATCAAGTTTTTGTTTCGGATTGACCCGCGCGTAGATCTGCACCTGACCGAAGCGTGTACGATCCGCCTCGGTCATCGCATCGAATTTCGGCAGTGAGGCTCCACTGATCACCTCCGCGTTGGCGACATCGTTCAGGCCGACCGCCGAGGCAACGGATCGCGCGGTATTCGGCTGATCGCCGGTAACCATAACCACCCGCATCCCGGCGCGCCGGCAGGCGCTGATCGCATTGCGCACGTCCACCCGGGGCGGATCTTCCAAGCCAATCAAGGCGACCAGACGCAGTTTGCCGAATGGATCGCCATCCGGCGTCTCAACCTCGCCTTCCGCGATCGCTAGAACGCGCAATCCCCGCGCCGCCATTGCTTCATTTCTGGCGTGCCACGTGTCGCGCAGTTCGTCGGTGATTGGTACTGGACCTTCCGTGTCCGCTTGCTCTGTCGCGGCGGCGATGAGGGCTTCCGGAGCCCCCTTTACGGCCACACGGAAGGGCGGCTCGTCGCCATGGACGGTCACCATCAACCGGGTTTCGGTATCAAAGGGTACTTTGTGGCGTTGACGCCATGTCTGCTGCAGGGTGCCCGCGGTGACTCCCGCTTTGGCGCCGACCGCCAGCAGAGCAATCTCCATCGGATCGCCGACGGCATCCGCCGCACTTCCGTCCGCGGGCAGATAAGCTTCGTTGCACAGCACAGCGATCTCGAGCGCGCGGCAAATCAGCGGATCGTGTTCGGCATCGACCGTCGCGCCCTTCCGCTGAAACTCTTCTCCCGCCACTTCGATTTCGCCGGTGGCATCGGACAAGGAGATTACGGTCATCCGGTTTTCGGTTAGCGTGCCGGTCTTGTCGGTACAGATCACCGTGGTGGCGCCGAGCGTTTCGACCGCGGCCAGCGATTTGATCAACACGTTCCGACGCGCCATCCGCCACATGCCCCGGGCCAAAGCCAGGGTCGCGACCACCGGCAAACCCTGTGGAATTGCCGCGACCGCGAGCGCAACACCGGTTTGAAGCATGAGCGTGAGGTCGCGATCGTTGATAATGCCGAGTGCAACAATTACCGCTGCAACCAGAAGAGTGATCCAGACGAGCTGACCGCCAAGCCGCGCGAGCCGGCGTTCCAAGGGTGTCTCTTGCTCCGTCGCTTCCTCAACCAGCGCGGAAATGCGGCCGAGTTCGGTATTCATTCCGGTGCCGGCCACGACGGCGGTGCCGCTTCCCCGGGTCACTGAAGTGCCCTTGAAAATCATCGATGAGCGCTCGGCGAGCACCGTGGCTTCGCTTACCGCCTCGGACCCTTTGGGGACCGGAACCGACTCTCCGGTCAAAAGAGACTCGTCGACCTCGACCGACGCCGCCTCCACCAACCGCATGTCCGCCGCCGCAACCATGCCGGCCTCGAGGATCACGATATCGCCGGGCACCAAAGACTCCGCGGCCACGTCCATGATTTTCTTGCCGCGACGGACCCGAGCCATGACCTTGCCAATTTGGCGCAGCGCGTCCATTGAGCGGACCGCGCGCAGCTCGGTGGTGAAGCCGAGCACCGCGTTGATCACGATGACCACGGCGATCGCCGCGCCCTCGATGACTTCGCCAAACAGTAACGACAGCAGCATGGCGCCGGTCAGCAACACCATGATGATGCTCTTGAACTGATCGAACAGGATTGACCAAGCGCTCCGCCCAGCCAGGGCTCGAAGCGCATTCGGTCCGTATATCGCGAGCCGCCGAGACGCTTCGCTTACTGACAGGCCACTTTCCGGATCCGCATCAACGGCCTGAAGCACGGCCTCGGGAGACATCGCATGCGGGGCGGCGAGCGATGCGGCCGGCATCGGTTTGCTCAATGCATCATTAGGATCGGCATCGATGCCGCGGCGAGCACGTCGGAGGTCGCGCTGCCGAAGATCAGTCTGCTAAAGCGGCTTCGTGTATAGGCGCCCATGATCAGCAGGTCGGCACCAATGGAGTCGGCGCGTTCCATCAACAGCGGTCCGGCTGTATCGCGCGACCCTTCCAGAGTAATCGCGTCAGCCGTTACGCCATGCCATGCGAGCGTGGAGACCAGCTGGTTCGCGCCCGGGTCGGTCGGGCCATCCTCGTCGACAGAAATCACCGTGACATGATTAGCCTGAGTTAGAAGGTCGTTTGAAACCGACAAGACCCGCGCGGCCTCGGCACTGCCGTTCCAACCAATGGCGATTTTCTGACCCTGCCACTCCGTGCAACCCGGTGGCACCGCCAACACCGGGCGTCCGGTTTCGCGCAGACAAATTTCCAAGGTCCTCGAAACTCTTCGGTCGCCTGCCCCGAGCCCGATGACGACCAGGTCCGCGAGACGCGCTCGCGGCGCTAGACGGTTTTCCAGTGCGCCGGTTTCCTCGACAAACGCGACCGAATAGGCGCCAGCCTCATCGGGTTCGGCGCGGTGCGGCGGCTGATGGCGCATCATTGCGGACTCGAACAAATCCTTGGCGGCCAGCCGCTGGGCGGCGATGGCCTTTTCGATTTCGGCAATCAGCATTTCGACGGCGGATCCGGGAAGTCCGGCGGGCAGGATGGCTTCGCCCGGGCCGGACGGCGGTGCACAGAAATAAGCTTCGACATGCGCGTCGACGCCAATACCCATGTTCAGCGCCGCCTCAAGTGCCGCGGCTTCAGGGTTCGCATCCGCCTCGCCCGCCAATCCAGTGAGCGGCACGAACAGTTTCTTGAAACCCATTGCCTGGTCACCCTCGCTGACTCGGTTAAACCGCCAACACCGCGCCGATCGGTCCCGGCAGCTCGTGGTCCTTTAGGTGGGTCAAGTCCTTATTGAGCTCCGCCGAAACCTTTGCTCGCACACCATTGTTCAGACAAGCGCGCAGATCACCGAGCGCCTGTGGCGGCGCGACCAGGACCAGGCGGTCAAACGCGTTTCGTTTGTGCCCGGCATCGAGACGGGCCGCGACATCATCCGCGAAAGCGCGCTTGGCGTTGCGATGCGGATCGCTCGGGGGCTCCATCGCGTGGCGCCCGTCGCCCGAACTGTCGAAGGTTCGGCCAGGCCGATCCGCGTTAATGTCGCGCGTCGGCGGGCGTGGCACCGACATGTCGCCGTCGGGGATCGGTTTCAGTCCTTTGCCCGGACCGTCATTGATGAAAAGACGTGCCCGCGCGCCATCGGCCACCACGACCCAAGTTACGGTCTTCTTCATGGTCGGACCTCACCCTATTTTCACTCTTGCGACGATGGTTCGACAGGTACTGTGACGCGCTCCGACTGTCCCTGATTTGAATCAAGGCTGTTAGTGCATTGGCGATGTGGACATTGTCGCTGAAATGCTGCGAAATCGCGAGCTGGAGTCGGCCCGTGTGATCGGGCCGTATCGCGCCCAAAAACCGATCGAGGGACGCCATGGCGATTAATTTCGACCCGACCCGCGCGGACGTGATGGCGAATCCATACCCGATTTATCGCCGGATGCGCGTGGAGGAACCGATTTACTGGTGCGAGCCGCTGCGTGGCTGGATGCTCACCCGTTATGACGACGTGCGAATGGCGCAGCGCGATCCTCGGTTTTCGGCCGATCGTGCATCACCGTTCGCGGACCAGAAAGAGCGTGACAATCAGCCGGACGTCGCCCGCATGGGGCGTCTGCTCGCTAAATGGGTGGTGTTCAACGACCCGCCGCGGCACACGGTTTTGCGTCGGCTAATGCTCGACGCCTTTACGCCGCGCGCTATCGAAGCGCTAAGAGGCCGGATCACCGACATTGTCGAGGATCTCCTCACCGCGGTCGACGGGCGGCCCAGCATCGATCTTATCGGCGACTTTGCCTATCCGCTACCAGCCACGGTGATCGCGCACATCTTGGGCGTTCCCGACGAGGACATCGATCGCTTCCGGGCTTGGTCCGACGACCTCGCCGGCGTGGTTGGGGCCGCCTATTCGATCCCCGATCGTTACCAGCGTGGCGCGCGCGCGCTGTTTGAGCTGACGGAGTATTTCCACGGCATTGTCGAGGAAAGACGGCGGCGCGGCGAGTCGGGGGCGTTGATCGATACCTTGATTGGCGCGCATGACGAAGATGGCAGCCTGAGCAGCGAGGAGTTGGTGGCGAATTGTGTGATCCTGCTGTTCGCCGGGCACGAAACCACCACCAATCTGATCGGCAACGGCATGGTGCTGCTGCTCGATCGTCCAGATCAGTTGGCCAAATTGCGTGCCGATCCGGCTCTAATGCCATCGGCGGTCGAAGAAATTCTGCGATATGAATCGCCGGCCCACGCTGTGATGCGCCTTGCCGCTGAAGATTTCACCCTGCGCGGCAAAGACATCAAGAAGGGCGAACGTATTTTTCTGATGCTGGCGGCGGCCAACCGTGACCCAGAAATGTTCGACGATCCCGAGCGCTTCGACATTGAGCGCGATGCCAACCGACATTTGTCATTCGGCTATGGCCTGCATTTCTGCATCGGGGCTCAGCTCGCGCGGGTCGAGGGCGAAATCGCCCTCCGCCACATCCTCGATCACTTCCCGACGATCGCGCTCGACACTGATCGGCTCGAGTGGGATCTGTCATTGGTCCTGCGCGGCGTCCACGCCCTGCCCTTGTCGTTAAAGGTTGCGGCGTAAGAAATTGCGACCTCGATACGGCGCTACCAGGTCTCGTGATAGGGGCGCAGTTCGACGTCGAACGACCAGGCCGAACGGTCCTGGTGGGCGACGTGCCACATCTGATCGGCGATGGCCTCTGGCTTGGTGAAAAACTCATCGGGTTTGTCGGCCGCCAAGCGCGGCCGGGTCCAAGGCGTGTCGATCAAGGCATCAACGGTGATGTAGGCGACGTGGATGCCTTTGGGCCCCAGATCGCGCGCTAGGCACTGACAAAGAATCCGTTGCGCGGCCTTGGTCGGCGCAAAGACCGGCGTGTGCGGCTTGCCGCGATGGGCCGAGGTGTTACCGGTGACCAAGATGACGCCGTGGCCGGCCTCGATCATGGCCGGCACCACGGTACGCGCCATGTAGAACAACGCCGTGGTGTTAATCCGGAAGTTGCGCTCCAACAGCGTCGGATCGGCTTCCAGGAACGGCACCCAGCCGCCACCGACCGCATTGTGCACAACGACCGACGGCGCGCCCATCTCGTCGCTCACATTTTCCAATGTCGCGACCAGATGGTCGAGGTCCGAAACGTCGCACGGATAGCCCCGCGACCCCGGCAGTTCTTCTTCGAACTTTTTGAGCCGCTCTTCGGTACGCGCCAGCATGGCGATGCGATATCCGCCCTCGGCGAATCGTCGCGCTACCGCCCCGCCGGTCCCCTCGCCCAATCCGGTCACCACGCAAACCGGTCCGTCCTTCGTTGCCTCCGCCACCACCCGTTCCCCTACTCCTGCGCATTGCCTGTCATTCGGGCCGTCGATCGGTCGCGAACGCACGGCGCCACGGGGTGATGCCCAATCGGCACGGCGCGGTCAAGACGATGCCATGGTGGATTCGGCCGTCATGTGGCCACGGCCGCTAATTCTCTCGCAAACTGCGCGCTTTCCGCGGCGTTACAATTCGTGCTAGGTCGAATGAAAGTTTCTCGCGCCAGTTAGAGTTGCGAGAGTCCGTCGGGGGTGGGGCAATGTCTAATGTTGGAAGCGTCTTTGGCGCGGACCAGGACGCTATTTACGTCCTACCGTTATCGTCCATGCCGCTCAAGACCCAAGGCTTGAGGCGCGCGCGACTGGTGAAGAATTCCCGTCTCGAAGGGATGGTCGAGCTGTTTTCCGGTTCCGGGTCAGGAAGCGGCCAGGTCGCGCCGACGGGCTTGTACAGCGTGTTCGACTTTGGCCAAGAACCACACCCCGACGTTGAGCTTGTGCAGAAGCTGAGCGAGCTGCCGAGTTTCGACGTGTACAGCTTGCGCATTCAGTTGCGGCGCATGGGGATCGAGGTCGAAGACGCGGCCAGCCTCACTTTATCCGGGGAACAGACCGCCCAGTTGTCCGCTTACATGCAGGCATTTCTCAAGCCCCTGGTCGCCCAGGTTTATGGCGGTGCCCAGGTTGAAGCGGTCGATTTCAACGATCTGGTGAATCTGTTCAGAAGCCCGAACATTGCCTCAGCTCGCGACAATCTCATTCAATTGTCGTCGGACCTCGGAATCGAGGTCTTGGAAATCCCGGAGTTTATTCAGGACTATGGGGACGCGTACCTTTCGTTGTCATACTACCAATTCTGCTTCGACAACGTACAACCGGTGCTAGAGGAATTCTACGACGCGGTGGATGAGATATTGTTGGCCCCGCACATACAGCAGAATCTAAACGTGACTAAAAATTGCTCTAACATCAGAAAGAAGCTCGCGACCGCGCAATCCGACGTATCCGTCGTCCTCGATATGTTTAAGACCCGTACCGAGGACATGTGGCAATCGATCTCGGCGGCGAAATTTGAACGCATGAAGTCACTGGTCAGCGAATATCTGGTCAATATCGGCGGCGCGCTGTGCATCATCACCGTCAAGATGATCGCGTGGAAGAAAGCTTTCCCCCACGCGGACGCCGGCAGCATCGCCAAGCGCATCGACCTTCTCACATCAGAAATCGCGCCGGGTTTGGATACCCTGCAGGCGATCAAATACACGGACGCGGGTTAGCACAGACCCTGGTGCGTGAGTGCGCAAGGTTGTTCTACAGGAGTTGGCAGATGGGCGACAGGGAGGCTTCACTCGAAACTTTCGTCCCGTGCTTGGCGCTCGACGTCTTCTCGTTGACGCTCCGCTTCGATCCATTGCTGAAGCCATGTTAGCGATTCACGCGCCCACTTGCGTAGCACCGCATTCTCGTGTTCGAGCAAAACGACGAAAAGCGCGGCTCTTTGTTCGAGATTGATGCTCAACGACCCCGACCATGATCCCGGCCTAATACCTTCGGCAATATCTTCCAGGACTTCCGAGGACTCAGGCGCGCTTTGAATGAACTTGAAGAACAATGGCTTCCATCGATATGGGCCACTTTCCTCAGAGCCTGTGTAGAATACTGCTTCTTTTGCAAAGCACTGATATCGCGACACCGGATTTTGGGAGCACCAGTCGAGAACAACCTTATCTTCAATTTTCGACAATGGATTCTCGTGCCGCTCAATTCCGAGGCTAAAATGCCGCTGCCTGTGCGAGTTTCCCGGCTTGTCGCTATCGATAAAAACATCAAGGAAAACATAAGGTTGCAATTCAGCAAGGGTGCTCAGCAGTCCATGGAAGCGAAAAAGGTATAGGTCCCCATCATCAACTTTTGTACATAGTCTTTCGCAAAGTTTACGAGCTGCACCCTCTGCGCTTTTACCCTTAAGAACGCTTTGAGCTATCGTTGCCAGTTTGTAATCATGCTCGGTATCACCCCTACGTTTTCCACTCAGTGGAATGATTGTTAACAAATCCCGGCCAAATTTGAGCAACGATTGTCCACGCCTCTTGCCTTCTGCTGGCTCTCGATGCAGGCGCATGTTTAGAATTTCACGCGCCACTTCGGGGCCATCCGGCCTCTCCATCATCTTACGGAGCAACTTTACAAGCTCCCCATCTCTAAGAGATTTATGGGCGCGCCCCCAGCCCAAACGCTCATATTCCCAGATTGGTGCAATGCATTTGTCGAGTGACATATGTAAGCGCTTAAGCCCCGCGGCATCCACACCGGCTGCAATTTGAAACCATGGAAACCTCTCTGCAAACTCATTGTCCACAAGGAGATCATCGAGCGCCGCATTTACAAAATCTGAATCCCGCTTTTTCGCCCCGATAATGAACCCGACCATCACTACCAAATTTCGGTTGTTGCGGTCCGTAGATTTTGCGATTTCACAAATCGCCCGCCACATCGCCCCCAGATCGGGGGCACCTATGGCGAGGCCTTCACCGAATATGTGCAAGCGCATCCCACTCGACGTGAGGAGTTCTGGCAGCAATATTTGGAGAGCTTCCTCGTCATTGGCGACATCGATGCCGATTTCACGCGTTACGTCTGCGGCCCGCTCGTACCGATCTACTGCCGCCTCTTCGGTAGGGGCTTCGTCTTCGTAGAACTCAAGGTCGTGGCTTCGATTTGACATAGCGTAAACGCGAGCCTTCTGAACTAGGTCCTTGGGCCTCAAGTACCGTTCGAGTGCCCGGAGGCGATCGAACCCTGTATTCGCGTGTGTCTTTGTGTCCTGGTAATCGAAGAACAGAGTTTCGCGCACGGCGATCCAACCTTCGCTCCATGGGAATGCTTGATGCAGTTCGTGAGCGGTTGCTTCAATTTGATCGTTGATTTTCGCGCGACTCCACAGTCCTCGAAACTTGCCTGCTATAATTTTGCGCGCTTCTAAACCGATCTCATCCTTTCGGACACCCAGCTTTTTGGCGTAGGTCAAGAACTGGCCGAACCAGTCTTCAATGTCGCCCTGGTTTTGCGGTTGATAGCCAAAATCTCTTGGCCTTGCGCCAAAATCGAAACGGCCAAAGGAACTGAAGTGCCACGCTTCCAGTGTCGCGTCCAATAGCGAGAGGCCTAACGATCGTTGTTTTGGCACGTCGCTTTCGCAAAGTTCGGAAACGACTTTAAGACGTTGTACGGGGGTGGCCCATGTCCCCGACAAAAATAGTTTGCACATTTGCTGAAGCACGTTGCGTGCGGGCTCATCTCGCACGTTCTCGTCTTCTGCAAGCGCGAAACGCGTGATCAACAAAAAGCACTGCTCAAAAAACTGGGCCTCGAAGCCGATGGCCCGAAGAAGCCTGACGAACCCACGGTGGTGGCTGTTTCTCCTTGATGTGAACTCCGCCCCATCTTCCGAATCGCTGGCTCGCAAAATGGCGTTGAGCGTTTCTTCCGGGCAAACCGGCGCAATGTTTTGAAGGACTATCAGCCCGAAAGGGCTCAGCCGCGCAATATGGACGCCAATCCAACCCGTTGGCGAAAGCCAATCCTCGATGATTTCTTTGGCGACACGTGAATCGTGGAGAAATCCTAGGCGACGCGTGAACGACTTGATTAGCCGCTCGGAGCCTGAAGAAAAGAAGCTCTCCTGTATGAGAGGCGGTGGGTACTTTTTCAACGCGCTCGCCGCCAACCGATTTGCAAAGGCATGGGGTAGAACCGCTCGCCATTTGCTGCGCGATTGTACAAGGTTTCGCTCTAAAAGTTTGGCAGCATCCGAAAACAGTGCTCGTGGTTTCTTACCGATAATTGATGCGAGAACATCGAGTTCTGAGGATTTGTCTATCGACTCTCCATCAAATGAGTACACAAGCGATAGTGCCTCGGCAGACGACAATAAATCGTCGCTGGACCCATGCCGTTGCTGGAAAAGCCGGATGAACAAGTCTTCATCGTGAAATCCCGATACGGTTTCTCCTTTCTTGATTGTGCCTGCTAGAGCGTCCGCAAGTCGCGCGTTTCCACCGGAAATTTCTGCAATCTTTTCAGCATCAACTTTGCTTACGTGAGAATGATGCATGCGAATTAGCCGTTTGATCAGCTCATCCCCCGAACCTTCGAGCGTGTAAACGTTGGTCTCCGGCGGAAGGTCTTCTCGCACGTCATATTCAATCGAAATCAAACTGACTTTGCTGCCGCTCTTGGTACAAATTCTTGCCGCTTGCCGGTGCAATTCTGGAGGGCAATTGTCCAAGACGATGATCGCGGAAACGCCTTGCACGACCAACTGATCCAAAAGATTTTGAGGATCTGGCGAGGGGCTGTCAGAGACATCCGTGTATAAAACGTTTGACGGATTCAGCGCCGATACGCCAATTTCGCTGTCGAAAAGGGCTTGCACCAAACGGGTCTTGCCAACGCCCGAAAGCCCCGTCAGCCGCACGGCAGTGCGCGGAATCGCCAACTGCCCTCGCAGCTTTTGAATCCCGTCAACAGCAGACATGCCCGCGCCACCCTGCGACGTACCGTCGAACAAACGCACTTGATCTTCCAACAGGTAGCGATCTTTGCCCCCTTTTGGGACCCAAGCCCAGCGCTCATATGGACGCCATCCATTGTAGGATCGCCCAATCCTGTTCTTGACCCAGAGTACCATTGCGCCGTGATCACGCACCCATGTCGCAAGACGACCCCTATCGAAGAACTCGACACGTAGCTTGCCGCCTGGGTCGTGCGGGTGGACCGCCGCGTGCATCGCCGCAACCCTCTTGTCCAACGCCGATTTCGTAGCAGATGATCCGGAAGAAATGATGATGTAGGCGCCTGCATTCTCGATTAGCGCCCTAATGCTGTCCCTCAGTACTCCGTTCGGGGACATTTCCGACCTGATTTTTGATGGAGGCATATTCGGTTTCTTGACCTGGAAACCAATATGCGTCCGGTTTAAGAACCTCGGTGCTTCTAATGCTTGAGAAGTCTCAATATAGACGTCAAATCCGCCGTCCGGCGCATCCTGATCTCCGCCCCAATGAATACCTGAAGTATCGCAGCCTCGACGCCTATATTCAGCTTCAGATAGTAAACCAACTAGTTCTCTCAGAGCTCTATCATCAAGATCTGCGATCTCTTCCCCCGAAATTTCGAAGAACGGGTTGGACATTGAGGCCTCAAGACTGTGGAAAATTCAGCGATAGTTTCGTCAACTTCATCGACTGAAAACCCGAAAACCAGTCGAACGACGCATGTTCTTTCCCACTCAGCGTCAAACGAATTTCGAGAACAGAGTCGTCATCCTGTGCCCTTAAGTTAAGTTGCTTTCGGATCGATGTTCAGCATCTCCGACCTGGACTATACATTTTCCGTTCCACGAGAGAACTTGATGGGCCGACATGATAAATAGCCCGGTCCATACTTTGCCCATATTCGCACATCACTAATCCCAAGGGGCTTCGCCCCCCGCGGGCGCAAGGCATCCCAACGTATCCCCTTCGGGGCCCCTCGTTCGGAGCCTCCTCGCGCTTGCACCCCCATTCTCGGCGAAGGCCAAGGGTTGCTGGCGCAACCCGCTGGTACGCTACTCAAGAGACCGCTTACCAGCCCCCTTAGTCTCAGGGGGCTCTTATTTTGCCGCCGATATACCCTCAACCGGATCCGGATTGAAAAAATTTGGTGCCCGCTCCCGGACTCGAACCGGGACGGCCTTGCGGCCTCAGGATTTTAAGTCCTGTGTGTCTACCAATTCCACCAAGCGGGCATTGGCGGGTCTTATAGCAAAGGACTTGGGATTTGGCGCGGTCGCGCGTAGCGTTTTTTGCCCGCCGTCTCTCGACACACAGCGGACCTATGCGCCGGCACATATCGCCGGCGAAAACATTCGATCATCGCGCGTCGTAACTGCTGGGGCAGTCTAGGCCACGTCAGGCGTGCGGACGAACCGTGCTGGCCTGGGCGCCGTATTCGCTTTCACCGCCGGCAACCACCACCGCAACCCGGCTGCCGGGCGTCAGTTTGGCGAAGGCATCGCCGATCACGCTGTTGCGGTGGAAATAGACCTCGCCCTCATCGCCAATGTCGATGAAACCGTAGCCGTCCTCCGGGAACAGCTTGATCACCTTGCCCTCTTGCTGAGGCTCGGCCGCCACCTTGACCTCGCGGCGCAGTGTTCGGACGTAATCCTTGAGCTGGCGTGTCAGCGCCGCGAAGGTGTCGCGCAGCGCAACCAGCACGTCCTCGTGAGCCTCGTCCCGACCCGGATCGTTGCTGACCACCAACCGCCGCCCTGGCACGCTGGCTACCACGCGAACGTGATACTGCCTACCGGTTCGGTGGTGGCGGTGAGGCGCTTCCACCGTGACGTGGCAGTGCGTGATTTTGGCGAAATACTGGTCCAGCTTGTCCACTCGGGCCCGAATATCGCTATTCACGGCATCCGAAGGTGCCATGTTTTTAAAGCCGACCTCTAAAGAGGCAACCATGATTCGAATCCCCGTTCATTTGTTACGCAAGCATAACGTGTCGGGAACCGCATTCGCCATGACATGGATTAAGCCGTCGGAGGGCGGCTCATAGGGCGTTAACGAAAATTGGTGCTATACCAATAAGGTCGGGCTTAAGCCTCTAGTTGTGGCTCGCCACCCAGATCGCCGACCATTTTCACCAAGCGGTCGACCGCCTCGCCGAGTCGACCCGAATCGGTCCCGCGCAATACCAGGTTGGAGCCATATCGGCCGACCTTGTAGAACGGGTAACTGCCCATATCGATGTCCGGGTAATCGCCCTGCAGGTCTCTCAACGGGCCGGCCAGGGTGCCTTCGGGGAGAAACGCGATGACGGTGCGCGATTCGATCGGCTTGCCGCCGTTGATCTCGGACAAGGCGCTCTCAAACATCGCCTTCATGATCGACGGGACGCCGGCCAACACGAAGACGTTCTCCATGCGAAAGCCAGGTGCGCCCGAGACCGGGTTTTCGACCAGGCTGGCGCCTTCCGGGGTGTTTGCCATGCGCAAGCGCGCTTCATTCACCTCGATATTCCGCGCCTTGAACTGTTCCTCCAGGATCGCCCGGGCACCGGGGTGCTGGATCAACGGAACGCCGAACGCCTTGGCCATGCATTCGGCGGTAATGTCATCGTGGGTCGGGCCGATGCCGCCGGTGGTAAACACGTAATCGTAGGTTGCTCGACAGGTATTGAGCGCATCGACGACCATTGCCTCGACGTCGGGAATCACGCGAGCTTCCATCAGCCGCACGCCATGCTCGGTCAGTCGCGTGGCAATGTAGTTTAGGTTCACGTCCTGGGTTCGGCCGGACAAGATCTCGTTGCCGATAATCAAGGTGCACGCAGTCGGGTTTTGGTTCGTCATCGGGACCTCCATCGAGGCTACAATAACGGACAAGGCCGGCGAGCCAAAACCCTGCTTGTGGGTTACGCGGTTGGCTTTTATGAAAGCTTTGGCATGCGCTTCCCCGATCCCCTCGAACGCGGCACGTTGGTCCGCCGGTACAAACGGTTCCTGGCCGATGTGCGCCTTGAAGACGGTCGCGAGATCACCGCGCATGTCGCCAATCCGGGAGGCATGATCGGTCTGGCCGATCCGGGGATTGAAGTATGGTTGTCACCGGCGCGTAATCCGGCGCGCAAACTGCGTTGGTCCTGGGAGTTGGCCCGCATCGACGACAAATTGGTTGGCGTCAACACGGCCTGGCCAAATGCGATCGTGGCCGAGGCGATTGATGATGGGCGGATCGCTGAACTGGCTGGTTATCAAAGCCTGCGGCGCGAGGTGAAGTACGGCCAGAATTCACGGATCGACGTGTTGCTCGAAGCCCCGGATCAGACACCGTGTTACGTCGAGGTCAAGAACGTACACCTCAAGCGTGACCATGGCGCCGAGTTCCCCGACGCAGTGACCGCCCGCGGCACCAAGCACCTGCGCGAGCTGGCCTCGATGGTCGCGGCCGGCAGCCGCGCGGTCATGGTTTACCTGGTCCAACGCGAGGATTGCGCCGATTTCCGCATCGCCGGCGACATCGATCCAACCTATAACGCCGCCTTCGCCGAAGCTCTGGACAACGGGGTCGAGGCGCTGTGTTATGCCTGCCGGTTAAGCACCGAGCGGATCGATTTGGATGCGCCCTTGCCGATCACCCGGTAAACGCCATATGACTTGCGCCCACGGCAATTTGCACGGTTTGGCTGACGCAAACGATGAAACAAGGATCGGATAAGCAAGACGTGACCACCACGACGCCCGATTTGCGCCCGGTGGAAACGCCGTCGCCCGAGCAGTCACACGGCCGTTCGGTCAAGATTCACGACGCCGAAGCGTTTGCCGGCATGCGCAACGCCGGCCGGTTGGCCGCCGAGGTGCTCGATTTCATCACGCCGCACGTTGAGCCCGGGGTCACCACCGGTGAGATCGACCGGCTGTGTCACGAATTCATCATCGAGCACGGCGCTATTCCGGCGCCGCTCAACTATCGTGGTTTTCCGAAATCGGTGTGCACCTCGGTCAATCACGTGGTGTGCCACGGCATTCCCGATGACGCCAAGAAGCTGGCCAAAGGCGATATCGTCAACATCGATATCACGGTGATCCTTGAGGGTTGGCACGGCGACACCAGCCGCATGTTTTGGCTCGGCAAGGTGCCACGCAAGGCCGAGCGCCTGACCTTGGTAACTTATCAAGCGATGATGCGAGGGATCGAGGTGGTGCGGCCTGGGGCCACCCTGGGTGACATTGGCCACGCGATCCAGTCTTACGCCGAGGCCGAGCGCTGCTCGGTGGTGCGGGACTTTTGCGGTCATGGTATCGGACGGGTGTTTCACGACGCGCCGAGTGTCTTGCACTACGGTCGCCCGGCAGAAGGTCTGACCTTGCGCGAAGGCATGTTTTTTACCATCGAGCCGATGATTAATCTCGGCCGGTTCGACGTCAAAGTGCTTTCGGACGGCTGGACCGCCGTGACCAAGGATCGGTCGCTGTCGGCTCAGTTTGAACACAGCATCGCGGTGACCGCCGACGGCTACGAGATCTTCACAAGCTCGCCGACCGGTCTGCATCACCCGCCCTACACTTAGTCGGCTGCGATGCCTCCGGCCAAGACGGGCGGACCGGCCAGCACCCGCAAGCCATCACCCGAGGCGCCCGGCTCGTCTGGTCACCGCCAGCGCTTGCGCGATCGTTTTCTGAAGGCGGGCGCCGACGCACTCGCCGATTACGAATTGCTGGAGCTGTTGCTTTTCTCGGCGCTCCCCAGGCGCGATGTAAAGCCCTTGGCCAAAGCATTGTTGATTGAATTCGGCTCATTCGCCGAATTGATCGCGGCCGAACCGGCGCGATTGCGTCAGACGCCGGGCGTCGGAGACTCGGTGGTCGCGGCGCTCAAGGTCGTCGAGGCGGCCAGCCACCGGGCGCTTCGCGACCGGGTTATCGGCCGGCCGGCGATCAGCTCATGGCAAGCCCTGCTCGACTACTGCAAGGTGTCGATGCAGCACATTAAGTCGGAGCAATTCCGCATCCTGTTTCTCGATCGCAAGAACATCTTGATCGCCGACGAAATTCAGCAGTCGGGTACGATTGACCACACCCCGGTCTATCCGCGCGAGGTGGTGCGCCGCGCGCTCGACCTTGGCGCCTCATCCTTGATCCTCGTGCACAACCACCCAAGCGGCGACCCGACGCCATCGCAACAAGACATCGCGACCACCGAGCGTGTCGTGGAGGCCGGCAAGCCACTCGGGATCACCGTGCACGACCATGTCGTGATTGGGCGAAACGGCCACGCTTCGTTCAAAGCGCTTGGCTATCTATGACCGGCTAATCGATAGCGATGATTTGAAAATGATATTCGTAGTTTCGGTACAGCAACAATAGCGCTGCATCGGTGTTGGCGGCGTTCAGGGTTTCTATCTGTCTCGCCAGTTCATGCGGGCTTTCGATAGGTTCTTGATCGAGTTCGATCAGCACGTCGCCGACAATCACGCCAGCGCGCTCCGCGACACCACCGGCACTGATATCGGTCACGACGACTCCCGCGACCGATTGCGCCACGCGGTGGCGGGTTGCCAAGTCGCCGGTGATTTCGGAAACCGTCATGTCGAGCATAGTGATGCGCGCGACCGCCCCGTCCGCTGGGCGTCTTGACGCGTAGCTCAGTGGGGCGCCGGCCGGCATGACCGGGCCCTTGGTGCCGGCTGCCTTGAGACGGGCGCATAACGCCGGTGTCCCACCGGCATCCGGGCCGGCGCAGAACTGTTTTTGCAGCTGTGTGTTTTCGGCCGATCCAGGCGAAAGACTGCCCGCCGATACGACGTTAAGATCGGTAGCCAGCAGGAAAATCAGCGCCACCGGCAGCCGCTTGAGCGTCCGCCGGTGAGCGCCAACTACCAAGATTCGCGACGTTGCTCCATGTCAGCGGCTGGCCGCCATGGCCGAAGACCTTTAATCGCCGCGCCCTTCTCAATACTGAGTTCGTGATGAAAGATCGTGGCGTCAACCCGGGCGCTCTGCGTAACGTTAACCGTCATGGCTTCGATACGACCACGCAGCTCGCCAGCGATGTCGACCACATAAGCTTTGAGTGATGCCTCGACCTCCGCATTTTCTCCGATCGAAACGCTCCGCCCTCGGATTTCGCCATGAACATGGCCGTCGATCATCACGTCGACATTACCGCTCATCGTCCCGTTCACACTAAGATTCGAAGAAATAAACGCCGGTTCACTGTCCGCCGGCGGCAGCGGCCGCGCGACATTGTTATGCTGGGCACCATCGTTTTGTCGAAGGAGTCTCATTTGCATGCGCGACCGCGAGCCGATCGGCTCCCTTTTTCAGACAAATGGGTTATGTGGATCAACCCGCTTCCGGTTTGATTTCTTCCGCCTGTTTGGCGGCCGTCGCAGCTGCCGGTGCCGGTGGCTTGCCGGCCCCACCTTCGACCGCTTTCAATTTCGAGACCTTGGCGTCGGTCCCGGTCTTGATACGGCGGCAAGAGCCTTCAAGCATCGCGCCGTCTTCAATCGCCAACGTGGCGTACTCGATATCGCCGGTCATTTCGCCGGTCTTGGCGATACCCACCGAGCGCGCTCTGACTTCGCCCTCGACGACACCAAGGATGGTTACCATTTCCGCAGTGATCGCACCCTTCACGCTCGCGCCTTCGCTGACGGTCAGGCCGCGGCTCGAAATATCACCTTCAACGTTTCCGGCGATCACCACGTCGCCGTCGCTTTCCAAGTTGCCGACCACTCTCAAGCCGGCGCTAATAACCGACTCCATGCCCTGCGTGTTCGGCGCACTCGACGTCACCGTGCCACTAGCCATCGGGCTTTCGTTCATCTGGTCCTCCGTGTTGCTGAGCATGTATGCGGCGTCCTCCTGAACCTGCGCCTGATTCAAGTATAGTGCGCGAATAACCTAGCATAGCAAGTCCATGATGAGACGTTCAATGATACCGGGCATTTACGTCGTCGCCCTGAGTCTCATCATCATGCTAGGAGCCGTTTTTCGACCCGTAACAGAGTCGCAAGAGATTCCCTGGCTGCCATCCGTCGTGGTCCCGTTGTCTTGCGAACGATGCGACCTGACGATGATTCGTTGGCCGCATCGAAACTTAGAGGGTGCTCGGCTCACGGATGCGAATCTAAATGCGGCGCAACTCACCGGCGCGCGACTAGACGATGCTACGCTACGCGGCGCCCGCTTGGATGACGCCAACTTGTTCGGCGCCTCTCTCGCCGGTGCGGATCTGCGGAGCGCATCGATGACGCGGGCTAACCTTGCCAACGCCTCACTAAACGGCGCCAATTTGGAGGACGCTGATCTGAGCCATGCCAATTTGGTCGGCGCGACCCTGACCGGGGCCAAGCTTTCGGGCGTGCGTCTCGATGGTGCTTTCCTACACGACATTATTGTGTGCGATGCCATTGCGGCTGAGGCCATAGGGAAGCGCGTGCGATGCTGATTCAGACAAAACGGTCGCTGCCGCGGAAATCCCGACCAAATGCTTGCCAGAATGCCCGGCGACGGCGATCATCGCCGTTCACGGGCAGTCATCGTCGCGTTTGCGTTCGGACAGTCGTCACTCGTCCGCCGCGTTCGCGCCGACAGGCGAGTCAACGGACACGCGATAATCAGAATACCGATGCCGAGGAGGGAACATGAAACTCTATTACGATCCGATCACCGTGAACTGCCGAAAGGTCCTTGCCGGGCTCGACTTGGTGGGGGCGCCCTACGAGTCCTCAAACGTCGATTATTTCGGCGGCGGCCACAAAGAGGCGGCGTATCTCGAAATCAATCCGAACGGCGAATTGCCGGCTCTCACCGAGGATGACCTGGTGCTTTGGGAATCCAACGCGATCTTGGTGTACGGAGCGGAAAAGGTCGGCAACACCACGGCCTATCCAAAGGATCCGAAAATCCGTGCTGATATTCAGCGCTGGCTGCTTTGGGAATCCAGTAAGTGGTTTGCCGCCTGCTACGTCTATCTGGTCGAGAACGTCGTCAAGCCGATGCTCGATGCCACGCCGGACAATGCCGTGCTCGAAGGAGCGGCGCCGACGTTCCATCAGTTGGCGGGAATTCTCGAGAAACGCCTCGAAGGTCGGGACTGGCTGTCCGCCGATAATCCGACCATCGCGGATATCGCGGTCGCGGCGCCGATGCATTTGCATGCCTTCCAAAAGCTGCCGTTGGAGAATTATCCGAACCTGCGAGCGTGGATGACGCGGGTCGAGGCTCTGCCCTGTTGGCAGAAGTCTGATCCGGCTCCGCATATCGCGCCTGAGTTAATTGCGAAACTAGTGGCATAGCCATATCGAGGCGGACCGGATCGGGCGGTAAGGGTTCGATCCAGTTCGCCCCGACTCCTGCGCGCGTGAGATCGCTGCGCTGGGTTTAGATCTGTGAGCTGCTGGTCTGCCAACTGCTCTCGACCAGGTTGTCGCCACACGACCAAGACCCTTAAAAGATGAACGCTCGGCACGCGCCGATTAATGACCCGTAACAAGAATGTGGGGTGGTGAGAGCGCTCGATGTCCGAAGCTTACGCCAGCGTTCCGCTACCAGACGGTCCGATAGGAGGGCCGGCTGCTTGGCGTGGTGCCGACCTTGCGCGGGTTGATGACTGGATCATTCGCTTCACGCCGGACGAGCTTGACGAAATCGACCATGCCATTCGTCGGCACATCGCGAATGGCGGGGAAATGCATCAGATCAGCCCGGCGACCTTTCCATTACCTAGGCTTCAGGCGAGACTCGAAAGCGCCCTAAACGAAACGCTGATGGGCCGTGGCTTTGTGTTGCTCCGCGGCTTTCCTGCCGACAAATACAGCGTCTCTGAAGCTGCGATCGCCTTTCTGGGAATAGGATCACACTTCGGAAAATTTCGTTCGCAAAACGCAATCGGGCATCTCCTCGGCCATGTGCGGAACATCGGCAGGGACATTTCCAAGCCAACGACACGGTATTACCAAACCAATCGTGCGCTGGAGTTCCACACCGACAGTGCGGACGCCGTCGCACTGCTCTGCCTCAAAACGGCGGCGAAAGGTGGGGCGAGTCGCATCGTCAGTTCGGTGACGCTGCACGATGAACTTCTTACCCGCCGACCAGACTTGTGGCGGGTCCTATTCAACGATTTTCCGACCGACCGTCGTGGCGAAATTCCACCGGGTATGAAGCCGTGGTTCGATGTCCCGGTTTTTAACTGGTACGCGGGTCAACTGACTACGATCTATGCCGGCCAGTATATTCGCTCCGCTCAGGAGAATTTCCCGGAAGCGCGTTGCTTATCAGACCTCGAGTTGGAGGCGATCGATTATCTGGACGCCCTTTGCAATGATCCCGCGCTAAATCTGACCATGGATTTCAAGCCGGGTGACATGCAGTTTCTGCATAATCATCAAGTATTGCATTCGCGAACAGATTTTGAGGACTGGGACGAGCCTGAGCGGCAGCGGCATCTGCTCAGACTGTGGCTTTCGCCCGCCGGCGCCCGACAACTTCCTCCAGCATTCGCGGCACGGTATGGATCGCTGACTCCTGGTGATCGCGGTGGCATCGTCACACAAGACACAGTGCATAAATTCGTTCTGGAGCCAGACTGAGAGTTTCCGATGGACTGCGTCGAGCGGTAGCTAGTCCGGCCTGTTGACCCTAGGTCAGTTCCAACGGATCGGAGCGGGCGACCAGTTCCGGATGCTCCTTCCATACGTCCGACGTGTCCACATAAAGCTCGATCTCGTTTCCGTCCGGGTCATGCAGATAAAGCGATTGAGACACGCCGTGGTCGCGCGGTCGGACCGCAATCCCAGCCGCTTCGAGCTCTCGTTTGGCGGCCCGAAGGTCGTCGAGGCTGTCACCGATCTTAAAGGCAACGTGCAGCAGCCCGGGCGTCCCCGACGGCGCGGCTTCGGCGTCATCGCCGATAGCCCGAACCGCGAAGTCATGGTGATTTCCTAACGAGAAAAACGTCATGCCATACGGCTCCCATCGGGCCACGATCCGGATGCCCAATGTCCCACCGTAGAATTCCTCTGCCCGCGCTTGGTTGCGGACATTCAAGACAACATGACCCAGTGCCTGAACTTGCATGGCTGACCTCTATGGCAACGTCACCAGGCCGCCCGACGCGACATAAGTTTGGCCGGTGACGAAGCTTGCTTTATCGCCGAGAAGAAAATGGACGAGTTCGGAGATGTCCTCGGGCTTACCGGCGCGGCGGGCCGGGGTCTGCGCGATGATCCGGTTGCGCATTTCATCGGTCATGTCTTTCGTCATGTCGGTTTCGATATAGCCAGGGGCGACGCAATTCACCCGGATTTCTGGACCCAAAGCGACGCCGCAATTGCGCACGAAACCGATCACCGCCGCCTTCGAGGTGCCATAGGCGATCAGGCGGTCGGGTCTGATCGTACTCGGCGAGAGGCCGTTGATCGAGGATATGCAGACGATGCGGCCGTATCCCCGTTTGGCCATACCGTCCTTCGCAAGCCATACCGGATGGAAGGTGCCGTTGATATTGACCTTCAAGATTTCGTCCCAGACCTCGGCCGACATATTAATGTCGTCGGCGAAGCTGGCGATGCCGGCATTCGTCACCAACAGATCGACCGGCCCGAGGTCGGCCTCGATCTCGCCGTACATAGCCTTTGCTTGGTCGAGCTCTGAGACATCGGCTTTGTATATCCGACCCTCGCCGCCTGCCGCGTTGACCAACTCGCGGGTTTCTCGCGCCGCATCGGCGTTCGAGGCATAATTGATCGCGACTTTGGCTCCGGCTTCGCCAAGTCGCACGCAGATCGCACGTCCAATGCCGCGCGATCCACCCGTGACCAACGCGGTGCGGTTTTCAAATTCCTTATCGGCCATTTTTATCGTCCTTCCGATATGTCGGCGGCGCGATTATTGCTGCGCCCCGCTATTTGGTCACGCAGCAAATCCGTGACCGACACGGGCGACCGGAAACCTTGCGCCGAACCGGGCCGTCGTTCGATGATGACCGTCGATAAAAAAGCACTCCAAGAAATTGAAACAGGAGGTTCGAGCGATGGCGGAGAAACCTTGTGCCCTGATCGTCGGCGCCGGCAGCGGCTTGAGCGCCAGCCTGGCACGATTGTTTGCCAAGGATGGCTATGACATCCCGCTCGCCGCGCGCGACACCACCAAGCTCAATGCTCTGGTCAAGGAAACCGGCGCCCGGGCCTATGCCTGTGACAGCAGCCAGGAAGCAGACGTCGCGGCTTTATTCACCTCGATCGCCAACGATTTCGGCGACCTGGATCTGGCCGTTTACAATCCGAGCTTCCGGACCCGTGGCCCGTTTATCGAAATACTTCCAGCCGACGTCGAAAAGACCTTGGCGATTACCGTCTACGGCGCATTCTTGGTCGGGCAAGCGGCCGCCCGCGTCATGCTGCCGCGCGGCAAGGGCAGCATATTCCTTACCGGCGCGTCGGCGGGCGTGAAGGGCTATCCGCAGTCCGCGCCATTCGCGATGGGCAAATTCGCGTTACGCGGCCTCGCCCAAAGCATGGCGCGTGAACTGTCACCGCAAGGCCTGCATATCGCGCATTTTGTGATCGACGGCGGCATCCGGCCCGAAGGCATGGCGGTCGACGGCGACAAAATGCTCGAGGCCGACGCCATCGCGGAAAGCTATTTCCACGTTCATAAGCAACACCGTAGCGCCTGGTCGTGGGAGGTCGAGGTCAGGCCGTGGGTCGAGACATTCTGATCCGTTAATAAGACTGACGCGGCGTAGGTTGACCATTCGCCGAGGCCCGCCTATTCAGAGCGCTTGCCGATCACCATGAGCGGGCGACCTTATTGAAGGTCCTGCTCGCCGACCGGGGAAGTGATGGACAATCTTTGGTCCGATAACGATGCACGCGCGGCGATCGCACATTATGCCGACCAGCGCGTCGGGGAAGATCTGGCGCTCAGGGTCTACACGACGCGGTTGCTTGGCGGCGAGCCGCGGCTGGTGCAGCACGGTGGCGGCAATACCTCGGTCAAGACTACGCTCAGCGATCTAACCAACGCCTCGGTGCCGGCGATGTGCGTCAAGGGGTCGGGCTGGGACATGGCGTCGATCGAACCGCCGGGCCTGCCGGCTATGCGTCTCGAAGCAGTGCGCCCATTACTCGCGCTCGACGCGCTTAGCGATGAGGACATGGTCAACGCCCAACGCGCCAGCTTGCTAGACAGCGCCGCGCCCAATCCGTCAGTCGAGGCGCTGTTGCACGCCTTTTTGCCGCACAAATTCATCGACCATACTCACGCAGCCGCGGTGCTGGCGCTCACCGACCAGCCGGACGGCGAAGACATATGCGCCGAGGTTTATGGCAAACGGGCCGCACTGGTGCCGTACATCATGCCCGGCTTCGCGCTCGCCAAGAAGGCATGTGAAGTGGCTGCCGCCAATCCCGATGTCGAGGGATTGATCCTGCTCAAGCATGGCATTTTCAGTTTCGGTGAGACCGCAGAAGAAGCTTATGTGCGGATGATCGATCTGGTGTCGGCGGCCGAAGCGCGGATCGATCAGGCGCAGCGCAAGATTTTTGCGCCCGCCGCCCTGCCTGACGCGATTGCGCCGGCCGCTGAGGTTGCGCCCATCTTGCGCGGCCGAGCCAACCTTCCGGTAGATCCGGCCGAGGGCCGCTACCAGCGGTGGATCGTTGATCATCGGGATTCGCCGGCGGTCCTCGAATACGTGAACGGCGAAGAGCTTGGCCGCTATGGCCAGGTCGGTGTGGTGACCCCGGACCACGTGATCCGCACCAAGGGCGTGCCATTGATCGTATCGCCGCCGGAAGTGGGTAAACTCGACGCGTTTAGGACGGCTGTTGCCGACGCCTTCGCCGAGTTTGACCGTGACTATGCCGCCTACTTCGAACGCCATAATGGGCGTCAGGCTGTGCCCAAGACACGCCTCGACACGGTGCCGCGCGTCATCTTGGTGCCGGGGCTCGGTCTGTTCGCGCTCGGCAAATCGGCCAAGGACGCAGCGGTCGCCGCCGACCTTGCTGAAACCACGATCAAGGTGATTACGGACGCCGAGGCCGTGGGACGCTTCGATACGATCGAAGAGGCCGACCTGTTCGACATCGAATATTGGTCGCTGGAGCAGGCCAAACTCGGCAAGGCCCCCGAGAAACCGTTGGCCAGACATGTGGTGCTGGTGACCGGCGGCGCCGGCGCGATCGGTGCGGCGACCGGCCGTGCCTTCGTGGCTCAGGGGGCCGAGGTCGCACTGGTCGATCTGGACGGCGACGCCGCGGCCGAAATGGCGTCAGGTATCGGTGGCGTCGGGCTGGCTTGTGACGTCACCAATACACAATCGGTAGTCCGCGCTTTCGATACGGTTTGTGAAACCTACGGCGGCGTCGACATTGTGGTGTCAAACGCCGGCGCGGCTTGGCAGGGCCCGATCGGCGAGGTGTCCGACGAAGTTCTGCGCGAAAGTTTCGAGCTTAATTTTTTTGCCCATCAGACAGTCGCGCAAAACGCGGTGCGGGTGATGACGGCGCAAGGAACCGGCGGCGTATTGCTGTTCAACGCGTCCAAGCAAGCGGTGAATCCGGGGCGCGATTTCGGGCCCTACGGATTGCCGAAGGCAGCGACCCTGTTTCTGGCGCGCCAGTATGCGTTGGACTATGGCGATGTGGGCATCCGCTCGAACGCGGTAAACGCCGATCGAATTCGCAGCGGTCTATTGACCGAAGACATGATCACCGAGCGCGCGAAGGCACGCGGCTTAAGCGAGGGGGACTATATGGGTGGCAATCTACTTGGCCGCGAGGTAACCGCTGACGACGTGGCGCAAGCCTTCGTTTCATTGGCGCTGGCGCGCAAAACCACCGGCGCGACATTAACCGTGGATGGCGGCAACATCGCCGCCGCGCTGCGTTGAGGGCCGGCGCATGATTCCGCGTTATGCCCGTGCCGACATGGTGGCGATCTGGGAGCCTGAGGCTCGCTACCAAATCTGGCTCCACATCGAACGCCTTGCCTGCGAGGCGCAGGAAGAGCTTGGCGTGATCCCCAAGGGCGTGGCCAAAGCGCTCGAAGAACGCGGCAAGTTCGAGGTCGGTCGGGTCGAAGAGATCGAGCGCGACGTCAAGCACGATGTGATCGCCTTCCTCACCAATGTCGCCGAGCATGTCGGCGCCGAGGCGCGTTTTGTTCATCAGGGAATGACGTCGTCGGATGTCCTCGATACCTGCCTCGCGGTTCAGCTCAGCCGGGCCGCCGATATTCTGCTCGACGATCTCGATCAGCTTCTGTCAGCGCTCCGTCGACGCGCATACGAACACAAGACCACCGTGTGCATCGGACGCAGCCACGGCATTCATGCCGAGCCGACCACTTTCGGTCTTAAGTTGGCGCAAGCTTATGCGGAGTTCGAGCGCAACCGGGCGCGGCTGGCGGCGGCGCGCGAAGATATCGGCACCTGCGCCATCTCGGGTGCGGTCGGCACCTTCGCCAACATTGATCCGCGCGTTGAAGCTTATGTTGCCGAGAAATTAGGTCTGACGCCTGAACCCGTGTCGACCCAGGTCATTCCGCGTGATCGCCACGCCATGTTCTTCGCGACCCTTGGTGTGATCGCGTCCTCGGTTGAACGCCTGGCCACTGAAATTCGCCATTTGCAACGTACTGAGCTGCGCGAAGCAGAAGAGTATTTCACCGAGGGCCAAAAGGGCTCGTCGGCCATGCCGCACAAGCGCAATCCGGTGCTCACCGAGAATCTGACTGGTCTTGCCCGGCTGGTCAGATCGATGGTGGCGCCGGCGCTCGAAAACGTGGCGCTGTGGCACGAGCGCGACATTTCGCATTCCTCGGTCGAACGCAATATCGGCCCGGACGCCACGGTGACGCTGGATTTCTCGCTGGCGCGTATGACCGGCGTTATCGACAAGCTGGTTGTCTATCCGCAAGCGATGAAACGAAACGTCGATTTATTGGGCGGACTAATTCACTCGCAACGGGTGCTTCTCGCCCTCACCCATGCCGGGATGACCCGCGAAGACGCCTATCTCGCGGTCCAGCGCAGCGCCATGGCGATTTGGCATGTCGGCGGTGATTTCAAATCGCTTTTGGCGGCGGACGAAGAAGTGGCTTCACACCTCGATCCCACCGCCTTGGACAAGCTGTTCGATCTCGATCACCACCTGAAGCACGTCGACACGATTTTTGAACGCGTTTTTGGGCAGAAAGGCTGACGCGGGGCCCGAGGAGTCGGAATTGGCCAAACTGTATCAACGGGCTTGCCCGGCTTTTCCATTCGATGGTAGCTTTATAGGGTCAAAGAGTTGATAAGGCTGATTCCTTTATTTTTTCCGGCAGTCTCAAGGGGAGGATTACGCTGAGATGAAGAAACTTGGTATTTTCGCGGCCGCGGTTGCTGCGTTGTGCTTGGCTGGCACGACGTCGGCTTCGGCGCAAAAACTGTACTGGGCCGCTAGTGGCCAGTTCGGTCCCTTCAACATCCAGGGCTTGATTCCGACCTATCCGGACGCCCGGGACATCAAAATTCCGATCAACATGTGGATTCTCGACCACCCGATGGGTCTTGTGGTCTACGACACCGGCAATAACGTCGCGATTTCCGACGGCAACTGCGCCTCGCATTGGTCCGAAGGTTCGTGCGACTTCCTGAAGCCAAGCCAGACCCGTGATGACGTCATCGACCGGTATCTCGAGAGACTCGGGTACACCACCGATCAGGTGAAGGTTGTTATCACGTCGCATTCACATCTCGACCACATCGCCAACATCGAGATGTTCCCGAACGCCATCCACGCTCTCCAGAAGAAGGAGATCTATCAGGCGTGGTGGCCGGAGAAGTTCCAGCGGTCGAGCGGCGCGCACATCATGGCCGACTACGACCAAGCGCGCGACTTCGACTATCTGATGCTCGACGGCGACTATGATTTGTTCGGCGACGGCACCGTGATGATCTACAGCACGCCGGGGCATACCCTGGGTCACCAGTCCGTCAAGGTGAAGCTGCCGAACACCGGCACGGTGATCCTGTCGCAGGACGCGATTTGGATGGAAGAGAATCTTGACGGCCATCCGGCCGGCTTGAACTACAGCATTCTCGACTATTTCCATTCGGTCGATCGCCTGACCAAGATGCGTGATATCGAGAACGCGCCGCTCTGGTTCGGTCACAGCATCGCGCAGTACGAAACGATGGGCGAGAAGTGGTACGACTAACCCAACGCTAATACTGTAACTACGGTTCGGGGCCCCTCGCCGTTTCTGGCGGGGGGCTTTCCGTATCTGACCTAACGGACGCAAGACCTTATCGTCATGATCGTTCTCGACTCGGTCTCGAAGCGCTACGGCTCGAAAACCATCATTCACGATGTGTCTTTCAACGTGGCCAAGGACGAGATTGTTGGTTTTCTGGGCCCGAACGGCGCTGGCAAGACCACCACATTGCGCATGATCGCCGGCTTCACCACGGCGACCTCGGGCACCGTGACCGTTGCCGGTTACGATATGGCGACAGAGAATTTGGAGGCGGCGCGACGGATCGGTTATCTGCCTGAGCAGCCGCCGCTTTACGACACATTAGATGTCTCCGGCTATTTGCGCTTCGTCGCCAAGGCGAAGGGTATTGCCCGCAATGAAATTCCGGCCGAACTCGAACGCGTCACCGCTGCCTGCCATTTGGAAGCGGTGTTCAAGCGAGAGATCTTCAAATTGTCCAAGGGGTATCGTCAGCGGACAGGCCTAGCTCAAGCCTTGCTTGGCAAGCCCGACGTCTTGCTGCTGGACGAGCCGACAATCGGTCTGGACCCCAGCCAAATCCTGGAGACGCGCGAAGTTATCCGGTCGTTCGGGTCGTCGCACACGGTGTTGTTGAGCACCCATATTCTGCCTGAAGTGACACTGATCTGTCAGCGCGTTGCGATCATCAACAATGGTCGTTTGCTGGCGATCGACACGCCCCACGGGCTACAGGCCGCGGTCGAGAAAACCAACATTGTTTCCCTGCAGACAACCGCGCCGGCGGGGCCGTTGCGCGAAGAACTCATGTCGGTTGACGGCGTTGATGCGCTGTCGATCGAACCGGTCTCCGGCCAAGACGGCCTTTCCTCGGTCACCTGCAAGGTGGATCCACGCGACGGGATCGAAGCGGCGATCGCGCGCGCCGTAACGAAGAGCTGGGACCTTTACCGGCTTGAGCGCCAACAGCCGACGCTTGAGAACATCTTTTTGCACTATGTGCGCGAGACCAAGGTCGACGAGGTCGCGGCATGAATGGCGTGATGGCGGTCTACCAGAAAGAGCTCCGGCACTATTTCCGGTCGCCGATTGCCTATTACGTGGTCGCCGTGTTCCTGATCGGAACCGGTTACTTCTATACCTATAATGTGTTCCTCTCCAGCACCGCCACGATGGACGCGACGTTCCAGAACATGGGCATCCTTCTGACGGTGGTGGCGCCGGCGATTTCGATGCGACTGTTCGCCGGCGAATGGAGCGGCCAAACCATGGAACTGTTGGCGACGCTTCCGCTCAGGCCGTGGGAAGTCGTCATCGGCAAATATCTCGGCGCTGTCACCATGCTGCTGCTGATGACCGTGGGCACCGTAATCGACTTGGTGCCGATGTATATGTTCGCCGAACCGGAGACCACGACGATTATTTCCGGGTATGTCGGCTTCTTCCTGATGGGCATGGCGTGCCTTGCGCTCGGCCAGTTCTTTTCGGTGTTGACGCAAAATCAGATCGTTGCAGCCCTGATTACCGTCGCCGTGTTGCTGGGTTTCTGGTTTGTCGGCAATTTGCAGACTTTCCAATCATCGGTTTTCCTTTGGAACCTGGTTGGGTATCTGTCGTTTTCCGCTCATTTTGCTGATTTTATTCAAGGGCTTGTGACCGCCGAGTCGGTTGTCTTTTACCTGGTGATTGCGGGCATTGCGCTGACCCTTAACGCCGGCTACCTGCAGTGGAGGCGGTGAGATGGACCGGTCGCTCCGCTCAGGGATGATCCTGCTCGCCGGCATCGCCTTGTTGGCGGCGGCGCTGGTCCTGAAGTTCATCTTTTATGAGACCCTGGTCGTCACGGCGGTTTCGGCCGTGGCCGGCGCGTTGCTGATCTTGTGGGGCGGTCTTGGGTTGCGCGCTGAGCTCGGCTCGATGGTACGCCGGCGTCGGGTCGAGATCGCGCTTTATACCTTAGGCGTGGTCGGTGTGATCATCGCGATCGGCTACCTGTCGGTGCGCTATCCCGTGCGCATCGACCTGACACAGGCCGGCCTGCACTCTCTGTCGGAAGACACCATTTCAGTCTTGGAACGCCTCGACCAGCCGGTACACGTGGTTTTCTTCCACAACCACCTGATGGAGAAAACGGTCAATCTGTATAGCTTGATCGCGGCACAGACCGAAAAGATCACGATCGAGTTTCAGGACCCAACGCTCAACCCCGCGCAAGCGCGCATGCTCAATGTTCGGTTCCCGGGCACAGCGGTCATGACCAGCGACGACCGCCGCATCGACGTCAATGGCGACCTTGAAGCCGATATCATCAACGGCATATTGCGCGTCTCCCAGGGCGCGACACAGCACGCCTGTTTCATTGAAGGGCATAACGAGGCGGATCCGTTTAGCAAGGAGGCGCACGACCACTTGGAGGCCGCGGCGGGTCACTCGCACGGCACCGGCGTTCAATACGTGCTCCACGAAACACACGGCCTTGCGAAGGCTCGCAAGGGTCTTGAGGAACTGAATTACACCGCTGAAAAGATCTCACTTCTGCAAGGGGGGGAGGATCTGTTGTCAGGATGCGCGGTGGTCATCGTGCCGGGCCCGCGATCGCCCTTTCTGCCCCGCGAGGTCGAGATGCTTCGCGCTTATCTGGCCGGCGGCGGCAATGCGCTGTTCATGCTCGAACCGTTTACGGAAACCGGGCTTGAGCCAGTGCTTGGCGACTACGGCGTCAAGCTCGATGACACCATGGTCATCGACCCGTCGCATCACTTCGCAGCGGATCCTTCTTCGCCTGCGGTTACCGATTACAATTATCATCAAACGACGCGCGACCTTCCCCTCACCTTTTTCCCGGGTGTCCGGTCCCTGTCGCCGGCTGCGCGGGTGGCCGGCGCCGCTGTGACGCCGGTGATTAGCTCGTCCGTCAACAGCTTCGGCGAGACGTCGCTCGACCGCGCCGAGCGCGACGACGAAAGCGACATTCCGGGCCCGTTAACCTTGATGGTTGCGATCAACAAACGCCCAGCGACGGAGGAAGAGGTGGAGGTCGTCGCTAATCTCGTGCGCCCTGAGCAGCAGGAGAATGGCGCAGACGATTCCCGCTTCGTGGCCACCGCGCCGTCACGTGTGGTGGTCATTGGCGACGCCGATTTCGCCACCAACTCCTTTTTCCATATCCTCGGCAACGGCAATCTTTTCCTCAATACGGTCAACTATTTGGCGGCCCAGGAAAACCTGATCGGCATCGAGCCGCACACCCGCGAACTGCCCGAGATCAATTTCACCAACCGCCAAATGAAGGCGACCTTCTTCTTGGCCGTGTTCTTGTTCCCCATCCTGCTGGGCCTGATCGGGACGGCGGTGTGGTGGCGGCAACGGTGAGCACACAAAGAAAACGATTTCGCGCGCTCATCATCTGGCTGCTGTTGCTGGTTGTGGTCGGCGGTATCGTCGGCTTGGAGCAGAGTGGCCTGCTCGATCCGCAAGTGCCTGTTGACGAGCATGGTCACGTGGCGAATGCCCCCAAGATGCTTCTGCCGACGACAGTCGAGCAGATTAGCGTTGTTGAGGTGTCCGACGCGAATGATGCAGTGCATCGTTTCGAGCGTAATGACGACGGTGCGTGGTTCTACCACACCCACGAAAGTGCAGAGGCCGCGGAACGGCCACATCAGCATACCGTGGATCCGGCCCAATCTGGCCTGATCGGGCAAGCGTTGGAGGTATTGGGTCGGACGCGAATTGCGCGCAACGTCGGCACCGGTGCGCAGGGCGAAGATTACGGTGTCACCGCGCCGATCATGGTCATTGCGGTCTATGGAGAGGACCAGAACCGTCCCCTCGCCCGCTACATGGTTGGCGATCTGGAGCCCGATGAGTTTCGCCGGTACGTGTTGATCTTTGGCGCCTTTTCGATCGTCACCATCCCGGACTATCAAGTCGAGAATTTGAGCCAGTTGATCGCCGCGGTCAGCGCCGATCAGCAGTAGCGCACCGGCATAATGTCGCTAACAGCCGGGGGCGAGGTCATATTCGGGAGACCAAGGTGAGCGCGAAACGGCGTCGTCCCGGTCTGATTGTTGTGTGGGTCTTATTTGGCTTGCTGGCCGGTGGGATTGTGTTGCTGGAAGGTCTGGACCTGATGGCCCCGCCGAATGAACCTGTGGTGGACGCGCGGCTATTCCAGTTCACCGAGGCGGATCTTGGCGGCATCCAGGTCGTATATGATCGGCAAATTGCGTCGCTGATGCGGGGACCGGACGGCCTCTGGTACCAGCATGATGATAGCCATACCCACACCGGAGGCGCCGCGGCGCCCGCCGCTTCGGGGACCGATCCCGAACATGTCCCGGACCCAGCGCAGTCGGCAACGATCGCGCAGGAACTCGCGCGAGCCGCCGCCATCGTGGTAGACCGCCAGGGGCTCGATGAGTCGGACCTTGATGCCTACGGCCTGACCCGATCGGAAACCATGGTCGCCTTTTACGGTCGCGGTACCGACGGTGCCGACAATTCAGAACCGATGGACGTGCTGCGCATCGGAAATTTCGAGCCCAATGCGAGCGTCTATTACGCCCGGCTGGACGGCGATCGGGACATCGTCTTGATCCACCGAGACGAATTCGACGCCTTGCTCGATGTCGTTTTTGGCCCGGGCAAGGTTCCGACACCGGGTACCGATTAGCCGCCGCCCAGATCTATTCCGCAGCGGTCGCGAGCTTGTGCGGATTACGGTTCGGGCAATCCCGGTCGCTACACCGTTCAGGGATGGTCTTGGTGCCTTCTACCATGATCGCGCCGCACGCGGAGCCGTCGTCCCGAGAGTAAGTGCAGTTACGACCGGTCGGCCGGCTGGTTACCTGGAACTTGCATTTCGGCCGCACGTCCGCATCGCATTTGTATACCGGCCCGAAGCGCCCGCGTGCGGGTACCAATTTCCCATCGCCGCATATCGGACATGTCACGTCGGTCGCGGTCAGCGCTTGGTACGCGCAGTCCGCGCCCTGGGCTTTCTTGCTGGCCATTTGCTCCTCCAATGTCTCCGCTTGGGGATACGACCTCAGCGGTTGTGCAGCGCGATCCGATTGCCTTCGGTATCGGAAAATTGCGCTATGGATCCGTAAGGGCCGATATCGGTTTTTGGCATCAGCACCTGGCCGCCGGCGTTCGCAACCTTGTCGAGCATGGTCGACAAATCGCCGCCATTGCCGAAATAAATCAGCGACCCTGTCGCGCTCGGCTGATTGTGCGCGGTTTCAACGAGCGCGCCCGCCGGCATTCCATCCGCGCCCGGAATTGCCTTCATTTTCGTGTCGGGCATGTCCATCGGTATGAGCGCGACGCCGAGAACCGATTCATAGAATTTGCCCGCGCGGTCGATATCCGAAACCGGGATCTCGAACCAGTTGATCGTAATTGCATTGCCGGACATATCTGCCTCCCATTGAATTTGCAGTGCCGGTCAACCTGCATGGCCAAACCGGTCACCTAATAGACGATTCAAATTCGTGAATAGGGACAGGTGCCCTTACAAATTCGCGACACTGATCCGAGTCATCCGCCGGTGTAGTCGTGCGAGCATTCAGCGATACGACGACGCAGAAACTGCTTTTCCGGTCTGCTCCGCGCCAAAGCCAGGGCGTCGCGATAGTGCTTTTCCGCGTCCTGTTCGCGCCCCGCACGCCTGTGGAAATCAGCCATCAAGGCCGGCAGAAGGTGGTCGTCCCGCAGCTTACCTTCGGTCTCAAGCGCCGTGAGTAGTTCGATTGCCGGTTCGGCGCCCCGCGTCATCATGACCGCCACGGATCGGTTGAGAGCGACCATCGGAGAACCGTCGATCGACAGCAGATCATCGTAGAGCTCAAGAATTCGCGGCCAATCCGTGTCTTCAAACGACGGAGCCAGCGCATGGCACGCGGCGATCGCCGCCTGCAGATGATACGGCGAGCGCTCAACACTACGCATCGACGCCTCGAGATGGCCGATGCCGGTTCGGACAAGGCTTTGATCCCATTGGGATCGATCCTGCTCGGCGATGGTCAACAAGCGTCCGGCGGCATCCGTGCGCGACCCAAGACGTGAAGCTTGCAGATACATCAGCGCGGCCAGCGCATGAATCTTACCGGGATCGTGCGGCCGGCTGCGCAGGATCAGCTCGACCACGCGGATCGCCTCGCGGCACAGCTCGGCGCGAACAAGACTATCGCCGCCATGAGCCAAGTAGCCTTCGTTGAAAAGGAGGTAGACGGCGGCGTTCACCGCCTCCAGCCGTGCCATCAAATCGTTGCCGTCGGGGATCGCGAATTGCAAATCCTTGTCGCGAATGGTCTGGCGTGCCCGCGTGAGTGTCTTGGTGATAGCGGCATCGCCCATGTGCAGGGCGCGAGCAATCTCGCCAACACCGAAGCCGCAGATGTTTCGCAAAGTGAGTGAAATTTGCGCCCGCTCGCTCAGTGAGGGATGACAGCAGATCAACATCATCTTCAACACATCGTCGTCGAGCGGCCCGCCAAGTTCCGCGGTCTCCAGGGTCTCGTCGGCGCCGTCGTAATAGTGCCGGCGTATCGCATCCGACTTGCGTTCGAACGAGGTATCGCGACGGAGCGCGTCGATGAATGAATTGTGGGCGACGCGTCTGAGCCAGGCCCCAGGATTGTCTGGCGCGCCATCGATCGGCCACGTCTCCGCCGCCTTGATCATGGCGTCTTGAACACAACTTTCGATCAGGTCGAGATAGGCTGGACTGAACCGTCGGGTTAGCGCGCCGACGACCACCCGCCAGTGATCGCGAAAAACCCCGTCGAGTCCGCTGCGCGTCGAGCTGATACCGCCTTTTGGTCGCTCTGCTTTCATGATCCGTTGGCGCGTATGGGGTCCCCTACCCGCCGTTTGACGACGAACCGCCGGCCATCACCCGCACTTCCACGGAACCGCCGTAGGTCAGGATCGGGCAGCGCTTCGCGGCTTCCGTCGCGTCATCGATGGTGTCGGCGCGGATCTGATAGTAGCCGGCGATCGCCTCCTTTGCTTCGGCGTAGGGGCCGTCGATGACCACGTCACCGGCCCGGCCGCGCACGGTCACGCCGCGGTCGGCGGTGAGTTTGCCGGCGCCGACAAACCGGTCATCGGCCTCCAGCAACCGGTTCCACGTCATGAAATTATCGATCACGCCTTGCAGCTCTTGCGGCGAAAATTTTTCCCAGCGCTCCTCGTGATCGCGCAGGATCAACAAATAATCCGGCATGGTCGTTCCCACCTTTTGTCAGTTTGCGAGACCTTCATAGAGTTAACGAACAAGCTCCCGCGAAATCGGACAATCAGCGCAAGTGTGTTCGCCAAACATCCTCGAGCACAAGCCCTGCCACACGGTTCCTGATAGGCTTCAAAAATCCAAGAAACGGTGGGGCAAAAACGTATGGCCGCTTCAATCGACGACGTTCTCGCTTTTTGGCTGGAAGAGACGACCGCCGAACAGCGTTTTATGAAAGATCCGGAGTTCGATCAGCGCGTGCGCGACAGGCTTGGCGACGCGCATGATTTGGCAGTCGCCGGCGCGCTCGACGACTGGCGCTCCTCCGCCCGCGGCTGTCTGGCGCTGTGCATCTTGCTCGACCAGGCGCCGCGCAACATGTTCCGCGATACGCCGCGGGCGTTCGCGACCGATCCTCAGGCTCGCGCGGTTGCCCGATACGCAATTGGTCAAGGGTTTGACCGCGGCGCCGAATTCGACGACGCAGTGCGCTTGTTCTTTTACATGCCCTTCATGCACAGCGAAGACATTGGCGACCAGGATACCTGCGTAAACCTCATATCGGAGCGCATCGCGGCCAAAAATCGCGGCGGCTATGCCGAGCGCCACCGCGACATCGTCGCCCGCTTCGGTCGCTTCCCGCACCGCAACGACATACTCGGGCGTGACCATACGCCGGAGGAGATCGAATTCCTTTCACAGGATGGTTCGTCGTTCTAGACCCGGCGTAGGATGCCAAATGTCTGTTATCGGTAACGGCTTTTTAAGCCGGCCGGCGCAGAATACTGGCATGAAGCATTTGATCGCCCTCTCCGTCGGATTGTTTCTCGTCGGATGGCCAACAGCCCATTCGCAAGCGGCAACGTTAGTCGAGACCTCGGTTGGCGGGGTGTCGGTCTGGCTGGTCGACGATCCGCGCAACGAGCGCGTGTTGATCGCCAGTCACGGCGGCAGCAAGCTGATCGATCTGCGCAGCCGCATCGTCTACATGATCGCGCCGGATGGCACGGCGCAAAAAGTTCATGTCGACGCTTTCCGCAAGGTGCGCGCCGAGGTCCCACCCTTCGAAATCGAAAAGCTTGGGCCGGGTCCTCGGGTCGCCGAATACGCAACCACCCGCTTTCGATTATCGGTAGGCGGGCAAACCTGTTCGGTGATCGACGCCAATTTGAGCCTGATGGAGCCGCTCAAACATGCGATGCGAGCAGTGGAATTGCTCGATCTCATCGATACCGCCTTGCAGGGCGAAAACCGGCCGCTTTGCGAGCGCATCCCATTTCGAGAATATGCGCGAATTGGCTGGGGTCTGAGGGTCGCCGACTCGGACTCGCCGGTGATCGAAACGATCGCGGTGATCAGAGATTACGCGCCGAATCCAGAAGAATTGGCGCTGCCGCTCGTCGCGACCGATATGACGGATCTGTTGAAGAACGGTGGCGTCGGCGGCCAGAGGCGAGACCCCTAGCCGACGCTCGCCGCCAAGTCCGGGCTTTCTACTCGTTCATGATCTGCGACTGTGCTTCGGGCCAAAGCCGGTCCATTTCCAGGCGAATCTTGTGGGCATCATCGCTAAGGCCCTTTTCCTGAAAGTCTGCTAGGACCTTTTCGAGTACGTCTTCATCACCCGGTTTCTCAAAATCGGCGAGCACCACTTCTTTGGCGTAAGCCTCCGCCGCATCACCTTCTATGCCGAGCTTTTCAGCCGCCCACAGACCGAGCAGCTTGTTGCGCCGCGCGTTGGTCTTGAAGCGAAGCTCTTCGTCGTGCTCGAACTTATTTTCCGCGCTGCGCTCACGGTTATCAAACGTGGTCATTGCCGCCTCGTGCCTGGTTAATTATTGGTCCCATGGCCCCAATATATTGGGATGCCATCCGCGTCTTACTACCGTCTCCGCTCTTAAAAGCAAGCTTCGCCGGTCGGCGTCATCAAATAGATCAATATCCGTGACCTTTGGTATAAGGCGGCATGTGCACACTGGTTCTCTTGCGCCGCCCCGGAAATGACTGGCCGGTTATCGTCGGCGCCAACCGCGATGAAATGGTGGATCGCCCGTGGCGCGGACCGGACCGCCATTGGCCCGACCGGGACGAGGTGGTCGCCGGGCAGGACCTAGAGGCCGGCGGAACCTGGCTCGGTCTCAACGACCATGGCGTGGTCGCCGGCATCCTCAACCGCCCCGGAGCCCTTGGCCCCGCACCCGGCAAACGGTCGCGTGGTGAGCTGGTGCTAGAGGCGCTGGACCACGCCGACGCCGCCGATGCGGCAAGGGCGCTGGCCGATATTGACGGCCGCGCTTACCGGCCGTTTAACTTGGTCATCGCCGACAATCGCGATGCGTTCTGGCTCACATTGAGAGCGGAGGGCGGCAGCGTGGAAATGCATCCCATCGCCGAAGGATTGTCGATGATTACGGCCAATGACCTGAATGACCCGGAGACGCCGCGGATTCGCGGTTTTCTGCCGAAATTCCGCGAATGCCCGCCGCCCGACCCCGCTTCGGGCGATTGGAGTGACTGGCAGGACCTGCTCGCGGACACCAGTTCGGCACCGGGTGATGGGCCGGCCGGCGCCATGACCATTGAAACCGAGGTTGGTTTCGGCACCGTATCGAGTTCGTTGATTGCGCTCCCGGCAATCACGCTTCCGGACGCGCCGGCGCATTGGCTATTTGCCGCCGGCCCACCCAACCAGACGCCCTACCAGCCAGTGCCGGCGGTGAAACGCCAAACCGCCGGTGCCAACGGCGGGTCGTGAGGGCTGGAACCTCGAGATTTTTCAACGCCGGCGCCGATCCAACGTCGAGGGCCGGGCAAATGCCTGAAGACCTCGGCAAGTCAACCAATTGCCCGCAACTCCTTCGACAAAATCATGAAATTTGAAATATAGAAAAATTATTTAAATACAAATAGTTATGTGATTTCTCTGACAATCTGTAGAGGGTATGTGAATTTTCCGCATAATCCCTCAAGTGGGGGCCGCGCCCCATTGTGCGGCACTGGGATATCGACTATGTAAGGAGCTACAAAGCGGCCTTCCCCCGGCTAACGGAAGGCCGTTTTTGGTCTTCGGGCAGTCGCCCTAAAATGGTGTAAAATGTCCCGCCGTAGACAAGTTTATGAAGGCAAGGCAAAGGTCCTGTTCGAGGGCCCGGAGCCCGGCACGCTCGTCCAGTATTTCAAGGACGATGCGACCGCTTTCAACAACAAGAAACACGGCATCATCACCGGCAAGGGCGTGCTCAATAACCGCATTTCCGAATATCTGATGATGCGGTTGTCGGATATCGGCATTCCAACGCACTTTGTCCGCCGGCTCAACATGCGCGAGCAGTTGATCAAGGAGGTGGAGATCATCCCGATCGAGGTGGTGATCCGCAATGTTGCGGCCGGATCGTTCACCAAGCGATTTGGCGTCACCGAGGGCACGGGTTTGCCGCGGTCGATCGTCGAATACTATTACAAGTCCGACGAACTCGACGACCCGATGGTCTCCGAGGAACACATCACCGCGTTCGGCTGGGCGACGCCGCAGGAGCTCGACGAAATGTTGTCGATGTCGCTGCGGGTCAACGATTTCCTGACCGGACTGTTCTTCGCGCTCGGCATCAGGCTGGTCGATTTCAAACTCGAATATGGCCGCTTGTTCGAAGGCGAGGACATGCGCATCGTGCTCGCCGACGAGATCAGTCCGGACAATTGCCGGCTGTGGGATACCAAGACCAACGAGAAACTCGACAAGGACCGGTTCCGTCGTGATCTCGACCGGGTCGAGGAGGGCTACCAGGAGGTTGCCCGCCGGCTCGGCATATTGCCCGAGAGCGGTCCGCGCGATCTGCAAGGGCCCGACACAATCCAATGAATCCGATACGCGCAAATGACTAGAAAAAAGTCCGTTTCCGGTCGGTGAAGGCGAAAGTCCACATCACCCTCAAGCCCGGGGTTCTCGACCCGCAAGGCAAGGCGATCGAGCACGCACTGGGCAATCTGGGCTTTGGCGGGGTCAATGACGTGCGCCAGGGTAAATATATCGAGCTCGAAATTGCCGAGACCGACACCGAGAAGGCACACGCCACGGTTGACGCGATGTGCGCCAAACTGCTCGCCAATACTGTTATCGAAAATTACGCCATCGAGATCGAGTGACCGCTCCGTTGCTTGCGCCATTGATTGATCGGAACCCGTCGTGGACGCGGCGGTAATCGTCTTTCCCGGCTCGAACTGTGACCGCGACGTCGCGGTTGCGCTCGAGGCAGCGACCGGCACGCCGCCGGCGATGATCTGGCACCGCGAAACCGAACTGCCGGAGCTCGACTTGATCATTCTGCCGGGTGGTTTCTCATACGGCGATTATCTCCGCGCCGGGGCGATGGCGGCTCAATCTCCAGTGATGCGTGAGGTGGTTTCTCGCGCCCGTGACGGCGTCGCCGTGCTCGGCATCTGCAACGGCTTTCAGATGCTCACCGAATGCGGCTTGTTGCCCGGGGTTCTGATGCGCAACCGAGATTTGCGTTTTCTGTGCCGCGACGTGGCGCTGAAGGTGGAAGTCGCCGACACTGCCTTTACCAGCGCCTACGAGGACAACGAGACCGTCACCATGCCGATCGCCCATAATGACGGCAATTATTTCGCTGATGATGACACCCTTGCGGCGCTTGAAGGCGAGGGCCGCGTCGCATTCCGCTACACCAGCGCCGAAGCCGACGATGCGCCCGACAATGGCCACGCACCCAATGGCGCGCGTCATGACATCGCTGGCATTGTCGATCCGGGCGGCCGCGTGCTGGGCATGATGCCGCATCCCGAACGCGCGATCGAACCGGCGCTCGGCGGCAGCGACGGTGCCCGCCTGTTCAGCGGTCTGGCGGCGGCACTTTAGGGCGGCGCGCACATGAGCCAGAACGCCCTCGCCGCCGATGTGACGCCGGAAATCGCCATCGAGCACGGCCTAACCGCCGACGAGTATGACGACATCGTGCGCCACCTCGGCCGCGTGCCGAACCTGACCGAGCTCGGTATTTTTTCGGCCATGTGGAACGAGCACTGCTCGTACAAATCGTCGCGCAAATGGCTCGCGACCCTGCCGACCGAAGCGCCGTGGGTGATTCAAGGACCCGGCGAAAACGCCGGCGTGATCGATATCGGCGACGGTCAGGCGGCCATTTTCAAAATGGAGAGCCACAACCACCCGTCCTACATCGAGCCCTATCAGGGCGCGGCGACCGGCGTCGGTGGGATATTGCGAGACGTGTTCACCATGGGCGCGCGGCCAGTGGCCAATCTCAATTGCCTGCGCTTCGGCAGTCCCGAGCACCCGAAGACCAAGCATTTGGTCGCCGGCGTCGTCAGTGGCATTGGCGGCTACGGCAACTGCATCGGCGTCCCCACGGTTGGTGGCGAATGCAGCTTTGATGCCCGCTATGACGGCAACATTCTGGTCAACGCCATGACCGTCGGCGTGGCCGATACGGACAAAATTTTCTACGCCACCGCCAGCGGCATCGGCAATCCGGTGGTTTATGTCGGTTCCAAGACCGGGCGGGACGGCATCCACGGCGCGTCGATGGCGTCGGCCGCTTTTGATGACGACACCGAAGAGAAGCGACCGACCGTGCAGGTCGGTGACCCGTTTACCGAAAAGCTTCTGGTCGAAGCGTGCCTCGAACTAATGGCCACCGATGCGATTATCGGCATTCAGGACATGGGCGCGGCCGGACTGACCTCATCATCGGTCGAAATGGCGTCCAAGGGTCGTGCCGGTATCGAGCTCGACCTCGATCATGTTCCGGTGCGGGAGACGGGCATGACACCCTACGAAATCATGCTGTCGGAAAGCCAAGAGCGCATGTTGATGGTGCTGCGTCCCGGCGCCGAGGATCGCGCACGAGCGGTGTTCGAGAAATGGGAACTCGATTTCTCCGTCATCGGCCAAGTCACCGATACTGAACATCTGGTGTTGCGCTGGCACGGTGAGGTGGTCGCTGATATGCCGGTTGAGCCGCTGGCCGAGGGCGTGAAGTATGATCGTCCGTGGCAAGACCCGCCGGCGCCGGAGGCTTTGCCGACCTTACCCGCCAAGCCGCATCGTGAAGCCTTACTCGAGCTGCTAGCGGGGCCCGACCTTGGATCGCGCCTTTGGGTCTGGGATCAATACGATCACATGGTGATGGCCGATACCGTGCAGCGCCCGGGCGGCGACGCGGCGGTGGTTCGCGTGCATGGCACAAAAAAGGGCCTGGCCATGACCGCCGACTGCACGCCGCGCTACTGTGAGGCAGATCCCGCGATGGGCGGTCGACAAGCCGTCGCCGAAGCCTGGCGCAATCTGACCGCGGCGGGCGCGCGACCGTTGGCCATCACAGACTGTCTCAATTTCGGGAACCCAGAGCGCCCGCACGTTATGGGCCAGTTCGTCCGCGCGCTCCAAGGCATGGCCGAGGCTTGCCGCGCCCTCGCCTTTCCGGTCGTGTCGGGCAACGTCTCGTTCTACAACGAGACCGAGCGGCGCAACATTCCGCCGACGCCCCAGGTCGGCGGCGTTGGCTTGATCGACGATATCGCCGCCATGGCAACCCCGGCTCTACCCGGCCCGAATCAGGCGTTAATCCTAATCGGTGAAACCGAGGGGCACCTCGGGCAATCGCTTTATGCTCGGCTGCTGCTTGGCGAGGATCGGGGCGCGCCACCATCCGTCGACCTAGACCGCGAAATCAGAAACGGCGACTTCGTTCGTAATATGATCGCTTCGCGACGAATCAAATGCTGCCATGACGTTTCCGACGGCGGGCTCTATGTCGCTGTCGCCGAAATGGCGATGGCTGGTGACGTTGGCGCCGAATTGACCGTGGACGATTCCGCCGGCACCTTATTCGGCGAGGACCAAGCGCGATATGTGCTGGCGGTGCCGGAGTCCGAGGCCGATAGCGTCGTCGACGCCGCCAAGGCGGCGGGCGTCCCGGCGGCGGTGATTGGCCGGACCGGCGGGGCCACATTGACTCGAAACGGCGCCGATGCCATATCGGTGGGCGAGTTGCGGGCGGCGCATCAGAGCTGGCTGCCCGCGTTCATGAACGGGGTCGGCGACTGATGGCGATGGATGCGACCGAGATTGAGCGGCTGATCCGCGACGGTATTCCGGACGCCGATGTGCGGCTGGAAGACATGCGCGGCGACGGTGACCACTATGCCGCTCACGTCACGTCAGCGGCGTTTAAGGGCAAAACGCGTGTCCAGCAGCACCAGATGGTCTATCAGGCGTTGCAAGGTAATATGGGCGACGCCCTGCATGCACTGGCGATCCAGACCGCCGTGCCCGAGGACGCCTAAGCCAAGGCCGCCGGATAACATTCGAGAGCGCGAGGAGTAGTCTAAGATGTCCACGATCCAGACCCACCCGGCCCATGACCGGATTCAAACCGAAATCGGCTCTCATCCCGTGGTGCTATTCATGAAAGGCACGCCGATTTTCCCGCAATGCGGTTTCTCGGCCCTGGTGGTTCAGGTGTTGAGCCATATGGGCGTGAAATTCAAAAGTGTCGACGTTCTGACCGAGCCTGACATTCGCGAAGGCATCAAGCAGTTCAGCAACTGGCCGACCATTCCGCAGCTCTACGTGAAGAATGAATTTGTCGGCGGCGCGGATATCATCCGCGAAATGTACGAATCCGGTGAACTCACGGAATTGCTCGCCAACAACGGCGTCGAGACCAACCCAGCCTAGGCACGTCACATATCGTTTGGGAAAAGGAGCCGCTCCCTCAGGAACGGCTCCTTTTTGTTAGACACGTTGGTCCCGCCTTAGGGCCTGTTTCAGCCGCACTTATCGTCGATCTCGCACCAGCAAGCTTCCGTGGTGCACACCATGACGCAGCCGCCGATGCACAACGGGTACTGGTAGGTCAGGTCGCCGGCCTCCTTGACCGAGCCACTAACGCGGTCTTCCTTTTCCACGGTGCATGATGGGTCGCTCATGCACTGTGTCACGCTCTCAAACTGGTCTATTGGATAGTCGTCCGCGGCCATCGCGCCCCAAGCCCAGATTGAGGCCATCGCCGCCACCGCGATCACGCGTAAGATCATGTTTTCCTCCCTGTTGCCGCCGTTCTTGTTGCGCTCAAATCTTGGACGGCGTCTTTCTCTGGGATTATGCGGCAGCCTTTTGCGAGCTACAAGGCGTAGCACCTTTCTCGCCCTCGCGGTCGCGCCGAGGCATAATGCTGCGCGAATTACGAATTGATGAACGCTGGAGGGCGAAACTGTATGGCGGACGGAGAATTTAAGGGGCGAGTAGCGTTAGTGACTGGCGGCTCGCGCGGCATCGGCCGGGCGGTTTGCGTTCGCTTGGCGCGCGAAGGCGCTAAGGTGGCGGTGAACTACGCCGGGAATCAAGCCGCGGCCGAAGAGACCGTTAAGCTCGTCGCCGCAGAGGGCGCGCACGCTATCGCGGTGCAAGCCGATGTCTCGGTGCCCGAGCAAGTTGACGCGATGGTCGCGAAGGTCGAGGCGGACCTCGGGCCGGTTGACCTGATGGTTGCCAATGCTGGCATTGGCGACGCGGTGCCCCATGACCAGCTCGACTTCGCGGCCTGGCGGCGGACCATGGCCACCAACGTTGATGGCGTGTTCCTGTCGATTGCGGCGGTAAAGGAAGGCATGATCGCGCGGAAATATGGCCGCATCGTGTGTGTCGCCTCGATCGCCGGGTTGTTCGCCCGCCCGATGATGATCGACTACGCGGTTTCCAAGGCGGCGGTGATCGCGATTGCGCGTAATTTTGCGCCGGCCCTGGCGCCCGACGTGCGTATCAACGCCGTCGCCCCCGGCCTCACCGACACGGACATGGTCGCGTCTGCGGATCCGGCTTGGCGTCAAGCGATAATCGATGAGACCCCGCTGAAACGTATGGCGGTCCCCGAAGAGATCGCCGAAATGGTCCTGTTCCAACTCTCCGACCGGTCAAGCTTCACCACCGGCCAAACCATGGTCGCCAGCGGCGGCCGTGTGATGCTGCCGTAGTTTTCGGATATCCCGCCCCGACGAAACCCCTAGGAGGACTCAATCCGTTCGTAAACTAAAAACTTTGGCGTGCGCCCGGACGCTCGATAACGGGACCATGCCGCGACGAAGTCGGGGTCGCGCAGAAGCCACTCCAGAATGTCGAATCCTTCGGGTAATCCTTGCGCCTGGTAGGTATTTCCGGGAACAAAAATAATCGACGGCTTGTTTCGCTTTATGTCGCTGACGAGATGGCTGCGCATGCTAGCCTCCCATCTCGCCATGGTTTGATCTCGCTCCCCTGCCCGGTCATTCGTGGCAATTTGGGGCAGATAGCCCAGACCCGGAAAACGAGAAGCCCATCGCCGCTTTTCCTCAAGCACGAGCGGAAATCCGGGGAATAGGCCAGTCGATAAAACGAGGATGGCACCCGTCGTATTTTGAACTCGACCACTCATCGCTTCCAGGTCGGTACGATCGGGAAGCCGGGCGATGTTGTACACAAGAAAGCCGAGCAACACTGAGGCGACCAGCGCCGGCGCAGCATATCGCGCTTTGCGCCAATCCGCGTAGTCCCAGCTTGCGAGTGCGGCACAAAAAAGTAGAAAAATAAAGAAAATCAATGGATAGGAATGATAAAGCCAGCCTTTTCTTTGAAGTACATAAATAAATAATGATCCCAATATAGAAAACATCAAAATTCTAAATATTGATGGTGTTACATGAGAATTTCGCCTACACAATAAGTAAACCAATGAAAATAAAATCGTAATAATGATTAGCCATGCCACCATCAAAATTGGCTCATTATATGCCCCATATGTGCTTAAGGCGGCGGGCACAATCTGGCCGGCCCATTCCGGATAAACGACTAGCACGTAAACCGTAAGTGCCGTCACCGTCGCCAGGAGCGAAAGGTTTTCTGCGCGCAACAGCTTGTGTTGGCGCTGCAGCAGCAACATCGCTTCCATTACTGCGGGAACCAGCACGAAATGCGGTTTCACTCCGATTGAAAGGCCAGCCAACACACCACTGATAACGGCGAACCATGTCGGGATCGTCTGACCGGCACTCCGCGAGGCCATGGCGACCAAATACGGGGCGATCAGAATCGTGAACAGGTGCTCGCGTTGTGCAAAAAAATAACCGGGCAAATAGCAGAAGCCCGCAATCAAAATGGCGGCAATCCAAAACTTAGCGGTGTCGCCGATATTCCAGCGCAGAATTTGCACCATGCACAATGCCCAGGCGACCACCACCAACACCATAATATAGCTTGTCAGAGCCAAATCGATCGGCAGTCCGGCCCAATCCGACAACATGACGACAGGAAGTAAGATCTGGGTTGCCAGCGGAAGATTGTGATCGATCAAATCGACATATTGCGTACCGCCTTCCAAAATCAGGCGCGCGATATACAGAAAGTAAGAGACGTCGTGGTTGATCGGATAAAAAGCGCGAACCAGAAATGTTCCGCTCAGAAGACCAAGAATAATAACCGTCATCCCGGACCGTCGCGAATCTGGAGCCATTGGCACTGTCCTCGACTTGGTCGGCCCGATACCTGAATATACATTGGTTCAGGCTAATTTCTTCATTGCGGCCGTGGCGATCGGTGCCGCTTTCCAAACCTTGTCAGTGCGTAGTAATTGACGCGCGGAATCTTCGACTGCTAGAAGATTCAGACCTCCAAGAAGGGACGATTTAGCCGCCATGGACGGCCGCTCCAAAGCCGTGAGCCAGGCGTTTGCCGGTGTCGCGCACTCATATGCCCACTTGTTCGTTCTGCTGTACGCAACAGTGGTTCTGGTGCTCGAGCGCGAGTGGGGCATGAGTTACGACGCGCTGTTCGCCCTATCGATCCCGATGACCGTGCTGTTCGGTGCCGGAGCGCTGCCGGCCGGCTGGTTCGGTGACCGCTGGTCGGAGACTGGCATGTTGAGTGTTTATTTTTTCGGGCTCGGCGCTTCGACGGTCCTGACGGGATTTGCGGATAGCCCGTTGCTGCTCGCAAGCGGGCTCGCGCTGATGGGCCTGTTCGCTTCGATCTACCATCCCGTTGGCATTCCTTGGCTCGTCAAGCATGCGCCGAACCGCGGCCGGGCGCTTGGCATCAATGGCGTGTTTGGCTCGGTCGGCACAGCCGCCGCGGCGCTGTGCGCCGGTGTGTTGGCAAGCTGGTACGGTTGGCGGGCAGCATTCATTGTGCCGGGCCTTGTTTGCCTGGCGACCGGCGTGGTGTTCGTGATCACCGTGCGTCTCGGGCTGTTTGGGAGCTCGCACACGCCGAAGCGTGATGAAACCCCGGCACCGGCCAGCGATGTTCGGCGGGTGTTTCTGGTGCTCGCGGTCACCGTGATGTGCACCGGCATGATCTATCAGGTGACCTCATTCGCCATGCCGAAGATTTTCGACGAGCGGCTGACCGGCGTACTCGGTGACAGCGTGCTCGGCATTGGCGGCATGGTGACCATCGTCTATTTGCTGAGCGCCCTGAGCCAGATAGCCGGCGGCGAGTTGGCCGACCGCTACCGCCTGAAAACCATCTACATGCTGTTCCATTTTCTGCAGGTGCCGGTGCTGGTCATCGCGTTCTTGCTGGTCAGCCCCGCTCTGGTTCCGGTCTCGGCTCTGATGGTGGGCCTTAGCGTCGCTGGACAGCCGGCTGAAAACGCCCTGCTTGCACGATACGCGCCGGCGCGCTGGCATGGTCGGGTGTTCGGCGCGAAGTTCGTCCTGACGCTCGGCGTCTCCTCGATTGGCGTCGCATTGATCCCAATTGCCTATCGGCTCACGGGATCACTGGATGCCCTGTTTTTGGTGCTCGCCGGATTTGCGGTTACCGCCGGCGTGGCGGCGGCTTGCCTGCCGCGCGGTGAAGCTAGACAGACACCGTCCACCGTCGCCGCTCCCGCCGAATAGTTCCCTCAGGCATCGCTGGCGATTGCCCAACGAAAAAGGCCGCCCGAGAAAGGCGGCCTTTGTTTTCGATCGCTCCCCCGAGCCGATCGCGAACGGTCAGCGTGAGTAATACTCGATGACCAGATTGGGTTCCATCTGCACCGGATACGGAATGTCCGCGAACAACGGTTGACGCAGGAAGGTGCCTTTAAGCTTATCGAGATCGGCCTCGATATAGTCTGGCACTTCGCGTTCAGGCTGCTGCACGGTTTCGAGCACCAGCGGGTGTTCCTTGGACTTGGCGCGCACCTCGATCAAGTCGCCTTCTCGGACGCGGTAGCTGCGGATCGTCACCCGCTTGCCGTTGACCTGGATATGACCGTGGTTGACCAGCTGGCGCGCGGAAAAGACGGTCGGTGCGAAATTCATCCGATAGACCACCATGTCGAGCCGGCGCTCGAGCAATCCGACTAGATTTTCACTGGTGTCGCCACGTACCTTGACCGCTTCGTCATAGGTGCGGCGGAATTGCTTTTCCGAGATGTCGCCGTAATAGCCACGCAGCTTCTGCTTGGCCATCAGCTGCACACCATAATCCGACACCTTACGGCGACGCTGGCCGTGCTCACCGGGCCCATATTCGCGAAGGTTTACCGGGCTCTTGGGGCGACCCCATAAATTGAGGCCCAGCCTACGGTCCAGCTTGTACTTCGCCGACTTACGCTTACTCATCCGTGCTCCAATAGAAACTGCGGGCGCACCGCGTCAGGCGGCCGCCCACGAATCCGAGGCGCGTACTATACCCACGCGCCTTGTGGTGTCAAACCGTATCCCGTTCAATTCTAACCGGCACCGGCATTCGGGAAAAACACCTGCGTGTCCCTCAATCTGAAGGCGGCGATTGCACCCTGCCCGGCCGGCGACAACAGCCAATCCACGAGGCGCCCGGCATCCTCATACTTGACGTGCGGATGGCGGTCCACGTTGATCGGAATAACACCATATTGGTTGAACAAGACCGGGTCGCCCTCGACCAATATCGTGAGCTCGCCGGGATTCTCGAACGCTAGCCAAGTCGCCCGGTCAGTCAGGGTGTAAGCCTGCATCGCGCTCGCCGTATTGAGCGTCGCCCCCATGCCCGCCCCCAACTCGCGATACCAGTCTCCGCTGGCCCCGGTCGGATCGACGCCGGCTTGGCCCCATATGCCGATCTCCGCCTTGTTGGTCCCGCTATCGTCGCCACGCGACGCAAACGTCGCTTGGGTCACGGCAATCCGTCCGAATGCTCCGGCGACGGAGTCGAAGCCCGTAATCCCCGCTGGGTCCGCGCTTGGACCTACCACGATAAAATCGTTGTACATCACGTCGTAGCGCACTTTGCCGTATCCCTCCGCGACAAAGCGCTCCTCCGACGGGCGGTGATGGACCAACAAGAGGTCCGCGTCGCCATTTTGGCCCAGCCTCATGGCTTGGCCGGTGCCGACGGCGATCACCCGCACGGCGATCCCTGTCTCGGCTTCGAATTGCGGCAGCATGTGCTCGAACAAACCAGAATTTTCCGTCGAGGTGGTCGACGCAAGTGTAATGAACCGATCCGCCGCCTGACCAGGCATTGACCAGGCGGTAGCGGCAAGCGCGATCCAACAAATCGTGATCGTGCGAGTCAAAGTCACCACATTAAGCGTCCTTCCAAAAAGGCTTGCGCGGTCTCGCTTTCAGGCTTGCCAAAAAAAGCATCGGCCGGCGCCCGTTCCGCGATTTGTCCCTTGTGCAGGAAAATAATCTCATCCGCCAACCGTCGGGCTTGACCTAGATCATGGGTGGTCATGACGATCTTGCACCCGCCTTGATGCATCTCCTGGATGATCTCTTCGACCGCGCCGGTGGCGCCCGGATCGAGGCTCGCCGTCGGTTCATCGAGAAACAGGATTTCGGGGGCCAGCGCCCAGGCCCGCGCGAGTGCGAGGCGCTGCTGTTCGCCACCGGATAGGACCGTTGCCGGTCTTCGTCTCAGGTCGGTCAGCCCAGTATGCGCCAAAGCGTCGGTAATCCGTGTTTCCCGCTCGGCGACGTCAACATGATTGAGGCGCAACGCATAGGCGATGTTGGCGGCGACCGAGCGACGAAGCATCACGGGGTCCTGAAACACCATGGCCTGACGCCGGCGGCTGCGGGCGGCGTCGGACCCGCACCAGCGAACCGTCCCTTTGTCAGGCGGGATCAGGCCGTGACACAAACGCAGCAGGAGACTCTTCCCCGACCCGTTCGGACCTAGGATAACGGTCTTCGGACCACCGGTGATGTCGAGTGTGATCTGGTCGAGCAAGGCCCGGCCCGCGGCGTGCAACGAGACATTACGAAGTTCGAGCGGAAGGATGGTCATCCGATCAGCGTCTCGGCGAGCTGTGGCGCCAGGAACTCGACGCGCTCGCCGGCCGTGTGGCATTGCCGATGATCGCCGCCAGCGCGTTGACGCCGATCGCCACCAGCACAAGGATCAGGCCAAGCGCCAACGCGAGCGCCAGATTGCCCTTGCTGGTCTCGAGCGCGATGGTGGTGGTCATCACGCGGGTGACGTGAGCGATATTACCGCCGACGATGAGCACCGCGCCAACTTCGGCGCTGGCGCGGCCGAAACCGGCCATAACCACCGTGACCAGGCTAACCCTGGCATCCCACAATAGGGTGACGACCATGTCACGCGGGCAGGCGCCGAACGAACACAGCTGCTCGCGGTACACCTCGAACAAATCGCGCAGCGCGCGGTGCGACAGGGCCGCGATGATCGGCGTGATCAGCACCGCCTGCGCGATCACCATGGCGGTCGGCGTGAAGAGGAGACCGAGCGCGCCGAGGGGGCCGGATCGCGACAGGATCACATAGAGCATTAAGCCAATGAACACCGGCGGCAGGCCCATCAGCGCATTGAGCAGAACAATGGCTACGCGCCGCCCGGGAAAGCGGTAGACCGCGACGATGCCGCCAAGCGGCAATCCGATGGCGGAAGCGATGACGACCGCCGTCAAACTCACCGAGAGTGACAGCCCGACGATCTCTCCGAGCTCGGGGTCGAGCGAGACGATCAGTTGCAGCGCCAATCCAAAGGCGTTCGACAAGTCCGTCATGGCGGTTGACGATATACCAAGGAGACCGCGACGGGCTCAGGAACCGTCGGTGTTCGGGCGGGCGAATTCGACCAGGCCGGTGACCACGCCGTGCAAGGTACGCACCTCCTGCTCGGTCAGCCGCGCGCGTTGGAACAAGTTGCGCAGATTGCGCACCATGCTTGGCCGCTTTTCCGTCACACGCAGAAAACCGCAGGCGTCGAGCTCGGCCTCCAGATGCTTGAACAGGCCGTGTAGCTCGGCCTTGGTCGCCGGCCGTGAGCGGTCGGTCTTAAGCGTTTCGGATGGGGTTTCGTCAACCGCCTTGAACCACTCATAGCCAATCAGCAAGGCCGCCATGCCCAGGTTCAGCGACGAGAATCCGGGATTGCTCGGCACGCTGATCACGGCGTCGGCGAGCGCGATCGCATCATTATCGAGGCCGGTGCTCTCACGCCCCAGCAGCACTCCCGTTTGCTGCCCGGCAGCGGCGGCGGCGCGCAAATTTCGCGCGGCGGTGTCGGGTGTGGCGACGTCTTTGATCATATCGCGCGGCCGCGCGGTTGAGGCATAAACGAAGTGAAGGTCGTCGACCGCCGCCCCAACCGTTTCATGCAACGTGGCGGCGTCGAGGACCAAATCGGCGCCGGCCGCGTTGGCTATGGCGCGCGCGTTCGGCCAGCCGTCGCGCGGGCGCACCAGGCGCATGTCGGTGAGACCGAAATTGAGCATGGCCCGCGCTACCGAGCCAATATTCTCCCCGAGTTGCGGTTCGACCAGAATGATCGCAGGCGCGCTTGCGTCATATGATCGTTCCTGCAAAGGGCGGTTGGTGCCGGCCATCAGAGCTTCGCTCAGTCCGCCAATTGATCCCGCAGCAGGCGGTAGGTAATGGCGTCGTGCATGGCGTCATACGACGCGGCGATCACATTGGTCGACACTCCCACGGTCGACCAGCGTCGCCCGTCCCCGTCCTCGCTCTCGATCATTACGCGGGTCACCGCGCCGGTGCCGGCTTCGGGGGTGAGAATGCGCACCTTGTAATCGATCAGCCGCATTTCGGAGAGCGAGGGGTGGGCGCCGGACAGTGCTTTTTGCAGGCCTGACGCCAGTGCGTCGACCGGACCGTTGCCTTCGGCCACCGTCATCACCTGTTCGCCTCTGACCACCACTTTCATGGTCGCCTCCGACAGGGTCACGCGTTCGCCGCGCGCGTTGACGCGTTGTTCGTCGAGCACGCGAAATGTGGTGAGATCGAAAAATTCAGGCACCGTGCCGAGGGTGCGGCGCGCCAACAGCTCGAAACTCGCCGCCGCACCGTCATAAGCATAGCCTTGGGATTCGCGCTCCTTCACCAGCTCGACCAGCCGGCTGATCTTGGGCGACTTGGCGTCGATCTCAATGCCGAGCTCCTCGAAGCGCGCGAGAATGTTCGAGCGCCCGGCCTGATCGGACACCACCACGGTGCGCCGGTTGCCGACCGCCTCCGGCGCGATGTGTTCATAGGTGCGTGGGTCCTTGGCGATCGCCGAAACGTGAAGCCCACCTTTGTGCGCGAATGCGGATTCGCCAACATAGGGTTGGTGACGGTTGTGCGCCCGATTCAGCCGCTCGTCGATCAGATGCGCGGCATGGGTGAGATGACGCAGACCGTGCTCGGTGACGCCCGCCTTGAAGCCCATCTTGAGAACGAGATTGGGGATCACCGAGGCGAGGTCGGCATTACCACAGCGTTCGCCCAGTCCGTTGAGCGTGCCTTGGACCTGGCGGGCCCCGGCTCGCACGGCCGCAAGCGAGGAGGCAACGGCGGTGCCGCTGTCATTGTGACAATGAATGCCGATCCGATCGCCGGGAATGCGCTCGGTCACTGTGCGGACGATGGCTTCGATTTCGTGTGGCAGAGCGCCGCCATTGGTGTCGCACAATACGATCCAGCGGGCGCCGGCTCTGTCGGCGGCATCGAGACAGGCGAGCGCGAAATCCGGGTTCGCCTTGTAGCCGTCGAAGAAATGCTCGGCATCGAACATAGCCTGTTCGGCGCGGGTCCCAGCGAGCGCGATCGAGTCACCAATCATGGCGATATTCTCATCTCGGTCGATTTCGAGCGCCGCGTCGACATGGAAATCCCAAGTTTTTCCAACTAGGCAAGCAACCGGTGCTTTGGCGTTCAGGACTGCCGAAAGACCCGGATCGTTTTCGGCGCTTCGCCCTGGCCGGCGGGTCATGCCGAATGCCACCAGCTTGGCCGCGCTGAGCTTTGGCGGGGCACTGAAAATGGCATCGTCGGTCGGGTTCGCGCCCGGCCAACCGGCCTCGATATAGTCGACACCCAACTCATCCAGCGCTTTAGCGATCGCCACCTTGTCGGGCACGCCAAAATCGACCCCTTGAGTCTGCCCGCCGTCGCGCAAGGTGGTGTCGAATATGAAAACCCGGTCTGTCATCAGGCGCGCCGCCATTCGGTACTGCCGTCCGGCTTGTCCTCGAGAATGATTCCGGCCTCGGCCAGTTCGTCGCGAATCCGATCCGCTTCGGCAAAGTTGCGCGCTTTTCGTGCCTCGCCACGGCCGAGGATCAGGGCTTCGACCGCGTCCGCAGCCAAGCCATTGGCTTCCGCTCGCTCGGCTGCCGCACCTTTTAGCCACGTTTCAGGCTCATCGCCAAGAATGCCGAGCGCCGCGCCGGCCGCGACTAAAGATGACTTGGCGGCACCGCTTCCGGTCTTGTTAAGGTCCGCGGCAAGGGCGTGCAATTCGGCAATCGCCTTCGGCGTGTTCAAATCGTCGAGTAAAGCCGCTTCGATGGCGTCGGGCACGCCAACCGCGTGATCGACCGGCACGTCCGCTGTGTTGCGCAGCGCCAGATACAAGCGGTCCAGTTCCGCTTTCGACTCACGCAAGCCGGCCTTGGTCCAATCGAGCGGGTGCCGATAGTGGGTCTTGAGCATGTTGAACCGGAGCGCCTCGCCGGGAGCGTGGTCCAGTAGATCACGCACGGTGAAAAAGTTGCCGAGGCTCTTCGACATCTTTTCGCCGTTCACCACGACATAGCCATTGTGCATCCAGTAGCGTGCGAACTCTTTGCCGCCGTGGGCGCACATGCTTTGGGCGCGCTCGTTCTCGTGATGTGGAAAAATGAGATCACGGCCGCCGCCGTGAATGTCGAATGTCTCGCCAAGATAGCGTTCGCTCATCGCCGAGCATTCGATATGCCAACCGGGACGACCCCTGCCCCACGGCGAGTCCCATCCCGGCTGTTCAGCATCGGACGGCTTCCAAAGCACGAAATCCGCTGGATCTTTCTTGTAGGGTGCCACCTCAACCCGCGCGCCGGCCATCAGTTCGTCGCGGTTGCGGTTCGACAGTGCGCCATAGTCCGCCATCGACGGCACGTTGAACAGTACATGGCCCTCGGCCTCGTAAGCGTTGCCGCCGGCGACCAGCTTTTCGATCATCGCGACCATCTGGGCGATGTTATCCGTTGCGCGTGGCTCCTTGTCCGGGGCCAACGCACCAAGCGCCGCCATATCAGCGTGAAACATATCGGTGGTTCGCCTGGTCAGCGTGTCGATCGGCTCGCCGTTCTCGTGCGCCGCATTAATGATTTTGTCGTCGACGTCGGTGACGTTGCGAACGTAGGTGACCTTGGGGAAATGGCGTTTGAGCAGCCGGTACAGCACGTCGAACACCACCACCGGGCGAGCATTGCCGATATGCGCGCGGTCGTAAACGGTCGGGCCGCACACATACATTCGTACATGCGCCGGATCGACCACTTCAAACGCCTGTTTACGGCGGTTGGCGGTGTTGTAGATCTGCAAGGTCATTCGCGAGTTGTAGCCGAAGCCCGAGAGCCGGTCCATTGCCGGACGACAGGCGGCCCGCACCGCTATTCGTGGCGGATGAAGCCGTTGGTGATCGGGTAACGCCGGTCTCGGCCGAACGCGCGGCGGGTGATCTTGACCCCGGGCGGCGCCTGGCGGCGCTTGTATTCCGCGACATAAAGCAACCGACGGATCCGCCGCACCGTGTCCAGGTCGTGGCCGCGTGCGACGATCTCGTCGAGATTGTCTTCCTTCTCGACCAACCCCTGCAGGATATCGTCGAGAACCGGATAAGGCGGCAGAGAGTCCTGATCTGTCTGGTCGGGCTTGAGCTCAGCCGACGGGGGCTTGGTGATAATGTTCTCGGGAATCACGATCCCGTCGGGCCCCAGCGCACCGAGCGGCTTGTAGACATTGCGCCAGCGCGACAGGTCGAACACGGCGGTCTTGTAAACGTCCTTGAGCACCGAGTAACCGCCGCACATGTCGCCATAGAGAGTTGCGTAGCCGACCGACATTTCCGATTTGTTGCCGGTGGTGAGCAGCATCGAACCGGTCTTGTTCGACAGCGCCATCAGGATCAGACCACGGATGCGAGCCTGGATGTTCTCTTCGGTCTCGTTCGCCTCATACCCTGCGAACAAAGGCGCCAACATGTCTTCGAATGCGGCATGCGCCGGCTCGATCGGCACGGTCTCGCTCACCGCACCGAGCAGCGCGGCGCATTCGGCCGCATCGTTCAGGCTATGATCCGACGAATAGCGCGACGGCATGCGCACGCAGCGCACCGCGTCAGGCCCCAAAGCATCGACCGCGACCGCGGCCGTTAGCGCGGAGTCAATGCCGCCAGACATTCCGACAATGACGCCCGGAAACTTGTTTTTACCGACATAATCGCGCAAGCCGGTGATCAGCGCGTTATAGACCTGCTCGGAACCTTCTGGTCGCAACGTGCGTTCGCCCTCTGCGCAAACGAACATGCCGTCATTGCCGCGTGTCCACTCTGTGGTAAGCACCGCCTCGCACCATGACGGCATTTGCACACGGAGCGATTTGTCCGCGCCGAGTACGAACGACGCGCCATCGAACGCGAGTTCGTCCTGGCCGCCGACCTGATTGACGTAAATCAGCGGCAGCCCTGTCTCGGTAATCCGTGCGACCGCATACCCTTGCCGCTCGTCTTCTTTGTCCTGTTCGTAGGGTGACCCGTTGAGCACCACCAGCAGCTCGGCGCCCGACTCGCCCAGCGTTTCGGCGACATCTGGAAACCACATGTCTTCGCATAACAGAAGGCCGAGCCGCACCCCGCGAAACGATACCGGTCCGGCGGGTGGCGAGGACGCGAAAACGCGTACCTCGTCGAACACGCCGTAGTTGGGCAGTTGGTGCTTGTAGCGGCGCGCGGTGATAGTGCCGCCGTCGAGCAACAATGCGGCGTTGTAAAGCTTGTCGTCTTCACGCCAGGGCATGCCGACGAGCATCGCTGGGCCACCATCGCCCGTTTCGTGCGCGAGCACCGCAACGACTGCTTCGGCGGCGTCTTGGAATGCGGGACGCAACACCAAATCCTCCGGCGGGTAGCCGGTGAGCACGAGTTCGGAGAACACCACCAGATCCGCGCTTTGCTCGGCAGCCTCGGCACGCGCTTTACGCACAAGCATGGCATTGTAAGAGAGATCGCCCACGATCGGATTGATCTGGGCAAGGGCGATAGTCAGGCGATCAGTCATGTGCTGTGGTTCTATAAAGGCGCCGGGACGTTAGTAAGGGCGGAATTCTCTGTCAACGAGCCGCGTCGGGCCGGCAAAATTTCACCTCATTTTCGACCGCGCAGCAAAAATTCGCGCCCGACCTTGACCGACGATCGACCGTCATATTCGACGATATCGGCGGTGGCGTAGGTCTCCGACCATTGCTCCGGCAGGTAGGAACCGGTGCCGATCATGTCGACCGGTGCGCCGACGCTGGCGAACACCTTGCACTTGCTGGGGTTGAAACCGGAGCTCGCGACGATTTTAACTTGCTCGAAACCGGCTTGGTCGAGCGACTCGCGGACGTGGAAAATCGCCGCGGCGCTGACGCCGGTGCCGACCAGCCAACGCAGTTCGGTCTCGCTGCGATAGGTGCGCACCGCGCGCGGCGCATTGCGATCGAGCACATCGTAAGAGCTCGACGTATCGAGGCCTTCGACAAAGCGGCCGCCGTGTGTGTCCACGCGCACCCGCATTTTGCCGCTCTCGGCAAGGTCGGGAAAGCGCTTCGCCACCTCGATCGAGTCGCTGACCTCGCAGCCGAAATAGTCCACCAAAACGGTCAGCGGCTCATCGGGGTAAGTCTCGTGGAACATTTCCGCGGCGCGCAGCGTCGAGCCGGCATAACCCAACAGTGCGTGCGGCATGGTGCCGAGGCCTTTGTCGCGGCCAAAATAGGGTGCGGTTTCGTCATTGGCATTGCCGATGAAACCGATCGCGTCGGCCTCCTCTTGCGCCTTGCGTGATCCGACGCTGGCGGCATATGCCATCATCTCGGCCATTTCCGGGCCGGCGCAATGGCGTGCGTCCATCGCCAGAAAAGCCACATCAGGCATGTCGGCGCACATGCTGAAGGCGTTGTACGCGGCGACGCTCGGCGGTCCGAGCCGCTGCAAGTAAACGGTCTCCAGGTCGACCAGATGCTGGAGCGAGCCGGTGATGTAGAGCAATGGCTCGCCGGCGCCAACCCAGGCGCCTTCTTCGAAACACAGATCGATGTCGAACTGGGTGTTGCGCGCGCGCGCCGCCTGTTCCAACCATTCGACCGCAAGCTTGGGGCAAAAGATTACCGGGCGCCGCATGAATGCGGCATAGGTCACCCGAACGTCGCCAAAGCGGCCGACGATTTCCCGGGTTCGTTTAAAATATTGATCGGTGCGGCGGGCCAACGTGTCTTCGAATTCGTCGGCCGGAAGCGGTTGCGCTTTCTCCGCCGCCGCATCCATTAGAAAGCTCCCGGATAATAGCCGCCGTCGAGCAAAACGTTTTGGCCGGTGATATAGCCACTGTGTGCGCTGCACAGATAGGCGCAGGCATGGGCGAATTCGTCTGGGTCGCCGAACCGGCCGGCTGGGATATTGGCGAGCATGCTGCGTCTCACCTCGTCTACCGGCTTGTTCTGCGCTTTCGCTGCGCCTTCCAGCCCGCCGATCAAGCGATTGGTCGCGAACAGTCCAGGCTGGAGATTGTTGATGGTCACGTTTTTGTTCGCCATTTCCCGCGCCACGGTGGCGATGAACGACGTTAGACCGGATCGCGCCGCGCTCGACATAGCGAGCCCCGGAAACGGCATTTTCACGGCGATCGAGGTGACGTTGACGATGCGACCGAAGCCGCGCTCCGCCATTCCGTCCACCGTCGCCTTGATGAGCTCGACCGGGGTCAACAAATTGGCGGTCAGCCCTTTGTCCCAGTCCTCGCGCGTCCAATTGCGAAAATCGCCGGGCGGCGGGCCGCCGTTATTGTTGATCAGAATGTCGGGCTTGGGGCATGCCTCGAGAATAGCGGCGCGACCTTCGGCGTGATTGAGATCGGCCAAAACCGACGTGACGCCAACGCTTGCCACTTTGGCGATGTCATCAGCTGTTTGGCTCAAAGAGTCGGAATCGCGGCCATTGATGACGACGTCGACGCCTTCTTGCGCCAGAGCCAAAGCGCAGCTTCGGCCGAGCCCCTTGCTCGACGCGCAGATGATGGCTTTCTTGCCAGTTAATCCAAGGTCCATTGCCGCCTCCCTAAGCTATCGGTACCCCGGCCCTTAAGAGCCTGCCAAGACAAATTGTCAGGATACCGCAGCCTCGGATTGTGGTCCGGGTCGTTGGTCGCGCCGGCTTTTTAGTTCCTCGGCGATCAGGAACGCCAGTTCAAGGCTTTGCGAAGCGTTCAGACGCGGATCGCAGTGGGTGTGATAGCGATCCGACAGCCCGGCCTCGGTGATTTCCTGCGCGCCGCCGATACATTCGGTGACATCGCGCCCGGTCATCTCGAAATGGACGCCGCCGGCGTAAGTACCCTCACCTTCGTGAACCGCGAAGAAGCCACGCACCTCTTCCAGGATGCGGTCGAACGGCCGGGTTTTGTAACCCGACGATGATTTGACGGTGTTGCCGTGCATTGGGTCGCACGACCAGACCACTTTGCGCCCCTCGCTTGCCACCCGGCGCACCAGCGGCGGCAGTAATTGGGCGACCTTGTCCGAGCCCATGCGCGCGATCAGCGTCAGCCGGCCGGCTTCGTTTTCCGGATCGAGCTTATCGATCAGGCGCATCAGGCCGTCGCCGTCCAAAGACGGACCGACCTTGACCCCGATCGGGTTGCCGACGCCGCTCAGGAACTCAACATGCGCTTCGTCCGGGTCGCGCGTGCGGTCGCCGATCCACAGCATGTGGGCGGAACAGTCGTACCAATCGTCCGATGTGCTATCGATGCGGGTCAAGGCCTCTTCGTAACCGAGCAACAAGGCTTCGTGGCTAGTGTAGAAGCTGGTTTGTTGAATTTGCGGGACGTGCTCGGCATCCAAGCCGCACGCTTCCATGAAGCTCAGCGCCTCGCTGATCCGGTTTGCCAGGTCTTGGTATCGCGCGCCCTGGGCGCTGTCAGCGACGAAGCCGAGATTCCAGCGGTTCACCTGGTGCAAGTCGGCATAGCCGCCCTGCGCCAGTGCGCGCAGCAAGTTCAAGGTCGCCGCTGCCTGGGCATAGGCTTCGTACATGCGTTGCGGATCCGGTTCGCGCGACGCTTCGTCGAAATCGATGCCGTTGATGATGTCGCCGCGATAGCTCGGTAGATCCACGCCGTCCTGCGACTCCAAATCGGCCGATCGGGGCTTCGCGAACTGGCCGGCCATACGCCCGACTTTGACGATCGGCATGGCGGCGCCATAGGTGAGCACCACCGCCATCTGCAACAAAACGCGGAAGGTGTCGCGTATATGGTCCGGGTGAAACTCGGCGAAGGCCTCGGCGCAGTCACCGCCCTGTAGCAGGAATGCGCGGCCTTCGGCGACGTCGGCTAGGCGCGCCCGTAAATCCCTTGCCTCGCCGGCGAACACCAGCGGTGGGCAGGTCCGCAACCGTTTCTCGATCGCCACTTTCGCTTCGAGATCGTTATATGCGGGCTGTTGGCGGATCGGCAGATCGCGCCACGTCATCGGAGACCAATTTATCGTCATAATTCTTTTCCTGCCGCGAGCTGGCTCAGCGGAAACTCAAAACATTTCAACAAATATGCCACACATCCTAAGCGGATGGCCAAAGGGACGGTCGTATACAACGCCAGGGCGATTCGGGCCAAGGATTTCGTCTGCCGCCGGCCTGCTGGTCGCTCGACCGCGGCTACTTGGGCGGTAGAATGGGGTCTGGGCGGTCGTAGAAGCTAAACGGCGAATGGGGCGCGTTTTCGCCCGGTTTCTTCGGTTTTCGGTCGGTTACGCCGATTTGCCGAACCCCATCGACCATCTTGGTGATCGCCTCCTCAACATCTTTGTGGACGTAGCGAGTGTAAGGAAGCTTGTAAGCCCGCGGCAATTGGCCTGGCTGCACACGCGTGTCGACGGCGCCGGGTTGGTACAGATCGGCGGGATCGACCGGCCCGTCGCCCGGTAACGTCATCGCCCAGACGAAAATGCCGCCGGCGGTGCGCGAAACCTCATCCGGTTCCTGAATGAAGGCCCAAATTAGCTCAAACTGGTCGGGTAAATCAGTGTTGGTCGGCCACCCTAAAATCTGACGAATCGATAAGAAGCTTATGAAGAAGAAGCCGAAAGTAATGATAATTGTTGACGCCTTTATCCACCAACGGACGCGGTTCCAAATGGTGATGCTGAGCAGAAGCGCGGCCAACAATACATAGGCCGCGACCAACTCCATCTGGCCGAGTAGCAGGATGTTTTCGTCTGGTAACACGTCGGTGCTCGCTTTCCCGACGACCCGTGGTGTCAGGTGTTGTTGTAAAGTTTCTTCTGAAGTTGATTGATATCGGTCACGTCGCCATCGGGCTCGATGGTGAACCGTACCGCCGTGACCTCGTCGCCCTGCCCGCGCAGTTCGATCGTGTCATAGAACACGACCCTGACGGTCGGATTGATCTTTTCGACCTTCACGGTCACCGGAATTGGCGGGTCGGCCTCTCCCGGTTTATCGATTCCGGTAGAATCGTAGGCGTACATCTGGACATTCACTGTCCATTCGCCTGGCACCACACCACGGATCGAAACGATCTCCTGATTGAGCGGGTTGACGACGGTTGCGCCGTTGACCGTGATCACGTCGCGCGTCGTGCCGGTATCGTCACGGTCTAGATGCATCAGGCCGGATTCCTTGGCGGCGTACCAGATCAAATTGCCGCCGGGATCCTGGGTCCAGGTGTCGACGTCGGATGGGTTGCCCTCGGGCCAGGTCACGGTGATCAGATATTCGGCCTTGGTCTCGATGATTCCGGTTTTGGCGATCGGATTCATAAAGATGACCGCCACCGCGAACATGAAGGTGAACCCAAGCAGCGCGTTGAACAGCAGGTCGGTGAACGCCTCTGCGCTATCGCGACGTCGCTCACTCCGCAGCATGGGCGACCTCTTCAACGCGCGGCGCTTCGAGCACCGGCACGACGTAAACCTCGGTGATTTCCGCCACCATGGCGACAAGCTCTTCGGTGCCGCCCTCGAGGAAGTAATACTCGAGCTTGAGCAGAATGCCGCCGATCAAACCGCACAGCGTCGTGTACAACGCCACCGCCATGCCACCGGACATCGAGGCCAAGATCTCGCGCATCTGGCCGACGTCGATCGACTGAACATTGGTCAGCGGCGCCAGCATGAAGATGAACCCGATCACCGTGCCGAGCAGACCAAGCCGGAGCATTGTCTCGGCGATGAAGAAACCAATCGATTGCGCGCCGTGAAGTTTTTCCTCGAACGCCTTGAGCAGCAGCGTCTGGTCGAGGCGCCCGGGCTTGGCGCGGGCCTTCAAAATCAGATCGCGAATGTGATCCGCGATAACGCTGAACGGCAAAGTCTGGCCGTCGCCAACCGAGGCGCGATCGTCGACCAAACTGAACTGTTGCGGCGAGGTCGCAATCACTTTGGCGGCCTGGCCCGCAAGATTGAGTTGCTGCGAAATGAACATGATTCGGATCATGCAATGCAGGCTGGTCACCACGAACAGCAGAGTGATGCTGAACGATATGTAGGTCCGGTCGACCGACAAGACCTCTTCCACCAATCCGTAGGTGGCCGCGATGAAAAAGGCGAACACCGCGACCGCGGTCAGCACCATCCATTTCAGTAGGAGTTGATGGTGCTGCTCGACGCCAAACAAGCGCCATAGGCTGAAGGATTTGGCGGTCACTCGACTCTCCTCACTGCCCCAAAATCGCAGTCGCCGTCAGGACCGGAGCACATCGCCTTGGCCGGCACCCGCTTCGCGATAGCCCCCGACTACATCCAACGAGCCGGCGCACGATAATACAGCCCCGATTCTGGTTCAACTTACCCTAATTGCTCGCAATCGATTGATATGCAGTAAATATCCGTGTTTCACGGGTCAATCAGGACGCCGGGATTGAGCACGCCCTGCGGATCGAGCGTCCGTTTAGCCGCGGCCAAACTGGCGGCGAATAGCTGCGGCCGCTGACGATCGTACCAGGGCCGATGGTGGCGCCCGACCGAGTGATGGTGGGTGATTGTGCCGCCATGCGCGAGTAAGGCTTCCGATGCCGCCTGTTTGATTTCACGCCACTGGCCGGTCATCGCGTCGACCGAGCTGAGACCGTGGAAGGTAAAATAGGGCGCCGGTCCGTCCGGATAGGTGTGCGTGAACCGGCACGACACCAGCCCCTCGCGGCCGGTTACCCGGCGCACGGCGTCGATCGTCGCTTCCATGATCGCGGCGTGGAATTCCTCAAACCGATCCCAGGTAATCGCGGTCTCGAAGGTGTCTTGAATGATGCCGCGCGCGATGATCGGGTCGCGATAATAGGGCATGCGTGTGAAGGCGGTTCGCCAGCGCCCGGCGGCGCCTTCCCGGTGACCCGCCTCGCCCGCCGGATCGGGTTCTTGTCCGCCGTGGTCGCGAGCGCATTCAAGCGCGCGCGCCATCCAGGCATCCACCGGATGATCGGCCGATTCAAAAGCGAGTACCAGGATATGGGCGCTGCCGTCGCCGGCCCCGGTATTGGCGGCCTCGGTCGCGTCGACCAGCCGGCAGTTCGAGGGATACAGCCCAGCCTGAGAGATTGCGCGCACAGCTTGGGCTGCCTTGGCGAAGTCGGTGAAATGAACGGCCGTGCCGGCGCGAAAGGTCGGGCGGTCCTGCAGACGCATCCACGCCTCGGTGATGACTCCCAAAATACCTTCGGAGCCAATGAACAAACGGTCCGGCGACGGCCCCGCGCCTGAGCCCGGCAGACGACGCGATTCCAGACTGCCGGCGGGAGTCACCACCCGCAGGCTTTCGACGAAATCGTCGATACGGGTGTACAACGTGGCGAAATGTCCGCCCGAGCGCGTAGCGATCCAGCCGCCGAGCGTCGAAAATTCGAACGATTGCGGAAAATGTCGCAACGTCAGACCTTGTGGCTTTAGCGCGGCCTCCAGCGCAGGGCCAAATATCCCGGCTTGAATGCGCGCGGCGCGCGATTGCTTATCAATTTCGAGGACCTTGTCGAGCCGTCGGAGGTCCATAGTGAGCACGCCGTCGTAACTATCGCCGACCACAGGCTCGGTACCGCCGACGACGGTCGAGCCGGCGCCGAACGGGATGACCGCGAGGTTGGTGCGGCTTGCCCAATCGAGCAGATCGACAACTTCTTGCTCATTTCCCGGAAATGCCACGACATCGGGTGCGCAAGCGAAGTCACCCTGCAATGTGCGCGCGTAATCGAGGAACGATTTGCCGTAGGTGTGGACAATTCGCTCGTAGGGCTCGGTTGAGCATAGGCTGGCAAGCGAGTCAGGCACATCGACCCGAGATGGAGCGAGCTCGATGTCGTCTTCGCTCGGTGCCGGTGTGGCCTTGAGACCTTTTACGCCAAGCCGCGATGTGACGTGAGCGACCACGGCGTCGACCTCTTCGGTGTCAACGTCGTCGTCGGCGTAACCCCAACCCCAGAATTTCATCCGCCGCAAAGTCATGATTCCTCCAGGTTGCTCCTACCGAGCAATATCCATAAGAACCAGTAATTTGGTTAATTTTCTGAAGGCAATATCGAATTGATTATTCCGCGGCTTCGGCGACTGGCTGATACATGGTGACGAACTCCTCGGCCGCCGTCGGATGGATCGCCATGGTGTTGTCGAACTGAGCCTTGGTCGCGCCGCATTTGAGCGCGATGCCGACGCCCTGGATAATTTCCGGGCCGTCCGGGCCGGCCATGTGGCATCCGACCACGCGATCACTGTCTCGATCGACAATCAATTTCATCAAGGTGCGAGACTCGTTGCCGCTGAGTGTGTTTTTGAGCGGCCGAAACGCGGATCGATAAATGTCGACGTTCGAGAACGCCAGCCGCGCCTGCTCCTCCGTCATGCCGACGGTGCCGATCGGTGGCTGGCTGAAAACGGCCGTGGCAATGTTTTCGTAGGTTACTTGCTGCGGGTTGTTGTTGAACCAAGTTTCCGCCAGCGCCCGACCCTCGGCGATCGCCACCGGCGTCAGATTGTTGCGGTCGGTGCAGTCGCCGATGGCATGGATACTTGGCACCGCCGTGGCGAGCGCCTGGTCCACCACGATCGCCCCATTGTCCCTCAGATGCACGCCGACTTCCTCGAGGCCGAGCCCGCGGGTATTCGGCGCGCGACCGGTCGCAAAGAACACGGTATCGGCGTCGACGGTGACGCCATCGGTGGTGTCGAGGGCATAGTGATTTCCGGCCTGACGGATCTCGGTGATCTTGCATCCGGGCCGAATGGTAACCCCTGACCGCCGCATCTCTTCTTCGAGATGGAGCCGAATATCGTGGTCGAAGCCGCGCAACAGATGGTCGCCACGAATGATGATCGTCACTTCGACGCCGAGCCGCGCAAAAATACCGGCGAACTCCACCGCGATATAGCCGCCGCCGGCTATCACCATGCGTTCCGGCATACGCTCCAGATCGAGTGCTTCGTTCGAGCTGATGGCGTGTTCAATGCCGGGAATCTGTGGCATTTCCGGCCAGCCGCCGGTGGCGATCAAGATACGCTCGGCGGTGACGCGGCGCTTCTCACCATCGATATCGACCTCGACGGTGTGGTCGTCAATCAGGCGGCCTCGGCCGCGCAGCACGTCCACCTTGGCGTCCGACAACATGCGCTCGTAAATGCCGTTCAGGCGGTCGAGCTCGGTGTCCTTATTGCGGATCAGCGTCGGCCAGTCGAACGAAGCCTTTTCGATCGACCAGCCATACCCCGCCGCGTCCTCAAGGTCCTCGGCAATGTGGCTGGCATAGACCAGGAACTTCTTTGGAATGCAGCCACGCAACACACAGGTACCGCCGACCCGGCTCGACTCGCAAATCGCCGCCCGGGCGCCATAGCCGCCCGCTCGGCGGGTCGCAGCCACCCCGCCGGAACCGGCGCCGATGGTGAACAGATCGTAGTCGTACACGGCGGTCAGCCCTTCGTATCGCGATTCACGCGTTGGCCGATCACTTGTCCACCGCGCCCATCAGCATGTATTTGGTCTCGAGATATTCTTCCATGCCCGCGCGCGCGCCTTCGCGGCCGATGCCAGACTCCTTGACCCCGCCGAACGGCGCCACCTCGGTCGACAAAATACCCTCATTGATGCCCACCATGCCGTATTCGAGCGCTTCTGCGACCCGCCAGATACGACCGATATCGCGACTGAAGAAATAGGCCGCCAAACCGTACTGCGTGTTGTTGGCCATCTCGATCGCCTCGTCGTCGGTTTTGAACCGGAACAGCGGCGCCACCGGGCCGAAAGTCTCTTCGTGGGCGATCTTCATTTTATCCGTCACGTCGGTCAGCACGGTCGGTTGGAAGAATTGACCGCCCAGCTTGTGACGTTCACCGCCGGCGGCCAATTTCGCGCCTTTCCCGACCGCGTCGGTAATGTGCTCCTCGACCTTCTCGACGGCCGCCATGTCGATCAAGGGGCCCTGGGTAACCCCATCGGATTGGCCATCGCCGACTTTAAGTTTTGCGACTTCGGCTCCCAGCTTTTCGGCAAACTCGTCATAGATGCCGTCCTGCACCAAAATCCGATTGGCGCATACGCAAGTCTGGCCGGCATTGCGGTACTTCGACGCCATCGCGCCAGCAACCGCCTGCTCAAGATTGGCATCATCAAACACGATCAACGGAGCGTTGCCGCCGAGTTCCATCGAGACCTTCTTCACCGTGCTGGCGCACTGCTCCATCAGCAATTTGCCGATCTCGGTCGAGCCGGTAAACGATAGCTTGCGAACGGTCGGGTTGCTGGTCACCTCGCCGCCGATCGCGCCCGCCGACCCGGTGATCACGTTGAAGATGCCTTTCGGGAACCCGGCACGTTCCGCCAGCTCCGCCAGAGCCAATGCCGAGTAAGGTGTCGCGGTCGCCGGTTTAACGACGATCGGGCAGCCCGCCGCAAGGGCCGGACCCGCTTTGCGCGTGATCATCGCGGACGGGAAATTCCACGGTGTAATCGCGGCGACCACGCCGATCGGCTCTTTGGTCACGACGATGCGGCGGTCCGGCAGGGTCGCCGGAATAACATCGCCGTACGCTCGCTTCGCTTCTTCGGCGAACCATTCGATGAACGACGAGGCGTAGAGAATTTCACCCTTTGCCTCGGGCACTGGTTTGCCCTGCTCGAGGGTCATCATCAGACCCAAATCATCGATGTTCTCGATCATCAAATCGAACCAGCCGCGCAGAATGTTGGCGCGGGCTTTACCCGTCAGCGCACGCCACGCAGGCCATGCCGCGTTCGCGGCTTCGATCGCGCGACGTGCCTCGGTCGCGCCCATCTTCGGGATGGTTCCGATAACTTCGCCGTTGGAAGGGTTGGTAACGTCGATGGTCTCGCCGGAATCCGCACCCACCCACTCGCCGTCGATGTAGCAATTGGTGTGGAAAAGCCCCTGATCCTTGAGCTGCATGGAACTGCCTCCCTGGAAAACATGCGCCGCACCTAAGAGTGGCGGCTGGTCAATGACGGAAAATCTTGAACCGGAGTATACGCCGCAGCTACCGGCTCGCAAGCGTAGGCTGAAAGAGGTTTTTCCAATAACGGAATGGGAACAATCCGGCCGGGGAGAGCCGCTTGATTTCGGGCTCGTCAGGCCTCTCGCGGAGGCGTCGAGAAGGATCACGATCGGGTGCGAAAAATCGTGTAATTGGCTGGACTTAACGTCTCCGCGTGATTGCTCACAACCCCGTGAACAAGTTTGACTCGGCAATGGCCGGGCCGGCCCGTCTAATGACAGCGAGCTATGAATCTCGCCGGAGGGGAGAGAGACTCCAATGAAACTTAATACAAGAAGCAGACTGCTGAGCACGACGGTTGTGCCGTTTACGCTTGGCTTAGGTTTGGTGGCGGCCGGCTGTACCGATTATTCCGCCCGAACCAGCGCGAGCGGCGGCTGTTACGCCGCGGCGTGCAATCCATGTGCTGGATGTAACCCGTGCGCGGGCTGCAATCCCTGTGCGGGGAATGCCTGTAACCCGTGTGGTGGGTGTAATCCTTGTTCGGCCAACGCCTGCAATCCATGTGGCGGCTGTAACCCATGCGGCGGCTGTGGCGTCAGCGCGGTCACCGAGTGCGTGGTTCCGCGCGTTGCGTGCAATCCCTGCGCCGCCGCGGCTTGCGGCGCATGCGGTGGCTGCAATCCGTGCGGCGGATGTAATCCATGTGGCGGCTGCAATCCCTGCGCGGCGAACGCTTGCAACCCGTGTGGCGCCTGCAATCCATGTGCGGCGAAGGCCTGCAACCCGTGTGGTGGCTGCAATCCGTGCGCGGCGCGCGCCTGTAATCCCTGCGGCGGTTGCAATCCGTGCGCGGCGAACGCCTGTAATCCGTGCGGCGGCTGCAACCCGTGTGGCGGTTGCGGTCCTTGCGGTGCCGGCGGCGGCGTCGAATTGACTGACGCCGAAGCTAGGTCGGCTTATGACTGCGCGAAGCCCGAGATGGTGCAAGCCTACAGCCGGTCCGGCGTCGCCTCGGCGCGCCAGTTCGCCGCCTGGACGAACTACGCCAACACGCCTTATCCGTCGGGGACCCACGGCGGTCGGTTGGTCAACAACTACGCTAACTCGACTGGGTCGAGCTATGCCCGTTACGAGGATGCCGGCACCATGCCTTCGGGTACCGTGTTGGCCAAAGACAGTTTCTCGGTCAACAAGAAGGGCCAGGTGGTTATTGGCCCGTTGTTCTTGATGAACAAAATGAACGCCGGCTTCAACGCCGACACACTGGACTGGCAGTATCAAATGATCATGCCGGATGGGTCGGTATTCGGCACCACGGGCGGGCCTGGCTCGGCCAAGGTCCAGTTCTGCGCCGACTGCCACAACGCGATGGAAGACCAGGATGCCCTGTGGCTCCTGCCTGAAGAGTATCGCCGATAAAAGGCGACACTTCCGCGTGACCACCCGCTAACGCGGGGACCTGTTGGACGGCGGCCCGCCACACCCGTCGTCCAAGAGGGACGGTCCTAACCGATCGTCCCTCAGCGCCTCGGGGCGGTGATCTCTGATCACCGCCCCATTCGTACGCGGAGCTCGCCGGCGCGCGCCGGCGACGTCGTTCAACTCGTGACGGGTCCGGGAGTGAGCGGCCGCACCTGGAGCCGGTCGGCGCGTTTGCGTCGCGCGATCAGCGGCGGGCAAACCGTCGGGTCGGAATAGTCGACCTGGCAATCGAGACACTGGAAACATTCGTTCATGTCGATCGCGCCGTCGACGCGGATCGCGCCGATCGGGCACGAGCTGCGGCATACTTGGCATGGGCTGCCGCATTCGGGCCGCCGCTTCAGCCAATGCAAGAGATGAAAGCGTCCGAGAATTGCCAACGCGCCCCCGAGCGGGCAGAGGAAACGGCAGAAGAACCGTTCGATCGTTAGGCCAACGGCAAGCAGGATTCCTGCGTAAAGCAAGTAAGGCCAACTTCGATCAAAACCGACCACGATCGCGGTCTTGAAAGGCTCGACTTCCCCCACTTTGGTAACCGCCTCCATCGAGAAGGGCGCCAAGCCAAACATCACGAAAACAACGACATATTTGATCATCCACAGCCGTTCCTGCAGCGTCTCCCGAATGGTGATTTGCGGCACTTTGAGCCATTGCGCGATCTTCGCCAGGATTTCTTGGAGAGCGCCAAACGGGCACAGCCACCCGCAGAAAACGCCACGACCCCAAAGCACCAGAGAAATGGCGACATATACCGAGAGGAGAAAAATCAGCGGATCGAGCAGAAACAGGACCGGGTCCAGGTCGGTGAACGCGGCCTGGAAATAGGCGATTATGTTGATGGTCGTGAGTTGCGCGTCTTTGAGCCAGCCAAGCCAGACCAGGATCACCGCAAGGAATCCAAATCGAAGGCCGGCGTGGATTCGACGGTCTCGAACATACGAATTCTGAAACAACAAGATTAGCGTGAGCACGCCGAGCAAGCCGGCCAAGATGGCGATATCGACTCGGCGCTCAAGCCACACTGTCTGCCATTCATTCAGCGTGCTTTCGCGCACCATACCGAACACGGCGTAGTGCGGCTCTTTGAAGCCTGCTTCCTCCAAGGCGTAATCGTCGCCGAGGACGAATGCCGCCGGGATCCGATACGGGATTTCCACGAAAGCGGGCGGCGCGTCCGTCGGCGCACCAACCGTTTCGGGCACGATCTCGATTTGGAGGTGCCAGGGCTCGAACGGATCGAACCCGTCACGCGGGCGCAGCCGGAATAGCTCCTGTTCCTTAAAGCGCGGCGCCCCATGGACACGCACGGCATTGTGCTTAAGCATTTTGTCGCGTGTCAGGCGGATGGTTTTGCCGTTTTGAACAATCGCAACACGCTCAAAATTGCTCAGTGTGTTCGATTGCGCCTGGCCTGAACCCAAAACGCGATAGTCGCCGAAGCCGGCGATTAGGACGATGTGATCGCCGAGGCTGACCTGGGTCATGTTGAAATTGTGCCAGCGCTGGCCGTACACATTTCGACCGATGCCGTCGGGTGTGACCATGGCGGTGTAGACCTCGAAGAACGTGTCATCCGATGGTCGTTGGCGAAACGCGGAAATATCCAAATCGGCCGGAAAAGCTTCCGCGGCGTCGGCGTTTGTGAACGTCAGATGGGCGATATCCCCGACCTCGACGAGGTCACGCCATCGCCGGTCCTCGCGGGCAACAGCTCTGTCGGCGCTATTGGCGGCGGTGAGGTTTCCGGCGGGCGAAGTTGCTAGCAGAGCCTCGCCGGCGGAAAATCCACTGCCAAGGTCGATGGACAATCCGGCTTCATTAGATTGATCCTCGGCCACGCCGGTCATCATCGCAATCTTACGCCCCGAAGCAAAAGCGGCACTTCTCATCAGTTTCGAACTAACCGTGGCGCCGGACACGCCGTCGATCGCCGCCCGTTGGGTGGCCCGGTTCGCGCGCATCGTCGGGAGATTCTTTAAGCGGTCGAGAAAGCGCTGGAGCAAATCGCCACGGATCATGCTTGGACCGATGATTGGCTCGTAGTGCTCGAGCAGCACGATGCCTTTCAGATCGGCCGCGAGATCGATGCCAACAAGAATGTCGAACGGTTCGCCAGCGAATCCGGTCGAGCGAACCGTATTGTGGGTGGATGTCAGATACCCAACAATTTCTCCGTCGATGAGCACCGGCGCCGCCGGCGGCTCACCCGTCACTTCACCGATTTCTTGGCCGCCCGGAAACGCCTGTTCGAGCACTTCGGGCGTGATGCGCGTTCCCAGCGGTTCGTCCATTGCCGCCCAGGCAGTCTGACCGATTGCGCAAAGGGCGATGAACAAAACCGCAAGTGCACGCATCGTCGCCCCGCCCCGCTTCAAAAAATGGCCTATCGCCATGCGAGCCCTCGTCTCTCTCACGCGCCTCTGAGCACGTTTCTCACGCCGCCCCCGAGCCGGTGAAACGTCTACAGACCCGGTCCCCGATCGGAGTGGCGACGGATGTTAGCCGGCATTTTTTTCAAAGGATAGACGTGTCACGCGGCATCGCTACCGGCGGCGTGCAGCTTCAGGCCGGCATAAATGGCGTGGTTTATCGGTGTATCGACGCCGGCCTCGCGGCCGAGGCGGACCACGGCGCCGTTCAGCCAATCGACCTCCAGGGGTTTGCCATGGGTCAAGTCGTAAAGCGTCGAAGACGTCATATCGGGCGGCACTCGGTCGTAGAGGAACATCGGGTCGGCAACCACTTCGGCCGGCAATGTGACGCCTCGCGCCTTCGCCAGAGCGATGACTTCGCGGGCGGCGCGCTCGAGCATCAGGCGGCAATCGGAATCATCGCGGATTGGACCGATGGGCATGCGCGTCAGGGCTGTCATGCCATTGTGTGGGCAAAGCGCGGTAAACTTGGTCCAAATCGCCGCGTGGATGTCTTCGGTTAGCTCGGTATCGATTTCAGCGTTTTTGCAGGCGGCGAGAAAGGCTTCGCAGCGCGGTGTCGGTTTCCCGTCGAGCTCACCGAAAATGATGCGCGCAATGGGCGTCAAATGCTGGATCCGGCCCGGCGCCTCGATCAGCGACAGAATGTAGCAGAGGCCGCCTACCATATGGTCGGCGCCGAGAATGCCAGCCAGACGGTCTTCGTTCTCGACGCCATTCTGCAGCGAGATCACGGCGGTTTCCGGGCCAAGCATTTGTTTGGCGAGCGCGCCGGCCGCGTCGGTGTGGTTGCTCTTCACCGTGATAAGCACAACGTCGACCGGGGCGATGCCCACGGCGTCGGCTTGCGCACGCACCGTCGGCAAGGAGATGTCGCCCGACGGGCTGGTAACCGACAGGCCATTTGCACGCATCGCTTCGCCGTGCGCGCCGCGTTGGATGAAAATGACATCTTCGCCAGCGGCCTGTAGTCGGGCGCCGAAATAGCCGCCGACCCCGCCGGCGCCAATCACTGCGATTTTCATTAATTGCCTTTCTTGGAAATCTCATGGCCGAGCAAAACCAGATCCCGCTCTTCGATGCGACGCTCTGAAATTTCTTGGTAGCCCAGACGTTCATAGAACACGCGATTACGTGCTCTCGCCGCCGTGACCAAATGAACGCCCGCGCAGCCGCGCGCCTCACACACCTCTTCGAAGCGCCGGACCAGGCCCGCGCCGATGCGGCTACCGCGATGGTCGGGATGGATGTTGACATGAAGGTGCGCCGGATAATCCGCGTAGCAATCTTCGAACGTGCGGTAGTAGAACAGATCGTCATAGAGTCGGGAGGCCTTCGCCGACCGATCACACCCCATCAGATAGCCGATCACCGCGTCGTCGGTCTCGGCCAGCAATACCAAATCGGGGTGCTGGTCGAGGTAGTAGCCGGTCCAGCGTCGGAAGAAGTCGTCGCGGTCGGATCCAAGCAGAGTGCCGCCGCCGGCCGAGGACAGAAAAAAGATTTCCTCGATCCGTTCGAGCGCCACCGATCGGTCGGCCGCGCTGAGATCGCTCAGAACACGGATCATTCGACGGTGACGGATTTCGCCAGGTTGCGCGGCTGATCTACGTCGGTGCCCTTGAACACGGCGACGTGGTAGGCGAGCAATTGGACCGGCAGCGCGTAAAGGATCGGCGCGACCAGTGAGTCTACGACCGGCATGGTGATGCTTTCGGAGGCACGTCCCCCGAGGCGCGCAACACCCTGCTCGTCGCTGATTAAGATCACCCGACCGCCGCGTGCGGCGACTTCTTCGATGTTCGACGCGGTTTTCTCGAACAGGGCGTCCGACGGGGCGATGACGATTACCGGCACGCCGTCGTCGATCAGCGCGATCGGCCCGTGCTTCAATTCACCCGCCGCATATGCCTCGGCGTGGATATACGAGATTTCCTTGAGTTTGAGCGCGCCTTCGAGCGCGATCGCATAGGACGTGCCGCGGCCGATATAGAGCACGTCGCGCACCCGTTGAATGGCGTCGCCAATCTCGCGGATCCGTCCATCGTGGTTGAGCACCTCCGCCGCGCGTGCCGGCACTTCCAAGAGCGCTTTGGCGAGCCGTGCCTCGTCCGCAGCCGACACCGCGCCGCGCGCCCGGCCGCAGGCGATGGCGAGGCAGGCGAGCGTGGCGAGTTGGGTGGTAAACGCCTTGGTCGACGCGACTCCGATCTCGGGGCCGGCGAGGGTATAGAGGACCGCCGACGACTCGCGGTCCATAGTCGATTCCGGCACGTTAACCAGCGATAGGGTCGGCTGACCCTGCTGCCTTGCGTGGCGCATCGCCGCCAGCGTGTCCGCGGTCTCGCCCGATTGCGAGATGAACAGACCGACGGTTCCCGGTGTCTGTGGCGCGTCGCGATAGCGATATTCCGATGCGATGTCGAGATCGACCGGCAGTTTGGCAAAGCGTTCAAACCAATAGCGTGCCACCAGACCGGCATAAAAAGAGGTTCCGCAGGCGACGATCGATAAGCGCTTGATATTGGCGAGATCGATCGCGAGATCGGGTAGGACGATGCGGCGTTCGAGCGGATTGAAGAAGCTGTGCAGCGTGTCGCCAATCACCGTCGGCTGCTCGTGGATCTCCTTGTGCATGAAGTGGCGGTGGTTGCCCTTACCGATCGCCGCGCCGGTGAGTGCGGTCTCTCGCACCGCGCGTTCCACCACGCCGCCATCTTGGTCATACACAACTGCGCCGGCGCGGGTGATCTCGGCCCAGTCACCTTCCTCAAGATAGCAAATGCGGCGTGTCAACGGCGCCAAGGCCATGGCGTCCGAGCCAAGGAACATCTCGCCGTCGCCATACCCGATCGCGAGTGGGCTGCCGAGCCGCGCGGCAATCAACAGATCGTCCTCGCCGGCGAACAAGATGCCGAGCGCGAACGCGCCCTCGACCCGCTCAAGCATGGTTCGGGTCGCTTGCTGAGGCGTCTGCCCGTCATCGAGCGCTTGGCTCAACAGGTGGACGACCACCTCGGTGTCTGTCTCGGTTTCGAAGACATGGCCGCACGTGCTCAGCTCGTCGCGTAGCGCCTGGAAATTCTCGATGATGCCGTTGTGCACCACCGCCACCTTGGCGTTGGAATGCGGATGCGCATTGTCGGTTGTTGGCATGCCATGCGTCGCCCAGCGCGTATGGCCGATCCCGACGGTGCCATCGGGCGCGTCCTGGTCGACCAAATCGACCAAACGGTCAAGCTTGCCTTCGATGCGCCGGCGTTCGATCGCGCCATTGTGCAACGTGGCGATGCCAGCCGAGTCATAGCCGCGATATTCGAGTCGCCTGAGGCCATCGAGCAGCAGCGGCGCTGCGGTCGCTTGCCCAAGGACGCCGATAATCCCGCACATGCGCGTTCAGCCGGCTGGGGGCGGCTTGCGGCGCCGCGAGCGAAAGCGCTTGGCGCCTTCGGCCACCGATTTTTGCTCCGCACGCGTCACCGCCATTGCGTCGGCCTCGACATCGCGGGTGATGGTGCTGCCGGCTCCGACGAAAGCGCCGTCACCGACTTTGACCGGCGCGACGAGCGCGCTGTTTGAACCAATGAATGCGCCGGCGCCAATCTCGGTCAGGCTTTTGGTGAAACCGTCATAATTGCAGGTGATGGTGCCCGCCCCGACATTGGCGCCCGCGCCGACGCGAGCGTCGCCGACATAGCTCAGATGGTTGACCTTGGCGCCGGCGTCGATCTCCGCCGCTTTGATCTCGACGAAATTGCCGATCCGCGCGCCCTCGCCGACCACCGTGCCGGGCCTGAGCCGGGCATAGGGCCCGATCCGCGCGCCGTCCGCCACTGAGACGCCTTCCAAATGCGAAAAGGGTAAAATCATCGCATCGTTCCCAACCGCGACGCCCGGACCGAACACCACGTTGGGGCCGACCGTCACGTCGCGGCCAAGCCGCGTGTCGTGGCTGAACCAGACGGTCGCGGGATCGATCAGAGTTGCCCCCGCCGCCATCGCCGTCTCACGCAGTCGGGTCTGCATCACCGCTTCCGCGGCGGCAAGGTCGGCGCGCGAATTGATACCCACCAACTCATCGGCCGGTGCTTCGACAACCGTGGCGTTTCGACCGGCGTTGCGCGCGAGGGCGACCAAATCGGTTAGGTAATATTCGCCCTTGGCATTGTCATCGCCGAGTCGGTCGAGCAGATCGAAAAGGATCGCGCCATCGATTGCCATCACGCCTGAGTTACACAGGTCGAGCGCAAGAGTTTCGGCATCGGCGTCGCGCGCCTCGACGATTTTCTCCAAGCTGCCGTCGCTAGCGGCTATTAGGCGGCCATAAGCGCCCGGGTCTTCGGGCCGGAAGCCGAGCACCACCACGCCCGGATCGCTCTCGCCATGGCGCGCCGCGAGCACCTCAGCGAGCGTATCGACCGTAAGCAGAGGTGTGTCGCCGTAAAGCACCAACACATCGCCGGTGAAATCGGCGAGCGGATCGCGGGCTTGCAGCACCGCGTGGCCGGTGCCCTTCTGCTCCGCCTGGAGCGCGCTTGGATGCGGCGCCACCAACTCGGTAAGCGCAGACATGTCGGGGCCGACGACCACGACGGTTCGCTCCGCCGACAAGGCCGCCGCGGTCTCAAGCACTTGCAGTATCATCGGCCGACCGGCCAATGGGTGCATCACTTTGGGCAAGGCAGAACGCATGCGCGTTCCCTGCCCGGCTGCGAGCACGACCACCGCCAATGCCGCCCCGCCTGGACGATCCCTTGTCCCGGTCTCGGTGTGGTTCATCTTTTCAGGGTATAAGCGAGGCCTCGAACCCGCGCAAGCAAGCCTGGAGACACCTAAACCCGATGCCCACTTTGACCGGCCCGATTGTCTTCGACCTTGACGGCACGCTCGTCGACAGCGCCCCCGATCTTACCGAGGCGCTCAACCGCGTGCTTGCCGAACAAGGCCTGCCGCCGGTCGAGCTCGCGGCGGTGCGTCACATGATCGGCGACGGCGCGGTCAAGCTGATTGAGCGTGGTTTCACCGCTGCCGGCCGCGCCTTCGACGGCAACCTGCCGCAAGACCTCCGCCAGTCCTTTCTCGACCACTACGAGGACTGCCTGACCGACCTAACGCGCCCCTTCCCCGGGGCGATCGAGGCGCTCGAATATCTCGCCGGCGAGGGTGTGCGCATGGCCGTGTGCACCAACAAGCCAGCCGCTATGAGCGAAGTGATTCTAGATCGACTCGGGCTTGACCGATTCTTTGACGCCCTATTGGGTGGCGACAGCTTGGCCGTCACCAAGCCCGATCCGGCGCCACTCTACGCGGCGATCGAGGGTGCTGGTGGAAAGGTCACACCGGGCAAATCGAACGGAGCGGTGATGATCGGCGATAGTCACACGGACGTCGCCACCGCCCGTGCCGCCGGCACACCGGTAGTGGTGGTCAGCTTCGGCTACACCCGCATCGCGCCCCGTGATCTCGGCGCCGATGCCGTGATCGACCATTACGACGAGCTGATAACGGCATTGGGTGCGCTGTAACGGTCACTGTCCAAATGCTATGATTGCCCGAGCAAAGGAGACCGGACAATGATGCGGATCGAACGGCTTGAGGGGCCAATTGGCTGCGTGGTTCATGGGCTCGACCTTGCGGGTGGCCTCGATGCAGAGACCTTCCGCGCGATTTCGCAGGCTCTGTATGAACACCGGGTGTTGGTGATCAAGAACCAGATCTGCGACCAAGATGCCTTTCTCGCGTTCGGGCGACAGTGGGGCACGCCGATCCAGCATGTGGTGGATACCGCGCGCCTGCCCGACTATCCGGACATGGTGGCGATCGGCAATGTGACGCGCAGGGCCACCAGCGACGAGACACGAAATAGCGCTGCCTTCTGGCATACCGATCAATCCTACGAAGCCGACATCGCGACCGCGACCATGCTCTATGCGCAGAAGGTCCCGGAGGTCGGCGGCGAGACGCGCGTGGCCGATATGAAAGCGGCTTATGACGATCTGGATGATGCAACCAAACAACGTGTTAACAACTTGACCGCCATCCATTCGTACGGTGCGACCTCGGGTCGCGATGGCGAGCGCCCGACGCCGCCCTTAACCGCGGCACAAGCCGCCAAAGTGCCGCCGGTGCCGCATCCGTTGGTTCGCGCCCACACCATCACCGGCGAGAAAGCGCTTTACGGCGTGGCAGGGACCGCGGTTGCCATCGACGGTGTGGCGGACGCTGAAGCCGAGGAACTTATTGCCAAGCTCAAGGCGCACTGCGTGCAAGACAAATATGTCTATGCGCATAAGTACGAAGTCGGCGACATCGCGATCTGGGATACCCAGATGACGCTGCACTGCGCGAGCCTAATCGGCGCGCCCAATGGCGCGGGCACCGAACGCCTGCTATGGCGCATCAGTGTGCGCGGCACGCCAGCGATCTATCATTAGCGCTTACGCGCGCGGTTACTTGCGCCGCGCTTCAAGCTTGCGGTGACTGACCGACGATGAGCTAACACGCGGGAATGTCGGCGGTGGAAAAGTGGCCGGCGAGGACGTTGGCGAACCAGTGGTCCCAGTCGGGTTTGCCGGTCAGCGGCGCGAGGTGGATGACTTGATCCTGGACAATGGCTGGCCGACGCAGGGTTAGCTGCTCGGCGGGGTGGTCCTCGCGTTGCAGAGTGAGGGTTGGCGCGTCTGAGCCACGCAGGCTGACGGTTGCACTCCAGGACTGGTTGCGGCGGCGCCAGTTGAAACGCCATTGGTCGCCGTTGGGCTCGCCCTCACCGAGGACAATCGGCGAGATGTAGCTGGCATGTAGGCCGGCGACCAAAGGGTCGAAGACGGCGATCGCGTAAAGGCGCGGCCCCTCGCGCCAGAGCCAAAGCTGGCGGACTTTGGCGTGTTGGCCACTTCGTGTGCAGGTGAACGCGGCGAACGAACCGAGATACTCCACAGGGGCAACCGCCGGCGTCGGAGCGATCGGCGGTGGCGCTGCACCAAATGTGATCGTTCGGCCGCGAATTGTGACAGCCAATCGATCGGATGCCCGGGGCGCGATGCGCACCGGAAACGGCACACCGGCGCGCGGATCGAGTGTGGCCTCCCACGCCAACTCGCTCGCGGTTTCGCCATTACTGGGGCGCAGCGCGGCGTCCGCCGAGCGGTCGTCGCATTCGGTCGCGCCGCACTCGTAAAACAGCCAGACCTGACCCGCGCCGTTGACGATCAGCCGTGTGTAGTGAGTCTGTTCCTGGGCCACCCAGTGACCGGTGGGGTGCGCGGCATCGGCGAACGGCCCGAAGTGCTGGTCATAGGTTTCGGGGTCGCGAAACTTGGCTTGGAACAGTAAGGCGTTGCCGGTTTCAAACGCTTCCCTGACACGGTCCGATTCGCGGCCGACCAAGGTCCACTCCCAACCCATGCCGCCGCCGATCATCAGCAACGCCAAAGCCAGCGCCGCCGCTTCCTTGCGCCATCCAACGCCGATCAGCACCGCTACCGCGGTGGCGTAGAGCACGAGCAAGAGGATCGCGATCAGGAATATGTCGAGGCGAATATCCGCCGCGCTCCACAGGTACATGCGGATTTCGTTGAGGGTCGCGGCTAGGCCGATGCCGGCGACAATCAGCAGCCAGATGCGCGCCCAGCCGGTCTGCCGAAACGCCGGCCACAGCAATGGCAACCAAAGCACGAGCAAAACGTAATAGAACGCAATCATACCCATGCCACAGTGTACCCGGTTCACTGCCGGCGAAGAGTGCCCATCACGTAAATTTGCTGGCGGACAGTCCTATTAAGGCGAAAAGTCGCCGAGCTCCGGCCGCTGGCACCCGCCGCAATGCTCCTGTCGTGCTAACGATCTCGCTATCGCGTCTCGGTCAGCCTGGTCAACTCAGGTGCGTTTCGAAAAATGCCAGAGTGCGTGACCAAGCGAGAGCGGCATCGGCTTGGTCGTAGCGGGAACCGGTGGGGTTGGCAAAGGCGTGATCGGCGTCGTACCAGCGAACCGCCAGGTCGGTTTTGCCGGCGGCTTGCATGGCCGCTTCGAAGCCACCAACCATCTCCGCGTTGATGCGACGGTCGAGGGTGCCGAAATGTCCCAGCACCGGGCTCGCGAGGGGCGCCAACTCGTCGGCTGACTTCACCACGCTGCCGTAATAGATCACCGTGGCGTCGACCGGCGTGGCGAGTGAGACGTTAAGCGACCAGCCGCCGCCGAAGCACCAACCGATGGTGCCAACCTTGCCGGTGCCGTCCCTATGGCCTTTGAGCCAGTCGGCCAGCGCAGAGAGTTTTTCGCGCCCGGCTTCAGGGTCGAAGGCTCTAACCAGCGCCAACGCTTGCTCGCGCGTCGTCGCGACCTGTCCGTCATATATGTCCGCCGCGAGCGCGATGTAGCCTTGCGCCGCCAACTCCCGCGCGACCGCTTTGATTTGATCGTTGAGGCCCCACCACTCAGGGACCAGCAACACCGCCGGCGCGGGTAAGCGCTCGGGCAAGGCGAGCGCGGCCAACGCGGTCGCGCCGGATGGCGTCTCGATTGCGACATCTTCCATCCGGTTTGCCGCCGCGCGGGCGAATTCGGGATAAGCCAGCACGGTCGCCAGCGGCAGCGCCGCCACACCTTTAAGGAAGCGCCGGCGATCCCGGTCGGACACCGTCGGCAACGAATCGCCGGGGCCCATGCCGGCGCACTTATTCAGATCGCACATGGCGTGCCTCCCTAAAACGAAGATCGGACTGCGTCTGAGCCACGGATGCAGAGGCCCGATGGCCCAAAAGCGCCATCATTTTAGCTGTGGTGGCGAGTGCGCGCACGCCCTGCCCGGGAACTATCGTGTGATCGCTTTGTCCTTGAACTCGACCACGCGAGCGCCGTTCACCTGTTTGACGGTGAACACATAGGCCTCATTCAGGCCTTTCTTGCCGCTGTGGGTGAAGATCAACACGCGTTCGCCGTCGGTCCGGATATGGATGATGCCGAAATTGGTGCGCTCGAAGGCGAAGAAGCTCGGCCTTGGATCGCCGTCGTCGACGCGGCCGGTGAACAGTTTGGCGATATCCGCGCCACTGAACGTCTGGTCCTTACGATCCTTGAAATATTTTTTCAGGTCTTCGCGCTTGTGGGCGTAGTCACGCTTGCTGAAGAACGCCGCGAGTTCGGTGTTGAAGATGATGCCGGTATCCATGCGCATCACCTTGCCGAGCGCCGCCATCAGCGTGGCGCGCGGGTGGATATGGTCCTTGCTCGGGCTTTCGTCGCCGGATGAGATAATCGCCGCGACCGGGCTCATGGCCTTGAGCGCGTCGAAATCGAAATCGGCGGAGCCGTGATGCGGCGCCTTGACGATCTCGGCTTCCAAATCCGAAGCCGGCAAATTCTCGAGCATTAGTTTCATCGCCGGGCGGTTCAAATCGCCGGTCAGGCTGAGCCGCACTTCGCCGAAACGGATGCGCAACGCCATCGAATGGCCGTTGATGGTATGCGAGGCAGAGACGCCGCCCGCCTCGGCCTCGGTGAGATGCATGTCTGGCGACTTTTTTGGCGCGTGGAAAAAGCGCAGGCCCGTCAATGATGCGCCGCTCACCGGATCGTTCACGATCTCCGGAAATGGGCCTTGGATTTCGACGTGGACATTGTCCGGCTCGAGGAAGTCGAAGACCTGTGCAGAGTCGTCGCCAAACGCGACACGGCGGATGTCGAAATTTCCCCGCTGCGCCCAATGTTGGAGAGTTTTGACCCATCGCTTGAACGGGGTGTTCAGCTTGTTCTCGGGCACATCGCGCGGATCGTCGTGGAGTTCAACCGCAAACAAGTCGCCGCCTGACTCGACGGTATCGCCGAACATTTCGGCATCGGGCCGACGCTGGCCACTGGCCCGGCTGCTCGGCATCTTCACCAGACCGTTGTGGTAGACGCGCTTGGGATGGATAAACAGGCGCTTACGGGCGCTGATACCGCGATCTGTTTCCGACCGCTTGATATCGTTCAAGCCGTCGAAATGGTCAGCATCGCCGTGGGTGATCACGATAGCTTCCACGGGCAGCGGATTGGCGGCCGTCGCGCCGCGATGGCGAAACCGCGCCGCGACGTGGCGGGCGAACAGTTTGTTGTCACCGCCGTCGATCAGAACGATTTTTCCGCTCGGGCTCTCTAACACCAAGCCGTCGCCTTGCTGCACGTCGACCATGGAGAGCTTTAGAATGCCGTTGTCCAACAGGCGAAGCGGCGGACTGTTTTTCGCCCATCCGGTCGCCCGTCCGTCGAAATGCGTGAGCGCCCGCAATTTTACGAAACCACCTTGCTCGGCTAGCACCTCGACCTCGTCTCCGAACGCCAGGGTCAAAAATGGTTCCGCTTCCGCGCTGCGGCGCCGACGCAGGCGAATAAAATCCTCGCCGATGAACTTCGACATTAAGATCCGCTCCAAGTGGCTCAGCCGGAAAGTGTAAGCGGGCGCTACATACACCAATTGCGAGCATCGCGAAACCCGGTGATGAGCTGGTGAACGACTTAGACTTTGGTGAGCTGGTGGCGGAAGAAAGCAACGTTGGTGATCAGACCTGGGAGCAGCCACTGGAACAGGCGGCAGACGCTGAGGATTTCGTCGCGGGGTGCATCGGCGATCGCTGCTTCGCGAACGGCGTCGGCGGCAAGGCCGTTGGGGTTGGGCATGCGACCGGCCGCATCGACAAAATTTTGATGCAGGGCGGCGACCGTTTGTTCATACGCGTCCGTCGCGACCAGTGGCTTAAGGTCGGACCAGGCGAGCGCGAAATAGCTCGGCCAACGCGTAAGGCCGCGATAGTCGGTGTTGACGAACGGCAAGCCGAGCGTCGCTTTGATGTCCTCGTAGACGGCGCGAGTCGGCGCATCGGCGTGGTGTGCCTCGATCAACACAAACGGCACGTCGAGGCCCGGCGCGTGACGGCCGGAAGAAGGTTCGGCGGGCGCGGCCCCTGGCAGGAAGTTCTGCTCGAGCGCGAGGCGCGCGAGCGTGGCCAGCAGGCAGTATGGGAAATTGCCGTGAGAAAAAATCTCGACCAGGTTGCGGATGCCGTCGATTTCGCGCGGCGCATAGCCGGCCTTGGTGAGACGCGCTGCGATTGGTGGCGGATCGAATGCCGCGACCGTCTGTTCGATGTCGTGGCGAAGATCGGCGCAGGCTTCAACATAGGCTCGGCTCGCGACCATCGGTGCCAGGCCATTCCACAGCGTGGTGTAGAAGGTGCGGTAGTGCGCGAAGGCCATGGTGACCACGCCCATCCACGGCACCTGCATGACCCGCTTTGTGTCACCGTAGAGCGCCGCAAGGTCGCCATCGGCGAGATATTCGGGCACCGGGTGGATTGCCGGGATCGGCGACGGTTTGATGCGAACGAGATCGGTCATATCGGTCCAATAAATCAGCGTGTCGTCGCGGCGGCGTCGATACGCTCCTGGCGCAGTTGCGAGCGCCGGACCTTGCCGGCATCGTCGCGCAAAGAAAAATCGACGAATTCGTAGGTGCGCGGCGTTTTATAGCGCGCTAATCGTTCCTCGACGAACGGACGCAGATCTTGCTCACCAAGTGGTTCTTGATAGTCCGGCGGCGAATAGATGATCGCGTGCACGGCCTGGCCCAAATCCTCATCGGGCAGACCAATGGCGACGGCGGTATCGACGCCCGGATGTTCCGCCAGTGCCGACTCAACCTCCGCCGGGAAGATATTGGCACCACCCGAGATGATCATGTCGGTACGACGATCGGCGAGATAGAGATAACCATCTTCATCAAGCCAACCGACATCGCCTAGGGTCTCCCAGCCGCCATCGGCGACCTTCGTCTCGGCGCCGATGTAGTGGTAGGTGCTGCCAGGCCCGCTGGCGGGCATCATATAGACCTCGCCGATTTCACCGGGCGCGCACTCCCCGCCTTGCTCATCGAGGATTTTGACGCGCGAGTCGCGGATGCATTTGCCGACTGAGCCTTTATGTTGGAGCCATTCGCTGCCGCTGATCCAGGTGGCGCCGGTGCCCTCGGTGCCGCCATAGAGCTCCCACACGCGGTCCGGTCCCAGCCAGTCGATCCATTTTTCCTTGAGCCACACCGGCATCGGCGCAGCGACATGGCCGACAATATTGATACTGGAAAGGTCGAAGGCGTTTCGCTCTGCTTCGGGCAGGCGCCAGATGCGATGCATCATGGTCGGCACCATCATTACCCATTCGACCTTATGCGTTTCGATCAGCCGCAGCGCCTCGGCGGCGTCGAAGCGCGGCATGTCGACGACGTGGTTGCCGCGAAACAGGCCGTAGTGCGCGCAAATGAATGGTGCGTTGTGATAGAGCGGGCCTGGATTGAGCAGGCACCCCTCATGCGGCATGTCGAGCGGGTTATCGCTCAAATCGGTGGTCGATGGATTGTGATCGACGATGATTTTTGGCCGGCCGGTGGACCCGCCACTCGACATCGCCTTCCAGCTCTTGGCGGTTCTGACCTCCACTGGGTCAGCCGGATATCGGTCGGGATCGAAATCGCTCGCCCGACCCGGATCGTCCGGCGGCGCGGTGCCGTCAACACCGACAACGAGTTTCGGCTTGGCAAGCTCGACGATGGCGTCGAGTTCGAGCGAGGGCAGTTTGTGCGACACGATGTGCGGCGTCGCGCCAAGCTTCCAAAGCGCGAAGCTGGTCTCGTAGAACGCGCGTCCGTTCGGCAAGGCGACCGTGACGAAATCGTCTTGCTTGACGCCTTGGTCGGCAAACGCGCGGGCGCGCTGGTTGGCGCGTCGGTCAAGCTCCGACCAGCTGAGCGATGCGTCGGCAAAGGTCAGGCAAACCCGATCCTCACCCAGTTTGTCGGCATAAAACGCCGGGATGGCTCCCAACGGTATGGGATCGGTCATGTCCGCCTCTTTTCAATCCGCCGCCGGACAATAGCGAACCGGACGGATCAGAAAAGAGGTTGATCAGACGGGCACCAGCTTTTTAGCCGCCGCCGGTATCGTCCGAGTCGGATGCCGCCTCGATCGACAGCAGCGCGCGTTTGCGATCGAGGCCCCAGCGATAGCCGCCGAGACCACCGTCGCGGCGCACCGCGCGATGGCACGGCACCACCAGTGAAACCGGGTTGGTGGCGCAGGCATGGCCGACCGCGCGTGCTGCCCGCGGGCTGCCGATTGTCTCCGCGAGTTCGCTGTAGGTTCGCGTCTCGCCCGCCGGGATCGCGCGCAAGGCTTCCCAGACCTGGGCCTGGAACGCGGTGGCGCGAATATCGAGCGGGAGGTCGTGCGCCGGGGATTGATCGGTCATCACGGCGAGCACCGCTTCCACGTGATCGGCCATATCGCCTGTATCGCGCTCTATTACGGCCTCGGGATATTCCAGGCGCAGTTCGTCTTCGAGATAGTCATCGTCGTCGCCGAGATAGACCGCGCATACGCCGCGCTCGGTCGCGGCGACCAAGAGCCGGTCGAGCGGCGAGTCGGCGATCGCAAAGCGGATCACCGCGCCGCGCCCGCCTCGGGCGTAGGTCGCCGGGGTCATGCCGAGTCGCGCGCCGCCTGCTTCATAAATGCGGCTTGGTGAGCCGTAGCCGGCTTCGTAGAGAGCGGCGGCGACACCCTCGCCCGCCCGCAAACCGTCGCGTAACGCCGCGCGGCGGAGACCGTCGGCGAAGGCGCGCGGGCTGACCCCCAATGCCGCTTTGAACCGACGTTGAAGGTGACCGGGGCTGACATTCAGAGCGCGCCCGAGGTCTTCGAGCGTCGGCACCCGCGCCTCGCCCTCGGACATGCAGGCCGCTTCGATGAGCGCCGCCGCGCGCGCCACCAAATCGTCTCCGGCCTGCTCCGGCCGGCAGCGGCGGCAAGCGCGAAATCCCTCGGCGCGCGCGGTCGCGGGATCGGCAAAGAACCGCGCGCGATCCCGTCGCGGCCGGCGGCTCGGACAACTCGGCTTGCAGAACACGCCGGTTGATGTGACGGCGTAGACAAAGGCGCCGTCATATGAGGTATCGCGCCCGCTCACCACGCGCCACAAGGTCTCAGAATCGGACAAATCGACCGCCGGCGGCGTCTGCGGCCGGACGGTGGGCATCACTGCATCGGTCATCGCTGTCATCATGCCACGGTTATGCCGCCATGCGAGTGTCCGCGCTATCCGAAGTCTGCGGTCAATGTGGTGCGGTGCCGCCCCTTGCTTGACAGCCACCGCGCTCGCCCGTACATCACAAATCGATATCCAAGCGATCGGGCACGTAGCTCAGCGGGAGAGCACCGTCTTCACACGGCGGGGGTCGCTGGTTCAATCCCAGCCGTGCCCACCATTACATTTCCGGCTTTGTCAGTTCCGCCTTGGCTCCGCCTCGCGGTCCCATAAGCGGTGGGCCATGACGCCGACCTTGGCCTCGATGACCTCGGCGGCGTCGAGGATCAGATCCTCGCGGAAACGGCGACCGACGATTTGCACCCCGACGGGCAGGCCATCGTTGTAGTTCGCCGGCACATTGGCCGCCGGTAACCCCAAAAAATTCATCGCATAGCTATAAAGCGCGCTACCGAGCACCTCGCGCACGCCGTCAGGCCCTTCCGTATCTCGATCCCAAGCGAATGTCGGGGCAAACATGAAGGGCGTTAGAACCAAGGGATAATCGTCAAGAAACACCGTCCACGCGCGGACAAAGCGCGCGCGGTCGGCCATGGCGCGGATCAGCTCGTCACCTTCATACGGCCGGAAATAGTCGTAATAGTTGTCGAAGATTTTGTTGATCGTGGCGCTGCCATACTTGCGAATGTCCGCGTCCATCAGGACTTTGGCCTCGCCGAACAGGCAGCGCATGCCGGTCTCCGCCGACTCCGCGAGAAGCGGCGGTTCGACGTCGTGTACCTCGTAGCCGGCGTCGGCGAGGGCATCGCGCGCCGCGTCAAGCGCATCGGATACCGCGGGGTGCAGCGTGAAATCGAAACTGTTTTTCGTGAAAGCAACCTTGATCGGGGCGTCGACCGTCGGGCCGTCGAACGGCATTGGCACTTGCCACGGATCATGCGGATCGTATGCGACGAGGTCGCGCATGGCGCGCCGCACATCCTTGATTTCGCGGCCGATTACGCCTTGCACCGACATGATCTGCGCCAGCATGCCGCGTTCGACAGACGCCGAGGGGTTGTAGGCGGGCACGCGGCCAAGGCCTGGTTTGACGGTGCACGCGCCACAGGCCGCGGCGGGGAAGCGCAAGGAACCGCCGATGTCGTTGCCGTGGGCAAGCGCGCCATAGCCCATCATCACGCCGGCGGCGGCGCCACCGGAAGAGCCGCCGGCCGCGGCCCAATCGTTCCATGGATTGTAAGTGCGGCCGTGAAGCTCGTTGACCGTTGTCGCGCGAAACGAGAATTCCGGCGTGTTCGTGCGCCCGATGACGATGGCGCCAGCCTTTACGAAATTGCGTACAACCGGGGCGTCGTCGGGTGCGATGGTATCCTTGAACGCCGTCACGCCATTCGGCGTCGCGCGGCCTTTCTGATCGACATTTTCCTTAATCGTTACGGGTACGCCGGCGAGCGCGCCGAGCGTGCGTCCTTCGGCGATCGCCTTGTCATGAGCCTCCGCACTTGCCAGAGCCTGATCGCCGAGATCATCGACCACGGCATTAATCGCACCGTTGGTCGTGCGCATGCGCTCGATCGCGCTGGTGACCACGTCGACGCAGGAGACGCGCCTCGTCGCGACGGCATCGGCAATATCGCAGGCGCTCCATTGCCAAAGCGGCCGGTCTTGATTGTCAGTCATATCTTAGCCTTGTCGCGTCTGGATGTTCTGGATCGCGACCAAAATGTAAGCGGTCCCCCTCCCCACGTCAGCATCTCGTTGTCGATACCGAGTTCGGCCCGCATGCTGACGGCGTGAGACGCACTTACCTCTCCGATTGCAGTGTCGTACACTTGGCTAGATTAAAATCGTGGGATCAGGAGCGCGACATGAGCCTTAAGGACGAATTACTCGAACAGCGGGAGCGGTCGCGGCAGAAATTCGGGCCTGAGCGCGCCGCCATCGTGCAGGCTGCGACCGAGGCGTTGGTGGCCGAGATCGCCGCGCGACCGAAACTGGCGGTTGGCGATTTGGCGCCTGACTTCACGCTACCCAACGTCCATGGCAATCCGATCAAGCTTGCCGATCGGCTGGCCGATGGGCCGGTGGTGCTCGTGTTCTATCGCGGCGGCTGGTGCCCCTATTGCAACATTCATTTGCGTGCCTTCCAGCAAGTGCTTCCCGAAATGTCCAATGTCGATGCGTCTCTAGTGGCGATCGCGCCGCAAGACCCGGATGAGACACTGACCACGACAGAGAAAAATGAGCTGGCATTCGATGTGCTGAGCGACACGGCCTGTGCTGTCGCCGAGAGTTTCGGCATCGCCTTCGAGCTACCGGACGCATTGAAGGAGATTTACACCGACCTTGGCAACGTGCTTCCGGAGAAGAACAGCGCCGATGACTGGCGCCTACCAATTCCGGCGACGTTCGTGATCGGGCAAGATGGCCGCTTGGCTTTTGTCGATATCGATGCCGATTACCGGAACCGAGCCGAGCCTAGTGAAATTCTTGCGGTTTTGCGGCGGATCACGAGCGCCACGGCGCCGAGCGCGGCGATCGCATCGTAACGGAATCTGGGACTTGCTGCCGGCCTCAGCTGCGCTCTAGGACCGGTTCGAGCCGGCGAAAACTGGCTTCGAACTCCGACGCCGGCATCGGTTTGCCGAACAGGAAGCCTTGCGCAAATTCGCAGCCATGGTCGGACAGAAACGCGAGCTGTTCGGGCGTTTCAACGCCTTCGCCGATGAGATGAAGCCCGAGACTGTGCGCCATGGTGATAATGGTCTCGGTTAGCGTCGCGTCGTCGCGGTTCGTTAGGGCTCCCTGAACAAAGGCGCGATCGATTTTCAGGGTGTCGAGCGGGAAGCGCCGCAGGGCGCTCAACGACGAATAGCCGGTGCCGAAATCATCGATACTGAGGGCGACGCCGAGATTGCCGATGGCGCGGAACGTCTCCTCAACTTCCGGCGCCTCATCGAGCAAGAGGCTTTCGGTTATCTCGAGTTCCAGCGCGTCGGCGGGCAACTGAAACTGATCGAGCAAATCGGCCAGCCGATCGCCCAGCTCGCCGGTATGGAATTGGCGCGCCGAGACGTTCACCGCGACTTTCATCGCCGGGGCGAAATTGTCCCGCCACTCCCGAAGGTTTCGACAGGCCTCGGTCAATACGAACTCTCCGATCGCGCCGATTATCCCGGTGCGCTCGGCGAGCGGTATGAATTGATCGGGCGGAATCAGTCCACCGTCGGCGTCGCGGCAGCGAACCAGCGCTTCCGCCGCCACCGGCCGTCTGGAGCGGCTGTCGACGATTGGCTGGAAGTGCACGTCAAAACCGTCGCCGCGCAAGGCGCGCATCACGCAGGCTTCGATCTCCAACCGTTCCTGCGCCAATTTGTCGAGTTGCGGCGTGAAGAATGAGAATGCGTTGCCACCGCGCTCGCGGCTTTGCTGAGCCGCGGCCCGCGCATTGCGCAACAGCACCTCGGCGGACGATCCGTCGGTGGGGTAGATGGTGACCCCCGCGCTCGCGGTGAGAAACAGCTCCTGGCCACCAACCCGAAACGGCAGTTCGAGGGCGCCGATCAGCTTCTCCGAGACAAACTGAACGTCAACATCGTGCGCGAGCTCGGGCAGGATTGCGGCAAATGTCGCACCGTCCAGTCTCGCCAGGGTTTCAACGCCGAGGGGAAACAGTGTCTCCGCCGCATGGATCGAAAGCGAAAGCCGTTCGGCCACGCCAACCAACAGGCGATCAAGCTCACTCGGCGCCAGCGAAGACGTAATCTTGTCGAAATCGTCGATGGTCACGACAAGAAGCGCCACACGATCACCGGTGCGCTTCGCATGCTTCACCGATTGGCCGAGCCGATCGAGCGTCAGGGTTCGGTTCGGCAGCCCCGTCACGTCGTCATAATTGGCGCGGAACGCCAGTTGTTCTTCCAACTTTTTGCGCGCTGTGATGTCTTCGCTGAGGCACATGAAATATTCGATGCGGCCGGCGGCCGATTTGACCGGGGACATTCTGACGCGCTCCCAGATCAGGTCTCCGCCCTGTTTGCGATTGCGCAATTCTCCGGTCCAGGCGTCGCCGCCCTGCACCGTTCGCCAGACCTCGTCATAAACGCTTTCCGGGGTCTCGTTCGACTTGAGCAAGGCATAGTTGCGGCCGATTACCTCGTCGGGACGGTAGCCGGTCGACTCGGTAAAGCTCGCATTGACGTATTCGATATCGCCTTTGACATCGGTGATCAGGACGCAGGCCGCGCTTTGCTCGACGGCGTGAAACAGAAGATTCGTGCGTTTTTCTAGGTGCCATTTTTCGGTCAGCGCGCCGGCAAGCTGTAAGATCTCGGGTGCGTGCAAGGGCTTTTGGCAATAAAGCAGCTTGTCCGCCGGCGGCACGCGCTCGGCAATGCGCCCGATCTCCACGTCCGAATAGCCGGTGACGATAACGATGTTCAGGTTGGGGTCGATTGCCCGGATTTGCGCCGCTGCTGCCACGCCATCTATGCCCGGAGGCATTCGAACGTCGATGAAAGCGACGGCGAAGGGCATATCGTCCTCCACCGCGCGTCGAACCGCCTCCACGGCTTCCTCGCCCTGCCGGCATTGTTGAATATCGTAGGACCGTGTTGTGTCCGATACGGTCTCGCCAAACAGCTCTGTCTCCAGCGTTTGCTGGCGATCGGACGTCGCGCCTTCCCCCTCGTCTAAAGTGAGAACGGCGCGATAGATCTCACGCATCGCCGCTTCGTCATCGACGACAAGTATGCGGGAGCGCGCGCGATCGTCCCTCATGACATCCACCGGATGGATATCAAAAGAGGTCGCTGCATAAGGTCTCGCAGGGCGTGCAATTCGATCAGTCTAATCTAATTTAAAGTCGTATAAATTATGGCAAAGCAATGCTTTGCATTGAATTTTCGACACGCCGCGTGAACGAAGAAGCGTGCGTAAGCTTCCTGCGTGGGGCAATCCCCACGGCCTATAGATTTCATGATTTCGCCCCATTTTTCCCCGCCAAACCTTTCCGGTGCTTACGAATTCACGCGCTACGAAAAGCTTCGGCGACGACTCAAGTTAGACGCCTCCAGATCAAATTCCAGTTCACGGCTCATTCCTTTTGGACTTACAGCGTTACGGCGAGTAATTGATAAAAATCAAGTCAGTTCCGGCTGACTGAAGATCGATACTTACAGCCAGATCTCTTTCGGCAATTCGAGCAATGATGTAGTGCGTCCTCTAATATGCGTGCTGGCATAAACTGTTCGCGTCGACCGTTGTTTTATACGGCTAAGCAATAAGCCGCGTCGCGTAGGCGAGCAGAAGGTCCGTAGTTCCGGCACGACCGTGATGACCAAGTCAAAATGCCCCCGTGTCGGGAAATTTGGCGAGCCGTCTCAAAGGACTACATCAGTTATGGGGTCTGAACCTGACCCTTGGGGTGATACGTCGAGAGAGGCGCAATGCAGGACACAATGGTCACGCGAGCTTATACCGCTGAGCGTCGGGGCGGCGGCGTCGGTACGGCCAGCCGCGGCAGGGTTTCGAACGCCGACTTACTCAAAGCAATCAGCCAGTTACAAGGGCTCGTCATCGAGGCAGCCGAAGCCGAGGAACTTCGACTTCAGGGCGCCGCACCGACTCCGTCGACGCAAAATGAGCCCGAGCCGATCGAGCCCGCGCCCTGTGCCCCCGAACCCGTCGCGCCCGATCCCGAAATTGAAAAAGTTCGGCTGCAAATCAGTGAGATGGCCCAGACGATCGACCGCACAAAATCGGAGATCGCGGCGATCAAGCACCCCTTGGCCGAGAACGATCCGGTAATCACTGCGTCGTCTCAGCTAGACGCGATCGTACAGGCCACGGAAAGCGCCACCCAAGACATTCTCGACGCCACCGAACAGGTCGAGGAAGTGATCAAACGGATGGTCGCGCTGTATCCGCAAAACCAAGAAATGATCAATCTGAGTGATGAAGCCGGCGGCCATCTGATTAAGATTATGGAAGCCTGCGGCTTTCAGGACATCACTGGCCAGCGCGTGACCAAAGTGGTGAACACGCTCAGCTTTATTGAAGAGCGTGTCGGCGCGGTTATTGGGATATGGGGGGCGGATTCGTTCCAAAACATCCCGATCGAAGAGTCCGAACCGGACGAAGATGCGCCTGACGAAAATTTGATGAACGGCCCGCAACTTGAAGGCCAAGGTATTTCTCAGGCGGACATCGACGCACTCTTCGACTAGCCCGCAGTTCCAAGCACTGGCGATCCACCAGAGGCCGCGCATCGTCCGAGACTAGGACTTTGCCCGAAATGCTTGCCAATCGGGCTCTACGATTGCGCTCTCCGCAGCGCGCCTGGCAGCTTAATCAGAACCGGACATTCTCACCGCCGTCGTCGAGTTTTTCGGGTCGGCGCCAATACTGGAATTGTGGCGTCCAATCGGGTTCGCTCATGCCGGCAAGGGCCAGAAAATGCCAAACCGGTGAATACAGGTCGCCGGGCCCAAACGCCGTGCGCCCGCGACGCACGATTTTGCCACCCTTGCGTTCATAGACGGATGCGCCCGGAAAGTTGGAATGCTCGCCCATCGCGCATTGTTCGGCCATGTAAGCGCCGCCGCCGTGCGACGCCATGCGAAACTGCCAACCGCGATCGCGCGCCATGCGCCGCTGGACCTCGGGCGGGTCTTTCGAAACCATGGCAACTGCCATCGCATCTTCCAAGTGGCCAAGGACGCCGTTGATCCCATCCGCCCACAGAGTGCAGTAGCGGCACCCTTGGCCCATATTGTGGATCATCAGCAAACGGTCGCGATCTCCGAACAGACCCGAAAGGTTCGTTTCCCCTTCAAGCGTTTCGAATGTGTAGTCCGTCACCTCGGTATCGCTCTCCTGCCGGCGCAAAGCTGCCAGTTTCTGGGCCTTTTCCATGATTTCGAATTCAAGCTTCTCCGCTTCTGTCACGTCGCGCATCCTCCGATTTGTGCGAGCACGAAAGAACGAGTCCGCAATGCATTTTCAAGTCATCAGCCAGAAATCGGCGTGTGCCAAGTTAAACTCATAGCCTGCACCGTTGGCCAGGAGCAATCCGACGCTGCGTCCGCGCAGGTTTACGTAGCGGGGCCCGCTTACACCGTGGATAATGGCGTGTTTGCCGCCGTCGACCGGCCGTTGGGCGCGAATGGCGGCATGATAGGGAACGGGAGATCAGCAATGGCCGATACACCGCCAGTCTGTGACTTTGGCTGGAAGGCAGCGGAATTTCGCTTGCAAGGAACCGACGGCGATTGGCACACCCTGGAAGACCTACGCGGCCCGAACGGGACCCTGATCGTGTTCATGTGCAATCACTGCCCGTACGTGAAGGCGATCTTGGATCGACTGACGCGGGACGCACGTGACCTGGCGGCGCTCGGCGTGACGACGATTGGCATCAACGCCAACGACCCGACCACCTATCCCGAGGATAGCTTCGATAACATGGCTCGGGTGGCGAAGCAGAATAACTTTCTCTTCCCCTATCTGTTCGACGAAACTCAGGATGTCGCGCGCGCCTATGACGCGGTGTGCACACCCGACTTTTTCGGCTTCAACGCCGATTTGGCACTGCAATATCGCGGTCGATTGGACGAGTCGCGGGTCTTGCTGGTGCCGGATGCGCGCCGTGAGCTGTTCGAGGCAATGCGACAAATCGCGGAAACCGGCCAGGGACCGGCCGAGCAAGTCCCAAGTATGGGGTGCTCAATTAAATGGCGGGTAGCCGCCTGAGCAATCGGGTCATTTCCGCGGGCTTCGACTGTCAGATATCGTCGGGGTTGCCTTTGGCGACCTCACCAAATGAAATGACGCGTCCGTTCTCGTCTTGAAACGTGATCGTGTCATCGTCCTTGACGACAGTCGCGCACGAGTTAACCCAACGGAAGTTATCCCAGTCGACGCAGAGCTGACCGTCGTCGTTGATCCACCACCGACCGCCCGACTCCGAGATATCACCGTTGACGTTGCGCAATTCGGCACGGACACGACCGTTGCCAGAGTGAAACATTGTGTAAGTGCTGTCGTCGGCGGGGTTAAAACCGAACACAGTGTTGCCGGTGAGCAACTCTTGGACTTCGGAGGTCGCCAACCGTTTCGGTCGAGCGTCAGCCTCCGGAATGGCCAACACATAGATCATCGTAACAGCCAACGTCAGCGCGCTTAACCGCGTCAACCAAGGATGATCCCGGCGCATCGCAGGTGACATGGGCCCTATCCACGGATGGTGTGAGGCGCACAGCATATCGGTACGACCTCGGCGAACTCAAGGCATCCGCAGCCAATTTCTTTCGAACAACCGCGGCCTATATTCACACCGGCGCACCCGAACGCTGACATCGAAGGAATGGGTATGGCGCCAAAAAAGGCCATGGGGCCCGCCGCAGAGAACCAAGAGACCCAAGCTCGGCCGATCGCGCTGGCTGACCTGTCATTGGCCGAGACCGGCGTGCTCGACGCCATGCCGGCGGGCATCGCGCTTCTCGATGATCAGGGAACCGTCGCTTACATCAACCGGACGTGGGCGGCGTTTGCCCTGGAAAGCGGCGGTGTGAGCCGCGAGGACGTGATTGGCCTGGATTATCGCGATGCCGGCTTCTGGTACGGCAATCCGGACCACCCGTCTGATGACACCGTGCGCGCGCGGGCCGGTATTCGCGCCGTGCTCAGCGGCGATGTCGGTCAGTTTGTTCTCGACTACCCCTGCCACACGCCAGCCCGCGAATATTGGATCGAACTTCGCGTGACACCGTTGCCGCTTGATCAGGGTATCGGCGCGCTGGTGATGCAGGCCGATGTCACCGAGCGCAAGAAAACCGCCGACCGGGCATGGCGGCGCGCCAACTATGACAGCCTGACCGATCTGCCGAACCGATCCCTGTTACTCGACCGCATGACGCAGGCGATGGGATTGGCAAAACGCCAGTCGGTTGAAGGCGGATTGCTGTTCTTCGACATCGAGCAATTGCGCGAGGTCAACCGTCTGTTCGGCCATGAATCCGGAGACGATCTGCTGCGTCAATGCGCCGAGCGCCTGCGCACCAGCGTGCGCCAAACCGACTCGGTGGCGCGGGTGGGCGACGATGAGTTCGCGGTGCTGCTGCCGCGCCTTGCCGACGGCACGGCGCTCGATGCTTTGCACACCAAAATCAGCGAAAAATTGACCGAAACCTTCGAAGTGTTGGGCAACCAGATCACAGTTACCGTCACCAGCGGCCGTGTTTCCTTGCCGGGAACCGCCGAGACGGCCGATGAATTGTTGACCATGCTTGAAGTCGAGACGTTCGCGAAAAAGCCGGAAGGCGGCTCGTGGCTGCCAAAGACCCTCTAGGACGCCTCAGGTGACCGGAGACGCCGTGCCCTCGCGCCGCGACGTCGTCATCGGGCTTTCCTCGCTCGTGTGTCTGTCACTCGGGCATAGTCGCCCCGTCGGCGCGGCGATCGACGCGAGAACCGTCGATCCGATGGCCCTGAAACTGGTCGACTGGCTCAATCTCGGGGTGACCGACCGAGGCCACTTTATTAGTGGCTTCTCGGTTGGATGGTACCGCGATATCGATCCGGAATCCGAGGATCTGGTACGAGGTAAACACGACAAACTACTCGACGCGATCGACCTGCAACTCACCAAGCTAGCGAACCAACCGCTAACCGCACACGTACCGCTCGCCGCCGCTCTTTCGCGCGCCGCCTTGATAGGCTGGCTGCCGCCATTCGAAATGCTCGGCAAGGAGTGGAAGAAGCTCCAAATGCGTCATCGCATATTGACCTTGCGGGCCTTGGTGACCGGAGCTCACAGTGCAGCGATTTGGCACGCATTAGGAGAGCCGAACGACAGCGATACACTCGCGCGCGCGCTTGCCAACCCGCGACGCGTTGTACGCTCTCCGCTACCACTTAACCCTAATCTTATGCTGACCCGTCTGCTGGATTTCTATGCCGACGAAGATAGCCTCACAACGCCGCTTGCCCACGCCGTCCTTGCGGTCGACCAACGCACCATCGGTTCGGCTGGCAAGGCGGACCCGACCGAGCAGGCAAGCCCGGACGGCTGATACTACTTGCTAATTGAGGCTGGCTTTTTCACCGACTAGCGCGCCGGTTCCGAGCGTCCCTCGAGCGTTTCCGCCATCGACTTCAGCCGATCGCGATCGTTGATGTAGAGGGTCTTGCCCTTGCGCTGGACCAGGCCTGCCTGGGTCAATTGACCAAGCACGCGCGCCACCGTCTCGCGAGTCGTACTGGCACGAGCGGCGACATCGGCCTGGGTCGGCATGGGATAAACCGACCAGAGATTGGGAACCGCCGGGTCGGGACCGCACAGCCGCAAGAGTTCGACATAGACACGTTGCACCGCGCCCAGCGTGCTTAAGTCCATGATCCGGTCGTCACACGCACGGACGATATTCGCCAAGCGGTTCAACACGGCGAGGGCAATATCGGGTTCGTCGCGCAACAAGTCGATGAACAAGGTGCGCGGCATCACCGCCAGGGTACAATTCTCGCCGGCGGTAATCGCCGCCGATCGCGGTCGATCATCGATCGCCGATAATTCGCCAAAATATTCGCCGGCCTTAATCGTCGCGTATGCGATTTCACGGCCGGTCGTGGAGTAATTGGCAACCTCGACGCTGCCCGTGACCACGAAAAACAGGTCGCGGCTCTCGCTGTCGCGGCTGAGAATCTGTTCGTTCCGCTTATGGCGGCGCCAAACGCACCCTTGCGCTAAGAAGTTCAACTTTTCGCGGGGCAGATGTGACAACAGCTCAATGTTCTCAAGCTGTACTGCTAGCGTGTCCTGCACGGTATTCCTCTCGGTTTGGCGCCGCGACGGACCTGTAGCCCATTCGGCTTCTCGACGACCCCGCGCGTGACGTTCCGCGTCGACGGCGCCGCAGCTCCGCTCCTCACCGACTGTAATTTAGGCCGGGGCGGATCAGCGCAAACCACTGTTCCGCATACGCATCAACTCCGCTCCAGGGCTTGCCTGGCGGCCGCGAGATCGGCCCCTGCGGTACCGACCGATTTGAACAGTGTAATTTGGTCATAGTACCGCCGGCCGTCTCTGGTCCCGCGGGTCAGCTCGGCCAAGTCTCCGGCAATGTCATCCGCGGTCATGACGCCATTTTCGATCGGCCGGATGATATCGCCCGCCTCGGCCAGTGCCGCCTCTCGATCGTCGACGAACACCCGGGCCCGCCGGATCGCCTCGTCGTTCGCCTCACGCATGGTCTCGGTAAAACCACCAACCAGATCCAAATGGGCCCCGTCGGGCAACCAGTCGCCGTCAACAAGCGGCGCTTTGCTTGTGGTGGCACAACAGATGATGTCCGCCCCGCGCACGGCGGACTCCAGCGCCTCAGTCGGCTGAACCTTGAAATCGGTCCGATTAAGACGCGACGCGACTAGCTTCGCCTTATCGAAATTGCGGCCCCACACCAGGACGTTCGCGATTGGGCGCACCGCCGCGTGCGCCTGGATCATGTAGGGCGCCAACGCTCCCGTGCCGATCATCAACAGGCGTTCGCAATCGGGCCGCGCCAGATATTTCGCCGCCAAGGCCGAGGTCGCTGCGGTGCGCCGCCGAGTCAGGGACGGTCCATCGATGAGCGCGACCGGCCGACCGTCGCCACCATCGAGCAATAAGTAAGCACCCATAACGGTCGGTAGATCCCGTGCCGGATTGTCCGGCACCACCGTGACGATCTTAACGCCGATATGCTGCCGCTCGACCCAAGCCGGCATCAACATCAGAGTTGCGTCGGGACGCCCGGCGCCAGGCAGGGGGTAGCTTTGGCGAAGTGGTGCGGTGCTTCCGCGACGAAATGCGTCGCGAAGCCTTTCGACCAAACTCGGGTAATCGAGCCCGGTTTCCACCTCGCTGGCCGAAATGATCCGCATCCGAAGGTTCCGTACCGCCCCGCTAAATCGCGCAAACTCTGGTGGATCGATCGTTCAAATGCAACTTGGCACGGCGTATCGCGCGGCGGCGTCCGATTGTTGTGCGCCGGTCGCTGTCGCGATACGACTCGGTTTGGCGAATCCAAGGGCACCTGACCATGACCAAGCCGGCCGACAAGCAAGACCAACGTCCCCTGCTCCTAACCCCAGGGCCGCTGACCACCTCGGAGGCGACGCGCCACGCCATGTTGCGCGATTGGGGGTCAAGAGACAGCGACTTCATCGCATTGACGGCTCGGGTGCGGTGTCAGCTCGAAGCTATCTGCAACTCCCAACCGACCCACCGCTGTATCCCAATACAAGGGAGCGGAACGTTTGCGGTCGAGGCGATGATCGGCACCATGGTGCCGCCGAACGGACGGTTGGTGGTGGCATCGAACGGCGCCTATGGCCGCCGTATCGCGACGATCGCCAACCGACTTGGTCGAAAGGTCAACCTGATCGAAAGCCGTGAAGATCGACCAACCGACATCGCCCAATTGGACCAAGCTCTGTCCACACACTCTCCCAGCCATCTGGCTATTGTCCACTGCGAAACCACTTCCGGCGTACTCAACCCAATTGGACAGCTCGCCGACATGGCCCATCAACGCGGTATCGCGACGCTGGTCGACGCCATGAGCAGTTTCGGCGCCCTGCCCTTGGACTGCCAAACTCTCCACTGCGACGCGGTGGCGGCTTCGGCCAACAAATGCCTCGAGGGCGTCCCAGGCGTGGCTTTCGTGATTGCTCGAACCGCCGCTCTTGGTAAGACCGCCGGTAACGCTCCGTCGTTGAGCTTGGATTTGCACGAGCAGGCGCATGGCTTGGACAGCAACGGCCAATGGCGCTTCACACCTCCGACGCATGTGATGGCGGCGCTCAGCGCGGCACTCGATCAATTCGTTGCCGAAGGTGGACAGCCCGCACGGTTGGCGCGTTACCAAGACAATTGCGACCATTTGGTCAGTGGCATGCGCGCGCTCGGATTTGAAACGTTCCTTCGCGACACGGATCAGGCGCCGATTATCATTACGTTCAAGATGCCGGCGCCGCCCGAATTCGCGTTCGATCGCTTTTACGCCGCCCTGCACGACAAGGGCGTAGTGATATATCCCGGCAAAATCACCGATGCGGATACGTTCCGTGTCGGCTGTATCGGTGCGATCACCCGGGCCGATATCGAGTTTGCGCAGAAAGCGGTCCAGTCTGTTCTGAACATATTAGGACTTCGCTCCGGCGCCCCCGCCTGATAGGGTTCCGAATTAGGGCAGATTAATAAAATCTGAGCGGGAGGCAGACAATCACACTGGAATGTGACGGCTGTCACTATTCCGATTGCCATATCCCAACATTTTGATCCCGGACGCAGGCACCATCGGTTGGCGCAATGCGGCGGAGGGATCGAGCGGGATGAGCAATTTCACGCAGATTATAAGGGGATTTCTGGCACTCGTGGCCAGTCCCCGTCAGTAATATACAGCTTCGGCCTACAATTTTAGGCCGGACGCGGAACCGGTGCATTCCCCGCTCCTCACCGGTTCCGCACTTTTTCACCGGGCGTCGGCGATTATTTATCGTCGGCGCCCGGATTGATTCCGGTTTGCCACCGCATCTCGGAATTTTGCCCAGCCGCACCGCCGCTGATTAATCGACCGCACCACCTGCTTGCTTCCAGGCGGTAATTCCGCCGGTCAGGTTCACGACATTGTCCAGGCCCATCCGCCGTAAGGTTTGCGCGGATAGCGCCGACCGGCCACCGGTCGCGCAATAGAGGATCAGCTTCTTGCCCGATGCGAGCTCTGGCTTGTGTATTGGCGCTTCCGGATCCGCAATGAACTCGAGCAACCCGCGAGGGACGTGCACCGACCCCGGAATTGCCCCGGCTTGATTCTCTTGCGTCTCGCGAACATCGACAAAAACCACCTCGTCATTGCCGACCAAACCCATAGCGTCTTCGATTGACATGGCATCGACTTCCGAATTCGCTTCCGCGAGCATATCTTTGAAGCCCTTGGTCACCATTAGGCACGGTCTCCTTTATTCGGCTTTATGTGAAATTGCGTCGGGGCGCAGGCGGATACGGACTACCTCACGCCTCGTCCGGCGTCCAGCGCCAGCTTTCTCGTCGCGTAAAACGTCCTATTTGGTTATTGAGCAAGATTCGAGTCCGCCGAGTGCTGTTGCTTAGAAGTCACTCTGGGAAATTCGGTGGCTCGCCGAGGGTGGTTTCTGTTTGAATTCAAGAGAATGGACAGTGTAATACAGAAGAAGAAAATGGGAATCGTCCAGGACATCATGCCACTGGGGCATTTCGGGGTGAATTTCTCGCGGCGATAAGGGTTTGCGCCCGTTTGCGGCTTGATAAAATGGTTAATACAACGTAAATTAGTCTGTGCCAAGTTGGACAACTGCGGGGGTTTCGGCGTAGCCGAGCGAATGGCCAATTCAGATATGATATCGAGCAAGGAGATCCTGGAGAAAACGGGCATCTCGCGTTCGACGCTCAACAACTACATTTCGCTTGGAATTCTGCCTAAGCCGATTGTGCGCCCGGCTGAGGAGAAAGACGGCCGCGCGCCACGGGTCGGTTACTTCCCGAGCGAGGCGCTTGAAACGCTCAACCAAGTCGATCGGCTGAAGCGCGAAGGACACAGCATGAGCGACATCGTCGACATGCTGCCCAAGGGCGTTCGCGAGCCTCGGGTTGCGGCCTCGGCACCACTTCGCGCTGCGGCCCCGCAAACACATGCCGAGCCGAAGCCTGTCGTTGAGCCTGCTGCCCCCCCGACCGTTATGACCCCGGCCGGTTTGATGTTGACCATGGGTGACTTTCATCACCCCGCCTATTTGGTCAACAGCAAGTTCGAGGTGGAGTGGGCAAATGCCGCCGCCGAGCGTGAGATTTTTGCGTTACGTAACAGCCTTCCGAACGATTTGACCGAGCGCAATTTGTTCGGGTTCTTTGCCGAAGCCGCTGCCGCCCGGCCGTCGGCGGGGTGGGACGACGTGTTCCGCTTCCATATCGGCATCGCCAAGAAGCGGCTGTCCAAGTCGGCATTGTTTTCGATCGATGTGCACGGGGATGCCGAAGTGGTTACCAAATTGGGCCACTTGTACGACGATGTCACCCCGGTCGATCCGGGGCCATTGTTGCATACCGAGGTCGGGTTGGACTTCGAGGGCGACGGCCATCGTCTGTACAATCTGTATGCCACGTTCTTCCGCGAAGGCATCTTTTTCGCTTATGTGCCGGCGGCCGAGGAAAGCGACGGGTTGCTCAATTTCCTGGCCCGTCGCGACTTGGTCATCCGTGACCTGCTGCAGAACCGCCGCCCGTATCTCACGCCCCTTACCGTGTTGGTTGCCGACGTTCAGGATTCGGTGAAGATTTGCGCCGAGTTACCGCCCGAGGAATATTTCGAACTGATCAACCACGTCTGGGGATCGATGGCGCCGCTGCTGCGCAAATATTACGGCACCTACGGCAAGCATGTCGGCGACGGCATGGTCTATTATTTTTTCCCGCAGCCGGACTGCAACTACATCTACAACGCCATCGCCTGCGCCCACGAGATGAAGGAGATCATGCGCACGGTGAGCCGCAAGTGGCAGAACCGGAAGAACTGGACCAATGACCTCAGGCTCAATATCGGGCTCGACGAGGGTGAGGAGTGGTTCGGTACCTATCACACGCCGACCCATCTCGAGTTCACCGCGCTCGGCGATACCATCAACCGCAGCGCCCGGCTCAGCGATTTCGCCCGCTCGGGCACCGTGTGGGCGACCAAGAACATGCTCGGCAAGCTGACGTCGAAACAGCGCGACAAGATCCATTATGGCATCCGCCGGCGCACCGACGACGGCGAAAGCCTGGTCATGCAGTCAAGCTATTCGCGCATTTCGAACCTGATCGATCTCAGCGACGCCCGCTACGGCAAGTTTCAGGATATCGCCGTCCTGCCGGTCACCGAAGTCCTCGACATCGAACGCGACCCGCAGCCCCGCGGCCAGGTGTGAGCGCCGGGCCACCGCCCGGACCGCGCCCCACATCAAATCGTAAACATCCTCGGTCTCCCCAAGCGGCCGCGGGAGCCTGAATTAGGTCACTTTCGCAGAATCGATCAGCGACTGTTTGATTGTCTCGACGGTGGCGCCAGGGGCGCGGGCGGCGTCAAGGATCACGGCTTCGCGGCGGGCGATCAGGGCCGCGGCTTCGACCACGGCGCGCGCCATGCCACGCGGGATGACCACGGCCCCATGGCGGTCGGCGTGAATCAGATCGTGCGACTGCACCACCATTCCCGCGATGCTGACCGTGCAATCGAAATCGACCGGGTGGATAAATCCGTGGCTCGGCGCGATCACGCCGGCGATCGCCTGGAAGCCTTCCGCCAAGACATCAAGGTCGCGCACACTGCCGTTGGTCACCGTGCCGAGACATCCGAGCGACTTGTGGATATTGCTGTTCACCTCGCCCCAGAACGCGCCAAATCCTGCTTGACCGTCGTCGAGGTCCTGGACGATTGAGATCGTCGGGCCCGCCGCCTCGGCCACATAATCGTAGTAACCGAACCGAATTTTGCGCATCGCATCCGCATCCAGCTCCGACGGGCGCGTCGAGCGAACCGTGACCGTGCGGGCATGACCGACCATCGAGCCGAACTCGGGGCGGACGCACTGCAGCGTGCTGGTGGTAAAGCCGTAGGCGCGGCGTTCCGGCACAACGATCTCGATCGCGTTGCACACCGAGGGGGTGTCGAGCGCGGTGAGCGCCGCGAGATCGTCCGCGCTTAGGGTTTCGTCGGTCATGTGTGTCTCTCCCCCAATTATTGGTCGTGATGTTTAAGGTTGGTCGCCAATATCAACCGCCAGGGCGCTGGCCGGTCCAAGCGTCTTCCAGCAATGCGCGGACGCCTTCGTAATCGACTGGCCGTGGATTGTCATTGATCAACTCGATTGAAATACGCGCCGCCTCGTCGAGCGCATCGTGCGGCAGGCCAACGGATTCCAGACTGGTCGGCGCACCCATGTCGGCCACGAAGTCGAACAGGAACGGCGCGGCCGCGGCCGCGGCCTTGTCTTCGGATGCGCTGTCCGAAGCGCCCAAGGCTCGTGCCACACCGGCGATCGGGCCGCGTGCGGCGGCCGCATTGAAGTGCACCGCCTGCGGCAGCATGATCGCGTTGGCATCGCCATGGCCAATCCCAAAGGTGCCGCCGAGCACGTGGCAGACTTTGTGGTGAATCGCGATCCCGGTCGCGCCAAGTGCTGCGCCGGCAAGATAGGCGCCGTACAAGGCGTCACTGCGCGCCTGGACATTCGATCCGTCGCGCACCGCTGCCGGAAGGCCTTTTGCCAGCGCGCGCAGGCCGGTTTCGGCGAGAAGTGTTGAGACCGGATTGGCGGACGAAACATAGGTCGCCTCGACGCAATGGGCGATGGCGTTCATGCCGGTGGCGGCGGTCGCTGCGGCGGGCACGGCATACGTGAGCGCCGGATCGTAAATCACGGTCTTGGGTAAAATCGCCGGGCTGGCAACCGTGCGTTTGACGCCGTCGCGGGTGATGCCAACCAGGCTGGTCATCTCCGAACCGGAATAGGTCGTTGGCACCGCGATCATGGGGATTTTGAGCTCGTGCGCGATCGCCTTGGCAAGTCCGATCGGCGAGCCGCCGCCAATCGAAATCAGCGCGTCGGCTTTGAGTTCCCTTGCCGCCTCGCGGGCCGCCTCAGCCTGCTCGATCGGAACATGGGCCTTTGCATCTTCGTAAATGCCCGCGGACCGGTCGGCCAACGATCCGGCGACCGTTTCCGCGTGCGCCCGATTGCTGCCGCTGGTGATAACAAGGGCGTGGCGCGCCCCGAGAAGCTCAAGCTCACTAGCAATCTGCCCGGCCGCACCGATCGCAAAAACAACGCGCCCGGGCAGCGCGTTATAGACAAAGTCGTACATAATCCATCTCCCTGTACACCAAAGATCGCAGATATAGACCGATTTGATGGCGTGGATCGTCGCGCCGGGTAGGCGCGTCGCGCAGCGCGATGCGGGGCCATCGGGCAAGCGGCGCAACGCATCCGGCACGTCGAGCCGCGCCACCGAAGGCCGGGTGCTTTTTGTCGCCGGCCGCGTCGCGGACCGCTTGAAGTGGGGTCACACTACGGCGCGGGTCGCTCCTAACCGGCGGCAAAAATCATCCCGGTCAAATAGGCCTATATCTGCGATCTTTGGTATTCCAATCATAACGGCATTGCCGAAGTGGCATAGGGGCGGTAAGCGCATAGGCGCTCATAGCAAACGACGCGACAGGCGGTGAAGGTAATGGAGAATTCGAAGGACGTCGGTAACCCGGTGCGGCGCGTGCTGGTGGTCGGCTACGGCAGCATGGGCCGCGGCATCGCGAAGTCATTCGCCGATACGGGGTTTGAAACCCAGGTTCTGGTCCGCGATCTCACGCGCGCCGGTGCGGCGCCGGACAATATTGGCCTCATTACAGAGCTACCCGAGACGCCGCCCGATTTGATCGTCGAGTCAATTCCAGAGCGTCTGGAGGTAAAGATCGATCTGTTCCAGCGGATTGAACAAGCCTATGGCGACGGGCCGGACGGTCCAATTATGGCCACCAATACCTCGGGCCTACCGATCGAAGCCATCGCCGAACCACTTTCGGCCCCCGATCACTTTGTCGCCACGCACTACATGAATCCGGCGGACACCATGCCAATACTTGAGGTGGCGCGTTTGCCGGAAACCCGTGACGATATATTCGCACGCACCGTCGACGCCCTAGAGCGGACTGGAAAAGCCGTCGTCAAATTACAGAAGCCGGTGACCGGTTTTCTCTTCAACCGACTACAGCACGCAATACTGCACGAGGCCTATCACTTGATCGAATCCGGTGTGGCGACGGTGGAGGATGTGGATGCTTTTGCCCGACACCTTTTTGGCCCGCGTATGTGTATCACAGGGTTGATCGAACAAAAGGACCTGAGCGGTCTCGATGTCCACGCATTGGCGCAGCAGAGCATTGTGCCCGCGCTACACCATTCCGACCGGCCGAGCCGACTCGTACAAGACAAATACGAGGCCGGAGACCTGGGCGCGAAGACGGGGCGCGGTTTCTACGATTGGACGGAACGCGATGCCTACGAATACCGCAACAATGCCCAGAAACGCATGGCCGAACTGATTGAGTTCCTGGCCAAGAAGTAAAAGCGTGTGACGATACGGCGGACCAGGACACCTTCGGCGGAAAAGAAAACGTTAGTGATCTGCCAGTGCGCCCGCGCGTTCAGATTTGCTTTCCGTTGCGTCGGAAACGTCGCTTCGCCGGTTGTTTACGAATTGAACGAAATCCCTGGCGGCCATTGGCCGACCAAGGAGATATCCCTGCACCTCATCACAACCGAGTTTTTGTAGAATTTTAAGCTGAGCCTCGGTTTCCACGCCTTCCCCGACGACCTTCAGCCCTAGGCTATGGCCAAGATGGGTAATGGTGCGGGCAATTGCCGCGTCCTCCTCGTGCTCACCGATTTGGCTAACAAAGCTTCGGTCAATTTTGAGTTTGCGGACCGGGAACTGCTTTAGATAGTTGAGCGATGAATAGCCTGTACCAAAATCGTCAATGGAAATACCGACGCCGATCTCCACGAGCTCGTTGAGACGCTCGGTGGCGGCGGCGGCGTCGCGCATCAAGGCGGCCTCGGTTATTTCCATCTCCAAAAGATCCGCGGCGATACCTTCCGTCGCGAGCGCATCTCGAACTTTCGCCAACAGACCCTGATCTCGAAATTGTGCGGCTGAAATGTTGATTGAGAGCGGTATTGGCGGGATGTCGGCTTCCCGCCATTGTTTGATTTGCTTGCAGGCAGCCCGCATCACCCATTCACCGATCGGCAGGATAAGCCCGGTGGATTCCGCGATCGGTATGAATGCGGCCGGCAACATTGTGCCACGCGTCGGGTGGTTCCAGCGGATTAAAGCCTCCACGCTAACAATCTGTTGGTCGGCCGCGCTAAATTTCGGCTGATAGACCAATGAAAACTGATTTTGCTCGACCGCGTGCGCAAGCCCCTCGGCAATCTCCATACGCTCCTGAGCCTGACGCCCGAGATCAAGCGAATAGAAATCGAACGTGCCGCGCTCACGCTCCTTGGCGCGGTAAAGCGACATGTCCGCGTTCTTGAGCAGTTGATCCAGCGCGCGACCGTCGTCCGGATAGACTGTGATGCCGATGCTGGTTCCGGAATGGATCTCGTGACCGTCGATATCGAACGGCTTTGCCAGTGCTTGCATCACTCTTTGCGCAAGCACCGCCGCTTGCTCGCCGGTCGCGATATCAGCTTGAATAATGGCAAACTCATCGCCACCGAGCCGCGAAACCGTGTCGACCGCTCTGACACAATCACTCAGGCGTTCCGAGGTCTCGGTGAGCAGCCGATCGCCGGCGCCATGGCCTAGGGCGTCGTTTACGTTCTTGAAGCGGTCGAGATCGAGCATCAGAACCGCGACTTTGTTACCGGAGCGATCAGCTTGAGCGGCGGCCATCTCAAGATGGTCTCGAAACAGAACCCGGTTCGGCAAGCCCGTGAGCGAGTCGTGGTGCGCCAGATATTCGATCCGACTGTCCGCGGCCTTACGGTCGGTGATGTCGAGCGCCACGGTCTGGTATTCAATCAAATGACCGCGTTCGTCGAATAAGGCCTGATGCGTGAACAGCAACCAACGAGCCGAGCCGTCGGCGGCGATAACGCATAGTTCGGCGGTTTGTTGCGGCGAGGATGTGCTTAGGTGCTCCAATGTCCGACGGACCGCGTCCGCGATTTCGGTTGGGAGGATCGTTTCGCCACCCTCGGTGTCGAACAGGCTGGCGCCGATTGCCTCGTCGCGCGATATGCCGAAAAATCCGCAAAACGCCTGGTTGGCAAAGGTTATGACGCCGTCGAACAGACAGCGGAATATTAGCTCGCTCTGCACTTCCACGACCGCGCGGTAAAAGGCTTCGCTACGACGTAAGGCTTTTTCCGACAGACGGTTGACGGTCACGTCTTGGATCATTCCAAGCAGCGCCTGCAAATGACCGGATTGGTCAAACTCGCAGTCGCCCTGCACAAGCACAATCCGCTCCTCGCTGGACTCATGAACCAAGCGCGCTTCGAATTCGAAACTGGTTTGGGTCAGGATCGCTTGATCCAGGACTTCGATAACCCGGTCTCGATCATCCGGGTGATACCGCGACAACACCGAGTCCGCGTCTGGCAAAAAGCTTTCCGGATCCAACCCGCACAAACGATAGACCTGGGGTGACCAGTAAATATCGCCGCCATGCAGCCGCCAGTACCAGTGACCGAGGTCGGCTGCCGACTCGGCGCGTTCCAGCCAGCCGATCTGACGTTCCAGGGCCCGTTCCGCGCGCTTGCGTTCGGTTATGTCGAGCACACGGCCTTCAAAGCTCACGCCCTCTCCGTAATGGCGCATGGCACTGGCGGAGATTGATATCCAGCGCGCTTCGCCATCGAAACGGAAGATCTCACACTCGCATTCGGCCGCGACGCTCTTGGCGATGAGTTCGGCTTCAATCGCCATACCGCGCGGTGGTTGGACGAGCAGAGTTCGCCAGTCGCCGCCCGATGCTTCGATTAGCTGTGGCGCATTGTCGTACCCGAAGATACGCGTCATTGCCGGATTCGCCGACGTAACCGCGCCGCCGAGCCGCGCTCGGAACAGTCCTTCGACCACATGCTCGAATAGGTCTGTGTAGCGTTCTCGTTCGCCGGCCACCGCGTGTTCGGCTTCGAGCCGGATCTCGGCCTCACGCAGCGCGCGGTCGCGTGCGTCGTGCCAAGCCTCGACCAAGCTGTCGCCGTATCCGCGAGCGAACTGGAACAACACCGCGAACCCAAAGACGACCAGCGCCGCCAGCGGATACAAAGCCTCACCGCCGACCAAGATCAAACGCAAAGCGGTGGCACCCGCCAAGGTGACGCCGACCAACGCCATTGCCGCCGGAACCGTGGCGAACATCCAGTACCAGGCGACGCCGACGCCGAGCGGGATCGCGACCGCGAACAGGTGGGCCAATGCGCCACCATCGACCTGCGATGCCGGGGCAGTCGCCCAAACGAACGCTGTCGCCAAGGCATAGACCTTGACGACGCCCAAGAGCGGCTGGGGTTGCGCATCAACGAAGGCGCGCAGCAACCAAGCCGCGCCACCATAGGTCACCGCCAACGCGACCGCTGCCCAGGTCAACAAAAATACTGGAGCCGACGTCGTCCAACCGGTCAACACCGCGATCAGCACGCAGGCCGTTGATCCGGCGCATCCGATGAGTAACCGGGTTTGGCAATCGCGGATGCGAGCCGCAACGATACACTCGGTTTCGGACGGGCCCGGCCAGTCCGTCCCCACCATCAATTGATGCGGCTCAGGCGAGCCGCTTAGTAGATTGCTAATCACCGGTCGAGAGACCTGCCCCAAAATAATGTTTATCTACCTGATATATTTGATATATCGCGCATTCGAAGATGGACAATGCCGGCGTCGTTCGAAGCTCATCGGTCACCGCGCCGATTTCAGCTAAAATACTGAAATTAAACGCATTATTTTGCTCTGCGATGGATCTGGATGTGGCTCATGGTGCCGGGCTTGGGCCAAATCTGTGGGTTGGCCGCCGCGCGACGCGCCTATCCGGCGCGACGATCCGCGCCATCAAATGACCGCGCACGGTCGAAAAGTTTTCTAGCTCGACGGGCGCAATCGGCCCTATTCCGCGGCCCGCGCCTGATCAGGGCGGTGGCTCGGCTTTTCGCTGGTCAGCACCGCGTCCAAAGCTTTGCCGGCAGGATCGGCGAGCGCGGCCTCGCGCGCCCGGCGAACCCGATCGGCGGCATCGTTCGAAATCTCGCCGGTCGCTAACAGCGGGTCAATGAGCTCCCTTCGGATACGCTCATAATTGCCAAGCCCACGATCAAATGTTTCGCCGTAGCCTTTGATCAGACGGGCAACTTCGATGATTTCGGCGGTGAACGCGGCATTGCGCGGCGCGGAGTCACGGATCATCGACAGCCACCGGTCGATACGCCGGCGGTCCTCGCCAAACCGGTATCCGATGCGTCTCAACGGGCGCAACCAAGAAAGACCCTTGAGCGCCAAAAAACCGCTAATGCTGGCACTGTTGATTTTGAGACCAATGTGCAAACGCTCGATCAAACCGCGCCTGGTCGCCCAACCAAGGATCGGACGCGCTAGAGGACCCGGCAGTAAGGCGCACAGCTCCCTCACCCCGGGTTTGAGGAATTCGATAACCCGAACCGGCTCACCCGGCTTGGCGCCGACTTCGGCGCGAATTCGCGCCATGCGTTCCGGCCGCGCCTTGAGCTGCGCTACGCGGATCACGTCTTCGTAGCTCATCTGCAGCGCTAGCTGACGCGCGGTTTCACGCGTGAGACGGCGATCCGAGGTCGGATCAGCTTCGAGGATCGGGTCAAGATGGTCGAGATAGCGGCGCGCGTAGGCCGCGTCTTGATAATCGATTAGTCGCTTGACGCCTTCGACCACGATTTCGCGGAGTTGGGCCGGCTCGAAGGCTTGCGCGCGGGCCAGTAAGGTCTCGCGCCGGGTTGGCGGCGCGCCGCGGACTGTGTCCTTGATGTCCGAGGGTACGGCACCGGCGGCAAGCGCGAGGCCGGCGTCAAAACCGGCCAGATTGGCGTCGACCGCTTTACCTTCGCCTCGAATGGCGTCGCGAAACGCCTGCTCGGGAAGCGGCAGGCCGCCGGCGCCGGCGATGGCGCCGAGCATGACCGCATTGATTGCCGCGCCATTTGCCCGCGCCGCCGCATCGAGGTCGACCAGGATAGGCCGGCGGGCCAGTTCCGTGGCCGCGTTCTTGACGCGCTCGGCGTCAAACCGGCCGTCGGCCATCGCCGTCTTCTCATCCATGGCAAAGACGCGATGGGTCGACGCTATAAGGACGGTTCGATCGGGACTGATGAATCCGTTCTGCGCGGCGCGCCCGGCTTCAATCAATTCGCTCGCGACCATGACGTCGATTTCACCCGGCGTCGGGTAAAGCGCGAATGCCGCATCGTCCGTCGCCGAAACGGCCTCGGGCCAAATCTCGACATAGTAGGTGGTGGCGCCGGTGCGCTGCGCGACCCCGGGGATCGACGTGCTGTGCACCGCGCGCCCGGCCTTGGTCGCGGCCACGACCAACCAGTTCGTCAGCACGCCGCCACCCTCGCCACCCATGGCGGCGATCAGCACCGTGGTTGGGCGCGCCGCTTTCTGTTCGGTCATGTCCCGGCGGTTTGCCGGTGCCCGCCGCCGAGAAACCCAATTACCGCGCTACGGACGCGATCAAGCCAACGGTCCCACGCGGTCGGGTTCTGCACAATCTCGGCGCGGTAGAAGGACGGGCACAGGATCGCCGCGTGCGCGACCTCACCGCATAGTCCGCAGCCGACGCAGCCATTGTTGACGTGCGCAACCGGGTCGGTGCGCAGCGGGTCGGGATTCGGTTTGATGGTAAGTGAGGGGCAGCCGGACAATCTGATGCACGAATGATCGCCGGTGCACACTTCGTCGTCGATGCCGAACCGGGTGCGCACAACCCGGGCGCCACTATCGAGCTTGGCCTTGATCTGCGGCCGAATGCGCCGCTGGCGTGCGAGCTGGCACTCGCCGTCGGCGACGATCACCTTCAGACCATTCGCCTTGGTGGTCATTGCGTCGCGCAGGCCTTTGACCATCTTGCCGACGTCATATGTGTGGATGGTCTTGATCCAGCGCACGCCAAGACCGCGCAACGCGTTCTGGATCGACATGCCGGACGGCTGACCGGTCCGGTCCTCGCGGCTCGACGGCACCGCCTGCCAGCCGGTCGCCGAGGTATAGCCGTTCTTGAAAATCACCAGCACGCCATCGTCGCGGTTGAACGCGTGGCTGGCGATGCCGCTGGAGAGACCGTTATGCCAGAACCCGCCGTCTCCCATGATGCTGATCACGCGTTTGCCGAAGTTGGGCGCGACGCCTGTCGAACTGGCGAGCCCAAGCCCGTAGCCCATCACCGTGTTGCCGATGTTGAACGGCGGCAAAGTGGAAAAAGTATGGCAACCAATGTCGGCGCTGACATGGGTCGGGCCGAGTTCCTTTTCGACAATTTTCATGGCGCTGAACACCGGCCGTTCGGGGCAGCCGGTACAAAAGCTCGGCGGACGGGGCGGCACCGGTGCCCCGAGCAATTCAGCGGCGCGCGCCTTCAGGGCATCGATCGCCTCGACCCGTTCGCGGGCCGGCGCAAGGGCGTTGCTTCCCGGCAGGCTGGCGGAAAGGAATTTCTCGACGCCCTTGAGCATCACCTCGGCGGTGTATTCGCCGGCCATCGGTAGCACGTCCTTACCGTGGACGCGGGTTTGAAGATCGGCGCGGCGAAGGACGACATTGACCGCCTGCTCGAGATAATCAGGGTTGCCTTCCTCGACCATCAACACCGCGCTCTTGCCGGCGCAAAAGTCGGTGATCTCATCCGGCACCAGCGGATAGGTCGCGTTCAGGACGTAAATCGGAATGCGCGGCGCACCGGAAGTGTCGATAAGCCCGAGACTCGCCAAGGCACGCAACACGGTGTTGGTTATTCCGCCCTGCGTGATGATGCCGACGTCATCAACCTCGCCTTCGATCACCTCGTTCAACTTGTTCTCGGCGATGAAGCGCACCGCGGCCGGCAGCCGGCGTTCGACCTTTTGCTTCTCCTGCAAATAAGTCGCAGGCGGCAGACAGATGCGGTCATAATCGAAGTCGGGCTCTTCGAGCACCTGATTGCGTGAAATGGCCGGCGCCATATTGTCTTTGCAATCAAAACGGCCGAACACGTGGCAGGCCCGAATGCGCAGCTCGAGCATGACCGGCAGGTTGCTCGCCTCCGACAGCTCGAAACCCTTCTCCACCGTGCGCACGATCGTCGGCAAATCGGGACGCGGGTCTAGCAGCAGGATCGACGATTTCATCGCGAACGCGTGACTGCGCTCCTGAATGATGCTGGCGCCCTCGCCGTAATCCTCGCCGATGATAACCATGGCCCCGCCCTTGACCCCGGCCGAGGCAAGATTGGACAGCGCGTCGGAAGCGACATTGGTGCCGACGGTCGATTTCCAGGTCACCGCGCCGCGCATCGGATAATTGATCGACGCGCCGAGCATCGCCGCCGCGGACGCCTCGTTGGTTGGGGTTTCCAGGTGAACGCCGAGTTCGTCGAGCAGGTCCGAGGCGTCGACCATGACATCAAGCAAATGCGATACCGGCGATCCTTGATAGCCACCGATATAGCTGACCCCTGATTGGAGCAGCGCCTTGGTGACGGCCAGAATGCCCTCGCCATGAAACTGTTCGCCAGCCCCTAGCCTGAGCTGCCCAACCTCTTTTTTGAACGATCGCTCCACTACGCGCCGTCTCCCTCACAGATTCTTTAGCGAAGCATACGCCCGGCCCCGCCAACAAGCCAAGAGAAGCAGAATGCCTCACGTTCTGATATAAGCCGACGATGCGCGGCGGGGGACGGCCTCAAGATTGGGAGACCCGACAGTGATCGATCTTTATTTCTGGCCCACCCCAAATGGCTGGAAGATCACCATCATGCTCGAGGAACTCGAGCTGCCCTATAACGTCATTCCGATCGATATCGGCAAGGGCGATCAGTTCGAACCGTACTTTCTCAAAATCAGCCCGAACAACAAGATGCCGGCGATCGTTGATCCGGACGGGCCCGATGGCGAGCCGATCTCGATTTTTGAGTCCGGCGCGATCATGATCTACCTGGCGGAAAAGACCGGCAAGCTGATGCCGCAAGACCCGCGCGGCCGCTACCGCGTGATGGAATGGCTGATGTTCCAGATGGGAACGGTCGGCCCGATGATGGGCCAGGTAGCCCATTTTAGCAGCTATGCGCCGGAGAAAATCGACTACGCCATTGATCGTTATACCAATGAAGCTGGCCGCATCTATAACGTGATGGACGCGTGGCTCGCCGACCATGAGTATCTCGCCGGCGACTATTCGATCGCCGACATCGCGACCTGGCCATGGCTGCTCGGCAAACGCCAAGGCCAAGATTTCGCCGACTATCCAAATCTCAGCCGCTGGCGCGACGCGATCAAAGTGCGCCCAGCGGTGATCAAGGGACGCGAGGTGATGAAGACCGCCAGACCGGTCGGCGATGTTTCGAAAGACAAGGAGCGTTTCGCCATCCTGTTCGGCGAAAAGCAGTACGAAAAACGCTAAATCGCGCTGCCGCTGAGACAACGCCAGACACGGTGTGAGCCGCGACGACTTGGCGGCTCATTTTTACGCCCGGTGATCCAACTCGGGGTCCGCCGCGTATATCTGTTCAATCAGACAGATTTCGTGGTCGACCAGATTCGGTTGCCGGGCGGCTGGTCATTTCGGATCGGTCATCCGGCTGCGGACGCCGGCGCTACCTCCCCCCCCACGTGTCGGCGTCCGCGGTTTCGTCTCGAGCGCTCAACAACGTCGGCCAAATCCTGTTGCCGTGAGACCGAATTCGTTAAGGCGAGCCCTGCACATGCAGGACTCGCCTTTTTGGTCTTGCTTCCCGTATGGCTGATGTTTGTCAGACGGTAAAATCGACCCGCTTGATTGTGTGAACTGGCTCGTCCGCGGCATCACCCTCATATGCCGTACGCGCGCGGCGCGTCTCCAAAGGATCCGGGCGTAGATCAAGGAGCATGCCCTCGCGCGCAACCGCCTGCGCGACAAATCCACTGGGTGGTTCGGACAAAATCAGTTTGCGACGACGGTCAGTGATCTCTCGGCGATCAACCGCCCGTTTGTCATAAATGATCTGTGTCGATTTCGACCGCACCTCGGGCACAACGCCGCGACGATCGGTTGGCGCCTCGACGGCCGCGTCGGCCGATCGTCGCTTCAAAAGCGGCGTCTCATCGCCCGCGTTTCCGGCAGGATCACGAGTCGTCGCCGCGACCGAAGCAATGCGCGCGAGTCTCGCTCTGTGCCTGTGAGATGTGTCGACCACCGAACTGCCAATAATCATTGTGTCCACCGTTGCGCCTATCCAAAGTCGCTTCAGCTTCCACCGCGTTGAATTTTCTTTTTTTTCTCCGATCAGCCCAAATCGACCGGTCGAAGGTAATTTCATAAAATTTTATGTACCCTACCTGAAGATGGGTCGACCGTTAATAGTGCGAATGGACTATCCGATCGCTATTGTCGGTGTGCCGAGGGCGCCTGACAGACAGCGATGACCGACCAGAACCCACCTTATTTCGAATACACCCACTACCCGTTCGTGACGCCGCCCGAGATGAGCGGGCGCGGAGGGCCACATCCGGTCGTGGTTGTTGGGGCTGGCCCAGTCGGCCTGACCGCCGCGCTATCGCTCGCGCGTTTCGGTGTTGAAACGGTGGTTTTGGAAATCCGCGATTGCGTCAGCGACGGCAGCCGCGCCACCTGCATCTCGCGCCGGAGCCTCGAAATTCTCGATCACGTCGGCCCTGGTCCGGCGATCACGAAAAAGGGCGTGTGGTGGTACAGCGGCAGCACCTTTTTCCGCGACAAAAAGGTGTTCAGCCTGGAAATGCCGCACTCGAACACCGACAAACACCCGCCGTTCCTCAATATGCAGCAGTGCGTGTTCGAGCAATTTCTCGTTGATGCCTGCCTGGATCACGAGCTCATTGATGTTCGCTGGAAGTCGAAAGTCACTGATCTGCGCCAGGACGCGGACGCCGTCGAACTCGAGGTTGAAACGCCGGAGGGCACTTATCCGCTGGCGGCACACTACGTCATTGCGGCGGACGGCGCCCACAGCGGTATCCGCCAGAAGCTTGGCCTTCGGTTCGAGGGCACGTCGTATGAAGGCCGCTATCTGATTACCGATATCGAGCTCGAAACCGATACACCCGCGGAGCGTCGGGTGTGGTTCGACCCGCCGTCGAACCCGCGTTCGACCATCATCATGCATTGTCAGCCGGACAATATCTGGCGCTTCGACTGTCAGCTAAGGCCGGAGGAAGATGAGAATGCGGAACTCGATCCGGCGCGGCTGATCCCTCGGGTGCAACGACATTTGGACGATATCGGTGAAACCGGTTCGTGGTCGCCGGTGTGGTCGAGCCTTTACAAGGCGCACTGTCTGACGATCGAGTCGTATCGTCATGGGCGCATCCTGTTTATCGGCGACGCCGCCCACCTGGTCCCGATCTTCGGCGTGCGCGGACTGAATTCGGGCGTTGAGGACGCCTACAATCTTGGCTGGAAACTGGCCTATGTGCTGCAGGGGCGTGGCAAAGAGGCGTTGCTCGACAGTTTCGATGTTGAGCGTGTCGCCGCGACGCGCGAGAATCATCGCCAGGCAACCAAAAGCACCTGGTTCATGACGCCGCCAGGTCCCGGCTTCACGCTGATGCGCGACGCGGTGCTGTCGCTGGCGATTTCGCAGCCATGGGTGCGCGGTTTGATCAACCCTCGGCAGGCGGCGCCGTTCGCCTACGCTGCCTCGCCGCTCAACGGACCCGATCAGGTCAGCGATGAACATGCGGCCTTGCCGCTCGGTGGTGTTGTGCCGAACCCGAGAGTCAGGCTTCGGATCAACGGCGCGTGGAACGACGGATACTTGCTTGACGTTACAGGCGACGGGTTCACGGGTGTTGCCGCGGCAAACGGGACCAAGGCCAATGAGTCAGTGGCGCACGCTGTGGCGACCATTGCGTCCGATGGCCTGTCACTCCGTCATGTGGCGTTGACAGCGGAAGAGACCGCCGATCTTGATGGTCCGGCGGTGTGCGATCCATCCGGGACATTGGCCGAGATGTTGGGTGCCGAGCCCGGCTCATTGGTCCTGATCCGGCCGGACGATCATCTATGCGCGCGTGTGCCAAGCGGGGATACGGACGCTTTGCGTGCCGCTATGACGATCGCGCTTGGATGACGATCACGGGGAGAAACGAATGAGCGGTACGCTTCAAACCGCGGATACCGAAACGCTGGAAGCCCTGTTTCGCGAGCTGAGCCAAGCCATCGAAGACGCCGGACCGGACAATGAACGGCTCTATCTGGCGAAACTGTCGATGGTGATGGCCAGCCATATCGGCGATGTGGACGTGGTGCGCGATGCGACCGCGGTCGCCCTCCGGGACCTGTGATACGCGGCGCGTGGCAGCCGGGACGATAGCCTCCGCTCTGGCGCCCGGAACCAATCTTCGGGCGATCATGATCATGTTTATCTCGACCATTGCGTTTTCGCTGATGCACGCGTCGGTGCGGCATGTCTCGGCGGATCTGCATCCGTTCGAGATCGCATTTTTTCGCAACGCATTTGGGCTGTTGGTAATCCTGCCATGGTTCATTCGCTACGGCCCAAAGTTGTTAGCGACGCAACGGTTCGGTTTGCACGCCGTGCGCGCCGGTCTGAACGTGGTCGCCATGCTTTGCTTCTTTTATGCGCTGGCGATCACGCCTTTGTCGGAGGTTGCGGCGCTCTCGTTCACCGCACCAATCTTCGCGACCATTCTGGCGATCCTGATCCTTGGCGAAGTCGTCCGCGCGCGCCGCTGGGTGGCGATTTTTATCGGCTTCGCCGGAACCTACGTGGCGATCCGGCCAGGTTTCGAGGAGGTCGGTCTTGGTTCAATCCTGGTTCTGACACAGGCGGTGGCGTGGGCGGCAGCCTTGATTACGATCAAGGTTTTGAGCCGTACGGAATCGAGCATCACCATAGCCACCTACATGGTGGTGCTCATGATTCCCCTCTCGCTCGGCCCTGCCCTCTTGGTTTGGCAAGACCCGACCTGGGTCCAACTTGGTTGGTTGGCGCTCATCGGCGTGCTCGGCACCATCGGGCAGTTGCTGATGACCCAATCTCTGAAGGAAGGCGATACCACCGTGGTCTTGCCCATCGACTTCTTCAAACTGATCTGGGCCAGTGCGCTCGGATTCTGGTTGTTCGCCGAAATCCCCGACGTGTTCACCTGGATCGGCGGCATCATGATCTTCGCGTCGACCAGTTACATCGCCTATCGCGAAAGCAAACTGAAACGCCTGCCCACACCGCAAAGTGTTGGCCGACCGCCCGAGCCATGAGCAACGATACCTTGTAACGGTCGGATCATGCCGTCGCCTCGTATCACCTATTCTCTCATGCTCGCCGTAGTGGCGGCTCATCTGTGGCTTGGATCAACGGTTCCGCTAAGAGCACTCGCGGAATCTGGTTATGACGACGCGTTGTTCGTTCGCTTGGCGGTTTCTTTTCTGGATGGCGACTGGCTCGGCTCCTACGACAATTTGACCCTCGCCAAGGGACCGATCTATTCGGTGTGGATTGCCCTGATTGCGTGGATCGGTATCCCGTTGCTGGTCGCTCAGTCGCTCGTTTACCTCGCGGCCGGTTTGATTTTCTGCCGCGCCGTCGCGCCGGCTCTGAAGCATTGGTGGCTGGTGGTTGGGCTATTCGCCGTCTACGCGCTCAACCCCATGATCACGGCAACGCCACATCTTCGGGTGGTTCGCGAGGGTCTGTATACACCGCTAACGGTGTTAATCATGTCGTGCGTCGTTTGGTGGTGGCACTGGCGTCATCGAGGCATTTGGCATCGGATCGTAGTCGCCCTCGCCCTAGGAGCTCTTCTCGCCCTTTACTGGATGACGCGAGAGGAGAGCTTGTATCTACTTCCCGTACTTGCCATCGGCTGGCTGCTTACGCTGCTCGCAACCTCCAAACAGGTCACCGTTGTAAAAACGGTTGCGCGGGAATGTTCGGTGGCCTTGGTATGCGTCGTAACGGTCATGGTCGGCACATATTCGGTGGCATCGATCAATCATGCCCGATACGGCATTAGAGAGGTGGTTGAGTTTCGCCAGGATGAATTCGTCTCGGCCTATGGCGCCTTGTCGCGCATCCGGCACGCTGAGTGGCGCCGCCTCGTTGTCGTGCCGTACGAAGTCTTGCGCCGAGCCGGCAAAGTGAGCCCCGCCGCGGCGGAACTCCTGCCGCATTTCGAGGGACCAGCCGTCGAGATCTGGAAAGAAGACGACGGAACGATCCATGGCGCACTCTTCATGTGGGCGTTGCGCGCCGTGGTGGACGCCGCCGGCTATTACGAGACCGCGACCAAGGCCGCCAGCTTCTACGCGCGCCTTGCGGCCGAGATTGATGCGGCCTGCGCCGACAACCGGCTCGACTGCCATGCGCCGCGCAAATCTTTGGCGCCGCCGTTTCGGCTCGAATATGTGCGGATGACATTGGACCGTTTTTTCACGGCGGCTTGGCGCTTGATGACCTTTGCGGAGTCGGGAGTTCGCTGGTCGGCGAGTACGGGGCGCGCGCTCGACCTTGAGATGTTCTCCAATCTTGTTGGCGGGCCTATTTTTCCCCTTGCGAGACAGATTTCTTTCCGCGGGCGCGTGATCACGGGCGAAGGTGGTGTTGCCGCAATCACGGTGCTGTCACCACAAAACAAATGGCACCAACACACTGTTCAGCGAACGCCATTGATATCCATTGTCGATAGAGACGGTCGAACCGTGGAGCATGCCGTCGACTTTGATCTTACGACCGATTGCAATGCGCCGGATTGTCGGCTGGAGGTGTATGGCGCAGACGGTGTGCTCGCGTCGATCAGGTTTGACGCGATTCAAGACCGTGTGAAAGCCGGAGACACCACCGTCCTGATATACGATTTGGTAGACAGTCAGGATCGCAGCCGGCCGCGAGACCCACGAGCCGATGCATCGATTAAAATTTTGAATGCCATTGCAGGCGTTTATCGCATTCTTGGCCCTTTGATGGGAATTATCGCTCTGGTCGCGTTCGCGGGATCGCTTGCGGTGGCCGCGTGGACGCGGCGCTGGAGTGTCCTATTTTTCATCAATGCGGTGCTGCTTGCCGCCGTGTTTTCGAGGGTGTTGCTGTTGTCATATATGGACGTGGTGGCCCTACCCTCGGTGAACAGCTTGTATATGTCGCCGATCGTTCCGTTGTGGCTATTGTTTACTGTTTTGGCATTGGTGGCCGCAGGACAATCCTGTGTTTGGATAACGAGCAAGATTGGGCTCGCGCGAACGGAGCGTGTGAAATGACGCCTATCGTCGACCAGGACCCGGCAATAAGACGCGATCCGGCTCGTGGCTCGCGACAGGACAAGACGATTGGAAGCCGACTGGCTATCGCTGTCCTGATACCGTGTCGCGACGAAGAAGTCGCGATTGAGCAGGTCGTGCGTTCTTTTGCCGAGGCCCTGCCCGCCGCGACGATCTACGTCTACGACAATGCATCCACCGATGACACGGCCGCGATTGCGGGCGAGGCCGGCGCCATTGTGCGCATTGAGGCCATGCCCGGCAAGGGCAATGTGGTGCGCCGCATGTTCGCCGATATCGACGCGGACGTTTATCTGCTGGTCGACGGTGACGACACCTATGACGCAAGCGCCGCGCCCGATCTTGTATCGAAATTGCTCGAAGGTCCCTACGACATGGTCACCGCGTCACGCGTGACCGATGTTGAGGCCGCCTATCGAACCGGTCACCGGTTCGGCAACCGGATGTTGACCACGCTGGCGTCGCGCATGTTCGGCCAGCCCGTGGCCGACATGTTGTCGGGCTACCGCGCCTTTTCGCGCCGCTTCGTCAAATCGTTTCCGGCTTTGTCGCAAGGTTTCGAGACCGAGACCGAGCTGACGATCCACGCGCTGCAGTTACGTATGCCTGTGAGTGAAATCGAGGCCTCATACAAGGAGCGACCAAGCGGATCGGAAAGCAAGCTAAGCACCTACGGCGATGGTTTCCGCATCTTGTGGATGATCATTCTCTTATTCAAAGAGCTGCGGCCGCTGGCGTTCTTCGGACTGTGGTTTGCGCTGCTCGCGAGCGTGTCGCTGATCATGGCGTGGCCGGTGTTCGTGGAGTATTTCCAGACCGGCTTGGTGCCGCGGCTGCCGACCGCCGTGGCAGCAACCGGCGCCATGTTACTCGCCTTTCTGTCGATGACCTGCGGACTGATTTTGGACTCGGTCGCGCGCGGTCGGGATGAAACCAAGCGGATGGCTTATCTCTCGGTGAGTGCCCCGCCGGCGACCGACACCTAATTCACACGCTGATAATCGCGTCGATATCCGCCGCCGGCATGCCGACCCGGGACGCGGCTTCAACGATCTGACGCCAGGATGCCTCATCAACCGGAATGCCGTCGGCAGTGCGGGCGTTGTGCGCCTTGCGCTCCGGATCACCGGGGACCATTACGCTTTCAACGCCGGGTGCCGGCGGCGACGCCTTGACGTGCGCGGTGATGGCGTCGACCTCGTCGTGGAAAAAGCTTTCGTCGCCAACCGCGTCGGGATCAATGATCACGCTCAGCATGTTGTTGATGATCACTTGGCCATTGGAGTTTTCAGGCCGATGGCCGCCGCCGTTGATCAAAGCGCCGGCCAACAACTCGCAGACCAACGCCAAGCCGTACCCCTTGTGGTTACCGAACGCGAGCAATGCGCCCTTCGGATCGCGATACATCACGCCCGGATCGACGGTTTCGTTGCCTTCGGCGTCGATGAGCGAGCCGGATGGCACTGGGACGCCCTTATTGTGCGCGACACGAACCTTGCCCATCGCAATATTGCTGGTGGCCATGTCCAGGATCATCGCCGGCGTGTCGTCGGTCGCCGGTACGCCGGTGCAGTAAGGATTGGTGATGTAGCGGGCATCGCTGCCGCCGAACGGCGCAACGATCGGCCGATAGCCGGTGGAATTGACGTAATGGATCGAGACCATGCCGGCGTCGGCGCATTGCTCGCCCCAACTGCCGATGCGCCCAAGGTGATGGCTCCGACGTAGTGCGATCACCGCTACACCGAGGTCTCGCGCCCTGGCGATGCCTAAGTCCATCGCCTCGTGTCCGATCACTTGGCCATACCCGACATTACCGTCGAGTTGCAGGATCGGCCCGGAGTCCGAGCGCACCTCGATGTGCTGGTTGGGCTTCAGAAGGCCTTCGACCACGTTCGAGATGTAGGCCGGCATCATGCCGATGCCGTGGCTGTCATGACCAGACAGATTGGCGCGCACGAGATTGTCCGCAACCATGTCGGCTTCGCGCTCGTCCGACCCGGCATGCAAACACATGCGGCGCACCACTGCGCGCAGTTTTTCGGCCTCAATCTGCATTCAACTCCCCCGCGACCGCGCGCTGTCGCCGCCTCACCTGTTCAGGCGGCCCGTGGCCGATCAAGCGATCCGCCATCTCTCTTGCTAAAATAAGGCGCCGAGCGGCACCTTAGGTTTGATAATTAGACGGGTCGACGCCCAATTTTTCAAGCGTGGAAGCCCAATATTGCACGCTGCCGAGGCGGACGCGTTTTTGCGTCAGCAGGTCTTCTATGGCGCTCCGCCAATGGACGGCCATATCCACCGCGACGGTGCATCCCAAGGGGTCACTGCCATAAGGCTCAACGGATCTCCTGAGAAGGTCGTCGGAACCGCCCCCGATCGTCAGATCGATCGCGGCATTTTCCAACGCCGAGCGCACCAAGCTGGTCGCCTGCGGGTCCATGCCGCCGACCGGAGACAATAATGCGGATGTCTCGCCAAAGGTCTCGAGCGCGGCTTTGAATATGCGCCCGGCGCCATGTGGATTGCCGAGCGACGCGACCGCCTTCACCGCGCGTGCCCTGGCCGGTGATCGCCACAGCCCAATGCGGAACCCGGGGATATGGGCCATCGCGAGCTGAGGCGCGGGCTGGGCCATTGGCGCAACCGAAGATGGGTCCCCAGCCGATTCCACGAATTTCGTGAGCATCCGGTGCGCCTGCCCGTATCCGTTTGCCATCGCGACATAGACAAACCAATTGGCCACGGCGCGCCGTTCGTCATCGTGGGGGAATGTATCGATCAACGAATCCCGGATCGCCGCGTGCTGGGCATTAGCCTCGTTCCGACTTCTCTTCGCGCCGGTGATTGCCGCCTCCACCTTCGCAACAAAGGCCGGATTGAGCGCGCGGACGGCCTCGATGACGCTGATCTGCGTCTCGGTCCTGCTCATCAGATCGTTAAAGTGGTCCGCCGGATCGATATGCGAATCGCGACTTTCGACCACGTCGATAATGGTCATGATCAATCAGACAAAGTCGATTTCGGTCAGCCGTCGACATTGGCGGATACGCGCACCGCCGCCATGACGAATTTGTATCGAAAGGCCGGAAAAGCGAGTCACCGCCGACAAGCGGCGCAATTCAACAACTTCTCTTATGTAACGGAAATTATGAGATTAATTGCCGTTCTTCTCGAAAAGCGGCCAACCGGCAATTGCCCGCGCGGCATTGGGTGGGGTCAGGGAAGCGCCCCATAGTTGGTCAAGGTTTCGACCAGCCACTCTTGCGAAAGCCCCAGGTCGTAGGCCATGCGAAAATCACGAACCGCCTCCTCGACTCGGCCGAGTTGCTCGTAGGCGCCGCCGCGATTCGCATATGTGAGGGCATAGTCCGGGTCCAGAAACGCCGCCTGGTCGTAATCCGCGATCGCTCGCTCCAAATCCGCCGCTTCGTGATAGATCACGCCACGACTGACAAAAGCCAGGGTGTAGGCCGGGTCCAATCCGATGGCGGTATTGTAGTCGTTTAGCGCTTCGACATTGTTGTCTGCCGCGTGAAAGGCGTTTCCACGGCTGCGAAATACCCGCGCCAGGCTGCGTTGGTTCAATTCACCGGATCGGATCGCATTCGTATACTGCTCGATCGCCATGCTGGGATTGCCGGCGCGCTCCGCGTCGTAGCCGGCCTGCCAATCTTCGAGCGCGTCGGCGTGAACCTGAAAAGAACCGATTACAACGACGACAAGAGCCGCGAGAGCGGAGCCGCCGCCGCGCAGCAGGCGATTTGACAGGTCGATCATCGCGTTCGTGGACCCTTCGTCGCTCTTGTCCCAGGCCAAAGACAATGACATGACACGGGCTCTCGGTTCAATGCGGAGGGGGACAAACCATGAGTGATGGCGGCAAAGTCACGATTGAATTGCTCGACGAGATTCAGGATGCATTCAACCGGCGAGATGTCGCGGCGATCCTGTCGTTCTTCGACGATGATTGCGAATGGCTGATGGCCCGGGGCCCAGACGCTCAAGTCGGGCGGCGATGCGTCGGCAAGCAAGAGATTGGCGACGTTCTGGGCGCCCGGTTCGAGATCATTCCCGACATGCGATGGGTTGATATGCGCCATTGGGTCTCGGGCGATCGCGCTACCTCCGAGTGGACGGTTCAGGGGACACTATCAGACGGTTCGACGCTTGACCTATTAGGCTGCGACCTGTGGCGCTTTCGCGACGGCAAAGTGATCCGCAAGGACACCTACTGGAAAGTTGTTGAGCCAACGACCTAAGCAATCGGAGTCACGTCTTGTTTCTTAGTGCCGCATAGGCCGTCACGAAAGCGCGCGCGTTCGCTTCGATGTCGGCGATGGCCATATCGGGCTTGAATAGGGCCGAGCCCAGTCCGAATCCCGTCGCGCCGGCATTAAGATAAGGCCCCATGCTTTCGGGCCGAATTCCGCCGACCGGAAACAATGAAACGTCCGGTGGAAGAACCGCGCGCCATGCTTTCACCACGGCCGGTGGGGAGGCTTCAGCCGGAAACAGCTTCAACGCATCCGCGCCGGCGGCCACAGCCGCAAATGCCTCAGTGGGCGTCGCAACACCCGGAACGCAGTTTAATTTCAAGGCTTTAGCCGTATTCACCACCGCCTGGTCTGAGTGCGGCATGACGATCAAGTCTCCGCCCTGCTCCGCGACTTGGCTCACCTGATCGGGCGTCATAACCGTGCCGGCGCCGATCATGGCGCGATCGCCAAATCGCTCCACCAACACACCGATTGTCTTGAACGGGTCCGGCGAATTGAGCGGAACTTCCAGCACGCCGAATCCCGCATCAATCAGCGCTGTCGCGACGTCCACCGCCGCCTCGGTCCGCAGCCCACGCAGAATTGCGATTAACGGCAACTCGGCGAGCAGGGTATGAAATTTGTTCATTGGTGCACTCATAAAAGGCCCGCCGCCTGGGCGATGGCAAACTGCCCACGCGCGGCCGCCGCATTTGGGCCGCTGGCGGCTTCGACGCCAAAGTGGTCCAGAGCCACTGTGTAAAGATGAACTAGGTCTGGTTCGGCCAAGATGGTGATGGGCTCTGATGTTGTGGCGGCTCCCAAGCAATCCAGCGCCTCGCGAATTTCGCAGCCAATTAGAAGCCCGGACAGGTGTGAGGCGGCGCCGGTACCCGGAACCGTCCCAAACAAGCCGAGCGCCCGCGACCCGAACAGGCGTTTGAGCAAACCGCCGGATGACTTATCTGTCTCGCGCCCGTAGGCCACACCTTGAATGAAGGCGGCTTCGTCGGGGCCGTCACCTTGCATCAGCCGACCCAAAATCGAATGCTGGGACAATACCGAGAAAAGCTCTCCGGTCATAAAAGTCGCGAACTGGGTGACTTCCCCGCTGTCTGTCAGCGCCCATTTGCTGTGCGTGCCGGGTAGGACAAACAGACGGGTGGCTTGGTCATGTCCAAGCGCCCCGATGATTTGTGTCTCCTCCCCGCGCATGACATCGGGAACGCCGTCCGCCCCCGTGGTTTTCAGCCCGGTGACGAAATGGATTTCCTGCCCGGTCGACAATTTGTGATGGTGTATCGCCGACGAGAGTTCGTGTTGCCCGGCGGGGCACGAAACGTAAGGCAATTCCACCCAGCCCTGACGGCTGGTAATCATGCCGGACAGAATGACTGGGCACGATGCCAGCGCCAGCCAATCATCAGCAACATCAGTCAGAGTTTTTTCGAACGCACCGCCCTCGACCGCCAAAATTCCTCGTTTCGACGTTCGGTCCTCGAGCACAACCCCAGTCTCGTCGATCCGATAGGCCCGTAACGATGACGTGCCCCAGTCGATCCCGATGAGCTTCGTTTCGCTAATATTTCCAGCGCCGGAGGTCACCGCGCTCGCTCGATTTCCACTGGGCCCGGCAACGCCGCAGTCACGGAACGGCCTACCACGTAACCGCAGTCGCGGCAGGCCAAGAAAACGCGTGTCATGTGACCTCGATTACACGGAAAAACAGCCGATGGCGGCAAAATTCCAACCATGTGGAATATCAAGACGGCCAGCATAGCGATGATCGTTGGCGCGGTCGCCCTGTACTACAATATCGACCGCATCAACGCCCTGATCTGGTAGCCGCCGGTCCAAATCAAAGGTCCGCTTGCGACACCCGATGCGCCACGGCACTATGGACGCTCTTCATCGCTCCTGCCTGGACGCTTCCAAATGCCCATTTCAAAGATTGCCTGCGATCACTATCGCATCCCGTTGCCTGTCACGTTGTCCGACTCAACCCACGGCGACATGACGCATTTCGACCTTGTCACGGTGCGCATTACTGATGCCGATGGCGTTGAAGGTGTCGGTTACACCTACACGGTTGGTAGCGGCGCGCGCGCCATTCGAAGCCTAATCGTCGACGATCTTGCGCCTCTGCTTCAAGGGGCTGACGAAACCGCGATCGAAGCCTTATGGCAGCGCATGTGGTGGAACTTGCATTTCGTCGGACGCGGTGGATTGGCCGCATTCTCGATCGCGGCCATTGATATCGCGCTATGGGATCTCAAAGCACGCAAGGCTGGTCAGCCGCTCTGGCGACTGCTCGGCGGCCACGACGCGAAGGTCCGCGCCTATGCGGGCGGTATCGACCTTCAGTTTCCGCTTGAGCAACTGCTTGATCAAACCCGCGACAACTTGGCCAAAGGATTTCGCGCGATAAAGATGAAGATCGGCCGTGATCGCTTGAGTGAGGACGTGGCGCGGGTTGCCGCGATGCGCGAGCTGTTGGGTGAAGATTTTCCGCTGATGGCCGACGCGAACATGCGCTGGACTGCCGACCAAGCGGTCGAGGCCGCGCTGGCCCTTGCCGACCTCAGGCTTTATTGGCTCGAAGAACCCATGGTGCCGGAAGACGTGGCCGGGCACGCTCGCTTGAGGCAATTGTCGCCCGTGCCGATCGCGACCGGCGAGAATTTCCATTCTCTCACCGAGTTTCAGACCATGATCGAAGCCGGTGGCGTGTCGTTCCCAGAGCCCGATGTCGCCACCTGCGGCGGCGTGACAGTCTGGATGAAGGTGGCCAAGCTCGCCGAAAGCTACCATTTGCCGGTGACCTCGCACGGTGTGCACGATCTCCACGTCCATTTGTTGGCCGCGGTGCCGAATGCGTCATTCCTAGAGGTCCATGGGTTCGGTCTGGAGACCTATATGGCAGAGCCCCTGACGGTTTCGGAAGGCCTGGCGACAGCGCCGGATCGCCTGGGCCACGGCGTCGCTTTGGATTGGGATCGGCTGGCCGCGCTCCAGGCATAGCACCGGCCAATCAGACGCGGCTTTAGCCCGGAGCCCATGCCGCAACGCCAGGAAAACTCCTTAGCCGTCGTCGTTCGGCTGCTGTCGTGTGCTACTGGCTATGAGTCCGGACCCTAGGAAGCTGAAACTGGTTGCAGGGCCAGCAACCGGGCCTATTCCAAGCGGCAACATGTAAGTTCAAGATCAGGTTCCGTGTAAGCGAAGACACTGATCAGCTTCCCTGAGGAAACTTCGAATCCTAGCACCATTCCAAGGGGAACCTGTTTTATGGGTCTGGAGCCTGGGGTTCCGGACCTGACATTTTGGACAGCATGGCAAGAAGCGCCTCCACGCCGAGCGGCTTGGTCAGGTAATCGTTCATGCCGGCTTCGAGACAGCGTATGCGGTCCTCGACCATGGCGTGCGCGGTCACGGCGACAATCGGCACATCCCGGCATGGGCCGTCTCCGCTTCGGATGATGCGTGTTGCCGACAGCCCATCGCATTCCGGCATCTGGACGTCCATCAGGATAACGTCGAAACGCGTTTCTGCCGCCTTCTTGCATGCATCCGTACCGTCTTTCGCGATTTCAACCCGATGACCGGCCGCTTCGAGAAAGGTGACGATCAGCAAGCGGTTCGCTTCACTGTCTTCGGCAACCAACACATAAAGGGGGCGAGCGGTCAGAGGTTCGTCGGCTTCCACACCCGATGCCGCCGGTGGAGTCACCGTGGTCGTCGGAGCATCCGCCAACGCGAACGGAATGGTGACCCAGAAGCGGCTTCCCTGCCCGAGCTTGCTTTCCACACCAATCTCACCGCCCATCAGTTCGACCAGATTTCGTGAAATTGATAAGCCAAGGCCGGTACCGCCGTAACGCCGCGAAATTGAACCGTCGGCCTGCACAAACGGCGTGAACAAATCTTCCAAAGATTTCGGCGCAAGCCCCAAACCGGTGTCGATAACCTCGAACAGAACTTCGATTGATTGTTCGCGCCGGGTCGTTTGCCGCACCCCAATCACGACCGAACCTGTCTCGGTAAATTTGGCTGCGTTTCCAAGCAGGTTCAAAAGCACCTGCCGCACACGTTTTGCGTCTCCCAAAATTGGTTCACTTGGCAGCGCGCCAAATTCCGTCTTGAGGGCCAAGCCCTCGGCTTCCGGCAAACCGCGGATGGTATCGAGCGCCGCGATCGCTTCCGCTTTTGGATCGATGCGTTGAGCAGCCAACTTGAACCGCCCGGCTTCGAGCTTACTGAGGTCAAGCACGTCATTGATCAATGCCATCAAGGCGCTCGATGCCTCGCCCACCGAGCGTACGAACATGCTTTGCTTAGGGTCGAGTCCGGTCCGACCGAGCAGATCCGTAAAACCGAGAATACTGTTCATTGGCGTCCGAATTTCGTGGCTAACATTGGCGAGGAATTCGGATTTGATTCTGTTGGCTCTTTCTGCCGATTCCTTCGCTTCAACCAGCGCATGTTCGGCCGCTTTTTGCTCGGTAATATCTTCGAACATTGAAAGCAGATACGTCGAGGACGCATCGGGCCCGGGCATGGTCGATACGGTGACGCGTCCCCAAATGGTGCCGCCAGTTCTGTGTTTATGGCGTTTTTCCCGAACCATCGATGTCAAATCGCCGGCGGTCAATGCGGCGAGATTCTCAGCAGCGAGTTCGTGTTCTTCCTCTGGGGTAAAGTCGGTGTGCGGTCGACCGATCAACTCGTCCGGCGAATAGCCGTGCATGCGGGCGAACGCCGGGTTTACTTCCACCAACCGTCCCTGGCCATCCATCAGCGCCATGCCGATGCCTGCGGCCTCGAAGGTTCTGCGGAAACGTTCCTCGCTAGCGCGCAGGGCGTCTTCGGCGCGCCGCTGCGCAGTAATGTCCTCGATCATGCCGAGGAGTAATTGGGCTCGCCCTTCCTTTTCCATCACGACCGACATGGTGAGCCGGCCCCAAACCTCTTCGCCGGTCTTGCGCCGGTAACGCTTGGCGACCGAATAGGTTCCCACCTGCCCTGCGACAAGTTTGACAAATCGCCGCCCGGTATTTTCGATCTCCGCCGGGTGGGTGTAGAAATAATTGTGCTTACCGACCAACTCGGCGGCCGAGTAACCGAGAAAAATTTCGAACGCTCGATTGACCTGAACGATCCGGCCATCCGGCGTAAACAAAACGATGCCGAGGCCCGCGGAATTGAATATCGCCCGCAGACGCGCTTCACTTTCGCGCAACGCGTCTTCACGTCGGATCCGAGCAGTAATGTCGCGATAAGTGGCAACCATGCCACCGCCAGGCATCGGCCGGCGGTCGATCTCAATAGACCGACCGCCTGGCACGCGATGAACGTACCGTTGCTCCTCAAGAAGTCCGCGCCGGGCGTAAGCTAATCGTTCCGCGACAAGATCGTCGGGATTGCCCTCACCAAAATCGCCACGCGCAACATTAAGCCGCACGAATTTTTCGCATGGGGCGCCGACCGTCATTAACTCGGCGGGGTGGTCGAACAGTTCGAATAATTTGTCGTTCCAAAACACCAAGCGTAGGTCTTTGTCGAACGCACCAATGCCTTGATCGATGCTGTCTAATGTCATCCGGTGGAGCTCAGTGCTTTCCCGCAGCGCATCCTCGCGTTGGATGCGCTCGGTAATATCCCGATAGGTCGCTACCAGACCGCCGCCCGGCAAAGGATGGCGATCGATCTCGATCGTCGGACCATCTGGAAACCGGTCGACGAAGTGTTGGTGCGCAGTCAGTCCACGGCGCGCGAGATCGATACGATTTTTTGTGTGTTCCTCGATGTCTCCCGGCCCGTACAAGCCACGCTCGGCATTGTGGCGGGCGAATTCCTCTAGGGGCGTTCCGACATGCTTGAACCGATCAGGCAGCCCGAACATTTCAAAAAACCGATCGTTCCACGACAACAGGCAAAGGTCGGCGTCGTGGGCGCAAACGCCCTCGCCTATACTATCGAGTGTCGCCTGGAGCAGTCGCGATTGATCGTCGACGCGCAGTTCGTTGCAGCGGATCACCGATGAGGCGACGCGTGACCACTTCTCCACAGCGGCGATGTCGGCCGAACTGGGCGCCGCCTCCGCCGCGCGGCAGATCATCAACATGCCGCACAGACGATTACCCTCGCCGGAAATTGGCTCGCACCACCAGGTACCGGTGTTGGCGAGCATTTCCAAACCGACAATCGACAAGAATGACGCGGCCCGCCGGTGATCGTTTAGAAACTCACGCCGATTGTCACGCATCGCTTCGGCGAGACCCGCGTCGATCATGTCGAGCGCTATCGTCGGCGGCTCGCCCCGTGCATGGCCGAGGTTTTTGGGCTCGACAATCAAACGCATATCGGCTGTATGGCCGCCGCCTGAGAAGACCAGGCAATGCGTCGCATCGACGGCGATCCTGACAACATCGGCGATGGGTTCAAGACTGCGCGCAAGCCCGATGACACCAAGCATCGCATCGCTTGACCGAGTGGCGTCGATTCTCTGATCAGTCCGAGCGGTCATGGCCACATACGTCTACGTTTGATCGCGTCATTTCGCGCGAGTTGCCGAAATGATAGTAGGTGTGGCGCTCGGCTTAAAGCCCGGCCAAGGCGGATGGCGCCCGGGCTACAGCGGCCAAACGATCGCGATCATCGGCACCGACACGGCGACGATCACCGCTTCGAGCGGCAATCCCATGCGCCAATAATCGCCGAACCGATACCCGCCCGGACCCATAACCAAGGTATTCGACTGATGCCCGATCGGAGTCAGAAAAGCGCACGATGCGCCGACCGCCACCGCCATCAAAAACGCGTCCACATTCACCCCGAGACTGTTGGCAATACCCACCGCGATCGGCGCCATGACCAGAGCCGTGGCCGCATTATTGATGATATCGGACAGAAACATAGTGATCACCAAGACCGCCGCGAGCACCAACAAAGGCGATAGCCCGGCACTCAAATCGACAATTGATTCTGCAACCAGGGTCGTCGCACCGGTGGTTTCTAAAGCGCGGCCAACCGGAATCATCGCGCCCAGAAGCACGATAACCGGCCAATCGATATCACGATAAATTTCTCGTACCGGCAGGATATCCAACACCACATACGCGACGATCGCAGCCAAGAACGCCAAGGCTATCGGCACCGTGCCGGTGGCGCCGGCCAGAATTGCGAGCGCGAAGATGCCCAACGCGATACCCACGCGCCGCGGCTGGCCGAGTTGAAGACTTCGACCCGCCAAAGGCAAAAGGTCGAGCGCGCTCATCTCCTCCCCGAGACCGTCTTGATCGCCTTGCAGGAGTAGTACGTCTCCGGCACGGAAACGCTGTGAGCGCAGGCGGCGGCTGATCGGACGGCCTTGGCGCGCCAAAGCGACAAGGGCGACCGCTCCGCTGGTGCGGCGGCGAAGATAGCCTGGGTCGCGACCCTCGAGCGACGAGCCGGCGGTGACGACGCCTTCGGCGAGCGTCAGATCGCCGCGCGTCAGGTTTTCCGACGGGGCTGAGTTGGGCGATAGTCCGAGCTCGGCAGCGAGCGGCTCAAGGGTCTCTGGGTCGGCGCGCAGCACCAACACGTCACCTTCTTTGAGCGTCCGCCGAGGCGACGCGAGCGGGCGATCCGAGCCCCGCCGAACGACCCCGACCATGTCGACATCGTCACGCTGCAACGCCTCGACTTCGCCAAGGACTTCGCCGACAAGCGGGCTCGTCTCCCCCACCTTCAGCTCGATCAAATAGTCGTCTATCGCAAACAATTGTTGTGGCGGATTCTGACGCCGACGCTCGGCGGGTATCAGACGCCACCCGATCAGCACAACGAATGCCACGCCAGCCAGGGCCACGGCGACGCCAACCGGGCTGAAATCGAAAAACCCGAATTCCGCCCCCAAGGTGTCTGCGCGATAGGTCGCGATGATCACATTGGGTGGCGTGCCAATCATGGTGGTCATGCCGCCGAGAATGCTGCCGAACGCGAGCGGCATCAGCAACAGTGCCGGCGAGCGGCCTTGCTCGGTGGCGGTGGCAAGCGCCACCGGCAGCAACAATGCTAGGGCGCCGACATTGTTCATAAACGCGCTGGCCACCGTGACCACGCCGGTAAGCGCCGCGATATGTAGCAAGGGGTGCCCGGTCAGCGGCAGTAATAAAGCGGCCAATCGTTCGACCGCGCCGGATTGACGCAAGGCGTGGCTGATCACCAAAACCGCCGCGACCGTAATCACCGCCGGGTGGCCGAATCCATCAAAGGCGTCGCTGGCCGGCACCAGTCCAGCCAGGACTACGGCGATTAAGGCTCCTATCGCGACGAGGTCATAACGAAACCGGCCCCAGGCAAAAAATACCAACGCGACGCCGAGCACGATGAAGGCAACGATTTGATCAGTCGTCATGGCGGCTCAATAACACGCGCTTGTGCGACATGCCCATCCGCTATCTGGCCACTCGCGAATCCGCCGCGCTTTACCGGGTCGCCGGTACGTATCTGGCATGCGTCTGCAACGGCGCGAGGTGGCCCTGGAGCGTCGATGACAGGGCGCGGTGTTGCGGATAAACTAACGATTCACACTGCCGCTATTGAATACCGTCCGGAGGCGGTCGACTTACACAGCGACTAACTGACACATTAACCAAAGCCTCATATCGATCTCTCGCCAATGACCAATCGAAGCAATCCGGGGCCGCTGAGCGGTCTCAAGGTCCTCGACCTGTCGCGTTTCGTGGCCGGCCCATTCTGCGCCATGATGCTTGGTGATCTGGGCGCCGATGTTGTGAAGATCGAGAAGCGCGACGGCGGCGACGAGGTACGAAAAGCGCCGCCGCTAGTCGGTGGCGAGAGCCTGTTCGTGATGGTGTTCAATCGCAACAAGCGCAGCCTGACTCTGGATCTGAAACATCCAGACGGTCCGAAAATTCTCAAAGAGTTGGTGGCGGAAGCTGATATTTTGATTGAGAATTTTCGCCCTGGCGTGATGGAGAAATTTGGCTGTGGCTGGGACGAGCTCAAGGCGGTCAACGACCGGCTGATCATGGCGCGCATCTCGGGCTATGGGCAGGACGGACCGCACGCGCGACGCCCGAGCTTCGACGCCATTGCGCAAGCCGGCAGTGGCATGATGGAAATGACCGGCTCGTCCGATGGTCCGCCAACGCTGGCTGGCACCACGGTGATCGACCACACCACGGGTCTTCATGCGACCGTCGGCATTCTGTCCGCCCTGCACGCCCGCGAAACAACGGGCCGCGGCCAATTGGTTGACGTCGCGCTTCTCGATAGCGCGCTGTCGTTACTGATGACCGCCATCCCGGCCTACGCTCTGCTCGGCATCAAACAGGAGCGCATGGGCAACCGCGACCGTTATGGGGCGCCGTCAAACACGTTTCCGACCAGCGACGGACATTTTGTTCATATCGTTGCCGGCGGCGACGACCGATTCGCGCGGTTTGCGGTTGCGGTCGGACTGGAGCATTTGCTGGACGATCCGAAATACGAAACCAACGAGACACGGCTGGAACATGCCGACGAGCTTGAAACCATGGTAATCGCCTGGACCACGTCGCAAACCTGCGATGAAATTATCGCTGCGATGGAAGAGGCGCGGGTTCCGTGCGGCAAGGTGGCTGATATCGCCGAAGTCATCGACAACCCGCAGCTCAGACACCGTGGCCAGATCATCGACGTTGATCATCCGACGGCCGGAACGGTGCCGATGCAAGGTTTCGTCACCAAACTATCCGACACGCCCGCCGATGTCCGCCGCCCAGCGCCAGGCCCCGGCGAGCACAATGCCGAAATTCTCGCGGATTGGTTGGGCTACGACACGGTCCGCGTGCGCGGGCTCGAAGACTCCCGGATTATTTGACGTAGCCGTTACTCCGCGGCGCGGGCGTATGGCCGCCCGGCCTCGGCAAGCACCCGTTCATAACCCAAAGTGATGTCCTCGGCCCCCGCATTCGCGGCATGGTCGAGAACCCTGGAAATTGTCGGCGCCGCCTCGCCGCCGACCACGCGTTGGACCGGCTGATCGAGATAATCGAAGAAGCGGCGCTGGATTTCGTCGGCGATGCTGCCGCCGTACGACGTACCTTGGGTGCCCTGTTCCACCACCAACACATTGTTTGTCTTCGCAATACTGGCGCCGATGGTGTCCCAATCGAGCCCGGCGCGGTCGAGCGAGCGGAGGTCGATGACTTCGGCCGAGACGCCCATTTCATCCGCGATATCGACGCACTGCCAGACCATGGCCAGGCCGGCGAGAACCGTCATGTCCTCTCCGGGACGCACCACCTTTGCCTTGCCGAGCGGGATGTAGTAATCGAGATCCTTCGCGGGCGCCGGGCCGGTGGTTTGGTAAAGGTCGAGATGCTCAAGCACTAGGACCGGGTCTTCGCATAAGAGCGCGCTGTTCATCAGACCGACATAATCGTACGGCGTCGAGGGCGCGACGATGCGGAACCCGGGGAACATGGCGTAGAGCCCGGTCGGATCCATCGAGTGCTGCGAGCCATAGCCAGAGCGCGCCGCGACCTTGCCACGCACCACCAACGGCACCGGCATGTCGCCACCAAACATGTGGCGTAGCTTGGCGATTTGATTGAACACCTGATCGGCTGCGACCAAACAAAAATCCGGATACATGAACTCGACCACTGGACGGTATTTGCCGTCGGCTGCGACGCCGCCAGCGAGGCCTGCGAAACCGCATTCGGTGATCGGCGTGCCGATGACGCGATCAGGGAATTTTTCCGGCAAACCCTTGGTCGCGCCGTTGGTGCCGCCACGCAAATGATGGACGTCCTCGCCGATTACGAAGATGCGCTCGTCGCCTTCCATCCGCCGTGCCATCACTTGGGCCACCAGGTCGACAAATTTGCGCTCCTCGATGGCGCCGGAATGGCCTTCCTGCTCCTCGTAGCGAACGCCGGCGAATTCCGACAGATCGCCGCGCACGCCGTGATCGACGCTTGAAGCCTGCGGCCATAGAGACGGCCTTATGCGGCGGTGATTGCCGTCGGGTTCGAGCAACGCCTCACCGGCGCGCGCTATGGAGTCCTGTGCGTTCTGTCGCAGGCGCGTGACGCCCGCCGCGTCGAGGTGTCCGAGCTTGGTCAGCTCACTGGCTATCCGGTCCAACGAGTCCCGAGCACGCCACTCGGCCTCTTCCTGTTTGCTGCGATAGCCAAATGCGCTGCCGGGCAGCGGTCCGTTCTGGTGGAAATAGCGATAGCTGTTGGCCTCGAGCATCACCGGGCCCTTGCCGGTGCGCAGCATGGCGAGTGCCTTTTCGGTGGCAATGCGGACGGCCAACGGATCCATGCCGTCGCACACGAAGGCTGGGATCCCATAGGCCTGCCCGCGCGCTGACAGGCGTTGCTCGCGTGTCGACTCATCGATGGTGGTCGACACCGCATATTGGTTGTTGTCGATAAAAAACAGGATCGGCAGGTCGTAAAGCGCCGCGAGATTAAACGACTCCGCCACCGCCCCCTGGTGGATCGCGCCGTCGCCAAAAAAGGTGACCACTACATCGCCCTCGCCCGCGCGCTTGCGTGACCAGGCGACCCCGGTGGCGATCGGCACACCACCGCCGACGATGGCGTTGGTACCAACCACGCCAGCCTCGTCCCAGCGCAGGTGCATCGAGCCGCCGCGACCCGCACAATAGCCTTGGGCGAGGCCAAGAATTTCCGCCAGCGTGCGCTGCAAGACCGTTTGCATTTGATCGGGCAGCCGATCGCGCAGCGGATCGAGACCGTCCGGTGCGACATGAACCAGCGCCTTGGCGAGAAAATGATGGTGCGCCCGGTGAGTGCCATTGATCTGGTCGGACGAACGCAGGGCCGAAATACATCCGACCGCCGCACCCTCCTGGCCGATCGAGGAATGCGCCGGTCCGTGCACCAACTGTTCGCCAGCGAGCTCGAGCACGTATTCCTCGAACGCGCGGATCAAATGCAAATGGTGCAACATGCCGAGTAAGCCTTTTGCCTCGGCCTTGCGCCAATCTGCTGGTGTCGATTTGATCTCCTGCCACGGCGTGTCGACGGACAGTTTGCGGACTGATGGCATGGAACGGGGTTCCTCCTGAGCGCGAGGCCGGTTGTTGCCCCGGCCTTGTCATTAACGGGTCGTGGCGGATGTTATATCAAAGCTTGTCGGCGATAGCTGACACCTGATCGCAAATGAGACATGACCGTCACTTGGGCAGAGTTCCGGCATCTTCGGAGACGCCAATGTCGACGGCGGTCCAGTCAAGGTCGCCGTGGCCCTTGTTCATCAAAGACAGCAGCCGGTCATGAGCCAGGCTGGCAAACGGCATCGGGACTTCGGCGTCGGCGGCGGCGCCGAGCACCAGATTGACGTCCTTGAAGCCGAGCGAAAGTCGGAAGCCGAATGGCTCGTAGCGGCGGTCGGCAATGGCTTCGCCATAAATGCGATAGACCGGACAATCGAACAGCGACCCGGCAAGCAGATCGATGAATTGGCGCCTGTCGACACCGGATTTCTCGGCCAGAGCGCAGGCCTCGGCCATCGCCTCTATCGCCGACGCGATCAGAAAATTGCCCGATAATTTGACCACATTCGCGGCACCCGACGCCTCGCCAAAATCGACGATATTGTGGCTGAACGCCTCGAGCACCGGGCGGACACGCTGTTTCGCCGCCGGGTCGCCGGATAACGCAATCGCCAGCTTGCCGGCCGCTGCCGCCGGCGGGCGCCCGAACACCGGGCTGCACAAATAGGTCGCGCCAACTGCTTCATGCACAGCTTCCATGGCCCGCGCCTGCGATGCCGCAACCGTACTGAGCGAGACATGCACGCCGCCCTCGCCTAGCGCCGCCAACAGACCATTGTCGCCGCTGGTCACCTGATCCAGGGCAGCGTCATCCGAAACCATGGTCAGCACAATGCCGCCTGGCTCGACTGCTTCGGCCGGCGAATTTACCAAGGTTGCGCCGGCGTCGACCAACGCTTTCGCCTTTTCCGGCGAGCGGTTATAGACGCGGAGGCCGAAACCGCCATCCAGAATGCGTTTTCCGATCGGCTCGCCCATATTGCCGAGCCCGATCAAGGCTATCGGTGCTTCCATATCCCTCCTCCGCGTCATTGGACCTGCAGCTGCTGCTGGCCGCGCAGGATAGCATGACGCGAAACCGTGCTATCCGTTGTGACTCTGAAGGTTCGGCGGCTATAACACGCCGTTGTCAAGGTGCGGATCGAGGAGAACGAGGATGAGTGGATTTCGCGTGCTTGGAATCAATCACACCAGTTTCACGGTGTCGGACCTGGATCGGTCGATCGCCTTCTACACCGACGCGCTCGGCTTCGAACTGCTACACCGGGGTGACCGCGACCCAGAAATGATTTCGAAGGTAGTCGGCGTGCCCGGCGCCGATATCGAGGTCGCGTACATTCAGATGCCCGGGCACCGGCTTGAGCTCATTCAGTACAAAGGCCCAGCCAATAAGGGAAAAGTCGAGTCGCGCCCGTGTGATACCGGCTTCGCCCATATCGCGATCGACGTTGACAATATCGACGCCGCGTTGGCCGCGTCGGCGCCCCACGGGGTCCAGCCACTTGGCGCGCCGCAGGACCTAGTGCATGGACCGAACAAGGGTGGCCGTGTGGTCTACACACGTGACGCGGATGGCGTCACGGTCGAATTCATTCAGAAGCCCTAGGTGGGCACCCAGCTACCAGCACTGAAACTCGGATGGCTGCCCCGTCGCCTTGCGGAAACTAATCCTGCTCGGTTGATTTCTCGCCGAGTTGGTAAACCTTCAATGACAGTGAAGCTCCGACCGGCCCAACGATAGCGTTTCCTATTTCGGAAAACGGCATCGATGACGCCGGCGTGGGTGCTGGCGACGCGATCGCCGTCTTGAGTGATGCAATTGGGGGGCGGATATTGCCCAAACCTCTGACCAATCGACCTGGTCAAGGCGACGCACTGGACGAATTTACCAAGCGCCTGGAGGGCCGGGCGCACGGTTACCAGGCTGTCCATATTCGACTCTCGAAACTGCCCCGCGGCCATAGTTGGGAATCGGTGCGGTGGGTCGCGGAAATCACTTTCGGTCGCCTTATCGAAACCTACGATGACGAGATGTTCCGATTGGCGAACGGCGATCTGGTCGTTCTTTGCCGCAACCGGGATAGCGATGCGCTTCGCCAAGCTGTCGGCCGGATTTGCGCGCTTGCCATGATCGACCTCACGCTGGCGCATGAGGGCGCGGACAAGTTTGCCGCCTGGTACGACCTGTCCGAGTCCTGGGACCAATTCATGGCCAAGGTGGAACCGCTGTTCGAAAGGAAGCCGAACAGTCTGGCCGCCTCGGACGTCGCGGATGATAGCCGGCCGATAGATGCCGACCACCTCAACACTCTTGAAGAATCGTTGCGGGCTGTGGACTTGTCGAACTTTGTTCGGCGACAAACCATCTGCGCGGTGAGCGGGAATGAGCCGCCTGAACCGGCTTACGAGGAGCTATTCATCTCGGTGACCGACCTGCGCGACGAAGTTATGCCGGACGTTGACCTCGCCGCGAACCAGCTGCTTTTCCGCCAACTTACAAACACTTTCGACAGTCGAATGCTGTCAATCCTAGCCGCCAACGGCCCCGCGTATCTGGGCGGCCCCTGTGCCCTCAACCTGAACGTCGCCACCCTGCTGTCGCCAGAATTCCTTGATCTTGCGGATAGCTTCAAAGTGGGGCGCCAACAGGCCTTGGTCGTCGAACTGCAAATGGGCGACGTGTTCGGCAATCTGAAGGATTTCATGCTGGCACGTGATGTTGCGTTGGAAATCGGTTGTCGGCTTTGCCTCGATGGTATCGATCACATCGGCATGCCAATGCTCGATTTCCCACAACTCGGGTTCCAGCTCTACAAAATGCAATGGAATCCAGAATTTGTGCGCCTGCCCAAGCAAAAGCTCGATGAACTTCACGACGCCGTGGAGCGGGCGGGCAACGAAAGATTGATTTTATGCCGCTGTGATGATGAGGCGGCTTTGCAATTTGGACGCCAGTTGGGAATTAGTCTGTTTCAGGGCTGGCACACCGATAAAGCATTGAAAATGCGCAAAAAACCTAAACAGCCGGTCGCGGCTGATCCCGCATAGCACGCTATTGCCCCCACACCGGCTCGCCACCGACGCGCACCGGCATCCTCTTAGCACAACCAAATAAGTGAGCGCGCGCAAGCGTTTGCGTGGTCGCCGCAAAGGGCTGAATCCGCCGTTACCGTCGCTTTAGCGGCATCGCGATGTATATCGATTTAGAGACAAAACGATTACGGCGATCACAAACCATTTTGGGCGAAGCCTTTCTAACAACAGCACAAGTTTGATTCGAAACGGCCGGACGCAGATCGTCTAACCGTTGTGCAGTTCGCACAGAATTTACGAAATTTATTGTAAATATTTGTAATATTTAGGTTATGCGCGATCTGGGAGGTCGGCAATTGAACTTCCTAAGGGGCAAATCCAAGCCATCGACGAAAGTTTCGCTCGGCGCGTTTACAACGCTTCGGTCGAGCCTGCGCGACCTCACCGTCGTGTCCTTGTTCGTGAACGGCTTGTCGCTTGCCCTACCCCTGTTGCTGCTTCAGGTCTATGACCGCATTCTGCCGAGCGCTGGCCTCGACACTTTGGTGCTGCTGGTTGTCGGCGTGCTGGTCGCGCTTATGCTTGACGCGGTGCTGCGGATTGGTCGGTCCCACATCACGGGCTGGATCGGCGCACGCTTTGAGCATGTCGCCGGCTGCCGCGCATTTGAGCGCATCGTGTCGACTAACATTCAGGATTATGCGCGCGAGGGGTCGGGGGCCCATCTCGAACGGATGACCGCGCTCGGGACGGTCAAGGATTTCTATGCCGGCCAAGTGCTGCTTACCTTGCTCGACCTGCCGTTTGCGGCGCTTTTCCTAACTCTCATCTGGTATCTCGGCGGCGAACTGGTGCTGGTTCCCCTAGTCATGCTGGGCCTGTTCGCGATCAGCGCGGTGGTGGTTGGGGCCCGGTTGCATCAGGCCCTCAACGAACGCCTTACGTGGGATGATCGGCGTTTCAACTTCATCATCGAAGTGTTGAATGGCATTCACATCGTGAAAGCCATGGCGATGGAGGCGCAGATGATGCGCCGCTACGAGCGCCTTTTGGAAAGCTGTTCCAAGGGCGATCACCGCGCTGTCTTGAGCAGCGCGGCGGCGCTCAACGTTGGCGCCTTCTTCTCGGAAATCACCATGGTGGCGGTGGTCGGCTTCGGCAGCTTGCTGGCGATGGACGGGCGGTTGACCATTGGTGGCCTGGCGGCGTGTACCCTGCTGGCCGGCCGTGCTTTACAGCCGTTGCAGCGGGCCATGAACGTTTGGACGCGCTTCCAAACCATCCGGCTGGCGCGCAAACGCGTGAAACGGATATTCCAAGCTGTCCCGGAAGCGGCGACCGGCGAAATAGCCGATGCGGCCGAGATCAAAGGCATGGTCGAACTCGACGATGTGTCGTTCCGCTATGACGCGGACTCGCGTGAGATCGTCTCCGGCGCCAATGTTCGCATCGCGGCCGGCGAGTGTATTGCCTTGGCCGGCGGCAACGGCAGCGGCAGATCCACCCTTCTTGAATTGATGCTTGGCGTCCTGCGTCCAACCGACGGCGCGGTGCGGGTCGACGGCCATGACATTTCAAGCTTTGACCCGAGCGCGCTGAAAAAACAGATCGCTTACCTGCCCGAACAAGGCGAGGTCTTTAAGGGCTCGATCATGGAAAATATCACCATGTTCGACGCGGCGCTGACGGATCGCGCGGTCGAAATTGCGATCGAGCTCGGGCTCGACCGTGTGGTCGACACGATGCCGATGGGCTGGGACACGATGATTGGCGACGCGGCGATGGACTCTCTCCCGCCGGGTATCAAACAACGGATCGCCATTGCCCGTGGATTGGTCACCGAGCCCAAGATCATTCTTTTCGACGAAGCCAATATGGCGATCGACAGTACCGGCGACGCCTTTCTGCGCGCGGCGCTCGAGCGACGCAAAGGCAAGTGCACGATGGTCCTCATCACCTATCGCCCGTCGCTGCTCAAACTTGCGGACCGGGTTTTCGAGTGCAGCGGTGGAACTCTGGTCCAGCGGCCCAATAGCGCCCACTCGGCGCCGCCGCCGGAACAGCCTGCTCGCGAGACGCGGCCGGAACTGGAACAAGTCTAATGGCCATGACCGACGACAGCGTGTCGGCCGCACCGACCTTCGCCTGGCGCCGTGAGGAGCCAAGAGGCGGGATGGCCGCGGCTGGTCTGTCCGACGCCGCGCTCGGCAGCTTTACCGCGGCGACCGATCTTGCCTCGTGCCTGGTTCCGCTGTTGTCCGCGCTTGGCTGGCGCGGCAACCCCCGTCACGTTGCCGAGGCGTTACCACATTTCGCGCCCAGTCTCGATCTGACCGGTTTGCGCAATGTTGTTAGCAATTTGGGTTTTTCCAGCCGGCCTAAGCGTGTACGCATGGCCGATATCGACCCGCGCCTGTTGCCGTGCCTTTATCTGCCGCGCTGGCGCTCCGCCATGGTCGTTTTGGAAGCCACGCCCGACGGTTTCATGGTGTTCGACAGCAAGACCGGCGCTGTCAGAGAAATCCGCAAACCGTGGTCCGGCGGCACGGCCTATTTCTTTAGCAAGGCCGAGAACGATGCGATCGACTACCGTCGACGCGTAGAACGCCACGGCTGGTTCCGTGCGACCATGCGGCGGTTCCGACCGCTTCTGCTGCAATGCTTTGGCGTCAGTTTCTTGTTGGCGCTGCTGTCACTCTCGGTACCGATGTTCGTGATGGGCGTCTACGACAAGGTGGTCGGCGCCGGATCGCTCGATACCCTGGCCTATTTCGGCATCGGCGTTTGCTTCGCGATGGCTTTGGAAGTCCTGTTGCGCGGCGTGCGGGCGCGTGTGTTGGCGTTTATCGGCGCGCGCATGGACTATATCGTCGGCGGCGCCATCTTGAGGCACATCCTATATCTCGCGCCGACCTATACCGAGCATGCGACCGTCGGCTCGCAGATCGCGCGCATCAAGGATTTCGAATCCGTCCGCGAAGCCTTCACCGGGCCTGTCGCGGTCTCAGTATTCGAACTGCCCTTCGTGCTTCTTTACGTCCTGGTTCTCGGCGTGCTTGGTGGCATGGTGGCTTTGGTCCCTCTCAGCGCCTTGGTCATGTTCGGCGTGCTTGGGTTGGCAATGTTTCCGCTGATCCGCGACCGGGTGACAACCGCCGCCAAAGCAGCATCGCAGCGTCAGGAATTCCTGGTCGAAGCGATGACCAAGATGAGCGCGCTGAAACACGCCGGCGCGGAAGCCGTATGGGTCGACCGTTTTCGCGACCTTTCGGCCCACGCCGCGATGGCGTCTTTCCGGACCACGCAGGTCTCGGCTGTGTTGCAAACACTTACCCAAGTGGTGGTGCTGGCCGCAGGTTTGGCGACCGTCGCCGTCGGCGTGATCCAGGTTCTCAACAACAATATGAGCACCGGCGGTCTTATTGCCGCGATGATCCTGGTGTGGCGGATCCTGGCGCCGCTTCAGGCGCTGTACCTGACCATGACCCGTCTCGAACAGGTCCGCAGCAGCGTTAAGCAAATCGACAATTTGATGAGCCTGGCGCCAGAGCGTGACCCGGACAAAATCATTAATCCGATCACGCGCTTTCAGGGCCGCGTTACCTTCTCGCGGGTTTCTTTTCGCTACACAAATGACGCCGACCCGGCCCTGATCGGCGCGTCCTTTACCGTGGAGCCGGGCGAGGTCTGCGCCATTGTCGGACCCAACGCCTCCGGCAAGTCTACGGTTCTCAAGCTGCTTACCAGGCTTTACCAGCCTCAAGCCGGGGCCATCTCGATCGATGACCACGACATTCGACAACTCGACCCGATCGAACTGCGTCATGCGATCGGTTACGTGCCGCAGGAATGCCACCTCTTCCATGGCACCATCGCGCAGAACCTGCGGCTCGCCAATCCCGTTGCGACCGACGACGAGTTGCGGTGGGCTTGTACAAAAGCCGGCGTTCTCAGCCAAATTTTGGCGTTGCCCGACGGCTTCGATACGCGCCTCGGCGACGCCCGCTCCCACCAGATTTCAGCAAGCTTGACGCAAGCACTGTCGCTGGCACGCGCCTATGTCAAACGCTCGCCGATCATTTTGTTCGATGAACCGGTTAGCGGTCTCGATTTCGAACGCGATGAGCAATTCACCCGCGTCGTCGAAGAGATGCGGGGTGAAACCACGGTCTTCCTGGTTAGTCATCGCCCGAGCCACCTGCGGCTGGCGGACAAGATTCTGGTGTTCGAGAAAGGCTATCTGCGCCTCGCCGGCCCGGCCGACGAAGTGCGTCAGCAGATAAACATGGAACAGATATGACCGAGACCACCGACCCCGCCGCCGACTCCGGCCCGCCGCCAAAAATCCGGCGCGCCAGCCGACATGCGCGTTATCTCGCGCAATCGATCACGCTCGAGGAGACCGGCGTCTCCCAGTTTACGCGGATGGTGATGATGGTCGCCTGTGCCGTGGTGATCATCTTTCTCGCCTGGGCGGCGGTGACTAGGGTCGACGAGGTCGCGGTGGCCCACGGCGAAGTAGTGCCCTCGGGCTCGGTGCGTATTGTTCAGCACCTCGAAGGCGGCATCATCGCCGATATCCTTGTCGAGGAAGGCGCGCTAGCGGCGGCCGGCGATCCATTGATGCGGTTGGAGTCGGCGAATGCCGCCGCCGACCTGGAGCAGATGCGCGCTCGTCGCGCCGATCTGCGGCTCCGCACCGAGCGGCTCCGGGCGTTCGCGACCGGTCGCAAACCGGACTTCGATTCCGTGAGCGATCCGACCTTTGCGCAGCTAATCGACGACCAGCGCGCGATCCACCAAGGCCAAGTCGACAGCCAACAGGCGCAACGCGCCGTTCTTGGCACGATGATCGAGCAACGCCGCGCCGAGCTCGCCATGTCCGAGCAACAGCAGGAGGCGGTTGGTGAGCAATTGGCGATTTTTGAGGAGCAGGTTGAGATTCGAGCGCGCTTGGTCGAACAAGGCCTCGACTCGCGTATGGCCTATCTCGAGACGCGCCGGCAACAAGCCCAGATGTTTGGCGAACTCCAACGGTTGATGGGCGAAATGGCGGCGACACAAGAGGCGCTTGCCGAGGCCGAAACCCGGTTGATCGACCTTGACGCCACGGCGCGGCACGAAGCGCTCGACGAAATGGGAACCCTTGGCGCTGAACTTGCCCAGGTCGAGGAAGCGATTGTCCGGGCGGAGGATCAGGTACATCGCCTCGACGTGCGGGCACCGGTTCGCGGTCTGGTGCAGGACCTTCAGTTCCAAACCATCGGCGCCGTGGTGCGCCCTGGCGGCGTATTGATGAGCATCGTGCCGGTCGACGATGTGCTTGAGGTGGAGGCCCGGGTGTCGACCAGCGACGTCGGCCACGTGCGCGTCGGGCAACCGGTCGCGGTCAAGGTATCGACCTACGACTTCGCGCGATACGGCGCGATCGAAGGCACATTGCGTACGGTCTCGCCGTCCACCTTCACCGATGACGAAGGCACGCCGTATTACAAGGCGTTGATTACCTTGGCCAAGAGCCATCTTGGAGAGGTTCCGGCGCGCGCCCCGGTGCTGCCTGGCATGACCGTGCAGGCGGATGTGGTGACCGGCAAGAAGACGGTGCTGCAATATCTGCTGAAGCCGATCTATGTCGGGCTCGATCGGGCGATGCGCGAACGTTGAGGTTCGACCATTTGCCGCCTCGGCCATGACTGCGACACGAGGCGCGTCGAATACCCTGAGACGACGACGCTAGTTCCCGCGCGGCGGATCCGTCCCCTAGCCGCTTACCAGGTAATTTGTTCGGTGTTTTGGAAGGTGACCTGAGTACCATCATCGAGCGTAATCGTGCCTGAGGCATCAGCAGAGTCGAACACCAGGCTATTCGCCGTCTCGGAGTATGAGGCACCGGTGGTCAGGGTCCAGCCATTGCCGGAATTCGCGCCACCCGTCACGCTTCCTAGATCGATCGTATCGGTCCAACCGATGCCACCATCGACGCGATCAGTGCCATCGCCGGCGTTCACCATGAAGGTATCGTCGCCGGCGTTGCCATAGAGCCTATCGTTGCCGGTGCCGCCGATAATCGTATCGGCCTCGCTGGAACCATAAATTCGGTCATTCCCAGCGCCGCCGTCGATCGCATTGACGTTGTTCAGATCGGTGCCGGAGAAGTTCAGCGTGTTGTTGCCGCTGGTACCATGGATCGTCGTGCCGCCGGCGGCCTGACCGTCGATCGTTTCCACCGTCGCGGAGCCACTGAAGTAGCTGGTGTAGATATCGCTGGCGCCGGTTGCATCCACGGTGTCGGTGCCGCCCTGGCCATAGAACCGGTCGATGCCGTCGCCCTGATTCACCACAAAAGTGTCGTCTCCGTCCCCGCCATAGAGCTGGTCGTTGCCGGTGCCGCCGATAATCGTATCGGCCTCGCTGGAACCATAAATTCGGTCATTCCCAGCGCCGCCGTCGATCGCATTGATGTTGTTCAGATCGGTGCCGGAGAAGTTCAGCGTGTTGTTGCCGCTGGTACCATGGATCGTCGTGCCACCGGCGGCCTGACCGTCGATCGTTTCCACCGTCGCGGAGCCACTGAAGTAGCTGGTGTAGATATCGCTGGCGCCGGTGGCATCCACGGTGTCGGTGCCGCCCTGGCCATAGAACCGGTCGATGCCGTCGCCCTGATTCACTACAAAGGTGTCGTCTCCGTCCCCGCCATAGAGCTGGTCGTTGCCGGTGCCGCCGATGATTGTGTCGGCCTCACTGGAACCATAAATCCGATCATTCCCAGCGCCGCCGTCGATCGCATTGATGTTGTTCAGATCGGTGCCGGAGAAGTTCAGCGTGTTGTTGCCGCTGGTACCATGGATCGTGGTGCCGCCGGCGGCCTGACCGTCGATCGTTTCCACCGTCGCGGAGCCGCTAAAGTAGCTGGTGTAGATATCGCTGGCGCCGGTGGCATCCACGGTGTCGGTGCCGCCCTGGCCGTAGAACCGGTCGATGCCATCGCCCTGGTTCACCACAAACGTATCGTCGCCGGTACCGCCATACATATTGTCGTTGCCGGTGCCGCCGGTGAGCGTGTCCGCGCCGGCATCGCCATACAACCGGTCGTTGCCCGAACCACCGTCAATTGCGTCGTTTCCGTCGCGACCATAAAGCCGGTCGTTACCCGAGCCGCCGAGGATCGTGTCGGCCTCGCTGGAACCATAAATCCGGTCATTCCCGGCGCCGCCGTCGATCGCGTTGATGTTATTCAGAGCGGTGCCGGAGAAGTTCAGCGTGTTGCCGCCGCTGGTACCGTGGATCGTCGTGCCGCCAGCGGCATTACCATTGATCGTTTCGACTGTCGCCGAGCCGCTAAAGTAGCTGGTGGTGATATCGCTGGCGCTGGTTGCATCCACCGTATCGGAGCCGCCTTGGCCGTAGAACCGGTCGATGCCATCGCCCGTGTTCACTACAAAAGTGTCGTCCCCGTCCCCGCCATAGAGGCTATCGTTGCCGGCACCGCCGGTGATCGTATCCGCGCCAGCATCGCCATACAGCCGGTCGTTACCCGATCCACCGTTGATCACGTCATTGTCGGCACCGCCGTAAGCGCGGTCATTGCCAGCGCCACCGGTGATCGTATCGGCGCCGGCTTCGCCATAGAGGCTGTCGTTGCCGATGCCGCCATCGATCACGTCATCGCCAGCGCGGCCATACAGACGATCATTGCCCGAGCCGCCGATGATCGTGTCGGCATCACCACTGCCATAGATCCGGTCATGCCCGGCGCCACCATCTATCGCGTTGATATTGTTTAGATCGGTGTTGGAGAAATTGAGCGTGTTGTTGCCACTGGTGCCGTGGATCGTGGTGCCGCTGTCGGCATTGCCGTTGATCGTCTCCACCGTCGACGAACCGTTGTAGTAGCTGGTGTAAATGTCGCTGGCGCCGGTGGCATCCACGGTGTCGGTGCCGGCCTGGCCGTAGAACCGGTCGATGCCGTCGCCCTGGTTCACCACAAAGGTATCGTCGCCGGTGCCGCCATAGAAATAGTCGTTGCCGGTGCCGCCGGTGAGCGTGTCCGCGCCGGCATCGCCGTACAGCCTGTCATTACCGGCACCGCCATTGATTACGTCGTCGCCGGCGCCGCCGTAGGCGCGATCATTGCCCGCATCACCGTTGATGGTATCGGCGCCATTGCCGCCATACATTCGATCGTGGCCGGCGCCGCCGTTGATGACATCGTTGCCGTTGTTGCCGTACAGACGGTCATTGCCCGAGCCGCCGATGATCGTGTCGGCATCACCACTGCCATAAATCCGGTCGTGCCCAGCACCGCCATCTATCGCATTGATATTGTTCAGGTCGGTGTTGGAGAAATTGAGCGTGTTGTTGCTGCCGGTGCCATGGATCGTGGTGCCGCTGTCGGCATTGCCGTTGATCGTCTCCACCGTCGCCGAGCCGTTGTAGTAGCTGGTGTAAATGTCGCTGGCGCCGGTGGCATCCACAGTGTCGGTGCCGCCCTGACCATAGAACCGGTCAACGCCATCGCCCTGATTCACCACGAAAGTGTCGTCGCCACCGCCGCCCACGAGGGTGTCGTTACCCGTCAGGCCGATGATCGTGTCGGCTCCACTGGTGCCGCGCAGGTAGTCGTTCCCGGCCGTACCAATGATCACGTTACTCGGCCCGTCGGCGGAACCCGTAACGTCGACGGTCACCGTGGCGACCGAGAAGCCGCCGTTTCCATCGGACACGGTATAGCTGAAGGTGTCGGTGGTGGCCTCGCCGGCGGTCAACGCGTTGAGCGTTGCCGAGCCGCGGGGGTCGTAGGTGTAGCTGCCGTCGGCATTGACGACGACTGTCGCACCCTTGGCGCTGGTTGAGTCGAAGGCGGAAACGCTCAAGGTATCGTTGGTGTCCGGATCGGTATCGTTGGCGAGAACGCCGTTTGCCGCATCGACATTGTGGATCGCGTTCTCGGATGCCGCGCTCACATCGGCGACCGCGCTCGGCCCGTCATTGGTACCGGTGACGTTGATCGTCACCGTGGCGATTGAGCTTCCGCCCTGTCCATCGGAGACAGTGTAGCTGAATGTATCAGTCGTGGCTTCGCCGACACCCAAAGCGTTGAGCGTCGCCGAAGCGCTGGCATCATAAGAGTAGCTGCCGTCGGCATTAACAACGATCGTCGCGCCCTTCGCGCTGGTTGCATCGAAAGACGAAACGCTTAGAACCCCGCCATCCGGATCGCTGTCATTGGCCAGCACACCATTCAACGCATCAACGTTGAGCGCCGCGCTCTCCGACGCCGCACCTGTGTCATCAACCGCGCTTGGCGCCACATTTGCGGCAACCGCCGCGAAATTCTCGCCATTCACATTTGGCCGGCCGCCATTGTCCTCATCGCTGGCGTCAATGGGGATGAAGCTGCCCTGGATAGGCGCGTTCTCGGATCCGGGAGAATTCGCCGGCCGGCCATCGACGCCATTACCTGAGGCCACGCCGCCGCCATCTTGCGCGAAGAGGTTGCTTCGCGCCGCCGTATCATCGCCGTCACCACCATCGCGACCGGCCGCGGAGTTCCTTCCAGTGTCCTGGGACGGCGCTTCACCGCCGCGGGCACTTGCCTCTCGCGCGAGCGCCTCGGCACTCCGTCCGTCCCCATCATCGGATCGAACTTGATCGTCCGGGGTATCGCCGGCGGGCGGCACGCCATTTTCGCGCGCGGTATCGTCGGGAGATTGCAGATCGCCTTGATGCACGGTCGCAAGCCTGGCTGCGACATTGTCGTCGGTAGGCGTTGTATCGGCCTGATTGAATTGGACATCAGCCCGGCGCGACGCTGCCTCGCGAAGCGACAGCAGATCATCACCAAGTGCTTCGTCTGGGATAGGTCGATTGTTGTCAGCCATGCTTCCTACTTTCGTCGCCGCCACCCGGTCGCCCGAGCCAATCCGCTATCCCGCTATTCCCGGATCGAAATGAAAATCACGCGCGACCGCTGGGTCGACGCTCGATACACCTTGAGCAATATGGCTTTGAAAGCGCCAGTCGCCAGGGATTCTACTAGGACCGTGATGGACATCACAGATGAGGTCGATTTGTTCGGCTACTTCGGCGTCTAATGCGACAGTGAGTTGTTATCACTATCTCAAAAGTAGTATTTCGAAATCGAAATTGCGGGGAATTGGGGTATTGGCATCTGATCCTTCGCTAAGCGCTCAAGGCGGTCTGACGCCCTGAGCATTCACTGTAAAAATCGGCATCTGCGCGGTAAGATACGAGCTTCCGAGACACCGCATGGACGGAGTGAGGCAATGAGGCGTTTTGGCGACTTCGAGCCGAAGGGCGTGATTCCGGCGACGCTGCTGGCTTTGAACGAGGATTTCAGCATCGACGAGGCGGCCACGCGCAAGCATTTGCGCGACTGCGCGATGGTGCCGGGAGTCGCCGCTGCAACCGTCAATGGACATGCCTCGGAGGTGCATGCCTGCACGTTCGACGAACAGCGGCGCATTCTTGATGTTTCACTCGAAGAGGTCGGCGATGATGTGCCGCTGATCAATGGCGTCTATGCCGACGGCAGCCATGAGGCGGCGCGCATCGCGCGCATGGCCGATGAGGCCGGCGCCTCGTGCCTGCTGGTATTTCCGCCGCAAAGCATGACCATGGGTGGGCATTTGAGGCCCGAAATGGCGCTGGCGCACTTCAAAACCATCGCCGACGCCACCGATCTGCCGATCATCGTGTTCGAATATCCGATGACCTCGGGTCTCGGCTATCCCTTTGAAACCTTGCTCAAATTATTCGACGAGGTGCCGAGCATCCGCGCTATCAAGGATTGGTGTGCCGACCCGATGCTGCACGAGAAGCATATCCGGACATTCCAATCCCTGCCGCGGCCGATCAACGTGCTGACCACCCATAGCGCTTGGCTGATGAGCTCGCTGGTAATGGGGGCAAACGGCCTGCTGTCCGGCGCCGGCAGCGTGATCGTGGATCTGCAGGTTGCCTTGTTCGAAGCGGTGCAAGCCAAGGACTTGGCCCGCGCCCAGGCCATCAATGATCGCATCGTTCCCTTGGTCCAGGCGTTCTATGCGCCGCCGTTCCTTGATATGCACAACCGCATGAAGGAATGCCTGGTCCTGCTCGGACGGCTCGACAAAGCGGTGGTGCGACCGCCGTTGATGAAACTGGACGCCGCGGAGATCGGTCGCCTCGATGAGGCGCTGAAGCGTGCCGGCATCAGCCAGGAGGGCGCCCTGGCCCTCGCCGCGGAATAGCTGCCCTCAGGCAGACAAAGCAGACATAGCGACCCCACCAGGCCACGGCTGATGGCCGATCTGTTTTCGCCCGGACATATCGGGGCGGTCGAGATTCCGAACCGCATTGTCATGCCGTCGATGACCACGCGTTCGGCGGACGCTGACGGGCACGTTACCGAAGACACGATCGCCTATTATGTTGCCCGCGCCCAAGGCGGGACCGGCCTGATCACGGTCGAGATGGCATCGCCGGAGAAAGCCGGGCGGCATAGACATAACGAGCTCGGCATTTACGACGACCAGTTCCTGCCTGGCCTCAAACGCTTGGTCGGGGCGATCCGTGATGTCGGCGCGTGCACCGCGATCCAGCTCGGCCACGGCGGCGGACACACGCGACGCGACATCTGCGGTGAAACGCCGGTCGCGCCCTCGGCGGTGCCCCACGCGGTATTCGAAAACACATTGGAAACCATCGTTCCCGAGGCGATGACGCGGCCACGCGTCGCCCAAGCCATTGATGCCTTTGTGGAAGCGGCCAAGCGTGCCGAACAGGCCGGGTTCGACTGCGTCGAGATTCATGCCGCCCACGGCTACTTAATCTCGCAGTTCCTGTGCCCGGCCGAAAACAAGCGCAATGATGATTACGGCGGTTCGCTGGAAAACCGGGCCCGTTTCGGGCTTGATATCTTGCGCGGCATCAAGGCGGCAGCGCCGGGCGTTGCGGTGATCTTCCGACTTACCGTGGACGATTTCTTTACCGGCGGCATGCCGTTCCGGGATGGTATCAAGGTCGCCGAATGGGCGGCGGTCAATGGTGCCGACGCGGTTCACGTAACCGCCGGCCATTACCGGTCCGAACCGCCGGCGATGATGATCCCGCCAATGGCAATTCCCGACGCGCCGTTCCTCGATTTCGCCGCCCAGGTCAAGACCCGGGTCAAAGTACCGGTGATCGCGGTGGCGCGGCTTGGCAACCCGGATACCGCTCGCGCGGCGATTGCCAGCGGCAAGGCCGACTTCATTGCGCTCGGTCGCAGTCTCCTGGCCGACGAAGCTTGGTCGAACAAGGTTCGCGACGGTTTACCGGTGCGACCTTGTCTGGCGTGTAATAGCTGCGTCGATGGCATGCGTGGCGGCGACAAGCTTGGCTGCATCGTCAATCCGATAACCGGGCGCGAGCGAGACTTTGCCAAATCCAAGCCACCGCGCGGCGAATCCATCGCCGTGATCGGTGCCGGTCCCGCCGGACTGGCCTATGCCTCGTTGGTCGCACAGGGCAACAAGGTCACCGTCTTCGAGCGCTCCGGGAACGCGGGTGGCGCATTCCGGCTTGCCGGAAAATCACCTTTGTTTCAAGAGGTTGAAGCGGTTGAGGATAGTCTCCTTTCACATATTGCCTCGCTGGAGGTCATGTGCCGGCGCAACGGCGTAACCTTTCGGTTCAACACCGACGCGACATCGATCGCGGACGAGCTGGCCAAGTTTGACCGGTTAGTGATCGCGACCGGCGCCGACTACCGGTATCACCTCGACCGGTTTATCAGCGGGCTGCTCAAGCGCGGCCTCAGCCGCTGGCCGATCTTTAAGAAACTTCTGAGCCATCCTAAGGTAAAGCATTGGTTTTATTACGAAGCACGGATCGAAACCGGTCCGTCATTCGGTGCCCTCGCCCAGCCCGGTCAAAAGGTCACGGTGATCGGCGACGCGCGGGCCGCTGGCAAGACCAGAGAAGCCGTGACCAGCGCTTTCGAAGCCGCTCTGCTCGGGTAATCGGGCCGCGCGCCATATCTGCGTTACCCCTCGTACTCGGGCTCGGATAAAGTAGCCTTGGTTGGCGGGCTCAGCGCCTGTCACCATTCGCAAAGAACGCTGGTGGAACGGCGTCGTGTGGGAGGAAATCAGGAGGGACCCAATGAGTAAGTCCAGGGGCAAACCGGGCCGGTCGGCAACTTTCGCCACCAACACACCCAAGACCCGCCGTAGCTTTCTGAAAGGCGCTGTGGCGGGCACCGCGGCGGCGGCCACGGTCGCCGCGCCAGCAATCGCGGCTGGCAAGGTCAAATGGAACATGATTACCACTTGGCCGAAGAACTTCCCCGGGGTCGGCACCGCGGCGCAGAGCATCGCGGATCGCATTACCGCCATGTCCGACGGCCAACTCGAGGTCAAACTCTATGGCGCCGGCGAACTGGTGCCCGCGTTTGAGCTGTTCGACGCGATCCGGGACGGCACCGCCCAATGTGGGCACGACGCGCCTTATTACTGGGTGGCCAAGCACAAATCGGCGCCGTTCTTTTGCACCGTACCGGGCGGGCTGACGCCCACCGAGCAGATGGGCTGGATCAGCCACGGCGGCGGTCAGGCGCTATGGGACGAGCTCTACGGCCGCTTCGGCCTGCGTGCCTGGATGGGCGGCAATGCCGGCATGCAATTCATGGGCTGGTTCAAGAACGAGATCAAATCGCTCGATGATCTGCAGGGTCTTAAGATCCGCATGGCCGGCCTACACGCCGAGGTGTTCAACCGCATGGGGGCTACCGCGGTCAATATGTCGGGCGGCGAAATCATGCCGGCACTGCAATCGGGCGTCATAGAGGCCGCCGAATGGGGCGGCCCATGGATGGATGTGGCGTTCGGCTTCTATAAAGTAATCAAATACTGCTATGGCCCCGGTGCGCACGAACCCGGCGCGATGAATTCGCTCGTGGTCAACCTCGACGCGTATGAGGACCTACCGAAGCATTTGCAGGTGATCGTCCGCTATGCCGCCGAGGCTCAGGTGGCGAATACGCTCGGGCAGTTTAATGCGCGCAATGCTGTTTCCCTTGAATCTTTGAAAGAAAAATACGGCGTGACGCCAGGCATTTTTCCGGACGACGTGCTCAAGGCTTGGTTTGAGAAAAGCGCTGAAGTGGTCGCCGAGGCCGCTGCCGAGGATGAGCTCGGCCAACGCATCTACGACAGTTGGGCGCAGTACCGCCAGCGCGCCATCGCCCTCGCGCCCTATGCGGACTACGGTTTCATGCAGGCCCGGGCGCGCGCCGCCATCGGCTGAGGCGAACCGACGCCAAATCGACCCGGTCATTTGGGATGATATCTATCTCCGGGCAGATTCAGGCGCCGCGGCGCGACAAACGCGGCCAAACCCGGCCCCTGCGGCATGTTGCTTGACGATCGGTGGGGCGGGCTGCGATTGTCCGCCGGCGGGGCCGAAAAAGTAGCGGCGCGATAGGCCGTTCGAAGGCGATGCTGATACGTTGGAGCAAAAGTTCCGCCCAAGGGAGGATTGGGCGCTGTGCCGCACTGGTATCACTGGCGCTTGTCGCCGGCTGTGCGGCCCGCGACTATCAGCCCTCTCCGATCGCCGTAGACGAGGTTCTGGGGTCGCTTGAGGCCCGGACCGCGACCGCGCCAGAGGTTCGGACGTTTCTCACAGAGAATGCGCTTGATACGGCGAATTGGCCGCCGCCGAGCTGGAACCTTGAAGCACTGGCTCTGGTCGCTGCCTATTATCACCCGGACCTTGAGGTTGCGCGCGCCGAGCAAGCGGTGTTTCTCGCCGCCGAGACCACGGCCGCGCGACGTCCCAATCCGGGCATCGAGCCCGTGCTCGAATACCACTCCGAGCCCGCGACGTCGGATACACCGTGGAGCGTTGGCTTCGCCTTGCAGATTCCGGTCACGGTTTCAGACAAACGAGGTGCCCGTATCGCCCGCGCCGAGGCCGCGACCGAGGCGGCGCGCCTTCGGATCGGCCAGACCGCCTGGGCGGTCCGTCAGGGCGTCAGAGAGCGCTTCATCGGTCTGTTCGCGGTGGAGGCCCGAGCCGGACAGGTGACCCGCGAACTAGACGTGCGTGGGCGCATGCTCCGCCTCCTCGAACGACGCCTAGAACTCGGTGAGACCGATGCGGTGACCGTGGGTAGCGCCCGGCTAAGGCGCCAACAGGCTCGGATGGCGCTCAACGCGACACAGCGCGAGGTAGCGGTCGCTCGAACCGCGCTCGCCAATGCGCTGTCTCTGCCGGCTGAAGCCCTGGCGTCCATGGCGATCGCCACGGATGGCTTGAGCGATTGGACCGCCCCCACCCTGCCTGACAACGCGGTCCGCCGAGCCGCACTGATCAATCGGCTCGATATTCGCGAAGCGCTCGCACGGTATCAGGCTGCCGAAGCGCAAGTGCGTTTGGAGGTCGCCCGGCAATATCCCGACATCACTTTGTCGCCTGGGTTTCTGTGGGACCAGGGCGATCTGGTGTGGAGCGTCGGCGCCGCAATCCTGGCGCCGCTATTCGACATCAATCAGGGCCCGATCGCTGAAGCGGAGGCGGCGCGCACCTTGGAAGCCGCGCGCTTCACCGCGTTGCAGTCTCGGGTGCTCGGCGCGCTTGATCAGGCGACCGCAGCCCATGCCGCCGCTGGCATCGCCCTGAACAATGCCCAAACGCTTTGGCACGCGCAAAACACGCATCTTGGCCGGGTGCAGCAACGTTTTACCGCAGGTGAGGCCGGACGTTTGGCGCTGCTCGAAGCGGAACTCGCGCTGATCGCCGCGGAGCACTCGGTGCTCAATGAACGGGTCAATGCCTTGCGCGCGTTTGGTCTGCTCGAGGACGCGGTGCAGAGGCCGCTCGACGGCACGCGAATGCCAGGCGAAGTCGCCGCCTCAGCCGGGCTCGGCTAATGCTTCGCCGACTACCGTCTCTGATCTGGGTGATTGGCATTGGCGCACTCATCGCGTTCGTCGGCTTCGTCTTGTTCGGTCGACCGGCTGAGGTTCACGACGCGGTTGAGACCGCGTCCGAGTTGGCAGTGGCGGCGGGAGACCTGATAGCCGAAGACGCGACGGCGGACCATGACGACGACGACGACGATGATGACGACGCGGAGGTTGCGACACGCGTTGAGGTGGTTGACGGCGTCCCGGTGATCAATCTCGGCGATGAGGACCGCGAACGCGTCGGCATCGAGACCGCGGTTCTGACCAACGTTGACCATCGACCAGAGATCGTCGCGACCGCGCAGGTCGTCGACATCCAGCCGATGCTTGCCCATCGCGGCCAATGCTTGGGCGCGGTTTACGAGGTCGAGTTGGCGCGAACGAGGCTCGCCGCCGCCGAGCGTGAGTACAACCGTCTGCGCAAGCTCAATCAGGACGACGGCAACGTCGCCGCCAAGCGAGTCCAGGAGGCCGAGGCCAAGGTGCAGATCGATCGTGTGTCGTTGGATCAGGCACAGGCGGCTCTCGATACCTTGATCAACGAGGCACGCCAAGGGTGGGGCACCGTGCTTGCCGAGTGGCTGATCGGGGAGCAAATACCGGCGTTGACCCGACTGGTTGATGGCGAAGAGGTGATGCTGCTCGTGGTCCTGCCGCGCGGCGAAACGTTGCCGGCAAGTGACGCCAGCGCCTGGGTCAGCACCTTGCAGGATGGTGCGGAACAGCGTGTGGCACAGTTCGTCTCCGGCGCGCCCTATACCGACCCATTGGCGCAGGGGGAGAGCTATTTCTATCGGACCGACGCCGACGGACTGCGTGCGGGCATGCGCGCCGAAGCAAGGATCGCCGCCGCCAGCTCGTCTATCAGCGGCGTAATCGTGCCGGAGAGCGCCGTAGTCTGGGCGCTTGGCGAGGCTTGGGCCTATCTCGCCCTCGACGACAGCCATTTCGCCCGTATCCCAGTGGCCACGGATACCGAGCTGACCAACGGCTGGTTCCTCACCGAGGGCCTCACACCCGGCGAGCAGATCGTCGTCACGGGCGCACAGACCCTGTACGCGGAAGAGTTCCGCTGGCAGGTGTTCGAGGAAGACGATGACTAGCTGTTGGTGCCTGGCACCAACTTTCCGCTGATGCTCGGCGCGATCGTTCGCTGGTCAATCCGGTTCCGCGGCTTGGTGGTCGCGCTCGCTTGCCTGCTGCTGATCTATGGCGGTTATCGGCTGGTCGGCGCGGGCTTGGATATTTTTCCAGAATTCTCTCCTAAGCTTGTGATTTTGCAGACAGAAGCGCCAGGGCTCTCGGCCGAGGAAGTCGAGGTTCTGGTGACCCAGCCGATCGAAAGCGCGCTCGGTGGTCTGGCTAGGCTCGAGTCGATGCGCTCGGAATCGATCCAAGGCTTATCGGTGGTCAATCTGATTTTCGAGGAGAGCATGGCGCTGCTCGAGGCACGCCAGCTCGTGTCGGAACGGCTGGCGCGAGTCGGCGCCGCCTTACCAGCGGGACTTGGGCCGCCGGTGATGGTGCCACTGACCTCCTCATCGAGCACCATTAAGACCATCGGCTTCACATCCGACACCCTGTCGTTGATGGATCTTAGGACCATGGTCCAGTGGAGCGTCGCACCGCGCCTTTTGCGGGTGCCCGGCGTGGCCGACCTTAATATTTTCGGCGGCGACGAGCGGCACCTCCAAATCCGCATAACGCCGGAATCGCTACGCCGTCACAACATAAGCCTGGCGGAACTTTCCGCGGCGGCGGCCGAGGCGACCGGGGTGCGCGGCGCCGGCGTGATCCAAACCGCGAACCAACAAATCGCCATACGCACCGACGGCCAGCCACGCAACGCCGAGGATCTCGCGCAAGTAGTCTTGGCGGCGTCGGAGGCCGGGACCATTCGTATCGGCGACGTCGCCGAGGTCGAATTTGGCGCCGGGGTACCGATCAGCAAGGCCCAGATCATGGGTCAACCGGGCATCGTGGTGATGGTGATTGGCCAACTTGGCGCCCACACCATGGGGGTCAGCGATAATGTTGAGGCGGCGCTCGTTGAGTTCGAGCCGGTGTTCGCCGATGCGGCCGTGACGCTGCATCCCAATCTGTTCCGCCCCGCCGACTATATCGAGCGCTCACTGTCCAACATCATCGGACATCTGACCGTCGGCGGGTTGTTGGTGATCGGCGTGCTGATCCTGTTCCTGTTCAACCTTCGCACCGCGTTCATCTCGGCGAGCGCAATTCCTCTTTCCCTGATGGCGGCGGCGCTGGTGCTGATAGAGATGGGCGTGTCGCTCAACATCATGGTCTTGGGCGGACTTGCGATCGCGCTCGGTGAGGTGGTCGACGACGCGATCATTGATACCGAAAATATCTTCCGCCGGCTGCGCGAGAACCGGTTGCGCGACGACCCTCTGCCCACGGATGAGGTGGTCTATCAGGCTTCGATGGAAGTGCGTGGCTCGGTGGTGCACGCAAGTTTCATCGTGGCGCTGGTGTTCGTACCCTTGCTGACGCTCAGCGGCGTGGCAGGCCGTATGTTCGAACCGCTTGGTATCGCTTACATCTTGGCCATTTTGGCATCGCTATTGGTTGCCCTCACAGTGACGCCGGCCCTGGGGGCGATGATGATCGCGCGCGGCAAGCTTGGCGACAGTGATCCACCGGTTATTCGAGCGATTAACCGGCCTTACGGCGCATTTCTCAAGGGGATAGGGCGGGCGCCGCGACTGACCGCCATTGCCGTGCTGGCGCTGTGCGGCTACGGCCTCGCCTTGCTGCCGGGCCTCGGCGGCGAGTTCCTGCCCGAGCTGCGCGAAGGTCACTACATGATCCACACTTCGGGCGTTCCCGGCACATCGCTCGACGAGACCATTCGCACTGGGACGCAGATCACCCACGAAGTGCTCGAACTGCCGGGCGTACGCTCGGTGTCGCAATGGGCCGGTCGTGCCGAACGCGGCGCCGACACGTTCGGCAGCCATTATTCGGAATATGAGGTTGACTTGGAGCCCCTTTCCGGCCCCGACCAGCAACGCGTGCTTGACGGCATTCGCGAGATCTTGCGCGACTTTCCGGGCGTCTCTTTCGAGGCCAACACGTTCCTGATTGAACGGGTGGACGAAACCATCTCGGGCTACACCGCGCCGGTGGTGGTCAACATTTACGGCAACGATCTCGACGAACTCGACCGCAAGGCGTTGGAAATCGCGCGGATCATGGAAGCGATCCCCGGCGCCACCGATGTGCAATTGCGCGCACCGCCGGGAACGCCGGTGCTCGGCGTGCGGCTGCAGCCGGAACGGCTCGCGCGCTGGGGCATCAAGCCCTTGACCGTGATGGACGCGGTGCAGACGGCATTTGAAGGCGTCGAAGTCGGTCAGATCTACGAAGGTAACTGGGTGGTGCCGGTAACAGTGGTGCTCGACCCGGCGCAGCGCGGTAAGCCGACATCGCTTGCACGGCTGCCGGTTCCGGCCAGCGACGGCACGCTGATCGCGCTCGACGAACTTGCCGACATTCGCCATCAATCCGGTCGCTATGTGATCCTGAGATCGGGCGCGCAACGCGTGCAGACCGTTACCGGCAACGTCGCCGGCCGCGACCTCTCCTCATTCTTCGACGAACTCAAACAGCGGGTGAACGAAGAGGTGGAGTTACCCCGCGCCAGCTATCTGGAATTCACCGGCTCCGCGGCCGCGCGCGCGGCATCGCAGGAGGAGCTGCTTGTTCACTCATTGCTGGCCGGCGTCGGCATCATGCTGATTTTGTTCGTGGCCCTAAAAAATGTTCGCAACACTCTGTTGGTGCTGGTTAATCTTCCGTTCTCATTGGTCGGCGGCGTGCTCGCCGCGTTGGTCACCGGCGGAACCCTTTCGCTCGGATCCCTGGTTGGCTTCGTCACCTTGTTCGGCATCACCTTGCGTAATTCGATCATGCTGGTCTCGCACTACCAACACCTGGTCGGTGAGGAAGGTCGGGAATGGAACTTGGAGACCGCGATACAAGGCGCGAAACACCGCCTGCCGTCGATCCTGATTACCGCGCTCGGCACCGCACTCGCCATGCTACCGATTGCCGTCAACAGCGATAACCCCGGTCGTGAGATCATGGGCCCAATGGCATCGATCATCATCGGCGGCCTCGCTTCCTCCACCGCGCTCAACCTGCTGATCCTGCCGGCGATCATGCTCAAATTTGGCCGCTTCAAACGCCGAGACGAACCGGCAGTCTCGACGGACCAAAGCTAAATCGGTATCACTTCGACAACGCTGCTCAGGCTACACGACCGACGGGGCGTCGGGGTCTTTGGAAGAGCGGCCGTATGGGAGGTTTCCGCATGTCGAATGCCGTCAACCGGCGGGTGGTTCTCGCCGCGCGCCCTAAGGGCGAACCAAAGCCAAGCGATTTCCGGCTCGATGAAGCGCCGGTGCCGAACCCCGGCGACGGCGAAATGTTGTGCCGGACCATCCACTTATCGCTCGACCCTTACATGCGCGGGCGCATGAACGAGGGGGCGAGTTACGCTAATCCGGTGCCGATCGACGGCGTGATGGAAGGCGGCACGGTAAGCCGGGTCGAGGCGTCGAACCTTGAAGGTTATGCCGCCGGCGACATTGTGGTGGGTCGGGCCGGTTGGCAGGACTTCGCAATCTCCAACGGCGAAGGCATGCGCAAAGTCGATCCGTCGATCGCACCGATCTCGACCGCTCTGGGCGTGCTCGGCATGCCTGGCATGACCGCCTATACCGGCTTGCTCACGCTTGGCCAGCCAAAAGAAGGCGAGACGGTCGCGGTTGCGGCGGCCTCCGGCGCGGTCGGCAGTGCGGTCGGGCAGATTGCCAAGATCAAAGGCTGTCGCGCCGTCGGTATCGCCGGCGGCCCTGACAAATGCGCCTTTGTCACCGACGAACTTGGCTTTGATGCCTGCATCGACCACCGCGATCCGGATTTTGCCGACAAGCTCAAAGCCGCCTGCCCCGACGGTATCGACGTTTACTTCGAAAACGTCGGCGGGCCGGTGCTTGAAGCGGTGATCCCGTTGATGAACATGTGGGGCCGGATTCCGGTATGCGGCATGATCGCGCATTACAACGATCGCGGCCCTGGGCCGGGACCCAACATGTTGCCAACCATGATGATGCGCATCCTGGTCAACCGTTTGACGTTGCGCGGTTTCATCGTGAGCGATTTTGCCGATCAAGGCGCCGATTTTCTGCGCGACGTCAGCGGCTGGATGCGTGACGGCGAGATGAAGTATCGCGAGGACTTCATAGACGGGTTGGAAAATGCACCCGAGGGGCTGATCGGCCTGCTGAAAGGCAAGAACTTCGGCAAGTTGGTGGTCCGGATTTCGGACGAGAGCTGAGCAACGCTTCGCGAGGGAGGATTATCAATGAGTTATCAGGAAATTCTCTACGGTGTCGACGACAAGGTCGCGACGATAACCCTCAACCGGCCGGACCGGCTGAACGCCTGGACCACCGTGATGGAGCACGAAGTCCGCCAGGCGATGGCCGAGGCGGCTGGCGACGACGCGGTGCGGGTCATTGTGCTGACCGGTGCCGGCCGCGGCTTCTGCGCCGGCGCCGACATGTCGCTGCTGTCGAGCGTCGACAACCTGACGCCCGAGCAACGCGCCGATGCGGCCAAAAAGCTTGCCGACGAAACGCCGATCCCCGGGCGGCTGAACCTGTCCGACGATTTCTCGACCCGCTACACCTATTTCCCGTCGGTGCCGAAGCCGATTATCGCCGCGATCAACGGACCGGCCGCCGGGCTTGGCCTGATCATGTCGCTCTACGCCGACATGCGCTTCGCCGCCGACGCGGCGGTGTTCACCACCGCTTTCTCGCGGCGAGGCCTGATCGCCGAGCACGGCATCGATTGGATGCTGCCGCGTATTGTGGGTTTGCCCAATGCGCTCGATCTGCTGTTGTCGGCGCGCAAAATCGATAGCGAAGCAGCGTTGCGCATGGGCTTGGTCAACGAAGTCTTCCCGCTCGCCTCGTTCATGGATGACGTGATGGGCTATGCGAAGGAACTCGCCAACAAGGTCTCGCCCCGCTCGATAAAGGTGATGAAAGAGCAGCTTTACGCCACTCAGATCTCACGCGATCTCGGCGCGGCGGTGGCCAACGGTAATGCCGAGATGATCGAAAGCTTCGACAGCGAGGACTTCAAGGAAGGCGTCGCCCACTTTGTCGAACAACGCGCGCCGGCCTTTACCGGACGTTAGGTCAGATCGTATCGAAGCGCTTCATAGCGTCGGAGAGGCTTGCACCGGCTTCGATCAGGCGCTGAGACTCGCGGTCGTTAGCATCGAATTCCAGCGCCATACGGAGCACCGCTTCGGCCTGCTTAAACGGCACACAGGCGACGCCCGTGCCGTCCGCGACGATAATGTCGCCGGGACTGACCGTCACGCCGTCGACGACCACTGGTTCGCCGATAGCTTCGACCCGGATACGCTTGCGTCCGCCGGTCGGCACCAGGTGACGGGCGCGGATCGAAAAACCGCTTGCCTCGATCTCTTCGATGTCGCGGGCGCCGCCATCGATCACCGCGCCGGCGATACCCTTCCTCGCGGCCGCGAGCGAAGCAAGCCCACCCCAGGTCGAAACCTTGGCGCCGTCGTTGGCGATCACGACGACGTCGCCGGCGTCGGCTGCGTCTTGAATCGCGCCGACCTGAAAGTCGGCTGGCGTGGCACTGCCGAAATCGCCGCAAGACTCCCGCGCGGTCACCGCGGGCCCGCAAAACGGCCGCCCCTTGATCAACGGCGGCAGATTGACGATTAGGCCGCCGACACCGAGTTCATCGAACACGTTGCCGATCGTCGAGGTCGCGAGCTTCGAAAAGCTTTCGATCAGGGTCTGCACTGAATCAGTCCGGTCGGGCATCGGCTCATTCCCTCAGAACGCTCTGACCGCAACTTCGGCGCCTTTTTGCTCGGCGGAGACATAGGCGCTGTAGATGGTCGAAATGCAGTCGGCGGCCAGCGCCGAATTGCTTTCCACCTCATCGCCGTAGGCGACGGTGCGGTAGAACGCTTCGATCTCCTGCGGGAAGCCGGTGAAGTGGTCTTCGTCGGGCGCGGTGAACGCCCAGCCCTGTTTGGTGCCGGTCTTCTCGACCACGTAGATGTCGTCGAATTGCGCGTCGATCGGGTTATAGGTCTGCATCGCGGTGTTCGGGTTGATGTTACAGATCGCCCGGTGATTGTTGGCGCAGACCTCGAGCCAATTGTGAATGCCGCCCATGACGATTTCCGAGGCGAAGATGTCGGCAATGGTGCCGTCTTCGAACACCACGTGCATGACCGAGAAATCCTCGATGTCGTGATAGTCCGCGCGCAGGTGCCCTTGATCGATGAAGCCATCGAGCTGGGTGATCGCGTGGGTGCGCGCGCTCACTGCGGCGGCGCGGATCGGATTGCCGTCGCGCGCGCGGCCCTCGACTCGCTTGAGATAGAGCGCGGCGGTCAGGGGGTGGCAGCCCTTGCCGACCATCGAGCCACCACCGGCGAGCCGCCAATAGCCGTAAGCGCGCGAATGCGAGCCTGAATGGGCTTCCTCGCCGTGCTGCCAGAGGATTTGCGCGCCGGTTTTCTCGACAATTTCGCGCTCCTTCTGGATTGCCGGTGCGTAAACCCAATTCTCGGCGTAGAGAATCCGGCCTTTGCTCGCGCTCTCGGCCTCAAGCATACGGTCTATGCTGGCAAGCGCGTGATCGAGCATCGGCTGCTTGGTGGCGGTGCGACCATCGAAGTCTTGCCCGCCGTCACCGAAAGACCCGGTGAGAGGCTTCTCGACGATGGCGAATTTGTTGCGTTGAAGCGCCCGTACCGCGACGTCCTCGTGCACCGACGGCGGCGCGCAGACATGCACCACATCCGCCTTGTCGATGACCTCATCGAGATTTTCGGTGACCGGCAGATCGTGCGCGGCGGCAAACCTTTGGGCATTTTCCAAGGTGGGCGAATGCACGCCGATCACCTCGACGTTAGTGCCGAAAACTCGCGCCATCGCCTCGATATGGAGCGAGGCGGCGAACCCTGATCCCACGATTCCCGCGCGTACCGTCGCCTTACTTTGCACGAACGTCTCTCCCCCGTTTGGCGCGAACGCGCCGGCGCGCTCGTCAGTCGTGATCAAATCCCTCGGAATGGATTAGAATGCTAACGGTCCGGGTCGAGCGTCGTCAATTCGCGCGCGTCTGGGATTCAGGGGAGGATAATCCATGGCCAGCGATCGCGGCGCTTTCGGCGTCAATACATATAGCTATGTCTATTCGCACGAGGCCGTCGCCTGCCTGGCGCACCTGGCTGATTTGGGTTACCGCGACATCGAGTTGATGATGTATCCAGGCCATGCTTGGCCGGCCGAGATGTCGGCCGGCGACCGGCGTGATTTGGCAAAGGTGGTCTCCGAGCGCGAGCTGCGCCTGCGCACTCTTAACATGCCGAATCTCGATCTCAACGTCGCCGCGGCAAACCCCGAAATGCGCGCTCTGAGCCTGAAGAATTTGAGTGAAATTGTTGATTTAGCGGGAGAACTGGGGGTGCCGGGCGTGGTGCTCGGACCGGGAAAACCGAACCCGCTGTTCCCCAACCCGCCGGAGCTTTTGATGGGCTGGTTCCGCGAAGCGCTCGATACGCTGGTGCCTGCCGCCGCGAAAGCCGGCACGCGCATGGTGGCGGAGAACATGCCGTTCGGCTTTCTCCCGCGCGCCGACCAGATGATGGCCGCGCTTGACGATTACGGTGCCGACGAAGTCGGCGTGGTCTACGACGTCGCCAATGCTGTTTTCGCGCGCGAGGACCCGGTCCACGGGTTGCGCTTGGTCAAGGACCGCCTCGAACTGGTCCATTTGTCGGACACCGGGCTCGACGCCTATCGCCATGACCCAGTCGGCCGCGGTGTGGTCGATTTCGCCGGGTTCGCGGAAGGCCTCGCCGCGGTTGGCTATGCCGGCGTGGCGATGCTCGAAGTCATCTCCGAAAACGCCGATGACGATATCGCCGACAGTGCCGATCGCCTGCTCGCGATGGCGCCGTGGCAATCATTCCTAGCGGTCGGTGCCTGAGGCCGTGACCGTCGATACAGTGACCAAATCTGCGGGAGCCTAGAATGGCGGAGATGATCGAGTCTGATAGTATTGGGTCCGTCGACGTGATTGTGGTCGGCGGCGGCGGGACCGGTTTGGCCGCAGCCATCGAGGCCCGTAGCTTGGGCCGCAGCGTGGTTCTGCTGGAAAAGAATTCGTCGCTTGGCGGCACCACGGGCATGTCGGTCGGGTCGATAACGGCCACCAACACGCCGCATCAACTCGCCGCAAACATCCTCGACTCCCCGCAGGACCACTTCGACGATATGCCGGGCTTCGCCGGCGAGCTCGCCTCACGCGACAATCCGGCGCTGCGAAAACTGCTGACCGACAACGTGCCGGACACTTTCCGCTGGCTGCTGTCGCTTGGGCTGGTGTTCTTCGGACCGATGCCCGAGCCACCGCACCGCAAACCGCGGATGCATACCATTTTGCCTAATTCCCGCGCCTACATTCATGTCCTGGAACGCCATGCTCGCAAGATCGGGGTCGAAATTCACGAAAGCATGCGGGTGATGGAATTGTTGCGGGAAAACGGGCGTGTGGTCGGCGTGGCCACCGGCATCGGCGGCGTACGCCGCGAGTTTCGGGCGCGTGGCGGCATTGTTCTGGCGAGCGGCGATTACAGCGCGAATGGTCAACTTAAAGGCCGTTTCATGTCGCCAGAGACCGCCAAAGTCGATCCGATCAACCCGACCAGCGAGGGCGACGGCCAGGCCATGGGACTCGACGCCGGCAGTAAAGTCCTAAACGGTGATCTGTCGCTCGGACCCGAAATCCGCTTCATACCGCCTGAACGCGAGACATTCGTGCGCAAACTGCCGCCCCATCGCCGACTGGCCCAGTTCATGGCCTGGTCGATGGATCACATGCCGGCATGGCTGTTGCGACCGTTCGTGATGAGCTTTGTCACCACGTGGCTCGCCCCGTCACCACGTTTGTTTGAGGAAGGCGCCGTTCTGATCAACACCAAGGGCGAGCATTTCGCCGATGAGCTCGCCACTCCGGCCCTGGCTCTGCCCGACCAGCCCGACAAGATCGGCTATATCCTGCTCGATAAGACCATGGCCGAGAAATTCTCAGGCTGGCCCTATTTCATCTCCACCGCCCCCGGCATCGCTTACGCCTATCTCGCCGATTATCGGCGCAATCGAAAGGACGTCTACCGCGCGGCGCGATCGCTCAAGCGGCTTGCCCGTAAACTCGACATGGCGCCAGAAACGCTCACTGGCGCGATCGAAAAACACAACACGGCCATTGACAATGGCAGCTGCCAAAAACGACCAAAGCTGGAGACGCCGCCTTTCGTCGCTCTCGGCCCGGTGAAAAGCTCAATCATCACCACCGAGGGCGGTCTCGCGGTAAACCAGGACCTGCAGGTACTAGGCGAAGGCGACCGACCGATTGCTGGACTATATGCCGCCGGCTCGGCCGGTCAGGGCGGATTGTTGCTCGAAGGGCATGGCCATCACCTCGGCTGGGCCTTCACATCAGGGCGCATAGCCGGGCGGAATGCGGCTAATCAGGCCACCACCGAGGATTTGCCGCAAAGCGAATGACCCGTGGGGCCAAATCAGCCGTCTTGATCTCTGTCATAGTAGGGACATGAACAAACAACTATACTAGCGTAGTTATTATGGAGAATTCATGGTGGGAGGGGGCGCCGTGTTGGCCCGAATGCTTAAATGACATTTCAAAAAATTATGGGAAAACTGGCTGTCGTGATGGCATTGAGCGCGGTTGCGGCGTGTGGGACAGCGCCCAGCGAATATGGTGACACCGAGGCCCCCGAAGGCGAAGTCGTGGCCGCGGAGGGCGCCGCATCGGCCGATCCCGGTTACCGCGTGCGAGGCGCGACTGGCTTGCTCGACTTTGGCATCGACTTGTTCTGAGCGTTGACCTTCACGCCGATCAAATCCGCTAACGCACTATCAAACCATATAAATTCGATGCCGCTACGCCCGGTACGATTTATGACGGGCATCACAGCATGTCAGGGAACCGCCGGGTAGTCTCTCGTTTGTTGGCCGGGGACGTTGTGAGTGGACCACGAACGTCGGGAGATTGATGGTGGTGCGTAACTTGATAATGATCGTTGCGGCGGCGACTTTGCTTCCTGGCCTTGCCGCATGCGGCACGCAACCGGGCGGCTTTTCCGTATCCGATACGAATGAGATGACGGCCTATTACGAGCCGTCTAAGTCGGTGCCAGACTATAGCGCTAGAGGGGCAACTGGTCTGGTGTCTTTGGGGATTCGGCTGTTCTGAAAGATTAAATCAGCTCTTGCGCCATCCCGCCGAGCCTAAGCGCTTAGCCGTCCGTTGGCGGCACGGTAATGACCAGAAACACCAAGTCGTCGAGACCGGTGTTGATGATCGAGTGTTCGATGCCGGGCGGGATAAAAATGACGTCGTGACGACGGACCACACGCCGTTCTCCTGAAAGCTCCATGACGCCTTCGCCGTCCAGCACGTGATAGATTTGCTCTTGGATCTTGTGCGCGTGTCGCGCGACGTAGCCTTTCGGCTGGTAACTCGAAATCCGATAATCGATCAGCGTGCCGTGCGTGGTCTCCGGACCGAACAGCAGCTTTGAATACGCACCGTCAAAGTGATCGGGCAAGAGCTGCCAGTCGACTTCGGCGATATTGAGCACCTTCGCCTCAGCGCCACCTTTGGTTCGTTTCGCCATAATCAGAACATCCTCGTTTGCGCGATTTACTCCGTGACGCCTTCGGGTACATAGGGGTCGCCGAAAACCGGCTCCTTGTGCGGGATCGGCGGCAAAGACCAGGTGCCGGTCGCCGGTGGACGCACCTCGGCGTCGACATGGACGTCGATCAGATACGGCTTGCCAAGATTGATCGCGTGCTCAAAAGCGCTTTCCAAATCGCCGGTCCGTTTGACCGTTGTTGCCTCAACGCCGCAGGCGCGTGCCAAGGCGGCGAAATCAGGATTGTAGGGCTCACGATTGTCACCGGCGTAAAAGCCGGTGCCGATCTCGCGGCCGTCGAACAGGCCATGCTGGATGTCGCGGATCGCCCCCCAGGCGAAATTGTTCCAGATCACCCAGATCGCCGGAATGTCATACTCCACCGCCGTGCACAGCACGTGCGGGGTCATGGTGAATCCGCCATCGCCGACCACGGAAACACAGGCGCGTTCCGGCGCGGCAAGCTTGGCACCGAGAATGCCGCTTGGTCCGAAGCCCATCGACGAAAATCCCCAGGTATTGAGCATGGTTTGCGGCTGGCGCGCCGCCCAGAACTGCATGAACCAATTGTGGTGAACGCCTGAGTCGAGCGACAAGATTCCGTCGTCGGGCATCACGCGCCTGAGCGCGGTGACCACCCGCTCCGGGCGGATCGGCGAGGTATCGATGTCGAAGTTTGGCCGCACGAAGTCATCCCATTCGGCCCGCCACGCCTCGATCTGTTGCCACCATGGCGCCAACCGGTCGGGATCGGCGGCGTCGCGTCCCGTAACCTCAGTCAGTAGCTGACGGAGGAACGTGCGCGCGTCGGCGACGAGGCCCAAGGTGGGCGTGTAGTTGCGGCCGATTTCGGCGACGTCGACGTCAACGTGGATCAGCTTGCACGACGGGAAATTCCACGAGTAGCCGGGCAACCACGACGATGCCGATCGATCATCGAAACGGGCGCCGATCGACACCACCAAATCCGCGTACCGGCCGGCCTGGTTCGCCGGATAGACACCGTTGCGTCCAATGAACCCGAGCGACAGCGCATCGGTCATATCGAGGCAGCCCATGCCATTCGGCGAGCTGATCACTGGAATCCGTAGTAGGCGCGCCAATTCGGTAAGCTCGGCCGAGGCCTCCGAGAGGGTGACGCCATGGCCGATAAACAGCGCCGGGCGCTCGGCCGCCAGCAGCAGGTTGGCGGCCTCGGTGACATCTTCCGGTGATGCGCCGGATCGCTGACTGATGGTGTGGCGCGCCGCGCGCGGTACATCGACCTCGGCTTCTTCCTGAAACAGGTTGAACGGCACATCGACCTGAACCGGACCCGGACGCCCAGTGGTCATCGTGGTCATCGCGTGGTCAAGCGCTAGCGGCAACATCTCGACGCGTGTCGGCTGAAAGCTGCGCTTAACCACCGGCCGCACGACCGATGGAAAATCCGCGTGATTGTGGCGGTTGAGTTCTTGGAACGGGCCACGATCGAATTGTTGGGTCGGAACGTTGGCGGTCAATGCCAGGAAGCTGGAGGAATCGGTCAGCGCGCAGGCAAGCGACATGACCAGGTTCGACGAGCCTGGCCCGCATGACGTCAACGTCGCAACAGGCTCGTGTTTGACCCGGTAATAGGCATCCGCCATGTGTCCCGCGGTCTGTTCGTGCCGCGGTGAGATCAGGGTTATGTCGTCGCGCGCTTGATAAAGCGCGTCCAGGATGCCAACGGTGCCGTGCCCGCAGATGCCGAACACGTATGGCACCTTTTCCTTGACCAGGAATTCGGTGATCAGTTCGCCACCCTTCATGCGCGGCATGTGGTTCCTCCCCAATATCTTATGGCACGGCTCACGCTCTACACTGATCGAGGCTGCCCTGCCAACCCCGGAGGATCTCGCGTATATGCCATGCCAATTCGCAACCGATCGGGTAAGCGTATCAGAGTGTTGGCATGATTTGTGGTGACCTGAAACAATCGACCGATGAAACGATCGTCCGCCACCTCCTCAGCCCCGCCAGGACTTTACCGCGCCACCAATTCCGCGTGGCTGGCTTTGATAGTGGGCCTGTCATTTTCGATGCCGGTCGTAGGCAATGACGCAGCGACTCCGCCGAGCCAGTTCAACGGCTGGCGACAACAAGACGACGTGCGCGCGGCGCTGCTCGACGGGCGGCCCTCGGTTGATATCCGTTACCGATTTGAACATGTCTCACAGGACGGCCTGGTGCGCGATGCGAATGCGAACACGGTCCGCACGCGGTTGGGATACGCGACCGGTCCGTTGTTTGGCTTTCACGCCATGATCGAGGCCGAAAACGTCGCGCATATCGGCGCGGCCCGATTCAACGACACGGTCAACCGCAATATCCAGTTTCCGGTCGTCGCCGATCCAGACGATACCGGGCTCAACCAATATTGGATCGCGAGCACCCACCTGCCCGGCACCGAGGCCAAACTCGGCCGGCAAAAGATCACCTTCGACAACCACCGCTTTGTCGGCAATGTCGGGTTTCGGCAAAATGAGCAAACGTTCGACGCACTTCGAGTTTCGACCGGATTCTTGTCCGATGTGTCGGTCGACTACGCCTTTCTATATCTGGTCGACCGCCTGTTCGGCGAAGACTCGCCGGTTGGAGATTTCGAGACAAACAGTCACCTAATTCGGGCGGCGCACCGAATATCGGGCGTTGGCCTACTCACCGGCTATGCCTACTTGCTCGACTTCGACGAGGCACCCGGACTGTCGTCAAAATCCTTCGGCGCCCGCTTAAAAGGACGACACCAGTTTTCAGAAGACTGGTCGGCGCTCTATGCCACGGAGATCGCTTGGCAAAGCGATTACGGCAACAATCCCAACAGCGACAGCTTTTGGTATTATCTTGTCGAACCCGGGCTTTCGTACCAAGTCAGTTCGGTGGCGATCGGCTATGAGGTCTTAGAAGGCAATGGTCGGCGCGCTTTCCAAACGCCACTCGCGACTCTGCATGCTTTTCAGGGCGCCGCCGACATCTTTCTCACTACGCCGGTCGACGGCATAGAAGACCTCTATTTAAGGCTCCGCCACGCGCTGACCGGACCGCAATGGCTGACCGGCACCAGGCTTTCGGCCACGCTCCACCGCTTTGCGGCGGAACGGGGCAGTCGGCATTACGGTGATGAGATCGATGTGGAAATTACTTACCCCTTGCATGACCGTGTATCGCTTGCCTTGAAAGGCGCGGTGTACGACGCGGCGCGCTTCGGACGTGACACCGAGAAGCTCTGGTTCAGCGTTACGCTCACATACTGATCGTCGGATGGCGCCATCGATCTTGACCTCTCGGCGCGACCCGGCATGGTATCGACGGACCGCTCACCGCTGTTTGGCCAGGAGTTCGAGTATGAAATGTGTCGCGCCGTTCGAACCGGCGATTTGTGTCGCCGACCTCGATCGTATGAAGGAGTTTTATTGCGATCAGTTTGGCATGACCGTGTTCAATGTCCTCGACGTGCCGCCGGACAAGAGCGCGCCGCCGGGCCTTGCGGCGAACGGCTATACGATCATGCGGTTGGAAACCAATGATGGCCAACGGTTCAAATTGGTTCAGCCGAATAACCCGCCGGCGCCGAACGCGGGCCGCGACTATGTGCTCGACCGCCAGGGCCTCGCCTTCGTGACCTTCCTGATCGATGATCTGGCCGGACTGATCGAACGGCTTGCGGCGGCCGGCCACACATTGATGGGCGACGGCGAAAGGTTCGAAGTGCGCGACGGCGTGAATATCGCCTTTGTCCAGGACCCGGAGGGCAATTGCATCGAATTGGTTGAATATGCCGACATCAGCGTCTACCGCCCGGAATTGGCGGCGGCCGGCGCCCGGTGAGATGACACACGGATGAATGTTGACGGCACCCCCTATCGCACGATTTGGCTCGGCGACGATGGCCGGACGGTTGAGATCATCGATCAAACCAAATTGCCGCACGAATTCATCGTCGCGCGGTTGGAAAACCTCGACGACGCGGCCGACGCCATCGCGTCGATGAAGGTGCGCGGTGCGCCGTTGATCGGCGGTACGGCAGCCTACGGCATGGCGCTCGCGATGAATTCCGATCCAAGCGATGCCGGCATCCACGCCGCGTATGACACGCTTTATCGCACGCGCCCGACCGCCGTGAATTTGCGTTGGGCGCTCGACGAGATGCGCACGGCGCTACGTAATATTCCGCACGCAGAACGCCTCGCGGTTGCTTACCGACGGGCTGCTGAGATTTGCGACGCGGACGTTGAGATATCGCGGGGGATCGGCCGGCACGGGCTGGAGATCATTAACAAACTTCGGACCGCCAAGGGTGGCGCCGAGCCGATCAACGTGCTCACCCACTGCAACGCTGGCTGGCTCGCAACCATCGACTGGGGCACCGCGACCGCGCCGATCTACATGGCCCACGACCAGGGTGTTCCGGTGCATGTCTGGGTCGACGAGACGCGTCCGCGTAACCAGGGCGCCTCGCTCACCGCCTTTGAGCTCGGCCATCACGGCGTGCCGCACACGGTGATTGCCGATAATGTCGGCGGCCATCTCATGCAGCACGACATGGTCGACTTATGCATCGTCGGCACCGACCGAACCGCCGCCAACGGGGACGTCGCCAACAAGATCGGCACCTATTTGAAAGCGCTCGCGGCTCACGACAACGGCGTGCCGTTTTATGTCGCCCTGCCCTCGACCACGATCGATTGGACCATCGGCGATGGCATCGCGGACATTCCGATCGAACAGCGGACCGCCGACGAAGTTACTGACATGCGTGGACGGACGGCTGACGGAAAGCTCGAAACCGTGCGCGTTGTGCCCGACGGGAGCCCGGTCGCAAACTATGCCTTCGACGTCACGCCCGCGCGTCTGGTAACCGGTCTGATCACCGAGCGTGGGGTTTGCCAGGCGTCAAAGCAGGGGCTCGCAAAGCTATTTCCGGAGCGAGCGGACTAGGCCTGCCGAAGCCTGTTATCATGAGCGGATAAGCGATTTTGAGATCGTGGAGACGATAGGAGACCGTGATGACCGAAGCCTTTATTTGCGATAACGCGCGGACCCCGATCGGGCGGTTTGGTGGTGGCTTGTCGAAAGTTCGCACCGATGATCTGGCCGCGGTTCCGATCAAGGCTTTGGTCGAGCGCAATCCCGGGGTCGACTGGGCGGCCGTTGACGACGTGATCTATGGCGACGCAAATCAGGCGGGCGAGGACAATCGGAACGTCGCGCGCATGGCGACCTTGCTCGCCGGATTGCCGGAGACGGTTTCCGGCCAGACCGTGAACCGCCTGTGCGGCTCGGGAATGCAGGCCACGGCAGCGGCCGCGCGCGCGATCAAATGTGGCGAGGCGGACCTGATGATCGCTGGCGGGGTCGAAAGCATGACCCGCGCACCGTTCGTAATGGGCAAAAGCGATGCCGCGTTCTCGCGTCAGGCCGAGATTTTCGACACCACAATCGGCTGGCGCTTCGTTAATCCGAAGATGAAAGCGGGCCATGGCGTCGACTCGATGCCGGAGACCGCCGAAAATGTCGCCGAGGATTTTCAAATCTCGCGCACCGACCAGGATGCCTTTGCAGTCCGGTCACAACAACGCGCCGGCGCCGCGATCGATGCCGGCCGTCTTGCCGAAGAAATCGTGCCGGTGACTATTCCGCAACGACGCGGCGACGCGGTAGTGGTCGAAAGCGACGAGCATCCGCGACCGGAAACCACGGTGGAGAAACTTGCCAAATTGGCGACGCCGTTTCGCGATGGCGGCACCGTGACCGCCGGCAATGCGTCCGGTGTCAATGATGGTGCGGCGGCGATCCTGGTTGCCTCCGAAGCGGCTGCCAAGACCCACGGCCTGAATCCCATCGCTCGGGTGATCGCAACCGCAACAATTGGCGTGCCGCCGCGCATCATGGGCTTCGGTCCCGCGCCGGCGAGCCACAAACTGCTCGATCGCTTGGGCCTCAAAGTTAGCGATATGGATGTCATCGAACTCAACGAAGCGTTCGCCAGCCAGGCGCTGGCGGTCACCCGCGATCTGGGGCTGCCCGACGATGCCGAGCATGTGAACCCCAATGGCGGCGCAATCGCGCTTGGCCATCCGCTCGGTATGAGCGGCGCGCGCCTGGTGCTGACCGCCGCCCGCGAGCTTGCGCGCCGCGACGGTCGCTACGCCCTATGCACCATGTGCATCGGCGTTGGCCAAGGCATCGCCATGGTGATCGAACGCGTTTAGCGGCTTCGGATGGGGTAATTTGCCCCTGTCATTAATTAGTCATTCAAGTGTCAGCGGAATGCCGCCGGACTGACAGCCCAGAGTCGCGAATCTCCCGTACATCAGCGGTTATTGAAACCGGGGTCGATGGACCCGGTGAGCCGTGAATTTTTGGATGCCCGGTGTCACCACTTTAACGACCGGGCAGTGGGAGGGATTGGCGACTGGCGCACCCCCACTCGTGTACACCCCGCCAGACGCCTTGTTGGCGGCCGGTTCCCCGCACCGACCGCCACTTTTTTCAGCGCTTGACGATAAGCGCATCGACGATCGACAGTCCCTCGCCCGCGCCATGGACGATGACGGGGTTGAGGTCTACCTGGTCGATGATGTCCACGTGATCGGCAGCCAGTTGCGACAGCGCAACCATCGCTTCGACAAGCGCCTCGACGTCTGCCCGCGGCGCGCCGCGAACGCCATCAAGAAGTGGGCGCAACCGAAGTCGATCCAGCAGGGTACGTGCGTAATCCGGGTCGAGCGGAACCGGGGAAAACAGAACGTCACCCAAAACCTCGGTGTGTACGCCACCAAACCCGATCATCAGCAGCGGGCCGAAGGTTTCGTCGCGGTTGACGCCAAGGATCATTTCAAGACCCGGTGGCGCCATCGGTTGAACCAGCACGCCGCGAATATCGGCGTCCGGATGATGGGCACGGGCCATGGCGCAAACGGTTTCGAAAGCCGCTCTTACATCCTCGTCCGAATCCAAGCCGAGCGATACGGCGCCCGCCTCGGTTTTATGAAGGATATCGGGCGACTGCGCCTTGAGCGCGACCGGGCGGCTGTAGCGCCTTGCCGCCACCGCAGCCCTTTCGGCGCTATCGACCAACTGCGCATCACCGATGGGTAGGCCATAGCCAGCAAGAACGGGTCGCGCGTCGGCCTCGCACAGCACGGCCCCGCTGCTGCCGAGCAATCGTGAGGCTTCGACCTGGTATGCGTTCGTAGATGTCGTGATTGCGGGTGCTTTCAGGAAGCGCTCGCGAAACGCCCGATAGCGTGCCATGTGCGCCATTGTTTGGGCGCAGGTCTGCAGGTTGGTGAACAGCGGATAGCCGGCGGCGGTCACCGCCTCGACCGTTTCCTCGGTCGGCAGGGTGTAGGAACTGAACAAGATCGGTTTCTCGGTCCGCCTGGCGAGGCTCGCCAAAGCGTCGCCGTCGCGCTTGATCATCTCGGCGTTACGCGCCGAGGTCACGACGATCACCGAGTCAACAGCGGCCGAATTGCCGACGATCTCGGCGAGCTTTGCATGTCCGACTTGCCAGATTGCCTGCGCGGTAACGTCGACCGGGTTTTGAGTTGCGCCATATGGCGGTAGATGCGGCGCGATGGCGGCACGCGTCTCCGCATCAAGTTCGGGCACTTCGAGACCGGCGGCAACGCAGCCATCGGCCATCCAGCCGCCGGCGCCGCCCGATGGCGTAAAGATGCCGACACGATTGCCGGCCGGCAACCGATCGCGATAGAGCGAGAAGCCGCTCGCGACATCGACCATTTGCTCAATGTCGGTGCCCTCGATGATGCCGTAGCGGTCGAACATCGCGCGATACCCGCTGTAGGCGCCGGCCATGGCGGCGGTGTGCGAGGCGGCGGCGCGTCGCCCGGCGTCGGATTTGCCGATCTTGGCGACGATCAACGGTTTACCGGCCTTGAGCGCTTTTTCGGCGATGGGCGCGAAGCGTGCCGGCTGCTTGAGGTCTTCGAGAAATAGGATGAAAACCTCGCTGCGATCTTCATCGAGCATGTGGTCGACCAAATCGAGGCTGTTGAGACACGCCTCGTTGCCGGTGGTGACGACGTAGTTGAACGGCAGTTCCTTCGGCCGTCCGCGGTCGTAAAACGAAAATCCGAGGCCGCCGCTCTGGGCGACCACTGTGATCAAACCGCTGCGGCGCCCGACCGGTAACAGCGGCTTCTCCGGATTGTCGACCGCCGGGCTGAAGGTGGCGCACAGTCCGGCTTCGAGATTGGCAAAACCGACTGAATTGGGTCCGCAAACCGCCATGTCATAGCGCGCGGCGACGTCGCGCACCTTGGCCTGTAAAGCCGCTCCGGTCTCGCCAGTCTCCTCGGCGAAGCCTGAGGCAATGATTTGCGCCGCCCTAACCCCGGCGTTGCCGCATTGCTCTAGCGCGTCCGGAACATATTGCGCGGGGATGATCAGCACGGCGAGGTCGACCGGGCCCGGAACGTCGCCGACTGTTGGATAGGCCTTGCGGCCCATAATTTCTGTCTCGCTGCGGCTGATCGGATAGATCGCCCCAGCATAGTCGTGCGAGGTGATCACCCGCATGATGCGGCCGCGCAGACCCGTAGTGTCGGACGACGCGCCGATGACGGCGACCGATTGCGGCCACAGGAACGCGTTTAGATCAGGCACGGCGCCGGCGCGTTGCGGTCAGCGCAAGCCCAGGCCGCGCGCGATGATGCCGCGCAGGATTTCGCGCGTACCACCTTGAATGGTGAGCTTGGGCGCGATCATGGTGGCGTGGTCGAGCACGTCCTGGAAGTTCGGGCGATTGCCGGGTTCGAGATCGGCAAATGCCGCCAGGTCGCGGGCCCGCGCCGGAAGAGCCTGCTCCCAGTTCGTGCCGAGGTCCTTGACCATCGAGGATTCGAGTACTGGCTCCTTGCCGGCCGCCAACATGCCGGCGACCGAAATTGACATTCGGCGCAAGGTGTTAAGTTGCGCGACCAGGCGACCGACACCCTCGGCACCGCGCACGTCCGGCTTGTCACCCAACGCACCGACCAGCTCCACCAGCACCTGATAGGTTTCGAGGAAGCGCTCGGGCCCGCTGCGTTCGTAGGCAAGCTCGCTGGTCGCCTGCTTCCACGCACCGTCTACTTCGCCGAGCAGCGAGTTCTCGGGCAGGACGGTATCGTCGAACACCACTTCGTTGAATTCGTGGCCGCCGGTCATGAACGGGATCGGATTTACCGTGACGCCGGGCGTCTTCATGTCGACCAGAAACTGAGTCAAGCCGTGACGGCGGTTCTCCTTGGTCGGCGGCGAGGTACGAAACAAGGCGATCATGTAGTCGGCCTCATGGGCGTAGCTGGTCCACACCTTGCGGCCGTTGATGCGCCAGCCATCGTCCACCTTCTCCGCCTTGGTTTTGGCGGCGAACAGGTCGGAGCCGGAATCGGGTTCGCTCATGCCAATGCAAAACGAGCATTCGCCGCGGGTGATACGTGGCAGCACGTCTTGTTTGATTTCCTCGTCGGCGTGATGAAGCAGTACCGGACCGCTTTGACGATCGGCGACAAAATGCGCTTGGGTCGGCGCGCATGCCGCCAGGAACTCTTCATTGACGACGTAGCGTTCGAGATAGCTGCGTTCGTGGCCGCCATATTTTTTTGGCCAGGTCATACCGATCCAGCCCTTGGCGCCGACCTTGCGGCTGAAATCGCGGTCGAAGCTACCTCGCCCGCTCACTCCGGTCGGGTCAAACGACCCCGCGTCCAACTCCGCACGAAGGAAATCCCGAACTTCTCCGCGCAGCGCCTCGGCCTCCGGTGGTAAACCTAGTGCATCAAATTCGATTGCACTTGCCATAATTTCACCTGCAACTTTCGGCTTTTGACGCCGATCTGATATCGAACTGAGTAAACCTGATATCGCGACCTAATCACGCGGCGGTAATAGTTGGCCACAATTGGTCAGGCCCGGCGGCGCAAATCATTTCCCCAATCCGCGCGGCCCATACGCTCTCACTGCCAAAATCGTCCTGCCACGACCACAGTCGCCGGGTGAAACGGTGCAGCACATATTCCTCGGTAAAGCCGATAGCACCGTGAACCTGATGCGCGATCGCGGCCCCTTCGCGGGCGGCTTCGCCAACCCGGACCTTGGTCGCGGCGACCTCGATGAACACGCGGTCGTCGAACGCCGTCGCGTCACCGATCGCGGCGGCTGCCGCCCCGGAGGCCGCGATTGCCGCGGCTGTCTCGCTCGCGAGCCGCGCCAACTCATGCTGAACCGCCTGGAACTTGGCGATTTTTCGTTCGAAGGCTACGCGCTCGCCGGCATAGTCGACTGAAATGTTGAGGATGGATTCGAGCGCGCCAGTCATTTGCGTCGAGCGCACGACGGCGCCCATCAGGCTCAGCGCCCGGCGATCAAGCCCGGTCGGGGCGTCGACGAGCTTAAGCGGCGTTATGCCGTCAAACCGAACTTCATCGCGCGGGTCGGCCGCCAAATTGGTTCCAGGCGTTATCGCGCAGTCGTTGCGATCGACCAACGCCACGACGGCACGGTCCTCACGCTCGGCGAGCAGCGCGATATGTTTCGCCGCGCTCGCCCAAGGCGTGTCCCTCGCCGCACCGACCAGCCGGCCGTCCCGATCGACGGTAACCTGATCCTTGTCGCGCATCGGCGCGACGGTCATCGGTCCTTTTGGTGCGGAAAGTCCGGCTTGGCCCAGCAACCAGGCCGCCAGCAGGGTCTCGGCGATCGGCACCGGCGCGGCGAACGAGCCGGCCACTCTGAGGACTGCAATCCCGTCGGCAACCGAGGCGCCGGCGCCGCCAAGGTCATCGGATAGCCAGGCAACTGTCAGGCCCGCTTCTTCCAGCGCGTTCCACAACGGTTCGCGCCACGTTTCGTCGCGCGCGCTGTTAACGCTCTGCGGATCGCCAAGATCTCGGAAAATCCGGTTTGTCGTATCGACGACGATGTTGTCCGCGTCACTCATCGGCCGACGAAATTCGGTATGCGACGCTCGCCCATCGCTTTGACGCCTTCGCCGAAATCCTCGGTCTGGCGCAGCTCGGTCTGGACCTCGAGTTCGTGGTCCGTGGCGGCGGCGACCCGGTCAGCGAGGCCGTCGCGTATCGTGGCGCGGGTGGCCAATACGCCGAGCGGCGAGCACGTCGCGATCTCGGCGGCAAGCTCGATCGCCGCGCCGCGCACTTGATCCTGCGAAACCAGCACATCGGCAAGCCCCATTTCGACCGCCTCGTCACCCTTGATCCGGCGACTGGTGTAGAACATTAGCGCCGCTCTGCTTTTGCCGATCAGCTCGGGCAGGGTCACGCTCAAGCCAAAGCCCGGGTGAAATCCGAGACGAGTGAAATTCGCGCAAAACCGCGCCTCCGGGCAAGTCACGCGCAGATCCGGCACCATCGCGAGGCCAAGCCCGCCACCCACCGCGGCACCGTGAATGGCGCCAATAATCGGTTTATTGGTGCGCATCAAGCGCACGGCTTCTTGGTAAAGATGGCCGGCGCTGAGAGGCCGCGTGCGGTTGGCTGCATTGCCATCGCCGTCGGAGAAGTCTCCACCGGCACTGAAGTCGGCGCCGGCGCAGAACGACTTCCCGGTGGCCGCCAGCACAAGCACTCGGCAGTCATCTTCCTGGTCGAGCGACTCGAACGCGTCGGCGATTTCGGCGATTAGACCGTGGTCAAAAAAATTGTGCGGCGGCCGCCTGATCTCGACGACCGCGACATGGTCCGCAAGATCGACACCAATATCCTGATAATCCCCGAAAGCGGCCATGATCCTCCCCTGTCCAACACGTTTCGGCCTTGGCGCGGCGCTTGGCGTTAACCTGCCATAACCGACTATGAGCAATCACATATGGCGCTTGAAGATGCAAGCGATCGCGGAATTTGGGGCCGTGCGCCGGGCGCAATGCAATTATCGAATATTGGCGTGGCCGTCCTTTGCGCGGGTGCGCCGGCCTCGGCCTTGGAACTCGATCACACCGAACGCGAGGTCGGGTGCAAGTTCAACGCAAGCGAGTTCGCCGTGGACGATGAATTGGGAGACCGGCGATCAGCCAGCCCGCCACTCGCCTCATTCGACCGGAGGTATCGATGGTATCGGGAACGTTCAGCGGACGCAGAAGACCCGTAACGGCCGCCCCGGCTGAACTACTCTTTTTTCTCTTCCTCGACCGGAGGGGGCGTTGGTTCGGCGGCGCCGGCAACTTCAAATCCGGGTTCGAGACCGAAGCTCTTGGCGATCCGATAAGACTGCTTGGCCTTGTTTTCGTACCGGATCACTCGCTGCTGGTGCGCCGCGCGGTCCGACCGGCTCTTGGGCTCAAGCCGGCTCATAATAGTGTAGGTGTCACCCATTTCCCGATGGGCGCTGGCGTGCAGGCGCGGGAACGTTTCGACGGTAAATACCGTCAAAGCTTTTTCGAAGGTTTTGATTGCCTCTTTCAATTGTCGCAGCCGGTATCCCCGCTCGGACAGCAAGACATTGGAGCGGCCGATCTCCATAAGTGTTTCGCCATGCTCTATCGGTTGCTCGATCGGCTTCGCGACGCGCAAGGCCTCCTGGTAATGGCGGAGGGCGTTGTCCAACGGGTTGCTGTCGGGGTCGAGTTCGTAGAGGCGGCGATGGGCGTTGCCGATGGAGCGCAAGCCTGTCGCATACAGCCCGGCATTCGCGTCGGCGGACAAGGCCGCGAGCCCCGCCTCAAAAGCTTCGACCGCCGAGGTGACTGGGTCGGCCTCGCCGGCTGCGCGCGACTTCGCCATATAGGCTTCGCCGATACGGTACCAGGTTTCGGAATGAGCCTGCTGATCGACCTCCGCCGTTCGCAGTTCGAGCGCCGCCTGATAGGAGTCGATGCCGCGCTCAATATTGCCATTGGCATTCTCGGCTATCGCCAACTCGACCAAACACGAGCCGACACGATCGCGCAGGCGTCCCTCGACGTTTGTTGCGAGCTCACCCGGAAAACCTGTCAGTACATATTCGTATTCGTTGAGCGCGGTTTCATATTTCTGGCGAGCGAACAGTTTATCGGCGCGGTCGATCTCGCGGTCGATCATCGCCTGTCGTTCGGTCGCCTCGCGGGGCCGAACCACGGTCTCGACGTAAACCGTTGCCTGCCAAACGGACACGGCCAGGGCGCCAAGGATCACTGTCGAGATGAACCTGGGAAAACGGCCAAGAAATCTTCCGATCACGAAACTCTCCTGGAGGACTGGCCGGATCGCCGCGTAGCGACGCCCTCGCCGACCTTGATACAGCCTGTTGTGGTTGATTATCCGATTTAGCTGGGCTTTGCGCTGGCCGGCGGAAGGTCGATCGGGAAATCAACTTCCATCACCGACGCCTCGCCACCCATGCGCATAGAGATCCACCGGCTTTTGAACCAGACTCGGGTTGCGCCTTCCGGATAAGTGAAGGTGAAAACGGCGCTCTTGCTCTTCTTGCGATCGACCGGCGTGACCTCTTCGGAAATACCCTCGACGCCCAGCAATGGGTAACGGGTTTCGGCTTGAACCTCATCAACCAAGGCAATCGTGGTCATGTATTGGTCCTCGAGCAGGATTGGCCGACCGGCAGAGGCGTTGTTCTTGTACCGTAACGCGACGGTCAGCTCGTCGCCGACACGCTCCACCCGTCGCAGCGTCCACCGCCAATGATTACGTTCTGTGACGCCCCGGTTCAGATCGGCCCGCCAGTTCGCCCCTTCCGGGACCTCGGCGGCATCTTGAGCGGTCGCTACCGGACTCGCAGAAGTAGTCCATATCAAGGCGAATGCTACGGCTAGAAGTAACCCAGTAGTACGCATGGCGTCTCACCCACTTTCCGGTTTGTCACGGCCGCTATTGGTTATTCGCCACGGCAACATTGACCGTGCCCCAAACAATCTTGGCTTCCCGACAAAACCACTCTTTTTCCTCGGCGGCGCGGCTTACTCGATGTACGAAAGATGCTCCTTCACCTGGGCAAGGCCGCCTTCGCCCTCCGACCATGAAACGTTGCCGTCACCATCCGCATCGCGGCCGTTGAGTATCCAACCAATCTGCTCGATATTTTCCTCGGCATAGAAAGCCGATGACACCGGCGATGCGCCGCCGATCACTTGGCTCGCCCTATCGCGCACCTCGCCGGCCCAAATCTGGACGTTCCGCGCCGACGCGATGACGTGTTCGGCATGGGTCTTGGCGCTCTCGCTTGCGTCGGCAGCATCCCGCGAAAGCTCCATATGCTGAACAATGCCTGATGCTGCCTTGACGATCCCGTAGCCCCGCCCCGGGCCCTCGCCCGAACGTTCGGCTGTCGGATCCACCGCATGGCGGACATGACGGGTATGGAGCTGAATATTCGCCAAATCCTCCAGGTCCGTCGCGGCGAGTTCGGCATGTTGCTTGGCGATCATTGCTTCTTCTTCAAGAATTGTTGCCAAGCCAACTTCACCCGGTGTGTCCTGCCAACTCGTCAAAACGTGGCCAAGGTGAATTTGGTATTCCAGTGGCTCTGCTGGCTCAGACGTCGTGGAGGACGCCAGAATAAGGTTCGCATCCGGCTCGTTTTCGGAGGTGTCCGGCGGATCCGCCCAATTGGCGTTTCGCTTGGCGAGCGTCTCGAGATACGCGCCGATCTGGGCGATCTCATGGTCACTGATCTCACCCATGCCGCCCCATTCGGGCATGGTCTTGTAGCCTTCCTTGACGGCTTTAACGAAACGCATGTAGCCGCGCTTGAATTTTCTGAGGTCTGCCGCATTCGGCAATCCGCGGCCGCGGCCGTTCGCGCTCATGCCATGGCAATAGGCACAATGCACGCGATAGATCACCTTTCCCTCTTCCTCTGCGGCCTTGTCGCCGGACAGCGGGTTTGAGGACTTCTTGCCCTCCTCGCCAACCGCCAACACACCGGTGCTGCCACCCGTCCAGATCAGCACCGCCACCGTTGCTGCAATAACCGCCAGCGTCAGTCGCTTAATAAACATCCCTCGTAATCCTCGCATTTTTTTACGAAGGGGATGGCGCGCCGGCTAGCGCGCCATCCCCCAAGTTGGTCGCAACCCCTAACTTTGAACCGAAGGCTCAGAGCCCGAAGGTCACCATGATGCTTGCATGGTTGTTGGGGTTGTCATCCGGCGCGGAGCCGAACTGCGGCAGGCCGCCAAGAGCAAACGTAATGTACTGCTTGCCGTCGACGAGATAGGTCATGCCGCCCGAATGCGACGTCGAGTTGGTGTTAAATGTGTACACCACCTCGCCGGTCGTCGCGTTGGTGACGGTCACCAAACCGCCCTGACTCGCGTAGATGGTCAGGTTGCCGGCCGTGGTCAGCATGCCACCGGCATCGCCGTCACGTGACTCCGTCACGCGCCACATCTCTTTTCCGCTCTTGAGATCGTGAGCCGAGTTGACCTGGGAACCGCCCGCCAGAATCTCGAACGTCGCGCCGAGGTTCTGCACGTTGCTGGTCACCTGGACTTTCTCGAGCACGTAGCTCATGCCGTTTTCACGACGCGGAATGTAAACCATCCCGGTGCTCGGGTTGAGCGCCGACGGTGACAAGTTGACCCCACCGAGCAAGGACGGCCAAATCTCAACCGTTTCGCCTTCCGGAGGAATCGGAATATCCCAAATCGGATTGCCCTGGGCGTCGTAACCCTTGGCCCAATTGATCTTGTCAGCGAACTGGGGGGCTTGAAGGTACTTGCCGGTGGCCGCGTCGAGGTAGTGCGTATAACCGGTCTTGTTCGGCTGCACGACAGTCCGCCGGCCGTCGATCGTAGCGAGCATGGGTGTGGCCATGGTGTCGTAGTCCCACGGATCGCCAGGAACCGCGGTGTACCGCCATTTTACCTCACCGGACGCGGTCTCGACCGCGACGATTGCGGCCGCGCCTTCGTTGCGCATGTTACCCGCACCAGCGCCGTCACGTTCGGTGTACGGATTCCATGGATAGGCATTGGCGGTTCCAGTGTAGTAGTAGCCCAGTTCCGCGTCGTAGGACCCGATGATCCACGGGCCGGCACCGCCATACTCGCGGCTGTCGCCAGGCCAAGTATCACCACCTGGTTCGCCTGGGCCAGGGATCATATTTGCGGCCCAAAGCTGCTCACCGGTCTCGAGGTCGTGACCGTGCACATAACCCTGCAAACCGCCGGTATCGGTGGCGTTCATCGGAACGATGAGTTGCCCGGGAATCGCCATCGGGCCGGAGGTGCAGAAATAGCCGTTCGACTCGTCAGATTTCTCGAAATCTTTCGGGTACGGGCGGTCGATCTTGTGCGTGTAGACTTCTTGGCCCGATTTCGCGTTGAGCGCGACGATCGTGCACTCATTAGTGACGAAATAGATGTTATCTCCGGCGATCGCTACGCCACGGTGTTTGCCGGTAAAAAATGGAACAAACTGTCCGCCCCAATCTTCCGGCAGTTCCCACTCATACTTCCAAACACGTGCACCCGACCGCGCATCAACGGCATGCACGATGTTGTCTTGTGGCAAATAAAGCAGGCCATCGTGATAAATCGGCGTCGCTTGAACGTCGGTCTCGCCGCCGATCGAATAGATCCACTTGGCATTGAGATTGCCTGCATTGTTCGGTGTCAGGTGCGTCAAGGTGCTGTAACGAGCCCCGTCCCAGGCACCATTAATGTGCAGCCAATCGCCACCCGCCGGCCGTGCCAGATCATTATCCGACACAAAAGCCTGCGCCGCTGTCGCCGCCAAGACAAGCGCCGAGGCAGCCGCAAGCAGTCCAGTGATTCTGGTAACGCTCATCAACCCTTCCTCCCAATTTGGTATCTTTTATGGCGTTGAGGACTTAGCCAGGTTGTCGAGGACGTAACCAGGTTAAGTCCACACGCAGTGCGAGGATTACACCAAACTTTGTAAAATGCAATCACACCTAATAGTGCGTTATTCGCACGATTGTGATGCGTAGAATGCACGCGACTGATAGGCGTACCAACCGTTACGACTGCCAATGCTTGATACTGCAAAAACGGCGGATAGCGGACGCATCAGGTGTAAACCACATCGGTCACTCAGATTGACAAGCCGATGCCTGCCTCTTATTGTGCCGCGCTTACGAAAATAGACTTGCGCAATCAAAGCGAATACTTTCGCGGAGCATGGATGCTAAAATATAGAATGGAAAAACAATAAGAAATATTGCGTCGTGCTTAAATAAAAACAAAATTTGACGAATTTTATTTGTCTGATCTACTGGGGGAAACGGGGAGCAGGAAACGCCAAATGGGCGGACAAATGAACAATCCTAACGCGCTGCTTTACAAGTGGCTGGTAGTCAATTCTTTTGCCGCGCTACTGGTTTATGTCGCATGGCTGCGCGATTGGATCGCCTTGGTGATCGAGAGCGACGCGAGCTATTTGAGCATTGTTATTGGCTTGGTATTCGCCGTGTTTTGGCTGACCAGTTCATTTCACATTCTCGGGATAAACCGCGAAATCGGTTGGTTCGCGGGCGGCGCGAAAAACGGCGCCGCGGCGGATTATTTTCATAGACTGCGCCGCAAGGGCGCTAATACTGGCGGCGGTAAAATCGATCAAGGCTTGCTCGCAAGCACGCTCCGTGCGCGCATGTTCATGCCGATCCAAATCGTCGCCTACGTTGCCAACGTGCTAATCTTGTTGGGTCTGATCGGCACTGTCGTGGGTTTCGTAATCGCAGTGAATGGTCTCGGCGACAGCATTGCCGGCGGCACCAACATCGAACGCGTGCAAGGCGTTTTGGGGCAGATCGTCAATGGCATGGGCGTCGCCCTTTTCACCACTCTGGTCGGTGCGATTTTGGGCGGACTTTGGCTGCAGATCCATTATCAGATGTTGGTGCGCGCGGTCGGCGGGCTGGTGGTCGACATTGTCGAGCGCGCGGATATCGAGATCATCCCCGAGATCGCGCGTTCGTCGGACGCCGATCCGATGGCAACAGCGGCGGCCGAGTAGTGCCGCGCGCCATGGTGCGGGCGAGCAGCCATGTTTGATTTCGATGTTTTCGGCGCTCCGGCCGAAGATCCGTCGGCGATCGCGTTCCGCGACATTCTGTTCCTCATGGTGTTTAGCCTGGTGGTGGTGATCTTCCTACTCACCTTCCTGATCAACCCGGTGCCGAAGCCCGACGATGTGCCGCTACGCACACAGATCTTGATCGAGGCCACATGGCCGTCGGGGACCGGATACGACATCGATTTGTGGGGCATGGGCCCCGACGGCGTGCCGGTTGGGTGGGGTATTTACGAAGCCGGACCGGCGCTTAACCTGGAGCGCGACGATCGCGGCAAGATTAACGACCTGTCGGAACTCAATTACGAATGGATGTCGATCCGCACCCGCGACGCCGGGGAGTATGTAGTCAACATACATTTGTACAATGAGTACAAGGAACCGCTGCCGGTACCGGTAAAGGTGCGTGTAACCGGCAAGGGCGATATCGGCGAGATATACGAAACCGAGATTCTTCTGACTCGCCGCAAGGAAGAAGTCACTGTGGTCCGGTTTAAGCTGGATCTGGACGGCAAGCTGGTCGACGACAGCATTCATAATCTGCACCGGTCGATCCTGACGGATCGCTGAGCGGCGCCATGTCCGAGCTGCTTGTATTCATCATTCTTTACGCGCTGCACGCGGCAACCGTCTGTTTTCTCTTCGTAATGCTGTTCATTCACGATTTCCGGCGCTGGTGGCTGCGCGGCGCAACGCTGATTCTCGGCCTTGCAGCGCTCGCTTTGCCGCTGGGCCTGGCCACCAAGACACTCGGCTATCCGGACCCATGGCCCGGTCCCGGACGCTATGATGTCCTCGGTTGGGATATCGATGAAACCGGCGGTGCTCTCTTTTTGTTTGTCATGCAACCCGAAAGCACCAAGCCTTACCATTTAAGAGTCCCATTCGATCTCGGCGTGGCACTCAAACTGCAAAAAGTGCAGGAGGAGATCAGCATCTATAAGCAGATTACCGTCGACATTTCCGCCGAGACGACCAAACATGGGCCGAAATACGCTTTCAATATTGAAAGAGTATTCAGCGATGACGAGGACGAAGACCAAAATGAAGAGAGCACGCGCTCGCAGGTGCAATAGGGTTTGGTGATATGGCCATCGACTTCGCGACTTTGAACTGGGGCACTCTGCTGATTGCGCATGTCGCGTGCATGGCGGTGGTTCTAACCGCCATCTTCCTGCGGCGCCGGTGGCTCAAACCGATCGCCGTGGTGGCGGGCGCGATCGCCTTGTGGCTGCCGTTGTTCGCGTTGCTCGACACGTTGGGATTACCCAACCCTTACCCGCCGCTCGGCGACTATCGTTTGATCTCGTCGAAATATGACCCGAAGAGTGAGACGCTCTACATGTTCGTGGACACGCTCGGGCGCGACTTCACGCCGCGCGTGTTCGGCATGTATTTCGACAAGTCGCGATACGACCGGATGGATCAGAACGTCGATTACAGCGTGGTGGTGATGCGACTGGGTGACAATGCCGGCGGCGATTATGATGTGGTCTATGTCGACTACGAGCCGCCGGATTTGCTCAAGGACGGCATGATGCGCGGCTTCCAAGCGCCACGCGAGACCGATTGAGGCAATACGATCCGGCTATACGGGCGCCAACGCGATTTCCGGAACCGCGATAATCAAGATCACCATCAGCAGCATGATCACGGCAAACGGGAACGCGCCGGCGAAAATGTCGTACAGGCTAATCTCGTCGGTATCGAGCGTGCTCTTAATCACGTAAGCCGCGATGCCGAGCGGTGGGGTTAAAAGGCCGATCTCGACTCCGATTACCGTGATGATGCCGAACCACACCAGGTCCGCCCCAAACGGCGCCAACATCGGCATGAACAGCGGCACCATGATCAATATGATCGAGGTAGAGTCGAGCACCGTGCCGAGCAACAACAGCAGCAGTACGTAAATTGCGAGCACGCCATACAACCCGAACGCCGCCGTCTCGACGAGACTGCCGAGCTCGCCCGCGATACCGGAAAGACCGAGCATGCGGCTGTACATGCTGGCGGCGATAACCAGGAAACAGATCGACGCCATGATATGGCCTGTCTCAATCAGCACCTTCCAGAACGCAGCCAAATCGAGCTTACGCTTGGCGATGGCGATGATCAGCGCTCCGAGCGCGCCGGCGGCGCCAGCCTCCGTCGGCGTGAACACACCGCCATAAATGCCGCCGATCACCATCAGCACCAACAGACCGATCGGCGCCAGCTTGCCGACCATTTCGGCGGCACTCATCAGCTCACCTTCGTCGGTCGCCGCATCGGCGTCGGTCGGACCACCGACATAGGCGGGGGCGAAACGGGCCATCAGCATGATGGCCAAGCAGAAGGCAAGCGACAGCACGATCCCGGGAATGACCGCCGCGAGAAACATGTCGCCGACCGATTGCTCGGTCAGCACCGCATAGACGATGAGCAGCAGGCTCGGCGGAATCAGCATGCCCAGGATCGAGCTGCCGGCGACCACGCCAACCGCGAAGCGCGGCCGGTAGCCATAGCGCAGCATTTCGGGAACCGCGACGCGGGTGAAGATTGCCGCCGATGCGATACTGATGCCGGTGATGGCGGCGAACACCGCGTTGGCTGCCACGGTGGCGATCCCAAGCCCTGCCCTAACCCGCCGGAATAGCTGATTGGCCACCGCGAATGTCTCGGTGCCCATATCAGCGGCGCCAACCAGCAGACCCATTAGAACGAACAACGGGATGACGCCAAAAATGTAATTCGCGACACTATCCGACGCCGCAAGCGTCAACAGCTTGATCGCGATTATCACGTTGCCCTTGATCGCCCAGACGCCGAGAAACGAAACCAGGGCGAGCACCACCGGCACGTACATCCCGGCATAAATCAAAACCAGGATCATCATGATCGAGATGACACCGATCTCGATGCTGCTCATGGCGCTCGGCCAGCTTCGGTGGCTTCGGCGCCACCTTTTCGCACTGATGCGAGGTCCCGCCATAGCAAAATCAAGAATTGGATCGTCAGGCAGACACAGCCGATGATGATGATCATTCGAACCGGCCACACCGGCGCAACGAAAATACCTTGGTTGCCGACATAATGATTGCCAGTCCAAGCTTGCGTGAATCGCGGCACGCTTCCGTAGGTGATGAACGCACAGAGCAAGGCGCCGGTCAGATTGTACAGCGCACTCAAGGCATGGCCCAGTCGCGGCATATGCGTAAGGAGTTTATTGAAGGCTGCGTCGGAGCGTGTGATCCGACCAACTTTGAGGGTATGCGGCAGTTGCAGAAAAACGATCGCGACGATCGACAGCTCAACCAGCTCCTTGACGCCGGGAACCGGGCTCGAAAACAGAAACCGTCCAAAAATATCGAAGTTAATCAACACCATGACTGCAAAGATGCAGATGGTGCCGATGGCGTTTAGCCCTTCGATAAAGCCGGCGAACCGCCACGGTCGCCAGCGCGCCCAGCCAGCAGCGTCTCGATCGGGTGGCCGATCAGCGCTGCCTGGCGCGTCGTTCATGGTCTCCTATTCGTCCCATTGACGAGCGATCGGTTGTTCTAAGTCGCGCATTCTTTGCATGTACTCGCCAAGAATTGCTCGGCCCGGAAGGCCCTGCGACTCCATTTGGTCGGCCCAATTCCCGGCAATATCTGGTAAGGCCGCTGCCCATTTGGCCCGCTCCGCTTCCGGCAATTCGAACACTTCGCCGTCATTGTCGAGATAGGCTTGGACACCCTTTGCCGCGCCAGCCATCACGAAGCGCGCCGACTCGTCGCGATAGTCCGTCGCTACATCTTGCAATACGATTTTGACGGGTTCAGGCAGCGCTTCCCAAACGTCTTTGTTGACGGTCACGGCAAACGAATTTGTGGCGCCTAAATTGGCGTTCAAATAGTACGGCGCCACTTCAAAAAGCTTGAAATTGGCCGCGGCTTCGGCCCACACGATGCTGCCTTCGTAGATGCCATTCTTAATGCCGTTGTACCATTCGGCGAGTGTCGAATTCACGCCGGTGGCGCCGATGCCTTCGAGCCACAAGAGATTTGGGCCGGCACCACCGATCTTCATGCCCTCGAAATCGGCCAGCGCGCGAACCGGCTTCGACGTCACCACCTGATAGGTATCAACGGTTCCCGTTGCCGCCAGATAGACCTGATTATAGGCATCCCAGCTTTGGCGCATTTCGGGAAATTGTTCGGTCAATTCGTCGATGGTCCGCACCACCAATAGTAAGTCATGCGAGACGAACGGCGTGACGAACGCGACGTTATAAAGCGGCACTTTGTCGACGTGGAAGGCCGTGACCACGATGCCGATGTCGCCAATTCCGGTTTCGATCGCCTCGAGTTCGCCGCGCGGCTTGACCACCGTACCGCTGAATCCTTCTGTCCAATCGATCTCGTAATCGCCACCGGCTTCGGCGAGCCGGCGATCAACTTCGGGTATGAAATATTCTTTGAACATGTGCACCCACGACGCGACCGGTGAATAACCGGAAACCGCCGTAAGCCGGATTGTCTCCGCGGAAAATGCTGGGGACGCGATGGCGAACAAACATACGGCCGCCAATACCGGCGAAAGCTTCGCTGCGTTTTTATGAATCATCATGCGCCACTTCCGTATCTCTGATCACGCTCAATCACGGGGGACGAGCGCAAAAAATGGATCAAGCAGCAATAATATCGGCACATTGAAAAGAAAAAAGGCTCGGCCGGAATCACCCACACGGATTCCGGCCGAGCCAAGTCGGTTTAGGCGCCTGCCGCCGCGAGTTTTGGCTTCGCCGGCGCGGCGTTCGCTTGCGAGGCCAGCAGGTCCGCAAGCCATCTCGCTTGTGAGCTGCCGACTTTCTGCAAGTCCTCGGCGTTGGCGTAGAGGCTCATATGCGACACGCCTTCAACAATATCCAAGGTTTTGTTGGGGTTGGTGATCGCGTTGAAGGTTTCGATCTCAAGGTCGGCCGAGGTGATGTTGTCACCCTTGGCGACGCTCATCATCACCGGCGTGTCGATGATGCGGCTGCAGAACGGCGGCACATTGTAGTCGAGCAACAGCTCCACAGACTCGACCGTGTTCCAATGCTCATGATTGGGCGCTTCCCGCTTTTTGATTTCATTGAAGATCGTGCAGACATGCGGGTACGGCCACGCGCTCATTTCATTGTACGGGTCGGTCGACGACATCGCCATCGTCCCGCCTTTGCCGGTTTCGTATCGCTGGTTCCGGTCCTCTTGAATCGCCGCCATTAGGTCGACAAAGCGCCGTTCGCCGTGGCAGCGACGCATGGTTTGGAAGCCGTCGACCACCGGGATCGTCGAAATCGCCCACTTGGCGCGTCGATCCGTTGCGGCCGTCACCAGCACATGGCCGCCACTATAGGAAATGCCCCAAATGCCAAGCCGCTCGGGGTCGCATTCCGGCAAGGTGAGCGCGAAATTGATCGCGTTCTTGTAGTCCTCGATCTGCGCCCACGGATCGATATGTTGCCGCGGCTCGCCTTCACTCTCGCCGAACCGGCGATAGTCGAACAGCAAAGTGCCGACGCCCACTTCGTGGAAATATTGGGCGTAATAAGGCATGACGATTTCTTTGGTGTAGCACCAGCCGCCGGCCATGATCAGTAGCGGCATTGGTCCCTGCGCCCCGTCCGGCAGTTGTAAAACACCGACGATCTTGTCGCCGCAGCTATTAAACTCGACACGTCTCTCTTGCATCGTCCGGTTCCTCCTGATGCTGGTCGCGCTTCAAGCCGTCGGGGCGAAGGCGACGCTTCTAGCGTTTTCGCCAGTCTATTGCTCGCGCGTTCGCCGCAGTCAGCCCAAGCCTGCCGCACCGCGCCAGCAATAATGCGGATCACGATACGCCGCGGGACGAAATCGGGAAATGCCACAGGATGCAAGACAGTCGTGCGCGAGTCGAACGAAACCATTGTTTCGTCCCAATTTCCGACCCGTAATCAGCCAATAACGGTCAACTACTCGGCCGCTTGATCCCACGGTGGATCATCTTGAAATCTTTGCTTCAAGAAATCGACGAACACTCTCACCTTGAGCGGCAAGTAAGTTCGAGACGGGTATAGCAACCAAACCGCCGGCGACTCGATCTCCGATGAAGTGGCTTCATGTTCAGGAAACAAATCAATCAAATCGCCCCGGCGTAATTCTCGTCCGACAATCCAACGTGCCTGCAGGATGATACCCATGCCGGCCAATGCACACTGCTTCAAGGCGATCGCATTGGAGGTACGAAGATTGCCGGTGACCGGAACCACGGTTACCTGCCCGGACGCGTCACGAAACCGCCAGCGATCGGAAAAACCGGGCATGATCAATTGCAGACAATTCTGGTCTTTCAGGTCGGCCGGGGTCCGCGGGCGACCGCGGCGCGCGACATAATCCGGGCTCGCACAAACTCTGGCGGTCATCGGCGTTAGCCGCGACGCCACGACACCAGATTCCGGAAGCGGATCGAGCCGAAGCGCGACATCGATCCGCTCATCGAGCAAGTCCAGCGCCGCGTCGGTGAGCACAAGGTCAAATGACAATTCTGGAAAGGTCTCCGCGATTTCCGGAAGCAATGGCACCAAGTTGAGTTCGGCGAAACTCGTCGGCGCCGCAATGCGCAGCGTCCCTTTTGGACGTTCGCCAATGTCGACCGCCGTTAGCCGTGCGCGCTCCAGCTCTTCAACGATGGGTTCGACACGATCGAAATACACCGATCCCGCCTCGGTCGGCGACAAGCGCCGCGTGGTCCGCTGGAACAGCCGTAACCCAAGTTCGTCCTCAAGCGATGCGATCGCGCGCGAAACCGAGGACGGATCGACGCCCCGATCGCGCGCGACGGCGGCGAAACTGCCGCGCCGCATAACATCGACGAAGGTGCGCAATGTGCCGAAATCCATTCATGTAAATTATACATGAAAACCCGACAAAGTAACGATCTATCGATAAATAATGCAGGAATTAGAATGGCAGGACGACGTCAAGCTCGACCTGGCTCAGGTCGAAATGTCGTCCGCGGCTTGCCGTAATTCGCGCGGTGCCGAAATGCGTTCTCCCAAGGCGTACCAATCGAGCCTGCGCGTTGCCAGCATGGCGAGGCCGAGCGCCGTAAATAGCAGCAAAGACCCGAGCAGGAGCGCATGGTCCTCGGAAATCAAGGTAAAGAACATGTACCCGTAAACGATGATGAGAAGGCCCCCGAGCAGCGCGCCCCTCTTCAAGCTTCTTGCCGCCGCCGCAACGTATGAGGAGAGCAAGCCAACCGTCATACTTGCCGCGATTAGATAGCCGCCGGCAAAGCCAATGACTTCCGCCAGCGATATCAACAACAGGAAAAACAGACATAAGGCGGCCGCCACCAATCCATACTGCATGGGGTGGATTCGCACCTCGGAGACGATCTCAAACACGAACAGCACGCACGAAACCAGAATGACGAAAAGCAGTCCGTATTTCACCGACCGCTCGCTCATCAGGTAATGATCCACCGGCGTTACGAAGCGGACTAACACCGCGTCGGTTTCGGCACGCTCGACGAGCCAGTCGGGGGCGTCGGTGCCGCTCACCGAGGCGTCGGGCAGTCGGCGCGCGAAATGAGAGAGATCCCAATTCGCTCGAAAGCCATCGGAGTTAATTTCGCTTTCGACGGGTAAATGATTGCCCGAGAATCCTGGATGCGGCCATGGCGATGCAAGCGAGATGCTGGTCTTCTCACCAATCGGCAACACTCCGAACGACCGGCTCCCATTCAGCGAGAGGTCGAAGGAAAATCGTTTTGGCCAGGCCGTTGCGCTTGGTGTTAGCGTGGGAAGCGTTACGAAGGCAAGGTTGCGCTCGGCGTCGCCGGCTCGGACCGAAACGGTGGTCCCGTCCCACTCCGGCACGCGCGCATCAACAATGCCACCGAGATCAGATACATGGAGAACGAGACGGGCATTTTGCCAATCGATTTCGCTGGCCGCATCGATGCCAAGCACGGCGAAGTCCGGCAGCGCAAAACTCCCCGATAGGGTCATGGATAGCGTGTACAGCGGTGTTTGGTAGATACCGCGGCGGCGAATTTGTGGCTTCGCCGCGCCGTCAATGATCAATGTCTCAGGCAGTACCAGGAGGAAATTTTCTGCCGCCCCCTGCCCGGTTCGAAAACCTGGCGCCATATCGTTGCCAGGAAACACGGGCAAGGCCAGGATCGGTCCGGCGAGCCTCTGTTCGCCGCCCCACGACGCCGCAATCTCCTTCGCGACCTCATGACTGGTTTGTTGCCGCTCAAGGACCAGACCACGAATGCTGTGCAACGGGATCAGGCTCGCGAGCACCAGGAAAGCGATAATGATGGGCTTAACATAGGCCTGATAACGGCGGCCAAGAGAAACCGGTGGCGGTGGTGGCTGGTCGGTCATCGGTGCGCGTCCTGCTTATCTCTTTAGCAGGTTGCCATCACCGCACCGCTTGGTGGCAAGACTATGGCCCGGATAGGTCCATTCGATGGCGCGCGGGGCCTCGGGTCGGTCGTCGCCGGCGCTGGTTTAGGTCGGAAGATAGTGGCGCATCACCGGCCAATTTTCTCGCGCGGAAGCCTCGGCCAGCATTTGGCTGATCTGCTCGTCGTCGCAGCCAGTGTCACGCAGCACCTCGACCGTGTGCTCGCCCGGCCACGGCGCCGGCCACAATCGCTTGACCGGGGTCTCGTCGGGCCGGATCCAAGTCGGCAGCGGCAAGGTGGTCGGGTAGCCGCTTGGGTGCGGGAATCGGACGAGTTTGAGTGAACCGCCGTCGATTTCGACGGGCGTCGTCTGGTCAGCGGCAACCGTGCGCGCCTTTCTCACATTTTCGAGCGTGGTGACCCGGACCGCGCAAACACCCGGCACGTCACCGACCCGGGACTTCAAATCGTCGAGCGCAATGGTTTGGAGCGCGGCCGCGATCGACTCTTCCTGTGCGGCAGAGGCACCGACGGCGTTCGCCAAATCCTCGACCGAGGCGCGGTCACAGCCGACGAAAGCCCAACCATCGGAAAGCTCATAGAGCCGCTGGTAAGGCCCATCGCCAACCGCTTGCTGTCCGGACGGTTCGGCCCCCTGAGAGACACCGTCGTGATCCACCATCAGTGGGAACTGGACCAATTGCGCACCCATTGCCAACGAGGTTCGGACATGAGCGCCGCCCCGCCCAATCTCGCGCGCCGCCAGCGCCTGGGCAATGCCGAGGGTGGCGGAAAAGCCAGTGATATAGTCAACACACGAGGCCGTCGCGTGCATCAACGGCGACTCCACCGAGCCATAGCGCGACATGATTCCGGTCGCTGCCTGCAAGACGGGGTCAAACGCCGGATCGTCCTTGTATGGGCCGCCGTCAGCGCCGCCCCAGGCGCTGATTTGGCAGGAAACAATCTCGGGATTGATCTTTGCCAAGGCAGTGTGATCGATGCCCAGTGCCCGCGCCGAGCGATCGAGGAAATTGTGCACCACCACATCGGCATTCTCGACCAATCGGGCGAAAACATTTCGGCCTGCCGGCTTTTTGAGATCAAGGATGATCGCCCGCTTGCCCTGGTTGACGTCGAGGCCGAACCACATGGTCAAGCGTGGTCCAGCCAGCGGCGTCGGGCTGTCGATCCGGATGACGTCCGCGCCGAATTCGGCCAACGTCCGACCCGCCACGGGCCCAGCGATGACATTGGATAAGTCGAGCACGCGCACCCCATCCAGCATGCCCCCGGTGATTTTCGATTTTGCGGTGGGCGCCTTGGCCTCCGCCGCCGCCCGCCACTGGATACCCCCGTCAACCGGATCGCGCGGTGTTAATGCCGGCGATTCAATCTGCTCACCCTCGATGGTAACAAAACGGCCGGGCTGACGAGTCGGACCGTGGACCGGGTCGTTGAGATCGACGGTCACACCAGCCGCCTGTAAAGGCTGCCGAGACAACCATTCATCGGTCGTCTGGACCACGGTGACCGGCACATTGGCGTCCCGCAGGTCGATTTCCCAATCCATTGCCGGCCGCGTCTTCAGCCGCGCGGACACGGCGTCATGAATCCGCCGTCGCCACTCGGGTGACATCGATCCGGCGTTGTAGAGATTGTTGCCGCCGTCGTCGCTGAGATACGGGTTGGCCGCCACCACGCCCAGCGCCAGCAATTGATCGTAGACACCAATTGTCTCCAAGAACGCGCGGGTTTGGTAGACATGATCGGTGGCGGTAACGAACAGGCGGCGTCCGTCAGCGCATTCATAGTGGCCAAAGGTCGGCGGCGCGAATTGCCCCAGATACGCGCTAACAGCGGCGACATGCTCGTCGGTGAGGTGTTGCCGCATGTCGCGCAGAATGGGCATTGCGACATCCATCATGGCATTGTCGATTGTCGGCATGTTGTAGCGCGCCGGCTGGCCTTCGAACTTGGCAACCAAGATCGCCATCGCCGACATCACGGCGTCGGCCAAGGGCACCTCTATACGCTGGCCCGCGCCGGTGCGCCGCCGGTGATATAGTCCAAGCGACGCCGCCAACGCACCGTGCACGCCACCATACGCCGAGGCCATCGGAATCGCGGTGTAGACCGGATCGCCGCCGAGCAGTTGGCCAAGTGGACTGATGTCCGTGAACACCCCGACCGAGGCATTGATCACGCCTTCCCATGCGTGCGCGTCGCGATTGGGGTCGCCCTCGGCAAATCCCGGCAAGGACACGTAAACCGGCGCAGATCCACCGCCTTTCAGCGTGTCATAACCAAGGCCCAGGCGCCCGGCGCTTCCCGGACGCATGTTATCGATGACAATGTCGGCCCCCGACGCCAATTCCCTGGCCTGGGCCAAGCCGTCCGCACTCTTGAGGTCGATCTCGACAACCCGTTTGCCGCGATCCATCAGACCATCCGCCGGATGGGTTTCGCGTCCCGGGCGCGCAATGTCGATGACGTCGGCGCCCTGGTCTGCAAGCAACATGGTGGCCACTCGGCCGGCCCACGCGCCACCCAAATTGATCGCGCGCACGCCCTCGAGCGGACCGATTGTTTTGCCGTCAACCATCGCTAGCCCCATCCGTGCGTGTGCGTTCCCGAAACCGCTGGCGCACGGCCCAAACTGGCCGTACAGCCAGCCATTTGAACGTCAGAGGGTGACGAATGCAATTGTCAATCGCACGGCAAGATCTGCCAGTGGAAGGCGCGCCGACCGTCAGATAGGCCGGCCTACGCGCACCTGACCGTGGAACGAACCGACAGCGAGGTCCAAGTATGAATAGGAACCGGTAGGCACGACCAACTTGCCAAAAATGAAGGACCGGCGTGAGCCGGCCCCATCATCAGTGCGTCAACTTCTTGATCGTTAGTTCGGCAAGACAACCGTGTCGATCACATGGATCACGCCGTTTGACGCCTCGATATCGGCGGTGATCACCGATGCCTCGTCAACCTTTACGCCATCAGTCGCGTCAACCGAAAGCTTGCCGCCTTGCACCGTGCCAACTTTCGCGGTCTTGCCGGCGATGTCGGACGACATGATCTTGCCCGGCACGACGTGATAGGTGAGAACCGCGACCAAGGTTTCCTTGTTTTCCGGCTTCAGCAGATCGTCGACCGTGCCGGCCGGCAATTTCGCAAAGGCCGCGTCGGTCGGCGCGAAGACGGTGAACGGCCCGTCACCCTTAAGCGTCTCCACTAGCCCGGCGGCCTGCACCGCGGTCACCAAAGTTTTGAAACTTCCGGCCGACACTGCCGTGTCGACAATGTCCGCCTGCGGCGCTTTGGTTTGCGCCGTGGTCTGAGACCCGCACGCGCCCAACAAAGCCAAACCGGCGATCGCCGCGGCCATTCCAGATCGTTTTAGTACGGTCGAAATCATTTTTGTCTCCCCTTGTCCAAATGGACGGTGAAATCCACACAACATTTATCGATACGGGCAAACAGCGTGGGCGGATCATTGCCGACTGATTAAATCGAACCGAAGTGCACGATCGTGCCGAACGGGGATTGATCCAATTTTGGTACTGGACCGTATTGTCATCGAATGGGTCGAACCGGTGTTAGGCGCACCGGAAAAAAAGAACGCAATGAAATCGAAGCCCCCGCCGAGAAAGTAAAGTTGGCGCAGATCGACTGGCGACGAGCGCCTTGGCATAGGTCCTGATGATGCTCTGAGCGAGCGGCGGCTGAGTAGCCGATAGCGCGACGGTAAAAAAAAGGCCAGGGAGATAACCTCCCCGGCCTGATTGCTCGCTAACTGACTTGCCTACGCGGTTTCACGCGCGATGTAGCCATAACTGGTGTTGGTACGCAGCGACTCTAGCTCGCCCTTGGCGCGATATTCGTCTTTGATTTGTGCGAACTTGTCCTCGGTGAAACGCGGGTAGTCAGCGCGCAGGTCAAGATTGTAGAGACGGGCCGAGTTGTACCCGAAGATCTTATTCTTCACAGCACTGTTCGGGCCGCCGAGCGCCGCGAAGCCATACTGCTCTTGCATCTCCTCCGGGATCTCCAATCTACGCATTGCCTCGATCTGCCATTGCGGCGATCCATGCAGAACGGAGTCTGTCCCCCAGACCACATTGTCGGCGCCGAGACCCTTGATCCAAGTGCCGAGCACCGCGGCAGCGAAACGCGGATCGGCGATGCAGGTCGAGGCGAAACTGGTGCCCATCTCCGCATAGACGTTGGACACGCCCGCCTTCTCCGGCACTTCGGCAAGATCGCTGGCCCATTCGATACGCCCGGTTTCCACGAACTCCTTATATGGTTCACCGGGTACGTCCATCAGCGGACGCAGACAGCCGTGATAGATGACGAAGTTGAGTTGCGGCCAATCCTTGGCCGCTTTCAACAAGTCGCGCGGTGTCTGATATTTCCAGACGTCCGGCCAGCTCGTCTCGTAGTCCTTCGGCATCAAACCTTTATGAATGCACATGGTATTGATGCCGGCCGCGACGGCTTTCTCGTAGAACGGATAGATCAGCTCTTCATCATCGAGCCAAAACGGATATTTGGTCTCCGCCGTCAACGGATCGCCGATCGTATAGAGCTTCCAGCTAGCCGGCGGACGTTCCTCAAGCGCTTTGTCGACTTCGTCCATCCAGCCCGGTTGTCCCGGCCGTACCACGGCGTGACCGAGCATGCGCGTTGACTCGGCGGTGGAATTGACCATTTGCACGGCTTCGGCGATGGCGTCGTTGGTCAAAAACTCCCAAGAGCTATCGTCGAAAGGCGCGCCCGAAAGCACTGACACCGAGGTGTCGCTGTTGAGATAGATCTCGCGGACATAGTTCTCGAATTTGAGGTTGTACATCGACACCGTCTCGGCATCGACATCGCTACCCCAAATCTCCGAACCCGCCTTAATGAAGCCGAGGAAGCCTTCTTGCGAGTAATCGTCATGCACGAAATGCGTCTGCACGTCGAAAATGAACTGACCCGCCGTCTCGGCCGCCATCTGTTCCGACGCTTCGTGACTAGCCGCCTCGGCCTCCGACACATTGAACACGTTGCCGTAGACCTCGTTCATGGCGAGAAACGCCGCCGCCATGCCCGAGCTGGTTTTGAGAAAGCTGCGACGGTCCATACCGCGTTTGGCGCCATGAAGATCGGCAAGTTCTTTAATTCGCTCTTCGACCTGCTTTTGCTTTGGCGACTGCGGCGGCGGGTTGAACTCGCCGTTCGAGATAACTTGAGTCGGGATCGGTGAGTGGAACGCATTCTCCGCCGACTCCACCTGTTGAAACTCTCGTTCGCTAAAAAAAGTCCCCATGGAAGTCCTCCCGATGTTTGAACGACGCCGAAAGCGCAACGCCCACGGCGTGGCCAAACCGGACCATGCTGCCAGGGCTTACGAAGCGTCGTCATTGTTGAGACGGAGCGCCCTCTTCTTCAGAGTCGAGGCGTCTCCTAGGGAAAAGTGTAGCGAGCAAGCCTATACAGATCAAACGCAAGATGCGTCCAAACCCACGGCGAACATCGCTGCGATCGCGTAGGTCCACTTGAACCGCAAGTGAATCAGATCGTGTTGATTTGCCGGACGGCTAGGTTAGGAAGGGCCGCTGCAATTCCGAATGCGTTATGCTGCTAATGCCTGTTCAAAATCAGCAATCAGCTCGTCAGCGTCCTCGAGCCCGATCGAACAGCGGATTAAACCGTCGGTAATGCCAAGCGCCGCCCGTTCGTCGGCGGTCAGGCCCGCATGCGAGGTTGTGGTCGGCCGGGTCACCACGGTTTCCGGTCCACCCAGGCTCGGCGCGATCAGCGGAATTCGCAAGCGCGCGAAGAACGCCTCGGCCGCGTCCATGCCGCCTGTCACTTCGAACGCAATCATGCCGCCAAGACCATCGAACAGCTTTTCGGCGCGGGCGCGATCGGGGTGGCTGTCCAGGCCCGGATGGCTGACCCGCGCGATCTTCGCGTGGTTTTCCAGATATTGTGCGATCTTTAGCGAACTCTCGTTTTGCTGTCCGACCCGAAGCGCCAAGGTATTGATGCCGCGATTGACCAGAAACGCCGCATGCGGGTCCAACGTGCCACCCAGGCTTTTCAGGGTTTGGCGCGTCCTGTCGACCAGATCCGCCTTGCCGATCACCGCACCGGCGACAACGTCTGAATGACCGTTCAGATATTTCGTCATGCTGTGGAGCGACAAGTCATACCCGAAGTCCGGCGGTCGAAAGTTAACCGGCGAGGCGAAGGTGTTGTCGATCACCGACACCAGACCATGCTGCCGGCAAAACGCGATCACCGCCTCATGGTCGGGCACCCGCAACAACGGGTTGGTCATGGTCTCGACATAGACCGCCTTGGTGTTGGGGCGCAGCAGTTGCGGCCAACTTTCCGGCTGGTCGCCATCGAATAGCGTGTGGCTGATATCGAAGGATGGCATCAAGCCGGTGATCAGCTCGTGCGTGCCGCCATAGAGGCTATCGAGCGACAGCAAATGGTCGCCGGCACGCAGCAGAGCCAGCAGGGCGCCCGAAATGGCCGCCATGCCGCTGCCGGTAACCACCGCCGCTTCGCCGCCTTCGAGTGCCGCCAATTTGTCGGCCAAAGCGACTTGGTTCGGCGTGTTGAAATAGCGGATGTAGCGGCTGCCGCGCGGATCGTCCGGCTTTAGCTCGAACATCGCCGACTGAAAGATCGGCAGCCGCACCGCACCGTCGATCCGTGGCTCGCCAGCATGGACTAGCTTGGTTGCCAGTTTCTCATAGGTCTTTTCAGTCATCGCCACACCATCGCTCGTTGCCAGTTCGCCGGAAGCCGGCAGTGGTAGCAGAACGGCCATCCGACCGCGACTCCCGTCCACCTCTGTCGGGCGTTTTGGATCCAACGTGAAAGCCGTCGACGTGCCAGCAAAACGGCGCGGTCTGCGAAATTACAGCCGCCCGTCGCGCCGGACGGGCGGCAATCTAACAGGATGGCCCGTCGCCTTTACTGCCGGATCGGGATCGCGATGGGCCGCATGGGTGACCCGGTCGCCCCCTTGAGCTTTATCGGCGCGGTGATCAGAGCAAATTCGTACACCTCGTCCGCTGACAGATCTTCCAGCCACATGACCTCGATCAGTGAGACACCTTTTTCCGCAAACAAATAGGTGTGCACCGGAATCCAGGTGTTGGGATCCGGCGAGGGAAAACTCTCGATGCCGAAATTGTCCGAACCGATGAGCATGACCTTGTTGTCTTCTACCAGCCACGCTGCTCCTTCAAGGCTCAGACCCGGTTGGTTCGCGCCATACTTTGCCTCGTCGGGCCAGAGCATCATCACACCGGTCCTAATAAGGACGACGTCGCCCGACTGGAGCGTCGTTCCTTGTTTTTCCAACGCCGCCTGGAGATCCGCGGGCGTGATGGTGTAGGAGTCGGGGAGACGGTCCATGCCCTTGGATTTGGGGACATCGATCAGCACCCCCCTGGCGACGATTGGCGGAACCTGATCGGCGCCGGCCTTTGTCCAGCCATGATCGCCTAAATGCTCGTCGGCGCGAAACTGGTTCCAGATTTCGCCGTGCAGGCCGAAGTGGTTAAGCGTGTCCATGTGGGTGCCGGAGTGGGTGTACATCAAGATCGCGTCGCCCGAATAGGCCACCCGCTCGTTGACGTCATCGGACGCGTTCACCGGGTCCAGCACCATGGTGCCCCGTGGCGTATGCGTCATCCAGATATGAAACCGTGGATCTCCGAACGCCGCGCAGCAGCTCGGCATGCCGATAAAAAGATCGACGCTCAGGTCGTAGGTCTTGCCGCTCGCGATCCGACTGAGAGCAGCGAGCTTGGAAGCCTCGGTCATCATGTTGAGAGTACCGATCTCGTCGGCCGGACCCCAAGGACTCTGCGCCGCTTCGTCCTTCGCAATCTGCGCCTGAGCGCCGTCAGGTCCGTCGGTAAGCACTACGACTAGGCAAACCATGCTAATAATTGTTAGCAGCCGTTTCATAGCAATCCCTCCTGTTTTCGGGCGCCACCTACCTGTGTTTTTTTAAGTTGTGGGTCGAATTCGACCCAGAATGCGGCAAGTTGTCAACTTTGCTCACGGCTACCCCTTCAAGAGGCCATCGGGCCACACATCACGTGGAAAACCGATTGCGCCGAGAAGATCTACGCGCGGGTCAGACGTTGGTACCGCCACCTGTGCCGGCGCCACAGCAAGGTCGTTTGCCGATTCGGCGCAAACGATTCCTATGATCGCTGCTAGAGCTCGCTCAGAACATCCATCACCGAGAAAAAAAACACGATAGGTGAAGACGTTAAGCGGTCCCCGATCATTGACGGCTTTCCGCAGGTCGAGCGGATGGAACAAAATGACGTGGGGAGCGTTAAGTAAGAATGAATGAGCTCGAGCCACATGTGCGTTCATCCGAAATCTATTGGGACGCTGTGGCCGAAAAGCCAAGACCGTTTGGGACATAACCATGGCCTTTGTCCGCCGCCAAGCGAGTTCAAAGCGCGGTGGAGGCGTAGTCCTCTGGGACGATTGGACAACGCCTCAACGTGACCTTGATCAGCCGCAAAGCAGATCAGACGCGACGTTGCAGTCCGTTGCGCAGCCCGTTGCGCAGGTCCAAGCCCTGACGCATTCATCCCGCCCCGCTACGGCCGGAGCCATGGACAACAGGCGGGCCAGCACGGCCAAGGCGGCTTATGCGGCGATGGAGCGGAACTTCGCCAGCCCCACAACATTGCCTAAAGGCGTTCATCAAAGGTAGATCGCCGCGTCCGTTCGGTTAAGGAGCTGTAAGCGCGCGTTCGGCCTGAGCCGGAGGTCTCCTGACCGGCGGCATGATTCATCTTGGCCAAAGGCCGCATTGCAGTTGACCGATGACGTCCCGCTGCACGAACCGCACCCCCTCGGACGCTCAATTTCCCTTGGCCGCTGCTCAAGGGCATATCGGAGCCGTTGCCGCCGCCATCGGTTGGCCCTACACGGGTGCCGACACGCCCCCGCCGATGACCATGTCCCAACCGGAAGGCCGGCGGAGAAAATTCGCCGACCTCCCGGTTGGTAAGTCTGGCGGCACACTGAAGCTTTCGCTAACGACGCATTGTGCACGCGCAAGGTCGGGCCATCACCTCGTTCTACTTGGTCAGAATATGGCTACGCGAGATCCGATGAGGCCGGCGCCAAGTCGTACCTGTGTGCCGCCTGGAAGATGATCGAGGTTTCGATCTTGGTGACCACTGGCCGGCTGGTGAATTGGTCGAGCGCCAGGTTCTTCAGATGCGTCATGTCGCGCACCGCGACGTGCACCACCATGTCGTGGCTGCCGGTGACCAGAAAGCCGGACCGGACCTCAGGGATGGTGAGGATTTCGCGCAGAAACTCATCGACCACCTCGCGCGTGTGCTTAGCGAGCTCAATGAATAGCAACGCTTCCAAGTGATAGCCGAGTGCCGCGAAATCTACCTCGGCATGCGCGCCCTTGAGAACGCCGTCGGCGCGTAATCGCTTGAGGCGTTCGTGACAACTTGACGGCGCGAGGCCGACGGCATTGGCCAGCTCCTTGTTGGATATCCGAGCATCTTTCTGCAAAAGCCGCAAAATCTCGACATCGGTTCGGTCAAGTGGCGTGTCAATCACAATTATTCCGAATTAAATTCGATTGTATGAAGTATAAGACGCCTTCTATTCTCTTCATACCTTACTTAATCGAAGAAACGTAGAAAAAATGATCAATTGTGATGCGTTGGTATTGAGTGGCGAGCAGACCAACCGTTTCGAAGAAGACGGGTTTCTGGTCGTCGAGAACGTTCTCGATCGGGCGGGCTTAGATGCCCTGCGTGCCAGCTTCCCGCGTATTTTCGCCGGCGACTTCGACACCGGCGTCTATCCCGACGAGTGGCACTGGCGCGAGGGCATGAGCCTGCCCGACGCGACGCGGCACATGGGCAATGCCTGGAAATCGGATCTGACCATCGCCGGACTGGTGCTGTCGGCTGAAATCGCCGGTGCCGCCGCCAAGCTGATCGGTTGGCCGGATATTCGGCTAGGGCAGGACACGATTTGGTGGAAGCCGCCCCAAACCAAACCGATCAAGCTTCATCAAGACACCTCGTTCCTCGACTATCTCGATCCGCCGAAAACGGTCACCTGCTGGCTGACCTTGGACGATACCCACCGGGACGCGGGGACCATCGAATATGTCCCCGGCTCTCATCATTGGCCCGTGGCGCCCCTGCCCCGCGACTTCCACATTGCAGAGGACTACCGCGCCGCCATGCTATTGGCGGCCGAAAGCGCCGGTGTTTCGTCGCCTGAAACAGTGAAAGTAGAAGTGCCAGCGGGCTCAGCCGTATTTCATGTCGGCGAAATCTGGCATGGCTCCGGCCCCAACCTCACCGACGACCGCATGCGCCGATCGATCGGCATTCATATGCTGCGCGGCGATGTGCGGTTCAGCGATCGGCCCGGCGGTTACATCTACCGGCGGTACCAGATCAACGGCGATCCAGACCTGAACGAAAGTTTCTTTCCGATCCTCTGGTCGGAAAACGGTTATCGGACGCCGTGGATCGAAGAATATTGCCGATCGGGCTATCACACCCGTGACGGCAATCCCGAGTCGCGTCCTCGGTCAGCCGGCCAAGCTGCGTAAGTGCAGCATCGGCATAAGGTCGAAGTATGGCCGAATAACCGGCGAGTCGGCGTCGTGGAAATCGGCGAACGGTCCGTCAAACAGCACCTTGCCCTCGTGTAACATAACCACGCGTGGCTCAAGTCGGCTCAGCAGGTCCTTATCGTGCGTGACGATCACGCTGGTCCGGATCGGCTGATCTGGACCATGCTCGAAGTGCGCCGCTTGGATCAAATCTTGGATGTGCGTTGCGCTGGTCGGATCTAGGCCACTGGTCGGTTCGTCGTAGAAAATGACGATCGGGTCCATGGCCAGCGCGCGGGCGACCGCAAGCCGTTTCGCCATGCCACCCGACAGGCTGCCGGTGGGGGTTTCGAGAAATCCGTCGTCCCTCGGCAGGTCGACGGCTTCGAGGACCGATCGAGCAAGGGGGCGGATATCGGCATCACTGAGATCCCTCACCTCGCGCAGCCAGAGCGCAATGTTTTCGAACACGCTGCCGGAAAACAAAGCATTGCGCTGGAACACCACGCCCCAGTGAGAATGCACGCCGTCGCGCCCTTGACCGTTCAAGCCGGCGAGGTCGACCAGGGGAGTATCCGTTTGGTCGTGATCGGCGATAAAAATCCGTCCGACGTCGGGCTCAAGCAGACCGAGCATGGTGTTGAGCAGGACGGTTTTTCCGCTGCCGGAGCCGCCGACAATCGCCAGCACCTCGCCGCTTGCGACCTCAAGGTCGATGCCTCTGAGGACCCGGTTCTCGCCGAACGATCTATGCACGCCCTCGATCCGGATTTCGACGCTGCGGCCAGAGCCAATAATGCCGTCGCCTTTATCTGCAACCGACTGAATCATGGACGCAGCCTACAACACGCGGTGGCTTCGCGGCGACGACGACTAAGGGTGCCCCCCATGGCAATTGCCGACCTATGACCAAATGGCCACACCCAGATTGGTGAGAGCGGCAACGATTATTACCGTCAAGGTAAAGGCCATGCCGATGGTGCGCAGATTGGCCGGCTCCGGCTCTCGACCGAGCCCGGATGCATGCATCATCCGGCCGAACAGCAACGCCGCGCCCAGAGAATGGATCGCCCAACCCGGCGCACCCTGCATTTCAGCGAACGCCAGGAGAATAAGAGCGAGCGGCACATACTCCGCGAAGTTGGCTTGCACGCGCATGGCACGACGCAGCACCAAATTGTCGGCATCGCCGATAGAGATTTTGTGAGTCTGCCGCGCCCGGATTACACGGACGCTCAAATAGACGAAGAGGAAAGCCGCTATGGCGGCGTAGATGGGCGTGACGATCATGATGCTCCCCGCCGAGAAAGCCTATGCGTGCCTGATCCAGCCCGATTGCGATCCACCGGGGTTGGCTCATCCCGATAGATGGACTCGAAACGACCAGGGTCAAACGTCCGCGTTGAGGTTTTGCACAAGTCGTTCAGAGGACACTTGTCACAATTCGCGCGCTGAGGCCGGCAGATTGTCTGACCCAAGATCTTCATCAGCCGATGATGATCGTCGATGTCATCCGCCGTCCATACGGTCGGTAGAAACGGCATAATTCGATCATACGCTTCACGGTAATCGGCACGCGGCCCCACCAGCCCAAGCCGGCGCGAAACTCGGAGGTAGTGGGTATCGATCACGAGCGCTTTCATCTTGAGCGTGCTGAAATTCAGCGTTGCGGCTGCCACCTTGCGGCCGACGCCGGGCAGACGCTCTAGCCAAGCAAGCGCGTCCTCCACCCTCCATCCGCCCAAGAACTCCAGCGCTAGACCATCGCGTGTTATGGTGATGATGCGCAGAGCGGCTTGTAGATGCCTGACCTTCACCTCGGAATAGGTGACTGGCCGAATTGCGTTGTACACATCCGCTGCGGGCGCATCCCGAACGCGATCCCATCGCTGGAAACGGCGGACCAATACCTCGAAGGCGGCTTTCGAGATCGCTCCATAGGTCCGCACGCCGATCATCGCCAAGACGAGCTGGCTGACCGGATCGAGCTGCAAACACGGATCCGGGTGCCCAAAACACGTACGAAGCCGACCATCAACACCTTTTAGGAGCGAGGTTCTCTCGTCCAAGTGTAGGCAAAGTTGCATTGCGCGACGATGGTAGTCGAAAAATAGAACAAAACAAGAACTTTTGGACGAGCGGCCGTTGCATTCACTCGCTTAAATGGTGCTTGGCACGGGCTATTTGGGTCGGCGACGGCGGCCGTTTTCGAGGAAATCTAACCGCCGCAGGCCGCTGCGTTTGGCATACGCGCCAGTCCCCATCCGAACACTGGGTCGTGACCGGCCGGGCCCAAGTCTTCGGCGGATGTGCGCAAGGTGGCGTAGATCGTTTTGGCCTCGACCGCGGGATTGGCTACGCGCAATGCGCCGACCATGACCGAGACGAATGGGGTTGCGACGGAGGTGCCGGAGCGAAACGCGCCGCCACCACTGGACGCGGCGGTCCAGACGTCCACCCCGGGCGCGGCGACATCGATGTAGGCACCCTGTGTTGCGTAGCGATAAGGCCTTCGCCGCTGGTCGAGCGCCGTGACTGCGAGGACTTCCTGGCTGGCGGCGGGATAAGCACGCGGTCCGTCCCGCCCCTCGTTGCCGGCGGCGGCGACCATCGGCAAGCCCGCCTGGCCCGCCAGCGAGACGCCGCGTTGCAGGACAGTATTGCTGCGCCCGGCAATACTGAGGTTGATCACGTCAACGGCTTCGCCACCGAGCCAGTCGATCGCAATCACGGTGTTTTCCACCGATGCACTGAGATTGCCGTCCGCATCGCGGATAAAGACAGCCGCCGAAAGCAAGACTGCGCCGGGTGCCAAGCCTTCGATAGCTTGTTCGGGCGCTTCACCGACCAGCAAAGCGGCGATCGCCGTGCCGTGGCGCAGCAAGTTCGGATCGGTGCTTTCGTCCACCAGCCAGCGCTGGGCAATCGCGTGATCGGCGAAAGCTGGATGATCGAGATCGATGCCGGAATCGACCATGCCGAGACGGACGCGCCGGGCGCAGCCGGTTGATCGGTCCGGCCAGCCGACCAAGTGCCTGCCGTAGGCGCGCGGATCGCCGGCGCCCGGCTTTTCCGCCGGGAGCAAAGCGTCATTTGGCGCGATGACGATCCCGGGGAATAGATCAGACAGGTCACCGAGTAACGCGGCTTCGTCCGCCCCTTCCGGAATCGAGAACGAGACCAAGGCGCCGCCGAGAAACCCAAGAGGGGTTGCGGTCGCGACAAGCCCGCGCTGACGCAGAAGTGCGACCATCGATCCGGCCTGCTGTGCGGCCTCAAGGTGCGCGACGCGATTGCGCACGAGCACCGTCTCCGGCGTCACCAAATCGCGCGGGCGAATTTCCGGTACATTCACTTGCGGCAGCGTCGGCACGATCCGCACGGGCGGGGTTGCCGGCACCGGCGGCGCAACCCGTACCGGAGCAACTCGTGCCGGCGGAGGAGCTCGTCCAGGCGCCGGTTGGGCCCAAACCGATTCCACGTACATCAGGGTAATCAGGGCCAGCAAACTGGTTGCAACAAGCCTTCTCATGGCTCTGCGGCTTCAAGCTCGGCGTGGGCAACCAGATCCGAGCGCTGCGTCAACGAAGACACGATGTTGCTCAGCGTCTGCCGCGAGTCGGCACCGGGTCCGGCCGAAAGGCGGTATACGCCGACTGCGCTCGGGCCTTCGACAATCTCCAGGCCGAGGTCGAGCAACAATTCGCGGATCGCCGTTTCGCGAGCTTCGCCGACGAACGTGACCTGGATTGTCGCCCCGTCGAACCCGGGTCCGGTCGCCGTGGTCAGTGTCCCGTCCCGGTCGGTGGGTCCGAACAGAAACGCAGCTTGGATCGCGATCACCACGGTCGCCGCCACGGCCGCGGCCTGCCACCAGCGTAACCGCGAAGGCGACGAGGCGCTGGCGCTGCGTTCCACGGCGATGCTGCGGCGTAGGCGCGCCAAACCAAGCTCGCCGGGCGAAGTATCCGAGCTAGCCGTCTTGACCCCCTCGCGCAGCTTTCCAAGAAATTCGAGCTCTTGTCGCGCGTCCGGATTCTCGCCCGCGTATGCCTCGACCTCGCGCAACTCGTCCTCCGTCGCGGTCTTGTTCGCGACCCACGGCAGCAACTCGTCTTTGGTGCGGTCGGTCATGACACGCTCCCAGTGATTTGGGCGAGGCAGGCTTTCAGGGCGCGCTTGGCGTGGAAAATGCGCGTCTTGACCGTGCCCTCGGGACACTCCGCGATTTTCGAAATCTCGTGATAGGACAGGTCCTCATAGAACGCCAAATGCACCACTTCGCGATGCTGCGCGGACAGACCTTCCAGGCAATGGCGCACCGCTTCAGCGTCTTCGGCGGCGGCCAGTGCGTCGATCGTGCTGGTATCGGGCACCTCGTCTGTCTCCTCCAAAGTGTCGGCTTTGTGCCGGCCCTGGCTGCGTACGCGGTCGAGGGCCTTGTGCCGGGCAATGCCGAACAGCCAGCTCTTGACCGCCGAACGCCCCTGGTAGCGCGCCGCCGACCGCCATGCCTCATGCATGACCTCTATGACTAAGTCGCCGGCCTCGAAGGAATCGTTCATTCGCGTCAGAATAAATCTGAACAGGGCAGATTCATGGCGGCGGTAGAACGTTGCGAGCGCGTCTTCATCACCGCCGGCCATGCGGGACAGCAGGCGTTCGTCGGTCTCGGCATCATTATCGACCATCGCCGCAGTCCCTAGTTATTCGGTGCACCCGAAACAGTGCCATGGGCATCGACGGGGCCGCAAGCTGTGACCCGGTACTTCATAGGTATTCCGGATTCCAGACGAGAGTGCCCGCAAAGCCAGGTTTGCGTCTATTGCTCAGAAACGTGCAATACAATCCGCAGCTGGCAAACAGCTCACAGGCTTGTATCGTCGAGAGAATCGAAATTCTCGAACGCCTGCCAATCCGCATATGAGACTTGGATCGCCCGGGAGTAGGAAATTGTTGCGCCTCCAGCACTTTCAGATCATTGCGCTTTACGGTGCTGTCGCAGGCTGCCAATTCGCCGATTTGGCGCAAGAAATCGATCAGATGGAGGAGTTTTCCGCCATAAGCGGGAGAATTGAATTGGACACGCCGAGTGGGGATCCGGTTGCGGTAGCTCTATTCTCCGACGCCTTGCAACGGGACGAACTGGTCGATGCACAGCTAATCGAAACGAGGGAATTTCACTTTGCCGCGCCGCCCGGCAACTATTTCATTTTTGCCTTTGAAGATACGAACAGAGACTTTCGCTACCAGCCCAATGAGCGGGCGGGATACTTCGGCGATCCGACAGCCATCGCTCTTCAGGCTGGTGCAGACCAAGCGGATATCCGGATCAGGTTACGTAAAAACTTGTCGCTCCCCGATTCCGAGGGGGCCAGCACGACAGCGTCGGAACGCGACAATGGTGCATTTCCCAAACTTTGGGTCGGTAGGAAGAACGTCGGTGCGATAGCGTCGCTTGAAAACGCCCAGTTTGGTGAAGAATTCGGCAACTTGGGAATGTGGGAACCGCTGAGGTTTTCGTTGGAAGTCGGACCTGGGCTTTTCTTATTGGAGCCGTATGACCCAAACAAAACGCCGATCCTCTTTGTGCACGGGATCGACAGCACGCCTCAGGCTTGGCGTGAGATCATCGAACGACTCGATCGCCGTCGCTTTCAGCCCTGGGTTCTGTCGTACGCGTCCGGCCTGCCGCTCGAGGCGAACGCCGATTACATGTTCGACGCCGTGACCCAACTACGGCTCCTGCATGATTTCGAACGGTTGTTTATCGTGGCGCACAGTATGGGCGGGCTTTTGTCCCATGCGTTCGTTGACCGTCATCGCGCTGATAGCACCGGTTATCTCAAATTTTTTGTGACTTTGGCGACGCCCTGGGGCGGTCATAGCGCGGCGCAGCTAGGTGTCGACTATGCGCCAGCGGTTGTCCCGGTCTGGAGAGACCTGGCCCCAACCAGCACATTCCTCTCCACACTGCAAAGCAGCGACTTGCCGGAAAATCTCCCGTACCACCTAATGTTCAGCTATCGCGGTGGCGGTCTCCCAAGTACAACCGCGAACGATGGCGCGGTGAGCGTGGCAAGTCAGCTTCACTTGGCAGCTCAAGCTCGGGCGGAGAGAATTTACGGGTTCGACACGAGTCACACAGATATTCTGTCCGACGACACGGTTATTCAGCTACTCAATGAAATCTTGACCAGTGCCCTAGAGAGCCCGGAATGAAGGCCGTTCTCTGGAAGTTTGAGCGGACCGGCTATTCGCTGCCGATCCAAATTGCCTCGACGAACTCGTAGGCGGTTGATCCCTTCTTTGTGACCCGAGGCACAATGAAGTCGATGGCGGGGTCGAAGCCGAGTTGGGTGCGCGGCAAAGGTTGGATTTTGCCGTCCGCAACGGAGAACTGAAAATTGCGCAGCTTGGCGCCGTCCGAGGCACGGGTGACTTCCAGGCTGTACGCGCCGTCGACCAGCAGTTCCTCCATCGTCAAGGGAATGGCGTTGGGTGACTGTTTCGGCTCGTGGGGTTGATAAAGCGTCGCTCGCTGGCGCTCGAAATGGCCGTTGCCATACGAACTAGTCTCCTGCCTCGTATGCGCCTTAAGCACGCCATCATGATAAAGTGTGGCGGCGAAAAATTCTTGGAACGTATCCGGCGCGGGCATGTCCAGGCCACCGAGCCAGATTGAAAATATCGGGATCGGTTCGTCCTTGTAAGTGCCGGTGGTGATATGGGCCAGGGTGCGCCAGTACCCGTCAAAAGCATAGGTTTTCTCGGGATCGTACGGATCTTCGCCGGCGCTCGTTTGCTTCAGAATAAACGGGAACCGACTAACCGGTGCGCCATTCACCACAAACACCAAGGTGTACGTTCCGGGCTCGGTCAGCTGAATGTCCGCCGGGCCCTCGACCATCATCCGCGCGAATACGCCTTCGCGGATCTTATAGTCCGGGAAAACCGGATGTTGCGTAAGAACGGTGCCGTCCGCATCTACAACACCGACCATCGCACTGGCCGGTCCGTCCGGCGCAAACACCAGATCATAGTCGCCGAAACTGACGAACCCGTCGCTGTCGCCGAAATAGCTATCCATCATGCTCTCAAAGATGACCGCCGGCGCGTTCTCTTGTGCGACCGACGGTCGAGCAATCAACACCGCGACAAAGCAGAGAACGACGACCGAGATCGGACGTGCAATACGGTTCATTTACGCTTCTCCCTAGAAATAGAGCGCCACATTCAACGGCGGTGGCCTTGTGGGCTGGGCGGCTCGGTACTTTGGCACCAATCAACGAACGATTATGCGGCGGGAGCCTTCTTGTTCGTCGGTTGGGGCGCGCCAAGCGCTTCAAATCTCAATCATATTTATTCGAATGCGACGACATTGCATAGCGCCGACGAATGACAGAGCCATCGATGGAAACGGGAAATTTCACGCGCGATTGCAGGACACGGGGGGGAAACCGCTCGATGAGCGGGACTTGCCGTTGGAAGTCATACAGTTGGCTGCGGGGTCACGCAGCCAAGGCTAGCAGCAGGCACTGTTCCGAGAAGCTGCGCAGTCGTCCAGTTTGATTCATGCGGAATTACATCGAAGGGGGATATCGGCTTGAAAGCAGGAACGGTAATACTTTCCGAACTTAGACACGGAGCACAGACGTAACTATAATTCGATCATTACTAATCTAATGGGGCATTTGAAATGGCAAATGGGTACGATCCCAAATTCATTGATCCCGATATTGTCATTCCGCCTCCAACATTCGATTGGACGCTTGCTCGATCGGTGCTTCGAAAACCGGGGCTTCTGCGAAAGGGCATATACTCAGACCATATTCATTTCTCGTTGGTGATGAATGAGCACACCAAGCAGCTCATCTATTCCGCATTCAACATGGACCAAAATCAATTCAAGGAACTCGGGTCAAAAAAGGGCAAAAAGTCGTGGACCAAGGACAACGATATCGGCAAGGAATTTCAACTTGGCAATGAGTTCTATGCGGACCGCACCGATCGTGCGGGCGAGAAAATCTCAAACCCGTATGACAAGGGTCACATGGTCATGCGCTTCAATGCCATGTGGGGCAAAACCGAAGCAGATGCCGATAGAGCCGGCAAGGCAACGTTCATTTATGCCAATGCATCCCTGCAGCACGAAAATCTCAATCGAGATGAATGGAGAGGCCTTGAGGAAGATGTCGTTCGCAAGTTCAGCGACGATGCCAACGACAAGCTGACTGTATTTACCGGTCCGATTTATGGCGATCTGGATCGAGGTGTCCATTTGTCCGATACAAAGGCAGCTCGGATTCCTTCCGGATTTTTCAAAGTCATCTGCTACAGGACAAAGAGCTCGAAGCCTTCAGAAAAACTAGGCGTGTTGGCGTTCGCGATTTTCCAGGATGAAAAGATCCTGCGGGACAAAAAGGGTCGGGCAAGCGTCAAAACCGATCGCCGGTACCAGTTTACGATTACCGAGATCGAGAAAATGACCGGTTTGGATTTTGGCAAGGAGTTGCGAGCTCGCAATCCACTTTTTTTCAAACGGAATAAGGCACGAATAGAAAAATTCGGTGTCCCTGCATTTCCCGAGAGAATACCGATTGGCGGCATGGATGATGTCGTCCCGACAGGGTCTGACATGCGTTGTGACATTGAGGCTCTGGCTGAACGGCGGATTGTGATCAACGCGGCAATGATCAATCCGGAAGGCGATGAAGCCCGAGGCGAGTGGGTCTCGCTCTACAATCGCGGCAGCGAAAAGATCGTCATCAAAGATTGGAAATTGGTGGACGGTCAGGGTCGTGAGGCAATCGTGAATGGAGATATTGCTTCCGGCGAAGCCTTCCAGCTCAAAGGTCGGTCCAAAGGCAAAGTGAAGCTGAGCAATACCGGTGGCAGCTTGATCCTATACGACGATCATGGATGCATAATCGATCACGTGACATGGTCGGCGCATGACATGAAACGTGTCGATGAGGGGGTGGCATACTTGTTCGAGAGAGGACAGTGATCGGAGGATCTACAATCACGGCAATGTCGACCGATCTGCCCTCGGAGTCTCGTGAGTCTGGGCACACTGCAAGGAGACGAGTTGAAAGCAGCGACCCAACGCCGTAGCGTGAATGCATTCGTTGGTTGGATTTCCAAGGGTTTGCGCGCTGTACGGTCATGGACGAGAAGGTCTATCCGACTCACAAGGCAGCCGCATTGAAAACTTGATATCACCTTGCCATCGTACTGATATCATCTAGAGAATCCATCGAGACGCCCGAAGGCGGTCTGCGTGAATATCGAACCACACTCGATCCATTCGGTAAGCCGATTTCGGCGTCGACCTCTTTAACGACGAATCGGGCCTAGTAGGGCTTTCGTAGCAGCCAGACCATGCCGTTTACCGGCTGGTCACTCTGCATTCGCAGAACAGACGTTCGGTGTTCCATCACCTGCAGTCCTGCTGTGCGGGCGCGGGCTTCGACATGACGATCGGAATGCGCGTACCGTCCGCTTCGCCGCAAAATCCAGCCGGGTTTGGCGGTGGTCTCGACGGTGAAGGCCAGACTGCCGCCAGGACGCAACGCGCGCGATATCGCTCCGAGCGGCGCATCAAGATCACCAAAATAGACAAAGACGTCCGCGGCCAGACACAGATCGATGATGCCGTCCTGCGCCGCGAGGAAGTCCAGAATATCGCTCTCGACGAGCATGTCGTAACACTGTTTTTGATCGGCGTGTTTCAGCATTTCCGACGACAGATCGACGCCGATTAGGTCGCGCGCGAAAGGGGCGAAGAGAGGACCGCACAACCCGGTCCCGCATCCCAGGTCGACGACATGCAGCGGCTCGTCGCCCAGGTAATCGGAGGCGATATCGAACACCAAATTGGGCGCGGTGTAGTGCAGGCCGATCATCAAATGATCCTCGAACCGCCCGGCATATTCGTCGAAGAGAGCGCGAACATATCTGGTGTCGGCGCGTTCGGGCCGCATGCCAAGCAGCGCGCGAAAGTAATGCGCGTTGTCGCGTACGATTGGGCTGAGCCGCCGGAAAAAAACGAACGCCGCCGTGCCGACAAGCCCCAAATAGACGGCGACCCGCGTTGGCGTAGACAACTCCGATGTCAGGCTCGGGACGACAAGACACAGATTGATAACCAGGATGGCGTCCCAGTACGCGACGATGGTACGCCATAGCGAGCGGCGTGCGTCGCGCCATAGGCGGGTCATTGCTTTGATCACATTCAAGCCCGTGCCGGATGCAGGCTCTGCATAGGGAGAGGACGCGACCACGCTAACCAAGCGTTCAGTCTCGGTCCAGTCGCCAGACGGCGGTTGCTGGATTTGCCGGTCGCCCGTTTCGGCGAAAGCCCAAGCCAATCTCGGAGATGCAGCGTGTGGCGGCGAGTGCTGATCCGATTGAGCTGACGCCAGTGGCCAAACGAGCAAAACAATTTCCCTCGATCAGCATGCAAGGACGATTGGCAGGCTTTCTTGCCGGTGCCAACGACGAACAAAAACCGTCCCGAACGGCCGGCTTTGATGATGAGACCGCAAAGTTGGTTTCCGGGGTAGGATTTGAACCGCCCCTCGGGGAAATGATACACGGGATCATTTCCTATTCCTCACGGCCGTTCAGGTTATGAGCCTGACGAGCTACCGGACTGCTCCACCCCGCCCCAACGCTTCCAAATGCCGCAAAGAGCAAGACTGGGCGATCGACAGGATTGTCAAAAGGCCGTTCGCGAAGAGGTCTGATATGGGCGCGATCGTGCGGAGAAGCTTGGAAAACTTGGCAGCGACTTGCTCTCCTACCCCTTAAGACGCAGTACGATCGGACCAATTGCCGCTTATTATGTCCGCGATGGCGATGTCTGTGCCGAGAGGTACAATGGCGACGTAATCGGGGTGCCTCGAATACGCTGGCGGCATTCAGTTTGATCATGCGCGGACGATGTGGAGTGAAGCGACGATATGGGACGCACCTCGGACGGAGTCGGAAGGCAAAAAAAAATGGGTGTCGCGTGACCGAACCAAGATCGATTGGACGTCGTATGGCGGCATCCTTTGTTGCGGCGACGGGCCCGCATAAATTGCGCCACGGCGCAGCATTGTGACGCGCGAAGAGGCAATTGCGCAGTTGCGCGGAGTGCATTTTCCGTCCGCAGCCGCGGAGTCTGGCGATTTGGTTATCGCGCAGTGGCCGCTGTGGACGTTCGCGACGATCACTCTCGTCGTCGCGCTAGTTCGTTGGTGGCGTCAGAACGCCTGGCGGCGCGAGGCACGTGCCATGCTCAAGCAAATTGAAACGCTGGCGGACCAAAAGGCGCGTTGGCGGGCGCTGCTCGATTTGTCGATCCGGATTGCTCATCTCCGCGGACAAGAGGACCCGTTGCCCGCGTTCGCCTACCGGGCACCGGAGACCGTCAGTGACCGTGATGCCCATGCTCTTGTCCGGCATATCCGAACCGGGCTACGGCGATGATAGAACTGCTCAGACCCTGGGCATTCTTCCTGTTGCCGCTGCCGATTCTGGCCTGGCACATCTTGCGCCCCTTGCCCGCGCCCGCCGCGGTCCACGTACCAACTGGCATACGCGATCTGCTGCAAGAGATGACAGGACGCCATCTGCGCCATTCGCGGCGCTCGCGCTTGGCGTTGGCTATTCTTCCACTGGGTTGGCTTGCCCTCATCGTCGCATTGGCTGGGCCCTTTACCCGCGGCGCCGAACTTTCTAGACCCACCGGGCGTGATCTGATCGTGGCGCTCGACCTTTCATCGAGCATGGGCGAAAGCGACATGTCGCTCAATGGACAAGAGGTCGCGCGCTATCAGGTGGTCCGCCGACTTATAGGTGATTTCCTGGCCGCGCGTCGTGGCGATCGTGCCGCACTGATTGCCTTCGGCCATGAAGCATTCTTGATCGCGCCGCTCACTTTCGACACCCGAGCCGTGGCGCAAACGCTGGACGATTTGGTGATCGGCCTATCCGGTCACCGAACCGACCTCGGACGGGCGGTGGGACTGGCGGTGCGCGCATTGCGGGACGAACCGAGCGGATCGCGTGTTTTGGTGGTCCTTTCAGACGGCGAAGACAATACCGGCGCGCTGACCGGTCTCGACGCATCGCGAATGGCTGCTCTCTACGGTCTAAAGATTTACACAATAGGCTTTTCGGCCAACCTCGATGGCGATGGTGAGGCGATCCTGAGCGAAATTGCGGAGACCACGGGTGGTGCATTCTATCGTGCCGACTCCGCCCAAGCGTTGGCTCAGATTGCGCAGATTATTGCGGCGGCGGAGCCGATCGCGTCAGATCCTGACGCCGCTTTTGTAATCCGGGACTGGACGCCGCTGCCGCTAGCCGTGGCGTTTTTCTTGCTCGTCGGCCTCGCCGTACACCATTCGAGAGAGTAATGACGCTCGTTTATCCGCTCGCGCTGCTGGCGCTGGTTCCGACGCTCGCCGGTGCTCTCTGGCTCGGACGTCGCATATCTGGTGCCGGATTTGGGTTGCCGGGGGATTGGCCGAAAGCGGTCGCGGTCTCTCTGCGTACGCTGATGACGCGCACCGCGGTCCGTGGCAGAACGTCGGAAGTGATCCTTCTCTCAAGCCTCGCGGCGCTGATCGTGGTTGCAATCGCGCGGCCGACAATCACGCTCGATGCGGGTGAATCCTTCACCAATATTGCCGGCCGTGTGATTGCACTGGACCTGGGCGGAGACGCCGATATTCATGGCCAGCGTCATGCTGTGCGGACCCTCATGGCCGATGCGCCGGGCGTGCCGACGGCGCTGGTCGTCGCGACCGCGGACGCTTTCGATGTTGTTCCACTCACCACCGATGCCGCGTTCATCGAACGCTATCTCAATGTCATTGCGCCGGATGTCATGCCGCTCGATGGCCGCTCGATTGACGTCGCGCTGACGCATAGCGAAGCGGTGCTGGCGCGCGCCGACATCGTCGTCGGTCAAGTTATTCTGGTTACCGGTGGCAACGCGCCCGATATCCGTAAACGGCCGGCGAGCCTTTGGCGGAGGGCCGTGATCGTGCCGGACGGGGCGGAAGGCGATTGGCGCGGCTTCGCCGACAATATTGAGGCGCGGCTGCGGCCCTACGGCGACGTGACCGACGTGTCGCGTGAGTTCCTGCGTTCGGTCGAAATATTGAGACTGCACAGCGACCCAGGGTCACATATTGAGATCACGCCATACCTTATTGGCGTGGCCTTATTGCTTTGGCTCGGCCTGTTCCGCCGGCGGCACGCGATATGAACTGGCGGCTTTTCAGCCTGATGCTGGGCCTTGTGATCAGCGGCGCGCTGGCATGGCTTTGGCCGCGCATTACCGTGCCTCCGACGCCGCACGTGATTGCCAAAACACTGCTTGATGACGGTCGGCCGCGTGATGCGGTCTTGCTGTTTGAAGACAAAAGGTGGCGAGGGGTCGGCGAATATCTCGCGGGCCGCTACCGCCGCGCCGCTGACGAATTTTCTTCGCCGACTACCAGCCTCGAACACTACAACTTGGGGACCGCGCTCGCGCAGCTCGGAGAATGGGACGGCGCGATCACCGCCTATGAACGCGTGCTCCGACTTGATCCGACCCACGCCGACGCGCGCCACAATCTAGACCTTTTGCTCTTAGCCTTGAACTTCGGAAGACCGGAGGAAGCGCCGCCGACAGAACTGTCATCGCGCGACGGCCAGGGTGGCGACGAAGGAGACGGCACCGAGAATGCAGGCGAGCCGGACAAGCAACCCACGAGCACGTCCGAAACAATAGATAAGGAAAGCGAAGAGGCCAGCGACCAAGCCGCCAGCGGCGGCAATGCGCCGGGAGACGTCGGCGACCGCGAGGCTGAGGTTTCGCCCGAAACGGTAACGGTCGTCAACGAGCCCAAAGACGCCGCCGGAGATGAAGGACCCACCGGCAGCGGATCCGTTGACCTCCTCGCGCGCGAAAGCACCCAAGCGGCGGAGATCTTATTGCGGCTGATTACCGATGATCCAGAACGGGTGTTGCGCGTTCGGCTGCACACGGAACACAAAAACCGGACCACGCAAACGCCATGATGCGTGCGTTGGCCATTCTCTTGTTTGTCATGTCGAGGGCCACGCTGGTTCTCGCGCAAGAAGAGGCCATCCCGTCTGAACCAGAGCTTCGCGTCATCGTGGAGCCGATCCATGTTCTCGAGCGTGGCGCCTATGTTCAAGGCCAGATCCGCTTGCGCATTCTGCTCCTGTCGCCCCGCAAATTCGAAACGCTCAGGTTCCAGCCGCCGCAGCTCGACGGCGCCACAATCGTCACCTTATCGCCGCCGCGCACATACGCCCTCACCTACGCCGAACAGAAGGGCTTCGGCTATGAAACCCGCCTCGCCATCTTCCCCGAACGCAGCGGCACCCTGACCATCCCCGACATCGATATCCTGGGTGAGACGCTGTCAGCCGGTGGCGAGACCCATGCCTTTTCGACGCACGGAGACGCGACCACGATCCGCGTGCGTCCGATCAGCCCGTTGCTCAACAGCGATTGGTGGGTTGTCGCCGACGACATCACGCTCGAGGAACAATGGACGCCGGCGCCGGATACGCTGGAAGTCGGCGCCACTGTCGAGCGCCGCGTGGTGATGACCGTAACGGGCGCACGGCTGGAGCAATTGCCGCCATTGGAGCAGGCCGAGAGCGACGCCTACGCAATCGTCGGCGAAGACTTCCAGGAGACCATGGAAGTAACCAAGGATGGCGTCATCTCTCGGGTTGAGCACGTTTGGAACCTCCGCGTTCTGAGCAGCGGTGTGTTCAACATCAGTCCAATCGTGGTCGACTATTGGAACCCCGTGTCGGACCGGCCGACGCGCGCCGTGCTTCCCGGCGAACGGATCGAACCCCTCCCTCCCGATATCGAAACCGCGCGCCAGGTCTTGATCGATGAAGCCGCCAGCACCCATCGCGGCCGCAGGATCGGCGCGATACTGCTCCTGTCGATCCCCGCCATACTCGCTGGCGGCCTGCTCGTGGCGTTCGTCTACTGCGCCTGGCCGACGCGTGCGGATCGCACACTCATACGACGTTCACGCGCGGCGCAAGGCGCCCTGGACGGATTTGCGGCAGTGATTCAATGGAGCCGCGAGAGCTATCCCCGAACCGAAGGCCCGGCACTCACCGAGTCGTGGGCGCGTATTGACGCACAAGGCTCAAAGGCCCTTACGCGCTTGCAGTCCGCCCTATTCTCGCTGACGGCCCCAACCGTCAACGTCGAGCAGGTGGCACAAGACCTTGTCAAAGCCGCGCGCCGCGCGCGGCTTCGCGCCTTCGTCGAGCAAACCATCGCCCTAGTCTCACGGCCCTTCCGTGCGCGCAACCTGTATCCCCAAGCACATTCAACAAGCCAAACGTCGACTTGAGCCGCACCAGTTCCGGCAACGGCCCAATTCGCTCGCGGTACCTTCAACTAAACTAATCACCAAGGCGATCGTAATTGCGGCGGTATAACGTTTCACAAACCCGGGCCACGGACTCCCATCGTTCCTCTGGGCCTTCTTTCACGCGATCGCTCCAATTACAACGCTTCGAATGGTCTCTGTCTGAATTGACTCTGGACACACAAAAAAGCCGCCCCGGCGAGACGGCTTGGAACGTGTTTTTGTTAGTTGGTTGCGGGGGCCCGCAACCACCTTAACCTGCTCTTTCATGCGCCGCGGCTAGGTGAGCAGATTCAAGCAGTTAGAGCTGTGATTACCCGACCGTAGTCCTGCTGCCTCCTACTTCCTTGGGCGTATTTAACGTTCAAGCCTATCCGTCAACAAATGATTTGAGACAGCCTTCTTTCTGACCGACAGTGGCGGCATTGGCAAACCCTATCGGGAATTTTTGTGCAAGGACGACACAATAGGCGCAGCCGATCTCGCCAATAGGCGTTTGAACCTCCAGTGAAAGTGAATTTCATTTTTGTACGTCAACGGGAAGGCCGGCCGGGTGCCCTTTGTGATTGCACATTCGGGCGTAAATCTTTGTTTCCTCTCCCCCATTGATGGTAATTTTCGATTGAACATAGACAGCTTAATAAACGAAGAAAGTCCGCCCGCCATTTAGGACCAGATGCTCGACGATCTGCCCGGTCGCAACGCCCCGTAGAGTTGCTGGTTCAATTTTCCGCCCTCCCAATACAGGAAAGTCGAGATGGTAGACATTGAGGCCGTGTTCGAAAAGCTGGCGCAATCGGCGAAAAGCGTATGGGCGCCGAATGGCAAATGGGACATGAAGCAAATGGTGCCTGGCTATTCCGGCGCTCAAGTATTGAAGGCCGAGCTGATCCAAAAGGGCCATGCGGCGCTGATCGACAATGGCCAATATGTCCTCAAGCTTTGCGCCGAGGACAACTGGGGCGGCGATCCCGAACCCCCACGATTTATGAAGGCCAAGGTGATATCCGGCCGACAGGACACGAAATTTTTTTCGACCCACGTGCCGGAACTCAGAAAAACCTATCCTTTGGAATTGGACGGCAAGACGTATTTTGCCATGCTGATGGAAGTCGCCGGCCAAAGCTTCGATATGTTTCAGCCCGTGGAAGGCCCGGAGAGCCGGCTGTTCGAATCGATCGCCGAGAATTTTGTCGCGGAAATCTTGTACGCATGGTCACGCGCAGAACCCGAAACCGAAAGGCTTCTGCCTCATGAATTGATTGAGAGTTGGGCCGGTTATCGGCTCCAGGAAACCCAAGCAAGAAAATTGCACGGCTTTATCAAAGAAATCACGAACGATAGCTTACTATTCATTCTCGGCGGTGAAGCTCTTGTCAATCCCTTGAAACTTTACCCATTCCTCCAAGCAAACATTGGGCCAGGACAAGACGTCAGACCGCTCAAAGGGCTGCTGCATGGCGATCTGCACGGCGGGAACATTTTCGTTCACAATGCCACTCCTAAGGACTCGCCTTACCAAATCATCGATTTCGGCCTATCCGACGAAGGCTATATTGGCTTCGATCAAGCCTATTTGGAAGTCGCGCTTTGTCTCTACAATATGCAGGAAAGCGATCTGCATTTATTACTGGTGGTCCTTAAGGCACTCGACGCCGGCAAACCGGAGCTCGATCCCACCTATTCCGTCCGCGCGACATGGCTTCACCAATGTCTGCGCAAGGTGAGAAATGGTTGGCTCAATTGGCAAGGAGAACATCAACCCACACGGTCGGACGATCTCTCCCGACAGATATTGCTAGCCCGAATAGCCGCCGGCCTAAATTGGGTCAACAAACCGATTTCGAACAAAGGTAAGGAATTGGCTCTCGTCTATGCCGCCTGGGCAGCGCGCTTCTATTTAGAAAGCCGCGAACAGGAACTTTGGACATCCGCGCAATCCGACGTTCAATTCGCAGGGGATAAAAGCGCGCCGGAGATCGCCGCTGCGGATGCGCCCGATTCAAAAAACGCTAAGATGTGGCGTTTGTTTTGGAATGAAGTCGGGGGGTTTTCCGAACCCACGACCTGCTACGTTCTCGTCGCCGACCGTCAAAGAAGTGGTGCAGATTTGGCGGCCTGGGGCAACATTCCCTGGACGGTGGTTTTCGATTTGGATCCCGATTCCGACCAACAAGGCTTATTAAAAGCCGTGGAACCGATTGTCGAAACGCGCAGAGGGTTCCATAAGCTGAGCGATAGTTCGTCAATCGGCGAAATGCGGCAAGCCACTCACTGGATCATGACGGCGGGTTGGCGTGCGAAGGGCGAAAAACAGCTCGATTACTGGCAGTGGTTAGAACAGAAAATGCCGGTCGTCCAAAGGGTCTTGGGCAAGCTTAAGGACAGATTCGGCTCCGAAAACATCAAAATAATCTTCCTATCCGCCTACGACGAGGGCCCGGAGGGATTCAACGATCGGTTTAGCGACATTGTCAACCACGCGCTTACAATCCTGGGGGCGCATCATCGCATTGTTCTAACCGGCCATCGGACGTTAAATCGTGAGTACCCCAATGTCGTGCATATTCCCATCGCCCCGATTGGCGTTACACAAGGTATTGCGCATTCATTCGGCACAACGTCCAACCAACTTTCCTTTGAGATACCGGGGACGCAGGGGCCCGTCCCGATACCCGTGGCGACGTTGCGGCTGTTGGAAGAGAGCTTGATTGTTCTTCATTCGTCAATATTGCGCGAAGACGGCTCTCTTGACCTCGATCGAGAAAGCGGATTTTGGCGGGGACACCCGCCGACATGGCAGGAGCTGAACGCTAGTATCGACATCCCGCGAAAGATCACAAACGATGTGATTGACAAGGTTAATGAGTTTCTGAGAAACCCGCCCTCCCGCACAGTGTTTGTCGCTCAAAAACCCGGAACTGGCGGCACAACGGTCTTACGCCGCGTCGCATGGGAACTCCGCAACAGCTATCCGACGGCGATCGTTGAACGCGATTCTCCCTCATTGCATCAGCGGCTAAGAACGCTCTACGAGATTTCCGGATTGCCCATCATCGTGATCGCGGAAGGTAGTTGTCTGACGGAAGCAAGATTCGACGAAATCTACAATGGCGTGTTCAGCGACAATATCCGTGCGGTGTTTGTCTATTTGCGCAAAGATTTTTCGGAATCTTCCTTCGGCACGAACGGCATGGGAGGGCAGCTGCACCTTCCCGACCAATTGGATTCAGATGAGGCGAAAATCTTTCTATCATCATTCGAACGACTGACTGAGGAGGATACGCGCTTACAGGAATTGAACAAAATCACCTATGTGGAACAGTATGTTCAGTACAAGATTCCCTTCTTTTATGGGCTGATCACGTTCGATCGCAATTTCGAGGGTATCGATCACTTCGTCCAACAGCACCTACAAGGCCTGGACCATAGACTTGTTGGACTGTTTCAATACCTGGCGGTCATTACCCGATACAGCAGCCAAGACTTGCCATCTTCGTTTGTGAATAGCTACTTGAGGATGGATCAACGGTTACCGCTGGCAGAAATACTGCCTGATGGTCCTTTTCGGTTGATCGTTTCTTCGCACAACAGGTTACGCTTGCTGCATCCGCTCATTGCCGAACAGGTCTTGACTGCGCTGGAACCGAGCGATCGATGGTTCGAATCCTTGTACAGCATCAGTCTCGATCTAATAGGCCGTATTCACGAACATGATCCTAGTCTTAACCAGGAAACAAGAGACTTGCTGAACGCGCTTTTCGTGAATCGTCAAGGCGTATCGAGCACGCCTTCCAGAATCGAAGTGGCTACTACGGATAGCGAGATGGTGGACGGCGACGAAGAGACGCCGCCGTCTCAGGCTGGCACCGTAAGTGCCCGGGCGGAAGGCGACGCCCTGGACGAGGTGGAGGAAGACCGGGAACATTTTTCTCCGATCATCATGAAGATGATCAGTATCAACAAGGGCCACGGGCGGCGGGTCTTCGATGAACTGGTCGAGAAATTTCCCGACGAACCACATTTCTGGAACCATCGCGGTCGATACTACATGTATCAAATCAAGGACCTGACAATCGCCGAGGAAAGCCTTCTTAAGGCCATCGACATTTCGGAACGGTCCGACAGTGTCCATTTTCATACCTACGGTCTAGTTAAACGTCGGCAAGTTACCGAGCAGCTTTGGCAAATCGAGGGAAGACAATCCCCGCACAAAATTTTTGACACCATCGCGGGGAATTTTCTCGCTGCGGAACATGCGTTCGAGGAGGCCCGAAAACTGAACCGGGAAAGCGCCTACGCCTATATCAGCCATATTCAATTGATCTTTAACGTCCTCAACGAGGTCGGAAAAATTTCCGGGAAATCTGCGACTGGTCATACTGATTCAAATTCCAAGCGCCTCGTCATGGATTGGATTGGGCAGGTCAACGACATGATCGCCACGATCCATCAGATCTATTTTTCATCGAACCGGCAACTCGGATACATCAGACAGTTCGAAAGCAATCTAAAGGAACTATACGGCGACATGGACGGCGTAATCCGTCTTTGGGAGGGCACAGTCGCTTCAGGTTCTGTGACGCCCCACGCACGCCGGGCCCTATGCCGCGCTTATATCGCCCGGAAAGATGGCAAATGGTCCAGATTAGAGCAGGCCGATTTGCGCCGTATCAAAGCGGTTTGCGAGGAGAATTTGGCGGGAACCGATTGGCGGGACAACGATGCCCTCTGGTGGTTCCAAGCGGCGATAAGACTGACCAATCAAAACCGGAACGCTTTGATAGACCAATTGTCAGTTTGGCAAACCCGCCCACTTTGGTCCGTCAACTATCTGATGTCGATATTGCGGTTTTTACAATGGCTTGGTGGCGAGGTCGACGCCGACAAAGAAGCTCTCGAAGCCGTGAAGCGCTCCCGCGAATTGGTCTACGGACGCAAACGTTTCTGCCACTTCTATTTTGGCTCTGGATCGGGTGCGTTTTCACTGGTCGATGCCGTTGATTTGATTAGAGACAAAAAGAGCTCGTATTGGTTTGACGACGACAGCGCTCTGCGTCGGATCAACGGCAAGATTTCGGAAGATATTCCGACCGATGATCGTCCCTTATCCGTAAATATCGGCGACGAATTCCGTATTCCATTTTTCAACGATGGCAGGTTCAAACCCTATAAAGACGAAAACGCGGACGTTTCCTTTTATATTGGCTTTAGTCCCATGGGCCTACGGGCCTTCGAAATCGAACACGGATCCTTGCCAGGGCGGTCGATCCAGGACTTGCGGGGTAAGCACTCACCAACCCGTGAAGCTAAAGACGCACGAGTCCATATCGCGGATCCAGATTGGGTGGCGCGACGCATCGAAGAGTTGTCGTTGGAGCAGGTGTTGGAGTTGGCGCAAGGTCTCGCCAGCGCACGCCAGCAATGGGGTGCGGAGATTACGCTGACCGAACTGGAGGACTTGATCGCAGCCATATTGGGTATCGGGACTCTGGCAAATAGTTTTGGGTCCAAGGATTTCGAGGAGGTTTTGCGTTCGTCCGATGACTTCACTTTCGAGACCCGGGGCGAAAATTGTTATGTTGGTCTGATCGACTCGGCCCAAGACGCGGCGAAGGCCGATCCACCGGTCGATCCGGAAACCAGCGCAAAGGAAGAAGATCGCTCGACCGGCACCATCGTTTATATTGATCCCCGCAGAAATTTCGGTTTCATAAGAAACGGCGAACAGTATTGGTTTGATCTCTATCAGGAACCGGACCTAAAGAACGGGCTAATCAAACAGTATGATGTCGTCAATTTTCAGCCATCCACAAATATACGCGGGCTGGTCGCCCGCGACATACGTCTGGACCATCGCCAAAATCCGGGCGATAGCAAGCCGATCGGCGCCGATATCCTCACCGAAAAAACAGACGAAATTTCGAAGAAGGACAGTGGATTTACGTCGAAAGAACCGACTCTTGGAGATGTCCGTCATTACATTGTCGGATTATTGCAATCCAAGGGTGGATCGCTCGGTTCGAATGAATTGGGAAACTTATTAAATAAGAAGTATCCCGCAAAGGAAAAAATTCACTACCGGTTAAAATTCAAATCGCTTCTTCGAATGCTCAATTCTTTCGAGGAACTTAATATAAGCGAGGATCGGCCTACCTTTAAGGTATTCCTGAAACCTTGATGGGACGGAGCTCGAATCTCGATGCCGAAATCAGCCAAGGGTCCGACACGAGATAAGACGCTGTTCCCGCCGGGCTATCTGCGGCCGGCAAATGGTCCACTAGGCCATTTACTTCTTCCGCCTCGGTCGTTGCGAGGGCGCGAAACCACCGAGAATTGATTCTGCAACCGGTGGCGATTTAGCCCCCTCCCCCAAAATGATCGCATCCAGTGTCCGATAAAAAAAGGCTTGGCATCTCGAATACCGCAATCCTATGACCTCGGCGCCAGTGTCGGCTTTTTCCAAGTTTCCGTCTGCTCCTGAGGTGCAAGCAGACATCTACGGTTCTTTTTCAGATCGGTAAGTTTTGACCCGAAGCAGAGATTCAATCCAATTAAGATAACTTCAGCTGTGTTGATAAAATCGTCATTCGGTTTCAAGTCGATACTTGAGGAATCGGGCCCCTTCATGATCGATCTCATCGACAAATTTTGCTCCCATCCTGGCAAGTGCGCTCAGGTTCTTGCGCGACGGTGGCAAGAGGAATGTCACGAACGGAATGCGTTCATCAGCCATGGCGAACTCAATCGCCATCCGTGAAACGCGTGCGCCAAGCCCAAACATGTCTGGCTTTAGCACCAAACCAAAATCCCATTCGTCACCTTCTTTCTGGAAACCACCCCATCCGACATATTCGCCGTTACTCAGAATGGCCCAGTGTCCAAGGCCATCACGCCTCCAGCACTCTTCTTTAGCCTCAACGAATTTCTCGACAGCAGCCCGATCCCATTCGAATGTCAGAAGTGGCATGTGTTCGGCCACTCGGGGTTCAGACATGTGCGCGATGATCACATCCGGTGCAATCTCCGGCAATCGGACGAAGGTAATCCCCTTTTTTTGCGTACGTTCCATATCGGCGTTCATCTCGGAGATTACTCAGGATCACACAAGCACGAGGGTTGCTCCAGAAATCAACTATCAATGGCAGCGATAACGCGTCTGAGAGCATTTATTGACGTATAGAATGTCCGCAATTGGCTATGAATGACGATTCCGGCCAAGACTGAGAACCGTTCGCTTGCCACCTAGGACCCGAAGTAAGCAGTCGAAGATCAGACCTCGCGCCATGTGCCGCCTGTGGCGGGCAGCTCACTTTACTGGAGGATCACCGGCCGGCCGCGTGTGACCGGCCGGTGGGGTTGGTGGTTCAGCGCACGGCGATGGCGTTGCCGGGGGCGCCGCCCAGGCCCTTGATCCGCAAGGGGGCATAGATGAACAGGACCTCGTAGGGCGATGCACCGCTGCCCGCGTCCGCGTCCATGGCGGTGGCCAGTTCATCCAACAGCATCCATTCCATCAGGTGGATGCCGTGCTGGGTGATCAAGAGGAAGTGGACGTGATTGAAGATGAAGCCGAATTCGGCGCCCATCAGGTCGTCGTTCTCGGTGAGCTCAGTGCTGCGCCCTTCGACCGCGGCTTCCGAATGCTGGGTGTCGGTACCGAGCATGGCAACCTTTTGCCCCGCGAGCCATTCGGCGACCTCGAGGCCGGGGCCCGGCGAAAAGAAATGCCGTTCATTGTCGAAACCGAACAAGCTGTCCCAGCCGGTGTAGAACAGCGCGACATCGCCCTCACTCGGCGGCTCGACGCCTTGGGCGGCCAACACTTCGTTCACGTTTTCCATGGTGATGGTGTAGGAGTCGGCCAGCATCTCCCTGCCGTCGACCGTGATCTTCGGCGCGCTGGAATGGCGCACGAAGTCGAGCAACACGGCGCGGGTAAAGAACGGCTTCACGTTCTCGACGCCGAGCTTGTCCAGGCGGCCCAACTCATCGGGTCCGACTTCGTCGGGGGTAAAGCAATTGTAATAGCCCATATCGTGGCCGGCATGGCCCAGGCCATCGAATTGCGTCGCGATCTGGCCGATCGAAGCCTGGATGCCGCCCGAATTGAAATGCTGCGAATTGGGATCTTCCAGGTCCGGGAAGCTGAAGGGGACCATCGTCACATCGAACACCCGGCCGAACGGCGGCGTGCCCAGGGTCACTTCGTCCAAGACATGGGCGAGGCGATGAATTTCGCCCGTCCGAACCAGTTGAATGGACGAAAGGGCCTTGGCCGGGGTTTGTGTCCGGCTCATGCCCACTTGATCGTTCGGGTCATCCTGCTGCCAGGTACACCCCGGATCCGCCGCGTGCGCCGCCCCGGCGAACGCGAACACAAATGCTGCTGTCACCAATCTTTGCATCATAACCTCCCTTTTCAAAAGCCCGCTGTGCGCCGGCTCTGACAAAATTAAACCAGCAAACGCGAACCGGCGCATCACAAGAGTCGACGGTAAACGTGACGAGAACTACCAAGCAGCGTTACCGGCCGCACAGCAAATGAACATGCCTGGATATGATTGGGTTCGAGCCGCGCAGGCTGTTGCCTATTGCCAACTTGGCTGGTCGGACGATGCTGCACTGATCGTGGCGCGAATTTTGGAACTCAAACCAGATCTAGCGGCGAGCGCACGAGACGGCCGGCTAAAAATCATGCGCTACCAGCCGGTGCTTAAAAACCATTTTTTGGAAGGACTACGCAAAGCCGGCCTTGAGACTCCTTACCCGAGCGAATGACCGCTGTTGGCTATAATTTACCTAACGCCGTGCCCCTCGGGAACGTCCGGAAAGTGATGAACACCAGACCTTTCAGCCGATTACGTCGGCTTTACCCCCAGCTTCGGATAAATTGGGGTGTCGTTTACGGCGCCTCCTGACACGCAGGTGACTTTGTCAGGGGTGCCCAATGGTAGTTGTGTCATCTGGTCCAACGGCACCTTTGCCACCTTGAGATCGGCGCATCGAACCCTTTACGCAATCGAACGAATCCGCCGCCCAATAAGAATTAAATCCGAGGTGTGAGAGTCGCCGGGCGCGGCGTGGACTTGAACACGCACGCACTATACCGGCAGAGTAAACATTGAGGAGAAGCGACATGAGGGAAAGACGACAGAAGTTTGCTTTGGCACTTTCCGGGTTTCTGGCGCTAGTAACCGTTGCCGGTTTCGTGCTCGATCTCAACGGCGCGGCTGGCCAATCGACCGATCAGGGTCCACAACCAGGCCAATGGGACATGTGGGATCCCAATTGGATGAAGCGTGAAATGTGGGGTCCAGGCAATATGGATCCAGGCATGCGGCACAGGATGGCACGGCATTGGACATTCATGCATGAAGGTATCCCGGCTTCGTATCGCGATGCGCGAAACCCCTATTCGCCCGATGCCAATATCATTGGCGAGGGCCGCGCTCTTTATCAGGAGAATTGTGCATCCTGTCATGGAGCGACAGGCATGGGTAATGGCGAAATAGCGAACTCACTGAATCCGTCTCCAGCATTGCTCGCCCACATGATTCACATGCCGATGTCAGTCGATCAGTATTTGCTTTGGTCCATCTACGACGGTGGGGTGACCCTTGGAACTGCGATGCCTGCTTTCAAGGAGGTTCTTACCCAAGATGAAATCTGGAAAATCGTCACCTATATGCGGGCGGGGTTTCCAGCTAGGCAAGAGCCATAGCAAAGGCCGAACAAATGTCTCGAATTGTCGGTCGCTTGACTTGTGCGGGAATGGATTTGCTGTTTTCCTCCCCGCTCCTCGCACAGAAACCCCAGGGCCCACTTACGGCTCTCACATGTGGAATGGTGGATGGGGCGGCTGATTTATCAGACCGATCACGATGATCGCGTACATCGCCTTCCGTTCATCCTGGCATGAACGGTAATTTGCGCTCAATCTTGCGGTTATCGTAGCGCCAGCAGGATCAGTCACCCCAGGAAACACGCAGCTTTTTCGATTAGCTAGCTAAGCTCTCGGAGGTGACAACAATAATTTCGGTCGCTGTCGCGCCGTCTTTGAAGAAAATCATGCCCTCATGCGCCACCACGCGCATACGGGTGGTTTTCGACGTCACGGGTTCGAGCTCGATCTCGATTTCGCGTTCTATGGCAGCCGCCTGGATCTCCCAACCGTCATCTTTCGCTTCATCCGCCGTGACGTCCATTTCCATTTTCGCGAGAGCGACCAATGTTGCCCCTCGCAACTCGTCTATCGAGTTATTGAATGTCTTGTAAGCAATGCCGTTTAGGGTGTGATCCACGCCCGCACCTCCGGCCACGCTGCCCGCAGTAAGCGCAAGTGCGACGCAGCCTTGGAGGCTAAAAAGCAGAACCACTGCCAGAATAGGCAGTAGGGGACGCGAGCTTGTGTAATTTTGAGCCATGTTGCCTTGCCAAATCGGACACTAGCCAGAGCGGGTAGAGCGCGCCGTCGGTTCAGATCACCGCTTTGCCAGTTCCAAGGTCTGAAAATGGGGCTGCAAACCGCCACGTCGCACAGTTTGATGGCTCAAATAGACCCCAAAATCGTAAATTTGTGACGATCGTCACAGATTCCCAAGCAGCACGCCGCGGCTGCTCAAATCGACTCTCCCATCAGCCACGGCCATCGATCTTACTCTGAGATCTGCTACGCATTGTGGCCAAGCCCATGTTGCCTCGTTCCCGACAGTCGCGATCATCCGGTTTGCCAGAGCAACCACATCCACGGCGTCCGTAATATCGTGTGGAGCCGTCGCAAGCTCCGCCATGGCGGATGGCGACCCGAGTTACGTCGCATCCGACGGGCTTTGTATGGGCACGCTGGGTTCTATTCCGATTTCGATTTGGGTAGCCGCTTCATCCTGAGTCCGAGCATAAGCGTCGGCGCGTATCACGATGGCGACGGCAAGGATCTGGGCGGTGTCATTGAATTTCGCTCAGCGATCGAATTGGCCCATCGTTTCTACAACAAGTCACGACTTGGACTGCAATTCGGGCATTTGTCGAACGCACACATTTACGATTCGAATCCCGGGGAAGAATTTCTTATCGTGAATTATTTGATCCCAATTACCTCGATTGGTAAGGAGACGATACCAGCGCCTTCACTGCACTTTCTTCAAAATGATTGACGTATTGATCCCGCCAAAAGCCAAGTTATTGGTCATGACGTGTTCGTTATCCATCACTTTTCCGGCGCCCATTATGTAATCCAATTCGGCGCATTCCGGATCGACGTTCTCAAGATTTGCTGTCGGCGCATACCAATTGTCTCGCATCATTTCGATAGCAAGCCAAGCTTCAACGGCGCCGGATGCTCCCAAATTGTGGCCGAAGTAGCTCTTGAGGGAGTTAATCGCGGCCCGATTGCCGAGCACGTTCGCCGTAGCATGACTTTCCGTGATGTCGCCTTGTTTCGTTGCCGTGCCATGGCCGTTCACATATCGGATCGCGTCTGGCGACAAATCCGCATCCGCCAGGGCAAGCCGCAGGGCCTGCTCGACCGTCTCTTGGCCCGGCTGAGTTATGTGGTTGCCGTCTGAATTGGTGCCGAATCCGACGATTTCGGCGCATATGGGAGCGCCGCGCGCCTTTGCGTGTTCCAACTCTTCGAGGATTAACGTTGCAGCCCCTTCCCCGATCACCAGACCGTCTCGATCCCTATCAAAAGGCCGTGGTGTGGACTCGGGTTCATCATTCCGTACGCTTGTCGCATACAGCACATCAAAGGCAGCGGCCATGGACGGGCACAATTCCTCCGCGCCACCTGCAATCATCAGGTCCTGACGACCGAATTTTATGGCTTCGTATGCGTAACCGACACCCTGACTCCCAGAAGTGCATGCGCTGGACGTCGGTATGATGCGCCCGGTGCAGCCGAAAAGTACGCCGATATTTACCGCGGCGGTGTGGCTCATCATCCGGATATAGCTGGTGCCATTCAGCTTTCGCATGCTCCCTTCAGTTAGCATTGCAGCGAAATCGAGAACCGGCTTGGTGCTACCAAACGACGAGCCGTAGGCAATGCCCATACCGCCCGACCGGACCACCGGATCGTCGAGCAAACCCGCTTTTTCCAGAGCTTTCTCAGTGGCGTAAACCGCCATCCGCGAGACCGGACCCATGCTTCGCAATTTCTTTCTGGGGTAGCGCCCATCGACCGAAAACCCCTCTATTGGAGCAGCCAATCGGGTATTTAGGTCGCGGTATTCATCCCACGATGGCATAACCTTGATACCGGTTCGCCCTTGCTCAAATGCGGCGCGAATGTCCGGCCATTCCTCGCCCAATGCCGTGATCCCGGCCATGCCAGTGATCACGACCCGTCGGGTCACAGCATGCCTCCGTTCACTGATATGACTTGGCGCGTTATGTACGAAGCTTGATCAGACGCCAAGAAACCCACGAGATCGGCAACTTCTTCAGGCGTGCCAACGCGACGCATGGGAACCATGGCTAAGACATCGTCCATCGGCAGATCATGGATCATCTCGGTGTCGATGAGTCCTGGCGCAACGCAGTTGACAGTAATGCCACGTTTCGCCAATTCGATCGCCAATGATTTAACCGCCCCAATGATGCCGGCTTTTGAGGCGCTGTAATTGACCTGGCCACGATTGCCCATCAGCCCTGAGGCCGATGACAAAGCGACGATCCGCCCACCGCGGCGTGCCCGTACCATAGGCATGGTCACCGGATGAAGCACATTGTAGAAGCCATCGAGATTGGTCCGAATGACGGTGTCCCATTCCTCGGTCGACATCGCTGGAAACGCGGCGTCTTTCGCAACTCCCGCATTGAGCACCACACCATAGTAAGCGCCATGCGCCCCAACATCGGCCTCCAGCGCCTCACGACACACGTCGCGCGCGGAGACATCGAACTGTAGGACCCGCGCTGTCCCACCACCCGCACGGATTGCTTCCGCGGTCTCCTCTGCCCCTGCACGATCACGATGACAATGCACGATCACCGCGAACCCATCCGCTGCTAATCGCAACGCAATCGCCCGGCCAATCGCCTTGCTTGCGCCGGTGACCAGAATGCTCCTATCCATGGCTCATATATCGATCACTGCCTGATCCGCCTCTTCCACGGGCTGGTACACGCTGAGGTTTGCCTCCGCTACGATTTCCTCGTCAACCAATATCTGACAGGCGAAGGACGACAGAGCGTCGACATAGATGACCGATACGCGGACAATAAGGCGGTCACCCACCCGGAAAAAGGGCACTTTTGAGGCAAAATTTCGCGTCCCAAGCAGATATCCGATGCGGACGGGGCGATGCTCGTTGAGGGCCTCAACACCGCCATACGCCGCGACGGCTTGAGCCATATACTCTATCGCCACATACGAGGGAACACCTTCCGATTGCAGAAAAAGGCTGTCGTTTCGAATTGTCACCGCGGCGGTTAGCGCCTCGTTGCCATAGTCAATAAGCTCGTCCAATAGGACCATCGGTGGCGCATGAGGCAGCACTTGCTCGACGCTGTAGTTGGGCGACGCCACGTCACCACCCGCGCCCGAACAAAACGCTGACGTTACTGCCGCCGAATGCAAAGGAATTGCTCATCATCGCCGTTCGATCCGGAATCGGGATTGGCTGGCGGTCATCGACGAAGTGCAGTTTGGGCAGCGCAGGATCCACCACATTGTCCCACCGGTGTGGCGGCAGTCGGTCATCATAGTCGGCGTGCAATGCAAGCCAGAGGAAAGCCGCTTCGACCGCACCTGCCGCGCCCAACAGATGCCCTGTCAGCGACTTGGTTGAACTTACCGGCGTCTCCGGCGCAAAGACCTCGTGGATGGCGCGCGATTCCATCGCGTCATTTAGCTTTGTGGCCGTACCGTGCAGATTAATGTAGGTGACATCCGCAGGTTCCAGGCCCGCCGTGGCAAGAGCAAGCGCCATCGCATCTCTTGCGCCCTGCCCGGTCGGATCTGGCGCGCTCACGTGATGGGCGTCCGATGTTTCGCCTACACCCAAAAGCTCAACTTCCGACTCGACCCGGCTCATCAAGAATACGGCGCTGCCCTCACCAATCGTGATACCGTCTCGGTTCACGCTGAAGGGGTTGCAAACCCGATCCGAAATCGCCTCCATCGAAGCAAACCCCGTAAGCGTCAGTCGGCAAAGCGAGTCCGCGCCACCAACGATAACGGCGTCGCAGACACCAAACTGCAACAATCGTCTCGCGGCGGCGAAGGTCTTGCCGGTCGAGGAACAGGCGGTCGAAATCGTGTAGGCTGGACCGCTCAAGGACCAACTTTCGGCAACCAGCTCCGAAATGCTACCCGGCTCCTGTTGCTGGTAATCAAACCACGCCGGCCATGTACCGGAGGACAGCCGTTCGGCCAAGGCCCTCTCGCCTTCCGCCACCCCGGATGTGCTGGTGCCTAAGACCACACCGATACGGTCAGCGCCCCAGCGTGCGACGGCAGCCGATATATCATGCTCGATCTCGTTCAGAGCGCCGAGGACGAGCCGATTATTGCGACTATTTAAGGCGGCTAGGTGCGGCGGGACCTCCGGTAGCTGAGCGGCTACCCGCCCGACCGGAACGGTCCGTCCAGGAACGAATTCATCGGCGGGAACGAGGCCGCGATCGGCGCCGGCAAAAAGGCCTTCGGCCGTTTCCGCCTTGCCGTTTCCCAGAGGACACACAATCCCCAGGGCATTGAGGAAAAACCGATCTTTCATGACCCTGTGAGCGTCGATTGGACCTTGAGCCTATAGTCGAGGGCCAAGTTCTGGATGACCAGTGACCCGCCCCACGGCGCAATGAATCCGGGGTCATAGTCGACGCGTATCACCTCACGACCCGCGAATGAAATGACGCGCGCTTCGCCGCTCTGTTCCAAACGCGCTTCGGTGCCACCGAGTCCTGCCCGTACCGCCGCAGCTGGCCAATGGGCGATAACAATATCCGCGAGGACATTAAGCGGCCGAACTTCAATCGGCACCCATGGAGCCACGTCCGAGATCACACCTTCTCCGCTCCATTGGATCACCAAACCCCGTCGGCCCAGCGGATCCAACATGACCACATCGACTTCCCCGTCAATCACCTTAATCTGGGTTTGGAACTGGACCGGCGCGGCACCGGCATTGCCAAAGACGATTTGTGCCACCTCAATATCTTGCGCACCTCGCGGCAACGGCGGCAAAGTAAATAACAATTCAGGTGCAATCGCTGTCCGCACTGCGCGCGGCTTGGCGGTACACCCAGAGACCAATAGTATAACAATCAATATTTTCGTTATTGCTGACACGATTAAGAAACCTGATTGGCTAGAGCCGTCATATATCGGTCTGTGTTTGAAACGAATGGGTTGCTCTCGTCCCAGGCATAGCCCGCCAACACAGAAACGATCATGCGCTGTAACGCGTGATCGTCGCCAGGTGTGTTGAAAATGATGCGCTGCAGAGAGCCATCGTACCAAGCGTTGACGAATGACCGAAAGGTGTCGATGCCGACGCGCAGCGGCTTCGCATACTCTTCCTCCCAATCCACTGCCTCTCCGGACAATTGGCGGATCAAGGGCTCAACCACCAGATCCGCTGATTTCAACGCGATGGTGACGCCCGAGGAAAACACCGGATCCAGGAATTCACCCGCATTTCCGAGAAGCGCGAAATACCGGCCATGGAGTTTCGATGCGCGCCGCGAATAGCCCGTGATGCTCCCTACTTCCCGAATGTCTTCGGCACCCTTAAGCAGGTGTCCAAGTTCAATCGCCTCGCCTACCGCGGACCACAACTGTTCCTTAGGCGCATCGGCGTAACCGTCGATCTGTCCAGGCCGCGCCACGACACCAAGCGATGACGTGCCATCGGAAAAAGGGATCAGCCAATACCAAATATCGAGTTCATCCGGGTGGACTGTGATGAGTATTTTGTTCCGGTCGAACTTGCGGTCGGTAATGTTGTCCAGAATATGGACGAACAGAGCTCGGCGCTCGTCGAGCTTTGGGTCTTGTTCGAGGTTGAGGAGGCGCGGCAGCACGCGACCGAAACCACTCGCATCCAAAACGAACCGGGAGCGTACTTTCGTAGCGGTGCCGTTCTCGGTCCGCACCTGGAGCACGGCACCGTTTTCATCAAAGCTGATGTCGGTGATAGTTTGACCGTATCGTAATATGCCACCGGCCGGTTCGATTTGATCGGCAAGAATTTTGTCAAACGTGGCTCGCTGAACCTGAAACGTCGCGCCCCACCCAGATGAGAATTTTTGCCGAAAGTCGACCACGCTGGTCAGCGCGCCGCGGCGGAACGCAGCACCATTCTTAAATTGGAATCCCTGCTCGAAGACCGGGCCGATAAGCCCTGCCCGCTCTAAAACCGGCATCGACTGCGGCAGCAGGCTTTCGCCAATGATGAACCGCGGAAAAGTTTCCTTTTCAAGAACCAGAACTTGGACACCTTTGCGCGCCAACATCACTGCGGCAACGGCCCCCGCCGGACCGGCACCGATGACGGCAACATCGATCGATTCAGGAATTGCCGCCAACATGTGCCTCCGTATCGCCGAACCGCTCAGCCAAGGGGGCCAGAGTGAACGCCACCACGATACCGAAAAACACGGTCAGGCCGAACGAATGAACCGCCGGAACACTGCTGAACGCCAAGAGGCCGAACGATAACACGGTCGTCGTCGCGGCGAGTCCATTGGCGAGCGACGTAACATCTCGTCGCGCTGCCTTAGCCTCGCGGCAAAACAGCGCGTAGTCGATACCGACCGCGAACACCAGAATAAGCGCCATCGCATTGAAAACCGAAAATGCCTCTCCCGTCACCGCGACCAAAAACGGGGTGGCAAGGATTGACACCACCGGCGGCAACAGCACCGACACGCTGCCGCGCCAGCCATATCGCCAGAGCAGCACCGGAGCAATCAACAGGACTGACACCGCCAACAAGATCAACGCCATTTTCCGGTACTCTTGGAAAAGCGCATTGATGTCGGAAACGGGATCAACAAATTCTACACCAGCAAGCCCCTCGGCCGCGGACCCGATCGCGGCGCTGTCCGCGACGCCCTGAAGCAAGACAATATGCGCTCCGTTTTCTTCGCCGAGGTCCGGCATCAGACGATCGGTGAGTCTCTTCGGCGCAACCGCCCGAAACGCGTCAAGCGTCAACGACCCCGCCTCGTCGGCGTCCTCCTCCACCGCAAATGACAGGCCCGTTTGCGCTTCGAGGCGCCGGCGGACCTCAGACCCGAGATGCTGACGGACAAGCGCCTGGTTCTCCGCCTGACGCGCCGCGGATGGCACGAAGTTACTGACCGCGACGAGGCTTTCGATCATGCCCGTCGCCCGCAACGGGGCCAGGCGATCACTCAACACCTCCTCGCGTTGCAGGATTTCCTCGTTGGTGGCACCGCTAACCACAAAAAATTGCAGCCCGGGCTCTAGACCGAAAAGGTCGCGGATTGCGCGTTCCTGCTCTTTCAATTCGGGCGAAAGCGCTTGGAAATCGCGAATGTCGTCGGAAAACGAAAACACAGCGCCGCCGATCGCCGTGACACCGACCAGCACACCCAAGATCAACCTTCGCTGATATCGGAACCGCGAACTGCGCCAAAGATGCCGCGGATAGGTCGCCGCCGAAATCAACCAACTCGTGGCCGACCGGCCGGCGGATCTGTCGAGAATTGGAAACCAGATGACCACCGTGAAATAGGCCACTGCCAATCCGATCGCGGAAAACATGGCGACCTGGCGCAGACCGGGAAATGGCGCCCATGCCAGCGTCAAGAAGCCGATGATCGAGGTAACCACGCCGAACGTCGCGCCGGGCAGCACATTGAGGAGCCGATGTTTCGGTGAAGCGCTTTCGCTGAACCGTTCGCAACAATAATGAAAGGCGTAATCGACCGATACGCCGATCAGGCCGGCGCCAAAAATAACCGCCACATAATGGAGCTGCTCGAACAATAAAAGATTGAGCGCCAACGAAACGGTTATGCCGGACACGATCGACAATAGGCTGAGCCAAATCGGCTGCAGGCCGCCGAACGCGAGGAGAACAAGCACAACCAGCCCGACCACCGTAACACCGCCAATGATCCGCGCTTCATCCAGTCCCTGTCTGGCGCCCGCGTGAGCGTAGAAAACCGCGCCAGCTTTCAAGACAACAAGCGCTTGCGCCTCCTCATTGTCCTGTTGGTCGCGCGCCGCTTTCCAGTCTTCGAACCATGCAACGAACCTGTTCTGAAACGACAATGCGTAGGGTTCGTCCTCGAATTTCGCGGAGACCACCGCGTAGGCTATGCCATCAGATCGGGACGTTCGACCGTCGTCCCGCGACCAGAGGGCGCCGAGAAATTCGGGAAACAGCTGAAACGGGTCAGTGCGTAGCAGACGGGAATCGACGACTCCGATCGGCGAGAAGATCTGCGCGAGCGCCCGCTGATAAATCTTCTCCCCCCGACCCATCAGCAACCTCTGTCGGTCACTTTCGGATATCAGGCCGGCGCGGTGGATGAACAGCAGTTTTCCGAGGTCATCAAATGTTGCGCCGGCCGAGCCGCCATTAATCACCGCGGCCAGGCCGCTGTCATTGAGGCCGCGCGCAAAATCCGCCGCGGCGCGCTGCGTCGCCTCAGCATTCTGATGGCCAAAAACAAAAACGACTTCGCGGGAAAGAGCTTTGGTGACTGCCTGACTGGCGATGGACCTGATTTGTTTGTCGTGTTGTTCGGGCAAGAGAGCCAGCAAATCGGTCGAAAGATTGATACCGCCTTGCCACTTGCCGCCAACATAAACCAGCGAACCGATCAGCACCGCCAACCAAACAAATGCACCGGCCATCCTCACGGCGAGGGGGTATTTCCCACCGTGAGGGTGAGCAACCTGATCTCTTCGTCGGTCGGCGGATCGTCGGAGATGCCCTGATTGGAGAATGTGAGAATGTCACGATCGCCGCTGGTCCGACGAACTTCGACTCTCTCCACGAATCCCGAGCCAAAAATGGTTATCGTCTCGATCTGCGCCGCCAATTGAGCCGAAATTGGGGTCAGGATACGGCTCCACACGGTGCCGGGACCGGATTTTTCCCGGATCTCGAATCTATCGAGAGCACGATCAGCCGTCCCCGCGCCCAAAATATCCGTGAAAATGCCAAGTATCTCAGTGACGCCTGCTTGGGACGCCAAGGGTTCTACCGGCGCCTCACCTGGCACGATCTGAAGCAACCCGTTCGGGGTGATCACCAGATCGAACTGGAACGGATACTGGGTTCGCCAAAGCACGCCAAGATCGCCCGCCACGACAAACCTACCGCTGGAATCGAGAGGCGTGTCGAATCCCACCAGGTGGCGTTGTTGTTCGAACTCTCCCCGTAGCACCTGCTCTGGACCGAGTACCAAGTTCGGACCCGCCGCCCACACCGGCACTGCGATCACGCAAATCCATGCGACGGCAGCCCCGACTCGTGGGATCCGTATCATGTTAACCGACCGACTTTCTCTTGAAGAACCTTAGGCGACTCAAAGCACATCTCCCCGGTCTCCGCCTCCACCGCCACCTGTATGGTGTGAGCCTTGGTCAGTCGCTCACCGGTTGTCGCGTCGGTGATTAGATAGTCGATTTTCAGCCGCGTTTCATATTCCTTCAAAGTCGCGCGAACGACCACTTCCTGCTGGAAGCTGATAGGACGGACATATTTGATTCGCATGTCGACGACCGGCCAAATGTATCCGGATTCAGCCATCTTGTTGTAGCCATAATCAATTTTGTCCAGTAATTCACATCGTGCTTGCTCCAAGAATTCCGCATAATTGCCATGCCAAACAATATTGAGCGGATCGAGGTGATAAAAATGTGCCTTTATACGAATCTCGGCAAATATCATTTCTTTGAGCCTAACTGCCGACGTTTTCGGACGGTTCCGATGACACTGGAACGTCCCAGAAATCGTAAAAATTCGTCCATTGCAATGGCGTGCTTAGGCAATATGCCTCAAGCCGGTTTGCGTATCGCTTTGTAAGCGCCTCCAAATCTCTCACTCGGTTGCCCCGAGAAAGTTGAACTTGGTCGGAGAATGGTTCGAGACGAAGGCGATATCGGCCATTCTCCTTAATGCAGAACAGCAAGTGGACTGGGCATTTTAATAAGCTTGCTAAGATGTAAGCGCCATGAGGAAATGGTGCCGGTGCTCCAAGGAACGGCACCATAGTATAATGTTCTTCGCTTTCTATCGCCGTGCGATCCGCCGCGATAACAACCCATTCGCCACGATCGATCCTCTCCTTCAAATCCAGTGCCGTATCGGGTCCTATTTCCGTCACCTGGACAACGTTTATACCGGCATCCGGATTGAATTTCTGGATCAACCGATTGAAGCGTGCGGCATGCTTGGTATGGGTCAGGATGTTGACGACCAGGCCGGCATGTTTGGTGGGGGCCATTGCCCGGCTGAATTCAATGTTGCCCAGGTGGGAGCAAATCGCCACGATTCCCTGACGCCGATCAATCAACTGGTCGATGACACCGTCGGTCGGCAGCACCACGGCTTCTTCGCGGACATCGCCGACCCAGGCGGAAAATTTGTCGAGCGACATGGCGGCGAATTGAAAGAAATGCTTCAAGCTCCACCAGCGTAGACTGCTAAACGGGCGGTCAAGACGCTCGCCGACGCGCCGCAAATAGTCCATGGAGGCCCGCCTTTGTCGTCCGCCGCTGAGGTAAAAGTACAGGACAACCGGCGCCATAAAAACCAGGCAAATCCGGCGTCCGAGCACTCGGTAAACCCCGGCCAGGACGCGCAGGCCAACGTACAACCCGCGTTCTTCGAGACCGGACCAATGTTCCGCATGTGGGCTGATCGACCGCGGCCGGTTGCGCAAGATCCTTGGCAGCCGGATCAGCATGGTGAACACCAACCGCGTATGCATCTTGGTTATGCGCCAATTGTCTCGAAATATATCGAAGTTCGACAGGTTTCCCTCGAGATATTGGACACGCACTGGCGTGGTGACAATCGGCACACCGCGCCAAAACAGGCGCACTAAGATCTCGGGATCGAAATCCATCCACCGACCCAGCGTCTCTTCCGACGCCACGCCCAGCACATCCGCCACCGGATAAATCCGAAAACCACACATGGCGTCGCGAATACGAAACGAAAGCGTTTCGATCCAGATCCAAATATGCGTAAGCCAGCGCGCGATCCTACGACCGCGACCGGCTGTTTCTTGATAAACCGGATTGCCACTAATCACAGCGTCCGGGTGCCGCTGAGATAGGTCAACGAGGCGGGGAAGCGCGGTCAAATCATGCTGACCGTCCGCATCGATCTGCAAAACGTGCGAAAACCCGCGCTCCGCCGCCATCTCTATCCCGCGCAACACCGCACCGCCTTTCCCCCGGTTTACATCGTTCCTGATGACCGTCACGTGCTGATCATCGTGCGCCAGTGAGACCAAGGCTTCGCGCGCCGGCGACGTACTCGCGTCATCGACTACAATGACCGGCAAGTCGAGCGCGCGAATCCATGACACGATATCGCCGACCTTGAGATAATGGTTTCGGCTAGGGATTACCGCGCAGAGTCTATTGGTCATGCGTCGGTGAAGGTAAATCGACCCGACGAATAAACCGTGTCATCGTCACGGAATTCGAACGACACCCGGCCATCGCTGGCATGGAATTGGAGCGACAGCGTGACGTCGGTATCCGGCCGGATGAGTCGGCGGTATTTCAGATTCCGAACCTGTAAAACCGCGCCCGCTTGGTCGAAATTGCGCCGTGCTTCGGCGATCGCCCATTCAAGCTGAACGATGCCGGGCAAGACGGGTTGGTCGGGGAAGTGGCCTTGGAAGTACAACAGGTCGCCCGGGATCAACATATCAATCTCAAGCGTGTCGTTTTCACGCCTGATGGCCCGGATTTCGGGCCCGGTTCTTGGCGTCGGTTGAGCGTTTTCCAACACCTCTCTAATTTCCCCGTCAATTCGCTTGCCTTGGACATTGACCGGAATCCGGTCGACGAACCGCCACCGCTTGGGCAATGTCGTCGGCTCAAGATAGTGGCGAAGTTTGGCGTTCACGTACCGCCCAAAACGGAATGAGCCGATATCCGTTAGCCGCCGCTGTCCAGTCTCGGTCAATACGGCGACGACGCCGACGATCGCCCTCTGACCTCCCATCGCGACCGCGACGACGTCGCTGAAATCTGCAAGAGCCGCGATACGCGCTTCGACCTCGGCCAGTGAGACTCGTTTGCCCTCGATTTTTGCGACGCGATCGGCGCGCCCTTTCAAGCGGAAGGTTTGGTCGGGTTCAAACTCCACAAGGTCGTCCAGGTCATGCCATTTATCGTCGGTCAGGTAAATCGACCTGATACTCAGCACACCGCCAGCGCCAGGCCGCGTCTCGACACCGTCAAACGGCGTCCATGACGTGTCATCCCGGGTTCTCTGCCGATAGGCAATGCCGCCGGTTTCAGTACTGCCGTAGATTTCCAGTGGCCACCGACCAAACGTCTCGAAAGTTTGCTGAGCCGCCGGCCAGGGCAACGGCGCACCGGCAGAGAGCACGGCGCGTGGCTTCACTCTGCGTTGCAATCCTATGCCGCCGGGTATCCGGCTCAAATGCGCCGGGCTCGAAACAATGATTGGCGCCGCGTCGAGCGTCGGGACCAGCGCTTCCCAGATCCGGTACGTCTCGGTGTCAAACGGACGGCCTGCCGCCATCGGCCACAACACGCCGAACGTAAGTCCGTAGATATGCAAGTGAGAGACCGTCGACACGACCGTGCCGGGGCCCATGTCATCGCCCAACATGACCTCGAGGTTCTGAACCTCGACCTCGAGCTGTTGCAAGGTTTTGGAGATGCACTTCGGTTGCCCCGATGAACCGGACGAGAAGAAATCGAGCCGGCATTCCGCCGCCACCAGGGGCGCCAAATCCCGCCCACGGTCGCCGTGTTCGGATTCAAAGAAGTTTTCGGAATCGCAAGAGCCTCGGTCGCAGATTGTCAGCGCGACATCGGTTCGGAATTCAGCCAGTGTTCCCGGCTGGGCGTTGGGCGGCAGCACGAGGCGGGCGCCGGCGTGCAAAGACGCCCACATGCCGACGACAAACCAATAAGTGTCCGAACAAGACAACAGCACCTTGGCGCCAGTCGTCACGCGCTGTTCAAGACGCGACGCGTTGTGGGCGACATCGGTGCGGAGCCGAGACAGATTGATTCCTTCTCCAGCCCGCCGGCAGACGCGGCGATCGGTCACCGCCGAACCACTCATCAGGTCGGATAGCGGAATGTACAGCGTCACGCTTTGATACGCGCACGCACAATACGGCGGACAAGATACTCCATGACGAAAATGACCCCGATAAGCACATACGAGATCAATCCGTTGTAAACTGTCCACTGATCGAGCGATCCGTAGAGTGCGGTCCAAGCGGAGACCGCGCCGTTCACGACGAAGAACCCCAGCCAGAGCCACGTCACTTTCCGCGTATAAGCTACGCCGGAGGCGTCGAGGTCGGGCTCCGCAAGCCGCGCGATCCTCTCAATTGCCGAGGGCGGGCTGATGAGGGAAAGCGCAAAAACCACCGCCAATCCGAAATTGATCAGAACGGGATAGGATTTGACCGCTACCATTGTGTCGACGAAATACAGAACGACGACCCCGCCGGCGACCAGAAGGAGGACCGGCGCGATGGGAACGCCCGCGCCACGACGGATCAGAAACGCGCGCGCCAGCAACAAGGCCAACAAGACGATGACGATTATGGTCGGCGTGACTTCACGTAAGCCGAAATAGACCCAAACTGGATATGTCGCGCTGGCAACCACAAAGAGCGCGGCGAAAAGTCTCGGTTTAGGCGCCAAGAAGCGTGTGAACGCGCTCAACAATATCCCTCACGGTCCTGACGGATTTGAACTCTTCCGGCGGTATCTTTCGACCGGTCAGCTCTTGCAGCTTCACCATCAGATCGACCGCGTCGATGCTGTCTAGGTCCAAATCCTCGAGCAGCCGCGACTCGAGCGTGATGTCGGATTCAGGCACTTCAAATATGTCGTGAAGGTAGCCCTTCAGCTTCTCGAAGATTTCGTCCTGATTCATCCAGCGCCTGCCCTATTTGTGCCCGCGGCGACGAACTGCGCCAGGTTACGGACACAGGCGAAATGCAATTTCACATCATCCTTATCCGGGTCAAATTTCAGGCCATAAGTCTTTTGGATCGCCATACCGAGCTCCAACGCGTCGATGGAATCGAGGCCCAGGCCTTCGACAAACAGGGGTTCGCCGCTGTCAATGTCCCCAGGCGCGATGTCTTCAAGACTCAGCGTCTCGATAATGAGGGCCTTAATTTCAAACTCCAGATCGTTCATAGCCTAACTCATTCGCATAGATTTGATCGACATTACGGCTGAGTCTCCTGGCGGCGATTGACGGAGCATCAAGGCCGGCATAATCCATCGCATTCAATTGCCGATGAACGATAAACTGGAATGAAGCTCGCCTCTCCGGGATCGCGTACCAAGGTTCGCCTTTTGTCAGCGTTGTCGGCTTGCAGTATATGGCGATTGGGACAATATCGGCCTCCGCGCGCAACGCAACATGCGCGTATCCGCGACTAAATTCTGGCCGATTTCCTGGCACCGTCCGGCTGCCTTCCGGGAAAATAACCAAATTCTGGCCGGCGCGTAACGCAGATACGCAATCACTAAGTAGTTTTTCCGGCTCACCGTCATTTCGAATGTAACCTGCCGCTCTGACAACGCCACCTAGGAATGGGCTGCGCCACAATTTCGATTTCACGACGCATTGCGCCTCGGACATCAAGGACATGAGTATCACCACGTCGAGCAGCGACGGGTGATTGGCAATTATCATAACGCCTCGGCGATCGCGTAATAAATTTGCGCCGCGCACTTCTAGCTCAATCACCCGCATACAAACTAAGAAGCCGACGAAAAATCGAAACGTGGCGTGAATGATTCGGCGCGTCGTGGCGCTGCGAGCGCTTGAATCTCTTACTGCTAGATTGACCGCCGGGAAGACCACCACGGACATCAACGCGCCACCTAGACCGAAGAGCAGAAACGCAGATCCGGTCCCAAACAATCGCCATACATAATCGGCGCGGCGAACAAATCCCGGCAATATCAATCACCCCAAGACCAGCGCAGGCCGACGCTGAAAAATGCCGCTTGATGGTCCGGCGACAAAAGAAACCGAACGAAGGACAATGCCTCGAACTCGTCCGGTGGTATGGCCGCCCGGCCGTCCATTTTCGCCACTAACCTTTCGCCGTCAGCGCTGACAACTGGTTCTAGAAGAAGCGCGACCGCAATAGATGTCTCGCCCAGCCGGCGAAACGGCTCATAGATCGGCGCTAGGGGTTCGTGGCAGTAAAGCAGCATCACCCGGCGATCGGGTTGGTCGGCCATGATCATGGCGGCTTCAAGTAGCCCAGCGCCCAGGCTCTCCGGGCCCGCCGCGACCGCGGTATGCGCCCGCTTATTGCTCGCAACTATCGACAACAGGCCGGCGAGAGAGTTGTGAACCGCCATGCTGAATCCGGCTGGGGACGGCAGTTCGCCGGCGGTAATTTCTTCCAGCAGAGACAGCGTCAGTGCGTTGTCACCGTAGCGCGAGCAATAGACAATGATCGCATCGTTCAACCCGCCGGCATCATACGCGACGCGCGCCGCCATGCGGCCCAAGCGGTCCAATCGCCGGCGCATCATCATCGGAATTTCAGGAACCTCGGGGCGGCACTTCGGATCGTCGACAATGGCGCGTTGCCCTTCTGCCCAAGCCAGCCAGTCGCCTCGGGACGTGATGCCAGGGGCCCACGCTGCCCAATTTCTTAAAGACAATTGCACAGAATTATGATGACGCTAGGCGAGTTCGGTGACCGAAATAAAGCCATACCTAATTCGCTTGGATGCCTTTTCTTAAAAGATCGCTTTCAATATCCCGCTCAAGCTTAACGATCCAAGTGTTGTATTTTTTATGGATAGTTGAGCCAGTGTAACGCATATTGACGCTATCTTTATATTTAATACTATATTCAATCTGAGAATATTTTATGTCTGCTCTTACCGTGTGCGATCTCACTATTAGTATGGCAATCATAAATCCTGGACCAACCTCTTCGAATGTCCAACCTCGATCGGCCCCAGCCAACATGATGACATCTCGAATCTCGGCCATTGACAGCGCCCGAGCGGCGGGCGGCACCGAGTGCCCATTCACATTATAGATCGGCACATCGCGACGACAGCCCGTCGTCACCGAGATCACGACAATCAACGCCAGGACCCGGCATAGATTCATCACATTTTTCTCCTGTATTCGGCGCGCTCCACCCGGACGCACAAACCGGCAAGATCTGCATGATTCAGCTGAGTGATCGCACAAAGCCAGTTTGGAACAAGAGGTAATTATTGTAGTCTCCCGAAAATTTGCAATCGTCAGCTTCGTTTTTACTCATGATTCAAGAATGTGACCGATCGATTGAGATGCTCGAATAGATGTGCGATTTTGCGATCCTTCCGCAGCTTCGAAGCGGCACGATTTCGGCGGCGACGTCGCTGCTGCAAAGCCGAGAATTGGCTCGGTTAACGGATTCGCTCGCGACTCCGGCGGATAGACGTCATGCTAGGCGCTACTGTCCAATAGCGCGCCAGACACAAAGCCTCGCGGCACGCGTTTTGTTGCGGGCGCTGCTCGAAGCCGCTACGGGCGTCCCGGGCAGAATTTGGCGAATACAAAAATGTGCCGACGGCCGGACGGCCGGCTGGGCGAATGGCATGGTGCAAGGCCTGCCCGTCAGTGTGTCTCACAGCCAGAATCGGGTGGCCTGTGCCGTGTCGACGAACCGTGCGATTGGCGTGGACCTTGAGTACTGTCGACCCGATCGCGACGTTCTAGCGATCGCTGGATATGCGTTTGCCGACGACGAAATCGCTGCGGTTCGTGAAGGTGGAGCATCGGTCTTTTACCGGATTTGGACGATGAGAGAAGCGATCGCTAAAGCCTCCGGTGCTGGCATGGCGGCAATGCTCGGTCGTCGCATTTTCGGGTCTAAGGCTGATGCGGAGAAATTGGAGGCAAAGGTGGATGGGCAACGTTATCTGCTCGAACACCGCAACTTGTCCGACGGCTATTCGCTCAGTCTGGCGGTTGGCGTCGATGGTGAAGCAGGCCTAGCGACGGCCACCGTCTAGCCGCCGCGCTCCGATTTCCGCCGTCGCCTAGTGTCGAAACGCACCGCATCCTTCGATATCGGCCGACACAACGGGAATAATTGCCAAAGTACTAGGCAGTTGCAAGCGCCCTCACGATTGCCGCGTTCAGCTGATCGATCCAAGCTTGATAATTCTTGTGAATGTAGATGGGTTTGGCACCGTCTGGACAAATATCCGGACCGGTGATCTTTATCCGTCCTTTAGTTTTTTCTGCTTCAGAACAATGGACTTTCATTTCATTGCTTCGGTCATAATTTATGCTGTAGCCGGTTTCAGTATAACTGATGTCGACAACGACAGTATGAACGCGAATATTATAGGTCGCCAGAATGCTGCCGGGACCGGCATCTTGTGCTTCCCAACCCGCCGTGCTCGCCGCGGATTTGATTGCTGCCCTAACTTGTTCCTGCGTCAGCGACGTCGCGACGGGCTGCCCATCGAGCTCGGACATAGGTATCAGCAACGGTTCACAGGCGCTCAAGAGCGGGATAAGCAGCAAACTTGCGAGAAACCGCCGTGTCATTTTCATTGAAACTCTCCCCCAAAATAGACCTTACGACTTCGTCGAATCCGCCGATTGCGCGCCACTGTCACGGGCGGTGAGGCATGTATGCCTCATATCCCCCACAGGTGGTAGGGATATCGGCATCGCCGCACAATATCGCATTCCGGCCACCACTCTAAGGGGAAATTTCACTATAGATTCGACAATATTGGCCGGCCATTTTTCTTTCAGCAATCTAAGAACGAGACATCCGAAGAGCTATCGGGTGCTGGTTGGCATTCCAAGAAACTCCGTAGAAGCTTCGCTCATACACTTTCTGGGGCACTATGAAAGGTTAGAACAAATCAAACAAAAGCTCCGGCCATGAAGACAAACTTTAGGGAAAATCGGGCCAGCAAAAGAATCGCGGTCTTTGTCGCGATCGTTCTGTTTCTGTCGGGGTGCGCGGTCACACGCGGGACGACCGATGTCAAACCGGCGAGCGTCGCGGATCAAGAGGGCGCTATTACGCCATACATCAACAAGTTGTTCGATGGATAGCTCAGGAGCCGGCGAATAGACAGCTACCAGTGTCGACTCGCGCCTGTACCGTGCCAATCCGACTTCTCCAACGACTTCGGTTGTTAGGGTGCGTGGGTATGGAAAGCGCCTCGTGCTACCATCATCATCCACAGAGGAGACCCATTTGGGGAATTCCGGTTTAAGCCAACAATGACCGCGACGACGGCTCAAAAATCTCAGGCGCGCGAAGACCGTGATGCCGACGGGACTTATCGAATCGCGGTTTCCAAGATCGATCTTAACGTCCTATGGCGGATTACCGCGATGTCGCTTCGTCATCCGGGCCGCATGGCGCTGGCTGTCGCGGCGACCGCGTTGGCGGGGATCTTTCAACTCTACGTGCCGCAATATCTCGGCCGCGCGGTGGACCAGGCGCGCGGGCTGTTGGACGGCGACGTAACCGCCGCGGGCCGAGCGAGCGCGGAAGAAGCCTTGATGACAACGGCGCTATTGCTCATCGGCGCCAGCCTGCTGCGCGGGCTGTTCACCATGATGCAGAACTATCAAGGCGAGGCGGTCGGCCAGCTGATCGGCTATGACATGCGCCTCGCCTATTACCGCCAGCTGCAACGCCTCAGCTTTTCCTGGCACGACAAGATCCACAGCGGCGATCTGATCACCCGCGGCATTCTTGACATCGAAGGCGTGCGTCTGTGGACCAGCACTGGCATTTTGCGATTTGTCTTGTTGAGCATCCTGATCGTCGGCGGCGCGGTCATCCTGTTCCGGATTGATGTCGTGCTCGGCTTTCTTGCCTTGAGTTTTGTGCCGATCGTCGGAGTACGCGCGTCGATCGCCCGACTCAAATTGCGCGACACCTGGATGCAATTGCAGGACGAGCTATCCCGATTGTCCCAGGTGATGGAGGAAAATCTGGGTGGTATCCGCGTCGTGCGGGCCTTCGCCGCCCAAGCTTACGAACTGGCGCGCTACGACAAAGTGTCGAATGTCGCGTTGAATGTAACGCATAAACGCGTCGCGCTGTTCGTCACGTCGACGACGCAGATGACCTTCGTTTACTTCATCGCGATGGGCTTGGTGCTGTGGGTCGGCGGGCTCAAAACCATCGACGGTGAGATCAGCCTGGGCCAACTGGCGCAATTCCTGGCATTCATGACCATTTTGCAAATGCCGGTGCGCCAGATCGGCTGGATGATCAATTCGATCGCCCGCGCGTCAACCTGCGGCGGTCGGCTGTTCAATGTACTCGACCTAGAACCATCGGTCGCCGACGCACCTGACGCCCAGCCACTAAAAATCACCGACGGTGTGTTGCGCTTCGAGGCGGTCGATTTCCGTTATCCCGCCTGGGCCGATGACCAACGCACGCTGAGCGGCATTACCCTGGAAGCCCGGCCCGGCCAAACCATCGGCATCGTCGGCCCGCCGGGCAGCGGCAAAACCACCATCGCGCATCTGATCGGTCGCTATTATGACGTCGACGCCGGGCGGATCACCATCGACGGACAGGATGTTCGCGACGTCACGCTGACCTCGCTACGCAGGGCAGTGAACATCGTGCAGCAAGAGCCCTTTCTGTTCACCGCCGGCATCGACCACAATTTGGCTTACGGCGACCCATGGGCCGGGCGGAGTGATATCGAACGCTCCGCCGCCAACGCGCAACTCCACAATTACATCGACTCACTGCCCAAAGATTATGAAACCTTGGTTGGCGAACGCGGCGTGTCTCTGTCGGGCGGGCAACGCCAACGGCTGTCGATCGCGCGCAGCCTGCTCCTCGGCGGCCCGGTGTTAGTGTTCGACGATTCGACTGCCGCGATTGACGCCGCGACCGAACAACGGATCACCGCCGCGCTCAAAGATGTCGTCAAAACGCGAGCGGTCATCATCATCGCTCACCGGCTGAGCTCATTGATGCACGCCGACGAGATCGTTTTTTTGGACGGCGGCGAAATCGTCGAGCGCGGGAGTCATGACGAGCTGATCGCCCAGAGCGGCCGCTACGCCAGCCTCTACGCGCTGCAAACCCGCAACGACGACGCGGACGAAAGCCGTTTAGGCTCACGATGACGATGCCCGCCGACAGCCCCGCGACCAGAGAACCGCAACGCCCGCCACTGGCGGTGGTCGGCAGCCAAATCTCGCAGGACGAAGAGCTGTTCGGCCGCGTATTCGACCGCTCGGTAGTGTCGCGTTTTCTGGTCTATTTGCGGCCCTACCGCCGGCGCATCACCGTGGCGATCGGGGCAGTTCTTCTATTCACCTTGATGCAATTAGCGATCCCGCTGGTGATCCGCATGGTGATAGACGACGCGTTGGTGCCGGGGCCGGATGGGCGCGATCTACTGTCGATCTTTGTAATCGCGTTCGCTGCTGTGATTACCGTCAATTACCTGGCTAATCATTTACAGGAATCGATCGTCGGTCGTGTCGCTGGGCATTTGTTGTTCGACCTGCGCAGGGCCATGTATGCCCACCTGCAGTATGTCTCGCTGTCGTTTATGGACAAGACTGAGGTTGGGCGGTTGATGTCGCGCTTGCAAGGCGACGTTAATGCGCTGCAGGAATTTCTCGAATCCTCGATCTTCGCGATCGGCGATTTTGTACTGCTGATCGGCATTATCATCGTGCTGTTGAGCTTGGACCTTCGGCTCGGGGCGATGACCCTTTCGGTGGTGCCGGCGCTGCTTCTGGTGCGGATCATCTGGCTGCCGATGGCGCGCAAGGCGTTTCTCAGGGCGCGCGAAACCTCAAGCGCCACCAACGCCGCGCTGGCCGAGAGCATTCACGGCGTCAGGGCGGTGCAGGAACTCGGCCGCGAGGAGGTCAATTTTGGCCTATTCGACGAAAAGGCCGGCGACAATCTGAAGGCCCATCTGCGCGCCTCCAAATTCACTAATGTGCTGATCCCCGTCGTCGACGGATTAACCGGCCTGGCCATGGCGATCATCGTGATATTCGGCGGCGGGCTGGTACTTGATCAAGCGCTCGACATCGGCGTGATGGTCGCTTTCCTGTTTTACGTCCAACGGTTTTTCGACCCGATCCGCTCGCTCACCATCCAATACAGCATCATGCAACGGGCGATGGCTGCCGGGCAGCGCATATTTGAAGTGATGGACGTCAAAGCCGAGGTCGCAGACAAGCCCGACGCACTGGCCCTGGGCCAGATCGACGGTGCGATCGCGTTCGACCATGTCACTTTCGGCTATATTCCCGGTCAGCCAGTGTTGAACGATGTCAGCTTCGAAGTCGCCCCCGGCGAAACCGTCGCGTTGGTCGGGCCGACCGGGTCGGGCAAAACCAGCATTACCGCGCTGGTCCACCGATTTTACGACGTGTCGGAAGGGTCGGTGCGGATCAGCGGCCACGACGTGCGCGATGTCACGCAGAACTCGCTCGGCCGGCATATCGCCATGGTCTTGCAGGAACCGTTCCTGTTTTCAGGAACGATTTTCGAAAATATCCGCTACGCCCGCACTGACGCCAGCCGCGACGCGGTGACCGCGGCGGCGCAAGCGGTCGGCGCGCATGATTTCATCATGCGCCTCACCGACGGCTACGACTCCGTGATCGACCAAGGCGGCGCCAACCTATCGTTGGGCCAGCGCCAATTGCTCAGCTTCGCCCGGGCATTGGTTGCCGATGCACAGATTTTGATTCTCGACGAGGCAACCGCCAGCGTCGATAGCTACACCGAGCTGGAAATCCAGCGCGCGCTGGCGACGCTGTTACAAGGCCGTACCGCCTTGGTCATCGCCCACCGCCTGGCCACCATCCGCGGTGCCGACCGGATCATCGTGCTGCAAGACGGCCGGATCATCGAAACCGGCACGCACAACCAACTCATGGCCGCCGGCGGCCTGTATAGCCGGCTTTATCAGATGAACTATGCGTCGTTCGACGACATACCAGAAGACCAAGTAAACGCGCTGAGCGACAACACGGGCCGAACGTAATGTTATGGGGCCAAGAATGCGGGCAGCCCCGCAAGAAGGCATGCGCCAGATGCGCGGCACTAGCCACGTGGAATACAGATTGCCTAAACATTCCCATGTTGGCGGATTTGGTAAGAAGGAAAAATGACCGGACCAGGCCTAAAACCGGTCGTTACACGTCCTAGTATTAAGTCACCGCCTCTGGACGTTTCCGGCCATTAGCACTTGGGGCGGTCAAATGCGTTCTATGGGTCGACAGCTGCCGAAATCTAACGCGTCCGATAACGTCTGGACCTGGGGTAAAGCGGCCGAAATCGACTGGGTCCCTATTCGGCACTGGCACTGTGCGTCGCCTGGTAGAGACGACCGTTGCGAGTCCGCAGGAACGGGCCGAGCGGGATGTGCTCTTGCTTGAGAAATCCGGTGGCCGGCAAATCTCCCTGTTTGACCATCTCGATCACAGCGCAGACGGAGGCGGATGTCGTCCAGGCGATGGCGCGCCAAACGCGGCCCGAGATCTCGATCGGGTAGTAGGAGCGGACGTATTCCTTCCGCAGTAGGCGCCCATCGATGATGCCCTCCGCCGAGACGTGAATATGCACGACGTCGTCGTCAACGGGCGGTTTCGCGTGGGTCAGGATCTCGCCGCCAAGGTCGCGTTTCTCCCGCATGAGCAATTCATGAAAAAAGAAGTTCATCAACTCCACGTGTCCTGGATAGCGCATCGACTTGTAGTCGAGGTTCTCAACGCGCCCCAGATAGGTCTCGCACATGGTGCCCAAACCGCCGGAAGTGGTGAACGCCTCCAGCCGGTTTCCGTTGACGTAGATCTTCTCGACCCACTCCATGGGCGAGACCCATTTATGCTCGCCCTCTTCGATGACCTCGCAGTCGTTTAGATATTCGTTGACCACCCCCTCGGGCGACCAGTTGAAGGCGTAGCCCAGCAAGCCGGTTGGGTGTTGCGGCAGGGCGCCGACCCTGAGTTTGATGGCGCGGACCTGCTCGAACTGCTCGGCGAGATGCGCGCCGATGATGCCGACGAGACCCGGCGCCAGGCCACACTGCGGTGCCATCACGCCTTTCGAGGTCTTGCTCATCTCCAGGATAGCCTTGGTGGTGGCCACGTCCTCGGTCAGATCGAAATAATGCAGTCCCAGCCGGTGCGCCGCGGTCGCAACGCCGACATTCAAATGATAGGGCAGACAGGACAGGATCGCGTCGAATCCGCCGCACAGCGCCTCGGCCTCGCTTTCCGTGGCGGCGGATTTTTGCTCGACCCGGAAGGGCAGTTCGTCCCGTGGCGCATGCACGTCGAAGCCGGTGACGTCCACGCCCGTCTCGTCCAGCAGCACCGCTGCGAGCGTTCCGACGTTGCCCAGGCCGAGCACGGCGACCCGTTTGATTTTTTCGCTCACGCTTGATCCTCAGATCTCGAACTTGACGCCCTTGGCGATCATCGCGCGCACCTCCTCGGCCGAGTACATTTTCAGCCGGGCGATCTCCGCGCCGCCGATCGGCGCACGGACGGCGACCAATCCGCCGGTGATTTCGGTATCCGCAAGGCCGTTGGTCGCGAGAATGCAAATGTGCGCCACGACGTTGCTCCCTCCGTACGTCGATGCGTCCCGGTCGTGCAGGTACAGAGAAATATCACCTCAAGTGGTTGAGGTCCAAGACGAGAAGGACGAGGACGCGCGCGCCCGTCCGGAATTCCACCGGCTTCCCAGCAACACCGCAACCATCAAATCAAGGCCAAAACCATGGGCCAAAACACCGCTCACTTCCGGACATACAAAAAAGCCGCCCCGGCGGGACGGCTTGGAACGTGATTCTATAAATTGGTTGCGGGGGAGGGATTTGTATTTTGCGACATTTTCTCAGCTGTGGGGCTTTCAATTCGTCATCGCCCCGCATTGACGGAGATTGCGGTCATCGGCCTTAATCCGCTACGCACCCGATCAGCCGGACGGCGCTCGCGGATGGTTGCACGGCGGCCGCTGGATCGTGCCGCGGCTATAACGTCGCCAGAACACCGAAGTGAGGAGTACCATTCCATGTCCAATCTCGTTCCGCCGCACGGTGCAAAAATCTTGAAACCGCTCTTGCTGCCGAAGGCGGAGCGCGCGGACGAGACGAAACGAGCCATGAGTTTGAAGAAGGTCCCGCTGTCGAGCCGTGAGATCTCTGACCTGCTCATGTTGGCGATGGGTGCCTACACGCCGCTCGACGGCTACATGAGTGAAGAGGACTGGCGCGGCTGTTGCGTCGACATGGCGCTGTCGAATGGCGTGTTCTGGCCTATCCCGATAACGCTCTCCTGCGAAAAGGGCCTCGCTGACAGCATCCAGACTGGGGAGGAAATCGCGCTGTTAGATAGCGAAAATGGCGTGATCCTGGGCGTCCTCACGGTCAGCCAGAAATACACCATCGACGAGGAGTTGGAGTGTTCGCACGTCTACCGGACGACCGATCCGGCGCACCCCGGTGTGCAGAAGGTGATGGAGCAGGGCCCGGTCAATCTCGCGGGACGCGTCGTGGCGTTATCGGAAGGGCATTTCCCGGAGACCTACAAAGGCCTCTATCATCGGCCGGCGGACACCAGGGCGCTGTTCCAGAAGAAAGGGTGGTCGCGTGTGGCGGCGTTCCAGACCCGCAACCCTATGCACCGCAGCCATGAATATCTGGCCAAGATCGCCGTCGAGATCTGCGATGGCGTGCTCATCCACCAGGTGCTCGGAGCTCTGAAGCCGGGCGATATTCCGGCGGAGGTTCGTGTCGAGGCAATCGATGCGCTGGTGCAGAATTATTTCGTGCCGGGTACGATCATTCAGGCCGGCTATCCAATCGAAATGCGTTACGCCGGACCGCGCGAAGCGTTGCTGCACGCAGTCTTCCGACAGAATTTCGGCTGCTCGCATCTAGTCGTGGGGCGCGACCATGCCGGTGTCGGGGACTACTACGGGCCGTTCGATGCCCACCACATTTTTGATACCCTGCCGCCAGGCAGCATCGAGATTCAGCCGCTTAGAATCGATATCACTTTCTACTGCCACAAATGCGACGGGCTGGCGACCGGCAAGACGTGTCCGCATGATGCGAAGGACCGACTGTCGATCTCCGGTACCCGCTTGCGCGAGATGTTCGCCGAGCATGAGACCATCCCGCCTGAATTCAGCCGGCCAGAAGTCGTCAAGGTGCTGCAGGCCTATTACGATTCCTTGCCCTAATCCTGCTCCGTCTTGATGGGAGTGGTTGCAACGACGGCGATGGTCCCGTGGGGCCACAAGAAAGTCCATTGCCCAAGCGATAACATAGGTGTTTCGTGTGATAACACAGACGTTTAGGGAGTGTCGTCGAGTTTGCAGTCGGCAAAACAAACAGTTACGTTGCGCCTCACCACGGGCGTTTTCTTAGGGAGTGTCAGCTATATGTTTGTTATGCCAACGGTTCGATCGAGGTGCGATTCTGGATATCAGTCCACGTTGGTTCGGCTCATTAGGTCGTCTGGCTCAGGGGCTGCCACACCAGACGATCATACCTTCGTCAACTCAGTTAATTTGCGCACGGATTAAATCTCGGGGGTAAACGGATGTTCAACACCAATGCCTTCGCCGAGCTTTCGGCGTCTATTTCGCCCGCCGTCATGCAGACATACGTCGTCATTATGATAGGCCTGGTCGCGGGCGGCACGCTTTTCGACATCTGGCATAAGAAAAGCGCCAAGTACTTTTTCAATAATTGGCAGAACACAAAGGACAAAGGGACGCAGCAAGTGGGCGGCGGAAAGATGATGTCGCTGGCGATCCAAACCGCTGTGGTGGAGGGCCTGACGTCCGGCGAGTTCTGCAACATGAAGCGCAGAATTGCACACCTGCTGACAATGTATGGTTTCCTGGCTTATGTGATCACAACCGTCATCATGGTGTTCTGGTATCCGACTCCCGCGACCCCCACGCCCGCCGCGCTACCCACTCTGTGGACCATCGGGGCCCTAATGGTTTGCGCCGGCGGCTACTGGTTCTGGTTCTTCATCCGGGTCGACGTCGCCGCAGAGGGCAATTCACCGCTCCGCATTGTGCGCGCTGACCTCTTTATTCTCTCTCTTCTCGCAAGCGCGACGCTGGGCCTGGTATGGGCGTTCGTGCAGAACACGGGAAACACCACTTGGACAAACGTGTTCTTGGCTCTGTATCTCCTCGCCACAACTGTGCTCTTTGGATCGATTCCATGGTCCAAGTTTTCACATATGTTCTTCAAGCCCGCAGTGGCTTTCCAGAAACGGGTGGCGAACGCGAACGGTTCGAGGAGCAACTTGCCGCGCCCGGTCGACAAGCCGAAAATTTTGGGTAATCCCCGCCGACAGCCCAGCCACTACTAATCAGGCCTTCGTTGGTTTTCGATACAAGAGGTAACTGACCATCATGCCGACATTCGTTTACATGGCCCGCTGCGACGGCTGCGGACATTGCGTGGACATCTGCCCGTCTAACATCATGCACATCGATAAAACCTATCGCCGCGCATACAACATCGAGCCCAATATGTGCTGGGAGTGCTACTCCTGCGTGAAGGCCTGTCCGCAAAACGCCATCGACGACCGCGGTTACGCCGACTTCGCACCCTTGGGCCACAGTGTCCGCGTACTCAGGGAGCCGGAGAAGGGAATTATTTCCTGGCGGCTTCAGTTCCGTGACGGGCGTGAAAAGAATTTCGTCTCGCCGATCCGGTCCACGGAATGGGGATCGATCAAGGGACCGGCCGAATATGAAGCGCCCAACCCGGAAGATTTCGACAAACAGGAACTCGCGCACGAACCGGAATACCTCAACATCGAAGGCGGCCTGCCGGCCTTGCGCCCGGATCAGCTGAAGCAGGGGTTGGTCTGATGGGGCTGTTCGGAGGCAGAAAAACCGTTTTTGTCGATTCCGATATCCTCGTCATCGGCGGTGGCATGGCCGGCTGCGGGGCGACATATGAGTCCAGATATTGGGGGCGCGACCTCAAAGTCGTCTGTGTCGAGAAAGCAAATATCGAGCGTAGCGGCGCCGTCGCCCAGGGCCTGTACGCGATCAACTGCTACATGGGCATGCAGTGGGGCGAGAACCAACCCGAGGACCATGTCCGCTACGCACGGAACGACCTCATGGGGTTGGTGCGCGAGGATCTAGGCTACGACATCGCCCGACATGTGGACTCGACGGTGCACAAGTTCGAGGAGTGGGGCCTTCCCATCATGCGGGACCCGAAAACGGGCCGGTATCAGCGCGAGGGCAAATGGCAGATCATGATCCACGGCGAGAGCTACAAGCCAATCGTCGCCGAGGCCGCGCGCAAAGCCGCCACCGAAGTCTACAACCGCATCATGGTCACCCACCTGCTGATGGACAAAACGAAGCCCAACCGGGTCGCCGGGGCTGTCGGGTTCAACGTCCGCACCGGCGATTTTTACGTCTTCCGTGGCAAGGCCGTCATCGTATGTGCCGGTGGAGCATCCCACATCTTCAAGCCCCGTTCGGTGGGCGAAGGCATGGGGCGGACATGGTATGCACCCTGGTCGAGCGCGTCTGCTTATGCCTTACCGATCCGTGTCGGCGCAAAGATGACACAGATGGAAAACCGGATCGTCCTAGCTCGATTCAAGGACGGCTACGGCCCCGTGGGTGCCTACTTCCTTCACCTCAAGACTTACACGGAGAACGTAAACGGCGAGGAGTATGAGTCCACCTGGTACGATGATACAAAGGCGCTGGTGGGCGACTACATCGACCGGCACCCGGTACCGACCTGCCTGCGCAACCATGCCATTCTTAAGGAAATCGCGGCCGGGCGGGGACCGATCCGCATGGTAACGAAGGAGGCCTTCCAGGATCCGCACAAGGAGACCGTGGGCTGGGAGAACTTCCTCGGCATGACCATCAGTCAAGCAATTGTCTGGGCGTCGCAGAACATCGATCCCAAGCATATCAATCCAGAACTGACCACGTCCGAGCCTTACGTCATGGGCTCGCACGCCACCTGCTCCGGCGCCTGGGCCAGCGGGCCAGAAGACTATGCTCCATCGGAATACCAGTGGGGATACAACCGTATGATGACCGTCGACGGCCTTTTCGGCGCCGGTGACACCATCGGCGGTACGGCCCACAAGTTTTCGTCAGGTTCCTTCACGGAAGGCCGGATCGCCGGCAAGGCGGCTGTGAAGTACGTGAACGACTTGGGTAAGGATCAACCTCAGGTCAATGAGGCAGAGTACGAAGATCTCAAGAAAGTGGTCTACCAACCCATGGAGAATTACGAGGTCGGGCGCAATGAGATCGTCGCAGGCACCGTGTCACCCAATTACATCCTGCCTATACATGGTCTTCAGCGTCTCGAGAAGATCATGGACGAATACGTCGGCGGCATGGGCACCAACTACATGACGAACGAGTGGCAGCTTAAACGTGGCCTCGAATTGCTGGGCATGCTGAAGGAAGATATGGACAAGATGGGGGCCGAGGACCTTCACCAGCTACAGCGGACGTGGGAACTCCACCACCGGCTTCTAGCTTCGGAATCCGTGACCCATCACACGCTCTTCCGTGAGGAAACGCGGTGGCCGGGATATTACTATCGTGGCGATCACATGAAGCTGGATGACGAAAATTGGCATTGCTTTACCGTATCCCAATTTGATCGGGAATCCGGATCTTGGGAAATGGAGAAGGCTCCAGTTTATCACATCATAGACTGATCAACGCGTGGCGATGGCGCGGGGCACTGCTGTGTTGCTTGAATTTACGTGCGTCCGTTAGAACCAGAGAGCGCAAGCGCTGCAACGGCCGCTCACGGCATCCGCCGCCGTCCCCGCCCGGCCGACAAGTCGCCCGGGCTACCGAGCGAGTGCAATCACACAAATGAAACGGGATTGCACCTCAAGGCGTATTGCCAACGGACGGCACATGGCGCGGCCGCACCGCCCGCGTCTTACTGACGAAATCGTGACGCCCATCGAACCTATGGATCTTGTAGAGCGGTATCGATTGAAATTCCTCTGGATAGCGACCAAGCCGCAGATCGACGGCGACGCTCGGCATGGAGCTCGCCAGTACCTCGGCAATCTTGCCGCCGGTGTCACGGTGGGTGTGGCCACAAAAGATGCGCACGATGTGCTTTTGTCCGTTCAGCGCTCGGCTCAACGTCGCAACCGCATCCCGTGATTCGAATTGAAACGGATATTTGGACTCGCGGACCTCGAAGGGCGGATGATGCATGAAAATCGCAGTCGGTTTCGTCACGTCATCGGCGAGAGCAGCGCGCAGGTTGTCCGCCCGGACTTTGCAGAAATCGCCCTGGTTGCTGTTTTCGCTCAGCGTATCGACGGCAATCAGCCGGATAGGGAACGTCTCCACGCTGTATTGCACAAAAGGCGAATCCGGCAGGAGATAGCCGTCGGCGGGAAAGGCAGACCTAATCGCGGCTCGATCGTCGCGGTTGCCTGCCGCGACATGGACCGGACAGCTCAAGGCGCCGAGAATGCGCGCGGCCTCCCGATACTCCTTGGGGTTTCCATTTTGAGTAAGATCGCCGGTGTGAATGACCACGTCCGGCAGCGGATCGAGCTGATTGATGTCGTCCACGCACTGTTCAAGATCACGAATTCGGGCAGGCCCGTTCGGGCCGTCGAGATCAATATGGGTGTCTGAAATCTGGGCAATGATCATGCTGTCGGCGTATAGCAGTTGCCCGGCGGATTGAGAAGGTCCGCAGCCAAAAATCCGGTGGAACGACGCGATGCAGGTCCTCTAATGCCCTGAAGGCGAGCGACGGGACCGTGCTGCATCCCGTGTTCGGCCAGCTTCTTGACGCCATATTCAACGAGCCGACAATCTCGCTTCAAGCGGAGATACAACGGCAGGCCGTCGCATAGGCGCGGCTAAAGATGGGCGGCACCTGTCCCGACTGCGAAAAGTATGGCAACCGTCAAAAATGATAGGTCGGAACGGTCGACGATCCTTGCTCCGATGGCTCTGTCGGGCGCAACATCGAACGAGGATGATAGGTCAGCGCGTTTTCTTTCATAAACGCGCGCACGTCATCCCGTGTCCAGGACACTAAGGGGTTGATCCGGATTAATCTGCCTTCTTCGGTAACCCGTGGAGCGGGTGCATCGTTGTACGGGCCGTGATACACCCCGCTGATCCAGCAGTCGAGATTCGCTAGCGTCCGGTTCAGATGAACATATTTGTAGGCGCGGGTGTGATCGACCGGGTTTTCCGCCCACAAACCTTCGCTGTGATCGCAATCCCCCGGCAATGGCCCGCCTTCGTCGCCGGCAGGCTCGCGGATGTCAAGCAGACCAAGCTGCCTGACGAGCTTGGTCCGGTATTCCAGGCTTTCGGGATATAGGTCTAGTGCGTGACAGAAAACGATCGGCGTGGACTTGTCGATCTCTGAAATCATCTTTAGCAGCACGACACTGCGACCTCTGAGCGAGCAAGAGACCAGAGTCTTGCGCGGAAACTTCTCCGTAATCAAGAATCGCAGAAACGAAAGAGTATCCATCTCCCGCGTAAAGTCCCGAAGTTCCTCAACGCGTGACATCACGACCTCCTTAGGATTTCCCTAACGGTAGACCGTGTTGCCGAATACGACCATCTTTTTTACTTTGCCAAGCCAGCTTCCGAGTCCTTGCAAATTCTAGAGCCGCTTACGGTTCGTGCCATTGGGCTTTCCGCCAAGCCGGATCCGCCAAGGTGCCGGACCTGCGTGACTGAGCCTGGAACCGGATGGAAAGTGTTGTGTTCATGGGAAGGTTGGCGCAATTTCGCGTCTTCACCTATCCGGAACGTACCGCTATCCCGGGCAGAGGTGATGGTACGTTCTTGATGGTTGCGGGGGAGCGATTTGCGCTTGGTGCACTTTTTTCCGCCGCCGGGCTAATCCCGGAAAACAGAGGCAGAATCAGAGAACACCCACGATAACAGCATAATATTGTGGTGCCGACTAATGCCTATGTTGAAGGCATTCTGGACACGTCTGGAACATGACCGTCAAGACCAAATCCAGTCATTAACAGACATTGCTGGCAGCACAAATTGGCCTTGTTTAGCGTAAAATTAGTCGGATGCACGACTGGGTCGAAAGTGCTCAGATTTACCACAATTTTATCGGTGAAGACCCGACTGCGCAGGATTGTCGGCGCCGCACCCTATCAAACCCCTTAGCCGCTTCGCTGTAGAGGGCCTTAGATCACCGGTGCTTCAGCGCGAAGCAACCCTCCGGCGGTTTCTAATCGTGTACCATAACGGCACGGCTCCGGCGAGGATGCGGTAGGGGATTATCGTGGAGAACTCTAGCGCGCAACAATCCGTTACTCCCGGATCACATCAGCACGCAGAGATGGTTGGTGGGGTCGCCCAAAGAAACTGGGCCTATCGACACCCCCTAATCCGACGCGGTGAGTTTTTGCGCAACAAACTGTAAGCGGTCCTGCCCCCACATGACCTCGCCATCCTCAAAGACGTAGGTCGGTGCGCCAAACACTCCTCGATTGATCGCTTCGTCCGTATTCTGTGCCAGAATCTCGTCCAGTTCATCGTCGCTCGGGCCATCCGCGCGAATTGCATCGGCGTCCATGCCCGCTCTCGTCGCCGCTTCACACAGCACCTGCCAGTCATCGATGTTCTTATCTTGTTCCCATAGGGAACGACCGATTTCCGACGACAGTCGAACGGTATCCTGTTTGGTCAGCTCCGCCCCGACTACCAGGCGGTTGCCAAGGATTTCTTCAGCGGGAAAAAACGTTGGGGCGAGCACCATGGAAACGCCCAATTCGTCCCGCCAGCGTCGCAGTTCCATTTCACGGTAGGATCGCCTTTGCGGCGAACGGTCTTCCGGCAGCAAACCGCCGGTCGCAGCGAAAACGTCTCTGTAGCGCGTTGGCTGGGTGCGAACGTTGACGTTGTGCCGAGCGACAAGCTCGCGAAATCTGTAGCTCCCTAAGTATGTAAAGGGAGAGTCGATAAAGATGTAATAATCTATACTTGTCGTAGGCCTCCTCTAAGACGACACGGGAGCCGAGCCCATTCTGGAGATTTGTTTACGCGGCTTTGATGTTAGATCTTTGGACCTTATCCAGATTCTTGCCTTCGATCCTGACCAATTTGGACCCTACACCGATAATCGGTGAATGAATGTCACCAACTTCATAGAGATGGCAGTCACCACGCCTCAGCTCATATGATGTCAGCGGCTCAACAAGCGTGGGATTGGTCTCGTCTCCTTCTTTTACGATGCCCCATTCGGTCATTTCTGTTTCCCCTTCGGCAAGCCCGTAAATGGCCCACGCCGTGCCATGATCGTGTGGCCAGACTTCGTTCTTGCCTTGTTCATAGACGTGACCGCAAATACAGAAGCCGAGATCTGGGTCCTCAAACAAAACCTTGCGAGGACGACATTGATCACTGGTCAAATATTGCTCAACAAACGTGTCGTCCTGCAGCGCCTTCGAGACAAACTCGCACACCTGGCGCTGCCCCGCCGCACCAGGATTCGCTGTTAGTACTGAGCGAATATCCGCGCTGAATTGGTCAAGGGTATAGGACATGCGTCTTCCTTCGTGGTTTGAGAGCGAACCTGGATACCCAGAAATCCGATTCAAATTATGCGTTACGAAAACGATTGCCGAAAATGATCACTCTTCACCCCCGTGTTGAAAATACCTAACACCCCATCGTAACCCCGGAACACCTACAGTCACGCCGTAGGTGGGTCTATCGAGCAATCCGCCGGACAATTTTTGGCAAGTGTGTGAAATACACGGGAACTTCAGCAAACCACCGATGCCCGATCCATCATCACCGTTTATCGGACCGACAAAAAAAGCGAAGAATCCCAGTTGGTACCCCTGTGCCAACATGCGTGAACAACTCAGATTTGCTGACAGCACATTTTTCTGCATGCAAATTTGATTAGTGCGACACAGATTTTGGCGGACGCGAATATCCCGTTCCCGATTTAACTGGTCGTGAAATCGACTCCAATGACGGGCGTCAAGCCTCGGTGAGTCGGTCGATCGACTTCGCGAGCAAGTCGACCATCTGGTCGATCTCGTCTCGGGAAACTAAGTACGAGGGAGACAGGAGCACGTGATCCCCTTTAACACCGTCCACTGTTCCGGGTGACGGATAACAAACGAGACCATTTTCGAAGGTCCGCGTCCTGATCTTGTTTGCAACATCCCTAGACGGCTCGAATGGTTGCCTGGTTGCGCGATCCGCCACCATTTCAAGCCCGACAAATAGCCCACGGCCACGGATGTCTCCGACAAAGGGATGATTAACAAAACGGTCTTGCAGGCGCTCTTTAAGGTACTCGCCGTCTCGATCGCATTTCTTTGGCAGCTCATCGCGAACGATGACCGTTTGTACGGCAAGAGCGGCGGCGCATGCTAATGTATGGCCCGAATACGTGTGCACCGTCGCCACTTTACCGTCCTTGGCGATGATGTCCTGGTAGACCTGCTCTCTGTAGACAGCCGCTCCAATCGGGGCATAGCCGCCGCCGAGACCCTTGGCGATCGTCATGATATCCGGTTCGACGTCGTCGACGGCGAGCGCGCGCCAAGCCGTGCATCGACCAACCCCACACATAATTTCGTCCGATATCATGAGGACCCCGTATTTGTCGCAGACCTCACGTACCAACTTGGCATATCCGTCAGGGGCTGGAGCCGCGCCCAGTGCCGCGCCGACCACGGGTTCGAAAATGAAGCCGGCGACATTTTCCGGCCCCAGTTCCAATATAGCGTCCTCAAGTTCTTGGGCGCCGTGAGCAGCCAACGTTTCCGGAGTTACACCTTCAGGGCACCTGTAGGCACTTAAGGCCCCGATATGTTTGACATCTAAGAGAGCGCCTTCGTACGGCGCGCGCCGCGCCGCGTGCCCCGAGAGAGACAGCGCGCCGATGGTATAACCGTGCCAAGATTGGCGACGCGCGATGAATTTTATCCGATCAGGGAAACCTCGCGCGCGCTGGCACTGAATTGCTAGCTTGATGGCAGTTTCATTTGCCTCTGACCCGCCAGACACGTACGAAACACGGTTTATCGTGCCACCTGTCTGAGAAATGATTAGGTCAGTAAGTTCATCGATTGACTCAGACGAAAAATCGGCGGAGTACCCGAATTCAAGGTTGTCGAGTTGTTTCCGCATGGCGTTAATGACTTCAGGATGTGAGTGTCCGAGGGAAAACAAAGCCGGACCTCCGGATCCATCGAGATAGCGCTTGCCATGCTCGTCCTCTATCCAAATTCCGTCGCCACGAACTGCGCGCGGAAGAACCTGATCGGTGGCATGCTGGTTAACCCAGCGATGAAAAGAATTCTGCATGGCTTCGTTCTCTTATCCTTAACTAACGGACATCAAGTGCGTTGCGCACCGGTGTTTTTTTGGCGCGGACGGATCTGCAACATCGATCTCGAGGTCTCGAATGGCGCTCACAATCGGCCCGACGCCGCCCTTCGGGCGCGGCCCACTTACAATCGGCGTACGCGGTTAAGGCCGGCGTATGTCGTCCTGGTCATTTCGCTCTTTCTGCGCGTTCGGGCTTAGCTTTCCCGCGCCAAGTCTGCGAGCGCCGCCGACAACCGCTCGACGGTCGCGTCGACAAGAGCGTCGTCCCATATGGACGCGAGACAAGCCATGCCGCGCGGTGCCATCAGGACGCCGTGGTTGAGCGCCGCGATGTGGAATTGGGCTCCGTCATCGGCCCGTGCCCCTCCCATCGCGGAGACTGGACCGTCACCCAAATAGAAATTAAAGAGATCGCCAACGCGCTTGGTACGCAGGTACACGCCCAACTCGGCCGCTTTCGCTTCGAGTTCGGTGGTCAGTCGGCCGGCCAGTCTGTCCATTCGTGCAAGTTGCTCTGGTGTCTGGTCCCGCATCAGGGCTAGGCCGGCGGTCATCGTGACCGGATTGCCGCTGAAGGTCCCGGCAGCCGACAGTTTACGGTCAGGTCCCGAGAGGAGATCCATGACCTCAGCCTTTCCACCCACGGCGCCGACCGGAAAGCCGCCACCGATAATCTTCCCCATCATCACAAGGTCAGGGTCTAGTCCCACGTCCTGATGCAGCCCGCCCATCCCAAGTCTCAACGACATCACTTCGTCAATGACAAACAAGGCGCCTATTTCGCGCGCTGCCTTCTGCACGGCGGACAAAAATTCGTGGGTGCCCTGTACGACGCCACCGGAACCCATCACGGGTTCGAGGAAAATCGCGCAAATTTCGTCCCGATGGGCTTCGATGACACGCAGAAAGTCGTCCGTGTCGTTATAGCTCGCCACCAGCGTATCGGGACCGGGCTTTTCGATCATGCCCGAATAGACCTCGTGGATCGATCCGTGATAACCGCGACGCGCCATTAGGATCTTGCGCCGTCCTGTCGCCGCGCGCGCGATGCCCAGCGCCGCATTCGCCGCCTCGGAGCCGGAATTCGTGAAGATGATTTTGTCGACCGCATCTATGCGCGTCACGAGAAGTTCGGCCAACTCATAAAGCGCCATATTGCCGCCGGCCCAGCACGTTCCAGAGCGAAGTTGGCGGGCTACGGCCTCCGTCGCCGGCGGGTAGGCGTGCCCATGGAAGAGGCAGGTATAGTTGTAAATTAAATCGGTGTAGCGGTTACCGTCGATATCCCAGAATTGAGTCCCTTCGGCCCGCTCAGTGACGATCGGATAGGGCGCCCAGTGAGTTGAGATCCGCGTATGCCCATCGGGCATAAGCGCCGAAGCCGCCCTGATCTGTGCGCGCGACTTTTCCGTCCGATCCAAATAGGTGCGGACGATCGGCGAATTCGAGCCATCAACGTCTGACCCCGGGATCTCTTTACGAGAAGATGCCGCCGTGGAAAGGTCGTCCATGTCTACGTCGTCCCTGTCAAAAATTCGCACTAGGCTGTGCGTGTCCGCGGTAGCGACCAGTCATAGGCGTCACCTTGCGCAACAGAGATTGGAGCCGGGGTAAACCTGCTTCGTCAGGGCCGCATTTGCCGTTGTCGCGCCAGCCTGAAAAGTAACGAGTGTCCGCCACGCCCCAAAAGGTGGACTACATGGATCTGGCGAGCCTCAAGCGACTATCGTGTCGTTGCGAGACACAAAAACGCCGGAGAGACATTTCCACACTGAGAAACTCATGAGAAATACCAAGTCTGTACGCGTTGATAGCGAATTCGTATACCTGACACGCCGAACACGCGGGGCGGACTTCATAAGCGGGCGAAACGCTTTTCCGCCTATTTCTCTGTGAGACCTTGGAATGTTGGCTACGAGTTGGAAGTCGCGCTTTTAGCGCCCGACTCGGTGCCACCGGGCCGCACGGATGCCCGGTTGGTCTCGTTTTCTGACCGAACCGAACACATCGAAAACAGCCTTGTTTAGCGTGCCGACAACGTGACCCACCCCATGCAGCGATCAGCTGAAGCGTTCGACGCCATGCTTGCTCATCAGATACCGTTGGCATTCTCCAAAGCCACCTGACGTCGCAACCAACCTTGGATTCGCTTGTGCTAGTGCTGCAGTTTGTGCTGCGCCAAGCGCTTAAGACGCGATTTCCCAATCGCCTTCGTCAAGCGTCTGACGCTACGGGAAGGTCATGATTACGACCCCACTCATCCCAAGATCCGTCATAGACGCGCCAGTCGTCCTTTCCTATCAAATGCAAGCCGAGGGCCAAAATGCACGCCGTGAGACCTGAGCCGCAGCTCAATGTTATTTGATCATCAAATGTAAGCTCGGCATGTGTAAATCGTTTCCGGAGTTCTGACGTCGGAAGGAGACACCGGCTCTCGGGGTCAAGAAGATCCGCCCAATAGAGATTCATGCTATGCGGAATATGTCCCATCCGCACACCAGGGTAACGATCGACCTCCGTGCCGGCGAAGCGGCCGGGCGCTCGCGCGTCGAGGATCTGTCCTCCGCCACGCGACTCCTCTAGCACCTCCGGCCATAGCGCAAGGAGGTTGCGTGTTTCACCCGGCTCAAATCTAGCCGGCGCGGCAGTGACAGAACCGGATTCGGTCGGCATTCCAGCAACGTTCCAAGCATTAAGGCCGCCATCGAGGATCGACACATTGTCGTAGCCGTAGAGCCGAAACAGCCACCAAACACGGGCGGCACTATAGAGACCGGGCGTATCGTATGCGATGACGTGACTTTCGTTCGATATGCCAAGTGCTCCGACCTTGCGGGCAAACAGGTCTTTTGGCGGAACCTTGCGCGGCAAAGGATTATCTGGATCAGCAATTATTGTGAGGTCAAAGAAGAGCGCACCAGGAATATGTTCCACACTGTATTCCGCTTGGGCATCACGACCGGTATCTGCTAGGTGGACCGTCGCATCGACGACCACAATATTGGGGTCGTCAAGATGGGCTTTTAGCCATTCGACGCTGACGATCGGTCCGGAATAGGTCATGTGGATTCTCGCATTTTTTTGATTACAGCACGCCTTTGGAAACGCCCGGCTCGCTCCAGTCGCACGGGCCGTTTGCGCGGCAGTTTATGCCGATCCGGTCAAGTTTTTCGTGTAAGGCCCACATATCGTCTTTAGTTTTCGCGCCGTCTGCCATGATTAGTTCTTGGGTTTGTGGCGTCAGGTCGCTCCAAAAGTCCATATCAATCGCATTGAGGCCTGGCGTCCGCCGCGAGCTTGTCTCCTCGGATGTACAACACGTACCTGGCCCAATGCTTCGCGGAAACCATTTCACGAAAAGAAATCTGGGAGAAATAGCAAATCTGCGAGTGCTGATAGCGAGTTCGTATAACTGTCGCACTTCGCTGGGCACGGGGTTGTCCAACGTGTATTTCAACGTGGGAATGTCCAGGAGCGGAAGGCCTGACGGAGACGCGTCAATCTGAGGTTGGTTGCGACGTCAGGTGGCTTTGGGAAACGCCAATGGTGGGTGCTCACGAAGCAAGGCGTTGAACGCCTCAGCAAAGCGCTGCATAGGATGGGTCACGTTCTCGGCACGCCAAACAAGGCTGTTTTCAATGCGTGCGGTTCGGTCAGAAAACGGAACCAACCGGACATCTGTGCGGCCTGGTGGCACCGAGTCAGGCGTCAAAGGCGCGACCCCATAACCGTCCGCCACGAGATTCACCATCATCGCGGATGGATAGATTCCGTGCCGAAAGCTCAACTTGTGCCTCACATCTCCGAGGATTCGCATCATCTGTATGTAGAATCCACTGTTGGTCTCCAGTGATCCTACTATCACGGTTTGATCGACCAAGTCATCCAGCGTAGCGCTACCACGTTTAGCGATGGGCGAATCCGCGGCAACGAGCAGACCAAGGTCCATGCTTGGAGCCGCATGCTGACTTAACCGCGTGAGCCTCGCAGGCAAAGGCGTCGACAGCACACCGATGTCGATTGCGCCACGGGCCACCTTTTCAGCAATGAGCGAGGAGTAATCCAATTCCATGAGGGTTTCGATCGATGGATTGTCGGCGAGGAAGCGTCTCACCACCGATGGAAACCAGCCGTATTGGAAATCGTCCGTGTAGCCGATGACAATTCGTCCGGCGGTCCCTGTCTCGATTTTTTGCAGAAATTCCGACGTATCCTCAACGCGCAGAATTATCTCGTATGCTCGCGCCACGAACTCATCACCGCTTGGGGTGAGCGCCATGCCGGTGGCAGAACGGGTGAAAAGCGATACGCCGAGGCGCTCCTCCAAATTTCGAAGGGTTCGGCTGATCGAAGGCTGAGCAATATGGAGCCGCTCTGAAGCGGCGCGAGTCGAACCCGTCTCCGCGATCGCTACCACCACTTCAAAGTCTCTCAGAGTCAAACGTGAATACATGTCATTTCTGCTTCATAGAAATGTCGGCTATACGGAATTGCTATCGGCGCGTACAGAGATGATATTTCTCACCAATTTTCTTTTGTGAAAAGATTTTTCCAACGTAACTGGCTGAGCGTTCGATCTATCGTTCGGCTCAAGCCGTCTCATCATGGCTACCTGCGTGCCGTACCCTAACAGGCATACGTCGGTACACATACGCCATGATTGACGTTGGACCGTAAGGATCACAATTGATGGCCGAAGCTGCTCCCGACAACACCACTGAACGTATGGAAGCGATAGAGACTTGTGTGGACTCTGTTCGCGATCACATAACCAAAAATGGCGTTAATCGCGAATCCTTGGAGACAGTCAAACAGACACTGCTTGGTTTGGCGGCGCGCACGAATTTGTTTTCATACGAACAATTTCCGGTACAAGAAAACGACAGCACCGTATCGATCTACTTGCTGTCGGAGGATGACGACCATAGCTATTCTTTGTATGCCGTGGCTGAACGCGAGGGCTGCATGTCGCCGCCACACGATCACACCACTTGGGCGGTAATCGCCGGCATCGAAGGAGAAGAAGTCAATAGGTTCTATGAACGAGTGGACGACGGAGCAACTCCCGGCAAGGCTGAGCTCTGCGAAACCGGAGAGCAATTTGTGGTGGAGACCGGCACCGCAGTTGCCCTTCTACCCGACGACATTCACAGTATTCATTGCCTGTCTGGCAAGCCTACATTGAATTTTCATATGTATGGCATGAGCATCGAGCATCTGGAAAAACGCAAGAAGTTCAACATGAAAGACGGCACCTATGGCCACTACACCATGTCGCCGTCGATCTACAAATGACTGCATATATTTCTTGTGAAGCATTGTGTGAAAAACTGGAGGCACAGGAAGGTGAGATATGCCTCTTGGATGTCCGGTACCAGGAAGAGTTTACTCAAGAGCAAATCATTGCTTCCATAAACATCCCATTTGACACGCTAGACATCGAGGTCTCACTAAGAGCGCCCAACCAATCCGTGCCCATTGTGATCGTGGCGGGAGACGAAGTAACGGCAACGGCCGCCGCTGATCTTCTGATGCGTCTAGGGTACAAAGACGTTGGTATCCTGAAGGACGGGATCAGAGCTTGGAAAGACCAGGGCCATCCTGTCTTTCAAGACATGAATGCCGAAAGTAAGGCGTTCGGTGAGTTCGTCGAGCATGCCTATGATACGCCCAATATTGGACCTGAAGAACTGTTTGAGGCCCTGCAAAACAATTGGGATGGCGTTATCATTGATTGTCGTCCGACACGAGAGCACGTGTTTTCCCATATTCCAGGCGCCATACATATCCCCGGCGGGGATATATTTCAGAAGCTCGAACAAGTGACCGGCAACGAAAACCGTCCGGTTGTCGTTCATTGTGGTGGTCGCACTCGGGGTATCATAGCAGCGCAAGGCGTCGTAAATGCGGGGTTTCGCAACCCGGTTCAGGTGCTGACGAATGGCACCATGGGATGGCACCTTTGCGGATATGAACTTGAGCACGGAATGAATGCGGCTCCCGTGGATGAAAAATCCAATAATGCGGCGGGAGGAAGTTCGCCAATTTACGAAAACAAACTCGAGTCTCTCAATGTCACGGAGCTGGATCTTGCCGCATTGCAAGAGATGATTGCGGATAGAGACAAGCGTTCAGTTTTTGTTTTCGACCTTCGCCCGCAAGATGCTCCGGGTGCCAATACCTCGGTTGCGCGGCACGTCACGGCGGGCCAACTTCTTCAGGCAACAGATCAATTTGTCGGTGTTCGGGGCGCCCGCGTCGTGCTCGTCGACGACGACGTGGTGCGTGCGAAAATCACGGCAAGTTGGCTACAGCAGATGGGTTGGCGCGACGCGTATACTCATATGATTGAGGCTGATACCGGAAAAATTCTGAACGCGATCGCGCCAAAAGAAAATGCCTATACAAACGTTGAGCGTATTGATGTTGCAAAATCAAAAAAATTAGTAAAACAAGGAAACGCTACGATCATAGATGTTTCGCAAAGTCACGAGTATCTTGCAGGCCATATTCCGGGCGCCGGTTTTTGCCCGCGTGGCCAATTGCCGAAAATCATTGCCGGCCTTCAGGATAGTTTTGAGATCTTCATAATTACCGCAAAAAACCTAGAGCTGAGCTTGGCTGCGGCCAACGATATGTTGGCGGAAAACTTGAAAATTCTCGCTCTGGAGAATGGTAACGATGCGTGGACCGCAGTTGGAGAAAATTTAAGCATTGGCGCCGAACGTTTGCTCGGGCAGACCCCTTGGCTTAACGAAGGATTCGCTCGTGCCGTCGAAGAGAAACGGGGCTTGGTGAAGTATTTTGTAGACTGGGAATTGGAACGATTCTTCGATCCTGTGAAAACCGAGAGCATCGACGACGCAATGAAAAAGTACCTTAAATGGGAAATAGATCTGGTCGAGGATTGGAAACGTGATCCATCCCTGAAATTCAAGAGACTCGTTGATTAGTTGAGCCACTGGTAGCCGGCGGTCTCCCTCGGGAAGATGGCTTGTGTGATTGGCCTGCTCCAGAAACCTCTGCAATCGAGCCCCTCGGTCTGCTGCCCCTTGGAAATGCTCGTGCCTCGTGGGTTGTCAAATACGTTAGTTCTAAAGCGTTCCCGGTTCCCTGAAATCGACTTTGACGGCGAACAGGGTGAAGCAATGGCGTCCGACGGGATGGTCCCATTTTCTGCGTTTACGCCAGTATGGTATTTACTGTCGCGCCTCGTCTTCTGGTGACGCCATCTTGAATAGCGCACAGAGCTCGAACTCGTTGTCCTCGCCCCGCGCATAACCGTATTCCTCGCCGGTCTCCGGGTCACGCGCCGCATCGGGAATTCAGCGCGTCGGAAGCCGCATCCCTCTGAATGTAGCGTCATATCATTCCTGAGTTGCGCCAGATCGGTCGGCAAGGCCTGCTCGAGCGTCCAGAAGCTGTCAACGGCCCACACCAGTCGGTCGAGGTGCTCCTCGCGCAGGCGGTCCAACCGGCGGTCACGCTCCGTCCCCGGCGAATCAACGAGGAAGATGCCGGCCATAATCGCGCCCACAACTGTCGCTGCTGCGAGAACCGCCAAGCTTGTCCCAAGCGACAGACCGCGCATGGCCTCAGCCTCTCGACTCGTCGCGGGCCATGATCCTCAAGTAGTAGAGAAATATCGTCCCGGCAATGAGCGCCACGGTGACCATTTTTGAGGTAGACCCTGATCGTCAATTCACCGCTCACGAACTCGTAAACGAGCGTAACCAAATCCCCAATAAGAACCACCGCCGCCACGAACAAAGCCACATGAGTCAGCCACTTGCGAACCCGTGATGCTCGCTTCGCAGGTTCACGGTCCATCTCCCGCGCAATCTTTCCCGACAACCCGACATATACGGGAAAGGCAATAACGAGTGTTGCAATCGCCTACCTAATAGTTCGTGACGTTAGGAGACGTGGCCGGTGTGTTTCTAAGGGGTCGGGGAAGGCTATATCGATTATGCCAAACACTAGAGCGCCGAGCTGGTAGGCGCTTAGGCCAAGAGCCAAAAATAGCGCGAGATACACGAACGCATCGCGGGCAGAGACATAAGGCCGAGGTCGTGGCACCGGTACTGGGAAATCGACTTCAGCGTATGTCGCTAGCGCCGCTCGTACTTGTTCGCGCGCCCATCCAGCGTCGAGAAGGGCACGTTCAACATCGTCACGGGCAACGCCGTGGTGGATTGACTGTGCAACGAAATCTCTCAGTTCGCTATCGGACGAAGCCATTAGGACACGCCAGTCTCGTGAGACAGAACGCGTCAATCAGGCGCTGGGTCTACCCAATCCTCTATTTTTAGCTTAGCAGATGACGCGGCTGGCATCACAGATCCTCCCACCATTCCTGCCATACGGCCGGATCCGTGGCTACATGCAGAGCCGCGCTATGCAGAATGTCACATTAGGGTCATAACCGGAAGTTACTTCCCCTCGCGATTCACGATCGGATTCGAGGGTAAACCAGACGCAAAAGGCTTAAGAGCGGACGTCCCGTCGGCGGGGCTGCGAATTAGCTGCTTAAACCCACATGCGGATAATGGGTGGTCGACGTGGAACTCGATCTATCGGCGGAAAAACACCCGCCCGGCTCCGAAGAAATATTCATCCTTAGAAAAGTGCTCTGGCTAATACGCTTAAGGGTTTTCGAACATCAATGAGGCCGAGAAATGTTAAATGAAGTAGCAATTAACGCGGTAGTTCTCCTTGCGCTCGCGGCAACCTCAACAGCGTCGGCAAAGATAAAACTCATCTAAATCATTGATTTGGATTGGTTTTTTGGTTGCGGGGGTAGGATTTGAACCTACGACCTTCAGGTTATGAGCCTGACGAGCTACCGGACTGCTCCACCCCGCGCCAATTCGTTCAAATGCTGCGATGAGCAAGGCGGCCGTTCGACGGGATTGCCGAAAGGCCATTCGCAAAGAGGTCTGAGTGTCGTGCGATCGTGCGGAGAAGCTTGGAAGACCTGGCAGCGACTTACTCTCCCACACCTTAAGATGCAGTACCATCAGCGCTGAGGGTTTTCACGGCCGAGTTCGGAATGGGATCGGGTGTAGGCCCCTCGCTATGACCACCAGGTCGTCAAAGCTTCCCCACAGTGACCGCCACGTGACTCCACCGAAATGGACTCGCGAGTGCGGTCGTTCGCACGGTCTGGTTGGCTGATGAAATCACGGGCGCGGCATCGGTCGTTTGACCAGGCCGCATTCCAATTAAGTCTGGTTCGTTTGCAGACTGACGACTGCACACGGAAACCGCCCGCCATGCAAGCATGGCGAAGACTCAAGCCTAAAGAGCGATTAGTACTGGTTAGCTTCACACATTACTGCGCTTCCACACCCAGCCTATCAACGTGGTGGTCTCCCACGGCTCTTAAGGAAGAACTAGTTTTGAGGGGGGCTTCCCGCTTAGATGCTTTCAGCGGTTATCCCGTCCGCACATAGCTACCCGGCGATGCCGCTGGCGCGACAACCGGTACACCAGAGGTGCGTCCATCCCGGTCCTCTCGTACTAGGGACAGCTCCTCTCAATTCTCCTACACCCACGGCAGATAGGGACCGAACTGTCTCGCGACGTTCTAAACCCAGCTCACGTACCACTTTAATCGGCGAACAGCCGAACCCTTGGGACCTGCTCCAGCCCCAGGATGTGATGAGCCGACATCGAGGTGCCAAACGGTTCCGTCGATATGGACTCTTGGGAACCATCAGCCTGTTATCCCCGGCGTACCTTTTATCCGTTGAGCGATGGCCCTTCCACACGGGACCACCGGATCACTATGGCCGACTTTCGTCTCTGCTCGATCTGTCGATCTTGCAGTCAGGCAGGCTTATGCCATTGCACGCTACAGCTGATTTCCGACCAGCTTGAGCCCACCATCGCGCGCCTCCGTTACTCTTTAGGAGGCGACCGCCCCAGTCAAACTACCCACCATGCAGGGTCCCGGACCCGGATAACGGGTCACGGTTAGATGCCAGAAATAATTAGGGTGGTATTTCAAGGTTGCCTCCACGTCAGCTGGCGCCGACGCTTCAAAGGCTCCCACCTATCCTACACAAATCAGTCCTAGCACCACTGCAAAGCTGTAGTAAAGGTGCACGGGGTCTTTCCGTCTGACCGCGGGTACTCCGCATCTTCACGGAGAATTCAATTTCGCTGAGTCGATGTTGGAGACAGTGGGGAAGTCGTTACGCCATTCGTGCGGGTCGGAACTTACCCGACAAGGAATTTCGCTACCTTAGGACCGTTATAGTTACGGCCGCCGTTTACCGGGGCTTCGGTTCAGAGCTTGCACCCCTCTCCTTAACCTTCCGGCACCGGGCAGGCGTCAGACCCTATACATCGCCTTACGGCTTAGCAGAGTCCTGTGTTTTTAATAAACAGTCGCCACCCCCTGGTCTGTGCCCCCTCCCACTGGTTGCCCAATGAGAGGGCCCCCTTCTCCCGAAGTTACGGGGGCATTTTGCCGAGTTCCTTCAACATCGTTCTCTCAAGCGCCTCGGTATACTCTACCAATCCACCTGTGTCGGTTTAGGGTACGGTCTATACGCTGGAGTTATTTCCTGGAACACCTTCGCCGCATCCACAATCCGATAAGCGGATACGACTCACGGCATTCGTCACTTCCAGCAGGCCCAGGAATATTAACCTGGTTCCCATCGACTACGGCTTTCGCCCTCGCCTTAGGGACCGGCTCACCCTGCGCGGATTAGCCTTGCGCAGGAACCCTTGGATTTACGGCGAGAGTGTTTCTCACACTCTTTGTCGCTACTCATGTCAGCATTCTCACTTCCGATACCTCCAGGCATCCTCGCGGACACCCTTCGCAGGCTTACGGAACGCTCCGCTACCACGTGTGCAAGCACACGTCCGCAGCTTCGGTGCATGGCTTTAGCCCCGGTACATCTTCGGCGCAGGACGGCTTGATTAGACCAGTGAGCTATTACGCTTTCTTTAAAGGATGGCTGCTTCTAAGCCAACCTCCTGGTTGTTTTGGCCTTCCCACATCCTTTCCCACTTAGCCATGACTTAGGGACCTTAGCTGGCGGTCTGGGCTGTTTCCCTTTCGACTACGGACCTTAGCACCCGCAGTCTGTCTGCCACGCTGTACTCATCGGTATTCGGAGTTTGGTTAGGTTTGGTAAGGATTTGCTCCCCCCTAGCCCATCCAGTGCTCTACCCCCGATGGTAATCACATGACGCTCTACCTAAATAGATTTCGCGGAGAACCAGCTATCTCCGGGTTTGTTTGGCCTTTCACCCCTAGCCACAGGTCATCCCCCGACTTTTCAACGTCGGTGGGTTCGGTCCTCCAGAGCGTGTTACCGCACCTTCAACCTGCCCATGGCTAGATCACCCGGTTTCGGGTCTGATCCATGCAACTATGCGCCCTATTCAGACTCGCTTTCGCTACGCCTACACCTATCGGCTTAAGCTTGCTGCAGAGATCAAGTCGCTGACCCATTATACAAA